>JAESFU010000001.1_pt1:0-3937500 | contig 4213068 bp, 3998 predicted proteins | sample 9269461 | NCBI WGS metagenome assembly JAESFU01 (sample SAMN14502556, study PRJNA617107) | algae metagenome | isolation source: Stenomitos rutilans HA7619-LM2 and co-occurring heterotrophs from cave walls | place: USA: Waikapalae cave, Hawaii | collected 2009-07-28 | reverse complement strand
TCCTGAAGGAACTCGGCAAATTGCCTCCGTACCTTCGGAAGAAGGAGGCCCCACATTTGGGCAACCATTTGTGGGGGGCACAGGCCAGGGGGTAGCGACTGTTTAGCAAAAACACAGGGCTCTGCTAAGTCGGCTTCAAGACGACGTATAGGGCCTGACGCCTGCCCGGTGCCTGAAGGTTAAGTGGAGGGGTGCAAGCTCCGAAATGAAGCCCAGGTAAACGGCGGCCGTAACTATAACGGTCCTAAGGTAGCGAAATTCCTTGTCGGGTAAGTTCCGACCTGCACGAATGGCGTAACGACTTCCCCACTGTCTCCAGGAGATGCTCAGCGAAATTGAATTCTCCGTGAAGATGCGGAGTACCCGCGGTTAGACGGAAAGACCCCGTGCACCTTTACTGCAGCTTCAGAGTGGCATTAGGAAAGAACTGTGTAGCATAGGTGGGAGGCTTTGAAGCACTGGCGCCAGCCGGTGTGGAGCCATAGGTGAAATACCACCCTGTTGTTTTCTGATGTCTAACCTCGATCCATGAAACTGGATCAGGGACCCTCTGTGGCGGGTAGTTTGACTGGGGCGGTCGCCTCCTAAAGAGTAACGGAGGCGCGCGATGGTAGGCTCAGGACGGTTGGAAACCGTCTGTTAGAGTGCAATGGCATAAGCCTGCCTGACTGCGAGACTGACGAGTCGAGCAGAGACGAAAGTCGGTCATAGTGATCCGGTGGTCCCGAGTGGAAGGGCCATCGCTCAACGGATAAAAGGTACGCCGGGGATAACAGGCTGATGATTCCCAAGAGCTCATATCGACGGAATCGTTTGGCACCTCGATGTCGGCTCATCACATCCTGGGGCTGGAGCAGGTCCCAAGGGTTTGGCTGTTCGCCAATTAAAGTGGTACGTGAGCTGGGTTCAGAACGTCGTGAGACAGTTTGGTCCCTATCTGCCGTGGGCGTCGAAATTTGAGAGGAGTTGACCCTAGTACGAGAGGACCGGGTTGAACATACCTCTGGTGTACCTGTCGTGGCGCCAGCCGCGCAGCAGGGTAGCTATGTATGGACGGGATAACCGCTGAAAGCATCTAAGCGGGAAGCCTCCCTCAAGATAAGATTTCTTAGAGCCGTGGAAGACCACCACGTTGATAGATCGGATGTAGAAGCGCGGTAACGCGTGGAGCTAACCGATACTAATTGCTCTATTCGCACTTAAGAGTCCCGCCATCAACGACAAGCCTGACCGGTTTGTCCGCGATAGTGGATGATTGATCAGACAGTATTGCACGGATATCGATTGAAACCCTTTTGACCCTACGCCGGCTTCATTGCTTGGTGACCATGGCGTCAGTGACCCACCCGATCCCATCTCGAACTCGGCCGTGAAACCTGACAGCGCCGATGGTACTACCGCTTAAGCGTTGGAAGAGTAGGACGTCGCCAGGCATTGCAGCCGACGTAAGGTCGAAAAGAAACCCATTCACAAAGTTAGAGGCCGGCAGAAATGCCGGCCTTTTGCTGTTTTTGCGGCCCTGAACGGTGTCGCGGACTGGTTGACGCGGGATGGAGCAGCCCGGTAGCTCGTCAGGCTCATAACCTGAAGGTCGTAGGTTCAAATCCTACTCCCGCAACCAACATCAAACCCGCCTTCCGAAAGGGATGGCGGGTTTTTCGTGTCCGGCTGACGCGATTTGGGCGCTGTCAGGCCGCTTCTGCGCGGCGCAGCTTCACGGGAACCGACTTGTACGAGGGCGTTCCGCTCTTCCGGTCGTAATCGTCAAGCGCGATCAGGCCGTTCGCCTCGGGATAATAGGCCGCGACCGATCCGCGCGAGATGGCGTGCGCGAGCACGGTCTGCCCGGCGAGCACGCGCCCCGATCGCGCGACGACGTCGACGAGGTCTCCATGCGCAAGGCCCATCGCGGCCAGATCGTCGGCATTGGCGAAGATCACGTCGCGGCGCCCGGTCACGCCGCGGTAGCGATCGTTCAGGCCATAGATCGTCGTGTTATACTGGTCGTGGCTGCGCACGGTGGTCAGCGTCAGCGGCGTATCGTCCATCCCATCATCCTCATCGACCCCCGGATGGACGAGGAAATGCGCCTTGCCGTCGGGCGTATCCCATTCGCGGTTCGACGCCCCGACGCGCAGGCGGAACCCGCCCGGCGTGCGGATGCGCGCGTTGAAGTCGTAGAAATCGGGGAAGACTTCCTCGATCTTGTCGCGGATCCGGTCATAGTCGGCGATCAGCGCGTCCCAATCGACCGCCGCCTCCGGTGCCGCGGCCTTCGCGATCCCAGCGACGATCGCGGGCTCGGACAGCAATGCGGGCGATGCCGGCGTCAGCTTCCCGTGTGACGCGTGGACCATCGACATCGAATCCTCGACGGTCACCGACTGTGGCCCGCTCGCCTGCACGTCGCGCTCGGTGCGGCCGAGGCAGGGCAGGATGATCGTCTCGCGCGCGGTCAGCAGGCAGGTGCGGTTGAGCTTCGTGCAAATCTGGACGTTGAGGTCGAGCTTGCGGAACGCCTCGAAGCACGCTTCGGGGTCGGACATCGCCACCGCCAGATTGCCGCCGAGCCCGATAAAGCCCTTGGCATGCCCGTCGCGCATCGCCGCGATCGCCTCGACGGCATTATGGCCATGCTTGCGCGGGCTGGCGATCCCGAACGCCGCATCGAGCCGCGCGAGGAACTTTTCGGTCGGCAGTTCGGTGATGCCGACGGTGCGGTCGCCCTGGACATTGCTATGCCCACGCAGGGGGCAGATGCCGGCGCCGGGCTTGCCGATATTTCCGCGCAGCAGCAGCAGGTTCGCAAGCTGCTGGACGTTTTCGGTGCCGTGGCGGTGCTGCGTCAGCCCCATGCCGTAACAGACGATCACGCGTTCGGCCTGCCAATAGGTACGCGCGATCCCCTCGATCGCGGCGCGCGTCAGCCCCGACTTGCGTTCGATCGCGCGCCAGTCGGTGCCGAGAATATCGGCCCTAAGCGCTTCATATCCAAGCGTATGGTCGGCGATGAACGCGCGGTCGAGATAGCCCGCGCCGCCCGCGGCGACATCGGTCGCGTCGGCCTCGATCAGCGCCTTCATCATCCCCTTGAACAGCGCGGCGTCGCCGCCGATCCGCACCTGATGATAGGCCGAGGCGATCGGCGTCGCGCTCAGCGTCGCCATCTCGATGGGGGCCTGCGGATCCTGAAAGCGTTCGAGCCCGCGCTCGCGCATCGGATTGACGACGACGATCGGCGCGCCGCGCCGCGACACCTCGCGCAGCGTCCCGAGCATCCGCGGATGGTTCGTGCCCGGATTGTGCCCGATGCAGAAAACCGCGTCGGCGAGTTCGAAATCCTCGAGCGTCACCGTGCCCTTGCCGACCCCGATCGAGTGCGGCAGCCCGGTGCTCGTCGCCTCGTGGCACATGTTCGAACAATCGGGAAAATTGTTCGTGCCATAGATGCGCGCGAGCAGTTGATAGAGAAAGGCCGCCTCGTTCGATGCGCGGCCCGAAGTATAGAATTCCATCGCGTCGGGATCGTCGATCGCGCGCATCGCGGCGCCGATCCGCGCAAAAGCCTCGTCCCACGCGATCGGCACGAACCGGTCGCTCCCGGCGTCATAGGCAAGCGGATCGGTTAGCCGCCCGGCATCCTCCAGGCCATAGTCCGACCATTGCCACAGCTCCTCGACGCTGTGCTTCGCGAAGAACCCCGGATCGACGCGCTTGGGCGTCGCTTCCCACGTGACCGCCTTTGCGCCATTTTCGCAGAATTCGAACGACGAGGTATGCTTGGGGTCGGGCCACGCGCAGCCGGGGCAGTCGAAGCCGTCGGGCTGGTTCATCTGGAGCAGCGCGCGCGTGTCGGGGCTCGCCCCCATTTGTTCGCGCACCGCGCGCGCGACCGCGCGCAGCGCGCCCCAACCGCCGGCGGGGCCGGGATAGGGTTTCACGCCTTGCGGTTCGTCGCTCGCCATGTCGTTTCCTCGGAAGCTGGTGCTGGAGCATAGCGCAGTCGGAGCCCCCGCGTCGATCAGACTATTGGATGCTTCCGAACGGATCGTTCAGGACCAGCGCCGAATCGGCACGCGCGAGTGCGACGAGCGTCAGCCCCGCCGCGGCGGCGCGTTCGACCGCGAGGCTGGTCGGCGCCGAGATGGTGACGAGCATCGGGCAGCCCGCGCGGACGGCCTTTTCGACGAGTTCGTAGGAACAGCGCGCCGACAAAAGGATGAAACCCGCCGCCGGATCGATCCCTTCGATCGCCAGCGCGCCGATCAGCTTGTCGAGCGCATTATGGCGCCCGACATCTTCCTTCGCGAAACGGATGCTCCCGTCGGGGTCGCAGAATGCCGCGGCATGGACAGCGCCCGTCGCGCGGCCGAGCGGCTGATGATCGGGCAGCGCCGCGAGCGCGCGAGCGATCGCGGCGCGGCTGGTCAGGCGAGGGCGGGGAGAAGCGCGTAGCGGGCGCAGCACTTCCTCGATCGTCTCGATCCCGCAGAGCCCGCAGCTGCTTTCGGACGCGCGGGTGCGCGCGCGCTCGATCACGCGATCCATGCGATCGGCGGGCAGCCGGACGCGCACAACCCGTCCGCCCGCAACCTCATTGACCTGCACTCCGCCGATATCACCGGTCGCCGCAACCAGCCCCTCACAGATCGTGAAGCCCACGGCATAGGCCTCGAGATCAACCGGCGTCGCCATCATCACCGCATAGCCGATGCCGTTATATTCGATCGCAACCGGCGCCTCGACGGGAACGGCGCGTTCGATTGCGGCGTCATCCTGGCCCTGAAAGCCGAGGCGGGTTGCCGGAAAGTCGCGTTCGCTCTGCATCTTTCCTGCCTAGGGCGGCGCCGCCGCGATGACAACGCACCTCGCCATGCTTGGCTTCGCCGCGGCTTTCTGCGACGAACGATCATGGATTTCGACGACCAGCTCCGCCGCTATTTCGGCACCGCCGACCTCGACGCGCTCCACCCCGAGGCTTTCGCCGCGGGCACGGAGCGGATGCGCGTCGATTTCGGTCTCGAGACGAACGGTGGTCGCCGCTTCGCGCTGTGGACGCTGATGTATATCCTCGGGGTCGCGCCCGATCTCGATGTCGCGTTCAAGGATGCGGCCGAGCGCGACGCGGCGCGCGATTTCATGGATCTGTTCGACCGCGCGAACGAAAGCCCGGACTAGGCGCCTTCGGGCGGGCACCACGCGCGGCAGAAATTCTCGACCGCCAGATCGACTTCCTCGCCGAGCCGACCGAGATCGGCCGTCTGGTGCATGCCGAGCAGCGCGAACTGATACACGCCCGACTGACAGAGCCCCGAGAAATGCTGCACCGCGCGCATCGGGTCGCCCATCCGGATCTCGCCGCGCACCATCTTTTCGGCGACCCATTCGGCCGCGCGCGCCTTGCCGCGCCGCGGGCCGCGATCGTAAAAAGTTTCGGCAAGGTGCGGAAAGCGATCGGCTTCGCCGACGACGAGCCGGTAGAGCGAGAGCAGCGGCGCCGACGTCAGCTTGGTCATCAGCACATTGCCGAAATTGCGCAGCACTTCGGGAACCGGGCGGTCGACGGGAAGGTCGATCGAAAGCACCTGCCCGTAATGGTGGACGATATCGTCGACGATCGCGGCGAACAGATCCTCCTTCGAGGGGAAATAGCTCCACAGCGTCGTTTTCGAGCCGCCGACCTTGCTCGCGATCGACGACATCGTGGTGCCGGCATAGCCGTTGGCAAAAAAGGCTTCGCGCGCGGCATCGATAAAGGCTTTGCGGCGCAGTGCGGCAGCGTCGTCGGCGGGCGCCGTACCAGCTGGTATCATTTCGATTGACAACTCAGTCTCCGGGGTTCATTGGCGCATGATACCAGCTAGTATCGTTGGACACCATGAAAAATAAAATTCTCCCCTCCGCCCTTGTTTTGAGCCTGCTTTCGGGCTGCGCGAGCGTGCCCGATCTCGGGCCGAAGCCCGTACCGGTCGCGGCCGAGTCGCTCGAATCGTCGGCGAGCTTTGCCGACGCGAACGGCGCCTGGCCCGTCGAGGGCTGGTGGCAGAGCTTTGGCGACGCCCAGCTCGACACGCTGATTGCCGAGGGCCTCAAGGGCTCGCCCGACATCGCGACCGCCGCTGCGCGCGTGCGCGCCGCTGAGGGCATCGCGCAACAGGCAGGCGCGGCATTGCTCCCGCGGGTCGGTGCCGAGGGTAGCGTCGGCGGTACGCAGCAGAGCAAGAATCTGGGCATCCCGCCGCAGTTCGTTCCCGACGGCATTCAGGATACCGGCCATGTCGCCGCGACCTTCAGCTTCGACCTCGACCTGTGGGGCAAGAACCGCGCGGCGCTTGCTGCCGCGACCTCCGAAGCCGAGGCGGCGCGCGTCGACGAAGCGCAGGCGCGGCTGATGCTGACGACCGGCATCGCATCGGCCTATGCCGATCTTGCGGCCTATTATCAGGCGCTCGACGTCGCGAAGGACGCGGTGCGCGTCCGCAGCGCGAGCGCCGACGTGTCGGGCAAGCGTGCTGCCGCGGGAATCGAGAACCAGTCGGCGGAACGACAGGCCGAAAGCCGCGCTGCGGCAGCGCGCGGTGACGTGACCGCACTCGAGGAAGCGATCGCCACGACGCGCAACCGGCTCGCGGCGCTGGTCGGCGCGGGACCCGACCGCGGCCTGTCGATCGTGCGCCCGACGCTCGTCTCGCCCGGAATCGGCCTCCCGCCGCAGGCCGGCATCGACCTGATCGGTCGCCGTCCCGATATCGTCGCGGCGCGCCTCCGCGCCGAGGCGGCGGCGAAGCGCATCAACGTCGCGCGCGCCGATTTCTATCCGAACATCAACCTTTCGGCGCTCGTCGGTCTCCAGTCGCTCGGGCTGTCGAACCTCTTCAAGTCGGGCTCCGAGTACGGCAATGGCGGCGTCGCGATCAGCCTGCCGATCTTCGACGGTGGGCGGCTGCAGGGCCGCTATCGCGGCGCGCGCGCCGAGTTCGACAGCGCGGTCGCCAGTTACGACCGCACGCTGATCATGGCGCTCCGCGATGTCGCTGACATCGTGGCAAGCCGTGACGCGACCGCGCGCCAGCTCGCCGAGCGGCGCGATGCGCTGAAGGCGGCGACCGACGCCGCGCAGCTCGCCGGGCTCCGCTATCGTGCCGGTCTTTCGAACCAGCTCCCGCAGCTGGTCGCCGAAGACAGCATGACCCAGCTCGCACGGCAGGTTTCCGACCTCGAAGCGCGCAAGCTTGTCCTCGATATCTCTCTCATCCGCGCGCTCGGCGGCGGCTACCAGACCAAGACAGGAGAATGACGATGGCCGAAGATACGGCTGCGGCGACCCCCGACGCTCCCGAAACCCCTGAAACCGGCGCCGCGCAGCCCGAGAAGCGCAAGCGGCTGCTCCGCATACTGCTGATCGCGGTGATCGTGATCGCGGCGGTCTGGGGTATCTGGTATTTCCTGACGCAGGCGGGGCGTGTGTCGACCGACAATGCCTATGTCGGCGCGGACTCGGCGACGATCACCGCGCTGATCGCCGCTCCGGTCAAGGAAGTGCGCGTCAGCGGGACGCAGGTCGTCAAGAAGGGCGACATCCTCGTCATCCTCGACGACGCCGATGCGAAGATCGCGGTTGCCGATGCCGAGGGCGCGCTGCGCCAGGCGCGCCAGCGCTACGGTCAGGCCAATGCGAATGCCGATGCCGCCCGCTCGCGCGTCTCGGCGCGCGGTGCCGACATCGCGCAGGCGCGCGCGCGGCTTCGCGACGCCGACGCGACGGTCGCGAAAGCGCGCGCCGAACTGGCGCGGCGCGAAAGCATTGCCGGAACCGGTGCGGTCTCGGCCGAAGAGCTGACGACCGCGCGCACGACACTCGCCTCGGCCACCGCCGCGCGCGATCTCGCCGCTGCGACCATCGCATCGGCCGAAGCCACGCGCGGTTCGGCGAGCGGCGACCTCGGCGCTGCCGAAGCGCTCGTCCGCGGCACGACGATCGAGACCGCTCCCGATGTCGCGGTGGCGCAGGCGCGGCTCGACAAGGCATTGCTCGATCTCGAACGCACCGTCATTCGCGCGCCGGTCGACGGTATCGTGACCAACAAGCAGGTGCAGGTCGGCCAGCGGATCGCCGCCGGCGCGCCGATCATGGTGATCGTCCCCGTCGCGACCGCCTATGTCGACGCCAATTTCAAGGAAAGCCAGTTCCGGCGCATCCGCATCGGCCAGCCGGTCGAGTTGACCTCCGACTATTATGGCGGCGACGTCGTCTATCGCGGCAAGGTCATCGGCATCGCCGGCGGCACCGGTGCGGCCTTCTCGCTGATCCCCGCGCAGAATGCGACGGGCAACTGGGTCAAGGTCGTGCAGCGCCTTCCGGTCCGCATCGCGCTCGATCCCCGCGATCTGAAAGAGCATCCGCTGCGCGTCGGGCTGTCGATGGAAGCGACGATCGACACGCGCGGGAAGTGAGCTGAAGCATGGCCAGCGCCGCTGCGACCTCCTTTCCGGCCGAACCGCAACCGCTGAGCGGCGTCAAGCTGCTCGCCGCGGCCTTCGCGCTCGCGCTCGCGAACTTCGTCGTCGTGCTCGATACGACGATCGCCAACGTATCGGTTCCGCATATCGCCGGCGGCCTGGCTGTGTCGCCGACGCAAGGAACGTGGGTTATCACCAGCTATGCGGTCGCAGACGCGATCAGCGTGCCGCTGACGGGCTGGCTCGCCTCGCGGTTCGGGACGGTGCGCTGGTTCATCATCTCGATCATCGGCTTCGGCATCTTCTCCTTCCTCTGTGGCATTGCGCGCACGCTGGACGCGCTGATCCTGTTTCGCGTACTGCAGGGCCTCTCGGGCGGTCCGCTGATGCCGCTGTCGCAGGTGCTGCTGCTTCGCATCTTCCCTAAGGAAAAGGCCGGCGTCGGCCTTGCCATCTGGGCGATGACCACGACTACCGCGCCGATTCTCGGGCCGATCCTCGGCGGCCTCATCAGCGATAACTGGAGCTGGCCGTGGATCTTCTTCATAAATCTGCCCGTCGTCGCGATCTGTGCGTTCGGGGTCGGCAGCATGCTCGGCGCGTTCGAGACCAAGCGGATCAAGGCACGCATCGACGTCATCGGGCTGATCCTGCTCGTCGTTTCGGTCGGCGCTTTTCAGGTCATGCTCGACACGGGTCGCGAACATGACTGGTTCGGATCGACGTGGATCGTCGCGCTCGCGATCATCGCCGCGATCAGCTTTGCGGCCTTCGTCATCTGGGAGCTGACCGATGCCAATCCGGTCGTCGATCTGCGCGTCTTCCGTTTCCGCGGCTTCAGTTTCGCGACCATCGCCATATCGCTGGGTTTCGGCGCCTTCTTCTCGCAGGTCGTGCTGACGCCTTTGTGGTTGCAACAGGTCGTCGGCTATACCGCGACCGAGACGGGATATGTCGTCGCGTGGCTCGGCTGTTTCGCCGTGCTGCTGTCGCCGGTCGCGGCGGGGCTGATCGGCAAGATCGACCTTCGCATCTCGATCAGCGCCGGAATCCTGTGGATGGCGGCGATGTCGATCCTACGTGCGAGCTGGAACGCCGACGTCGGTTATTGGACGCTCGCCATGCCGCATGTGCTGCAGGGAATCGGCATGCCGTTCTTCTTCGTAGGGCTGACCGCGCTCGCGCTGAGTTCGGTTCCGGCGCACCTCCAGACCTCCGCCGCCGGTCTGATGAGCTTCCTCCGCACGCTGAGCGGCGCAATGGGTACGGCGATCGCGACGACCGCATGGGATGACGCCAGCCGTACCTCGCGCTCCGAACTCGTGTCGACGCTCAACAACCCCGAAGGCACGCTATCCTCGATGCAAAGCGCCGGGCTGACCGCCGAACAGGCGCGCGGCGTCCTCGACCGGCTGGTCGAGGGACAGGCGGCGACGCTCGGCGTGTTGCATCTGTTCCTTGCGGCCGGCGTGGTATTCGTGATCGCGGCCATCGCTGTCTGGTGCGCTCCGCGGCCGAAGCAGATATCGATGGGCGGCGGCCACTAGGCCTATTTGGCGAATAGTTGCGCCAGGTCGGCAAAGGCCTTGAACTCGAGCGCGTTGCCGGCGGGATCGAGAAAGAACATGGTCGACTGCTCGCCCGGCTGGCCGGGAAAACGCGTGTGGGGTTCGATCACGAAAGCCACGCCATGCGCCTGCAACCGTGCGGCAAGGGCCTGCCATTCGGCGGGCGGCAGGACGACGCCGAAATGCGGCACGGGAACATCATGGCCGTCGACCGGATTATGCCCCGCAACGGCCTCGCGCCGCTGGACGCGGTGCGCGACGATCTGGTGTCCGTAGAGATTGAAGTCGATCCAGTCGTCGGCGCTGCGTCCCTCGGGACAACCCATAACCGTGCCATAGAAATGCCGCGCGGCTGCAAGGTCGTCGACGGGGAATGCGATATGAAAGGGAGCGAGATCGGCCATGTCTTCCTTTGCCCTGGCATCGCCTCGAAAGCCAGCCTTGGGCTTCGCGCAAGGCCGTGCTAGGGGCGGCCCCCATGCTGACGATCAATGGCCTCACCGTGCGCCTCGGCGGGCGCACCATCCTCGACCGCGCGAGCGCGAGCCTGCCCGGCAAGAGCCGTGTCGGACTGATCGGCCGTAACGGCGCGGGCAAATCGACGCTGATGAAGGTGATGATCGGCCAGCTCGAGGCCGACGACGGCGGCATCGAAATGCCCCGCCGCACGCGTGTCGGCTATATCGCACAGGAAGCGCCGAGCGGCAGTGCGACGCCGTTCGAAACGGTTCTGGCGGCCGACACCGAACGCGCCGAGCTGCTCGCGGCGTCGGAGACCGAACAGGATCCCGACAGGCTCGCCGACATTCACGAACGCCTGATCGCGATCGACGCCTATACCGCGCCCGCGCGCGCCGCGCGCATCCTGATCGGGCTCGGCTTCGACGAGGACATGCAGGGTCAACCGCTCGACAGCTATTCGGGCGGGTGGAAGATGCGCGTCGCGCTTGCCGCGCTGCTGTTCTCGAACCCCGACCTGTTGCTGCTCGACGAACCGTCGAACCACCTCGACCTCGAAGCGACGATGTGGCTCGAAAGCTTTTTGCGCGCCTATCCGGGCCAGCTCGTCGTGATCAGCCACGAGCGCGACCTGCTCAACAATGTCGTCGACCATATCCTGCACCTCGAGGGCGGGAAGGTGACGCTCTACGTCGGCGGCTATGACGCGTTCGAGCGCCAGCGCGCGGAGCGTGCGGCGCAGCTCGCGGCGGCGAAGGCGGCGCAGGACGCACAGCGCGCGAAGCTGCAGGACTATGTGGCGCGCAACAGTGCGCGCGCCTCGACCGCGAAGCAGGCGCAGTCGCGCGCCAAGCAGCTCGCGCGAATGCAGCCGATCGCGTCGATCGCCGAAGACCCGAGCCTCGTGTTCGACTTCCCGAGCCCCGGCGACGAGTTGAAGCCGCCGCTGATCACGCTCGACCTTGCGAGCGTCGGCTATGCGCCGGGCCATCCGGTGCTGTCGCGCCTCAATCTGCGCATCGATCCCGACGACCGGATCGCGCTGCTCGGCCGCAACGGCAATGGCAAGACGACGCTCGCGCGTCTGCTCGCGGCGCAATTGAAGCCCGAGGATGGCGCGATGGCCTTCGCGGGCAAGATGCGCGTCGGCTATTTCACCCAATATCAGGTCGAGGAACTCGACGGCAGCGACACGCCGCTCGGCCATATGACGCGTGTCATGACGGGCAAAACGCCGGGCGCGGTGCGCGCGCAGCTCGGGCGCTTCGGCTTCACCGGGAACAAGGCGACCACTGAAGTGGGCAAGCTGTCGGGCGGCGAACGCGCGCGGCTCGCGCTCGCGCTGATCACGCGCGAGGCGCCGCACCTGCTGATCCTCGACGAACCGACCAACCACCTCGACGTCGATGCGCGCGAGGCGCTGGTGCAGGCGCTGAACGGCTTCGACGGCGCCGTGCTGATCGTCAGCCACGACCGGCATATGCTCGAACTGTCGGCCGACCGACTGGTGCTCGTCGACAATGGGACCGCGCGCGATTTCGACGGCACTATGGACGATTATGTCGCCTTCATCCTGGGCAAGAGCGCTGCGAACGACGATGCGAAGCCTGCGGCCAAGTCGAAGGACGCCAAGTCCGCGCGGCAGGAAGCCGCCAAGGCGCGCGAGGCGCAGGCGGTGTTGCGCAAGACCGCCAAGGATCATGAAGCGCGCGCCGCGAAGCTCGCGCAGCAGATCAGCGCGATCGACCGTGCGATGTTCGATCCCGCCAGCGCCGAACCCGCGCTCGCGAAGCTGACGATGGGCGACCTGTCGCAGCGCCGCGGCAAGCTCGCGTCCGAGCTCGAAGGCGTCGAGGCGGCGTGGATGGACGCGCTCGAGGCGATCGAGACGGCAGCGGCGTAAAATACCAGCCGTCATCCCGGGCTTGACCCGGGACCCGCCTTTTTACCGCAAGATCAGGCAGACCCCGGATCAAGTCCGGGGTGACGAATGGGGCTGTCCGCCGCTCGCGCATTGACTCTGGCCTCTCGATCCATCATAATAGTTTCAATTGAAACTATATAGGGAATGCACCATGGCCGACCTGTTCGAAAACCCGCTGGGCCTCGACGGCTTCGAGTTCGTCGAATTCTCGGCGCCTGAAAAGGGCATTCTCGAGCCGGTCTTCCAGGCGATGGGCTTTACCCAGATCGCGCATCACCGCTCGAAGGACGTCCAGTTGTGGCGCCAGGGCGGGATCAACCTGATCGCCAATTACGAACCCAAGTCGCCCGCAGCCTATTTCGCCGCCGAGCATGGCCCGTCGGCGTGCGGCATGGGCTGGCGCGTGCGCGATGCGGCGAAGGCCTATGCCGAGGCGGTCGAGCGCGGCGCCGAGCCGGTCGAAGTCACGCCGGGGCCGATGGAACTCCGCCTGCCCGCGATCCGCGGCATCGGCGGTTCGATCATCTATCTGATCGACCGCTACGGCGACGATCTCAGCATCTACGACATCGACTTCATCTATGAAGAGGGCGTCGATCGCCATCCCGTCGGTGCGGGCATGCAGCTGATCGATCACCTGACGCACAATGTCTATGGCGGCCGGATGGCGCATTGGGCGGCCTTCTATGAGCGCATCGCGGGCTTCCGCGAAATCCGCTATTTCGACATCAAGGGCGAATATACCGGCCTGACCTCGAAGGCGATGACTGCCCCCGACGGCAAGATCCGCATCCCGCTCAACGAAGAGGGTGCGGGCGGCAAGGGCCAGATCGAGGAATATCTGCGCGCCTATAATGGCGAGGGCATCCAGCACATCGCGTTCAGCTGCGACGACCTCTACGCCGCGTGGGACAAGCTGAAAGCGCTCGGCAACCCCTTCGCGCCGTCGCCGCCGGCGACCTATTACGAGATGCTCGAAGAGCGCCTGCCGGGCCACGGCGAGTCGGTCGACGGCCTCCAGTCGCGCGGCATCCTGCTCGATGGATCGACCACCGAAGGCGATCCGCGGCTGCTGCTCCAGATTTTCGGCCAGACCGTGATCGGCCCGGTCTTCTTCGAGTTCATCCAGCGCAAGAAGGACGAAGGCTTCGGCGAGGGCAATTTCACCGCGCTGTTCAAATCAATGGAAATGGACCAGATTCGCCGCGGAGCCCTGACAGTCGAGGAACCCGCCGAATGACGAGCCCGATCAAATTGGGCGGCGTCCACCACGCCGCCTATCGCTGCAAGGATGCGAAGGAAACGGTCGACTGGTACGAGGCCATGCTCGGCATGACCTACACGACCGCCTTTGCCGAGGATCATGTGCCGTCGACCGGCGAGTACGACCCATACATGCACGTCTTCCTCGACGCGGGGAACGGCAACATCCTCGCCTTTTTCGAACTGCCCAATCAGCCCGACATGGGCCGCGACGAAAATACGCCCAAATGGGTGCAGCATCTCGCGTTCAAAGTCGGCAGCTATGACGAGCTGGTCGCGGCGAAAGAGCATCTGACCGCGAACGGCATCGACGTGCTCGGCCCCACGCACCACGGCATCTTCAAGTCGATCTATTTCTTCGACCCGAACGGCCACCGCGTCGAGCTGGCGTGCGACATCGGCACCGACGAGCAATATGCCGAACTGAAGCGCGTCGCGCCGCTGATGCTCGAGGAATGGAGCCAGACCAAGAAGGCCCCGCGCCACGCCGACTGGCTGCACCAGGCGGCGAACGAATAGGCGCGCAGCCCCCTATTCCCGTTCGTGTCGAGCGAAGTCGAGACACCCCGACCGCACACACCAAGCCGCGCGTATCTCGACTTTGCTCGATACGAACAGTGTTAGATATTCGACCGCTACGTCCGGTCCAGCCCGATGCTTTCCAGCGTAGCGCCGCTGCACTTGTCTGCTTCCTTCGCCTTGCCGTCGCCGGATAGCGCGCCGATCGCGATGAAGCCGGCGACCACGGCGACGAGAAACGCGCCGGTGACCCAGATCAGATATTTGTCGATGAACGCCTTGATCGGCGCCCCGAACAGCCGGAACAAAATCCCGACGAGCATGAAGGAAAAGGCCCGGCTGGCGAGGCTCGCCCACAGGAAGGTCCAGAAATTCATGTGGATGAAGCCGGCGGTGATCGTCAGCAGCTTGAACGGGATCGGCGTCGCGCCCTTGATCAATATGATCTCGGCGCCGAATTCGCGGAGGTAACAGGCGGCCGGCGGGAAAGCGTCGGTCAGCCCGAGGACGCCGAGCAGCCACAGCCCCACGCTCTCGTACAGGAAATAGCCGATTGAATAACCGAGCATCCCGCCCGCGACCGATGCGAGCGTGCAGATGATCGCATAGCGCACCGCTTTCTTCGGGTTCGCGAGGCACATCAGGCCGAGCAGCGGGTGCGGCGGGATCGGGAAGAAGCTCGCCTCGACGAACGAGACCAGCGCCAGCCAATATTCGGCGTGCGGGTGCGCCGATTTTTCCATCGTCCAGTTGTAGAGCCGCTGGATGATCGACGGCTTGCGGACGATTTCGGTCATGCTGGTCCTTGCTGCGCGTATCGCGATGCGACGTCTATGCCGCCGGGTGCGCGCGAAGTCGAGATGGGAGAGCGGCCATCTCTTTTGTCGTCATCCCGGCGAAGGCCGGGATCCCGCCGGTGCATTAGGCCGCGAGGGTGAGATCCCGGCCCTCGCCGGGATGACGTTCAAATAGGTGATTAGTGGCGGAAGTGGCGCATCCCCGTGAACACCATCGCAAGGCCGGCTTCGTTTGCCGCCGCGATCACTTCGTCGTCGCGGATCGAGCCGCCCGGCTGGATCACGCAGGTCGCGCCCGCCTCGACCGCGGCGAGCAGCCCGTCGGCGAAGGGGAAGAAGGCATCGCTCGCCACCGCGCTGCCGACGGTGCGTGGCTCGGCCCAGCCGTGCGATTCGGCGGCTTCGCGCGCCTTCACCGCTGCGATGCGCGCGCTGTCGCGGCGGTTCATCTGGCCTGCGCCGATGCCCGCGGTCGACCCGCCCTTGGCGTAAACGATCGCGTTCGATTTCACATGCTTGGCGACGGTCCAGGCGAAGAGCGCGTCGGTCAGTTCTTCTTCGGTCGGCGCGCGGTCGGTGACGACCTTGAGGTCGCCGACGCCGATGCGGCCGTTGTCGCGGCTCTGCGCGAGCCAGCCGCCGGCGATCGTCTTGAGCATCAGCCCGCCGCGCGCCGGGTCGGGCAGCTCGCCGGTCAGCAGCAGGCGGAGATTCTTCTTCTTCGCGAACACCGCGCGCGCATCGGCGTCGGCGTCGGGCGCGCAGACGACTTCGGTGAAGATACCGCTGATCAGCTCGGCGGTCGCGCCGTCGAGCGGCCGGTTGACCGCGATGATGCCGCCGAACGCCGAAACATCGTCGCACTTCAGCGCCGCGTCATAGGCCTCCGCGATCGTCGCCCCGCTTGCGACGCCGCACGGATTGGCGTGCTTGACGATGACGCAGGTCGGGCCCGCCTCGCGGAATTCGGCGACCAGTTCGAGCGCCGCATCGGCGTCGTTGATGTTGTTGTAGCTGAGCTCCTTGCCCTGCACTTGTTCGGCCTGCGCGATCCCGCGCGCGGCGGGACCGGCGGGCAGGTAGAGTGCGGCCTTCTGGTGCGGGTTCTCGCCATAGCGTAGTTCGGCGGCGAGCTTCGTCGTCAGCGGCAGCGTGTCGGGAAACATCTTGCCCTGGTCGGCAAAGGCGAACCATTGCGCGATCATGCTGTCATAGGTCGCGGTGTGCGCAAAAGCGGTCGCGGCGAGGCGCTTGCGGAGGGCGAGGGTGGTCGCGCCGCCATTGGCGTCCATCTCTTCGATGACCGCGGCATAATCCTCGGGCTCGGTGACGATGCCGACGAACGCGTGGTTCTTCGCCGACGAACGCACCATCGCGGGGCCGCCGATGTCGATATTTTCGATGATCGTGTCGCGGTCGGCACCGCTCATCACCGTCTGGAGGAAAGGGTAGAGGTTGACGACGACGAGGTCGATCGCGCCGATGCCATGCTCTTCCATCGACGCGACATGCGCCGCATCGTCGCGCACCGCGAGGATGCCGCCATGCACCGTCGGATGCAGTGTCTTGACGCGGCCGTCCATCATCTCGGGAAAGCCGGTGAGGTCGGATACGTCGAGCACCGTGTGGCCCGCTTCGCGCAGCGCCTTGGCGGTGCCGCCGGTCGAGACCAGTTCGACCCCATGCTTGACGAGCGCGGCCGCAAGCTCGGCGAGCCCCGCCTTGTCGCTGACGGACAGCAATGCGCGGCGGACGGGAATCAGGTCGGTCATGGGAAGGGCGGCCTTTGCAATACGGGAAAGACGCGGCCCCCCTAGGCGCGCGCCGCCCGTATCGCAACCCCGAGGCGCCGGTTTTTAGAGCCCCAGCGCCGCTGCGATCCGGTCCCAGCGCACCAGCTTGAAATTCTGCGCCTTGGGGGCGTTGTCGCCGTCCTGCGCGAGGAAGATGCCGTCGGGATAGGCGGCGCCGAAATTGCCCGCGACCGCCTCGATCCCGTCGGTCTCGCTCGTCGCGCCGAACGTGCCCGCGGCGACCGCAAAGCGCCCGACATAATCCATCGAGGGCAGCTTGACGACCGCATAGGCGTTGTCGCCCTGCGACGATGCGAGCAGATAGCGCTGGCCCTTGTGATCGATCGTCGCGAGGCCCTCGACATCGGCGACGAGACGCTGGTTGTCGACAGGGACAACGAGGCGCGCCTTGGCTGCCTTTCCGTCCTGTTTCAGCTCCCAGATGCCGGCATCTTCTTCGCCGACATACAGCGTATCGCCGTCGAAGACGCAGCCTTCGGACTGGGTCGGGATCTTGTGCTCCCACTGAACCGCAAAGGCCGGCGTCCCTTCGGCGGTCAGCGTGCCGACGCGCACCGTGCCGTCCTTGATGATCAGCGCGGCGGTCAGCGGCGCGCCCGGCGCGGTCTTCTTGAGGCAGAAGCCATAGGCCTCGCCCGTCCCCGCGGCGGCGCGTCCGAGCGCGGTCAGCGAGGGTTTGTCGGGATCGATCCGAAACAGCGCGATATGCGCGTTGACGCCGTCGTTGCGATCGCTCGCGGCGACGATGTTGCCCGCGACGTCGACATTGTTGACGAGGCCGCCCTTGATGAAGGCGACGTCCCTGCCGGTCAGGTCATAGACGTGAATGCCCGCCTTCTTGTCGGTCGCGATGATCAGCGCGCGGTTCGGACGGGCGGGATCGACCCAGATCGCCGGATCGTCGGCGGCATCGGCGCGGCCGGTGCCGACGGGATCGGTCTCCCCGCTCGCCGTTACCGCTGCGGGCGGCAGGCCGTGGATGACGGGTTCGGGCTTTTGCGCGGCGCATCCCGCGAGCGCGAGACCAAGTCCCGCCATTCCCAAAAGCCGTGTTCTATCGATTCCGATCATGACGGATTCCCCTGTCGATACTGCCAGCCGCGCCCCGTTCCAGCAAAGCGAAAGCGCGTCAATACCCCAATATATCCGTCACTTAATTGTCATCTAACCGTCATGTTCGTCGCCGCAAACTGTCACATGACCCCCCTAGAGGCCCGGCAACTGCAACAGGGGGTCTCATCCATGATTCGAACATTCAGCCTGCATTCCGCTGCCGCTCTCGCCATCGCAGCGACGCTTGCCGCCACCCCCGCCTCGGCACAGGGCGCCGCAGACACCGCGCCGGTCCAGAACGCCGACGGCACCATCACCAGCGCTCAGGACATCGTCGTCCTCGGCAGCATCGGCTACCGCAACCGCAGCGAGAACGAGGCCGAGCCGGTGATCAGCTACGACAGCGAATTTTTCCAGCGCTTCGAACCGCTGACCGCGGGCGATGCGCTGAAGCGCGTGCCGTCGGTGACCTTTCTCTCGGATGTCATCGAAAGCGACGGCGCGCGGCTGCGCGGCCTGCCGCCGGGCTATACGCAGATCCTGATCAACGGGGAGAAGGTGCCGGGATCGAATGCCGACCGCAGCTTCTTCCTCGACCGCATTCCCGCCGAGCTGATCGACCGCGTCGAGATCGTCCGTTCGTCGTCGGCGCGCCGCACCGGCGATGCGGTCGCGGGTACGCTCAATATCAAGCTGCGCGACGGGTATGAACTCGACGGCGGCTATGTCCGTCTCGGTGGCCTCTATTTCGACGACAAGGAGCTCGAACCCAGCGTCGGTGCCGTCCTCGGCGGCCCGCTCGGGCCGGGCCGCTTCCTGATCGGCGGCAATTTCCAGGGCCGCCACAACCCCAAGAAGAAATTCTCGCTGCGCTACAGCGATTCGCCCGAGAACAACCCGAACTTCGCGACCGACGATTTCGAAAACCGCGAAGACCAGAGCGACGTTCGCGACGGCAAGGATTATTCGTTCAACGCCGCTTACGACATCAAGGGCGATACGACCGATGTCTCGATCAACGGCTTCTACGTCCATACCGATCGCACCGAGAACGAGCGCAGCTTCGAATATAATGACCCGGCCGCGATCAACGGCCCGGTCCGCGCGACGCCGCCGGGCAATCTGACCGTCGACAACGCCAATGTCGCGAAGATCAATCAGGACAATTACAGCGTGGGCGGCAAGATCAAGCACCGCTGGTCGGCGGGCGAGACGAGCCTGAAGGTCGGTTACGCCTGGTTCGACGAAGACCGCTTCGAAACCGAATATGAGGTCGAGTTCGACCGTGCACTGCCGCGCTTCACCGGCGACCAGACCGCGACCGCGATCACCGACAAGGAATTTTCGGTGCGGCTCGAGCATGAGGTCGAGCTCGGCGACACCGCGAAGCTGATGTTCGGCGGTCTGTGGCAGGACAAGGATCGCGATACCTCGATTACCGAGGCACCCCGCGACCGCTACAATCTCACCGCGGCGAACCGGCAGGGCTATGACCAGTTCACCCGCAACCCGACCGAGTTCGTGCGGCCCTTCGGCGTTTTCGTGCCCGCGGTGGGCGGCGTCAACGCGATCGAGGAAAAGCGCCTCGACGGCTTCGTGCTGGTCGAGGGCGACATGCCCGGCGTGAAGTGGGAAGCCGGCGTGCGCTATGAGACGACCGACCTCACCATCGACGACCTGACGGTGCCGGCGGCGGTCCAGCGTGCGACCAACGATTATGAAAAGCTGCTCCCGTCAGCCTCGGTCAAGGTCGATGTCGGCGCGCGCGGTCGCATCACCGCGTCGGCGGCGCGTACCAGCCGCCGCCCCGAGTTCAACTATCTGTCGCCCGCGACGCTCGAGGCCGAACTCGGCGACAATGATCTCGTCGGCAATCCGTTGCTCGACCCCGAAACGGCGTGGGGTTTCGACCTCGGCTACGAGCAGCGGCTCGGCCGTTCGGGCATCGCGGGGGTCAACATCTTCTACCGCAAGGTGAACGACCTGATCGAACTCACCAACACGGGTGTCGTCGGCTCGGAAGGCGCGGGCACGTTCGTCTATCAGCCGCGGAACATCGGCGACGGCAAGGTGTGGGGTGTCGAGTTCGACCTGTCGACCGACCTCGGCTTTGCCGGCCTGCCCGACACCGGCGTCTTCGGCAATGTCTCGTGGCTCGACAGCAAGATCGTCGACGAGTTCGGCGAGCGCCGTTTCAACGGCCAGAGCGACTATGTCTACAACTTCGGTCTGATCCAGGACATTCCGTCGATCGGTGCCGCCTTCGGCGCGACCTATCGCAAACAGGGCGGCGCGTTCGACCGTACCGTCGGCGAAGAGGTCTTCACCACCTATGGTGCCGACCTCGAAGTCTTCGTCGAAAAGCGCTTCGGCAAGAGCTTCACGATCCGCGCGGTGGGATCGAACCTGCTGAACGGCGCGAAGCGCGAACGATTCAACAAGTTCACGACGATCGACGACCAGAACGACCGCAATTTCGACGAGTATGAGCTGGAAAAGGAGACCGCGGGTCCGGTGTTCCAGCTGATGGCGCGTTACGCTTTCTAGGGCTTCCATGCGGTCGGCGCCCAGTCCCTGGGGCGCCGGCCGCGGGATCTGTTCCGCGTCGTGCGGCAACGCTGGGCCGGGACGTAATCGTTTCTCTTGTGATCCCCGGCGAAAGCCGGGGCCCAAATCCGGCGCTGTATGGGGCCCCGGCTTTCGCCGGGGATCACATCACCACTGTCCGCCAAAAGTCCAAGGCGGATCGTCTCACGCTACCCGATATGCTTGAAGATCCAGCCGATGCTCGCACCGCCCGCGGGCGCGATGCCGGTGACGACGAGCTGTTCGGTCGGGTGCGGGCGGCCGTCGCCGTCGACCCACAGGCTTTCCTCGATAGCGAGCGTGCCTTCGGAGGTTCGGAACTGCCACAGCGGCCCGCCGTTGATCCGCAGCAGGGCGCCGAGCTTGTCAGCGGTCAGGCTTGCCGACAGGCTCCGCCCGAGGTGGAAGCGCAGCGTGAATTTCTTGTCACCCTTGCGCCGCGTGCGCGGGGCAGGGAGCAGCATGTCCTCGCCGCGCAGTTCGCGACCGTTCGGCGACAGGATCAGCAGGCGGCGGTGGATCAGGCCGTGGCGGCGCGCATAGCCGTCGTGGCTCATCTCGACGCGGCTGCCCTGCGGCGTTTCGCGCCGGTCGAGCTCGACCTCGGTGACGCCGCGGCCGAGCGTGCCGGTGGCAAGGATCGCCGTCGAATTGGTGTCGCCGATCGTCAGCGTCGAATGCGCGGCGGTGGTGCGGAGCCCGCGCGCCAGATCGGCGGGGATCGTCGCACCGGTGAGCGCGGCGCCGCCGCAATTGACGACGATCCGCTCGTCGCCGTCCGAAAGCTCGAAGGCCAGCGTCGAGGCGCAGCCCGCCTCGGTCACGCGCGCGATCGGCGGCGGGGCGGCGTCGGCGAGCAGCACGACCTTGTTCGCGACGAGCCGCTGATATCCCCAGTCGCGCGCCTGCTTGAGCGGGCGCGTCCGCACGCCGCTCGCGGCGACGACCGCCTGGATATGCGCGGCATCGGTCGCGCCGCTGCCCTGCCAGCTGCCCATGCCGCCGTCGCTGTGGACGAGACCGAGCAGCGCGGGCACGGTACGTGCGAGCACTTCCTGCAGGAAGGGAGGCACCTCCATGCGGCGCATGTCATAGATTTTCGCGAGCATCGACAACGCCATGATCGCGTCGAGCTGTGCCTGGGGGGAGCGCGCGATATTGCCGCCGTCGGCGTAGAAGCTCGTCTCGATGACCTTGCGCAGGCCGGCCTCGCCGAAAATCTGCCGCGGCTCGCCGCCGGGCATCAGCAGCGATGCGGCGACGATACCGATCCACGCGATCAGCTGTCCGGTGCCGGGGCGCGTTTTGTCGGCCACGCGGTCGAGGTGGCGGGCGGCGCGCGCGAGATGGTTGAGCACCGCCGAACGATAGACGAGGTCGCTCGACGAGAGGATCAGCGGTGCGTGCGCGGCCCAGAACAGGATGCGCCATCCGGTGTTGTCGGCTTTCCAAGCGGGTTCGCCGACCGTCTCGCCATGCGTGCCGAGCCAGTGGCGGACGACCGCTTCGGCGATCGGGGCGCCGTCGGCGCGCGTTCCGGTCGCGGCAAGGTCGCGGAGCCAGGCAAAGCTGTGCAGATAGTCGGCGAAGGGCGCTGCGACCTCGAGGTTGGCGAAGTCGAGATCGCCGAGCGAGAGACGAAGCCCGCGATGCAGGAAATGGCCGGCACGGATCGCGGTGCCCGCGCGCATGTCGCCTGGCACGGGGTCGGCCGGTACGCCGAGCAGTTTCAGCGGAAAACGGCCCTTCAGGCGAAAGGCGTGGAGCGGAGTACGCCACGTCAGGCGCGTGATGTAGTTGGCGACGCGGTCGCCGAGCGACAGCCCCTTGTCGGCGGGGAGGCGGATGAGGCGCTTGCCGGGCTCGATGCTGTCGTCGATCGGCGGGGCGTCGTCGCCCGGATCGGGAATCGGACTGGATGGGGCAGAGGTCAAAGGTCTCCCCTCCATCGGTCAGGCGCCGCGCAGGCGCCGGATATTGTCGGCATATGCGTCGGGCCCGCCCTTGAAGGTCGCGGTCCCGGCGACGAGGACGTCGGCACCGGCGGCGATCGCGAGCGGTGCGGTGGCGGCGTCGATTCCGCCGTCGACCTCGAGCCGTATGTCGCGGCCCGACTTGTCGATCATCTTGCGCACCGCCTCGATCTTGCGAAGCTGGCTCGTGATGAAGCTCTGCCCGCCGAAGCCCGGGTTGACGCTCATGATCAGGACCAGGTCGATGTCGTCGATCAGATAGTCGAGCATCTTTGCCGGGGTCGCGGGATTGAGCGAGATGCCGGCCTGTTTGCCGAGCGACTTGATGTGCTGGACGCTGCGATGAATGTGCGGACCCGCTTCGGGATGGACGGTAATGATGTCGGCACCCGCGGCGGCGAAGGCGTCGAGAAAATGGTCAACCGGGGAGATCATCAGATGGACGTCGAAGGGCAGCGTCGAATGCGGCCGCAGCGCCTTCACGACCATCGGTCCGATGGTCAGGTTCGGCACGAAATGGCCGTCCATCACGTCGATATGAACCCAGTCGGCGCCCGCTTCCTCGATCGCGCGCACTTCCTCGCCCAGCCGCGCGAAGTCGGCGCTGAGGATCGAGGGCGAGATGCGGACGGGGGGCACGGCGGCGGTCATGGAGACCGGCCTTAACCATCTAGAAGTGGTGGGGCAAGCGCGCGGGAGCCGCTCGTGGCGGGTGTCCGCAAATAAACTTGGGCGGGCCTATCGCCAGCGCCAGCCGCCTTCCGTTTTGGCACGGTAGAGCGGCATCGGCGCAAGCCCCGCAAGGACGACGCCGATCGTCAGCGCGATCGGCCGGTCTTTCAGCAGCACGGCGACGCCGGTGATCATCGCCACGTGCAGGCCGATGAAAAACCAGCCCTCCCAGGTGAATGGCATGCCGGTGCCGTACCCGCGGCTCTTGGCGCGGAACCAGGGGCCTTTGCGCATGACGAGATGCAGCATCTCAGCTCTCTTCCTTTTTCGGGGGGCGGCCGCGCTTCGGCGCTTCCGACTGTTTGACACTGACACCGCGGCGGCCGAGCGCCTCGCGCAGCAAAATCTCGATCTCGGCGTTGGCGCTGCGCAACTCGGCCGCCGCCAGCCGCTCGATCGCGGCATAGAGCGCCGGATCGAGACGGAGGGCAAAGGCTTTCTTGGACTGCGTGGGCATGAGAACGAACCTTAGTTCCCGTTCGCATCGAGCGAAGTCGGGATGCCGGGAGGTCGTGCGCCCTCGCGGGGTGTCTCGACGTCGCTCGACACGAACGGGCTTTTCACGTCAGTAGAGCGAGCCGGCGTTGACGACCGGCTGGGTGTCGCGCTCGCCGCAGAGGACGACCATCAGGTTCGACACCATCACCGCCTTGCGCTCGTCGTCGAGCTCGACGACATTCTTCTCGGACAGCTGCGTCAGCGCCATTTCGACCATCGTCACCGCGCCCTCGACCAGCTTCTTGCGCGCCGCGATCACCGCTTCGGCCTGCTGGCGGCGGAGCATCGCGCCCGCGATTTCCTGCGCATAGGCGAGGTGCGTGAGCCCGCATTCGTCGACGGTGATCCCCGCGACCTCCAGCCGCTCGATCAGCGCCTTGCGCAATTCGACCCCGACCTCGTCGTGGTTCCCGCGCAGCGTGATCTCCTGATGCTCGATATCGTCGTAGGGATAGCGCGATCCGATCGAGCGCACCGCGGCCTCGATCTGCGCCATCACGAATTCCTTGTAATCGTCGACGTCGAACAGCGCCTGCGCGGTGTCGGTGACGCGCCACACGACCTGTGCCGCCATCTCGACCGGGTTGCCGCGCAGGTCGTTGACCTTGATCTTGTCGGAGATGACGTTGTTCGCGCGCACCGCGATCTTCTTGCGCGTCAGCCAGGGCAGGACCCAGCGCAGCCCCTCCTCGCGGTCGGTGCCCTTGTACGCGCCGAACAGCTGGATCGCCGCGGCTTCGTTCGGGTTGATCAGGTAAAAGCCGCAGAGGATGATCGTGCCCGCGATCGCCGACAGCGCGACGATGGCCCACTTCCACCCGACGACGACTTCGGCGTTCGCATTGGTGATCCCCGCCCACGCGGCCAGCGCGAGCAGGCCCACCCAGATGAGCAGCATCAGATAGCCGCTCTGCGTGGCGGCGCGCGTCTCGCGGCTGCGGTTCAGCGCCGGTGTCCCACTCTCGACCATAAATCCCTCCGAATCACTCGATATAAAGATGATATCATATTTATATCGTTTCGGATGGAGGTCAATCGGGATTCGGGAGGGGACCAGAAGTCGCTTCGGGATGGAGAGCGGCCGCCGTGCCCGCTTCCAAAGTTCAGTAAAGTTCAGCCCTTTGACGCACCCCGATCAGACTTTGCGGCGGGGCGGATGCGCCCGCAAACCGCGGCAACCACCTTTATACGCCGGGGGAAAGAGCCGGGATCGACGCTGGCATGGCCGGATATTGTAGGACAGCGTTTTTTCTGTCGGCTTTGGGGTGGGAAGCGGACATTCGCTATCCAGATTTTCGTCATCCCGGACTTGATCCGGGATCCCGCTTTTTGACGCGCGGATTGCTTTCGATCTGAAGCGGGACCCCGGATCAAGTCCGGGGTGACGATGAGGGATAAGTCTGCTTCCGGCCGAAAACAGACGCCCTCGTTCGGACACCCCGCCCCGATGCCACAAACAAATGGGGCGGCCTCGTTGAGAGTGCCGCCCCAGTTAGTGGGGTCCGCCGGGAGAGGGAGAGGGCGGACCGGAGATTGGTGTCTTCGGCTTATGCGATCAGCGCGACGCCATGCGGCTGTCGGTGGCTTCTTCGACGCCGGCGAGCTTGAGCGCGGCGCGGAACTGCTTCGCGGCGGCGCGTTCGTTGCCGGCTTCGCAGAGCTTCTTGCCGGTCGAGACGAAGCGCTTCGCGCTGGCCTGCTTGCCGGCATCGGCGCCGTTCGCGGCGACATAAGCCTGTTCGGCCAGGGCCGAGCAGCGATAATCGCCGCCGTCCTGCGCATAAGCCGGGGTGGTCGACGCGATCAGGCCGGTGAACGCGAGCGCCGAAGCGGCGACGATCGCGAAGGCCGAGGGAAAGCGGCGGAAAGAGGAGAGCTGATTGGCCATGGGAGAGGTTCCTTTCGTTTCGTTGTGCAACCTTTTTAGTCGCGCTTGCGCCCATAGATAATCCTCTATAATCTGCAAGTGCTTTGAAGCAGGATTTAACAATCCCTCATGGGGCGCTCGACGGGATCGAAGCCTTCCTCCGCGTCGCGGAAAGGCGCAGCTTTTCCGCCGCTGCGAGCGACCTTGGCGTCTCGCCCTCGGCGATCAGCCAGACGGTCAAGGCACTCGAGGCGCGGATCGGCGCGCCGCTGTTCATGCGTACGACGCGCAGCGTCGGACTGACACAGGCGGGCGAGATGTTCCTCGAACGCGCCGCGCCCGCCTATTCGGGGCTGGCCGACGCCTATGAGGCCGCGCGCAACCTCGGCAACCGGCCCGCCGGGCGGCTGCGGATCAACCTGATGCGCGGCGCGGTGCAGCCCTTGTTCGAGCCCATCATCGCGGGCTTTTGCGAAACCTATCCCGAAATCGAGCTCGAGATTTACGCCGACGACGCGCTGTCGGACCTGAGCGCGGGCGGGTTCGACGCGGGCGTCCGCATGGGCGAATCGCTCGATGCCGACGTGATCGCGGTGCGGCTGACCGGCCCCTTCCGTTTCGTCGTCGCTGGAACCCCCGCCTATTTCGAAAAATACGGCCGCCCCGAAACGCCCGAGGATCTGCGCAATCACCGCTGCGTCCGTTTCCGGCTGGCGTCGGGTGGGCTGATGCCGTGGACCTTCGAAAAGGGAAACCGCGACTTCGACGTTTCCGTGACGGGGCCCGTGATCGTCAACGACTGGATCGCCGCCACCGTCGCGATGCGGAGCGGGATCGCGATGATCATGACCGCCGAGCCCGTCGCGAAAGCGATGGTCGAGACGGGCGAGGTCGAGCTGGTGCTCACCGACTATGCCAGTTCGACCTCGGGCCTGTTCCTCTATTATCCCAGCCGCAAGCAGGTGATGCCGAAGCTGCGCGCCTTCATCGATTATGTGCGCGAATTCCTGCCCGACAATGTGACCGGATAGGCCTGCTTTTGGGCTCAGAAACAAATCCCTTCCCCGCGCGCAGAAAAATTGGGCTAGCGAATCCCGGCAAAAGACGGCAGCCCGTTGTCAATTAAATCACTTGGGATGTAGATATGTTCGATCTGGCGGCGCTGGACCCCTCTTCGCTTTTACCCTTCATCCTAATCGGTTTTGCCGCGCAGCTCGTCGACGGTGCGCTGGGCATGGCGTTCGGCGTCATCTGCAATACCTTGCTCGTCGCAGTGATGGGCGTGCCGCCCGCGCAGGCGTCGGCGCGTATCCACGTCGTCGAGGTATTCACGACCGCCGTGTCGGGCATCAGCCACCTGATCCACCGCAACATCGAATGGCCGCTGTTCTGGAAGCTGCTGATCCCCGGCGTGATCGGCGGCGTGCTCGGCGCCTATGTGCTGACCTCGCTGCACAGCGACGTCGTGAAGCCCTTCGTCCTCGCCTATCTGATCGCGATCGGCATCTGGCTGCTCGTCCGCGGCCTGCTCTATCCGCCGAAGGTGCAGAAGCCGACAGTGATCGCACCGCTCGGGCTGATCGGCGGCTTTCTCGACGCCGCCGGCGGCGGCGGCTGGGGGCCCGTCGTGACCTCGAACCTGCTCGTCCAGGGCGCCGAGCCGCGCAAGGTCGTCGGCACGGTGAACAGCGTCGAATTCTTCCTGACGCTGACGGTCTCGGCGACCTTCATCTATCATCTGGGCTTCGCACAGATCGCGGGTGCGACGCTGGGCCTGCTGATCGGCGGCGTGCTGGCTGCGCCGCTCGGCGCGTTCATGGCGAAGCGCTTCTCGGTCAAGCTGATGCTGACGCTGGTCGGCGTCGTGCTGACCGCGACGAGCGCGTTCGGGCTTTATCGGGCGCTGTTCGCCTGACTTCCCCTCCCCCTCGATGGGGGAGGCAGCGAGACTTGCGAGCTCGCTCGCTAGTCGCAGCGGTGGGGGTGCGGTCCCGGCCTTAAGCCGATGATGCATTGACGCGCCAACACCCTCATCCAACTCCGCCTAATCGCTTCGCGATAAGACTGCGGATCCTTCTCGCATCAAGGGAGAAGGCAATTCAATTCGCCGGCTTGGTCTCGTCGATCTTGTCGACCCATTCAGGGTAGAAGCTCGGTTCGCGCGCCGACCAGCCGGGGGCGGTGGCGGCGGCTTCGCTGATCGACTGCAACAGGATCTTGCGCTTGTCGGGATGGAGATGCGGCAGCGAGGCCGCCGCGCAGAAGGCGCCGGGCAGCCACGGCCGCGCATGCGCGCCGAGCAGGCGCTCGTAGAGAAAGCGATACGGCGCGAAACCCTGAAGCCGGTCCTGGCCGAGGTCGAAGGCCGATACGGCGATCAACGGCGCCATGAAATGTTCGAGCGCATCGAGCCCGCTGTCATCGGGGATATGCGCACGAATGTCGCCGAGCCGCTGATAGACGCGCGCCTGGACACGGATCGCGGTCTCCTCGACCATATCGCGCGACCAGCGGGCGATCGCGTCGTCGCGTTCGAGCCCGATGTCGAGCGAGCGGCGGATGTACCGCTGCGTCGCGGCGGGAAAGCCCGCGAATTCCTTGATTTCCGATATCGACAGGTCGCCTGCTGCCGGTCCCGAACGCGTCGCCATGGTCATGCTCCCGCACGGCGCCCAGGGAGCCATCCCCCCGGAGGCCTGCATCCAACAGTCTGCCACCGAAATGGTTAGTGGCGGGTTAACCATGACGTCGGGGATCGTTCAGCAAGTCCGAGGGGCGTTGCGTGCCGCGGCGACCGAGCCTAATCAGCGTGTCATTGAAAACAAAACACGCAGGACTGCCATGTCGCACGCACCGCAGCCGGTCATTTCCGCAACCGGCCTCTTCACCCCCGCCGAACGCATCTCCAACGAAGAACTTGTCGCCAGTTTTAACGCGTATGTTGCACTGCACAATAGAGAAAATGCGCAAGCCATCGCAAATGGCGATGTCGCCGAACTGACCGAATCGAGCGTCGAATTCATCGAGAAGGCGAGCGGCATCGGATCGCGCTTCGTCGTCGACAAGGCCGGCATCCTCGACCCCGAACATATGGCACCCCGCATCGACGCCCGGCCCAACGAGGAGATTTCGTTGCTCGCCGAGATCGGCGTCGCGGCGGCGAAGGACGCACTGGCGCGCGCCGGACGCGACGCCGCAGATGTCGATGCGGTGCTGTGCGCGGCGTCGAACATGCAGCGTCCCTATCCCGCGATGGCGGTCGAGATTCAGGATGCCCTCGGAATCGACGGCTTCGGCTTCGACATGAATGTCGCCTGTTCGTCGGCGACCTTCGGCATCCAGACCGCCGCAGACTATATCCGCGCCGGGCACGCGAAGAGCGTGCTCGTCGTGAACCCCGAAATCTGTTCGGGGCATTTGAACTGGCGCGACCGCGACAGCCATTTCATCTTCGGCGACGTTGCGACGGCGATCCTCGTCGAGGACAAGGATATCGCGCCCGCGGGCCATTGGGACATCCTCGGCACCAAGCTCAAGACGCAATTCAGCAACAACATCCGCAACAATTTCGGCTTCTTGAACCGCGGCCATGGCGGGATCGACCAGTCGGGTCCGAAGTCGGACAAGCTCTTCGTCCAGGAAGGCCGCAAGGTGTTCAAGGAAGTCGTGCCATGGGTCGCGAACCTGATCGTCGAACAGATGGACGTGCTGGGCCTCGAGGGCGCCGACATGCGCCGTCTGTGGCTGCATCAGGCGAACACCAACATGAACCGGCTTATCGCACATAGAGTGCTGGGGCATGAAGCGACCGAGGACGAAAGCCCGACGGTGCTCGACACTTATGGCAACACGTCGAGCGCGGGGTCGATCATCGCCTTCCACCTGAACCACGAGGACATGGCGGCGGGCGATACCGGGCTGATCTGTTCGTTCGGCGCCGGCTATTCGGCCGGGACGGTGTTCGTTCGAAAGACCTGAACGGGCCGGAGGCGTCGGCCGGATTGGCTCGCGCGAAATCTGTTCGGGGCCAGCCCGGGAGGCTCAAGGCACGAAGGTCGTGAACAGATAGATTGCGAACAGCATCAGGTGGATCACCCCCTGCAGCACGGTCGTGCGGCCGTTCGCGAGCGTCTGGACCGATACGATCAGCGACAGGAAGAGCAGCACGGTCGACTTGGCGTCGAGGCCGAGGCTGATCGGCATGTCGGCGACGATCGACAGGATCGCGACCGCGGGGATGGTAAGGCCGATCGTGGCGAGCGCCGAACCAAGCGCGAGGTTGAGGCTGGTCTGCAGGCGGTCGGCCTTCGCCGCGCGCACCGCCGCGAGGCCTTCGGGCGCAAGGATCAGCGCGGCGATCAGCACACCGAGCACCGCCGGCGGGGCGCCCCAGTCGGCGAGCAGCGCGCCCATCACCGGAGAGAGATTCTTGGCGAGCAGCACCACCGCGAACAGGCTGGCCAGCAGCAAGGCGCTAGAAATAGCAGTGCGCTGGACGCTGGGCGGCGCGGCATGCGTGTCGGGCTCTCCATCGCCGTCGGCATCGCCATCGGGAAGGAAATAGTCGCGGTGACGCACCGTCTGCACCAGCGCGAAGGTGGCGTAGAGAATCAGCGACACCGCGGCCACGAAGCCGAGCTGCGTCGCCGAATAAAAGGGCCCCGGTACGCTCGACGTGAAATTGGGGAGGACGAGCGTCACGACGGTGAGCACGGTCAGCGTCGCGAGCGCGGCGCCGATGCCGGTGCGCTGGAATCGCTGCTCGTGATGGCGAATACTGCCCGCGAGCAGACAGAGGCCCATCAACAGGTTCAGGATCACCATTACCGCCGCGAACACGGTGTCGCGCGCCAGCGTCTGCGCCTTTTCGGGCTCGGCCTGCATCAGCGTCAGGATCAGCCCGACCTCGATCACCGTCACCGCGAGCGCGAGGATCAGCGTGCCGAAAGGCTCGCCGACACGGTGCGCGATGACCTCGGCATGATGGACCGCCGCGACGACCGCGCCCATCAGGATGATCGCGACGAGCCAGGGATTGAGCGGCATCGCAAAGCTGGCGAGCGCAGCGACGAAGCCCAGGATCGGAAAGAGGTCGTTGGTGCGGTCGGCGAGGCGGAGTTTGGAGGTCATGGGGCTTCTATTGCAGGCCGCTCCTACGGTGGCCAGCCCCGGTACGGATTTAATGCCCCTATTGAGTTGTGTACCCCCGCGAAGGCGGGGACACATGCCTTCTTCTCAGTGCGCGCGGACGGGCAATCCGGCGGCGGCGAGCCGGGCATGCGCCTCGGCGATCGTCGCTTCGCCAAAGTGGAAGATGCTCGCGGCGAGCACCGCGCTGGCGCCGCCCTCGATCACGCCCGCAACGAGGTGGTCGAGATTGCCGACGCCGCCCGAGGCGATCACCGGCACGCTGACCGCATCGGCGATCGCGCGGGTGAGCGTCAGATCGTAGCCGTCCTTCGTGCCGTCGCGATCCATGCTGGTCACGAGCAGTTCGCCCGCACCGAGTTCGGCGAGCCGCACCGCATGTTCGAGCGCGTCGATCCCTGTCGGCTTGCGCCCGCCATGCGTGAAGATTTCCCAGCGGCCGTCTTCGACGCGGCGCGCGTCGATGCTGCCCACGGCGCACTGGCTGCCGAAGCGGTCGGCGATGTCGGCGACGAGCTCGGGACGGGCGACCGCGGCGCTGTTCACCGCCACCTTGTCGGCGCCCGCGAGCAACAGCGCGCGCGCGTCGTCGGCGCTGCGCACCCCGCCGCCGACGGTGAGCGGCATGAAGCAGACCTCGGCAGTACGGCCGACCATGTCGAGCAAGGTGCCGCGGCCCTGATGGCTGGCGCTGATGTCGAGAAAGCAGAGCTCGTCGGCGCCCGCGGCGTCATAGGCGCGCGCCGCCTCGACCGGATCGCCCGCGTCGCGCAGGTCGACGAAGTTGACGCCCTTGACGACGCGCCCGTCGGCGACGTCGAGGCAGGGAATGACGCGGACGCGGACGGTCATGAAACCAGCCTCTCAAATCCGTTCGTGTCGAGCGAAGTCGAGACACCCGTCAGGGCAGCGCCATAGCGATGGGCATCTCGACTTCGCTCGATGCGAACGGGATTGGGAAGGCAGATCATCCGCGCCCCACCGCAATCGCTTCGGCCAAGTCGAGCCGGCCGTCGTAGAGCGCGCGGCCGGTGATCACGCCCTCGATGCCGTTCGCGACATGCGGGCGGAGCGCATGGATATCCTTGATATCGGCAACGCCGCCCGATGCGATCACCGGGATATCGACCGCCTGCGCCAGCGCGACCGTCGCCTCGACATTGCAGCCCTTGAGCAGCCCGTCGCGGCCGACGTCGGTGAAGAGCAAGGCCGCGACGCCCGCATCCTCGAAACGCCGCGCAAGATCCTCGACGCGCACGTCGGACACATCGGCCCAGCCCTCGGTCGCGACCATGCCGTCGCGCGCGTCGACCCCCACCACGATCCGGCCGGGCAGGTCGCGCGCCGCCGATTTGACGAATTCGGGGTCTTTCAGTGCTGCAGTGCCGATGATCACGCGTTCGACGCCGAGCGCGAGCCAGCGGTCGACGCCGGCGCGGTCGCGGATACCCCCACCGACCTGCACCTTGCCGGGAAAGGCGGCGATGATGCTCTCGACCGCGCCGCCATTGACGCTCGCGCCCGCGAAGGCGCCGTCGAGATCGACGACGTGCAGGTGCGAGGCGCCCGCGTCGGCGAACAGCCGCGTCTGCGCCGCCGGATCGTCGCCATAGACGGTCGCGCGCGCCATATCGCCCTCGGCGAGCCGCACCACCTGCCCGCCCTTGAGGTCGATCGCGGGAAAGATGGTCAGGGCCGCCACGTCAGGAACCTTTCGAGGGTCGCGAGGCCATAGGCCTGGCTTTTTTCCGGGTGATATTGGACGCCGACGATATTGTCCTTCGCCACCGCGGCGACGAACGTCGCGCCATGGCTGCTCGTCGCGGCGACGTCGGCCGCGTCGGCGAAATGATAGCCGTGGAGATAATAGGCCTCGCCCGCAGCAACTACCGGATGCGCGAAGGTGGGCACGACGTCGTTCCAGCCCATGTGCGGAATGCGGAGGCCGGGTGCCGGGTCGAAGGCGCGGACGGTACCGCCGATCCAGCCAAGGCCTTTGTGGGTACCATGCTCCTCGCCCGCGTCGGCGAGCAATTGCATGCCGACGCAGATGCCGAGGAAGGGGGCGCCTTCGCCGCGCACGCGCCGCTCCATCGCCTCGACCAGCCCGTCGATCGCCGAGAGGCCGTTCATGCAGGCGGCAAAGGCGCCGACGCCGGGCAGCACGATGCGATCGGCCTTGGCGACGACATCGGGGTCGGCGGTGACGGCGACATTGTCGGCGCCCGCCGCGACGAGCGCATTGTGCACCGAGCGAAGATTGCCCGCGCCATAGTCGATCAGGGCAATCACGCTCATGGACGGCTCCTAGAGCACGCCCTTGGTCGACGGGATCGCGTCGCCCTTGCGCGGGTCGATTTCGACCGCCTGGCGCAGCGCTCTGGCGAGCGCCTTGTACATGCTTTCGGCGATGTGATGGTTGTTCTCGCCATAGAGCGTCTCGACGTGCAGCGTGATGCCCGCGGTCTGCGCGAAACTGTGGAACCAGTGCGGGAACATTTCGGTATCCATCTCGCCGAGGCGCGGCTGCGAGAAGCCGGACTTGTAGACGCAGTGCGGGCGCCCCGAAATGTCGAGCACGCAGCGCGTCAGCGTCTCGTCCATCGGTGCGTGCGCTTCGCCGTATCGCGCGATGCCGCGCTTGTCGCCGAGAGCCTTCGCGACGGCTTCGCCGAGCGCGAGCGCGCTGTCTTCGACCGTGTGATGCTGGTCGATGTGCAGATCGCCCTTCACGTTCATCGAAATGTCGATCAGCGAGTGGCGCGACAATTGCTCGACCATATGGTCGAGGAAACCGATGCCGGTGGACACCGAATAATCGCCGGTACCGTCCAGATTGACGGTGATCGCGATATCCGTTTCCTTGGTCGTGCGCTGGACGGTGGCGGTTCGCATGGCATGCCCCATAGCAGCGACGTTTCGCGTTGCAAGGCGCCTCTACCCCGTTTGAGCCCTCTTGACCGGCGCCCGCGCCGCGTTCATCCCCGCGGCATGAGTGACGATGTCCGCGACAGCCTGATTCCCTATGACGAAATCGTGCAGGATGCGCTGCGCGCCGTGGTCGGCCGCGTGCTGAGCCAGATCGAGGGATCGGACAGCCTGCCGGGCGAGCATCATTTCTATATCACCTTCAAGACGCAGGCGCCGGGAGTCGACATTCCCGCGCACCTGATCGCCAAATTCCCCGACGAAATGACGATCGTTCTTCAGAACCGCTTCTGGGACCTGACCGTCGAAGACGATCATTTCAGCGTCGGTCTGTCGTTCAACCAGACGCCGTCGATGCTGACGATCCCCTATGCGGCGATCACCGCCTTCGTCGATCCGTCGGTCGATTTCGGCCTGCAGTTCCAGGTCAGCGACGATGATGCCGACGAACCCGAACCGCATGACGAAGCCGACAACGACCGCCCCGAAGTGACCAACGAGGACGGGTCCAACGTCGTCACCGTGGATTTCGGCAAGAAGAGATAAGGTGCCGGGCCCCGCCTGGCCTCCCAGCCGCTTCTGGCAATTTTGGGCCCTTGCCGGGATGCTCGTCCTGACCGCCGCCTTTTGGTGGGGTGTCGAAGGCTATGCCTATGTCGGGGGCGGCTATGTGAAGGGACAGGTCGCCGACGGCCTGCTTCGCTTCAGCCTGCTCGTCCTGACACCCGCGCTCGTCGTCATCTGGCTTGCCGCCGCCTGGCTGCGCCGCCGCGTCGGCGAGACCGGTTATTGGCAGTTGCTCGGCCTGGTCGCGATGATCTGGGCGGGCGCGATTCTGGTAACGAGGATGCTGATGGCATGAGCACGCGGATCGAAAGCGACAGTATCGGCGAGATCGAGGTTCCCGCCGAGGCCTATTGGGGTGCGCAGACCGAACGCAGCCGGCACAATTTCGCTTTCCCGCCGCACGAGCGCATGCCGCTGCCGATCGTCCACGCGCTTGCGCGGATCAAGCGTGCCGCGGCGCGGGTCAATCGCACCCACGGTCTCGACGCGGGGCTGGCCGAGGCGATCGCGGCCGCCGCCGACGCGGTGGTCGCAGGCGATTATGACGATCAGTTCCCGCTCGCGACCTGGCAGACGGGCAGCGGCACGCAGTCGAACATGAACGCCAACGAGGTGATCGCGGGCATCGCGAACGAGCGGCTGACGGGCAAGCGCGGCGGCAAGGCGCCCGTCCACCCCAATGATCATGTCAACATGGGCCAGTCGTCGAACGACAGCTTTCCGACCGCCTTGCATGTCGCGACCGCCGTCGAGACGACGGTTCGCCTGCTGCCCGCGCTCACCGCGCTGACCGATGCGCTCGCCGCCAAGGCGGAGGCGTGGGACGACATCGTCAAAATCGGCCGCACGCATCTTCAGGATGCGACGCCGCTCACGCTCGGCCAGGAATTTTCGGGCTATGTCGCGCAGTTGATCGCGTGCCGCGCGCGGATCGAGGGCGCGCTCGCGCATGATGTCTGCAAGCTCGCGCAGGGCGGAACCGCGGTCGGGACCGGGCTCAACGCGCCCGCAGGTTTCGACGTCGCGATGGCGGCCGAACTGTCGCAGGCCACCGGCATCGTCTTCGAACCCGCACGGAGCAAGTTCGAGGCGCTCGCCTCCAACGACGGGCTCGTCTTCTTTTCGGGGGCGCTGAACACGCTCGCCGTCGCGCTCACCAAGATCGCCAACGACATCCGCCTTTTGGGCTCCGGCCCGCGCGCGGGTTTCGGCGAGCTCGACCTCCCCGCGAACGAGCCCGGCAGCTCGATCATGCCGGGCAAGGTCAACCCGACGCAGTGCGAAATGCTGACGATGGTCGCTGCGCAGGTCATCGGCAACCATCAGGCGGTGACCGTCGGCGGGCTGCAGGGACATCTGGAGCTCAACGTCTTCAAGCCGCTCATCGGGTCGAACGTGCTGCGTTCGATCGAGCTGCTGAGCATCGGAATGGCGGGATTCACCGAACATTGCGTCGTAGGGATCGAGCCGAACCGCGCGCGCATCGACGAACTGATGAACCGATCGCTGATGCTCGTCACCGCGCTGGCGCCCGAGATCGGTTACGACAAGGCTGCGAAGATCGCGAAACATGCGCATGAGACGGGATCGACGCTGCGCGACGTCGCGCTCGAACTCGGCTATGTCGATGGTGCGACCTTCGATCGCGTCGTCGATCCGCGGGCGATGCTGGGGCCGGAACCCGAAGCGCCTCTGGGGAATTAAGCAGGGGAAGGAGAGATGAAGATGATCGGTCGGATCGTTGGCGGCGTCCTGGGTAGCGCCATTGGCCGCCAGAAGGGCAATCACGGCGTCGCGGGCGCGGTCATCGGGGCGGGGACGCTCTTCGCCGCCCGGCGGCTCTTTCCGCAGCGCTATGCCGTGTTCGCAGCGACCGCGGCGGCGGCGTATCTCACGAAGAAATGGGCCGACCGCGCCGAGGCGCGCGAGGCAGCACGGGAAGCGCACGCGCTCGATCCCGAACTCGTCGAAGCGGGCGTGGTCGACACCTATGCGGGCACGGCGGCAACGCCGACCGACGGCCAGTCGATGGGCGATGCCCTGCCTCCCGCGATCCCGGTCGAAACGCCCTCAAACGGGCGCAGCAGCGCGATTCACTGAGCGAGGCGCGGGGTTAACCCGATCCTCATCCTGCGCCGCTATGATAGCGGGCATGACGTTCAACCCGCCTGGAGTCCGGACTTTCATGGTGATCGCCGTCGGCTTCGGCCTTCGCGCGCTCAGCAAAGTCCTCGAGCGCGCGGGCGATATGGCGAGCGACCCGGGATCGCGCCTGGCGAACCATCTCGCGGCGCTCGTCGTGCTCGCGGCCGCCGGCGCCTTCTTCATCTGGGCGCTCAAGATGATCTTTTTCGACAAGCCGCCAACCGCGGCCAAACCGAACGGCGTGCCCGGCCCCGCACCCCGCAAGGCGGACATTTATCCGGATAAGCGCGAGGACGAGGCGAGCTTCGACGCCGATGCGGCGCTCGCGCGCTATATGAGAAACCGGCCCACGGCGCCCGAAACGCCGAAACCCGGTGGCTTCGGCCGCAAGGGGCTCTAACCGCCCGCCTGCCACTCCTTCACCGCCTCGATCGGCGCGACGAGCATCAGGACATTGAGCGTCAGATTGTCGCGGATCGTCCACAAGGTGAACAGCTCGAACGCAATCGCGAGCAGGACGGTCGCCCACCATCGCATCCGGCTCGCAGCAAGGAAGCCCAAAATCATGAAGCCGGTGTCGCTGACCGAGTTGAGGATCGAATCGCCCGAATAGCCGTACGCCATCGTGACCTCGCGATAGCGGTCGATGATGATCGGGGAGTTTTCCAGGATTTCCCACGCACCTTCGATCCCGATCGCGAGCGCCAGCGCGACCCACAGCGGCTGCCGCCGCAGCAGCAATCGCGACAGGCCGAAGAAGATGAAGCCGTGGATGACGTGGCTGAAGCTGTACCAGTCCGAAATCTGCTGGCTGTTCTGGTTCGACTGGACGATGCCGTGCCACAGGCTGACCGTGCCGCACGGGCAGATCGGCGGGCGCCCCATCGCGAAGAGGATCGCGGTCAGCAGCGCGAGCAGCGCCGCGGCGACGATCCAGCCCGTTCGTGAAATCCCCGCCATATGTCTCCCCCTTGACCGCCGCCCTCACCCGCGCGAATAGCGCGCATGGCTGATAGCGTCCATCTGAACCGCCGCGGAGTCCTCTTCGTCCTCTCCTCGCCCTCGGGCGCGGGCAAGACCACCATCTCGCGCATGATGCTCGATGCCGACAGCGACATCGCGCTGTCGATCTCCGCGACGACGCGCCCGCCGCGCCCCGGCGAGGTCGACGGGGTCCATTATCATTTCGTCGATGTCGACACCTTCAAGCAGATGGCCGCCGACGGCGAGTTTCTCGAATGGGCGCATGTCTTCGGGCATCGCTACGGCACCCCGCGTGCACCGGTCGAGCAGCTGCTCGCCGCGGGCAAGGACGTGCTGTTCGACATCGACTGGCAGGGCGCACAGCAGCTCTATCAGGAAGCCGGCCCCGACGTCGTCCGCGTCTTCGTGCTGCCGCCGACGATGGAAGAGCTCGAACGCCGCCTGCGCTCGCGCAACACCGACAGCGACGAGGTGATCGCCGCGCGGATGGAGCGCGCCGCGAACGAGATCAGCCACTGGGACGGCTACGACTATGTGCTGATCAACGACAATGTCGACGGCTGTTTCGACGAGGTCCGCGCGATCCTGCGCGCCGAGCGGCTGAAGCGCCGTCGCCAGATCGGCCTGATCGGCTTCGCGCGCGACCTGATCCGATCGGTCCCCGACGCCGACAAGAAGCTGTAGATTGCGATCCTAAAATTCCGTTCGTGCTGAGCTTGTCGAAGCACTGTTCTTCTCTTTGCGATCGCGAAGAAAAACGGCCCTTCGACAAGCTCAGGGCGAACGGTTGAGGGGACGGTCCATACTCTAAACTGGCGTCGCCAGCTTCGTTTCGAGCTCGGCGACCATTTCGGCGCGGAGCGGTTTCGCCTGACCATCGGTACGGCACACGACCACCGTATCGCAGGTCGCGATGCAGCCGCCGTTCTGGAACATCGCCTGCACGATCGTCCAGCTCGAGGTGCCGAGACGGCCGATACCCGTCGCGATCAGAACCGGATCGGGGAAATTGCCCTCGGCCAGATAGTTGATCTCGACCGCCGCAACCATCGTGCGCTCGTTTGCCGGGCGCTCCGAGAGCGGGCGCACCTCGCGGTTGAGGAGCACGCGGCCGCTCTCGAACAGCGCGGCAAAGGCCACATTGTTGAGGTGGCCGTTGATGTCCATGTCCTGGAACCGCGTCTGCAGGTCGAGGTGGACGGGGTAGCTGGCGGCGTTCAGCCGCCAGCTCTCCGGTTTCGGCATATCAGCGCGGACCCATGCGGATGCCGCCGTCGAGACGCACGTCCTCGCCGTTAAAATAGCCGTTCTCGATCATCGTCAGCGCAAGACCGGCATATTCGACCGGGTTGCCGAGACGCTTCGGGTTGAGCACCGAGGCGCCGAGCGCATCGCGGACATTCTGCGGCGCGCCCGCAAGCAGCGGGGTATCGAAGATGCCCGGCAGGATCGTGTTGACGCGGATATTCTCCGACGCGAGGTCGCGCGCGATCGGCACGGTCATGCCGACGACGCCGCCCTTCGACGCCGAGTAGGCCGCCTGGCCGATCTGGCCGTCTTCGGCAGCAACCGACGCGGTGTTGACGATCGCGCCGCGCTCGCCGTCTTCCATCGGGTCGAGCGTCAGCATACCCGCGGCCGACTTGGCGATGCAGCGGAAGGTGCCGACGAGGTTGATCTGGATGATCCAGTTGAAGGCATCGAGCGGGAAATGCTTGATGCTGCCGTCTTCCTTCGAGCGGCTGGCGGTCTTGATCGCGTTGCCGGTGCCCGCGCAATTGACGAGGATGCGCTCCTGCCCGATCGCTTCGCGCGATTTGGCGAAGGCGGCGTCGACCGACGCGTCGTCGGTGACGTTGCATTCGCAGAAGACGCCGCCGAGTTCGGCCGCGAGCGCTTTGCCCTTTTCTTCCTGCAGGTCGAAGATCGCGACCTTGACGCCCTTCGCGGCCAGCGCGCGCGCGGTCGCGGCGCCAAGGCCCGAGGCGCCGCCGGTGACGACGGCGGATACGGTGGAATCGAGTTTCATGTCATTCTCCCTTGAAACGTCGCCCCCGCGCAGGCGGGGGCCGCTGGCAGCCTTGCGCCACCCCGATGGCGGCCCCCGCCTTCGCGGGGGCAACGCCGATTTTCTGTTGGCTTACAGCCGCTCGATGATCGTGACGTTGGCCTGGCCGCCGCCTTCGCACATCGTCTGCAAACCATATTTGCCACCGGTAGCATCGAGCACGCCGAGCAACGTCGCCATCAGCTTGGTGCCCGAGGCGCCGAGCGGGTGGCCGAGCGCGATCGCGCCGCCATGCTGGTTCAGGCGCGCATGGTCGGCGCCGAGATATTTGAGCCACGCGAGCGGCACCGGCGCGAACGCCTCGTTGACCTCATAGGCGTCGATGTCGCCGATCGACATGCCCGCCTTCTTGAGCGCGCGTTCGGTCGCGAACAGCGGTTCTTCGAGCATGATCACCGGGTCGCCCGCGGTGACCGAGATGTGATGGATTCGCGCGCGCGGGGTGAGGCCATGATCCTTCAGCGCCTGTTCGGACACGACGAGCGCCGCCGAAGCGCCGTCGCAGATCTGCGAGCTGGTCGCGGCGGTGATCGAGCCGCCTTCCTGCAGGATCTTGACCCCGGCGATGCCTTCGAGCGTCGCATCGAAGCGGATGCCTTCGTCGACCAGATGCATCTGGCGGCCTTCGGGCGTGTCGATTTCGACGCCCACGACCTCGCGCTTGAAATGACCGGCTTCGGTGGCCGCTTTGCCGCGGCGGTGGCTTTCGAGCGCATAGGCGTCGAGATCGTCCTTGGTGAAGCCGTGCTTCTTCACGATCATTTCGGCGCCGGCGAACTGGCTGAACATGATGCCGGGGAATTTCTCCTCGAGCCGCTCGGACTTATAATGGCCGAGGCCTTCCTTCATGAACAGGGTCGCGACGCTGCCCATCGGCACGCGCGTCATGCTTTCGATGCCGCTCGCGAGGACGATGTCCTGCGTGCCCGACATCACCGCCTGCGCGGCGAACTGGATCGCCTGCTGCGACGAGCCGCACTGGCGGTCGATCGTCACCGCGGGGATCGAGTCGGGCAGTTTCGAGGCGAGCACGGCGTTGCGGCCGACGTCCATCGTCTGCTGGCCGCCCTGCGACACGCAGCCGGTGATGACATCGTCGATCTTCGAGGTGTCGAAATCATTGCGGTCCGCGATCGCATCGAACACCGCGGCGCCGAGGTCGACGGGGTGCACGCCGGCGAGCCGGCCTCCGCGCTTGCCGCCGGCAGTGCGGACGGCATCGACGATATAAGCAGTAGCCATGGAAATATTCCTTTCTTCCTAAAGCCCCTCCCCTTCAGGGGAGGGGTTGGGGTGGGGGCTGTCGGCGTAGTGCAAGCCCGATGGCCCCCACCCCGCTCGACTACGGCCCGGCTACGCCGAGCCAAGTCTCACTGCCCCTCCCCTGAAGAAGAGGGGCTTGGAAATTACAGTTTCCGCCCGATCAGTTCCTTCATGATTTCGTTCGTGCCGCCGAAGATGCGGGTCACGCGCGCCGCGCGCCAGGCGCGGGCGATCGGATATTCGTTCATATAGCCAGAGCCGCCGAACAGCTGGAGGCATTTGTCCATCACTTCCCACTGGAGGTCGGTGTGCCACAGCTTCGCCGCCGCACCCTCTTCGGGGGTGAGTTCCTTCTTCATGTGCCGCGCGAGCGCCCAGTCGAGATGCGCCCAGCCGACCTGCAACTTGGCCTTGAGGTCGGCGAGGACGAAGCGGCTGTTCTGGAAGTCGAGGATCGGCTTGCCGAACGCCTTGCGCTCGCGCGTATATTCGACGGTGTCGTCGAAGGCGCGCTGCGCCGAGGCCTGCGCCGAAACCGCGATCGACAGGCGTTCCTGCGGCAGCTCGCTCATCAGATAGATGAAGCCCTGCCCCTCTTCGCCGAGGCAGTTGGTGATCGGCACGCGGACGTCGTTGAAGAACAGCTCCGACGTATCGGCCTCGTCCTGCCCGATCTTGTCGAGGTTGCGCCCGCGCTCGAAGCCCTCGCGATCGGCCTCGACGAGGACGATCGACACGCCCTTCCACGCCGGCTCGACCTCGGTGTCGGTCTTGACGCAGACGAGGATCAGGTCGGCATTCTGGCCGTTGGTGATGAACGTCTTCGACCCGTTGATGACGTAATGATTGCCATCCTTCTTCGCGGTCGTCCGCATGCCCTGAAGGTCGGAGCCGGTACCCGGTTCGGTCATCGCAATCGCGGTGATCGTCTCGCCCGATACCATCCGCGGCAGCCAGTGCTTCTTCTGCTCTTCGCTGCCATATTTGACGATATAGCTCGTCACGATGTCCGACTGGAGCGAAAAGCCGGTCGTGGCGCGGCCGTAATAGGCGCTCTCTTCATCGACGATCGCATTATAGCCGAAGTCGAGGCCCAGCCCGCCATATTCCTCGGGCACCGTCGGGCACAGCATGCCGAGCTCGCCGGCTTTCGGCCAGATCGACTTGGGGACGATCTTGTCCTCGGCCCATTGCGCGGCGTTCGGGGCGACTTCCTTTTCGAGGAACTGGCGCACCGTCGCGCGGAACGCCTCATGATCCTCGTCATAAGCGGAGCGCGAGAGGTTATCGAGCGACATCGTCTTTCCTTTTCCCAAGGGGCGCCCGCGATTTCGAATCCGGTGCGCGACAGGCCCCGCGCCACCGGCGCAGGTTTCGGATCGCAACTGGCCTTACGTTTACGTCCACGTCAAGTAGAAATGCCGCTACGGCAGCGAAGACACGGCAAACCCGCGCATGGCTGCGCCGCGACGAATAGGTTTGCAGCCGCTGGGCAGCGTCGGTGCACGGCGCTAGCATCGCGTCATGGCAGAACTCCTCCTCGACGCCGGCGCGCTGCTCGGCGAGTCGCCGCGCTGGCACGCCGCCGAAGCGCGCCTCTATTGGGTCGATATCGACGCGCACCGCATCCACCGCACCGACCCCGAAACCGGGACGACCGAGACGATGCAGCTCGATGGCCCCGTCGGCTGCGTGGCGCCGCGCGCCGGTGGCGGGCTCGTCATGGGGCTGAAGGACGGGTGCGCGGTGATCGACGCGTGGGGCGACACCCCGCGCGCCTTCGGTCCCGCGGTGCTGGCGGGGATCCCCGAACAGCGCTTCAACGACGGCTGCGTCGATGCCGCGGGGCGCTTCTGGCTCGGCAGCGTGACGAGCGACAAGGCGAACCCCGGCGCGATGCTGTTCCGCCTCGATCCCGACGGCGAGCTCACGCCGATCATCGGCGGGCTGCTGACGAGCAACGGCGCGGCGTTCAGCCCCGACGGGCGGACCTTCTACCATGCAGACACCCCGACCCATGCGCTCAACGCCTATGACGTCGATCCCTCTACCGGAGAACTCGGCGACGGCCGCCTCTTCCACCAGTTCGAACTCGGCACCGGCCGCCCCGACGGCGGCACCGTCGATGCCGAGGGCTGCTACTGGTCGGCGCTGTGGGACGGCTGGCGCGTCGTCCGCCTCTCGCCCGCGGGCGAGCTGCTCCAGACGGTCGAGCTGCCCGTCCAGCGCCCGTCGATGATCGCGCTGGGCGGTGCCGACATGCGGACCGCCTTCGTCACCAGCGCGGGCAAGAATCTGACCGACGAGGAACGCGCGGCGCAACCGCACGCCGGCGGCCTCTTCACCTTCCGCGTCGACGTACCGGGTGTGGTCCAGCCAGGCTTCGCGGGTTAAACTGCTGCGCTTGCACCTCTTCGCCATCTCGGGTTAAGGCTCGGGGCAACATGGTTTCAGCCGAAACCGTTTCCCCGGGGAGATTTGACGATGTCGCGCAAGGCGCAGCCGCTTTTCCGTTCGTCGATGCTGCTTGCATCGACTGCCTTTCTGATGGGTTATAGCCCGATGACCATCGCCGCCGAAACCGCAGCCAAACCAGCGCCCGCCGCCACGACCGACGCGAACCCGATGCTCCAGCCCTGGACGGGCCCCTATGAAGGGGTGCCGCCGTGGGACAAGATGGACCCCGAGCTGTTCCCCGATGCCTTCACCAAGGGCATGGCCGAGGTGAAGGCGCAGGTGCAGGCGGTGATCGACGATCCCGCCGAGCCGACGTTCGAGAACACCCACGTCCCGATGCAGCTCGCGGGCGAGACGATGGACCGCGTCTTCGCGCTATGGGGCGTGCAGACCTCGAACAAGTCGAACGACCTTGTCGAGGATATCGACGCCGAGTGGAGCCCGAAGCTCACGACCTTCTACACCGAGCTGTTCCTCGAACCCAAGCTGTTCGCGCGCTACAAGGCGGTATACGACAAGCGTCTGACCAGCGGGCTCAACGCGCAGCAGATTCGCATCGTCGAGCGCAGCTATGAAGAGATGGTGCGCGACGGCGCGAATCTGTCGACCGCCGACAAGGCGAAGCTGGTTGGCCTGAATTCGAAGCTCGAAAGCCTCTTCTCGACCTTCTCATCGAAGCTCCTCGGCGACGAGAAGCTCTATACCTTCGTGATCAATCAGGCCGAACTCGACGGGCTTCCCGCGGGCTTCGTCGCCTCGCTCGCCGACGCCGCCGAAGCGCAGGGCAAGAAGGGCCAGTGGGCGATCAAGAACACGCGCTCGTCGGCACAGCCGGTACTGCAGAACGCCACCAACCGCGCGCTGCGCGAGAAGGTGTGGCGCGCGTTCGTGGGTCGCGGCGACAATGGCGACGCGAACGACACCAACGCGACGATTGCCGAAATCCTGAAGCTGCGGCAGGAACGCGCGGTGCTGCTCGGTTTCCCGACGCACGCCGGCTATCGCATGGCCGACACGATGGCGAAGACGCCGGCGAATGCGATGGGCCTGATGATGAAGGTCTGGCCCGCCGCGGTCGCGCGCGCCAAAGAAGAGGTCGCCGACATGCAGGCGATCGCCGATCAGGAAGCCAAGGCGGGCAAGGGTCCCAAGATCACCATCGAGCCGTGGGACTATCGCTATTATGCCGAGAAGGTCCGCAAGGCGAAATACGACCTCGATGAAAGCGAGGTGAAGCCGTATCTGCAACTCGACAAGCTGCGTGATGCGATGTTCTGGTCGGCGGGGCAGCTTTATGACCTCGGCTTCCGCGAGATCACGGGCACGATCCCGGTGTTCGACCCGAAGGTGAAGACGTTCGAGGTCTATAATCTCAAGACCAACGAAAATGTCGGCGTGCTCTATCTCGACAATTTCGCGCGCGACGGGAAACGTTCGGGCGCGTGGATGACGACCTATCGCAGCGAGCAGGGCCTCGGCGGCGAGCGCAACGTCCTCGCGTCGAACAACAACAACTTCACCGAGGGCGCGAAGGGCGAACCGACGCTCGTCAGCCTCGACGATGCTACGACGCTGTTCCACGAATTCGGCCACGGCATCCATTATCTGCTGCAGCACGTCTATTATCCGGCGCTCGCCGGGGTGCCGCGCGACTTCGTCGAGTTCCCGAGCCAGGTGAACGAGAACTGGCTGATGACGCCCGAAGTGCTGTCGAAGTTCGCGACGCACTACAAGACGGGCGAGCCGATCCCGCAGGCACTGGTCGACAAGATTCTCGCGTCGAACAAGTTCAACCAGGGCTTCGAGACCGTCGAATATCTGTCGAGCGCGATCGTCGACATGAAGCTCCACGACCGCAAGGTGCCCATCACCGACGTCGACAAGTTCGAGCGCGAGACGCTCGCCGCAATGGGCATGCCGAAGGAAATCGTCATGCGCCACCGCCTGCCGCAGTTCGGCCACCTGTTCAGCTCGGACGCCTATTCGGCGGGCTATTACAGCTATCTCTGGTCGGAAACGATGGATGCCGACACCTGGGCCGCCTTCACCGAAGCCGGCGGCCCGTGGGACCGCAGCGTCGCCGACAAGTTCCGCACCATCCTGTTGATGACGGGCAACGAAACCGACCGCGCCGAAGCGTACCGCGCCTTCCGCGGCCGCGATCCAGACGTGAAGGCGCTGCTGAAGAAGCGCGGTTTTCCGACGGAATAGGCGCGAGAGAGAGAACCGGGGAGCAAAGGGGGCCGCCGTGCCCCCTTTGTTTTGTCCGGCCCCGGCCGCTTTCGACCGGTTGCGGACGTTCTCTTTTATCGTCACCCCGGACTTGATCCGGGGTCCCGCTTCAGATCGAAAGCAATCCGCGCGTCAAAAAGCGGGATCCCGGATCAAGTCCGGGATGACGAAGGGGAGGGAGGCAAGTCCGCTCACCACCCCAAAGCCGCCACAACGCGGCCGCGTCACCCCTACAGCATATACTTCATCTTGATCGACTGGCGCATGTCGCCCGCGACCGGAAAGCTCGCAGCCTTGAAGCTCGGCGGGCCCACGGTGATCGCCGGATTGCGCGAGAAGCCGAAGCCTTCCTTCGGAATGAAGATCGCCGTGTCGAGCTTGTTGTTGCTGTTCTCGTCATGGACGACCGCGATGGCATAGGTGCCGGTCGCGGGCGCCTGCACCTTGAAATCGTCGGCATTGGCGGCTTTCACCGCCATCCGCACCGACGTCTTGTCCTTGCTGCAGTCGGGAAACGCCTTGGGATTGGTCGTCAGGCAGACGAGGACCTGCCCCTTCATGTTGCGCAGCCCGGTGATGCTGACCTCAACCGTCGGCGCCGGCGCGCTCGCGGCGGTCAGCAGCGCGGCCAAAGCTGCCAAGCCCGATATCCGTACCGCACGCCTTGTCCCAGAAGCGGAAATACAGGCCATAATTCCCCCGATAGGCCGCGTGATGCGCCTGATGATGCGTCGCGGTTATCAGCCATTTCCCCGCGGGTCCATGCACCAGCGCGCGCGGGAACATCTCCCACCCCATATGATTGCCGACCCCCATGATCGTCATGATCGTCAGCACCAGCCCCAGCACCGCGGCATGGATCGGGATCACGAACACCAGCGCGGGGATCACGACCGCGCCGGTGATCGCCTCGACCGGGTGAAAGCTCATCGCCGCCCACGCCGTCGGCGGGCGGCTCTGGTGATGCACGGCGTGCGCGATGCGGAACGGCCGCGGCCGGTGCATCCAGCGATGCGTCCAGTAAAACCATGTGTCGTGGATCAGCAGATAGGCGAAGAGGCTGACCGGCAGATACCACAGCGGGAAAGCGTGTAGATCGGTGTAGATGCGCGTCCAACCGCGGTCCTGCCACCCCCAGGCGACGACGCCGGCCGGAATGCCGTAGATGGCGGCGCTCGCGAGGCTCCAGCCGATCTCGCGCTTCATCTGCGGCTCCAGCCCGCGATAGAGGCCGGGATGCCTGAGCCGCGTCGCGAACGCAAAGCCGCCGCTGCTCAGCAGATAGCGCACGCCGACGATCAGCGTCATCGCAATCGCGGAGAAAATGATCGCGGCCATGCACGAAGCAATAGCCGCCCGCCGCGCGGCTCGCTAGGGCATAGCCCATGCCAGCAGCCGACAGCGATTCCTGCGACATTGCCATCGTCGGTGGCGGGCTGGCCGGCGGGCTCGCCGCACTGGCGCTCGCGCGGCGGCGGCCCGATCTCGACGTGCGGCTGATCGAACCCGGACCCATCGGCGGCAATCACATATGGTCCTTCTTCGACGACGACGTCGCGCGCGGCGATCGCTGGCTCGTCGAGCCGCTGATCCGCTATCGCTGGGACGGCTATGACGTCGCCTTTCCGAAATATCGCCGCGCGGTCCCGATGGCGTACAACAGCATCACCGGCGAAGCGCTGGCCGAGGCGGTCTCGGCGACGCTCCCCGCCGATCGCCATATCGCCAAATCGGCGATCCTGCTCGCACCCCGGTCGGTCGCCTTCGACGACGGCAGCCGGATCGAGGCGCGGCAGGTGATCGACGCGCGCGGCATCGGCGAACTCACCGATATCGGCTGCGGCTGGCAGAAATTCGTCGGGCAGGCGCTGCGGATCGCGGGCGGGCACGGACTGGCGCAGCCCATCGTGATGGACGCAACGGTGGAGCAGCTCGGCGGCTATCGCTTCATCTATTGCCTGCCCTTCGATGCCGAGACGGTCTTCGTCGAGGACACCTATTACAGCGACGAGGCCGCGCTCGACGTCGCTGCGGTGCGCGAGCGGATCGCAGCTTACGCCGCTGCGCGCGGCTGGGCGGTCGAGGACATCGAGCGCGAGGAAACCGGCTGGCTGCCCGTCGTCATGGCGGGCGATTTCGACGCGCTGTGGCCCGTGTCCGACGGTGTCGCGCGCATCGGCGTGCGCGCGGGACGCTTTCACGCGACGACCGGCTATTCGCTGCCCGATGCGGTGCGGACGGCAGCGGCGCTCCCCGCGCTGATCGACCGCGCCGATCTGGCGGCGGTACTGCGCGATCAAGCCGCGGTCTCGTGGCGGCGCCAGCGCTTCTACCGCATGCTCGGCGCGATGCTCTTCCGCGCCGCCGAACCCGGGCATCGCTACCGCATCTTCCAGCGCTTCTACCGCCTCTCGCCAAGCCTGATCGCGCGCTTTTATGCGGGCACGTCGAGCGCGAAGGACAAATTGCGCATCCTCTCGGGCAAGCCGCCCGTTCCCGTCGGCAAGGCCGTCGCCGCGCTTGCGAAGCTCGACTGGCGATGAGCAGGCGCGCGATCGTCATCGGCGCGGGCTTCGGCGGGCTGGCGCTCGCGATCCGGCTGCAGTCGGCGGGCGTCGCGACCACGATCGTCGAGGCGCGCGACAAGCCCGGCGGGCGGGCCTATCACTGGAAAAAGGACGGCTTCACCTTCGACGCCGGCCCGACGGTGATCACCGATCCGCCGTGCCTGCAGGAGCTGTGGGCGCTCTCGGGACAGGATATGGCCGCCGACGTCGATCTCGTGCCCGTCATGCCCTTCTACCGGCTGAACTGGCCTGACGGCACCAATTTCGACTATTCGAACGACGAGGCTGCGCTCCGTACCGAAATCGCGAAGCTTAATCCCGCCGATGTCGCGGGCTACGACCGCTTCCTCGATTATTCGAAGGGCGTGTACGAGCAGGGCTATGTGAAGCTTGGTGCGGTCGCCTTCCTCGACTTCGCCTCGATGATCAAGGCCGCGCCCGCGCTAATGAAATATCAGGCGTGGCGCAGCGTCTATTCGATCGTCTCCTCCTATGTGCAGGACGAGCGGCTGCGGCAGGCGCTGTCGTTCCACACGCTGCTGGTCGGCGGCAATCCGATGACGACGAGCAGCATCTACGCGCTGATCCACACGATCGAGAAGGACGGCGGCGTCTGGTTCGCGCGCGGCGGGACCAATGCGCTGGTGTCGGGCCTAGTGCGGCTGTTCGAACGGCTGGGCGGCGAACTGCGCCTCGGCGATCCGGTCACATCGATCGCCACCGCGGGCGATCGCGTCACCGCCGTCACGACGCAAGGCGGCTGGCACGCCGAAGCCGACATGATCGCGTGCAACAGCGACCTGATGCACAGCTACGAGGATCTGCTCGATCATCCGCGCGGGGCCAAGGTTGCAGGGAGCCTCGCCCGCAAACGCTGGTCCCCGTCGCTCTTCGTCGTCCATTTCGGCGTGAAGGGCGACTATGCGGACATCGCGCACCACAGCATCCTCTTCGGTCCGCGCTACAAGGGGCTGCTGAGCGACATCTACGGCGGCACCGTGCCCGACGACTTCTCGCTCTATCTCCACCACCCCAGTGTCACCGATCCGGGCATGGCGCCGCCGGGGCATTCGACCTTCTACGCGCTCGCCCCCGTCGCGCACCTCGGCAAGGCGCAGCCCGACTGGGACGGCGAGTTCGGTGCGCGCTTTGCCGACGCGATCCTCGCAGAGGTCGAGCGCCGCGTGCTCCCCGGCCTTCGCGCCAACCTCGTCACCCGTTTTCACTATGCCCCGACCGATTTCGATCGCGACCTGTCGGCGCATCTCGGCAGTGCCTTCAGCCTCGAGCCCGTGCTCTGGCAAAGCGCCTGGTTCCGCGCCCACAATCGCGACGACAAGATCGACAATCTCTATTTCGTCGGGGCCGGTACGCATCCGGGTGCCGGCATTCCCGGCGTGGTTGGCAGCGCGAAGGCAACGGCGGCGCTGATGTTGGAATGACCAATTCCGTTCGCCCTGAGCTTGTCGAAGGGCCGTTCTTCCTGCAAAGGCGCGGAAGAAAGGGCGGGGCTTCGACAAGCTCAGCCCGAACGGATATTTTGAAAGCCACGAAGCGATGAAACGCCTTGCCGTCTATTGCGGGTCCGCGACCCCGGAAGATCCGATCTACATCGAAACCGCGCGTCACGTCGGCCGCACGCTCGCCGCACGCGGGATCGGCGTGGTCTATGGCGGCGGCCGCCTCGGGCTGATGGGCGCGGTCGCCGACAGCGCGCTCGAAGCGGGGGGCGAAGTCATCGGCATCATCCCCGAAGCGCTCGTCGGCGCCGAGGTCGCGCACCGCGGCTGCACCGAGCTCCACGTCGTGTCGGGCATGCACGAGCGCAAGAGGATGTTCACGGACCTCTCGGACGGCTTCCTCACCATCCCCGGCGGCGTCGGGACGATGGACGAATTGTGGGAAGCGATCAGCTGGGCGCAGCTCGGCTATCATGCTAAACCCGTCGGCGTGCTCAACGCGGCGGGCTTCTATAACGAGCTGATCGCCTTCAACCGCAAGATGATCGAGGTCGGTTTCATCCGCCCCGCGCACGCGGGGATCATGATCGTCGACGCCGGGCTCGACGAGCTCCTCGACAAGATGGCGACCTATGTCCCGCACAAGACGATTTTCGCGATGAAGGCCGAAAATCTGTAATGACGGGGGAGGGGGCCTATGACGCGCAGGCTCTCCACGGTTTCGCGCACGACAGCATCGCGCGCGGGTCGAAAAGCTTTGCGCTGGCGAGCCAGCTCTTCGACCGGATCACGCGCGAGCGCGTGTGGCTCCTCTACGCCTGGTGCCGCGCCGCCGACGACCTGACCGACGGGCAGGACCATGGCGGCACGATGAAGCCCGGCCACGATCCGGTCGCCGCGGTCGCGCATATCCGCGCGCAAACGGACAAGGCGTTCGCGGGCGAACCGACCGGTGAAGCGGCGTTCGACGCGCTGGGCCTGCTGATGACCGAGATCGATATTCCGCGCGCCGTCATCGACGACATCGTCGCGGGCTTCGAACTCGACGCGAAGGACTGGCGCCCGCGCAGCGAGGCCGATCTGCTGCGCTATTGCTATCATGTCGCGGGCGCCGTCGGGGTCGCGATGGCGCTCGTCATGGGAATCGACCCCAGGGATACGACGACGCTCGACCGCGCCTCCGACCTCGGCATCGCCTTCCAGCTCTCGAACATCGCGCGCGACGTGGCCGAAGATGCCGCCGCCGACCGCTGCTACCTGCCCGTCGAATGGATGGTCGAACTCGACATCCCGCCGGGGCAGCACATGCACCCGGCCTTTCGTCCGCGCCTCGCGATCATGGCGAAATGGCTCGCCGAAATGGCCGAGGAATATGAAGCGTCGGCGCGCTGGGGTGCGCGCAAGCTGCCGCCGCGCAGCCGCTGGGCGGTGCTCGCCGCCGCGGGCATCTATGGCGACATCGCGCGCGAGGTCCGCGCGCGCGGCGATCATGCTTGGGACCACCGCGCGGGCACCTCGCTCTTTGCAAAACTCGGCTGGGTCGCACGCGCCGGCTGGTCGGTGCTCCGCCGCCCGCCGCAGCGCCGGATCAGCCGCGACGGTCTGTGGACGCGGCCGCGCGACGCGATGGCGGGCGCGGAGGCACCCGCATGACCGAGCTCGAGTGGCTGGCCGCCGCGCTGGTCCTGATCAACGTCGCGCTCGTCGCGCTGCGCAGCGTGTGGAACTATCCCTTCGCGCTCGCCGCGGTCACGCTCTACGCCTTCGTCTTCTTCGAGGCGAAACTGTACAGCGACATGGCGCTGCAGGGCTTCTTCCTCGCGCTCAACCTCTATGGCTGGGCGGCGTGGATACGGGCGCGCGACGACCGCGGAATCCCCGTCGGCTGGATGACGCAGCGCGCCCGCGCCATCTGGGCCGCCGTGACGGTCGCCGCGTGGGTGATCTGGAGCGCGGCGATGCACCGCTTCACCGATGCCGTCGCGCCGTGGATCGATGGTGCGATCGCGATGCTCAGCATCACCGCGCAGTGGCTACTCGCGCGCCGCCGGGTCGAAAGCTGGTGGCTCTGGATTCTCGTCGATGTGATCGCGGTGCCGCTCTTCGCCTGGCGCGGGCTCTATGCGACGAGCGCGGTCTATGTGCTGCTGCTCGGCCTTTCGATCGATGGATTGATCCAGTGGCGCCGCGCCGCGGCGGCTGGTACGGCGCCCGCATGACACGGCATATCTGTCTTCACGGCGCCGAAAGCACGGGCAAATCGACACTCGCGCCGCGGCTCGCGTTCAAGCTCGGCGCGCTCGTCGTCCCCGAATATGGGCGGACCTATTGCGAGGCGAACGGCACCGACCTCGACGAGGTCGATCTGCTCGCGATCTTCGACGGGCACCTCGCCGCGACCAACGCGGCGCTGGCGCAGAATCCCGACTGGCTCGTCTCCGACACCGATCCATTGATGACGCAGGCGTGGGCGATCATGCTGCTCGGCCGCCGCCTGCCCGAGATCGATCTGTGGGACGCGCCGGCCGACCTTTACCTCGTCCCGGCAATGGACCTGCCCTGGCAGGAGGACGGCACGCGTCTGTTCGGCAGCGATCTGGCGCGGCGCCAGTTCATGGACCTCGCCATCGGCGAGCTCGATCGCCGCAAGCTGCGCTGGGCGTGGGTCGAGGGCGACGGCAACGAACGCCTCGACAATGCGCTCGAGGAGATCCAGGCGGCGGGCCTTTTATAGCCCCAAAGGGCGGGATCATCGGCGATGGAGCGGGGAATCTCCCTTACGCTGTTCCAAAGTTCAGGAAAGTTCAGCCCCGTGCATTCGCCGATCCGGACCGCGCGATGCGCGGGGCGCAGGACCATTCTTACACCGAATGAAAGAGCCGGGACGGACGCTGACATGGCCGGATATTGTAGGAAGGCTTTTTTTGACGCGACGGTTTTGGGGTGGATTCCAGTCATTCGTCATCCCGGACTTGATCCGGGATCCCGCTTTTTGATGGATAGGCTGGCTTCGACGACAAGCGGGACCCCGGATCAAGTCCGGGGCGACGATGAAGTGGGCGCGCCTCATGTGATCCCCGGCGAAAGCCGGGGTCCAGAGCGTAACAGCGCGGCGTCGGCTTTCCATCGCCCTGGGCCCCGGCTTTCGCCGGGGATCGCGTCAAACATGTCAGCTACCGGTCGTAAGTGACCCTTAGCCCGCGTAGGCGTCCCGCAATTCGCGCTTCAGCACCTTGCCGATCGCGCTGCGCGGCAGTTCGTCGACCATCGTAATGCCGCTCAGCCGCTGCGTCTTGCCGACCTTCGCGTTGCAATCGGCGCGGACGCTCTCCGCATCGGCGCCGGATTTCAGCACGACGAACGCGACGGGGGTCTCTCCCCATTCCTCGCTCGGCATGCCGACGACCGCGGCTTCGACAACGCGTTCGTCGGCAAGCAAGATACCCTCGAGGTCGCTCGGGAAGATGTTGAACCCGCCCGAGATGATCATGTCCTTCGCGCGGTCCATCAGCGTCAGGAAGCCGTCCTCGTCGATCCGGCCGATATCGCCGTGGCGATAGAAGAGGTTCCCCTCGGCGTCGTGCCAGTGCATCGCCCTGGTCGCATCGGGGCGGTTGTTATAGCCCGTCATCATCGCGGGCGACCGGCCGACGACTTCGCCGACCGACCCCTGCGGCAGCTCGTTGCCGTCCTCGTCGATCACCTTCGCAACGTGGCCCGGCGCAGGCTTGCCGACGGTGTGGAGCTTGTCGGGAAATTGGTGCGCCTCGAGGATGAACGCCGCGCCGCCCTCGGTCATGCCATAGATTTCGACGAGCCCGCCGGGCCAGCGCTGCAGGACGTCGGCCTTCAGCGTCGCGGGGAAGGGCGCCGAGGTGCAATATTTCATGATGAAGCTCGACAGGTCGAAGGCGTCGAAATCGTCGAGCGCCATGATCCGGCGATATTGCACGGGAACCAGCATCGTGTTCGTCGCGCGCTCGCGTTCGGCAAGCTCCAGGAACCCGCGAGCGTCGAACTTCTTCATCAGCACGACCTGCCCGCCCGACCCGACGGTCGGCAGGAAACTCGCCATCGTCGTGTTCGAATAGAGCGGGGTCGACAGGATCGTCACCGCGCGCGCGCCATAGGCAGGAACGCCGCGCTGGATATGCTGCCAGCGCATCGCGTGGCTGTGCACGATGCCCTTCGGCGTGCCGGTGGTGCCCGACGAGTAGATGATGTTGAATCCATCCAGCGGATCGATCGCGACGGGGGCGGGCCTTGCGCCATCGGGAGCCATCCACGCGCCGAGCGCGATGCCGACGTCGCTGCCGTCCATCGCGATGCGGTCGGTCGCGGCGACATTCTGTCCTTCGAGGCTCGCCGCGGCGGGCGCATCGAGGAACAGGTGGCGCGCGCCGGTATCGGCGATCATGGCGGCCATCTGCTCGCCCGTCGCACTGTTCGTGATCAGCCCCGCGACACCTCCGGCGCGCAGCGTGCCGAGAATTACCGCCATCTGTTCGACGCTGTTGAGCCCGGCAACCGCCGTGCGGTCGCCCTTGGCGAAGCCGTCGGCTTGCAGCCGGGCGGCGATGCGATCCATCGTTGCGTCCAGTTCGGACCAGCTCAGCCGCCGCGCCGGGTCGGCGGCGGCTATGGCGGTCGGGCGCTCGGTCGCATGCGCGCGGACGAGATCGGGAAGGGTGGCGAAGTCGCTCGCGAGCATCTCGTTACTGGTCATGGCGAAGGGGTTAGCACAGCGATGGCATCGCGCAATGCCGATTGGGGGCGGGTTGCGACGGACTGGCGAGGCGGCACGAGGGTGTGGATGGAGCCATGCGGCGAAGCGGATGGGCATGGGCGGCGGCGGCGCGTCGCCATCTATCACCCGACGCGTGCGGGGGTGCTCGCCGATGCCGTTACGGCGGCCGGATACGACACGGCCGTGCTCCCGGCGCCGGCGAGCGGGCTTCGCCCCTGGCTCGACTGCTGCTTCGATCTGCTGCTGATCAATCCGTTCTTGAGTTGGCAGGAACCCGCCGCGTTCGTGCGTCTCGCGCGGACGATCGCCGGGCGCCGGCCGCTGTTCGCCCTTTCGGATCGCGATTCGCTCGACGACAGGATGGCCGCGCTCGATTCGGGTGCAGACGACGTGCTCGGCGGGACCGGCAATCTGCCCGAACTTATGGCGCGGATCGCAGGCCTGCTGCGACGAAGCCGGATCGCCGCGGGGCAACTCGGCGAAGGTGAGCTGCGCATCGACCTGATCGACCGCCGTGTCGAACGTGCGGGGCGGCTGATTCGCCTGCCACTGCGCGAATTCGACCTCCTCGCCAACCTGGCGCGCGTTCCCGACCGGCCGGTCTCGCGCGCCGCGCTGCTCCGCGCCGTATGGCGGATCGACTTCGACCCCGGCACGAACCGCGTCGAGGTCCATATGTCGCGGCTGCGCGCCAAGGTCGATCGCGGCTTCGGCTGGCCGATGCTGCGCACGATGAAGGGGCTGGGCTATGCGTTGCGCTCGCGGCCCGACTGATCCCCCTTACCGCGTAGCGATGGGGAGGAATTCCTCTGCTTTGCCCAATCTTCCGCGCGGATTTGACGCTTCTTGATGCTCCGCCTCTCGCTCGCCCCAGCTTGCTTGACCGAAAGTTTCAGTTTGCTACGGGTCTTGGACATAAAGAAACCAACATGCCCTTTGGAGAGATCGCCCGATGCACCCCTCGACCCATGCCGCGACCCATCCCGACAAGCCCGCGATCATCGTCGCCGAGACGGGCGAGACGATCAGCTATGCGCAGCTCGACGCCGCGTCGAACCGCGCCGCGCAGCTCTTTCGCGCGCACGGGCTGGGGCATGAGGATGTCGTCGCCTTCATGCTCGAAAACACGCCGCACTATTACGGGTTGACCTGGGGCGCGCAGCGCGCGGGGCTTCGCTATGTCTGCATCTCGTCGCGGCTGACGCAGGACGAGACCGACTATATCCTCGAAAATTCGGGTGCGAGGATGCTCGTCGTCTCGGCGAGCCTCGCCCCTGCGGCGCAGCAGTTGACGACGACGATCACCCGCTATTCGATGGGCGGCGACATCCCGGGCTGGACGAAGATCGAGGACGAGCTCGCGAAGATGCCGGCAGAGCGGATCGCCGACGAGCGCGCGGGCGTCGACATGCTCTATTCGTCGGGCACCACCGGACGGCCCAAGGGCGTGAAGGTGCCGTTGCCCGAGGATCCGGCGATCGACGCGGCAAACAGCCTCGTGATGCTCGCGCACGCGGCGTTCGGGATCAACGCCGACAGCGTCTATCTGTCGCCCGCGCCGCTCTATCACGCGGCGCCGCTGCGCTGGTCGATGACGATCCACCGCCTCGGCGGCACCGTCATCCTGATGAAGAAGTTCGACCCCGAGGGCGCGCTCGCGGCGATCCAGCATTATCGCTGCAATTGCGCTCAGTTCGTACCGACGCACTTCGTGCGGATGCTGAAGCTGCCCGACGCGGTGCGGGCGCAATATGACGTGACCTCGATGAAGGGCGCGATCCACGCCGCGGCGCCGTGCCCGGTGCCGGTCAAGCAGGCGATGATCGACTGGTGGGGCCCGGTGCTCCTCGAATATTATGCGGGTTCCGAAGGCAATGGCATGACCTTCGCGACCAGCCAGGACTGGCTCGCGCACAAGGGCACCGTCGGCCGCCCGATCATGGGCGTCCTCCACATCGTCGGCGAAGATAACGAGACCGAGCTCGCTGTGGGCGAGGAGGGTGCGGTCTTCTTCGAAAGCGAAAATGTCTTCGAATATCATGATGATCCGGAGAAGACGGCGTCGAGCCGCAACGCCAAAGGCTGGTCGACCCTCGGCGATGTCGGCAAGGTCGATGAAGACGGCTTCCTCTACCTCACCGACCGCAAGAGCTTCATGATCATCTCGGGCGGAGTGAACATCTATCCGCAGGAAATCGAGAATCACCTCGTCACGCACCCCAAGGTCGCCGACGTCGCGGTCGTCGGCGGGCCGCACGAGGAAATGGGCGAGGAGGTGATCGCGGTGATCCAGCCTGCCGACATGGCCGACGCCACCGACGCCTTCCGCGCCGAACTGCTCACCTATGCGCGCGAGAAATTGTCGGGCGTGAAGATTCCGCGCCGGATCGACTTCCTCGAAGCGTTGCCGCGGCACGACACGGGCAAGCTCTACAAGCGGCTGCTGCGCGACCAATATTGGGAGAAGGCGAAGGCAGGAACCTGAGCGATGACCGCACGCGTCGAATTCTTCTTCGATCTGTCGAGCCCGTGGACATGCCTCGCGTTCCATAATCTGCCCGGCGTGCTCGAACGCACGGGTGCGGCCGCAATCTATCGCCCGATCCTCGTCGGCGGCGTGTTCAACGCCGTCAACCCGGCGGTCTATGCGGCGCGCGAACAGGCCGACAACCGGCGGTTGCAGCATAGCTGGAAGGTGTTGAAGGACTGGGCGCAGCTCGCGGGCGTTCCGATGAACTTCCCGTCGCAATATCATCCGGCGAAGAGCGTGCAGGCGATGCGCTTTGCAACCGCGCTCGAAGCGGACGAGGCGGCGCTGGTGCGGTTCGCGCGCGGGGCGTTCGCCAGCTATTTCGGCCGGCAGGAAAACCTCGACGATCCCGATGTGCTCGAAGCGGTCGCGACCGCCGAAGGGCTGGATGGCGCATCGATCCGCGCCGCCGCGGGTTCGGATGACGTGAAGGCGCGGCTCCGCGCCAATACCGAAGAGGTCGTCGCGCGCGGCGGCTATGGCTCGCCGACGATCTTCGTCGACGGCACCGACATGTATTTCGGCAACGACCAACTGCCGCTCGTCGAAGCGGCGCTTAAAAGGACTCCCCGATGAAGGACCGTATCTCGATCACCATGCTGGAGGACGGCATCGCCGACGTGCGGCTGATCCGCGCCGACAAGATGAACGCGCTCGATGCCGAAATGTGGTCGGCGCTTTCCGAAGCGATCGACGAACTCAAGGCCAGGCAGGGCCTGCGCGTCGTCGTGCTGTCGGGCGAGGGGCGCGCCTTCTGCGCCGGTCTCGACCTCTCGAGTCTCAGCGCCGATCGCGACCCGGGCGCGAGCAGCGCGGGCGGAACGCTCTCCGACCGTACGCGCGGTCTGTCGAACAATGCCCAATATGCGGCATGGGGCTGGCGCGAGTTGCCGGTGCCGGTGATCGCCGCGGTGCACGGCGTCGCTTTCGGTGCGGGCAGTCAGATCATGGCGGCGGCCGACATCCGCATCGTCCATCCCGACACGCGCATCGCGATCATGGAAATGCGCTGGGGGCTCGTCCCCGATGTCGCGGGGATGGCGCTGTGGCGCACGCAGGTCGCCGACGACGTGCTGCGCGAGCTGATCTACACGAACCGCGAATTTACGGGCTCGGAAGCGAAGATCCTCGGCTTTGCGACGCACGTGTCCGACGAACCGCTCGCCAGGGCGATGGAGCTGGCGCAGGTGATCGCGAACAAGAATCCGCACGCGATCCGCGGCGCGAAACGGCTCTGCAACATGCTCGCCGACGCGACCGACGCCGAAATCCTCCAGGCCGAAAGCGACGAGCAGGTGAAGGTCATCCGCACCCCCAACCAGATGGAGGCGGTGATGGCGCACATGCAAAAGCGAAAGCCGAACTTCGCCGATTGAAAATCCTCCCTGCGGCGTAGCCGTGGGGAGGGGGACCGCCGAAGGCGGTGGAGGGGCGAAAGCGGCAAGCCCCTCCGTCAGCCCTGCGGGCTGCCACCTCCCCATCGCTACGCGACAGGGAGGATATGCTCAGAGCAGGCTCAGGAAGCGGGCGGCGTTGTGCCATTCGGCCTCGCGCAGCGCGCGCGCCTTTTGCGCTTCGCCGTCGGCGCCCCAGCGCCGCTCCTGATACAGTTCGTCGAGGCTGACGGCCTCCCAGAGCGCGGCGGCGTCAAAGGCCTTTTCGATCAGCGCGAGGCCGGCAACGAGCGAGCCGCCGATCGTGACGAGCAGCGTCAGCGGCGCGAGCCGGAACGGGTCGTGCGACAGCACGGCTTCGCGAAGCGCCGCGACGGTCGGGCCGGGTTGATCGACCGGAAGTACGCCTTCGGTCAGGGCGAATTCGATGCCGTACCGTCGCTCGGCCCAGGCGAGCAGCGGATTCCAGGCGGCGATCTGTTCGGCTTGCAGCGCCGGGTCGCGGTCCTCGCGGTAACAGAAAAGCTCGCTTTCGGCGTAAGCCGCGATTGGCTCGGCGAAAGCGGCCGGATCGGCGCCGGCAATGTCGATCGCGGCATTGGCGATCCCCGTCAGCGGCATGCGCGCGGGATCGATCGTCTCCCCGACCGCATTCCATTCCTCTGCGATCGCTTCGGCGAGCGCCGGCTTCTCCACCGCCAGCGGCGCTCGTTTCGGCGTGCGGACGGGGCGCCCGTCGAGCGCGACGCCCCAGCGCTCGCCCTCGCGGACGGCCTCGGCCTGCTTCCAGAAGCGTTTCATGGCTGGTTCGGCGACCGCCAGCGGCGCGCCAGAATTCTCGGCATCACCGCGAAATCGAACACGCCGACGAGAACCACCGCAACGCCGATCCAGCGATCGGCGGGTTGCCCGGCAAGAACGACGGCGCCGCGGATCAGCACGAAGCCCGCGAGGATCAGCAGCGCCCCCATCAGGCGCATCAGCGTGATGGCAAAGAAGCGCTTCTTTGCGAGGGCGTCGGCGGCACCGGTCATGCGTCCATCCTATCCGTTTCCGAGCTGGCGCATCAGGTGCGCAAGCGCCCCATGTCCGCTCGCCTCGATCGCTGCGGCGACGCGTTCGCGCTCGTCGGGCGCCTTGTTCTGCGACAGCTTCAGCGTCGATCGCCACGCCGTGATGCGCATCTCGAACCCGGTGATCGCTTCGGTCATCTTCCCGAACAGCGCCGGATTCATCTTGTCGCGCGTCCACGGCGGATTCGCGCCGATGCGGGCCTCATGCTGCGCCGAAAGCATGTCGAGCTGCGCGACAAGGTCGGGGCCTTCGAGCTTGCGGACGATGCCCTCCATCTCGATCGCGACATAGTTCCACGTCGGCACCTGATCGGGCGCGGGATACCAGCTCGCGCTGACATAGGCGTCGGGTCCCTGCACGACCGCAATCGCGGTGGCGCCGTCGAGATGCCTGGTAATACCGTTGCCGCGCGACAGGTGGAATTGCAGCGTCGTCGCGTCCTCGCTCAGCACGACGGGTGCATGCGCGACGCGCGGACCGTCGGGCGTGCCCGCGAAGATGCCTGCAAATGCGATTTCGCGCACGAACAGTGCCGGCAGATCATCCTGTTTCGGACGAAACCTGGGATCGGGGTGCATCAGCGGGGCTTCCGCGGCGCCGGCTTCGACGGCTTGCGCGCGGCGGGTTTCGTCGGACCGCGCTTCGGCGGTGCCTTAGCCTTCGGCTTGGGCTTGCCGACATGGTCCGTCGGCTTGCTCGTGGCGGTGCGCCCACGCCGTTCGCCGCGGCGCGCCTTGCGGATCTGCTTGCTGTGCGCCTTTGCGGCTGCCTTGGCCGCGGCTTTCGGCGGCGGACCCTTGGCGGAATCGTCGATACCGATATCGCCGAGCAAGGTGTCGAAGCCGAGCGCGTCGAGGCTCGCGGCGAAATGTTCGGGTACCTCGGCGCTGACATCGATGCTCCCGCCGTCGGGATGGTCGATGCGCAGGCGGCGGCTGTGCAGGTGCAGTTTCCGGCTGATGGTGCCCGTCAGGAACGCGCCCTTGCCGCCATATTTGCCGTCGCCGACGATCGGATGTCCGATCGCCGCCATATGGACGCGAAGCTGGTGCGTGCGGCCGGTGAGCGGTTGCAGCTCGACCCACGCCGCGCTGTTGCCCGCGCGTTCGATGATCCGGTAGCGCGTCTTCGACGCCAGCCCCTTTTCGTCGACGTGCATCTTCTCGCCGCCCGACCCGGGCTGTTTCGCGAGCGGCAGGTCGATCTCGCCCTGCGCGATGTCGGGCACGCCGACGACGATCGCCCAATAGGTTTTCCTCGCGCTGCGGTTCGAGAAACTCTTGGCGAAATAGGCCGCGGCGCGCGGGGTTCGCGCGATCAGCAGCGCGCCCGACGTGTCCTTGTCGAGCCGATGGACCAGCTTGGGGCGCACCGGGCCATCATATTTCAGCGCGTCGAGCAGGCCGTCGACATGTTGTTCGGTCTTGGTGCCGCCCTGCGTCGCCAGCCCCGGCAGCTTGTTGAGGACGAGCGCGCTGGCATCGCGGTGGACGAGCATCGATTCGGCAAGCTCGACGTCGGCTTCGGTCAGCGGGCGGCCCTTGCGCGCCGGGCGTGCGGCGGTCTCGACCGGCGGCGTCGGCATGACGAGCTTTTGCCCCGTTTCGATCCGGTCCGAAACGTCGGCCTTCTTGCCGTCGAGCGTCAGCTGGCCCGACCGTGCCCATCGCGCGAGCAGCGCGTGCGGCGTTCCCGGCCGGTGCCGTTTGAACCAGCGGTCGAGGCGGATGCCGTCGTCTTCTTCGGCAATCGTTGCGCCGTCCATGCTCATGCCGGCACCTGACGCATCAGCAGCAGGCCAAGCCCGCAGGCGACGACGGCGCCGACCACCGAGGCGAGGACATAGGCCGCGGCCTGTCCGGCCTGCCCACGTTCGAAGAGCAGCCAGAATTCGAGGCTGAACGAAGAGAAGGTCGTGAAGCCGCCGAGTATGCCGACGCCGAAGAAAAGGCGTGCGGTATCGCCGCCGCCGCTGCCGCGCGCAAGCGTGCCGATCAGCAAGCCCATCAACAGGCTGCCCGCGATATTGATCGAGAGCGTCCACCAGGGAAAGCCGGGACCAAGGCGCGCGAGCATGACCTGCCCGACGAGATGCCGCGCGCCGGCGCCGATCGCGCCGCCGATCATCACAGGAAAAAGGCCGTTCATGAGGCTCGCCCTAGCCGCAAAAACCCGCGAGGCAAAGCCGTGTCGCTCAGACGTCGGGCGAGGGTCGCGCGCTTGCGGGCCGCGCATGCGCAGCGCGCCAATCGGCGGGCCGATCAAAGCGCCCCTGCCAGATGCCGCGCCGCGCCGCCTGCGCCTCGGCCTCTTCGACCACATAGGCGTCGCTCGTCGCGACCGCCCAGCCTTGCCGCACCATTGCCGCGCCGATGTCGACGCCTTCGGGGAACGGGTGCGTGCGGCATGATGCCAGCGTGCGATGATAGACGTCGTTGGCCGACAGGTCGCAATGGAGCGGCCCGCGGCCGACCATCTTCTCCAGCGCCGCGCGCGCGCCGCGTCCGCACGGCCAGCGGATTTCGTCGTCCCGCGCGCAATCCTGTCGATATTCGACGGCATCAAGTCCGGTGAGACGGATCGTGATCCGCTCGGCCCCTCGTTTGACCGCAAGGCTGTCGCCATCGATCACATGGACCAGTGCGACGCTAGTGGCCGCATCCGGCACCGACATCCAAACCGCGAAGGCCAGCGCCGCGAGCAGCGCCGTCGCACATGCCGACCGGACATGGCGTCGCCAGCGCAGGCGGTTGAGCGGCGCAATTCGCATGCGCCTCGACTGACGATGCGCTTGCCGGTTGGCAAGTCTTAAAGAAGGGGTTGACGGCAGGAACAAACAGGGTCCAAAACGGACGCAATCCCGACCGGCCTGCGCAAGCCGACTCATGCATTTCGCTCGCCTGGGTCCGATTTGGCGGCGAATGGGAACGAACAAAAGGTGAATGCAGCCGGAATGACGACATAAGGACGCCGCGGCGGAGCAAGGGGACGCGATATGGGCCAGGATATTCAGATGCATTCGGGCATTCCGGCATTTCCACCGGGCGGTTTTTATGACGGCGATCGGAATTTCCCCGTCCGTGAACTGCATCGGTCGTCGATCTTGTTTGTCGGGCCCAAGGAAGTCGGCGACGAGCTGGCCACGCTGGGGGGTGTCGATTTTGCGTCGGCACGGTACCGCGACGCCGCGTCGCGGCTCCGCGGCCGGGTGTTGACCGACATTTTGTGGCTGGCGGCGGCGGAAAGCATCGAAGGCGAAATCTTCGCGGAGCTTTGCCGGGCGGCGCTCGACCGGAAATGCAGCCTCGTCTGCGAGACATCGCTTGCGGCGCTCGACCGGGTGGCGGGCGCTATCCCTGAAGCCCTGCGGGCCGACATATTGGTCGATGCCGACCCGACCGACCGGCGCATCGCGCTGGCGGGGGCGCGCCGCCGGGCCGGACATCAGGTGGTGCACGAGGTAACCCGCGATCCGGCGATGGAGCGCATCGACCGGCTTCAGGAAGAGGTTGCACGTATCGCGCGCCTGCTCGGCGATCTTGCCGGCCAGCATGGCGGGCTTGCCGGTGCTCCCAATGCCTATGCCCCTATCGGCGAGGGATATGGCGATTATCCCGGACAGGTTCGCTCGCCGCCGCGCGATTTTGCCGCAATGCCGCGCAGCTTCGTTCCCGAGGAACGCGCGGTCGAGCGCCAGCGCGCGAAAGTCGTTCGGCGGATGCTGCGCCAGCGGCGGATGCGGGAGCAATATTTTCCCGCCGACCTGTTCGCCGACCCCGCGTGGGACATGTTGCTCGACCTCTATGCGGCACGTCTCGAGCGTCAGCCGGTTTCGGTGTCGAGCCTGTGCATCGCCGCGGCGGTGCCGGCGACGACCGCGTTGCGCTGGATCAAGACCATGACCGATGCGGGCCTATTCGTGCGCGAGGCCGATCCGCAGGACGGACGCCGCATTTTCATCGCATTGGTCGAGGGCGCCCATGAAGCGATGACGCGCTATTTCGAGGCGTTGGACGAATAGGGCGGCGCTTGCCAGCCGCGGCGGCTTGTGGCAGGGGGCGCGCTTCCGGCAAAGGGCAACCTTCCCCGGGGGCGCTTAGCTCAGTTGGTAGAGCATCTCGTTTACACCGAGAGGGTCGGCGGTTCGAGCCCGTCAGCGCCCACCACGAACCTTCCCGTCGATCGCGCGTTTGCCTGGGACCGTCGATGACGCGAAAGGACCTGTCATGCCGACCAAGCTCAAAGGTTCGTGCCGTTGCGGCGCGATACGCTTTTCCGTCGCGAGCCACACCCCGGTTCCGTATCAGCTCTGCTATTGCTCGATATGCCGCAAGCAGCAGGGCGGGGGAGGCTATGCGATCAATCTGGGCGCCGACGCGCGGACGCTGGTGATCGACGGTGAGGAATATCTCGGTCTTTATCGCGCGAGGATACAGGACGAGGACGATCCTCAATGCAAGCTTTCGAGCGGCGAACGCCGCTTCTGCCGGGAATGCGGGTCGGCGCTGTGGCTCTATGACCCGAACTGGCCCGACCTTGTCCATCCCTTCGCGAGCGCGATCGATTCCGAGCTGCCGATACCATCGTCGCGCGTCCATATGATGCTCGCCTACAAGGCGAGCTGGGTCGTGCCGGCCATCGCGGCCGGCGACGCGAGCTTTGACTTGTACCCGCGCAAATCGATCGAAGAATGGCACTGCGACGAGGGTGCCTGGGTCGCTTGATCGCGCGGCCGATGAAGCTAAGGGATGACCTTTAGGAAAAGGTCGCTCCATGAAACGCCTGCTTGCCGTCGCCGCCTCCGCGTTCGTCGTTTTCGCCTCGCCCGCGCTTGGCGCGCCGAGGCAGGGCGACGTCATCATCCGCCATGTGAGCGTCGTCGATGTCGAACGCGCGACGACGATCGCGAAGCAGGCGGTGGTGCTTCAGGGCGGCGATATCGTCGCGGTCGGCGCCGATGCGGTGGTCGCCAAGGACTGGCGGGCGAAACGGACCGTCGAAGGCAAGGGCCGTTACCTCATCCCCGGGCTGTGGGACATGCACGTCCATTTCGGCGGCGGGCCCGAACTGGTCGACGAGAACAAGGCGCTTCTGCCGCTCTATGTGGCGAACGGGATCACGACGATCCGCGACTGTTCGGGCGACCTTGCGGATCAGGTGCTGGCGTGGCGCGGCGAGATTGCCGCCGGGACGCTGTTCGGGCCGCGCCTGCTGACGTCGGGCGCAAAGATCGAGGGAATCGCGCCGGTGTGGAAGGGCACGATCGAGGTCGGCAGCGAGGCCGACGTCGATGCGACGCTGGCGCGGTTGCAACAGCGTGACAAGGTCGATTTCGTCAAGATCACCGACAATACGTTGAAACCCGAATTGTTCCTGTATGCGCTGCGCCGCGCAAAGGCGCTGGGGATCCGGACGTCGGGGCATATTCCGATGGCGTTGACGGTCGATCAGGCGGTCGATGCCGGGATCAGTTCGATCGAGCATCTCGACTATGCCTACAATGCGGGGGCGAAGGACGAGGCGGCGATCGCGGCGGATTTCGCTGCAGGCCGCATCGATCGTGCCGAGGCGAACCGGCGGCTCGACGCAGGCTTCGATCGCGACACCGCGATGTCGGCGTATCGCCGTTTCGCCGCCAAGGGGGTGTCCGTGACGCCGACGCTGAACGGCAGCCGCATCCTAGCCTATCTCGACCGCGACGATCATTCGAAGGACGAAGGGCTTGCCTATATCGGACCGAAGCTGCGCAAGACGTACGACTGGCGGATCGAGCGCGCGGCCAAGGCGGATGCCGCGGCGGTCGCGGCGCGGCACAAGCAGATCGAGGATGTCGCGACGATCCTGCCGATGCTGGCCGAAGCGGGCGTGCCGATCATGGCAGGGACCGACGCGGGTTTTCTCAACAGCTTCAACTATCCGGGCTTCGGGCTGCACGACGAGATCGAGCTGTTCGTGGAGAAAGGGCTGACCCCCGCGCAGGCGCTGGCGTCGGCGACGCGGGCGGGGCCGGCTTGGTTCGGATCGCTCGACCGCTATGGCGCGATCAGGCCGGGCATGGCGGCCGATCTGGTGCTGCTGATCGCCAACCCGCTCGAGGATGTGGCCGCGACGCGCGCGATCGATGCGGTGGTGATGCGCGGCAAGGTCCACGACCGCGCGGCGCTCGACAAGATGCTCGCCGACACGCGTGCGCAGGTTGCGGCATGGAATGCCGCTGCGGGCCGATAATCAGTCGCCGTAAGCGCTGAGAATCGCGACGAGCTGCGCCAGCGAGCCGGCCCCGGTCTTGTCGAACAGCCGCCGGATGTGGGTGCGCACCGTGCCGAGCCCGAGCGACAACCCCGTGGCGAGTTGCTGCGGTGACTGGCCGGCGCAGAGCCCCGCCGCGACCTGTGCTTCGCGCGCGGTCAGGTGATAGAGCGGCATCGCCTGGCTCTCGATACGCTGTCCGACGCTCGACCAGGGACGCCGCAGCGTGATGATCGCGCCGGGTGCGCCCGGGAAGCCGATGGTCTCGGCCGGAACGGGGGCGAATTCGGCGATCAGCGGCAACGTCTCGTCATCGCCCGACAGCATCAGCGGCGGGATGGGAAGCGACCGGTCGAACGCGGCGGCACGGGCGATCCGTGACAGGTCGCGGCCGTCGCGCCGTTCGATCAGGCGGCGGTCGACGAGCGCGAGCTGGTTCGTGCCGCGCAGAAAATCGTCCGCGCGGCGGCTCATGTCGAGCACGCGGCCGTCGATGTCGCAAATGAAGGAAATGGCATGGATCGCTTCCATGCCGCGCGCGATCGCCGCCGCCTCGCGCACGCCGATCGCCCGGCTCATGGCGATCGCGCGCTGGACGTGCAGCGCGAGATGGTCGAAGGCGCGGCGCTCGTCGCCCTCGATATTGCCCTGGCTTTCGCCGCGCAGGACCGCGAAGCCGAACTGCGCATCGGCATCGCTGACAAGGTTCGTAAGGCAGATATAGGGAATGTCCGACTGGCGGATCAGTTCGCCATATTCGGGACAGTCGATGGCGTCCTGTTCGGTGTGAAAGGCGCGCTCGTCGAGCGACTGGAGAATGGGGGCCTGCACCCCGATCCGCACGCGCGAATTGATCGCGGGGTGGTCGAAGCCGTTTTCGGACCATTCGGCCCTGAATTCGGGCGACAGGCCGGTGAGGCGGTTGAACGAGACGAGGTCGTCACTGCCCATCGCGAGCAATTGCCCGATCCGCGATCCCGTCGCCGACGCGGCGGCCTCGAGCGCTGCGTCCCAGCCTGCCGGGTCAAAGGCAGCCCGCTCGATCGCGGCGATCGCCTCGTCGATTTTCGCATTGATGGACATCGAGCACCCCTTGTCGATGACCCGCAGTAAAGCAGCAAAAAAGCTTTAGGCAACAGGGAGAAAGCGGCAGGCCCGGAATATTCCCGGCAAGGCAGGAATATTCCGGGGTCGTTCCGGTCCCTCGGGACAGACGAGCAGGGTCGCAGCGCCCGTCCACCCCCAACCGTTCGACCGAACGCCGATGTTTCGTTCGCGATGGCCGAAGACCAGATTCGGCCGCGGGGCGCGTCTGCAAATTTGTAGAGGCCGGCGGAATTTTCGAATGGAATCCGACGAATGGAGGCGGCGAGCCTCAGTCGGTGGCGCGCCGGCGCGCGCGCCATACCATCGTCAGCGTGAACAGGCCGATCCCCGCCCAGACGACATTGAGCACCGCCGAAGGGATCGCGCCATTATAGCCCGAATTGAGCACGAAACCCGCGGCGCCGAACACGTTCATCCACTGGTAGGTATAGCTTCGCCCCTCGAGCTTGCCGAGCGAGAGCAGCACATAGGACGCGAGGATCAATATCGCGGCCGCCCAGCCGATGACTTCGATCGCGATCCGTGACGCGTCCATATTCGGTCCTTTGGATGGGATGCTCAGCGCATCGTATGTTCGAGCGCGTCGACGGCGTCCTTGGCCTCCTTGAGGCCGAGGCCGGTCGCGTCGCGCAGCCGCTTGATCGCCTCGATCTTGCGGTTCTGACGGATGAGCTCGCGGATTTCGTCGTCGTCGATCGTCTCGGTACGCACCGTCACGATCGTCTGTGCAGCATTGGGCTGCGAGAGCGTGCGCGGCGGGCCCGTCAGATCGCGCCCGCCGCCGCGCCGCAGCGCGAGGATCAGCCCCGCGCCGCAAAGGAAGCCGAGGGCGAAGAGGAGGAGCCCGCTCATCGCCCTCGATTGTACATCAGGCGGCGAGCTTGCGCAGCACGTAGTGCAGGATGCCGCCGTTCATATAATATTCGACCTCGTTCGCGGTATCGATGCGGCAGAGCGTATCGAAGCTGAAGGTCGAGCCGTCGGGGCGGGTGACGTTCACGGTGACCGTCTGGCGCGGTTTGAGGTCCGCGACGCCGGTGATGGTGAACTGGTCGTCGCCGGTCAGGCCCAGCGTCTCGCGGCTCTGGCCGTCGAGGAACTGCAGCGGCAGCACGCCCATGCCGACGAGGTTCGAGCGGTGGATACGCTCGAAGCTCTCGACGATCACGGCGCGGACGCCGAGCAGATTGGTGCCCTTCGCGGCCCAGTCGCGCGACGAGCCCGTGCCATATTCCTTGCCCGCGATGACCACCAGCGGCGTACCGTCGGCCTTGTGGCGCATTGCGGCGTCGTAGATCGGCATGACCTCCGCGCCATAGCGCGACATGCCGCCTTCGATGCCGGGGACCATTTCGTTCTTGATGCGGATGTTGGCGAAGGTGCCGCGCATCATCACGTCGTGATGGCCGCGGCGGGCGCCGTAGCTGTTGAAGTCGGCCTTGCTAACCTGATGTTCCATAAGCCATTTTCCGGCCGGCGAGTCCGCCTTGATGCTGCCCGCCGGAGAGATGTGGTCGGTCGTGATGCTGTCGCCGAGGATCGCGAGCGGCTTGGCGCCGATGATGTCGCTGACCGAAGCGGGCGTCATCGACATGCCCTCGAAGTAGGGCGGGTTCGCCACGTACGTCGAGCCCGCGCGCCACTGGTACGTATCCGAGCCCTCGACCTCGATCTTCTGCCAATGCTCGTCGCCCTTGTAGACATGGGCGTAGCGCGCCTCGAACATGTCGCGGTCGACCGCGCCCGCCATCGTCTCGGCGACCTCCTGGTTGGTCGGCCAGATGTCGGCGAGGAACACGTCGCTGCCGTCCTGCGCCTGCCCGATCGGCGTGGTGGTGAAATCCTCGATCACCGTGCCCTTCAGCGCATAGGCGACGACGAGCGGCGGTGAGGCCAAGAAGTTCGCGCGCACGTCGGGCGACACGCGGCCTTCGAAGTTGCGGTTGCCCGAGATCACGGCCGCGGCGACGAGGCCATTCTCGTTGATCGCCTTCGAAATCGGCTCGGCGAGCGGACCCGAATTGCCGATGCAGGTCGTGCAGCCATAGCCGACGAGGTTGAAGCCGACATTGTCGAGATGCTTCTGCAGCCCGGCCTTTTCGAGATAATCGGTGACCACCTGCGATCCCGGCGCGAGCGAGGTCTTGACCCACGGCTTCGGCTTCAGCCCGAACGCGTCGGCCTTTTTCGCGACGAGCCCCGCGGCGATCAGCACGCCGGGGTTCGAGGTGTTGGTGCAGCTGGTGATCGCGGCGATGGTGACGTCGCCGTCGCCGATGTCGAAATCCTTGCCCTCGACCGGAACGCGCGCCTGTTCCTTCTTGTAGGTGTTCGCCATGTCGGCGTTGAACACATCGTCGACTTCGGGGAGCGAGACGCGGTCCTGCGGACGCTTCGGCCCTGCGAGCGACGCGACGACGGTGCCGAGGTCGAGTTCGAGCGTGTCGGTGAACACGGGGTCCGCGGCGCCCTCGACGATCCACAGCCCCTGCGCCTTGGCATAGGCCTCGACCAGCGCGATATTCTCTTCGCTGCGGCCGGTCAGGCGCATGTAGTCGAGCGTCTTGTCGTCGACGCCGAAGAAGCCGCAGGTCGCGCCATATTCGGGCGCCATGTTGGCGAGCGTCGCACGGTCGGCGAGCGACAGGGTGGCGAGGCCGGGGCCGAAATATTCGACGAAGCGGCCGACGACGCCCTTGGCGCGCAGCATCTGGGTGCAGGTGAGCACCAGGTCGGTCGCGGTGACGCCTTCCTTCAGCTTGCCGGTGAATTTGAAGCCGACGACTTCGGGGATCAGCATCGACACGGGCTGGCCGAGCATCGCGGCCTCGGCCTCGATCCCGCCGACGCCCCAGCCGAGCACGCCGAGGCCGTTGATCATCGTCGTGTGGCTGTCGGTGCCGACGCAGGTGTCGGGATAGGCGACGGTCTCACCCGACGCGTCCTGGCTCGACCACACCGCCTGCGCGATATGTTCGAGGTTGACCTGGTGACAGATGCCGGTGCCCGGGGGCACCGCCTTGAAATTGTCGAGGCTCTTCGATCCCCATTTCAGGAAGTCGTAACGCTCGCCATTGCGATAATATTCAATCTCGACATTCTGTTCGAACGCCTTGGGGTGGCCGAATTCGTCGACCATGACCGAGTGGTCGATGACGAGGTGGACGGGGACCAACGGATTGATCTTGGTCGTGTCGCCGCCCAGCGTCGCGATCGCATCGCGCATCGCGGCAAGGTCGACGACGCAAGGCACGCCGGTGAAATCCTGCAACAGCACGCGCGCCGGGCGATACTGGATCTCCTGGTTCGAATGCGGGTCCTTCTGCCAGTCGACCAGCGCCTGCACGTCGCCCGTCGACACGGTGAAGCCGCCATCCTCGAACCGCAGCAGGTTTTCGAGCAGCACCTTCATCGAGAAGGGCAGGCGCGACACGTCGCCGAGCTTCGCCGCGGCCTTGTCGAGCGAATAATAAGCGTAATTCTTGCCGCCGACGCTCAGCGTCGAACGGGTACCCAGCGTGTCGTTGCCCGTGGTCGTCATAGGATTGCAGTCCCCATGTTGGCGCGGCGGGGAAATGACGCCGATGCCCGTTCGGGAGAGCGGGGCAAGCGGAGTCGCACGCGCGGTTTATGTTGGCGCCGCCTTACGCCGGGGGTGGGGAAATGCAAGGGGGTGGGGGGAGGGCTACCTTATTGGTTCGCCTCACCGGTCGCGACGCCTATGGCTAGCAGGGCGGAATTTCGTTTCACGCGGCCACTATTGAATTTGGCGATCATCCTCTGCCGCCAATCGTTATAGTCCCGAGTTTGTAGGCTAGTCCGGGCATTCTCGAGCCGCGTGTAGTGGTAATCGAAATCTCGCTCGAAAGCATGATTTCCAGCGATGAGATCATGTACTGCCAAAGCCAAACATTCGATCATCGTTAGCTTGAATCGAGCACTCAGAGCATTCTCCTGTCGAATTGCCGCGATCATTGTCTGCGATAGGTTTGTATGGCGATTATTTAGAGGTTTTGCCCATTGGCCGTGAGCCAAGGTGTTGCGCACCTCGATAATCGGTTTCAAATCACCGTCTATTGTATCGTTGAGAGTTCGAAAATGTAGTCGAGGGGTGACCCTTAGTGACTTACTCAAGTCTGCGCGTGGAAATCCGTATCGAAGGCGAAAGCCCATCTCGACTGCGCGGTTCCACTTGTCCAACTGAGACTTGCCTGCTTCAATATATGAGCGATGATCTTCGTTGAAGCCATTTTGCTCGTAGATCAGTTTCCTTAGGCGGCACTCGGCCCAGCTGCCCATTAGCGGCAAAAGTATCTTTAATAGGGCTGATGATGACTCAGCATCTCGCCTAGAAATGGCGGACCTCAATTCCCGCTCTATTCGATCGATTCCGATCCTAACAGCGCGAAGATTTTCGACATGGACACGGTACAATTGTGTCGGTGTAAGAGCCACTATCCATATCCCCAGTCATCAAAAAGCACGGTCCGGTGCTTTTTGATGACTGGGAATCGAACCCAGCTAGACTCCCCGAGGGGCGTGTTTCCATTACACCATCATCCAATCTTATCAATGTAGGGCCGCGCGGGTCTCGTCAAGATGTTCGTTAATCAGAAGGCCAATATCAAAACAATTTACATATCAATATCAGAAGCGGCCGTGGGGCGTTTCACTTCGTTTGCATCTCTCTCGAAGCGTTTGACCGCATCCATGATCTGTGCCGCTCGTTCGATGGATTCTTGATCTGCCTGTCGTCCATCTAGCTCATTCTTCACCTGTGATAGAATATTCTGCTTGAGTTCATCCAGAAGATGATAGTGCGATGTCACATCAGATCCATCAATAAAACTTGATCTATGCGGCAAGGCGGCTTTGAGAACATTCTTCATATAGTCTATCTTTAAGAACTTATCGGCATCTCGAATCCCTGTCGTTAGCATTTTCATTATGGCCCAGGATCCAACAATTATGGAAGAATAGGCGGCGTAGGTGGACCATAGTATATCATTAACATAAGGACGTTCTTTGTCGGCTTCGATCTGGCTGATTGTCTCCTCGAAATTTTTGACTAGCATCATCTCCTCGAGCATCTCGCGAAGATCCCTATCGTCGGCGACGCGTCTCGCCACCTCGTCGAACTTAAGCATCGAAAGAGTAAGAGCGGGGCCTTGGAGCCCTCCCAGCTTGATAACTGCGGCCCAAATCTTGTCGGCGGCTTCAATACGACGCCTGTCGATGAGCGAGGCACGCGCCGCGCGACCACTCAATGCGCCGTCCCGCAACGAAGCAATCTCGGCTTCCTTCTGGCGTAAGTCGCTTTTTAGACGCTCTTCAGATTCCCTGAGTTGGTTGCGTATCGACTCCATTTGTTTGTCGAGGCCAAATTTCACTCGTCCCTCGACAAAGGACTTGATCCATAATCTAACCGTGACCGAAATCATGGCTAATCCAGCGATTGCGATTGGCGCCGCCCAAGCAAAAGAAATGGTCATCGTGCCTCCAGAGTTGAACGATTGCGCGACTTCACTTGAAGGATGCAAGTCATTTCTAGCTTTCCATATGGGGTTAAAATTTCTCTTTCCTACACTATCCAAATAGGTTCAAAATAATTCCGATTCATTCCAAGTGATTCGGGAGATGGAGCTATGGGGCGTAAGGTGGCGCGGGGTTCGCGGGGGAAATTGGGGGATAAGGGTGGGAAGGCGGTAGCGCCATCGAAGAAGGGCGGTGCTTCGACAAGCTCAGCGCGAACGGAGAAGGGCAATCCCTTCATGCCCGGGCTGCGCGTGCGCTCCGACGGGTGGACGGCGGCGCGGACGCGGGTGTTTCTGGCGACGCTGGGGCAGACGGGGTGCATCACCGACGCGGCGCGGATCGCGGGGGTCAGTACGACGTCGGTCAATCGATCGCGCGCGCTGTTCGCGCCGTTCGACAAGGCGTGCGGCGAGGCGATCGCGCGGGCGCTGCGCGGGCTGGAAGCCGTGGCCTACGAGCGCGCGGTCGAGGGGCGCGAGATGGTCGTCATCCGCGATGGCAAGGAGGTCGAGCGGCGGATCGTGCCGTCGGATTCGATGCTGGGGCTGCTGATCAAGCGCGGCGACCTGAAGGGCGGGCGCGACGTGCAGCTGACGCCCGAGGAGGCTGCGGCCTATGTGCTGCCGGCGGCGGTGGAGCACCGTTTCCTGTCGGTCGACGAATATTATCGCGGCCTCACATTCGATGGCCGTGAAGGCGGCAAGGTGCAGCGGCCGACCCCCGAAGAGACCGACGAGGCGATCATCGCGCGGCTCGCGATCCTGCGCAAGCAGCGCGGATGGCAACGGCAGCTCTGCGACGAATGCCGCGAGTCGATCCACGGCGACTAGCGGCGGCGAACAGCGGGCGAGGCGCGGCGGCCCCAAAAGAAGAGCGCCGCCGGCCGGTTGGCCAGCGGCGCTTTTCTTCGGACGGAAAGGTCAGGCGTAGCGCGCGGACAGATGCGGCTTGCGCCGCGACCGCATGGCGCCGCCGACGAGCGCGAAACCGAAAAGCATCATCGCCCAGGTCGCAGGCTCGGGCACCGCGCTCACGTCGAGCCGGACGTTGTCGAGCAACGGCCCGACATTGTCGCCGCTGGTCGTATAGAAGGCCATCTGCACGCTGCCCGATCCGAGCGCGCGGAAGCTGATCGACGAGGAGGTGAAGGGAGTGCCGAGGCCGCTGAGCGCCGCCTCGCTCGTCAGCTGGTTCGAATAGAGGACCGGCGACGCGGTGAGGCCCGATCCATAGAAGAGTCCGACGAGCGCCGGATCGACGAACAGCCCGGCAAAGAAGGGATCGGTCGCCGACGAACGCTGGCTGCCGCCGACGTCGTACGAGAAGGTGACCAGATCGCCCGCGTTGAAGCTGTACAGCAGCTTCGAATAGATCGCCGCCGGTCCGGGGGTGCCGTCGAGATCGAGCACATTGCCCGACGCGGGGCTGGTGACCGAAATGCCGTAGGGATTCGAAGCCGCGACGATGTCGACGGTGCCGCCCGTCGGGTTGCCCCCCGAGGTGATGAGCCAGTTCGAAAGCGTGTTCAGGCCGATGCCCGGCGCGTCGCCCTCGAAACCGTCATAAAAGACTTCGGCAGCGGATGCCGGTGCGGCGATTGCGATCGAGGCGCAAGCCACCAGTGCAGATACCAGACGCATATCATAGCCCCCTAAAAATACGGTCCGCGAATCGAATGCGGTCGATCTGACTTAACGCAATTTAACCGGATTGTGGCCAAAATGAATCGCGGCGCGGCAAATCATGTCTCGAATCGAGACTCATTGTCGTTGTTGTTGAGGGGGATGCGGCGATCGCCTTGCCGCTTCGGCGCGCCGACGGGGCGAGCGCGGCGCGCGGTCGCGGCGGCGGTTTCTTAATCGCAAATCTTCGCGGCCGGTGCGCGCGGCGCCGCGCGACGGGGCTTCAGCCGGATAGTGCCCGGACCGCGCGAGGCCTGCGGTCCGGCCCCACCGCGACGAAGATGAACACCGCCTGCGTGACCTTGTGCGCCTCTTCCGCATGGCGGTCGCGCGCCCAGGTTTCGACCTCGACGTGCATCGAGGTGCGGCCGACCTTGACGAGGCGGCCGAAGACCGAGACCTCGTCGCCGACGAAGACGGGGCGGTGGAAGGACATGCCCTCCACCGAGATCGTCACCGCGCGGCCGCGCGCGTGGAGCGACGCGACCGACGAGGCGGCAAGGTCCATCTGCGCCATCAGCCAACCGCCGAAAATGTCGCCATAGACGTTGGCGTTGGCGGGCATCGCGGTGACGCGGACGGCGGGCTGGCCCCCGGGCATCGCCCCGGGTGCGGCGTCACTTGGCAAGATAGGCCTCCTTCACGAGTGCGCGGGCGCGCATCGATTTCGCCGCGGCGACCATCGCGACGAGCGCGGGGCGCACCTCGTCCCACTTGCGCGTCTTGAGCCCGCAGTCGGGGTTCACCCAGATCTGTGCTGCGGGGACATGCTTCGCGGCGAGCGTCAGCAGGTCGGTCATCTCGCGTTCCGCGGGGATGCGGGGCGAGTGGATGTCGTATACGCCGGGGCCGACCTCGTTCGGATAGGCATAGGAGGCGAAGGCGTCGAGCAGCTCCATCTGCGACCGTGCGGTCTCGATCGAGATGACGTCGGCGTCCATCGCGCCGATCGCGCGGATGATGTCGTTGAATTCCGAATAGCACATGTGCGTGTGAATCTGCGTGTCGTCGCGGACGCCCGAGGAGGCGATGCGGAAGCTTTCGACCGCCCAGTCGAGGTAGTGCGGCCATTCGCTGCGGCGCAGGGGGAGGCCTTCGCGCAAGGCCGCCTCGTCGATCTGGATGATCGCGGCGCCGGCGGCCTCGAGGTCCTGCACTTCGTCGCGGATCGCGAGGGCGATCTGGCGGCAGCTTGCTTCGCGCGGCTGGTCGTCGCGGACGAAGGACCAGTTGAGGATGGTGACGGGGCCGGTGAGCATGCCCTTCATCGGTTTGTCGGTCTGGTCCTGCGCATAGCGCCACCAGTCGACGGTCATCGGCGCGGGGCGCGAGACGTCGCCGTAGAGGATCGGCGGGCGGACGCAGCGCGAGCCATAGCTTTGCACCCAGCCGGCGCGGGTGAAGGCGAAGCCGGCGAGCTGCTCGCCGAAATATTGCACCATGTCGTTACGCTCGAACTCGCCGTGGACGAGGACGTCGAGGCCGATTTCCTCCTGCCATTTGACCGCGGCGCGCGTTTCGACGCGGAGAAATTGGGCATAGGCGGCGTCGCCCAACTCGCCCTTGAGGTGCGCGGCACGGGCCTTGCGGACTTCGGCGGTCTGCGGGAAGCTGCCGATCGTGGTCGTGGGGTAGGTTGGGAGGTTCAGGCGTTGCTGCTGCGCTTCGCGGCGCGCGGCGAAGGGGGAGGTGCGGTTCGTGGCGCTGGCGTCGAGGGCGGCGAGGCGAGCGGCGACGGCTGCGTCGTGGATCTTGGGTGAGGTCGCCCGTGCGACCGCGGCGATGCGCGAGGCGGAGAAGGCGGCGAAGCTGGCGTCCTCGCCTTCGTTGAGCGCCTTCGCGAGCGCGGCGAGTTCCTCGACCTTTTGCGCGGCGAAGCTCAGCCACTGGGCGATTTCGGGATCGAGCGAGGTTTCGAGCGCGAGGTCGACGGGGACGTGGAGGAGCGAGCAGCTCGGCGCGAGGATGAGGTCGCGTTTGCCGGCCAGCCCCTTGAGGCGCCAATAGAGGTCGGGGAGGTTCGCGCGCCAGACGTTGCGGCCGTCGATGACGCCGAGCGAGAGCAGCACGTGCGGCTGGAGCTTCGCGAGCGCGGGTTCGAGCTGGTCGGGAGCGCGGACGAGGTCGAGATGGAGGCCGTGGACGGGGAGGTCGGCGACGAGATCGAGATTGTCGCCGAGGCCGCCGAAATAGGTCGTGAGCATCAGCCTCGGCCCGCGCGTGGCGAGGCGGGCGTAGGCGCGCTCGAAAGCGGTACGCTGCGCATCGGTGAGGTCGAGGACGAGGCAGGGCTCGTCGATCTGCACCCAGTCGGCGCCGAGCGCGGCGAGGCGCGACAGGATTTCGGCGTAGGTGTCGATGAGCTGGGGGAGGAGCGCGAGCGGTTCGACCGCCTTGCCCTTGGCGAGCATCAGATAGCTGACCGGACCGAGGAGGACGGGGCGGGTCGTATAGCCGAGCGCCCTGGCTTCCGCGAACTCGTCGAAGATCTTGGTCGAGGCGATGCGGAAACTCTGGCCCGCGACGAGCTCGGGGACGAGGAAATGATAGTTGGTGTCGAACCATTTGGTCATTTCCATCGCGGTCGTGTCGCCGCCGCAGCACGCGTTCTGCGCGCCGCGCGCCATCGCGAAATAGAGATCGGGGTCGACGGTTTCGGCGGACCAGTCGTACCGGGGCGGGACGGCGCCGATCAGCGCGCTGGTGTCGAGGACATGGTCGTAGAGCGAGAAGTCGTTCGAGGGCAGGATGTCTGCGCCGAGCGCCTTCTGGCGGCCCCAATGGATCGCGCGGAGCCCCGCGGCGGCACTTTGCAGGTCGGCGAGGGTCGACTTGCCCGCCCAATAGCTTTCGAGGGCGACTTTCAGTTCGCGGCGGAGGCCGATGCGGGGAAAGCCGAGGGTGGCGACGGCGACGGTCATGATCAGGCACCTTGCGTTGGGCAAGGGCGGCGGACGGACGCGACGGCACGGTGATCCGCACCCCGGAAGGCAAGACGGGGCGCAGCCATGCGAGCGGCCAGCCCGGACACCCCGCCGGAGGACGTATCTGACGAGGCAGGTCTCCTGGCTCACGGGTCAGCGCTGCGGTCGGGCCTTCCCGGTTCCTTGCCGAACCAGTGACACATGATGACCGCCGCTCGCCGCTTACAGTTGCGGGGGCAGCGCCGGATTTGCACCGGCTTCCCGTCTTAGCTTCGTGTCGCACGCGGCGACGCGAAGAACCTCGACAGCTTTGAAGATACGCCTTTGGCGCGGCTTGTCAATCGTCATATAAAGAATTCTTTATATGACGTCGCTGGATGCCTGCCGCGCGCCGTCGAGGGTCAGGGCGCGCCGGTCAGCGCATTGTTGATCGTGTTGAACACCCCCGACAGCGTCAATCCCAGCATCCGGAAGGCGACGATCGACGCGACCGCGACCAGCGCCGCGATCAAGCCATATTCGATCGCCGTCGCGGCGCGCTGGTCCTTCAGAAAATTTCGTCCCCGCATCGTCCCCCGGTCCTTGTCCTTCGCGATGGTCCCGCGCCGCGCATAGGGGCGCACGGGCCGGGCGTCGATTAGATAAGGGGGTTAATGGACTGATAAGGCGTGATTATCGACGCCATTTTGGCGAGATCTGCGCGCGCCGTCAGGCTGGTTCGATGGGTGGGAGCGGACCCTGGGCGCGGACGAAATCGACGAAGGCGCGCAGCGGGGCGGGGAGGTAGCGGCGGCCGGGATAATAAAGGAAGGGTCCGGAAAAGGGCGGCGTCCAATCTTCGAGGACGGTTTCGAGCGCGCCGCTGTCGAGTTCGCTTCGCATCCAGTCGTCGAACATCGCGACGATGCCGAGCCCGCCGACCGCCGCCTGGATCATCAGGTCGGCGGCGCTGCCGGGCTCGGTGATGAGCGGGCCGTCCGGATCGACGCGGACGATCTCGCCATCCTTTTCGAACTCCCAGACCGCCATGCGCCCGCCCTGGAAACGGCCGCGCAGGCAGCGGTGCGCGAGAAGGTCGCGCGGATGCTGCGGGCGGCCATGCGCGGTGAAATAGGCGGGCGCGGCCGCGACGACGATGCGCTGGGTACGCGGACCGACCGGCAAGGCGATCATGTCCTGCTCGAGCCGCTCGTCATAGCGTATGCCCGCATCATAGCCGCCGCCGACGACATCGACGAAGCCGTCCTCGGCGGTGACCTCGACGCGGATGTCGGGGTAGAGATCGAGGAACGGCACGAGGATCGGCGCAAGGACGAGGCGCGCGACATTGGCGGGAACGTTGAGGCGGAGCGTTCCCGCAGGGCGGTCGCGGAAATTGTTGACCGCGTCGAGCGCCAGCCCGACCTCGCCGAGCGCGGGGCGGAGGCGGTCGTAGAGCTGGCGGCCGGCGTCGGTCGGGGTGACGCTGCGCGTCGTGCGGTTGAGCAGGCGGACGCCGAGGCGAGCCTCGAGCCGGCGTATCGCCTCGCTGAGCCCCGACGCCGACGATCCTGAAACGCGCGCGGCGTCGCGAAAGCCGCCGGCGTCCACCACCGCGACGAAGGTCGCCAGATCGTCGAGCTGTCCGATCATTGTACGAAATATTGCACAGGCCATACAGGATTGCACGGCTTATCGTGCAATGTAATCGCGCGCATATGGCGGAGACCCCCGAAGGAGACCCGACATGACCACCAAGACCTTTCCGCTCGCCGGCCGCACCGTCAACCGCATGGGCTATGGCGCGATGCAGCTGGCCGGACCGGGCGTCTTCGGCCCGCCGAAGGATCGCGACGCGGCGCTCGCCGTGCTGCGCGAAGCGGTGGCGAGCGGCGTCAATCATATCGACACGAGCGATTTCTATGGCCCGCACGTCACCAACCGGATCATCCGCGAGGCGCTGCATCCTTATCCCGACGATCTGGTCATCGTGACCAAGGTCGGCGCGGTGCGCGGCGACGATGCGTCGTGGAACCCCGCGTTCGCGCCCGAGGATCTGGAACGCGGCGTCGAGGACAATCTGAACAACCTCGGCCTCGAGGCGATCGACGTCGTCAACCTGCGCGTGATGATCCCGGGCACTGCCGACCACAGCATCCCCGGCGAGGGATCGGTCGCGAAGACGTTCGAGGTGCTCGCCCGGCTGCAGCAGCGCGGGCTGATCCGGCACCTCGGTCTCAGCAACGTGACTTCGGCACAGGTCGCCGAGGCGCGCGCGATCGCGCCGGTCGTGTGCGTGCAGAACCAGTATAACATCGCGCTGCGCGGCGACGACGCGCTGGTCGACGAGCTGGCGGCGGCGGGCATCGCCTATGTGCCCTTCTTCCCGCTCGGCGGGTTCAGTCCGATCCAGTCCGAGGGGCTCGCGGCGATCGCGGCCGAAGTCGGCGCGACGCCGATGCAACTCGCGCTCGCCTGGCTGCTCCACCGGTCGCCGAACATCCTGCTGATCCCCGGCACCTCGTCGGTCGCGCACCTGCGGCAGAATCTGGCGGCGGGCGAGATCGCGCTCGACGACGAGCTGTATGCGCGGCTCGACGCGCTCGGCCGCGGCTGAGCGCGGCGGTCAGGCGCTGGCGAGCAGCACCGGTTCGGGGCGAAACGCGCGGACGCGATTGCGGCCCGCGCGTTTCGCTTCGTAGAGCGCCTGGTCGGCGCGGCGCATCAGCTGCGACAGGCCTTCGCCCGCCATGCCCGCGGCCAGCCCGATGCTCGTCGTCGGGACGAGGCTGGGCGGAATACGCTCTGCGCACGCGGTCGAAAAGCCGATGCGGATGACCTCGGCAAGGCGGCGCGCGGTTTCGATCCCGGTGCCGGGGAGCAGCAGCGCGAACTCCTCGCCGCCGATCCGGCCCGCGACCATGTCTTCGGGACCGAGCGCGCGGACATGCGCGCCGAAGGCCGAGATGATCGCGTCGCCCATCGCATGGCCGTGCTGGTCGTTGACCTGTTTGAAATGATCGAGGTCGGCGATCAGCAGCGCGACGGGGCGATCCTCGCCGATGCAGCGGCGAAGCGCGGCGCCCGCTGCGGCTTCGAACCCGCGCCGGTTGAGCAGGCCGGAAAGCTGGTCGTCGTCGGCTTCGCGGCGAAGCTCGGCGATCATGTCGATCGCGACGGCGACCATCAGGCTGATCGCGGCGACGATCGACACCATCGCCTGGCTGAACTGGACGGTGGTCCAATAGATCGATTGCTGGAAGCCCACGTACGAGTCGAAGCCGCCGACGAACGCGAAGATGACGAGCGGGCGGACGATGAGGTTCGCCGCCGAAAGCGCGGCGACCCAGAAGAGCACGCGGTCGATGAGGTGCGGCTTTTCGATCGGCCAGAGCGCACGCACGACCATCAGCGCGATCGCCCCCGCGCCGGCGCTGATCGCATAGATGCGCGCGGTGATGCTGGGATTGCCGAGCAGGAACCAGGTGAAGATCGCGAGCGATATCGCCGAGACGATGCCCATCGCCCGCCAGGGGACCGGCCGGCCGTAACGTTTGACGATCGCCGCGGCAAAGAGCGCGCCGGTCGCGAGGAACCCGGCGTTGGCAGGCAGGCGCTGCAACTCCATCGGCATGACGGGGGCGACGTCCTGCATCAGAAAGGCGAAGGCCGTCGCGAAATAGGCGCCCGCGGCGTAGGCGACATAGCGCTCGCGGCGGTTCAGCCACATCAGGAAGAATGCGGTGGCGAACAACAGGCCGATGCCCGGATTGAGCAACGAGATGAACAGCTGGCCCTGCAAATGCTCCCTACCTTTTCTCCCCCGCCCCCAGGGTAGCCAGGCTATGCATAACGACTTGTTACTTCTGGGGAAGTTAAGTCACGGTGACGAGTGCGACGAGCGGTGACTTGCGCCGCGCGGCCTTGTCGGCAAGAGTTGCGGAATGGGAGGCGCGGGCGTGAAGCAGGTCGACGACGACAAGTCGCTGGGGATCAAGGTGATGAAGCTGTCGCGGATGCTGCGGCTGCGCTTCGATCAGCGCGTCCAGCGGCTGGGGTTGACGCGCGCGCAGTGGCAGACGATCGCCTGCGTGCGGCGCCGTCCCGGCGCGACGCAGCGCGAAATCGCGGCGTTGATGGAAGTCGGCGAGGTCACCGTCGGGCGCTCGATCGACAAGCTGGCCGAAGCGGGCTGGGTCGAGCGGCGGCCCGATCCCGCCGACCGGCGCGCGCATCGCATCTGGCTGACCAATGCGATCGACCCGGTGATCGACGAACTGACGCGGATCGGCGAAAGCGAGGAAGTCGAAGCGCTTTTCGGCTTCGGTGCCGACGAAGCGGCGGCGTTTCACCTCATGCTCGACCGCATCATCGCCAATCTGGACGACGATGCGGTCGAGCCGAGATGCGATCCGGCATGAGCGGGAGAGGCTGGCGGATCGCGCCCGTCGTCATTTCTGCTTGAGCGCTTCGGCCTTGGTCAGCGTCGTCACCAGCTTGCCGTCGACGATGCTGAGCGTTTCGGCGGGGATGCGGACGGTCTGGCTGCCGACGATCGCGAGCACCGCTCCCGATGCCTGGACCCGGGCGACCTTGCCGACGATGCGCGCGCCGCTGTCGCGAAGCACTTCGCCTTCCTTGGGCGCGCGCTCGATCGCGGCGGGGGTGGCGGTTTCGACGGCGAGCGCCGGGGTGGCCGACATCAGGGCAAGCGAAGCGAGAAGCATGATACGCATGGAGAAATCCTTCGAAGCAAAATACTATGCTATATTATTATATGTATGATTAGTGTGCAATGCACAAAAACTGCGCGCCGCGATAGCCGAGCCATCGCGTCGCCGTTGCGCCGATCGCGAACGGTCAGGCGGTGCCGCGGGTGACGAGATGCACGGGGATGCGCGTCCCGCTGCGCGTGAAATCATCGTCCTCGAGCGCCATCGCGACGAGCGCTTCGCCCGCGGCGTCGAGGTCGGGTTCGAGCGAGGTCAGCGCGGGATCCGCGAGCGTGCCCGCGCGGATGCCGTCGAAGCCGATCAGCGCGATATCTTCGGGAACGCGGCGTCCGGCGTCCTTCAGCCCCTGAAGGACGCCGAGCGCGAGCATGTCCGATGCGGCGAAGATCGCGTCGGTGTCGGGATGCGCGGCGAGCAGGTCGGTGGCGGCGGCAACGCCCTGTGCGTGGCGGTCGGCGGCGGCAGGAGGCTCGGCGATGATCGGCGTGACGCCGTGCGCGGCGAGCGCCGTGACGAAGCCGTCGCGGCGTTCGTCGAACTGGCGCTGCGGCGAGCGTTGCGGACCGACGAAGGCGATGCGCTTGCGCCCCGATGCGACGAGATGCTCGGCGGCGAGACGGCCGCCGGTGTCATTGTCGCTGCGCATCCAGTGAAAGGGCTCGCCCGGGCTGCCCCAACAGACGAAGTCGAGCCCCGAGCGCTGCGCCTCGGCGAAATAGTCCCATGCCTCGCGGTTGCTGGTCGTGCCGATGACGATCATCGCGTCGGCGAGGCCCGAGGCGACGAAATCGGCGCGGAAATTGTCGGGGCTCTCCTGGAAGGAGACGAGCAGGTTGAAACCGCGCGCCGACGTCGCGGCGGCGATGCTGCCGAGCAGCGCGAAATAGAAGGGGTTGATCGCGCTGCGGTCCTCGCCGGGGCGGCAGATGGTGACGAGCGCGAGCGTCTCGCTGCTCTTGAGCCGCAGCGACGAGGCATGACGGTCGACGACATAGCCGAGCTCGCGCGCCGCAGTAGAGACGCGGGCGCGCGTTTCGGCGTTGACCCCGGGGCTGTTACGGAGCGCGCGCGAGACGGTCGATTGCGACACGCCCGCGCGCTCGGCGACGTCGAACGATGTCGGGCGCAGCGTTTTCATGTGCAGTCCGTCTCCCCTTTCCGCCGTCTCTCGCCGCGCGGACGGGGCTTGTCAATGCGGCCCTGTCAGAGCCCGTCGAGCGCCAGGAGCGCGAAGCTCGCGAGCCAATGCTCGCCCATATAGTCCCCGGTGACGTGCGGGAGCGCGGCGGCGAGGTGGCGCTGCGCGGCGGCTTCGGCGACCGGGGCGACCGGGTGGGCAGGGCCGAGCGCCGCTGCGACCCTGCGCCAGCACCACGCGCGGCTGAGGTTCAGGCCGTCGAGATGCGCGATTTTGCCGTCGCTGCGGTCGGAGACGGTCGCGGGGGTGAAGAGCGTCGCGGGCTGTTCGTGCGCGGCGCGCGGCAGGAAGGCGTCGAACCAGCCGGTGAAACCGTCGCCGAGGATGACCGCCATCAGATGCGCCTCGGTCAGCGCCGCGGAGAGGAATTCGTCGCCGCCGGGTTCCCACGCCTGACAGTCGCGGTCTTCGCCGAACCAGCGGCGCGCGCTGGCGTCGATCAGGGCGACGAGCGCGGGGTCGCGGGTTTCGGCCCAGTGGCGCGCGAGGAGCAGCGCGAAGGCGATGTTGAAATGGGTGCCGACGCGCAAGGGATAGGTCAGCTTCGGCAGGAAGGCGTGAAAGCGCGCCGCGAAGGCGCGCGCGAGCGGTTCGAGCGCCGCCGCCCAGGGGGCGTCGTGCCGCTCCGCCTCGGCGTGGAGCGCAAGAAGCCAGCCCCAGCCATAGGGGCGCTCGAACGCGGCCGAGTAAGGCCGCGACAGGAAAGCGAGTTCGACCGCGACCTTTTGGGGGACGAGCATGGCGTCGGCGCGCGCACGGATGTCGGCGGCAACGGGCAGGTCGGGGAAGCGGCGCGCGAGGCGCAGGATCTGCCACCAGCCGTGGACGCAGCTGTGCCAGTCGAAGCTGCCGTGGAAGATCGGGTGATGTTCGCGCGGGGGCTTCGCATCCTCGGGGCCGTTCAGGACGAGGTCCATCTTGTACGGATATTCGCGGCCGAGGTGCGACAGGGTCGCGGTGGCGAAGCGCGTGGCGTGTTCGGGGGTGAGGTGCGTCATCTGCCCCTCCCTATCCGTTCGTGCTGAGCTTGTCGAAGCACCGTCCTTCTTGCTGTTGTCTTGAAGGAAGACGGCCCTTCGACAAGCTCAGGGCGAACGGAACAAGAGGGCGGCCTTAGAAGGCGAACAGCCAGATGAAGAGGATGTTCACCGCGAGCAGCGGTACCGCTGTGCCGACCTGCGCCTTGATCACGCCATAGGGGTTCTTGAGTTCGAGCAGCGCGGCGGGGACGAGGTTGAAGTTCGCCGCCATCGGGGTCATCAGCGTGCCGCAGAAACCCGCGAGCATGCCGATCGCCGCGACGACGGCGGGGTCGCCGCCATGCTGTTTGATGAGCAAGGGCAGGCCGACCGCGGCCATCATCACCGGGAAGGCGGCGAAAGCATTGCCCATCACCATGGTGAAGAGCGCCATGCCGAGCCCGAAGGCGAGCACCGCGCCGAACAGGCTGCCCTGCGGGATCGCGGTACCGATGAGGCCGCCCACGACGTCGCCGACTCCGGCGAGCGCGAAGACCGCGCCGAGGCTGGCGAGCATCTGCGGCAGGATCGCGGCCCAGCCGACCGAATCGAGCAGGCGGCGGCCCTGTTGCAGCGGGAGCAGGGCCGGGGGCCGGAGCCGTGCCATCCCGACCGCGAGCGCGATCAGCACGCCGAACGCGAGCGAGATGAGCGTCGCCTGCTTCGGATCGGCGAGCCCGGGTACCCATTTGAACAGGAAGGTGCCCGCGAGCGCGACGACGGGAATGATGAGCGCGACGAGGAGCAGGAAATTGCCATAACGCGCGGCGCGTTCGGCCTGTACGTCGGCGGGGACTTCGCCGCCGGGGGCGCGGCCGATCTGACCCGTGCCCGCGATCGCGACGAGCGCGAGGACGAGCAGGCCGTTTCCGAAATCGCCGAGATAGTCGCCGCCGATCATCGACAGCGCGAGCAGTCCCCAGAAGGCGGCGGTGCCGAAGCGCTTGCGGTTGCTGCGGTCATAGAGGCCGAGCAGCGCGAACGCCGCGAAGGTCAGCCCGGCGAGGATATAGACGAAGTCGAGCGTGATCATGCGTCGCGCTCCCGCATCGGCACGCTCGTGCGCGCGACGCGCCTTTCCAGGCGGCGGAGGCGGAAGCCGTGGATCAGAAACGCCGCGATCGCGGTCGGGATCGCCCAGAGCGAGAAGTGCAGCGGCTCGATCTGATAGCCATAGCCATCGAGCAGGCCTTTCATCAGCAGGATCGAGCCGATCGCAAGGAAGATGTCCTCGCCGAAGAAGAGGCCGACATTGTCGGTCGCGGCGGTGAACGCCTTCACCTCTTCGCGCTGGTCGTCGGTGAGCGCGTCGTTCTTCGCCTCTGCGGCGGCTTCGGCCATCGGTGCGACGAGCGGGCGGACCGTCTGTGCATGGCCCGCGACCGAGGTCAGGCCGACCGCCGCCATCGCCTGGCGGAGCAAAAGATAGCCCGTCAGCAGACGACCGAGCGTCGCGCCCTTCATCCGGTCGATCAGGCTGCGCGCATGCTGTTGCAACCCATAGGCTTCGAGCAGGCCGATGACCGGGAGGACGATCCAGATGATCGAGACGTAGCGCGTGTCGTTGAACGCCTTGCCGAAGGCGGCGACGATCGCGGCGATGTCGAGCCCTGCGGCGAGCCCGGTCGCGAGCGCCGAGGCCATGATCACGAGGAGCGGATTGAAGCGGAGCAGGAAGCCCGCGATGATGATGGCGATGCCGATCAGGACGAGCATTGCTTGTTCGCCTGCGGGGTCGGGTTTGAAAGGGATTCACGCGAAGACGCGAAGAGGCGAAGAGGTAGTCTTTGCCGCGAAGCGGCTCTCCCATTCGACATTGCTGCTAAAGTGGCCGTCGAAGAAATTTGGGGCCTGTCGGCCCAAGCCAGCCTCTTCGCATCTTCGCGTCTTCGCGTGAACAAAATTTTCCCTCCGCCTCGCATCATCAGCTTCCGGCTTTCCCATAGCCCCCGCCGCCGGGCGTTTCGATCACGAAGGCGTCGCCTGTTGCTAGCTCGGCGCTGCCGGTGGCGCCCAACATCTCGACCGTGCCGTCGGCGCGCTCGACCCAGTTGCGGCCGGGAGCGGCGTCGGCGCCTCCCGCAAGGCCGGCGGGAGCGATCCTGCGGCGGTTGGCGAGAATGTTCGCCGCCATCGGCTCACGGAAGCGGATGCGGCGGGTCGCGCCGTCGCCGCCGTGCCATTTGCCGGTGCCGCCCGAACCCCGGCGGATCGAAAATTGCTCGACGACGACGGGGAAGCGCGTTTCCATGACTTCGGGATCGGTCATGCGGCTGTTCGTCATATGCGTCTGGATCACGCTGGTACCGTCGAAACCGGGTCCGGCGCCCGACCCGCCGGCGATCGTCTCATAATATTGGTGCGTGTCGTTGCCGAAGGTGAAATTGTTCATCGTCCCCTGCGCGCCCGCCATCGCGCCGAAGGCGGCGAACAGTGCGTCGGTGATGACCTGGCTCGTCTCGACATTGCCCGCGACGACCGCGGCCGGGTAGCGCGGGCTGAGCATCGAATCGGGCGGCACGATCAAGGTGACGGGCGCGAGGCAGCCCTCGTTCATCGGGATCGGGTCGTCGAGCATCGTGCGCAGCACATAGAGGACGGCGGCGCGGACGACGGGCAGCGGCGCGTTGAAATTGTCGGGGAGCGTCGCCGACGATCCGGTGAAGTCGATGGTGACGTGGCGGGTTTCGCGGTCGACCGTAACCGCCACCGCGACCGCGGCGCCATTGTCCATTGCATAGGTGAACCGGCCGTCGTCGAGGCGCGCGATGAGCTGGCGGACGGCGGCTTCGGCCTGGCGCTGCCCATGCGCCATATAGCCGGCGACGGTTCGGGCGCCATGCGCGGCCGAAAGGTCGACGAGCGCACTGGCGCCGCGTTGGCAAGCGGCGACCTGTGCCTTCAGGTCGGCGATGTTGAGCGCGGGGTTTCGCGCGGGCCAGTCGCCGGCGGTGAGATGCGCGTGGACGGCGGCGTCGAGGAAGTTTCCGTCGTCGACGATGAGCACGTTGTCGAAGAGGATGCCTTCGTCGGCGATGCTCGTGCTGTCGGGCGGCATCGAGCCCGGCGCGATGCCGCCTAGGTCCGCATGGTGACCGCGCGCGGCGACGAAGAAGCTGGGTTCATTGCCCTCGACGAAGACGGGCATGATGACGGTGATGTCGGGGAGGTGGGTGCCGCCGTCGTAGGGGGCGTTGAGCGCATAGGCGTCGCCCTTGCGGATGCCGCGACCGTCCCGGGTGCGTTGGCGCAGGATCGTGCGGACGCTCTCGCCCATCGAGCCCAGATGGACGGGCATGTGGGGGGCGTTGGCGACGAGGCGCCCTTCGCCGTCGAAGATCGCGCACGAAAAGTCGAGCCGCTCGCGGATGTTGATCGACGAGGCGCTGTGCTGGAGCGCGCCGCCCATTTCCTCGGCGATCGCCATGAACAGGCTGTTGAAGATTTCGAGGCGGATCGGGTCGGGTTGCGGGGCCTCGTCCTCCCCTTCAGGGGAGGGCAGTGAGACTTGGCCCGGCAAAGCCGAGTCGAGTCGCGGCGGGTGGGCGCCAGCGGCCTTGCGCGAGGTTTCGGGACCCCACCCCAACCCCTCCCCTGAAGGGGAGGGGCTTTTCTGAAGCCGCAGCGTCCCTTCATGTTCTACTGTCGCGTTCCAGGCCGGCTCGACCACCGTCGTCGAAAGCGCGTCGATGATGATCGCGGGGCCGGCGACGGTGCGGCCGGGAGCAAGGGCGCTGCGCTGGTGGAGCGGGACATCGTGCGCTGCGCCCGCAAGCCATGCGGCGACGGTTTCGGGAACGGCTCCGCCCGTGGTGACGGGCGGCGGCAGAGTCGCGGGTGCATCGCCGGCCTCGGTCAATTCGACGCGGATGCGGTCGACGACGAGATTGGCGTGCGGGGCGTAACCGAAGCGCTGGCGAAAGGCGGCGGCGAAGGCGGCCGCGACGTCGGCCGGCGGCGCGAGCGGGAGTTCGATCGCATTGTCGCTGTCGGAGAGGCGGACGAAGAGCAGGGTCTCGCGGGTCGTTTCCGCGTCGGCGGTGAGGTCGGCGCGCGCTTGTTGCGACAGTTCGGCTTCGACGGCGGCCAGCGTCGCGGCGCAATCTTCGTCGAGTTCGAGGCCAAGCGTGCGCTCACGGATCGCCGAAGGACGCGCGAGGCCCATGCCATAGGCCGAGAGCACGCCCGCGAGCGGGTGGAGCAGGATTTCGTCGACGCCGAGCGCGTCGGCGACGAGACACACATGCTGGCCGGCTGCGCCGCCGAAACCGACGAGGCTGTAGCCCTGCGTCAGGTCGTGGCCGCGCGCGATGGTGATGCGCTTGATCGCGTTCGCCATCTGCTGGACCGCGATGGCGAGCAGGCCCTCGGCGAGCGCTTCGGGGGTGATATTGCCGACCTCGGCCGCCATCGCCGCGAATTTTTCGGTCACCACCGCGCGGTCGAGCGGCTGGTCCCCGTTCGGGCCGAAGAGCTTGGGAAAGTGATCGGGCTGGATCTTGCCGAGCAGGACGTTGCAGTCGGTGACCGTCAAGGGCCCGCCGCGGCCATAGGCGGCGGGACCGGGGTTCGCGCCGGCGCTTTCGGGGCCGACGAGCAGGCGCGCGCCGTCCCAGCGGCAGATCGAGCCGCCGCCTGCGGCAACGGTGTGGATGCGCAGCATCGGCGCGCGGATACGCGTGCCGGCGACGATCGTCTCGTTGTCGCGCTCGAGGCGGCCGGCGTAATGGCTGACGTCGGTCGAGGTGCCGCCCATGTCGAAGCCGATGAGGCGGTCGAGCCCAAGCGGCGCGGCGCTGCCGACCATGCCGACGATACCGCCCGCGGGGCCCGAGAGGATCGCGTCGCGTCCGTGAAAGGCCGATGCGGCGGCGAGACCGCCCGAGCTTTTCATGAACTGCGGGTCGATACCGTCTCCCAATTGCGCGACGAACTGGTCGACATAATGGCGCAGCACGGGCGAGAGATAGGCGTCGGCGAGCGTCGTATCGCCGCGCCCGACGAGCTTGATCAGTGCGCTGACGTCGTGGCTGGTCGAGACTTGGGTGAAGCCGGTCTCGCGCGCGATTTCGGCGAGGCGCGCCTCGTGCGCGGGGTAGCGATAGCCGTGCATCAGCACGATCGCGATGCTGGCAAGGCCGCCGTCACGGGCGGCTTGCAGCGAAGCGCGCGCGGCATCTTCGTCGAGCGGGGTCAGCACCTCTCCGCCGGGTCCGACGCGTTCGGCGATCTCGGCGACCGCGGCGTGCGGTGGGGGCGTGCGTTCGAGTTTGCGTGCGAACAGCTCGGGCCGATCCTGATAGCCGATCGTCAGCGCGTCGCCGAAGCCGCGGGTGATCGCGAGCAGCGTCGGTTCGCCCTTGCGTTCGAGGAGCGCGTTGGTCGCGACCGTGCTGCCCATGCGGATCGCGAGCGGGGGCAGATCGCCGCTGCCCGCACCGGTCAGATCGCGGATCGCATTGACCGCGGCGTCGCCAGGCCGCGCCGGATCTTCGCTCAGATATTTGGTGGTGACGACCGTGCCGTCGGGGCTGCGTGCGACGACGTCGGTGAAGGTGCCGCCGCGGTCGATCCAGATGTGCCAGCGGTCGTCAGGTTGCAGTGCCATCGTCCGGCCAGCGAATGACGATGGCGAGGCCATTGTCAACCGCGGTGCGATCCCAGCTGCCTTTCAGCTGCCGCTCGATGAGCGAACGGATGAACCGCGTCCCGAAACTTTCGCCATCGATCTGCGGGGGCGCTGCGAGTCCGCGTTCGATCCAGTCGAACACGACCTCGCCCGCATCGAGGCGCCAGCCCACGGCAAGCTCGCCATGGCCCGACAGTGCACCATATTTGATGCTGTTGGTGACGAGTTCATGGATCGCGAGCGAAATTGCCTGCGCGCTTTCATCGTCGAGGCGGACCACGGGGCCTTCGATCGCGGCGCGCCGTTCGGCGGACCAGCCCGCAATCTCGAGTTCGCGATGGACGATGCGCCCGAGTTCGACATTGTCGACGGCTCCCGTGACAAGCATCTGCTTGGCATCCGACAGCGCCCGCATCCGGCCGTCGAACTTCGTTTCGAATTCTTCGAGGCTGGTGGATTCGCGCAGCGTGATCCGTGCGAGCGCACCGATGCGTGCGAAGGCATTTTTCATGCGGTGCGCCATTTCGCCGATCATCAGCTCGCGGTCGGCGGCGTGGCGTGCCTGTTCTTCGGCAAGCGCCTGCGCCACGCCGACACGGCGCTGCTGCACACGGTGAAGCTGCGTCGCGAGGAAGGCGAGCGCGACGCCGAAAAGGAAGATGGCGAGGGGACGCCCCAGCCGCTCGAAGAAGCGGCCGTAGGAGATGCGCATCGTCCAGACGCGGTCGGCGACGCGGAGCTTTTGTTCGTGCGCGTCCCAACCGACCTCACCATGGCGATAGAGAAGCTGTGCGCGGGGGCCGTCGCCGGCATAGACTTCGATCCCGTTGATCTTCTCGATCTGCTCGCCGAGAACCGCCTTCATCATGTCCTGGCTGCGGAACGGGGCATAGATGAAAGCCTCGATCGGACGTGTGCCCGGACGCGTCGCGATGTTGGTCAGCGGCGACGCGGGTTGGCGAGCATAAACGGGCACATAGATGAGGAAGCCCTTCTGCTTCCGTTTGGCGGCGCGCTCCTGCGCCAGCTGAACGACGCCGCTCGCGGCCGGCTGGCCTGTCTGCCACGCGCGGCGCATCGCGGCGCGGCGCGTCGGGTCGCTGTACATGTCGAAGCCCAGCGCGACGTGGCGGCGCGGCGTATAGGGCTCGACGAGGACGACGGCGAAGCCGATCTTCTGATCGGTCGCGCGGGGCCAGACCGCGATCGGCTCGCCATAATTCTGTTCGAGCTGTGCTTCGGCAAGCTCGGGCCTGCCGGCGGGGATCGCGGCGGCGATCCCGATCCCCTCCATACCCGGCGTACGGACCTGCGGTTGAAGCGACGACAGATAGGCGCGAATGCCGGGGCCGCTCGAACTCGGGTCAGACTGATAGAGCGCGCGCACGCCCTCGAGCACCGCGACATGATCGCGCAGGCGCATGTTGACCTGCATCGCGACGCGCGCCGCTTGATCGGACTCTTCGGATTGATTGTAGAAAAAGCTCGCCGCGGCGGCGACGAGCGCCGCCAGCAGAAGCACGACGCCGACGAAGCGGACGAGCAGCCCCATCAGCCGATCTGCCCAAGTCGAAGGGCGCATGCGTCAATCCTGCCTGATGGCTGCCGCAGCAGCGCCCCCCTCCAGCCGCCGATGTTCCACGCTGTGCGGCCGATAGCAAGGTCATTTCGTCGCCAGATTAACCCAAGTTCAAAATTGATAGCAAGGTTGCGGAAGGCAACCTTTCGCCTATGCTGGCGCGTGAAGAGAAGGAGAGGCGCGATGATCGTCTATGGTTCGGTGGTGTCGCCATTCGTACGCAAATTGCTCGGCTACCTGGGCGAAAAGGGGATCGATTTCGAGCTCAAGGGCGTCGGGATCGGCGACCCCGATCCGGGCTTTCGCGCGGCATCGCCGCTCGGCAAGATGCCGGCGATCGACGACGACGGCTTCCTGCTCGCCGATTCGAGCGCGATCATCCACTATCTCGAGGCCAAGCACCCGAAGCCGGAATTGATCCCGGCCGATCCGCAGCTGCGCGGCCAAGTGATCTGGTGGGACGAATTCGGCGACACGGTGTTCGCGGCGTGCGGCGGCAAGATGTTCTTCAACCGCATCGTCTCCCCGAAATTCCTGGGGCGCGAGGGCGATCTGGCGGCGGCGGCGCAGGCCGAGGCCGAAGAGTTGCCGAAGCTGCTCGCCTATCTGGAAAGCGCGATCCCTGCGTCGGGATATCTGGTCGGCGACCGTTTCACGCTCGCCGATCTGGCGGCGGTGTCGCCGCTGATGAACCTGCGCCATTGCGGTTCGTGCATCGATGCCGCGGCGCATCCGAAAATCGCGGCATGGAGCGAGGCGATCCTTGCGCGCCCGAGCCTGGCGCCGTGGGTCGAAAAGGAACAGCGGATGATGGCCCGCGTGCTCGCGGCGTAGCGGTCAGCGGGGGCCCGCGAGCCGCTCTGCGAGCAGCGCCAGTCCACGCCGGACGCCGACGCGGTCGATCGCGCCGCCCAGCGAGACGCGAAGCGCAGGGGCGGCGCCGGGTTCCACCGCGAACCGGTCGGCGGCGATCGCGGTCATTCCGGCCGCGCGCAATATGCCCGCAAGGTGCGACGGATCGACGCGGGGCGGCAGCGGAATCCAGAGATGATAGCCGCACGGGTGCGCCGCATAGCTGTCGCGCGGCAGCATCGCCGCCGCGAGTGCCTGGCGTGCCTTTGCCTCGTCCCGCGTTTCCGCGATCAGCCGGTCGTAGCTTCCGTCCTCGACCCAGCGCGTCACGAGCGCCGCACTGAGCGGGGGCGGCATCACCGCGGTGTCGTGGACCCGCGCGGCGAGGGCCAGCGCATCCGCTCCCGAAGGCGCGCGGACATGCGCGACGCGGAGCGCGGGCGAGATGGTCTTCGACAGGCTGGCGACATACCATCCGAGGTCGGAAGCGAGGCTGGTAACCGGGGCGACCGGATCGTCGGCGAGCTGGCCATAGGCGTCGTCCTCGATCAATCGTACACCATGATGGCGCGACACCTCGGCAAGCGACGCGCGCGCGTCGGCATCGAGCGTCGCCGTCGTCGGATTGTCGTTCGTCGGGACGAGGTAGAGCGCCGCAACCCGTGTCGCCCGGCAGAGGGCCGCGAGCGACGCGGCATCGATGCGCGGCAGCGGCGCGAGGCGAAGGCCCGCCTGCTTCGCGATCGCCAGAAATCCCGGATAGACATATGTGCCGCATGCGACGGTGTCGCCGCGGTCGAGCGTCGTCCCGACGATTCCGTGCAGCGCGTTCTGCGCACCGGCGGTCAGCGCGACATGGTCGGCGTCGCTTGCCAGTCCCATCCGCTCGAAGATCGCCGCGCCGGCCCTGCGGTCGGCCTCGCGCCCGCCCGCCGGCGTATAATGGAGCCGCCCGCTTGCGCCGGGCGCGCGGAGCAGCGCGCTCGCGGTACGGTCCCATGCGGCGAGCAGGGTTCCGCCCTCTATTTCGGGCGGCATGTTCATCCCGGTGTCGCGTGGCGGCGGCCCCGCGGCGATCGCATCCTGCGGTAGCACGAAACTTCCCGCCCGCCCGCGCGCGCCGATCAGTCCGCGGCTTCGCGCCTGGTCGTAGGCCTTGGTCACGGTGGTGAGATCGATCCCCAGCCGTGCGGCGAGGTCGCGCTGCGGCGGCAGCCGATCGCCGCTGCGCAGCGCACCCGTCTCGACCGCGTTCGCGATCGCCTCGGCAATCGCGACATATTTGGCGCCGCTGCTGCGCGAAAGATCGGGGACCCAGCTGTCAGGCATCGGCGTCCGCTATTTCTCCCTTGGCGCGCGCATTCAGCTTTGCCCAAAGCGCGTCGGTGCCGGCTTCCTGCGCCTTGTTCACATATTGCGACGCGACGAGCCAGCCCTTGATCGGCTGCAACACCGCGAGGCACGGGAGCACCATCAACGGTATCGACACGATCAGATGCATCCACCACGGCGGATTGAACGCCACCTCGAACCAGACGACGAGGAACAGCAGCGGAAAAGCGATGAAGCAGAGCGAGAAGAAGGCCGGACCGTCGTCGGGTGCAGCGAAATCATAGTCGAGCGCGCAATGCGGGCAACGGTCCTGCACTTTCAGCCAGCGCCGGAACATCTTTCCCTCACCGCAGCGCGGACACAGCCCGTGCAATCCGGTCCGGTAAATCCAGAGCCATTTTTCGTGGCCTTCAGCTTCGCGCGTCATCGACTTGCACCCCGTATGAACCATACACAATGCCATACATAATGTCGGACATGACAAATGTCGAGGGGCGCTTTAATTCCCGGCCATGAGCGACGATAAAATCTACATCAGCGCCAACGAGCTGCTCGCCGATTCGCTGCGGCTGGGGATGCAGGTGATCGACAGCGAGTTCAAACCGACGCACCTGGTCGGCATCTGGCGCGGCGGCGCGCCGGTCGGGATCGCGGTGCAGGAGCTGCTCGACTATCATGGGCACCACTGCGACCATATCGCGATCCGGACGTCGTCGTACAAAGGGATCGACGATCAGGATCCGCACGTCCGCGTGTTCGCGCTCGGCTATCTGATCGACACGCTGAACCCCGAGGACCGGCTGCTCATCATCGACGACGTCTTCGACAGCGGCCGGAGCATCCGCGCCTTCATCGCCGAGCTGCAGGCGCGCTGCCGCAACAACATGCCGCGCGACATCCGCATCGCGACGGTCTGGTTCAAGCCGCGCCGCAACGTCACCGACCTGCGCCCCGACTATTTCGTCCACGAGACCGACCGCTGGCTGATCTTCCCGCACGAGATCGACGGGCTGACGCCAGACGAAATCCGTCGGCACAAGCCCGAGGCGGCGATCATCCTGCGCGAAGAGGAGGCGCCCCATGACTGACGGCTTTGCGTCGCGGGAAGACCGTGCCGCCTTCATCGCCGGCCTGCCCAAGGCCGAACTGCACCTGCACATCGAGGGATCGCTCGAGCCCGAATTGATGTTCGAACTCGCGCAGCGCAACAATGTCGCGATCCCGTTCGCCAGCGTCGACGAAGTGCGTGCGGCCTATGCCTTCTCGAACCTCCAGGACTTCCTCGACATCTATTATCAGGGGATGGGCGTCCTCCACACCGAGCAGGACTTCCACGATCTGACCGCGGCCTATTGCGCGCGCGCGAACGCCGACGCGGTGCGGCACATCGAAATCTTCTTCGATCCGCAGGGCCACACCGAACGCGGCATCGCCTTTGCGACGGTGATCGCGGGCATCACCCGCGCGCTCGACGACGCGCGGGACCGTTACGGGATGACCTCGAAGCTGATCATGTGCTTCCTTCGCCACCTCAGCGAAGCCGAAGCCGAGGCGACTCTGGACGAAGCGCTGCCATATTTGAGCCGCATCGACGGCGTCGGCCTCGACTCCTCCGAAGTCGGGCATCCGCCGTCGAAGTTCGAACGCGTCTTTGCGCGTGCCAGAGGCCTTGGCCTCAAGATCGTCGCGCACGCGGGCGAGGAGGGGCCGCCCGATTATGTCCACGAGGCGCTCGATCTGCTGAAGGTCGACCGCATCGATCATGGCAACCGCAGCCTCGAAGATGCCGTACTGGTGAAGCGGCTTGCGGACGAAGGCGTCACGCTTACGGTGTGCCCGCTCTCGAACCTCAAGCTCTGCGTCGTCGGCGACATCGCCGCCCATCCGCTCAAGACCATGCTCGACGCCGGGCTCCGCGCGACCGTCAACAGCGATGATCCGAGCTATTTCGGGGGCTATGTGAACGCCAATTATCAGGCGGTGGCCGACGCGCTCGATCTGTCGAAGGCCGACATCGTGACGCTGGCGCGCAACAGCTTCGCGGGATCTTTCTTGAGCGACGCCGAAAAAGCGAAGCATCTGGCGGCGGTCGACGCCTATCGTTGAGCGTCGGTGGGGACGAGGAACTTCAGTCCCTGCAACTGGACGACGGTATCGCCGGTGCAGACGGGCGCCGCGATCAGGCGCATCCAGCGCCGCTCGCCCTGCATCGGCTGGATTTCGGCATCGAGCGTGAAGCCGCGCCGGTGCCGGATCGCATAGGCGCGCAATTTTTCCATCGCGGCGCGCGATCCCTCGCAATAGAGCGCGGCCACTTCGTCGCGCGATATGCGCGCCGTCGGGAATACCGAAAATGTCGTAGACTTCGCTCGACCAGCTCAACCGGTTGTCGGCGAGATCGCACGACCATTCGCCGAGATTATGGACGCGCTGCATGTCGATGCCGATCGCGACGTCGGTGTCGAGCGAGCGATAGTCGAGCAATTGCCCAAGCGCGAAATGACGCTCACGTTCGTACAGCGGCCAACTGTGATGGATCGGCAGGGGATGACGCTGTTTCATGTCTCGGTCTTACGCTCCCCCCTTGCCTAGCACCGGCCGCCTAACAAGATGTAAGCGCGATCGCCAACGCAAATATGTCCGTATTGCAGGTGCCTGCGCTGTGACGCCGCTAGCGCGGATGGCGTTTTGCGAGCGCGATCCCCGCCAGATTCTGCGCGCGGCCGACGTGGCGGATATGCGGCAAGGCGCCGTCGCCGACGCGCTCGCGAAACGCCGCCAGATGCCTCGCCGCCGATCCGCGCGCGGGTGCCGCTCCCCGCGCCTGCGCGATCACCGACGCGGCATCGCCGAGCAGCACGAAATCGGCCAAGCCTCGATCGCGCGCCAGCGACAGGGCCGCGATCAGCGCCAGCCACTCGGCGTCGAGGCTGGTCCCGATGCCGATATCGCATTCGATGATGGCGACGCCGCCGGTCACGACCGCAATCTCGATCGATCCGGGGTTCGGCCGGCAGCCGCCATCGAAGTAGATTTTAGTCCGGCGGGCGGTCATGCGCCGACGAATAGCGCCCTTGGCGATGGTAGCAAACCGGTCCCTGCCGCGATGAAGCGATGCGGAGGGCGGCCGCCGGACGCGGCGGAGGGGTGGCGACGCCGATCAGAATTTCCCGCGCACCGAAAAGGCGAAGATCGGCCCGATCAGGCGGTCGCGCTTCTCGACGAAGGCGATCGGGCTCTGTTCGCGAATGCCGGTGTAGACGGTGCGGTCACGCTTCGACCGGGCGTTCAGGAAATTGCCGATCGTCGCGCGGACGGTCAGTCCGAACACGTCCTTGTTCTCGACGAACAGGTCGGCGAAGACCGGGCCTTCCCACACCTTGTCGCTCTGGTTGCGGCGATAGTTCGGCTGGTAGTGGCCGTAATTGGCGTTGATCCCCCACGCCCAGTCGCTCGCCGGAATGTCGTGGCGGAGGTTCAGTTCGATGACCGTGTCGGTGAAGCCGCTCCACTGGCGCTTCTCGCCCGTGAAAGGATCGCGGAGTGACGATTTCTGGAATAATACGCGCGTATCGACCTTTACGCCCTTCAGCCCCGCGGGATCGAAATTGATCGTCGAAGTCCAGTCGATCGCGCCCGCCTTCGCCTTGTCGATATTGCCGACCGCTTCGCCATTGGTGCCGATCGGGATCACGTCGACGCGATCCTCGACGTCGCGATAGATCAACATGATCTTCGTCGATCCCCAGGGGCCGAACTTCTTGTTGATCTCCGCCTCATAGGTCCAGTCCTGCTGCGGGCGCAGATCGTTGTTACTCTGGTTCTCGTTGCCGTCGTTGAGGAAGGCGCGCGCGAGGAAGTCGTAGAAGGAGAGCTGGAGCACACGGCGGCGCAGCTTCACCGACACGTCGAAATCGGCCGACGGCGTCCAGGCGAGCGAGATCGACCCTTTCGGCCGGAAGAAGGTGCGCGTCAGCCCGTTCACCCCGGTCTGGGTGATCGTCGAATGCTCGGCGCCCGCGATGATCTGGAAATTGAGCTTGTCGGTGAGCTTGCGTCCGAAGCTCAAAAGCCCTTCGTAGCGGTCCTCGCTCACCCCGCCGGTGCCGCCGTCGAACGGCTGGTCGACCCAGGCGCCCGACGGGTCGAGCACCGCGATCGAGGCGACGTTGTCGAGCGTGTTGAACGCTGCCTCGCCCGACAGCTGCCAGTCGCCGCCGAACATCTTCCATTGATATTCGCCGCGCGCGATCGTTTCGCCCAGGTCGCCGACCTGCTGGAAGCGGTCGCCGGTCGCGACGCCGCCGTCGGGGGTCGTCACGATTTCCTGCTTGTACGGCTCGTGGCTGAAGCGGCGCAGCCCGATCAGCTTGAGCTTGCCGGGGCCGAACTTGAACTGATAGTCGCCTGAAACCTCGTAATTCCAGCTGTCGGCATTCTCGTACACCGTGCGGATGCGGTCGGGCGTCCCCGGGCTCTGGCGCAGGCCGTCCTCATAATAGCGGTCGTATTTGCGCTGATACTGCCCGCCGAGGTTTGCGACCGTATCGCCCGCCGGATCCCAGGTGATGCGACCTGAAAGCTTCGGCGTGTCGTAGTGCGTGTTCCAGATGTCGCGGCGCTGCTCGATGATATTGCCCACGCCGTCATAGATCAGCGTCGGCCCGCCGGCGCCGCTGCGCGCCGAATCGTCGTTGCTGAGCGCCGCCTCATATTCGATCTGCCCCGTGCGCCCGCGCACCGACACGTCGCCGCGGGTGAACAGCGGATCGGTGTAATGCGCGCGGAACTGCGGCTTCCACGAGAATTGCCCCGAGAAGCTGTCGGCGCGATAGATGATGTTCGCGACCTGCCCCGACAGGCCGGGGATATCGAGCGTCGCGCCGTCGACGATCTCGATCCGCTCGACGTTCGCCGCGGGAATGCGCGACAATTGCGTGTACATGTCGTCGGCCTTGTTCGACGGCCGCTCGCCGTTGAACAGGACGTTCCCCGTCGCCTGCCCCAGCCCGCGCAGATTCTCGTTGTCGCGGATCGCGAAGCCCGGAACCTGGGTCAGCATGTCATAGGCGTTCTTCGGCGCGTAGCGCGCAAAATCGGCGGGGGTGAAGACCTGGCGCGCCGCGCTGTTCGCGGTCGCGGGAATTTCGGCCGGGGCGGGCGGCGGCGTATCGCCGGTCGGCGCGGCTGCATCCTGTGCCGCAGCCGGCGCCGTGAAGAGCGCGACGGCGAGCGTCGCGAGGCTGATCGCAAATTTCACTGACTGGTCCCCCGCGCGCGGTTGATCGCCTGCGCATATTCGCCCGTGACCCCCATCGCCTTCATGCCCACGACATCGTCGGCGTCGAGATTGCGGTATCCCGCGGCCGCGAGCCCGCGGACATAGGCGCCATCGACGCCGAGCGCCTTGCACGCGATCGCATCTTCGACATCGGTCAGCGCCATCGCCTGCGACTGAAGATCGCGAACATAGGCAGGCGTGACCTCGAGCGCCGCAGCGGCGATCAGGTCGTCGGTGTCCTTCGGCCGCACACCGGCTTCGGTCAGCCCGTCGGCAAGGTCGATCGTCGCGTCGACAAGGAGCATGGCGAGCAGGTCGCGGCGATGTTCGGGGGCGAGGCCGCGCTTTGCGAGCGCGGTTTCGAACGCGGGATCGGACGTGAACCGGCAGCTGCCGCTCCCGTCGAACGCGCCCTTGAGCGCTCCGCTGCAAGCGAGCGTTCCCGCCTGGTGCGCGATCGAAAAGGATATGGGGCCCGCGGGGCCACCGAGCGCGGCGCGCGCAGCGCCGAGTTCGGCGCGGTCGCCGTCGATCGACACGTCGCTGCTCGACGATTTGTGGCTCACCCGGAAATGCGGCTCGCGATCGGCGTCGCCGGGCATTGCCTTCCACGCGATGTCGCTGAGGACCAGCTGGTCGGCGGCGGTGCTCGGGACCGAACAGGCGAGGACCGACAGCAACGCGGCGCTGGCAGCAAGATGGATGGCTTTCATGGCTACACTCCTCCCTCCGTGCGCCAGGCGAGCGTCATCGCTCGCCGCCGCAGCGGCATTTCAAAACAGGGCTTCGATCAACGGATGACGCGGTTGGACGAATGTCCGAGCGTCAGGTGCCGGGCGGTGCCGGGGGTGCCGGTGGGCGCGCCGCGGCCGGCGCTTCGGGAACTTCGATCCGCGCGATGCGGCCGTCGGCGCTGCGCGCTTCGATCACCGGGCTGGGGCCGAAGCGAACGGTGGCGCCCTCTTTCGAGACGACCGTCTTGCCGCGCTTGGCGCCGGGCAGATAGCCGCCGGTCGCGCGCAGCTCGATCGCGTCGTCGGGATCGCGGAGCCGCACGCCCGATTTCTGCATGTCGGTCACGAAGTCGCAGTCGACGCCCATCGCCTTCAGTGCGATCAGATCGTCGATCCCGACCCCCGGAAAATGTTCCTTCATGTCGCGCGCGAAGGCGACGTCGATCCCCATCTGTTTCGCGCCGACGAGTTCGTCGAGCTCCGCGCCGCGAATGACCGAGCGCATCTGGCCGATATAGGCCGGATCGACGCCGGTCGCCTTGGCCGCAATGATGTCGTCGGGGTCCATCGACCCGCCATGTTGCCGCATCTGCTCGACATATTCGGGCGTAACGCCGACGGCGCGCATCCCGACGAGTTCGTCGGCGCTGAGCGGGCGCGAGGCGCGGGCTGCGATCGCCTCCTGCTCGGCCTGGCCCTTTTCCGCCAGCGCGGCTTGCCGGTCGACGATCGCCGCCTGGCGGTCGGCGACCGCGGCGGCGCGCTCGATCTCGGCCACTTTCGCGGCCGACGGCGCCGTCGCCGAAAAGGCGGCGAGCGGCGCAGTGATCCCGGCGAGCAGCACGAGGCTCATCAGCATCCAGCTCGCGCTGGCGGGGCCACGCTTCAGGCTGCCGTCGAGGACGCGGGTGATGCGGCGCTTGAGGCTGTCCTTGCCCGGCGCGACGCCGTGCGCGGCGAGCAGAGCGCCCTGATTGTCGTGCCGCGCCGCGCCGACGAGCAGCGTCGCATAGTCGGGCCCGTCGATATTGGCCATCAGCACGGCGTCGTCGGCGGCTTCCTCACGCAGTTGATGGCTCTCGCGGGCGAGCATCCAAACCAGCGGATTGAACCAGAAGACCGCGCAGGCGACGCGCGCGCCGAGCAGCTTCGCCCAGTCGAGCCGCGCGACGTGCGCCAGTTCGTGCGCGATGATCGCTTCGGCTTCGCCGACCGCGCCGACCGCATTCGGGCTGAGTACGATCGTCGGGCGCAGCACGCCCCAGCTGATCGGCGACCGCAGCTCCTCGCTGACGAGCAGCGCGGTGCCATGCTTGAAGCCCATCCGCCGCTGCGCCTCGGCGAGCGCCGACAGCCACGACCCCTCGACCAGAATATCGGCCCGCCCGCGCATCGCGAACAGCCGCACGACGGCCAGCAGCATCACTCCGCACAGCAACGCCAGCGGGACGAAATAGAGAAAGGGGGCAAGGTCGACCGCCGACGACAGCACCAACGGCGTCGATCCGGCCGTATCCACCACGACAGGGACTGACGCCGTGGTGGCGACCGGATCGACCACCGATCCGGGATTGACGCTGATTGCATGCGTTGCGGTTGCCGCGGGCACGGTCCGGGCGAACCAGCTTGCGGGCAGCGGCGCCCATTGCGGCAGAAAGAGGATCGCGGCGGGCAGCGCGAGCAGCGCGGCGAGCCCGGCGTGGGCGATCATCGATCGCTCGCCCGCCGACCGCGAACGCGCGAGGCGGAGCAGGCCGAGCGTCAGCGCGGCGACGATGATGGATTTCCAGGCAAGGCCCAGCAGCATGGCGGTCGTCATCATTGCATCCTCCCGTCGCGGGCTTTCGCGATCATTTTTTCGAGTTCGTCGAGCTCGTCGGTGCTCATCTCGTCCTGCATGCCGAGCAGCGCGGCGGCGGCGCTGGTCGCCGACCCGTTGAAGAAGACGCGCACCACCTGGCTCAGCGCGGACTTGCGCGCGGTCTTGTCCGAAACGCTCGGTGCATAGACGAAGCCGCGTTCGGACTGTTCGCGCGCAACGAAGCCTTTCGCCTCGAGCCGTTTCAGCATCGCGCGGATCGCCGAACCCGACAGTTCGTCGGAGAGCGCTTCGCCAATCTCGGTCACGGTCGACGCGCCGCGTTCGTAAAGGACGTCGACGATTTCGCGTTCTCGTGGGGGCAGGCTCGACAGCATTTCCGAATCACCTCATGCGCTACATTTGTAGCGTGCTACATTTGTAGCGCCGACTTGGCAAGGGGTTTTATTCGGATAATACACATCGAGCCGCTGCCGGACCAATTGCCCATTGGCAGCCCCCGCTCTTCGCGGCACAAGGCGGCGCATGAACCGCACCCCGCTCGCCGCCGCCGCGCTGATCGCCGCCTCGCTCTCGATCCCCGGCGCGACCGGCCAACCGGCGCCGGATGTGTTGAGTTACGTCGACCCGATGATCGGTACCGGGCCCGAGGGGCACACGTTCCCCGGCGCGACCGTACCCTTCGGGATGGTACAGCTGTCGCCCGACACCGATGCGACGTGCCAGATTCGCGACTGCTACGATCACGCAGCGGGCTATAGCTACCACGACCCGACGATCCAGGGGTTCAGCCACACGCATTTCTCGGGCGCGGGGCATTCGGACCTCGGCGACATCCTCGTCATGCCGCAGGTCGGTCCGGTCGATCGCGTGAAACTCGATCCCGGCGACCCCGAAAGCCCCGGATCGGGCTATCGCCAGCGTTTCAGTCACGACAGCGAAAAGGCCAGTCCCGGCTATTATGCCGTGACGCTCGCCGACAGCGGCATCCGCGCCGAACTCACCGCGGGCACGCGCATCGGCGTCCACCGTTACAGCTTCCCGGCGGGCAAGGATGCGCATCTGCTCCTCGACCTCCGCTCCTCGCTCTACGATTATCCGGGAAAGATCCTCTGGTCGGGGCTCCATCTCCGTCCCGACGGCACGCTCACCGGCTTTCGTGAAACGCGTGGCTGGGCGCCGGGCCGCAAGCTCTATTTCGCGATGCGCTTCTCGGCACCGCTCAAAAGCCACGCCTTCGTCGATCGCGACGAGAAAATTCCCTACAAGGGCTTTCAGGGCCCCGGCCGCGGCAGCGACGCGCTCGCCGAAAAGCTGGGCAAGGCGATCGAGGCGCGGTTCGACTTCGGAGCGCTCGGCGGCCCGCTCGAAGTCCGCGTCGCGCTTTCGGGCGTCGACGAAGCGGGCGCCGTCGCCAACCTGGACGCCGCCGAAAAAGAAACCGGGGGCGCCGGCTTCGACACCGTGCGCTCGCGGGCCGAGGGTACATGGCGCAAAGCGCTCGGCGTGCTGCAGATCGACGCGCCCGCGCCGATGCGCACCAACCTCTATACCGCGCTCTATCACAGCCTCCTCGCGCCGAGCGTCTGGAGCGACGTCGATGGCCGCTACCGCGGGCCCGACGACCAGGTCCATGTCGCGAAGGATTTCACCTTCCGCTCGACCTTTTCGCTCTGGGACACCTTCCGCGCCGAGCATCCGCTGCTCACCCTCGTGCAGCCCGGCCAGACGAACAGCGACATCGTCAAATCGCTCGTCGCGAGCCAGAAGCACAGCCCGCACGGGATTCTCCCCGTCTGGCAATTCCACGGCCGCGAGACCTGGACGATGATCGGCTATCACGCCGTTCCGGTGATCGCCGACGCGTACATGAAGGGCGTCGGCGACTTCGACGCGAACGAGGCGCTCGATGCGATGGTCGCGAGCGCCGAATATGCACCTTATGGCGGGCTCGGCGATTATATGACGCTCGGCTACGTCCCGATCGACCGCGAGCCCGAAGCGGCATCGAAGACCGTCGAATATGCCTATGACGACTGGACGATCGCCCGCATGGCGGAAAAGCTGGGCCGCAAGGATGTCGCCGAACGCTTCAAAAAGCGCGCCGGATATTGGCGCAACAGTTTCGATGCGAAGACCGGCTGGCTTCGTGCGCGCAAGGCCGACGGCAGCTTCCGCACGCCGTTCGACCCGACCGCGATCAACTATGGCTCGGACTATACCGAGGGCAACGCCTGGCAATATTCATGGTTCGTCCCGCAGGATCAGGCCGCGCTGTTCAAGATGCTCGGCGGCGATGCGAAGGCGATCGCAAAGCTCGACGCGATGTTCGACTATGACAATTCGAAGCTCGACTACAGCCATGCCGAAGATATCGCGGGGCTGATCGGCCAATATATTCACGGCAACGAGCCGAGCCATCACGTCGCCTATCTTTACGCCTATGCCGGTGCGCCGTGGCGGACGCAGGAGCGGCTGAAGCAGATCATCGAAAGCCAGTACAAGCCCGCCCCGGACGGCCTCTCGGGCAACGACGATCTTGGACAAATGTCGGCGTGGCTCGTCTTCACCGGCCTTGGCTTCTATCCCGTCGCGCCGGGATCGAACCAATATGTCCTCGGCCGCCCGTTCGTCGACCGCGCGGCGCTCGATCTGCCGGACGGCGGGCGCTTCACCGTAGAGGCCCCCGGCCTGTCGGACACGAACCGCTACGTCGGCAAGGTCGAACTCAACGGCAAGGCGCTGACGAGAAGCTGGATCGCCGACGCCGAAATCCGCGCCGGCGGTACGCTGCGCTTTACGATGCAGGCGACCCCGAACAAGGCATGGGGGCAGGCTGCCGGCGCCCGCCCCTGGTCGATGTCGACCGCGCCGAAATGAGGAACGACCCATGACCATCGTCGCCGCGCGCCATTATCATCGAGGCAAGCTCGTCCGCGAACTTGGGCCGAACGACATCATCCCTGAGGATTGCGAGGATGACGAGTTCTTCTGGCTCGGCCTCTACGAGCCGACTGCCGAGGAACTCGGCGGTATCGCCAAGCGCTTCGGGCTCCATCCGCTTGCGGTCGAGGACGCGCTGAAGGCGAAGCAGTTGCCCAAAGTCGAAATCTATGGCGATCAGCTTTTCGTCATCGCCGCGACGGGTAATCTGGACGGCGACACGATCCAGTCGGGCGAAACCGCGATCTTCCTCGGCCGCCATTTCGCCGTCACCGTGCGCCATGGTTCGGCGCGGGCGCACACCGACGTACGGGCGCGGCTGGAGGCGTTGCCGCACAAGCTCGCGCACGGCCCCGATTATGTCCTGTACGCGGTGCTCGATTTTATCGTCGACGGCTATTTTCCGGTGATCGACGCGATCGAGGATCGTCTGCTCCTGGTCGAGGAAAGCGTGATGGACACGCCGCTCGACGCACAGGAAATTCGTCATCTCTATGGTCAGCGTCACGAAATCATCCGCTTCCAGCGCATCGTCGGCCTGATGAAGGATGTCGCGAACCGGCTGGTCGGCGCCGACGATCTGCCGTGGATCGACGATGCCGTGCGCCCCTATTTCCGCGATATCTGGGATCATGTGCAGCGCGCTGAATTCCGTCTTTCGGGCCTGCGCGAAATCGCCGGATCGGTCGTCGACACCAATTCGCTGCTCGAGCAACAACGCCAAGGCGTCATCACCCGCCAGCTTGCCGCCTGGGCGGCGATCCTGGCGGTGCCGACCGCAATTGCCGGTATTTACGGGATGAATTTCCACCTCATGCCCGAACTCGGCTGGAAATATGGCTACCCCTTCGCGCTCGCGCTCATCTTTGGCGGATCGGGCGCGCTGTTCTGGCGGTTCAAACGGATCGGTTGGCTCTGACCGCCGTCGTTTTTCCCCTCATGGCGCGATTTCGGCCCGCCCCTCTGGCGGGCGGCGCACCGCGATCCGATATGGGGCTTTCGTCCGTCCTGCTAACAGAGTTTTAACCGAGCATCCCCGACATATGGCTATCATGGCCAAACCCGCTCTTCACGATCACCCCGCGTCCGGAAAACGGCGCGCGACCCGCCGCAGTCTCCCGCTTCTCGTTCAGGGCCGGCAGGGTTCGGGCGAGGCGTTCGACGTGCAGATCTATAATATCTCCGAAACCGGCGTGCTGATCGAAAGCAGCGTCGACCTGGAGGTCGGGGATCATATCCAGGTCGACCTGCCCGAGGCGGGCGCGATTTGGGTGACGCTCGTCTGGACCAGCGGCCTGCTCTTCGGGTGCCAGTTCGATGCGCCGGTCTCGGCCGCGACGCTGAGCGCCGCGCAACTGCAGAGCAGTGCGGGGCCGCACTTCGGCCTTGCCGCCGACGCGCCGCCGCCGCCGACGGATCATTTCGGTGCGCGCCTGCACCGGCTTCGCGTTCGCAAGGGACTGAGCCAGGGAGAGATTGCGGCGCATCTCGGCGTCAGCGCCCCGTCGATTTCGGGCTGGGAGAAGGGGCGTACGCGGCCCAAGCACGCGCGGCTCGATGCCCTTGCCGAAATGCTGGGCGTCTCGCTCGCCGAACTGCTCGACGAGCCCGAACCGGTGGGCATTCAGGAGCTGATCGAACGCAGCCGCGAACAGATCGCGCGCGCGATGGGGACGACGGCCGACAAGGTCCGGATCACCGTAGAGCTTTAACCGCGCTTTCCCGAAAGCCGCTCTTCGGCTATAGGGGCGCGCATACCCGTTCAAGGAGTCAACAGGATCATGGATCGCAACTGACCGCATCGCCGCAAGCCTTGCCTTCAGGAAAGCCCCATCCATGTCCTCGATCACCCTCTCCAATCTCAGCTGGTCCACGCCCGACGGCCGCGCCGTTCTGTCGGGGCTCGATCTTCGATTTTCGTGCGAACGCACCGGTATCGTCGGGCGTAACGGCGTCGGCAAATCGACGCTGCTGCGCATGCTGATTCGCGAGTTGGATCCGGTATCCGGTTCGATCACGATCGACGGCAGCATCGCGATGCTCCGGCAGACGGTTCAGGTCGATCCGCGCGAAACGATCGCCGACCTGTTCGGTGTCGCGAGCGGATTGGCGCTGTTGCGCAAGGCCGAGGCGGGCGACGCGAGCGTCGAGGAGATCGGCGACGCGGACTGGACGCTCGAATCGCGGATGGACGAGGCGCTTGCGGAGGTCGGCCTGACGCTCACGGCCGATACGCTGCTCGCGCAGCTTTCGGGCGGGCAGCGAACGCGCGCCGCGCTGGCAGCGGCGATGTTCGCTGCGCCCGATTTCCTGTTGCTCGACGAGCCGACGAACAACCTCGACCGCCAGGGGCGCGCTGCTGTGCGCGATCTGCTCCGTGGCTGGCGCGGGGGTGCGATCGTGGTCAGTCACGACCGCGAATTGCTCGAAGAAATGGATGCGATCGTCGAACTGACAAGCCTCGGCGCGGCGCGATACGGCGGCGGGTGGAGCGCCTACCGTGCGCGCAAGGCGATCGAGGAGGCGGCAGCCCACGCCGAGCTTGCCGGCGCCGAAAAGCGGCTGGACCAGGTTCAGCGCCAGGCGCAGACCGCGACCGAAAGGCAGGACCGGCGCGACAGCGGCGGACGGCGGAAGGCGGCGCGCGGCGATATGCCGAAGATCGTCATCGGCGGCCTCAAGCGCCGCGCCGAAGAAACCCGCGCCGCGGCAGGCCGCCTGGCGGAGCGCCAGCGCGGCGATGCCGAAGCGGCGCTCGCCGCAGCAAAGGGCCGGATCGAGGCGACCGAAACCCTGTCCGCCGGGCTCGCTTCGACCGGGCTATCCGCGTCGCGAACGGTGCTCGAGCTCGACCGGGTGTCCGCCGGTTATGTTGCGGGGACGCGGATCATCGACGATCTGTCGCTGACGATCACCGGGCCCGAGCGCGTCGCGATCACCGGACCTAACGGCGCGGGCAAATCGACGCTGCTCGCGCTCGTAGCGGGCACGCTTGCGCCGTGGGCGGGACAGATTCGCACGCCGGTGCCGTTCGCGCTCTTCGATCAGCGCGCCTCGCTGCTCGATCCGTCGCTTTCGATCGCCGACAATTTCGTGCGCCTCAATCCGGGAACGACGAACAACCAGTGCCGCGCGGCGCTCGCGCGCTTCCGCTTCCGCGCCGAGGCGGCGGATCGCATCGCCGGAACGTTGAGCGGCGGGCAAATGCTGCGCGCCGGGCTGGGCTGCGTCCTCGGCGCGCCGCGCCCGCCGCAAATGTTGATCCTCGATGAACCTGGCAACCATCTCGACCTCGAGTCGCTGACGGCGATCGAGACGGGGCTGGCGGCCTATGACGGCGCATTGCTCGTCGTGAGCCACGATCGCGCGTTCCTGGATGCGATCGGCGTGACGCGAACGGTCGAATTGGGCGGGCGCGGGGATCCTTCGCCCGCGGACTAGCGTTTGAATCCCGGGTTGCCACGGGGCAACGGCCCGGGCATTCGACGGGCATCCGGAGGGTTCGCATGGTTCCGATCATCACAGCCTTTGAAAGCTCGCCCGATCGCGGTCGCGGTCTTGCGCGCGACATGGCGGTTCGCTGGGCGCTGGAGGAGACCGGCCAGCCGTACGAGGTCCGGCTGGTCTCCTTCGCGGAGATGAAGGCGCCGGCGCATCTGGCGCTTCAACCGTTCGGGCAGATCCCGACCTATGAGGAAGCCGACCTCAACCTTTTCGAGTCGGGCGCGATCGTATTCCACATCGCCGAGCGCCACGCAGGATTGTTACCGGCCGGGCCCGACGCGCGTGCGCGGGCGATCGGCTGGATGTTCGCGGCGATGAGCACGGTGCAGCCGCCGATCGTCGAGCGCGAGGCCGCGGTCCTCGTCGAGCGCGACCGTGAATGGTATGCGGCGCGGCTGCCGATGCTCGAGCAGCGCATTCGCGACCGGCTCGGCCAGTTGTCCGATCGGCTGGCTGACGCGGACTGGCTCGACGGTGCGTTCAGTGCCGGGGACCTGCTGATGGTCAACGTGCTGCGCCGGCTCGGGAGTTCGCAGCTCCTTCAGCCCTATCCGAACCTCCTCGCCTATGTCGCGCGCGGCGAGGCGCGGCCTGCATTCCGGCGCGCCTTCGATGCGCAGTTGGCGGTGTTCGAAGCCGCTTCAGCGGGCCGCTGACCTATTTTCGCGCTGCCGCGCTCCGTTCGCGGATCGCCTTGAATTCGCTGCCGTCCTTCCAGCCGGGCCATTTGCCAGAGCGCGCGAGCTCGTCGCCTATTTGGTAAAAGACCTGAATATCCTGAACCGCACCGTCGAGTTTCCATTCGGGTCCCCATGCGTCGCAGGCTTGATGATAGCATTTCCCGGTATAGTCATCGACCCACTTCTGGCCAGCCACCTTGCCGCCGTTAACGAGGTCGGAGGCGCCGGCGATGCCCATCATCAGCAGCACGGGAACGCCGCGCTTCGCCATGCTGAAATGGTCGGCGCGGTAGAAGAGGCCGCGTTCGGGGAGGCTTTCGACGCTGACGGTGCGGCCCTGCTTCGCGGTGAAGCGCGCGAGGTCGTCTTCGAGCGTTCCCTGGCCCTTGCCCACGAGGATGACGTCCTTCGCCTTGCCGCCGGTCTGCAGGATGTCGAGGCCGAGGTTCGCCACGGTCTTTTCGGGCGGATAGAGCGGGTTTTGCGCATAGGCCTCCGAACCCAGCAATCCGCGTTCCTCGGCGGTCCAGAAGGCGAAGAGGATGCTGCGGTCGGGCGCGGGGGCGGCCTTGAAATTGCGCGCGATCTCGAAGAGGCCGGCGACGCCGAGCGCGTCGTCGTTGGCCCCGGCGCGATAGATGCGGCCCTGCTCGTCGGGCTTGCCCTCGCCATAGGCGTCCCAGTGCGCGCCATACATGACGACCTCGTCGGGGCGCTTCGTTCCGGGGATTTTGGCGAGCACGTTCTGGCTCTGCACGACCTCGTGCTTCACGGGAATGTCGGCCTCGAGCGTGACGCCGCGAAGGTCGACGGGGCGGAAGTCGCTGCGGCGCGCGGCAATGCGGAGCTGGTTCAGGTCGAGGCCGATGTCGCCGAACAACTTGTCGGCGACATCGTGCGCGATCCAGCCCTGCAGCGCGAGGCTGGTGCGTTTTTCGGGCGGCACGACGAGGCCGTAGTTTTCACCGCCGCCGCTTTTGACGACGTTCCAGCCGTAGCCGACGCCGTCGGTGTCGTGGACGATCAGCGCGGCGACCGCGCCGCGGCGAGCCGCCTCCTCGAACTTGTAGGTCCAGCGGCCGTAATAGGTCATCGTCTTGCCGCCGAACTTGCCCGCGACGGGTTCGTCGGCGCCCGCGACGAAATCGGGGTCGTTGATCAGGAAGACCGCGACCTTGCCCCTGAGGTCGGCGCCCTTGAAATCGTCCCAGCCGCGCTCGGGGGCGCTGACGCCATAGCCGACGAAGACGAGCGGCGCGGCGGCGACCCTCGCGACGTCGTTCGGCTGGAGCGTCGAGACGTAGATGTCGGTGCCCTGCACGAGCGGTTGGTAATTATGGTGGCTCGCGCGTTCGAACTGCAGTTTCGTGGGCGAACCCAGCGCGGTGTGGAGGAGGGGGACGGGCTGCGTCCAGCCGCCGTCGGTGCCGGCGGGTTCGAGCCCCAAGGCCTGTAGCCGACCAATGAGATAGCCGATCGTGCGCTCTTCGCCGATCGTACCGGGCGCCCGGCCCTGAAACTGGTCCGAGGCGAGGGTGCGGACGGTTTCGGTGATGTTTGCGGCGCTGATATCCTGCGCCGCGGCGGGTGCGGCGAGGAGGAAGGCGGCGGCGAGAGAAGCCGACAAGGGGCGCAGGGTCATGGGGTATCCCGATCTATTTGGATCGTCATTCCGGCGAAGGCCGGAATCTCGACGCCGCCTGGTGACGCCCCGGTGAGATCCGGCCTTCGCCGGGATGACGAAGAAGGGGACAGCCTAGCCAGCACGGAGGTCTTTGTGAACTGCCGCCAATGCGTTAGCGAGGCAGAGGTTCAAGATCGAAGGATAGGCCCATGGATTTTTCGCGGTTGCAGGCGACGAGCAAGATCGGTGACGAATGGGTCTATCCGCAGCCGCCGTGCCTGAATTTCGGCTGGCTCGAAGTCGATACGGCGGCGGGGCATCGCATTTATTGGGAGGAATATGGCAATCCGGCGGGAGAGCCGGTGATGTTCCTGCATGGCGGGCCGGGCGGCGCGTGCGCGCCTGCGATGGCGCGTTTCTTCGATCCCAGACGCTATCGTGTGATCCTGTTCGACCAGCGCGGTTGCGGCAAGAGCGAACCCAATGTCGCCGTGGCTGGCGCGGCGGCGGCGCTGACGAACAATACGACCGCCGACCTGATCGGCGACATCGTCAAGCTGCGTGAGGCGCTGGGCATCGACGGCAGGATGCATGTGTTCGGTGGAAGTTGGGGGAGTACGCTCGCGATGGCCTATGCGATCGCGCACCCGGCGCATTGTGCGAGCCTGATGCTGCGCGGAATCTTTCTCGGCGCCGCGGAGGACCTGCTCTATCTCTACCAGGGGAATGCGACGACGTGGGCCGCGGATCCCTATGGGCTGACGGCACCGGGAGCGTATATCAATTACCCCGACGAATGGGCCGAGCTGCTAGAGGTGCTAACCCCCGACGAGCGCAGCGACGTGATGAAATCGTACAAGGCGATTTTCGACATGGTGCCGGCGACCGAAGCGGAAAAGGAGAAGCAGCTCCACGCCGCGCTGGTGTGGTCGCTTTGGGAGGGGGTGATTTCGAACATGATCCCCGAGACCGCCGATACGGGGAAGTTCGGCGATGCCGATTTTGCCCTCTGTTTCGCGCAGATCGAGGCGCATTATTTCGCCAACGGCCTGTTCCTGCCCGCGGGGCATTTCTTCGAGAATATCGCCGCGCTCGCAGCGATCCCGGTGCATATCGTCCATGGCCGTTTCGACCAGGTGTGCCCGCTGACGCAGGCGTCGCGGCTGGTCGCGGCGCTGCGCGCAGCGGGCGCCGAACCCGCGACCTATGTGGTCACCAACGCCGGGCACAGCGCGATGGAGCGCGACAATGCGCTGGCGCTGACCGCGATCATGGATGGGCTTCCGCCTCTTGACTAAATAGTCAGTTTCGGCCAATTGACCATTTAGTCAATTCGGCCGGACCCTCCGGCCGGGCCGGCCGGGAGAGCAGGATGCATGTGCGGTTCAAGCGGGTCCGGACGGTCCTGATCCTCCTGGCCGTGCTCGCCATCGGCGCCTTTGGCGCGCTGCACGTGCCCGCGGTACAGGACCGGCTGTTCGCCGAGGGCGTCAAGCGCGGGATGGCGGTACGCGCCGACGCGATGCCCGCCGAGGGCCATCTGAAGGTGCTGCTGTGCGGCACGTCGGCGCCGCCGCCGAGCATGGTGCGCGCGAAGGCGTGCACCGTCGTGATGGCGGGAAGCCATGTTTTCGTGGTCGACACCGGGCCGGGCTCGGCGAACCGCCTCAGCATGTGGCGCTTTCCCTTCGAGCGGATCGAGGGGGTCATGCTGACGCACTTCCATTCGGACCATATCGGCGACCTCGGCGAATTCCGCATGCAGAGCTGGGTCGCGGGCCGCGCCGCGCCGCTGCCGCTTTATGGTCCGACGGGCGTCGAGGAACTCGCGGCAGGGGTGAACCGGACCTATGCCGCCGACGCCGTGTACCGCGCGGGCGAGCACGAACTCGACGCCGCGGCGGCCGAACTGGCCGCGGTCCCCTTCGGACTGGCCGAGGAAGCGCAGCGCGCCAAGCATGACGCGTCGGCCGTCATCTACGACAAGGACGGCCTGCGCATCACCGCGTTCCAGGTGATGCACGAGCCCGTCTATCCCGCGGTCGGCTATCGCTTCGACTACAAGGGGCGCTCGGTCGTGATCTCGGGCGATACAGCGGTGTCGCCCAATCTGGTGCGCGCGTCGAAAGGCGCCGACCTGCTGGTCCACGAAGGGCAGAGCGAGGCGATGCGCGCGACCTTCGCGCAGGCGCTGGCCGAGGCGGGGCGGACGAAGCTGGCGAAGGTGATCGGGCAGGTCGGCAATTATCACGTGACCCCCGAGCAGGCGGCCGAGGCGGCGAACGCGGCAAAGGTGAAGCTGCTGGTGTTCAACCATATGGGGCCGATCGCGCCCGACAACTGGCTGCTGCGCCGGATTTTCGCGCGCGGGCTCGCCGACGTCGGCCCGGCGTCGGGATGGACGCTGGGCTATGACGGGATGATCCTCGACCTGCCGGTCGGGTCGGCCGAGATCATCGAGCGGCGGGCGGACTGACCTCAGGGCGCCGCGGGCGGGGTCCAGCCCTTCTTGTACTTTTCGAACCAGGCGAGGATCGCCGAGGCCTTGGCGGCCGACTGCGACGGTCGCGCGGCGATGCCGCCGTGGCTGGCGCCGGGCACCTTGATCAGTGCCGTCGGCACGCCGCGCAGGCGCAGCGCGGTATAATATTGTTCGGATTCGCTGACCGGGGTGCGGTAATCCTCGGCGCCGACGATCACCAATGTCGGCGTCTTCACATTGCCGACGAGCGACAATGGCGACCGCGCCCAGAAGAGGTCGGGCTTTTCCCACGGCTCGGCGCCGAGCCAATAGGGGCCGAAGAACCCCGGGCCGTCGGCGGTGAGCGCCTGCGTCGTCCAGTTGATCACCGGCTTCTGCGCGACCGCGGCCTTGAACTTGTCGGTCTTGCCGACGATCCAGCTCGTCAGCACGCCACCGCCCGAGCCGCCGGTGACGAAGAGCGCGTTCGGATCGGCGACGCCGAGCTCGACCGCGCGGTCGACGATGCTGATCAGGTCGAAATAGTCGTTGCCCGGATATTGCTTGTCGATCTCGTTCGCGAAGGCGGCGCCGTAACTGGTCGAACCGCGCGGGTTCGCCGAGAGGACAGCATAGCCCGCGGCGGCATAGAGCTGGTTGTCGGTCGAGAAATGGCCGCCATAGGCCGCGAAGGGGCCGCCGTGGATTTCGAGGATCAGCGGCACGCGCTGGCCCTCGCGATAGCCGGGCGGCAGCGTCAGCCAGCCCTCGATCGTCTTGCCGTCGTGGCTCGACGCCGCGGTGATCTTGCGCACCTCGCCGAGCGATTTCACTTCGCGGAGCGAGCGGTTGAGATCGGTCAACATGCGGGCGCTGCCGCCGCGCGCGAGCTGCACTTCGGCGGGGCGCGTCGCGGTGCCGCCGGTGAAGGCGATCGCGCCGCCGTCGGAGACGGTGAAGCTGCCGCCCGTATAGGGACGATCGAGCCCGCCGCCCGAAAGCCCCGTCGCCGCGGTGCGCACCGACCCGTCGAGGCCGATGCGCGCCACTTTCGTTTCGCCGTGATCGTCGTACTGCGCGTAGAGCGATTTGCCGTCGGCGCCCCACTGGATCGCATCGGCGCTATAGTCCCAGTTCGCGGTCAGGCTGCGCTTGCCCGATCCGTCGCGGTTCATGACGTAGAGCTGGCTGTTCTCATAGGCGCGCAGCTTGTCGTCGAAACCGACATAGGCGATCTTCGATCCGTCGGGCGAGACGAGCGGGTTCGCGTCGGGGCCGTTGCGGTCGGTGAGCGCGCGCGTCGCACCGCTCGCGACGTCCAGCGACCAGATTTCGCTCTCGACGGGGTCCTTTTCCCAGTCGGGCTTGCGGTTGGCGCTGAAATAGAGCGTGCGGCCGTCGCGCGACCAGCTCAGGGGGCCGGTGTCGTGATAGGGGCCGAAGGTGAGCTGGCGCGGCGAGCCGCCGGTCGCGGGAACGGTGAAGATCTTCTCGAATCCGGGTTCGAGATAGCCTTCGCCGTCGGCCCTGTAGGCAAGGAGGTCGTGGACCTCGAGCGGGTCGGCCCATTTCGCGCCTTCGGGCCTGTTTTTCGGCGCCGAGCCGAACGAAGGACCGTCGTCCTTGACGAGCATGGTATAGGCGATCGTGCGCCCGTCGGGCGACCAGGCGAGCGACGACGGCGACGTCGGCAGACCGGTGAGGCGCACCGCCTCGCCGCCGTTCATCCAGCGCACCCAAAGCTGTGCCGATCCGCCCGCGGTCGACACATAGGCAAGGCGCTTCCCGTCGGGCGACCAGCGCGGCGCGAAGGTCGCGCCATCGGTCGCGCCGAGCGGGGTTTCCTCGCCGGTTGCGGTGTCGATCAGCCAGATGCTGCTGACCGCGCGGTCGGACATGATGTCGTTCTGGCGGCGGACATAGGCGATACGCTGGCCGTTCGGGCTGATCTGCGGATCGGAGGCGATGGCAAGGTCGAACAGGTCGGCGCCGGTGAGGCGGCGTTCGGGCGCGGTCCGCGCGCTGCCGACCGCCGAGGCGGATGTGGGGGCGGCTTCGGTTGCGGGTGCCGCGGTTTCGGCCGTTTCCTGCGCGAGGACGGGCTGGGCGGCGAGGGTGAATAGGCTCGCGCCGAGGAAGGCGAGTTTACGCATCGAATGAATGCCCCTTTTTCCGGTGGATGGTCGAAGTGTAACTATCTGGCGCGGATGGTCAATCGCGGGGCGGCCGCAGGCCTTCTTCTTCGCTCGCGCTTGCGGGATTGGGAAAGCAGTTGGTTATGCGAGAGTCCGGTAACGACCGGAAGGCGACTCACCTGACGTGATCCCCGGCGAAGGCCGGGGCCCAGGGCGGTGAAAAGCCGACGCAGCGCTGTTACGCGCTGGACCCCGGCTTTCGCCGGGGATCACATGGAGCAGCGCCCAACTTCATCGTCACCCCGGACTTGATCCGGGGTCCATGACGACGGTGCAGCTATGGATCCCGGATCAAGTCCGGGATGACGAAGGGAAAGGAGCGAACTCGATGGATCGACAAATAACCAGATAGGTTATTTTATATTGACATCGTCACGCTGTTATGGCACAAGTATCACATCATGAAGAATTGCGATTCGGGCCGGCGCCCTTCCGATGCGGGAGGGTGATCCGGCCCGGATGCGTTTGGAGGCGGGCGATGGATCTGGTGACGATGAGCGGAAAAGGGCGATTGTTGGTCAAGGCAAAGCGGTCAAACCGCGAAATTTCGCAGCGCAGCCGTGACGAGTTTATCGTTTCGCTGAGCGAGACTTGTAATGTGTCGCTGTCTGCCGAGCGTGCGGGAGTCGCGCTGTCGACCGTGTACAAGATGCGTCAGCGCGACGCGGCCTTTGCCGCGGCGTGGCAACGTGCGCTCGACGACGGGTATCAACGATTGGAGATGGGTCTGGTTCAGGCCGCGTTGGCGGCAGTGGAAGGACCGGGCCCCGACGTCACCGCAGACAGTCCCGCCATCGCGCCGATGACGGTGGACCAAGCGCTCCGCCTGTTGGGGCGGCATGAGGGCAGCGTCCGCAGCGGGCGGTTCAAGACCAACCGGCCGGGTAAAGGCCGGATGCCGACGTCGGAGGAGACCGACGAGGCGATCCTGAAGCGCCTCGCGATTCTGCGGCGCCAGCGCGGATGGGACAAGCTTTAGGACATGGCGCAGGCGACACGCGACATCGTCGGCGACGTCCTTGGGCAGATTTACGACCTGACGTCCGGACAGCTTCGGCGCCTGATGCGCGATCTGCCGGCGAAGCACCGGCTCGAACTGATCGAGCGTTGGCAGGGCTGGGCGCAGCCAGGTCAGTGCGAACCGCCGGGCGACTGGCGCATCTGGATGATCCGCGCGGGGCGCGGCTTCGGAAAAACGCGTGCGGGGTCCGAATGGATCAGCGAATGGGCGCGCATGATGCCTGGCGCGCGGATCGCGCTGGTCGCCGCGAATGATACCGACGGGCGGCGCGTGATGATCGAGGGCCCCAGCGGGCTGTTGGCAGTCGCACGGTCGGGCGAGGAACCGAGCTGGCGCGAGAGCCTGCGTGAACTGCATTTCGAGAGCGGCGCGGTGGCGACGCTCTATTCGGCGGCCGCGACGGAGAATTTGCGCGGCCCCGAGCATCATGTCGCGTGGTGCGACGAGCTCGCGAAATGGCCCAAGGGCGATGCGGCGTGGGACAATCTGATGATGGGGCTGCGGCTGGGCGACGCGCCGCGCGCGCTGGTGACGACGACGCCGCGCCCGACCGCGCTGATGCGGCGGCTCATGGCGTTGCCGGGGTTTGCCGAAACGCGCGGCGGGACGAACGACAATCCCTATCTGCCCTCGACCTTCGTCGAGGCGATGGTGGCGAGTTACGGCGGGACGCGGCTGGGGCGGCAGGAACTCGACGGCGAGATGCTCGAGGATGTCGAGGGCGCGCTATGGAACCGCGGGCTGGTCGAGCGGTGCCGGATCGATGCCGACAGCATCGGCAAGCCGGTGCGTGTGATCATCGGGGTCGATCCGCCGGCGACGAGCAAGGGCGATGCGTGCGGGATCGTCGTGGCGGCGCTGCTGCGCGACGGGCGGCTGGCGGTGGTCGAGGACGCGAGCGTCGAGACGCCGCCGCCCGCGCTGTGGGCGCAGGCGGTCGCCGCCGTGGCGGCGCACTGGGGCGCCGACCGGATCGTCGCCGAGAGCAATATGGGCGGCGACATGGTTGCGGCGACGCTGCGCCAGGCCGACTGCACGCTGCCGGTGGTGCCGGTGCATGCGAGCGTCGGCAAGGCGCGGCGCGCGGAGCCGGTCGCAATCGCATACGAGCGCGGGCAGGTGGTGCATGCGGGGGTGTTCGCGAGCCTTGAGGATCAGCTTTGCGGGTTGCAGGTCGGCGGCGGTTACGCGGGACCGGGGCGCTCGCCGGATCGGGCGGATGCGTGCGTTTGGGCGCTGGCGGCTTTGCTGGAGGGGCTGAAGACGGGGCGGGAGCCGGGGGTGCGGGTGGTTTGAGACGTCGGTATTTGCTGCACCGGTTCGCTCCGCTCGCAGCGGGACCCCGGGTCAAGCCCGGGGTGACGAGGCTGGATGCAAGGCATCTTTTGGTCGCGACAGTAGGAGATCATCATGAACTGGTTTGGCCGCAAGGCCGCGCAGGTGGCTGCGCGGCCCGCTTTGTCGCGTGTCTATGGGAGCTGGAGTGCGCCCGCGCCCTTGAGTTGGGAGGCGCAGGTTCGCGAGGGGTATCTGGCCAATGCGATCGTGCAGCGGGCGGTGCGGCTGGTGGCCGAGGCGGCCGGTTCGGCGCCGGTCGTGGCGAGTGATCCCGCATTGGCGGCGCTGGTTGCGGCGACGTCGGGTGGGCAGGGGCTCCTTGAGACGCTGGCATCGCAGTTGCTGCTGCACGGCAATGGCTATGTGCAGATTTTGACCGACGGCGCGGGGGCGCCGGCGGAGTTGTTTGCGCTGCGGCCCGAGCGGGTGACGGTCGAGGCGGATAGCCGCGGGTGGCCGGTGGCCTATCGCTACAAGGCCGGCGCCTCCGCGGCGGTGCTGCCTGCCGAGGATGGTGCGGGGCGCGTCGCGGTGGTGCACGTGAAGGCGCTGCATCCGCTCGACGATCATTATGGCGCTGGGTGTCTGGGGGCCGCGGCGGGCGCGATCGCGGCGCATAATGCGGCGGCGAAGTGGAACGCGGCGCTGCTCGAGAATGCGGCGCGGCCTTCGGGGGCGCTGGTGCACGATCCGGGCGACAAGGGGATGCCTTTGTCGGCGGAGCAGGTCGACCGGCTGCGCGAGGAGCTGGCCGAGAGCTTTGCCGGCGGGGCGAATGCGGGGCGGCCCTTGCTGCTGGAGGGCGGATTGCGATGGCAGGCGCTGTCGCTGTCGCCGGCGGAGATGGATTTTCTGGCGCTGAAAGATTCGAGCGCGCGCGAGATTGCGATGGCGTTCGGGGTGCCGCCGATGCTGCTCGGGCTGCCGGGGGACGCGACCTATGCCAATTATCGCGAGGCCAATCGCGCGCTGTGGCGGCTGACGGTGTTGCCGCTGTGCGCGAAGATCTTGGGGGGGATCGCGCAAGGGCTGTCGGGGTGGTTCGAGGGGGCGGAGCTGCGCGTCGACCTGGATCAGGTGCCGGCGCTGGTTGAGGACCGGATGGCGCTGTGGCGCGAGGTGTCGGCGGCGGACTGGCTGACCGCGGACGAGAAGAAGGCGCTGTTGGGGATGACCTAACATCAACCGTCACCCCGGACTTGATCCGGGGTCCCGCTCAGCGACGCCCGAAAAGCGGGATCCCGGGTTAAGCCCGGGGTGACGAAAAGGAGTTACGCAGATGGATGAGGAAGAGGCGCTGGCGCGGTTGATCGCGCTGGCGGGGACGAGTGCGCCCGACGCGGCCTTGCTGCGCGCGGTGGTCGAGGAGGCGAGCGAGCTGGGGGCGCGGCGCGCTTTGGCGCGGCTGGGCCTCGCCGACGAGGCGGCGCGCGACGATGTCAGCGATCTGCGGCAGCTGCTCGGCGCGTGGCGCGACGCGAAGAAGAGCGTTTGGGCGGCGGCGATCGACTGGGCGACGCGCGGGATGCTGGCGCTGGTCGTCGTCGGGCTGGCGGTGAAGCTGGGGCTGCCGGGGCTGCTCAAATGAGCGTGCGCTTTGCGGGCTATGCGTCGGTGTTCGACCGGGTCGATCGCGGCGGCGATGTGGTGCGGAGCGGGGCGTTTGCGGCGAGCTTGCAGGCGGGGCGTGCCGTGCCCTTGCTCTGGCAGCATCGGCCGGGCGCCGTCGTCGGCGCGATCGAGACATTGGCGGAGGACGCGCGAGGACTGCGCGTCGTGGCGCGGGTCACGCATCCGGCGGCGGCGAAGCTGGTCGCTGCGGGCGCGCTGACGGGTTTGAGCTTTGGCTATCGGGTGCGCGCGGCGCGCGGGGAGAACCCGCGCGAGCTGGTCGCGCTCGACCTCGCCGAGGTGAGTTTGGTGGCGGCGCCGATGCAGCCGCTGGCGCGGGTGATTCAGGTGGTGAAGGAGTGACAAGCATGGACGATATGGAAGTGAAGGCGGACGCGCTCGACGGGGCGTTCGATGCGGTGCTGGCGGCCGAGGCGGTCGACGAGCTGAAGGCGTCGGTCGCGGCGTTGAAGGCGCAGATCGATGCACAGGCTGTCGCGGCATCGCGGCTGCCGCTCGACGGGGCGAAGGCGGTCGATCCGGCGCGGGGTGCGTTCGTCGAGCGATATTTGCGGCGCGGGATCGAAGCGGCGCCCGAAATGAAGAGCCTGTCGGGGGCGGCCGTCGGCGACGGCGGCTATGCGGTACCGCGCGAGATCGACGGCTCGATCGCGGCGACGCTGAAGACGCTGTCACCGATCCGCGGAATCGCGACGGTCGTGCAGACGGGGACGAGCGGATACCGCAAGCTGGTCGCGACCGGATCGTTCGGCGCGGGCTGGGTCGGCGAGACCGCGGCGCGGCCCGAGACGGCGACGCGCAGCTTTGCCGAAATCGCGCCACCCTCGGGCGAACTCTATGCCAATCCGGCGGCGAGCCAGGCGATGCTCGACGATGCGATGTTCAACGTCGAGGACTGGCTGGCCGAGCAGCTGGGCCGCGAGTTCGCGGTCGCCGAGGGCAGCGCCTTCGTGAACGGCAACGGGACGAACCGGCCGAAGGGGTTCCTGACGTATACGGCGACGAACGAGGTCGACAGCGTGCGCGCGTTCGGGTCGCTGCAATATCTCGCGACGGGGACCGCGGGCGCCTTTCCGGCGTCGAACCCGCAGGACAAGCTGGTCGAGCTGGTCCATTCGCTGAAGGCGCCGTACCGGCAGGGGGCGTGCTGGGTGATGAATTCGGACACGCTCTCGCGCATCCGCAAGTTCAAGACGACCGACGGCGCGTTCGTCTGGCAGCCGGGGATGGTCGAGGGGCAGGCGGCGACGCTGCTCGGCTATCCGGTGGTCGAGGCCGAGGACATGCCCGATGTGGGCGCGAACAGCCTGTCGATCGCCTTCGGCAATTTCGGCGCCGGCTATCTGGTCGCCGACCGCGGCGAGACGCGCATCCTGCGCGATCCGTTCAGCAACAAGCCCTTTGTGCATTTCTATGCAACCAAAAGGGTCGGCGGTGCGATCATCGATTCACAGGCCATCAAGCTGATGAAGTTCGCCGCCAGCTAAACGGCGCTGGTGCGCGATGGGCGCCCGGTCCGATGCTCCCTTCCCTTTCGGGTCAGGGCCGGGCGCCAACTTCCCGGGTCGATACTCGGGTCGATATCCGGCCCGGGGCGGGCTGCAAATCCCACTCCTCTGCGCTTCCGCTGCTCACGTGCAGAAGCACGCTGCGCCGCGGTTCTCGAAGAGCGGAATTTTGACCTTTGGTCATCTGCGATTCCGCCTCTCCCCGAACCAAATCTCGACCCGGAAGCCCGATCCCGAAACTTGGATTTGGAAAGGATGACCGCCATGCCGGTGAGCCTGGAGGATGCGCGCGCGTGGCTGCGGCTCGGCGCGATGGACGAGGATGCGCTGATCGAGCGGTTGATCGGCGCGGTGACCAATATTTGCGAAGCGTTCACGGGGCAGTGGCTGGTCGTCCGGGCCGGCGAGGAGATGCTGATGCTGCAGCACCGGACGGCGCGGCTCGTCGCGCGCCCGATCGCCGGGGTCGACGCGGTCGCGGCGATCGATGCGGGCGGCGGCGAGACCATGTTGGATGAGGCCGACTATCGCGTCGACGTCGTCGAGGGCGCGGCGCGGGTGACGGTGCCGGGCGCGGCCGAGGGTACGCGGCTGCGCGTCGCCTATCGCGCGGGAATGGCGGAGACGGCGGCCGAGGTGCCTGCGGCGATCCGTCACGGGATGCTGCGCATGATCCAGCATCTGTACGAGGCGCGCGACGATGCCGGACGGACGCCCCCGGCGGCGGTCGCGGCGCTTTGGCAGCCCTGGCGGCGCGTGACGTTGGGCGGCGGACGATGATCGGCGCCGAGCAAGCGGTGCGGATGCGGGCACTGGCACTGCTCAAGGCCGACGCGGCGCTGGCCGTGTTGGTGCATGGCGTCTTCGACGGCGTGCCCGCGCGCGCGAACGCGCGCTATGTTTCGGTCGGGGCCGCCGAGGGGAGCGACTGGGGCACCAAGGATCGCGCGGGGCGCGAGGTGCGATTGAACCTGACGTTATTCGGGCAGGGAGCGGGTGTCGACGCCGCCGCAGCGACGCGGATCGAGGTATTGGTTCCGGGCCTTCGCGGAAGTGCGGATGGCTGGGACATCGTCGGTGTGCGCACCGTGCGGACGCGCTTTGCTTTTGCGCGCGACGGCGGGTGGCGGCACGAGATCGTGGTGCGGTGCCGGTGTCTGGCGACAGTTGTCTAGGCGGGTAAAGGGTGGCGGCCCTGGGCCGGTTGCCGCCACGCTCTCCTCTGAAGAGGAGGGGCAGCTATACTTGCGAACTTGTTCGCCAGTCGCAGCGGGGCGGTGATCGCAGCAAAGCGCAAGCCTTCGGCGACCACCCCGTTCGGCTAAAGGCCCGGCTCCGCCGGACCAAGCCTCCCTGCCCCTCCTCTGAAGAGGAGGGGTTAAGCAGCGGTCGCTCTTCACCCCGTTTCTTGGTTTCGCGGCCAGTCCGGATCGGATGCCGGGTCACGCCCGCGATGACGGCGGCGATCGAAGTCGTTTCCGCTCAGTGCAGCGCGGGTTGGCCGATCATTCGCCCGGCATGGTGTTCGTCGACGAGTAATCCTTGAACTTGTCGGTGAAGTTCGCGTGATAGTCGTCGATCTGCATGTCGGCATTGTCCTGCGCATCGGCGGCGGAGTCGCCGCCGGCGCGGTTCGCGGCGATCACCGCGGTGCGGAAGGCGGCACGTTCGCTTTCGCAGGTCGATTTGACCGCCATTTCATATTCGGCGTCGCCCATCTTGGCCTCGAGCGACTTCTTCAGATGTTCGCGAAGGCATTTCGTGAAAGCGGCGCGCGTCGTGTCGACATTTCCCGTCGGTGCGGGCGCCATGGCGGCCAAGGCCAGACTCAAAACAAGCATCCTGCGACTCCCCGTTAGCAGAACATTTTTTGGGGGTTCGTCCCCGTGCTCAGGAGGTTAGACGATGGCAATCGAAAATGGGAGCGCTTTTCTATTAAAGATCGGTAATGGAGCGGCGCCGCCGGTCTTCGCGACCGTCGCCGGGCTCCGCACGACTCAGCTGTCCGTGAACGGCGAGGCGGTGAACGTGACGACGAAGGATTCGGGCGGCTGGCGCGACCTGTTATCGGGCGCCGGTGTGCGATCGGTCTCGGTCAGCGCGGCGGGTATCTTTACCGGATCGGCGGCCGAAGTGCGGCTGCGCGGCCATGCGCTTGCCGGGACGATCGACGATTATGAGCTGAGCTTCGAAAGCGGCGAACGGATGCGCGGACGTTTCCTGGTCACGCGGCTCGACTATGCGGGCGATTACAACGGCGAGCGCAATTACACGCTCAATCTGGAATCGAGCGGCGCGGTGGTGAGCCTGTGAGCGGCGCGAACGCGCTGCGCGGCGAGGCCGCGCTGCGGATCGGCGGGGTCGCGCATGTGTTGCGGCCGAGCTTTGCCGCGCTCGTCGCGGCGGAGGCCGAGCTGGGGCCGCTGTTTGCGCTGGTCGAGCGCGCAGCCGACGGGCGGCTGTCGCTCGGCGACCTTGCGAGCCTGTTTTGGCACTGCATCCGCGACCGGCCAGCGACGTTGAGCCGCGATGCCGTCGGCGAGGCGGTGGTGATGCAGGGGTTAGCGGCGGTGACGCCCGCGCTGCGCACGCTGCTGGGGCAGATATTGCAAGGACGATAAGATGAGCGACGAGCGGTTCGGGCCGGCGGCCGTCGCGCTCGCCGGCGTGATGGCGCGCGCCTTCGGCTGGCGGCCGGACGAATTCTGGCGCGCGACGCCTGCCGACGTCGCCGCGGTGATCGGCGGATGGGGCGAGGTGGCGGACGCGGGGATCGATGGCCCCGCGCTGGCAGCGATGATGGAGCGATTTCCCGATGAATGACGGTCTGGATGAAATGGTCGTCGCCGTACGCGCCGATACGGCGACGTTCCGGCGCGAGATCGCGGCGCTGCGCAGCGAGCTCGAACGACCGCTGAGCGCGGGAGCCGATGCCGCCGGACGCGCGATCGAACGGGCGCTGACGCGGGCGGTGACGACGGGCAAGCTGGGGTTCGAAGATTTGAAGCGGCTGGCGCTGTCGGTGATGGCCGATATCGCGCGGGCGGCGATCGAGAACGGGATCGCCGCGATCCTGGGTGGCAGTGGCGGCGGCGGGTCGGGCGGCGGCGGACTGCTGGCGCTGGGCCAGAGTATCGCCACGGCGCTCGCGGGTGCGCCGGGACGTGCGACGGGCGGGCCGGTAAGCGCCGGACGTGCCTATCGTGTCGGCGAGCGCGGTCCCGAATGGTTCGTGCCGACCGCCAGCGGGCGCGTGGAGGCGGCGGGCGGCAATGCGCGCACGATCGCGATCACGGTGAACGTGCATGCGCCGGCAGCGGCCGATCCGCAGCGGCTCGCGCAATCGGGGCGCCAGATCGCGCGTGCGGTGCGGCGTGCGGTCGCGGCGGGAGACGATTGATGGGCTGGGCGCTGGTCCGCGCGGAGCCGCACCATCACAAGGGCTGGATCAAGCGCTTCGATCCACGCTTCTGGACCGTCAATTTCCCGCGGCCGATGATGGCGAGCGTCGTCACGACCGCGGCGGACGCGATGCGGATCGACGCGGTCTTCCATAACCGGCACGATCTGGCCGGGCTGATATGGGAAGCCGAAGACCGCTGGGATCATCCGCTGCTCGCGTATGAAACCAGGCGCGATTTCCGGCATCTGCAGCTGATGTTTCGCTGGCGCTCGGCGGGGATGAAACCGCTCGACGCGCTGCACGGACCGACGCTGACGATCGAAGGGCGCGACGCCGCGGGAACGCCGCGCGCCTGGTATGTGCGGCTGTGGAACTATGCCGAGGGCACGAGCAACGATGCGCGGATCAGCCTCGATTTCGATGCGCTCGACGCGGGGTTTCTGCTGCCCGGCGAAGCCGACCCGGTGTGGGCGGGCGATATCGACCGCCTGTTCATTTCGCTGGCCCCGCCGTCCTATGACGGGACGAGCGGCGTGCTGGGCGCACGGGTCGAGGCGTGGGCCGAGATCAGCGAAATCACGAGCACGGGTTCGGGTTCGGTACTGGCGATCGGCGATGCGATGCTGCCCGAACAATCACTGGAAATCGCGAGCGGCTACGACGACAGCTATCACCTTACGCCGGCGCGGCTGGTGCGGCAGGCGGTGCAGCTCGGCTATCGCGGCGACATCGTCCATTATGTCGGGATGAGCCACTATATGCGGCTCGAACCGCTGGGTGGCGGCTTTTATGCCAGCCTGGCCGGGGGTGTGCTCAACGTCGCGTGCGCGGCGTGGCACCGCGGGTTCGCGAGCGAATGCGCTGCGACGGGTTTGGGGGTGATCTGGTCGCTCTCGTACGAATTCTTCGATGCCTATTGCTGGAACGACTGGAAGCAGCGCAGCGCCGACGGCGCGCCGGCGTTGACCGGTTGGGTGCCGCCCTCGACGCTGCTGTCGCCCGCCAATGCCGGCGCGATGGGATATCTGCAGCTGGTCGCGCGGAGCTTCGTCGCGATCGGCGCTGCGGCGGGGCTCGACGCGAAGTTTCAGGTCGGCGAGCCGTGGTGGTGGATCGCCGACGGCGGGCGGATTTGCGCCTATGACGCAGCGACAACCGCGATGCTGGGAAGCGCAAGCGTCGCCATTCCCGACGTCGCCGGGATACTGACGGTGCCGCAGCGCACGATGCTCGACGCCCTCGGCGCGGTGCTCGCGTCATCGACCGCGGCGCTGGTCGCGGCAGCGCGCGACGAGGCGGGCGCCGCCGGACTGACGAGCCACCTGCTCGTCTATCTGCCGACGGTGCTCGATCCCGCGGCTCCCGACGTGCGGCGCGCCAACGTGCCGACGGGGTGGGCCGCCCCCGCGTTCGACGTGCTGCAGCTCGAGGATTACGACTGGGTGACCGGCGGGCGCGGCGCGGCGACGGCGGGCGCGCGCACCGCGATGGCGGAGCGGCTCGGCTATCCCGCCGCCGAGCAACATTATTTTGCGGGCTTCGTGCTGCGGCGCGAGGACCGGGCGCAATGGGCGGCGATCGCCGATGCGGCGGACCGGGCGCGCGGCGCGGTCGCGCGGACGTTCGTCTGGGCCTTGCCGCAAGTCGCGCGCGACGGGTTCGTCACTTTCCACGGGGAGGAAGACATGCAGGCTTTCGACGCGGTCGATTTTCCGATCGCAATCGGGCGCGAGGCGACGGCGCTGACCGAATTTTCGACGCAGGTCGTGAGTTCGCCCTCGGGCCACGAACAGCGCGCGAGCGAGTGGGCCGATGCGCGGATGCGCTATGACGCGGGGCCGGGCGTGCGGTCGGAGGCCGATGTCCGCGCGCTCGCCGACTTTTTTCGCGCACGGCGCGGTGCGGCGCGCGCGTTCCGCTTTCGCGATCCCTTCGATCATCGATCCGCCGCGGACGGGGGGCTGCCGGGCGCCAGGGACCAGTGGCTGGGGGTCGGCGACGGAAGCCGGCGGCAGTTCGCACTGGTGAAGCGCTATGGTGCGGGCGCCGCCGAGCAGGTGCGGGCGATCCGGCTGCCGGTCGCGGGCAGCGTGCGCGTATCGGTCGACGGGATCGAGACGGCGGCCTTCACGGTGACCGATGACGGCGAGGTGCTGCTGGACGCGGCGCCGGCCGCGGGCATCGCAGTGCGCGCGGGATATCTGTTCGACGTCCCCGTGCGCTTTGCCGAGGACCGGCTGGAGGTCGCCCGCGCGACCTTTCTGGCGGGCGAGATGGCGAGCGTGCCGCTGATCGAGGTGCGCGCGCCATGGTGACGTCGGAGACGATGGAGGCGGCACCCGGCTGGCTGCGCGAAGAACTGGCGACGCTCGCGTGGTGCTGGCGGCTGTCGCGGCGCGACGGGGTGGTCGTCGGATTGACGTCGCACGACCGCGACCTGATCGTCGCGGAAATTCCCTATCGCGCCGCGCCGGGGATGAAGCCCTCGGCGATCGAGACGCGCGATGCGATCGATGCCGATACGATGGATATCGAAGGCGCGATCGCGAGCGCGGCGATCGCCGCCGCCGACCTGGACGCGGGGCGCTGGGACGGCGCCGCGCTCGAGCTGTTCGTCACCGACTGGACCGCACCCGATGCGGCGCCGGTGACCGTCGCACGCGGGACGCTCGGCGCGATCGAACGGCGCGGTGCGGCGTTTTCGGCGGAGCTGCAGGGCGTGACGCGGCGGCTCGACGCGCCGCCATGCCCCGCGACCTCGCCCTCGTGCCGCGCGCTCTTCGGCGACCGCGCCTGCCGCGTCGACCTGGCGCCGCGGACGCACCCGCGGCGCGTGGTCGCGATCGACGGCCGCGAGGTCGCGATCGACGGCCGCGAGGTGATGCTCGACGCGCCGGTCGCGCCGGGCACGATGGCGTTCGGCGAACTGACGTGGATGGCAGGCGCGGCGTGCGGGCTCGCGACGCCGGTGATCGCGGACGCGGGCGGCGTTCTCACGCTCGCCGAGATGCCACCGGTGATGCCGAGCCTGCCGGTGCGCGTGCGGCTGGTCGAGGGATGCGACAAACAGCTCGCGACGTGCCGCGATCGCTTTGCGAATGCGGTCAATTTTCGTGGTGAGGCGCATCTGCCGGGAAACGACCTGCTGACGCACTATCCCGGTGGATGACCTGGGGGCGCGGGCCTTTGCGGCGGCGCGCACGATGGTCGGGGTGCGCTTCCGCCCGCAGGGGCGCGACCGGACGCTGGGGCTCGACTGCGTGGGGCTGGTAGCGGTCGCCTATGCCGATGCGGGGCGCATGCTCGGCGCGCCGCGCGGATATCCGGTGCGCGGCTGGAGCGGCGGCCGGATCGATGCGGCGCTGGAGCTTGCGGGCTTCGCGGTGGCGGCCGACGCGCAGCGCTGCGGCGACGTCGCGCTGCTCGCGCTGCCGGCGGGACAATTTCATCTGGGGCTGATCGGCCCGGCGAGCGTGATCCACGCGCATGCAGCGCTGCGCCGCGTCGTCGAGACGCCGCTCGACGCCGCGTGGCGCGGTGCGGTGCGCTGGCGATTGCAGACATAGGGGACGGTGATGGCGACTTTGGTGCTTACGGTCGTCGGCGGGATCGTCGGCGGGCCGGTCGGCGCGGCGATCGGCGCGATCGCGGGGCAGCAGATCGATGCCGCGATCTTCAAGCCCAAGGGGCGTGAGGGGCCGCGGCTGGCCGACCTCAAGGTGCAGGCGTCGACCTATGGTCAGCCCGTCCCGCAATTGTTCGGGACGATCCGCGTCGCCGGGAGCGTGATCTGGGCGACCGACCTGATCGAGCGGCGGACGAAGCGTGGCGGCGGCAAGGGGCGCCCGTCGACGACCGAATACAGCTATTCGGTTTCGCTGGCGGTCGCGTTGTCCTCGCGGCCGATCGGGGCGATCCGCCGCATCTGGGCCGACGGGAATCTGCTGCGCGGGTCGAGCGGCAGCTTTACGGAGCGCTGTACCTTTCGCTGGTACGGCGGCGGCGAGGACCAGGCCGCCGACCCGCTGATCGCGTCGGCGGTCGGCGCGAGCTCGGCGAGCGGCTTTCGCGAGCTTGCCTATGCGGTGTTCGAGGACCTCGAGCTTGCGAGCTTCGGCAACCATATCCCGTCGCTGACCTTCGAGGTCGAGGCCGATGCGGGCGATGTCGATGCCGGGATCGTCGGCGACCGGCTTTTGGGCGAACCCGGGCGCTGTTCGGGGCGCTGGCCCTTTGCGGGCTATGCGGCGTCGGGCGACCGCGTCCGCGACGCTCTCGCGCCGCTGCTCGACGCCGACGGCGCGTGCCTGCGAAGCGAGCCCGGCGGCTGGCGGCTGGGTCCGGCGGGGGGCGATCCGGTCGCACTCGCCGATTTCAGCGAAGCACGGCGCCGGCTGACGGCCGCGGACCGGGTCGAGCAGCGCCGCACGCCGCTGTCGTCGCTTCCTGGAACCGTGCGGCTGCGCCATTACGAACCCGAGCGCGATTATCAATCGGGCCAGCAAGCCGCCCAAGTCGCGGGCGGCGGCGTGCGCGAGGAGCGGTTCGACCTGCCCGCGGTCCTGCCCGCGGGATCCGCGCGGGCGCTGGCGCAATCGCTCGCCGCCGCGGCATCCGACGGGCGCGAGACGATCGTGTGGAACGCCGATCTGGCGGCGCTCGCGCTGCCGGTCGGCGGGATCGTGCGGCTGGCCGATGCGAGCCGATGGCGCCTGGTCGCGCGCGCCGTTCGCGCGGACGGAATCACGATCGATCTGCAGAGATATCAACCGATTGCCGCCACCGCGGTGGGCGCCGACCCGGGCATTCCGGTACGCGCTCCCGACTGGCCCGATGCCGACGCGATGGTCCATCTGTTCGACATGCCGAGCATCGACGGCGCCGCCGCGACGGCGCCGCGGCTGATCGTCGCGGCCGCGGGAAGCAACGATGGCTGGCGCGGCGCCGATGTCTGGCTGCGGCCCGCCGCCGATGCCGAACCCGTCGCGATCGGCTTCGTCCGCCCGGCCGCGGCACTCGGTACACTCGCGGAGCCGTTGGCGGCCGGGAGCGCCTGCCTGATCGATCAGGCGAATGTGGCGATCGTGACGCTCGCGAACCCTTCGATGACCTTGGAATCGGTCGACGAGGCGGCGTTGCTCGGCGGCGCCAATCGCGCCATGCTGGGCGGCGAACTGCTGCAATTCGGCGTCGCCGAACCGGTCGCGCCGGGGCGGTGGCGGTTGTCGCGGCTGCTGCGCGGGCGCGCGGGCACCGAGGCGGCGATCGTGCACGCGGCGGGGACGCCCTTCGTCCTGATCGACGACCTGGCGCTGCTCGCCGTCCCGCCCGACCTCGCACGGTTCGCCGAGAGCGGCGATGCCGAGTTGCAATGGGCGTCACGCACGAGCAGCGGCATCGATCATGTCCCGATCGCGCCGAGCGGCCGCGCGATCGTCCCGCTCGCGCCGGTCCATGGCCGGACACGGCCCGACGGAACAGGCGGCGTTCGTGCCGAGTGGACCCGGCGCAGCCGTGCGGACGCGGGCTGGCGCGACGGCGTCGACCTGCCCCTCGGCGAAGGCCGCGAAGCGTGGCGCATCGAACTCGATCCGCCGGTGCCGGGGATCGGGCCGTGGGAAACCACGGCGCCGAAGCTGCCGATTGATGCGGAGACGCTTGCCGCGCTTCCTCCCGCATGCGCGCTTTCGATCCGGCAGATCGGCGACCTCGCAGTCTCGAACGCGCTGCTGCTTGCGCTACCCTGAAAGGAGAACCGAATGGCCGACATGCCCTTTACTGCACGATTTTCGCTGCCGTTGCTCGCGACGGCGCAGGCACAGAAGGAGGTGACGCACAACGAGGCGCTCGCGCTGATCGATGCGCTGATCCATCCCACGGTCGAGGCCGGGCCGCTGGCCACGCCGCCCGCGACGCCGATACCCGGGCAATGCTGGCTCGTGGCCGCGGGCGCGACCGGCGCGTGGGCGGGGCGGGGCAATGCGCTCGCGATCTGGAGCGATGGGGGGTGGCGTTTCGCGGCACCGCGGCCCGGGATGCGCGTGCTGCGGTCGCCGGACGGGGTATGGCTGCGTTTTCAAGGGGGTATGTGGATCGGCCCGGATAGTGTGACAAATCCCGCCGGGGGTGTCACAATCGACTCCGAAGCACGCGCGGCAATCGCTGCGCTGATTCTGCATCTCGAGGCGCATGGCATTCTGATTTCAGGCTGATTTTCACTATATTCGCAGCGCAAGTGCGGCTTTTTGGCAACAGATTGGCGATTTGTTCGCTTGCACGGAACCAAAGCGGCGAGTAGGACGTCTGACGAGACGTAAATCTCAATTGAAAGGGGAATCTATTATGAGGAAGCTTGCCGTCGCTATGGCGTTGGCCTCCACCGCCCTTGCGTCGCCGGCTGTGGCACGCGACAACTCCTGGTATGTCGGAGTTGGTGGCGGCGTGATGATCGTCGAAGATCTCGATCTCGACATCGGCACGGTCGACAACGCTGGCTCGCTCGATCACCGCAAGGGTTACGACTTCGAAGGCACCGTCGGTTACGACTTCGGTGGTTTCCGCGCAGAAGTCGAAGTCGGCTACAAGGAAGCCGACATCACGGGCGGTACTTTCACCACCCCCGGTATTCCGGCCAGCGTCAATGGCGCGGGCGCGTTGCGCACCGGTGCGTTCGACCTGAACGGCGACACCAATGCGCTGAGCTTCATGGTCAACGGCCTGCTCGATTTCGGTGACGATGACGGTCTTCAGGGCTTCGTCGGCGGCGGTGCCGGTGTGGCGCGCGTCTCGGTCGAGCCCGTCTTTGCCGGCGCGTTCCTCGACGATTCGGACACGGGCTTTGCCTGGCAGGCGATCGCGGGCGTCCGCGCTCCGCTCAGCAGCAACTGGGACGTCGGCCTGAAGTACCGCTTCTTCAACGCCAGCAACCTCGACCTGGTCGATCAGCTCGGCCGCGACGTTTCGACGCGCTTCCGTTCGCACTCGATCCTCGGCACGCTGACGTACAACTTCGGCGGCGCTCCGGCTCCGGTCGAAACGCCTCCGCCGCCCCCGCCGCCTCCCCCGCCGCCCCCCCCGCCCCCGCCGCCGCCTCCGCCGCCGGTGGTTTGCGAGCCTGGGCCGTACATCGTGTACTTCGACTGGGATCAGTCGAACATCACGCCGGAAGCGGCTTCGACGCTGGACAACGCGATCAGCGCGTACAACCGTGGCTGCTCGGGTACGCAGGTTTGGCTCGCCGGTCACGCCGACCGTTCGGGTTCGGCCAAGTACAACGTCGGTCTGTCGCAGCGCCGCAACGATGCGGTTCGCAGCTACCTGACCGCTCGCGGTATCTCGGACGGCTCGATCTCGGCCGAAGCGTTCGGCGAATCGCGTCCGGCCGTTGCGACCGCCGACGGCGTCCGCAACGACCAGAACCGCCGCGTGGAAATCAAGTACGGTCCGGGTTCGGGCAACTAAGATTTCCAACCCGGTTCGGGTTTGAAGACAAGAGGGGCGGTACCGCGAGGTGCCGCCCTTTCTTGTTGGCCGGGGCGGCGGTCCGCGGGGCCGCGCTTTTTATTTGCGCTTCATGTAAAATGTTATACCATAACAATACGGGCTGGGGCTTTCCTGGCGGAAACCCTGGCCCAAGGTGCAGGGCTGATGCCCCGGACTGGGGCGGCCCTGCGAGACGGGGAGACATACGATGCGCAAGGTCCGCAGCCGGTTCCACCAGAGCGTTTTTCGCGCCGATCCCAACGGCGATCCCGACATCAACACGACTCCGCTGATCGACGTGATGCTGGTGATGCTGGTGATGTTCATCATCACCATCCCGCCGCCGACGCACAGCGTCGACATTACCCTGCCGAATGGGTCCGCGGTCGACGGCAAGATACTCGACGAGAATCGGGTGACGATCGATACGTCCGACATGATCCGCTGGAATGGCGAGGCCGTCGACCTCGCGCAATTGGGCCAGCTGGTGAAGGTCGCGTCCGAGCGGACGGAGCCGCCGGTGCTGATGTTCGAGCCCGAGGCGCGGGCGCGCTATCTTCGCGTAGACGAGGCGATCGGCGCGATCCGCCGCAACGGCGGCGAGAAGCTCGCCTTTCCGGGCATTCGTGCCTATGGAGGACTGATTTGAGCGAGGTTTTGCGTCTGCTTTCGGTTGGGGAGCGGACCTCACTATTTGACGGTCACCCCGGCGAGGGCCGGGCCCGGTTGCGCCGCCCGATGATGGCCCCGGCTTTCGCCGGGAATCACATGAGATGCGCCCGTTTTGTCGTCACCCTGAATTTGTTTCAGAGTCCATGGTCGGTCGTTTCCTTCGGCGAAGCGCTTGATGATAGCTCACGTCATGGATGCTGAAACAAGTTCAGCATGACGGGTTAGTAATGTCCGCTCCCTATCCTAAAGCGGAAGCTGCCGCCCTTTCTGCACCGGCCGAAGCCGCCTCAATGCCAAGGTGAGGTTCGTACGCCCCAGTAAATCAGATAGAGCAGTCCCGCCCATAGCAGCAGGATGAACGCCATGCCGGTGCGGCTCGACGGGCGCTCGCTGGCGGCTTCGGCTGCGGCGTGGAGTTCGGCCCAGAGCGGCCCCGGGATCAGGCGGCGTACGAGGATGAGGCCAAGCGGCACGATGACAAGATCGTCGATCCAGCCGAGGACGGGAATGAAATCGGGGATCAGGTCGATCGGCGACAGCGCGTAGGCGGCGACCGCGACCGCGAGAATGCGCGCGAGCGTCGGTACGCGCGGGTCGCGCGCGGCGAGCCACGCGGCATGCGCCTCGACCGCGAGCCGGTGGGCGAGATCGCCGATGCGTTCGGAGAGCGATTTGCCTGAAAGAGGTTTGCCGGTCATCGCGATCTACACTAGCCTTCCGTCATGGCTATCCAACTGAAAAGCGCGCGCGTCGAACGCTGGCCGGTGGCGGGGCAGTTCGTCATCAGCCGCGGCGCCAAGGATCATGTCGACGTGATCGTCGCCGAGGTCGAGGGCGATGGCGCCACCGGGCGCGGCGAGGGGACGCCGGTCTATTATCTGGGCGAGGATGCGGCGGGGTGCCGCGACCAGATATTGCACGCCGCCTCGCATATCGCCGATCTCGGCGCGGCCGAGGCGCGCGCGGCGATTCAGGAGATCATGGGGCCGGGCGCCGCGCGCAACGCGCTCGATTGCGCGCTGTGGGATCTCGAAGCGCGGCAGCGCGGGCTCCGGCTCTGGCAGCTGGCAGGCTGCGATGGCCCGCCGACGGCGCGGACGACGGCCTACACCATTTCGCTCGGGACGCCCGGCGGGATGGCGGAGGCGGCGGCAACCGCCGAGGCCGACGGCTATCACCTCCTCAAGATCAAGCTCACCGGCGAGGGCGACCGGCTGCGCGTCGCGGGGGTGCGCAAGGGCGCGCCCAACGCGCGGCTGATCGTCGATGCCAACGAGAGCTGGGGGCAGATCGATGTGTTGAGCGAGGCCGAAGTGCTCGCCGACATGGGGGTCGAGATGATCGAGCAGCCGGTGCCCGTCGGCACCGATGCGCTGCTCGACCAGCTTTATGCGCCGATCCCCTTCGTCGCCGATGAAAGCTGCCACACCGCGGCCGACGTCGCGCGGATCGGCCCCTTCTACGACGGGGTGAACATCAAGCTCGACAAGGCGGGCGGGCTGACCGAGGCGTTGCGGCTCGCCGATGCGGCCGACGCCGCGGGGCTGTCGATCATGGTCGGGTGCATGCTCTGCACCAGCCTGGCGATCGGACCCGCGTTCGTGCTGGCGCAGCGCGCGAAATGGGTCGATCTCGACGGACCCGCCTTGCTCGCGCGTGACCGCGAAGGCGGCTTCGAGTTTCGCGAAGGCCGGATCGCGCCGTCGCACTGATTTGGTCCGCGATCATTACAGTAAAGTAATTTTACTATCTCGAGCCTGGCACATAGGTTCGGCGCCATGACCGATACGCCCGAACCCCGCCACCACGATATCGTCATGCCCGCGCTGTTGCGCCACGCGCGCACCACCTATGGCGGCGCGATGCGGCGCGCGCTCGAACGCGCGGGCCTCGACGATATTCCCGCCAATGGGCTCTATCTGCTCGGCGGCCTTGCCGTGACCGACGAGGACGTGCCGCTGAGCGTCCTGATACAGGATCTGCGCCTATCGAAGCAGGCGGCGGGGCAACTCGTCGATACGCTGGTGATGCGCGGCTATCTGGAACGGCAGGTCGATCCCGGCGACCGGCGGCGGCTGGTCGTGCGGCTGACCGAACGCGGCGCGCACGCGGCCGCAGTGCAGGGCAAGGCGCGCGATGCGATCGACGCGGAACTCGCGACGCGCGTCAGCGCCGACGACATCGCCGCGGCGCGGCGCGTGCTGTCGGCGCTGATCGATATCGCGGTCGAGGCGCGCGAGCGCGCCGCAGCGGAGGCGCCCTAAAGCGCCACTTCGGCGTGCTTGCCGAGGTCGCCGGGCTTCATCTCCATCCCGGTCATCAGCTTGAAGATGCCCTTCACGCCGGGATCGGCGGTCCAGATTTCGGCGTCCTCAAGGTCGAAGCGCAGGAGCACGAGTTTGGGATCGTCCTTGCCGCCCGGATACCAGGCCGCGATCCCGTTGTTCCACAGCTTGTCGAGCACCGCGCGATTATCCTCGTGCCGCAGCGTGCCCGAGATGCAGGCAAAGAGATCGTGCCCCTTCGAGGCGAATTGCGCCATCGCCGGACCGCCGCCCGCCAGATGGTTGTCGGTCGCGGTGAAGAACCACCAGGCGCTGTTCGCATCCTTGTCGAGCTGCGCGTTCATCGGGATGTGATGGTCGCGCTCGCCGGTCAGGCCGATCATGACGTAAGGGCTGGCGTCGAGCGCCTTCCAGAAGTCTTTCTTGATATCGTCGCTCATCGCTCGGGTCTCCTTGTCGGCCCCCCGATGCGTCATCAACGCGCCGCCCCGCCGGACGTTGCGCCGTTCAGCGTGGCCGCGGCTCCGCATAGCTGACGACCTCATATTCGATCCCGTCGGGGTCGAAGAAATAGAAGCGGCGGCCGGGGTCGTAATCGCCGTGGTTGAACGGGGTCAGGCCGACCGCCTTCACGCGCATCTCGACCGTGTCTAGATCGTCGACCTGTACTCCGACATGGTTGAGCGGTTCGCCCTTGGGATAACGCGTGTCGGCATGCTGTCCGTCGGGGCCGGTGTAGAGCGCCACGTAAGCCGCGTCGCTGCCGAGGTGGATCGTGCGGCCGCCGTCGCGCGCGGGGCCGCGCCAGCGTTCGTGCCAGCCGAAGATCGCAGAGAGAATGCCCGCGGTGCGATCGGGGTCCCTGACGGTGAGGTTTACATGTTCGATGAAGGCGTGCGTCATGGTCTTGCTTTCGTGATTCGGGTTGACGCAGCAATGTATGAAAGCTCAAGTGAGGTTTAGATCAAGCGCAAAGCGAAGGAGCTGGGCATGCACCGGACAGACCTGATCGCGATCGGCGAGCTGGCCGCGCGCACCGGCACCGCGGTCTCGGCGATCCGCTTTTATGAAGCGAAGGGCCTGCTCGAGGCGCTGCGCACCGGCGGCGGGCAGCGGCGTTTTCTGCGCGCCGATATTCGCCGCGTCTCGGTCATCCTGATCGCGCAGCAAATGGGGCTGAGCCTCGAAGAGATTGCGGGCGAACTCGCGAGCTTGCCCGCGGGGCGGACGCCGAACGCCGCCGACTGGACGCGGATCAGCACCGGGCTGCGCGAACGGATCGATGCGCAGCTCGCGGCGCTGGCGCGGACGCGCGAACTGCTCGACCAGTGCATCGGCTGCGGATGCCTCAGCCTCAAGAAATGCGGTCTCTACAATGCGCAGGACAAGGCGGCGCAGCGCGGCGCTGGACCGCGCTACCTGCTCGGCGACCGGGCGGGAGAGATTGCGGAGGTGGGATAGGCCCTCGCCCGCTGGCGGGAGAGGTAGGACCTGCTACCCGACGCGGACGCTCGCGCCGCCGTCGACGGCAAGCAGGACGCCGGTGATGAAGCGCGCCTCGTCGGAGGCGAGGAAGAGTGCGGCGTTGGCGGTGTCCCACGCGCTGCCCATGCCGCCCTTCAGCGGCACCATCGCGGCACGCGCGGCGCGCTGCTCGTCGAGCCCGCGGCCGTCGCGCGCGGCGGTGCCCTGGATCGCCATCGGCGTGTCCATCAGCCCGGGCAGGATCGCGTTGCAGCGTACGCCCTTCGACGCCGAGCCCTGCGCGGTCGCGGTGGTCAGGCGGTTGAGCGCGGCCTTCGAGATTTCATAGCCGATCATGTTCGCGCCTGCGATCGACGCAAGCGACGAGATGTTGAGGATCACGCCGCTCTCCGCCGCGCGCATAGGCGCGAGCACCGCGCGGGTCAGGCGGCGCGCGCCAGTGAAGTTGATCGCGAAGACCTGATCGAAGGCCTCGTCGGTCGCCTTGTGCGACGGCCCGTCGCCGGGCGAGCCGACCCCGACATTGTTGACGAGAATGTCGATCCGGCCCCAGCGCGCGAGCGCCGCCGCAACCAGCGCCTCGATATCGGCAAGCTGCGTGATGTCGGCGGCGTGTGCGAAGGCGGTGCCGCCCGCATCGCCGATCATCGCTGCCGTTTCCTCGGCGCGTTCGACGATGCGGTCGACGCAAAGCACTTCGGCGCCTTCGCGCGCAAAAGTCAGCGCGATCGCGCGGCCGTTGCCGATCGTCTCGCCGGGCTGCTGGCCCGCGCCGACGACGATCGCGACCTTGCCTGCGAGCCGATCAGACATGGCTCAGACTGCCGGCAGGCTCTCGATTTCGGGCGCGCCGGCGAGGCAGGGGCCGAGCTTGGCGCCGAGCGAGCGGAAGTGATCCGACGCGCGGTGCGCGGCGATCGCGGCCTCGTCATCATAGCATTCGAGCACCTTGTACACGCCGGTCTCGTTGGTGCGGAACAGCTTGTAGTAGCTGTTGCCGGGCTCGTTCGCGCGAACCGCGGGGGCGAGTTCGGCGAAGACGCCCTCGAACTCTTCTTCCTTGCCGGGCTGGACGCGCAGGGTTGCGATTACGCCGATACCACTCATGTCATTCTCCCTTGTCGGTCATTCTTTGAGGTCGGGGTCGACCTCCCAGCCGTCTTCCACCTGAATACCGAAGCTGTTCAGCATCATCGAAACCTGCGTGTACTGGCCGACCGTCATGACGAGGTCCATGCGGCCCTTGTCGCCGAGCGGCGCGAGCGCGGCCCAGCTTGTATCGGAGACGAAGTGGTTGCTCGTGAGGTCGTCGGTCGCGCGCAGCATCGCGCGGTCGATGTCGCTCCAGCCACCGGCGTCGGGGCCGGCCTTGATGCGCTCGATCTCGTCTTCGGTCAGGCCGCTGTCGAGCCCGATGCGCTTGTGCTGCGTCCACTCATAGCCCGAGCGGCAGTTGTAGCCGGTGCGCAGGATGACGAGTTCGCGGTCACGCTCCGACAGCGCGTTGCGCCGCGAAAGGATATAGCTGCCCCAGCCGAGGAACGCGGTCAGCGCTTTCGGTGCGTGTGCCAGCGTGCGGAAGATGTTGAGCACCCGTCCGCTGCCGACCTTGCCGCCGCCATTGTCGAGGAACGGCGCCAGCGCGGCGCGCTGGTCGGCATCGAGCCGGCCCAAATCGACCGGCTCGATGCGCGGAGCATTCAGGCGCAAATCAGAAGACCTCGAACAGGCCCGCTGCGCCTTGGCCGCCGCCGATGCACATGGTGACGACGGCATATTTCACGCCGCGGCGCTTGCCCTCGATCAGCGCGTGGCCGACGCAGCGCGCGCCGGTCATGCCGAAGGGGTGGCCGATCGAGATCGAGCCGCCGTTGACGTTGAGAAGCTCGTTCGGGATGCCGAGCTTGTCGCGGCAATAGAGGACCTGCACCGCAAAGGCTTCGTTGAGTTCCCAGAGGCCGATGTCGTCCATCTTGAGCTCGAAGCGTTCGAGCAGCTTGGGGATCGCGAAGACCGGGCCGATGCCCATTTCGTCGGGCTCGGTACCCGCGACCGCCATGCCGACATAACGGCCGAGCGGCTGGAGACCGCGCTTCTCGGCGACCTTGGCTTCCATAACGACGCAAGCCGACGCGCCGTCGGCGAGCTGGCTGGCGTTGCCCGCGGTGATCGTGAAGCCTTCGCCCATCACCGGCTTCAGGCTGGCGAGCCCTTCGAGCGTGGTGTCGGCGCGGTTGCACTCGTCCTTGGCGGCGACGACGTCCTGGAAGCTGACTTCCTTGGTTTCCTTGTTCACCACAGCCATGGTCGCGGGGCAGGCGACGATTTCGTCGTCATATTTGCCCGCGGCCTGCGCGGCGGCGGTGCGCTGCTGCGACTGGAGCGAATATTCGTCCTGATATTCGCGGCTGATATTGTAGCGCTTCGCGACGACCTCTGCCGTGCCGATCATCGGCATATAGGTGTCCTTGTGCATCGCGATCAGTTCGGCGTCGGTCTCGATGAAGACCTTGCCGCTGCCGCTGACCTTCGAGATGCTCTCGATGCCACCGGCGACCGCGATGTCCTGACGGTCGACGATGATCTGCTTCGCGGCGGTCGCGATCGTCATCAGGCCCGACGAGCACTGGCGGTCGATCGACATGCCGGGGACGGTGACGGGCAGGCCCGAACGCAGCGCGATCAGGCGCGCGACGTTCATCGTCTGCGAACCCTGCTGCATCGCAGCGCCGAACACGACGTCGTCGATCTCGCCGCCTTCGACCCCTGCGCGCTCGACCGCGGCGCGGACCGCATGGGCGCCCAGCGTCGGGGCGAGGGTGTTGTTGAACGAGCCGCGCGCCGCCTTGGTCAGCGGGGTGCGGGCGGTGGAAACGATGACGGCGTCACGCATGATAGGGGTCCTTCTGCTAGGTTCCGGTTATCTTTTCGGGGGAGGTCGGCCGGATGAATTGTCTCAGACGAAAAACTGGCTGATCCATTCAGCGATCAGCGCGGGCTTTTCCTCGCCTTCGATCTCGATCGTCACTTCGTTGGTCTGCTGCCACTGGCCGGGGCGCTTTTCGTCGAGCTCGAGCAATTTCACATGGCTGCGGATTCGCTTGCCGGCGCGGACGGGCGAGAGGAAGCGAACCTTGTTGCCACCGTAGTTGACGCCCATCTTCACGCCCGCGATCTTCGGGCCATCGGTGCTCGCACCGAGCATCGGGATCAGCGAAAGGGTGAGGAAGCCGTGCGCGATCGTGCCCCCGAACGGCGTCAGCTTCGCTTTTTCTTCGTCGATGTGAATGAACTGGAAGTCGCCCGTGGCTTCAGCAAACTTGTTGATGCGGTCCTGATCGACGAGCACCCAGTCGGAGGTTCCGAGATGCTCGCCGACCTTGGTCTGCAGTTCCTGCGGCGTGATGCTGGCCATGACTCATCCCCTCTGATCGTTGGTTCGGGGCGCGTTCTAGGCCTGTCTTGACGCGTTGCACAAGGCCCAAGCGGCTATGCTACGGCGCCGTAGCGTCAGCCCGGCTTGGCGGTCTTCCGCGGGCTTGCCTTGGGCTTGGGGGACTCGGGATAGGGCATTATCGCCGTTCCGTCGGGCGCGGCAGTGAAGCTGGTCTGGGTAGGATAGGCGAACTCGTATCCGGCGGCGGTCATCGCCGCGAAGACGCGCACGGCGACATCGGTCCGCGCGGCCGCGACGATGTTGTAATCTTCGCTGTGCACGTCGAACAGCAGCTCGAAATCGAGGCTCGACGCATTGAAGGTGGTGAAGCTCGAACGGACGAAGTCATGGTTCGCTGCCTTGACCTGTTCCTCGAGCAGCGCGGGCAGCGCGCGCAATTTTTCGGGACTGGTCTGATAGATCACGCCGATAGCGAAGGTGACGCGGCGGCGGTGGAGATGCGCGAAATTGGCAATCTCCTTCGACAGCAGATTGGTGTTCGAAATGATCAGCAACTCGCCGTTGACCGAGCGGAGGCGCGTGCTCTTGATTCCGATGCGTTCGACCGTCGCGATCGTATTGTCCCACTTGATCGTCTCGCCGTTGCGGAACGGGCGGTCGAAGATGATCGTGAGGCCCGCGAACAGGTCGGAGAATATGCCCTGTGCCGCAAGGCCGATCGCGATGCCGCCGACGCCAAGGCCCGCGATCAGGCCGGTGACGTTGACGCCCAGATTGCCGAGCACGACGATGATGGCGATCGAAAAAAGCGCGAAGCTGATGAGCAGGCGGATGATGCCCATCGCGTTGTTCAGCGTCTCGTTATGTCCTTCGGAGGCGCGGCGCTGGATCAGCCCGAGGATGATCTCGCGCGCCCAGATCGCGACCTGCAGACCGACCGCAACCGTGAAGATGACCTGGATGGTATTCAGGATCAGCGCCGGCGGCTGGGCATAACCTGCGACCAAGCGGATCGAGACGATCGCGAGCACGATCGATTTGGTCTTGTGGATCACCCGTCCGGCGATGTGGGTGATCGTATAATCGCCGGTCGCCGACTGCGAATGCTTCAGCGCGAAGCGGCGGGCGAGCGAGAGCAGGAAATAGATCAGCAGCCCGGCGCCGATCGCAATGCCGATCTGCAGCCAGTGGCTGTTGACCCACGCGACGCTGGTGTCCCAATAGGCGCGCAGATCGGCGAGCGGGCTGGTCGTGGCCGCGGCGGCTTTCGCCTGTTCGGCGGCGGCTTTGGGAGACGCGGTCGTGGCGGCGGTCAGAAACGAAAGGGTCATGGGGGCCTCTTGGCGGATCAGGCGGAGCGAAGCAACGCCGCGGCGTCGGGCGCGCGTTCGAGCCATGCGAGGAAGCCGCGCTCATAGCGCGAGAGATATTTGGTCGCACGCGGTAGCGGTCCGGCTTCGGCGGCGAAATCGCCGCGCTCCTGCGCCGCCGCAAGCATCGCCGGATGGACGTAAGCCTTGCGGGCGACGGTCGGTGTGTTGCCGAGCCGGCCGGCGACATGTTCGAGCACGGCTTTCAGCGTCGGCGGCTGGGGCGCGTCATAGAGAAAGGAAAAAGCCTCCACGCTCGCCGACCAGGTGCGGAAATGCTTCGCACTGAACGCGTCGCCCATCGCCTCGCGAATATAGGCGTTCACGTCGCCCGATCCGACCGCGCAGAGATCGTCGCCATCGCGGTACTGGAAGAGATTCTGGCCGGGCAGATCCTGCAGGCGGCGGACGAGCGTCGTCAGATTGCGGTCGCTGATCGTGACGTCCTTTTTCGCGCCGCTCTTGGCGCGGTAGCTGAGGCGTAAAGTCTGACCCGAAACCTTGGCGTGCCGCTGGCGCAATGTCGTCGCGCCGAAGCTCTTGTTCGCTGCGGCATATTCCTCGTTGCCGACGCGTAGCGCGGCGAGGTCGAGCAGCCGGACGACGGCGCCGACGATGCGTTCCTGGCAGAGCGTACGGCGCGCGAGATCATCGACCAGCCGCGCGCGAAGAAGCGGCAGGGCGTGTCCGAACGCGGCGCATCGGTCGTATTTGTCGGCGTCCTGCGCGAGGCGAAACTCGGGGTGATAGCGATATTGCTTCCGCCCGCGTGCGTCATAGCCGGTCGCGAGGATATGCCCGTTGGACGCCGGACAGAACCACGCGTCCTCATAGGCCGGCGGCAGCGCGATGGCGTTCAGCCTGCGGATTTCGGCGGCGTCGCGAATGAGCTTTCCCTTGGCGTCGCGATAGCGCCAGCCGTCCTCGACGCGTTCGCGGCTGATGCCGGGCAGGCTGTCGTCGACGTGGATCAGGCGATCGGCGGGCATGGTGCATTAGCGCCTTTGCCCCGCCGATGGTTCCCGATCAGTTCGCGTTCGGGACGACGTGGCGTGCCGGCACCTGTGCCGGACGCGCAGTGAGCGGACGCCATCCGGCCTCGTGTTCGCGGCGGCGGACGTAGGTCGAAAGCCCCATTTCGAGCGCCAGCATCATATAGATGAAGGGCTGGAAGGCGATGCCGACGAAGAGCGACCCGATCAGATAGGTGATGTGGCCATGCTGGAGCGCGGTCGCCAGCGGCGCGATCCATTGCTCCTCGGCGCGGCGTGTCGTGAGATAGCGCCGCCGCAATCGTTCGAGCTGAATCAGGCTGACGCCATGCAGCAGCAGCCAGAGCGCGAGCCCCGGATAACCCTGTTCGCCGAGCATCTCGAAATAGCTCGAATGGTAGGCGCGGCCCTTTTCCTCATAGACCGTCGCTTCGGATTCCTGCGGTTTGTCGGGGTCGAAAGTGGTCCCGCCTGCCTTTTCGACGCGAACATGGTTCTGGATATAGGCATTGAAGCCGCCCCCGAGCGGATTTTCCTTCGCATAGTCCCACGTCCATGCCCACACCGCGACGCGCGTCGACGCCGACTGGTCCGACTTGTGATCGCGGATCGTCTCCATGCGTGCGGTGAAGCTCTGCGGCAGGAAGGGGATCACCGCGACGGTCAGCAGCGCGGCACCGGCGATATAGAGGAACCGGTGCTTGACCGCGCGCAGCGACAGGATGGCGAGGATAACGAGGCAGACCAGCCCGGTGCGCGCCTGCGTACCCACGGGCAGCAGCGCGCAGGCGAAGACGAGCGCGAAGCAGAAGATCGAAACGCGCCAGTCGGGCGGGAAGATCGTGCCGTGCTTGCGGTACCAGAGGATGAGCGGGATGATCGAGATGCCGACCGCCGACATGATCGAACCTTCGTAGAGTCCGTAATTTTCGTTGAGCAATAGCTGGAGCTGGCCATATCCGCCGCCGCCGCCCGCGGTCTTGATGCCGCCCGCGATCGCGATGGCTCCCGCGGAGAGCAGCATGATCAGGATCAATGCCTCGATGCGAAGCTTGGTGCGAAGCGTCAGTGGCAGGAAGATCGCCCAGACGAGCGCCTTCCAGACCCAGCTCCATTTTTCCTGCGCTTCGACCGGAAAGTCGGCGTTGACTGTCGTCATCCAGCAATAGAGGAGGAGCGCGATCAGCAGGAATTGCCGTCCCGACCACCGCGTGTCGCGTTTGTCGTCGACCGCGAGCCAGCCGGCGATCGCGAGCCCGAACACGATCAGCGAGATCGGGATCGAGTTGATGAGGAAGTAGCTGAGGCGCTGCGGCGCGACGATGTCGATGTAGCAGAAGCAAAGCACGAACAGGAACGGCTTGCGAAAGCCGACCCCGATGAAGGCGAAGAGAAAGGCGACGAAGGCAAGATCACGCATCGGCGTGCGCGTCCATGGCGGCGGCTTCGGCTTCGCGGTTCTGCTGCCATTGCTTGCGCGGACTGACTTCGTGGTCGAGGTCGTCGCGATAGAGCAGGCGCCACAGGGCGATCGCCATCAGCACATGGGTCAGGGCAATGGAAAAATTGTCGACCATCGATACGGCTTGCCCGAATTCCTCGTTCGGCCCAAGAGGGGCCACGCCGCGGGTTTACGCGTGCTAGGTTGACGCCGCGTTAAGGCTTATATGTCAAAGCACTGGCCCCATGACCCGCATTCTTCACGTCCTCGACCACAGCCTTCCGGCGCATAGCGGCTATACGTTCCGGACGCGCGCGCTGATGAAGGCGCAGGTCGCGAAGGGCTGGGACGTTGCGGGAATCACCGGTGTCCGGCACCCCGTTCCGGGACCGCCGGTGGAAACGGTCGACGGGCTGACCTTTCACCGTACGCCCGCGATCGCACCCGCGCCGTCGCCGATCCGCGAGTGGCGCGAGATTGCGGCGCTTGCCGCCCGGACCGAAGCGCTGGCGCGCGAATGGAAACCCGACGTGCTCCATGCGCATTCGCCGGTCCTCGACGGGCTGGCCGCGCTGCGTGCGGGCAAGAAGCTCGGTATTCCGGTCATTTACGAGATCAGGGCCTTTTGGGAGGATGCGGCGGTCGGTAACGGCACCGGCCGCGAAGGCGGATTGCGCTATCACCTGATCAAGCGGATCGAAACGCACGCGGTGCGATCGGCGGACGCCGTCGCGGTTATCTGCGAGGGGCTGCGCGGCGACCTGGTCGCCCGCGGGATCGATGCCGACAAGATCATCGTTTCGCCCAATGGCGTCGACCTGGACCTTTTCGGTGATCCGCCGCCGCGCGACGACGCGTTGGCAAGCGAACTCGGGCTCGACGCTGGCGATGCCGTGATCGGTTTCATCGGCAGCTTCTATGACTATGAGGGGATCGACGACCTGATCGCGGCGATGCCCGCGCTCGTCGCGGCCGAACCGCGGGCGCAGCTGCTGCTCGTCGGCGGCGGGCCGATGGAGGCAGCTTTGAAGGCGCAGGCCGCGGCCTCGCCCGTCGCCGGGCAGATTCACTTCGTCGGCCGGGTGCCGCACGAAGAGGTCGAGCGCTATTATTCACTGACCGATATCCTTGCCTATCCGCGCAAGAAGATGCGGCTCACCGATCTCGTCACGCCGCTGAAGCCACTCGAAGCGATGGCGCAGGGCAAGCTCGTCGCGGCATCGGATGTCGGCGGGCATCGCGAACTGATCGAGGACGGGGTGACGGGTACGCTCTTCGCGCCCGACGATCCCGCGGCGATCGCCTCGGCACTGAAGGCGTTGTTCGCCGCGCGCGCGACCTGGCACGAGCGGCGGCGGACGGCACGTATTTTTGTCGAAACCCATCGTAACTGGTCGTCAAACATTTTACGTTACGAGCCCGTTTACCAGCGGCTGCTGCGCAGTAGCGCGCAACGAGCCGCCTGACGATCTGGACATGGAATTTATGGACGAGGGTAGCGAACGATCGGGGAATGGCCGCTGGATGGCGGTCTGGGGCGTGCTGCGCCCGTCGGTTCCCGCGGTAATCGGTGCGGCTGCGCTGACCTTCCTGTTCGCCGCGGTCATGCCGATGGCTTGGGTCGCCGGGATCAGCTGGAACCTGTATCTCGATCGCCTTTCCGATTTCTTCCTGCCGCCCGTCGGCAACGCTGCGCGCCTGATCCTGGCGCTGGCGATGGCGGCGGTCGCCGCGTTGATCGCCGGTTTCGTCGCGCTGATCGTCGCGCAGCCCGAGGAATCGGGTCTCGCCGCGCTCCGCCGCCGCGCGAAGCGCCGTAGCGCCGGTGACGATGACGTTCCCGTGCGCCGCCGCGCCGACCTTCATCCCGACGACCTGCCGCGCGCGCCGATCCGCGCCGGACGCGATCTGCCCGCCGAGGGGCTGGTCCCGTCGGTGGTCACCGCCGAACCGGTCGTCGATGCCGCCGACTGGCCCATCGACGACGAACTGATCCTTGCCGATCTTGCCCCGCTCGACCTCGACGAGCCCGGTGCCGAGCCGTGGCTGCAGCCGGTCGAGATCGCGGGTCCGGCACTGCCCGATCCCACCGACAACAGCCTCGGGGCGATGGTCGCGCGCCTCGAAGCGGGTTTGTCGCGCCGCCGCCAGCCGCAGGCCGCGGCCCCCGCGATCCCGGTGCCCGGAACACCCGAAGACCAGGGCGGCGAGGAAGAAATCGACTTCGCCCTCGAAGCCGCGCTCAGCACGCTCCAGCGAATGAACCGCCAGGCGAACGGCTGACACTGCAAGCGGTCAGTCTTCGACCGTCAGGATCTCGATCCGAAAATCGCGATCATCGTCTAGGGGCTCGACGGTCAGGTCGGCGACGATGTGGCCGGGCAACCGCCATTCGACGGCACCGAGCAGCGCCTGAAGCTCCGCAGGTGCGACGTTTCCCGTGCAGCGAAAGATGTGGCGCGCACCCACGAAATTGGCGCTTGCCCATGCGCGCAGTGCAGACGTGCCGATCCGGAGCCCTTCGGGCAGCTCGGCCGCGAGCAGCCGTGACAGGCGGTTGTGCGGACAGCCGGGACGGGCCGGCGCAACGGGCGACCAGCGCATCATGCCGCGCCACCGGTGCGCGTGCGGCGGTCGCCCCGCCGCACGGCGTGACCGGCGCGAAAGTCCGCGCGCCACGTGTTCATGAAATGTTCCACACGGCATATCAGCTGGCGCCCCGGTTCGCGCCCACCGCGCAAATCGCTGACCAGCCGCGGGTCGCGCACCGCGGCGCGGCCGAACACACTGGGCGGCATGTGCGATTCCCTGAGGAAAGTTTCGATCCGTTGCAGCAGGCTGCGTTCCATTCCGTCCTCCTCTGCGCCCCATCGCGGCGACTCGTCCAAATAGGATATTTCCTATCTGAGGGCCGATTTCCTACTTGTCTAGGAAAATTCCTATCGCTATGGACGAAATAGGAAGGACCAGCATCGTGACCGACTTCGACCCCGATCCGCGCGCCGCGCTTGACCGCCTGCTGACCGAAAAGGGGGTCGACTATGCGCAGCTGTCGGCGCGCATCGGGCGCAACCCCGCCTATATCCAGCAATATATCAAGCGCGGTTCGCCGCGCCGGCTGGCCGAGGAGGACCGGGCGCGCATCGCCGCTTATCTGGGCGTGCCCGAAGCCTTGCTCGGCGGCCCGGCACCGCGCGTCGCCGCAACGATCGCGCGGCCACGCGGGGGCGACATGGTGCTGGTGCCGAAGCTGGCGATCGGGGCGTCGGCGGGTTCGGGGGCCAGCATCGACGGCGAACCCGTCGAAGGGCAGGTCGCGTTCGATCCCAAATGGCTCCGCGACCTCGGCGCCGATCCGCGCGCGCTCAGCATCATCCGCGTCGAGGGCGATTCGATGGCGCCGACGTTGAACGACGGGGACGACATCATGGTCGATGGCGGCGACGCCGCGGCGCGGCTGCGCGACGGCATCTATGTGCTGCGCATGGACGATGTGCTGATGGTGAAGCGCGTCGCGCGCGCGCCGGGACAGGGGCGCGTGTCGGTGATCAGCGACAATCGTCAGTATCGCAGCTGGGACGATCTGCCGATGTCGGCGGTTCAGCTGGTCGGCCGCGTCGTCTGGACAGGGCGGCGGGTGCGCTAGATCGGCTGCGCCATCACCGCTTCGATTTCATGTTCGAGCACTTCGACGCGTTCGCACTGATCTTCGCTGCCATCGCGGCATTTTTCGGCGGCCTTGTCGCGCTGGCGCGACAGCTTGCCCAGCCGCTCTTCGCGCTCGCGCATCGCGCGGCCGCGGTTACGGTCGGACTCGTCCTGGCTCGTCGTCGTCCAGTCGGCGACCTGGCCGACCGCCTTCACGGGCGCGGTCACGACCGACTTCACGGCGCCGACGCAGCCGCCGAGCATCGGCGCGGTCAAAAGGATGAGCAAGGCGGCGCGCATGATATGTCTCCCTTGGCGGCGAGGTTCCATCGCATAGGCGGCCTGATCTGAACAGGGGCTTGCGACAGGGGCTGGCGATGGACCGATGACCCGTCGTGCCGCCGATGTCATATCACTGAAACAAATGGTTAAAGCTGTCTTTACCCTGTGCCGGTACCTCTCCGCGCACCAGGCTTCCTCACGGTAAAAGAGACACGAATGACCGCCGCCCCGCTTGCCCTAGAACCCGCGTCCGGCCATGCGATCGCGATCGGCGCTGACGCCCGTCTGGCCGAGGTGATCGACGCGTTCCGGAGCCACCCCGAATTGCGCCTGCTCGCCGTGCTCGACGATCGCGACCGGCCCGTTGGCATCATCCGCGAGCAACGGATCCGCGAGCTTCTGTTCTGTCCCTATTGGTTCGCGCTGATGCAGAACCCGACGATCGGCGGCACGATTGCCGCTCTGATCGAGCCGTGCACGACCGCCGATGTCGCCGAATCGACCGCGAGCCTGTTGCGCCGCGCGGGTAGTGCGAGGGGTCAGGACGGGCTGATCCTCGTCGACGGCGGCCGCTTCGTCGAGACGCTCGACGGCATGCAACTCGCGCGCCTCGCGATGATGCGAGAGCTCGAAGTGGCGCGCGAGCGCGCCGACCGCGCCGCCCGGGTCGACGAGGCCGGGCGCAATTTTCAACGCGATATCGCCTCGCTGACGGCACATCTTTCCGAAACCGCGCGCGAAGTCGAGGGCGTCGCGGGCACCCTGGCCGACCGCGCCGAGCAGACGGGCCGCGACGCGCTGTCGGTCGCGGGCGCAACGGCACAGACGCTCACGGGTCTTCAGGAACTCGGCGACCGCGGTCACGCGCTCGCTGCCAGCATGGAGCGGATCGTCGACGACGGCACGCGGGCCCGCGCGGTGCGGCACGACGCGCAGCAGAAGGTGAAGCAGGCGGGCGGCCGGGCCGCAATCCTGCAGGATGCCGGCCAATCGATCGAACGGATGCTGACGTTGATCATCGACATGGCGAGCCGGACCAACATGCTCGCGCTCAATGCCGGGATCGAGGCGGCGCGCGCGGGCGATGCCGGGCGCGGGTTCGCCGTGGTCGCCGCCGAAGTGAAATCGCTGGCGACGCAGACGCGCGCCGCGGCGACCGATATCACCCCCTATATCGAGCGCATCCGCGAAATCGTCGGCCAGGTTGCCGAGGGCTTTCGCGAGGTCGAACGGGCGATCGACGCGAACAACGTTTTTTCCGACACGATCGATCAGGCGGTGGGTTCGCAGAGCGCGACGAGCCTGTCGATCGCAAGCTATGTCGAGCAGGCCGTGTTCGCGGGACGCGAGATCGACGGCCGTGTCCAGCATATCGGCCGCGGTGCATCGGCGGTCGGTGAAGGTGCGGTGGCGCTCGGCGAGCTGTCATCGCGCCTCAACGGTGCTGCGCAATCGCTGCACCGGCGCGCGCAGTGCTTCGTCGATACCGTGGCCGCCGCCTGATTCCAAAGGCTTGCGGCGATTCGCCGCTATGATACACTCGCTTTCGCGCCGACGGCGTCATGGCCGCCGGTGGGAGGGAGGGTCAAATGACGAATATCCAAAAGGGGCTGGCCGAGTTCATCGGCACGTTCTGGCTTGTTTTCGGCGGTTGCGGCAGCGCGGTCCTGGCCGCCGCCTTTCCCGATGTCGGTATCGGCCTGCTCGGCGTTTCGCTTGCGTTCGGGCTGACGGTGGTCACGATGGCATACGCGATCGGGCATATTTCGGGGTGCCATCTCAACCCCGCGGTGACGGTGGGCCTTTGGGCCGGCGGGCGCTTCGACGCGCGCGATATTCCGCTCTATGTCGCGGCGCAGGTTTTGGGGGCAGTCGTCGCAGCCTTCCTGCTCTATTATGTCGCGCAGGGCAGTCCGACCTTCGATCTTGCGAACGGGCTGGCCGCGAACGGCTTCGATGCCGGATCGCCCGGAAACTACGATATCTGGTCGGCGCTGATCATCGAAGTCCTGCTGACCGCGGCGTTTCTTTGGGTGATCATGGGTTCGACCGACGGGCGCGCGCCTGCCGGCTTTGCGCCGCTCGCGATCGGGCTCGCGCTGACGCTGATCCACCTGATCTCGATCCCGGTGACGAACACGTCGGTGAATCCGGCGCGCAGCACGGGTCCCGCGCTGGTCGTCGGAGGCCTGGCGTTGCAGCAACTCTGGCTCTTCTGGCTCGCACCGCTGGCCGGCGGCGCGCTGGGCGGCTGGCTGTACAGGACGGTCGGTGCCGACACGTTCCCGAAGCCGAATATCGAAGGCGAATGACCGATGGCGGGCGGGGGCGAAGCCTCCGCCAGCCTATTTGAGCAGGTCGAGCGCGAAGGCGCGAACTTCGTCGGCCATATCCGGCCGTTCGAGCGCGATCGCCAGATTCGCCTGAATATAGCCCGCCTTCGAGCCGCAGTCGTAGCGAGCGCCGTCGAAGGTGACGGCGTGGAACGGCTGGCTGCCGATCATCGACGCCATCGCGTCGGTCAGCTGGATTTCTCCGCCGGCTCCCTTTTCCTGGCCTTCGAGGACGCGCATCACCTCGGGCTGAAGGATGTAACGGCCCGAGATGATCAGGTTGGACGGGGCGTCTTCGACCTTCGGTTTTTCGACCAGACCCGTCACTTCGGTCAGCGCCCCCTCGGCCTTGCCCGGTGCAATCACACCATAGCTCGACACTTGTTCGTGCGGGACTTCGAGCACCGAAATCAGGTTGCCGCCGACCCGGTCATAGGCGTCGACCATCTGCTTCATGCACCCCGGTGAGCCGTGCATGAATTCGTCGGGCAGGAAGATCGCGAAGGGTTCGTCGCCGACGATGTCGCGCGCACACCAGATCGCGTGGCCCAGGCCGAGCGGTTCCTGCTGGCGCACATAGGCGCAATTGCCGGGGCCGAGCCGGGTAGGGCCCAGGACCGACAGATCCTTGCCGCGCTCCGACATCGTCTTTTCGAGTTCGAAGGCGATGTCGAAATGATCCTCGATCGCGCTTTTGCCGCGACCCGTGACGAAGATCATCTGTTCGATTCCCGCCTCGCGCGCCTCGTCGACCGCATATTGGATCAGCGGCCGGTCGACGACGGGCAGCATCTCCTTCGGAATCGCCTTCGTCGCAGGCAGGAAGCGCGTGCCGAGACCGGCAACGGGGAAAACGGCTTTGCGGATCGGTTTCATCGGACGAGCTTCTAGCCGCGAAGTGGTAAAGGGAAAAGAAACGTTTATGCGCCGGGGGTGGCTCAGTTCTGCGGCGTCACGACGACGACGACGCGGCGGTTGTCCTGGCGTCCCTCGGCCGTGTTGTTCGGCGATAGCGGGATCGACTCGCCGCGGCCGACGATCTGTCCGGCGGTGAAGCGCATCCCGCCTTCCTGGAGCGGCGACGCGACCGCCTGTGCGCGCGCCTGCGACAATCGCTGGTTATAGCTGCTCGTCCCCGTCGAATCGGTGTGGCCCTCGATGCGCGCGGTCGCGATGCCGACCGACACGAGGCGCCGGGCGATCTCGCTGAGGCGTGCGGTCTGCTCGGGCTGGAGCGCGCTTTGATCGGATGCGAAGAGCAGGCGTTCGTTGAGCGTCAGTTCCCATCCCGCCCCGGCTTCGACGAAGCCTTGCGATTGGAGCGCCGCGACCTGTGCGGGGCTGAACCCGGCAGCGGGCGGCGGCATCGTCTGGCAGGCGGCGAGCATCGTTCCGAGCAGAGCCAGGAGCAGCATGCGGATCGGGTGGGGCAGGGCATGGGTCACGTCATCTCTCCGCGGTCGTCATATCTTGGATCGGTTGGTCAGCTTGTCGGCATACATCGCGGCGTCGGCCGCGGTCAGCAGGGCGACGGCGTCGGCGCCATGGTCGGGATAGACCGCGACGCCGACGCTGATCCCCAGCCGGTATTCGCCGCCGCCGGGCAGCTGGATCGGCTGCGACGCGCTCGTCTGGATGCGCCCGGCGAGCGCCTCGGGCGCGATCTCGGGATCGAGCGGGTCGATGATCACGACGAATTCGTCGCCCCCGATCCGCGCCGCGAAGTCGCCCTTGCGCAACGTCTCCTTGATCCGCGCCGACAGCGCGACGAGCACCGCATCCCCCGCGCGGTGGCCGTGGTTGTCGTTGGCCGCCTTGAAGTTGTCCGCATCGATGAAGAGGACGGCGAAGCGCTCGCCGCGCTTTTGCGCCGCCTGGATGCGCAGCGCGATCTGTTCGTCGAAGGCGGCGCGGTTCGGCATGGCGGTCAGCATGTCGTGCGAGGCGCGATGGGCGAGGACCGCCTTTTCGCTTTCCATCGTACCCTGCCAGCCTTGCAACTCGTCGAGCAACGCGTTGATGTCGCCGCCGAGCCGGTCGAGCTCGGAAATGCCGAGCGGCTGGACGCGCTTGTCGAAGCGGCGGTGCAGGCGAACGTCGTGCGCGACGGTCGCGATCTCGTTGAGCGGCTTTACGAGCTCATATTCGAAGCGCCGGGCGAGGATGATCGTCCCGAGCGCGGTGACCAGCAGGCAGCCGAGCCCGGCGAGGACGCCGAGCCGTACATAGTCGATCAGGGTCGAGCTGTCGCCCCAGACCTCGATCCGGCCGATCACCGACCCGTTGCGCTGAACCGTCGCGGCAAAGGGGCGCGGAAAGAAGATGCGCGTGAGCAGCGGCGCCGGATCGCCGAGCGGCGACCGCCATTCGGAGAGCGACCGTCCGCGATCGTCGAGGACGCGGAGCCGTGCGATGCCCGGGATGCGGGTGAGCGGCTCCAGCCCTTCGCGGGCCGCGCGCGGATCGTTGAAGACCAGCGCGGGTTCGACGCCATAGGCGCCGAGACGCGCGGCAAGCTCCATGTTCCGGTCGGCGTAGCCGCGCAGCGTCGTGACGCCGGCGAGAAGGATCGTCGCACCCGACAGCGCAACCGCGAACAGCGTGATGCCGAAATGAAAGCGCGAGAGCAGTTTCTGCAGCGTCGTGCGGGCGCTTTCGCGTTCGGAGGGGCGGCCGGTCATCGTGCGCCCCCGTCGCTGCCGATCTTCAGCACACGCGGATCGATGCGCAGCGGGCCGCGGCCGATCGCGTCGAGGTTGACCGAAAAGCCGACGCTTCCCGGCCGCCCGGCGAGGCAGAACATCGCGCCGAAGCTGCACTCGGGATCGTCGTCGGTCACCGTCAGGACGGGCCGCCCGCGCACCCAGGCGATCAGCCGCTGGCGATCGGTGGCGGGCATGCGGCCGAGGAAAAGGATGTCGCACCCGCCGCCCATCGCGCCGGCGGGCGCCATGTGCCGGACGCCGATGACCGGGCCGCCGGCCACGGTCGGGGCAATGCGGTCGGTCAGTCGCGGATCGCCGACGATGCACAGCGTACGCGCCGTGCCGGCAGGCTCGCCCGGCCACGTCGCATAGCTGATGATGCCGCCGATTATGCGATTGACGCTGCGCGTCGTACCGTCGACGCCGCCCTCGACGATCGTTTGGCTGGCGGACTGAATCGCCAGCTGCGGCGCCGCGAACGACGATCCGATCAGGAACAGCGAAACCAACACGGACAGCGACCCCCAACTGCGCCTGGGTACTGGTCCTGCCCCGAAGCGCGGGCGTCCGCTAGTCTAAACCGCCGTCAAGTCAAGGAAAAGTGGCGTCATGCGGCCATTTTGCAACAATGTTGCAGCCAAAATGGTGCTTTGCGTTAGAAGCTAATCCGCGCGCAGCCGCTCGGCAAAACCCTTGCGCAGCTTTGCGAGCTTCGGCGGAATCACCGCCATGCAATAGGGATTGCGCTGGCCTTCGCCCTCCCAATAGGCCTGGTGATAATCCTCCGCAGGATACCAGGTCGCCGCGGGTTCGATCGTGGTGACGATAGGGGCGGGCCAGTCGGCCTGTGCACGATCGATCCCGGCACGCGCCGCCGCGGCCTGTGCGTCGGTCAGCGGAAAGAGCGCGCTGCGATATTGCGTGCCGACGTCGTTGCCCTGGCGGTTCAACGTGGTCGGGTCGTGCGTCGCGAAATGGACGTCGAGCAGGTCGTCATAGGAAATGACTTCGGGGTCGAAGGTGATCCGGATCGCCTCGGCATGGCCGGTGTCGCCGCCGCACACCTGCTTGTAGGTCGGGTCGGCGACCGTGCCGCCGATATAGCCGCTCTCGACGCCCTCGACGCCCGCGAGCGACTGGAACACGGCCTCGGTGCACCAGAAGCAGCCGCCGGCAAAAATCGCGGTCTCACGGGTCATGGCATCGTCCTTGGAAAATCGATGGAGTGAATGCCCTCGTAGATAGGGTGCGCGCGCGCTATTCCAAGGGCGGCGGACTGGCGATCAGTGGGGGCGCGAGCGGCTGGCCGGCGCGGCGAGCAGCCTCGATCGCCGCGATCTCGGCCGTGAAGGAGCCGACGCGATCTTTCCATTTCGGATGGGTCGCCGCCTGGAACGCAGGCCGTCCCGGACGCTGGCCGAAGCGTTCCCAGAAACGGATCGCCGCCTGCGGGTCGTAGCCGGCGTTCGCGAGCAGCCAGACCGACAACCGGTCCGCTTCGACCTCGGTCTGCTTGAACAGGCGTGCGTTACGTCCGAACTGTTTACCGATCCCGCGATCGACCCCGGCGGCGTCCAGCCGCGCGCGATGGCGCAGAATATTGTGCGCCAGTTCGTGCGCGATGGCGGCGGCAAGGTCGTCGTCGCTTTCCGCAAATCGCGCGAGACCGGCGTCGACATAGACGGCGCGGCCATCGGCGACGGCGCCTTCGCGGTCGCGATCCTCGAGGCGGAAGTCGCTTACGCAGCCCGCGACCGGTACGATGCGCCAACTCTTGCCGCCGCCGCCCACCATAGCCGCGGCGGTTGGCGGCAGCGCGGCCAGCGCCGTTTCGAGAGCGGTGATCCGCGCAAAAGGGCTGTCGCCATCGCTGGTCGGGGCCACCGCATTCACCGTCTCGATCGGCGTACCCACCAATATCCCGGCAATCGACGCGGGAGAGCCGGGCGCAAGCGAGGCGACATAGGGTGCATCGGCGTCGCCTATGCCGTAAACCGCGCGCAGCGGCCCGCGATCGGGGGCGGAATAGAGCCTCGGGTCGCCCCATATCCACCCGAACTGCGGCTGATGCAGTGGACACCACTGCGCGTTGGCGGTCGTCAAACGAAAGCCGATGGCGGCAACGCGCGCTTCCTGACGGGCGAGCGCTGCGATCGGCGCGGCGTCGGTCGACGCGAGCGCGGGCATCGACAGCATCAGCGCGATGGCGGTCAGAAAGGGCCGGAGCGGGGAGCGCATCGCGCGGGCTTAACAAGCCCGACCTGTCGCCACCATGAAATTTCTCGCCGCACGCCGCGCAATCGCAACCACTTGCCTATCGTGCGGCGAGCGCCGATAGGGCGGGCAATGACGAATGCCTCCCATTCCCGCCCCGCCACGCTCGCACGCTGGCTCTGGGCGGTCGCGCTCCTGGTCATCGGCGTGGTCGCCGTCGGCGGCATCACCCGCCTGACCGAATCGGGCCTGTCGATCACCGAATGGAAGCCGGTTTCGGGCGTGCTGCCGCCGCTTACCGAAGCCGGCTGGCAAGCCGAGTTCGAAAAATACAAGCAGATCCCGGAATATAAGGCGATCAATCTCGGCATGACGATCGAGGGGTTCAAGGCGATCTTTTTCTGGGAATGGCTCCACCGCATCCTCGGCCGGCTCGTCGGTATGGCGCTGCTGATTCCGCTCGCGTGGTTCGCGTGGCGCCGCGCGGTGCCGCGGGGCTATGGCTGGCGGCTGTTCGCGCTCGCGGCGCTCGTCGGGCTGCAAGGCGCGATTGGCTGGTGGATGGTCGCGTCGGGGCTCGAATATCGCACCGACGTCAGCCATTTTCGCCTCGCGACGCATCTTTTGACGGCGCTTTTCCTGCTGGCAGGCCTCGTCTGGACGGCCCGCGACCTGTCGGTTCTCGCAAAAGACCCGGCGGTTCCGCCGGCCCGGCTTACGGGCGCGGCGGTACTGGTGATCGCGATCCTGTTCGTCCAATTGCTGCTCGGCGCATGGGTCGCGGGGCTGAATGCCGGCTATGTCGCGAGTAGCTGGCCGTTGATGAACGACCATTTCGTGCCCGAGGGGATCGACTGGTCGGGCGGCGCATGGATGGCCGTGACCAACGACCCCTTCCTGATCCATTTCCTCCACCGCTGGTGGTCGTGGATGGCGGCGCTCGCGCTGGTGCTGCTCGCAAGGGCATTGGCGCGGCGCGGCGCGCGGAAGGAGGCGACGCTGTTGCTTCTGGTCGTCGCGACCCAGATGGCTCTCGGTATCCTGACCGTGATCACCGGCGTCTCGATGTGGATCGCGGTGTTGCATCAGGTGACGGGGGCGATCCTCGTCGCGGTCGTGGCGGCATCGCTTCACCGGCTGGGCCGCGCCGCGCCGTGATCGAAGCCGCGCTGCTGCTGATGCTCGCGGCGGACGCCATCACCCCGCCGCCTGCTGCGCTCGTCGCCGTACCGTCCCGGTTCGCACCGCCCTTCGGGCAGCCGATGACCTATCGCGTCACGACGCGCCGGCTTTCCCGCGACGGTTCGATGGCGAGCTACACGCTCGTCTATGCGCTGCAGTGGGATCGCGTCGGCCGGGGCGTTCAGCTTCGCGTGGTTTTGCAACGCGTCGAGTCCGACGCGCGGCCCGAACTTGCCGACAGAGTTGCAGGGATGCTGCAACCGCTCGTCGGCCATGAAGTGACCTATCTTGTCGCGCCTGACGGCAGCCGCGTCGACCTTGTCGATCCGGAGGAGCTTTGGCAGCGATTGTTGGGCGAAACGTACGACCTTGGCGTCGGTTCGGACCAGCCGCAGGCGCGGCAGATGGCGAACATCCTCGCGGCCTTGCCGCCAGACGAAAGGGATCGCCTCGTCACGTCCGATATTCGCGCGTTGGTTGCGGCCGCGAATTCCATTCCGCGAATACCGTCTGCCGATGTCTCGATTCGGCAGGAGGGCGGCCTGCAAACGATCGTCAGGCGCGAGGAAAGCGACACGGCCGACGGTGCGACGCAACCGCCGCTGGCGGCCGAGACCAGCTGGACGATCGATACGGCCACCGGCCTTGTCCTTACCGAACGGCGGCAGAGTTTCGCCGTCGCCGGGGGGAAGAAAAGGCTAGTCGACGAGCGAATCCGGACGCTCGATATCTTTACGCCGGATTGAGTGGTATCATGATACCTGTCAGCAAAGCCGCCTGACAGTTGACTTTCAGCGACGATTTCGCCATTGGCCCGCTCCGAAGCGCCGCTTCGTCCGTATTGGACAGGCGGCGCGGTTTGTTTCGGGGCGCTGATGCTCCGGTCCATATCTGTCAAGGAGCGTGCCATGAAGGCGCTGACCAAGACGACCGTTTCGGCGAATGCCGCCACGGTCGAAAAGAAATGGGTGCTGATCGACGCCGACGGTCTCGTCGTGGGCCGCGTCGCCTCGATCATCGCCAACATCCTGCGCGGCAAGCACAAGCCGTCGTTCACCCCGCACGTCGATTGCGGTGACAATGTCATCGTCATCAACGCCGAGAAGGTGGCGTTCACCGGCAAGAAGCTGCAGGACAAGCGGTACTACAAGCACACCGGCTATGCCGGCGGCATCAAGGAAACCAGCCCCCAGAAGGTTCTGGAAGGCCGTTTCCCCGAGCGCGTGCTCGAAAAGGCCGTCGAACGCATGATCCCGCGCGGCCCGCTCGGCCGCCAGCAGATGCGCAACCTGCGCATCTTCGCGGGTACCGAACATCCGCACGAAGGGCAGAGCCCCGAAGTGATCGACGTCGCGTCGATGAACCGCAAGAACAAGGTGGGTGCATAATGGCTGACGAACAGACCATGACCGATCTCAAGGATCTCGCCGGCGCCGTCGAAGGCACCGTCGCTCCTGCAACCCCGACCGCTCCGCTTCGCGAAAAGCAGGTCGACAAGCAGGGCCGCGCCTATGCGACCGGCCGCCGCAAGGACGCCGTTGCACGCGTGTGGGTCAAGCCCGGCACGGGCAAGATCACCGTCAACGGCCGCGACCAGGAAGTCTATTTCGCGCGTCCGACGCTGCGCCTCGTCATCAACCAGCCCTTCGGTCTGACCGAACGCACTGGCCAGTATGACGTGATCGCGACCGTCAAGGGCGGTGGCCTTTCGGGCCAGGCCGGTGCCGTTCTGCACGGCATCGCGCAGGCGCTGACCCGCTTCGAACCGGCGCTCCGCAGCCCGGTCAAGGCGGCCGGCTTCCTGACCCGCGACAGCCGCGCGGTCGAGCGTAAGAAGTACGGCAAGGCGAAGGCCCGCCGCAGCTTCCAGTTCTCGAAGCGCTAAGAGCTTTTTCCGCCGACGGGTGGAGAAGGAAAGGGCGGTCCGGCAACGGGCCGCCCTTTTTCTTTGCGTTGAAGCGGCGCGTTTCGGGCTCTAGAAACGCGGAATGGTATTCGATCTTCGCAGGGCTCTTCTCAGCAAGGAGGAGAAGGAATCGGCGCGGCTGATGGATTTCGAATTCCGCCAGCGTGCGCGAAGCTTTCGCCTGATGGCGGAGGCGCTGGGTGTCGACAGCGCCGCGCTGGTTCAGGCGATCGCGCTTCACGACGATCCCGCGATCCTCGACGGGCTGGCGAATGACCTTCCCAAGTCGCGCGAAGAGCTTGGCCACCTCTATGCCAAATGCCGCGCGCAGGCCTATCAGCAACTCGTCGCCGAGCTTGGCGACCCGACGCCGCACCGCCTCGGCTAGAGCAGGTCGAGGCTGCCGAGGGCGAGCGCCTGCCGCGCGGGACGTTCGGCCATGACCGCAAACATCTCGTCGCCCCGCTCGGTTCGCTCGACACTCATCGAGGCGAAGACGGCCATGAAATAACCGCTGAGCGCCCCGACGCGATAGTCGGTCCACAGGGCTTCGGGATCGGGATCGATGCCGCGCTGTCGCAGCGCCGCGATCCAGTGGTCGAACGCGGGCCGGTCGGCCGCAGCGCGTTCGAACGGATCGGCGATGCTGGTGCCGACCAGATAGGCGAGGTCGGTCGCACCGCTGCCGCGGCCCAATGTCTGCCAGTCGACGAGCCAGCAGCGGCTTCCGTCGGGCGCGAAGAGGATGTTGTCGATGCGCAGGTCGCCGTGAACGATCGTCCGCGCGGCCGTCTGGCGGGAGAGATAGGCGTCGAGCCGCTCGACGATTCCGGCGCCGAGGTCGAGCGCTTCGGGTTCGAGCCGCGTCGCGTAACGCTCGCGGAAGCCCGCATAGAGCTGCGGGAACATCGCACGGATCACGTCGCCATTGTCGCGCGCGAGCCAGGGTAGTGTATCAAGTTGCGGATCGTTCCAGAGCAGCGCGTGCAATCCCGCCGCGGCGTCGATGCAGGGAACGAGGCCCGCGAGCCCGAGGCCGGCGAGCTGGTCGCCCTGCCGTGCGGGCGCGAGGTCGGAGAGGATCAGTACGAAATCGACATCGTCGTCGGCGATCTCGGCATGATGGCAGACCGGCGCCGCGACGCCGCTGCCCGCAGCGAGCTCGCGATACCAGCTCACTTCCTTGACATAGGTGCCGGTGATCATGGCGATATTGCGGCTGGCCTCGTCATGGCTCGGGCATTTGGCGACCACGGTCGCGGGCGCGTCGATGTCGCCCGCCCAGTCGAGCGTCAGGCGAAAGCTGTCGCACATCTGGCCGGTGCCGACCTTGCTGATGGTGAAGCCGCGCAGTGCTTCGGCGCCGTGCCCCAGCTTGTCCGCGAGCCAGGCGGTCGACATCGCCGCGGGTGCGGTCGGAAAGCTCAAGGCGCCGGATCCATCAGGCCGGTGAGGCCGGTCGGTGCATGCGGGCCGACGAACAATTGTTCGAGCACGCCGACGCCGCGATGCGTCGTGCCGCCGTCGCTCAGCTCGGCGGTTACGAACGCCTGGATGTGCGTGGCGAGCGGATTGCCCCAGCCGCGCTCGGCCTCGCCCATGCTGTCGTGCGCGACCGCAAGCTCGGGTCCGTGATCGAGGCCGTGGCCCCAGAGCGGGTGCGTATAGCCGAGCCCGCTCATCGCAAAGACGGGACCGGCCGGTATCAGCGTGAGCGATCGCCCGCTGCCGAGATCGGCGGTCATCCTCGCGATCCGCCGCGATCCCGGCTGCCATGCGGCGCCGAAGGTCGCGGCATCGAAATGCTCTTCGGTCCCGCCGTCGCCGACGATCACCGCGCGGCGATTCCACGCGGTGCCTGCGCCGTCGTCGTTGCTGTGGAAAAAGAGCGAGCGGTCGCCGAAATTGCACGGAGTCCACAGCCAGAAGAACTGGTTGAAATTGCCCTCGGGCGGCGGTTGCGGTTCGCTCGCGCCGACGGGGCGGACGCCCCAGCTGCGGTCGCGGGTGCCCGTCCAGCCTGCGTTTGCGTCGACACGCTGACCATCGACCGCCAGCCAGCCTGACCAGCGCCCATTTTGAGTCATCCGCGTATAATCCATGAACAGGCGCGTGCCGTTGCGGCGGATGAAGCGTGGTTCCTCGATCGGGAAATGCCGGCCGGTGAAGGTCAGTTCGGCGGTGAGCGGGCCGTCGTTCGGTCCGACGCGAAGCGTCACGACCTCCAGCGGCACGTCGATGCTGACCGCGATCGGTCCGACCGACAAGTCGAGCCGCTCGCCGCCCGACCGGCGGCTGGCGCGGAGATTATACTGGACGCCGTTCAGGATGACGCAGAAGCTGGCGTCGACGATACCCAGCTGCGGATAAAAGCCCATCGCCGCGGCGAAAAAGACCGATCCGTCGGCGCTGTAGCCGTTGAAGAAATAGCGGTCGTAAAAGTTGCGGTCGGTCCCGGCGAACGCGATCGGTTCGCTGGTCTGGTGCAACGGAAAATCGTCGCCTTTGGTCAGCATAGGTCCTCATCCCGTTTTTTGTTGCAACGTAACGGGATCAAGGCCTGCGTCAATGCACGGGAGGATCGACCGGCGGCAACGCGCCGACGGGTGCGACCGGCTCGCCGGGCTGACGCGGGGGAAGCGCGTCGGGCGGGACGTCGTCGATTTGCATGTCCGCGGTCGGCACATGTTCGAGATTGCGGACGCGCACGTCGATTTTACCATGCGCGATCGTCAGTTCGTTGAAGCTTGGCGGCGTCGAACGGATGCGCTGCGACAACGTGCCCGCGCCGATCATCCGGATCGCGCCGACCGGCGTTTCCTTCGCGAGATCGAAGGCGTCGTGCACGTGCCCGGTGAGCACGGCGGCAACGCCGCGCTTTGCGAGCTGGGTGAGCGCATGCTCGCCGCCGCGGGTCAATGCGCGGCCCTTCGTGCCCGCCTCGACGAGCGGGTGATGCGCGGTGACGAGCGTTACGGTACCTGCGGGCAGTGCATCGATCGCGGCGAGCGTCTTTTCGAGCGCGCCGGCGGTCACCCAGCCCTTCGACCAGTCGAGCCGCCACTGCGCACGCGCGGTCGTCTTGAGCGGAACCACCGCGACCCCGGCAAGATCGAGTTCGCGCTCGACGAGCCGCTCGATCCCGCGAATGCGCGCATAGGGCCAAAAGAAGCGCGCGAGCGGATTGAAATAGGGCAGGTCGTGATTGCCGACCTCGACCGTCACCGGCACGTCGAGTGCCCCGATCCAGCTGCACGCCGCCGCGAATTCGTGACTTCGCGCGCGCATCGTCAAGTCGCCGGTGATCAATACCGCGGCGGGGCGTTCGTCGCGAACGCAATCGGCGAACCACTCGATGGCGCGGCGATCTTCGAGCCCGAAATGCAGGTCGCTGATGTGAAAGAGGCGCATCATGCGGTGGCGACGAAATCGACCGCACTGGCGCCGAGGCCGAAACGTGCCGGCGACCCGGTTTCGGCGAGCTCGCCGTCATATTCGAGACGGATCGGTGCGTCGCTTTCAAGAATGATCGTTTCGCCCTCCGCGATCCGCTCGCTCGGTCCGTCGCGAAAATCGCCGCCGAGCCAGGCGAGGCCGTGGCGCAGCACGTCGATCGTACCCTCGGTCAGGATGCCGTCGGCGCGCACGCCGGTCGGTGTCGGGGTCAGGATGATCGCGGGATAGGCTTTGGCTTGCCCCGAAACGCGGACGCCCGGGGCGCTCATCATCGCCTCGAGCGCGTCGGGGGCCGTACCGGCGGCTTCGAGCAACCCTTGCCGGCGCATCGTCTCGCGTACCTCGGCCCATTGCGTCGCGGGTCCGGCGACGACGGTGATGAACGCTTCGCCGCCTGCCGAGCGGATCGTCGGAATCGCACGCCGGCGGGCGCCGTCCGAAAGCGCGTCGGCCAGGATGTCGGGCGCCGGGCGATCGCCGTGCAGCGCTTTCGATAGCAGGTTCAGCGTTCCGCCGGGGAGCGGCAGGATCGCACCGTTCCAACCGCTTGCCCTGGTCGCCGCGGCGTTGATCGTGCCGTCTCCGGTCCAGACGAGCAGAAGGTCGATGCCCTGACGGCGCAGCATCGCCGCATCCGGGACCTCGCCGTCGGGCAGTTCGAAGGTCGCGACGAGCGGGACGCCCGCGGTGGCGCACGTCCGTTCGATCGCCTCGCGGATCGCGGGGTCGTGGCTGCCGCTTTGGACGTTGCAGACGAGGGCCGGGCGGGTGAAGGTGGTGGTCATCGCCCTTCCTACGCATGACGCGCGAAAAGGTGGCGCTTGTCGGGTGAGGCAGCGCGCGGTAGGGCGCTAGGTCTATGGCGGGTGCGGCGAATAAGAGAGCGCGTTTGATCAAATTCATCATCGTGGTGGTGTTGCTTCTGCTGCTGTTCGGCAGCGGCGCGAAGATGGTCGTCGCGGGCGGCGCGAAATCGCTCAACGTGGCGGACAAGCTGCTCGGTTCCGGCGACGGGGCGCGGTTGCTGCTCGGCGACCAGCCCTATGGACATGGTCCGCGCCAGTCGCTCGACATCTGGGTGCCCGAGAATGCGAAGGCGGGCGACAAATTGCCCGTGGTCGTGTTCATCTATGGCGGCGGATGGGACAGCGGCGAACGCGAAAGCTATGGCTTCGCGGGCCGTGCGCTGGCGCAGAAGGGTTTTGTGGTCGTCATCCCTGATTACCGCCTGTCGCCCAAGGCGCAGTGGCCCGACTTCCTCGAGGATAGCGCGGCCGCCGTGGCATGGACGCACGCGCATATCGGATCGCTTGCCGGCGATCCGGACAGGATCGCCCTGATGGGCCATTCGGCCGGTGCCTATAACGCGGTCATGCTCGCGCTCGATCCCGTCTGGCTGCGCGGTGCGAAGAGCGACCCGTCGATCATCCGCGGCGTCGCGGGGCTTGCCGGACCCTATGATTTCCTGCCGATGGAAAAGGGCGGTTTCGCCGACAAGGCGATGGGCCGCGTCCGCCCGGCCGAAAAGACGCAGCCGATCAGCTATGTCCGCGGCGACGCACCGCCGTTGTGGCTCGCGACGGGCGACGAGGATGAGACGGTACGCCCGCGCAACAGCCAGAATCTTGCCGCCGCGATCGAAAAGGCAGGCGGGCCGGTCAGTCTGCGCATCTATTCCGGCATGGGCCACGCGGGCATCGTGATGGCGCTCGCCGCGCCCTTCCGATCGAAGGGCCCGGTGCTCGACGAGGCGACCGATTTCCTGCGCGGCGTCACGGCACGGAAAGTCGACGCTGCGAAATCGCCCGCACGATGACCATTCCCGCGATCGTCTTGGCCGGCAGCCGTCCCGGTCCCGACCCGCTGCTGACCGGTAGCGGCGTATCGACCAAGGCGCTGCTGCCGATCGCCGGTCAGCCGATGCTGGTCCACGTGGTGCGCGCGCTTCGTGCGGCGCCGCTGATCGGGCCGGTCACGGTGCTGGCGCAGAACAGCGCCGAACTGGCGGCCGAGCCCGCGCTGGCCAGGATCGACGACCTGCATTTCGCGGATTCGGGACAGGGGATCAGCAGCTCGCTCGCCGCGGCGCTGCCCGACAATGATGCGCCGGTGCTGGTGACCACCGCTGACAATGTGCTGCTCACCCCGTCGATGATCGCCGAATTTCTGGCGGGCGCCGAGGAGAGCGATGTCGCGGTCGCGATGGTCGAGAAGGATGTGCTGCTCGCGCGCTACCCGGAATCGAAGCGCACCTGGCTCAAGTTTCGCGGCGGCTGGTGGTCGGGCGCGAACATGTTTCGCCTGCGTGGGCGACGCGTGCTGCCGCTGCTCGACTTCTGGGGGCGGATCGAGCGCGACCGCAAGAAGGGATTGAAGATCGTCGCCGCGTTCGGGCCATGGTTGCTGCTCGGGGCATTGCTCCGCCTGTTTACGATCCAGCAGGGCATCGCGCGCGCGGGGCTGCGCTTCGGATTGAAGGCGAAAGTCGTGCCGATGTCGGAAGGCGAAGCGTGCATCGACGCCGACAAACCCGTCGATATCGTGCTGATCGAGAAGATTATGGCGGTGCGGACAGTCCGCTAAATCCGTTCGTGTCGAGCGAAGTCGAGACACCCGTCTATGCAGCGCCCGGCCGATAGGCATCTCGACTTCGCTCGATGCGAACGGAAATAAGAGGGTCAGACGGTCGCGAGCGCCTGATCCACCGCAGCAATCGCCAGCGCCAGTTCTTTCTCATAGGGAATCGTCGCGTCGATATCGACGATCGGGGCGCCGCTGAACGCAAGCAGCGGCACCGTTTCGACCTTGCGCGTGATCAGCGCACGGTCGTGGTCGGGCTTGCGCGCCATCACCGTATCGACGTCGACGTGCAGGCGGATGACCAGCGTCGGGACATAGGCCGCCATCTCGGCGTAGAGCGCGCGCTCCTCGGCCTGCATTGCGGCGAGGCGCGCGTTCGTGGCGCGGCCGGCGAGGATCGCGCCGTCGTGGAGGCCGGGCACCTCGATCTGCGGATAGCGGTCGGTGACGATCGTTATGCCGGCGCGGCGCGCGGCGAGCAGGCTCTCGAACTTGGCCCGGCGTTTCTTCGACTTGTTCAGCGCATAGCGCGCCGCGATCATCCCGGGGATCGGCTCGCCGGGTTCGCGCAGCTTGTCGGCGATGCCGTCGAGGAAGCGGTGCAGCCTCGGACCGATGATCGGCCAGCGGCCGATGCGGCGCCCCTGCTCGCCCGAGCCGAGGCCGAGATAGCCGCTCTCGGCCTTGCGCGTCTGTTGCACGTGCGCGAGCAGGTCCGCCGACAGGGTCGACTTGCCCGACCCGTCGCTACCGACGACAGCGATCAGGGGAGCGAGATCGCTCCCCATTTGATCAGCTCAGTTCCTTGAAGAAGCCGATCATCTTCAGCCCGCCGAGGATGAAGCGGACGACGACGAGCGCGCCATAGGCATAGACCCAGGTCCACTGCTGCGGCGTGAGCACATCGAAGTTGAAGTCGAGGCGCGCGAACCAGGTGAGGAACACGGTCGTCGCGAGCAGGAACAGCTTGTTCTGTTCGCGCCAGATCATCCGCTTCCACCAGAAGGGATATTTGGGCTTCACCCAGCCGTGCAGGCGGGGGAGGAGTGCCGGGACGTCCTTCGCCCATTCGGCGTGTGTCGCACCGAACTTCTCGCGCAGGAATTCTTCCTCATAGATCGAGATGCGCTCATAGATGAGGATCGCGAGCAGAAAGACGATCGCGCCGAACACCCAGCTGCCCGAGAGCATCGCGAGGCCGGTGAAGTTGAGGATGCGGCCGACATAGAGCGGGTTGCGCACGAGGCTGTAGGGCCCGGTCGTGTTGAGTTCGCTCGCCTCCGCAGCGACTTTGGCGCGGCCCGAGGTGCCGAGCGCGGCCCAGCCGCTGGTGAAAATGCGGACGATCGCGCCGGCGCTCGCGACGCCGAGCGACAGCCAGAACCAGGCGCAGTCGCCGAACGCGGTCTGGAACGGACCCCAGTCCTTGCTGCACCAGGCGATCAGGACCGAGATCGCGATCGTGATGTAGATATAGGTGCCGCGAATGAAGAAAAGGCGCTTGCCGCTGCGGGCGAGTTCTTGCTGATACATATGGGATCCGCCTGTTGGCCGCACGTGCGGCGAATTAAGTGGCGACGTCTCTAACAGACTTTGCGGCTAAATTAAGACCCAACCCATCTTCGTCACCCCGGACTTGATCCGGTGCCCATATGTTGACGGCGGGAAAGGATGCCGGATCAAGCTCGGCATGACGAAAGAAGAGGCTAGATCAGCTTCAATTTCCGCCCCGTCTTGCCGAGCGACGCGCGGTCGGCCTCGGGCAGCGCGAAGCGCAGCGACGACCAGATCGCCCCGACCGCGATGGCGACGATCAGCGGCAGCGCGAGCGGATCGGGCAGGCGGCTGACGAGCAGCGCGAGCGCGCCGGCGGCGAGCGTGATCATCAGGCCGCGGAGCGCGACCATCGGGAATTGATGATCGAACGGATGGAGCCGCTCGCTCAGCGCCAGCTGCACCATCGGGATCCCCGCCATCACGACGAGCCCGATCGACATCGCGAGCGTCACGCCGGTGAGCTCGTCCATATGTCCGACGATCAGCCAGCCTGCGCCCAGCGCGACGATTACCCCGAAGATCGCGGCAGTGAGCTGGTGGCGGAACGCCGCGACGACCTGCAGCACCGGCTGCGAGATGCCGAGCACCGCCTCGAGCGCGCGCGCGAAGAGCAGGATGATCACCGCACCCTGCGCGATATGCGCCTGATGGCCGAACAGGCCGAGCAGCGATGAGCTTCCCGCCGCGAGTACCGCGGCGAGCGGCAGCGCGATCGCGGCGATCAGGCGCGTCGCATAGGCATAGATGTCGGCGACCTGCGCGCGGTCCTCGCGTTCGGCGCTGGCGGCGAGCGGCGCCATGACATAGACGAAGGCGATGCGGACGAGCTGGACGACGCTCGACAGCTTGCGGGCGATCGTGAAGAGCGCCGATGCGCTCGCGCCCGCGGCGCCGGGAAGCAGCAGGTTGAGGATCAGCGCCGGCGCGTCGCCGAACAGGCGCGCGATGATATTCGACGGCAGGATCGACAGCCCGGCCCAGAAGGTATCGCGCTCGACGGCGGAGCCGCGACCGCCGCGCCACAGCAGGGCGAAATTATAGTAGCGCGTAAGCAGCCGGACGCAGAGCGCCGCGGTGATCGCGAGCGAACAGAGGTGCGCGATGAACAGGCCTTTGAGCCCGAGCCCGCCTGCAAAGAACAGCCCGGCGAACACCAGCCGCATGATCTGTTCCCAGACGATCCGCAGGCGAATCTCGGCACCGAACACCATTCGCGCGCGCATCGCCGAGGTTGCAACCTCGACGAAGGCCCAAAGGGGAAGCGCCCAGACGAAAATCCGGATGGCCGGCACGACGAGCGGCCGGTCGTGCTCGGCGACGTTGAGGAACGGCGCAAGGTCGCCCGCGAAGATCGCGACCAATATCGCAACGATCAGGCATGGCCCGACCCCGAAGAGCATCGCGGTGCGCAGCGCCGCCGCGGCTTCGGCATCGCTCGCCGACTGCGGCACCGTGCGCTGCATCGCGCTCGTCATTCCGAGGTCGAAGACATTTTCGAGCAGGTTGATCGTCGCCCACAGCACGGCGTAGAGGCCATAGCCCGCGAGCCCGAACATCAGGACGTAGAGCGGCTGCGCGACGATCTCGACCACCGCGCCGAGCCGCGCGAGTACGGTCGTGCCGAGCCCCTTTGCGACGCTGCGGCTGGTGACGGCGGGCTGGGCGGTCTCTTCGCTCATGTTCCGCGCCCCTAGCGGCTTGCGCGATTGTCCGCCAGCGGCTTTCGCATTTGCGAACATCAACCCCTTGTCGTCTCTTTCAATCGGGTCTAGGCCGACCGCGACTGCATCAGGGGAGCCAGAGACATGGCCGAATTTCGTCTGCCCAAGAACAGCCGTCCCAAGAAGGGCGGACAGGTCCACACGGCCGAGGGCGCGACCAACGTCAAGAAATTCAAGGTCTATCGCTACGACCCCGACAAGCGCGAGAACCCGCATTTTGACACGTTCGAGATCGACACCGACAAATGCGGCCCGATGGTGCTCGATGCGCTGATCAAGATGAAGAGCGAGCAGGACAGCACGCTGACCTTCCGCCGCTCGTGCCGCGAAGGCATCTGCGGCAGCTGTTCGATGAACATGAACGGCAAGAACGGCCTCGCCTGCACGACCGCGATCGAGGACCTGAAGGGCGACATCCAGATCACCCCGCTGCCGCACATGGAAGTCATCAAGGACCTCGTCCCCGACTTTACCCATTTCTATGCGCAATATGCGTCGATCGAGCCCTGGCTGAAGACCAAGACGACGACGCCGAGCGGCAAGGAACGGCTGCAGTCGCCCGCCGAACGCGAAAAGCTCGACGGCCTCTACGAGTGCATCCTCTGCGCCTGCTGCTCGACGAGCTGCCCGAGCTATTGGTGGAACAGCGACAAGTTCCTAGGCCCCGCGATCCTGCTCCAGGCGTATCGCTGGCTCGCCGACAGCCGCGACGAGATGACCGGCGAGCGGCTCGACGAGCTGGAAGATCCCTTCCGCCTCTATCGCTGCCACACGATCATGAACTGCTCGAACGCGTGCCCCAAGGGCCTGAGCCCCGCGCGCGCGATCGCCGAAATCAAGAAGATGACGGCCGAGCGGCAGGCCTGATGCGGCGCTGGCTGCCGGCGCTGCTCGCGCTGGGGCTGGCCGGCTGTGCGGCGAAACCCGCGGTCGAATATGTTGCGGCGCCGCGCGCCTATGCGCACGGCATCGGTGGCGCGACCTTCCTGATCGGCGGCAGCTTCGCGCCCGGCCGGTCGCCCGACGGCAACAGCCTGATCCTCTACGGACCCGAGGGCGCCTTCCTGATCGACAGCGGGCGCCACGCCGAGCATCTCGCGCTGATCCGTCAGGGGTTCAGCGGGATCGGGATGACGCCCGTCGCGATCATCAACACGCACTGGCATCTCGACCATGTCAGCGGCAATCCGGCGTTGAAAGCCGAATTTCCGGGCATCAAGGTCTATGGCACGTCGGCGATCGACGGCGCGCTGACTGGCTTCCTTGCGAAGAGCGCGGAATCGTCACGCAAGGCGCTGGCCGACGGTGCCATCCCTGCGAGTGCGGTTCCCGATGTCGAGGGCGATCTCGCGACGATCGCGCGCGGTGCCGAGCTCCGGCCCGATATCGTGGTCGACGAGCCTCGCGACATGACCATCGCCGGCCGCCCGCTGTCGTTGCGGGTCGCGACCCATGCTGCAACCAAGCGCGATCTGTGGATCTATGACGCGGCAGAGAAGCGCGCGATCGTCGGCGATCTGGTGACCGTGCCGGTCCCGTTTCTCGACACCGCCTGCCCCGAGGGCTGGCTAAAGGCGCTTGAGGAGGTAGCCGCCTCGGGCGCTGCAGAGGTCGTTCCCGGCCACGGTCCGATCATGCCGATCGCCGATTTCGCTGTCTGGCATCGCGCCTTTTCCGACTTTATCGCTTGCGCACGCGGCGCGGGCGCGCTTGAGGGCTGTTCGGCCGGCTGGCTCGCGGGGGCCGCGAAGTGGATCGGCGACGACACGGCGCGGGCGAAGGCGATGGCCGATTATTATGGCGAGCTCATACGCTCGAAGAAACTGGACGGATATTGCAGGGCATGAACGACGGGATCGAGGAGCCGAAGCGGCGCGAGAATTTCAGTGCGGAAGAACTTGCCGACGGGTGGGTCAGCTGGAACCTCAAGGACCCGAGCCGTTTCAACGCCTTTATCGAGCCGCTCTCGGTGCGCGTCGAGCCGGATACGCCCGACGGCCGCCCGCAAGCGCGCGTGCGGATGGTGCCCGAGCGGAAGCACAGCAACCTCGGCGACAATGTTCATGGCGCGGTGACGCTCGCGCTCGTTGACATCGCGCTCTTCGCTGCGTCGCACCAGTTCGGCTCGCTCGATGCGGGTCATTCGGTGACGCTCGACCTGTCGACGCAGTTCGTCGGTGCGGGGCGCGTCGGCGAGCCGCTCGACGCGATCGTCGAACTGGTGCGCGAGACGGGGCGTCTGATCTTCCTGCGCGGCCTCGTCGTGCAGGGCGAAGGCGACAGCCATATCGTACTGACCTTCGCCGGGACGATCCGCAAGGCGAGCAAGAAGTGACGAGCGTGCTCGCCGCTTATGACGCGCTCGTCGCGGCGGGCGAGCTCAAACCCGACGTCGAGCAGCGCGCAGCGGCGCAGCGGTTGAACAATCTTCAGGAGTCTCTGGAGGCGTCGCCGCCGCGCGGCAGCCTGCTCTGGCGGATCGCGGGTCGCAAGCCCGAGGCGCCGCGCGGCGTCTATCTGTGGGGCGCGGTCGGGCGCGGCAAGTCGATGCTGATGGATCTGTTCTACGACCAGCTCCACATCCAGCGGAAGCGTCGCGTTCATTTCCATTCCTTCATGATCGAGGTCCACGCGCGGATGCGCGAGGTGCGCAAGACCGAGAGCGGCGATCCGATCCCGCAAGTTGCGGCCGCGCTGACCCAAGACGTTCGCTGCCTCGCCTTCGACGAGATGGTCGTCAACAACAGCGCCGACGCGATGATCCTGTCTCGCCTGTTCACGGCGCTGATCGACAAGGGCGTAACGGTCGTCGCGACGTCGAACCGGCCGCCGAAGGACCTCTACAAGGACGGGCTCAATCGCGAGCATTTCCTGCCCTTCATCGCGCTCGTCGAGGACCGGCTCGACGTGATGAGCCTCAACGGCCCGACCGATTACCGCCGCGACCGCTTGGGCGATGGCGCGCGCTGGTTCGTGCCTGCCGACGATGCAGCGAGCGCGGCGCTGTCCGCCGCCTTTTTCCGCCTGACCGATTATCCGCCCGAGGACCGCGCGAACGTGCCGGCGCTCGACCTCGACGTCGGCGGCGGGCGGACGCTGCATGTGCCGAAGGCGCTCAAGGGCGTTGCGGTCTTCTCGTTCAAGCGGCTCTGCGGCGAGGCGCGCGGGGCGTCCGATTACCTGGCGGTTGCGCGCCATTTTCATACCGCGATCATCGTCGGCATTCCGCGCATGGGTCCCGAGAACCGCAACGAGGCGGCGCGGTTCGTGACACTGATCGACGCGCTCTATGAATATAAGGTCAAGCTGCTCGCGAGCGCGGCGGCGATGCCCGACGATTTGTACGTTGCGGGCGACGGCGCGTTCGAGTTCGAGCGGACGGCGAGCCGCCTCTCCGAAATGCAGTCTGACGACTATCTCGCGTTAGGCCACGGCCAGGATGACGCCGCCTAAAATCTTGCCCCAGCGCGACGAGTTGACGGTGACTGCGATGAGGTCGCGGACGTAACGCACTTCGTGCGCGAGATGTCCGAAGCCCTGCTCGATGACGCGGCGCAGCGTGCGTAGCGGTTTCGGTGCGGCGACTTGGATGCGGCGCGGGCGCGGCGGCGGCGCGGGGAGGGTCGCGAAGCCGCCGCTCGACAGCCGCGCATCACCTTCGACCGCGCGGCACAGCGCCTCCATGCGCGCAACGGCGAGGCGGTTCGAAACCTTGCGATCGCGGCTGAGCAATTCGAAGCTGTGGCTGAACGCGGAAAACTGGATCGCGCCGCTCGCCGCACTATGATCAAGCGCGTCGCGCATCTCTTCTTCCGACATCGCGCACAGCTGGGCGGGGCGAAAGCGGTTGGCGCGGTCCATCAGGCCGCTGACGGGGACTTCGCACACACCCTGGTGATCGCGCATGCCCAGATTGCCGGCATCGAGCGAAATGTCGCAGCCATGCCCCTGATATGCGCCGTTGAAACTGCTGTCGAAGCGGAAACCGAGCGCCGCGAGCGCGCGGAGCGTGTCGTCGTTGGCGCCGAAATTGCCGGCGCGAAAGGCGGTCGGTCTCGGAGCGCCTGCGCCGACGAGGATGTCGCGCGCGAGGGCGATCAGCTTCTTCTGCGCGGCAAGCGGGAAGTCGCCGATATTGCGGCCGGTAAGCCGACCGACTGGGTTGAAGGGCGCGAATTCGAGCCATTCGGTGTGGATGTGAAGCTGTACCTCGTGCCCGCGCGCGACGATCGGTTGGACGATCGCATCGACGATCGCGGGTCCATAGACCAGCGCGGGCATCGGATCGACGAAATAGACCCCGGTCAGGCCGTGGCGCTCGAGCATGTCCATCTGGAAATGGATGCCGAAATCGCCCTCGCGGCAGCGGCCGAGAATCGAGCTGTCGAAATTGGCGCGCGCATCGGCGCCGCGCTGATAGAGCCCGGCAGAGAGTTCGGTGTCGAAGCTGATGATAGCCCGCGTCATCCCCGCGAGCGTAGCAGAACGGCGGATAAGGGAGGGTTAAAAAGATGTTGCGCCATGATGTCGATCCTCCCTGTGCCGCAGGCATGGGGAGGTGGCAGCGCGAAGCGCTGACGGAGGGGCCGGTGCCTATCGCCCCTCGACCACCTTCGGTGGTCCCCCTCCCCACGGCTTTGCCGCAGGGAGGATCTTTAAAAGCGCAGCGTTACATCGACGCCGGCGCTCTTCGTATCGCCCCACGGGAAGATCTGGACGCGGTCGTTCGCTTTCGTCGTGACCAGATGCCCCGTCGCGGTCCCGATCGCCGCGCCCACCAGCACATCGCCGACGCGATGCTTGCGCGCCTCGACGCGTGACAGACCGACGAAGGAGGCGACGACATAGGCGGGCAGCCCGGCCTCCCAGCCATAACGGTTGTGCAGGGTCGCCGCCGCAGCGAAGCTGGTCGAGGTGTGGCCGGAAGGGAAGCTCTTGTTGTCGCTGCCGTCGGGGCGGCGCGAGGGAAACGTCTGTTTCAGTCCCTCGGTGATCAGCATCGTGCCGCCGATGCTTCCCCCGGCTTCGAGCACGCCTTCCCAGTCGCCTTGCACCGCGGGCACGCCGAAGGCGGCGACGATCAGGGCATTCTTTGCGACGGTTCCGGCATCGTCCCAGCCTTTCTCGCTCGCGGCGGCAGGCGCGGGAATGCTAAGGGACAGAAGCGCGGCGCTGCATGCGGCGCTGGCTTTGAACATTGATGGTCTCCCCGAAAAGGCTCCCCCCTTTTCCCGGGCGATGACGGCATATCGCGCCTGCGGTGCGAGGCCAAGGAAATGTGACAGGACGGGCGCGAGGGTCGGTAAAACCCGCCCGTGGTTGCCACTGCAACCATCTCTATAGCTATTGCGAACTATTTGCAGAAAAACCCGGAATTTGGGGCTTTTCGCTGTTGTTTCCTTAACGGAATCGGCGTAGGGGCGGCCCAGTCTTTGGGACCGGCGAGGTGGCTTCAGCCCGTGCCCCCGCCGGTCTGTGAACCAATGCCGGGCTTGCCAGAAGGGAGTGCCGCGCGCCATGGGACGCAAGAAGATCGCTTTGATCGGGGCCGGGAATATCGGCGGAACGCTGGCGCTGCTCGCCGCGCAGAAGGAACTGGGCGACGTCGTCCTGTTCGACGTCGTCGAAGGCGTACCGCAGGGCAAGGCGCTCGACCTGTCGCAGGTCGGCCCGATCGCGGGTTTCGACGCGAAGATCACCGGCTCGAACGATTACAAGGACATCGCGGGCGCCGACGTCATCATCGTCACCGCTGGTGTCGCCCGCAAGCCGGGCATGAGCCGCGACGACCTGCTCGGCATCAACCTCAAGGTCATGAAGGCTGTGGGTGAGGGCATCAAGGCGAACGCCCCCGACGCCTTCGTCATCTGCATCACCAACCCGCTCGACGCGATGGTCTGGGCGCTGCGCGAATTCTCAGGGCTCCCGCACAACAAGGTCGTCGGCATGGCCGGCGTGCTCGACTCGGCGCGCTTCAGCCACTTCATCGCCGACGAATTCGACGTGTCGGTCAAGGATGTGAACACCTTCGTCCTCGGCGGCCATGGCGACACGATGGTCCCCGTCGTCCGCTACTCGACCGTCAACGGCATTCCCGTTCCCGACCTCGTCAAGATGGGCCTGTCGTCGCAGGACAAGATCGACGCGATCGTCAAGCGCACGCGCGGCGGCGGCGGCGAGATCGTCGCGCTGCTCGGCACCGGCTCGGCGTTCTATGCCCCCGCAGCCTCGGGCATCGCGATGGCCGAAGCCTACCTCGGCGACCAGAAGCGCATCCTGCCCTGCGCCGCCTATGTCGACGGCCAGTACGGCCTCGACGGCCTCTATGTCGGCGTGCCGGTGCAGATCGGTGCCGGCGGCGTCGAGAAGATCGTCGAGATCGAACTCGATGCCGAAGACAAGGCCGGCCTTCAGGTCTCGGTCGATGCGGTCAAGGAACTGCTCGATGCGTGCAAGAATCTGGATCCGTCGCTGGCGTGATGGATTTGGATCAACAGATCGGGAAAACCGTTCTGGTAGGCCTGACGTGGATAGCTCCGGACGAGTCCCAATCGCACCAGCAGTTTGGAGGCTCGATTACCGGATTTGTAACGGAGGGTCGCGAAACGCCGCTTGTTCAGGTTGAATGCGATGACGGCGAGACGCGATCCTATCCTTGGAATGAATCGGCCGTGACGGTCGCAGCACCGGGAAAATATACACTGGCCACCACGCAAAAGGTCTTCGTTGATCCGGATTATCTGATGCAATTTTCCATTTTTCAAAACACGCAAGAGTGAGATCGATATGTCCATCCTCATCGACAAGAATACCAAGGTCATCACGCAAGGGATGACCGGTGCCACCGGCACTTTCCACACCGAACAGGCGCTGGCTTACGGCACCAAGATGGTTGGCGGCGTGACGCCGGGCAAGGGCGGCACGACGCATATCGGCCTGCCGAACTTCAACACCGTCGAAGAAGCCAAGGCCGCCACGGGCGCGACCGCATCGGTCATCTATGTCCCGCCTCCGTTCGCCGCGGATTCGATCCTCGAGGCGATCGATGCCGAGATCGAGCTGATCGTCGCGATCACAGAGGGCATTCCGGTGCTCGACATGGTCAAGGTGAAGCGTGCCCTGTCGGGTTCGAAGTCGCGCCTGATCGGCCCGAACTGCCCCGGCGTGCTGACCCCCGACGAATGCAAGATCGGCATCATGCCGGGCAGCATCTTCAAGAAGGGCAGCGTCGGCGTCGTCTCGCGCTCGGGCACGCTGACCTATGAAGCCGTGTTCCAGACCTCGAACGTCGGCCTCGGCCAGACGACTGCGGTGGGTATCGGCGGCGACCCAGTCAACGGCACCAACTTCATCGACGTCCTCGAACTCTTCCTCGCCGACGAAGCGACCAAGTCGATCATCATGATCGGCGAAATCGGCGGCGACGCCGAAGAACAGGCCGCGCAGTTCCTGATCGACGAAGCCAAGCGCGGCCGCAAGAAGCCGATGGCCGGCTTCATCGCGGGCCGCACGGCGCCTCCGGGCCGCCGCATGGGCCACGCCGGCGCAATCGTGTCGGGCGGCAAGGGCGACGCGGAAAGCAAGATCGCGGCGATGGAAGCCGCCGGCATCAAGGTGTCGGCAAGCCCGTCGGAACTCGGCACGACGCTCGCCGAAGTCCTGAAGGAACGCGTCTGATTTAATCCCCCGCCGGTGACAGCCGTTGCTGGCGGGGGTTTAATCCCCACATATCGCTCACCCCTACCTCCCCGTGGAAAAGCAGATGAACCTCGAACGACAAAGCTTCGACGTCGATGAAGTCCAGGCCGGCCCCAGCTGGGCGCCGAAGAACTGGCCGCTGATCGACAGCGACGACCTGACCGCCGCGCTCGACCCGCAGCAGATGCAGGTCGCGGTGAAGGCCGCCGCCGCCAAAGCCGGTGCGCCCTTGTCGAATGCCGAGGTCGAACGCGCGGCGAACGATTCGATCCGCGCGATGATGCTGATCCGCACCTATCGCGTCCGCGGCCATCTGGCGGCGAACCTCGACCCGCTGGGGCTCAGCACGCGCGAGCTGCCTGCCGACCTGACGCCCGAATATCACGGCTTCGTCGGTGCCGATCAGGACCGCCCGATCTGGATCGGCGGCACGCTCGGTCTCGAAAAGGCGACGATCCGCGAGATCGTGGCGATCCTGCGTGCGAACTACTGCGGCAACGTCGGCCTCGAGTATATGCACATCGCCGACATTGAGGAGCGCCAGTTCCTGCAGGAACGCATGGAAGGCGCCGACAAGATCATCGAGTTTTCGGTCGAGGGCAAACGCGCCATCCTGAACAAGGTGATCCAGGCCGAGGAATGGGAAAAATTCCTCGCGCGCAAATATGTCGGGACGAAGCGTTTCGGCCTCGACGGCGGCGAATCGATGATCCCCGCGATGGAAGCCATCATCAAATATGGCGGCCAGTATGGCGTGAAGGAAATCGTGTACGGCATGGCGCACCGCGGGCGCCTCAACATGCTCGCGAATGTCATGGCGAAGCCGTACAAGGTGATCTTCCACGAATTTTCGGGCGGTAGCGCGAACCCCGACGACGTCGGCGGCTCGGGCGACGTCAAATATCACCTCGGTACCTCGACCGACCGCGAGTTCGGCGGTGCGTCGGTGCATATGTCGCTCGTCCCCAACCCGTCGCACCTCGAGGCGGCCGACCCGGTCGTGCTCGGCAAGGTCCGTGCGCAGCAGGTGGTGCGCGACGATCTCGACAAGCATGAGCAGGTGCTGCCCGTGCTGATCCACGGCGACGCGGCGTTCGCGGGGCAGGGGATCGTCTGGGAATGCCTCGGCTTCTCGGGCATCCGCGGCTACAACACGGGCGGCTGCATCCATTTCATCGTCAACAACCAGATCGGCTTCACGACCAGCCCGCAATATGCGCGCTCGTCGCCCTATCCGTCCGACGTCGCAAAGGGCGTGATGGCGCCGATCCTCCACGTCAACGGCGACGATCCCGAGGCGGTGACCTTCGCGTGCAAGCTCGCGATCGACTTCCGCCAGAAGTTCAAGCGCGACGTCGTGATCGACATGTGGTGCTATCGGCGCTTCGGTCATAACGAGGGCGATGAGCCGTCGTTTACGCAGCCGCTGATGTACGCGGTCATCCGCCAGCATCCGCCGGTATCGCAGCTCTGCGCCGCAAAGCTCGAAGCCGAGGGCGTGATCGATGCCGGCTGGGCCGATGCCCGCCGCGCCGAATTCGTCGCGCAGCTCGAAGGCGATTTCGAGGCCGCGAAAAGCTACAAGCCGAACAAGGCCGACTGGTTCGCCGGTCGCTGGTCGGGGCTGCATACGCCCGCCGATGCCGAAAATGCACGCCGCAACATCGCGACGGGCGTTTCGGACAAATTGTTCGACTCGATCGGCCGCACGATGACGACGATCCCCGGCGATCTGGAAGTCCACAAGACGCTGCGCCGCGTGATCGACGCGCGCGCCGCGATGTTCGCCGACAAGAGCGATGACGAGGTATTCGACTGGGCAACCGCCGAGAGCCTCGCCTTCGGTACCCTGCTCAGCGAAGGCTATCAGGTGCGCCTGTCGGGTCAGGATTCGGGCCGCGGCACCTTCAGCCAGCGTCACGCCGTCTGGGTCGACCAGACCGACGAGCATAAATATATTCCGCTGACGACCGTGCCGCACGGCCGGTTCGAGGTGCTCGACAGCCCTCTTAGCGAATATGGCGTGCTCGGCTTCGAATATGGTTATGCGATGGCCGACCCGAAGAGCCTCGTGCTATGGGAGGCGCAGTTTGGCGATTTCGCCAACGGCGCGCAAATCATGATCGACCAGTTCATCGCCGCGGGCGAGGCCAAGTGGCTCCGCGCCAACGGCCTCGTGATGCTGCTGCCGCACGGATACGAAGGGCAGGGGCCTGAGCACAGCTCGGCGCGCCTCGAGCGCTTCCTGCAGCTGTGCGCGGGCGACAATATCCAGGTGTGCAATATTTCGACCCCGTCGAACTATTTCCACGTCCTGCGCCGCCAGATGCTGCGTCCGTTCCGCAAGCCCTTGATCATCATGACGCCGAAGTCGCTGCTCCGTCACAAGCTGGCGGTGTCGCAGCGCTCGGACTTCATCGGCGACGCGCATTTCCGCCGCATCATGTCCGATCGCACCCCGCCCGCCGACGCCGACATCAAGCGCGTCGTGCTCTGTTCGGGCAAGGTCGGTTACGACCTGATGGAAGCGCGCGATGCTGCGGGGCAGACCGATACGACGGTGATCCGCATCGAGCAGATTTATCCCTTCCCGGGCGAGCCGCTCGCGGTGCGCCTGAAGCGGATGAAGAATCTCGAAGAGGTCGTCTGGGCGCAGGAAGAGCCGCGCAACAACGGCAGCTGGTTCTTCGTCGAACCGCTGATCGAGGACGCGCTGAACGAAGCCGGACACAAGGGCATGCGCCCGCGCTACGCCGGCCGTGCCGCCGCTGCGTCGCCCGCAACCGGCCTGATGAGCCGCCACCAGACCGAACAGTCGGCGCTCGTCGCCGATGCGCTGGGGCTTTCGGTTCGCGCCGAAATCCGCCGCGCCAAGAACAAAGCCTGAGCTTAAGCCCCAAGGAACTGCACCAATGAGCACCGAAGTCAAAGTCCCCACGCTCGGCGAAAGCGTCACCGAAGCCACGATCGGCGAATGGCTGAAGAAGCCCGGCGAAGCGGTCGCGCTCGACGAGCCGATCGCCAGCCTTGAAACCGACAAGGTCGCGGTCGAGGTTCCCTCGCCCGTCGCGGGCATCATGGGTCAGCAGCTTGCCGGCGTGGGCGAAACGGTCAATGTCGGCGCGGTGATCGCGACGGTCGAGGCAGGTGGTGCCGCTGCTGCCGCTCCCGCGGCGACTCCCGCACCGGCGGCCGCTGCGCAGGCGGCCCCGGCAGCGCCCGCTCCGGCGGTGGCGAGCGAAGATGGCGTGACGACATTGTCGCCCGCCGTACGCCGCCTCGTTCTCGAGCATGGCGTCGATCCGACGAAGATCCAGGGCACCGGCAAGGATGGCCGCCTGACCAAGGAAGATGTGCTCGCTGCCGCCAGCGCGGCGCCCGCCGCCGAAGCCGCTCCGGCACCCGCGCCCGCCGCAGCCCCCGTCGCCAGCGGCGCGCCCGGCCGTCAGGAAGAGCGCGTCAAGATGACGCGCCTCCGCCAGACGATCGCGAAGCGCCTGAAATCGGCGCAGGACACCGCGGCGATGCTGACGACCTTCAACGACGTCGACATGTCGGCGGTGATGGCGACGCGCGACCGTTATCGCGAAAGCTTCGAGAAGAAGCATGGCGTCCGCCTCGGCTTCATGAGTTTCTTCACCAAGGCGGTGGCGCTGGCCGCGCACGACATTCCGGCGGTCAACGCGCGGATCGAAGGTGACGAGATCGTCTATCATAATTATCTCGACGTCTCGGTCGCGGTCAGCGCGCCGAATGGCCTGGTCGTTCCGGTCGTCCGCAACGCCGACAGCATGAGCTTCGCCGACATCGAAAAGGCGATCGCCGATCTCGGCAAGCGCGCCAAGGAGGGCACGCTGACGATCGACGACATGACCGGCGGCACCTTCACCATTTCGAACGGCGGCGTCTTCGGCGGCCTGATGTCGACCCCGATCATCAATCCGCCGCAGTCGGCGGTGCTCGGCCTCCACCGCATCGAGGATCGCCCGGTCGTCCGAAACGGCGAGATTGTGATCCGTCCGATGATGTATCTCGCGATGAGCTACGACCACCGTCTGATCGACGGCCGCGAGGCGGTGACCTTCCTCAAGACGATCAAGGAAGCGATCGAGGATCCGACGCGTTTGCTGATCGATCTTTGATGCGCCTTTAACCCGGTTTCACTGGCAGGGGAGTGCAGGCTATGACGGTCAACACGAATGCGGCGTTCGGCCTCGCGATGATCGCGATGCTGACGGGATGCGGCGATGGCGCGAACAGCATGCAGAAGGGGTTCGATGACGGGTTCAAGGCCCAGTTCACCGACAACTTCACCAAATCCTGCCAGTCGAGCGCGGGTGGCAGCGGGCTTGCCGCCGACAAGATCGCCGAGGTCTGCAAATGCACCGCCGATGCGCTGGTCGAAAAGTACAAGCCGGACGAACTCATGGGCATGAAGCCCGAGGATGCGATGCCGGTGATGAAGGAATGCGCCGCAAAGTCGGGGCTCCCCGTTTAAGGCATCGGGCAACGCCCGCTGCAGCATGTTGAGGTAAGACGAAATGGCTGATTACGACTACGACGTCCTTGTCATCGGTTCGGGTCCCGGCGGTTATGTCGCGGCGATCCGCGCAGCGCAGCTCGGTCTGAAGACCGCGTGCGCCGAAGGGCGCGAGACGCTGGGCGGCACCTGCCTCAACGTCGGCTGCATTCCGTCGAAGGCGATGCTCCACGCGTCGGAATATTTCGAGGCGGCCGCGGGCGGCGCGATGGCGAAGATGGGCATCAAGGTGAAGCCCGAACTCGACCTGCCGACGATGCACGGCCAGCGCATCGACGCGGTGAAGGGCCTGACCGGCGGCATCGAATTCCTGTTCAAGAAGAACAAGATCGACTGGCTGAAGGGCTATGCGCAGTTCACGTCGGCCGACACGGTCCAAGTGGCTGGCAAGAGCGTCCGCGCGAAGAATATCATCGTCGCGACCGGCTCGTCGGTGACCCCGCTGCCCGGTGTTGCGGTCGATAACGACAAGCAGATCATCGTCGATTCGACCGGTGCGCTCGAACTGGCGAAGGTGCCGGATCATATGGTCGTGATCGGCGGCGGCGTGATCGGGCTCGAACTCGGCAGCGTGTGGCGCCGTCTCGGCGCGAAGGTCACCGTCGTCGAATTCCTCGACCAGATCCTGCCCGGCATGGACGGCGACGTCCGCAAGGAAGCGAACAAGATCCTCAAGAAGCAGGGCATGGAATTCAAGCTGAAGACCAAGGTCACCAAGGCCGAGGTCAAGGGCAAGAAGGCGGTGCTAACGCTCGAACCCGCGGCGGGTGGCGACGCCGAAACGCTCGAAGCCGACGTCGTGCTCGTGTCGATCGGCCGCCGTCCGAACACCGAAGGCCTCGGCCTCGACAAGGCGGGCTTGGCGCTCAACCAGCGTGGCCAGATCGAAACCGACCATGATTTCCGCACGAGCGTTCCGGGCATCTGGGCGATCGGCGATGTGATCCCCGGCCCGATGCTAGCGCACAAGGCCGAGGACGAAGGCATTGCCTGCGCCGAAAATATCGCGGGGCTGACCGGGATCGTGAACCACGACGTCATCCCCTCGGTCGTCTACACTTGGCCCGAAATCGCCGGCGTCGGCCTGACCGAAGAGCAGGCGAAGGAGCGCGGCGAGGTGAAGGTCGGGAAATTCCCGATGCTCGCGAACAGCCGCGCCAAGACCAACCACGAACCCGATGGCTTCGTGAAGGTCATTGCCGACGCGAAGAGCGACCGCGTGCTCGGCGTGTGGTGCATCGCGAGCGTCGCGGGCACGATGATCGCACAGGCGGCGCAGGCGATGGAATTCGGCGCGACGTCCGAGGACATCGCCTACACCTGCCACGCACACCCGACGCACAGCGAGGCGATCAAGGAAGCCGCGATGGCGGTGACGGGCAAGCCGATCCACGTCTGACGAAGACAAAACGGGGGAGAGAGTGATGGCGAAGCACGGGCTCTGGGCAGCGGCTTCGCTTGCTCTCTCGCTCATGGCGACGAGCGCACAGGCGGCGCCTGATCTTGCTGCGGCGAACGCGCGGCTCGCGGCGCTGCTCGACAAGAATTATCCGGCGCTCGACGCGATCTACAAGGATCTGCACGCGCACCCCGAACTCGGGCTGCAGGAGGTCCGCACCGCGGGCATCCTTGCCCAGCATCTGCGCAAAGCGGGCTTCACCGTGACCGAAAAGGTCGGCGGCACCGGGGTCGTCGCGGTGATGCGGAACGGGCCTGGTCCCACGATCCTCGTCCGCGCCGACATGGACGCGCTGCCGATGGAGGAAAAGACCGGCCTCGCGTGGGCGAGCAAGGCGCGTGCGACCTATGAAGGCCGCGACGTTCCCGTGATGCACGCGTGCGGGCACGATACGCATGTCGCCTATCTGGTCGGGGTCGCGCAGGCGCTCGCCGCGATGCGGGACAGCTGGTCGGGAACGGTCGTATTGATCGGCCAGCCCGCCGAAGAAGTGCTGAAGGGCGCGAAGGCGATGCTCGACGACGGCCTTTTGACGCGCTTTCCGAAGCCCGATTACGGCTTTGCCGCGCATGTGCTGAACGGCCCAACGGGAACGATCGGGATCAAGGCGGGCACGGCCTTTTCGGCGTCCGACAGCTATTCGATCGTCTTCCACGGGCGCGGCGGCCACGGTTCGATGCCCTCTGCGGCGCTCGATCCGATCCCGATCGCGGCGCGCTTCGTCACCGACGTGCAGACGGTGATCAGCCGCGAAAAGGACCCGGCGGCGTTCGGCGTGCTGACGATCGGCGCGATCAATGCGGGCAGCGCGCCCAACATCATCCCTGACAGCGCCGAGGTGAAGGTCAATATGCGCTCGCTGACCCCCGAGGTGCGCGAGGTGCTCAACGCGGGCACCAAGCGCTCGGCGAAGGCGGCGGCGATGATGGGCAACGCCCCCGAGCCGACGATCACCTATTTGAGCGGCACCGGCAGCCTGATCAACGACGAGTCGATGGCGGCGTCCGGGCTGGCGATCCTCAAGCCCGTGCTCGGCGACCGGCTGCTCTTCGCGCCGGCGAGCGCGGCGCCCGTTTCGGCGAGCGAGGACTATTCGGAGATCGTCGACGCGGGCATCCCCTCGCTCTATTTCGCGATCGGCGGCTATGACCCCGCGGTGCTCGCGGACCTCAAGGCGAAGGGCCAACCTGTGCCGACCAACCACTCGCCGATCTTCGCACCGCAGGCCGAGCCGGTGATCAAGAGCGCGGTGACCGCGATCGTCCTGTCGATCATCGGCGGCGTGCGCCCGGCGACGAAATAGGCGGCCGCCCGGGCTTTCGATTGTACGGCGGCGGATGCGGTGATAGCGTCTCGCGCGGTCGCGATGGCCGGGCCGGAGGCGTAAATCCCTGCCCGGAAGGGGAAAAGGGGACATCATGACCATTTTGCGCCTCGCGCTGGCAACGGCGCTCTGCCTGTGCGCCGCGTCGTCGCCGGCCGCAGCCAGGCCAAAGATCGTCGCGAACGGCGACCTGCCGACGAAGCGATACGACCTCGGAGCGCCGCCGAGTAAGGCGTGGACGCGCGATGCGTTCGTCCGGGATACGCTCCCGATCCTCCGGGCCGACGCCGAGAAGATCCTCGCCGATTATGATATCGAAAATGCGCTGATCCGGGCGCGGCTCCACCAGGGGCTCGCCGCGATCGCGATCCTGCAAAACCGGCCGCACGATGCCGAAAGGCTGCTCGCGGACGAACGCGCGTTGCAGGCAAAGCCGCAATTGCGCGCGATCGGCTTTCTGATGCACGATGCGGTCGCGGCCGGCCTCGCCGTTCCTGCCGAAAAGCGATGCGACGCGATGGCCGCGCGCATCAGCGAGCGGCTCAAGGGCACCGATCCGCTGATCGTCCGCGACGAGGTGCTGCTGCGGCTTGGCCAGACCGAGGCGTACAGTATCCCCTATCTGGGTGCCGGCGCCGCGGTCGAATTCGATCCGCTCGCCGAAAAGACCGGCGGGATCGACATATTGGACACGATGCTTCTCGCGATCTGGCGCGCGGGTGTGGAATACATCCCGCCGTGCCGCAGCCGCATGACCGATGCCTTTCGGTCCTGGGCGAACGATCCCGCGAACCGCCCCGTCGATATCTGGCCGGCGCGCCAGCCCGACCCCGCCGCCTTTGCCAAGGCCGCTCCGGTGACGGTCGCGATTTGGGATACCGGCATCGACACGACGATGTTCGCCGGCCAGATGGCATATGACCCGGCCGAGCCGTTCGACGGCAAGGACAACGACGGCAACGGCGTCGTCGACGACATATACGGGCCGACCTACGACTTTCGCGGCCATCCCTCGCGCGACGACATTGCGCCGCCGTCGGCGTTTCTGAAACCGCAGATCGGCTTTCAGATGGCGCTCTACAAAGGGCAGCGCGACATGAACTACGGGCTCGACACGCCCGAAGCGGCGCTGATGGCCCGGCGCTCCCGCGAAGCAGGACTGGCGGAGCAGGAGGGCGATATCGATGCGATGAACGAGCTCGGCGATCGCGGGCACGGCACCTTCGTCGCGAGCCAGGTCGCCGACGGCGCGCCCTATGTCCGTCTCTACAACAACCGCGTCGTGATCGGCGGTTACGATCCGAAGCCGATCGCGATCGGCGAAGATGAGAACCGGCGCTGGCTCGCTGCGGTGCCGGCGTCGATCGCGCGAATGAAGCGGGCGGGCGTCCGGGTCGTCAACATGAGCTGGGTCGTCACCGTCGACGGCATCGTCGAGGAACTTCTGATCGGCGGGTTCGAGAAGGATGAAACGAAAGCGCGTGCGCGCGCGCAGGCGATCTATCGCGATGCCGAAAAGGTGCTGAAACAGGCGCTCGACGACGCGCGCGGCATTCTGTTCGTTGCGGGGGCCGGCAACAACAACCAGAGCGACAAGAGCTTCGCGGCAGTTCCGCAGTCGATCGACGCGCCGAACCTCATCGTCGTGGGCGCGGTGGGCCTGAGCGGAGCGCCTGCCGGCTTCACGACCTTCGGCGAAGGCGTCGATATCTATGGACCGGGCGAAGCGGTGCGCGGGCGCATGCCCGGCGGCGCCGCGCTGTCGGGGTCGGGCACGTCCTATGCATCGCCCAATGTCGCGCGCGCGGCAGCGCAAATGCTCGCGGTCAATCCCGACCTCAACCCCGCGCAATTGATCGAAGGTCTGTTGGCAACGGCGAGCGTCGGCGATAGCGGGGTAAAACTCGTCAATCCGGCGGCCGCGGTCGCATGGGCGGAGAAGCATCGCTAGTTTCATGGATACCCAGACGCTCGTCCGCCTGCTCGACCTCGTCGGCATCGCCGTCTTCGCGCTGTCGGGCGCGCTGATGGCGGTGCGGCTACGGCAGACATTGATTACCGCCTGTTTCTTCGCGCTCGTGACCGGCGTCGGCGGCGGCAGCATCCGCGATCTGCTGATCGGCGCGCCGGTCTTCTGGGTGCAGGACGGTGCGATCGCCGCGGTTTGCATCGCGATCGCGCTCGTCGTCTGGGTGACGCCCGAACGCTGGTGGCAGGGCCAATTGCTCGAATGGGCCGACGCGGTGGGACTTGCCGCCTACGCGGTATTCGGAACCGCAAAGGCGCTCGCGTGGGGCGTTCCGCCGGTGCCGGCGCTGCTGATGGGCGTGATCACCGGCTGCGTCGGCGGCACGATCCGCGACATATTGGCTGGCGTACCGTCGATCATCGTGCGGCCCGAAATCTATGTCACCGCTGCCGCGCTCGCGTCGGGCCTCTTTCTCGTCCTGTTGTGGCTCGGTGCGGGGACACCGGTGGCAGCGGTGACGGGCGCGGGCGCCGGATTTATTTTGCGCGGTGCAGCAATTCGCTGGTCATTGGCGCTTCCAGCGTATAGGGGGCCCCGCGAATCGCGGTAAACAGCGGCCTAATCGAGCCGCAACGCTCCGTTTAACTTTGATCCGATAGGATCGCGGCGGGCGCGCAGGGGAGCGCGCCGTGGGGACCGTTCGAATTTTGTCGACATTGCTGATCCTTTTCGGCGCCGGTGTCGAGGCGTCTGACTGCGCGAGCGCGTGCGGTGAACCGGCCGATACCGGCCGGTGGATCGTCGGCCTGTCGCTGATCATCTTCCTATTGCCGTTGCTGGCCTCACCGTCGGCGCTGCTCTTTTTTCGCTGGCTTCTGACACCGTTGACAGAACGTAAACCACATCCGGTGCCGCGGCGTTCGATCCTGTCGCGATTGATGGGCTGACTTTCGGGTCCATAATATGGCACTCTGTGTGCCATGACCGTTGCGCTCGACACCATCGCCCGCCAGGTCCGCGACCAGGCCGTATCGTTGCCCGATCTTTTCGGGCGTTTCGATTTCGATCGCGCACCCGAACGCTGGGCGCCTGATCGCGAAGCGACGACCGAGCTGGGGCGCGTGCGGGGGATCGATCGCGAAGCGTACCTGGACGATGCCGAGCTTGTCGCGCGCATTCGCGAATATACGATGCTCGGCGACCGCACCGGCGACGCCTATGCCGCGTTGATGCCGAAAATGGGCTTTCAGCGCATCGTCGCGATGCTCGTCGACGCGTGCGACAAGGGGGTCGAGGCCGTCGACGACGCACCGCCCGAGCTGGTCGCGCTGATCCGCGAGATGGAAGCGAGGCCCGACTGGGTCGATATGGCGCTGGTAGAAGAGGGCGCTGCCTATGAGCGCAATGCGACGGCGAACCTCGCCCCCTTCCTGATCCGCGGCGCGTTCATCGCGACCTTCCTCAACAAATATTCGGCGTTGCCGATGGCGCTGACGGGGACGTTGAGCCACGCGACCGCCGCGCGGCGGGTCAAGGAAACCGCGACCTTCTTCGCGACCACCGCGCTGCCGGGCGCGCTCGATCGCTTCGGGCCGGGGTTCAAGGCGGCGGCGATGGTGCGGCTGATGCACTCGATGGTGCGCGTCAACGTATTGTCGCGGCCGGGGATGTGGGATGCCGAAACCTATGGCGTGCCGATTCCCCAGCTCGACCAGATGCCCGCGGGGTTGATCCCGATCTATTTCCTGTCGCAGGACGTGCTGAAGAGCGGGCGCAAGCGCTTCAACCGGCTCGAGCGCGGACGTGTCGAGCTCGCACGCTATCGCTGTTTTCTGCTCGGGCTGCCCGAGGATCTGCTTGCCGACACGCCCGAGGAGATCGTGCGCATCTGGCGGACGCGGAGCGCGACGCTGCGTTACGAATATGACGACCCGGTCTGCGGCGGGTTGCTCCGTGCGACGATGGAGGCCGAGCTGTCGACCGACTCGTCGCCCGCGGGACGCGTCAAGCGCCGCCTCGAACGGTCGGTGAGCCGCGTCTTCTTCGTCAAGGCGTTCCTGAATGGTGATGCCGAACGGGCCGACGACGTCGGGGTACCGGTCGGCCGCCGCGATCATCTGATCTACGGCGCGACGATGCTCGCGCTGGTGGGCAGGATGACGGCGTACCGCGTCGCCTCGCGCCTGCCGGTGCTACGCCACTTGGCCGACCGGCGCCTCGTCAGCCGGATCAATCGCCAGCTCGCGGGCTATGGCCGCGCCGAGTTCCAGTCCGACGCAGCACATTATCGCCCCGCAACGGCTTGACCGCGCCGCACTTCGCGGCATGTTGGTCGGCTAATGGCGAAGGAACGGAGCGGTATGACGACCGAGCAGACGACGGCGAACGGCATCAGCATCACCTATGAGGACAAGGGGCAGAAGGACGCGCCCGCGATCCTGCTGGTAATGGGGCTCGGCGGGCAGTTGACGCTCTGGCCTGACGAGTTCGTCGATGCGCTCGTCGCGCACGGCTTTCGCGTCATCCGGTACGACAATCGCGACGTCGGCCTGTCGACGCGCTTCGACGCGGCGGGCGTCCCCAACCTGAAATGGATGTTCGTGAAGGCGGCGCTCAAGCTGCCGGTGCGCAGCGCCTATACGCTCGCCGACATGGCAGCAGACGGCATGGCGCTGCTCGACCATCTGGGGATCAAACGCGCGCATATCGTCGGTGCATCGATGGGCGGGATGATCGCGCAGCACATCGCCGCGCGCTATCCCGAGCGGGTACTGTCGCTGACCTCGGTCATGTCGACCACCGGCAATCCGCGGCTGCCGCGCGCGCAGAAAGAGGCGATGCGCGTCCTCGCCAACCGGCCGATGAGCGGCGATCCCGAGGCGCTGATCGCCTATTCGGTCAATGCTGCGCGCGTGATCGGCAGTCCCGATTATCCCGCGGCGGAAGAGCGGTTGCAGCGCCGCGTCCGCAACGATTACGAGCGCGGCTGGTATCCGCAGGGTGTGGCGCGCCAGATGGCGGCGATCGTCGCCGACGGCGACCGGCGCGCGATGCTGAAATCGATTCTGGCGCCGACGCTGGTGATCCATGGCGAGGCCGACCCGCTCGTGCCGATCGCGGGCGGACGCGATACGGCAGAGAATATCCCCGGGGCACGGCTGCTGACGATCCCCGGCATGGGGCACGACCTGCCGCTCGCGCTCGTCGACACGCTGGCGGGTGCGATCGCCGAACATGCGAAGGGCGTGGCGCTCGCGGCCTGATATTCTCCCTTCCCATTTATGGGAGGGGTCGGGGAGGGCATGTCATTCGGGGCGGTGCCTCAACAGGTCCTCCCCTAACCCCTCCCGCGAGCGGGAGGGGAATTACTTGAGCAACAACGCCAGCGTTCCGAGGAACCCCTTCGCGTCCGCATCGCCCGCCCGCGGTACCGCCGGCAGATAGGCGCGGCAATCGAGGCAGCTCGCCTGCACCGAACCCGATTTCGTAAGCAGCGTCAGATCCTGTACCAGCCGGCGCTCGACCAGCTGGCGGTTCATCGCCGCGATGCCGAACCAGCCGCGCGGCAGGCTCGCTTCCTGTTCCGGTTCGCTGCCCGACAGGCTGGCGAGCATCTTCGAAAATTCGCTGGGCTCTTCCTCATAATATTTGGCGTGATAGGCGCCGTCGATCTTCGCCATCTTGGCCGCGGCGGCAAGGGCATCGGGGAGGCCGCCGAACTGGTCGACCAGGCCGATCTGGCGCGCGGTCCCGCCGGCCCAGACACGTCCTTCGGCAATCGTGCGGATTTTTTCGATCGGCTGGTTGCGGCTCTTGGCGACCAGGCCGGTGAAGCGCGCATAGATGTCCTCGACGCTCGCCTGCGCGAGCGCGTTGAACTCGTCGTTGACGCCGCCGAACACGTCCGGCTGGCCCGACAGCGGCGTCGTCGCGATGCCGTCGGCGTTGACGCCGATCTTCGCGAGCGCCTGGTCGAAGCTCGGCAGGATGCCGAACACGCCGATCGAGCCGGTAATCGTCTCGGGCTCGGCGAAGATGCGGTCGGCCGGGGTCGAGACCCAATAGCCGCCCGACGCCGCAACATTGGCCATCGAAACGACGAGGGGAAGCTTCTTGGCCTTTGCCTGGAGCAAGGCCTGCCGGATTTCCTCCGACGCGAGTACCGATCCGCCGGGCGAATCGACGCGCAGCACGATCGCCTTGGTGCCGCCATCGGCAACGGCGTTCAGAATATGTTCGGCGACGGTCGTGCCGCCCGCGGTGCCGTTCGGCGCCTCGCCGTCGACGATTTCGCCGACGACCGGAATGACCGCGATGGCGGCGCCCTTTTCTTCGGGCGGGTTCGCCGCGACCCAGTTTTCGAGCGGGATCGCCGCATAGTCCCACGGCCGGCTGTCGTCATAGGTGCCGCTGATTTCGGCGACGCGCGCGTTGAAGGCCATGCGGCTGCCGACCTTGTCGATCAGCCCCGCATCGAGACCCGCCTTCGACAGGTCGTTGCCGGCCGCCTGCACCGCGCCGGCGGTGTCGGCGATGAAGGCATCGATCTTCGCCTTCGGGCGCGCCTTTTTGACGTCGCTCAGCCAGCTTTCCCACAGCGCGCCGGCATAGGCCAAGTCGGCTTCCTTCGCCTCGGGCGACTGGTCGCTCCGCAGGAAGGGTTCGACCGCGCTCTTGAAGGTGCCGACGCGATAGATGTGCGCCGTGACGCCGAGCTTGTCCATCAACCCCTTGTAATAGAGCCGCGATCCGCCGGGGCCGGCGATCGCGACGCCGCCGATGCCGTCCGACCAGATTTCACTGGCGTGCGCCGCGACCTGATAGCTGTCGGTGGTGTAGGCGGTGGCGAAGGCGAGCACCGGCTTTTTCGCCGCGCGGACCTTGTCGACCGCCGTGCCGATTTCGGCGAGCGACACCTGCCCGCCGCCGAGAAAGCGATCGAGGTCGAGCACGACCGAGGTCACGCGCTTGTCGGTCGCCGCAGTTTCGAGCGCATGGACGACGTCGCGCGTCCGGATTTCCTTGAGCTGGTTGCCGCCCGACAGCGCCGCGAACGGATCGACGTCGGCGGGCTGTTCGGTGACGACGCCGTCGAAATCGATCTGCAGTGCGCCTTCGGTCACCGGAAGCGCCGCATTGGGCCGCGCCGCGAGCAGCCCGAAGAGAAGCGCGAAGAACATCAGCAGAAAGATCAGCGCGAGCCCGTCCTTGATCGCGACGAGCAGGTTCCACACCTTGCGCGGAAAGCTCGTCCGTCCTTTCGGCTTGTCCTCGCCGGGAAGCGGACGGCGGACGGGAATGGCCCAGGGGCCGGCGGGATCGTTCTGCGGGGTCGTGGTGTCGGTCATGCGCGCGAACCTAGGGACGCGGCCGGTCCTTGGCAATGCACGCTTCGACCGATGCGGAGCGGCGGGGGACGAGCGACGTCAGAGCCAGCCCTGCTCGCGGTACCAGCGCACCGTTTCGGCCAGCGCATCCGCCGTGCAGAGGCCCGGCATCCATAGTTCGGGAGGCGGACCGGCGCTGGCGCCGGCGACCCAGTCGGGGTGCGCGATATAGCGCGCGCGATCCGGCGTCAGCTTGGCGGCGCCACGGCGCACGAGCTTGTCGAGTTGGCCTGCGGTCTTGAGCACCAGCGGCGGAACGGGGATCGCCGATACCCGTGCGCGTTCGACCGCGCGGCCGACCGCCTGCGCAAAGCCGCGATACGACCAGCCGGAGGGTGTGCCGTCGTCGGGCTCGTAGATCGCGCCGATGCTGATGTCGCGATCGGCGGCCACGGCCACCAGCAGGCGCGCGAGTTCATCGACGTAAATCGCCGACATCCGGCCCGGCGGCACCAGCGCGATCCCGCGCCGGGCCATCCGGAACAGGTCGAGCATCTCGGTATCGCCGGGGCCGAAGACCGCCGGGGGGCGCACGATCGTCCAGTCGAGCCCGCTTTCCTCGACGATCTTCTCGGCGCGTTCCTTCGACCAGCCGTAATTGGAAAGGCCGGGTTCGCGCGCCGCGAGCGAGGAGACGTGGACGAATCGCGCCGCACCGGCCCCGCGCGCCGCCTCGACGACGTTCCTGGTCGCGGTGGCGTTCCCCGCCTCGAAATCGGCGCGGGTCGGGACGTTTACGACGCCCGCTATGTGCAGGACGGCGTCGCTGCCCGCGACCAGTTCGGCGAGGCTGTCTTTGTCGTCGAGCGCGCCCGCGATCCACGTCACGTTTTCGCGAGCCTCCTGCGCGCGGCGAGTGAGCGCGCGGACGTGCCAGCCCGCCGCGACGGCGTGGCGTAAGGTCGCGCCGCCGACGAAGCCGGTCGCGCCGGTCATCGCGAGCACGCGGCGCGTCACAGCAGTACCATGTGATCGCGGTGGACCATCGCCGCGCGCGGCGCATAGCCGAGCGCCGCGTCTTGCGCCGCGCGGCCGAGGCCGAGGATCGCGGCGGCGTCGGCCGCGGGATATTCGGACAGGCCGCGCGCGACCACGCGCCCGTCGGGCCCGGCGATGTCGAGAATGTCGCCGCGTGCGAAGCTGCCGCTCGCGCCTGTGACGCCCGCGGCGAGAAGGCTCGCACCATCGCGCAGCGCCTTGACCGCGCCTGCGTCGATCGTCAGCCGGCCCTTCGCGGTCAGCCCGCCAGCGAGCCATGCCTTGCGCGCGCTCGCACCCTTCTCGGCGACGAAGAGCGTGTGGCGCGCGTCGGCGGACAGCGGCCGGTCGATGTGGCCCGAGGTGATTGCCAGATGCGCGCCCGCGGCATTGGCGATGCGCGCCGCGGAAATCTTCGAGACCATTCCGCCCGATCCCATTCCCGACGCCGATCCGGTATCGGCCATCGCCTCGATCGCGCCGTCGATGCGCTCGACGCGGCCGATGTGCGCCGCGCCCGGAAGCGCGGGGTTCCGGTCGTAAAGCCCGTCGATGTCGGAAAGCAGGATCACGCCGCCCGCGCCCGCCGCCTGCGCGACGCGCGCCGCGAGCCGGTCGTTGTCGCCGAAACGGATTTCTTCGGTCGCGACGCTGTCATTCTCGTTGATCACGGGCACGACGCCGAGGTTCAGCAGGCGGTCGAGCGTCGCCGATGCGTTGAGATAGCGGCGGCGATGTTCGAGGTCGTCGAGCGTGACGAGGATCTGCGCCGCGGTAAGCCCCTCGGCGCCGAGCACCTCGGCCCATACCTGACTGAGCGCGATCTGGCCGGTCGCTGCAGCCGCCTGCGCATCTTCGAGGCTGGCGCGGCCGCCCTTTGCGAGCCCCAGCCGCCGCGCCCCGAGCGCGATCGCGCCCGACGAGACGACTGCGACCTGCTGGCCTGCGCGCGAACGCGCCGCGATGTCGGCGGCAACGCCCGCCAGCCAGTCGCGCCGCACCGCGCCGTCCGGATCGACGAGCAGCGCCGATCCGATCTTGACGATCAGCCTGGGACAAGAGGCGGGCGCGAACAGCATGCGCCGCCGATAGCGTGCCCGGCGAGGGGTGCCAATGCGAATATCGCGGCCCGTTTTGCGCCGGATATGCTATGCAACGCTGCCTCGCTGAGCCTTCTGGAGAGTCGCGAAACGAAACGGGATGAGGAGCGAAGGGATGGCCAATGCGATCGACGAGGAAAAGCTACACGCGTTCGTCGGCAAGATGCTCGGCGATATCGGCGGCGGGATGAGCGTGCCCACCGTGCGGCTGGGTTTCCGGCTGGGGCTGTTCGACCGGCTGGCAGAGGCGCCCGCGACCGCGGCCGAGCTCGCGGCACGCGCGGGCGGGCTGCACGAGCGGTACGTCCGCGAATGGGCACTCGCGCAGGCTGCGAGCGGTTATGTCGACTATGATCCCGCGAGCGAGCGGTTCAGCGTCTCGCCCGAGCAGGCGATGGTGTTCGTGCACCGCGACAGCCCCGTCTATCTCGCCGGCGCGTTCGAACTGATCGCTGCGATGATCGAGGCCGAGGCAAAGGTCGAGGAATGCTTCCGGCACGGGACCGGCGTGCGCTGGGGCGACCACGCCGGGTGCCTCTTCTGCGCGACGGGTGCCTTTTTCCGCCCCGGCTACGTCAACAATATCGTCCAGAGCTGGATCCCCGCGCTCGACGGAGTCGAGGCGAAATTGCGCGGCGGGGCGGCGGTCGCCGACGTCGGGTGCGGCGTCGGCTTTTCGACGCTGCTGATGGCGGACGCCTATCCCCAAAGCCGCTTCGTCGGATTCGACTTTCACGCGCCGTCGATCGAGGAAGCGCGGCGCCATGCCGAGGGGCATGGCTATGGCGATCGCGTCCGCTTCGAGGTCGCGGCTGCCAAGGATATTGCCGAGGACGGGTTCGACCTCGTCACCATGTATGATTGCCTGCACGACATGGGCGATCCGCAGGGCTGCGCCGGACATATGCGGCGGATCCTGGCGCCGGGCGGGACGTGGATGATCGTCGAGCCGGTTGCGGGCAACGCGCCCGCGGACAATCTGAATCCGGTCGGACGACTCTATTACAACGCCTCGACGATGATCTGCGTACCGACGTCGCTCGACCAAGAGGTCGGCGCGGCATTGGGCGCACAGGCGGGTGAGGCGCGCCTGTCGGAGGTCGTGCGCGGCGGCGGCTTTGCCGCCGTGCGGCGCGCGACGGAGGGGCCGTTCAACATGGTGCTGGAGGCGCGCTGATCAGATCGGAGACCACTCGCTCGAGGCGTCTTCGCCGTCGTCGTCATCCGCCCCGGGTTCGGGCTGTCCGACGGCTTCGAGCAGCTTGTCGAGCACGGCTTCGATCCCCGCGCCGCTCGCACCCGAAAGCGCCATCACCGGATGCCCGCTTTCGGCTTCGAGTTCGGCCGACAGCGCGGCGATCAGCTCGTCGTCGAGCGTGTCGACCTTGTTGAGCGCGACGATCACCGGCTTGTCGATCAGGTCGGCACCATAGGCTTCGAGCTCGTCGCGCACGATGCGATAGCTCGTCGCGACATCCTCGTCGTTCGCGTCGACGAGATGCAGCAGCACGCGGCAACGCTCGATATGGCCCAGGAAACGATCGCCGACCCCGGCGCCGTCGGCCGCGCCTTCGATCAAGCCGGGGATGTCGGCGACGACGAACTCGTGCCCCTTGTGGCTCACCACGCCAAGCTGCGGGCGCAGCGTCGTGAAGGCGTAGGCGCCGACCTTGGCCTGCGCGTTGCTCACCGCGTTGATGAAGGTCGACTTACCCGCGTTGGGCAGCCCGACGAGACCGGCGTCGGCGAGCAGCTTCAGCCGCAGCCACACCCACATTTCCTCGCCCGGCCAGCCCGGCCCGTGCTGGCGCGGCGCGCGGTTGGTCGAGGTCTTGTAGCTCGCATTGCCGCGCCCGCCGTCGCCGCCGCGCAGGAAGTGGACGCGTTCGCCCTCCTTGGTGAGATCGGCGAGCAGGCTGCGGTCCTCGTCATCGTCGAGGATCTGCGTGCCGATCGGCACCTGGATGATCAGGTCGGGACCGCCCGCGCCAGTGCGGTCGCGGCCCGCACCCGGGGTGCCGCGCTTCGCCTTGAAATGCTGGGTGTAGCGAAAGTCGATCAGCGTGTTGAGACCGGCGACGGCTTCGAAGATGATATCGCCGCCCTTGCCGCCGTTACCGCCGTCGGGGCCGCCATATTCGACATATTTTTCGCGCCGGAACGACACGGCGCCGGGGCCGCCGTCGCCGGACTTGATGAAAATCTTGGCTTGGTCGAGGAAATGCATCGGGCGCCTTTAGTGGGAAGGCGCCGAAAAGGCCAGCTTTGCGTCAGCCCCGCCGGCCGATCCCGTGCGAAAGCATCGATTCGAGCGCGATCTCGCGCGCGCGGCTGCGCGGGACGCCGAGCGCGCGCGACAGCGGGCCGCCGAACAGCGCGTCGCCGAGCGCCATCAGGACGAGCTGCATCGTCTCGTCCTCGATCGGCGCTTCGTCCTCGCTATGATCTTCGCGGAGTTCCTCGACGAGGTCGTGGATCGCCTTCAGGATCGGATCGAGCGCATTCTCGTTGCCCGACAGGATCATCCAGCTTGCAAGCGCACCCGCGCCACCGGTGTCGAAGGCATCGAAGGCCAGGTCGACGACTTCGCGCGGATTCTGGTCTCCCGCGCGCTGGCGGAACACGGTCTCGCGGATCGTCGTGGTGATGAAGGCGGCCATCTTTTCGATCAGCGCCTGCTGCAGTCCCGCGGCGCTGCCGAAATGGTGGAGCAGATTGGCGTGCGTGCGATCGACGCGCGCCGCGACGGCTTTCAGCGTCACCGCCTGCGGGCCGCTTTCGATCAGGATTTCACGGGCGGCTTCGAGCGCGGCGGCGCGGCTCTCCTCCGGGCTCAGCCGCTTTTTGACTGCAATTGACACCACTGTAAGTAACCTTTAATATCTACCCCATAGGACGTCCCCACGCCCTTCAACCCCTTTCCGACGGTGAGGATCATATGTCCAGCCTTTCGCTCTCCCCGACGCCGAATGACCTTACGATAACGCCGCGCGACGTGCGGTTCGGCCGCGACGACAAGCAGGGCCGCTGGTGGCTGAACGGCGACCCGATCGCTTCGGCGTTCCACACCGCGCTGTCGGTGACCTTCCCGAAGGGCGAGGCGATGTTCATCGAGGCGGTCAAGGCGCACCGCGAGGGCGTGCCCGAAAAGCTGGCGCGCGAAATCCGCGCCTTCACCCAACAGGAAGTGATCCACAGCCGCGAGCATGTCGTCTTCAACCGCAAGGCGGCCGAGGCCGGCTATGACCTGTCCGAACTCGAAGGCGACGTCGACGAGGTGATGGGGCTGATCAAGGCGCGTCCGCCGATCGTCAACCTGATGGCGACGATCGCGCTCGAACATTACACCGCGATGATGGCGGCGGTGATGCTGAAGGACCCCAAGATGTACGAGGGGGCGGAAGAGGAATGGGCCGCGCTGTGGAAATGGCATGCGATCGAAGAGATCGAGCATAAGGGTGTCGCCTACGACACCTGGCTGCATGCGACGAAGGACTGGAGCCGCTTCAAACGCTGGCGCGCCAAGTCGCTGATGATGCTGCTCGTCACGACGCGCTTCTGGCCGCGCCGCGTCAAGGGGATGAAGGCGCTGCTCCGGCAGGACGGCCTCACCGGCTGGCGCGTCACTGCGCGAATCTGGTGGTATCTGCTCGGATCGCCGGGTGTGCTGCGCCGCAGCTTCCTGCCCTGGCTCGCCTATTTCATGCCGGGTTTTCACCCATGGAACCACGACGACCGCGCGCTCATCAAGAAATATGAGAGCGACTATGCCGATGCGGTGATGCCGGCACAGTCGTCGGCGGGCGAACTCGCCGCCGCCGCGGCCTGATCTTCAGCTCTCGCGCGAGCGGGTTTCCGGAGCGGTCTTCTCTCTCCCTGTCTCCGGAGCCTGCGCGCGCGGTCAGGCCGGCTCATAGCCGGCAGGCGCGATCCGATATCCCCAGATGCAACAGGCCAGCATCGCGAGGTTCGACCCGAAATCGAGGGTCATCCAGCGGTTCAGAACCGGCACCTCGAACACGAAATAATAGTTGAACCAGAAAAAGGGGAGCAGCGCGGCGCCGTAGATCGCGAAGGTCCGTTTCGTCCAGCGGCTGAATGCGATGAACAGCGCGCCGAGCACCGCCTGCGCGCCGAAGCAGCCGACGAACAGCGCGCTGGTGGCGCTGAGGTGCTGATAGTCCGGATTGATCGTCAGCCGTTCGACCATTGCCGGCGCGACGAGGCACCAGCCGCCGAGGATCAGAAAGGGCAGCGCGAGCAGGCGTTGCGGCCAGAGCGGGGTCAGCATCGACATCTTTTATCAGCGCATGCTCCGCGCGCAAAGCCGACTGGACGGTTTCACGCAATTTCCATAGGCTCGATGTGGGTCAGGGGGAGACGTCATGCAGCCACGGATGTCGGCGGCCGAGATCACGCAGCTCGAACTGCAGCTCGCAGGGCGGACCGCGTTGCTCGAATTCGGCTGCGGCGGCAGCACGCTCGTCGCCGCGCGGCAGGTGCAGAAGATCGTCAGCGTCGACAGCGATCCCGAGTGGCTCGCCGACGTCGGGGCCAATCTGGCGCGCGCGGCGATCGACTTTACGCCCTTCCACGCCGATATCGGGCCGACGAAAGAATGGGGCTATCCCGCCGACGAGAGCCGGCTGCGCGACTGGCCGCGCTATCATGTCCAGGTCTGGCGCCGCCTCGCGGGCGGACCCGACGCGGTACTGATCGACGGCCGTTTTCGCGTCGCGTGCCTCCTTCAGTCGATCATCCATTGCCGGCCCGACTGCATCCTGCTGTTCCACGATTTCTTCGATCGCCCCCATTATCACGTCGTCCTGCGCCATGTGGACGTGCTCGCCCGTGTCGACACGCTCGCGGTGATGCGCGCGAAGCAACAGGTCGATGGCAAAGCCGTCCTCCACGACCTGTTCGATCATTTCTTCATCCCCGACTGACCGGGCGCGATTGACCAACGCCGTGGGGCTGCGGCATGTCGGCGGCATGTTCACGACGCCTCCGACGATCGAGACCGATCGCCTCCGCCTCCGTCCGACGCGCTTTGCGGACAAGGACGTGCATATCGCCATGTGGGCCGACGAGCGGGTGACGCGCTTCATCGGCGGCGAACCGCGCACCCCCGACGTCAGCTGGGGCAAATATCTGAGTTCGGCCGGGCTATGGCCGGTGATGGGCTTCGGCTACTGGGTGTTCGCCGACCGCGCGAGCGATGCGCTGATCGGCATGGGCGGTTTGAGCTATTTCTGCCGCGGTATCCCCGAACTCGAAGGTCTGCCCGAGGCGGGCTGGGCGTTCGACGCCGATCATTGGGGCGCGGGCTATGCGACCGAGGCGATGACCGCAGCGCTCGGTTGGGCCGATACGAATCTCGATGCGCGCGAGGTGCGCTGCATCATCGACCTCGGCAACGACGCGTCGGAGCGTGTGTCGGCGAAGCTGGGGTTCCGGCGGATCGGCGAAAGCGATGCGCTGGGGCATGTCGTCGCAATCTATTCGCGGCCGAAGGGCGGCTGATTGATCCTCGCCGCAAGCGGGGAGGGTTTGGCTAGGCCGCCTCTACCGACAGCACGCCGCCGTCGGCGCTGACGACGCGGACCTTGGCGCCTTCGGCCATATCCGGACCGCGCACCGGCCATTCGCCGTCGCCGACCTTGGCGCGGCCGCGGCCGTCCTCGATGGCCTTGGTCACCGTCAGCACTTCACCCACGAGGCGGCCGGCGCGCTGATTGAGGTGCGGATCGGTCGAGGTGATCGGGTTCGCCTTCAGCCAGCGGCGCGCGCCATAGAGTGCGATGAACGCAAGCACCGCGAAAATGCCGAGCTGCAGCGGGACAGAGATCGGCGCGATCCACGCGACGATGCCGGTCACGATCGCCGCGGCGCCGAGCCAGATCAGGAAAAAGCCGGGTGCGATGATCTCCGCCGCGGCGAGCAGGACGCCGAGCGAGAGCCACGCCCAGTGCGGTTCCATATTGGCGATGAAGTCGGGCATGTCAGGCTCCCGTCTTGCGCTCGAGCGCGTCCTTGGCGAGTTCGCCGATGCCGCCCAAAGTGCCGATCAGCTGCGTCGCCTCGACCGGGAACAGGATCGTCTTGCTGTTCGGGCTCGTCGCGAACTGGCTGACCGCTTCGACATATTTCTGCGCGATGAAGTAATTGATCGCCTGCGCATTGCCGCTGGCGATTGCCTGGCTGACCATCTGCGTCGCCTTCGCTTCGGCTTCGGCTTCGCGCTCGCGCGCTTCGGCGTCGCGGAAGGCGGCTTCGCGGCGGCCTTCGGCTTCGAGGATCTGGCTCTGCTTCTGGCCTTCGGCGCGCAGGATTTCCGATGCCCGGCTGCCCTCGGCTTCGAGGATGTTCGCACGCTTTTCGCGCTCGGCCTTCATCTGCCGCGCCATCGCGTTCGAGATGTCCGCGGGCGGGCGGATGTCCTTGATCTCGACGCGGGTGATCTTGACGCCCCACGGGGTCGTCGCGTCATCGACGACGTGCAGCAGGCGCGTGTTGATCTCGTCGCGCTTCGACAGCGTTTCGTCGAGGTCCATCGAACCCATCACGGTGCGCAGGTTCGTCGTCGTCAGGTTCATGATCGAGAGATAGAGGTCGCTGACCTCATAGGCGGCCTTCGCGGCGTCGAGCACCTGGAAGAAGACGACGCCGTCGACCGCGACCATCGCATTGTCCTTGGTGATGATTTCCTGGCCCGGAATGTCGAGCACCTGCTCCATCATGTTCACCTTGCGCCCGACGCGGTCGAAGATCGGCATGATGAAGTTGAGCCCCGGCTGCGCGGTGTGCGTGTAGCGGCCGAAACGTTCGATCGTATAGGCATAGCCCTGCCGGACCGGCGTCAACGCCCAGACGAGGAACACCAGCGCCAGAACCACCAGTGCAAGTGCGAATTCCATCGATCATCCCCTCCGCAAATATCGTCGGCAAACCCGCTTCCTTATTGCGGCAACGGCGCGGCTGCGCCACAGAAAAGCGCATGACACCAGACCAGTATCCGCCCCGCTCGCTGCTCTACGTCCCCGGATCGAACGCACGGGCGCTCGAAAAGGCGGCGGGCCTCGCCGCCGAGTTGTTGATCATCGACCTCGAGGATGCGGTGCCCGAGGGCCGCAAGATCGAAGCACGCGAGGCGATGCGGCGCGCGGTCGAAGCCGGGTATCCGGGAAAGCGCATTGCGGTGCGCGTCAACGCCACCGGCAGCTATGCGCAAGAAGACGACATTGCGGCGCTCTATGGGCTCGCGATCGACGCGGTGGTGTTGCCGAAGGTCGATGCGGCCTCCGACCTCGATCCGGTGCGCATGCTCGGCGTGCCGATCCTCGCGATGATCGAGACGCCGGTTGCCATCTATGCGGCGCGCGAAATCGCGTCCGACCCTGCCGTCGCCGGCCTTATCGCGGGACTCAACGACCTTGCGCACGAACTCAAGCTTCCGGGTGGGATCGACCGCGGCGCGATGAACCTTGCGATCCAGACGATGGTTCTCGCCGCGCGTGCGGCAGGAGTCTGGGCGTTCGACGGAGTGTATAATGCCATCGACGATGCCGCCGGTTTCGCCGCGGAAGCCGCGGAAGGCCGACGGCTCGGTTTCGACGGGAAGAGCCTGATCCATCCGTCGCAGGTCGATCCTTGCAATGCCGCCTTCGCCCCCTCGGACCGCGAGATCGCGGCGGCCGAGGCGCTGATCGCCGCCGCCACCGGCGGGGCGCAGCGCCACGACGGCCAGATGATCGAGGACATGCATGTCGCGGCGGCGCGCGCGCTGATCGAGCGGGCGGGGCGCTAGCCGCCGTTCGTCGTTCGACGAACGCGCCTTGCCTGCCTGCCGCGGAAATGTCATTCGCGGCCGCATGAAGAACATCCCTTTTCGCGCTGCCTTTGCGGTTTTGGCGCTCGCCGCTTTCGTTCCCCCCACCTACGCCGCCCCCGCCAAGGGTGACGCGCCGGTGACCGAGGCGGAACTCGCCGAGCATATCCGGATTCTGTCGAGCGACGCATTCGAAGGCCGTGCGCCCGGCACTGAAGGCGAGGATCGCACGATCGCCTATATCGTCGGCGAGTGGGCGAAGTTCGGGCTCGAACCCGTCGCCGGAAGCGCGACGCCCTGGCTGCAGGGCGTTCCGCTCATCGAAACGCAGGCGATCGGAGGGTCGGCGAGGTTCAAGGCGAAGGGCCGCGACCTCGGCATCGGCGATGACGGCGTGCTGCTGACCGGCCGCGATGCAACGGTCTCGATCGCCGATCAGCCCGTCGTGTTCGTCGGCTATGGCGTCGACGGCGCGGGCAAGGTGAACGCCGACGTCCGCGGCAAGGTCGCCGTCATGCTTTACGACAATGTTCCGTTCGGCGATAAAATGCCGCGCTATCGCGAACGGCGCCAGATGCTTGCCGAAGCGGGCGCGAGCGCGGTGCTCGTGATCGCGACCGACGACGCGCTATGGGGTCAGCTCCAGCATTCGGTGGGCGGCAAGACGACGCGGCTCGCGTCGGCGGCGCAGGGTGCGCCGGTAACGGGCTTCATTGCGCCGGCCGCCGCCGCCGTGCTCTTTCAGAAAGCGGGGCAGGACGGCGCCAGGCTTCGCGAGAACGCAAGGGCGGCCGACTATAAGGGCGCCACGCTGCCGGTGACCGTCGATCTCGCGACGACGTCGAGCGTGCGATCTTACGAAAGCAATAACATCGTCGCCAAGCTGCCGGGCGCGAAGCCGGATGGGAAGGCGGTGCTCTACCTCGGCCATTGGGACCATCTCGGCCTTTGCGCTCCCGAAGGCGCCGCGGACCGCATCTGCAATGGTGCGGTCGACAATGCGAGCGGCATCGCGGTACTGACCGCGGTCGCAAAGCGACTCGCGGCGGGCGCGCGACCCGACCGCGACATCTATTTCATGGCGACGACGGCCGAGGAAAAGGGCCTGCTCGGCGCGCATTATTTTGTCGCGCATCCGGTGGTGCCGCTCGCCGACATCACCGTTGCGCTCAACATCGATACGATCGCCATCTCGTCGCGCGGAACGCCGGTGGCGACGATCGGGCGCGGCAAGCCTGCGTATGACGCCGTAATTCGCGACGTCGCGACGAAGCTCGGCCGCAAACTCGACGAAGACGGCGAGGCCGACGCCTTCATCCAGCGGCAGGACGGGTGGGCGCTGGGCGCCAAGGGCGTCACGTCGCTGATGGTCGGGGGAAGCTTCTCCGACATGCCGCTGCTCGAGAAATTCCTTGGCAGCGACTATCACGGGGTGGCGGACGAGTTTTCGGACAAGGTGCCGCTCGGCGGGGCGGCCGAGGATGCCGACCTGCATGTCGCTTTGGGACGGGTGTTCGCCGATACGAAGGCGTGGCCGGGTAACGCGCAGTAAGCAGCATGGGCGTCCCCGCGAAAGCGGGAACGCACCACCGGATCTTTCGGATTTACGCGGCAGCAGATGCGCCCCGCCTCCGCGGGCGCGCACCGGATCGACCGCCGGCTATCAGGCCGCCTGTCGGGCGCGCTCCGACATTTCCTGATTGAGCATCTCGGCCAGCAGGAATGCGAGTTCAAGGCTCTGGCCCGCGTTGAGGCGCGGGTCGCAGTGCGTGTGATAGCGGTCCGCCAGATCCATCTGCGTCACGTCCATCGCGCCGCCGGTGCATTCGGTGACGTTCTGGCCGGTCATCTCGATATGGATGCCGCCGCCATGCGTGCCCTCGGCGCGGTGCACGGCGAAGAAGCCGCGCACTTCGGCGAGGATGCGCTCGAACGGGCGCGTCTTGTAGCCGTTGTTCGTCTTGATGACGTTGCCGTGCATCGGATCGCACGACCAGACGACGGGATGCCCCGCCTCCTTCACCGCGCGGACGAGCTTCGGCAGATGCGCCTCGATCTTGTCGTGGCCATAGCGCGTGATCAGCGTCATGCGGCCCGGCACGCGGTTCGGGTTCAGCGTATCGAGCAGCCGCAGCAGCGCGTCGGGCTCGAGGCTGGGGCCGCACTTCATGCCGATCGGATTGCCGACGCCGCGCAGATATTCGACATGCGCCGACCCCTCGAAGCGGGTGCGGTCGCCGATCCACAGGAAATGGCCCGACAGGCCGTACCAGCCGCCGGTGAGGCTGTCCTGCCGCGTCAGCGCCTGCTCATAGGGGAGCAGGAGCGCCTCGTGGCTGGTGTAGAAGCTGGTGCCCTTGATCTGCGGGACGGTCTCGGGGGTCACGCCGCACGCTTCCATGAAAGCCAGCGCTTCGGAAATCCGCGCCGCCGTTTCCTGATATTTCTTCGCCCACGGGCTGCGGTCCATGAAGTCGTGCGTCCAGGCGTTGACCTGATGCAGGTTCGCATAGCCGCCGCCGGCGAAGGCGCGCAGCAGGTTCAGCGTCGCCGCCGACTGGTTGTACGCCTTGACCATCCGCTGCGGATCGGGCGCGCGGCCTGATGCTTCGAAGGCGATGTCGTTGATGATGTCGCCGCGATAGCTCGGCAACTCGACGCCGTTCACCTCTTCCATGTCGGCTGAACGCGGCTTCGCGAACTGGCCCGCCATGCGGCCGAGCTTCAACACGGGCATTTTCGACGCGAAGGTCAGCACGACCGCCATCTGCAGCAGCACGCGGAACGTATCGCGGATATTGTTCGGATGGAATTCGGCGAAGCTCTCGGCGCAGTCGCCGCCCTGGAGCAGAAAGGCCTTGCCCTCGGCGACGCGGGCGAGGTCGTTCGTCAATTCGCGCGCTTCACCTGCAAAAACCAGCGGCGGATAACCGGCAAGTTCCTTTTCCGCCGCGGCGAGCGCGGCGTCGTCGGAGTAGGTCGGAAGCTGGCGGGCTTCGTGCGAGCGCCAACTGTGGGGTTGCCAGTTCTGAGTCATAACGAGGGTCTTCTACGTGTTTTCAGGGAAAAATGCGAATCGCGCGTCGCCATGGCGCGAACGGGCAGCGGGCGCAAGTCATTGAAACTTAGTTTCAAACGCAACTATTTGCAGCAATACTTCACCTCATGGTTCAAAAATGTTAGTTTGTTGCCGGGTCGGAGCGCAAATAGTCGGGCGCGGTCAAGGCGTTCGGCAATCGGTAACGTTATGCACCTAGTGGTCCATCCGGGGACCTCGACGCAAAAAAGAAATTCTAATGGCGAATTTCGATCCGACGTGGTTCGGCTATGGCGCGCTAATCGTGCTGCTTGCAGCAAGCCTCGTCGCGCGCGTCGATCATGTCCGGCTGGGACTCGCGGTCGCGGCGCTGCTCGCGCTTCCTGTGGCCATTCTCGGCTGGCGCGGCAGCGGTTATACCTTGCTCATCATCGCGATCCTCCTCGTCAACCTCGGCCTCATCTCGCGGCTCTGGCTGGGCAACGCCAAAATCACTTTCAGCGCCGAGGAGCAGCAGTTGCGCGATCGCCATTTCGGCAGCCTTAGTCCCGTGCACGCCCGCGCGCTGATCGATCAGGGTAACTGGATATCGGCAAGGCGCGGCGAAATCCTCGTCCGCGAGAACGAGGCCGCACCGTGCCTTTTCTACCTGGCCGAAGGCACTGCCGAGATTCTTCGCGACGGCACCGATGTCGGGGCGCTCGCCGACGGCGCGCTGATCGGTGAAGCGACGGTCCTCGACGGCGCGCATGCTACGGGGACCGTGGTACTCGCCAGCAACGCGCGGCTTTGGTTCGTCCCTGCCGCGGGTCTTCGCGCCTATCTGGCGGCAAATCCCGGGGTTGCGGGTGCGCTGCACGAAGGCTTTGCGCGTGCGTTGCGCGGCAAGCTGGCGAGCGCGAACACGCGCATTGCCGACATGGCACCCATCGCCTAGGCTGACGGCTTCTTGCTCGTCATCCGCGGATTTTAGTCGAAGCTTATGACCCTTACACTCTATGGTATTCCGAACTGCGACACGGTGAAGAAGGCGCGTCGCTGGCTCGACGACCGCGGCGTTGCCTATCGTTTCCATGACTTTCGCAAGGACGGGCTCGATCCGGCGAAGCTGCAAAGCTGGATCGACGGCCTCGGCTGGGAAAAATTGCTCAACAAGAGCGGCACGACCTTCCGCAAGTTGCCCGATGCGCAGAAAGACGGGCTCGATGCGGCGTCGGCCAAGGCGCTGATGCTCGAGCAGCCGGCTATGATCCGTCGCCCGGTCGTCGAAGCGGCCGAGGATACGAGCGTCGGCTTTTCGTCCGACGAATGGCAGCAGCGCTTTGCATGATCCGCGCACTCGCCGTTTTGCTCGCGCTGTCGCTCGCGGGCTGCGGGACTGACGCGATGACGCGGGCGCCCACGCTCGACGGCGCGCCGCCGATCGTCATCGCGCATCGCGGCGCCTCGGGCGAACGGCCCGAGCATACGCTGGAGAGCTACCGGCTCGCCATCGAACACGGCGCCGATTTCATCGAGCCCGATCTCGTGCTCACGAAGGATGGCGTGCTCGTCGCACGGCACGAAAACGAGATTTCGGAGACCACCAACGTCGCCGATCACGCCGAATTCGCAAGCCGCAAGGCGACGAAGACGATCGACGGACAAGCGGTTACGGGCTGGTTCACCGAGGATTTCACGCTCGCCGAACTCAAGACGCTTCGCGCGAAGGAGCGGCTGCCGAAGCTGCGCTCGCCCGATTATGACGGCAAATACGAGATTCCGACCTTCGCTGAAATCCTCGACCTGCTCGCCGAGGTCAACGAGGGACGGACGAAGCCGGTCGGCGTCTATCCGGAGACCAAGCATCCGGGCTATTTCGCCTCGATCGGGCTACCACATGAGGCGCCGCTCCTCGCGGCCCTCGACAAATATGGCTACAAGGGGCGCAAGGCGCCGGTGTTCATCCAGAGCTTCGAGGTCGCGAACCTCAAGGCGCTGCGCGCGAAGAGCGATCTACCGCTGATCCAGCTCATGGATGGGGAGGGCGGGCCGGCCGACGATCCCAGGACGAGCTACGCTGCGATGGCGTCGTCTGCGGGGCTGAAGGCGGTCGCTGCCTATGCCGACGGGATCGGCCCGAACAAGGCGATGGTCATCCCCCGCGGCCCGCTCGGGACGCTCGGCGACCCGACGCACCTCGTCCGTGACGCGCATGCGGCAGGACTCAAGGTCCATCCCTGGACCTTTCGGCGCGAAAATTATTTCCTGCCGCTCGGCGACAAGGGCGGGGTGAACCCGGCGGGGCACGGCGATCTGGCGGCCGAGATCGATGCCTATCTTGCGACCGGGATCGACGGCCTGTTCAGCGACAATCCGCGCGAGGCGGTTGCGACGGTAAGGAAGGCATTGAAATGACCGAACGTTCCCTGGGCCAGAGCGGCCTGTCGATCAGGCCCTTCGTGCTCGGTGGCAACATTTTCGGCATGACCGCCGGGCGCGACGCGAGCTTTGCGGTGCTCGACCGGTTCGTCGAACTCGGCGGCGGAATGATCGATACCGCCGATGTCTATTCGGCGTGGGTCCCGGGTCACCGGGGCGGCGAATCCGAGAGCATGATCGGCGCGTGGCTCAAGGCGAGCGGCGCACGCGGCAAAGTGCGCATCGCGACCAAGGTCGGGATGATGCCCGGCGGGCTGAAGCCCGATCGCATTCGCGAGGCGGTCCACGGCTCGCTCGATCGGCTCGGCATCGATACGATCGATCTTTATTTCGCGCACAAGGACGATCCCGACGTTCCGCTCGACGAAGTGCTCGGTGCCTTCGGCGAGCTGGTCGACGCAGGCACGGTAAAGGCGATCGGCGCCTCCAACTATTCGGCCGACCGGCTGGCCGAAGCGTTGCGCGTCGCCGATGACAAAGGGCTGCCGCGCTTCACCGTCATGCAACCCGAACTCAATCTGCTCGACCGCGCGCAATATGAAGGGCCGTTGCAGCAGCTCTGCGTCGACGAAGGGCTGGGCGTCGTCACCTATTTCAGCCTCGCCTCGGGTTATCTGTCGGGCAAATATCGGAGCGCCGACGACATCGGCGGGCGCGCACGCGGGCCGCGCGTCAAACCCTATCTCGAGGGCAAGGGACCGGCGATGCTGGCGGTCATGGACCGCATCGCGGGCGAAACCGGCGCGACGCTGTCGCAGATCGCGCTTGCCTGGGTCGCCGCACAGCCCGGCGTGACCGCGCCGATCGCAAGCGCGACGAGCGTCGCCCAGCTCGACGAGATCATGGACAGCCTGAACCTCACCCTGACGAGCGGCCAGCTCGCGGAGTTGACCGCCGCCGTCGGCTAGGCGGCCGCGCAGCTCGCGGCCGCAAGGATCGGCCCGGCACCTTGCCACGGGGATGGGACGGTGCCGGGCCGGCGCGGCCGCGCAATCGGGATCAGTCTTCGCTCCACTGGAACACATCTTCGAGCGGCTTGCCGAAGACGCGCGCGATGCGAAAGGCGACCTCCAGCGAGGGCGAATATTTGCCCTGCTCGATCGCCGCGATCGTCTGCCGCGTCACGCCGACGCGGTCGCCGAGTTCGCCCTGCGTCATCTCGCCTGACAGGAAACGGATCGTACGGATATCGTTACTGAAAGGCGGCTTAGCCATGCCAGCCCCGCCGGTAGCTTATGAGGACGACGACGTTGTTCACCAGTTCGGCGACGACGATCGCGAGCAGGCCCATGTTCGCCAGCGGCACGCCGCGCTCGACGAAGGGCATATAGACGCCGACGACCATCATCCCCACCAAGAGCACATAATAGGCCATGGTTGCCCCGCGTCGGCGGATCGCGCGGTCGCGTTCGTCTGCGCGTGCGCGTTCGGACTTCGGTGCCTGCGCCGACAGGATGATCGTGCCGACAATGACGGTGACGGCATGCGCGATGGCGATCGCTCCGAAGAGCCACAGCATGGGGAAGACTTCGCGCCCGGCGGGATGGCCGGAGAGGATGAGCCCGAAATAGAGGGTATAAGCGGCCGTCATCGCGATGACGTTCAGCCAGGCGGTCTTTTCACGGAAGTTCATGTCATGGTCTCCGGTGTCGGCGCCAGCAAGCTGCCGCGCGGATTCAGGGATCGCGTAAGACATCGCTCAATAGCCGCGGCGATAGAGGAACAGCTGGGTCCCGATGCGGAGCAGCTCGGCCGCGACCAGCGTCGCCAGCATCACGTTGAGCTGCTGCGCCTGGCCGACACCCCAGAAGATCAGGAAGATGTTGATCCAGATGCCGACGACGAGCGGATAATAGGCATAATGGGTACCGCGCATGTGAAAGCTGCGATCGCGCTCATCCTCCCTGACGTCGACCTCGGCGCGGTTGCGGATCGCGAGGAAGGCGGTCGCCACCGTCATCGCGACGATGATCGCGATGGTGACGGGCACCAGCAGCCCCGCCGTCGCCCATACGCCCGCTGGACTATCGGCCACCTGCCATGGGTAGGCGAGGAAATACCAGCCGAAGGCCAGAATCATCGTCACCAGCGTGACCCAATGAATCTTCTCGCGGAACGCCATTCGATTCGCCTCCATGTCATCTATCTCGAACCTTATGTTCGATATTTTTAACATAGAGTCAAGATATATTGACACGGCTCGGCTTGCCGCTTTCGTGCCCCGGCTTTTGGGGCTAAGCCGCCGCCCCATGTCCACACTCCCCAAAACGCTCACCCTCGATACCTCGACCAGCCGCGCGAACCCGACGCCGCAGCCGATGAAGCGCCTGACGGTACCCCGTATCCGGCAGCGGAAGGGCGGCGAGCCGATCGTCATGCTGACCGCCTACACCGTGCGCATGGCGCAGCTGCTCGATCCGCATTGCGACATGCTGCTCGTCGGCGATTCGCTCGCACAGGTGATCTACGGGCTGCCGCACACCGTCGGGGTGACGATGGACATGATGGCACTGCACGGCGCCGCGGTCGTCCGCGGCAGCTATCATGCCGCGGTGATCGTCGACATGCCCTTCGGCAGCTATGAGGGCAGTCCGCAGCAGGCGTTCGACAACGCCGCGCGGTTGCTCAAGGAAACCGGCGCAGCGGCGGTGAAGGTCGAGGGCGGAAAGGTGCTCGCGCCGACGATCGAATTCCTGACCCAGCGCGGCATTCCCGTGATGGGCCACGTCGGGCTGACCCCGCAGGCGGTCAATATCCTCGGCGGCTACGGCGTGCGCGGCAAGAGCGAGGAAGAAGCCCGCTCGATCGTCGAGGACGCGGTCGCCGTCGCGCAGGCCGGCGCCTTTTCGATCGTCATCGAGGGCGTGCTCGAATCGATCGCGATCGAGATCACGAACAAGGTTGATTGCCCGACGATCGGCATCGGCGCCTCCGCGCAGTGCGATGGCCAGGTTCTGGTTACCGACGACATGCTGGGCATGTTCGAACGCGTCCCGAAATTCGTGAAGCGCTATCAGGACATGGCGGGGGTCGTGAACGGCGCGGTGAAGGACTATGCCGACGAGGTCAGGTCCCGTTCATTCCCGACCGCCGATCAAATCTACGAAGGCTGAAGGGCCGGCAGATTCAGCGCAGTGAATCGCTTGGCCTTTTTCGGCGCCGTCGCTAAGGAAGCGACCGGCCCGGCCGGATAAAGGCGCAGGGCCCGTTTGAGTTTATGGAGGTTTGATTGGCGCTGAGCCCGAACAACAACGCCGCGCTGCTGCAGGAAGTGGACGAGGCCGTCCGCAAGGACCGGCTCGACAACATCGTGCAGAATTACGGGCGCTGGATTCTGGGCGGCGTCGTCGCGGCGCTCGTCGCCTTCGGAGGATATCTCTATTGGGGCCATCGCCAGGACGTCGCACGCGGCGAAAAGGGCGAAGAACTGATCGCCGCGATGGAAAAGCTGCAGGCGAACCAGCCGACCGCGGCGACCGCCGCGCTCAAGAAGCTGGAAGGCGAGGGCAATCCCGCATACCGCGCCGCGGCACTGATCCAGCAGTCGAACCTGAAGGCCGAGGCCGGCGACATCAAGGCGGCGACACAGTTGCTCGCGCAGGTCGCGGGCGACGAAAAGCTCGACCAGTCGCTCCGCGACCTGGCACTCGTCCGTCAGACCGCGCTCGAGTTCGACATGTTGAAGCCGCAGCAGGTGATCGACCGGCTGAAGACGATCGTCGATGCGAAGGATCCGCAGTCGAGCTGGTTTGCCAGCGCTGCGGAACTCAGTGCGGCCGCTCATTATCAGGCCGGCCAGTTCGACCAGGCGGGTGCGCTCTATGGACGGATCGCCAAGATGAAGGGTGTCACCAAGACGCTGCAATCGCGCAGTGTCCAGATGGCCGGGATGCTCGGCGTCGATGCCGTGACCGACCGTGCCGCGGCCAGCGCGGCGAACGACCAGAAAGGCACGCCCGGCGCAGCGGCGGCCGCAAAGACTGAGGAAGCCAAATAATATGCTGAAACGGCATTATGCGATTTGTGCGGCGGCCATGCTGGCGCTGCCGCTTGCGGGTTGTGGCGCGTTCAAGGGCAATGGTGGGCCGAAGACACCGACGGTGGGGCAACGCGTATCGATCCTCTCGAACGACAACAGCGTCAAGGTCGATCCCGCGACCGCGGCGATCGCCGTCGTGCTCCCCGACCCACAGGTCAACGCCGATTGGGCGCAGTCGGGTGGCAACGCGTCGAAATCGATGGGGCACCCCGCGCTCGGCGCGGCGCGCACCAAGATCTGGGAGGCAAGCGTCGCCGGCAGCACCAACAAGCAGCGGCTCGCCGCGTCGCCGGTGGTCGCGGACGGCAAATTGTTCGTGGTCGACACCGATGCGGTCGTCTCGGCTTTCGATGCCAACAGCGGCGCAAAGCTGTGGAGCGCCGCGATCGGCAGCGCGGGCAAGGATTTCAAGAATTCGCTGTTCGGCGGCGGCGCGGCCGTCGACGGATCGGTCGTCTATGCGACGAGCGGCGTCGGCGACGTCGCGGCGCTCAATGTCGCGGACGGATCGGTGCTTTGGAAGGCGAAGCCCGCGGGCCCGCTACGCGGCGCGCCGACGGTCGCGTTCGGCGGCGTCTATGTGATCAGCCAGGACAACCAGATTTTTGCGCTGAACGCTGCCAACGGCGCGGTGCAGTGGCAGGCGACGGCATCGCTCGAAGCCGGCAGCATCTTCGGCGCGGGCTCGCCCGCCGCCGGACAGGGTACGATCGTCGCCGGCTATTCGTCGGGCGAGGTACAGGCCTATCGCTACGAGAATGGCCGTGACCTGTGGGAAGATGCGCTCGCGCGCACGTCGATGGCGCTGTCGGTTTCGACGCTGTCGGACGTCGACGCCGATCCGGTGATCGACCGCGGCCGCGTCTTTGCGCTCGGGCAGGGCGGCCGCATGGCGAGCTATGAACTCGTCACGGGTCAGCGCAGCTGGGAAATCTCGATCGCGGGCATTTCGACGCCCTATGTCGTCGGCGAGTGGGTCTATGCGATGACCGACGACGGCAAGCTGCTCTGCGTGGCGCGTTCGAATGGCAAGGTCCGCTGGATGCAGCAGCTTGCGCGCTACCGCGTCGAAACCGAAAAGAAGAAGAAGGATCCGATCCGCTGGACCGGGCCCATTCTCGCAGGCGGCCGTCTGATCGCGGTGAACAGCGAGGGGCAACTCGTCGAATTTTCGCCGGCCGACGGCTCGACGGTCGCGACGACCGAGTTCAAGGCGCCGCTGTCGCAGACGCCGGTGGTCGCGAACCAGACGCTTTACATATTGGCGGACGACGGGCGCATCACCGCCTGGCGGTAACAGGGGCGGGGCCGCACGGCGCGGCCCCGGCAAAGTAGGATAGAAGCATGGCGCGGTCCGCGACGATCGCCATTGTCGGCCGGCCCAATGTCGGCAAATCGACGCTGTTCAACCGGCTGGTCGGCAAGCGCCTGGCGCTTGTCGACGACCAGCCGGGCGTGACGCGCGACCGGCGCGAGGGCGACGCCAACCTGCTCGGGCTCGAATTTCTGATCGTCGATACCGCCGGGTTCGAGGATCAGGATGCGGCGACGCTGCCCGGCCGGATGCGCGTCCAGACCGAAAAAGCCGTGCGCGAGGCCGATGCCGCGCTGTTCATGATCGACGGCCGCGCGGGCGTGACGCCGCTTGACGAGGAAATCGCGCGCTGGCTCCGCAGCGAGGACACGCCGATCATTCTTCTCGTCAACAAGGCCGAGGGAAAGCAGGGCGAGGCGGGCCTCATGGAATCCTATTCGCTAGGCTTCGACGACCCGATTCCGCTCAGCGCCGAACATGGCGAGGGAATGGTCGAGCTGTTCGATGCGCTGCGCCCGATCGTCGAAGCGCACGATGAAGCCGCCGCCGAGATCGCGCCGCCACCGGTCGAAGGCGACGACGACGATACGCCGCTCGGCCCGATGAAGCTCGCGATCGTCGGCCGTCCGAATGCGGGCAAGTCGACTCTCATCAACCGCATGATCGGCGAGGACCGGCTGATTACCGGGCCCGAAGCCGGGATTACCCGCGATTCGATCCGCGTCGACTGGCAATGGGAAGATGACGGCGAGGTCCACGAGATTCAGCTGTTCGACACCGCCGGGATGCGCAAGCGCGCCAAGGTCGTCGACAAGCTGGAGAAGCTTTCGGTTGCTGACGCATTGCACGCGGTCGATTTCGCCGAGGTCGTCGTGCTGCTGCTCGATGCGACGAAAGGCCTGGAGGCACAGGATCTTCGCATCGCCGACAAGGTGTTGCAGGAAGGCCGCGCGCTGATCGTCGCGCTCAACAAGTGGGACGTCGCGGAGGACCCGTCGGCGCTCTACAACGGCGTCCGAGCCGCGCTGGACGACGGGCTCAGCCAGGTCAAGGGCGTGCCGGTGCTCAGCATCTCGGGCGCGACGGGCAAGGGGATCGACACGCTGGTGCGCGTCGCGTTCGAACAGCGCGCGATCTGGACCAACCGCGTTTCGACCGCAAAGCTCAACCGCTGGTTCGAGGGCGCGGTCGGCAGCAACCCGCCGCCGGCGCCCGGAGGCAAGCGGATCAAGCTGCGCTATATCACGCAGGCCCGGACGCGGCCGCCGACCTTTGTCGTCTTCGGCAGCCGCACCGATGCGCTTCCGGGCAGCTACGAACGGTATCTCGTCAACGGGATGCGCAAGGAACTCGGGTTCCAGGGCGTTCCGGTACGCCTCAATTTCCGCAATTCGCGCAACCCCTATGACGAGTGACGCGGCGGCCCGCGTGGTCGACGCCCGCGGAATGCGCTGCCCCTGGCCGGCGTTGCGGCTGGCGCGCGCGATGCGTGAGGCACGCGATATCTTGTTGATTGCCGACGATCCGCAGGCCGGCCGCGAGGTCGCGGCGCTGGCGCACGAACACGGCTGGCAGCTCGCCGCCGAAACCGGCCTCGCCGGCGAGAGCCGTTGGCGCGTCCACCGCGATTGACCCAAAACGGGCCGGGTTCGGCGCGGACCAAATCGCGCCGTAACCTCTTTTTTACCTACTTCTGGGCATGATCCGCGCGGGGACCAAGGACCGATTTGAACACCGAGGAACAGGCATTGGACGAGCTCCTGGTCGATTGGGATGAATTTCGTGCGACGCGCACCCAGCTCGGGGCGGCGTTCGTCCGGATTCTCGGCTATTTCCGCGAAGACGGCACCAAGTCGGTGGCCGCGATCGAAGAGGCGATGCGCGCACGCGATGCGCGCGGTCTGGTCATGCCTGCGCACACGCTGAAGAGCGAAGCGCGGCAGTTCGGCGCCGAACGCCTCGGCGCGCTTTCCGAAGATATCGAGATGTTCGCGCGGCACTGCGTCGAGTCGCAGATCAGCCCCGAAGAATATCTGCCGCGCGTCGTGACGTTGCGCCCGCTGTTCGAAGAGACGCTGGAAGCACTCGAGCGCGAGGCAAACCCGCTCGTTCAGCGGCGACCAACGACGTTCGGCCGCGCGGTCGGTTACTGAGCCGCCGCGCTCCGCCGCAGCGGCTGCAACTGCCAACGCGACAGGCTGCGCCAAATCCATTCGAGCGGGCCATATTGGAAACGGGCGAGCCAGGGTTTCGACCAGAGCAGCATCGCCGCCCACATGGCGAAGCAGAAGAGATAGAGCGCGGTTCGTCCGACGCTGCCGAACAGGCCGAGCCCATAGCCATAGAAGATCGTCGTCATCACGATCGAGGTCGTGAGATAGTTGGTGAACGCCATCTGCCCCGCCGCCGCGAGCCGTGCGCGCACCGCGGGCGATGCCGTGGTCCGGATCAGCAACATGATAAGCGATGCCCATCCGATCGTCATCGCGACGTCGAAGGGCACCGACAGCGATAGCGACGCGCCAAAGGTCGAAACCGCGCTGAAGCCGTTCGCATATTGATACCACGCCAGGCCGACGAGCGGCGGAATGCCGATGATGAATCCGCGCAGTGCCCATTTCCAGTAGCGCGCGGCGTCCCATTCGCCGGTCAACATCCGCGATTTGAACAGCGCCATGCCGATCAGCATCAATCCCATGGTTTCCCAAAGGAACATCAGCGCCTGCACGAAAGGTTCTTCCGCCTTGGAAAGGCGGTGCGCGACGATGCTGCCATAACTGCCGAGATAGGTCGCAACCTCCCTGGGATAGCTCGCGCTATCAGGCCCCATGTCGGCATTCATCTTGGCGAGATCATCCTTCATCTGCGCCATCGCCTCGGGCGGCAGCTTGCCGGCCTCGCCCAGCGCGAACATCAGCCAGCCGGCCGCGAGGAACCCGATGCCGATCAGGAAAAAGACGGCGGCCCATATCACGAGCGCCTTCACCGAAAGATTGCGGAAGGCGAAGAGGAGCAGCCCGCAGACCGCATACAGAAAGAGGATGTCGCCGAACCAGATGAAGAAATAATGGGCGAGGCCGAAGATCGCGAGCCAGGTCATTCGCGAATAATGCGCCCCCGCCGCGCTGCGCCCGCCCGCCTCGGCGCTCTGGATCACGAGGAGCGTGCTCGCGCCGAACAGCATCGAGAACATGCCGCGCATCTTCGAATCGATGAAAACGAAATTGAAGAACCAGGTGGCAAGGTCGAGTTCGCTGGCGGGACCGCCCGCGACGGGATTGACGTAGGCCGAGAAGGGCATGGCGAAGGCGACGATGTTCATCGCCAATATGCCCATCACCGCGACCCCGCGGATCGCGTCGAGGCTTTCGTAGCGCGTTGCGGCTGACTGCGTTTCCATGCCGGTTCCCCCTTCGGCCGAAGCGCAAGGCGTATCGCGCGAGCGGGGAAGCGTCGAGCGGTTTCTCCGCCTATTAAACGGTTATTGACATCTATGTCAGTAATGCTATTTCCACGACATCAGATGATTCGCACGAGTTCACAAAAGAGAGCCGCCATGATCCCGACCATCTTCTCCCATCCCGATCGCATCCCCGCGAAGTTCCGCCCGTTCAAGGCGTTCGGCCACTTCCGCAAGCTGATCAAGGACAAGGAAGACACCGAGCAGGTCTTCCACATCTTCGAGAATCTGCCGCGCAAGGGCTTCATGGACGACGCGCGTGCGTTCGTCGAAAGCGAAAAGGGCCGCCAGCTGATGGCGAGCGAGCCCTATCTGCCCGACCTGCTCGACGATCACAGCTGGATCGACGAACTGCCCGAAGGCACGGTGGGCCATGCCTATGTGACCTTCATGCGCCGCGAAGGGCTGTCGGCCGCGGGCCTCGTCGCCGAGGCCGAGAAGATGGGTCGTCCGAAGTTCGACGACCAGATCCAGTGGTACGCCAACCGCCTGCGCGATACGCACGACCTCTTCCACATCCTGACCGGCTATGGCCGCGACGCGCTCGGCGAGCAGTGCGTGCTCGGCTTCACCTATGGCCAGACCGGCAACTACGGCAATTTCTTCATCGCCTATGCCGGCGGTTACGAGCTAAAGCGCAGCGTCAAGGGCGACGCGCCCGTGATGGGCGCGATCCGTCAGGGCCAGCGCCACGGCAAGGCGTCGAAGGCGATCATCGAGCAGGACATCCGCGCGCTGCTCGCCGAGCCGCTCGACGCCGCGCGCGCGCGCCTCGGCATCGGCGAGCCTACGCTCTACAAGGAAGCGCACCGCGCGTACCGCAGCCGCGGCATCGACCCGTACAACTTCCTCGCGGCGAAAGCGGCGATGGCCTGAACCCGAGTGAACCCCGGCGAACGCCGGGGCACAGCCTTCGACTTCATGGGCCCCGGCTTGCGCCGGGGTTCACTTTATTCAGCGCAATTCTTTCCGGATCATCAGTTTCAGGCCGGACCAGGCCGCGTCAACCGCGCAGACTTTCACGTCGACCCAGCCCATCGGCAGGCAGAGCTCACGGATGGTGTCTTCGGTGATGTCGGTAGAAACTTTCGATGCCTTCTTGGGCCAGCTCACCCATACGAAGCCCGTCGGGTCGATCAAGATGCGCAGGTCGGTCAGCAGGCGTTCGAGTTCGATTCGCTCCGTCGTGAAGATATGCGCGGCCTGAAGTCCGGGCTCCGGAGCGCGGCGCACATTGAGGGAAATCTCGCTGATTTCTTCGCGCACGCTTGCCGGCATCGCGTGAAACCACGCGGACATGCCGTCCTTCAGCGACAGCTTCTTCGCGAGCGGCGTGTCCGAATAGCCTGCGGTCATAGCCGCGCGATCAGTGCCTGCGCCGCGGCCGGGTTGCGGATCTTGGCGCCGGCGATGAAGAAGAAGAAGACGTCGCGATCGCCCTTGGCCCAGTCCTTCGCCTGCTTCGCCCAACCAGCGAGCGCCGCGTCGGTGTAGCCGGTCTCGACATCCTCCTGGCTACGCTGGAGGCGGGCATAGGTGAAGTCCGCGGTCTGTTCTTCGATGCAGGGGAATTCGTCGCTATCGGCATAGACGACGGCCATGTTCCGCTCGCGCAGCATGTCGATGAAGGCGGGATCGCGAAAGCTTTCGTGTCGTACTTCGATTGCGTGCCGGAGTTTCAGCCCGTCCTGCGTCTCGGGCAGCAAGTCCAGAAAACCGGCGAAATCGTCGCGGTCGAATTTCTTGGTCGCCATGAACTGCCAATGGATCGGCCCGAGCCGGTCGCCGAGCCGGGTGAGGCCCTGCGTCAGGAACTTCTCGATCGACCCTGCCCCTTCGGCCAGCACCTTGCGGTTCGTCGTGAAGCGTGACGCCTTGACGCTGAACTTGAAGCCGTCGGGGACCGAAGCCGCCCAATTGGCGAAACTCTCGGGCTTCTGGCTGCCATAATAGGTGCCGTTGATCTCGATCCCGGTGAGATGCTGGCCCGCATATTCGAGCTCGCGCTTCTGCGCGAGGCCCGCGGGGTAGAAGGGGCCGCGCCAGGGCTCGTAAGTCCAGCCGCCGATGCCGATGTGGAAGCTCATAAATCACCACCTATCCCGTTTGTGCTGAGCTTGTCGAAGCACCGTTCTTTCTTCGCGACGGCTAAAGAAAGTACGGCCCTTCGACAAGCTCAGGGCGAACGGATTGAGGGTATCTTACGGCTTAGGCCAGTGCTGCGTCGGCGCCCATCAGGTTGGGGAAAAACCCCTCATGCGCTTCGCGAAGTTCGGCGAGCGTCACCTGATGGTCGCTCTCGGCCAGTTCGAAGACGATGCGGTCCTTGATCGTGCGACCGACCGGATCGACCGGCACATCGGCGCGGCCCGCGGCGTCGAGGAAGTCGGCGAGGCAGGTGTCGCAGACGGTGACGAGATACAGGCCCTGATCCTCGCCGAAGAAGCTTTCGGCGACGCCGAACGGCTGTTCTTCGCTGACGAGCACGCCGATGTTCGACTTGAGTGCCATTTCGGCGAGCGTCACCGCGATGCCGCCATCGGAGACGTCGTGGCACGCCGTGATCCAGCCGGCGTTGATCGCGCCGCGGATGAAGTCGCCGGTACGCTTTTCGGCTTTCAGGTCGACGGGCGGCGGCGGGCCTTCCTCGCGGCCGAGGATTTCGCGCAGCCACACCGACTGGCCGAGGTGCCCGGCGCGCTCGCCGACCGCGAGCACGATGTCGCCGGTACGCTTGAAACCGATGCCGACGGCGCGGTTCAGATCCTCGATCACGCCGACGCCGCCGATCGCTGGGGTCGGCAGGATTGCGCTACCGCCACCGGTCGCCTTCGACTCATTGTAAAGGCTGACGTTGCCCGAGACGATCGGATAGTCGAGCGCGCGGCAAGCTTGGGCCATGCCTTCGAGGCAGCCGGTGATTTGTCCCATGATCTCCGGTCGCTGCGGGTTCGCGAAGTTCAGGCAGTTGGTGATCGCGAGCGGGGTCGCGCCGACCGCGCTGATGTTGCGCCAGGTTTCGGCGACCGCCTGCTTGCCGCCCTCGACGGGGTCGGCATAGCAATAGCGCGGGGTGCAGTCCGTGCTCATCGCGAGCGCGCGGTTGGTGCCGTGGATGCGGACGAGTGCGGCGTCGCCGCCGGTCTGCACCGTGTCGGCACCGACCTGGCTGTCATATTGCTCCCAGATCCAGCGGCGGCTGGCGATGTCGGGGGTGCCCATCAGCGTCTTGAGGTCGGCGGCGACGTCCTTCGTCTCGGGAACGTTCGTCAGTTCCGGCTGCTTCGGCGTCGGGACATGCGGGCGGTCGTAGAGCGGGGCGTCGTCGGCGAGCGGGGCGAGCGGAATGTCGCAGACGATCTCGCCATGATGCTCGAGCACCATACGGCCGGTGTCGGTGACCGTGCCGATGACCGCAAAGTCGAGTTCCCATTTGTGGAAGATCGCCTTGGCGAAGTCTTCCTTGCCGGGCTTCAGGACCATCAGCATGCGTTCTTGCGATTCCGACAGCATCATCTCGTAGGCGGTCATGCCGGTTTCGCGCTGCGGCACATCGTCCATCTTGAGGTGGAGGCCGACGCCGCCCTTCGACGCCATCTCGACCGACGATGACGTAAGCCCCGCGGCGCCCATGTCCTGAATCGCGACGATCGCGTCCGACGCCATCAGTTCGAGGCACGCCTCGATCAGCAATTTCTCGGTGAAGGGGTCGCCGACCTGCACGGTGGGGCGCTTCTCCTCGGCATCCTCGCCGAAGTCCGCGCTCGCCATGGTCGCGCCGTGGATGCCGTCGCGGCCGGTCTTCGATCCGACATAGACGATCGGATTGCCGACGCCGCTGGCGGCCGAATAGAAGATCTTGTCCTGTTCGGCGACGCCGACGGTCATCGCGTTGACGAGGATATTGCCGTCATAGGCCTTGTGGAAATTGACCTCGCCGCCGACGGTCGGGACGCCGACGCAATTGCCATAGCCGCCGATCCCGTGGACGACGCCCGAGATGAGATGCTTCATCTTCGGATGGTCGGGACGGCCGAAGCGCAGCGCGTTGAGGTTCGCGACGGGCCGCGCGCCCATCGTGAAGACGTCGCGCAAAATGCCGCCGACGCCGGTCGCCGCACCCTGATAGGGTTCGATGTACGACGGGTGATTGTGGCTCTCCATCTTGAAGATGGCGGCGAGCTTCTTGCCGTCCGGCCCTTCTCCGATGTCGATCACGCCGGCATTCTCGCCGGGACCGCAGATCACCCAAGGGGCTTCGGTCGGCAGCTTCTTCAAATGGATGCGCGAGCTCTTGTAGCTGCAATGTTCGGACCACATGACCGAGAAGATGCCGAGTTCGACAAGATTCGGCTCACGCCCGAGCGCGTGCAGGACGCGCTCATATTCTTCCGGCGAGAGGCCGTGCTCGGCGACGATCTCGGGGGTGATGACGGAGGCGGGCGCGGTTGCGGTCTGAGTCATGGCGCGCCTTTAGCGTTGCGCGCCCGAAACGAACAGACCCCATGGTGCTTTTTGCACCACGGGGCCTGCGGACGGAGCTGGTTCAGCGCGAGGCGAGGATAGTGACCTTCGCGAGCGGCTCGACCTCGCGGAGCGGGAAGCTCACCTGCTGCGAGCCGATGGTACCGCGGACGCGATATTGGCCGACGCGGAGCGTGAACGGCTTACCCGTCTTCTCCTCGACGCCGCTGATCACGCGGTAACCGTCGGCTTGCGTGACGGAATAGCTGTAGATGCGCCCTTCGTGTTCGAAGCGCTGTTCCTGCGCGACGGCCGTCGCGGGAGCGAGGGCAAACAGGGCAAGGGTGGGGAGGAAAAATTTCTTCATGATGCAAGTCCTTGTTGATGCAACAAAACTTGCCTTCGAGCCCCTCTCTCTTCTTGTGCGGTGCAACATGATGCGCGCTTTCGCGCAGGGCAATTGCAAAAAATCGAAACGCTATTGCGCCGATGTGAACGGATCAGGCGCTACGCGGCAAGAAAGTGAGTGCCAACCATGCTGCGGCTCCCGCGGCCAAGCCCGTGGCGAGCGTCCCCCATGCGATGTCGGCAAGCGTCACCTTGATCGACCAGATCTTCATCGTCGCGTGGTTGGTGAGGTCGTAGGTCATGTAGCAGAAGAAACCGAACAGTGCGCCATAGCCGGCCGCAACCTGCCACCGGCCCGCGGAGAGCGCCGGTGCCACGGCAAAAATCTGGATGCCCAAAATGTAGAGCGCGTAGAAGACGAGCGCGGGCGCCGGGCGCCATCCGTCCATGAGCAACGAACCGATCTCGGGCCGATAGAGCTTCGGTCCGACCCGGGTCAGCCAGATCGCATCGAGCGCGCCGAAGACGATCGCGGTCGCGATGTAGGCGATGGCGGCCTGCAAGGTCATGCGCCGCGCACCCGGCGGTCGGCGCCCGCCCAGGCCGCGACCGCGGCCGTCAGCGCATAGGCGAACAGCATCGTCGCCGGGATCGCGAGCGAATAGAGCGGATCCTTCGGTCCGAACCAATCGAGCGCCTGCAACAGCGCGAGCAACGCCGCGAGAATCCAGAGCCGCAGGCTGCCCGACGGCGCTTCGGTACGTCGGGCGTAATAGAATAGCGCGCCGCCGATCAGGGCGATTTCCAGCGGCATCTCGATCAGCGGATAGTTCCATAGCCCGAAGCCCAGCTTCGGGGGAGATCCCGCGAGCGTGAGGTCGGGAATATGGACGGCCAGGTCGAGGAACCAGTGCGAGACGACGACGAGCCCCGCGCCGACTGCCGCCGCCGGCCGCTTGGTACAGGCCCATATGAGCAGACCGAAGGCGAGCGCCCAGGCGCCGGCGCCGAGCAAGCTGTGCGTGAAAGGCATATGATGGAGATCCATCGGGTTCATCGCGGTGATGCCGGGAACGATCCGCATCGCCTCGACGCCCGGGATCAGCAACGCGGCAAAGCCGATATCGACGAGTTGCGCCGCGACGAACAACGTCCCGAGCCCCGCGGCTTTCGGCCGCGCCGCGGCGACCAGCGCCGGTGCGAAATGACCGATGAACATGCGCGCGATGCTATCGCGAAGCGCGCGCGGGTCAATGCCCCGGCGACATCATTCCATGAAGGGAATCAACACGGCATCGACGAGAACCCACAGCGAGAGCAGGCCGAGCGAAACGAGCACCAGCTTGATGCTGACGAAGACGAAGAACATCTGCAGAAAGACGATCGTCAATTGCGCGAGCCCCGAAGGGATGCGGTCCATGTAGAACCGATGTGCGCCGATCATCCCGAAGAAGAACCAGAGCAGATACGCGACGACCAATGACTTCTGCCGCGTCCGCTGGAACCGGATGCCGGAAAATTGCGTCAGATCGCCGTGATAGGTTGCCATTCGCAGTCTCCCCGCCTGCGCGGCACTTTACCCGCCCCGATTTAAGAAGTGCTTAGCCGCGTCGCCTTTCCCGGGACGTCGCGCTTGACCGGACGGGGGCGAAGGGGCCAAAGCAGGCGCATGACGGACACCCCCGCAACCGCTGCCGCAGACGCCGACGCCGCCCCCATTTCCTCGTTGTCGTTCGAGGCGGCGATGGGCGAACTCGAAAATATCGTCAGGCATCTGGAGAGCGGCGACGTCAGCCTCGAGAAATCGGTCGCGCTCTATGAGCGGGGCCATGCGCTGCGCCTGCATTGCGAAGCACGGCTGGCGGCGGCGCAGGCGCGCATCGAGCAGGTCAGCCTTGGCGGCGACGGTCAGGCGGCGGGAACCACGCCCTTCGGCGAAAGCTGACGTGACGGTGGCGATCGTCGAGTCCGCTTCGTTGCTCCAGACCGCGCAGGACGAGGTGATGGACGGCATCGACCAGCTGTTCGACCGCCTGCTTGCCGTTCCCGACGACCCGCGCGCACCGCTCTATGAAGCGATGCGCCATGCCGCGATCGCGGGAGGCAAGCGGCTGCGCCCGCTCCTGGTGCGCGCCGCGGGCGATCTCTTTCACGTCGACCGCGGCCTCAGCCTGCGCGTCGGCGCCGCCGTCGAGGCGATGCACGTCTATTCGCTGATCCACGACGACCTGCCGTGCATGGACGATGACGATATGCGCCGCGGCAAGCCGACGGTGCACAAGGCGTTCGACGACGCGACGGCGGTGCTCGCGGGCGATTCGCTCCACGCGCTCGCGTTCGAATGGCTCGTCGATCCAGCGACGCACAGCGATCCGTTCATTCGCGCCGAACTTTGCTGCGAACTCGCACGCGCCGCGGGGCCGGCGGGAATGGCGGGGGGCCAGATGATGGACCTTGCCGCCGAAACCTCCGACTTCGACCTGCCGACGGTTACGCGGCTGCAGCAGCTGAAGACCGGCGCGCTCATCGGCTTTTCGGTCGAGGCCGGCGCGATTCTCGCGCGTATCCCGATCGAAGGCCGGCGCCCGCTGCGCGGCTATGCGCGCGATATCGGACTCGCGTTCCAGATCGCCGACGACATCATGGACGTCGAGGGCGACGAGGCGCTGGCGGGGAAGGCACTGCACAAGGACGAGGCGGCGGGAAAAGCGACCTTCGTCACCTTGATGGGGATCGAGCGCGCGCGCGAGCAGGCGCGGTTGCTCGTCGATCAGGCGATCGCGCACCTTGGCGGGTTCGGTGAAGAAGCCGCACTGCTGCGGGCGATCGCGCGCTATGTCGTGGAAAGGGATCATTGATGCGCATTGGGGTCTATCCCGGAACCTTCGATCCGATCACGCTTGGCCACATGGATATCATCCGTCGCGGCGCGAAGCTCGTCGACCGGCTCGTCGTCGGGGTCACGACGAACATCACCAAATCGCCGCTGTTCGAGGACGACGAACGCATCGAGATGGTCCGCCGCGAGGTCGCAAGCATCGGCGGCGATATCCGCGTCGTGGGGTTCAACTCGCTGCTGATGGACTTTGCCGAGCGCGAAGGGGCGGGCGTGATCGTCCGCGGGCTGCGCGCCGTTGCCGACTTCGAATATGAATATCAGATGGCGGGGATGAACCAGCAATTGAACGACCGGATCGAGACGGTGTTCCTGATGGCCGACGTCGGCCTGCAGCCGATCGCGTCGCGGCTCGTCAAGGAAATCGCGATCTTCGGCGGTGAAATCCACAAGTTCGTCACGCCGGCGGTGCGCGAAGCGGTGATGCAGCGGATCGCCGAGCGCGGGCTGCGGCAGGGCGAAGGCTGAGCCCGTCCCCGATCCCAATCATTGAGCGTTCAGCTTTTTCCCGCTAGGCCGCGCCGACAGGGCGCAGCGACGATTCAAGATAGAGGCCGATCCAGCATGACATTTTCCCCCCGTTTCGTGGTTCTGACGGCGATGGCGCTCGGCCTTGCGGCTTCGGCCGTGGCGCAGGAGGTGCCGCCGGCCCCCGCGCCGCAGGGTAGCGAAGCTCCCGCGCCGGCCGAGCCCGCACCGCCCGCCGAGGCACCGCCCCCGGCGACGCCCGCCGCGCCGCCTGCGGACGCCGCGGCGCCGGCGGCCGAAGTGCCTGCCGCACCGGCGATGACGCCCGACCAATATATCAACAACCCCGAATATATGCTCGACCTCGACCTTTCGACCGGCGGACGGGTGGTGATCCAGCTCTATCCCAATGTCGCGCCGAACCACGTCGAGCGATTGAAGACGCTGACGCGGTCGGGCTTCTATGACGGGATCAAGTTTCACCGCGTGATCGAAGGCTTCATGGCGCAGACGGGCGATCCGACCGCGACCGGCGCCGGCGGCTCGCAGCTTCCCGACCTCAAGGCCGAGTTCAACGATCTGCCGCACCTGCGCGGTACGCTGTCGATGGCGCGCGCCGAAAGCCCCGACAGCGCGAACAGCCAGTTTTTCATCATGCTTCAGCCGCGCTTCAGCCTCGACCACCGCTACACCGCGTTTGGGCGCGTGGTGTCGGGAATGCAGTTCATCGATGCGATCCAGCGCGGCGAGCCGCCCGCGGTGATGTCGCGTATCGTCCAGATGTCGGTTGCGGCCGACAACAAGCCGATGCCGCCCGCGTCGATGCTGACCGAAGCGCCGCCCGCTCCCGCGGCCGAAGTGACGGTCGACCAGCTCAACGCGCCGATCAAGCAGTAAGCGCCTGGACGCGCGCGGCCTGTCATCATGCGCGTCGACGCTTTCGATTTCGAACTTCCCGCCGAGCGCATCGCGCTCCGCCCCGCGCGGCCGCGCGATGCGGCGCGGATGCTCGTCGTGCAGTCGGGCGCGCTGACCGACGCGGGCGTGCGCGACCTGCCCGGCTGGGTGCGCCCCGGCGACTGTCTGGTCTTCAACGATACGCGCGTCATCCCCGCGCAGCTCGAAGGGCGGCGAGGCGACGCGCGGATCGGCGCGACGCTTCACAAGCGCATCGACCTGCGCCGGTGGCAAGCCTTCATCCGCAACGCGAAGCGGCTGCGCGTCGGCGAGTCCGTCGACTTCGGATCGGGGGTCGAGGCGCGCGCCGAAGAGCGGCTTGCCGATGGCAGCTTCATCCTCGCCTTCGGTGGCGACGAGCCCGTCGAGGTTCTGCTCGAGCGCGCGGGCACCATGCCGCTGCCGCCGTATATTGCGGGCAAGCGGGCGACCGATGATGCCGACCGCAGCGATTACCAGACGATGTTCGCCGACAAGGACGGCGCGGTCGCCGCGCCGACCGCCGCGCTGCACTTCACGCCCGAACTGCTCGCGGCGCTGGCGAAAGCCGGTGTCGCGACCGAAACGCTGACGCTGCACGTCGGGGCGGGCACCTTCCTGCCGGTGAAGGCCGACGACACCGACGATCATGTCATGCATGCCGAGTGGGGCAGCATCGACGCGCCGACCGCCGGGCGCCTGAACGCGGTTCGCGCGAACGGCGGCCGCGTGATCGCCGTCGGGACGACAAGCCTCCGCCTGCTCGAAAGCGCGGCGCGCGACGATGGAACCATCGCGCCGTTCGAGGGCGATACGGCGATCTTCATCACCCCGGGATATCGCTTCAAGGCGATCGACGGGCTGATGACCAATTTCCACCTGCCGCGCTCGACGCTCTTCATGCTGGTCAGCGCGCTGATGGGGCTGGAGACGATGCAGGCGGCCTATGCCCATGCGATCGCGGGCGGCTACCGCTTCTACAGCTACGGCGACGCAAGCCTGCTGCTTCCCTAATTGGGACAGTTCGTCGGATCGTCACTGTAATATTTACATTATGGCAAGGCATTGCGGGCATTGCGGACCTCTAGCTTAGGGGGCCGGCAAGGTTTCATCGATGGACATGGCATCGCGGATCAATTCCGATGACACGGGCGAGGCGCTTGCGGACGAGGGGGCACGCGGCTTTTTCGGGCGCTTTGCATCGCGCGCGTCGCGACAGCGCAGCGAGCCCGTGCCGTCGCCTGCGGCCAACCTGCACACGCGCGACGCGCTACTGCTGCTGCAGAATTACGAGGAAAGCGGTCGCGGGTGGTTCTGGGCCACCGATTCGGATGGCCGGATCACCTATATTACCGAGACAGTCGCACGGCTGATGGGCCGCAACAGCGGCGACCTGATGGGTACCGCCTTTACCGAGCTGTTCCTGCCGGTCGACAGCCATGGCGAACGCCAGCGCACCTTACCCTTCTTGATGACCAAACAGTCGAAGTTCGACGAACTGCCGCTACGCAGCGCGTTCGAGGGCGACGATCGTTGGTGGGCGATTTCGGGATCGCCCCATTTCGATGGCGTAGGTGCGCTTGCGGGTTGGCGCGGCAGCGGCAACGACATCACCGCGCAGCGCCGCTCGGCGGAAGATGCCTCGCGCCTGGCGCTCTATGATTCGCTGACCGGGCTCGCCAACCGATTCCATATTTCGAAGAAGCTCGATTCGACGCTTGCCGCGTTCGCGCAGCAGCAACGAAGCTGCGCGATCATGCTTCTCGACCTCGACCGTTTCAAACAGGTCAACGATACGCTCGGCCATCCGGCGGGCGACGCGCTGCTGAAGCAGGTCGCCGAGCGATTGCTCAAGATCGTCGGCGACAAGGAGATGGTCAGCCGTCTCGGCGGCGACGAGTTCCAGATCATCCTCCCCGATCTCGAGGATCGCGGCAAGCTCGGCGACATGGCCGCCGACATCATCAACAGCCTGTCGCAGCCCTATTCGGTCGAAGGCAGCCGCTGCATCATCGGCGCGTCGGTGGGGGTCGCGATCTCGCCTTTCGACGGCCAGACCAGCGACGATCTCGTCCGCAACGCCGACCTTGCGCTCTATGCCGCAAAGGGCAACGGCCGCGGCCGTTTCAGTTTCTACTCGAGCGACCTGCACCAGGCCGCCGAAGATCGCCGCGTCCTAGAAGAGGATTTGCGCGACGCGCTCGCGCGCGGCGAGATGGAGCTGACCTATCAGCCCGTCGTCAACGCCAAGACCGACACGGTGACCGGTGTCGAGGCGCTGGTCCGCTGGACGCACCCCGATCGCGGCGTCATCTCGCCCGCGCTGTTCATCCCGATCGCCGAGGAAGCCAACCTGATCTGGCCGCTCGGCGAATGGGTCCTGCGCAAGGCGTGCGCGGACGCCGCCAATTGGCCGGGTGACCTGCGCGTCGCGGTGAACGTCTCGCCGATCCAGTTCGCGAACGTCGACCTGCCGAAGATCGTCGCCAACGCGCTTGCGACCACCGGCCTCTCGCCCGACCGGCTCGAACTCGAGATCACCGAAAGCGTCTTCCTTGCCGACTCCAAGGAGACGGCGCAGATGTTCAAGGCGCTGAAGGCGCTCGGCGTGCGGCTTGCGCTCGACGATTTCGGCACCGGCTATTCGTCGCTCGGCTATCTGCAGTCGGCGCCGTTCGACAAGATCAAGATCGACCAGAGCTTCGTCCGCGGCGCAACGGTCAAGGGATCGCGCAACGGCGCGATCATCGCCGCGATCGTCGCACTCGCCGAAGCGCTCGACATGGAAACGACGGCCGAAGGCATCGAATCGCTCGACCAGCTCGAACTGATCCGCAAGCTCAACGTCAGCCATGTGCAGGGCTATGTCTACAGCAAGCCCGTCCCGCAGGCCGACCTGATCGAGCAGACCGAGGCGGGATCGTGGACGATCAAGCCGTCGGGTCCGGCACGCCAGCGCAACGACCGTTTCCAGATGTTCCGCAAGGTCGGAGCGATCCACGGCAATCATCGCTACAACGTCGTCATCCGCAACCTGTCGGCGACCGGCGCCTTCATCGAGGGCATATTGGATGTGCCGATCGGCACGCAGTTCGTGATCGACTTCGGCGAGGGCCAACTCGTGACCGCGACGGTTCGCCGTTCGATGAAGCACCAGCAGGGCGTCGAGTTCGAACAGACGATGGTGAGCGACGGCAATGGCGGGCTGTGCACGCGTCATCGCGTCTCGCCCTATCTGATCGCCGCGGCGACCCAGCATTCGGCGGCGCAGCTTGCGCTTCCCGCCTTTACGACGACCAGCGACTGGAAAGCCGCCTGAGGGAACCGCGCCACGGGGTCGGCCGTTTGGTGTCCGATACCGACCGACGGAGACCCCGATGGCTGAAACCAAAATCTTCGCGCGGCTGAAGGCCGACCATGATCGTCACCGCGACCTGCTGGACCGCATCGACCAGACGCAGGGCGACAGCGACGAACGCCGATATCTCTTCGAGGCCTTCCGCGTCGAGGTGACCGCGCACGCGGCGTCCGAGGAAATGTCGCTTTACGCAACGATGCTCGCCGATCCCGACCTGCGCGACGAGGCGCAACACAGCGTTGCGGAGCATAAGGAGATCGAGGATTTTCTGATCGAACTCTTCGAGATGGATTTCGCCTCGACCGGCTGGCTGACGCGCTTTCGCACGATGAAGGAGCGTTACCTCCACCATATCGACGAGGAAGAAGAAGAGATGTTCCCGGCGGCCGAGAAGGAACTGTCGGACGCGAAAAAGCGCGAGCTTCTGAAGGTATTCGAAAAGGAAAAGCCGAAGGAAAAGGCAAAGGCGGCAGAAGAGGAACCGTCGAGCGAGGAGGAGCGCGCCTAGCGCCCGCGGCTCGACTTTTGACGCGCGCGGCGCCATAGGCGCGCGCCATGACCGACAGATTCGCTTTCCAGGTCGCCGCGACCGACGGCGCCGCGCGCACGGGCGTCATTCGCATGCAGCGCGGCGAGATCCGGACCCCTGCCTTCATGCCCGTCGGCACCGCCGCGACGGTGAAGGCGATGCGTCCCGCCGAAGTCCGCGCGACGGGCGCTGACATCATTCTGGGCAATACCTATCATCTGATGCTGCGTCCCGGCGCCGAGCGTATGGCGCGCCTTGGCGGATTGCACGAATTCATGGGTTGGGATCGCCCGATCCTGACCGACAGCGGCGGTTATCAGGTGATGAGCCTCTCGGCGCTGACCAAGCAGAGCGAGGAAGGCGTTTCGTTCAAAAGCCATCTCGACGGCTCGCGCCACATGCTCACCCCCGAACGTTCGATGGAAATCCAGCGCCTGCTCGGCAGCGATATCGTGATGGCGTTCGACGAATGCCCGCCGAACGGCGTCGACGCGAAGCGCGCCGCCGCGAGCATGGAGCGTTCGATGCGCTGGGCGGCACGCAGCCGCGCGGGCTTCGACGCGGGCGAGGACCATGCGTCGCGATCAGCGCTGTTCGGTATCCAGCAAGGCTCGCTCGACGAGAAACTCCGCGCGCGCTCGGCCGAGGCGCTGACCGAAATCGGCTTCGACGGCTATGCGATCGGCGGGCTTGCGGTGGGCGAGGGGCAGGAGGCGATGTTCGGCGTGCTCGATTATGCGCCGGGTCAGCTTCCGGCGGACAAGCCACGCTATCTGATGGGGGTCGGCAAGCCCGACGACCTGGTCGGCGCGGTCGCGCGCGGGGTCGACATGTTCGATTGCGTGCTGCCGACGCGGTCGGGACGCAACGGGCAGGCCTTCACGTGGGAAGGACCGGTCAACATCCGCAATGCCAAGCATGCGGAGGATATGGGACCGCTCGATGCGTCATGCGATTGCCCCGTCTGCACGACCTGGTCACGCGCGTATCTGCACCATCTCGTCCGCGCGGGCGAGATGCTCGGCGCGATGCTGATGACGCAGCATAATCTGCACTTCTATCAGGCGCTGATGCAGCGGATGCGCGATGCGATTTCGGCGGGCGGCTTCGCCGCCTTCCGGTCGGACTTCGCCGACCGCTACCGGAAATGATCAGCTGAGTTTGTTGAGCAGGTCGAGCATCGACGGCGGGATCGTCTCATCGACCGCGGAATCATATGCACGGCGCAGCGCGACGTTGACGTCCTGCACCTTCCTGGGCAGCTGCTTCTCGGCGTCTTTTCCGGTCGGCTTGTTGGTCCGCGGACCCGATTTAGACGTCATTATCGTGGCATCTCTTGGACATGGATCCTTGTGCTAACCGTGCATAAACCAAAGCGCAATGCGCCTTTGTTCGTTTGACGTGAAACTAATTTACGCTTGAATCGTTCCCAACGGATGAAATTATGCCGGGACTCGGCAGGATTCTGGGTGCGTTTCGCGTAAGTGCGCGGGTTTCGGCCCGCATCAGGAGGGTAATTTATGTCATTGGGTCAGGCGATCGCGCCGCATCTTCCCTATCTGCGCCGCTATGGCCGCGCGATTTCGGGGAGCCAGCAGCGCGGCGACGCGCTCGTCGCGCAGCTTCTCGAGACGCTGGTCGCCAATCCGGACGCGGTCGATATCGGCAACGATCTTCGCGTACAGCTTTATCGCATGGTCCACGACAATTTCGGACTGATGGCGAATCCGCCGGCCGGAAACGACGAGCAGGTCGCACCCGAAATCGCCATCGCCGATGCGCGGCTGCGCCGCATCCCGTCGCTGGCGCGCCAGGCGCTGGTGCTGACGGCGGTCGAAGGCTTCGGTCATGATGAGACCGGCCGGATCATCGGCCGCGATGCAGCCGAGGTCGAAAAGCTGATCCACGACGCGACCGACGAAATCGACCGTCAGACGCGCGCCCGCATCCTGATCATCGAGGACGAACCGATCATCGCGATGGATATCGAAATGATCGTCCGCGACCTCGGGCACGATGTCGTCGCGGTGGCGACGACGCACAGCGAAGCGGTCGCCGAAGCGCAAAAACATCAGCCGGGGCTCGTGCTGGCCGACATCCAGCTCGCCGACAACAGCTCGGGGATCGAGGCGGTGCAGGAAATTCTGGGGAGCATGTCGGTCCCGGTCATCTTCATCACGGCCTTCCCCGAACGGCTGCTCACCGGCGACCGCCCCGAACCGGCGTTCCTGCTCACCAAGCCGTATCAGCCTGCGACGCTGCGCGCGGCGATCTCGCAAGTGTTGTTCTTCGACGAGAGCACGGTCCCGGCCTGAGGCTTGCCACCCGCGTCCGCGCGGGCGATAGCAAGACCCGATGATGGTTTCGGATGTTTCCGCGCGCCGGTCGGCGCTCGACCGGCTTATGGCGAATGCGCCGTTTCTCGCGCGTCTCGCCGAACTGAATCCCGACGATGTGGCGCTTTTCCTTGAAAGCGGCACCGACGCTGCTTTGGCTGAGGTCGCGCCGCCGCCGGTCGACGACGACATCATGCGGACGCTACGCCAGTGGCGCGGGCGCATGGCGCTGTTGCTCGCGCTCGGAGACCTGTCGGGCGAGCATGATGTCGCGACGACGACGCGGCTGCTCACCGCCTTCGCCGACCAGGCGTGCGATGCGGCGCTCATCGCCGCCTTTGCCGAACGCGTGCCCGACGAGGAACCGCGCGGGCTGGCGGTGATCGCGCTCGGCAAGCTCGGCAGCCACGAACTCAACTATTCGTCGGACATCGACCCGATCCTGATCTTCGATCCCGAGACGCTGCCGCGCCGCTCGCGCGACGATCCCGACGAGGCAGCGGTGCGCATCGCGCGGCGCATGGTCGAGATATTGTCGGCGCGCACCGCCGACGGCCATGTGCTTCGCGTCGACCTGCGCCTTCGCCCGCACCCCGAGGTGACGCCGATCGTGCTGCCCGAGAGTGCGGCGATCTCCTATTACGAGTCCGAGGCGCTCGCATGGGAGCAGGCGGCCTTCATCCGCTCGCGCGCGTCCGCGGGCGACCGCATGCTCGGCGAAAGCTTTCTTTCGGCGATCCAGCCCTTCATCTGGCGCCGCAGCCTCGATTTCCGGCAACTCAAAGAAATCGGCGCGATGAGCGATCGCATCCGCGACCATTTCTCGCAGGGACAGGCCTTCGGTCCCGGTTATGATCTCAAGCGCGGGCGCGGCGGCATCCGCGAAATCGAGTTTTTCGCGCAGGTGCATCAGCTCATCTACGGCGGCCGCGATCCCTCGCTCCGCCCGCCCGCGACGGTCGACGCGCTCGCGGCGCTCGCAAAGGCGGGTCGGATCGACGGCGAGATCGCCGGGCGGCTGACGGGCCATTATGCGACGCTGCGGCGGATCGAACATCGGCTGCAGATGATCGAGGACCAGCAGACGCATTGCCTGCCGACGCAGGCGGCCGCGCTCGACGCCGTCGCACGGCTCGACGGTCACGCCGATGGCGCGGCGCTGCTCGCGGCGCTGAAACCCGTCACCGACGATGTCGCGGCCTGCTACGACCGGCTCGTCGTCGAGCGAGCATCGACGACCGGACTGCCGCGCGAGGAAGGCGAACTGGCGGGCGCGCTGATGGCGGCCGGCTTCGAACCGCCCGATGCCGCGCTCCGCACGATCGCCGAATGGCGCAGCGGCCAGCTACGCGCGCTGCGCAGCCCCGCGGCGCTCGATGCGCTCGAAACCGTGTTGCCCGGGCTGATCCAGGCGATCGGCGCCGCGCCCGATCCGCAAGCGACGCTGCTGCGCTTCGACAAGCTCGTCGCTGGCCTGCCGAGCGCGATCAATTTCTTCCATCTGCTTGCCGCGCAGCCGGAGCTCGCCAAGATCGCCACGCGCATCCTGTCGCTCGCCCCGACGCTCGCCGACGCGCTCGGCGCACGGGTCGAACTGATCGAGGGGCTGATCGACAAGCGCGCGTTCGAGGCGCCCGCGACCAAGGCCGAGCTTTTGTCCGAATGGGCGCCGGGCCTGTCGGGGCTCGATTACGAGCGCCTGCTCGACCGCGTGCGCGACCGCGTCGGCGAGCGGCGTTTCGCTTATGGCGTCCAGCTGATCGCGGGCGCGACCGATCCGATGATGATCGCCTGCGGCTATTCCGAACTCGCCGAAGCGGCGCTGCAGGTTCTGGCCGATGCGACGGTGGCCGAGTTCGTCGCTGCGCACGGCCGGGTTCCCGACAGCGAGCTCGTCGTTCTTGCGCTCGGCCGGCTCGGGGGCAGGGCGCTGACGCATGCGTCGGACCTCGACCTCATCTACCTCTTCACCGGCGATCATCTCGCCGAATCCGACGGTCCGCGGCCGTTGGGAGCGACGACCTACTATAATCGCCTCGCGCAGCGCGTGACGGCGGCGATGTCGGTACCGACCGCGGCGGGCAAGCTCTACGACGTCGATACGCGGCTGCGGCCGCAGGGGGCGCAGGGTCCGCTGGTCGTCTCGCTCGACAGTTTCGAACGCTACCAGCGCGAGGAAGCGTGGACGTGGGAGCATATGGCGCTTCTCCGTGCGCGGCCGGTCTATGGTTCCTTCCCCGCGAAGGCCGAGGTTCACCGGATCATCGACGAATTGCTCGCCGCGCCGCGCGAACCGGGCAAGCTCGCTGAAGATGCCGCCGAAATGCGCGGCAAGATCGCGGCGCACAAGCCGCCGAAGGGCCCGCTCGACATCAAGGGCGGGCCGGGCGGGCTCGTCGATCTCGAATTCGCGATGCAGGTGACGCAGCTTGCGAGCGGCAAATGCCACGACCCCAATATCGGTTCGGCGCTCGCCTGCCTGCGCATCGACGGCCTTGCGCCCGCCGAAGTTTGCGATGCGCACGGCCTGCTCGCGCGGATGCTCGTTATGCTGCGGCTGACCGCGCCGGAGGGCGAGCCCGCGACCGCGGCGGCGCGCCAGCTCGTCGCGAGCGCGTGTGGCGAGCCCGGCTGGCCGCAACTGCTTGCCGCGCACGATGCGGCGCGGCAGGAGATCGCAAATTGGTGGGCCTCGATTCGTCCGCCCGCGCAGGAGACGAAATGATGACGCTTTCCATCGGCGATGCCCTTCCCGCCGTGACGCTGCTCGATGCCGACGGCGCCGCGATCGACCTTGCGCACCTCGAAGGCGCACCGCTCGTCGTCTATTTCTATCCGAAGGCCGATACGCCGGGCTGCACCGTCGAGGCGCAGGATTTCACGCGCCTCGCGCCCGAATTCGCGCATCTGAACGCGCAGGTCCTCGCCGTCTCGCGCGACGCGCCGGCAAAGCTCTGCAAGTTCCGCGACAAATATGGCCTGACCGTCCGTCTCGCCTCCGACGAGGACGGCGCGGTGTGCGAGGCCTTCGGGACGTGGGTCGAGAAGCAGAATTACGGCCGCAGCTATATGGGGATCGAGCGTTCGACCTTCCTGTTCGGCGCCGACGGCAAGCTTGCAAAGGAATGGCGCAAGGTCCGCGTGAAGGGCCATGCCGAGGCCGTGCTGGAGGCCGCGAAGGCCCTTTGATGCAAACGCTGGGCGAAGCCGCGCGCGCGGTCCTGCTGACGGCGGATCCGCACGACAAGCGCCGCGCAGCACGCGCGCTGGCGCGGGCGTGGCGGCGCGGCGAACTCGAACATCGCTGCGACATTGCGATGCCCGACCAACCGGCGTGGCCCGCGAAGCCTGAATTGCTGTCGCCTGCCCAGATGCCGCGCCGTCGCAAGGGCGGGTCGGAGCGCGGGCGGATCGCGATGCTCCATGCGCTCGCGCATATCGAATTCGTCGCGATCGACCTCGCGGTGGATCTGGTGGGGCGCTTCGGGGGCGAGTTTCCGCGCGGCTTCGTCGACGACTGGATCGGCGTCGCCGCCGACGAGGCAATGCATTTCGCGCTGCTCAACCGGCGACTGCGCCAGCTTGGCAGCTTCTATGGCGAACTGCCCGCGCACGCCGGTCTGTGGGAGGCCGCGCTGGCGACGAGCGACGACGCGTTGGCGCGCCTCGCAATCGTTCCGATGGTGCTCGAAGCACGCGGGCTCGACGTGACGCCGGCAACCGTCGAACGCTTCCGAGCGGCGGGCGACGAGGCCTCGGCGAAGATTTTATCGCGTATTTACAACGATGAAATCCGTCATGTGACCGCCGGCACAGTCTGGTTTAACCAAAAGTGCGATGAAATGGGATTCAACGGCGTCGAAACGTGGCAAAGCCTCGTAAAAGCGCGATTCCGTGGATCGCTGAAGCCTCCGTTCAACGACTCGGCGCGCCGTGAAGCCGGTTTAACGCAAGAGTATTACGCCGTTATTGCTTGGTAAGGTTTGCCCCGCCATCAAGGCTCGCGGGCAGGGAATTATCCCATCCGAGCAAACATCCGGCACCAGCGGCCCCCAAAAAAGGGCACTGGCGACAAGGACTGCGGGGTCGATACGTGCGATACGCTTCACTGGCGCAAAAGTTTCATTTTGGCCTGATTTTATGCGCTGCGGCGCTGACCGGCATCACCGCTCCGGCGGCCCATGCCGCAAATGCAGGCAATGACGCGAGCATCGTGGTTCCCGACGAGCCCGATGACGACAGCTTCAACCCCACCGCGCAGGCGCCCGGCGAAGACAGCGAAGCGCGCGCGATCTTTCAGGCATGGCGCCGTCTCGACACGGGACTGACCGCGAATATCGGCGTTGCCGTTCCCTCGCGCCGCCCGATCGAAAAGATGTCGCTTTCGTCGTCGTACGGCATGCGCGTCCACCCGGTGACGGGCAAGCTCGCGCGCCACAACGGCATCGACATTCCGGCGCCCTACGGCACCCCTATCTACGCAACCGCCGACGGCATCGTCGGCCGCGCCCAGCGTCTCGGCGGCTACGGCAATTATGTCGAGGTCGAGCATGGCAACGCCATCCAGACGCGCTACGGCCATATGTCGTCGTACATCGTCGCCCCCGGTCAGCAGGTGAAGAAGGGCGACATCCTCGGTTATGTCGGCTCGACGGGCCGCTCGACCGGCAATCATCTTCATTACGAAGTCCGCATCGAAGGCGCGCCGGTCAACCCGATGCCCTTCTGCCAGTCGGACTCGATGGCGATCGCCGCCATGACGGGCAACAAGAAGCTCGCGATGGGCGGTCCCGAATAAAAGAGCTTTCCTGGGTCGGAGAGGAGGGGCGCCCCACGGTAAACGGCCGGGGCGCCCTTTTCATTTGGGGCGATGCTCCCTATCTTCGGCGCATGGCTACGCAGATTTCCGACATCAGGCTGTCCCCCGCCGCCGCGGCGCGCGTCCGCTGGATCGCCGATCGCAAGGGCGAGGCGGAGGCTGCACTGCGTCTCGCGGTCGATGGCGGCGGTTGTTCGGGCTTTACCTATCGCTTCGGGCTCGCCGAAAGCATCGACGCCGACGATATCGTGACCGAGACCGCCGGGGTAAAGCTGGTCGTCGACCCGATCAGCATCGATCTGGTCCGCGGCTGCGTCGTCGATTTCGTCGACTCGCTCGGCGGTTCGTCGTTCAAGGTCGAAAATCCCAATGCGGCGTCGGGCTGCGGCTGCGGGTCCAGCTTCTCGATCTGACGCTCTTCTTCCGTTCGTGCTGAGCTTGTCGAAGCACCGTCCTTCTTTTACGCTGAAGGAAAGAACGGCCCCCTTCGACTGACTGTCAGTCGCTCAGGACGAGCTTCATCAAGCTCAGGGCAAACGGAAAGAGACGTAAGCCGGTGGCCCTGAAAATCGCGACCTTCAACATCAACGGAATCAAGGCGCGCCTGCCGCGCCTCGTCGAATGGCTCGAGGAGACACAGCCCGATGTCGCCTGCCTGCAGGAGCTGAAGTCGAGCGACGAAACGATGCCGACCAAGGAGATCGAGGCGGCGGGTTACGGCTTCCTCTATCATGGGCAGAAAGGCTTCAACGGCGTCGCGATCCTTGCGAAAGATGCGCAGCCGGTCGAAATCCAGCGCGGCCTCGCCGGCGAGGCCGAGGACGAGCAGTCACGCTATTTGGAGGCCGACGTCCATGGCGTGCGCGTCGGTTGCATCTACCTTCCCAACGGCAACCCGCAGCCGGGACCGAAATTCGACTATAAGCTGCGCTGGATGGCACGGCTGCGCGAACGCGCGAAGGCGCTGCTGGCATCCGAAATCCCGGCCGTGCTGACCGGCGACTATAACGTCATCCCGCACGACGACGATGTCTGGGACCCACGAGCGATGGCGAGCGACGCGCTGATGCAACCCGAATCGCGCGACGCGTGGTTCCGCCTGCTGGGCGATGGCTGGACCGACGCGGTGCGCAGCCGTCACCCGACGGGCGGGATCTGGACTTTTTGGGATTATCAGGCCGGTGGCTGGCAGCGCGACCATGGATTCCGCATCGATCACCTGCTGCTCAGCCCCGCAATGGCCGACCGGCTGATCGACGCCGGTGTCGACAAGGACCATCGCGGGCGCGAGAAAGCGAGCGATCACGCGCCGACCTGGGCGACCTTTGCATGAGCCTCTTGTCCGCCACGAAGCTGGCGGACGCGCCGCTCTTCGCGGGACTTGGAGATAGCGAACTGGCGGAGCTCGCGGACGCTTTCGTCCCGCGCCATTTCGCCGACGGCGAGGCGATCCTGACCCAGAATGAGCGCGCCGAGGGGCTGTTCCTGATCGACGACGGCAATGTCGACATCGGCAAGCGTTTGCCGGGGGGCGGTCTTGCGCTGCTTGCCAAGGTCGGTGCGGGCGAGGTGATCGGCGACATGGCGCTGATCGGCCGCGACCTCAAACGCTCGGCGATGGGGATCGCACGCGGGCCGGTATCGAGCTGGTATCTTCCTGCCGACCAGTTCCGCGCGGCGCTGTCACAGCTTCGCCCGGCGTCGCTGCAATTGCAGGCGGAGCTCGGACGGCTCGTCGCGGATCGCGTCGTCGCCAAGGCGTCGGACATAGCGGGACTGTTGACCGAGGGCCCCGACGCTTTCACGCCGCGCCCGCAACGCGCGCTCGCGCCGGTCATCGAGGATGAGTTCACCCCCGAGCCGTTCCTCGCGAAACTGCCTTGCTGCGCCGCGATGACCGCGGCGCAGCGGCTCGCCTTCTGGAACGCAGGGGAACGCATCGAAGCGGCGGCCGACACCGATCTCGCGCCCGTCGGCGCCGCGCCCGACACGGTATGGCTCGTCGTCCGCGGCGCGGTGCGCAGCGCGCTTCCGCACGGCGACGGCATTTACCAGCTTACCGTGACCGGCCCCGGCCAGCTCGTCGGTATCGCCGCGATGCTGCTGGGCGTCGCGCACGATCGCCTGCTCCGCACCAGCGAGCAGGCGACTCTGCTCGCCTTCGACCGCGCGACCTTCACGGAGATGCTTGCGACCGGCGACGCGCTCGGCCGCGAACTCGGCGCGTCGGTCAATGCCGACCTCGTCACCGCGCTCGATGCGCTCGATCAGGTCGAGGCACGCATCTTGGCGATGCGCCGCGGCCATGCCGTGGCAGCTTAGCCTGAACTTCTAAATCCGTTCGTGTCGAGCGAAGTCGAGACTCCCATCCGCAAAGTACTAGACCGAGGGGCATCTCGACTTCAATCGAAGATTGAAGTTTATCCTGAGCGCCTGCAAGGCAGTCGAAGGGCTCGATGCGAACGGGAAAATTATCGCGCGAGCGGTATCACCCTGAACCTGGGCAGGTTTCCGTCCATCTCGGCGTGGACCATCGCATATTCGGGGACGGGCATCCATGTCGCGCTGTTCGACGACAGCGGCTCCGACGCGACGATCACCGCGCGCGGTTCCTCTTCGCCGCCGACCATCTGCCACTCGCCGTCGTGAAGGCCATAATCGCGCCCGGTCGTGAACCACATCGACAGGAAATTCATGTTCGCCTCATGCACCTGATCGGGCGATCCGGTGCGATAATGGCCGAAGTCGAAGCAGTGGCGCAGGCCGAGTATCTGCCGCCCCGTCGTGATGAACAGGTTGCAGCTCGACGAGATCGCGATGCCGTGATGCCGCCGCGCCGCCTCGATCAGGTCGACCGTTTTCTGCACCGCGGCGACCAGCTCGTCGCGCGACGGTTCGACGCGCCAGTCGGGAAGCTGCGACAGCAGCAACGCATAGACCCACTCGCTGTCGGTCGATCCCGAAATCTCGGCGAGCAGCACCGGGTCGATGTCGGGCATCAACGTCCCCTTCATCTCGCCGATGCGGTAGATGTCGCCGTTGTGCGCCATCGCGACCGCGGCGCCGGGGAAGTGGAAGGGGTGGGTGTTCTGCTCGCTGACCTTGACGGTGGTCGAATAGGCGACCCCGCGGACATGCGCGATCACGCATTCGGCGCGCGTCTTCACCGCGAGCGATTTGAGGTTGCCGTCGAACACCGGGAGCGAGGGCGAGCGATAGCGGTGCGGCTGGTCGGGAACGAAGCTGCTGCTGTCCCACGCCATCATCCCGAACCCCGCGAGGTTCAGCATATGCAGCATCTTGGGCATATAGGCCTGGTTGACGAGGCTGGAGTCGGGCTTGAAGAGCAGGTCGTCGAGCTGCACCGGCTCGCCCAGATACATCATCGCACGGCACATGATCCGTTCCCACCCGCTGTTTGACGCCAGCCTAGGCGGTGCGCGGGGCGCGTCAAGCGTCGGGGTAGAGCGTCTTCATCACCCGCGCAGGATCGAGGCCGTAGTGCTGCGCGACCGCGCCGCCGATCACGCTCTCCAGGCTGCGCGTCGGTTTGAGGTCGCGGCCGTCGAGCCGCGCGCCCGCGCCGAGCCCCGGCCAGTCGGCCGACACCCTGCCGCCCATCGCGAGGCCGCCACCGAAGAACATCGCTGCCGACCCGGTGCCGTGGTCGGTACCGCCGGTGCCGTTGACCTCGACCGTGCGCCCGAATTCGGTCGCGACGACGACGAGCGTGTCGTTCCACGCCGGGCCGAGCCCGGTCTGTAACGCGCCGATCAGTTGGTCGAGCCCGCGCAGCTGCGCCGTGAGCCGGCCCTTCTGGCCGCTGTGCGTGTCCCACCCGCCGGTTTCGACCATCATCACCCGTGCGCCGTCGGCGGGAAGCATCAGCGACGCAGCGAGCTTGCCGAGGTCGGCGCCGTTGCGGCCGTTGTTGCCGCCGATGTCGCTCGCCAGTTCCTGCGTCTTGACCGCGCTGTCCCACAGCGGACGGAGCAGGGCGTCGTCGGCGTATAGCGCCGTCAATCGCGCGATCAGGTCGGCGTCGGCTTGCGGCAACCGGCTCGGCGCATAGGTGCCGACGGGCGCGCTACCGCGCAGCGCGAGCGGCACCGCCGGCGCGATCGCGATGGCATCGCGCTCGGCGGCCGGGAGCAGCGTGAGCAGGCGCCCGACCCAGCCGTCGTCGCGTTCATAGGGGCGCGATCCGCCGCCTTCGAGGACGTTCTGCCCGTCGAAATGCGAGCGGTCGCGATACGCCGTGGCGACCGCGTGGGCGAAATGCGCCTGCTTGGCGGAATAGAGGCTGGCGCCCGTCGCCATCGCGGGGTGCAGCGCGAACATGCCGTCGAGCTTCGTCCCGCCGATCGCATCCTCGGCGAGCGCGCGCCGCGCGGGGGCATAAGCGGGATCGCCCGTCGGCGCGACGACCGCAAGCCCGTCGGCGGCGCCGCGCTGGATAACGAAAACCAGCCGCTTCGGCGTCCCTGCCGCTGCGTAAGCGAAGCGGGGAATCGCGCCCGTGGCGGCAACGGTGATGCCCGAGAGGATGACGGAGCGGCGCGAGAGGATCATCAGTCTATCTCCGCAGAAAGACCGGGCTGGCGAGCAGCATCGCGAGCCCCTGTCCGGGGCTGTCGGCGCGGGATAGCGCCTGCGCGGTATCCGGCGTCAACGCATCCGAAAGGATGAGCGGCGCCAGCTTTCGCGCATCGGCGCGGTCGCCGAGCCGCCCGGCGATCCGGCTCGCGAGTTCGACGCGCTGCATCAGCGCCGCCGAACCGGCCCAGGTCGCGACGACATCGTCATAGCCCGCGGGCGACCCCGGCCGCCACACCGGCTGGCCGAGCTGGGTAAAGATCGCGGGCACATTCTGCTTTTCGCCGAGCGCGGGCAGCTTCAGCGCGCGCATCGTCGAGACCGTCCAGTCCCATGGCGATTTGAACATCGTCGGACCGTCGGCCCAAGGCTCGGGCGAATTGACCAGCGTACGATAGAGCGAAGGGAGGTCGCCTCCGGTCTTGCGGAAATCGGCCGCGAGGCGGTCGGCGAGCGCGGGCGGCGGCGCGTCGCCGCTGAAATGGCGCGCAAGCTTGGTGGCGATATGCGCCGCGGTTGCAGGATGGACGGCAAGATCGCGGAGCACCGCCTCCGCCTGCTTCGCGCCCGACTGATCGTAGCGCTTGCCGAGGATCGTCTGCGCCCCCGGTTCGTGGAGCGGCGCGATGAACACCGTCTCGCCCGGCTGCGCATCGGCGGGCATCAGCCGTTGGCCCGCGCCGCGGCCGAGCCCCGCGACGGTCAGCCCGGTCAATGCCTTCGCGAATGCGGTGACGTCGGCCTGCGTATAACCCGTTCGTACGCCGAGCGTGTGCAGCTCCAATATCTCGCGCGCCAGATTCTCGTTGAGCCCCGGCGCCTGTTTGCGCCCGCGGTTGCGGACGCGCTCCGAAATCGGGCTGTCGGGGCCGAAGCTCTGCGCCTGGTCGAGATAGAGCAGCATTGCCGGATGCCGCACCGCAGCGATCAACAGGTCCGAAAAATTGCCCATGATATTCGGCCGGATCGCCTCGAACTCGTAATTGCCCGCGAAACCGATCACGGGCAGCTTGTCGGACGAGACCGCGAAATGATTGGCCCAGAAATGCGTCAGACGTTCGGGGAAGGGTGTCGGTGTGCCAACCGCGCTCGCCAGCCGCGCGCTCGCCGCCTCGACATAATGGCGGCGGATTTCCGAGCGCGAGAGCTTGCGGATTTCGGGGTCCATCCGCTTTTCGTCGTCGTTCATCGCTGCTGCCTCGGCGGTTTCCCTGCGCATCGCCTGCCGGTCTTCGCGATATTCGATATAGGCGGCGGCGATGGCCTCACGGCCAGCGAGCGCCGCGAGCGGTGCCGGGCGCGGATCGAATTCGCCGAGCTGGCGGGTTAGCCACAGCTTGGGGTCATCGACCGCGGGATCGTCCCACCGGCGGCCGAGCCCGAAGCGGTTGGCGGCGAGATACTGGACTGTCATGCGACTGCCTTTCCGTGCCCCAAACGCATGGTCGGCCTATTTTGTCGCAAAGCTGTCCCAGCCGTCAGAGATCCTTGTCGTAGATCAGATAGACGCGGTTGACCGTCGCGTTGATCGCGTCGGCGACCGCGTTCATACCCTGATTGTCGTCGAGAACCCAGCCGATGTCGCCCTCCTCGGCGCCATAATCGGCGACGCCGTCGCGGCGGATATATTCGATCATCATGAAGGCGAGGGTGCTCGCCATCCGGCTGTTCTGAAGCTTCTTGACGACGCCCATCAAGGGCACGCGGAGCCGTTTGCTCCTGGGCTTGCGAAGCCACCAGAGCAGCCGCGCCCAATTGAAGGGCCAAAGCGAGCCGTCCATGTCGATCAGCTTTTCGTTGATGTTCGGCAGCACGATCATGAAGGCGACCGCCTCGCCATCGAGCTCGGCGACGCGGATCAGATCCTCGAAGACGATGTCTTTGAGCTTCTTGCCGACGAAGGCGATCTCGCTGTCGGTCAGCGGGACGAAGCCCCAATTGTCCGACCATGCGTCGTTGAGGATGCCCATGATCAGCTTCGCTTCGGCATCGAACCTCTTCTTGTCGACGCGGCGAATGCGGATGCGCTCGTTCTTTTCGCCCGCGGCGACGATGCGGTTCACCAGCGGCGGGAATCCGTCGACGATTTCGACCGAGAAATTCTGGAGCTTCTTGACCGGCGTATAGCCTTCGGCCTCGATCCACGCCTGATAGAGCGCGCTGTTGTGCCCCAGCATGATCGTCGGCGGGCGCTCGAACCCCTCGACCAGCAGTCCGGGCTCGTCCCAGATCGAAATCGACAGCGGGCCGAGCGAGCGGTGCATCCCCTGGCCGCGCAGCCAGTCCTCCGCCGCGGCGAGCAGCGCATGCGTCACTTCGGCATCCTCGGCCTCGAGCAGGCCCCAGTTTCCCGTGCCAGGACCCATGCCCTGTTCGGCGGGCTGTTCGAGCGCGAGCGCGTCGATATGCGCCGAGATGCGCCCGACCGTGCGGCCGTCGCGGCGCGCAAGGAATAATTGCGCCTTGCCATGCTCGAACCACGGATTCTTGCCGGGCGTGAGCAGATCGAAGGCCTCGCCCTTCAGCGGGGGCACCCAGGCCGGGTCGCCGCGGTTCAGGCGGAAGGCGAGTTCGACGAACTCGCGCTTGCCCGCCTTGTCCTTGACGGGGTGGATGGTGATCGGGCCTTCGTTGTGGGCGGTCATACTGGTTTCCGGGCTGCTGATGCCTATATGTTTGGCGACGCATTAGGGCATAGCTGTGGCGCTGGCGACCCGCATTCGGCCATTTTGCTGCCACGAAATAATGGTTTTGGACCGCTTATGACGACGATCACCCCCCCCGCCGATCGGATCGCGACCCCGGCCGCGGCGACGGCCAAAACGCCCAAGTCGGCGATCGCCGACGATATGGCGATGATCCGTGCGGCCTCGGAGCTGACGCGCGATCTCGTCAATCCGAGCGCGCGCGTTTATTGGACCGATTTTCTTGCCTCGGCCTTCGTCGGCTATGCCGGCGTCGCCGCGGCGATCCTCGCGCCTTCGACCGGCTGGATGCTTGCCGCCGCCTTCGTCGCGGTGCTCGCGCTGTATCGCGCGGGCAGCTTCATTCACGAGATCACCCATATCCGGAAGAACGCGCTGCCGGGCTTTCGCCTGGGGTGGAACGTCCTGATCGGCGTGCCGCTGCTCATCCCGTCGTTCATGTACGAGGGTATCCACAGCCTGCACCACAACCGCACCAAATATGGCACGGTCGACGACCCCGAATATCTCCCGCTCGCGCTGATGAAGCCGTGGACGGTGCCCGTGTTCGTCGTCGCGGCGGCCTTTGCGCCGCTCGCGCTGATCTTCCGCTACGCAGTGCTGACGCCGTTGTCGTTCCTGATCCCGCCGCTGCGGACGCTGGTGATGGAACGCTATTCGGGGTTGATCATCAATCCGATGTTCCGCCGCAAGCCGCCCGAAGGCGAGTTCCGCCGCCAATGGGCGTGGCAGGAAGGCGGCGCCTGGGCGTGGTCGACCTTGCTCGTCGCGGCTGCGGTCTTCGGCTGGGTGCCGCTGCGAGCGCTGCTGATCTTCGGCGGTATCGCCTCGGCCAGCATCGTGCTCAACCAGATCCGCACGCTCGTTGCGCATCTCTGGGAAAACGACGGCGAAGTGCTGACCGTGACCGCGCAGTTCCTCGACAGCGTCAACGTTCCGCCGCCGGGTGTCCTGCCCGAGCTGTGGGCGCCGGTGGGTCTGCGCTACCATGCGCTGCATCACCTGCTGCCGGGGGTTCCCTATCACGCGCTGCCCGAGGCGCATCGTCGTCTGAAGGATACGCTGCCTGCGGATTCGCAATATCATGGCGCGAATTACGACGGGCTGCCGGGTCTGGTACTGAAGCTGCTTCAGGGGTCGGCGAAGGGCGCCGCCGCATAGGCTTCAATGCTACTCTTCGCGGGCTGGTCTGAGACGAACCTCGCTTGCTCTCAAATTGTAGACATTGCCCGCCAATTCGATCTGGCGCTTCCGTCCGAGCACCAAAAGACGCTTGATTAGAGCGCGGGTGCTCCAGGTCTTTTCCCAAACCCGCGGCGGATCGTGCGCTCCACAGAACGAGCGCGACTTTTCGCCAGTGTTCGTCGCACGCAGCCAAAATATGCCTGTCGAGTTCCGCGTTTCCCAAGGCCGCGCCTCTATTCCTCGGTCCGGATCAGGATCATTTCGCCGATCAGCGCAAAGAGGATGAATGGGCCCCATGCGGCGAGGAACGGCGTGTAGGCGCCGAGGTCGCCCATCGCGAGCGCGAAATTGTCGGCGACGAAATAGGCGAAGCCCAGCGCCATGCCGACGATCGCGCGAACGAAGAGCTTGCCCGAGCGTGCCAGTCCGAAGGCGGCGACCGCGCCGAGCAGCGGCATCAATATCGCCGACAGGGGTCCTGAAATCTTGTGCCAGAGCACCCCTTTCAGCGCGTCGACCGGACGCCCTGCGGCCTCGAGGTCGGCGATCGCGGAGGCGAGTTTGGGGAAGGGCAGCTCGTCGCCATCGACCTGCGCGAGCGTGAACTGGTCGGGGCGTACGCCCTTCATCGCGACGATCGTTCCAAGCGGTTCGAGCGTGCCCGAGCGGCGGATGAAGCGGCGCGCGCCCGTCAGTTCCCAGCCGCCCGCAACCTGCTTCGCGCTGTCGGCCTTGAGCATCGACGACAGCACGCCCTGCGTGCGCTCATAGACGGTGACGTCACGCAGCACGATCGTCGGACCGCTCGTCTCGACCGTGCCGGCGTTGATGAGATCGTCGTCGGCGCGCACCCAGATATTGCTCCGCACCCCGCTGTCCTTGGGGACTTTCGCATATTCGACCTTTTGCCATGCGCTGAGCGCAGCGGTCGAGCGCGTGACGATGCGCTCGTTGAAGGCGAAGCTGATTCCCGCGACGAGGAAGGATGCGAGAAACAGCGGTGCGAGTACCTGATGCGCCGACATGCCTGACGCCTTCATCGCGATCACTTCGCTGTTCTGGTTCAGCGTCACCAGCGTCAGGATCGTTCCGAGCAACACGGAAAAGGGCAGAAACGTTTCGATGATCTGCGGCATGCGCATACCGACGTAGCGCCAGACCTCGCTGTCGCCGTTGCCCGCAACCGCCAGGATCTTGCCGCTTTCGCCGAGCAGGTCGAGCGTCTGGAGCACCAGCACGAGCGCGAACAGGATCGAGAAGCTGCGGATCAGGAACAGCCGTCCGACATAGAGCGCCATCGTGCGCGAAGGGAAAAAGGAGAGTTGTTGCATCAGGCGGTCTTCGGCGTGCGCTGGAACAAGCGGAGCAGGCCGCGAAGGCGCTGGCCGCCTTTCGCCGCAATGCGCTCGAGCGCGCCGATCGGCTGTCCCCCGGGGACATGCGCGACGGTATAGTACATCCAGATCGCGAGCGCGGCGAACAGCAGGAACGGCACCCACAGCGCGATCAGCGGGTCGATCGTCCCGCGCGCGCCCAGGTCCTCGGCATATTGGTTGATCTTGTGCTGGGTCACCAGCATCACGATCGACAGAAAGACGCCGAGCGAAGAGGTCGACCGTTTGGGCGGGATCGCAAGCGCGATCGCGATCAACGGCACCAGGAACATCGACATCACCTCGACGATCCGAAAATGGAAATTCGCGCGCGATTCGAGGCGGGTTTTCAACGATTCCTTCTGATCCTTGCCGACGACGAAGAGCTCGGGAATCGTCAGTTCGCGGTCGGCGCCGCCGCGCAGGCGGAACGCCTCGATCTTCGGCAGCGGGATCGGCAGATCGTGGTTGTCGAAGGTCAGGACGCGCGGCACCGCGAATTTCGGCGATTCGTGGATCAGCACGCCCTGCGTCAGCCGCAGGATGATGGTGTTGGGGTCGTCCGTCGCCAGGAATTGCCCGCGCGACGCGGTCGCCGACACGCGCTGGCCGTCCTTGTTGTCGCCGCGCACGAAGATGCCGCGCAGCGACTTTCCGTCGTTATAGCTCTCCTCGATGCGCAGCGTCATCCGGCTGCCCATCTTGGTGAACTCCCCGACCTTGATCGAGGCGCCGAGCGCGCCCGAACGCAATTCGAACTGCAGCCCTTCATAGGCATAGCGCGCATAGGGCTGGATGAAGCCGACGATCGCGAGATTGAGCGCCGCGAGCGCGATCGCATAGGCATAGGGCACGCGCAGCAACCGGCCGAAACTCATGCCCACCCCGCGCAGCACGTCGAGTTCGCTCGATGTCGCAAGTCGCCGGAAAGCCAGCAGAATTCCGAGCATGAGCCCGATCGGGATACCGAGCGACAGATATTCGGGGATCAGGTTCGCCAGCATGCGCCACACGACGCTGACCGGGCCGCCCTCGGTCGCGACGAAGTCGAAGAGGCGGAGCATCTTTTCGAGCACGAGCAGCATCGCCGAGAGAACCAGCGTGCCGAGCATCGGGAAAAAGACCAGCCGCGCGATGTAGCGGTCGATGGCGGGCAATCTATTCAATCTTTTGTCGCCCCATCACCATGATTTGGCCGCAAATGGTTCCGATATCCGATTCAAGGGCAGCAGGGACCCATGTCAGCGTGACTGCTGGCGTGGCTATAACCACTTGGAGCTATTGCGTCATGTCGAAATTTTTATCGACGTCGCTCTGCGTGGCTCTGCTAGCCGCATCGGTGGCAGCGAACGCAGAGGGGCAGGTTATTTCCAACGACCTGTCGAAATGCCGGAGCGGGCCGTCCACACTGGTCCAGATCAGCGGCGTGAAGGCTGGCACGGGCAAGATCCGTGTTCAGAGCTATCGCGCCAATGCGACCGAATGGCTGGTCAAGGGCCGCTGGATCACCCGGATCGAAGTTCCCGCACGGGCAGGATCGATGACGGTTTGCGTGCCGCTGCCCGAAGCCGGCAGCTATGGCATCGCGGTGCGCCACGACGTCAACGGCAACGGCAAGACCGATTTGCGGTCGGACGGCGGCGGGATGTCGAACAACCCGAGCATCAACATCTTCAACCTCGGCAAGCCGAGCTATACGAAGACGGCATTCGCGGTCGGCAACGGCCCGAAGACGATCTCGATCACCATGAAATATATGTAGCGGCGATGGCGAGCGTCGCGCTTCTTTCCAATCCACGATCGACGGGGAACCGTGCCCTGTTGCCGCGGGTTCGCGAATATTGCGCGGCGCATCCCGACATCTTCCACTACGAGGTCGAGGACGTCGGCCAGATCGGCGAGGCGATCCGTACGATCGCGATGGTCAGCCCACGCGTCATCGCGATCAACGGCGGTGACGGCACCGTTCAGGCGGCGCTGACCGAGCTTTATTCGGGCGGCCATTTCGATGGCTCGCCACCCCCGGTTGCGGTGTTGCCGAACGGCAAGACCAATCTGATCGCGCTCGATCTGGGGGCCGAAGGCAATCCGCTCAAGGCGCTCGAACGCGTCGTCGAACTGGTCGAGTCGGGCCATCTCGACGATCATGTCATCGAACGCCAGCTGATCTCGCTCGACGGCGACGGGGGCGATACGCGGCCGGTGCTCGGCATGTTCCTGGGCGGCGCGTATCTCGCCGACGTCATGCTCTATTGCCGCAACCGCATCTATCCGCTCGGGCTTCCGAACGGCGTGTCGCACGTTCTGGCCGCGATCCTCGGCCTGTTCGCGATCATCTTCGGCCTCGGCGGCGGACGGCTGCCCCCCAAGCCGCAGCCGATGAAGGTGTCGCTGATCCGCCAGGGCGAGTTCAAGGGCAAATTTTCGCTGCTGATCGTCACGACGCTCGAAAAGCTGCTCCTCAATATCCGGACGAGCGAAAGTCACGGATCGAACGGCAATATGAAGCTGCTCGCGACCGAAACCAGCGTCGGCGCGCTGTTCCGGATGCTCGGCGCGACCTGGCGCGGAACGCTGGGCCAAAAGCCGCTCGAAGGCGTGCATTTCCAGCAGGGCGACGAAATCCGTATCGAGGGTGAGCGTTCGAACGTCATTCTCGACGGCGAGATTTTCGAGGCGAAGAACGGCAATCCGATCATCCTGACCTCGACCCAGCCGGTGCCCTTTCTCCGCCTCGCGGCGTGAAGCCCATGCCGGGCATCGCCGATCTCGTTCGCGAAGAGTTGTCGACGCCGGTCGATGCGCGGGTGACCGCGATGGCGGCGGCGATCGCGTCGCACTATCCCGGCAGCGCCCGCGCCGTACTTTTTTACGGCAGTTGCTTGCGCGAGAGCGAGCTCGACGGGCTGATGCTCGATTTCTACCTGATCGTTTCGGACTATGGCGACGCCTTCGCGAAGCGCTGGATGGCGCTCGCGAACCGGTTGATCCCGCCGAACGTCTTTCCGTTTCAGCATGACGGGCTGATAGCCAAATATGCGGTGCTGAGCGAAGCCGACTTCGATCGGCTGAACGGCCCCGAAACGCGCAACGTGTCCGTGTGGGCGCGGTTTGCGCAGCCGTCGCGCCTCGTCTGGGCGGTCGACGACACGGCCCGCGACCGCGCCGTCGCGGCGGTCGCGCGTGCCGCGCCGACGCTTCTGACCGCGGCGGGACGCGTCGCGGGTGAGGCGGTGCTCGATTGGTGGCGCCGCGCGTTTGCGCTCACCTATTCGGTCGAGCTCCGCGCCGAACGCACCTCACGCGCGCAGTCGGTCGTCGATGCCGAGCCCGAACGCTATCGGCGTTTCGGCGAAGCGGCGGACACCGTCATCGCCGAGGGCGCGCCGGGCGGCGGATGGGCGCGGCGCCGGATCGAGGGAAAGCTGCTGAGTATCGCGCGGCTCGCCAAGGCCAGCCTGACCTATGCGGGCGGGATCGATTATCTCGCGTGGAAGATCAATCGCCACGCGGGCACGAAGATCGAAATCAAGCCCTGGCAACGCCGTTGGCCGCTCGTCGCGGCGCTGACGCTGGTCCCGCGGCTGATGAAGAGCGGTGCTATCCGCTGACTTTGCGGCCAGCACGACGCCTGCCGCGCGTCAGCTCGCCAGGCGCTGCCCCTCGTGCCGCGCTTCGCCGGATCGCCGGATCGCCTGATCGAGCGCGGTCAGCGTAAAGGGCTTTCGCAGCACGTCATGGTCGCCGAATGCGGCGACTTCGCTCGCGTCGCCGGCATAGCCGGTGACGAACAGCACCGACAGTGCCGGCCAGCGGCGCTTGAGCTGCGCGACCAGTTCGGGGCCCGTGAGCTCAGGCATCAGCACATCGGACAGGATCAGGTCGAAGCCGCCGCCGTCGGCCAGCCGGCTCTCGACCAGCTTCTCCGCGTCGAGCGGATTGGCGCAGGCGACCGCCGTATGGCCCAGTTCCTCGACCGCATCGACCGTCGCGGCGAGCACGCGCTGGTCGTCTTCGACCACCAGGATATTGAGGGCGTCGGCCGGCGCATCGGCCACCGCATCGACGCGGGGTTCGCCCGCGGACGCCGCCTCGCGCTCGGGCCGGGCGACGGGGAGCAGCATCGCGACGCTGGTGCCTTCGCCTTCGGTCGACGCGATCTGCACCTCGCCGTCCGACTGGCGGCAGAAGGCGAAGACCTGGCTCATGCCGAGCCCGGTACCCTGACCCGCGGGCTTGGTCGTATAGAAGGGGTCGAACACGCGCTCGAGTACGTCGGGCGACATGCCGCAGCCGGTATCGATCACCTGCACCGCGAGCGCCGCGGCGTGTTTCTGCTCGTCGCTCAAGGTGCGGATCGTCAGCGACCCATGCCCGGCCATCGCATCGCGTGCATTGACGGCGAGGTTGAGGAGGGCGTTCTCGAACTGCTGACGATCGACCCAGCATGCGAGGCCGCCGGCCTGCAGGTCGAGCGTGAGCGCGATACGATCGCCGATGGTGCGCTCGATCAGCTCGCCGAAGCTCGCGATGCAGTCGTCGATCAGCACCATTTCGGGCCGCGCCGGTTCGGACCGCGCGAAGGCGAGAAGGCGGCGTGTCAGGTCGGCGGCACGATTTGCGCCGTCCATCGCGTTGCTGAGGTGGCGCTGCGCCTTTTCGGGCGCGGTCGTCACCAGCCGCTGCGCAAGTTCGAGCCCGCCGACGACGACCGCGAGCATATTGTTGAAATCATGCGCGATGCCGCCGGTGAGCTGGCCGACGGCTTCCATTTTTTGCGCCTGGCGAAGCTGTGCCTCGGCGGTTTCGCGCTCGCTCATCTCGGTTCGCAGCGCGCCGTTCGCGGCGGCAAGTTCGGCGGTGCGCTCCTCGACCGCGGCCGAGAGCTGCGCTGCGCGATCGGCCTCGTAGAGCGTTTCGCGCCGCGCCGCGCGCCGCTCGCTTTCGGCACGGACGAGCGAGACGGTCGCGGCGATCGCGATCACCGCCGCCGCGGCGCCGAGCAGCGAAAAGAGCAGGATCGCCTGGTTGAGGCTCGCGCGGTCGGCCGACGCGACGCGATTGCGTTCGGCAAGGATCGCGCGCTCGTTGCGGATCAGGTCGGACAACAGCCGGTCGATGCGGATCAACGCGGCGTCGTGACCGGCGGCGTTATATTTGGAAATGGCGGCGACGGTCTGCCGGTAATTGGCGCTGAGCGCGGCGTCGCCCAGCTGTTGGCCGCGGGCGTTGAGCTCCGCGGTCAGCTTTACCACCAGTTCGTCCTGCTTCGGATTGTCGCGCACGTTGCGCTGGAGCAGCGCCAGATATTGCTGCGAAAGCCCCCATTGCTGCTGATAGACGCGGCCGTCCTCCTTTTGCAGGCCGACCGCAAAGCGTCCGAGCGCGGCTTCGGCGCGCGCGAGCGCGGCGTCGAGACTGCGCGTCTGCGAGATGACTTCCAGACTGTGCGCCTGCCAGCCGAGCGACCGGTCATAATTGTCGTTGGCGCGCGCCAGCAGCAGCACGAGCGCGGTGACGACACCGGTCAGGACGGCGCCGAGCACGATCGTCAGCCAGAAGCGCAAACGCTCCCGGCGACCTTCGGTCTCGATCTCCAATTCCCTCTCGAACACATTGATCTTCTACCGGACAAGCCGCGCGCGGCAAAGCGGCGAAGGCGGCGCACGGCGTCCCGATTTTCGACTCGCCCCGAAAAAGAATCCGCTGGTCGGCGGATACCCTCGCTTCAGCCGATGATCTGCGCGCGCTTGCCTGCGCGTTCGAAGCGGCCGAGGATTTCGTCGACCTGCTCGCTCGTATGCTCGGCGCACAGCGAACAGCGCAGCAGCGTCATGCCCGCGGGCGTCGCCGGCGGACGCGCGAGATTGACGTAGAGACCCTCTTCCAGCAGCGCTTCCCACATCGTCGCGCCGCGCTCGAGGTCGGGCATGATGACCGCGATGATCGCCGACTGGGGCTCTTCGGTGCCGAGCTGGAAGCCCAACGCGCGGAGGCCGCCGTGCAGCTTTTTGCTGTTCTCCCACAGATGCGCGCGCTTGTTCGACCCGTGCATCAGCTTGCGGATGCTCGTCGCGGCGGTCGCGACGACGCTGGGGGGCAGCGAGGCGGTGAACACGTACGGACGGCAGACGAGCCGCATGATCTCGAACTTCGGGTGATTCGACACGCAGAAGCCGCCGACGGTGCCGACGCTCTTGCTGAAGGTGCCGATGATGAAGTCGACATCGTCGATCACGCCCTGCGCCTCGGCGACGCCGCGGCCATGCTCGCCGATGAAGCCCATCGAATGCGCCTCGTCGACCAGCACCATCGCGCCATTTTCCTTGGAGACGCGGATCATCTCCTTCAGCGGCGCGATGTCGCCGAGCATCGAATAGACGCCCTCGAGCACGACGAGCTTGCCGGCGTCGGCGGGCAGGCGCTTCAGCCTCTTTTCGAGCGCCTCGACGTCATTGTGGCGGAAGGCGACGATCTCGGCGTCGCCCATCTTGCACCCGTCATAGATCGACGCATGGCTGTCGATGTCGAGGATGACATAGTCGCCCTTGCCCGCGATCGTCGAAATGATGCCGAGGTTCGCCTGGTATCCGGTCGAGAACACCATGGCGTGATCCATGGCGTAGAATTCCTTGAGCGCGTCCTCGCACTCCTTGTGCCCCTGATAGGTGCCGTTGAGGACACGGCTGCCCGTGGTGCCGCTGCCGAACTTGTCGAGCGCATCCTTGCCCGCGGCGATGACATCCTCGTCGAAGGTCATCCCCATATAATTATAGGTGCCGAGCAGGATCGTCTCGCGCCCGTTGCAAATCGCGACGGTCGGCGAGATCACCTTTTCCATCACCAGGCCGAACGGGTCGGTGACCCCGGTCGCGAGCAGATCCTCGCGCTGCTGGATCAGCGGGTCGAACTTCGAGAAGAGATCGGTCATATTCGTTTCTTCCGTGCGCCCCGGCGCAAGCCGGGGTCCAGATAGGTTGCGCAGCATCGCATGGGCCCCGGCGTTCGCCGGGGAGCACACAGGCTTTAGCCCTGCAGCTTTTCGACCGCGGCGACGAGCTGGCCGACGGTTTCGATCTCGGCCTGCATGTTCATGCTGATGATGATGTCGAACGTGTCCTCGACCTCGGCGACGAAGTCCATCACCGTCAGGCTGTCCCATTCGAGGTCGCCGGCGAAGGTCGTCGCATCGCTCAGTTCGACGCCCTTCTTGTTGAAGGGTTCGATCAGGCCGAAAATCTGGTCACGAAGCGCGGTGCTCATAGGGTGCGTCCCATAATGGTAGAAAGTTGGCGGCGGGCATGCCGCGATGCTCCTCGATTGGCAAGCGAATGCGGCGGGAATCGGGCAGCATCTTGCCGTTTGCGGCGCGCCATGCCATCCCGGTGCGGGGTCGCTGGAGCGTTCGGGTCGGGGATGGGACTGTATGGACAGCGAAAAATCGAGTGCGACACCGCCGCCGGCGACGAGCTTTCCGCCGAACGCGGTGCATCTCGTGCGCACCAACCAGCAGATCACGATGCAGCTGTCGCAGATGGCCGATCAAAAGGCGTCGATCCTGATGGGCGCGACCTTCGTCGTCTTCACGCTCGCGGTCGGGCAGGCGCGCGTCGGGGCGGGCGCCTTCGCGATGCCGCTGACGATCCTCGCGACCTTTTCCTTCCTCTCGGCGCTGCTCGCGATTTCGGCGGTGCTGCCGCGCGTCGGCAAGGCGCCGCCCGCGATCTACAAGGACGGCAAGGATCACAGCAACATCCTCTTTTTCGGCCGTTTCGAACAGATGGACGAGCAGGAATTCATCGACGCGGTGAAAAGCCGTTTGCGCACCGAGGAGGATCTCTACGAAACGATGCTCCGCGACACTTACCAGAACGGCGTCATCCTCGCGCGGCGCAAATATCGCTATCTCGCCTATGCCTATCGGCTGTTCGTCGTCGGGCTGACCCTGACGTTCCTCGCCTTCGTGTACGAGATGGCGATCGTCTGGAGCCAATGACCGCGCAAAGCATTTGATGGAGCGATGACCGACGTCTTCATCAGCTACAAGCGCGAGGAGCGGCCGCGCTGCGTCGCGATCTACAACGCGCTCGTCGACCTGAAACTGTCGGTATGGTTCGACGCGCATATCGAGCCCGGAACCGATTTCGACCGCGAAATCGAACGCGAGGTGCGCGGGGCGAAGGCGGTGCTCGTCCTCTGGTCGGCGCTCGCCGCCGATAGCGACTGGATCAGGGCAGAGGCGCGCACCGGTCGCCAGAACGAGCGGCTCGTCGCGGCGCGGCTCGACGATTGCGTGACGCCGCTCGAATTCGCCTCGGTTCAGGCGGTCGACCTGTTCGACCGCCGCGATTTCCAGACGGGCGAGGGCTGGCGGCAGATCGTGTCGCGCATCGGCCGCCTCGCGGGCCGGCCCGGGCTCGGCGACTACGTCCGCTGCGAACAGGCGGCCGATGCCGGGCTGTGGCGCGGCTGGATCGCCGCCAATCCGGGCGATCCGCTGGTCGAGACCGCGAAACAGCGCGCCGCGGCGCTCGGGCGGCCGGGCGAGCGTGAGGCCCCCGCGCCGCCAGACCCCGCGCCGACGATAGCTCCGCCGCCCGATCCTCTCCGCCGCTACTGGCCGCTGCTCGCGGGCGGCTTGCTGCTGACCGGCGCGGTGATCGTGCTGGCCTTCGGCGGCGGCAATCCTGCGGAGTCCGATCCGGTAGAAGCTGCCAAGCCCACGGCCACGCCATTGCCCACCGGCACCGCGGTGACACCGATGGCGGCTGCAGGGCAGGGCAAGATCACCTTCTGCCGTCCCGACAAACCCTATGTCCTGACCTTCGCCCCCGGCCGCACCGACATGCCGCCTGCGGGCAATCTGACGATCAGCAACATCTGGCTCGCCTGGCGCGAATGCCGCGGTCCGGTGCGCGTCGAGGGCAAAGGAAGCTCGGCGGAGGATGGCGAGCGGATGGCCGAGACGGTGGCTGCGGAACTGAAACTGCGAGGGATCGACCCGACCGCGATCTCGGCGACGGGCAAAAGTGCGGATGAGGATCGCGAGGTCGAAATATTCCTTCTGCCGCCGATTTGATCCATTTTTCGTCATCCCGGACTTGATCCGGGATCCATTTGCGCCGCGTCGAGAGATGGATCCCGGATCAGGTCCGGGATGACGAAGAAGGGTGGGGTCGGAGCTGGCTGTTGCCTTTTTGCCACCCTGCCCATCGAAATTCGGCCTCACTCATCGCTGTCATTGAACCGCCGCCATCGCGCGCCTATCCGGGCCGGCTATGCTGGAGCAGGCCACCCCCCTGACTGCGGATCGCCCGCAGAATTTCCGTGCGGAGTTCCGCGCGACGCTGGCGCTCGCGGTGCCGCTGGCGGCGGCGAACCTGCTGCAGATGATGGTCCATGCGATCGACGTCATCTTCGTGGCGCGGCTCGGCGACAAGGATCTCGCGGCGTCGTCGCTCGGCGTTTCGATCTTCGGGCTCCTGCTCTGGACCGGCACCGGCCTCGTCAGCGCAGCGGCGCCGCTCATCGCCGCCGAACTCGGGCGCCGCAAGCACAGCGTGCGCGAGACACGCCGCACGGTGCGCATGGCGCTGTGGCTGAGCGCGCTCGTCTCGCTGCTCTTCATGGGCGTCTGCGCGGCGGGCGGCCCGATCATGCGCGCGACCGGCCAGCCCGAAGAGCTGACAACACGCGCGGCCAGCTTCCTGCTGATCCTGATGTTCGGCATGTTCCCGATGATCGCGGCGGCGGTGCTGCGTATCTTCGTCTCGGCGCTCGGCCGGCCGACGATCGCGACGATGATCACCTTCGGCGCACTCTTCGTCAACGCGCTCGGCAACTGGGCGCTGGTGTTCGGGCACCTCGGCATGCCCGCGCTCGGCCTTCACGGGTCGGCGATCTCCAGCGTGATCACCTCGACGCTGATCCTGCTCGCCTATGTTGCGGTCATCCAGAGCGACCGGCGCCTCCGCCGCTATCGCCTGTTCGGCAATTGGTGGCGCAGCGAATGGTCGCGCTTCTTCGAGATGCTGCGCATCGGCACGCCGATCAGCCTGACCATCCTCGCCGAAGCCGGACTGTTCACCGGCGCGGCCTTCCTGATGGGCCGCATCGGCGAGGCGCAGCTCGCCGGGCACACGATCGCGCTGCAGGTCGCGGCGCTCGCCTTCCAGATCCCGTTCGGCGTCGCGCAGGCGGCGACGATCCGCGTCGGCCTCGCCTATGGGGCGAAGGATCATCGCGGTATCGGGCTTGCCGGGCATGCCTCGCTGCTTCTCGGCATCGGCTTCATGGGCTTCACCGCGATGCTGATGTGGCTGTTCCCGTCGCTGGTGCTGTCGATCTATGTCGATGTCGACGCCGCGCGCAACGCCGCGCTCGTCGGCTTCGCGATGCAGTTCCTCGTCGTCGCCGCGGCCTTCCAGCTGTTCGACGGGGCGCAGGCGGTCGCGGCGGGCGTTCTCCGCGGCCTGCAGGACACGCGCATCCCGATGATCATCGCGGTCTGCGGCTACTGGATCGCGGGCTATGGCACCGCCATCTACCTGGGCTTCTGGACGCCGCTCGCAGGCGTCGGTGTGTGGATCGGGCTGGCCGTGGGGCTTATTGTGGTGTCGGCGGTGCTGCTGGCGCGCTGGCGGATGCGGGCGCGGTTGGGGCTTCTACCGTCAAATTCTGCTGTTTGAGTTCGTTCGCCAAATTCTTGATCTTGGTCGGTAGAGCTTCAAGCTCGTTTGCGCTGATTAAGCGTACACAACGACCATAAGCGTCCTCTTCCGAGGCTGCATTTTGAAAGATGTAAAACGTCCCGGCCATAGCGCCTGTGCATTCCGTCATCTCTAGCTCTGAATGAACAATGTCGTTGCGAACGAAAAGTAGCCTTTTGGCGACTTCAATCTTCTTTATCGCCTTTGCTGGGCTTGTGAATTCCGCTTTGCCGAGATCCTGTAGATAGTCCGACATCGGCGTGCCTCTGGTCACCTTGATGCCCGCTTTACGAGCCTTGTCCGCGATTACTTTTTCAAGGCGAGAGAAAGCATCCAAAATGCGGCTTCTCAGGACATGGCCGTCCTCGATGGTGTAGCTCTTCGCCTCTGTTTCAACGGCGGGAGCAATTGTCGGATCATGATACATCCGGCTTTCATACCGCGCCGCCGAAAATTTTCCCTTAATCGTCTTGACGCTGTCATACCCCCCGCCCATATCGCCGCGTGTTAGCACTCGCGCCCTGTGAGTGCTAAGAACGATATCCATTGCACCTCTGGAGGGATTTCCATGCAATTTCGTCCCCTGCACGATCGCGTGCTCGTCCGCCGTATCGAAGCCGAAGAAAAGACGGCTGGCGGCATCATCATTCCCGACACCGCCAAGGAAAAGCCGCAGGAAGGCGAAGTCGTCGCCGTGGGCACCGGCACCAAGGCCGAAGACGGCAAGGTCACGCCGCTCGACGTCAAGTCGGGCGACCGTATCCTGTTCGGCAAATGGTCGGGCACCGAAGTCAAGGTCGACGGCGAAGAGCTGCTGATCATGAAGGAATCGGACATCCTCGGCGTCATCGCCTGAGCCAGTCCCTCCGCGCCGGCGGAGATATGATTTCAGTGTAAAGTTACGCAGTTTTCTGCGATTTTTTGAAGGAAGCAATCATGGCTGCCAAGGACGTTAAATTTTCGCGCGACGCGCGCGAGCGCATCCTGAAGGGCGTCGACATCCTCGCCGACGCCGTCAAGGTCACCCTCGGCCCCAAGGGCCGCAACGTCGTGATCGACAAGAGCTTCGGCGCGCCCCGCATCACCAAGGACGGCGTGAGCGTCGCCAAGGAAATCGAACTTAAGGACAAGTTCGAGAACATGGGCGCGCAGATGCTGCGCGAAGTCGCCTCGAAGGCGAACGACAAGGCCGGCGACGGCACCACCACCGCGACCGTTCTCGCCCAGGCGATCGTTCGCGAGGGCATGAAGTCGGTTGCCGCCGGCATGAACCCGATGGACCTGAAGCGCGGCATCGACCTCGCGGTCGGCAAGGTCGTCGCTGACCTCGCCGCGCGTTCGACCCCGGTCGCCGGCACCTCGGAAATCGCACAGGTCGGCATCATCTCGGCCAACGGCGACACCGAAGTCGGCGAGAAGATCGCCGAAGCGATGGAAAAGGTCGGCAAGGAAGGCGTGATCACCGTCGAGGAAGCCAAGGGCCTCGAATTCGAACTCGACGTCGTCGAAGGCATGCAGTTCGACCGCGGCTACCTGTCGCCCTACTTCATCACCAACCCCGAAAAGATGACGGTCGAACTGGCTGACCCGTACATCCTGATCTTCGAAAAGAAGCTGTCGAACCTCCAGTCGATGCTTCCGATCCTCGAAGCGGTTGTGCAGTCGGGCCGTCCGCTGCTGATCATCGCCGAAGACATCGAAGGCGAAGCGCTCGCGACCCTCGTCGTGAACCGTCTGCGCGGCGGCCTGAAGGTCGCGGCCGTCAAGGCGCCGGGCTTCGGCGATCGCCGCAAGGCGATGCTGCAGGACATCGCGATCCTGACCGCCGGCGAAATGATCAGCGAAGACCTGGGCATCAAGCTGGAGAGCGTCACGCTCAACATGCTGGGCCAGGCGAAGCGCGTCACGATCGACAAGGACAACACGACCATCGTCGATGGCTCGGGCGACCATGATGCGATCAAGGGCCGCGTCGAACAGATCCGCGCGCAGATCGAAACCACGACCAGCGACTACGACCGTGAAAAGCTGCAGGAACGTCTGGCGAAGCTCGCCGGCGGTGTTGCCGTGATCAAAGTCGGCGGCGCGACCGAAGTCGAGGTGAAGGAACGCAAGGACCGCGTCGACGACGCGCTGCATGCGACCCGCGCCGCAGTCGAGGAAGGCATCGTCCCCGGCGGCGGTACGGCGCTGCTGTACGCCACCAAGGCCCTCGACGGCCTGAAGGGCGCCAACGACGACCAGACCCGCGGCATCGACATCGTCCGCAAGGCGATCGAAGCGCCGCTGCGCCAGATCGCGGCCAACGCCGGCCACGACGGTGCGGTTGTCGCCGGCAACCTGCTGCGCGAAAACAACCAGGAGCAGGGCTTCAACGCTGCGACCGACGTCTATGAAAACCTGAAGGCCGCCGGCGTCATCGACCCGACCAAGGTCGTGCGCACCGCGCTTCAGGACGCCGCGTCGGTGTCGGGCCTGCTGATCACCACCGAAGCTGCCGTCAGCGAGCTGCCGGAAGACAAGCCGGCGATGCCGATGGGCGGCGGCGGCATGGGCGGCATGGGCGGCATGGACTTCTAAGTCCGTACCATTCGGCGCTCAGTCGAATGAAAAGAGGGCCGGGGCAGCGATGCTCCGGCCCTTTTTTCTTTGCGTCCTACCCCCCCCCCTCGTCACCCCGGACTCGATCCGGGGTCCATTCGGGCGGTCGCGTTGATGGATGCCGGATCAAGTCCGGCATGACGAAGGTGGGGCAACGAAATAGGCGAGGCGGGACATTGCCAGTTCACCTTGGGCGACATAGCTAGACGCCATGCTCCTGTTCCTCGTCCTTGCCGCCGCCGCCGACCCTGCGCCGATCGAACGCTGCGGCTACCGTATCGTCCAGAGCTATCCGCACGATGCGGCCAGCTTCACGCAGGGTCTCTTCTGGGACGACGGACATCTCTACGAGGCCACCGGCCAATACGGCCAGTCGCGCGTCGCGCGGCTCGACCTCAAGACGGGCCGCGCGCTGATCCAGACCAAGCTGCCGTCGGACCAGTTCGGCGAGGGCATCACCCGCTGGGGCGACCAGATCATCGGCGTGACGTGGCAGAATGGGGAGGGCAATCGCTGGTCGATCAAGGATCTGAAGCGCGTCGGCACCTTCAAATATGACGGCGAGGGCTGGGGCGTGACGATGGTCGGGGACAGCCTTGTCCTCAGCGACGGCTCGCCGCAGCTTCGCTTCCTCGACCCCGCAACTATGAAGGAACAGAAGCGCGTCACCGTGCGCTTCGGCGGCCGCCCGCTGGCGATGCTCAACGAGCTCGAGACGATCGACGGTCAGGTGTGGGCGAATGTCTGGATGACCGACTTCATCGTCCGCATCGATCCGGCGACCGGCGACATCGTCTCGCTGGTCGATCTGGCAGGGCTCAAGGCCGACGCCGGCGCGAAGGGCGGCGACAGCGTGCTCAACGGCATCGCATGGGACGCGAAGAAGAAGCGCCTGTTCGTCACCGGCAAATATTGGCCGAAACTCTACGAGATCGCGCTCGCCGACTGCCGCTAGGCCCTGAGCGCCGCCTCCATCCGCGCTGCCGCGGCGTCGTAAACGCGCGCTTTCAGGCCTTCGGTGATCGGGGCCGGGGTGCGGTCGGGATGCCCGCCCGCAAAGGGCGGGGCGGGATCATATTCGATCGCAAGCTGGATCGCCTGCGCGACCGCATCGCCCTTGATCCGCGCGATCAGCGTCAGCGCGAAATCGAGCCCCGAGGTGACGCCGCCGCTCGTCACGACATGGCCATCCTCGACGATCCGTGCCGCCTCATGCGTTGCGCCGACGAGCGGCAGCAGGTGGGTGTACCCCCAGTGCGTCGTCGCGCGCTTGCCGTCGAGCAGTCCGGCGCGGCCGAGCAGGAACGCGCCCGTGCAGACGCTCGTGACCCACTGCGCGCCCTCCGCCTGCCGCGCGATGAAGTCGATCGTTGCGGCATCGCCGAGCGCCTCGGTCACGCCATGCCCCCCGGGAACGCAGAGAATATCGGCTTGCGGTGCGGAGGCGAAGTCATGCGTGGGCAGGATCGAAAAGCCGCTGTCGGTCGCGATGGGATCGAGGCTCGCCGCCGCGCCAACGAGCTGCGCACCCGGCATGCGGCAGAGCGCCTGGGCGGGTGCGGTGAAGTCGAGCTGGGTGATGCCGGGAAAGAGCAGGAAGACGATCGTGGTGGTCGGCGTATCGGTCATACGGATGGTCCCTCTTTTGCAGTGGATCACCCAGGCGCGCGGCTCGCATCGGTCCCGCTTCCCGATGGAACTCCATCTTCAGCGCCAGTCGCGGGACGGCGCCATTCTAAACCGGAGCGGTTCCGGAGGGAAGGCTATTTGGCGGCTTCGCTCGGCGCGGAGGCCTGGTCGCGTTCGTCCGCCGTGCCGTCGCGGCTTTCGAGCATTTCGGCGGCATCGTCGAGCGCCTTGGCCTCGCTGACGGTCACGCCGCCCGGGCCAGGCTCGTTGTCGGTGCGGCTGCAACCCGCGACGAGCGGGCCGAGGGCGATAAAAAGCCAGAGGTTTCGCATCATCCGTTCCAACGAAAAGGGCCCCATCCGTTTCGGATGGAGCCCCTCGATAACAGCCCGAAGGCAGGCCCGCGACTTACTTCTTGTCGTTGGCTTCGGCCTTCTTGGTTTCTTCGGCGATCTTGTCGCCGGCCTTCGAAGCGGCGTCGCCGGCTGCGGCGGCGGTGCCTTCGACGACGTTGCCGGCCTTGTCGGCGGCGCCTTCGACGGCAGCGCCGGCTTCCTTGGCGGCGTCGGCGGTCGCGTCGGCAGCATCGGCCGCGCCCGCGGCGGCGGCGTCGCCGGCGGCGGCGGCGTCGTCAGCAGCCGAAGCGGCGGTGTCGGCAGCGGCGTCCTGGGTCTTTTCCGAGCAGGCGGCGAGGCTGAGGGCCGCAACGGCGACCGAGGCGAGAATGATCTTGCGCATGGGGTTTCCTTTCGAATTTCCAATGACCGGCAACGGGCCATCGGGACAGAGAATTAACCGCGGTTCAGGGACTTGGCAACATGCGAGCGTTGCAGCCGCTTTCATGAAAAAAGGGCCGGCAGCGCGTGCTGCCGACCCCTTTTCGATCCAGCCAAAGGACTGGAAAAGAAGCTTACTTCTTGGCTTCGTCGACAGCAGCCTTGGCAGCGTCGGTCGCTTCCTTGGCGGCGCCGGCAGCTTCGGCGGCCTTGTCGCCAGCCTTGGCAGCGTCGCCGGCAGCGGCAGCGTCGCCAGCTTCGGTCGCAGCGTCCTTCGCGGTCGCGGCGGCGTCGGCGGCGCCTTCGGCAGCCTGCATCGCGCCGTCGGCAGCGCCTTCGGTGGTTTCCGCCGCCGGGGTTTCGGTGGTGGCCGTGTCAGCAGCCTTTTCACCGCAGGCGGCGAGGCCCATCGTGGCGGCCAGGACGAGCGACAGAGTGATCGACTTCTTCATATGGGAATACCCCTCTCGGTTGTTTAGAGCGACCGGCATAGGGACCAATTCGCTCCCGAAAACTGCCAATCGCGCGCAGAATTACCGTTTCGCCAGAATCGGCGCAATGTCCTTTTTTCGCGTCGCTCGCGCGTTTCGTCGCAATTTGACGGCGCCGCGCCAAGAGACGGCGGAATTCGCGCTTCACCGCCGGTTGACCGGATATAAAGAAAGCTTTATATGTTATTCCGTGACTGAGCTGATCGACATTTTCCGGGCGCTTGCCGACCCGACGCGGCTGCGAGTCGTCGCCCTGCTGCGCGAGATGGAGCTTGCCATCGGCGAGCTCGCCGTGGTGCTCGATCAGAGCCAGCCGCGCGTATCGCGCCACGTTCGAATTCTCGTCGAGGCGGGGATCGTCGAGCGGCGGCGCGAAGGGAGCTGGGTCTTTCTGCGCATCGTCGAGAGCGGGCCGATCGCCGACATCATCGGCCAGGCCGCGGGTTGGCCCTTCTCGGCGCGCGAGGCGCTGGTGATCGCGCACGATGCGCGGCGGCTCGCCGCAGTCCGCGAAGAACGCGCCGCCGCGGCCGAACGCTATTTCGCCGAACATGCTGCCGAATGGGACGCGATCCGGTCGCGCCATGTCGCCGAAAGCGAGGTCGAGGCCGCTATGCTGGCGATGATGCATAATCGCCGGCTCGGCCACCTGCTCGACATCGGCACCGGTACGGGCCGTATGGCCGAGATTTTCGCGCCGACCGCCCGGCGGATCACGGCGCTCGACCGCAGTCCCGAAATGCTGCGCATCGCGCGCGCCAAGCTTTCGGGCCAACCGGTACCGATCGATCTGCTGCAGGGCGATTTCCTGAACCTGCCGCTTGCCGACGCGAGCGCCGACAGCGTCGTGATCCACCAGGCGCTGCACTTCGCGCACGAGCCCGACCGCGTGATCGCCGAGGCGGCGCGCGTGCTGCGCGGTGGCGGCCATCTGCTGATCGTCGATTTCGCGCCGCACGAGGACGAGGAATTGCGGACGCTCGGCGCACATGCGCGCCTCGGCTTTTCGGATGCGCAGATTCGTGGCTGGTTCGCCTCGGCGGGGCTGCTGCTCGAAACCACCCAGACGCTCGAGGGTGGCGACCTGGCGGTCAAGCTGTGGCTTGGGCGCCGGCGCAGTGACGAAGATCAAACCCCCGCGACCGAGAGCGGGCAGACTAAAAGGCTTGCCGCATGACATCGAATTTGAACTCGCTCGCCGAGGCGCGCCGTGCGGCCGCATCGCCGCTGTTCGCCAACCTTGAGGGTGACATCGGCGTCAGCTTCGAATTCTTCCCGCCGAAGACCGAGAAGATGGAGGCGCAGCTGTGGGATACGTTCCGCACGCTCGAACCGCTCGGGCCGCGCTTCGTATCCGTGACCTATGGTGCAGGCGGGTCGACACGCGAGCGCACGCACGCAACCGTCGCGCGCATCGCGGCCGAGAGCAGGATCCCTCCCGCGGCGCACCTGACCTGCGTCGAGGCATCGCGCGCCGAGATCGACGAGGTTGCGCAGGCTTATTGGGACGCGGGTGTGCGGCATATCGTTGCGCTGCGCGGCGACGTGCCGGGCGGCGAGCCTTATCGCGCGCATCCTGATGGATATGCCAATGCGATCGAGCTGGTCGCCGGGCTGAAAAAGGTCGCGCCGTTCGACATTTCGGTCGCCGCCTATCCCGAGGTGCATCCGGATGCGTCGTGCGCCGAAGCCGATCTCGACAATCTGAAGCGCAAGCTCGACGCGGGCGCGACGCGCGCGATCACGCAATTCTTCTTTTCGCCCGAGGCGTTCCTCCGCTTCCGTGATATGGCGGCGGCGGCGGGGATCGACGCGCCTATCATTCCGGGCATCCTGCCCGTGTCGAATGTTTCGCAGACGAAGCGGATGGCCGACATGTGCGGCACCGCGATCCCGTCGTGGATGATCTCGCTGTTCGAGGGGCTCGACGATCTGCCCGCCGCGCGCCAGCTCGTCGCCGCGACGATCGCTGCCGAGATGAGCCGCCGCCTCTATGCCGGCGGGGTGCGCGATTTCCATTTCTACACGCTCAATCGCGCCGAGTTGAGCTATGCTATCTGCCACCTTCTGGGCCTCCGCCCGCAGGCGGCGCCCGCGACGGAGAAAGCCGCATGATAAGCGCACGCGAAGCCCTGCAGGCTGCCGCCAAGGAGCGTATCCTGCTCACCGACGGCGGTTGGGGCACCCAGATCCAGCTCAAGAAGCTGACCGAGGCCTGCTATGCGGGCAACCTCAACCTCGGCCATGACCAGAAGGGTAACAACGACATCCTCGCGCTGACGCGCCCCGATGTCGTGACCGCGATCGGCGAATCCTATCTGGCGGCGGGATCGGACATCGTCTCGACCAACACGTTCAGCGCGAACCGGATCAGTCAGGCCGACTATGGCGCCGAGGCGCTGGTCGCCGACATCAATCATGAGAGCGCGCGACTGGGCCGCGAGACCGCGGTCAAATATGAGGCGGTCGACGGCCGCCGCCGCTTCGTCGCGGGCGCGGTCGGCCCGACGAACAAGACGCTGTCGCTGTCGCCCGACGTCAACAATCCCGGCTATCGCGAGATCGATTTCGACGAGCTGAAGGATGTCTATCTCGATCAGGTCGTAGCGCTCGCGGAGGGCGGCGCCGACTTCATCCTGATCGAGACCATCTTCGATACGCTCAACGCCAAGGCGGGCATCGCCGCGACGCTGGAGGCCGAGGCGAAGATCGGGCGCGAGTTGCCGCTGATGATCTCGATGACCCTCACCGACCTGTCGGGCCGCAACCTGTCGGGGCACACCGTCGAGGCCTTCTGGTACGCGGTGCGGCATGCCAAGCCGCTGACGATCGGCCTCAACTGCTCATTCGGTGCCGCGCAGCTCCGTCCGCATGTAAAGGTCCTGTCCGAACTCGCCGACGCGCTGGTCATGGTCTATCCGAACGCGGGTCTGCCGAACGAACTCGGCGAATATGACGAGCTTCCCGAAACGACCGCCGAACTCGTCCGCGAATGGGCCGAGCATGGTCAGGTCAACATCCTCGGCGGCTGTTGCGGCTCGACTCCGGCGCATATCGCAGCGATGGCGAAAGCGATCGCGGGGCTGCCGGCGCGGCAGATTCCCGAAGTGGCAGTTCGCACAAGGCTTGCGGGGCTCGAACCCTTCACGATGGCCGCCTAGTCCCCCTCCCGCTTGCGGGAGGGGTCAGGGGAGGGCCTGTTCCTCTCCGGCGCCGACCGAGATTTGAGACAGACCCTCCCCCGACCCCTCCCGCAAGCGGGAGGGGAGAAGAAGGCCCAGATGACCGAGACCACCGCCGCCTCCTCCAGCTTCGTCAATATCGGCGAGCGTACCAACGTCACGGGCTCCGCGGCGTTCAAGAAGCTGATCCTCGCCGACGACTATACCGCGGCGGTCGAGGTCGCGCGCCAGCAGGTCGAGAATGGCGCGCAGGTGATCGACGTCAACATGGACGAGGGTCTGCTCGACGCCGAATATGCGATGACGACCTTCCTCAAGCTGATTGCCGCCGAGCCCGACATCGCGCGCATTCCGGTGATGATCGACAGCTCGAAATGGAGCGTGATCGAGGCGGGCCTGAAATGCGTTCCCGGCAAGCCGATCGTCAATTCGATCAGCATGAAGGAAGGCGAAGAACCGTTCCTGCACCACGCGCGCAAATGCATGGCGTACGGCGCCGCGGTCGTCGTCATGGCGTTCGACGAGGTCGGGCAGGCCGATACTGAGGCGCGCAAGGTCGAGATTTGCGAGCGCGCGTACAAGCTGCTCACCGGCATCGGCTTCCCGCCCGAGGACATCATTTTCGACCCCAATATCTTCGCGGTCGCCACGGGCCTCGAGGAGCATGACAATTATGCGGTCGATTTCATCGAGGCGGTGAAGGAAATCCGCATCCGCTGTCCGCACGCGCACTTCTCGGGCGGCCTCTCGAACCTGTCGTTCGGTTTTCGCGGCAACGAGACGGTGCGCCGCGCGATGCACAGCGTATTTCTCTATTATGCGATCCCCGCCGGACTCGACATGGCGATCGTCAATGCGGGCCAGCTCGACGTCTATGACACGATCGATCCCGAGCTGCGCACCGCGTGCGAGGACGTCATCCTCAACCGCAAGGTCGCAGGCGAGGAGCTGAGCCCGACCGAGCGGCTGATCGCGCTCGCCGAACGCTACAAGGGCACCAACGCCGCCCAGGAAAAGGCGGCCGAGGAATGGCGCGGGTGGGAAGTCCGCAAGCGGCTCGAACATGCGCTGGTCAAGGGCATCGACGCGCATATCGTCGACGATACCGAAGAGATGCGGCAGCAGATGGACCGCCCGATCGAGGTGATCGAAGGCCCGTTGATGGACGGGATGAACGTCGTCGGTGACCTGTTCGGGTCGGGCAAGATGTTCCTGCCGCAGGTTGTCAAATCGGCGCGCGTGATGAAGAAGGCGGTCGCGCATCTGCTGCCCTTCATCGAGGCGTCGAAGGAGCCCGGATCAAAGGGCAAGGGCAAGGTCGTGATGGCGACCGTGAAAGGCGACGTCCACGATATCGGCAAGAATATCGTGGGGGTCGTTCTGCAATGTAACGGCTTCGAGATCGTCGACCTCGGCGTGATGGTGCCGTGGTCGAAGATCCTCGAGGCGGCGAACGAGAATGACGCCGACATGATCGGCCTTTCGGGTCTGATCACCCCGTCGCTCGACGAAATGGTGACCGTGGCGGAGGAGATGCAGCGCGCCGGCATGACGATGCCGCTGCTGATCGGCGGCGCGACGACGTCGAAGGTGCATACGGCGCTCCGTATCGATCCTGCCTATCAGGGGCCGGTGCTCCACGTCCTCGATGCCAGCCGCGCGGTCGGCGTCGCGACGTCGCTCGTCAGCGACACCGGACGCGACGCCTATGTTCGGGGCTACAAGGACGATTATGCCAACGTCCGCGACGTGCGTGCGGGCAAGGGGCAGAGCGTGCTTCTGAGCATCGAGGAAGCGCGCGCCAACTATTACGACGCCTATCTCAGCGACAAGCCCGCACCGCCGTTGCAGCCGGGGCTGCACCGCTTCGACGACTGGTCGCTCGCGGATCTGCGCGAATGCATCGACTGGACGCCCTTCTTCCGCGCGTGGGAGCTGCACGGCACTTACCCGTCGATCCTCGAAGATGATGTGGTCGGCGAGACCGCGGTGGCGCTCAAGGCCGATGCCGATGCGATGCTCGACAAGCTGATCGCGGAGAAATGGCTGACTGCGCGGGGTGTCTGCGCCTTCTGGCCGTGCGCGCGCGATGGCGACAGCGTGACGATCCACCTCGCCGACGAGGAACGCCATGTAACGCTCCCCTTCCTGCGCCAGCAGATCAAGAAGAGCCGCGACCGCGCCAACATGTGCCTTGCCGATTTCATCGACCCCGCGGGCGACTGGATGGGCGGCTTCGCGGTCGGCATCCACGGTATCGAACCGCATTCGGAACGCTTCCGCGCCGACAAGGATGATTATTCGGACATCCTGCTGAAGGCGCTCGCCGACCGCTTCGCCGAAGCCTTTGCCGAGCGGCTGCACCAGCATGTCCGCACGACGCTCTGGGGTTATGCGCCCGGCGAGCAGCTGACGAACGAGGCGCTGATCAAGGAAGAGTACCGCGGCATCCGTCCGGCGCCCGGTTATCCGGCGTGTCCCGATCACAGCCTGAAGCCGATCCTGTTCGACCTGCTCGCGGCGGGCGACAATGCCGGGCTCGTGCTGACCGAAAGCTTTGCGATGCTGCCGACGGCGGCGGTCAGCGGCTTCTATTTCGGCCATCCCGAAAGCCAGTATTTCGGCGTTGCACGGATCGGCAGCGACCAGCTCGAAGATTATGCCGAGCGCCGCGGGGTCGACCTTGAGACAGCGACGCGCTGGCTGCGGCCGAATCTCGATTGATATCAAAGGCTCGTCACCCCGGACTTGATCCGGGGTCCATCTCCGACGGTGGTATTTTGGACCCCGGATCAAGTCCGGGGTGACGACTGTTTAATATCTCATGGTGATGGCGTCCAAAAGCGAGACAGGCGGGCGGTTAACCAGCTTCGCCAACGACTTGCGCCGCGAAAATGGCTATAAACGGCGCATGCTCAAGACGATCTTCCGCCGGCCGCTGTTGCCGCTGCTCGCCCTTCCGCTGCTCCTCGCGCCGGTGCCGCTGCCCGCGCAGACCGGTGATGCGCCCTTCAGCGTCGACGGTCGCGGCTTCGGGCGGCTGCAGGATGCGGTCGACGCGATCGGTGACGGTGAGGGGACGATCCGCATCGCCCCCGGTTATCACCGCGACTGCGCGGTCCAGACCGCGGGACGCATCGCTTTCGTCGCCGCCGAGCCGGGCCGCGCGATCTTCGACAGCGTGACCTGCGAGGGCAAGGCCGCGCTGGTGCTGCGCGGCAATGGCGCACGCGTCGACGGCATCGTCTTCCAGAACATGCGCGTGCCCGATGGCAACGGCGGCGGCATCCGGCTCGAGAAGAGCAATCTGGAGGTCGTCAATTCGATGTTCCGCAGCAGCGAGGAGGGCATCCTCACCGCCGACGATCCGGAGGGCATGCTGACGATCGACCGCTCGACCTTCTCGCGCCTCGGCCGGTGCGACCGCGGGCTGAGCTGTGCGCACAGCGTCTATACCGGTCTCTATGGCCGCGTCGTCGTGACGCACACACGCTTCGACAAGGGGACGGGCGGCCACTATCTCAAGACCCGCGCAAAGCAGGTCGAGATCAGCGACAACAGCTTCGACGACACGCAGGGCACCGCGACCAATTACATGATCGACCTGCCGTCGGGCTCGGTCGGCAGTATCACGAACAATCTGTTCGTTCAGGGCCGGAACAAGGAGAACTACTCGGCGTTCATCGCCGTCGCGGCAGAGGATCGCGGCAATCCGTCGCGCGGCCTTTCGATCAGCGGCAACCGCGCGAGCCTGCCCGCCGACATGGGACGCAAATCCTTCTTCGTCGCCGACTGGAGCGGTGAAGCGCTGGCGATCGGCACGAATCAGCTAGGGCCAGGATTGCAGCGCTTCGAAAAGCGCTGAGCCCTACGCCTCGCCGCGCGTTTCGATGAGCGATGCGGCGAGCGCCTCGGCGGGGGTCTTGCCGCCCCACAGCACGAACTGGAACACGGGATAGAAGCGCTCGCACTCGTCGATCGCGCTTTCGATCAGCGTCTCGGTCAGGTCGAGCGGCAGTTGCGCGTCGCTGCCGAGCAGCATGCCGTGGCGGAACAGGACCGTGCCGCTGTTCGACCAGAGCTCGAAATGGCCGAGCCACAATTGTTCGTTGATCATCGCAAGCGCTTCGTGCGCGACTGCCCGCTTGTCCTCGACGACGCGGATGTCGGGGAAAGCAAGGAGCTGAATCACCCCGTCGTCGGGACGCCATACCGCGCGTAACTCGTACGTCGTCCAGCTGCCCTGCGCGGTCGCGACGATTTCGTCCTCGCCGACCATCTCGTGCGGCCAGTCGTGCGCGGCGAAATAGGATGCGATCATGTCGATTGGCGCCGCTTCCTGGCCATCATCGTCGTCGTAGATATCGTCGGTCATGCTGGTCGCCTAGCCGTTCTCGAGCAAAGTAGCGAGTCTACAGGTCACACAACATCGTCATCCCGGCGAAGGCCGGGATCTCGCCGGTCGTTTCAAAGCGCAAGGTCGAGACCCCGGCCTTCGCCGGGGTGACGACTATTTCTTGGGCGTCGTTTTCGGTTTGGCGGCAGGCTTGGCAGCGGGCTTCGCTGCTGTCTTGGGAGCGGCGGCGGGCTTGGCGGCGCCTTCCAGCTTGTCGAGACGTGCCTTCAGCGCTTCGGCCTCGGCGCGGGCCTTGGCGGCCATTTCCTTCACCGCCTCGAATTCCTCGCGGCTGACGAAGTCCATGCGGCCGACGAATTCCTTCGCGCGCTCGCGCATCGCGGCTTCGGCTTCACGGCCGGCGCCTGCGACGGTTCCCGCGATGCCGTTGATCATCTTCGCCAGATCGTCGAAAATCCGGTTTTCGCTCTGCATTTCATTTCCTTCCAGGGGAGAACCCCTTGCCCTTCACCTTATTTGGGTGCTCGCTGCGGCGGGGACAAGGGCTTCGGCCTTGGGATTGGCCTGATCGATCTGGAAATTGAGGAAAGCGGCGAAACCGAGCCACGCGATGTAAGGCAAGAGCAGCCAGGCGGCGGCCTTGCGGATCGGCGAAAAGGCGAAGAAGGTCGCGACGGTCACCATCAGGATGAAGACGATCAGATACAGCGCGCTCGTCACCTGATGCGCGCCGAAGAAGAGCGGCGACCAGGCGAAATTCGCGATCAGTTGGACGAAGAAGAGCAGCAGCGCGAAGCCGCGTCCCTTCGCGCCGCGGGCGTGAAGCACCATCGCGAGCGCGAGCCCCATACAGACGTAGAGGATCGTCCATGCAGCGCCGAACACCCAGCCCGGCGGCGTGATGCTCGGCAGGTCGAGCGCGGTAAACCAGCGATTGGAATAGCCGCTGTTCGACACGAGGCCCATCGCGGTGCCGATCAGCACGATCGACGGCACGGTGACCATCGCCCAACGCCAATAGGACATGCGTAACTGGCCCGGCGTTGCAATCTCGGTCATGCTGGCTTGGTCCCTGACTCAGCGATTCTGCGGTGAACAGGTGTCGCGGCTGGAATTTGCGCCGTCAAGCGCTTCGCCGCGTCGCAGCAATCAGGAATTCGACATTGCCCTCGGGTCCCGTGATCGGACTCGCGACCAGATCGAGGACGTCCCAGCCCGCATTTTCAAGCCAGTCGCGGACTTCGGCGCAGACGCGTTCATGGACCGCGGGGTCGCGCACTACCCCTTTTTTGCCGACCTCTTGCCGTTCGGCTTCGAACTGCGGCTTGATGAGCGCGACCATGCGCGCGCCCTCGCGCGCGAAGTGCATCGGCACCGGCAGCACTTTCGACAATGCGATGAAACTCGCGTCGCAGACGATCAGATCGACGGATTCGGGGATGTGGTCGGCGGTCAGGATGCGCGCGCTCGTCTGTTCATGGACGATGACGCGCTCGTCCTGCCGCAGCTTCCACGCGAGCTGGTTTGTGCCCGAATCCACCGCATAGACCCGCGCGGCCCCCCGGCTCAGCAGGACGTCGGTGAAGCCCCCGGTCGACGACCCGACGTCGATTGCGACCGCGCCGGTCACATCCCAGCCGAGATGGGTCAGTGCGTGATCGAGCTTGATCCCGCCGCGCGAGACCCACGGATGATCGCGGCCCTTGACGCTGACCTCGGCATCCTCGGCGATCTGCTGCCCCGCCTTGTCGATCTTGCGGTCGCCGACGAAGGCGAGCCCCGCGAGGATCAGCGCCTGCGCGCGCGTCCGACTTTCGGCGAGCCCACGATCGACGAGCAACTGGTCGGCGCGTTGCTTCGCCATCAGCCGCCCGCCTTGCCGGTCAACAGGCCGGGGGTCAGGATCTGCGGCAGGATCTCGGGCTCGCGCGCGCCCGGCGCATACCACAGATAGAGCGGTACGCTGTTGCGGCCATGCGCGGCGAGCGTGCGTGTGATGACGGGATCGCCATTGGTCCAGTCGCCGACGAGGGTGACGACGCCCTTGTGGTCAAACGCCTTCTGGACGCTTTCTCGGTTGATCGCGCCGGCTTCGTTCGCCTTGCACGACAGGCACCAGTCGGCGGTGAAGTAGACGAAAACCGGCTTTCCGGTCGCGCGCGCCTTCGCGAGCGCCTCGGGCGAGAAGGTCGAGCCGGTGCCCGCGACCTGCCGCTGCATCTGCGCGACGTCGGTCACGGTGCCGCCGAGGCCGACGAGGAAGAGAAGACCGGCGGCGTAGAAGAGCCAGCTCCGCCCGTCGCCGCGCTGCATCGATCCGTAATGCGCGAGCAGCACGACCGCCATCGCGACCGCGACGGCCGGCCAGACGATCAGGCTGCCGTCGCCGATCTGGCGCCAGAGCAGCCAGCCGAGCGCGAGCGCGGTGAGGCCCATCGGAAGTGCCATCCACTTGCGGAAGCGCGCCATCCATGGCCCTGGCTTGGGAAGACGATTGCGCAGCGCCGGGACGAAGCCGATTGCCAGGAAGGGCAGGGCGAGGCCCAATCCGAGGCCGCCGAATACGGGCAGCGCGGCCCATGCGGGAAGAACGAGCGTCGCGCCGAGCGCCGCGCCGAGCAGCGGCCCGCTGCACGGCGTCGCGACGAAGGCAGCAAGCGCGCCGGTCCAAAAGCCGCCTGCTGCGCCGCTTCTTTCGGCGAGCGCTTGGCCGCCTGAGAACGATGGCAGCTCATAGCTACCGAACAGGTTCATCGTGATCGCGATCGAAAGGATCAACAGCGCAAGCACGCTGACCGGATGCTGGAGCTGGAAGGCCCAGCCGACCTGCTCGCCCGCCGCCCGGAGCGCCAGAAGTGCGCCGCCGAGCAGTAGTGCGGTAACGACTGCCCCCGCCGTATAGGCGAGCGCCTCTATCTTCGCGGCGCGCGCATCTCCGCCCGACCGGGCGAGGCTCAGCGCCTTCAGGCTCAGGATCGGAAAGACGCAGGGCATCAGGTTGAGGATCAGCCCGCCGAGGATCGCACCGCCGAGCGCGGTCCAGAACAGCGTCATGTCGATGCCGCGGCCGCGCGTCTCGATTGGATCGCCCGCTTCGGGTACGCGGCCGGGCGCGAACTCGACCGTCAGGCCGCGCCCGTCCCCCAGCTTGATGAGCGCCGCGATGGCGCCGGCGGCGTCGCCCTTCGCCTTTGTCTCGACGACAATCCAGTTTCCGTTGCGGCTGAAATTCTGCGGTGCGGCATAGTCGGTAACATTCGGGGTTTCGAGGAACAGATGCGGTCTGTCGAGCGCGGTGCCCTCGGGCAGCGGCACGGCGAAGCGAAGCGTCCCTCGTTCGCGCTCCCATCGGCCCGGCCGGTCGAGTTGCTGGGGCATCTTGCCGCGCCATGCATCGAAGCTCCGGCGGTCACCGGCCGCAATCGTGCCATCGCCGGCTTTCATCGCGACCGAGATCACCGCCTTCTCCGGCACGCATAATTTGTCCGAACAGACGAGCCAGCGCGCAAGGCCTGTCAGCGTCAGGTCGGTGCCCGGCGCTATGGTCCGGTCGACCTTGACGTCGGCGAGCAGCGCATAGGGGTGCTCGTAGGCATGGTTCATCATACCGAACAGGGTCAGTGCCTCGGGAACCGGGTAGCGGAACGGACTTATGGTCACCCCTTCGGGCAGGTCCCATTCGACATCGAGCCCGAAGCCCGCATCGCCGCCGTTCAGCCAATAGCCGTGCGAGCCCTTGTCCGGGGTCATCACGAGCGCGACCGCCGTGGTGGTTCCTGGCGCCGGAACCGGCGATTCGGCGACGAGTTTGGCGGTCATGTGCGGCGTTTGCGCGCGCGCAGCGGGGTGCGCCAGCGCAGCGAGCGCCAGCAGGGCGAGCAGTGCGCGCCAAATTGTCACAAAAGAATGCCTACTCAAATTCCGATCCGCCCGCCGCCGTTCATCGTCTAACGCTTGCCATATAGGCGGGTTTCGACGAGAGGACAGCCCGCGCTGACGACCCCCTTTCGGAGAAGCTGCCCGTGAAGATCAAAACGCCGACCGCTGCCGCCAAGATGATGCTGGCTGTCCTCCTGTCCGCGACCGCGACCGGTGCGGTTGTTGCGCAGGATTCGGCCGCGCCCGCCGCAAAGGTTGCCGCCGCCACCCCGGCGCCGAAGCTGGTCGTCGTGATATCGGTCGATCAATTCTCCGCCGATCTCTTCGCCGAATATCGCAGCCATTTCACCGGCGGCCTCGCGCGGCTGGCGTCGGGCATCGTCTTCCCCTCGGGCTATCAGGCGCACGCCGCGACCGAGACCTGCCCGGGCCATTCGACGATCCTGACGGGCAACCACCCCGCGCATACCGGAATCATCGCGAACAATTATTTCGACCTTTCTGCCGCGCGCGACGACAAGAAGCTCTACTGCGCCGAGGACGAAACCGTCGCAGGCAGCAGCTCGAAGAAATATTCGGCATCGATCGACCATCTGCTCGTCCCGACGCTCGGCGACTGGATGAAGATGGCCAACCCCGCCGCGCAGGTCGTTTCCGTCGCGGGCAAGGATCGCGCGGCGATCATGATGGGCGGGCGCAAGGCCGACGAACTGATGTGGCTGACGCCGACCGGGCTCACCAGCTATCCCGGCACCGCGCTGTCGCCGACCGCGCAGCAGGCGAGCACGGTCATCGCCGCCGCGATCGCGCAGCCGCGCCCCGGGGTTCAGCTTCCCGCCGACTGCGCCGCGCACGACATCGCGATCCCGATCGGCGACAAGGGCGCCACGGTCGGCACCGGCCGCTTCGCGCGCGACGCGGGCAATTTTCGCGCTTTCATGGCCTCCCCCGAAGCCGACGGCGCGGTGCTTGCCGCGGGCGCGGCGCTTCGTCAGGCGCGCAAGCTGGGAGAGGGCGATACGACCGATCTCCTGATCCTCGGCCTGTCGGCCACCGATTATGTCGGGCACAGCACGGGCACCGAAGGCAGCGAGATGTGCATGCAGATGCTCGCGCTCGATCGCGAACTCGGCGATTTCTTCACGCGGCTCGATGCGACCGGGATCGACTATGTCGTCGCGCTGACCGCCGATCATGGCGGACATGATTTGCCCGAACGCAACCGCCAGAACGCCTGGCCCGCCGCCGAGCGCGTCGACAAGGCGCTCGATCCCGATGCGATCGGCAAGGCGGTTGCCGAAAAGCTCGGCCTGCCAGAGCCGCTTCTCTATGGCGATGGCCCGTTCGGCGACATGTATCTGTCGAAGGCGCTGAACCCGGCGCAGCGCAAGGCGGCCCTGACGGAGATCGTCGGACGCTTCAAGGCGCATCCGCAGGTCGAGGCGGTCGTGACCGGCGAGGAACTTGCCAAATATCCGATCTCGAAGCGCTCGCCCGACGTCTGGAATCTGATGGACAAGCTGCGCGCCTCCTACAACGCGCAGCGCTCGGGCGATTTCGTCGTGGTTTTGAAGCCGCGCGTCACGCCGATCCCCGAATCGGGCCTCGGATATGTCGCGACGCACGGATCGGTATGGGATTACGACCGCCGCGTCCCGATCCTCTTCTGGCGCAAGGGGCTGGCCGGATTCGAGCAACCGAATGCCGTAATGACGGTGGACATTCTGCCGACGCTCGCGTCGGTGATCGGCGTACCGCTCGACAAGAGCAAGATCGACGGCCGCTGCCTCGACCTGATTTCGGGTACCGAGAGCAGCTGCCGCTGAACTGAGAAGAAAAAGGGACGATGACGAAGAGTTTGGCGAAGTTCACCGGCCGCATGCTGCTGGTCGGGTGCGGGAACATGGCGGGCGCGATGCTCGATCGCTGGTTGGCGGCGGGGCTTGATCCGGCCCAGATCGCGATCGTCGATCCCGTCGCCGCGCCGCGCGAAGGCATCGCGCATTTCGCCGCGCTCGCTGATTGGCGCGTTACGGGGCAGCGTGCCGACTGGATCATGCTCGGCATGAAGCCGCAGCAGCTCGGCGAGGTCGCAGCCGGCCTCGATCCGGCGATGACGGATGGCGTCCAACTGGTGTCGATCCTCGCTGGCGTTTCGCTCGCCGATCTCGCTGCGCGCTTTCCCGGCGCGCGGGCACAGGTTCGCATTCTGCCGAACCTCGCGGCGCGGATCGGCGCGGGTGTGTCCGCGTTCGCCAGCCTCGGCGACGCCGACACGGCCGCCCTCGATGGCCTGCTGTCGCAGCTCGGGTCGGTCGTTCCGCTCGCCGACGATTCGACGATGGACCTCATCACCGCGTTCACGGGAAGCGGCCCGGCCTTCGTATTCCGTATGATCGAATCCTATGCCGCGGCCGGCGAACGGCTTGGCCTGTCGGCCGACGATGCGTTGAAACTTGCGATCGCGACCTTCGGCGGTTCGACCGCGCTGCTCGCCGACAGCAGCGAAAAGCCCGGCGTTCTCGTCGCGCAGGTGGCGAGCAAGGGCGGCACGACGCAGGCGGGGCTCGATGTGCTCGACAGCGATGGCCAGCTCACCGCGCTCCTGACCGGCGTCCTGCGCGCCGCGCGCGATCGCGGGCGCGAACTGGCCGATATCGCGCGCGGCGAAGCCTAGCTCTCGGTCCCCAGTTTCGCGACGCGCGCGCGCTCGCGCGGGGTCATCAGCGCCTCGCTGACCTGCCAGAAGCCGGTGACCGCCTGTTGTCCCGCGTGCGTGTAGGCGCGGCTCATCGCGTCGCGAAGCTGCGTGAAGATCGCGGCCTCGACCGCCCGCCCGCCCGGCGTCAGGCGCAATTCCTTCTGCCGCCGGTCGCGCCCGCCCGGACGCGTCGTCAGATAGTCGCGCGCCTCCAATTCCTTCACGACGCGGCCCAGCGACTGTTTGGTGATGCCAAGGAGCGCGAGCAGGTCTGAAATCGTGATCCCGGGCGCGCGCGCGATGAAGTAGAGCGCGCGGTAATGTGCGCGCCCCAGCTCGTTTTCGGCGAGCCGGATATCGATCGCCCGCCACAATGCTCCATGTCCGAAAAACAGATATTCGATCCCGCGACGCACCTCCTCCTCGCGCAAGAAAAGAGCAGAGACGGAGGGTACTTGTGAAAGAAAATTTTCATCCGGCATAGCCGCTACCGTTGCGCCGCGCGCGCTCCTTTGGCAAGAGGCGCGCATATTTCACCCCCGAGTCACGTTCCAAGAACAAGGGTTTTGCCATCATGCTCGCTCCCGCTTTCGCCCGCCTGCCGCACCCGAACCCGACGGCGGACGACGTACGCGCGGCGGCGATCGCCGATCCGGTGTTCGGGCGTGTCTTCACCGATCATATGGTGTCGATCTGCTATTCGGACGCAAAGGGCTGGCACGACGCCCAGGTGATGCCGCGCGGCCCGCTGTCGCTCGATCCCGCGACCGCGGTGCTCCATTATGCGCAGGAGATTTTCGAGGGGTTGAAGGCGTACCGGCTCGACGACGGTTCGATGGCGCTGTTCCGCGTCGAGGCCAATGCCGCGCGTTTCAACGCCAGCGCACGCCGCATGGCGATGGCCGAGCTGCCCGAGGAGATGTTCATCGGCGCGGTCAAGGCCGCGGTCGAAGCGGATGCGCGCTGGTTTCCGCCGGTCGAGGGCGGCGCGCTCTATCTTCGTCCCTTCATGTTTGCGAGCGAGGTGTTCCTCGGCGTCAAGCCGGCGTCCGAATACCGCTTCCTCGTCATCACCTCGCCGGTCGGCAATTATTTCAAGTCGGGCTCCCGCGCGATCTCGCTCTGGGTGTCCGAAGATTACACGCGCGCTGCGCCGGGCGGCACCGGCGCCGCCAAATGCGGCGGCAACTATGCCGCGAGCCTGATTGCGCAGCGGGAGGCGATCGCCAAGGGGCACGACCAGGTCGTCTTCCTCGACGCGGCCGAGCATCGCTGGATCGAGGAACTCGGCGGGATGAACATGTTCTTCGTCTTCGACGACGGCAGCATCGTGACCCCGCCGCTGACCGGCACGATCCTGCCGGGCATCACGCGCGATGCGATCATCACGCTCGCCCGCGATGCAGGACTGGTCGTACGCGAAGAGCCTTATTCGATCGACCAATGGCAAGCCGACGCGGAGAGCGGCAGGCTCACCGAAAGCTTCGCCTGCGGGACCGCCGCCGTGGTGACCCCGGTGGGCAAGGTCACCCGCGGCGCGACCAGCTTCACGATCGGCGCGGGCGGCCCCGGCCAGGTGACGACGACGCTCAAGGACAGGCTCGTCGGGATCCAGCGCGGCCTCGCCGCCGATCCGCATGGTTGGGTCACCCGCCTCTAAGGCCTTTCTTGCAATCGCTCGCGGCGCGTTCTAGAGCGCGCCTCGCACCGGCCGTTGGGGCGTAGCCAAGCGGTAAGGCAGCGGTTTTTGGTACCGCCATGCGCAGGTTCGAATCCTGCCGCCCCAGCCAGCCGGTCACCCTTTCCCGCCGATGGGAGGGCGAGATGGATCTGCGCGTGGCCGGTTCCGATGCGGGGCGCCCCGCCATCCGGCGCAAATGGCTCTGGGCTTTGTTCGCCGTCGCCGCGATCCTGCTCGCTGTGGCCGGGGCGGCGATAGCGCCGCTGCTTTTCGAACGTAACGCCTACGCGCATGTCGCGTCGGTCGAGGGACGGTCCGACTATCGCGACGCTCGGCTTCTCGCTCGCGCGTGGGCGCTGCCGGTCGCAAGACTGTATTCGCGCCGGCCCTATGAATTCCAGGACAATCAGAGCTTTTGCGGACCCGCCAGCCTCGCGAACGTGCTTCATTCGATGGGGCAAAACGTCTCGCAGCATGAAGCCATCGACGGCTCGGACTATGAACCCTGGTTCGGCATTCTGCTCGGCGGCATGACGCTCGACGAACTGGCGGCACTGACGCGTGAACGGTCCGGAGCGGCGGTATCGATCATTCGCCGTCCGGCACTGGCCGAGTTCCGCGGCCATTTGGCAAGCGCGAACGATCCCGCACGGCGCTATATCGTGAATTTTCACCGCGGCCCGCTCTTCGGCCGCGGACATGGACATTTCTCGCCGATCCTCGGCTATCTTGCCGATCGCGACCTCGTGCTCGTCGGAGACGTCAATGCCGACTATCGCCCGTTTCTGGTAAGCAGCGAGCGGCTCTGGCGGGCAGCCAATACGGTCGACGACGCGACGGGCCTCGCCCGCGGGCTGATCCGCATCGACGTCACGCGGGCAGGCGCGCGCGCATCGCCAGCGCCGATTCCCAGCGCGCCCTGAGTTCGGTCGCCGTGCCGGTCCCGAACACATGGCGGTCGGGACGGATCAGAGCCGCCTCCGCCCCATGCCCGTCGAGCCATGTGCAAAGCGCCACACGAATGGCTTCGGGCAGGTCCGCCGCCAGGCTTCGGTCGATCAACCAGATGCCTGAACCCAGAATGTCGTCGAGCCGCGTCTCGCCATCGCACGGCTGCGCGAAATAGCTTCCGGCGCCCGCGCTTCCTTCCAGGATCAGCCCGGCGTTGATCGCAGGGTAGGCGGGTGGGCCGCCCGCTCCGTGCCCCGCCGTCCGCGCGGCGACCATCTGGCGGTCGCGCTCGGCGGCGGCGGCGCGATCGGTGATGCAGACGGTACGCCCCATCATCATCGCCAGGCCGATGATCGCCCTGAGGTTCGGCTCGCGTTCGGGTTGATAGGTGTCGAGCAACGCGTCCGGCGCGCCGTCCCGCACGATGGCCGAAAGTTTCCACGCGAGATTGGCGGCATCACGGACGCCCGAGCACAGGCCCTGTCCCGCGAAGGGCGGCATCTGGTGCGCGGCATCGCCTGCGAGCAGCACGCGCCCCGTACGCCACCGCTCGGCGACGCGCGCACGGAAGGTATAGATCGCCTTGCGTTCGATACTGACCGCGCCGTCGACCTGCCAAGGCGCCATCAGCGCAGCGATCGATGCGTCGTTCGCGATCGCGTCGGGGTCTTCGCCGGGCTTGATCATGAACTCCCAGCGATGCCGTCCCTCGCCCATGAGCACACAGGTCGTCGGCCGCTCGGGGTCGCAGATCTGCAGGTTGACGGGGGGCAGGCGCGCGGCGTCGTGGACGAGCGTGTCGATGACGAGCCAGGGTTCCTCGAACCCCAGATCATCGACCTCGATGCCTGCCGCCTTGCGCACCGGGCTGCGCGCGCCGTCGGCACCGACGAGATAGCGGGCGCGGAGCGTGCGTTCACCTTCGGGAGTCTTGAAATGCGCCTCGATCCCGTCATCGCCGCCGGTGAAACCGGTCAGCGCCCAACCCGAACGCAACTCGGCGGGGTCGGCGAGCCGCGCGCGCAGTGCCGCCTCGATCGAGGGCTGGTGGATCATGTTCGACGCGGGCCAGCCGCCGGGGCCGGTGCGGTCGGCGCCGTCGAAACGCAGCAGCACTTCGCCCGCAGCGCTCAGAAAGTCGTAGCGTGTCGTGCGCCGGCTGCTCGCCAGCACCGCGTTGGCAACGCCGACCTCCTGAAAGATGCGCATGATCTCGTGATCGATATGTGCGGCGCGGGGCAGGGGATAGATGCCCGCCTCCTTCTCGGCGACGATCGTCCGTACACCGCGCTGCGCGAGCAGCAGCGCGAGCGTCACCCCCGTCGGCCCGCCGCCGACGATCAGCACGTCGCAGTCATACGCCATGCGTCAGGCCTCCGCCGTCATCGTGCCTTCGATATGGCCGAGCCCTTCGATCTCGCAGCGGACGACGTCGCCGCTTTTCAGGAACTGCCGCGGGTCCATCGCCGCGCCGATCCCGCCGGGGGTGCCCGTGAAGATCAGGTCGCCGGGCTCGAGCGTCATCGCGGCCGACAGATGCTCGATCTGCTGCCAAAGGTCGAAAACGAGGTGCCGCGTGTTCGAATCCTGCCGCTTCTCGCCGTTGACGAAGCAGCGCAGGTCCAGCGCGTGCGGATCGGCGACTTCGTCGGCGGTCGTGATCCATGGCCCGATCGGGGCGTGGGTGTCGAAGCTCTTGCCGAGCGACCATTGCGGGGTCGCATGTTGCCACATGCGTTCGGTGACGTCGTTGCCGACGCAATAGCCGAAGACATGCGCTGCTGCGTCGGCGGCAGCGATATGCTTGCCGCGCCTGCCGATCACCGCGACCAGCTCGACCTCATAATCGGCGGTCATCGTATTCTTCGCGATCAGGATCGGATCGTAGGGGCCGTTGATCGACGTCTGCGCCTTGGTGAACCATACCTGCCGCTGCGGCGTCTCCATCTTCGACTCGGCGATATGATCCGCATAATTGAGCCCGATCGCGAATATCTTGCCGGGGCGCAGCACGGGCGCCCGCAGAAGCGCGTCGGCGAGCGCGATGCCGTCGCCGCCCTGCGCTTCGAACGCGGGGCGCAGTTCGTCCCAGCGCGCGATCGCGTCGATCATCGTTCCGTCGAACCCGGCATCGACAATGCGGGCTTCGCGGACGATCCCGACGTGCGGGCTTCCGTCCCGGTCATAAGTGACGAGTTTCATGCGAGATTCCCTTTGGGCTGGCGGCGAAAGAGCCGTTTGAAGCGAAGTATGAGTGCGGTGATGAAGGATACGAGGCCCGGCGGCGGCGGGCGCTTGCCCGCGAACATCGGGTGCGGCGCGCCCCATTGCACGTCGAGCAGCGCCGTCATCGGCATGACGTTCGGCGGGTCGGCGGCGGTCAGCAGATCGCCGTCGGTCCAATGCTCGAGCTCATGGCCCCAGGGATCTTTCCAGTAATCGAAAATCTGGCTGCCCATGATGTGCCGCCCGACGCCCCATGCCGCCTGACGCTTCCGGTCCTTCAGGTGGCGATGGCCGAGCATCAGATCGTCGAAATTGGCGACTTCGAACGCGGCGTGGAGAAAGCCGGGCTTCTGCGGCAGCTGCGCGAGGAACAGGGTGTGATGATCCGAAGGCCGGTCGCCGCGGTCGCAGCGCATGAAGGCGCCGACGGGTACATCCTTCGCGGCCTCGACCTCGTCGGAGGTCAGGAAGCCGAAGCGGTTCTTGTACCATTTTTCCGAGGTGCGGAAGTCGGAGACGCCCAGCACGCAATGCCCGATACGATGGATGTGCGCGGGCGCCGTGTCGAGCCGCACCAGCTTGCGCACGCGTGGCTTTTCGGTGGCGCTGTTGCGCGGATGTTCGGGCAGCGGTTCGCCCGCCGCCGCGTCGGCCTGCCCGGCGATGACCTCTACAGCAAAGCCGTCGGGATCGGTCAGCCGGACGACATGGCCGCCGCCGGGATCGGTCAGCGGCTCGACCGCGACGCCTTCGGCGGCCGCCAGCTTTTCGAGATCGGCGACGCTGGCGGCGCGGAAAGCGAGGCCGGCAAAGCGCGGCTCGCCCTGTTCGGTCATGTGCAGGAAGGGGCGGCCGTCGTTGCCGCGGCCATAGAGGCGGCCGTTGTCGACGAAGCTGTCGAAACCGAAGTCGGCGAGGAAGGCCTGCATCTGGCCGAGATCGGGGGCGCTGAAGCGGACATGCGCGATGTCTTCGACGCGAATGATGCTCATGGCCGATGGCTCCTCTCGACGCCCGGACGCTTCCGAGTCGTAAATGACTATATGGTCAACTATGATAACTTGACTAAATGGTCAAGTTATCTCATGGCGGACGCATGGCATCGACCGCTCCGCTTGCGCCGCGCGCCCAGCGCACCCGCACCGCCTTGCTGGCGGCGGGTCTCGACCTGCTTTCGGAAAAGCCGATCGACGCGCTGTCGATCGACGAGGTCGTGCTGCGTGCAGGCGTCGCCAAGGGCAGCTTTTTCAACCATTTCACCGACAAGGCGGCCTTCGGCCACGCGGTCGGCGCGACGGTGCGCGAGGAGCTCGAAGAATGGATCGGCCGTGCCAACGCCGGCATTGACGATCCGGTCGAACGGCTCGCGGGCGGCATGGCGACGGCGTTCCGCTTCGCGCTCGAAGAGCGGGTGAAGGCGATCGTGATGTTCCGCAGCCTGTCGGGCGTGACGACGCGCGCGCATCCGCTCAACCGCGGGGTCGTCGCCGATCTCGATGCGGTCGAGGCGATGGGACTGCTCGGCCCCGAAGCCGTGCGCGGCGGGGTGCGCTACTGGATCGGGCTTTGCCAGGTCGCGATGATCAACATCATCGAGCGTCCGCCCGAAGCCGGCGAGGGCAACGACCGGCTCCACGACATGATCATGCTGGGGCTGTGCGGTCTCGGCATCGATGCGGTGCGCGCCCGCGACATCGCTGCGCGCGTCTCCACTGCCTGACCGGACCATAGAGAAAGGCCGGGTTGCCCGGCGAACCTTTATCCCCCGTCCGCCGCGCTCGGCGGCTGCGACGGGGGAACAGGTTGTGTGTGCACAAGAAGAACAATAGGGGAACAAACTCGTTCCGTCAAGTCCGCCCGCGCAACTTTCTGCGCGCGCGGACTTGCCACGCCCTCCAGTTGACGTAAACGTAAACGACGCTACGGAATCAGAATGATCGCGGCGCCGCGACAGCGCCCGTAAGGAGAGGGCCCGATGTTCGACGGACTGGCATTGCCGCTGATGTGCGCGCCGATGAGTTTCGCTTCCTCGCCTGCGCTTGCGACCGCGTGCTGCAATGCGGGCGTCTGGGGCGGCTGGCAGGGCGGCACCTATACGCCGTTCGACGAGTTCGAAACCTATCTGAAGGCGCTTGCCACGGTCGACGGCGCGCCGCCGATCGTCAACCTGCCCGCACGCATCGCAAGCGAGCCGACGGGCGAGCCCAAGCTCGCGCTGCTCGAACAATATCGCGCGCCGCTGGTTCTCTGCAGTCTCGGCGATCCCTCGCTGCTCGTCGAGCGCGTCCATGGTTGGGGCGGCAAGGTGATTCAGGACGTCACGACGATGCGCCACGCCGAAAAGGCGATCGCGGCCGGGGTCGACGGACTGATGCTGACCTGCGCAGGCGCGGGCGGGCACACCGGCTTTTTGACCCCGATGGCATTCGTCCCCGCGGTACGCCGCATCTATGACGGCCCGCTGATCGTTGCGGGCGGGATTGCCGACGGCGCGGGGATTGCGGCGGTGCTGGCGCTCGGTGGCGATATCGCGTGCATGGGTACGCGCTTCATCGCGACCCCCGAATCGGGCGTCGTCGACGGCCATCGCCAGATGATCCCGACTACGGGGATCGACCAGATCGTCATCGCCTCGGCGATGAACGGGGTTCCCGCGCATTGGATGTTGCCCTCGATCGAGGCGGCGGGCCTCGACTACAAGGCGCTGCCGAAGGAACGCACGTCGATGCCCAACGGCGTGATCCCGTGGCGCGACATCTGGAGTGCGGGGCAGAGCGTTGCGCTGATCGACGCGGTGGAGCCGGTGTCCGATCTGGTCGCGCGCCTCACCACGGAGTTCGAAGCGACGGGGATCGGGATCGATTGGCGCGCGCGGCTCGCCCGTTTCGAGGGAGTGATGGCATGACCAAGATCCCGCATCATGATCTGACCGGGCGCGTCGCGCTCGTCACCGGCGCTTCGTCGGGGCTTGGCGCCGGCTTCGCGAAGGCGCTCGCTGCGGCGGGCGCGAAGGTCGTGCTCGCCGCGCGGCGTGCGGACAAGCTCGCCGAGCAGGTTGCGGCGATCGAGGCTGCGGGCGGCGAGGCGATCGCGGTCAGCATGGATGTCACCGACGAGGCGTCGACGAAGGCCGCCTATGACGCAGCCGAAGCCGCGTTCGGCACGGTCGATACGATCGTCGCCAATGCCGGGGTCGCGACCGAGAAGGTGGCGATGGGCCTCAGCGTCGACGAGGTCGATTTCCTGCTGGCGGCGAACGTCCGCGGCGTCTTCCTGACCGCGACCGAAGGCGCCAGGCGGCTCGACGCCGCGGGCAGCCGCGAAAAACAGAACGGCCGCATCGTCCTCATCGGATCGATCACCGCCGACAAGGTCTTCCCCGCGACCTCCGTCTATGGTGCGACCAAGGCCGCGGTGCGCCATCTCGGCAAGGCGCTCGCACGCGAATGGGCGCGGCGCGGGATCAGCGTCAATGTGATCCAGCCGGGGTATTTCGAATCCGAAATGACCGCCGAACTGCTCGAAAGCGAGGTCGGCGCGCAGATGGTGAAGAGTTTCCCGCGCCAGCGGATGCGTCCGCCGAGCGATCTGCATGCGCCGCTGCTGCTGCTCTGTTCCGATGCCGCACTCGGCATCACCGGCAGCGTGATCACCGTCGACGACGGACAGACGCTGTGAGCGAACTGCTGATCGAAAACCGCGGCGCGGTCGAGATTGCGACGCTCGACCGCCCGGAGTGGCTGAACGCTTTGAACGAAGCGTTGGTCGACGAACTCAATGCCTATTTCGGCGGCCTCGCCGATCGCAAGGAGGTGCGCGTCGTCATCCTGCGCGGCGCCGGCCGCGGTTTCTGCGCGGGGCTCGACATCCAAGAGGATCGCTCGACCGACGAGACGCCGGTTCTGCGCACGCTGCGCACCCAGACGAGCATCGGCAATATCTATCGCAAGATGCGCGCCTGCCCGCAGCCGATCATTGCGCTGGGCCATGGCGCCGCGGCGGGCGGCGGGCTGTCGCTGCTGCTCGCCTCGGATGTCCGCTACGGTACGCCGAGCTTTCGCTGCAACGCCGCCTACATCCGCATTGGGCTCGGCGGATGCGACATGGCGTCGAGCTATTTCCTGCCGCGCCTTGTCGGCGCGAGCCTCGCATCCGAGATGATCTTGACCGGGCGCTTCATCGACGCACAGCGGGCGCTGTCGGCGGGGTTGATCAGCGAGATCGTCGATGAAGACAAGCTCCTCGACCGCGGCCTTGCGCTTGCCGATGAAATGCTTGCGACCAGCCCTTGGGGACTTCGACTGTCGAAACAGGCACTCAACCTCAATATCGACGCGCAGAGCCTCGATGCCGCGATGGCGATCGAGGACCGGCAACAGGTGATCCTCTCGGCGACCGAGGATCACAAGGAGGCGCTCGCGGCGTTCCTGGCGAAACGCCCGCCCGCGTATCGCGAGCGGTGACTGCGACGCTCCGCCTCTATGCCTTCAATACCGGCTGGTTCCAGTGCCGGCCGGGCTATTTTGTCGAGGGCGACGAGGGCGACTATCTGAAGGGACCGGTGCCCTCCTACCTCATCGACCATCCAAAGGGCCGCGCGCTCTTCGACACCGGTATGGGCGTGCGTTACCGCCGCACGCTTGCCGACGCGCTGCCGCCCAACAAGTTCGGGCTGCAATATTTCGAAGGGCAGGAGATTGCCGCGCGGCTGCGGAGCATCGACGTCGATCCCGCCAGTATCGACTGGGTGATCAACTCGCACCTCCACATCGACCATTGCGGCGGCAACGCCAGCCTGCCGAATGCGACGATGATCATACAGTCGCGCGAACTGGCAGCGGCGCAGGCGACCGAGGAAGCCGGGCTTTACGAGGCGGTCGACTATGCGACCGGCCAGCCGGTGCGGGCGATCGACGGCGAGCTCGACCTGTTCGGCGACGCGAGCGTGCGGATCGTCCCGACCTATGGACATACGCCGGGCCATCAGAGCGTGATCGTCAAGCTGCCGAGCGGCCGCGAAATACTGCTCGCCGCCGACTGCTGCTACACCGAACGCAACCTCGACCTGATGATCTTGCAGAAGGCAGTCGTCGACCGCGAGGCGGGCGAGCGCACGATGGCGTTTCTGAACCAGCAGCGGCAGCGCGGCACGCATATCTTCTTCGGCCACGACGGCCGCCAGTGGGCGAGCGTCGAAGAGGGCCGGCCGATCGCGTAGAAAGACGGCTTCCCGGCGGACGTGCCGCTTTTACGCAATGTTTCCGCGGTGCCGGCCTATTTCTTCAGCCCGATTTCGCGCAGCCGCTCCTGCAGATATTCGTCGGCGGTAATCGGCGTCGGATAGAGGTTGGGGTGCGAAGCGCTGACGCAGTTTTCCAGCGTCTCGATCGGATAGTCCGAACGGAAGTGGAGGAAGAAGGGCATCGAATAGCGCGCGACACTGGCACGGCCTTCGTCTGGGTTGCGGACGCGGTGCGTCGTCGAGGGCAGGCGGTTGTTGGTCAGCCGCTGCAGCATGTCGCCGACATTGACCGCCATCGCGCCGGGCGGAGGCGAGACGGGAAGCCAGCTGCCGTCCTTGTCGAGGATTTCGAGGCCAGCCTCCTCGGCGCCGAGAAGCAGAGTGATCGTATTGATGTCCTCATGCGCTTCGGCGCGGATGCCCTTCGCGGGCGCGGCAACGGGCGGATAATGAAGCAGGCGCATCACGCTGTTGCCGTCCTGCACCGTGTCGTCGAAGAAATCGGGCGCAAGGCCGAGATAGCGCGCAATCCCCGCGAGCAACCGGCCGCCGACGCGGTCGAATTCGGCGAACAACTTGTCGTAAACCGCACGAAAGCCATCGACTTCGGCAGGCCAGACGTTGTTCGGCTGTTGGGCGGCGAGGCGATGGCCAGCGGGAAGGTCGCGGCCTACGTGCCAGAACTCCTTGAGATCGACCTCTTTCGCGCCCTTCGCGATTTCGGTGCCGAACGGCGTATAGCCGCGCGCGCCGCCGCCGCCGGGGATGTGATAGGCGCGCTTCTGGTCCTCGGGCAGCGCGAAGAAATCCTTCGCCTTCGCCCAAGCATCGTCGATCAGCTCCGGGTCGATGCCATGGTCGGTGATCATCGCAAATCCGAATCGTTCGAACGACGCGCCGAAATCATGCGCGAACTGGTCGGCGGGGAGCGACATGGAAATGACGGGAACGGCAGCGGTCATGCGAGTTATGTCCATTCGATAGGGGCGGCGCCGGCAGGGGCGCTGGATGCGCCCTGATTTAGGAGCTGGGGCGCGCGGGTTAAAGGGAAAAAGGCGGTTCCGTCCCGCGCAGGGCTCGGCTAAGTCCGCTTCCATGGCAAAGCAATATTGGCTGATGAAATCCGAGCCCGACGCCTATGCGTGGGAACAGCTCGTCAAAGACGGCACAGGAATGTGGGACGGAGTGCGCAACCACACCGCGAAGCTCAATCTGATGGCGATGAAGGTCGGTGACGAGGCGCTCTTCTATCACAGCAATATCGGCAAGGAATGCGTCGGGATCATGAAGATCACCGAGGAATCCTCGCCCGATCCCACGGCCGAAAAGGGCGCGCCCTGGGTCATCGTGCGCGTCGCGCCGGTGCGTGCGCTCAAACATCCCGTGACGCTGGCGTCGATCAAGGCGGACCCGAAACTTGCCGATATGGACTTGATTCGCCAGTCGCGCCTGTCGGTCGGGCGCGTTTCACCCGACGAGTGGAAGCACATCCTGAAAAAGTCGGAGAAGCCCGAAGGCTGACGCTTCAGCGCAATTTGACCTGCAGATGCGTCGCCACCGAAGGATGGAGCGGATAGACGAACTCGCACCCGTAATTATTGCCTTCGGCGCGGCGCACGACGGCTTCGAGCGGCTGCAGCCCGGGCAAGTTCACCCAGATATGCTTGCCGATTTCAGGACGGGCAAAGGTGACCATGCGAAAGCCGGTCGAGGACAGATCGAACAATTCGACGTCGAAGGGATTGAATCCCGGCTCGCGGAAGCGCGCGCGGGCACGCACCGGAGCGCGTTCGGCGCGCCGTCCGTGCGAAGCGATTTTGGTCCTCGTCTGCACTGTCCGCGAATCCCACCCGGTCTGTTCGATTCGTCGGATTTAGCCCGGCGGTGGTTATCGCAAAGTGAAGAGATATGGTGAAATTTCAAGCGACGGGTGGTCGGTCGTCGACCGTCATCAGGTGGCTGGGATAGGCGACGACGAGCTGTGAGGCGTCGCGCCATTCGGCCGTGAGCCAGCGCTCCTGATCTTCGGGGTGGAGGATCAACGGCATCGTGCCGCTCCCGTGGCGCTCGATCAGGCCGTTGGCGTCGGTCGTCAGCACCGCGAAGCCCGGCCAGTCCTCGAACTGTCGCTGGATACCCGCGAAGGCGAAGATCGGCCGGCCGGGGACGGACGCCCAGCGCTGACGTTTCGCGCCCGCCGGTCCCGACCAGACGGCAAAGCTCGTCGCTGGAATCAGGCAACGAAGCTCGGCGTGGCGAAGCGTGCCGATCCAGAAGGGGCTCGTCACATTGCGGACGGTGGCGACAGGCTGCGTCCCCTGCGGCGGGGGCGGAACGCCCCACAGTTTCGGGCGCAGAAAACGGCGCTTTCCGACGCGATTGTCGCTCACGATCACGGGTGCGGGGCGACCCGGCACGACATAATCCGCCGCCCAGGGATCCTCGCCGGCATCGGCGTCGAACGCCGCGGCGACCGCGCGCGCGGGCGCGTCGAGACGATAGAGATTCATGCGCTGCGGACGCTCGCGGCGTCGCCTGATGCTGTCAACGCCGAACCCGCGCGCTTATTTGTCCCAGGGCGATTTTTCGGGTTGGCCTGACGCGCCGTCGTGGCTCGCGCGCTCGGCGGCACGGTCGGCGGCGACGATGACGCCCGCCCCCATCATGCCGCAACCGACGAAGCTGAGGATGCTGAGGCAACCGAGGCCCATCAGGACCGATTTGACTATTTCGCCCATGTACGGCTCCGCTGAACGCCTTGTGCGAGCCCTCCTAGCGGGTGCGGGTAAAAATGATGTTTACTCCGATGATCTTACGCGTCCGCGGCCGGCTTTCACGGCGCTTCGGGCCTTCTTGCTATCGACACGCTTCGCCTTGGCGGCCTTGCTCGGCTTCGTCTTGATCCGCTTTTCGGGACGGACGAGGGCGGCATCGATCAGGTCGTTCAACCGCGCGCGCGCGTCGGCGCGATTGGCTTCCTGCGTGCGGAAACTGCGCGCCAGGATGACGAGTTCGCCGGCCGACGTCATCTTGCTTCCCGCGAGCGTCTTGAGCCGCCGATAGGCGTCGGGCGCGAGGCCGAGCGCGAAGACATCGACGCGCAGTTGGCACGCGGTCGCGACCTTGTTGACGTTCTGCCCGCCCGGTCCGGTGCCTGCGAGAAACTTCTCGCTTATCGCACTTTCGGGTATGTCAGCCACGGGTCGGCGACGCGCCTTCGGGGGCCGAAAAGCCGAGCGCGACGAAGCGATCGGGGAAGGGGGCCTCGGCGATTATTGACGGCTTGACGTCACGTTTTACGACGAGCCGTTCGGCGTGGAGCATCGTGCGGTCGCGCTTGCCGCCGCTGCCGTAAACCGGGTCGCCGACGATCGGGAAACCGAGCCCTTCGAGTGCGTGGACGCGCAGCTGGTGCGTGCGGCCGGTTTCGGGGCGGAAGCGGAGGAGCGCGCGACCGTCCTCGACGGCGAGCTTTTCCCAATGCGAGACCGAGGGCTTGCCTTTCGGATCGACCACCATGCGCCAGCCCTCTTCGGCGGTCGACGTCTTGCCGAGCGGCAGGTCGATGGTGCCGCCATCGTCGGCAGGAATGCCGTCGAGAATCGCCAGATACTGCTTCTCGACTTCGCGTCCCTCGAACGCGCGGGTGAAGCGGCCGTGCGCCTTCGGATTGCGGGCGAGCAGCAGGCATCCCGAGGTATCGCGGTCGAGCCGGTGGACGGGCAGCGGCCAGCGCTTGAAGCCGAACTTCAGGAGGTCGAGATGGTTTTCGAGGCTGAGGCTGCCGTCGCGCGGGGCGTCGACGGGCAGGCCTTCGGGCTTGTCGATGACGAGGGCCTCGCCGTCGAGGAAGAGAACGCGGTCTGAAAGAAGCATAGCCGGGCTATACGGCGACGCTCTCCTCGCCGAAAGCGTAAACGTCCATCGCGAGCACCGCATAGGTCGTGCTGGCATGGAGGCGCTTTGCGTGCAGGCAATCACCCCCGGCGCCCGCGCCCATCGCGACGAACAACGGCAAGATGTGGTCGGGGGTCGGATGATTGTCCTTGCCGTGCGGTGCGCGATCGACCGCGTGGAGCACGTCGTCGACGGCATTCGCCTCCATTCGGCCCGCAACCCAGGCGGTGAAATCGCTGACCCATGCGGGCGCAGGCGCGCCGATCGGGGGGCGCGTCGTGAAGAAGGCGCGAAGATTGTGCGTGATGCTGCCCGACCCGATGATCAGCACGCCTTCGTCGCGCAAGGGCGCGAGCGCCTGACCCAGCGCATAATGCCATTCGGGCGGCGCGTTAGAGGCGATCGAGAGCTGGACGACGGCAATGTCGGCCGCAGGGTAGATCACCGACAGCGGCACCCACGCGCCATGGTCGAGCCCGCGGTCGGGATCGGCAGCGATGGTCAGGCCGTGGTCTGCGAAGAGATCGATGATGCGCGCTGCCAGCGCGGGATCGCCCGGCGCGGGGTAGCGCATCGCGAACAGCTCGTCGGGAAAGCCGCCGAAGTCGTGGATCGTCGGGGGCGCCGGCGAGGCGGTCACGGTCGCGCGACCGCCTTGATACGCCGCGTCATGATGCGCCGACACGACGAGGATCGCGCGCGGACGCGGCAGCGAATTGCCCAGCCCGGCGAGGAAGTCCCGCGCCGGGCTGGGCTCGAGCGCCATCATCGGCGAGCCGTGCGAAACGAAAAGGCTCGGGAGACGGCGCATCGACATCTTAGGCGGCCTGCTGCAGGTCGGCGATGGCCGCGGTCGCGCGGTTCACCGCTTCGCCGTCCATCATCTGCGCGCCCGCGTCGATCACCGTGACGTCGGTGATACCGACGAAGCCGAGGACGTGGCGCAGATAGCCGGTCGCGAAGTCATAATCGCTGCCGACCGGCACGCCGCCCGAGGCGACGACCAGATAGGCCTTCTTGCCCGTCAGCAGGCCTTCGGGGCCGGCTTCGGTATAGCGGAAGGTGCGGCGGGCGCGGGCGATCAGGTCGATCCACGCCTTGAGCGCTGCGGGGATGCCGAAGTTATAGACGGGAACGCCGATGACGATGGTGTCGGCGGCTTCGAGTTCGGCGATCAGTGCGTCCGAGGTTTCGAGCGCGGCCTTCTGTTCGGCGCTGCGTTCGGCATCGTCGGTGAAGTTCGCGAACACCCAGCTTTCGTCGAGCAGCGCGGGCGGGGTTGCGGCGAGGTCGCGGTGGACGACCTTGGCGCCATAGCTCTGGCCGAGCAGACGCTCGACGAGGCGGTCGGCGAGGGTGCGGGTGGTCGAGCCCGTGTGGCGGGCGCTGGCGTCGATGCGGAGAATATTGGTCATTTCACTAACTCCTTTGGATTTGAAAACGAGGGGAGGGGGGTGGGCCGCCGCCAACAGGGAGGGGGACGAGCGGCGGCCCGGGGGCTGGTTAGAGGCTATCGACGAGGACGAGTTCGGCGTCGTCGAGCGCTTCGACCTCGATCGTGCCGACATCGCGGAGTGCGATGCCGTCGCGGGGGTCGGCATCCTGCCCGTTGACGCGGATACGGCCCTTGGCGGCGACGAGGTAGGCATGGCGGCCGCCTTCGAGATCGTACGAAACGCTCTCGCCGGCGTTGACCGTTGCCGCCGCCACACGGGCGTTGGCGCGGATCGGTAGCGCGTCGTCGCCCTCGATGCCGCTCGCCAGGGTCACGAACTGACCCGAACGGTCGGCCTGCGGAAACTGGCGCGCGCCCCAGCCGGGATTGCCGCCGTCACGGTCGGGCATGATCCAGATCTGGAACAGCGTCGTTTCCTCGTCCTCGAGGTTGAACTCGCTGTGCGTGACGCCGGTGCCGGCGCTCATCACCTGGACGTCGCCCGCCGCGGTACGGCCGGTGTTGCCCATGCTGTCGCGGTGCGTGATCGCGCCGGTGCGGACATAGGTAATGATTTCCATGTCGCGGTGCGGATGCGGCGGGAAGCCCGACTGCGATGCGATTGCGTCGTCGTTCCAGACGCGCAGCGCGCCCCAGCCCATGCGATCGGGCTCGTAATAGTTGGCGAACGAGAAGTGGTGACGGGCATCGAGCCAGCCGTGGTTGGCGTGGCCCAGCGTGTCGAATTTGCGGATGTCGATCATCGGGCTTGTCCTTTCTATTCGTGCCGCCTTCCGGCATCGGTGCCGGGCGGCTCGTCTGTTGAGGACAAAATAGGCATTGGGATCGTTTCGAAAATGGCGTAGATGGAAAATCATCGTTTCCATTTAGGGGTTATTCGTGGCGCTTCCCGATTATGAAGGCTGGGCCTGTTTCGTCGCCGTCGCCGATGGCGGCAGCTTCACCGCCGCCGCCGCATCGCTCGGCCTGTCGAAGGCGAGTGTGTCGAAGGCGGTGACGCGGCTCGAGACGTCGCTGGGCATCACGCTGCTCCACCGGAGTTCGCGCGTCGTGGCGGTGTCGACCGCGGGCGCCGGGCTGCTCGACGAGGCCCGCGCGATGGTCGCCGCGGCGACCGCAGCGACCGAAGCCGCGCGCGGCGACCGCGTAGACCTGGCCGGCCCGATCCGCCTCGCCGCGCCGATGAGTTTCGGGATCAAGGTGCTCGGCCCGCCGCTCGCCGCGTTTCTGGACCGGCATCCTGCGGTCGAGATCGAGGTGTTGCTCAGCGATGCGCGACACGATCCCGTCGCCGAAGGGATCGACCTCACGCTGCGCATATCTCCGCTCGCCGATTCGAGCCTGCTCGCGCGGACGATTGCGCCGGTTGCGGCGTCGGTGCTCGCGAGCCCCTCCTATCTGGAAAAACACGGTACGCCGAAGCACCCGCTCGAACTCGCCGATCATCGTCTCGTCGGTTATGGCCATCGCCAGCGTGCGATGCCGCTCCATTTCGCACGGCAGGGCGAGGAAGCGACGGTGTTGCCGTCGGGGCCGCTGTTCACCAACAACGGCGACGTCGTCGTACCTTTGCTCGTCGCAGGGGGCGGGATCGCGGTGTTGCCCGATTTCATTGCGGGGGACGAACTCGCCTCGGGCGCGCTCGTCCGCATTCTGACCGACTGGTCGCTGCCGCAGGCGTATCTCCATCTGCTGTCGCCGCCGTCGCGACTCCGCCCCGCCCGCGTTCGCGCGCTTTCGGATTATCTGGTCGAGAATCTGAAGCTGTCGTGCACCGGTGCGCATGCGCAGTTGGCGGCGCTCGGTAGCGGCTGAGGATTGGCAGCGCCCACCGTGATCCCCGGCGAAAGCCGCGGCCCGGATGCGCAAGTCGGCGCGATCATTCTGGACCCCGGCTTCCGCCGGGGATCACGGCTCCGACTGTTGCAGATAAGCCGCGACTCGTGGATTCCTGCGGGTTAAGTCAAAATTAACCTTTTCCCTTCATTGCTTTCATGGTTAATGTTCCGGCAGTCCTGCAAAGGGGGTTCGGTCGGCGCATCCAGGGGGTCATGCGATCGGGTTCGCAGGGCCATCGTGGGAAACAGTCCCGGTCGTCGGGATGGATAAGGGGTGCCTAATGCGCGTACTGCTGATCGAGGACGAGCCGACGACCGCGAAAGCGATCGACACGATGCTCACGACCGAAGGCTTCAACGTCTATACCACCGATCTCGGTGAAGAGGGCTTGGACCTGGGTAAGCTGTATGACTACGACATCATTCTGCTCGACCTGAACCTGCCCGACATGCACGGCTATGACGTGCTGAAAAAGCTCCGCACCGCAAAGGTGCAGACGCCGGTGCTGATCCTGTCGGGCATTTCGGAAATGGATTCGAAGGTGCGTTCGTTCGGCTTCGGTGCCGACGATTATGTCACCAAGCCCTTCCACCGCGACGAGCTGGTCGCCCGCATCCATGCGGTCGTCCGCCGTTCGAAGGGTCACAGCCAGAGCGTCATCAAGACGGGCAAGCTGGCGGTCAACCTCGACACCAAGACGGTCGAAGTCGACAGCGTCCGCGTGCATCTGACCGGCAAGGAATATCAGATGCTCGAGCTGCTTTCGCTCCGCAAGGGCACGACGCTGACCAAGGAAATGTTCCTGAACCACCTGTATGGCGGAATGGACGAGCCCGAACTGAAGATCATCGACGTCTTCATCTGCAAGCTGCGCAAGAAGCTCGCGCTCGCCTGCGGCGGCGAAAATTACATCGAGACGGTCTGGGGCCGCGGTTATGTCCTCAGGGACATCGACGAAGAAGGGAATGAAGTGCGCCGGGTCGCCTGAGCCGCTTCAGCTTAGAATTTAACGGGGGACACCGGCGCGGAGCGATCCGCGCCGGTTTTCTGTTGGGCTGGCGGCTCTTGTCGCGGGGCGAACGGCAACCATATCGATGTCAGACCATCGTAACGAGGCCGAACCCCCCGATGACCGCACGCAACCCATACTATCAAGGTCCGGCATCCGATCATTTCGACGGAACGCGTTTCCTCAATCCTGCCGGCGAACCCGAAACCGACCGTTCGCTCGGCGACCTCCTTCGCTGGCGCCGCAGCGGGGTGAACAACGCCTGGCCGTCCGCGGTCGACGTCCGTCCCGTGACGCCCGAAGCGCGGGTGGAGAGACTGCGCGTGACGATGGTGGGTCATGCCACGCTGCTGATCCAGATTGCCGGGCTCAACATGCTGACTGATCCCGTCTGGTCGGATCGGGCCAGCCCGGTCGCCTTTGCCGGGCCGAAGCGCGTGACCGCTCCGGGGATCGAGCTGGATGCACTGCCGCCGATCGACGCGATCCTGCTCTCGCACAATCATTACGACCATCTCGACATGGCGACGTTGCGGCGGCTTCATGCGCGGCACGATCCCCTGATCATCACGCCGCTCGGAAACGACAGCATCATCCGCCGGCACCTGCCCGACGCAAGGGTATCGGCAGGCGACTGGGGCGACCGGTTCGAGATCGCGGCGGGCGCCCAAGCGCATATCGTCCCCGCGCTGCACTGGTCGTCGCGCGGCCCGCGCGATCGCCGGATGGCGCTGTGGGGCGGTTTCGTCGTCGAGGCGGCTGGAAAGCTGGTCTATTTCGCGGGCGATACGGGGTATGGCACCGGCAACATCTTCCGCTCGATCCGTGCGCGGTTCGGTGCGGTCGATCTCGCGATCCTTCCGATCGGCGCCTATGATCCGCGCTGGTTCATGGCCGCGCAGCATTGCGACCCGGAGGAAGCGATCCAGATCATGCTCGATACCGGTGCGAAAGATGCCGTCGGCATGCATTGGGGCACCTTCAAGCTGACCGACGAAACGCGGACCGACCCCGCAGAGCGTCTTGCGGCGGGATTGGTCCCGCGCGGGATAAATCCCTCCCGATTCCGGGCGCTGCACCCCGCGGACGTTGCCGACTTCGACTAGTCCCGACCTGCGGCGTGCAACCAGCACCGCGGACGGCGTGTTTCTTTGTAAGTCTTTACAAGGAGATCATGCCATGGTCGCGACGAAAACCCTCCTCACGCTCGGCGCCGGCGCGCTCATGCTTTCCGCCGGCGCGGCGAGCGCGCAAAGCGGATCAAGCGAGCCCACGACGAGTTCGCAGGAAAATCGCGTCGGTGTGATCATCGGCGCGCTGTTCGGCGACCGGCTGGGCGGATCGAGCTCGATCGAGACGCAATGGGCGGTCGGCCGCAAGCCGCTCGCGACGCAGCGCACGCAATTCCATACGCGAATTGACACCGAAGTCCGGTCGGGGACGCTCACGCAGGCCAATGGTACGCGGATGAAGACCGAATATGACGAGTTGGTCGCGCTCGAGGCGCGATACGGCGCCGACAATCGCTTCACGACGCAGGAGCGCACCGAACTCGGCGATCGCTATGGCGCGTTGACGCAGGCGCTGTCCGACGGCGGTTATGCCGAAGAAGCGGGTTCGAATGCGCTGGTGGTCGCCGATGGCCGGGTCGATTTCGAACGGCGCGTCGATGCCGCGGTAACGGCGCGGCGGATGAGCCGCACGCAGGCGACGACGCTCAAAAAAGACTATGCTGCGCTGATCCAGACTGAGGCAACCTATGCGCGCGGCGGCATCAGCAGCAGCGAGCGCGACGATCTCGATGCGCGGCTCGATGCGCTCGACGCGCGTGTCGGCGATACCGCCTATGGCGGCGGCTCGACGATCGTGGACAACCGCACGCGCCTGACCAATGTCGAGCGCGCGCTGAGCGGCAGCGGCCTCAGCAGCAGCGCGCAGGCGCAGGTGCGGGTCGAGATCGGCGACCTGACGCGGCTCGACGCCGCCTATGCGCGCGCGGCGCCGAGCAGCGACGACAAAAACTATCTCGAACGCCGCATCGCCGATCTGGAGACGCGCGCGCGCATACGACGCTAGTCTCTTACCGTTTCCGTCCGAAATGCCCCGGCAGGTTCGTTGCGCGCGTCAGGCCGGGTCGCCACGTGTCGACCTTGGGCGGCGCAACGATCTGGAAGTCGGCAACGCTGTCGGTGGTGCGCAGATCGTCGCCGTGCGACGCGCGGAGCCGCATCGTTTCGACTGGCTTGTCGGTCTCGAGCCCGAACCGGTTTCCAGAGACCCAGCGTACCGTGCCGAGCATCGGTTCGTGCCCCGGCAAAAAGACCGTCATGCGTTCGCCGATATTGAGCGGATGCGGTCCCTGACCGCCGATTCCGGTTTCCGATACGTTGCGAATCGTCACGTCGAAGCGGCCGAGCCGCTGGCAGCCGAGCGCGCCCTTTACCAGCCGCGACTGGCGCGGTTGGCGTTTCTCGTCAGGTACCGTTGAGGCAGAGGCCTCGGGATTCGGCATGGGCGACCAACTACATGCCGCCCGGCCACCCACGCCCGGCGGTTATTTTGGTCCCATCGATGCCATAACGCGCGAAGGTAAATTTTCGTTTGCCGTATTCGACAATTAAGACGCCGGCGGAAGCCCCCCGAACGTCACGATACTCTCCGCGCCGTTCGCCGAAACGGCTGAAACGCCGAAGAAATTATCGTCGACGATCACACCGGGCAAAATTAACGCGCTCCCCGCGTCGGACGGAACGAGCCTGCTGTCGGTCCATTCGCTGCGGTCGGCGCGGCGCCAGTAGATACGGTAGGATGCGGCCCCCTCGACCGGGGTCCAGCGCACCGTCGTGTCCGAGCTGACGGCGCCGTCGATACTGACGGCCTGGGGAGCCGCGGGCGCGTCCGCGAGTTCGGATGCGAGCGCGACATTGAGCGCGGTCACGCGCGCCAGATAGGGAAAGTCCATCTCGTCGACCGTGTCGCCATATTTGCGGCCGCCCTCGGTGCGCAAATCCTGATGCTGATGGTCGTAATCCTCAATCCCGACCGTGAAGCGCACCGCCGGGTAGCCCATTTCGAGTGACGGTGTGTGGTCTCCGCCGCGACGGAAGCGGTCGGGGCGGCGTACCGCGAGCACTTCGAGCCCGATCGCGGGATTGGCTTCGCCGGCGCGAATCGCGGCCTTGGCGAGCGCGCGCGACGGGCCGTCATCTTCGCCGCCGATGCCGCGGCGCGCGAGCTGCGCGGCGAGATCTTCGGAAGAGCGAATGCCTTCGCTGAACACGCGGACGCGATTGTCGACGATCGACCCGTCGGTGCCGTGCGTCCCGCCGACGATGTCGTTGTTGAGCATCGCGGTGACCTGCCAGCCCTTGTCCTTCGCATGGCGGGCAAGGAGCTTGCCGCCCCACAGTCCCTGCTCCTCGCCGGACAGCAGCGCATAGACGATCGTTGCGCGATGCTTGTCCTTCGAGAGCAGGCGCGCTGCTTCGAGCACCAGCGCGGTGCCCGATCCATCGTCGTTGGCCCCGGGGGCATCGCTCGTGAAATCCATCGGGTCGCTGACGCGGCTGTCGATGTGGCCGGCGATGATGACGACGCGGTTTGGATCGCTACCTCGCTGGATAGCCATGACATTTTCGACGATCACGCCCGCGGGCGCACGCGGCCCCTCGAAACGGTCGCTGACGCGCTCGACGGTCAGGCAGCCGCCGCAGGCTTTCGACAGCCGCTCGAATTCGGCGGCGCCCCAGTTGCGCGCGGCACCGATGCCGCGCTTGGGATCGGTCGCCGACGACAGCGTGTGGCGCGTGCCGAACGAGACGAGCTTTTCGACGAGCGCCTTCAGCCGTGCAGGGTCGGCGGCGGGCGTTTCCTCCCTGGCAAGGGTGATCGTCGGCGTGGCGAGGAGCAGCGCGGCTGCAAGCATGGGGCGAAGCATGACGCTTCATGCGGCGTGCGGCAGCCGGGCGCAAGAGGCCCGCCGCGTGGGGTCACCACGGGCGGGCCTCAAGTCAGGTTTGGCGCCGGGGCTTAGCGAAGACCCGAATAGTCGACGTCATAGACGCGGCCATAGCGGACATCGCAGCTGAACTTGCCCTGGTCGTAATAGCCGCCGCGGCCCCAGCGTCCGCCGTAGCCGTCGCGGACGACGACGCGGCCCTTGACGCGATAGCCGTCGCGTTTGCGGTCGATGCTCGTTACCTGGGTGACGTCGGTGCGGCCATAGCGGCTGGTGCCGCGCTCGACCGCGCTGACGCACTGGCTGACGGCGCCGCGGCTGTCGCCATAGCGGCCGTAATCATAGCCATAGCCGTAGCGCGGATCATTGTCGTAGCGGCCACGGTCATAACGGTCGTCGTAGCGGCCATAGCGGTCGTCATAGCGATCGCGGTCGTTGCCTGCCGAAAGGATGGCGGCAAGGCCGCCGAGGACGACGGCGCCGGCGATGACTTCGCCTGCGCTGATGCCGTCGCGGTCATAGCGGTCGCGTGCCATCGCAGGGGTTGCGCCCATCACCATCGCGCCGGCGGTGGCCGCACCAACTGCGGCCTTGGTAAGCTTGTTCATAGCCATGGTTCGGTCTCCTAAAAAAGCGCAGGCGGCCGATTTGCTGCCTGTTGGAGATGTTTTACCGATTCGGCCGTGACGCGGTGCTGAACCCCCTGCTTATCTGCGGTTCAGCCTCGGTTTTGCTGGGGTTCATAAAGGAAAAGGCCCCTCGCCGCGGGGCGAGAGGCCTTTGCCGAATTCTGGAAGCGTCAGTTGAACCGCACGTCCACGACGCGGCCGCTCTTGTAGCTGCAACCAAAGCTGCGCACTTCGCCACCGAGGCGCGAGGCAGTACCGGTGACATACCAGCCGCCATCGTTCGGTTCGGTCCCGGTGATGCTGTCGACGCGGGCGTCGTCGCCCATCTCGCCCTCGACCGCCCAGCTGCACGCATCGGCCGCGCGCGCCTCGGCTTCGCCGTTGCCATAGGGGCGAACTTCGGTGGCGCCGCTGCCATAGGGTTCGGCCGTGTCACGCTGCGGCTCGTAGTTCGGCGCATCCTGCTGCGGCTCGCGGTACGGCGGGTCGTACCGGTCGTTCCGGCGCTCGGCCTTGTCCTTGCTCGCCGAACTGGCGATCGCGGCGATGGTGCCCAGGATCAGCAGTCCGCCGATCACTTCGCCGGTGCTGATATGGTCCCGGTCACGATAGCCCCAGCCGCCATGATAGCGCCCGCGCGCTTCGGCGGGGGCCGCGGCCACCGAGGTGAGGACGATCGCGGTCGCGGTCGCGAAGCTCGTGAGTTTGCGCATCGAAGGGACACTCCCCGAGGCGGGCAAAGGACGGTCCGGCCCGCAATTCCACCCGGATAGCCGCATCATGCTTTCGCGCCGCTGAACCGGTGCGCGGGAGCGACGAATCGAAAGGCCCGCCATCCGGAGGGACGGCGGGCCTTGAGACCAGATATAGGTGACCAGACCTATCCGGGTATATCAGCAGGCGCAGCGCAGCTTGGGCCGGGGCTTCCACTTTTTCTTGACGATGTGGCGCTTGCGCACCGGGGCGTTGACGTAATAGCTCTTGGTGGTCGTCTCGACCGTTTCGGTCACGACCGGCGTGGTGATCGTCGTGACGACGACGACGCCCGGTGAATAATAGCCATAACCATAGCCCGAATAGGCATAGCCGCCCTGTTGATAGACGGTCGTGCCGGGATAACCGTACGCGTAGCCGCCATGGTGATAGCCGCCACGCGTCGACCACCATTCGTCGCATTTCTTCTTGTCGGCTTCCTTGCCGATCGCCGATCCGGCGAGCGCGCCGACGCCGCCGCCGATCAGCGTGCCCGCGGTACGATCGCCATGGCCCGCGACGCGGTTGCCCACGACGCCGCCTACGACGCCGCCGATCACCGCGCCGCCGATCTGGCCGCCGTGCCCGCAGCGGCTTGCCATCTCTGCGTCGCGCGGATCGAAGCCCTGCGGCGGGCCGAAGCGCGGATCATATTCGGGGGGCGGCGGATAGCCCGCGCCCGCGCCTTCGACCGTACCTTCGTACCGCCCTTCGTAACGGCGGCCGTCGGGCGCTTCATAGGTGCCGTCCCAGGTTCCGGTCCAGCGCCCGTCGGCGTCGTAGGTGCCATTCACCTGGCGATAGTCGACCTCGCTCGGCACGCGGTCGGGCGAACCGGTGTAGACGCGGACGTCGGGCGCGGCGGGCGTGCCATATTCGAGCTTCGGCGCGGGCGCAGGTTCGGCGCTCGAGGCGCGGCCCGCGAGCAGCAGCGATCCCGCCGCGACGCCGAGAAGCAAAATGGTCCGCATGACTAACTCCCTGTTACCCGGCCCGTCGATCCCGTTACGGCGACTAGCGATTGGTTAACAGCTTGTTAGCAAATTCAGCCGATTCCCGCGAATCCGTTAACCCTGAGAATCGCGTCCCAATTTGGGTCAGCCGGCCAGCGCGCCGGCGATCCGGGCGACCAGCGCTTCGGCGCCCGCCTGGTCTTCGGCAGTGAAGCGTCCCGGCAGCGGGCTGTCGAGGTCGAGCACACCGACGAGGCGGCCCTCCGCAACGATCGGCACGACGAGTTCGCTGCGGCTGTCGACGTCGCACGCGATATGGCCGGGGAAGGCGTGGACGTCGTCGACGCGCTGCGTCTCGCGCATGCGCGCCGCGGCGCCGCAGACGCCTTTGTCCAGCGGAATGCGAATGCAAGCCGCCTTGCCCTGGAAGGGCCCGAGGACGAGTTCGCTGCCGTCGAAGCGATAGAAACCCGCCCAGTTGAGGTCGGGGATCGCCTGCCAGATCAGCGCGGCAAGGTTCGCCATGTTCGCGATGCCGTCAGGCTCGCCCGCGACGAGCGCCTCGGCTGCGTCGGCGGCTTCGGTCCAGAGTGCGGCGGGTTCGGTGGCGGAAAAGGCAAGGGCGTAGGACATGAACGTCTTTCAGATGGGGCAGGTCTTGAGCGGCGGGGGCAGCGGCGTCGCTTCGGCGGGCCAGCTCACGCGGAAGATCACATATTGGGCGTCGTGGTCCGAAAGGCGAGGGCCATTTTTTCCGTCGAACAGCGTCGCCACCGCGATCGGCTCGACGCGGAGCGCATCACCGCTGCGATAGCCGAGGAGGTCGTAGGCTTGCTGCCACGCCGTCCGGTCGGTCATGCGCGCGGGACGGGCGGCGAAACCCGCCCCCTTGCCGGCGAGGCGGAACGCGGCGTCGGCTGCAAAGCGGCCCGCCTTGTCGCCCGCGCGGTAGTTGTTGAAATCGCCCGCAGCGATCATCGCGGCCGATGCCGGAACGACGGATAGGAAGGCGTCGTTCTCGTGCGTCTGCAGCAGGTGCGACGCTTCGGCGCGGGGGATACCCACCTTGGCGGGCTCGCGCGAATTGCGGTGGGTGTTGAAGAGGTAGAGCGGCTCGGGTGCGCCGGGCAGGCGGATGGTCGCGAGCAGGCCGCCCTTGTTCGACAGGCAGTCGTAGCCCGCGCAGCTATCGGCGCCAAAGGCTTCGCTCTTCGTCGCGGTGACCGGCAGGTCGGTCGCGACATAAAGCCCTCCATCGAGCCATTTTCCGATGTGCTCGCCCTTCCACCAATGGCCGCCATCGGCGTAGCCGCCCGGCGCCGCGGCGGGCGCGGCACGGCGCTCTGCTCCCAGTGCAGGTCCGGGGATGATGGTGTCGAAACTCGCCGCGAGGGGAATCCGCGAGGCTTCGGGAACGAAGGCCTTGTGCAGGATGAGGATATCAGGTCCGAGGCCTGCCGCGCGGCGCTTCGCGATCCAGTCGGCGATCGCCGCGAGCCTTGGTCCGCGGCCGCTGCGGATCGGCCAGGGAAGACCCTCGACGTTCCACAGCAGGACGCGCAAGCGCATCGCCTTGCGCCCGCCGGCGAGCGTTTCGACCGTCGGCAGCGCGGCGGGATCGGTGCAGCTTGCGGTGCGCTCGATCCGCGCCAGCTTGCCGTTTGGCAGAAGCGACCAACCGGCCACCGCCAGCCCGAGCAGGGCGATGGCGATGATCGCGAGCCGGCGTCCTATTCGACGGTCAGGCCGGTCCATTTCGCCGCAAACGCATATTTGTCGGCCGCCTCGGCGATCACCTTGTCGGTCGGCTTGCCCGATCCGTGACCGGCGCGGGTTTCGATGCGGATCAGGTGCGGTTTGTCCCCGACCTTCGCATGCTGCAGCTCCGCGGTATATTTGAAGCTGTGGCCCGGCACGACGCGATCGTCGGTGTCCGCGGTTGTCACGAGCACGGCGGGATACGCCTTTCCGTCATGGATGTTGTGATAGGGAGAGTAGGCGAGCAGCGTCTTGAAATCGCTCTCCTTCGACGGATAGCCATAATCATCGACCCAATAGCGGCCCGCGGTGAAGCGGTCGAAACGCAGCATGTCCATCACGCCCACGGCCGGCAGCGCCGCCGCGAAGAGGTCGGGGCGCTGATTGACCACGGCGCCGACGAGCAGCCCGCCGTTCGAGCCGCCCTCGATCGCGAGCTGGCCCTTGCCGGTGATCCCTTGCGCGATCAGATATTCGCCCGCTGCGATGAAGTCGTCGAAGACATTCTGCTTCTTGTCGAGGCGGCCGGCGTCGTGCCACGCCTTGCCATATTCGCCGCCGCCGCGGATGTTCGCGACCACAAGCACGCCGCCTTTGTCGACCCAGGCGAGCTTGGTCGGCGAGAAGCCGGGAACCTGCGACAGGTTGAAGCCGCCATAGCCGTAAAGCAGCGTCGGCGAGCCCTTGCTGCGGTCGAGCCCCTTCTTCATCACGAGGAACATCGGCACTTCAGTGCCGTCCTTCGATTTGAAGAAGCGCTGTTCGACCGAGAACTGCTTGGGATCGAAGGTCAGCTTGGGCTGCGCGAAAATCTCGCTCTTTCCCGTGACGGTATCGAGGCGGTAGATCGTCGTCGGGGTCGCATAGCTCGCAAAGCTGTAGAAGGTTTCGGGGTCGGCCGACTTGCCACCGAACCCCGAGGCGGAACCGATATCGGCGAGTTTGATGTTCGCGATCGGCTTGCCGTCGAGGCCGACCATGCGCGCTTCGGACTTGGCGTCGCCGAGATAAGAGAGGATGATACGATTGCCGACGCGCGAGGCGCCGACCAGCGTCGCCGCATTTTCACCCACCACCTCGGTCAGCTCCGATGGCTTCCTAATATCGAGCGAGACGATGCGCTGCCGCGGCGCGCCCTTGTTGGTGACGAAGGTAAAGCGGGTTCCTTCGTTGGTCACATATTCCCAATTGTTCGCATAGTCGGCCACCAGCGTGATCGGCTTGCCGCCTTTCACCGGGTGAAGCGTCAGGCCGAAACGCTCATCGGTACCCTCCGACGAGACGACGAGCAGATATTTGCCGTCGTCGGTGACGACCGCGGCATGGTTGAGCTTCGGCCTGTCGGGGGTCGCGTGGATCAGCACGTCCGCGCCCTGCTCGGTCCCGAGCTTGTGGAAATAGACCGCGTGATTCTCGTTGAGCGACTGGAAGGCTTCGCCCTCTTTCGGCTCGGGAAAGCGCGAATAGTAAAAGCCGCTCCCATCCTTCGCCCAGTCGAGCGACGAGAATTTGACCCAGCGGATTTCGTCGCTGCGATCCTGCCCCGTCGCGACATCCTTGACGCGGACGATGCGCCAGTCGGTTGCGCCGTCCTGAACCGAGTAGAGAAGATATTTTCCGTCTTCGGACGGGTTCCACTCGCCGAGCGCGGTCGCACCGTCCTTGGCCCACGTGTTCGGGTCGATCAGGATGCGGCCTTCGCCCTTCAGCCCTTCTCGGACATAGAGAACCGACTGCGGCTGAAGCCCGTCGTTGCGCGTGTAGAAATAGCGCGTGCCGGCCTTCGTCGGCAGACCGAAGCGTTCGTAATTATACAATTCGGTCATCCGCTTCTTGAATGTCTCGCGGCCGGGCAGCGTCGCGAGATAGGCGTCGGTGACCTTGTTCTGCGCGGCGACCCACGCAGCGACCTTCGGATTGACGCGCACATCGTCCTCGAGCCAGCGATACGGATCCGCGACGTCGACACCGAACTGCGGATCGACGGTATCGCCGCGCTCGGTCGCGGGATAGGTCATCGCCGGAGCGGGCACGGAGGCGCCGGCATCGGCGGCGTGCGCGGTTGCAGGCGCCATCAGCAGCGCGGCCAGCGCGAGCGGCGCGCGAAAATTCTTGGGGGGCATGGCAAGGCGATCCTCATCGTCGGGAAACATTCGTGCGGCTTTATGTAAGGAGGGAAAAGGGCGGGGCAAGCGGATTCGGTGCCGCGGGACGAGCCCTATGTACGGTCGATGGCGATCCCCAGCGCCGCGAAATCACTTGCGAATTCGGACAGCGCGAGCAGCCCCGAACAGGCCCGGGCGCCATCGGGCGGTGGATTGCCGTCGCGAAAGCGCCGCATCAGCGCGAGCGCGGCAAGCGTCGGGACATAAGGCCCGCGATTGCCGTCGGCGCGCAAGGTCCAGCGCGCGCGGCGAACTTCGCCGGCGGTATCGCGGCCTTCGGCGATGATCTCCATCGCGCCGACATCGCTGCCGAACGGGAGGAGCAGTCGGGCGATCGCGAGCAGCGGGCGTGCGGCGGGGCGAAGGCTGGCGAACCAGCCCCGGCGGACGGGAAGCGCGAGCAGCGCGAGGCCGAGGTGAAGGATCGAAAGCTCCATCCCTGCGAAGAATTCGGCCGCCTTTGACGGCCGGTAGCGCGCGACGAGCAAATCCTGCTCGGGCGTATCGCAGACGCTGGCCCAGCGCTTGCCGACGCCCTCGATGCGCCAGCGATGCAGCATCCCCCAGCCGGAAACACTCGTCCACGCGCCGTCGCGCCAGACGCGCACCGGATGCCCTGCGTAGGAGAGAATGGCCTGCACCACTGCAAGGCCACGCGGCGCGCGATTGCCGGGAAAGATGCCGATGCGCAGGCTCTCGACTTCGCGCCAGCCCGCGACCAACTCGTCGATCACGGCGTGCGAAAGCGCCGGGATCGAACTGGCGCCGGTGGTGATGCTGATCCCCGCCGCCTTTGCCGCGGTATCATGAGCCCCGGTCGCCGCGACGAAATCGCGTCCGTCGGCAAGGTCGGCATAGGGAACGCGTGCAGCGATCGCGGCTTCGATCACGGTCGGAGCCGCGGACTGGAAGGGGCCGGCGGCGTCGATCACCAAGTCGAAACCGGCAAGATCGGCCGGGGTGAGCTCCGTTCGATCGAGTGTCCGCGTCGGGAGCCCGCCGAGACGCGCAGCCAAGGCATCGAGTTTGGCCATGCTGCGTGCAGCGAGCGTCAGCGCCAGCCCCGTCTCGCGCGAGGCAAGTTCGGCTAGCCGGCTGCCGAAGACGCCCGTCGCGCCGATCAGCAGGACGCGAAGGTCAGCCATCGCGGAACAGCGCGTGCTGGCTCAGCAACTCACCGAACAGCGGGTGCACGACCTTGAGGTCGAAGGCAAAGCGGCCGAGCCCGAGATGCTGATGCGTCACCACCGTCGCGCCCGGTGCGAGCCAGCGGGGCAGGCGGAGGCGGCGACCGGCGACCTGCCAGAAATAATGGTCGGAGGCGAAGATCAGCGCATCGGCCTCCGCGCGGACGGTCAGCGCCATGCCGAAGCCGCCGCCGATATGCTCCTCGAGTCCCGTCGTTCCGGCGAAACGCTTGGCGCTGTGGATGACCTGCGGGAAACCGCGCGCGCGGCCATAGATGCGCGTCCAGATCTGGCCGCCGCTGATGCGGTCTTCGGAGACCGCGACCGCGGCAGGCGCGGGACCGCCGCTCGCGAGCGGCAGCGGCGCGCCGATCAGGCGGCAGAGCTGCGCGAGCAGCCACCCCGCGCGGGAGAGTCTCGTCCAGACGATTTCGCCGCTATAGGCCGCGACGTGCTGACCGGCGAGGCGCTTGGAAAAGCGGCGACGGACTTCACCCGGAAGCGCGTTCCAGTCATGCGGAGCGACGAGGCGGCGGAAGCGATAGTCATAGAGGCCGCCGTCGCCCGCTTCCGCCGGTGAGACGGGCGTTTCGCTTTGCCATCGTCTTTCGCCCCGCATGATCGCCTCCCTAGTTGGCGTCCTTGCCAATATCGCCTTTGCCCTTGCCGGGCCGCCAGTTGATCAGCTTCGTCACTCCGGCGCCCAGCTTGATCAGCCGCATCAGCGCAGGTTTCGGCACGCTCAGCATCTCGTCGTGCCAGCGGCTCATCGTCGTCACGAAATCCAGCATCTCGCCGAGCCGGGCTTTGGCCCCGGCGCCGAGTTGCGGATCGGTCGCGGCCTGCGCGACGCAGGCCTTGAGCGCGGCCTCGGCGGGATCGATCTCGCGCGCCTTGCGCCCCGCGGCGATGCGCGTGACCATTTCCCAAATGTCCTTCTCGGCGGTGAAATGATCGCGGCGGTCGCCCAGCAAAGGCACGCGTTCGATCAGCCGCCAGGCGAGCAATTCCTTGATCGAATTCGAGACGTTAGAGCGCGCGAGGCCCAGGCGGTCCGCGATCTCTTCGGCATGGAGCGGAGGGTCCGACAGGAAGAGCAGCGCGTGGATTTGCGCCACCGAACGGTTGACGCCCCACTGGCTGCCGAGATTGCCCCAATGGAGAATGAACTCGGTCGCGGCGGGGGACAGGTTCGACTCACGTTCGATGATTTCTGTCATAACAGAAATATCTGATATCAGTGGCCGATGGTCAAGCGATTTGCGTAGCCGGGCTTAAGCCGGGCTTTGGCGGCTGTATCAGGCCGGGACAGCTTTGTGGGGGTGCTACTTTTCGCGCTTTCCGGCTGCTAATGGGCGACTCGGACCGAGGCGAAGTGACCGTCGGTGAGGGCAGGACCATGAAGAAAACGTTACTCGCGCTGGCGCTGATGTCGGCCTCCGCCGTGACCGTTCCCGCGCATGCGGCGGCGATCATCACGTTCGACAACAAGACCTCGATCTCGGACGAGAATAATTTCAAGACGCAGCTCGCTGCGCTGGGGCTGACGAAATACGACACGACGGGGGCGTCGATCGTTCTCGACCAGAACTCGATCATCACCTTTCACCTGATGGGGTCGGAAAGCAGCCTCAACGACACGTTCTCGACGGTGTCGGCGCCCGTGCTGACGACGACCGAGGCGGGGACGTTCCAGAATAATTTCGCTGCGCCGATCCTTCTCGGCAGCCGCAGCTTCAGCGCGGGCAGCCTTGCAGGCCTGCTGAATTTCTCGGCGATCGGGGGCAAGTCGGCCACCGTGGGCCAGACGGGCTTCGGGATCCTGCTGACGAACGCACAGACGAGCGGCGCGGCGGTTTCGACCTTCTATTTCGCCTATGACGACGAAGCGCGCAACGCGGACAAGGATTATGACGACATGATCATCCGCGCCACCGTTACGTCAGCGGTGCCCGAACCGCAGACCTGGGCCCTGATGCTCGCGGGTTTCGGTTTCGTCGGCGGTGCGATGCGCGCCAGCCGCCGGAAAGCAAAGATCAGCGTTTCCTACGCCTGAACCACGGCCTTGCCGGCGCCTTAGCAGGTGGCGCCGGACGAGACCGGGACGGGCGTGAAAAAGGGCGGCAATCCTTTCGGATGCCGCCCTTGATCTTGTGTCGCTGAAACGCCGCGGCTTACGCGTCTTCCAATTCCTCGTCGGTGAACACCGGACCCGAATCCTGGCCCTTGGCGTCAACGTCGCGGTCGACGAATTCGATGATCGCGATCGGGGCGGCGTCCGATGCGCGGATGCCGGCCTTGATGATGCGCGTGTAGCCGCCGTTGCGGTCCTTGTAGCGCTCGGCGAGGACGTCGAACAGCTTCACGAGCTGCGTGTCGTCCATCAGACGGCTCATCGCAAGGCGACGGTTGGCGAGGCCGCCACGCTTTGCGAGCGTGATCAGCTTTTCGACATAGGGACGCAGTTCCTTCGCCTTGGCGACGGTCGTCGTGATCTGCTCATGCTTGATGAGCGAGGCCGACATGTTGCGGAACATCGCGATGCGATGCGCGCCGGTGCGCTGAAGCTTCCGGCCACCCGATTTATGACGCATAATCCATTCCTTCGTTCGTTAAGGGCCCGTGTGAGGTAGCCCAGACCAGGCCCGCTTGAGGGGGAGCCCATTCCCTGCCCCGTCGCCCCCGCGAAGGCGGGGGCCGCTGGAGGCGTAGCGTTAGGGTGCATGCGGCCCCCGCCTTCGCGGGGGCGACGTGCTTTTTACCCGAGAAGTTCCTGTTCGAGCTTCTTGGCCATTTCCTCGATGTTTTCCGGCGGCCAGCCGGGGATGTCCATGCCGAGGCGCAGGCCCATCGACGACAGCACTTCCTTGATTTCGTTCAGGGACTTGCGGCCGAAGTTCGGCGTGCGGAGCATTTCGGCTTCGGTCTTCTGAACGAGATCACCGATATAGATGATGTTGTCGTTCTTGAGGCAGTTCGCCGAGCGGACCGACAGTTCGAGCTCGTCGACCTTCTTGAGAAGGAAGCGGTTGAGCTGGTTGACGTCCGACTCGTCGGCGGTGGCCGACGGAGCCGCCATGCCGATGAGGCCGCTGTCGTTCATCGCTTCTTCGAAGTGGACGAAGACCTGCAGCTGGTCCTGGAGGATGCGCGCGGCATAGGCGACGGCGTCTTCCGGGGTGACCGTGCCGTCGGTTTCGACGGTCAGGCTCAGCTTGTCGAAGTCCAGCTCCTGACCGATGCGGGCATTGTCGACCTTGTAGGCGACCTGGCGCACGGGCGAGAAGAGCGAGTCGACCGGGATGAGGCCGATCGGCGCGTCGGCCGGACGGTTCGCGGTCGCGGGGACGTAACCCTTGCCGGTGTCGGCAACGAGTTCCATGTTCAGCGTCGCGCCCTCGTCGAGGTGGCAGATGACATGGTTCGGGTTCATCACCTTGATGTCGCCCGAGACCATGATGTCGCCGGCCTTGACGGTCGCGGGACCGGTCGCCGAAAGCTGGAGCCGCTTCGGGCCTTCGCCTTCCATCTTGAGCGCGATCTGCTTCACGTTGAGGACGATGTCGGTCACGTCTTCACGCACGCCGGCCAGGCTCGAGAATTCGTGCAGCACGTTCTCGATCTTGATCGACGTGATGGCCGCACCCTGGAGCGACGACAGCAGGACGCGGCGCAGCGCGTTGCCGAGCGTCAGGCCGAAACCGCGCTCAAGCGGTTCGGCGACGAAGGTCGCCTTGCGCTTGCCGTCGCCGCCGGCCTTGATTTCCAGGTTGCTGGGCTTCTTCAATTCCTGCCAGTTCCGGATATTGACAGTCATGGACTTCCCTTCGCTAGTGGCGGAACGGCCGGGGTCGGCGGCGATTCCGCGGAGATATTGCGGCGGCGCGGCGGCCCGAAGGCCGCCGTTCCGGTAAAAGGCGTCAGACGCGGCGGCGCTTGGCCGGGCGGACACCATTGTGCGGGATCGGCGTCACGTCGCGGATCGACGTGATGTGGAACCCGACGGCCTGCAGCGCGCGCAGCGCCGATTCACGGCCGGCACCGGGGCCCTTGACCTCGACTTCGAGGGTACGGACGCCATGTTCGGCGGCTTTCTTGCCCGCGTCTTCGGCGCAAACCTGCGCGGCGTACGGGGTCGACTTGCGGCTGCCCTTGAAGCCCATCATGCCGGCGCTCGACCAGGCAATCGCATTGCCCTGCGCGTCGGTGATGGTGATCATGGTGTTGTTGAAGGTCGCGTTGACGTGGGCCACACCCGACGAGATGTTCTTGCGTTCGCGCCGACGAAGGCGCTGCGGTTCACGAGCCATTGTGCTGTATCCTACCTAAATCCGTAAAGCGGCCGGGGCGCAGCCAGAAGGCGGCCGCCGGCACGAAAAACCGGCTTACTTCTTCTTGCCGGCGATCGGCTTCGCCTTGCCCTTGCGGGTGCGCGCATTGGTGTGCGTACGCTGGCCGCGGACGGGAAGGCCCTTGCGATGACGCAGGCCGCGATAGCAGGCGAGGTCCATCAGGCGCTTGATGTTCATCGCCGTGTTGCGGCGAAGATCACCCTCGACCGTGTGGTCGGCGTCGATCGTTTCACGGATCTGCAGGACTTCGGCGTCGCTGAGGTCCTGGACGCGGCGGCTGTGGTCGATGCCCAGCTTGTCGGCGATGTCGACGGCGGTCTTGCGACCGATGCCGTGGATATAGGTGAGCGCAATGATAACGCGCTTGTTGGTGGGCAGGTTGACGCCCGCAATACGTGCCATGCTATTCTTTCTCCTGCTCCACAGGACTCGCTGGCATACGGGTCCTATCTCAAAGCGTCTGATTTCCAACGCAAAAAACGGACCACGAATACGCTTGGAGCGTTTCGCCGTCCGGTCAGGCTGTCGGAATGGTTGCGCAGTTAGGGTGAGTCGCGCCCAAAGTCAAGGGAAGTGCGGCGCAACGAAGGGGTTTCCGCGACGCGAAAACCCGCCGGCTGGTGCCGCTATGCCTTTGACGTAAGCGCGACCGCGCGGTCGTGCAAGCGGCCGACGACGGCCCGGTGGATTCCGGGGGCACATGCGATCACGCCGAAGGCCTGCGCGCGCGGGGTGTTGAACACGAGCGGCTCGCCGAACGCGTCGCTGACCGCCGCCCCCGCCTCGGTCGCGATCAGCGCCGCGGCGGCGACGTCCCATTCGAATCCCCAGCGCAGCGTCGCAACCAGGTCGGCGCGGTCGTCGGCGACGAGCGCCATGCGCAGCGCGATGCTGTTTGGCTTGGTGACCATGATCAGGTCGCGGTCGATCTTGGGCAGGCTGTCGGCGGGGACGCGCGATCCGTCGAAGATCATCCGGCGGCTCGCGCGCAATGCCTCACCATTGAGCAACGCGCCCTTGCCGCGCTGCGCGACCCACAGCTCGTCGAGCGCGGGGGCATAGAGCACGCCGAGTTCGGGCTGGCCGTCGACGACGAGCGCGACCGAGACGCACCAGCCGGGACGGCCGCGAATGAAATCGCGCGTGCCGTCGATCGGATCGACGCACCACATCGCGCGGCACGACAGCCGGTCCTCGCTGTCCGCGGTTTCTTCGGAAAGCCAGCCGGCCTCGGGTACCATCGCGCCGAGCACGGCCTTGAGGCGCGCATCGACCGCCAGGTCGACGTCGCTCACCGGATTGTCGTGCGACTTGTTCCAGACGTTGACCGCCTTGCCCTCGCCGCGCCAGCGCGCCATCGCCATGTCGCCGACCTCGCGGGTGGCGGCGATCACGGCTTCGAGGTTGCGACCCGGCACCGGCGTCTAGCCCGAGGCGACGGTCATGCCGTCGATGCGAAGCGTGGGGACGTTGGTGCCGTGGCGGAATTCGAGGTCGTTCGCCGGGGTCAGCGCCGCGAACATATCGATCAGATTGCTCGCGACGGTGAATTCGGCAATCGGGGCGACGATCTGGCCGTCGCGGATCATGAACCCCGACGCGCCGCGGCTATAGTCGCCGGTGACCGGATTGACGCCCTGGCCGATCAGCTCGGTGACATAGATGCCTTCCTTGATGTCGGCCATCAGCGCTTCGGGGCTGACGCTGCCGGCTGCCAGATGAAGATTGCTCGCGCTGACGCCCGAGGCGCCGCCGCCGCGGCTGGCGTGGCCCGTGGGTTCGAGGCCGAGCTGCTTCGCCGAGGCGGTGTCGAGAAGCCAGCCGGTGATCTTGCCGCCGGTCACGATGTCGCGCGCCGCGGTCGGCAGGCCCTCGCCGTCGAACGCGCGGCTGCGCAGACCGCGCTGGCGGTGCGGGTCGTCACGGATGACGATGCCGCTGTCGAAGAGCGCCTGCTCCTCCTTGCCGAGCAGAAAGCTGGTGCCACGCGCGATGGCGGGCCCGGCGATCGCGCTCAGGAGATGGCCGACGATGCTGCTGCCGATCCGCGGATCCAGGACGACGGGCAGCTTGCCGGTCGGCGCCTTGCCGGGGTTCAGGCGCCCGACCGCACGGGTACCCGCACGCTGGCCGATCTCCTCGGCGCTTTCGAGGTCGGCAAGATAATGCGCGCTGTGCCAGCCGTAATCGCGCTGCATGCTCGCGCCTTCGCCCGCGATGACGCTGGCCGACAGGCTGTGCCCGCTGGACCCGTAGCCGCCGAGGAAGCCGTGGCTCGTCGCGAGCGCGAAGCGGGTGCGGCTGTGGCTGGCGCTGCCGCCTTCGCTGTTCGTCACGCCCGCAACCGCGCGCGCTGCCTCTTCGACGCGAAGCGCGGCTGCACGCAGCGCCTGCGGGTCGGCTTCGCTGCCGTCGTCGAGGTCGAAATCGGGCGCCGTTCCGCGAAACAGCCGGTCCTGCGGCGCAAGGCCGGCGTACGGATCCTCGGGGGCTTCGCGCGCCATCGCGACGCAGCGCTCGACGAGTTTGGCGAGTTCGCCGGCGTCCATATCGGCGGTCGACACGCTGGCGCTGCGCTGGCCGACGAAAACGCGGAGCGAGATATCCTGCCCCTCGGACCGTTCGACATCCTCGAGCGCGCCGAGCCGCATCGAGACCGAGGTCGCGGCGTTACAATAATAGAGCGCGTCGGCGGCATCGGCACCGACTTTGGTCGCGGCGTCGCACAGCATCTGCGCACGGTCGAGGGCTTCGGCAACGGTCAGCATGCGCGCGCCCTATACGGCGCGCGGCGGGGCGTCAAAATCTAAAGCAACAACCAACCGTCACCCCGATCGGGTCGGCGATGACGAAAGTCGATTACTTCACGATCGCGGCGATTGCGTCGGTTGCCGCCATCGCACCACTCACCCACAGGAAGGGCAGGGTGAGCGCTGCTGCCCACAGGCGGCGCGTATCGCGGCGGAAACGCGCGTGGAGGCCGCGGCTCGCGAGGGCCTGGCGGCTGAGGTGGTACCAGCGGCGTTCGGTCATGCGCGCGGCGGGCAGGGCGAGCGCGAGCAGGACGACGAGCGCAACGACGATCAGCGCGGACGGGGCGCCTGCGGCGACGGCGCTCATGACCAGCCAGATCTGGAGGGCGGCGAAAGCGAGGAGCGCGGCGGCGGCGTGCCAAGTCATCCGGCGGCCGAGGCTACGTGCCGCGGGGACGCTTGCAGTCGATCGGCGCCAGAGGCGCGGTCCGAACGTCGATGCCATGTTTTCAGCCTCCCCGGCCGGCGATTCCCAGAAACCGCACGTTTTGCCCCAAAAATTCCCAAGTCAAGACAGTCTGCACGCGAATCGTTAATTTTTGCATTCAATTCGTCCCGGATTCGCAACGAATCCGGGTTGGAGTGCCGAAATCGCTGCAAATCCTGTGATATTTGCGCCGTCGAACGCCCAAAATGGCACCGACGGTCGAGCCTCGCCGGTCGTTGGTCGACTTGCATCCAAATCCGGGCGCGATAGCGTCTAGCCCCTGTCCAGCTGCTTTCAGCCAACAGGGGAAATCATCGATGCGTTATCTTGCCGTCCTGGCCGCCTTGTCCCTTCCGCTCGCACCCGCACTCGCTCAGGAAAGCAAGCCTGCGGTCGAGCCCAAGCCCGCGGCGCTGATCGCCAATGGCGTTCCCGAGGTGCCCGCCGAACTGACCGCGGCGACGCGGCCCTATATGGAGAATCGCAGCGCGGGGTTCGTCGGCTGGAACGAGGTCGACAAGTCGATGCTGATCGCGACGCGTTTCGGCAACACAGCGCAAATTCATCGCGTCGCGATGCCGATGGGCGCGCGCCAGCAGCTGACGTTCGAAGCCGAGCCCGTCGGGCTGGGCGCTTGGTCGCCCAAGACCGCCGATATCATGCTCGTCCAGAAGGACGTCGGCGGCAACGAGTTCTTCCAGCTCTATGCGATGAAGGACGGCCGCCTCGACCTGCTAACCGATGGCAAGAGCCGCAACGGATACAACGCCTGGAGCAGGGACGGCACGACGCTCGCCTATACGTCGACGCGGCGCAACGGGCGCGACAGCGACATCTATCTTATGAACCCGCGCGACCCTTCAACGAACCGGATGATCGCGCAGGTGAGCGGCGGGGGCTGGGCCGTCAACGACTTCGCGCCCGACATGCGCTGGGCGATCGTCTCGCAATATGTCTCGGTCGAAAAGGTCGACCTGTTCCGCCTAGACCTGACGAGCGGCGCGATGACGCCGATCGGCGACCACAAGAAGACGATTGCGCAGAGCGGCGCCGAATTCGCGCCCGACGGTACGATCTGGATGACGAGCGACGAGGGGTCGGACTTCCAGCGGCTCGGGACGCTCGACGCCGCGACGGGCAAGTTCACGCCGAAGGGGCCGGCCGAGAAATGGGACGTGACGAGTTTCAATATCGCCGACGACGGCAGTTTCATCGCCTATGTGGTGAACGAGGCGGGGATGTCGAAACTCAGGCTGCTCGATCCGAAGGGCGGCGCGGTACGCACCGTCGATCTGCCTGCAGGCGTGATCGGCGGAGTCAGTATCGCGCCGTGGGGTGACGTCGGCTTCACCTTGAGCTCGGCGCGCAGCGCGAGCGACGCCTATAGCGTCGACCCGAAGACGCTGAAGGTCACGCGCTGGACGCAGAGCGAGACCGGTGGGCTCGATCCGCTCAAGAATGTCGAGCCCGAACTCGTGAAAGTGAAGAGCTTCGACGGGCTCGAAGTGTCGGGCTTTCTCTACCGTCCCGATGCCGCCAAATTTCCCGGCAAGCGGCCGCTGATAATGAACGTCCACGGCGGCCCCGAGAGCCAGTCGCGGCCCGGTTTCATGGGACGCAACAATTATCTGGTGAACGAGATGGGGATCGCGGTCTTCTATCCGAACGTCCGCGGCTCGACCGGCTATGGCAAGAAGTTCGTCAGCCTCGACAACGGGCCGTTCAAGCGCGAGGACAGCGTCAAGGACATGGGCGCCTTTCTCGACCTGTTCGCGAAGGACAAGAGCCTCGACGCGTCGCGCTTCGGGCTGACGGGCGGCAGCTATGGCGGCTATATGTGCTATGCCGCCGCGACGCATTATGCCGACAAGCTGCGTGCGAACCTGTGCGTCGTCGCGATCTCGAACTTCGTGACCTTCCTCGAGAATACGCAGGAATATCGCCGCGACCTCCGCCGTGTCGAATATGGCGACGAGCGCGATCCCGTTCAGCGCAAGAAGCTGATCGAAATCTCGCCGCTCACCCGCGTCGCCGACATCAAGAAGCCGCTGTTCGTGGTCACGGGTGCAAACGACCCGCGCGTGCCGGCGTCGGAGGCCGATCAGATCGTCGCCGCGGTGCGCAAGAATGGCGGCACGGCGTGGCACCTCGTCGGCACGAACGAGGGGCATGGCTTCGCGAAGAAGGAAAACGCCGACTATAATTTCTGGACGTCGCTGCTCTTCTGGAAGCAGTATCTGCTGAACTGAGCGCCGACGCCAAAGCATCGAGCAATCGTCAAGGCCGTGCGCCCCCGCCTTCGCGGGGATGCACGGTCAATCGAGAAGGCCGATCAGTTCTTCGGCGGAACCGGAAGCTCGCCCGCGTCGGCATCGGGCGTTGCGGGGGCGGGCGCCCGGCCGCTCGCCTGGCGTTCGAGTTCCTCGGCCGCCTTCTGGCGCTCGGCGAGGGCCTTTTCCTCGGCGACCACCGCCGCTTCGACGTCGGCCGCGGCAGCGTCGATCCCGGCGAGGCGCTTGGCACGTTCGTCGGCGATCATCGCCTGCCAGTCGGTCTTGTCGGCGGCCGTCTGCTCGGCCTTCGCGCCCGCGACGAGTTGCTGCGTGCAGCCCGTGAAGCCGCCCAGCCCGACGGGCGAACAGCTGTCGGTGCCGAAGCGGCCGACGCGCTCCATCGCGGTGACGCGGTTCAGCCATGCCTGGTTGCGCGGATCGAGCGGGTCGCCACCGCGGAACATCTGCGGCACGCGATAGCGGTCCTGTTCGGGCAGGCGGTTACAGACGACGATTTCGTCAGGGCTCGACGCTTCGCACTTGTCATTGCCATAGACGATGACCTGATTGATCTTTTCGGCGTTCGTGGTGTCCGCATCCTGCGCGGCGGCGGGCAGCGCGGCGAGGCTGCTGGCGAGAAACAGCGCGGCAAGCGGCAGGCGGGTCATCAGTCTTTCCTTCATCCTGTTTGGGCGGGCTTGGCAGCCCTAGTCTGCATCCGTGCTGAACGGCGCCGAGCTTATCAGATACGCTTCGAAAGCGCGATGGCTGCGCGGCAGCCGGCACGGATCGCAAGACTGAGCAGCGGATAGCCCGGCGCGCTTTCGGCGCCCGCGGCGAGCGCGGCCTCCTTGTGCTCCAGCTCTTCTGCGCGGAAATCCTCGACCGCGGCGCTGAGTTCGGGGTCGCTGTCGCCAAGCTCGTCGAGCTGGTGGCGATAATGGCGGTCGATCTCGGTCTCGACCGCGGCGGTGCACGCCATCGCGGCGCGCGGACCCATTGCGGCGGTAACAGCGCCCAAGGCGAAGCCCGCGACGTTCCATACCGGTTGCAGCGCGGTCGGACGCACGCCGCGGCGCGCGACCATCGCGTCGAAGAATCTGCGGTGTCGCTCTTCCTGCTCGGCCATATGCGCGATCTCGCGCGCCATCGGGTGGCGGTCGCCCATCACCGCGAGCTGGCCCGCATAGATGCGCGTCGCGCCATATTCGCCCGCCTGATCGACGCGGATCATCGAGGCATTTTTATCGGGCTTGCTCATGCGCCCGATGTGCGCCCGCCGCGGAGCAAGGTCAAGACGAGCGCCGCGCCCGCGAGGGAGAAGATCGCGTTGAAACCGGCGAGCGAAATACCGAACATCTCCCACTGCGGGACGTCGCAGCGGATGATCGGCGTCGCCATGATCTGGTCGAGCGAGATCGGACCGGTCTGCGTCGTGCTGCACGTCGTCAGCCCTTCCCAGAAGCGATACTCGACCCCGGCGTGAAAGACGCCGATCAGCCCGCTCATCGCGATCGCGATCGCCGCGAGCAGGGTCAGCGTGCGCATCGCGCCGTCGTTCTTGCGCAGCAGCAGCGCGAGCAGCGCCAACAAGATCGCGGCCTGGTGCGGCCAGCGCTGCCAATAGCACATCTCGCACGGGTGGAGACCGAAGCCGAACTGCGAGACGAGCGCACCGCCATAGAGGAGCAGCGGTACGGCAAGCGCGACGAACGGCGCGGCGAGACGGGATCGAAGCATCAAAAACCTACCTTGGGATGCCGTCATCCCGGCGAAGGCCGGGATCTCGACATTGCATCGTGACGCACCGGAGAGATCCCGGCCTTCGCCGGGATGACGGATAGAAAGGAATCCTCAGTTGCGCGCGGTCGGCTTGGTCGCCGGTTTTGCGGGCGGTTTGCCGCCCTGCGCCATGCGCGGAGCGGTCGGGCTGATCCGCCCGATCGTCTGCAGCGCATAATAGAGCTGATAATCCTCGATGCCCTTCGCCTTCAGGTCGGCGGCGCTTGCGGTAAAGCGCGGATCGTCCTTCTCGTCCTTTTCGAGCAGGCTGTTGTCGACCTTCTTCTCGTTGATCAGGTGACGGCGAAGGTCGCTTTCGCGGAAGCGCGGGCGGTTCTTGTAGTCGGGATCCGACAGCTGCGGCACGCGGATGTCAGGCTCGATCCCGCCTTCCTGCACGCTACGGCCCGAGGGCGTGTAATAGCGCGCGGTGGTGAGGCGCAGCGCGGTGGTGTCGGTCAGCGGCAGCACCGTCTGCACCGAACCCTTGCCGAAGCTGCGTTCGCCCATGATCACGGCGCGGTGCTGGTCCTGAAGCGCGCCCGCGACGATTTCGGAGGCCGAGGCCGATCCCGCATCGATCAGCACGACCACAGGTGCGCCGCCGGCCATGTCGCCCGATTCGGCGAAATAGCGCTCGATGTCGCCCTTCTTGCGCCCGCGCTGCGAGACGATCTCGCCGCGGTCGAGGAACAGGTCGCTGACGCCGACGGCTTCGTCGAGCAGTCCGCCCGGGTTCGAACGGAGGTCGAGCACCCAGCCGCGCGGCTTGTGCCCGAGCGATTTTTCGACCGAGACCATCGCCGACTTGAGGTCGCGTGTCGCGTCGGCGGAGAAGCTGGTGATCGTCAGCACGCCGACATCGTCCTTCACCTCCCATTTGACCGGCTTCACGTCGATGATCTCGCGCGTCAGCGTCATCTCGATCGGCTTGTCCTGGCCTTCGCGCACGACGGTGATGTCGATCGCAGTGCCCGGGCGGCCGCGCATCTGTTCGACCGCCTCGTCGAGCGACAGGCCGAAGATCAGCTCCTTGTTGATGTGCGTGATATAGTCGCCGGCCTTGATCCCCGCACGGTCGGCAGGGGTGTCGGCGGTCGGCGCGATGACCTTCACCACACCGTCCTCCATCGTCACCGACAGGCCGAGGCCGCCGTATTCGCCGTCGGTCTGGGTCCGGAGGTTCGAATAGTCGCGCGCGTCGAGATAGCCCGAATGCGGGTCGAGGCTGGCGAGCATGCCGTTGATCGCGCCCTCGATCAGCTTGTCGTCGCTGACGGGTTCGACATAGTTGGACTTGACCTCGAGGAAGACGTCCATGAAGCGCGAGATTTCTTCCTGCGTCGACGCATCGACGGTCGCCATCGCGCCGGTTGCGAGCGGGACGAGCGCCAGCGTCGAAAGCGCGGCGGCACCCTGCCACAGCGCGAAACGGCGGCGCGGGGACGAAGGGGTCTTGGTCGATTCGGTCATGGTCATCTTTCACTCGCGCAGGACGAACCTGCCTTATAATCCCCGGCGCGCCATCGTCCTACGGAAATCTGGGGGCGTCAAGTCGTACATCCCGATACGAAACAAGGCCCGAACGCCCGATTAACGCCCGTTCAGCCCAGCATCTGCGCGATGTCGACCGGCCGTCCGGCGCGGCGCAGTTCGACCGTGATCCGGCTGTCGTCGGAGCCTGCGCGGCCGACCGGCGTGCCCGCATCGAGCGTATCGCCGACATTCACCGACAGCCCGATCAGCCCCGTGACCAGCGACGTCCAGCCGCCGCCATGGTCGATGATCAATATCTTGCCATAGCCGCGATAATCGCCGGCGAAGCTGACGCGCCCGGGCGCGGGGGCGACGACCTGACCGCCGGGGCGCGCCGCGATCGTGATCCCGCGTGAGCGCACGCCGCTGTCGTCGACCTCGCCCAGCCCTGCGACGATGCGCCCGACGACGGGCAGGCGATAGGCGCCTTGCGTCAGGTCCGCTTCGGCGGGCGCCGGCGGCGCGGCCTGCATCGCCGCGCTCGTCGGGTCGCGCGGCCGTGCGACGGGCCCGGCGAGCTGCGCGAGTTCACCGCGCGTCGCGGCATCGGTTTCGAGCGTGTCCATCAGCTCGACGATGTCGCGCGCCTTTTCGCCGAGTCCGAGTGCGCGTTCGGATTCGAGCTGTGCGCTGCTCATCAGATCGCGCGAGCGGAGGCGGCCTTCGTTTTCGAGCCGGGTCAGCGCATCGCGGCGCGCCGCCAGCTGCGTCTTGCTCGCGGCGAGCGCCTTCAGCGCCACCGCCTGTTGCCGCCGCGTCGCGCGCAGCTGGACGAGCTCGCGCCGCACGCCTGCGGTGCGCTTCGCGATCACGGGCATCGCCGCGTCGATCACCGCGCGCGCGTGGATCATGTCGGTGAGCGAGCCCGGCTGTGCGAGGACGCTGACCGGCGGTTGGCGACTCAGCTGCTGGAGCGCGGCCGTGAGTTCGAGCAACGGCTGCTGCTGTTCGGCCAGCGTTGCTTCCTGCGCCTTCAGCCGCCGCGCGACGAGCGCGACGCGCGCTTCGCCGGCGTTGATATCGGCTTCGGCCGACTGGATCCGCGCGGCGAGCGCCGCGCTGCGTTTCTTGAGCCGGTCGGCTTCGTCGCGCGCGGCGGCGGCCTGCGCTTCGAGCGTGGCGCTCCGCGCCATCGCATCGGCGGACTGTTCTTTGGCGGTCAAGAGTTGCTGGCGCTCGCGCGCGGCGATCACTTCGGGGTCGAACACGTCGCTTTGCGCGGTCGCATAGGCTCCCCCGGCGACCGCGAGGCCCAGCGCCAAAGCGACGGTCCACTGCCTCATTGCCGGCCTTCGCGGTGATAGGGGTGGTTCGCGATGATGCTGGTGGCACGCCACAATTGTTCGGCGAGCATCGCGCGCGCCATCAAATGCGGCCAAGTCGCGCGGCCGAAGGCGATGATTTTGTCGGCGCCTTCGCGTTCGTCGGGCATGAAGCCGTCGGCGGCGCCGAGGCAGAAGCGCGCCTCGCGCACGCCGCCGTCGCGCCATTTTTCGAGGAGTTTGGCGAATTCGAGCGAAGATAGCTGCTCGCCGCCCTCGTCGAGCAATATCGTGCGGCTATTCTCTGCCGCGGCGGGCATGCGTCCGCCGGTGTCGGGAAGTTCCGAAATCTTCTGCGCCCAGGTCACGCGCTTCATATAGCGCTCGACCAGCTCGGCCTCCGGGCCTCGTCCGATACGCCCGCGCGCGATGATGTGCAGCAACATGACGTCCGCCTAACCCGCAGGCGGGGCAGACGTCAATTTACCGCAGCAACCGGCGGCGCGTCGCCGAACGACCACATGCGCTCGAGGTTGTAGAAGCTGCGAACCTCGGGACGGAACAGGTGGACGATGACGTCGCCGGCGTCGATCAGCACCCAGTCGGCGTTGGGCAGGCCTTCGACGCGGACGTGACGGCCCGCTTCCTGCTTGATGCGCTGCGCCAGCTTGTCGGCGATCGCCGAGACATGACGCGTCGACCGGCCGCTCGCGATCACCATATGATCGGCGATGCTGCTCTTGCCGGCAAGCGGGATGGAGATGGTTTCCTGGGCCTGGTCCTCGTCCAGCTGGTGGAGGATCAGCGCGTGGAGGGCTTCCACGCTGGCGTCCGAAGACGTCGGTGCAGGTGCGGCGCCGGGCGCGGCATCCTTACTGGCGGCTATCAAGCTTTTTCATTCCTTTCATCCATGGCCACACGCGAATGCGTCACAGGGTCGCGCAGCGCGCGGCCTGCATAGCGTTCGAACCAGCGGGGGTTGGCCTGCCGTATTGCAGTTGCGGATCGCACGTCGGGCGAAAAACGCAGGAACACGAGGGCAGGCGGTCTCCAGTCTGTCCAAAGACGTTTCTGGTCCGCGGGCCGGACAAAGCGCCGCAGCCAACCCATCGCCTGTGCAGCATGGGTGCGGCCATTATAGCCCGGACGCGCGATAACCGCAATCGGCATCAGTCGCGCAATTCCCCGCCAGTCGCGCCATTGGGGCAATTGGGCGAGATTGTCGGCGCCCATGATCCAGATGAACCGGCGATTGGGGTAGCGGCGGACGAGCATTTTGAGCGTATCGACGGTATAGCGCGTGCCGAACTCGGCCTCGATCGCGGTCGCGCGGATCGGCGAGCGCCGCGCCATCCGCTGCGCCGAACCGAGCCGCGCGGGAAGTGACGCCATGCCCGCCTTCGGTTTCAGCGGATTGCCCGGCGAGACCAGCCACCACAGCTCGTCGAGCCCGAGCGCCTCGATCGCATTGAGGCTGATCGCGCGATGTCCGCCATGCGCAGGGTTGAAGCTGCCGCCGAGGAGGCCGGTGGTGATCACAGGAGCGACTGCCAGTCGCTGCGGTTGTGGACGAGACGAAGGATCATGAGCCTGCCATCGGTCAGTTCATACAAAAGGACAAATGGCTGATCCTTGATCAGCAGCTTGCGCGTGCCTGCATGGACGGGCGATCCAACGGCCGGAAATTTGTCGAGGTTCGCAACCTGATTTCGGATCGCCCGGATGGACCCGGCCGCTTCTGCCGGTTGCCGATATTCGGTCAGCCAATCGTTCAACGCGACCAGATCAGCAACGGCCTTTTCCGACCAGATGATCCGGGTCATCTGGCCTCGTGACCGGCGATCATATCATCCATCATCTTCAGGACGTCGGCATGGTCCACCGTCCGGCCAGCCTCGATGTCATCGCGGCCTTCCTGAAGGAAAGCGGCAAAGCGTGCTTCCTGTTCGGCCGCGTGGCGGACCGCCTGCGCCACGAACCACGCGCGGCTGCGCCCCTGTTCGGCGACGATCTTGTCCACCAGTTCGAGCGTTTCGGAGTCGATACGGGCGGAAATGACGGAATGCTTAGTCATGAAGCATTTGTATCACTTGTATACAAGTGATTCAAGGACGCACCTGTCCCGTGCCGCGCACCAGCCACTTGTACGTCGTCAGCCCTTCGAGCGCGACCGGGCCGCGCGCGTGGAGGCGGCCGGTGGCGATGCCGATTTCGGCGCCGAGGCCGAATTCGCCGCCGTCGGCGAACTGTGTAGACGCGTTGTGCATCACGATCGCGCTGTCGACTTCGGAAAGGAAGCGCTCAGCCACCGCCCGATCCTCGGTGACGATCGCGTCGGTGTGCTTGCTCGAGTGCGCGTCGATGTGCACGAGCGCGCCGTCGATGCCGTCGACGAGCGCGATCGAGACGATCGCGTCGAGATATTCGGTGTCCCAGTCGCCGGGCGATGCCGGGTCGACATGCGGGCTGAGTGCCGCAATACCCTTGTCGCCGCGCACTTCGCAGCCCGCCTTGACGAGCGCATCGACGATGGCGAGCGGCGCGGGATAGGCGCGGTCGATCAGGACCGTTTCGGTCGCGCCGCACACGCCGGTGCGGCGCATCTTGGCGTTCACCGCCAGCTCGACGGCTTTCGCGGGATCGGCGGCGCCGTCGATATAGAGATGGTTGATCCCGTCGAGATGCGCGAGCACGGGCACGCGCGCCTCGTCCTGCACGCGCGCGACCAGGCTCTTGCCGCCGCGCGGGATGATGATGTCGATCAAGCCTTGCGCGCGGAGCAGCGCGCCGACCGCGGCGCGGTCCTGCACCGGCACGAGCTGCACCGCATCGGCGGGCAGGCGGGCGTCGGCGAGGCCCGCGGCGAGCGCGGCGTGAATGGCGCGGTTGCTGTTCACCGCCTCGCTGCCGCCGCGCAGGATCACGGCATTGCCCGACATCAGCCCAAGCGCCGCCGCGTCGGCGGTCACATTGGGACGGCTTTCATAGATGATGCCGACGACGCCGAGCGGCACGCGGACGCGGCTCAGTTCCATCCCGTTCGGGCGCTCCGTGCGGTCGATCTCGCGGCCGACCGGGTCGGGCAACGCGGCGACGTCCTCGACGGCATCGGCGATCGCGCCGAGCCGGCCTTCGTCGAGACGGAGCCGGTCGAGCATCGCCGCGCTGAGCCCCGACGCCTTTCCCGCTTCCATGTCGCGCGCGTTCGCTTCGAGGATGGCAGCCGCCTGCGCACGCAATTGCGCGGCAGCCGCGCGCAGCGCTGCTGCCTTGTCGGCGGTGCTGGCGACAGCGAGCGCCTTCGCTGCCGCGCGGGCGCGGGTGCCCATGTCGGCGATCAGCGCGTCGGCGTCGGTCAGGCGCGGCGAGGAGAGGGCTTCGGCGTTCACGCCCCGCCCCTATCATGCTTTGCGCGCGGCGCGAAAGTCCCGTTGCACGGGCGACCGCGCCCCACTAGTCAGGGCGCATGAGCGGGGACATCGAAAGCATCGGGGCGGCGATCACGGCGGGGCTGGCGGGCTCGGCGGTCGAGCCGAAACATGGCGGCGCGCACGGGCATGGCGGCACGCGCTGCCTCAATTGCGGGACGAGCCTCGTCGGCTCGCACTGCCACCGCTGCGGGCAGAAAGTCGATATCCACCGCAGCTTCGGCGCGATCGGGCACGATCTCGTTCATGCGATCTTCCATTTCGAGGGCAAGCTCTGGAACACGCTGCCGATGCTCGCGTGGCGGCCGGGCGATCTGACGCGCCGCTATATCCATGGCGAGCGCGCGAGTTTCATCTCGCCGCTCGCGCTGTTCCTGTTCGCCGTCTTCCTGACCTATGCGGTGCTCGCGATGGTGGGTGCCGGGGGCGGTCTGGGCGAGGGGCTGAGCAAGGCAGCCGCCGAGCAGACGCGCACCGCGGCGATCAAGGACAGCATGCAGGCCGAGGTCGACCGGATCGACGCCGAACTCGCGAAAAAGGATGTGCCCGCGGCGAAGCGCGCCGAACTGGCAAGCGAACGCGACACGTTGCAGAAGAGCGCCGACTATCTCGGCGTGTCGCGCAGCCGCAGCAAGACCGAACGTACGAACGAGCGCGCCGCGGGACCGCCGGTGCTCGACAATCCGAAGGATCAGGTCGTCACCAGCGCGAACTTCATATCGCAGAACAAGATCGATACGGGCGTTCCCTTCATCGACCACGGGCTGGCAAAGGCCTTCGCGAACCCGGCGCTGATCCTCTACAAGCTGCAGGCGAACGCCTATAAGTTCGCGTGGGCGCTGATCCCGCTGTCGTTGCCCTTCATGTGGCTGCTCTATCCGTTCAGCCGCCGCTTCCACACTTACGACCATTTCGTCTTCGTGACCTATTCGATTTCGTTCATGCTGCTGCTGTTCGTCGTCGTGAGGCTGCTGAACCTGACGATCTTCGGCGAGGTCGCGACCTTCCTGGCGATGCTCTATGTGCCGTTCCACATGTACCGCCAGCTCCGCGGCGCGTATCGCTCGTCGCGCTTCGGCTCGCTCGTCCGCGCAACGCTGCTGCTCTTCTTCAGCCTGTTTTCGGTGATCATGTTCATGCTGCTGCTGCTCGCGCTCGGCGTCAGCGGATAGCGCCAAGCTGTCGCATAAGCCGGGCATAGACCCGGCGAAGAAGGAGGACTGCCATGCACCGGTCGTGGGGCGAGATCGATCGCCGCCTGCTCATCAAACTCGGCACCGCAGGGCTTGCCGCGCTTGCGCTTCCGGGCGCAGCGAAAGCGATGGCGGCGCAGGGTTTCACGCATAGTGTCGCAAGCGGCGAGCCGGGGCCTAACAGCGTCCTCCTCTGGACGCGCTATGCCGCACCGTCGGACACCCGGCTGACGGTCGAGGTTTCCGAAACTTCGGATTTCGCACGCGTCGTGGGCGGCGGCAGCGTCACGGCAGAGGGCGACCGCGATCATACGGCGAAGCTCGCCGTCGATGGATTGCAGCCCGGTCGCTGGTATTTCTACCGCTTCATCGCGCCCGACGGGGCGAAGTCGCCGACCGGGCGGACGCGCACGTTGCCGCAAGGGCCGACGGGTGCGTTCAACCTCGCGCTCTTCTCCTGTGCCAACATGCCCTTCGGGTGGTTCAACGCCTATGGTCACGCGGCGGCGCGGGGCGACATCGACCTGTGCGTTCATGTCGGCGATTACCTCTACGAATATGACGCCGGACACTATCCTTCCGCCAAGGAAGCACTGCCCGGCCGCATCATCGAGCCCGCGAACGAGATCGTCGCGCTCGCCGACTATCGCCTGCGCTATGCGTCGTACCGCGCCGATCCCGACCTGCAGCGGTTGCACCAGCTCTTTCCGATGATCGCGCAGTGGGACGATCATGAATTCGCGAACGATACGTGGAAGGGTGGCGCCGAAAACCACAATGCGGGCGAGGGCAGCTGGGCGGATCGCATGGTCGCCGCCGAACGCGCGCACACCGAATGGATGCCCGTTTCGGACACGCGCTGGCGTCACTATCAGGTCGGTGACCTCGCGACGATCTTTCTGCCCGAAACGCGTGTCACGGCGCGCGACAAGCAGTTCGAGATCGACGATATCGTCAAGGTGGGCGGCAATCCCGGCGCGGCGCTCAAGGCGTTCGCCGAGACCGCGTACCGCGACCCCGCGCGCCAGATGCTCGGCGCCGATCAGGAAAAATGGCTCCTCGGCAGTATCGCCGATTCGGCGAAGGCGGGGACGCGCTGGCAGGTGCTCGCGCAGCAGGTCGTGATGGGCACACTCTTCAGCCCGCCGGAGGCCGCGAACTGGTTCGGGCCCAATCCGCCGGAAATCGTGCGCAGCCGCGTCGCCGCAGCGCAGCTCGCCGCAAAGGCGGGGCTGCCGCTCAACATGGACAGCTGGGACGGCTATCCCGCCGCGCGCGACCGGCTGCTCGCCGCCGCGCAGCGCGCGGGTGCCGATCTCGTCACGCTCTCGGGCGACAGCCACAACGCGTGGGCGTTCGATCTCGAGCATGACGGCAAGTCCGCGGGGATCGAGGTCGGCGGGCACAGCGTCACCTCGCCCGGCTTCGAAAGCTATACGCGCGGCATTTCGGACGACGTTCGCGTCGCCGCGCTCCGCCACTCGTCGCCGCAGCTCAAATGGGCGAACACGCAGGATCGTGGCTATGTGACCGTCGGCTTCACCCCGGACCGGGTGACCGCCGACTGGCACAGTGTCGCCTCGATCCGCGAGCACGACCTGAAACTCTCGGGCTCGCACCGCATGACGGCGATGCGCGGCAAGCGGAAATACGACGCCGCCTGATCCTCCCTGTGCCGAAGGCATGGGGAGGGGGACCGCGCGCGTAGCGCGTGGTGGAGGGGCCGTGTCAAAGCCCCTCCGTCAGCGCTTCGCGCTGCCACCTCCCCATCGCTACGCGACAGGGAGGATTTCATGAATAGGGCGGCGTGTCCTCGAACTCGTCGAACCACGGATAGTCGTTCGCGACGCTCGCGGTGAAGTTGGGCGGGCGCTTTTCGAGGAAGCTCGTCACGCCTTCTGCCGCATCGGGGCTGCGCCCGCGCGAGAAGATCACGCGGCTGTCCCAGCGGTGCGCGTAAATCGGATGCGGCGCGCCCATCATCCGCCACAGCATGTGGCGGGTGAGCGCGACCGACACCGGCGCGCTGTCGGCGGTCATCTCGCGCGCCTTGGCGATCGCGGCGTCGACCAGCGCGCCCGGCGCGTGGACCGACTGGACGAGACCCTTTTCATGCGCTTCGGCTGCCGAAATCAGCCGGCCCGAATAGCAGAGGTCGACCGCGTTCGCGATGCCGACGAGGCGCGGCAGGAACCAGCTCGACGCCGCCTCGGGGACGATGCCGCGGCGCGCGAAAACGAAGCCATAGCGTGCGGTCTCGCTCGCGAGGCGGGCGTCCATCGGCAGCGTCATCGTCGCGCCGATCCCGACCGCGGCGCCGTTGATCGCACCGAGTACGGGCTTCTTTGCCGCAAAGATGCGCATCGACACGCGCCCGCCGCCGTCCTGGACCAGCGGGTGCGACCAGTTGATCGTGCCGTCCTCGGCCACCGGGCTGGCGGACAGGCCGCTTGGAAGCTGGCGCAGCTTGTCGGCGCGCTTGTCATAGTCGAACGTGTCACCCCCGGAGCCAAGATCGGCGCCGGCGCAATAGGCCTTCTCGCCATGCCCGGTGAAGATCACCGCGCGCACGCTGTCGTCGGCATCGCAATCGTCGAGCGCGTCGATGATTTCGGCCATCATGTCGGCGGTGAAGGCGTTCATCCGCTCGGGGCGATAGAGGGTCAGGAGGGCGATGCCCTCATGCTTGTCGAGGCGAATCTCGTTGTAGCTCATCTCTCTCTCCTTGGGGCTCGCGGCATCGTTGCAAGCGCGGCCGTGCAAGGCAAGCTCTAGTTGACGTAAACGTAAAGATAGCGGGGATGACGTGCCCCCGCTTTGTCGCTATAGGCGCGCCAACCGCCCCGGCGTGCGCCTCGCATGAGTCGTTCCCGCCGGGGCCATTCATTTGGTTCCGACAGAAAGACAAGCGCCCATGGCCCGTCGCCGCCAGATCTACGAAGGCAAAGCGAAGATCCTTTACGAGGGTCCCGAACCCGGCACGCTGATCCAGTATTTCAAGGACGATGCGACCGCGTTCAACGCGCAGAAGCGCGGCACGATCAACGGCAAGGGCGTCCTCAACAACCGGATTTCGGAGCATGTCTTCACGCTCCTCGGCAATATCGGGGTTCCGACGCATTTCATCCGCCGCCTCAACATGCGCGAGCAGCTGATCCGCCAGGTCGAGATCGTGCCGATCGAGGTGATCGTGCGCAACGTCGCCGCGGGCACGCTGTCGAAGCGCCTCGGGATCGAAGAGGGGACGCAGCTGCCCCGCACGCTGATCGAATATTGCTACAAGGATGACGCGCTCGGCGATCCGCTCGTCGCCGAAGAGCATATCGCCTGCTTCAACTGGTGCAGCCAGGACGAGCTTCACGACATCCAGGACATGGCGATCCGCATCAACGACTTCATGTCGGGCATGTTCGCCGCGGTCGGCATCCGCCTCGTCGACTTCAAGCTCGAGTTCGGGCGCCTTTATGAAGGCGACTTCAGCCGCATCATCCTCGCCGACGAGATCAGCCCCGACGGCTGCCGCCTGTGGGACATGGCGACGAACGAAAAGCTCGACAAGGACCGTTTCCGCCGCGACCTCGGCGGCGAGGTCGAGGCCTATCAGGAGGTCGCGCGCCGCTTGGGGCTGATGCCCGAAGGCGGCGACAACGCCGTGCTCGACCTTGAAAGCCATCGCAAGAAGAAGAGCTGACGCGCGGGCCTCAACGGCCCGTCGCATATTTAATGCTTGATTTACCATGACTTGATAGGCCCCTCGCATGACGGGGGTCTATCACTGGTTGCGCACGCGGATTTTCCCGCCGGTGCCGGCGGACATCCGCGACGACGTCGCGGTGCTTCGCGCGCAGCGGATCGAGACGCTGACACCGGCGCTGTTCCTGCTGCTCGCCGCGACGACGCCGACCGCGATCTATGCGGGCGTGCCGACCGTTCACTGGATCGTCCGTATCGGTTTTCCGATCGTTCTGGCCATAGTCGGCATCGCCGGGTTCCTGTTCCTGATGCACAATCGCGGTCGCCGGATCAGCCCGCGGCGCGCGCGGCGGATGATCGTCGAGGCGACGTGGCTGTCGGGCGTGATGGGCGCGATGTGCAGCAGCTGGACGGTGATCAACTGGCTCGCCGCGCCGCCTTCGGCGCAAAGCTTCTATGCGATGATCATGGCGATGGGGTCGCTCGCGACCGCCTATTGCCTGTCGTCGATCCGCTTTGCGACCTTCGTCAATCTGGGGATCGGACTGGTGCCCGTCTCCTTCCTGATGCTGACCTCGGGCATTCCTTCCGAGTTCGCGGCGGGTGCGAGTCTCGTGCTCGCCAGCCTGTTCCTGATGCGCATGGTGATCCAGCAGCACGGCCAGCTCGTCGATCTTCTGCTGCTCCAGCGCCAGATGCGCGAACTCGCGCACAGCGACCCGCTGACCTGCCTGCCGAACCGCCGCGCCTTCGACCTTCGTCTCGCCGAAGAGATCGCGCGGATGCAACCGGGAGGCGGCTTTGCGATCGCGCTGCTCGACCTCAACGGGTTCAAGCCGGTGAACGACCGGCACGGCCACGCCGTGGGGGATCAACTGCTCTGCGCGATCGCAGCGCGGCTCGTCCGCGCCTGCGGCAACGATGCCATGGTCGCGCGGCAGGGCGGCGACGAATTCGCGATCCTCGCCCCCGCGGGCTCGCGGCTGCTTGCGACCTCGCTCGGCGATCATATCCTGGCCGCGCTCGCCGCGCCCTATGTGATCGAAGGCCGGTCGATCAGCGTCGGCGCGAGCATCGGCGTCGCGGTCTGGCCCGCGTGCGGCACGACGAGCCACCAGCTGTTCGAAACCGCCGATCGCGCGCTTTATGCGGCAAAAGCCGTTGATCGCGGCGACACGTCGTCTGTCGAAAGCCTCGCGGGCTAGGGCGGGCGCGGCTTGACCGCCTCTCGGGCGGCCGCCAAACCATTGCCATGAAGACACATCTGCTCCGGCGCGCATCGGCCGCGCTGTCGCCTTTCGCTCTCCTCGCCGTCTGCGCCGCTCCGGCCGGGGCCAGGGAGGCCGCGAAGCCCGCCGTCACCGCGACGGTCAATCCGCAGAGCGCCGCCGCCAAGGCCTGGAACTTCGCCGCGAGCGACATCCCCGTCGATTCGAACATCGTCTTCGGCGTGCTTCCCAACGGGATGAAATATGCGCTGCTGAAGAATACGACGCCAAAGGACAGCGTGATCCTGCGGATGCGTTTCGACGTCGGCAGCTTCGCCGAGGCCGACGACCAGCGCGGGCTGGCGCATTTCCTCGAGCATATGGCGTTCAACGGGTCGAAGAACGTTCCCGAAGGCGAGATGGTCAAGCTTCTCGAGCGCAAGGGGCTGGCGTTCGGCGCCGACACCAACGCGTCGACCGGCTTCGACCAGACGGTGTACAAGCTCGACCTGCCGGGCGCCTCGGACGATCTGATCGATACCGGGTTGATGCTGATGCGCGAGACCGCGGGTGAACTGACGATCGATCCGGCTGCGGTCGACCGCGAGCGCGGCATCATCCTGTCGGAGCGCCGCGCGCGCGATACCTACCAGCTGCGCAGCCTGATCGACCAATTGGATTTCCAGATGCAGGGAATGAAGGTCGCGAGCCGCATCCCGGTGGGGACTGAAGAGGTGATCAAGACCGCCCCTGCGGCGCGCATCCGCGACCTCTATGACCGCTATTACCGCCCCGAGCGCGCGACGCTCGTGATGGTCGGCGACTTCGATCCGGCGGCGATCGAGGCGAAGATCGTGGCGCGCTTCTCCGATTGGAAGGGGCGTGGCCCTGCGGGTGCCGACCCCGACATCGGCAATCTCGATTACCGGCGCGCCACGGCGGCCGACGATTTCGTCGATCCTGCAATTCAGGACTCGGTCACGATCGCCGCGTTCAAGCCATGGGTGATCGAGCCCGATACGAAGGCGAAGCGTGCGCGCAACCTGGCCGAAGAGGTCGGCGAGGCGATCGTCGGGCGGCGCCTGGCAAAGATCGCGCTCGAAGAGAATTCGCCCATCCTGGCGGGTTATTTCAACGATGCCGAGGGCTGGAAAATCTTCGATCAGATCACGATCGGGGCGGTGGCGAAAGAAGGTGCGTGGAAAGAGGCGCTGGCGCTCGTCGAACAGGAAATGCGCCGCGCGGCCCAATATGGCTTTACCGAAGCGGAGGTGCAGGAGCAGCTCGCCAACCGCCGCACCGCCTTCAAGAACGCCGTCGCGGGCGTGACAACGCGGCGCAGCGACGGGATTGCCGATGCGCTCGTCGAAGCGGCCGAGGGCGATTTCGTCTTCACGCGCCCCGAGACCGGACAGGCGCTGTTCGAGGCCGAGGCGCCGAAGCTCGGTGCCGCGGCGGTGACCGCGGCGTTTCAGAAACGGATGGTGGGCTTCGGCGCGCCGCTCGCACGGGTGGCGGTGAAGGCGCCCGTCGAGGGCGGGACGGACACCATCCTCGCGGTACTGAAGAAATCGCAGCAGGTCGCGGTCGCGGCGCCCGCGGCGGCGGAAAGCGCCGCCTTCGCCTATGACGATTTCGGGACGCCGGGCAGGGTGGTCAGCGACACGCGCATCGACGATCTCGGCATCCGCCGCATCCGCTTCGCGAACAATGTGATGCTCAACATCAAGAAGACCGATTTCCAGAAGGATCGCGTCTATCTGTCGCTCCGCGTCGATGGCGGCAACCTGCTCGCGACGCGGGACGATCCGACGAAGGTCGCGTTGATGGGGTCGTTCGTCGTCGGCGGGCTCGAAGCGCACAGCTTCGATGATCTGCGCACGATCCTCGCGGGCAAGACGGTGGGGTCGAGTTTCGGGTCGAGCACCGATGCCTTCGGCGGCAGCGCCCTGACCTCGCCCGAGGATTTCGCGCTCCAGGCGAAACTCCTCGCGGCCTATCTCACGCACCCCGGATATCGCGCCGACGGTCTCGCGCTCCTCCGCCGCGTGCTGCCGCAGCAATATGCCGCGAACGACGCGACGCCGGCCGCGGTGCTCGCGCGCGATGCGGGCGGTATCCTCGCCAACGACGATCCGCGCACGCAGACTCCGCCCCTCGCGACGATGATGGCGCTCGACTGGAACCGGTTGAGGCCCGCGGTTGCCGATAGTCTGGACCATGGCGCGATCGAGGTCGGTGTCGTCGGCGACATCGACGAACAGGCGGCGATCGATGCGATCGGTGCGACGCTGGGTGCGCTGCCCCAGCGCCGCGCCGCGTTCGACCCGCGCAAGGATGCGCGCGTGCGCCAATATGCGACCGATCGCAGCGAGCGCACGTTGATCCACAAGGGCCCCGCCGAACAGGCCGAGCTGCGTGTCTATTGGACGGCGCGCGACGACAGCGACCTTGCAGAGGCGATGCGGCTCAATCTGCTCTCGCGCGTGATGCAGCTCAAACTGACGGAGGAGCTGCGGGAAAAGCTCGGCGAAAGCTACAGCCCCTCCGCCGGCTCCAGCCTGTCGGACGAGTTTCCGGGCTATGGCCATCTCTACGCGGCGAGCAACATCGACTATAAGGATATCGCCACGACGCGGGCGGCGATCTTTGCGATCGCCAAGGAACTTCGCGATGCACCGGTCGATGCCGATCTGCTCGACCGGGCGCGAAAGCCGCTGCTCGAAAGCATGACGAAGGCGCGGCGCGAGAACAGCTACTGGCTGCCCTATGTCGCCGAGGCGACGAGCGAGGAGGCGCGGCTCGATCGCAGCCGCAAGAGCATCGCGCTCGTCGAGGCGGCGACCCCCGCCGAACTCCAGGCGCTCGCGAAGCGCTATCTCACCGACGAGAGGGCGTTGGTCATCAAGGCGGTGAGCGACAAGGCGGCGAAATAGGCCGCGTCGAAACGATCGTTTGTCCTCATGATCCCCGGCGGAAGCCGGGGCCCGGGAAACCACTTGGAAGGGCCCGGCCTTGGCCGGGGATCATCAAGGGAGGTCGCGGCGCCGTTACAGTCCGCCGACCCGCCCCGCTACTCGTGCGCGGACGAAATTCTCCAGCGCTGAATAGAGCATCTCGCGCGCGTCGCTGCCCAGCATTTCCGCGGTCAGGCAATCGAATTGGACCCTGTCGCCGGCACCCGCGGCGATCACGATGTCGGCGAGCAGCGCTTCGTCGAAGCTGACATGCGGGCAGCAGGGCGGGGCGACCGCGAAGGGGTCGGGCCAGACGTGACCGATCGCCTCGACGACCAGCCGGAACCGCCGCGCCGCCAGGATATTGCCCCAGCGCCGCTCGAGTTCGGGCATCGGATCGCGTTCGGCGCGGCGGCAGAGGATGCAATAGCGAAGCGCGAGGACGGCCTGCGCGGCGCTGGCGGGAAGGTCGCGAACGATCGGCTGTTCGGTGAATTTCCGGACCAGTTCGCTACCCTGCATGACGCCTCCCAATGGCCGGTTCTCGCTTGGTCCCGCTCCCGATCGAAAAAGATGCCGGCCGCCTTTGAATGCAGCTTGAAGATGCAGCGGCCGGCAGGAGGGGACTGCCCGACTGTGCTATTGCGAATTATTCGCAAATACAAGCGAAAAAAGAGGCGCCCGAAAGCGCCTCCAATTTCAGCGGTTTAAGGCTGTGGACGAAGCCTTCCCCCCGCCGTCACGTCCGGGTCAATCATCGCTGACCGGCTTCGACTGCAGCTGGATGTAATTTTCGATTCCCATCCGCTCGATCATTTCGAACTGCTTTTCCAGTTCATCGACATGATGTTCCTCGCTTTCGAGGATGTCGGAAAAGAGATCGCGGCTGACATAGTCGCGGACGCTTTCACAATGCGCGATCGCGTCCTTGAGCAGCGGGATCGCCTCTTCCTCGACCGCAAGGTCGGCCTTCAGGATTTCCTCGACCGTCTCGCCGACGCGCAGGCGGCCGAGCAGCTGGAAGTTCGGGAGCCCGCCCAGGAATAGGATACGGTCGGCGAGCTTGTCGGCGTGCTTCATCTCGTCGATCGACTCTTCGCGTTCGAACGCGGCGAGGCGGGCGACGCCCCAATTGTCGAGCATGCGATAGTGCAGCCAATACTGGTTGATCGCGGTCAGCTCGTTCTTGAGCGCCTCGTTCAGATAATCGATGACTTTTGCGTCGCCCTTCATGGTGTCAGTCCTGTCATTTTTCTTGTGGTAAGGTCGCGCGCATTATAGCCGCCCGGGCCCCGTCAGGCCAAGGTGAAAAATGGCGGAAAACCAAGAAAAATCAGGCGGTCGCGGCGACGTCGCTGATGATATTGCGAGCAAATGGCAGGCACTGGCCGCACTTGGGTTTGCGACCCAGTTGCGCATAGGCGGCCTTCGCGCACCGCAATTGGCCATCGCGCGCCACGTCGCGCAGATCGCGTTCTCTTATTGCGTTGCAGACACAGACGACCATGTGCGAATCCTTCTCAACAAGCATGATCTAGGGATAGTGCGACGGATTCGCAATAGGAAAGATGCGACTGACTCGCAGTCCGAACGGCGGGATTTTTCGTCGCTGCGCCCCTTGCCCGGGGCGCGATTCGCGGGCATAGGCGCGCCCATCTTCCGAAGCCTTCCGACGCAAAGGTCCGCCCCCATGAAAGTGAATGTCTATGTGACGCTCAAGCCGGGGGTCCTCGACCCGCAGGGCAAGGCGATCCACCATGCACTCGAAGGGCTGGGGTTCGGCGGCGTCGCCGACGTCCGCGCGGGGCGCTTCATCGAACTCGACGTCGCCGACGGCACGAGCGATGCCGACCTCGACGCGATGTGCGCGAAGTTGCTCGCGAACACGGTGATCGAAAACTATCGCATCGAACGCGCGTAAGCGCTGCGAAGGAGCTGAGGCCCATGAAGACCGCCGTCATCGTCTTTCCCGGCTCCAACTGTGACCGCGACATGGCCGTCGCGCTCGAACGGGTGACCGGCAAGGCGCCCGCGATGGTGTGGCACCGCGAGAGCGAGCTGCCCGATGGCGTCGACTTCATCGCGCTGCCCGGCGGCTTTTCCTATGGCGACTATCTGCGGTCGGGCGCGATGGCGGCGCGGTCGCCGATCCTGCGCGCCGTCGCGGATGCCGCGGGGCGCGGCGTGCCCGTGCTCGGCGTTTGCAACGGCTTTCAGGTGCTGACCGAGGCCCAGCTGCTGCCCGGCGCGCTGATGCGCAATGCCGGCCTCAACTTCGTCTGCCGCACCGTGCCGCTGAAGGTCGAGAACAGCCAGTCGCTGTTCACCGCCGCCTATGGCGCGGGCGAAGAGATCGCCATCCCCGTCGCGCATCACGACGGCAATTATTTCGCCGACACGGCGACGCTCGACCGGATCGAGGGCGAAGGGCGCGTCGCGTTCCGCTACGCCGATGCCGTCAACGGCTCGGCGCGCGATATCGCGGGCGTGCTGAACGATGCGGGCAACGTGCTCGGCATGATGCCGCACCCCGAACGCGCGATCGACCGCGCGCACGGCGGCACCGACGGGCTACGCCTGTTCGAGGCGGCGCTCGGCGTTCTCGCCTGACCCCGCCGGAGGCGCTGCCGCGTGATCGAAGCGGTCGGCGCCGAAGTCCTCGGTCTCCGCAATATCGGCCGCCTCGCGTGAAGCCTTGCGTTCGGGCTGTAACCAGCGCCCGACGAACAGCAGCACCGTCGGCCAGAACGCCGTGTTCCAGATATCGTGCCAATGTGCGGCGTCGGGCTGGATCGACGTCCGGCTGATCTCCGCGGTGATGTCGAGCATCTCGCCGCCGCACGCCATGATCACCACCGCAAGCCACGCCGCGACCCATCCGCCGCGCCCGCGCCACGCCAGGCGCACGGCGAGGAACAGCGTCATCCCGAAATAGATATGGAGCGCATCCTTCTCGAGCCCCGTGGCCTCGATGACCGAAAGTTTCCGGGCCTCGAACAGCGAGGCCAATTCTATCAACGTCATATCAAACCTTGGCGCCGAAGGGGTTGAAGTCGGTGCCTTCGTCGAACACGTCCACGCCCTCGCGGCGCTTCAACGCGCCCACCACGGCATAGGTTGCAGGCGTCAGCGCGGCCTCCCACGCGGTCTTGATCGCCCATTGCGACAGGACGACCTGCATCAACTGTTCGGGCGGCCATCCGGCAAGCCCGTAAAAGGCGAGCGGGTAGAAAATCAGGCTGTCGAGACCCTGGCCGACCACCGTCGACCCGATCGTGCGCGCCCACAGCATCCGCCCGCCGGTCCACAATTTCATCCGCGCGAGGACATAGCTGTTCGCGAACTCGCCGACGCAAAACGCGGTCATCGAGGCAAGGACGATGCGCCAGCTGTTGCCGAACACGAACTCATAGCTTTCCTGCCCGGGCCAGCCCTCCGCCGGCGGCAGCGCGACGACGACCCACGCCATGAACGCCATGAACGCCAGGGCCGCGAACCCCGTCCAGATCACCCGGCGCGCGCGTGCATAGCCGTATACCTCGGTCAGCACGTCGCCGATGATATAGCTGATCGGGAAGAAGAGCACCCCGGCCCCGAACGCCCATTGCGTGCCGCCCGGCAACAGGATGTAGCTCGGCTTCGACGCGCCGATGACGTTGCTGAGGAGCAGGATCGCGACGAATGCCGCCATGATCAGGTCGTAATAGCGAAAGTGGCGGACGGCCGAAGCGGCGACGTGCGCGGGCTTGCCGGAGGGGGTCGGATTGTCGGTCATCGCGCGTGCTGCTTAACGTGCTTTGCGGCGCACGCAAACCACGCTATTCGCGCGGCGGACAACCTCGCGTGCGCGCCCGTAGCTCAGCTGGATAGAGCACCCGCCTTCTAAGCGGGTGGTCGCAGGTTCGAATCCTGCCGGGCGCGCCACTCTCCACCGCTCGCCACGCTGCCACGCTTTGCTCGAAACTGTGTAAGGCAGCTTTGGGGTGGGGAGCGGACGTTGCCTCCTTTCCCTTCGTCATCCCGGACTTGATCCGGGATCCATAGCTGCACCGTCGTCATGGACCCCGGATCAAGTCCGGGGTGACGATAAGGGATATGTCAGATATCGGCCAGAAGACGACTTACCTGACGTGATCCCCGGCGAAAGCCGGGGTCCAGAGCGGTGGAAAGCCGACGCCGCGTTATTACGCTCTGGACCCCGGCTTTCGCCGGGGATCACATAGAGCAGCGCCCAAACTTTATCCGTCACCCCGGACTTGATCCGGGGTCCCGCTCAGCAACGGTGGCAAGCGGTACGCGAGGACCGACGATCGATCGGCGGCGGCGCAAAGCAAATCGGCCGCCCCAACGGGGCGGCCGATGCATTCGGTTTGTCGCTGTCGCGGTTGGTCAGGCGAAGCGGACGCTGACGCTGACGCTGGGCTTGCGGCGATGGCGCATGCCCGCGCCGATCGCGCCGAAGCCGAGCAGCATCATGGCCCAGGTCGCGGGTTCCGGGACGCCGGGCGTGACCGCCGAGAACTGGTACGAAGCACCGCCCGAGGTGAAGCCCGCTGCCAGCGCGGTGACCTGAACGTTGAACAGATTGCTGCCCTGCGCGAGCGCGATGTTCTGGAACGAGTAATTGAAGTTGCCGCCCGGCGTCGACGTCGCCGTCGGGACGAGCTGCACGCCGTTCAGGAACAGCGCGAACTGGTCGCCCGCGACGCAGCAGTCCTGGAGGAATGCCGAGATGGTGTCGCCCGCGTTCGCATTGACGCCGAAGAACATGTTGTTCGTGTCGGTGATGCCGTCGATCCGGTCGATCTGGCCGAGGCCGTTCGTCCATTCGAACGAGCCCGATTTGCCCGTGGCGGGATCGACGACGACGGTGGTAGCTTGCGCAGGAAGCGCGAGCAGCAAAGCTGTTGACATGACGGCAGCGCGAAACTTCATAGCAAATACCCCTTTTAAGACCGACCCCGTTCGGCCCTGTTAACAGAACTTAACAATAAGCCGACCGGCGAAATTCGATAAAACTGTCCTGTTATGGGACGTTACGCTTCGCGCGCCGGTGGCGGTGGGGCAGCGACGGATGCATCACAGGCGCACCGGGACCCCTGCGCGGCGAGCCTTTCGCGCACTAGGCCGACGTTTCCTGTTCGATGCGCTTGAGTTTGCGCGCCTTGCGCTCGTGCCGGACCGCGGCTTCGCGCAGGCGCAGCGCAAGGAACGGATCGTCGCTCGCATCGGCCTTCAGCCGCGCGACGCGCGCGAGCTGCTCATAATAAATGGAATCGCGAATCTGGTCCATCCGGGGACAGGTATCATGATGGCGTCATAAATGAGCCTGTGCTTTTCTGCCTCTTTTCCCGAATCGGGGCAAATGCGCGGCCTGGACGACTGATCGAAATTTTCGATCAAAACTTCCGATATTTTTGCTTTTCGCACTGCAACATATGTGTCTAGGGGGAGCCTCCAACAACAAAGGAGCTCTCCCATATGTCCGTTCTGAACACGACCCTGAAGCCTTTCAACGCCACCGCCTACAAGGACGGCAAGTTCGTCGACATCAGCGACGAGAGCGTCAAGGGCAAGTGGGCCGTCTTCTTCTTCTATCCGGCCGACTTCACCTTCGTCTGCCCGACCGAACTCGAAGATCTCGCCGACATCTATCCGACGCTGCAGAAGATGGACGTCGAGGTTTATGCCGTGTCGACCGACACGCATTTCAGCCACAAGGCCTGGCACGACACCTCGCCGGCGATCGGCAAGATCGACTATTACATGGTCGGCGACCAGAACCACAATCTCTCGAAGAATTTCGAAGTCCTGCGTGAAGGCGTCGGCCTCGCCGACCGCGGCACCTTCGTGCTCGACCCGCAGGGTGAAATCCAGCTGCTCGAAATCACCCCCGAGGGTGTGGGCCGCAACGCCGCCGAACTGCTCCGCAAGATCAAGGCGCTGCAATATTGGGTCAGCCACCCGGGCGAAGTCTGCCCCGCGAAGTGGGAAGAAGGCGCCGAAACGCTCGCGCCCTCGCTCGACCTCGTCGGCAAGATCTAAAAGATCATAAAATGCCAGCGTGCTCCCGCGAAGGCGGGAGCCCAGAGCGCCCAAGCGCAAGCAAGCGCAAGCAAGCGCAATCCAGCTCTGGGTCCCCGCTTTCGCGGGGACACGCGGCTCTTTTCTCTCCCCCTCTCGCAGGAGCTCTCCCCATGCTCGACGCCAATCTGAAGCAGCAGCTTCAAGGCCTCCTCACGAACCTTCGTGAACCGATCGAACTGATCTCGTCGCTCGGCGACGACGCCAAATCGGCCGAGCTGGCGACCCTGCTCGACGATATCGCCGCGCTGTCGGACAAGGTCGGCGTCACCCGCGCCGACGACGATGCGCGCCGTCCCAGCTTCCTGATCCGCCGCGCGAGCGACGCCGATGTCGCGGTGCGCTTCGCCGGCATCCCGATGGGGCATGAATTCACCTCGCTCGTCCTCGCACTGCTCCAGGTCGGCGGCCACCCGCCGAAGGTCGCGCCCGAGGTGCTGGAGCAAGTGGTCGCGCTCGACGGCCCCTTCCACTTCGAAACCTATTTCTCGCTGTCGTGCCAGAATTGCCCCGACATCGTGCAGGCGCTCAACCTGATGAGCGTCGTCAACCCGCGCATCACGCACACCGCGATCGACGGCGGCCTGTTCCAGGCCGAGGTCGAGGAGCGCAAGATCATGGCGGTGCCGACGATCTTCCTCAACGGCGAAAATTTTGGCCAGGGCCGCATGGAGCTCGAACAGATCCTCGCGAAGCTCGACAGCGGTGCCGAGGCGAAGGCCGCCGAAAAGATCGCCGCGAAGGACGCGTTCGACGTGCTCGTCGTCGGCGGCGGACCTGCGGGCGCTGCCGCCGCGATCTACGCGGCGCGCAAGGGCATTCGCACCGGCATCGCCGCCGAACGCTTCGGCGGACAGGTGCTCGACACGATGGCGATCGAGAATTTCATCTCGGTCCAACATACCGAAGGCCCGAAGCTCGTCGCGCAGCTCGAGCAGCACGTCAAAGATTATGACGTGGACATCATGAACCTGCAGCGCGCCGAAAAGCTGATCCCGGCGAAGGTCGAAGGCGGCCTCCACGAGGTGAAGCTTGCGAGCGGTGCGTCGCTGAAGGCGCGCACCGTGGTCCTCTCGACCGGCGCGCGCTGGCGCCAGCTCGGCGTCCCCGGCGAGGACCAGTATCGCAACAAGGGCGTCGCTTACTGCCCGCACTGCGACGGCCCGCTCTACAAGGGCAAGCGCGTCGCGGTGATCGGCGGCGGCAACAGCGGCGTCGAGGCCGCGATCGACCTCGCGGGCCTCGTCGCGCATGTCACGCTGATCGAATATGACGGCGAACTCCGCGCCGACGCGGTGCTGCAGCGCAAGCTCGCCAGCCTGCCGAACGTCAAGATCATCACCTCGGCCCTGACCACCGAAGTCCTCGGCGACGGCGAGAAGGTGACGGGCCTTGCCTACAAGGACCGCAACAAGGACGAACTGCACCAGATCGAACTCGAAGGCATCTTCGTGCAGATCGGCCTCGTCCCGAACACCGAATGGCTGAAGGACAGCGTGACGCTGTCGCGCCACGGCGAGATCGAGGTCGATTATCGCGGCGAGACGAGCCAGGCCGGCATTTTCGCGGCGGGCGACTGCACGACGGTGCCGTACAAGCAGATCGTCATCGCGATGGGCGAGGGGTCGAAGGCGGCGCTTTCGGCGTTCGACTATATGATCCGCCTGCCGGTGAGTGCGGAAGCCGAGGCTGCGTAATCCACTAACGTCATCCCGGGCTTGACCCGGGACCCGCCTTGTCTTCAAGATCAGGCAGGCCCCGGGTCAAGCCCGGGGTGACGAGTGTGTGTATGTCCGAACCGACACCTCCACCGCCACCAATCCCGCTCTGCCGTTTCGAGGAACTGGCCGAGCGCGAGAACCGGCTGCGCGAAGAGGCTTCACGCAAGCCGAAGAAACCGGCCCCAAACCCCGCTAAACCCCCATCATTGCAAAGCGCTTCGGCGGCATCCCGACCTGCCGCGCGAACGCCGTGCTGAACGCGCTGGCAGACCCGTAACCGACGCGCTCGGCGATCTCGTCGAGCCTGCCCGCGCGGCGGCGCAGCATGTCCTTGGCAAGGCTCATCCGCCAGCCCTGCAGATATTCCATCGGCGGCACCCCGACGATGCGCGCGAAGCGATCGAAGAAGGCCGAGCGCGATAATGCCGCCTCCTGCGCCAGCGCCGCGACCGTCCACGCTCGCGCGGGCTCGTCATGGATGCAGCGGATCGCGCCCGCCAACCGCGCGTCGCGCAAGCCCCGCAACAGACCCGGCGGCGCATCGTCGCCGCCGACCGCGCGCAGCGCCTCGACCAGCAGCACCTCGACCAGCCGCGCGAGCACCAGGTCGCGTCCGGGCCGTTCTTCGCCGGTTTCGCTGCGCACCATCTGCACCAGCGCCGAAAGCCGCTCCGCCCCGCGCAGGTGAATGACCGCCGGAAGCTGCGACACCAGCAGATCGGCGTCGGGCGACGCGAACAGGAAATAGCCGCCGAGCATCCGCACGTCGGGCGGGCCATCGGGCGTCCCGTGGCGCACCTCTCCCGTAACGCCGACGCTCGCATGCGGATCGAGCGCCACGGGTTCGGCGGGCTCGAACCCCGACATGGTGAAGGCGGGCGTCGCGGGCAGCAGCAGGAAATCGCCGGCTTCGAGCGTGACCGGCGGCTGCCCGTCGACTTCGAGGCGGCACGATCCTTCCAGAACGGTGCAGAAACTCGGATGCCCGAATTCGGAATAGCGCACCGCCCAGCGCCCCGCGCCGCTGATACCTTTCGAAAAGACCGTGCTGGGGCGGAGCAGCGCGATGACGTCGGACAGGGGGTCGAGCATCTAGGACTATCTATAATGAAATATGGACTTCAGATTATAGATAGTCTGAAAGGGCTTGGCTAGATGCTTTCCATCGCAATCTGAAAGGACGAACGATGAAAACCATCCTGATCACCGGCTGCTCGTCGGGCTACGGCCTTGAAACCGCCCGCCATTTTCACGCCAAAGGCTGGAATGTTGTCGCCACCATGCGCACACCCTCCGCGGCACCTTTGGCAACTTCCGACCGGATGCGCATCCTCGCGCTCGACGTCACCGACCCCGACAGCATCGCGCTGGCGATCGAGGTCGCCGGACCGGTCGACGTCCTCGTCAACAACGCCGGCATCGGCCTGTTCGGCGCGCTCGAACATTCGCCCCTGCAAAAGATCCGCGACGTCTATGCGACGAACACGCTGGGCACGATCGCGATGACGCAGGCGGTGATCCCGCAGATGCGCGAACGGGGTTCGGGGATGATCGTCAACGTCACCTCGTCCGCAACGCTTGCGTCGTTCCCGCTGGCGGCCGCCTACACCGGCAGCAAGACCGCAGTGCAGGGCTTCACCGGCAGCCTCGCGCACGAACTCGCACCGCTCGGCATCTCGGTGAAACTCGTCGAGCCCGGCTATGGTCCGACGACAGCGTTCGCGCAGAATACCGACATCAGGTTGGAGGATGTGCTGCCCGAACCCTATGGCAGCTACGCCGCGCCGATTCTCGCGGGCATGGCCGACCCTGCGATGTTCACGACCGAGGCCGATGTCGCCGAGGCGGTGTGGGCGGCGGTGCACGACCAGAGCGGCCGTCCGCATTTCCCCGCCGGTGCCGACGCGCTGGCGCTGGTCATCTGAGTGATTCCCGGCGCAAGCCGGGACCCATCGACGCCTAAACCGGGCCCCGGCTTTCGCCGGGGGGCACGGTCACAGCCGTCTGGCGTCGAGCCAGGCGGCCAGCTTCGTGACATCCTCTTCGCCGAACAGCAGCCCCAGCTTGCTGCGGCGCCAGAGGATATCCTCGATGTCGCGCGCCCATTCGCGCGTCATCATCCACTCGACCTCGGCGGCGCTGAGGCCGTGGGCAATCTCGCCGCCGAGCGCGTCCCAGCTGTCGGCCTTGCCGAGCCATTCGCGCGCCTCGGTGCCATACGCCTTGACGATCCGGTCGACGGTCGCGCCGGAGAGGAAAGGGTAGGCGAGCTTGTACTCGGCCTTGAGCGCCGCGGCGCCGCTCGTCGGGAAGCCCCCGCCCGGCAGCGGCGCCTTCGCGGTCCAGCGCTTGCCTGACAGCGCCGGGACATGCTTCGCGAGTTCGTCGACCGCATGTTCGGCGACATGGCGATAGCTGGTGATCTTGCCGCCATAGATGGTGAGCAGCGGCGCGCCTTCCTCGGTATCGAGGTCGATCCGGTAGCCGCGCGTCGCGGACTCGGGGCGGCCCGACCCGTCCTCGATCAGCGGGCGGACGCCCGAATAGGTCCAGACGACATCGGCGGGCGTCACCGGCGCCTGAAAATACAGGCTCGCCCCTTCGCAGAGATAGGCGATCTCGTCGGCGCTCGCGTGGACGCCTTCGAGCGAGCCGTCATGATCGAGGTCGGTCGTCCCTATCAGCGTGAAGTCGCGCTCATAGGGAATGGCGAAGAAGATCCGCCCGTCGGGAAGCTGGAAGAAATAGGCATAGTCGTGCTCGAATTTCTTGCGCACGACGATGTGCGATCCGCGCACCAGCCGCATCTTGTAGTCGGGCGGCGCCGAAGCGCGCGCGAGCAGGTCGAGCACCGCGGGCCCCGCGGCATTGACGAGGCTCTTGCCGGTGAAGCGGTAGCTGTGACCGCGGTCGTCGCTGCCCTCGACAACCCACAGTCCGTCCTCGACGCGCAGCGTTTCGGCGCGCGTGTGCGTCTTGACGCGGGCGCCCCTGTCGGCGGCGTCGCGCGCGTTCAGCAGCACCAGCCGCGCGTCGTCGGCCCAGCCGTCCGAATATTCGAAGGCTTTGACGTACTGCGGTTGCAGCGGGTCACCCGCTTCGTGGCGCCTGAGATCGATCGAACGCGTCGCGGGGAGCTTCTTGCGCCCACCGATATGGTCATAGAGGAATAGGCCCAGCCGCAGCAGCCAGCGCGGCCGCAGCCCGGTGCGATAGGGCAGGACGAAGCGCAGCGGCCAGATGATGTGCGGCGCGATGCTCCACAGGATCTCGCGTTCCTTCAGCGCCTCGCGCACTAGCCCGAATTCATAATGTTCGAGGTAGCGCAGCCCGCCGTGGATCAGCTTGGTCGACGCCGAAGAGGTGCCGCGCGCCAGGTCGCCCTGTTCGAGCAGCAGCACCCGCGCGCCGCGCCCCGCGCCGTCGCGCGCGACGCCGGCGCCATTGACACCGCCGCCGACGACGATGACATCATAAGGGAGGGCGCTGTCGGGCATGGCCGCTCCCTATGGCAAGAATGGCGATTTTGCCAAGCGCAGACATCGTATGCGGCCTACGTATGCGCGTTGCATTCGCTGGGGGCATCCTCCAATTCTGAAAAGCTATCCAAGGGGATTGTAGTGAGCGTGAAAGTCGAAACCCTGATCCTGTTCGGCGCGACGGGCGACCTCGCGCAGCGCATGCTCTTTCCCTCGCTCTACAATCTTCATGTCGACGGACTGCTCGCCGACGTGCTGACGATCGTAGCCTCGGGGCGCTCGAAGATGGATCGCACCGGATGTCATGACATGGTGCGCAAGGCGCTGACCGAGCATCTGCCCGCCGATCGCCTCGACGACGGACAGATCGCGAGCTTCCTCGACCGCGTCGATTACTGCTCCGTCGATGCCGGCGCGGGTTCCGGCTATGACGAGCTCGCGGCGCAGCTCGGCGACCGGCTCGGCCGCCCGATCGGCGCCTATCTCTCGACTCCGCCCTCGATGTTCGGTCCGATCGCGCAGGGGCTCAAGAGCGCCGGCATCGCCTGCGCCGAGTGCCGTATCGCGATGGAAAAGCCGATCGGCCACGACCTCGCCTCGTCGCGCGAGGTCAATGCGCAGGTCGGCGATGCCTTCGCCGAAGAACATGTGTTCCGCATCGACCATTATCTCGGCAAGGAAACGGTCCAGAACCTCCTCGCGCTGCGCTTCGCGAACATGCTGTTCGAACCGCTGTGGAACGCGCAGGCGATCGACCATGTCCAGATCACCGTTGCCGAGACCGTCGGGCTGGAAGGCCGCGTCTCCTATTATGACGGCGTCGGCGCACTGAAGGATATGGTGCAGAACCATATGCTCCAGCTGCTCGCAATCATCGCGATGGAACCGCCGTCGAGCGTGTCGTCGACCGCGGTCCGCGACGAGAAGGTCAAGCTGCTGCGGAGCCTTCGCAAGCTCAAGGCCGAGGACGTCAAGGCGCACAGCGTCAAGGGCCAGTACGCCAGCGGCGCGGTCAACGGCGGCGCGGTGACCGGCTATGCCGACGAGCTCGGCCATCCGTCGAACACCGAGACCTTCGTCGCGATCAAGGCCTTCATCGACAATTGGCGCTGGAAGGGCGTGCCTTTCTATCTGCGCACCGGCAAGCGCATGCCCGAACGCAAGTCGGAGGTGCTGATCCAGTTCAAGCCGGTGCCGCACAACATCTTCGCGCGCGTCGGTGCGGGCAAGCTCGATGCGAACAGCATGATCATCAACCTGCAGCCCGAGGAGAATATCCGGGTGAAGGTGATGGCGAAGCAGCCGGGGCTCGACCGCGACGGCGTGAAGCTGAAGGAGGTCACGCTCGACGTGTCGCTCTCGCACAGTTTCGAGGGCGAACGCCGACGCATCGCCTACGAGCGCCTGCTGCTCGATTTCATCGAGGGCGATCAGACGCTCTTCGTGCGCCGCGACGAGGTCGAGGCGCAATGGCAGTGGATCGATTCGATCCGCGATGCCTGGGCGGCGGTCGACATGGCGCCGCAGAATTACACGGCGGGAAGCTGGGGTCCGTCGAGTGCAATCGCGCTGATCGAGCGCGACGGAGCGAGTTGGCATGACTGAGTGCGCATCGCGTTCCAAAACTCCGTTCGCCCTGAGCTTGTCGAAGGGCAGTCCTATTCTTTGGGCGTCGCAGGGAAGAACGGTCCTTCGACAAGCTCAGGACAAACGGCTTTTGACCAATGACTGACCTCCACCCCACCATCGCCGCGGTCACCGAGCGCATCATCGCGCGCAGCGCACCGCGCCGCGCCGCCTATCTCGATCTCATGGACCGCCAGCGCGACGCCGGCACCAACCGCGGCAACCTCTCGTGCGGCAATCTCGCGCACGGCTTTGCCGCCTCGGGCGAGGACAAGCCCGCGATCCGCACCGGCGCGGCGATGAACATCGGCATCGTCACCAGCTACAACGACATGCTCTCGGCGCATCAGCCCTATGGCCGTTACCCCGAACAGATCAAACTCTTCGCGCGCGAGGTCGGCGTCACCGCACAGGTCGCGGGCGGCGTCCCCGCGATGTGCGACGGGGTGACGCAGGGGCAGGCGGGCATGGACCTGTCGCTCTTCAGCCGCGACAATATCGCGCAGGGCACGGTGATCGCACTCAGCCATGCGATGTTCGAGGGGGCGTTGCTCCTCGGCATCTGCGACAAGATCGTCCCCGGCCTGCTGATCGGCGCGCTGCGCTTCGGCCATCTGCCGCAAATCCTGATCCCTGCCGGGCCGATGCCCTCGGGCCTCGCGAACAAGGAAAAGCAGCGCGTCCGCCAGCTCTATGCCGAGGGCAAGGCGACCCGCGACGAACTGCTCGAAGCCGAGGCGGCGAGCTATCACGGCGCGGGCACCTGCACCTTCTACGGCACCGCGAACAGCAACCAGATGATGATGGAGCTGATGGGGCTGCATATCCCCGGCAGCGCCTTCACCAACCCCGGCACCAAGCTGCGGCAGGAACTGACGCGCGCCGCGACGCACCGCATCGCCGAGATCGGCTGGGACGGCGACGACTATCGCCCGCTCGCGCGCTGCATCGACGAGAAGGCGATCGTCAACGCCGCGATCGGCCTGCTCGCGACGGGCGGCTCGACCAACCATGCGATCCATCTGCCCGCCATCGCGCGTGCGGCGGGGATCGTCATCGACTGGCAGGATTTCGACGAGCTGAGCCACGCGGTGCCGCTGCTTGCGCGCGTCTATCCGAACGGCGCGGGCGACGTGAACAATTTCCACGCCGCGGGCGGGATCGGCTTCGTGGTGCGCGAATTGCTCGGGGCGGGGTTGCTCCATGGCGACGTACTGACGGTCGGCGGAACGATGGCCGATTATGGCTATGAGCCAGTGCTGCAAGAAGATGTGATCCCCGGCGAAAGCCGGGGCCCATCTTCAGACGTTGCAACTGGGCCCCGGCTTTCGCCGGGGATCACGTCACTCGCGTGGCAACCCGCACCCGCGACAAGCCGCGACGACACGATGCTGCGCCCGGTCGCCGAACCTTTCTCGCCCGACGGCGGGATGCGCCTGCTCGCGGGCAACCTCGGCCGCGCGATCATCAAAACGAGCGCGGTCGCCGAGGATCGCTGGACGATCGAGGCGCCGTGCCGGATCTTCGACGACCAGAACCAGGTGCTCACCGCGTTCAAGGCAGGCGAACTCGACCGCGACGTCGTCGTCGTCGTGCGCTTCCAGGGGCCCCGCGCCAACGGCATGCCTGAACTGCACAAGCTGACCCCCGCGCTCGGCGTGCTGCAGGACAAGGGTTTCCGCGTCGCGCTGCTCACCGACGGCCGCATGTCGGGCGCCAGCGGCAAGGTGCCCGCGGTCATCCATCTCTCGCCCGAGGCGCTGCCCGGACCCGACGGTGTCAGCGGCCCGCTCGCCTATCTGAAGGACGGCGACGTCGTTCGCGTCTGTGCGGTGAACGGCGAGGCGATCGCGCTCGTCGACGAGGCCGAATGGGCGTCGCGCACGCCCGCCATCGCGCCGCCGCCCGCGCTCGGCGTCGGCCGCGAACTGTTCGCCCTCTTCCGCCACCATGCCGACGAAGCCGAAAAGGGCGGGTCGGCAGTGCTCGCGGCGATGGAGGCGGTCACAGGATGACCTCTAAATCCGTTCGTGCTGAGCTTGTCGAAGCACCGTCCTTCTTTTCGCGACGTTAAGAAAAGAACGGCCCTTCGACAGGCTCAGGGCGAACGGAGTTTGTGATTTCGAACGGAGTAAGAAATGACCGACAAGTCCATCGACCAGATCATGCGCCTCGCGCCCGTCATCCCGGTGATCGTGATCGACCGGGTCGAGGATGCGGTGCCGATGGCCGAAGCGCTTGTCGCGGGCGGTCTGCCCGTGCTCGAGGTGACCTTGCGCACCCCCGCGGCGCTCGATGCGCTCACCGCAATGAAGGCGGTCAAGGGCGCGGTCGTCGGCGCGGGCACCGTGCTCGATCCCGCAATGCTGAACAGCGCGATCCATGCGGGCGCCGAATTCATCGTCTCGCCGGGCCTGACCGACAATCTCGGCAAGGCGGCGGTCGCCAGCGGTATTCCCTTCCTGCCCGGCACCGCGAATGCCGGCGACATCATGCGCGGCATGGACCTAGGCCTCTCGCGTTTCAAATTCTTCCCCGCGGCGACGAGCGGCGGCATCCCGGCGCTGAAGGCGCTCGCCGGACCCTTCGGAAACGCGCGCTTCTGCCCCACCGGCGGGATCAGCGCCGCGACCGCGCCCGAATGGCTCGCGCTCGAGGCGGTGCTCTGCGTCGGGGGCAGCTGGGTCGTCCCGTCGGGGCCGCTCGATCCGGCCAAGATTGAAGCATTGGCAGGCGAGGCTGCCGCGCTACCTCGTTAGTTGTCATCCCGGCGAAGGCCGGGATCTCGCCGGTGCATCATGGCGATAAGGTGAGACCGTGTTTCAGAGTCGCGTGCCTCTGAACACCCTTCGCCGGGGTGACGGAGATGGGACAAGCACCCGCACTTTCGCGCCATTGATAAACGCCATCTTTACTGCCATCGTGCAGGGGAAAACGGCAACATAGCCGTTGGTGGGGAGATGCGCGTGCCGAGGCCGCAGCCACATTTGGAAGAAGTACTCGCGTCCGAACCCGGATCGCATATCGCCGCGCTCTTCGATTTCGACGGGACGATCATCTCGGGCTACTCGGCGACCGCGATGCTGCGCGAGAAATTCCAGCGCCGCGAAATGTCGATGGAGGAGATTGCCGAGACCGCACAGGTCGTCGCGCAGCACAGCCTCGGCCAGATCGGTTTCTCGGGGCTGATGTCCGCCGCCGCCAAGTTCATGAAGGGCGTCGACGAGGAAAGCTTCGTCGAGTTCGGCGAGGAGCTCTACAAGAAGCACATTGCCCGGAAAATCTATCCGGAAACGCGGGCGATCATCGAGGCGCATCAGGCGAAGGGTCACCGCGTCGCGATCATCTCGTCGGCGACGATCTACCAGATCGAGCCGACCGCGCGCGACCTCGGCATCACCGACATCAAATGCTCGTCCTACGAGATCGAGGACGGCGTCTTCACCGGCGAGATCATCCGGCCCTTGTGCTTCGGCGAAGGCAAGGTGCTCGCCGCCGAGGAACTCGCCGCCGAATACGGCCTCGATCTCGACCAGAGCTTTTTCTACTCGGACAGCGACGACGATATCGAACTGCTCGAACGCGTCGGCAAGCCGCGTCCGCTCAACCCGAACATGAAGCTCAAGGGCATCGCCGACGAGCGCAACTGGCCGGTGCAGCGCTTCGGCAGCCGCGGCACGCCGTCGTGGATCGATTACACGCGCACCATTTACGCGACCGGCTCGCTCGTCGGCGCCTTCGCCGCAGGCTTGCCGATCTGGGCGCTGACCCGCTCGCAGCGCGAGGCGGCGAATTTCTCGATCGGACTGTTCGGCGATTTCGCGACCGCGATCACCGGCGTCGAGCTGGAGGTCGAGGACGAACGCCATCTCTGGTCGTCGCGCCCGTGCATCTTCATCTTCAACCATCAGAGCAAGGCGGACGTGATGATCCTCGCCAAGCTCATCCGCCGCGACATGGGCGGGGTGGGGAAGAAGGAGATCAAGGACATCCCCATTCTCGGCAAGCTGATGGAATGGGGCGGCACCGTCTTCGTCGACCGCGCCGACGGCAAGAGCGCGATCAAGGCGATGGAGCCGCTGGTCGATGCGATCCGCGAGGAAGGCAAGTCGATCTGCATCTCGCCCGAGGGCACGCGGACGCTGACCCCGAAGCTCGCCCCGTTCAAGAAGGGCGCCTTCCATCTGGCGATGCAGGCGGGCGTGCCGATCGTCCCGATCGTGATCCATAATGCGACCGACGTCGCGCCGAAGAATGAGTTCGTGATGCGCCCCGCGACGGTGCGCGTCACCGTGCTGCCGCCGGTCGATACGTCGAAGTGGAGCGTCAAGACGCTGAACGACCATGTCCGCGACGTGCGGAACATGTTCTTGCGCACGCTGGGGCAGCCGGAGGAAGAGGCCGAGGCTGCCGAAGCACCGCCCGAGCCGAAGCCGGCGAAGAAAGCCGCTGCGAAGGCCGAGCCGGTGAAGAAGGCGCCTGCCAAAAAGCCGGCACCCAAGAAAAAGGCTGCGGCTAAAAAGGCGACAAAGGGATGACGCCTTGTCCAAAACCCGTTCGCATCGAGCGAAGTCGAGATGCCCATCGGCATCGCGCGGCTCCGATGGGTGTCTCGACTTCGCTCGACACGAACGGGGATATGGCGGAGCTTCATTGAGCTGTGGCCGACGGAACGCCCCGCACCCCAATCGTGGCGGAGGAGGCGGCCGACCGGCTCTATATCATCGACGCGCGCAACGGGGTCGAGCGGGGCATTTTGCTCGACTGGATCCACGCGACGTCGGGTGATTCCGAGCCGCAATGGGCAAGCCTAGACATCGAGGACGGCGATCATGCGCTGCCGGTCGACGTGCTCCGCGCGCGGCTCGGCGGTGCGGCGTCGCGGCAGGTCGTGCCGCTCCGCGTTGCCTGGCGCATCCCCGGTTTCGACCGCGACCGCGCGCTCAAACTCCGTCACCTGATCTTCGGCGACCCGCGCCATCCGGGGTCGCTGCGCGCCCGATTGATCCTGCTTCGCGACCGCCGCCGCGCCCAAATATTGGTTGGCGAGGCAGCGACGCTCGACACGCTCCGCGACCGTTTCAACGCGCAGACCGGCGGCGGCGATGGCGAGGGCACCGACAGTCCCGAATTCGCGGGCTTCGTCGCACGGCAGGCGGCGCTCGCGCTCGACGTCGCCGAGCGCGGCATTCGCGGCACGCGCTACAAGGTGCCGCGCTTCGTCGCCGATGGCCTGCGCACCAGCCCCAAATTCCGCGCCGCGCTTGCCGATCTGGCTGAGAAGACGGGCCGCCCGGTCGGCGATCTCTACCGCGAGGCGCGGCCGCTGATGAAAGAGGTCATCGCGCGGCCGTCGGCGCTGTTCCTCGATTTGCGCTCGCGCCTCGACCGCATGATGTTCGGTGGCTACGCGCCCGAGATGGAGGTCGACGCCGCCGAGCTTGCGAAGCTGCGCAGCGTCCTTCGCGAACATCCGACCGCGATCCTCTTCACGCACAAGACCTATATCGACGGCGCGACGCCCAGCCGGCTGACTTATGAAAATGACATGCCGATGCTGCACAGCTTCGGCGGCGCGAACCTCGACTTCGCGGTGATGGGCGAATTCTTCCGCCGATCGGGGATGATCTTCATCCGGCGGAGCTTTCAGGACCAGCCGGTCTACAAGCTGGTGCTGCGCCACTATATCGCGTGGCTCCTCGCCAAGCGCTTCCCGCTGAGCTGGGCGTTCGAGGGGACGCGCTCGCGGCTCGGTAAGCTGATGCCGCCCAAATATGGCCTGATGAAATATGTTCTCGACGCGGCGCACGCGACGGGCACGCGCGACGTCCATTTCGTGCCCTTCGTCACCAGCTTCGACCTGATCCGCGACGTCGAGGAATATGCCGCCGAGCAGACCGGCCGGAACAAGAAGCCCGAAAGCCTGTCGTGGTTCCTCGGCTATATGAAGAGCCTGAAGGAACCGTCGGGCCGCATCCGCCTCGACATCGGCAATCCGGTGATCATCGACGAGGCCCCCGGCCCCGACGACAAGCGCGCGCTCGAAAAGATCGCCTTCGCGGTCGCGGTCGAGGCGAACCGCGTGACGCCGCTGACCGTCACCTCGGTGATGTGCCTGATCCTCCTAGGCCTCGCCCCGCGCGGCGCGACCGCCGCCGAGCTGCTCGCGGCGATCGGCGCGGTGACCGACTGGGCGCGGGCGCGCGGTATCCGCCTCAGCAAGGAACTCGAGGCGAGCGACGACGGCGCATTGTCCGCCACGGTCGACACGCTCGTCGAAAGCGGGCTGCTCACCCGCTACGAGGCGGGCAGCGAAAATGTCTATTCGATCGACCCCGCCAAGCATCCGATGGCGAGCTATTACCGCAACATCATCGCGCACCATTTCCTCGACCGCGCGATGATCGAGCTGGCGCTGTTCCAGCTCCGCGATGCCGACAGGGACGATGTCACGACCGCCTTCTGGGCGAAGATCGATCGCCTCCGCGACCTGTTCAAATTCGAATTCTTCTATCCGCCCCGCGACGAACATCGCGCCGCGATCGAGGCAGAACTCGCACGCATCGATCCCGTCTGGGACCGCCGCCTCGCCGCTGGCGACCGCGGCGTCGCGCAGCTCATCCACCGCTGCCAGCCTGTCGTCGGCCACGCGATCCTTTTACCTTTTGCCGAGGCCTATTCGGTCGTCGCCGAACTGCTGACTCGCGCGAAGCCCGGCGACGAGGTCGACGCGAAGGCGCTGCTCGACACCGCGCTGGTCGAGGGGCGGCAGGCCTATCTCCTCCGCCGCATCAGCAGCGAGGCGGCGATCGGCAAACTATTGTTCGAAAACGGATTGTCGCTGATGCGGCATATGGGTCTCGCCGAGAGTGCGACTCCCGACAGCCTCGCCGCACGGCGTGCGCTGCTCGCGGAACTTCGCGGGCTTGCCAACGTCATGGAATCGATGCGCCTGTCGACGACGGCGCTGGCCGATAAATTGCCCGGAGGATCGGATGCTTAAACAGCTCAGCGCGCAGGACGCCCAGTTCCTCTACACGCAGACCGCGAACAACCTGACGCACATCATGGGGGTCTATATCTACGATCCCTCGACCGCGCCGGGCGGCTTCGTCCGTTTCAAGGACATCATCCGCCACGTCGAAAGCCGCGTCGATACCTCGCCCTTGTTCAAGCGCCGCCTCCACCGGCTGCCCTTCGACGTCGACCACCCCTATTGGGTCGAGGACGAGCATTTCGACATTGAGGCGCATATGAGCCATGCGCGCCTGCCCGAGCCCGGCGACTGGCGGCAGTTCTGCATCGCGGTCGCGCGCTATTTCTCGAAGCCGATGGATATGAACCGGCCGCTCTGGGACATTTACATCATCGAGGGGCTCGACCGGATCCCGGGCATTCCGAAGGGCAGCTTCGCGATGCTCCACCGCGTCCATCACGCCGCGGTCGACGGCGCGTCGGGCGCGCACGCCTTCATCGCGATGAGTGACATCGACGCCAAGGGTACGCCCGCCATTCCCGAGCCGCCGCCGCTCGAAGAGCTCGGCCGCGCGCCGTCGAGTGCCGAGACGGTGACGCGCGCCTGGTCGGCGTCGATGCAGTCGCCCGTCAAGTTCATGAACGCGCTGCTCAAGGTGTCGCCCGCGATCGTCGCCTCGGCGCGCAAGTCGATGGCCGAGGGCGGGATGACCGCGGGCGTTCCCGAAACGCGCTTCAACGCGCCCGTCGGCCCGCACAAGATGTTCGACGCGACGACGGTCGCGCTCGCCGACGTCGCCGAAATCCGCAAGAAGGTACCCGGAGCGACGGTCAACGACGTCGTGCTGACCACGGTCGGCGGGGCGCTCCGCAAATATCTCGCGAAGCACGAGGAGCTGCCGAAAGAGAGCCTCGTCGCGGTCGCGCCGATCAACCTGCGCGGCAAGGATAAGGGTGCGGGCAAGGCATCGACCCCTGGCAATCAGGTCTCGGCGATGAGCGTGCCGGTGCGCACCGACATCGCCGATCCGCTCGCGCGGCTCGCGGCGATCCGCGACTATACTGTCGAAGCGAAGGAAGCGAAGGCCGGGGTCAGCGCGCGGATCATGACCGACCTGTCGCAGCATATTCCGGGCGCGACGATGGCCGCGGTCGCGCGCATCATCACCAGTGAGCGGTTTGCGGTGCGCGGCACGAACCTCTTCATCTCGAACGTGCCCGGCGCGCAGGTGCCGCTCTATCTGGCGGGCGCGCAGCTCGTGCAGCAGCATGGCATGGCGCCGCTCGCGAACAATATGGGGCTGTTCGTCGCGACCCCCAGCTACAACGGCCGGATCGCCTTCTCGATCATCTGCGAACGCGCGATCATGCCCGACATCGCCTTTTTCCGCGAGTGCATCGACGAAAGTTTCGCCGACCTGATGGCTGCGACGCCGAAGCCCGAGAAGGCGCCCGCGAAGCCGAAAGCCGCTACGGCAGAGCCGAAGGCGGCTCCCAAGGCCGCCGCGAAACCGAAGGCAAAAGCGAAGCCTGCTCCAAAGCCGGCCAGCAAGCCCAAGGCGAAACCGAAAGCCGCGGCAAAAGGCAAGAAGCAGCCCTCCTCTTCGTCATCCCGGACTTGATCCGGGATCCATTCCTGCGCTGGCGTCATGGATCCCGGATCAAGTCCGGGATGACGATATTGGCGTGTCGGGATGACGATATCGGGGTTTCGGGGCCACGAGAGTGGGACAGCGATGTCAAAACAGTTGCCAAAGGCAACGTAACCAGCAAGAATCGCTGAAAATAGAAACAATGCAGGACGACCGAATGATTTTTGCCCCGACGCTCAGCGCTGACGCCGAGCTTGTCCGCGCGCCCGATTATGCCGGCTGGTCGAAAGCGGCGCAGGCGCATGACGCCAAATCGGGGATGCAGGCGTGGCGCGATGCCGACGAAAGCCGGCACTTCGACCACAAGGCGATCCGCGCGCGGCTCGAAAAACTCCGCAAGCTGTCGGCGGCGGGTGACGTCAAGGGGCTACTCTTCGTCCTCAACGAGGGCATCCACGGCAATATCGACGGCATGGGGCACGAGCGGCTGTACCAGAAGGCGCGCTTCGGCACGAAAAAGCTGATCGAGGCCTATGTCGCCGAGGTCGTCGCCGCGCTCGACAAGATCGCCGCCTCGCGCAGCATCGGCAAGGAAGAGAAGCGCGACTTCTTCCGCCGCGCGCAGCATTGCTACGGCCGCTCGGCGCTGCTGCTGTCGGGCTCGGGCAGCTTCCTGTTCTTCCACGTCGGCGTCGTGAAGGCGCTGTGGGACGAGGGCGTGCTGCCGAACATCCTCGCGGGGTCGAGCGGCGGGTCGATCGTCGCCGCGGTCGTCTGCACGCGCAAGGACGCCGACGTCGGCGCCTTCCTCGAAAGCGACAAGCTCGCCAATCCCGCGCGCGATCCCGAGATGCGCCGCCTCGCGCCCGACGAAGTGCGCGACCGCCTTGCCGAACTGATCCCCGACCTGACCTTTCAGGAGGCTTACGAGATCAGCGGCCGCCATCTCAACGTCTCGGTCGCGCCCGCCGAAAAGCATCAGAACGGCCGTCTGCTCAACGCGATTACCGCGCCGAACGTGCTGATCCGCGAAGCGGTGCTCGCGTCGTGTGCGGTCCCCGGCGTCTTCCCGCCGGTCATGCTGATGGCACGCGACGAGGAAGGCAACCGCGTCGCCTACCAGCCCGACCGGCGCTGGGTCGACGGATCGGTGACGCACGATATCCCGACCAAGCGGCTCGAGCGCCTGTACGGCGTCAACCACCATATCGTGAGCCAGGCGAACCCGCTGGCGCTGCCCTTCGCGACCGACACGCGCAAGCAGATGGCGCCGATCGAAGCCATTCAACACGCGTCGATCGCGACCTTCAAGGCGTGGCTCAACGCCAACATGATCATCTTCCAGAAGCCGCTCGAATGGGTGCCGCCATTGAACAGCATCGCAAACATGGCGCGCTCGGTGATCAATCAGGAATATACCGGCGACATCAACATCATCCGCCCGCCGAAATTCTGGTCGCCGACGAAGATCCTGTCCGACCTCGGGCAGGAGGATATCGAAGAGCTGATCGACACCGGCATGCGAACCGCGTGGCCGAAGGTCGAGATGGTGCGGACGCAGACCGCGATCAGCCGCGCGCTCGACGCGATCCTCGCGAAGATCGACAAGGGCGGCGACGATGGCCCGGGGAATCGCAGCTCGGCGCTGAAGAAGGCGGTCCGCTAACATGCCCGCGCTGACGCTGCCCCCCGGGTCGGCCGGCGCCGGCGCCAGTCTTCACGTCACGCACTGGCTCCCCGATGGCTTGCCCAAGGCGGTCGTGCTGCTCGCGCACGGCTATGCCGAACATGCCGGTCGCTACGAGCATGTCGCCGAGCGGCTGACCGATGCGGGCTATGCCGTGTACGCGGTCGACCATTGGGGCCATGGGCAATCGGATGGCGACGGCGGCTATGTACCGCGCTTCTCGGCCTTCACCGACGGCATGGCCGAGCTGCTGACGCTGGTCGAGGTCAATCATGGCGACGTGCCGCGCCTGCTCCTCGGGCACAGCATGGGCGGTCTGATCTCGACGCTGTTCCTGATCGAGCGGCAGGCGGCGTTTGTCGGCGCGGCGCTTTCGGGCCCCGCGATCGTTCCGGGCGCGCCGCCGTCGCGCTTCACGGTGTGGATCAGCCGTTTTCTCTCGCGCTTCTTTCCGCGCCTCGGCGTGCTGTCGCTCGACGCCAACGGCATCAGCCGCGATCCGGCTGTCGTCGCCGCCTATCTCGCCGACCCGCTCGTCTATACCGGCAAGATCGGCGCGCGGCTGGGCAAGGAGTTCATGGACGCGATGGCCGCCGCGCAGGCGGGCGCCCCGAAGATCACCTTGCCGATCCTGTTCCAGCACGGCGAAAAGGACAGCCTCGCCTCGGCCGCGGGGTCGCAATATCTGTTCGATCATGTGGCGTCGGCCGACAAGACGCTCAAAATCTATCCGGGCCTGTTCCACGAAATCTACAACGAGCCCGAACAGGATGCGGTGCTGGGCGATTTGATCGGCTGGTTCGACGCGCATGTTTCGAAACCCTAACCAACTCCGTTGGTGCTGAGCTTGTCGAAGCACCGTCCTTCTTCTCGCGCGGCCAAAGGAAAGAACGGCCCTTCGACAAGCTCAGGGCGAACGGAAATGAGAGGCTGGCGTTAGAGTAATATGAGAATCCTGCTCATCCTGATCTTCGCGCCGCTGATCGCGCTCGCGCTCATGTATTTCGTCTTTCCCGGCCGCCTCGTCGCGATCGGGCGCTGGCTGCTTCGCAAGCGCGGCGGGACGGTTCAGAAGAGCGTGACGGTCGATGGCCGCACCTGGCCCTATCTCGAAGGCGGCGATCCGTCGAAACCGACGCTGCTGCTCGTCCACGGCTTTTCGGGCGACAAGGACAATTGGTCGATGGTCGCGCCCTATCTGCGCGACTATCACGTCATCGCGCCCGACCTGCCCGGGTTCGGCGAGAATGAGCGCAATCCCGATCTTGCCTACGACATCGCGGCGCAGACCGCGCGGCTCAAGCAATTCGCCGACGTGCTCGGGCTCCAGCGCCCGCACATTACCGGAAACAGCATGGGCGGCTGGATCGCGCTGCGCTACGCGCTCGATTATCCGCAGGCGCTCGCCAGCCTCACGCTCATGAACAACGCCGGCATCAACGGCGAACATGAAAGCGATCTTCAGAAACAGGCCGCGAACCTCGACTACAACCCGCTCGTCCTCGCCAGTCTGGAGGATGCCGACCGGCTGGTGGCGATGGTCGTGCACAAGCCGCCGTATATCCCGTCGCGGATCAAGCCGGTGCTCTATGCCGACGGGCTCAAATATCGCGACCAGCTCGACCATATCTTCTGGATCATCGCCAACGAAGGCCGCGACCATCCGCTGAACGACCGGCTGGGCGAGGTGAAGGTGCCGACGCTGATCATCTGGGGCCGCCACGACCGCCTGCTCGACGTGAGCTGCGTTCCCGTGCTCGAGGCGGGGATCGCGGGCAGCCGCAGCCATATCTTCGAGCATGTCGGCCACGTCCCGATGGTCGAGGACCCGAAGGCGACCGCCGACGTGATGAAGGGCTTTCTTGCCAAGCTTTAGAATCCTCCCTGCCGCGAAGCGGTGGGGAGGGGGACCATGCGAAGCATGGTGGAGGGGCGGCAACGTCGCGCTATCGCCCCTCCGTCAGCGCTGCGCGCTGCCACCTCCCCATGCCTGCGGCACAGGGAGGATCATCTTGCCAATCCTCTGCGATCGCGCCAGTCTCTCCCGCAAAACAGGGAGAGGTTCATGCGGTTGAAGGTCGGCCTGCTCGGCGGGGGCAGTTGGGGGACGACGGTCGCGTCGGTCGTGTCGCGCAATGCGCCGATCACGCTGTGGGCGCGCGATGCCGAGACGGTCGACGGCATCAACGATGCGGGCGAGAACCGCAAATATCTGCCCGGCATCAAGCTGCCCTCGTCGCTGCGTGCAACGAACGACATGGCCGAGGTCGTCGCGGGCGCCGACGTGCTCGTGATGGGCGTGCCCTCGCACAGTTTCCGCGGCGTGCTCGAAGAGGCGAAGCGGCATCTGCGCCCGTGGGTGCCGGTGATCAGCCTGACGAAGGGCCTCGAACTCTCGACCGAAAAGCGGATGACCGAGCTGATCGAGGAGGTGCTGCCCGGCCACCCCGTCGGCGTGCTCACAGGCCCGAACCTCGCGCGCGAGATCATGACCGGACAGGCCGCGGCGAGCGTGCTGTCGATGGAGGACGAGATCGTCGTCCGTGCGCTCCAGCCGGTGTTCCACTCGGGGCTGTTCCGCGTCTACACCAACACCGACCTGCTCGGCTGCGAACTCGGCGGGGTACTCAAGAACATCATCGCGATCGCGGTCGGCATGGGCGACGGGCTCGGTGCGGGCGACAATACGCGCTCGGCGCTGATGACGCGCGGGCTGGCCGAGATCACGCGGCTCGGCGTCGCGATGGGCGGGCGGCCCGAGACCTTCGCGGGGCTCACCGGCATGGGCGACCTGATCGCGACCTGCACCAGTCCCTTGAGCCGCAACCGCCACGTCGGGGTCGAGCTCGGCAAGGGGCGGCATATCGACGACATCATCGCAGGGATGAACATGGTCGCGGAGGGGGTGAAGAGCGCGCCTACGGTGATTGCGCTCGCCAAGAAATATAATATCGCCATGCCGATCGCGCGTGACGTATTCGACGTCACGCAAGGCAAACGCGACGCGCAGGACGTCTTCCGCGGCCTCCTGAAAGCCAGCGTCGGCGACGAGGCGCACCCCGGTTGAGGCGATTCCACCGCGGGCCGTGCCGAATCGTCGGCCAAGCGGGAAGAAATTGCCACCCTCCTTCGTTGTTCCTCCTGACCAACAGGGTCCCAAGGAGAAGCACGATGAAAAAATGGACTATTTTGGCGGTCGCCATGGCTCTTCCCGCCAGCGCCGCGGTTGCAGCGGTTCCCTATGGCTCGATGCCTTCGGGCTTCGACCGCCCGGAAATCCGCGCCGTGCCGATCGCCGGCGTCTACAACCAGTATTGGTATAACTACAAAGCCGATATCCTCGAGGCCGAGAAGGAGCTGATCAGCGACCTTCGCCATTCGACCGACCGCGAGGATCGCTGGGACGCGTGGGACGAATGGACCACCGAGGTCACCGATGCCGACAAGGATTATGTCAAGGAAATGCGCAAGAAAGGCTATCGCAGCGGCCGCGTGACGGTCGGCGGATAACCCGGACCTTGCCCGGGTAGGAGGGGGCGGACGTGTGTGGCGTCCGCCCCCTTCGCTGTTTCCTGTTTCAAGCCTTATTGCCAGCCTTGGTCGCGCGCGGCGCGCTCGGCGTCCGCATCGAGGGGATCGCCTGCCATCATCGCGGCCGCCGCCGCCGCCAGCTCGCCCGACGACGCCTGGCGATAATCGCCGCCCGGTCGGCCCCCCATCGTCCTTTCGAGCGTCCAGCCGCCATCGTCGCGGCATCCTATACCCGACAGGTCGCGGCCCTCGAAGCTGCGACAGGTCCGGCCCTGTCTGTCACGGAAGCTGAGGCCGATCCGGACGTCGGCGTTCGCCGGCTGGCTCGACGCGAGTTGCGTATCGAGCGCGCGCGCGAGCGGGCCCGATGCGACGAGCGTCCCGTTCGCCTGCGATACGTCGGCTGCGGACAGCCACGGTTTCAGTCCGATCGTCAGCCCGAGCGCCAGCGACGCGGCGATTGCGCCCCAATGGAGCGGCGCGAAGCGCGTCCGCTTCGCATCGCGGCGATCGGCAAGGCTACTGTCGACCTTCGTATCGGTCACGAGCAGCGCGCGGAGCCGCTCGGGCACCGGTTCTTCGGATATCGGGGCGAAATGTGCAGCCAGCTGCGCTTTCAGGGCCCGGTGGCGCTCGATCTCAGCGGCCAGCGCGGGATCGGCTGCGGCCTCGCGTTCGATCCGGCGCGCGGTCAGGTCGTCGAGTTCGCCGTCGACGAAGGCGGCGACGGTCGCGGGGTCGAAACTCATGCCGCCTCTCCCAGCAAATGCATCAGCGTCTCGCGCCCGCGCGCCAGCCGCGACGTCACGGTGCCGATCGGCACCTCCAGAATCTCGGCCGCTTCGCGATACGCATAGCCTTCGACAAGGACCAGCATGACGACCTCGCGCTGCTCGTCGGGCAGGCGCGCCATCGCGCCATCGACGTCGCCGCGCAGCACGCCGGCCTCGACGTCGGCGGCGCCGTCGCCGGCGACCTGCGTGACGGCGTCGTCGATCGGGGCGTGGACGCCGCGCCGGCCCGCGGCGCGGCGCTCGTCGATCCATAAATTGCGGGTGATCCGGTACATCCAGCTATCCAGTCTCGTTCCTCGTTGCCATTGATCGCGCGATTTGAGCGCGCGTTCGATCGCCGCCTGGCACAGGTCGTCGGCATCGCTGGCGTGCTGCGCCAGCCCGCGCGCAAATCGGCGCAGGCGCGGCAGCAGTTCGACCAGTTCCTCTTCGAAGCGCATTGTCGCCTTTTCGATCATTCGAGGAAGAAACGACATGCTTCTATCGTTTCTTCCGCATCGTGCTAAATTTTTTCCGGAACGGCCCCGACGTGGCCGCGTGAGAGCGTGATGCGAATTCGAACGGCGATCCTGTTGACCTTGTGCCTTTTGCCCGGCGGCTCGCCCGTCGCAGCGCAGCTCGGCCTGCCGCAGGTCCAGCTTCCCGATGCCGCGCGCACGCTTCCGACGCTTCCCGACGTCGACGCCGATCCGCTGATCGCGGCGGCGGACCGGCTGACGCAGGTCCGGCTCGATCGCATCGCATCGCTCGTCGAGCGCCACCGCGACAGCATCGAACTCGACGAGCGGGGCGAGCCCGCGGTGCGCGGCGTTCTGGTGGCGAGCGGCGTCGATGACGCGATGGTCGCGCACGCGGCGAAGGCGGGGTTCGCGCTGCTCGATCGCGAGCGCATCGAGGGGCTCGATCTCGACCTCGCGCGTTTCCGGGTTCCCGAGGGACGCAATCTCAGCCGCGCGCGCAAACAGCTCGCGAAACTGCTTCCCGCCGCAGCGATCGATGTCGACAACATCTATTCGGCAAGCGGGCCGGGCGGCGCGCTGCCGCAAGCCGCGCTTGCCGCGAACATCGGGACGGCAAAGGCAACCCTCGGCCTGATCGACGGCGGCATCGCGGCGCATCCGTCGGTCGCGGGGCGCGTCGAGCAAAAGGGTTTCGCGAAAGGCGCGCCGTCCGCCAGTCGCCATGGTACCGCGGTTGCTTCGCTGCTGGTGGGCAGCGGGCCGGTACAGGGAGCCGCGCCCGGCCAGCGCCTCCTCGCCGCCGACGTTTACGGTACCGACCCGGCGGGCGGCAACGCCAGCGCGATCGCACGCGCGCTCGGCTGGCTCGTCCAGAACGGCGTTGCGGTGACGACGATCAGCCTCGTGGGCCCCGACAACAAATTGCTGGCCGCCGCAGTGATGCGCGCGCAGCAACGCGGCATGCTGATCGTCGCGGCCGTCGGCAACGACGGTCCCGCGGCGCCGCCCGCCTATCCGGCATCCTATCGCGGGGTGTTCGCGGTGACCGGGGTCGACGCGAAAGCGCGCGCGCTACCCGAGGCCGGCCGCGCGCTGCATGTCGATTTCGCCGCGCCCGGCGATGCCGTGCTCGCCGCGACCGGAGCCGCGAGCAGCGACCGGTTGCGCGGCACCTCGTTCGCGGCGCCGCTCGTCGCCGGGCGGCTTGCGCTGCGCTATCCGGCGCCGGCGATCGACGCGATCGGCCCCGCGGTCGCCGGACTCGTTCTCGAAGCCCGCGATCTCGGCACGAAAGGCCGCGACAGGATCTACGGTCACGGGCTGATTTGCGGCACGTGCGGGGGGCGTTGACCCCATCGCGAATTTTTTTCGGAAGAAAATTCCAAACGCCATCGTTCTCTCCTCAGGCCCACCCCCTCCGGGCCGCAAATTCAGGAGTAGGACAATGGCAAACCGCATTTTCATTTCGGCCATCGCGCTCGCCGCGTCGGCATTCACGCTCTCGGCCCCGGCATCGGCGCAGCTGCTCGGCGGCGGCGGCGGGCTCTCCGGCGGCCTCGGCGGCACGCTGGGCGGCACGCTTGGTAACCCGACCGGTCCGGTCGGCGGGACGCTGGGCGGCGCGGGCGATCTGACCGGCTCGGGCCGCGGCGATGCGAACATCGATCGTCGCTCGGGCCGCGTGCAGGGCAAGGGTGGCGCCGACGCAAACGGCAAGGGTGCGGCAAACGGCAACGCCAATCTTCTCGGCAACCCGGTCGGCGGCAGCGCCGGCGGATCGGGTGGTGCGGCGGGGAACGGCAGCCTCGATGCGCAGGCGGTCGGCACCGATTTTGTCGGCCAGACTGCACGTGGCGCCGCCGGAACGGCGCAGGGCGCCGCCTCGACCGTCACTGGAACGGCGCGCGGCGCGGTCGGGAATGTCCGCGATCAGGCGGGCGGCGCGGCCTCGGGCCTTTCGGGCACCGCCAGCGGCGCCGGCTCGGCGGCGGGCAGTTTCCAGGGCAGCCTCGGCCAGCTCGCCGCCGCCGGTAGCGGCGCGGCATCGGGCACGGGCATGTTCGCGGTCGAGCCCGGAATGGCGATCACCGACGCGCGCGGCAAGGTGATCGGCTATGTCCAGGACCTGCGCCAGACCGGGCGCGGCGTCGTCGATGCGGTCACGGTCGAGGTCGGCAACCGCGTTGCGACGCTTCCCGCCGCCAGCTTCGCCGGTTCGGGCGATGTCCTCGTCACCGGCATGACGAAGGGCCAGCTCAAGGACGTCGCCGAACAGCAGGAAGAAACGGCCGGACAGCAGCCCGCGAGCCAGCCTGCCGCCGAACCCGCACCGCAGGCCGCGCAACGGGGCAATCGCGCCGAGCGAGGTAACACCCGCGCCGACTAAGGGTCGCAGTCGCGAAAGGGGGGAATGGGCCGGCCGCTGCGCCGGCTCATTCTCGTCGGGCTCAGATCCCGCCCTCTTTCAACAGCGCCCTGGCTTCCGCGCCCTTCCAGTCGATCGCGCCGACGACGCGCCACAATTCGCGGCCCTCGGCATCGTAGAAGATGCTCGTCGGCAGCGCGCTGTTGGCGGCGTCGAGCAGGCTATTTTCGGGATCGAGATACGGCTGCAACGCCTTGAGGCCCGCCTTCTGGAACCACGGATCGACGACCTCGGCGCCCTGCAGATCCTGCGCGACCGCGATCACGCTCATGCGCTTGCCTTCGTTCGCCGCCAGCGCGTCGAGAGTCGGCATCTCGGCGACGCATGGTGCGCACCACGTCGCCCACAGGTTGACGAGAACCGGCTTGCCGCGGAACGCCGCGAGCGTCACCGGCGCATCGTCCGGGCCGCGGAACGCCGCCGCGGGCGCCGGCTTGCCCGCGTTCGCGCGGTCGACGACGTGCTGAAAGGTCTCGACACCGCGGCCAGCCTTCGCTTCACCGGACGAAATATTTGCTTGGGGTGCTCCCGCTTGCTCCCCGGCTGCCTTTTGCCTATCGCAGCCCGCGACCGGTCCGGCCAGCATGAGGGCGAGGATCGCGGGATACAGGCTTGGATTGCGGCGAATGGCGGATACTCCGGAAAAGAGCAGCATGTGGGGCGGCCGCTTCGGTGGCGGACCCGCGGCGATCATGCAAGAGATTAACGCCTCGATCCCCGTCGACAAGCGTCTCTGGGAAGAGGATATCGCCGCCAGCCGCGCGCACGCCGCGATGCTGGGCGCCTGCCGTATCATTGCCGCCGAAGACGCCGTCGTCATCGACCGCGGCCTCGCGCTGATCGCCGACGAATTCGCCGAGAACGGCGTGCCCGTCGACCTCAGCCTCGAAGACATCCACATGACCGTCGAATCGCGGCTGAAGGAACTGGTCGGCGAGCCCGCCGGCCGCCTCCACACCGCGCGCTCGCGCAACGACCAGGTCGCGACCGACTTCCGCCTTTGGGTGCGTACCGCGTGTACGCGCATCGACGCCGGGCTGAAGGCGCTCCAGTCGGCGCTGCTCGCGCGCGCCGAAGAGCATGCGGACAGCATCATGCCCGGCTTCACGCACCTGCAGGTCGCGCAGCCGGTGACGCTCGGTCATCACCTCCTCGCCTATGTCGAGATGTTCGGCCGCGACCGCAGCCGCTTCGCCGATGCGCGCCGCCGCCTCAACGAATCGCCGCTCGGCGCCGCCGCGCTCGCGGGCACCAGCTTTCCGCTCGATCGCGACGCGACCGCCGCGGCGCTCGGTTTCGACCGCCCGATGGCGAACAGCATCGACGCTGTGTCCGACCGCGACTTCGCGCTCGAATTCTGCGCCTCGGCGTCGATCGCGGCGATCCACCTGTCGCGCCTCGCCGAAGAGGTCGTGATCTGGGCGAGCCAGCCCTTCGGCTTCGTCAGCCTGCCCGACGCCTGGTCGACCGGCAGCTCGATCATGCCGCAAAAGCGCAACCCCGACGCCGCCGAACTCGTGCGCGGCCGCGCCGGCCTGCTGCTCGGCGCGTTCCAGCGCCTGTCGGTGATCGTGAAGGGCCTGCCGCTCACCTATTCGAAGGATCTGCAGGACGATAAGGAAACGGTCTTCGGCGCCTTCGACGCGCTCGCGCTGTCGCTCGCCGCGATGACGGGCATGGTCGAAACGCTGGCCTTCCGTACCGACCGCATGCGCGCGCTGGCCGCCTCGGGCTATTCGACCGCGACCGACCTTGCCGACTGGCTGGTTCGCGAGGCGGGCGTGCCGTTCCGCGAGGCGCATCATATTGTCGGTGCCTGCGTGAAACGCGCCGAGCAATTGGGCGTTGAACTCTCGGCGCTGCATCCGGGCGAAGCTTCGGCGATCCACCCGGCGGTGACGCCCGATGCGCTCGCCGCGCTCACCGTCGAGGCGTCGGTCGCCAGCCGCACCAGCTATGGCGGCACGGCGCCCGAACGGGTAAGGCAGGCCATCGCCGCGGCACGCGCCGCGCTGGAAGGACAGGATTGATGGCGAACAACCGCCTCGTCGTTGCAACACTCGCCGCCGCCGCACTGCTCGGCGCGTGCGGCGCAAAGGAAGATCTGAAGCCGCCGGCGAACCAGCCGGCCCCGGCGATTCCCGTCGGCGCCAAGCGCGCCCCAACCACGGAGGAACTTACGACGCCCGACGCGCAGGCCCGGCCCGCGCGCAGCGACGAACTTCTCAAACGGTCCGAACAACGCGAACCCGACGATTTTGACCTGCCGCCTCCGGGCTGATCGAGACCCGTTTAGTTAGTCCGTTCGTGTCGAGCGAAGTCGAGACACCTGTCGGTGGATCGTGCCTTACCGGCATCTCGACTTCGCTCGATGCGAACGGAAAAAGAAGATCAGGACTTCCTTCGATGAACCATTTTGAAATTCGTGACGGCGTGATGCACGCCGAAGATATTCCGCTGCCGCGCATCGCCGAGGAAATCGGCACCCCCGTCTATGTCTATTCGCGCGCGACGCTCGAACGCCATGCACAGGCCTTTGCCGACGGGCTGAAGGACGTGCCGAAGAAGCATCTCGCCTTCGCGATCAAGTGCAACCCCAACCTCGGCGTGCTGCGCGTCCTCGCGCGGCAGGGCTATGGCGCCGACGTCGTCTCGGGCGGCGAGCTCGAACGCGCGCTCGCGGCGGGCATGGCGGCCGAGGATATCGTCTTTTCGGGCGTCGGCAAGACGCGCGCCGAGCTGGCGCAGGGCCTCGACCGCGGTATCGGCCAGTTCAACATCGAGCATGAGCCCGAGGGTGTCGCTTTGTCGGAGATCGCGCTCGCGAAGGAGATGACGGCGCCCGCGGTGCTGCGCGTCAACCCCGACGTCGACGCGGGAACGCATGCGAAGATCTCGACCGGCAAGGCGGAGAACAAGTTCGGCGTCGGTATCGACGTCGCGCCCGAAATCTTCGGCCGTCTCGCGGCGCTGCCGGGGCTGCAGATGCGCGGCGTCGCGGTGCATATCGGCAGCCAGCTCACCAGCCTCGCCCCGCTCGAGGCGGCGTTCGAACGCGTCGGCCAGCTCGTCGCCGACCTGCGCGCCGCGGGTCACAGCATCACGCACGTCGATCTCGGCGGCGGCCTCGGCGTGCCCTACAAGGCCGAGGATAATCCCCCGAGCCCCGCCGAATATGGCGCGATGGTCGCGCGTGTGACCAAGGACTGGGACGTCACCCTGATGTTCGAGCCCGGCCGCGTGATCGCGGGCAACACCGGCGTGCTCCTGACCGAGGTGCTGTGGGTGAAGCCCGGCGTCACGAACCCCTTCGTGATCGTCGATGCCGCGATGAACGATCTCGCGCGCCCGGCGCTCTACGACGCCTATCACGACTTCGTCTCGGTTACCCCGACCGGCGAGACGATGACCGCGTCGATCGTCGGCCCGGTGTGCGAGACGGGCGACACTTTCGCGCGCGACCGCGTCACCGACAAGGTCGAACCGGGCGACCTGGCCGTGTTCCGCACCGCGGGCGCCTATGGCGCGACGATGGCGTCGACCTACAACAGCCGCAGCCTCGTTCCCGAGGTGCTCGTCGACGGCGACCGCTACGTCGTCGTCGCCGACCGCATCGCGGCGGGCACGATCATGGCGGCCGAGCGCGTTCCCGACTGGATCGACTGAGGCCCCGTTTTGCCCTCTCCTTCAGGGGAGGGCAGCGAGACTTGCGAACTTGTTCGCTAGTCGCAGCGGGTGGGGTTCGCCGGGCTTGCGCGAGGTTGCGAAACCCCACCCCAACCCCTCCCCTGAAGGGGAGGGGCTTGCTATAGGTAACACCCATGCACCAGCTTCCCGTCTTCCTGAACCTGCGCGGCCGCACGGTCGTGCTGGTCGGGGAGGGGGAAGCCGCCGATGCCAAGGCGCGGCTCATCGAGCGCGCGGGCGGCCGGATCGTCGCGGCGTGGGAGGAAGGCGCGACGCTCGCCTTCGTCGCGCTGGACCACGGCGCCGAAGCAGCCGCGGCCGATCTTCGCGCTCGCGGCCTGCTCGTCAACGTCGTCGACCGGCCCGACCTTTGCGACTTCACCACCCCCGCGATCGTCGACCGCGCGCCGGTGACGATCGCGATCGGCACCGGCGGCGCCTCGGCCGGGCTCGCCAAGGCGGTGCGCCAGCGCATCGAGGCGCTGCTCCCCGCACGCCTCGGATCGCTCGCGACGGCGCTCCACGCGGCACGCGAGGCGATGACGGCGCGCTGGCCCGCCGCCGCCGCCCGCCGCCGCGCCATCGATGCCGCGCTCGCGCGCGGCGGCGCGCTCGACCCGCTCGACGATGACGCCGCCGACCGCGTGCGCGACTGGCTCGCCGCCGACGCCACGACGCCCGCGCCGCGCCTCGAAACGATCGCGCTGACCAGTTTGGACCCCGACGACCTCACGCTCCGCGCCGCGCGGCTGCTCGGCGAGGCCGACCATGTCTTTCACCCGGCCGCCATCGCGCCCGCGATCCTGAACCGCGCCCGCGCCGACGCCGTCCGCCACGTCGCCGATGCACCGCCTGCCGATCCGCCGCCGGGCCTGTCGCTCTGGCTTTCGCCGCCCGCGCCGTGACGGCCGTCCATCCCGTCTATGCGGCGATGGCGCCGACGATCTTCGAGCATATGTCGGGGCTCGCGAGGGCGCATGGTGCGATCAACCTGGGGCAGGGCTTCCCCGACGCGCCGCCGCATCCCGATATGATCGACGCCGCGGCGCGCGCGCTCGCCGAAAAATCGAACCAGTATCCGCCCGCGTTCGGCCTGCCCGAACTGCGCGACGCGATCGCTGCCTTCTATGCGCGGCGGCAGGGATTGGCGCTGACCCGCGAACAGATCGTCGTCACCTCGGGCGCGACCGAGGCGCTCGCCGCGGCGCTCCTCGCGCTCGTCAATCCGGGCGACGAGGTGATCCTCTTCCAGCCCGCGTACGACAGCTACGCGCCGATGGTGCGCCGCGCCGGCGGCGTGCCCGTCTCGGTGCCGCTCAGCCCGCCCGAATGGCGCTATGACGCCGCCCGGCTTGAGGCCGCGATCACCGCGCGCACCCGGCTGCTGATGCTCAACGACCCGCTCAACCCCGCCGGCACGGCGGCGAGCGAGGCCGAGCTCGCGATGATCGCCGGCATCTGCCGGCGCCACGACCTGATCGCGATCTGCGACGAGGTGTGGGAAGACGTCCGTTTCGACGGCATCCGCCACCGCTCCCTGCTCGACATGCCCGGCATGGAGCTGCGCGCGATCAAGATCGGATCGGCGGGCAAGATTTTCGGGCTCACCGGCTGGAAGGTCGGTTGGTTCTGCGCCGCACCCGGTCTCGCGCAGGCGATCGGCCGCGCGCACCAGTTCCTGACCTTCACCACGCCCCCCGCGCTGCAATGGGCGGTCGCCGAGGGTCTCGCGAAGCCCGACGCCTGGTTCGCCGATCAGCGCGCCGCATGGGCCGCGGCGCGCCGCCATCTGGCGGACGCCCTCGACCGTGCGGGTTTCGTCGTGCTGCCCAATGCCGCGACCTGGTTCCTCTGCATCGATCTTGCCGCCTCGGGCATCGGGCTCGCCGACCGGGAGTTCGCCGAACGCGCCGTCCGCGAAGCCGGCGTCGCCTCGATCCCCGTATCGGCGCTGTTCGAGGGCGAGGGGCCGCAGCACATCCTGCGCCTCTGCTTCGCCAAGGATCACGCGACCCTCGACGAGGCAGTGGCGCGCCTCGCCGCCTTTCGTAAGGTACTGGTCTAGAGCATCGGGCGTTAGACGTGAGCCACCCTCTTTTCCGTTCGTGCTGAGCTTGTCGAAGCACCGTTCTTCTCTTGCGGCGTCAAATCTTGCGGCGTCAAAAGAAAGAACGGCCCCCTTCGACTGACTTGTCAGTCGCTCAGGACAGGCTTCGACAAGCTCAGGGCGAGCGGGTCAGATTTATGGCTCGACGCGCTAGGGCGCGATCGCCAGCCCGTCGCCATTCTTCCCCGCCGCGATCCGGCGCAGCACCTTGCCGCTCGCGACATCGATCTCGGCCACCTTGTCGATCCCCGTCTCAGCGGCATAGATCCGCCTGGAATCGGGACTCCACAGCAACGTCACCTGCCGCGCGGCATCGCCTTCCGACACCTGGATCACCTTCGCGAGCGCGCGCGTCTCGGCATCGAACAGGCTGATCGTCCCCGCGCCGATGTTGCTCGTCGCGACCCATTTGCCGTCGGGGCTCGTCAGCACGCGGATCGCGACCGGATCGACCGCCTGCTCGGCGATCTTCTCGCCCCTCGCCGTATCCCAGACCGATACCCGCGGCGCCTCCAGATCGCCGACCCACAGCTCGCGCCCGCGCTTCGCCAGCGACAGCCCCTCGGGCTTGCCGCCGACGGCCAGGTCGCGCAGCTTCTTCGCGTCCGTCAGGTCGATCACGCTCACCGTTCCCGACGCGATATTGGCGGTATAGGCGGTGCGATTGTCGGGCGCGACGACGACCATATGCGTGCCCTTCTGCCCCGTCGCGATCGAGGTCACGGTCCCGTCGGGCGCGATCACCGCGACCGAATCGCTGCCCTCCGCCGTCGCGACCAGCCGCCCGTCGGCCAGCCACAGCAATCCGTGCGGCCGCTGGTTCGGGCTGATGTCGATCGTGCGCACCTTGGCCCGGCTCGCGATATCGACGACGTCGATCGTCGACCCGCCATAGGCGACGACCGCGGCCTGCCTGCCATCGGGCGAGATCGCGATCTCGTGCGGCATCTTCCCCGTCGGCACCCGCGCCAGCTCGGCGCCGCTGTCGAGCGCGATCAGGCTCAGCGTGTCCTCGCCCTTGTTCCCGACGAGCAATGTCTCCGCTGCGGCGGGCACCGACGGCGACAGGAGCGCACAGCAAAGCACGGCAAGGGCAAGGCGCATGTGAAGTCTCCCCGTTGAAATGCCGCCACGCTAGCGGGCGACGCCGCCCCTGCAACCGCGCTTCGACGAACGGCGGGCACGCCATTACGATAAGTTAACTGGGCGCGCCGCGCGTGCCTCCTTAGCCATTGCCCTCGCGGCGCATCCCGCGGCCGCAGACAGGAGGGACCATGGACCGACCCGTGATCGATATCGATGCCGTGCCGTTGCTCGACACCGCCGTCGGGCTGTTCGGCTCGTTCGCCGGCGACGCCGTCACCTCGAACCCCGGCGTGTTCGAAGTGACGGTGACGGTCGTGATGATCATCTACGACTGACCCGTCGCCAGCCACCGCCGATCGTCTGGCGGAGCGCGGGTGGCCGCACCCGCCACCCGCGCCTCCCCGAAATCCATCGCGAGATCGCCGATGACCACCCCCTCGCGTCATGACCGGTTCCCGCGCTTCGATGTCGCTCGCCGCGGGCGGATGCGGACGGCCGCTTCGGCGGTCGAGGCGCGCTGGCGGGCCGAGGATGCGCGGCCCGGCGGGCTGGCTGCCGCGATCGATGCGGTCGCGGGCGCCGGGCCCGCCGCGGTCATCGCCGCGTTCGACCCCTGGCTCGCCGACCTCGATTGGCTTCGTGGGCGGCTCGACGCCGCGCTCGCGCTGCTCGTCGCCGATCCGTTCGCGCGGCCGCCACTGCGTCCCGTCGGCGGGGGCGAAGGCCCGGGCGGGCTGATCTTCGCCGAGCGCGGCTCCGTCCGCCTGTCGCTGCAACTACATCCGGCGGGAGCCGCCGCGCCAGGGACGGTGCTCTTCGTTCCCGGTCGCTCGGCGTTCCGCGTCCTCGCCGCCGGCGGCGCGATGGTCGGGTACCACCACGTCGACGTGACGGCGCGGGAGGAAGCGGGCGGCTTTACCGCCGCGGGTGCCGCGCGCTGCCTCAGCGCCCCCCGCCGGCCGCTGGCGGTGGGCGAGCGCTGGGATCTCGATACCGCGCGCACCGCCTTCACCCTGTCCGGCGCGACGTCCGACGTTCTGCTCCTCGAACTCGCGGTTCAGCCGCCATCGCGGCTTCCGATCCGCAGCTATGCGACCGCCGACGGCCGGCTGCTCCACGCTTCGGCATCGCGCCGCGACGGCAGTTTCCGCCAGATGGCGCTCGCCTTGCTGCGAACGTTCGCGCGCGTCGATGCCGCCCCGCTCTTCGCCGCCGAAACGCGCGCCGACGACTTCGCGGCGCGCTGGTCGGCGATGCGCGAGTTCGTCGCGCTCGCTCCCGAAGCCGCGCGTCCGCATCTGGCGCAAATGGCCGCGATCGACCCCCACCCTGAAATCCGCCGCGCCGCCGCGGCAACGCTCGCGCTCTATCGGCCTCCTCCCGCCTGCGGGGAGGGCATCGACCCGCGCCCCGGGGACATCCGATGCCGCGCCTGATCGATCCGCCCGGGGCCTGCGAATACGACCTCGAAGAAGTCGCGGCGCGCCTCGACGAGGGCGGCGTCGATCTGTCCGACGAGGCCAGCCTCGCGCGCTGCGCGGGGCTCCTCGCCGGACTCCAGCGCAACCGGAGCTTCCTCGCCGACCGCATCATCGCCGAACTCAAGGCCAGCTACGCCGACCAACTCGCCGCGAACCGCTATTCGGCGCAGGTGTTCCTGCTCCACCGCAGCCCGCGTGGCTATTTCCTGCGCGCCAACCTCTGGCCCGCCGCGACCGACGCCGCCTATGCCGCGAGCGGCCCCGCCGCCTTCGCCTACGGCCTGCCCCACGACCATAATTTCCACTTCCTCACGACCGGCTATTGGGGCCCCGGCTATGTCAGCGATTATTATGAGTATGACGCCGAAGCCGTCGACGGTCGTCTCGGCGAGCCGCTGAACCTCCGCTTCGTCGAACGCAGTTCCTTAAGCGAAGGCAGGATGATGCTCTACCGCGCCCACCGCGACATCCACAGCCAGCTGCCGCCCGGGCGCCTTTCGGTCAGCCTCAACATCATGGACGAGGGCGAGCATGTCCCCTGGCGCGACCAATATATCGTCGATCTCGAGCACGGCACGATCGCGAAGCGCCCGACGCTCACCCCCGGAGAAACGCTCCTCCGCTGCGCCATCCACCTCACCGAAAACGGCAAAGACATCGCCGACCATTTCGCAAAAGCGCACCCGGTGCCGCGGGTGCGCGCGAACGCAATCGCCGCGCAGGCGGCGGTAGCGGAGGGTGAGGCGAGAGTGGCGGTGCTGGAGCGGGGGATGGGAGATATCGACGCGCGGGTCAGGGATGATTGTGCGCGGTGGCTGGGACTTTGACTCCACGCTTTCGTCGTTCGCGCGGAGGCCTCTTCGCGCGCCGATTCACCGCGTGAAAATCCCTTTCCTACATTATTCCGCTATGCCAGCCTTTTGCTCTGGCTCTTTGATTTGGTAGAAACTGGCTGTCTCGTCGTGATCACGGCATCGACACGATCGCGTTCGTTTTTGGGCGCGGCAACCGCGAAAAGGCAATGCGCATAAGGCTGAACTTTCCTGAACTTTGGATCGCTAAAGCCACAAAGTACACAAAACCGACCCGTGCATGCGGGGCTTTTGTGGCTTTAAGACCCTGCTGACAGCGCGGCTTTCGCCTGCTAACGCGCCGCGCATGACCACGCCTCTTTCGCATATCCGCAATTTTTCGATCATCGCGCACATCGATCACGGGAAATCCACGCTCGCCGACCGGCTGATCCAGTTTACCGGGGGGCTGACCGCGCGCGAGATGTCGGCGCAAGTCCTTGATAACATGGACATCGAGAAGGAGCGCGGGATCACGATCAAGGCGCAGACGGTGCGCCTGAAGTACAAGGCGCACGACGGCGAGACATATGAGCTGAACCTGATGGACACGCCCGGCCACGTCGACTTCGCCTATGAAGTCTCGCGCAGCCTTGCGGCATGCGAGGGCGCGCTGCTCGTCGTCGACGCAGCCCAAGGCGTGGAGGCGCAGACGCTGGCGAACGTCTATCAGTCGATCGAGCATGATCACGAGATCGTGCCGGTGATCAACAAGATCGATCTGCCCGCGGCCGACGTCGACAAGGTGAAGGCCGAGATCGAGGATATCATCGGCTTGCCCGCCGACGACGCGGTGCTCGCGTCGGCCAAGTCGGGCATCGGCATCGAGGAGTGCCTCGAGGCGATCGTCACCAAGATCCCGCCGCCGAAGGGCGACGCTGCGGCGCCGCTGCTCGCGATGCTCGTCGATAGCTGGTACGACCCCTATCTGGGCGTCGTCATCCTCGTCCGCGTCGTCGACGGGATTTTGAAAAAAGGCCAGCAGATCAAGTTCATGCAGGCGGGCACCACCCACCTGATCGACCGCGTCGGCTGCTTCACGCCGAAGCGCGAGGAACTGACCGAGATCGGCCCGGGCGAGATCGGCTTCATCACCGCGCAGATCAAGGACGTCGCACAGGCGCGCGTCGGCGACACCGTCACCGACGCGAAGAAGCCCGCGGCGAACCCGCTGCCGGGGTTCAAGGAAGTCCAGCCGGTCGTCTTCTGCGGCCTGTTCCCGACCGACGCGAACGATTTCGAGAAGCTCCGCGAGAGCATCCAGAAGCTCCGCCTCAACGACGCGAGCTTCTCGTTCGAGATGGAAAGCTCGGCCGCATTGGGCTTCGGCTTCCGCTGCGGCTTCCTCGGCCTGCTCCACCTCGAGATCATTCAGGAGCGGCTGACGCGCGAGTATGACCTCGACCTGATCACGACGGCGCCGTCGGTGGTGTACAAGCTGAAGCTCAGCCATACCAAGAATGAGGCGGCGAAGGAGATCGAGCTCCACAACCCCGCCGACATGCCCGACCCGAACCGCATCGACGAGATCGAGGAGCCGTGGATCGAGGCGGTGATCTACGTGCCCGACGATTATCTTGGCCCGATCCTGAAGCTGTGTCAGGACCGTCGCGGGGTGCAGAAGAACCTCACTTACGTGGGCGGCCGCGCGCAGATCACCTACGAACTGCCGCTCAACGAGGTCGTGTTCGACTTCTACGACCGGCTGAAGAGCATCAGCCGCGGATACGCGTCGTTCGACTATCACCAGATCGGCCACCGCCCTGGCGACCTCGTCAAGATGAGCATCCTTGTCAACAACGAGCCGGTCGACGCGCTGAGCATGATCGTGCACCGGGGTTCTGCCGAAAGCCGCGGCCGCGGCATGTGCGAACGGCTGAAGGACCTGATCCCGCGCCACATGTTCAAGATCCCGATCCAGGCCGCGATCGGCGGGAAGGTGATCGCCCGCGAAACCATCGCCGCGCTGCGCAAGGACGTGACCGCCAAATGCTACGGCGGCGACGCGACCCGCAAGAAGAAGCTGCTCGAGAAGCAGAAGGAAGGCAAAAAGCGGATGCGCGAATATGGGAATGTGAACATTCCGCAGGAGGCGTTTATCGCGGCGCTTCGCATGGGCGACGACGCCTGATCCGCGCTCGTCGTCGACGCGGAACGCCGTAGCGGTGGGATTCGGCGGCGCGCGCGTTCGGTGACGCCGGAACGATGTTGCTATCCGGCGATGCGCGCGCGTTGCGGCGGGCCGCCGCGAGCGATGGCGAGTTGGCCGAGTGCGGCGTCGAGATGGTCGGCGAGCGCCTGTTCGCCGATCGCTTCCCCTGCCGCGCCGGGAAGGGTGCTGCCGCCGTTATGGTGCATCAGCGCGCCCTCGCTCGAAGCGCCCGCGACAACCCGCGACACGATCGACAGCGAGAATTCGCGAAAGGTCAGCGCGGTGAGCGCGGCGCCGCGATCGTTCCCCGGCGGCGCGACGCGCTGGCCGCGGTGCGCGACGATCGCATAGCAGAGGCTGGCGGCGCCGGGATCGAACGCGGCGATCGGGGCGACGATCCCGGCGCGGCGCGGCTTGAGGTCGAAGCGCGCGGGGCGAAGGTCGGGGGCGAGACGCGAGGCGATCGGCCAGGCCCGCCCCTCGCGTTCGTCGGCGGCGAAGGTCGCGAGCGTCGCGATGCGGCCGTCCGTCAGGCGGAGCGAATGCTTGAGCGCGATCCGGTGCGGATCGGGGCCGCGGTGAAGCGAGAAGCGCTGCTCGTCGACGCGGTGGCGGCGCCCGGCGATGTCGACGGTGAACGCAGCGCCCTTCAGCCGCAGCAGCAGGTCCCCGTTCGCAAGCTCGCGGATCGTCAGCAGCTCCTTGAGGGTACCGTTGCACGCGGCTGCTATGCGGACGTCGTGCCGTGCGGCAGGACTCATACGCCGTCGTCCTGGCTGTTCGCGAGATCTTCGGCATGCTCGGCGATCAAGTCGGCGGACTGGTCGCCGGTGAGCGCATAGACGTTGCCCTCGTGCGACCAATAAGCGGCTGCCTGGCCATCGATGACCTCGGTCTGGGGTTCCTCGGGAAAAGCGCCCGAGCTGCGGACCGCGAACAGCGACACCGGCTGGTCGCCGCCGGTGTCGATCACCATCTGGAGGCTCGGGCCATAGTCCGACGGGAAGAGCTGTGCGTCCAGGATGCGCCAGTCGGCGGGCAGCGCGGGAACCGCGATCCGCGTCGCGCGGCGCACCGCTTTCGGGTCGAAGTGCGTCGTTTCGGGCTGTGACGGCATTCGCGCGCGGATCTCGGCGGTCTTTTGCGACATCAGCGCTTCCTGGACGAGCGCGGGAACCGCGGCGCGCGCGTCAGGGGCGAAGCTCGCATATTGCCATGTCGCGGCGGCCACGACCGCAACCGCAGCGGCGGCCGCGACCGGCACGGCGCGCCACAGGCGCGCGAGGAGCCGCCGCCGCCCGAGCGCCGCGTCGAGCCGCCGCGCGTCCTCGGCGAGCGCCGGGCGGGCCGGACCGGCCTCGTCCTCGGCGAGTGCGCGCATCGCGTCGCGAAAGCTGAGATCGGCGAGCACGCGCGCGGCCTCGTCGGGGTGGCGGACGAGATAGTCGGCGACCTCGAGCCGGCCCGCGGCGTCGAGCTGGTCGTCGACATAGGCCTGCAGATCGCATTCGGTGATCGTGACGGGTTTCATCGCTCAATTCTCCACGATGCGCAGGGGGACGCGCGCGTCGTCGCTTTCGAGCGCGCGCAGATGCGCCCTCGCGCGCGACAGGCGCGAAATCAGTGTGCCGATGGGGATGCCGATCGCGTCGGCGGCTTCCTGATACGAAAAGCCCTCGACCGCGACGAGATGGAGCACCTGCTGCTGCTCTGCCGACAGGCGGTCGAGGGCCTCCGCGACCTCGCGCAGGCGGACGGAATGCTCCTGCGGCGAGATCTCGACATCGGGCGGCGCCGTGCTCGCCCGATATCGTTCGCGAACGTCGTTGTGGCGCACGCGGTTGACGAAGCCGTTGTGGAGGATCGCGAACAGCCAGATGCGCAGCGGTCGCCCGGGCTCATAGGTGTGCGCGCGTGCATAGGCCGACACCAGCGTTTCCTGGACCAGATCCTCGGCATCATGCTCGTCGCGCGTCAGCCGCCGGGCGTAACGCGTCAGCGCGGGGAGCAGATCGATGACGCGGGATGGCGGCTGCTTCATACGGCATATACGTCCTTCGCCTCCCTTTAATCCCGCGAACGCGAAATTTGTATCCGTCGACGCCGGACGCCTGGTTGTTGTCACCGCGGCGCGGGCGCGATAGCTTTTCGGTATCGACCCCGCGGGAATGGATTCGACCGATGGCCAGGCGCTATGCGAGGCTGCTCGACGGCATCGCCGTGCACAGCATGCTCAGCGACGGCACGCAGGTGTGCCTGCGCACGATCACGCCCGACGACGAAGAGCGTATCCGCGAGGGGATCGCCCGGCTGTCGGCCGAATCACGCTATCTGCGTTTCTTTTCGCCCGCCCCGGAACTGCCCGACGCGGTCGTTCACCGGCTCGCCGACGTCGACGGGCATGATCATATCGCGTGGGGCGCGCTTTGCAGCGAATGCCCGGGCTGGCCCGCGATCGGCGCGGTGCATGCCGTGCGGCACGGCAATGGAGCGGCGGGCGAGAGCCGTGTCGGCGAATATTCGGTCGCGGTGCTCGACGCTTTCCACGGCAAGGGACTTGCGCGGATGATGACGGCGGCGCTGCTCGTCGACTGCCTCGCCGAAGGGCTGACGACGCTCGACGTTCACACGCTGTCCGAAAACCGCGCCGCGGTGAGGCTGGTCCACGCGCTCGGCGCAACATGGAAGGGCGAGAGCGCGGGAGTGGCCGAGTATGTCGTCGATGTCGCGAAAGCGCTCGATGCCCTGCGCGCCGATGCCGACGCGCGCGGCGTGCACGATGTGCTGGCGCAGCTCAACGTCTGATATCCCTCCCGCCGCGGCGGGTCGCGAGCCGCGGCGGGAAGGTGTAAGGCTGCGGTCCGAAGCATCGCCTCCCCACGATCATCGCTCTAGGCGCGGTGTCATGACGTCGCGGTGACATGGATCACAAAAGCACAAAAAAGATCGGAGCGTAGGCCGCTACACGAACGCCGCGCAGCAAAAAGGGCGCCGGGATCTGACCACCGGCGCCCTTCTGAAACCCGAGAGCGGGTTATTTCTTTTCTTCGGCGGCCTTGTTGGCGGCGGTGCCGTTGACCTCGGACGGGGCGATTTCGCCATTGTCGTCCATCGCGTTGGCCTTTTCTTCGCCAGCAGCCTCGACCGCATCGGCCTTGGCTTCGGTCGCTTCCTTCGCGGGGCCTTCGGGCATCGCGTCAGCCTGAGCGTCGATCGCGTCGGCCTTGGCTTCGGCCTGGTCCTCGACCTGGTCGGCCTGCTTGCTCTGGCAGGCACCCAGTGCGAGCGCCGAAGCGGCAGTGAGGGCGATGATCGTCTTGCGCATATCGAGTTCTCTCCAAAAGTTGACTCGGGGGCTTAACGCCGGGTGAACGGCAAGGTTGCATGCGCCGCAACAAATCGCGGAAATCGCGCAAAAAAAGAGGGCGCCCGCGGGCGCCCTCTTCATGACCCTTTTGGGGTGCGCCCTCGTCAGAAGCGCTGCTGGCGCTCGTAGAGATCGCGGTAGTGCTGGATGCGCGTGACGCGCAGGCCCGGCATGCCGCTGCGGTCGATCGAGCGCTGCCAGCCTGCGAACTCTTCGAGCGTCAGGCCATAGCGTTCGCAGACCTCGTCAACCGTCAGCAGACCACCGTTGACCGCGGCGACAACCTCTGCCTTCCGGCGCACGACCCAGCGCGTGGTGTTCGGCGGCGGCAGCGAGTCGAGCGTCAGCGGCTCGCCGAGCGGACCGATGACCTGTGCTGGCCGGATTTTCTGATTCTCGATCATGTTCATTCCATATCGTCTTCGTCGTGGGGGATCGGTTTGACCGACAACCAAGGGTCTATATGCGAGGGGTTCAACATCGGCTGAAACCCTCTGGTAAACAGGCTCTTCATAGTTTCGGGCAGGTCGTTCGCTTCGTCGGACAGATCGAAGAAGCGAACGGGCCGCGCCGCATCGCGCTCCGTCGCTGCGGGCGCGGCGGCGAGAAAATGGCTGAGGGCGTTAACGCGCGCCGCATGCTTTTCCCGAGTCGCCTGCGCCTTCAGCATCCGCACCGTCGGCAGCGCCGCCTGGCGTGCCGCCGATACCGCCAGCAGGATGTCGAAGCCGGGGCTCGACAGGCTGGCCGCGCCGGAAAGGTGCGGGATATTTGACGGGTTGGCGTTCATGCTGCCGGTCTAGCGCAGAGGGCCTAAGGTCCCGTAAATGCCTGTTTCAGCACCTGTTAGCGAAGCTTAATTCGCGTCAATATCTTGACGCTTGGCCCGGAAAAGCTGGCATTTCGGGGCGCGCATCCCTAGATGGCGCCGACCATGATCGAGACGATTTCCTCCCCCGGCGGGCTCGCCCAGGCCGACTTTCAGTTGAACGGGCCGCTGAAGGACCGCCGAATCGTCGTCGCGATGTCGGGCGGCGTCGACTCGAGCGTCGTCGCGGCGCTCGCTGCGCGATCGGGTGCCGAGGTCATCGGGTTGACGCTCCAGCTCTATGATCATGGCGCGAAGGCGAAGCGCGTCGGTGCCTGCTGCGCGGGGCAGGATATCAGGGATGCGCGCGCCGTCGCCGACCGGCTGGGCTTCGCGCACCACGTCCATGATCATGAAAGCCGGTTCCGCGACACGGTGATCGACCAGTTCGCCGACGAGTATCTTGCCGGAAGGACGCCGATCCCGTGCGTACGCTGCAACATGGGGGTGAAGTTCACTGACCTGTTTCAGCTTGCCAAGGATCTGGGCGCCGATTGCCTTGCGACCGGCCACTATGTCCGCCGCGTGATGGGGCCGGCGGGCGCAGAGCTGCACCGCGCGGTCGACCCGGCGCGCGACCAGAGCTATTTCCTCTTCGCGACGACGCAGGAGCAGCTCGACTTTCTGCGCTTCCCGCTCGGCGGGCTGGAGAAGAGCGTGGTGCGCGAGATCGCGCGCGACCTCGGCCTGGGTGTCGCAGGCAAGCCCGACAGCCAGGACATCTGCTTCGTCCCCGACGGCGACTATGCGACGCTGGTGAAGAAGCTGCGCCCGGAAGCCGACGATCAGGGCGCGATCGTCCATGTCGACGGCAGCGTGATGGGCGCGCACAAGGGGCTCATCCACTATACGGTCGGCCAGCGGCGCGGGATCGAGATCGGGGGACAGGCCGAGCCGCTGTATGTGGTCCGGCTCGACGCGGTGAAGAAGGAAGTGATCGTCGGGCCGCGGCGCGCCCTCGCGGTATCGGGCGCGCGGCTCGGCGAGGCGAACTGGCTTGCCGCGGTCGAGGGCCGCACGGTGCTGGCGAAGGTGCGCAGCATGGCGAAACCGGTACGGGCACATGTTGCCGGCGACAGGCTGATCTTCGCGGCGCCCGAATATGGGGTCGCGCCGGGGCAGGCGGCGGTGCTTTACGATGCGGCCGACGAAAGCCGCGTGCTCGGCGGCGGCTGGATCGAAGAGACGTTCGGCGCAGAATGATTGCACTTTTCCCAACGATGCCGCAGCTTGGCCGGCAACAGAGGGAGACGAGAAATGGTCAATTGGGTCTTGCGCGGCGCCGTCCTGTTGTGGGCCGTCTTTTTCGCGATCGTCGGCGTTCGCGGGCTTCTCGATCCGGCGAGCTATACCGAAACCTTTGGTATTCTGGTCGAGGGACCCGCGACCAACACGATCCGCGCCGACCTGTCGTCCTTCTTTCTGGTCGCCGCGGGTGCAGCGGCGATCGGGGCGCTGGTGCCGGGTTGGCTGCGCGCGCTGCTGGTCCCCGCCGCGCTCTATGGCACCGCGCTCACCGGCCGGCTGTTCGGCGCCGCGAGCGGTGATCCGGTCAATTCGGGGATCGTACAGGCGATGATCATCGAAGCGCTGTCGGTGGCGCTGATGGCGGGAAGCTGGTGGGTGCTGTCGCGGCCTGCTGCGGCGGAAGAAGTGTCGCCCGATACCGTGCATTGACCGCGAGGGGGCGGTGTCGGTGGCGACCGGCTGCGGACATAGCTGACATGATCCCCGGCGAAAGCCGGGGCCTAGAGCGGTGGAAAGCCGACACCGCGTTGTCACGCTGTGGACCCCGGCCTTCGCCGGGGACCACATGAGATGTGTCCAAACTTCATCGTCACCCCGGACTTGATCCGGGGTCCATGACGACGGTGCAGCTATGGATCCCGGATCAAGTCCGGGATGACGAAGGGAAAGGAGGCGACGTCCCCTTCCCACCCCAAAGCCGCCGCCAGCTTGTCTTTTTGACAAGATTGTGAGTAACTGACGGCGGGTCGCTTCTGTTTCCTTTGTGGTGGAGGGGAGACGCGTATGTCAGTGGAGAAATCGCGCAGACCGGCGGACCGGCGCGCAGCCGATCGCCGGGTCGCCGACGACCCCGATTATGACGGCCCCGAGCGGCGCCAAGGCGATCGCCGGTCGGGCAAGGATCGCCGTTCACCCCCGGCGGCCTGAACGACGGACAGCGCGCGCCGCGCCGGCAGGAGAATTTCGTGAACGCCGTGCCACGCCTTTCGGTCGATATCGTATCCGACGTCATGTGTCCCTGGTGCATCATCGGCTGGCTGAAGTTCCAGACGGTGATGGCGCATTTCGAGGGGCGGTTGGCGTTTCGCGTCCAGTGGCATCCGTTCGAGCTCAATCCCGACATGCCGCCCGAAGGCGAGGATGCCGCCGCGCACGTGATGCGCAAATACGGGATCAGCGCCGAGCAGAGCCGGGCGAACAGCGGGCGCATGGCGGGCATCGCGGGCGAACTGGGCTTCGCATTCAACCGCGGCCCGGGCTTCCGGATGCGCAACAGTTTCGACGCGCACCGGCTGCTGACCTGGGCGGGCGCGCTGGAGGAGCCCGACCAGGCGAGCGCGACGGGGGTGCAGACCGCGCTCAAGCTCGCGCTGTTCCGCGCCCATTTTACCGACAATCGCGACGTCGGCGACCATGCGACGCTTGTCGACATAGCCGGATCGGTCGGGCTCGACCGCGATCGCGCCGCGGCGATCCTGGCGGGCGACGAGTTCGGCGAGATGGTTCGCGTCGAGGAAGCCTATTGGGCCGACCAGAATGTCACCGGCGTTCCGGCGTTCATCCTCGGCGGGCGGATGCTGATCCCCGGTGCGCAGGACCCCGAGGTGTTTATCCGCATCATCGAGAACAAGGTCCTGGCGGCCGCGGCCTGACGGAACGGCTTGGCGCCGCGGTGCGTTTTCCCGCCGACCCAGAAGGAGCCCGGTCATGGCCGATAATAGCCGCAACACCGACAATGTGCCCCCCGAAGCGCTGAACCGCGAACAGCAGGACGAGGAGGCGCAGGCGCAGACCGTCGCCGAGGCGGCGCGGCGCGAGCGCCCGCTCGCCGACAGCCGGAAGCCGAAAGCGAAGGACGAGACCGACGACGTCGAGGATCTGGTCGATCACATGCTCCAGATGGAGCGGTCGGGGCGGATCGACATGGATGCCTATCGCGGCGAACGCAGCGATGACGACGAAGACGATCAGCTGGGCCCGGGCGGCATCGACGACGACGAACCGCGCGGCGCACCCTGAGCGCCAGCGTCGGCGATGCGATGGTTGCGGACGGGGTAGCGCGGCGCTGGGAAGGCCGGCGGCGGCCGTGGTGCTGATGCGCCGCGGCGGGTGCCGCGGAAAAGCGGCGCGGCTTTGGGGCGGCTTGGCTTAGTCTATGGAGCCGACTCGGCGCCTGTGCGTATGATCGGCATCGCTTCCATCCCCGAAGCGGCAAGGAGACCCATCATGGCCGAGCATGACCATAGCGCGATCAAGGAACATATGAACGTCATCGGCGCCGACGGCGTCCATGTCGGCACCGTCGACCATCTCGACGGCGAGCGCATCAAGCTGACCAAGGACGACAGCGGCGACGGCAAGCATCACTATCTGCCCGCCGGGCTGGTCGCAGCGGTCGAGGGCGATACGATCCGGCTGTCGGCGAACGCGGCGAACGCGGTCGACCTGTTCGAAGAAGCCGAATAACGGACAATCAGATGGCCGCGGCGCGATCCGGCGCCGGCGGCACTGAAACTGGCCTGCTTCCCCTCGGAGGCGGGCCATTTTCTTTTGGCCAAAAATGAAATCCGGGGCGCGACCGGACCGACGAAGCGGTTGAAATTGATGGAGCCGGGGAGGGGGGGTGCCCCGACTCCATCCTGCGGTCGTGTGACGACCGTATGGGCTCAGCGCGTTTGCGCGCCGCCCTGGACGCGGGCGGCGATCTGTGCCTTCGGCAGCTTCGTCACCAGCGTATTGGTTGCCCCCTCGGCGCTCGAATAGAGCGAGCCGAGCGGGATGTTGTAGAGTTTGCCGCCATCGACGACGATCGCATTCTCGCCGTCGACGCTCTGCACGGTGCCGACGCTGTTGCCGGCGCGGTCGGTGATATTCACGCCCGCGCGAACCTGCTCGCTGTTCGCGAGGGTGAGCTTGGTCGAATCGATCGTGCGGCTGGCGGCGCCATCGACCTGGTCGACCGTCTGGCCGACGCGATCGGTCACGGTGCCGACGGTGGCGCCGAGCGGTGCGGTGTCGACGCCGACGCCGGTATCGACGGTTCCGCCGACCACTTGCGCTAACGCGGGCACGGTCACGAGGGCGGCGCCGGCGGCGAGCAGGGCGAAGGCCTTGCGCATGAGTTTCTCCTTGGTTCGGGCAGCCGGAGTAACCGCCCTTGCGCGGAGAAACCGGCGGCGGACCAGGATGTTGCGCGCGCGGCGGCGGGCTGCCGCTGCGGCGCGACGAGTGGCGGGTCAGATCACCTCGTCGGTCCGGTCGGGTTCGCAGCGCGCGCCGATGTCCTGTTCGAGCCGCAGCATGTTGGTGACGTGGCGGCCGTGGAGCGCGCGCAGCCCCGCCATGTCGAGCGGGAAGCGCCAGGACAGCTCGGCCGCCTGCTGGCCGCGCGCATCGAACAGCGTGACGGTCCAGTCGCGCGCGGCGAGCAGCGCCGCGATCTTTGCGTCATCCTCGACGCGAATATGGACGAAGGGCGCGCGGCCGCCATCGGGCTGGCCCGACCCCTTGAAGCGAACGCGGACCGGCGCGGCGCCGGGGCGCTCGAACACCGCGCCGCCGCTGCGCACCGGGTGCGGCACGTCGAGGTTGATCGAGATGTCGTCGGGGGCGAGGAAGGGCGCGTCGACCCTTTTGTAACGCAGGTACCAGCCGGTGTAGAAACCGCCGCCATTGACGATCTGATACGGTCCGATGATCGGCTGCGGCGGCCCGAAGGGCACATGATAGCTCTGGTAAAAGCCCGAGCGCAGCCCGTTTTCCTCGATCACGTCGGCGCAGTCCCACCCGCCGGCGCGCGCCGCGCCGGGCAGCGCCGCCGCGGCGAACAGGATCAGGGCGAGGACAGGGCGGAGCGCCATCGCCAGCGATCCTATCAGCACGGCTGCGCTTCGGCGAGGCCGTCGTCGTCGTTGGCGGGCGTGGTGGCGGGCGTGGTGGCGGGAAGGTTGAAGAAGGTCCGGCGCGCGGCCTCGCCGGCGATGCGCAGCGGAGCGATTTCGGCCTGGAAGGCCGCGTCGAAGGCCTCTTGCTCGGCGTCGTCGAGGGTGCGTTCATAGTGGGGATCGCCGAATTCGCCTTCCTCGATGCCGATATAGTCGGCCGGCGGCGGGAAATTGGTGCGCAGCTCGCCGCTGTTCTCGTCGGGCCAGACCGACATCGCGGCCGCCGCTTGTTCGGGGGTCGGTCCGGCTTCGGCCGCCGTGTCGGAATCGGCGGAAATGCGCGCAACTTCATTCGCGATCGGGCTATCCTTCCACAGCGCGCCGATCGGGTTGGCGCGATTGTCGCGGCCGGCGAGCCACAGCGCGAGCGCGGCATTGTGGCCGCCTGCCTCTTCGTCGGCGGCATCGAACAGCGACAGGAAGCCGTCCCAGTCGCCCGCGATGATCTGCGCCAGCATCTCCTCGCCCGCCCGCGCGCGCACCTCGACGGCGCGGTCGAGCCGTGCGAGCATCGCGAGGCCGAGCCGCGGGTCCTGGCGGCGGCGCTTGTGGAAATGATAGCCCTCGCGCTCGGCCGGGCCGCGTTCGTAGGTTTCCTCGATCCCCCAGATCGCGCGTTCGAGCAGCTCGTCGGCCAGCCGTGCCCGCGCGATCAGGATCGCCGCCGCCCAGCCGAGGCGAAAGGCGGTGCCATGCGCCTTGTGGCGGAGCTGATAGGCGGCGCTCGGCGACATCGAGACGCGCGTCGCGGCGATCTGGACCGAGCCGGTGATCGACAGATGGTCGAGGAAGGCGCGCTGCAACGCGGGCGTCCAGTGATAGCTGGTGGGGTAGCGCGCGTCGATGTCGTCGATGGTCGGGGTTGCGGGTTCCATGGGCCTGCTCCTTTTGGTTGATCGAAATGACAGGAGCGAACCATATGGGTGAAATGTAGGAAAGGGGTTTTTGGGGTGGATGGTCCTATTCGTTATGGACATAACATCGTCACCCCGGGCTTGACCCGGGGCCTGCCTTGTCTTTCGATGATCGGATGGAGCGTCACCCCTGTGTCTATATCCTCGCCCGCTCGTCGCATGGCACGCTCTACACCGGTGTCACCTCGAATCTCGTCCAGCGTATTTACCAGCATCGGGAAGGGGCGTTCGAAGGCTATACCAAGGAATATGGCATCAAGCGCCTCGTCTGGTTCGAACGTCACGAGACGATGGATGCGGCAATTCTGCGCGAAAAGCGGATCAAGCGATGGCTGCGGCCGTGGAAATACGAGTTGATCAACGCAATCAATCCGACGTGGCGTGATCTGGCCGAGGATTTCGGGTTCGATCCATTGCCTTTGGGCCAAAGGAAGGCGGGTCCCGGGTCAAGCCCGGGATGACGAATGATGGGAGCGCTGGCGCCGCGCCTTTCGCATCCCTATCTGTGCGGACGATGAAACATTGGGACCGGCACATTATCGTCGTGGCGCGGCTGAAGGCGAAGCCGTTGCTCGCGGGGCAGCTCATCAGTGCGCTGGCGTTCGCCGCGCTGGCGTGGGGGCAGGTGGGACCGGTGCGCGCCGACGGGGCGGGGGAGATGATCCGCGCGCTGCTGTTGGGCGATGCGGTGGCGACGGCGGCGATGATCGCCGCGGCCTTTGCCTTCTGGACCTGCCTGCGGTTGTGGCGCCAGCGTGAGAGCTATGTGTTCCACGACGGGGTGCGGTTGTACCGCGGGAGTACGCTGTCGTGGCCGCTGGACGCGATCCGCGACGTGGTGATCGATCGCGGCGCGCTCGGCCTGCCGACGCTGCGGCTGGTCGTCTACGACGACAGCGAGGTCACGCGCGCGCTGGTGCCGCTGCCCTTGCTCGAAGGCTCGGCCGAGGGGGTGCGCGGCGGGGTGCTGTTCGCGGCGACGGGAATGCGCGGGGTGCCGGGTGGGATTACGGTGAATTGATGGGATCTGCCGTGGCGCGGGCATTCGGATTTCACACAAAGACACAAAGAGGTTTGGCTTCCCCACCTTCGTCACCCCGGACTTGATCCGGGGTCCAGGCTTCGGCCGTTGTTATGGATCCCGGATCAAGTCCGGGATGACGAGAGAGGGGGTAGGCCCAATTCCTCGGCCAGATCGCGCCAGTCGGGATTGGCCTTCTCGATCAGGCCGATCTTCCATTTGCGGCGCCAGTTCTTGATCTGCTTCTCGCGCGTGATGGCCGCGTGCATCGTGCCGGCCTGTTCGAACCAGACGAGCAGTTTCACGCCATAGCGGTCGGTGAAGCCGCCGAAGATGCCGTCGCGATGTTGGCAGATACGCTGGATCAGGTGCGAAGTGACGCCGGTGTAGAGCGTGCCGTGCCGCGCGCTCGCCATGATATAGACGCATGGCTGGAAGTCGGCGTGCATGGAGTGGAGGCTAGGGCGGCGATGGACCCCGGATCAAGTCCGGGGTGACGAAGATTGGGTCGGAATGGAGGTGATTACCCGCCTCGTCATGCCGGACTTGATCCGGCATCCAGACACCAGCGTTGTCGTGACGTTAGCCGCCATCAATGTCGCAATTGAGCACTACTCAGAGTTAGAAGGCAAACGCCGCTGAACGGCTGCAGGCAAAGTGAATGCATATCTCAAAAAATTCTCAATAAAGTTCCGCAAATCTTGTGCTTCTCCAGCGGTAAAGGGCTCCTCCTCATGGGCGGCATCATTCCCTCCCAATCGTACTTCATGTGCCCAAGATCCCATGTCTTTTGTTAAGGATCCTTGCTCAACCAATTTATCAATTCGAGCGATAAGCGGCTTTTTACCTAGGTCCGGATCTAAAATTTTTGTCGCCGACTCTAGGGTTTTCCTGAACATCATCCCAGCAGCATCGAAGCTGCCACATTCGAAGGCGGTCGTCCCTTGCTGAAAGTAGTTCGCCGGAACTTCCGGCGTGTCAGCAGGTGCCGAGCCTGAACTGGGTTCAGGCCATTGCTTAAATAGCATAATATTGAACTGCTCTATATTTCCTGCGATGCTTAGTAGGCTGGTGTTTCCCAGCCACGACCATATTACTCCCTCTTTACAAGCTCCGCAGATAAACAAAGCTCGCTTCTCGTTGTCGTTCTGCACCCATTCTGTTTTTGCTGTAAACGCAACGCTTTGCGTTTTGCAATAAGGGCAGTTTCTTTTGGCGATTCCTGACACATTTTTGCTCCTGCGCGGTCGTTAGTATCGCGCAAAAAATAATTGAACCTCTCTTCAAACCGAAAACCCGCCAGCATTCCGCCGGTTCGACCCCGCCGCCAGCACCTTCTTGCCCGTCGGGGTCAGTGCCCATTTGGCGCCTTGCTGCACGACCAGACCCAGCGCGACGAGTTCGTCGCGGACGGGGTCGCTCGGGAGTTGGGGGCGGCGGTTGGACAGGCCCTCCAGCGTCGCGCGCTGGGGCTGGCTGAGGATCAGCAGTTTCAGTTTTTTCTTGTCGGTCATTTCGGGGGCCTTTGACTCTTTCCTGCGCGGGTTGCGCTGGGTGTCCGGCCCTCCCCGCGGCGACTAGGGAGCATAGCTCCCAAGTCTTGCTGCCCCTCCCGCAGGCGGGAGGGGGTTTGAAGCGTACTTACTCCGCGGCGATGCCTGCCTTGGCGAACATGTCTTCGCCGTCGGTTTCGGTTTCGAGGCCCAGGGCGCCGTCGTCGTTGGCTTTCGCCTTCTTGCGGTTGTCGAAGCTGTCCCACACCGTGTTCCAGTCGCCGCGCGTTGCGGCCTTGCTGTACTCGGTCGCGCGCGTTTCGAAGAAGTTGGCGTGCTCGACGCCGTTCAGCAGCGGGGCGAGCCAAGGGAGCGGGTGCTCGTCGATCATGTAGATCGGCTGGAAGCCGAGCTGTCCGAGGCGCCAGTCGGCGATGTAGCGGATGTAGCGCTTGATCTCCTTCGGCGTCATGCCGGGGACGGGGCCCTGTTCGAAGGCGAGGTCGATGAACGCATCCTCGAGCCGCACCGTCTTCTGGCAGCAGTCGATGATGTCTTCCTTCACCGCCTTGGTCAGGCAGTCGCGTTCCTTGACGAAGGCGTGGAACAGGCGCGTGATGCCCTCGCAGTGGAGGCTTTCGTCGCGCACCGACCAGCTGACGATCTGGCCCATGCCCTTCATCTTGTTGAAGCGCGGGAAGTTCATCAGCATCGCGAAGCTGGCGAAGAGCTGCAGCCCCTCGGTAAAGCCGCCGAACATCGCGAGCGTGCGCGCGATATCCTCGTCGCTGTCGACGCCGAAGGTGCCGAGATAGTCGTGCTTCGCGCGCATCTCGTCATATTCGAGGAACATGCCATACTCGCTCTCGGGCATGCCGATCGTGTCGAGCAGGTGGCTGTACGCCGCGATGTGGACGGTCTCCATGTTGCTGAACGCGGTCAGCATCATCTTGATCTCGGTCGGCTTGAACACGCGGCCGTATTTGTCGTGGTAGCAATCCTGCACCTCGACGTCGGCCTGCGTGAAGAAGCGGAAGATCTGCGTCAGCAGGTTGCGCTCGTGATCGCTGATCTTCTGCGCCCAGTCGCGGCAATCCTCGCCCAGCGGCACTTCCTCGGGCATCCAGTGGATCTGCTGCTGGCGTTTCCAGAAGTCATAGGCCCAGGGATATTCGAAGGGCTTGTAGGTCTTGCGGGCTTCTAGAAGGGGCATTGCGGGCTATCCTCGGGCTCTGATCTCTTGTTTCAGTTTCCCCGCGAAGGCGGGGATCCAGTGCGGCTTGGCGTAATCTCGCTCTGGGCCCCCGCCTGCGCGGGGGAACAGGTGCGGTCGATTATTGGCAGGCCAGGCATTCGTCGTAGTCGGTGCTTTCGGCGCTGAGTTCGTATTTCGGCGCTTCGGCGGTGTTGTCGGCCTCGACCCCGCCCGCGAAGCCGGCGCGCTGCACCGATTTCGAGCGGAGGTAATAGAGCGATTTGATGCCGAGTTCCCACGCGCGGTAGTGGAGCATGAGCAGATCCCATTTCTCGACGTCGGCGGGGATGAAGAGGTTCAGCGACGCCGCCTGGTCGATGTACGGCGTGCGGTCGGCGGCGAGTTCGAGCAGCCAGCGCTGGTCGATCTCGAAGCTGGTCTTGTAGCAGTCCTTCTCGTCCTGCGTCAGGAAGTCGAGGTGCTGGACGCTGCCGCCCTTTTCGAGGATCGAGTTCCAGATCGCGTCGCTGTTCTTCGCCTTGTCGACGAGGAGCGCCTCGAGGTGCGGGTTGCGGATCGAGAAGCTGCCCGAGAGCGTCTTGTGCGTGTAGATGTTCGCCGGGATCGGCTCGATGCACGCGCTGGTGCCGCCACAGATGATCGAGATCGACGCGGTGGGGGCGATCGCCATCTTGCAGCTGAAACGCTCCATCACCCCCTGATCGGCGGCGTCGGGGCAGGGGCCGCGTTCCTTGGCGAGCAGCATCGACGCCTGATCGACCTGCGCGCGGATATGCTTGAAGATGCGAAGGTTCGACGACTTCGCCATCGCGCCCTCGAACGGCAGGCCGCGCGCCTGGAGGAAGCTGTGGAAGCCCATGACGCCGAGGCCGACCGAGCGTTCGCGCGACGCGCTGTACTTGGCGCGCGCCATTTCGGGCGGGGCGCGGTCGATATAGTCCTGAAGGACGTTGTCGAGCATGCGCATGACGTCTTCGATGAACTGCTTGTCGCCGTTCCACTCGTCCCAGGTTTCGAGGTTCAAGGACGAGAGGCAGCAGACCGCGGTGCGATCGTTGCCGAGATGGTCGCGGCCGGTGGGCAGCGTGATTTCGCTGCAGAGGTTCGAGGTCGACACCTTGAGGCCGAGGTCGCGGTGATGCTTCGGCATCATGCGGTTCACCTGGTCGATGAAGATGATGTAGGGCTCACCCGTCGCGAGGCGCGTTTCGACGAGCTTCTGGAACAGCGAGCGCGCATCGACGGTGCCGCGGACGCTCTGGTCCTTGGGGCTGCGCAGGTTGAATTCGGCGCCGTCGCGGACGGCCTCCATGAACTCGTCGGTGATCAGCACGCCATGGTGCAGGTTCAGCGCCTTGCGGTTGAAGTCGCCCGAGGGTTTGCGGACCTCGAGGAACTCCTCGATCTCGGGGTGCGAGATGTCGAGGTAGCAGGCGGCCGAACCGCGGCGGAGCGAACCCTGCGAGATGGCGAGGGTCAGCGAGTCCATCACACGGACAAAGGGAATGATGCCGCTGGTCTTGCCGTTCAAACCGACGGGTTCGCCGATGCCGCGCACCGCGCCCCAGTATGTGCCGATGCCGCCGCCGCGGCTGGCGAGCCAGACATTCTCGTTCCACGTGCCGACGATACCTTCGAGGCTGTCGTCGACCGAGTTGAGGTAGCAGCTGATCGGCAGGCCGCGGCCGGTGCCGCCGTTCGAGAGAACGGGGGTGGCGGGCATGAACCACAGCTTCGAGATATAGTCGTAGAGGCGCTGCGCGTGGTCGGCATCGTCGGCATAGGCCGCGGCGACGCGCGCGAAGAGGTCCTGATACGATTCGCCGGGCAGCAGATAGCGGTCTTCGAGCGTTTCCTTGCCGAAGTCGGTGAGCAGCGAATCGCGGCTGCGATCGACGGTGACCTCGAATCGGCGCGCGTGGACCGCGGGCTCACCCGATTCGTTCAGCTTCGCAGGCGCATCCGCCTTTGCCTCGGCCTTCGATTCGGTGGCCGCCGGGGCGTCCGTCTTCGTCAGTTCCATCGTAGCCACGTCGTTCGTCTCCACCCGCTCGGTCTCTCGAAAATCCATCTAATTCGCCCCCGATATGAGACGCGCCAGCGGCGCGTTTGTTCCTGTCTTGTTCGACTCGGGACGAAGCCCCAGCCTTAGCATTTTATGCGACCCGCGGGGCACTTATTTTCGGCCGCAGAAAGGGTTTTCCCGTGCCCATATGGGATGGGCGACGGAAATCCGCCACTTTCGGCCAAATACTATTTCTTGGGGCCCCCCGTTGGTCTACCCACCATCTATAGTGCCACGTCGGTGCGGCGATGCAAGACGGTAAATGACAGATTAGGGACTCGGTTCGTCGATATTTTGATTCGTCTCGTCGCGGGTACGAGGCGTCCCGACGAGCGATCGCAAGCATTTCCGCGGGGTTCGCCCGAACGGGGGCGCAGACGAAAAAAATGCCGTCCGGCGGACGGCATATCGCGCGCGACCATGGGCAAAGAAAAAGGGCCCCGGAAAGTCTTCCGAGGCCCTTTTCTATCTCGAGTTCGACTTAGGCGTCCGAACCACCGTTGCCGGAGCCGCCGCCGCCGAGAAATCTCCAAAACCAACCCATGTCAGATCTCCTGAGGCACTGCTCGTGTCGAACAGTTAACGCGGCATATACCTTAATAGAAATGGTAAAGCGAGTCTTAACTATAATGATTACAGCCAGTTTGGCAGTCAGGCCGAGCGGCTGTGCTGAGTATCGGAGAGACTGGTCAGGAGCTCGGAGAATAGCTGCGGCTTTCCAAGCAGATAACCTTGGCCCACGTCGCAACCCAATTGTTCGAGAAGCGCCAAAGTCGGCGCATCTTCAATGCCTTCGGCGACCGCGACGGCGCCGAGGCGGTGCGCGAGATCGATCGTCGATTTAACCACTTCGAGGTTCCGCTGCGAATCGCGCATCGTCATCACGAATCGCTTGTCGATCTTGATCTCGTCGGCCTCGATCTCGGTCAGATATTCGAGGTTCGACTGGCCGGTGCCATAATCGTCGATCGACAGGCGGACCCCGGCGCGGCGGAGCTGTGCGAGCGTCTGCCGTGCCTGGCGGCTGTTTTCGATCTGCGCGGTTTCGGTGATCTCGACCGTGAGATTTTCGGGCGGCAGATGATGCGCGGTCAGCATGACGCGGATCGTCCCGACGAGGTCGCTGTGATCGAGCAGCGTCGCCGAGAGGTTCACCGACATATGGATGGCGTGCCCGCGCTGGTGGAGCTGCGCCGCCGAACGGATCGCCTGGTCCATCACGAACAGCGTGAGGCGATAGATGTCCTGGCTCTTTTCGGCCTGGACGATGAATTCGTCGGGCGGGATGGGGCCGCGCGTCGGGTGCGTCCAGCGCACGAGCGCCTCGAGCCCGACGAGCTTGCGCGTCGCGACCTCGTATTGCGGCTGGAACGCGACCCAGATGTCCCCGCCGGTGAGCGCATCCTCGAGCTGCGAGTGGAAGGACAGCTGCCAGCCCGCGTCGTCCTTTTCGCGCGGCGTATATTTGGTCCACAGCGCGCGGGTGCGGATCGACTTTTCGGCGGCGACGAGCGCCGCGGCGAGACGCTGGGCGTTCGATCCCTCGAACTCGTCGTTGACGCCGAAGGCGATCGCGACGTCGATCTTGAGCTCGCCGATCGTCAGCGGCGCGTTGAACAGCGCGGCGAGGCCGGCGAGCTGCCCCTCGATCTGGCTGTGCTGATAATAAGGGACGAGCCACGCGAACGTGCCGTCGGAATCATGGTGGAGCGTCGTTCCCTGCGACGCAAGCTGGAGCCGCCGCGTGACCTGTTCGATCAGCTTGCCGATACCGTCGCCGGGGATGAAGGCCGCGAGGTCGCCGAAGTTGACGACCTTTGCGGCGATGACCGTCGCGCTGCCGAATGCGGGCTGCGTGCGCAGCGCCTCGAAATTGGGAAGGCCCGAGACGGCATTCTCGCGCTGGGCCGAACTGCGGCGGCGGGTGCGCGACACGTTGGTGCCGACGGCGCCGATCAGGAAGCAGGCCGCGCCGATCTGGGTCGTGACCAGCGCGGCGCTGAGCGCGACTTTTGCGGCAACGAGCAGTATTCCGACGAGGAAGGCCGTCCGTGTGAACCAGCGGCCGCTGCGATACATCAACGCCGCCGCCAGAGCCACGATCGTCAGGAGGAGCGGCGGCACGAAGCCGAGGTCGACGGGATTGCCGCGCTTCAGCGCTTCGCCGGCGATGAGATGGATATAGGCTCCCGGCACGAGGTCGTGGCCGGGAAGATAATGCTGGTCGGAGGAGTTGCCGCTGGTCGACGCGAAAATCACGTCCTTCCCGCGTAGCTCGGCGGCACCGATGCGGCCGTCGATCGCGTCGATCGCACTATATTCGGTCACGGTCGACGTGTCGTACGACAGGTCGAGCGAGAACAGGGCAGGTGCGTCGACCTGCCGGTTCGCCAGTTTCGCGGCGAAGCTGGGTAGCAGCCGATCGCCGGCCATTACTCCGAGAGGCACCTTCCAAACCTGCCAGAATTCATATTCCCAGCAGATGCAGGCGCGCTGCGCGCGGTCGCCGAAGGCAGGTACCGGCCAATAGTCGACGACGACATTCGTACCCGTCGTCTTGGTAGCGGGAACGGCGAGGACGATGCGATCGTCCATCTTGCGCACCGCATCGACCACTTTGGGGAAATCCGGATCGGTCAACCGGCGGCGGTAGGAATAGTCGACGAACAGCCGCTTTGCCCCGGCCGCGTTCACGGCGTTGATCACCTTGGCGTGATTTTCGACGCTGAGTTCCTGATTTTGGGCGGTCTGGAGTGTCTTGTCATCGACGCCCAGGACGACCGTCTCGCCCGACACCGGCCGCCAGGCCACACGGCCGACGGCGCTTTCGATGATCCTATCGACCGGTTCGGCGATCGACGACAGGCCCGCCGCGATGCTGAGCAGCAGCGACAGGGCGATCGTGCGCCAACTGATGACCAACCTGTTATTCGCGAACGGCACGCACGGGTCTCCGACGATGACCCGGCGTATCTAGGCGATATTGGTTATCAGCCCGTTAATCATGAACGAAATCCTACCGCACCGGATGCGAACCGGACGGCAGGATTTCGGGCCGTTTCAGGCGATCGCGGGAAGCGGCGCGAGCGCCGCGTCGCCGGCGAGCACCGAGGCGGCGAGACCCGTCGCCGCGGGGACGATCTGGTCGAGATAGAAGCGCGTCGAGACGAGCTTCGCCTCGAGAAACGCACGGTCGCCTTCGCCGCTTTCGATCCCGGCCTTCGCCGCCTGATGCTGGATCGCGAGCAGCCAGCCGCAGGTCGCGGTCGAGAGCATGGTGAGATAGGGATAGCTGCCCGCGAGCCGGTCGGGCGTGTTCGCCTGTTCGAGCCAGTCGGTGACGTGGCGGCACGCCTCGGCGAGTTCGGCGAGCTGCGGGAAATCGGCGGCGCCGCGCGCGATGTCGTCGATCAGGCTGCGCACGCCGTCGCCGCCCGCGAGGCCGAGCTTGCGCCCGACGAGGTCGGCGGCCTGAATGCCGTTGGTGCCCTCGTAGATCGGCGCGATGCGCGCGTCGCGATAATGCTGCGCGGCGCCGGTTTCCTCGATGAAGCCCATGCCGCCGTGAACCTGCACGCCGATGCTCGCGACCTCGCAGCCGATGTCGGTCGCATGCGCCTTCGCAAGCGGGATGAGGACGTCCGAGCGGAGCGCGGCGGCTTCGTCGCCGAGCTTGCCGAAGTCGGTCTGCGCCGCGGCGTAATAGATGAGCGCGCGCGCGGCCTCGGTCTGCGCGCGCATCCGCCACAGCATGCGCTTGACGTCGGGATGGTGTTCGATCGCGACGGGCGTGCGATCCGCGGCGCCCGCAAGCGACGACTGCACACGGTCGGCGGCGTAGCGCTGTGCCTGTTGCAGCGCGCGCTCGGCGATCTGGACGCCCTGACAGCCGACCATCAGGCGCGCGTTGTTCATCATCACGAACATCGCCTTCATGCCGCCCATTTCGCCGCCGACGATCTCGCCGAGGCAATCCTCGCCCTCGCCATAGACCATCACCGCGGTCGGCGAGCCGTGGATGCCGAGCTTGTGCTCGATCGAGGCGCAGTGGACGCCGTTCGAAATCGTCGGATTGCCCGCGTCGTCGAGGCGGTATTTGGGGACGAGGAAGAGCGAGATGCCGCGCGTCCCCTCGGGCGCGCCGGGGGTGCGCGCGAGGACGAGGTGGACGATATTGTCGGTGAGGTCGTGCTCGCCGAAGGTGATGAAGATCTTCTGCCCCTTGATCTTGTACAGCCCTGCATTCGGCCCGTCGGTCACCTTCTCGGCGGTCGAGCGGAGCGCGCCGACGTCGCTGCCCGCGGCGGGCTCGGTCAGGTTCATCGTGCCGTTCCATTCGCCCGTGACCAGTTTGGGCAGCCAGGTCTGGCGCTGTTCCTCGGTGCCATAGGCCATCAGCGCGTGGATCGCGCCGGGGGTCAGGATGCTGCACAGCGTGAAGCCCATGTCGGCGGTGCCGAGCGCCTCGATCACGACGGTCGCGAGCGTGAAGGGCAGGTCCTGTCCGCCATATTCGCCGGGGCCGTCGAGGCTGCCCCAACCCGCCTCGACGAACTGCCTGTAGGCCTCCTTGAAGCCCGGGGGCATCGTGACCCGGCCGTCCGACCATTTGGGATTCTGGACGTCGCCGACGCGGTTGAGCGGCGCGTAGACCTCGGCGGCGAAGTCGCCGATGCCGGTGACGATCGCCTCGACCATGTCGGGCGTCGCGGCGGCATATTTGTCGTGCGCGGCCATCGCGTCGATGCGTGCGATGTGGTCGAGGACGAACAACTGCTCGGTGGTCGGGGGCGTGTAGGTCATGGGCGGGACACTTTGCTGGTGAATATCGTTGCGCGGGCGCTATAGCGCGGCATGGCCGACGGTCAAACGCCCGTAACCACCGTTATCCGCCCGTTCGGCGCGGAAGCAATCGCGCGCGCCGGGGGGCTCGTCGGGGAGGGGTGGCCGGTCGCGGTGCCGACCGAGACGGTTTATGGCCTTGCTGCGGACGCCCGCAACGCCGAAGCGGTGGCGCGCATCTATGCCGCGAAGGGGCGGCCCGACTTCAATCCGCTGATCGTGCATGTGTCCGACCTGGCGGCGGCCGAAGGGCTGGGGGTGTTCGGCGAAGTCGAACGGATGCTCGCCGCGCGCTTCTGGCCGGGGCCGCTGACGATTGTCGTGCCGCGGACGGCGGATTGTCCGGTGGCGAGCATCGCGACGGCGGGGCTGGGCACGATCGCGCTCCGCGTGCCGCGACACCGCGCGATGCAGGCGCTGCTCGCGGAAAGCGGCGCGCCGCTGGCGGCGCCGAGCGCGAACGCGAGCGGCAAGGTGAGCCCGACGAAGGCCGACCATGTGCTCGCGAGCCTCGACGGGCGGGTGGCGCTGGTGATCGACGACGGGCCGACGGCGGCGGGGGTCGAATCGACGATCGTGCGCGTGAAAGACGGCGCGGTCGAAATGCTGCGGCCGGGGCCCGTGACGGCGGAGATGCTGCGCGACGCGACCGGGCTGCCGGTGACGGGCGTGAAGGGATCGGAGATCGTCGCGCCGGGGATGCTCGCGAGCCATTATGCGCCGGGGAAGCCGGTGCGGCTGGGCGCGGCGGACTTTGCCGCGGACGAGTTCGGGATCGGGTTCGGCGATGTCGCAAGCGACTATAACCTGAGCGACGCGGGCGATCTGACCGAAGCGGCGGCGCGATTGTTCGATGCGCTGCACGCGGGGGCAGCGAGCGCGAAGACGAAGATCGCGGTGGCGGCGATTCCGAACGTGGGGCTCGGCGTCGCGATCAACGACCGGCTGGCACGCGCGGCGGTTTGATTTTTTTTGACTCACACAAAGACACAAAGACACCAAGAGTTTGGTGTGGGCCGATAGGCCCCATTCTGGTCAGGCGTCGCAATCGAGAGACCGTTGAAGGAGAATGCCGCTCCGCGGCAAGGACAACTCTTCGTGCCTTCGTGTCTTTGTGTGAGATAAATCCTCACGCCGCCGCGGGCTCGACGGGGTCGCCGTGCGGGGTCTTGCGTGCGACGATCAGGCACGCGGCGACGATCAGCACCGCGCCCGCGATCGTCGGCCAGGTCACCGGCTCGTTGTAGAAAATCCAGCCGAACAGCATCGCCCAGAGGAAGCCGGTATATTCGGTCGTCGCGAGAATCTGTGCCTCGGCGCGGGCATAGGCCCAGCTCAAAAGCAGGAGCGACAGCGTCGCGAGGATCGCCGCGCCGGTGATTGCGGGAAAATGATCGGTCCCCGGAAACACCGCGAACCAGGGCGCGCCGAACGCGAGGAACAAGGTCACGAAGAAATTCTGGTAGAAGGCGATTTCCATCGGCTCGGCCATCTTCGCCTGCCGCCGCGCGAGGATGAGATTGTAGGCATAGAGCATCGCCGACAGGAACACCGCGCCGACCGCCCACAAGGCCTCGGGCGCATAATCGTTGCTGCCGAGCTTGCCCGCGACGATGACGATCACGCCGACGAGGCCGAGCAGCGACGCCGCGATCGAGCGCGGCCCGATCGTCTCGCCGAGGAAGATCGCCGCCATGTAGAGCGTCATCAACGGCGCGACGAAGGCGAGCGCGATCGCCTCGGCCATCGGCAGCCGCGCGAGCGCCCAGAAGAAGGTGATCGCCATCCCCGCGACGAACAGCGCGCGCCAGGCGTGGATCTTCATCGTAGCGCGGTCGGGAAGCGCGGGGCGCGTGGCGAGGTAGACGAGGCCGCTGAGGATCGTACCGGTCCCGGTGCGCCAGAGCACGGCATTGTACGAGCCGATGTCGATCGACAGCTGTTTCATCAGCACGTCCATCGTCGAAAAGGTCGCGATCCCCGCGCAGGCGATCAGGAACGGGACGACGGGAGAGGGCGAATCGGGGCGCATCCGAGCGCCTTAGCGAAACGTCGCCTGCCCAGCACCGTCGATGTTGAGTTTCTGGCCCGAGCAATAGGGGTTCGCGTCGCTGACGAACCAGACGACCGCCGCGGCGACGTCGGCGGGGACGGCGACGCGGCCGAAGGGCATCTTGCTCGCGAGATGATGGATGTCCTCGTTGCCGGTGACCGCGCGCGAGAGTTTCTCGCCCATGTCGCTGACGGTCAGCGCCGGGGCGACGATGTTGACGCGGACGCCGTTTTTCAGCTCCTCCTTCGCCAGCGTGATCGCGAGCGCTTCGCCCGCCGCCTTCGCCATCGTGTAGGGCGCGCCGTTCGGCGAATTGTGGTACGTCGCGATGCTGGAAATGACGATGATGTCGCTGCGTTCATGCTGGCGAAGCTGCGGCAGCGACAGGCGCGACAGGCGGTGCGGGCCGGCGGCGTGGACCGCGAACAGCTTGTCGACCTCCTCGGGCGTGGTGTCGGCGACCGATAGTCCGCGGCTCGCGATGCCGGCGTTGTTGACGAGGATCGACATGGGGCCGAAATCGGCCTCGACCGCGGCGACCATAGCGGCGCAGGCGGCCTCGTCGGCGACCGAGGCCTGATAGGCCTTCGCCTTGCGGCCGAGCGCTTCGATCGCGGCGACGGTCTCGGCGGCGGCGTCCTCGCCGCGGGTGTAGTTGACCGCGACGTCGGCGCCGGCTTCGGCGAGACCGATCGCGATGCCGCGGCCGATCCCGCGCGAGGCGCCGGTGACGAGCGCGAAGCGCCCCGCGAGATTCATGTCGGTCATCGCTCTCTCCCTATTTCATCAGTTCGTCATAGATGTCGTCGTCGCTGCGGCTCGCGGCGTGGCGCCATTTGGGTGCCTGCTTGCGGTTGAGGACATGGCCGTCGGCATCGAGAATCGCGACGGTCGGCGTGCCCTTGATCCTGAAACCGAAGCGTTTCGGCACTTCGGGGTGGCGGCCGCGGCCTTCGATATGCGGCATGCCGATATCGGCATAGACGATCGCGTAGCGCGCGCGGACGGGCGCGAAGCGATCGGTGCCGAGCAGGTTCGCGAGCCAGGCGCTGTCGTGGCAACCGTTCGTGCCCATGACGAGCAGCACGGGCTTGCCCGACGCTTTCGCCGCCGCGAGCGCAGCGTCGATCGCGGTCATCGGGTCGGCCGCCGGGTCGAAAGCGTCGGTCGCATATGGGTCGGCGACCCCCGCGATCGTGCCTGGCCCGGCCGCCGCGAGAGGCGCCAGCGGTAACAGCGCGGCAGCGAGGGCGAGGGCAAGTTTGCGCGTCATGACGCGACGATAGGTTTTGCATGACGTTTCCGTCAACGTCAGTTAGCTTCCTTTGCATGAGCTGGGAAAAAGAGATCGACGAGCTGGGTCAGCGCCGTGCGATGGCCGAGAAGATGGGCGGCGAGGAAAAGGTCGCGCGCCAGCACAGCCGCGGCAAGATGGACGCGCGCGCGCGGATCGCCGCGATCGTCGATGCGGGCAGCTTTCGCGAGATCGGCAAGATCGCGGGGCGCGGCACCTATGCGCCCGACGGCGAGCTGGAAGACCTCGCCGCGAGCAACTTCATCTTCGGGCGCGCGAATATCGACGGGCGGCCGGTCGTCGCGAGCGCCGACGATTTCACCGTGCGCGGCGGCGCGGCCGACGCGGCGCTGCACCGCAAGTTCGTCCAGTGCGAGGCGATGGCGCACGAATACCGCCTGCCGCTGATCCGCATGATCGACGGTACGGGTGGCGGCGGGTCGGTGAAGACGCTGGAGGATATGGGCTATACCTATATCCCCGCGGTGCCCGGCTGGGACCAGATCATCGCGAACCTCGACACGGTGCCGGTGGTGGCGCTGGCGCTGGGCCCCACCGCGGGCCTCGGCGCCGCGCGCGTCGTCGCGAGCCACTACAGCATCATGGTGCGCGGACTGTCGCAGCTGTTCGCCGCAGGGCCGGCGGTCGCTGCGGCGATCGGCGACACGCTCGACCGCGAGGAACTGGGCGGCAGCGACGTGCATACGCGCAACGGCGTCGTCGACGATGAGGTCGCGAGCGAGGCAGAGGCGTTCGCGGCGGCGCGGCGGTTCCTGTCCTATCTGCCGTCGTCGATCCACGACCGGGCGGCGCGCACGGCGTGCAGCGATCCGGTCGACCGGCGCGAGGAGGCCTTGCTGTCGGTCGTGCCGCGCGAGGCGAAACAGGTCTATTCGATGCGGCGCATCGCCAATGCGGTGTTCGATTCCGGCAGTTTTTTCGAGATGGGCGCACGCTGGGGGCGCGCGGTTATCACCGCGTTCGCGCGATTGGACGGCTATCCGGTCGCGGTGCTCGCCAGCGATCCGTCGTTCCTCGGCGGGTCGTGGGACGCGAAGACGAGCGAGAAGGCCGAACGTTTCGTGAAGATGGCCGACCAGTTCCGGCTGCCGATCGTCCACCTGGTCGACAATCCGGGTTTCATGATCGGCGGCGAGGCCGAGCGGACGGGGACGATCCGGTACGGGGTGCAGGCCATGAACGCGATCTATCGTGCGAGCGTGCCGCTTGCGTCGGTCGTCGTGCGGCGGGCTTACGGGATCGCGGGAAGCGCGATGTCGAATGCCGAGCGCTTCCAATATCGTTTTGCCTGGCCGTCGGGCGACTGGGGCAGCCTGCCGATCGAGGGCGGGGTCGAGGTCGCGTACAAGAGCGAACTCGAGGCGGCCGAGGATCCGGCGGCGCATCTGGAAGCGATCCGCGAGCGGCTCAATCGCGTGCGCTCGCCGTTCCGGACCGCGGAGAAATACGGGGTCGAGGATATCATCGATCCGCGCGACACGCGGCCCTTGCTGTGCGAGTTTGCGGAGTTGGCGTGGCGGGTGCTGAAGTAACGGGTCTCAAAGTCCGTTCGTGCTGAGCTTGTCGAAGCACTGTTCTTTCTTTTAGCATCGTCAGAAGAAAAAAACGGCCCTTCGACAAGCTCAGGGCGAACGGTGGAGGGGGTTGCCGTGAATGCTGGACGCCATTTCGGCATGGACTGGCTGCGCATCGCGGCGTTCGCGTTGCTGATCTTCTATCATGTCGGCATGTATTTCGTGCCTTGGGACTGGCATGTGAAGATCGCGCAGCCGATCGACTGGGTTGCGATCCCCATGCTTGCGACGAACGGCTGGCGGCTGGCGCTGTTGTTCCTGGTGTCGGGGTATGCGAGCGCGGCGCTGGTCGCGAAGCTGGGCGGCGCGGGATCGTTCGCGAAATCGCGAAGCGCGCGGCTGCTGATCCCGCTGCTGTTCGGGATGGTCTTCGTGATCCCGCCGCAGCCGTGGATCGAACTGGTCGGCCAGCATGGCTATCCGCACGGCTTCGTGCATTTCTGGCTGCACGATTATTTCGCGTTCCAGTTCCTCGACGGGATCGCGCTGCCGACGTGGCAGCATCTGTGGTTCGTCGTGTACCTGTGGGTCTATACGATGCTCGCGGCCTTCCTGCTGGCGGTGGTGCCCGCCAAGGTGCGCGCGAAAGTGGCCGACGGCGCTGCCCGGCTGCTCAGCGGCTGGGGGCTGCTGATCGTGCCGATGCTGTGGTGGCTCGCCGTCTATGGCGCCTTTCCCGATCATGACGAGACGCACGCGCTGTTCGACGACGGGCCGTCGCACCTGCACTATCTGGCGGCGTTCGGCGTCGGCTGGCTGCTGCGGGTGCGACCGGTGCTGTTCGAAGCCGTGGCGCGCTGCTGGTCGGTTGCGGCCGTGCTGGCGGTGCTGGCGTTCCTGCCGATCGGCTGGGTCGAATGGACGTGGCCCGGCGATACGCGGGCGCCCGACTGGGCGGTCACGCTGTTCCACGTCGCGCGGCAGGTGCAGGGCTGGGCGACGATCGTCGCGCTCGTCGGGGTCGCCGACCGTTTCTGGAACCGCGACCACCCGAAACGCGCGATGCTCGCCGAGGCGGTTTTCCCCTTTTACATCATTCACCAGACGATCATCGTCGTCGCGGGCTGGTTCCTGCTGCAGGCGGGCGTCGCGGCGTTGCCGTCGTTCGTCATCCTGGTCACGGTCACCGCGACGGGCTGTTGGCTTTTCTATGCGATCGGGCGCAGCATCGGCTGGCTGCGGCCGCTGATCGGACTGCAGCGCAAATAGGGAGATGATCATGGCGGCGATGAAGGGTCTTATGGCGGTCGTCGGCGTTGCAGCGATCCTGATGGGCGCGCTGTGGATATTACAGGGGCTGGGCGTCGTCCGGTGGCCCGCGAGCAGCTTCATGCTGGGCGACGCGGTGTGGGCGCGCAACGGGGCCATCGCGGCAGCGATCGGCGTGGTCCTGGTCTGGTTCGCGCGGAAGAACTGAGTCGACTACATTTGTAGTTGATCTGTGTTGCTGATGTGATACACCATCGCCGATCCGGGGTTGGATTGGAGCTTTATGATGATTCGTTCTTCGCGCCTTTTGCCCGGCCTGCTGATCGCCGCCGCGCTGGTCGCCGCGCCCTTGATCGCGCCTCCGCCGGCGTTTGCCGCCGATGAAGCCGGCGGCGACTCGGTCGCCGAAAACTATGCCGCGCTTCTGGAGCGCGACTATGTCTATCCCGAAACCGGCAAGCGTTATGCCGCAGCGCTGCGCGCGGGCATCGCCGCCGGGCGTTACCGGACGTTGAGCGGCGAGGACCTCGGCCGTGCGATCGATGCCGACGTGAACGCGGTCGCGGCCGACGGCCATTTGCGGCTGCGCATCCCCGAGGTCGCCGCGCCGGCTCCCGCGCCAGGCGCGGTGACGCCCGGACCGCGGCCGGTCAAGCCGCCAGTCGAGCAGGCGGGCTGGATCGCGCCGGGGATCGCGTTCGTGCGCTTCAACGTCTTTCCGCAGGATTCGGCGGTGACCGCCGAGGCCGCGAAATTCATGGCCGACCATGCCGATGCCAAGGCGATCATCTTCGACATCCGCACGCATAACGGCGGCGGGCTCGATCAGATGGACGTCATCTTTCCCTGGATCTTCGACAAGCCGACGCGGCTCGTGACGATGGCGACGCGCGCGTCGGTCGATGCCGAGGGCGGGTCGCCGATCGACGGCATCCCCTCGATGCGGATGGTCGAGGGCGATGCGGCCATGGTGACGCGCGAGCATTGGGTGACGCCGAATGCCGACAAGCGGCTCAAGAAGGCGAAGGTCTATGTGCTGACCTCGGGCGCGAGCGCGTCGGCGGCCGAGCATTTCGCGCTGGCGATGAAGCATAGCGGACGCGGCGTACTGGTCGGCGCGCCGACCGCGGGGGCCAATCATTTCGGGCGCGGCGAGGACCTGGGCGGCGGATATGGCGCTTTCATCCCGGTCGGGCGGACCTATGACCCCGTGACCGGCAAGGACTGGGAAGGCGACGGGGTGCAGCCCGACATCGCGGTCGCGCCCGCCGATGCATTGGTGCGCGCGCTCACCGACCTCGGCGTCGCGCCTGCGGAAGCGAAGACGCTGTCCGATGCGCATATGCCGAAATGGCCGATGGAGCGGCGGAAGCCGCGCGCTAAATAGGCTCGCGCCAGCACGCCTCGATATTGTTGCCGTCGGGATCGAGCAGGAAGGCACCATAATAGCCCTCGGCCCCTTCGCGTGGGCCGGGGGCGCCGTGGTCGATGCCGCCTGCGGCGACGCCAGCCGCGTGGAAGGCATTCACCGCGTCTTTCGAGGGTGCGACGAAGGCGACGTGCATCTGATTGATCCCGGCGCGCGAACCCTCGGCCCAATAGCTGGGGCGGAGCGTTCCGATCCAGAGGTAAGGGACCGGCTCCTCCTTGCTCTTGCCGAAGAGGAAGGAGTCGGGGCTGTTGGCGGCGGTAGCGAGGCCGAGCGGCTTCGCAATCGCGTCGTAAAAGGCACGCGCCTTGGCGAGGTCGGTGACGACGATTCCGGTGTGGTCGATCATGGATGAGGAACGCGCCGAGGAACGTCCCTGTTCCGTTCGTGTCGAGCGAAGTCGAGACACCCCGACGTCGCGCGCGCCGCATGGGCATCTCGACTTCGCTCGATGCGAACGGGATTTTGGTGTCAGGCGCCGGCGAGCTTCGTGAGGGCCTCCCCATCGACGCGCATCACGGTCCATTCGTCCATCAGCTTCGCGCCGAGGCTCTGGTAGAAGCCGATCGAGGGGGTGTTCCAGTCGAGCACCCACCATTCGAGGCGCGCGCAGTCGCGTTCCACGCAGAGCTTCGCGAGATGCGCGAGCAGCGCTTTGCCGAGTCCCGATCCGCGCGCTTCGGGGCGGACGAACAGATCCTCGAGATAGATGCCGGGGCGCCCCTCGAAGGTCGAGAAATTGTGGAAGAAGAGCGCGAAGCCCTGCGCCTCTCCGTCGATCTCGCCGATAACGACCTCGGCATAGGGACGCGCGCCGAAGAGCTGTTTGCCCAGCTTCGCCTCGTCGAAGCGGACTTCGTGCGCGAGCTTTTCATAGTCGGCGAGGTCGCGGATGAACTGCGCGATGAGCGGCAGGTCGGCGGGGGTGGCGGCGCGGATCGAGACGGTCATGGGTAGCGCTGTGTCGCGCGGTGTCGTCGCTGTCAAATCCGCTTGCGCGCTTTCAGGATCAGGAGCGCGGCGATGACGAGGCCCGGCTGGCCGAGCACCGCGGGCGCGTCGGCCCAAAAGGTCGCGGGGCCGCAGATGCCCGCGGCGACCTCGTAGATATGGAGCAGGCCGTGCAGCGCCAGCCACAGCCCGCCGACGACCGCGGCGCGCCAGTGGCGGATCGGGTTCGCGGCGGCGTAGAGCAGGATCAGCCCCGACCCCGCATAGGCGAGGCCGATGTCGCGGATGAAATGCGCGTTGGGCGGGCCGGTGGTGATGACGGTGGGGACGAAGACGTACCAGTCGAGCGGCTTGGCCAGCATGAAGAGGCCGTTGGCGATCGTGGTGACCGCGGCGATGAGCAGCAGGAGCTGGACGAGGCGGTCGAGGCCATCAAGCTTGTCGGTCATCTGCGTCTCCCCCCGGTCGCTTCGGATCAGCTATGGTCTCCGTCGAGACGGATGATCTTCCCCACTTCGAGTTCATCGATTCGCAGCTTGCGGATGCGCGCCTTGCCGATGCGGAGGCGGCCGATCGCGAGGGCGCCGACGGCGAGTGCGCCGAGTGCGGCGGCGCCGAGGATCATCGCGCCGATCGCGGCGGAGCCGGTGGCCGATGCGCCGGTCGCGACCGCGCCGGTCGCCTCGCTCTCGCGCGTGACCGGCGGAAGGACGGTCCCGGTCTTCACGCGGCCTTGCCGTGGAGCGTGTCCATGCTCACCGCGCTGCCCGCGTCGATCTCCGCCGCCTTGGCCTCGACGAGCTTGACGATGTGCTGGATCATGTCGGCATCCTCGACATGGTGGTCGGTGACGCCCGAGAGATAGACCATGTGGCGGCCGTTGCCGCCGCCGGTGATCCCGATATCGGTCTCGCGCGCTTCGCCCGGGCCGTTGACGACGCAGCCGAGGACCGAGAGCGACATCGGCGTCTTGATGTGGCTGAGCGCATCCTCGAGCGCCTGGACGGTGCGGATGACATCGAACCCCTGCCGCGCGCAGCTGGGGCACGAGACGACGCGGACGCCGCGGGTGCGCAGGCCCAGCGTCTTGAGGATCTCGTAGCCGACGCGCACTTCCTCTTCGGGTTCGGCCGACAGGCTGACGCGGATCGTATCGCCGACGCCGCCCCACAGCAGGTTGCCGATGCCGAGCGCCGATTTGACGGTGCCGCCGATCAGCCCGCCCGCCTCTGTAATGCCGAGGTGCAGGGGGCAATCGACCGCGTCGGCGAGCTGCATATAGGCGGCGACCGCGAGGAAGACGTCGCTGGCCTTCACCGCGACCTTATACTCATGGAAGTCGTGATCCTGCAGCAGCTTGATATGGTCGAGCGCGCTTTCGACGAGCGCCTCGGGGCAGGGCTCGCCATATTTTTCGAGCAGATCCTTTTCGAGGCTGCCGGCGTTGACGCCGATGCGGATCGCGCAGCCGTTCGCCTTGGCGGCGCGGACGACTTCGCCGACGCGTTCGGACGAGCCGATGTTGCCGGGATTGATGCGCAGGCAGGCGGCGCCGGCGTCGGCAGCTTCGAGCGCGCGCTTATAATGGAAATGGATGTCGGCGATGATCGGGATGCGCGCGGCGCGGACGATCTTTCCGAGCGCGGCGGTCGAATCGGTGTCGGGGCAGGAGACGCGGATCAGATCCGCGCCGGCTTCCTCGCAGCGGCGGATCTGGTCGATCGTCGCGACCGCGTCGCTCGTCAGCGTATTGGTCATCGTCTGGACGGTGATCGGCGCACCGCCGCCGACGGGGACGTTGCCGACCATGATCTGGCGGCTGGTGCGCCGCGCAATGTCGCGCCAGGGGCGCAGGCCGGGGTTGTGATCGCTCATAGGACGTGGCTCGCGGGAAGGGAGATATTGCGCGCTCTTTAGCGGTCCGCGCGCCGCTTGGCAAAGCCCGCGGCGCATCGCGGCGGCTGTTGCGTGAAAGACACAGTTGTTCGCAGAATTGGCATTCCACGCAATTTTCCATTTGTGCGTTGCAGCAATATCCGCAATCAAGGCGGCGTTCGTCGTCACACGCCCGTGAGAAGAGGTATGGACGCGCACGGCAGGGTGGGACGATCCGTTTTGATAAGATTAGGGGATCACCCATGAAGTTTCTCACCAAAGCGTGCTACGGCATGCTGCTCGCCGCGTCGGCGCTGTCGACCCCGGCCTTCGCCCAGGAAGAAGAAGCCAGCGGCCCGCTCACGCTCAATGGCGGGATTGCGGTCACGTCGGACTATCGTTTCCGCGGCGTTTCGCTGTCGAACGAAAAGGTCGAGGTGCAGCCGTGGCTGACGCTCAGCCATGAAAGCGGCTTCTATGTCGGCGCCTGGGGCTCGGGCCTTCCCGACAGCCCGGCCTACGGCAAGTTCGAACTCGACCTCTATGGCGGCTATGCGACCGAGATCGCGCCGGGTACCAAGGTCGATATCGGCGTCACCTATTACACCTATCCGGGCAGCCACGACGGCGGCGCCAAGACTGACTATTTCGAAACCATCGGCAAGCTGACGCAGACGCTGGGCCCCGTGTCGGCGACGGGTACCGTCGCCTATGCATGGGATCAGGCATCGCTCGGCAACGACGACAATATCTATCTGAACCTCGGCCTGTCGGGCGGCATTCCCGATACCCCCGTCACGCTGATGGCGGGCGTCGGCTACACCGACGGTTCGCTGGGGCTGGTTTCGGCCGACGGCAATTATCTCGACTGGATGGCCGGCGCTTCGTTCGCCGCGGGTCCGGCGACCTTCACGGTGCAATATATCGACACCGACGTGAAGAAGACGGGCGTGAAGGCGCTCGACACACTCTATGATCCGACCGTGGTCTTTACGCTGGGCGTCGCATTCTGATCGCCTAGCTGGTCAGCGACCACGCGCTCGAGGGGGCGGCTTCTGGGGGGAAGCCGTCCCCTTTTTCGTGCGCGCCGAAGGGGCGGCCGCGCTTCGTCGCAACCCGGCTTGACGCGCATCGATGAACCGTGCAATTTCGTCGATGAGTTGAATAGCTGGAGCTGACCCCCAATGCCTCAAGCCTCTCAATCCCAAAATACACCCTTGGTTCCGCCGACACCGCCGCCGCCGCGGGGCGAGCGCAGTCCAGGCGTCAAGCTGGTGATCGCGGTACTGATCGCTGTCGCGCTGATGGTGCCGTTGCTGATGGTCTATGGGCTGCTCTGGGACCGCCAGCAGCAGGCCGAGACCGCGCAGGCCTCGATCGGACAGGGCTGGGGCGGCCAGCAGACGATCGGCGGGCCGGTGATCGTGATCCCCTATCGCGCGACCGATACGCAGACGGTGCAGGAGAATGGCCGCGACGTGACGCGGACCGTCAACACGATCAGGAATCTCTATCTGTCGCCGCAGGCGAACAAGGCCGAGGTCGCGATCAAGCCCGAGAAGCGCAAGAAGGCGATCTATGAAACGGTCGTCTATGAAAGCCAGATTTCGGGCAGCGCCGACTTCGTGCTGCCCGCCGACATCGCGCGCTATGGCGTTGCGCGCGAGGCGTTGCTGCTCGACCGCGCCGAAGTGCGCCTGGGCATCAGCGACGCGCGCGGCCTCGTCGACGGCAACAGTCTGGCGGTGAACGGCACGCCCGTGCCGTTGCAGCCCGGCAAGGGGCTCGCCTCGACGGGCAATTCGGGCACCTTTGCGTTCGTCGACTGGACGGGCGCGGCACCGCTGAAGGTCGATTACAAGATCGGCGTCCGCGGCCTCGGCGATTTCAAGCTGATCCCGCGCGGGGTCGATACGCGCTGGACGGTCAAATCGAGCTGGCCGAACCCGAGCTTCGGCGGCGACTTCTTGCCCGCGAAGCGCAGCGTCACGGGCAGCGGTTTCACCGCGACCTATGCGATCCCGAACCTCGCGCTGGGACAGGCGCAGGTGCTGACGGGCGACCTGTCGCCGCCCGTGCAGACCAACTATGCCAATGGCGCGCGCTATGCGGACGCGGTCGAGGTGAGCGCGCCCGCGGCGAACGACGGGACGATGGAGACCTCGGGCGGGACCGCGAAGGCGGTGGCGATCAGCCTGGTCGAGCCGGTCGATCTCTACAGCCAGGTCGACCGCAGCATCAAATACGGCTTCCTGTTCATCGGCTTCACCTTCGTCGCCTTCCTGATGTTCGACATCATCGCGGGCGCACGCGTCGCGGCGGCGGAATATCTGCTGACCGGGGTGGCGCTGGTGCTGTTCTTCGTGCTGCTGCTGGCGTTCGCCGAAGTGATCGGCTTCACGCCGGCCTATATGCTCGCGTCGGCGGGCATCATCGGGCTGCTGACCTTCTACAGCGCGGCGGTGCTCAAGAGCTGGAAGCGCGCGCGCTTCCTCGCGGCGATGCTGATCGGGCTCTACGCGCTGCTCTATGTGCTGCTCAACCTCGAAGCCTACTCGCTGCTGATCGGGTCGGTGCTGATGTTCTTCGCGCTCGCGGGCGTGATGTACATGACGCGCAACATCGACTGGGGCGGGCTCGGCAAGAAGGAGGAGGTTGCGGCTGCCTAGGTGATAATCCTCCCTGTCGCGTAGCGATGGGGAGGTGGCAGCCCGCAGGGCTGACGGAGGGGCAACAACGCGACGTTGCGGCCCCTCCACCACCTTCGGCGGTCCCCCTCCCCACGGCTTCGCCGCAGGGAGGATATTTCTACCGCCAGCGCAGATTATGGGGGCCGAGATCCGCGAGGGTCTTGGCCCCCATCAGTTTCATGCCGCGCTCGATCTCGGCGCGGAGCAGGCCGACCGCGCGGCTGACGCCCTCTTCGCCCGCTGCGGCGAGCGCGTAGAGATAGAGGCGGCCGCCCGAGCAAGCCTTGGCGCCGACCGACAGCGCTTTCAGCACGTGCGTGCCCCGCGTGATGCCGCCGTCGCAGATCACCTCGATCCGGTCGCCGACCGCATCGACGATCTCGGCAAGCGCGTCGAACGGCGCGATGCTGCCGTCGAGCTGGCGCCCGCCATGGTTCGACACCATGATCGCGGTCGCGCCGATGTCGACCGCGCGCTTCGCATCCTCGACCGCGGCGATCCCTTTCAGGCAGAAGGGACCGTCCCATTGCTTGCAGATCGCCTCGGCGCGTTTCCAGTCGAGGCTCTGGTCGAGCATCGAGGTGAAATATTCGGCGACCGACTTAGGCACGCTCGACCCTTCGGAGACGTGCGTCGCGAGGTTCGGCAGGCTGAATTTCTCGCGCAGCATATAGTTCAGGCCCCAGCCGGGCTTGATCGCATAGCTCAGCATGTTGCGCGCCGTGAACCGCGGCGGCGAGGTGAAGCCCGAGCGCAGGCAGCGCTCGCGGTTGCCGCCGACGATCGTGTCGACAGTGAGCGCGACCGCGTCGAACTTCGCGTCGCGCGCGGCATCGAGCATCGCCTTGTTGAGGCCTTCGTCGTGGTGGACGTAGAGTTGGAAGAGCTTGGGGCCGTCGGTAAGCGCGCCCGCCTCGGCGAGGCTGATCGTCGCGAGGCTGGAGATGCCCGCGACGGTGCCGGCGTTCGCGGCGGCGCGGAGCACCGCGCGCTCGCCCTGCCAGTGGAACAGGCGCTGGAGCGCGGTCGGCGAGAGGAAGAGCGGCATCGCCATCTCGCGCCCGAAGAGCGTCGTCTTCATGTCGATACTTTCGACGCCCGCAAGGACGCGCGGGATGAGATCGCAGCGGTCGAAGGCGTCGCGGTTGCGGCGGCGCGTGACCTCGTCGTCGGCGGCGCCGTCGATATAGTCGAACACCGGCCAGGGCAGGCGGCGCTTCGCGAGCGCGCGGAAATCGTCGATATTGTGGCAGTCGGTCAGGCGCACGCTCATCTACCCCCGTTCGTCCTGAGCTTGTCGAAGGACTGTTCTTCTTTGACGCCTATGAAGGAAAGAACGGCCCTTCGACAAGCTCAGGGCGAACGGTTTTGGATTAGAAGACGGTTCGAGCGGCTACCGCCCCCTTGGTCGCGTAGCTGAAGCGCGGTTCGACCGGCAGCGCCGGGTCGAGGATATGCGCGGCGACGCGCTTGCCGACCGCGGGTCCGTTCTTGAACCCGTGCCCCGATCCGCCGCCGACGAGCCAGATGCGGTCCTGTCCCGGCAGCCGGTCGATCAGATAATCGCCGTTCGAGCTGTTCTCATACTGGCAGACGCGCGACCCGATCAGCGGCGCGTCGGTGAGGCCCGGGAAGCGCCGCGCGATATAGGCGCGGGCCTCGGCGATGCCCGCCGGGGTCGGTGCGCGGTCCTGCGTGTCGGGGTCGACGACGGGACCATGGACGTCGATCGCGATCTTGAACCCCGCGCCCTCGAGGTCGGGGATGCCATAGACGATGCGGCCGTTGTTGAAGTCGGCCCAGACGGGAAGTTCGGCGGGGGTGAAGCGCGTGTCGCCCTGCGGCGCGCCGAAATGATAGACTTCCTGCCGCGTCGCGACGATCTTGCCGCCGAGCTGCTGCGGGAAGAGTTCGGCGAGCCACGGGCCCGCGCAATAGACGAGATGGTCGGCGGTGCCGCCGTCGGGCAGCGTGTGCTTCTTGATCTTCTTCGCGATCAGCGGCGCGGGCATGACGACGCGCTCGACCTCGATCTGCGCGTCCGCGATCACTTCCTGCACCCCGCGCCCGGCGATCAGTGCGCCGCTGTCCCTTTCGAGGATGCCGGTCTCGCCCTGATAGAATTGGATCTGGCGCCAATTCTTTTGCAGCCAGTGGACGTCGCCATGATCGTGATCGACGCGGTTCGCCTTGAACCAGTTGAGCGACTGCGTCGTATAGGTGTCACCCTGCGGGGCGAACCACAGCACGCCGGTGTTGTGGAAGATTGGCAGGCTCGCGGTGTCGGAGAGATCCTTCCAATATTGGAGCGAGTCCTTCGCCATGTCCGAATAGATGCTGTCCGCGCCGTATCCCATGCGGATGACGCGGCTCTCGCCGCCCGACGAGGCGCGCCAGTGGCCCGCGCCATAGGCGTCGAACAAGCGCACCGACTTGCCCGCGCGCAGCAGGTGCCATGCGGTCCATGCGCCGAAGACGCCAGCGCCGATGATCGCGACGTCGACATGCTGGACCTTGGGCCGCGCGGGCTTGCGCTTCTTCGACTTGCGCTCGGCCGCGGCCGCCGCGGCCGCCGCGGTCGCGACGGGGAGCGCGGCCATCCCGGTAAGCAGGGCGCGTCGCGTCGGTAAATTCTTGGGAGGACTATCGACCAACGGCCGCGCCCTCGCTCTTCTTGTAATAGCGATAGCCGCCGATCCATGTTTCGAGCGGGGTCATCTTGCGGATCTCGTCGGGGCTCGCGAGCAGCGGGTCGCTGTCGAGCAGCACGAAATCGGCGCGCATCCCGGGCATCAGCGTGCCGAGCCGGTCCTCGGCGAAGGCGGCGTAGGCGGCGTTGCGCGTGAAGCCGTCGAGCGCGGTTTCGCGCGTCACCGTTTCTTCGGGGTGCCAGCCGCCGATCGGCTGGCCCGCGGCGTCGGTGCGCGAGATCGCGGCGGCGATGCCGGGGAAGGGGTTCGCGCTCTCGACCGGAACGTCCGAACCGAAGGCGAGGCGGACGCCGGCCTTTTCCATGCTGCGCCAGGCATAGGCGCCCTTCAGCCGGTCGGGGCCGAGGCGGGCTTCGGCCATCAACCGGTCGCTCGTCTGGTGGGTCGGCTGCATCGAGGCGATGACCTTCAGCTGCGCGAACTTCGGGATGTCGAGCGGGTCGACGATCTGCGCATGCTCGATGCGCCAGCGGCGCTCGCCCGGAAGATCGCGGCTGAGGTCGTCGATCGCGGCGAGCGCCTCGGCATTGGCCGCGTCGCCGATCGCGTGGATCGCCACCTGGAACTTGTCCATCGAGGCGCGGACCATCTTGTTGCGGAGCTGTGCGGGAGTGAGCAAAGGCAGGCCCTTCTGCCCCGGCGCGTCGCTGTACGGCGCCATCAGCCACGCGCCGCGCGAGCCCAATGCACCGTCGAGATAGAGCTTCACCCCGACCATGCGCAGCTTGTCGTCATAGAGCCACGGCGTCGGTTCGGAGCCCGCGATCAGCGCCATATTGTCGATGTCGCCGCCGTAGCTCAGGATGCGCACCGCGAGCTGCTTCTTGTCGCCCGCGCGGCGGTACGCCTGCCACTCGGCGATCGAGGTGCCCATGTCGGCGATGCTGGTGATCCCCTGCGAGATCAGCTTCTGCTGCGCGAGCAGGAAGGCGCGGTCGAGGTCGCGCGCAAGCGGCTTGGGCTTGGCGCTGTCGATAAGGCTCATCGCGGCGTCGACGAAGACGCCGCTCGGCTTGCCGCCCGCCATTTCGATGCGGCCGCCCTCGGGCGCCTTGGTAGTCGCGGTGATCTTTGCGGCATTCAGCGCCGCGCTATTCGCCCAGCCGGCATGGCCGTCGACGCGTTCGAGCCACACCGCACGGCCCGGCACGACCGCGTCGAGGTCGGCCGCGGTCGGGAAGCGGCCGAGACCCCATTTTTCCTGATTCCAGCCGAAGCCGATGATCCACGGCATTTCGGGATTCTCGTCGGCATATTTCCTGATCGCGGCCTGCGCCTCGGCGAGGCTGTTCGTGCCGCTGAGGTCGAGCAGCATCAGCTGGAAGCCGAGCCCCATGACATGACCGTGCGCGTCGATCAGCCCCGGGATCATCGTGCGGCCCTTGCCGTCTTCCTTGAAGTCGGGGCGTTCGGGGCGCTTGTCCTTGCGGTCGAGCAGCTGCTTGACCTTGCCGTCGCTGCCGATGACCAGCCCGGTGAAGCGGACCAGCTTGCCGTCCTTGTCGAGCGTGATGCCGTTGACGTTGTCGACGAGCGTGTCGGCGTGCGCGGGGGTGGCGAGGATAAAGGCTGCCAGAGCCACTAATAAGCCCCTCCCCTTCAGGGGAGGGGTTGGGGTGGGGGCTCGCGGCATAGCGTAAGGCCGCTGGCCCCCACCCGCTGCGACTAGCGAGCAAGCTCGCAAGTCTCGCTGCCCTCCCCTGAAGGAGAGGGAATGGCTACCGCCCGCCTTCACTTCTTCAGCCTCGTTACGAGCGAGCTGGTGTCGCGGCGGCCGTTGCCGAGCTTCTGCACGTCGGCGTAGAATTGGTCGACGAGGCTGGCGACGGGCAAAGTCGCGCCGTTCACGCGCGCCTCCTCGATCGCGAGGCCCAGATCCTTGCGCATCCAGTCGACCGCGAAGCCGAAGTCGAATTCGTCCTTGGCCATCGTGCCCCAGCGGTTGAGCATCTGCCAGCTCGCCGCCGCGCCGCCCGACACCGCCTCGAAAACCTTGTCGGTGTCGAGGCGCGAGGCCTGTGCGAAACGGAGGGCTTCGGACAGGCCCTGCAGCACGCCCGCGATCGCGATCTGGTTGACCATCTTCGTCGTCTGCCCCGCGCCGGGGCCGCCGATATGGACCATGCGCGCCGAATAGGCCTGCATCACCGGCTCGGCCGCGGCGAACGCGGCCTTGGTGCCGCCGCACATCGCCGAGAGCGTGCCGTTCTGCGCGCCCGCCTCGCCGCCCGAGACGGGGGCGTCGACGCAGAGCAGGCCGAGCCCGTCGGCCTCGACCGATAGCTGGCGTGCGATCCGCGCCGAGACGGTGGTGTGATCGATGAATAGCGCGCCCTTCCGCATCGCGCGAAAGGCGCCGTCGCGGCCGAGCGTCACCTGTGCGAGGTCATCGTCGTTGCCGACGCAGGTCAGGACGACGTCCGCCTCTGTTGCTGCTTCGGCGGGGGTCGATGCCGCCGCGCCGCCATAGGTGGCGACCCAGGCGTCGGCCTTCGACCGGGTGCGGTTATAGACGGTGAGGTCGTGCCCCGCTTTCGCGAGATGCCCCGCCATCGGCCCGCCCATGACGCCGGTGCCGATGAAGCTGATGCGCAATTTTGGTTCGCTCATGCCGAGGGGTCATAACCATGGTTTGCGTTGGGCGCCAGAGCTCAAGCCCCTCCCCTTCAGGGGAGGGGTGGGGGGGGGGGGCCAGCGACCTCGCGCAAGGTCGCTGGCCCCCACCCGCTGCGACTAGGAAACAAGTTTCCAAGTCTCGCTGCCCTCCCCTGAAGGAGAGGGAACAAGTTATTCTTCCCCTTCGCGGCGCATGAAGGTAGGGCCGCACCGCTATGACCGATCACCTCACCCTGACCTCCGCCGCCGACCTTCCGGCGATCACATTGGACGATGTGCGCGCGGCGGCGGGGCGAATTGACGGCGCGGTCGTGCGGACGCCGACCCTCAAGTCGCAGACGCTCTCCGAGCTGGTCGGCGCCGAGGTGTGGCTGAAGTTCGAGAATCTGCAGTTCACCGCGGCTTACAAGGAGCGCGGCGCGCTCAACGCGTTGCTGCTGCTCAGCGACGAGGCGAAGGCGCGCGGCGCGATCGCGGCGTCGGCGGGCAATCATGCGCAGGGCCTCGCCTATCACGGCAAGCGGCTCGGCGTGCCGGTCACCATCGTGATGCCGAAAACGACGCCGCAGGTGAAGGTGTCGCAGACCGCGAGCCACGGCGCGACGATCGTGCTGCACGGCGAGACGTTCGACGATGCCTATGCGCATGCGCGTGTGCTCGAAAAAGAGCGCGGGCTGACCTTCGTCCATCCCTTCGACCATCCGCACGTCGCGGCGGGGCAGGGGACGGTCGCGCTCGAAATGCTCGAGGACGTGCCCGAGATCGACACGCTGATCGTTCCGATCGGCGGCGGCGGGCTGCTCGCGGGCATGGGCACCGCGGCGCGCGGGATCAAGAACGACATGCGCCTCGTCGGTGTGCAGGCGGAACTCTATCCGTCGATGTATGCCGAACTCAACGGCGTCGACATGGCGTGCGAGGGCGACACGCTCGCCGAGGGTATCGCGGTGAAGGAGCCGGGGGCGTACACCCGCAAGCTCGTCGCCGAGCTCAACGACGATATCGTGCTCGTCGCCGAACGCCATCTGGAACGCGCGGTCAGCCTGTTGCTGCAGATCGAAAAGACCGTGGTCGAGGGCGCGGGCGCTGCGGGCCTCGCGGCGATGCTCGCGCATCCCGAGGAGTTCAAGGGCCGCAAGGTCGGTCTCGTCCTCACCGGCGGCAATATCGACACGCGCCTGCTCGCGAACGTGCTGCTGCGCGACCTCGCGCGCTCGGGCCGCATCGCGCGCCTGCGCATCCGCTTGCAGGACCGTCCCGGCGCGCTGTTCAAGGTGATGAAGCTGTTCGACGAGAAGCAGGTAAACATCATCGAAATCTATCACCAGCGCATCTTCACGACCTTGCCGGCAAAGGGCCTGATCACCGACATCGAATGCGAGGCGCGCGACCGCGAACATCTCGACAGCCTTGTCGCCTCGCTGCGCGAGGCGGGCTATATGGTGACCACCGTCGAGCTCGCATGAAGGAGTTCACGCTCGACTTCGTTGCGACCCCCGACGCCATCGACGAACTCGGCCACGTCAACAACGCCGTCTGGGTCCAGTGGATTCAGCAGGTTGCGACGGGACATTGGGACGCCGCCGCGCCGCAAAGCCACAAGGATGCCTATATCTGGGTCGTGGTGCGGCACGAAATCGACTATCTCCGCGCGCTCGGCCCCTATGAGACGGTGACGGCGCGGACGTGGGTCGCCGACAAGCCGCAGGGTGCGAAGTTCGATCGCTTCATGGAATTCACCGGCGCCGACGGAAAGGTCCACGTCCGCGCGCGAACCGTGTGGGCGCTGCTCGACAAGGCGAGCGGGCGGCCGCTGCGCGTGACCGGCGAAATCGTCGCGCCGTTCCTCGACTGACCGGCGCGCGCTAACGCGAAACGATGCGGATCCGGTAGCGCTCGACCCAGCCGTTGGCGCAGGTCGAGGCGGCGCGGCCGTCGAGGCCGTTGCCCGTGCCGCGGCACGAATAGCGGCCGTCGCGATAATGGACCCACAACCATGAGGAATTGCCGCCGCAGATATAGACGACCGACCCCGCCTTGAGCCGGCCGACCTTGCGCGCGGCGACGGTCGGGGTGCGATAGACCGACACGCGCGCGTCCTGCGGCGTGCCCGCGACGATCGCGTAGGGGCAGTTCGCCGCGACGGCGGGCGCGGAGCTTTGCAACAGCATCGCCAGCATGGTCGTGGTCATCAGCATTTCGGTCGCTCCCGCAGGGTGAAGACGCTCTTTGCCACATCTACCCTATGTCTTCGGTTAACGCCTTGACGATCGCGGCGACCGACGTCGGCGCATAGGCAAAGCCCATATGGCCGCAGTCGACCTGAACCTGCCGGTCGCTTTCGTGCGCCTCGCCGCGCGCGCTGTTCACCGCGACGACGCCGTCGTGCGCCGACCAGAGCGCGAAGGTCGGCATCGTGGGACGCGGTGCGGGGTGGAAGTCGATCGGCGGATTGTCGACCGGATGGCGCGCGATCAGATGATAGAGGCGCCAGGCGCGATTGGCGCGCCGGCTGCCCGAGAAGGGCGAGCCGAGCGTCACGACGCGCGCGACCTTACCCGGGTGATGCTTCGCATATTCGCGGGCGTAGATGCCGCCGAGGCTCCAGCCGACGAGCGCGGGGGCATAGCCGGTACGTTCGATGATCCACTGCACGCGGCCGTCGATGCGCTCGATGATGTCGGCGGTGGCGCCGCGGTTGAAGCCGAGGCCCCAGGCATAGCAGCGGAAGCCCGAACGGCGGAGATCGGCGCGCAGCGCCTTCGTCGCCCAGTCGCCCGACAGAAAGCCCGGGAGCACCATCACCGGCGGATGCTCGCTGTCGGGGTTGGGCTCGGGCGGCATGGAGCGGATGCGGCCGGCGATCGCCCGCGCAAGCGAACCCATCTCGCGCCACAGCAGCGACAGAGGCGGCGGCGCGTCGGGATCGGGAATGCGCGCGGGCCATTCGGCGCGCCGGGCAAGGAAACCGCGGATCATCGTGGTCTAATCCCATATTCGGCATTCCCGCGAAAGCGGGAATCCTGCTGGCCCTCGCCGACAACGGAGATGGGGAAGCGGCACCCCGGATCAAGTCCGGGGTGACGACAGGAGCGGGGTTAGGCTTTGGGGACGAGCTTGAGCAGCTTGCCGTTCTCGCCGTCGGTGAGCAGCCAGATCGTGCCGTCCTCGCGAACCTCGACCTCGCGGATACGCTGGCCGAAGTCCCACCGGTCGGCCTTGCGGAGTTTTTCTCCGTCGATGCTCATGCGGACCAGCCCCTGGCCCGAGAGCGCCCCCATCAGCAGGCTGTTCTTCCAACCACGATAGACGTCGCCGCCGTACCAGACGAGGCCGGCGGGTGAGACCGAGGGGTTCCACCACAGTTTCGGCGCGGCGAATTCGGGGCGCGTCGGGTGGTCGGGAATGTCGCGTCCGTCGTAATGATCGCCGTTCGAGACGATCGGATAGCCATAGTTCGCCTTCGCCTCGACCAGATTGACCTCGTCGCCGCCCTTCGGGCCCATTTCCTGATTCCAGAGCCGGCCCTGGCCGTCGAAGGCGAGGCCGAGGATGTTGCGGTGGCCGAGCGACCAGATTTGCGCGGTCACGCCGCCTTGTGCGGCGAAGGGATTGTCCGCGGGGACGCTGCCGTCGGGATTGAGGCGCAGGATCTTGCCGAGGTTGGCCTTCATGTCCTGCGCCGGGTCGAATTTCTGCCGCTCGCCCGATCCGATGAAGAGATATTGGCCGTCGGGCGAGAAAGCGAGGCGGTGCGAGAAATGGCCGCGGCCGGGAACTTTCGGATCCTGCTTCCAGATCGTTTGCAGGTCTTCGATCCGCGGGCTGGCGCCATTGACGAACTTCGCCTTGCCGACGACCGCGCCGAACGTGTCGCCCGCGCCCGCCTCGACCCAGCTGAGATAGACGGTGCCGCTGCGCGCGAAATCGGGCGCGAGAATGACGTCGCCGAAGCCGCCCTGGCCGCCATAGGCGACCGCGGGCGCGCCCGCGACGTCGAGCACGGGGCCGTCCTCCTGCCACAATTTGAGCTTGCCCGATCGTTCGGTGACGAGCGCCTGCTTGCCGCGCGGCAGAAAGGTCATCGCCCAAGGCTCGTTGAAACGTGCAATTTCCTGAACCGCAAAGGGGGCTTCGGCGACCGGCGTCGCAGGATGATCGCCGGTCGTGTCGAGTTTTGCCGTGTCCGCGGGCGCGGCGTTGCTGGCGGTGCCGGCCGAGCAGGCAGCAACGATCATCGCCGTCGAAAGGGCGATCGCGGGAATTTTCATCATGGGGAGGCTCGCTTTGCTGGGGGGACGGACCGGCAGTCTGGCGCGATGCCGCGGCATTGTCGAGTTGGACAATATCGTTTGTTCGCTTCGCGCGCGCCGAAACACGGGCCGTATATTCAGCGGTTGGCCGCCTCGCGGCGCGCGGTGATCTCCTCGACGCTGTCCATGATCGAATCGATCGCCTCGCTCGCGGGCGGCGCGTCGGCGCGCTTCTGGCTGAACTGCCCGCTGTTCATGATATCTTCGAGCGCAGCGCGTGCGCGCGAGACGCGGCTCTTCATCGTGCCGAGCGCGCAGTCGCAGATGCTCGCCGCTTCCTCGTACGACAGGCCGCCGGCGCCGACGAGGATCAGCGCCTCGCGCTGGTCCTGCGGCAATTCCATCAGTGCGCGCTGGAGATCGGCCATCTCGCCGCTCTCTTCCTGGCTTGCCGGGGTCGACAGCGTGCGTTCGACCGCGACCTCGTCATATTCGCCGTGAAACTTGTTGCGGCGCATCTGCGACAGGAAGGTGTTGCGCAGGATGACGAAGGTCCAGGCCTTGATCGACGTGCCGCGTTCGAAACGGTCACGCGACGCCCACGCCTTGACCATCGTGTCCTGCGTCAGATCGTCGGCAAGGTCGGGGTTGCCCGACAGGCTGCGCCCATAGGCGCGAAGGTGCGGGATGACGCTGCCGAGCAGCGCCTTGAATTCATTGTCCGACAGCGCCTGTCCGGGCGGCGAGGTCGGGGCAGGGTCGGCGGCCCGCGTCTGCGGCGCGGCGTCGGTTCGGGCCATTATTGTTTCGGACTCTTCGACGGCGCCTTACGGTCGAGTTCGGACAGCAGGCTGAGCATGTCGTCGGGAAGCTGTTCGGCGACGATGTTGCCGTAGATCATGCGCAGTTTGGCGCTCACCGGCTCGGGCGACTGGCGCCCGGTGAGCGTGCGATGCCACTGGTCGCTGCCGGTGCCGGGGAAGGTCCCGCCGGGGTGGCGCAACGCCTCGACATCGGAATGGACCCGATCCTTGCCGTTCACCCTGTTGTTGCCGTGCGTAGCCATGTGATGAGCAACGACGAAGCGCCGTGCTGGTTCCCATGCGTGGAGATTTTTGCGACGAATGCGTTGCCAAGACGCAACAGCGCCCGTAGTCCTTGTGCCGTGAGGGGTCACAATCCGCCCGGACTTTACCCGGGAATCCGGAGGTCACCGTTTGCTTTCCGTCATTTACGTGAGCGTCGCCGATCCGCTCATCCGCGACGAGGATATCGCCGCGATCCTGCTCGCCTCACGCCGCAACAATGCGCGCCATGGGCTTACCGGCGCCCTGATCTACAACGGCCATAATTTCATGCAGCTGCTCGAAGGTCCTGCGAAAGAGGTCGAAATATGCCTGGAAGCCATTCGACGCGACCCGCGGCACAGCGGATTGACCGAGGTCCGCAGGCGCCCGGTCTATGAACGCGATTTTGCCGAATGGTCGATGCTCTATGACCCCGATTTCGAAGGTCACGACGAGGATCTGGGGCGCCTCGCGGTCCGCGGACGCATCGACGAACAGGACGAGAAGATGATGCATAATTTCATCGCGCTCGGCCGCCGCCGTCCGGTCGCTTGACCCTGGCGCGGCCTTGCATTGAATTTTCAAGGCGCTAAGCCGGACGCAGGGTTGCCAATCAACCGCCAAATAAAGGCCTATTTATCAGCGACGACACGCCCCGACCATTGGATGACGCCAGCTTCAAGCGCGAGCTGGCGGCGATGCTGCCGCATCTGCGTGCTTTCGGCCGCAGCCTGACGGGCAATGCGGACCTGGCCGACGATCTGGTCCAGGAAACGATGCTCAAGGCGTGGAAGGCGCGCGAAAGCTATATCCCGGGCCCGGCGAGCATGAAGAGCTGGGCGTTCGTCATCCTGCGCAACTGTTTCCTGTCGCAGATGCGGCGCAAGAAATTCACCGCCGAATATGACGAACTCGCCGCCGAGCGGCTGCTCGTCGCGCCCGACGACCAGACCGACAGCCTGCACCTCGCCGACGTCCAGCGCGCGCTGCTGATGCTGCCGGTCGACCAGCGCGAGGCGCTGATCCTGATCGGTGCGGGGCAGCTGTCCTATGAAGAAGGCGCCGAGATCTGCGGCTGCGCGGTCGGCACGATGAAGAGCCGGGTGTCGCGCGCGCGCACCGCGCTCCACGCGATCCTCGAGGGTGGCGACATGCCGCTGCGCAGCAACGATCCGCTGGCGCCGAGCGAAGCGTTCGCGTCGATCATGGGCGACGTCGATCAGTTGACGGGCGGTGGACCTTCGCCCGATTAGCGCTATTTTCCGTTCATCCGGCGGCAGGGCGGGGACGAATCATGGGCGATAGCAAAAACGGGCGTTTCGTTGCGGCTTTGCCGGCCGCTCTCCTGGCTGCCCTGGCCCTCGCACCCGCGGCGCCCGCGCAGACGGTTCCGGGCGCCGATCAGATCGTCGTCGAAGGTCAGCGCGAATCGCACGTCGACTGGAAACGCGCCGAAAGCCGGCATGTCATCATATTCAGCGACGGCAGCGAAGCCGAGCTCAGGAAGACCGCGACCGATATCGAGCAGCTTCACCGGCTGCTCGCGCGCCTTTATGGCCCGGTCGGGGAAACGGAGAGCGCCGCAAAGCCGCAGATATTTCTGGTCGATTCGACGGCGACCTACCGTGGGATGGCGCTTCGCCATGTCCGGTCCGACGAAGGGCCGTACGTCCGGTCCTTCGCCGAACAGCGCTATTACGACCCGCGCGACGACGGCGCGGTGATCGTCGTACCGCGCAGCGACCAGATCATCGATCTCGACACGTCGCGCGCGCGCGATGCCGATTGCCAGGACATCGAATTCGAATTGCTGATGGCGGGCAAGACATGCGGCGACGTCGTGATGCGGCCGACGCCCGTCGCGCGGCCCTGGGAATCGGTTCTCTTTTCCGCCTACGCGCAGCATTTCATCCTGAGCGAGGTGCCCGCGGGCTATCCGCGCTGGTATCTCGACGGCGTCGGCGCGCTCTTCTCGACCGCGAAGATCGGGCGCGACGGCTCGCTCGACTATGCGAAGCTGTCGCTGGTCAACGCGCAGATATTCCGGTCCTATGGCCGCCTCAACATCGGCGACGTGCTGACCGGACGATATCTGGCGGCGCCCAACCGGCGGATGGAATGGACGCCGTTCCACGCCGCGCTGCTCGTCCACTTCTTCGTCTATGGCGACATCAAGGCTGAACGGCGAACGCAGTTTCAGCGATATATGACCGCGATCCATCAGGGCGTGCCGATGGCGGAGGCGGCGCAGGTCTTTGGCGACATGCGCAAGCTGCAGTTCGAAATCGCCGCCTATATCGTGCGGCGGAGCCGGTCGTATGCGCGGACGCAGCCGGGCGGGATGCCCGTCGAGACGCCGACGATCACCATCCTGTCGCCCGCCAGCGCGGCGATCGTCGAGGCGAGCCTGGAACTCGATGCGCGCCTGCCCGCGGGCGGGGACGCCGCCGACACCGAAAGCCTGCTGCGACAGGTCCGCACGGCCGCCGGGAAATTCCCGCAGGATGTCGATGCGTCGCTGATGCTCGCGCGGGCCGAATGCACGAACGGCCGCTATGGTGCGTGCCTCGAAGCCGCCGAGCAGGCGCTCGGAAAAGCGCCAGAAGACGTCGCGGCATTGAGCTGGAAGGGGCTGGCGCAGGCGAACGAGGCGCTGGCGAAGCCGGGGAAGGCGCGGTCGGCGGACCTTGAGGCCGCACGCGCGACGATCGGCCGCGCGATCGCGCTCGACGGCGACGCGCCGCTGCCGCGCATCGCCTATTTTCAGAGCTTCGCCATCGCCGGCGAAGCCGTGCCTGCCGATGCGATGGCAGGCATGGCGAAGGTCGTCCGGCTGGTTCCGGCCGCGCCCGGCCCGCGCCTCGCGTTGGGGAAGGAACTGATCCGGCAGGGACAGCCCGATCTGGCGCGCAAGCTTTTGAGCCCGGTGCTTTTCGGCCCCTATGACTCGCCCGAACGCAAGGCGGCCGCCGAACTGTTCGCTCTGCCCGGCGAGGTTCCGCGGACGGACGGCGACGCCGCCGCGGCGGCGCGCCCCGGATAAGCGGCGTCAGGCCGCGAGTTGCGGCGTGAAGAGCAAGCTCTGGCTGATCGCCGCGCGAACCGTATTCTCGCCAAAGGGTTTCGAGATCAGGAAGGTCGGTTCGAGCCGGTGGCCCGTGAGCAGGCGTTCGGGAAAGGCGGTGATGAAGATCGCGGGCACGGGTGCGATCGCCAATATATCCTGGACCGCGTCGATTCCCGACGATCCGTCGGCGAGCTGGATGTCGGCGAGGACCAGCCCGGCGTCGCTGTTCTGGAATGCCGCGACCGCATCCTCGTGCGTCGTCGCGATGCCGGCGACGTCGTGACCGAGGTCGCGGACGATCTGTTCGAGGTCCATCGCGATCAGCGGCTCGTCCTCGATGATCAGCACCGACGTGCGCGCCTCGCGGTCGATTTCGCCGACCGCCTCGGCCAGCAGGCTTTCGACAGTGTCGTTGTCGGCACCCGTGATCCGCGCGGTCTCCTCGACCGAAAAGCCTTCGAGCGCGGTGAGCAGCAGCATCTGGCGGCCGAGCGGGGTGATGCGCCGAAGCCGGCGGTTTGCGGCGCGGACGAGCGGATCGGTTTCATCGTCGCCTTCGCCGTCGGAGATGAAGGCGCTTTCCCAGATGCGGTGGAAATTGCGATAGAGATCGAGGCGCGTATCCGCGCCGGTGCGGAATTCGTCGGGTGCGGCGACGATGACCTCGAGCGTGGTGTGAACGAAATTGTCGCCATGCTGCTGGCTTCCGGTCAGCGCGCGTGCGTAGCGGCGCAGGAACGGCAGATGCCCGCGAATTTCTTCACCCAAACTCATGCACGATCTCCCTCTTGTGGAGGATCATACGCGGCTTGGGCACGGCGGTTCCCTAATGCCGTCCGAAAAAGCGGCGTTCCGGTTTGCAACCGTTGGCCCCCCGATGCGTAGAGTCGGTCGGGACGCGATCGGGCTGGGGCTTAAAGGACGGATTTCACCCGCTTTCCTTCGTAACGGCACCAGCATGCTTTTTCAGGAACGATTTTCATGGCAGAGCGGCCCGCAGCAAATATCGATGCGCCAGCATCGGCAGGAAGCGGGGGGCAGGGTTTGACGGACGGCAGCGATCTCGATCCGGCGCAGCGCGAACGCTGGCGGCTCGACACGCTGCGCGAATATCGCATTCTCGATACCGAACCCGAAGCGGCGTTCGACCGCGTCACCAAGCTGGTCGCCGACCTGTTCGACGTGCCGATCGCGCTCGTTTCGCTCGTCGATGATTGCCGTCAGTGGTTCAAGTCGTCGCACGGGCTCGACGTGTCCGAAACCCCGCGCGACATCAGCTTCTGCCAGTTCGTCATCGCCGAGGAGCAGGCGATGGTCGTGACCGACGTGCTTGGCGACGCGCGGTTTCGCGACAATCCGCTCGTCACCGGCGATCCGTTCATCCGCTTCTATGCGGGCGTACCGCTCCGCGCCTACAACGACGCGATCCTCGGCACGCTGTGCATCATTGACCGCAAGGAACGCGTCGGCCTCGACATTCGCGAAATGGAGCGGCTCGAGGATTTCGCGGCGATCATCATGGCCGAAGCCGAACTGCGCCGCGCTGCGGCCGAGCGCGACGACGCGCGCCGGATGCTCGAACGCGCGCTCGATTTCTCCGGCATTGCGACCTGGCAATATGATCCGCGCACCGATCGTTTGTCGACGCAGGGCGCCGGCGCCGAGCTATGGGGCTCGGGTTTCGAAAAGACGCTGGCGACGGGCAACGGTTTCTTCGATCTCGTCCATGCCGATGACCGCGCTGCGCTCCGGACCATCTTGGAGGAGGCGGTGAAGAACGGCACGCCCTATATGGCCGAATACCGCATCCTCAATCCCGAGCGCGGGGTGCGCTGGAACGCGGCGCGTGGCGACTGGGACGTACGGTCGGACGACGCGATGCTGACCGGGGTCAGTATCGACATCACCGAACAGAAGAGCCGGCAGGAAAATGCCAATCTGCTGATGCGCGAACTCCACCACCGGATGCGTAACCTGTTCGCGACGGTCAGCGCGATCATCTCGCTGACGCGCCACTCGGCGCGCGACGTCGACGATTATGTCGAGCGGATCAGCAGCCGCCTCGATGCACTCAACCGGGCACAGAATGTCCTGCTGAGCGCGAACTTCATGACCGGATCGATGCACGCGCTGATGCGCGAGGTCGAGGCGGCGTTCCCTCGCGTCCGCTGGTCGGGCCCCGACCTGCTGCTTCCCGAAAATGCGCTCGTCGCGATGGCGCTCTTCTTCAACGAGCTCGCGACCAATGCCGCCAAGCATGGCGCGCTGACCGGCGCGAACGGCCGGGTCGAGGTGAGCTGGACGCAGGAGGCCGAGGGTGAAGGTGACCGCATGTTCCGCCTAACCTGGACCGAAAGCGGCGGCGGGCGCGAGGTGACGCCCCCCGAGCGGACGAGTTTCGGCACGCTGTTGATGGAACGCAGCGTGAAGAACAATCTGGGCGGTACGATCGAGCGGCGCTGGGAACCGGACGGGCTGATCGTCGAAATCGCGCTGCCGGCGCGGTGGCGCGAGGCATAGGCGCCAACTTAACCCAGGATATTTGTTCGCCCTATGTTCTCATGCTAGGTGTGGGGCATGTCCGCGAAGCCGATTCTCGAAAAGCTCGCCGTGCTCGCCGATGCCGCGAAATATGACGCATCGTGCGCGTCGTCGGGGACGGTGAAGCGCGATTCGGTCGGCACCAAGGGGATCGGCTCGACGGAGGGCATGGGCATTTGCCACAGCTATGCGCCCGACGGGCGGTGCATCTCGCTGCTGAAGATCCTGCTGACGAACTTCTGCATCTATGACTGCCGCTTCTGCATCAACCGCGCGTCGAGCAACGTCGAGCGCGCGCGGTTCAGTCCGCAGGAGGTCGTGCGGCTGACGCTCGATTTCTACAAGCGCAACTATATCGAGGGCCTGTTCCTGTCGTCGGGGATCATCCGGTCCGAAGATTATACGATGGAGCAGCTCGTCGAGGTTGCGCGCATATTGCGCGAGGAGCATCGTTTTCAGGGCTATATCCATCTGAAGACGATCGCGGGGGCCGATCCGGGGTTGCTCGCGCTCGCGGGGCTGTACGCCGATCGCCTCTCGACGAACGTCGAGCTGCCGACCGAAGAAGGACTGTCGAGCTTCGCGCCCGAGAAAAAGCCCGAGACGATCCGCAAGACGATGGCATCGGTGCGCGTCGGCGAGTCCGATGCGATCGAGGCGGCGAAGAGCCGGCTGATCGGCAAGGCGATGCCGCCGCGCTTCGCGCCCGCGGGGCAGTCGACGCAAATGATCGTCGGGGCGGATGCGGCGCGCGACGACGATATCCTCAAGACCGCGACGAACCTCTATTCGGGTTACCAGCTCCGGCGCGTCTATTATTCGGCCTACAGTCCGATTCCCGATGCGAGCAGCGACCTGCCGCCGGTCCGTCCGCCGCTGATGCGCGAACATCGGCTGTATCAGGCCGACTGGCTGCTGCGCTTCTATGGGTTCGAGCGCGCCGAGATCATGGAGGGGGCGAGCGGGGGGATGCTCGACCTCGCGATCGACCCCAAGCTCGCCTGGGCGCTGATGCGGCGCGACGCGTTCCCGGTCGATATCAACCGCGCGCCGCGCGAACTGCTGCTGCGCGTGCCCGGACTGGGAACGAAGGCGGTCGATCGCATCGTCGCGGCGCGGCGGCTGGGGAAGCTCAGGCTCGGCGATCTCGCCAAACTGACCGCGTCGGTGAAGAAGGTGTTGCCGTTCGTCGTCGCGCTCGACTGGCGGCCGGGCAAGCTCACCGACAGCGCTGATCTGCGCGCCCGCTTCGCGCCGCCGGCGGAGCAACTGGCGCTTGCTCTGTGAGGGAGATCGTTTTGCAGACGCCCGGCGATTTCGCCGAGTGGCGGCGCGCGGCGCGGGGTTTGCTCGCGGGCGGCGTGGCGCCGGAAGAGGTGAGCTGGCGCGGGAGCGAAGAGGGCGCGTCGCTGTTCGGCGATGAGGTCGCTACGGCGCCAGCGGGACGGCTCAGCTTGCCGCGCGAACTCGTCGAAATCGCCGATCGCGTCATCTGCCACCGCGACGCCGAAGTGCCCGCGCGGCTCTACCGGATCGTGTGGCGTGCATTGCGCGACCGGCATCTGCTCGCCCGGACGACCGATCCCGAGATCGACTGGCTTCGGGGCGCCGACAAGGCGATCCGCCGCGACGTCCACAAGATGCACGCCTTCGTCCGCTTCCGGCGGCTCGGCGAGGAGGGAGGACGCGAGAGTTTCGCCGCGTGGTTCGAGCCGACGCACCGCATCCTGCGCCTGACCGCCCCCTTTTTCCAGCGGCGCTTCTACGGGATGGATTGGGCGATCGTGACGCCCGATGCGCGCGCGATCTGGCACGCGGAGACGCTGACATACGGTCCTGCCGGAACGAAGGACGAGGTGCCCGAAAGCGACGTGGTCGAAGATCAGTGGCGCACCTATTATGGCGCGATCTTCAATCCCGCCCGCGTGAAGATCGATGCGATGCGCGCCGAGATGCCGAAGAAATATTGGCGCAACCTGCCCGAGGCACAGGATATCGCGCCGCTGATCGCGGGCGCCGAGGCGCGGGTGGAACACATGCGCGAGACGGCCGTTTCGGTGGCGAACCCTTTGACCGGAAAGTGGCGGACGCGCGTGCAGGACGAACTGACCCTCGGCGACGAGATCGAGACGCTGGCCGACCTCGCGAAGGCGGTCGATCGCTGCACGCGCTGTCCGCTCCATTGTAACGCGACGCAGGCGGTCGCGGGCGAGGGTCCGGGCGCCGCGAAGGTCATGCTCGTCGGCGAACAGCCGGGCGATCGCGAGGATCTGGAGGGCAAACCCTTCGTCGGGCCCGCGGGGCAATTGCTCAACGAAATATTGTACGAGGCGGGGCTCGAGCGCCGGCGGCTGTTCCTCACCAATGCGGTCAAGCATTTCAAGTTCGAGCCGCGCGGCAAACGGCGGCTGCACCAGAACCCGACGACTGCGGAGATCGACGTCTGCCGCTGGTGGCTCGACAAGGAGCGCGCGCTGGTGCAGCCCGACATCATCGTCACGCTGGGCGCGAGCGCGCTGCGCGGCGTGACGGGGAAGAGCGCGAGCATCAAGTCGATGCGCGGCGCGGTGCACGAACTGGAAGGAGGCACGAAGCTGATCGCGACGATCCATCCCTCCTTCCTGCTGCGCCTGCCTGACCGCGAGCGCGCGGCGAAGGAACGCGAGATGTTCGTCGCCGACCTCGCGCTCGCGCGGAAACTCGCTGCCTGATGGCGAAGGTCAAGACCTGGATCGAGCCGCACCCGAGCGGCATCTATGTGAAGCCCGCCGACCTTTGGATCGACCCCTCGCGCCCCGTCGAGCGCGCCGCGGTGACGCATGGCCACGCCGACCATGCGCGCAGCGGACACGAAGCGGTGTTCGCGACGCCCGAGACGCTGGCGATCATGGCGCTGCGCTATGGCGTCGATGCCGAAGCCAGCCACAATCAGGCCTTTCCCTATGGCGACGGGTTCGAGCGCGGCGGCGTGCGCTTCAGCTTCCATCCCGCCGGCCATGTGCTCGGCAGCGCGCAGATATTGATGGAATATGCGGGCGAGCGGATCGTCGTCACGGGCGACTACAAGCGCCGCGCCGACCCGACCTGCGCGCCGTTCGAGGTCGTGCCGTGCGACATCTTCGTCACCGAGGCGACCTTCGGCCTGCCGGTGTTCCGCCATCCGCCGACCGCCGACGAAATCGCCAAGCTGATCGGCGCGGTGCGCGCCGAGCCCGATCGTTCGGTGCTCGTCGGCGCCTATGCGCTCGGCAAGGCGCAGCGCGTGATCGCCGAACTGCGCGGCGCGGGGTGGGATGCGCCGATCTATATCCACGGCGCGCTCGAACGCATGTGCCAGCTTTATGCGGTGCACGGCGTCGACCTCGGCGAACTGCGGCTGGTGTCGGAGACCGACAAGGCCGAGATGGCGGGGCAGATCGTCCTCGCGCCGCCCTCGGCGCTCAATGACCGCTGGGCTCGGCGGCTGCCCGATCCGGTCACCGCGATGGCGTCGGGCTGGATGCGCGTGCGCCAGCGCGCGCGGCAACGGATGGTCGAGCTGCCGCTGGTGATTTCGGACCATGCCGACTGGGACGAGCTGACGACGACGATTTCGGAGGTAAATCCGAAGGAAAGCTGGATCACCCACGGCAGCGAGGACGGGCTGCTCCGCTGGTGCGAACTGCATCAGCGCAAGGCGCGCGCGCTGCATCTCGTCGGGCGCGATCTGGAGGAGGAGGTGTGAAGCGCTTCGCGGCCCTGATCGACCGGCTGATCTACACGCGATCGCGCAACAGCAAGCTGGCGCTGATCGTCGATTATCTGCGGCATACTCCCGATCCCGACCGTGGTTGGGCGATCGCGGCGCTGACCGAGAGCCTCGATTTTCCGGCGGTGAAGGCGGGGACGGTGCGGGCATTGCTTGCGACGCGGGTCGATGAGGAATTGTTCCGGCTGTCGCGGCATTTCGTCGGCGATACGGCGGAGACGGCGGCACTGCTGTGGCCCGATAATAAGCCCCTCCCCTTCAGGGGAGGGGTTGGGGTGGGAGCCATCGGCCTTGCGCAAGGTGTCGGGCCCCCACCCGCTGCGACTAGGGAGCAAAGCTCCCAAGTCTCGCTACCCTCCCCTGAAGGGGAGGGCGGCTTGAGCGTGTCCGAAGCGGTCGATGCGCTCGCGGCAACCAGTCGCAGCGATGCCCCCGCGGTCGTCGCATCGCTGCTCGACCGGCTCGACGCCGACGGGCGTTATGCGCTGCTCAAGCTCGCGCTCGGCGGGATGCGCGTCGGGGTGTCGGCGCGGCTCGCTAAACAGGCGTTCGCGCAGGCCTTCGACGTACCCGTCGACGATGTCGAGGAGCTTTGGCATGCGATCCCGCCCCCCTATGCGCCGCTCTTCGCATGGGGCGAGGGCAGGGCGGAGCGGCCCGACCTCAAGGACGTCGCCTTCTTCCGCCCCTTTATGCTCGCACATCCCTTGGAAGAGGAGAGCATCGACCTCGCCGACTATGCCGCCGAGTGGAAATGGGACGGCATCCGCGTGCAAATCGTGCGCGGCGGCGCCGAAACCCGCATATACAGCCGCGGCGGCGAGGAGATCAGCGGGGCGTTTCCCGAACTGGTCGCGGCCTTCGATCAGGATGCGGTGATCGACGGCGAACTGCTCGTGCGCGGCGAAGTGCAGGGCGGTGAGGCGGCGAGCTTCAACGCGCTCCAGCAAAGGCTCGGGCGCAAGACGGTGTCGAAGAAGATGCTCGCCGACTATCCGGCGTTCGTGCGCGTGTACGACCTGCTTGGCGTCGATGGCGAGGATCTGCGCGGCCTGCCGTGGACCGAGCGGCGGCGGCAATTGGAGGCTTTCGTCCCCCGCCTCGCCGACAGCCATTTCGACCTGTCGCAAGTGATCGAGGCGACCGATTTCGACGACCTCGCAGAGCGCCGCGCCGGCGCGCGCGATGCCGCGATCGAGGGGGTGATGCTCAAGCGCCGCGATGCCCCTTATGTGGCGGGCCGCCGTGCCGGGCTCTGGTACAAGTGGAAACGCGATCCGCTCACGGCCGACTGCGTGATGATGTACGCGCAGCGCGGCAACGGCCGCCGCGCGAGCTTCTATTCGGATTATACCTTCGGTTGCTGGTCCGACGCGGGCGAATTGCTCCCCGTGGGCAAGGCCTATTCGGGCTTCACCGACGAGGAACTGAAGTGGCTCGACAAGTTCGTCCGCGACAACACCCTCAATCGCTTCGGGCCGGTGCGCGAGGTCGAAAAGTCGCTGGTCCTAGAAGTCGCGTTCGATTCGATCCATGCGTCGAAGCGCCACAAGTCAGGGCTCGCGATGCGCTTCCCGCGCATCTCGCGCATCCGCCGCGACAAGCCCGCGGAGGAAGCCGACCGGATCGCGACGCTGCAGGCGATGGTGACGTGAAGCCCCGCCCCTTCAGGGGAGGGGTTGGTGTGGGGCCCGCGGCGTAGCGTAAGGCCGCTGCCCCCACCCGCTGCGACTGGGCAGCAAGCTGCTTAGTCTCGCTGCCCTCCCCTGAAGGGGAAGGCCGGATCGGGTGAAAATTTCCCCGTCACGGGGTTGCAACCCACACGGCCGATACCGAGTTAAAGGCCGCAAACACCCTCATAATAAATGGAGACTGCCATGACGATCGCCCATCCTCCTCTCCCCTATGCTCTGGACGCGCTCGAGCCGCACATCTCGGCCGACACGCTGGCGACGCACCATGGCAAGCATCACAAGGCCTATGTCGACAAGACGAACGCCGCGATCGAAGGCACCGAGCTCGCCGACAAGCCGCTCGAGGAGATCGTCCATCACGCCGAGGGCGCGGGCAATCGCGGCCTGTTCAACAACGCCGCGCAGGCGTGGAACCACGCCTTCTATTGGGAAAGCCTGAGCCCGGCGAAGACCGAACCCAAGGGCGACCTTGCCGCCGCGATCGACCGCGATTTCGGTTCGCTCGGCGAGCTCAAGAAGAAGCTCAAGGAAACCGCCGTCAATCATTTCGCATCGGGCTGGGCGTGGCTCATCTCGCGCGACGGCACGCTGTCGGTCACCGACACGCACGACGCGGGCACCGAGCTGACCGCGGGCATCAAGCCGCTCGTCGTGATCGACGTCTGGGAACATGCCTATTACATCGACCGCAAGAATCTGCGTCCGGCCTATGTCGACGCGGTGGTCGACGAGCTGCTCAACTGGGATTTCGCCGCCGAGAATTTCGCGCGCGAGACGACCTGGACCTATCCGGCGTAAGCAAATCTCCTCCCTGTGCCGAAGGCATGGGGAGGTGGCAGCCCGCAGGGCTGACGGAGGGGCGGCGGCGCAACGTCGCGGCCCCTCCACCACCTTCGGTGGTCCCCCTCCCCATCGCTTCGCGACAGGGAGGATTTTTATTGCAGGCCGTAACGAAAATTGGCCCGCGCGGGCCTATCCCGATGATCGCGATCCGCCTATAGGGCCGCCATGACGATCAGCCTGTTCGAACTCTTCAAAATCGGTGTCGGTCCTTCCAGCTCGCATACGGTCGGGCCGATGGTCGCCGCGCGGCGTTTCACCGTCTGGCTCGACGAGCAGGCGCTGCTGACGAAGACCGCGCATGTCGAGGCCGACCTTTACGGATCGCTCGCGTTGACCGGCAAGGGCCATGCCGCCGATACCGCGGTCGTCGCGGGGCTCGCGGGCGAAATCCCCGCCTCGACCAGCCTTGCCGCGATCAAGGCGCATTGGGACCGCGCCGAGGGCGAGGGGGCGATCTACCTGCTCGGGCGACAGCGGGTAAGGTTTCAGCCGAAAAGCGATCTGCATTTCCAGATGCGCCAGCGCCAGCCGTTCCATAGCAATGCCTTGAGCTTCACCGCGCGCGATGGCGACGGCGAGATATTGGCAAAGCGCATGTATTTCTCGATCGGCGGCGGCTTCGTCGTCGACGAGGACGAGGCGGGGCGCAACAGCCGCGGCGCCGAGGACGAGGTCGAACTGCCCTATCCCTTTACCTCGGGCGCCGACTTGATCGCGATGGGCAAGGCGTCGGGCCTCAGCTTTGCCGAAATGATGTTCGCCAACGAAGTGCGTCACCGCCCGCCGAACGAGGTGACGGCGGGTATCGATGCGATCGCCGAGGCGATGGATGCCTCGATCGATGCGGGCTGTTCGAGCACGGGCATTTTGCCCGGGGGGCTCAAGGTCAAGCGCCGCGCGCCGCAGATCGCCGACGACATCCGCAATCGCCACGAAACCAATTTGATCGACCCGCTCGCGATGATGGACTGGATCAACCTGTGGGCGATGGCGGTGAACGAGGAAAATGCCGCGGGCGGCAAGGTCGTCACCGCGCCGACCAACGGCGCGGCGGGGATCATCCCCGCGGTGATCCGCTTCTACCGTCGCGGTTATCGCGGCGACGCCGCCGGGGTGCGCACCTTCCTGCTCGCGGCGGGTGCGGTCGGAGCGCTCTACAAGCGCAACGCCAGCATCTCGGGCGCCGAGGTCGGCTGCCAGGGCGAGGTCGGCGTCGCCTGTTCGATGGCGGCGGCGGGGCTGACCGCGGCGCTCGGCGGCACCAACGCGCAGGTCGAGAACGCCGCCGAGATCGGCATGGAGCATAATCTCGGCCTCACCTGCGACCCGATCGGCGGGCTGGTGCAGATCCCGTGCATCGAGCGCAACGCGATGGGCGCGATCAAGGCCATCGACGCCAGCCGCATCGCGATGATCGGCGACGGCACGCATGTAGTCAGCCTCGACACGGTGATCGCGACGATGCTGCAAACCGGCCGCGACATGCGCGACAAATATAAGGAAACGTCGAAGGGCGGGCTGGCGGTCAGCGTGGTGGAGTGTTGAGGGGCGACATCCTTTTCATCGTCACCCCGGACTTGATCCGGGGTCCATTCACGCCAGCGCCGGAATAATGGATCCCGGATCAAGTCCGGGATGACGAGCAACGGCGGAGGCGGGCGGCTTCGAGCATAATTGGGGCATGCGCTATTTCGTGCTCGCTGCTGTTGCGATCGGCCTCTTCATCGCGATGATGAACTTCGGTGCTTTGGGTGCCATCTTTCAGGTCGCCATCGCGCTCTCCTGCAGCATCTTCTTCGGATATTATCTTTGGGTCGGCTTCCGGACGGAAACGATGGAGGCGCCGGGCGTCGGCTATCTCGCGGGGCGCCGAACAGAAGCCCCCATCCTCTTCTGGTTCTGCGCCGCATTCAACGCGATCATGTTTGCCCTCACCATCATAATCGCAGCAAAGCTGGCCGGCCTGTAGTTCGGCCCTAACTCACCCACTCCGCCGCAACGCCTCCGGCAATTCCTCGCGCAGTTTGTCGATCAGCAGCCGCACTTTCGGCAGCAGGTGCCGCCGCTGCGGATAGACCGCCCAGATCGGTTCCTCCTGCGGGCGGAGCGGGTCGAGGAGCGAGACGAGCGCGCCGCTTTGCAGATGCGGCATCACATAGAAATCGGGAAGCTGGCAGACGCCATGCCCCGCGAGCGCGGCTTCGGTGACCGCGGTGCCGCTGTTGCAGCGCCAGCGGCCGGCGGGGCGGTGGGTGACGTCTTTGCCCTGTGCGCGGAAATGCCAGGCGGGGGCGGTGCCGAGCAGGCATTCGTGGCGCGCGAGGTCGTCGATCGACGCGGGGGTTCCGGCGCGCGCGAGATAGGCGGGGGCGGCGCAGAGATAGAGGCTGCGCGAGGCGATGCGCGTCGCGACCAGCCCCGAGTCCGGCAGCGTGCCGGTGCGGATCGCGAGGTCGAACCCCTCGGCAAGCAAATCGACGACGCGGTTGGTGAGTTCGAGCGTCACCGTCACGTCGGGAAAGGCGAAGGCATAGTCGCGCGCGATCTGCGCAACGAAACGCTCGCCCATCGCGATCGAGCAGGTCATCCGCACCTCGCCGCGCGGCGCGCCGTCGTCGCTGACCGCCGACAGGGCATCATTGCGCGCCGCGATGAGGCTGCGGAATTGCTCGATCAGCGTGCGGCCCGCGGGGGTCGGGACGACGCGGCGTGTTGTGCGCACGAAGATTTGCGCGCCGATGCGGTTTTCGAGACGGATCACCGCGCGACTGATGTGCGAGGTCGAGGTGCCGAGCCGCGCCGCCGCCGCGACGAAGCTGCCCGCGTCGGCAATCGCGACGATCTCGTCGATGCCCTCCCATGCGCTCATTATCTCATCCTTGGGATAATATATTGCCGATTGGCCCCTTTATCGCGCTTTGGATCGGTGTACAGCGGGCGCAATCCATTTTCCCGTGAGGAGCATCCCCATGAAGACCCGCGCCGCCGTTGCGTTCGAAGCGAAGAAGCCGCTCGAAATCGTCGAACTCGACCTCGAAGGTCCGAAGGCGGGCGAGGTACTGGTCGAGATCATGGCGACGGGCATCTGCCACACCGACGCCTATACGCTCGACGGCTTCGACAGCGAGGGCATCTTCCCGAGCGTGCTGGGACATGAGGGCGCAGGGATCGTGCGCGAGGTCGGTGCGGGGGTCACCAGCGTGAAGCCCGGCGACCATGTGATCCCGCTCTACACCCCCGAATGCCGCCAGTGCAAAAGCTGCCTGTCGGGCAAGACCAACCTCTGCACCGCGATCCGCGCGACGCAGGGCAAGGGGTTGATGCCCGACGGCACGACGCGCTTTTCGTACAAGGGCCAGCCGATCTTTCACTATATGGGCTGCTCGACCTTCTCGAACTTCACCGTGCTGCCCGAGATCGCGGTCGCGAAGATCCGCGAGGACGCGCCCTTTCAGTCGAGCTGCTACATCGGTTGCGGCGTGACCACCGGCGTCGGCGCGGTGATCAACACCGCCAAGGTGCAGGTCGGCGACAATGTCGTGGTCTTCGGCCTCGGCGGCATCGGGCTCAACGTGATCCAAGGCGCGCGGCTTGCCGGTGCCGACAAGATCATCGGCGTCGACATCAACCCAGACCGCGAGGAATGGGGCCGCAAGTTCGGCATGACCGACTTCCTCAATTCGAAGGGCATGAGCCGCGAGGATGTCGTCGCGGCGATCGTCGCGATGACCGACGGTGGTGCCGACTACACCTTCGACGCGACGGGCAATACCGAGGTGATGCGCACCGCGCTCGAGGCCTGCCATCGCGGCTGGGGCACCTCGATCATCATCGGCGTCGCCGAGGCGGGCAAGGAGATCGCGACGCGGCCGTTCCAGCTCGTCACCGGGCGCAATTGGCGCGGCACCGCGTTCGGCGGCGCCAAGGGCCGCACCGACGTTCCCAAGATCGTCGACATGTATATGACGGGCAAGATCGAGATCGACCCGATGATCACGCACGTCATGGGGCTCGAAGAGATCAACAAGGGCTTCGACCTGATGCACGCGGGGACAAGCATCCGCAGCGTGGTCGTCTTCTGATCTAATACTTATTCCCCCGCCCCATGCGCTTGCCGCGGCGCACGACTTCGGCCATGCGGTGCTGCTCTGACACGGGGTAGGGGGAGTAGTGCGTTGAGCGGACCGTATGTCCTGACCTTCAGCTGCGCCGACGCGGTGGGCATCGTCGCCGCCGTGACGGGGCTGCTCGCGGAGCGCGACGGCTTCATCCTCGACAGCCAGCAATATGCCGACCTCGATTCGGGCCGCTTTTTCATGCGCGTCGAGTTTCGCGGCGCGGGTGCGCGTTTCCCGCAGGATTTCGGCGGCGTGCAGGCCGCATTCGCGCCGATCGTCGAGCGCTTCCAGATGGACGCGCGGATCAGCGACGGTGCGGTCAAGCCGCGCTTCGTGATCGCAGTGTCGCAGGGCAGCCACTGCCTCAACGACCTGCTCCATCGCTGGTCGACGGGCAATCTCGCGATCGACATCGTCGGGGTCGTGTCGAACCACGAGCATCTGCGGCGCCTGTCCGAATGGCATGGCGTCCCCTTCCACTATTTCCCGGTGCGCGACGAAAACCGCGCGAGCCAGGAAGCCGCGATCCTGGATGTGATGGCGCGCGGCGGGGCCGAATATCTGGTGCTCGCCCGCTATATGCAGGTCCTGTCGCAGGATCTGTCGGCGACGCTCGCGGGGCGCTGCATCAACATCCACCACAGCTTCCTGCCCGGCTTCAAGGGCGCGAAACCCTATCACCGCGCGCAGGAGCGCGGGGTGAAGCTGATCGGGGCGACCGCGCATTTCGTGACGAGCGATCTCGACGAAGGACCGATCATCGAACAGGCGGTCGAACGCGTCGACCATCGCGACGGCGTCGACGAACTGATCCGCATCGGCCGCGACGTCGAGGCCCAGGTGCTGGCGCGGGCGGTGCGCTGGGTCGCCGAGCAGCGCGTGCTGATCGACGGACGCAAGACGGTGGTATTCCGCTGACAATCGGGGCAGAGTTTCGGTATCGATTCGCTACTGGAGCGGGACCTCATGCGATGACCCACAGGATGCCGTTTCTGGCACTTGGTGCTGCCCTGGCCGCGCCCGCGTCCGCCGCCGACGTGCTGAACGCCGGTCCCAAGCCCAAGACGGCGTTCGTGACGACCGACTACGCTGCGGCGCGGTTCGAATCGAAGGACGGACGCGTCGTCGTGCAGCAGGACAATATCCTGACGACGAATTGCGCGGGCTGCGAAACGCCGCAGACGCGGCCGGGAATGCTTTATCACGCGTATAACGGCAGCGCGAAGGCGGTGTGCTTTTCGATCGACATGACGATGGACGAGACGCGCGCCGACCGGTTGATCCGCTGGGGCGCGGGGGAGCCGCACTATCTGAAGCCCGGGAAATGGATGTATCGTATCGCGGGCATCACGCAGCCGGTCCTGCAGGATGGTCCCGCCGACCTAGGCTGGCGCGGCGGCATTCGCGTTTGGGAGCCCGAAGGCGCCGGACGTTGCGGGCCGCCGCCGGCCTGAGCCGCAATTTCAACGAAAGGGAGAAGAGGATGTATAGCCACAATATGGTGGGGTCGAACGACCTCGACGCGGCGAAGAAATTCTATGACGCGACCTTCCAGGCGATCGGCGGCAAGCCGGGAATCGTCGATGACAAGGGGCGCCTGATCTATATGCACAACGGCGGCTTGTTCCTGGTGACCACGCCGATCGACGGCGAGGCCGCGACGGCGGGCAATGGCTGCACGATCGGCTTTGCGATGGAAGGGCCCGAGCAGGCGAAGGCATGGCACGACGCGGGTATCGCGAACGGCGGCACGTCCATCGAGGATCCGCCGGGGGTGCGCGAGGGCGGTTTCGGTCAGCTCTATCTCGCCTATCTTCGCGATCCGTGCGGGAACAAGCTCTGCGCGCTTCACCGCGTCGTCTGAGCCGCGAGCGTGCGCGGCGAGGCGGGGTTGCTCGCGGATCTGGATGCGCTTGCCATCCGCTTCGCTTCGTATGAGCATGTCGCGGTGTTCACCGTCGCCGAGAGCGATGCCGTGAACGCCGCGATTCCCGGGGCGCATACGAAGAACCTGTTCCTCAAGGACAATGGCGGCGCCTTTTGGCTCGTCACCGTGCCGTCGGAGGCGCGCGTCGACCTCAAGGCCCTTCCGGCGGCGATCGGGAGCAAGCGGGTGAGCTTCGGCAAGGCGGGCGATATGGAACGGTTGCTCGGCATCGCGCCCGGATCGGTGACGCCGCTCGCCGCGATCAATGCGCCGCCGGGGAGTATCACGGTGGTGGTCGACGCGGCGCTCGCGGCGGCCGACCGGGTAAACGTCCACCCGCTCCGCAATACGGGGACGCTTTCTCTATCGGGTACCGCGATCCTTGATCTTCTGCGGCATTGGGGACATGTCCCGCTCGTCGCTCCCATCCCGGTTCAGGAACCCGCATGCCCATAGAAACCCTCTCGACCAATCGCAGCCATGGCGGCACGCAGGGCGTGTACAAGCATGCGAGCACGACGACGGGCACCGACATGACCTTTGCCGTGTTCGTCCCCGACCACGCGCATGGCGCGCGGCTGCCCGTGCTCTGGTATCTGTCGGGGCTGACGTGCACGCACGCCAACGTGATGGAAAAGGGCGAATATCGCGCCGCCTGCGCCCAGCATGGCGTGATCTTCGTGGCCCCCGACACGAGCCCGCGCGGCGAGGGCGTTCCCGACGATCCCGATGCGGCCTATGATTTCGGGCTGGGTGCGGGCTTCTATGTCGATGCGACCGAAGAACCGTGGGCGAAACATTATCGCATGCGCTCGTATATCGAGGACGAACTTCCGTCGCTCATCCTCCGCAATTTCGCGAGCGCCGATCTGACGCGGCAGGCGATCACCGGCCATTCGATGGGCGGGCATGGCGCGCTGACGATCGGGCTGCGCAATCAGGACCGCTTTCGTTCGGTCTCGGCCTTCTCGCCGATCGTCGCGCCGTCGCAGTGCCCGTGGGGCGAGAAGGCGCTGACGGGCTATCTGGGCGATAACCGCGAGGACTGGCACGCCTATGACGCCTGCGCGCTGCTCGATCAGGGGCTGCGCGTGCCCGACCTGCTCGTCGATCAGGGCGATGCGGACAATTTCCTGACCGATCAGCTCAAGACGGAGCTACTCGTCGCGGCGTGCGAGCGGGCGGGGCAGAAGGCCGATATCCGCATGCAGCCGGGGTATGACCACAGCTATTATTTCATCTCGACCTTCATGCCCGAACATATCGCCTGGCACGCGGAGCGGCTGAAGGCCTGATTGCTCCCCTCCCGCGGGCGGGAAGGGTTTAGCTATGCTCCGGAATCAATAGCGTCGATCCTGTCGTGCGCCCGGCTTCGAGGTCGGCGTGCGCGCGGGCGGCGTCTTCGAGCGAATAGCGCTGGCCGACCGTGATCTTGACCGCGCCGCCCTCGATCATCTCGAACACGCGTGCGGCGCCCGCGGCGCGCTCGCCGGGATGGAGGTAATAGTCGAACAAGGTCGGGCGCGTCACGAACTGCGAGCCGTGCTGCGCGAGGACGCCCAGGTTGACGCCGGTCACCGGCCCGCCGGCGTTGCCATAGCTGACGATCAGCCCGCGCCGCGCGGTGGCCTTGAGCGAAGTGGCCCATGTCGCCATGCCGATCCCGTCGAAGGTGACGGGGACGCCCTGACCGTCGGTGATCTCGCGGACATGCGCGGCGACGTCGTCACTCTTGTAGCGGATGACGTGGTCGGCACCGGCTTCGCGCGCGGCATGCTCCTTGGCTTCGGTGCTGACGGTGCCGATGACGGTCGCTCCGATCGCCTTCAGCCATTGCACGAGGATGAGCCCGACGCCGCCCGCAGCAGCGTGGACGAGCACCGGCCAGCCGGCCTCGACCTTGGCGCAGCGCTCGACGAGCATTTCGACCGTCGCGGCCTTGAGCAGCGCGGCCGCCGCGGTCTCGTCGTCGATCGCGGCGGGGAGCTTGAACAGCGACGATGCCGGAACGAGGCGCGCGCTGGCGTAGGCATTGCGCTGTGGTCCGAAGGTCGCGACGCGGTCGCCCGGCTGAAATCCGTGAACATCCGGGCCGACCGCGATCACTTCGCCCGCGGCCTCGACCCCGAGCCCGCCGGGCAGTTCGATCGGGTAGGTGCCGTCGCGGTGATAGGTGTCGAGATAGTTGAGCCCGACCGCGGTCTGGCGGACGAGAAGCTGGCCGGCGCCGGGATCGCCGAGCGTGACCTCGCGCCAGTCGATGACTTCGGGTCCGCCCTGCGTTTCGATGAACGCCTCGATCGCCTGCATGCGCCGCTCTCCTGCTGATCCGTCGATTTGGGGCGGGACGAGAACGAGTGCAAGGCGTGAGCGTCAATATGTGTCGTCATTGCGAGCGGAGCGAAGCAATCCAGAGCGGTTTACGCCCACTGGATTGCCGCGTCGCTTCGCTCCTCGCAATGACGAGGGTTAGTATTTGCCCTGCTTGCGCGGATTGCGCTGGCCGTAAGGCTTGGGCTTGTAGCGTTCGGTCGGACCGCCCGGGGTGCTTGCGCCGCGCGGCTTGCGCGGGCCGTCGCCGCGAGGACCATCGTGACGGGGGCCGTCGTGACGGGGGCCGTCGTGACGCGGGCCGCCGTGCCGCGCGCCGCCCTTGTGCGGACCTTTTTCGCGGCGCGGCGGATAGGTCGCGCCGCCGGGAGCGGGCGTGATCGCGACGCCGCTGTCGTCTTCGCCGTCCTGGTTGGCAGTGCGCTGCACCGCCTCGGCAAAGCGGTCGGCGATGGCGAGCGGGATGTTGAAGAGCGTCTCGCTCGGCCCGATGCGGATCGCGCCGATCTCGTGCTTCGTCACATGGCCGCGGCGGCAGAGCAGGGGCAGGATCCAGCGCGGGTCGGCGTTCTGGCGGCGGCCGATGTTCAGCTTGAACCAGACGCTGTCGTCGAACTGCTCGCGGTGATCGCCGCGATCGGGGCGGTCGCCGCGCTCGAAGCGCTCGCCGCGTTCGGGACGTTCGCCACGCGGGCGCGGGCTGTTGTCGATCAGATCCTCGGGCGGCGGCATCAGCGCGCGGTGCGCGCGGACGAGCGACGCCGCGATATCTTCGGGCGAACGCTCGGCCATCAGGCGCTGCGCGAGTTCGAGGTCTTCGGCCTCATGTTCGACCGGTGCGAGCAGCTTTTCGATGAGCCGCTCCTGATCGCGTGTGCGGACGTCGGCCGCGGTCGGCGCGTTCATCCACTCGGCTTCGATCTTCGCACCGCGCAGCATGCCGTCGACGCGGCGGCGGCGCGGATAGGGGACGATCAGGACCGCGGTGCCCTTCTTGCCCGCACGGCCGGTACGGCCCGAGCGGTGCTGGAGCGTTTCGGCGTCGCGCGGGATTTCGACGTGGACGACGAGGCTGAGGCTCGGCAGGTCGATACCGCGCGCGGCGACGTCGGTCGCGACGCAGACGCGCGCACGGCGGTCGCGAAGCGCCTGCAGCGCGTGGTTGCGTTCGTTCTGGCTATGCTCGCCCGACAGCGCGACGGCGGCGAAGCCGCGCTCGACGAGGCTGGCGTGGAGCCGGCGGACATTGTCGCGCGTCGCGCAGAACAGCATCGCGGTCTCGGCCTCGTGCAGGCGGAGCAGGTTGATGACCGCGCCCTCGATATCGGCGGGGGCGACGGTCACGACCTGATAGGCGATGTCGCCATGGCCGCGATCCTCGCCGACGGTCGAGATGCGCAGCGCATCGCGCTGGTAGCGCTTGGCAAGCTGCGCGATCGGCTTCGGGATCGTTGCCGAAAACAGCAGGGTGCGGCGCGTCTCGGGGGTGGCGTCGAGGATTTCCTCGAGGTCTTCGCGGAAACCCATGTCGAGCATTTCGTCGGCCTCGTCGAGCACCGCGACGCGCAGGCTTTCGAGGTCGAGCGCGCCGCGTTCGAGATGATCGCGCAGGCGCCCCGGGGTGCCGACGACGATGTGCACGCCCTGGTTGAGGTTACGGCGCTCGCGGCTTGCATCCATGCCGCCGACGCAGGTCGCGATGCGCGCGCCGGCCTTGGCATAGAGCCAGCCGAGTTCGCGGCTGACCTGGAGCGCGAGTTCGCGCGTCGGTGCGACGATGAGCGCGAGCGGTGCGCTGGCGAAGGGCAGGCGGCCGTCTTCGAGGAGCTGCTCGGCCATCGCAAGGCCGAAGGCGACCGTCTTGCCCGAGCCGGTCTGTGCCGAGACGAGGAGGTCGCGGCCGTTCGCTTCGGCTTCGGTGACCTGCGTCTGGACGGGGGTGAGCGCTTCATAGCCGCGCGCGGTGAGGGCGTCCGCAAGGACGGGCGAGAGATGGTCGAAAGGCATATGTTCTTCTTATCCTGTGCAGCCGCGGTTGGCCGATTCTCTGTTCGTCACCCCGGACTTCATCCGGGGTCCATCGCCCAAGGTTCTGCAATGGCGCGTGGATGCCGGATCAAGTCCGGCATGACGATGGTTTTTAAGCTTTTTTCCTAAAGGGCCTGGCCCGCCGCGTATCCGCTGGCCCATGCCCATTGAAAATTATAGCCGCCCAGCCACCCGGTGACGTCCACGGCTTCGCCGATCGCATACAGTCCCGGCACGCTTTTGGCCATCATTGTTTGCGACGACAGGTTTGCGGTCGAAATTCCGCCGACGGTGACCTCGGCCTTGGCATAGCCTTCGGTGCCGTTGGGGCGGAAGGACCAGCGCTTCAGGCGTGCCTCGGCGTCGGCGAGCTTGCGGTCGGTCTGCGCGCCGAGTTCGCCGGGAAGCGCGAGGCGGTCGGCGAGCGTCTGCGCGAGGCGGTCGGGGAGGGCGATGGCGGAGGCGAGCGTCGCGCGAGGCTTGGCGCGTTTGGCGTCGAGCAGCCAGCCGGGCGCGGCATCGGGCAGGAAGTCGATCGTCACGGGCTCGCCGTGGCGCCAGTAGCTGCTGATCTGGAGGATCGCGGGACCCGAGAGGCCCTTGTGCGTGAAGAGCGCGGCCTCGCGGAAGGCTGCCTTGCCCGCGCGCGCCTCGACCGGAGTGGCGACGCCCGACAGGTCGCGGAACAGGACATCGTCGCCGCCGAGCGTCAGCGGGACGAGGGCGGGGCGGGGTTCGACGACCTTGAGGCCAAACTGGCGCGCGAGGTCGTAGGCGAAGCCGGTCGCGCCCATCTTCGGGATCGAGGGGCCGCCGGTCGCGATGACGAGACTGGGGGCGGTGAAGTGGAAGTTGCCGAAGGTGCCGCGGAACGTCGTATCGCTATGTTCGATTTGTCGTACAACTTCGCCGCACCGGACGTCGACGCCGCCTTTCGCGCATTCCTCCAGCAGCATCGCGACGATCTGTTTCGCCGATCCGTCGCAGAAGAGCTGACCCAGCGTCTTTTCGTGGTGCGCGATGCCGTATCGGTCTACCAGCGCGACGAAATCGGCGGCCGTGTAGCGCGCGAGCGCCGACTTCATGAAATGCGGGTTCGCCGAGATGTAGCGGTCGGGCGCGGTGTGGATGTTGGTGAAGTTGCAGCGCCCGCCGCCCGAGATGAGGATTTTCTTGCCGACCTGATCGGCATGGTCGAGGAGCAGGACGCGCCGCCCCCGCTGCCCCGCGACCGCGGCGCACATCAGCCCGGCCGCGCCGGCACCCAGCACGATGGCGTCGTAGGTTGAGATAGTCACGCCCGTCGAATCGTCATCCCGGCGAAGGCCGGGATCTGCCCTCGCGTTCCCATGCCCCGGCGAGATCCCGGCCTTCGCCGGGATGACGGATCGGGGAAGGAAGAGTTTTGGCCGCGACCATTCTCAGTGCAGCTTCGCGATCGAGAGGCCGTCGGCCTTGGCGCGGACCTTCACCGACTCCTCGCTGCGGGTGAGCGCCTTGGCGATCGCCTTCAGCGCCATGCCCTTTTTCGCGAGCGTATGGAGCTTGTCGATTTCGGCCGCGGTCCAGGGCTGTTTGTGGCGTTCGAACTTGTCCTTCATGCCATCACCTCCGGATCGGCGGTGGCCGAAAGGATCTCGATCGCATCCTCGCGGCCCTGAAATTCGATCATGTCACCGGCTTCGGCGCCCATCAAGGCACGGCCCAAGGGTGCGGTGAAGGCGATACGGCCCGCGGCGGGATCGGCCTCGTCATGCCCGACGAGGGTGATCGAGCGTTCGGCGCCGCCCAGCGTGTAACGGACGCGGCTGCCGATGCCGACGACATCTTCGTCGGCCGGCGCCTGCAGCTCGGCGGTCGCCTTGCGCGTGCCCAAATAGCGGAGCTGGCGCTGGAGCTTCTTGCGCGCATCCTCGTCGCTCTCGATGGCGACCGCGGCCTCGATACGCGCGACTTCTTCGCCGAGCAGCCGGAGGCCGCGCGGCGTCACGAGGTTGGCGCCGACGGGGATCGGCAGCTCATATTCGGGTTCTTTATGCTCGTCGTCGCTCTCGCGGCGGAAGGCTACGCTCATCGGCTCTTTCCTGAATGAGGCGTGCCTCTGGCGCATGAAGGTGGCGACAAGAAGGCGTGAAATTTGCGCCGCGCGTAACCGGGGACGCAGCGGCGGCGAAAACAGGACGATGCCATCCTCCGCATCATCCATTTTCCAAAGGGAGTATCCATATGTCGAACACGCTGAAACTGTCGCTGGCCGCCTCGGCCGTCCTCGCCATGGCCGCCGGTGCGATCGCCGGGCCGAGCGCGAGCGCTGCCGAAGGCAAGACCGAGAAATGCTATGGCGTCTCGCTGAAGGGCAAGAACGACTGTGCGGCGGGACCGGGCACGAGCTGCGCCGGCACCTCGACCGTCGATTATCAGGGCAACGCCTGGAAGCACGTCAAGGTCGGCACCTGCGTCAAGATGGGCGGTACGCTGACCGCACACGCAGGCAACACCAAGCCGGTCGCCAAGAAGGGCTGAGCCCGCCGTGTCCGCTTCCTCGCTCCACTCGCTGCCGCCGCGTGCCGGCATAGGGCTCAAATCCCGGCACTATGCCGATGTGCTCGCAGCGGCGGAGCGGGGAACGGCGCCCGCCTGGGTCGAAGTACACCCCCAAAACTACTTCGGCGCGGGCGGGCCACCGCATCGCTGGCTGACCGCGATCGCCGCGAAGTTGCCGCTGAGCTTTCATTCGGTCGGTTTGTCGATCGGGTCGGCGGCCGGCGTCGATACGGACGAACTCGCGGCGATCGCGGCGCTGTGCGAGCGCTATCGGCCTGCGATGGTCTCCGACCATCTCAGCTGGAGCAACGGGCCGATCGACAAATTTCCCGACCTGCTTCCCATTCCCTATACGCACGCCGCGCTCGACCATTTCGCGGCGCAGGTCGGCCGCGTGCAAGACCGGCTCGGCCGGACGATCCTGGTCGAGAATCCGTCGCGTTACCTGGCGTATGCGGCGAACGACTGGGATGAAGTCGATTTTCTGCACGAACTTTGCCGCCGCAGCGGCTGCGGCCTGCTGCTCGACATCAACAATGTCGAGGTGTCGGCGTTCAATCTGGGTCTCGACCCCGGGCCCTGGCTCGATGCCTTCGACCCGGCGCTGGTCGGCGAGATCCATGTTGCCGGTCATGCCGTCAAGGACGACGATATGGGCGGCAGGATCGCGATCGACGACCATGGGTCGCCGGTCCGCGCGAGTTGCTGGGATTTGCTGGCCCGCTTTCTGAGGCGCGCAGGCGCGAAGCCGGTGCTCGTCGAATGGGACACCGACGTCCCCGACTTCGCGGTACTGATTGCGGAGGCGACGATGGCCGACCGGCTGATCGAACCCGTCGATGCTTGAGCGGGAACAGGCGGCGATCGCGGCGACGCTGCTTCAAGGGCCCGACCATCTGCCCGCCGGATTGTTCGCGGGCGAGGATGCCGCGGTGCTGCGCGGACTTCGCGTCCATGCCAACACCATCTCGCACGCCCGCCTCGTCGCGCTGGAAGAGACCTTCCCGCGCACCCGCGCGCATCTGGGGGATGCGGACTTCAACCGCCTGTCGCGCATCTTCGTCGAAGCCGGCGGCGCCGAGGCGCGCGCGCTTTCCGACATCGGCCGCGATTTTCCCGGCTGGCTCGACGATCCGCTCGCCGCCGACGTCGCGCGGGTCGAATGGGCGTGGCTCGAAAGCTACCATGCCGCGGAAGCGCCGCCGCTGCGGCTTGCCGACCTCGCGGGGCGCGAAGAAGCGGCGCTGCTCGACCTGAGGGTCCGGTTGCACCCCGCGGCGCGGGTCGTCGCGCTGGCGCGCGATGCCGCCCCGCTCGTCGACCCGGCCTTTGCGCCCGGCACCGCCGCGCTGCTCGCCGTCCGGCCGGATGCCGAGGTGCGGCTGCTCGCGCTTTACGCCGCTGCCGCCGCCGCGCTCGATCTTGCGAAAGAAATTTCGACCCTCGGTAACCTGATCGCCTTGCTTGCCGAACTGCATCCCGACGGCGGTGCCGCAATCGCGACGCTGATCGACGCAGGGGCATTCGAAAGGTTTTGAGAGATGAATCGCTTGGTCGCATTCTATGACCGCGGCGTCGAGATCGCCGCATCGCGTTTCCCCGAATCGCTCGCACTGTTGCTGCTGCGCGTCGCGCTCGCCGGAGTGTTCTGGCGTTCGGGGCAGACGAAGGTCGTCGAGGGGAGCTTCCTGTCGATCGACCCGTCGCAATATGACCTGTTCGCATCCGAATTTTCGGGCCTGCCGCTCGATCCGGTGTTCGCGGTGCCGCTCACCACCTATGCCGAACATTTCTTTCCCATTCTGTTGCTGTTCGGGCTTGCGACGCGCTTTTCAGCGGGAGCGCTGCTGGTGATGACGATGGTCATCCAGATCTTCGTCTTTCCCGATGCCTGGTGGCCGGTACATTCGCTGTGGACCGCAATGGCGGCGATCCTGATCGTGCGCGGCGGAGGACTGTTCTCGCTCGACGCGCTGCTTGATAGAGTGCGCGCGAAATGAGCATCGACGAACCTTCGCTCGCGCGCCTGATGGCCGCCTCGCAGCGGGGGGATCGTGCGGCCTATCGGGCGCTGCTCGGCGATTGCCGCAAATGGCTCGAACGCTATTTCTCGCGCCGTATCGCACCGCATCAGATCGACGACCTGGTGCAGGAGACGCTGGTGTCGATGCACCGCAAGCTCGCGACCTGGGACAGCGGCCGGCCGTTCCTGCCGTGGCTCGCGGCGATCGCACGCTATCGCTGGATCGACATGTTGCGCCGCCAGCGCGACGAGGCCGAACTCGGCGAGAATGATGCCGCGGTCGGCGCCGAGGACGAGGCGGTCCATGCGCAGCTCAGCATCGGCCGCCTGCTCGCCTATCTGACCCCGGCGCAGGCGCAGGCGATCACGCTGGTGAAGATCGAGGGCGCGTCGATCGCCGAGGCGTCGAAGATTTGCGGGCAGAGCGAGAGCCTGGTCAAAGTGAATATCCATCGCGGGCTGAAGAAGCTCGCCCAATTGATCGAAAGCGAATGATATGAAGGACGCAACGATCGACGATCTGATCGACGGTCTGGCCGAAGAACTCGAACCCGTCCGCCCGCGGCGTATGGCGCGGGGAGGGCTGTGGGTCGCGCTCGGCTGGATCGGGGGTGCGGCGTTGCTGCTTGCGATCTTCGGGATGCGCCACGATCTGGCGTCGGGGCTGGCGATGGCGCCGCTGCCGATGCTCGCCTTTTGGTTGATCGTCGCGCTGGGCCTGGCTGCGGCGTGGAGCGCGCTGCGCATGGGACTCCCCGCGGTCGGCCGCGATTACAGCGGATGGCGCTGGGCGGGGCTGGCGGCGCTGGCACTGCCGCTGACCGCGATCTTCATCGGGATCGGTGATAGCCACGGCGCGATGGCGGCGATGCGTCCCGAGACGGGGATGCGCTGCACGATCGACGGGCTGATCGCCGGACTGGGCGTCGGCGCGGCGCTGTTCGCCTGGTTGAAGGCGGGCGCGCCGACCTCGCCGACGCGGGCGGGCTGGGTGATCGGCATTGCCGCCGGGGCGGCGGGCGCGACCGCCGTGGGGCTGCACTGCTCGTCGAACGACATGATCCACATCGCGCTGTGGCACGGGCTCGCCATCCCGCTGTGGGGCGTCGCCGGGCGCATCTTGCTGGCCCCGCTGCTGCGCTGGTAGCAGCCGCTGGACATCGCTTCTTCTGTGTTATATGGATAACACACGAAGGAGATTGAGCATGCGTAACTGGACAATGGTAGCCCTGCCGCTGGCACTTGCGATGACGGTCACGGCCTGCAGCGCCGAGATCACGAGCGATAGCAAGGACGGCAAGCGGACGGTCGAGGCCGGACCGGTGACGACGCAGAGCTTCGACCTCAAGGGCTTTACCGGCGTCAAAGTCGCGGGTCCCGACGACGTCACGATCCGCCAGGGCGATGCCTTCGCGATCACCGCAAAAGGATCGAAGGGCGAGATCGACGAGCTGGAAATCAAGCTCGACGGCGATGTCCTGTCGATCGGCCGCAAGCGGTCGGGTTTCACCTTCAACAGTCACGACGGCAAGGGCCTGCAGATCGAGATCACGATGCCGAAGCTCAGCACGCTGCGGCTGACGGGATCGGGATCGATCGATGCCGACACGGTCGACGGCGACGCGGTCGAGGCGGTGGTCACCGGTTCGGGCGATCTCAAGGTCGCGAAGCTTTCGGGCAAGAGCGCCGAACTCACCATCTCCGGATCGGGCGATATCGAGATCGAAGGCGGCACGATCGGTACCGGCGACTATAATGTCACCGGATCGGGCAACATCGATGCCGGCGGATTGATCGCCGACACGCTCGACGTCTCGATCACCGGATCGGGCGACGTCGATGCGCAGGCCACCGGTGCAGCGGACATCAGCATTCTCGGCTCGGGCGATGCGAACATCGGCGGCGGCGGCAAATGCACGACCAAGGCGATGGGATCGGGCACCGCGACCTGCAAGTGACGCGGCTATGGTGCCGCCGCGCCGGGCAGGCTAAGGCGGCACCATGACCAGCTTTCCGCGCCTGGCGGCGATCGCCGCCATCGCCTCGCTTTCGGCTGCCCCCGCATCGGCGGCCGACAAGCGGTTCGGGCTCACCGTTTTCGACACGATCGAGGTCAGCGCCGACATCGCGGTGGAGGTCGTGACGCGCGCACCCGTGAGCGCGGTGGCGAGCGGGCCGTCCGACGCGCTCGACCGGCTCGTGCTCGAAAATCGCGACGGACGGCTGGTGATCAGCGAACGGAAATATGCCGGCGACGAAAGGCGCAACGCGCCGCGCGGTGCGGTGACGCTGCGCATCAACGCGGCAAACCTGCAGACGGCGACGCTCGTCGGAGCGGGGTCGCTCAAGATCGACCGGCTGAAGGGTCAACGCGTCGCGATCGGGCTGCGCGGGCCGGGAAGCCTGACCGTCGGCGACGTCGCGGCCGACCGGTTGGCGGTCGCGATGGTCGGCAACGGCACGATGACGCTGGCCGGCAAGGCGAAGCAGGGCCAGATGTCGCTGTCGGGCGCGAGCATGCTCGACGCGGGGAAGCTTGCAATCGACGAATTGTCGATCGACAGCGAAGGCGCGGGCGATCATCTTTTGAACGCGGTGAAGAGCGCGAATGTGACGGCGCGCGGGATCGGCAAGACGATCGTGCTCGGCCGGCCGGTGTGCACCGTGCGCAACATCGGCAGCGGGTCGGTGACCTGCGGGCCGGCGAAGCGCTAGGCCGGGATATCAGAGGGCGGCGGTACCCAGTCCGTCGATCTTCTTCGACTGTTTCGCGATCAGCCCCGGGAAAAAGCGCGCGAGGCGCGACAGGCGTTTGGCCATCTTGCCGACGGTGACGTGGACCCGCGTTCCGTGGACCGCCTCCCACGCGGCCTCGCCGACGCGCTCGACGGGGACGATCTCGAAGCCGCTTGCCGACAGGCGGTTGCGCGCGGGCTCGTTGCTGTCGGCGCTGACCTGATCGAGCAGAGGCGTGTCGATGAAGCCGGGCATCAGCGAGCGGACCTTGATGCCGTGCTTGGCGAATTCGATCTCGAGCGCTTCGGTCAGGCCGCGCACCGCGAACTTCGTCGCCGAATAGACTGCGAGCCCCGCGACGCCATAGAAGCCCGAGGCCGAGCCGGTGTTGAGGATCGTCGATCCCGGCGTCGCGCGCAGCAGCGGCAACGCGGCATAGATGCCGTTGACGACGCCGCCGAAATTGATCGCGATGATCCGATCGGCCTCTTCGGGGGGCATGTCGATATACTGACCGCCGGTGCCGATGCCCGCGTTGTTGAACAGGACGTCGAGCCGCCCGCCGCTCGCCGCGGAGAACGCGTCGAGCGCGGCCTTCCACTGGTCGCGATCGCGCACGTCCATGACGTGGCGCGACGAAGCACCATCGGGGAGCAGCGCCGCGGTTTCGTCGATCCCCTGCGCGTTGACGTCGGCGATGCCGACGAACCAGCCCTGGCCTGCGAAGTGGCGCGCGGTCGCGCGGCCGATTCCCGAGCCGCCGCCGGTGATGAAAATCGCCTTCCGTGCCATCCGCGCTCTCCCTTACATTCGTGTCAGTGGCAGATGGGGCCAGGGTGACGTGAACGTCAAGCGGCAATCGCGGCTTGGCAAGGGCAGGGGGGCGTCGCTATCAGGGCGCCGATGTTCCGCCTGCGCCTGATGCTCCTCGCCCTGTTGGCCTTCTGTCTCGGCGTCGCGGCTCCCGCGCATGCCGCGGTGACCGTCAGCTTCTACAGCCATGATTTCGGCGATCGATTTCCGCACGCCTTCATCGTCGTCAAGGGACGGCTCGACGGCAGCGGGCAGGCGGTCGACAATAATTTCGGCTTCACCGCGAAGAATGTCAGCCCCGCGATCCTGCTCGGATCGGTCAAGGGCTATGTCCAGACGTCGGAGCCCGATTATGTCGCGAAGAGCGATCGCCAGTTCAGCGTCACCGTCGACGATGCAACCTATGCGCGGGTCATCGCGAAGGTCCGCGAGTGGCAGGACCGCAAGCAGCCGAGCTATAGCCTGAACAAGGCGAACTGCGTCCATTTCGTGATGGAGCTGGCCGAGGTCGTCGGGCTGAAGGTCAATCGCAGGAGCAAGTTCTTCAAGAAGCCCAAGACCTTCCTGCTCGAAGTGAAGGAACTGAATCCGAAGCTGGGGTAGCTGCCCTCTGGACGTGCGGGCGGTTTCACCCTATGTTCATCGAACGGGGCGCAATAATCCGGGCTCCGGACGTATAGAGGGGCGATTCTTGCGGTTACTTCTGACCCTTTTGGCGCTGCTGACCGGTCTGGCGACTGCCGACCGGGCGATGGCCGCGCCTGCCGTTCCGGCGGCGATGGGGTCGCTCGTCCTGCTCGCCGAAAGCGCGGGCAAGGTCGAAACCGTCGATAATGAACGCCGCCCGACGACGACTGCGCCGACGCGCCGTGCCGCGACCGGCGGCAGCGGCAAGCCGCGCAAGGCGGGGCCGCCGCACCTTCCCGGCCTGCTCACCGGCAGCGACCGCGCGCTCGAATAGCCTTCGCCGCTGACGCCCCTCAGGGGCTCGCCCTCCGCCGACGCGGGGGCTCTCAACGCATATCCCGCGCGGCGCCTTGCCGCCCCATAACAAAAATCCAAGGAAATCCGCCATGTTCGGCAGCATTGCCAAGAGCCTGTTCGGCTCGTCCAACGACCGTTACATCGCCTCGATCCGCAAGATCGTCGCCCGCATCAACGCCTTCGAGCCCGAACTCGAGGCGCTGAGCGACGAGGATCTGAAGGCGCAGACGCAGAACTTCCGCAACCGGCTCGACGCCGGCGAAACGCTCGACGACGTCCTTCCCGAAGCCTTTGCCACGGTGCGCGAAGCATCGAAGCGCACGCTTGGCATGCGCCACTTCGACGTGCAGATGATCGGCGGCATCGTGCTTCACCGCGGCGAGATCGCCGAAATGGCGACGGGCGAGGGCAAGACGCTGATGGCGACGCTGCCCTGTTACCTCAACGCGCTCGAAGGCAAGGGCGTCCATGTCGTGACGGTGAACGACTATCTCGCCCGCCGCGACGCCGAGTGGATGGGGACCGTCTATGGCTTCCTGGGCCTGACGACCGGTATCATCGTCCCGAACCTGAATGAGGTGCAGCGCCGCGAGGCGTATAACGCCGACATCACCTATGCGACGAACAACGAGCTGGGATTCGATTACCTGCGCGACAATATGAAGTTCGACCGCGCGCAGATGGTGCACCGCGAATTCAATTTCGGCATCGTCGACGAAGTCGACTCGATCCTGATCGACGAGGCGCGCACGCCGCTGATCATCTCGGGCCCGACCGACGACAAGTCCGAAATGTATGTTCGCGTGAACGAGGTCGTTCTCCAGCTGGTCGAAGACGATTATGAGAAGGACGAGAAGTCCAAGTCGATCAGCCTGACCGAAGAAGGCACCGAACATGTCGAGCGCCTGCTCGAAGCCGCCGGCCTGCTTCAGGGCAGCAACCTCTACGACATCGAGAACACGCAGGTCGTCCACCACGTCAACCAGGCGCTGAAGGCGATCCAGATGTTCAAGCTGGACATCGATTATATCGTCAAGGACGGCAAGGTCGTCATCATCGACGAATTCACCGGCCGCATGATGGACGGCCGCCGCTGGTCCGACGGCCTGCACCAGGCGGTGGAGGCGAAGGAGGGCGTTCAGATCGAGCCCGAGAACCAGACGCTCGCCTCGATCACCTTCCAGAATTATTTCCGCATGTATCCGAAGCTGAGCGGCATGACCGGGACCGCGGCGACCGAAGCGGCCGAATTCTTCGACATCTACAAGATGAACTGCGTCACCATCCCGACCAACCGCCCGATCGCGCGCAAGGACGACGAGGACGAGTTCTACAAGAATATCACCGACAAGTTCGGCGCGATCGCCAAGACGATCCGCGAGGCGCAGGAGCGCGGCCAGCCGGTGCTCGTCGGTACGGTATCGATCGAGAAATCGGAATTGCTGTCGTCGTTCCTCGAAAAGGAAAATGTCGCGCACAGCGTCCTCAACGCGCGCTTTCACGAGAGCGAGGCGCATATCGTCGCGCAGGCGGGCCGCACCGGCGCGGTCACCATCGCGACGAACATGGCGGGCCGCGGCACCGACATCAAACTCGGCGGCAACGAAGAGTTCCGTATCGAGGATGAGCTCAAGGACATGCCCGAAGGCGCGGAACGCGACGCCGCCGAGCAGCGGATCCGCGACGAGGTCGCCGCCGAGCGCGAAGCCGTGCGCGCCGCGGGCGGGCTGTTCGTGCTCGCGACCGAGCGTCACGAGAGCCGCCGCATCGACAACCAGCTGCGCGGCCGTTCGGGGCGTCAGGGCGATCCTGGGCTCAGCAAATTCTATCTCTGCCTTGATGATGACCTGCTGCGTATCTTCGGCCCCGACACGCTGTTTTCCAAGATGATGAACAAGAATCTGGAGGATGGCGAGGCGATCGGCTCGAAATGGCTGTCGAAGGCGATCGAGACCGCGCAGAAGAAGGTCGAGGCACGCAACTACGACATCCGCAAGCAGGTCGTCGAGTACGACAACGTCATGAACGACCAGCGCAAGGTCATCTATGAGCAGCGCGGCGAAATCATCGACAGCGAGACCGTCGACGAGGTGATGATGGCGATGCGCGCCGAGACGGTGAACGCGATCGTCGCCGACGCGTGCCCGCCGGGCAGCTATCCCGAACAGTGGAACATCGAGCAGATGAAGGAGCGCACGGCGAACATCCTCGACCTGGCACCGCCGATCGACGCGTGGATGCAGGAAGACGCGGTCGACGCCGAAGTGTTCGAGGAACGCATCCAGGAATTGGCCGACGCGGCAGCCGCGGGCAAAGCCGAGCAGGTCGATGCCGAGACGTGGAAGGGGATCGAGAAGTCGATCCTGCTCCAGACGCTCGACCATCATTGGAAAGAGCATCTTTCGACGCTCGACGCGCTGCGTCAGGTGGTGTTCCTGCGCGCCTATGCGCAGAAGCAGCCGATCAACGAATATAAGCAGGAGGCCTTCGCGCTGTTCGAACGCATGTTGCAGAACATTCGCGAGGATGTGACGCGGACCGTCGCGCGCATCGACTTCCAGTTCCAGGAACCGGAGCCGATGCCGCTTCCCGACCTGCCCGACTTCCTGACGACGCATATCGACCCCTTCACGGGCGAGGACAACAGCGGCGACATCGACGCGGGTGAACTGGGCGTGATCGCGAACACGCTGCCCCCGATGCAGTCGCCCCGGCCCGACCTGCCCGAGGGCGAGAATCCCTATGCGGCGCTCGAGATCAGCCGCAATGCGCCGTGTCCGTGCGGTTCGGGGCGCAAATACAAGCATTGCCACGGGCAGCTCTGACGCATCTTCTCTAAATTCGTCATTGCGAGCGGCGAAGCCGCGCGGCAATCCAGGGAAGGCGTAAACCGCTCTGGATTGCTTCGCTCCGCTCGCAATGACGAGTGACAGGGGGATGGGATGACTGGACTAGCTGCCCTCTTCGGACTCACCGCGCTGCTTTACGCCGCGGTCGGGTTCGGCGGCGGGTCGACCTATACCGCGCTGCTGCTTCTGGCAGGCGTCGCGGTCGGGCTCGTTCCGGCGATCAGCCTTGCCTGCAATGTCGTCGTCGTCACCGGCGGGACGATCCGCTTCGTGCGCGCCGGCGTCATGCCGTGGGCGAAGGCGCTGCCGCTCGTCGCGGTCGCCGCGCCGCTCGCCTTTCTCGGCGGGCTGACCCCGGTGAAACAGGGACTGCTCGTCGTCCTGCTCGGCCTGTCGCTGCTCGCCTCCGCGCTGGCGCTGCTGTTCCAGCCGCAGGCGGCGAAACCGATCACCCTGTCTGCGAAGCTGCTGCTGCCGATCGCCGCGGGGCTCGGCTATCTGGCGGGGGTCGTCGGCATCGGCGGGGGTATCTTCCTCGCGCCGATCCTGCACCTCATCCGCTGGGCCGAAGCGCGCAGCGTCGCTGCGACGGCGAGCCTCTTCATCCTCGTCAACAGCCTGTTCGGGCTGACCGGCCAGCTGATCAAGGGCAAGGGCGGCGAGATGATCGCCGCGGTCGCGGGGCACTGGCCTTTGCTCGTCGCGGTACTGATCGGCGGCGCGATCGGAACGCAGCTTGCAGTCAAGACCGGTCCCGCGACGCTCATCCGGCGGCTTACCGCGCTGCTCGTCGGCTTCGTTGCGGTGCGGCTGCTCTTTGGTTTCTAAGGGCTTTCTGCACTCTTGCCTTCCCGCATGGCGGTGCTAGCATCCTGTCCATAAGCTTGGCGGCCGCGTAGCCAGACAAGCGACGCAGCAGGCAGGAAAAATGGGGCCGCGTCCCGCGCGCGGCCGGACCGGTTGCATGTTGCGTGGAAAGGGTTCGGGCATTCAATTCTTCGACGAGATGACGGGGCCCGAGCGTGCGGGACAGGGCAGCGAAGTCCGTTCGCCCTATCGCGAATATCATGAATGGTTCGATCGCGAGGATGCCGCGCGCATCCAGCGCAAGGCGCAGCAGGCCGAAGCCTTCTTCCGCACCACCGGCATCACCTTCAACGTTTACGGGCAGGACGAAGCCGACGAGCGGCTGATCCCCTTCGACGTCGTGCCGCGGATCATCTCGGCGAGCGAATGGCGCCGCCTGTCGCGCGGCATCGAGCAGCGCGTGCGCGCGCTCAACGCTTTCCTCTACGACATCTATCACCGGCAGGAGATATTGCGCGCGGGCCGCGTGCCGACCGAGCTGATCTCGCGCAACGAGGCGTTCCTGCCGATGATGATGGGGATGGACCCGCCGGGCGGCGTCTATACGCATATCAGCGGCATCGACATCGTCCGCACCGGACCGAACGAATTCTATGTGCTCGAGGACAATGCGCGCACGCCGTCGGGCGTCTCCTACATGCTCGAAAATCGCGAGACGATGCTCCAGATGTTCCCCGAGCTGTTCGCGAAGATTTCGGTGCGCGAGGTCAGCGACTATCCGCTCAATCTGCTGAAATCGCTGTCGGCGTGCGCGCCGCCCGCGTGCAACGGCACCCCGACGGTCGCCGTGCTGACGCCCGGCATCCACAACAGCGCCTATTTCGAGCACAGCTTCCTTGCCGACCAGATGGGCGCCGAACTGGTAGAGGGCCATGACCTGCGCGTCGTCGACGGGCGCGTCGCGATGCGCACGACGCAGGGCTATACGCCGATCGACGTCCTCTATCGCCGCGTCGACGACGATTTCCTCGATCCGCTCAATTTCCGTCCCGACTCGATGCTCGGCGTTCCCGGCATCTGGGACGTCTATCGCGCCGGCGGGATCACCATCGCCAATGCGCCGGGGACGGGGATAGCCGACGACAAGGCGCTCTATTCGTACATGCCCGACATCATCGAATTCTACACGGGCGAGAAGGCGCTCCTCCCGAATGTGCCGACCTGGCGATGCAGCGAACCCGACCACCTCAAGGAAGTTCTCGACCGCCTGCCCGAGCTGGTGGTGAAGGAGGTGCACGGGTCGGGCGGATACGGGATGCTCGTCGGTCCCGCTGCAAGCAAGAAGGAGATCGCGGCGTTTCGCGCCAAGCTCGAGGCGAACCCGCGCGGCTATATCGCACAGCCGACGCTGTCGCTGTCGACGGTGCCGATCTTCACCAAGGCGGGGCTGGCACCGCGTCACGTCGACCTGCGCCCCTTCGTGCTGATGTCGCCGCAGGGGATCACGATCACGCCGGGCGGCCTCACGCGCGTCGCGATGACCAAGGGATCGCTGGTGGTGAATTCGAGCCAGGGCGGCGGGACGAAAGATACATGGGTGCTGGAGGATTGATGGGGATGGGTGAACTTCATTCACGCAAACCCCTCCCCTTCAGGGGAGGGGCAGCGAGGCTTGGCAGCTTGCTGCTTAGCCGCAGCAGGGTGGGGCCGTCTGCCTCGCGTTACCTCGCGGGCCCCCACCCCAACCCCTCCCCTAAAGGGGAGGGGCTTTAAGATGCTCGGGAAAACCGCCGGATCGCTCTACTGGATGGCGCGCTACCTCGAGCGCAGCGAGAATAATGCACGGCTGATCGACGCGGGGTTTCGCATCGCGCTCACGCGGTCGAGCACCGCCGCGGCCGAATGGCGCTCGGTGCTCGTCACCGCCGGGCAGGATTATGCGTTCAAGCAGACGCAGCAGGATTATAATTCGCAGCGCGTCGTCGACTTCATGCTGCGTGACCCGTCGAACCCGTCGAGCATTCTCTCGGTGGTCAAGCAGGCGCGCGACAATGCGCGCACCGCGCGCACCTATCTGACCCGCGAAGTGTGGGAGGCGGTCAATACGAGCTGGATGACGCTCGGCGCGCTGCTCAAGCGGCAGGTGCGCGAGGATGATCTGCCCGACGTGCTCGCGGCGATCCGCCAGCAGAGCGCGCTCGTGCGCGGCGCCTTTTCGGGAACGATGCTGCGCAACGACGGCTATAATTTCGCGCGGATCGGGACGTTTCTGGAGCGTGCCGACAACACCGCGCGCATCCTCGACGTCAAATATTATCTGCTGCTCCCCTCGGTCGCGCATATCGGCAGCTCGATCGACAATGTGCAGTGGGAGACGATCCTGCGGTCGGTGTCGGCGCACCGCGCCTATCACTGGCTCTATGGCACCGAGATCAGCGCGCTGAAGATCGCCGAATTCCTGATCCTCTATAAACAGATGCCGCGCAGCCTGGCCTTTTGCTGCGACCAGATGAACGACAACCTCCGCCTGCTCGAGCGCACCTATGGCCAGGAAACCGACGCGATCCGGATGGGGGCATCGATCTGCAACGACCGGCTGTCGCGTCCGATCCAGTCGATCTTCGACGGTGGGCTGCACGAGTTCATCACCGACTTCCTTCGCGCCAACGCCGCGCTCGCGCAGCAATTCGAGCGCGATTACCGCTTTGTGGAATGACGATGAGACTGCGCGTCGAACATATCACCCATTATCAGTACGACAGCCCGGTACGCTATGCGCTGCAGCAGGTGAAGCTGACGCCGAAGGAGCGGCCGGGGCAACAGCTTATCCATGACTGGACGATCGAGATACAGGGCGGCAGCCAGCAGCTCCACTATACCGATCATCACGGCAACGGCGTCGATCTGGTGTCGGTCGACAGCGGGACGAGCGAGCTGGTGATCCGTTGTACCGGCGAAGTCGAGCTGGTCACCTGGGACGGGGTGATCGGCGCGCACCGCGGCGCGATGCCGCTCTGGACATTTTTGCGCCCGACCCCGCTGACGCGTGCGGGACGCGGGGTGCGTTCGCTCGCCGCAGAGCTGCGGCGCGATTTTGCGACCGACATCGAGCGCGCGCATGCGCTGTCGGCGCTGATCCTCGACAAGCTGCCGTACCGGATCGGCGTCACCGATGCCGAAACGACCGCCGAGCAGGCGCTGGGCGGCGAGGGCGGCGTCTGTCAGGACCATGCGCACATCTTCATCGCGGCGATGCGCCACCTCGGGCATCCGGCGCGCTATGTCTCGGGCTATCTGATGATGAACGACCGGACGCAGCAGGATGCAACCCACGGCTGGGCCGAGGCGTTTTTCGAGCATATCGGCTGGATCGGCTTCGACGTGAGCAACGGCCACTCGCCCGACCAGCGCTATATTCGCGTCGCGACCGGCCTCGACTATCGCGACGCCGCCCCGGTGCGCGGGATGCGCTATGGTGCAGCGCAAGAAAATCTGGTTGTCCAATTGCAGGTCCAGCAATAAGCGGACTGCGGGCGATCAAAAAATCCGGGCGGGGAAACGGGATTCGATGACTTATTGCGTTGGCATGCGGTTGAACAAGGGGCTGGTGTTCATGTCGGACACCCGCACCAACGCGGGCGTCGACGATATCTCGCAGGTTCGCAAGATGCGCAGCTGGACGGTGCCGGGCGAGCGCGTGATCACACTGATGTCGGCGGGCAATCTCGCGACGACGCAGGCGGTGGTCAGCCTGCTCGACGAACGCACCAAGGCGCCCGAAGAACGCCATCCCTCGATCCTCGCCGCGCCGTCGATGTTCGCGGTCGCGACGATCATCGGCGAAACGCTGCGCCAGATCGTGATGCGCCACAACGACGAGGGCCAGTCGGCGGCGGATTCGCTGTTTCGCGCCTCGCTGATCGTCGGCGGCCAGATCAAGGGCGCCGAGCCGCGGTTGTTCCTGATCTATCCCGAGGGCAATTTCATCGAGGCGGGCGAGGACAATCCCTTCTTCCAGATCGGCGAGACCAAATACGGCCGCCCGATCATCGTGCGCTCCTATGATCCCGCGATGTCGTTCGAGGATGCGGTGAAATTGCTCTGCGTCTCGTTCGATTCGACGATCCGCGCGAACGCCGGTGTCGACCTGCCGATCGACCTGAAGGTTCACGAGCGCGACGATTTCACCACCGTCCGCGAACGCCGCTTCGAACGCAACGATCCCTATTTCGAAAGCGTCGCCGACGGCTGGGCCGAGGCACTGGGCATCGCGCTCGCCGAGCTTCCCGACTTTCATTTCTGACCGGCTTCGGCCACGCTCGTCGGGGGTCGAACAGGGAAGGGATCGCCATGCCGCGCCGGATCGCCGCCGCACTGCTTTTGCTGGCCGCCGTCATCACCACGCCTGCCACCGCGCAAGACCCGGCGTTCGATGCGGCGCTGCGCGAATTTCGCGCGTTCCACCGTGCGGAACTGCGCCGGGCGAATATCGCGGGCAGCAGCTTCTATCTCGTGCGCGGTGGGCAGACGATCGCTGCCGATCATCTGGGCGAGCAGGACGCCGACGCGCATGTCCCGGTCGATGCGCGGACCATCTATCATTGGGCGTCGGTGACCAAGACGATGACGGGCATCGCGATCATGCAGCTACGCGATCGCGGGCTGCTGTCGCTCGACGACCCGATCGTGCGATATGTGCCCGAACTGGCGGCGGTGCATAATGCTTATGGCGACACGGGCGCGATCACGATCCGCCAACTGATGAGCCACAGCGCGGGTTTCCGCAGCGGGACCTGGCCGTGGCGCGACCACGACTGGCAGCCGTTCGAACCGCAGGGCTGGTCGCAGCTCGTCGCGATGCTGCCGTACACGCGGGTCGAGTTCAAACCGGGCAGCCGCTTCAGCTACTCGAACCCCGGCATCGTCTATCTGGGGCAGGTGATCGAGCGGCTCTCGGGCGAGGATTATGAAGTCTATATCGACAAGAACATCCTGAAGCCGCTCGGTATGCACGACAGCTATTTCGATCGCACGCCGCCGCACCTGCTGCCGCACCGGTCGCACAGCTACTACATGCGCGACGGCAAGCGGGTGGCAGCGCCCTTCGACGTCGATACCGGCGTCACCGTGTCGAACGGCGGGCTCAACGCGCCGATGCCCGACATGGCGAAATATGTGGCGTTTCTGCTCGGCGACCCGGCGCGGGCGGCCGACTATGACCTGGTACTGAAACGCGCTTCGATCGAGGACATGTGGCAGCCGCAGATTTCGGCGGGCGAGGATTTCACGCAGGGCCGCATGGCGAAGACGACGATGAGCGGGTTGTCCTTTTTCCTCGACCGCGGCGGCACGGTGCGCTTCGTGGGGCACAACGGCGACCAGAACGGGTTTCGTGCCTATCTCAGCCTGTGCCCCGACCAGCATGTCGGCAGCCTGCTCGCCTTCAACACGGAAACGAAGGGCGTGCAGAACAGCCCCGCCAACCGCCAGACCGCGGAATCGCGGATCGCGCTCGCGACCGACCGATTGTGCGAGGCGCTGGCGAAATAGCGACCGTGTAAGAACCCGTCGCCCCCCGAAGGCGGGGCCGCAATCGGCCTTAGCCTGCATCGCTGCGTAAACCGGCAGCGGCCCCCGCCTGCGCGGGGGCGACGACCATTTACCGGTTCTTCCGCCCCTCGATCAGCCCGTCGACGAGGCTCGGATCGGCCAGCGTCGACGTATCGCCGAGCGATCCGAAATCATTCTCGGCGATCTTGCGCAGGATGCGGCGCATGATCTTGCCCGAGCGCGTCTTCGGCAGGCCGAGGGTCAGGTGGATATGGTCGGGCGTCGCGATCGGGCCGATTTCCTTGCGCACCTGCTGCTTCAGCGCCGCGACGATTTCGTCGCTCGCCTCGACCCCGGCGTTGAGCGTGACGTAGGCGTAGATGCCCTGACCCTTGATGTCGTGCGGGAAGCCGACGACCGCGGCCTCGGCGACATCTTCGTGCAGCACGAGCGCGCTTTCGACCTCGGCGGTGCCCATGCGGTGGCCCGAGACGTTGATCACGTCGTCGACGCGGCCGGTGATCCGCCAGTAACCGTCGGCGTCGCGGCGGCAGCCGTCGCCGGTGAAATATTTGCCCTTGTACGTCGAGAAATAGGTTTCGGCGAAGCGCTGGTGATCGCCGTAGATCGTGCGAGCCTGACCCGGCCAGCTGTGCGTGATGCAGAGATTGCCCTCGGCCGCACCGCCCGTCTGTTCGCACACGAGCGTGTTGCCCTCGGCATCGACGAGTTCGGGGCGGACGCCGAAGAAGGGCTTGCCCGCGCTGCCCGGCTGCATCGCGTGCGCGCCGGGCAGGGTGGTGATCATGATGCCGCCGGTCTCGGTCTGCCACCAGGTGTCGATGACGGGGACGCGGCCCTTGCCGACGGTTTGGTGGTACCAGCGCCACGCCTCGGGATTGATCGGCTCGCCGACGCTGCCGAGCAGGCGGATCGACGACAGGTCGTGGCGCGTCACATACTCGTCGCCCTCGCGCATCAGTGCGCGGATCGCGGTGGGGGCGGTGTAGAGGATGTTGACCTTATGCTTGTCGACGACCTGCCAGAAGCGGTCGTGGTCGGGATAGTTGGGGATCCCCTCGAACATCAGCGTCGTCGCGCCGTTCTGCAGCGGGCCATAGACGACGTAGCTGTGCCCCGTGACCCAGCCGATATCGGCGCTGCACCAGAAGACCTCGCCGGGGCGATAGTCGAAACCGTACCAGAAGGTCGTCGCGGTCCACACCGAATAGCCCCCGACGGTGTGGAGCACGCCCTTGGGTTTGCCGGTCGAACCCGAGGTGTAGAGGATAAAGAGCGGGTCCTCGGCACCCATCGGCTCGCACGGGCAGTCGGTGGCGACATCGGCCGACAGCGCGTCGTACCAATGGTCGCGTCCTTCCTTCATGCGCACGTCGCCGCCGGTGTGCGCGATGACGAGAACCGCTTTGACGTCGATGCGTTCGAGCGCCTTGTCGACATTGGCCTTGAGCGGCACGACCTTGCCGCCGCGCAGCCCCTCGTCGGCGCAGATCACCCAGTCGCTCGCGCAATCCTCGATGCGGCCGTGGATCGCCTCGGGCGAGAAGCCGCCGAAGACGACGCTGTGCACCGCACCGATGCGCGCGCAGGCGAGCATCGCGACCGCGCCCTCGGGGATCATAGGCATATAGATGGTGACGCGGTCGCCCTTTCGGACGCCCATCTTCTTCAGCGTGTTCGCAAAGCGGATGACGTCGGCGAGCAGCGCGGCATAGCTGATCGTCCGCGTCTCGCCGTCGGGGGCGTCGGGTTCGAAGATGATCGCGGTGCGGTTCCCGTGGCCGGCGGCGACATGGCGGTCGATCGCATTGTGGCAGAGGTTCAGAACGCCGTCCTCGAACCATTTGATTTCGACCGGGTCGTAGGACCAGTTGCCGATCTTCGTCGGCGCCTGGATCCAGTCGATGCGCTTCGCCTGTTCGGCCCAGAAGCCGTCGGGGTCGTCGACGCTCTGCGCATAGAGCCGATCGTAATCGGCCGTGGTGCAATGCGTGTTCGCGGCGGCATCGGCGGGGACGGGAACCAGCGGCTCGGAGGGGGGCAGGTCGGACAAGGTTGATTCTCCCGCTCGATGTTCGGTAGTTGCGCGGTCAGATAGCTGCCTCACGAAAATATGCAAATGCTTGGGGCGCAGCGCGTGAAAGGAAATTACAGAATGGCGATCGCGGACGAAGTCGAACGGCTGCTGGATCGACTCGGTGTCGACCGCGCGGCGTGGACCGACGGTTCGATGCCGTCGCTATCGCCGCTGACCGGCGAACAGGTCGCGACGGTACGCGTCGTGGATGCCGCCGACATCGGTGCCGCCCTCGATCAGGCGACGGCGGCCTTTCGTGCGTGGCGGAACGTCCCCGCCCCGCGCCGCGGCGAACTCGTCCGCCTGTTCGGCGAGGAGCTGCGCGCCGCGAAGGACGATCTCGCGAAGCTCGTGACCATCGAGGCAGGCAAGATCCCGTCCGAGGGCGCGGGCGAGGTGCAGGAAATGATCGACATTTGCGACTTCGCTGTCGGCCTCTCGCGCCAGCTTTACGGCCTCACCATCGCGACCGAGCGGCCGGGGCACCGGATGATGGAGGTCTGGCATCCGCTTGGCGTCGTGGGCGTGATTTCGGCGTTCAACTTCCCGGTCGCGGTGTGGGCATGGAATGCGGCGCTCGCGCTTGTGTGCGGCAACAGTGTCGTCTGGAAGCCGTCGGAAAAGACCCCGCTGACCGCGCTCGCGACGCAGGCGATTTTCGAGCGCGCGCTGGCGCGCTTCGGCGACGCGCCCGCGGGGCTGTCGAAGCTCTTGATCGGCGGCCGCGAAGCGGGTGAGGCGCTGGTCGACGATCCACGTGTCGCGCTGGTTTCCGCGACGGGATCGACGCGCATGGGCCGCGCGGTCGCACCGCGGCTGGCGCAGCGCTTTGCGCGCGCGATCCTCGAACTCGGCGGCAACAACGGCGTGATCGTCGCGCCGTCGGCGGACCTCGATCTGGCGCTGCGCGGTGTCGCGTTCGGTGCGATGGGGACCGCGGGACAGCGCTGCACGACGACGCGGCGATTGTTCCTGCATGACAGCATCTACGACGGTTTCGTCGCGAAGCTGAAGGCGGCCTATGCCAGCGTCAGTGTCGGCAATCCGCTGGAGGGCGACGTGCTCATCGGTCCGCTGATCGACCGCGCCGCTTACGAGATGATGCAGGAGGCGCTGGATGCCGCAAAGGCTGCCGGCGGGGTCGTGCAGGGCGGCGAACGCGTCGGCGAAGGCGCGAGCTTCTATGTCAAGCCTGCCCTCGTCGAAATGCCGGGACAGGTCGGACCGGTGCTCGAAGAGACCTTTGCGCCGATCCTCTATGTCATGCGCTATGATGATCTCGACGCGGTGATCCACGAGCACAATGCCGTCGCGGCGGGGTTGTCGTCGGCGATCTTCACCACCGACATGCGCGAGGCCGAACGATTTCTTGTCGCGAGCGACTGCGGCATCGCCAACGTCAACCTCGGCACCTCGGGCGCGGAGATCGGCGGGGCGTTCGGCGGCGAAAAGGAAACGGGCGGCGGCCGCGAAAGCGGTTCGGACAGCTGGCGCCAATATATGCGCCGCGCGACCAACACGGTGAATTATTCGGACGCGCTGCCGCTGGCGCAGGGGGTTTCGTTCGAGCTTTAGTGTCGCGGCGCCGTCCTTGAATTTCCGTTCGCATCGAGCGAAGTCGAGATGCCCATCGTTGGTGCCCGCCTGCAAGGTGTCTCGACTTCGCTCGACACGAACGGATTTTGAACGGTTACGCGGTGCGCCAGCCGAAGCGTTCGTCGCCGAGCGCGACGACCTCGCCTGCGGTTCCCACCGGCTCAACCTCGCCGTCGGTCAGGAACGCCAGCATCGCCGCATCGCCGACATCGACGTGCGCCAGCGTACGCTTGCCCTCCGCCGTCCGCGCCACGACGACGCCCGCCTTCGGCCCGCCATCGCGGCCATAGAAGATGGTGTAGCTCTCGATCGTTGCCGGTCCCGCATAATCCTTGACCAGTTCGGGCACCGGCCCGCGCTTTTCCTCGGCTTCGGCCTGATAGTCGAAGTCCTGCGGAAAGCTTGCTGCGGCGATCGGTTCGTTGCCGAGCACGATGCAGTGGTTGTCGGTCGCGAAGCCGCCGTTCGCGAAAAGAAAGCCGTACCGGCCCTCCCTGCGCAGCCTTTCGACCATCGAGACGATGGCGTGGCTCATATAATTGGCGATCGGCCCGCCGCCGAAGGTCAGGCCGCCGAACACCGTCGCGGGCCTGTCGACCGGCCAGCCGAGCGTGCGGCGCGCCATCTTGGGTACGCAGGGGAAGCAGCTGTAGAGTTCGACGCAGTCGAAATCCTGGGCGGTCATGCCGTTCAGCGCGAGCGTGCGGTTGATCGACGTCTCCATACTGACGCTGCCGTCATAGCGGTCGCGGTGCAGGATGTTCGCGGGTTCCTTCGCGGCGGCGCCCATGCCCACGTAAATGAGGCGATCCTCGGCGATCCCGCGACGGCGCGCTTCGGCAAGGCTGGCGACGAGGAAGCCCGCGCCCTGGTTCACCGACGAATTGGCGACCATCAGCTTCGAATAGGGAAAGGCGATCGGGCGGTTGCGTTCGTCGACGTGCAGGATGTCGGCGGGCGTTGCCGGCTTGCGAATCCATGCGCCGTCGTTCGCCGCGGCGACCTCGGAGAAGCGCGACCATATTTCGGCGCTCTCGGCCTGCGCCTCGGTCAGGCTCTGGCCCCACGCCGCGCGCGTCGCATTCTCGTAGAGCGGATAGACGTCGACCGGTGCCGACAGGCCATGGACCTGCGAATAGTTGGGCTCGCGCCGCGTCGCGACCTGACGGATCGCGTTGTAGCTCTTGTCTTCACCCTTCGCGGCCTTGGCCGCGCGCCCCGCGGCGGTGCGCAGCGCCTCGGCGCCGACGATGGCGGCGAGCTTTACCTCGCCCGCGCCGATGCGGTTCGCGGCTTCGTTGAGCAGCCGGACCGGTGTGTCCCCGTGCGGTGCGGCCGACTGGTAGTTGATCGCGGGATTCGCCCCGATCGCGGCGGCGAGCGGTTCGGGGAGCTTGCCGAGGCTGTGGAAGCTGATCTGGTCGACGATCGCGAGGCTGTCGATCTCGGCGAGGGGTACCCCCGCATCCTTCGCCGCGACCTTCAGCGCGGCGACCATCAGTCCAAGCGAATCGAGCCCCTGATCGGGATCCTCGGGCCGGTCGTTGACCTGTCCGACGCCGATGATGACGGGAATACGCTCGGGATCGGTCATGCCCACGTCAGCGCGCCTTCCATTCGGGCTTGCGCTTCTCGGCGAAGGCGCGCGGGCCTTCGCGGGCGTCCTCGCTCGCCATCAGCGCCTTGCGCTCGCGCTTGTTGTCGTCCCAATGCGCGTCGTCGCCCGCGATCTCCCCGTCGATGATGCGCAGCGCGACGCGCTTCGACGCCTGCACCGACAGCGGTGCGTTGCCCGCGATCTTCTCGGCGAGCGCGATCGCGGTCGGCATCAGCTCGGCGAGCGGTACGACGCGGTTGGCGAAGCCGTAGCGGAGCGCGGTCGCGCCATCGAAGGGATCGCCGGTCAGCAGATGTTCCATCGCGATCTTCTGCGGCAATTGCTTGACGATGCGGAAGGCGCCGCCCGCGGCCGCGAACAGCCCGACCTTGACCTCGGGCAGGCCGAACTGCGCATTTTCGGAGGCGACGACGATGTCGCACATCAGCGCGAGTTCGCAGCCGCCGCCAAAGGCGAAGCCGTTGACCGCGCCGATGATCGGCTTCGAGATCGGATGCGCGGCAAAGCCGCCGAAACCCCACGCCTGCTGCGTCTTGTCGTCGGGTGCGAGCTGTCCGCCGCGCGACAGCGCGACGAGGTCGGCCCCGGCGCAAAACGCCTTGTCGCCCGCGCCGGTGATGATGACCGCGCGGATCTCAGGGTCGTTCTCGGCCTCTTCCAGCGCCGTGCCGATGCCGACATGGACATCGGCATTGACCGCGTTGCGCGCCTCGGGCCGGTTGATCGTGACGATCAGGACATGGCCCTGACGCGCGGTCAGGACGGCGGGCGCGGCGGCATCGGTCATATGATCTCTCCCAATCGGCCCGGACGCGCGATGCGCGAATCCGGGCGGTCGGAAAACTATCGACCGAAGTTAACGTTTACGTCAACTGCCAAAAGCGGAAGAGCCGGTCAGATCGACTGTCCGGTCTTCGCCCAGTCGGCGAGGAAGCCCTCGATGCCCTTTTCGGTCAGGATGTGCTTGAACAGGCCCTTGATCACCGACGGCGGCGCGGTCATCACGTCGGCGCCGATCTTGGCGGCTTCGAGCACATGGATGCCGTGGCGGACGCTGGCGACGAGGATTTCGGTCTCATAGGCGTAATTGTCGTAGATCAGCCGGATGTCGGCGATCAGCTGCATGCCGTCGAAACCGTTGTCGTCGTGGCGGCCGACGAAAGGCGAGACGAAGGTCGCGCCGGCCTTCGCGGCGAGCAGCGCCTGCGCGGCCGAGAAGCAGAGCGTGACGTTGACCATCGTCCCGTCGCCGGTCAGCGCCTTGCAGGTCTTGAGCCCGTCGATCGTCAGCGGCACCTTGATGCAGACGTTGTCGGCGATCTTGCGGAGGATTTCGGCCTCCTTCATCATCGTCGCATGGTCGAGCGCGACGACCTCGGCCGACACCGGGCCGTCGGTGAGCGCGCAGATTTCCTTCGTCACTTCCTTGAAGTCGCGGCCCGACTTGGCGATCAGCGACGGGTTCGTGGTGACGCCGTCGAGCAGGCCGGTCGCGGCGAGTTCCTGGATGTCGGCGATTTCGGCGGTGTCGGCGAAGAATTTCATGGCGCGGAGCTTTCCTGTGGGAAGGTGATTCGGGTGCTGCTGATCCCCCTAGAACACTGGCTGCGAAAACTGAACCATCGCTACCCTGCTTCGTCATGCCGGACTTGATCCGGCATTCATTTGAGCGACGCCACATGGACCCCGGATCAAGTCCGGGGTGACGAAGGTTTGAAACCACTGGCGTTCCGTATATGTTCCCGCTAAGCGAACGCCATGGCCAAAGCGAAGCGTCAATATGTCTGCCAGAATTGCGGATCGGTCTCGTACCGGTGGCAGGGGCAGTGCGCCGACTGCAACGAGTGGAACACGCTCGTCGAAGAGGCCGGCGAAACGGCCTTTTCGGCGAAGCACGATCTCAGCAAGGGCGGCCGGACGCTCGCGCTCGAAACGCTCGACGAACATAGCCCGATGCCTGAGCGGATGCTGTGCGGCATCGCCGAGTTCGACCGCGCGCTGGGTGGCGGCTTCGTCGCGGGTTCGGCGACGCTGATCGGCGGCGATCCCGGGATCGGCAAATCGACCTTGCTGCTGCAGGCCGCGGGACGGCTCGCGAAAGCGGGCAGGTCGGTCGTCTATATCAGCGGCGAGGAAGCGGCGGCGCAGGTCCGGCTCCGCGCGCAGCGGCTGGGGCTGGGCGATGCGCCGGTCGCGCTCGCCAGCGCGACGTCGGTGCGCGACATTCTCGCGACGCTCGACAGCCGGACGGCCGATTTCGTCGTGATCGATTCGATCCAGACGATGCACAGCGACCTGATCGACAGCGCCCCCGGAACGGTGAGCCAGGTCCGCGCGAGCGCGCAGGAGCTGATCCGCTATGCCAAGGACAGCGGCGCCGCGATCGTGCTCGTCGGGCATGTCACGAAAGACGGGACGATCGCGGGCCCGCGCGTCCTCGAACATATGGTCGACACCGTGCTCGCGTTCGAGGGCGAGCGCAGCCACCAATATCGCATCCTCCGCGCGGTGAAGAACCGCTTCGGCGGCACCGACGAGATCGGGGTGTTCGCGATGGGCGAGGAAGGGCTGGGCGAGGTCAGCAACCCGTCGAGCCTGTTTCTGACCGATCGCAGCCGCGACGTGCCGGGATCGGTCGTGTTTCCGGCGCTGGAAGGCACGCGTCCGGTGCTCGTCGAAGTGCAGGCGCTTACCGTCCGCCTTGCCAGCGGCGCGACCCCCCGAAGGGCCGTGGTCGGCTGGGACAGCGGACGGCTTGCGATGGTGCTCGCGGTTCTGGAGGCGCGCTGCGGGCTCCAGATGGGCGCCGCCGAGGTCTATCTCAATATCGCGGGCGGCTATCGCCTGACCGATCCCGCCGCCGATCTGGCGGTCGCGGCAGCGCTGATTTCGGCGTTCAGCGAGCGGCCCGTGCCGTCGGACGCAATCGTTTTCGGCGAGCTGTCGCTGTCGGGCGAGGTGCGCCCCGTCTCGCACGATGCGCTGCGCCTCCGCGAAGCCGCCAAGCTAGGCTTTTCAAAGGGCTGGGGGCCGAAGGGCATGAAGGCCGTGAACGGGATCGGGGTCAACGGCTTCGGGCGCCTCGGCGAACTCGTTGACCTGATGCTCGGTCGCGACTAGCTCGCCCTTATGGGTAGTTTGACGGCGATGGATATTCTCGTGCTGGTGCTGATCGGCGGCAGCGCGATACTCGGCTTTTCGCGGGGGCTGGTGCAGGAGGTGACGAGCCTGCTCGCCTGGGTGCTCGCGATTGCCGCGGTGCGTTTCTTTCACGCGATGACGACCGACCTGCTGTCGCGTTGGATCGAGGCGCCGGGCGGCGCCGCGATGCTGGCGTTCGTGATCCTGTTCGGTGGCGTATTCGCCTTCGCCAAATGGGGATCGCGCGCGATGGGGCAACGGAGCCGCGCGTCGATCGTCGGCGGCGTCGACCGCGGGCTCGGCGCAGGGTTCGGTGCGATCAAGGGGCTGATGATCGCGACGATCGGCTTCATGCTGATCACGCTCCTCTACGATATCGGTTACGGCAATGCGCAGCGGCCCGAATGGATGACGGCGAGCCGCACCTACCCGGCGCTCAACGCGACGAGCGCGGCACTCAGCAAGGTGATCGCCGATCGGCGGGCCGAGGCGCGCGCCGCCGAAGCGAACGGGCAGGGCGTTCCCGCGGGGACCACGAAATGAGCGCGGCGCTGTACAATCGCGACATATTGGCGCTCGCCGTGGCGACCGCCGATTTTCCGCCGCTCGACGCTGCAAGGCACCGCGTCTCGGCCCGCGCGCCGCTCTGCGGCAGTGCGATCATCCTCGATCTCGAGACCGATGCGGCAGACCGCGTGACGCGTGCCGGCCTGCATGTCGAGGCGTGCGCGCTCGGACAGGCGTCGGCGGCGCTCCTCGCACGTCATGCGCCGGGGCGGGGATTGGCGGAGATTCGCGCTGCGCGCGATGCGATCGCGGCGTGGTTCAAGGGCGAGGGCGAGGCGCCCGACTGGCCCGGGTTCGATCTGCTCGCACCCGCGCGCGATTATCCGGCGCGCCACGGCGCGATCCTGCTGCCGTTCGATGCAGCGATCGCCGCGCTCGACGACGAAGCCGAGGCGGCATGAGCCTGCTCGGCCTTGCGGCGGCGGCGACCGAGGCGGCCGCGGAGACATCGACCGACGCGGCGCTGCTCGAGGGCGCGATCCTGTTGGGGGTGGCGGCGCTCTTCGTCCTGATCTTCCGCCGCCTCGGCCTCGGCGCCGTGCTCGGCTATCTGATCGCCGGCGCGCTCGTCGGGCCGCACGGGCTCGGCCTCGTCGGCGGCGGCGAATCGAAACTCGCCTTCGCCGAAATCGGGATCGCCTTCCTGCTGTTCCTCGTCGGGCTTGAACTCCATCCGCGGCGGCTCTGGGAGATGCGCAAGGCGATCTTCGGACTGGGGTTGGCGCAGGTCGTCATCACCGGGCTGATCCTGGCGGGACTGATTCTGGTGACGCTCGGCTTCAGCTGGCAGGCGGCGCTCGCGCTCGGCCTGCCGCTGGCGCTGTCTTCGACCGCGCAGGTGCTGCCGAGCCTCAAAAGCTCAGGGCGGATCAACTCGCCCTTCGGTGAAAAGGCCTTTTCGGTCCTGCTGTTCCAGGATCTGGCGATCGTCCCGATGATCACCATCATCGCGGCGCTGTCGCGTGCGCCCGGCGACCCGTCGGCCCCGCCGGGATGGCTGATGGGTGTCTATACGGTCGGCGCGATCCTTCTGCTCGTGCTGGTCGGGCGCTTCGTCGTCAATCCGTTGCTGCGGCTCATCGGTCGCTATGGCGAGCGCGAGCTGTTCGTCGTCGTCGGGCTGCTCGCGGTGCTCGCGAGCGCCGCCTTCATGCACAGCCTGCACCTTTCGACCGCGCTCGGCGCCTTCGTCGCGGGGATGATGCTCGCCGATTCGCCGTACCGCCACGAGATCGAGGCCGATATCGAACCCTTCCGCCTGGTGTTGCTCGGCCTCTTCTTCCTCGCGGTCGGCATGGTGCTCGACGTCAATGTCGTCATCCAGAAGCCGATGCTCGTCGTCGCGCTCGCGGCGGGCTTGGTTGCGGTGAAGGTCGTCGTGCTGACGCTCCTCGTGCGGGCGTTCGGCAAGCCTTGGAGCATGTGCCTCGGCCTGGGGCTGTTGCTCAGCCAGGGCGGCGAATTCGGCTTTCTGCTCTTCACGCAAGCGGCCGACGCGTTGCTGATCGCGCCCGAGGCGGCGAGCCTGTTCAGCGCGGTCGTCACATTGTCGATGATGACGACGCCGTTCCTGATGCTCTTCGCGCGCAACCTCGAATTCTCGCCCGGCGTCGATACCGACCTCGACGACCCCGAAAATGCGCCGCGCGGATCGTCGATCGTCATCGGGTACGGGCGGTTCGGACAGATCGTCGCGCAGATGCTCCATGCGGTCGATTGCTCGGTGACGCTTATCGACAAGAAGCCGAGCCAGATCGAACTCTCGGGCCGCTTCGACACCAAGGTCTATTTCGGCGACGGGCTGCGCATCGACGTGCTGCGGCGGGCGGGCGCCGAGGAGGCGCGGCTGATCGTCTTCTGTACCGACGACAGGACGATCGATGCGGCGGCGCTGGCACCGATCGTCGAGGCTTTCCCCAATGCCCGCGTGCTGACGCGCGTGTTCGACCGCCGTCAGCTGCTCGCAATTGATGGTGCAGGGAGCGCGGGCGCGGTGCGCGAAGTGTTCGAAAGCTCGATCGCGCTCGGGCTGATGGCGCTCCGCCAGCTTGAAATCGAACCCCGCGAAATCGAGGACGTCGAGACCGCGCTGCGCCAGCTCGACGCCGAGCGCCTCGACATGCAGATCAGCGAGGGCGACATCGCCGCGGGCCGCGACCATCGCTTCGTCGCGGGCGGCGGGCGGCAGGCGTCGAGCGTCCTCGAAGCGCTCCGCGAACGGCGCCAGGCCGCGAAGCGCGCGCGCGAGGAAGAAGAGCAGGGCGAGGCGGCCTAGCCGCGCTGACCGTCGAGAAATTCGGCGACCGCGCCCAGTCCATATTCATCGGTGACGAAGCTCCGGCCGATGCCGTGCGTCAGGATCAGCGGCAGCTTGCCGCCACGAACCTTCTTGTCGTGCGCCATATGCGCCGCGAGCGCCGTACCGCCGGTGTTGATGCCTGCACTGGCCAGGCTGTGCGGCAGGTCGACGCTCGCCAGATGGTCGCGCACCCGTTCGGCATCCGCGGCGGGGCACAGGCCGTTTGCGGCGGAGAATTGGTGCGCCAGCACCATGCCCGCGGCGACCGCCTCGCCATGAAGCAGGCGATCCGAATATCCGGTCTCCGCCTCCAGCGCGTGCCCGAAGCTGTGGCCGAGGTTGAGAAGCGCGCGGACGTCCTGCGTCTCGCGCTCGTCGGCGGCGACGATGCGCGCCTTCGCGGCGACACTGTGCGCGATCGCCCTGTGCCGGGCTTCCGCGTCGCCCGCGAGCAGCGCGGCGCCATTTGCTTCGCACCAGGCGAAGAAATCGGCGTCGTCGATCAGGCCGTATTTGACGACTTCGGCATATCCCGCGCCCAGCTCGCGCCGCGGGAGCGTGGCGAGCGTCGTCGGGTCGATCACGACCAGCGCCGGTTGGTGGAAAGCGCCGATCAGATTCTTCCCCGCCTCGACGTTGATCGCGGTCTTGCCGCCGACGCTGCTGTCGACTTGTGCGAGCAGCGTCGTCGGCACCTGGATGAAGTGGCAGCCGCGTTTGACGATGCTGCATGCGAAGCCGACGAGATCGCCGATCACGCCGCCGCCGAGCGCGATGACGTGGTCGCTGCGCTCGATCCCTTCGCCGATCAGCCATTCGGTGAGCCGCGCGAGCCCGGCCCAGCTCTTCGTGCTTTCGCCGGCGGGCAGGACGAGCGACGAAAAGGAGACATTCTCGGCCCCGAGCGACGCGCCGAGCCCGACGAGATAGTGGGGCGCGACATTGCTGTCGGTGACGATGAACGTCCGCGGCCGCTTGAGCAGCGGTGCGATATGCGGCCCGATGTCGCGGAGCAGGCCGTCGCCGATCAGGATCGGATAGCTGCGGCTGCCGAGTTCTACGGTCAGGCGTTCCATTGCGACAGCTCCTCGAGGATGGCGCGCACCGTATGGTCGTGCGGGCTCGCGGCCGAACTGACGCGCAGGTGCGCCTCGGCATAGATGGGATTGCGTACCGCCGCGAGTTCGCGAAGCACTTGCCCCGCATCGCGGCCCTTGAGCAGCGGCCGGTGGTTGCGGCGCGCGGTACGTTCGACGAGCGTCGGGATGTCGGCGTCGAGCCAGATGCACAGGCTGTCGCGCAGGATCAGCGCACGCGTCTCTTCATTGATGAAGGCGCCGCCGCCGGTTGCGAGCACGTGCGGCTTGCCGGCAAGCATGCGCGCGATCACGCGGCGTTCGCCATCGCGGAAATGCGCCTCGCCGAACTTAGCGAAAATGTCCGAAATCGTCATGCCCGCGGCCCGCTCGATCTCGTCGTCGGCATCGGCAAAGGGCATTCCCAACCGCTGCGCGAGCCGCCGCCCGATCGTCGACTTGCCCGACCCCATCAATCCGACGAGCACGATCGACCGCTCGCGGATCGCGGCGGGAATGGCTCCCATCGTGGTCGAGCCCGGGCTTTTCGGGTTTCGTGACATGGTGCGCGCGGCTATACCGGCCCAAGCGCGCGCGACAATGGTTTTGCTGCGATGCACAGAGGATTGATGTGGACGTGAGCGACAAGATCGCCGAAAGCGGCGCGCGATGACGAAGAAATTGCTGACGCTGACCCTTGGCCTGTCGGGCGCCGCGATCGCCGCGGCGTTGGTGCTGCCCGCGATCGCCCAGGAATCGATCCTGCCCGAAGGGTTCGGCAAGCCGGCCGACACGCCCGCTCCCAAATCCTCGCCGACCCCGTCGCCAACGCCGGCACCGGCCTCGGCGCCGACGCCGTCGTCGTCCGGATCGGCGACGGTGACTCCGCCGTCGGTCGTCGCGACGACGAGCGCCACGAGCGAAGAGGGTGACGAAGCCGAGGAAGGCGAGGTCGAGGAGTCGGGCGGGCTCAAATACGACCTGCCGCCGGGCGCGCGGCGCCTGCTGTCGCGCATCGGGCCGTTGACCCCCGAAACCGGCGGCCTTGCGCCCGACGCGTTCGGCGTGCGCGGCCAATATGCCGCGGCGATCATGCGCAAGACGAACGGCCAGCTCGCGTCGCGTTGGGGACAGATCCTGCTTCGCCGTGCGCTTTCGTCGGCGATCGACACGCCCGACACGATCAACGGCGCCGATCTGGCCGCGGACCGTGCCGGGCTGCTGCTTCGGATGGGCGAATCGATCGCGGCGCGCTGGATCGTCCAGTCGGTCGACTACGACCGCGCGAGCCCGCGCCTCGTCCAGGTCGCACAGCAGACGTTCCTTGCGAATGCGGACCCCGCGGGCCTTTGTCCTTATGTGAATGCGGGCCTTGCGCACGGCGAGGAGCAGTCGTGGCGGCTGGCCGCGGGTATCTGCGCCGGCCTGTCGGGCGAAGCGGGCCCCGCGGGCTGGGCGATCGCGCGGGTGCGGTCGAGCGGACGGATCAACAATTTCGACATCCTGCTGGCCGAACGCGTCCTGGGCGCGACGGGCGCCGGGCGCCGTTCGACGACGATCGAATGGGAAAAGATCGAACAACTCACCAGCTGGCGCTTCGGCATGGCGACTGCGACCGCCATCGGAATCCCCGCCGAATTGCGCAAGACCGAGCCTGCGTACATGCGCGGGTGGACCGTTCTGGCGCCGATGACCGACATGGGCGACCGTGTCGCCGCGGCGCCCGATGCGGCCGCGCGCGGCGTGCTGTCGAGCGAAGCCTATGTTTCGCTGCTCAGTGCGGCGGCGAGCGAGGAAGAACCGCCCGAGGCGCTTGCGGCGCAGACCGACCGGTTGCGGAGCGCGTTCCGTGCGGCGGACGGCAGCGACCGCTACGCCGCGATGGAGGCGCTGTGGAACGGGGGCGACAATCCCGTGCAACGCTATGCGGCGATGGTCGCGACCGCGCGGGCTGCCGCGGGATTGCCGACGTCGGCCGAAGTGGGCGACGATCCCTGGCAGCTGCTCGGATCGATGCTCGCGGGCGGTTACGACAATAATGCGATGGCCTGGGCGCCGCGGATCACCGTCGGCAGCCGCGCCTGGGGTGTCCTCGCCGTCGGTTCGCCGCGGCCGCTGAACGGTGTCGGCGCAAGCAATATCGGAAGCTTTTCGGGCAGCGACGACAGCGAGAATTACCTTCGCTCGAAATTCCTCGTCGCGGCGCTCGCGGGCCTCGGCCGCCTCGACGAAGGGCAGGCCGCGTCGGCGGCGAGCGATCTCGACCTCAACCTCGGCAAACAGACGCGCTGGACACGCGCGATCGACGAGGCGGCGGGACGGGGCGAGCCCGGAATGGTGGCGCTGCTCGCGGCGGCGGGGATGCAAGGCGACTGGTCGGACCTTCCCCCCTATCATCTCTATCACATCATCCGTGCGTTGCGCGAAGTGGGGCTCGGGTCCGAAGCGCGGATGATTGCCGCCGAAGCGCTGGTGCGTGTCTGACGGACAACTGATCGACCGGTTTCTGGAGATGATGGCGGCCGAACGCGGGGCGGCCCGGAATACGCTGGCGGCCTATCGACGCGACCTCGAGCAGGCGGCCGAATTGGTGTCCGGCTCGCTGGGTGAGGCCGGCGCCGCGGATCTCCGGAAATTGATGGCCGATTACCAGTCACTTGCGGCAAGCAGTGCCGCACGCAAACTGTCGGCGCTGCGGCAATTCTTCGCCTTCCTGCTCGACGAGGGCGAGCGCGTGGACAATCCCGCGCTCGACATCGCGCGGCCCGCGACGCGGCGCCCGCTGCCGCGCATTTTGACGCACGAGGATGTCGAGCGCCTTTTCGCCCAGGCCGGCGAAGAAGCCGCGGGCGACGTGCCGCAGGCCAATGCAGTCCGGATGCTGCTGCTGCTCGAGCTGCTTTACGGGTCGGGACTACGCGCGAGCGAGCTCGTTTCGTTGCCGCGGCGCGCGGTGGCCGGCGGACGCGAGTTCCTGATCGTCCGGGGAAAGGGCGACAAGGAGCGGCTGGTGCCGCTGTCGGCGCGCGCGCGCGAAGTGCTCGATCGCTGGCTGCCGCTGCTCGCCGACGGGTCGCCCTGGCTCTTTCCTTCGGGCAAGGCGCATCTGTCGCGCGTGCGGCTGTTCCAGATGCTTCGCGAACTCGCGGCACGCGCCGGGATCGACCCCGCGGCCATCAGCCCGCATGTGTTGCGCCATGCCTTTGCGACGCATCTGCTCGAGGGCGGGGCCGACCTTCGCGCGCTGCAACTGATGCTCGGCCATGTCGATATCGCGACGACCGAAATCTATACGCATGTCGATAGCCGCCGGTTGGTCGAGCTGGTCAATCGCCGTCACCCGCTGGCGCGGATCGATGTCGGGGCCGCAGGCGTTGACGTTGCGGCATCATCGTCCTAGCGACTGCGCATGACAGCCTTTCTGGATTTCGAAAAACAGGTCGCGGCGCTCGATCGGCAGATCGCCGAACTGCGCGAAATGGGTGACGATCCGTCACTGAATATCGACAATGATATCGCAAGGCTGGAGGGTAAGTCCTCGAAACTGTTGCGCGAAATATACTCGCAGCTGACGCCTTGGCAAAAGACGCAGGTCGCGCGGCACCCCGATCGGCCGCATTTCAAACATTATGTCGCGGGCCTGTTCGACGACTGGATGCCGCTCGCCGGCGACCGGAATTTCGGCGACGATCAGGCGATCCTCGGCGGACTCGCCCGCTTCCGGGGCCGCCGCGTGATGGTGATCGGGCACGAAAAGGGCGACGATATCCCGTCGCGCATGAAGCATAATTTCGGCATGGCGAAGCCCGAGGGCTATCGCAAGGCGATCCGCCTGATGCAGCTCGCCGATCGCTTCGGCCTGCCGGTCGTGACGCTCGTCGATACGTCGGGCGCCTTCCCGGGCATCCAGGCGGAGGAGCGTGGGCAGGCCGAAGCGATCGCGCGTTCGACCGAGCAATGCCTCGCGCTGGGTGTGCCGATGGTCGCGGCGATCGTGGGCGAAGGCGGTTCGGGCGGTGCGATCGCGCTCGCGGCGGCGAACCGCGTGCTGATGTTCGAACATGCCGTCTATTCGGTGATCTCGCCCGAAGGGTGCGCATCGATCCTGTGGCGGACGTCCGACAAGGCAGCCGACGCGGCGACTGCAATGAAGATGTCGGCGCAGGATCTGCTGGGGCTCAAGGTCATCGACCGTATCGTCCCCGAGCCCGTCGGCGGCGCGCACCGCGCCCCCGACGTCGCGATCCAGTCGCTCGGCGATGCCATCGCGCAGGAACTCGAGTCCCTGGCCGGGCTGCCGCGCGAGGCGCTGCTCACCGCGCGCGAGGACAAGTTCCTTGCGATGGGCAGGGCCTGAGCGCCGGAACCCGATCGACCCTTTCGCGTTCGAATCCCGAAAAATGAGCGGCGGTGCGTGCGGCACCGCTTGCCTTGCAGCGTTTCGGGGATATCCCTGAGCAAAAGGGTTGAGCGGGAGGCATTGTGATGATGCGGAACAAGGGAAAACGGCTGGCGGCGGCGCTGGCGGTCGGCGGTCTGGTCTTTGCGGGCGCGGCGAGCGCGCAGTTGAAGGCGATCAAGACGCAGACGAATATCACCGCTGCCGAGCGCAAGCAGGGTGACGAGGCGCATCCGCAACTGCTCCAGGAATTCGGCGGTGCCTATGCCGGGCCGCAGGCCGCCTATGTCAACCGCATCGGGCAGAAGATCGCCGTGCAATCGGGCCTGTCGCGCACGCCCAGCGATTTCACGGTAACCTTGCTCAACTCGCCCGTGAACAACGCCTTCGCGATCCCCGGCGGCTATGTCTATGTCACGCGTCAGTTGATGGCGCTCATGAACGACGAGGCGGAGCTTGCGGGCGTCCTTGGCCACGAGGTCGGCCATGTCGCGGCCCAGCACAGCAAGAAGCGCCAATCGGCGGCGACGCGTAACACGATTCTCGGCGTTCTCGGTGCGGTGATCGGCGGAGCGATCGGCGACAATGGCGGGCTGCTCGGGGGCCTTGGCGGGCTTCTTCAGAATAATGCGATGCAGGTCGCGCAACTTGCGACGCTGGGCTTTTCGCGCAGCCAGGAACTCGAAGCGGACCAGCTTGGCGTCCAATATCTGAAGAGCGCGGGTTACGACCCGCTCGCGCTGTCGACGATGCTTGCGAGCCTCGCGAACCAGACGAGCCTCGAAGCGCGGTTGTCGGGCGGCGATGCCCGCGCGCTGCCCGAGGGGGCGAGCACGCACCCCGACCCCGCGTCACGCGTCAAGAATGCGCAGACGCTGGCTGCCAGGGCCGGCGGGACGGGGGGCGTGCGCAACGCCGACGCCTTCCTCGCGTCGGTCGATGGCGTGCTCTATGGCGACGATCCGGCGCAGGGCGTCGTCGAGGGGCAGGAGTTTCTCCATCCCGATATGCGTCTGAAGTTCGCGGTACCGAACGGCTATGGGATGCAGAACGGGACCACCGCGGTGTCGGTCAGCGGCAACGGCGGACAGGCGCAGTTCACGACCGCGGCGTACAACGGCGACATGAACGCCTACATCGCGGCCGCGTTCAAGGCGGTGGCGGGCAATGCGCAGCTCAGCCCGGGTCCGATCCAGCGGACCACCGTGAATGGTATCCCGGCCTATTATTCGGTCGCGCGCGCGAACACCCAGTCGGGGCAGGTCGACGTGACGGTCTTCGCCTATGAATTTTCGAAGACGAGCGCGTTTCACTTCGTGTCGCTGACGCAGGCAGGCGGCGCAGGCGTGTTCAATTCGATGTTCAACAGCGTCCGGCGGCTAAGCGCAGCCGAAGCCGCAGCGATCAAACCGCGGCGGATCGACGTGATAGCTGTCGCCCGGGGCGACACGGTCGCGACGCTCGCGCGCCGCATGGCGTACAGCAACTACCAGACCGAACGCTTTCAGGTGCTCAACCGGCTGACCGCAACGAGCCGGCTGACCCCCGGGCAGAAGGTGAAAATCGTCGTCTATGCAGCGAAATAAGCGCCGCGATTGAAAAGCGCGGCGCCGGACGCAAAGAAAAAGGGCGGTGGAAGCCACCGCCCTTCTCTTTTTCGGTTTCCTGCGCGAGGCGCAGGAGACGCCGCCGTGATTACGGGGTCGTCTTCAGGCCGTTGTCAACCTTGGTGAAGGTCGACTTGACGCTGCCACCAACGGCCGACATGGCCGAGATGCCGGCGACGGCGATGAGAGCGGCGATCAGGCCGTATTCGATGGCGGTCGCGGCCTTGGTGTCGCGAACGAACTTCTTGATGAACTTCATGTCTGGTCTCCTGACATTCACTTACCCTGTTGACGGTCTGGTCGTGGTCAACGATTGCAAGTTAGGGGCAATTGGTTTTGAAAATCTTAATGCCCCGCTTCACTCTTTGGCGGTCGTGAGTCCCGATTCTGGACGCTTACGGGCCGCCCATCGCCGCGACGCTGTTGTTCGACACCTTCGTCCACATCGAATTGGTCGATGTCCCGACGGAGGTGATGGCAACGATCGCGGCGAGAAATATCAGGGCTAGGATCAGCCCATATTCGACAGCTGTCGCGGCCCTGGTCGACCGCAGCAGCCCAAGAAACTTGTTCATTGTTCCGCCCCTAACTGAAGTTATAGTTCCCGAGGCTTCCGAGGGTCGCACAGGAAGGTTAACAATTTGTCCGCGTCGTCCGGCGGAATCGCCGCAAAATCCATGCTTCCCGTCGTTGCCGTGGCGCTCGTCGACCGCGACGGGCGGCTGCTCGTCCAGCAACGGCCCGAGGGCAAATCGATGGCCGGACTGTGGGAATTTCCCGGCGGCAAAGTCGAGCCGGGCGAGACCCCCGAGGCGGCGCTGATCCGCGAGCTCGCCGAGGAACTGGCGATCGACGTCGATCACAGCTGCCTGGCGCCCGCCTGTTTCGCGAGCGATACGCTCGGCGACAAGCATCTGTTGTTGCTGCTCTATGTTTGCCGCAAATGGGGCGGTACGCCCGTCGCCCAGCATGCGAGCGCGCTGCGCTGGGTCCGCGCGGTCGAACTTCACGGCCTCGACATGCCGCCGGCCGACATCCCGCTGATCGGCTTGCTCGAGGCCCTGATCTAGGGCTTCGTTTTCAGCGCCTCGGCGAGCGAGGCACCCGCGCTGCCGCGCCGTGCCGGTTGTGGCTGGTCGGGATGCGGCGCCCATCCGCTGAAATAGACGATACGGAATATCTCGGCCACGCGCCCGTCGGGATCGGCCTGCGCGGCAAAGGCGGCTGCGATTCGCGCGGCCTCTTCACGCGTCAGCGGCGGCGGTGGAGGTGCGAGGCGCGAGGCGAGTCCCACAGCGCGAAGGTCGCGGACGAGCGCGAACCAGTCGCCATAGCGGACGGTCAGCGCCTCGACATCGACGACGGGGAGGGTGAAGCCGGTACGCTGAAGCAGATTGCCCATCGCCGAGAGATCGATCTGCGGATGCAGGCGCGCGACGGACCGGACGCCGTCGCTCATCACCGCGCGGCGCTGGCGCACGAGACTGCCATCGCCGACGAACGCGCCGAGCAGGAGGCCGTCGGGCACGAGCAATGCGCGCATCCGCACGAGCGCGCCGGGGACGTCGTTGACGCTGTCGAGCCCGCCCGGCCAGACGATGAGGTCGAAGCTCGCCAAAGGCAGGTCGATGGCGTCGGCTTCCCCGACCTGCGCGCCGCTCGTCGCAGCGAGGCGAGGCCCGGCTTCGAACAGCGTCACCGTGCTGCCGCGCGCGCGGAGCGCGGCAGCGAGCGCGGCATCGTGCGCGCCGATCAGCAACACGCGTCCGAATTCGCGCGTCACCATCGACAGCCGGTCGAGCAACGTGTCCGCAATGATCGGCGCGAGGAAGTTCGCCGCGGCCGGTAAGGCGGCAAGGCGGTCGCGCTGCGCCGCGTGGCGGGCTGGGGAAAAGAGCATCGGAGGCTGCGCCATGCGCGCGCTTGTGCCTCCGCGCGCAATGCTTCACAAGTCCCGGCATGGACACGGCCATGGGGGACGCCGAAATCGAAGCGCCGGTCGCGGCCGGTATCGTACGCGCCCGTCCCCTCCGCCGGATGGCCCGGGCCATCGTCGACTATGCCCTGCCGCCACGGTGTCCCGGTTGCGGCGTGATCGTCGGCGACGACCGGCAGTTCTGTCTGACCTGTTGGTCGTCGCTTCATTTCCTCGACGGGCCGGCATGCATGCAATGTTCGATTCCGTTGCCCACGGCGCTGCCGGGGACCGCGATCAGCTGCGGCGCTTGTATGGCCGTCGCGCCGCCCTTCGACGGCGCTCCCTCCGCCGTTGCCTATGGTCCCGTGGCGCGCACCGTCGCCTTGCGCCTCAAATATGGCCGGCGCACCGGACATGCCCGGTTGATGGCGCAATTGATGGCGCGGCATCTGGCCGCGATGCGGCGCGGTGAGGATATGCTGCTCGTCCCGGTGCCGCTCCACCGCTGGCGGCTCTGGTCGCGCGGGTTCAACCAGGCCGCGCTCGTCGCCGATGCGCTGTCGCGGATCAGCGGAATCGCGCATGATCGCGATCTGCTGACCCGCGCGCGCGCGACGGCGGCCCTGCGAGGGAAGGGGCGGCGCGAGCGCGAGCGGATCGTCAAAGGCGCGTTCGCGCTGGCGCCGGATGCGAAAGCGCGAGCGGCGGGAAAGCATCTGGTGCTGATCGACGACGTCCACGCGAGCGGTGCGACGTTGCGTGCGGCGGCGAAGGCGTTGCAGCGCAGCGGCGCCGCGCGAATCTCGGCGCTCACGTGGGCGCGCGTCGTTCCGGATGCGCTGATGACAGGCAACATATTTGACTTTGCGAACGTTGATTCCGATATGCATGATGAAAGGATCACAGGATAGTCACATGGCGAAGATCGAAATCTATACGAAGGCCTTTTGCGGATATTGCGCCCGCGCCAAGGCGCTGCTCGACCGCAAGGGCGCCGACTATCGGGAACTCGACGTGACGATGGATCGCACGGGGTTCGAGACGATGATCGAGCGTGCCAACGGCGGGCGTACCGTGCCGCAGATATTCATCGACGGCCGCCACGTCGGCGGCAGCGACGACCTTGCGGCGTTGGAGGCGAAGGGCGAACTCGACGCACTGCTCGGCGCGGCCTGACGCTTGATCGTATTCGACCTCTGCTGCGCCGCCGGCGATCACCGGTTCGAAGCATGGTTCGCGAGCAGCGAGAGCTTTGCCGGCCAGCAGTCGCGCGGGCTGATCGCGTGCCCGATATGCGGCGACAGCGAGGTGAAGAAGGCGGTCATGGCGCCGCGGGTCGGCGCCAAGTCGAACCAGATGGCGAGCCCGCCCGCGAAGCCGGCGGAAACGCCCGCCGAGCCGGGCCCCGAACTGGTGCGCAAGGTGTTGGCCGAGATCGCGGCGAAGCAGGCCGAAATGCTGCCGCAATCGCGCTGGGTCGGCCGCGATTTCGCCGATGCCGCGCGCGCGATGCACGAGGGCCGCGCCGCGGAAGACCTGATTCACGGGCAAGCGTCACCCGAAGAAGCGCAGGCGTTGCGCGATGACGGCATCGCTGCAATGCCTTTACTCGTGCCGATCGTTCCGCCGGAAGCCGCGAACTGATTGACCTGTCGCGGGCCCCGCCGCTAAACGAGCGGCGGCGCGCCCATAGCTCAGCAGGATAGAGCGTCGGATTCCTAATCCGAAGGCCACAGGTTCGAATCCTGTTGGGCGCACCATTCGCCAACTGCCCTCCATGTATCGTTATGGCGGCCCAACCTGCGATCGCAAACTGGTCGGGTCGGAAGCTGGCGCGCGTTCCCGGTAGCTCGCGCCGGGGCGGGGGTGCCTAACGCGGAAGATGGGGGCTTGTTTCAGTCGCCCAACCAATCGGTTGTGATCTTTCCCCTATGCCCCTCCGGCGCCAGCGCGGCGCGCAGGGCTTCCAGCAGCGGCGGCAGCGCCTGCATGAAGGCGTAGGGCGGGTTGAGGATAAAAAGGCCCGCGCCGTTATAGATGTCGGGCTGATCGCTATCGTACAACCAATGCTCCACCACCAGAAACTTCGGGATGCCGAGCTTGCGTAGCTGCGCCTTCCAACGCGCATGCGCGGCGCGGTCTTTCAGCGGATACCATATCACCGTCACGCCATGCGCCCATTTGCGGGTGGCGGCGGCGAGGGTGGCGGTGATACGCGCGCGTTCATCGGTCTGCTCGTACGGCGGGTCGACCACCACCACGCCGCGCGCGGTGCGGGGCGGCAGCAGCGCCAGCCAAAGCTCGTAGGCATCGCGCTGATGCACGGCGGCGGATGTGTCGCGCATCGCGCCGCGCAGGGCATAGGCGTCGTCGGGATGTTTCTCGTTCAGGATCAGAAAATCCTGTGGGCGCAGAAGCTGCGCCAGAAATCGCGGCGATCCGGGGTAGAGGCGAGGCTCGGCCCCGGCATTCACCGCCTGCACGGCGGCGCGATAGTCTTCGAGCAACGGGTTCGTGTCGGCAAAGGCGCGCACGACGCCCTGTGTCGCCTCGCCGGTGCGCCTCGCCTCGTCGCCGCCAAGGTCGTACAGCCCGCAACCGGCATGGGTGTCGATCAGGGTGAGCGGGCTCTCTTTGAGCTGCAACGCCCGCACGAGCGCGATAAGCAGGCTGTGCTTCACGACGTCGGCGCTATTGCCGGCATGAAAGCTGTGGCGATAATTCATTGTAATTCAGATCCCGGCAATCTGCCCTTGTACGAACCGCCGGCGCGGAAGCCGAGCGCGAGGCGATGGAAGCAGCCAATCGGGTGCCCGTATAGCGTCGGGCGGAAAGCTTCAAAACATTCTGCGCAAGGCCTCGCATAAACAGGCGCGCCGACGGTTGCCGTATGCGGATGCCGCGTTTAGCCATAGGGCATGAGCCGCCTTTCGATCCGCATCGCGCTTCTGTCCTTCGCCGTCCTTGCTTTTCCCGCCGCGGCCGCCGCCGCGGTGCTCTACACGGGCGCCACGGTCATTGACGGGACGGGCGCGCCGCCACGTGCGGATCAGGACATATTGGTCGAGGGCGAGCGGATCGTGGCGGTGGGGGGCGAAGGGAGCCTCGGCGAGCGGACCGCCGGCGCCCGCCGCGTCGACCTGAAGGGTCGCTATGTCATCCCCGGGTTGATCGACAGCCATGTTCACCTCGCGACGCCGCCAAATCGCACCCGCGCCGAAGCGATATTGCGGCGCCAGCTTTACGGCGGCGTCACCGCGGTGCGCGACATGGCCGACGATCTGCGCGCGGTCGGCGAACTCGCGCGCGCATCGCTGACGGGTGAGATCGCCGCGCCGGACATATTCTACGCCGCGCGGATGGCAGGGCCGCCCTTCTTTCAGGACCCGCGCGTGCTGTCGGTCAGCCGTGGATTCAAGCCGGGCACGGCGCCATGGATGCAGGCGATCGACCGCGGCACCGATTTGCGCGTCGCGGTGACGCTGGCGCGCGGCACTTCGGCAAGCGCGATCAAGATCTACGCCGATCTTTCCGCCGAGCGCGTCCGCGCGATTACGGCCGAGGCGCACCGTCAGCACATGATGATCTGGGCGCACAGCTCGGTCTTTCCGGCCCGGCCGTCCGACGTGATCGCGGCGGGCGCCGACGTGGTGAGCCACGTGTGCTATCTGGGCTATGAGGTGCAGCCCAGAAATCTGGCCGCCTATGAAGACCGGACGCCGGTGCGCCAGGAGCTGCTCGCTCCTGCGGGTGACGATCCCGTGGTCGCGCGGCTCTATCGCGCGATGCTGAAGCAGGGAACGATTCTCGACGCGACGGGCAATCTGTTCGTGAAATTCGAGGCCGACCGGAAGGCGCACCCCGAAAAGAAGCCGCTGCGCTGTAGCGGGGCGCAAACGATCCGTCTGACGCAGCAGGCATGGCGCGCGGGCGTACCGATCTCGACGGGGACCGACTATGTCGATCCCGCGGACGATCGCTGGCCCGAGGTTCATGAGGAATTGCGCTTTTTGGCGAACGACGTCGGCATGCCGCCGCTCGCGGTGATCCGGTCGGCGACGCTCGTCGGTGCCGAGGCGGCGGGGCAGGCGGCGAACATGGGGTCGATCGAAACGGGCAAGCTCGCCAATTTCGTCGTCCTCGCCGCCGACCCCGTGCGCGATATCGCGAACATCGGGACGATCGAAATGACCGTCAAGCGCGGGCGCGAATATCGGCGCGCGGACTATGTGCCCCTGATGATGGAGGAAATGGGCGATGACGATTGAACGGCGCGCGGTGATGCTCGGCGCGGCGGGATTCGCTGCGAGCGCGATGATCCCGGACCGGAGCTGGGCGGTCGTTCCCGACAGCCGCCGGTGGACGATCGTCAACGCGCTCGGCGGCCTCGGCGATCCGAACGATCCCGATGCGAAAGACCCCTATTCGCCGCGCGTTCTCGCCGAAGCGCATGCGTCGGGGGTGACCGCGATCAATTGCACTTTCGGCTATGTCGCGGGCCCTGCCGATCCGTTCGAGAAAAGCGTCGCCGACGTCGCCGAGATGGACATGTTGCTGCGGCGCTACCCGCGCGACCTCGTCAAGATATTGAGCGTCGCCGATATCCGGCGTGCGAAGGCCGAGAAGAAGATCGGCATCATCTATGGCTTTCAGAACGGCGCGATGATGGGGAAAGACGCGAACCGCGTCGACATTTTCGCCAATCTCGGCGTACGTATCTTCCAGCTGACCTACAATCCGGTGAACCAGCTTGGCGGCGGGTCGATGGCGGCGGACAATCCGGGGCTTACGGATTTCGGGCGCGAAGTGATCGCGCGGCTGAATGCGCAGCGGATGATCGTCGATCTGTCGCACAGCGGCGAGCGCACCTGCCTCGAAGCCGCGCGCGCGTCGACGGCGCCGATCTCGATCAACCATACCGGGTGCCGCGCGGTCACCGACCTGCCGCGCAACAAGAGCGACGCCGAGCTGCGCCTGGTGGCGGAGCGCGGCGGATTCGTCGGCATCTATTTCATGCCGTTCCTCAACATGTCGGGACATGCCCGCGCCGAGGACGTCGTGGCGCATATCGATCATGCGGTGAAGGTTTGCGGTGAAGACCATGTCGGGATCGGGACCGACGGCTATGTGACGCAGATCGACGATCTCAAGCTTTACGAGGCGGCGCTGGCGAAAGAGATCGCCGAGCGCCGCGCCGCCGGGATCAGCGCGACGGGCGAACGGCCCGACACCTATCCTTTCGTCGTCGACCTGCGCGGCCCGGACCAGTTCCGCAAGCTGATCGGCCTCCTGTCGGCACGCGGCTATTCGTCGGCGCGGATCGAGAAGATCATGGGACTGAATTTCCTGCGCCACGCCGAGGGCGTCTGGGGTGGCTGATCCGATCGCCTTCATCGACGCTGGCGAGGTGCGGGCGCGGCTGAGCCACGCCGATTGCGTCCCCCTGATGAAGACGGCGATGATAGCGCTTGCCGAGGGCCGCAGTCAGCAGTTGTTGCGCGGGATCATAGACTTGGGCGGGGGCGACCTCTTCGGGGTGATGCCTGGCGCGCTCGATGGCGCGGGGTTCGGTGCCAAGGTCATCAGCGTCTTTCCCGCCGCCGCGGCGACGGGCGGATCGCATCAGGGGCTGATCCTCCTTTTCGACCGGACGAGCGGCGCGCCAGTGTGCGTGATCGACGCGGGCGAAGTCACCGCAATCCGCACCGCGGCGGCGTCGGCCGCGGCGACCGATGCGCTCGCGCGGAGCGATGCGGCGCGACTGGCGCTGCTCGGGACCGGCGAACAGGCGTGGCATCACGCTGCCGCGATCCGCCACGTGCGCGCGATCGAAGAGGTCATTGTTTGGGGGCGGTCCGCCGCGAAGGCCGAGGCGCTCGCGCGGCGCATCGCCGATTTGGGGGTGCGTGTCCGCACTGCCGGTTCGGTGGCTGACGCCGTGGCGGGTGCCGACATCGTTTGCGCGCTCACCGCTGCGGCCGATCCGATCCTTCTCGATCGCGACGTCGCGGACGGCACGCACGTCAATGCCGTCGGATCGAGCCGGGCGGGCCCGTCGGAAATCGACGAAACGCTCGTCGCCCGTGCGCGCTTCATTCCCGACCACCGCGCGGGTGTGCTGGCGCAGGGCGCGGAATATCTGCGCGCGAAGGCGGCGGGGCTGATCGACGAGACGCACGTGCTTCCGGAGATCGGTCATGTCTTTGCCGGGACCGAACCGGGTCGGATCGATGCGCGCGATGTCACCATCTATAAATCTCTGGGCTCGATCGTGCAGGATCTGGCCGCCGCGGCCTGGTTGTGGCGGCGGGCGGGCAGATGACCAATATGTAATCCTGTGGCCATCGGCCGGGCAGGGAGCGGGTTCCATAGAGAGGGCGTCGGATGAACCGGTCCAACCCATCCCCCTGACCCTGGCCAGGACCGGTTCATCCAGGCAACGCCCGCTATCTGGGGCGGATCAACTGTCTAGGAGTCGAACCCATGCGTAACTTTGCCAAGCTCGCCGCCGCTGCCGCCCTGTCGGTCGCGATCGCCGGATCCGCCTTTGCTGCGACCCCCGCCGCACAGCCGGCCAAGAAGTCGGCGACCGCCAAGGCGCCGGTGAAGAAGACCTCGTACCACAGCGCGAAGAAGACCGAGAAGAAGGGCCAGTAACGCCCGGCTTTCGCTCCGGTCCACGGAAAAAGGCCAGTCCGCACCTTGCGCGGGCTGGCCTTTTGCGTTGGTGCGAACCGAATGATCAAAATATTGCCATTTGGCCTTTAATCGACTATATAATGCCAAATGGAGATATTCGATGTTGGCCCTGCACCCGATTGATACCGCGCCGCACGCCTTTCGCCCCGATCCGATCACGCAGGAAGAGGGGGTGGCGATGTTTCGCGCTGCGCTGGGGTTGTTCGGCAAATGGGATGTGACCGACGAGCAGGCGGCAACATTGCTCGACATGCCGCTGCGCAGTTACCGCCGGTGGAAGGCCGAAGGTCCTGGCCGGCTGTCGCGTGACGCCCGTGCGCGCCTTTCGAACCTGATGGGGATTCACAAGGCGCTGCGCATCCTGTTTACCGAGGTGCAGCGCACCTATGCGTGGATCAAGGCGCCGAATGCCGCCTTCGCCGGCGCGAGCGCGCTCGACATCATGCTCGGCGGCGAGCTTACCGATCTGATGCGCGTACGACGCTATCTCGACGCCGAGCGTGGCGGATGGTGACCGCCGCGGAGCGGGTGGTCAGGATCGAATGGACGGGGGCGGTACGGATCATCCGCAGTCTGTTCCCGCCGATCGACCTGTTCGAAGACATCGCCGATCCCGCCGACTGGCCGCTGCTTCTCTCCGCCGAGCAGAAGACGAACCCGCGGATCATGGCGACGGTCGGCAACCTCGACCTCATACCCGCCGAGCGCCGCGTCGGCGGCCAGGGCGCATCGTTCCTGATGGCGCCCTTCACCCACGTCAGCCCCGACCGGCCCAGCCGCTTCTCCGACGGGCGCTACGGCGTGCTGTATGTCGCGAAATCCTATGTGACGGCATTGTTCGAGACGATCCATCATCATGCGCGCTTTATGGCGCGTACGGCCGAAGCGCCGGGATGGACGTCGCAATTTCGCGAAATCGTGCTGACCGTTGCGGCCGACCTGCACGATTTGCGGGAAGGCGGTCGCGTGCAGGACTGCCTCGATCCCGATGATTATACGGCCGCGCAAGCGTTCGGCGCGCGTCGCCGCGCTGCGGGAGAGGATGGCATCGTCTATCCCAGCGTACGGCATCCGGGCGGCGAGTGCGTCGGCCTCTTCTATCCCGATGGCGCATCGGCACCGATGCAGGGGCGGCACCTCGACTATCATTGGGATGGAAGGACCGTCGATCTGGTTCGCGACGCGGGGACGGGCGCCGTCTTTCGTGTCGTCGACGAATAGACCGGGTCAGCCCGGCGCGACGGCGGGTGCCGCCAGGCGGTCGATACGCGTTTCGCGCTGGATGCCGGCGCCGAACCGCTCCGCGATCAGCGCGAGCGCGGCGTCGGGGTCGGCCTTCGCCCCGCATACGAAGATGTCGATCGCCGCGACGCCATGCTCGGGCCAGGTGTGGATCGAGATGTGCGATTCGGCGAGGAGCGCGACGCCCGTCACGCCATTACCGTCGCCGAAGTGGTGGAGCCGCAGTTCGAGCAGCGTGACGCGCGCGGCAATCGCGGCGTCGCGCAGCACCACGCCGATGAAGTCGGGATCGTCGAGCCGCGTGCCGCCGGCAAGGTCGGCGATGAGGTGCAGGCCGTGGCCGAGCGGGTATTTGGACATGGTCAGAGCAGGCTCGTGAAGGAATGGCCAAGGGCGCGCATCGCGCCCTCAGCCGCCAGGACACCGCGATAATGCGCTTCTTCGAAAAGCGACAGCCCGCTGATGTCGGAATGCGCGAGGAAGATGGGTCCTGCGACCTGCTGCGCGGCGCGGCGTGCCGGGTCGTCGAGGAAACCGGGCGTCGGGCGGATCATCGCATGACCCCAGCGCCAGACGTCGATCCGCTCGATCGCGCCGGCAAGATCGGGGTTCATCGCGGCGAGGTCGGCGGCGACGATCGCCTGCCATTCGGCGAGGCTGCGGTTCAGCAGCAGCGCGCGCGCCTTCGCCGGCGTCTCGCGCGAGAGCGGCAGATACCAGGTCAGCACGCGCGGCGCGCCGGCATCCGATGCGGTCTGGTGCCCCGCGACGACATAACCGAGCGACTCGCTCGCCGCAGAGACATTGTCCCAGGCGAGCGGCACGCCGCGGCCGCGCGGTGGGCGAGCGACCGTGACGTTGGCTACGACCCACGGGGCATAGGAGAAGGCGCCGACGGCTGCGGTGTCGGGAGCGACGCGCGTCGCGACGAAGTGCGGCATGGCAAGCACGACGGCGCGCGCGCGCGTACGGATCGAACGGCCGCTGCGATGGTCGAAACGGTCGACGACGACCGCGTCACTCTCGCGCGCCGCGGAAAAGACGCTGCTCGCCGGACGGACGCGATCCGCGAAACGCGCGGCCATTAATGCGGCGAGGCGGCCGTTCCCTTCGGGCCAGGTGAGTTCGCGGTCGCCGTCGCCATCGGCGGCCCAGCCGCGCCGCGCGGCAAAATAATGGATGCCGGCCCAGGCCGACACGTCGTGCGGCTCGGCTCCATAATCGTCGCGGCAGCAATAGCGAAGGTGCGCGAGAAGCACGGGCGAAGTGAAGCCGTTTGCCGAAAGCCAGGCGGCGAAGCTTTGCCGGTCGAGCGTGCGATAACGTTCGTCGCGGCTCGAATAGGCCGAGGGGACCGCGAAGGCGGGGCGCCCATCGCTGCCGACGGCCGCGCGAAAATCGGCGATGCGCGCGAAAAAGGCGTCGCGCTGGCGCGCGTCTTCGGCCGACAGGCCGCGACGGGGATAGAGCCCCTCCTGCCATTCGCCGCGCCAGAGCAGTCGCTCTTCGAGGTCGGCGCAAAGCTGATAGGGGTCGTAACGCGGCGCGCCATCGCCATCGTGTCCGACGATCATCCCGAAGCGGCGGAGCATATGGCGCAATGCCACGGCCTCGCGGTTCGGCACCGGCAGATAGTGTGCGCCGAGCGGATAGGCCGAAATGGCGTTGCGCCCCGAACGCGCGTTCCCGCCCGTGTGATCCTCGAGCTCGTAGAGCAGGAAATTCTCGAATCCGGCTTCAGCCAGCGTCCAGCCGGCGGCGAGACCCGCAACGCCGCCTCCGGCGATCAGGATATCGACGGTTTCTTCGGCGCCCTCGGGTACGGGAAACTTGCGGTCGCGCAGGCGGTGACCGCGCGCGAAATCCGTACCGTCGAGCGTTCCGGGGAAGGGCGTCTGTTCGCCGCACCCCGGTAGCATCGCCGCGGCAGCGAGCCCTGCGGTTCCGGCAAGCACCCGCCGCCGCGTCGGCTCAGCCTTCATATTTCGACCATTCCTCGGCGAAGCTGCGCACCAGTGCCTGGTTGTCGAGGCGGTTCACCGGCGCCGGTCGCCGCGCCATATCGGGCGGAAAATCGAACAGCAGCGGCTCGCTTGCTGCGGTCAGGAACCGGAGACCCTTGGGCAAGGTCGCGGTGGCGGGAAGCGCGCAATGGCCGGCGAGCGTAAAGCCCCATTCGCCGAAGCTCGGGACATAGGCGTGATAGCCGCGCGCGGTCAGCCCCGCGGCTTCGAGCGTGCTCGCGACGGTCCAGTACGAGCGCGGCGCGACCAGCGGAGACGTGCTCTGGATCGCCATGATGCCGTCCGGCGCCAGGACGCGCGCGACCTCGCGATAGAAGCTTTCGGTATAGAGCTTGCCGAGCGCGAATTCGGTCGGATCGGGAAAATCGACGATGATCACGTCATAGCGGCCGCGCGCATGGCGGATCCAGCGGAAGGCGTCGGCATTTTCGACCTTCAGCCTGCGCGAGGCGAGCGAACCCTCGTTGAGCGCCGCGAGCGCGGGGCTGTCGCGGAAAAGCCGCGTCATTTCGGGGTCGAGGTCGACGAGCGTGACCTTCTTTACGCGGGGATCGCGCAGGATTTCGCGCGCCGCGAGCCCGTCGCCGCCGCCGAGGATCAGCACATGCGCCGGATCGGCGGAGCGCCCGAGGGCGGGCCAGACGAGCGCTTCGTGATAGCGATATTCGTCGCGCGAAGAGAATTGCAGATTGCCGTTGAGATAGAGGCGCAGGTCGTCGCCGCGGCGCGTGAGCACGATGCGCTGGAACCGCGTCGAACGCGCATAGACGACGGGCTCGTCGTAGAAGGCGACTTCGGACCAGCGCTGCAGCTTTTCGGCGTGGGTCAAGCCGCCGACGAGCGTCGCAAGGACGAGCAGCGCAGCCGCAAGGTCCATGAGGACGGGCCGCGAGCGGCGGAGTACCCAGATCAGCGCGAGCGCGACGAGGACGTTGGCGATCCCGAAAACGAACCCGGTACGGATCATCCCGAGATAGGGGACGAGGACGAGCGGAAAGAGCACCGACGCGATCAGCGCACCGACATAGTCGAAGGTCAGCACGTTCGAGACGAGCTCGCGAAAGGCGAACCGGTTCTTGAGGATGCGGATCAGCAACGGAATTTCCAGCCCGACGAGCGTCCCGATCGCGAGCACGAGCGAATAGAGCGCGAACCGGAAATCGCCGACGACCGGAAAGAGCAGGAAGAGCCCCGCGGCCGACCAGCCGCCGAGCAATGCTATGAGCAGTTCGACGCGCAGAAAGACCGACAATTCGTCGCCCACGACATAGCGCGACAACCAGCTGCCGATGCCCATCGCGAAGAGATAGGCGCCGATGACGGTCGAAAATTGGGTGACGCTGTCGCCGAGCAGGTAGCTCGCCAGCGTTCCCGCCAGCAGCTCATAGATCAGCCCGCAGGTCGCGACGACCAGGACCGACAGGAGCAGGACGAAGGCAAGCGAGGGGCCGTCGACCTGCGGCTCGGCTTCAGCCATGCATGACCGCGGCGATGATGTTCGAAATGCTGATCGCAACCGCACCCGCAAGCAGCGCGACCGCCATATTCTTGCGCTCGATGATCTCGGCCCACAGCTTGCCGGGGGTGAGAAGGTCGACGAGCACGAAGCTCAGGATGAAGATGACGATGCCGACCACGGCATAGACGAGCGTCGCGAGGAAGATATCGGTTGTCAGCATGACCGTCCTTTCAGTTATTTATGCGTCGGGCCGCGCACGAGCGCGGACGACGTCCCCTTGTCTTCGTCCGAAAATGGCGACCAGCCGTAATAGGCGGCCGCGACCGATCCCAGAAAGACCAGCGCGCACCAGGCGGCGAATATGGTGAGGCGTGCGCTCATCGCTTTCTCCTAATCCGATCGCCACCAGAGGATGAGCAGCGGCATCCCGAACAGCAGCACGAGTTCGAGCCAGAAATTGCCCCACATCACCCCGCCGGCGCTCGCCTTGAAATCGACCTGGATGCGCTCGCCACCATCCCAGCTTCCCGAGGATGGCTGCGCATCCCATGGGCCGGGCGCGACCGTTCCGGGGCCGGTCTGGACGCCATAGACTGCGGGCGGCGCATCGACGGGACGCGCTGGCCAGCTATGCGCGCTCGCATCGACGACGATGCTGTAGGTACCGCGCGGGATCGACGAGAATTTGGTCGCGTTGGAATAGCCGCCCTCGGTCCATGCCCCGTCGCTGTCGGTGCCCGAATAGCGCTCGACGACGCCATAAGCGGTGTAGCCGCGCTGCGTCTTTTGATCGACGAGCATGAAGTCGAGGTCGATCCAGCGATTGTAGAAGCTGCTCGACCGTGCGTCGATGGTTACCGCCTGATACGATCGATCGATCGTCAGCGTCCCGATGGTCAGTGTCTGCTCGGGCCCGTCGACCGCGACGTTGAGGCTGCCTTTCGTCGACGCCGTCGCAAAGCCGAATGCGATCATCACCACGAGCGAGAGGAAAAGCGTGCCGAGCGCCAGCCCGAACATCTTGGGCAGGTCGCTGTAGCGCGTGAGGTCTATTTCTCCGCCGCCGAGGAGGCCCATCCCGCCGCCATCATCGTCATCGTCCCAGCCGCCTCCGGACGGCGGAAGGCCGAAAGAGGCATGGATGTTACCTGCACTCAGCGATACGAGCTGCGTCCAGTTGATCTCGCCATTCGTCCATTCGGCGGAAAGCGTCTCGTTGCCGCGGCTATAGGTCGATGCCGTCACGCGGTCGCCTGCGCGCACACGCCAATAGAATTCGCCGACCACCCGGTCGGTCGTCGTGGTGACGGGATCATAGTCGATATCGAAGCGCGACCCGCGCCAGACGACGTTCCGCCCGTCGACGAGCGGGCGGTCGAGCAGCATCGTGCCGAACTGCCATTCGCCTTCGCTGTGAACCAGCCAGCGATAGCCGGCATAGGGATTGAACAGCAGGAACTCGGTCCAATAGGCATCGCCGTCGTTGCGCGCGAGCGCGCCGATCACTTCCCACTCGGTGCCGAACAAGGTGCCGCGCGCGCCGAGCGGTAGCGGCAGGCCATGGATCGCACCCTCATATTTTTCGATCACCGCAACGTCGGGATGCGCGACGTCGAGCAGCGCGCCGCAATATTGGCAACCAAGCGTGACCGAATAGCCCACCGCCTTGACCGCGATCGAACCGCCGCACGACGGACAGGTGATGGCGCGCTCGGCGCTCATTGCAGCGCCGCCGGGATCGACCAGCCCTCGATCGCGCGCAGGTTCGCGGGGGCGAGTTGATGGAGCTCGAGATAGTCGCCGAGCCACGCCGTCGCGCCCGACTCGTCGCGCTGGACGCTGAGCGCGTCGCCGGTCGGCGAGCGGAAATCGACGCTCGTCATCGTGCGCCCGATCGGCGTCGCAAAGGGCAGGTCGCCCTCGCTGCCGAGGCATTCGGCTTCCTTGACGTCGCTCGCCTCGAACGACAGTTCGCCGACCCGCGCCGTGGTTCCGCGCGCCAGGGGCTCTCCGGCGGCAAAGGCCGCGATTGCCGGCTGCTCGAACAGGGCAGGATATTCTTCGCTGATCAGATATTGACCCATCGCCTCGCCGAGCCAGCGATGCACGCCGTCGCTTCCTTCAGCCAGCCATTCGTTCCACGAGCCATCGCTCCAGCCCCAGCGCACGCGTCCGACGAGCGTGAATGCGATGCCCCGCCAGCTGCCCGTGGTACCGAGCTGGAGCGGCGAGACGTCGAACGGCAGGGTCGCAGCGGTACCGACCGCCTCGACCTCTTCACCGCCGCGCCGGATCAGCGTCTGGCAATAGGGACAGGTGACATAGGGCAGCGCGCTGCTGCGCACGGTGACCGCAGCGCCGCACGACGGGCAGGACAAGGTCTGCATCGATCGCCCCCGTTCGCGCGGCTTATTTCACGCGCGCGAGGAGTTCGGCCTTCTTGGTGTCGAATTCCTGTTGCGAGATCGCGCCGATCGTCAACAGCTTGTGCAGCTTTTCGAGGAGGACGAACGGATCTTCGGCGGGGGCTGCCGCGGCTGCCGCAGCGGCGGGCGCTGCCGCAGCGCCAAGTCCTTGCGACATTGCGCCGCCGATCGCCGCCGCCGCCGCGACGCCCGCGCCGACGCCGGCGATACCGCCTTCGGACCCGGCCGCCTTTTCGATCGCCTCGGCCGCCTGGAATTTCGCATATCGATCGAGGTCGCCGATCGCGCGCATCGAGCTGCCCTTGTCGAGATGGCGCTGCACGTCTTCGGGGAGCGACACGCTTTCGACGAAGAAGGTGAGGCAGGAAAGGCCCCATTCGGCGAAGGCCTTGTCGACTTCGGCCTTCAGCTTCTCAGAAAGAGCCTGCTGATTCGCCGCGAGGTCGAGGAAAGCGATGCCGCCGCCACCGAGTGCGGTCGCGATTGCCGTCTGGATCGCCGCGCGAAGCTGTGCCTCGAGCGCGCCGATCCGCACTTCGCGCGTCGTCCCGAGGATGCGCGAGGCGAAGGGTTGAAGCTCGGCGATCCGTACCGAATAGCTGCCGAATGCGCGGACGCGCAGCGGCCCGAAATCGGCATCTCGCACGGTGATCGGCTGCGTCGTGCCCCATTTGAGCGCCGCCTGCTCGCGGAGCGAAAAGAAGACGACATCGGACTTGAAGGGCGATTTGAACGCCTTGTCCCAGTTCATCAGGTTCGACAGGATCGGCAGGTTCGCCGTGTCGAGCGTATGCAGGCCCGCCTCGAAATGATCGGCAAGGCGGCCCTCGTTGAAGAAGGCGGCAACCTGCCCTTCGCGCACCGTCAACTGCGCGCCGTTCTGGATTTCATTGTCGGCGAACGGCACGCGCCACGCGAGCTGGCCCGGTTCCTCGAGCCATTCGATGACGTCGATGAACTGCTTCTTCAGGAAATCGAGCATCACGGGCTCCCAGCTATTGTCCGACAGGTCGTGACGATATCGCGATCGGACGGCTTTGCAAAGGGTTGGCCGCGCCCGGTGCAGGCCATTCGCAACGCGCAAAAAAAGGGAGGGCCGGGGCCCTCCCTTCGTTTTTTGCCGGCTTTGGCGTCAGTCGAGCTTGAAGCGGACGCCGACGCGATACGTGCGGCCGAGCATGTCCGAATAGGTGCTGTTCGCCGCCAGCCCGGTTTCGGGGAGCAGCAGCGGATTGGCATCGAACAGGTTGGTGACGTTGAAGAAGAACTCGGCCTCGGTTCCCGTCTTGAGCGTGACCTTCTGCGTCAGGTTGAGGTCGACGTAGAAGGTGCCCTTGACGTGATTGTTGTCATAAGTCGGGAACTGGCTGGTCGAGGTCGGGCAGGCCGACGTGCACTCGATCGCGTTGGCGAGATACTTGCCCGAGCTGACACCGCGCCCCGTCACCGTGCCCGAGAAGCTCTCGGTCGAATAGTTGAGGTTCGCGCGGAAAATCCATTTCGGCGTGCTCGCCTGACCGCCGTTCGCGCCCACGGTGTTGACCGGCACCGTACCGGCGATACCGGTATCCGACAGATTTTCGATGTAGCGCGTCGCCGTGCCCTTCAGCGTGATGCTGCTCATTTCGCCGACGGGCATGCGATAGGCGGCTTCGAAGTCGATGCCGCGTACCAGCTTGCTGACGAAGTTGAACGGCTGGGTACGGATCAGCTTGTACGGCACCGTCGGCGTCGAGCGCGTCGGATCGTCGGTGATCGCATCGCAATATTCCTGCCGCCCTTCGAAGCAACGATTGACCGTTTCCTGTGCGCTCAGCGAGTCGATCGCATCCTCAAGATCGATGCGGAAATAATCGACCGATGCCGAGAAGCCGGGCAGGAAGCGCGGCGTGACCACCCCGCCGATGTTCCACGAGTCCGCCTTTTCCGGGCGCAGATTGGGATTGCCGGTCGTCAGGCCCGAATAGGGAAAGAATTGCGGCCCGTTCGCGAGGTCGGGCGTGAAGGCGGGATTGCGCACCGAATCGCTGTTCGCGGTGCCCGCCTGGAACAGTTCGTTCAGGTTGGGCGCGCGAATGTCGCGCGAACGCGTGACACGGAACCGGATGTCCTCGATCGGCGCCCAGGTCGCACCGAGCTTCCACGTCGTGACATAGCCTGAATTCGAATAGTCGGTCGCACGCACCGCACCGTTGAACTCGAGGCCGAGGCCGAGCGGGATCAACGTTTCGAGATAGGCTTCCTTCACATTGTAGCTGCCCTTGAACGGCAGATAGTTGCCGACCGACCAGCGGTTCGTCGTCGTGCCGTTGGCGTTGATGATCGGCTGGAACTCCGCCGGCACGCTGCCGCGGATCTTTTCTTTGCGATATTCGGCGCCGATCGCGATGCTGACGTCGCCGGCCCAGGTCGCGAAGGGCGTGAGCGAGAGGTTGGCGCCCGCGACATATTGTTCGAGGACCTGTTTGCGGAACGGGTCGCCGAGCACATAGTCGATCGCCGCCGGATTGGCGACGCCGATACCCAGGCGATTGAGCGGCACGCAATCCGGGTCGTCGTTGGTGGTGACGGTATCGACGTTGATCAGGCACTGGATCGACCCGACCGCATAGCCGCGCGGATTGCCGGCAAGCGCGAAGGCGGCGTTCGAGGCCTGTGCCATCTTCGTGACGTGCATGATGTTGCGCAGCTGTTCGCGCACGTCGGAGCGACCGTACTGCCCATAGACGTCCCAGCGTGCGGCCTTGCCGAACGCGTCGAACTCGCCCTCGGCGCCGACGACGTAGCGTTGCACCGCGCGCTTGTTGTTGATGCCGCGGAACGGCAGGTCGGCGGCGGTCGTCGTGATGCTGACGCTGGTGACGCCGGCAAGCCGCGCGGCGCCGAGCGTCTGGAGCGCGAAGGCGTTACAGGTGATCGGGGTGGGGACGGTCGTGCAACCGGTCGTATTGAGCGTCACCGAGCCGAGGTTCGGGCCGGCGTTGAAGAACACCTCCTGATGATTGTACGACCCTTCGGCGAACAGCGTGACGCCATCGGACACGTCGAAGCTGAGGCGGCCATAGAAGCCGTAGCGGTCGTCCTTCGGCGCAAGGCCGATACGCCGGCCGGAATCGTTCACCCGCCAGTCGCCACCGACGGTGCGCGTGACGGCGGCGGCGCCGCCGAGCGCGGGCGAGTTGAACGAGCCATATTGGAACGGAATGACCTGGCCGTTGTCGCCGAAATAGAGGCCGCGCAGCGAGTTCGCGACGGTACCGGTCGAACCGGTGATGAAACCGCCGGGCGCCTGGTTCGTCTGGCCGGCCTGGCTGCGGAAGGTGATGAAGGCCGGCTGGCCGTTGGTTGCGGTGTAGGCAGGGTTCGCAAAGGCCAGATAGCCCTTGTGGTTCCACGGCCGGTCGTTCGGGTCGACCGAATAGATGCCGTCCTGATGCGCGATTTCGGCGTTGAAGACGAAATGGCCGCGGCCGTCGGCGAAGGACTTGCCGCCCGCGATGCTGCCCGAATAGTTGAAGCCGTCGCCGACGTCGGTGATCCCGACGTCGCCGGAGATGCGCAGTCCCGTCATCTTCTTGTTGAGGATGAAGTTGACGACGCCGGTCACCGCGTCCGAGCCGTAGGCCGACGATGCGCCGCCGGTCACCACCTCGACGCGATCGATCAGCGCCTGCGGAATCGTGTTGATGTCGACCCAGCCGAAGATCGTCGACCCGACCGACCGCCGCCCGTCGACCAGGACGAGGACGCGGTTCTCGCCGAGGTTGCGCAGGTTGAGCGCGTTGATGCCCGCCGAGCCGTTCGAGATGTTCAGGCGCGAGTTGGCAGGTTTGGTCGAACCGGCGAGCTGCGGCAACTGGTTGACGAAGTCCGCGATATTGTTCGACGGCGAGGTGTTCTGGATATCGTCGCGCGTCAGCACGACGACGGGCGTCGGGGCCTTGAACCCGTCGCGCGCGATGCGCGAGCCGGTGACGACGATCTGATCGCCGGCCGCCGCTTCGGTGGTGTCCGCGGCACCGACGTCCTCTTGCGCCAGCGCGGGTGCCCCGTGCGCCAATGCCAGCGCGGCCGTCGCCGCGCCCAGATAGAGCTTGCGGCCGAACGGCCGACGAATTCGTCCAGAATCACGCATTGTAACAGTCCCCTTTTTGCCCGAGGGCGGCGCCGCACGTCATTCGATGCGTGCTTTGGCTTTGCCCTGTTGTCCCACCTGACCGCTCGGCGCGCACTTGGCGCCGTCTGCTTGTATTTGCAGCGATAATCCCTGTACCGGTCGGGCGATCGTCGATGCCGGACCGCCCGGACAGCCGGTTTCATGACATGGAGGTTACAGGGTGGGGGAAACCGGTCAACAGCTTCGCAGCTAACCTCGCGATATGGACGTATAGCCCAAAGGAATGGGGCGTCCGATCGGTCGCGGAATGCGGATAGCTTGCAGTTATAGGGCGCCGCCTGCTTGTTATGGGGTCGTCGCATCGGCGTGCGATAGGGTCGCGCTTCGCCATTTTCGTCCACTGCCGGGGAGGGCCTGTTGATCCAGCGCCGTGCATTCTTGCTGGCTTCCGTTGCGCTCGCCGCGATGCCGGGTAGCCTTTTGGCGGCGGCGAGGGTCAAGGGAAGCGTCCGCAAAATCGGCCTGTCGGGCGCGCACGCCCCGATCGAGGTCATCGAGGACGAACTGGGCGTCCCGCATGTGCGTGCCGCCTCGCTGCACGACGCCTATTTCGGGCAGGGCTATCTGGTGGCGCGCGACCGGCTGTTCCAGATCGACATGGAGCATCGCCGCGACATGGGGCGGATGGCCGAAGCGTTCGGGCCGCGTTTCGTCGCCGCCGACAAGGCGGCGCGGCTTTTCCTGTTTCGCGGCGATGTCGATGCCGAACTCGCCGCGCTTCCGGCGGGTGTCCTGGACTGCGCGCAAGGCTATGTCGCGGGGGTCAATGCACGGATCGACGAGCTCGCGGCCGATCCGTCGCAGTTGCCGCTCGAATACGGCATTCTGGGCATTGCCCCTCTGCGCTGGAGCGTCGCCGACCTCGTCCGCAACCGCGGCATCAGCATGGGCGATGCCGACGACGAGATACGCCGGTCGCAGTTGCAGGCGCGCGGTCTGCTCGATGCCGAGCATCTGATGCAGCCGCTGCGCCCCGCCTGGTCTTTCGCGGTACCCGGCGGGCTCGATGTCGCGGCCGTGAGCGAGGCCGATCTTGGCATATTGGATCCCGCGAACCGGCCGATGGACTTCGATCCGGTGCAGGAGGCGCGCTTCGACCCCGAGACGCGCGCCATCGACCGCTTTGCGCTCGGAAGCAACGCGTGGACCGTCGCGGCATCGCGGAGCGCGACGGGCCGGCCGATCCTCGCGAACGATCCGCACCTGGGTATCGGGCGGGCGAGCCCGCGGCACATGGTCCATCTGACCGCACCGGGGCTCGACGTCATCGGCGCGGGCGCTCCGGGGCTTCCCGGCATCATGCAGGGGCACACCGACCGCTTCGCGTTCGGGCGCACCAACTTCCATATCGACCAGACCGACATGTTCATCCTGCGTACCAAGGAGGACGATCCGGGCAAATATTGGCACGAGGATGCGTGGAAGCCGTTCGAGACCTATGAGGACGAGATCGCGGTCAAGGGAGCGCCGCCCGAGCGCGTGACGCTGCGTTATTCGGCGGGCCGTCCGGTCGTGTCGCAGGATGCGTCGCGACACCGCGCGGTCGCCTTCGCCACCGCCGGCATGCTGCCGGGTGCGAACATGCGCTTCGCGATCATCGCGATCAACCTGTCGAAGGACTGGGCGTCGCTGCGCACGGCGTTCAAGCTGCATGTCTCGCCGACGAATTTCCATTATGCCGATATCGACGGCAACACCGGCTGGCAGACGATCGGCTTCGTGCCGAAGCGCCCGAAGCACGACGGCCTGTTCCCGGCGCCCGGCGACGGGACGTTCGACTGGACGGGGATTCTGCCGGTCGAGGATATGCCGCACGTCTATAACCCGCCCGAGGGCTGGTTCGCGTCGGCGAACCAGATGAACCTGCCCGCCGATTATCCGTATCGCGATCGGATCATCAGTTTTAGCTGGAGTGATCCTTTCCGATACAACCGCGTCGCCGAGGTATTGCGCGCGCAGCCCAGGCACCGGATCGCCGACAGCATCGCGTTGCAGCACGACGTCCAGTCGCTTCCGGCGCGCGCTTTGCTCAAGCTGCTTCCGGCGACGCCCTCGGCCGAGGCCGCGAATGCAGCCGCGTTGCTGCGGCGCTGGGATTGCGGGATCGAGGCCGACAGCGCTGCGGCTTTGCTCTACGAAATGACGATGCCCGCGCTGTCGGCGGACTTCCGCGAGCGGATCGTCCCCGCGGGTGCGAAGGATCTGATTTCATCGGTAAACCTCGCGGAAATGCTGCGCATACTCGCGTCGCCCGACAAGAGGCTGGGCGATGACCCCGCCGCCGAACGCGATGCGATGATCGACCGCGCGCTCGTTGCGGGGTGGAAACGCGCCGTAGAGGTCGCCGGTCCCGATCCGGCGGCGTGGAAATGGGGCGACCTTCACCGCGTCGTGATCGAGCATCCGCTCGCGGCGTCGAACCGCGCGATCGCGGCCGCATTTCCGAAGATCGAGGGCGGGCGTTCGGGCGGCGACGGGACGACGCCGATGGCGCGCGGCTTCAACGCGCGGCGCGGTTTCAACGTGACGCATGGCGCGAGCTATTTGTTCGTCGCCGACGTCGGCGCATGGGACAACAGCCGCTTCCTGCTGCTCCCCGGCCAGTCGGCCGACCCGCGCTCGCCGCGTTACCGCGATTTCTATCCGTTATGGCTGGCGGGGACGATGCAGCCGCTCTGGTTCAGCAAGGGGGCGGTGGACCGGCACGCCGCGGATAGGCTGATCCTATCACCCGTCGCGGACTGAAGATCATTCTACCGTTCGCCCTGAGCTTGTCGAAGGGCCGTTCTTTCTTTGCGACGTCGACAAGAAGAACGGTGCTTCGACAGGCTCAGCACGAACGGCTTTGGTGTGCGCTGGCGTTTTAAAGCGCCTCGGCAATAGCAACGAGCGCACGGTCCACCGCCGCGCTCGCCTGCGCGTCGGTATCCTCGGGCATGTCGTTCGCCAGCGCCGAGAAGACCAGGGTCTTGCCGCTGCGCGTGACGAAATAGCCCGACAGCGCGCGCGACGCGTTGAGCGTCCCGGTTTTCGCGAACAGCTTGCCCTCGAGGATCGTGCCCTTGAAACGGTTCTGCAACGTGCCGTCGCGCCCGGCGATCGGCAAAGTGGCCCGCCAGTCCATGCCCCACGGTTGACGCGCGACCCAGCTCAGCAGTCCGACCGCGGCGCGCGGGCTGATGCGATTATAGCTCGACATGCCCGATCCGTCGGCGAAGAAATAGCCCGCCGGGGGCAGCCCGGCCTCGGTCATCACCTTGCGCATCACGGCTTGTCCGTCGGCGATCGATCCGCTGCCGGCCTGTCGCGCGACGCGCCGCAGCATCAGTTCGGTGTGGAGATTCTGGCTCTCCTTGTTGATCCGCACCATATTCTCGGCAAGCGACGGCGCGGGCAGTTCGGCGAGCATCGCCGGTTCGACGGGCAGCGTGGCGGGCGCGCCCTTCCGGTTGTCGGGATCGTCTGCAGCGGTCAGCGGACGATGGCGCACCTCGATATTGCCGTCGATGCGAACCCCGCGCGCCTTCAGCAGTTCGCCGAGACGCCACGCGGCATAATGGGCGGGATCGTCGATGCCATAGCGCAGCGTGAGCGGTCCCGCCTCGGCGCCGACCGTGCCGGTCAGGCGAAGCACGCGGCTGTTCGGCATGCGGAAAGCCTCGACCTCCTCGGCTTTGCCCGCGACGGTAGTGACCAGATTTTCGACGGTGAAATATCCGGAGTTCTGGACGGTGGGCGCGGCTCCGACCGCTCCCGGCACCAGCTTCATCACCAGCTCGTTATCGTCGATCGTCAGCGCCGAGACGCCGGTACCATAGCGCGACTGGATATTGTTCCAGCTCATCCCCGGGCTCCAGCGCTCGTCGGGGAACCAGCTGTCGTCGCCGACGATGTTGCGGACATGGCGCGTCTTCGCGGCGACTGCATCGGCCAGCGTTATCAGGCAGTCGGTCTTGCAGTCGTCGGCGCTCGACAGCAGCGCGTCGCCGCGCCCGTGCAGCACGACGTCGGCAACGCCGCCGCGCTCCTCGATCCGCACGCCCGCGCCCTTCGCGGTGCGCTGGAGCAGCGGCAGTTCGGCATAGGCGATCGCGGTCGTGAACATCTTGGTGTTCGATGCCGGGATGAAGCGCTGATCGGGGGCGATCGAAACGAGGGTTTCGCCGTCGAGCGTCGCGACGAGCACCCCGAAGCGCGATCCCGCGGGCCCCTCGGCGAGCTTCTGTTCGACGATCGTCTGCGGCGATGCCGGCGCGGGCGCCGTTTGGCCATTCGCGGCGGTCAGCGAAAGCGACAGGGCGAGGGCCGATGCGAAGGCGAGGCGTCCAATCGATGTCGTCATATTATGTCCGTTCGTCCCAGGCTGAAATGATCCGGGCGCCCACGGCGGGGCGCAGGGTCGTAATGCCGCTGTCGGCGTGGCGGGTCGGGTGGACCCGGTTGGTGAGCAACGTCCAGGCGAGGCCGCGCCCGAAATCGATCCAGAGGCCGGTGCCGGTGAAGCCCGTATGTCCGATGGTGTCGGCCGAACAGGCGTCGCCGCCGTGCCATCCGGCAAAGGCGCGCTCCCACCCACAGGTGCGATGGCGTTCGCCCGCCGTGCGGATTTCGGCGAGCATCGCAGGCGACAGGATTTCGCCCGCCATCAGCGCGCGCGCAAAGCCGAGGACGCCGTCGACGGTGCCGAACAGCCCCGCATGGCCGGGCGCGCCGCCGAGCGCGAAGGCGTTCTCGTCATGCACCTCGCCCTTCATCACGCGCCCGCGCCAGCTGCAATTTTCGGTCGCGACCGCGGGGCCGGGTGGCGGGCCGAAGCCGAGCCCCTCGCCGAGCGGCCAGTCCGGCAGCGCCGCGCCGGTGATCCGCTCGATCGCGATGCCGAGCAGGATGAAATTGATGTCCGAATAGACCGGCGGCCCGTGCCGCCACTCGCGCTGCAGCACGAAAGCGCGCAGCCGCGAGGGATCGTCGCCATAGGTGTAGACGGGCTCGACCGCGGGCAGGAAGCTGCGGTGCATCAGGCAGTCGCGGAAGGTCAGCTTGCGCTCGGCAGCCCCCGCAACGTCATATTGGCGAAGATCCGGGATTGCGTCGGTCAGCGGGCGGTCGAGGTCGAGGCGACCCTGCTCGGCGAGCTTCAGGATCATCACCGTGGTCGCGATGACCTTGCTGAGCGAGGCGAGGTCGAACCAGTGATCGCGGGTGAGCGCCTCGCGCTCGGGGACGAGCGCTGCCATGCCCGCAAAGCGCACCGCGCTCGCGCCGTCGGCGCTGACCACGCCGAGCGCGGCGCCGGGAATGCGGCCGCTTCGGGTCGCTTCCAGCGCAGGGACGAAGCCCGCTTCGCAGACGGCTTCGACCGTCATGTCAGCCGCGCCTTCACGCGTATGATGATCGGTAGCAGAAGGATTGCGGCGAAGCTCAATGCGCCTGACAGCAGGAAGAAGCCGTCATAGCCGATCTGCGTCTGCATCGATCCCGATGCGCCCGCGAGCAGGCGCGGCAGCAGGAAAGCGAAGCCCGAGAGCAGCGCATATTGCGCGCCCGGATATTTGGGGCTGACCAGCATCGACAGATAGACGACGAAGACCGCGCCCGCATACCCATTGCCGAACTGGTCGACCGCGACCGAGGTGTAGAGCACGAAGGACGAGGGCTCGGCGTGCCAGAGCCAGACGTAGATCCAGTTGCCGAGCGCAGCGGTCACCGCCCCGATCCCGAGCGTCCAGCCGAGCGACAGCCGCGTCGACAACCAGCCGCCGAGCGCGACGCCCGCCATGCTCGCCGACAGCGCGACGACGCCGTCGGCGACGCCGATTTGCTGCAGGCTGTATCCGGCATCGTTCCACAGCGGATGCGACAGCGTCAGCGTTAGCACGTCGCCCATGCGATAGAGCGAAACGAAGGCGAGTACCGCGAGGACGGCATAGCCATAGCGCCAGAACAGCTCGACATAGGGGGCGGCGAAGGTCGACATATTCGCCGATGCATCCGCGGGCAGGCGGTTGATGCGCGGCAGCGCGAGCGCCAGCGCGACGAAGGGCAACAGCGCGATGGCGAGGACGACCGGCGTGACGTTGGTCTTGGCCGAAATCCCTGCGCCCTGTGCGGCCGAGAGCAGCCCCCAGCCGGCTGCGGCGGTCGCGGTTGCGACGACGAGCAGGATGACGAGGCTCGCGAGCGTTCCCTTCATCAGCGCCCGGGCGCGGCTCGCGCCCTCATGTTCGGGCCGCATCGCCGCGAGGATCGGGAAGGGCAGGAAGGCGGCGACTGCGATCGCCAGATACGCGACCGTCCAGTCGGACCACGCCGCGACGAGTATCGCGCCGCTGCCCGCCGCGACCATCGCGCTGCGATAGCCCCACAGGTTCGCGGCGACGATCGGCGCCTGTTCGGTCTGCGTCGGCGCCAGCTCGATGCGCCAGCCGTCGGCGGCGACTTCGAGCGTCGTCGTCCAGAAGGCGAGCAGGATCGCGAACAATGCGGTCAGCGGCAGGCTCTGGTCGCTCGACGTAAAGGCCATCGCGACCATCGAGAAAAAGATACCGAGCTGCGACAGCATGATCCAGCCGCGCCGCCGCCCCCAGAACCGCGAGAAACCAGGGATGTCATAACGCTCGACCAGCGGCGCCCAGGCGAATTTGAAGGTCGGCAGCAGCGCGATCCATGCGAAGAAACCGATGATGACGATATCGACGCCGTGCTTGGAAAGCCGCAGCGTCAGCACCGCGTTGAACATGTAGAAGGGCAGCCCCGCCGAAAAGCCGAGCAGCAGGTACAGGCCGAGCAGGCGCGCTGCCGAGGGTTTGGCCGCGGCTTCGTCCGGGAAGGCTTCGGCGTCGGCGGCGATCGCGGTCATGCTTTCGCCTCGGGCTCGATGGCCTTTTCCCAGCGCGCGACGGTGCTCGTGACCGTCAGGTTGGCGCTCGCGCTCGCGACCGTACGCGTCATGTCGAGCAGCCGGTCGAAGGGCAGGATGAAGCCGACGACCAATGCGGTCTGTTCGGGCGACACGCCGGCCGCCGACAGCACGGCGGCGAGCATGAAGAGCGACGCCGACGGGATCGGCGCAGTGCCGAAGGCAGCGAGTGCGCCGGTGAGCAGCACGATCGCGAGCATCGGCAGATCGGGTTCGACGCCGACGGCTTGCAGCGCGAAGATGCTGAGCAGCCCGACATACATGGCGGTGCCGTCCTTGCCGATGCTCGCGCCGATCGGCAGCACGGTCTTGGCGACGCCGGGGGCGATGTGCAGGTCTTCGAGCGCGATGCGTAGCGCGACGGGCAGCGTCGCGGCCGAGGAGGCGGTCGAAAAGGACACCGCCAGCGCGTCGACGATCTTGCGATAGAAACGCAGCACCGGTTGCTTGGCCGCGAAGGCGAGCAAGGGCACATGGACCAGCAATATCTGCAGGATCACGCCCGCCACGACGCCCACCGCCAGCCAGCCGATATTCGCGAACACCGCAACGCCATTGTCGGCGACGGCCTTCGCGATCAGCGCGAGGACGCCGAAGGGCGTGATTTCCATGACGATGCGAACCAGCTGGAACAGCACCTGGCCCGCCGATTGCAGCAGGTCCGCCATCGGACGCCCCTGTTCGCCCGCCAGGATCACGCCGAAGCCGAACAGGATCGAAAAGAAGATGATCGCCAGCATGTCGCCCTCGACCAGTGCCTGCACGATGTTCGTCGGGACGATACCGACGAGCTGGTCGTGGAGCGATTTGGGCTCGCCGAGCGCGTGCGGCGCAGCGCTGCCGAGCGCGGCGCCTTGCCCGGGCTCGAGCAGCAAGCCGACGATCATCCCGATCGACACCGCGCAAACGGTCGTTGCGGCGAACAGGGCAACGGTGCGCGCGCCGACCGATCCCAGCTTGCGCGGGTCGGCGAGCGCGGTAACTCCCGACGCGATGCTGATGAAGACGATGGGGACGACGAGCATCCGGATCAGGCGGACGAACAATTCGCCGACGAAGGCGATCGCGTCGGTCGCGGCGGGCCACAGGAGGCCCAGCAGCACGCCGACGGCCATGGCGCCGAGTACCCTCTGCCACAACGGCACCGCGAACCAGCGTCGAAGCAAGCCTGTCATCCGCCCCCTTTACCCGCTTACGTCAAATTCCGCCCCAGAAGCCCGGCTGCGGCGCCGCCATCACGCCGTTCGCTGCGCGGACCCCGCCGGTACGATCCTCGGCGAGCCACAGCGGCCCGTCAAGATCGACGAAGCTGCTCTGCGCAGCGACAGCCCATGCGGGCGCGATCGACAGCGATGAACAGATCATGCAGCCGGTCATCACGCCGAGCCCACGGTTTTTCGCGGCCTGAGCAAGTTCGAGCGCGGCGGTCAGCCCGCCGGTCTTGTCGAGCTTGATATTCACCACGCCATAGCCGTCGGGCAGGCCGTCGAGGTCTGCAGCGACATGAACCGCCTCGTCGGCAGCGATCGCAACCGCCGACCGGAACCCCGCGAGGTCGCGATCGGCATCGGCGGGCAGCGGCTGTTCGAGCAGGTCGATACGGAGTTCGGTCATCAGGCCCTGCAGGTCGCTGACCTCTGCAATCGTCCAGCTCTCGTTCGGGTCGACGATCATCTTGGATTTCGGCGCGGCCGCGCGAACAGCCTTCAGCGCGGCTGCCGGATCGTTGCGGTCGACCTTGATCTTCAGCAGCGGCGCGTCGGCGAGCGCGGCGGCGGCGGCGGCCATGCGGTCGGGCGCGTCGAGGCTGACGGTCATCGCGGTGACGATCGGGCGCAGCGGCTTTTCAAGGCCCAGTGCAGTCGCGAAATCGCTTTTCGCTAGCCGCAATTCAAGATCCCACAGCGCGCAGTCGACGGCGTTGCGCGCGGCCCCTGCGGGCATCAGTTCCAGCAAGTCCTGCCGTGATATGCCGTGTTCGATCGCACCGCGCGCCGCCTCGATCGCGAGGATCGTGCTCTCGGCATTTTCGCCGTAGCGCGGGTAGGGGACGCACTCGCCGCGTCCGGTGATGCCGTCCTGTGCGATCGTGACGGTAACGACTTGCGCGGCGGTCTTGACCCCGCGCGAGATGCGGAACGGCGTATGCAGCGGCAATATCTCGCCGGAGACGGTCAGGGTGCGGTTCATGTCCGTCGGGTCAGGCGGTGACGGCCGTTCGCGCTTCGGTGCCGACGCCCAGCAGCCGGTCGAGGATGGCCTCGACCCCGAAGCGATAGGGATCGCTCGTCGGCAGGCCGAACTCGGCCTCGATGCTCGTGCACAGCGCGCGCGCCTCGTCCTCGGGCATCGCCGAGGTGTTGAGCGCGATGCCGACGGCGCGGACATCCGCATTGGTCAGCCGTGCGACGGTCAGATTGGCCTCGATCGTCTCGGCGATACCGGGCAGCGGATAGTGCGGCAGGCCCCGCATATGCGGGCGCACCGGATCGTGGCAGATCACGAGCGCATCGGGCTGCGCGCCGTGGAGCAATCCCGTCGACACGCCCGCGAAGGACGGATGATAGAGCGAACCCTGTCCTTCGATCAGGTCCCAGCCGCCGTCGTCGCGCGCGGGCGACACTTGTTCGATCGCCCCCGAGATGAAGTCGGCGACCACCGCGTCGAGCGGCACGCCGTCGCCCGCGACCAAAATGCCCGTCTGTCCCGTCGCGCGGAAATCGGCCTTCACGCCGCGCTTTTCGAGCGCACTGGCGAGGCACAGCGTCGTGTACATCTTGCCGACCGAGCAGTCGGTGCCGACGGTCAGCAACCGTTTCCCCGCGCGCTTCTTGCCGTTGCCGATCGGAATGTCGGGCCGCGGATCGCGGACATCGTGCAGTTTGCGGTCCAGCCTTCCGGCCGCTTCGACCAGGCGCGGCTCGGCATTCAGCCGGTGGTGCAGCCCCGACGCAATGTCGAGCCCGGCCTCCATCGCCGCGAGCGCGTCGACGATCAACGCCTCGCCCAGCTTGCCGCCGGCATTCGCGATGCCGAGCACCAGCGTGCGTGCACCCGCCGCGCGCGCCGCGGGAAAATCCATGCGCGGGAGGTCGAGCGTCAGCGGGCAGTCGTCGTGGCGAAATTCGCCGATGCAGATGTCGGGGCGAAATACCGCGAGCCCGCGCGAGGTCTTGATATCGGCGGGATCGGTCGAATGGCCGAGGTAGAGAAGATAAGGCGTTTCGATCATGGATCAGGCAAACCTGCGCAAGGGTAGAAGGGCCGATCCTACTCCCGCCGGTCGCAGCGCCCCAATATCTAGCGCCTCATATCCTATAGCCTGACGCTATAATCCTTCGAGCACCGTCGCGAGCGTTGCAAGGAAGGCCGAGGCGGTTTTCGACGGCGGGCGGTTCTGCAGATAGACGGCGTTGATGTCGAAGGTGATCGCGGGCTGCAGCGGCCGGCTCGATACGCCGGGCGGCAACGCGGCATGCGCGGTGAAATTGTCGACGATCGCCATGCCGACCCCCGCGCTGACGAGCGCCGCGGCGACATAATAGGTCCGTGCCGAAACGACCTCGTCGAGTTCGACTTCGAGGCGGCTGAGTTCGCTCGACAGCATGCGCCCGATCGGTCCGCTCTGGACCGGGCTGATGAACTTGTGTCCGCACAGCTTGTCGAGGTGCAGCCGCGCCGGAGCGCCGGGCATATCCTCTTCGCGGTAGATCACGACCAGTTCGCCTTCGCCGATCACCTGATGCGCGACGGGCGCCGACAGCGGTACCTCGAAGCTGATCGCGATGTCGGTTTCATGCTCATAGAGTTTGCGCACCATCTCGTCGTGATGCAGCGTCTGGAGGTCGAACATGATGTCGTCATGGTCGCCGAGGAAGCGCGACACCGCCTCGGGTACCGCGCCCAGGCCGAGCGAGGGAAGCGCGGATATGCGCAGCAGGCCGCCGCGGCCGTGCCGCAGATTCTGGCACGCCTGTCGCAGCGAGCGCACGCGGTCCTGAATGTCGGAGACTTCGGCGAACAGCGTGTGCGCGTCCTGCGTCGGGATCAGCCGCCCCTTCGAACGCTCGAACAGCGTCAGGCCGATCGAGCGTTCGGCATGGCGCAGCACTTTGGTCACCGATGGCTGCGACACGTTGAGCGAGCGTGCGGCCGCGCTCACCGTCCCGTGCAAGAACACTGCATGGAACACCTCGATCTGTCGCAGGTTCATCGCGTCATCACCCCTCCAGCCGGCGGCTTTCTTCTCTATGCCATCGGGTTATAGGGGGTGCAACAACGCTCGCTGGACGCGCGGCGCCGGATGGGGACATCTGGTGCCCGACGTTCCCGCGGAAAGGTCAACACGATGCCGCTTGCCTCGTTTCATATCCCCCGGACATTGACCCTGCTTTCGGCCGCCGCGGCGATTATGTGCGTTTCGGGCGCCGCGGCGAAGGCGGACGAGGCGGTCGACGTCATCATTCGCGGCGGCACTATCTATGACGGCGGCGAGGACGCACCCGTCGTCGGCGACGTTGCAATCCGCGGCGACCGCATCGTCCACGTCGGTTCCATGCGCGGCTATTCTGCTGCGCGGGTCATCGATGCGACGGGGATGATCGTTGCTCCCGGTTTCATCGATCCGCACACGCATGCCGACAGTTTCCTGCGCTCGCCCGACAAGGCGATGCGCGTCAATGCGGCGTGGCTGGATCAGGGCGTGAGCACGGTGATGATCGGTGTCGACGGATCGGGCACGCCCGACGTCGCCGAGGACGCGGCGACCCTCGAAGCATCGGGCATCGGGACCAACATCGTGTCGTTCGTCGGCTTCGGGCCGGTGCGTCAACGCGTTCTCGGCCAGGATGCCCGCGCGCCCGGTGCGGCCGAACTCGATCGAATGAAGGCATTGGTGGCCAAGGGTATGTGCGAGGGCGCGGTGGGCCTGTCGACCGGCCTCTTCTATGCGCCGCAAAGCTTTGCGAGCACCGCCGAAGTCGTTGCGTTGGCCCGCGAGGCGGCGATACGCGGCGGCATTTACGACACGCATCAGCGCGACGAGTCGAGCTACAGCATCGGCCTCCTCGGGTCGGTACAGGAGGTGATCGCGATCGGGCGCGAGGCGGGTATGCCCGTGCATTTCGCGCACCTGAAGGCACTCGGCGTCGACGTTCACGGACAGGCCGGGGCGGTGATCGCGGCGATCGACGCGGCGCGCGCGGCGGGGGTGGAGGTGACCGCCGATCAATATCCCTGGCTCGCCTCGGGATCGAGCCTCGACGCGTCGCTGCTGCCGCGGTGGGCCGTCGACGGCGGCGGAACGGCTCTCCTGAAACGCCTCGATGATCCGGCAACGCTCGCGCGAATCCGGGATGAAATGCAGGAGAATCTTCGCCGGCGCGGTGGTGCGGGTGCGTTGCTTTTGATCTCGCAAGGCTTTCCCTGGACCGGCCGGACGCTCGATCGGGTTGCTGCCGACTGGAAGGTCGACAGCCGCGATGCCGCGCTGCGCATCATCCGTCAGGGTATCGAGGCAAAGGCACGCGACGAAAGCGGAGGCGGCGGGGCGGTTGCGTCGTTCAACATGGCACAGGCCGACGTCGACCTCTTGATGAAACAGCCGTGGATGGTGACGTCGTCGGACGGCTCGGACGGCCATCCCCGCATGTTCGCGACCTTTCCCGAAAAATATCTCCGCTATGTCCGCGAACGCAAGATCATCGACCTTGCGACCTTCATCCGCCAATCGACGGGACGTACCGCCGATATCTACAAGCTCGACCGGCGGGGGTATTTGCGTCCGGGATATTTCGCCGACGTGCTGGTGTTAGATCCCGCGAAATATGCGCCCCGCGCCGATTATGTGCACCCCCGCGAGCTCAGCGTCGGCGTCGAGAAATTGTTCGTCAACGGCGTGCTCGCGGTCGATGACGGCCGCACCACCGGTGCCGTCGCGGGGCGCGCGCTCCTGCGGCCGACGCCGAAAAACTGCGCCGCGGCGCCCCGCCCGAAAAGCTGACCCCGCCCGCCGCGGCGGAGATCATCGTAGAAATCATACGAAAATACTACGCCCCCGTGCTTTTCGGGCTCTCGAATTCAAACGGCGCGCCCTCCTATTTGAGCTTCTGCAGGCGACTCGTGCCACGTCCCGTGGCTGACGCCCTGCCGGAGCAAAACCATGCAGGATCTCATCTGGGTCGGCATCGTCCTCGCCCTCCTCGCCGCGAGCCTCGGCTACGCGCGGCTGTGCGACGGCGCATAAGGATCGATGCCATGACTCTCGACCTTTGGTTCGCGGGCCTCACCGCGATCGGCCTTCTTTTCTATCTCGTCGCCGTGCTCGCGCGGCCCGAACGCTTTTAAGGGAGGCGCGCCATGACCGTTCAGGGATGGCTTCTCATTGCCGCGTTCACCGGCATCCTGCTTTTGCTCACCAAGCCGGTGGGGCAGTGGCTTTTCGCGCTCTACGAAGGTCGCCGCACGCCGCTGCATCGCATACTCGGCCCGGTCGAGGCCGGCTTCTATCGCCTGTCGGGCATCGACCCGAACGAGGAGCAGGGGTGGCGCCGCTACGCGGTCCACATGCTGATCTTCAACGTCGTGCTGTTGCTCTTCACCTATGGCGTGCTGCGTCTGCAGGGCGTGTTGCCGCTCAACCCGCTCGGTTATGACGGCACCAGCGCCGATCTCGCCTTCAACACCGCGGTGAGCTTCACGACCAACACCAATTGGCAGAGCTATGGCGGCGAATCGACGATGTCGAACCTCAGCCAGATGCTCGGCCTCACGATCCACAACTTCCTCTCGGCGGCGACGGGCATCGCGCTCGCCTTCGCGCTGTTCCGCGGCTTTGCGCGGCGCGAGATGAAGACGATCGGCAATTTCTGGGCCGACATGACGCGCGTCACGCTCTATCTGCTGCTGCCCGTCTGCATCGCCTATGCGATCTTCCTGATCGCGAGCGGCGTGCCACAGACGCTGGCCGGTTCGGTCGATGTGACCACGCTAGAGGGCATCAAGCAGACCCTCGCGCTCGGCCCGGTCGCGTCGCAGGAAGCGATCAAGATGCTTGGCACCAACGGGGGCGGCTTTTTCAACGCCAACTCGGCGCATCCGTTCGAGAATCCGACGGCGCTCACCAATTTCGGGCAGATGCTGTCGATCTTCGTCCTCGGCTTCGGGCTGACCTGGACCTTCGGCAAGGCCGTCGGCAACCCGCGTCAGGGCTGGGCGATCCTCGCCGCGATGGTCACGATCTTCCTCGCGGGCGTCGCGATCACATACTGGCAGGAAGCCGCGGGCAACCCGATCCTCCACAATCTCGGCGTCTCTGGCGGCAATATGGAGGGCAAGGAAGTCCGCTTCGGCATCGCCCAGTCGGCGCTGTTCGCGGTGGTCACCACGGCGGCTTCATGCGGTGCGGTCAATGCGATGCACGACAGCTTCACCGCGCTCGGCGGTCTGGTCCCGCTGTTCAACATGCAGCTCGGCGAAGTCGTCGTCGGCGGTGTCGGCGCGGGCATCTATGGCTTCCTGCTCTTCGCGATCCTCGCGATCTTCGTCGCCGGACTGATGGTCGGGCGCACGCCCGAATATGTCGGCAAGAAGATCGAGGCGCGCGAGGTCAAGCTTGCCGTGCTCGCGATCGCGGTGCTGCCGCTGATGATCCTCGGCCTGACCGCCATCGCGTCGGTGACCGATGCCGGGCTCGCGGGGCCGCTCAACAAGGGGCCGCACGGCTTCTCCGAAATCCTCTACGCCTTCACCAGCGCGGTCGCGAACAATGGTTCGGCGTTTGCGGGGCTTACCGCGAACACGTCATTCTACAACGGGCTGCTCGGCGTCGCGATGTGGATCGGACGCTTCTTCATCATCGTTCCGATGCTTGCAATCGCGGGCAGCCTCGCGGCGAAGAAATATACCCCCGCAACCGCGGGCAGCTTCCCGACCACCGGGCTGCTGTGGACGGGCCTTTTGATCGGCATCGTGCTGATCGTCGGCGGCCTGACCTTCCTGCCCAGCCTCGCGCTCGGCCCGATCGCCGATCATCTCGCGATGATCAACGGCCAGCTTTTCTAAGGATTATCGCAAATGGCTCGGTCTGAAACCAAGTCCCTGTTCACGGCTGACCTGATCGTCCCGGCGATCGGCGACGCCTTCCGCAAGCTCAACCCGAAGGAACTGATCCGCAACCCGGTGATGTTCACCACGGCAGTCGTCGCGGCGCTGCTGACGGTGCTGCTCGTCGTCGGCCACGACGGCCTCGCGACCGGCTTCAAGCTCCAGCTTGTCATCTGGCTGTGGCTGACCGTGCTCTTCGGCACCTTCGCCGAAGCGCTGGCCGAAGGCCGCGGCAAGGCGCAGGCCGCCTCGCTCCGCGCGACCAAGGCCGACCTCACCGCCAAGCGGCTGAAGGACGGCAAGGCGTGGGAGGGCGTGCCCGCCAGCGCGCTCAAGGTCGGCGACATCGTGCTCGTCGAGACTGGCGACCTGATCCCGTCGGACGGCGAAGTCGTTGCAGGCGTCGCGTCGGTCAACGAGGCTGCGATCACCGGCGAAAGCGCGCCGGTGATCCGCGAGGCCGGCGGCGACCGGTCGGCGGTGACCGCAGGCACGCGCGTCATTTCCGACGAGATTCGCGTGCGCGTCACGGTGAATCCCGGGCAGGGCTTCCTCGACAGGATGATCGCGCTCGTCGAGGGCGCCGAGCGGCAGAAGACGCCGAACGAGATTGCGCTCACGCTTCTGCTCGTCGGGCTGACGATCATCTTCCTGATCGCGGTCGGCACCATTCCGGGTTTTGCCTCCTATGCGGGCGGCAGCATTCCCGTCGCGATCCTCGCGGCGCTGCTGATCACCCTGATCCCGACAACGATCGCGGCCTTGCTGTCGGCGATCGGCATTGCCGGCATGGACCGGCTGGTGCGTTTCAACGTGCTCGCCAAGTCGGGCCGGGCGGTCGAAGCGGCGGGTGACGTCGATGTCCTGCTGCTCGACAAGACCGGCACGATCACCGTCGGCGACCGTCAGGCGACCGAATTCCGGCCGGTCGGGGGTCAGTCGATGGCGGTACTGTCGGAAGCCGCGCTACTCGCGAGCCTTGCCGACGAGACGCCCGAAGGCCGTTCGATCGTCGCGCTGGCGCGCGAGAAGTTCGGTCAGACGCGGACGACATTGCCCGCGGGCGCCGAGATCATCCCCTTCACCGCACAGACGCGCATTTCGGGCATCAAGCTCGGCGACAGCGTGATCCAGAAGGGGGCGGTGGATTCGGTGCTGCGAGCCAATCCCGGCGCCGGGGCGACGGCGGCCGCAACGGAACTCCGCCGTATCACCGACGAGATCGCGCGCGCCGGCGGCACGCCGCTGGCGGTCGCAAAGGACGGCCAACTGCTCGGGGCAATCTTCCTCAAGGACATCGTCAAGGCGGGGATTCGTGAACGTTTCGGCGAACTGCGCGCGATGGGCATCCGCACGGTGATGATCACCGGCGACAACCCGCTCACTGCCGCCGCGATCGCCGCCGAGGCCGGGGTCGACGATTTCCTCGCGCAGGCGACGCCCGAGGACAAGCTCGAACTGATCCGCAAGGAACAGCAGGGCGGCCGTCTCGTCGCGATGTGCGGCGACGGCACCAACGACGCCCCGGCGCTCGCGCAGGCCGACGTCGGCGTCGCGATGAACACCGGCACGCAGGCAGCACGCGAGGCGGGCAATATGGTCGACCTCGACAGCGATCCGACCAAGCTGATCGAGGTCGTCGGGCTCGGCAAGCAGTTGCTGATGACGCGCGGCGCGCTCACGACCTTCTCGGTCGCCAACGACGTCGCCAAATATTTCGCGATCATCCCGGCGATGTTCATCGCGCTCTATCCGGGGTTGGGCGTGCTCAACGTCATGGGTCTCACCAGCCCGGAAAGCGCAATTCTGTCGGCGATCATCTTCAACGCGCTGATCATCCCGCTGCTCGTGCCGCTCGCTCTGAAGGGCGTGACGTACAAGCCGATGGGGGCGGGGCCGCTGCTCGCGCGAAACCTTGCCATCTATGGCCTCGGCGGTCTCGTCGCGCCGTTTATCGGCATCAAGCTCATCGACCTGGCCGTCGGCGGCCTGGGTCTGGTCTGAGGACAAATATATGAACAAGGATCTCATCAGTTCGCTGCGCCCCGCGCTTGTCATGACATTGCTCTTCGCCGCCCTGCTCGGCCTCGCTTATCCGCTGGCGCTCACGGGCATCGGGCAGGCGCTTTTCCCGGGCCAGGCGAACGGCAGCCTTGTCGAGGAGAATGGGACCATCATCGGTTCGACCGTCGTCGGTCAGGCCTTCACCTCGGAACGCTATTTCAACACGCGCCCGTCGGCGGCGGGCAAGGGGTATGACGGGCTCGCCTCGTCGGGATCGAACCTAGGCCCGACCTCGCAGGCGCTCGCCGACCGCGTAAAGGGCGATATCGCAAAGCTTTCCGAAACGGCGCCAGGGGCCAATGTCCCGCCTGACCTGGTGACGACCTCCGCCTCGGGGCTCGATCCCGATATCAGCCCCGAGGCGGCTTTTTATCAGATCGATCGCGTCGCAAAGGCGCGCGCCCTCGATCCGGCCGTGGTCCGGGGGCTCGTTGAGGGGAGCGTCGAAGGGCCGATTCTGGGCTTTCTTGGAGAACCGCGCGTCAATGTGTTCGAGCTCAATCGACGACTCGATGCCTTTGGGGCTAAACCCCCCGCGTGACCGGAAACCACCGACCATCTCCCGAGGCCTTTCTGCGTCAGGCGGCGCAGGAAGGCCGCGGCCGTCTGAAGGTTTTCCTCGGCGCGGCGCCCGGCGTCGGGAAGACGTGGGAGATGCTCACCGACGGCCGCCACCGGCGAGAGGCCGGGGTCGATGTCGTCGTCGGCGTGGTCGAGACGCACGGCCGGCGCGAGACCGAGGCGCTCGTCCACGGACACGAGATCATCCCGCGGCGTCAGGTCGATCATCAGGGGCACAGCCTCGGCGAGATGGATATCGACGCGATCCTCGCGCGGCATCCGCAGCTCGTGCTCGTCGACGAGCTCGCGCACACCAACGCGCCGGGCAGCCGGCACCCCAAGCGCTATCAGGATGTCGAGGAATTGCTCGACGCGGGAATCGACGTCTATTCGACGCTCAACATCCAGCATGTCGAAAGCCTCAACGACGTCGTTGCGTCTTTCACCCGCGTCCGCGTCCGCGAGACGGTGCCGGACTCGATCCTCGAAAACGCCGAGATCGAGGTCGTCGATATCCCGCCCGACGAGCTGATCGAGCGGCTGCGCGACGGCAAGGTCTATATCCCGCAGGAAGCGACGCGCGCGCTCACCCATTTCTTTTCCAAATCGAACCTGACCGCGCTGCGCGAACTCGCGCTCCGCCGCGCGGCGCAGGCGGTCGATGCGCAGATGCTCGACCATGTGCGCAGCCACGCGCTGGCAGGAAGTTTCGCGGTCGGCGAGCGGATCGTCGTCGCGGTGAGCGAGCTTCCCGTCGCCGCGGGGCTGGTGCGCGCGGGCAAGCGTCTCGCCGATGCGCTGAAGGCACCGTGGACCGCGGTCTATATCGAGACGCGGCGCAGCCGGAGCGTGACCGACGAGGATCGCAAACAGCTTGCCGACACGCTCGCGCTCGCGTCGCGCCTCGGCGCCTCGACTGCGACGGTGCCCGCGGCAAGCGTCGTCGAAGGGTTGCGCGCCTTCGCCGAGGACGCCCGCGCGACGCAGATCGTGATCGGCAAGTCGGCGCGGCCATGGTGGTTCGAGATGCGTCACGGCTCCGTCGTCGACCAGCTCGTGCGGACGATCGACGATGTCGCGGTGCATGTCCTGCCGGGCGAGCCCGACGCGCAGGCGGTTCAGCGCCGCGCCGCCGCGCTGCCCGGACGCTGGGGCAAGCCGTCGCACTATATCGTGTCGCTCGCGATGGTCGCCGCGATGACAGCGCTCGGCCGCCTGCTTCTCGAGGCGATCGACCTCGGTAATATCTCGCTCCTCTATCTCGTCCCTGTGATGTTCGCCGCGGCGACCTTCGGCGTTCGCGCCGGACTGTTCGCGGGGCTCGCGTCGAGCCTCGCCTATAATTTCTTCTTCCTGCCGCCGACCGGGACGCTCACCGTCAACAATCCCGAAAATGTGGTCAGCATCCTCGTGCTGCTCGGCGTTGCGGTCGTTACCAGTCAGTTCGCGGCGCGCGTGCGTGCGCAGGCCGACCTCGCGCAATCGAGCGCGCGCCAGAATGCGGCGCTCGCCAGCTTTTCGCGCCAGCTCACCGCCGCGCCTGATCAGGACACGCTGATGCAGGCGATCTGCGCCGAGGTCGGCCGCCTGCTCGACGTCCGCACGGTGCTGCTGCTGCCCTCGGCCGACGGTCCGATGCTGCGCGCCGCAGTGCCGCCCGAGGACCAGCTCGAACAGATCGAGCGCGCCGCGGCGCAGTGGGCGATGGACAATGAGCAGCCCGCGGGGCGTGGCTCGGCGACGCTCACCGCGTCGGACTGGCTCTTCCACCCGCTCCGCACGACGCGCGGCGTGCTCGGCGTGCTCGGACTGACCCGCGACGATGCGCGCGAGCCCGTGCGCTCGGATCAGGTGCCGCTGCTCATGAGCCTTCTCGATCAGGCGTCGATCGCGCTCGACCGCATGGAGCTGGAAGAAGCTTCGCTCCGCGCGCGCCAGGTCGACGAGCGCGACCGGTTGCGCTCGGCCCTGCTGTCGTCGGTCAGCCACGATCTGCGTACGCCGCTCACCACGATCCTTTCGGCGGCGCAGGAGATGCGCCGCCATCCCTCGTCGGAAATGGCCGAGACGATCGAGACCGAGGCGCTGCGCCTCAACCGCTTCGTCTCGAACCTGCTCGACATGGTGCGCGTCGAGGCCGGCGCGCTGCCGATGAAGGTCGAGGCGACCGAGCTGTTCGACGCCGCGGCGAGCGCCGCGCACGACACGCGCGCCTCGCTCGCCGGGCATGAGGTGAAGATCGACATCGCCTCGACCATCCCGCTCGTCCGCGTCGATCCGGTGCTGCTCCATCATTGCCTGATCAACCTGCTCGACAATGCCGGTCGCTATGCCGATCCGGGGACGCCGATCACGATCCGCGCCAGCCGCACCGCCGATGCGATCCTGTTGTCGGTGATCGACCAGGGTCCCGGCATCGCGCCCGGAAATGAGAAGCGCGTCTTCGAGACCTTCACGCGCCTCGAAGGCAGCGACCGCGCCAAGCATGGCACGGGGCTCGGCCTCGCGATCGTCAAGGGCTTTGCCGAGGCGATGGGGCTGTCGGTCGAGGCGGGGAACAACAGCGACCCGCACGGCGCCCGCTTCACCATCCGCATTCCCGAACCTTTGCTCATTACGGCTCCGGCCGACAAGGACATCCCATGAAAGTGCGTCACAAGGTCTTGATCGTCGATGACGAGCTTCACATCCGTCGCCTGATCCGCGCCGCGCTCGAACGCGCCGACTATGCGATCGTCGAGGCCGAAAATGCGCGGGAGGCCGCCGAGCGGCTGCTTGCCGAGCGGCCCGACATCACCTTGCTCGATTTGGGACTTCCCGATCGCGACGGGCTCGAGCTGGTGCCGCTGTTCAAGCAGCAGTCGGACACGACCCTGATCGTCGTCTCGGCGCGCGATGCCACCGAGGAGAAAGTCGCGGCGCTCGATCTCGGCGCCGACGACTATTTGACCAAGCCCTTCGACACCGACGAATTGCTCGCCCGCGTCCGTGTCGCTCTGCGCAATCGCCTGACCCGCGACGGAGGCAATCTCGCGTTGACCGTGGGCAACGTCAAACTCGACCTCGTGGCGCGGACGGTGACCAAAGGCGGCGAGGAAGTGCATCTGACGCCCAAGGAATATGCCGTATTCGCTCAACTCGCGCGCTTCCCCGGCCGCGTCATCACGCATAATCAGATCATGAACGAGGTCTGGCCACACGAGCATGAGCATCATGTCGAGTATCTTAGGGTCCTCATTCGGACGCTCCGCCAAAAACTCGAAGCGGATCCGCAACGGCCGCAGATCATCTGCAATGAACTCGGTATCGGATATCGGCTGCGCATGAATGCCGACGGGCCGGCCGAGGAGGGTTGAGCGGGCTTCGGCAGCACATGTCATATGCAATCTCAACGTAGTCCGCGGTTTCCCGCTCTCGAATTGCTACGCCGTCGTGCGTAGATCGCGAGCCTCCTTTGGAGGTTCGCATGAAGAAATCGCATCGGGAGCTTGCCGCCAGCCTCGGCCTGCGGGCATGCGGGGTTGCTATGCTCGCCGCCGTCTGGCCGTTCGCCATCCGGCTGCATCAACTCGCTCTCGTCGCCCCGCCACGCGACGCGTCTTGCCTCATGATATCGCTCGCGACGATCGCATTCCTCTGCGGCAGCGTCGGGAGCGCGTTGCTCGTCGCCGGGTCGGGCCTCTGGGAAGCGGTCGAAGTGTCGGAGCGTTGGCGCGCGCCGAATAGCCCGCACACGGCGCGAATAGACGGCGACCCGGCCGCGACCTGCGCTTTGTCGAAAAGTCATGGGCATTCGCGGCATGAGCCTTTTGCACCCCGTCCGCATGGATAGAGCTTGGTCTTGCGAGAGCATCGACTCAGGGCAGGATGGGGACAGGGATGAACCGACGGCAGTTTCTGGCGGGTGCAGCGTCGATCGGAGCGAGCGGCATATGGGCGTCGCGATCGGATGCCGCCCCGTCGCGGATAATCTGGAAAGAAGATCGCACGCTTTACCCTCAAGGCGTCGCTTCGGGCGATCCTGACGAGCATAGCGTCGTTCTCTGGACCCGGCGGCCCTTCGATGAGGGCGAGCGCCATACGCTGACAGTGGAAGTCGCGCTTGATCCCGAGTTCCGCCGTGTCGTCGCCACGGCGCGCGCACCGGTGTTGGCTGCTGCAGACTGGACATGCCGCGTTCTGGTCGGCGGCCTTTCGCCGGCCACGGTCCATTGGTATCGCTTCACCGACGACGGCGGCGCGGGCAGCCGCATCGGGCGTACCGTCACGGCGCCGGGCGCGCGCGATCCGCGGCCGGTGCGCTTCGCCTTCGTGTCGTGCAACAGCGTCAACGAGGGCGCGCAGAACGCCTATCGCCGGATGATCTGGGAGGATGAGCACGCGCCCGCCGACCGCAAGCTCGGATTCGTTCTCCATCTTGGCGACTTCATCTATGAAGTCGTTGAATATCCTGAAGAGACACCGCACCGCTATGCGCGTACGGTCTATGACCTCGGCCATATTCCCGACGCGCGCAAGGTCGGCAATTTCTATGTGCCGACGAACCTTGCCGGATATCGCCACGTCTATCGCGCGCACATCGACGATCCCGACATTCAGGACGCGCGTGCGCATTTTCCGTTCGTGTGCATGGGCGACAATCACGAATTCTCCTGGCAGGGCTGGCAGAGCTTCATCAAATTCGGCGGCAAGGTCGAGCCCGCGCAGCAACTGCGCGTTGCCGCGAACCAGGCGTGGTGGGAGTATATTCCCTCGCGGGTTCGCAAAGCTTCAGGAGCGGGGCTCGACCAGTTCGCGGCGCCCTTGGTGGCCAACGCACCGATCGAGACCTTCGACGATCACGGCTTTGCCACCGAGCCGAACAGCGTCGCCGCAATCGCCAGCATGACCGCGTACCGCGCGATGCGCTATGGCCGCAACGTCGACCTGATCCTGACCGACCTGCACAGCTACAAGGCGGCGGACCCGACCGATCGGGCCGAAGTCGAGGCACTCGACTCCGGCGAATATCCGGTGATCCCGCAGGAGTGGATGGAGATCGTCGACGGCGGACGGGATTATGCCGGGGGCAAGCCGCCCGCGGTGATCGCGATCGGCGACAAGAGCATTGCCAACTATCGCAAGGAGGAGCCCGCTCACACCGTCCTCGGTGCCCCGCAGAAGGCTTGGCTCAAGGAACGATTGATCAAATCGACCGCGACATGGAAGATATGGGGCCTGACCAACGGCCCGCTCGACATGCGCACCGATCCGCAGAACCTGCCCGCTGGTCTGGTAAAGGGCCAATGGCCGGGCAGGGATTATGGCACCTTCGGCGGCGCCGATTTCAGCGGCGCGTTCGCCGAGCGCGGCGAAATCTATGACCTGGTTCGCGACCGCAAAATTGCGGGCTTCGTTACCGTGTCGGGCGATCGCCACAGCTTTTGGGCCGGTTATGCGGCGCCCAAACTGCCGCCCGCCGGATTCGATCCCGTGGGGCTCAGCTTCATTACCGGTTCGGTTTCCGCGCCGGGGCTCGGCGAAGCCGCCGAGTTCTTCAAGGAATCTCCGCTGCGGCCGCTGTACGTACGAAAGGTCGAAGGCGCCGCGCCCGAGCATACGATCAACTTGACGATCAAGCGCGGCGTCCGCGCGGCGCTCGAATATGCGGCGAGCGGGGATATCGAAAAGGCCCGGGCGCTGACTAACCCCGACGTCGCTCCGCATCTGGAGTTCGTCGATATGGCGGGGCATGGCTATTCGGTCGTGACCGCCGGGCCGGAGGCTATCGAGACCGAGTTCGTTTGTATCGAGCGCCCCATCACCCGCGCGCAGACCGACGACGGCGGTCCGCTACGCTATCGCGTTTCGCATCGGGCGCCCATGTGGCGGCCGGGCACGCCGCCAAAGCTCGAACAGCGGATGGTGGAGGGTGATGCGCGATTGTCGATCTGACGCGTACCGGCTCGGCGAAGCGCAGGATCGCGGCGTAATGGTCACCGGCCGCCATTTGGCGCTTCGAATTCCCGTCGGCGGAAGCTATTCCCCGGCGCGCGGCCCCTTGCGAGGGTGGCGCGACGAGGGTGGTTCTTGCCCCGCCGAACCGGAGAGCAGGTGTGAGCGCAGTGCGGATCAGCCAGGCGGAGGCGCGGCGGCTGTGGCTGAGGGCGCAGCGGCTGGACGAGCAAGCGCCTTTCGGCGCCGGCGCGGACGCGGTCGCGGCGGCGATACGCCACCTCGGCTATGTCCAGATCGATACGATCAACGTCATCGAGCGCTGCCATCACCATATTCTGTGGTCGCGCATCCCGACGTACCGAACGTCCGCCCTCGAAACGGTCCAGTCGAAAGCGAAGTCGGCGTTCGAATATTGGACGCATGCGCTCGCCTATATCCCGACCAGTGACTACCGGTTCTTCGTCCCGGCGATGCAGGCCTGGCGCGCCAAACCCCACCCGTTCAACGGTTCGATCGATCCCGAGGCCTATGCCGCACTTCTGGCGCGAATCCGCGACGATGGTCCGCTGTCGCTCCGCGACATCGACGACCAGCAACTCGAAGAAAAGCAGCACCCTTGGGCGAGCCGGAAGCCCTCTAAGCGATTGCTCAACTATGGCTTCTGGGTCGGCGATCTCACGATCAGCGCACGAACCGGGATGTTGAAGACCTATGAACTGACCGAACGGCATTTCGGCTGGACCGGGCCGATGCAGGCGGCGGCGCCCGATGCGTTCGCGGGCTATCTGCTCGACCGGGGTTTGCGCACGCAAGGCGTCGCAAGCCTCGAGAGCATGACCTACGGCAATGCGCCCGCCAAGGCGGCCGTGGCGCGGCTTGCCGCAGAACGCGTCGCGCGCGGCCGGCTGGTACCCGTCGAGATCGACGGCATGACACGGGCGAGCCACTGGGCCGAGCCGGCGGCGCTGGACGACCTGCGGTCGCTGCCACCGGCGCGGCGCGTCCACCTCCTGTCGCCGTTCGACCCGTTGGTGATCCAGCGGAAGCGGTTGGCGGCGCTTTTCGGGCACGACCACCGGTTCGAGGCATATGTCCCTGCCGAGAAACGGGTGCTGGGATATTTTGCGCTTCCGGTGCTGGTGGGCGACCGGATCGTTGCCGCGATCGACACGAAGATGGATCGCAGAGCGGGGGCGCTCATCATCCAGAAATGGACGTGGCTCGCGCTCGAAACGAAGGGCCTTCGGAGCCGCATCGAAAGCGCGCTCGGCAAGTTCGAGACATTCCAGAAACGGGGATAGCGCGCCGCAACAAAGCCATCGAAGGACGTCAGCGAAAATCGCGGCTGGCCCCCGCACGGTGTCAGTCTCAACGCCGGCCGCCAGGAGCAATCGGCATATAAACTTCTCCAAAATGGACTAGTCTGTCCATAGACCGTTCGGCTACCGAACCCTAGCTTTCTGCGTCGGACGTTCTGAAAAGGGGGCTGCCGTGGATATCGATTGGAGGGAGTTCGCGACCTTGATCGTGATAAGCCTGCTTCTGCTCGTGATCCTCGGCCAATTTCTTTGGCAATATCGGCAAATTATCGCCTTTTAGACGCTTTTCTGGGGCTATCATTTCGTCACCGGCGCGCTGATGGCGTCGTCGGCGCGCACCGGGCGCATCGACAAATTGTCGGGCGGCGTCTGCCGGTCTGAAGATTTCGAGGCGATCAAAGCGCGCATGGCGAAGTTCATGGCTGCCGGATTCCGGGAGACCTGTATGAGTGACGGCGCAGTTTAGAACCGATACCGGCGACTTCAGGGGCCGAAAACCAGCTCCAGCATCTGCCGTTTCCAGATCGCGACCGAACGGTCGATCAGCGCCATATCGGGATTGCGGATATATTCGACGGTCAGGCCGCGGGTGACGGCGTTGTTGAGCAACTGCAGGCTCTGATAGGCCGCATCGTTGTCGATGCCCGCAGCGTGCAGGATGAAGTGGCCCCACAGGCGAACGCGCCGTTCGAAGCGGCGCGTGCTCGGTCCTACCTCCTGGTCGAGTTCCGGATCGTTCCGCCGCGCGAGATGGATTTCGAGCACCGCCGCCATTTCGGGACGGCTGACCATGCGGAAATTGGCGTCGATCAGATTTTCCATCGACTGCCGCGGCGTCGCGCCGGCGCGAATCGCTTCCGAATAAACGCGGGTGCGGTACGCCGCGAATTCGGCCGCGACCGCCGCCATCATCTTCGCCTTGGTGGGAAACTGATGCTGGATCGCGCCGAGGCTCATCCCCGCCGCGTCGCGGATCGCATGCATCGTCGCGCCCGAATAGCCCTGCGCGCAGAGCACGTCGCGCGCCGCGGCCAGCACCTTGGCGCGCGTGGCGGCGCTGCGGTCGGCCTGGCTGCGGCGGGGACGGGCAAGGGTGGTCGTCATGTCGACGCCATCGATAACGGCAGCGGGCGCCATAGGCGAGAGGCCTCAGAAACCGATCGTGGCATTGACGCCGATCGTGCGCGGTCGAACCACGCCCGTCCCCAAAGCGCCGTTGGCGTTGCGCGGCAGCCCCGCGACGCCGAGCAGCGCCTGCGTCGAAGTGACCCCGTCCGAATTGGTCAGGTTGTTCGCATAGGCGGCCAGCGAAAACCGTCCGAAGTCGAGACCGGCGCGCAGGTCGAGCACCTCATAGGCCTTCACGCGCGCGAAGCGCCCGAAGGTCGCGAGATAGGCGGGTTCGAAGCCGCCCCTCTGGCGCGCGACCGAACGGATCGACGCGCCGACCGATGCGGTAACGCCCGATGCGAGATCCCATTCATAATCGGCGTTGGCGTTGACGGCATATTTCGGCGTGAAGGGCAGGCGGTCGCCCTTTACCGCGCCGACCGCGACGGGATCGGTATCGCCGCTGAGCCGCGCGTCATTGTACGCAAAACTGATCGACGTCGTCAGCCTGGCGGTCGGGCGCAAGGTCGCGACGATTTCCGCACCGTCGACCTTGGCGCTCGCGCCGTTCACATTGACGCCGAAGCCGTTGACGACGGCCGCGAGCTGAATGTTCTTCCAGTCGATATGATAGAGCGAGGCCTCGATCGATGCGGTCCGGTCGGCGGTATCGCCCTTGAACCCCATCTCATAGCTGGTGACGGTGTCGGGCTCATAGGTCGTCGGCGTACCCGGGGGCGAGCCGATCGGGATCACGTTCGGGCCGCCGGGGCGGTAGCCCTTGGCGACGCGCGCATAGAGCGAGGCCTGCTCGCCGAACTTGACCTTCGGCGCGACCGACCAGGTGAAGACATTGTCCGACGAGCGCAGGCCGTCGATCAGCGCGGTGCCGAGCAGGATGCCGTCGGTCGCCTGCTGCGCGCGCTGGCTGTTGTGGCTGTAACGGCCGCCGAGATCGATATCGAACCAGGGCGACAGGTGCACCGTCGCGTTCGCGAAGCCCGCGATCTCCTCGTAGCGCGAGGCGAGATTGAACACCGCGAGTTCGAAGGGCAGGTCGATCGGCGTCAGCACGCCGGGCGTACCCGGCACCGCGGTCTTCAGATTTTGGAAGATGCGCGCCTTTTCGTGCGTGTAATAACCGCCGATCATCCATTCGAGAAAATCGCCGTCGTTCGACGCGAGCCGCAGTTCCTGAGTCCATTTGCGGTTCTCGGTCAGCTGGTCGAAATAGACATAGGTACCGAGCACCGCGTTCAAATTGGCGGTATAATCGGCGCGAAACGACTGGAGCTGTTCGCCATAGCTCGTCGCCGAGGTCAGCGTGACGCCGCCGAAATCATAGTCGATCGTGCCGTTGTAGAGCCGGTATTTCACATTGCTGAAGGTCGGCAGATATTCCGACTGCGTCAGCCCGCCATAGAGCGGCTTCAGCGTCGCGGGATCGGCCTCGACGATGCTGGGGGCGTCGACATAGAGGTTCTGGAACAGCGCGCTCAGCCGGACGCTGAGGCCGGCATCGGGTTTCCAGAGCAGCGAGGCGCGGCCGCCGTAATTCTCGAAGTCGTTGATATTGTTGCGGACGCTCGATCCCGCCGTGCCGATCGAGTCGATATAGCCGCCCTGTTTGCGGTACGAACCCGACGCGCGAAAGGCGAGCGTTTCGCCGAGCGGCAGGTTGACCATCGCCGCGCCGCGATACGAGGCGTCGCCGCCCTTGGTCAGTTCGAACCCGCCGAGCGCCTTGGCTTCGAATCCGGCGGTGGAGGGGGCGTTGGTCACGAACTTCAGAAGCCCGCCCAAGGAGCTCGCGCCATAGAGCGTGCCCTGCGGACCGCGCAGGACCTCGATCCGCGCGATGTCGAAGCTGTCGAAATCGCCCGCGAGTTCGGAGCCGTTGGCAAGACCGGTGCTCGATCCGAAGGGGGTTTCGTCGACATAGACCGCAACGGTCGATGCGACCCCGCCGGTGTTGATGCCGCGCAGGACGAGGCGTCCCTGACCGGGTGTGCCCTGTACGAGTTGGAGGCTCGGGACATTCTTGAGATAGTCGGCGAAGTTCGTTGCGCCTTGTTCCTCGAGCGTCGCGCCCGATACCACCGACACCGATTGCGGCACGTCGATCAGCGTCTGCGCGCGCTTCTGTGCCGTGACGACGATCTCGTCCTGAAGCCCCGGCTCGGCATCCTGCGCGAAAGCGGTGCCGGGCAGCATCAGGACAAGCGCGAGGGCGGTCCCGGCTCGAACATTGGAATGGCGCATTCTGAAATCCCCTCTCATGAATCTATATCCCCGAACCTCAGTGGTCGCGGCCTAGCGCGAAGCGCACGCCGTGCAGAATGGCGGCCGGGGCCACCGAAACATGGTCGTCTTCGGCGAAGGCGACGTGCCGGAGCGCAGTGGCTCCCACTTCGGTGAGCGCGTCGGCGAAGTCCCTTGCGGCATCGACCATGCGCGCGCTCCGGATTTGGGCCTGCGCTTCGTCCAGCGTCATGCCGATGCCGTCGGGGACGCTCGTCGGCAGCTCCTGCTCGCGCGCGCCGACGTCGACGAAGATGCGCGGCTGGCGCGGCAAGGCCGCTAGGCGCTCGCCGAATGCGGACAGCCGTTCCATGATCGAGAAGCCGTCCCACCACAGCGATGGGCTGCTGATGACGAAGGCCGAAAAGCTGGCGGGCCGGGTCAGCAGCGCGTGCGCCGCGAACAACCCGCCGAGCGAATGGCCGAACAGGATCTGCTCGCCGGCCGCTGTTTGCGGATAGCGGTCCGCAATCTCCCGCTGCACTCTGTCGGTCAGAAAGCCGAGGAAAGCATCCGCGCCGCCGCCCTGCTCGCCTCCGATGGCCGCGCCGAGCCCGCCCATATCGGCGAGCGCCCCGGCGCCGATCGGCGGGGTCAGGTCGGCCGTACGGCGCTTCAGGAAATCGCCGTAGTCGGCGTCGTAGCCGATGCCGACGACATAGTGCGCCGGGAAGCCCGCGACGCTCGACACCGCGCGCCCGATCTCGGCCGCCATCCCGAAGAGCATGTCTCCGTCGAGGACATAGAGGACCGGTACGCCGGCGTCGGGCGCCGCAACCGACGGCGCTGCGACACTGACCGTCAGCTCGCCGGTTCCCGACGGGTGGGCGAGGGCGAATTGTTCCAGCGATGCACGCACTGAAAAGGGCATTGGCCTGCTCCAAGCCGGAGGCGGCCCTGACGCGGCTCACCTCCTTCTTTGCTGTCGCGACTCATCTGCCCCATTTACAATAAAGTCAACTTGTTTTATTATACGGCGACGCAACAGGCTCGGGAGAGCGGTATGGAAATCGGAACGGCCGGGGACGGCGAAGGCAGGGCGCGCAGCGCCGCGGCGTGGGCGTGGTACGGGCTCGGCGTGCTGCTGATGACGACGCTGTTCGCGTTCGTCGTCCGCCAGATGCTGAGCCTCATCGCGCCCTCGCTCCAGACGTCGCTGGGCTTCAGCGATCTGCAACTCGGCATGTTGCAGGGGCTCGGCATGGCGGTCTTCGCGAGTGTCGCGAGCTATCCCATGGGCTGGCTCGCCGACCGGTTCGGCCGCCGGCTCATTCTCGCGCTCGGCGTTGCATGCTGGTCGCTCGCGACGGGGCTTTGCGCGTTTCAGGACAGTTTCGGTGGCCTGTTCGCGGCGACGATCGGCATTGCGATCGGTGAAGCCGGACTCGCGCCGATCGTCTTTGCGCTGATCCCCGATCTGTTTCCCGAACGGCAGCGCAATACCGCGAACTTCATCTTCTATGGCGGGTCGCTGCTCGGCGCGGGGCTCGGCATGGCGCTCGGCGGCGCCTTGCTGCAATGGCTCGCGCAGGCAGGAGAGGTGCTTCCTGCGGCGCTCGCGGACGTCGATAGCTGGCGCATCGCGATGATGCTGATCGCGCTGCCGGGACCGATCTTCTTTCTGCTCGTGCTGACGATGCCGCTGGGAAGCAAAGCCGGATCGGCGGCATTGCCCGTCGCTGAGGGCGCCCCGCACGACTTTCTTCCTTATGCACGCGCGCATTGGCGCACACTGCTTTGCATCTTCGGATCGATCTTCGCGATGGCCGTGGCGATGACGTCGGGCGTCATGTGGTTTCCGCTCGCCCTTCCACGCGCGTTCGGGATCGATCCGACGACCGTCGGGGTCGGGCTTGGCACGGCGATCACGATAGCGACGCTGGTCGGCGTGATCCTCGCGCCAGTCCTGCTTAAGCTACGGCGCCGCGATTCCGATCTCGACCCGCTCCGGGTCGCCGCGATCTTCGTCGCGCTGACCCCGCTTCCCGCCGCCTTCCTGCCGTTCACGACCTCGCCGTTTCAGGCCTATCTCGTCGCGGCAGTACAGGGCGCGCTCGGCATCGCCGCCTCCTCGCTGATGCCGGGCGTGTTGCAGAACCTTGCGCCGCCGCACCTCCGTTCGCGCGTTCTCGCGCTGCTCGGCATCGTCAATGCGCTGGCCCTCGCGGCATCGCCGCTCGCGATCGGCGCGCTTTCGGGGCTGATAGAGGGGCCGCGCGGCATGCTGCAGGCGATCACGATCATCAGCCTGCCGTCGCTGACCGTCTCGGCGATACTGATGGCATTCGCACCCGGCCTTTATGCCGCTACGCTTCGGGCGATCCGGCCCGGGCTTTCGAAGGAATTCCCATGACGAACGCGCACGTCCCTTTGGATATGACCGACATGCGCGAAGCGCTCGCTTCGGGGCGGACCACTGCGTCCGCGCTGGTCGATCAGGCGATCGAGCGCGTCGAAGCGGTCAATCCGCAGCTCAACTTCATGGCCTGGCCGACGTTCGAGCGTGCGCGGGCGCAAGCTGCCGAGCCGCGGTCGGGGGCGCTCGGCGGCATTCCGACGCTGATCAAGGACATGCTCCCCGAAAAGGGCATACCCGCGAGTTTCGGGTCGGCGGCGCTGCGCGATTTCATCCCGGCCGACGACGCGCCTTATGCGCGCGCCATTTCCGCCGCGGGTGCGATCTCCATCGGGCGCTCCACGATGCCCGAGCTCGGCCTGAACGCGGTCACCGAATCGCCGTTGTTCGGCCCGACGCGCAATCCGTGGAATCCGGATTACACTCCCGGCGGCTCGTCCGGCGGCGGGGCGGCGGCGGTCGCGGCCGGGGTGGTTCCGATCGCGCACGCGAGCGACGGGCTCGGATCGATCCGCCACGGCGCGGCGCCGTGCGGCCTCGTCGGCCTCAAGCCTTCGCGCGGTCGCAATGCCGGCGAAGAGGCTTTCCGGTCGATCTCGGACCTGACGGTAAACGGCTGCGTCAGCCGCACGGTGCGCGACACCGCAGCCTGGCTCGAGGCGACGCAGACGCGCGATCCCGCCTGTCTGCCACCGATTCCATTGGTGACATCCCCTATCGATCATCGCTTGCGCATACACGCCTATGGCCGTGTGATGCGGACGGGCGGGCTGCCCGACGCCAGCGTCCGGCGGGTTTTCGGCAATGCGATCGCTCTGCTCGCTCGGCTCGGCCATTCGGTTGTGGACGCGGACCTTCCTTTCGACGGGTCTTCCGCGATGGAACTGCTCGGCACGATCACCGAGGGCATGTTCTCCCGACGCTTGGGAATGCTGTCGCAGGCGATCGGGATCGAGGTCAAAGTCGAGGATCTCGAGTACCGGTCGGCGACGCTGATCGCCGCCGGCGAGGGGGTCGACGATGCGCAATTCGCGTCGGCCTGGACCGCGATGGAGGATATCGTCGCCGCCTATCTCGACCGGTTGGACCAGATCGACATCTGGATGACCCCGACGCTCAGCACCGAAATTCCGAGCATCGGCGTGTTCGGACCCGACGTCTCCTGGCTCGATCAAAAGGATCGGCTGATCGACTATGCGGGTTATTGCTGGATCGACAATTTCGCCGGCACGCCGTCGATCAGCCTGCCGATCGGGTTCAGCGACAATGGCCTTCCGGTTGGTATCCAGTTTGCCACCGGAGTCGGTGGCGAGGCTCTGCTGCTTGAGCTCGCCTATCAACTGGAAGCCGCAATTGAATGGCAGCGCGTGGTTCCCCCGATATGGGTAGGAGAGCTTTCGTAGCGCATCGTCTACGTCTGCTTTTCGAAGATCCGTCCAAGAGTAGACAATCCGCAAGCGGCCAAAGGCCTATGCAAGACTCGCATGGACTTCATGACGAGAGCTGATTTCCGTTCGCTCTGCGCGGCGGACATTATGCGGGCCAACTTGTCCGCAGGAGATCATCATGAATCCCTTCCGATATGTCGCGCCGCTTGCTGCCGCCGCGAGTTTCGCTTTTGCCGCAATTCCCGCGCACGCTGTCGATGCGCCCGTCCGCGCTGCGAGTGCCGCCGATGTGCTGACGCTTCGCAGCGCCAATGATTTCGACACGACCGTCACCAGGCTGACCGCCGATGTCGCGGCAAAGGGTATCCGTCACTTCGCGACGATCGATCAGGCCGAGCTCGCGCGTGGCGCGAGCCTGCCGCTGCGCCGGTCGACGCTGGTGCTGTTCGGCAACCCGCCGCTCGGCGTCCAGTTCCTGCAATCGAACCCGCTTGCCGGGCTCGACTGGCCGGTTCGCATGCTGGTGACGGAAGATGGCGCGGGACGCGTCAGCGTATCGTGGACCGACTTCGGCGCGATCGCGAAGCGCTACGGCATCGCCGATCGCGATGCGCAGTTCAAAATGGCGAGCGAGGTCGCGGCGTCGATCGCCACTGCCGCGACGCAATGATTCCCTCCGGCGGCGTCTTCGCCGTCGCGCTTCTGTCCGCCGCGCTGATGGGGCTTGCCATCCAGCGCGGCGCGACGTGCATGGTCGCGGCGGTCGACGAGATGCTGACCCACCGCCGGGCCCATCGTGCAGCGGCATTGGCCGAAGCGGCGGTGTGGGTCGGCGGGCTCGCGTTTCTGGCGGCCGCCTTGGGCTGGCTCCGGATGACACCGACCGCTTATCCGGTCACGCCCGGCACCATTGCGGGCGGCGTATTGCTCGGCCTTGGCGCGTGGTTGAACCGCGCGTGCGTTTTCGGGGCGGTTGCGCGGATCGGCTCGGGCGAGTGGGCTTATCTGGCGACCCCGCTGGGTTTCTTTCTTGGCTGCCTCGTGCCGCTTTCGGCGCCTCTTCCCACGGCAGCTTCCGCCGAATTCGGCACGGGCTACGGCGCGGCGGCGATAGCGATTTTATTTGTATTGCTCGCCGTCTGGCGGCTGGTAGCGGCGGTTCGTGCCCCGCATCTCGGTCACTTTCTCTGGCATCCGCACCGCGCGACGCTGCTGATCGCGGCGACCTTCGTGACCACGCTGCTCAGCGCCGGCGCCTGGGCCTATACCGACGCCCTCGCCGCATTGGCTCGGTCGATGGATGCCATGCTTCCCTTGCGCCTCGCCATGGCAGCGGCGTTGCTCGGCGGTGCCATTGCAGGCGGAGCTATCGTGGGGAAATTGCGCCGAGAGCGTCCACAGGCTTCGGCGCTGCTGCGCTGCGGCGCCGGCGGCGCGGTAATGGGAATGGGCGCGATGCTGGTTCCCGGAAGCAACGACGGGCTGATCCTGCTCGGGCTGCCGGCGCTGCTGCCCCATGCCTGGATCGCCGTCGCGGTGATGACGCTGTCGATCGCCGCTGCGACCCGCCTGTCGGCTGTAACTTCTGCGGCCAGGGTTACGAACAGATAGGCGAGGGCGGCGGCGATCGCTGGCCCGGGTCCGCGTTGATATGGGGACGACGCCAATGGAAATGCAACAGATCCGCTATTTCGTCGGGCTCGCCGAGACGCTCAATTTCACGCGCGCGGCCGAGCAATGCAATGTCAGCCAGCCCGCGCTCACGCGCGCGATCCAGCAGCTCGAGCATGAGCTCGGCGGACCGCTCTTTCATCGCGAACGAAACAACACGCATCTGTCCGAGCTCGGCCGGATGATGATGCCTTATTTGCAAAGCGTCGCGGATTCGGCACACGCGGCCAAGACGGCGGCGCTTTCGGCGAAGAAGGCCGAAAATGTCACGCTGACGCTGGGCGCGATGTGCACCATCGGTCCCGAGCTGGTCGCAGACCTGATCATCCGGTTCCAGGCCGCGCATCCGGATGTCGAGGTGAAGGTCGTCGACGGCGAGGCGCGATCGATGATCGCCGCGCTCGAAAAGGGCGACCTGCACCTCAGCCTCGTCGGCGTGCCCGAGGATTTGCCCGACCAGTTTCACCAGCTCCCGATTTTCGAGGAACGCTTCGTCATCGTGCTGCCGCCGGGCCATCGCTGGGCCGGGCGCAACGCGATCCGCGTCGCCGACCTCGACGGCGAACCCTATGTCAGCCGCTCGACCTGCGAAGTGTTCAAAGCGGTCGCGCGCGATTTCGCCTCGCGGGGCGTCATGCCGAAGAAGGTTTTCAGTAGCCCGCGCGACGAATGGGTGCAGAAGATGATCAAGACCGGGCTCGGCTTCGGCTTCTTTCCCGAACACAGCGTGACCGATCCCGAGCTGGTCGTGCGGCCGCTGATCGAGCCCGAATATAGCCGCACCGTCTATCTCGCGACCATGCGCGGTCGCCCGCATTCGCCCGCGGTCGGCGCCTTCGTCCGCGAGGCGCGCCGGCATGAATGGCCGGCGCTCGCCGCCTAGGGCTCGCAGCAGTCCGACGCAGGATCGCTCCCCGCCAGCAGATCGTGGCATTCGGCGAGCGCGTCGATCGCTGCGGCGACGCCGGCATGCGCGGCGGTCTGGATCAGGATTTCGGTGATTTCATCGCGGCTCCAGCCGAGATGCAGCGCCGCCTCGACATGCTGGCGCAGCTCCGCGGTCGAGCGGCCGAGCGACGCCAGCGCGGCGACGGCCGCAAGCTCGCGCAGCTTGAGGTCGATCCCCGGCCGCGCAAAAATCTCGCCATAGGTGAAGCTGACCGCACTGCGCACGAAGTCGGGCGCGATCTCGGCGGCGCGGTTGCGGCGGTCGTCCTGCGCCGATCCGGTGCGGGACAAGATGTCGATGCCGGCGCGATAGGGGTCGGTCAATTATGCATCCTCTTGAATCGGTGCGGCGCGACATCGGCGTACAGCCAATGCCGCGCCGGGAGCGGTCCCTGGACGGAGGTTCGGGACACGCTCCAGTGGCTGCTTCAGTCGCGTGCTTTCACGTCGGCCGAAAGGAGTTCGGCCGGAACCGATCCATTGTTACGCCACCAATGCGATATGCCATCGGATTCGCTGGAGATTTCGCCGGCCTTGTGATCGATGCCGACCGCGCAGCTGCTCCGATATTCGGTGATCGCGCCCGATACGACGATGATGAGGGCCGGGCGACCGGCGTGGCTGTGCAGCGGAACGATGCCACCCGGCTGGACGATAAGGCGGCGCATGCGCAGGTCGCGGTTCGCGACGCCGATTTCCTTGGCCAGGTCGACCGATCCGATCACCGTATCGGTGACGTTGCTCGGCATCGTGGGCGCGTCCTTCAACGGATTGGCAGCGGCCTGACCGGCAGGGCAGGTGCCTGCGAAGGCGGGGGTGGCTGCGAAAAAGGCGGCCGAGGCGGCGATGGCCGCGAGGGCTTTGCGGTTGAAGTTCATTGCGATGTCCTTTCGTTGGGTAAATTCGATGCCGCGGAAAGCGGCGACACCGACGCAAGGGAGCGGAGGTCGATAACGGCAGCGCCGCTTTCCGGGGCCTCTGGAAATTAGCCGCGCTGGTCCCGCGCGGACATTCGATTGTCGGCATGGTTTCGATGCACGAACGGCATTTCCGCCGAGGCGCGCCGGGCTGCATTTTCCTGACATCATTTTCAGGAGAGCAGATATGACCGTTCAGCCCTTGGCCGAACTCAAAGCGGCGGCGCCGCTCGCGGGCCGCGTTGCAATCGTTACCGGATCGACGAGCGGTATCGGGCTCGGCATTGCGCGGGCGCTGGCCGATGCCGGCGCCGACATCGTCCTCAACGGGCTCGGTGATGCGAGCATGATCGACATGGTGCGCGGCCAGCTCGCCGACACGCGCGGCGTTCGTATCGACTATAATGGCGCCGACCTGATGCAGGCGGACGGCGCAGTGCGCCTCGTCGATGACACGCTGTCGCGTTTTGGCCGCGCCGACATCCTGATCAACAATGCCGGCATCCAGCACGTCAGCCCGATCGAGGATTTTCCGGCCGCGAAATGGGATGCGATCCTGGCGCTCAACCTGTCGGCGGCGTTCCATGCGATCCGCACCGCCTTCGGGCCGATGAAGGAAGCGGGCTGGGGACGGATCGTCAACGTCGCCTCGGCGCATGGCATCGTCGCCTCGCCCTACAAGAGCGCCTATGTCGCCGCGAAGCACGGTATCGTCGGCCTGACCAAGACGGTCGCGCTCGAAGGCGCGCGGCACGGCGTCACGTGCAACGCGATCTGCCCGGGCTATGTCTGGACGCCGCTTGTGGAGAACCAGATCGAGGATACGGCGAAGGCCCGCGGGATCAGCCGCGAGGATGTCATCGAGAATGTCCTGCTCGCCGCGCAGCCGAGCAAGAAATTCGCCAGCGTCGAAGAACTCGGCGCGCTCGCAGTCTTCCTCTGCTCGGACGGCGGTCAGTCGATCACCGGCGCGGCGCTGCCCGTCGATGGCGGGTGGACGGCGCAATGATACGCCGTGACGAAACCTGTGCCCCGCTGCCGCCGCATCTCGCCGCCTTTTTCGCATCCAGGCCGGTGCAACCCGCGCCGCGCGGTGAGGGGCTTGCCCCGCCACGCGGCGTCCTGGCGCAATTTCTGTGGCGCGGGGTCCGGCGATGAGAAGCGATGCTTCGCCCTTGCATGTGGTGATCGTCGGCGCGGGCTTCGGCGGGCTCGCGGCGGCGCGCGAGCTGGCGCGTGGCGACGTCCGCGTGACGCTGATCGACCAGCGCAACCATCATCTGTTCCAGCCTTTGCTCTATCAGGTCGCGACCGCGGGCCTCTCGCCCGCCGATATCGCGGCGCCGATCCGCTCGATCGTGCGCCGGCACAAGAATGTGAAGGTGCTGCTCGACGCGGTGATCGACATCGACGCTGACGAGCGCCGCGTGCTGCTCGCGAGCCGCCGCACGGTGCGCTTCGACCGGCTGATCGTCGCGACGGGCGCGCGCCACAGCTATTTCGGCCGCGAGGAATGGGAAGCGCATGCCCCCGGCATCAAGTCGATCGATGATGCGACCGCGGTGCGGCGCAAGGTGCTGCTCGCGCTCGAGCGTGCCGAGACCGAGAGTGATCCGCTGCGGCGGCAGGCGCTGTTGACCTTCGTCGTCGTCGGCGGCGGTCCGACCGGGGTCGAGATGGCGGGGGCGGTCGCCGAGCTCGCGCGCCGATCGGTGTCGGGCGATTTCCGCAGTATCACGCCGCACTGCTCGCGGGTGCTGCTGGTCGAGGCCGGTCCTCGATTGCTCGCCTCCTTCCCGCCGGTACTGTCCGACAAGGCGCGCAAGGCGATCGAGGATCTCGGCGTCACGGTGATGACCGACCAGCGCGTCAGCGCGATCACCGATACCTATATCGACATCGGCGGCATCCGCGTCCCGACGCACAGCGTGATCTGGGCTGCAGGCGTGCGTGCCTCCGCCGCCGCCACCTGGCTCGATGCCGAGGCCGACCGCGTCGGCCGTGTGGTTGTCGGCGCCGATCTGTCGGTACCCGGCCATGACGGCATCTATGCGATCGGCGACACGGCCTCTTTCACCGACGTCGCCGGCCGCTGCCTGCCCGGCATCGCGCCGGTCGCGAAACAGCAGGGCCGCCATGTCGGCCGCCAGGTCCTGCGCGGCCGGGCCATGCCGTTCCGCTACCGCGACTATGGCAATCTCGCGACGATCGGCCGCCACCGCGCGGTGATCGACTTCGGTTGGCTGCGCATGTCGGGCGTGCTCGCGTGGTTCGTCTGGACGACGGCGCACATCTTCTTCCTCGCGGGCTTTCGCAACCGGTTGCTCGTCGGCGCGAACTGGCTCTGGAACTACCTCACCTTCGAACGCGGCGCGCGGCTGATCACCGGCGGTGACGCCCTTTTGCACGGAGACGCGAAATGAACCTGTCCAAGGAACTGAAGGCGCACGGCCAGCAGGTGCTCGTGCTGCAGGGCGGCGGCGCACTCGGCGCCTATCAGGTCGGCGTCTATCAGGCGCTGCACGAGGCCGGTGTCGAACCCGACTGGGTGATCGGCACGTCGATCGGCGCGATCAACGCCGCGATCATCGCGGGTAACGCCTTCGAAGACCGGCTCGACTGCCTAACCGAATTCTGGCGCCGCGTCGAACATGGCCATATCTTCGACGATGCGCTGCCGGCGCAGATCGCCAGCTTCTTTCGCAACTTCACGACGATCGTCGGCGGGTTGCCGACATTCTTTGCGCCCAATCCCGGCGCCTTTCGCAGCGTCTATGCGACACTGGGAGCGGAGAATGCCGGCTATTATTCGACCGAGCCGCTGCGGACGACGCTTGCCGACCTCGTCGACTTCGGCAGGATCAACGGCGGCGGCATGCGGCTGACGGTGGGCGCCTCGGCGGTGACGACCAGCGAGATGCGCTATTTCGATTCGCGCGACATGCCGCTCTGCCTCGACCATGTGATGGCGTCGGGGGCGTTGCCGCCGGCCTTTCCCGCAGTGCGGATCGACGGCGAGCTCTACTGGGACGGCGGTATCCTCTCGAACACCCCGGTCGAGGTCGTCTTCGACGACAATCCGCGCCGCGATTCGATGGTTTATGCGGTGCATATCTGGAACCCGCACGGGCCCGAGCCCGACACGATCTGGGACGTGATGAACCGCCAGAAGGACGTCCAATATTCGAGCCGCGCCGGGACGCACATCCGCCGCCAGCGCCAGCTCCACAAGCTGCGCCATGTGATTACCGAACTGACCGCGCTGATCCCCGATGCGCGCCGCGAAGAGCGCGAAGTTGCCGAGCTCGCGGCCTATGGCTGCCCGACCCGGATGCATGTCATCCGCCTGCTCGCGCCCGCGCTCGCCAACGAGGACCACAGCAAGGATATCGACTTCAGCCCGTCGGGAATCCGCCAGCGGCGCGAGGCCGGCTATGCCGATACGATGCGTACGCTCGAGACGGCTCCTTGGAGCGGCGATTTCGACCCGCTCGAGGGCTTCATCCTGCACGAGGCTGTGGGTGGGCACATGGTCGAGCCGGCAGCCTGACGCCGAATGCATCGAAACGATGCGCTCTGGGTAGCGGACGTATCGCCCGTTTGGGCCGAAGAAGAGATACGCCCTCCGGGCGCTCACAACGGAAAGGATTTCATCATGAACAAATCGACGATCGCGCTTGCCGCTGCCACCCTATCGTTCCTCGCCACCGCTGCCGTTCAGGCGGGCCCCGTCGCACCGCAGCCGGGCAAGGACAAATGCTATGGCATCGCGCTCAAGGGCAAGAACGACTGCGCCGCGGGTCCGGGCACGAGCTGCGCCGGCACCTCGACGACCGACTACCAGGGCAACGCCTGGAAATATGTCGCGAAGGGCAGCTGTGCGACGATCAAGACGCCGAAGGGCGTCGGCTCGCTGACCCCCAAGAAGCGCTAAGCGCCGACAATCCGGAGCGCCCCGGCTGCGTGCCGGGGTGCCCATCCTGTGGAGAGGATGCCATCATGTCCGACCTAGCCACCGTCCGCCGGACGGTCGCCGACGCACGCGCGCCGTTCGGCGCGCCGCTCGGCAAATGTGACGCTGTTCCGCCTGTTGCCGCGATCGAAGCGCTCGCCGCCAGCTATCCGGTCGTCGCCGCCATATTGGGCCATTCGCCCTTCGCCGAGCTCGCGGCGGAATTCGTCACCGAGGTTCCACCAACGGACCCGAACCTCGCCGCCTATGGCTGCCGCTTTCCCGAGTGGATCGTCGGCCGCAAGATCGGCCGGGTGTTGCCTTATCTTTCGTCGGTCGCCGCGATCGATCGGCTGCATCTTGCAGCGGCGCGGGCGCCCGCCGACACGCCGGTTGCCGCGCCCGTTCTCACCGGCATGACCGCCACTGAATGGTCGGCGAGCCGCGTCAAGCTCCACGCCGCGACGCGCTTCGGCTGGTTTGCCGTCCCGGCACCCTCGATCTGGCTCGCGCATTTTTCGCCGCGCGGGGCCGGCGATGCCACCGAATGGAAGGCCGAAGGGCTGTTGATCACGCGACCCGCCGATCATGTGCAGGCGCGCCGAATTGGTCCCTCCGCGCATCGTATCCTCTCGGGTCTCCGCATCGGCGAGACGATTGGCGCAGCATCGGCGGCCGCGCATGGCCTGTATCCCGAGGCCGACATTATGAGTGCGGTCCACAGCATATTGGATAGCGGCGCCGTCGCGGGCTTTCGCGCCGGGCGATAGCGGCGGACCGGTTCTGGATCCGCAAATATTCTCCCAAACCGCGCCGAGGCATGATGCGGGCCATCATCGACGATCTTGCCGACATATCAGAAGGCGTCAAAGCGATCTTGTGGTTGCCCGTCGCACAGTCCGAGACCCTCGGCTAGGCGATCGACATGGCAGTGGGCGACAATCGATGATGTAAAAAGGGCCCGCCGAAGCGGGCCCAGTTTGCCACGGGAGGAGTGTGGCAGGGGTTGCTCAGTTTTCGGTGCCGGGAGTACCCGTCTTCGGCGCCTTGCCGTCTTCGACGCGCCCTTCGTTGCGAAGGTTGCGGCCCTCCTGGGCCTTGCGCTTCGCTTCGGGGCTGTCGCCATTCTCGAAGGCTTCTTCCTTCACATAGCCGGCGGCTTCTTTCACTTTGCCTTTGACGCTCATGATCATCTCCTTTGTTGTGCAGGAGAAACCGACGAGCGGGTCTGGAAGTTGCCTTCGAGCCATGCGATTTATCTTCTCGTGTCCTTGCAACTTTGAAGCATTTTCAGAGTTTTGACATCAGCACGGGCGACGCGGAGACCTTCGGTTTGCCGCACCCATGTGCAAGATCCGTCGTGCCGCCGCGGACCCGTCTTCCTGGTCCCACGGGATGCCTCCGCGGCGCACGAAGGATTTCAGAATTTGCGATGAAAGCCGAACAGGTCGCTGTCGGCATCGCCCCTCCCGCATAGCTCATTTCGCAATATCTGCGCCGCCATCATCGAAAAGGTGATGCCGTTGCCGCCATAGCCCATGGCGGCATAGCAATTGGCCATGCGGGGGATGCGCCCGACCGTCGGAATGCCGAGATCGTTGTTTCCGAAACTCCCGGCCCAGGCGAAGGCGGGGGTTGGGTCGATCGACGGAAGGAGGGCGCCGAGCTTTCGCTCGAGGATCGCGGTCTTCGAAGCGAGTTTGGCATCGCGTTCCTCGGCGTCGGCGATATCCTCGTCCTCCCCGCCGCAGATGACGGCGCCATCGGGCGTGGTCCGGATATAGAGATAGGGGTCCGACGCCTCCCAGATCAGCGCAGCGTCCTGCCATATATTGCGGGGCTGGGGTCTCGTCGCGATCACCCAGGTCGACATGATGCTATTGCTCTTGCGCGGCACGCCCTTCAGCATTTCATATCCGGTCGCGAATATCGCTTTCGCAGCGCGCAGTTCGCGCGCTCGCCGATCGCGAGCGTGACGCCGCTGTCCGAGACCTCGACGCCACTGACCTCTGCCGGGGCATAGAGGCGTGCGCCGCGGGTCTGGGCGGTGCGCAGATAGGCGGCCGCCATCTGGCGCGGGTCGGCGCTGTAATTTCCGAACCCCACGATGCCATGCCGTCGGCGTATGCCGTAGCGACGGTCGACTTCGGCGGGGCCGATCAGCTCGATCTCGAAGCCGGCATCGCGGCGGGCTTGGGCTTCGGCAGCAAGACCGTCCCGATCGAGCAGGTTGCCGTCGAGATAGAGCGAGGGGCGGGTGGCGGCATCGACCCTGAGGCCGAGGCGCTCGGTACGCTCGCGGAGGCTGTCGACGGCCAGCCGCGAGCGCCTCCAGATGCGGGTCGCCCGGTCGCGGCCGATCCGTTCCGCCATTACCGATAGCGGAACGTCGAGCTCATATTGAAGCAAGGCGGTCGATGCGGCCGTCGATCCGATCGCGGGGCCGCGGCGATCGAGGATGACGATGTCGAGCCCGGCTTCGCTGAGCATTTCCGCGATCAGGGCGCCGGAGATGCCCGCGCCGACGATCGCGACGTCGCAGCTCAGCGTTCGCGTGAAGGGGCGGACGTCGAGGGCGGGGCGCCGCTGTCCCATCCAGATCGTCCGGCCGGTCCTGAGATCGCGATGCTGCGTGGCCGACCCCTGGTCCTGACCGTGACGGGATATGGTGTTCACGCCTTGAGCTTGATCTTCTTTTCGACTTTCGCCGCTGCCTTCTCCTCGGCTTTGCGGCGATTGAACACGCTTCGCATATGGCGGACGTCCTTGTCGCCGAGATGCTTTTCAGCGGCGACGAACTGCTCCTGTTCCTCTTCGCGAATATGGTGGAGATATTTCTCCTTGGTCGCGGCAAACCGGCGGAGCCAGCCGGGCGATGCCATGTCGCGCGCCGCGAGATCGGCAAACATCTCGTCCAGTTCATGATGCTCGGCGACAGCATGCCGCGCATCTTCGGTCGTCTCGGGGTCGCGGAGCACGGTCGACCACAGGGCCTGTTCCTCCGCAGCGGCATGGCCTTTGATCTCATGGACCAGCTCGGTAAAAAGGCGTTTGCGGTCGGGCGACTTGCCGGTCGTATCCTCGATCATCGCGAACAGCGCGCGGTGCCGGTCGTGATCTTCGACGAGGCGTCCGAAGATATCGGGGTTGCCGCGAAACTTCGTGGCCGGGGTGCTACCAATCCGTGCCGCGCGGTCGGGCGCGATCGTCTTTGCCTTTTGGATCGCGTCTGCCTTCGCGGCTTTCGGAGATGTACGGGCTTTTGCGCTGGTTGCCATGTCGAGCTCCTTCCGGGCGATAAACGTTGTTCGTCACGGAGAGTTGCGCCGGGCGATCGGAGAGGCCTTGGAACTAAACATGGATCAATTTGCGGCTGATATTGGGGCGTTTTTGCGACGGGCCGTTGAGGGGAGGGGAACATCGCCCCGGGCAGCGCGTCGTCCTCATGCCTACCCCCCAGGCAGTTTTGGAAAGAGGATGACCCACATGGGACAGAATAATCAGCAGCAGGGCGGACAGCCCGATCGCAACCCCGGCCAGGGTGGCCAGAGCGGCGGCCAGCAGGAACAGCAGGACCAGCAGCGCCGCCAGCCCGGTCAGGACAATGACCGGGACCAGGGCAACAAGGCCGGCCGCGACGACGAGAACCGTCAGAACCGCTGACGTCGGACAGCAGAGCGACGCCGAGGCGTCATCTCGGGCCGGGCCGCATTTCGATGCGGCCCGGCCTTTTCATTTGCCTGATCGCTTTGCTCCATGCGCCACGGCATCTCTAACGCCTCGGCATGCGAGGGCGCGACGGTTCGCGGACGGCGACGTGAATTTCACCACCGACACAGCCCTTTCGGTCGGAGCGGATTAAAGGGGCAACTTCAGCCCTCTTCCAGAGGCCACACCTCGACAACGCCATATGCAACGGCGCAGGGTGACCGCGACACCTTGTCGATCGCCTCGGCAAGGTCGGCGGCTTCGATCACGGCGAAGCCGGCAAGTGGAAGGTCTGCCGACAGGAACGCGCCGCCCCGGGTGGTCGTGCCATTCGCCTCCGGGTTTCGGACCTGGACGGGCGGACCGGCGATCCCCATCACCGCACCCTCTCGTTTCAGCTTTTCGTCGTGCGCGTGCGCTGCGTCGCGCACGCTGGGCGGAGTCCGCTTATAGCCAGCCTCGTCGCCATATCCGATCGTAATGAACTTCGGCATCGGGGTCCTTGCGCATTGTGGTCAGAAGATTCCCAGAAACTTCTTCCGCTGCTTCTTCTCGCCGTCGGCGCTTTGCTTGCCGTCCTCGGACTTGGCGGTGGTGCCCTTGCCGACGTCGTCGCGCGACTTGCCCTTGGTCGTGCGCTGCGCCTTGGCGGTCGCGCCGGCGAGCACGGGGCCGCATTGCGCGGCCTTCGCATCACCCGGATCGATGAACGGGATGATCGCGGCAACCGGGCTTGCGAAAATGCCGAGGCCAAGGCCGGCACCGGCGCGGCCGACGAGTTCGTCGCTGATCGGATCGATCTTGGGCGCTGCGAAATAACCGCCGACGCCGACAGGCGACTGGCCCGAGAACAGGCTGAAGGTCTTGCCGTCTGCGCGTACCGCCATATCGATCGCCTCGCTACGGAAAGAAAAGCCGCCGCGGCCGAGCATGACATTCTTCTTGGTGTCGATGAGGATGGGATCGGCTGCCGCAATGCCGCCGCGAACCGTGAAGGCGATGAGGCCGCAGTTGATCTCGACGGGCTTCTTCAATTTGTCCTGAAACATCTTCTGGACGAAGGTCCCGATATCGAGCTCGGCGAGTTGGATGTTACGCGTCCAGAAGGTGCCCTGCGGCAGGACGAAGGCCATGCGGCCATTCGAGGTTGCCAAGCTCTCGCGGACGCTGTCGCCGAACCCCACCATCTGGATACGCCCGCTGACCGTGCCGGTCGTCCCCGACTCCTCGGTTCCGAAGCGCGCGAGCAGCGTGCCCAGCTTCGTCGGCGACAAGCGAATGTCATATTCGGTGCGGACGATGGCGGGGCGGCTGTCGATCGAGATGTCGCTTTTGACGGTGCCGCCGGCGACAGCGAAGTTGAAGGGCTTGAGCTCCATCAGCCCTTTCTCGAGCGCGAGCGTCAGATCGACATTGCTGATGGGAAAGCTTTCGGCGCGGACCTTCGTTACGCGGTAGCGGACGTCGGCGTCGAAACGCTTGATCGCCTCGACGCGGAGCGGTGCGTCGGGAAGGATGCGCGGGCGGCCGCCTTCGCTCGTGACGGTGCCCGACGTTCCCATCTTGTCGAGGCGCTGCGGATCATAGCCGACGAACGGCCCCGCATCGATGATGTTGAGCGAGTTCGTCTTGAGATCGGCCTTCAGATAGAGGCGCCCGTCCGGCTGGCTCACCGCGAGCGAGCCCGCAATGTCGCTGTCGCCGAACAGGCCTTTCATGCCGGTGAGCTTCCAGACCTCGTCTTCATACGTCAGTGCCGAGGAAAGGCGATAGGCGCGCGTATCCGGGATGGCGACGCCGAGAAAATCGAAGATGCGCGAGAGGTTCGCACCGTGCGCCTTGAGCTGAAGGTCGGCGCCTTCGATGTCGGTGGGGCCGGGCAACGTCCCCGAAATATCCAGCGTGTTACCCAGGCCGACGGCATGCAGCGTCAGCGCATTCTTGCCGCCGGCGATCGTCTCGTTCGGCGAGGTGAGGCCGCCCGACAGCGTGAAGCGCTGTCCGCGCATCGTCCCTCCGCCGGAGAAGCGGATCGCATCTTCGATCGTGGTGTTCCGCGACTTCACCGTGTCGAAGTCGATGTCGGCGAACAACTTCAGGCCGGGGTCGCGGTAGGACAGGCCGCTGTTCATGATCGCCGCGCGGCGGATGACGGGCAGGTCGAGCGGCTGCGGCGGGCGGTTCGGATCGCCGAAGGTCCAACTGTTGCGCTTGTTGGTCGCATCCCATTCGAGCGCGACCCTTGCTCCGTCGAGATCGGCAAAGCGGATGATACGCTTGCCGAAGATGAGCGGGAAGGTCGCGATCCGCGTGTCGATCTTCTTCGCCACGAAGAACTGCCTCGCGTTGGCCCATTTCGGGTTCGCGATGCGCAGGTCCTCGGCATAGAATTTGATGTTGAAGGGCGCGAAATAGAGCTGGAAGTCGCCGCCGACGTCGACCTGACGTTCGAGCTGCGAGGTTGCGATCCGCTCGAACGGGCCCTTGAGGAAGCGGCCCTTGGTGATGAAGAGAACGAGCCAGATCGCGAACAGCGTCAGGAAAAATATCGCGACGGCGCGAACGGCAATGCGAAGCGGTCGGGGCCGTTTTTCGAGCCATGACGGCGTCCAGACCGAGCGGCCCCAGTGCCTCGCACTCGCCATCCAGGAGTGAGAGGTTCGAGCGGCCGTCGGGGCCAATCGACCGGAGCGCATGTCCATCGTCAATCAATTCTCCACGGCGCGCATCGTTCCGGCGCTTTGCCAGCGGATCATTATCGTCAGGAATACCGCGAGTTTTGCGCCGATGCGCGTAATCCACGCGATGAGGTCTTCGGGGCGAACATCCACATTCATCGGCGCCTCCGCCCCCCTGATCTTTAAACGAGCGGGCGCCCGGACGGTCGCACCGGGTGCCTCGGCCCGGCTCTATGATGTCGCGGGCCGCCGCCGACTACGACTGAGTACCGCGATCCTCATGTGCCGAAGGTGACATGCCCTTCGTCGTCGATCGCCCATGCGGGATTCCAGGCAATTTCCCAGGCATGGCCATCGGGGTCGGCGACATATCCCCGATAGCCACCGTGTGGCGGCGCGTCGGCTTCGCGGAGAACGAGGCCGCCAGCATCCGCAAGCTTGCGGATCGCTGCATCGACCTCGGCTTCCGATCCGACATTGTGAGCAAGGGCGAAGCCGCCGGGCATGGGTGGCAACTCGCGGCGGCTGTCCTCGACCAGCCTGTCGCGAAGCCACGTTCCGAGCATCAGTCCGTTCATCTGGTAGAAGACGACTTCCTCATTCTCGAACACAGGCACCCAGCCGAAGCCTTCGCCGTAAAAGCGCCGCGATATCGTTACGTCGGCAATGCCGAGGGTGATCACCGAAATCTGCTGCTGCACTTCCCGTCTCCAATCTGGCGGTCGGATCCTCAGGTATCTGTTACGTGCTGCCGGCGGGAACGAAGCTCACCTGCGCGAGGCGCCAGCTACGTTCGCGCTCTCCCGGCCAATGGCTCTCCGGGCCGTCATAGTCATCGGGAGGATGCGCACCATGAACCTCGGCGCGGATCAGCCGCCCGGTTTCCCGGAGCCGCACCGTCGCAGTCGGATACCGCTCTTCCAGATGTTCGCGGAGCGCCTCGGCTTCCTCCGAGAGGTTCGCACTCGACATGGCGCGGGGAGCTCCGTCGACGAGCTCGGCCGTCGAGGAGCGCATGGCGGTAAGGCCGTCGTGCAATATGCTGAAAGAGATGAAGCCGGCCGCGACCGAATCCGCCCACCACCAGCCGAGGCCAAGTCCGACGATCCCGGCGACACCCGCGGCGCCGGTCATCCAGTTCGCCTTGTTCATCAATGCGTCGGTATGGAGCAGTTGGTCGGCGAGTTCCTCGGCGAGCGGCAGTTCCTTTCGCCCGATGATCATCGGCGGGATCATCGCATAGATCTGCGCCGCGATCATCATCCAGCCGAGCCAGACGTCGTGACCGAATAGCCGCACCGACCCGACACTTGCATGCTCGGCTTTGACGAGAGTCATCGCGGCGTCCCAGAGCAGAAGCGCGCCCGTTCCCGCGAGCGCGACGGCGGCGAGGAAAAAGCCGAGGCCGTTGACGCGTTCGAAGCCGAAGGGAAATTTGCGCGACCGCTCGCCCTTCCGCTCCATTCGTGCGGCGACGAGGAAGGCGATGGGCGGCACGAGGCCGAGCGTGTCCTCGATCCAGGCCGTCTTCATCGTCTGGCTCTGGCCGAGCACGAGGCCCATCACGGCGATGATCGAGATCGTCCAGAAAATATTCCACCATTCGAGCCGCTCGGCGCGCTTCAGCGTGTCGCGGAGGCCGGGTGGCAGTTCGTCGACATGGGTGAGGGTTTGGGGAGAGCTCATTCGGACGCGCCGACACTACGGGCGCTCGTCTCGACGAGCATGATCCAACGATTTTCCCCGTTTCTCATGGCCGCTCGCCATTCGCTCGCCTGCTTGCCTCGACCAACGACAAGGATCGGCGGCGACAGACTGGCCGTCGCCGCGAGCGCACTGTCTTTTCGGAAGGGGGCAATGACCAAGTCGAGATCGCCCCCTTCCAACGAGACCAGAAGCGGTTCGAGCGTGCCCGTGGAGACATGAGCCGTCGCATGCGTGCGCCGCTCGATCGTCGAAAGAAGTTTCGTTGCTTCAGGAGGCAGGGAAGCGGCTGCGCCGACGCGGATTTCCCGGCGTGTCTCGATCTGCTCGAGCGTCTTGTTCGGGTCGCGCGGGAAATCGCTGCAAGCGGAGGGCGTGATGAGAAGCAGCGCCGCCGCTGCGCATTTTAGGACGGAGGAGGCGGGTTGCACTGGGACGGCCGCTCTCAATAGGAGGGCGGGTCGCTGGCGGGGAAGGATTCGTCGCCCGCCTGGTCGACGCGGCCCCAAGCCCGCTTCGGCGCATCGCGCATCGCTTCGGGCCCGGCCGATCGCGTCTGGTCGAAATTCTCCGGATGCGTTTCGCCGTCTGAAAAGGCGGCCGAATGGCCTTCAGCCTTCGGCGCTGAGCGTTTCGCCTGGCGCGTGAACCATAACAGCGCACAAACCCCGCCGATCACAAGGGCCTTCCCGAAATGCGAGCCTCTCGATGGAGTCGTTGCCGCAACATATGCCATGTCGATCTCCCGATTGTCCTGACCATCAAAACGTCCGAGCGTTCGAGGAGTTGCCGGTACTGGCGGAGCGCGCGCCCATGCGACGCAGCCCGACGTTGCCAGGCGTGTCGCCGGAACTTTGTCAGCGAGGCGGCGTTATCGGCTCATCCACGTAGGATGATACGACGGCGCATTGCCGTGACGGCGAGCCCATGCTCGTCGCGAGTGGAATCCTGCGTCAAAAAGGGAGAATGACATGTTTCGCTACGCAATCATTTTTGCCGTGATCGCGCTCGTCGCAGCGCTGCTCGGATTTGGCGGTATCGCCGGCCTCTCGGCCGACTTTGCGAAAATTCTGCTGATCGTCGCGGCCGTCCTGTTCGTCGTCGGCATCGTCTTCGGTCGAGGCGGGCGCCGGACTTTGCCCTAAAGCAATATTGCGATCGGAATCGCCGGAGATTGTCCGGCGATCCACCGCGGGGTGCCGGACTGACCCCCCCTCCGATGCCGGCACCCCGCATTTGACTGGAAGGCGGCTTCTGCCGCCTTTTCGTTTGGCTAGCCGTTCACGATGGTTCCGCCATTGGGGTGCAGAACCTGCCCGGACATATAGCTGCTGTCGTCGCAGGCCAGGAACAGAAAGCAGGACGCGACCTCATTCGGTTCGCCGGGGCGCTTCATCGGGGTGGTCTCGCCGAACGTCCGGACCTTCTCGACCGGGGCGCCGCCGCGCGGATTGAGCGGCGTCCAGATCGGCCCTGGAGCTACGGCGTTCACCCTGATGCCCTTGCCGACGAGATTCTCGCTGAGCGACCGTGTGAACGCCGTGATGGCGCCCTTGGTGGCGCTGTAGTCGAGCAGCCCGGCGCTGCCCTGATACATCGTGACACTCGTGCAATTGACGATCGCTGCGCCCTTCTTGAGATGGGGCAGGGCGGCCTGGACCAGGTAGAACATTCCGAAGATATTGGTCTGGAATGTACGTTCGAGCTGCGCCGGGCTGATATCGCGAATATCTTCGGCAGGGTGCTGCTCGCCGGCGTTGTTCACTACGATATCGAGCCGGCCGAATGCCTTGATTGCGGCACCGACGATCTTTTCGCCGGCTTTCGGTTTTCCGACGTCGGCCTTCACGGTGATCGCGCGGGCACCTTCTTCCTCCACGATCCTTGCCGTCTCCTCGGCGTCGTCCCTGTTACTGAGATAAACTATGGCGACGTCTGCTCCCTCGCGCGCATAGAGCGCCGCCACGGCGCGGCCGATCCCGCTGTCGCCGCCGGTGACGATCGCCGCTTTGCCTTTCAGGCGTCCCGAACCCGGAAACCGCGGCTGCCATTTCGGCGCGCGGTCAAGGTCGCTCTCGCGGTCGCGGGGCGGCTTGGCGATCGTCTTGCCAGCACCCACGTCCTTCTCGAGCTTTGCGGCATCCTTGCGCTTGCCGCGCTTCTCGACCGGCGTTTCGCCGACCTTTCCGGCCTTGGGCCCTGACGCCATTTGCTGTCTCCTCAATATCTGATCGAAAACTCCCGGTGTTGATCGGGGTTGCAGATGGGCAGGGCGGGAGCGTCCGTAGAGCGGAAACGCCGATGCGCGCCATGCATTTTTACAAGCGAAAGGGAGCCTGCTGATGGCTGCACGCGTGCCGCCGTTCCGCTATGGCGCGGATGTGCAGACATCACCGATCCTCTACAGCTTCCGCCGCTGCCCCTATGCGATGCGCGCGCGCATGGCGCTGATCATGAGCGGTGTAGCCTATGAGCATCGGGAGATATCACTGCGCGACAAGCCGGCTGCGATGCTGGCCGCCTCTCCAAAGGGTACCGTACCGGTGCTCGTCCTCGGGAACGCTGAGGTAATCGACGAGAGCATCGATATCATGCGCTGGGCCTTGGACCAGAACGATCCCGAAGGATGGATGGCGTCTGCCGAGCAGGACTTGCTCACGGACTATGACGGTGCGTTCAAGCATCATCTCGACCGCTACAAATACGGATCGCGTTATAGCGAGGATCCGCTTGTGCATCGCGCCGCCGGTCTGGACATGCTCGTTCGGCTCAACGCGCTACTGGCCGGACGGGAATATCTGGGCGGCCGTGCCCGGGGGTTCGGGGATATCGCGATCTTTCCTTTCGTGCGCCAATTTGCCGGCGTCGACCCGGCCTGGTTCGAAGCGCACGCGCCGCAGACCCTGCAGAACTGGCTTGAGAGGTTGGTCTCCTCAGACTTGTTCGCGCGCGCGATGATCCGGCGACCGATTTGGACGGCAGACCGGAGTTGAAATAAGGAAGTGGACGCACGGCTGACAAATTTCCGTCGATACCCATATTGGGGACATGACCTTGTCCAAGATCGTCAACGGAGCGAGCCTCAAGCCGCGGTCTGGTGAACCGCCCAAGAAAATCGTTCTTCTGCTTCATGGCTTCGGATCAAGCGGCACCGACATGATCGCGCTCGCGCCGGCATGGCAGGAGGCGCTTCCAGACACCTTGTTCCTTGCCCCGCACGCGCCGCAGCGCTGCGGAATGATGGGGAGGGGCTATCAATGGTGGGGCCTGTCGGGCTTTGCGCCATCCGTCCTCGCGGCGGGCGCAGCGTCGGCAGCTCCGGCCATCGATGCCTTCATCGACCGGAAGCTTGACCAATATGGCCTGACCGAGGCGGACCTGGCGCTCGTCGGCTTCAGTCAGGGGACGATGATGGCGCTTCAAATTGGGCTCCGTCGGCCCCGAGCGGTGGCGGCCGTCGTCGGATATTCGGGTATGCTCGCCGGAACGGTGGGGCTTGGGCATGATGCGTTCCCGAAGCCGCCGGTTCTGCTGGTTCACGGGACGGCAGATGCCGTGGTCCCGATCGCGGCGCTTCATATGTCGGAGAGCGAGCTCAAGCGCCTCGGCGTCGACGTCGCAACGCATATTTCCTATGGCGTCGCGCACAGCGTCGATCCCGTCGGCCTGCGTCTTGGCCGCGAGTTCGTGGCGGGCGCCTTCGCTCGCTCGGCTTGACCCTCCTTGGGTCGCCAGCCTTCGTTCAGGGTTTGGCGAGATAACGCCGGAAGGCCGTTTCGACATAGGAGAAGTCGGCGGTGATCGAAATCGGAGGGAGCTTGTCGCACTGCCATTTGAGCAGCGCCTCATCATCCTTTGCTGCGTCGGCGATCCATTCGGTCCGCGACATGGCCGTTCGCGCAAGCCTGTCGGCGACGTATTAAGCCCTTGCCCTGCCTCAATGGGAGTTCGCGACGGTTGGTATGGACAGCATCGGGCCGTTCAGAACCTGATAGGCCTGCGAGGCGCAGCTTCGATAGGTCTGGGCCTCGACGATCAATGTGAGCGTGAGCAGGTAGGTTTTGCCATTCGCTCTGCAGCTGGCTGCTTCGACCGTCGCGGTCGCCGTCGTCGTCTCGTCGTCGCTCGCGAGGGCGTAGGTCGCGACATTGCCTGCGATCGTCGGCCAAGGTGCATTGCCGATCTGAACAGCGGCAGGCTTGTACAGATTGAGCACGCGCCCGCCGATGTTGGCCGTCGTGCCGGCCTCCTGAATGTCCAGAGAATAGCCTTGCGGTCCGCCCTTGCTGACGATCCGGCTATCCATCGCAAGGTCGCCCAGCAACGGGCGGGGAGCCGCTGACTCCATGTCGTCGAGCACTCGCGCGCATCCCTCGCGGCGTATGGACCCCACCGACAGGGTTGCACGCATCGGCAACTGCTCGGAAGAGCCCGCGCAGGGGGTCTCGGCGACGCGGAGCTCGACCGGCGTGCCATTCTCGGTCTTCGCCGCGAAAACACGTTCTTTTCCGGCGCGCGATTGTAGAGGCACAGGCAGCTCGCGAAAGACGGGCTCGCCGTCTTCTTCTACAGCCATGCTCATCCCGCTTGCATCTATGACGACGGTCCAGAGGGGGTCATCGCCGAACGCCTGCAGGGTGCTCGTATCGTCCCGAGCGGATACGCTGGGCGACGTTGCCAGTCCGATGACGACTGCGGCAAAGGAGAAACGGCGAAGGTTGGTCATGGCTGCTCCATTCCACGACCCTCAACCACGCTGCCGATAAAAGTAAGGGAAATCAATAAGGGAAATGCGATATCTGGCCGGCCGCCGCCGCGGTGCACGCTCAGGAAGCAGTCAGTCGGATATCGGTCGAAATCCCTCTTGTTACCTCCCGATCCTCCGCGGATGGATCAGCTAGCCGTATGCATACACAGCGAATGTCGGTGCTCGTGATCCACTTTCGTGAGGTAATCCGCGCATATGCGCGGCAGCATAGTTACCTGATCGGTAGTGTTCTTTCTGAGATAGGCGGCCTTGCTTAGCGTCCGGGGCTTCGATAGCCTCCTTTGCTTGAGATGAGTCGCGAGACTGTTGATGGGCTCAACTCACACGATCTTCAAAAACATGACTGGGCCGTAGCCGCAGAAAGATGTGGCACAAACAAACGTCGTTGCCGAAGCGCTTTCAAAGGGCGCTCAGGGGGCTTGCGGTCATGGATGATGTTCATCGGATGGTGGCGATTGTAGGACGGCTGGGCGTTCGTCCACTGGTACAGTTGTCGCTGCCGGCTCGGCGCATCCTGGCCTATATGGCACTGCGCGGCCAGTCGGTGTCGCGCTCCACCGCGGCGGAACAATTGTGGCCCGACGTGCCCGACGACGCCGGACGCGCGAATCTGCGCCGTTCACTATGGCACCTGCCGCGCGGCTGGATCACGTCGGTCGGCGACGAGCTGACACTGGAGGCCGAATGCGATCTGCCGCAGGCGCACCATGCTGCGGCGCGGGCGCTCAATGGCGAAGCACTTACATTCGACGAGATCGGGCTGCTCTCGAACGACATTCTCCCCGGCTGGCACGACGAATGGGTGTTGCCGGCATATGAGGCGTTTCGCATGCTACGCGTCCAGGCCCTTGAGGCGGCGTGCCGGACGATGGCGGCGCAAGGACTGCATGCGCTCGCGACCCAGGCAGGCTCTGCCGCGGTTGCTGCCGAGCCGCTGCGGGAATCGGCTGCCGAAGCGTTGATCGAAGCGCATCTGGCGCAGCGCAACCGCTATGATGCGATGCAATGCTACAAGGCCCTCGCGCGGCGGCTCGACGAAGAACTCGGCGTTATGCCCAATGCCGAACTCGCCCAGCGCATGGCATTCTGCGACCCCGTCCGGCTGGCCGCCAACTGACTTTCTGACCCTCCTGACACCGAATCGGCGCGTCCTTTGGCGCGCGGCGGCGCCGTGGACGTTTCGCGGACGGCACACGGACGCATGGGTCGCGCCCCGCTGTCGAACCGGGAACGGAGGGCGTCCGCGCGCGCGACGGATACGCGGCGCGACGGGTACGCCAGCGCGATGAAATCCCGCACGGTTCGCAACGGGGCAGCTGCTCTAATCCCCGCGACTCATATTCCCAGCAGCGGAGTGGCGACATGAAAGCGATCGACGACGTCAACGAGCAGTTGTGGGCCCCGGCCTCCCGTGTGGAAAATCCCTTTGCGGAGCTGCTGATGGAACGTCCGGCGCCACCGGAGCCGGCAACGGCGGTTGCGGCCTGGTCCCACAATCTGACGCCATTCGCCGATCGCGAACAGGATCTGATCGGCGAGAATGAGAACGATCAGGTGCTCGCCGAGGTCCTCGCCGAACTCCATGACGAAGAATTCAACGAAGCCGTCGCATTTCTGGCCGAAGAAACCGAGCACTATGTGTCCGAGCGCTTCGCGGGCGAAGTCTATGGTGCGTCACCCGACCGCGAGCGCTTCGCCGCGGCGCATCTGTCGGCGGTCGGCTATGAGGCCGAGCAATATCTGAGCGCGCTGGAAGACGGGCTTGCCGGTCTCGATCTCGGCTCGCTGGCGCCCGACAGTCTCGTCGAGGTCCTCGACCGGTTCGATCCGGTCCCCACCGATTTGTCTCCGGCAGGCGAAGAGTTCATCGGGGGCCTCGTCCGCAAAGCCAAGAAAGCGGTCAGTTCGGTCGCGAGCGCGGCCAAGAAGGTCGGTGCCGTCATCGCCAGTCCGCTCATCGCGCCGCTGCTCAAGAAGCTGCGCGGTTTGATCGACCCGCTGCTGAAACGCGTCCTGTCCTTTGCCATCGGGCGCCTTCCCGCCCCGCTTCAGCCTGCAGCTCGCCAGCTCGCCGACAAAATCGCCGGAGCCGCGCAAAAAGCCGAAGCCGAGATGGAAGATATGGAAGAGACGCCAATGTCGCCGGCGAGTTCGGTCGATATGGAGGCAATCGCCCAATCGTTCGACACGGCGCTGGCCGAAGCGATTGTAACAGAACCGTCCAGCGAGCTCGAGTATGAAGGCTTTGACGGGCAAAGCAGTGAAGGCGTTGACGAAGGCCACGAGCTCGAACGGCTGGCCCATGCCCGCCAGGCGATGATCGCGCGCCTGCAGGAGGCTGGCGAAGACGAAAATCTGGTGCCTGTCGTCGAACAGTTCATTCCCGCCATATTGGGCGCGCTGCGCTTGGGGATCAAATTGATCGGCAGGCCCAAGGTGGTGAACTTTCTGGCCAAATATCTGGGGGAACTCATCGGCAAGTGGGTCGGGCCCGCGCAGTCGGGACCGCTTTCGACCGCGATCGTCAACGCAGGATTGCAGATGGCCTCGCTCGAGGCCGAAAGCGAAGATGGCTTCGAGCCCGGTTCGACCTTTGCCGGCTCGAACGCTCTTGCGAGCGTCGTCGAAGACACGGTTCGCCGCCTCGCCGAGAGCGAAGATTATGTTTTTGAAGATGAGGGGCTGATGCAACTCGCCGCTGCCGAGGCCTTTGGCGAGGCCGTGGCCACGCATTTTCCGGCGCAGTTCGTCCGCGCCAATCTTCAGCAAGCGCCGACGCTCGGAGGAACGTTCATTTCGCATCATCCGCGAAGCGCCAGATCCTATGCCAAATACAGCACGACCCCCGAAGTCGAACTCAGCGAGCAGGTCGCCGATGAGCTTCCCGCCTTCGGCGGTTCGACCGTCGGCTCGGTCATGCGTGCGGCGGGAGCGACCTTTCCGGTCAAGGCGCGCGTTCATGTCTATCAGGCAAAGGCAGGCACGACGGTGCCGAATATGATCCGGACCGACCGGAGAGCCGCGCGCGGCACATCGCCCATGCATCCGCTGACGCCTTATGCCGCGGGGTTGTTGCTGCGCGAGCCGCGCCTCGGCGTTGCCGTCCCGTCGCGTTTCCTGAAATCGCGCCACCGGATCGCGGCCGGGCAGCGCCTGTATCGGCTCGAACCGATCCGTGGTGCAAACGGGCTGGCACCCTCCCCCGGGCGGAAAGAGGCGCTCCGGCTCGCCCCGAGCCGCGCGTGGATTTCGGTTCACAGAGCGCAAGCGCGCATCAACATCGGTTTCTACATCGCAGAGGTCGAGGCCCAGCAGCTGGCCGAAGCGATCCGGCAAGGGCGCGGGCCGGCGGCGCTGTTACAAAAGCTCGCCGACGCCTTCAAGCATATCCGGCGCCATCGCTCGGGCGCGCCAGCGAACAATATGGTCGCCCGCGAGGGAGGCGAGGATTTCGAAGATTTCGCCGCGAACCCCGGCAAGCTTTCGCCCGCCGCGCGCCAGCATCTGCGCCGCCGCATCAGGGCTTGGGTGCTGCCTGCACTGTCGAAATGGGTCGCCGCCAATTCCGAAGCGTTCGTCCGGGCCGTCGCACATCCCGACGCGGGGGTGACGATCCGGGTGCAATTGAACGGCGTTCCAGGTCTGACCCAGCCCGCCGGCACGGCGATCAACGCCGCCGCGGGGCCGAACGGAACCCCGGCGATCTCGATCACAGTGAACCCGGGAAAGAAGCGGTCATGACCAGCCCGGTGTCGATCACGCAGGCGCTCGTTGCTGCCGATCTGGGACGGCAGGTCGCGCATTGGCTCGCCTCTGCCCGGACGTTTCGCGATGCGGAGGAGTTCGCCTCGCTCACGGCGTGGCGGTCGGTCGAGCGCGATATCGGGACGCCGCTACGCACGCAATTGCACAAGGTCGTCGAGGAATTGATCGCGCTTGGCGAGGGGACAGCGGCCTTGGTCTCCGACGCACGCTCCGATGTGTCGCTCCTTCCGCGGGCTGCCGTGGCCGTCCAGCGCTTCCGGCATCGCTACACGCAGGTTGACACGACGCTCGACTTCTTGGGCGACGCCGTCAATTCGCGAACCAGTCCAGTGCTCGCGGCCGCCTTAACGACCCTCGACCGCCTCGCCGTGCAAAGCATGGCGCCCGTTTTGCAGCGTGCCGGAAAGCCGATCCCGCAGGTGCTGGTCTATCAGGACAAGGGAATGGGCGCATCGATCCTGCGTGCCGGGGTGCGGCTGTGGGCGCCCGGGGCCGTGATGCCCGTCGCGGCGATCAAGATCGTCCGTCACAATCTCTATCGTCCCACGTCGCTGTTCCACGAAGTCGGGCATCAGGTCGCGTTTCTGACCGGCTGGGTCGAGGCCCTTCGCGCTTCGCTCGCCGCCGCTTTGGCCGACGATAAGGAACTGCAGTCGATGTGGACGCCCTGGGCGTCCGAAATCGCGGCCGATGTCTTCGCTTTCCTGCACACCGGCTACGCCTCGGTCGCCGCGCTTTACGACGTCGTCGGCGATGCCCGGACGATCCTGCGCTGGCCGGTGGGAGATCCGCATCCGGTCGGCTGGCTTCGAACCCTGTTGGGGTGCGAGTTTTCGCGGTCCTGCTTTGGCGCGGACGGGCCATGGAACGCTCTCCAGAACGCCATGGAAGCGCATTTTCCCGCTGCCCGGGCCGACGCCACGCTCCAACCGCTGCTCGCGCGCTCGAAGGCGGCAATGCCTCGAATCGCGACCGCCTGCCTGTCGGCAAGGATACCGGCGCTGGCGCATCGGCCGATGTCGGACGTCATCGACCCCGCGCGCGTGTCGCCGGCAGCGCTTGCCGATCTCGAACGGCAGGCCGGCGCCGCGCTGTGGACGTCCGCGCATTGGCGCAATGCCGAGGGGATTCGGATTGTCGCGCTCGCCGGGCTGCGCGAGGCAGAGCGGCCCGAAACCGCAACGCTTTGGATCGATCGGGCGCGAGCGTGGCTGAGGGATGTCCCCATTGCTGCATGACGACGAAGGGAAATGAACATGGCAGGAAAAGGCATGAAGGGAACCGATGACGGTTCGGGATATTCGGAGCAGAGCGAAAACGCCGAGCTCCGGCGTGAACTCGAAAGTCTGAAAGAGTTTGTCGGCAAGCTCGCCCAAGCCTCTTCGATCGAACATATCTTCACCAAGGGGTTCGACGACATCAAGGATCAGCTCGAGGACAAGCTCGCGCCGCTGCGCGCGCTCGCCCCCGTGCGGGCCGCCTTGCCCGAAACGGCGGCCGCAAGCCTGCGCGATATCCGCCTGTCGCTGAAGCGGCCCAATTTCAATCTGGACGAGACCAAGTCGATCGCGTCGGACGATCAGTCAGCGAAGGAGCAAGCGTCATGATCCTGCAACTCGTGCAGAGCCTCGTCGATCGCGGCGAAACCAGGGACAATGCAGCCGGGCTGGTGCTCTCTGCCGATCCTTTCGACCTGATGCTGCGGATGGAACAGGTGTGGGACGCCGCCAATGTCACGCAGGTCAGCTTGGCTCGCCAGTCGCTCTGGTCGAGCGGTGACTTCTCGAACCTGCCCGTGGCGGGCAGTCTGCCGTGGGACCATCTCGGCTATGCTTATGTTCTCGAGAATACGCGAGCGGTCCAGATCCTGCGCCGGGTGGTGCGCGAGTATCGGGCAGGCGAGGCGCTCGGTATTCCGTCGCCGGGCACGCAAAGATGGCTCAATGCGACCGAAGCGCTGCTGTTCGGCGCGGCCAATCCGTTATCGACCTGGCTTTCGACGAGCACGGTCCGCGATGATCCGGAAGCCGTGCGCCGCAATGCCTATTGGCGGCTGTTCGGGCTTGACCTCGCGTTCGGCGACGAAGGCAATGGCGCGCCGAAATATGTCAAGGCGAACGCCGCCAACACCGGCTTCGTGACGCTGTTCGAGGAATTGCTGTTCGAACTGTGGCAGGCGATGAGCAACGAGCGCAACACGTCGGGCGCCAACAGTTCCGACGACGACCGCATCTACCGCATTGCCGAACAGCTTCGTTACGAACTCGGCACGCGCCGCAAATCGGACATGCTGCTGCGCGAGGAACTGGCGGCGGCGACCGCCTTGGGATGGGCCGACCTCACCGTCAGCATCGATTCCCCGCTGATCATCGATTTGCGAGCGCAGGCGACGAGCGCGGGAGACCGCTTACGGTTGATCGGCGAACGCGTCGGTCTTCCCGCGCACAGCCAGTCGTCGTCCTTTTTCGCCATGGCCGCAGATCTGTCGATCTTCCTGCGGGCCATCGAGGCGGGCATCGTCAGCGGACCGGACTATGCCTGGGCGCTGTATCTCGCGCAGCCGCCGCAGGGATCCGGGGCCAATCCGCCGAAGCCGATCGGCTCCGAAAGCCGCCGCGTCATCACCGAATGGGCGGCCGCAACCGGTAAGGATCTGAAAGCGCGCGGCAAGCCCATCGACGGTAATCGGCCGCGCCTCGTCGCGGTCAGGTAGGTCACGAACGGGCACACGCAGCAAGGGAAGGCCAAGCGATGTACGATCCCAGACAGAGCCGTGCGGCGTCAGTGGACCCGATCGGTCTCGAACTCCCCTTCGAGACCGAACCCCCGGCCAAGAGCCAGAGCGGTGGCGGCTTCGCGCGCCTCGATTATGACGAGGCACCGTTTCGCTTTGCCGAAAGCGTGGCAGAGGAATCGCTGACTTGGCTCGATTTTGAAAAGGAGGCTGGCGAAGACGGGGGTTGTGGTTGCCGCTCTGGCGCACCGTGCCGGCAGCATGAGACCCCCAGCGACGAGTGGTTCGCCGAAAGTGACGAAGGCGAAGCATTCATCGGGCACGGCGAAGGTGAAGGTGCTCCCCAGGCGTTCGATCATCCCGATATGTCGGGCTTTGCCACCGAGGCTCCAGCTCTCGATCGCAATCTGTGGAGCTATTCGTCTGCGGTCGCGAAAGCGAAAGTGGCGCTCTTCGTTCCCCCTGCGGCCGAGACGCGCGAGAGCGCGGACGTTCTTTTCTACGTCCACGGCCTTCTTTCGCCATGCGGCGTTCCCAAGAACCTGCCGCAGGGGATTGTGTCGAGCGACATGTTCAAGCTTGCGGATGCGGTAGCCGCTGCGCCGCGTCCAACCATTCTCGTGGTTCCCTTGTTTCAGCAATCGGGCGGCGCGGCTTGGTCGGCGCAGGGACTTGATAAAGCCGAACGGTTCAATGCGTTCATGGTCGAGGCGCTGGCCGAGGTTGGCAAGAAGTTCGGCGGTGCCGCGCGCCGTCTGGATCAGCTCGCGATCGCCGGTCATTCACGCGCCTTTGGCGTGCTCAACCCGCTCGCCGGCGAGGCAGCCAAGCCGGCGATGGCGAGCGGGGCGCTTGCCAGGCTCGCGCAATATTGGGCGCTCGATGCGAGCTACGGCAGTTTCCCGCTCGACAAATATAGAGCTCTTGCGGGATCGAAGCCGGCGCTGGGTGTCCATATCGTCTACCGGACCTGCAGCCCCACCGACAAATTCAGCGCAGCGACGTCGGGCGGCGGGGTCAAGCTCTGGCCGATCGCCAACCATGCGAAGATCCGGCATTGCGATGTTCCCAGAATCTACATTCCGTTGCTCTTGCGCGAAATGGCAACGCCCGGCGCCCGCAGCGATGAGCTGGGCGAGGTCGATCGCGAAGATCCGGCGTTCGAGAATGAGGCGCCGGCGCATAGCTTCTCCAATTGCCCCTCCGGCGCGCGCACCGTGCTCGCCGCGTCGGCCGCCCGGGCACTGCGGGCCGTCAACAATGCTGCCGCCTTCGTGGGCAGCGCTTATGGCCGGCCCGACCGGATGCATCCGCAGATGCGGGCGTTGCTCGCGAAGCATTTTCATACGTCCGATCATGACGACCTCCGGACGATCCTCTCCAACCTCATGGGCATTGCCAAGGCGTTGAAGGACGGCGTCCGTTTCGAATGCCGAACCGAATGCGCTGCCGATCCCGGGGGAAAAATGTGCGGCTATGCTGCGACGAGCCAGTGGTTCGGCGGCTTCGGGGCGGTCAATGTTTGCTTCGATCCGCGCCCTGGACATTGCCGCTTCGACCGGGAGCCCGAGCGTACGCGCGATCGGATCGTCATCCATGAAGTTGCGCATCGGTACAAGGGGATCGACGACCATGCCTATTGCTGGAAGGCGGAGTACAACCGGCTGACGGCTGGCCAGGCGCTCGACAACGCCGACAGCTATGCCTGTTTCGCGCTCGACATGCTGAGCGTCCCGCGCGCCGCGGCGCCCGTGCGCGAGGCCGACACGGAAGCGTGGCTCGAACAGTCCGATTCCGCTTTCGAACAATCGTGGGAGGAAGCCGATGCCCACGCCGAGGCGGAAGCGGACTATTTTGACGAAACGCTGCTCGGCGAACTCGAAGCGGCGAGCGAACTCGAACGCGGCGATGACGAAGAGGAAGACGAACGCGGCCGCTTCGATGCCTTCGGGGACATGCGCGATGCGGAATGGGAAGACGAGAGCCATGAAAGCGAACAGCCTTTCAGCGAAGCGGGGTTCGAGGACGAAGCGCCGGCCCCCTCGCCGTTCCTGGCAATGGGTCTGACGGCCGCCGAGGCGAAGGCGCTCGAAATCACCGCGACGCTCGAGACCGGAGGACCATTTAAATTCTATGGCCTCACCGGCAATTTCGACGGGCAGGGCTTGTCCTTCGGGCTGGTCAACTGGACGATCGGGACGGGGAGCTTGCAGCCTCTGCTGCTCGCTTTTGCCAAAGAAGAACCCGCCGGCTGGGCACGCATCTTCGGCGGTGATGCCGACGCCTTCCTGAAAGCCGTACAGGCCGACAAGAAGGTCGGGCACAAATTCGCCGTCGAGATCATGAACGACCAAAAGGTCGTGAAAACATCTAAGGGCCACAAGACCGTCTGGTCGATCAAGGAGCCCTGGAAATCCTATTTCAAGGCACTTTCGGAGCATGACGCTTTTCGCCGGATCCAGGTCCGCTTCGTGCGCCCGATGCTCAAAAAGGCTGATGAATATTGCCGCAAGTTCGGATTCAAGAGTGAAATGGCCTTTGCCTTCATGTTCGATGCCGTATCGAGCCATGGCCAATGGTGGCTGACGAAGAAGTTCATCGTCGGCGGAAAGAAAGTGCCCACGCGTCAGCTGCTCATCGACCAGCGCCTGTCGTTCCTGAAGACGATGTTGCCTGCCTGGTCGCTGACCGAAAGGGACCAGCTCAACATCATTGCCGATGTTCTGGCAGCAACATCATCGCCGAAATGGGCCGAGAATGTGCGCATACGGAAGCACTGGTTTACCGGCGGCCCGGCGCCACGCGACAAGGCCCTGCTCGACGCGCGAATTCCCAGCGCGGACCGTCCCTATGCGACCGCGCCGGACGCGCGGGGCGAGACCTTCGAGTCCGGTGAGGGCGAAGAATTTGAAGACTATCAGGCCGAACCGCTCGACGAGGCCGAATTCCGCGAAGAGCAGGAGGCGCGCCGCAAGGACGGAATCAGCGCCGCCATCGAGCAGGCGCAAAGAGCAGGATCGCAGGAAGACCGGACAGCGCTGGCGCATGCGCTTCAAGCCAATGGCACGAGCGTTGCCGAATGGTTTGGCGGCGTGGTTCCCGATGCGACGTTCCTCGGCGTCGGCATTCGCGCGAGCGGCGGCAGCGTTTCCGGCGTGCATCGCGAATTTCTTGCCATTCTCAAGAAGGCCGAAACGGCGCTCCTTGCCAAATATCCCGGCAAAACCGCGAGGCAGCTCGGCCAGGATATGGGCATTGCCCAAATTGCGGGCCTCCGTCCTCCGAAGAAGGCGACAGGCGGCGGCCAGATCAGCATGCATTGCTACGGCATGGGCATCGATATCAACCACGATACAAACCCGTTCATCGGGAACCAGAAGGCGAAGAAGGCCAAGGGCGAGAAAGTCTCGAAGTTCGAATATAATCGATCGCCCTATATCATCGACCGCGCCATGCAGCTCATCCACGGTCGCGCGCTTCGCGTCGAGGGGCCCAAGCGGCTCGTCGACGGGACTGGACCCGCCGCGGTCGCCCGCGCTTGGGACATCCATCACGAAGCTTCTGAGGCGCTCGCGCGCTATCTCAGCCTGGCGGACAATCTCGAAGGCAGCGAGCTCGCTCAGCTTGTCTTGCAGGCGCGATCGGCAGGCTATGATCATCCGCTGGAGTGGTGGCAAAAGTGGATCAAGACCGACAGAAGCGTCATCAAATATTGGGATTTCCCAAATCATCCCGCGCCATGGCGCAAAGGCTATATGGACCTGCCGCGCGACCTCGTAATCGCACTCGCCGAGGCCGGAATGTTGTGGGGCGGCGTGTATAACGGCGCTAAGGACATCATGCACTTCGACTATCGCGGCGGAACGATCAAGGCGCGTGCCTAATCTTTCGGCACTGTGCGATTTTGCCTGCTTCGCTGACTTTCCTCATCCAAAACCGACGGCCTGCTACCGGCCAGGAGTTGATCGGCGACAATTAGTCAGCCTGTTTCAAGGAACCTGTAAAGTTCTTCGAAAAAGTCAGCTTCTGTCTCTTCGCCTTTCAGGAAAAGATGGTTCTGTCCTGGGAGCGACACGAAGCGGGCGCCGGGGATGCCCGCGGCAAGGTCGCGGCCGAGGTCGACGGCGATGACCGCGTCGCCGACGGGATGCAGCACCAGCGTCGGCGTGGAGACCTTTTCGAGCAGCCCGCGAACGTCGAGCCAGCCGTCGGCTTCGAGATAGCGCGCGGCGCCCTCGGGCGAGGTCGAAATGCGCTGAAGCTCGTTGAAGGCATCCTCATGCTCCTGCGTCCCGCCGGGGATGAAGAGCGACGTGAACATCTGGCGGAAGGCGGGGTTGCCCTGGCCCCAGCCGAGGCGGGCGAGCGTCACCATCGCTTCGCGCTGCGCCTTTTCGCGCTCGTTGCCGCTGCGCGCATAGATGCCGGCCGGAAAGCCGCCATAAAGGATGAGGTGGCTGACGCGCTCGGGGTGCTTGACGGCATAGGCGACCGAGATTGCGCAGCCCTGCGACACGCCGAGCAGCGGAAAGCGGTCGAAGCCGGCGGCGTCGATGACGGTTTCGAGATCGGCGAGCCAAGTCGCGAGCGACAACTCGCCGACGTCCCAGTCGGACAGGCCATTGCCGCGCGCGTCATAGCGCAACAGGCGATGGTCGGAGGACAATCCGCGCAGGAAGTGGCCCCAGATGGGGCTCTCCCAATCATATTCGAGGTGGTTCATCCAGTTGGCCGTCTTGACCAGCGGCGGGCCGTCGCCCGACAGCGCGTAGGCGATACGCGTGCCGTCGGGCGCCCGGCAGAAGCGGATTTCCTGCCGGATGTCGGCGTCAGGGATCGCGGCGGATGCCGGTTCGGGCGCTGGCGGCGCGGCCGCGGGTTCGCGCCGTGCCTGTTCGAGCTGCGCGCCGGCACCACCATAGTCCCTGAGCGCGGCAACCGCGGCGGCGTGCTGCGCCTCGGCTTCCTGCCAGCTGCCCGCCTCGCGGAGGCGCTGGACGAGCCGCGCCCATCCCCATTCGAGGCTGGGATCGGCCTGGACGATCGCGCGCAGATAGGGGATCGCGTCGGCCGGCGCGGCGCGGTGGCGGTCGTCGAGCGCGGTCAGCACCGCGAGTTGCAACCGCAGCATCTCCTCGCGCATGCCCGCGATCCATGACTGCATTTCCGGGTGCTGGGGAAGCTCGAGCCCCGACGCAAACGGGCCATCGAACGCCGCGGCGACCCCCTTCAGCGTGTCGGTGCTGACCGTATCGACCCCGCCGGCGAGATTTTCGCGGATCGTTCCGAGGTCCGAACGAACAGCGCTCGCGTCGAGCGCAACCGACTGGCGGTCGGCGAAAAAGACCGGGGCGCCGTCGGCCTCGATCGCGCTGCGCAGCCGCGACAGCGTCCAGCGCAGCGCGCCGCGCGGGTCGTCGGGAATGTCCCAGAAGAGTTCGCAAAGCCGCTCGCGCCGCTGCGGCCGCGCGGTGGTCGCGAGGAAGGCTAGCAGCGCCTTGGCCTTGCGCGACGGCGGCAGGTCGACCGGTACGCCGCCGCGGACGACCTGTAACTCTCCGAGCAGGCGAAGCTCGATCATCGTCATCCGGCCTTGCCCGGCGGACAGTGGGGCGTCATGTCAGCGCTGCCAATCGACGAAACAGTCGTAGCTGTGGTGGCGCGCGATGCGGCCGTCTCGCATCTCGAAGAACATGGCGAAATGGGCGATCATCACCTCGCCCTTCGTCAGCCCTGCAACGTCGGCCTTGAAGGTCGCGCGGAAGATGGCCTCGACCGCGACCTTGTCGCCCGTCGCGACGATATTCGACACTTCGTACCATTGCCGCTCGACGATCGCGCGCCCCCGCTCGCCGGCCTCGCGAAGCTGTGCGAGGTTCCGCGTCGCGCCCGTCGGAGCGAGCTTGTTCGGCCATTCGACCTGCACGACGTCCTCGGTGAACCACTCCGATTCGCGTCCGACGACCTCGTCGCGCTCGATGGCGGCGAGGAAGCTGCGCACAAATTGTTCGGCACTGTGCATCGCCCGTCCTCCGCGCCGGCATTTACGCGATTACACGCTTGGCGGCAAATTCACACGCTGATGCACACGGTCGCTCCCACGCTTGCCTGCGAGAGGCGTCTCACCGGTCCACGACGGGCCGTCCTTCAAACGGAGACGCATCATGAAACAATCCCACGCCGACAATCCCGGCCTCGACGTCGTGCTCGCCGTCGCGGTCGCCCTGACCTTTCTCACCCTGCTCGTTGCCGCAGTCAGCTTCGGCTGAACGCGCGCAAACCACGGAGGCTATCATGTCCGAACACACAAGCTTCAGCTCGATCCTGACCAGCGCGCAGCGCGCGGCGTGGCAGATCGACGAAATCATCGGAACCGGCCAGCGTTTCGACTTCAGCCGGCCCTTCCTTCCCGAAAGCCTCAGCCGGGCGCAGGCGGTGGCGGGGCTGTCGCCGCGCGAGCAGCTGACGCTCAGCCATATCCGCGGCCACGAATATCTGTCGATTTTCGGAGTGGTCGAGGAATTCATCCTGCCCTTCGTGCTCGACCATGTCCGCCCGCACCTTGCGGTCGACGACGAACGCACCCGCGCGCTGCTGCAATTCGCCGGCGAGGAGGCGAAGCATATCCAGCTGTTCAAGCGCTTCCATGCGGCGTTCACCCGCGATTTCGGCGTCGATTGCGATGTCATCGGCCCCGTCGATGCGATCGGCGCGGCGGTGCTGGCGCACGATCCGCTCGCGGTCGCATTGGTGATCCTGCAGATCGAATGGATGACCCAGCGTCACTATGTCGACAGCGTCCGGGGTGATCAGGCGATCGACCCGCTGTTCGCCAGCCTGCTGCGCCATCACTGGATCGAGGAGGCGCAGCACGCGCGGCTCGATGCGCTGATGGTCGAGGCGCTGGCCGACGGGCTCGACGCCGCCGCGCTCGACCGCGCGATCGAGGATTATTTCGCGATCGCGATGATGCTCGACGGCGGGCTCAGGACACAGGCCGAGTTCAACCTCGCCGCTTTCGAACGGGCGACCGGCCGCACGCTCGACGACGTGGTGCGCGCCGAATTCGTCGCCGTCCAGCATCAGGCGGCGCGCTGGACCTACCTCGGCTCGGGCATGACCCATCCGAAATTCCGCGCGACGCTGGGCCGCATCCACCCCGCCGGCCTCGCGCGCGTCGATGCCGCCGCGCCCGCATTTTGTTGACCCCCAAGAAAGGATAAAATCATGTACAACACCGACACCACCAAGACCTGCAATGGTATTGACGTCACGGCGCTGCGCGACACCGCGGCGGCGATTGCGGCAAATCCCGCGAAGGGCGCTGCCCGGTTCCACGTCCGCACCGCGTGGAAAGGCGGGACGCGCAGCCGGTCCATCGTCAACGGCTACGCGCTCGGCGGCGAGTTCGTCGAACGGCGGTTCGAGATCGCATCCGACGAGCCGTTCGAACTGCTCGGAACCAACACTGCGCCCAACCCCCAAGAACTGTTGATGGCGGCGGTCAACGCCTGCATGACCGTCGGCTATGTAGCCAACGCAGCGTTGATGGGCGTCCGATTGTCGAGTCTGGAGATCGAAATGGACGGGACGCTCGACCTGCGAGGCTTTCTCGGCCTCTCCGACGATGTCCCTGCGGGTTATCGCAGCATCGACTATACCGTCCGCATTGCGGGCGATGGTACCGCCGACCAGTATGCGGCGATCCACGAGGCGGTAATGCGAACCTCGCCCAACTATTTCAACATGGCGTGTCCGATCGGCATGAAGGGGCGTCTAGAGGTTCAATGAATAGAACCGTGCCCGCATCGAAATCGGCGGGCACGGAATATTCTGTTCTCGTTCAAGCTGCCTTCTCACGTCTACAGCTATCCGACTTACGCCCAGCCGCTGGAGGGCCAAGGGTGGTCCAAAATCCCAGCCCATTAGGGAAGGGAGGAATTAAAAGTGCTAGGAAAGCTGGCTCCCCGGGTAGGATTCGAACCTACGACCGATCGATTAACAGTCGATTGCTCTACCGCTGAGCTACCGAGGAACATACCGCCGTGGCGGGCAAGGCGGCCCCTTTGCCGTCGCTCGAATGATTTTGCAAGACCTCAAACGATAAATTGTTCCATCGCGATGCGTTCGTCGAGTCCCTGGTCGGGATCGAAGAGCAAAGTCAGCGGACGGCTACGATCGGTGGTGACCAATACGGTCTTCACGTCGCGGATCTCGCGCTGGTCGGCAACCGCGCTGACCGGGCGTTTCGCGGCCTCGCGGACGTTGAAGCGGATGCTCGTCGATTCGGGGACGAGCGCGCCGCGCCAGCGGCGCGGGCGGAAGGGGCTGATCGGGGTCAGCGCGAGCATCGCCGAATCGAGGGGCAGGATCGGGCCGTTGGCGCTGAGGTTGTAGGCGGTCGATCCCGCGGGGGTCGAGACGAGCACGCCGTCGCAGGCGAGTTCTTCGAGCATCGTCTTTTCGTTGATCATCACTTCGAGCTTCGCGGCCTGACGCGTTTCGCGGAGCAACGAGATTTCGTTGATCGCGGGCAGGATATGGCGCTCGCCGCTGATCGTCGTGATGTCGCCCGACAACGGATGGATCAGATAGGGACGCGCCGCGGCGATGCGGTCGAGCAGGCCCCCGACGCGGAATTCGTTCATCAGGAAGCCGATCGTCCCGCGGTTCATCCCGAAAACGGGCATGCTGCGCCGCTGGTCGAGCAACTGGTGCAGCATATGGAGCAGGAAGCCGTCGCCGCCGAGGACGATCAGCATATCGGCGTCGTTCAGATCGACAAAGTCGTAAAGCGGACGAAGCTCGGCTTCGGCCTCTTCCGCCACGGGCGAGTTCGACGCGACGAGCGCGATCCTGCGTTGCATTATGGTCCCCGTGCCCCTTCGGCTTCTGGAGGCGGCCTGTCAGCCGCCCGTTGCACTCATATGACGCGCGACCGCCGGTATGGACTTTCGTTCGATATGAAAGTCATGCGCGCGGGGTTTGCCAGCCAATGCGGCATCAATCAAGCCGTCGACATCGCCGTTCGCCCGGATCGCGGCACGAAGGTCGACATGGTCGTCCTGGCCAAGGCACATGTAGATGCGTCCATCGACGGTCAGGCGGATGCGGTTGCACGTCGCGCAGAAATTGTCGCTGAGCGGTGTGATCAGGCCGAGCGTCACCGGGCTGTCCTCGATCGCGAAATAGCGTGCCGGACCGCCGGTCGTCCTGTCGATCGGCCAGATCGGCCGTTGGGCGCGCAAGGGGGCGATGAACTGGTGGAGCGGGATATAATGGTCGCTGCGGTCTTCCTCGACGTCGCCGAGCGGCATCGTCTCGATCAACGTCAGGTCGCAGCCGGCCCCGGCGCACCAGTCGAGCATCGGGACGAGCTGGTCCTCGTTGAGGCCGGCGAGCGCGACCATGTTGATCTTGACCGCGATCCCCGCGTCCTGCGCGGCAGCGATGCCGCGGAGAGCGGTGCCGAGATCGCCGACGCGGGTGATGTGGCGAAAGGCGGCCGCGTCGAGCGTATCGAGGCTGACGTTGATTCGCCGTACCCCGGCGGCGGCGAGCATCGGGGCATGTTCGGCGAGGCGCATCGCGTTGGTGGTCAGCGTCAGCTCGTCGAGGCCATTTCCGACGAGCGCGCCGAGCCGCGACGCGAGCGTATCGATGCCGCGCCGAACGAGCGGTTCGCCGCCGGTCAGACGGATGCGGCGGATGCCGCGCCGAACGAAGCGCTCCGCAAGGTCGCCCATTTCCTCGATGCTCAGAACCGCCGATTTCGGCAGAAACTGCATGTCTTCGGCCATGCAATAGCGGCAGCGGAGATCGCAGCGATCGGTCACGGACAGGCGCAAATAGCTGATCCGGCGGCCGATGCCGTCGGTCAATGCGGCGCCCGAAGCCGCAACAGGAGGCGAAATTACGGCCATCGGCGATATTGTGATGCAAAAGGGAAGCGCTTGGCAAGCAATCGCTGCTATGGCGGCGCTCATGAATCGAATGATTGACTCGGACGCGCCAAGCGTCCGGCAGATTGAATTGCTACAAAAGCAGGCCGATGCGGATATCGGCGTGATCCTCGTGCAGGTCGACCAGCTCGCGCGCATCAATACGAGTGCGGGCACCGAAACGGGCGACGCGCTGCTCGAAGAGGTGGCGCGGCGGCTCGAAGGCTTCGCGGGCGACGAGTTCGGCCAGGGCTCGGTCGTCGAGCGGATCGGCGGGCCGCGCTTCGTCATCGTGCCGGCGGCGTCGCTGTCGCTCGGCGCGCTGCGCGTGCAGGAGCGGGCGCTCCACGTCGCGCTGGCCGAACCGATGGTCGGCGATCCGAACGGCCGCCTCGCGATCCGGATCGCGGCATCGCTGATCACGCGCGACGAGGATATCGCCGCGCAATTGCGCATCGCGAGCGACCAGCTCGGGCGACCGGCGTCGGCGCGCGACGGGGCGATGGTCAATGCGGCGCTGTCGCGCGACGAGGTCGTGATCTTCTATCAGCCGCAATATGACGTCGCGACGGGTGAGATGACCGGAGTCGAGGCGCTGCTCCGCTGGCAGCACCCCGAACTGGGGCTGCTCGGTGCGGGGCCGCTCGTCACCGCGGCGCGCGCCGCACGGCTCGAGCGCGAGCTCACCGAACATGCGCACCGCGTGGCACTGGCCGAGATGGCGAAATGGCCGAAAGCGCTGGCGAAGCTGCGCGTGTCGCTCAATATCACCGCCGCCGACCTGGGCGATGCCGATTTCGCCGACCGCTTCGCGATGATGGTGAAATGGGCCGGGGTCGATCCCGACCGCATCACGCTGGAACTGACCGAGCAGGCGATGCTCAGCGACCCCGCGAGCGCTGCGGCGCAATTGGCGCAATTGCGCGCGATCGGCTGCGCGATCGCGATCGACGATTTCGGAACCGGATATTCCAGCCTGTCGCTGCTGGCGCGGCTACCGATCGATTATCTGAAGATCGACAGCGGCTTTACCCGCAGCCTCGACGGCAGCGACCGGGACCGCATCGTCGTGCGCGCGATCGTCGATCTGGCGCGCGCGCTGGGGCTGCTCGTCGTCGCCGAGGGGATCGAGAAGGAGCAGCAGCTCGGCCGGCTCAAGGAATTGGGTGTCGCGACCTGGCAGGGTTTCCTGAAATCGGGGCCGGTGCCGGGCGATCAGTTGCTGGCGCTGCTCGGCTAAATCCTCCGATCGGGCTCATGGCCTCGACCATATCGGGGCTTAAAGCCTCAAAAGCCCCGCATGCGCGTATCGAAACTGTGTCCTTTGTGGCTTTAAGGCGACAAAACCGGCCAATGCGTGCAGCAGCAATTTCGTTCTTGCTGCATTGCGCGGGGTGTTCGGGGCCGACGAAATCAAAGAGCCGAAGCGACGGTGGCACGGCCGGATAATGTAGGAAAGCCTTTGTTCGCGTCGGGCGCGGGCGCGACGGATGAGATCGCCAGCCGACCAGCTATGCCTGCCGAGCGAGCTTCCCCAACCCCTTCGACAGCTGAAGCGCGCCGTTGAGGCGCGCGCCCGTGCTCGTCCAGTCGCCGCTGATCGACAGCTTGTTGTCGGGGCGGATGCGCGCGCGGCCTTTGAGCCGCTCGACATAGGCGATCAGCCCGGGGACGTTGGCGAACTGGTCGCCGTGGAAGCTGACGAGTGCGCCCTTCGTGCCGACGTCGAGTTTGGCGATGCCCGCCGCCTTGGCGTTCGCCTTGATCTCCATCAGCTGGATGAGGTTCGCGGTTTCGGGCGGCAGCGGTCCGAAGCGGTCGATCATTTCGGCGGCGAAGGCGTCGAGCGCGGGGCGATCCTCGGCCTCGTTGAGGCGGCGATAGAGCGCCATGCGCAGCGGCAGGTCGGGGACATAATCCTCGGGGATCAGGATCGGCGCGTCGACGGTGATGACGGGCGACAGGGCTTCGCGCGGCGGCGCGGCGCCCATGCCTTCGGCCTTGGCGACCAATATGGCTTCCTCGAGCATCGACTGGTAAAGTTCGAAGCCGACCTCGCGGATATGGCCCGACTGCTCGTCGCCGACGAGGTTGCCCGCACCGCGGATGTCGAGGTCGTGGCTCGCGAGCTGGAAGCCCGCGCCGAGCGTGTCGAGATCGCCGAGCAGCTTGAGCCGCTTTTCGGCGGTGTCGGTGATCGCGCCGCCCTCGGGCGTCGTGAGGTAGGCATTGGCGCGCGTCTTCGCACGGCCGACGCGGCCGCGGAGCTGATAGAGCTGTGCGAGGCCGAAGCGATCGGCGCGGTGGATGATCAATGTGTTCGCGCTGGGGATATCGAGCCCGCTTTCGACGATCGTCGTCGACAGCAGCACATCATATTTGCGGTCGTAAAAGGCGCTCATGCGATCCTCGACCTCGGTCGGGGTCATCTGGCCGTGCGCGACGACATATTTGATTTCCGGGACCCGATTGCGGAGGAACTCCTCGATATCGGGCAGGTCCTTGATCCGCGGGACGACGAAGAAGCTCTGGCCGCCGCGGTCATGTTCGCGCAGCAGCGCCTCGCGCATCACGACCGGATCCCATGGGGCGACATAGGTTCGTACGGCAAGGCGATCCACCGGCGGGGTCTGGATGACGCTGAGTTCGCGCAGCCCCGACATCGCCATCTGCAAAGTGCGCGGAATCGGGGTCGCGGTGAGGGTCAGGACATGCACGTCGGCCTTGAGCTGCTTCAGCCGCTCCTTGTGGACGACGCCGAAGCGCTGTTCCTCGTCGACGATGACGAGGCCGAGATTCTGGAACTCGACCGACTTCGCGATGACCGCGTGGGTGCCGACGACGATGTCGATCTGCCCGCTGGCGAGGCCGTCGCGCGTCTTCTGCGCTTCGCTGGCGGGCACCAGCCGCGACAAACGGCCGATATTGACCGGGAAGCCTTTGAAGCGCTCGACGAAGTTCGTGTAATGCTGGCGCGCGAGAAGCGTGGTGGGCACGACCACCGCGACCTGAACCCCTGCCATCGCGGCGACGAAGGCGGCCCGCAGCGCAACCTCGGTCTTGCCGAAACCGACGTCGCCGCAGACGAGCCGGTCCATCGGGCGGCCCGAGGCGAGGTCTTCGAGCACGTCGCCGATCGCGCGGTCCTGATCGTCGGTTTCCTGATAGGGGAAGCGGTCGGCGAAGGCGGGGTAGGCTGCGTCCTGCGCCAGCACTTCGCCGGGGCGGAGCGCGCGCTGCGCCGCGGTCGCGAGCAGTTCGCCCGCGATCTCGCGGATGCGCTCCTTCATCCGCGCCTTGCGGCGCTGCCATGCCTCGCCGCCGAGCTTGTCGAGCGCGACACCCTCGCTCTCGCCGCCGTAGCGCGAGAGGACGTCGAGATTTTCGACGGGGACGTAGAGCTTGTCGCCGCCCGCATAGGTCAGCGCGACGCAATCGTGCGGGCTGCTCCCGACCGGGATCGAGGTCAGGCCCTCGTAGCGGCCGATACCATGGTCGAGGTGGACGACGAGGTCGCCGACGCTGAGCGTCGCGAGTTCTGCCAGAAACGCGTCGGCGCTCTTGCGGCGCTTTTGCCGGCGGACGAGGCGTTCGCCGAGGATGTCCTGTTCGGTGAGCAGGCTGATCGCGTCGCTGGCGAAACCGTGATCGAGGGGGAGGACGATGAGGGTGACGTTACCGGTCGCGGCCGCACCTTTGCTCCCGTTCGGGTCGAGCGAAGTCGAGACACCCGGCGGGGTAGCGCTGTCCTTCGGGGTGTCTCGACTTCGCTCGACACGAACGGAACTTGAGCCCAGTGCTTCTTGCCACGTATCGACCTGAACCAGCCCGCTGACGCCATGGTCGCGGAGCAGGCCGGACAGACGCTCGCGCGCGCCGCCCGAATAGCTGGCGATGATCGTCTTGCGGCTCTTGCGGCGCTCGTCCGACAGATGGTCGGCGACCTTGTCGTAGACATTGAGGTCCGCGGTGCGCTCGGGCGTGAAATCGCGCGCGGCGAAGGTTTCGAGATCGATTACCGACGCCGACGGCGGGACGTCGAAGGGCGAGACGATGTGGACCGGACGCGCGCGTTCGAAACCGGCCCACTCGTCCGAGGTCAGATAGAGCGTTTCGGGCGCGAGTGGGCGATAGCTGCCGGCCTGTTCGCGCTCGGCGGCGACGCGGTTCGCGTGATAGTCGGTGATCGCATCGAACCGCGTCTCGGCGGTCGCGTCGGTACGGTGACCGCGCAGCACGGGAGTCGCGGGATCGATATGGTCGAAGAGGGTCGCCAGCCGTTCCTCGAACAGCGGCAGCCAATGGTCCATGCCGGCCTGCCGCCGGCCTTCGCTGACCGCCTGATAGAGCGGATCGCCGGTCGCCTGTGCGCCGAATATTTCGCGGTAGCTGGAGCGGAAGCGCTTGATCGTCGCTTCATCGAGCAGCGTTTCGGCGGCGGGGAGCAGTTGCAGCGACTTGGCCGGGCCGAGGCTGCGCTGGTCGGCGGGGTCGAAGCGGCGGATGCTTTCGATCTCGTCGCCGAAGAAGTCGACGCGGAGGCCCGTCTCTTCACCTGCGGGGAAGAGGTCGAGAATGCCGCCGCGCACGGCGAACTCGCCCTGGTCGGCGACGGTGTCGACGCGGCTGAAGCCGTTCGAGACGAGCAGTTCGGCGAGCGCATCGCGGTCGATCCGCTGGCCCGCGGCGAGCGTCGTCGCGAGCTGGCGGATGCGGAAGGGAGTGAGCGTGCGCTGCGTGATCGCGGCGACGGTGGTGAGGACCAGCTCGCCGCGCTTCGGCGGCGCCTGCAACGCCGAGAGCGTCGCGAGGCGGTCGGCGCTGACGCGCATCGACGGGCCGGCGCGATCATAGGGAAGGCAATCCCACGCGGGGAAACGATGGACGGTGAGGTCGGGCGCGAAGAAGGGCGCGGCGTCGGCGACCGCCTGCATCGCGGCATCGTCGGTCGCGACGTAGACGAGCCGCTTGTCGCTAGCCCGCGCGAGGTCGGCGAGCAGCAGCGGCAGGAAGCCGTCGGCCGCGCGCGCGAGCGTCAGCGGCGCTGGAGCCGACGCGATGGCGGCGAAAATGTCGGCGGCGGGGCGGGTCATGGGAGGGGGATGTAGTCCAGTCGGCGCATTGCGGCGATCAGCGGGGGATTGTCGAGGTGCGCGGGCGGCTCGCCGGTACCGAGCGCCCAGCTCATGATGTCGACATCGTCCTCTTCGACGACGAGTTCGTACCAGCGGATTTCGGCTTCGCCCCATTCGGCCGCATAGCGGTCGAAGAAGCCGCCGATCATATAGTCGGCCTCGCGCGTGCCGCGGTGCCAAGCGCGGAATCTCAGGCGTTTGAGGCGTTCTTCCATGGCGGTTCTTCTTAAGCGGATCGGTGCGGCGCCGACGGAGTTTCCTCGACCCGTTCGCATCGAGCGAAGTCGAGATGCCCATCGGTCTGGCATATGCCATCGGGGTGTCTCGACTTCGCTCGACACGAACGGAAAGACGAGGCTAGACACGCCCTAGCGATGCGACCCGAGATACTCAATCCGCTCTTTGCCGCGCTGACCGACCTGAAGGGCGTCGGGCCGCAGCTTGCCAAGCCGCTGACGCGGCTGGGGCTGGAGCGCGTGGTCGATGTGCTGTTCCATTTGCCGACGGGTCTGATCTCGCGCTTTCCGGTCGACCGGCTCGATCAGGCGCAGGCGGGGCAGACGATCATCGTCGAGCTGACCGCGCAGGATTATCGGCCAGGGCGCTCGCCGCGGGCGCCGTTCGGGGTCGAGGCGTTCGATAGTGCGGGCGATCATGTGCGGCTCGTCTATTTCGGGCGGACGTCGGGGCTCGCGCGCAAGCTGTTCCCGCTGGGCGAGAAACGCCGCGTGTCGGGGCGGCTCGATCTGTATGGCGACATGCGCCAGATCGTGCATCCCGATCATGTCGCCGAGCCCGATGACGAGGCGGGGATTGCGGTGCACGAGCCCGTCTATCCGCTGACCGAAGGGCTGACCAATGCGCGGCTGTCGCAGCTCGGCGCCGTGGCGATCGAGCGGCGGCCCGACCTCGCCGAATGGATCGACGCGCCGTTGCTCGCGAGCCGAAGCTGGCCCGCCTGGCGCGAGGCGATCGAGCGCGCGCATGGGAGCCCGCGGGATGAGCAGGCGCGCGACAGGCTGGCCTATGACGAGATTTTCGCGAGCCAGGTCGCGCTGATGCTGATCCGGCAGGGGCTGCGCAATCGCAAGGGCCGGGCGATCCAAGGCGACGGACGGCTGACCGGCGCGTTGCAACTGCCGTTCGGGCTGACCGGCGCACAGGAGCGCGTCGGGCGCGAGATCGCGGGCGACATGGCGCAGGACACGCCGATGCTGCGCATGCTGCAGGGCGACGTCGGGTCGGGCAAGACGCTCGTCGCGCTGCGCGCGATGCTGACCGCGTTCGAGGCGGGGACGCAGGCGGCGCTGCTCGCGCCGACCGAAATCCTGGCGCGCCAGCACTATGCGACGTTGCAGCGGATGCTCGGCGGGCTGCCGGTGAACCTTGCGATCCTGACCGGGCGCGACAAGGGAAAGGGGCGCGAATCGACGCTGATGGGGCTCGCCGACGGCAGCATCGATATCCTCGTCGGGACGCACGCGATCTTTCAGCAGGCGGTGACCTACAAGGATCTGGCGCTCGTCGTCGTCGACGAGCAGCATCGCTTCGGCGTTGCGCAGCGGCTGATGCTCACGGCGAAGGGTCAGCGTCCGCCGCATCTGCTGGTGATGACCGCGACCCCGATTCCGCGCACGCTGTTGCTCGCCAATCATGGCGAGATGGATGTGTCGCGGCTCGACGAGATGCCGCCGGGGCGCACGCCCGTCGATACGCGCGTCATCTCGCTCGACCGGCTCGACGATGTCATCGACGGGCTCGACCGCCATCTCGCGACGGGCGCGCAGGCTTATTGGGTCTGCCCGCTCGTCGCCGAGAGCGAGGGGAGCGAACTGGCGGCGGCGGAGGATCGCGCGGCGTTGCTGCGCGCGCGGCTGGGCGATGCGCGCGTCGGGCTGGTCCATGGGCGGATGAAGGGTCCGGAAAAGGATGACGTCATGGCGCGCTTTCAGGCGGGCGAGATCGGCGTCCTCGTCGCGACGACGGTGATCGAGGTCGGGGTCGACGTGCCCGCCGCCAGCCTGATGGTCGTCGAGCATGCCGAGAATTTCGGGCTCGCGCAGCTTCATCAGCTACGCGGCCGCGTCGGGCGCGGCGCGGCGAAGTCGGTGTGTCTGTTGCTCCGCGCGCAGAACCTGTCGGAGACCGCGCGTGAACGCTTGGCGCTGATGCGCGATACGAACGACGGTTTCGTCATCGCCGAGAAGGATCTGGAACTGCGCGGTGGCGGCGAGCTGTTGGGGCTCAAGCAGTCGGGCGACGCCGATTACCGCCTCGCGACGCCCGAGCAGCTGGTACGGCTGTTGCCGGTGGCGCACGACGACGCGCGGCTGTTCGTCGAACGCGACGGCGGCATGGAGGGCGCAAGGGCCGAGGCGGTACGCCTCTGCCTCTATCTCTTCGAGCGCGACGCGGCGGTGCCGCTGCTTCGGAGTGGGTGACCGGCGAAGGGCCTATCCAAATCCGTTCGTGCTGAGCTTGTCGAAGCACTGTTCTTCTCTCTTTCGACGTGGAAAGAAAGAGCAGCCCTTCGACAAGCTCAGGGCGAACGGAAACTGGAAAATCGGGCTTAGTTGACGTCGCCTCGGGCGCCCATGGCGCGGATCATCGGCAGATAATCCTCGGCAGCGATCGACTTTTCGAACTGGACACCCGTCTTGCCGCCGAGCGACCAGACCACCTTTGCAGCGGTGCGGCCGATGATCGGCATGCGGAAGACGACGAGGTCGCCGATCTCCAGCCCGCGCTCGTAGCGCATCAGCATACCGTCGGCGCTGATGTTGACGCAGGTGCACATTTCCTGCCGCCCGTCAGGCAACACGAAGGGAAGGCGGCAATAGACGTCGCTACGCGGCGCAATCCGCTGGTCGAGGCCGACATAATGGGCCTTGTTGGTATCGATCTTACGCATACGTCCCGGACCTTTGTGGTTTGCCATGCAGCATTGGTACGAATGCTGAAGAAACGGTAAAGGGCCTTTAGGGTTTCATCGGGTGACGAGCCCGTGTTTCTTCGATCCGAGGCTGACCGGGACGTCGCTGTCCGACGGCTGAATCCGGTGCTGCGGATCGCGTATAACGACCCCGTCGACCTTGACCGCCCCCTCCTCGAGTTTGCGGCGCGCCTCCTTGTTCGACGTGGCAAAGCCGAGCTCGCGGAGCGCGTCGACGATGCCGATGCCATCGGCGCTGGCTGCAACCTGCGGCAGGTCGCCACCAATCTGCCCCTTTTCAAAGGTTTGCGCCGCAGTTTCGGCCGCGGTCCGCGCGGCCTCGGCGCCGCGGCACATCGCGGTCGCCTCGTTCGCCAGGATCTTTTTCGCCTCGTTGATCTCGGCACCCTGAAGCGCTTCGAGCCGAGCGATTTCGTCGAGCGGCAGATCGGTGAACAGCTTGAGGAAGCGGCCGACGTCGCGGTCGTCGCAGTTGCGCCAATATTGCCAGTAATCGAAATGGGGCAACTGTCCCATATTGAGCCACACGGCACCCGACGCGGTTTTGCCCATTTTGGTGCCCGCAGCGGTCGTCAGCAACGGAGTCGTCAGGCCGTAGAGGTCGGCGCCGTCCATCCGGCGACCGAGTTCCATGCCGTTGACGATATTCCCCCACTGGTCCGACCCGCCCATCTGGAGCCGCACGCCGCGCTCCTTCGACAGGTGGCGGAAGTCGTAGCCCTGCAGGATCATGTAGTTGAATTCGAGGAAGGTCATCGGCTGCTCGCGATCGAGCCGCAGCTTGACCGAATCGAAGGTCATCATGCGGTTGATCGTAAAGTGCGTGCCGACTTCCTGCAGCAGTTCGATATAGCCGAGCTTGCCGAGCCAGTCCTGATTGTCGACCATCACCGCGTCGGTCGGGCCGTCGCCGAAGGTCAGGAACTGCTGGAAGATGCTGAAGATCGACGCGATGTTCGCCGCGATCGTCTCGTCCGACAGCATCTTGCGGCTCTCGTCGCGGCCCGTGGGGTCGCCGATCCGCGTGGTGCCGCCGCCCATCAGCACGACGGGCTTGTGCCCGGTCTGTTGCAGGCGGCGCAGCATCATGATCTGGACGAGGCTGCCGACGTGGAGGCTCGGCGCGGTCGCGTCGAAACCGATATATCCGGGGACGACCTGCTTCGCGGCCAGAGCATCGAGCCCTTCCGCGTCGGTCATCTGATGGATATAGCCTCGCTCGTCGAGCAGGCGCAGCAGGTCGGATTTGTAGTTCGTCATAGCGGGCGGGCGCTTAGCATGGCGGTACGGCAAACCCAACCGGGTTCGTGTAGCCATTATCGTCACCCCGGACCCTTCGATAAACTCAGGACAGGCTTGATCCGGGGCCCAGCTTACTCAAGAAGAAGGAGCGGGACCCCGGATCAAGTCCGGGGTGACGAAGCGAGATGCTCGGGACGAACGGAGTGAGGTTGCGTGTCCGAATATGAAAACCCCCGACATCTGGCTCTCGTTTGCCACCCCGACACGCCGGCGCGCGCGGTGCGGGCGATCGCGGTCGAGGTCGACCTGTCTTTCGAGGAGGGCTTTGCACTGCGCTTCATCGTCGAGGGGGAAATCGGTGCGATCGTCCTGCCGCAGGGCGAGGGCGAGTTGGTCATCGCCGACAGCGTTACCGACGGGCTCTGGCAGAGCACCTGTTTCGAGGCGTTCCTGACCGAAGAGGGGCAGCCCGACTATACCGAGTTCAACTATGCCCCCGACGGGCGCTGGGCCTGTTATCAGTTCGACGACTATCGCTCGTTGCTGCGCCCCGACGATCTGGCGCCGTGGCTTATGGAGACCGAGCGCGAGGTCGGCCGCTATGCCTTGCGTGTCGAGCCCGGTATCTTTCCGGACACCGGATCGAAGCTGGCGCTGTCGGCGGTGATCGAGGAAATCGACGGGACGAAGAGCTATTGGGCGCTCCGCCATCCGCCGGGCAAGCCCGACTTCCATCATCCCGATTGCTTTGCGCTGACGCTTGAGGCACGCGGGCGGGCATGACGACCCTGTTCGGTATCGACCGCCTGCTCGCCGATCCGGCGCTCCGCAAACCGCTCGAAGGCAAGCGTGTCGCGCTGCTCGCGCATCCCGCTTCGGTTACCGCCGACCTGGTGCACAGCGTCGACGCGCTCGTCGCCGCGGGGATCGACGTGACCGCGGTGTTCGGCCCGCAGCACGGCGTGCGCGGCGACTTGCAGGACAATATGATGGAGTCGCCCGACTTCACCGATCCGACTTACGGCATGCCGGTCTTCAGCCTCTATGGCGAAGTGCGGCGGCCGTCGGGACAATCGATGCACACCTTCGACGTGATGCTGGTCGACCTGCAGGATCTGGGCTGCCGCATCTACACCTATGTGACGACGCTGCTCTATGTGCTCGAAGCCGCGGCGCAACATGGCAAGGCGGTGTGGGTGCTCGACCGCCCGAACCCCGCGGGGCGTCCCGTCGAGGGCACGCGGCTTCTGCCGGGCTGGGAAAGCTTCGTCGGCGCGGGGCCGATGGTCATGCGTCACGGGCTGACGATGGGCGAGATGGGGCACTGGTTCATCCGCCACTTCGACCTCGACGTCGACTATCGCGTGATCGAGATGGCGGGGTGGGAGCCCGAAGGGCCGGGGTTCGGCTGGCCCGTCGAACGCGTCTGGATCAATCCCAGCCCGAACGCGGCGAACCTCAACATGGCGCGCGCTTATGCCGGGACCGTGATGGTCGAGGGCGCGACGCTGAGCGAGGGGCGCGGCACGACGCGCCCGCTCGAACTGTTGGGCGCGCCCGATATCGACGCAAAGGCGGTCATTGCCGAGATGCAACGGATCGCGCCCGAATGGCTCGCGGGGTGCAGGCTGCGCGACATCTGGTTCGAACCGACGTTCCACAAGCATATGAAGCAGCTCAACAACGGCATTCATATCCATGCCGAGGGTGCTTGGTACGACCATGCGGCGTTCCGGCCGTGGCGCGTGCAGGCGTTGGGATTCAAGGCGATCCGCAGTCTCTATCCGGACTATCCGATCTGGCGCGGCAAGGACTTCAAATATGAGTACACCGATGACGTGCTCGCGATCGACGTGATCAATGGCGGACCGGGCCTGCGCGAATGGGTCGATGATGCGGGTGCGAACGCGGGCGATCTCGACGCGCTTGCGATGCCCGACGAAGCAGGGTGGCGCGAGGAAGTGGAAGAGCTTTTGCTGTACCGATAGGCATCATCGATAGGCGTCGGTTGAAAATTGGAACCGTTTGTCCTGAGCCTGTCGAAGGACCGTTCTTCCTTTCAAAGATTGCATTAGAAGTACGGCCCTTCGACAAGCTCAGGGCAAACGGAGTGAGAGGACGTCGATATGATGCACCGGCGGCAATTTCTGGGAACGGCGGCGCTGACCGGACTGGCGGCGAGCATGCCGGCGTCGGCGTTTGCGGCAGACGCATCCGGTTTGCCCAATCTGGCCGCAAAGGCCATCCCGATCGGCAAGGCCGAGCGCATGGCGCGCATCGCCAAAGCCACCGAACTGATGCGCGCGCAGAATATCCGCGCGTTGCTGATCGAGCCGGGATCGAGCCTCATCTATTTCACCGGGGTCGAATGGTGGCGGAGCGAGCGGCTGACCGCGGCGGTGCTGACGCGCGACGGCGAGATCGCGATCGTCACGCCTTTCTTCGAAGAGCCGTCGGTACGCGAGAGCCTGGGTATCGAGGCCGAAGTGCTGACCTGGAACGAGGACGAAAACCCGCTCGCTGCGGTCGCGGCATGGCTGACGAAACGCGGCTTCGCCAAGGGGCGGGTCGCGGTCGAGGAGACGGTGCGTTACTTTGCGGTCGACGGGCTCAAGCAGGCAATGCCGGGCGCGCAGATCGTGAACGGCGCGCCGGTCGTGCGCGGCTGCCGCATGCACAAGTCGGCGGCCGAGATCGCGCTGATGCAGATCGCCGCGGATATCACCATCGCCGCCTATCGCCACACCGCGCCGCGGATCGAGGCGGGGATGATGCCGGGCCAGATCGGCGCGATCATGAAGGCCGCGACCACGGCGCTCGGCGGGCAGAGCGAGTTCGAATTGATCCTGCTCGGCGAAGCGAGCGCCTATCCGCACGGGAGCGGCAAGCCGCAGGCGGTGAAGGACGGCGAGGTCGTGCTCATGGACTGCGGCGCGACCGTGCACGGCTATCAGTCGGACATTTCGCGGACCTTCGTTTACGGCAAGGCGAACGCGCGCCAGCGGCAGGTGTGGGACCAGATGCGCAAGGGGCAGGATGTCGCCTTTGCCGCGGCGAAGCTCGGCACGCCTGCCGGCGCGGTCGATGATGCCGTACGTGCTTATTATCAGAGCCTCGGCTGGGGTCCCGGCTACAAGCTTCCCGGCACATCGCACCGCACCGGGCACGGCATCGGGCTCGACGGGCACGAGCCCGTGAACCTCGTCCATGGAGAGACGACGACGCTGGCGCCCGGCATGTGCTTCTCGAACGAACCCGGCATTTATATCCCCGGCGAGTTCGGCATCCGGCTGGAGGACTGCTTCTACATGACCGACAGCGGCCCGAAATGGTTCAGCGAACCGCCGCCGTCGATCGATCAGCCTTTTGCCTGACAAATCCGTTCGCCCTGAGCTTGTCGAAGGGCCGTGCTTTGCTTTCCTCGGTGAAGAGAAGGACAGTGCTTCGACAAGCTCAGCACAAACGGATTAGGGATTGGCGTCAGGCGCCTTCGGCCGCTGCACTAGGCTGACCAGCACGAAGCTGATGATCATCAGCAGATACCAGCTGCCGAGCTTTTCGAGCCCGACCATATGCCAGCCGCCCGCCTGGCTCGGGTAGGTCCAAGCGCGCGCGAAGGTGCCGATATTCTCGGCGAACCAAATGAAGAGCGCGACGAGGCCCCAGCCGACGAGCAGAGGCATGCGGCGGTGCGTGTGGAGCGGGCGGAACCAGACCTGACAGCGCCAGAACAGCAGCGCGGTCGCCGCGAAGAGGAACCAGCGGACGTCATAAATCCAGTGGTGCGCGAAGAAATTGACGTAGATCGCGGCGGCGAGGAGGTAGCTGGTCCAGGCCGGCGGATATCCGGTGTAGCGAAAGTCGAAGATGCGCCAGACGCGCGCGATATAGCTGCCGACCGCGGCGTACATGAAGCCCGAGAAGAGCGGCACCGCGCCGATGTGGAGCAGACTCGCCTCGGGATATTGCCACGAGCCCGCCGCGGTCTTGAACAGCTCCATCACCGTGCCGACGATGTGGAAGATCAGGATGACGACCGCTTCCTTCGGTGTCTCCAGCCGGAAGGCGAGCATGCCGAGCTGGATCAGCACCGCACCGATCGTGATCGCGTCGTAGCGATGCAGCGAGGCGTCGCCGGGCCAGAAGAGATGCGTGCCGAGCAGCAGCGCGAGCATCAGCCCGCCGAACAGGCATGCCCAGCTCTGCTTGAAACCGAAGGCGAGGAATTCGAGGAACCAGCCGCGCGGTCCGGGCTCGACCGCTATCGCCTCGAGGCGCGACCGGACGGCGTGGAAGCGGCTGTGGCCGCGTTCCGGCTCAGACATGCACGGACACGTAGGCGATCAGGTTCGCGGCAGGGAGCAGCAGCGCCTGCGCGAGGATCGTGCCCGCAAGGCGGCTCAGCGAGATGAAGGTGATCGCGCGGCGGAAATCGCTTTCGTCGACTTTGCCCTCGACCGCATCGTCGGTCATCACCGACAGCTGCGGGTCGATGAAGGCGAACAGCAATATCGTCGCGAACCCGTTGATCAGCGCCGACAGCTGCGACGCGGTGACGCGGAATTCGGGGGCGAGATAACCGGCGTAGAGCGAGGCGACGACCCCGACCGCGATCAGCGATTGCGCAAGGCAGTTGGCGACGAGCACGCCCCAGCCGATCCCCTTCGGCATCTTCCAGGCCTTCAGGTGCGACAGGCTGGGGATCGTCAGCGACTGGCGCAGCGTGCGGAGACCGCTCGGGCTCATCGCCTTCACCGCGAGCTTCGTCGTCGAGCGGTTGTTCTGGTACCAGCCGATCGCCGCCGCGAACATGCGCTGGCCGGTGGGGACGAGCAATATGCCGACGAGCGTCGCGACGCTCGCGGCCGCAAGTACCATCTGCATGTCGAAGAACAGCTGGCCGCCGCTGCCGTCGTGGATGCGCGTCTCGATCCGCTTCGCGAGGAAGGGGCCGAGGAAGCTGTTCGAGGTGCGCGAGAAGAGCACGAGGATGTTGAACAGCGCGAACGACATCGCGATCCGCCGCGTGCGGACGCCGGCGATGCGTGCGGCATAGGCGAGCGCGCCGATCAGGTTGATGAAGCCGGTGAGCAGCAGGATGGTGACGAGGGGGAGGTCGATCATGAGGGCGTCTTTAGCGCAGGATCATAACAATAGGAATCGTCATCCCGGCGAAAGCCGGGATCTCGACATCACGTATCGACGAACCGGTGAGATCCCGGCCTTCGCCGGGATGACGAGCGTGTGGGTCAATGCTTTCGCGTCAGCTCACGCATCGCATCGTCGAGCCCCGTGAGCGTCAGCGGGTACATGCGGTCGTTCATCAGCTGTTTGATCAGCTTCACCGACTGGGTGTAGCCCCAATGCGCTTCGGGCACCGGGTTGAGCCACACCGCCGCCGGATAGACGTGCGTCATGCGTTGAATCCAGACCGCGCCCGATTCCTCGTTGAAATGCTCGACGCTGCCGCCCGGATGGGTGATTTCATAGGCGCTCATCGACGCGTCGCCGACGAAGATCAGCTTATAGTCATGGCCGTACTTGTGGAGGATGTCCCACATCTGGTGGCGTTCGGACCAGCGGCGCTTGTTGTCCTTCCACACGCCCTCATAGGGGCAGTTGTGGAAGTAGAAGAATTCGAGATTCTTGAACTCGGTCGTCGCGGCGCTGAACAATTCTTCGCACAGCTTGACGAAGGGGTCCATCGATCCGCCGACGTCGAGGAACAGCAGCAGCTTCACCGCGTTGCGCCGCTCGGGACGCATGCGGATGTCGAGCCAGCCCTGCCGCGCAGTGCCGTCGATCGTGCCCGGAATATCGAGTTCGTCGGCGGCACCTTCGCGCGCAAACTTGCGCAGGCGGCGGAGCGCGATCTTGATGTTGCGGGTGCCGAGTTCCTTGGTGTTGTCGAGATTCTGGAATTCGCGCTTTTCCCAGACCTTCAGCGCGCGCTTATGCTTGCTCTCGCCGCCGATCCGCACGCCCTCGGGGTTGTAGCCCGAATTGCCATAGGGGCTCGTGCCGCCGGTGCCGATCCACTTGTTGCCGCCCTGGTGGCGCTTCTGCTGTTCCTCGAGCCGCTTTTTCAGCGTCTCCATGATCTCGTCCCAGTCGCCGAGCGACTTGATCGCTTCCATCTCCTCGGGCGTGAGATATTTCTCGGCGACCGCCTTCAGCCATTCCTCGGGCACGTCGACGGGGTTCTGGCCGTAGTCGGTGAGCAGGCCCTTGAAGACCTTGTTGAACACCTGGTCGAAACGGTCGAGCTGCCCCTCGTCCTTCACATAGATCGAGCGGCTGAGATAATAGAATTGCTCGGGCGTGCGATCGATGACCTCGCGGTCGAGCGCCTCCAGCAGCAGCAGATGCTCTTTCAGGCTGGCGGGAATGCCCGCGGCCCGAAGTTCGTCGAGAAAGCCCAGAAGCATGGAGAAGACCTATCGTGTCGCGACGGCGGGCGCAATCACTTTACGTGAACGTAAAGCGGCCCCCGAGTTGACGCCGCGTTAACCATTGCCCGTCATAGCTTTGCGATCAAATTTGAGGTGGGTAGCCCGATGAAATTCGATCCGATCAATCCTGCGGCACAGATTCTCGACCAGTCGGTGGCCAGCGACTGCGGCGAGCTCGCCGTCGGCTGCAGCGATGCTGCGGGACGCATCAAGCGCGCGACCGACCAGATGGATCGCCAGATTTCCGAGCTCGGCCGGCTCGAGGAATTCGTCGTCAGCCTCGAAAACGACCAGCGCCAGATCGCCGATTCGACCGATGAGGCGAAGCTGCTCTCGGCGCGCGCTTGCGAGCAGCTCGACACCGGGGCCGAGCGCGTCAATGCCGCGGTCAGCGAATTTCGCTCGGTCATCGACCTCGTCGCGCGATTGGGTACGCACGTCACCAATTTTGCGGCGGTGATGGAGCAGGTCCAACAGGTCAGCCAGTCGATCGAGTCGATCGCCAAGACGACCAACATGCTCGCATTGAACGCTGCGATCGAGGCCGAGCGCGCGGGCGACGCGGGCCGCACTTTCGCCGTCGTCGCCGCCGAAGTGAAAAAGCTGGCACAGAACACGCGCAGCGCGACCGACGAAATCCGCCGCTCGATCGGCAGCCTTGCGACCGAGGCATCGGGGCTGGTTACCGAAATCCAGTCGGGGGTCGAGCAGTCGAGCCGCGCCGAGGCGCAGTTCGAGACGATCACCGATGCGCTGCACGACGCGACGCATCTCGTCGCGCTGCTCGACGATCAGAGCGACCGCATCGCGCAATCGAGCGCGATGGTCCATGCCAATGGTGCGAAGGTGCGTGAGGCGATGGACCGCGTCGTGACGTCGGTGCGCGACAACAGCGCCACGCTCGACGGCACGCGCACGTCGATCCTGACGATGGAGCATGTGTCGAGCCGCATGTTCAACGCGGTCATCTCAGCGGGCGTCAGTCCGCAGGATTCGGCGATCGTCGGGCTCGCCGCAAAGGTCCGTGACGAATTCGTCAACCTTGCAGAGCGCGCGGTCGAACGCGGCGAACTGTCGATGGAGCAACTGTTCGACACCAATTATGTGCGCGTGCCGAAATCCAATCCCGAACTGTTCCGTACGACGCTGTCGGATTGGGCCGATGCCAACTGGCGCCCGCTGTTCGACCGCATCGTCGCGAGCCATCCCGAGATCAAGATGTCGTCAGCGGGCGATATGAACGGTTTTCTGCCGACGCACATCACCGCCTGCTCGCGCGCGCCGACGGGCGATCTCGAGCATGATACCGCGCACTGCCGCAACGGCCGCATCCTCTATGACGAGACCGATGCGGCGGCGAAGCGCAGCACCGCCCCCTTCTTCATGACGGTCTATCGCCAGGAAGGCGACGGCATCAACTATCTGACGGTGCGCAACGTCTATATGCCCGCGATCATCAACGGCCGCCGCTGGGGCGACGTCGAGGTGGCGTACCAGCTCTAGTCTTCGCCCTCCCCATGGCTTCGCCAGAGGGAGGGTCAAGGATCAGCTGCCCTGGCGGCGCGCCATGAAGGCGAGCTTTTCGAACAGCATCACATCCTGTTCGTTCTTGAGCAGCGCGCCGTGGAGCGGCGGGATCGCCTTGCCGACGTCGCGGTTCTGCAGGACTTCGAGCGGCATGTCCTCGGCAAGGAGCAGCTTCAGCCAGTCGATGAGTTCGCTGGTCGAGGGCTTTTTCTTGAGGCCCGGCACGTCGCGCACGTCATAGAAAATGTCCATCGCGCGGCTGACCAGCGTCTTCTGGATGCCGGGAAAGTGGACTTCGACGATGTCGGCCATCGTGTCGCGGTCGGGGAATTTGATATAGTGGAAGAAGCAGCGGCGCAGGAAGGCGTCGGGCAGTTCCTTCTCGTTGTTCGAGGTGATGACGACGATCGGGCGTTCCTTCGCGGTGATCGTCTCGTCGGTCTCGTACACATGGAACGCCATGCGATCGAGTTCCTGCAGCAAATCGTTCGGAAATTCGATGTCGGCCTTGTCGATTTCGTCGATCAACAGGACGGGGAGCTTGGGCGAGGTGAACGCCTCCCAAAGCTTGCCCTTCTTGATGTAATTGCGGATGTCGTGGACGCGCTCTTCGCCGAGCTGGCCGTCGCGGAGACGCGCCACCGCGTCATATTCGTAAAGGCCCTGCTGCGCCTTGGTCGTCGACTTGATGTTCCAGGTGATCAGCGGCGCGTCGAACGCCTTGGCGATTTCCTCGGCGAGCACGGTCTTGCCGGTGCCGGGTTCGCCCTTCACGAGCAGCGGGCGGCGAAGCATCGTCGCGGCGTTGACCGCAACCTTTAGGTCGTCGGTGGCGATATAGGCGCTGGTACCTTCGAAACGCATCGGCTCTTTCCCTTAACGTGAACGTCAAGCGAAATGGCACAGCGAGGCAGGGGGTGCAAGCGAATCTCCCCTCCCGATTGCGGAGGGGGCGTCACGGGTCAGGTGCCTCGTGACACGGGGGCGAACTGCGCTGCGACGGCCTTCCCGCTGCGACTAGCGAAACAAGTTCGCAAGTCTCGCAGCCTCTCCCGAAAGCGGGAGGGAGCCATTCTAGGCGTGGGCGCGGCTTGCGGCGCGGGCGGCGAGGAGATCCCACAGGCCGCTGTGCTGCGCGATCAGCTGCTGCGCGCCGAAAGCGATCGCGCGTTCGGCGGCCGGGCTGTCGGCGACGTCGGCGGCGAGGCGCGCGGTGTCGCGAAGATCGGGAAGCGTGCAGCGCGGCGCGGCCATGTCGAGTCGCTGTGCGCTGATGTCGAGCAGGACGCGGATCGTGCGCCAGTCGAGCGTCAGCGCGATCGCCGCGCCGACGGCGCATCCGTGACGGTCGGATTCGGCGAGCATGTCGAGCGCCTTGCGCTGGGCGGCGACGGCGGCTTCGCACTGCGCCTGGCCCTGCGTGCTGGGGACCGGGCCGACCGCCGACGCGACCTTGGTCAGGAAAGCGCGTTCCTGGGCAAACGCCTGCGCCGCCTCGTCCATCCAGCGGCGCGACACGGGATCGACCGCCTTGCGCGCCGCGCTGTCGACGACGCCCGGATAGCGGCCGTGGAGCAGCCCGAGGAAATGGACCGCATCGGCGAGGTTGCGCATCGCGTCGGGGCCGCTCGACAGCGCACCCGACTTGACGTGCGGATGCGCGCCTGTGCCCTCGCTCGCGACGAGATTATCGAGCAGTTCGGCGACGCCGCGGCTTTGCGGCTGGGGCTGGGGCGACTGGCTCAACGCATCATCCTTGCCTGCGGCGGCACGCCGATGCGCCCCACCCGTGATTTCGACGCTTCAGCCTTAGAGCAACGTCGTAAACGTCGCGTTTATATGGAAGGCGGCGAAATCCGCGGCGGACTGTACCGGATAGAGACACAGAAAGACCGGCAAGCACGGGGGGCTTGCCGGTCCTTGTTGCATGGCGCCGGGGGGACGCCATTCTGAACGGAAGCGGGCGGCGCGACGAGAGGGAGCGTGCGCGGCCCGGCCCGTATCAAGCTGCGAGTGCGAATTCCTCGGCCTTGTCGTCCTTCGCCGCGGCAGGATCGGCGGCGATCAGCGCCGGCTGTGCGGGGACCGCCGCCTTGTTCGGGAAGAGCAGGCGCGACGTCAGCACGATGCCGCCGAGTGCGAAATAGGCCGCGAAGGTCTGCACCGGGAAGAAGAACAGCGGCGCGACGAATGCGAGACGCAGATACAGCGGGTTGAAGCCGAAATCCTGGCCCACGGCCTCGCAGATACCGAAGAAGGTGTCGCGGCGGCGGAAGAGGTTGGTGGTTTCGTTCTGCATCTTCTTGTCTTTCCCTTTGGCGGCGGCGGGGAGTGCCGCGTCATGCCCACTGCTAAGCAACGCGCGTGCCAATTCGTGCATTCTCTCGGTTTTCCGGGATTTTTAGGGTCGGCCGGCGCGGCCGCCCTCCTCGGGCTTTGTATTATATTCCCACTATGTGGGATGGATTGCCATTTAGCGGCTCGGGATGAACGGTTGCTGAAAGTCGCGCGGCAAACCCCGAGGCCGGACGGCTATCTGGTTCGGAAGTATGAAGATTTGAAGTAGGTGCACGAAATTTTTTGTGCGGCGCACAATGATCGTTCCGGGATGGTACGGAAACGCCCCGCCCGCACGGGTGCGGACGGGGCGAGTGGTCCAGTGGTTGGACGTTCGTTGGCCGGATGGCCGGCGTATGCCTTACTGGTCGAGGAAGCTGCGCATCTTGCGGCTGCGTGAGGGGTGCTTCAGCTTGCGGAGCGCCTTCGCCTCGATCTGGCGGATGCGTTCGCGGGTCACGCTGAACTGCTGGCCGACTTCCTCGAGCGTGTGGTCGGTGTTCATGCCGATCCCGAAGCGCATGCGCAGCACGCGTTCCTCACGCGGCGTCAGCGACGCGAGGACTCGCGTAACCGTTTCCTTGAGGTTCGACTGCACCGCGGCATCGACCGGGATCACGGCGTTCTTGTCCTCGATGAAATCGCCGAGGTGGCTGTCTTCCTCGTCGCCGATCGGCGTTTCGAGGCTGATCGGCTCCTTGGCGATCTTCATCACCTTGCGGACCTTTTCGAGCGGCATCGACAGACGCTCGGCCATTTCCTCCGGCGTCGGCTCGCGGCCGCTTTCGTGGAGGAACTGGCGGCTGCAGCGGACGAGCTTGTTGATCGTCTCGATCATATGGACCGGGATGCGGATCGTGCGCGCCTGGTCGGCGATCGAGCGGGTGATCGCCTGCCGGATCCACCAGGTCGCATAGGTCGAGAACTTGTAGCCGCGGCGATACTCGAACTTGTCGACCGCCTTCATCAGGCCGATATTGCCTTCCTGGATGAGGTCGAGGAACTGCAGGCCGCGGTTCGTGTATTTCTTGGCGATCGAGATCACGAGGCGCAGGTTCGCCTCGACCATTTCCTTCTTGGCGATGCGCGCCTCGCGCTCGCCCTTCTGGACCATGTTCACGACGCGGCGGAATTCGGTCAGGCTCATGCCCGCGGCTTGCGCGATTTCCGAAATCTCGATGCGGATGCGGTCGACCGCGCCGGCTTCATTCTCGGCGAAGGCTGCCCATTTCTTGTCCAGCCCGGCGACCTGGTCGAGCCAATTCTCTTCGAGCTCGCGCCCGACATAATTGTCGAGGAACGCCTTGCGCGGCACCTTGTGGCGCTCGGCGAGGCGCAGCATCTGGCCGCCGAGCGCGGTCAGGCGGCGGTTGTAGCTATAGAGCTGGTCGACCAGATATTCGATCTTCGTGCCGTGGAACTGCACGCTCTCGACCTGCGCGGTGAGTTCCTCGCGCAGCTTGTGGTACTTCTTCTCCGACGCCGACGGGAATTCGTCGCCGCCCGACAGCGATTCGAGGCGCGCTTCCTGCAGCTTCTGGAACGCCTTGAAGCTCTTGGTGATGTTCGCGAACTTTTCGAGCGCGTCGGGCTTCAGCAGCTCTTCCATCGCCGCGAGGCTGAGGGTGTTGTCTTCCTCATCCTCTTCGAAGGTTTCGCGCTTGCCCGACGATCCTTCGCCGTCCTCGTCGTCCTCGTCGGCCGAGGGCTCCTCCTCGACCTCGTCCTCGTCCTTGAACGAGACGCCGGCATTCTTCTCGCTGATCTCGCCGTCGTCCTCGGCGCCTTCCTCATCGAGGTTTTCGGGCGCGGGGTCCTTCGACAGCATCGCTTCGAGATCGACAATCTCGCGCAGCTGCATGTCGCCGTTGTTGAGCGCGTTCGACCATTCGATGATCGCGTTGAAGGTCAGCGGGCTTTCGCACAGCCCGAGGATCATCGTGTCGCGGCCCGCCTCGATGCGCTTCGCGATGGCGATTTCGCCCTCGCGGCTGAGCAGCTCGACCGCGCCCATTTCGCGCAGGTACATGCGAACGGGATCGTCGGTGCGATCGACCGTTTCCTTCTTCTTCTCGATCGCGGGGTTCGAGACCGATCCGGTGCCCGCCGAGACGTCGACCTCGTCGTCCTGTTCCTGCTCGGCCTCTTCCTGGACGTCCTCGTCGCTCTCGACGATGTTGATGCCCATGTCGCTGATCGCCGACATGATGTCCTCGATCTGCTCCGACGACATCTCGTCCTGCGGCAGCGCCTCGTTGAGCTCGTCGTAGGTCAGGTATCCGCGCTTCTTGCCGCGCGCGATCAGCTTTTTGACGTCGGCCTCGTTGAGGTCGATCAGCGGAGCGTCGGTATCGGCTTCGGTGTTCTTGGTGGCCATTAATTCTTCCTGGTCATTGCCCAGCCTGCGGGCATAAACGGGTCGGTCTTCACTGGGTCGAGCTGTCGGACAGCGCGGCCAGGCGGCGGGTCAGGTCCTCATCCATCGCGCGCAGCTTTTGCTGACGCGCGAGGCCTTCGTCGTCCATCGTGCGCTGAAACTCCGCGGTGGCCTCTGCCAGCCTTGCGCGAATTTCGGGCTGGGTGACCAGCACGCCGATATATTCGTCGAGGTCGCGCAGCGCGATTTCACGTGCCGCATCAGCCTCTTCGCCTTCGAGCCTTCGATTGAATGAGAAGTGCATTCCGTCGGCTCTGAGCAATGTCATCGCCCTATTATACACTTTCATGGGCTCCAATATGGCAAGCAACCCCTCGCAATCAAGCCCTTCTTGGGCATTTGCGCTGTCAAGCATTACGGCCAGCAGTTCGGCGTCGCCGGAATCGGGGATGGCGAGGCGGAAAAGATCATCCTCGTTGCGGCGGATCGCTTGCGGATAGCGCAGCAGGCCGCCGAGCAAGGCAGCGGCATAGGGACCGCCAATGCCGGCCTGTCCCAGCGCGCGCGTTTCCTCCGCGGGCGGCTGGAGGCGCGGGTCGGGCTGGAAGCGGCGGCCGCCGCGCTGGGTTTGCGGCGCCCAGGGGACGCGCGGCCCGCGCTCGGGCTGCTTCCGCGCGAAGAGCGCGTCGAGTTTTTCGCGGAACGCCTCGCGATAATGATGGCGGACGTCGGCATCCTGAATGGCATCGGCGTGCGCGAGCAGGCGCGTCTTGAGCGCGGCGCGCTCCTCGGGCGTCGCGAGCGGCCCCGCCGCGACTTCGTGCGCCCAGAGCCGTTCGACGAGCGGCTGCGCTTCCTCGAGAATGTCGACGAAGCCGGTCGCGCCGCGCGCGCGGACGAGGTCGTCGGGATCCTGCCCCGCGGGCAACGTCGCGAAGGCGAGGCTGAAGCCGGGACGGAGCAGCGGGAGGGCGCGCATCGCGGCGCGCATCGCCGCTTTCTGGCCGGCATTGTCGCCGTCGAAGCAGAGCACGGGCACCGGCACCATCCGCCAGATCATGCCGAGCTGGTTCTCGGTGAGCGCGGTACCGAGCGGCGCGACCGCATCGGCGATCCCTGCCTCGGCGAGCGCGATCACGTCCATATAGCCCTCGACGACGATGATCCGGTTGGTCTGCCGCGATGCGGGCGATGCCTTGTCGAGGTTGAAGAGCGTACGGCCCTTGTCGAACAGCGGCGTGTCGGGCGAGTTCAGATATTTGGGCTCGCCATCGCCGAGGATGCGCCCGCCGAACGCGATCACGCGCCCGCGCGCGTCGCGGATCGGGATCATCAGCCGGCCGCGGAACCGGTCGTAAGGTTCCTTGTCGTCGACCGCAATCAGCATCCCCGATTCGACGAGCATCGCGGTCGGGAATTTCTTGAGCGCTTCTTTCAGCGCGCTGCGGCTCTCGGGCGCGAGGCCGAAGCCGAAGGCCTTGCGCGTCGCGTCCGAAATGCCGCGCTTCTTCAGATATTCGCGCGCCGGGGCGCCGTTGCTGCTGTCGAGCTGCTGCGTGAACCAGTCGGCGGCGCCCTGGGTGACGTCGCGCAGGCTCGCCTGCTCCTCGGCCTTTTTCGCGGCGCGCGGGTCGGCGGCGGGGACTTCCATTCCCGCTTCGGCGGCGAGTTCCTTGACGGCGTCCATGAACGAGAGGCCGCGCTGGTCGGTCATCCAACGGATCGCATCGCCATGCGCGCTGCAACCGAAACAGTGGTAGAAGCCCTTTTCGTCGTTGATCGTGAAGCTGGGCGTCTTTTCGTTATGGAAGGGGCAGCAGGCCTTGTACTCGCGCCCGGCGCGCGTGACCTTTACGGTGCGGCCGATGAGGGTCGACAGCGTGATGCGCGAGCGCAGTTCGTCGAGCCATTGCGGGGTGAGGGTCATGAATTCTCGCCTCGATTGTGAGCGAGGCTCCCAGATCCGTTCGTGTCGAGCGAAGTCGAGACACCCATCGGGGTGGCACCCTGACGGGCGTCTCGACTTCGCTCGACACGAGCGGAGAGAGCGGGTTTCGTATTGATGAGTGGGGCAGGGCGCTCTTTTGGCGGTCTGGCGAAATAGCTCACGCCGCTCCAATCACCACCGATCAACGCCTCTTTCTTAGCGCGCGACCATTTCTTGATCCGCATCTCGGCATCCAGCGCTTCATAGCGGGTTGTGAAGTCCTGCGACCACATCAGGCGCACTGGCAGGCGGGACGAAGTGAAGCCCTCGATCTGGCCCGATTGATGCTGACCGATCCGATATTCGAGATTGTCGGTGTGCCCTGTGTAGTAGAGCCCGTCGGCACAGAGTAGGATATAGGTCCAGAACGCCATCCTGCCCCTTTACCCGTTCGCATCGAGCGAAGTCGAGATACCCCTCGACCCTGCGCCAAACCGATGGGTGTCTCGACTTCGCTCGACACGAACGGATTTTGAGGTTGGCTCTCTCCGATTGATCAGCTCAACGCCGCCTTAACCCACCCGCTCGCCTTGCTCATGTCGAGCTGCGAACCCAGCCGATCCTTCACCGCAGCCATCACCTTGCCCATATCCTTCAGGCTTCCGGCGCCGAGTTCGACCACGATCGCCTTGATCGCGGCCATCGCGTCGTCGTCCGAAAGCTGCGCGGGCAGGAAATCCTCGATCACGACGACTTCGGCCGCCTCGATGTCCGCCAGCTCCTGACGGCCGCCCTGTTCGTACATGGTGATCGACTCGCGGCGCTGCTTCACCATCTTCTGCAGCACGTCGGTGACGAGCACATCGTCGTCGGCCGGCGCGGTGCCGGTGCGCAGTTCGATGTCCTTGTCCTTGATCTTGGCCAGCATCAGCCGGATGGTGCCCAGACGCGCCTTGTCGCCGCTCTTCATGGCGGCAACCTGCGCAGCCTTGATGTCGTCACGAATCATGCGTGTCCCCATGCGCTGCAAATTTCGGAAAGGCCCTCTCTAGCGGCAAGATTCCGAATCCGATAGCTTGTGAATCACTTTTTTGGCTCCTACTTGGTCGGCCGTTTAGCCCCCCGTCCGGAGCATGTTGAATGGCACCAGCCAACCCCTCTGCCGCGCCTAAAACCCAGCCTTCCGGGGCGACGGGTGTTCTTGTCCTTGCCGATGGCACGATCCTGTGGGGCGTCGGCTATGGCGCGAGCGGCGCCGCGGTGGGCGAGATTTGTTTCAACACGTCGATGACCGGCTATCAGGAGATCCTGACCGACCCGAGCTACGCGGGGCAGGTCGTCACCTTCACCTTCCCGCACATCGGCAATGTCGGCGCGAACCCCGAGGATATGGAGCGCGGCGTGCACGGCGCGCTCGGTGCGATCACGCGCGAGCTGCCGACGCAGCCCAGCAACTTCCGCAGCGTCCAGACGCTGCCCGAATGGATGACCGAACAGGGCGTGATCGGGCTCGCGGGCATCGACACGCGCGCGCTGACGCGCCGCATCCGCGACTCGGGCGCCCCAAACGGCGTCATCGCGCACAGCCCCGACGGCAAGTTCGACATCGACGAGCTCGTCGCGATGGCGCGCGGCTGGGCGGGGCTCGAGGGTATGGACCTTGCGAAAGCGGTCAGCCGCACCGACACCGGCGACTGGACCGGCGGCGCGTGGACGCTGGGGCATGGATATGCGACCGAGGACGGCGGCGAGCGGCCGCATGTCGTCGCGATCGATTATGGCGCGAAGGACAATATCTTCCGCAACCTCGTGAAGGCCGGCGCGCGCGTCACCGTGGTCCCCGCGACCGCGAGCCTCGACGAAGTGCTGGGGCATAATCCCGCGGGCGTGTTCCTGTCGAACGGCCCCGGCGACCCCGCGGCGACGGGCGATTATGCGGTGCCGGTGATCCAGGGGCTGCTCGAGCGCAATGTTCCGATCTTCGGCATCTGCCTCGGCCACCAGATGCTTGGGCTGGCGGCTGGCGCGAAAACCGTGAAGATGCATCAGGGCCACCGCGGCGCGAACCATCCGGTGCAGCGCGCGGAAGACGGCGTGGTCGAGATCACCAGCATGAACCATGGCTTCGCGGTCGATGCATCGACGCTGCCCGCCGGCGTGGTCGAGACGCACAAGAGCCTGTTCGACGGATCGAACTGCGGCATCGCGATCAGGGGCAAGAACGCCTTCAGCGTGCAATACCACCCCGAGGCGAGCCCGGGGCCGCAGGACAGCTTCTATCTGTTCGAGAAGTTTGTGGGCGGGCTGAAGTGATTGCCCGCGCCGTACTGACAATCATATCCGTTCTGATGCTGACGGGATGCGCTACGGGTCCGGCAGATTCCGAAGCGGAAAGGCTGAAGGCGGGGCTGGCACGTGTGGAAACACAATGCGACGTAAAGCCGGGCACGTTGAAACTCGATAGTGATAATCTGGTCGCCGTGAAGCCCGCGCCCGATGCAAAATACGACACGATCGAATGCGTGTTTCGAGAGCTGAAGAAGCCAGAATTCGCGGACCACGTTAAACTTGGCTTCGTCGGCAACGAGCAGGCCGCACAAGAAGAAGAGCAATAATGCCCAAAAGAACCGACATCCAATCCATCCTCGTTATCGGCGCCGGCCCGATCGTTATCGGTCAGGCGTGCGAGTTCGACTATTCGGGGACGCAGGCGATCAAGGCGTTGAAGGAGGAGGGCTATCGTATCGTCCTCGTCAACTCCAACCCGGCGACGATCATGACCGATCCCGACCTCGCCGACGCGACCTATGTGGAGCCGATCACGCCCGAGATCGTCGCGAAGATCATCGCGAAGGAGCGTCCCGATGCCGTGCTGCCGACGATGGGCGGGCAGACCGCGCTCAACACCGCGCTCGCGCTCGCGCAGGACGGTACGCTCGCCAAGTACGGCGTCGAGATGATCGGCGCCGATGCCGAGGCGATCGACAAGGCCGAGGACCGGCAGAAGTTCCGCGACGCGATGGACAAGATCGGGCTCGAAAGCGCGCGCTCGGGCGTTGCTCATACGCTCGACGAGGCGCTGAAGGTGCTCGAACGCACCGGGCTGCCGTCGATCATCCGCCCGTCGTTCACGCTCGGCGGCACCGGCGGCGGCATCGCGTACAACCGCGAGGAATTCGAGCATATCGTCCGCGGCGGCCTGATCGCCTCGCCCACCACCGAAGTCCTGATCGAGGAATCGCTCCTCGGCTGGAAGGAGTTCGAGATGGAGGTGGTGCGCGACCGCAAGGACAATTGCATCATCATCTGCTCGATCGAGAATGTCGATCCGATGGGCGTCCACACGGGCGACAGCATCACCGTCGCGCCGGCGCTGACGCTGACCGACAAGGAATATCAGATCATGCGCAACGCGAGCATCGCGGTGCTGCGTGAAATCGGCGTCGAAACAGGCGGTTCGAACGTACAGTTCGCGGTCAATCCGAAGGACGGCCGCCTGATCGTGATCGAGATGAACCCGCGCGTGTCGCGCAGTTCCGCGCTCGCGTCGAAGGCGACGGGCTTCCCGATCGCCAAGGTCGCCGCGAAGCTGGCGGTCGGCTACACGCTCGACGAGATCATGAACGACATCACCGGCGTGACCCCGGCGTCGTTCGAACCGACGATCGACTATGTCGTCACCAAGATTCCGCGCTTCGCCTTCGAAAAATTCAAGGGCGCCGAGGCGACGCTGTCGACCGCGATGAAGTCGGTCGGCGAGGTGATGGCGATCGGCCGCACGATCCACGAAAGCCTCCAGAAGGCGCTGCGCGGGCTGGAGACGGGCCTGTCGGGCTTCAACTTCGTCGACCGCCTCGTCGGCGCGAGCCACGAGCAGCTCAAGAGCGAGCTCGCGAAGCGCACCCCCGACCGGCTGCTCAACACCGCGCAGGCGATCCGCGAGGGGCTGCCGCTCGCCGAGATCAACCGCATCGCGGGTTACGACATGTGGTTCCTCGAACGCATCGCCGAGATCGTCGAAGCCGAAAACGAAGTCATGGCGAACGGCCTGCCGCGCGATGCCGAGGGGCTGCGCAAGCTCAAAGCCATGGGCTTTTCCGACAAAAGGCTCGCCTATCTGGCGCTCCAGTCGGCGAACCTCCATCCCGGTACCCGCCGCGCGACCGCGCGCGGTTCGGGGCTGATCCACGAAGCGGTCAAGGCGATGACCGGCGGCGTGACCGAAGCCGAAGTGCGCGCGCTGCGTCACAAGCTGGGCGTGCGGCCGGTGTTCAAGACGATCGACACCTGCGCGGCGGAGTTCGCTGCGCAGACCCCTTATCTCTATTCGACCTACGAAGCGCCGACCTTCGGCGAGCCCGAGAATGAGGCGAACCCGAGCGATCGCAGGAAGGTCGTCATTCTCGGCGGCGGTCCGAACCGGATCGGGCAGGGGATCGAGTTCGACTATTGCTGCTGCCACGCCTGCTTCGCGCTCGAAGAGGCGGGGTATGAAACGATCATGGTCAACTGCAACCCGGAGACGGTGTCGACCGACTATGACACGTCGGACCGCCTCTATTTCGAACCGCTGACGGCGGAGGATGTGCTCGAAATCCTGCACGTCGAAATGTCGAAGGGGACGCTCGTCGGGGTGATCGTGCAGTTCGGCGGGCAGACGCCGCTGAAGTTGGCGCAGGCTCTGTCCGACGCGGGAATCCCGATCCTCGGCACCTCGCCCGATGCGATCGACCTCGCCGAGGACCGCGAGCGCTTCGCGGCGCTCGTCAACAAGCTAGGCCTGAAGCAGCCCGAGAACGGCATCGCGCGCAGCCGCGAGGAAGCCGTCGCAGTCGCGGCGCGTATCGGCTACCCGGTGCTGACGCGCCCCAGCTATGTGCTCGGCGGCCGCGCGATGGAGATCGTCGACGATCAGGCGCAGCTCGAAAATTACATCGAGACCGCGGTGCAGGTGTCGGGCGATTCGCCGGTGCTGATCGACCGCTATCTGCGCGACGCGATCGAGGTCGATGTCGATGCGCTCTGCGACGGCACCGATGTCGTCGTTGCGGGCGTTCTCCAGCACATCGAGGAAGCCGGCGTCCATTCGGGCGACAGCGCCTGCTCGATCCCGCCGTACAGCCTGTCGGACGCGATCGTCGCCGAGATCGAGCGGCAGGCCGATGCGCTGGCACGTGCACTCGGTGTCCGGGGCCTGATGAACATCCAGTTCGCGGTCAAGGGCGACGAGGTCTACCTCATCGAGGTCAACCCGCGCGCCAGCCGCACGGTGCCCTTCGTCGCCAAGGCGGTGGGCTCGCCGATCGCCAAGATCGCCGCGCGCGTGATGGCGGGCGAGAAGCTCGCCGACCTGCCGAAGATCAACCGCGACATCGCGCATGTCGCGGTGAAGGAAGCGGTCTTTCCCTTCGCGCGCTTCCCCGGCACCGATCCGGTCCTGTCGCCCGAGATGAAGTCCACCGGCGAAGTCATGGGAATCGATCGTGATTTCAATCTCGCCTTCGCCAAGGCACAGCTCGGCGCGGGCGACCGCCTGCCGACCGACGGACGCCTGTTCGTCTCGGTCAAGAACAGCGACAAGCCGCGGATCGTCGACTCGGTGAAGCAGCTCCGCGCGTGGGGCTGGAAGGTCGTCGCGACCGGCGGCACCGCCGACTATCTCGCCGAGCAGGGCATCGAGGTCGAGCGCGTCAACAAGGTCGCCGAAGGCCGCCCGCATATCGTCGACCGGATCAAGGACGGTGACGTGCAACTGATCTTCAACACGACCGAAGGGTGGCAGTCGCTGCAGGACTCGCAGTCGATCCGCGCCTCGGCGCTCGCCGCCGACATCGCCTATTACACGACCGCCGCGGGCAGCGACGCCGCGACCCACGCGATCGGGGCGCTGCGCGCGCATAGTCTTGAAGTAAAGCCGCTTCAGGACTATTATTGAAGGTACCGCTCCACCTCCCTGACATTTTGGAAACAGCGGCTCAGCCGCTCGGCGCTCAACCGCCGAGGCAGGATTATTGACGAAGGACAACAGGATAATGGCAAGCGTTGAAAAGGTACCGATGCTGCAGGAAGGCTATGAGAAGCTGAGCACCCAGCTCGCGACTCTCAAGGCCGAGCGCCCTCTGATCGTCGATGCGATCGAGGAAGCGCGTGCGCATGGCGACCTTTCGGAAAATGCCGAATATCACGCCGCGAAAGAGCGGCAGGGTCAGGTCGAAGCCTCGATCGGCGACCTCGAAGACCGCCTGTCGCGCGCGCAGATCATCGACCCGACGACGCTGTCGGGCGACCGCATCGTCTTCGGCGCGACCGTCACCCTCGCCGACGAGGACGACAAGCCGGTGAAGTATCAGATCGTCGGTCAGGCCGAGGCGGACGCCAAGGACGGCAAGATCAGCTACAACTCGCCGCTCGGCCGCGCGCTCATCGGCCGCCGCGTCGACGACGAGGTCGAAGTGACGGTGCCGTCGGGCGACAAATATTATCTCGTGACGAAGATCGAATTCGTCTGACGGAAACGCGTCGATGAAGCCCCAGGAAGCCCCGGTCGTAACGGCCTATGCGCTTGCCTGCGTCGTCGTTTTCATTCTGCTGACCTTCACGGGTTTTCAGACCGACGCCGTGATCCGTGCGGGTTTCATTCCCGCGCGGTTCGGCAGCGAATTGATCGTCCCGCCCGGGACGATGGTTCCTGCCGCGCTGACGCCGCTCACCTCCGCCTTTCTGCACGGCGGCTGGCTGCACCTGATCTTCAACATGATCATGCTGCTGTTCATCGGCCGGCAGCTCGAAGGACCGCTTGGCGGCAAGGCGATGGCCGTCCTGCTGGTCATCGGGGCGTATGCCGGCGCGCTCGCGCAATGGGCGGCGGATCCTGCTCTGACGATCCCCATGATCGGCGCGAGCGGTGCGATTTCGGCACTGCTTGCCGTCTATGCATTGATCTTCAGCCGCACGCGGACCGCCGCGATCGGGCCGATCCCGGCGCATTGGGTCCGCGCGTTGTGGCTCGCAGTGGCGTGGATCGGGCTGCAGTTGCTACTCGGCTTCGCGGGCGGCGGCGGCTTTGGTGCGGTTGCGATCTGGGCGCATGTCGGCGGCTTCGTCGCCGGGTTGCTGCTCGCGCGGCCGTTGCTGCGCTGGCGGTTCGGAGCGCGGTAAGCCGCTTTTGCAGACCTCCCGCCTTTTGGCGGCGGCTGGTCGGCGAACGCGGCTAGCCCGCGAGCAGGCCGCCCGCGAGCAGCATCGTAACACGCACGTCGATCCCGCAACCTTCGGCGCGCTTTGCCGCGACGAAATCCTCGATATCCGTCAGCCGAACGCGGTGAACCACGATCTCTTCGCTGTCGACGCCGCCGCCTTCACCGACCCTGGTAAGCCCGCTCGCGACCAGGAGCGTGAAGCTTTCGCTGACCATCCCCGGCGAGCTGTAGAATTCGCCGACCGTGCGCCAGTTCGCGGCGCGATAGCCGGTCTCCTCTTCAAGCTCGCGCTGCGCCGCGATTTCGGGCGCTTCGCCGCTGACGTCGTCGCCCACCAGCCCGGCGGGCAGCTCGATGCACCGGACTTTCAGCGGTACGCGATATTGTTCGACCAGGATGACGTGACGGCCATCGGCCGCGTCGTCGATCGCCAGGATCACCGCCGCGTGGATACCGCGCGCGCGCGAAACATATTCCCATGTCCCCTGCTGCTTGACCGCGATGAAGCGGCCTTCCCATCGGGTTTCGACGGGCGTGTCGGGGGCGGGGCGGGGCATAGTCATCCTATCGTCATGGCGGGCGAGCCGGCCGGAGGCGGCTGCAGGCCACCGATCCAGCGTGATTTTTCCCGCCACGGATTGCCACGCGGCTTTACCGCTCGCAATTACGAAGAAAATTACAGTTCGATCAGCCGGTCGGGAAGTTCGTTCGGATTTTCGCTGCCGCGCGGAAAATGCTCGGCAAGGACGACGCCCATCTGGCGAACCGCCTCGGCCATGCCCTCGCCGGGTTTGCCCTCACGCACGCGCTCGATCAGCGCGGCCATCGCATCGCCCCAGACCTCGGGCGCGACCCTTGCCGCGATCGCCTCGTCCGCGACGATATCGGCGCGATGCTCGCGCAGGCTGACATATAGCAGCACGCCGGTGCGCCCGAGCGTCTTCGCCTCGGTCCCGACCTTGAACAGATCGATCGCGCGGGCGCGGACACGGCCCGCAAGAATCGCGCGCGGCGTCAGCCAGAGGCGCAACGGGCGCCACAACAGGATCAGCCACATCCCGATCCATTTGAGGACGCCCACCGCGATCACCGTTCCGAGCCACTCGTTCGGCGTCAGCTCGTGCCCCCAGCCGCCGCTGAGGCGATAATAGAGATTCTGGTAGAAATCGGGGAAGAGCGCGATCACCGACATCGCCAGAAAGGCGACGACGCTCGCCCAGACGAGCGCGACATCGTCATAATCGTTCGATTGCGCCGCGATGACGGTGACGATCTCGCCGCTCGTATGCTCCTCCGCCGCCGCGACCGCTGCGGTGACGAGATCATGATCGGCTGCGCTGACGTGACTGACTTTCATGGCCCGCTCCCCTTACCAGCCGCCCGAGGCGCCGCCGCCTCCGAAGCTGCCGCCGCCGCCCGAAAAGCCGCCGCCACCGCCCCAGCTCGATCCGCCGCCACCGCCCCACGAGGAGCCGCCGCCCCACGACGATCCGCCCGAGCCGCCGCCCCAGTCGTCGTCGCCCCAGATGATGATAGGGCCGCCGCCCCACGGGCGATTGCGGCGATGCTTCTTGCCGCGGCGCCCGAAGGCCGAGAGCATCGGCAGAATGAAGAAGAAAAGGACGATGAAACCGATGAAGATCAGCCCGCCGATATCGCCGTCGTTGGGGCGGTCACGCTCGGCGTTCGCTGCCGCGGCGGCGCGTGCCGAAGCTTCTTCGGGCGGAAGCTGAATCTGCTGCGCGATCGCGTTGACGCCGTCCTGGATGCCGCCCGGATAATCGTTCGCTTTGAATTTCGGCGTCACGACATCGCGGATGATCCGCCCGGACAGCGCGTCGGTCAGCACCGGTTCCAGACCATAGCCGACCGAGATGTTCATCCGCCGCTCGTTCGGCGCGATCAGGAAGACGACACCGTCGTTATTTTCCTTGCCGCCGATCCCCCACGCCCTGCCGAGCTTGTACCCGTAGTCGGAGATGTCGTTGCCCTCGAGACTGTTCACCGTTGCGACGACGAGTTGATGCCCTGTCGTCTTTTCAAGCTGTTCGAGCTGGATGTTGAGGTCGGCCTCCTGCGGCGCAGGGATGATATCGGCCTGATCGACGACGCGCCCGGTGAGCTTGGGGAAAGTCTGTGCGGCCGCTGGCGCGGCGAGCAGCGAAAGGCCGAGCGCCCAGCCGAGCAAGAGCGATCTCATTGCATGTCTCCGGTCTGTGCGGCGATCGCCTCGACCCCGGTCGATAGGCCGCCAGCATAGTCGCCTGCTTTGAACCGGGGCGTCATCTGGCGGATCACGGCCGATGCCTTGTCGTCGGTCAATATCTTTTCCATTCCGAAGCCCGTCGCGATGTTCGCCTGCCGCTCATTCGGTGCGACGAGGATCACGATGCCGTCATCCTGACCCCTGCGTCCGATTCCCCAGCGATTGCCGAGGCACGTTCCGAAATCGTCGACCGGTACGCCGTGGAGATCAGGGGTCGTTGCAACGACCATCTGATGCGTCGTCCGCTGCTCGTAGTCCGCCAGGCGTTCAGACAGCCGGGCCTCCTCTTCGCTCGTCAGGATGTCCGCTACGTCCGTCACGCGCCCGGCGAGTGCCATTTTCGGTATGCCATCGCATTTTGCAGCATCTCTTGCGGCAAGCGGCTCGGGGGACGCTGCCTTGCATCCGCCCGCGACCAGCAGGATCGCGAGCGGAGCAGCAAGGGCGGTCCTGCGCACCTTATTGTCCGAAGTCGACCTTCGGCGCGACATTCGCGTTCGGCGAGACCGCGCGATACGGCGTCATCGGCTTGGCGCCATGAACGACCTTGGCGCCGATGATGTCGGGAAAGGTACGGATCGTCGTGTTATAGTCCTGCACCGCGCCGTTATAATCCTGGATCGTGACGTTGATCCGGTTCTCGGTCCCTTCGAGCTGCGTCATCAGGTCGGCAAAGCGCGCCTGGCTCTTGAGGTCGGGATATTGTTCGACGGTGACGAGCAGGCGGCCGAGCGCGCTCGACACATTGCCCTGGGCCTGCTGGAAGGCCTGCACCTTCGCGGGATCTTCGAGATCGTCGGGTGTCAGCTTGACCTGCGTCGCCGAGGCACGCGCCTGGATGACGCCTTCGAGCGTCGACTGTTCGATCTTGGCGGCGCCCTTCGCGGTTTCGACGAGGTTGGGGATCAGGTCGGCACGGCGCTGGTAGGCGGCTTCGACATTCGCCCATTTGGCCTTCGCGGCCTCTTCCTTGGTGGGAACGCTGTTGATGCCGCAGGCGGACAGCGACAGTGCGGCAACCGGGACAATCAGCCAGCGGGCGGAACGATAGGTCATGGTCATCAATGCTCCCTCGCGCGGCGTTTTGCCGCAACAATACACATAATAGGATCGCGCTTGCCTTTGTGCAATCGCCGCGGCACGTTCGGCGCCTCGCAACCATCATCCGGGGAGAGCCAAGATGTTGAGTGAATTCAGGGAATTTATCGCCAAGGGCAATGTCATGGACCTGGCGGTCGGTGTCATCATCGGCGGCGCCTTTGCGACGATCACCGGCTCGCTGACCGAGGATCTGATCATGCCGGTCGTCGGTTGGCTGTTCGGTGGGGTCGATTTTTCGAGCAAGTTCATCCTGCTCGGCAGCGTTCCCGATGGAATCGCCGCGACCGACTATGCCGCGCTCAAGAAAGCCGGCGTCGCCATGATCGGCTATGGGGCGTTCATCACCGCGGTGATCAATTTTCTGATCCTCGCCTTCATCATTTTCCTGCTGGTCAAATGGGTGAACAAGGTGATCCGCCGCGCTCCCGACGCCCCCGCGGGCCCGAGCGAGGTCGACCTGCTCACCGAAATCCGGGATGAATTACGAAAGAAATAAATACTTTACGCCCAAATCGGGACGAATGGCCCGCCTGCGCTCTTCCAAAGCCCGGGCGGGTTTCCTATATAAGTCGTGCCGGTTTCGGCCGGCTATGAGGATAAATGGTGTCGTGGAATAGACACAGCGGACCCGGGGGCAGTACCCGGCGGCTCCACCACAAACCCGCGCTCTCTCGAAGGGGTGCCGCGGGTTTCTGACGGGGCCGAACCAGGATCGACGTGTGTTCAAAGACGATGTTTTCTTCCGGGCTGAGTAACCCGTTCAAGGCTCAAACCTATAAGTGCTAACGATAACGAAGCACTCGCTCTTGCTGCCTAACCGATAAGCCTCACGGCCTAAGGTTAGACAAATAGAACGCGGTTCGGACCGAACCGGGCAACAGAATCGGATACCAGCGGCTGGGGACGAGCCGGGCAACAGAATCGTCCCACCTTCCCTTTTCTTACGTCGCCGAGATGCTCGCTTCTGCACAGGGAGCGGCGGCTGTCGTCGCGTCGCGTTCGCCGTCGAGACCTGCCTGAAAATCGGCGCCCCACGATCGCATGCTGAGCAGCACCGGCTTGAGCGTCCGGCCAAGCGGCGTCAGCGCATATTCGACGCGCGGCGGAACCTCTGGAAAGACTGTCCGCTCGACGATTCCGTCCGCCTCGAGCTCGCGAAGCTGCAAGGTGATCATGCGCTGCGTCGCGTTCGGCGTCAGCCGGCAGATCGCATTGAACCGGAGCTTGCCGCCGAGCAGGTGAAACAGCAGCACCGGCTTCCACACGCCGCCGATGACCGAGAGCGTTGCCTCGACACTGCACCCTGTGCGCCCGGCCCGGCGCCGGACCGTACGAGATTTTCCTTCATTTTCCGCAATAGATACATTCATGATAGTACATGTCCAAATTGTACGTACTTATGAGAATCGTCATAGCGTCCTATGTCCACTCCAGCAATCTTGGACATCGAAAGAGGAATGCGTTGTGGAAAAATCTGTCATGAAGGCCGCTTGGTACGATCGAAAGGGAAGCGCCGCCGATGTGCTCGTCGTCGGCGAGCAGCCGGTGCCGGTAGCGCAGGCCGGCGAGTTGCTGATCCGCGTCCGGGCCTCGGGAGTGAACCCTTCGGACACGAAGGCGCGTCAGGGTGCGCGTGGACGGACCGATATGCCGTTTCCGCTGATCATTCCGCATCAGGATGGTGCGGGAGAAGTCGTCGCGGCCGGATCGGCTGCGGACGCAGCATGGATCGGCAAACGCGTCTGGTTCTATGAAGCGCAACTCGGCAGGCCGTTCGGCGCTGCGGCCGAATATGTCGCGCTCCCGGTTAGACAGGTCTCGGAACTGCCCGATGCCGTGTCGTTCGAAGAAGGCGCGAGCCTGGGCGTGCCGGCGATGACCGCGCATCGCAGCGTCTATGCCGACGGCCCCGTCGCTGGGAAAACCGTCTTCGTCTCGGGCGGTGCAGGCGCCGTCGGGCGCTACGCCATCCAGTTCGCCAAGCTTGGCGGCGCGACGGTCATCGCGAGCGTCAGCCGCGACGAGCAGGCGCAATCGGCGCTTGCGGCCGGTGCGGACTTCATCGTCAATCGCAAGACCGAGGACATCGTCGCGCGCGTCCGCGAAATCACCGGCAAGGAACGCGGCGTCGATCGCTTCGTCGAGGTCGCCTTCGGCGCCAATCTTGACGTGATCATGGCACTGCTCGCGCCGCGGGGTGTCGTCGCGACCTATGCGTCCGATGCGGTTCCCGAGCCGTCGCTGCCCTTCTGGCCGCTCGTTATGCTCGATGCGACGATCCGCTTCGTGCTCGTCTATGTGATGGATGCCGAGGCGCATTCGGAAGCCGCACGGGCGATCAGCGATGCGCTTGCGGCGGGCAAGCTGAGCCATGTCATCGCCGCGCGCTATCCGCTCGACCGTATCGCGGAAGCGCACGAGGCGCTCGAGCAGGGGCAAACCGTCGGCAAGATCGTCGTTCTGTCCTGACGTGCTCGCGCTAGTGCTGGCTCGCACACTGGCCGTGATCGCCGAGCGCTTCGATTACCCGGCAGTCGCCGGCGAGGCCGCCGCGGCAGCGGCCGATGATGCGCGCAAGTTCGTCGCGCAGCAGGCCGAGCTGCACGATCTTCTCCTCGACTTGCGCCAGATGGCTGGTCGCGATGCGGTCGGCCTCGCTGCAGTCGCGGTCGGGATGGTCGGAGAGGTCGAGCAGCGAACGGATCTCTTCGATCGTAAAGCCGAGGTCGCGCGAATGGCGGACGAAGCTCAGCCGCGAACGGTGCTCGGCGCCATAGCTGCGATAGTTGGCATCGGTCCGTGCAGGAGCGGGGAGGAGGCCGATCCGCTCGTAATAGCGGATGGTTTCGATGTTGGTGCCGGTGGCACGCGACAGCTCGCCGATTTTCATCGCTTGACCCTGTAGTTGCTACAGGCTCCATATAGGGCATCGACTCGAAGATGTAAGGAGGCTCTCCTTGGAGAGCCGACCCGATAGTGAGGAGCTTCGGCGATGGCCGATCAATGCTGTGCAGGCAAAAGCGGCAAGACCGCACTGAACGATCCCAGATGGCGGCGCGTTCTGTGGATCGCGCTGTTGATCAACGCTGCAATGTTCGGGGTCGAGATCGTCGCGGGGGTCGCTGCGGACTCGCGCGCGCTGCAAGCCGACGCGCTCGATTTCCTCGGCGATGCTGCCAATTATGCCATCAGTCTCGGCGTCGCGGGCATGGCGCTCGCCTGGCGCGCACGCGCGGCCCTGCTCAAGGCCGCGACGATGCTGGCCTTCGGTCTTTGGGTCCTGGCTTCGGCCGCCTGGGGTTTCGTGGCCGGCACCGCGCCGCATGCCGAAACGATGGGGCTGATCGGTGCGCTTGCGCTGGTATCGAATGTCGCGGTCGCGCTGATGCTCTATCGCTATCGCACGGGCGACGCGAACATGCGTTCGGTCTGGGTGTGTTCGCGCAACGACGCGATCGGGAATCTTGCGGTGATGGCGGCGGCGCTCGGGGTGTTCGGGACGGGTCAGGGGTGGCCCGACCTCGTGGTCGCGGCGATCATGGCGGGGCTTGCGATTTGGGGAAGTCTCGACGTTTTTCGCCACGCGCGCCGCGACCTGGGTGCGGCGGCCGAAGCCTTTTGACGGATCGGCCGTCCCGATAGTTTTCTGTACTAGGCCAATTGCATTCGCGGGTTTATTGTGCGGTGCAATGCAGGGCGTGTTTGTCATACAAATGATGCCGGAGGGGCCGGGTCGTGGCTGATGCCCACGCGCCTCGCGAATATGTGCTCAAGCCGCACGAGCAGCCGCTGATCCCCGGGTCGCCGGCGACGCCCGATCATCCTTTTTCGCGCCGTATCGCCTATTTCACGATCGGCGTCTTTCTGGGGCTGGTCAGCGGATTCCAGAATGGCCTGCTGCTCGCCAACCTGACCGTCGTGCAGGGCCATATGGACCTGACGCCGGTCGAGTCGGGTTGGATCACCGTCGCCTACAACGTGACGAACGCGTGCATGAGCATTTTGCTCTTCAAGGCGCGGCAGCATTTCGGCATCCAGCGTTTCGTGCGCGCCACGATGATCGCGCTGCTCGTCGCCAATTTCGTTCAGCTCTTCGATGCGGGATATCAGGTCGAGCTGATCTCGCGCGGGCTGTCGGGAATCGCCGCGAGCGGGCTCGTGACGCTGGCGATTTTCTATATGTTTCAAAGCTTGCCCGGACCGAAACGCATGATCGCGCTCGTTCTGGGTATCGGTATGGTGCAGACCGGATTGCCGCTCGCGCGCGCGATTTCGCCGCTGCTGGTCTATGACGGCAATGTGGCGAGCCTGTTCGCGTTCCAGTTCGGCCTCTCGCTCGCTGCCTTCGGCCTCGTCAACGTGCTGCCGTTGCCGCAGGGCATCAAGGTTCGCGCGTTCGGCGTGCTCGATATGATCAGCTTTCCGCTCCTCGCCGTCGGCGTCGGCTTGCTGTGCGTGTTTCTGGTTCAGGGCCGCATCGTCTGGTGGCCGACGCCGTGGCTCGGCGGTGTTCTGGCGGTGTCGGTCGTCATGATCGGAGCCGCCTTCCTGATCGAACATAATCGCGCCAATCCGATGCTGGAAACGCGCTGGATGGCGAGCACCGACCTTTTGAAGATCGCCTTCACCGGCGCATTGGTCCGTGTCGTCCTGTCGGAACAGAATTTCGGCGCGACCGGACTGCTGACGACGCTGGGCCTTGTGAACGACCAACTCGTGACCTTTTATGCCGTGACCGCCGCGGCAGCCTTGCTCGGCGTGGTCCTGCCGCTCGTCCGGCTCAATCCGCTCGATCTGCGCATGTCGACGTTGATATCGTTGGCGATCATCGCGATCGCGGCGTTTGCCGATACGCATTCGGGGCTGATGACGCGTCCCGCCAATCTTTACCTGACGCAGGCGGCCATCGCGTTCGCCGCGGTCTATTTCATCGGGCCCATGCTGATGGAGGGCTTTTTGCGCGCGTTGACGCGAGGTCCGTCGTACGTCGTCAGCTTCCTCGCGCTGTTCAACCTCTCCCAGACGGTGGGCGGGCTTTTCGGGACGGCGGCACTGTCCGCTTTCTTCACGATCCGGGTGAAGGAGCATCTCATGACGCTGGGACTCAGCCTGCCAACCGACGATCCTGCTTTGGCGCAAGTCCTGGCGGCGCTTGCGGCCGGTCGGAACGCGACGGTGACCGATCCGGTGATCCGCTCGGCGGCCGCCGGTGGCGACGTGGTGCGCGAGGCGGCCCGGCAGGCGGCCGTGCTTGCCTATAATGACGTGTTTTTCGTGATCGGCGCGCTTTCCGCGCTTGGCTTTTTCATCATGCTCGTGCGCTGGCTGTATGATCGCCGGCGAGGGTTCAGCCCGCTCGCAGCCGACCTCCTCCGTCTTCAGCAAATGTTGGCACAACGACAATGACCGAACCAGAAAAGCAAATCGAGACCCCTGCACAGGCGCCGTCCGTATCGCCGGATCCGCCGGCACCGACGCCGACGCCGCCGGCCGCGGCACCGGGTGACGCCGCGCCGCCGAACGCCGACGGCTGGCGGCCCGACCGGTCGCGCAAGCAAATCCTGCTGTTCGCGTCGATCATTCTCGTCGGTGCACTCGCGATCCTCTATGCTTGGGGATTGCCGCCGTTCCGCCCCGACAGCCAGACCACCGACAACGCCTATGTTCGCGGCCAGACGACGATCATCTCGCCACAGGTCGGCGGCTATGTGACGCAGGTGCTGGTGCAGGATTTCGAGCGCGTGGCGGCGGGGCAGATCCTCGTCCGTATCGATGACCGCATCTATCGCGAGCGCGTCGCGCAAGGCGCCGCCAGCATTGCGGCGCAGAATGCGAGTCTCGACAACAGCGAGCAGAGCGAACGTTCGGCCGAGGCACAGGTGCGGCTGCAGGATGCGGCCGTCGCCAACGCCGGAGCGCAGCTTCAGCGTGCGCAAGCCGACATGCGCCGCGTCAGCGAACTCGTCGATGCGGGATCGGTGTCGCTGCGCGAGCGCGACCAGACGCTCGCCGCACTCCGCCAGGCCGAGGCGGCGGTACGTCAGGCCCAGGCGCAGCGCCAGATCGCGCTCGAACAAGTGCGTTCGGTCACGGTCGGGCGGGGCGGGCTGAAGGCCGGCGTTCAGAATGCCGAGGCGACGCGCGGCCTTGCCGACATCGATCTCGAGCGGACGGTCATTCGCGCGCCGCGCGCGGGGAGGCTGAGCGAAGTCACGGTCCGTGTGGGCCAGCTCGTCAATCCGGGGACGCAGCTCATGTACCTCGTCCCCGAAACGCACTGGGTCGTCGCCAATTTCAAGGAAGCGCAAACCGCCAATATCCGCGTCGGCCAGAAGGCACGGATGCGCATCGACGCGCTCGGCGGCGCCGAGCTCAAGGGCACGGTCGAAAGCGTCGCGCCCGCGGCGGGCAGTGAGTTCAGCGTGATCAAGCCCGACACAGGTTCGGGCAATTTCGTGAAGGTGCCGCAGCGGATCGCGGTGCGAATCCGGATCGATCCGGGGCAGGCGCTCGCCAAGCGGCTCGGACCGGGCATGTCGGTGATCGCGACGGTCGCTACGGACGGCGACCGGTGAAACGCGCCGCGCTCTTGCTGCCGCTGCTGGTCGCAGGCTGCGCGCCTCCGATCACGCCGCGGCCCGACGCGAGCGTTGTCGCGCCCCCCGCCGACTGGCGCACGGCGCTGCCCGCCGAAGGCGCCCTCGAACGCGAGTGGTGGGGCCGGTTCGGCGATCCGCAGCTATCGGCGCTCGTCGAGCAGGCGCGGGCGAACAATACGGACCTCGCCATTGCCGCGGCCCGGGTTGCCGAGGCGCGGGCGCAGGAGCGCGTCGCGCGCTCGCTGCTACTGCCCAGTCTGTCGGCAAGTCTGCCGGGATCGGAATCGCGCACGGTCAATGCGTTCGGCCAGCCGAGCGAGAGCTCCGCCGCACAGCCGACCTTTCAGGCCGCGTATGAAGTCGACCTGTTCGGCGGCAATGCGGCGCGCCGCGACGCCGCGCGTGCGAGCGCCGCCGCGTTCGCCGCCGCGCACGAGGCGGCGACGCTGTCGGTCAGCGCGGCGACGGCGAGCGGCTACATCACGTTGCTGGCGCTGGACGAGCGGCTCGAAGTGCTCAAGGAGACGCTGGTGCAGCGCGGCGAAGCGCTGCGGATCGCGCGCGACCGCGCCGAAGCGGGCTATACGTCGGAGCTCGAGCTTCGCCAGTCCGAAGCCGAATACCGCGCCGCCGAGCAGCAAATCCCGACGATCGAGGCGGCGATCGCGCGGCAGGAGAATGCGCTGTCGCTGCTCGTCGGCGATACGCCCCACGCCATCACGCGCGGCGCGGCCTTCGACGCGATCGCGGCGCCCGCCGTTCCGACGGTCGTTCCGTCGGAGCTGGTGCGTCGCCGTCCCGACATCGCACAAGCCGAATATTCGCTTGCCGCGACCGACGCCAATCTGCGGGCCGCGCGGGCGCAATTCCTGCCGCAGATACGCTTGTCGGCCTCGGCGGGAGCGGCGATTTCTTCGCTGCTCGGCGATCCGATCACCATCTGGTCGGTCGGGGGCAGCATCCTCGCGCCGATCTTTTCGGGTGGCCGCATCGAGGGGCAGTTCGACGCCGCGACAGCGCAGCGCGACCAAGCCGCATTCGCGTACCGCAAGTCGGTTCTCACTGCCTTTCGTGAAGTCGAAGACCAGCTGGCGCTGATCGATCGGCTCGGCGTGCAGGAACAAGCGCTGCTGGCTCAGCGCACGGCGGTCGCCGAAGTGCTGCGTCACGCAACGAACCGGTATCGCGCAGGTTATTCGCCCTACCTCGAACAGATCGACGCGCAGCGCGCATTGCTTTCCGTGGATTTGTCACTGATTCAGCTGCGCGCGGATCGGCTGAATGCTTATGTCGCTTTGTATCAGGCGCTTGGTGGGGGCGTCTCGGGCTAAACTTTTGCGAGTCTCATCCGTTATTGTTTCGGAAAGGCCGAATTGCGCGCGCAAAGGTGACATGACGGAGCAAAAAGAGACGGAGACGCGCGGTGCGATGCCCTGACCGGTCGCCGGACGAGGCCGGGCGGTTGCAGGCGCTCGCCGACTATGGACTCGACGAAAAGCGCGGGCTCCCGACGCTCGACCCGATCGTCGGCATGGCGGTGAAACTGTTCGATTGCGAAGCGGCCGCGGTCAACATGATCGGCGACCAGCACGTTTTTCTGGCCTCCAGCATCGGGCTCGGCGAGTGCGACCTGTCGCGCGATGTTAGCTTCTGCGCGCACGCGATCAACCAGCATGAGGTGATGGTGGTCGAGGATGCCGCGCTCGATCCGCGATTCCATGACAATCCGGCGGTCTCGTCGGGAGCGGTTCGCTTTTACGCGGGGGTCGCGCTTCGCTCCCCCTCGGGCCATGCGCTCGGCGCGATGTGCCTGCTCGACAGCAAACCGCGTCCGAGCTTTTCCGCCGACGATAAGGCGCGGCTCTGCGAACTCGCCAGCCTGGCGTGGGACAAGCTGGAAATCCGGCGGCTCGAAGCCGCGGCGACGCTCTTTCCGAACCGGTTCGAGGCGAGCGCGGCGACCTCGCCGAAGGCGATCATCTGTTTCGACGAGACCGCGCGGATCAGCACCTGCAATGCCGCAGCGGCGGAGATGTTCGGCCGTCCGGTCGCTTCGTTGATCGGCCAGTCGGTCGATCTGCTGATCGCGGCGGCCGACAGGCCGGTCGCCCATGCCGCGGTCGAGCGCGTGCTCGGCGGCGGGGCGCCACCGATCGCGGGTGGCACCGTCCTGACCGGGGTACGCAGCGACGGGTATCATTTCCCGGCCGAGCTCCACTGGTCGCGCTGGCGCGAGGGAACCTCGATGCACTTCGGCGTCATCGTCCAGGACATGACCGACCGGCAGCGCGAGCATGACGCGCTCTATCGCCTCGCCAATTTCGACGCGCTCACCGAACTGCCGAACCGCAACCTCCTCAACCGGCGGATCGAGGAAGCGATGCGGGAAAAGCGCGAGCTCGCCGTGATCTTGACCGACCTCGACGGACTCACCGACATCAACAACACGCTGGGCCATGCTGCGGGCGATGAGCTTCTGGTCGAAATGAGCCAGCGAATTCGCGCCGCGATCTCGCCCGCGGGATTTCTGGCCCGTGTCGAGGGCGGCGATTTCGCGGCGCTGATCGAGGATCGCGATCCGATCGCGGTCGCCGCGATCGCGCACGCCATCAACGCGGCGCTGGCCCGCCCGCTGCGGATCGACGGGCACGAGGTCCGCGTCGCGGGCGCTTGCGGGATGGCGATCGCCCCGCAGCACGGCGACAGCCCCGACGAACTGATGAGCAGCGCGGCGCTCGCGCTCTTCCACGCGCGGAGCATCGGCCGCGGCGAAACCTATCTCTTCACCCCCAGCCTCCGTGCCGAAGCGGTCGCACGGCGGATGTACGACGCCGAGCTGCACCGCGCATTCGAGCGGCGCGAATTTGCGCTCTTCTATCAGCCGCAGGTCCGTTTCGAGGACGGCGCGATCACCGGCGCCGAAGCGCTGATCCGCTGGCGCCATCCATCGCGCGGCCTGCTCGCGCCCGCAGCGTTCCTGCCGTCGCTCGAGGCCGGGGTGCTCGCGGCGCCGGTCGGAATCTGGGTGCTCAATACCGCATGCGCACAGGCGGCGCTGTGGCGCCAGGCGCACCCCGACTTCCGGATCAGCGTCAACCTGTCGAGTTCGCTGTTCCGCAGCGGCGATCTTCCCGCGCGGATCGCCGAGGTGCTGGCGCGGCACCGGTTGCCGCCCGAGGCGCTGGAGCTCGAAATCACCGAAAATATCATCGTCGACGAGCAGGCGCGCGTGCTCGAACAGCTTCAACAGATCCGCGATAGCGGGGTCGCGCTCTCGTTCGACGACTTCGGCACCGGTTTCGCATCGCTCAACCTGCTGCGGTCCTTCCCGGTCACGCAGATCAAGATCGACAAGAGTTTTACGCAGGCGATGGACATGTCGGCGCGCGAGCGCGTGATCGTCAGCGGGCTGATTGACATGGCGCGCAAACTGGGGATCGAAGTCGTCGCCGAAGGGATCGAGAAGCAGGCCGATGCCGATTTCCTGCAGGCGCACGGATGCGACAAGGGGCAGGGCTATCTGTTCGGTGTGCCATCGCCGGCGCCGTTGTTCGCCGAACTGTTCCTGCCCGAAGCGGCGCGCGCGACCGGTTAGCGGCAGCGATTCCAGCCGGCGCCGCGAACCGCCATCCCGGGCGTCGCGCCGCTATGCTCGCCATCCTTCAGCACCGCGACGCCGTTGACGAAGACGTCGCGCATACCGACCGCATATTGCTGTGGCTTTTCGAAGGTCGCTCGGTCGGCGACCGTCGCGGGGTCGAAGACGACGACGTCGGCATAGTAGCCGGGCTTCAGCGCACCGCGATCCTTGATGCCGAGGTTCGTCGCGGGGAGGGTCGTCAGGCGGTATACCGCCTGTTCGAGCGAGATCAGCTTTTCATCGCGGACATATTTGCCGAGCAGCCGCGCGAAATTGCCATAGGTACGCGGGTGCGTGCTCGATTTCAGGAAGACGCCTTCGGGCGCCTGCGACGAGGCGTCGGAGCCGAAGCTCATCCACGGTAGCTGCACCTGCCTCCGCACATTATCCTCGGACATCAGGAAATAGACGGTGCCGACGCGCGAGCCGTCCTCGATGACGAGGTCCATCGCGGTTTCTTCGGGCGACTTGCCGCGCATCGCGGCGACCTCGGCCAGCGTCTTGCCGGTCAGCGGCTTCAGCGCCTCGCTCTTGAACCCGGTCAGGATCATCTTGTCGGCGCCGGCGCCGAGATAGAGATTTTCCCAGTCGCTGCCCGGTTTCTGCATCTCGTCGGCGACGCGGGCGCGTGTTGCAGGGTCTTTCAGCCGCTCGATCCAGGCTTCGAGTCCGCCCGACTGCACCCACGTCGGCATCGCGGCGTCGAGCCCGGTCGCACCCGCGGTGTAAGTGTACATGTCGGTGGTGATGCGTAGCCCCTCGGCGCGTGCAGCTTCGATCTTCTTCACGACCGAATCGAGTTTGCCCCAGTTCGACCGGCCGGCCATTTTGAGGTGATAGATTTCGGCGGGCGCCTTCGAGCGGCGCGCGATGTCGATGAGCTCGTCGACGGCTTCCTCGAGCCGGTCGCCCTCCGATCGCATATGGCTGATATACATGCCGCCGCATTTGCCGGCCTCGCTCATCAGCGCAACGAGTTCGTCGGTCTCGGCATAGGAGCCGGGGGCATAGATCAGCGAGCTGCCGACGCCGAGCGCGCCCTCGTTCATCGCCTGGCGGACGAGCAATTTCATCCGGGCGAGCTGATCGGGGGTCGGATCGACATCCTCCTCGCCAAGCTCATGGACGCGCACCGTCGCGGCGCCGACGAAGCTCGCGATATTGGTCGAGACGCCGCGCTTTTCGAGCCAGCCCAGATAGTCGCCGAGGCTGGTCCAGCCGATGTCGAACTTGATGTCGCCTTGCCGTTCGGTTTCCTGCCGCTTCATCGTCGCGTTGAGCGGGCCCATCGACCAGCCTTCGCCCATCACCTCGAGCGTGACCCCCTGCCGGATGTCGCTCTGGCTCTTGGGGTCGGCGATCAGCGATTCGGTCGCCCAGCTCAGCATATTGATGAAGCCAGGCGCTACCGCCATGCCCTTCGCCGAGACCTCGCTCTTGGCGGTGCCGCTGACCTTGCCCACCGCGACGATGCGGTTGCCCAGAATCGCGACGTCGCCGACGACAGGGGCTTTGCCCGAGCCGTCGTAGATGGTGCCGCCGCGAATGATCAGGTCATAGGCGGGCTTGGCGGCGACGGGCGCCGCGGCGAGCAGCGTGCCGGCGATCAGCGCGAGGCGCAGGGCAGGGCGCTCAGCCATGGAGGCTCAACAGCGAGTCCATCAGGCCGTCGTCGGCGCTGGAACAGACGCCGAGCACCAGCGCCTCCTCGAAGCCCCCGGCGACGACATAGGCATGGCCCATCGACGAATCGAGATAGATGCCCTGACCGACGTCGAGCGTGACGGGGTCGTAGAATTCGCTGTGCACCTCGATCCGTCCTTCCAGAACATAGATGAATTCCTCGCCCTGATGGTGGACGAGCTCGCCGAACTCGCTCGCGCTGTGCGCACGGATGCGGGTGAGGATCGGGATCATCCGCTTTTGGCGGAGATCGGTGCAGAGATAATGATAGTCGTAATTGTCGGTCGTCACGCGCGCGGCGCGTTCGATCGTCCCGATGCTGCGGCGGCCGGTGACGCGCGGGGTGTTGTCCTCTTCGTCCTCGGCAAACAGGTCGGACATGCGGATCTTGAGCCGCTGGCTCAATTGCTGGAGCTTGTCGTAGCTCAGCGTCAGCCGGTCATGTTCGACCTTCGACAATGTCGACACCGGAATCCCCGATTTCGCGCTCATCTCCTTGAGCGTCCAGCCGTTCCGTGCGCGAATGCCCTTCATGACGGCGCCGAGTGTCGGCGGGCTCGAAGCCGCCGCCATCAGTTTTTCCATTCCATGTTTGACAATTTTCTAATCAGGATCATTATGTCCCCATCGGGCCAACTGCGATTGGTTCCTTGGTAAGGGGTCGCGCGCCTCGCCGCAAGGGCGGAGGAGGTGCAAGGGAAAAGGGGACGACGATGCGTTTCTTTCGAAAGTTGATGATCGGGCTCGCTGCTGCCGCCGCGGTGCCGCTTGCTGCGCAGGGGCCGGTGCCGCAAGCCCCCGTGAAAAAGACCGAGGCGGCGCCGCCCGTGGCGGCCAAGCCGGCGCAGACGGCGAACCTCAATGCCGCCGATCTGGAGGCATTCCTCGATGGCTTCTTGCCCTATGCGCTCGAACGCGGCCGCATTCCGGGCGCGGTCGTCGTCGTCGTGCGCGGTGACGGGGTGGTGCTCGAAAAAGGCTATGGCTTTTCCGACGTCGCCAAGCGCAAGCCCGTCCTGCCCGAGACGACGCTTTTCCGGCCGGGATCGGTGTCGAAGCTCTTCACCTGGACGGCCGTGATGCAGCAGGTCGAGGCGGGGAAGATCGACCTCGACAAGGATGTGAACGCCTATCTCGATTTCAAGATTCCGCCTTTCGAAGGCAAGCCGATCACGATGCGCAACATCATGACGCACACCGCGGGCCTCGAGGAATCGGTCCGCTATCTGATCAGCAACGATCCCAAGGCGGCGATGACGCTGAAGAAGCAGATGCCGCTCGCGCTGCCGCAGCGGGTCTTCGCGCCGGGCACCACGCCCGCCTATTCGAACTACGCGACCGCCCTCGCGGGCTACATCGTCGAGCGCGTCAGCGGTGAGAATTTCGACGATTATGTCGACAATCACATCTTCAAGCCGCTCGGCATGACGCATTCGAGCTTTCGCCAGCCGCTGCCCAAGGCGCTCGTCGCCGACATGTCGGGCGGCTATCCCGACGTCACGCAAAAGGCGCGGCCGTTCGAGATCGTGATCCCGGCGCCGGCGGGCAGCCTGTCGGCGAGCGGTGCCGACATGGGCAAGTTCATGATGGCGCATCTCAACGACGGCGCGGGGCTGCTTAAGCCCGAAACGACCAAGATGATGCATGACTACAAGGCGCCCGGCGTCGGCCCGCTCAACAGCATGGCGCTCGGCTTCTATGAGCAGCAGGTCAACGGCCACCGCGCGATCGCGCATGGCGGCGATACCGTCTGGTTCCACAGCTATTTGTGGCTGTTCCCCGACGCCGACGTCGGCGTCTTCATCTCGATGAACAGCGCGGGCAAGGAAGGCGCGGCGGGGGCGGTGCGCAGCGCGCTCTTCCACAAGTTCGCCGACCGCTATCTGCCCGGCACCGCGCCGACGGGTCAGGTCGATGCCGCCATGGCGAAGCAGCATGCGCAGATGATGGTCGGGCATTATGTCACCAGCCGCGGCTCGTTCACCAATTTCCTCAGCCTGCTCGGCCTCCTCGGTCAGCCGACCGTCGGTCTGACCGCCGACGGAAAGATCAGCGTGCCGGGACTCGACGGACTCAGCGCCGGCGCGCGCGACTGGGTCGAAGTCGAGCCCTTCGTATGGCGCGACGCGAATAGCGGCGAACGCCTTGCTGCCGAAGTCAAGGACGGCAAGGTCGTGCGCTGGAGCCTCGATGCGGGGTCGCCCTTCATGGTGTTCGATCCGGCGCCGGCCGGAACCAACGCCGCCTGGTTGCTTCCCGCGCTGATCGCGGCGCTCGGCATCGCGGCGCTCGCGGCGCTCGCCTGGCCGACGCGGGCGCTCGTCCGTCGCAGCTTCCAGGCCGCGTTCGCGCTCGAGGGCAAGGCGCGGCGCGCCTACCGGCTGTCGCGCATCTTCGCCTGGCTCGTCCTCGCGGCGGTCGCCGGGTGGATGGGGTTGATTGCGGCCTTCTCGGCCGACATCGGCAGCATCGGCGGACCGCTCGACTGGCTGATCCAACTGCTGCGCGTCCTGACGCCGGTCGCCGCCTTCGGGCTGCTGATCACCGCGGGCTGGCATCTGCTGCTCTGCTTCCAGGGCAAGCGCAAATGGACGATGAAGCTTGGCGCAGCGCTGCTCGTGCTCGCGGGCGCCGTGCTCGTCTGGGTGACGCTCGCGTATCATCTCTATGGCTTCGGGATGGTCTATTGATGGCGACGCAGAGCATGCGGGAGTTGACGCTCGACCTTCGGGTCGAGCGTTTTCCCTATCACCAGCCATTCCGCATTTCGGGCCATGTCTTTACCGAGACCGCGTTGCTCGTCGCCGAGCTTTCCGACGGCGAGCATGCCGGGCGCGGAGAAGGGGCGGGGGTCTATTATCTGGGCGACGATATCGACCATATGGTCGCCGAAGCATCGCGGGTGCGCGGCGCGATCGAGCGCGGTGCGACGCGCGACGACTTGCAATCGCTGCTGCCGCCGGGCGGCGCGCGCAACGCCCTCGACTGCGCCTTATGGGATCTGGAGGCAAAGCAGAAAGGGCGGCCGGTCTGGGACCTCGCCGGGCTGGAGGCGCCGAGGGCGCTACGCTCCACGCTGACGCTCGGCGCCGACAGCGCGGGCAATATGGCAAAGGCCGCACTCGCGATCGATCCCGAGGCACCGGTGAAGGTCAAGCTGACCGGCGACCTCAACGACGATATCGCGCGCGTCGTTGCGATCCGCACCGCGCGGCCCGATGCATGGATCGGGGTCGATGCCAATCAGGGCTATAGCATCGGAACGCTCGCCGAGCTGCTGCCTGTGCTCGTCCAGACGGGCGTGGCGCAGCTCGAGCAGCCGCTGCCGCGCGGGCGCGAGGCCGATCTCGACGGGCTGAAGCGGCCCTTGCCTTTCGTCGCCGACGAGAGCGCGCTGTCGCTCGATGATACCGCGTCGCTGGTCGGGCGCTTCGATGTCGTGAACATCAAGCTCGACAAGTGCGGCGGACTGACCGAGGGGCTTGCGATCGCACGGCAGGCGCGCAAGCTGGGCCTCGATGTGATGGTCGGCAACATGATGGGCACCAGCCTGTCGATGGCGCCGTCGTACCTCGTCGGGCAGCTCTGCGACATCGTCGATCTCGACGGGCCGACCTTCCTCGCGCGCGACCGGGCGCCCGGCGTCGAATATCGCGGCGGCATGGTCCATTGCCCGGCAGAAATTTGGGGTTCTGCCGTCACCGCGGCGGAGGCCGGGGTCTCGACGTAGCGGCGAGAGCCGATGGTGAGATCCCGGCCTGCGCCGGGACGACGAAATTAAGTGGAGGAGATGTCCTAAACCGGTTGACAATTTTCCGATTAGGACAATAGTCTCTGAATTGTAATTTCAGGAGGTAGGGACGGAATGGCATCGTCATTCCCAGTGACGCGCCGCGCGGTCTTCGCGGGCGCGGTCGGTGCCGCTTTGTCCGCGCCGATGATCAACCGGGGCGCCTTTGCCTTCGCGGCGGCGCCCGCGAAGAGCTATTCGCGCCGCGCTGTCGATCTCGTCGCCTCGTCGCTCGTCATCGACATGCTCGCGCCGCTCAAGATCACGCTCGACGACAATTATATCGCGCATCGCCTGACCGAGGCCGAGGCGGACGAGTTTCGCACGAGCGGGATCACCGGCTTTCACAATGCCTATGGCATCGGCGGTCCAGGCGCGAAGACGCAGGCGCTCGAATATCTCGCCGGCTGGCAGGGCTTTGCCGGGCGCAACAGTCACGTCTTCACGCTCGTCGACATCGTCGCCGACCTCGATCGCGCCAAGAAGGACGGCAAGGCGGCGGTGATCATGGGCATCCAGAATGCGGACCAGTTCGAAAGCATCGGCGATGTTGCGCTGTTCCGCCGCCTAGGCCTGCGCTGCGCGCAGCTCACCTACAACAGCCAGAACCGCATCGGGTCGGGCAGCACCGACCGCGTCGACGGCGGGGTCAGCGATTATGGCGCGGCGATCATCGTCGAGATGGAAAAGCAGAAGATGCTGATCGACGTCTCGCATTGCGGTGACAAGACGACGCTCGACGCGATCGAGATCGCCACGGGGCCGATCGCGATCACCCACAGCAACGCCCGCGCGCTGGTCGAACATCCGCGCGTCAAGACCGACGCCGCGATCAAGGCGCTCGCCGCGAAGGGCGGGGTCATGGGGATCACCGGAGTGCGCAACTTCGTGCGCGCGAGCGATCCGACGAACGTCGGGCATATGGCCGACCATATCGACCATGTCGCGAAGCTGGTCGGGGTCGATCATGTCGGCATCGGCTCCGACGCCGACCTGCATGGCTATGACGATATGAAGCCCGAAGAATATGCGATCCTGAAGGGCGGCTACAAGGACAGCTATGCCTTTCGCGACAAGATCGACATCGACGGGTTCGACCATCCGAAGAAGGTCTTCGACCTGACCGAAGAACTGATCCGCCGTAATTATTCCAATGAAAACATCAGAGCCGTGCTCGGAGGCAACTTCCGCCGCCTGCTCGGCCAAGTCTGGGGGTAAGACGATGAGAAAAGCAGTATTTCTTGCAGGAAGCATGGCCGCGCTCGTGGCCGCGATGCCGGCGTGGGCCGCCGAAGGCGAGGCCGAGGACCAGAACGACATCGTCGTGACCGCGCAGAAGCGCGAGCAGCGGCTGATCGACGTTCCGCAGTCGGTGAGCGTCGTGTCGGGCGAAGCGCTTGAAAATATCCAGGCGACGAACTTCTCCGACTATCTGAAGCTCGTGCCGGGGTTGCAGCTCAACCAGACGACGCCGGGCTTCGGCCGTCTCGTGATGCGCGGCGTCAACACCGGCGGCGTCGCCTCGACCGTTGCGGTCTATCAGGACGAAACGACCTTCGGATCGAGCAGCGGCCTCGTCAACGGCGCGATTCTTGCCGGCGATTTCGACACGTTCGACGTCGAACGGATCGAAGTGCTGCGCGGGCCGCAGGGCACGATCTATGGCGCGAGTTCGATGGGCGGCGTGCTCAAATATGTGACGAAGAAGCCCGACACGAGCGGCTTCGAAGTTCGCGCGCGCGGAAGCGTCGAAACCACCAAGGGCGGCGACGAATCCTTCCTCGGCAGCGCCGTCGTCAACATTCCGCTGGGCGATACGCTCGCGTTCCGCGCCTCGGGCTTCTATCGCGATTTCGGCGGCTATATCGACTCGATCGGCACCGGCGGTTCGGACGTCGAGAGCAACATCAACACGTCGAAGAGCTATGGTGGCCGCGCGTCGTTGCTGTTCAAGCCGAGTGAGACCTTCTCGATCCAGCTCGCGGCCTATCTGCAGAATCTGGACACCGACGCGAACAACAGCGTCGATGCCAATCCGTCGACGGGGCGGACGCTCTATGGCCGCCTGTCGCAGTCGCAGTTCGTTCCCGAATTCTCCGACGTGCGCTACCGCGTCTATAGCGCCGTGGCCGAGGCCGATCTCGGCTTTGCCAGCCTCGTTTCGGCGACGAGCTACAGCACGCTGTCGCAAACCTTCCGCGGCGACCTCACGCCGCAGTTCAGCGGACTGATCCAAGCGGTGTTCGGAACGCCGAACAATTTCTTCCAGGGCCAGCTCACCCGCGTACGGCGTTTCTCGCAGGAACTTCGCCTCCAATCGCCCGAAAGCGACAGCTTCGAATGGCTGATCGGCGGCTATTACACGCGCGAGAAAGGCATCATCGACCAGGATTTCAACGCGGTCCAGCCGAACACGCTGACCCCGGTTGCCGGCCTGCCGTTGCTCGGTGTCGCGCAGATCAACTCGCGATATCGCGAGATCGCGGGGTTCGCCAACGCGACGCTGCATCTGGGTGAGCGTTTCGACCTGACCTTCGGCGGCCGTTACAGCGGCAACAAGCAGTTCGCGAACCAGGTGTCGGACGGTGTGCTCGCGGGCGGGCCGCGCACCTTGCCCGACGCGCGTTCGTCCGAAAATGTCTTCACCTTCTCGGTCGCACCGCAGTTCGAGGTCAGCGATCAGGCGACCATCTATGCCCGCGTCGCCAAGGGTTTCCGCCCCGGCGGCCCGAACGTGCTGGCGCCGGGAGCGCCGGCGGAACTCCGCACCTATGCGTCGGACTCGCTGATCAGCTACGAAATGGGTGTGAAGGCGGAGACGGTGGATCGCAGCTTCTCGATCGACGCATCGGTCTTCTACATCGACTGGAAGGACATTCAGGTGTTCGGCCAAATCAACAATTTCGGCGTCAACTTCAACGGTGGCAAGGCGAAGAGCCAGGGCCTCGAATTCACGACGACCCTGCGCCCGACGCAGGGATTGAGCTTCTCGCTCAACGGTGCCTACACCGACGCGAAGCTGAAGGACGACACGCCGCCGCAGGTCGGCGGCCTGTCGGGCGACGCGTTGCCCTATACGCCGAAGTACAGCATCGGCGCCAACGCCGACTATGAGTGGGAACTGGGCGGCGAAACCAAAGCCTATGTCGGCGCATCGATCCGCAGCCTGTCGAAACAGCCTGCGGCGTTCGACTTCGCCTTCCGCAGCGCGAATGGCCGCCAGCGCTATCTGCCGTCCTATGAGGTCGTCGATTTGCGTGCGGGCGTCGATTTCGGCAAATATTCGCTCGAACTTTATGCGAAGAACCTGACCGATGCCGAAGGCAAGACCTCGCTCGAGGCACCCGCGAATATCCCGCTCGGTGCCGCCGGGACCGCGGTCATCCGCCCGCGGACCTTCGGCGTGACGCTGACGGCCGGCTTCTGACGGCCTATAGGAGACGAATGACCATGGCCACCGTGCTGCAACGGCGTGCAGACGCCGAACGGGAGGGTGTACCCACGCTCCCGCAGCCTTACCTGCTCTTCCTCGGCGACACCGTCGAGGCGGGCTATGCCAAGACCGCCTTCGGTCTCGCCGACTGGGCGGGCGACCGCTGCGTCGGCGAACTGGCGATCGCGGGATGTACCGTGACCACCGGCCTGCCCCCGATGTCGCCCGCAGAGGCGGCCGCCGCGGGGGCGAAGTCGCTGGTGATCGGCGTCGCCAATCAGGGCGGTATCATCGGCGATGCGTGGGTCGCGGTGCTGGTCGAGGCGATGGACGCGGGGCTCGACATCGTCAGCGGGCTCCACACCAAGTTGACGAGCGTTCCCGAACTGGTCGAGGCGGCGCGGCGGACGGGGCAGCGGCTGATCGATGTTCGTACCCCGCCGCCGTCGATCCCGATCGGCAACGGGCGCAAGCGCAGCGGCAAGCGGTTGCTCACCGTCGGCACCGACTGCGCGCTCGGCAAGAAATATACCGCGCTGGCGCTGCACCGTGCGTTCGTCGCGCGCGGGATCGATGCCGATTTTCGCGCGACCGGCCAGACGGGCATCATGATCGCCGGCGGCGGCATGCCGATGGACGCGGTGGTTTCGGATTTCGAGGCGGGGGCGGCCGAAATGCTGAGCCCCGACGCGGCGCCCGGTCACTGGGACCTGATCGAGGGGCAGGGGTCGATCTTCAACCCCGCCTATGCCGCAGTGTCGCTCGGCCTGCTCCACGGCAGCCAGCCCGACGTCTTCGTCGTCTGCCACGATCCGACGCGCAAGGTCATCCTCGGCATGGAAAGCTTTGCGCTTCCCACGGTCGAGGAGGTCATCGACCTGACGATCCGCCTCGGCAGCCGCACCAACCCGGCGATCCGCTGCGGCGGGATCAGCCTCAACACGTCGAGCTTCGACGCCGACAGCGCCGAGGCGCTGATGGCCGCCGAACGCCAGCGGCTGGGGCTGCCGGTGACCGACCCGATCCGCGGCGGCGCGAGCTTCGACGCGCTCGTAGAAAATATCCTCGCATGATGGTGGGCGAGACGGGCGGCAGGTCGAGCTGGTTCCAGCGCTTCCTGCTGCCCGGTTTTGCCTTGAAGGCCGTCATCATCGGCGGCGGCTATGCGACCGGGCGCGAGCTCGCCGAATATTTCGTGCCCTCGGGGCCGTGGGGCGGGCTCGCGGCGATGCTGCTCGCGACCGTCATCTGGAGCGTCGTCGCGGCGCTGACTTTTGCATTGGCGCGCAAGCTCGGCGCCTATGACTATCGCGCCTTCTTCAAGGGTCTGCTCGGTCCGGGCTGGATCGCCTTCGAGGCGGCTTACGTCATCTTCGTCATCCTGATCCTCGCGGTGTTCGGCGCCGCGGCGGGGGCGATCGGCGCGGCGACCTTCGGCTGGCCCGAACTTGCCGGCGTCACTTTGCTCGCGGTGTCGATCGTCGCGGTGACGGCGTGGGGCACGGGCGTCGTCGAGCAGATGTTCAAATATGTCTCGATCCTGCTCTACACCGTCTACGGCCTGTTCCTGATCCTCGCGCTCGCGAACTTCGGCGGGCTGATCGGGCAGGGGTTCGCGAACGCCCCGCCACCGTCGGGAAACTGGATGGCGGGCGGCGTCACCTATGCCAGCTACAACATCGTCGGCGCGGTCGTGATCCTGCCGGTGCTGCGCCACTTGACCAGCCAGCGCGACGCGGTCGTCGCGGGGCTGATTGCGGGGCCGCTGTCGATGCTGCCCGCGATCCTGTTCTTCGTCGCGATGATGGCCTTTTATCCCGCGATCGGCGCCGAGACGCTGCCATCGGACTTCCTGCTCCGCCAGATGGCGATGCCGTGGTTTCACGTCTTGTTTCAGGTGATGATCTTCGCCGCCCTGCTCGAAAGCGGCGCGGGCGCGGTGCATGCGATCAACGAGCGTATCTCGGGCGCGGTCGAGAGCCGCGGGCGCCCGCCGCTTTCGCCGCAAGCGCGCGCGATCATCGGCGCGGTGATCCTGACCGGCTGCATGTTCGTCGCGGGCGAGATCGGCCTCGTCGACCTGATCGCCAGCGGATACCGCTTCCTCGCCTGGCTGTTCCTTGCGGTCTTCGTCGTTCCGCTCATCACCATCGGAAGCTGGCGCCTGCTGCGCGGCCCATCAATTCCCCCAATGGAGGCTTCGGTATGAAACCCATCCGCCTGCTCGCCCTGTCGCTGATGCTCTCGGCCGCGACGCCGGTCTGGGCCGATCCGCCCGCGGATATCGTCCAGAGCGTCGAGGCGCTGCGCCAGAAGATCGGCGCGCCCGGCGTGTCGATCGCGATCGTCGAGGACGGCAAGACTACGCTGTCGCGCGGCTGGGGCGTACGCAAGCTCGGCGAGAAGGCACCGGTCGACGCGCAGACGATCTTCCAGACCGGATCGACCGGCAAGGCGATGACCGCCGCGGCGCTCGCGGTGCTCGTCGACGAAGGCAAGATCGCGTGGGACGACCCCGTTATCAAGCATATGCCGTGGTTCCGCATGTATGATCCATGGGTCACGCGCGAGATCACGATCCGCGACCTCCTCGTCCATCGCAGCGGGCTGGGGCTGGGGCAGGGCGACCTGATGTTCGTGCCGCGCACCAATTTGACGCGCAAGCAGACGGTCGAGCGCGTCGCGTACCTCAAGCCCAAGACCAGTTTCCGCTCGGCCTATGCCTATGACAATATCCTCTACGCCGTCGCGGGACAGCTGATCGAGGAAGTCACCGGTCAGCGCTGGGAGGATTTCATCCGCGCGCAGGTACTCCGCGCCGGCGGTATGAAGAACGCGACCAGCGACAGCGAGGAGCGGTTCGCCGTTGCCAACCGCTCATGGCCGCACGCGCGGCTGTCGGGGCCGCTACGCGGGCTCGGCGATCAGCAGGCGCTGAACGAACGCGACGAACTCGGCCGCAACGGCGCGCCTGCCGGCGGGCTGGCGCTCAGCGCCGACGATATGGCGGCGTGGCTCAAGATCCAGCTCGCGCACGGCGCGCTGCCGAACGGGAAGCGGCTGTTCAGCGAAAAGCAGGCCGCCGAAATGTGGGCGCCGGTCACGCCGATGCCGATTACCCAGTTGCCCGACCAGCTCAAGCTCGCGCAGCCGACGCAGCAGGCCTATGCGCTCGGCTGGCAGGTGCAGGATTATCGCGGCCATCGCATCATCCAGCACGGCGGCGGCGTCTTCGGCTCGATCACGCGCGTCGTGATCATCCCCGACAAGAATGTCGCCTTCGCGATCATGATGAACAGCGAGGAAAGCGGGATGCTGCTCGGCCTCACCTACGAGCTGCTCGATCATTATCTCGGCGAGCCCGACTATGGCTGGACCACCAAATGGCAGGACTGGTACGCGGCGCGGCTCGAAGGCGGCAAGGCATTCCTGGAGCAGAAGGCGGCCTCGCCGGTGAAGTCGGGGCCATCGCTGCCGCTCGCGGGCTATGCCGGACGCTACCGCGATCCCTGGTATGGGGACATCGTGATCGGGCAGGCCGCGAACGGCCTCACCATCGATTTCACCTCGACGCCGCGGATGGCAGGACGGTTGAAGCATTGGCAGTATGACAGCTTCGTCACCGAGTTCGACGATCCGGCGATCGAGCCCGCCTATGTCACCTTCACGCTCGATGCCGATGGCAAGATAACGAGAGCGAAGATGAAGGCGGTGAGCCAGATCGCCGATTTCAGCTGGGACTATCACGATCTCGACCTGAAGCCCGTGGAGGACAAGAAGTGAAGCGGTTCGCGATCCTGTTGGCGGCGACCGCACTGACGGCCTGTTCGGCCGGCGGCGACAAGCCGAAGGCGCCCGAGGCGCCGCTGCACAGCCGGATGCTCGTGCTCGACACGCATCTCGACACGCCGCTCCATTTCGAGCGCGCAGGCTGGAATTTCGCCGACCGGCATCCGTTGGCGGACGACATGGCGCAGCTCGACATTCCGCGGATGAAGGACGGCAATCTCGATGGCGGCTTCTTCGCGATCTATACCGAGCAGGGGCCGCTCACGCCAAAGGGCTATGCCGATGCGCTGGCGTTTGCACGCAAGCGCTCGGAGCTGATCGACAAGACGATCGCAGCGAATTCGGACGCGATCGCGCCGGCGCTTACTGCGGCCGATGCGGTGCGGCTGAACAAGGAAGGCAAGCTCATTGCCTTCAAGTCGATGGAGAACAGCTATCCGCTCGGCGAGGATCTGTCGCTGCTGAAGGAATTCTACGACAAGGGCGTCCGCCTCGCGGGACCGGTGCATTCGAAGGACAACCAGTTCGCCGACAGCGCGACCGGCGAGGGGCGCTGGAAAGGGCTGAGCCCGCTCGGCAAACAGTGGGTCGCCGAGATGAACCGGCTCGGCATCGTCATCGACGCGAGCCATGCGTCGGACGCGGCGTTCGACCAGATCCTCGCGCTGTCGAAATATCCGATCCTGCTCTCGCATTCGAGCCTGCGGTCGGCCTACAACCACCCGCGAAACCTCGACGAGGCCCGGCTGAAGGCGCTCGCGTCGAAGGGCGGCGCGATGTGCATCTCGACGATCTTCATGTCCGAGATGAACATGTCGCCCGCGCGCGCCGAGCTGTTCGGCAAATATGAGCATATCGGCAGCATGACGCCCGCCGAGCAGGCCGACCTCAACAAGCGCTGGCGCGAGCTCGACAAGACCGAGAAATTGTGGGCGGTGAATTTCGAGGATTATATGAAGATGGTCCTCCGCGCGATCGAGGTCGGCGGCGTCGATCATATCTGCTTCGGCGCCGACTGGGACGGCGGCGGCGGGCTCGACGGGATCGAGGATATTTCGGCGTTGCCGAAAGTCACCGAACGACTGAAGGCCGCGGGCTATTCGGACGCCGATATCGAAAAGATGTGGAGCGGCAACATCCTGCGCGTGCTGGCGGCGCAGGGGAAGTAATTCATCTTCATGTGAACCCCGGCGAAAGCCGGGGCCCAGTGGCGGCGCGAGATGGGCCCCGGCTTTCGCCGGGGTTCACGGCCTATTCTGTCAGACCCTTATGCGGCTGCGGCAAGCTCCGCCCCCATCTCGACCTCGATCACTGCGAACATCTCGCCGAGCTTTGCGGCGATGACGGCCGCTTGCGCCGCGGTCAGCCCATCGACCGTTACTTCGACCCGCATATGCCGGCGCAGCATTCGCATGCGCATCGCCAACGGGATCATCGCGCGCTGCGCGAAGAAGCCGGCGATGCGGGGGAGCGACTGCGGATCGGGGATCGCCTCGATCCGGAAGCGGTGCATCAGGCGGCGACCCGCTCGGCCCCGGCGATGACGGCTTCCGCCATTTCGTCGGCAACGAGCGCGGGCGAGCGGCCTTCGCGCGCGGCGCGATCGAGCAGCGCGGCGACGCGCGGTGCGATCTCAGACACGCGATATTCGACGTCGCTCGCGTCCTCGCCCAGATATTCGGCCGAGACGCTGATGATCCCGCCGGCGTTGACGACATAGTCGGGGGCATAGGCGATGCCGCGGTTCATCAGCAGGTCGGCGACCGCCGGCGCGGCGAGCTGGTTGTTCGCCGCCCCGCAGACGAGCTTTGCCTTGAGGCCCCGAACCACCTCTGCGGTCAGCGCGCCGCCGAGCGCGCAGGGGGCGAAGATTTCGGCCTGCACCGACGCGATCTCGTCGACCCCGACCACGTCGGCGCCGAGGATCGCCGCGAGCCGGTCGCGCCGCGCCGCGCTCGGGTCGGCGATCACGAGCCGTGCGCCCGCATCGGCCAGGCGGCGGCAGAGATCGGCGCCGACATTGCCGGTGCCCTGCACCGCGACGGTGAGCCCGGCGAGATCGCTGTCGAGCACGAAGCGCGCGGCGGCGCGCATCGATTCGAATACGCCCTTGGCGGTCCATGGCGACGGATCGCCCCCTGCGCGGCCTTCGGCGGCGGGGAGCCCCGCCACATAGCGCGTCGCCCCCGCGATTTCCTGCATGTCCTCGACCGTCGTTCCGACGTCTTCGGCGGTCACGTAAAGCCCGCCCAGCTGTTCGACCGCGCGGCCGAAGGCCCGGAATAGCGCGGCGCGATCAAAATCGCCGGCCGGTTTCCGGATCACCGCCTTCGCGCCGCCGAGCGGCAACCCTGCGAGCGCATTCTTGTAGCTCATGCCTTCGGCGAGCCGCAGCGCGTCGGCAAGCGCCTCGTCCATGTTCGGATAGCTCCAAAACCGGCAGCCGCCGGCTCCCGGTCCAAGAACGGTCGAGTGGACTGCAATGATGCCATCGAGCCCGCTGTCGGCGTCGAAAAGCCTGATGCATTCGACCGGCGGGGTCAGGCGGGTGGGGCGGGCAACCATCGCAATCTCTCCTTCGATGAGGGTCGCCTCTCTCTTACACGGGTACGAGGAACGTTCTTGCCCGCATTTCGTGCTCATCAACCGGATTTGGGGTTTGCTGTGCCGGATATTGGGAGATATGAGAAATAAATGACCGAACTTGACTCATTCGAGATAAAAATCCTCCGCGAGATGCAGCGCGATGCGAACCAGACGACGGCCGAGATTGCCGAACGCGTCGGGCTGTCGGTCTCGCCGTGCTGGCGGCGTATCGACCGGCTCGAACGCGAGGGTTTCATCCGGAAGCGTGTTGCGCTGATCGACCGGCGCAAGGTCGGGCTCAATGCGCATGTGTTCGCGCAGGTGAAGCTGAACGCGCACGGCCGTGCCAACCTCGACGAGTTCAGCGCCGCGATCCGCGGTTTTCCCGAGGTGCTCGACGCCTATGTCCTGATGGGAACGACCGATTTCATGTTGCGCATCGTGGCGCGGGACATCGACGCTTACGAGCGCTTCTTCTTCGACCAGCTCAGCAAGCTGCCTGGCGTGCAGGAAATCAACTCAACGGTCGCGTTGTCCGAGATCAAGGCGACGACCGAACTGCCGCTTGGTTGAGGGGGGCGCGCGGCCCCACCGGTCTCCGGCAAGCCGGCTCCTGAAAGCCCCCTCCGAACCAGCGGAACGGGCAGAGCTCCTGCGGATGCGGATCGCAATCGAGCCAGGCCACGCGACCGGAAGGTTTGGCTGCCAGCGTGTTATTCGCCGCCACGTACCGCGTCTTGCCGCAGGCGGCCGACGACGAGCCGATGTCCGCAAACCGACAGGTCGCCATCGCAACGTTTCGGAAGAAAATGATCTCAAGTCCATTCTTGAAAGAGTCGGAAATGCGACAGTCGAAATCACCGGGCGGTCCGTGACGCTTCTGGAACTCGACCGATGTGTGACGATTCAGGCCGGTCGCTCCTGCATTCTGGCTCGCGAAGCTTCGTCGCCATAATAGAATGACAATACGACGAAAAAGCAAATTCGCACACTATATAGAAAATATGTTGACAAAACGGAAAATGAAGTGTCAATTCCACGTCGGATTTTTAGACCGTGAAGGGGGCTTCAACCGTGAAAAATATGCTCAATCGGCATCAGTGTGTGGGTTTTGGCGCCAGGCTCGCATCGAAGCCCTCGCGCCTTGTTCACCGGACAACTGCGAGCGCGCTTGGCCTCCTTGCCATCATGTTGGCCTCGTCGTCCGCTCATGCCCAGGAGGCTCCCTCGAGCGATACGGAAATTGTCGGGCCGCACGACATCATCGTCACGGCTTCGAAGCGCGATGAGTCGCTTCGCTCGGTTCCTGCCTCGGTATCGGCGCTTACCGGCGATCAACTGGAGGATATCGGGGCGCAGAGCTTCAAGGATTATCTCGCGACGATCCCGGGCGTCCAGTTTCAGGGAGCTATCCCCGGCGTGTCGAACGTGACCATGCGCGGCATCGGTACGGCGACGACCTATCCCGACCAGGGGCAGGCGACCACGGGCATCTATATCAACGACATTGCAGTGACCGATCCGGGCTTCTCGCTTTCCGTGCCCGACCTCGACGTCTTCGATATCCAGCGGGTCGAAGTCCTTCGCGGGCCGCAGGGCACGCTGTTCGGCGCCGCAACGCTGGGCGGCTCGCTCAACTATATCTACAACCCCGTTTCGCTGACCGATTTCGACGCCAAGGCGCAGGCCGGCCTGACGCAGATGGCCCATAGCAGCGATCTCGGCTACGCGGCCAAGGTCGCGATCAACGCGCCGCTGATCAAGGATGTGCTCGGTGTCCGCCTTGCCGCTGTGCATCGCAAGGAACAGGGCTATGCCAACAACATTGGCACGGGCACCAATGACAGCAACTCGCACCGCGTCACCGCTTTCCGCGGCAACGTGCTGCTCAAGCTGAGCGAAGGGTTCAGCCTCAGCTACTTCGGCCTTTATGATCAGGCGAAGAATGGCGATGGCTTCTACGTCTTTCCCCAACTCGGCAAATTTGTCCGCAACACGAAAGTCAACGAAACCGGCAAATTCACGACGCAGCTGCACAATGTGAAGCTGAACGGCGATCTGGGCTTCGCGACGCTGGTTATCTCGGCGGCGGATCTTCGCAAGAAGCAAGCCTCGACCTATGACGCGTCGACCTTCGCTGGCCCCGGCGCCTATGGCCAGGGCACCGCCAAGAATCACTCGGAAATTCTCGAAGCCCGGCTCGCGTCCGCCGGTGAGAGCAAGTTCGAATGGTTGATCGGCGGCTATTACAGCAAGACGAACGAATATTATCCGTCGCCGACATTCGTCGCCGGCACCCCGGTCGACTTCTTCTCGGTGAATTACAACGCACGCGAGAAATCCGTGTTCGGTGAAGCCACCTATCATCTGACCGACGCTCTCAAGGTGACAGCCGGCGGCCGCTACTACGACATGTCGCTTGCGACGAATACGACGGCAGGTGTGACACCTCCCGGCGCGCCGCTCGCGGCTGGCAAGCAGAAGGAAACCGGCTTCAGTCCCAAGGCATCGATCACGTTCGAGCCCTCCAAGGACTTCATGATCTACGCGCTCTATTCGCGTGGTTTCCGCATGGGCGGCGTCAATCTCAATGCGCCCATCCCGACCTTTCCGACCCCGGCCACCTATGACTCGGACAGTGTGAAGAATTATGAGATCGGGACGCGCATTTCGCTCGCCGACCGAACGCTGTTCATCGACAGCACGATCTTCTATGTCGATTGGACCGACGTACAGCTTCGCCTTTCGCGGCCTGACGGGCGCGCCTATGTGGCCAACGCCGGCGCGGCCAGAAGCTATGGCATGGAGAATGCCATCACCTGGCGCCCGACGAGCAACCTGCAGCTTCAGGGCAATGTTACTTATCTGACGTCCGAGCTGGCGAAGACGCTCGCTTTGGGCAATGGCCGCGTACTCGAAAAGGGGCGTGATCTTCCCGGCGCGGCGCATTGGACCACGTCGGCCAATGTTCGCTACACCTTCGACAGCCCGTCATCGCCCTATATCATGGCCACGCACCAATATATCTCGGGCTCGACCAACAACTTCGATCCCACGTCGAAAGCAGGCAAATACAGCCTCTTCGGACTTCGTGTCGGCGCTACGCTTGGCCAGTTCGATGTCCAGCTTTTCGCCAACAACCTGTTCGACAAGCGCGGCGTGACCACGGTCGACTATTATGGCCCGACCCAAGTGCTGTACACCACCGCGCCGCGGACCATTGGCCTCAGTGTCGACTGGAAGCTCTAGCTTCGGCGTGGCGAACGGCGCTGCTTCCGCTGGGGCGTCATAACCTCGCTTCGACACTGATCTTCACGGGGGCAGACGTCGTCTGCCCCCGTCGAACCATATTCAAGGCCGAGAAATTTGCGGTCGTGGCGAGCCCGGCACGGCGCCTTCGGAGATTTGGTCAATATCTTCCTGGATTTATAGCGGGCGGCGCCTGATGTTCGATCGCATCGACACGAAATTGCTCCAGCTACTGCAACGCGATGGTCCGCGCTCTGCTGCCGAAATCGGCGACATGGTGGGTCTGTCGCCCTCGGCGTGTCATCGCCGCATCCGCGCGCTTGAGGCAGATGGCTATATCGCCGGCTATGCGGCGCGGTTGAACCCCGAGCGGCTTGGGCTCGGGCTCCACGTGTTGGTCGATATCAGTCTGACTTCGCAAAGCGAAGAAGCGCTCAACGCGTTCGAAAGCGCTGTGAAGAGCTTCGACGAAATTCTCGAGTGCCAGCTTCTGTCGGGGGCATCCGACTACCGCCTGCGCGTCGCCGCGCGTAGCGTTGCCGACTTCGACCGGCTGCACCGCCACTGCCTGTCGCGCCTGCCGGGCGTCGCGGCAATGCACAGCGCCTTCGCGCTCCGGACGATCAAGGCGTTCGAGGGCTATCCGATCAGGAGTTAGCCCAGCCGGCAATGCTCAGCTGGTGCCATGGCGGAGCGCGGGGCTTGGGGGCTGGCGCGAAGGGCATATATGGCGCTAAGGCGGTGCTGGTATACCATCCGGCCATCACATGATGAGGAAATGAATGGCGTCCAAGCCAAAAAGGCGCGGCGAGTCGATGATGTCGAAGGCCTATGCCATTCTTCGTCAGGAGATACTGTCCTGCCGCATACTTCCCGGTCAGGAACTCTCCGAAAACGAACTTGCTGATCGTTTCATGATGAGCAGGACCCCCGTTCGCGAGGCGCTCGGCAAGCTGCGGACCGAAGGGCTGGTCAAGGCTTTCCCGCGGATCGGCTATCAGGTCGCCCCCGTCACCTTTCAGGACATGAACGAGCTGTTCGAGATCCGGACGATGATCGAGGCGCGCGCCGTCGAAATGGCCTGCGAACGAGTCACGGAGGACGAACTTGCCGAGTTGCAGAGGTTATCGGAAATCATCTACGATCCGGCGCAGCAGCCGAGTGTCCATGACTTCGTCCAGGCCAACCGGAATTTTCACGAGGCCATCGCGAGGGCTTCGGGCAACGTCCGCCTGCACGCCATGACCATGCAGATTCTCGATGAATTACAACGTTTCTTCTATCTCGGCGCCCGGCTCCGTGATGTGAGCGGCGAGGCGAGCGTTTCGCACAAGGCGATGATCGACGCTCTGCGCGCACGGGACGGGGGCGTCGCGCGCCGCCTGATGATCGAGCATAATGACGAAACCCAGAAAGGTCTTGTCGCGGCGTTGACCGGCCAGACGTCGAGCATCATGCAGGTCGCGATCGGACAAGTGTCCGCAGGCCGATAACGGCGCATTCCCTGCTTCCGCCTCCAGCCTTCTAACCCCCGGTTCGGGGATATCCGTAAGACGCAGCTTGACGTAGTATTCATCTAGTATACTAGAAGAATATCTAGTGGATGTTCGGAGAGAAGCCGGTGGCGCATATAAATGCAACGGCCAAAGGCGTTTTCATCATCTCGGTGACGCCGTTCACCGACGACGGCGGCCTCGACCTCGACGGCGTCGGCCTCCTCATGGATTTCTATCTCGCCCATGGCGTGACCGGGGTCACCATCCTTGGCATGATGGGCGAGGCGCCGAAGTTGAGCGCAGGCGAGTCCCGCGCCTTCGTCGAGGCGGTCTGCGGACATGTGGACGGGCGTGTGCCCGTGGTAGTCGGGGTGAGCAGTCCGGGGTTCGCGCCGATGCGGGAACTGGCCGAAGCTGCGATGGGGGCGGGGGCCTCGGGTGTCATGGTTGCGCCCTCCGGCACCGTGCGCACCGACGCACAGATCGTCGACTATTTCGAGGCTGCCGCCGACGCGCTCGGCGATACGCCCTTCGTATTGCAGGATTTTCCGCTGGTCACCGGGGTTCAGATTGCACCCGGCGTCATCTGCGAGATCATCCGGCGGATTCCGACCTGCGTCATGCTCAAGCACGAAGACTGGCCGGGGCTGGGCAAGATCACTGCGCTTCGCGACGCGGAGAAATCGGGCGGCCGCCGCGTCAGCATTCTCGCCGGAAACGGCGGGCTGTTCCTCCCCGAGGAGCTCGGCCGCGGCGCGGACGGCGCCATGACCGGCTATGCCTATCCCGAGATGCTCGTCGAGGTGTGCCGGCTCCATGCGGCCGGAGAGGCCGACGCGGCGCTCGACCTGTTCGACGCGCACTTGCCGCTGGCTCGCTACGAGCAGCAACCCGGCGTTGGCCTCGCGGTGCGCAAGCATGTGCTCGCGCGCCGGGGAGCGATCGCGTCGAGCCGCCAACGCAAACCGGGGCGCAGCCTCGGCGCGCTCGAAGTTGCCGAGGTCGAGCGGCTGATCGCGCGGCTCGACCGCCGCCTCCATCACGACTGAGGGGACGAATTTTGGATTTCGAACTGACCGGACGTCGCGCTTTGGTTCTCGGTGCAAGCCGGGGGCTGGGCGGTGCAATCGCGCGCGCGCTTGCGGAGGAGGGGGCCGAGGTTGTGGCAGCGTCGCGATCGGGCGCGATCGGATGGGCGGAGACGCTTCCCTCCGAGGTGCAGCTGCGTATCTGCGCCCTAGCCCTCGATATCGCAGACCCCGGCGCGCGCGCGGTTGCGATCGACGCCTTGCTCGCAAAGGCGCCGATCGACATTCTCGTCAACAATTCCGGCGGCCCGCCGCCCGGACCGGTAACGGGTGTCGCAGCCAGCGCCTGGACTCAGCATTTCGAAGCGATGGCAGCGAGCCTGTTCGACATCACCGCGCGCATCGTGCCGCACATGGCGGAGCGCGGTTGGGGGCGGGTCCTGACGATCGTCTCGTCAGGCGTCGATCAGCCGATCCCCAATCTCGGGATTTCCAATGCGATCCGGGCGTCGGTGGTTGGCTGGTCGAAGACCTTGGCGAACGAGTTGGCGTCCAGGGGCGTCACCGTGAACGTACTGCTCCCCGGGCGAATCCACACCGATCGCGTCGATGACCTCGATCGTGCCGCCGCCTCGCGCAGCGGGGCGACGCCGGAAGAAATCGCCCGCGCCTCGGCCGCCAGCATTCCGGCCGGGCGTTATGGCAAGCCGGAGGAGTTCGCTGCGGTTGCGGCCTTCCTGTGTAGTTCGCAGGCTTCCTACGTCACCGGGAGCAAGATCCGTATCGACGGCGGAGCCATTCGCTCCATCTGAAAATATCCGTCCATCGACGATGTTCCTGTTCGACCGAAGGAATGTGACATGGCCAACGCAATCGCAGGTACTTTGTGAGCGAGGCTCCGCGGGTCGAGCGCGTGATCGGCGTCCCCGGCGTCGCTTTCACGATCTTCAACAGCATCGTCGGCGCGGGCATTTTCGGGCTGCCTGGACTGGTGGCCCTGACGTTGGGGTCGGGAGCCATCTTCGCCTATCTCGTCAGTCTGGTGCTGGTCGGATTGCTGGGCCTTTGCTTTGCCGAGGCGGGCAGCAGGGTCATAGCAAGCGGCGGTTTCTACGCTTATGCCAATGCCGCTTTCGGTCCTGTGGTCGGCGGAGTCACCGGTCTCCTGCTCTTCACCAAATCGATCATATCGGCAGCCGCGCTCGCCCGCTTCCTCCTAGATACCCTGGCGGGAGCGTCCCCCTATCTTGCGCTGCCGTGGGCGGGGATCGCCTTGCTGGCGCTGATCTATGTCGTTCTGGCGGGCGTCAACATCATGGGCACCAGTGACGGGTCGCGGCTGACGGTCGCGTTGGGTCTCATCAAGCTGACCCCGATGTTCGCATTGATCCTGGTCGGGTTTCTTCTGGCGCCGGTCAACCATATCGCCTGGCCCGAAATCCCGTCGGTAGCGTCGCTGGGCGACGGAACGCTGGTGCTCTTCTTCGCCTTTCTGGGTCTTGAAAGCGGCCTCAACATCAGCGGCGAAACGCGCAATCCCAGGCGTACTGTTCCGCGAGCCATCGCCCTGGCGCTGATGATGGTGGCGATCCTCTATATCGGCCTGCAGCTCAGCGCACAGAATGTTCTGGGTCCGGCCTTGCCCAATTCGCAAGCGCCGCTGATCGACATGGCGCGCGTGACGCTCGGCGAATCGGGCGCTTATTTCATGTTCGGCGTCAGCGTCGTGTCGGTGCTGGGCTATCTTATCGGTGACATACTCTCATCGCCGCGGATCGGCTATGCGCTGGCCGAAGCGGGGCAGATGCCGCGATGGTTTCGCTATGTTCACCCGCGGCGCCATACGCCGTCGGTGGCGATCGCAATCTATGCGGTGCTCGTGGTGCTGGTCACCGCATCGGGGTCTTTCGAGCAGCTGGCGCTGATCACTGTTTCCGGCACGTTGATGCTCTATCTCGTCACCTGCATCGGCTTGTTCCGACTGCGCAAGCGGCGCATTGCCGACGCCGGCGACCCCTTCATCACGCCCGGACGCGCGTTGGAGCCGATCGCGGCGGCTGCCATCATCCTGTGGCTGCTTTCGACGCTGGCGTGGATGCAACTTGGGGCGGCCGTCCTTCTGGTGGCAGCTGCGACCCTCTTTTACGGGCTTCGCGAGCGGCGCGTTTCTACCTTGCTCCGGCAAGGGGGCGACGCTGCGGTCGGGGGAACTCAGCGGGAAAAGTCGGTTGGTTGATGGACCGTGCGCGCTCTTTGTGGCGCGTCGCCCCGCGCGCGGTCAGACGGGCCGTGGGCGCATTCAATTGTAGAATATCTCTGGTATACTAGAAGAATTTTTCGTATGATTTTTTGGGACGCCCGTGATGCGGGTCGCCACCATCCTGATGCCGCAAAGGATCCTCAATTGACCACCTCGATCATCCGATCTCGCACCATGTTCACCCGCGCGATCGATCATGACACGTGTGAGGAGATCGCCGACGGCGCGATCCTGCAGGAGGATGGCCTCATCCTCGAAACCGGGACCTATGAGGATTTCGCCAGGCGCTTCCCGAATACGCCCGTTCAGGGCTCGGGCAACGAAGTCATGCTTCCGGGTTTCGTCAACGGACATCATCATATCGGGCTGACCCCGGTCCAGCTCGGCTGTCCCGACCTGCCGCTGGAACTGTGGTTCGTGGCGCGGATGGTGGCGCGCAATCTCGACCCCTATCTCGACACGCTGTTCTCGGCTTTTGAGATGATCGGATCGGGCATTACCACGGTCCAGCATATCCAGGGTGGCCCCGCCTTCGCGGATCTGGAGGATCAGGTCGAGGAGATACTGCGGGCCTACCGCGACGTCGGCATGCGGGTGTCCTATTCCTTCATGCTGCGCGACCAGAACCGTCTCGTCTATCAGGCCGACAACGACTTCATCGAAGGCCTGCCCGAAGAGCTTCGCGAGCCCACCGCCGCCTGGTTCGCACGCAGCAAGCTGGTCGTCGAAGACCAGGTGGATATGTTCAAGAGCCTCTGGTCGAAGCATGCCAAGACCGAAAGGGCAAAGATCCAGCTCGCCCCGGCCAATCTTCACTGGTGTTCGGACAAGGCTCTGACCGCCTTGTCGGAGACGTCGCGAAGCTATGATGTCCCGATGCATATGCATCTTCTAGAGACGCAGTATCAGAAGGAATATGCCCGGCGGCGCGGGGGTGGGTCGGCGATCGATTATATTGACCGCTTCGGCATGCTAGGTCCCAATCTCACGCTCGGGCATGGGGTGTGGCTTAGCGACAAGGACCTCGATCGGGTTGCCGAAACGGGGACCTGCATCTGCCACAACTGTTCTTCCAACTTCCGTTTGCGCAGCGGGATCGCGCCGCTGAACGCATTCGAGGCGCGCGGCATCAATACGGCGATCGGTCTCGACGAGGCCGGCATCAACGACGACCGCGACATGCTGCAGGAGATGCGGCTCGTATTGCGCGCCAATCGCGTGCCCGGCATTGACGAGGCCGATGTGCCCGGAATGGGCCAGGTCCTGCGCATGGCGACGGCCGGCGGCGCGAAGACGACGCCCTTCGGCGACCATATCGGCATTCTCGAAGCGGGACGCGCGGCCGACCTCTCGTTGATCGACTGGAACCAGATCGCCTATCCCTATCTCGACGCCGATACGCCGATACTCGACGCGGTGATCCAGAGAGCGAAGACCGAGGCCGTGCGGATGGTGCTGTGCGCCGGCGAGGTGATCTATCGCGACGGCGTCTTTACCCGCGTCGATCGCGATGCGGCGATGCGCGAACTGCATGATCAGCTCGCAAGGGCGCTGTCGCACGAAGAAGTCGAGCGACGGAAACTGTCGAAGGCGCTGCTTCCGCATGTTCGCAAATTCTACCGGGACTATCTGTCGCCTCACGGCACGCCCGGTTTCGACCAGCGAAACGCGCGCTGACCGTGTGATATGCAAAATATCCTCGTTCTGAATCCCAACAGCTCGGCTGCCGTCACGCGGCAGATGGCGGAAGGGTGCGTGGAAATCGGCCGCCGCGCCGACCGCCGGGTGATCTTTCACACGCTGTCCGGTGCGCCCGAAGCGATCGAGAGCCAGAGAGACGTTGAATCGGTGGTGATACCCACGTGCGATTTCCTGCTGTCGCATCCCGCGGACGCCTATGTGATCGGCTGCTTTTCGGACCCGGGTCTGGCGCTTTGCCGTGAGGAAATCGATGCACCGGTCGTCGGCATAGCCGAGGCGGCATATCTCGAGGCTGCGGCGGCGAGCGCGCGTTTCGGTATCGTGTCGATCGGGGAACGGTCGATTGCGCGGCACGCCCGCGCCGTAGATGCTCTCGGGCTTTCCGACAGTCTTGCGGGCGACCGCCCGCTCGGTTTCGGCGTCATAGACCTGCTCGACAGGGACCGTACGATCGCGCGCGTCGTCGAGGTCGGCCGGATGCTGCGCGACGACGAAGGCGCCGACGCTCTCGTCCTCGGCTGTGCCACGATGGGCATTTTCCGTGCCCGCGTCGAAGACGAGCTCGCAGTGCCGGTCGTCGATCCGACGCAGGCGGGCATCCGCCGCGCCTCCACCCTGCTCGATCAAGCGAGCCTCTCATGACGGAGCAAGCCATGTATGATCTTGTCGTCTTGGGTACGCTGGTACTGCCCGACCGTAACCTGCCCAATGGCTGGATCGCTGTTCGCGATGGCAAGATAGCCGAGATCGGGGAAGGCGAGCGCCCGGCGGCAACTGTCGTCCATGATGCCGGAAGCGACTTTGTGATGCCCGGTGCAATCGACGGCCAGACCCACGCAACGAGCTATGGCGGATTGCCGGGTTTCGCGTCGACGACCCGGTCGGCAGTTGCCGGCGGGGTGACCACGCTCGTCGACATGCCCTATGACAATCCCGATCCGCTCACGACGATGGACAAGTTGCAGGCAAAGATCGACGCGATCGAGACGCATTCGATCGCCGACGTCGCGCTCTATGCGACGGTCGCTCCAGGTCAGGGGACCGGCGCACTGGTGGAACTGGCGGCGGCGGGGGCGTGCGCGATCAAGATATCCAGCATGGAAAGCCACCCTGTTCGCTTCCCGCGCGTGGCGGGTCATGACACCCTCGACATCCTCACCGCTGCTGCCGACCTGAAGCTGCCCGTCGGCTTGCACAACGAGGACCAAGAGATCGTCCGCGCCACGATTGCGGCGCTCAAGGCGAAGGGCCTCACGACGCCCGAATGGCATGAGCCAAGTCGTCCCGTTGCAGCCGAGCTGGCCGCAACCGCCAATTTCCTGGCGCTCGGCATGGCCACGGGCGCGCATGTGCATATCGTCCATGTATCGTGTCCCGAAGGCTTTGCGATCATCCGCGCGTTTCGCGAGATGGGGGTCAAGGCGACGTCCGAAATGCCTGTCCACTATCTGCATTTCGACGCGGCGCGTGACATCGATCGCCTCGGCGCCCGCATGAAGGTGAGCCCGCCGATCCGCGGCGGGGTGCTGCCCGATTTGTGGGACATCCTGCTGCTGGACGAAGTGGAGTTCATCTCGTCCGATCATTCGAGTTGGCCGATCGACTATAAGCTCACCGATTCGATCTTCGACGCGGGCGCTGGCATTCCGGGCCTCGAAACCTTGGTGCCGTCCTTTTACACCGACCTGATCGGCCGGGTGGAAGCGCCCGAGCGGGCGATCGCCGCCTATCTCGGAGAAAAACCGGCACGCTTCTTTGGCCTGTGGCCGCAAAAGGGGGCGCTCGCCGTGGGCGCGGACGCCGATATCATGGTGCTCCGTCCCGGCGCGACGCTGTTCGATGTCACGAAAACGCATGATGACCTCAACTGGAGCCCCTATGACGGCGAGACCTTCCAGGCTTCCGTCGTCGCCACGTTCGTTCGCGGGACGATGATCTGGGACGGCGTTGCCGTCGTCGGCCGACATGGCCATGGAAGATATGTCAGCCGCGCGGGTTGAAGGCGCTCCATTCGGCGCGGCGAACAGCCATGATGCGCCGCAGCTTTTGCAGCAGCGCCTGCGCGGGCCTGTCGTTCATCCGGTCGACGTCGATCTCGATCACATAGAACCGGTCGCCGCGTCTGGCCGAGATTGTGAGCGGTGCCGTCGCGCTCTCCCGTAACACGTCGAGTATGCGCGCCATGACATGAGGGCAATGTTCTGCCTCGACGAACAGGCGCGCAAGGCGGTCTCTGACCAATTTGGACGACCAGCCCGGCTCCTGGCTTCGGGGCTGCTTTGGCAGCGCGTTTGCAGACGTCATTTCTTGAGGTGCCGCGCCATCCAGTCGAACATGGTCTGGTACCATTGGACGCTGTTCTGCCCTTTCAGGACCCAATGCGTCTCGTCCGGAAAGACAAGCAACTGACTTTCGATGCCGCGCCGTTGAAGCGCGGTGAACGCCGCGATGCCCTGCGTATAGGGATCCCTGAAATCCTTCTCGCCGTGGATGACGAGCATCGGCATTTTCCATTTGGCGACATGGTTAACCGGGTTCCACTTTTCCGGATCCTCGCGGCGCCACCATGGTCCGCCATGATCCCATTCGTCGAACCACAGTTCGTCGGTTTCGAAAGCCATCGCGCGCAGGTCGAAGATGCCGGCATGATTGATGAGGCACTTGAAACCGTCGGGCCAGTTGCCGGCGATCCAGTTGATCATATATCCGCCGAACGAGGCGCCGACCGCGCAAGCGTTGGCCACATCGAGCCGGGCGTCCTGCTTGCCCGCCGCTGCGAGGCCAAGCTTGAGGTCTTCGAGCGGTTTCCCGCCCCAATCCTTCACGATGCTGTCGGAGAAAGCCTGACCGTAGCCTATCGATCCGTGGAAATCGATCATCACGGCGGCATAGCCGGGCGAGGTGAAGAGGCGGAAGTTCCAGCGCGTCGACCAGCTGTTCCCATAGCTGCCATGGGGACCGCCGTGCACGAGAAACGCGATCGGCAACTTGCCCGTGGCGGATCTGGGCGTGATAATCTGACCCCAAACCGTTTCGCCATTGGCTCCCGCGAAATTCAGGCGCTTCACATCAACCGGGTCGATTGCCGCCATCTGGTCTCGGTTGACATCGGTCAGGCGGGAGACGGCTCCGTTCGAGCTCAGGATGTATAGATCGACAGGCTCCGCTGCGCTGTTGCGCGAGTAGAGGAGCGAGCCATCCGCAAGCGGCGTGACATCGCCGAGCGTACCGTCAAACTGGTCCTTGGATGCCTTCAATCGCACGACGCGGCCCGTCGCGGCGTCGACCTGAAAGACGGGATTGTCGAGTACGTCCTGCGCAGTGACGAAGAGCGACGCGCCATCCCGGGCCCACGCGATTGATCCAACCGAGCGGTCCCATGCATCGGTGAGCTTCTTCGTCTCGCCGCTATCGAGATTGCGCAGCATCAGCACCTGACGATCCGATTCATAGCCGGGGCGCGCCATCGCGGCGTAGGCAAGCCACTTGCCGTCGGGCGACGGGGTGGGCAGCGTATCGGTCGCCTGATTGCTCTCGGTCAGATTGACCGGCATCATCCGGCTGTCGACCAGCCAGCTGTAGATATCGAGATTGGTCGATGTCGGCTCGTGGCGATCGGCCTTGCGCAGCGTGAAGAAGACGGTGCGGCTGTCGGCGCCCCATGCGAGTTCCTCGCCGCCGCCCATCGGCTTCGACGGGCTGTCGCCGATCAGGCCGGCGTCGACCGGACGCGCGACGCTCGCCTTGCCGCCGTCGAGATTGAACACGAACGGGCGGCTGTAGGTGCCGGGCGTTTCCCACGCGTCCCAATGACGGACGAAGCCGACGCCATCCTTGTAGAGCCGGCCGCTGCCGGGGCCGACGAGCGCGCCCTTGTCCTTGGCTTCGCAGCCGAAGTCGGCGCATTCCTTCGGAATGTCGCCCCACGCGAGCAGCTTCTTGCCGTCAGGCGAAATCTTGAAACCCGAAACGTCTGCCTGCGTATCGGTGACCTGCGTCGCGGGGGTGCCCGCCGCGAGGTCGATGCGCCAGATCTGGTCCTTGCCCGAGGCGTTCGAGAGGAAATAGAGGCTGCCGTCGGGCGCGAAGGCGGGGGAGGTTTCATTCTTGCCCGCTGTGTCGGCGATCGGGGACGGCTTTGCGTCCTTGGCATTGCGGTCGATCAGCCAGAGCCCGGTCGAGCGCTTGTAGCTCCCCGTCTCGGTATCGGTCTGCTGGAAGACCACCCAGCGCCCATCCGGCGAGGCCGTCGGCGCGGCGACGCGCTTCAGCGTCGCGAGATCGACCTCGGTCATCGGACGAGCGAGCGCGGGGGAGGAAAGGGCGGCGGTGAGCGCGATCGCGCCCGAGAGAGCCAAGCTACGCATGGCAAGATCGTAACGCAGCCTTGACCCAATTCAAGAAGCAAAATGACAATTTGGAAAAAAATGGACAAATAGGAAAAATCGGCATAGCGGTTCGCAAGTCTCTGTCGTCCAAGGAAGGATCAGCTGTGTTGAACCGCCGTACCTTGATCACAAGCTCACTGTTGGGCGCCACCGCTGCCATGAGCCTCGGTGCCGGCGCTGGAGCGAAGCCCGCAATGGCTGTTCTTCCGAAACGTCCTTCGTCGATCACGGCGGAGGAACGGGCGAGACGGATCGGTAAGGCACAGAAACTTATGCTTGACGCAGGCGTTGCGGCCTTGCTCGTCGAACCCGGCGCGTCGCTGGTCTATTTCACGGGCGTAAAGTGGAGCCGCAGCGAACGTTTGACCTGTGCGGTCATTCCGGCGGAAGGCGACCTCGTCGTCGTGACGCCCTTTTTCGAGGAACCTTCGATCCGCGAGTCCCTGGCGATCCCGGCCGAGGTGCGGACCTGGCTGGAGCATGAAGATCCCTATGCGGTGATCGCAGGATGGTTGTCCGATCGGAAGATAAAAGGCCCGGTTGCGGTCGAAGAGACGACCCGCTTTTTCATCGCCGACGGCCTGCGCCGCGCGACGGGCATCGCCGATATCGCTAATGGCGCTTCGATCGTCCGGGGATGCCGGATGATCAAGACCGCGGCCGAACTGGCCTTGATGCAACATGCCAATGACATCACGATCGAGGCGTATCGGCGAACCATCGCCCAGATCACCACCGGTATGCGTCATACCGATGTCGCGGAGGTCATGAAGCGCGAGACCGAAACGCTGGGAGGGGTCAACGAGTTCGCAGGCGTGCTGATCGGCGATTCAGCCGCCTATCCTCATGGGTCGGGAAAACCCCAGATCGTGAAGCCGGGAGAGATCATCCTCATGGATTGCGGTTGCTCGGTCGATGGCTATCAGTCCGATATCTCGCGCACCTTCGTCCATGGGACGGCAAGCGCCCGCCAACGCAAGGTGTGGGACCAGATGAAAGCTGGGCAGGCGCTTGTGCATGAGAAGGCGCAGCTCGGCGTCGCAGCAGGCGATGTCGATGCCGCGGTTCGGGCCTATTATGAATCGCTGGGCTATGGCCCCGACTACAGACTTCCGGGTCTGTCTCACCGGACCGGGCACGGGATCGGGCTGGACGGCCACGAGCCGATCAACCTGGTCCGCGGCGAGAAGGGCAAACTTGCGGTCGGCATGTGCTTTTCCAACGAGCCGGGCATCTATATCCCCGGAGAATTCGGCGTTCGTCTCGAGGATTGTTTCCACATGACCGAAAGCGGACCTCAATGGTTCTCCAAACCGTCGGTTTCGATCGACGAACCCGTTTGACGGTACAGGCCTGATAGCGCGCCCGACTATGGCCGCGCTATCAGCTTTCCCTGTGGCTCTTTTCCGTCTCAGCTGCAGTCCGCAGCATCCCGTTCCCACGCGAGGATCGCGATCGCTAGGTCGGAGGCTGCAACGCCGACGGACTTGAACAGGGTGATTTCTTCCGGCGTCGACCGGGCATTTTCGCACAGAGCCAGATCCGCGAAGTCGCCCCGCACATCGGCGGCATCGATAACACCATTGTCGATCGGAATCATGAGATCGCCGGCTTCCGACAAGGCCGCAACCCGATCATCGACATAGAGTGATGCGCGCGCCACGCCCGCGTCATCGATTTCGCGCATATCGGGCCGATAACCTCCGACAAGATCGACATGCGCCCCCGGCGAAAGCCAGTCGCCCTTGATCAGCGGATCGCGGGAGCGTGTGGCAGCACTGACGATGTCTGCCTCCCGCACCGCCGATTCCAGGTCCGGGCGAACCTCGACCGATATGACCGAATCCGGACCGACGATCTGGCGGACTCGGTCGGCCGCTTCCTTCGCGGCGTCAGGGCGCCGGGCCCACAGGAGGATCTTCTCGATCGGACGGGTCGCGGCGTGCATCGCGCCGAGATAGGGGATGATGTGGCCCGAGCCGATGAGTGTCAGCACCCTTGCGTCGGGCCGGGCCAGCCGGCTCGCCGCCGCAGCGGCGAGGCCTGCCGTTCGCCACACCGTAAGCGCGCCGGCATCCATCGTCGCCAGAACGCTGCCCGTCTGCATGTCGAGCAGCGTAAACAGGCCCGAGATGACGGGGCGGGGCGTGCCCGTGTTTTCCGGCACCACGGTCAGCAGCTTCACGCCCGAATAGGGGTGCGAGATGATCGGCATGGAGATGATCTCCCGGTCGCCCGGTTCGCCGATACGTTGCCTGAGCGGAGTCACGGGCCTGGCGCGGAAGAAGTGAAGCAGCGAGGAGGCCAGCGGAGCGCCGGATAGAATCTGATCAAGGCGCCGCTCGTCGAAATGCGGCAGGGCAACCGGCGGCGAGCCGTCCCCGAAATTGTGCATCGATTTCGTCATATCCTGTGCCAAGAAATCCTCTCGTTTCCCGCTCATGGTTCAGCATTCCACCACGTTGACCGCGAGGCCGCCGAGGCTGGTTTCCTTGTATTTCGTCCGCATATCCTCGCCCGTCTGGCGCATCGTTTCGATGACCGCGTCGAGGCTGACGATGTGCGATCCATCCCCCTGAAGCGCGAGATAAGCGGCGTTTATCGCCTTGATTGCCCCCATGGTATTCCGCTCGATGCAGGGTATCTGGACGAGGCCTCCAATCGGGTCGCAGGTCAGCCCGAGATTATGCTCCATGCCGATCTCGGCGGCATTTTCGACCTGCGCGTTCGAGGCGCCGAGCGCGGCTGCAAGCCCCGCGGCCGCCATGGAGCAGGCGACGCCGACCTCGCCCTGGCAACCCATCTCGGCGGCCGAAATTGAGGCGCGTTGCTTGTAGAGGAAGCCGATGGCGGCTGCGGTCGTCAGAAACAGCCGCGCGCCGTCGCGGGTCGGCGAAGGGGCGAATATCTCATAGTAGCGCAGTACTGCGGGCAACACGCCCGCTGCGCCGTTGGTCGGCGCCGTCACGACGCGGCCGCCGGCCGCATTTTCTTCGTTGACCGCAAGCGCCCAGAGACTCACCCATTCGAAAACCGTCGAAGGATCGTTGCGCGGACCCCGCGCTTGCAATGCTTCATGCAACGCCTTGGCACGCCGCTTTACGTTCAGCCCGCCCGGCAGGACGCCATCGGTCCGGCAGCCGCGCTCTATGCATGCGAACATCGCATTGCGGACGTCGTCGAGGAACGCCTCGGTTTCTTCCCGCGATCGGAATGCAAGCTCATTCAATTCGACAACTGATCCGAGCGGAAGGCCGGTGCTTTCGCCCACGGCCAAAAGCTCGGCGCTCGAAGCGAAGGGATGGGACACTTCGATATTCGCGCGCACCGCTTCCGCGCCATCGCGAACGATCGCGCCGCCCCCCACCGAGAAGAAGATCTCGCTGACCGTCTCGCCGTCGGCGTAATTTGCGGTGAAGCGCATGGCGTTGGCATGGCCCGGAAGAAACTGGCCTTTGCGAAAGATCAGATCGCGATCCGTGTCGAAGGTTATCTTCTTCCGTCCGGCCAGCGTCAGCCTGTTTCCGGTGCGGATCGCCCCGGCGATGTCCGCTATGGCTTCGGGATCGACGCCTTCCGGTGTTTCGCCGGAGAGGCCGAGCAGAATGGCCATGTCGGTGGCATGACCTTTCCCGGTCAACGCTAGCGATCCGAAAAGCTCGCACCGCACGCCGAGAAGCGCTTCCAGATCGGTCAGGCCGAGCGCGAAGGCGCGCGCCGCGCGCATCGGCCCCACCGTGTGCGAACTCGAAGGGCCGATGCCGATCGTGAACAGGTCGGTTACACTGAGCGCCGCCTGTGTGTCGGGCCGCACGGTCCCCGGCGCTGCGTCAGGGCTTTGGGGACGTGAAGCGGCCAAGGCCTGCACGCCATCTTGGCGAAGGTCGATCATGCGGCTTCCACTTCGATGTTGCCGTCACTCCGGACCCGCAGGGTGCCGGACCCGACCGCAAGCTGGTCTTGCCAGCGCAGCTGAAGAAGCGGTGGTGTCTCCCAGTCCATCTCCTGCGCGACGAGGATGCCGAGCGCGAGGATCGCATCGACCTCGGCGAGAATGATGGCTGCGGGGCCAGCACCGCGCCGAATCAGTTCGAGTAGGACCGAACTGGCCGACGACGAACCGCGAAGTTCCCGGATCAGGATGACCTTGCCGGCGACGCTTTCACCGAACGCCGCATTGGACTCTTCGAGAAGGCGCCCGTCTTCGGGCGAGACGCCGCCCCAGAAGCTGATCGGGTCCGAAATATGAAGGGCCTCGCCCGCTACGTCGCGGGTGGGCAGGGCGGGCAGAAGAACTTCGGCCATCATGATGTAGCGCCAAGAACCAGGCGACCCGCGACTGCGCTTTCGACGCAGTCGGCGAGCGATGCGAATATAACGTCATAGCCGGTGTTGCCCTTCGTATAATGGGCGAATTTCCCCGAGTTTGTCACGAGGAGCCCGCCGTCATTCGGCAGGATCGGGGTAACGACGATGCAGGTGTCCGCAACCACGACGACACCGTGGGCCGCCAATTCGGCTTCCATGCCCGCGGCGCGGATTTCGTCGAGGGCATGCCGTCCGGTGCAGGCGTACAGCGGTACGCGAGTGTCGCGACCCTTCAGCAAGGTCGCCAGCCGTCGCAGTTCGGGCGCCGAGAGATGCGGGCTGCCGATCGCCACGGCATCGATAAGCTCGCCGGGCTTGGCATCGGATGTCGAAAGGCGGGCGCGGGCGGCGTCGAGCATCGGCATATCGAGCCTGATCGTTTCCGCCGGCGACAGGCCGCCGAACGCGGCCTCGACAGTCGGTGCCTCGGGCGTGATGCCGACGATGTGGAACAGGCCCACAGCGCCGCTCGATGCGGCCGCCGCGCCCAGCGCCTTCAATTGGTCCTCGTTGGCGGGCGGAGCATTCACAATGGCTGCGACATCGCTACCGACACGGCGGCCCAGCCAAGCCCCCAAGATGGGCCAAGCCGAATCGTCGGCCCAGAATGCCGACGGAAGGGATTGGACATCGACCTCGATCGTCGCGAGCCTTTGCTCGGGAAGATGATAGCCGACGCGGGGTGCGCGACCGGTGATCGCGGCACAAATGTCGAGAAAGTCTCCGTAGCGATTGGTTCGGGCGCCAAGCACCGAATTGCAGAAGGCGACCGCATTGCTCTCGCCCCAGGCCACGTCTTCGCCGACCATCGGACGGTGTCCCGCTTGATAGGGCGCGCAAGTCCAGGTCTGGCGGCAGCCGAGATCGACATAGGCCTTCATCATGCGGCGCGCCATCGCCGCGGGATGTGCGTCCAATCGGTCACGATCGCGGTGCAGCAAGTCGAGCGCGCCGACGTTGAGCGTGCTGGGCACGCGTATCTTCGCGCCTTCTCCGACCAGTTTTTCAGCGAAGAGCGTGCCACTGTCGCCGTGATAAAGGCAGCCGTCGATATGCGCCGAGCTTATTGAAATAAGGTCCCGGGCACCGAGCAGTTCGGCGGTACGAACGAGGATCCGCATCGCCAGGGCCGTTCCGCGACCTTCTCCGCCGGCGAGCAGATTCTTGTCATTGTCATTCAGGGTCAGCACGACGTCGTCCTGGCACCCGCATGATTTTCGTGGCTGGAAATGATCCTGAACGGAAAGACCTGGAAACGAAGCAAAGCGAATAAATCCCCTAGATTGCGGGACGGGAAGTCTCGCCCGTCGAATTGCGCTGAATGTCGGACGGGGAGGGCAGGGCGCGGGGCCGGACGGTCGGGACGGCGATCCGAAACTGCCGGGCGCGATCGCTCCGCCTGAAATTCCGCATTCCAATTTCCCCTTGCCCCGAGGCCTCGAGAATATCTCAGCCCCGAACAAATTGCCACAGATTTTCCAATTAGTCTAAAATAATCTCCAAAATGTCAAATCGACGAAGGCGCATGGGCGGCTTCCACGCCCTCCGGCGCTGCATCCGATGGCAAAACCCTTGCCTGGTCCTGTCAGATGCCGTTGGAGAGATCGAAGCGGTCGGACGATTGGCGTTGACGACGATCTTTCCGAATCGTACATAATTATCTGAAACGTAAAAATGGATTGCCCAGCTGGAATCTGACGGCGGCGCGCCCGAGTGGATCTGGCGGGCGGTCGCCGTCCCTGATGCACCGGAGCGACGTCTCATGATTCTGAAAGTGTTGCTTGCCATTCTGGCGCTTGCTGCGGTCGTTTACATCTGGATATTGCTGACCGCCTGCATTCGCGATCACGCTGCACCGCGCGGCGAAGCCGTTGCCCTCGGTGCAATAACCAATTTCTTCGACACGCTGGGTATCGGATCCTTCGCGCCGACAATGTCGTGGATGAAGTTCCGGAAGCTGGTACCGGATCATGACATTCCGCCGACCATGCTGGCGGGGCATTCGCTTCCGACCTTCGTCCAGTCCGGGGTCTTTCTTGTTCTTCTCGGCGTTCAGGTCGATCCCATATTGCTGCTGGGGTGCATCATCGCCATGGTGGCCGGCGGATATGTCGGGGTCCCGATCGCGCGCCGCGCGCCTACGAAGGTGGTCCAGCTTGTCGTCGCATTCGCGCTGTTGGCCGCCGCAGTCTTCTACATCCTGGCTAATCTCGATCTGATGCCGATCGGCGGGACCGCCGCGAGTTTGCCTCTGCCTTACACCGTGGTCGCGATCGCCGTGCATTTCGTGCTCGGCATCCTGCTCAATTTCGGCGTGGGGGCCTATGCGCCCACGCTTGCCGTTCTCAGCCTGCTCGGCATGGATCCAAGGCTCGCATTCCCGATCATGACGAGCGCGGGCGCCTTTTCGATGGGCGTATCGGGAATTCGCCTTGTAAGGGCGCGTGACGTCGATCTTCGCATCGTGCTGGGCATGGTATTGGGCGGCATACCCGCCGTCCTCGTCGCTGCATTCCTCGTGCGCGAGATGCCGGTCACCATGCTGCGATGGCTGGTCGTAGTCGTCGTCTTATATGCAGCGACCTTGCTGTTATGGGCTGCGCTGACGCGCAAATCCAAGCCGGCCGAATAAAGAGCCCCGTCGTCAGGATTCCACGGCAGGGGCTTTGACCGGGCGCTTGCGCGGCGTTTTTGCAGTCGATGTCTCGAGCGCCCGGCGGGCGAAGGATATCATCGGCTCCTCGGCGACATCATCGACGTCGGATCCGATACAGAGGATGCGTGCGACACCCTTGCCGACGTTGACATAGGCATGACCGACTTCGCTGTCGAAAAAGACGCTTTCGCCTGCGGTCAGGCGCAGCGGCGCGTAAATCTCGGTATGCACCTCGACCTCGCCCTCCAGGATGTAGGTAAACTCATCACCCTTATGGCGGAGCAGCTGCTCGAACTCGCCGACGTCGCGTGCGTGAATTTCCATCAGGACAGGAGTGAAGCGCTTGTGGATCAGCTCGTGGGCAAGATAATTATAGGTATAGACCTTGGCCGGGACTTCGAAACCTTCGCCGATATGATGAATGCTTCGCCGGCCCGCAAATACCGAACTGGCACTCTTCGGCTCGCTCGACATGAACAGGCGGGACACATCGACGGAGAGCGATGCAGCGAGCTGGATCAACTTGTCATAGGTGAGCGAGCGCTGGCCGTTCTCGATCTTCGACAAGGTCGAAATGGACAGGCCGGTCGCCCGCGATGCATCGGCCAGACTCCAACTGCGCTCGTTACGGATCGAGCGTAGCGCCGATCCCAGGGTCGTTCCGCTGTTGCCCGACTTTGCTGCCATATCTCTTTCTCCTTGGCGATGGCTCCCCATCCGATCGCCATTCCGTCCAATCTATGGACTCAGCCGAGAAGATGCAACGAGAACCCTCCCGGTCTTTCATGACGATTGCGCCGGTCTGGTCGCAATTATACGCCCAAAATAGGCGCCTTTCAGCCAGGCGGCGCCTGTTTCGCTGACCCAATCATCTGCCATATCTATTGACATTATGGAAACATGATGGCCAAAAAGGACATTCCATCATGAGGGAGCGGGTCAGATGACATCCTTTTCACGTCGCGCCATGTTTGGCGCTGCCGGCGCCTGTCTCGTTCCTTTCGCGCTCGATGCCAAGCCTGCGACAAAGCGCCCCGAAGCCACCGAACATCTGTCGGAGATGTTCAATCTCAAATCAGCCGAAGGCCGCGAATATGGGGTAAGCATCGCTTACCCTCTTCCGGAAGATCCGGAAATCGAACTGGCGCTCAAAGGGCGCAAGCCCGTACCGATCTATACGACCGACCGCTGGACGTCGTTCGGGCTCCTGCTGTCCATCACACGCCTGATGCGCTGGGGCGGGGAATTGCCGCCGTGCGTGATCGTCGCGATCGGTTATCCGGACGAGGCGCGCGCCTACACCGAGGACAGCCGCGCGTTCGATCTGACCCCGACCGATCGCCCGCGGGACAACAAGGCGAATCCCAAATATGGCGGCGCCGCTCTTTTCCGTAAATTCATTGCCGAAAAGGTGCAGCCCGAGGTGCGAAGTCGCGGCGATTTCGACCATGATAATTCCGTTCTTTTCGGACACTCGTTTGGTGGGCTTTTCGCGTTCGATACGATGATCAATGCGCCGGGCGCATTCCGCCACTATCTGAGCGTCAGCCCCTCACTATGGTTCGACGACCGGCTGATCATGAAGCAGTTCGAGGCGGCGCTCGACCGCGGACAGAATTTCCCTGGGCGCTTCGCCATGTATACGGGCGAGCGGGAGGAACGGATTTCGCCGCCGGAGACCCGGATGACGAGCAATGTGCTGGAAGTGCAGCGGCTCATCGTGAAGCATCGCGCTCAGTTCGAGGCGCCCCTCGCCCAGATATTGCCCGGGCTTTCGCATCATTCGATCCTGGGCATCGCCGCGACCTACGGCCTCCAGTTCCTCCTGTCCCCGCCGAACCGGTTGCAGGAGACTTATTGACCGCAAAAGTCTGCAGGCCTCACCAGCCGCAGCGCGCGCCGCGATTCTGCTGCTTGAGCCAGCCGCGCAGCGGCTCGAAATACTCCGCCATCGCGCTCGCATCTGCCCGCGGTTCGCCGGTAAATTCGGCGATCGTCCTCGATGCCGGCTGTGACCGGCCGAGCGACATCATCGCCTCGAGCCGTTTGCCAACCTCGGTGTTGCCGCGGATCGTGCATTGGTGGAGCGGTCCCTTCCAGCCCGACATCCGGCAAGCTGCTCGATAGAATTGGAACTGGTACACCGACGCCATGAAGTAGCTGATGTAGGGCACATTGTTCGGCATGTGATATTTGGCGAGCGCATCATTGAAGTCCGCCGAGCGAGGGGAGGGCGCGCGAAGGCCCTGGTTCGCATCGACGATCTTCCACCAGGCGTTGTTGTAGTCCGCGGGTTTGATCCGCCCGTCGAAAACGCCCCAGCGCCATTCATCGACCGAGATGCTGTAAGCCAACAGCGGAAGCTTGGCGAGAGCGACGTTCAGGAGCGTCGCGACGTCTTGATCGGATGATGCCGTGCCGTCCGCAAGGCCCAGCTGTTCGAGGTCGGCTCGCGTATTGGTCGAGAGCGCGATGAAATCGCCGAGCCCCTCGCTGACTCCTGGGTCGGCCGCGCCGCGGAACAGGAAGGACTGGTCGCCGACCGCTAGCTGGTAATAGGTATGGCCCAGCTCGTGATGGGCCGTAACCCAGTCGGGTTCACCGACCTTGAAACATGTCTTGATCCGAACGTCGCGCGGTCCGCCGACGCTCCAGGCGGAAGCGTTGCAATCAACCTCGCGGCCGGCCGGCCGGGTGAACTGCGAAAGCTTCCAGAAGCTGTCGGGCAGCGCCGGCAACCCCAGCGAAACATAAAAGCCTTCCGCGCTGCGGACCATTTTCTCCGCATCGTAACCCTTGCGCAGCAGTGCCTGTGTCAGGCCGCTTTCCTTCTCCCTTGTCTTGATACCGACGACGTCATAGATCGTGCCCCAGTTCTGGCCCCACATATTGCCCGTGAGATCGGCGCGGATCGGTCCCGTCCGCGGTTGGACCTTGTCTCCATATTTGTCATTGAGCCGGTCGCGGGCGTAGCAATGCAATTCCTTGTAGAGCGGCGAAAGCTGGCTCCAGAGCCGCTTCACCTCCGCTTCGAACTCGTCGGGCGGCATGTCGTAGTTCGATCGCCACATCGCGCCGATGTCGGCATATCCTCGCTCCCGGGCGCCTTCATTTCCGAGCGTGACCATCTGGACATAGTCGGCACGCATCGGAATGGCGACGCTGCGCCATCCCTCCCACAGGGCCTGTGTTTCGATCGGGTCGCGCGACGCGGCTATGGCCGCCTCGGCATCGCGGAGTGTGTAGGTACGGCCGCGCCAGTTGAACTTGCCGCTCGCATAGCTCGAGGCCAACCTGTTGCTGACTTCTGAAAGCGCGGCAGCAGCTCCCGGGCGATCGGCCGAAGGCATCGATACAAGCCGCTTCAGCATGTCGAGCTTGCGCCGGGTCACCGGATCGACCGAAACACCGTCGAAGCCGCGCGCTTCGCCGGCGAGCGTGGCAACCAGCGCCGCATTGGCCGCACTTGCGCGTTGAAGCAGCCAATCGGTGTCGGGTGTAATATTCGTTGCTTGTACCCACCCGGCGCGGTCTTCCATCTCGCCCGACTGCGTGAGCTTCAGCTCGGCATCCTCGACAGACTGCTTGGCCGCTTTTGCCGACGTTTCGGATTTGGCTTGGGCCGCAGAGCCTGTGATGAACAAGATCGCAGCAATTGCCGCTGTCGATGATGCGTTTCCGACGCTCCTCCTCAAAATGGACGTGACGCGTTGTACGAGGGTAGCTGTCATAACACTCTTGTCGGTCACTCGGCACCTCCATCATTCCATGTCGCAGGAGGCGACAGAATGGAGGAAATTTTCCAAAATGTCCAACTTTTTCCAAAACGGAATTTTCGTGCGCCGCTGGATCGCCACGAGCCAAGCCGCAGGCAGTACTCCCAAGCCGCAATGATAACGGGACTTGAAGACCGGCAGAGGTGTTGAGCGAAGGCTCAGTAAAGAGCGTTTAAGGGGACGTAGATCGCCACGTGCAGAAACTCAATGGCCAGCGCGCGCCAGCTTAGCGCGTTGGCTTGTTACCATCTGCGCTCCATAAATTTGAGAACCAAACCTATTATGGTCGCGCGGCGGATCGGTTGTACCCGATCAAACCCCTCCGCTTATCCGGTCGCGGGCGGAAAGCAGCAATGAAGCACGACGGTGCCGGATAGGTAATTTACGTCATCGCGGGGGACCGGTCCATAGCCCTAGCTGTCTAGCAGAACGTGGGTCGCGAGCATCGCGAAGATGAATGCCGCTGTCGCCCACGTTTCGCCGGGGGTCGGTGATCTCTGCTTCTCGTCCATGGTTTGCACGTACTCTCTACCGATTTGAGACAGATCCCGGCACCTCGTATTCTCAACATGACAGGCTAGAAGCGCGGTGGCATTCTTTGCTGCCATGAGCAGATTTCGAGAATATTTCGTTCGCACGGTCAACGCCGGGCTTATCGCCGCGCTCGGCTGGCTTCACCGCGCATTCGATGTCCAGACGACCTATCGCATCGGGCCTGACGGGATCGCGGCGCTGTTCGAAGGTAGCTGGTTTACCTATTCTCTCCGGCAATTCGGCAGCACCGGCAACATCGATTATGTGCCCGATGCTGAAAATGCAACGCGGCGCGCGCTGTTCGACCGCGTGCGTGATGGGGACGTGATCTACGATATCGGCGCGCACGGCGGCGTTTATACTATCACCCTCATGCGCCGATTCCCCGCCACGCGGATCATTTCGTTCGAGCCGCAGCCGGAGGATTTGATTGCCAACTTGAGGTTGAACGAGCTCCCGATTGACGGCGTTCAGGCCGTTGCGGTTGGCGCCGAGGCCGGTACAGTGAGGATGACAACGGGCGAGCGATCAAGCAATCATGTCAACGAAAAGGGCGACCGCGACGTGCCAATTGTGCGGATAGACGATTACGCCGCCGTAATAGGCTTGCCCATGCCAAACTGGATCAAGATCGATATCGAGGGGCTGGAGCTACCCGCGCTGCAGGGCGCCGAGCGGCTTATCCGCAGAGCGCGGCCAACAATCATATGCGAAATCAATCACCTTCACGATCGTTTCGGCACGACCGTTCCGGCCTTCGTGGGCTGGATGCGGTCGCTCGGATATGAAATCCACAAGCTTGCCGAGGGTAAATTGCAGCCGATTGAAGGCGATGTCGATTTCCCGGCACTTGGCTATTCGGCCGATTGGAACTTCTGGTTCGTTCCTCAGGCTTGGGGGTCACTTGACGTGCTTCATCGATAGCGCTGTCCGAACATTGCGATCTTATAGGAAATTACGGGATCCAGGCCACGTTGATTACGGCTAATTTGCACAAATCGCGCTATTGCGCTTCGAGATCTGGGGCGTACCATTCAACAATCGAGGTCGCTCAGCACCTTCGTTCATAAAGGGAACTAGTCGTTGAGGACTGATATCGAGGGAAAGGACGATTTACTCTCGCCTGGAGATGGCGCGGCGATCGTTCCACAGGATGAGCAACTCTACGCGGAACGCGTTCGCCTGTTCGATATCGACCGAGCGAAAGGCTTTGCGATCGCGCTGGTTGTATGGGGACATTTGGCAAGTGCGACGATTGGGCAATCGCCTCTTTGGTTCTATATATCCGTGGCCGTAATATACAGCTTTCACATGCCATTTTTCATGTATCTAAGTGGCTTTGTGTTTTTTCTCTCTGGCGGGCCGGATCGCTTCTGGAGGAATCCCGGAAGTCAGATTCTTGCACGCGCTGACAGGTTGCTTGTCCCCTTTGCCTTCTTTGGCATCCTAGTAGTAACGGGAAAATACTTCGCAGGAACCATCTCAGGCGTAGCCGATCCCGTGAACTCGATTGGTGAAGGACTCACCAAGGTGGCAATCAACGCGCCAAACAATCCGTCAGCTTCAATTTGGTATTTGCTTGTCTTATTTATTTATACAATAGTCACTCCTATATTATGGAAAATATCGAATCGGAGAATATTTTTTTTGATTATTGCGGGGATGTTGTTATGGATAACTCCTGCTACAGAATATTTTTATCTAAATAAGATATCAATTTATTTTATCTTTTTTGCTATTGGCGGAGCATGCGCAATATATAAAAATGGTATAATCAATTTTTTCTCAAAGTTCTATTTATTATTCCTATTAATTTTTTTGATTGTTCTTATTTTTTTATTTGACAGCAAATATGCATTGATTCTTTGTGGCGCCGCATCCATCCCAGCTATTCACGGTCTATTTTTGCAGAGAATGTGGGGCAACGATAGGTTTTTTGTGACGCTTGGCGCATATTCGATGGCAATATATTTATTGAACACGATCTTCCTGGGAGTATTTCGAATATTATCCGTTCCGGCGATTTCGAAACTCCATCCGCCATTCGTCGCAGTCATTTTGTCGTTTTTCGTGGTTGGGCTTATTGGTCCTGTGGTGTTCCGATTTGCAGCCAACAGGTTCGGATTTCTTCACCCAGCTACGCGGTACCTCGACTGACATTCCGACGCTTCGAACTAATCGCTCGTTGTAGCGATTTCTAAACGCAACTCGACGACATCTCACTAGAGCGCACTTGCACTCCCTGATTCGCAAGTGCATTGATCTCGGAGATATCCGCCGGCAGATGGGTGAATCTACAGCCGGTTGAATGCGAACTTGGCGAGAACGACACACCCATGACCTATGTTCTCGCCGCGTTAATTCTCTTAACATTCCCCATATTTGTGGGGGCGCTGAAGACGTACCCCCGTCGTCGGACGTGGGCATTCGTTGCTATCGGCTTGCTTCCGATGCTGTCTAATCTTCCTCTAGTGGGGTTCATTTATGGTTGGCCGTCGTGGAGCGGTACGGTGCGTGGTTTCGGGGTATCCGTCCTCGTCATGCTGTCACTTGCACTTATTGCGACCCGTCCCAACACGCCCGGGAAGTTACCTTTTGGGGGCCTTTTTGCGCTTTATGGATTAGCGCTCGTCAGCTCAATTTTCGCTGCTGGAGCTTGGCTGGCCACCGTATTTGTGTGGTGGCAGTTCCTCTCGATGCTTATCGTATTTGCGGCAGTTGGAAAAGAAAGCCACAACCCTGCCGTATTCTCAAAAATACTCACCGGGTTCGCACTTGGTCTCGTTTTTCAAGCGGCGCACTCAATCCCGCAGAAACTGACTGGTGCTACACAGGCCGGCGGCACTTTCGGGCACCAAAATATCTTGGGTCTCGCCGTTGAGCTTTCCCTGCTTCCGCTAATAGCCGCGATGTTGGCTGGAGATCGACGTAAGGTCGTCATTATCGGCATCGTCTCCGGGCTCGTAACGGTCGCTCTGTCTGGTTCACGCGCGACCCTTGGGATCACTGGCGGCGGCATTGTTCTGCTGACCCTTCTGTCTCTCGCGCGCCGCCCTACTTCCCGAAAGTTCAATATCGTGCTGGTCGGGGCCATCATGCTTGGGGCAGTCACTCCATTGGCGCTTGGCACATTGAATGACCGTTTCCGCGGGGCATCATTCCTTGTCGGAGATGACGAACGGGTCAGATTTGAGCAATCGGCGCGCTCGATGGCGAACAGCCATCCATTCGGCGTGGGAGCGAATCATTTCGTCTTCGTGTCCAATCGGGATGGCTACGCCGACCGTTACGGCATTTCATGGCAGATGTCGGACCGGTCGGTTCCCGTTCACAACGCCTACCTGCTCGCGAGAGCAGAAACAGGCTGGTTGGGGGAACTGGCTTTCATCTTAATATTGGCCGTACCTATGATTGCGGCGTTCAGACTTGCATTTCGCGATCGGAAATTCTCTGGAGGCGATGTCCTGCTCGGATGTGGCATAGCGCTGTTGGCGAATATGGCACACAACACATATGAATTCGCAGTTCACACCTTTTCCATACAAGCATTATTGTTCGTGAATTTGGGAATGGTAGCCGCGCAATTGCGCAATCGAGCAATGGAGATCCGTTTGGCCCGGCTGCACCGAATGCGCGATATGGCAACGGAGGAAAATCCTTCGAGAACGCCCGTGTTGGGCGCCACGCGTTGATTTATGGCTGGTCTCCAGAGATCGGAGATCCGACAATCTGGGGATGGTTAACCGTTGCCAACTATTTTGCAGCGTTTGTCTTAGCTGCCTGGGCCGCTCGCATGGATTGGCGGCACGCGAATTTCTGGATTTTTATCTCGCTGACGATGGCCGCTCTCGGGGTTAATAAGCAGCTTGATTTGCAAGGGCTTTTAACGGCGATTGGCCGGGAAATCGCATATCAATACGATTGGTATCAAGATCGCCGCATCGTTCAAAAATGGTTTATTGAAGCGATCGGCATTGGCGCGCTCGCCACCACAACGCTGCTGGTAGTGACAGGCCGCAAATCGGGAGCGCCAGTCCTTGTCGCAACTGTAGGCATTACACTGACTGCAGGCTTCGTCATCGCTCGTGCAGCGTCGTTTCATCACATGGACGAGTTGCTCGCCATTCGCTTCGTTGCGCTGAGGCTGAACCACATCCTCGAGAATAGCGGTATCGCCTGCGTGTCGGTTGGCGCCATTTGGGCTACCGTTCAATCGTGCACCCCTAGAAGAGGACGGCGACCCAAACTATGAATCTTGTAGCGAAAGGACTTTCCAAAATCTCAGCTGATACGGCAAATGTGATCGCCCACGCAAAATCGTCCGAACCGCGAAACTCAGCGCCAACGTTCCCCATTGCGCATATGCCCGCAATTGCTCGCCAAAATTCGATAGGCAAAGTCCGGTCAAGTTTTGGAATTCCCGTCCCAGCCGTGAAGGATCAACGCGATCAGCTGGTTGACGATGACATTGGGCATTCCGAACTCGCTCTCGTTAACTTGGTGACGGGTGTCGAAAGAATAGTGCCCCGAACGAAAAAAGCGGCCAGGTTCGGCAACTTGGTTGCGCCGAAATTCGCTTTCGCCAGGCGAATAAGCGTGATGCAGGCTCGACAGCGGAATCGTGTCCGACCACGAAAGAAAGCTGATTGCCAAAGCAAACTCTGGATTGAAATTGCAGCCGTATGGCACCAGCCCGTCTGCCGTCCGCCCTTCAGGGTGTAGGCGTTGGCTATCGATGTGCATCATGTTGCGCTTGAATCGCGGGCCGAATCCAACCGACCAGCTCTGGCCCATATGGTTGGCTCCGAAAATATGGCCCATGAGGCTCAACAGCACGTTACGATGTCGCTCGCGCTCAGCTACGGTAGAAGCTAAAAAGGGGGCCGCCAAGATATTGAAAACCCGTGCTCCATATACGTGCGAAGTGTAATTCATCACGCGAGAGCCCATATTTTTATAGCCCTCAGTTTCCGCCTCGACGATTTTGGCGAGCGTGTTTGCGTCGTTTAAAATCGCTTCCTTGCGCCCTTCGACGATGTTCGCATTGGCACCTGCGACTCCCTTGAACGGTGCGGGCCCCAAATACTCGCACATCGCATAGAGGTCGAAGCCGAAGCCGTTCCCTGACAAGTGCGTTCGCTCATATATCGCGCGCATGGCCGGATCGTTGGTGGCCTTGAACAGGCTGATTGCGGCATATTGGCGATACGCTTTTGCCTGACTTTGAACGGAAGACAAATTAGTGCGATATTTCGTGTCCGACCATCCTCCTTGGTAGCAGCGAAAAGAAAGGCTGACGTTCGATGCAGTTGCAGTTGCTCCGGCCGGTATGGGATCATGTAACAAGCGCCCAGCCGTATCATATGAATTATCGATCGCTTCCAAGGTAATTTGCGTACTGCTGTCGATGCTCTTCACGCGCATTCTGTCGCGAATGCCAGCGCCGGTTACATGGTCGCCAACGCGCAGCCCCCTGATTGATGAAAGACCGGAAATCATGGGGGCCCCAGCCTGGGTATTGCCAGTAGCAATCGTTTGCCGACGAACGCCGGTCAGCGCATCATAGTAATAGTAGGGATCATGGTTGCCCATCATAACGTCCCAGTCGCCAAAGGCGCCCGAACCGCTGAACGCGGTTACTTTGATCGTCAGGTTTAGGAAAAAGTTCGGGCTGGTAGCTTTCGTGACTATTCCTTCAATGAAATTCGTTTCGTTTGAACGACTTTGGATACGAATGCTTTCCCCAATATTAGCCGGAAAGGCTTGGCCGCTCTGAAGAGTAAACGACTTCGAGCCCCCCTCGATTGACATCGTCGTCGTCGAAGTATCGACTGCCAGCTTGCGAAAAATATCCTCGGCCCAGTTCCAAGCCGCCTTTCCGGCTGCAACGTAGGCGTTTCCGGCCTTTGGGCATCCGGACGCCATCAGAATGCGCCCGAACTGAGCGAAAAGTCCGGCTAATTCAAAGTTCGTCGGATGATCCGCCGCGTAGGTCCAATATGGCGACAACGCGGCTACGGACACTTCGGGAATTTGGCCGATAACTGGGTTTGCGACAAAGGCCTCGTAGCGGTTTTGAATCCCCGACGGGCAGCTCCCGTCCCGCATCTGACAGCGCCGCGCCCAGTCGAGCGCGTAGTGAACCTGATGCAATATATCAGGCAGTTTATCGAGTTCGGACTGGTCGATGTCGCTCCCGAGCCCCATGTTCGGATCAGAGGAGAGAGGAATATTCCAATCGGTATCGACCGAAGCAGGGTTTATCTCATGCAATCGCTCGTAGACGAACATGGCCTGATAGGCCGATTCGAGATGTTGAGACGGAAAAACGTCCCAATCGCCCGCATCAAACCATTCTCCGCCCGCATCGATTTCCGCATCGGTCGTCCAGCTCGAAGGGTGCACTAGCGCTCCGCCATAATCTATCCTTTCGCCGGGAATGATCCCGCCCTGCAGCGAGAACACGGACGGCAGGTTCGAGCGATGAAAGACAACGCCGCGCTTGCCGTGCCGGAAGGACCAGTCGCGCTCATAGCCGAAGCGACCGTCGATCTTGCACCCACATCGGTTGTGAAATTCTCCCTTTGCCAGATGCCCAGCGGCGGCGTGCCAGACGTCTTCGGAAACGGGAAAGACGTCCGATACGCCCAAGCCTGGTATGCGGAGTCTATACTTGCCGTTGCCGCCAGAGAAGGCGGAGAAATCAAGCTGATGTACCCACGTCATTGCGCTGTCGGCAAGGTGTGTTTTGTAAAGCGCCGACACCGTGGGGCCTGCCATTGCGCCCGGCTCAAAAGTTTCAAAGTTTATATTGGACGGAACGAAGTTGTTGGCATTGACATCAAACTTGAGCGCGACAAACCGGTCGCCCGACTTCGCACTAACTTTGCACCATCGACCAAGGCCGCTCATCTCAGACCCGTTCGTAGTCGGCAAATATCCAACATAAAGAATATCGTCGTTCGCTATCTTGGCGCCATCGCCTCGCGCCAGTTCTACGGTCGCTGGCACATTGCCCGACACCGACACGACACGCAGTCGGCTCGCGGCCATCGATGACGGGTAGAGCCGGAGCCGATGATTATTCGTTCCGGGTACCGCAGCGGGGAAAAGCTCTCGATTCTCGGGCCGAGTAGGGTCCTTACCTGCCGGAATCGAACCATCCTCCCAAATTGTCGTTCCAGACTCGTCGATGATTTCGAACTTCGTAAAACCAAGAGCGTGCAGGTTCACCGCGCCCTCATTCGCTTCTCCGGGTACCCATTGCGAAAGGAATGCGATCTTGCTTTTGTCGTTTGGACGCCAGCCGGCGAAGGAAGCCTTTAACGGCCTTGCGCGCGTTACGCGGTCGTCGTAGTCGAAAATGACATCTTGCACAGCCCAAGCGGTCGGCGGGCGGATCCGATAGCGTTGTCCGCTGGCGAGCTTTTCTGAAAGTTTGAGATAGAAGTGATGCAGCCACGCATTCGCCGGCATCACGTCGGACGGATTGCTGTTGTCGCCTCGCACCGACCAGCTGCATTCATGAAACAGATCATTTTCGTAAAAGACGTCCGTGATCCCAATCGCGTGATCGACGATTTGCCAATTGGCCGCCAGGCGGGCCGGCTCGCGATCGACATATTTGGATGGACGTTTCGACGAGAAAAGGAGTCCATGTTGATCAGGGCCAAGCACCTTGGCAAAGTTTGGACCACCCGGCAAAGGCGATGCCTTCGCGACCCACTCGTTAGTCACCGTACCCTGGTCACTACCCGTATCCACGAAATGCCCGGCGACCGGCTGCTGGTCTTTGACGGAAACGCAAATCATGTTCGGCGTAACGATCGTTACTTCGACGACAGATATTCCAAGCGCCGAACCGCCAGACGAAAATGTTTCAAATCTGGGCATATTGTCGGTTCCTCGCCTTAATGCCCTAGACTCATATCACGCCTCGACGATCCCGCCATAGCGATGCAGGATTATCCGCTTATCTCTCGCGCCAGCCAATTCTCATCTGATCTTCTCCGCCAGTTTTACATTCAGACCAACCCGATTCATTCGGAGATGTACCAGTGCACCATAATGGGAAGCTGGCGGGTCATTGGGTTGCATCGATGACGGGCATGCTTGGCAATGCCGAGGAGGTCATGCTACTCGCCAAATCGACTATCTGGAGGATTGTTTAGATGAGCTCTGTCGATCGAGAGCACGTGTTGAATGAGATTAACGCAATCGTTTCGGATGTACTCCAATTGCCAGATCTCGTTATGGAATTCTCCACGAGCGCCGCGGATGTTCCGGGCTGGGATTCCCTCACCCACATTCAAATCATTATCGCCATTGAACGAAAATATGGCTTACGCTTCACAGCGACAGAGGTCGCGCAGTTGGAAGATGCCGGGTCTCTCGTCGATTTGATTTTGCAGCATCAATGATCGGGGGGCGGGTAAGAGATAACGGCGCAAGCGATTTGGGGTCGGCGTTGCTCGGCGCAGCGCGCCAGCATCGAGATCGGCCCGCGCTGTGGAGCAAGGGCGTTCAACTATCTTACGGCGAATTGTTCGGGCAGGCCGGGGGAATCGCGCAATCGCTGATCGAAACAGGTAGCGTCGCTCCGGACACGCGCATCGCGATACTTTCTGATCGAACCTCTACTGCGTACATCGGCATCTTGGCCGCGCTTCTTGCTGGAGCCACATATGTGCCGCTCAACCCCAGATTTCCGTTGCACAGGAACAGGCAGATACTCGAGGAGTCCGGCGCCTCGGTATTACTGTGCGACGACAAGCACCGGCTGGTCACAGAAGAGCTGATCGATGGGGTCGCAGACCTAAATCTGCTTGTATTTCCCGAGGGCGGCACGATCGCTGAGGTCGACCGCAAACAGATATCAGCAAGCGACCTGTCGCCGCGCGATCTTCAAGTTCCCTTCCCCTGCGAAACGGCATGCAGCGAACTCGCCTATATATTCTTCACGTCAGGCAGCACGGGCAAACCGAAAGGCGTGCCGATCAGCCACGCAAACGTCTTCGCTTATCTATCAGGAATCCGATCGATATGCTCGCCCGCCCCGACGGACCGCGTTCTGCAACTCGTCGATCTCACCTTCGATCTGTCAGTTCATGATATGTTTCTGTGCTGGTCTTCGGGGGCCTGCCTCTACAGCGTCCCGGAAAATGCGGCGCTGCTCTGTACCCGATTTGTTAGCGAGCATGACATCACCTTTTGGCTTTCGGTTCCGTCGACCGCGGGCCTGATTAAACAGTCCGGGTTGCTTGAGCCTGCGAGCATGCCGACTTTGCGGCAAACCTTCTTTTGTGGCGAGCCATTGACTGGGGCAGTCGCAGAGGCCTGGGCGGAGGCCGCGCCTAATTCGCTTATCGACAATATCTATGGCCCGACTGAAGCGACTGTTGCCTTTAGCTCGTTCCGCTACGTTCCGGGTCAGGCGTCGCCACCCAACGTCGTTCCTCTCGGCAAGCCATTCCCTGATCAGGAAATGGCATTGTTCTCCGACGATGGCGAACGGCAGTCGGAATTCGGCGAAATTTGTCTGGCGGGTAGTCAAGTGATGGATGGGTACTGGCAAGCGCCCGAAATCACCGCAAGGCGCATGTTCGACGCCGATGGTAGGCGCTGGTATCGCACAGGCGATCTCGGCCGTTACGACGAAGATCGCGGTTATCTCTACGCCGGTCGCTCCGATCATCAGGTCAAAATCCGCGGCTACAGAGTTGAACTGCAAGAAATCGAGCATGTTGTAAGGCTGACCGCGCAGTCGGATCTCGTTGCGGTTCTTCCTTGGTCGGACATTACCGGTGGTCCAACGATGGGCTGCGCGGCATTCGCCTTGAATCCCCGGCAGGTCGAGTCTGATGCGCTGGCTGGCTGCCGCGAACGGCTACCGGAATATATGGTCCCGTCCCGCATATTCGCGGTCACCGAAATGCCCTTTAATTCCAATGGCAAAGTCGATTACGTCGAGCTCCGGGGCCATCCGTTAATGGCGGCGTTTGGGGGCGCGCGTCTGTGACGGATGACGCAGTTCACTTCTTTCCTGGCTCCCTGCATCGCCCCTCAGAATTGGGGGCCGGACAACGCCAGCAGGCGGCGAAGCTCGTCCGGACAGCGATGCCCCATTTCTACCAGACCTTATCGAGCGACCGAGCAGACGCTATTATTGCAAGCCAGATAGTCCGGACAGGCAACGAACTCTCGAACTGCTGGCTGAGCTTGTCGGGCGAACGCGTTAGCGGTGTTTTGTGCGCTTATCCGGCCTCCGCGCAGCAGGACCTCCAACGCGACGGGCTGCACCAAATCGCGCGGTCGCTCACGCCGGAAGAACTACCTGTCTTCTTTGCCCACCTCGGGGGATTGCGCGAACAGGTGCCGCCCGTCGATGAGCGCGGCCTCTACCTAGCTCGCTTTGCCGTCGATGAAAGCGTCAGAGGGACAAACTTGGCTAGTGATCTGTTGCGCAGATTGATCGATGAGGCGGGTGATGATGGGATGTCGCTACACGTCCGCGCGGACAACGAACGGGCGATCGCCTTTTATCGCAAGCACGGCTTTGCCATCACCGACGCAGGCGGCACGGATTATCGAGTAATGGAGCGGCGCTAAGCCGATAACACGCGCGAAGCGGTATCAAGGATCAGAATTTGGAACTGGGTTCGGTACCCGTAAACAGCTTGGAATTCTGGCTATTCACGGCCCTCGCGATCGTCACGCTCAATCTTTTGCGCGACAGCGCGGTGCGGCGTTTCGCGTGGGCGGCAATCAACCTCGGATTTCTTGGCCTGTTGCTGCACACGCTCGTGATTGCCGTCGCCTTGGGCGTTGCGATTTTTTACGGCCTCCTCTACCTGATCCAGTCAGAACGCGTTTCCAGGCCGGGTGCCGCTGCAACTCTCGCTGCCTTGCTGTCACTGTTTGTTATCAACAAGCTTGGGGGAATCGACGGCGTCAGCCTGCCAGCCGACACCCCGCTGATTTTGGCGGCGATCGGCTTCTCGTTTGTCGCGCTGCGCGCGGTCGAGGTCGTCCGCGCCGTTTACGAGCGCAGAGCGCCGCCTCCGGATATCGTCGATCTGGTGAATTACCTCGTCCCGTTTCACATGCTCGCGGCTGGCCCGATCCAGGCGTTCGACGATTTTCGCCGTCCCTCCGAAGCACCCCCTATGACCAAGTCGATCGCGCTCGAAGGGATCGAGCTCATAACAAACGGCTTGGTGAAAAAGTTCGTACTCGCCTATTCTGTCAAATCGGTTTTCCTTACAGATTTCAATTCTTCCGGGGCTTATCTGCTCTTCGAAGCGCTGATGTTTCTGTTGTGGCTTTATCTCGACTTCAGCGCCTACAGCGACATCGCCCTGGGGATCGGAAGATTGGCGAGCATCCCAACGCCCGAGAATTTCAACAACCCGCTCATTGCGCGAAATCTCGTCGATTTTTGGGACAGGTGGCATATCTCGTTGTCGCTGTTCATTCGGCGCAACATATTCATTCCTATTCAACTTGGCTTGATGCGCCGTGACGATGGGCTCGGCCCGATTCAAATTGCTGCGATAGCGACTAGCGTTTCGTTCTTGCTGTGCGGCCTTTGGCATGGGTTGACGTTGGGATGGCTCGCTTGGGGCGCGATGCACGCTGCAGGACTGATTTCGGTACGTCTTTACGGCAATATCTTGTCGAAGCATTTTACCCCGCTGCAACTCGTCGCCTATCGGGAAAGCAGGCTAGCCCGCGTCGCGTCAACGGCGCTGACCTATATTTATGTATCGGTGGCATTTCTGCCCGTGTTTCTGATCGGAAGAGGAAGCTAGAACCATGGCGAACCGACCGGCGCCAGACGATGGAAATCAAGATCGTGCGATTGCAGCAACCACGTTTGCGGGACGCCTCGACACCATGTCGCGAAGCTTACCCTTTCGCGCGGCGGTCATTGCCGCAAAATTGGCGTTGGTTTTCGTCATGTCGCAAAAGGACGCCGCCTTCTTCTATCAGCAATTTTGAAGCGAGCATGGCTATGAGGCCAATACGCATTCTGATGCCGTTGGCATATCCGGCTGCTTGGATCGTCGCGTTCCTCGTTGTCATCAATTTGACGCTCTTGTCGTTGGACAAGACGGCACTGTTGCGATGGATACCTGATCGGCAAACCGGTGCCGGATTTCTCGCCGAAAGCAAACAGCGAGTCACGGCCGCGGAGTCTGCATATGCCTCAGGAGCTGTGCCCGCTGATCACTACCTTGGCGCGGTAGTCGGCATTTCCAACGTCCGCGAGGGCGTGGATATCGACGTCCTGACGCAGGCTTTGGGCGGGCGTTGGCAAATCATCGGCGTAGCCGGTGCCGGCGCGGGCGCCCCCAGCATAGCGGAACAGGCCAATTTGATTCTTCAGAGCAGGTTACGGCCAGACGTTATCATGTTGGGTATTTCGCCCATACATATGCTCGACACGCTGGTCGATCCGGAACGATCGCGCGCGATCGTGGCGAACACGCCTCCGCCGAACCCGGTCCAACGGCTTAAGAGCGAAGTATCGCGGCTGACCTGGCTCGTCGGTCGACGCAACGATTTGCGTGCTTGGTCCGATCGGAAACTCATGGACGCGCGCACGGCGGTCCAATCTTTCGCCGGCATCGACGAAGCGAGACAGGACTCTCGCAGTCCTTGGCGACCCATGCTTCGAACGTTGGCGGAGACGTCGCCAACCGATGAGACACTTAGCCAAGGCCTTGCTTGGGCTCGTTCATTCGATGCATCGAATCTCCGGGCTTATAAGGACAGCGTTCTCGGTCCTCGCATAGCCGGCGAAATGATACGCCGTTTCGACGAAAGGGGGGCGTGTGTGGTGGTCGTCATGATGCCCGAACACAGCTTCCTGCGAAAGTTGGAACCGGCCAAGGTAGCTTCGTATTCCGAGGCACGCTTGCGCCAAATCAGTGGCAAACCCGGCCTGATCGTGCTCGATCTCCGAGCAGCGGTACCAGACAGCCAATTCGTAGATTTGGTGCACCTCAAGCGGAAGGGAAGTGAGCTATTATCCGCGGAACTGGCGGCGAAGATCCGTCGAATTTCAATTGACCATCAGCCGCTGATGGCTTCAAAGACGGCGGGGTTGAAACCCGGCTATTGCGGATCATAGTACTGGCGCTCACCTAATTGGCAATTGCAACGTAGCGATCCTTGATCGACCGCGGCCTTGCACACATCGACGATGAAATGTGTACTGGAAAAGGTTCAAAATACGATGTCCGCTCGGGGCTCTCTGTTGCTGGTCATTCCAAAGGTCGTGGAACTAGAGGACACGAATATTCGATTTGATGGCGATTTTGCTAACAATGTCGAAGCATATTTGCGAGAATTCGACACCGTCACGGTCGCATGCCCGGCTCACCAACGGAAGAATTTTTTCCCAAGCACAAAAGACCTGTCGAGTGTGGCTGGAAACGAACGGCTAAATGTGATCGTTCTGCCCGAGCCATACCGAGAAGACCGCTACTTCATAAATCGCGGAAAAGTTAGAAAGCTTCTCAAAGATGAAATAGATAAGTCCGATTTCGTCCTCATTTCCCCTCATGCCGCGTTCGACTGGTCAACGCTCGCAGCGGAAATTTGTATAGAAGCCGGCAAAAAATACAACATGGAGGCGGATTGGAACCTACCTCAGGTCACTCAATATATCTGGCAACAAATGCCATTCGGCCCTAATAAATTTAGAAAATTTCTGTGGCAAAAATATCATAACCCGAAGTATCTTAGGTGTTTGAAATATAGCAGCCTATCCCTTGTTCAGGGAGAGGATGTTTACAATGAATACAAAAAAATTGCACCTAATGCCTTTCCTGTTCTCAACATCCAAATCACAGATAAGGATAAAATTTCGCTCGAAAGCCTTGATCGGAAGATTACAGCGGTCGAGAGAGGTGCACCCTTGAAAATCATCTACGCTGGCCGGGCCGCAGAGATGAAGGGCCCCATGGAATGGTTGGCAGCGCTGGAAATCCTGAAAAAGCGAGGAATCGAGTATCACGCATCTTGGTACGGCGACGGCGAGCTTTTGACCAAGATGAAGAGCTTTATTCACGACCGGGGCCTGTCCGAATATTGTGATTTGCTGGGCAACGCCGACCGTGAGACCGTATTTTCAGCGCTTCAGTCAGCTGACATATTTCTCTTCTGCCACATGACGAAAGAATCTCCCCGTTGTTTAGTGGAGGCGCTCGCGGCCGCCGCGCCGCTCGTAGGATTCGGAACGGATTACTCACGCAGCCTAGTAAAAAAATTCGGCGGTGGAGCATTCGTTGAGCGCGGTGACGTCACTGGCTTAGCCGATCTCCTGCAACACTACAGCCTGCACAGAGATGAGCTTGCCTCCCTGATCAGAGGTGCTGCCGACAGTGGTCGTGCTTTGGATCGGGACATTGCAATTTCCGAACGCATTTCCCTGATGAAACAATATTTGAAGCCTAGCTCTGCCAAATCGTGACGGCCGCATCAAAGCTTTGACGACAACTATCTCGACCGATCCGATCCAACACTCGGCTCCCGCTCCGCCTATGCCGTTTGGCGTTCTTCCCTGAAATGCGACCGATTTTGAGCAAGGGCCGACACGAAGGACTGGACGGATTGAATCGGAGTAGGTTCCGAAGGGCAGATAGTCGCAATTTTGAAGAAGAATCAGGCCGAGATGCCAACGGTGGGTGTAAAGTCCAGTTTGTCACTCCTCAACTCAGCGGTCCCTGAACCGCGTACATGGGCGAAGATGTTTAACAGATGCCGCTGTGGGCGCTGAATGCGCATTCGCCGCCGGCAGCATGCTGCCGTCACGTGCAACTGGCAACCTGCTACAGCGCATCGAGCACAGGTACGCGTGGCGTGCCTCCGCCCGCCTTCAGGCTGGGGTATATTGCCGTCTAATCGCGATCGGGAAATCGTTATTTCGGCGCCGGCGAACGGCGAGGCATGGGTAGATGCATTGCGCCCAAGTACTAGCGCATCAGGGCGTAGCTGAAACCCGTGCTCCAATGGTGGTTTGGGGATGCCTTCTCTCGCCAACCTATGGCTTAAATCGGGCGCTAAGCTGACTCCTCCTTTGAACTGTCACGTGCCGATTGGAGCAATCTTTGCACTTTCTCCAAAGTGAACGGTTCGATCGCTGCGATGACCCAGCTTCCGGCAGCCTAAAGTTTTGGCCCACCACAGTAAGTTCACCCGCCAAGCCTGACACGGAAACAGCTTGTGACTATCGAACTTTCGCCTAACTGGCTTGAGCAGGAGCGGCTTTTAGGGTTAAGCCAATCTTGAATTTGATGCACGCCGAGGTGCTGACCGCCCGCCCATTGAGGGAGTTGTGTGACCGGAGACTGGCGCGTTTCCGGGTATGTTTGGCGAGGGGAGGATGGCCTCTCGCCCCAATCGGGTGGAGCCCGCTCCGCAAGTCGCGCGGAACCGCGCCGCTTTGCGGCTCAGCTCTTTCACCTAGCTAGCATTGACAGTCCCGCGGGACTGTATGGTGTGGTCGAGAAGGGAAAATTAAGATCCCAGCTCATCCCAGCCTGTCCCGTTGGGCATGGAATTTACTCGCTTATCATGATATACTTAACCCACCTGACATCCTCCCGTCTCACCCAATCTCATGCGTTAGGGTGGACCAAAAGGTGGACTGAATTTGCGCATCAACGCCCTTTCGAAACTGGGGTCGGTTTCGCTCCCGCCAGGTAAGCACGCCGACGGGCAAGGCTTATGGCTCATGAAGCGGACGCCGCGGACGGGTAAATGTTTTTTACGCCTCACCATACACGGCCGTCGCCGTGAGATGGGCCTCGGGCGGTGGCCGGATGTGTCCGTAGCCGAGGCCCGGGAAAGGGCGGAGGTTGCGCGGCGCACCGTTCGTGAAGGGAAAGACCCGCTCTTCGAAAGAGCCAAGTCTAAACGCGGGGCCAAGCCGCTGACGGTCAGGGAGGTGATCGACGACTGCTTCGAAGCCAGGAAAGCCGAACTGAAAGGCGAGGGCAAGAACGGGAAGTGGATGAGCCCGCTTCTGGTCCGCATCATTCCCAAGATCGGCAAATATCCCATCGAGGAAATCGATCAGCATGTCCTCAAACAGACGCTGGCGCCGATCTGGCATGATAAAGCGGAGTCTGCCGAAAAGGAGCTCAACCGGATAAACATCGCTCAGCGACACGCAGCCGCGCTCGGCCTATCGGTCGATCTGCAAGCAACGATGAAGGCGAAGGCGCTCCTTGGAAAGCAACGGCAGACAACGACGCATGTTCCTTCCATGCCCTATGCCGAGGTGCCGGCCTTCTACAAATCGCTGAAAGAGCAAGCGACGGTGTCGGCGAGCGCGCTTCGCTTTCTGATCCTGACGGCGTCCCGTACTACCGAAGTCCGGCTTTCGGCTTCTACTGAATTTGATGAGGATATCTGGACGCTCCCGGATGAGCGGACAAGACAGGAGTGGGCCGCCGGATTCCGCTCGTGGCAAGGGCGCAGGATGTTGTGCGAGATCGTATCGCCGCATCGGACACGGATTTTCTGTTTCCCGCGTATCGTGGCCAGCCGATTTCAGATGCTGCGATGGCGACGTTGATGAAGCGCGCTGGCCTCGATGCGCGGCCGCATGGATTTAGGGCGAGCTTCCGAACTTGGGTCGAAAAACAGACGGACGCTCAGTTCGAGGTGAAAGAAGCCTGTTTGGGACATATCGTCGATACCGGCGTCGTCGATGCCTACCAGCGCTCGGATCGGCTGGAGAAGCGTCGCGCTCTTTTGCGGCAATGGGAGGCGTTCTTATTGCAGGATGGGTGAAGTCAAAGCGATGTAATTGTCTGCTTTGCGCCTGATGTCGGTCGTTGCGTTCCACATTGGGCGACACCCAAAAGCTGACATCTAGTGACCTTTGATCAATTCTATCTTGGCTTCTTACCGGGAGTATGGGAGCTCCCCGCGACCGCGCGCGCTCCCGATTGGGATCAACTCTGCTCGCGATACTGCTCGACCTCCAGCATACGTTATTCTTTCTGATCTATTTCCCCACCTTCTCCCAAAAGGCACTTAGCGAACCGTCGTCTTCCTCAAAAGTGCGTAGCTGCTGCTCGAGAATGCGAACGACGATCGTCGATCTGTCGGGTGCCGCCATCGGCGAACTGGTTCCCGAAACCGGCTCCCAGCCGTGTTTTACAAGCCTTGGTCCCTCGCTTTCGCGGGTTGGGTTCAGCAACACCCAAAGACGAGCTATTCTGCCATCGACGATCTCGGCGACATCCGTTCCCGTCACCATATGCGGAGTGGATGGATTGCCCGCATGCCAGCGCAGTGCACCAACGTGGTGGTGGCCGACGCCATCGGCTTCGGGCGTGAACCGGAAGTCCGTACCGAACTGCTCGAGCAGTTTACCGGCAACTGCCGATATTGCCTCACGCCCCTCGATAACGGCATCGGGCTCGTACATGATCGGGTCCCCGACATAGAGTTCCGCAATTGCAGCGGCCCGCAGGCCGGCGTCGCGCTCGTTGAATACGCGCTGAAGATTTGCTCGGAGGAGCCAGTTGAAGTCGACTGGAGCGGCGTGGTCTGCGCTATCGATACTCAAGGACATGGTCATTCTCCTTGCTTGGTGTGGGGTGTCGGCGCATCGCGCCGGTCAGGGCAGGTCGATCAGCAGCACTTCGGCGTCCGTCTCCGCCTCGATATACAGTTTGGCTTCCGAAGTGATCGCGGCGCCGTCGCCTTCGCGCATTTCGGTTCCGTTCAGGCTGACGATTCCGGCGACGACCTGGACCCAATAGCCCCGTGTCGGGTCGAGCGAGCTTTCGAGGATTTCACCGTCATCGATGCGCGCGATGTCCATCGACGCGTCCTGGCGCAGCGTCAGCGATCCGTCGCGGCCGTCGCCGCTGGCGACCGTGACCCAGCGGTTACGCGCCCCGTCGCCGGCGAACGATTTCTGCTCATAGGATGGCGGGCCGCCGGTTTCGGCGGGGATAATCCATATCTGGAGCAGATGGGTGCGTTCGTCGATGCTCGGATTGCGCTCGCTGTGACGGATGCCTGTGCCCGCGCTCATGCGCTGGACTTCGCCCGCGCGGATGACAGCGCTGTTGCCGAGGTTGTCGCGATGCTCGACAGCCCCCTTCAGCACGATCGTCACGATCTCCATTTCTTCATGGCCATGTTCGGGAAGGCCGGCGCCGGGAACGACGCGATCTTCGTTGAGCACACGGAGAGCCCGGAAACCCATATGCTTGGGGTCGTTATAGTCGGCGAAGGAGAAGCTGTGGTGGGCGTCGATCTGAGCCCCCTGGTGGCGACCTCGTGCGCCGCGGTCTCTGAACTGGATCATGGCTCTCTCCCGGAAGATGGAGCGCCGCCTGGCAGGCGGCGCTCCGGTCATTGTCAGGCGGCGTCGACGAGGACGATCTCGCTGTCCTCGATCGCGGTCACGCGCAGCACGTCCATATCGCTGATCGCGGCACCGTCGCGGGCATTCACCCGGACGTCGTCGATCTGGACCGCGCCCTTGGCCGGGACGAGATAGGCCTTGCGATCCTTGCCCAGCGGATATTCGGCGGTCTCGCCAGCCAGCAAAGTGGCGCCGACCACGCGGGCGTCGGTCCGGATCGGCAGCGCATCATTGTCGTTGTCATAGCCCGAGGCGAGCGTCACGAACTTGCCCGACCGTTCGCCCTTGGGGAAAGGCTTGGCGCCCCACTGTGGCGCTTCGCCGTCGCGGGTCGGCATGATCCAGATCTGGAAGATTTTCGTGGTAACGTCTTCGAGATTATATTCCGAATGACGGATGCCGGTCCCGGCGCTCATGACCTGGACGTCGCCCGCTTCGGTGCGGCCCTTATTGCCGAGGTTGTCCTGATGCGTGATCGCACCTTCGCGGACATAGGTGATGATTTCCATGTCGCGGTGCGAGTGGGGCGGGAAGCCGGTCTGCGGCTGAATCGTGTCGTCGTTCCAGACGCGCAGATTGCCCCAGCTGGTGCGCGCAGGATCGTGATAGCCCGCGAACGAGAAGTGATGTTTGGCGTCGAGCCAGCCGTGGTTGGCACCGCCTAGGCTGTCGAAAGGGCGAAGTTCGATCATTTTCTGTCTCCGTGGCGCGCCGGGGTCGGGCGCCGTTGAGCCGAATTTAGGCATTGCGCCCCATTTGGTTCAGTGGGATAAATTGCTTCGAAATGTTCGAGGAAATAGAAAAGTGAACAACCCGGGCACGCCGACGCTGGACCAGCTTCGTATCTTCCTCGCTATCGTCGACACGGGCAGCTTTGCGGCTGCAGGGCGCCAACTAAACCGCGCCGTTTCGGTGATCAGCTATGGCATTTCCAATCTCGAGGCGCAGCTCGGCCTGACGCTCTTCGAACGCGAGGGGACGCGCAAGCCGCAGCTGACCGTCGCGGGCCGCGCGCTCCTGTCGGAAGCGCGGGCGATTTCGGTCGGCATCGACGGCCTGCGCGCCAAGGTGAAGGGGATGCTCGACGGACTCGAGGCCGAGGTCGATCTTGCGGTCGACGTGATGCTGCCGTCAGAACGGCTGGGCAGCGTGCTGCGCGCCTTTGCCGCCGAGTTTCCGACGGTGCAGCTCCGGCTCCATGTCGAAGCGCTCGGCGCAATCACCGCGATGGTGCTCGATCGCAAGGCGATCCTTGGCATATCGGGGCCGCTAGCGGCCGGGGTCGAGGGTGTCGAATGCGTCGCCGCCGGGTCGATTTCTATGGTCCCGGTGGCCGCTCCCGACCATCCGCTCGGCCGGATGGAGCGCATCCCGCCCGGAGCGGGGCGCGACTATACGCAGCTCGTACTTACCGATCGCTCGCGATTTACCGAAGGGCGCGACTATTCGGTGATGAGCCCCAAGACCTGGCGTCTCGCCGACCTTGGCGCCAAACATGCGCTGCTGCGCGAAGGGATCGGCTGGGGCAATATGCCGCTGCCGATGATCGAGCCCGATCTTGTCGCGGGTACGCTCGTCCAGCTTGCGATGCCCGACCATCCGGGAGGGACCTATCGTTTCGCGGGCGTCTGGCGCCGCGATACGCCGCCGGGGCCGGCAGCATCCTGGCTCCTCGAACAGTTCGTGGCGCTTGGCCAGCATGATGCGGAACTCGCCGGGATGATCGATCTCTAGAGTTTCAGCATCGCCTCAGCGCCGATCATATGGATCGTGCGCGCGGGGCCGGTGTCGCGGATGGAGGCGCCCGGACGAAAGGCCGAGAGCGAGGCGGTGAAGGAGAGTAGGGCGCTTGCCTGCCAGCCCGCCGAAATCTCGATCTGGTCGCCGATATGGCGCGCGTCGCTGCCTCCCGCGGGGCGGATGAGGCTGCCCGGGATGTCGTAGATGCCGTCGCCGCGGCTTTCGCGCCAGAAGCGCGCTGCGGCCATCTCGACCGTCACGCCCTTGCCCAGATCGAAATCGACGCCGGGATGTAGGTTCAGGATATTGCGTGGACCGATCGGTGACAGCTCGCCGAAATATTTGCCCTTGGGAAAAAGGGCGTTGAAGGTGCCGAGGCGATCGTCCGTAGCATCGCGGTCGCCGCTGGCGATATTGGCACGAAGGCGAAGGCGCGGTTTGAGAGGCGCCCCCGGGAAGTTCCATGCGGTTTCGGTGGCGAGCGACCAGGCGCGGATGCGGTCGCCGTCGAACCGCCCGCGCTGGAGCATGGCCTCCCAGTTCCAGCCGAGGTCGCCGCGCTTGCCGAAAAAGCGCAGCCCAAACGTGTTGCGCGTCTCGAGGCCGGTGCGTCCGGCAAAGCGAGCAGCTTCATTTTTATAGTCCAGCCAATAGGCGTCGATTCCGATGTCCCTCGTGGGCTTAATGGTCGCATAAAGCCCGTCGAGCCGCCGCGTCTTCGACGTGCGGTCGTCGAAATCGCCGGCACCGACCGCCACGGGACGCACGTGGAATGCGTCGACGCGCACCGGGCCGATATCCGCGATCGCGCGTACCCCGTCGAACGCCTGCGGAATGTTGGGGCCATAGCGAATGCCGACGAGCCGCTCGGATCCCAGCGCGACGAGCTCGCGGCCGCCGCGCAGGGTGAGGCTGCCGTTCCCGCGCAGCGGCACGCGGACATCGGCAAAGCCCTGTAACAGGTCGATCCCGGTCTCGTCGGCCGGGCCCTTTCCTGCACCGACCCCGCGAGCATAGCCGGCGATGCCCTGGACGAAGACGCGCGCTGGCCCCGCGTGCAGGTCGGCGTGCGGCAGGACACGCAGCCATAGATAGCCGTCGTCGGGAGCCGGCGGATCCCCCCAGAGATTGTCGTCGAACCCCTCGAAGCGCGCGCGGGCCTCGCCGCCCAGCGTCAGATAGGCCGATCCGTCCTTGGCGAGCGGGATATATTTGGCATGACGCCGACCGTCGCGCGTCGCATCGCGGAGCACCGACCAGTCCTCGTCATAGCGCAAATTGGTCTGCGCGACCTCCTGCGCCTGCGCCGCGAGGGGCAGCAGCGCGATGAGCAGGGCGAGGATACGCATCGTCAGCGATGCGTGACGAAGTGACGGACGACCGGCGGGGTATCGTCGGTCTGGAAGGTGCGCAGCGCCTCCTGCTGCACGCGATCCGCATTGGTCACGCGGTCGTGCTGACGCAGATGTTCGAGCCAGCTTTCGACCGTGAAGCTTTCGATCACCGTGCCGGGGACCGACGTATCCTCATAGACGCCCCAATGGATCGCGCCATCGCGGCGGCGGATACGGCGCATCGCCTGCATCGCGGCAAAGAAGTCGGGCACCTTCGCCGGGTCGATGCGATATTCGATCGTCACCAGCACAGGCCCGCTGTCATGCTCCACCGTGCCGTCGACAAGTGGGGCGGGCCAGTGCGCCGAAGGCGCGAGGTCGAGCGTGCTCGCACGGTCGAGCGGATAGCGCCATGCAAGGATGATCGCGGCGATGATGAGCAGCGCGGCAGCGGCGAGCAGCGTCGAGGGAACACCGATGCGCGATGCGACCGATCCCCACAGCGCCGATCCCCCGGCCATCGATCCCTGAAAGACCAGCAGATAGATGGCGAGCGCGCGCGCCTTGACCCAGCCTGGCGAGGTCGCCTGCGCGCCGCCGTTGAGCGAGGCCATCATCGCGATCCATGCGAGCCCTGCGACGAACAGCGCTGCGGATGCGGTCCAGAAGCCACCCGCCAGCGACAGCGCGGCCATCGCGGCGGCGAGCAGGATCGACGCGGCGAGCGTGATCATATTGGCGCCCATACGCCCGCGCAGCCGGGGCATTAGGATCGCCCCGCCGATCGCGCCGAGCCCCATGAAGGTCAGGAGGCCGCCATAGCCCGCGGGTCCCAGTCCCAGATCGCGGCGCGCAATGATCGGCAACAGCGCCCAGAGACCGCTGGCGAAGAGGAAGAAGCCGACCGAGCGGATGAGCACGACCTGCAGTTCGGGCGCGCGCATCGCATAGCGCAGCCCTGCGCGCATCGCGCCGACCATGTGCTCGGCGGGCAGATGGCGTTCGGTCGCGGTCCGGCGCCAGCGGACCAGCACCGTGATGACGCCGATGACCGAAAGCGCGTTGACCGCGAAAACGGCGGCCGGACCCGATGCGGCGATGATGACGCCGCCTAGCGCCGGGCCGATCGCGCGGGCGATATTGACGCCCAGCGAGTTGAGCGCGACCGCCTGTTGCAGCGCCTTCGGCGGCACGAGTTCGGGCACGATCGCCTGAAAGGCGGGGGCGGAAAAGGCGGCGCCCACCGCAATCAGCGCGGTAAAGACCAACAGCACCCAGGCGGTGGTCAGGCCCGCGAGCGTGATCGCGGCCAGCCCGGCGGCGCCGATCAGGCCGAAAAGCTGTGCACCGATCAGCAGGCGGCGGCGGTCGACGATGTCGGCGAGCGCCCCGGCTGGCAGCGCCAGCGCGAACATCGGAAAGGTCGTCGCGGCCTGCACGAGTGCGACCATCAGCGGATCGGGCGACAACGAGGTCATCAGCCAGCCCGCGCCGACATCGTGCATCCAGGTGCCGACGTTGGAAACGATCGTCGCGATCCAGAGTGCCCGGAACATCGGGCTGGCGAGCGGGCGTTCGGCGGCGGCTGCCTCAGCGATGGGCGTGCTCATGCCTTGCGCTCCTGCAGGATGGCCGCGATCATCAAGCCGCCGATCAGTCCGACATGTTCGAGGAAGGTGTTGCGTTCGTGGAAGCGCGCCATCGGGTCGGCGACCTGCCAGAAGGGATGCGCGATCAGCGTTGCCGCGGCGGTGAACACGCCGAGCGCGCCCGCGCCGAGCCACGCTTGGCGGCCGAGGATGACGAGGAGCGAACCGCCGATTTGAACCGCGATCGTCAGCAGGACGACGAGTGCGGCGGGCTCCAGCCCGAAGTGCCGCGCCTCGCCGAGCGCGCCGCCGAGGTCGAACAGCTTGGCGACACCGCTGGTCCAATAGGGGAGAGTGAGCATGGCCGCGGCGATGGTCGCAAGACCATTGTTGCCGAGCACGCGGGCGATAGGGGCAGGGGTGTTCATCGTTCAGACTGCCCAGCAGCCGCAGCCGAAGGCGCCCCAGAAGCTCTGGACGTCGGCAGCGGGGACGTTGGCGCCGAGCGCCGCGGCATGGTCGTGGCCGTGGACGGCGCAGGATGAAGCGCAGCCACAGGCGGCCGCCATCTTTTGCGCGCCTTCGGGCCGGCGATAATGGCCGCCGAAGGTCGCGACCGGCGACCAGTCGGGCATCGGCTTGGGCAGCGCAGGGGCGAGGGGGCCATAATCGCCCTCGCCATATACGACCTTGCCGCCGAGGATGGTCAGCACCGAACGCAGATGGACGATCTCACTTTCCGCCACGCGGAAATAATCGCCCGACAGCAGCGCCAGATCGGCAAGCTGGCCGGCCTTGATCTGTCCCTTCTTGCCGACCTCGTTCGAGAACCATGTATTCTTTTCGGTCCAGAGGCGCAGCGCGGTTTCGCGGTCGAGGCGATTGCGCACCGGATAAAGCGTCGTACCGCCCAGCGTCTTGCTCGTGACCAACCATGACAGCGAGACCCAGGGGTTGTAGCTGGCGACGCGCGTCGCGTCGGTGCCGGCGCCGACGGGGATTCCGGCCTCCATCATCCGCTTGATCGGCGGGGTCGCCTCGGCCGCCTTAGCGCCATAACGTTCGATGAAATATTCGCCCTGGAACATCATGCGGTGCTGGACCGCAATGCCGCCGCCGAGTGCCGCGATGCGATCGATATTGCGCTCGCTGATCGTCTCGGCATGGTCGAAGAACCAGTTGAGGCCCTGAAGCGGGATGTCCCTGTTGACCTTTTCGAACACGTCGAGCGCGCGGCCGATCGTCTGGTCATACGTGGCGTGAAGCCGCCATGGCCATTTGCGCTCGGCGAGCAAACGCACGACGGGTTCGAGGTCGCCTTCCATGGTCGGCGGCATGTCGGGGCGCTCGACGCGGAAATCCTCGAAGTCCGCCGCCGAATAGACCAGCATCTCGCCCGCGCCATTGTGGCGATAGGTGTCGTCGCCGTCGCCGGGCTTTACCTGCGTCGACCAGGTCGCGAAATCCCTGAGCTCTTCCTTCGGTTTCTGCGTGAAAAGGTTGTACGCGATGCGCAGCGTCATCTCGCCGTCTTTGTGGAGCTTTTCGATGATCTGGTAATCGTCGGGATAATTCTGGAAGCCGCCGCCGGCGTCGATCACGCTGGTGACGCCGAGCGAATTCAATTCGCGCATGAAATGCTTCGTCGAATTGACCTGATAGTCTTCGGGCAGCTTCGGCCCCTTGGCCAGCGTCGCATAGAGGATCGTCGCATTGGGCTGGGCGAGCAGCAGACCCGTCGGGTTGCCCGCGGCGTCGCGGACGATTTCGCCGCCCGGCGGGTTCGGCGTGTCCTTGGTGTATCCGACGGCACGAAGCGCGGCGGCATTGAGCAGCGCGCGGTCATAGAGGTGCAGGATGAACACCGGCGTCTCGGGCGCCGCGGCGTTGATTTCGTCGAGCGTCGGCAGGCGCTTTTCGGCGAACTGATGCTCGGTAAAGCCGCCCACGACGCGCACCCATTGCGGCGGCGGGGTGTTCGCCGCTTGGCGCTTGAGCATCGCCATTGCGTCGGCGAGGCTCGGCACCCCGTCCCAGCGCAGCTCCATATTATAGTTGAGCCCGCCGCGGATCACATGGATATGGCTGTCGATCAGCCCGGGGATCAGGCGGCGGCCTTTCGCATCGATGACGGTCGCATCGGGACCGGCGGCGGCGCGGACCGCCTGTTCGCTGCCGACACTCAGGAATTTGCCGCCGCGGATCGCGACTGCCTGTGCTTCGGGATTGGCCTTGTCGAGCGTGGTCACCTTGGCGTTGACGATGACGAGATCGGGCTGGGTCATGGCGAGGCTTTCCGTGGCGGTAAGAAGGGCGGTGGTGGCGGCGCCGGCAAGCGCTTGGCGGCGGGTGATCGGGTTCATGCTTCACGCTCCTTGGCAGGGGCCGGGGTGCCGAGGATCTGAGGAGCGCAATCCTCGCGGACGAAGCGGACAAGCTCGTTGCGGTCCGCGATCCGCTTGGCAATTGGCACGATCTGCTCGCCGAGCAGGATTCCCGCGAGGCCGACGAGTGCGACGACCGGAGGGGCGGGAGAACGGACGCCGAGCAGGCTGTAGACAAGGCCGGCGAGCAGCCCGGCACCCAGTGAGACGAGGTAGATTTTCATCGTCCGTTCTCCCTTACTTGGCTCAGGCCTGTACGAAGGCGAGCAGATCGGGGTTGATGACGTCGGCGTTGACGGTCAGCATGCCGTGGCTGAAGCCCTCATAAATTTTGAGCGTCGCGTTCGGCAGGATCTCCGCCTGCAAAACTCCGGCATTCTTGTAAGGTACGACCTGGTCGTCGTCGCCATGCAGCACGAGCGTCGGGACGGTGATCGCTTTCAGATCATCGGTCTGGTCGGTTTCGGAGAAGGCCTTGACACCGTCGTAGTGCGCCTTTGCGCTACCCGTCATTCCCTGGCGCCACCAATTGTCGATGACCGCGGGAATGACATTCGCTCCTTCGCGGTTGAACCCGTAGAAGGGGCCCGAGGGCAGGTCGCGGAAGAATTTCGAGCGGTTGGCTGCCAGTTCGCTGCGGATGCCGTCGAACACTTCGATCGGCAGGCCGCCGGGATAGCGGTCGGTCTTCAGCATGATCGGGGGGACTGCCGAGACAAGCACTGCCTTGGCAACGCGGCCCTGCGGAATGCCGTAGCGGGCGACATAGGCTGCGACTTCGCCGCCGCCCGTCGAGTGTCCGATATGGATCGCATTCTTGAGGTCGAGATGCTCCATCACAGCCGCGGCGTCCGCTGCATAATGGTCCATGTCATGACCGTCGCTCACCTGTTCCGATCGACCGTGGCCGCGGCGGTCGTGCGCGACGACGCGATAGCCGTTGGCGAGGAAGAAAAGCATCTGCGCGTCCCAGTCGTCTGACGACAGCGGCCAGCCGTGATGGAAGACGATCGGCTGCGCGTCCTTCGGACCCCAGTCCTTGTAGAAGATTTGGGTGCCGTCCTTGGTGGTAACATAGCTCATGACATTTCCTTTCGCAGATGGAGAAGAATGGGCCGGACGACACGCCCTCCGGCCCTCGGGCAAAGTCAGTGGCCGCCCTCGGACGCGCCGAACATCGTCTTGGCGTAAGTGATGCCCAGGCCGTAGGCGCCGCCCCATTTGCGGGCGATGCCGGTGGTCAGGTCATAGGTTTCGGCACGCGCCCAATCGCGCTGCAGTTCGAGCAGATATTGCAGCGAGGTGATGGGCTTCGCGCCGGCCTGCACCATGCGTTCGACGGCGCGCTCATGGGCTTCTTCCGAGATGTCGCCGCTGGCGTCGGTGATGACATAGGCCTCATAGCCCTGTTCGAGCGCTGAGAGAACGGGGCCGACGATGCAGACCGAGGTCCATAGGCCAGCAAAGACCAGCCGGTCCTTGCCAATCCGGTTTACCTCTTCGATGACCGCGGCATCCTCCCAAGTGTTCATGCTGGTGCGGTCGAGCAGCGCCTGGCCCGGGAAGGCATCGGTAATTTCGCTGAACATCGGACCCGAAAAGCTCTTCTCGGCGACCGTCGTCAGGATGGTGGGTACTTTGAAGCCAGCGGCGCCGTTTGAAACGAGCGCAGCGTTATTCCGTAGTAGTTCGGCGGGGATCGATTTCGTCGCGAATGCCATCTGCGACTGAAAATCGATAAGCACCAACGCGTGGTTGCTGGGGTCCAGCAGCGCCTTGGCGGGGGTTGAGGTGGCTTTGATCGACATGGGTGGCACTCCTTCTCTGGAAAACCTGGCTCCCGATCGTTCGGGGTGAGGCCGGTCTAGCTTGGAGCGCCTATGCGAAACAGGCAGATAAAATTATCAATAACGTTCTATAAAATGGAAAAGATGGCTTACGTTGGTGATGATGCTGCAAGCGAAAAGATTGTCCCCGCGACCCGGCGAGGGCCGGGCTTGGGCCTTTCCTGACTAGAAGCGGCCAGTCTGCTACCGGCCAATGTTCATCCGCAAAGCGGCTATAACGTGGCCCCGTCCGGGATGGTCCCGGCTGACCCTAGGGGGATAGTTATGAACCATGCCGAACTGTCGACAGCGTTGCTGCATCGCTCGGACTGAGCAAGGCGGACGCCAAAAAGGCGGTGGCCGTCGTTTTTGCAGCGATCACCGACGCCGCCGCCAGAGGAACGAAGTTTCGGTCAGCGGATTTGGAAAATTCAAGGTCAAGGCAACGCCCGCGCGCGAAGGCCGCAATCCTTCGACCGGTGAAACGATCGAGATCAAGGGCACGAAAAAGCTGACCTTCGGTCCCGCGAAGGCTGTAAAGAACCGCCCGAACGGCTAAATCGTGATGTCACGCCGGCCTGTGCCGACGGGACCTTTGTCAATCGAGGCCAACGGGAGAGCTGAGCTTGAGATCGGCATTTTTTCTTCCGGTGCATTCGCCGTCTCGTCGGTCTTCTCGGGTGGCATCCCGATTTCGCCAAGCCCGGAACTGCTCTCCAGAGCTTCCGTCTTTTCGCTGGATCCCGCGATCGAAACCAGCATCGGCGCCAGCAACAGCAATCTGGTTCGCATTACGCCCTCCCGCATCAGTGGCGCAATTGCCGGCGTGCGCCGGGTCGCCACATGGTTGGAGAATCCATGGCGGGCCTTTGGTTCCCGTATCGGACGTGCACGCGATGTACGATTTCGGGTTGCCGGTGGGTTTCGGCCCAGAAATATACGCGGACAATGTCCGTTCGGGGTGGGTAGAACCACGAATGCAGGAGGCTGGGTCCGGTTCGGCGATTAGGTCTCGCGAAGTAGCGTGTCTGGTATCGCTTGGCTTGTCCGGCGGCGCCGGCTAAGCGCCGCAGGATTCCCGAACTATGAGGTGCGTCGGCAGATAGTCGAGATAGTGTTCGGCGTTCGGATCCATGACCTGCGCGACGAGCCGCCGGCCCGCCTCCAGCGTATCCTGCTGTATTGTCGTGAGTGCCGGAGTGCTGAGCCGCGCGAGCAGCATATCGTCATAGCCCGTGACCGATACATCCTTCGGAACCGACAGATTGGCCTTCCGAAGGGCCCGGATCGCGCCTAGGGCGATCAGGTCGCTCGACGCGACGATCCCGTCGAGCTTGCGCCGGCGCGAAAGGAGCTGGCCGAGCGCGCGTTCGGCGGACTCGAAGCCGAAGTCGACGCGGATATCGAGCGCGGGGTCGGCAGCCAGCCCGTTCGCACCAAGCGCCTCGAGATAGCCCTGCCGCCGCTGCATGGCCTCAGGATCGTTCGATCCGACGAACGCGATCGCTTTCCGGCCGAGGCGCGCGAGATGCATCGTCGCGCGGCGACCGCCGAGGACATTGTCCGACCCAACCGACGGATATTTCTGCCCTGGCAGATGGGCGCCCCAGACGACGAAATTGCTGTTCGTCTCGGCAAGCCGGTTGAAGCCGTCGTGAAGCATCGACTGGCCGAGGAAGATCACGCCGCTCGCGCGGCCGCTGTTCATGACCGTCGTGAGGTCGTCGAAATCGCGCGGCGCGGTGTGGCTAACGGTGAAGTCGCAGTCGCGTGCGCGCGCCGCCTCGCCGATACTCGCAAGCAGTTCAAGGAAGAAGGGGTGCGACAGCGGGAGCGGGCGGCCCTGCATGTGCGGCGTGACGACGACGATCGATCCTTCCGCGCCGATGGGGGCTGCCGGCATGTACGAGCGAAAGGGATAATTATGCTCGCGTGCGAGCGCCCAGACCTTCTTCTTGGTCGCAAGGCTAATGAGGGGATGATCGTTGAGCGCGCGCGAGACGGTCGAAATAGAGACACCCGCCATCCGCGCGAGGTCTTCCAATCTTATATTGTTGGTGCTCATAAGTGCCAATCCGTGTTCGATGTCGCGAGAGCGTTAGCACAGCGAGGGGAGGGGTATGCAAGATTTGCATGCCGTAGATGGCTTGGGAGGTAAGGGAAATGCCGCACTGATGCCGCGCGTGCGATCCTCTTTGCATATCTGGAGCATGTGCTTCGCATTGTTCGGCATCCAGATTGTCTGGGGGCTGCAGAATGCCAACACAAGCCGCATCTTCCAGGCCCTTGGCGCCGACGTCGCCGAACTGCCTTTGCTCTGGATCGCAGGGCCGATCACAGGACTGATTGTCCAGCCGATCGTTGGCCATCTGTCCGATCATTCGCGGTCGCGCTTCGGGCGGCGTCGGCCGTTCCTCCTCGGCGGCGGGCTCGTTACCGCACTCGCCTTGCTCGTCATGCCCAACGCGCCGACCTTATGGGCGGCGATCGGCGCATTGTGGCTGCTCACCGCGTCCATCAACATCGCGATGGATCCCTCGCGCGCGCTCGTCGCCGACAACCTCCCCGAAGCGCAGCGCGCGCGCGGCTATGCGATCCAGGTCTTTTTTATCGGTATTGGTGCCGTCTTCGCCTCCTCGCTACCGTGGATGCTCGTCAACTGGTTCGGCGTATCGGGGAACGCCGTTGCGGGCGGGCTGCCGCTGGCTGTGCGATATGCTTTTTACATCGGCAGCGTGTGCCTGCTGATATCGGTGCTGTGGACCGTCGTCTCGACGCGTGAACTGCCGCGAACCGGCGAAAAATCCGCGGAAAGGACCGAAGCGAGACCGGTCCGCCGCTTCGGCTGGCCGCTTGCGATCTTCGGCGCAGTGTTGCTTGCGGGGGCGATGACGCTCGGCTGGCAATGGGAGATTTTTGTCCTCGCCGCCGCCGCACTCATCGTCGGGCTGGCGCATGTTGCGGCGACGCGGCGGCAGGCGCGGGGCGATGTGTCGCTCGGCCTGCTCGAGATCGTCGAGGACTTTCTGTCGATGCCCGCCGCGTTGCGGCGCCTTACAATCGTGCAATTTTTCACCTGGTTCGGCCTTTTTGCAATGTGGATCTATGCCGTGCCGGCGGTCGCGCGTCTTCATTTCGGGAGTGGGGACCCCGCGTCGGACGCCTTCAACGCCGCCGCCGACTGGGTGGGCATCCTCTTCGCGGGCTATAATGGTGTCGCGGCGCTCGCGGCGCTGGTGCTCCCCGCGGTCGTGAAGCGGATCGGCGAGCGCGCGACCTATGCAGCGTGCCTGCTTGCGGCGGCAACGGGAATGGCGGGATTCGTCCTGATCGGCGACGCAGGGTGGCTCTGGTTGTCATCGCTGGGAATCGGGCTCGGATGGGCAGCGGTTCTGTCGCTCCCCTATGCCATTATCGTCAATGCGGTGCGACCCGAGAAGGTCGGGGTCTATCTGGGCATTCACAATGTCTTCCTGGTCATTCCGCAGCTTGTCGCGGCGGTATGTCTCGGGCCACTCGTCGCCCGCGTCTTCGGGGGGAACCCGGCGGCGGCGCTGGGGCTTGCCGCCGTCTTCATGGGAATCGCGGCCGTTGCGGCGCTACGGGTCCCCCGCGCCGACAGGCATTTTTGACTTAACGTGCAAAATTTTGCATTATTATATGGCCCTGCAAACGTATGTAATATCGTCGATCCGGCTCTGTGAATTTGCACGGAATCCCTAATAATACATTGATAATAAAGCGAGATATCCCACAATCGTCGCGTCGGCGATTATGCTTGCCATTCGTGCAATAATACGCAAAAACATGCAAAAGGAGTGTCGGCGCAACGTCCGGCGCATCCGAAATGAAAAGCTCCGGGAAAATGGAGCGGAATGGGAAGGGGAGGATGATGCGGCTCAACGGTTTCGCAAAGGATTGTGGTCGCCGCCTGTTGGGTGGTGCCTCGCTGTCGGTGATGATGATCGCCGCGGCGCCCGCGCTCGCACAGGATGCGGCGCCCGAAGGCGGCGCAGGCAGTGACGAGATTGTCGTCACCGGCGTGCGCGCGGCGCTTGAAGATGCCGCCGGCCGCAAAAGAGAGGCGCTGACGGTCGTCGATTCGGTGACCGCCACCGACATTGGCGCCTTCCCTGACAAATCGGCGGCCGAGGCGCTGCAGCGCATCCCGGGCATCACCGTCAACCGTCTGCAATCGGCGGATGACTCGACGCACCCCTCGGGCGAGCCCACGGACGTGCTCATTCGCGGTCTCACCTTTGTGCGTACCGAAATCAACGGCCGCGACAGCTTCTCCGCCGACTCCGCCCGCGGGCTGCAGTTCAACGACATCGCGCCGGAACTGCTTGCAGGTATCGATGCCTACAAGAATCAGACGGCGGACATGATCGAGGGTGGCATCGCCGGCACTGTCGACCTGCGGACGCGCGTGCCGTTCGATCAGAGCGGACTTGTCGTCACGGGCACTTTCCGGATGAACTACGGTGATCGCTCGGGGCGCTGGACGCCTGAATTTTCAGGGCTGATCAGCAACACCTGGGACACGGCGATCGGCCGTTTCGGCATTCTCGCCAGCTATGCGCAAAGCCATGTCGTCACGCGGACCGAGAGCGTGATCATGGATAAGATCGACACCTATTGCTCCGCCGGTTTCGGCACGACGGGCGCCGACGGCGTCGTGCGCGCCACCCCCGGGGCCGATGGCAGCCTGCCCTGTACCGCAAACCCCTTCGGCGGAACGGGCTGGGCTTATGCGCCGGACGGCATCCGCTATTCGCAGGTCGATTATGACCGCAAGCGGCGCGGCATTGCCGGGGCGCTGCAATATGAAAATAATTCGGGCAGCCTGCGCGCGACGCTGCAATATATCGACTCGCACTACACCAATGCGTGGCTCGAACGCGCGAGCCACGCGATCCTCGACGGCAATTATTTCGGCACCCGCGCGTACAACCCGCGCACCGGGTCGATCTTAGCCGGCAGCAGCGGGCTGACCTTCGGTCCCGATGGGATGCTGACCGGAGGCATCCTGACCCAGCCGCACGGCAGTTTTAGCGGCACGACCGAGAGCGTGCAGGCCGCGATCAACGCGGGCTCGGCAGTCCCGGGCCAGCCGTTCGTCAACTATTGCGGACCGGGCCCCGGCGGGGCCTGCACAACGCAGCGCGACGGGCTCTATTTCCAGAACGAAGCGCGTAACTTCGATCATAAAGAAGGAACGCGCGATTTTTCGGCCAACATCAGCTGGGACGCCAGCGAGCGGCTGCATTTCGATATCGACGCGCAATATATCGACGCTTCGACCTATAATAACGACATCCTCGTCGCGACGGGATCGATGGCCAATTACGATTATAGCGTGAACGGCGACGGCACGCCGCAGGTCACGCTGCTGCCGGGCTCGAACGTCAATTACGCCGGCGGCGGCCTCGCAAACGCGCACAATTACTGGATCCCGTTCATCCAGGGCCATGTCGAGGATAACGACGCCAACGAACTCGCGCTGCGCGGCGATGTCGAATATGATTTCCCCGAAAGCGACTGGCTCGACTCGCTGAAGGTCGGGGTGCGCTACGCCGATCGTGAACAGACGGTGCGTTACTCGACTTTCAACTGGACGCCGATCGCTGCCAACTGGAATTGCAACGGGCCGGGTTTCAATGCCGACAATACGACCGGCGGCGCCTATCCGACGAATAGCGGGAACTGCGGCGGCAATGCCGGTCATGCCCCGTTCAAGGGCTATGGCGCGGGCATCTGGGAATCGCAGAGCCTCGGCGATTTCTACAACGGCAGCGCCTATCCCAACGGGCCGCTCGTGTTTCTTAACCGCGACACGCTTCGTGATTTCCCACGCCTGATCCAGTCACTGAGCGGCGCGACCACCGCCTCGCCGATCGGAGGGGGCTATACCGCGATCTGCGACCGCCCCGAGGCGACCGTCGATGAATGCTTCACAACCGGCGAAAAGTTCAAGGTTCGTGAACAGACCGAGGCGGCCTATGCGATGGTCAAATTCGGCGGCGACGACAAGCTGATGCTCGGCGGCGTCGCGCTGCAGGGCAATGTCGGCCTGCGCGTGGTGCGCACGAAAATCGCGAGTACGGGCAGCGTCGCCTTTCCGGCCGCGAACATCTTCGACAATCTGGTGCCGTGCAACACGCCCTTGACCGGAAATAATGTCGTCAATCCGCGTTGTTTTCTGACGCCGGACATCATCGCCTTCGCCAACGGCGCCGCGGCCGAGAACAAGTACAAAACGACGCGCACCGACTGGCTTCCCAGCCTCAACCTGCGCTTCGGCTTCGACGACAAGACCTTCGTCCGCTTCGCCTATTCGCGGGCGATCTCGCGGCCGCAGTTCGGTTTCCTGCGTAACACGCTCGCGATCAATGCGCCGATTATCAACACGACGGCGGACTCGCCCTATATCGTGCGCAACGCGGCCGGGGCGATCACCGGTTACAATTTCGTGTTCCTCGCCAATTCGGGCAATGCGGCGCTCAAGCCGCTGCGCGCCGACCAGTTCGACCTGACGTTCGAACGCTATATGGGATCGAACAGCTCGCTGACCGCCGGCGTCTTTTACAAGAAGCTGTCCAATGCGATCTCCTTCGGCCAGTTCGCGCGCGACGTGCCCAACGGGACATCGACCCAGACGGTGCTGATCAGCGGGCCGAGCAACGTCCGGAAGGGCGGCGAAATCTGGGGCGGCGAACTGGCCTACCAGACCTTCTTCGACTTCCTACCCGGCCTTTTGAGCGGCCTCGGTATGCAGGCCAACTATACTTATGTGCATCAGTCCGGGATCAACAACTCGAACCTGTTCACCGCTTCGTCGAGCGGCGACGTGGGGGCGTTCGGCGCGGGCCAGCAGTCGCTGGGCGGCAGCGGTTTCGTCATCGACTCGCACCGGCTCGCCGGGATCTCGAAACACACGTTCAACCTCGTCGGACTCTATGAAAAGGGACCGGTCGGACTGCGCGTCGCCTATAATTGGCGCTCGCGTTACCTGACGCAGAACCTCGACTGCTGCATCGGTCTGCCGGTGTTCCAGCAGGGTGCGGGCTTCCTCGATGCGTCGCTGCGTTATTCGCCGACGCCGTGGCTCGAACTGTCGGTCGACGGCACCAACCTGCTCAACACGACAACGAAATATCAGCAGCAGGTGTTCGGGGACTCGCCGCAGACCCCGGGCGCGGCGGCAAAATATTTCGACTCCGCGTGGAGCCGCGTCGACCGCCGTTTCCAGTTCGGCGCGCGCGTCAAATTCTGATCGCTTCGGGGCCGCCGCCCGCTATGCGGGGGTGGCCCCGACGGGGCCAACGGGGATGCTGGGCATGGCAGGGCTGGAACCCTATCGGATCGTAATATTGGGCGGCGGGACCGCCGGCTGGATGTGCGCCTCGGGGCTCGTCAGCCTGTTACCGGCAACCGATTATGACGTCACCCTGATCGAATCCGACGAGATTGCGACGGTAGGCGTCGGCGAGGCGACGCTGCCGCATATCAAGACCTATAACGACATGCTCGGCATCGACGAGGCCGAGTTCATGCGCGCGACCGGCGGCTCGATCAAGCTGGGCATCGAATTCGTCGACTGGCTGCGCCAGGGGGTGCGCTACATTCACCCCTTCGGCACCTTCGGTGATCGCTGGACCAACGCCGATTTTCAGCATCACTGGGCGCGGGCGCGGATCGACGGCACCGACAGCCGCTCGCTGCAGGATTACAGCTTCGCGGTCGCGGCGTGCCACGCCAACGGGTTCGAGCATCCAAACAGCGACCCCAAATCGATCCGCTCGACCTACAGCTATGCCTATCATTTCGACGCCGGTCTCTATGCGCAATATCTGCGCGGCTGGGCGACCGCGCGCGGGGTGCGGCGCATGGAGGGCAAGGTCGGGGGTGTCGTCCGCGACGGCGAAAGCGGCGACGTCTCCGCGCTGACGCTTGCCTCGGGCGCCGAAATACGGGGCGACCTGTTTATCGACTGTTCGGGCTTCCGGTCGCTCCTGCTCGGGCAGGCGATGGGGGTACCTTGGCTCGACTGGAGCGAGTGGCTGCCGTGCGACCGCGCGATCGCGCTGCCCTGCACAGGGGTCGAGCCGCTCACCCCCTATACGCGCGCGACCGCGCAGCGCGGCGGCTGGACCTGGCGTATCCCGCTTCAGCACCGCATCGGCAATGGCTACGTCTTCTCGAGCCGCTTTTGCGATGAAGGGGAGGCGCGAAAGACCCTGCTCGCGGCACTCGACGGCGAGGCGCTCGACGAGCCGCGGCTGCTACGTTTCCAGGCGGGGCGGCGTGAGGTCGGCTGGGCGGGCAATTGCGTCGCGGTGGGCTTGGCGAGCGGCTTCCTCGAACCGCTTGAATCGACGAGCATCTTCCTGATCCAGGCCGCGACGATCGACCTTATCGCGTCGATGCCGCGCCGCGGCGAGCGTGTCGATGCGCGTCTACGCCGCGAATTCAACCGGCTGTTCGCGACGCATTACGACCGCACGCGCGATTTCCTGGTGCTCCACTACACTGCGAACGAACGCTTCGGCGAACCCTTGTGGGACCATGTCCGCACGATGGAGCTGCCCGACAGCCTGGTCCACAAGATGGCTTTGTTCCGCGAAAGCGCGGCGGCGCCCGAATATCGGCTCGGCCTCTTCTCGCGCGACAGCTGGCTCTCGGTGCTCGAGGGGCAGGGGGTGCTCCCTTCCGCCGCCAACCCGCTCGCGCATCGCCTGTCGGCGGCAGAACGCCAGGCGCGGCTCGACGATCTGGCGGCGCGTATCGCGGTCAATGCGGGCGAGATGACCCCGCATGGCGAATTCCTCGCAAGCTATTGCGCCAGCGAAGCCACCGCGCGGCGCGGCGCGGCGAGCGCGGCATGAGCGTGCGGCGTCTCGCCATCCTCGGCTGCGACGCGCCGCTGTGGCTCGCGGCGGCGGCGCTGCGCCGCGCGCTGGCGCCCGCGGGCATCGCCGGGACCGCGGTCGCGCTGCCCGGCGCGGCGGGGCCGGCCGACCTGCTGCCGACGCTCCCGGCGATCGAAGCGCTGCACAACCAGATCGGCATCGACGAGGCGGCCCTGCTGCGCGGGGTGCGCGGCGCCTTCACCCTCGGCCAGAATTTCGTCGACGCGAGCGGCGCCGGGCAGGCGGCCTTCCTGCACAGCTATGGCGCGCACGGGACCGGCATCGCCGGCGGCGATTTTTTCCCGCACTGGGTCAAGGCGCGGCACCATGGACTCGAGGTCGGGCTCGACGATTTTTCGCTCACCGCGACCGCGGCGCGCCACGGGCGGCTGTTCCTGCCCGATGCCGACAGCGAAAAATATGGCCGCGCCGACTATGGCTATCACCTGCCCGCCGCCGCCTATGCGAAAAGCCTGACGGCCATCGCGCGGCACCTGGGGGTCGAAGTCGTCGAGACGATGCGCGTAGAAATCAAACGCGACGGCAGCGATATTCGCGCGCTGATCCTTGACGGCGGTGAGCGGATCGAGGCCGATCTGTTCGTCGATGCGACCGGCGACGGGCTGCTGCTCCGCACCATGCCCGATGTGACGTTCGAGCCGTCGGCGGCGCCCGGCGACCGCATCCTCACCGCGCTCGCGCCGCGGCTCGCCACTTTGCCGGTCTATTCGGAAGCGCGCGCGGGAACGGGCGGCTGGACCGCGCTCTATCCGAGCATGACGCACACCCATGTCGCGCATGTCTTTTCGGGTGCCGCGACCAGCGACGACGACGCGCTCGCGGCGGCGGCGAAGGCCAGCGGGCTGCCGCTTGACACCGTCGCTGTCCGCTCCTTTGCGCCGGGCACCGCCTCGGCGCTATGGGCGGGCAATTGCGTCGGGATCGGCGAGGCCGCTACCGTACTCGACCCTGTGCACGGGCTGGCGCTGCACGTCCTGCAACTCGGCATCGTCCATCTGATCGCGAATTTTCCCGCCGAGGGCGACAGCCATGCCGCGCGCCGCGCCGAATATGATCGCGCGATGGGCTCGCATCTCGCGCGCATCGCCGATTTCCAGGCCGCGCATCTCGCCTTGCAACGCTACGCCGGGCCATTCTGGGATGCCGCGCGCGCGCAGCCGGTTTCGGAAGAACTGGCGCACCTGATCGACGTCTTCCGCGCGCGCGGCGAACTCGCGCCCTATGAGGACGAGAGCCTGCCGCCCGACAGCTGGCGCGCGCTGCTGATGGGGCATGGCGTCGCGCCGACCGGCTGGCGCCCCTCGGTCGATCGGGTTCGGCCCGATGAAGTGAAGGAGAATTTCCGCCGGATGCTGGGCTTCGTGCGCGAGGCGGTGCTACGCCAGCCGACGCACGACGCGTATCTTGCCGGTATCATGCAGCGCGCGCATGGCTGAACCCGCGCGCCTCGACGCCGGGCGGACGCCACCGTCGCCGCTTGATGCGTTGCCGCGCGTCGCGGCGAGGGGCGCGCCGTCGCCCGCCGATTTCGCGGCCATTGTCGCCGCAGGGATGCCGGTCGTCATCAAGGGGGTGATCGACGATTGGGTCGCACTGGCGGCCGGGCGGCATTCGCCCGGCCGCCTTCATTCCTATCTGGCGGGCATGGATCGTGGGGTCGCGGTCCACTTGATGGAGGCGCCCGCACGCGTCGCAGGCCGCTTTGCCTATCGCGCCGACATGCGCGAATTCACCTTCACCAAGCGCCTGATTCCGCTGCGCGAGGCTCTCGCGCGGATCGAGACGCTGGCCGGGCAGCAAAATGTTCCGACCGCCGCGATCCAGATGCTGCCGCTCGCCGAGGCGATGCCCGACTTCATCGCCCAGAACGCGATGCCGCTGCTTCCCGCCGATACCGGCCCGAAACTGTGGCTCGGCGGCGCGGTGAAGACGCAGACGCACAACGACCGCGACCATAGTCTCGCCTGCGTGATCGCCGGGCGTCGGCGTTTCGTGCTGTTCCCGCCCGATCAAGTCGCCAATCTCTACATCGGACCGCGCGACAATCCTCCGCCACTGTCGCTCGTCGACCCCGAGGCGCCCGATCTTGACCGTTTCCCGCGCTTTTGCCAGGCGATGGCGTCGGCGCGCGTCGCGCTGCTCGAACCCGGCGATGCGATCTTCGTGCCGCGCTACTGGTGGCACCATGTGACCTCGCTCGATCCGTGGAACGCGATGGTCAATTATTGGTGGGGCGGCGAGGCGGCGGCGATCGAGGAGCCGAACAACATCTTCCTCGCCGCGCTGCTGGCGCTGAAAGACCTGCCGCCGGGCGAGCGCGGCTATTGGCGGGCGATGTTCGAGACGCATGTGTTCGGCGATGCCGAGGCGGCGACGGCGCACATCCCGCCGTCACTGCGCGGCGCGCTCGGGACGATGGCGCCCTCCGAACGCGCGGCGCTGCGCCAACGGCTGGCGGCGGCCTTTCGCAAATGATCCTCCCCCGGAAAGAGACGCTATAGATGATTGCCAAGACCTCCCTGTTGTTCGGCTTCTCCCTGTTGGCGATCGCGGCGCCGGCGGCGGCGCGCGAATGCGTGCAGTCGCCGGGCAGGACGCTGGAACTTTGTGTGTCGGTCGAGGGCGGCGAGGCACGCTATGAGGTGAAACGCGGCGCTGTGACGGTGATCGCGCCCTCGCGTCTCGGCCTAGCCTTCGCGGGCGAAGCCGATCCGCGCTACATCGGTCTCGGCGACGCGAAACGCGCGGCGTCGGATATGACATGGGAGCAGCCCTGGGGCGAACAGCGGCTGATCCGCGACCATCACAGCGAGCTGCGCGTCACGCTCGCGGGCGATACGCCGCTCAGCAAGGCGGTGGGCGTGACCTTCCGCCTCTTCGACGATGGTTTCGGCTTCCGCTATGATTATGGCGCGATCCCGGCGGGGCAAGCGGTCGCGGTAACCTCCGATCATAGCCAGTTCCGCACTATCGGCGCCTATCAGGCATGGTGGTACGAAGGGTTGGGCCAGGAACGCGACGAATATCTGTATACGCAGACCGACGCGCGGCGTGTGACGCTCGCCGAGACGCCGCTGACGCTGAAGGGCGACAATGGGCTGTATCTGAGTTTTCACGAGGCAGCGCTCTTGGATTTTCCCTCGATGCTGCTCGCCGGCGATGGCGCGGGCGGCTATAATGCTTGGTTGATGCCATGGCCCGACGGGACGCTCGCGAAAAAGACCGGGCCGTTCACGACGCCGTGGCGGACCGTGCTCGTCGGCGAGAGCCCCGCGGCGCTCGCCGACAGCCGCATCACGCTCAACCTCAACGAACCGAGCCAGCTTCCGGACGTCGGGAAATGGTTCAAGCCCGGCAAATATGTCGGGGTGTGGTGGGAAATGCACCTCGAGAAATCGACGTGGGGCAGCGGGCCGAAACATGGCGCGACTACCGCCAATGTGAAGCGCTACATCGACTTCGCCGCCAAATATGGCTTCACCGGCGTGCTCGTCGAGGGCTGGAACAAGGGCTGGGACGGCGACTGGATCGCCAATGGCGACAAGTTCAGCTTCATCGAGGCCTATCCAGATTTCGACCTCGCCGAGATCACGCGTTATGGCAAGAGCAAGGGCGTCGGGCTGATCGGCCATCACGAGACCGGCGGCGCGATCGAAAATTATGCGCGCCAGCTCGACGACGCGCTGAAATTTTATGCCGACCATGGTGTCGCCGCGATCAAGACCGGCTATGTCCGCCACAGCGGGACGATCGTCGACGGCGCGGGCGGGCAGCAGTGGTTCGCGGGGCAATATGCGGTCGACCACCACCTCGACGTCGTGCGGCGCGCGGCGAAGCATCATATCGTCATCGATACGCACGAGCCGGTGAAGGATACCGGGCTTCGTCGCACCTGGCCGAACTGGGTGAGTCGCGAAGGAGCGCGGGGGCAGGAGTTCAACGCCTGGGGCAATCCGACGAACCCTCCCGAGCATATGACGATCCTGCCCTTCACGCGGCTGCTCGCCGGGCCCATGGATTTCACGCCGGGCATCTTCGACATTTCGCGCGGCGGCAAGGAACTGACGCGGCGCGTCCAGTCGACGCTCGCGACGCAGCTTGCCGAATATGTCGTCGTCTATTCACCGATCCATATGGCGGCCGATCTTCCGGAAAATTACGAGAAACGTCTCGACGCCTTCCAATTCATCCGAGACGTGCCGACCGATTGGGAGGTGTCGAAGACGCTGCAGAGCGCGATCGGCGACTATGTGGTTGTCGCGCGGCAGCAGCGCGGCAAAGGCGATTGGTATCTCGGCGCGATCAGCGACGAGGAAGCGCGGACGCTCGAGCAGCCACTCGCCTTCCTCGCGCCGGGCAAGCGCTATGAGGCGCAAATCTATGCCGACGGGCCAGGCGCCGACTATCGTACCAATCCCGAAGCATTGGCGATCAGCAAGCGCGTGGTGACGAACCGTGACACGCTGACGCTGTCGCTGGCACCCGGCGGCGGCGCGGCGATCAGGTTCCGCTTGCTCGACTGAACGGTCGGCCGTCCGAAAAGCGCTGGGCGCATCGAATTTATTTGGGGAGAGAGACGTGGCCCTTGCAACCCGGTCGATGAGTGAAGGCGGAGCGCTGACCGAACACACCGGGCAGCATGTCGACGCCCCCGAACTGCGCCTGTTCGTCATGGGCCTGTTCTTCATCTTCGGCGGCATCACGTCGCTCAACGACGTGCTGATACCGAAGCTGAAAGAGCTGTTCGCGCTCAACTACACACAGGCGATGCTGATCCAGTTCTGCTTCTTCGCTGCCTATCTGGTAATTGGCATTCCGGGCGCAAAGTTGGTCAAGAAGATCGGTTATATGCGCGGTGCGGTCGCGGGGCTGGTGACGATGCTCACGGGCTGCCTGCTCTTCATTCCGGCGTCGCAGACCGCGACCTATGGCCTGTTTCTCTTCGCGCTCTTCGTCCTCGCGAGCGGGGTCGTGATCGTCCAGGTCGTCGCCAACCCGCTGATCTCGCTGCTCGGCAAGCCCGAGACCGCGCACAGCCGCCTGACCTTCGCGCAGGCCTTCAATTCGCTGGGCACGACAATCTTCCCGCTCGTCGGCGCGGGGCTCATCCTCGGCTCGCTCAAGGATGTGAAGGCTGAGGATCTTTCGGGCACCGCGCTCGACGCCTATCGCGTCGCCGAGAGCCAGGCGATCGTCCACGGCTATATCGGCATCGCCGCGGCGCTCGCGGTTGTTGCAGCGGCGGTGTGGATGTTCCGCAATCGCCTGAAAGGCGAGCGCCATGAGGCGAGCAGTGGCCTTGCTGGTTTCGACCTCTTGAAGCGCCCGCGCTTCAGTTTCGGCGCGCTTTGTATCTTTCTCTATGTGGGTGCCGAGGTCTCGATCGGATCGCTGATCATCAACTATCTCGCCGAAGCGCGCGTGCTTGGCCAGCCCGAGGCGGCGGTCGGCTGGATGGTCGCGCTCTACTGGGGCGGGGCGATGATCGGGCGCTTCGTCGGGTCGGGTGTCATGTATCTCGGCGTCAGTCCGGGTAAGTTGCTCGCCGGCGTCGCGACCGGCGCGATCGCCCTGATCTTGATCTCGACGAACAGCAGCGGCCCGGTCGCGGCCTATTCGCTGCTCGCCATCGGCCTGATGAACGCGATCATGTTCCCGACGATTTTCAGCCTCGCGTCCGAAAAACTCGGGCCGCGGGCGGCCGACGGATCGGGCATCATCAATATCGCGATCTTCGGCGGGGCCGTGGTGCCGCTCGCGACTGGTGCGCTCGCCGACACTACGGGCAGCCTTGCGCTTGCGCTGCTGCTTCCCGCGGCATGCTACGCCGTGATCGCGGCCTTCGGTTACTACGCGCGGCGTCCGGCGGTCTGAGGCGGCAGCGATGCTCGATGATCTGACCGAGACGATCGGCGGCCTGCTCGACCCGCATGGTCCAGCCGTGCAGGCGGCGCAAAGCTATACCCCGAACGACTACAGCATCCATTTCTTCATGCAGATCGCGGCGATCCTGCTCGTCTGCCGGATCACCGGCTGCGCGGCGAAGAAATGGTTCGGCCAGCCGCAAGTCGTGGGGGAGATGATCGCCGGCGTGATCCTCGGCCCCTCGCTCTTCGGGCTTCTTTTTCCCGATTTTCAGGCCGCGCTGTTCCCGAAGGAGACGCGCAACATCCTCTATGTCGGTGCGCAGTTCGGGGTCGGCCTTTACATGTTCCTCGTCGGGACGACGCTGCGGCTCGATCATTTCCAGTCGAAGGCGAAAAGCGCGGCGGGCGTATCGGCGGCGGGGATCATCGTGCCCTTTCTCTTCGCCTTTGCGATCACGCCCTATCTGCTGACTATCCCAGGATTGTTCACGCCGGGCATCGGCCCGGTGAATGCGACCCTGTTCATGGGCGCGTGCATCGCGCTCACCGCATTTCCGATGCTCGCGCGGATCATCAACGAGCGCGGGCTTGCTAACACGTCGCTGGGCACGCTGTCGCTTACGGCGGGCGCGTTCGACGATGCGGTGTCGTGGTGCGTGCTGGCGATCGTGCTCGCGACCTTCGGCGGCGGACCGGGCGTTGCGCTGCTCGCAATCGTCGGGGGCGGGGCCTATGTCGCCTTCATGCTGCTCGCGGGCCGCCGCCTACTCGTGCCATTGGGGCGTGCTGTCGAGGCGAAGGGTGAGCTGACGCACACGCTCTTCGCGGTTGTGCTGATCTTCTATGCGCTGTCGGCCTTCGTCATGGACGCGGCAGGCATCCATGCGGTGTTCGGTGGTTTCCTGCTCGGCGTCTGCATGCCGCGCGGGCTGCTCACCGAAGAGATCCGCTGCAAGATCGAGCCGATGACGGTTGTGCTGCTGTTGCCGATGTTCTTCACTTACTCGGGGCTCAACACGCGGCTCGATATGGTCAACAATTGGGAGCTGCTGGCGGTCGCGCTCGGCATTCTCGCGGTGTCGATCGCGGCGAAGTTCGGCGCCTGCTGGCTCGCGGCGCGGCTTGCGGGCGAGAATAACCGCACCGCGCTCGGCATCGGCGCGCTGATGAACGCGCGCGGGCTGATGGAGCTGATCATCATCAATATTGGCCTGCAGAAAGGCGTCATCGGTCCGACGCTGTTCGCGATCATGGTGTTGATGGCGATCGTCACGACAGTGATGGCGGGGCCGTTGTTCGAGCTCGTGTATGGCCGCAAGGCGCGCGAAGCGGGTGAGCTTGGTGCGCTCGGCACCGAAGAATCCGGCGTCGTGCCCGCAGCCCCGCGCAGCGAAACCGCCTAGAGCCAAAGGGGGGCGCCTGCTGCGTGCGGCGGGCGGGTGTTGACTCATGGCATATTTGCGTGCTCGCCCATGGACGAGCTTTCGCTGTCGCAGCACTCCTGACGGAATCGGACGCGGGAGATAGCGCACAGGCGACGAACAGCACTCTGTTGCCGCAAGCCGATTGTCGGATCGCGGCCTCATCTCGATATTGCCGGCACCTTGGCCTATCAACGCATTTGCTTGGCAGTCCTCATGGAACCCGTTGGTCTCGGCATCCCCGGATGCGTGACTGGGCAGCGGGGTGAAGCTAGAGCGATGGCCGCTATCGCGGGCGCTTGGCAAGTTCGGCTTGACGCGGGTTTGACGGAATTGCCTGCACAATCATGGGCGGTCCGGTCCAGCCGATCCACATATGGAATGTGAAGAACAACCGAAACTGGAGGAGCGCCGCAACTGCTGGCGTCCGCTCTTGTTCGCGAGCGGTGGCGGCGATCTGACGCGCCGCGAATCTCCGCTTCTCTTGATCTACCGTCGAAAGCCGTCGGTCCGCAACCGGCCAGTAGCGGCCAATTGCTGTGTAATCCGCAATTCATCCCGAGCAGAAAAGTCCAAAGATTTAAATGATCTAGATCAGGACGCGACGCATGTGCGTACGCTTAGTCCCGAAAAAGATGGACTAAAAGGTGGACCGCGCAAGCGGGTGATCTACCTAAATATCTGAATTTACGCCATAATCTGGCAATGATGGTGCGGTCGAGAAGACTCGAACTTCCACGGCCTTTCGGCCACAACGACCTCAACGTTGCGCGTCTACCAGTTCCGCCACGACCGCACATCATGATGGTCCGGATCGGCTCCGGCACCAGGTAGGAGCGGGCGCCTAGCAAAGCTTTTCGGGCGATGCAAGCGGGGCTTCGCGCCTTTTATTTTTTGCAGGTGCGAAGAAGCCGTTCCTCAGCTTCCGCTGCGGCTTTGGCCGATGTCACCGAAGCGACTCAAAAGAGTCACCTTACTGTCATCGCTCTGGCGTCAGACCGTCATCGAATCACCCTAGTGGCGGCGGCACCGGGGGCGAGGCGACACTCCTCCTTCGTTTGCCGGTGGTTTTTCACTGCGCTTCTACCGCGCAACACCGGGAACGGAGACTTTCATGGCGGCCTTTGCACGCGTTCGTTTGATCATGCTTACCAGCGTGGCCTGTTCCACCCTTGCCGCCTGCGGCGCCGACGATATCGCATCGCCCGGCGAAGGCGGGACGATCATCATCAATCCGACGCCGACCCCCACGCCGACGCCGACTCCCACGCCGACCCCGACCCCGCCGTCGGTAACCCCCGCCGCTGGCTGCCCGACGATGGGCGGCGGTATCCTGACCGACAGCGGCACGATCACCAACGCGTCGATCGGCAGCTTCCGCGTCTGCACGCTTCCCGCGCGCGTCACCGCCAACTCGACGCTGCCGAAGATCGCCGGCCTCGTCTATCGCATCAACGGCCGCGTCGATGTCGGCACCGATCAGGGCCCGACCGAGGAATCGACCGATCCGACCGATGTCGTCCTGACGATCGAACCCGGCGTCATCCTGTACGGTGAATCGGGTCCGTCGTGGATCAACGTCAATCGCGGCAACCGCATCTCGGCCGTCGGCACTCCGACGCGCCCGATCATCTTCACCAGCCGCGACAACGTTCAGGGCCTGAATACCGAAAGCTCGTCGGGTCAGTGGGGCGGCGTCGTGCTGAGCGGCCGTGCGCAGATCACCGACTGCGCGTCGGGCACCGCGACGCCGGGCACCAACGCCTGCGAACGCCAGACCGAAGGCGCGGTCGATCCGGCGCTCTATGGCGGTCAGGTCAACAACGACAACAGCGGCACGATGAGCTACGTCCAGATCCGCTTCTCGGGTTACATCCTGTCGGGCAACAGCGAACTTCAGTCGCTGACGCTGCAGGGTGTCGGTTCGGCAACCCAGATCGACCACATCATGTCGTATAACAGCTCGGACGACGCGCTCGAGGTGTTCGGCGGCCATGCCCATGTGAAGCACTTCATCGGCGTGGGCGCGGAGGACGACAACCTCGACACCGACGTCGGCGCGAAGGCGAACTTCCAGTACGGCATCATCGTCCAGCGTCCGAACATCGGCGACGCGATGATCGAAGCCGATACCGACAATACGGTCGACGGCGACACGCCGCGCCAGAACACCCGCGTCGCGAACTACGTCTTCTATCAGAATTCGCAGAACGCGTCGTCGGACCAGGCGTCGATCCTGCTGCGCGGCGGCACCGACTACAGCCTGTACAACTCGCTCCTGCTCAGCCCGAACAACCCCTGCCTGCGCGTCAGCCGCGCGCAGACCGCTTCGGGTACGCAGAACACCGCGATCGACGAATTCGGCGCCCCGGTCTTCCGCTCGGTACTGATGCAGTGCTCCTCGACCAAATATATCGGCAGCGGCGTCACCGTCGCCGAAGTGCAGGCGATCTTCGGTTCGGGCTCGAACGGCAACAACGACGCCTACACGCCGACGCTGACGAGCCTCTACGTCAACGGCGCGACGGAGACCGCGGTCACGCCGTTCAACGTCGCGACGCTGAACGGTCAGACGTTCAACAGCATCGAACTGACGCGCGCCGGCTTCTTCGACAGCACGACCTACATCGGCGCTGTCAAGGACGCCGCCGACACCTGGTTCCAGGGTTGGACCTGCAACAGCGGGACGGCCAACTTCGGTACGACCAACACGGGTCTCTGCACCTCGCTGCCGACGACCTGAGGCTGCTGCTTCGACGGGAGGGGGCGGCACGTGCCGCTCCCTCTCGCATATTTTGAGTTTTTTCAGGATTTCCAGGATCCTAAGGGGTGACTGTCATGTCTAAGCCGATCCGGCTCATCAGCATGTTGTTGATTTCTACCGCGCTCGTCGCGCCCGCCGCGGCCGTGGCGCAGTCGGATCCGGCTGCGGAAACGCCCGCGCCGCCGTCAACGGATCCTGCGGCCGAAACCCCCGCCGAACCGGCAACCGACGCTCCGGCCGACGATGAGACGGATATTTCGATCCCGGGTGCCGATCTGTCGCCGCCCGAGGGCGAAATCGTCGTTACCGGCCGTCGCAGCACGAACATCGCGCGCACCGCGCCGCAGGTCGTCTCGGTGCTCGGCGCCGCCGACATCGCGCGCACGGGCGAGGGCAATATCGCCGGCGCGCTCGGCCGCGTCACAGGCCTCAGCGTCGTCGGCAACGGCTTCGTCTACGTCCGCGGCCTCGGCGACCGCTATTCGCTCGCGCTCCTCAACGGCTCGCCGTTGCCCAGCCCCGAGCCGCTGAAGCGCGTCGTCCCGCTCGACATCTTCCCCAGCAGCATCATCGCCTCGTCGCTGGTCCAAAAGAGCTATTCGGCGAACTTCCCCGGCGAATTCGGCGGCGGCGTGATCAACCTGACGACCAAGGCGGTTCCGCGCGACCCGTTCCTCCAGATCGGCGCGAGCATCGGCGGCAATTCGGAAACGACCGGCCAGCTCGGCTACACCTATTATGGCACCGGCAGCGACTGGACCGGCTTCGGCGACGGCGGGCGCAATCTGCCGTCGGCGTACAAGGCGTGGCGCGCATCGGGCCTCCGCATCAACGATCCCAGCGTGAACCAGCAGGCGATCGCGGGGCAGTTCGTCACCGCGCGCAATTCGATCGTCCAGACGAACAACGACATGCCCGTCAACTGGGGTGCGAACATCACCGGCGGCAAGTCTTGGGATATCGGCGGCACTCGCGTCGGCCTGATCGCGACGGCCGGTTACACGAGCAAATGGCGCACGCGCGACGTGACGCAGCAGACCGCGAACGCGGCTGACCTGTCGTCGCTCAATACCGACATCAACCGGGTGATCACCGACAATCGTGTCGTCGTGAACGGCCTGTTGGGGCTCAGCGCCGAGTTCGGCGAGAACAAGGTTCGCTGGACCAACCTCTATATTCGCGACACCATCAAGCAGGCGCGTCTCGGCGCCGAAGACCGGCCGCTGACGGCCGACGCGAACCCGGGCGTCAGCTTCATGTACCAGGACACCGCCTGGTTCGCGCGCCAGCTGATCGACACGCAGTTCGTCGGCGAGTTCCAGCCCTTCGACGACCTCAACGTCGACGTCCGCGCGGGCTATGCCAATTCGCAGCGCGAGGCGCCGTTCGAGCTGAGCTTCCTGTACAGCCGATCGAACAGCCCGACCGATCCGTTCGGCCAGTTCTACACCAACACGCTCAACACCGGCCAGCGTCCGGGCAGCGCGACGATCGCCTTTTCCGACCTCAACGAAAATCTTTACTCGGCCGGGGTCGACTTCACCTATGAGCTGACGCCGAGCATCAAGGCGGTGTACGGCTATGCCTACAGCGACACGAACCGCGTCACCGAACGCCGCGATTTCCTGTTTCAGGGCAACAACAATATCCCGCTCGGCGTGTCGCTGCTGCGCCCCGACCTGCTGTTGTCGCAGACGGTGATCTGTTTCCCGCCGCTCAATCCGCCGACGAACCCCAATTGCCCGGCGAACCCCAGCCCGACGGGCATCAGCCTGGTCGACAGCACCGGTTCCAACCCGACCTTCCGCGCGATCCTGCGCAACCATGCGGCCTATTTCCAGTTGCAGGCCGACCTGCTCGATGGCCTCAATATCAACATCGGGGCGCGCTACGAGACCGCGGTCGAGCGTGTCAGCGCGGTGCAGGTCTATACGGTCAATCCGACGCTGCCGCCCGATACCGATCTCCGCCGCAACTATCTGCTGCCGGCCGCGACGCTCACCTACGAGATCGAACCGCAGATGCAGATCCGTCTGAGCGGCTCTAAGACGATTGCGCGTCCGCAGTTCCGCGAACTGGTGTTCCAGTCCTATTACGACCCGGACACCAACCGTTCCTTCCAAGGCAACCCGCAGCTCGTCGACAGCCAGCTCTACAACGCAGAGGGGCGTTTCGAATGGTATTTCGCGCCCGAACAGCGCGTGTCGATCGGCGGCTTCTGGAAGAAGATCAAGAACCCGATCGAAACCTATGCCAGCATCGACGGCAACAGCGTGACGACGCGCTTCGCCAATGCTCCCGAAGCGACGCTCTATGGCGCCGAACTGGAAGTCCAGAAGCATTTCGACCTCAGCGGCTGGGGTGACTTTTTCGCCACGCGCCGCGCGGTCGTCATCGGCAACTACACCTATTCGAAGTCCGAGCTGAAGGTCGGCCCCGACGATCCGGTCAAGGCGTTCCCCTTCACCGGCGCGACGCTGGCGAGCCAGTTCTTCCGCGACGGATCGCCGCTGACGGGTCAGTCGGACCATCTGGTCAACGTCGAATTCGGCCTCGAGGATACCGAAAAGCTGTCACAGCAGACGATCCTGATCTCCTACGCGTCGGATCGCGTCACGCGGCGCGGTCCGTCGGGCCAGCCCGACATCTTCGAAAAGCCCGGCATCCAGATCGATTTCGTCGCGCGCCAGGGCATTCCGCTGTTCGGCAAGGAGCTCGAACTGAAGTTCGAGGCCCGCAATATCCTGGGCACCAAGTACAAGGAATTGCAGCAGAACGGCGACAACGTCATCTATTACAACCTCTACAAGACGGGCACGACCTTCTCGCTCGGCGGCTCGCTGAAATTCTAGGGCACCGTGGGCGCGCCATCCCGGTTTCGGGCCGGGGTGGTGCCTGCGACGAGCCGCGCAGGGTGGACTCGCCCCTCTGTCAAAAAACTGTAATCTTCCCGTCAGCGGATTGTCACCGATCGCCCCTAGGCGATTCGCGAGACGCTTTTTTCGGTTCGGGGGACAGATAGAATAGCATGGCGACGCTGATGTCCGGATCGGCCGTTCGGCTGCCGCGTGCGCTGCCGTCCTGGTTGCGCGTGAAGCGTGCGCCGCGCGACGTCGCGCCGCTGCTCCTGGTCGGCCTGCTCGGCGCCGCGTTGGTCTGGCAGGCCGTCGGTCTGCTGTGGACGCTGATCGTTCCTCTGTCACCGCTCGGCGCGTGGCAGCCGCAAACCGCCGTGATCGCATCGCTGGCCGAACGCCGCGCACTCTTCACCAGCATCGACCCCTTCTTTCGCGGTGCGGCACAGGGGCCCGCGACTGCCACCGTCACCTCGGCCGGGCTCACGCTGTTCGGGGTCAATATCAACGAGGCGACGGGCGGCGGTTCGGCGATCATCGCGGGCGAGGACGGCATCCAGAACAGCTACGCCGTCGGCGACGAGATCGCGCCGGGGCTGAAGCTGGTCGGGGTCGCCTTCGACCATGTGCTGCTCGATCGCGGCGGTGCACGCGAAAGCCTGTTTCTCGACCAGAGCGGCGGAGCGACCGCGGCAACCCCGGTATTGCCCGCGCCGACGCCCGAACCCGGCGCTGCTGCGAGCGGTGCGGCACCGGGCGGCGAGTTGTCGCCGGAGGCCTTGAAGGCGGGCGTCGCCTTCGCGCCGCGCGCCGAGAACGGCAAGGTCACCGGCCTCGTCGTGCAGCCGCAAGGCGACGGTGCGGTCTTCCGTTCGGCAGGCCTGCGTCCCGGCGACGTCATCCGCTCGGTCGGCGGGCGCCCGATCGGTTCGGCCGCCGACGCCGCCGCGCTCGCCAACCAGCTGTCGCCCGGCGCCCGCATCTCGATCGAGGTCGAGCGCGGTGCGAGCGTCGTGCCGATCGCCCTCATCCTTTCGAAATAACAGAGAAATATGCGCCTCAAACTGTCCCTGATGCTCGCCGCAGCCCTCGTCTCCGCCACGCCGGGGCCCGCGTTCGCGCAATATACGCTGAACGTCCGCGACGCCGACATCCGTGCCTTCATCCAGGATGCGGCGCGGATCACCGGGCGCACCTTCGTCATCGACGGGCGCGTCAACGGCAAGGTCTCGGTCGTCACCGACCGGCCGCTGTCGCGCAGCGAATATTTCGAAATCTTCCTGTCGACCTTGCGCTCGAACGGGCTCGTCGCGGTGCCGGGTCCGAACGGCGCCTATCGTATCCAGCCGATCGACGGCGCCGCCGCGCAACCCGGACGGATCGGCAGCGGCGGCGCGGCGCAGAACCAGTTTGTGACCGAGATCATCCGTCTGAAGCATATCGATGCGGTCGCGGCGATCGAGACGCTTCGCCCGCTGGTCAGCGCGCAGGGCTCACTGACTGCGAACCGCAACGCGAACAGTCTTGTCGTTGCCGACTTTGCCGACAATATCCGCCGCATCCGCGCGTTGGCGGCAAGCATCGATCGCGACACCTCGTCGAGCCAGATCGTGACGCTGAAGAATGCCGGTGCGCGCGAGATCGCCGCCGCGCTGACCGCGCTTGTCCCGGCGGCAGGCGAGGGCGCCCGCGCCCCGCTTGCGATCGTGCCGATCGACAGCAGCAACGCGATCGCGTTGCGCGGTGATCAGGCGCTCGTCGCGCGCTTCGTCTCGATGGCGAACGATCTCGATGCGAAGGCCGCGGGCGGGACCGAGCTGCGCGTCTATTGGCTTGAGCATGCCAATGCCGAAACGCTGCTGCCAACCTTGCAGCAGCTTGTCGGCGGCGGCAGCGATCCGGCGCAGAAGGCGGGCCTTCCCCCCGCTTCTTCATCGTCCTCGACCGGCGGCAGCACGTCCGCACCGACCGCCGCTCCCGCGACGACCACGCCGACCTCGGTCAGCGGATCGGGCGGCAGCATCGCGACGCGCGGCCCCGCGATCGTCACGCGCTACGAAGGCGCGAACGCGATCATCGTCGCGGCGAACAGCGAAGTGCAGCGCATGCTCGGCGAGCTGATCCGCCAGCTCGACAGCCGCCGCGAACAGGTGCTCGTCGAGGCGATCGTCGTCGAGATCGGCGACGATGCCGCCAAGCGCCTCGGCGTCCAGTTCCTGCTCGGCGGCAAGAATATCCCGTTCGTCGCGACCAACTACAGCAATGCGCAGCCGAACATCTTCACGCTCGGCGGCGCCTATGCGGCGAACCGGCTGTCGCAGGAAACGACGACGGTCAACGGCAACACGACGGTGACGCAGACGAACAGCGCGCTCGGCAACAGCCTGCAGGAAGCGGCGGCCGCATCGCTGCTCACCGCGACCGGCGGTTTCGCGGGGTTCGCGGGAGACATCGGCAAGAACACGATCTTCGGCGCGATTATCAATGCGGTGAAGTCCGACACGACGTCGAACCTGCTCGCGACCCCGCATATCGTCACGCTCGACAATCAGGCGGCGAAATTCCTCGTCGGGCAGGAGGTGCCGATCACGACGGGCGAGGCGCTTTCGGACAATTTCGACAACGCCTTCCGCACCGTCCAGCGCGAAGAGGTCGGCATCAAGCTGGAGGTCACGCCGCAGGTCAATGGCGCGGGCGAGGTCAAGCTGTTCCTGCGCCAGGAAGTATCGAGCGTCGCGGGACCGGTGTCGTCGCGCAACAGCGACCTGATCCTCAACAAGCGCTCGTTCGAGACCGTGCTCACCGTCGACGACGGCGAAATCCTCGCCATCGGCGGCCTGCTCAACGACGACGAGCGCAAGACGATCGAGCGCATCCCGTTGCTCAGCGACATTCCGCTGATCGGCGAATTGTTCAAGTCGCGCAGCCGCTCGCGCTCGAAGACGAACCTGATGGTCTTCATCCGCCCGACGGTGCTGCGCAACCGCGAGGACAATGCCGCGCTCACCGCGCGCCGGTACGGCTATATCCGCGACTTCCAGTTGCAGCGGAATCCGGACGAAGAACCCGCGATCGACACGCTGGTGCGCGACTATATGGGCGCGGTTCCGCCCGTGCCGGTCGCGCCGACCGCGGCCGATGTCACCATTGGCCCGGTCAACCTGCCCGAACTGCGCGGCCCCGACGGCAAGGTGATCAGCACCGACGTCCCGCCTTCGGTTTCGCAAGCGCCTGCACCCCCGCCCGGAGACTATCCGTGACCGACATCGAACCGGCGGCGCCTCCCCCGGCGCCGGTAGATATTCCTTACGGCTTCGCGCGAAGCCATGGCGTCGTCATCGCGCAGGACGGCGAGGGCCGCTGGCTCGCCACCTTGCGCGAAGGCAGCGACCCCGCGGTGCTGATCGAGGTGAAGCGCTATCTCGCGGCGCCGATCCGCGTCACCACTGCGAGCGCGGCCGATTTCGACCGGCTGCTCTCCGATCATTATGCCGTCGATGCCTCGGCCGCGGCGATGGCGGGGACACTCGACGGCAGCGACCTCGAACTCGGTATCCCCAGCGCCGAGGATCTGCTCGACAGCGCCGACGACGCGCCCGCGATCCGGCTGATCAACGCGATCATCGCCGAAGCCGTCCGGCAGGGCGTCAGCGACATCCATATCGAACCCTATGAAAGCGGGCTGGTCGTGCGGATGCGTACCGACGGCGTGCTGCGCGAGCATCTGCGCATGCCGCCGCACGTCGCGCCGGTCGTCGTCAGCCGCATCAAGGTGATGGCGCGCCTCGACATCGCCGAGCGCCGCGTGCCGCAGGACGGCCGCATCGCGCTGACGCTGGCGGGCAAGGCGGTCGACGTCCGCGTCTCGACGCTGCCGAGCCGCGCGGGCGAGCGCGTCGTGATGCGTATTCTCGACAAGGATACGGCGGGGATCGATTTCGACGTCCTCGGCCTGTCGGGCGAAGCCGACCGCATTTTGCGCGAAGCGCTGGCCGAACCCAACGGCATCATCCTCGTCACCGGCCCGACCGGATCGGGCAAGACGACGACGCTCTATGCGGCGCTGAAGCAGCTCAACGACGGTCAGCGCAACATCCTGACCGTCGAGGATCCGGTCGAATATGCTGTCGACGGCATCGGCCAGACACAGGTCAATGCCAAGGTCGGGCTCGATTTCGCCGCGGGCCTCCGCGCGATCCTGCGCCAGGACCCCGACGTCGTAATGGTTGGCGAAATCCGCGATCGCGAGACCGCCGACATCGCGGTGCAGGCGTCGCTGACGGGGCACCTCGTTCTCTCGACCGTTCACACTAACGATGCGGTCGGCGCGATCACGCGCCTGAAGGACCTGAAGGTCGAGCCCTTCCTGCTCGCCTCGACGCTGCGTGCGGTGCTCGCACAGCGCCTCGTCCGCAAGCTCTGCGACCATTGCCGCGAGCCGGTGCAGGCCGACAACAGCGTCGCCGCGATGCTGGGGCTCGACATCGGCACCGTCGTCTGGCGGCCGAAGGGCTGCGACCAGTGCGGGCATACGGGTTACAAGGGCCGCATCGGCGTGTTCGAGGCGATCAAGGTCGATGAGACCGTACGCCGCTATATCTACGCCGGCGGCGACGAATCGATGATCGCGAAGCACGCCTTTCTGAAGGCGCCGACGCTGGCGTCGGCGGCACGGTCGATGGTCGCCAAGGGACTGACGACGCCTGAGGAAGCGATCCGCATCGCGCGGCGCGAGGATGTCGATGCCTGATTATCGCTATGTGGCGATCGATCCGCAGGGCCGCCAACGCAAGGGGCGGCTGACCGCCGCGAACGACGATGCCGCGCGCGCCGATCTGGTCCGCCGCAAGTTCCATATCGTCGCGGTCGAGGAGGCAGGAGCGAAGCCTGCCACCGGCCGCTCGCTGCTCGCCTTTCGCCGGAACAAGCTCGCGTCGAAGGAGCTTGCGCTTTTCACCCGGCAGCTTGCGACGCTTGTCGAGGTCGCTCCGCTCGAAGAGGCGCTGCGCACGCTGACCCGGCAGAGCGAAGCCGAAAGCGCGCGTGCGGTGATCGCCGACGTTCATGCCGGGCTGCTCGAAGGCCGCCGCCTTGCCGATGCGATGGCGCGCCAGCCGGGCAGCTTTCCGCCGCTCTATCGCGCGATGGTCGCGGCGGGCGAGACGACGGGCAGTCTGACGACGATCCTCGCGCGCCTTGCCGACCTGCTCGAACGGCAGGCCGAGGTGCGCGGCAAGCTGATCGCGGCGCTCGCCTATCCGGTGGTGCTGGCGATCGTCGCGATCGGCATCGTGGCGGCGCTGATGATCTTCGTCGTCCCGCGCGTTGTCGAACAATTCACCGACGTCGGTCAGCAATTGCCGTTCCTGACGCGCGCGGTGATCGCGATTTCCAGCTTCGCGGCGAACTGGTGGTGGCTGATCGCGCTGCTCATCGCGGCCCTGACTTTCGGCTGGGTGACCGCGATGCGCCGCCCGGCGTTCAAGGCCGCAGTCGACGGGCGCCTGCTGCGTCTGCCGCTTTTCGGGCGGCTGCTCCGCGATCTTTATGCCGCGCGCTTCGCGCGTACGCTCTCGACGATGGTGTCGAGCCGGCTTCCGCTCGTCGAGGGGCTGCGCCTCACCGTGCCGACGATCCGCAACAGCGCGCTCGCGATCGCGACCGCGGGCATCGTCGATCAGGTGCGCGCCGGCGGCAGCCTGTCGGCCGCGCTCCGCGATGCCGGCGTCTTCCCGCCGCTGCTCGTCTATATGACCGCGAGCGGCGAAAGCGCGGGGCGGCTCGAGCAGATGCTCGAACGCGCCGCCGACTATCTCGAACGCGAGTTCGACCGTTTCACTGCCGCGTCGATGGCCCTTCTCGAACCTGTCATAATTGTCGTTATGGGGTCGTGCGTCGCACTCATCATCCTCGCCATCCTGCTGCCGATCCTCCAGTTGCAGAACCTCGCAGGGCTATAATAATATGTCGCTCATGAAGCTTTTCTTCCGCCTGATGCTCGATCCGTCCTTTACCAATCAGGCGCGACCCGTCGCGCGGCGCCGGAAGGACGAACGCGGCTTCACCCTGACCGAGCTGATGGTCGTGATCTTCATCATCGGCCTGCTCGCCACGGTCGTGATGATCAACGTCCTGCCGAGCCAGGACAAGGCGATGGTGACGAAGGCCAAGGCCGATATCGCGACGCTCGAAAGCGCGCTGGAGCAATATCGCCTCGACAATCTGGCCTATCCCGCAACGACCGACGGTCTCAATGCGCTGACCACGCCGCCGCCTGCGCTCGCGCAGCCCGAGCGCTATCGTCGCGGGGGTTATATCAAGAAGCTGCCGCAGGATCCCTGGGGCCGCCCCTATAATTATCAGGCGCCCGGTGCGAACGGAAAGGCGTTCGAGATCTGGTCGATGGGCGCCGACGGTGCGCCCGGCGGGACCGACGACAATGCGGATATTCGCGCAGACGGCTAAGCGGCGCTTGTCCGTCTGGGCCCCCGCCTTCGCGAGGGCGCGCTGCCCTGACGGTCAGCGCGGCTTCACGCTCGTCGAACTGATGGTCGTGATCGCCATCATGGCGCTCGCGGCGACCGCCGTCGTGCTCACCATCCCCGGCGAAGAACGCACCGTGCGGAGCGAAGCCGATCGGCTCGCGGCGCGGCTCGCCGCGGCGCGCGACGTCGCGGTGATCGAGGGGCGCAGCGTCTCGGTCAATTTCGCGCCGTCGGGCTATGGCTTCGAACGCCGTATCGAAGGAACGTGGCAGCCGCTGCCGGGCCGCGCCTTCGAACAGCGCAATTGGCCGTCCGACGTCCGCTTCGTCGCGGGCGACGGGCAGGGGACGGCGCGCATTCTGTTCGACCGCATCGGCACCAGCCCGACCCCGCAGGCGGTCGTGCTGGCGGGCGGCGACGCGCGCGAGGTCGTGCGCGTCTCGGCGACCGGGGAGGTCAGCCGTGGCGAATGACGAGCGCGGCTTCACGCTGCTGGAGATGCTCGTCGCGCTCAGCATCATCAGCATCGCGGCGCTGACGCTCGTCCGCCTCGACGCCTATGCGGTGCGCACCGCAGGCGATCTCGACGAAAGCACGATGGCGGGGATCGTCGCGCAGAACCGCGCGGTCGAACTGTGGACCGACCCGTCGCCACCGACGATCGGCACCAGCGCGAGCAGCGTCGCCAACGCCGGGCGCAACTGGCGCATCGAACAGCGCGTCGCGAAGACCGCCGACGACGGCCTGCTGCGCATCGACCTGATCGTCCGGCCCGAAAGCGGCAACGGACAGGCGGCGCTCACGATCATCAGGCCGTCGCGATGAGAGGTCTTCGCACCCTTTCTCCGTTTGCCCTGAGCTTGTCGAAGGGCCGTCCTTCCTTTGATCGTCTAGAAGAGAGCGGTGCTTCGACAAGCTCAGCACGAACGGAGGTTGGGATAGGCCAACGCGGCTTCACCCTCGTCGAAATGCTCGTCGCACTGTCGATCTTCGCGGTGATCGCGGCGATGGGCGTCAGCCTGCTGCGCAGCAGCGTCGATACACAGGATGCGGTGCAGGCGCGGCTCAAGGGGATGAGCGGAATGAACCGCCTCCGCGCGGTCATGGCGAACGACCTCGCGCAGGCGGTGCAGCGCTCGACGCGCGGGCAGGCGGGCGAGCCGGTGCCGGCCTTCGTCGGGTCGGCGAACGGCTTCGCTTTCGTCCATGCCGGCGCGGCGTCGCTCGACGGCAGCCCGCGGCCGAATGTCGAGCGCGTCGGCTACGCGCTGACCGGTGGGGAGTGGCGGCGCGCGACGCAGCCGATGCTCGACGGCAGTTCCTTGTCGGACGGAGACCGGCTGATCGGCGACGTCACCGCAGTCGCGGTGCGCTACCGCGACGCGCAGGGAAACTGGACGCAAAGCTGGAACAGCGATCCGGTCGACCGGCTGCCGCGCGCGGTCGAGGTGCGACTGACCCGCGCGGGACGCGCGCCGCTGACGATGCTGTTCCTGACCGGCCCGACCTTGCCGCCTCCCGCGACGGGAGCGCCCCCGGCATGACACGCTCCCCGACAGACGAACGCGGCGCGGCGCTGCTGACGGTGTTGCTGCTCGTCGCGGTGATGGCGGTGATCGCTGCGACCGCGCTCGACCGGCTGACGCTCGCGACGCGGATCGCGGGCAGCGCGGCGACGGTCGATCAGGGCCGCGCCTATACTTTCGCCGCCGAGCAGATCGCGCTCCGCCGCGTCAACAATCTGATGTCGCGCGATGCGACGCGGCTCACCAACGACAGCGGCTGGCTCGGCCGCGACTTCACCCTGCCGCTGCCGGGCGGGCAGGGGCGGGCGAAGCTCACCGACGCCAATAATTGCTTCAATCTCAACAGCCTCGTCGCCGAGGTGACGCCGGGTAAATACAGCCAGCGTTCGGGCGCGATGGGGCAATTCACCGAGCTGATGAAGCTCGTCGGCGTGGGCGACAGTCAGGCGCTGCAGATCGCCGGCGCGGCCGCCGACTGGATCGACAGCGACAGCAACGACGGCCCGCTCGGCGCCGAGGACAATGTCTATCGCGGCATGCAGACGAGCTATCTCGCCGCGAACCGCAAGATGGCCGACGTCAGCGAACTGCGCGCGGTGCGCGGGGTGACGCCGAAAATCTATGCGCAGCTCAAACCCTGGGTCTGCGTGCTGCCCGTCACCGATCCGGTGAAGCTCAACGTCAACACGCTGACGCCCGAACAGGCGCCGCTGATCGCGATGCTGATTCCGGGCAAGATCACGATCGCGAACGCGCGGGCGGCGCTAGCCGCACGGCCTGCAGGCGGCTATGGCAGCAGCGTGCGATTCTGGGAGGGCCGGGTCTTCGAAGGCGTCGAGCCGCCGCAGGATGTTGCCGAACAGGCCGGAGTGACGAGCCGCTGGCTGGCGCTGACGACGAATGTGACGATGGGGGACGGGGTTTTGACGGCAAGATCGCTCATCGACGCGAACGGCGGCGCGGCCAGCGCCGGCCAGGCCGCGCCCATGGTCGTCCGCCGCGACTGGGGCGACAGCGACTGATATGGCCCGCACGCTGGTCCTGTGGCTGCCTTCGCTGGCAGCACTTTCGGGCGAGGACGAACCCCGCCCCGCATGGCTGCGCGTCGACGACGGCGTCATCGTCGATTCGGGGCAGGACGACGGCTGGGTCGATGCATGGGAAAAACCCCAAGACGACACCAACGACGACCGGCTGATCGCGCTCGCCCCGGCGGCCGATATCCCGCTGCGTTGGTATCACTATCCCGATGCGGCGCCTGCGCAGGCCGCCGCCGCGGCGCGCCTCGATGCGCTGCGCGACAGTCTTGGCGAGGCGTCGGCGCTGCATGTGGTTGCAGGCCAGCCCGCCGAGGCAGGGCAGGCGGTTCCGGTTGCGGTGACGACGCATGGTGCGATGACCGTATGGACCGACTGGCTGAAGGCGCGCGGTCTTAGCGCCGCAGCGATCATTCCGTCGGCCGCAACGGTTCCGCCGCCTGAACCCGATATGCTCTGGACCGCCGAGGTAGGCGGCGAAGCGATCGTGCGTACAGCCGACCGCGCTTTCCTGTCCGATCCCGAGCTCGATCCGCTGATTGCCGGCGAACGGACGATCGCGCCGCTGCCCGCCGAGCCGATGCGCGAGGCGTTGCTGCTGTCGCTGGTCGCTCCGCCGCTCGATCTGCTGAGCGGTGCGTGGAAGCCGAAGCGGAGCTGGTCGGTCGATCCGGCGCTCGTGAAGCTTGCGAAGCGGCTGCTGATCGCACTCGTAGCGGTGAGCGTGCTGATCCCGATCATCTATGCCGTGCGGCTGATGTCCGATACCAGCCGCGCCGACGAAGCGGCGGTTGCGACGGCGAAAAAGGCCGGCGTCACCGCAAGCGATGCCGCGGCTGCCGAAGCCGAACTCGATCGCCGGCTTGCCACCGCGGGCGGCGGGCCGCTCGCCTTCTCGGTCCCGGCCTCGGCGCTCTATGACGCGATGCGCGATACGCCGGGCGTGTCGCTCAAGACGCTGGCGCACCGTACTGACGGCACGCTGACGACGACGCTTGCGGCGCCGCGCGTCGATGACATCAACAAGGTGCTGCTCGCGCTGCAGGCGCGCGGCTATCGCATTACCGCGCAGCCGATGGCGGGCACCGACGGCCAGCAGATGGCCAATGTGACGATCCGGGCGGTGCCATGATGGACGGCGTGAAGAACTGGTGGAGCGGACTGTCGACGCGCGAGCGCTGGCTCGTCGGCGTTGCCGGGGCGCTTGCACTCGCGGTGCTCGGCTGGGCGCTCGGGCGTCCGGCGGCGGCCGCTTTCTTCGACCTTGAGACGCAGCACCGCGCAGCCGTCGAACGCGAAGGGCGTGTTGCCGCGAAGGTACAGTTGCTGAGCCAGCGTCCGGCGAAGTCGGTCGCGGCTGCCATCGACGCGGTCGCGATCGACCAGTATCTGGCGCAATCGGCGGGCGAGATCGGGCTGACGCTCGACCGCAACGAGCCGCGCGGCGACCGGCAGGCGACGATCGCGATCGCGACCGCCAAGGCGCCCGTCCTCACCGACTGGCTCGCAGGGCTGGAAGCGCAGGGTTTCGTCGTCGACCAGCTCACGATCACGCCTGCTGCCGACGGCACCGTCGGGATGACGGCCGAACTTCGGAAGGGCGGCCAATGAGTGTGCGGCGGCGCTGGATCGTCGCGGCGGGGCTGCTCGCTCTGTTGCTGATCGTCGCGACCTTCCCGATGCGGCTCGCGCTGTCGCTGTCGGGCGCATCGGACGCGGGCATTTCGGCGCGCGAGATTCGCGGGTCGGTATGGTCGGGGGCGCTGATCGATGCGCGGCTCGGCGCACTGCCCCTCGGATCGGTGCGCGCGAGCCTGTCGCCGCTGGCGCTGCTCGGCGGCGATACCGAACTCAGCTTCGAGCGTGCCGACCAGCGGCTCGGTCCGCTCGCGGGACGCCTGCACGGCAGCAACCCGCGCGGCATGTCCGACGTCAATGGCACGACCTCGCTTGCGGGCGGCCTCGGGCTGATCCCCGCCGACACGATCCGCTTCGAAGGCGCGACGATCCGCTTCGACGCGGCGGGAAAGTGCGTCGAGGCGAGGGGGCGCATCCAGCTGTCGGTCGCGGCGCCCATCGCGGGGCTTGATCTGTCGCAGGGACTTTCGGGCCCGCTCAGCTGTGCAGGCGGCCGCGCGCAGGCGGCGCTCGCCAGCCAGTCGGGGATGGAACGGCTGACGCTCGGCTTCGACGGGCAGGGCAACTATCGCGCGCAGTTCGCGATCAACGTCGACCGCGACCCGGCGATGGCGGCCGCGCTCGCGGTGCTCGGGTTCAAGCCCGGATCGAACGGCTTCGTGCTGGCGACATCGGGCCGCTTCTGAGGTGCCGATCGCGGACGCCTTGCCGGTCGGCGCGGGCGTTTTTCTGGCAGGGCTGATCGGGCTCCTTTTCGGCAGCTTCATCGCGACGCTGGTTTTGCGCTGGCCTGCGGGGCGCTCGATCCTCGGGCGCTCGCAATGCGACGGGTGCGGGCGCAATCTCGGTCTGCTGGATCTGGTGCCGCTCCTTTCGGCATTATGGACAAGTGGGAAATGTCGGACGTGCGGCGGGCGTATCGACCCGTTCCACTGGCGCGTCGAGCTGGGCTCGGGACTGATCGGTGTTACTGCACTCGCTGCCTTCCCGGGCACCGCCGGCTGGCTCTGGGCGCTGTTCGGCTGGCTTCTGCTGCCCCTCGCGCTGCTCGACGCGCGCCATTTCTGGCTACCCGACCGGTTGAATGCCGTGCTCGCGATTGCCGGATTGCTGCTCGCCGGGCCGATGCTCGGCACGCTGCTGCTCGACCGCTGGATCGGTACGCTCGCGGGCGGCTTGATCCTCGCCGCGATCGCATGGGGCTATCGGCGTGTGCGGGGTAGCGACGGCATGGGCGGCGGCGATCCGAAACTCGTCGCGGCGATCGGCGCGTGGCTCGGATGGCAGGCGCTGCCGTTGCTGTTGCTGTTGGCCAGCCTCGGCGGGATCCTGTGGGCGCTTGCCCAACGAAAAGGGGACCAGCCGCTTGCCCTGCGGCGGGTCCCCTTCGGTCTCTTTCTGTGCGCCGCGGCGTGGGCCGCGGTGCCGCTATCGACGCTGATCAGTTCCCGATAACGACGGTCACCGCGCGGCGGTTCTGCGCCCAGGCTTCCTCGTTCGAGCCGAGCGCCGCAGGGCGTTCCTTGCCATAGCTGATGACCTGGATGCGGTTGGGGTCGACGCCCAGCGTCGAGAGATAGTTTTTCGCGGCATTGGCGCGGCGTTCGCCGAGTGCGATGTTGTAATCGCGCGTGCCGCGTTCATCGGCATGACCCTCCAGCGTGACGCGGACGGCGGGATAGCGCGCCAGCCACTGCGCCTGGGTCTGCAGCGTCGTCTGATCCTGCGCGTCGACATTATACTGGTCGAGATCGAAGAAGATGCGGTCGCCCATGGCGCCGACGCTCACCAGGAAGTCTTCCTGCGACCCCGGGACGACGCCGGTGCCGGTTCCGGTGCCCGTGTCGGTACCGCTGCCTTCGGGCGCGGGCGGAAGCGTATCGGGAGCTTTTTTCGCACAAGCCCCAACAGTCAGCATGGTGATCGCCGCGATCATCGCGGTGGTTTTGCGTATCGTCATGTTTCTGTCCTCTTGTAGTTGCGTCTTCAGTCGTGCGGTTCGCGGATTAACTCAAGTTGAACCCCGCGGTTTTCCTTTGGTTCCGACTCCCCGTCAGGGCAGGATCGGCCCCCAGCTGGGGTCCGAACCATCCTGCGGGGTCGGCAGGCGGCGCAGGTTCACGCCGGTCAGATCGACCTGCCACAGCTGCGATTTGCCTTCCCTGCCGGGCGAGGTGCGGAAGAATTGAATGACGCGGCCGTTCGGCGACCAGGTCGGCGCCTCGTCCTGCCAGCTGTTGGTCAGCAGGCGCTGGCCGCCGCCCGAAGGCGTCATGACGCCGACGCGGAACTCTCCTCCGCCCATCTTCGTGAACGCGATCAGGTCGCCGCGCGGCGACCATTCGGGGGTGGCATAGCGTCCGCCGCCGAAGCTGATCCGCTGCTGGTTCGATCCGTCGATGTTCATCGTATAGATTTGCTGACTGCCCGAGCGGTCGCTTTCGAACACGATCTTCTTGCCGTCGGGCGAGAAGCTGCCGCCGACGTCGATCCCCGGGGTGCTCGTCAGCCGCACCGGCGTGCCGCCCTCGGCCGAGATACGATAGATGTCGGTGTTGCCGCCGACCGCCATCGAATAGAGGATCTGGCGGCCGTCGGGCGACCATCGCGGCGCAAAGGTCGCATTGGCGCTTTCGGTAACCAGCTTCTGGCTGCCGTTCGTGACGTCATAGATGAACACGCGGACGCGATTGTTCAGATAGGAGACGTAGACGATCTTCTTGTAATCGGGCGAAAAGCGCGGGCTGATAGCCAGCGCCTGACCGTTGGTGATGAAGCGGTGGTTACCGCCGTCCGAATCCATGATCGCAAGCCGCTTGATGCGGTTCCCCTTGGGGCCGCTCTCCGCGATGTACGCGACGCGGCTGTCGAAGAAGGGCGATTCCCCCGACAGGCGCGAATAGATGGCGTCGGCGCATTTGTGCGCAGCGCGGCGCCAGTCGCCGGGCTGGATCTCGAAACCCTGGCGGACGAGTTCGGTGCCGAGCGCGGTGTCGTAGAGGTAGCAGCCGACGACGAGCCCGCCGGTGCCGCTTGCCTGCACGAAGCCGTGGACGACATTGTCGGCGTTCTTCGCTTGCCAGTCGGCGAAGTTCGGCGCGCGGACCTCGGCCATGCTGATCGCGCGAACGCTGCCGGGGCCGAGCGGCGCATAGAGACCGCTACGCTCGAGGTCGGCGGCGATGACTTCGGCGACCTGACGGCCAAGGGTGTCGGTGCGCAGGCCCGCCACATTGGTGACCGCGGGGGTTGCGAAGGCTGGCACGGCGATGACGGTGCGTTCGGTCGAGACCTCGGCCACGACCTCCGCGGTTCGCGGGGCCTCGGTTGTCGTCGCGGGCGGCGTTTGCGCTGCCGCGGGGAGCGCCGAAACGGCACCGAGCGCCGAAGCGAGAAGAGCGAGCCGGAGGGTCAGCGGTTTCATCACATTCCTTTCGCGCGGAAGGTCACATCCCAGACCCTCCATTGATCATAATATTCGTCGGGCAAGTCGAAGGGCGAGGCCTGGCGGATGGAGCGTTCCGCGCGTTCGATGAACAGTTTTTGCTGCGGCGCATTGCTGTCGGTCTTGCCTGACAGTTCGCCGACCTGGCTGACGCTGGTCACGCGCCCGTCACGGCTGAGCTGGATGCGGAGCACGACGCGCAGCTGGTCGATATCGACCCCCGACGGCACGTTGCGCCGCCAGTAGGGCAGAATCTTGCCGTCGATCGCGACATCGATCGACCGCTTGACCTCGGCCGCGGTCGTCGCGGCGGGCGCGCCCTTGATCTGCGTCGACTTCGTCGGTCCCTTGCTGAGGCCGTCGACGATCCCGTCGAGCCGTCCGGTCGGGCGCGTCGTCGTCTTCTTGGGCGGCGTGGTCGCTTTCGGCGTCGCTTTCGGCACCGCCTTTTGCGCAGCAGGAGGGGTCTTCTTGGGCGTCACCACCGGACGCGCGACCTGTTTCGGGGCAGGCGCGGGCGTCGGCCGTACCACGGGCTCGGGCACCGGCGGCGTCGGCACGGGTTCGGACACGGCAATGTCTTCGGAATCTTCCTCGCCCACCCGCGCGGCGGGCGGGGTTTCGGTGATCACCGGCGCGCTCGATTGCGGCGCGGTCTCGGCGACCAGATCGACCTCCATCGGCGGGTTGTCGAAGCGCCGGTCGCCGGCCGTCCATTGCACCGACAGCAGGCCGATCACCACGATATGCAGCAGCACCGCGATGGCGATGCCCGCATTCTGGTTCCCCCCTCGTGCTGTTGTGGCAGCCATGGTCCCGAGCCTATTGGCCGCTGCCTGAACCGTCGGTGACCGCTGCCTCGGCCGCCGTGGCTCCTTCGGCGCCCGTGGTGACGAGCGCGATACGCGTCAGCCCGGCGCGGTTCAGTTCGCCCATGATCCGCATCACACGGCCGTAATCCAGGCCCTTGTCGGCGCGCAGCATGATCTGGCGCGGCCTGTCCTTGCCCTCATTCTCGCGTGCGATCGCGTCGAGGCGGGCAGGGAGTTCGGCCTCGGGCACGACCTGGTCGCCAAGATAGATGGTGTCGTCGGCGTTGATCGACAGCTGCACGGGCTCCTGCTCTTCGGTCTCCACCGGCTTCGCGCGGCTTTCGGGGAGGTCGATCGGGACCGCCGAGGCGAGCAGAGGCGCCGTGATCATGAAGATGATGAGCAGCACCAGCATGACGTCGACAAGCGGCGTGACGTTGATCTCGGACATCGGCGCGCGGCGTCCGCCGCGCCCGCGTCGCCGTCCGCCCGCGCCGCCGGAAGGGCCCGACATCGCCATCAGGCGTCCACCTCGAGCTCGCGGCTGAACGTCGCGTGCAGCCCGTCGGCGAAGCGGCCCAGCCGCGATTCGAGCCGGTTCAACCGCTGCGAGAAGGCGTTGTACGCGATCACCGCCGGGATTGCCGCGAACAGGCCGATCGCGGTGGCGAACAATGCCTCGGCGATACCGGGCGCGACGACGGCAAGGCTGCTGTTATTCTCGGCGGCGATCGCCGTGAAACTGCGCATGATGCCCCAAACGGTTCCGAACAGGCCGACGAAAGGCGCGACCGACCCGATCGTGGCGAGCGTCCCGATCTTGTCGGCAAGCCGGTCGACTTCGCCCGCAACCGCCGAATTCATCGCGACACCCAGCCGCTCGCGCGTGCCTTCGCGATCGATGTTCCGGCCCTTGGTCGAGCGGCGCCATTCGCCGATCCCTGCCGCCAGCACCTTGGCGCTCGGCAGCTCCTCGCCGCTGTTCTTGTCGTAGAATTTGTCGATATTCTCGGCACGCCAGAAATCGCGTTCGAACTGATCCGACGCGCGCATCATCTTGCCGACGCTGCGGCCGTGCGTGAAGATCACTGCCCAGACATAGATGGAGGCCGCGAGCAATCCGATCATCACTGCTTTCACGATGATGTCGGCCTGCAGGAACAAAGCGACGGGGGACAGCGTCGCGGCGTCGGCGGCCAGCTTGATATTGTCTAGCAAGGGAAAGTCTCTCCATTCATGATGGCGGTAAAGCGCTCGGCCCAGCCCGCGGGTTGGCGCCGCGGCCGGCCTTCGGGCGACAGGAACGCCGCGGTAACACGGCCCTCGGTAAGCGTGTCGGAGCTTAACGCGTCCGATAAGCGAAGGATGCGCTGCGCGATGATCACGCTCGCGCCGCGCACCGCTTCGACGGTGCTGACGACGAGGATGTCGTCGTCGAGCTTTGCGGGACTGCGATATTTGATGGTCAGATCGGTGACCGCCCACGCGCCTTCGCCGCCTTCCATCGCGGCGCGCTGGTCGATGCCGGCCAGGCGCAGCATGTCGGAGCGCGCGCGCTCCATATAGCGCAGGTAATTGGCGTGATAGACGATGCCCGACAGGTCGGTGTCCTCGAAATAGATGCGCGCGCGATAATGGTGCGCGGCCCCGACGAAGGCGCCGGGGACGAAGGGTGGAGGAACATCGGCCATCTGGTTAACCGATAGCGATTGGGCGACTCGTCGCAAACCCCTGTTCAACGGTTCGTCGCACCTGAGGGCCGGTTGGTGGAATGAAAGGCGCAGGAATCCGGCCTATTTCCCGGCTATTTGCTGGTGTCGAAAAGTCCGTCCTGCGTGCCTTGCGGCGGATTCAGCCTCAAGTGTTTCCACGCGCTGGCGTTGAGCATTCGCCCGCGCGCGGTGCGGGCGATGAGGCCAGCCTGCAGCAGATAGGGTTCGATCACATCCTCGATCGTGTCGCGCGGCTCACTGAGACCCGCGGCCAGCGTCTCGACCCCGACCGGGCCGCCGCGATAGATGTCGGCGATCATGGTGAGGTAGCGGCGGTCCATCGCGTCGAGCCCGAGCGCATCGACTTCGAGGCGGTTGAGCGCGGCATCGGCGGCTTTCGCGTCGACGATCTCATGCCCTGCGACAGTCGCGAAATCGCGCACGCGGCGGAGCAGGCGGCCCGCGATGCGCGGTGTCCCGCGCGATCGCTTCGCGATTTCCAGCGCGCCGTCGGCGGCGATCGGCAAGGCCAGCAAGCGCGCGGCGCGCGATATGACCTGTTCCAGTTCCCCATGCGTATAGAAGTTGAGCCGCACCGGAATGCCGAAGCGGTCGCGCAGCGGCGTCGTCAGCAACCCCTGCCGCGTCGTCGCGCCGACGAGGGTGAATTTCGGCAGATCGATCCGCACCGATCGCGCCGACGGTCCTTCGCCGATCATGATGTCGAGCGCGCGGTCTTCCATCGCGGGATAGAGGATTTCCTCGACCGCGGGGGACAGGCGGTGGATTTCGTCGATGAACAGGACGTCGCCGTCTTCCAGGTTGGTGAGCAGCGCCGCAAGGTCGCCTGCCTTCGCGATCACCGGGCCTGACGTCGAGCGGAACCCGACACCCAGTTCCTTCGCGACGATCTGTGCCAGCGTCGTCTTGCCGAGACCCGGCGGGCCATAGAAGAGAACATGGTCGAGCGCATCCGACCGCGCCTTCGCCGCCTCGATAAACACCCGCAAATTCTCGCGCGCCGCCGCCTGCCCGACGAACTCGGCGAGCGACTTGGGCCGCAGCGCGGCGTCGGCATCCTCGGGGGTACGCAGGGGGGTGGTGAGGGCGGGCTCGGTCATAAACGCTCTATTGCCTCGCCGAGGATGCAAACCCAAGGTTCCTGACGATCCTCATAGACCGAAAATTGCGGCTCGAAGTCATGGCCGGGTTCGAAATTGCCGATCGGTACGGCGTAGCTGTCGAGATCCGGATGATTGAGGAACCAGAGCGTGGAGCCGCAGTTTTCGCAGAAGTAGAAGTCCGCGAGCGTGCCGCTTCCGCCGGGATGCTGGTACAATTTCGCTTCGCCTTCGGTGCGAACCTGATCGGCGGGGAAGCGCACCTGCGCGGCAAAGGCGCTGCCGCTCCGCGCCTTGCAATTGCGGCAGTGGCAGACCGAGATGCGGATCGGCTCGCCCGAGCAGGCGATGCGGAGCTGGCCGCAGCGGCAGGAGGCGTTGCGGACGCGATCGGTCACTTGGCGGCCTTTTTGAGCGCCACGCGGACGAGCGCGTCAAGGCTGGCGCCTGCACCCAGTTCCTCGCTTGCCGCAGCGACGGCCGCACTTGCTTCGCCGGGCTTGAAGCCGAGACCGGTGAGGGCCGCTACGGCGTCGCCGAGCGGGCCGGATGTAGCGGAGACCGAGGGATTCGAACCCGCGATACCGCCGAGCGCGCCCGCCTTGTCCTTCAATTCATGCGCAATCCGCTGCGCCAGTTTCGGCCCGACGCCGTTCGCGCGGGCGATCATCGCGCTGTCGCCGCTGGCGAGCGCGCGTTGCAGGTCGCCGATTTCCAGCGCCGAGAGGATCGCAAGCGCGACCTTCGCGCCGACGCCCTGCACGCTGGTGAGCAGGCGGAACCAGTCGCGCTCCTCGGCCTTCGCAAAACCGAGCAGGCGCAGGAAATCCTCGCCGACGAGCATTTCGGTGTGGATGGTGACGTCGCCGCCGACCGGGCCGAGCGCATCGAGCGTGCGCGCCGATGCCTCGACCAGATAACCGACGCCGCCGACGTCGATCACCGCATGGCCCGCGCTGCTGCTGTCCAGCCGTCCGGTAAGTTTGGCGATCATCGAGCCCCCAAATAGCCGTTCGCGCTGAGCCTGTCGAAGCGCCGTTCTTTCACTCTTTGTTCTCCCTAGAAGAAGAACGGTCCTTCGACAAGCTCAGGACGAACGGTGCGGAGATTTAGGTTTTGGGGCGATGGTTCGCATGGCAGATCGCTACTGCCAGTGCGTCGGCCGCATCGGCCCCCGCGACCTTCGCGCCGGGGAGCAGCACCCCCAGCATCGCCTGCACCTGCTCCTTCGCCGCGCCGCCGGTGCCGACGATCGCTTTCTTGACCAGCCGCGGCGCATATTCGCCGACCGGCAATCCGGCGCGCGCGCAGCCGAGCAGCACGACGCCACGCGCATGGGCGAGCTTCAACGTCGATTGCGGATTGTCGTTGACGAAGACTTCCTCGACCGCCGCGCATATCGGCGCGTGGTCGGCGATCACCGCCGCGAGCACCGTATCGAGATGCGCGAGCCGGTCGGGCAGGGGCGCCTTCGCGTCGGTCTTAACCTGCCCGTTGGCGATGTGGCTGATCCGGCTGCCCTCGACACGGATGACGCCCCAGCCCGTGCAGCTGAGCGAGGGATCGAGGCCGAGGATGATCATCTGTTCCCGTTCGCGTCGAGCGAAGTCGAGACACCCAGAAGGCATGCGCGACCGATGGGCATCCCGACTTCGCTCGATGCGAACGGATACTGGATTTTAGCCAAGCTTTTCCATCACCGCGTCGGGGATTTCATAATTGCCCCACACGGTCTGGACGTCGTCGTCGTCGTCGAGCGTGTCGATCAGCTTGAAGAGCGTCTGCGCGATGCTCTCGTCGGCGACTTCGCTTTTCAGCGTCGGGCGCCAGGCGAGCTTCACGCCTTCGGCCTCGCCGAGCTTCGCTTCGAGCGCCTTCGCGACTTCGTGCAGGCTGTCGACGCTGGTCCAGATGTCGTGACCGTCCTCGGACGATTCGACGTCGTCGGCGCCTGCGTCGAGCGCGGCCTCGAACACCGTGTCGGCATCGCCGGACTTGGCGGGATAGCTGATCAGACCCAGCCGGTCGAAGCCGTGGCTGACGCTGCCGCTCGTGCCGAGGTTTCCGCCGTTCTTGCTGAACGCGGTTCGCACGTTGGTCGCCGTGCGGTTGCGATTATCGGTGAGCGCCTCGACGATCAGCGACACGCCGCCCGGGCCATAGCCTTCATAGCGGATTTCTTCGTAATTGTCGCCTTCGCCACCCGAAGCCTTGTCGATCGCGCGCTGGATATTTTCCTTCGGCATCGACTGCGCCTTGGCGGCGTTGACCGCGGCGCGCAGGCGCGCGTTGGCGTCGGGATCGGGCAGGCCCATCTTGGCCGCGACGGTGACTTCGCGCGCGAGCTTTGAGAAGAGCGCGCTGCGCTTTTTGTCCTGCGCACCCTTGCGGTGCATGATGTTCTTGAATTTGCTATGGCCGGCCACGGCCTACCTCCTCAAAGGAAAAATCTGGCGCCGCCCTAGCGTGCCGGACCCGTTCAGACAACCACGGCGGTTCCCGACGCGCTGACCATCAGCATCGACCCGTTCTGGCCGAGTACTTCATAGTCGAGATCGACGCCGATCACGGCATTGCCGCCGAGGCGCGCGGCCTCGGCTTCCATCTCGGCGATCGCTTCCTTGCGCGCGCGGGCGAGGACGTCCTCATATTTGCCCGAGCGGCCGCCGACGATGTCGGTGATGCTCGCGAACAGGTCGCGGAACAGGTTGGCGCCGACGATGACCTCGCCGGTGACGATGCCCAGATATTCGCGGACCGGACGGCCTTCGACATTATTCGTGGTGGTGCTGAACATCGTCATTCTCCCGGCTTGGATGAAAAGGCGTCAGGCGATGCCGAGCGCCGATTTATAGACGTCGAGGATCGCTTCCATTTCCTTGCGATCGTGGACCGGCATTTTGCGCAGGCGCACGATCTGGCGCATGATCTTCGGATCATAGCCTTGCGACTTCGATTCCAGATAGACGTCGCGGATATCGTCGGCGATGCCCTTCTTTTCTTCTTCCAGCCGCTCGATGCGCTCGATGAAAAGGCGCAGTTGTTCGTCGGACACGGTGGCTTCGCTCATTTTGGACTCCGCAAAAGGTTGGATTTGGGTGGCGAGAATCGCCTCGCGGCCCACCTAGCGGGGTCAGGGATTCTTGGCCATGCTTTCTTCCATCCGCAGAAGCTGTTCTGCGGTGGCTGGCGTATGAAAGAGCGCTTTCCAGTCGGCGGTCGGCATGCCGTGGACGATCGCGCGGCCGGTTTCCTTGTCCATCTCGCCGGCTTCGGCGATCCAGTCGCCGAGGCAGTTGCGGCAGAATCCGGCAAGCCCCATCAGATCGATGTTCGCCGCATCGCTGCGATGCTGTAGCAGACGGACCAGACGCCGGAACGCCGCGGCGGCAACCGCATCGTCGAGGCTGCCCAGCGCATCGTTCGGGGCGGTCGTGTCGTCGCTGCAGGACATGGCGGATTCCCTTCTCGTCGGCCGATGAATAGCTATACGCGGCTTGCCTAGACGGGGGCAGTAGGCCTAGGCAAGCGGCCATCCAAACTCTCATTTCGGAGCATCCGTGGCCCAGCATTTCACCCCCCGCCAGCGCAAGGTGCGCATTCTGGCGACCCTTGGCCCCGCGAGCGCGAACCCCGAGATGATCGCCGCGCTGCATGTCGCCGGCGCCGATGCCTTCCGCGTGAACATGAGCCATGGCGATCATGCCGGGCATGCGAAGGTGATCGCCGCGATCCGTGCGCTGGAGAAGGAAACCGGCCGCCCGACGACGATCCTCGTCGACTTGCAGGGGCCGAAGCTGCGCGTCGGCACGTTCAAGGAGGGCCCCGCCGAGCTGGTGAAGGGCAAGAAATTTGTCCTCGATGCCGACAAGTCGCCCGGCGACGCCACCCGTGTCCATTTGCCGCACCCCGAACTGTTTGCCGCGCTCGAACCCGACACGCGCCTGCTCGTCGACGACGGCAAGCTGGTCCTGCGCGTAAAGAGCGTCACGAAGGACCGCATCGAGACGGTGGTCGAGGTCGGTGGCAAGATTTCGGACCGCAAGGGCGTCAACGTCCCCGACGTCGTCGTCCCGCTCGCGGCGCTGACCGAAAAGGATCGCAAGGACCTGACTTTCGCGCTCGAACAGCATGTCGACTGGATCGCGCTGTCGTTCGTCCAGCGCCCCGAGGACGTCGCCGAGGCGCGGCGGCTGATCGGCGGTAAAGCGGCGCTGCTCGTGAAATTCGAGAAGCCTTCGGGGGTGCAGCGGCTCGAAGAGATCCTCGAGATCGCCGACGCCGCGATGGTGGCGCGCGGGGACCTGGGCGTCGAGCTGCCGCCCGAGGCGGTGCCGCCGCTCCAGAAGAAGATCGTCGCGACTGCGCGCCGCATGGGCAAGCCCGTCGTCGTCGCGACGCAGATGCTCGAATCGATGATCGTTTCGCCGTCGCCGACGCGCGCGGAAGTTAGCGATGTTGCCACGGCGGTGTACGATGGCGCCGACGCGATCATGCTGTCGGCCGAGACTGCGGCGGGTGCGTGGCCGGTGGAAGCTGTCACGATGATGGATTCGATCGCGCGTTCGGTCGAAAGCGACCCCGATTATTTCCGCCGCCTGCACTTTACCGAGACGACGCCCGACGCGACGACTGCCGACGCACTGGCCGAGGCAGCGGGCGACATCACGCGCACGATCGGCGCCGATGCGATCATCTGCTTCACCTTTTCGGGCTCGACCGCACGCCGGGTCGCGCGCGAGCGGGCGGGCGCGCCGCTGCTCGTGCTGACGCCGAAGCGCGAGGCCGCGCGGCGCATGGGCCTGCTCTGGGGCGCGCACGCCGTGCCGACGAAGGACATCGGCAGCTTCGAGGAGATGATCGCCAAGGGCAAGCGCATGGCGCTCCGCCACGGAATCGGCACCGCCGGGTCCAAGCTGGTGATGATGGCGGGCGTCCCGTTCGGCACGCCGGGGTCGACCAACGTGCTGCACGTCGCGACGCTCACCGGCGACGAACTGCGCGGATACGTCTGACCGATTCAAATCGGCACAAAAGTTACCGGGCGATTCAGAATTTTTCGCGCCTGATTCAGATCGGGACGCGCAAAAATGGTAAATCCTCTTTGCACCATTGACGGCGCGCGGCATAACCGCTGCATAGAGTCATCGGACCCGCATCGGGGGGGATCCGCACCGAGAGCCCGGAGGTCAGTTTCGCGTGTCCGCACCGTTCCGTTTTCCGCGCTTTTTCGTCACCAGCCCCGCTCCTTGTCCTTATCTTGAAGGCAAGACCGAGCGGAAGGTGTTCACCGAGCTCAATGGCAACAATGCGAACGAGTTGAACGACGCGCTGGGCCGCATCGGCTTCCGGCGGAGCCAGTCGGTCGCATACCGTCCAAGCTGCGCCGACTGTTCGGCGTGCGTGTCGGTGCGCGTCTGCGCGAGCGAATTTACGCCGAGCAACTCCCAGAAGCGGACGATCCGCCGCAACCGCGACCTCGTCGCGACGGCGTGCAAGCCGTGGGCGACCGAAGAGCAATATGCGCTGCTGCGCTCGTACCTCGGTTCGCGCCATCCGAACGGCGGGATGGCCGACATGGACGAGCAGGATTTCGCCGACATGGTCGAACAGACCCCAGTCGATTCGTACATGATCGAATATCGCGAACCGGCGAGCGATGGCCGCAAGGGCCGCCTCGTGGGATGCTGTCTGACCGACCGGCAGGGCGACGGGCTGTCGATGATCTACAGCTTTTTCGATGCGGCGCATCCGGCGCGCGAGGGACTCGGCACCTATATCATCGCCGATCACGTGCTGCGCGCCGCGAACGCGGGTCTGCCCTATGTCTATCTCGGCTACTGGATCGAGGGCTCGTCGCGCATGGCGTACAAGGCTCGGTTCCGCCCGCTCGAAAAGCTGGGCCCCGACGGCTGGGCGCGCTTCGAGCCGGCGACGGCGGATCGCATCGCGGCGATGTTCGAGCTTGCATAATCGGGACCTATTGCGAACGTCTCGCAGCAGCCGAAATTGCCGCCTCGCCGGTTGACCTTTTCCCGCTTTCAAGGGCATAGCTCTTCGTCCAGGACATAAGTCCGGGTCGCATCCAGTTTATGGTCGTCTAGGGGTAGGCGATTAGGGGGAATGGGATGCCCGTGCGCGCGTTCAGCATCAGGACCGGAAGTCGCGGCCCAGCCCGCGCGGACGTGCGCGCATGAGCGAAACGGTCAAGGTCGCGATCATCGGGTCGGGTCCTGCGGGGCTCAGCGCCGCCTCGCGTGCGGGGCAACTCGGCCTGAGCCACGTCCTGCTCGAAAAGACCGACCACCTCTCCGACACCATCTTCAAATATCAGAAGGGCAAGCGCGTCCTCGCGACGCCCGAGCGCCTCGACCTGCGCTCCGACTGCCGTTTCGCCGAAGGCGCGCGCGAATATATCCTCGGCAATTGGGACGAGGACGCGGTCAACAACAAGGTCAATGTCGTCAAGCATGCCGAAGTCGCCGAGGTGACGGGGCAGAAGGGCGCGTTTGCGATCAAGACCGCCAAGGGCGATGTCTTTCACGCAGAGAATATCGTGCTGGCGATCGGGACGCAGGGCAATCCGAACCGGATGCGCTGCGGCGGTGCCGATCTGCCGCACATCATCTATCAGGTCGATGATCCCGAGGATTTCAAGGACAAGCATATCACCGTCGTCGGATCGGGCGACGCGGGGATCGAGAATGCGCTCGGCGTCGCCGAGGAAGCGCTCGAAAACACCGTGACCATCCTCAACCGCTCGAAGGATTTCGCGCGCGCCAAGGCGAAGAACGTCTCCGACATGATGGAGGCGGGCGAGAACGGCTTCATGTCGATCCGCACCGAAACGCAGCCGAAGCTGGTCGAACCCGGCTGGCTGACGCTCGAAACCCCGACCGGCGACGAGAAGATCCAGTGCGATGTCATCGTCGCGCGCCTGGGCTCGGTTGCGCCGCGCGGTTTCGTCGAATCGATGGGGATCGAATTCACCGGTCCCGACCGCGAAGCCTTTCCGAAGCTGTCGCCCACCTTTGAATCGACCGTTCCCGGCATCTTCGTCATCGGCGCGCTCGCTGGCTATCCGCTGATCAAGCATTGCATGAACCAGGGCTATGACGTCGTCGAGTTCATCAATGGCAACACCAGCCTGACTCCGGCCGACGAAAAGGATCTGGCAGCGATTTTCGCCGATCTGCCACAGAAGAAGTCGGTATCCGAATGGCTGGAATTCCTGCGCACGCGCGTGCGCATTTTCGCCGACGTGTCGCCGTTGCAGATGCGCGAGTTCATGCTCGATTCGAAGGTCGCCTTCTATCGCAAGGGCGACGTCGTGTTCGAGGCGAACGAGCCCGGTTCGTCGCTGTTCGCGATCGCCGACGGCAGCGCGGTCGTCGATATCGGCGGCGGGATGACCGTCCCGATCGAGCAGGGTTCGATCTTCGGCGAAGTCGGCCTGATCTCGGGACGCAAGCGCGGTGCGACGATCAGCGCGGGCGAGGACAGCATCTTCGTCGAGGTTTCGCGCACGGCGGCGCTGAAGCTGATGGCGGGCGTTCCCGGCGCAAAGCGCGTTATCGAACGCATCTCGCTCGAACGCCAGCTCATGCAGATTTTCAAGGGAGGGCTCACGGTCGAAGACCTGGAGCCGATCGTCGAGGATCCGGCGATCGAGCGCGTCTCCGCGGGCAAGGTCGTGCTGGCCGAAGGCGACGAGGGTGACGATGTGTTCGTCGTCCGCTCGGGATCGATGGTCGTCGAGAAGGATATCGGCGGCAAGCCGATCTTCCTCCGCTACCTGCCCGCCGGCAGCTATTTCGGCGAGATGGCGGTGCTGAGCGGCGAGCGCCGCAATGCGACGGTAAAGGCCGCTGTCGCGAGCGAGGTCATCCGGCTTAAAGGACAGCAGTTCAAGGCGATGCTGGCCAAACGTCCCTTGGTACGCGAAGCGACCGAGGCCGCCTTTGCCGAGCGTGCTGCGATGAACAATTTCATCGAATCGCGCAAAGCGACCTATTCGAGCGCGGTCGACCTTTATTCGGACACTGCAGGCTTCATCATGAAGGAAGGCCTGGGCGAGGCGACCGACGCGCTGCTGATCGACGAGAATCTGTGCGTCGGCTGCGACAATTGCGAAAAGGCGTGCGCCGACAGCCATGAGGGGCTCTCGCGCCTCGACCGCGAGGCGGGCAAGACCTTCGCGCACCTCCACGTCCCGACGAGCTGCCGCCACTGCGAGCATCCGCACTGCATGGCCGATTGCCCGCCGAACGTGATCCACCGCGGTCCCGACGGCGAAGTCTATATGGAGCCCGGCTGCATCGGCTGCGGCAATTGCATGCGCAACTGCCCCTATGGCGTGATCCGCATGGAGGCGGCACCGCCGCAAAAGCCGAGCCTGCTGCGCTGGTTGCTGACGGGCTTCGGTCCCGGACCCGGGGAGCCTTCGCCCAAATGGACGAAGAAGCAATTGGGCGACGAGAAGCCGAAGAAAATCGCGGTCAAATGCGACATGTGCAAAGGCATCGCGGGCGGCCCTGCGTGCGTCCGTGCGTGCCCGACCGGCGCCGCGATCCGCGTCTCGCCCGAAGAATTCCTGTCGATCGCGCGCCTTGAGGAGGATGCAGGCTGATGGCATCGCTCTTTCAGCGGCGTCGCGGCAAGGCGACCCAGACCGAGCGCGTCCGCGAGCGGCGGCACGAGGGCTTTCTGCGCTATGCCAACTTCCGCTGGGCGAAGATTTCGGGCGGGCTCTGCCTGCTGATCATGGTGAGCTATGCGCTCGTCGACGTGACGCCGCGGCACAACGGCGGCAGCTGGTACGGCTATACGCTCGGTACGATCGGTGCGGGGCTGATCCTGTGGCTCACCGCGCTCGGCTATCGCAAGCGCAAGATGACGAGCGATTACTGGTCGCTCAAGGCGTGGACCTCGGCCCATGTCTATCTCGGCCTCAGCCTGATCGTCGTCGGCACCTGGCACACCGGCTTCCAGCTCGGCTGGAACGTCCACACGCTCGCGTGGGTGCTGATGATGCTCGTGATCCTGTCGGGTCTTTACGGCGTCATCGTCTATTCGACCTTGCCCGCCGCGCTATCGAACAACCGCGACGAGATGACGCAGATGCAGATGCTCGAGGCGATCCGCGCCTTCGACCGCCAGCTTCATTCGGCTGCGCAGCCGCTGACGCCCGGGGATACCGCCCCGGTGCTCGCCGCGCTAGACGAAGACCCGTTCGCGGGCGGCATCGGGGCGCGCCTGTCGGGCCGCTATCCGCGCTGCGCGACCGCCGCCGCGCTCCGCACGCTCGGCACGTCGCGCAGCAGCGATGCCGAGGCGCGCGAGAAGGTACTCGGGCTGTTGTCGCAGAAGGAAGCCGCGCTGGCGCGGCTGCGCCAGCACCTCAAGATTCGGGCGCTGCTCGAAATCTGGCTCTATGTGCATGTGCCGCTGACCTTTGCGCTGATCGCGGCGCTGTCGGCGCACATCATCAGCGTCTTCTTCTACTGGTGAGGCGGGGACGATGAGCTTCATCCTGCGTCGCATCTCGACGACGAAGACCGGCAAACAGATCATTCGCGACCAGGCGCTGCCGGGCGACACGATCACGCTCGGCCGCGAGGGCAGCAACGTCATCCACATCGCCGATCTGGCGGTGAACCCGCACCATGCGACGATCACGAGCGCCGACGGGCGGCATGTCCGCGTGCAGGCGAGCGAAGGGCTGGGTTTCGACATCAACGGCCGGGCCGCCGACACGGCCGACATCGACAGCGCTGCGGGGGCCGAGCTGCGCTTCGGCGGCCACCGGCTGACGATCGCGCGCGAGGGCGAAAACATCATCCTGCTCGTCGAACGGATCGACGAGTTGTCGCAGTCGTCGAAGGATGTCGACGAAGCCAAGGCCTTTTCCCTCGCCGGCGTGATGCCGGGCAAGCGGCTCGGTGCATGGACCTTTGCGATCCTGATGCTGTTCGCGTTCCTGATCGGGCCGATCTGGGCGTGGCAGAGCTACCGGAATGTCGACGAGCGGCCCGAGGGTTATCATGCCGACCAGGCGTGGCTGTCGGGGCCGCTGTCGAGCGCGCACGCCAGCCTGAAGAATGATTGCCAGTCGTGTCACGTCGAACCGTTCGTGGCGGTGACCGACAAGGCGTGCGTCGGCTGTCATACGGGCGAGCACAAGGCGATGAGCACCGCGCACGCCAATGCGCCGGCCGCAATGCTGCTGGCCGCGCGGCACCCGCCGGGCGTCGGCGAAAAGGTGCTCGCCGGGTTCGCCAAGGCGTTCAACAAACCGCAGGGGCGCTGCGTCGAGTGCCATACCGAGCATGAGGGCGCGGGGCCGATGGCGGCGACGCCGCAGAAGTTCTGTGCGGATTGCCATGACGGCATGTCGGCACGGCTCATCGATGCGGGGTTCAAGCCGACGGTCGCCGATGCCGCCGACTTCGGCACCGTCCATCCCGAATTCCGTCCGATGGTTCGCCCGGCGCCCGGCGCGAAACCGGTGCGCGCGCTGCCGGGCCAGGGTGCGCTTACCGATTTCGACGGGCTCAAATTCCCGCACGACCTGCATTTGCAGGCAAGCGGCGGCGTCGCGCGCATGGCGGCGAGTTTCCGCGGCCGCTACGACTTCGGCAACAAGCTCAAGTGCCAGAATTGCCACCGCGTCGAATCCGATGGCGTGCGCGTCAAGCCGGTTGAGATGGAGCGCGATTGCGCGATGTGCCACAGTCTCGCCTTCGAGACCGTGGGCGGCGTGACGCGGACCCTGCGTCACGGCGAACCCGACCAGGTCGTCGCCGATCTCGCCGCCTATTATCGCTCGACCCCGCCGTCGCGGCCGCTTCAGCTGGGCGGCATGCAGCGACGGCGGCCCGGCAACTATGCCGAGGGGCAAGTCTACAACATCTATTTCCAGGAAGTCGCGGTGCGCCCGGGCCGCGCCGAAGATGCGGTGCGCGCCGTCTTTTCAAAGGGCGGCGCATGCTATGACTGCCACACGATCTACGCCCCGCAGGCGGGCACCGGCTGGCGCGTCCAGGCCGTCGACCAGACGTCGCGTTTCCTGATGAAGGGCTGGTTCGACCATGACGCGCACAGGGAAACCGACTGCGCCGATTGCCACACCGCGGCGACGGGATCGAAGGCAGCGACCGACCTGCTCATCCCGGGGCTGCGGCAGTGCCGCGACTGCCACGTCGGCGAGGGTGGCGCACGGCTCGTCAAGGTCGAGACCGCGACGGCGTCGCCGTGCGCGATGTGCCACGAATATCACAGCGACGGCGGCAAGCCGTGGTTGCCGGCGCGTCAGCGCAAGGTAAATGTCTCGGCAATCACAAATAAACCTCTTCGCACTATCTATGGTGTGAGCATGGTCACAGGCCCGTCGGGCCGGGGACTCTATGATGTGACGTGGCGCGCACCTCGATTGCATGGCGCAAAGCGGGGCGGTTAGCACTTTGGACCGGGGTCGACCGGCGGGAGCAGGGGACGGATATGCTGATCGCGCAGATCACCGATATCCATATCGGGTTCGATCCCGACAATCCGGCGGAGTATAACCGCAAGCGGCTCGACGATGTTCTCGACGTGCTGATCGAGGGGCCGAACCGCCCCGATCTGCTGCTCGCGACGGGCGATATCACCGACCGCGGCGATGCCGACAGCTACCGCCGGCTCGCGACCGCCTTTTCGCGTTGCCCCTTCCCGGTCTGGCCCAGCGTCGGCAACCACGATCTGCGCGACAATTTCCACGAGCAGTTCCCGGGCTTCGACGACGGGAACGGCTTCATCCAGTATACGATCGAATTGCCCGAGCTGCGGCTGGTGACGGTCGATACGCTGGAGGAAGGACGTCACGGCGGTGCGTTTTGCGAGGCGAGGGCGGCATGGCTCGACGCCGAACTCGCGAAAGATCGTTCGAAGCCGACCTATATCGTCATGCATCACCCGCCGGTCGAAAGCGGGATCGAGTGGATGAACACCGACCCCGACGAGCCGTGGGTCGCGGTCTTCACCCACGTCGTGCAGCGCCATCCGCAAGTGCGCGGGCTGATCTGCGGTCACCTGCACCGCAGCGTCACCGTCGCGTGGGAGGGGCGCACGGTCGCGATCTGTTCGTCGACCGCGCCGCAGGTGTCGCTCGACCTTCGCCCGATCGACGAAAATCACCCCGACGACCGCCCGATGATCGTCGCCGAGGATCCGGCCTATGCGCTCCACCGCTGGAACGGACGCGAACTTGTAAGCTTCTACGACCATGCCGGCGCGCACACGATGCTCGCCAAATATGACGAACGGCTGCAGCCGCTGGTGCGCGAGTTGAAGGCCGAGCGGCCGGCTTAGTAGCCGAGCGTCAGGTCGACGCGCGGTTCGACGACCTCACCCCTCTTCCAGCGATCGAGGTTTTCGATGAAGCGCTGCGCCGAACGCGCGAACATCTTGTCCTGCGCGCGGCCCGACAGGTGCATCGTGACATGCGCGTTGTCGAGGCTCCATAGCGGGTCGTCGGCGGGGAGGGGCTCGGGGGTCGTCACGTCGAGGAAGGCGGCGGCGATCTGCCGCGCGTCGAGCGCCGCGACGAGCGCGTCCTGATCGACGACCGCCCCGCGTGCGATGTTGATGAGCGTCGCGGTCGGCTTCATCGCCGCGAGTTCGGCGGCACCGATCATCGCGTCGGTTTCCGGGGTCGCAGGAACCGCGAGAATAACCCAGTCGAACTCGCCCAACCGCCCGCGCCACTGGTCGGGGGTGAGCGTATTCGGACCCGACGAGCGCCGCACGACGGTTACGTCGACCGCAAAACCCTTCAGCCTTTCTTCGATCAACTTGCCGATCGCGCCATAGCCGAGGAGCAGCGCCTTCGATCCGAAGAGCTCGACCTTGCCGGGCGAATCCATCAGCCATTCGCGGCGCTCCTGCGCGCGGACGACGTCGCGGTAGCCCTTGGCGACAGTCAGCATTCCCATCACGACATATTCGGCAATGGTGATCGCGTTGATTCCCGCGCCATTCGTCAGCACGGTGCCCCTTTCGCGCAGCAAGTCGAGCGGCAGTCCGTCGACCCCGGCGTAGATCGAGTTCAGCCACTGCATCTTCGTCGCGGCGGTGACCGCAGCGGCCATATCCTTCTTGTCGTACATGTCGAACCACCCGATCTCGGCCTCGGGCGCCAGTTCCATCGCCTCTTCCTTCGACTGGAAGAAGCGCGGTTCGACCCAGTCGGGCAGGCGGTTTTCGACGAGGGGGCGGATCAGTCCCGAAAGGACGGTGACGGTCTTGGACATGGACAGGCGGTATCCCGTGTTTCAGGCGGGAGAAAAGGCCCGCCACGCCACTATCGCCAAAAAAGGCAGCCCGGCAAGGTCGGCGAGCGCGATCGTGCGCAGCGCGGGCGGTGACCCGGCCTGCCAGTAGAGCGCGAGGAAGCTCAGCATCGAGATCGCCGCGGCGACGCTCGAGAGGCGGCGCACGCCGGGATCGAACGCCGCCCAGACGCAGATGGCGAGCACGACGAGGAACAGCGCGGCGCGGTGGTGGAGCAGCAGGAAGGCCGGGCTGTGTGCATCGACGGCATAGAGGCGCGTGAGCATCGCAGGGCGAAAGAAGGCGAGCGCCGGCATCAGGTGGATGAGGGCGAGGGCGAACCAGGCGATGCGGTCGAGCATAGGATGGAGGCTAGCACTTACAGGAGTGTAAGCAAGGGGGGGGGTGGCGTTGGGTTGAGGTGGGCTGCCTTTGCCCCTTTCCCTTCGTCATCCCGGACTTGATCCGGGATCCATAGCTCCACCGTCGTCATAGACCCCGGATCAAGTCCGGGGTGACGATGAAGTTTGCGCATACCTCACGTGATCCCCGGCGAAAGCCGGGGTCCAGCGCGTAACAGCGCGGCGTCGGCTTTCCACCGCTCTGGACCCCGGCTTTCGCCGGGGATCACGCCAGATATGTCAGCTTCCGGACGAATGCGGATTCCTGCCGAAAACCGCCTTTCGCCATTCTTGCGGCGGCTAAGCCTCCAACCGCCAATCCCACCCGAGCGGATCGCCGTCCATCACCTCGACGCCCGCGGCGATGAGTTCGTCGCGGAGAGCGTCCGAGGTCGCGAAATCCTTCGCCGCCCGCGCTTCCTTGCGGCGCACCAGCGTTGCTTCGATCTCGTCCTCGCCGATCGCCGCCGCCTTGGGGCGGACGCGCAGGGCGGGGCGGTCGATCGTCAGCAGGTCGAGCCCGAGCACCGCGTCCATCACTTCGAGCGCGGCGCGCTTCTGCCCGGCGTCGATCTTTTTCATCGCCGCCGTCTCTTCGAGCACGGTCAGCGCCACCGGGGTGTTGAGATCGTCCGAAATCGCCGCATCGAACTTCGCGAGCAGGTCCGCGAGACGCCGGTCGGTTGCCGGAACGGCTTCGACGTCGCGTACGGACGCGGCCGCCATCACCAAGCGCTTGAGCCGCGTCAGCGCCGCGCCAAGACCCTCCCACGAAAACTCGAGCTCGCTGCGATAATGCGCCTGGAGGCACATGAGGCGATAGGCGAGCGGGTGATATCCCTTGTCGATGAGCAGCTGCACGCGCAGGAACTCGCCGCTCGACTTCGACATCTTGCCCGAGCGTTCGACGAGGAAATTATTGTGCATCCACATGCGTGCGCCGCTGTCGGTCGAGCAGCTGTGCGCCTGGTTCTGCGCAATCTCGTTCGGATGGTGGATTTCGCGGTGATCGATCCCGCCGGTATGGATGTCGAACGGGAAACCCAGCAGGGCTTCGGACATCACCGAGCATTCGAGATGCCAGCCCGGCGCGCCACGGCCCCAGGGCGAATCCCATTCCATCTGACGCGTCTCGCCCGCCGGCGTCTTGCGCCAGATCGCGAAGTCTGCGGCATGGCGCTTGCCCTCGACCGGGTCGATGCGGCTCTCGCCCTCGTCGGTGCCATGGCGCGCGAGGCGGCCATAGTCGGCGACCGTCGTCGTGTCGAAATAGAGGCCGCCGTCGAGTTCGTAGCAATGCTCGTCGGCGATCGCCTTGGCGAACTCGATCATCGCGGGGACATAGTCGGTGGCGATCGACCAGTGCGCGGGCTGGCGGATACCGAGCGCCTTCACATCGGCCCAATAGGCCTCGGTATAATGTTTCGCGATGTCCCAGATCGATTGCGAGCGCTCGGCCGCCGCCTTCTCCAGCTTGTCCTCGCCCGCATCGGCGTCGTCGGTCAGGTGGCCGACGTCGGTGATGTTGATGACGTGCGTGAGCTTGTAGCCCTTGTACGAAAGCGTGCGCCCCAGCGTGTCGGCGAAGACATAGGCGCGCATGTTGCCGATATGCGGGTAGTTATAGACCGTCGGCCCGCAGCTGTAGACGCGCGCCTCGCCGGCATGGACGGGCTCGAAATCTTCGAGGCTGCGCGTCAGGCTGTTGAACAGCTTGAGCGGCGAGGCGGGGGCGTCGGTCATGCCCGCGCCCATGCCTCTTCCAGGGTCACCCCGTCAACTGAAAGGCGCCGGCCGAAAGCTCAGGGGTTTTCGGTCGGCGTGTCGGTCGTCGGCGTCCACAGATCGTCGTTGCCCGCGCCGGTCACCGGATCGTCGAGCAGCGGCTCACCGGTCAGCGGATCGAGGTCGCGCATCGTGATGAGCGCCGTCGGCAGGCTGGTGCCGTCGGTATCGTCGGTGTCGGCATCTTCGTCCTCGATCACATCCTGGACGGGGAACATCGTTTCGATCTCGACGCCGCGCGTCGTGCAGGCCGCGGGATTGGCGATGAAGCACCCATTGAGCGTCGAACGCGGATCGAAGCTTCCCGTCGCTCCGGCCGGCGCCGCACCCGCGATCGTCAGCAGCGGGATCGTGTCGAGCCCCGTGACCTGACCGTTCGGGCCCAGGTGCACGCCGTTGAGGACGATCCGCGATGGTCCCTCGGTCGTGACGTCGAGCCCGCCGGCACCGAAAGTCAGCCCGCGGCGCTGTCCGAATTCGGTGCCCGCGCCGCTGTTCTGGACATAGACGCCGCCGTCCACGTCGAAGGCGATGCGACGCGCGAAGAGCGCGCCCTCGTCGAGTGCGACGCTGTCATTCTGGCCGAGGCGGGTATTGATCGCGTCGATCGAGGTCGCATTGGCGACGTCGGTGATCGCCTGCGACGTCGCGACGATGATGTCGTCCGATTCCATATTGAGCACGCCGCCCGGGGCATTGTTCGCGCCGAGCAGGCGTACCGTGCCCTGGCCCAAAATCACCTCGAGCGCGTCGTCGGCGATCAGGTTCAGCGCGTTGGTGTCGGAAAGGCCGGTGAGCTGGACATTGCCGATCACCCGCATCTTGCCGCCGGTGCGGATCGTCAGCGATCCGTTCGGACCGATGTTCGATCCTGCGGCGCCCCCGGCCAGCGTGAAGGTGTCGACGACGACGTCGGGCGGCGTGCTGCCGCCGATTGAATCATCGCCCACATCGTTGACCTCGGGCGCGAAGATTTCGATGTCGGTCCCGAACAGACGTGTCAGCTCGGCGGCATCGATATGATAGCCGTTGCGCGTCCCCGTGCCGCCGACGAAGGTCTGCTGCTCGTCGTCGTTGTTCGCGATATCCAGCCCCTGCGTCACGCCCGCGGTTCCGACGCGGCCCGACTGCGTGATATCGATATCGGCCGATGCCAGCGAAATGTCGCGGCCGGTGACGACGCCGTCGATCGCGATGAGCGTGCCGGCGTCGGCGTTCAGCGCGTTGGTCACGCTGACGTTCGTCATCGAAATCTGTTCGTTGCCGTCGAGTTCGGCGCCCGCGGCCGTCAGGCTGCGGATGATCATATGCTCGCCGCTGTTGCTGAAGCGCGCGACACCCGCGACCGTCGCATCGTCGATGATCAGGCGGTTGTTCGACCGGATCGTCGCGTCGCCGACGTCGGTGACGATGCTCGCGAACTCGATCGGTCCGTTGGTTCCGATGTCGAGGCTGTTCGCGGTGACCGTCACGGGATCGCGCGAATTCATGCTGCCGACGCGGACGACGCCATTGTCGGCGGTCAGCGTCGTGACGCCGCGGCTGAGCAACTGGTCGGCGGCAATCCCGCCGGGCCCGGTGAGCGTGATCGCACCATCCTCGCCCGTCGCGCCTTGCGTGACGTCGATGACGGTGCCCGCGGTCAGTGTCAGATTGCCCCCCGCACGCAGCGCGCCGCCGGTGATGTCGGCCGCCGAGGCGATGGTGACGTCGCGCCCGGCGGCGACCGTGTCGAGCGTGGCGCCGCTCGACGGGAGATCGGCCATGGTGACCGAGTTGGCGGTGACCGTCACGTCGCGGCCCGCCGCGACGGCGCCGGTGACGTTCACCGTCCCCGTCGATGCGACGACGACGTCGGTGAACGAGTCGAGGCCGGAGAGCGTCGTGTCGCCCCCGTCGGTGCCGATATCGCTGCGTCCCCCCGTCGTGCCGATGCCGAGCGTCCGCCCACCGTTGAGCGCGATCGATCCGCTCGCGGTCAGGACGATGTCATCGCCCGCCGACAGCGTAGCGGCTGCGATCGACCCGCCCGAGGACAGGATGATATCGGATCCGTTCACGGCCGAATTGCCTTCGCCCTGGACGATCGTGAAGCCGCTTGCGGGCAGATAGTTCAGGAAACGCGAGTCGGTGCCGTTGCCCGTTGCGCTGACGTTCGTCGCGCCGATATTGCCGCCTGCGCGAATATCGACGTCGTCGCCGGCGACGATGTTGGTCAGCGTTGCCGTCGTCCCCGCCAGCACTTGCAGGTCTTCGCCGGCATCGCCGCCGCTGATCGCAGCCGAACCGCCGGCGCTGACGCCGAACATGCGCGATGCGGCGCTGTCGGCCATCACGACATTACCGGCTGCGACGACGAACAGGTCGCCCGCGGTCGGCCCGTTGTTGCGGTCGATGTAGCCGCCGTCCGCCGTTGCCGAGACATTGATATTCGCAGCCGAATTCAACCGGATGTCGCCGCCCGCGACATAGGTTCCGGTCAGGTTTCCGGCCGCGAAGATCGAGATCGTGCCATCGACGTTCGCCTGGTTCACCGCGACGCTGGCGCCGGTTCCGAATGCGAACAGCGATCCGTCGCCGGTCACGTTGCCCGTCAGTGCGATGCTGTTGCCGTTGATGCCGATATCGTCGCCCGCAGCGATCGACCCGCCACGGACGCCCTCGGCGCCCGTGGCGGTACCCGAAGCGTTGAGCCCGACGGTCGATCCCGCCGTGATGCTGTTGAACGCGATCGACTGTCCCGACACCGAAACCAGGCCGCCCGCGGTCGAATTGCCGAGGTCGACCGAGCCCGGCGACGTGATACTGATGTCGCCGCCGGTAATGATCGAATTGAGCCCGGTGCGGAAGCTGCCCGCGGTCGCCGTGAAGTCGTCGACCGCTTCGGCATGTTCGACGCTCACGCGGCCATTGCTCGCGATCACGATGTCGTCGCCGCCAAGCCGGTCGACGGCGATGCTGCCGGTCGGCGTCAAGTTCGCGAGCGACAGCGTGCCGCCCGCGGCAAGCAGCGTTCCGGTCGCGCCGGTGAGGGTGCCCCCCGCCGAAATCGTCAGGTTGCCGGTTGCGAACAGCGTCGCGTTCGCCGCATCGCCGCGCAGGTCGTGACGCAGGTCGACCTGGTCGCCCGCCTCAATCACCATGTTGCCGCCGGCGGTAACGCGCCCGCTGCCCTCGGCATAGGTACCGAACGAGCCGCCCGTGCGCAGCGTCATGTCGCCCGTCGTCCGGATCGTTCCGCCGACGGGGGCGAAAAAGATGCCCTGTCCCGATTCGTCGGTATCGTTGTTCGTCGGGGAGGCGAAGCCCAGTGCTTCCGCGGCGAGGCTCGTCATCACGATATTGCCCGTCGAGCGAATCTCGATCCGGCCGGCGCCGCCGCCGTTGGCATCGATGGACGTGTCGCCCAGCGTAATCTGTCCGGTGCCGCCCGCCGTGTTCCGCGTTTCGAACAGGACGCGGCCGCCGAAATCGACGAAGGCCGAACAGCAGCTGCCGCTGCCGCCCGATCCGATACCGGCCTCGCCCGCATCGCCCGAGACGCCGTTGACCGTGATGCCGATCGGCGCGCCGCCCGAGGTGATCGTTCCGCCGTTGGCGAAGAGCAGCATGGTGCCGCCGGTGCCGCCGCCGCCGATGCCGCCGTCGCCGCCCTGGAGCCCCTGGATCACGTCGTCCGCGTTGCCGGGGATGCCGTCCGGGCCGGGGAGGGTGATCGTCCCCGGATTGTTCGCGCCGCCGCCCGCGTCGCCGCCGGTGCCGAGGCTTTCGAACAGTCCGCCGCCCGTGCGTCCGATGCCGAGCCCGACCATCGCGCCATTGCTCGCGACGATCTGGATATCGCCGCCGGTGCCGTCGCCACCATTGCCGCCGCGCCCGCCGACGGCGGGACGCGACGCATCGTCGGTGGCGGCCGAACCGCCGGTTCCGCCGGCGGCGCTCGTCTCGAAATTGGCCTGTGAGACGACGACCGAGGCGTTGGCGCCGATCGCTTCGGCGCGCGAGGTGCCGCCGCGGGCGTTGCCGCCGTTGCCGCCGTTGCCGTCGGTTCCGTTGCCGCCGTTGCCGCCGAAGGCCGATGTGTCGAGCACCAGCGCGAGAACGCCTGCATCATAGCCGTCGACGATCGCCTGCGCGAGCCCGCCCGACGCGCCGCCGCCGTTGCCGCCGACGCTTGCGCCGGTCGGGGTCCCCGAACTGCTCGACGTCGGAACCCCGCCGCCATCGCCGCCGCGAGCGCCCGAATAGCTCGTGACGCTTTCGCTGATATCGAGCGCCGTGCCGGCGAGTTCGATCATCGCGAAACCACCGCTGCCGTCGCCGCCGTCGCCGCCGACCCCGAACCCGGTCGCGGTGCCCGAACTGCTCGACGGCAGGAAGGTGGCGCCGCCGTTGCCGCCCGTGCCTCCGGCGTCGGCAACGACCGCGTCGGCGTTCAGTTCGCCCGATGTCAGGTTGATCGTCGCAAAGCCGCCGCTGCCGTTTCCGCCATCACCGCCGCGGCCGGGGGCTCCGTTATAGTTGTAGAAGTCTCCGCCCGCGGCGCCGAAGCCGTTGGCCGTAGCCGTCAGCACGCTCACGTTGACGACCGCATCGCCCGCGATCGTGATCGAGGCATTGCCGCCCTGGCCGTTGCCGCCGTTGCCCGCCGCGAACGGATTGGCCGGATCGAAATCGTCACCGCTGAAGGCGACGCCGCCGGTGCCGCTTGCCGATACTTCGAAGCCGTTACCCGTGAAGGTGCCGCCGGTGAAACTTGCCGACGCATTGCCGCCGATGCCGTTGCCCGACTGGCCGTCGATCGGCCCGCCGAAACCGTCCGCACTCAGCTTTACATCGCCGGTCTCGACGGTGCCGCCGATTTGCGTGAAGCTCACGCTTCCGCCGCGCCCGGTCGCGCTCGCGCCGCCGAGGCCGCCATAACCGTCGGCATGAACCTCGGTCGATCCCGAAATCGTGAAATCGGCGCCGTTCGCCTCGATGCTCACGGTGCCGCCCTGGCCGTCGCCCGACGGCTCGAACGCGGCGCCGCCGCTGCCCTCGATGGACGCCTGCGTCCGGCCGTCGGCATCGACCTCGAGGCTGCCGAAGCTCATCTGGCTGTCCGGGCCGAAACCGGTGCGGATCAGGACGTCGCCGCCGGTCCCGGTCACGCGCGCAGCGGCCGGGTCGAGCGCGCCGCCGGCGACGCCGCCGGCGTTGATCAGCGGCCCGGCAAGCGCGATCTCCGCCTCGTTCGCAAAGATGGTGATGACGCCCCCCGTCGCGGACGCGCCCGTCTGGCTGTATCCGGTCACGCCGCTGACATCCATGAAGTCCGCGCCGCTCGCCGATGTCGATTCGATCAGCCCGCCGTTGAGTGCGGTCAGCGTGATGCTGCCGCCCTGCGCGGTGCCGGTGTCGGTCTGCGCATTGGCCGAAACCGCGCGCGCGGTAAGGCCGTAATTGTTCGCGGTGATCGTCCCGCTGAGGTCGGCGAGCAGGGCGATCGTGCCGCCCGTCGCGCTGCCCGCATAGCCCGGCAGGCTGCCCGAAACGATGCCCCCGAAGGCGTCGGCGAACAGACCCGTACCGAAGTCGAGCGTGGCGCCGTTCACCGCGGTGACCGTGATGTCACCGCCCGCGCCGCTGCCGACATTCTCGCTTTGCAGCGCAAAGCCGCCCGCATCGAGCGCCACGCCGTCGGTCACGGTCAGCGTCGAGCCGCCGGTCGCGAGGATATCGACATTGCCTCCCTGCGAATTGCCCGACAGCGCCGTCCGGCCGCTGATGCTGGTCGCGCTGCCGCTTTCGGCGTGGGCATTGAGCGACAGGTTGTCGAGGACGATCGCCGCGTTGCCGTTGATGACCAGGTTCGCGCTGCCGCCCGTGGCATCGCCGCCCACGGTATTATCGGACGGGCCGCCGGCGCCGCCGCCGATGCCGCTGACGTCGAGCCCGACGCCGCCGAGCGTCAGCGTCGAACTCGCCGAGGTGATGAGCAATTCGGCGATGCCGCCGGTCCCGTCACCGCCGCTGGCCGAGAAGAAGGTGCCGATCGGCGAGCGCGAGAAAGACCCCCCGCCGACGCCGATTGCGTTCGCGACGGTGAAGGCGGTGTTATAGCTGGACAGGTCGCCGGTGATCGTGACTCGCGCGGTGCCGCCGGTGCCGTTGCCCGACTGGAGATTGCCGAGCTCGCCCGCGCCGTTAGCATTGAGCACGGCGCCGCCGTTCACCACGCTCAGGCTGCCGCCGTTCTCGACCGTGAGCAGCGCGTTGCCGCCCTGGCCGTTGCCGCCCTCGTCGACCGCAGTCGTGATACCCGACGCATCGGTGGTCAGGCCGCCGCCGAAGCCGCTGGCGTCGACCGTGATGGTGTTCGCGCTGAGCACGCTGCCCGTGCCGCCGACCGTGATTCCGGCGGTGCCGCCGGTTCCCGTTCCCCCGGTCCCCGAATCGGTGATGCCGCCCGTTCCGGTCGCCGACAGCAGCAGGCCGTTGGTCGTCGCGGTACCGCCGGCGGTGACCGAAAGCGCCGCCGTTCCGCCGGTCCCGCTGCCCAGGCCGAGCGTCGGATCGGCGACACCGTCGGCGACGATCGACAGGCCGCCGACCGCCTGAAGCGTACCCCCGGCGACGTTGACGCTGGCGCTGCCGCCGGTGCCGCTGCGTCCGTCCGACCGGATCGTCAGCGTCCCGGTCGCCCCCGCGACGCGATTGGCGTTGACGTTCAGCGTCGCGCTCGTGTCGCCGCTGAACGTGCCGTTACCCTGGACGATGAAGCGGCCGTTTTGCAGCGGCGGCAACGACGTCACGGGCCCCCCCAGCGGCGGGACGGTCAGCAGCGGCTGGCCGACGAAGGCGCCGCTGGCGTGCGCGTCGACGTTGCTGCGAAAGATGACGTCGTTGATCGTCAGGTCGGCGGCGGTGCCGTTCGCCGGTGCCGCGCCGATCTCGCCATTGGCGACGTTATAGCCGGCCGAGAGGACGACCGAGCCGTCCGAATTGGTGATCGCGGTCGTCGCGCCGTCCTGATAGCCGACCTGGCCCGACACGAGCATGCCGACGGCGACGTTCTTGGGGATCGCGACCATATAGATGCGCTGCGCCTGGCCGCCCGCCTGTTGCTCGGGTCCCGTGGTCGAGCCGGTGTGCGTGATGACGTTGCCGCCTTCGGCCCCGACGAGCACGTTGATGTCGAAAAGGCCGCCGGCGTTGATGCGGATGTCCGCCTGTTCGGCGGCGACATAGGCCGCCGATCCGTTGACCGCGACCGTTCCGGCCTGAACGATGCGCGGCGCGACGAGCGCGACATAGGCGCTTCCCGCCGTCGTCAGGGCCTGGTTCGCGTTGATCGAGCCGTTGACCGTGATGGCCGACGTGCTGCCCGAGGTCCCGCGAAAGCGGATCGCGCCGGTCGCCGTATCGAACAGCCCGCCGGTGCGGTCGATATCGTTCGTCGTCAATACGAGGCTGCCGACGTTCACGGCGCCGGTGCTGCCGATCAGGATGCCCCCGGCGTTATAGAACCAGATGCTGCCGCCCTGCGCGCCCGATGCAGCGGTGTTCCCGCTGTTGATCGTCCCGTTGAGCGCGATCTGGCGGCTGAGCGAACCGCCCGCACCGTTCACGAAGCGATTGAGGACGATATAATTGCCGCTGCCGCTGAAATTCCAAATGCTGTCGGCGGGCAACAGGTTGATGTCACCCCCCGTCGCCGCCGTGTCGGTGGGCACCCAGTTGATGATGCTCTGCGCCTGCGTGACGTTGACCGTCGTCGTTTTCGTCGTGCCGTTGCTGGAAACCGAGGTGCCGGCGCCGACGCTGACATAGACCGGATTCGCCGCAACCTGCGCGAGCGCCGGTCCCCCGTGCGCAAGCGCCAGCATTCCGGCACCGATGGCGCAGCTGCTCATCAGGCGCCGCTTGCCTTTGCGAAGGGGCGAGGGGGTCACGGTGGCACGCATGGCATTGGTCCTCGATGCAAAAGTCATGGCTCAGCGCGCCCGCACGCCGAATTGGGTGGTGAAGGACACCAGGAAACGCGGGTCCGGCTTCTGGGGCAGGAAGCCGCCCTTGTTGAGCGGTACCGCGAGCGTCATGTCGAGCCGCGCGACGTCGCCGTAGGCGACGCGCAGCCCACCCCCCGCCGAATAGAGCTTCTGCGGATCGAGCCCGTTGAACGCAGTGTCCTTGTTCCATACCCACGCGGCATCGAAAAAGGCGAAGGGCTGAAGCGCGAAGCTTTTCGTGTTCGCGGGGACGAACGAGCCGTAACGCGCCTCGACCGCCACGCCGACGCCGCTGTCGCCGATCACCGTACCCGGATCGAATCCGCGTCCGACGGTGAAATTGCCGCCCGAAAACTCCTCGTAGGCGACGAGCGGATCGGCGGCCCATTGCGCTCGCGGAGCGACCGCGAGCGTGAACAATTTGTGCGGGCGCCATTCGGCCTGGGCTTGCGCGCGGATCAGGAAGGTGTCGGGTTTCGCCTCGACGCGCGTCAGCGGGATCGCGCCGGGCAGGAAGCATGCCGCACCACCGGGACCGCAATCGTCGCTGGCGCCGAGGAAACCGACCCCCTGCCGCGCCTCGAGCGACGTCGCGATGCCCCAGCGCGGCTCGGACGGGCTGTATCCGCCTCGGCCGGCGATCGACGCGGGGTCGACCCAGTTCGCGTCGGCGCGCAGGTTGAATACGCGGATACGGTCGCGGTTGAGCGGGACGCCGGCCAGCGCGATATCCTGGTCGATGATGTCGAGCCCGCCACCGACGGTAAGCCGGCGCGCCTGCGTCAGGACGAGCGGATAGGATGCGAACAGGCTGACGATCTGCGTTTTCGACTTCACCGGGAAATTGGCGATATCGGGACGTGTCCAGGCATAGGTATAGCTGGCACCGAAGCGCAGCCCTTCGCCGCCGACCCGGAATTCGTGCGCGAGCTGCAGGACATTCTGTTCGTCGAAATCGGGCGTCGAATAGAAGCTTGCGGTCGTCAGGTCGCCCATCCCCGTCAGCCCGGCGAAGCGCACGCGTGCGACGCCGCCCCAGCGCCCGACGTCCTTCGACCCGAAATTCTGGATGTTCGCGTCGAAAAGGACCGGCGTTCGGCTCACCGCGACTTCGCCGACCACTTCGCCGGGCGTCGCACCCGGGCGCAGCGTCAGCCGCGCGTCGAGGCCAGGGATGTCCCGCGCGAGGAGCAGGTAGCGCTCGGCATCGACGATGTTGAAGACCGGCTGATCGTCGAGGCGCGACAGATAGCGCTGGAGCAGGCCTTCGTTGGCGCCCGCGTCGCCGCGCACCTCGATCCGCGTCATCCGCGCCGACAGGATCTCGAGGCGCACGATTCCGTCGGTGCCGATCGTCTGCGGCGGCACGCGAACGGCGGCCAGATAGCCCTTTGCGCGCAGCATCGTCGCGGCGCGGTCGCGAATGTCGCAGACGGCCGCGATCGGCAGGTCCTGGCCCGCCTTGTCCGACCAGCTGGGGTCGAGCATCGACGTGTCGATCCCCTCGACCGGCGTGAACTGGACGCCGCGGATCGTCACCCGCACATTCGCGAATTCGGGATTGGCGAGCGGGCAGGGCGCGCGTTCGATCGCATCGTCGGCGGAGACGACCTGCTCGCCCGGCGGGCTTGCGGGCGCGAGCGTCGGGCGCTGGATTTCCTCGCGCGTCGGGACGACCTGGGCCTGCGCCGCAAAGGGCAGCGCCAGCGCGGCAAGCCCTGCCGAGCAAATCATCGTCGTGCGGAACGCCCCTCGCGAACGCGCCCCGACACCATCGGCGTCCGAATACCCCTTGTCGGTCATTACCACCCCTTGCGTACACGCGCGTCCGCCGTGGCCGACGCGCCAAAATTCCGGTGCTCGCCGCTGGTCCGGCGATGCGAATTTTCGACCCAAGGATAAGGACCTGCCGCTTTTTTGCGGCAGCGTTTTTCAAGTGTTACCAGATGGTCAGGACAGGTTCAATGCTTGCCCCGTTCCGTTAACCACCCGCTGTCTCAGTCTCTGACATCGCGTCGACGAGGCGATTGAGCTGCGGCGTGCAACCCTTGCCCATCAGCATGTCGATCGAGCTTTCGGCCGTGTCGGGCCGCGTTTCGACCTGCGCGAAGCGGACGGTCACGGGCGCCGGCAGCCCCGCACCCGACAGACGATAATCGACGCCATATTGCACCGGCAGCACATCGGTCGGCCATTTGCGGAAATTCGCACCGGCGACCAGTGCGACGGTTTCGCCCTTGTCGCCGCGTTCGATCTTGAGCAACTGGTCGCTTTCCATCAGCGGGCGCCACAGCATCAGCGTCGCGGGATCGGCGACGCAGAAGGTGCCGCCTTCGCGGTAGTCGAGCAGCCACAGGTTCGGCGCGCGCAGTTCGGACGGCGCCGCGATCACCGCCTCGCGCGAGAATCCGCCGCGCGACCGCATCGTCGGGCCGGTCGACAGCATGCGCGTGACCGTTGCGCCCATATTCTGGTTCGCCTGGATCTGTCCCGTCGCGCCATAGGTGCCCGGCCCCGACAGCGTGCGCGTCTTGCCCGCCTGCATCAGCACGACCTTGTCGCCCGAAACGAGCGTCAGCTTGTCGGTCGACTTGAATTTCGTACCCGTCGGATATTTGCCGGCCGAGGGGCCGGTCGAGCGGACGACCATCGACTGCGCTGCGGCGGTTCCGGCGATGGTCAGCGCCATCACTGCGGCCGCAGCAGTCAGGCCGAGGCGGCGCATCGCGATATCAGGAAAGGACATAGCTTTCTCCACTTTCGGTCTCGTTCAGGCGTTCTATCAGGAACATTATGGCTGGATCCTGACCAAATTCTTCCGCCACGGCTGTGGCGCAGGTCACATAGGCAATTTTATTTCCATCGGCGTGCGCCGCGACCAGTTCGGCAATGCGCGCGCGCTGCTCGGCGGTCAGGTCGGCGCGCGGCGTCAGCACGTCGACGGGCTGAGCGCGTCCGCGCAGCGTGACGCGGCCCATCGGTACCAGATCGTCGCGGCCCGAGCGGACGGCGGCTTCGGTCGAGATCAGTACGCGCGTCTTCAGGCTCTTGTTCGCCGCCTCGAGGCGCGAGGCAGTGTTCATGCTGTCGCCGAGCGCGGTATATTGGATGCGGTCCTCGCCCCCGAAATTGCCGACGATCGCGTCACCGACGTGCAGCCCGACGCGCGTCATCCCGATCGGCGGAACGTCCTCGCTCTTGACGTCGTCCCGGAACTTCTCGCCCACGGCGTGCATCGCGATCGCCGCCGCAGCGGCCTGCGGACCGTCGTCGGGACGGCTGAGCGGCGCGCCCCAGAAGGCGACGATCGCGTCGCCGACGAATTTGTCGATCGTCCCGCCATGTTCGAGCACGACGTCCGACAACCGGTCGAGATATTCGTTGAGCAGGCGCGCGACCGTTTCCGGCGTCGTCGCATGGCTGAGCTTCGTAAAGCCCTCGAGGTCTGTGAAGACGCAGAAGATGTTGCGCCGCTCGCCGTGGAGCGACAACTGGTCGGGGTCGCGCATGATCTGCGCCGCGACGTCGGCGGGCAGATATTTGCCGAGCGCCGATTGCGCAAAGGCCCGCTGGCGCGACCCGATCGTGCGCGCGGCCGTCCCCACCGCCGCATAGCCGAGCAGCCAACCGATCGCCCAGCCGAACGCGGGAAGCGTCGTCGTATCCACACCATGCCCCTGCAGCCAGAAGGGGAAGGCGACGAAGAACGCCATCTGGCCGAGGAAGGCGACCGCAACCCATCGCGCGCGCATGTCGACCAGGCTGGTCAGTCCGCCCGCCAGCACGACGAGCGCCGCAAGCATCCAGAGCGCGAGGCCGGGCAGCGGGCTCGGCCAGTCGTTGTCGAGCTGCTGCGCCAGCATATGCGCATGGACCTCGAGCCCGATCATCGTTTCATGTTCGCCGGTAATCGGATCGGTGAAGCGGCTGAGTGGGGTGTTGAACTGGTCATTGTCGATGATGTCGCCGCCGATCAGCACGTAACGGTCCTTGACGAGATCGGCGAACCCCGCGCGCATGTCGGCATCCATCGGCAGGGCGAAGGTGTCGATCGGAATGTTCGCAAAGACCGGCTCTTCCTGTCCCGCCGCGACGCGTGCGGGGACGAGGAAACGGATGTTCCCGCGATAATTCGCGTGCGCGCGGTCCACGGGGGCGAGCGCGTTGGCCATCAGCGGGGGCAGGGTCTTCGGCCGGTCGGGCCAGTTGCGGATGACGCTGTCGCCGTCGGTCCGGAACAGCACGCTCGTCGGGCGCGTCTTCGCGGTCGTGACGCTCGCCAGATAGCTTTCGAGATATTTCTGCTGCTCGAAGAAGATCGTGTTCGGATTGCTCGCATGTTCGGCATAGGCGAGCCACGTCGGCGTCTTCATCGCGCGGAGCTGGGTCTTCAGCAATTCGTCGTCGGGGCGCGGCGAATCGAAGACGATATCGATCCCGATCGCCTTTGCGCCCATCTGGTCGAGGTTCGCGAGCGCATTGGCGAGCAGCGTGCGGTCGAGCGGCGAGCGGATGCCGGTATTGAACAGCGTCTCGTCATTGTAGGTGATCATGACGATGCGTTTGTCCTGGCCGACGTGCGGCGCCATCACCATCGCGCGCGCGTCGTAAAGCGCGCGCTCGGCATCGCCGACGAGCGGCAATTGCCAGCTCAGCCGCGCGAACAGCGTCGCGACGATCAGGAACAGGATCGTCATCGCCATTCGCGTCGGGCCGAGCTGCATCACCAGCCGGCGGATGCGCTTGCCGATCGGCACGGTTGCGGGCGCCGTGTCGATCGGCGCCGCCTCGGCCGCAGGGTCTGTCGTCGAAGTCGCCATCAAATCAGCGGGCCGCGCGGCCAGCAGCCTCCCCGTTCTGCGCCGTCGCGGCCACCCCGTGCAGCAGCGCCTGGCCGCCGTCGCCGATGATCGCGAAGCCCGCCCAATAATAAGGGTGCGAGGTCTGCTTTTCGTCCATCAGCCGGCTTTGCGTCGCCCATAGCGCGTCGGCGATGCTTTCCCCCTGCGAGGCTGCGAACAGGCCGCCGATCAGGCGCTTCGTCGCATCGAAATCGTCGGGGGCGGGCCAGTGGCTCGCGATGACCGAGCGGCCGCCGGCGCCGATGAAGCTGCGCACCAGACCGTCGAGCGCGTTGCCGCCACCGCTCGCGACGCCCGCTTCGCGCGTCGCCGCGACCGAGGCGGCCCCCGCGGTGTCGCACGCCGACAGGATCACCAGGTCGGCGTTGATCTTCAGGTCGAAAATCTCCTGAAAGGTCAGCAGGCCGTCCGAATCCTGGTCGCCGAACGAGGTCACGAGCGCCGGCCGCGCCGGACACGACGGCCGCGGCGCGGTGACGAGGCCGTGCGTCGCGAAGTGGATGATACGATAGTCGGCAAGGTCGCCGCGCGTCTTGACCGCGGTATCGGTGAACGCGCCGCCGGTGAGCAGCGTGGTCGCGCCGCGATCCATCGTCCGGCTGGCGGTGACGAGTTCGTCGGCCGAGATCGGGCGGCTCCACTGGCTGATGTCCCACTGGCAATTGCCGTCCACGCCGCCCGCCGCCGCGCCGCGCGTCCCGGTCGAGGGCAGCACGCCGCCCGCGACGGGCAGGTTCTGGCCAAGGCCGAAATATTCGCGCGTGCCGCTCGACGGCGGCGTCTGCCGCGCGTTGCGAAACGCCAGCGCCGACACGGCGGTGCTCGGCCGCGTCGACCGGCCGAGCCAGGCGATGCCGCGCATGTCGAACGCGTCGGCATTGGGATCGCCCACGCGCTGCTCGTACGCCGCGAGCCCCTGGTCCGAGGTGATCAGAAGGTTGACCGGCAGCCGCAGCATCGCACCGTCGGGTTCGAAGATCAGGTGCGGCACACCCGGCAGACGGTCGGCGACCGGCGCAAAGAGCTGTGTATAGAGCCGGCGCGCGGTCGCCGCGTCGAAGGGATAGGTCACGCGCTTGCCATTCTCGACGACCGAGATCGTCGAGCGGATCGTGTCGACCGCATTCTCCAGACCCTGGGTGCTGATATCGGCCTTCCACAGCTGGGCGCTGCCGTTGCCGATCAGCATCGCATAGACCGAATCGCCCACGACGAGCATCTTCAGATAGGCTTCGTCGGGCTTCAGCACCTGTTGCAGTTCCGACAGGTCGAGCTTGCCGGGCGCGACGACGCGATATTGCGGATAGGCCGACAGCTTCGCGACCGTTTCGGCCTGCTGGAACGACAGATTGTCGAGCTGGGTCTTGAGGTCGGCACGCAGCGCGTTCACCTCGGGCGTCACGGGCAACTGCGCGAGCCGCGCATCTTCGATGCGCGCACGCTCGATGTCGCGGTTGAGCGTCGTCGCTTGGCGGAACAGCCGGGCGCCGTCGTCGTTGCCCGCCGACAATTCGCGCGCGAGCATCGCCTGGGTATCGGCGACGCCCGGACGGACCTGCAGCTGGCTGGCGACGAAGAAATCGGACACCGCCGTGGGATCGGTCGCGGTGCGGCTGGCGAGGAGGCGGTAATAGGGCGCCATCATGTTCGCCATGCCCGTCGTCGAGCGCTGCGAACCGGCGAGTGCCGCGACGACGTCGCGATAGATGCCGAGCGCCTTGTCGTCCTGCGCATGGCGCGTGAGGAAAGCGGCATAGCGCGCGCGCGCCGACGCCAGCGCATTGGTTTCGGGATATTCGACCGCAAGCGCGCCGATCGATTCCTGGAAGCGCGCATCGGCGGCGGCGTTGTCGCCCAGCGCTTCCTCGGCGAGCGCGAGTTCGCCGAGCATCTGCGAGCGGAGCCGCACGATCGAGGTCACGCGGCCCTCGCGCACCGCGATCGCGTCGGCGAGCCCCTTGACCTGCGCGGCCTTCGCGGCCTGCGGGTTGCCGCGCAGCCGCTCGACGGTGCCGAGCAGATGGACCGCCTGCGCATCGATGATCTGCGCGCGTTCGAGCGGCGTCAGCCGCTCGCGGTCGCTGCTCTGGCGAACGGCGCGGGCATTGTTGCCGCTGTTGACCCCCGCGACGATCTCGGGCGTCAGCGTCACCGCACCCCCCTCGACCTTCACCGCGTTGGTCAGCGGCGGGATCGGCGTCTGAAGCAACGCCGCGGCGCCGTCGTAGTCGCGCTGATTGAGCGCGTGGATCGCCCGGAAATTACGGCGCAGGCGCAGCTGGACGGGATCGCTCGTCGGGATCGCCTCGACCTCGGCGAACAGCCGTTCGGCCTCGGCGAACTCGCCCAGGTTCGAGCGCTGGAGCGCGCGGTTCAGCGTGAACTCGGTCGGGTCGAGGTCGGCCGCCGCCTGCTCCTCGGTCGCGCGGCGCGACAGCGCCTCGAAGAATTCGGCGGCCTCGGCGTAGTCGCCGCTGTGGTTGCGGCGGTACCCCTCGGCCAGCGCCTTGTCGACGTCGATCGTCCCGGCGAGCGTCCGCGCGAAACCGTCGTTCCCGCCGACCGAGGTCGTCGCCACCTTGATCTGCCCCGAAACGACTTTGCGCTGGCGGATCGATTCGAGCGCGAGGTTCAGCGCGTCGCCATAGGCGGCAAAGCCTTCGGCGGCATAGGCGGTGTCGCCGTCGGCCTCGACGCGCGTCGTCCATGCAACGTTGCTGTCCCTTACCGCGCATGCGCCGTCGGCGCCGCAGACGATCGTTCCCGCGCGGCCCTGATCGACGCGCGCGCGGGCCTGGTCGGCGGTCGCGCGCAACATCCGGACATAGCCCACGGGCTGGCTCGCATCGCGGCAGACGATCAGCCACGCGCGGTCGAACATGCCCTTGATCACGGAATCGCGAACCGTCGCCTGCACCTCGCAGAGCGAGCCGCCCTGGTCGCCGATCGAAAAACTGTCGCGCAGCGTGGGGTCGCCGGTCTGTGCGTGCGAAACCCCGGGCGCGGCAATCGCCAGCGCAGCCAGAAGCGGCACGAAAAACGGACGTCGAGCGGTCATCACCAATCCCCCAAAGCCAAGCCTGAAGGCGCCATGTCCGCATGTGTCGGCGGCAAGGCGCAGTCTTTCAATGCTGCGGTACGACCCATTCCCGTCGGCGCGGACCCTAAACCCATCATTCGAAAAAGGGAAGTGATCTGCGGCACACCGCCTTGCCAGCTTTGGCACACCGACCTATCTGGACTGCAAGACCCAATTCCGGCCCAATTCCAGTGAGGACAAAGATGAGCGCATTCGACGAACGTGAACGGGCCTTTGAAGCGCAATATGCGCGCGATCAGGAAGTCCAGTTCCGCATCACCGCGCGCCGCAACCGCCTCGTCGGCGAATGGGCGGCCGAACGCATGGGGCTGACCCCCGAGGAAACCGACGCTTATGCGAAGGCGGTCGTACAGGCCGACTTCGAGGAAGCGGGTGACGAGGACGTCATCCGCAAGCTGGCGGGCGACCTCACCGCGGCGCAGGTCGAGATCAGCGATGCCGAAATCCGCGCGGTGCTGAACGACAAGACCGCCGAGGCACGTCGCCAGTTCATGGACAGCCAGAACTGAGGCTCCGATCATGGGTATGCGCGAGGACGATCTGAAGGCGATGATCGAGGCGGCGTTTCCGGACGCGGCGGTATCGATCACCGATCTTGCGGGCGACAACGATCATTATGCGGCGCACGTCGTCAGCGAATCGTTCCGCGGGATGACCCGCGTCGCGCAGCATAAAGCGGTGTATGCGGCGCTCGGTGGACGCATGGGCGGCGAACTTCATGCCTTGCAATTGACGACCGCCGTTCCTTCATAGGGGGCATATCCCTTTCAAGCGGCGCAACGACGCCCGACCGGAGACTGTATATGAGCGATCCCGCCACCCACGACCGCATTGCCAAGCTGGTCGCCGATCACCCCGTCCTGCTGTTCATGAAGGGCACGCCGCTCTTTCCGCAGTGCGGTTTTTCGTCGCGCGCGATCGCGATGCTCGATCGCCTCGGTATCGAATATGACACCGTCGACGTGCTGCAGGACATGGAAATCCGGCAGGGCATCAAGGAATTCTCCGACTGGCCGACGATCCCGCAGCTCTATGTGAAGGGCGAATTCGTCGGCGGCTCGGACATCATGATGGAAATGTGGGAAGCCGGCGAACTCCACCAGCTGGTGACGGGCATTCCGGCGCGCGCCGAATAATCCGGCTCAGGCTTCGCGGAGCAGCCGCTCGTAAAATCCGCCGAAACGGCGATCGTCGGTGACGAGGTGGATTTCCAATATCCAGTGGCGAACGCGCCCGAAGGCATCGGGTTCGCGCAGCCTTCCCGCGTTTGCCGGATTGATCCGGTGGTGATCCTTTTCGCCGGGGATGTGCGCGTGCGGAAACTCGCCGACGATATGCCCGGCGATTTTACCTCCAAAGCGCCACCCGGCGGCTTCGGCAGACTCGCAGGCAAAGGCATATAGCTCCTGCCCGGTGATGTCGGGCGACGCGTTGAAGCGGTCGCGGACGGTATCGAAGACGACCGGCAGCGCCGCGCAGAGCGCGTGCTTGCGCGGGTCTGCGCCGATCGCATAGCTGCGCCCGACGTCGGCTTCCCATTCTTCGAATACCGGGCCGAGGTCGATGAACACCATATCGTCGTCCGCGACGACGCGATCGGGCGGATTGTCGCCCGCGGTGAAGATCGTGTTGATCCCGGCGCGCACGACCCGCTTGTGCCAGTGCCGGGTCACTCCGAACCGCTCTTCGGCCAGCGCACGGATGTCGCGCTCGATCGCGCGCTCGCTACGCCCCGGGGCAACGAGGCCAGCGGCCTCGATCGCGTCGAGCAGCGCCAGCGCGCGGTCCTCGGCTTCGATCAGCGCGCTCAGGCGGGCGGTCTCGTCGATCCTCTCATCCATGGCTCCCATGACATATAAAGAAATCTTTATATGTCAATTCGCGACTTGCTGTAACGCGCCGGCGACTTCTAGCGTATTCCGCATCACGGGCTGCCCGTTTCATGCAAGGATAGACGCTTGATCCTGTTCCTTCTCGCCTATCTCGGCGGCGCGCTGACGATCGTCAGCCCGTGCATTCTGCCGGTGCTTCCGTTCGTCTTTGCGCGCGCGGACCAGCCGTTCGTCAAGAGCGGGCTCCCGATGCTGCTCGGAATGGCGGTAACCTTCGCGGGCGTCGCGACGCTGGCGGTGGTTGGTGGCGGCTGGGTCGTCCAGGCGAATAATTACGGACGGATCGCCGCACTCGTCATCCTCGGCCTGTTCGGGCTGCTGCTGCTCTTTCCTTCGCTTGCCGACCGCGCGACGCGCCCGCTCGTCGCGCTCGGCGCGCGGCTGTCGCAAAATGCCGGTTCGGGGCCCGGTAGCTCGAGCTTCCTCTCGTCGCTGTTGCTTGGCGTCGCGACGGGCCTCCTCTGGGCACCATGCGCGGGCCCCGTCCTTGGCCTGCTGCTGACGGGGGCGGCGCTCAATGGCGCAAGCGCGCAGACCTCGATCTTGTTGCTCGCCTATGCGCTCGGAGCGGCGACCTCGCTCGCGCTCGCGCTGCTCGTCGGCGGCCGCGTGTTCGCAGCGATGAAGCGCTCGATCCGCGCGGGCGAATGGGTGCGCAAGGCGCTCGGCGTCGCGGTGCTCGCCGGGGTCGTCGCGATCGGGCTCGGGCTCGATACCGGGCTGCTGACCCGCCTGTCGCTCGCAAGCACGGCGCGCTTCGAACAAGGGCTGCTCGACCGCCTGCATCCCGAAGGCGCGATGCCGAAGGATATGCCCGGCGCCGACGCGCTTGCCGACAAGGGGCCGTTCCCCTCGCTCGCGGGCGCGACCGGCTGGATGAACTCGCCGCCGCTGACGACCGAGAGCCTGCGCGGCAAGGTCGTGCTGATCGATTTCTGGACCTATTCGTGCATCAACTGCCTGCGCACCATTCCCTATGTGAAGGCGTGGGAGGCAAAGTATCGCGACAAGGGGTTCGTCGTGATCGGCGTGCATACGCCCGAATTCGCGTTCGAGCGCGATCCCGACAATGTCGCGAAGGCGATCCGGGACCTCGGCATCACCTATCCGGTCGCGCTCGACAATCGCTATGCGATCTGGCGCGGCTTCGACAATAAATACTGGCCCGCGCATTATTTCATCGATGCCAAGGGCCGCGTCCGTGCCGCGCGCTTCGGCGAAGGGCATCATGAGGAATCGGAAAAGATCATCCAGCGCCTGATCGCCGAAAACGGCGGCGCGCTCGGTGCGATGGACACCGCACTGGTCGATGCAAAGGGCGTGGGCGAGGGCGAAAGCACGCGCAAGGACCGCTCGCCCGAAACCTATGTCGGTTACGACCGCGCGGCGAATTTCGTCTCGCCCGGCGGCTTCGTCCGCGATGCGGTGCACGACTATGCGGTGCCCGCACTCGCCGGTCGCAACGACTGGGCGCTCGGCGGACAATGGGTCGTCGGCGGCGAACATGGTGTGTCGGCCGCGCCCGGGGCGCGCATCGCCTTCCGCTTCCGCGGCCGCGACCTGCATCTCGTTCTCGGCGCCGCCGATGCGAAGAAGCCCGTCCGCTTTCGCGTGACGCTCGACGGCAAGGCGCCGGGCGCCGACCATGGTCTCGACATCGACGGACAAGGCAACGGCACCGTGACCGGCCAGCGGCTCTATCAGCTCGTGCGCCAGCAGGGGCCGCGGGACCGCGTCTTCCAGATCGAATTTCTCGATCCCGGCGTTCAGGCTTTCGCCTTCACTTTCGGCTGACCAGATATGCGATCGGCGTAAAAGCATCCGGGGGGCGGGGCCTGAAGGCCGCTCCGCCCCCCGTTTGCGTCGGGGGCAAGTGGGGATTTCCGGAGTGGGGGCAGGGGACATCAGGGACCAGACTGATGTCCCCCACCGCTCCATTGAGCGGAACACTCGGGAACATCCTATACCATACAAACCGCGTGCCAATTCGCCGGCTTTGCGGATTTGGGCGGGAGACGCTGGTTAGCGATTCCTTACCGGCGCCCGTGCCTGTCAAAATTCCCGACACATGTTGATCCTCGCTTCGCGACAGGCAGGAGCGAACGTTCCGTTCATCTTCGTTCAGCAAGCGTTCAGCCGTTTGACTACATTTGTAGTCGTATTGCAGATCAGCGCCAAAGGGAGGGGTTTCCGACATGGCGGAAAGAGCAAGCGATTCTGAAATGCAGGTGCTGTCGGCGCTGTGGGAAAAGGCCCCGCAGACCGCGGCCGACCTGACCACCCGCATCGGCAAGGTGAACGGCTGGACGCAAGCGACGGTCAAGACCCTGCTCGCGCGGCTCGTCCAGAAGGGCGCGGTCACGGCCGAGGCCGACGGGCGCCGCTATCTCTACAGCCCCGCGGTCGAACGCGCCGACGCCGTCGGCGAGGAATCGCAGCGTTTCGTCGACCGCCTTTTCGGCGGCCGGGTCAGCCCGCTGATCGCGCATCTTGCCGAGCGCGAGGCGCTGACCGATACCGACATCGCCGAGATCGAGGCGCTGCTCCGGAAGCTCAAGTCATGAGCGCCGACATGATCCTGCAGGTCTGGGGTGACACGATGGTCACCACCGCTGCCCTCGTCTTGGCGGTGCTGCTGATCCGCAAGCCCTTTGCGCGCCATTTCGGCCCGCAGCTCACCTATATGCTCTGGCTCGTACCGGCGCTTCGGCTCGTGCTGCCGCCGCTGCCCTTTGCCGAGGCTGCGCAGCCTGCGGCGGCGATGCCGGCAAGCGAGATCATCTATCTGGTGCCTGTCGACGCGATGGCCGAGACGCCCGCGGCGGCGATCCCGGCATGGTCGGCGGCCGACGCGCTGCCCTATGCGTTCGCGCTCTGGGTCGCCGGCGTCGTCTTCGTGATCGTCTCGGCATGGGTCGCGCACCGCCGCTTCCTCCGCGACGTGCTGGGCGGAGCCGTCGAGCTCGAGCCGATCGGCCGGATCCGGCTGGTGATGACCGGTGCGGTCGACGGTCCGGTCGCGTTCGGCCTGTGGCGCCGTTTCGTCGCGGTGCCGCAGGATTTCTTCGGCCGCTACGTCGCCGAAGAGCGGGCGCTCGCCATCGATCACGAGCTGGCGCACCATCGGCACGGCGATCTTTGGGCCAACGCCGCTGCGCTGCTGCTGCTCGCGTCGCAATGGTTCAATCCATTCGCCTGGCGCGCGCTACGCGCCTTCCGTTTCGACCAGGAAGCGGCGTGCGACGCGCGCGTCCTGACGATGGCCGACGAGGCTCCCCGCAACCTGCGCACCGCGCGTTACGCCACCGCCATCGCCAAGGCGGCGGTCGGCTCGCGGCTGTCGCTCGCGGCGCCGATGGCGGTTCACGACAATCTACAGGAGAGACTGACGATGCTGACGAGGGACGATATTTCGAAGAAGCGGGGGCTGATCGGAAAGCTGCTGGTCGGCGGCGCGACGCTTGCCGTGCTCGCGACGACCGCGACGCTGGTGCCCGCCGCGACCGCAAAAGCGCAGGCCGACTTCGCCGAACCGCCCGCACCTCCCGCCCCGCCGCCGGCGCCCGATGCGCCGACGCCGCCCGAGGCGCCCGCCGCCGGTGACATGTCGAACGTCATGATCTTCACCGACGTCCGGGACGGCGACGAGGCGAAGGACAAGGATGGCAAGAAGCGCGAAGTCCACCGCATCGTCATCCGCCGCGACGGCGACGGCGAAGGCCATCCCGCGATGATGATGGCTCCCGCCGACGGCAAGTTCAAACGTGTCGAGATCCGCACCCCGGGCAGCCTGTCGCGCGACGATGTGCTGGCGACGCTGAAGGAGCAGGGGATCACCGGCGCGCAGGCCGATGCGATCGCCGACAAGCTCGAAGCGAAGCGCCGCGAACGCATCCGCACCGTCATGGCGCCGATGCCGCCGATGCCTCCCATGCCGCCGATGCCCGCGATGCCGCACGGCGCCTGGGGCCAGTTCGACGGCAAGGCGATGGTGATGGGCAAGTGCGGCGACGGGACGAAGACGGCGCCGATCGTCAACCGCGAGGAGGTCGACGGCGGCAAGCGCCAGCGCATCTATATGGTCCGCTGCGGCGACACGGCCGAAAGCAAGGCAGCGCGCCTGACCGCGCTCAAGAAGGCACGCGAGAGCTTCAACAAGGGCGAGGCCGCACGCGGGCTGTCCGAAGAGATGCGCGCCAAGGTCGCCGCCGACCTGGACAAGGCGATCGCCGACGCCGAGAAATCGGGCGAGTAGCAGCCCGACAGCCTTCGATGCCGGCCCCCATTCCCCGGTGGGGCCGGTAGCAGGGGCGGGGAAAGGGAGCGGCGTCATGACCGCTCCCTTTTTCTCGTCCCTCTTTTTCGCGCCGAAGCCTTTTCCTTTGCGGGGCGCGGTGCCACATGCAGGCGCATGAGCGAAGAAAAGCCCTGGCCCGACACGATCCGCGCCGGCGACTGCGAGCAGCACGAGCCGCTCGTCCGCCGCGTCCTCGCGCCGAACCCGTCGCCCTATACCTTCACCGGCACGCAGACGTGGATCGTCGGCGCGGGCAGCGATGTCGCGGTGATCGATCCCGGCCCGACGGGATCGGGCATGAGCATCGGCGATCCCCCCGACGCGAACGGGCAGGGCCATGTCGATGCGATCCTGCGCGCGGTCGAGGGCCAGCGCGTCGCCGCGATCCTTTGCACCCATACGCACCGCGACCATTCGCCCGCGGCAGCGCCTTTGAAGGAAGCGACCGGCGCGCCGATCATCGGCTGCGCTCCGCTTGCGATCCGCGACGATGGCCCGCGCGCCGACTCGGCGTTCGACCCCGACTACGCGCCCGATCGCGTCCTTGCCGACGGCGAGCGCATCTCCGGTGACGGCTGGACGCTCGAAGCGGTCGCGACGCCGGGGCACACGTCGAACCACCTCTGCTTCGGCCTTGTCGAGAGCGGCGCGCTCTTTACCGGCGATCATGTGATGGCATGGTCGACCAGCGTCGTCAGCCCGCCCGACGGCGATATGGCGGCCTATATGGCCAGTCTGTCGAAGCTCTATGACCGCGACGACCGCGTCTATTATCCCGCGCATGGTCCCGCGGTGACCAAGCCGCGCCAACTCGTCCGCGGCATGCTCGGCCATCGCAAGCAGCGCGAGCGCCAGATCCTTCGGGAACTCGAAAAGGGCGTGCACGTGATCCCCGAGATGGTGACGCACATGTACAAGGGCCTAGATCCCCGCCTGACCGGCGCCGCCGGCCGCTCGGTGCTCGCGCACCTGCTCGACCTCAAGACCCGCGGCGTAGTGCGCAACGACGACGAAGAATGGACGCTCGCCTGATGCTGCTTCCCTTGCTCCTCGCGGCCACCGCGCCTGCCGGCGGACCGGTGATCGCGCTCGTGAAGGGCGAGGGCGATCGGCAGTGCCTTCCCGACAAGAGCCTGTGCCTCGAAATCCCCGCTGGCGCCGAAGACGGCGGCGGCGAAACGGTGCTGGTCGTGACGCCTGCCGATGGCGAGCCGGTCACGGCGCCGCTTCCCGAATATTATGATGCCGAGCGGCGCGAGCTCTGGCCGAACCTGATAGCGCTCAAGAGCGACGATGGCGCGCGGCGCTATCTGATCGGGATCCTGGGGCGCCAGAATGCCATGTATTCGGGCGGCGGCGGATCGGCGGCGCGCCTCCACCTCTATGAATTCAGCGCCACGCCGGGCGCGACGGGGCTAGGTCAGGAGGTGCTCGACGTCGTCTGGGACGGCTCGCTGATGATCCGCGCCTGCTTTTCGGAGCAGGACATGAAGGACCGGCTCGAGGCGTGCCATGACGAATATGATTTCAACGCGACGCTGACCGCGGCGCCGGATGACGGCAGCGCGTTCCCCACGCTGACCTATCGTGCGGTCGCGACCACCTTCCCGCGGACCGTGCGCCGGTCGCGGGACAATAGCGCGGGCAAGCTCAAGCGCGCCGACCTCGTCCGCACCGAAGATCCCGCTTGCACCTATGATCGCGTGCTGCGCTACAACCCCGCCACGTCGCGCTATGAAATGGACCGGCCGGCGCCCGAATGTTCGGACTATACGACGCCATGACCGACAGCTCTCCCCGCCTTCTTCCGCGCCTCGTCCTGCTCGCCGCGGCGGCGCTGCTGGCGCTTGCCGCATGGTGGGCCTTTTCGGCCTGGCGCGACTGGCAGCGCGGCTATGACCCCGAAACGGTCGTCGCGGCGAGTCTGCAGGGTTTGCAGGAACAGAATGTCCTCGTTCCTTTCACCGCGCGTTATGTCGCGGTGGTCACCTCGACGCAGTCCCGGCTCGGACTCGAAGCGAAGAAGACGCTGATCATGCCGGGGACGGTTCGCTATGAACTCGACCTCGGCAAACTGAAGCAGGCCGACCTCGACTGGGATGCGACGAACAATTCGCTCAGCGTGACCTTGCCGCCGCTCCGCCTCGCGGGGCCCGAGATCGACCTCGATGCGATAAGCGAATATCGCGACGGAGCGATCCTGTTGACGCTCACCGACGCCGAAAAGACGCTCGACGCCGCGAACCGGAAGGCGGCGCAGGCGGAACTGATCAAGCAGGCGAAGGGCACGACCCCGATGCGCCTCGCGCGCACCGCCGCGCGAACCGCCGTCGAGCAGAGCTTCGCGATGCCGCTCAAGGCAGCGGGGATCGACGCCAAGGTGAGCGCGCGCTTCGCGGGCGAATAGGCTTTCCCCGCGGCGGACACCGCGCTAGCTTGCCGCCGTTCAGGCCGATCGAGGGGTGCGGTATGGCAACTGTAGCGGGGGGCGCGGTCCGCGCCGGGCGTTTCTGGCAGCGGATGGCGATCGGCCTCGCGGTCTTCATCATCTTCGGTTTTGCGCAATTCGCGCTGCGCGGCTTCGTCGATCCGGTCGCGGCACCCCGGTGGGTGCATCTGCATGGCGTCGCGATGCTCGCGTGGCTCGCCCTGCTCGTCGTCCAGCCGACGCTGGAGGCGCGCGGGAATCTCGGCCTTCATCGCCGGCTGGGATGGGTCGGGGCGGCGCTGGCGACGCTGATCGCGGTCCTCGGCGTCTATACGGGGCTCGCTTCGCTCGTCCTCAATCGCTTTCCGCCCTTCTTCACGCCGCCCTATTTCCTTGCGCTGACCTTTGTCGAGGCGGTGACCTTCGGCCTCGTCGTGATGGCGGCGATCCGAAAGCGCGCCGATACCGAATGGCACCGGCGCCTGATGATCGGTGCGACGATCGTCATCCTCGAACCCGCGCTCGGGCGTTTGTTGCCGATGCCGCTGATGGTCGGCTGGTCCGACATACCGGTCGGGCTGATTCAGCTGGCGGTGGTCGCGATCATCGCGCTTCACGACCGGCGCACGTTCGGCCGCGTGCATCCGGCGACAAAGGCCGTCGCGCTCCTTGTCATCGCGGTACGCGTGGCCATCTACCTGCTGTCGCTCGCACCGCCCGTCGCGGCGCTGGCGGCAAAGCTGACCGGCTGATTGCCCTGTCCTGCGAGGGCGTGTAGAGGGCGCGCAAGGCAAAGCCACATAAGGATAAAGCCATGACTGCTCCCATCCGCGAGAATCTCTCGGGCCTCGACCTGCGCGCCGAAATCGAGCGCCTCCGCAAGGAACGCAACGCCGTCATCCTCGCGCATTATTATCAGAAGCCGGAGATTCAGGATCTTGCCGATTTCGTCGGTGACTCGCTGGAGTTGTCGCGCAAGGCCGCGGACACCGACGCCGACGTCATCGCCTTTTGCGGCGTGAAGTTCATGGCCGAGACCGCGAAGATCCTCAGCCCACAAAAGACGGTGATCCTGCCCGACATGGACGCGGGCTGCAGCCTCGAGGACAGTTGCCCGCCCGAACAGTTCAAGCGCTTCCGCGAAGCGCATCCGGACCATATCGCGCTGACGTACATCAATTGCTCGGCGGCGGTGAAGGCCCTCAGCGACATCATCGTCACCTCGTCGAGCGCCGAAACGATCATCAGCCAGATCTCCCCCGAACAGAAGATCATCTTCGGTCCCGACCGGCATCTCGGCGGCTATCTCAATCGCAAGTTCGGTCGCGACATGCTGCTGTGGCCGGGCGTGTGCATCGTCCACGAAGCGTTCAGCGAGACCGAGCTTCTGAAGCTCAAGGCGCAGCATCCGGGCGCGCCCGTCGCTGCGCATCCCGAATGCCCGCCGCACATCGTCGATCATGCCGACTATGTCGGGTCGACGAGCGGCATCCTGCAATTCGCGAAGAGCTTCCCCGGCGACACGCTGATCGTCGCGACCGAGCCGCACATCATCCACCAGATGGAACTCGCGCTGCCCGAAAAGACCTTCATCGGTGCCCCGGGCGCGGATGGAAACTGCAATTGCAATATCTGCCCGTACATGGCGCTCAACACGATGGAGAAGCTCTACCTCGCGCTCCGCGACCTGAAGCCGCAGATCGAGATGGACGAGGAACTCCGCCTCGCCGCGCGCAAGAGCCTCGACCGGATGCTCGACATGGCATCGGGGACGGTCGGGAAGGGCGATCTGGGCCGCGCCTGAGTCGCGATTCGCCGACTCGACATGGTGATTACGGGGCGGAGTCGCTCTCGCGATTCGGTTGCTGCGCTGCGGCAATCGCATCCGAAAATGCTGCAGCCTTGTTACAAAAATGCTGCTCTGAATCCGCTTGTTGCTAATACCGGAGTTATCCACAAGCGCGCGGCCTTGCGGCGGCTTTCTCGCACCTTTTTTGTTGGCGGCGAAATCGGTTCGTGACAGCTTCAAATCATCGGACGACGGAGACGAAAAGCCGCCGGGACATGAAGGGTAGTTGCAAGACTAGCCAGAAGATAACGGACTGGATTTACGAGGAAATCGACCGGTAGCTTGATCACGGAACGCAGCGATTCCCACGAGTTGAGGCGAACCAGATCGGGCACATGAAAGACAGTCCATCGCTCTGGAAGCGCAACTGTTTCGGCAGAGGCACGGACAAGATGATGAAGGGTCTTTCAGGTGAGGCCGGCCCCCGAAAGGGGGCCGACCAAACCATCGCCGGACTGAACCGGCGCGTGCCGCGGCGCATCGTTTTGCGGGCTGCAGGTCTTCGGGCCGGCGGACCGGGATGAGGCGGAGCGGAGGCGCGACGGAGCAACAACCGGATAGTGGGGGTTGGCAGCGATGCCGGCCCCCATTTCGCGTTTACGCGGCCTTGCGCGACCTTTCGCGGATGCGCGCGGCGTTTCGCATAGATCGCCGCTGCGGGCTCGCCTCGCGCTCTCGAACATCCTCCCCGAATAAATTTCCCTCGTTGTGATGCCCGTCACATCGCGGTCAAACTAGGCTGCTTAAGCCTCTCCTTGCGACCCGGAGCAGTTCCCCGACCGGAACTGATCCCCCTCTTCCCGGCGGCGCCTCTCGGGGCGCGCCGGGAACCTTTTCGCGCTCTCACGATTATCGTCCTGCCGCGGCATGGCCGCGCGCTTGCGATGGGGTGAGGCATGGAACCGGTCATCGATCTGCTCTGCTGGGAATGCGTGCAGTGACGCGCCGCGACGCCGCCGCACGCGCGCCGCCATTTTGCTATGCGATTGAAAATATTTGGAGTAACATTCCCGGGCCTGCAGCGTCGGGCGCATAATGATCGTAGGGGGTCACATATGATTGATTTCATTATCGCACTTGTCATGGGCGGCGTCATCGGCTGGCTCGCCAGCATCGTGATGCGGACCGATGCCCAACAGGGCATTTTCCTGAATATCGTCGTCGGCTGCGTCGGCTCGATCCTGGGCCGGCTGCTGTTCGGCGGCCTTCTCGGTGGCGGCCACCTGCGTGGTGATGCCTTCGACTGGCGGACATTGGTGACGGCCTTCGTCGGCGCCATCCTTCTGCTCGCCATCGTCAACCTCATCCGCCGCGGCAGGGTTCGCTAGCCGCTGCCGCGGGTTCGCCCCTTTCGGGGGCGGGCGTGAAAAATCGGGCGGCCGGTCGTGATCCGGCCGCCTTTTTTCATGCCCTGAACACTGGAAATCGGCTGCGGATCGCCCTATGGGCACCGCGTCGGAGGACGGGTCGGCCGGGGGGCTTTCACCTCTTGCATGTGGTGATTTAATAGGGTAATACACCTTGATACTGACCTGCCCTTACGGCCAGGGGCGATCGCGGCTGCGCGACGTTCCGGCCGATGCGGGCGGCACAGGGGAAGTGGCGTGAACTACGAACGGAAAGTGGATTCGATGGACAGCCTGGCGGGGACGCAGAGCTTTTACGAAGAGCAGGAAAACCGTCGCAAGCGGATGCTGACGATCGCGGCGGTGGCGCTGATGGCGGTCGTTCTGCTCGGCGTCTGGTATGCTTTCGCGCACAGCAAGGGCGACGATGCCGCGGCGGGTGGAGCCGGCGGCGCGGGCGCACAGAATGTCCCCAACGTAACCGTCATGATACCCGGCCGCGTCTCGGTCCAGGCCGCGATCACCGCGAACGGAACGATCGCCGCGCGCCGCGAGATGCCCGTCGGCATTGCGGGCGAGGGCGGGCAGGTCGTCCGCGTGCTCGTCGAGCCCGGCCAGTGGGTCGGCGCGGGCCAGACGCTCGCGATCATCGACCGTTCGGTCCAGTCTCAGCAGGCGGCAAGCCTTGCCGCGTCGATCAAGGTGGCACAGGCCGACGCCGATCTGGCGCAGGCCGAACTCGAACGCGCGCAGGCGCTCGTCGGGCGCGGCTTCATCTCGAAGGCCGACATGGACCGCAAGCGTGCGACGCGTGACGCCGCCAACGCCCGCGTCCGCGTCTCGCAGGCGCAGTATCAGGAAGCCGTCGCGCGCAACGGGCGGCTGAACATCGTCGCCCCGGCGGCGGGTCTCGTGCTCACGCGCCAGGTCGAGCCCGGCCAGGTCGTCGGTGCGGGCAGCGGCGTGCTGTTCCGCATGGCGAGGGGCGGCGAAATGGAAATGCTCGCCCAGCTTGCCGAGGCCGATCTTCAACGGATCAGGGTCGGCACGCAGGCCACCATCACGCCGGTCGGAACCAGCCTTCAGATCGCGGGTCAGGTGTGGCAGGTCGCTCCGATCGTCAACATGGACACGCGGCAGGGGACGGTTCGCATCGCGGTTCCGTACAGCGCCGCGCTCCGTCCGGGCGGCTTCGCCGACGCGCGCCTCGTCTCGGGCACCGAACAGGCCCCGCTGCTCCCCGAAAGCGCGGTGCAGAGCGGTCCTGAGGGCAACTCCGTTCTCGTCGTCGACGGCAAGAACGTGATCCAGCGCGTGCCGGTCAAGGTCGGGACGGTCACCGATGGCGGTGTCTCGATCGCGTCGGGCCTGACGGGCAACGAAAAGGTCGTCGTGCTCGCCGGCGCTTTCCTCAACCCCGGCGACAAGGTGAAGCCGGTGGTCCAGAAATCGTCGCAGTAACGAACCGCATACGGACAGCACGCGCACAAAGGCGTTTGGATCATGAGCTTTCGCAACATTTCCGCCTGGTGCATCCGGAACCCGGTGCCCCCGATCGTGCTGTTCGTCCTGCTGTTGCTGGCGGGGGTCGTCAGCTTCAACCGGATGGACGTGAACGACAACCCCGACGTCGAATTCCCGGCGGTCCAGGTCATCGTCGCACAGCCGGGCGCGGCGCCGTCGGAGCTCGAGACACAAGTCACGCAGCGCGTCGAAGCCGCGGTCCGCGGCGTCAGCGGCGTCGATGAAATGTCCTCGTACGTCAGCGAGGGCAACAGCCGCACGATGGTGCAGTTCGCGATCGGCACGCCGATCGACCGCGCGTACAACGACGTCAATCAGGCGGTACAGCAGATTCGCAGCGATCTGCCCGACGGCATTCTCGAACCGCAGGTCGTGCGCGTCGATATCGCGGGCGGCCCGATCACCTATTTCGCCGTGGAAACGCGCGACATGACGCTCGAGCAGCTGTCGTGGTTCGTCGACAACACGGTCGCGAAAGAATTGCTGTCGATCCCCGGGATGAGCCAGGTGCGCCGCTCGGGCGGCGTCGACCGCGAAATCCGCGTCATCCTCGATCCCGTGCGCATGCAGAGCTATGGGCTCACCGCGAGCCAGGTGAACCAGCAGCTCCGTCAGGTGAACGTCAACGCCGCGGGCGGCCGCACCGAGATAGCCGGCAGCGAACAGGCGGTGCGCGTGCTCGGCAACGCCGCCAATGCGTTCCAGCTCGGCGAGACGCGCATTTCGATCGGCAATGGCCGCACGATCCGGCTTTCGGACGTAGCCAAGGTCACCGACGGCTATGCCGAACAGCGCAATCTCGCCAAGATCGGCGGCAAGCAGGTGCTAAGCTTCTCGATCGAGAAGGCGAAGGGCGCCTCCGACGTCACCGTCCATGACGAGACGATGAAGAAGCTCGAAGAGATCAAGAAGAACAACCCGAAGGTCAATTTCACGATCCTCTTCACGCGCACCGAATATACGAAGGAGCAGTATCGCAGCTCGATGGCCGCGATGATCGAGGGTGCGGTGCTCGCCGTCGTCGTCGTCTTCCTGTTCCTGCGCGACTGGCGCGCGACGCTGATCAGCGCGATGGCGATCCCGCTGTCGGCGATCCCGACCTTCTGGTTCATGGACATGATGGGCTTTTCGCTGAACGGCCTGTCGCTGCTCGCGCTCAGCCTCGTCGCCGGCGTGCTGGTCGACGACGCGATCGTGGAGATCGAAAATATCGTCCGGCACATGCGAATGGGCAAGACGGCGTACCAGGCGTCGATCGATGCCGCCGACGAGATCGGCCTCGCGGTCGTCGCGACGACGATGTCGATCGTCGCGGTGTTCCTTCCCGTCGCACTGATGCCCGGCATCTCGGGCCAGTTCTTCATCCAGTTCGGGATGACCGTCGTCTTCGCGGTGCTCGTCAGCCTGGCGGTCGCGCGTATGATCACGCCGATGATCGCGGCCTATTTCCTGTCGGCGCAGGGCGAACAGGATCACGCGTCGGGACCGTGGGTCGACCGCTACGAGCGCGTCCTCGCCTGGACGCTCGACGACAGGAAGCACCGGTCGAAGCGCGCGGGGTATGAACTGACCGAGACGCGGCTCATATTCCTGATCGTGCCGCTGATCGCGGCGGGTCTTGCCGGCCTGTTCATGATCGCGAGCTATTTCAAGCCCGTGCCGCTGGGCCAGGATGCGCCAAACGCGGCGTTGCATTTCCTGCTTCTGACCCCGCTCTCGATCATCGGCGCCTATCTTGCCGTCGGCCTTATGCAGATTTTCGTCGGCGCGCTGGCTTATGCCTTTGGCATGCGCCAGTGGGCGTTCACCCACTGGACGAAATCGATCGCGCAGCGTGCCTATGCCCGCCTTTTCGACCATCGCGTCTGGATCGTCGGCATCGGCGTCGCGGCCTTCGCCACCAGCATCGTGCTGTTCATGACGCTGCCGCAGCAGTTCCAGCCGACGACGAACAGCGATTACAGCCAGATCCGCTACGAACTGCCGCCGGGCTCGACGCTCGCGCAGAGCGAGCATGTGTCGAACGAGATCAACGCGATCCTGTCGCAGAACAAGACGGTCGAGAATGCCTTCTACGACGTCAATGTCGGCGGCGGCAGCGTCTACATCACGCTGAAGAAGGCGCGCGAGACGAGCAGCGTCGACTGGGAGCGCGGCCTCCAGCCCAAGATGGCGGCGATCCCCGACGCGCGCGTTTCGTTCCAGAGCCAGTCGGGCGGCTTCTCGGGCCGCGACATCACCTTCATCATCGGCGGCGACGATCCGGCGCTGCTCGAACGGCATGCGCTGAAGATCGTCGAGGAAATGCGCGGCGTGAAGGAATTGCGTTCGCCGCGCATCGAGGGCGACATTCCGCGGCCCGAAATCATCGTCAAGCCGCGCCTCGACCTTGCCGCCGAACTCGGCGTGACGACCGCTGCGCTCAGCCAGACGATCCGGATCGCGACGATCGGGGACATCGATCAGAATGCGGCGAAATTCTCGCTGTCCGATCGCCAGATCCCGATCCGCGTGCTGCTTTCGGAAGACTCGCGCCGTGCGCTCGCGACGATCGAGAATCTTCCGGTGCCCACCGCGCGCGGCACGACCGTTCCGTTGAAGTCGGTCGCCGAGATCGGCTTCGGGGCGGGCCCGACCGAACTGCGCCGCTACAACCAGACGCGCCGCATCGTCATCGGTGCCGACCTCGCCCCCGGCCTCGTGACCGGCGATGCGCAGAAGAAGATCGATGCGCTGCCCGCGATCAAGAATATGCCGCAGGGCGTGCGCAAGATCATCCAGGGCGATGCAAAGTGGCAGGCCGAGCTTGCGATGAACTTCCTGATCGCCGTGGTGTCGGGGCTCCTGCTGGTCTTCTCGACGCTGGTGCTGCTCTATCGCCGCTTCCTGTCGCCGCTGGTCAATATGTCGTCGCTGCTCCTCGCCCCGCTCGGCGGCCTGCTCGGCCTGCTGGTCGCCGGTATGGAAGTGTCGATGCCGGTCTATATCGGCCTGCTGATGCTGCTGGGCATCGTCGCCAAGAACTCGATCCTTCTCGTCGATTTCGCGATCGAGGAGATGGATCAGGGCGTCAGCAAGATGGACGCACTGCTCGACGCGGGCCGCAAGCGTGCGCAACCGATCGTCATGACCACCGTCGCGATGGTCGCGGGCATGGTGCCGACGGCGTTGTCGCTCTCGGGCGACGGAGCGTGGCGCGCCCCGATGGGTGTGGTCGTCATCGGCGGCCTGGCGTTGTCGACGCTGCTCACGCTCCTGATCGTCCCCGCCGGCTTCAGCCTCGCCGACAGCATCGAAAAGCGCCTTGGCCGCTTCTTCTCGAGCAACCTGCTCACCTATCGCAAGGGCGACGATACCAAGCCGCACGCGGCTCCGGCGCCCGAGCCGGCTGAATAAATGAACGCGAACCGGCGCGGTAAGCCGCCGCGCCGGTTGCAACCTTTACGGCATTTCGCCATTTGGTTCGCATGACCGACCACGCGCTCTCCCGGCCGATCGGCGTCGCCATCCCCGCGAAGGGCTCGAACATCCGCGTCGTTGCGACCGGGCTGCTCGTGGTGATGGCCGCGGTGTTCGTCACGGCGAAATATTTTCAGGACGTCCATCCGGCGGTCGGCTTCGTCCGTGCCTTTGCGGAGGCGGCGATGGTCGGCGGGCTTGCCGACTGGTTCGCGGTCACCGCGCTGTTCCGCCATCCGATGGGGTTGCCGATCCCGCACACCGCGATCGTCCCGCGCAACAAGAACCGTATCGGCGACACGCTCGCACGTTTCCTGCTCACCAACTTCCTGCTGCCGCGCCTGATCGCGCGCAAGATGCAGACGGTCGACGTTGCGGGCGCGGTCGGCAAATTCCTGTCGCAGCCGGCCGAGGGTGGCGGGCGCCTGAAGCTCGGCGCGTCGCGCATCATCGCCGACGGGCTCGGTGCGCTCGACCAGCAGCGGCTGGGCGGCATGGTCAAATCGGCGTTCGCCGATCGACTGCGCGAACTCGACGTTGCGCCGCTGCTCGGGCAGGCGCTGCAGGCGGCGCTCGCCGAAGGGCGGCACCAGCCGCTGCTCGACGCGATGGTCAAATGGGGGTCGAAGACGCTCGAACTCAACGAGCATCTGATCCACCAGATGGTCCATGACAATTCGAACGCGATCGTGCGCTTCACGGGGCTCGACGAGAGTATTTCGAACCGCATCGTCGCGGGGCTCAGCAAGCTGCTCAGCGAAATGGCGGTCGATGAAACGCACCCGCTGCGCATCCGCGTAGAGGAAGGCCTCGCCAAGATGGCGCTCGACCTGCAGCACGACCCCGAGGTGAAGGCCAAGGTCGCCAAGGTCCGCGACGAGCTGCTCGAGAACAGGGCGGTCAAGCGCTGGCTCGACGGCCTGTGGGAGCAGGGGCGAAGCGCATTGCTCAAGGCCGCGCGCGACCCCGACACGATGCTCGCGGGGCAGCTCGGCGAACTCATCACCCAGTTCGGCACGATGCTCGGCGAGGATGAGGGCATCAAGCGCACGCTCAACCGCTATGCCCGCCGCGCCGTCGTCGGCATGGTCGACAGCTATGGCGAAACCGCGCTGAAGCTCGTCTCGGACACGATCCGCGGTTGGGATGCGAAGACGATCACCGACCGGCTCGAAAATGCCGTCGGCGACGACCTGCAATATATCCGCATCAACGGGACGCTCGTCGGGGGACTCGTCGGCGTGCTGATCCACGCCGTCGACATCTGGATCTAGACGAGCGCGGCCAGCCCCTCGCGAAACGTCGGATAGCGGGGCGTCCATCCCAGCAACCGCTTCGCCTTGCCGTTCGCGACCCGGCGGTTCTCCCCATAGAAGGCGCGCGCTGCCGGCGACAGCCCGGCCTCGCCGAGCGCCTGTATCGGGGGCAGCGGTGCACCGAGCATCGCGCAACCCCATTCGACGAGCCGGTTTTGATGGCAAGGCGCGTCGTCGGCGAGATTATAGACGCCTGCCGGCCCCTTGAACGAGGCGATCGCGCCGCCTGCGATATCGTCGACATGAACGCGGCTGAACACCTGGTCGGGCAAATCGATCCGGTGCGCGCGCCCGTCGCGGATACGGTCGAGGATCGAGCGCCCCGGGCCATAGATGCCCGGCAGCCGAAATACGCGGACGTCGCCGCGCAGCGCCTGCCACGCCCGGTCGGCGGCGTTGCGATCGGTGCGGCGGCCCTTGACCGGTGCGCTCTCGTCGACCCACGCGCCGCCTGCGTCGCCATAGACGCCGGTCGAGGACAGATAGCCCACCCACGTCGCGGGCGCGACCGCCAGTGCCTGTCCGTACCGTTCGAGCACCGGATCGACACCTTCACCGGGTGGTACCGACGACAGGATATGCGTCGCCGAGCGCAGCGCGCCGATCACCGCCGCCTCGTCACCGAACGCAAGGCTGCCACCGCGCCCGTCCTGTGTCGTCCCCGCGACCTCCCAGCCACGCGCATCGAGCCGCGCGGCGAGATGTCCCGCCGCATAGCCCAATCCGAAAATCAGCATCCTCGCCATCGCACGCCTTATTGCGCGCCTCTGCGCCCGCGCCTAGACCCTCGTGTATGACCGACGCCTCTTCCACTCCCGCCGTCCCCGTCACCATCCACCGCGGCGACTATCGCCCGCCCGAATGGCAGATCCCCGACATCGCACTCGCTTTCGCACTGGGGATCGACGAGACGCGCATCTCGGCGGCGCTCTCGGTCGTGCGCCAAGCCGATGCGCCGGTGCCGCTCACGCTGCGCGGCGACGGTTTGACCCCGCTGGCCGTGCGCGTCGATGGCGAAGGCTGGAACGACTGGCGCATGGATGGTCCCGACCTGATCGTCGACCTCGGCGACCGGACCGCGGCGGTGGTCGAGGTCGATACCGCGATCAACCCCGCGGCGAACACGCAACTGATGGGGCTTTACGCCTCCAATTCGATGCTCTGCACCCAGTGCGAGGCCGAAGGCTTTCGCCGCATCACCTTCCACCCCGACCGTCCCGATGTGCTGAGCCGCTACAAGGTGCGGATGGCGGGCGACAAGACGCTCTTCCCGATCCTGCTCTCGAACGGCAATTGCATCGCGTCGGGCGAGGAGGGGAGCGATCACTGGGCGCTGTGGGAGGATCCCTGGCCGAAGCCCTCTTATCTCTTCGCGCTCGTTGCCGGCGACCTCGTCGTCAACCGCGACGAATTCGTGACCATGTCGGGGCGCAAGGTCGACCTCGGCATCTGGGTGCGCGCGGGCGACGTCGATCGCACGGGCCATGCGATGCAGGCGCTCAAGAACAGCATGGCGTGGGACGAGCGCGTCTATGGCCGCGAATACGACCTCGACCTGTTCAACATCGTCGCGGTGAGCGACTTCAACATGGGGGCGATGGAGAACAAGGGCCTCAACATCTTCAACACCCGCTACATCCTCGCCGACCCCGATACCGCGACCGACCTCGATTACGACGGGGTCGAGGGCGTCGTCGCGCACGAATATTTCCATAACTGGTCGGGCAACCGCGTCACCTGCCGCGACTGGTTCCAGCTGAGCCTCAAAGAGGGCTTCACCGTCTTTCGCGACCAGAGTTTCTCGGCCGACATGGGATCGCCGCCGGTCAAGCGGATCGAGGACGTCCGGTTGCTCCGCGCGGCGCAATTTCCCGAGGATGCGGGACCGCTCGCGCACCCGATCCGGCCCGACAGCTATCAGGAAATCTCGAACTTCTACACGGCGACCGTCTACAACAAGGGCGCCGAGATCATCCGCATGATGGCGACGCTGCTCGGGCCGGAGCGCTTCCGCAAGGGTACCGACCTCTATTTCGACCGCCACGACGGCGAGGCCGCGACGTGCGAGGATTTCGTCCGCGCGATCGAGGAGGGTGGGGCGATCGACCTGACGCTGTTCCGCCGCTGGTACGAGCAGGCGGGAACGCCGCGGCTGAAACTGTCGCTTGCCGACGAGCGCGGCGAATGGTTCCTCGACGTCGCGCAGATCGTGCCGCCGACCCCCGGCCAGCCCGACAAGCGGCCCGCAATGATGCCGCTCCGTCTCGCCGCCTTCGCGATGGACGGCAGCGGCGCCGCGCTTTCCGATACGATCGTCACGCTGACCGCGGCGACGCAGCGCATACCGCTCGGCAAGTTCGCCGCGCGCCCCGCGCTGTCGGTCAATCGCGGCTTCTCGGCGCCGGTGATCGTCGAGTTTGACCGCGCGCCGGGCGAGCTCGCATGGCTCGCCGCGCACGACGACGATCCGTTCGCGCGTTACGAGGCGCTGCAGCAGTTGATGCTCGACACGCTCGTCGCGGCCGTATCGGGCGAGGCGGCCGATCATCAAGCGGTGATCGATGCGGTCGGGCTGACGCTTGCGGGCCGCACGAGCGACCCCGCCTTCGTCGCCGAGGCGATCCTGCTGCCGAGCGAGGCCTTCATCGGCGACCAGATGGTCGTCGTCGATCCCGAGGCGATCCGCCGCGAACGCCTTGCGCTCCAGGCCGCGATCGGCCGCGCGCTCGAAGGCGAATGGCGGGCGATCCTCGGCGAGGTCGCGCCCCCCGCGGCGATTCTGTCGCGCAAGGCGAAGGGCGGTCGCCGGCTACGCGGCGTTGCGCTCGCCTATCTGGCGGCGACCGGAATCGCGGACGTCGCTCCGCTGGCGTTCGGGATCTTTTCCGGTGCCGACGGGATGACCGAGCGGCAGGCGGCACTGGCGACGCTCGCACACGGCGACAGCGACGAGCGCATCGCCGCGCTCGATATCTTCTATCAGCGGTACCGCGACAATCCGCTGGTTCTCGATAAATGGTTCCAGGTGCAGGCGTGGTCGATGCGCCCCGACACCGTCGAGGCGGTGCAGGAGCTGGCTGGGCACCCGGACTTCACGCTCGCCAATCCCAACCGCGTACGGTCGCTCTATGGCGCGCTCACCGGCAATCAGGCGGCGTTCCATCAGGCCGATGGGGCCGGCTATCGTCTGATCGCCGACCTCGTGATCGCGCTCGATCCGAAAAACCCGCAAACCGCGGCGAAGATGATCCCGCCGCTCGGCCGCTGGAAGCGGTTCGACGAGGCGCGGCAGGCGATGATGAAAGCGGAGCTGGAACGTATATTGGCGCAACCCGGCCTGTCGCGCGACGTCACCGAGCAGGCGTCGAAGAGCTTGCTGGGCTAGCCGCCCAGCCAGCCCGCGACGTCGACCGCGACCTTGTTCGCGGCGCGCGTCAGCGCTTCGCCGACGGGCTTGGCTTCGACCTTGCCGCCGATGCTCTCACGCACCTCGAAGCGGCGCTGGGTGACGGTCTTGCCGCCCGCCGAGACGAGCATCGCCTGAAACACCACGACCGCCTCGTTCGAGCGCGCGTCGACGCCGAATTCCATCAGCTGGCCCGCGAGCTGCTCACCGGGTGCGGTCAGATATTGCCCTTCGTCGAGGACGACGCGCGACGTGCGCGCGGCGACCGTTTCGGACACCAGCCGCTGGAACAGGCGCGAGGGCGCCTCGACCCACTGCGCGTCCTTGACGTAGGTCACGCTCGCGTCGTCCTGCTGCACCGGAATGCGCGTCGTGCGCAGCTTTTGCGGCGCGGTCGGGATCAGGATCGTCAGCGTCGCCGCCTCGGCCGCGGTGCGTGCGGTGCCCGCGGTTGGCGCGGTTTCGGGATCGAGCGTCAGCAGAAAGGGCGGGGTCTTGCCGCCGAGCCCGATGCAGCCCGCGAGCGTGAGGGCGAGCGCGGCGCTGAGCAGCGGGGTGCGAAGGTGGCGCATATTGGGCATCCTCATTGCTTGTAATCGGGCAGCTTGCTGCCGCCGAGCACCGCGCCGGCGCCTTGCTGGTCGAGCTTGTCGGTCAGGCTCGATAGCGAGGCCGAGGTGCGGCGAAGGTCGCGGATCAGCGCATTGGCTTCGGGAATCGTCGTCTCGCTGAAGGTCTTGAGCCCCGGCCGCGCGTCCGAAATCGCTTCCTCGAGCGTCTTGATCGAATTGTTCGCGGACTTCAGCGTGTCGCGCAGGTTCGCCATTGCGGGATCGACGTTGCGGTCGATCGTGCCCTGCGCCGAGGCCGCGAGATTGCCGACCTGTTCGGCGGCATTCCCGGCCTGCTGGATCGCGATGCGCGTATCGGCGAGCGCCTTTTCGAGCGCGGGCCCGTTGCGCGCGAGCGTCGCGGTCGTCGCCTCGACATTGTCGAGGATATTCGCGAAGCTTTCCTGATTCTTGTCGTCGGCGAGTTCAGCGAGGCGCTCGGTCAGGGTCGAGAGCCTTTGCAGCAATTGCGGGGCGGTGTTGAGCAACTCGCCGAGCCCGCCGACGCGGGTCGGGATGACCGGCTTGCCCGCCGGGCCCTTGTCGGTGATCGGCGGTGCCCCCTTGACCGCGCCGTCGAGCGAAATCTGCGACACGCCGGTAAAGCCGACGCCTTCGAGCGCCGCGGTCGTCCCCTGCAGGATCGGTACGCCCTCGTTGACCTCGATGCGCACGCGCACGAACTGCGGATCGTCGGGCCATAGCGCGATCTCGCGCACCTGGCCGGCGGGCACGCCCGAGAATTGCACCTGCGCGCCCTTGTTCAGCCCGTCGACCGACTGCTTGAAGAAGATGTCATATTCGCGCTTCGTCCCGCCGCTGTCGTTTGCCAGCCAGACGACGAAGATCGCGAGCGCCGCCACGAAGAAGAGGACGAAAGCGCCGACGAGCACGTTGTTCGACCGAGTTTCCATCAGCTTTCCTCATCCTGCCGTTCGGTCGCCTGCTTGCAGCTTGCTGCAGCGCGGCCGCGCGGCCCGTTGAAATAGTCCTGTATCCACGGATGCTCGGTGGCAAGCAGTTCCGGGATCGTCCCGACCGCGATCACCTTCTTCTCTGCCAATACCGCGACCCGGTCGCAGGTTGCATAGAGCGAGTCGAGATCGTGCGTGATCAGGAAGACGGTCAGCCCCATCGTGTCGGCGAGTCCGCGGATCAGTTCGTCGAACTTCGCCGCGCCGATGGGGTCGAGCCCCGCGGTCGGCTCGTCGAGGAAGAGCAGTGCGGGGTCGAGCGCCAGCGCGCGCGCCAGCCCGGCGCGTTTGACCATGCCGCCCGAGAGTTCGGCGGGATATTTGGGGCCGGCGTCGGGCGGCAGGCCCACCATCTGCACCTTGTACGCGGCGATCTCATCGAGCAGCTTCTGGTCCAGCCGCGGATAATATTCGCGCAGCGGCACCTGGATATTCTCGGCGACGCTCAGCGTCGAAAAGAGCGCGCCGCCCTGGAACATCACCCCCCACCGGCGGCGAAGATCGCGCGACTCCTCGGGATCGGTGATCGCATCGAGCGTCTTGCCATAGACCTCGATCTCGCCCGCGGCCGGCGTCTGCAACCCGACGATCGAGCGCAGCAGCACCGACTTGCCCGTTCCCGATCCGCCGACGATCCCCAATATCTCGCCCGACCGCACGTCGAGGTCGAGGTCCTCGTGGATCACCGCATCGCCGAACTGGTTCTTGAGGCCGCGAATGCGGATCGCATATTCGAATTTCTCGGGCCGCACCGCGTCGGCGGCGGCGAGCTCTTCCTTGATCTCGGCCTGCGTCTCCTCGGACATCAGTTCCATCCCAGCGAGGAGAAGAAGACGGCGAAAAAGGCGTCGAGCACGATGACGAGGAAGATCGCGGCGACGACGGCCGATGTCGTCCGCTTGCCGACTTCCTCGGCGTCCTGGCGCACCTGCATCCCTTCGTAACAGCCCGTCACGCCGATCAGGATGCCGAACACCGGTGCCTTGATCAGCATGATGTAGAAATCGGTCATCGGGATGATTTCGCGCAGCCGCTGGATGTAGGTGAGCGGCGGGATTTCGAGTCCGATCCAGCAGAAGACGCCGCCTCCGACGATCGCGCAGATGCTCGCGTAGAAACCGAGCAGCGGCATCGTGATCGTCGAGGCGGCGACGCGCGGGAGCACGATCGCCTCCATCGGAGACACACCGATCGTGCGCATCGCATCGACCTCTTCGGTCAGCTTCATCGTGCCGATCTGCGCGGCGAACGCCGATCCCGACCGTCCCGCGACCATGATCGCGGTCATCAACAGGCCGAGTTCGCGGATCGAGGCGCGGCCGACGAGATTGATCGTGAACACCTCCAGCCCGAATTGTTCGAGCTGGACGGCGCCCTGCTGCGCGATGACGATCCCGATCAGGAAGCTCATCAATCCGATGATCGGCAGTGCATCGACGCCGACGGTCTGGAAGCGCGTGACGACGGCGTTCCAGCGCAGCCGCCGCCGCGCGCGGATCTGGATGAACAGCGCGACGATCATCGCACCGAAAAAGTCGACGATGCCGACGAGTTCGCGCCAGACCGCAAGGCTCGCGGTGCCGACCTGGTCGAGCATCCGCTCGATCGCCGAGCGGCGATCGCGGTGGACGCGATATTCGCTCTTGTCGTCCTTCAGTGCTTCGAGCAGGCGCTGCGCCTCGGGGCTCGCGCCGGTGACCTTTGCGCCATGCTCGTTCACCGTACGCGTGACGATCCACGCGCCGACGGTGTCGATGCGTTCGATGTCGGACAGGTCGATCGATTCGATCGGGCCGAGGGCGTCGAGCCGGGCCGGAACGTCGCCGAGGCGCGCCAGCGTCAGGCGGCCGGTAAAGCGGACCGCGGCGCCCTCGGCGCCGTCGCTTGTGTCGAAGTCCGCCCGGGCCACCATCTCGCGGGCGACATTGTATTATTTCATTTGTGACAGCAAGTCATTCCGGTCCCCCTTGGCCGCAACGGCACGCGGGCTTATGGACGGATCATGGAAACGCCGCCCATTCCCGCGCCGGTCGACTATGCGCACCGCGTCGCGATGTACGACATGGACCGGACGATAACGCGTTCAGGGACTTACAGCGGCTTCCTGATGCATGTTGCAAGGCGGCGCCAGCAATGGCGGCTGGCGCTGTTGCCGCTCGTCGGGCTGGCGGGGCTCGGTTACAGCCTGCGCCTGATCGACCGTTCGCGGCTGAAGGCGATCAACCTTCGCCTGCTCGTCGGCAAGCGCTTTGCGCGCGCCGAAATCGCCCCGCTCGCCGAAAGCTATGCCGACAAGGTGATCGCCGGCGGGCTGCACGGCGCGGCGCTCGACCAGATCGCCGCCGATCGCGAGGCGGGGTATCGGCTGTTGCTCGCAACCGCCTCTTTCCACCTCTATGTCGATGCGATCGCCCGGCGGCTGGGGATCGACGACGTGCTCGCGACGCAGCTCGACGAGCCCGACGGAGCCGACCATATCCACGCGCGGCTGGCGGGCGACAATTGCTATGGCGAGGCGAAGTTCGCGCGGATTTCGGACTGGCTCGCGGCGAACGAGATCACGCGCGACCGCACGCATATCCGCGCCTATTCGGATCATGTTTCCGACCACCCGATGCTGCACTTTGCCGACGAGGCGGTCGCAACGACGCCGTCGCGCAGGCTGAAGCTGCTCGCGCCGAAGATGGGCTGGCAGGTCGTCGACTGGCGCCGAAGGAAATAGCGCTGTCCTACAAAATCGCGCCGCGTTAGCGTCGCAAGATGACGTCCGGACCAATCGCGAGGGTCGCTTTCGCTATCGGAGCCGCCAGCCGTCTTAAAGCCACAAAGGACACAATTTCGACCCGTCGATGCGGGGCTTTTGTGGCTTTAGGACGATCGCGACCGTCAAACGGCGTCGAGCGCCTGCGCAAAATCGGCGATCAGGTCATCCGGATCCTCGATGCCGATCGACACGCGGACCAGATTATCGGTGATGCCGAGCGCCTTCTTGCGCTCGTCGGGAACCGACAGGTGCGTCATCGCCGCGGGATGGCTGGCCAGCGTTTCGGTGCCGCCGAGGCTGACCGCAAGCTTCGCGATCTTGAGCGCATCGAGGAAGCGGAAGCTCTCGGCCTCGCCGCCCTTGATGAACAGCGAGAAGGTCGATCCGGCGCCGCTGCAATGGCGATCGTAGATATCCTTCTGCCGCGGATCGCTGATGAAGCCCAGATAGCCGAGTCCTTCGACTTTGGGGTGATCGCGCAAGAAAGTGCAGACCTTCAGTGCATTCTCGCCCGCCCGGCTCATGCGCAGTTCGAGCGTTTCGAGGCTGCGGAGCAGCATCCATGCCGTGTTGGGGTCGCAGATCGTGCCGATCGTGTTCCGCATCGGCCGGATCGCGTTGATCAGATGCTGGTCGCCCGAGACGCCGCCAGCGACAAGGTCCGAATGGCCGCCGGCATATTTGGTGAGGCTGTAGACGACGAGTTCGGCGCCCTGCTTCAGCGGCTGCTGCCACAGCGGGCCGAGGAAGGTGTTGTCGATCGCGATCGCGGGCTTCTGTTCGCCGGTGAAGGCGCTATCGCGCGCGGCACGGACGGCCTCGACATCGACCAGCGCGTTGGTCGGGTTCGCCGGGCTTTCGAGGTAGACGAGCGCGACCTTGCCGCCCTTTTCGGACGCCAGCGTCTTGGCGCGTTCGAGAATCGCGTCGATCTCCTCGCGCGTCGCGCCGGCGGGAAAGTCGAGGAAGCTGACGCCGAAGCGCGACAGGATGCGGGCGATCAGCGTTTCGGTCGCGGCGTAGAGCGGTCCCGAATGGACGATCACGTCATTCTGGCCCACCAGCGCGAGGAGCAGGGTCGCAATCGCCGACATGCCGCTCGAAAAGACCAGGCTGTCGTCGGCGCCGTCCCAGACCGCGAGGCGATCTTCGAGGATCTCCTGGTTCGGGCCGTTGAAGCGCGAATAGACGAGCCCGTCGGCAGGGCCTTCGCGCTTGCCGGTGATGTGCTCGAAAAAGCGCTTGCCCGCCGCGGCGCTTTCGAAGGCAAAGGTCGAGGTGAGAAAGATCGGCGGCTTCAGCGAGCCTTCGGAGAGCACCGGATCATAGCCGAGTCCCATCATCAGCGTCGCGGGGCTCAGCTCCTTGTCGCCGATTTTCTTGCTGTTCGTCTTGGGTTTGCCGCGCATGGCCATGGGATGCTCCTTTGATATTGCCCCCGCCTATAGCAGCGCCGGTTTCATTTGAAACTATATTGCGGCGACTTCCCGCTCCCTGAGCGGGCCATGAAGGCTCAATCCTCGACGATCAGGCTGCGCTCTTTCGTCTCGGGAAGCAACAAGGTCGCGACCCCGGCCATGCCGATCACGGCCGCGACATAGAAATAAAAGAGCCATTCGACCCCCGCGCCCTTGAGCGCGAGCGCGACCATTTCGACGGTGCCGCCGAAGATCGCATTGCCGATCGCATAGGGCAGGGCGACGCCCAGCCCGCGGATGTGCGCAGGGAACAGTTCGGCCTTCACCAGCGCGTTGTTCGCGGTGTAGCCCGCCTGAAAGGTCAGCGGGATCAGGATCAACAGTGTCGCGACGATCGGCGAGGTAACGGTCTCGAGCGTCAGGAAAGTCGGCGCCGCGACGATCGCGCCGCCGATTCCGAAGAGGAGCAGCATCGGCTTGCGTCCGAAGCGGTCGGCGAGCGCGCCGAACAGCGGCTGCATCAGCGTGAACCAGATCAAGGCCGCGGCGATGATATAGGTCGCCGTCGCCTTGTCGAAGCCGACGGTGTTGAACAGATATTTCTGCATATAGCTGGTGTAGGTATAGGCCGCGAGGCCGCCGCCCGCCGACAGCATGCCGACGAGGATGCTCTCGCGCCGATGCTCCTTCCAAAGCAATCTTGCGGTCGAGACGGGCCGGTCGACCGCCTGATTCTCGAACGACGGTGTCTCGGCGAGGTTACGCCGCAGCATATAGACGACGAGTGCCAGGATCGCACCGATCACGAAGGGAATGCGCCAGCCCCACGCGGTCAGTTCGGCCTCGGTCAGAAAGGCCTGTAGGATCACGGCGACGAAGATTGCGCAGAGCTGGCCGCCGATCAGCGTCATATACTGGAAGCTCGCCCAGAATCCGCGATGATCCCTGGGCGCCATTTCGGAGAGATAGGTCGCGCTCGCACCATATTCTCCGCCAAGCGAGAGCCCCTGCAGCATCCGCGCGAGAAGCAAGGTCGCGGGGCCGAACAGTCCTGCGGTCGCATAGGTCGGGGCGATGGCGATCAGCATCGACCCGCTGAACATCAGCGCGACCGACAGCGACAGCCCCGCCTTGCGCCCGCGCGTGTCGGCGAAGCGCCCCATCACCCACGCGCCGATCGGGCGCATGACGAAGCCGACGGCAAAAATCGCCGCGGTGCTGAGCAGCTGCGCGGTCGGGTCGGCCTTGGGGAAGAAGACGGGGGCGAAATAGATGGCGAAGGCGGCGTAGGCGAACCAGTCGTACCATTCGACCAGATTGCCCGCCGACCCGCCGACGATCGAGACGAGGCGTTTGCGCGGTATGGCGAAGGCCTTCATCGATCCCCCTCAGCTCAGTCCGATCAGCGACATCTGGCGGCCGTAGCTGTTCTGGTTTCTGTGGCACGCGCGGCGGTAGCTGAAATAGTCCGCTTCCTCCGCATAAGTGTCCTGCCCGCCAATGGCAATTCGGGTGACGCCGGCGGCGGCGAGGCGTGCCGCGACATAGGCGGCGATGTCGAACATCGCGTGCCCCGGCTTGCCCGCCACGAAGAAACGCTCGTTGGCGGGGTCGTCGGCGGTGAAGCGATCGACGAAACCGTCGTCGACTTCATAGGAACGGCGCCCGATGCACGGGCCGATCGCGACCGCAATATCACCGCGCCGGGCGCCGAGGCTTTCCATCGCGTCGAGCGTCGCGTCGGTGACCCCGGCGAGCGCGCCTTTCCATCCGGCATGGGCGGCGCCGACGACGCCGGCCTGCGCGTCGGCAAAGAGGACCGGAACGCAGTCGGCGGTCAGGATGCCGAGCAGCAGACCCGGCGTGCGCGTCGCAAGTGCGTCGGCCTCGGGGCGGGCCGCGAGATCGCTGGTCTCGTCGATGATCATGCAGCGATTGCCGTGAACCTGATAGAGCCCCGTCAGCTTCGCGCCGGGCAACACGGCATCGGCGGCGCGGCGGCGGTTCTCGGCGATCAGGTCGGGATCGTCGCCCGATCCGAGCCCGCAGTTCAGCGAGGCGAGGTCGCCGGTCGACACGCCGCCCTGCCGTCCGAAGAAGCCGTGCGGGACGCCGAGCGTCGCGGCGCCGACGAAGGTCGCGGTCACAGGTCGAGCCTGAAGAAACGGTCCTCGTCGACGTGATTGCCGACGCGGAACGCGTTGCGGCCGACGTCGTAAAAGCCATAGCGACGGTAGAAGGCCTGCGCGCGGTCGTTTTCGGTGAAGACGGTGAGGTACAGGATCGACGCGCGCTCGCGCGCCCATGCAATGCCCCATTCCATCAGGGCGACCGCGACGCCGGTGCCCTTGGCGGCTTCGGCGACATAGATCTGGTGCAGCTCGACCGCATCGTCGGTCGGCTGCTCGGGCGGCAGGTCGAATTCGACCGGACCCATCTTGATATAGCCGAGGATCGCTCCCGCTTCGCTGCGCACCAGCGCGATGTCGTGCCCCGTGTCCTCGATCTGCGCGCGCACGCGTTCGGGCGGGTTCCAGTCCGCAAGGAACGCCGACAGGTCCGCGGGGTCATAGATGTGACCGAAGGTGTGCGTGAACGATCCGTTCGCGAACATCGCGATCGCTTCGGCATCTTCGGACTTTGCCAGTTCGATGGCGGTCATGCGGCGTCTCCTGTAAATCCTGCGGGTGCGGGCCAGCCCGGCGCGGTGATCGCGATCAGCTTGAATAACTCGCCCATCGCGTCGGCCTCGACCAGACGGTCGCGCTGGCCCTTGAGTTCGTCGGCGCGCTCGGGCGCGGTCTTCGACAGGGATGCGAGGCGCGCGTCGATGCCGAGCCGCTTCAGCCAGTCGCCTTGCATCGCGACGCTGCTGACCGACACGCCCGCCGGTTGTGCTGCATAGGCGAGCGTGGTGAAATCGACATGCGCGGTCAGATCGACCTCGCCCGGATCGGCGAAGGGGTCGGCGAATTGATGCGCTTTCACTGCCTGCAGCGTGTCGCCCGCTGCCGGCCCGCTATAGCCATAGTCGATCGCGAGCATCGCGCCCCCCTGCCGCGCGAGGCGGAAGGCGCAGCGCTGCATGATCGCCGCCGAGACCGGCGTAGTCTCGACGATCGTGCCTTCAGGCTCGTGGCGAAGGGCGGGGGGTATCGTCTCGTCGGCTGCGATGGTCCCGGCGGCCGGCGCGAGAACGCCATCGCGCCGCTCGACCATCCGCTCGCGCCAGCCGTCGGTCGTGCGGATATATTGATGGATCGGCAGCGCGTCGAAAAACTCGTTGGCAACGACAATCAGCGGCGCATCGCCGGGCAGGGCATCGACCTCGTCGTGGTGTTCGGCTTGCGCAAGGCGCGTCGATTGGGCGGCGCGCAGGACCGGGCTCGTTTCGACCAAATGTACGCTCGCGGGCACGCAGCCGAAGCGCGACGCCGCGCGCAGCGCATCGACGGCAAGCGTCCCGCGTCCCGGTCCCAGCTCGACGTAGCGAAAGGCAGGACTGCCCGCGCGGCTCCACAAATCGGCGATCCAGATGCCGATCAACTCACCGAACATCTGGCTGATTTCGGGCGCGGTCGTGAAATCGCCGTCGGCACCGAGCGGATCGCGTGTCGCGTAATAATGGGCGTTCGCCGCCGCCATATAGTCGGCGACCGTCATCGCGCGGGCGGCGGCGATATCCTTGATCAGTTGCTCGGGCGTCGGCGGGCCGTCACGCAACGGCGTCGGGTCCTGCAATCGGCTCGACGCGCTGGCGGCGCTTTTTCGCGGTCGCGACCAGCCAGATGCCGATCAGGATCATCGGCACCGTCAGCCACTGGCCCATCGACAGCCCGGTCGCCTCGACGACGTTCATCCGCTGGACGTCGGGCTCGCGGAAATATTCGACGATGAAACGGCTCAGCCCATAGATGATCGAGGCCATGCCGACGAGAAAGCCCGGCTTGTAACGGGCGTCGGTGCGCCAGAAGAGGAAGGCGAGGACCGCCATCATCACGATGCCTTCGAGGCCGGCCTCGTAGAGCTGGCTCGGGTGGCGGGGATCGGGTCCGCCGCGCGGGAAGATGATCGCCCACGGCACGTCGGTGACGCGGCCCCACAGCTCGCCGTTCACGAAATTGGCAAGGCGGCCGAGGAAGAGGCCGAAGGGGATGACGCACGCAATATAGTCGCAAAAGCGCAGGAAGTTCAGCTTTTCCTTGCGCGTCACATACCAGATGGCCAGCAATACGCCGAGCACCCCGCCGTGGAGCGACATGCCGCCGTCCCACAACCGGAAGATCGCGACGGGATCCTTCACATAGGCCTCGAGGTTGTAGAACAGCACATAGCCGAGCCGCCCGCCGAGGATGATCCCCAGCATCGCATAGAAGATCATGTCGTCGGCGTGCCGCCGCGCCATCGGCGCGCCCGGCTGCGCGATCAGCTTCAGCAGATACCAATAGCCGAGGAAAATCCCCGCGAGATAGGCGAGCGCATACCAGCGGATCGGCAGGCCGAAGACGCTGAACGCGATCTCGCTGTGCTCGCCCATCAGGTCGGTGAAGTTAAGATATTGCGTCGCTTCGGCTAAGGTTGCAAAAAGAAACATATAGTCGCGCTGTCCTTCCCCAGGAGAGGCCTTCCCCATAGGGGGTAAGGCGAGCGAGACCAAGAGGAGAGATGCCGTATGCCTTCCGCGCTCGATCTGCGCCTGGAATCCGCCTATAATCTGATCACGGGTCCGGGCGGCCCGATCCAGGTCGGTTCCGTCGAACGCTTCGGCCGCGCGCTGCCGTTCATCAGCAACGCCCCGACCAACCTGGCCGATTATGTCGCCTATTTCAGTGCGATGCATGGCGATGCGACCTTCCTGGTCGAAGGCGATGAGCGGCTCAGTTTCAAACAGGTCTATGCCGCCGCGCGTCAGGTCGCTGCGGGCCTTGTCGACGGCCACGGCGTCAAGCGCGGCGACCGCGTCGCCATCGCGATGCGCAACGCGAATGCGTGGTGCGTGACCTATGTCGGCATCCTGCTCGCGGGCGGCTGCGCGACGCTGCTCAATGGTTGGTGGCAGGGCGCCGAACTGGCGGCGGGAATCGATGACGCCGAAGCGAAGCTCGTCATCGCCGACGTCCAGCGCGCGGCGCGGCTCGCCGAGCCGGGCGTCAGTCACGGCGCAAAGGTCGTCACGCTCGACATCACGAAGCCGATCGACGAGGCGATCGCACCGCTCGCTGCGGGCGGTAGCGCCGAGACGGTGTTGCCGACGCTGACGGGGCAGGATCTCGCGACGATCCTATTCACCTCGGGGTCGACCGGCCAGTCGAAGGGCGCCTATTCACGCCACGAGGCGGTGGTGCAGGCGATCTTCAACTATGTGACGCAGACCGCAAGCATCGTCCATTTGCTGACCGAGGACGGTCAGATGTCGGAGATCCAGCCCGCGACGCTGATCTGCACGCCGCTCTTCCACGTCACCGCCGAAATCCCCGTGTTCCTCCAGAGCTTCGCGCTCGGGCGGAAACTCGTCCTGATGCCGAAGTGGAACGCCGACGAGGCGATGCGGCTGATCCAGGACGAGAAGTGCAACTATTTCGTCGGCGTGCCGCTGATGAGCTACGAAATTCTCGTCAGCCCGAACCGCAAGAATTACGACCTCTCGACCTGCAAGAGCTATGCGGGCGGTGGCGCGCCGCGGGCCCCCGAACATGTCCGCCGCCTCGCGACCGAGATGGGCGAAGCCAAGCCGCTGCTCGGTTACGGCCTCACCGAAACCAACGCGGTCGGATGCGGTATCATCAACGAAAATTATGTCGAGAAGCCGACGTCGACGGGCCCGGCGTCGAAGCCGCTCGTCGATCTCGCGATCCTCGACGACAATGGCAACGAGCTGCCGCAGGGCGGCATCGGCGAAGTCTGCATGCGTTCGGTCTGCAATTTCGAAGGCTATTGGAACAATGAAGCCGCGACGAAGGCGGCCTTCTTCGACAATGGCTATTTCCGATCGGGCGACCTCGGCTACCTCGACGCCGACGGCTATCTGTTCATCGTCGACCGCAAGAAGGACATCATCATCCGCGGGGGCGAGAATATCAGCTGCCAGGAAGTCGAGGCGGCGATCTACGAGCATTCGGACGTCAACGAATGCGCGGTCTTCGGCCTGCCCGACGAACGGCTCGGCGAATGCGTCGGCGCGGTCGTCTGGGTAAAGCCGGACAGCGGTACGACGGCCGCGGATCTGACGGCATTCCTCGGCACGCGGCTTGCGCCCTACAAGGTGCCGTGCCGGATATGGATGTCGAACGACGCCTTGCCGAAGCTCGGCAGCGAGAAGATCGACAAGGTGTCGCTACGCAATCTCTATCGCGAACAATATGCGGCGGAGACGGTCGCCTGACGCCCGGCGGTCGGGCCGGATCGAAAAGCGGTCGTTGCGGCGGCGGTGCTGCAACCAAATCGTCTGGCGGAACGTACTCCGCCTGCATCCATGTCGATCCTTAGTCCGTTCCTCTCACGCGTCATTCGATACGGCCGGCTGACCGTCGTCGACCCCGACGGCGCGGCCGAACATTTCGGCGAGCCCGCGCCGGGCTATCCCGAAGTCGGCGTGCGCTTCGCGACGCGCCGCGCGATGCGGCGGGTCATCCTCGACCCGCGGCTCGGCGCGGGCGAGGCCTTCATGGACGGCGAGATGGAGGTCGTCGAAGGCGACATCATGGCGCTGGTCGGCCTGCTCCGCATGAACGCCCCATGGGATCGCGGGGCCAAGCTCAAGGACAAGACCCGGCTCGCGCGGTGGATCGATAGTCTGACGACGTGGCTGGGCTCGATCAATCGTCGGCATCGGTCGCGCGCGAACGTCGCGCATCACTATGACATCGGGAACGACCTCTATCGCCTCTTCCTCGATCGCGACCTGCAATATAGCTGCGCCTACTGGCCACGCCCCGGCATGAGCCTCGACGAGGCGCAGGAGGCGAAGAAGGCACATATCGCCGCGAAGCTCGCGCTCGCGCCGGGACAGCGCATCCTCGATATCGGTTGCGGCTGGGGCGGGATGGCGATCACGCTCGCGCAGCTCGAGGCGGTCGAGGTGCTCGGCATCACGCTGTCGGTCGAACAGCTCGACCTGGCGCAGCAGCGTGCCGAACAGGCGGGCGTCGCGGGACGCGTCCGGTTCGAACTCATCGACTACCGCGATCTTGCCGCGCGTGAGATCGGCGGCTTCGACCGCATCGTGTCGGTCGGGATGTTCGAGCATGTGGGCGCCGCCAATTTCGAGACCTTCTTTCGCGCCTGCGCGAACATGCTCGCCGCCGACGGCGTGATGCTCCTCCACACGATCGGGCGCTTCGGCAAGCCGGGCGCGACCGACGCCTTCACGCGCAAATATATTTTCCCCGGCGGCTATATTCCCGCGCTCAGTGAGACGCTCGCCGCGAGCGAGAAGAGCCGCCTGATCGCGACCGACGTCGAGACGCTGCGGCTCCATTATGCCGCGACGCTTCGCCATTGGTACGCGAACACGCTCGCGCACGAGGACGAGATCGTGAAAATGATGGGCGCGCGCTTTTTCCGCATGTGGTGCTTCTATCTGGCGGGCGCGACCGCGGCGTTCGAGAGCGGCGGGATGGGCAATTACCAGATCCAGTTCGCGCGCAGCCGCCATGCGCTGCCGTTGACGCGCGGCTATATGGATGAGGTCGAGCGGCGCTACGTCGGGTAACGTTCGTTCATCGCGTCCCAGGTCAGCGCGACGAGCTTTTCCAGTACCGCCAGATCGACGTCGGCGAGCTTGTTGATGTAGAGGCAGACTTTGCTCGTCTTGTGCTTGCCGAGCGCGGCGAACAGCGCATCGGCCTCATCCTGCCGGTTGCCGTAATCTTCCATCAGATAGAGCGTGATGGCGGCCTTGCGCGGCGAGAAGCCGGCGCGCGCCATCGTTCCCGAATGGCCGCTGTCATATCGATAGTCGTAGCTGCCATATCCGATGATCGACGGCCCCCACATCTTTGGTTCGAGACCCGTTACCCGGCGGTGGATCGCGTCGATGACCGGTGCCTCTTCGCGGCGCCGAGCCTCGGGAAGCGCTGCGATATAGTCCTCGACGGTCACTTCGGTCGCCTTCGTCTTGATCTCGGCTTTGGCCATGGTCGTCTCCCTTGAATGAGGATAACCCGATCAGCCGTTTAGCGCCACAATCTCGCGGGCGAGCGCCGCGATGCGCTGGCGGAAACTTTCGGGCGCCAGAATTTCGACCTCGGCGCCGAGTGCCAGCATGTCGCGCGCGCCATGATCGGCGTTCTCGACCATCATCGTCAAGCGCCGCCAACCCTCGGCATCGGCCGCGTCGGCGCCTGCAACGGCCGCCGCGCCGCGCGGCGACTGCGCCGCCAGGCGCTTGCAGCCGTCGGGCGATGCGCGAACCTGGGCGGTCGTTGCGAACAGCTCGGCCTCGAAGCGCGATTGTTCGGTCTGCCACCATCGTGCGAGGTGGAAACCGGCGGGCCGCTCGAAGCCGGTGTCGTCCACCGTGAGCGTCAGAATGTTCGAGATTCGGAAGACGCGGACCTTGCCGGCACCTTCCGCCGCGAGATACCATATGCCCGCTTTCAGCACGAGCCCGAGCGGACCGACGTGCCAGTCGCGTACGCCCTGCCAGCTTTCATACCGCATCGAAATCCGGCGCTGGTCGAGCACGGCGCGTCCGATGGCCGCCAGATGGGGCAGGGCCTCGCCGCCGCGATACCAGTCCACCGGATCGAGATGAAAGCGCGTCGCCATCCGGTCGGCAAGCGCAGCCCCGCCGCCGGGCAGCGCCGTGATCAGCTTGTTACGCGCCGCACTCGTCGCGGCACCGAGCCCCAGTTCGGCTGCCGGGCCCGGCAGCCCGATCATCATCGCCGCTTCGGCCTCGCTCGCCGATAGCCCGGTCAGCCGGGTCTGATAGCCATCGAGAAGCTGGAAACCGCCGCCGGGTCCACGGTCGCCATAGACCGGCACCCCCGCGGCGCTGAGCGCGTCGATGTCGCGGTAGATGGTCCGTTCCGAAACCTCGAACTCGGCGGCGAGATCGGCTGCGGTCAGGCGCTGCCGCAGCTGCAGCAAGATGAGTATCGAAAGGAGCCGGCTCGCGCGCATGAATTTTATATGGCCGATAATAGCTGACAAGAGATGTCAGTTATAGCGAGCTAGACAGGGAGCACCATAAGGGAGGTGCCCGAATGAGCCGATTGATAGAGCGCCGTCAGATGATGGCCGGAGGCGCGCTGGCGGCGGCCTTGTGCTTCAGCCCGCGATTGTTGTTCGCCGCCGACCCGCCTGCCGGCGCCCTAACGGGTAAAGGCCCGGGCGACTTCGATTTCCTGACCGGCGAATGGACGATCAAGCACCGCCGCTTCGACACCTCGGGCCCCGACGGAAAGCGCGAGCTCGACGGGAGCGCGACCGTACGCCGCGTGCTCGGCGGCATGGGGAGCATCGAGGAACTTCGCAAAGGCGACGGCAGCATTTTCGGCATGGGCGTACGCGTCTGGCATCCCAAGGAGCAGCTCTGGGCCGATCACTGGACCGCGGCCGAAGATGGCGTCGTCAATCCGCCGCAGCTCGGCCGCTTCATCGACGGCGCGGGCATCTTCACGGCCGACGATGAAATGGACGGCAAGCCCGTCAAGGTGAAGGCGGTCTGGGACAAGATCACGCCGGTGTCGTGCCGCTGGTACCAGATGATGTCGCGCGACGGCGGCACGAGCTGGGAGCGCGGCTGGTACATGGACTGGACGCGGGTCGGTTGAGGGAGAGGTGGACATGACGGATTACAGCTATACGCCTCCGGGCAAGGGCATCTTGACGGGGAAGGGCATCGGCGATTTCGATTTCCTCGCCGGCGAGTGGCGGATCGCCAACCGGCGGCTCAAGGACGGGACGACCGACGTCTGGGAAGAGTTTCCGGGCGCAGCGACCGTCCACCGCGTGATGGGCGGACAGGCGAGCATCGAGGAACTGCGCATTCCCGCCGACAGCTTTCGCGGCATGGGCGTGCGCGTCTGGCGCCCGACGGAAGGCAAATGGACCGATCACTGGACCGGCAGCTATGACGGCGTCGTCAACGCGCCGCAGCTCGGCAGCTTCATCGACGGCGAAGGCATCTTCCTTTCGGAAGAGGAGGTCGACGGGGTGACGAATCTCTATCGCGGCATCTGGGATCGCATCACGCCGACGAGCTGCCGCTGGCACCAGTCGGCCTCGGCCGATGGCGGCAAGAGCTGGGACTGGAGCTGGTGGATGGACTGGACGCGGGCCGGCTGACGGCCAAGCCGGTTGCACCTTCGGCAGGGGACTGCTAGCCGCGCCCGCGTCTTTCCCTCGCCAAAGGTGTATCCATGTCCGAGTCCTTCAAGCGCGTCGTCCTCGCCTATTCGGGCGGCCTCGATACCAGCGTCATCCTGAAGTGGCTGCAGGTCACCTATGGCTGCGAAGTCGTGACCTTCACCGCCGACCTGGGGCAGGGCGAGGAGCTCGAACCCGCGCGCGCCAAGGCCGAGCTGATGGGGATCAAGCCCGAGCATATCTATATCGATGATCTGCGCGAAGAATTCGTGCGCGACTTCGTGTTCCCGATGATGCGCGCGAACGCCCGCTACGAGGGCGATTATCTGCTCGGCACGTCGATCGCGCGCCCGCTGATTTCGAAGCGGCTCGTCGAGATTGCGAAGGAAGTCGGCGCCGATGCGGTCGCGCACGGCGCGACGGGCAAGGGCAACGATCAGGTGCGTTTCGAGCTTTCGGCCTACGCGCTGAACCCCGATATCAAGGTGATCGCACCGTGGCGCGAATGGGACCTGACCAGCCGTACCGCGCTGATCGAATTCGCCGAGAAAAACCAGATCCCGGTGCCGAAGGACAAGCGCGGCGAGAGCCCGTTCTCGACCGACGCCAACCTCCTCCACACCTCGTCGGAAGGCAAAGTGCTCGAAAACCCGTGGGATGAAACCCCCGACTATGTCTATTCGCGCACCGTAAATCCCGAAGATGCGCCCGACACGCCCGAATATATCGAGATCGACTTCGAGAAAGGCGACGGCGTTGCGCTGAACGGTCAGACGATGTCGCCCGCGACCTTGCTGGCGGCGCTGAACGACCTTGGCCGCAAGCATGGCATCGGCCGCCTCGACCTCGTCGAGAACCGTTTCGTCGGTATGAAGTCGCGCGGCATGTACGAAACGCCGGGCGGCGAAATCTATGCCCGCGCGCATCGCGGCATCGAAAGCATCACGCTCGATCGTGGCGCTGCGCATCTGAAGGACGAGCTGATGCCGAAATATGCCGAGCTCATTTATAACGGCTTCTGGTTCGCCCCCGAACGCGAGATGCTCCAGGCTGCGATCGATCACAGCCAGGAAAAGGTCAGCGGGACTGTTCGCCTGAAGCTCTATAAAGGCAACGCCAGCGTCGTCGGCCGCAAGTCGCCGAACAGCCTCTACAGCGAACGCCACGTGACCTTCGAGGACGATGCCGGCGCCTATGACCAGAAGGATGCCGCGGGCTTCATCAAATTGAACGCGCTGCGCTTGAAGCTGCTCGCGAAGCGCGACCGCTGACGGGAACAGCCCGGCCGGGCGACCGGCGGGCTGCCACATGGGTTTCGGGCTGGCGCCCGGCCGCATCCGGGTCCAAAGTCGTCAGCACCGCTTTCGACGAGGATGATCGGAATTGCGCGTTTTCGATTTTTCTTCCTGGCAAAGCATCGCGACGACGCTGGTCGGCCTTGCGCTCGTCACGCTGATCGGGGTCGGCATCCGGCTGATGGTCATGATGACGATCCAGCAGCGCCGCGAACGGGTCAACCGGCAGATCAACGAGCGACTGAAGACGCTCATCGCTGCATACAAGACGCTGGGTGGCTCGTTCACCGGCGACCTCGCCGTCGACCCGCGTCATCTGCGCGATCTGCGCCGGAGCGACGATCTTCCCGATGACGATGGCGAAAAGAACATCGGCGGCGAATCGGACCGGCCGCGGCGTATCCGCGACGCGGTCGAAGCGGCGCTTTCCGACATCATCCTGCTTGGGACGGCGGAGCAGGTCCGGCTCGCGGCGGCTGCGGCGCAGGAGCTGGCGGGCGGTCGACCGGTGCATGTCCACGATCTGGTCATCGCGCTGCGCGACTATGTCCGTGACGCGCTCGATCTCGATCCGGTTCCGGTCGACGCCGTCATTCCGCTTCAGGGCCCGACCCGGCCGGCGTCGGGCGGCGGCAAGGGCGGCTCGGGGCGCGGCGGCGAGGGCGGCGGCGGAGCTCGCGGCGGTAGCGGTGGCGGGGGCGGCGGCGGGCTGGGAATGGCTGGGCTTGGCCTCGCCGGCGGCGCAGGGCTGGCCCACGGGGCGGCGCAAGACGGCGACGATCCCGGCGATGGACAATCCAAATCTTAACGCGTTAGCGCGAACACGAATCCTGCGCTAAGGGGCGCCTCCATGACCGCCATGCGCTTCTTCTCGGACAATGCCGCAACCGTCCATCCCGCCGTGATGGAGGCACTTGCCGCCGCCAACCATGTCGACACGGCCTATGATGGCGATGCGCTCAGCCAATCGCTCGATGCTGCCTTTTCGGACCTGTTCGAAACCGATTGCGAAGTGGTGTGGATCTCGACCGGTACCGCCGCGAACAGCATCATCCTCGCGCATTTCGTCCGGCCCTGGCAGGGTATCCTCTGCTATGAGGAAGCGCATATCGAGGTCGACGAGTGCGGCGCCCCGACTTTCTATTCGGGCGGGGCGCAACTGATGACGCTTCCCGGGCCGGGCGCGAAGATCGACACCGACGCGCTGAAGGCGCGGATTGCCGGCATTCGCAAGGACGTCCACCAGATCCAGCCCGCGGCGATCAGCATCACCAACGCGACCGAGTATGGCCTTGCCTGGCGTCCCGACGAAGTGCGCGAGATCAGCGCGATCGCCAAGGCGAGCGGGCTGAAGCTTCACATGGATGGCGCACGCTTCGCCAATGCCGTGGCTTTCCTCGGCTGCTCGCCGGCCGATGTGACGTGGCGCGCCGGGGTCGATGCGCTGTCGTTCGGCTTCACCAAGAATGGCGCGATGATGGCCGAGGCGCTCGTCTTCTTCGGCGGCAGCGGCGGTGCGGGCGTGCGCGAACTCAAGAAGCGCGGCGGGCATCTGCTCAGCAAGGGACGCTTCGTCGCGGCGCAAATCCGCGCGATGCTGAAGGATGATCTGTGGCTTGCGAACGCGCGCGCCGCCAATGCGGGCGCGGCCGCGCTGGCCGCCGCTTGCGGCGACCGGCTGATGCATCCGGTCGAGGCGAACGAACTGTTCGTGCGGATCAGCGCCGAGGAAGCCGCCGACCTCCGCGCCAAGGGTTTCGACTTCTACGACTGGGGCAGCGGCGCCGCGCGCCTCGTCGTCAGCTGGGATCAGGACGCGGCCGCCGTGGCGCCGCTCGCGGCCGCCATCGCCGCGCTATGAGCGAGGCACCGCCCGGGCTGCTCAGCCCGCGGGTCCTCCTTCCTTTCGCGCTCGTGACGCTGATCTGGGGATCGACCTGGATCGTCATCAAGGGACAGCTCGGTATCGTGCCGCCGAGCTGGTCGGTGACCTACCGCTTCGGCGTCGCGGCGATCGCGATGTTCGCTTTCGCCGTCTTCCGGCGCGAGAAGATATGGCTCGAACCGCGCGCGATGGCCTTTGCGGTCGTACTCGGGATCGCGCAGTTCACCTTCAACTTCAACTTCGTCTATCGCGCCGAGCAGCACATCACCTCGGGGCTCGTGGCGGTGCTTTTCGCGCTGCTGATCGTGCCGAACACCTTGCTTGGGCGGCTGTTCCTCAAGACGCCGCTGGAGAAGCGCTTTCTGGTGGGCGCGGGCATCGCGATCGTCGGGGTCGGACTGATGATCCTGCACGAATATCGCGCCGCTGCGCTCGGCGCGGACGAGGTGATCCTCGGCACCCTGCTCACGCTCTCGGGCGTCTTCAGCGCCTCGACCGCGAACGTCATGCAGGGCACCCGGATCGCGCGCGCGCAGTCGATGGTGGTGATGATCGCCTGGGCGATGCTGTTCGGGGCGCTCGCCGATGGCAGCTATGCGTGGATCACCACGGGACCGCCCGTGATCGAGGCGACGCCCGCCTATCTGGGCGGAGTCCTCTATCTTGGCATCATCGCAAGCGCGGTGACCTTTCCGCTCTATTTCAACGTCATCCGCGCCGTCGGGCCGGGGCAGGCGGCATGGTCGAGCGTGCTGATCCCGATCATCGCGATGGGCTTTTCGACCGCGCTCGAGGGCTATCGCTGGGCGGCGCTGTCGATCGCGGGCGGGATCGTCGCGCTGATCGGGCTGGTCATCGCCGTCGCCAAGCGGCCCGAGCGCCCGTCGGTCAGCGGTAATATGGTCTCGGTTCCGGTCGATCCGGAAACCTAGTTGCCAATGCTGTATTGTTATTGCAATACAGCGTGATGAAAACACTCCTCGGCACGTTCCTTCTCGCCGCCCTCGCGGCGACTCCGGCCTTTGCGCAGACCTGTACGCCCGGCACATACGCCGCTCCCGACGGCGATTTCGTCGTGCTGGTGAAGAGCCCGGCGGTTCCGGCTCCGGGCCTGCGCTATCTGTTCCGCGATGGCCGCCGCGGCGCATCGTCCGACACGGGGGTGCCGTTCGCCTGCGGGCCCGACACGGTGACGGTGAACGGCAAGGCGTGGAAGCCGATCGCTTTTCGCGAGACGCCCGCGACGTTCGACAGCGTCGCGACGAAGATGAACGGCGTGCTGATCGAACCGCCGGGCGTCCCCGATGCGAAACGGCCGCTCGTCGTCATGGTGCATGGATCGGAGCGCACGTCGCCGATCGGCGGAGTCTATGGCTATGCGATGGCCGCCCAGGGGATCTCGGTCTTCGTCTATGACAAGCGCGGGACGGGCGGTTCGGAGGGCGAGTATACCCAGAATTTCGAGCTCCTCGCCGAGGATGCCGGGCATGCGCTCGATCAGGCGCGCAGCATGGCCAAAGGACGCTTTGGCCGCGCGGGCTTCTTCGGCGGCAGCCAGGGCGGCTGGGTCGCGCCGCTCGCCGCGACGCGGACGAAGGCCGATTTCGTCGCGATCGGTTTCGGGCTCGTCGCCTCGCCGATCGAGGAGGACCGCGAACAGATGGTCTCCGAGGTCCGCGCGGCAGGACTGGGCAAGGAGGCGGAAGCGCTCGTCAACCGGTTGTCGGCCGCGACTGCGCAGCTGCTGCTCTCCGAATTCCATACCGGCTACGAAGCCCTTGACGCGGTACGGCGCGAGATGGCGGACAAGCCGTGGGCGGCGAAGATCGAAGGCGAGTACAGCGGGGCGATCGCCCGGACGCCGAACGACGAGCTGAAGCGGATCGGGCGGGCACGCGTCGACAATCTCGAACTCATCTGGGACTATGATGCGGTCGCGGCGCTGAAGAAGCTCGACGCGCCCCTGCTGTGGGTGCTCGCCGGCGCGGACCGTGAGGCGCCGATCGAAACGACGCGCGGCGCGCTGACGGGCCTCGCAAAAGCCGGCAAGCCGGTCGATGTCTATCTGTTCCCCGACACCGATCATGGCATGTTCGAATTTACGACCAATGCCGACGGGTCGCGCAGCGTCACGCGGATCACCGACGGCTATCTGAAACTGCTCGGCGACTGGATCAAGGGCGACGTGCGCGGCGCTTACGGCCGCGCCGAGCATCTTACCCCGCGCTGATCCGCTCGATATCGGCGCCGACCGCCTGCAGCTTCTCTTCGAGCCGTTCGTAGCCGCGGTCGAGGTGATAGACGCGGTTGACCTCCGTCTGGCCCTGCGCGGCAAGCCCGGCGATGATCAGGCTCATCGAGGCGCGAAGGTCGGTCGCCATGACCGGCGCGCTGACCAGATGGTCGACACCGCGAACGATCGCGGTGCGGCCCTTGACCTGGATATCGCAGCCCATGCGCGCGAGTTCGGGGACGTGCATGTAGCGGTTCTCGAAGATCGTTTCGGTGAACAGCGAGGCACCCGTGCCGAGCGTCGCCATCGCCATGAACTGCGCCTGCATGTCGGTCGCGAAGCCGGGGTAGGGGGCGGTCGACAGCGTGACCGGCTGTGCGCGGCCCGACATGGCGACGCGGATGCCCGCCTTCGTCTCCTCGACCGTTGCGCCGGCTTCGCGGAGCGCGGCGAGCGTCGCGTCCATTTCGTCGGCCTTGGCACCTACGAGTTCGACGTCGCCCTCGGTGATGACCGCGGCGCAGGCATAGCTGCCCGCCTCGATACGGTCGGCCATCACGCGATAGGTCGCGCCGTGGAGGCGGTCGACGCCTTCGATCGTCAGCGTTTCGGTGCCGATGCCGTCGATGTGCGCGCCCATCGCGACGAGGCAGTTGCAGAGATCGACGATCTCGGGCTCACGCGCCGCATTTTCGAGGACGCAAGTACCCTTGGCGAGGACCGCCGCCATCACCGCATTTTCGGTCGCGCCGACCGACACGACGGGGAAGGTGAACTTGCCGCCCGCGAGCCGCCCGCCGGGCGCAACGGCCTTTACGTAGCCCGACGCGAGCTCGATCTCGGCGCCGAAGGCTTCGAGGGCTTTCAGGTGCAGGTCGATCGGACGGTTGCCGATCGCGCAGCCGCCGGGCAGCGATACGGTCGCCTCGCCCGCGCGCGCAAGCAGCGGACCGAGCACCAGGATCGAGGCGCGCATCTTGCGCACGATGTCATAGGGCGCGACGGTCGAGGTCAACGTCGTCGCGCGCGCGGTCATCACGCGGCCGAAATCCTCGGGACGCGATCCCTCGATCGTCGTCGAGCAGCCGAGCTGGTTGAGCAGATGCCCGAAGCCGTCGACGTCGGCGAGGCGCGGCAGGTTGCGCAGCGTCAGCGGCTCGTCGGTGAGCAGCGCACAGGGCAGCAGGGTGAGCGCGGCATTCTTGGCGCCGGAGATGGGGATACGGCCCTTGAGTCGCTGGCCGCCGCGAATGACGATCTGATCCATCGCGCTGCTTTAGCGTATGCGCGCAAGCGCGCAAGCGGATGCCGCGGCCGTTCTTAAGGCGACAAAATATACCGACGAACGCATCCGATTTGTTTCCCCGTTCGACTGCCCGCCTGCGGCAGGCGCTCAGGACAAGCTTTGTCGCTTTAGCCCGGAGCGGTGGACGATCGCTAAAGCCACAAAAGCCCCGCATGTGCGGGTCGAAACTGTGTCTTTTGTGGCTTTAAGCGCGCTGCACCGATGCGGCTAATACCCGTTAAGCACGGGCGAATAATGTAGGAAAGGCCCGATCGACGCGCGCGTTCAAGGATGGCGTACGCCGCGAAAATGTGAAACACTTCGCATCGATAGTCGAAGGAAATGAGGAACGTAGGGCACAGAGTTCAACCGGGGAGAAATAGCTATGCGAAATCCTGTCGTTACGGCGGTTACCGCCGCGTCGTTCGTCGCCAGCCAGCTTGCCGTCCCGGCCTTTGCCCAGACCACCTATCCCTATCCACCGCCGACGGGCACGGCGGGCTATGACCAGGGTTGGGCGGGAACGATCCGCTGCGAATCCTATGGCAACCGCCAGCAGCGGTGCAACGTCCGCACCGACAATCGTGTCGAGTTGGTCCGCGTGATCGGCGGGCGCTGCTCCAAAGGGCGCGACTGGGGCTTCGATGCCGACGGCGTTTGGGTGTCGGGCGGATGCCGCGCCGAGTTCCGCTATGGCTATGCCGGAGGAACCTATCCCGGCAACGATTTCGCGGGAACGCTGCGCTGCGAGTCGCGCAGCAATCGCTACGAGCAATGCGCGGTGCAGACCAACGGCCGCGTCGAACTCGTCCGCAAGCTCGGCGGCAAGTGCAATGCCGGGCGGCAATGGGGCTATGGCGCCGATTATATCTGGGTGACGAGCGGCTGCCGCGCCGAATTCGGTTACGGCTATGCCAATCTGACCCCGCTGCCCGGACCCGAGCCCGAAAAGAAGAAGGGCCCGAGCACGGGCCTGATCATCGGCGGTATCGTCGTCGCCGGCGGGTTGATCGCGCTGCTCGCGAGCCAGAAGAAGAAAAAGGCCGACGGGACAGATGACACCTCGGCGGCCGCGCCGCAGGGGCCTGCAACGCTCAGCGCGAATCTGAACAGCCTGCCCGCCGCATCGCGGCCGTCGGTGCTCAATTGCATGAACGACGCCGCGCGGCAGATCGGCGCGACGGGCGGGACGAAGCTGTCGTACGACAAGCTCGTCTCGCTCGAACAGGGCAATGGCGGCTGGCGGATTCGCGCCGCAATGACCGCGACCTATCCCGACGGCGCAAAGCCGGTCGAGATGTACTGCCGCGCGACGCCGAGCGAGATCATCCAGCTCGATTTCAATTGAGGGCGGTTGGTATCGGCTTTGGGGTGAATTCCGGTCATTCGTCATCCCGGACTTGATCCGGGATCCCGCTTTTTGATGGATAGGCTGGCTTCGACGTCAAGCGGGACCCCGGATCAAGTCCGGGGTGACGATCAAGTGGGCGCTGCTCCATGTGATCCCCGGCGAAAGCCGGGGTCCAGCGCGCAACAGAATGCCGTCGGCTTCCCCCCGCTTTGGACCCCCGCTTTCGCCGGGGATCGCATCAGATATGTCACCTTCCCGCCGTTTCCAGCCACAGGTCAGAAAGCCGCCGCCCCTGCGCGGGCAGGGGCGGCGAGTTGGGGTCAGGCGAGTGCCTCTGCAACCTGACCGAGTCTGTCCTTGCCGAAAAACATGTCGTCGCCGACGAAGAAAGTGGGGATGCCGAACACCCCGCGCGCGACCGCGGCCTCGGTGTTGGCGACGAGTTTTGCCTTGATCGCGGACTCCTGCGTCCGCGCGAGCAGCGCGGGGCCGTCGAAGCCGTTGGCCGACAGGAAGGCCGCGATGACCTCCGGGTCGTCCATTTTCAGGCCCTCTTCCCACATCGCACGGTTCACCGCATCGACATAGGCGCCGAGATTGCCCTCCTCTTCGGCGACGATCGCGCAGCGCATGATCGTCAGCGTATTGACCGGGAAATGCGGATTGAGGCGGAACTTCGTCAGGCCGTGCCTTTCGATGAAACGCCGCATCTCGAGATGTTCGTAAGCGAGCTTCGCGGGCGCCTCGGCATATTGGACCATCGGCGCCTTGTTGCCCGTCGCCTTGAAGATGCCGCCGAGCAGGCACGGTGTGATGATGAGGTCGGCGCCGGTGCGGTCGAGCAGTTCGGGCAGCACCTTCAGCGTCAGATAGGCATTGGGGCTGCCGAAATCGAAGATCAGTTCGAAGCTTTTGGTCATCGGGCCTTCCGATCCTTATCGTCATCCCGGCGAAGGCCGGGATCTCTCCGGTTCAGTATAATGCAATGGCGAGATCCCGGCCTTCGCCGGGATGACGGAAGGAAAATGGCGACTATCACCATTTCTCTCCCCATGGGCGGAGGTCGAGTTCGTGCGTCCACGCGCTCTTGGGCTGCTTGTGGAGCATCACATAATTGGCCGCGATGGCATCGGGATTGAGGATCAGATCCTGCGCCTTCGCATTGTCGAAATCGGGGTGGCGGCCCTTGATGAATTCGGTGTCGATCGCGCCGTCGATGATCGTGTGCGCGATATGGATGCCTTTCGGCCCCAGCTCGCGCGCCATCGATTGCGCGAGCATGCGGAGCGCGCCCTTCGCACCCGAGAAGGCCGAGAAGCCCGATCCGCCGCGCAGGCTCGCGGTCGCGCCGGTGAAGAGGATCGTACCGCGGCCGCGCGGGATCATGTGCTTCGCGGCCTCGCGGCCCATCAGGAAGCCGCCGAGGCAGGCCATTTCCCAGACCTTGGTGTAAACGCGCACCGTCGTTTCGGTGATGGGGAAATTCACATTGGCGCCGATATTGAATACCGCGACCTCGACCGGGCCGACCTCGGCCTCTACCTGCTCGAATAGCGCGATCATCGCCGCTTCGTCGCGGGCGTCGGCGGGGAAGGCGCGTGCCTTGTGTCCGCCGTCGCGGATCGACTGCGCCAGTGCTTCGAGCGCGTCGGCATTGCGTTCGCGGCGGTTGACGCAGGCGGTGAGACCTTCGGCGGCAAAGGCGCGCGCGATCGCGCCACCGGTGGCGTCGCCGGCTCCGATGATGACGGCTGCGGGATTGGGCATCAGCGACTCTCCTCTTGCGCCGGATAGTAACTATGATAATCATAGTGACAAGCGATTTTTGTCGAGCGGGAAGAGAGGGCATCAATGCTGCGATCGATAACGGCGTCATTGCGAGCGCAGCGAAGCAATCCAGAGTTGCGTAAACCGCGCTGGATTGCTTCGCTGCGCTCGCAATGACGAGAATTTTGGAGCTGTAATGCCCAAACGCACGGATCTGTCGAATACCTTCTGCCCCGTCGGGCGGTCGGCCGAGCTGCTCGGCGACCGCGCGGTGCTTCTGATCCTGCGCGACCTGTTCTTCGGCCGCCGCCGGTTCGAGGCGATCGCTGCGAACACGGGGCTGGGGCCGCAACTCGTGTCGGCGCGGCTCAAGCTGATGGAGGAGCAGGGGGTGGTCGAGCGCCACGCCTATCAGGACCGCCCGCCACGCCACGAATATCGCCTGACCGCGAAGGGAAAGGACCTGTTCGACGTCCTCTATGCGATGCGCAACTGGGCCGAGCGCTGGGCCTATGAGGAGGGCGAGATCGGCGGGCCCGCGATGCGGTACGTCCACCGCGCGTGCGGCGCGGATGTGGGGACGTCGACCGTGTGTCCGAGTTGCGGCGAGCCGCTGCGCTATGGGGACCTGAAAGGGGAGCCGTCTGCGGCGCTCAGGGCCGAACAGGCAGCGCGCGCGGGAACATGAACAATAATCGGCATCCCGGCGAAAGCCGCGATCTCGCCGGTGTGGTACGGCGATAGGGTGAGATCCCGGCCTTCGCCGGGATGACAGAGTAGCTTAGGCTATGCCTTCTCGAGCGTGCACTGCAGCGGGTGCTGGTTCTGCCGCGCGGCGTCCATCACCTGGTTGACCTTGGTCTCGGCGACTTCATAGCTGAACACGCCGCACACGCCGACGCCCTGCTGGTGGACGTGGAGCATCACCTGCGTCGCCTGTTCGATGTCCATGTTGAAGAAACGCTGCAGGACCATCACGACGAATTCCATCGGCGTATAGTCGTCGTTGAGCAGCAGCACCTTGTACATCGAGGGCTTTTTGGGCTTCGCGCGCGTGCGCGTCGCGATGCCGACGCCGGGCGTACCGGAAGCGTCGTCTTCCTTGCCCGCCATGGCGCGGACGACGTGAGGGATCGAAGCGGGAAGCATCATCATCGGGAATATCGCAAGCCGGGGCGGAATCGCAAGAGGCTGGGCATCGGCATTTTTACCGAATCTTCGCCATGCGGCAGTTTTCGCGCCACTGTAAAAGCAAGAACCGCCCGCTTCCTGGAGAAGCGAGCGGTCTTGCGATGTCGGCGCGGACGGGGAGAGGAGGGGGGAAGGCCCGCGCCAACGATGAAGAATGAAAGCCTTAGGCTGCCTTCATCTTCGAGGTGATGACCGAAACGCGGTTCGAGATCGGCGCAAAGCTGTCGTTCGTCAGCTTGACGACGAGTTCGCTGGTCTTCGAGGTCTGCGCAACCGCGGCGTCGAACGCCTTCTTGCTGTTTTCGGCATAGAGCTTCAGGAATTCGGCCGGCGACTTGACGGCGGTGTAGCCCTTCAGTGCAGCCGAGGTGTCTTCGAAGCTCTTGCGAGCGTAGGCGACGCCTTCCTGGCCGAGGGTTTCGATGCCCTTGGCAGCGATCTTGCCGGCTTCGACGAGCGCTTCGACGTTCGCCTTGTTGAATTCGACGGCTTCTTCAGCGAGCTTGCTCGACTTCGCGAGCGCTTCCTTCGAACGCGCCTGGAAATCGGCGGTCAGGGTTTCGGCGCGGGTCTTGGCTTCGTCGGCGAACTTCTTGACGGTGTCGTTCATGGTCTTGATTCCTTTGCTGACGGCGGCAACCGGCTTCGGCGCGGCCTTGAGGGGCTTGGGAGCAATTTTCTTCACGGCCACCTTCTTGGGAGCGGCCTTCTTGGCGACTGCCTTGGGAGCAGCGGCCTTTTTCGCAGCCGGCTTGGCTTTTGCCTTCACCGTCTTGATCTTTGCAGGGGCCGGGGCCGTTGCTGCCGCGGGGGCAGCGACCGGAGCCGGTACAGCGGGAGCGGCCACCGGCTTGGCGGCGGTTTCCAGCGTCGCGGCTTCGAAAGCCTTTTCGGCACTATCCATCTTGGTAGCCATCGGGACAACTCCTTTATGTTGCAGTGCACAATATAGGAGTGGTTCGGCGATTTCAAGAAAAAAATTGTGCAGTGCACAAAAATTGTTCGGGCATCGGCCCGAGGACGTTATAAGCCGCCAATATTACCGCTGTTTGACGTAGCGGCCGGGCGCATCCTCGATCGCCTTTTTAGCGCCCTTTCCGGGGATGCGCGAGCCCTTGGCGGGCGTCTTTGCGCTATCCTGTGCCGAAATCCAGCCGATCCAGTGCGGCCACCAGCTGCCCTTGGTCTCGCTGGCGCCCGCAACGAAATCGTCGAGCGTCGCGGCGTCATTGTCGCCGGTCCAATATTGATATTTGCCGGCAGCGGGCGGGTTGACCACGCCGGCGATATGCCCCGAGCCGGCGAGCAGGAAGGTCTTCGGACCCGACAGATGGTCCATCAGCCGCCACACGCTGGCGAGCGGTGCGATATGATCCTCGCGGCCGGCCTGGATATAGGCGGGCGTCTTGATCTTCTTGAGGTCGATCGGCGTGCCCATCACCGACAGGCTGTTCGGGATCACCATGCGGTTGTCGCGATAGAGGTCGACCAGATATTGCCGGTGCCATTTCGCGGGCAGGTTGGTCGTGTCGCCGTTCCAGTAGAGCAGGTCGAACGGCGGATAGTCGTTGCCGAGCAGATAATTGCCGACGACATAGTTCCAGATGAGGTCGCGGCCGCGCAGGCTGTTGAAGGTCGCGGCCATATAGCGTCCGTCGAGGAAGCCTCCGGCCGACAGCTGCTGGAGCAAGGTCAGATAGCTGTCGTCGACGAACATCTTGAGGTCGCCCGCAAGCTCGAAATCGACCTGCGCGGTGAAGAAGGTCACCGACTTGACCTTGTCGGCTTGGCCCTGCGCGGCGAGCATCGCAAGCGTCGCGGCGAGCGTGGTGCCGGCGACGCAATAGCCGATCGTGTGAACTGCGGGCACGTCGAGCAGTTCGCGCACCGTGTCGATCGCGTCGACCTGCGCTGCGATATAGTCGTCCCAGACGATCTCGCTCATCGAGGCGTCGGCCGACTTCCACGATACCATGAAGACGGTGAGGCCCTGCTCGACCGCCCATTTGACGAAGCTTTTGGCGGGGTTGAGATCGAGGATGTAGAAGCGGTTGATCCACGGCGGGAAGATGACGAGCGGGACCTTCAGGACGTCATTGGTCGCCGGTTCATATTGGATGAGCTGGTAGAGGTCGGTTTCGTGGACGACCTTGCCGGGCGTCGTCGCGATGTTCACGCCGACCTCGAACGCGTCGGGGTCGACGTGGCTCAATTGCCCGCGCGACAGGTCGGTCAGCATGTGCTTCAAGCCCTTGAGCAGGCTTTCGCCGCGCGTTTCGACCGCGCGCTTGATCACCTGCGGATTGGTGATCGCGAGGTTGGAGGGCGACAGCGCCTCGGCCATATTCTTCGCGGCGAATTCCATCTTCGCGCGCGCATGCTCGTCGAGCCCCTGCATCGTGCGCGTCGTCGTCAACAATTGCTCGGTGAGGAGGCCATAGGTCTGGCGGATCAGCGCGAAGACGGGGTTCTGGGTCCAGTCGGGGTCGGCGAAGCGCTTGTCCTGCGGCGCGTCGGCGGCCGGCGCGAAGGGCGGTTGAAGCGTCGCCATCGACGTCCAGAAGGTGACGCCTTGCTCCCACATTTTCGCTGACTGTTCGGCCCAGGCCTGTGTCGTCGGATTCTGCAGCCAGCTTGCCGGGTCGAACAGGCCCGCGGCGGCGCTGTTGCCCTGGTTCGCCTGACCCAGCGCATAGTCGAGCATCATCTGCTGCGCACGGCCCATGACGCTGGCCCAATGCTGCAGATCGTCGGGCGACGGCATGAAGGGGTTCGGCGCTTCGGTCGTGTCGTTTTTGCCCGTATCGCTCATGCTCGTTCCTGCTGGTCAGTGCGGATATTATGCCTATAACGAGCCGCGAAGCGGCTGGCGAGGCTGCCGCTCGCGTCAACCTGTCCATAACGAAAAGGAGTTGTTCTAGTTTCCCATGTCCGAAGATGAATTCTATCGCATCAAGCGCCTGCCGCCCTATGTCATCGCTGAAGTCAATGCGATGCGTGCGGCCGCCCGCGCCGCGGGAGAGGACATCATCGACCTGGGGATGGGCAACCCCGACCTGCCGCCGCCGCAGCATGTGATCGACAAATTGTGCGAGGTTGCGGCCAAACCCGACGCGCACGGCTATTCGCAGTCGAAGGGCATTCCGGGCCTTCGCCGCGCGCAGGCGAATTACTATGCGCGCCGCTTCAACGTCGAGCTCGATCCCGAGAGCGAGGTCGTGGTGACGATGGGGTCGAAGGAGGGGCTGGCGAGCCTCGCGACCGCGATCACCGGCCCCGGCGACGTCGTGCTGGCGCCGAACCCCAGCTATCCGATCCACACCTTCGGCTTCATCATCGCCGGTGCGACGATCCGCAGCGTGCCGACGACGCCCGACGAGAATTACTGGCGCGCGCTCGACCGCGCGATGGCCTTCACCGTCCCGCGCCCGTCGATCCTCGTCGTCAATTACCCGTCGAACCCGACCGCCGAGGCCGTCGACCTGGCCTTCTACGAACGTCTCGTCGCGTGGGCGAAGGAAAACAAGGTCTGGGTTCTCAGCGACCTCGCCTATTCGGAGCTCTATTACGACGGCAATCCGACCCCCTCGATCCTGCAGGTGCCGGGCGCGAAGGACGTCGCGATCGAATTCACCTCGATGTCGAAGACCTATTCGATGGCGGGCTGGCGCATGGGCTTTGCGGTCGGCAACAAGCGGTTGATCGCGGCGATGACGCGCGTGAAGTCGTACCTCGACTATGGCGCCTTCACACCGATCCAGGCCGCCGCCTGCGCAGCATTGAACGGTCCGCAGGATATCGTCCAGAAGAACCGCGAGCTGTATCAGAAGCGCCGCGACGTCATGGTCGAAAGCTTCGCGCGCGCCGGCTGGGATATTCCGAGCCCGCCGGCGTCGATGTTCGCCTGGGCACCGCTGCCGCCCGCGCTCAAGGAAATGGGAAGCCTTGAATTTTCGAAGCAACTGCTGACCCATGCCAAGGTCGCGGTCGCGCCCGGCGTCGGCTACGGTGAGGACGGCGAAGGTTATGTCCGGATCGCGATGGTCGAGAATGAACAGCGCATCCGGCAAGCGGCGCGCAATATCCGCAAGTTTTTGCAGATGCACGGCGTGAACACGCCCTCGGTCGCGGCGGGCGGCTGATGGCGTCCGGGCTCGGCGCGATTGCCGAGACGATCCAGCTCTCGGTCACGCCGGTGTTCCTGCTGGTGGCGACCGGCAGCCTGCTCAACGTCTTCACCGGCCGGCTTGCGCGCGTCGTCGACCGATCGCGCGCGCTGATCGCGCTGTGGGGCGAGACCGAGGGGCAGGAGCATGAGCGTGTCGTCGCCGAGTTGCGCGTCGTCGATCGCCGCATCGATGTGATCAACAATTCGATCGCGGCGGCGGTCGCGTGCGGCATCGTCGTCTGCCTGCTCGTCGCCTTGCTGTTTACGCAGGCGGTCGCGGGCTTTGACCTGGGGCTCGCGGCGGCGTGGGTCTTTGCGGTGGCGATGCTGTTGTTGCTGCTGTCGCTCGCGCTGTTCCTGATCGAGGTGCGGCTGGCGATCCGCACGATCCATGTGCCGATGGAATTGCTCGAGCTCGAGGAAATGGGCTGGAAGAAGCGGCAGAGCCGCCGCTGACACGCCGCTCCTCCCTGTCGCGCAGCGATGGGGAGGGGGACCGTCCGCGAAGCGGATGGTGGAGGGGCCTTGCGACGTCGCGTTATCGCCCCTCCGTCAGCGCTTCGCGCTGCCACCTCCCCATGCCTGCGGCACAGGGAGGATTATTGTGCCCTGTACGTCGGCGTCACGCGTTTCCGGCTGACCTGCTCATAGGCGTATCCTGCTGCCAGCACGTCGGCATCGCTCCATTTCGGTCCGATGATCGACAGGCCGATCGGCAGGCCCTCGACCGCGCCCATCGGCACCGTCAGGTGGGGGTAGCCGGCGACCGCGGGCATCTGGCTGACGCTGGGCCCGGTATAATGGTCGCCGTTGACGAGGTCGGTGGTCCACGCCGGGCCGTTCGTCACGCCGACGAGGAAATCGGCCTTGTTCTCTGCGAGCAGCCGGTCGATCCCCTCGGGCCCGGCGAGCCGTGCTGCCTTGGCTTTCGCTTCGAGATAGGCGGCGCTGTCCAGCCCGCCCTTCGTTTCGGCGAGTTCGAACAGCGACTGGTCGAACCAGCGTAGTTCGGCGGGGTTCGCCTTGTTGAACGCGATCAGGTCGGCGAGCGTCTTCGGTCCGTCCTTCCTTGGAAGTGCGGCGAGATAGGCCGCCATGTCGGCCTTGAGTTCGGTCATCAGGACTTCGAGCTCGGCGCTGCCGAGGTCCTCCTGACCCGATCTGCTGTCCTTGATTTCGACGATCGTCGCGCCCGCACCCTCCATCGCTTTCAGCGCGGCGTCGAAGGGCGCCGCGATATCGGCGCGTCCGCCGATACGGTCGCGCAGCACGCCGATGCGTTTCCCCTTGAGCGCGTCGGCGGAAAGCTTTGCCACATAATCGGTCTTGCGGGCGTCGGCCTCGGTCGTCGCAGGATCGGCAGGGTCGCTGCCCGCGATGACGCCGAGCACCGCGGCAGCGTCGCGCACGGTCAGCGCCATCGGCCCGGCGGTATCCTGGCTGTGGCTGATCGGGACGATGAAGGTGCGACTGACGAGGCCCACGGTCGGCTTGAACCCGACGATGCCGTTGATTGCGGCGGGGCAGGTGATCGACCCGTCGGTCTCGGTGCCGATCGCGACCGGCGCGAGGCTTGCCGCGACCGCGGCCCCGCTGCCCGATGACGAGCCGCAGGCATTGCGATTCAGCGCGTGCGGGTTTTTCGTCAACCCCCCGACCGCACTCCAGCCGCTCGTCGAATCGCCCGAGCGGATATTCGCCCATTCGCTGAGGTTCGTCTTGCCCAGGATCACTGCGCCCGCCTCGCGCAGCCGCGTGATGATCGGCGCGTCGCGGTTCGTCACATTGTCCTTGAGCGCGAGCGAGCCGGCGGTCGTCGCGAGCAGGCCCGCCACCTCGATATTATCCTTGATCAGGATCGGGATCCCGTGGAGCGGGCCGCGCGCCTTGCCCGCGAGGCGTTCGTCATAAAGCCGCTTGCCGTCGGCGCTGACGTCGGCCTGCGACCGCGTCGCGATGACGGCGTCGAGCTGTGGCCCGAAGTCGTCGATCCGGCCGATCCGGTCGAGATAGACGAGCGCGATCAACCCTTCGTAGAGCATGCCGCTCTCCATCTCCGCGCGCAGCGTCGCAGCGTCCTTGCCCGCGACCTCGGGTAGCGGCGGCGGCATCGCTGCTGCAGCGGCTGCGGCGAAGAGCGAGGTGGCGGCGGCCAGGAAAATTTTTAGCATCGACGCAGGCTGGCAGCCGTAGCGGCAATTGCAAGCGCCTTGTTCGGCGTCGGTCCCGCGGCGTTGACATGCCTGGCGCCGGTCTGCACCTTCGCGCCTTCGGGAGAGAAAAATGACGAACAAACCTGCCCTTGCCGCGGGCGTCGGGTCGCCATCCGCCGACGGTATTTCGGCCCAGACGCGCACGATGCTGTGGATCCTGCTCGTCGTCTATATCTTCAATTTCCTCGACCGGCAGATCGTCAACATCCTTGCCGAGCCGATCAAGACCGATCTGGGGCTCAGCGATACCGAACTCGGCCTGCTGGCGGGCCCGGCGTTCGCCGTCTTCTATGCGCTGCTCGGTATCCCGATCGCGCGCTATGCCGACAAGGCAGGGTCGAACCGCGTCCGGTTGATCTCGCTGTCGCTCGCGATCTGGTCGGCAATGACCGCGGTGTGCGGACTGGCGCAGAACTTCGTGCAACTGCTGTTTGCCCGGATCGGCGTGGGGGTCGGCGAGGCGGGTTGCACGCCTGCGGCGCATTCGCTCATTTCCGACAGCGTCCCGGCGGCGAAGCGCTCGTCCGCGATCGCCTTCTATGGGTTGGGGGTGCCGATCGGTTCGCTGCTCGGTCTCATCATCGGCGGGATCGTCAACGATCTGTACGGCTGGCGCGTCGCGCTGATGCTCGTCGGGGCGCCGGGGCTTCTGCTTGCCCTCGTCGTGTTGTTCGTGATGCGCGAACCGCGTCACCTGCGTCCCGTCGACCCGAACGCCGGCGCCGCGCCCGCGCAGCTTTCGACGGGCGAGGCGATGCGCGAAATCTTTGCGTCGCGCGCCTTCGTCTACATATTGATCGCCGCGTCGGTCACCGCCTTCCTCGGTTATGGCAAGGGGCTGTGGACGATCAGCTTCTTCATCCGCAGCCATGGTCTGTCGACCACGCAGGCGGGGTTGTCGATGGCGGTGGTGCTCGGTCTGGCGGGGGTTCTCGGTACGTGGCTCGGCGGCAAGATCGCCGACGTCTATGGTGCGAGGGACAAACGGCATATCCTGACGTTCCCGGCATATGGCATGGCGCTGGCCGCGCCGGTGCTGTTCCTTGGCTATTATATGGAGGATTGGCGGGTCGCGGTGGCGATGCTGGTGTTGCCGACGATCCTCAACGCGGCTTATTACGGACCCGCCTATGGCTGCGTGCAGGGGCTCGTCCGCCCTGAGGCGCGCGCGGTCGCGGCGTCGATCATGCTGTTCGGCCAGAACCTGATCGGCCTGGGACTGGGGCCTTTCCTGTTCGGCGTCCTGTCCAACGCGTTGCAGCCGGTCGCAGGGCAGGAAAGCGTGCGCTGGGTGCTTTACGGCGCGGCGTGGCTGGGACTGATCCCGGCGTTCTTCTTTTGGCGCGCGAGCCTGCGGCTGAACGCCGAACTGAGATCGGGTTAGTAAGGCGGCGCCTGGCGCTCGCGCTGCGCGCGCGCGGCGTCGATCCACCAGTTGAGATCGTCGGCGAAACGCGGAAAGCTTTTCGCCAGCCTGGCGCCGTCGTCGCCGGCGGGCTGGCCGTCGGCATCGAATGCGCCGCCGATCCGCCCGACCGGCAAGATCGACGAGATCACGGCCATTCCCATCTCGCCGAGCGTGTCGCGCCAGCCCATCATCGCGCGCACCCCCGACCACGGGCCCGCCGAATAACAGGCAATCGCCGCGGGCCGCCAGAACCACTCTTCGAGATAATGGTCGGTAAGGTTCTTGAGTCCCGGCTGGGGTCCCCAATTATACTCGCCGGTGACGAACAGGAACCCGTCGGCGGCGCGGATCTTTTGCGCCAGTGCCTCCATCGCGGGCGGCGCCTCGCCCCGCGGATACTCCTTGTACATGCGGTCGAGCATCGGCAGGTCGATCGCCTTCGCATCGATCAGTTCGGCGCTGTCGCCCCGGCCGGCGATCGCATCGACGAGCCAGCGCGCGAGTTTGATGCCCTGCCGGTCGCGGCGGTAGCTGCCGTAGAGGACGAGGATGTGGCGTTGCATGTCTGCTCCTCAGGGACGAATGGTGATCGGGGTGCCGTCGGGCACGATGTCCCACAATTGTTCGATTTCGGCGTTCGAAAGCGCGATGCAACCGTCGGTCCAGTCGCGCGCGAGAGCGGAGCCGGGCCAGGCGTTCGGCTGGCCGTGGATGAAGATGTCGCCGCCGGGCGAGCGGCCATGCGCCTCGGCATAGGCGCGGTCGGCGTCGTTCGGATAGGAGATGCGCAGCGACAGATGGTAGCGGCTGTTCGGGTTCCGGCCGCTGATCAGATAATCGCCCTCGGGCGTGCGCTCGTCGCCCTCGAAGCGTTTGTGGCCGCGGGGCTGGTCGCCGAAGCGGATCCGCTTGTAGCGCACGACTTCGCGGCCCTTGGCATAGCCGATCAACAGCCGGTCGCTCTTGTCGACGAGCAGCCGGTCGATTTCGATTCCGGCGGGAACCGGCTGCGATTGGGCGGATCCGCAGGCCGACAGCAGGATGAGGAGAAGGAGCGGGATGAAGCGCATCGCGCCACCATAAGGCATCGCCGTGCATGGACAAGGCCGCGTCCTGCGTTAAGCTCGCTGCGGGAAGAGGGGGACAGGATGCGGATTTATCCTACGCCGGACGCGCGCTTCGAGGGGCTGCCCGATTGGCCCTATGCGCCGAACTATGTCGAGATCGAAGGCGGGCTTCGCGTCCATTATGTCGACGAGGGCGCGGTCGATGCCCAGCCGGTGCTGATGCTCCACGGCGAACCGACCTGGTCCTATCTCTATCGCCATATGATCGGGCCCGCAGTGGGCGCGGGCTTTCGCGTCGTGGCGCCCGACCTCATCGGCTTCGGCCGCTCGGACAAGCCGCTCGACCGGTCGGACTATAGCTATGCCGCGCAGGTCGCGTGGATGCGGCAGTGGATCGAGGCGCTCGACCTCACAAACATGATCCTTGCCTGTCAGGACTGGGGGTCGCTGATCGGGCTGCGCCTCGTCGCCGAAATGCCCGAGCGGTTCGCGGGCGTCGCGCTGTCGAACGGCGGACTTCCCGAAGGCCAGCCGGCACCGCGCGCGTTCGCGATCTGGCGTGCCTTCTCGCGCTACAGCCCGGTGTTTCCGATCGGCAAGATCGTCAAGGCGGGGGCCAAGCGCGAACTCAGCGCGGCCGAAATCGCGGCCTATGATGCGCCGTTCCCGACGCGCGTGTCGAAGGTCGCCGCGCGCGTCTATCCGTCGTTCGTGCCGCTCGGCGACAATGTCGCGGTGCCCGACCAGAAGCGGGCGTGGGCGGCGCTCGAGATGTTCGACAAGCCCTTCCTCTGCTGCTTCTCCGACGGCGACCCGATCACGCGCGGCGGCGATGCGCTGTTTACGGGGCGCGTGCCGGGGGCAAAGCGCGTTGCGCATCGCACGCTGCACGGCGGACATTTCATCCAGGAGGACGATCCGGCGGGCTTCGTCGCGGCGATCCGCGACGTTGCGGCCGCGCGTTAGGCGGGCGTTCGCGCCCGCTTCCAGGCGAAGCGGAGCCCCGCGGCGGCGATGAGCAGTAGTACCGGGGGGATATATTCCGGCATGATCACCGCGCGCTTGCCATAGCTCGTCATGAAGACGATCCAGACGTACCAGACGCCGGTCTTGTGCAGCCGCTGCCAGTTTTTCGCGCCCATCCAGCGCACCGCGCCGTCGAACGAGGTCGCCGCCATCGCAGCGATGAAGAAATAGGCGATACCGCCCCCGACGATCGTCGCCATCGGCGGTGCAGGGACTTGTCCCGCATAATTGCCGAACAGCCACAGGATCGCGAGCAGGTGGAGCAGATGCGACCACGCGAAACCGAGGCCGAACCAGCGCCGTTTGCGGACGATCCAGCGGGTCGTGTCGCCGGGCCAGGGCCGGACGAGCGCGCTGGCGGTGAAGGCGATCAGGAACAGCGCGAAGGAGGTACGCGCGGTCGCGCGGACGGCAAGGCGTGCGCCCTCGACGCCGCTGTCCATCGTCAGAATGATCGCAACCATCGCGCTGACGCCAGCCGCCAACAGCAGCCACAATCGTCCGCCTTCGATCCCACCCCGTGCCGTCGTCGCCATATGTCCCTCCATATGCCTAGTAACGCTAGGGTATCGCTTGACCCCTAGCAACGCAAGGGGTAATTTCGCGGCATGAACGCCGAAATGCTCAAGGGCCATCTCGACAATGTGATTCTCGCGACGCTCGAGCGCGGGCCGGCGCATGGCTATGCGGTGATCGAGGAGATCAGGCGGCGGAGCGGCGGGAGCTTCGACCTGCCCGAGGGGACCGTCTATCCGGCGCTGCACCGGCTCGAACTCGCGGGATTGCTCGCGAGCGACTGGGTGACGCCCGACGCAGGACGCCGCAAGCGCGTCTATACGCTGACCCCGACGGGAACGGCCGCGCTCCAGGAACGCCGCGAGGGCTGGGCCGAATTTTCACGCGCGGTCGGCGCCTTTCTGGAACCCGACAAGCCGTGGGCCGCATGAAGGGCGACTATGCCGGCGCGCTGGAGCGCGAACTCGGTTTCGACCGTGCGCTTGCCGAACGCGCCCGCGAAGACCTGACCGAATATCTGGACGAGATGGCCGACGCGGGGCTGGACGCCGCAGAGGCCGAACGGCGTTTCGGCGACGTGCGGGATATCGCGCGCTCCTATGCCAGCGCCGCGCTGCCGAAGCGGCTGCGCCAGACGCTAAGCGTCGCAGGCTGGCTCGCGCTTGCGACCTTCCTGTTCATGCGCTGGCGGTCGATGCAGCTCGGTCTTGAGAGCTTCACCCATCCGACGTTGCTCGGCGTGATCGACGGCGTCGGCTTTCTGGTCGGTGCGGCGGCGCTGATCGTCGCCTGGCGCCGCGGGCGTTCGCAGGCGGCATCGGGCATGCGTGCGCCGCTGGTCTTCGCCGCGATCGCGATCGGCGTTTCGACGGCCGCCAGCCTGCTGCGCGCGTTACCATCGCTAGGCGGGCCCGATGGCGCACTCATCCTCGCAACCGGACTGATCCAGCTCGCGCTGTTGCTGCTGCTCATCGGGCGGTTGCGGCTGATCGACCGCTACCGCTGCCTTGCCTAGTCGCTGAACGGGTCGCGGATCAGGATCGTGTCCTCGCGCTCGGGGCTGGTCGAGACGAGCGCGATCGGGGTTTCGATCAGTTCCTGCACGCGCTGGATATATTTGATCGCCTGCGCGGGCAGGTCGGCATAGCTGCGCGCCCCCGCGGTCGATTCGTGCCAGCCGTCCATTTCCTCGTAGATCGGCTCGACCTCGGCCTGGTCGGCGGCATGGCTCGGGAAATAGTCGAGGATCTTGCCGCGGAGGCGATAGCCGGTGCAGATGCGGATCGTGTCGAAGCCGTCGAGGACGTCGAGCTTGGTGAGCGCGATGCCGGTCACGCCGGACACGGCGCAGCTCTGGCGCACAAGCACTGCGTCGAACCAGCCGCAGCGGCGCTTGCGGCCGGTGACGGTGCCGAATTCATGCCCGCGCTCGCCGAGCCGCTGGCCGATCTCGTCCTCGAGCTCGGTCGGGAAGGGGCCGCTGCCGACGCGCGTCGTATAGGCCTTGGCGATGCCGAGCACGAAGCCGACCGCCGAGGGGCCGAGGCCCGAGCCCGACGCGGCGGTGCCGCTGACGGTGTTCGAGCTGGTGACGAAGGGATAGGTGCCGTGGTCGACGTCGAGCAGCACGCCCTGCGCGCCCTCGAACAGGATGCGCGCGCCGGCCTTGCGGACCTTCTTGAGGCGTTTCCACACGGGCTGGGCATATTCGAGCACGAAGTCGGCGATTTCGGAGAGGTCGGCGATCAGGCGTTCGCGGTCGATCGGCGGTTCGCCGAAGCCGGCGCGCAGCGCGTCGTGGTGCGCGGTCAGGCGGTCGAGCTGCGGATCGAGCTTGTCGAGGTGGGCCAAGTCGCAGACGCGGATCGCGCGGCGGCCGACCTTGTCTTCATAAGCCGGGCCGATGCCGCGGCCGGTGGTGCCGATCTTGCCGGCACCCGCGGCAGTCTCGCGCAGCGCGTCGAGGTCGCGGTGGAAGGGCAGGATCAGCGCGCAATTGTCGGCGATCGCGAAATTGTCGGCGTTGATCTCGACGCCCTGGCCGCGGAGCTTCGCCATCTCGTCGCGCAGCGCCCACGGATCGAGGACGACGCCGTTGCCGATGATCGACAGCGTGCCGGTGACGATGCCCGAGGGGAGCAGCGACAGCTTGTACACCTGTTCGCCGACGACGAGCGTATGGCCGGCATTGTGACCGCCCTGAAAGCGGACGACCGCGTCGGCGCGGCTTGCGAGCCAGTCGACGATCTTGCCCTTGCCCTCGTCGCCCCATTGCGACCCGATGACGGTGACATTTGCCATGATGCTGTCCTGCTGAACCGGGCCAAAAACGACCAGCGCGGGCCCGGCGCGGCCTTAGCGGATTTGCGCGGAGAGGCAACCCAAAGCGGGATGATTTTGCGACAATTGCGGGCAAGATCAGCGCTGCCGGGACAGCGGAGACGGGCAATGACGAAACGAAACTGGTTTGGATATGCGGCGGTGGCCGCGTTTGCTGTCGCGAGCGTGACGGTGCCGACGCCTTTCGCCGACGCGCGCGAGACGCTGCGCGATCGGCTGCGCGAACGGATGGCCGATCGCATGGGCGCCGACGAGGGGCCGAAGGCGCCGGGAAGCGAAACGATTTCCTATGGCAGCAACGCGCTCCAAAATCTTGATATCTGGCGCGCGAAGGGTGCCGAGGGGCCCGCGCCGCTGATCGTCTTCGTCCATGGCGGCGGCTGGAAGCGCGGCAGCAAGGACAATGCGACCGGCCAGTTCAAACCGGTCCATTATCCGGGCGAGGGCTATGCCTTTGCGTCGATCAACTATCGCCTCGTTCCAGACGCGACGGTCGAGCAACAGGCAGCCGATGTAGCGAGCGCGGTGAAGGCGCTGGTCGATCGTGCGGGCGCGCTGGGGATCGACCGGCGGCGGATCGTCATCATGGGGCATAGCGCGGGCGCGCACTTGGTCGCCCTCGTCGGGACCGACGAAAAATACCTTCACGGCGCGGGACTGAGCTTTGCCGACATTGCGGGCGTGATCCCGATCGACGGCGCGGCCTATGATGTGCCCGTCCAGATGAAGGACGGACCGCCGATCATGCAGGCGACGTACAAACAGGCGTTCGGGACCGATCCCGCGCGGCAGAAGGCGTTGTCGCCGACGTTACAGGCGGGGGCGCAGAATGCGCCGCAATTCCTTCTGCTTTACGTCCAGCGCCCCGACGGGGTGCGTCAGGCCGAGGCGCTCGACAAGGCGCTCACCGCGGGCGGCAGCAAGGTCGAACGCGGCAGCTTCCCCGGCGAGGGTCTGCAGGGCCATGCCGAGATCAACCGGCGGATGGGCGATCCCGCCTATGCACCGACCGCAACGGTCGATGTATGGTTGAAGAGGGTGTTTGCCGCGCGTTAGGGTAAGCGTTGGCGGGCGAAGCGGGTGTTGCGCCACCCACCTACGTCACCCCGGGCTTGACCCGGGGCCTGCCTGTCTTGAAGGAAAAGGCAGGTCCCGGGTCAAGCCCGGGATGACGATGTTGGAATCGGCAGCTTCAGGCCAATAATGGCGATCCGTCAATATCGGTTCGCGACGTTTAGCAGTTGCCCTTCACGCCGTCGGCACAGTCGCCAACGGATCCGACGTCCTTCCCGGCTCCCTCGACCGTGTTGCAGGCCGACAGGATCAATAACGAGCTGCCAAGCGCGAAAATTGTCAGAAGCTTTCTCATTGTCTCTCTCCGGCGACGAGGGCGACCCGCCCTCCATCTTAGTTTCACATTTCGACAACAGCCGTTCGCGGCGATTGTTCCGCTAGTCGCCGCCACGCTAGCCGAAGCGTTCGAAATGACCGCCAGACCGGGGCTTGACCCAGGACCCGTCTTTTCCTTCAAGAGAGACAGGCCCCGGACCAAGTCCGGGCGATATGACCCGGAAAGCGATGCTCGTATGACGAACCCCGACGCGCCCTATCATGCGCATATTTATTATGATCCCGCCGAACGGCCCGCCGCCATCGCGCTGCGCGACGGTTTCGGCGCCGATCCTGCGATCCTGTTCGTGGGTGCACTGACCGACGGCGCCGCGGGGCCGCATCCGATCGCGCAATATGAGGTGCATTTCCTAGCCAGTCATCGGCCCGCGGTCGTTGCGGCAATCGAGGCGACGGGGCTGCGTGCGCTCGTCCATCCGCTGACCGACGACGACCTCGCCGATCATACCAGTCTGGCGGAATGGATAGGCGAGCCTGTCGAACTCGATGTCACCGTGCTTGATCCGCCCGGGGTGAATCAAGGGATTCCGCGCTTCGGGATTTCGGATTTCTGAAATCGTGAACCCCGGCGAAAGCCGGGGCCCATTGGCCCGATTGGGCCCGGCTTTCGCCGGAGTTCACATTAGGTCAGACTTCGACGGGGCCGTCGGGGCCGAGGATGAAGCCGCAGCCGAGGCGTGCGGCATCCTCGCCGTCGGTCAGCGCTGCGACCGTCTGCCAGCCGTCGGCGCGCAGGCTCGATGCGAGCGCGGGATCGTGGCCTAGGGGCAGGAAGATGCGGCGTTCGGCCTCATCCTCCGAGCCGAGGCCGTCGTCGATCAGCGGGTCGGGGTAGAGTGAAAATCCGACCGCAGCCTCTTCCTGTTCGTCGCCGACCGGGATCGCATAGCCGCCGCCGCGGCCGATCGCGTCGCCCTGGCCGGGGACGAAAATCTGGAAGCCGAACCAGCTCTGATAGGCGAAGCCGTGGCGCTCGGTCGGGTCGAGGGTCAGATTGGCGCGATTACGGATCGGCGCGGCGATTTCCTCGAGCGCGTCGATGCGGCTGGTCAGGACGCCGGAGGTGTCGAAGGCGCGCAGATCGGCGATGGCGCGGTCGAACGGGCCGGTCGCGCGGAGCAGCGGCAGATAGGCTCCGGCGCCGATCCGGACGAGCGCACCGGCGTCTTTCGCGTCGAGTTCGTCGCGAAGGCGTTCGATATCGGCCTCGACCGGCAGCGGTCCGCCCGCGAGCAGGCCGACCGCGTCGGGCAGGGTGAAGTCGATCGTGACGTCGCCGATGCCCGCGGCGTCGAGCGCCTCGATCGCGACGGTGACGATCTCGCGCGCCGCGGCGACGCTGTCGCTGCCGATCAGCTCGGCGCCGACCTGCAGCATTTCGCGCGCGGGGCGGAGCTGGCTGGCGCGCAATTTGACGATCTGGCCGGCGTAGCAGAGGCGCAAGGGACGCGGCGCCTTGGCGAGGAGCGAGGTCGCGATGCGGCCGACCTGCCGCGTGATGTCGGGGCGGAGCGCCAGCGTGCGCTGCGACACGGGATCGGTAAAGCGCAAGAGGTCGCGCGCGCTGCGGTCGTCATCGGTGCCCAGCGTCTCGCGGAATTCGGCGAGCGGTGGCGAGACGCGGCCATAGCCGTGCGACCGCATCGCATCGACGAGCGCGCGCGTGACGCGCGAAGCGGCCTCGGCCTGCGCGGGCAGGCGGTCGCGGAGGCCTTCGGGCAGCAGGGCAGGGGCCTTGGTCATGCGTGAGGCCTTAGGATGGACGAAGGGACTCAACAATCCCGAATTCCGTTCGCATCGAGCGAAGTCGAGATGCCGTGAGGGCATGATACAACGATGGGTGTCTCGACTTCGCTCGACACGAACGGGGATTGGAAGGCGGGTTTAGAACTTCAGACCCTTCACCGTCTTCACGCCCGGAAGTTGGCAAAGTTGCCACAGCAGCGGTTCGGGCATCGGCGAGTCAAGGCTCAAAAGCAGCACCGCTTCGCCGCCTGCGGCGCGGCGGCCGAGGTGGAAGGTGCCGATATTGAGCCCGGCTTCGCCGAGCGCGGTGCCGATGCGGCCGATGAAGCCGGGGGCGTCCTCGTTGACGATGTAGAGCATATGGCCGTCGAGATCGGCCTCGACCTTGATCCCGAACATCTCGACGAGGCGCGGGTCGCCGTTGCTGAACAAGGTGCCCGCGACCGAGCGGTCGCCGGCTTCGGTCGCGACGGTGACGCGGACGAGCGTGTGGTAATCGCCGTCGCGATCATGGCGCACTTCGCGGACGTCGAGCCCGCGTTCGCGCGCGAGGTGCGGGGCGTTGACCATGTTCACCGCGTCCGAATAGCGGCGCATCAGGCCGGTCAGTACTGCGGCGGTGATCGGCTTGAGGTTGAGCTCGGCGGCGGCACCTTCGACCTCGATCGAGATCTTGGCGAGATTGTCGTGCGCGAGCTGGCCGACGAGGCTGCCGAGCTTTTCGGCGAGGCTCATATAGGGGCGAAGCTTCGGCGCTTCCTCGGCCGACAGGCTGGGGACGTTGAGCGCGTTGGTGATGCCGCCGGTGAGGAGGTAATCGCTGATCTGCTCGGCGACCTGGATCGCGACATTGACCTGCGCTTCATCCGTGGACGCGCCGAGGTGCGGGGTGCAGATGAAGTTCGGGGTGCCGAACAGCGGGTGGTCGGCGGCGGGCGGTTCGGTCTGGAACACGTCGAGCGCCGCGCCCGCGACATGGCCGCTGTCGAGCGCTTCCTTGAGCGCCGCTTCGTCGATCAGCCCCCCACGCGCGCAGTTGATGATGCGCACGCCCTTCTTGGCCTTCGCAATATTATCCTTCGACAGGATATTGCGCGTCTGGTCGGTCAGCGGCGTGTGCAGCGTGATGAAATCGGCCTTCGCGAGCAAAGTGTCGAGATCGGCCTTTTCGACGCCGAGTTCGATCGCGCGTTCAGGCGTCAGGAAGGGATCGAAGGCGACGACTTTCATGCGCAGGCCGAGGGCCCGTTCGGCGACGATGCTGCCGATGTTGCCGCAACCGATCAGGCCGAGCGTCTTCGAGGTCAGCTCGACGCCCATGAAGTCGTTTTTCGGCCATTTGCCCGCCTGCGTCAGCGTGTTCGCCTCGGGGATCTGGCGCGCGAGCGCGAACATCATCGCGATCGCATGTTCGGCGGTGGTGATGCTGTTGCCGAAGGGCGTGTTCATCACGATGACGCCCTGCTTCGATGCCGAGGGGATGTCGACATTGTCGACGCCGATCCCGGCGCGGCCGACGACCTTGAGGTTCGTCGCGGCGGCGAGGACGTCGGCGGTGACCTTGGTGGCCGAGCGGATCGCGAGGCCGTCATAGTCGCCGATCATCGCGATCAGCTCGTCCTTGGTCTTGCCGGTGATGACATCGACGTCGATGCCGCGTTCCTTGAAGATCGCGGCGGCTTTGGGGTCCATTTTATCGGAAATGAGGACTTTGGGTGCGGTCATTGGAATTGCTTTCAAAAATCCGTTCGTGCTGAGCCTGTCGAAGCACTGTACTTCTTTTGCGACGGCACGAAGAAAGGACGGCCCTTCGACAAGCTCAGGGCAAACGGAAAAGGGGAGCCGTCAGGCCGAAAGGCTGGCGTAGGCCCAGTCGAGCCACGGGCCGAGCGCTTCGACATCGGCGGTGTCGACGGTCGCGCCGCACCAGATGCGGAGCCCCGGGGGCGCGTCGCGATAGCCCGCGATGTCGTAGGCCGCGCCTTCGGCTTCGAGCAGCCCGGCGAACTTCTTGATGAAGGCTTCGTCGGCGCCCGCGACCGACAGGCAGACCGAAGTCTTCGAGCGGCTGGCGGGATCGGCGGCAAGGTGGCTGAGCCAGTCGCGGTCGGCGACGATCGTGTCGAGCGCGGCGGCGTTTGCATCGCTGCGCGCCTTCAGGCCATCGAGACCGCCGAGCGACTTCGCCCATTCGAGCGCGAAGATCGCGTCCTCGACCGCGAGCATCGACGGGGTGTTGATCGTCTCGCCCTTGAACACGCCCTCGGCGAGCGCGCCCTTGCTGACGAGGCGGAACACCTTCGGCAGCGGCCACGCGGGGGTGTAACTTTCCAGCCGTTCGACCGCGCGGGGGCCGAGGATCAGCACGCCGTGACCACCTTCGCCGCCGAGCACTTTCTGCCAGCTGAAGGTTGCGACGTCGATCTTGTCCCACGGCAGGTCGTAAGCGAACACCGCCGAGGTCGCGTCGGCGAAGCTCAGGCCTTCGCGGTCGGCGGCGATCCACTCGCCGTCGGGGACGCGGACGCCGCTGGTGGTGCCGTTCCAGGTGAAGAGGACGTCGTTCGACCAGTCGACCTGGCCGAGGTCGGGAAGCTGGCCGTAATCGGCGCGGATGACGGTGGGGTCGAGCTTCAGCTGCTTGGCGGCGTCGGTGACCCAGCCTTCGCCGAAGCTTTCCCAGGCGAGCGTCGTGACGGGGCGGGCGCCGAGCATCGTCCACATTGCCATTTCGAAGGCGCCGGTGTCCGATCCGGGCACGATGCCGATGCGGTGCGTGTCGGGGAGCTGCAACATCTCGCGCATCAGGTCGATGCAGCACTGCAAACGCGTCTTGCCGATCTTGGCGCGATGCGAGCGGCCCAGCGATTCGGTTGCGAGCTTTTCGGGGGTCCAGACCGGCGGCTTGGCGCAGGGTCCGGAGGAAAAATAGGGGCGCGTCGGGCGCACCTGTGGCGTCGTCACTTCACTCATCATAGTCTCTCCTTGCAGAGAGCTCGCGCGGCGTTGGGACCGCGTGGCCCGGCGCCGCGTTTAGGGCGGGCCACGCAACTGTCAAACAAATTGCGCGGTCTGCGCGAAATTTCAGACGAGCCGAGCCAAAGGTATACGGCTTGTTAACCATATTGTCGGTAATTTGGCGGCCATGCCGATCCCGACCTTCCTGAAGCCCCGGATCCTGATCGCCGCCGCTGCGGCACTCTCGCTATCCGCCTGTTTCGGCGCTCCCGACGTGATGAAACAGGGTGGTGGCAAGAAGCCGGTCGCGAGCAAGCCCGTTCGCCCGCAAGTCGTCGGCACCCCATCCTTCACCAGCCCCGAAGCGCAGCAATGCGCGTTCGACCTCAAGCAGGCGGGCGTGCGCTTCACGCCGCTGCCGAACCAGGATCATGGCGGCGGGTGCAGCTCGATCGATTCGGTGAAGCTGCTCGACATCGGCACCCCGGTGACGAACCTCGGCGCGATGACCTGTCCGCTAGCGAAGAGCTTCGCGGCCTGGGCCCAGTTCGCGGTGAAGCCTGCCGCGCGCAAATATTTCGGGCAGGAAGTCGTCAAGATCGAGACCTATGGCACCTATAGCTGCCGCAACATCTATGGCGGCCGGTCGGGCCGCCTGTCGCAGCACGCCTATTCGAACGCGATCGACGTGTCGGGCTTCGTCCTCGCCGACGGGCGCCGCATCATGCTCGACGGCGGGTGGAAGGGCGACAAGCCGTCGCAGGACTTCCTGCGCGCACTGCACAAATCGGCGTGCCGCCGTTTTGGTACGGTGCTGAGCCCCGACTATAACGCGGCGCACTATAATCACTTCCACATGGACATGAGCGGCAACGGATACTGCCGCTGATTTTCCTTCTCCCTTGATGGGAGTTGGCTGACGGTCATGGTGCGCCCGGAACCGTCGGCTTCAGGCCGAGGCCGCACCCCCACCGCTGCGACTAGCGAGCAAGCTCGCAAGTCTCGCTGCCTCCCCCATCAAGGGGGCGGGGAGGTGGGCCGTCTTGGCAAAGTCACGCGAAACGGCTAGCCGTCCGCCAATGACAAAAGACAAACAGCCCCATCGTTCGCGTTTTCACAAAGCCAAGGACGACGCGCAGTTCGCCAAGCAGGCGACGACCACTCCGCAGACCGCCGACCCGGCCTACAAGCTCGCCTTTCAGGACAATGATTTCCTGCTGCGCGAGGACCTGCGCCCCGTGCGCTTCCAGCTCGAACTGCTGAAGCCCGAATTGCTGCTCGACGAAGCGAAGATCGAATCGACGCTGGTCATCTATGGCTCGGCGCGTATTCCCGAACCCGACGCCGCCGACGCGCTCGAAGCCGCGGCGACCGACGACGTGCAGCGCAACATCGCGCGCCACCTCAAGGCGAAGGCGAAATATTATGACGAGGCACGCAACCTCGCGCGGCTGGCGAGCCAGACCCCGCCCGACGAAAAGGGCGACCGCCATTTCGTCGTCTGTTCGGGCGGCGGGCCGTCGATCATGGAAGCCGCGAACCGCGGCGCCGCCGACGAGGGCCGCGAATCGATCGGGCTCAACATCGTGCTGCCGCACGAACAGGCGCCGAACCGCTATGTGACGCCGTCGCTGAGCTTCCAGTTCCACTATTTCGCGCTGCGCAAGATGCACTTCCTGCTCCGTGCGCGCGCGGTGGCGGTGTTCCCCGGCGGTTTCGGCACGTTCGACGAGATGTTCGAGCTGTTGACGCTGATCCAGACGGGGAAGATCAAGCCGATCCCGATCGTGCTGTTCGGCAAGGACTTCTGGCACCGCGTCGTCAATTTCGAGGCGCTGGTCGAGGAGGGCGTGGTGAGCGCGCGCGACCTCAACCTGTTCAAATTCCTCGAGACTGCGGAAGAGGCCTGGGAGCTCATCCAGAGCTTTTACGCGAACGCCGAGCACCATTGATCGGAAGAGCGCCTCCCCCTTGATGGGGGAGGCAGCGAGACTTGTCAGCTTGCTAGCCAGTCGTAGCGGCGGGGGTGCGGCCTCGGCCTGAAGCCGACGGTGCCGGGCGCACCATCACCCTCAGCCAACTTCGCCTAACCGCTTTGCAGCAAGGCTTCGCATCCTTCTCCCATCAAGGAAGAAGGAGACTATTTCGATTGCGTTTCCAGATACAGGATCAACGCCTTGCGATCCGCCGCGTCGATGACCCCGGCGAATGCCATGCGCGTGCCGGGCGCGTATTTCATCGGGCTTTCGAGGAACCGGTCGAGATGCGCCGCATCCCAGGCACCGCCCTTGGCCTTCAGCGCCGACGAATAGGAAAAGCCCGCGTGCGATGCGACCGCGCGGCCGACCACGGCGTGCAGGTTGGGGCCGATGCCATTCGGGCCGCCCTTGTCGATCGTGTGGCAGGCGACGCAACGCTTGAAAATCTGCTCACCCATCGCCGCCGTCGGCTCGATCGCCGGCGCGGGAGCCTCGTCGGCGGTTCCGTCCGCCGAACCGTCTGCTGTTTCTTCGGCCTTGCCGCAGCCGCCGAGCAGCAACGCGCCCGCCAGCACGACGGGCGCGAGGCGCATTACTTCTTGGCTTCGGCCGGAGCGGCGGGACCGGCCGCAGCGCCTTCGGCGCCCTTGGCGGCCTCGGCCGGGGCTGCGCCCTTGTCGGCGCCGGCCGCGGGGGCCGCAGCGGCGTCGGCCGCGGGAGCGGCTTCGGCGGCGGGCAGCGGAACGTTCGAGCCCTGCGCGTTCAGATAGACCATCAGATTCGCGCGGTCTTCGGGGCTCGACAGGCCGGCGAAGGACATTTTGGTGCCGTTCGCGAATTTGCGCGGGCTGGCGAGCCACTGGTCGAGATTGTCGAAGGTCCAGCTGCCGCCATGGTTCTTGAGTGCGTCGGAAAAGGCAAAGCCACCGCGGCCGTGACCGATTTCATCGCCCACGACAGCATAAAGGTTCGGGCCGATGCCGTTGGCACCGCCCGAATTGACCGTGTGGCAGGCCGCGCACTTGGCGAACACCGCCTCGCCCTTGGCGACGTCGGCCGCGGCGAGCAGGTTGGGAAGCGGAACGGCCGACTTGCCGCCGCCTTCGCCGCCCTCGGCATCCTCGATCGGATAGCCCGGTTTGTGCGGGTTGTGGCTGGCGTTCAGCATGCCCGTGCCGATCGACAGGCCCAGCGCGCAAATGCCGGCGAACAGTACCCAGCCGGCAATAGTATTGTTGCGATTGTCCATGCTTGCAGCCCCGTTCGCTCACGCCCGCCCGTGGGCGCGTATATGCTTTGGTCGCTCCCTTAATGGCGCGCGGTGCGCGGCGCAAGGGGATGAAATGGCTTGCCCTGCAGGTTGCGCGCACGGGCTTGCCTCGCTATGCGCCGCGGCGCAGTTCGGAAGGGCGGTCATGGGCAGTTATTCGGCTTCGGCGCAGAAATTGGTGGACGAAATGAAGGCGGCGGCGCTGGCCGATCCCGCGCGCGGCCTGGCCTTTCAGGGCGCGCCCGGCGCGAACAGCGACCTCGCGGCACGCGAATATGACGCAAACTCGCTGCCGCTTCCCTGCTATTCGTTCGAGGACGCGATCGAGGCGGTGCGCGATGGCAGCGTCGACCGCGCGATCATCCCGATCGAGAACAGCCTGCACGGCCGCGTCGCCGACATCCATTTCCTGCTGCCCGAATCCGGCCTCTATATCGTCGGCGAGCATTTCCTGCCGATCCGTTACGGGCTGATGAGCCGCGACCTGGGGCCGGTCACGCGCGCGATGAGCCACGAGCAGGCGCTCGGCCAGTGCCGCAAATGGCTTCGCGCCAACGATATCTCGCCCGTCGCGCACAGCGACACCGCGGGCGCCGCGGCGTGGGTCGCCGACAGCGACGAAGTGGGCCTCGCCGCGCTGGCGCCGCCGCACGCCGCCGAACTTTACGGTCTGACGCTGCACGGCACGGGGATGGAGGACGCCGACCATAATATGACGCGTTTCGTCGTCCTGGCGCGCGAACCGCTTGCGGTGACGCCGAAGGACGTGCCGCTGATGACGACCTTCATCTTCGAAGTGCGCAACATCCCGGCGGCGCTCTACAAGGCGCTCGGCGGGTTCGCGACCAACGGCGTCAATATGACCAAGCTCGAGAGCTATCAGGTCGGCGCCAGCTTTGCCGCAACGACCTTTTACGCCGACATCGTCGGCGCCCCGGGCGACGAACGGATCGACCGCGCGCTCGAGGAACTCGACTTCCAGACGAAATCGCTGCGCCTGCTCGGCACGTATCCGCAGGCGCGCCTCAGGCCCTAGCCGCCGCGTGCGCGGAGCATTCGCGCGGTCGCGAAGCTCTGGATGACGAACAGCGTCATCAGGATGCTCGCGACGCCAAGCCCGAACAGGTCGAAGGCCGAAAAGTTCGTGCCGAGGACGTCGCGGCCGCCGACCAGCGGCATGACGAAGGTCATCGCCATCAGCATCAGACGAAGCTCGGTGGGCCCGCCCGCCATGTAGGAGAGGCGGAATTCGCCGACGACCTTCGCGGCTATGAAGGTGTGGATCGACAGCAGGAAATAGCCGATCACCGCCATCAGCGCGACGTCGAGGCGGAGATAGGGGCTCATCCCGATCGCACCGACCATCAGCAGCGTCGCGACCGCATCGACGCTGTGGTCGACGAAATAGCCGTAATTCGGCCGCTCGATGCGCCGCCAGCGCGCGAGGCTGCCGTCGAGCGAGTCGCCGAACCAGTTGACGACATAGCCGACGAGGCAGAGCCCCAGCCATTCGTCGTCGATCCAGCTCAGCATATAGCCCGCCGCGACCATCACCGCGCCTATGAAGCCGAGCGTCGTGAGTTGGTCGGGCGTGACCCAGCCGGGCAGGCGGGGGCAGATCCAGTTGAGCAGACGGCGCTCGTGGCGCGCGAGGAAATTCTGCTGGATGCGGGTCGGCACGCTGGCCGCCGGGTTGGTCGTCATGGAAGTCTTTCGCCGTCGCTGTCGCAAAAATGCCAGCGGAATGTCATTGGCTCGTCATAGAGGCGAAATCGTGGCGGGGAAAGGGCGGCGGCGGCTTTCCGCGGGCCTGCGGTCGCAGCTTGTCGCCAAAGCGGGTCGATCCGGCGATTGGCACGAAGCGAACGGCGGGATATCGTCGCTGCAAGGGGGCAGCGTATATGGCGGATTTTTCCATCGGGCAGATCGCGCGCCGCGGTTTCCGCGGCTTGCTCGACCCGCGCGGCCGCGACGACCGGATGCAGTTCTGGATCTTTCTCCTGATCCTGTTCGGTCCGATCCTCGTCATCCAGATCGCGGCGCAGATATTCCTGACCTTTCCGGGCCTCGACACGATCAGGGCCGGGCGGCCGGGCAGCCTCGGCATGTTCGAGTATCAGATGCGGGGAATGGTCACGGCGTCCTACGTCAACGTCGCCCTTTATGGTCTGGGCGGCCTGTTGTTGCTGACGGCCGCTGCCCGGCGCCTTCACGATCGCGGACGCAGCGGGTGGTGGGCGGCGGTTCTGCCGTTCTGCCTGTTCGCGACCGGGTTGGGGCAGGCGCACCGCATGGCCGATGCGGCGGAGCGTATGCCGCAGCTGGTTGCGGAGATGGAGCGCAAGCCAATGCCCGGTCCGCGCGACATGGCCGAATGGATGACGCAGGCGAATGTGACGACCGGTGGACCCGACTGGCCGGCGATCATCGGCGGCCTGCTTCTGTTATGGCTGGTCGTCGAGCTTGCCCGCACGGGGGCGCCGGGCAACAATCGCTTCGGGCCGCCGCCCGGATAAGGCGCGTCAGCGTGCGGCGGGTTTCCGCGCCTCGAAATGCGTCGCCGGTTCGGCACCGCGCGTCGTGACCAGATAATCGACCCCCAGCAGCACGAAGCGCGCATAAGCGGGAAGATCGCGGAGCTTCTTTCCCGCAAGATTGTGGCGCAACGGGGCGAGAGGAATCAGGACATGGCCGTCGGCGGGGATGACGTCGCGGGCGATCCCCGCGGCGTCGAGGATGGGGCCGACCATCTCGTCTTCATAGGCGGCGACCTTGGTGAAGGCGGACGTCGACGGGCTGATCTGGCGCACCGACCCGCCGAGCGGGACATAGGCGATCGTCACCGCGGTCCTCCCGTTCGCGGCGGCGAGGCCGGGCAGCAGCGATCCGAGATCGACGATCGAGGTCGGCGTCGTGCCGCGCCCGATATGATTGAGCCCCATCTTGAACAGCACGCGCGGGGCTTTCACCGGCGCGGCGCGATACGCGCTCAGGAAATAGCGCTGCATCAGCGCCGATCTTTCCTCATTGTTTTGAAGATATTGGCCTGTGTTATTCAGTTGATATATGCGCGTGCTTTCGGCCAGATCGTCGATCATCGCGAGCGCGTCGGCGTCGCCCCCGAAGCGTGCACGGAGGTCCGAGAAATTCGCGGCGGTCGCATAGGATGTGAAGATCGCGTCGAACTTCCCCGCGGCCAACGCGGCGTCGTCCTTCGTGCGCCAATCCTGCAGCAACGCCTTGGTCGCCTTGTCCTTCGTCCGCGCACCGAGCACCTCGAACAGCAGCGAGGGCGAGCCGACGAACTCCTGGTCGATGCCCCACAGCCGGCCCGCGGCCGCGAAAGGTGCGGCGAGCGTCGCGTCCTCGACGTTCGACAGGAAGGGCATCGCCCATGGCCGCCGCTCGAGGCCGCCGCCCAACGCATCGAGTCCGCCGGTTTCGATCTGCGCAGCGACCCATCGGACCGTGTGCGGTCCGACTTCGACGGCGTGGTACAGCGGCCCCGCATCCTGCCTTTCCGCGATCGCGGCAGCATCGTGGGCGAGCGCTTCGCCGAGTTGCGGCGATCCGGCAAAGCCGTGGTCTTCGCCGAGCGCGACGAATTGCGCCTGCTCCATCGCGGTGCGCAGCCGCTCGCCGCCGGGCCCCGACAGGCCTTCGGGTGAAAAGGCGATCGGCACGATTTCGACGGTCTCGGTGGGAGGCGACGGCGGCTGCGCGGCGACGGTTCCGGAAAAGAGCGCGGCAGCGGCCAGGGCTGCGATCAGCTGGTGCGACATACATCCTCCCTCGGTTTTCGCCTTGCTGTATTATTATAACAATACAGTCAAGCGCCAATTGGGGGAGCGTCTAGTCCTGCCACGGGCCGATTTCGCCGACGTCGCCGATCGCACGGTAGCGCACGGCGTCGTCGACCCACGCGACTTCCCACATCGGCGCGGGCCGGGCCCATTCGCCGATCACGAACAGCGGCATCTTGTTGGCGGCGACGAAAGCCAGGTCGTCGGCGGTCGGGCCGGGAACGGTGGTCAGCGACTTCTGGTGCAGCCGGACGATCGCGAGCGTCCCCGCCGGCGGCGCGGGCAGCGACTGGCGCGTCGGGAAACCGATGCTCGCCGCGATGGCGGGATAGCCCTTGCCGTCGCGTGCGATCAGCAGAACCTTGTCGGCGTCGGGATAGGGACCCCCGACCGGGCGACCGGCAACCTTGCGCCCCGCAAGCGCGGCAAACTCGCGCACGTCGGGGTCGGCGATGACGGGCGAGGGCGACGCGATTGCGGCGGCCGGGGGTGCTGCAACCGGATCGGCCGCGAGCGCAGCCGCGAACAACAGCGCGGCAATCAATGCGCGTCGCCCCAGCTCTTGCCGATGCCGATCTCGACTTCGAGCGGGACCGAGAGGGTGAGGACGGGTTCGGCGGCGCCGGCCATGATGCGGCGGATGACTTCGCCCGCGGCTTCGGCCTTGTCTTCGGGCGCCTCGAAGACGAGCTCGTCATGAACCTGGAGCAACATCTTGACGTCGGAGAGACCGGCGTCGTCGAGCGCCTTCGGCATCCGTGCCATCGCGCGTTTGATCAGGTCGGCGCTGGTGCCCTGGATCGGCGCGTTGATCGCGGCGCGCTCGCTGCCCGCGCGTTCGTTCTGGCTCGCGGCCTTGAGGCGCGGGAACCATGTTTTGCGGCCGAACAGCGTCTCGGTGTACCCCTTCGCGCGCGCGCTATCGAGCGTGTCGGTGATATAATCGCTGATGCCGGGGAAGCGCTCGAAATAGCGGGCGATCAGCGCCTGCGCCTCGTCGGGCGTGACCTCCAGCCGGCCGGCGAGGCCCCAGCGCGAAATGCCGTAGAGGATCGAGAAATTGACCGTCTTCGCCTTGCCGCGCGTGTCGCGGTTGACCTCGCCGAACAGCTCGATCGCAGTCGCGCTGTGGATGTCGTCGCCGCGCGCGAACGCTTCCTTGAGTTCGGGGACGTCGGCCATATGCGCGGCGAGGCGCAGTTCGATCTGGCTATAGTCCGCGGCGATCAGCACATGGCCGGGCGCTGCGATGAAGGCGTCGCGGATCTGGCGGCCGGTCTCGGTACGGATCGGGATGTTCTGGAGGTTGGGGTCGGTCGACGACAGGCGTCCGGTCTGGGCGCCGACGAGACTGTAGCTCGTGTGGACGCGGCCGGTCTTCGCGTTGATCTGTTGCTGCAGCGCGTCGGTATAGGTCGACTTGAGCTTCGCGAGCTGGCGCCATTCGAGGATCTTGCGCGCGATCGGCACACCGTCGCGCTCGAGGCGTTCGAGCTCGCTCTGGTCGGTCGACCAGTCGCCCGACTTGCCCTTGCGCCCGCCTTTCAGGCCGAGCTTGTCGAACAGGATTTCGCCGAGCTGCTTGGGGCTGCCGATCGCGAAGGGCTGGCCCGCCAGTTCGTGGATTTCGCCTTCCATCCGCAGCATGTCGTTCGCGAACTCGCCCGACAGGCGCGCGAGATAGTCGCGGTCGACCATGATGCCGGCGCGTTCCATCGTTTCGACGACGGCGGCGAGCGGACGGTCGACCATTTCATAGATGCGCGTGCCGCCCTCGATCGGCAGGCGAAGCTTGAGCAGTTTCCAGAGGCGCCAAGCAACCTCGGCGTCCTCGGCGGCATATTCGGTGGCGCGGTCGAGTTGCACTTCGGCGAAGCTGATCTGCGACTTGCCCGTCCCGCACACGTCCTTGAACGACAGGCAGACATGATCGAGGTGGATTTTCGCCGCCTCGTCGAGCCCGTGCTGGTTCTTGCCCGCATCGAGCGCGAAGCTCATCACGAGCGTGTCGTCATAGGGCGCGATCGTGATCCCGTGCTGCGCGAGCACGCCGATGTCGTATTTGAGGTTATGCCCGACCTTCAGCACCGCCTCGTCGGCGAACAGCGCGTGGAGGCGGCCGATCGCGTCGGCCATCGGCACCTGATCGGGCTTTTCGGCGAACATGTCGGTGCCGCCGTGACCGAGCGGGATGTAACAGGCCTTGCCGGGACCGGTCGACAGGCTGACCCCGACCAGCTCGCCGGTGACGCTGTCGAGCGTCGCGGTTTCGGTGTCGACCGCGACGACATGCGCGGCGCGGGCTTCCTCGATCCAGCGGTCGAGCGCTTCGATCGTGGTCACCGTCTCGTAGAGCGATCGGTCGATCGGGGGCCATGCGGGCAGGGTAGGGGTCGACGGAGCGGCGGGCACCGCAGCAGCGGGCGCCGCAACGCGCGGCAGGGTCGGCGGGCCGCTCGGCGTCGCGCCGGTGTCGAGCTTTGCCGAAAGCGAGCGGAAGCCGTGCTCATCGAGGAAAGCCTTGAGCGGGAGCGGCGGGATCGCGCCGAGTTTCAGCGTGTCGAGCGCATCGGGCAGCGCGACGTCGCGCTTCAGATCGACGAGGATGCGCGACAGCTCGGCCATCGCGCGATGCTCGATCAGATTGTCGCGGAGCTTGCTGGCCTTCATCGCCTCGGCGCCGTCGAGCGCTGCGGTGAGGTTGCCATATTCCTGGATCAGCTTGGTCGCGGTCTTGGGACCGACACCGCGTACGCCCGGCACATTGTCGACGCTGTCGCCCATCAGCGCGAGGACGTCGCCGACCAGGTCGGGCGTGACGCCGAACTTCTCGTTCACCGCTTCGAGTCCGAGGCGGACATTCTTCATCGTGTCGAGCATGTCGACGTGCGGGCCGTCGGCGGGTTCGCGGATCAACTGCATCAGATCCTTGTCGGACGAGACGATCGTGACGTCCCAGCCTTCGCGCACCGCGGCTTCGGCATAGGATGCGATCAGGTCGTCGGCCTCGAACCCCTCCATCTCGATGCACGGCAGCGAGAAGGCGCGCGTCGCGTCGCGGATCAGCGGGAATTGCGGGCGCAGATCCTCGGGCGGCTCGGGCCGGTTCGCCTTGTACTGATCGTAGATTTCGTTGCGGAACGACTGGCTGCTGTGATCGAGGATGACCGCAAGGTGAGTCGGACCGTCGGCGTCGTGCAGGTCCTTGGCGAGCTTCCAGAGCATCGTCGTATAGCCATAGACCGCGCCGACGGGCACGCCATTGGGGTTCGTCAGCGGCGGCAGGCGGTGATAGGCGCGGAAGATGTAGCTGGAGCCATCGACCAGATAGAGATGATTCTTATCGGACATGGCGGCGGTGTAGCAGCGGCGGCGCGGGCGGCCTAGGGCGATGTTCCCGCTTTCTTCCTCCTGCACCGGCGGAGGCGAACGGTGGTTCGCGGATCGAGGTTCATGGTGGCTTTGGGGCGGGAAGCGGCCACTCCCAAAGTCGTCATGCTGAACTTGTTTCAGCATCCATGGCTTGAGCTGTCATCGGGCGCTGCGTCGAAGGAAGCGGCAGACCATGGACCCTGGAACAAGTTCAGGGTGACGAGGAAAAGAGCCTGCCTCATGTGATCCCCGGCGAAAGCCGGGGTCCATCATCGGGCGGCGCAACTGGGCCCCGGCTTTCGCCGGGGATCACGTCAGATATGTCCACTTCCGGTCGCTACCGGTGCTCCTGCTTGCCTAACGATAGTCGATCGTCAGCTTGCTCGCGGCTGCGACCGCCGCGGCGCGTGCGTCGTCGGTCGTGCCGCCCGCGACCTTTGCCAGTGCGACGCCCATGCGGCGATACGGGCGCGTGACGGGCTTGCCGAAGATGCGCGCATCGACCGAGGTCGCGGCGTTCGGTGCGGTCAGCGCGTCGGCGAGCCCGGTGACGGCAAAATCCTGCGCGTCGCGGTCGGCGAGGAGGACCGCGCTGGCGCTGGCGTCGGGCACCTCGATCGCCGGGATCGGCAGGCCCAGGATTGCGCGGGCGTGCAGATCGAATTCGGAGAGCGTCTGCGAGATCAGCGTCACCATGCCGGTGTCGTGCGGGCGCGGGCTGAGTTCGGAGAAGATGACCTCGTCACCCTTTACGAAGAATTCGACGCCGAAGATGCCGTACCCGCCGAGCGCATCGACGACCTTCGTCGCCATGTCTTCGGCCGAGCGCCGCGCGGCGTCCGACATCGCCGCGGGCTGCCAGCTTTCGCGATAGTCGCCGCGTTCCTGCCGGTGGCCGATCGGCGGGCAAAAGCTCACGCCGTCCTTGTGACGCACCGTCAGCAGCGTGATTTCATAATCGAAGTCGACAAAGGCCTCGGCGATCACGCGCAGGCGGTCACCGCGCATGCCCGCGGCGGCATAGTCCCACGCCGCGTCGATCGCGGCCGCATCCTTGACCGTGCTCTGGCCCTTGCCCGACGAAGACATCACGGGCTTCACGACGAGCGGGAGGCCGATGCGCGCGGCCGCGGCGGCCAGCTCTTCGCGGCTCGTCGCATATTCGAAGGTCGAGGTCCTGAGACCGAGTTCGCTCGCCGCAAGGTCGCGGATCGCGTCGCGGTTCATCGTCAGCTGCGCCGCGCGCGCGGACGGGACGACATGGAAACCCTCGGCCTCGACCTCGGCCAGGATTTCGGTCCGGATCGCCTCGACCTCGGGGACGATATGGTCGGGCCTGTGCTTTTCGATCGTCGCCCGCAGCGCGTCGCCGTCGAGCATCGAGAAGACCTCATGGCTGTCGGCGACCTGCATCGCAGGTGCGCCTTCATAGCTGTCGCATGCGATCACCTGACAGCCGAGGCGCTTTGCCGAGATCACGAACTCGCGGCCGAGTTCGCCCGAGCCGAGCAGCAGGATTTTGGCGGTAGGGGTCATGATCGGGCCTTCGTCGCTGGCGTTTGCCGCGCTCTAGTCGCGCGGCGCGGGATTCGCCAGCACCCGATTCAGATATCGAGCGGACGTATCGGGGGAATGAGTTTCCACCACAACAAGGCCCCCAGTGTCGCCAGCCCGGCGGCGCTCGCAAAGGCATAGGTGTAGCCGCCGAGATAATCGACGATCAGCCCGGTGACGATCGGTCCGACGATCCCGGAAATATTGCCGAGCGCGTTCTGCACGCCCATCCAGCTTCCCGCAGCGCGCGGTCCGGCGAAGATTTGCCCGATCGCGAACAGATTGGTCGACAGAAGCCCGGTTCCGAAACCCGCGACGGCAAGCCAAAGCGCGAGCATCGTCCAGTCGGCCGCGATGGCGATCCCCGCGATCGCGATCCCGAGCGAGAGTTGTCCGGCGATCATCAGCGCGCGGCGGACTTCGCCTTCATCGAAGCCCCGTGCGACCATGCGGTCGGACAGCCATCCGCCTGCGAGCGCGACGACGCCCTGTATGGTGAAGCTGAGCGTCGTCAGCGCGGTCATCTCGCCGATCGAATAACCCTCGGTATTCACCAGATAGAGCGGGAGCCAGGCGAGGAGGAAATAGAAGCCGTAGTTCGACAGGAAGTGGACGACACTCATTTTCCAGAGCGCGGGCAGGCGAAGGAGCCGCGCGATCGGGATGCGGTCGGCCGCGCGCGCGGCGGCGGCACGGGCGCGCATCGGTGCCGACGCGAATTGCCACGGAATCAGCCAGAGCAAGGTTACCGCGCCGAAGACCCAGAAGACGGGCCGCCAGCCCCACTCGCCGAGAATCGCACCGCCCGCGAGGACGCCCGCGGCAGGCCCGAAAGCGAGCGCGGCGGCGACTACGGCGTTGGCGATGCCGCGGCGCTCGGCCGGGACCTCCGCGGCGAAGATCTTGGTGCTGCCCGGAAAGGCGATGCTCTCGCCAAGCCCCAGGAACAGCCGCAGGACGATCAGCGAGACGAGCCCGCCGACGAAGCCGGTGAGCGCGGTGCTGAGCGCCCATATCGCGACCCCGGCCGCGAAGATGCGATAAACGCAGAAGCGGTCGCACAGCCAGCCGACGAGCATGCAGGCGGGCGCATAGACCCAGAAGAAGGCGGAAACGGCGAGGCCGAACCCGGTTGCCGAAAGGCCGAGTTCTTCCTTCATCAGCGGAGCCGCGACCCCGATCGCGCCGCGGTCGACATAGTTGAGCAGCACCGACAAGGCGATCAGTCCGACCACCCATGTGAGCCGTCCGCCGCTCACGCGTTCGCCCGCTGCCCCCGTCGCCATGTCAAAGCCTCTCCCAAAGCCCCCGCACGGCGTATCACAGGCGCGATGGCGCGCTTAGCGAATTATTCGGGCCAGCACGCGGTGTCGCGGTCGGGGTGTTGATGATTGCTGTCCCTGATCGCGCCGACGACGCTGCTCATCGTGTCCTCGGTCGTCCCCTCGGCCTGAATCGGCAGATCGGCGAACAGCGAAAGCTGACCCTCGAGCCCGAACTGCATCTTCGGGGCGAAGCGGTGGGGTTCGTCGAACGAACCCGTCGTCAGGTTGATATGCTTGCTCTCGTGATAGTCGTAGGTGAGCGGCGTCCCGCAGTCGCGGCAGAAACCGCGCGACGCCTTGTCCGAGCTGGCGAAAGTCGCGGGTGCGCCGCGCGTCCAGGTGAGCGCGTCGCGGGGCACGCCGATCAATGCGGCGAAGAAATTGCCCGCCGCCTTTTGACACATGCGGCAATGGCAGATGTGCGAGCTGTCGTTGACCGCCGTGACATGCCACCGCACCGCGCCGCATTGGCAGCCGCCCGACGCTTCGGTTTCGATCCGGTCCATGTTCTGCTCCTCAATCGACCAGGCAGACGGTGCCCGCCCATATGTCGGTGACGATCCCTTCGATCCCGTCCTGATCGAGCAGGCCGACGAGATCGCCCGTGCTGAACAGCAGGCCCAGCGAGGAATCGTCGACGATGACATCGGGATACGCCGCATCGAGCGACTGGCGCGGGGAACCGATGCCGATGTCTTTCGCGGTCTTGAGGGGCGATGCGGCGCCGTTGATCGTCCAGCCCGCGAATTTGCCGTTCTGGAACGTCAGCTGAAGTTCGTCGCGGTAACGGGTGAAATCGACCGTGCCGGCACCGCATTCGGAGCTGGATCCGCTTTCCAGCGCCGCGCCCTGCGCTTTGCCGACCGCGCGTTCTATTTCGGCGCGCGCGATACCGAAACGAAGGAGCCTGCCGCCCGTCACCAAGCCGTCGGGCGCCAGGATCACGGCGGGCCCGGGCCGGGGCGCCGGATATTTCGGCGACGCCGCGGTGACGGGCGCTTGATCGCGATCGTGCGCCGCGGGAGCAGCTTCGGATCGGGGCGACGAGCAGGCGGCGAGTAGGAATGAGATCGCAAGTCCTGCTCTTCGCATCACGTCACTCCCGTCCATCGATGATGGCGCCTTATCATAAATGCTGTCGTTCCGCATCGGCGGGCAAAAATCAAATGACATCGATAACAATCTACCTTATGCGTCTGTCCTACGGGAGAGATACATGGGAATGGTACATGGCAATTCGCAGGCGGCGGACGCGTCAGTCACGTCCGGCGGCGGTTTCGGATCGTTGGGCGTCGGCGTTTCCGGCCTCTATCTGGCGCTCTATATCCACTACGGCTTTTTCGCCTTCTTGCCGCTCTGGCTGAAGGCGACGGGCGCGTCGGCCGAAGAGATCGGCGTGCTGCTTGCCATCCCGCTGATCCTCCGGCTGCTGACCGTCGCACCCTTTTCGGCGTTCGTCGGACGGCGCGGATGGGTGCGCAACGCGATCGCGCTTACCGCGCTCGCTTCGGCAGCGATCGTGCTGCTGTTGCTTGGCCAGCCCGAACATGCGGGGCGGATCGTCATCGTCATCTTCTTTTCGATCGTTTGGGACCAGATCCCGGTGTTGACCGACGCTTATGCGGTGATGGCGGTGCGCAGCCGGTCGCTCGATTTCGGACGGCTGCGCGTATGGGGATCGATCGCGGTCGTGATCTCGAACGCGGCGGCGGGATGGGCGATCGGCGTTGCGGGGATCAAGATGCTGCCGCTGATGATCGCGGTGCTGTTGATCGCGCCGGCGATGGTCGCATTGCTGCTGCCCGCCGATCGCGAACTGACCGCCGTCGATGGCGTGGCCGGTGGGAGGTGGCGCGATCTGATCGGTGACCGCGGGCTGATCCTGGCGATGGTCGCGGCGTCGCTGATCATGGGCAGCCATGGCGTGCTTACCAGCTTCGGCGCGATCCAGTGGGCAGCGCAGGGGATCTCGACGACGACGATCGGGCTGTTGCAGGCGCTCGCGGTGGCGGCCGAGATCGGTGCGTTTTGGTTCGGGGCGAAGCTGCTGGGCAACCGCGATCCGCGTTGGCTGATCGTTGCGGGTGCGGTCGCGGGGGCGTTGCGCTGGGCGATCATGGCGGCCAGCCCGGGGCTGCCGGTGCTCGTCGTCGGCCAGCTGTTGAACGGGGTCACCGCGACGGGGACGATCCTCGGCATCATGCTCGTCATCGCGCAGCGCGTGCCGACGCATCTCAGTGCGACCGCGCAGGGGATGAATGCGGTGTTGCTCGGCGTCGTTCTGGCCGTCGCCACGGCAGGGTCGGGGCTGCTCTGGTCCTACGGGCTTTCGGTCGCCTATCTCGCGATGTCGGTACTCGCGCTGCTCGGCGCGCTCTGTGCATGGCCGCGCCGCGAGGCGGCTGCTGCGGAAACATTGTCGATATCGGGAGCCGAATCATGACGCGGAACAAGACGATCATTCTGGCCGCATTGCTTGCCGGCGCGGTGCCGGGGCTGGCCGCCGCACAGACGGCCGCGCCGACGCTCGGGATGCAGACCTGGCCGCTGCCCGACACGGTCAGCCCCGAGGGCAAGGCGGCCGCGGCCGCCGCGGCGGCGCAGGCCATGCCCGATCCGCTCCCCCCGGTCGCCGATATTCGCAGCTTCATCGATGCGATGCAGAATGCGATGGGGGCGGACCTCCAGAAGCGATACGACGTGCGCGTCGAGACTTCGGTGATCGCCGGGGTGCCCGTGCGGATCGTCTATCCGAAGGGTGTGAGCGAACTCGGCAGGGGGCCGGTGCTGCTCAATCTGCACGGCGGCGGCTTCGCGATCGATTCGGGATCGCTGACCGAGACGATCCCGGTCGCGGCGCGGAGCGGGTTGCCCGTCGTCGCCGTGCTCTATCGGCTGTCGCCGGAGCATCCCTATCCCGCCGGGCTCGACGATGCGCTGGCGGTGTATCGGGCGCTCGAGAAGGAGCGGACGGCAAAGCGGATCGCCGTATTCGGCACCTCCGCCGGGGCTTGCCTGTCGGGGCAACTCGTCGCGAAACTCGCGAGCATGGGGCGGCCGATGCCCGCGGCGCTCGGCTTCCTGTCGGGCAGCGCCGACCTTGGCGTGCGCGGCGATTCCGAAAGCTGGATGCCGGGTCCCGGATTCGATTGGGTCGCCGCCTATGCAGGCAAAACGGCGATGACCGATCCGATCGTGTCGCCGATCCGCGGCGATGTCTCGCGCTTTCCGCCGACCTTGCTGCTAACGAGTACGCGCGACTTCCTGCTCAGCCCGACGTCGATTTTCGCGCGGGCGCTGACCGAAAAGGGCGTCGATGCGCGCCTCGTCGTGTTCGACGGGCTGCCGCATGCCTTCTGGGCCTATATGGCGGCGCCGGAGAGCGATCAGGCGAACGAACTGGTCGCGCGCTTCCTCAAGGACAAGCTCGCCGCGGCGAAATAGGGGAGCTCAACCGTTGGCGAGATGATCGCGGTAGCGGTCGCGCAGCGCCTTCTTGTCGATCTTGCCCGTTGCGGTCAGCGGGACGGCGTCGAAGAGGATGTCGTCGGGCATCCACCAGCGTACGACGCGGGTTTCGAGATGCGCGCGGATCGCGTCGGCGGCGACCGTCTCGCCCTCATGCGTTTCGATGACGAGCAGCGGGCGTTCCTCCCATTTGGGGTGATGCACGCCGATCACCGCGGCGATGCGCACGCCGGGACAGCCGACCGCGGCATTTTCGAGGTCGATCGAACTGATCCATTCGCCGCCCGACTTGATGACATCCTTCGCGCGGTCGGTGAGGCGCAGGAAACCGAAGCGGTCGATCGTGCCGATGTCGCCGGTGTCGAACCAGCCGTCGCCGTCGGCGGCGGGCAGGTCGGGGTAGTAGCGATCGACCACCCACGGCCCGCGTACCTGCAGCTTGCCGGCCTGTTCGCCGTCCCATTCGAGCGGCGTGCCGAGGTCGTCGACGATGCGCAGTTCGATCCCGAACTGCATCCGGCCCTGCCGCGTCAGTATCGTCTCGGCCGCGAACTCCTCGCCCTCGGCCATCAGCAGCGGGGTCGGGGTGGCGATCACGCCGAGCGGATTCGTTTCGGTCATCCCCCAGATCTGGAGCACGGTGACGCCGCGTTCGCGAAACGCTTCGGCCATCGCGCGCGGGACTGCCGAGCCGCCGATGACGAGGCGCTTCAGATCGCCGACGCCCTGACCGCTGGTTTCCAGATGCGCGAGATACATCGTCCAGATCGTCGGGACGCCACCCGAGAAGGTGACGCCCTCGCCGAGGATCAGTTCGGAAAGGCTCGCGCCGTCAATCCTGTCGCAGGGAAGGACTAGCTTGCAGCCGTTGATCGCGGCGGTGAAGGGGAGGCCCCACGCGGTCGCATGATACATCGACGAGCAGGGCATGATCGTGTCGAAGGCGCTGAACCCGAACGCGCTGCTGAGCCCCGCCGCCATGCCGTGCAGCACGATCGAGCGGTGGCTGTAGAGCACGCCCTTGGGATCGCCCGTTGTGCCCGACGTGTAGCAGAGGAAGGCTGCGGCATTTTCGTCGAAGCGCGGCCAGTCGAAATCGCCGTCCTCGGCGGCGATCAGGTCCTCATAGGGCGCGGCGAGCAGTATATAGGTCTCGATCGCGGGGAGCAGCGGTTTCAGCCGCTCGACGAGGTCGGCAAGGTTGGCGTCGAAGAAGAGCGCGCGGCTGCCCGCGTGGTTGATCGTGAAGGCGATCAGCTCGTCGCTGAGGCGCGGATTGGCGGTGTGGAGCACCGCGCCGATGCCGGGGACGGCGTAGAAGAGTTCGAGATGCCGATGCGTGTTCCATGCGAGCGAGGAGACGCGGTCGCCGCTTTCGATGCCGAGCGTGCCGAGCATCTGCGCGGCCTGTCGCGAGCGCTTCTCGCAGCCCGCCCAGTCGTATCGCCACGTCGGCTCGCCCGCGAGCTTCGAGACGATCTCGCGGTCGCCATGCGCGCGGGCGGCGTGGGTCAATATGGCGCTGATCTGCAGGGGGAAGTCCTGCATCAAACCGGGCAGCATCGTCTCTCCTTTCGCGGCGTGTCGATCACGCCGTCGGCGGCAGCAGGCCGTAGGCGTCGATAAAATCGGCGGTGACGCCATTTGTCCAGCCGAACCCGGTCTGTGTCTGATATTCGCCGCCGCCGCCGGCACCCGCGGCTTCGATATCATATTTCTCGAACAACAGGCCGCTGCGCGCGAAAGTAGCACCGACCGTGCCGACCCAGCGCGTCGCGATTTCGCGGGCGAGAGCATCGTGACCGTAGCGTTTCAGGCCTGCGGCCGCGATCCATTGCAGCGGCGCCCAGCCGTTCGGACAGTCCCATTGCTGCCCGGTCCGCGTCAGCGTCGTGCGGAGCCCGCCCGGTGCGAGGAGGTGCCGTTCGACGGCCTCCGCGGTTCGGTCGGCCTGGTCCTGCGTGGCTGCGCCGACGAGCAGGGGGGCAAGCGCCGCCGCCGTCAGCGGCGCCCGCAGCCTGTGCGCGGCGAGATCATAATCGGCAAAATGGCCGCTATCGGCGTTCCAGAGATGCCGGGTCATCGCATCGCGGCGCTCGTCGGCGCGGCGTGCATACTCGCCGGCATCGGGATCATCGCTCTGAGCGATGGCCGTTTCCAAACCGAACAGGAAGGCATTGAGGTCGACCGGGGCGATCGCCGTCGTGCGGATCGACCACAGATCCTCGCCGTCGAGCCAGCGCGACGAAAAGTCCCAGCCGCTTTCGGCACCGGCGCGCAGATCGCGATAGACGTCGGCGGCGGGGCGATCGCTCATGGCGGCGGTCTCTACGTCTTCGCGCCAGCTCTCGTCGCGAGGCGTGCAACGCGGATCCCAATAGCGGCACAGCAGGCTGCCGTCGGATAGCCGCGCGACGTGTCCCGATTGGCATGCGGGCGCTAGCGCGTCGGCACCCTCCATCCACCAGCGATGCTCGCGCTTCATCGCCCCGAGCCGGCGCGCGGCGATTTCGGGACGCGCGTCACCCAGCAGCCCGACCATCATGTGATAGAGCGGGGGCTGCGACCGTCCGAGGTAATAGGTGCGCGTGCCGTTGGGCATATGGCCGTGCGTCTCGATGAGATCGGTCATCGCATCGACGATGCCGTTCGCGAGCTCGGTCTCGCCGTCGCGCACAAGGCCGAGCATCGTGAAGAAGCTGTCCCAGTAATAGATTTCGCGGAAGCGGCCGCCCGGTACGACGTGGCAATGGCGGACGGGAAGCGCCGATCCGCCCCCGGACTGTTTGGGACCCCGCGCGAGGTCCTTCCACAGCGCGCGGATATGCTCGCGCAGCGGCAGCGTCGCACGCCGCGTGGTATCGGCGGTCTCCGGAAGATCGAAATTGGCCGCGACGAAGGCGCGCAGCGCGTCGTCGCCGGCGGGCAGACGGGCGAAATCCTTCATGATCGCGGCGATCGGCCGCCGCGGCAGCGCATCGACGAAGGTCTTGCCGTCGGGTAGGATCGCGCGCTCGTGAACCTTGGCGAGGAGCGGGCCGTACAGGTCGGCGGGGCTGGGCTCGGCGCGCACGGCGATGGAAACCGGCATTCAGCTTGCGAGATGGCGGACGAAGAACGCCGCCTGTGCCGCGAGCGCATCTTCGGTTTCGGGGCACTCCATATAGGCCCAGAACGCATGCAGCATGCCTTCATACACCATCAGGTCGGCATCGACCCCCGCCTTGCGCAACGCGAGATGGAAGCGCAGCGTCTGGCTGAGCAACTGGTCGCGCGTGCTCGCCATCAGCAGCGTCGGAGGCAGCCCGGTCAGGTCGCCATAGAGGGGCGATAGCAGCGGGTCGGTGCGGTCGGTGCCGGCGCTGTAGTCGGCGAGCACGTCCGGTCCGGTCCGCGAACCCATGATCGAGGGCAGAAACGCTTCGCAATCGCCCGGGAGCGCGAGATCGGCCGACCCCGAAAAGACGCCCGCCGCGGCGGGCATGGGGAGGCCTTCGGCCTTGATCCGGGCCAGAAGCTGGCCCGTCAGGATGGCACCCGCAGACGTTCCATAGATACCGATCGACGCGGGCTCCCGCTGCGACAGCGCGTCGGTGTAAACCGCCAGGGCATCATCGACTGCGGCCGGAAACGGATGCTCGGGCGCCATGCGGTACATCACCGTGACGACCGGAATCCCGGTCAACCCCGCAATCGGGATCGTCTCGGTTTCCGACCCCGAATCGACCATGAAGCCGCCGCCGTGGAAGTTGATGAGCAGCCTTCGGTCGGCGGCGGCATCGCTTGCGCGGCGCCGGACGAGTTTGACCGGCACGCCGGCGACATTGCCTTTTGTGACCTCGACGTCGAACCGCTTCGCACGGCTTTTGTTCATCGGTTTCAGATGGTTGGCAGCCGCTGCGCGAACGGCCTTTCGCGAGAGCGCGTTCCGCATCAGCGTCGCGGTCATTTCGGGGGCCGAGCCGGCCTTGACGAGCGGCTCCATCACCGCCCGCGCCTCCGCGCTCACCGTCGGCGCGAAGGGTGGCTGAAGGGGTCCGGCTTTGCCACCCACGCGCCTAGCCTCCGAACCGGTAGCCGATCCGCACGCCGTACATCCGCGGTTCGGTGTAGGTCAGGCCGACCATGCCCGACGACTGTGCATATTGATCGAGCACGCCCACCGGCTTCGCCTCGTTGGTGATGTTGTTCGCGAACAGCGTGAGGTCGATCGGGCGGCCGCCGATATCCTTCAGCCCGATGCTGGCGTTGAGCAGGCCATAGGCGGGGAGGAAGTTGTAGAAAGAGGCATTGGTCTGTGCGGTCGAGACCTTCGACTGGCGCGCATAGTTGACCGCGAGCACCAGATCACCCGCGTCGCCGAGCGGCGTCTCGTACGAGCCCCCGACCGAGAATTTATGCTTGGGCGTATAGGGGAAGGGCGCACCGTTGAGGATCGCCCCCGCGCTGGCATCGGCGACCTCCGTATAGCGCGCGTCGATGTACGAATAGCTGCCGTTCAGGGTCAATCCGCGCGTGGGGACGACGGCAAGATTCAGTTCGACGCCCTGGATCTTGCCCTTCGCCGCGCTGCGCGTGACGTTGAGCAGCACCGGGCCGGCGGGCGTCTGTACGGCCTCTGCGGTGGTGCGCTGGATATTGCCGTAAATGCCGCGATAGGCCGCGACGTTCGCGCGAACATCCATGTCGCCGATCGAGAATTGCGACTTCAGCCCGACCTCGATGTCCGACAGGCGCTCGGGCGCGTAGGTGCGGAACTGCGATCCCACCGGCACGGGCCCGTTGACCCCGCCCGACTTGTAGGCGTCGCGCGCGGTCACATAGACGTGGACGCCGGGAGTCACGTCATAATCGAGCGTCGCGGTATAGCTCGGGTAGTCGCTGTCCACCGATCCCGATACCTCGGGCGGGCCGCCGATCGTCTGCGCGGTGAAGCTATGTTCCCACGTGTAGCGCAGCCCGCCCGTCACGCTGAGCCCGGTCAGCGCCGGCGACAGCTTGCCGAGGTCGACCGTCGCCTGTCCGAACACCGCCTCGCTCTTGTTCGTCTGGGTGAAGAAGCCCGAGATCGTCGGGACCAGCGTACCGATGGGGAAGAAATAATATTGTTCGATCCCCGCGGGGTCGGACCAGCTCTGCCGGTCGAGATAGCCGCCGACCGAGAAATCGACCGCGTCGTCGAACAGCGTGCCCTGAAGCTGCAGTTCCTCGGTAAAGAAATTGGGTGCGATCGTCGGGATGCGTCCGATCTGTCCCGCGATCGGGAAGGGCATCGCATCATAATCATAGCCGTAGAAGGTGCGCAGTTCCGAATAGCTGATGATGTTCCGTAGCTTGATATTGTCGCTCAGCTGCACCGATGCCTGGTTGATCGCCTGCCAGTATTTCGTCTCCGAATACTGGTCGAGGTCATAGGAAACGCGGCGCGGGCCGCGCGCCTGCTGTTCGGCGACGGCGGTCAGCACGCCGGGATAGAAGGCCGCGACGGGAAGGAATCCGAGCCCGAGCGGCGTGGCGTCGAAGCCCGCGGCGGGGTTGTATGCTCCCAGGACGGTGCCGCCGCCATTGTTGTCCGAATGATAATAGCGCAGCATCGTATAAAGCTCGATGCTGTCGGTCGGCCGCAGGGTCAGGCCGAAGCGGAAGCTCTCGTACGACAGATTGTCGTAGTCCTTGCCGGCGAAGAAGGGGCCGATATCCTTGGTATAACCGTCGCGGCGTCCGACCTCTCCGGCGACGCGCAGCATGACGCGGCCGGGAACGATCGGCGTGTTGAGCGCGCCCTCGATGCGGCGGTCGTCGTAGTTGCCGAGCTGGACGCGGACATAGCCCTCGAAGCGGTCCTGCGGCTTGACGGGTTCGAAAAGGATGTTGCCGCCGGTCGCGTTCTTGCCGAAGAGCGTGCCCTGCGGACCCGCGAGGACCTGGATATTGGCCATGTCGAAATAGGTTCCGACGCGGCCATCGATGTTCACGCTGTTCGGGACTTCGGCGAAATAATTGACGACGCCGGGGGTCGAGCCGAAGGCCGGACCCTGACCGCGCAGTGCGAAATAGGCGAACTCGCGCGGGTAGCCGCCGCTGATCGTGAACAGCGAGGGCGTGTTGTCGGCGAGCGAGGTGCGGTCGGTGATGCCCTTCTGCTCGAGCGCCTCGTCGGTGAAGGCGGTCACCGCGATCGGTACGCTCTGAAGATTCTCTTCGCGGCGGCGTGCCGTGACGATGATGTCGCCGAGGCCGCTGTCATCGCTGACGCCCGTCTCGTCGGCCGACGGAACCTCGGTCTGTGCGAAGGCGGCGGCGGGCAACAGGCTCGCGGTGCTCGCAAGCGCGATCAGAAAGGCGGAACGCATCGACATCATCAATTCCCTCCCAAAGGATAGCCGGATTCGTCCGGTCGAGGCGAGAGATGTCGTAAGATGTTATCGATGTCAATAGCTCTTGCCTGATCGAAAAAGGCAGTTATGCTGTTCCTCGTCAAAAATGCTGATATCGATAACAGTTTGGGGGCGAGATGAGCGGCAACGGCCAGTTCGGTAAATGGGTGAGCGACGAGGCAAGGCATCTCTTCCACGAGAATGCAGAGGCCCCGGTGCCGCCCGTCGATCTGGCCGAGCTTCGCCAATTCTACGACGCGTACAACCGCGACCTGCTGGCAAAGGCGCTGAACCGCTATGCCGTCGACATCGCCGAGCGCAAAATCGCGGGGGTCGGCGTGCATGACGTCACGCCCGTCGGCGGCGCGACATCGGGGGCGACGCTGCTTTGTCTCCACGGCGGCGGGTTCATGTGGGGTGATGGCGCAGGCGCGCTACTCGAAGCGGTTCCGATCGCGGCGGTTTCGGGGATGCGCGTGATCGCGGTCGATTATCGTCTCGCGCCGGAGCATGTCTTCCCGGCGGCGGTCGACGATGTGCTGGCGGTCTATGCGGCGCTTCTCGGCGAACAGGGCGCCGCGAGCATCGGCATCTTCGGCTGTTCGGCCGGCGCGATCCTGACGTCCGAAGCGATCGCCCGCATCGCCGCCGAAAAATTGCCGATGGCCGGTGCGGCGGCGCTGTTTCACGGCGCCGGGCTGGAATTCGACGGCGATTCGGAACTCGCCGCAAAAATTCTGGATCCGAAGCTCGCGCAACAGGGCGACCTGCCGCGAATGGAAGACTTCCCCTATTTCGCGGGCGCGGATGCCGCCGATCCGCTCGTCCTGCCTGGTCACCACCCCGATCGCCTTGCGCTGTTTCCGCCGACCTTGCTCGTCACCGCGATGCGCGATTTCGCCGCGAGCTCCGTGTCGGTGATGCATCGCCGGCTGCTCGCGGCGGGCGTCGACGCGAGCTTCGTGCTGTTCGATGGCCTGTGGCACGCGCATCACATGAACGTCGATTTGCCCGAATCGCGCGAGACATACGATATAACGGCGCGCTTCTTTCGAAAGCATCTGGGCTGAACGGCGATCAACTCGTTTCGCGCACCACCAGTTCGACGGGCAGCGCGGACGGAACCTCCGAAATTTTCCCCTCGACCATGTCGACGATCGCGGTACCGAGCGCCCGCCCGGCTGCAACGCCATCCTGCCGGATCGTCGTGATCGCCGGCCGGTGGACGCTCGCGACCGGGGCGTCGTCGAAGCCGACGATCGCCACGTCGCCCGGAACCGTCATCTTGCGTTCGATCAACGCGTCGCATGCGCCGGCCGCGATGAGGTCGCTCGCAGCGAAAATGCCGTCGAATGTCTTTCCTTCGTCGAGCGCGGATCGCGCCGCCGCGGCTGAACCCTCGGGCGTGAAAGGGCAGGCGATCGCACTCACGAGCATCGCCTCGCTCGATGCGAGGGCTTCCCGGAAGCCCGAGAGCCGGGCCGCGACTTCGGGGTGCTTGGTATCGCCGAGGAACAGCAGCCGCGATCGCCCGCGCGCGATGAGATGGTCGGCGGCAAGCTTTCCGCCGAGTTGATTGTCGCTGCCGATGACCTGGACATCGACCCCCGGGACGGGTTCGCCCCACGCGACGATCGGCAGGTTGAGGGCCGCGACCTGGCGCAGCCGGTGCGCGTTCTCCCCCTGGCCGACGATGATGGCGCCGTCGGCGCCGACCGCGCCCGTCGACAGGAAATGCTCGTTGGTCGTCAGCAACGCCGCGTAGTTGACGGGGGTCAACGCTTCGAGCAGGCCGCCGATCATCACGAGCAGCAGCGGGTCGGCGTGCGACTGGGTTCCGTGCGCGAAATTGTCGACCACCACGGCGATCGTCCGCGATTCGCGCGTTCGCAGGCTGCGCGCGGCGACGTTCATCCGATAGCCGACCTGGTTGGCGATCTGTGCGATGCGCTCGCGGACCTCCGGGCGAACGAGGTCGCTGCCGCGCAGGGCCCGCGATACCGTGATCGTCGAGACGCCCGCGATCGTCGCGACCATCTCCATCGTCGGCCGCTCGCCCCTGCCGATCTTGCTCATTCCGATCGTTCCCCGAATATAGGTCTAGTCCTGCGCGAAGTAGCGGCGAACCATCCCGCCTATCAAGTCGTTGGCTGCGGCGACCGCCGGAATCGTGATCGGCAGGAACTGGAAACCGTGCGGAAGGCCCTGGAGGCGGCGCGCAAGCGTCTCCACCCCCGACCGGACCAACGCCGCGGCGTAATATTCGCCGTCGTCGCGGAGCGGATCCTCCGACGCGGTCAGAACGATCGCGCGGGCGAGACCCTCGTGGCTCTCGGCGCGGAGGGGCGAGGCGAGCGGGTTCGATACAGGAACGTCGCCGAGATAATATTCGCGGCAGGCGTCGAGGTAAGTCTTCGACAGGCCCGGCGCACCGACTTCGGCGAAGGACGGAAGCGAAAAGCTCATGTCGGTCGCAGGATGGATCAACAACTGGAACGCCGGCTGCGCTTTGCCCTCGGCCCGCAGCCGTAGCGTGACGGCCGCAGTCAGGTTGCCGCCGGCGCTTTCACCGCCCAGCGCGATGCGCAACGGGTCGCAACCCAATGCCGCGGCCGATCGGCGGGCCCAGTCGAGCGCGGTCATCGCGTCGTCGAGCCCGGCCGGGAATTTATTCTCGGGAGCGAGGCGGTAGCCCACGCCGAGCACCGCGCAGCCGCTCGCCGCGGCAAGGTGCCGGGTCATCGGGTCATGCGTCTCGAGATCGCCGAACATCCAGCCCCCGCCATGAAGGAACACAAGAAGCGGCAAGGGTGTGTCGGACGACGGACGATAGAGGCGCACCGGGACGCCATCGGCGTCGAAATCCTCGACATGGTCGATGTCGGTTCCGGGCATCGCCGCCGCCATCATCGCCATGCTCGCGCGCATCATCGGGATGAGTTCGGGGCTGAGCGGCGGCATTTCCTGCGGTTCGCCGGCAAATTTCGCGATATCGGGGTCGAGCATGCGAATCCTTTCAGGATGACATCGATAACAATAATTGGCGGAGCAGATCAAGCCTCATGGCGAGGATGCGCCGGCGCGGCTTCGACTTGGGGCCGGGACGCCCGGCGCGCTCAGGCGATCTGCTGCTTCCGCCGCAGATCGGTGGGCGTCATTCCGAACCGGCGCGCGAAGGCGCGCGTGAAGCTGGCGTTGCTCGCGTAGCCGCAGCGATAGCCGACCGTCGAAACCGGAAGGTCGCTCTCTGCCAGCATCTCGCGCGCGCGTCCCAGGCGCCGTTCGCTGACAGCTTCGGGAACGGTACAGCGATACAGATCGCGGAAACCGCGCGTCAGCTTTGATTTGTTGAGACCGCAGCGGCGGGCGACGCTGCTGACGGTCAGCGGTTGTTGCCAATTCTCCTGGACGATCTGATGCGCGGTCGCAATCAGCAGCACATCGGTCTCGCTCAGCGTCGTGGCGCCCTGAACCTCGACCATCCGATCGTCGCCGAAGGTCGCGAAAAGCCGATGCAGCAATTCGACGCTGCGCGCCGCGCGGAGCATATCCTGCGCCTCGCCATCGCCCTCGACCGCGACGATCGCGCGGCCCAGGCCCCGGAGATCCGCGGGCAGGTACCAGCTTCCCTGCGCCTTTGGGATGATGCCGAACAGGCGGGCGCACGCCGCCCGGCCGATGGCGAAGACGACGAGGTCATCGCCCGCGTCTTCGCCGATTTCGTCGATCGCAAGCACGCTGACCGCCGGTTCTCCGATGTCGCCGAAGCCCAGTATCACTGGATCGTACGGGAGCGCCGCGGCATCGCACGCGCCGCGCCCGACAAAGGACGTGAACTCCGCAGAAACGAGGATCGTGCGTTTAAAGCTCATACCGGTCAGGGCTCCCTCCCATCGGTTTGGCCGAGCGTTTATCCCGACTATTCGGGAAGCGGAACCGCAAAGCGCAGACCGCGCATCATCGCCGCGGGGATAACGCTGCCATGGTCTTCCTTGTCGTAGATCACATGCTCGACGTCGGCGAGGCCGGCCTCAGCCAGCGCCGCCGCAAATTCGGGAACCGAGTCGACCATCCGCGAGGCGGCGACCGTCGCCTGGACCTCTTCGAGCGACATCTGCATCGCGGGCGGCACCTTCGTCGGCACATCCTGTTCCTGCCCGCCGACGCCGATGAGCACGCGCGGCTTGCTTGCGAGCGCCGCGACCTTGTCTGCAAAGGCCGGAAGGTGGCCGTTGATCGCAAAGCCGTCCCACCACAGCGACGGGCTGCTGATGAGGAAGGTGCGGAAGGCTTCGGGCCGCGTCAGCAGGGCATAGGCGGTAAACAGCCCGCTGAGCGAATGGCCGGACAGAATGCGGTCGTCGGCCGATGCTTCGGGATAGCGGCGGCCGATTTCGGGCGCGAGCGTATCGGTGAGAAACGTCAGGAAGGCGGCGGCGCCGCCGTCCTGATCGCCGATGAAGCTCGTCATATTGCCGAGCGCCGCGCGGCCGGCCTCGCTGAGCGGCGGCGTCAGGTCGGCGGTGCGCAGCCGCGCGAATTCGAGGAAGTCGGCGCCATAGCCGATGCCGACGACCATCGCGGTCGGCTGCATTCCCATGATCCCGCGAAGCCGGGCGATTTCGGCCGCGAGGGCGAATCCGACATCGGCGTCGAGCACATAGAGCACGGGAACTTTCGTCCCCTCGGGCACATGCGCGACGCGCGCGACGCTGATCTTGAAATCGCCGTCGCCGCGCGGGTGCGGCATTTCGAACTGTTCGACCGGGGCTTGCAGCGAAAAACTCATCACATTCTTCCTTGGATTTCGAGGGTGTTGATCAGGCGGCGGCTTCGCGCAGTGCGCGATAGACATAGTCCTGTGCGACGGTTTCGGGCGGGCGCATGTCGGTCATGATCCGCTTCCGGTTGACCATGCCGATGCAGAGTATGTCGTGCTCGGGATCGATCCAGAACCAGCAACCGAAGGCGCCGCCCCATTCATAGGTGCCCTTGCCGACGGGCCGTCCGGCGCGGTCGGGGTCGAGGCAGACCATGCCGTTCATCCCGTGCCCATTGCCGTCGCCGATGACATAGTGGAGGATCGGGAAACGCTGATCCAGCAACGCATCGGGCAGATGGTTGGCGAGCATCAGGTCGACGCTCTCGGGCTTCAGTATCCGGACATCGCCGAGGGCGCCGCGGTTCAGCAACATGCGCGCGAGGCGCGCATAGTCGCCCGCGGTCGACTTGAACGAGGTGCCGCCCATCGGGAAGATCGATTCCATCCGCTCGGCCTGCGTCGCGGCGCGCAGATAGCCGGTTTCGGGATCGAGGACATGACCGCAGACGAGGCGGCGGTTCTGGTCGTAGTCGAGCACGAAGCCGGTGTCGGCCATGCCGAGCGGGTCGAAGACGCGCTTCTTCAGGAACAGGTCGTATCGCTCGCCGCTCAGCCGCTCGACGATTTCGGCCTGCAGGTCGGTCGCGACGCTATATTCCCACGCGGTGCCGGGCTCGTAATCGAGCGGCATCGAGGCATAGCGGCCGATCTGCTGCGTCAGCGACCGTGCGTCGTGCCAGGCGAGCATGTCGAGCTTCGCGGTCATCTCCTCGATCGTCTTGCCGAAGCTGAAACCCGCGCTGTGGGTGAACAGTTCGCGGATCGTAGGGCCGCGGCTCGCCTTGCTGCCGGAGAGATTTTCGATCCCGGCGAATTCGGGGAGATAGTCGGCGACCGGATCATCGAACTGCCATCGGCCCTCTTCGTAGAGCAGCAGCATCGCGATCGCGGCGAACGGCTTGCTCATCGAAAAGAGGGTGAAGATGGAATCGGCATCCAACGCGCGGCCATCGCGGCAGTCGGCGAATCCCGTGACATGCGAATGGACCAGCGCATCGCCGCGCGCGAGCAGCATCACCTGACCGGGGAGTTCGCCATTGGCGACCATCGTATCGAAATGGCTGTCGAGTTCGGCAAGGACGCCCGCGGAAAAGCCGGCCTCCTCGGGCGTGGTCGACGCGAATTGATAGGCCGCCATCTGTCTCTCCTGTTGGCGACGCGGAGTTTTCCGGCCGCCTGACTCGCTCGCTGGGTAAACGGCGACTTTCACGATTTCATAATAGGAAAGTATGGAAACTCGATTCGGTCAAGCAAATTCCGTGCCCGTGTATCGTTGCTTATCGTGATCCGATATGCTTCCTCGCTGAGATTCATAAGCCTTTCCCGTGCTTGGAAGTGCAGAAAAATGATTGATTGACAGATTTGTGAAAATGAGTTTCCAATAAAGAAAGTGAGAAAGTCGCCAGAATCGGCGCCAGCATTGGGGACGGATATGACGAGACGACTGATGAGCATGCTCCTGGTGGCCGCCGCGATGCCGACCGCGGCATGGGCGCAGGAAGCCGCGCCCGCCGATACGGCGAGCGAAAGCAGCGGCGACATCATCGTCACGGCGAGCAAGCGTGCGGAGCGCCAGCTCGACGTCCCCAGCGCGATCACGGCCTTTCGCGGCAGCGACCTGCTCGACGACGGCTATACCAGCATCAAGGATTATCTGGCGCTGACCCCCGGCGTGCAGGTCAGCCAGGCGGGCGGCAGCGGCAGCCCGGTGATCCGCGGCCTTACCACCGGCACCAACCTCGGCGCGATCGTCGGGATCGTCGTCGACGGTGCGCCGGTCGGGCCGAGCTCGTCGTTCAATCTCGGCGGCGCCAATTCGACCGACCTCGATCCGATCGATCTCGAGCGCGTCGAGGTGCTGAAGGGGCCGCAGGGCACGCTCTATGGCGCGAACACGCTGGGCGGCCTCATCTCCTACACCTTCGCGCGGCCGAACCTGTCCGCCGTGACCGCGATCGCGCGCGGCGAAGTCAGCGGGACCGAGCATGGCGGCACCAGCTATTCGGTCCGCGCCGCGGTCAGCGCCCCGATCGTTCAAGACAAGGCGGGCATCCGCGTGTCGGGCTATATCGACCGGCCCGCGGGCTTCGTCGACAATGACGTTGCGGGCATCGATGATTTCAACAAGGCGCGTAACTGGGGCGTCAACGGCTCGCTGCGTTTCGAGCCGACCGCCGATCTCAGCATCAACATCGTCGGTTTCCACCAGCGGGTGAACCAGCAGGGACAGGATTATGTCGTCTATGGCGCGAACCGCCAGCCGCTGACCGACCTCCATTACGACCAGCAACTCTACAACAGATATCGCAAGACCACCGACGTGGTAATCGGGACGGTCGACTATGACCTCGGCTTCGGCAATCTGACGTCGGTCACCAGCTATCAGCGGATCAACGCCTACATCGTTCTCAACGCGCTGACCTTCAACGCGCAGTTGCCCTTGCTCACGCTGTTCGGCGGCGCCGCGGTCCCGCCGGGGACCAGCGCAGGCGCCGATGCCAAGGGGCCGGTCAAGAAATTCACGCAGGAACTGCGTCTTGCCTCGTCGGGCGACGGGCCGCTGCAATATGTCGCCGGCGCTTTCTACACGCATGAAAAGGCCAACGCCTCGACGAACGTCGTCGGCTTCGACGGCAATTTTCAGGAAGTGCCGACGCTGAATCCGGCAATCGGCTTCGGCCTGCGCGACACCTATGAAGAGATCGCGGGCTTCGGCAACCTGACGTATAAATTCAGCGATGCGTTCGATCTGACCGGCGGCCTGCGCGTCGGGCGGATCAGCCAGACCTATGGCCAGACCTTTTTCGGCAGCGACGCCGCGGCGTTCAACACGGTGCTTCTGTTGCAGGGGCTGAACCCGGTCCCCGCCGACACCGGCACGACGCGCGGCGCCGAAACGGTGAAGACCTATCTGCTCACCGCGCGCTATCGCTTCTCGCCCGACGGGATGATCTATGCGCGCTACGCGACGGGTTTCCGCCCGGGCGGTCCGAACTTCACCGTCCCCGGCCTGCCGGCGACCTTCCAGGCGGACTCGACCGAGAATTTCGAGGGTGGCGTCAAGACGAAGTTCTGGGGCGGCAAGGGCACGATCGACGTCTCGGCCTATTACATGCGCTGGAAGGACATCTTGATCCAGGTCAGCAGCGGCGGCCTCAACGCCTATACCAACGGCGGCAACGCGCGGGTTTACGGCCTCGAAGGCGTGCTGTCGCTCCAGCCGGTCGAGGGGCTGACGCTCGCGGGCACGCTGTCGTACAACGACGCCAAGGTCACGAGCGTCGATCCGCTGGCGGCGGCGTCGATCGGCGTCGGCGACCCGTTGCCGAACAATCCCAAGTGGAGCGGTTCGCTGGCGTTCGACTATCGCACGCCGGTGTCGGGCAACTGGCAGGCCGTCGTCGGCGGCACCGCGAAATTCGTCGGCTCGCGCCACGCGACGCTGCGCTCCAGCATCCTGCTGCCCGACTATATCATGCCGAGTTATGCGCTGTTCGATCTGCGCGCCGGGGTCGAAAGCGACCATGTCGACATCAGCCTGTTCGTCCGCAACCTGACCGACAAGCGCGCACAGGTCAGCGCGACGACCGCGAACGGGATCAACGAGGTTCTGGTCCAGCGCCCGCGGACGATCGGGGCGTCGGTAACCTTCAAATATTGATCGCGGGCACGGCGCGATGGAATCGCCTTTCTTCTTGCGCGGGCAGGGCGTCCGCGGCCATGTCGGGTCGCGCCGCGGCAAGGCCGCGCGCCCGTGCAGGCCGCTGATTCGGCCGGTACGGACGGGGCAGGGACATTCGAGAGACGATGCGCGAGAAGACGGGACGCAAGGAGGAACTGGCCACCAGCCGTTTGCGGGTGGGGGCTGCGATCCGCGAGCGGCGGCTGGCGGCGGGGCTGTCGCTCGCCGAACTCGCCGACCGGATCGGCGTTGCGCTCTCGACGATGTCGAAGATCGAGAATGGCAAGATCTCGACCAGCTTCGAGCGGCTCGACAGCGTCAGCCGCGCGCTGCAGGCCGACCTCACCGAATTTCTGGGCACCGCCGCGCCGATGGCGATCGCGATGCAGCCATCGTCGGCCTATGGCATGCGGCGCAGCATCACGCGGCCCGAGGACGGGACGATGGTCGACGCCGGATCCTATCTCGAATGGTTCCACGCGCCCGATATGCTGCAGAAGCGCTTTCAGCCGATCGTCGCCGAGCTGCTGATCGAGGATGTCGCCGATTATGGCCCCTTCACCCAGCATGGCGGCGAGGAATTCAACTATGTCCTCAAGGGCGAGATGGAGTTCCACACCGAAATCTATGCGCCGGTGCGGCTGACCGCGGGGTCGAGCATCTATTTCGACGCCGAGATGAAGCATGCGCACGTCCGCGTCGGCAAGGGCACCTGCCGCATCCTCGCGATCCTCTGTCCGCGCATGGAGCCGCTCGGCGCGGCCGACCGCCGGTCGATGCGCGTCGTCGATGCCGAGGGCCGGACGCTGGAAACCGCGCACGGCAAATAGCCGCGGTGTATACGAGCGGGGGCCGTTGAATGGCCTCGCTCGACAAAGCCTTCAACATTGCCGATCTGCAGGCGCTTGCCGCGCGGGCGCTGCCGCTGCCGATCCGCGAGTATCTGGAGGGCAGCGCCGACGACGAATGGACGCTGGCGCGCAATCGCGGCGTGTTCGACGAATGGGTGCTCGCGCAGCATGTGATGGTCGACGTCGCCAACGTCGATACGAGCGCGAACTTGCTCGGCTTTCGCAGCGCGATGCCGCTGATGCTGTCGCCCACCGGCATGTCGCAGCTCTTCCACGCGTCGGGCGAGACGGCGGTCGCGCGCGCGGCGGCGGCGGCGGGCGTCCCTTACGGATTGTCGACGATGGCGACGACGTCGATCGAGGCGGTCGCGGCGACGGGCGCCGACCGTTATTTCCAGCTCTATCTGTTCCGCGACCGCGGGCTGACCAAGGCGCTGCTCGAGCGCGCTGCGGCAAATGGCTATGGCGCGCTGTGCCTGACCGTCGACACCGCGATCGCGGGCAATCGCGAGCGCGATCTGCGTAGTGGCATGATCATGCCGCCGCGCTTCACCCTCGGCAGCCTGATGAGCTTTGCCGCGCATCCGCGCTGGTCGATCGGCGCACTGAAGAACCGCTCGTTCCAACTCGCCAATGTCGTCGACCATGTCGGCGACATCGCCCGCGAGGGCACCAGCGTCATCGACTATGTCAACGCGCAGTTCGACCGGTCGGCGACGTGGAGGGACGTCGAATGGCTGCGTAGCCAATGGGCGGGCAAGCTGGTGATCAAGGGAGCGATCATGCCCGACGATTGCGCGAGCGCGGTTGCGTGCGGCGCCGATGCGATCATGGTGTCGAACCACGGCGGCCGCCAGCTCGACCGCGCCGCCAGCCCGATCGACTATCTCCCCGCGATCCGCGACCGCATCCAGGCCGGCGCGCAGCTGGTCGTCGACGGCGGCGTCCGCCGCGGCACCGATGTGCTGAAAGCGATCGCGCTCGGCGCCGACGGCTGCTCGATCGGCCGACCCTATCTCTATGGGCTCGCCGCAGGCGGTGAGGCCGGCGTCGCGCGCGTGCTGTCGATCTTCCAGAGCGAGATCGAACGCGACATGGGCCTGATGGGCCGCACGCGCATCGCCGACATCGGCGCCGACGAGATCGATCATCTCACGCAGTTCCGGGCGAAGCCGACCCGGACCCGCACCCCCGCGAAGCCCATAAGGATCATGCCATGACGCGCTGGACCAGCATCGACATCAAGCCGGGCACGGAGGCCGCGCCGACCCTGGTCTTCGCCGCGGGTGAGACGCTCCATGCACCCGGTGCACTGCGCGATCGCGTCGCGGCACTCGTCGCGGCGGCGGGTTTCGAGGCGAAGCCCGGCCGCTGGCTCGATCTGGTCGGCGAGGACCGGGTCGTCGTCGTGGCGCTGGGCAGCGAGGACAACCCGGACCGTTGGCGGAGTGCGGGCGGTCATGTCGTCGAGGCGATCCGCAGCTTGCAGCTCAAGGCCGCGCGGCTTCCTGCGGCAAGCGATCTCGGCGTCGGCGACGCGCTGGCCGACCTGCTCGAAGGCGTGTTGCTCCACGGCTTTCGTCTCGATCAGGGGCGCCGCGATCCGGTTCCGGGCCAGTTCGCCTCGACCTTGTTGATCGCTGAAGGAGACGTACCACTGGCTGAGCAAGCCCGGCTACGCGCCGATCCGGTCAACCGCGCTCGCGCATGGGTCGAGCAACCCGCCAACCTGCTGACACCCGCAATCTTCGCTGAAGAGGCGGCCGCTGCGTTGGCGCCACTCGGCGTCACCGTCCGCCAGCTCGGTCCCGCCGAGCTCGAAGCCCTGGGGGCAGGGGGCATCCTCGCTGTAGCCGCCGGCAGCGCCAACGAACCGCGCCTGACGATCGCCGAATGGCGCGGCGCGCCCGAGCGCGAGGGGTGGGACGCGGCATTCGTCGGCAAGGGGCTGACCTTCGACGCGGGCGGGCTGAACCTCAAGCCGCGGCCGGGCATTTCGAAGATGAAGTTCGACATGGGCGGCGCGGCGGCGGTGCTCGGCGCGATCGAGCGGCTCGCGCTCCGCAAGGCGGAGGCGAATGTCGTCGCGGTCGTCCCGATGTGCGAGAATAATATCGACGGGAAATCCTATCGTCCCGGCGACGTCATTACCTCGCTCGCGGGGCTCACGATCGATGTGCAGGATACCGATGCCGAGGGACGCATCGTGCTCGCCGACGGCGTCACATACGCGATCCGCGAATATGACCCGGACGCGATCGTCGACGTCGCGACGCTGACCGGCATGATCATGGGCTTGCTGCACGAGGATTATGCCGGACTGTTCACCGGTGACGACGCGCTCGCGGCAAGCCTGTCCGAGGCAGGCGCGGCGACGCACGAGCCGCTCTGGCGCCTGCCGCTGGTGGCGTCGATGGACTATCTGGTCGAGTCCCCCGTGGCCGACGTCTCGAACCTCGGTGCGCCGGGCTGGTTCGGGGTCGGCACGGGATCGCCGGTCGCGGGGTCGAAGTTCATCGAGAAATTTGCGAAGGATCGCCGCTGGGCACATCTCGACATCGCGGGCACCGGCTGGGCCTCGCGGCGGAGCTCGCGCGGCGGGCCGGGGGCGACGGGCTTCGGCGTCGCATTGCTCGACCGCTGGGTCGATCTGGCGACCGGCGCATGACCGCCGCCGTTGCAGCGCCAGCGAGCGCTCCGGCGTCGCGGCTGCCGCTCGCAACGATCCTGCTGTTCGCGCTGCCGGCACTGCTCGTCGGCTTCATGCACGGTCCCGAGCAGCAGATTCAGGGCATCTACGCCAAATATGCGGGCCTTGCGCTGGCCGCGCTCGCGATGGCGACCCTGCTCACCCGCGCGTTCGATGCGGTCACCTATCCGCTCATCGGCTATCTCTCCGACCTGACCTATGCGCGAACGGGGACGCGCAAGCCGTGGGTCGCGGGCGGCGCTCTCTTCTCGGCCTTCGGCGTCTGGTTCCTCTACCGCCCGCCCGAGGGTGCGGGGATCGTCTATTATGGCATCTGGACCGCCGTCACCTATCTCGGCTGGAAGATCGCCGAGATTCCCTATCAGGCGTGGAGCTATGCGCTGACCCGCGACTATGCCGACCGCGCGCGGCTGCAGGCGTGGCGCGCGATGGCGCAATTGCTCGGCGGGATGATCTTCTTCGCGACGCCTGCGCTCGCCAAGGCGCTGGGCATGACGCAGTCAAGAGATCTCGGCTTTCCGGCGCTGAGTGTCACCGCGGTGCTCTGCGCGATCCTCGTCCCGCTCGCGGCGATCCTCGTGATCTGGCGCGTGCCCGAGGGCAATGTTCCGCCGCCGAGCGCCGAGGCGCGGCAGCGCTATGGGCTGGTCCACAGCGTCCGCGCGGTGCTGAACAACCGGCCGATGATGTGGTTGATCGGTGCGGCGCTGCCGATCGCGATCCTGTCGGGGATGGCGATGGGGGTGATGTTCCTGTTCCTCGACGTCTATCTGCAGCTCGGCGAAAATTATCCGACGGTGCAGCTCGCGGCGGCGCCGATGGCGCTGATCGGCGTGCCGTTCTGGGGCTTCCTGGGCGTCAAGTTCGAGCGGCACAGGGTCGTGGCGGTGTCGCTGATCCTCGCCTCGATCTCCTATCTCGGCCTGTCCTTCATCTCGCCGGGGCCGATGGCGTTCACGCTCGCGTTGATCTTCTATCCGCTGACGGTCCTTGCGCTGCTCGGCATCGTCGTGCTGTTCCCGATGCTCGGCGACATCGCCGACTACGGCCGCCTTCAAACGGGCGAAGATCTGTCGGGGCTCTACACCGCGGTGTTCAACTTCGTGCAGGTGTCGCTGCGCACCGTATCGAGCGCCGGGGGAATCGCGCTGGTCGGCTGGATGGGCTTCGATGCGACCGCAACGGTTCAGAGCGGAGCGGGCGAACTCGCGATCCGCCTCGCTGCCGTAATCCTTCCGGCGATCGGCCTGGGATTTGCGGGGGTATTATTCTGGGGATTTCCGCTGACGCGCGCGCGCATCGCAGAGGTGCAGAGGCAATTGGCCGAGAGCGAAGCGCGCGCGTCGGCGAAACCGGATCGACCGCGCGATTAGCTCCCGAGGGCGTATCGCCTACTTTCTTGCGGTCAGCAGCGGTTCGGTGGACCCGCGCTTCACGGTCAGGGCGATCGCGCCGAGGCCCGCCGCCGGCACGATCGTCATCCGGTCGGTCGAGATACCGCGGTCCTGGAGCAGACGCGCCAACGCCGTGGCCTGGGCTTCATCTCCCGCCAGTTCGATCGTCGCGGCGGGCGAGGCGCGGAGCATCGTTGCGAGATCGGCGGCGAGGCCGATGCCCGGCGTCGTGAGGGCAGGGGTGTCTTCGCGGAAGCCCGTGAACTGAAATTCTGCGCTCGCGCCGTCGCGCGCCGCCAGCCACTCGGCGATGGCGCGCGCCGTCGAACCGCGGGCGGCGGTCATCGTCGAGCCGTCGGGCAAGGTGATGAGGCTGTTGGCAGGACCCGTCGGCGCGGCCGCCTCGACGCTGTCACTCCCGCAGGATTGGAGGGTGAGCGCCATCGCCGCAATCATGAGAACCGACGCGATCAGAAACAGGAAACGGGCCATCTATCATCCTCAAACCCCTCGAGACTTCAAACGCTTGGGCGCGGCCGACGTTGCGTTCCACTCGTATTTGCAGGATCGCGCGCCCTGCGCGGCTCAGGCGGCAGCCTGTACGGCAGCGGCCTCCCGATACCGGCATATGGTTCGGCCGCTCTTCTTCGCGGTATAAAGTGCCTCGTCGGCAAGGCTGATGAGTTGCTCCAGATCGCGCGACGCATCGTCGCATACGAGATAGCCGACCGAGGTCGTCACGCGGATGTCGTGATCGCCGATCGCGAACGGCCGCGCGATCGACGCGGCGATGCGCTCCGCGAGCATGAACGCCTCGTCGGGGTTGGCGACCTGTAGCTGGATGATCGCGAATTCGTCACCGCCCAGCCGCGCGGCGATGTCGCCGTCGCGAAGCGTTCCGGCAATCCGCTTGGCGACGGCGGTGAGCAGCGCGTCGCCGACGGGATGGCCAAAACTGTCGTTGACCGGCTTGAACCCGTTGAGATCGAGGCAATGCAGCGCGATCGGGCGAAGCCGGGTCGCGCGGACGTTGCGGTCGAACCATTCGCGCAAGGCGAGCCGGTTCGGCAGCTCGGTGAGGCCGTCGCGCCGCGCCAGCGATGCGAAGGTCATCCGAAGGCCGATTTCGTCGAGCGCCCGCGCGTGCCGTTTGCGGAGGCTGAAGATGCCGCCGCCGAGAAACGCCGCCGTCATGAGCGCCGTGGCGAGATGGAGGACCGTGCCTGCGGCTATCATCACAAGGACGGGAGGAGCGACGGCGAGGAGCAGCGAAGCGATGGCGATCCGCGGCCGCAGGCTCGTTCCCGCGGCGACCCCGGCGGCGTATCCGATGACCAGGCAGACCACGAGCTTGTCGATCGCCTGATCGGGGAGGGCGAGCGCACGCGCCGCAAACACGCCGAGCATCGTCGCAAAAACGACGTAGCTTGCCGCGTATCGCCGCTCCAGGCTTCGTGCTGCACGCAGCGACAATGCAGGAGACGCGGCGGCGGGCGCATCGCGCCAAGCGACGACGAGCCGGGCCGCCGATGCCAGCAGGCCCGCGAGATACGGGACCACGATGACGACATCCTTCGATTGCGCGATGATCAAGGCACCGCAAATGCCGAAGCCGATCGACATGACGAGCGACGGAAGAAGCCCGTCGTAGAGGCTGCGGATCAGCTCGACTTCGATCGCGTCGGGTGAGTATCTGACCGGGGACGACATCGCTCAGCTCCTTGCCGAGAACTACCGCCCATCGGGTATGTCGGTTCCGCCTGCCCGCCGAACCGCCCGAAATCCCGCCCGAAAGATTGTACGGCCGGAAAGTTAAGGAAACCCGGTCGCACCCGGATTAATATAATCCAGGTTATCGCATTCGCGTTCGCAGTGCGTACATCTGCACCGACTTGGCGGGCGACTTGCGATATCCGGCGCTTCGCGGCATTCAAGGCGGGTCGAACGTTCAGGCCGAGGAGCATTTTCGTGGAATCGGCCAGAATCTCGTCGCTCGGACGCGATACGCGCGCAAGCCGTCTCATCATCATTCTGTTGACGGTCGGCTTCGCTGCCTTGCTCGCGGCCGCAGCGACCGCCTTCTATGTGCAGCGCCAGAACGAGGGCGATGCACGAATGGTGGCGCATACGCTGGCGGTCGAGGCCAATCTCAGTGCTTACGCCAGCGCGCTCGAACGGATGGAAACCGCGCGCCGCGGCCTGATCCTGACACAGAATCCCGAGTTCGCCCGGATCATGGCGGCGGCGGAGACGCGATCGCGCGAACAGCTCGAAGCGCTGGCGGCGCTGGTCACCGACAATCCGGAACAGGGCGCGCGTGTCGCGCGGCTTCGGCAGCATCTTGTCACCTATTCCGCTCACTATCGCAGGACGCTGGGCCTGCGCGGCGCCGGTCGCGAAGCCTTGCTTGCGGGCTTCGCGACCGATCAAGGCGTGATCGAGGTTCGCGCCTCGCGCGCGGTCGTCGAAGCGATGCTGACGGACGAACTGGCGCTGCTGCGCCAACGCGAGAACCGCCAGAAAAATACGCAGCAGCTGTTCAGCGCGACGCTGATCGGCACGGGCCTGTTGGTATTCGTCGTCGCCGCAGCGACCTTGCTTCTCGTCCGCCGCAATCTCGGCGAACTTCGAACGTCGCGCGCCGAACTTCGCCGGTTGAACGAGGGCCTCGAAGAGCTCGTCGACGCGCGCACCGGCGAACTGAAACGCGCCAATGCCGAAATCCAGCGCTTCGCCTATATCGTATCGCACGATCTTCGTTCGCCGCTCGTCAACGTGATGGGATTTACCGCGGAGCTGGAGACCGCGCGCAAGTCGATCGCCCACTATATCGAAAAAGGCGATGCCGACGGCTGGCAGGCGCCCGACAGCGCGACCCGGCTTGCGATCGAGGAGGATTTGCCGGAATCGATCGGGTTCATTCGCACGTCGACGCATAAGATGGACCGGCTGATCAACGCGATCCTCAATCTGTCGCGGCAAGGCCGGCGCACGCTGGCGCCCGAGACGCTCGATCTTTCCGGCGTCGTCGAAACGATCGTCGGCAGCCTGCGACACCGGATCGACGAAAGCGGCACCGATGTCGCGGTCGAGCAACTGCCCGTCGTCGTGAACGATCGCGTCGCCATCGAGCAGATCCTCTCGAACCTGATCGAGAACGCCCTCAAATATCTCCAGCCCGGTCGTCAGGGGATCATTCGCGTGAGCGGTGGAACCGATCTCGGCCGCGCCTGGGTTTCGGTGACCGACAACGGGCGTGGTATCGAGCCGCGCGATCACGAGCGCGTGTTCGACCTTTTTCGCCGGTCGGGCGTTCAGGACCAGCAGGGCGAGGGCATCGGCCTTGCACATGCGCGTGCGCTTGCCTATCGCCTTGGCGGAAATATCGAAATCCAGTCTGAGCTAGGTGTGGGGTCCACCTTCCGGCTGATCCTGCCACTCGTGTGGCAAAGCGGAGACGAGGATGCCTGACCAACAGCCAGTGAATATCGTGATGATCGAGGACGATGAGGGGCATGCGCGCCTTATCGAGAAGAACATCCGCCGGGCGGGGATATCGAACAAGATTCACCACTTCCTCGACGGCACCTCGGCGCTCGAGTTTCTGTACGATGCTGCCGACGGGCCGGTTCGCAACGGGCCCGCGCTCGTGCTGCTCGACCTCAATCTGCCGGATATGAGCGGGACCGACATTCTCGCGAAACTCAAGGCCGACGGCAGCCCGCTGCGCCGGACGCCCGTTGTCGTGCTGACGACCACCGACGACAAGATCGAAATCCAGCGTTGCTACGACCTCGGCTGCAACGTCTACATCACGAAGCCCGTCAATTACGAGAGTTTCGCGGATGCAATCCGCCAGCTTGGCCTGTTCCTGTCGGTGATTCAGGTTCCCGACCCCGATCCGGCCTGAGACCTTCGCTGACGCACATTCTATACATCGACGACGACGAGGGCATGCGCCGGCTTGCCGCGCGCGCGCTCGGCCGCAAGGGGTTCGAGGTAAGCCTCGCCGCGAGCGGGACCGAGGGCGTCGATATGGCGAACGTGACGGCGTTCGATCTGGTCGCCGTCGACCATTATATGCCGGGGCAGGACGGGCTGGCGACGCTCGACGCGCTTCGGGCGCTCAGCGACTGTCCGCCGGTCGTCTATGTCACCGGATCGGACGAAAGCCGGATCGCGGTTGCCGCACTGAAATCGGGTGCCGACGACTATGTCGTGAAGTCGGTGGGCGAGGACTTCTTCGATTTGCTTGCGTCGAGTTTCGAGCAGGTGCTCGAACGCGCACAGCTTCGCCGCGCGCGCGAAGAAGCCGAAGCGGAATTGCGGGCCAGCAACGCCAGGCTCGAGGCGCTGTTGAAAGAGGTCAACCACCGCGTCGCGAACAATCTTCAGATGGTGATGTCCTTCGTTGCATTGCAGTCGAAGACCTTGTCGGATCCCGGCGCGCGCGAGGCGCTTCAGAAAACGCAGCAGCGGATCGCGACGGTCGCGCAGGTGAACCGGCGCCTCTACACGACCGACGATGTCGAGTTCGTCGCGATGGACGACTATCTCTCGGGGCTTGCCGACGATCTGTCGGTGACTTGGTCGAACGGCGCCGGCGAGCGGCGGGTCGTGACGTCGGTCGACCCCCTGCGGATCGCGACCGACAAGGCCGTCGCGCTCGGGATGATCGCCAACGAGTGGGTGAGCAACGCCTGCAAATATGCATATCGCGAAACCGACGCGGGGGAGGTCAGGCTCTCGCTGCGAAAGACCGGCCCGTCGTCGATCGAACTTGCCGTCGAAGACGACGGCGCGGGGATGCCGGGGGATGGCAGCGCTAAGGGTACGGGAATGGGAACCCGCCTGATCGAAGCACTGGCCCGCACGCACAAAGCCGCGATCGAATATGTGCCGGTCAAGACATCGACGGACGCGCCCGGCACACGCGCCTCGATAGCGATTACGCTTCGCGCGGGCGAGTTGAAGGAATAGCGGTCCGTAGCGTGAGGCCGAGATGCGGCGCTCCAGAACATTCGGGCCCTGGCATACGCTTTATCCGGCACACATTTCTGGACCGGGTCCGTCCCCGAAACACCGGTGGTCGATAGCGGCAATTAATTTACTCGGATGTCGGCGCTCCAGCTGCGCAAATCGCGGCCCGATGGGCATATCCGGCGGTCGCTCGCGCTCTCGGTCATGGGCGTGCGCCGCGTCTGGATCAGGTATCAAAATCACACCGCCAATTTACTTGCTTGATCACCAGCTAGTTTTGGTTAAGCTGGATCGACGCCGGAAAGTGGAGGGGCCTGCATGTTGAGCCGTCGGCAGCTTGGGAATGGTATCGTTTGGATGACGGCTGCGGCCGCCGCCGGCAGGGCTCGTGCAACGTGGGCGAGGGCTCGGGCTTCGGCCGGCCGCGTCGAGGGGCCGGTGACGGGCGGGAAGCGGGGCCAGATTTTCGGCGCGCACGCCGATGACCTCGCTGCGCACGGCTATATCGAGGAGGAATATTTCATCGCCGGTACAGCCGACGCCTATGCGCCGGTCGGCACGCTCGACCCCGGCGGCGTGTGGACGGTCGCACCCGCGAGGCAGGCGCCCTTCAAGACGCGCGTGGTCGTCCAGCGTCCGAAGGATTCCGCGAAGTTCAACGGCACCGTGATTTGCGAGTGGACGAATGTCTCGGCCGGCTTCGAAATCTCGTCCGCGGTGAATCAGCAGTTCTGGAAAGACGGCTATGCATATGCCGCGATTTCGGCGCAGCGCATGGGGCTCGAAGGCACGAAGGAACGGCCGCTCGGGCTGAAGCAATGGGATTCCGAGCGCTACGGCACGCTCGATATCGCGGGCGACAGCTTCTCCTACGACATCTTTTCGCAAGTTGCGCGCGCGCTGGGACCGGACCGCGCGAAGAGCGGCGTCGATCCGATGGGCGGATTGCCCGTCAAACGCCTCTTCGCGCTCGGCGAGTCGCAGTCGGCGGCGCGGCTGCTTTCCTACGTGAATGCGGTGCACCGCATCGCGAACGTCTTCGACGCCTTCATGATCGTCGTCGCGGTCGGGCGTTCGACCGAATTCGACGATTTCATCTACGATCCCGCCAAGTCGCTCGACGAGAACAACAATATCCGCCGCTCGCGAACGGTGCAGACGCGTGTGCGCACCGACCAGAAAGTGCCGGTACTGATCGTCAATTCGGAGACCGAGACGCCTTATTTTGTCGCGAGCCGCCAGCCCGACAGCGACTGGTACCGCTTCTGGGAAGTCGCCGGATCGACGCACGCCTCGGCGATCGGCGGCGGGCGGCGCCCCGATATTTCGCGGCGCGACGGCACCCCCAACATGGCGGCACGCTGGCCGAAGATGGTCGACCTGTTTCCGGTCCTCGAAGCCGCGGCGATCGGCCTCGACCGCTGGCTTTCGGGCGGGGCGCCGCTCGGACGGTTCGACCGGATCGAGGTCGCGGGCGACAAGCCGGTCATCCAGACCGACGCGTTCGGCAATGCGAAGGGCGGTGTCCGCATGCCCGAAATCGTCGCACCCGCGGCGCGATATGTGACGCAGACGAACGATGCGGCAGGGCGGCTCGAACCCTTCGACGCGGTGACGCTGAAGGCGATCTATCCGACCGATGCCGACTATGCCGCGCGCATCAAGGCGGCCGCCGAATGGGCAGCCGCAGCGGGGCTGATCCTGCCGCGGCGCAGCGACGACTATATCGCCAAATCGGCCGACGGGCCGGTTTCCTTCTATTGACGGCCGGAGAGAAGGCGATGCGGATGAGCAGGCGACATTTCACCGCGACGGCGCTGGCCGGCGCGACGCTCGGTGCCATGGGGGTCGGCGTCCGCGCCGCGGAAGGGGCGGGGGCAATCCTCCGTCCGATACCCGCGCCAGGCCGCGGCCATGTTTTCGGGACGACGCTCGATGACCTCGCGGCGCTCGGCTATGTCGAGGAGGAATATCTGCTGGGCGGGGAGGCTGCGCGCTATGTCCCCGCGAGTGCGCTGACGCCGGACGGTAAGTGGACGCTCGCTCCCGGCGAACGCCGGCCCTTTACGACTCGGCTGTTCGTCCGCCGGCCGAAGGATCCGAAAAAGTTCAACGGCACGATCCTCGTCGAATGGCTCAACGTCAGCCTCGGCTTCGACGTCAGCTTTCTCGATGGGTCGGGCCTCTACGACGGTTTCGTCTATGTGGGCGTCACGCCGCAATATGGCGGGGTGTTCGGCGAAGGCGACAAGCCGCAGGGGCTCAAGAACTGGGATACCGATCGCTATGCCGCGCTCGCCCATCCCGGCGACGACTGGTCATACGACATCTTCACGCAGGCGGGCCTCGCGCTGCGGGCGAATGCAGCGCGCGGGCATCCGCTCCACGGCTATAGGGTGCGGAAGCTGATCGGCGCGGGCATTTCGCAATCGGGCAGCCGCATCCTGTCCTACGCGAACGGCGTCCAGCCGCTGGCGCGCGCCTATGACGCGCTGATGCCGATGCTCTGCGCGGGCGCGGCGGCGCCGTTCGAGGGTGGCGCCGCGCCCGGCGTCGCCGCGGCGCGCGCACGGCCGCTCTTCACGCAGGTGCGGGGCGACCTCGCTATCCCGGCGATGCAGATGAACACCGAGTTCGAGGCGCCTTTCTTCCGCCCGAACCGCCAGCCCGACACGCCGTCCTATCGCAGCTGGGAGGTCGCGGGCGCATCGCACGGTCCCGCCGCGCTATTGAAGGTGATCCACGGCAAGGAAGATCGCGACGGTGTCGGCAGCCGCTGGCATGCCTTCGACGCGGCGAGCAATGTGTCGTGGCAGCCGACCTCCGACGCCGCGATCCATCACGTCCACCGCTGGCTCGCCGGCGGTCCGCCGCCGCCCGCGCAGCCGCCGATCGCCTTCGACGCCGACGGCAAGGCGATCGCGCGCGACGTCCATGGCAATGCGATGGGCGGCGTGCGCCTGCCCGAACTCAAGGTACCGATCGCGAGCTACAAGGGGCAGGGGGCGAAGCATTTCCTCGCCGGTGAGACGCATCCCTTCGCGCCCGACGAACTGAAGCGGCTCTACCCCGATCACAAAATCTACGTCGATCGCGTCACCGCCGCCGCAAAGGCGGCTCTTGCTGCGGGCGTCATCCTGCCCGCGCGCGCGAAAGCCTATGTCGCCGAGGCGCGCGCCGCCGACATTCCGCCGACCCACTGATCCTTCGGAGATGAAGACATGCTGTCACGCCGGGAATTTGCCATGAGCGCGGCCGCCGCCGGAACCGTCGCGCTCGCAGCGACCTCCGCCGCGGCGAAAGGGCCCGCTGCGACGAGGGTCGAGGGCCCGGTCACGGGCGGCAAGCGCGGCCATATCCACGGCGCCTTCTATGGCGACATGGCCGCGCACGGCTATGTCGAGGAGGAATATTTCGTCTCGGGGACCGCACAGAGCTTCAAGCCGGTCGGTGCGCTCGGCAAGGACGGGCGGTGGAAGGTCGTCCCCGATGCCCGCGCGCCCTACAAGACGCGCGTCATCGTCCATCGTCCGAAGGACCCTGCCAAATTCAACGGCGTCGTGATGGCCGAATGGACCAACGTCTCGACCTTCAGCGACCTGTCGAACGCGGTCAACGAGAGCTTCTGGCAGAGCGGCTATGTCTATGTCGCGATCTCGGTGCAGAAGGTCGGGATCGACGGGCTCGACACGGTGCCGACCGCCGGGCTCAAAAATTGGGATGGCGACCGCTATGGCAGCCTCGTCCATCCGGGCGACGCCTTTTCCTACGACATCTTCACGCAGGTCGCGCAGGCGCTGGTGTCGGCGAAGGGGCGGAGCGGCCCCGATCCGCTCGCCGGGTTGAAGGCGAAGCATGTCATCGCAACGGGGGAGTCGCAGTCGGCGGCGCGGCTCGCGACCTATATCAACGCGGTCCATCCGCTCGCGAACTTCTTTTCGGCCTTCATCCCGTGCGTGCTCGTCGGTGGCGGCAGCGAGCTTTCGAACCCGGAGATCATCGCGGGCGAGAGCGCCGCCGACTACAACAAGCGCTTCTTCGCGCGCATCGTCGAGACGGTGATCCGCGACGATCTCGACGTGCCGATCCTGATCATGCTGTCGGAGACCGAAGCGCGCATGCACCGCGTGCCGCCGCAGCCAGACGCGGCGAAGCTGCGCCTCTGGGAACTGGCGGGCACCGTCCATGGTTCGGCGTGCGATACCGGCTACCGCGCGAGCGTCGCGGAGCGCGACGGGATCAAGGATTCGGTCGGCGGATCGGACGCGCGCATGGTGCGCTTCATGCCCACGATGGCGGCGGCGGGGCTCGCCCTCGTCCGCTGGAAAGAAGGCGGCGCGCCGCTCGCCCGGCACCCGCGACTGCTGCGCGGTGCGACGCTTCGCGACATCGTTACCGACGCCCAGGGCAATGCGCTCGGCGGCGTACGTCTGCCCGAGGTCGAGGTGCCGACGGCCGTGTTCGACACCAGGAGTTCGCCCGCGCGCGGCGGGCGCAAGCCGATCGCCGGGGATGTGCTGCGCCAACTCTATCCGACCGACGAAAGCTATACGAATGCGGTCCGCGCCGCGGTCGACGATGCGCTGCTCGGCGATCTGATCCTGCCGTATCGCGCCGAGGAATATCTCGCCGACGCAAACAAGGGCCCGGTCGCTGCGGGCTAGGGCTTCAGACGCTCGGAAACCTGCGTCAGATAGCCGTCGAGGATGCTGACTAGGTCGAGCGCGGGATCGGTGAAACGGACCAGCGCCGAGCCGCGGCGGAACAGCAGCAGCGCCTGCGCCTCGACCTCTACGTCGATGTCGCTGCGCACGTCGCCGCGCGCGATCGCCTCGCGCAGGCTGTCGGCGATGCGCGAGACCGTCGCACGATTGTACCGCGCCATGATCTTCGCCAGTTCGGGGTCGAACATCGCGCCGAGGAACAGCGCATAGAGCGCGCGCGTGCGATAGGAATCGACGCCCTCGGCCGCCAGCGCGCGTCCCCAGCGTGCGCGCATCGATTCGATACCGGGTTCGGCGTCGGGGTCGGTGATCGCCGCGAGCGAGTCGCGCGTGATATGCTCGACGACGCGCGCCAGCAGCGCTTCCTTGGTCTCGTAATAATGACCCGGCAGGCTGCGGCTGTATCCGGCCTCGTGCCCGACCTCGGCAAGGGTGAAGCCGTTTGCGCCCTTTTCGGCGATCAGCTTGACCGCTGCGGCGAGCAGCCGGCTCTCGGATTCCTGCCGTCTTTCCTCTTGCGTGCGCCGCACTTCGCCCCCTGATTGCTTGGCCTTCGACGCCTTTCCTATGCCCTTCGCCCGAACCCCGCAAGTCTCTGGCTGGTTGATCAGCAAATACTTGCTTGACAGCCAGCCAGTAACTTGCAAGATGAAAATTGACACATGCTCAACTTTGAACGAGCAGGGAGGGAGAGGGATGACTGGGAAGCAGGAGGGCGCCCGCGGCGCATTCGATTTTCGGGCGGCCTTGCTGGCCGCGGCCAGCCTGGCGGCGCTGACGCCGGCGGCGGCGTTTGCGCAGGCCGCGCCTCCCGCCGACGACGAGCAGGCGGCGGCCAATGACGAAGACCCGACCGCGATCATCGTCACTGCGCAGCGCCGCGAAGAATCGATCCTCGAAACGCCGGTCGCGGTCAGCGTCGCCTCGGGCGAGCTGCTGCGCCAGAAGGACGTCAGCACCGCGCCCGACCTGATCAAGGTCACCCCGGGCCTCACGGCCCAGCTCGGCGCGAACCAGTCGCGCCGTACGTCGCGCTTCGCGATCCGCGGTCAGGGCACGACGGGTCTCGCGGGCGTCTCGGCCTATTTCGCCGAAGTTCCCGACATCGGCACCCCCTTTTATGACCTGCAGAATGTCCAGGTCCTCAAGGGTCCGGTCGGCACGCTGTTCGGCCGGGTCACCACGGGCGGCGCGATCCTCTTCACGCCGCAGATGCCGGGCAACGCGTTCGAGGGCTATGGCAATTTCAAGGTCGGCCAATATGGCCGCCGCGACGTCGAATTCGGCGTCACCGCGCCGATCGCGACCGACCTCCTGACCGTCCGCATTGCCGGCCAGTTTTTGAAAAGCCGCGGCTTTTCGCGCAACCTTTATAACGACAGCTGGCAGGACGGCCGCGACGGCCAGTCCTATCGTGCGATCGTGAAGTTCACGCCCGCCGACTGGCTGACCAACACCACGATCCTGCTCGCCGACTATATCGAGGATCCGACGCGATCGGGCGTCGCGACGATCGCGCGCCAGTTCAATTCGGGCAGCGCGGCGGTCAACCGCGGCAATACCCAGCGCATCGCGCCGATCATCGCGCAGCTGAACGGCATCGCCTGCCCCGGCAACATCTGCCCGACCTGGCTCGCCTATGCGCAGGGGCAGGTGACCGCCGCTGCGGGGCGCTCGCACTATCTCGTGAACGAAAACAATGTCGGCTACGGCAATCCGAATTCGGAGCAGCTCGGCCTGATCAACACCACCGTCGTCGACCTCGGCCCCGATATCTCGCTGAAGAATATCTTCAGCCGTCAGCGTACCAAGGGACGCGGCCCGACGTCGGTCAATATCGATGGCCTCGGCCTGCCGATGCTCGAACAGATCAACGCGACGCGCGGGCCGAGCGAGGGGCTGACCGAGGAGCTTCAACTGCAGGGCAGCCTGTTCGACGACCTGATCGAGTTCACGACGGGCGGCTATTATGAAAAGAACTGGACGCCCTATTATGTGGGCGCCTCGAACATCTTCTACGGCGGCTATATCGCACAATCGACGACCGCGGCGGGATGTTCGGCGCTCGGCGCGCGCGCCGATGCGGGCCCTGACGGTGCGTTCTATTGCTGGACCGGTGCGCAGACCACGGTCAGCCGGACGCGCGGCATCGACAAGGCGCTCTATGGTCAGGCGACGATCAACATCACCGACAAATTCTCGCTGACCGGCGGCTATCGCTATACATGGAGCAGCCGCAGGTCGGCGTCGCAGACGATTTCGTCGCTCTCGCCGCTGCTCGTCAACGGCACGATCGCGTCGCAGACGCTGACGATGAACGGCGCGCCGCCCTTCTTCGTCCCCGGTTCGCGGATCAGCTCGATCCCGGGCGAGACCTATTTCACCGTGAAGTCGGAGAAGGGCACCTATACGCTCGCCGCGCAATATCAGTTCTCGCGCGACTTCATGGTCTATGCGACGACGCGCACCGGCTATAATCCGGGCGGCCGCAACAGCCGCTTCGCGCCGGGCTTCGAATTCTATGCGCCGGAGACGGTGACCGACTATGAAATCGGCGCCAAGCTCGGCTGGCATTCGGGCGATTTCAGCGGCCTCGTGTCGTTCGATCTCTACCGCGACAATTACAACAATGCCCAGCGCAGCGTGACCCAGCCGGTCAACGGCACCCCGACCGTCTTCCTCGCGAATGTCGCGAAGGGCCGGATCCAGGGCTTCGACCTCGACGGCAACGTCAATTACGGCTGGTTCAATCTCGGCGCCTTCGTGACGCTGACCGACGGCAAATATCTCGAATATCCGAACGGCGGCAACTTCCCGCAATATCCGGTCGCGACCTTCCCCGATCTGACCTTCTTCAACCTCGCGGGGATTTCGAAGTGGGTATGGGGCATCCGGCCGACGATCGATTTCGGCAAGATGGGCGATAATATCCCGAACATTTCGCTGTCCGGGAACATCTATCACCGCGGTACTTTCTATTCGAGCGAGCCGAACACCGACATCGAGGCGCAGCGGACGATCCCTGCGAACACCCAGCTCGATCTCAGGCTCGACTGGCGCAACATCGCCGACACCAATTTCAGCGCGGCCTTCGCGGTGACCAACGTCACCAACTTCAACGGCAAGGTCGGCGGCAACGAATTGCGCGCGACGAACGGCATCAACATCGATGTCTATGCCCCGCCGCGGCAATGGTATCTTGAGCTGAATTACAAGTTCTGAGCGATCGAATACCGGCAACCTGGCGGTGCCGGCTGATGGGGAAGCGTCGATGACAATCAGGTCAACATTGCCATTGGCGCTTCCCCTCTATCGCCGCCGGTTTCTCGGCGGCGTGGCCGGGCTGGCGGCGGTCGCCGCGACGAGCGGTGCAAAGGCGATGAGCGGGACCATGGACCTCGTCGATACTACTTCGGGCAAGATACGCGGGACCAGCGACCGCGGCGTCCGCATCTTCAAGGGCATTCCCTATGGCGAGCCGACCGGCGGCGCCGCCCGCTTCCTGCCGCCGCGGGCCTTCACACCGCGCGATGCGGTGATCGACGCGGTCACCTATGGATCGAGCTGCCCGCAACTCGGCGGACGCGGCGCGACGGGGGCCGAGGACTGCCTCGTCCTCAACATCTGGACCCCGGCGACCGATCGCGCGAAGCGGCCGGTGATGGTCTATCTCCATGGCGGCGGCTTTCGTACCGGATCGGGGTCGGGTTCGTCGAGCGACGGTACGCATCTGGCGCTCACCGAGGATGTGGTCGTGGTCTCGCTCAACCACCGCATCGGTCCGCTCGGCTACCTCTATCTCGGCGATATCCTCGGCGGCGATTATGGCGCGGGCAATGCCGGCAATCTCGACCTGATCCTCGCGCTCGAATGGGTGCGCGACAATATCGCGGCCTTCGGCGGCGATCCGGGCTGCGTCACCATCTATGGCGTGTCGGGCGGCGGCAAGAAGATCAGCCACCTGCTCGCGATGCCCGCGGCGAAGGGTCTGTTCCACCGTGCGATCGTGATGAGCGGCGCACTCTCGGTCGCGATCGAGCGGCCGGCCGCGACGGCGTACACCGATCGCGTGCTCGCCAAGCTCGGGCTCGACCGCGCGCGGGCGCGCGAACTCCTGACCATGCCCGCGGCGCCGATCCTCGAAGCCGTCGCGGCGTTGTCGAAGGCGGGGCAGGATCCCGAGGGCGGCTATGGCGGCGGCGGCGGCCCGCAGCCGCTCGTCGACGGCGTGACCTTGCTTCAGCACCCCGGCGCCGCGGTCGCGGCGGGCGCGTCCGCAACGGTTCCCACCATGATCGGCAGCACGCTCGACGAACCGATCGCGGGCTATCAGGGGCCCGAAGGTCTGAAGCAGCTCGAAACGATGAGCGCGGCCGACGTGCATGCGCGCCTCGCCGACGGCCTCTTCGTCAAGCTCGGCGACCGCACCGACGCGATCCTCGCGCATTACAAAAAAATCTGGCCCGACCTTTCGCCCGGCGCGCTGATGGTGCGCGTCGAGACCGCGGGCAGCTGGCGCTATCTCTCGAACAAGCTCGCCGATGCCAAGGCGTCGGCGAAGGCGGCGCCGACATGGGTCTATGTGATGACCTACGCCGGCGGCACGACCGACGGACCGCGCGGCGCCGGGCACGCGACCGACGTGCCGCTCGTCATGGGCAATTACGAGAATCTGACCGAGATGAGCCGCACCGCATGGTTCGCGGACTCGCCGCATGCCGCCGCGATGAGCCGGATCATGGGCAGAACCTGGGCCAGCTTCGCGCGCAGCGGCAAACCCGACAATGCGCTGCTTCCGGGCTGGCCTGCCTATACCGCAAAAAAGCGGGAAACGATGTTGCTCGATGTGAAGCCGCATGTCGTCGACAACCCGTTCCACGACCGCGAAGCGATGGGAGCCGCCTGATGGCCAGCACGACCGCGCCCGAGGTCGCAGCTTCCGCCGCCGCATCATCGCGGCTCGATCGTCCGGGCCTCGCCTGGGCGCTCTTCGAGGGCGGTCGCATTCCCTATGTCGTGATGCTCGGCGTCGTCTTCATGCCGTATTTCGCGAAGACCGTCGTCGGCGACGCGGTGGCAGGGCAGGCCGAGGTCGCGAACTTCGCCAAATATGCGGGCTTCGCCGCAGCCTGCACCGCACCCTTGTTGGGCGCGCTGCTCGACCAGCGCGGGCGGCGCAAGCCGTGGATCGTCGCGTTCATGGCCATCCTGGTCGGCGTCGTCGCCTCGCTCTGGTTCGCGCAGCCGGGTGGCGCCGGATTGCCGATCGCGGTGATCGTCACGCTGCTGGTGCTCGGCAAGCTCTTCTACACCTATACCGAGATGCTCCATAATTCGCTCCTCGCCGTTGCGGCGTCGGGCGGGTCGATGGCGCGGCTCTCGGGGCTCTCGATCACCGTCGGGTCGTCGAGCGGCTTTCTCTTCCTCATCTTCGTGCTGCTCGCGCTCGTGCAGCCGGATGTGCCGCTCTTCGGGCTCGATACCGCAAGCTTCCAGCATCTGCGCATCGTGCCCGTCATGGCTGCGCTGCTTCTCGTCGCGGCCAGCGTGCCGCTGCTGCTCTATGCGCGCGACTATCCGCCGACGAACAAGAGCTGGGGCGCATCGTTCGGCGGTGCCTTCGCCTATCTCGGCGGGCTTGCGCAGCATCTGAAGGCACGGCCCAACGCCGCTAAATTCCTGCTCGCGCGGATGATCTATGCGGACGGCATCACCGCCATCTCGATCTTCACCGGCGTGCTTGCGGGCGGGGTGATGGGATGGAGCGCGACCGAGCTTCTCCTGCTCGGCATCGGCCAGCTTGCGGCATCGGCGACCGGCGCCTTCTTCCTCGCGCGGCTCGACATGCGCATCGGGTCGAAGCGGACGCTGCAGATCATGCTCAGCGGCATGATCCTTGCGCTGCTCGTCATCGTCGGGACATCTCCCGACCAGATCTTCTTCGTGCCGCTGGGCGGCAGCCCGCTCGCTTGGGACGGCCCGGTGTTCGCGCGCGTCACCGACATCGTCTTCCTCGCGCTGCTGCTCGCCATGACCGGGCTGACGTCGGGCACAACCGCATCGAGCCGCGCTTTGCTTGCTTCCCTAAGCCCCGCCAGCGAGGCGGGCGCCTATTTCGGCCTCTATGCGATGGCCGGCACCGTTACCGCCTGGCTCGCACCGCTCGCGATCGGCTGGGCGACGGCGGCGACCCAATCCCAACAAGCCGGCTTCGTGCCGGTGATCGTCCTGCTGGCCATCGGGCTGGCGCTGCTGTCGACGGTGAAGCCGTCGGCGGCGCCTGAGAAAGAAACAGCATGAATATCGAGCGCCCGCTTCAGGAGCAGAAGAGCATGACCGACGCCAGGGAACGGGCGTTCAGCGACATCGTGCCGATCGTCGAGCCGAAGCCCAAGCCGCGCACCGTCGGCCTCACCGAAATCCGCTCGCCCGCTTATTCGCTTCACCAACTGACGGGGATCGTCGAGGGGCTCGGCGACTTCGTCGACAGCGTCAAATGGACCTGCGGCACGCAACGCCTCCTGAGCCGCGACACGGTGAAGGAAATCAACGCCTATCTCCACGCCAACGCGATCGAGGTGTCGACCGGCGGGCTGATCGAGACCGTGCTGCCCTTGGGCGAGGTCGCGGTGCACCGTTATCTCGAACAGTCGAAGGAACTCGGCTTCGACATCGTCGAACTGTCGTCGGCGCTCGTCTCCATCTCGGTGCAGGACAAGGTCAATCTGGTGAAGGCGGTCAACGCGCTCGGCATGAAGGCCAAGCCCGAGATCACCGGCTGGAGCCCCGGCGACCGCGGCAAGCTCAGCGCGGAAAAGATGATCCGCGAGGCCGAGGCGATGGTCGAGGCCGGCGCCTGGACGATCATGATCGAGGAAGACGGCCTCTTCTCCAGCGGCAACAGCGCGAACGACGAACGCGACTGGAACCGCGACGCCGTGTGGCGCATCGCTTCGCGCATCCCCGAACATCTCCTCTATTGGGAAGCGAGTTCGGTGACGATCATCCGCTGGCTGCTCAACAGCTTCGGCCCCGACGTCAACATCTTCGCGGGCGCCGAGGATTTGGGCTATATCGCCGCCTTCCGGTCGGGGACCTTTGCGATGAACATTTCGGCTTTCAACGGCTGATCCGGATCGCAGATCCGTGGGGATGCCGATCGGGCTTCGAGCGGGCGGCTTTATAGACGGCCGGATACGGCCATCGTGCGCCTAACCTGGAGCGCGGTCGGCGCCGGCACCTTCCGTCTCGAGAAAGGTTCTGATCGCGGAATGGATTGCCGGGGACGTGGGTTGCAAGATGCCGCTCTCTTCCAGCGAATCCGCTTGATCGGAATTCAGCCGGATCCACGTATCGATCACCTCTCTCGTATGTTCTCCCGCCAGCGGGGCCGGATTAGCGCGCGGGGTCGCGAGGCTGCGATACCGTGCCACGGTGCGTTCCGAAGTGACCGGCTCGGGGAGGTGCGGGTGCCGATCGACGCGAAAGCTCGCGCGCTCCCGGCAATAGGCGAAATCCGGCAAATCGGCGACGCGAAGCATCGGAGCGGCGGCGATGCCGATCGCCTGCAGCGACCAGGCAGCATCCATCGGTGAGCGCATCGCCATCCATTCCTCGATCGACGCGCCGTCGAGCAGGGCGTCGAGGCGCGGCGCGGGGCCGTCGGGCAGGGTGAGCACACACCATTCATCGTCGCCCAGTGCCCGCACGACCATGTCGCGGCCCGCCGTTTGCAGCATTTCGCCCGGCGTCAGCGATGCCGCGAACTGTCCCAGCATCACTTCGGCCTGCGACACGCTTGCGGTGCCGCCGCGCCCGGTCCGCAGGCGGCGAATCAGCAACGCCGTCGCACCGAGCGCGCTGATGCGGCCCGCCACATGGTCGGGATAGACGGTCACCGCGTCGCTGTAGCCGTCCGGATCATCGGCGTAACGCCACATTCCGGTTAGCCCCGTCGCTGCGCGGACCAGCGGGCCGTAACCGAGCCTCTTGGCCCATGGTCCCGTCGGGCCGAAGGCCGAGCTGTCGGCCATCACGAGCCGCGGGTTCGCGGCGGACAGTATAGCGGAGCCGAGTCCGAGCGCGTCGAGCGTCCCCGGCTTGAAGTTCGAGAGCAGCACATCGGCCTGCCGCACCAGATCGAGGAACAACGCGCGCCCGTCCTCCTGCCGCAGGTCGAGCCCGAGGCTGCGCTTGCCCCGGTGCCCCGCCGCGAAACTCGCCGACAGGCCGTAGGGGAGGTAGGATTGGCGCGATCCGTCGGGGAAGGCCGCGCTCTCGACCTTCACGACGTCGGCGCCGCCGTCGGCGAACATCCGCCCCGCTTCCGCGCCGACGACGATCACGCCGAGGTCGAGCACCCTCAGTCCCTCGAAAGGACGGTCGATCACTTCGTCGCCTGTCGCAAGCGCCTGCGCGTCGCCCGTGGCGCCATCCGGCCCCATCCGCGCCCCGTCGATCGTCAGCACCCCGTTCGGCAGCGTGACGCGCCGGCCGTCGGCCAGCACCACCCCGGTCAGCGCGTCGCGCGCTGCGACCTGCTCGCTCGCTGCAAATTCGTCGAAGCTCAGCAGCCCGGCGATCGGCACGCCATGCGCCTGTGCCTCGGCCTCCAGCGCGGCTCGGTCCCGCGGCGCGAAGAAGGCCGCGAGCGCCGCCTGCAATTCGTCCGACTGCTGGCGCGTGCTGATCTTCGCAAACTCGGGCCCGGCAAAGGCGGCTGGCTCGCCCATCCAGCGGAACATGCCCTGCCACTGGCGCGGCGCGAGCAGGCAGATGCGGACCTGACCGTCGGCGCAGGGGAAGATCGGATATTGCGTGCCCTTCGCGGGCCGGTCGCGCGACAGCAGGTGGACCGGCCGACCCATCGTCGCGCTGCCGTTGATCCCGTATCCCGGATCGAGCGCCTGCATCGCGCCGTCGAGCGCCGCGAAATCGATGCGGTCGCCGACGCCCGAGCGCAACGCCCTGAAACAGGCGGCCAGCACGACATAGGCGCCCTGCGCCGCGGCGCATTGCCACGCGAGCTCGCCGGGCGGCAGCAAAGGCGCGCGCCCGCGAATGCCGGAGCGCGAGAGGTTGCCCGACAGCGCGTGCAGCACCGCGTCGCTCGCCTGCCAGTCGCTGAAACTGTTGCCGGTCCCGAACGGGCTGACCTCCATCAGCACCAGCGCCGGATTGGCCACGGCGAGCGCGTCGTAATCGATCGCTTCCGGCGGCGCGACGATGATATCCGCCTCGGCCAGCGCATCCTGATCGATCGGCCCGGCTCGAAAATTCTTGCCCGCATTCGCCGCAATATCGGCCGCGTCGTCCGTCGCCGGAACATAGCGATCCACCCGCGCACCCAGCTCGGCCAGATAGCGGGTGACCGGCGCCAGCGGCCCGTCGACCAGATCGACGACGCGCAGCCCCGCGAGCGGGCGGTCGGCGCTCATCCGGGGTTGCGGGGGAATTGCGGCAGGTCCGCGGGGATTTCTACCCACGGCAGCGCGGTCGAGGTCCAGACATGGATCGCGGGCGTAAAGCGTCCAGGCTCGTCGGCGGTCCCCGCCTTGACGATCGCGACCTGCGGCGAGGCGGCGGTGATCGACCGGATCGGCGAACCGCACGTCGCGCAGAACTGCCGCAGCACCGGCTGGCCGCTTTCGGTGTCGGGGTCTTCATAGGTGGTGAGGTCGCCGGTGAGCTGCATTGCGCCTTCCGCGACGACGACGTTCACCGAAAAGGCGCTGCCCGATTGGCGGCGGCAGTTCGCGCAATGGCACACCGCAACGGTGATCGGGTCGCCGCTCAACCGGTATCGCACCGCGCCGCAATTGCACCCGCCCTCGATCTCGCTCATCACTCTCTCCCGTATCTTTGCTGTTGCGCTTTTATCTAATGACATTAGTTTATGGAGTCGGCAACAGACAATCGGCCGGCATCAAGCCGGCTGCAAGAGGTGGAGGCAGATGAGCGAGACTTTCGCGATGACGATCGACGGCCGTGCGGTGCAGGCGGTGCGGACGATCGATGTGCGCAACCCCGCGACAGGCGAGATATTTGCCGCGGCACCCGATGCCGATGCCGCCGATCTCGACGCCGCGGTCGCCGCCGCGACCCGCGCCTTTCCCGCGTGGCGCGACACGCCCATCGCCGAGCGCAAGGCGGCGCTCGCCAAAGCCGCCGACGCGATCGAGGCACACGCCGATGAACTCGCTTCGCTGTTCGTGAAGGAGCAGGGTCGCCCGCTCCCCGGCGCGAAGATGGAGATCCTCGGCGCCGCGATGTGGATGAAGGCGACGACGATGCTCGACATCCCCGTCGACGTGACCGAGGACAGCGATACGCGCCGGATCGAGGTGCATCATGTCCCGCTCGGCGTCGTCTGCGGCATCGTGCCCTGGAATTTCCCGGTGCTGCTCGCCTCGTGGAAGATCGGCCCGGCGCTGATGGCGGGCAACACGCTGGTGCTCAAACCCTCGCCCTTCACGCCGCTCTGCACGCTCAGGATCGGCGAGCTGATCCGCGATGCCTTCCCGCCGGGCGTCGTCAACATCATCAGCGGCGGCGATGCACTCGGCCCGCTGATGACCGCGCATCCGGGCTTTGCGAAGATCAGCTTCACCGGATCGACCGCCACCGGGCGCCGCGTGATGGAATCGGCGGCCAAGGACCTGAAGCGCATCACGCTCGAACTCGGCGGCAACGACGCCGCGATCGTGCTACCCGACGTCGATGTCGATGCGGTCGCGGCGCAACTGTTCGAAGGCGCCTTTCACAACACGGCGCAGGTCTGCGTCGCGACCAAGCGGCTCTATATCCACGCCGACATCTATGATCGGCTGCGCGACCGGCTGCACCAGCTCGCAAAGGAATTGCCCGTCGGCGACGGGGCGGAGCAGGGCAATCGCTACGGCCCGATCCAGAACGAGCCGCAGTATCGCCGCGTCCTCGCGCTGCTCGAAGATGCGCGCGCCAACGGGCTGACGCTGCTCGAAGGCGGGGCGGTGCCCGATCAGGGCTATTTCGTGCCGCTGACGCTCGTGGACAATCCGCCTGAGGACAGCCGCGTGGTGGTCGAAGAGGCGTTTGGTCCGGTGCTGCCGCTGCTGAAGTTCACCGATATCGACGATGTCGTCGCGCGCGCCAACGACACCGAATATGGCCTCGCGGGCGCGGTGTGGTCGGGCGATGTCGAGGCCGCGACCGCGATCGCGCACCGGCTCGACACCGGCACCGTCTGGATCAACCAGAATCTTCAGTCGACGCCCTTCACCCCGCTCGCGGGGGCGAAACAGTCGGGCTTCGGACAGGAGAATGGCGTGCCCGGCCTGCTCGAATTCACGCGCCCCAAGGCGATCTTCATCCCGAAGGCGGCCTGAGGAGATGCAGCTCAGCGCGCAGGACGAGGCATTCCGCGAAGAGGTTCGCGCCTTCTTCGCGGCCGAGCTGACGCCCGAGCTGCGCCGTGCGGGCAAGCTGATGACGTCGGTCTATGCCGACCATGCGTCGCAAATGGCCTGGCAGGCCAAGCTCCATGCCAAGGGCTGGGCGGCGCCCGCCTGGCCGACCCAATATGGCGGCTGCGACTGGAGCGTCGTGCAGCACCATATCTTTGCCAGCGAACGCGTCCGCGCGGGCGCGCCGCCGGTGTCGCCGATGGGGATCAAGATGTGCGGCCCCGCGATCATCGGCTTCGGCACCGACGAGCAGAAGGCCTTCTTCCTGCCGCGGATGCTCAACGGCGAGCATTTCTGGTGTCAGGGCTATTCCGAACCCGGCGCGGGATCGGACCTCGCCGCACTCCAGATGAAGGCGGTGCGCGACGGCGACGATCTCGTCTGCACCGGTACCAAAATCTGGACCACGCACGCCAATGTTGCGAACTGGATCTTCTGCCTCGTCCGCACGGCGAAGACCGATCGCAAGCAGCAGGGGATCACCTTCCTGCTCATCGACATGACCTCGCCGGGGATCGAGGTGCGCCCGATTATCATGGCGTCGGGCGAGCATATCCAGAACCAGATCTTCTTCGACAATGTCCGCGTTCCGGTCGCCAACATATTGGGCGAAATCGACAATGGCTGGACGGTCGCCAAATATCTGCTCGAGTTCGAACGCGGCGGCAGCGCCTATGCGCCCGAGATCGAGGTCGCGCTGGATGAACTGGCGCAGCAGGTCGCGGCACAGCCGGCGGGTCCCGCGCGCACGTTGCTCGACGTGCGGATCGCCGAGGCGCGCATCCGCTGCGACATCCTCGCGCGGCTCGAAAGCGATATTCTCTCGCGCCTCTCGGCTGGCGCACCGACCGGCGCCGACGCGTCGATGATGAAGATCCTCGGCACCGAATTGCAGCAGCGCGTGACCGAACTCGCGCTCGACGCCGCGGGCCCGCTCGCCCGCGCATTCCAGCCCGGCGTCGCGATGCCCGGCGGGCCGATCCACGGTCATATCCTCGACGATTATTGCAGCGGAGAAGTATGGCAGGCGATCGCACCGCTCCATTACCTCAACGAGCGTGCGAGCAGCATCTACGCCGGCACCAACGAGATCCAGCGCGAGATCTTGGCAAAGGCGGAACTGGGGATTTGATCCCGTGGTCGCGAACCCGGTCTTCCGTCGGACGTCAAGGATGGGGTGGTGAGCAGCCGTTCCTACTAGACCGTCACCCCGGCGAAGGCCGGGGTCCCACCCTATCGAGATGACGCACCGGCGAGATCCCGGCCTTCGCCGGGATGACGATTAAGTCTGGGCGCATCTTATGTGATCCCCGGCGAAAGCCGGGGTCCAGAGCGTAACAGCGCGGCGTCGGCTTTCCGCCGCTCTGGGCCCCGGCCTTCGCCGGGGATCACGTCAGCTATGTCCACAAACGGTCGCCAACGGACACCTGCATTCCATCCGCTACAAATCCCGAATGACGGTACGCAGACGCCTCAGCCCAGCGCCATGTAGCGCACGAGATGTTCGTCGCGCGTCCCGAACTCGCTTTCGATCACCGTCAGTCGCTTGAACAGCGCCGACACCGGCAGCTCTTCGGTCATTCCCATGCCGCCGTGCAACTGCACGGCATTCTGGCCGACGAAGCGGCCGGCGTCGGCGATCGTGACCTTCGCAGCGCTGATCGCCTTCGCACGTTCGGGCGGATCGAGGTCGAGTGCGTCGACCGCGAGTGCCGCAGCCGCGGCAGCGCGGCGTGCCTCGATATGCATGTCGACAAGGCGGTGCTGGACGACCTGAAAGCTCGAGATGGCCTTCCCGAACTGTTCGCGCTGGACGCAGTAATCGCGGGTATCGCTGACGAGCCGCGCCATGATCGCGGCCGCTTCGGCGGCGATGGCGGCGGCGCCCAGATCGAGGATATCGGCAATGTCCTCGGGGCCGACCGCCAGCCGCGCCGTGTTTGGAACCGTCGCATCGTCGAGCAGCAAGTCGGCCGCGCGGCGACCGTCGATCGTCGGATAGGCCTTCATCGCCAGCGCTTCGCGCGCGATCAGAAAGGCGGCGAGGCCGTCGTCGGTCGCGGCGGTGACGATCACCGCATCGGCCTCGGCCGCGCCGATCGCCAGCAGCTTGCCGCCCGACAGGCGCCAGCCCGCGGCGTCGATCGCCGCGCGCGCGGGTTCGCGGTCGTCGATCGATGCGAAAGCCAGCTTCGCTTCGCCCGCCGCGACGCGCGGCAACCAGTGCACCGCTGCCTCTCCGCCAGCGCGGTCGAGCAAGGTGCCCGCGAGCAGCACGCATTCGAGATAGGGCAGGGCGATCGCCCGCGGCCCGAGCGCTTCCAGAACTGCGAAGCCGTCGCGTGGCGGCAGGCCCAGCCCGCCATGCGCTTCGGCGAAGGGCAGGCCCAATACGCCCGCATCGGCGAGCTCCTGCCAGCCGTCGTCGGCGGATTTCAGACGGTCGAACCGTGGGGCGAGGGCATCCTTCAATTCCATCTCAGTCCGCCTTCGCTTGCGGCACGTCGCGCAGGATGATGTCGGCGGCGCGCCACGCCATCGCCATCGTCGGACCATTGGTGTTGCCCGACGGTATCACCGGCATCACCGAAGTGTCGATGACGCGAAGCCCTTGTGTGCCGCGCACACGCAGCGCCGGATCGACGACCGACGCATCGTCCTTGCCCATTCGGCAACTGCCGACTGCATGATAGCCGCAGGTGCCGAAACGGTCATAGGCGTCCATGATTTCGGCATCGCTATCGAAGGCGGGACCCGGCATCGTCTCTTCGGCGATCATCCCCGCGAGCGGCGCCTGCTTCGCATAGTCGCGCATCACGCGCACCGCTCCGGTCATCGCGGCGCGATCCTCCTCGGTCGCGCGATAATTGGGTTTAAAGCTCGCCGCGGCATCGGGGTCGCGCGTTGCGATATGAATGCTGCCGCGCGACGTCGGGCGCAGCGGATAGATCACCGCGTTCATGCCCGGATGCTTTTCGAGCTGGGTGCGCTGCGTCGCCATGTCGAAGCTGAAGGGGGCGATCAGCATCTGCGCGTCGGGGCGGTTGAGCCCCGGCCGCGTCTTGAACCAGCCGCCGATCTCGTATGCGGCGGCCGACATCGGGCCGTCGCCGGTGAGGTAATATTTGAGCGTTGCGAGCAGCAGCCGCCATCCGCCGAAAACGCGGTTCTGCGACAGCGCTTCCTTGGTGAGCTTCCACTGCATGATGATGCCGCGATGCTCGATCAGCCCTTCGCCGACCTCGGGACTATGATGGACGAGCGGAATGCCGAGCGCCGCGAGCCGGTCCCGGTCGCCGATGCCCGACCGTTCGAGGATGGCCGGGCTTGCCATCGCGCCGCCGCAGACGATCACCTCGTGCGCGGCGTCGACGGTCTCGCGCGCACCATTGTGCAGCACCTCGACCCCGGCCGCGCGCGTGCCGTCGAAGATCACGCGGTCGACGGTGCGCTCGGTCAGGACGGTAAGGTTCGGGCGTTTCTCGGCGGGGCGCAGGAACGCCTGCGCCGCGCTCTGGCGCTTGCCCTTGAAGATGGTGCGCGGGGCGTAGCCGATCGCGACCTGATCGTCGGGCGCGTTGACGTCGGCCTTGTTCGTCCAGCCCATCGCTTCACCTGCCGCGACCTGTGCGTCCGAAATTGGCAGGCGCTGCGTCGGCATCGAAATCCTCATCGGCCCCGTGTCGCCGCGCGTATCATCTGCGCCCAGCTCGTGATTCTCGAACGCGCGATACGCCGCGCCGATATGCGCCCAGCTCCAGTCGTCGCTCGACTTTTCGGCGATCGCGTCGAAGTCGGCGGGCTGGCCGCGTACATACATCATGCCGTTGACCGACGACGATCCGCCTAGCACCCGCCCGCGCACCCATGCCTCGGACTGGCCCGCGGTCGACGCCTCGGGCTCGCTCATATGTACCCACAGATGCTTCGGGTCCTGCATCACCTTCGCAAGGCCCTTGGGCATCGAAATGAACGGATGCCGGTCGCGCGGCCCCGCTTCGATCAGCGCGACTCTGATGTCTGGATTCTCCGACAGCCGATAGGCGAGGACGCATCCCGCCGCGCCCGCACCGCAGATGATATAGTCGAAGCGCATCCTCGTTTTCCCTCGAATCCGGCCACTTCTGCGGCACTCTCATCCTCTCCATAAAAAACTATTGTCATTAGGTAAAGGGTGGAATAGTCTTGAGCCAACGACAAGGAGAGGATCTGCAATATGAGTGAAGTTGCAGAAGTTTCACGCCCCGCGCGCAAGCTGACGACGCTTGCCGATCTGACGCCGAGCCAGATCGAGGCGATCCGCAAGATTCCGGCCGAGAAGGACGCGGTCGTCGTGCCGTTCGGCGCGACGCGTCCGAACGCGATCTTCACCGGGCAGGAACGTTTCGACCTCGAACAGGACAGGATCTTTCGCCGCTATCCGGTGCCCGTCACCGTATCGGCGCTGCTCGAACCCGGCAGCATCGTCGCCAACGACAGCTATGGCTTTCCGATGCTCGTCTCGCGCACCCGCGACGGCACGATCAAGGCGTTCGTCAACGCCTGCCAGCACAAGGGGTCGAAACTTCTCGAGGATTGCGCGGTCCACAAGCAGGGCCGCGTCACGTGCCCGTATCACGCGTGGACCTATGGCATCGACGGCAAGCTGATCGGTGTGTCGCGGAGCGAAGCCTTCCAGGATTTCGACAAGAGCGAGCGCGGGCTCGTCGAACTCGAAGCGCGCGAATGGGGCGGCATCGTCTATGTCCAATTGAACCGCGACATCCCCGCCGACTGGTCGCAGCTCTCGGAGCAGGTCGCCGACGATTTCACCGCGATCGGCATCCCGTCGGCGCATGTCTACGGCCGTAAGAGCTTCGATCTGAAGGCGAACTGGAAGGTCGTGCTCGAACCCTTCCTCGAGGGCTATCATGTCCAGCGGCTCCACGCCGCGTCGATCGGCGACCGTTTTCAGGACGCGCCGAACATCGTCGACATGTTCGGGCCGAACATCCGGCAAGTGTCGGGGCGCATCGGCTATGTCCCGGAAATGCTCGACGAAGACCCGGCGGCGAACGTCCACAAGCTGGTGACGCATGCCTATACCGCGTTCCCCAACTGCGTCGTGGTGACGAGCCAATATTATACCAGCGTCATGCTCCTGATGCCGCGCGGCCCCGATCGCACGACGGTCGAATATTTCATGCTGACCCCCGAGGCGGCGTCGACACCGAAGGCCGAAGAGGTGTTCGCCCGATCGTACGAGCTGATCCTCAGCGTCTTCGGCGGCGAGGACTTCCGTGCGGCCGAGATCAGCCAGCAGGGGCTCAATGCGGGAGTGCCCGAAGAGACGGTCTATTGCGGGCTCGAGACCAATATCGTGCGCTATTATGAAGCGATCGAAGCGCTTCTGTGATTATTGAACCGGCGACAGACCGGACGGAGAGGGATTGATGGCGCAGACTTTGTCCAGCGCATTGGCCTGGTGGGCGCGGATGCGGCCCGAGCAGCCCGCGGTGGTGCTGGGCGGCGACCGGCTGAGCTATGGCGACTACAAGGCGTGGTCCGACCGCGTCGCCGCGATGCTGGAGGCCGACGGCCTGCAACCCGGCGACCGCGTCGCGATCTGCTCGACGAACAGTCTCGCCTATTGCGCTTTGCTGATGGGCGTGATCCGCGCCGGCGGGATCGTCAATCCGGTGAACTTCCGCTTCACCCCGCGCGAAATCCGCGAGTTGTGCGAGACGACCGAACCGCGTTTCACCTTCGCGGCGCCGGAGTTCGAGGCCAATGTGATCGCGGCCGGACTGACGCCGCGGCCGATGGGCGAGATCGAAGCGTTGCGCTCTGGCGCGCCCGCCGCGCCTGCGCACGATCCGCAGCCCGATGCGCCGGTCGTCATCATCGCGACGAGCGGTTCGACCGCCAAGCCCAAGGGCGTCGTCTTCACCAATCGGTCGATGACCGCTTATGCGGCCTGCTGGTCGCTCGAGGAGCCATCGTCATCGGCAGGCGCCCGGATCATCAGCCTGGCACCGCTCAACACCTCGGCGGGCTTCGTCCAGTTGATGCATTATCTGACGCAGGGCTGCACCATCTTCATGGAGCCGGCCTTCGTCCCCGACGCCATCCTGCGACTGCTGCAGGACGAGAAGATCAATTGCTTCGGCGCCGTGCCGACCTTTTTCGAGGCGATCGCGCGCTGTCCGGGCTTCGCCGACGCCGACCTGTCGTCGATCCGTCTCGCGACCGCGGGCGGCGCGCGCGTCAGCCGGCAATTGCTCGATACCTGGAAGGCCAAGGGCATCACGATCCGCCAGATCTACGGCCAGACCGAAATCGGCGGCAATGTCACGATGATGCCCGAGCATCTGGCGATGGACGAGCCCGAGAAGTGCGGCTGGGGCGGTATCTTCATGGTCGTTCGCGTCGTTCGCCCCGACGGCAGCGATTGCGATCCGGGCGAACCCGGCGAAATCATCATGCGCTCGCCGGGGATGATGCAGGGCTATTGGCGCAACGCGGAAGAGACCGCGAAGGCGATCCGCGACGGCTGGCTGTGGTCGGGCGACATCGGGACGCTCGACGAGCGCGGCCTCCTGACCTTCGTCGACCGGATGAAGGACCTGATCATCTCGGGCGGGCTCAACATCTCGGCCGCGGAGGTCGAGCGCGTCGTGTGCGAGTTCCCGGGGGTCGTCGAAGCGCTGGCGATTGCGGCGCCCGACGAGAAGTTCGGTGAGACGCCGTTCGTCGTCTATCACGGCGCGGCGGAGATCGACGTCGCGGCGCTGATCACCCACTGCAACGCCAATCTCTCGAACTACAAGGTGCCGCGCTACGTCGCCTATTCGGCCGACCCGTTGCCGCGTCTCGCCACCGGAAAATTGTCCAAACCCGCGGTGCGCGAGCTGTACGCCGGCGCGCACGAGACGATGGAGCGCGTGCGATGAGGAGCAAGACATGACCGCCCCGCAATTGGCCGCCGCGCCCGTGCCGCCGCATATCCCGGCGCATCTCGTCTTCGACTTCGACATCTACGCCGACCCGCGTATCGGCGAGGATGTGCAGGGGACTTATGCCGCGGCGCTGTCCGATGCGCCCGATATCTTCTGGACGCGGCTCAATGGCGGGCACTGGATCGTCAAGAGCTTCGACGCGATCAGCAAGGTCGTGCTCGACCCCGATCATTTTTCGGTGCGCGAGATGCAGATTCCGCGCGTCGAAAACCCGCCCTTCTTCATCCCGCTCAGTCTCGATCCGCCCGAAAACCTGCCCTACCGCAAAGCGATGATGCCGATGTTCGGGCCGACCGCGATCAAGGCGCTGGAACCGCGCATCCGCGAATGGGCGGTCGAACTGGTCGATGCGGTCGCGGCGAAAGGTGCCTGCGATTTTCAGGCCGACCTCGCGAAGCTGTTCCCGGTCAGCGTCTTCATGGAGCTGATGGGGATGGATCTGTCGCGGCTGCACGATTTCCGCGCGCTCGCCGAAGCCTTTTTCTCTGCGCAGAACGACGAGGCCGAACTCGGCCGGCTCAGCGCTGCGATCCTCGGCGAGATGAAGGCGCTGATCGAGGAGAAGAAGGCCGCGCCCGACGACAAGCTGATGTCGCATTTCATCCACGTCGATATCGACGGACGGACGATGAGCGACGACGAAATCCTCGCGATGAGTTTCGTACTGTTCCTCGGCGGAATGGACACCGTCACCAACGTGACGGGTTTCGCCTTCCAGCAGCTCGCGCAGATGCCCGAGGTACAGGCGCGGCTCGCCGCCGACCCTTCGCTGATCCCGGCCTTCGCGGACGAAGCGGTCCGACTCTATGGCGTCGTCAACACGCCGCGGCTGGTCGTGCAGGATCAGGCGATCGGCGAGGCGCAGTTCCGCGAGGGCGAGATGGTGCTGAACATCCTCTGCCTCGGCAGCCGCGACCCCGCGAAGTTCGAGGCGCCCAATGTTTTCGACCTCGACCGCAAGAAAACGGCGCATCTGACCTTTTCGTCGGGGCCGCATCTTTGCGTCGGGCATGTTCTCGGCCGCGCCGAACTGCGCATCCTGACCGAGGAATGGGTGAAGCGCGTGCCTGCCTTCCGCGCGACGCCGGGCGAGAAGCATGCCTTTCGCATCGGCACGGTGATGGCGCTCGAAACGCTGCCGCTCGAGTGGACGGTGGCGGCCTGATCATGCACGCAAACGACGGCGCCGACGCGCCCTACTGGAACGGATTGGCCGAAGGTCGCCTGCTGCTCCCGCGCTGCGGCTGCGGCGACTGGTTGTGGCCGGCGGTCAGCCGGTGCGGGGCCTGTGGCAGCGAAGAGATTGCGTGGGTCGAACGCCCGATGCGCGCCACGGTCTTCGCATGGACGCGGACCTGGCATCGCTTCGGTTTTACCGAGAGCCTGGACCTTCCTTTCGTGTCGATCGTGGCCACGATCGACGATTGCGGCGTTCGCCTGCTCGGCCGCCTCGACGATCCCGATCAGGTCGATCCTGTGATCGGCGAGGCGATCACCGGTACGATCGGTGCAACCGCGGTCGAGGGCCGCGCCATTCCGACGATCATCTGGAGCCGCGGCTGATGCACCCGCTTTACGGAACCACCGCGGTCGCGGGCATCGGGATGCGCCAGTACAAGCGCGGCGCATCGCCGCTGCCCGAACAGGGGGTGCTCGTCGAGGCCATCCTGGCCGCCTGCACCGATGCGGGCTTCGATCCGGCCGAGGTCGATGGCTTCGTCTCCTATGGCGACGACAAGAACGAACCCGTGCGATTGATGCCGGCGCTCGGCACGCGCGAGCTCAAATGGTCGAGCGTCATCTGGGGCGGCGGCGGCGGCGGTGTCGCCGGCGCGTTCGGCCTCGCTGCGGCCGCCATCCTGTCGGGACAGGCGAGCGCGGTGATCGTCTTTCGCGCGCTGGTCGAGGGATCGAGCGGCCGATTGTCGGCGGCGGTGATGGCCCACCATCTCAACGACCATATGCTGGCCGCAGGGATCGTCGCGCCCGCGCAGGTCTGCGCGATCCGCGCGAACCGCATGTACGAGCATCACGGCGTGCCCAGGTCGGTCGCCGAGGAGTTGGTCCGCGCGTCCTACTACCATGGCTCGCGCAATCCCGAAGCGGTCGCCTATGGCACCGAACTCGATCTCGACGAGATGCGGGACTCGCGCTGGATCGCCGAGCCCTTCCGCTTGTTCGATTGCAGCCGCGAGAATGACGGCGCCGCCGCCTTCCTGATGGTGTCGGCCGACCGCGCGCGCGATCTGAAGAAGCCGCCGGTCTATCTGCTCGGCTGCGCGAACGGCGCCGAGAAGGGGTGGGGCGACCTTCTGGAGAATGACGACGAGGCGCTGTATCCGACCGCAGGCTTCCGTCCGATCGCGCGGCGCCTCTATGCCGAGACGGGATTGTCGCCCGCCGACATCGATGTCGTCCAGCTCTACGAGAATTTCAGCGCGCAGGGCGTGGCGTCGCTGATCGACCACGGCTTCTGCACTTATGAGAATGTCGCCGAGGTCGTGCGCTTCGACAATCTGATCGCGCCGACGGGCAAGCTGCCGGTGAACACGGGCGGCGGCAATTTCGCGCAAGGGTTCATTCACGGCATCGGCACGGCTTACGAGGCGGTAAAACAGCTTCGCGGCGAGTCTGCCAATCCGGTGCCCGACGCGAAGATATGCCTGCTCGCGGGCGGCCCGGGTGCGCCGACGGTCAGCTCGGCGATCTTCGGGAACGAGATTCCGTAGGCTGGTCAGGCCTCGGCGGGATTGAGCGACTTGCCCATCGTGCCCTGCGCCAGCCGGGCGCGCACGCCGGTCAGGAAAATGCGCAGCGATTCGACGAACAATTCCTCGTCGTCGAAGGGGCTGTCGGCGATCGCCTTGGCCAGATTGGGATATTTGTCGGGATCGACGAAGGGCATCGGGTCGACGCCGCGCGCGCGCGCCGCTGCCTCGAACAGCGCGGTGCCATAGGTCAGCCGCTCGACGGCTTCGATCACGACGAGCTGGATCGACGTCGGGAAAGGCTCGTCGCGCGCCGCGCGGTCATAGGCGGCGAGCAGCATATGCTTCGGGAAATAGCGCAGGATCAGCGGCGCGGCGTTCGGGTGCCTCAGCAGCGCGCGGCGCGTCGAAACGCAGATGGCGACTATGCGCTCCTCATAGGATTCGTCGCCGCTGTCCATCAGCGTGATGCGCACCAGCATGATGCGCGCCACTTCCTGAAGCAGCTCGGACTTGTCCTTGAAGTGGTGATAGAGCGAGGGCGGGCGCACGCCGAGCTTCTTGGCGACGAGGCCGAGGCTCAGCTCCTCGAGCCCATGTTCGTCGATCACCTCAAGCGCGGCTTCGGCCGCGTTGCTGCGCGAGATCAATGGTTTCGACGGTCGTGCCAAAAAACTTTCCCCTGTTTTGACGCTCATGGCAGCCGCGGCGCACCGACGCCAGCCTAAAAGGAATCGGTTTATCCCTCAGCGCAGCATCAGTCCGCCGTCGATGACGAGGCTCTGGCCCGTGATATACGATGCCTCGGGCGAGGCGAGGAACAGCGCCGCCGACGCCACCTCGGCGGGCGTGCCGAAGCGTCGCACGGGGATCGCGCGCAACGTGTTGCCGGCCTTGCGCTCGTCGGCGCGGACGCCCGCGGTCATCCGCGTTTCGATGAACCCCGGCGCGATCATGTTGACGCGCACGCCGTCGCGGGCCCACTGGTCGGCGACCGCGCGGGTAAAGCCGAGCAAACCCGTCTTGCTCGCGGTATAGGCCGGCGCATAGCCGATCGCGATGAAGCTGGCGCACGATCCGACGTTGACGATCGCTCCGCCCCGTTCGCGAAGGACCGGGTGGAAAAGATAGCAGAGCTCCACCGCGGCGTTGAGGTTGACTTCGATCACGCGGGCATAGCCTTCCATCGAATATTCGTCCGCGTGCGACTGGCCCGCATTGTTGACGAGGACGTCGATCGGCCCCGCGGCCGCGGCCAGAGCCGCACGCTCGGCGGGCTGATCGAGGCTGGCGCGAAGATAGGTGAAACGCGACAGATCGTCCTCATAGTCGCTGGTGCCGGCCCGCGTCCCCGTGACGATGACATCGGCGCCGGCGTCGGCGAAGGCATCGGCGATCCCGAGTCCGATTCCTTGTGTGCCGCCCGTTACGAGCACGCGCTTTCCCTGAAAGTCGAACCGGATCATCTGCGCTCTCCCATATCCATAAAACTATTGACGTTAGATAAAGCGAAGCGCAGGCTCTTTGCAAGCAGGGAGAGAAGAGCGATGGCGACGAATTTGCAAAGGATGGTCGTCGTTGCCCCGGACGGCGTCCGGTTGGTCGCGGATCGTGGCGGCAGCGCGAATGCACCCGCGGTGATCCTGCTGCATGGCGGCGGCCAGACCCGCCACAGTTGGAGCCGCGCGGTCGACGGGCTGCTGGCCGAGGGCTTTCAGGTCATCAACTACGATGCGCGCGGGCACGGCGAAAGCGACTGGTCGGTCGATGGAGCCTATCAACTCGCTGACCGCGCGAGCGATTTGGCCACGATTGTTGGCGAACTCGACGTCCCGTTCATCCTGGTCGGTGCTTCGCTGGGCGGGGCGACGTCGATCGTCGCGATCGATCGCGGACTCCGGCCCGCCGGTCTGGTCTTGGTCGATATCGTGCCCGAACCCGATCCACGCGGCATCGACCGGATCGTCTCCTTCATGCGAGCGCACCCCGACGGCTTTGCAACGGTCGACGACGCGGTCGCCGCTGTCGCGGCCTATAATCCACAGCGCAAGGTGCCACCCGACGGAAACGGGCTGATGAAGAATTTACGCAAGGGGGATGACGGCAGATTCCGCTGGCACTGGGACCCCCGGATCATCGCGGATGCGCCCGCGCATCATCATGACATCGTCCAGCGAGCGGCGGAGACGCTCGCGCTGCTGCCGGAATTGCCCGTCCTGCTGGTACGCGGCCTTTCCAGCGATGTCGTCAGCGATGGTGGCGTTGCGGCCTTTCGCCGCACCCTGCCGCGGCTCGAATTGCTCGATGTCGCGGGGGCAGGTCACATGGTTGCAGGGGATCGCAACGATGCTTTCAACGACGGCGTGATCGGCTTTGCCCGCCGAACGCTGCTGATCGGCATCGCGCAATAATCGATATAAAGTCGTTTGAAATCATAGATATCGCTACATCCAAAGAAAACCTTATGGCGTTAATTTTAGCGATTGACTTTAAATCTAATGAGCATAGGTTATTGCCCAAGGCCGCGGATGACGGTCTGCTTTTTTGGAGAGGACCCGTCATGGACCGCAGTGCTTCGCTTCGCGCAATCCGCCACGCTTGCCTGGCATCGATTATCGTTGCCGCAGGGGCGGCCATTCCGGCTTACGCTCAAGCGCCCGCGTCCGACACGGCACCGCTCACTGACGAGTCCGCCAATGCCCCGACCGAGGGCGAGATCATCGTCACCGCGCGTCGCCGCGACGAACGCCTGATCGACGCGCCGGTCGCGATCACCGCGCTCGGCGGCGCGGCGCTCGACAATTATGCCGTCACCGAATTCAGCGACATGGCCTCGCTCGTCCCGACCATGGTCGCGGGCAAGGCCGCGTCGGGTTCGTCGGCCAGCATCTTCCTCCGCGGCGTCGGCTCGACCGCGCTCAGCGCCGGGTTCGACCAGTCGGTTTCCTTCGTCGTCGACGGCATGCCGATGAGCCGCGGACGCGAAATCGGCCTCAGCCAATATGACGTCCAGCGCGTCGAGGTGCTGAAGGGGCCGCAGGCGCTGTTCTTCGGCAAGAACGCGACCGGCGGCCTGATCTCGGTCACCACCAACAGCCCACGAGACGTGTTCGAGGTCGGCTTGAAAGCCGGCTATGGTTTCGAGGCGAAAGAGAAATATGGCGAGGGCTATATCTCGGGCCCGCTCTCCGACAGCCTGCGCGCGCGTCTGGCATTCCGCGTCTCGGACAGCGAGGGTGCCTTCACCAACACCGCCGCGGCGACCTACACCGATCCGCTCGGCATGCAGCGGCTGCGCAACAGCAAATATCGCGGCGCCAGCCGGACCTACAGCGGCCGTGCCACGGTCGAATGGGACGCGTCGGACAATCTGACGTTCCAGCTCAAGACCGGCTACACCGACCAGAAGGATGGCGGCCCGACCGACATTCTGGAGCGCATCTGCGGCGGCGGTCGCACGACGCCGTTCGCGGCGAACGGCATCCCGCCGAGCCCGAACGCCGACTGCCGCATCGATGGCCGCTCGGACAGCTCGACGATCCCGCTCGCGGTCGCGCAGGCGAACTATCGCTACGCCGGCGATGGCCACATGTATTCGCGCCTCAAGTCGGGCTATGCGATCCTCACGACGACGCTGACCAGCGACGTGTTCGACGTGACGTCGATCACCTCTTACTATCGCTTCAAGCAGACCGACCTCAACAACGTGTCGGGCGAAGCCTATCCCGCCACCTTCTCGCAGCTCGCCGACTATCGCCAGACGGCCGAAGAGCTTCGCTTCCAGTCGAAATGGGACGGGTCGGTCAACGTGCTGTTCGGGCTATTCGCGTCGAGCAACAAGTTCATCTTCAACACCGACGCCTACATCTTTCCGGTGCCGCTCGACCCGTCGTCGGGCACCTATGTGACCTTCAAGCGCGACAATGGCTTCTCCGGCAGCTCGATGTCGGCGTTCGGCGAAGTCACCGCGAACCTGACCGACTCGATCGAACTCGCAGGCGGCGCGCGCTGGAGCTATGAATCGCGCGATTCCTACCAGCAATCGCTGCCGGCGCATGTCGCGTTCGCCGCCGCCTTCCCCGGCAACATCCGGCTCGAGGACCGGTATCGCGAGAGCGACGTCTCGCCGCAGGTCACGCTTCGTTACAAGCCGTCGCGCGACCTGACCTTTTACGCTGCGTACAAGGAAGGCTTCAAATCGGGCGGCTTCAACATCTCGCAGTCGCTGACGCCCGCAGCCTCGGTCGCGGCCGGCCAGTTCGGCGCCGAACGCGCCCGCGGCGGCGAAGTCGGCGCGCGTGCGATCCTGATGGGCGGCGCGCTGTCGTTCAACACGACCGCCTATCTCTATGATTATCTCGACCTGCAGGTGCAGAATTTCGATCCGGTGACGATCGGTCAGGTCGTCGCTAATGCCGGCACGCTGCGCGTCAAGGGGATCGAGGCCGATTTCAACTGGCGCTCGGGCGGCTTCTCGCTTCGTGGTGCAGCGGCGTACAACCATGCCTCGTACAAGGATTATATCGGCCAGTGCTATGCGGGCCAGACGATCGCGGCCGGCTGTAATCTGCTCGCACCGAGCCCGACCACGGCTTTCACCAGCCAGGATTATGACGGCCGTACACCACCGAAGGCGCCGCGCTTCGCGGGCCGCATCGGTGCGAGCTACGAGCTTCCGCTGAACGCTTCGGGCTGGACGCTGGTCGCGTCGAGCGACGTCAGCTATTCATCGAAATACAACTTCACCGACACGCTGCGCCCCGATGCTGTTCAGTCGAGCTTCGCCAAGGTCGACGCCGCGCTCCGCGTCAACGGCCCCGACGATCGCTGGTCGATCGGCCTGATCGGGCGGAATCTTACCAACAAGCTGGTGGTGACCGCGGCCAACGACATTCCGTTCGCGGGCGGTACGGGAACCGGCAACCGCACCGGCGCGCCGGGCGTACTCGCGGACATGTCGGCCTTTGTCGACAATCCGCGCGAAATCTATGTCGAGGTGGGCTTCAAGTTCTGATCCATCGCGGGTGCGAAAGGGAAGGCCCGTTGTTCCTGCCGGGCCTTGCCGCTCGCTGCGATTTCACTCCCACTCGATCGTTCCCGGCGGCTTCGACGTATAGTCGTATACGACGCGGTTGATGCCCTGGACCTCGTTGATGATGCGCGTCGCGCAGCGGCTGAGGAAGGTTGCGTCGAAGGGGTAGATGTCGGCCGTCATCCCGTCGGTCGACGTCACGGCGCGGAGTGCGCAGACATGGTCGTACGTGCGGCCGTCGCCCATCACGCCGACGGTCTTGACGGGCAACAGCACGGCGAACGCCTGCCAGATCGCATCGTACAGGCCCGCATTGCGGATTTCTTCGAGATACACCGCGTCGGCCTTGCGCAGGATGTCGCAGCGTTCCTTGCTGACTTCACCGGGAATGCGGATCGCGAGGCCGGGGCCGGGGAAGGGGTGGCGGCCGACGAAGATATCGGGCAGCCCCAGCTCCTTGCCGAGCAGTCTTACCTCGTCCTTGAAAAGTTCGCGCAAGGGCTCGACGAGCTTCATGTTCATTCGCTCGGGCAGTCCGCCGACATTGTGGTGGCTCTTGATCGTCACGCTCGGCCCGCCGGTGAAGCTCACGCTCTCGATGACGTCGGGATATAGCGTCCCCTGCGCCAGGAAATCGGCGCCGCCGATCTTTTTCGCTTCCTCTTCGAAGACGTTGATGAATTCGCCGCCGATGAATTTGCGCTTCTTTTCGGGGTCGGTGACGCCGGCGAGACCGCTCATGAAGCGTTCCTCGGCATCCACGACGACGAGCGGGATATTGTAATGGTCGCGGAACAGGCGCTCGACCTGTTCGCGTTCGTTCATGCGGAGCAGGCCATGGTCGACGAAGACGCAGGTAAGCTGCTCGCCGATCGCTTCGTGGATCAGCACCGCGGCGACCGCGCTGTCGACGCCGCCCGACAGGCCGCAGAGCACGCGCTGGCCGCCGACCTGTTCGCGGATCTCGGCGATCTTCGTGGCGCGGAATTCGGCCATCGTCCAGTCGCCGCTGCAGCCGCACACATGGCGCACGAAATTGGCGATCAGCTTCGCGCCGTCGGGGGTGTGGACGACTTCGGGGTGGAATTGCGTACCATAATAGCGGCGCTCGTCGTCGGCGATCAGCGCAAAGGGCGCGCCGTCGCTGATCGCGACGATGCGGAAGCCGGGCGCGAACTCGGTGACGCGGTCGCCATGGCTCATCCAGACCTGATGGCGTTCGCCGACGTCCCACAGGCCGTCGAACAGCACGCAAGGCTCGGTGACGGTCAGGAAGGCGCGGCCGAACTCGCCATCGCGCTCGCCGTCGGCGCCGCCGGGCTCGACGCGGCCGCCAAGCTGCTGGCTCATCACCTGCTGGCCGTAACAGATGCCCAGGATCGGGAGCCCGCTGTCGAACACCGATTGCGGCGCACGCGGGCTGCCGGAGGCAGGGACCGACGCCGGCGACCCCGACAGGATCACGCCCTTCGGTTTCATGCGATCGAGCGCGGCCTCGGCGGCACTGAAGGGAACGATTTCGCTATAGACCCCGGCTTCGCGGACGCGGCGGGCGATGAGCTGGGTGACCTGGCTCCCGAAGTCGATGATCAGGATCGATTCAGGCGCGGCGGGGGAGTCGGGAGTCGGCATGGCTGGCCGATAAAGAGGCGCGCCGCTGCTGTCCAGCGGTCGATATCGACCGTTGGTGGAACAGACGTGGCTCCGACACATTGTTGCGACAATTGCGACATAACTGAACCGCGAACAAAGGCAGGCGTCAGCGCGTGTTAAGCCCCGGTGTGGCAATAAAAAATCAAGACAGAAAAAGAAACAAGGCCTCTCTCCCCATGAAAAAATATCGCCTCTCCCTTTCGACCCGCGCGCTGCTTCTGGCCGCCGGTGCCTCGCTCGCCATGCCCGCGCTCGCGGAAACCGGGGCCGCCGCCGCGGCTGACGTGGCGGAGCAGCCCGCCGAGCCTGCGGCGGTCGCCTCCGGCAACGAGGACGATCAGTTCGACCAGGACGAGATCATCGTCACCGCGCCCCGGCTCGCCGGCCAACTCGACACCGACATCGCCGCCGAAGCCGAGCTCGATGAAGCGGCGATCGCGAGTTATGGGGTGTCGAACGTGTCCGAGCTCCTGGATGCCCTTGCGCCGCAGACGCGGTCGGGGCGCGGGCGCGGTAGCGGCCGACCGATCATCCTCGTCAACGGCCGCCGCGTCGGCGGTTTCGGCGAGGTGCGCAACCTCCCGCCCGAGGCGATCGCCAAGGTCGAGATATTCCCCGAGGAAGTCGCGCTGCAATATGGCTATGCCGCGACCGACCGCGTCGTGAACCTCGTCCTCAAACCCAATTTCCGCCAGGTCGCAGTCGAAGCCGAAGGCGGCATTCCGACACAGGGAGGGCGTTTCCAGAGCGAGATCGACCCGAGCTTCCTGATGATCGGCAAGAACGGCCGCGTGAACGTCAACGCCGGTTGGGAACATGCGACGATGCTGCGCGAGAGCGAGCGAAGCCTGCGCTACGATCCGGCGACGAACGATGCCGCCGACGCGGCCGCGCGCAGCCTGTTGCCCGCGACCGACACCTATTCGATCGACGGCACGATCCAGCGCAGCCTCGACAAGGTCACCGACGCGTCGCTCAACCTGCGCTTTGACCAGACCGACAGCCTGTCGCTGCTGGGGCCGGGCGTCGGCGGGGTGACCGATCCGCTGCGCCGCGACAGCCGGACGCAGAACATCACCGCGACCGCGAGCGTCAACGGGATGCTGGGCGACTGGCGCTGGGCGGCGACGGGCAACTATGGCGACTCCGATCAGCGCATCCTCACCGACCGCATCGGCACGACGCGCGACCGTTTCGACAGCAGCAGCCAGAATTTCGGCGGCAACGTCAATTTCTCGGGCAATCTCGGCGAAGGCTGGGCCGGGCCGATCCGGGCGTCGGTGACGGGAAGCTACAGCGGGCTGCGTTACGACAGCCGTTCGGAACGCGGCGCGACGATCACGACGAGCGACCTCTCGCGCGATCTGCCGAGCGTCTTCGGTTCACTCAACATCCCGCTACTCGATCCCGAATATCATGCCGGTCCGATCCGCGTGTCGGCAAATCTCAGCGCCGAGGTCGAAAAGCCCAGCGATTTCGAAACGTTGAAGAGCTGGGGCGCGAGCCTGAACTGGGTGTTGTCGAAGAATTTATCGGTCGTCACCAGCTTCAACAGCGACGAGGCAGCGCCGAGCGTGACGCAGCTCGGCGCGGCGCCGCTGACGACGCCCGACGTCACCTATTATGATTTCTCGACCGGGCAGACCGTGCGCATCACCACGACGACGGGAGGCAATCCCTTCCTTCTGACCGAGCGCCGCCGCGACCTCAAGATCGGGCTCAACTGGTCGCCGCCGATGATCGAAGGGCTCGACCTGTCGGTCAATTACAACCGCAACAAGAGCTATGATACGGCGAACAGCTTCCCGCTGTTGACGCCGGAGATCGAGGCGGCGTTCCCGGGGCGCGCGATCCGCGATGCGAATGGCGTGCTGATCGCTCTGGACCAGCGCCCGGTCAATTACGATCGTGCCGAGAATTCCCAGATCCGTTGGGGTTTCAACTTCGGCAAGAGCTTCGCGCAGCCGAAGGGCGGCGGCGGGCAGGGGCTTGGCGGCCCCGGTAGCCCGCCTCGCGGCGAGGGCGGCCCGCCCCCCGGCGCCGGCCGCGGGCCGGGCGGCCCCGGTGGCGGGGGCGGTGGTGGCTTCCGCGGCCGCGGTGGGCCGGGAGGCGGCATGTTCGGCCAACCGCAGGGCGGTCGCTGGCAGGTCTCGCTCTATCACACGATCAAGCTCACCGATAAGGTGTTGATCGGTCCCGGAATCCCCGAACTCGACCTGCTCAACGGCTCGGCGACGGGGAATGGCGGCGGCAGCAACCGTCACCTCGTCGAACTCGACGGGGGCGTCTTTTACAAGGGTATGGGCGCGCGCGTCAGCGCGAAATATGACAGCGGCAGTACGGTGATCGGCGGCAGCGCGGGCGATCTGAAGTTCGGTGATCTCGCGACCTTCAATCTGCGTTTCTTCATGGACTTCAGCCAGAAGCCCGAAATCACCAAGTCGCTGCCCTTCCTGAAGGGCTCGCGTTTGCGCCTTTCTATCGACAATCTCTTCGATGCGCAGCGCCGCATTACCGACGCGAACGGCATCGTCCCGCTCAACTACCAGCCCGGATATACCGACCCGCTGGGTCGCTACGTCGAGCTCGAGTGGCGCAAGGCCTTCTAGGCGAGGCTGGATGCGGCGGCCGAGCGCCCGGCGACGGCCTCGGCGGGGACGAAGGTCAGCGCCTGCACGAACTGTGCGGTGCAATTCGGCCAGCTGTAACGCGCGCCGAGCGCCGCCGCATCCGCCCGGCGGCAGATCAGCGCCTCCGCAATCGCTTCGTCCAGCCTTTCGTTCAGCGCCCCTGCTCCGTCACGGATGATATCGCCGGGGCCGGAGACCGGATAGGCGGCGACCGGCGTGCCGCATGACAACGCCTCGATGACGACCAGCCCGAAGGTGTCGGTACGGCTGGGGAAGACGAAAACGTCGGCACCGGCATAGGCCGACGCGAGCGCCTCGCCGCTCAGTTTGCCCAGAAAGATGGCCTCGGGATAGCGCGTACGAAGGTCGGCGAGCGCCGGTCCGTCGCCCACGATCACTTTCGTACCTGGCTGACGCGTGTCGAGGAACGCCTCGATATTCTTTTCGACCGCGATGCGTCCGACATAGAGCTGGATCGGGCGGGAAAGCCCTTCATATGCGGCCGGCAGGCCGCGATCCTTGCGGAACAGCGCATGATCGACGCCGCGTTCCCACATCATCGTCTGCGCCAGCCCCTGATCGGCGAGTTCGCGTGCGAGGCTGCGCGTTGCAACCATGATGTGCCGTGCGGGACGGTGAAACCATCGTATGAAACGCCAGACGAATGCGGGGGAGACGGGCAGCCGCGCCGCGACATATTCGGGAAAGCGCGTATGATAGGCGGTGGTGAACGGAAAGTCGTTCGCAAGGCACCAGCGCCGCGCCGCCAGCCCGAGCGGCCCCTCGGTCGAGATGTGGATCGCCTGCGGCGCGAAGGCGCGAATGCGTTTCCCGACCGTCCGGCGACCCGCAAAGGCAAGGCGGATTTCGGCATAGGTGGGGCAGGGGATCGAACGGAAGAGGTTGGGGGAGACCACCTCGACCTCGTGTCCGCCCGCGCGCAACTCGGCGATCGTCGCCTGCAGCGTGCGAACGACACCATTGACCTGGGGCTCCCACGCGTCGGTGACGATCAGTATCCGCATATGGCGTTCCTCAGGCCGCTTTGGCGGGGGCAAGCAGCGCGAGTTGCGCAGGCGCGCCGCGCTCGGCGACTTCCTTTGCCCAGTGAAGGATTTCCATCGTCCCGTCGTGATGCTCGACCAGCGCGGTGCAACCCTCGACCCAGTCGCCGTCGTTGTAGTAATCGACGCCCTCTATTTCGCGCATCTCGGCGCTGTGGATGTGGCCGCAGACGACCCCGTCGACGCCGCGCGCGCGTGCTGCATGCGCGACGACCTCTTCATAATGGCCGATGAACTGGACGGCATTCTTGACCTTGTGCTTCGCGACCATCGACAGCGACCAATAGGGCAGGCCCAGTTTGGTGCGGACCCAGTTGACCGCCACATTGCACTTCATCAGCCCGGTGTAGGCAGCGTCGCCGACGAAGGCGAGCCAGCGGTGCGCCAGCATCACCGCGTCGAACTCGTCGCCATGGACGATCAGCAGCTTTCTTCCATCGGCGGTTTCGTGAACCGCCTCGCGGCGGATTTCGACGCCGCCGAAATCGAAGCCGTCGAACGGGCGGACCATCTCGTCATGGTTGCCGGGAACATAGACCACCCGCGTGCCGCGCTTCGCACGCTTCAGGACGCGCCAGACGACGTCGTTATGTTCGGGCGGCCAGAAATGGCGCTTCTTGAGCCGCCAACCATCGATGATGTCGCCGACGAGGTACAGCGTCTCGCAGTCGACATGGTCGAAGAAGTCGATCAGCAACGGCGCGTTGCAGCCGCGCGTGCCGAGATGGATGTCGCTGACCCAAACGGTCCGGTAGTTGCGGCGTTCGCCGATCACGCGCTCCGGAATATGCGGGTCGGTCGTGAACGGATCGGGGAAGCGCGCGGGAATCGGCAGGGTCGAGATCGAGGCCATGTCGTACTCCGTAAACAGCCTTTGGCTGCCCACGGCCTAGACAGGAGTTTTGTTACAGCGCGCGATTCAAAACCGCGACATTATGAAGAAAGTTCGACGTCACTTCCGTGACGTTGCCTATTCAACACATAGTGGATCAGCGGCGATCCTATCAGGTTCGCCGGATCACCAGGTTCCTGATCTCGCTCATGTCTTCGATCGCGAAGCGCACGCCTTCGCGGCCGAGGCCCGAATCCTTCACGCCGCCATAAGGCATGTTGTCGACGCGGTAGCTCGACACGTCGTTGACGACGATGCCGCCGACGTCGAGATGATCCCACGCCTCGAGCACCTTGTGAATATCGCGCGTGAAGATGCCCGCCTGCAGCCCGAACTTGCTGTCGTTGACCTCGGCAAGCGCGTCTTCCCATTTGCTGAACTTCGACAGGACGACGACGGGGCCGAACGCCTCTTCACGAACCACATCGGTGTCGCCGGGAACATTCTCGAGCAACGTCGCCTCGAGCATATTGCCCTCGCACCCGCCGCCCGCGAGCAGCGTCGCGCCGGCGCCGACCGCGGCATCGATCCAGCCCTTCAGTCGCTGCGCTTCCTTCGCCGAGATCATCGGCCCGATGAAGGTATCGCGCAGCTTCGGATCACCCGATTTCAACGTCTTGACCTTCGCCGTGAGCATATCGCGGAAAGTGTCGTAGATATCTTCGTGGATGATCGTGCGCTGCACATGGATGCAGCTTTGTCCCGACTGGTAATAGCCGCCGAAGACGATCCGCGCGAGCGCGTGGTCGAGGTCGGCGTCCTTGTCGACGATCACCGCGGCATTGCCGCCGAGTTCGAGCACGACCTTCTTTTTCCCCGCCTTGGCTTTCAGGTCCCAGCCGACGCCCGGCGAGCCGGTGAAGGACAGCAGCTTCAGTCGCGCGTCGGTGGTGAACAGGTCGGCACCCGCGCGGCTGGCGGGCAGGATGCTGAACGCGCCTTCGGGCAGGATGTCGCATTCGGCGAGCACCTCGCCCATGATGATCGCGCCAAGCGGCGTCATTGATGCCGGCTTCATCACGAAGGGACAGCCGATCGCGATCGCCGGCGCAATCTTGTGAGCGGCCAGATTGAGCGGGAAGTTGAACGGCGAGATGAAGCTGCACGGGCCGATCGGCACGCGCTTCCACATCCCCATATAGCCCTTCGCGCGCGCCGAAATGTCGAGCGGCTGGATCTCGCCGTAGTTGCGCACGGCCTCTTCTGCCGCGATGCGGAAGGTGTCGATCAGGCGGCTGACCTCGCCCTCGCTGTCGGCGATCGGCTTCCCCGCCTCGACGCAGAGCGCATAGGCGAGTTCGTCGAAGCGCTCGCGGAAACGCGTCACGCAATGGTTGAGGACGTCCTGCTTCTCGAAGCTCGCGAGCCGCGCCATAGGCTCGGCGGCGCGCACGGCGCCCGCGATCGCCTCGTCGATCACGTCGGGGGTCGCCAGCGCGGTACGGAACGCGACCTCGCCGGTGAACTTGTCGATCACCTCGAGGTCGGTGTTCGGCTGCACCGCCTTGTTGTTGAGGTAGAGCGGATAGACGTCTTTGAGCTGCATTTCCTACTCCGTTCGGGCTGAGCCTGTCGAAGCCCTGTCCTTCTTGAAGACAAAAACGGCCCTTCGACAAGCTCAGGGCGAACGGGTTCGGGACCCTCAGAGTTCCTTCGACAGCTTCTTGATGTCGATGTTGAGGATCTGGTCGTTCTCCGAATAATCGACCGGGCAGTCGATCAGGTGGACGCCGGGTGTGTCGCGCGTGTGCGCGAGCAGCTCTTTCAGGTGCGCCGCGCTCTCGACGCGGTGCCCATGCGCGCCATAGCTTTCGGCATATTTGACGAAATCGGGGTTGCCATAGGTCAGGCCCCAATCCTTGAAGCCCATGTTCGCCTGCTTCCAGCGGATCATGCCATAGCTGCTGTCGTTGAGGATCAGCACGGTGAGATTGAGGCCGAGGCGGACCGCGGTCTCCATCTCCTGGCTGTTCATCATGAAGCCGCCGTCGCCGCAGATCGCCATGACCTTGCGTTCGGGATAGACCATCGCCGACATCATCGCCGACGGCAGTCCCGCGCCCATCGTCGCGAGCGCGTTGTCGAGCAGCACCGTGTTCGGGCGATAGGCGGTGTAGCCGCGCGCGAACCAGATTTTATAGACGCCGTTGTCGAGGCAGATGATGCCATCGTCGGGCATGGAATCGCGGATCGACTGCACGAGGTGCGGCGGGAAGATCGGGAAGCGCGCATCCTCGGCGAGCGGTTTGGTGTGATCGACCTCGGCCTGGCGGAAGGCGAGCATATGGTCGAACTTCCAGCCGCCGTTGGGAACGATGTCTTCCTTCATCTGCCATATCGCGTTGGCGATGTCGCCGATGACCTCGACGTCGGGGAAATAGACCGGGTCGACCTCGGCGGTCTTCGACGAGATATGGATCACCTTCGGCCCGCCCTGCTTCATGAAGAAGGGCGGCTTTTCGATGACGTCATGGCCGAGGTTGACGATGCAGTCCGACGCCTCGACCGCGCGGTGAACGAAGTCGCCCGCCGAGAGGGCCGCGCAGCCGAGGAACTTCGGGTGCCGTTCGTCGATGACGCCCTTGCCGAGCTGCGTCGTCAGGAAGGGGATGCCGGTCTTTTCGATGAATTGCAGCAGCATGCGGCTGGTCATCGTGCGGTTCGCGCCGGCGCCGATCACGAGGACGGGCGACCGCGCTTCTTCAAGGGCCTTCACGGCTTCGCGGATCGACTTCACGTCTGCGTTCGGGCGCCGCGAATGGCTGCGCTTGAGCGGCGTCGAGTCGGTATGCTCGTCGGCGATATCCTCGGGCAGCTCGATATGAACCGCGCCGGGCTTTTCCTCCTCGGCGAGGCGGAAGGCTTCGCGCACGCGGCTCGGAATATTGTCCGACGAGGCCATCTGGTGCGTATATTTGGTGATCGGCGACATCATCGAACAGACGTCGAGGATCTGGAAGCGGCCCTGCTTCGACTTCTTGATCGGCTTTTGCCCGGTGATCATCATCATCGGCATGCCGCCCAATTGCGCATAGGCGGCGGCGGTGACGAAGTTGGTCGCGCCGGGACCGAGCGTTGCGAGGCAGACGCCGGTCTTGCCGGTGTGGCGGCCGTAGGTCGCGGCCATGAAGCCCGCACCCTGTTCGTGGCGGGTCAGGATCAGCTTGATCTTCGTCGAGCGCGACAGGCTGTCGAGGAAGTCGAGATTCTCTTCGCCCGGAACGCCGAAAATATATTCGACGCCTTCTTCTTCCAGACACTCGATGAACAGGTCGGATGCTTTTTTCACGGTCAGTCGCCCCCTCAGCCGGCACCCTTCAGGGTGCGGTCCTCAGTCCGTGCCGGCGACCCTTCAGCACAATGATGATGCAGCGGCACTCGTCGTAGCCCCGCGAGTCCCTGCTGCTCCGGGAAGCGTTTGTAACGAGGGCAAAAGGGCTTGTCACCCACCCCGTGGACGACCCATTTCGGGTCAGCCTTGCGCAATCAGTCGATGTCGAACAGGCCCGCGAGCTGTTCGACCATCGTGCCACCGAGCTGTTCGGCGTCCATGATCGTCACGGCGCGGCTGTAATAGCGCGTCACGTCGTGCCCGATGCCGATCGCGCAGAGCTCCACCGGTGAGCGGTTTTCGATCCACTCGATGACCTGACGCAGATGCTGGTCGAGGTAGGCGCCGTGATTGACCGACAGCGTCGAGTCATCGACCGGCGCGCCGTCCGAGATCACCATCAGGATGCGGCGTTCCTCGGGGCGGTTGATGATCCGCTGATGCGCCCACATCAGCGCCTCGCCGTCGATATTTTCCTTGAGAAGCCCTTCGCGCATCATCAGGCCGAGCGACTTGCGTGCGCGGCGATAAGGTTCGTCGGCGGGCTTGTAGATGATGTGGCGCAGATCGTTGAGGCGGCCGGGGTGGGCAGGGCGTCCCGCGGCGAGCCAGTCCTCGCGGCTCTGCCCGCCTTTCCAGGTACGCGTCGTGAAGCCGAGGATTTCGGTCTTCACGCCGCAGCGCTCGAGCGTGCGCGCGAGGATGTCGGCGCTGATCGCCGCGATGCTGATCGGCCGCCCGCGCATCGAACCCGAATTGTCAATGAGCAGCGTGACGACCGTGTCGCGGAAATCGGTGTCGCGCTCGACCTTGTACGACAGCGAACTGCCTGGGGAGACGATGACGCGCGCAAGGCGGGCGGCATCGAGCTGCCCCTCTTCTTGGTCGAAATCCCAGGCGCGGTTCTGCTGCGCCATCAGGCGGCGCTGAAGGCGGTTTGCCAGCTTGGTCACGGCGCCCTGCAGATGCGTCATCTGCTGGTCGAGATAGGCTCGCAGGCGCGTCAATTCGTCCGCGTCGCAAAGCTCGGTCGCGGCGATGATCTCGTCGTGCTTCTCGGTGAAGCGGAGATAGTTGAAGTCGGGAACGTCGGTCGGCAGGCGGTTGGGGCGTACCGGCAACATACCCTCGTCGCCTTCGCCGCCCATCTCGGGTTCGCCGTCGGCTTCCATCTCCTGTGCGTCGGGATCGCTGTCGCCGTCGTCGGCCTGATCGCCCGACATTTCGGCGCGCGCGTCGACCTGGCTCTCGCCGCTGCCGCCGTCTTCGCTTTCCTGCTCTTCCTGGCTCTCTTCGGCCTCGCTCTCGTCCTCTTCGCCGGTATCCTCGCTGCCCTCGTCCATCGGCTCGTCGCCATAGATGAGGTCGAGATGACGAAGCGCCATTTTCGCGGTTTCGGCAAAGGCGGCCTGATCGTCGATCAGCATCGCGAGTGCGTCGAGGTCGCCGCCGGCCTCCTTGCCGATCCATTCGCGCACCAGCGACAGGCCGGTCTCGGTACCTTGCGGCGCGCGTTCGCCGGTCAGCGCCTCGCGGATCAGCAGTTCGAGCGCGCTCGAGATCGGCACGTCTTCCTTCGCCTGCGCACGGCTGATCGGGTCGCTGCGCATCCGCATGGTGAGCGAGGCCGAGAGGTTCTGGCGCATTCCCGCCATGTTGCGCGCACCAAGCGCCTCGATCCGCGCGCGCTCCATCGCGTCGAACGCGGCCGCCGCCAGCGGTTCGGCCGGACGCGCGGCATTGTGGATCTTGTCGCTGTGGTGCTTCATCCGCAGCGCATAGCTGTCGGCGAAGCCGCGCGCCTCGGCGACCTGATCGCGCGGCAGCGTCCGTGACGGGGTCGGCACCTTGATCGCCTTGCCGATCTGCACCGGCGCGTCGGCGGTGAAGCCCACCTCGACCTCGGGGTCGCGGGTGACCGCACGCGCGACGCTCGACAGCGCGGCCTTCAGATCGTCGAGGGGAGACTGGCTTGCCATTTCGAGTCGGCTCTAACCAGCTTTGTGTGCCGATGGAAATCCCTTTCATCGTCACCCCGGACTTGATCCGGGGTCCATTCCGGCGGTGGAGTCCTGGACCCCGGATCAAGTCCGGGGTGACGAAGAGGGGGTAACGGCCGTCATAGCTATGCTCGCTTGACGCAAACGGAAGCGAGGCGCATCGCCGCGTCATGTCCTCCCCCGCGCTCTCCCCCATGAAAAAGCCCTGGATCGTCATCGTCTGCGCCGCGTTCATCGTCACGCTGGCGATGGGCGTCCGCCAGAGCTTCGGTCTGTTCCTGCCGCAGATGAGCGTCGATATCGGCATCAGCCGTTCGGACTTCGGCCTCGCGATGGCATTGCAGAACCTGCTCTTCGGGCTCGTCCAGCCCTTCGTCGGCGCGCTCGCCGACAGGCATGGGGCGGGGCGCGTCGTGCTCGCGGGCGCGCTGCTCTACGCGGCTGGTCTGGTCGGAGCGGCGTTCGCGACCGACGCGATCGGGCTGCACGTCAGCTTCGGCCTGCTGATCGGCATGGCGCAGTCGGCGACCACTTTTGTCGTCGTGCTCGGCGCGGTCGGCCGCGTCGTCAGCCCCGAAAAGCGCAGCGGCGCGTTCGGCATCGTCACCGCAGGCGGCTCGCTCGGCCAGTTTCTGGTCGTGCCGCTGGCGTCGTGGCTGCTCGGCGACATCGGCTACCACGATACGCTGTGGATCATGGCCGGGCTCGTCGCGCTGTGCGGCCTGCTCGCGATCGGCGTGGCGGGGCGGACCGACACGCCGGGTACGCTCGAGGTCGAGGAACAGACCGCGCGCGAGGCGCTGCGCGAAGCGATGGTGCATCGCGGCTATTGGCTGCTCAATGCGGGCTTCTTCGTCTGCGGCTTCCACATCGCCTTCATCGCGACGCACCTGCCGGCCTATCTCGACGACAAGGGGCTGGGGATCGGCGTCGGCGCGCAGGTGCTGATGCTCGTCGGGCTGTTCAACATCCTCGGTTCGTACGTGTTCGGCCGTGCGGGCGACGTCCTACGCCAGAAATATGTCCTGTCGGCGCTCTACACCGCGCGCTCGGCGGTGATCGCGCTCTTCCTCTTTCTGCCGCTCAGCCACGTCAGCGCGCTGATCTTCGCCGCTGCGATGGGGTTCCTGTGGCTCGGCACCGTGCCGCTGACCAGCGGGATCGTCGGGCGCATCTTCGGCATCCGCCATCTCTCGATGCTCTATGGCATCGTCTTCCTCAGTCATCAGGTCGGCAGCTTCTTCGGCGCGTGGATGGCCGGGCTGATCTTCGACGCGACGGGCAGCTACGACATCGCATGGGGCTTCGCGATCGCGCTCGGCCTGTTCGCGGGGCTCGTCCACCTGCCGATCGCCGACGCGCCGGTCAAACGGCTGCAGCCTGCATGAAGCTCGCGCGGCAGGACTGGATCGCGCTCAGTCTGTTCGCTGCCGTCGCGGTCGCCGGACTGTGGCTCTGGACCGGCGAGGGGCCGGTCGTCTGGCTCGCGAACTTCGCGATCATGTGCGGGTTTGGCTGAAGCATTTTCAAGTCAGGCGGAACGCCTGACGGCTCGGAAATGTGGCAACGAATTACGCCGGGTCGCGGTTGCAGATCGTCTCGTCGAGCTCCTTCGGCGCCGCCGGATCGGGCTTCAGCCAGAAGACGTAGGGCAGCCGCGTCGCGACGCGCTCGGGCCGCGTCCGCTTGCCATGCACGGCATCGACGAAATCGCGGCACGCCACCGCGCTGCGCAGGAAATTGCTGTGCCCGGTCGATCCGCGCGACACCTCGGTCGTGTCGACGACGGTGACGCCGGGGATCGCATCGACGAAGCAGCGTTCGGGAAAACCCCCGGCCTTGAGGTCGGCCGCCTCGAACGGATCGAAGCAATAAGGCGAACCCAGCCGCGGATAGCCGTGCACCGCGCGCGATACCGCGAGTGCCTTGTCCTTCGCCGAAGCATAGATGGTGATGTGCCGCCCCTGCGCGACGCGCTCGGGCGACAGCACCTCGTCGACGATGTCGCGCTCAAAGGTCTCGCGGTCGATGTCGGGGGAGGCGAGGATGATGTTCGAGATATTGCCCGTCCGGTCCGCGCGCCGCGATACGCGGTCGACCGTTCCGACCGCCGGAATCACGAGGCGCGCGCCCAGCGAGTGCGAGACGATGACGATCTCCTTCACCCACGGCTTGTCGGCAAGCCCGCGCAGGAAGTCGCGGAAATTGCGGACGTCGTGATACATGTTCGTCTCGTCGGCGGCATATTTCAGCACTTCGCCCTGCGAGGGCCAGCTATATTCGATCACCGGCCCGTCGAAGCCCGTCATGCGCGCGATCTGCGCCGCGTCTTTCGAGGTCGTCTCGAACGTCTCGCGATACCCGTGAACATAGAGCAGAACGCGTCCCTGTCGCCGGTCGGTCTCGGCCTGCAGCGCCTGCCACCAGTCGCCCTCGTCCTGAAACGCCATCGGTGTGCGCAGCTTCTTGTCGATCTCGGCCGGTTTGGCAAAACGGCCGTAGCGCATATGGTCGCCGCGATGGTTGGTCAGGCTGATCGCGTCGGTGCGGCAATCGGGCAGCCGGCTCGTCACGAAGAAGAGCGGCAGCGCAGCCTCGTCGACCGCCGCGCCCGGCTGCGCGGTGCAGCGCGGGTCGGCGACATAGGCCGCATGCGGCACCTTGCCATAATCGACCGGCGTTACGCAGCCGCTCAGCGCCAGCGCGGCGGACGCCACCGTCAGGTGGCGTTTGGCGATCACTTGCCGATCACGCCTTCGGGCAGGTCCTCGCCGAACACGCGCTGATAATATTCGGCGACGATCATCCGCTCGGCCTCGTCGCACTTGTTCAGGAACGATAGGCGGAAGGCAAAACCGAGGTTGTTGAAGATCGCGGCATTCTGCGCCCAGCTGATCACCGTACGCGGGCTCATCACGGTCGAAATATCGCCGTTGATGAAGCCCTGGCGCGTCAGGTCGGCGACCTTCACCATATTGGCGACGGTCGTGTCGTCGGTGCCGGGCACCTTGGCAAGGATGATCGCGCTTTCGGTCGCGGCGGGCAGATAGTTCAGCGTGACGACGATGTTCCAGCGGTCCATCTGGCCCTGGTTGATCTGCTGCGTTCCGTGATACAGCCCGCTCGTGTCGCCGAGCCCGACGGTGTTCGCGGTCGAGAAGAGGCGGAAATGCGGATTCGGGCGGATCACGCGGTTCTGGTCGAGCAGGGTCAGCTTGCCCTCGGCTTCGAGCACGCGCTGGATCACGAACATCACGTCGGGGCGGCCCGCATCATATTCGTCGAAGACGAGCGCGGTCGGCGTCTGCAGCGCCCAGGGGAGCAGGCCTTCGCGGAACTCGGTCACCTGCTGGCCGTCGCGCAGCACGATCGCGTCGCGGCCGACCAGGTCGATGCGGCTGATGTGCGCGTCGAGGTTGACGCGGATGCACGGCCATTTCAGGCGCGCGGCAACCTGTTCGATATGCGTCGACTTGCCGGTGCCGTGATAGCCCTGGACCATCACGCGGCGGTTGAACTTGAAGCCCGCGAGGATCGCCAGCGTCGTATCGCCGTCGAAGACATAGGCGGGGTCGAGGTCGGGGACGCGCTCGTCGGCCTCGCTGAACGCCGGGACCATCATGTCGATATCGACGCCGAACATTTCGCGCGCATTCACCTCGGTATCGGGCGCGGCGAGGAGCGTCGAACCGTGGTGGTCGGGAAGGCTGTTCGGAATATCGGTCATGTTCGCGTCCATTTGTTTTCGTCATGCTGAACTTGTTTCAGCATCCATGGCGCGACATCGCGGCCTTAGACCATGGACCCTGAAACAAGTTCAGGGTGACGAGGAAGAAGAGTCGGCGTGTATTGCCGACCGTCGAGCGCGGTATCGCTATGGGTTGCGGCTTGCAACGCCTTATTCAGAGCAGGCCCAGCGCCTTCATCACCGCCGACTGGTCGTAATAGGGGCGCTCGCAGACGATCTTGTCGCTGCCCGGCGCAAACTCGAAACTCGCGGCCATGCGGATGCGAAAGGCCTTGCCGGTGGGTTCGATCGTACGGAGGCCGAGTTTGAGCGGCCCGAGGTGCGTGCCGGTCAGCCAGAATTCGACGAGCACCGTGTTCGTGTTTTCGTCGGCCGCGATCGCGATCACTTCGTTCGCCTGATCGGGGAAGGGTTCGCGGGATGTGGCGAAATAGGACCGTACCGCGGTTTCGCCGTCGAAGATCGTGCCGGGGCCCATCAGTTCGTAGCGCGGATGCTCGAAGGTCGCGAGGACGCCGTCCCAGTCGTGCGTGATCTCCAGCGCCATGTGCCGGCGGACGACCTCGATCCGCTGCTCGTTGAGATCGGCCATCGTTTCTCTCCTACGCAAATGCCTTCGTTTTTCTCAGCAACTGATATGCCTGAACGACCTCGCCGAGTCTTGCTTCGAAGCTGCGATCGCCGCCATTGCGGTCGGGATGATATTTGCGGACGAGCTCGCTGTAGCGCCGCCGCAGCGCGGCGCGGTCGGCATCGGCGGGCAGCGCGAGCAACTGCATCGCGGCATGTTCTTCGCGCGTCAGGCCGGGGTTCGCGGCCTCGCGCCGCGCTTCGTCCATCCGCTGGCGAAACCGCGCGCCGAGCGCGTCCATCGGATCCTTGAAGTCGGCCCAGCGCGGCGGCAGGTCGGCGCTGCCCGCGGGGCGGAACGCGCGGCTTTCGGTCTCCCAGCCGGCGGTCGGCGACTGCGCCGCCATGATCTGGTCGGCGGTCATGCCCTCGAAGAAATTATAGCCCGAATTGAATTCGCGGACATGGTCGAGGCAGAGGTAGCGGTACGGCGGCGGGCCGTCGGGCGAACGGTGCGACGAGAGCGGCGCACGAAATTCGCCGGGCTCGCGGCAACCGGGAACGGCGCAGGCGGCCTCGCGCGGGATGCGGCCGTGGAATCGGGGGGAACGGGGGCTTGTCATGTGGATTGTCCGGTCCCAACATGGGGGCATGACGCAAAAAGGTCCAGTGCAACGCGAGATGGAAGAGCTGCTGACCGCGGCTTTTCCCGGTGCGAATTTCAATCTCAGCAACGACAGCGCCCGGCATCACGGTCACGCCGGCGATGACGGGTCGGGCGAGTCGCATTTCAGCCTGCATATCGAGTGGACGGGTTTCGCCGGCCAGAACCGCGTCGCGCGCCAGCGTGCCGTAAACAAGGCGCTCGGCGACCTGCCGGGGCAGCGGGTCCATGCGCTGGCGATCCGGGCGACGACGCCGGGGGAAGGATGATGGTCGGCAAGGTCAATCTCGCCGACGCATTTGCGACGTTCCACGACCATTGGAATCCGCGCGTCGCCGGCGAGATCAACGATTTTCAGGTGAAGCTGGTGAAATTCGACGGCAAGTTCGATTGGCATCACCATGACGTCGAGGACGAGCTGTTTCTCGTCGTCAAAGGCCAGATGCGGATGGGTCTTCGCACCGGCGACGTCGTCGTCGGACCCGGCGAGTTCATCATCGTCCCGCACGGGACCGAACATTGCCCGGAAGCGGTCGGTGGTGAGTGCCATGTGGTCCTGCTCGAACCCAATTCGACGTTGAATACCGGCAATGTCGAGACCGAGAAGACACGCAAAACGCTGGAAAGGCTCGGCTGATGTTCTCCGTCATCACCCCCTCGACGCACGACATCGGCGCGTTCGACGTCCGCCGCACCTTGCCGAACAAGGCGCGGACGATGGTCGGACCCTTCATCTTCGTCGACCAGTTCGGGCCTGCGCATTTCGACATCGGGCACGGGATGGACGTGCGCCCGCACCCGCACATCAACCTGTCGACGGTCACCTATCTTTTCGAAGGCGCGATCGATCACCGCGACAGCCTGGGTACCTTCGCGACGATCCGGCCGGGCGCGTGCAACCTGATGACGGCGGGCAAGGGCATCGTCCATTCGGAGCGCACGCCCGCCGCCGAGCGTGCGACGGGTTCGGCGATCTCGGGAATGCAGACGTGGCTCGCGCTGCCCGACGGCAAGGAAGAGATCGATCCGGCGTTCGAGCATGTCGCCAAGGACGATCTGCCGCTGATCGAGGACGGCAGCCTATCGGCGCGCATCATCATGGGCAGCCTGTGGGGCGCGACCTCGCCGATCACGCAGCATAGCGCGACCATCTACGCCGATATATTGATGAACGCCGGCGCGACGATGCCGATCGATGCCGAGGCCGACGAGCGCGCGATCATCGTTGCGATCGGCGATGCCAGTCTCGACGGCGAACGCCTCGAACGCCACAGCCTCTACATCCTCCAGCCGGGGCAGGCGATGACCTTGCGCGCCGAGAGCGACGCACGCGTCATGCTGCTCGGCGGCGAAGCGTTCACGACGCCGCGCCATGTGTGGTGGAATTTCGTGAGCTCGTCGCGCGACCGCATCAACGAGGCGAAGCACGACTGGAAAGAACGCAAATTCCCGCTCGTCCCCGGCGACAGCGAGGAGTTCATCCCGATCCCCGAGGTGCCGAAGACGGTGAGCTATCCGTAAGCGACGGCTGGCGGCCGAAAGGCTGACATATCTGACGTGATCCCCGGCGAAGGCCGGGGCCCAGAGCGGTGGAAAGCCGACGCCGAGTTGTTGCGCGCTGGACCCCGGCTTTCGCCGGGGATCACATGGAGCAGCGCCCAACTTCATCGTCATCCCGGCGAAGGCCGGGATCTCGCCGGTGCGTTATCCCGAGAGGGTGAGGCCCCGGCCTTCGCCGGGGTGACGGTCTAGTAGGAACATCCGCTCCCAAAGCCGACAGCAAAAAACGCTGTCCTACATTATCCGGCCATGCCAGCCTTTGTCCTGGCTCTTTCAACATGTGGACGAAAGCGATCGCTGCTCGCGGCAAGAATGCGAGAGGAGCCGGGCGCGGTATGTCTGCCGAGCGCGGAAAATCGGGGGCTGCATTGGGCTGAACTTTCCTGAACTTTGGAGAAGGCGCCACTGTTCACGCACCCAGAGAGCCGCCGGCCCGGCCCCGCATAACAAAGCGGGCACCTGTTGCAGCTTGCCAGCCGCGCCGATCACCGCCAGTCTGGTTTCGAAACGAAACCAAAGGAGCAGGGTGGATGAGCGGCGATTTCGAGCAGGTGCGGCTGAAACTTTCGACCGGGGTCGAACTCGACGTCGTCGATATTGGGCCGCGCGACGCACCGGCGCTGATCTTCCTCCACGGCTTTCCCGAATCGCACCGTACCTGGCGCTTCCAGCTGCCGCATTTCGCTGACCGCTTTCGCTGCATCGCGCCCGATCAGCGCGGCTATCGCGGGTCGTCGAAGCCGCAGGATGCCGAATCCTACACGCCCGACAAGCTGATCGCCGATATTTTTGCGGTCGCCGACGCGCTCGATGTCGCGCAATTCACGATTGTCGGACACGATTGGGGCGGGGCGATCGCGTGGGGCGTCGCGCTCGGCGGCCAGCCAGGTGGGCTTCATCCCGCGTGGTCGGGTCGCGTGACGCGCGCCGTGATCGCGAATGCGCCGCATCCGGCGATCTTTCAGCGGCTTTTGCTCACTGACCCCGAACAACGGGCCGCAAGCCAGTATATCCGGACCTTTCGCGATCCCGCGAGCGATGCGATCATCGAAGAACATGGCATCGCCGGCATTCTTGCGCATGCCTTTGCTGGCCGCGTGCCGAGCGGCGGCATCCAGCCGCCCGACGAGATCGCCCGGCTGCTCAAGGACTGGGAGGATCGCGACACCTGCCGCGCGATGATTAACTGGTATCGCGGGTCGCCCGCGAACGTCCCCGCCCTGGACGAGCCCTATGGCGAACCGCAGGCTGTGCCGTTCCCGAAACTGACGATCCCGACGCTCGTGATATGGGCGCTCGACGATGTCGCGCTGCCGCCGTGCAACCTCGACGGAATGGAAGAACTGGTCCCGAACGTGACGATCGTGAAGGTGCCGGGCTGCGGCCACTTCGTGCCGTGGGAAAAACCCGGCGCAGTCAACGCCGCGATGGACGAATTCCTGTCGGGGAATTGATCCGCACGGCCACCTTTCACCCTCCGAAGAGAGAAAAAGGTGGCGGGCGGCGAGATCCGACGCCGCCCGCCGGGAGGGGTCTCTTGGTGGTGCGACCAGGCCCACCAGGGTCGTGCATTGTCCAGCCGACCAGGGGTGCTTGGTCGACGTCCCCGGAAATTTGGAGGGGCGATTTAACCATATGATTCGCTTGGATTGCAGGCTTTCAGATTCTCCCATCTTTGCCATATTCCCGTCATGGACGTGGGGGGACTCGAAGCGGCCTCGATCGTCGACAGGATCGAAGGCCCCAGCCGTTGGACGATCGAACGCGACGTCCATGTACTGATCCTGCACGAGGCGGGCGGCTATCATTATCTCGAAACCTGGCTCGACGGACGGCGCACGTCGATCGGCGATCCGCTCCCCGGCGAGATGTGGCTCGTGCCTGCCGGGCGGCGATTCGACGCTGCGGCGCAAGGCGGTACGGTACGCTATATCGAAATTACGATTCCCGCCGACCGGTTGACGGTGGCGCCCGACGCGCGCGTGATCGCGGCGCACGACGATGCGGCGCTCGCGGCGCGCGTGCGCGCGGTCGCTTCGGGCGATGGGCCGGCGGCGGCGCCGCTGCTCGCCGCGCTCGCCGAAACGCTGGAGGGCGGGGTGATCCGGTTCGCCGTCGCTCCCGATATCGCGCGCCGCCTCGACAATCTGATGACCTTTATCGAGGCGCGGATCGAGACGCATCTGACCGTCGATGAAATGGCCGTCGAGGCCGGCATGTCCATCAACAGCCTCATCGTCCATTTCGCGCGCGCGACGGGGCGCACGCCGGCGCAATATCTGCTCAACCAGCGGCTGCGCCGCGCGCGCTGGTTCCTGATGAACCGCCCGCTGACGGTTGCCGAAATCGCCTTTGCAACCGGCTTTTCCAGCCACGCGCATTTATGTGCGGCCTTCCGCAACAAGCTCGGTATATCTCCGGGGGCCTGGCGTCGACAGGCGGTGAGGGAGGGCCTTCTGTGAGCCGCAGCAATTTATTCCGTACCCGCGAAGGGCATGGCCACGCGCCGGTCACGAATATCGAACTCTTCTTCGATCTCGTTTTCGTCTTTGCGATCACCCAGCTCTCGCACGGCCTGCTCGAGCATCTGAGCTGGCTCGGCGCGCTCCAGACGCTGATGTTGCTGTTCGCGGTCTGGTGGGTGTGGATCTTCACGACCTGGGTCGCGAACTGGCTCGATCCCGATCGCGCCAACGTCCGCCTGATGCTGATCCTGCTGATGCTTGCCGGGCTGGCGCTGTCGAGTGCGATTCCTTACGCCTTCGGGAAGACCGGCTGGTTGTTCGCCGCGGCCTATTGCTCGATGCAGATCGGCCGCACGTTGTACATGGTCTGGGCGAGCTGGGGCATCCACGATGGCCGCGTGCGCAATTTCACGCGCATCGCCTTCTGGCATTTCCTGTCGCTGCCGCTGTGGATCGGCGGCGCGATCGCGACGCCCGAACAGCGATTGTTCCTGTGGGGCGCAGCGCTGGCGGTCGACTATATGGGGCCGGTCACTTTCTTTCCGACGCCCTTCCTTGGCCGCTCGCGCGGCGGCGACTGGGACATTTCGGGCGCGCACATGGCCGAACGCTGCGCGCTGTTCGTCATCATTTCGCTGGGCGAGGGCGTGCTGATCACCGGCGCGACCTTTGCCAAGCTGCCGCAGGACGGCCTCCACTGGCTTGCCTTCGCCACCGCCTTTCTGGGGTCGGCGGCGCTCTGGTGGCTCTATTTCGATACGGGTGCGGTGCGCGGCAGCGAGCGGATCGAGGCGAGCGAGCAGGCCGGGCTCATCGCGCGCAACGCCTATACCTATTGGCACATACCGATCGTCGCGGGACTCGTCGTCTCGGCGGTCGCCGACGAGATGCTGCTGATGCATCCCTATGGCCATGTCGAGCCTGCCTTCCTCGCGGTGACGCTGGGCGGAGGGCTGCTCTTCCTGATCGGCAACATGGGGTTCAAGAAATCGACCAACGATCGCAGCCTCCCGCCCTTTTCGCACATGATCGGCTGCATCCTGCTGATCGCCGTCGGCGCCGCGGCGTGGTGGTTGCATTGGCAGCCGATCGGGCTCGGCATCGCCGCCGTCGCGGTGCTGGCGTTCACCGCGATCTGGGAATGGGGCAGCTATCATGGCGGGTGGCAGCGCTGGGCGCCCTGGCTCGGACGCTTCGGCGCCGCCGCTGAGGGTTGAATGAGAGCGAATTGAAAAGGGGAGACAGGGACCATGTCGCATACCGTCACCATGCTGATCGCCGGCCTCGCGCTGTTGATCGGGCTTCGCATCCTGATCCGCGACAAGGCGCGCGCGACCTGGGCTTTTCTCGTCCTCTGGCTGATCGTCTCGGTCGGCAACCTGCTCGTCGGCGTGCTTTCGGCGGGCTATGGCTGGGGCGAGGAAGCGGCCGTGTGGCTGCTGGTCTTCGGTGCGCCCGCCGCGCTCGCGCTGATTGCGGCGCGGATCGGGCCTAAGGATTGATCAGGCAGCCGCTCGCACCGGCATAGCGTGCGCTCCGCGACGCCAGCAAGGGGACGCTCCCGGTGACGGTCTTCGTCGCCGGATCGTCGCTCAGCGAGACCATTTCCATGCCGGGCTCGAAGTCGGTCTGACAGCTTTCGAGGCTGCGTTCCTGGACGTAACGGCACGAACAGCCGACGCGCGCGGCATAGGCCGACCCCAATTCGGCCTGCGCCTTGAACGAGGGGAATTGCCACATCAGGAAGACGGCAAGCAACACGCCGAACCCGATTGCCCACGGCAGGCAGCCGCCGTTCCGGCGTTCGCGGCGCCGATGCCCGCGCAAATGCGGCGGTACTTCGGGGGGCGGAGCAGAGGGCGGCAGGTCTGCCGTTGCCGGATCGGTCGGGTTGGTGGTAGTCACGGCGCGCAATGATCACGAAAAAAGCCATGCTGGCAAGTGCCGCGCTCGTGATGCTGGGGGGCTGGTCGCTGAACCATGCGGCGGGTCAGGGGAGCATCGCACCCGGCGCGCCGGCGCCTAGACTCGGCGCTTCGCTCGACGACGTGCGGGCCGCCGACGCGTCGGAGGCGCTGCCCGCGCTCGACCCCGTGATCAAGGCCAAGGCCGATGCGTTGTTCGACGACGACGGCGATGTGGGCGAGACGCGCGCGCTGTACGTGCTGCGCGACGGCAAGCCGATTTACGAACGCTATGGCGCGGGTTTCGGCCCCGACAGCAAGCTCATCAGCTGGTCGATGGCGAAAAGCGTCACCGCGGTACTGACGGGTTTCCTCGTCGCCGATGGCCAGCTGTCGCTCGACAGTCCCGCGCCGGTGGCGGCATGGGAGCGAAGCGGCGATCCGCGCGGCGCGATCACGCTCAAGGACTTGCTCCACATGGCGTCGGGACTCGAGCATGTCGAAAATGGCGATCCGGTGTGGAAGGGCGATACGGTCGAAATGCTGTTCGGCGTCGGCGCGCAGGACATGGCGGGCTTTGCCGAAGCGAAGCCCGCAGCGGCGCGGCCCGGCGAGCTTTTCAACTACAGCTCGGCGACCAGCGTCATCCTGGCGGACATATTGGCCGATACGCTGACCCCTTCGCAAAATCCCGAGGCCCGGCGCGATGCGATGCGCGAGTTCATCTCGGGACGGCTCGCGGAGCCGCTGGGCATGACCAGCCTGACCCCCGAGTTCGATGCGCACGGCACGATGATCGGCGGATCGATCATGCACGCGACCGCGCGCGATTACGCGAAGTTCGGGGAGTTTCTGCGCAATCATGGCGTGGTGAACGGCCAGCGGTTGCTGCCCGAAACCTGGATGCAATTCATGCTGACCCCATCGGCGAACGATGCGGGCTACGGCGGCCACATCTGGCTGAACCGACGCCGCCCGGCGGGCGCGGACGAGGCGCTGTGGCCCGACCGCGGCCCGAACGACCTGTTCGCCTGTATCGGCCATCAGGGGCAATACATCATCGTCTCGCCTTCACAGCGTGTGACGGTGGTCCGATTGGGGATCACGAACGACGACGAGTTTCCGGCACTGCGCCGGCATCTCGCGGATTTGATCGCGGAGCTTTGATGGGGCCGGGGCAGGTGACTGATGGCCGGTTTCGACGGGAAGCGGACATATCTGACGTGATCCCCGGCGAAGGCCGGGGTCCAGAGCGGTGGAAAGCCGACGCCGCGTTGTTGCGCTCTGGACCCCGGCTTTCGCCGGGGATCACACAGAGCCGCGCCCACTTCATCGTCACCCCGGACTTGATCCGGGGTCCCGCTTGACGTCGAAGCCAGCCTATCCATCAAAAAGCGGGATCCCGGATCAAGTCCGGGATGACGAATGACTGGAATCCACTCCCAAAGCAGAACATCACCCTAAAACATAAACTCGCCGACCAGCGTCGTCACGCATCGCCCCGTCAGTTCGACGTGATCGCCAACCAGCTTGCATCCCAAATGCCCGCCGCGCGCGCTCGCCTGATAGGCGGCGAAATGGTCGCGGCCGAGGCGCGTCGTCCAATAGGGGGTGAGCGCGCAATGCGCCGATCCGGTCACCGGATCCTCGTCGATCCCGGCGCCCGGAATGAAGACGCGGCTGACGACGTCGGCACCCGACGGATCGCCCGCGCCGGGCGCGGTCGCGACATAGGCGATGTCGCCGCCCGCCTTCAGCGCGCGGAAATCAGGCGACAGCGCGCGGACTTCGTCGGCTGCGTGATAGGCGATGATCGCATAGCCGCCGTCGTTCCACAGTGTCTCGACGGGATTGCCGCCCAGCGCTTTTGCCGCGGGTAGCGGCTTCGCGTCGACGCGATAGGCGGGAAGGAGCATTCGATATTCATTGTCTTCATCGCCGCGCGCGACCTGCAGGATCCCGGCATTGCGCGTCCGGAAGCGCATTTCGTTGCGCCAGGCCGCGTGCGACAACAATACATGCCCGCTCGCGAGCGTCGCATGGCCGCAGAGCGCGACTTCGACCGTCGGGGTAAACCAGCGCAGCTCATAGTCGGCCTCGCCGCTCTCGTCGGCAACGAGGAAGGCGGTTTCGGAAAGATTATTCTCCGCCGCGATCGCTTGCAGCATCGCGTCGCTCATCCATTCCTCGAGCGGCATGACCGCGGCGGGATTGCCCGTGAACGGACGGTCGGCGAAGGCGTCGACGCGCGTGATCGGAAGCGAACGAAGTGCGCTCATGGATAGAGAAGTCCTTTCGTCCAGCTTTCGCCGTCGCGAACATAGAGGTTACGCTCGTGCAGGCGGTGTTCGCGGTCCTGCCAGAACTCGATGCGTTCGGGGACGACCCGCCAGCCCGACCAGCGCGGCGGGCGCGGGACGTCCTGCCCCTCGAAGCGCGCCTGCATTTCGGCGAAGCGCGCCTCGAAGGTCGCGCGGCTGTCGAGCGGCCGCGACTGGTCGCTGGCCCACGCCCCGAGCTGGCTGTCGCGGCCGCGCGTCGCGAAATAGGCGTCGGCGGTGGCGTCATCGACCGGCGTTACGGGCCCTTCGATGCGGATCTGGCGGCGTAGCGACTTCCAGTGAAACAGCAGCGCTACATGCGCGTTTTCGGCGAGTTCGCGCCCCTTGCGGCTGTCGAGATTGGTATAGAAGACGAACCCGTCGGCACCGTGCCCCTTCAGGAGCACCATGCGCAGCGAGGGGTGGCCGTCGGGGGTGGTCGTCGCGAGCGCCATCGCATTCGCGTCATTGGGTTCGCTTGCGCGGGCTTCGGCAAACCAGGCGTCGAACAGGGCGAACGGGGCGTCAGTCATGCATGCGTCATAGAGCGGCAGGCGATGCGGGTCGAGGAGGGAACTTGACCCTGTCCTGCGATGTTCCCACATCGCGCGCTAATCAGGCCTTCACGGCCAGTCACTTATCGGGCTACAGGAGCAGAATGGCCGATCCCTATACCACCCTTGGCGTATCGAAGAGCGCGACCGAGGCGGAAATCAAGTCCGCGTACCGCAAGCTCGCCAAGGAACTGCACCCCGACAAGAACAAGGACAATCCGAAGGCTTCGGAAAAATTTTCCGACGTGACCAAGGCCTATGACCTGCTGTCCGACAAGACGAAGCGGGCGCAGTTCGACCGCGGAGAGATCGACGGCGAGGGCAATCCGGCGATGCCGTTCGGTTATGGCGGTGGCGGCGGCTTTCGCGGCGATCCGCGTGGCGGGCAGCAGGGCGGCTTCGGCGGTTTCGGCAACGACGGCGCCGATTTCGGCGATATTTTCGAAGGGCTGTTCGGCGGGCGCGGCGGCGGTGGCGGTGGACCGTTTGGCGGCTTCGGCGGACGCAGCGCGCCGCCGGCCAAGGGCGCGAACGTTGCGTACCGCCTGTCGGTGTCCTTCGTCGATGCGGCGACGCAGGCGATGCAGCGCATCACGCTCGCCGACGGCAAGACGATCGATCTGAAACTTCCCGCCGGCGTCGAAACGGGCACGCAGATGCGCCTTGCCGGAAAGGGGCAGGCCGGAGCGGGCGGCAACGGCGACGGCATCGTCACGATCACCGTCAAGGACCATCCCTTCTACGAGCGCGACGGCGACAATATCCGGCTCGACCTGCCGATCACGCTGAACGAGGCGGTGCAGGGAGCGAAGGTCAAGGTGCCGACGGTTGATGGTCCGGTGATGCTGTCGATCCCCGCGGGCTCGACCTCGGGCAAGGTCATGCGCCTCAAGGGCAAGGGCTTCAGCCAGAAGAGCGGGGGCCGCGGCGACCAACTGGTGCGACTGATGGTCGACCTGCCTGCCGACGATGCCGAGCTCGCGAAACTCGTCGAGGCCTGGAGCGATCCCCGCGCAGTGCGGGCGGATCTCGGCGTGTGATGCGTGGCTGATCACAAGGAAAAGAAGATCGTCGCCGCGCTCGAGCGCGAAGTGGCCGCCGAAGTCGGCCAGGAATTTCTTGCCGAGGGTCATTCGCCGCACTCGCCCGAAGCGCGTGCTGAGCGCGCCAAACGCGTCAAGCTGCGCGCGCGCGCGCAGGGCGTCATCGACCGCGGCAAGGAAACGCTCGGCCCCGGTACGCGCGCGTTCAAGATCCTGCGCCGCGTCGTCGTCGGGACCTACACCGACGGTTTCATCCACGCGGGCAATCTTGCCTATCTGGCGCTGATCGCGCTTTTTCCATTCTTCATCCTCGTCGCCGCGGCGCTCAGCGTACTCGGCGGCAGCCAAGGCGGCGAAACGGCGATCGAGGCGGTTTTTTCGCTGATGCCGCCGACCGTCGCAAAGGCGCTCGCGGGGCCGATCCGCGAGGTGATGAGTGCGCGCACGGGGATTTTCCTGTGGATCGGCGCGCTCGTCGCGCTGTGGACCGTCGGCAGCTTCATCGAGACGATGCGCGATATTCTTCGCCGCGCCTATGGCACGCATTTCAGCCGCGGTTTCTTCCACTATCGTCTGCTGTCGATCGGAATCATCACCGGTGCCGTCGTGCTGATGATCCTGTCGTTCAGCATGCAGGTCCTGATCGTCGGGATCGAACAGTTCATCACGCGTGTCCTTCCCGCAGCCTATCAGTCGGCGGGCACGGTCGCGATTTCGCGCGGCGTCTCGGGCGCGGGGCTGTTTTTGGCGATCTATCTGCTCTTCTATTCGCTGACCCCGTCGAAATACCGGCGCCTCAAGAATTGCCCGAAATGGCCGGGAGCGCTCTTCACGACGCTCTGGTGGATCGGCGTTACGCTGGCGCTGCCGCCCTTGCTCGCCAGCCTGTTCAGCTACGACGTGACCTACGGCAGCTTGGCCGGGGTGATGGTCGCGCTGTTCTTTTTCTACCTCGTCGGATTGGGTATGGTGGTCGGTGCCGAACTCAATGCAGCGTTGGTCGAGGTTGAGGATTTGGGCCATGACGCTATTGGGCGCATCGACGACGTAATTATCGACGACAAAAAGGCCGGAGAAGAAGAATGACGGGTCTGATGAAGGGCAAGCGCGGGCTGATCATGGGCCTTGCGAACGACAAGTCGCTCGCCTGGGGCATCGCGAAGGCGCTGCACGCGCACGGCGCGGAGTTGGCAATTTCGTACCAGGGCGACGTGATGCTGAAGCGCGTCAAGCCGCTCGCGGACGAGCTCGGCTGCGATTTCCTGATCGACTGCGACGTCGCCGACATGGACAATCTCGATGCCGCTTTCGCAACGCTGTCCGCGCGCTGGCCGACGATCGACTTCGTCGTGCATGCGATCGGTTACACCAACAAGGAAGCCCTCCGCGGCAAATACGCCGACGTCGGCCTCGACGACTTCCTGATGACGATGAACATCAGCGTGTACAGCTTCACCGCGGTCGCGCAGCGCGCAGCGGCGATGATGACGCCGTTCGATCCCGAAACTGGGACCGGCGGCGGCTCGCTGCTGACGCTGAGCTATTACGGCGCCGAAAAGGTGATCCCCCACTACAACGTCATGGGCGTCGCGAAATCGGCGCTGGAGACGAGCGTCAAATATCTCGCCAACGATTATGGTCCGCAGGGCGTGCGCGTGAACGCGATCTCGGCCGGTCCCATCAAGACGCTCGCCGCTTCGGGCATCGGCGACTTCCGCCTGATCCTCAAGTGGAACGAATTCAACGCTCCGCTGCGCCGCAACGTCACGATCGACGACGTCGGCGGCTCGGCGCTCTACCTGCTGAGCGACCTGTCGTCGGGGGTTACCGGCGAAACGCACCATGTCGACGCGGGCTATCATACCGTCGGCATGAAGCAGGAAGACGCCCCGGACATCGCACTTGCCTGACCGGCTCGTCATCCGCGCCGCGATGGCCGCGGATGGCGAAGCGATCGACAGCCTGATCCGATCTGCCTTCGCACGAACCGAATTCGGCTATCAGGGCGAGGCCGAGCTCGTGCGTATGATCGAAGACGATGGCGATGCCATGGTGTCGCTGGTTGCCGAGACCGACGGTGACATCGTGGGGCATGTGCTGTTCAGCCGGATGAACGTCGAAGCGGACGGCACGGCGCTGTCGGCCGCGGGCCTTGCGCCCGTGTCGCCGGCTTGCCAAGGGCAGCGGATCGGCGCCGCCTTGGTCCGGGCGGGCCTCGACGAGCTGCGCGGGCTGGGCGCGCAGATCAGTTTCGTCCTCGGTCATGAAGCCTATTATGCGCGCTTCGGTTATTCGGCGGCGCTCGCGGCGCGCTTCGCCTCGCCCTTTGCGGGGCCGCATTTCATGGCGATGACGCTGGACAGCGCCGCCGATTGGCCGCAAGGCGGCCGGGCGGATTACGCACCCGCTTTCGGCCGCTTGGGGTAGGGTCATGAGTTTCAACAGCTTCGGACGCGTTCTGCGATTCACCACCTGGGGCGAAAGCCACGGTCCGGCGCTCGGTGCCGTGGTCGACGGCTGTCCGCCACGCCTCTCGCTGTCCGAAGCCGACATCCAGCCCTTTCTCGACAAGCGCCGTCCGGGTCAGTCACGGCATACGACGCAGCGGCAGGAACCCGATCAGGTGCGTATCCTGTCTGGAACCTTCGAAGGCAGGACGACGGGCACGCCGATCAGCCTGATGATCGAGAACGTCGACCAGCGCTCGAAGGACTATGGCGAGATCGCGCAAGCCTATCGCCCCGGCCACGCCGATTACAGCTATGACGCGAAATACGGCATCCGCGACTATCGCGGCGGGGGCCGGTCGAGCGCGCGCGAGACCGCGGCGCGCGTCGCCGCGGGCGGCGTCGCGCGGCTGATCATTCCCGAGGTGCAGATCCACGCGTGGGTGGCAGAGATCGGCGGCGATGCGATCGATCCTGCGAACTTCGATCTCGAAGAAATTGATCGCAATCCCTTTTTCTGTCCCGATCCCGCTGCGGCGCAGCGCTGGGAAGGGCTGATGGACGCCGCGCGCAAGGCGGGCAGCTCCCTGGGGGCGGTGATCGAGTGTGCCGCCAGCGGCGTTACCGCCGGCTGGGGCGCGCCGATCTATGCCAAGCTCGACAGCGACCTTGCCGCGGCGATGATGGGAATCAACGCGGTGAAGGGCGTCGAGATCGGCGCGGGCTTTCATGCGGCGCGCCTGCGCGGCGAGGAGAATGCCGATCCGATGCGTCCGGCAAGCGACGGCAGCAACCGTCCCGATTTCCTGTCGAACAACGCCGGTGGTATCGCGGGCGGCATCTCGACCGGTCAGCCCGTCGTCGTGCGCGTCGCGTTCAAGCCGACCAGTTCGATCCTGACCCCGGTGCCGACGATCAACAAGGCGGGCGAGGCGGCCGACATCGTCACCAAGGGCCGTCACGATCCGTGCGTCGGCATCCGCGGCGCGCCGGTGGTCGAGGCGATGATGGCGCTCGTCCTCGCCGATCATAAATTGCTGCACAGGGCCCAGAACGGCTGAAGCAGACGCGGCATAGGCGATTGCCCGCTGACCATCAGGCTGTTACCCCCGCTCCATAACGACCCGCCGCGGCGGGACAGGGGAGTAATTTGATGGCGCATCGCCTGACTTTGTACATTCTGATCGGCATGATCCTCGGGGTCATCACCGGATATATCGTCCGGGTCTCCGTGCCCGCCGACAGCGAGGCTTTCACCTATTGGCTGAAGAGCTTTACGCTGCTCTCGACCATCTTTCTCAACCTGATCAAGCTGGTCGTCGCGCCCTTGATTCTGGGCACTCTCGTCGCGGGCATCGCGCATATGGGCGACAGCTCGGCGCTCGGCCGCATCGGCACCCGCGCGATCGCGTGGTTCATTCTCGCCAGCCTGATTTCGATCAGCCTCGGCCTGTTGATGGTCAATTTCTTCGAGCCGGGCGCGGGGCTGAACCTGACCGTGGGCGCACATTCGATCGCCGAGGTCGGCGAGGTCAAGAAACTCGACCTGTTCGAGTTCATCGAACATGTGTTTCCCAAGAACATCTTTGCGGCGATGGCGGAGAACAACGTCCTCCAGATCCTCGTTTTCTCGCTGTTCGCGGGCATCGGGCTCACCGCCATCGGCGAAAGGGGCAAGCCGCTGGTACGCGGTGCGGAGGCGCTTGCCGAGCTGATGCTCCAGATCACCGGTTATGTGATGCGCCTCGCGCCGATCGCGGTGTTCGGCGCGCTTGCGGGTGTGGTGGCCAAATACGGCCTCGGCATCCTCGGCACTTACGCCGAACTGGTGACCGAGTTCTACATGTCGCTCGTTCTGCTGTGGGTTCTGCTGCTCGGGATCGGTGCGATCTTCCTGCGCGGGCGCATCGTTCAACTGATCCGCTATGTCCGCGAACCACTGCTGATCGCCTTCTCGACCGCCTCGTCCGAAGCCGCGATGCCGAAGCTGTTCGAACAACTCGACCGTTTCGGCGTGCCACGGCGCATCTCGGGTTTCGTGCTGCCGCTAGGCTATAGCTTCAACCTCGACGGCTCGATGATGTACGCGAGCTTCGCGACGATCTTCATCGCGCAGGCCTATAACATCGAACTGTCGGTGACGCAGCAGATCCTGATCCTGCTGACGCTGATGGTGTCGTCGAAGGGCATCGCGGCGGTGCCGCGCGCCAGCCTGGTGGTCATTACCGCAACGCTCGCGATGTTCGATCTGCCCGTCGAGGGCGTCGCGCTCATCTTTGCGATCGACCAGTTCCTCGACATGGGCCGCACCGCGACGAACGTCGTCGGCAATGCCGTCGCGACGAGCGTCATTACCAAGTGGGAAGGCATGCTCGAAGAGCCCGAGCCTGCCGATATGGAGCGCCCGCATGCGCCGGCGCATACGTCGCATCACGGTGCGCGCGGGCTCGATCTTCAGGAAGACATGGTCGACGACAAGCGGACGCCGCCCGCCGACGCCTGATCGCGAGGATCAATCCTCGCGGGTGTGGTTCGGCCGGTCGACGCGCGGAGCGCGTCCGGTCGGTGCGGGACGCGGCTCGGGCGCGCTGCGCACCTGCGGGGGCGGCGCGCTGCGCACCACGGGCGTCGAGGGCGCCGCCTGCGGTGCCGGAGCAGGGCGATAACCGCCCGGCTGCCCGATCGGTGCCTGCCGCGGCGGGCGGCCGGCTTCGGGGTTGCGCGGGCCCCAGTTTCGCGGTGGGCGCTGCGCCGCCGGCGGGGTGCTGAACACCTCGCCAGGCTCGGTCACCGGCATGTTCCGTGGCGGACGTGGGCGGGCATAATTGCCGTCGCCGCGCGGCGGACGCCCCGCACCGGGACGACCCGGCCGGACGGGATCGGTGGCCGTTGGCGGAGCGCCGTTCCCGGTTCCCGGTGCTGGCGGGCGCGTGCCATGCGGACCGTCACCCGGCCGGCCGTTCCAGCCACCGGGGCGCCCCGGCCGGCCATCGCCATCGCCGCGGCCGGGACGGTTCCAGTTGCCGTCGCCGCGACCGCCATGATGCTTCCACCACGCGCGGCGCCCGCCCCAGTAATTCAGATACTGGCCGCGGAGCGGATAACGGTTGCTGTAGCTGTCGAAGAGCCACAGGCCGTAGCCGGGGTAGTAATAATTGTCGTACCAGCCGCCGCCATAGCCGATGTTGACGAAGCCGCTGCCATAGTCGGAGCCATCGTAGCAGTCATAGCCATAGCCGTCGTCATAGGCATAACCGTCATAGTCGTAATAGTCGGCGCCATACCGCGTCGCGCAGTCGCCGCCGGCATAGCTCGACCCATAGACGTCGCCATAATAGCAACCCCCGAGCGTCGTCGTCGCGAGCGCCGCGAGCGCGATGGAAAGAGGACGGCGGAGAGGCTTGCCCATGGCATTATCCTTTAGGGTCCAAACGGATGCGACCCGTTATCTTGCCGAGAGATTGCGCGAGTCGAGTTGAATTTGCGGTGAATGGAGTCCGATGCCGGGACAAGCCTTACTTGCATTGATGTCAGTAGTTCGATAGCCACGGGGCAGTCGCAACCACGGACGAGGTTTCTCCCAATGAACGCGCCTGCGAAAACCTGGTCGGAAGGCCGCTTCGGCGCCGACACCGCGCACTGGCTGCCGCGCAACCCCGATGCGGCGCTCGATCATATTCCGGGTGAGGACGGCTTTCCGGTCATCGGAAACACGCTGGAGCAACTGCGCGACTATCCATCGTTCACGCGGCGCATGGTCGCGAAATACGGCCGCGTATATCGCAACAACAGCTTCGGCGGGCGCAGCGTCGCACTCCACGGGCCCGAGGCCAACGAACTCGTCATGTTCGACCGTGACAAGATATTCTCGTCCGAACAGGGCTGGGGGCCGGTGCTCAACCTGCTCTTTCCGCGCGGCCTCATGCTGATGGATTTCGAAAAGCACCGCGCCGACCGCAAGGTCCTCTCGGTTGCGTTCAAGCCCGAGCCGATGCGGCATTATGCGGAGTCGCTGAACGAGGGTATTCGCGACCGCGTCCGGACATGGAGCGGCAAGCGCTTCGCCTTTTATCCGGCGATCAAGGAATTGACGCTCGACCTTGCCGCGACGAGCTTTCTCGGCATCCCTTGGGGACCCTAAGCCGACAAGGTCAACAAGGCGTTCGTCGACATGGTGCAGGCGTCGATCGGTGTCGTGCGCCGTCCGCTGCCCTTTACCGCGATGGGCCGCGGCGCGAAGGGGCGCGCCTATCTGGTCGATTATTTCGGCAAGATGGTGCCCGCGCGGCGCGAGGGCGCCGGCGAGGACATCTTCAGCCAGATTTGCCGCGCCAAGGATGACGAGGGCAATTATCTGAGCGCCGATGCGATCGTCGATCATATGAATTTTCTGATGATGGCGGCGCACGATACGATCACCAGTTCGGTCACGACGATGGTGTGGATGCTCGCCAAGCACCCCGAATGGCAGGACAGGCTGCGCGAGGAGATGCTGAGCGTCGCTCCCGCGGGCGAGGGTGTCGGACACAACGGGCTCGGCGAGCTCGAAATGACCGAGTGGGCGTTCAAGGAATCGCTCCGGCTCGTGCCCCCGGTCCCCAGCTTCCCGCGCCGCGCGCTCAAGGATTTCGAATATGCGGGCTACCGCATCCCGGCGGGTACCAGCGTGGGCGTGAGCCCGGCGTTCACGCACATGATGGCGGAACATTGGCCCGAGCCCGAAAAGTTCGATCCGATGCGCTTCGCGCCCGATCAGGCGCGTGAGCGGCACAAATATGCGTGGGTTCCGTTCGGTGGCGGCGCCCATATGTGCCTGGGGCTGCATTTTGCGTACATGCAGGCGAAGATCTTCTTCCACCATGTGGTGACGACGCATCGTATCACGGTGCGCGAGGGCTATGTCCCCGAATGGCAGATTTTGCCCATTCCGCGCCCCAAGGATGGGCTGATCGTCGGCTTCGAGCCGCTCTGAGCTTGCCCGACGGCGCCCCGCGCGCCATCTGGAGCGCGTGACGAGTCTTCGCCCTTATCTCCTGTGGTTCGCCATCGCCGTGGTGCTGGCGATCGGCGCGATCCGCGTGATGCAGTGGGTGCGCGAGCATCCGCAGCATTTCCCCGGCGCCCGGTTCGAATTCGAGCATCCGCAGGGCTGGGCGACGCATCGCAAACTGTCGGGTTTCGTCGAAGACGACAGCGCGTGTTTCGCAGCGTTCGACCGCGCGAGGGCCGGCTACGAGCGCCGACCGGTCGTCGGTACCGGGCAATGCCGCGCCAGCCAGCGGATGGTGCTGACGGGAAACCGTTTCGTGCCCACGATGCGCCCCGCGAACGCTGCGCCCGGGTGTGCCGTGACCGCGGCGATGGCACTTTGGACGCGCGACGTCGTACAACCCGCGGCGCAGCGATATTTCGGGCAACGGGTCGTCGAGCTGGAAAATCTCGGCAGCTACAATTGCCGCAAGATTGCGGGGCAACAGGCGCTGAGCGAGCATTCGACCGCCAACGCGATCGACATATCGGCTTTCGTCCTCGCCGACGGGACGCGCATCACGCTGATCAACGACTGGAAACCGGGCGACAAGCGCAGCGAATTCCTGCACGCGGTCCGTGACGGGTCGTGCGATCTGTTCTCGACCGTCCTGTCACCCGATCACAACGCGGCGCATGCCAACCATTTCCATCTCGACATGGCGGTGCGAACGGCGGGTTGGTCGGTCTGTCGCTAGCTAGACGGTAAAGCTCTCGCCGCAGCCGCAGGCACCCTTGGCGTTCGGGTTCTCGAACACGAAGCCCGCGGCGAAATCGTCTTCGACCCAGTCCATCGTGCTGCCGATCAGGTACAGCACCGACGCACCGTCGATGTAGAAGGTGCCGCCGGGGGTCTCGATCTTCTCGTCGAACTTCTGCTCTTCGGTCACATAATCGACCGAATAGGCGAGCCCCGAACAGCCGCGGCGCGGGGTCGACAGCTTGACGCCGATCGCACCCTCGGGCGCCGATGCCATCAGCCGCGCGACACGTTCCTCGGCATTCGCGGTCAGCGTGACGGCTGCCGGGCGCGCACGGGTTTTCGTTTCGGTCATCACAGCATTCCCAGTTCGAGGCGGGCTTCGTCGCTCATATTCTGCGGACTCCACGGCGGATCCCAGACCAGATTGACCTCGGCGTCGCCGACCCCCGGTACCGCACCGACGCGCAGTTCGACCTCGGCGGGCATCGATTCCGCGACGGGGCAATGCGGCGTCGTCAGCGTCATCGTGACCATCACGTGCCCCTCGTCGATCTCGACATTGTAGATAAGGCCAAGGTCATAGATGTTCACCGGGATTTCGGGGTCATAGATGTCCTTGAGCGCGCCCACCACCGCCTCGTACAAGTCGCCGCCTACCGCGCCGGGTTCGACCGCGGCAGGTTTCGCCGCGAGAAATCCCTCCAGATAATCGCGCTTGCGCTCGAGCTTCTCGGACGCCGTCTCGACATCTTCGACGCGCGCCTTCGGCGGCGCATCGACGCTTTCCACTTCCTCGACCTTGATCATACGGTCCTCGCTCATCCGAAAATCCTCTCGACGCGGGCGAGGCCGTCGATCAGCGCCGCCACGTCGTCGTCATTGCTGTAAACGCCAAAACTTGCGCGCGCGGTCGCGGGCACACCCAGATGCTCCATCAGCGGCTGCGCACAATGGTGCCCGGCGCGGATCGCGACCCCGCTTTCGTCCAAGATAGTGCCGATGTCGTGCGGATGAACCCCCGCCATCGCAAAACTCACGATTCCGGCACTGTTTTCAGGGCCGAACAAGGTAATGCTGTTCTTGCGCGCGAGCGCCTCGCGCAGCGTGCCGACCAGCGCGCATTCATGCGCATGGATCGCGTCGATCCCGATGCGCTCGACATAATCGACCGCCGCTGCCAACCCGATGGCTTCGACAATCGCCGGCGTGCCCGCCTCGAAGCGCGTAGGGGCGGGGGCATAGGTCGTCTTCGCAAAGGTCACGCGGTCGATCATCGACCCGCCCCCTTGCCATGGCGGGAGAGTGCCCAGCTTGTCGCTCCACAGCACGCCGATGCCGGTGGGGCCGTAGAGCTTGTGCCCCGAGAACACATAATAGTCGCAGCCGAGAGCCGCGACATCGACGGGCAGGCGCGGCACCGCCTGACAGCCGTCGATCAGCAGTTCGGCGCCGACGCGGTGCGCGAGTTCCGCCGCGCGCGCGACGTCGAGCGGGCTGCCGAGCACGTTCGAGACATGCGCAAAGGCGACCATCGTGTGATCGGTGGTGAGCAGCTTTTCGGCGGCGTCGAGGTCGATGCAGCCATCGGCAGTCAGCGGGCACACGTCGACCTGCCAGCCCGCAAGCTGCCACGGCACGATATTGCTGTGATGTTCTAGCGTCGACAGCAGCACGCGGCCCTTCTTCGGGTGCGAGTAGGCAACCAGATTGATCGCCTCGGTCGCGCCGCGCACAAACGCGATCTCGTGTTCGTGCGCGCCGATAAACGCCGCGATCCGCCGCCGCGCCGCCTCATAGGCGAGCGTCATGTCGGCCGAGCGCGCATAGACGCCGCGGTGGACGGTCGCATAGTCGCGGCCCATCGCATTCACCGTCGCGTCGATCACCGCGTGCGGCTTCTGCGCGGTCGCGGCGGTGTCGAGATAGTGCCAGCCGGGCGTCAGGCCGGGGAACTGACCCCGGATTCCGTTCGTGTCGAGCGAAGTCGAGACACTCCGATGGCGTGCGTCGCCGATGGGCATCTCGACTTCGCTCGATGCGAACGGGGAAGGGAGGTTGGTCACACCAGCTCTCCCAGCTTCGCGAGCGCAAGCGCCTGCAGCTTTTCCTCATCCTCGGCACCGTCGAAGACGCCGGCGACGAAGGCCTGCAGCAGGATCTTCTTCGCATCGGCGGGCGGCAGCCCGCGCGACTGCAGGTAATAGAGGCTCATCGCGTCGAGTTCGCCGATCGCGCAGCCGTGCGCGCATTTGACGTCGTCGGCGAAGATTTCGAGCTCGGGCTTGGCGTTGGCGGTCGCGCTGCGGTCGAGCAGCATCGCCTTCACATCCTGCTCGCTGTCGGTCTGCTGCGCATCGCGCGCGACCGCGACCTTGCCGAGGTAGGTGCCGGTCGCGGTGCCGCCGAGCACAGAACGTACCATCTGGCGCGACGTCGCGCCGGGTTCGGCGTGGGTGACAGTGGTGACGATCTCCAGATTCTGCTCACCGCCGCCGATCTGCGCCGCACCGAGATGGAAGTCGGCACCTTCGTGGAGCGTCACCGCGAGTTCGATACGGCCATAGGCACCGCCGATGTTGAGGATATGCAGCGACGCGGTGGCGCCCTTGCCGATGCTCATCTCGATCTGCTGGATCGCGCCTTCGTCCTGAACGATCGCGCGCTTGAAGTCGCCGCCGGCAGGCACGACGATGCTCTCGGGCACGGGCAGCGGCCACGCCGCGGTCACCGCGGCGATGTCGCTATAGCGCCACGCTTCGTCGCGCCGCGAGGGAAGGGCGCTCACGCTCAAGCCGCGATCTCCGCATAGCCTTCGCGTTCGAGTTCGAGCGCGAGTTCGGGCCCGCCCGATTTCACGATCCGCCCGCCCGCAAGGACGTGGACGAAATCGGGCTGCACATAATCGAGCAGCCGCTGGTAATGGGTGATCAGCAGCACGGCTTTGTCGGGGCGCCGCATGATCGCGTTGATCCCGTCGCCGACGATGCGCAGCGCGTCGATGTCGAGGCCCGAGTCGGTTTCGTCGAGGATCGCGAGCTTGGGATCCAGGATACCCATCTGCACCATCTCGTTGCGTTTCTTCTCGCCGCCCGAAAAGCCGACGTTCACCGGGCGCTTGAGCATGTCCATATCGAGCTTGAGCAGTCCCGCCTTCTCGCGCGCCACTTTCAGGAAATCGCCGCCCGACAGCGGCTCTTCGCCGCGCGCCTTGCGCTGGGCGTTGAGGCTTTCGCGCAGGAACTGGACGTTCGACACGCCGGGGATTTCGACCGGATACTGGAAACCGAGGAACAGCCCCGCCGCGGCCCGCTCGTGCGGGTCCATCTCGAGCAGATCCTGCCCGTCGAACGTCGCCGACCCGTCGGTGACTTCATAACCGGGCCGCCCGCCGAGGACGTAGGAGAGTGTCGACTTGCCCGCGCCGTTGGGGCCCATGATCGCGTGGATCTCGCCCGCATTGATGCTGAGCGACAGACCCTTCAGGATCGGCTTGTCGGCGACGGTCGCGTGAAGATTTTCAATTTTGAGCATGTCGGGCTTCCAGGCAGAATCGGACGGGCCGCCGGCGCACGAGGCGAGCGGCGGCGGATTGCGGCACAACGCACTGCGTTGCGACCGGCGAGGAAAGATGTCGGAAGGACCCGCCTAGCTCGGCGGGCCGGGCGTCCGCTACTCGGCGGCGAAGATTTCCGCCAGTTCCGAGTTGGCGACGTCGTCTACGCTGATCACGCTGGTGTTCTGCAGATGCTGCAGCCGCCGGATCAGCATGGTGACCGCGTGATGCGGGATCATGATCACATCGTCTCGATCGCCGCGCTCGGTCCGCTTCTGCTGCCGAATGACGACGCCCTGCTGTGTCGGATAGGCGGCGACCGCCTGTACCGGATGAACCACCAGATCGGCTTCCGACCAGTTGAATTCCAGACCCCGTGCCATTGCGATGCCTCCAGACCGAATCGGACCGAAGACGACAATATGGCAATGGCGTGATTTGCCATGTCCCCGGATGCGGACTGCCCGAAATTATAGTTAATTTTTCTCCGGCGATGGCTTCGTCGCGATCATATATGCTGTGGAGTGTCTCAATTTGGGGCATCGCGTCCCTCCACGATCCTGTCGATCCACTGAAAAAAGGCATCGATGCAGAATAGCGCAACGAAGAATATCCCCGCGAAGAATGCCAAGGGAATGATCGACGCGGCAAGAATGACGGGCGTGAGGGCCGAAAAAATCGCGGGCGTATCGAGGAAGGTGATCACGAGCAACGCGATCGCATAATATTTGAAGCCTTTCCGGAACGCCGGTTTCCATTTGACCAGCAACGCAGCCACCGCGATCGCGCCGACTATAAGGACGATCGATCGAAACTGCTCTGCAATGGCATAGGACAACAGCGTCGTCATCCGACGCTTCCCTCAAGACTGATCCCGAGCAGCTTCTGGGCCTCGACCGCAAACTCCATCGGCAGTTGCTGCAGCACTTCCTTGGCGAAGCCGTTGACGATCAACGCCACCGCTTCTTCCTGCGAAAGCCCGCGCTGCATCGCGTAGAACAGCTGGTCGTCGCTGATCTTGCTCGTCGTCGCTTCATGCTCGACGGTCGCGCTCGGGTTGCGGACTTCGATATATGGCACCGTGTGCGCGCCGCATGTGCTCCCCAAAAGCAGGCTGTCGCACTGGGTGAAGTTGCGCACGCCCTCGGCATTCGGCGCGACGCGGACGATCCCGCGATAGGTGTTGTTCGACTTGCCCGCGCTGATCCCCTTGCTGACGATCGTCGAGCGCGTGCGCCTGCCATTGTGGATCATCTTGGTGCCGGTGTCGGCCTGCTGGTAATTGTTCGTGACCGCGACCGAATAGAATTCGCCGACGCTGTCGTCGCCGTTGAGGACGCAGCTCGGATATTTCCAGGTGATCGCGCTGCCGGTCTCGACCTGCGTCCACGACACCTTGCTGCGCTTGCCTTGGCAGAGCGCGCGCTTGGTCACGAAATTATAGATGCCGCCCTGGCCCTCGGCGTTGCCGGGGTACCAGTTCTGGACGGTCGAATATTTGATCTCGGCATCGTCGAGCGCGACCAGTTCGACCACTGCGGCGTGAAGCTGGTTCTCGTCGCGCATCGGCGCGGTGCAGCCTTCGAGGTAGCTGACGTACGCGCCCTTGTCGGCGACGATCAGCGTCCGCTCGAACTGACCCGTATTCTCGGCGTTGATGCGGAAATAGGTCGAAAGCTCCATCGGGCAGCGCACACCCTCGGGCACATAGACGAACGTTCCGTCCGAAAAGACCGCGCAGTTCAAGGTCGCGAAATAATTGTCGTGCATCGGCACGACCTTGCCGAGCCACTTCTTCACCAGCTCGGGATATTCGCGGATCGCCTCGGAGATCGAGAGGAAGATCACGCCGGCGCGTTTCAGCTCTTCGCGGAAAGTCGTTGCGACGCTGACACTGTCGAACACCGCGTCGACCGCGACCTTGCGCGCGCCCTCGACGCCCGCGAGCACCTTCTGCTCCTCGATCGGGATGCCGAGCTTCTTGTAGACCTCGAGGATTTCGGGATCGACCTCGTCGAGGCTGCTCAGCTTCGGCTTCGCCTTGGGCGCCGCATAATAATAAGCGTCTTGGTAGTCGATCGGCGGCACGTTGAGCTTCGCCCAGTCGGGGGTCTCCATGGTCTGCCAGTGGCGGAACGCCTTCAGCCGCCAGTCGAGCATCCATTCGGGCTCGTTCTTCTTGGCCGAGATGAAGCGGACCGTATCCTCGGTCAGCCCTTTGGGCGCGAAGTCGGTCTCGATGGCCGAGGACCAGCCATGCTCATAATCGGCGACCTTCGCCGCAGCGTCGTGCGCGGCCTGGTCCTTGATTTTCACTTCATCCATTTCAAAAACCCGTTTGTGCTGAGCTCGTCGAAGCACCGTTATTTTCTGTGCCGCCGCGAAGAAGGAAAGACGGCCCTTCGACAAGCTCAGGGCGAACGGCTTTGGGAAGTCCGCTCAAGCTTGCCAGAGTGATCTCCGCGAGCGCGCCGCGCACTGCGCCGTTCACGACGCCCCAGTGCGGCTGCACCTTGCAGCTTCCTTCGAGCGAGCAGTCGTGCCGGCCTTCGGACACGCAGGAGGTGAGCGCGATCGGCCCTTCGACCGCTTCGATGATGTCGGCGACGTTGATCGCGGCGGCGGGGCGGGCGAGGCGGATACCGCCGCCGCTGCCGCGCGAGGCGACCAGCAGTCCGGCGCGGGCAAGACTGCTCACGAGTTTCTGCGCAGTCGGACCGGGAATGCCCGTCTGCTCGGCAAGCATGCCGGCGCTGAGCGCAACCGAACCGCACTGGCGCGCAGCAGCGCTCATCAGCACGACGGCATAATCGGCAAGGTTCGACAGGCGCACGTTTCTTCCCGCTGGAATTGCGAACGATTCTTAACTGGAGCGATTTACTCCACTTATATAGGTCAGGGGTTCGCGGCGCGCAAGCAAAGCCCGATTTCGGCTACCCAAGAAAATGCATCGGGCAAAAAAAAGCACCCGCTCGGCGGATGCCAAACGGGTGCCAAGATGAAGGTCTCTATCCTCGTCAGAGGAAGAGCTCTTCTGGGTCGCAGGGACGGATTATGCTTCGCTACCGATTCGCGATTGTACGAAAACGCCAAATCGTCGGCGATTGCCCGGCAGGCGTGGTTAATTCTGTCCCATATTGGGTCAGGTATCTGAAACGAGGGGACTAACCTTGCCTGCAAGCTGTTTCCGCCCCTTGGTCGTCGCAGCGGTGTAGAGCGTCGGTTTGGTGAGTTGCCCGGGCGTCGCGCCGGCAAAGCGCTTGATCTCGCGGATCAGGTGCGACTGGTCGTAAAAGGCGTCTCCAAGCAACGCATCGTCGAGCGTCTCGCCGCGTGCCAGCGCCGAGGCCGCGCGCACCGCCCGATATTTGCGCGCCAGCATCCGGGGCGACAGCCCGTAATAATGTTTTGTCATCCGCTCGACCGACCGGATCGACATTCCCGTCGCATCGACCAGGTCCGGAACCTGCGGGTTCGGCGTTTCGGTGAGCCACTGATCGACCGTGCGCGTGAACCACACCGGCGCGGGCTCGTTCTTTTTCAGGATTTCGCGGACAAAATTGTTGCCGATCACCAGCCGTGCCGCCGTGTCCTCCGCGGCGACGAGCGCGTCGATCACCTCGTCGATCCAGTCGCCGTAAAGCTCTGCGGCGTCCATCGCGCGGTCGGTCAGCTTGTCGGCGTGCTCGCCCATCAGCGTCGCCCAACCTGCGGGCATCATCCCGAAGCCATAGATGCGCAGCGGCCCGCGGCCGATCGCGCGGACGCTGCCGCTCGTCGGGCCGATGATCGTCGCGCGCTTCGCCGGGAAGCTGTAGCCATCGGGGAAGACATATTCGCCCTCGGCGCGCGTCATGATGCGAAATTGCGGCCGGTCGGCGCGTTCGACTTCGTCGAACAAGGGCATGTCGATGCGGACGAAATAGAAACTCGACACCATTTCCGCCAGATCGGGGTCTGGCAGAAAATACTGCAGCTCGAACGGCGTGTCGCCGTCGACGCCCTGTGGCGAAGTGGTTTCCGACATGACGAGACCGACCCTGGGCAGCTTTGTTGCTACCTTTCTCTATCGACTATAATTTTATATTTGTTCCGGGGCGTCAACCCGCAATTCCTTATCCGGTTCCCTTTTCGCTGGCGATCCATGCGTCGACCCGCCGTTCGAGAATGTCGAGCGGCACGGGTCCCGATTGCAGGACGGCGTCGTGGAAGCCGCGATAGTCGAAGCGGTCGCCGAGCTCTTTCTGCGCGCGCGCGCGAAGCTCCATGATCTTGAGCTTGCCGATCATATAGGCCGTCGCCTGACCCGGATAGACGACATAGCGTTCGATCGCCTTTTCGATGTCGCCCTGGGGATTCGGCGTGTTGTCCTTGAGATATTGGATCGCCTGCGCGCGGCTCCAGCGCTTGTCGTGGATGCCGGTGTCGACGACGAGGCGGCATGCGCGCCAGAGCTCCATGCCGAGCCGCCCGAAATCGCTATAGGGATCGGTGTAGAAGCCCATGTCCTTCGCAAGCTCCTCCGAATAGAGGCCCCACCCCTCGGTATAGGCGGTGAAGCCGCCGAAGCGGCGGAACGGCGGCAGGCCGGTCAGTTCGGTCTGAACCGCGCGCTGGAGATGATGCCCCGGAACGCCCTCGTGATAGGCGAGGGCCTCGAGCTCGGTCTTCGACATGTCGCGAAGGTCATAGAGGTTCACATAATAGGTGCCCGGCCGCGACCCGTCGGGCGACGGCGATTGGTAAAAGGCCTTGCCCGCCGATTTCTCACGGAACGCCTCGACCGCCTTCACCTGCAGCGGGGCTTTGGGGAGCGTGTTGAAGAAGGCGGGAAGCCGCGCCTCCATCGCCTTCACCTTCGCTGCGACCTCGGCCAGATATGCCTCGCGTGTCGTGAAATAATATTGGGGGCTCGTCCGCAGATGTTCGAAGAATTGGGGTAGCGTGCCTTTGAAGCCGACCTGCTTCATGATCTGCTTCATCTCGCCATGGATGCGCACGACCTCGGCGAGCCCGAGGTCGTGGATTTGCGCCGCGGTCATGTCCGTGGTCGTATAATTGGCGAGCAGTGCTTCGTAATAGGCTTTGCCCTCGGGCATGCGCCACACGCCGTCCTGCGTCGGCGCCGCGACCTGCTGGCGTTTCATTTCGGTCTGCAGCCGCGCATAGGCGGGGCCGGCGCTCGTCGCCCAAGCGGCCTTTGCGGCGTCGATCAGGCGCACCTTCTCAGCGGCTTCGATCTCCAGCTTCCCGACCTTGGCGGTAATATCCTCGATCACGGCATTGTCGGGTTTAACGAGGTTGCCGATGTCCGAAATGACGTAGGCATACACCCATTTCGGTGGGCCATAGCCCTTGGCGGCCCGCTCGGCCGACTGTGCCGACAGCGTGTCGAGCAACGGGCCGAGCCCGCGAATGCGCTCGATATAGGCTTCGGCTTCGGCGACATTGGCGACGCGGTGGATGTTGATCAGGAATGCCGGCAACTGGCTCTGCTCGCCATTCATCTGGTCGAAGATATATTCGTGGTCGCGATAGGCGAAGAGCCGGTCGGCACGCTCGGCTTGCGCGTTGAACAGCTCGAACGAAAGCGCGTCGTCCTCCGGCAGCGTCTTGGGGTCGAAGCTGCCGCGCATCGCCGCGGCGCTCGCCTGCTGCAGCTTGTGGCTCGCGACCTCGGCTTCGTCGCTGACGTCGTTCCACTTGCCGTAATCGGCGTCGCGGATACCGCGATACGCCTTGCCCTGCGGGCTCAGCGACAATTGCGCGGCGTCATACTTGTCGAAAAATTGCGCGAGCGTCGCGCCGGCGGGAGCGGGCGGCGGGGCTTCTGCGGCCGCAGTTGCGGGAGCTTCGGTGACGGCGGCGGGCGTGCAAGCGGCTGCCGTCACGAGGATCAGCGCGGTGGACAGGCGGGCGGCAAGGCGAAGCTGCGACACTTTTATCTCCCTGTTTTTTGGATGAGGGCGGGCTTGCCATAGCGCCCCCGCGCGCGCAATGGCGGGCCATGTCGCTCTTCGCTTCCGCCGCCGATGCCGCCTATGCGCTCGTTCGTCCGCTCGTCCATGCGACCGATGGCGAGGCTGCGCACAATCTGACACTGAACGCGCTCCAGCCGCTGCCGCGCGCACGCCATGCCCTGACCAGCCGGGCGCTGGCGACCGAACTCGCAGGATTGCATTTTCCCAATCCCGTAGGTCTCGCGCCGGGGTTCGACAAGGATGCGCGCGTCGCACATGCGATGCCGCATTTCGGCTTCGGCTTCGTCGAGGTCGGTACGCTGACGCCGCGGCCGCAAGAGGGAAATCCGCGCCCGCGCCTGTTCCGGCTGGTCGAGGATCGTGCGGTGATCAACCGTATGGGTTTCAACAACGGCGGGCAGGAAAGGGCGGCCGAACGGATCGCATGTCTGCGCCGCTATGGCTTGCCGGTACCGCTCGGCATCAACATCGGCGCGAACAAGGACAGCGCGGACCGCATCGCCGATTATGCGAAGGGCACGGCGGCGATGGCGCCGCTCGCCGATTATCTGACGGTGAATATCAGCTCGCCCAATACTCCCGGTCTCCGTGCCCTGCAGGACAAGGGCTCGCTAGAGGCGCTGCTCGACGGCGTCGCCGCCGTGCAGCCCATGGGTGCGCACAAGCCCGTCTTCCTGAAGGTCGCGCCCGATCTCCAACCCGCGGACATTGACGACATCGTTGCGGTCGCGTTCGACAAAGGGCTCGCCGCCGTGATCGTCTCGAACACCACGATCGCCCGGCCGGTGCTTGCCTCGCGCCATGCCGGCGAAGCGGGCGGTCTCTCGGGCGCGCCGCTTGCGGACCTTGCGCTTCAGCGCGTCAAGGATTTCCGGACCGCCAGCGGCGGCAAGCTGCCGCTCGTCGCCGCTGGCGGCATCGCGTCGGCGGTGCAGGCCTGGGCACGCATCCGCGCCGGCGCCAGCCTGATCCAGATCTATTCGGCGATGGTCTATGAAGGTCCCGGCCTCGCCGCGCGCATCGCGCACGGCCTCGAAACGCTCGCTGCCCGCGATGGCTTTGCAAGCATCGCCGATGCGGTCGGGGCAGGGGACTGACCCCATCGGGGTTGCGCTGAGTTGAGGGCCGCGCCAATGTCGCGCGCATGATCAAACGACTCCTCGCTGCCGCCAGCCTTTCCCTCGTCATCATCCCATCGCTCGCCCTGGCGCAGGGCGTCACCTCGTCCGCCGATCCGCGCGCGACCGAGGCGGGGCGCCAGATCCTGCACGAAGGCGGCACCGCGGCCGACGCGGCGATCGCGATGGTCGCGGTGCTGACGCTCGTCGAACCGCAGTCGAGCGGGATCGGCGGCGGCGGCTTCATGGTCTATCACAACGCCAAGGACGGCAGCATCGCAACGATCGACGGTCGCGAAAAGGCGCCTGCGGCGGCGAAGCCCGAACGGTTCCTCGGCGCTGACGGCAAGCCGCGCGGTTATATGGACGTCATCCCCGGCGGCTTGTCGGTCGGCGTCCCGGGCAATGTCCGCCTGATGGAAATGGCGCACAGGAAGTGGGGCAAGCTCGAATGGAAGGCATTGTTCCAGCCCGCGATCAAGCTTGCCGAAGAGGGCTATCAGGTTACCCCCGTGCTCAACCAATGGCTCGTCCAGTTCGAGCCGATGTGGAAGGATTTTCCCGACGCGCGGGCGATCTATTATGTGAACGGCAAACCCGCGCCGGTCGGCACGGTCATCAAGAACCCGGCCTATGCCGCAATCCTGCGCGACATCGCGGCGCGCGGTCCCTCGGCCTTCTATTCGGGCGCCAACGCGAAGGCGATCAGCGATGCGGTCGCGAAGGCGCCGCGCAATCCCACGCAGCTCACCGTGAAGGATATCGCCGCCTATCAGGCAAAGGAACGCCCCGCGATCTGCACCACCTATCGCATCTACAAGGTCTGCGGCATGGGGCCGCCGTCGTCGGGCGCCACGACCGTCTTCGGCATTCTCGGGATGCTCGAAACCTATGACATGAAGGCGATGGGCAAGGACAACCCGATGAGCTGGCACCTCCTCGCCGAGGCGATGCAGCTCGCTTACGCCGATCGCAGCGCCTATCTCGGCGACGCCGATTTCGTCGACGTTCCCGTCAAGGGTCTGCTCGACAAGGCCTATCTCGCCGAACGCCGCCAGCTGATTTCGCCCTTCGGTGCGGCGGGCCATTACGAGCCCGGCACGCCCCCGGGGGCCAAGCCGCGCGCCGAAGCGCCGCCGGTGAAGGAACAGGGGACGACGCATTTCGTCACGGTCGACAAGGATGGCAACGTCGTCTCGATGACCTCGACCGTCGAAAGCATCTTCGGCAGCCAGTTGATGGCGAACGGCTATTTCCTCAACAACGAGCTTACCGATTTCGACCTCGACCCGGTGAAGGACGGCGCGCCGACACAGAACCGCGTACAGGCGGGCAAGCGCCCGCTGTCCTCGATGTCGCCGACGATCGTCTATGGGCCCGACGGCAAGGTCGTGCTCGCGGTGGGTTCGGCGGGCGGCAAGCGGATCATCATGCATGTGACCAAGACGCTGATCGGCGTGCTCGACTGGGGACTCGATGCCAAGTCGGCGATGGAACTGCCGAACCTCTTCTTCGGGCAGCAGGGCGTGTTGATCGAAAACAACGCTGCGGGACAGGCGATCGCCGCGAAGATGAAACCCTTTGGCTACAGCTTCGTCGTGACCGATCTCGGTTCAAAACTCAACGCCGTCCAGCGCGTCGGCGACGGATGGCAGGGTGCCGCCGATCCGCGCGGTCCCGGCACCTCGTCGGTCGACGGCGCGCCGGCGCAAAACTGATAAGAAACAGACGGACAACGACACTCCCTGGAGAGAGGCAGAATGAAGCTCGTAAATCCCCATCTCGACCACTTTCCGAGTCTGGTCGCGATGTTCTTCGACCGCGCGGGACGAGGCGGCGAAGATCCGTTTTTGTGGCGCAAGGCCGACCGGGCCTGGCAGCCGCTCAGCTGGCGGCAGGTCGCGAACCAGGTGTCGGCGCTGGCGCATGGCTTGCGCGACCTGGGCCTCAAGCCGGGCGACCGCATAGTCCTCGTCAGCGAGAACCGGCCCGAATTCTGCATCGCCGATCTCGGCATCATGGCCGCGGGCTGCATCACCGTGCCGACCTATACGACCAACACCGAACGCGATCACCAGCATATTCTCGACAACAGCGGGGCAAGTGCGGTGATCGTGTCGACCGCGAAGCTCGCGCGCACATTGATGCCTGCGGTGCTGCGCTCGAACGTCAAGCTCGTCATCACGATGGAGAGCATGCGCGTCGGGCAGCAAGGGGATGTCCAGGTGCTCGACTGGGATCCGCTCGTCACCGGCGGCGAGGCGCACCGCGCCGACGCCGAAGCGCGTGGACAAGCGATGACGCGCGAAGACACCGCCTGCCTCATCTATACCAGCGGCACGGGCGGCGCACCGCGCGGCGTGATGCAGCATCATGGCGCGATCCTGCACAATGCGGCGGGCGCGGCCGAAGTGCTCGTCAATGATTTCGGGATCGGCGACGAAGAGGCCTTTCTCTCCTTCCTTCCACTCAGCCACGCCTATGAACATTCGGGGGGGCAGTTCCTCCCGATCATGGTCGGCGCGCAAATCTATTACAGCGAGGGTCTCGAAAAGCTCGTCTCGAACATCGAAGAGACGAAGCCGACGATCATGGTCGTCGTTCCGCGCCTGTTCGAAGTCATTCGCGCCCGGATGATCAAGTCGGTCGAAAAGCAGGGCAAGCTCGCGAACTGGATGCTGCGCCAGGCGCTGCGGGTGGGCGAGAAGGATTATGAGCGGCGTATGGGCGTACTCGACCGCCCCGTCGACCTGGTGCTCGACAAATTGTTCCGGCCCAAGATCGGCCAGCGCTTCGGCGGCCGCATGAAGGCGCTCGTCTCGGGCGGGGCGCCGCTCAATCCCGAGATCGGCGTCTTCTTCCATTCGATCGGGCTGACGTTGCTGCAGGGCTATGGCCAGACCGAGGCCGGACCCGTCATCAGCTGCAACCGCCCCAGCGCGGGCATCAAGATGGACACCGTCGGTCCGCCGCTGATGAACACCGAGGTGAAGATCGCCGACGACGGCGAAATTCTGGTGCGCGGCGAACTGGTGATGAAGGGCTATTGGCGCAACAAGCCCGAGACCGAGCGCGTCCTCATCCTCGATCCTGCCGAGCCCGACAAGGGGCCATGGCTGCACACGGGCGATATCGGCCATATCGACGAGAAGGGCCGCATCGTCATCACCGACCGCAAGAAGGATCTGATCGTCAACGACAAGGGCGACAATGTTTCACCGCAGCGAGTCGAAGGGATGCTGACGCTCCAGCCCGAAATCCTGCAGGCGATGGTCTATGGCGACAAGCGCCCGCATCTGGTCGGCATCATCGTTCCCGACCCCGAGTGGATGGCCGAATGGGCGGAGACCGAAGGGCTGCCGAAGGACCTCGAGCGGCTCCGCGAGCATGAACGGTTCCGCGCGGCGGTGCGCGCTGCGGTCGACCGCGTCAACGAGCAGCTGTCGGTGATCGAGAAGGTACGCAAATTCGATTTCGCGACAGAGCCGTTCACGATCGAAAACGAACAGATGACCCCGTCGATGAAGATCCGTCGCCACATCCTGCGCCAGGTCTACGAAGACAAGATCGCCGCGCTCTATCGCGGCTGATCCGTCGGTCGCGTTAGCGCTCGCCCGTCGTCTTTCGGCCGAAACTCCGGCCGCGGAGCGTTTCTATCTGAATCTGGCGGGGCGTGACCTCGGGGGTGCCGGCCCGGTTGAACCGGGGATCGGTTCGGCGCATCAATTGGATTGCCAGATAGGTGAAATGGGTCAGCCAGAGCAGCCCCGGCCAGATGACGAAGCTTCGCGCGGCCAGCATCGCTTCATATGATTGGCCGAAATCCCAACTCGCGAACAGCGCGGTGCCGAGCGACCACAGGCTGAGCAGGCAGTTGACGAGCGCGTGTGCACCCGACCGGCCTACGTCGTGCAGGCGCCGCACCATCGCCGACAGCAAGGCCAGCAGGAATATCTGCCGGATCAACGCGAACATCCCTTGCACCTCGTAGAGGTTCAGAAACATATGCTCCTCGTCGCTGGGCGCGACGCGGGCGAGAAAGGCGGCGCGATCGGCGGTGCCCAGTTCGCGATACAAGTCGAGCGCGGGCGCGGCCGGGATGAAGAACATGATAAGGAACAGGAAAGCCAGATAATGCCAGAACTGGCGGCGCGTTTCGCGCCCGCGGAAACGGAGAAGGCCGGCAAGGCCGCGAAGCACGTTGGTGAAGAAATCCCGCGTGCGCGGCAGCCTATTCGGCGGTCCTTTACGAACCGATAAGCCGCAACGACCTGTCCGCACCGGGCGAAGCCGAGACGGCCGCCGAGAAGACGGTTGCAAGCGACCATCTCGGCTTCGCCCGGTGCGGAAGGTTTATGCAGGCGGGGGTGCGACCCGAAGAGCTCGGCACAAACCGGAGCCCCGCCTGCGACCGAGCGCTAGCTCAGCCAGCGTCCCCCGCCGGTTTGCGATAGGGGACGAATTCACCAAAGACACAGGTCGGTCCGCGGATTCCGCTCGTGCGGTCGACGAGGTGGAAAAAATCACCTTCGCACGTCGACGAACCGAACTGCCGGACCACCATGATGTCGCTGTCGCGCGCCAGCCCGGGACAGGCGCCTTTCAGATTGTTGCGGTATACGAGATTGCCGCCCGAGCGATAGAGCAGAATCTCGTCGGAGATACGGATCGTTTCATTTGTACGATAATTGGGGAGGCAGCGGACCGGTTCGCCCGGAACCTTGCCCGCAAGCTGCTTGTCGAGCCGCTCCGACTGCTTTGGCGTCAGCGCCGCGGCGCCCGCCTCCGCGGCCCCCGAAGGCGCGCAGCCCGCAAGCAGCGGGACGGCAAGTCCAATCAGTGCTGCGGCGCACATCGGCTTGAAACCGGCCATGATCACACTCCTTGCAGCATCGCGGATGCTGCCATGTCGAAAATGAATGGGCGCTGAAGCGTCATGCGGCATCCTTCAGCGCGCGGATACGTCCCAGTTCGGCTGCGGTCGGCGCGCGCAGGAAGGGGTTGGTGGCACGCTCGGCACCGATGTTGGTCGGCACCGTCGGCTCGCCCGCGGCGCGCGCGGACTCGACCGCCGCCAGCCGCTCCGCGAGCGCCGCGTTTTCAGGGTCGACGGTCACGGCGAACCGCGCGTTCGACAGCGTATATTCGTGCGCGCAATAGACGCGCGTCGAATCGTCGAGCGTGCCCAGCCGCTGCATGTTCGCGAACATCTGTTCGGCGGTGCCCTCGAACAGGCGGCCACAGCCCATCGCGAACATCGTGTCGCCGACGAAGATAGCGGCATCTTCTCCGAAATGATATGCGATGTGGCCTGCGGTGTGCGCGGGAACGTCCCATACTTCGGCGACATGCGCCCCGAGCCTCACCCGGTCGCCGCCCTTCACTCGCACGTCGAGCGTCGGAATGCGCGCGAATTCGGCGTCGGGCCCGGTGATCGTACAGCCCGTCGCTTCCTTGATCGCGGCATTGCCGCCGGTATGGTCGGGGTGCCAGTGCGTGTTCCAGATATCGGTGATCGTCCAGCCACGCGCCATGGCTGCCTCGATGACGGGCTCGGCGACCGCAGGATCGATCACCGTCGTCGCCTTGCTTTCGGGGTCGTGGACCAGCCAGACATAATTGTCGCTGAGGACGGGGATGCGGACGATGTCGAGCGCGCTCATCTATACTCTCTTCTCTCCAGCCTCACATGTTCCAGACGGAGCGGCGGGCCTCCAGCCTTGGCCGGTCAGGTCGCGATCGCGTCATAGCCCTTCGCGTTGAACGCGATCAGGCAGAAACCGTTGCCGAACGGGTCGGCGAACATGGCCTGTCTGCCATAGGGCAGGTCCAATGTCTCACCTTCTTGCACCGCTCCGGCGGCAATTGCTCGCATCATGGCGGTATCGAGATCGCCGACCGTGAAATCGGCATGGACGGGCGTCCAGTGCCGGTCATAGCGCCGCACATCGCCGCCCGCCGGGCCGATGACGGAGCCGCCGTGCTTGAAGATCAGATAGATGGGCGCGTCGCTGCCGATGAGTTCGACGATATCGTCGCCGAACCGCCGGCGGGCGGTGAGGCCGAGCGCTGCGGTATAGAAGCGCTCGGCGGCGGCGAGGTCGGGGGACGTCGATATTGATCAACAACCCCGGCATCGCGGCTACCAGGCGCCGGTGTTCGGCATCGAGGACCAGGGCTCCTGCGGCGGCAGATGGCCTTCCTGCAGCAGTTCGATCGAAATACCGTCGGGTGAGCGCACGAACGCCATATGCCCGTCGCGCGGCGGGCGGTTGATCGTCACCCCGGCGTCCATCAGGCGCTGGCAGGTCGCATAGATATCGTCGACGCGGTAGGCGAGGTGGCCGAAATTGCGCCCGCCGGCATAGGTCTCGGCGGCGCTTCCATCCTCGGGCGGCCAGTTGTAGGTCAATTCGACCTCGGCGACCCCGGCTTGTCCGGGCGGCGCGAGGAAGATCAGCGTGAAGCGGCCGGCTTCATTGTCGAAGCGGCGGACTTCCTCGAGTCCGATCAACTTGAAGAAATCGACGGTGGCGTCGGGATCCGTCACGCGGATCATTGTGTGCAGATATTTGGTCATGCCGCCAGTCTAGCTCCGAAGGGCACGTCCTTCAAACGCTTCGAACAGGGATACGAATTCATCGGGCACGGGAGCCGTCGCGCCCTGCGCTTCCTCGACATGGACGCTGACCTCGAGGCCCGTCGCGCGCAGATCGTCCGTTCCCGCACCATGCAGTTCGAACAGGAAGGTCATCGAACTCCGCCCGACGCGCGAACAGCGGACGCAGATGTCGATTTCCTCGTCGAGCAGGATCGGCACCTTGTAGTCGACCTCGGCGCGCGCGACGTGAAACTCGGGACTGGTGTTGGCGGGCCACCGATCATACACGCCCGCCGCGCGCCAATATTCGGTGATCCCGATGTCGAAATATTCGAGATAGCGGCTGTTGAAGACCACCGCCTGCGCATCGATCTCCGCATAACGGACGCGCTTTTTGACGTGGAATTTGAAATCGCTGCGGGCCATGTCTGTCCTCTAGCCTTGGGTCGCGAGCCGCGCGACCGTGTCGATCAGGAGCGCGATGTCGCCATCGCGCGAAAGCCGGTGGTCGCCGCCCTTGACCAGCGTCACCTGCACATCGTCGCCTGCGAGCGCGGCGGACAGGCGCAGGCTGACGTCGGCTGGCACATCGCGGTCGTCCTGCCCATGCAGCAACCGCACCGGGCAGGCGAGGGGGATTTCGCCGTCGAGCAGCCGGTTCGCCTCGCCCGACTGCCAGAAGGCACGCGTCGTCATATAGGGCTGGTCGCTGTAGGGCGTTTCTTCGAGCAGCGCGCCCTCGGCAAGAATGATCGCCTTCTCCGCGTCGCTGAAACCCCAGTCGGTGAAATCGGGTGCCGCCGCGATCCCTACGAGTCCCGCGACGCGCGCCGGTCCGTCGCGCCGGACGAGCGCGAGCGCGGTGAGCAGCATCAGCCATCCGCCCATCGACGATCCGACGATGATGACCGGACCCTCGGCCTTCGCGTCGATCAGGTCGAGCACGTCTCCGCGCCAGTCGAGCAAGGTCTGGTCGGCGAACAGCCCGTCGGACAGGCCGCATCCGGCGTAGTCGAGCAGCAGGCACGCATGGCCTTCGGACGCGGCCCAGTCGAACAGCGCGGTCGCCTTGCCGCCTGCCATGTCGGACATGTAGCCGGGCAGAAAGACGATCGTAGGCCCGCTGCCTGCGACATGGCGATAGGCGAGCCGCGGACGGCCGGGACGGTCGAGAAAGTCGGGAGCGGCGGGATCGCTCACGCCGGTCAGATCACCCAGTCGATCGTGCTCATCTGCATCACGGCCTGCCCCTTGGCGCGGCGCTGTTCGACCATGATCTTGTTCAGCCGCTGGATCGTGTCGCTGCCCGTCGTGATGCACCAGCCGGGCACGACCGCATGGATCAGCGCGCAGATGCCGCCATATATCATCGTGACGCCGAACTTCGATGCGACGCCGAAATGTTCGACATAATTTTCATCGACGCTCTTGGGATGATCGACGAACAGGCGCTTGAACATGGGCGGCGGCTCCTTTTCCGCTGCCGCCGCCCTAGCGGGGGACAGGGCCGCTCGCAAGCGCGCCGCGTCGTGCGGTCGCTATTCGGCGAGGAATGCGTCGACCGCGGCCGCGAACGCATCCGGCTGGTCGAGCATGATGAAGTGGCGGCTGCCGTCGATGCGCTGCATCCGGATCGTCTTTGCGGACGCGAAGGCGCCCCGGTACAGGCCGTCGACCATCTCCGCGGGCATGGTGCCGGCATCGAACGGATAGAGCATCGTGAACGGCGCGGTGATCGCGGCGAGTTCGGGACGCAGGTCGGTGGTCATGTCGTCGTACACCAACTGCGCCGCCACCTGCGCATTGGCCGCGGCGGTCCATGCTTTGACCTGCGTCCGGCCGGCGTCGGTCGCCGACATGATCTGCAACGTCCGCTCGTCGGCCTCGGCGCTGCTCTTCGCTGCGAGCATCTTCTGCAATGCAGCGGCCTGCGGCTCGATGGTCTCGACACTCGCCGCAGGTCCGAACAGCATGCCGAAAAAGGGCAGGCTATCGACGACCATCAACTTGCCGACCTGCTTCGGGTCGCGTGCCGCGATCATCATGGCGGTCAATCCGCCGAGCGAATGGCCGATCACCGCCGGTGCCGGGCGACCCTGATCGACGATGCAATCGTCGATATAGTCGGCGATCTCGCGCATCATCGGTTCGAGGACGGGCCCCTCGGCATTGATACCCGGTGCGTCGCCGCCGAAACCGCGGACTTCGATCAGGTGCAGGCGATGCGTCGCCTTCAGGCGTGCGGCGGTGGGCGCCCAGACCGCGCGCGGCGACGACAGGCCGGGGATCAACACGACGTCGGGGCCGTCGCCTTCGACCTCGACGGTGATGCGCTTGCCCTCCAGCAGCCCCGATCCACAGCCCTTTTCAGGCTCGGCGGCGTCGGCGCGGCCGGTCACCAGATTAGCGACGAGCAGGATGAACAGTGCGGCAAGCGAAAGGCGTTTCATACGGATCAGTCTTTCAGGAAGATGGCTTCGATGGGCAGGTCGAACAGATCGGCGATGCGAAAGGCGAGGGGGAGCGACGGGTCATATTTGCCCGTTTCGATCGCGTTGACCGACTGGCGCGACACTTCGAGCCGTTCGGCGAGGTCGCCCTGGCTCCAGTCGCGTTCGGCGCGCAGAACCTTCAGGCGGTTCTTCACGCACAGCTCCCGATCGTGCCCATCGTCACCCGATTGTACGCGGCGCCGATCCCCAGGCCCAGAAACCAGAAAAAGGCGGCGCCGAAGCCGCCGTGGCCGGGCGGCACCAGGTCGTAGTTCTGCAGAAATTCCCAGATCGTCATGACCGTCAGGCAAAAGCCTGTCGCCACCAGGCATTGGCGGACCTGCAGCATGCGGATGAATTCGTCGGGCTCCTCGACCAGGAGCCGCATCACCGCCCAGAAAACGCCGATGATCGGCAGCGCGGGCGCGATCGCGAGCGCGTAAGCGGCAACGCCGGTGATCGCCGTGTGCCGAAAGGTCCAGCCGGCGGCGAAGATCAGGATGACATAGAGCGTCATCAGCACCGCCATGCGGATCAGATACCGGCGCGTCGCAGCGCTTTTATAGACAGCCATGTCAAGGGACCTCCTAAAATTGACAAGGTCACCTTACATAAGCTCGTCTCAAATGTCAAGCGTCATTGACTATATGACAAGTCAGCCATTCTCTAACGACGCGAGGTGGTCAGGACGAGCGTAGCGATCCGCTTGGCCAACCGATCCGCACGAGCGTCTCGTCAGGGTCGGACAGTGCGAATTCGTACATCCCCCACGGCTTGTGCGTCGGCGCCTTTTCGGGGCCGAGGATCCGGTCGCGCACGCGCTCGGCGATCGCATCGACACCGTCGGTGTAGAAATAGAGGCCAAAGGGATTCTGGTCGCGTTCGGGCCAGGTCGGGCCCGATTCATTCGTCAGGTGCAACTGCCAGCCCTTTCCGTCGGCAAGCAGGCGGTAGCGGCCGTAATCGCTCACGACGTCGAGGCCGAGCAACCGGTAGAAGGCGGTGCTGGCGTCAAGGTCGCTGCACGGCAGGATCGCCGCGATGTGGTGCGCGGGGGTGTCGGACATGGGGAGGCTCCTTCCTGTCCCATCCTAGGACCCGGCAGCCGATTGACAAGCACGGCACGCTGCCGTCTCATCCGCGTCCGGACAATGCCATTGGGGGAGGGATCATGCGACGCGGACGGATCGCATTGCTGGCCGGGGCGGCCTTGGCGATTGCCATACCGGCGGCGGCGCAGGAGGACCAGGCGGCGACCGCCAATGCCGCTTTCGTGCGCGGTGCGAATTCGGGGATCACGCCGCAGACGAAGGGCGAGGAAACCGATTGCTTCGTATCGTGGACGCTTTGGAGGCTCGCGATCGAAGAGCGGCTGGTCGGCGAGGATTTGCACGACCGGTTGCCCCAGGATTTGCAAATGGCCGCTGCGACGGTCAAGTCGCAGCGCTGGGCCGAGCGTGTCCGCGCGGGCCAGGGAAAAGATGGTCTCAAGACGGCTCTCGAAACCGAACCGCGCGTGCGGACCCAGATCGAGGATGCGATCGCCGGCGACACGGCAAAGCTTCGCAACCTCGTGGAGACGCTGGCGATCTGCCGCAATCCCGACGTATCGCGCTAGGCCTTTCACGCACCAAGATTGCGAATCCGCCCCTTGCCGCCCATATCGCATGCTGGCAAAGGGGCGCCGCACTTTTGCGCGAAGAAAGGCCGATTTTTAAGATGTCCCAGATGATCCGCGTCACCCTTCCCGATGGCTCTGCCCGAGAAGTCGCGCGCGGGACTACCCCGGCGCAGATCGCGGCGGACATCGGCCCGGGCCTCGCGAAGGCCGCGCTTGCCGCGAAGATCGACGGCGAATTGCGCGATATCATGCGACCGCTCGAGGAAGACACGAACCTCGCGCTGGTGACGAGCCGCGACGAGGCCGACGCGCTCGAGCTCGTGCGCCATGACTTTGCGCATGTCCTTGCCGAGGCGGTGCAGAACCTGTTCCCCGGCACGCAGATCACTTTCGGCCCGTCCACGGGCGACGGTTTCTATTACGACTTCGCGCCGACAGCCGAGCACGGTCCGTTTCGCGACGACGAACTGCCGCTGATCGAGGAGGAGATGCGCAGGATCATCGCCGCCGACCTTCCTCTGACGAGGGAAGTGTGGGAGCGCGACAAGCTGATCGCCAAGTGGCAGGCGGAGGGCGAGACCTTCAAGGCCGAATGGGCGCATGAACTGCCGCCGGGCGAAGAGCTGACGGTGTACCGCTCGGGCGGCCAAGAGGGCGTTGGGGGCTGGATGGACATGTGCCGCGGGCCGCACCTCGCATCGACGGGCAAGCTCGACCCCGCCGCGTTCAAGCTGACGCGCGTCTCGGGCGCCTATTGGCGCGGCGACCAGAAGAATGCGCAGCTGTCGCGCATCTATGGCACCGGCTGGCTCAACAAGAAGCAGCTCGCCGAGCATCTCGTGCGGCTCGAGGAAGCCGCCAAGCGCGACCATCGCAAGATCGGGCGCGAGATGGACCTGTTCCACCTGCAGGAAGAGGCGCACGGCAGCGTCTTCTGGCACCCCAAGGGCTATCGCATCTACCGCGAACTCGAGGCCTATATGCGCCGCGCGATCGACGGCTCGGGCTATCAGGAGGTCAAGACCCCGCAGGTGATGGACGCCAAGCAGTGGGAGCAGTCGGGACACTGGGGCAAATATCGCGAGAATATGTTCGTCATCCCCGACGAGGTACCGAACATCGAGGACGAAGGCCCGCTGGTGTCGGACGACGCCGAGTGGATGGCGCTGAAGCCGATGAACTGCCCCGCGCACGTCCTGATCTTCCGTCAGGGCATGAAAAGCTATCGCGACCTGCCGCTGCGCATGGCCGAAATGGGCTGCTGCCACCGCAACGAGCCGCACGGCGCGCTGCACGGCATCATGCGCGTGCGCCAGTTCACGCAGGACGACGGGCACATCTTCTGCCGCGAGGACCAGATCGTCGAGGAGGTGCGCGATTTCTGCCAGCTCCTCGACCGCGTCTACAAGCAGCTCGGCTTCGAGAAATACGCCGTGAAGCTCGCGCTGCGTCCCGACATGCGCTTCGGTACCGAAGAGATGTGGGACAAGGCCGAGGCGGAACTGCGCGAAGCGGTCGAACGCGCCGGCATGGCGAACGACGATTATGGCTGGGAAGAATTGCCGGGCGAGGGCGCCTTCTACGCGCCGAAGCTCGAATTCCACCTGACCGACGCGATCGGCCGTACGTGGCAGTGCGGGACGATCCAGTCGGACCGCGTGATGCCCGAGCGTCTCGACGCGTCGTACATCGGCGAGGATGGCGAGCGCCACCGTCCGGTGATGCTCCACCGCGCGATCCTCGGTACCTATGAGCGCTTCATCGGTATCCTGATCGAGCATTTCGCCGGCCGCTTCCCGACCTGGCTCGCTCCGGTGCAGGCGGTGGTCGCGACGATCGTGTCGGATGCCGACGGTTATGCGAAGGATGCGGTGGCGCAGCTTGTCGCCGCGGGCATCCGCGCCGAAAGCGACGTTCGCAACGAGAAGATCAACTACAAGGTGCGCGAACACAGCCTCGCCAAGGTTCCCTATCTGCTGGTGGTCGGCAACCGCGAGGCCGAGGAAGGGACCGTCGCGATCCGCACGCTCGGCCAGGACGGCCAGCGCATCATGCCGCTCGCCGAAGCGATAGCGATGCTGAAGGGCGAGGCGACCCCGCCAGATCTGCGCGATTGAGCGTGAAGCCGCGGCGGCGATGGCGGCTCTGGGTGGCGCTTCTCGCGCTGCTCGGCGTCGCATTGCTCGCCAAAGGCTATTGGAACGCCACGCGCGATCCCGTCGTCCGTACGGCGGTGGTCGCGGTCGCCGACTGGCCCGCGGGACAGCCCCCGCTCAAAATTCTGCTGCTCTCGGACACGCATGTCGCGGGCCCGGACATGCCGCCCGCGCGGCTGGCGCGGATCGTCGGAGGGCTCAACCGGCTGAAGCCCGATCTCGTGCTGATCGCGGGCGACCTCGTCAGCGAAAAGCGCACGGCGACGCATATCTACACGGCCGCCGAAGCCGTCGCCCCGCTCGGCAAGCTGAAGGCGCCGCTCGGCGTCGTCGTGTCGCCGGGCAATCACGACCATTGGTTCGCACCCGATGCCCTGCGCCGCGCGCTGGAAAAGCAGGGGCTTCGCGTCCTCCAGAACGAGGCGGTGAAGCTCGGCCCGCTGATCGTCGGCGGGGTCGATGACGATTATTCGGGGCACGACGACCTGCCGAAGACGCTCGCCGCGATGGACGCGCTCGGCCCGGGCGTGCCGCTGATCGTGTCGCACAGCCCCGACGTCGTGCCCGAAGTGAAACGACGCGTCGCCGCGATCTTCGCGGGCCACACGCATTGCGGCCAGATCGGTTTGCCCGTCGTCGGCGCGCTGACCTATGTTTCGCGCTATGGCGATCGCTTTGCCTGCGGCGACATCACCGATGGCGATCAGCGGGTGTTCGTCGGCGCCGGGCTCGGCACCAGCGTCCTGCCGCTCCGCTTCAACGCGCCGCCCGACGTTTGGCTGGTGACGCTCGGGCCGAGCGCCGCGCGATGATCGGCACCATGGACGTCGGGCGGCATGCCCCCGGCGAAAGCCTGCCGCGCCACCGCCATGCACGGGGCTATGTCGCCCTTGTCCTCGACGGCGGTTACGACGAAGCGGGCGATCAGGGCCGCCTTTCCGCCACCGCGGGGACCGTCGTCGTTCACGGCGACTGGACCGCGCACCGCGATTGCTTCGGCGCGCGCGGCGCGCAGGTGCTCAATCTCCCGCTACCGGCGGGGCTGGCGCCGGGGGCAGGGCATATCGCCGACCCCGACGCCGCCGCGCGGCTCGCCGAGCGCGATGCGGTCGCCGCGGCGGCCTATGTCCGCGCGCATTTCCGTCCCGGCGCCGCCCGCCGGTGCGACTGGCCCGATCTGCTCGCCGATGCCTTGACCGCGGACCCCGATCTTGCGCTGACTCTTTGGGCCGATCGCGTGGGCCTCGACCCCGCATCGGTCAGCCGCGGTTTCCTGCGTGCCTATGGCGTCTCGCCAAAGCGCTTCCGTCTCGAGGCGCGGACGCGGCGCGCGATCGCGGCGCTGGCGTCGTGGCGCGGCAGCCTCGCCGATCTGGCCGCCGATCAGGGGTTCGCCGACCAGGCGCATCTCGCGCGGTCGGTCGTGGCGCTGACCGGATCGCCGCCGATCCGCCTCCGCGCAAAGTCCGTTCAAGCCGCGCCGTCGCCGAGCCGCTAGATGTCGCGGCATGGAACGCCGCTTCTTTCTCGCCGCCGCACTCGCCGGTCTTGCCGCTCCCGCTTTGGCCAAGGCGCAGCAGCGCAAACCCTCGCGCACGCGGTGGAAGGTCCGCGTGTCGGAGGGGCTCGATGCGCTCGCATTCCTCGGCCCGCTCGCCGGTCGCGAGCTTTACATGACCTATTATCAGGCCGACGCCGACGCCTTCGCGCCGCGCCTGCCCCCGGCGATCCGAGCCGACATCCCGGCGCTGTGGCAGGAGGCAGAGACGGCGGGCTTCGGCCTCCTCGGCCCCGTTCTGTCGGTGCTTTTCTCGGGGAATGATCACGACAGTCTCGCCGCGATGATCGCGTCCGCGGCCGATCCCGAGACGCGCCTGCTCCCCGCCTACCGCGCGAGCAGCTATTGGAGCGAAAGCGACTGGGCGTGGTTCGCGTCAGCCGCTCCCCGCCTCACGGCGGTGATCGAGGCGATGCAGGCCGCCGGCTTCGCCGCGTTTCGCGCCGAGCGTGCCGCTGGTCTCGACGCGCGCATCGCCGAACTGACGCGCGATCTCGCCGTCTATGACGTGATCGGTCTGCAGGAAAAGCTCACCGGGCGCACCTTCGATCCCCAGATCGAGGTCGTGCTGCTGCAATTCTGCAAGCCGCACGGGATCAAGGTACAGGGACAGACCTTCCTGCAGGCGGCCGACTGGAACACCGCGATCACGGTGCGCAATGCGGCGCACGAAATGCTGCACCCGCCGGTCCCGATGGACGGCGCCGCGGCAAAGGCAGCGCTTGCGATATTGGAGAAGGACCTGCTGATCATGCGCGTCGTCGGCGAGCATGATCCGAAATGGGGTTACACGTCGCTCGAAGGGTTGCTGAACGAGGATCTGGCGCAAGCGCTCGACCAACTGATCGGCGAGGCGCTCGGCGTCGGGCGCAATCCTGCCGACCGGTGGCGGCAATCCGATGACGGCATTCACGTCCTTGCCGGTGCCTTTTACGGCATGCTTCGCGACGACAAGTGGATCGAGACGGGCGGATCGATCGAGCGATGGCTGGCGAAATCGGTGGAGAGCGGGCGGCTGGAGCCCGCGCGCCTTCATGCCGTCGCTGCGCGCGTGCTCGAGCGGCCCGCGGCCGCCCTCTGGCCTCTCACCAATCCCTAGTTGCGGCTGTCGAACGCGACCATCTGGCGGCAGCGCCGATAGGCCTCGGCATGTCCCCAGTCGGCGCCGACGTCGCCCTTCATCATGCCGAAAAACTCTGCCGCCGCCGCCGTGTCGCCGAACTTGCAGGAAAAGCGTGCGAAATTGGCGGCGTTCCAGTCGGTGGGATAGGCCTCCATGATATCGTGCATCGCCTCCTTCATGAGCGGCCAGTCGACCTGCGCCATGTCCATGCACCCGCATTCGTCGAGCGACCAGAAGACGCGGACGTAGCCGCCCTTGCCGTCGTCACCCGCCATATGGTCGGCGGCAAAGCGGCCAAGGCGGTCGAGGTCGCCCGGGCCGCCGTGCCATTGCGGCTGATAATATTCGGCGGCCGTGAAATAGGTGCCCTGATAATAGGGCTCGCGCGAAACCGCTTCGTCGAGCAGCGCGCGCACCGTCGCGTCGTCGGTGCCGCTCATGCGATAGATGCGTATCATCTCGGCGTAAAACTGCGGGTCGATCGACGCGACCTCGCGGTGCGCCTCCAATATACCCCGCGCCTTGGCGACCTCGCGCGCCATCGCCGCGAAATTTTCGCGCGGGGTGGCATAGGCGCTCGCCCCGCCCCGCAGGCATCCTCCAAGCGTGCTCGTCGCCCAGGCTTGCGCGATATAGGGGGCCGGCGCCTTCGGGTCGACGCGCACCCAATCGTCGAACACGCTGTCCGCGATGCGCAGGCATTCGGCGCCTGGATTTTCGGCGGGCAGATGCCCGATCACGCCGTAATAGAAATAGGCGAGCTTCCACGTTCCGCTCGGCGTCCGCGCGCGCCGCTCGCGAAATTCGGCCGCCATCGCGTTGAGCGCGCGATAATCCTTGCTCTCCACCGCCGCCTTGACCTGATCGAATATCGCGACGCGTTCGGCAAGCTCGTCGGTCGTTCGGGCTTCGACCTCGCCGCGCGCGGCGCAGGCAGACGCCAGGCTCAGCAAAAATCCCGCGACCAAAATCCGCCAGCTCATGCCCGTTTCCCCGGTTGCATCGACGGGTCTCTCTACGCGGCACCGGGTTAGGAAAGTCTTGCGGTCCCCGCTATTTGCGCGCATCGGCGGCGCGTTTCTTGTCCGAATGGAGGGGGAGGGTGCTGATGGGCGGATTGGCCCTACTCGTCGATCTCGCGCCGCTGGCGCTGCTGGGCGCCGCAGTGATGACGTTCGGCGCGGCGTTCGTGCGCGGGCTGACCGGGTTCGGGATGGCGATCATCCTCGTGCCGCTGCTCGGCATGCTGATGCCGCCGGGCGAGGCGGTCGTGCTCGGCATCATCCTGCAGTTGCTGATCGGCCCCGTCGGACTGCGCCGCATCGCCAGCGACGCCGACCGCCGCACCGCGGTGCCGATTGCCGTGCTGGCGATGCTGGCGACGCCGCTCGGAATGCTCGCGCTCAAAGCCGTCACGCCCGACGTCGCGCGCTTGTTGATCGCGGTCATCGCCATCGGTGCCTTCGTGTTGATCCTGATGCCGCAGCATCCCGACGGACACCGGCCAAGTGCCGGCGCGATCGGCGCAACGGGAATTGCGTCGGGCATCCTCACCGGCTTTGCCGCAATGCCCGGGCCGCCGGTCGTGCCTTTCTATCTTCGCCAGCGGATCGAACCCGCGACCGCGCGCGCGTCGATGATGCTCGTCTTTTTCGCCACCGCGATCGCCGGCACCGCCGCGTCGCTCTGGCTCGGTCTTGCGACGGCGAAGCTCTTCATCCTCTCGCTGCTGCTGTTCCTGCCGATGGTTCTCGGCGACTATGTCGGAACGCTGCTTTTCGGCCGCGTACCGGTACCCGTGTGGCGCAGCATCGTTGCCGTCGTGCTCGGCGCCGCCGGCGTCTCGGCGCTCGTCCGGTTGCTGAGCTAGAGGCTGCGCAGCGCCTGCGCTGGTTTCGCCGATAGCAGGGGCCAGCTTCCGGCGATCCCGATCAGGAACGACAGTCCCGCGCCGCCGATCAGCGTCAACCCGACGATCAGCGGGTCGGGCGCGAAGCGGAAGTCGAAGAGCTGCGTCACGACATACCACGCCCCCGCCAGCCCGAGCGCGAGCGCGAGCACGCCTAGGATCGCCGCGAGCACCGCATATTCTATCGCCTGCGCGCCCAGGATCTGCCCGCGCGTCGCGCCGAGCAGCTTCAGGATCACGCTGTCGTACACGCGCCGCTCGCGGCTCGCCGCGATCGCGCCGATCAGCACCGCGATACCGGCAAGGATCGCGATGCTCGCCGCGGCGGCGATCGCCTGGCTCATCTGCGTGAGCAGCGCGGTGACCTGGCTCACGACGTCGCGAACCTGGATCAGCGACGCCGACGGAAAGGCGCGCGGGATGCTGCGCGCCAGCTCGGCCTCGGCCTTCGCCGGCACGGCGACCGTCGCGACCATGTTATGCGGTGCCGCATCGAACGTGCCGGGCGAAAAGACGAGCACATAGTTCAGCCCGAAATTGTCCCACTCGACGGTACGGAAGGACGCCACCTTCGCCTGCACCTCGACCCCCAGCACATTGACCGACAGCGTGTCGCCGATCTTGAGGCCGAGCGATGCCGCGACCTCCTGCTCGACGCTGACCAGCGGCGGGCCCTTGTAGTCGGCGGCCCACCACTTGCCGCCGACCAGTTCGCTGCCGTTCGGCAGGGTGGGGCTATAGGTCAGCCCGCGGTCGCCGCGGAGGACCCACGCGCCCTCGGGCAGCTCGGCGAGCTCGTCGACGCGCTGGCCCTTATATTCGGTGACGCTGCCGCGCAGCGCGGGGATCATGTTGACCTGCGCATCGGGCGCGGCAGCAACGATCATCGACCGGAACCTGGCGGCGTCGCCGCGCGGAATGTCGAGCACGAAAAAGCTCGGCGCGCGCTGCGGCACCGTACGCGCGATCTCGGCGGTGATGCTGGTCTGGATCGCAGCGAGCGTGACGAAGAGCGTGAGGCCGAGCCCGAGCGCGACGACCAGCGCGCCCGTCGCGGCGCCGGGCCTGTGCAGGTTCGCGACCGCCAGCCGCAACAGCGGGCGCTTCGGCCGCGGCGCCCGGCTCGCGGTGCGCCGTACCAGCCAGCCGAGCGCGACGAGGATCAGCAGCAACGCGACCGCTGCGCCGATGAACGACAGCGCGAACAGCGGTTCGCGCGCGGTCCCGACCGCCAGCGTGATGATCGCCGCCAGCGCCGCGCCGACCGAAACGATCGTCCGCCGGTCGATTCGCGCGCCGCCGTCGACGGTCGCGCGGTACAATCCTGCGGCCGGGACATGCCGCGTCGCGGCAAGCGGGGGGAGGGCGAACGCGATCGCGATCAACAGGCCATAGGCCGCGCTGACGACCAGCGGCAGCGGATAGAGCGCAAAGCCCGGCTGAACCGGCAATACGTCGCCGGCGACGGCGCCGATGAGGCTCGGCATCAGCGCGCCGACGACCAGCCCCGCGCCGATGGCGGCCGCCGCCACGGCCAGAATCTGCAATCCATAGATGCGCAGCACCGCGGCGCTGTCGGCGCCCAGCACCTTGAGCGTCGCCAGCCCCGGCCGCTTTCCCGCGAGATAGCTCGCGACGCCGTTGCCGACCCCGATCCCCGCGATCACGAGCGCGGCGAGCCCGACGAGCGACAGGAATTGCCCCATCCGCTCGATGAAGCGCCGCGTTCCGGGCGCGCCGTTGCTGCTGTCGGTGATATCCCAGCCCGCATCGGGGAATCGGGCCGTCAGTGCCTTGCCGACCGCCGCGGGGTTCGCATCGTCGGGCAGCCGCACGCGATATTTGCTCTCGTAGAGGCTGCCCGGCTGGATCAGCTGCGTCGCGGACAAGTCGCCGAGCCCGATGATCGCGACGGGGCCGAGCGTAAAACCTTCGCCCAGCCGGTCGGGCTCCTCGGCGATGATGCCGTCGATCAGGAACGTTTTTTCGCCGAACTTCACGCGCCCGCCGACCTGGAGCTGAAGCCGCGAGGCAAGGTCCTTGCCGATCCAGATCGATCCGGCGGGCGGCGGGCCTTTCCGTACGCCGCTTTCCAGCCGCATCGTGCCATAGAGCGGATACGCATCGTCGACCGCCTTCAGCTCCGACAGCAGCGCTTCGCCATCGGGGTCGTTCGCCATCGCGCGCAACCTGACGGTCGACGAGGGCGTGCCGATGCCGCGGAAGGCAGCCATTTCTTCGCCATTCGCCTGCCGCTGGGGCAGGCTGAACTCGATATCGCCGCCGAGGATCGTCTGGCCGCGCCGTTCGAGTTCGGAGGTGATCCCGCTCGTCAGGCTGCCGATCGCGGCGAGCGTCGCCACGCCCAGGAACAGGCAGACGGCAAGCAGCCTGAGGCCGCGGATCCGCGTCGCGAGGTCGCGCCGCGCGATGCGCCAGAGCGTCGTCAGCGGAAGCATGTTCAGGCGGCCCGCTCTTCGATACGCCCATCGTGCATCACGACGACGCGGTCGCAATGCTCGGCAAGGTCGGGGTCGTGCGTGATGATCAGCAAGGTCGCGCCCAGCGCCGCGCGGCGCGCGAAGATCAGCTCGATGATCGATTGCCCCGTCGCGGTATCGAGGTTGCCCGTCGGTTCGTCGGCGAAGATGATCGCCGGGCTGCTCGCCATCGCGCGTGCGATCGCGACGCGCTGTTGCTCGCCGCCCGAAAGCTGCGCCGGATAATGCGTCAGGCGATGACCCAGCCCGACCGCCTCGAGCTCGGCCTGCGCCTTGCCGAACGGATCGTCGATCCCGGCAAGCTCGAGCGGGACCGCGACGTTTTCCAGCGCGGTCATCGTCGGAAGCAGGTGGAACGCCTGCAGCACGATCCCGATGCGGCCGCGCCGCGCGCGCGCCAGATCATCCTCGTCCATCGTGCCGAAATCGAGCCCGGCGACTTCGATCGATCCGCCGCCTGCGCGCTCGAGTCCCGCGAGCACCGCCATCAGCGAGCTCTTGCCCGATCCCGACGGGCCGAGCAGCGCGACCGAACTGCCCGCTTCGACCTCCAGGTCGACCCCGCGCAAAATTTCGACGGGGGCCTTGTCGCTCCCCAAAGTGAGCGTCACATTATGGGCGGCGATCGCCAGCGCTGGCGAAGGTCGGGATGCGTCGGTCAAGAAGGGACCCTTTGGAATGAAAACGGCCGGATGGCGTTCTATCCTTACATATGGTTGTGTCGCAATTCTTTGCCAACCACTCGCCGCTTGCGGATCGGGTGAAAATTCGTCGCCGCCGGCGAACGGCACGGCGGCTGCGAAGTCCGTCGCCGCCATTCCCGCGAATGCGCCGCTCATCGTCGCCTTCGGTGACAGCCTCTACGCCGGATACCAGCTCGGCCCGAAGGAAGGTCTCGCGCCGCAGTTGCAGGCCGCGCTCGCCGCGGACGGCGTCGTCGCGCGCGTCCAGAACGCCGGGGTGTCGGGCGACACCACCGCCGCGGGCCGTCAACGCCTGACCTATGTCCTCGACAACGCAAAGGCGAAGCCCGCGCTCGTCGTGCTCGGGCTCGGCGGGAACGACATGCTGCGCGGGATCGATGCGGCACAGACGCGCGCCAACCTCGACGCAATGCTTGCCGAGCTCAAGAGGCGCAACATTGCGGTGGTGCTGACCGGCATGGTCGCGGCACCGAATTTGGGTCCGGATTATGCAAAGACTTTCAACGCGATCTATCCCGAGCTTTCTGCGAAATATGACGCGAGCCTCTATCCCTTCATCCTCGACAATGTCGTCGGCAAGCCCGACCTGATGCTCGGCGACCATATCCATCCCAATGCCAAGGGCGTGAAGATCGTGGCCGAGGGGCTCGCGCCGCTGGTCGAGGATGCGTTGCCCGACGCGAACTAATTGATCCTCCCTGCGGCGAAGCCGTGGGGAGGGGGACCGCTCGCGTAGCGAGTGGTGGAGGGGCTGCTTCATAGCCCCTCCGTCAGCGCTTCGCGCTGCCACCTCCCCATCGCTTCGCGACAGGGAGGATTAACCCAGCAACTTCTCCGCCCGCGCGCGCCAGGTCGTCGCGAGCGCGTCCATCGCCGCCAGCGCCCGCAGCGCTTCGGGTTCGCGCTTGCCCGCGCCGCCGATCAACAGGTGAAAGGTTCGCTCGACGCTCCAGGCGGGCAGCGGTCGCTCGACCAGCTCCAGCGTATCGCCAGCGGCAACCGCGCCCTCTTCGATTACGCGATAATACCATCCGCTCCGCCGCGTGGTGACGACGGTTGCGGGAACTGTCGCGACGCCGAAACGGTGCCCGAGCTTCCAGCACGGCTGGCGCCCCTGACTGATTTCGACGAGCGCGCTGCCGAGCCGGTAGCGATCGCCGATACAGGCCTCGCTTTCGGTCAGCCCCTCGGTCGAAATATTCTCGCCGAACGCGCCGGGCGCATCGAGCAGCGCATGGCCGCCCAGCTCTCCGGCCCACCAGCCATAATGGTCGCGCGGATAATGGTGGATCGCCTTGTCGACCCCGCCGTGCACCGTCAGGTCGGCCTGCTCGTCACCGTCGATACCGAGAAGGCCGACATGCAGTGCCCCTTCGATCGGCGTCTTGGCGATCGCGCTCGCCTCATCGCCGCGAAACGCGCGCGCCTTGCCCGTCAGCACCGCGTCGACCGCATAGCTCATGCCGTGGCTCCCCGCGGTCCGAACAGGATGATCGCCGCGCCGCCCAGGCAGACGAGCGCGCCGATCACATCCCAGCGGTCGGGCCGCGCGCCCTCGATCGTCCACAGCCACAGCAGCGCCGCGACGATATAGACCCCGCCATACGCCGCGTAGGTCCGTCCGGCATGATCGGCGTCGACCAGCGTCAGTAGCCACGCGAACAGCGCGAGCGAAAGCATCCCCGGCGCGAGCCACCACACGGACTTGCCCAGCCGTAGCCACGCCCAAAAGGCGAAACACCCGGCAATCTCGGCCAGCGCGGCGGCGATGTAGGCGAATGCGGTCATGCACGCACCGTGGCGCGGCGCGGTGCGAAAGGGAAGGGGTTGGTTTGCCGAATGAAGCCGGCGTTCGGGCGGGGAGCGGACGTTGCCTCCTTTCCCTTCGTCATCCCGGACTTGATCCGGGATCCATAGCTGCACCGTTGTCATGGACCCCGGATCAAGTCCGGGGTGACGATGAAGTTCCATGTGATCCCCGGCGAAAGCCGGGGTCCAGAGCGGTGGAAAGCCGACACCGCGCTGTTACGCCCTAGGCCCCGGCTTTCGCCGGGGATCACGTCAGCTAGGTCGCCTTCCGGTCGTTTCCTGCCGCCTAAAGGAAAAGGGGCGACCCGCAGGCCGCCCCTCCTTTGCTTTCGCGGGTTCCGAAACGATCAGAACGCCAGGCCGATGCCTGCCGCAACGGTGTCGAAGTCGCCGAAGTTGCCGATGAACTGGTGGCGATACTCGACCTTGCCATAGACGTTCTTGCCGAACTTGTGCTGGTAACCGGCACCGATGTACGGATCGTCGATGTCGCTGAAGGTGTAACCGCCGGTCACATAGGCCTTGCCGGCCGCGCCGACCTTGGCGCCCACGCGGCCACCGGCCGAGAACTGCACGTCTGCGCCGTCCTGCAGGACCTTGTCGCCAGCGACTTCGGCACCGGCGAACGCGGTGCTGCCGAGGTCGAAGTCATAACCGGCCGCGAGACCCGCGGTGGCTTCGTCGACGCCATTGCCCCAGATATAGCCGCCGCGCAGTTCGACGCGGGCTTCGCCGCCGTCCTGGGCGAGCGCGGGGGTGGCAACGACGGCCGAGAGGAGAGCGGCTGCAACTGCGAACTTCTTCATTTTCTTTTCCTTTACTCTGACTTTGGAGCGCGCCCTTTGGGTCGCGATCCGCCCCAAAGATGGGGTTCGGAGCTGTCGCTGCAATGAATGCATCGTTCAGAATATGACAATTTTATTTCCTGTGTTATTTTTACAACACACGTTCGCGCCGCGGCACGAGTCTTGACTCGTCCGCCGAAGTGGCGGTTAATCGGCGCCGGACTGAGGGGTGGTCTATGGCAAGCGGGCAATTGCTCCATATCCGGGTCGACAATGGCCGCGGGCTCGATGACGAGGCGCGCGACCGGCTGGCGCGTTCGCTCGTCGCCGACCTCAACGAACATGAACCCGGCGTCGCGAGCCTCGGCCGCGCCGAGGCGCCGCCGGGGTCGAAGGCGGGCGAATGGGCGATGACCGCCGAAGTGGCGATCAGCCTTGGCGCGCTGGTATCGTCATGGGCGGTGCCCGCGGTCGAACATTGGTTGAAGCGGCAGGACGCCGAAACGACGCTGACGCTCAAGGGCAAGAATGCCGAGGGCAAATATTTCGAGGTGAGCGTGTCGGGCGAGGCGCCGGGCGACGTGCTCGAGAAACTCAACAGCTTCATCCCGCAGGCGCGATAGGGCGGCGCGATGAAACGCGCGCTGATCCTTGCGACCGGCACTTACGCCGACAGCCGGATCACCCCGCTGAAATCGCCGGTCCCCGACGCCGAACGGCTTCGCCTGCTTCTCACGCGCAAGGACGTCGGCCCCTACGAGGTGACGATGCTCTCCGACGCCGGCGCGATGGCGCAGCGCGTCGCGATCGAACGCTACTTCCATTCGGCCTATCCCGACGACACGCTGCTCCTCTTCATTTCGGGACACGGCGACAAGGATGCCGACGGCGATCTCTATTTTCTCGCGCAGGATACCGAGCGCGATCTTCTTTCATCGACCGCGATCGGCGCCCATTTCGTTTCGCGGCAGGCGGCACGCAGCCGCGCGAAGCAAAAGGTGCTGTTGATCGACACCTGCTACAGCGGCGCCTTTGCCAAGGGGCATGTCTTCAAGTCGGGCGATGCCGTCATCACAGCCGAGGATTTCGGCGAGAATGGCGGGCGCGGCACCGCGATCATCACCGCGGCGTCGAGCACGCAGCTTGCGAGTGAGGCGGCCGCCGAGGGACGGATGCAGTCGCGTTTCACGCGCCATCTGATCGAAGGGATCGAGACCGGCGCCGCCGACGCGAACGGCACCGGCAACATCACGCTCGACGAACTGTTCGACTATGTCCGCGCCGCACTCCGCCGCGAGGGGCCGGGGCAAGAGCCGAAGCGCCTCAACGCGATCGACGGCGATATGGTGATCGCGCGCAATCCGGTGCCGCGCGCCGCACCGCTCGCGCCGGCATTGCTCAAGCGCGTCGCGAGCCGCAGTTGGGAAACGCGCGCCTCGTCGTGCATCGCGCTCGCCGAAGTCGTGCGCCGCGGCGACGAGCAGCGCGAGCCCGCGCTCGCGGCGCTGCGCGCGCTCGCCGCCGACCCCGACGACCGCGTGAAACGCCGCGCCGTCGCCGAACTCGGCCAGCTCGGCGAGGCCGCATCCACGCCCACTCCAGCGCCCGCTCCGGCCCCAAAACCGGCGCCTTCACCGGCACCGACGCCGGCCCCGTCGGGTGCCGGGGGCGCAGATGCCAGGCCGCAAGGGCTTTTGTCGACGCTCGCCGGGGCGGCCGACCCGGCGACCGACGATCCCGCGCCGAAGCCGAAACTCGATACCGTCGCGAAAATCTTCATCGGCGTGTTCGCGGCGCTGTTCATCGCGCTCGTCATCGTAATGCTGCCCGGCGACGACGGTGGCGGCGGCGACGATACGAGTTCGAGCACCAGCACGGGTTCGAGCACGGGCGGAACCGATCCGCCCGCACCGCCGACCTCGAAGTTCGGTACCGGCGACGAATATGGCGCCTATGTCGCGTACAGCGGCGCCTATCCGACGCTCGCGACCGACTGCAATCTCGGCGACGGCTATCGGACCGCGAACGCCTGCTTCACGCTCGGCAAGAAGTTCGAGAATGGCGAGGGCGAGACCGCGGATTTCGCGATCGCGACCAACCTCTATGAAAAGGCCTGCTTCTATGGCGAGGCCGAGGCGTGTGCCTATGCGAGTTTCCGCATCCGGACCGATAATCCGGCACGCTCGTACACGCTCGCCAGCGCCGCATGCACGCAGAACGATGATCGCGGCTGCGACTATCTCGGCTATAATTACGAATATGGCGTGGGGACCGAGCTCAACCTCTATTCGGCGCGCGATACCTATGAGCGGGCGTGCACTCTCGGCTCGACCTCGGGCTGTACGAGCCGCGACCGCCTGAACACCAGTATGGGCGTCACGGCGACGCCCTAGCCGAGCGCGGCCTGCTTCTCTTCGGCGATGCGGTCGAGTTCGGCGCGCGTCGGCTTGGTCGCCGCGCTCTTCAATTGCCCGCACGCGGCCATGATGTCGCGCCCGCGGGGGGTGCGGATCGGCGCCGAGATACCGGCCTCGAAGATCAGGTTGCTGAACTTGCGCACCCGCTCCGGCGTCGAGCACTCATAGGGCGCGCCGGGCCAGGGGTTAAAGGGGATCAGGTTGACCTTCGCGGGCAGCTTGTACTGCTTGATCAGCCGGACGAGCTCGCGCGCGTCTTCGTCGCTGTCGTTCTTGTCCTTCAGCATCACATATTCGAAGGTGATGCGCCGCGCATTGTTCGCGCCCGGATAGTCCGCGCACGCTTTCAGCAATTCCTCGATGCCGTATTTGCGGTTGAGCGGCACGATCTCGTCGCGGATTTCCTTGTTCACCGCGTGGAGCGAAACCGCAAGGTTCACGCCGATCTCGTCGCCCGCGCGCGCCATCATCGGCACGACGCCGCTCGTCGACAGCGTGATGCGACGCTTCGACAGCGCCAGTCCGTCGCCGTCCATCACGATCTTCAGCGCGCCCTTGACCTCGTCGAAATTATAGAGCGGCTCGCCCATGCCCATCATCACGATGTTGGTGAGCATGCGGCCGTCGGGCGTGTAGTGGCCGGCGTCGTCATCCTCGTCGTCGATGTCGGCGGTCGACGCCATCGTTCCCTTCGGCCATTCGCCGAGCGCGTCGCGCGCCAGCAGCACCTGCCCGACGATCTCGCCCGCCGCGAGATTGCGGACGAGGCGCATCGTGCCCGTATGGCAGAAGCGGCAGTTCAGCGTGCAGCCGACCTGGCTCGATACGCAGAGCGTCCCGCGGTCCGCATCGGGGATAAACACCATCTCATATTCCTGCCCGTCGGCGGCGGCGAGAAGCCACTTGCGCGTGCCGTCGTTCGACACCTGCGCCTGCCGAACGGTCGGGCGGCCGATGATGTAGCGGTCGGTCAGCCACGGGCGCATCGATTTCGCGATATCGGTCATCGCTTCGAAATCGGTCACTCCGCGGTGATATATCCAGTGCCAGATCTGCTTGGCGCGCAGCTTCGCGCCCTTGGCGTCGAGCCCGGCCTCGACCAGCTCGGCGCGGATCGCGTCGCGCGTCAGCCCGACCAGGTCGATGCGGTTGCCGCCGCGCAAGGGAACGGTGCCCGTGGTGACGGGATCGATATGGCCGGGAATCTGCATGATGCGCGGCCATATAGTGGCAAAGGGCCGTTTGCGCCAGTCCCGGCGGCAAACGACCCTTTGTGCGCCTATTACAGGCTCTTCAGCATCGCCAGCACCTGCGGCACGTTGCCGTTCGCCTCGGCGTTGCGCAGCGGCAGCACATTCTGCACCAGGATTTCTTCCGGCGTCGGCTGCTGCGCGAACAGCGCCATCACTTCGTCGGCGAACGCGTCGAGCGGCATATAGCCCTCGCGCGTCGACTGTCCCGGCGTCAGGTCGGTGCGCACCGCGGGTGGTGCGAGTTCGATGACCTCGACCTTGCCTTCCAGCTGGACGCGCAGCGCCACCGAATAGCTGTGCATCGCCGCCTTGCTCGCAGAATAGGTCGGCGCCTTCGGGAAGGGCACGAAGGCAAGGCCCGAAGTCACGTTGACGATCGCGCTGTCCGCCTGCGCCGCGAGCTGATCGATCAGCGCGTCGGTCAGCCGGATCGGGCCCAGGATGTTGGTGACGACGGTGGCCTCGGCGTCGGACAGATCGCGCTTCGTTCCCGCTGCCTCGTACATCATGACGCCGGCATTGTTGACGAGCACGTTGAGCGCGGGGAATTTCGCCGTGATCCGTGCCGCGAAGTCCGCGATCGCCGCCGGGTCGGTGACGTCGAGCGCCATCGCATGCATGTTTGCACGATCCGCGACCGCTGCCTCGAGTTTCGCCGCGTTGCGGCCGGTGATGATCACGGTGTTCCCGGCGTCGTGCCATCGCTGCGCGAGCGCCAGCCCGATGCCCGATCCGCCGCCCGATACCAGAATGGTGTTGCCGCTGGTCTTCATCGAATATCTCCTTTGGGGGTGGTGAGAAGCCCAAATTATCCCTATACTCTCCAAAAGAAAGAAGGCACCCGAAAGTGCCATAGTTACCCAAAAGAAAGTTTTGGATTTTCAGCCATGCCCACACCCGAAAAAAATCCGCATGATCCCTCGGCGCCGCTCGATCCGCGCGTCGAGGCGTTGGTCAACGAACTGATCGGCCGAGTCGCCGACAAATGGACCATGCTCTTGCTGGAGGTTCTGGAAGAAAATGGCGAGTGCCGCTTTACCCGGCTCGGACAACTCGTTCCCGGGATCAGCCAGAAAATGCTGACGCAGACGCTGCGCGCGATGGAGCGCGACGGCCTCGTCCATCGGACCGTTCACCCCGTGATCCCGCCGAAGGTCGAATATCGGCTGACCGAATTGGGTGAGGGGCTGGGCGAGGCCTTCTGCGGCGTATGGCTGTGGGCGGAGGCGAACCTCGACCGCGTCGAGGCGGCGCGGCGCAGTTTCGACGGCCGCGACGCCTGATCGCTACCCGCCCAGCTTTGCGAAGGCCGCGCTCGCGGCCGCGATCGGGTCTGCGACGACCGGTCCGCCATAGGCTTCGTCGCCGCACACCATGTTCATCGCGCCGTGCATCATCGAGCCTTCGCTGTGCGCGCGGCGCTCGCCGCGCTCGTCGCTGCGCTCGATCAGTTTGCGGCCGCGGTAATATTCGTTCGAAAGGATCGCCGAGGCCTTTGCGGCGCAGCTGCCTTCGCGCGTCGTGACCGAGCGGTCCCAGTCGCGGTCCTCGGTCGTCGTGTTGAAGATCGTCGAGGTGCGAAAGCGTACCGTGTCGCCGTCGCGAACCACCGAATAGGAATCGACGAAATAGGCGCTGATGACCCCGTCGCTACCGGAACCCGTATCGACGATGCGCCATCCTTCCGGCGCACCCGCCGCCGCAATCAGGAGCGAAAGCCCCAACGCTGCAAAATTCATTCCCCACCTCCATATCCGGACCCCGGCGGCAGGCTAGCATGGATAACCGTCGTGGACGCAACGGAAAAATCCATGCCGCCGGCGCGCCGGGGGGAAGCGGAGTGCGGCGGCCTATTTCTGGATCGAGCTGACGCGGATCGGCGTATCGCGCCCGGCGCTCGCGATCACGACGTCGGCCTCGGCCGATGCGCTGCGAAGCGTATCGCGGCGGCATTGCCGGATGTCGTTCTTGCCCGCGAGGTCGAATTCGGAAGTCGTTCCGCACACGGCGACGACCGCATGCCAGATCCGCTGCTTGAGCGTGCGTGCGCCGGCTTCGGTGCCGAGTTCGAGGTCGCGGTGCTGGACGACCGCGGTCACGGTCGACGGTGCGGTCTGGGCGAGGGCGGGCTGGCCGACGGACGCGGCGGCCAGGGCGGCGAGGATCAGAAGCTTTTGCATCTTGTGTCTCCATCGGCCGGCGGGTGGGTTGAAGGAAAAGAGGGGAGGAAGCCGGCGAGACACCGGATATTCGATCGCGCGCGGCAAAAGGAGCAACGATGTTGCCGGGCCTTTCTGCAAAATTGCAGAATGAGCCGCGGGCGATTATGACGCACAAGACGGCATGTACGATTGGAACGACCTCAAGGCCTTTCTGGCGGTGGCCGAAACGGGCAGCACGCTGTCCGCCGCGCAAACGCTGCGCGTCAGCCAGACGACGGTCGCGCGCCGCATCGCGGCGCTCGAGGAAGCGACGGGCCTTCATCTCTTCGAACGGCGGCAGGCGGGCTATGCGCTGACCCCGGTCGGCGAGGCGATGGTCGCGAGCGCGGTCGCGGTACGCGACGCCGCCGACCGTTTCGGCGAAGCCGCCGGTGCCCGGTCGCGCGACGCGGGCGGGACGGTCAGCCTGACGGCGATGGAAATCTTCGCGGTGACGATCCTGCCGCCGATCCTGCGCGATCTGCGAACCGCACATCCGGGCATCCACATCCATCTCGACACGTCCGACGAGCCGCGCGACCTGGCGTCGGGCGCGGCCGACATCGCGATCCGCAGCAGCAAGCAACCGAACGGCGGCGGGCTCGTCGGACGCCGCATCGCCGACAACCCGTGGACGCTCTATTGCAGCCGCGACTATGCCGATCGCCACGGCATTCCGCACAGCCGCGAGCAACTTGCGACGCATCCCTTCATCGGCGGCGGCGGCTCGGTGTGGGAACCCTATCGGGCGTGGCTGCGGCAATACGACCTCGAGGATTCGGTCGTCATGCAATATGATTCCGCCTCGGGCCTGCTCGCGGGCGTCCGCTCGGGGATGGGGCTCACGATTCTGCCGGCCTTCCTCGCCGATCGCGAACCCGACCTCATCCGCTGCATCCCGCCCAAGCGCGAAGACACCACCGGTCTGTGGCTCCTGACGCACGAACGGCTTCGTCACGTGCCGCGCGTCCGGATCGTTCTCGACTTCGTCGCGGCGGAACTCGCGAAGCTCGCGCGAGGCTAGGAGAGCGCGTCGGCGACCGCGGCCTCGACGTGAAGCGTCAGCGTATCGAACAGCGGCACTGCGCTGTCGTCGGGACCGACGAGCAGCATGATCTCGGTGCAGCCGAGGACGATCGCTTCGGCGCCGCGCTCGACGAGCGCGTCGATGACCGCGCGATATTCGGCGCGCGAGGCGTCGCGGATCACGCCCTGAACCAGCTCGTCATAGATGATGCGGTGCACCGCGGCGCGTCCGGCGGCGTCCGGGACGATGACATCCAGCCCTGCCTCGGCCATGCGGCCTTTGTAGAAATCCTGTTCCATCGTGAAGGCGGTGCCGAGCAACCCGACGCGCCGCAGCCCCGCCGCCTCGATCGCCGCGGTGACCGGATCGGCGATATGGACCAGGGGCAGGGGAGAAGCCGCCTCGATCGCCCCGGCACAGCGATGCATCGTGTTCGAACAGATCAGCAGCATGTCGGCGCCGGCCCGCTCCAGGGCGCGCGAAGCCTCAACCATCGCTTCGTCGAGCGCGGCCCAATCGCCCGCCGCCTGCAACGCCGCGACCGGCGCGAAGTCGAGCGAATGCATCACGATGTTCGCCGCATGCAACCCGCCGCGCCGCGCGCGCACCGCCCGATTGATCAGTCGATAATATTCGGCCGAGCTTTCCCAACTCAGGCCGCCGATCAGGCCGATGGTCTTCATGGCGCACTCCCGGGCCGAAATCGCTGTCCTACATTATGCGGCAGGCATAGCGTCATGCGCGATGACAGACCACGCCGCATTCCCGACCATGTCCGCGTCCCGGCGCGCGCAACGTGAATTGCGAGTGAAGTTGCGCAGTTTTCTGCCGAATCCCGACGGGGCGGCGAATGTCTTTCTACGCCGTCCGGGACGCGATCCGCGTTCTCATACTGCGCGCAATCGCGATCGGACAGAGCGTGAATCGCGCGTGAAGTTACGCGGAAATCCGCCATTTGGCGAAACGGCGTCAGCGGATGCTCGCGCATCCCAAGGCCGCGGCATCGATCGCCGTCGCCGCGCCGCGGAGGCGATAGGTGTCGGCGATCGTGCGTCCGGTGCCGGTACTGCTCTCGACGCTCATGCTCGGCGCCGACCGCATTGCGGCGATGATCGCGGCATCCATACGCGCGTCGCTCGCCCAGCCGTGGACGCCGTTTCCGGTCAGGACGAAGCGGCGGCTGCCGACCGTCAGGCGCAGGTCACGCCCGGGCGCGCGCGCCTTCGACAGCCGGACATAGAATTGGCCCCGGATGCGCGATTTCGGCCAGTACCCGACGCTCGCATAGGCCTTGACGTCGGGTCTCCCGACCGTCGCCGACGGCGCGGCAAGCGCGTAGCAGCGCGGTGTGCCGGGTTCGCGAAAGGCGCCCCAGCCGTCGAAAATGCCGAGCGCGGTTCGCGGCGCCGCCAGCGCTATTGCCGGGGCCAGTGCCGCGATCAGGAAAAATGTGGCTTTGCCCCGCATCATTCCTCGTTTGCGCGAATGGGGATGCTTTGCAAGCATGGCTTGCACGGCGCGCGGCGCACGTTAAGGAAGGTGGACATTTTCGGGGAACGGGATTCGGGGCGACAGGCCCGCTCCACCGGACGCTAGGGACTTTCCCCTTACTGTACAGGGATGGCGAATTAGAATGAAAGCGACGATCGAACGCGCGGTACTTCTCAAAAGTCTTGGCCACGTCCAGTCGGTGGTCGAGCGGCGCAACACGATTCCGATCCTCTCGAACGTGCTGATCGAGGCCGACGGCACCGGCCAGCTCAAGCTGATGGCGACGGACCTTGATCTTCAGGTCGTCGAAACCATCGCGGCCAGGGTCGAAACGCCGGGCACCACCACCGTGTCGGCGCACACATTGTTCGAAATCGCGCGCAAGCTGCCCGAAGGGTCGGAGGTCAGCCTGGCCGCTGCCGAAGGCAAGATGCAGGTCAAGGCCGGCCGCTCGAACTTCAACCTTCCCACGTTGCCGCGCGACGACTTCCCGGTGATTGCCGAGGGCGACCTGCCGACCAGCTTCGAACTTCCCGTCGCGGAACTGATCCAGATCATCGACAAGACGCGCTTCGCGATCTCGACCGAGGAAACGCGCTACTATTTGAACGGCATCTTCTTCCACGTCGCCGAAGATGCGACGGGTCCGGTGCTGAAGGCTGCGGCGACCGACGGTCACCGCCTTGCGCGCTACACCGTCACGCGTCCCGACGGCGCCGCGTCGATGCCCGACGTGATCGTCCCGCGCAAATGCGTCGGCGAAATCCGCAAGCTGCTCGACGAGGCCGAAGGCAATGTCGAGATCAGCCTGTCGGCATCGAAAATCCGCTTCCAGCTCGGCAACGCCGTGCTGACCTCGAAGCTGATCGACGGCACGTTCCCCGACTACAGCCGCGTCATCCCGACCGCGAACGACAAGCTGCTCAAGGTCGATCCGACAAGCCTGTTTCAGGGCGTCGACCGCGTGTCGACGATCGCCAGCGAAAAGACGCGCGCGGTCAAGGTCGGGCTCGACAAGGACCGGATCACGCTCAGCGTCACCAGCCCCGAAAACGGCACCGCGGCCGAAGAGCTTGCGGCCGGCTACGACAGCGACGCGATGGAGATCGGCTTCAACGCGCGCTATCTCAGCGACATCCTCGGCCAGGTCGACGGCGACAGCGTCGAACTCCACCTCGCCGACGCCAATGCCCCGACCTTGATCCGCGAAAGCGAAAAGAGCCCGGCACTCTACGTATTGATGCCGATGCGCGTCTGATGCGGGCGCGCATCTTCCTTGCCGCCGTTGCCGCGCTCGGCTTGGCCGGGACGGCTTCGGCGCAGTCGGCGGAAGATGTTGCGGACGCGCGCTGTATTCTTGCTTTCAACATGTTCGTGTCGCGCGTCGGCGACAAGCTGACCGACTCGGACAAGGCGATCTTCGACAGTTTTGCCACCTATTTCGTCGGCAAGATCCGCGCGCGCTCGCCATCGCTCGACATTTCGACGCTGATTCCGCCGCCGGTCGTGCGCGCGGTCCAGGACGGGCTCAAGGAAGAAGTCACGCGCTGCAACGGCGAGACCGCGACGATCGCGACCAGTCTCGAACAGACGTCGAAAGCGCTCACCGCCGCAATCGCGGCGAACAAGAGCGGCGGCTGAATTCGGGCAGCCGAAAGCTCAGCCGGCCTTCGACACCCTCCAGATCGTGTTGCCGGTATCGTCGGCGATCAGCGCGCTGCCGTCCTTCGCGACCTTGACGTCCGCCGGGCGCCCGCGCGTCGTCTTGCCGTCCTTGGCCAGGAACTGGTCGACGAAGGTGACGGGCAGCGCGTCGACCGGCTTGCCGTTGGCGCCGAACTTGACGAACACGACGTCATAGCCGGCAACGGGTTCGCGGTTCCACGACCCGTGCAGCGCGATCAGCGCGCCGTTCGCCCAGCGCTCGCCCAGGTCGAGCTTGTCGGTGAAGGTGAAACCCAGCGGCGCGACGTGGGCGCCCAGGCCGTAATCGGGTCGCTTGACATATTGGCGGCGATCCTCCGCCTCGGGCTCGACCCGCGGATCGACGAAGCCGCCCCAATAATACCAGGGCCAGCCATAGAAATCGCCCTCTGTGACGTCGGTCAGATAGTCGGGAACCAGGTCGCTGCCCAGCATGTCGCGCTCGTTGACGACGGTCCACAGCCGGTCGCTGCCCGGATAGAAGGCAAGCCCGACGGGGTTGCGGATGCCTGCGGCGAATGTGCGGACATATTTGTTCTCGGGCCGCACTTCCAGGATGCTGGCGCGCCGGACCTCGTTGCCCATGCCCTTTTCGCCGATGTTCGAATCGGCGCCGACGCCGACATAGAGCCAGCCGTTGGGGGCGACCGTGAGGCTTTTCGTCCAGTGACGGTTGGTGCCCTTGGCGGGCAGATCGACGAGCTTGACCGGTTTGCCGCTCATTGCCGTCTCGCCCTCGACATAGGGAAAGGACAGGATCGCGTCCGTATTCGCGACATAGAGCGTCTTGCCGACGAGCGCCATTCCATAGGGCGAGTTCAGGCCGCTGATATAGGCGGTCTTGACCTCGGCCTTCCCGTCGCCGTCGGCGTCGCGGAGAAGCGTGATACGGTTCGCCGACTTGCCGCCGGCACCCGCCTTGCTCATCAGGTTGCCCATCACCTTGCCTTCGATGCCCGAGGTGTCGCGCGGTGGGCTCTGCGCCTCGGCGACGAGCACGTCGCCGTTCGGGAGGACGAGCATCGAGCGCGGGTGGTCCAGGCCTTCGGCGAAACGCCCCACTGCCAGCCCCTGCGCCGCGCGGGGCGCCTGACCGGCCGGCCAACGCGTCGCTTCGGGCACGTTCATCGTCGGCAGGATCTCGGCGTTTTGCGACGCCATCACGGGCACACGGCCGCTGAGCTCGGCGGTCGAGAAGCGCGCGACGTCGGGGCGCGACAGGATGTAGAAGGCGATGCCGCCGGCGACGATCAGGACGAGGAGGGCGACGCCGACATATTTCAGGATTTTGCGCATGGGATAATGTCTTACACGGCGATGAAGCGGCGGCAAAGGACGATTAGCGCCAGGCTGTGGTTAACGCATCCGCTGCCGCGATTAACCTTACCCGTATGTTCATCACGCTCGGGAACGGCGCGGTGAGGCGCGCGGGGTAGAGCGGTCCCGATGCAACGGGCCGGGGACACCATGCAACTGCCAGCACCTTTTCTTGCCGACCGCGGCACGGTCGACGACGCCCACGCACTGATCCGCGAGCACGGGGAGGAAGCCGGCTTCGCCGCTGCGGCGCGCGCCGAGCAGTATCGCGTGCTCGGCAATCACGTCCACTTCGCACGCTGGCGCCAGATCGAGCGGTTGATCACCTATCTGTCGATCGACGTCGCGCTCGACACCGTTCACTAGAATCTAGAGCCGCAATCCTGCGGTTTCGGGCAGCCCTGCCATGATGTTGAGATTCTGGACGCAGGCACCGCTTGCGCCCTTGCCCAGATTGTCGAGCCGCGCGACGAGCCGCAATTGCGTGCCGTCGGGGCTGGCATAGAGCATCAACTCCATCCGGTCGGTCGCGGGGTCGCTCTTGCGGAGCAGCAATTCGCTCTCGTCGCCTGCACGGCGGACGCTGACGAGCGGCGACCCCTCGAAATGCGCGGCGAGTGCGTCGAAGGCGGCGTCGGCCATCGGCGCGTCGAAACCCAACGGAACCTCGACCAGCATGCCGCGATAGACGGGCACCACCGCGGGGGCGAAGATCGGCGCGTGCGTCAGACCGGCGCCCGTCGTCATTTCGGGGACATGCTTGTGGGCAAGGTTCAGGCCATAGCTGCGAAAGCCGATATCCTCGTCGGCTTCGAAGCGCTCGATCAGTTCCTTGCCGCCACCCGAATAGCCCGACACCGCATTGACGCTGAGCCGTGCATCGTGCGCAACGATGTCGGCGGCGACCAGCGGCGCGACGAGCGCTAGGAAGCCGGTCGGATAGCAACCCGGGTTGCTGACGCGCTTCGACGCAGCGATCGCACCGCGCTGCGCGGCGTTCAGTTCGGGAAAGCCGTACGCCCAGTCGGGCGCCACGCGGTGCGCGGTCGACGCGTCGATGATCCGCACATCGGGATTGGCCACCATCGCCACCGCCTCGATCGCCGCGGCATCGGGCAGGCACAGGATGACGAAATCGGCGCCGTTCAGCGCCTCGGCGCGGCGCGCGGCGTCCTTGCGCTCGGCGTCGGGCAGGGCGATCAGCGAGAATTCGCTCCGCCCGGCCAGCCGCTCGGCGATTTCCAGGCCCGTCGTTCCCGCCGCGCCGTCGATGAAGACCGTTTTCGTCATGGGCTTATCGCAGTCGTTTGGTGCCGCTAATCGGGACCTCGTTGCCCTTCGCGGCCGAGCGTTTCGCGACTTCGGCGAGCGGCTCGACGCGCACTTCCATCCACTGGCGGCTCGCGTGGATGATATTCTGGTTGTCGGCCATGATGCCGACATGGCCCGGGAAAAAGACCAGATCGCCGCGCGCCAGATCGGCGCGCGCGACATCCTTGTCGGCGCCGAGCGAGGCGAGTTGCAGGTCGCTGTCGCGCGGCAGCTGAATGCCGGCTGACGCCCAGGCGATCTGGACGAGCCCCGAGCAGTCGATGCCTTTCGCGGTACGGCCGCCCCAAAGATAGGGGGTGCCGACCATCGCCTCGGCGACGGCTGCGGCGTCGTCATGTTCGTGGCCGACCTCGACGAGCGCGGCCAGCGGCAGATAGCCATGCGCGGTCTTCAGCCATTCGCCTTCGGCGTCGCCCATCACGAGCGCGCCGCGCGGCAGCACGGCAGGGCCGCCGCTTGCCGCGTCGGGGTCCGAATGCAGCATCGCCTCGATCATGTCGACGCGATGCGTCGGCGCGATCGGCGCGCCGAGCGCGTCGGCCGCGAGATAGCCGACATAATGATCGGCAAGGCAATAGCCCCACGCCCAGCCACCGGTCAGGTCGAGGAGCGCGAAGCCTTCGCCGAAGAGCAGTTCGCTCGTTTGTTCGGCATCGAGCGACGGGGCTCCGCGGATGACCGCGGCGGGCAGTACGCCGCTCATCATCATCGGCGCGGCATAGTGCGGCGCGAAATGGGTGCCGGCGACCGCGATATCGGCAAGGTCGGGGCGGATCGCGACGATGCGCGGATCGAACGCCTGCGACGTACCGCTCAACCCGAAACGGTCGCGGCCCTGTCCGGCGACGCCGGGGCGCCCCATTCGCACGCGGTTCGCCGCTGAATTCTCGCCACTATTCGCTGTCACGTGCCGTCCTGTAAGAAACCGTTTTCCGCGCCGGGCGGACAATCGCGGCGCATTAGACCAGCGGACCCGGCTTTATCAAGTTTTGTTCAATTTTTCCCGCGCCGGTCGTAGCGCGCCTGCAACATCGCCCAGGCTGCGCGGAGGCCGAGTGCGGCGCCGCCCTTCGGCCGGCCATGCTTTGCCGAGGGGCGCCATGCGAAGGTGTCGAAGTGAGCCCAGGGGGTGCCTTCGGGGATGAAGCGCTTGAGAAACAATGCGGCGGTGATCGATCCCGCGAACGGCGAACTGCCCGCATTTCCGAGGTCGGCGATATCGGTCTCGAGCAGATCGGCATAGCCGTCCCACAATGGCATCCGCCACAGCGGATCGTCGCGTTCGTCACCGCCCGCGAGCAGGTCGGCCGCGAGTGCATCGTCATTGGCGAAGAGAGCAGGGAGATCGGGGCCGAGCGCAACGCGAGCGGCGCCGGTGAGCGTCGCGAAATCGACGATCAGCTCGGGCTTGCTTTCGCTCGCCTTCGCCAGCGCGTCGCCGAGCACGAGGCGGCCTTCGGCATCGGTATTGCCGATCTCGACCGTCAGCCCCTTGCGGCTCTTGAGCACGTCGCCGGGGCGGAAGGCATCGGCCGAGATCGCATTTTCGGCGGCGGCGACGAGGCAGTGGAGGCGCACCGGCAGGCCGCTCGCCATCACCAGCTCGGCGAGCGCGAGCACGTGCGCCGCGCCGCCCATGTCCTTCTTCATCAGCCGCATGCCCGACGCGGGCTTGATGTCGAGCCCGCCGCTGTCGAAGCTGATGCCCTTGCCGACGAGCGCGATGCGCGGATGGTTGTCCTTGCCCCATTCGATCTCGATCAGTCGCGGCGCATGATGCTTCGCCGCGGCGCGCCCCACGGCGTGGATCATCGGAAAGCCTTGTTCGAGCGTTTCACCCTTGGTGACGGTCACCCGCGCACCATGCGCCTTGGCGATCCTTTCGGCGGCCTTTTCGATGGCGGCAGGGCCCATGTCGGCCGCGGGCGTGTTGACGAGGTCGCGCACCAGCGCCGTCGCACGCATTTCGGCGACCATCGGCGCGATCGCGCCGACATCGGCGGTCAACAGCACGCGCGGGCCCTTCGTGGGCGGGTTCGATCGATACGCATCGAAGCGATATTGCGCGCTCAGCCAGCCGAACAACGCCTTGCCGGGCTGTCCGCCTTCGAGCCGGTAACGGCCTTCGGGAAGGATCTGCGCGAGCTTCGCGAGGCACCACGCCGACAGACCGTCGATTTTGGCGACCGTCGTGACCACCGACCAGCGCTCGGGATCGTCGCCCGGCAGGATCGCATGGACAAAGGCATCGGGCTTGAACCCGACCGCGGCGAGATGCGCGCGCTCGCGGGCGCTCCGACCCTTTAGCCAAGCGTCGTATCCCGCCTTGTCGATGAGGTGGATCGTGCGCGCATCCTGTCCCTTGTCGGGCTGGATCAGGTCGGAATAGTCGGTCATGCCGAGGGTGCTAAGCCCCCAGGGATATTTTGTCGATTCCCTGCGTTGGTCGAGGATGACTTACCGAATTTTCGTCGCAATGCTGCCGGCGCTTCTTCTTGCAGCGGGTTGTTCCGAAGAGGCTCCGACCAAGGCCGAGAAGGTTGCCGCCGCCGCGGTTCCCGGCGCGCCACCCGACGGCGCCGCCGACGCGATGGCGAAAGGGGCGCCGGCGTCCGACGTCGAGGAGAAGGGGGAACTCATCGAATTTGCCTATGCCTACCCCAGGGAGGCGGCGCAGATTCCCGAACTCGCCAAGTGGCTCGATACCGATCGGCAGGTGAAGCGCGAGGCGCTGATCGTCGCGGCGGAGCGCGATCGAGCGGCGTCGGCGAAGGGCGGCTTTCCCTATCACGCGCACAGTCACCTCCAGAAATGGTTGCGCGTCACGAATACCCGCCGCTTTCTGAGCCTGTCGTCCGAAGTCGAAACCTATATGGGCGGCGCACACGGCATGACGAGCTTTGAGACCTTGCTGTGGGACCGCAACGAGCGGCGCGTGCTGAAGCCCCTCGATATTTTCACCAGCCCGGAGGCCTTCGACGCCGCGATCCGCGACGATTTTTGCGCGCGGATCAAGCGGGCGAAGTCGGCGAAGGGCATTCAGACGCCCGACGAACCCGACAGTCCCTTTGCCAAATGCCCGCCCGCCTCGGCGCAGACCGTCTGGCTGGGTTCGTCGGACGGCCGCTATCTCGACCGGATGACGGTCGCGATCGCGCCCTACGAGGTCGGGCCGTTCGCGGAGGGGAGCTACAAGATCAACGTGCCGGTGACCGCAGCGCTCGTCCGCGCCGTGAAGCCCGAGTTTGCGCGTGATTTCCTGCCCGTTCGATGAAGGAGACGACCGATGCCCGCTAAATCCAAAGCGCAGCAGAAAGCCGCCGGGGCCGCGCTCAGCGCCAAGCGCGGCGATACGCCCAAATCGAAACTGAAGGGCGCGTCGAAGCAAATGGTCGACAGCATGACCGAAAAGCAGCTCGAGGACTTCGCCAAGGGCTCGACCAAGGGCAAGCCCGAGCACGCGGACTGACTATTCGGCGGCTTCGAGCTCCACCGCGGCAGGCGCCGACTTCGCCGACGCGGAGGCCTTGGTAAAGGTCAGGATGCCATCCTCGATCGTGCCCGTCCGCATGTCGACGCGGTCGCTCAGATAATGCTGGTTCATCCGCCACGGCAGTTGGTCCGCATTCTTCGGCATGATGTGCAGCGAGCGCTGGATATATCCCGACGAAAAGTCGAAGATGTTCTCCTCGGTCAGGCTGGCCGGGTCCGCGAGCACGGGCGTCGCGATATCGGCCTTTGCGGCCTGCATGTGGTTGAGCACGCGGCACACATATTCCGCCACGATATCCGCGCGCAGCGTCCAACTGGCGTTCAGATAGCCGAACACGACAGAGAAGTTCGGGACGTTCGAAAACATGCAGGCCTTGTAATAGAAATGCTCGCTCCACTGGACGGTCTCGCCATCGACGCGCACCGGGATCTTGCCCGCGACGGCAAGCTTGAGGCCGGTGGCGGTCACGATGATGTCGGCATCGAGATGCTTGCCCGACTTGAGCTGGATACCCGTCGCGTCGAAGCAGTCGATGTGGTCGGTGACCACCGATGCCTTGTCGGCCTTCATCGCCTCGAAGAAATCGGCGTCGGGAACGAGGCAGAGGCGCTGTTCCCACGGATTGTAGGGCGGGGTGAAGGCCGCCGCGTCATATTTGTCGCCGAGGTTCTTCTGGAGCTGTTTGGTCAGGAACTCGCGGACCTTTTCGGGCTTGTTGCGCGCCTTGTTGAAGACGATGTCCTGCATCTTCACATTCTTGAAGCGCGTGATCTTGTAGGCGAGCTCGCTCGGCAGGACCTTGCGGAGGAAGTTCGCGAAAGCGTCCTTCGCGGGCCGGATCGCGTACCAGGTCGGCGTGCGCTGCAGCATCGTGACGTGCGCCGCGCCCTTGCCGTCGCCCTTTTCGGTCATCGACGGGACGATCGTCACCGCGGTCGCGCCCGACCCGATCACGACGACCTTCTTGCCAGCATAGTCGAGATCCTGCGGCCAGAATTGCGGATGGATGATCTGGCCCTTGAAGTCCTCGCGCCCGGTGAATTGCGCGTCGAACGGCTCGTCATAGTCGTAATAGCCCGAACCGAGGTAGAGCCAGCGCGCGGTCGTCGTCGACTGCGCGCCCTTGTCGTCCTCCATCGTGACGGTCCAGCGCGCCGCCGCGCTGTCCCAGTCGGCACCGACGACCTTCGAATTGAACCGGATATGCTCGCGGATGCCGCGTTCGTCGACGATGCGGTTCAGATACTCGAGGATCGACGGCCCGTCGGCGATCGATTTTTCGTGCTTCCACGGTTCGAAGACGAAACCCAGCGTGTGCATGTCGCTGTCCGACCGGATGCCGGGATAGCGGAACAGGTCCCATGTGCCGCCGAGGTTCGCGCGACGTTCGACAAGGCCGAAACTGCGGCCGGGAGAATGCATCTGCAGATGCACCGCCATCCCGATGCCCGAAATTCCGGCCCCAACGATCAGGACGTCCTGGTCCACCGGGCTTGCCGTGCCTGCCATGATTTCGTCTCCCATTTATCTTTACGGTGCAGCTTACGCACCACGTTGCATTTTGCAATCGAATTGACACGCATGAAAGTAGGTCGTGCCGCAATGCATCGTTGCCGCTGTCACAATATTGTCATAGGGGCGTCACCAGTTTGCAATCATTCGCCGCGGGGGGCGCGGTAGGGGGTATTCGGCCGGATTTATGCGTCAGATCGCAGTTCTTCCCTATCGGTTCGGCGGCGCGGACAAGGATGGTCCGACCGAAATCCTGCTCGTAACCTCGCGCGGCACCGGCCGCTGGGTGATCCCGAAGGGGAACCCGCTCACGGGCCTCGACAGCCATGCCTCGGCCGCCATCGAGGCGGAGGAAGAGGCAGGGGTGCTCGGCGCCGTGTGTCCGACCTCGATCGGCAGCTATCAGTATCGCAAGCGCCGTGCGAACGGCGCGGCGATCATGTACGATGTCGAGGTGTTCCCGCTCGCGGTGACGCGCGAACTCGGCGAGTGGAAAGAAATGGACGAGCGCGAGCGGCGCTGGTTCCCGCTCGATCAGGCCGCATCGTCGGTCGACGAGCCCGATCTTCAGATGATGATCCGGTCGTTCGGCGATCGCGGCTTTCGCGCCGCGGCGCGGCGGTCGGGCGTCGTTTTCAACGTTGCGGAAAAGACAGGGGTCAATCGCATGTTTGCCTGGTTCCAGCGCCTGCTCCCGAAGCAGGGCAATTTCTTCGAGCTGTTCGAGGCCCATGCGGCGACGCTCACCGCCGGGGCAGAAGCGCTCGCGCGGATGCTCCAGGGCGGTGACGGCATGGCCGACCATGTGCAGGAAATCATCGAGCGCGAGCATGACGCCGACGCGATCACGCGCGAAGTGCTGCAGACCGTCCGCCGCACGTTCCTGACCCCGTTCGACCGCAGCGCGATCACCGACCTGATCGCCTCGATGGACGATGCGATCGACGAGATGCAGAAGACCGCGGGCGCGGTCGACCTGTACGATGTGACCGAATTCGAACCCGAAATGCGCGATATCGGCGGCATCATCGTCGATGCCGCGCGCCTGACTGCCGAAGCGCTGCCGCTGCTGCGCAATATTTCGGCGAACGGCGCGCGCCTTCACGAACTCACCGAGCGGCTGGTCCGCATGGAAGGCCACGCCGACGATATCCATGCCGCGGGGCTCAAGCGCCTGTTCAAGGAGCATGGCGAGGCGAACCCTACGCGCTTCCTCATCGCGCGCGAACTGTTCCGCCACCTCGAACGCGTCACCGACAGCTTCGAGGATGTCGCGAACGAAATCGACGGCCTGGTCATCGACCACGCGTAAGCGGGGGCCTTCCCGATGCACGAACTCGCTTTCCCGCTCCTCGTCGGCCTGATCATCCTCGCGCTGGCGTTCGATTTCCTGAACGGGCTGCACGACGCGGCGAACAGCATCGCGACCGTCGTCGCGACGCGGCTGCTGCGCCCGGTGCAGGCGGTGATCTTCGCCGCCTTCTTCAACTTCGCGGCCTATTTCCTGTCGCTCGCCTTTCCCGAGCTTCACAAGGTTGCCGAGACGATCGGGAAGGGGATCATCGACAAGGACCTGGTGACGCCCGCGGTCGTGTTCGGCGCGCTCGTCGGGGCGATGTTCTGGAACGTCGTCACCTGGCTCAAGGGCATCCCTTCCTCGTCGAGCCACGCGCTCGTCGGCGGCATCGTCGGTGCGGGCGTCGCGCATGCGGGGTTCGAGGGGATCGAGTGGACCGGGCTCAACAAGACCGTGCTCGCGATCTTCCTGTCGCCGATGCTCGGCATGCTGCTCGCGATGCTGGTGATGCTGATCAGCAGCTGGGCCCTCCGCCGCGCGAGCGCGAAATTCGCCGAAAGCACCTTCCGCACGCTGCATCTCTTTTCGTCCGCGGCCTATTCGCTGAGCCATGGACTCAACGATGCGCAGAAGACGATGGGGATCATCACCGTCCTCCTCTATTCGACCGGATATCTGAGCGGTGAGTTTCACGTTCCGCACTGGGTGGCGATCAGCTGCTACATCGCGATCGGGCTCGGGACGCTGTCGGGCGGGTGGAAGATCATCGAAACGATGGGCGGCCGCATCACCAAGCTGTCGCACCATCAGGGCTTCGCCGCCTCGACCGGCGGCTCGATCGTAGTGTTCACCGCCAGCCTGCTCGGCATCCCGGTGTCGACGACGCACACGATCACCGGCAGCATCATCGGCGCCGGCGTCGCACGCCGCGCGAGCGCGGTGCGTTGGGGCGTTGCGAGCAACGTCGTCGCGGCGTGGTTCATCACGATCCCGGCGAGTGCGATCGTCGCTGCCGCCTTTTACGCCCTGACGCGGCTGTTCTGATCAACGCCGAGGGCGATAGTCCACCCTTGCGCCGCCCGTCATTCGCACCGGCAGATACAGGCCGTTGCCATAGGCTTTGATTTCGCCGGTTTCGAAGTCTTCGATATGCGTCCGGATCAAGAACGCGCCCTCGCGCCGCTGATCGACGGCCCGACGGATCTTGCCCTTCAGCTTTTCCAGGTCGTTCGTGAAATTCTGGGTCAGCGCGTCGGCGATCAGCGGCGCAAAGCTTTCGCTCTGTCCGATCAGGATCAACAGGTCGCCGCCGACCCCGTCGGTATCGCCATTGACGACGACGTCGGTGAAGCGGACCTGCGCCGATCCCGGCTCGTTCACCGGAATCGCGGTCATCCAGATCGTGCCGTGCGTCGGCTCGCCGCTGCGGGCATCCAGTTTGGCCTCGACATCGACGCCGACCGCGATCCTCCCGCCGCGCGAGCCATAGATCGTCGATGGCCCGAATTTGACCGTCATCGGTCCCAGTTTCGGCAGCACGAAGGGGCGCGTCGCGCGCTTCGCGAGCGCGCGGTCGACGACGGGTTGCAGCTGCGCATAATCGGCGATCACGGGAACGCGGATATCGAGATGCGGACGCGGGGTTTCGCGGACCAGCTTCGGCAGTGGCGTCGGTTTCGGATCGTCGGGGCGATCGGACACAAAGGTCTCGGTCACGCCCTCGATACCAAGGTTGAGATCGAGCTTCTGTCCGTTCAGGCGGTAGCCGCCATAAAGGATGCGCTGCGGCGTGACGCGCATCCAAACCGGCGGATTTTCGCGATTGAGCTCGAGCGATGTGAAGCTTTGCCGCCATATCTCCGCGGCCTGACTGCGCAGGTTGATCTTGCCGATCTCGCGGTTCACTTCGCGCTCGACGCTGGCGATCACGGGCGCCAGCCTCGCGTCGGCCTGATCGGTGAAGGTGATTCTTTTGCCAAGGAAGTCGATCCCCGGCGCCTTGGTCCAGCCATAGCTGATCCGCGCCTTGCCCTGCATGCGCCAGTCGGACATCAGGTCGATGCGGATGCGTGCGTGGACCAGCGCCGATCCGGTCGCGGTCTCGCCCTTCAGCACCCCGCCGACGTCGCGCGCGGCGACCGTCGCGTTGATCGGCATATCGACGACGATCTCGTTTCCCTCACCGCGAAACCGCAGGGCCCCGCGCGTCACCTGACCGACGATCGTGCAGGCGATCGGCGGCGTGACCTTGATCTTCTTGCCGAAGACCTTGACCCGCTGCGGCTGGACGCAGGCGCGTTCGCGCTGGTTGATCGTCCACAGCGTCTTCGGCACCGCCCGTTCGAGCTGCGCGCGCAGCGGCGCAATGCTCGCCTCGATCGGGACGGCGATCAGCGATGTCTGGCTGGGCATGGGCGCCGTATCGGTTGCGTGCGGCGGGGCCTCGGCCCCGCCCTTGGCCGGATTGCAGCCCGACAGGAGGCCCGTCAGGGCTATTGCAGCAGCCAACCCGTTGATCGTGCGCATGACCTCGTCCCCGTTGATGATCCTTTCCTACCATCAACGGGTTGAAGTCGTTCCCTGCATTTTCGATCAGCCGGCGACCACCCCGAACAGGTCATGCTCGTCGGCGTCCTCGATCTCGACGTCGACGACATCGCCGGCCTTCAGCGTTGCCGCGACGTCGCGCAGATAGACATGGCCGTCGATTTCGGGCGCGTCGGCCTGGCTGCGGCCGGTGGCGCCGATGCTGCCATCGTCGTCCGCTTCACCGACTTCGTCGATGATCACGGGGAGCGTGCGGCCGATCTTGGCTTCGAGCTTCGCGGCGCTGATCGCGGCGGTTTTCGCCATGATGCGCTGATAACGCTCTTCCTTGACCGCTTCGGGCACCGGATTGTCGAGCGCATTCGCCTGCGCGCCCGCGACGGGTTCGAAGCGGAAGGCGCCGACGCGGTCGAGCTGCGCCTCGTCGAGCCAGTCGAGGAGATACTGGAAATCCTCTTCGGTCTCGCCGGGAAAGCCGACGACGAAGCTCGAGCGGATCGAGATGTCGGGAGCGATCGCGCGCCACGCCTTCAGCCGTTCGAGCACCTTCGCCTCGTTCGCGGGGCGCTTCATGCGCTTAAGGACGCTCGGGCTCGCGTGCTGGAAGGGGATGTCGAGGTAGGGCGTCAGCAGACCTTCGGCCATCAGCGGGATCACCGCGTCGACGTGCGGGTAAGGATAGACATAGTGGAGGCGCACCCAAGGGGCGCGGCCTTCGCTGGTCTTCAATTGGCCGAGCTCGCGGGCGAGGTCGGTCATGTGCGCGCGGACTTCGCGGCCGTGCCACTGGCGCGGGTCGTGCCGGATGTCGACGCCATAGGCCGAGGTGTCCTGGCTGATGACCAGCAGTTCTTTCGTCCCCGCGGCGACGAGCTTTTCGGCCTCGCGCAGCACCGCGTCGATGCGGCGGCTGACGAGTTTGCCGCGGAGATCCGGGATGATGCAGAAGGAGCAGCTGTGGTTGCAGCCTTCGCTGATCTTGAGATAGCTGTAGTGGCGCGGCGTCAGTTTCAGCCCGCCCTCGGGGACGAGGTCGATGAACGGGCCTTGGGTGGGCGGCGCGGCGTCGTGGACGGCGTCGACGACCTGCTCATACTGATGCGCGCCGGTTACCGCGAGTACGTTCGGAAAGCGCGCGCGGATGACCTCGGCCTCGTTGCCCATGCAGCCGGTCACGATGACGCGGCCGTTCTCGGCCATCGCTTCGCCGATCGCCTCGAGGCTCTCTTCCTTCGCCGAATCGAGGAAGCCGCAGGTGTTCACGAGCACGACGTCGGCGCCGGCATAGTCGGGCGACAGGCCGTATCCGTCGGCGCGCAGCTTGGTGAGAATCCGTTCGCTGTCGACGAGCGCCTTCGGGCAGCCGAGCGAAACCATGCCGACCTTCGGCTGGGTGGGGAGGGTTTTGACTGTCATGATTGGCGGGGCGCATAGGGGATTTTTTGCGCTTTGTCACCATGGCTGTGCTTGGCGCCGCCCATGCTTTTCTTCGTCATCCCCGACTTGATCCGGGATCCATCGCAGCGCCGGGGGCATGGACCCCGGATCAAGTCCAGGGTGACGAAAGAAAAATACTTCCGATCAGCTCTTCCCCGCCAGCGTATCCGCGATGATCCGCCACACGCGCGGGGCGATGCCGAGGCCGAGGTGCGTTGCATCGACCTTTATGTTGCGCGCCTGCGGGTTGTAGATGTCGACCGCGATATCGGGACCGACGATGCCGTCGCGGTCGGAATAGATGACCGTGAGCGGCTGGGTCAGCCCTTTCAGGTTGCGCGCATGGATCTCGCGCTCGATCGCGTCGAAATCGCGTCCCGCGAAGCGCTGCGCGAGCGCGGTATATTTGGGGCCGCCGATGATCGGCGTGCCCATCGTGACGATCTCGCGGACGAGGTGCGGATAGGCGCGGGCGGTTTCGCGCGCGATCACCCCGCCGAGGCTCCAGCCGATCAGCGTCAGCGGCGCGCCGTCGGCCTTCACCCATTCGGCGGCCTGCGCCGCGAAACGCTCGACGTCGGCGGCGACGCGGCCGTTGTTGCGGCCCATCCCCCAGTCGCGGACGTGATAGCCCAAGTGGCGAAGATATGCCTCGAGCGGCCGCATCGACAATTCGCTCGCGCCGTAACCGGGGAGGAGCGCGACCGGGCGGCCGTCACCGCGCGGCGCGCCGATCAGGTGATAGCCGCCGAGGCCGAAACGGATCATGTCGAGCGGCAGCGCGAATTCGCCGAGCGTCGCGAGACGGCTCGGCGGCTTCAGCCCTTCGGGAAGCGGAACGTCGCGGGGCATCGCCTTCTCCCTCTTGTCGCCCTATAGCTTGGCCGATTGCAGGCATTTAGGGAAGGGGACGCGGGTGATCGGCGTATTGGCAGCGATTTCGGCGGCGATGGCGGTGGCGGCGGGCGCGTTCGGCGCGCACGGCGCGGCGGGGCCGCAGGAGGCCGAATGGCTGCGCACGGGCGGAATGTATCAGCTCGTCCACGCGGTTGCGGCGCTCGCGATCATGGGCTTTGCGCGCGGGCCGGCGATCACCTTGCTCGTCGGCGGCGCGATCTTTTCGGTCACGCTTTATGCGATGGCGCTCGGCGCACCGAAATGGTTCGGCGCGATCACGCCGATCGGCGGCACCTTGCTGATCGCCGGCTGGCTCTGGGCCGCCTGGCTCTATTGGCGTACCTGACGCGTCGGTCCGGCCTTCGTGATTCCCGGCGAAAGCCGGGGCCCACAGATCGTTTCGCGTTCAATCGGCTTCGCAAGGCTCGCAGCGGATGACCTCGACGATCATATCGCCGGGTTCGAGCTTCTGCACTTCGGGTTCCCAGAAGCCGAAGGGCTTGCCGCCGCGATAGACGCGCAGACCGCGGCCGCCGCTTGCGAGCCGGTCGAGGCTCTGTCCGATCTCTTCGGCGCTGATCGGACGTTCGCGTAACTGCACCTTGCCGCCGATCGCGGCGAGGTCGGCCATATAGTCGGCAACATGCTCGCCCTGCGCCGATCCAGCGAGCAGCAGGCCGGTGAAGCTGACGGGATTGATGACATTGTTCGCTCCCGCCTGCCGTGCGAGAAGCTCATTGTCCTGTGCGCGGATCACGACGCTGATCGGGACATGCGGCGCGAGGTGGCGGACGGTGAGCACGATCAGGATCGAGCTGTCGTCGCGGCCCGCCGAGACGAGCACCGAGTGCGCCTTAGAGATCTGGACGTCGACCAACGTATCGTCGTTCGAGGCGTCGCCTTCGAGCACGTTGCATCCCGCTGCCTCCGCGGCGTTGATGCGGTTCCGCGCCTGATCGATCACGACGATGCACGCCGGGTCGGTGCCGCGTGCGATCAGTTCGCGGACGGCCTCGGCGCCGCTGGTGCCATAGCCGAGCACGACATAATGGTCGGTGAGTTTTGCCTGGATGCGGGCCATGCGCCATTTATCCCATGTGCGTTTGATGACGAAATTATAGGCGGTGCCGACGAAGATGAAGAGCACCATGATGCGGATCGGGGTCACGATCACGGCCTCGATCAGCCGCGAGCGGTCCGACACCGGCGCGATGTCGCCGAAGCCGGTGGTCGTGACCGAGATCATCGTGAAATAGACGACGTCGAGAAAACTGATGTGGCCGTCGTGGCTGTCCTTCAGCCCCGCGCGGTCGATCCAATGGACGAGGATCACGATCCCGATCAGAAAGAAGGCGAGACCGAGGCGTGCGATCAGGTCGGCCCATACGGGCCATTTGGCCGCGCGGCGGAGCAGATGAAAGCTGCTCTGGATCTGGAGCTTGGGGTTCGGCCGCTTGCTCATTGCGGGCCTTGTGCCAAAGCCGCGCGGCGAAGGCTAGCGGCTATAGGCGCTGCGCAGCGTCGCGAGCGACGCGTCGTGCGTCAGGTCGAGCTGGAGTGGCGTGACCGAGATATAGTCATCGTCGATCGCCTCAAGGTCGCTGTCATGCGCGAGGCTGTGCTCGATGCCGTGCAGGCCGAACCAGTAATAACGATAGCCGCGCGGATCGGTGCCCTCGACGATCGAGCCGCGGCCATAGTCGTGGAAGCCCTGCCGCGTCACGCGGATGCCCCGGACTTCAGCCGCGGGGATCGCGGGGAAGTTGACGTTGATCAGCGTCCGCGGCGGCATGTCCATGTCGAGCAGCGGGCGGAGCACCTTCGTGCCCCATGCCTCGGCCGCCTCGAACGGTACGCTGTCGCCCATGCCTTCCTTGGCATAGACCTGGCTGAGCGCGATCGAGCGGATGCCCGCCAGCGCGCCCTCGATCGCCGCCGAGACGGTGCCCGAATAAGTGATGTCGTCGCCCAGATTGGCGCCGCGGTTGACCCCCGACAGGATCAGGTCGGGCTTTTCGGGCATCAGCTTGCCGATCGCCATCATCACCGAGTCGGTCGGGGTGCCGCTGCACGACCAGCGCCGCTCACCATGCTGGCGGATGCGCACCGGGCGCGACAGGGTGAGCGAATGGCCGGCGCCCGACTGTTCCTCGGCGGGCGCACAAACCCAGATATCGTCCGAAAGCTGACGCGCGATCGCTTCGAGCACGGCCATGCCGGGGGCGTGGTAGCCGTCGTCGTTGGTGAGGAGGATGCGCATGATTTCGGTTCCTTCTTTTCCGTTCGTGCTGAGCCTGTCGAAGCACCGCCCTTCTCTTCAACGCTGAAAGAAAGAACGGCCCTTCGACAAGCTCTGGGCGAACGGATCAAGGGGTTAGGCGTGTGATACCGCCCATGTAGGGCAACAGCGCGGCCGGAATGTCGACGCTGCCGTCGGCCTGCTGGTAATTTTCCAGGATCGCGACGAGCGTGCGGCCCACGGCGAGACCCGAACCGTTCAGCGTGTGGACGAATTCGTTGCCCTTGGCGTCCTCGCGGCGGAAGCGTGTGTTCATGCGGCGCGCTTGAAAGTCGCCACAGTTCGAGCAGCTCGAAATCTCGCGATAGGCGTTCTGCCCCGGCAACCAGACTTCGAGGTCGTAGGTCCGCCGCGCGGCAAAGCCCATGTCGCCGCTGCACAGCAGCATCTTGCGATAGGGAAGATCGAGTGCTTCCAGAATCTTCTCGGCTGCCCTTGTCTTGCGGTCGAGTTCGGCGTCGCTGTCCTCGGGGCGGACGATCGAGACGAGTTCGACCTTCCAGAACTGATGCTGGCGGATATAGCCGCGCGTGTCGCGGCCCGCCGATCCGGCCTCGGATCGGAAGCAGGGGGTGAGCGCGGTCATGCGGATCGGCAGCTCGGCCTCGGGAAGGATATCCTCGCGAACCGCGTTCGTCAGGCTCATCTCGGAGGTCGAGATCAGCCAGCGCCCGTCGGTGGTCTGGAACAGATCTTCGCGAAACTTGGGGAGCTGCGTCGTTCCGAACGCCGCTTCGTCGCGGACCATCAGCGGCGTCGCGCATTCGACATAGCCGGGCTCGCCCGTTTGCATGTCGAGCATGAATTGCCCGATCGCGCGTTCGAGGCGTGCCATCTGGCCTTTCAGAAACGCGAAACGCGCGCCCGACATCTTCGCCGCGGTCTCGAAATCGAGGCCGAGCGCGGGGGCGAAATCGGCATGTTCCTGCGGCGTGAAATCGAAGCTGCGGGGCGTGCCCCAGCGCGAAATCTCGACATTGCCTTCTTCGTCCTCGCCATCGGGAACGTCGGCGGCGGGAATGTTCGGCAGCGCGGCGAGAATGTCCTGCAACGCAGCGAGCTGTTCGCGCTCGGCATCTTCCTTTGCGGGAAGGCTGGTCTTGAGGTCCGCGACCTCGGCCTTCAGCGCCTCGGCCTTGTCCTTGTCGCCCTGCGCCATCGCCTGGCCGATCAGCTTCGATGCCTCGTTCCGGCGCGCGAGCGAGCCCTGAATTTCCGTCTGCAGCGCGCGCAGCGATGCGTCGGCCGCCACGATTCGTGCAGACAAGGGCTCGATGCCGCGGCGCGCGAGGCCGGCGTCGAAAGCGGCGGGATTTTCCCGGATCAGGCGGATATCGTGCATGCGCCGCGCTATGGCGGGGCCGCCCGCGCGGCGCAAGCCTTGATCCTCCCTGCGGCGCAGCCGTGGGGAGGGGGGCCGTCCGCGAAGCGGATGGTGGAGGGGCGCCGTTGTTGCGCAACTGGCCCCTCCGTCAGCGCTTCGCGCTGCCACCTCCCCATCGCTCCGCGACAGGGAGGACTATTGCTCTACCAGCCGCGCGAGCTGGCCGATTGCAGTGCCCCATCCCTCGTAGAAACCCATTTCGTCGTGCTTGGCGCTGTCCTCGGGCGTCTTGTGGAGGACGCGCGCCGCATAGAGCGTGCCGCCGTCGCGAGGCTCGAACGTCAGGATCGCGGTGAGCGCGAGCCAGGGCTCGACGGGCTGCCAGCCCCCGGCCAAGACGGTGGTGAAGACGAGCCGCTTTTCGGGCACCGCTTCGAGGAAGCATCCGTCGACATGCGCCTGCCATTCGCCGGTGCCTTCGCGCATTTTCGTAACGAAACCGCCCCCCGGGTGCAGGTCGAGCGTGTCGACGCGGCATTCGATGGGCGCGGGGATCCACCATTTGGCGAGTTTTGCAGGGTCGCTCCACGCGTCCCACACCACCGGCGGCGGCGCCTTGATCAGGCGCGAGATGGTGAGCTCGGTCCCGTTCGTCATTCGGTCTTCTCCTCAGGGGTTTGCGATTCGGCGAAGGCGGCGAGCCGGTCGGTACGGCCGGCCCACACTTCGCGCTGTTCGGCGAGCCAGCCCTCGGCCGCCGCAAGCCGTTCGGCGTTGATATGGCAGGTCCGCACGCGGCCCTGCTTCTCGGAGCGGATCAGCCCCGAGCCTTCGAGCACGGTCAGATGCTTGAGGAATGCCGGAAGGCCCATTTCGAACGGAGCGGCGAGCCGCTTTACGGGGGCGGGGCTTTTGAGGAGGCGGCTGATCACCGCGCGCCGCGTCGGATCGGCGAGCGCGTGAAAGACGGAATCGAGGCCTGGTTGGTTCACCATAAGGCAAACCATAGAAAATAGTTTGCCGATTGGCAAACTGAATTGGAGTTCGTGCGAAAAAAGGGCCGTCCCCCCACGGAAACGGCCCTTAGTCAGGTGGTCGGGTTAGCCCCCTCGACCGCCAGTGGATCGCTTTACGCCGCGTCGGCGTCGTCGTCGTTGCGGTTCGCGGCGCGGCGGCGCGCGACGAGCGCGGCGGCGGCGGCCCCGAAGAGGAGCATCATCGGCGGCGCGGGCACCGGAGTCGGGTCGCCCGACGAACCGCCGCTCGATCCGCCCGAGCTGGACGAAGACGAACTCGACGACGAGCTGCTGCTCGACGACGAGGAAGAGGAACTGCTGCTCGATCCGCCGAAGCTGCTCGTGCTGCTCGTCGCGCCCGACGAGGTTGCGCCGCCCGACGAGCTGCTGCTCGACGACGACGATGAACTGCTGCTGCTGGACGACGACGAACTGCTGGCGCCGCTCGATCCGGTCGAACCCGAGGAGCCGCCCGAAGACGAGGACGAACTGCTCGACGACGAGGACGAGGACGAAGAGGAGCTGCTGCCCGAACCGCCCGAGCTGCTGCTCGAACCGCCCGAACCGCCGGAGCTGCCCGAGCTGCCGCCTTTGGACGAGCTGCCCCAGCCCGACGAGCCGTGCGAGCTGCCGTGCGACGAGCCGCCCTTGGACGAGCTGCCCCAACCCGAACTGCCCTTCGACGAGCTGCCGCCGCCCGACGAGGACGAGCTCGACGAGGAGGACGACGACGAAGACGAAGAGCTCGACGATGAGCTGCTGCTCGAAGAGGTGCTGCTGATGCCGCCGGTCGAGGTCGAGACATTGCCCGACGAGGTGCTGACGTTACCCGACGAGGTCGAGACGTTGCCCGACGACGTGCTGACGCCGCCGGTCGAGGTGCTGACGCCCCCGGTCGAAGTCGAAACGCCGCCGGTCGAGGTGCTCACGCCGCCGGTCGACGTGCTGACGCCGCCCGTCGAGGTCGAGGTCGAGACCCCGCCCGTCGAGGTCGAGACGCCGCCCGAGGTCGAGCTGGTCGAGGTCGACACGCCGCCGGTGGTCGTCGAGGTGACGACGACACTGCCGCTGCTGCCGCCCGAGCTGCCGCCGAAGAAGCCGCCGAAGAAGCCGCCCCCGAAGCCGCCGCCGATCACGGTCACGCCGCCGCCACCGCCGCCGCCTTCCCAGCCGCGCTGCGGGAAGGGCGCATAGGGGATCGGGGGGAGGGGGATCGTCTGCGTGACGACCTGCGTCTGCGGCGTCGCGGTGCGGATCACGCGCTTCGTCGTGACGACGCGGCGGATGCGCTTCACCGGCTTCTTCGCCGCATGACGCTTGCGCACGACTTTCTTCGGGCCGCACGGTTTGCAGGATTGGACCGTCGATGCGCGCGCCTTCGGCACGTCGGCGATCTGCATCGCGCCGCTACCGATCAGCGCGCCGCCGCAGGTGCAGGCACAAAGCTTGGCGAGGGCCATCCTGACAGACATATAATTCTCTCTCTTTCCCGTTGCAGGTGCGACAGGGGCTTCCTGTTGCACCTCCCGCTAAGGCGTAAAGGCCAAAGCTTTGTGAACGCGTCCATTGCGTTAACTGCGTTTGTGTGTCCGTGATCGGGAAAAGCGGGCCGGAATCAATAAAAATCGCGGTAACTGTCCCAAATCAGTACGAAATTGAGTATAATTCGGCCCCATTAGTTAATCGCGCGCTTAACCCGGCGCGCCGCCGGCGGGGCGTTCGGGCGGCGAATTCGCCGCGGCCGGGCAAGCGGTTCAGCTTCGCTTCACGCGGCTGCGACTAGCCGCGGGCTTCGGCGCTTGTATCGGCCCCAGCGGCTGGCTATAGGCCCGGCGCATCACCCTGGTCGCGTCGTTCCGGGCGGCAGGGGGACAGGAAAGGACGCAAGAAGTCTTTTATGCCAACCCAGATTGCCGATGTTGGCGCCGACGCGCTCCGTGAAGCCAAATCGAACCTCGATTCGGACTACAGCCCCAGCGAAGACGAAGAGTTTATGAACGAGCGGCAGCAGGAGTATTTCCGCGGCCTGCTGCTCGCCTGGAAGAAGTCGATCCTTTCCGAATCCGAATCGACGCTCGCGCATCTGCAGGACGGACCGCTGCGCGAACCCGATCTCGCCGACCGCGCGTCGAGCGAGACCGATTGGGCGATCGAGCTTCGGACACGCGACCGCCAGCGCAAGCTGATCGCGAAGATCGATTCGGCGATCCGCCGCATCGACGAGGGCGAATATGGCTATTGCGCCGTGACGGGCGAGCCGATCTCGCTCGCGCGGCTCCAGGCGCGCCCCATCGCGACGATGACGCTCGAAGCGCAGGAGCGCCACGAGCGCAACGAACGCATCTCGCGCGAGGACTGACCCGGCCCGGGACACAAGCATCCGGTCATTTACGTTTCTGCAAGGGCTGCGTTCTAGATTCGCGGGCCTGGGCAGCAACGCGGGGGAACGGGTCGCAATGGAATCGCGCGTACCGACATCGGTCGATGAAGAAGTGGCGGCACTGTCGCGCAGTTCCGATCGCGACAGCCTGTTCATGCAGGCGAATTTGACGATCCCCGGTCAACCGGCCCCGGTGACGGTGCGCGTGCGCAACCTGTCGGCGGGCGGCATGTTGGCGGAGGCCAAGGTCCGCGGCCTTGCACAGGGCGCGGCGGTCGAGGTCGAACTGCGCAACATCGATTTCGTCCCCGGCCGCATCGTGTGGGTCGGCGAGGGCAAGTTCGGCATCGCCTTCGATCATCCGATCGATCCGCAGGCGGTTCGCCGTCAGGTTGTTCAAAAGATGGAAGTGCCGGCGCATATATCGGCACTGAATGGACCTCTCTACCGCCGGCGCTGATGCCTTCTGGGGGGAAGGGGTCAGCGGGGCGGTAGCGGTCAGGCGACGGTCAGGCGGTCGCGGCCATTTCTTCCTTGATCCGAAGTTTCTGCTTTTTCATCTGCGCCAGTAATGCCGTGTCGGGGCAGGGGCGGCGTTCTTCACTCGCAATTTTCTCGTCGAGGTCCGCGTGGCGGGACTTCAGGGCGGAAAGGTGCGACACGCTCATAGGCCAATCTCCTTTTCGACTCATGTTGGCAGCATCGAGTAAAACATGAATCGCCCCCGATGTCGTGACGATTCGGCCAGCCGGTGCCCGTTGCGGACGGGCTGTGATCGTGGCAGGAGGCGGGGGTGAGCCCCGAAGAAATCTCCCAGCGCCTCGAACTGCTTCGCCTCGAACATCGCGACCTCGACGCCGCGATCATCGCGCTGGGCGAGGCGACGATCCCCGACCAGCTCCAGCTCGCGCGCATGAAACGCCGCAAGCTGCGCCTGCGTGACGAGATCGCATGGTGCGAAGACCAGATGATCCCCGACATTATCGCCTGAAATCAGGCTGGCGGCTGAATCAAAACGGGACGCCCGGCGCGGCATATTTCATGGTTACCGGCGTTGCGGCGGCGGGTCCGGCCATGGCATCCCTTCGCCCATGGTGACGGGTCGAACAGTCGGGGCGGCGATCGGGCTTCCGGTCCAGCGCGCCCAGGTCGAAAATCTTTACGTCGAGGCGATGCTGCTCGCCGACGAGGCGCATGCGGCCTTTGCGGCGCAGCGCGACCTCGGGCTCGGCGAAGACGGCGTACGCCGCGATGCGCTGCTCCGGGTCAGCCTCGCGTGCGAATCGCTGAAGACGACGACGCGGCTGATGCACATCATCGCCTGGCTGCTGCACCGCCGCGCAATGATCGCCGGCGACCTCGGCGCGGGTCCGGACGACAGCGCGGCGCGGATCGGCGAACCGGTCGAGGTCGACTGGGGCGTCTGCGCGCGCTTCGAGGAACCGCTCCGCCGGATCGTCGCCAACAGCGAGCGCCTGTTCGAACGCATCGCCAAGCTGGAGGCCGGATGGCAATCCCCCACCGCACCGCCGCCGGTACACGCCCTACTCGCGCGTCTGGAAGCGCGGCTCTAGGGCCGTTTCGGTCGTTCGCCGCCAATCTGGATAGAATGGCAAGAACCGACCGGAAGCCGACATCCCTGACGTGATCCCCGGCGAAGGCCGGGGCCCAGAGCGGTGGAAAGCCGGCTCCGAGTTGTTACGCTCTGGCCCCCGGCTTGCGCCGGGGATCACACAGAGCCGCGCCCAACTTCATCGTCACCCCGGACTTGATCCGGGGTCCCGCTTGACGTCGAAGCCAGCCTATCCATCAAAAAGCGGGATCCCGGATCAAGTCCGGGATGACGAATGACTGGAATCCACCCCAAAGCCGACCCAAAAAACGCTGTCCTACAATATCCGGCTATGCCAGCGTCGATCCCGGCTCTTTCCCCCGGTAGATAAGGCGGTTGCCGCCCGGTTTGCGGGAGCGGCCACCGCCCGGCGCTTCCCGCCCACCGCAAAGCCTGATCAGGCGACCGCACAGGGCTGAACTTTCCTGAGATTTGGACGAAGACGACGGGCGCTCCCCACCCTGAAACCGACATCGGCGTCCGGAAATCAGGGGAGCCACTCGACCCACGCGCCATGCGCATGCGCGCGGGCGAGCATCTTCGAAGCTTCGCCGCCGGGCCAATGGCGCACGACCAGTTCATGGCTGTGCACCGTACGGTTCGCCTCGAGCGCGATCCACGCCAGCGGGCGATCGGGCGTCGCTTCGGCGCCGGCTTCCTCCATCGCGGTGGTGACGCGCAGCTGCTGGTCCTCGGGGACATATTGCCAGACGATCGAATGCATCAGCACGCGCGTCGTGCCCTTCGCCTGCGGCTTCCTGAGCTCGGCTTCGACGAAATCGGCGGCGTTCGCGCGGACGAGATCGGGCTTCTTTCGCCCCGCCGCTGCGATCGCGGCCTCCATTCGCTCGAAGCGGACGTGATGTTCGGGCCAGATATAGGCTTTGAGTCGCAGGGCCTGCGCCGGATCGGTGAGATCGACCGGCGCGACGTCGCAGCCTTTCAGGCGCGCGAAGTCGATCCTGTGCTGCGGCGGATGATGGCCGCGCCATTCGGGGGTGAAGCGCATCACGCCGGGCTCGGGCCCCACCTGTACCCCGCCGAGATCATAGTGATAGCGGTCGATCATCAGGTTGATCCCCGCGCTCGATCCGATTTCGAGGCAGTCGAAAAGCGGCGGCAGGCCTTGCTCGGTCAGCCACAGCATCGCGGCGACGAAATTCGACGAGCGGCCGGCTTCGTTGGTCTGTGGCGGGCCGTCGAGCCAGGGGAGCAGCGCCGCTTCGTGGCTCGCGACGACCCCCGCGACGATCGCGGCATCGTTGATGTCGTCGGCGTCGGCATAGATCGGCGCGAGCGCGGGCGACTTGCCCGACAGGTGCAGCGCGTGCAGACCGCCCGCCGCGCGCAAGGGAAGGGCGTCGGCAAGCGGCGGTCCCTGCCAGCCGGCCAGCCGCTGCGCAAAGGTCGTCGCCGGCTTGTCGAGCAGGGTCGCCAGCGCCGCGACGATGCGTGCGGTCACCGGCGCGTCGTTCGCGCGGCAATAGGCGACCTGATTGGCAAAGGCGGTGCGGACCGCGGCGGGGCCGGTCTCCGCCATATCCACCAGCTGGTAACGCTCGCTCATTGCCCTTTCTCCCGTCGCCGCTTATGGGCGCGGTGTTTATGCCCGAACCGATCATCTTTGCCATCCCGAAAGGGCGCATCCTCGACGAGGCTTTGCCCTTGCTCGCGCGCGTCGGGATCGAGCCGGCGGCGGACTTTTTCGACAAGAGCAGCCGTGCGCTCGTCTTTGCGACGAACCAGCCGCATATCTCGCTGATCCGCGTCCGCGCGTTCGACGTCGCGACCTTCGTCGCGCATGGCGCCGCGCAGCTCGGCATCGTCGGGTCGGACGTCGTCGACGAGTTCGACTATTCGGAGCTCTATGCGCCGGTCGACCTCGGCATCGGCCATTGCCGCCTGTCGCTTGCCGGCCCCGAAGGCACCGAGCCGCCGGGGATCGGCGAAAGCCATATCCGCGTCGCGACCAAATATCCCGCGACGACGCGCCGCTGGTTCGAGGGGCAGGGGATCCAGGCCGAGTGCATCAAGCTCAACGGCGCGATGGAGATCGCGCCGAAGCTGGGCCTCGCCTCGCACATCGTCGACCTTGTTTCGACCGGGCGGACGCTCGTCGAAAATGCGCTCGCCGAGCAGCAGATCATCAGCGAAGTTTCGGCGCGGCTGATCGTCAACCGCGCGGCGTTCAAGCTGCGCTCGGCCGAAGTGCCCGCGCTGGTCGAGAAGTTCCGCGAAGCGGTCGGCAATGCGGCGGCTTGACGCCTCCGATCCCGGCTTTGCCGCAGAGTTCGACGCGCTGGTCAATGATCGGCGCGAGAGCACATCCGACGTCTCGGCCGATGTCGCCGCGATCATCGCGCGGGTGAAGGCCGAGGGCGACGCCGCGCTCGCCGACTATACCGCCAAGTTCGACCGCTTCGATCTGGCGACGCGTGGCTGGCGCATTTCGAAAGAGGAATGTGCGGCGGCCTATGACGCGCTCGCGCCCGAACTCCGCGACGCGCTCGACCTCGCGGCGGAGCGCATCCGCGCCTATCATGCGGCGCAGCTTCCCGAGAACCGCGACTATCGCGACGCCGCTGGCGCGCGGCTGGGCGCACGCTGGAGCGCGGTCGATGCGGCGGGGGTGTACGTCCCCGGTGGGCGCGCCGCCTATCCCTCTTCGGTGCTGATGAACATCATCCCCGCGAAGGTCGCGGGGGTCGGGCGCATCGTGATGATGACGCCGACGCCGGGCGGCGAGACCAATCCGGTCGTCATGGCCGCGGCGCATATCGGCGGGGTCGATGAAATCTGGCGCGTCGGCGGCGCACAGGCGGTCGCGGCGCTTGCTTATGGCACGACGAAAATCGCTCCGGTCGACGTCGTCACCGGCCCCGGCAACGCCTGGGTCGCCGAGGCGAAGCGGCAGGTCTATGGCGTCGTCGGCATCGACATGGTCGCGGGGCCGAGCGAGATCGTCGTCGTCGCCGACAACCGTAACGAACCGCACGTCATCGCCGCCGACCTGCTGAGCCAGGCCGAGCATGATCCGACGAGCCAGTCGATCCTGTTTACCGACGACGGCGACTTCGCCGATGCGGTCGCGGCGGCGGTCGCGCACGTCATCCCGACGCTGAACACCGCGGCGACGATGCAGGAAAGCTGGGCCGACAATGGCGCGGTGATCGTCGTGCCGACGCTGGCCGACGCGATGCCGCTCTGCGACCGGCTGGCGCCCGAACATCTCGAACTCGCGGTCGATATGGCCGAGGCCGACGCGCTCTTCGCCAAGGTGCGCCATGCGGGCTCGGTCTTCCTCGGCCGCCAGACCCCCGAAGCGATCGGCGACTATGTCGCGGGTCCGAACCACGTCCTCCCCACCGGACGCCGCGCGCGCTTTTCGAGCGGGCTGTCGGTCACCGACTTCATGAAGCGCACCAGCTTCCTTGCCCTCGACGAGGCGAGCTTGGCCGCGATCGGTCCGGCCGCGGTGGCGCTTGCAGGCGCCGAAGGGCTTCCCGCGCACGCGCTCAGCGTCCAGAACAGGTTGAAATAGCGTCACATGCGGCAGCCCGACTTCGACTTGGAAGGATGGGCGCTGCGTTCGGGGGTGGAAGCTCATGAACGCGCGCCGGAGACATTCTGGATCCCGGATGAAAGAACGCGCGTCAGCCTTGCTGTCGGCGACTTCGCCAAGCTGATTTTCGAGATATCGGTCGAGGATACCGAAGAGCCGGTTTCGGTCGAACGCATGTGGGTGATCGTTCGCGAAGTGCAGGGCGGCCAATATTTCGGGCTGCTCGACAATGAACCCGATGCTATCGCGCCGAACGACGAATTCTGGGTCGGAACGGAAATTCCGTTCGGGCCCGAACATGTTATTAATTTCATGCCGGCCGACGAGAAGTCGATTGGGCTGGCAAAGGCGGAACCGCTACGGCGGTGGCCAAGAGACTGAAAGAAGAGCCCAATGAACAAACGCGCCCAATCCCGCTCCGCCGCCCGCCTCGCCGCCGTGCAGGCGCTCTACCAGCACGAGATGGAAGGCACGCCGGTCGCGCAGCTGATCCACGAGTTTCACCAGCACCGCATCGGCGCGATCATCGAGGACGCCGAATATGCCGACGCCGACGTTCCCTTCTTCGACGATATCGTGAAGGGCGCGCTCGCGCGCGCGGACGAGGTCGATGCCGCGATCACCGCGAAGCTTGCGAGCGGCTGGACGATGGACCGGCTCGACCGCACGATGAAGGCGATCCTGCGTGCGGGCACTTATGAGTTGCTCGCGCGCGGCGATGTGCCCGTCGGCGCGGTCGTCAGCGAATATGTCGACGTCGCGAAGGCTTTCTTCGACGCGCGCGAGGCCGGGTTTGCCAACGGCCTGCTCGACGCGATCGGCAAGGATGTGCGGGCGAAAAGCTGAAACGCCCTGCCGACCGTTCGGGCTGAGCTTGTCGAAGCCCCGTCCTTTTCTGCTATGGCGGAAAGGAAGAACGGCCCTTCGACAAGCTCAGGGCAAACGGAGTTTGTGATATGAGCGAAGCCGATTTCATCGCGCGCCTGCGAAGCATCGCCACCGACCCTGCCGCGCGCGGGCTGGCCGATGATGCCGCCGTGCTCGGCGATCTGGTGCTGACGCACGACATGATCGTCGAAGGCATTCATTTCCTGCCCGACGAACGGCCGCAGGATGTCGCGTGGAAGCTCGTCGCGGTGAACCTTTCCGATCTCGCAGCCAAGGGCGCGGTGCCGACGGGCGTGCTGCTCGGTTACAGCCTGACCGGCGATGAGCAATGGGATGCGGCTTTCGCCACCGGTCTTGCCGAGGTGCTGCGCCGCTATGACGTCGCGCTGCTCGGCGGCGATACCGTGGGAGCGCCCGCCGGCGCGCCACGGACCTTCGGCCTTACCGCGATCGGCAGAGCTCCCGCGACGGGCGCGCCCGCACGGAGCGGGGCGCGGCCGGGCGACCAGATATGGGTCACGGGGACGATCGGTAACGCTGGCGTCGGGCTCGCGATGCGGCTGGGCGAGATCGATCCGAACGAGACCTGCCTTGCTGCCTACAGTCGCCCGCAGCCCCAGCTGAGCTTCGGCCAGGCCGTTGCGCCGCACGTCCATGCGATGATGGACGTCTCCGACGGCCTCCTCATCGATGCCGAACGGATGGCGGCGGCGAGCGGCTGCGACATCACGCTGATGATGGAGACGGTTCCGCTGTCGGCGGCATTGCTCGCGGTGCGCGCCGACGTGCTCGACACGCGGCTCGCGGCGGCGACTGCGGGCGACGATTATCAGCTGCTCTTTTCGGCCGACGCGAGCGAAGCGGCGGCGATCCGCGAGATTGCAGCAAGAACCGGCGTCGCGGTGACGCCGGTCGGCCATGCGGGGGTGGGCGCGGGGCTCACGCTGATTCACAAGGCGCAGCGGATCGCGCTGCCCGAGCGTCTCGGTTTCACACATTAGGCCGCAAACGCACGCAAAATTGCCAAAAGTGCGGGCTTGCCCTCGGCTTTCTTTCTTCCCATAACCCCGGCGTCCAAATTTGGGGCGGTCGCATCAGGGGAGAGAGCGAGCCGGCATCAATAAGTCGGACGTTCGACTGCTATCTCTGCGTTCGCCCTTCTCAATGGGGAAGGAATAGACACGCATGAATCCGGTTATGATCGCGATAGCGTGCGGCCTGTTGGCCGTGCTCTATGGGTTCATTACCTCGCGGCAGGTGCTCGGCGCATCGGCGGGTAATGAGAAAATGCAGGAAATCGCTGGCGCCATCCAGGAAGGCGCCAAGGCCTATCTCGGCCGCCAATATCGCACCATCGCCATGGTCGGCGTCGTCGTCGCCATTCTCGTCGGGGCGTTTCTCGGCCCGATTTCGGCGACGGGCTTCGTCATCGGTGCGGTGCTTTCGGGTGTTGCCGGCTTCGTCGGGATGAACATCTCGGTAAAGGCGAACGTCCGGACCGCCGCTGCGGCGCAGAAGGGGTTGCAGGCGGGCCTGACGATGGCGTTCCGCGCCGGCGCGATCACCGGCATGCTCGTCGCGGGCCTCGCGTTGCTCGCGATCTCGGTCTTCTTCTGGTATCTGATCGGCCCCGGTGGCTATACCGTCGGCGGTGAAGACCGCACCGTCGTCGATGCGCTCGTCGCGCTCGCCTTCGGCGCGTCGCTGATCTCGATCTTCGCGCGCCTCGGCGGCGGTATCTTCACCAAGGCCGCCGACGTCGGCGCCGACCTCGTCGGCAAGGTCGAGGCCGGAATTCCCGAAGACGATCCGCGCAACCCCGCGGTGATCGCCGATAACGTCGGCGACAATGTCGGCGACTGCGCCGGCATGGCCGCCGACTTGTTCGAAACCTATGTCGTCACCGTCGGCGCCACCATGGTGCTGATCGCGCTGCTGCTGAAGGGTGCGGGCGACGCGCTGCTTCCGCTGATGAGCCTGCCGCTGCTGATGGGCGGCGTCTGCATCATCACCTCGATCATCGGCACCTATTTCGTCCGTCTCGGTTCGTCGAACAACGTCATGGGCGCGATGTACAAGGGCTTCCTCGTCACCGCGATCCTGTCGATCCCGGCGATCTGGTTCTCGACCCAATATGCGCTCGGCGACATGGAAACGCTGATCGCCGGCACGGACTTCAACGGCCGCAGCCTCTTTTATTGTTCGCTGCTGGGTCTGGTCATCACCGGCCTGATCATCTGGATCACCGAATATTACACCGGGACCAACTATCGCCCGGTGCGCTCGATCGCCAAGGCTTCGGAAACGGGCCACGGTACCAACGTGATCCAGGGTCTGGCCATCAGCCTTGAATCGACCGCGCTTCCGACACTGGTCATCTGTGCAGGCATCATCATCGCCTATCAGATCGCGGGCATCATCGGCATCGCCTTCGGCGCGACCGCGATGCTGGCACTCGCGGGCATGGTCGTGGCGCTCGACGCCTACGGTCCGGTCACCGACAACGCCGGCGGCATCGCCGAAATGGCGGGTCTCGATGACTCGGTTCGCGAAAAGACCGACTTGCTCGACGCCGTGGGCAACACGACGAAAGCGGTGACGAAGGGCTATGCGATCGGTTCGGCGGGCCTCGCTGCGCTGGTGCTGTTCGGCACCTACACCGCCGACATCACCGAATATTCCGCGAAGCTCGGGATCGATGCGCCGCTGACCTTCTCGCTGTCGTCGCCGTACGTCATCGTCGGGCTGTTGCTCGGCGCGCTCCTCCCGTACCTCTTCGGTGCGATGGGCATGACCGCGGTGGGCCGTGCGGCGGGCGACGTGGTGAAGGACGTCCGTGACCAGTTCGCGAACAACAAGGGCATCATGGATGGCACCAGCCGGCCGGACTATGCCCGCACCGTCGACCTCGTCACCAAGGCAGCGATCAAGGAAATGATCGTTCCGTCGCTGCTTCCGGTGCTGGCGCCGATCGTCGTGTTCTTCGTGATCCGCACGGTCGCGGGACCGGCCGAAGCGCTCGAAGCGCTCGGCGCGCTCCTGCTCGGCGTCATCGTCGGCGGCTTGTTCGTCGCCATCTCGATGACCTCGGGCGGCGGCGCATGGGACAATGCCAAGAAATATATCGAAGACGGCAATCACGGCGGCAAGGGCAGCGAAGCCCACAAGGCCGCGGTGACCGGCGACACCGTCGGCGACCCGTACAAGGATACCGCGGGTCCGGCGGTCAACCCGATGATCAAGATCACCAATATCGTGGCGATCCTGCTCCTCGCGGCACTGGCGCACGGCGCAGTCTGATCCGCGCCGCCTGCGGGCGAAAGAAAGGCCCCGCCGGATCGCTCCGGCGGGGCCTTTTCTTTTCCTTCGTCACCGCGGACTTGATCCGGGGTCCATAACGTCGGCGCTGCCTTGGATCCCGATCAAGTCCGGGATGACGAAGAGGTCATCTGTTTGCCTTCATCTGCGCGGCATAGCCTGCCTGGACCATCGCGCTCATCTGGTCGAACAGCGCATCGGGATTGCCGCGCCGCAGCGCCGGGATCGCGGCTTCCGCACCCTCGGCGACGACCAGTTCGCGCGTCCCGGCGACCACCGCGTCGAGGATCTGCGCGGCCGCGACGTCGGCGGGCAGGCCGTTGTCGATCGCCTTGTCGCTTTCCCCGCGCGTGCTGCCGTCGGCGTTGAGCGCGTTGCGGCTGACGTTGGTCTGCACCGATCCCGGCGCAACGACGAGGACCTTGAGCCCCAGATGTTCATTCTCGGCGCGGACGCTGTCGTGATAGCCGATCAGCCCGTGCTTGGCCGCGCAATAAGCGCTGCGCAGCGGCACGCCGGCAATGCCGGCGACGCTGGAGATCGCGACGATCTGTCCGCCGCCCGCTTCGATCATCCGCGGCAGCAGTTGCTGGGTAAGCGCGATCGGGGCGAGCAGGTCGACGTCGACGATCTTCTGATAGACCGAGAAATCGGTGTCGACCGCCAGGCTGCGCTGCGAGATGCCGGCGTTGTTGACCAGCCCGTCGATCCGGCCGCACCAGTCCCATGCCTCGTCGGCCAGCGTCGGCAACGCCGCATAGTCGGTCGCCTCGAAAGGAAGGATCATCGTGCCCGGTCCGCATTCCTTGGCGACCGCTTCGAGCGCGGCGACATTGCGTCCCGACAGGATCAGCCGCGCGCCGCGGCTAGCGAGGCCGCGCGCCAGCGCTGCGCCGATACCCGACGACGCACCCGTGACCCACCAGACTTGATCTTGCATAACCGCTCCCTATCTCCAGTTTCGTTGCAACCTGAAACGGGCTCGATGACCCGTCAAGGTGCCGACCCGCGCTTTCCCGTGCGGGGGTGGCAATTTTGTTGCGAATCTGTTATAATAAATATCAACGCATCGACAGTTTGCCTCTGCCCACCGGGCGCCAGGTGACTGAGGGCGTCCTGATGGAGCCATATCCCTTGTCACTCTGACTGGCTAGCGCCGCCCAAAATCGCCGATCCCCCTTTCAAAAAGGGCAGGATGCAACCGGCTTTTTGCGCTTTTCGGTCTCCTGACAAGGCCAAGAAAGGAATTTGCATGTCTGCAAGCACGCTCTTGTTCGAAGTTGGTGATTATGTCGTTTATCCGAAGCATGGCGTGGGGCGCGTCATCGAGCTTCAAAAGTCCGAAATCGCCGGAATGCAGCTGGAACTTTACGTTCTGCGCTTCGAAAAGGAAAAGATGACGCTTCGCGTTCCCACGAACAAGGCCGAAGGCGTCGGCATGCGCAAGCTGTCGTCGGACAAGACGCTGAAGGAAGCGCTTCAGGTCCTGACCACCAAGCCGAAGGTCAAGCGCACCATGTGGTCGCGCCGCGCGCAGGAATATGAAGCCAAGATCAACTCGGGCGACCTCGTGTCGATTGCCGAAGTGACCCGCGACCTGTTCCGCGCCGATGACCAGCCTGAGCAGAGCTATTCGGAGCGTCAGATCTTCGAAGCGGCGTCGAGCCGCCTCGCGCGCGAACTCGGCGCGATGGAGGAGAGCGACGAAAAGACCGCGCAGGCGAAGATCCTCCAGATCCTCAACGAGCATGCGCCGAAATATTATCTGGAAAAGGCCGTCTGAGCCTTTCTGTCCGGACGAAACAGAAAAGGGCGGTCCCGCGGGGCCGCCCTTTTTGATTCCACCGTTCGTCATGCCGGACCTGATCCGGCATCCATCGCAGCATCGGTGCTATGGACCCCGGATCAGGTCCGGGGTGACGAATGAAGTAATTGCTAAGCTGGATATGTCGCGCTGACGAAATAGAGCCCGTCGGGCGGCGCATTCAGCCCCAGTGCCTGCCGGTCGGCCGCGTCGAGCGCAGCCTTCAGGTCGCGCGCCGACCATTTGCCATAGCCCACCAGTGCCAGGCAGCCGACCATCGATCGCACCTGATGATGCAGGAAGCTGCGCGCCGCCGCTTCGACGATCAGCTCGTCGCCGTGACGGCTCACCGACAGCTTGTCGAGCGTCTTCACCGGGCTTTGCGACTGGCAATGCGCCGAGCGAAACGTCGTGAAATCGTGCATCCCGATCAGTTGCTGCGCCGCGGCGTGCATCGCGCCGGCGTCGAGCGGCTGGGGAACCTGCCAAGACAGACCCTTGTCCCACGTCAGCGGCGCGCGGCGGTTGACGATTCGATATTCATAGCTGCGCCCGGTGCACGCGAAGCGCGCATGCCAGTCGTCGGGCACTATCTCGCATCCGACCACCGCGACCGGGGCGGGGCGAAGCTGCGCGTTCAATGCTTCGGTCAGCTTGAACGGTGTCAGCGGCTTGTCGATGTCGACATGCGCGCGCATCGCGATGGCGTGGACCCCGGCGTCGGTGCGCCCGGCGCTGAACACCTGCACCTCTTCGGCGGTAAAGCGGTGGATCGCTTCCTCGATCGTCTGCTGGACGCTCGGCCCGTGCGCCTGCCGCTGCCAGCCCATATAGGGGCGGCCGTCATATTCGATGGTGAGGGCAAATCTTGTCATCGCCGCCCCTTAGCCGTTCGCATCGAGCGAAGTCGAGATGCCCGTCGAACTTGCGCTAACGCGATGGGTGTCTCGACTTCGCTCGACACGAACGGAATTAGGCGAGCCGCGTGCCCTCGGGGACCGCGCGGCCGCGGAGCAGCTCGGCGGCGTCCATCGCAGGCTTGCCTGCGCGCTGAACGCGCACCGCGCGGACTGCGCCCGGGTTGCAGGCGATGGTCAGCGCGTCGTCGAGCGTCACGCCCGGCGCGGCGCCCGCGACCGTCTCGGACGGATGCACGACTTCGGCCGCCAATATCTTGTAGCGCTCGCCGTCGAGTTCAAAGAAAGCGCCCGGCATCGGGTTGAACGCGCGCACCTGTCGTTCGACCTGCACCGCGCTCGTCAGGAAATCGAGCCGCGCTTCGCTCTTGTCGATCTTGGCGGCGTAGGTGACTCCCTCGTCAGGCTGCGGCGCGGGCGGAAAGGCGTGGAGATCGCTCAGCACCTTGACCATCATCAGCGCGCCCATCTCGGCGAGTTCGTCGGTGAGAAGGCCTGCGGTCTTGCCGGCGACCGGCGTCGTCTCGATAAGCCGCATCGCACCGGTATCGAGCCCGACATCCATCTGCATGATCGTGACGCCCGTTTCGGCATCGCCCGCCAGGATCGCGCGCTGCACCGGTGCCGCGCCGCGCCAGCGCGGCAGGATCGATCCATGGACGTTGAGGCAGCCCTCGCGCGGGGCGTTCAGGATCGCCTGCGGCAGGATCAGGCCATAGGCCGCGACGACCGCGATATCGAGGTCGAGCGCCGCGAATTCGGCCTGCGCTTCCTCGTTCCGCAGGCTCTTCGGCGTGCGAACGGGCAGGCCACGCTCCTCGGCCCAGACATGCACCGCGCTCTGCTGCAGTTTCTTGCCGCGCTGCGCCGGGCGCGGCGGCTGCGTATAGACGGCCACGATCTCGTGCCCCGCGGCATGAAGCGCGGCGAGCGTCGGTACCGCAAAGGGCGGCGTTCCCATGAAGGCGATGCGCAAGAGCGTGTTCGTCCTTTTCCGTTCGCCCTGAGCCTGTCGAAGCCTGTCCTGAGCTTCGCCGAAGGGGGCCGTCCTTCCCTTTGCCGTCGTCCGAAGAAAGGACGGGGCTTCGACAAGCTCAGCCCGAACGGGTGGGGGAGGTGATTGTTATTTCCAGCGCGCCGCTTAAGACCATCCGTCATGGCATCGCAAGAGATTGAAGCGCTCGTCCAGCAACTCGCCCGCCTGCCGGGCCTCGGCCCGCGCTCGGCGCGTCGCGCCGTGCTGCACCTGATGAAGAAGCGCGAGAGCAGCTTCGCGCCGCTGCTCGCGGCGCTCCAGACGGTGTCCGAACGGCTGGTGACGTGCGGCATCTGCGGCAATATCGATACGCAAGATCCCTGCGCGATCTGCTCAGATCCGCGCCGCGACGATCGCAGCCTGTGCGTCGTCGAGGAGGTTTCCGACCTCTGGGCGCTCGACAAGTCGCGGCTTTTCCCCGGCAAATATCACGTCCTCGGCGGCCGGCTGTCGGCGCTGGAGGGTGTGCGCCCGCAGGACCTCAGCATCGATGCCTTGGTGGCGCGCGTCGCCGCGGGCGGCATCGACGAGGTCGTGCTCGCGATGAACGCGACCTTGGAGGGACAGACGACCGCCCATTATCTCGCGGAGCGGCTGGAAGGCTATCCGGTGCGGCTGACGCAATTGGCGCATGGTTTGCCGGTCGGCGGTGAACTCGACTATCTCGATGAAGGCACGCTGGCGCAGGCGCTCAGAGCGCGGCGGCCGGTGGGTTGACGCGGGGCGCACGAGTTCATACCTGCACGCCATGGCCATCCTACCCATCATAGAGACCCCCGATCCGCGGCTGCGCGTCATTTCGAAGCCTGTCGAGACCTTCGACGCAGAGCTGAAGACGCTGGTCGCCGACATGTTCGAGACGATGTACGACGCCCCTGGCATCGGGCTTGCCGCGATCCAGGTCGGGGTGCCGAAGCGCATCCTCGTCATCGACCTGCAGGAACCCGATCCCGAGGATGAAGAGGGCAAGAAGGTGATCCGCGCCCCGCGCGTGTTCATCAATCCCGTCTTCTCCGACGAGAGCGAGGAACATAGCGTCTATCAGGAGGGCTGCTTGTCGGTCCCCGAACAATATGCCGATGTGACGCGCCCCGCCGAGGTCACCGTCGACTGGCAGGACGAGGACGGCAAGCCTCATCAGGAGCGCATGACCGGCCTGATGGCGACGTGCATCCAGCACGAGCACGACCATCTCGAGGGCATCCTCTTCATCGACCATCTGTCGCGGCTGAAGCGCGAGATGGTGCTGAAGAAACTGGCGAAGCTGCGCAAAGCCGCCTGACGCTCTCCGTGAACCCCGGCGAAAGCCGGGGCCCAAAGCGTCTCAAAAACCAGATTTGATCGGATGAGTATGGACCCCTCGGCTTTCGCCGGGGCTCACGACTGTGTCAGTCCGCCTTCTTCGCGACACCCACCATCGCGGGGCGCAGCAGCCGGTCCTTCATCATGTAACCCGCCTGCATTTCCTGCACGATCGTGCCGGGTGCCTTGTCGCTCGGGATTTCGAGCATCGCCTGATGCTGGTTCGGGTCGAGCGGCAGGCCGATCGCCGCGATGCGCGTGATGCCGTTGCGTTCGAAGACGCTCAGCAGTTCTCGCTCGGTCGCTTCGAGTCCGGTCACGAGCGGCTTGATGCCTGCGTCCTCGCGCTGCTCGGCGGTCAGCGCGGCGAGCGCGCGGCCCAGATTGTCGGCGACCGACAAAATGTCGCGTGCGAACTTGGTCGAAGCATAGGCGTGCGCGTCGGCGACTTCCTTTTCGGCGCGGCGGCGGACGTTCTGCGTCTCGGCGCGCGCATAGAGCAGGTCCTGCTGCACGGCCGCGAGCGCTTCGGTGAGCCTTGCGCTCTCGTCCTGCGCTTCGGGCATGGCGGCCTCGGTTGCCGCGTCTTCGGTCGCGCCGTCGTCGACGGGCGTGTCATTTTCGATATTCGTCATAAACCTATCGTATCAGTCTCGAGAGTGATTGTGCGGTGAAATCCACCATGGGTACGATCCGGGCATAGTTCAAGCGTGTCGGGCCGATTACCCCGACCACGCCGACGACGCGCCCGTCCGATCCGCGATAGGGCGCCGCTATCACGGACGAGCCCGAAAGCGAGAATAATTTATTCTCCGACCCGATGAAAATGCGCGTTGCGGCGCCCTCGCGCGCGCTGTCGAGCAGCCCCGCGATTTCCTGCTTGGTTTCGAGTTCGTCGAGCAATTGCCGGACGCGGTCGAGATCGCCGACCGCGCTCTCGTCGAGCAGGTTCGCCTGCCCGCGCACGATCAGCACCGGCCGGTCGGCGCCGTCGGACGACCAGACCGCGAGCCCGCGGCTGACGAGATCCTGTGCTGCCCGGTCGATCGCAATCCGCTCGGCCTCGATTTCGCGGCGGACGCGCGCCATGGCTTCGGTCAGTGTCAGGCCGGAAAGCGTCGCGCTGATATAATTGCCCGCCTCGACCAGTGCCGACGGATTGAGCCCCGCGGGAATCTCGATCACGCGATTCTCGACCGTCCCATCGCCCGCGACGAGCACGACCAGCGACTGGTTCGCCGACAGCGGCACGAAGGCGAGCTGCTTCAGCACGCGTTCCTGCTTGGGAACGAGGACGAGCCCGGCGCACGCCGACAGACCAGATAGCGCGGCAGTCGCCTGCGCGAGCGCGCTTTCGATCGGACCGCCTTCGACCAGGCTCGCCTCGATCTGCGCGCGGTCTTCGGCGCTCGGCTCGGCGACCTGCATCATCCCGTCGACGAAGAGGCGCAGCCCCTGTTCGGTCGGCAGCCGCCCCGCGCTGGTGTGCGGGCTGGCGAGCAGGCCGAATTCTTCCAGGTCCTGCATGACGTTACGGATCGACGCGGGCGAGAGGTTGAGCGTCGCCAGCTTCGACAGCGTGCGCGACCCGACCGGCTGCCCCGTTTCGAGATAAGCATCGACGACCATCCGGAATACATCGCGCGCGCGCGTCGTCAATTCGGTGATCGGCGGGGTGGTCATGCGGATGATTTAGGGATGGCGAAGGGCAGGGGCAAGCTTTGCTGGCCAGCGCCTGCAAGTCGCGTTAGCCTGCGCAAAGGGGGAGAAAAGCATGACCGACCGTCCGCTCAACCGCGATGATCCGCTCGACGATTTCGAGCATCGCGACATCGTCCTGCTCGGCCGTACGCACCGCGTCTATACGATGGGCAGCGGCCCCGCGGTCATCGTGATGACCGAAATGCCCGGCATCAGCCCGCACGTCGCGCGCTTCGCGCGCTGGGTCCGCGACGCGGGTTTCACCGTCTATATGCCGCATATCTTCGGGAAGGACGGCGCGGTGCCGCGCATGCCCGGTGCGCTGTTCACGATGATCGGCGGCTGCATCAGCCGCCAGTTCCGCGCCTTTCAGGCCAATGAAAGCTCGCCCGCGGTCCAGTGGCTTCGCGCGCTCGCCGCGCTGGCTCACAAGGAATGCGGCGGCAAGGGCGTCGGCGCGATCGGCATGTGCTTCACCGGCAATTTCGCGCTGTCGATGATGCTCGAACCCGCGGTGCTCGCGCCTGTGCTGTCGCAGCCGTCGCTGCCGATCAACGATCCGGCCGGCATGCATATCGCGCCCGACGAGCTGGCGGCGGTGAAAGCGCGGATGGAGGCCGAGGATCTGACCGTGCTCGCCTATCGCTTCGAGGGCGACAAATTCTGCAAGGCGGCACGCTTCGAGGCGTATGAAAATGCCCTCGGCGACCGCTTCGTCGGCCGCGTGCTCGCCGACGAGCATGCGAACCCCGACACCCCGATGAAGAACCCGCACAGCGTGGTGACGCTGCACCTGATCGACGAGGAAGGCCAGCCCACGCGGCAGGCGCGCGACGAAATCCTCGATTTCTTCCGTATGCGCTTGAGCGGTTGAAGGCGGCGGCCTAAGGGCGGCGCAACTCATCACCTGAAAGGACAGACTATGCGCCCCTCCGGCCGCGCCCCCGACCAGATGCGGTCGATCGGCATCGAAACCAACTTCACCATCCATGCCGAGGGCAGCGTCCTCGTCAGCTTCGGCAACACCAAGGTGCTGGTGACCGCCAGCGTCGAGGAGAAGGTCCCGCCGTTCCTGCGCGGCAAGGGGCAGGGTTGGGTGACGGCCGAATATGGCATGCTGCCCCGCGCGACCCATACGCGCGGAAGCCGCGAGGCGGCGAAGGGCAAGCAGTCGGGCCGCACACAGGAAATCCAGCGGCTTATCGGCCGCAGCTTGCGCGCCGTCGTCGACATGGCAAAGCTCGGCGAGCGCCAGATCGTCATCGACTGCGACGTGATCCAGGCTGACGGCGGCACGCGCACCGCGTCGATCTCGGGCGCATGGGTCGCGCTGCGCCTCGCGGTCGACAAGCTGATCGCTTCGGGCGCGCTGACCGTGGACCCGATCGAGGACAGCGTCGCGGCGATCTCGTGCGGCATCTACAAGGGCACGCCGGTGCTCGACCTCGACTATGACGAGGATTCGGTTGCCGAGGCCGACGGCAATTTCGTGCTCACAGGCAACGGCCAGATCGTTGAGGTGCAGGCGAGCGCCGAGGGCGCGACTTATGACGAGGAAGGTCTGCTGCGCCTGCTGCGCCTCGCACGCATCGGCTGCACCGACATCTTCGCCGCGCAGGCTAAGGCGGTGGGGCGCTGATATTGGTTCACGCGAAGGCGCGAAGACGCGAAGAAGAAGGCTTGGGCCGATAGGCCCTATTTCCCTTTCGACGATGTGGCATGATGCAGTGTTGAAGGGGCAAGCCGCTTCGCGGCCAGCGCAACATCTTCGCGTCTTCGCGTCTTCGCGTGAAACCAGTATCGCTCCTCCTTCGCGACCAAGATTGACGGAAGATAGACAGGCATGAGCCATCGCAAACTCGCCCCCGGCAAGCTCGTCATCGCGAGCCACAATGCGGGCAAGGTGCGCGAAATCCGCGCGCTGCTCGAACCTTTCGGGATCGAGCCGGTGTCGGCGGGCGACCTCGGCCTTCCCGAGCCCGAGGAGACGGGGACGACCTTCGTCGAGAATGCGCTGCTGAAGGCGCATGCCAGCGCCTCGGCGGCGGGCCTGCCCGCGCTCGCCGACGACAGCGGTCTCGAGGTCGCGGCGCTCGGCGGGCGCCCCGGCGTCTACACGGCGGACTGGGCGGAGCGGCAATGGTTCGAGGGCGAAGAGGGCCGCGACTGGTATATGGCGATGGGCAAGGTCGAAGGCTTGCTCGCCGAGCAAGGCCCCGGCATCGACCGCAGCGCGCGCTTCGTCTGCACGCTCGCGCTGGCGTGGCCCGACGGGCATGGCGATGTTTACGAAGGTGCCGCGGAGGGTAGCCTGACTTGGCCGCCGCGGGGCAAGCTGGGGTTCGGTTACGATCCGGTGTTTGTTCCGGCCGGTAAGTCACTGACTTTCGCCGAGATCGATCCGGCCGAAAAGCATGCGATCAGCCACCGTGCGGATGCCTTTGCGAAGCTGGTGGCGGGGTCCTTTTGATATCGTCGTCACCCCGGACTTGATCCGGGGGCCATGGATTCCGGCTTTCGCCGGAATGACGAATGGGAGTAGGGGCGCTTCATGGCCGAACCGCTCGCCCTTTATGTCCATTGGCCGTTCTGCGTCAGCAAATGCCCCTATTGCGACTTCAACAGCCATGTGCGCGAGAGCGTCGATCAGGCGGCGTGGCGTGCGGCTTTGCTCGCCGATCTCCGGCATGAGGCGGCGCTGCTGCCCGGCCGTCCGGTGTCGTCGATCTTCTTCGGTGGTGGCACGCCCAGCCTGATGCCGCCCGAGACCGTCGCGGCGGTGATCGCGGCGGCGGACGAGGCGTGGGGGCTCGCGAGCGATTGCGAGATCACGCTCGAGGCGAATCCCAATTCGGTCGAGGTCGCCAACTTCGCCGCGCTCGCATCGGCCGGGGTCAATCGCGTGTCGATCGGCGTCCAGAGCTTCGACCCGCAAATCCTGCACTTCCTCGGCCGCGCGCACAGCGGCGAAGAGGCGCGGCGCGCGATCACGGCGGCGCAGGCGCATTTCGCGCGGGTCAGCTTCGATCTGATCTACGCGCGGCCGGGGCAGGCGCTCGACCAATGGGAAACCGAACTGAACGACGCGCTGGCCTTTGGAACGGGCCACCTGTCGCTCTACCAGCTGACCATCGAGCCCGGCACGCGCTTCGCGACGCTCGCCGCAAAGGGCGATCTCGTTATCCCGGATGGCGATGCCGCCGCCGACCTGTTCGACGCGACGCAGGCGATCACGCGCGCTGCGGGGCTGCCGCGCTACGAGGTGTCGAACCATGCGCGGCCGGGCGAAGAGAGCCGTCATAACCTGACATACTGGCGCTATGGCGACTATGCGGGCATTGGCCCGGGGGCGCATGGCCGCCGCCTGCGTCAGGCGACCGAACGCCATAAAAAGCCCGAGAATTTCATCGCTGCGGTCGGGCGTAACGGGGACGGACTGAAGGTCGAAGCCGATCTTCCCGCGCACGAACGCGCGACCGAGGCGATGCTGATGGGACTGCGGCTCACCGAAGGAATCGACCTGGCGCGCGTCGAGGCGCGCAGTGGGTTGGGGCGCGAGGCATTCGTGGACGGCGGCGCCGTAAAGCGGCTGGAAGGGCAGGGATTGCTCGCCCAAAATGGCGACCGGATCGCGGTGACCGACGATGGCATCTTGCTGCTCGACTCGATCCTTTCCGAGGTGGTCAAAACCCACTAACTCTACTCAACCCCGTTCGCATCGAGCGAAGTCGAGATGCCTCTCGGCCTTGCACTCGCCTTCGGGGTGTTTCGACTTCGCTCGACACGAACGGGATTAGAGGTACGGAGTGGAAGTTGGCTGACGGATTGATCCGCGACTGGGATGCCCATCTGGCGCACGAGAAGCGCCGGTCGGAGCACACGCGCCGCGCCTATATCGCGACCGCCGAACGCTTTTGCGCCTTCCTTTCCCATCATCGCGGCGGCGCGGTCGATGCGCGGTTGCTCCGGTCGCTGACCCCGAACGACCTTCGCTCCTACCTTGCCGATCGCCGTGCCGAAGGGCTGGGCAATGCGTCGGCCGCGCGTGAACTGTCCGCGCTGCGTAGCTTCCTGCGCTTCGTCGGTGGATCGAATGCGGGCGTGCCGCAGATGCGCGGGCCGCGGGTCAAGAAGGGGCTGCCGCGCCCCGTCGCGCCCGCCGAAGCGTTGCAACTGGCGCAGGATGTCGAGGACAATGCCCGTGAAGGCTGGGTCGGCGCGCGCGATTTCGCGCTGCTGTTGCTGCTTTATGGCGCCGGTCTTCGCATCGGAGAGGCGCTGGGTCTGACCGGAGCGGCGCTGCCCTTGGGCGAGACGCTGCGCGTCACGGGTAAGCGGGGCAAGACGCGGATAGTGCCGATCCTGCCTGCCGTCGCAAATGCGGTGACGCGTTACGTCGAAGCCTGTCCTTGGCCGGTATCCCAGGACACGCCGCTGTTCCTGGGCGCGCGCGGCGGGCCGCTCCAGCCCGGAGTAGTCCGCGCTGGCGTCCGCTCGGCGCGGCGCGCGCTGGGCCTGCCCGAACGGACGACGCCGCATGCGCTGCGCCACAGCTTCGCGACGCATCTGCTCGCAGGCGGCGCCGACCTGCGCAGCCTGCAGGAGCTGCTCGGCCATGCGAGCCTTGCTTCGACGCAGATCTATACCGCGGTCGATGCCGCGCATCTGCTCGATATCTACCGCAGCGCGCACCCGCGTGCCTGATCGTCATCCCGGCGAAGGCCGGGATCTCACCCTCTCGTCTTTCCGCAACGGCGAGATCCCGGCCTACGCCGGGATGACGGAAGTGGCGGTTAGCTCCGCGGCTTCCACTTGAAGATGCGCCACAGATAGATCAGCACCAGCGATCCGATCGCGACCAGCGCGACCGGGCCGACGAAGGCGTCGAGGTTGGCGAAGCGTCCGCCGAACCAGTTTCCCGCGCCCGCCAGCGCGGCGATCCAGATCGTCGATCCCGCCGCGGTCCAGAGCAGAAACTTTGCCTGATTCATCCGCACCATCCCCGCGGGCAGCGACACCATCGTCCGCGCCACCGGCATGAAGCGCGCGACGAAGACGATCGCGGGGCCGTATTTGACGAAAAAGGCGTGCAGCCGCTCGACCTCGGCCCAGTCGAGCGTCAGCCAGCGTCCATGCCGGTCGATGAAAGGCTTCAGCCGCTCATAGCCGATCCACCGGCCGATCGCGTACCACACCCAGTTTCCGGCGGTCGTACCGGCGACCGCGACCGCGATCAGCGTCCAGAAATCGAACCGGCCTTGCGACACCGCAATGCCGCCGAGCCCCATGATCACCTCCGACGGGATCGGCGGAAAGACATTTTCGAGCACCATCAGCACGAAGATGCCGAGATAGCCCCAGCCCTGGATCAGATCGAGAATGAAGTCGGTCATGGAAAGGGAAACGCGCCGGGCGCGTCAGCCGATCCGTCCGACGATCGCATCCCAGATCATTCCCGCCGTATCGCTGTTGTTGAAGCGGTCGATCGCGACGATGCCGGTGGGCGAGGTGACGTTGATCTCGGTCAGCCATTCGCCGCCGATCACGTCGATCCCGACGAACAGCAGGCCGCGCTCTTTCAGTCGCGGGCCCAGCACATCGCAAATCTCCTGCTCGCGCGGGGTGAGCGTGGCGGCCTCGGCATAGCCGCCGACCGCGAGGTTCGAACGGAACTCGCCTTCGCCGGGCTTGCGGTTGATCGCGCCCGCAACCTTTCCGTCTACCAGGACGATGCGCTTGTCGCCCTTGCTCACGCTCGGCAGGAACTGCTGGACCATGAAGGGCTCGGGCCAAACCTGCCCGAACAGCTCGACCAGCGCGCCGAGATTGCTGCCGTCGGCGTCGACGCGGAACACCGCCTTGCCGCCATTGCCGTGGAGCGGCTTGATGACGACCGCGCCATATCGCGCCTGGAAATCCTTCACCGCGTCGAGGTCACGCGTCACCATCGTCGGCGGCATATATTCGGGGAAATCGAGCACGAAGACTTTCTCGGGCGCGTTGCGCACCGAGACGGGATCGTTGACGACCAAAGTCTGCCCCGCCAGCCGCTCGAGCAGCCACGTGCCGGTCAGATAGCCGAGGTCGAAGGGCGGGTCCTGCCGCATCAGCACGACGTCGATGTCGCGGCCGAGATCGAGCGTCACCGGATCGCCGAACCGGTAATGCGCGCCGGCTTCGCGCTTCGCCTCGAGAATCCGGTGCGCCTTCGTGGTCAGCCGCCCGGCTTCCCACGTCAGCCCGCGCACGTCGTAATGATAGAGCTCGTACCCGCGTTCGAGCGCCTTCAGGATCAGATGGAAACTGCTGTCGCCATTGATGTTGATCCCATCCATCGGGTCCATTTGCACGGCTGCGCGCAGGGTCATCGACTACTCCAGATTCTGCCAGACGTGGACCAGATGGCGAGGCAATCGCTTCGGCGCAAGCAGCATCACGTCGATCCGGATATCGTCGCTGGCGCGCGCGAAGCGCGGAACGAGCATTGCCGCGGCCGCCGCGACGCGGCGCAGGCGCCATTCGTCGACCGCGAAGTCCAGATCGACTGCCCGGTCGCGCCACTTGACCTCGATAAAGGCGAGCGTCTTTCCACGCCGCGCGACGATGTCGACCTCGCCAGCAGGTACGCGCAGGCGCTCGCCCAGGATGCGCCATCCATGAAGCCGCAGCCACCACGCGGCGCGCCGTTCGGCTTTGCGTCCGCGCGCTTCGGCGGCGGCGCGGTTCAAGCCTGCTCTTTCAGCGCGAGCGCGCGGGCATAGACCTCGTGCCGGTCGCGTCCATATTGCCTTGCGACGGCCTTGGCGGCTTGGGCCACCGGCTTGTCGCCCATTGCAGCGCGCAGCGCGGTGTCGATCGTCGCGTCGTCCGCCTCTTCGGCCGCTTGCTCGCCCGGCGGCCCGACGACGATCACGATCTCGCCCTTTGGCGGCGCATCGGCATAGCGCGCCGACAGTTCGCTCAGCGTGCCTGTCACGCATTCTTCGTACAGCTTGCTGATCTCGCGCGCGACCGCAGCCTCGCGATTACCCAGCCTGTCGGCCAGCGCGCCGAGGGCCGCCGACAGCCGCGGGCCGCTTTCATAGAAGACCAGCGTCGCGCGAAGAGCCGCGAACTCCGCGATCGTGTCGGCGCGTGCTTTCGCCTTGTTCGGCAGGAAACCCGCGAACAGGAATCGGTCGCTCGGCAGCCCCGACAGTGTGATCGCGGCGATCGCGGCGCAGGGGCCGGGCAGGGTTGCGACGTGCCGCCCCGCCGCGCGGGCATCGCGCACCAGCTTGTAGCCCGGGTCCGAAATCAGCGGAGTGCCCGCGTCCGACACCAAAACGACAACTTCGCTTTCCATACGCGCAACCAGCGCAGCGCGGGTGCGTTCGTCGCTGTGGTCATGATAGGGGGTCATCGGCACACGCAAACCCAGATGCGACAACAGCTTCGCGGTCACGCGCGTGTCCTCTGCCGCGATGACGTCGGCGGAGGCGAGCGTCGCGGCGGCGCGCTGGCTGATATCGCCGAGGTTGCCGATGGGCGTCGCGACGATATAGAGTCCGGGTAAGGGAGATTTTGTGATGGTCGAATCCGGCATGACGCCGAAAATGGCAGAAACTGCTGCCGAGCGCCAAAATAATGCGTCGTCGCGGCGGCGAATGTTGCGCGGCATGGCGACACTCGCGTTGGGCGGATTGCTCGCGGCGTGCCAAATGGTGCCGAAGGCCAGCGGCCCCGCGACACCGCCCCCGCCCGAAACGCCGACCGACAATGTCGGCCCCGGCCTGCCCACCGATACCGACCGTCACCGCGTCGCGCTGCTCGTGCCGCAGACGGGTCCCAATGCCGACGTCGGCATGGCCATCGCCAATGCGACGACCATGGCGTTGCTCGACTCGCGCGCCGAAAAGGTCCGCATCACCACCTACGACACCGCGCTCGGCGCGGCCGCGGCGGCGCGCCAGGCGGTTGCCGACGGCAACAAGCTGATCCTCGGCCCGCTGCTCAGCGAAGATGTCGCCGCGGTCGCGCCGATCGCGCGCGAGGCGAAGGTGCCGGTGCTCAGCTTCTCGAATGACAGCAGCGTCGCGGGCAATGGCGTCTTCATCATGGGCTTCGTCCCCGGCCAGTCGGTCGAGCGCGTCGTCGCCTTCGCACGTGGCAAGGGGCACCAGCGCTTTGGCGCGCTCGTCCCGAAGACCGTTTATGGCGACCGCTCGGTCGCGGCCTTCCGCGCCGCGGTAACGGCCGCCGGCGGAACGCTCGTCGCCGTCGAAAGCTATGATCGCAGCGCGACCGCGCTCACCGGAGCCGCGCGGCGGCTTGCGAACGCCGGGGCGATGGACGCCGTACTGATCGCCGACTCGGGCGGCAATGCGGTGCGCGCGGTCCCCGTCATCAAGGGCACGGGGAACAAGCAGATCCTCGGCACCGAGCTGTGGAACACCGACGCTGCGCTTGGCAGCAATCCCGCGATGCGCGGTTCCTGGTTTGCCAGCGTGTCGGACAATCTCTACGGCCAGCTCGCATCGCAATACCGGAACCGGTTCGGCAAGGCGCCATACCGTCTCGCCAGCCTCGGCTATGATTCGGTGCTGCTTACCGTACGGATCGCGCGCGAGTGGAAGCCGGGTACCAATTTCCCCGCCGCTCGCCTGTTGTCCGAAGATGGTTTCGGCGGGATCGACGGCATTTTTCGCTTCAACAACCGCGGGATTGCCGTCCGCGCGCTCGAAGTGAGCGAGATCGGCGCTGGTGGATTCCGCGTTCTCGATCCCGCGCCGACCAAGTGGTGAGTGGCCCGGCCGTGGCTTGACCGCCACAGTCGGACGAAAAGCGTCATCGTATCGCTACGGGCGGCCTTTACGGCGCGGCCACGTTCACTATATGAACATCAAGCGCGTCTATGGCGTCGATGCCGCGCGCCTTTCGTAAACTACCAGGAGATACAGCTATACGCCCGCCCATGACCCGTCGCCCGATGGCGCCCGTGCCGCCGAAGAACGGCCCGCGATACAATGAATTCATCGCCTCTCCCAAGGTCCGCGTGATCGACGAGAATGGCGAAAATCTGGGCGTAATGCTGACTGCCGAAGCGATCGAACAGGCGGCCGAAGTCGGGCTGGACCTGGTCGAAGTCTCCCCCAACGCCGATCCGCCGGTGTGCAAATTCCTCGACGTGGGCAAGTTCAAATACGAAGCCCAGAAAAAGGCGAACCTGGCACGCAAGAGCCAGAAGACGCAGGAAATCAAAGAGATCAAGATGCGTCCGAATATCGACGATCATGATTTCGACGTGAAGATGCGCAAGGTCTTCGACTTCCTCGAAGAGGGCGACAAGGTCAAGATGACCATGCGTTTCCGCGGCCGCGAGATGAGCCATACGCAGCTCGGCCTCAACGTGCTTCAGCGCGTCGCCGAAATGACGGCCGAGGTCGCAAAGGTCGAGGCGCATCCGCGCACCGAAGGGCGCCAGATGCTGATGGTACTCGCGCCGAAATAACGGCCGCCGGCTCAGCCGAGATCGAAATCCAGGGCGGTCGTTCCAGCGGAGCGGCCGCCCGCTTCATATCTGCGCTCGGTCATTTTGACGCGGCCTTCCGGCGACACCAGAACGAGCGTCGAGGCGCGGGTGCCATAGACATCGCCGCGCAAGAAGAGCGCGGGCTCGCTCTCCGCCATCAGCGAGTCGAGCAGGCCCTGCGGATCGCTTCCCGTCGCGACGACGGCTTCGAGCGCAAGCCGCAACCGCTCGGCGCGGGGGCAGGGGGAGTCTACGGGTTCGTTGGCAAGCGCGTGAACGCCGGGTTCCAGCGGCATGATCAGCGGAACCGGCCGGTTCGTCAGGAGCCGCGCTGCGCTGCCCTCGATCGCGAACAGGTTGAACGCGTTGAACCGGGGCAGGTCGTCCGCGGCAGGGTCGGCAAAGCCGCCTTCGCCGCGCAGCATGTCGGTCACCAGCCGGCCGCGCGATTCTTTCGCCGGATCGGGCATCGCGCCGCGGACGTTGGTCACGACGACGACACGCCCGCTCGGCCGGTGAACGCCGAGCCACGTGCCGCCCGCCTGCAGGTCGCGCCCGGCGACGATGCCGCTGCCATCGGTCCACTCGGCAAGCGGAGCCGCGGCGCGCGCATGGAACTCGTCGCGGTTGCCGACCAGGATGATCGGCCAGTCGGGGTGGGCATGGTGGGCAAGGGCGACGACGCACATGCCGCGCATATCGGGTCTTGCCCGCGCCTTGCCAACCCTCTTGACTTCCCGCCTTGGTTGAACGATCAATCAAGGCCTCTGGAGGCCAGGATGAACGCCACCGATACACGCAATCGGATATTGATGACGGCGATGGAGCTGTTCTGGGAGAAGGGCTATCTCTCGACCTCCGTGTCGGACATCCTGTCGCGCAGCCAGGTCCATTCGGGCAGCCTCTATCATTTCTTTCCCGGCAAGCAGGACGTCCTCGTCGGCGTGCTCGAGCTGTATCGCGACGGGATCGACGAGATGCTCCTCGCCCCGAATTGGGAAGGGGTCGACGACCCGATCGAGCGAATCTTCGCGCTGCTTGCCGGCTATCGCACGCATCTGATCGTCACCGACTGTACCTATGGTTGCCCGATCGGCAGCCTCGCGCTCGAAATCCACGAGCCCGATCCGGTCGTCCGCGAATTGATGGCGGCGAACTTCGGCAACTGGTCGGCAGCGATCGCGGGCTGCTTCGACGCCGCCGCCGACCGCCTGCCGCCCGATATCGACCGCAAGGCGCTCGGCGAGTTCGTGCTGACGGTGATGGAGGGCGCGGTGATGCAGGCGCGTACCTATCGCGACATCGGCTATTTCGATCGCAACATAACTGTATTACGCGACTATATCACATCATTGATGACGAGAGCAAAAGCTGGTAGTTTCGCATGATCTTTCTGGAGGGGGAGGTGACTATGACTGACGCCGTGAAAACGCCTTGGCACCTGTGGGCCGTCGGGGTCGTGTCGTTGTTGTGGAACGCGGTCGGTGCGTTCGATTATACGATGACCAAATTGAAGAACGCCGACTATCTCGCGGCATTCACGCCCGAGCAGCAGGCCTGGTTCGCCGGCTTCCCGCTCTGGGCGAATGCCGGCTGGGCGCTCGGCGTATGGGGGTCGGTCCTGGGATCGGTGCTGCTCCTCGCGCGCAGCCGCCACGCCGTGACGGCCTTCCTGATTTCGCTGATCGGGCTCGCGATCAGCTGCGTCTATCAGTTCGGCATGCACAGCGCGGACCTTGCGCGCTTGTTCGGCAGCTTCCCGATGATCTTCACCGCGATCATCTGGGTCATCCTGATCGCGCTGTATCTCTATGCGCGGAAACAGGCTGCGTCGGGCGTCTTGCGCTGAACGAAAGGGGCGTCCGCGGACGCCCCTCGACTTTTAACGCGCCCGGATGAAGGCCCGCACGTCGGCCGATAATTTATGGCGATCCTCGTCGCGGATATACATCATGTGGCCCGCGCCATAATATTGATAGCTGATCCGGTCCTGCGGAATTCCGGTGCGCGACAGCGCGTATTCGGCGGCGAAAAAGGGTGTCGCGAAATCATAATAGCCCTGGCCGACGAATACGCGCAGCCCCGAATTCTCGCGTAGGGCCTGCCCGATATAGGGAGCGACGTTGAGATAGGCATTGGTGTCGCGCCCGCCGATCCGCCAGTCCCATTGCCCGCCGATGCCGCTGATCGACTGATACTCGCGGTCGGTCTTGAAGCCGAGCGTGTCGCGGCTCCAGCTGTTGATCGCCGCGGTATAGCTCGCATCGATTCCATAGAAGCTCGGGTCGTTGTCGGGCTCCTCGCCGGCGCTGTCATAGTCCTTGCCCGTGTAGCGGCTGTCGAGCCGCCCGACGGTCAGCCCCCGGTCGCGGAGCAGCTCCTTGTAGAAGCGTCCCGGCGTGACGCGCAGGTCGGCATTCTCGAGATAGGTTTCGGACAGCCCCGTAAACCGCGCGAGATCGCGGCGGATCGCTGCGCGCTCCTCGCCCTGCAGCTTCTGGCCCTTCAGCAGGGCCGAGGCATAGGGGCCGATCGCCCATTGCCGCGCTTCCTCGGTAAAGGCCTCGACCGACGACCCGCTCGCCTTGCCGTGGAACATTGCGGTCGCGGCCATCGAGGGCAGGTTGGTGATATAGCTGAGTTCGTTCCCTGGCGTATCGGCGCCCGCCGCGAAATCGAGCACGGTCGAAATGAGGATGATGCCGTTCAATGCGACGTCGTTGAAGGTGTCGTTCATCAACTCGTTGGCGACCGCCGCCGACCGCGTCGTACCATAGCTTTCGCCGCCCAGATATTTCGGGCTGTTCCATCGGCCGTTGTCGTTGAGCCACAGGCGGATGACCGACGCGACGGCCTTCGCGTCCTGCGTGACGCCGTAATAGTCCTTGGGATCGGCCTTGCCGATCAGGTGCGAATAGCCCGTGCCCGGCGGGTCGATGAAGACGATATCGGTGACGTCGAGCAGCGCGTCGGGATTGTCGACGATCGGATAGGGCGGCGCGCCGTCGTCGCGCGCATCGCTGGGGATCGCGACACGCTTCGGTCCGAACGCGCCCATCATCAACCAGACGGTGCCCGACCCGGGACCGCCGTTGAACAGAAAGGTGACCGGCCGGCTCGGGTCGCGCGGCTCCTTGATATAGGATGTTGTGACGACGGCGGCTTCGGGCACGCCATCCTTGTTCTTGAGGATCGTCTCGCCGATCGTCGCGGCATAGTTGATCCGCTGCCCGCCGAAGGTGCCGCTGAGCTTGGTCGTGCGGACCTGCGGGGTTACGTCCTCGGGCTTCTCGGCTTTCGTCTTTTCGGCGCCCGCGCCTTCTTGGGCGTGGACGATGGCAGGCGCGGCGACGGCAAGCGCCAGCGCGATCAGCGACAGACCCGATTTCATATCATTCTCCCCGGTTGCGGCTTGACCCTAGGCGGGGGCAGGGAGAGCGGCAAGGTCGCTTGTCGGCACGAACTTGCGCTTGGTCGAACGCAATCGGGCGGCTCAGCTTCCCTTCTTGCGAAAGAGAATGACTGGCGCGCGCGCTCCGCTTTGGTCGTCGCCGAACTGCCGGATGCCCTTTTTGACCGTGCCGTCGGGCCAGCGAATTTGATATACGAAGCGTCCGGCGTCGTAGAATTCGGTTCCCGTCGGGATCTCGTTCCAATGGCAGGCGAACCGGTCCCACGGATCACTCTTCTTCCGCGCACAGACATTGAAGGCGAAGGCGCTGATCATCCAGATCTCGCCGCCGCGCGGACTGGTACGCAAGATCGGACTCGCGTTTGCCGAACCGCGTTCTGCGCACCTGCCCACGGACATGGCGATTGCCGGGCGGTCGGGTGCAGACGCATCCCGTGCGGCGTTCAACCGGCGCACCAGGTCGGCATCGAGCTCACCGTTTGCCGACGTATCCGCAGCCGCGCCGACGCGGCGATCGATCTGTCGCCGTTCATAATCCTCCAGAGCGCTCGCATAAACGGCTTCGGGATAACCCAGACGCTCCATCTCGGCGCGCAGGCGCGATACTTTCAGCGCCAGTTCGCCCCATTGCTGCGTCTGAGGATCGAGGTCGTCGTAATAGTCCGGATGCGCCTTGCAGGCGTCCTCTTCCATATCGGTGATGTCGTAGACTTTGCCGGCCTGATCGGGGATTTGATAGACCATGGCGGTCGGTTGTCGCGGGAATTGCGCGACAAAGGCTTCTGCGCCGAGGCGGGCCTCGTAATATCCCGGCGGATACCAGTCATGATGCGGAAGACGGGCCGCGATCGCCGCCAGTTGCTCCGGCGTCTCCAACTGCTGCGCGCGGACCGGCGTAGCGGCAGCGGTCAGCAATCCGATCAGCAGCCATGTTCGTATCATCGTCCCCGCCTCCCCAGACGGCGGAGATGTTAGTTGGCGGCATGCTGTTCGGCAACCTGCGGCGAAGAAACCGCCCTACCGACCCCAGCGCGTCTTGCTCTGCTTCCCGAACCGCCCCTTTCGCGTGCCCGGTTTGCCTTCGTTCGAGCGGCCGACGCGCGGGGCGACCTGTTCGTCGGGGGGCAGGCCGAGTTCGTCGGCTTCCAGCCGGCGGATTTCGTCGCGCAGGCGCCCGGCCTCCTCGAACTCCAGATCGGCGGCGGCGTCGCGCATCTTCTTTTCGAGGTCCTGGATGTACGCGCGCAGGTTGTGGCCGACCATGTGCGCCGGCTTGTCCTCGCCGATGTCGATCGTCACCTGATCCTTCGACGCGACATGCGCGATGATGTCGCCGATGTTGCGCCTGATCGTCGTCGGGGTGATGCCGTGCTCGGCATTATACGCTTCCTGCTTTTCGCGGCGGCGGTCGGTCTCGCGCATCGCGCGTTCCATGCTGCCGGTGATGCGGTCGGCATAGAGGATGACGCGGCCGTCGACGTTGCGCGCGGCGCGGCCGATCGTCTGCACCAGCGAGGTCTCGCTGCGCAGAAAACCCTCCTTGTCGGCGTCGAGGATCGCGACGAGCCCGCATTCGGGAATGTCGAGCCCTTCGCGCAGCAGGTTGATCCCGACGAGCACGTCGAACACGCCGAGCCGCAGGTCGCGGATGATCTCGATGCGTTCGAGCGTTTCGACGTCCGAGTGCATATAGCGGACCTTGAGCCCCGCTTCGTGCAGGAACTCGGTCAGGTCCTCCGCCATGCGCTTGGTGAGCGTCGTCACGAGCGTACGATACCCTGCCGCCGCGGTCTTCTTCGCCTCGGCGATCAGGTCGTCGACCTGCTCCTCGACCGGCTTGATCTCGACCGGCGGGTCGATCAGCCCGGTCGGGCGGATGACCTGCTCGGCGAACACGCCTTGCGTGCGGTCCATCTCCCACGTGCCCGGGGTCGCCGACACGCTCACCGTCTGCGGACGCATCAGATCCCACTCGGCGAAGCGCAGTGGGCGGTTGTCGATACAGCTCGGCAGGCGAAAGCCATATTCGGCGAGCGTGATCTTGCGGCGATGGTCGCCCTTCGACATCGCACCGATCTGCGGGATCGTCTGGTGGCTTTCGTCGACGAACAGCAGCGCGTTGTCGGGCAGATACTCGAACAGGGTCGGCGGCGGCTCGCCGGGGAGGCGGCCGGTGAGGAAGCGGCTGTAGTTCTCGATGCCCGCGCAGCTGCCGGTCGCGGCGATCATTTCGAGATCGAAATTGGTCCGCTGCTCGAGCCGCTGTGCTTCGAGCAGACGGCCCTCGGCTTCCAGCTCCTTCAGCCGCTCGGCGAGTTCATGCTTGATCGCCCCGGTCGCCTGCTTCAGCGTCGGACCCGGCGTCACATAGTGGGAGTTCGCATAGACGCGGACATAGTTGAGGCTCGCGATCTTCTTGCCCGTCAGCGGATCGAACTCGACGATATCCTCGATCTCGTCGCCGAAGAAGCTGACGCGCCACGCCATATCCTCATAGTGCGAGGGGAAGATTTCGAGCGAATCCCCGCGCACGCGGAAATTGCCGCGCGCAAAGGCCTGGTCGTTGCGTTTGTACTGCAGCGCGACGAGCTTGCGGATGATCTCGCGATTGTCGACGCTCTGGCCCTTTTTGAGGTCGAAGATCATCGCCGAATAGGTCTCGACCGATCCGATGCCATAGAGGCACGACACCGACGCGACGATGATCACGTCGTCGCGTTCGAGCAGCGCGCGCGTCGCCGAGTGGCGCATGCGGTCGATCGCCTCGTTTACGCTCGATTCCTTCTCGATGTACGTGTCCGACCGCGGAACATAGGCCTCGGGCTGGTAATAGTCGTAATAGCTGACGAAATATTCGACCGCATTGTTCGGAAAGAAGCTCTTGAATTCGCCATAGAGCTGCGCGGCTAGGATCTTGTTCGGCGCGAGGATCAATGCGGGGCGCTGCAGCTCGTCGATGACCTTCGCCATGGTGAAGGTCTTGCCCGAACCCGTGACCCCCAGCAGCACCTGGTCGCGCTCGCCGACGAGCGCCGTGTCGACGAGTTCGCGGATTGCCGTCGGCTGGTCGCCGGCGGCCTCATAGTCGCTAACCAACTCGAATCGCTTGCCGCCTTCGACCTTTTCTGGTCGCGCAGGACGGTGCGGAACATAGGTGCCGCCGGTGTCGATTTCATCGAGCGATGTACGAATCTGAATTGCCATTGCCACCAATATGGTATCGATAGTGCGGGTCCACAATCGCAATGAGTCACAAGGGGATGGATATGAAGAAACTTGTTACATTCGCCGCTCTTGGCGTCGCATTGGCGACGGCGGGCTGCAGCAAGACCGCCGACGGCCCCGTCAAGCGCGAGGCCGGCAAGTGGGCGACCGAAGTCAAGGTCGAGAAGCTCGACATCGAAGGAATTCCGCCTGAGATCAAGGCTCAGATGGAGCAGCAGATGAAGACCACGCGGACGTTCGAAGAATGTCTGACCGCCGAACAGGCCGCGAAGGAAGACATCGCCGGCGACATGTCGAAGGCGTCGGGCAGCGGCGGCTGCACCTGGAAGAAGAACAGCGTCGCGGACGGCAAGATCGACATTGCCGGGACGTGCAACGGCGCCGCCGGCCCCAGCGAGCTGGCGATGACGGGTACGCTCGCCGCGAAGAATACCGACGTCACGATCACCATGAAGAGCAAGTCGCCCACCGGCGGCAACATGGAAGTCGTGATGCACGCCACCGGCAAGCATGTCGGTGCGTGCACGACCTGAGGGTCGCGACCGTACGAACGGAAAAGGGGCGCATCGGCATCGGCCGGGCGCCTCTTTTTTTGCCTGACGCATGGAAGGAGGAGAGGGCCGATGCTCGGTTATATCACGATGGGAACCAACGATCTTGAGCGGGCGCGCGAATTTTATTCGGGGCTGCTCGCGACGATCGGCGCGAACGAACTGATGCGCATGTCGGACGAGGACGCCAACGGTTTCACGCTCTATGGTACCGGCTGGGGTCAGCCGGGTATCGCGGTGACGCGCCCGTACGACGGGCAGACGGCCGATCGCGGCAACGGCCATATGGCGGCAATCGTCGTCGATGAGCGCGAAAAGGTCGACGCGCTCCATGCAAGGGCGCTCGAACTCGGCGGCAGCTGCGAGGGACCTCCGGGGGTGCGCGGCGACGAGGGCGACCAGGCCTTTTATGCCGGCTATTTTCGCGACCCCGACGGCAACAAGCTCTGCGCGTTTCGCATCGGACCGGCATAACTAGGGGAGCGGGTCGGGCGGACTTGCCGGGCGGGATGCAGGTGGGGCTACATTCCCGCCCGGCGAAGTCACTGTTTATGAGGGCGGCAGATTGTCCGAACGGTGCCAGGGACCAGCTCGCACCCTTCGATCTGCCGACCGCATTCGTTCAACCCGGGCATATGCCCAGCCCGAACCACGATGGCACGAGGCGCATCGCGACGATGGGACTTTCCCACGCTGTTCGGGAAGAGGACAGTTACAAGGGGTCACGTCGCGGGGTGTAGCCGGACGGAAGGGATTTCTTAACCATTTGCCGCCGATTTTCCCCATATTTGGCGCGGGGATTCGAATTTGCTATAAGGCTGCCGCCTCCTGTTACCGTTACATGGTAGTAAAATCGACTGGCCGTGCCCGTCGATTGGCGTATCTACCGCCCCGCCACGCCAGAGGGCATCGAGGGTTGCATGGACCGCATTAAAGCGAACGACACACCGGACACGGGTGAAACCGACCGGATCATATCGGAGGAGTTCGAGCGGCTGCTCGCATCGCCTCTGTTCGCGCGGTCGCCGGTGCTGTCGCGATTGCTCCAATTCCTCGTCGAGCACCGTTTGCGCGGCGGACGCAGCGCGCCCAAGGCCTATGCGATCGCGACCGAAGCGCTCGGCCGCAGTGCCGATTTCGACCCCGCGGTCGACAGCTACCCCCGCGTCATGGTCGGCCGCCTTCGGACGCTGCTCGATCGTTATTATGCCGAGACGCCGTGGGTCCACCGGCTGCGCGTTCCGCAGGGGAGTTACGAGATCGTCGTCCAGCACCGGGCGTCGCCGCCTGCGCGCTCGACCCCGGATCCGGCCGGTACGACGCCGCCGGAGCCGTCATCCGCCGCCACCGGCGACGTGACGTCATCGCGTCAGGATCCGGCCACGATGCGCGCTCGTGCGCCCCGCCTCGGCCTCTGGGCCGCGCTCGCGCTGCTCGTCGTCCTGGTCGCGGCGGGGGGCTGGTGGCTCGCGAACAATCGCGATCTCCTGTTCGCGAAAGCGCCTGTCGATATCCCGTTGCTCGAGGTCAGTGCGCCGCTGGCGGGCGAGACCGCGCCGTCGCGCGCGCTTGCACGCGGGCTCGACGGCCGCCTGCGCGACGGGCTGCGCCGTTTCGACCTCGTCGACCTGCGCAGCGCCCGCGCGCCCGCGACGGGCCCCGCGAAGGACCGCGCCGACTATCGCCTCGACGTATCGATCGTGCGCCAGCTGCAGGGCGAGGTGGCCGAAGTGACGCTGGTGCTCAACCGCGTCGCCGACCAGCGCACCATCTGGTCGCAGCAATTTCATCTGGAGGGCGACCAGATGCCGGGGTTCGAGGCGGTCGATACGGCGATCGCGCAGATCGCCGGCGACTATGGCGTCATCGTACGCGACCAGTTGCAGCGTCAGCCCGACAATTTCGCCCCCGGCTTCGCCTGCCTCGCGCAGTTCAACCGGATGCGCCAGCTGCGCAACGCGACGAACGCGCGGCAGATCGATGCCTGCCTGCGCGCGACGCTCGATCGCAACCCGAACGATCCCGTGGCGCTCAACGCGCTGTCGCTGCTGCGTTTCGGCGACTGGCAGTCACGGCGTGGAACGCCGCAGGGCGCTGCCGCTTTCGCCGAGGCGCGCGCACTCGCCGAGCGAGCCTATGACAATGGCCCCGGCACCGCTGCCGGCCAGTTCGCGATGGCCCGCGCCAATTTCTACACCGGCAATTGTTCGGGCGGCGTCGCGATGGGCGACACGGCGGCGCGGCTCAACCCCTATGACGCCGACATCGCGGGCTTCCTGGGGCTGTTCAAGCTCGCGTGCGATCAGCCCGAAGAGGGCGCGATGCTGCTCCAGCATTCGCTCGACCTCGATCCGTCCTACCCCGGGGTTCCGGCGGTGACGCTGGCGTTCCTCCGCTCGCAAAGCGGCGACCAGGACGCGGCGATGGCGATCCTCGATCACGTTCCCTCGACCAGCATGCGCGAACCGCAATTCCTGATGGTGCGCGCGATCGTGCTCGCGCGGCAGGGTAAAATGCCCGAGGCGCGCGCGCTGTGGCAGCGCCTCCTCGCCTATACCAAGCAGCCCGCGAACGCCCCGCCCGAAAAGGTGCTGCAGCAGTTCATCATCACCCCGGTGGTGATCCAGCGTTCGTCGGCGGCGCTGCGCGAATCGGGTATCGTCACCGCGCCGCCCCCTTGACGCGCGCCGCCTGGGGGGCAAGGCTCCTCTTATGTCGCTCGGCCTCATCCTGTTGCTCGCCACGTCGGTAACGCCGCCTCCCGCAGCGGTCGCGGTAACGTTCGATCGCGCGGGCAAGATGGAAACGCGCATTGCCGACGGGTTCGCCGATCCCGCGCGCGGCCGCGTAGTGACCGGCGACGATCCGGTGCGCGTCGCATCAGTCTCGAAACTCGTCGTCGCGCTCGGGGTGATGCGGCTAGTCGAGGCGGGCCGGCTCGACCTCGATCGCGACGTGTCCGATTATCTCGGCTGGCGGCTGCGGCACCCCGCGTGGCCCGACCGTCCGATCACGCTCGCACAGCTTTTGGGGCATCGTGCCGGGCTCACCGACGATATCGACTATGCCTTGCCGCTCGACGCCGATCTGGAGGCGGAACTGGCGAAACCCGCGGCGTGGGACCGGACCCGCCCGCCCGGCGGCGATTTCGCCTATGCGAACCTCAACTATCCCATCGTCGCGGCGGTCATCGAAGGTGCGACCGGTGAGCGGTTCGATCAGGCGATGTCGCGCCTCGTCTTTCGGCCGCTGCGGCTCGACGCCTGTTTCAACTGGCCGACATGCAGCGACGCTACAGTCGCGCGCGCGGTCGTCCTTCGCGACGCCGACGGGACGGTGCTTCGCGACGACCTTGGCGGCCGGCGGCCCGAATGTCCCGTGGTGCCTGCGACCGACGGCGGCTGCGATCTCGCGCGCTATCGCCTCGCGCACCACGGCGCGGGTTTCAGCCCGCAGGGCGGCCTGCGTATCTCGGCGAACGGCCTCGCCCGGATCGGCATCATGCTGCTGCGCCGCGGCGACGGCTTCCTGAAGCCCGAAAGCCTTGCCCGGCTCGAAGCGATGGCGCCCGTCCACCCGGCCAGCGGTGAGGGAACCGGCGGATTTTTCTGCGAATATGGCACCGCGATGCACAGCACCGGCGGCCCGGCACTCGCCGATCCCGCGTGCCGTGACGACCTGTTCGGCGACGGCCGCCGGCGCCTCGGCCACTCGGGTGACGCCTATGGATTGCGATCGGGTTTGTGGTTCGATCTTGAAGCGGGCGACGGCATTGCCTATTTCACGACGCAGGTGCCGGAGGGGCAGAAAGGGGAGCGTTCAGCTTATAGCAGCGCGGAAGAGATGCTGATCGACAAAGCGCTTCGCCGACCGACCGGTGCCAGACCTCTTGCCAGCCCTGCCGCTGCGCACTAGGGCAAATCCCAACATTCACGCCATAGTCAGAAAAAAAGGAATTGTGCATGAGCGATTCGGCTGAAAAGGTTAAAAAGATCGTCGTCGAGCATCTCGGCGTCGAAGCCGACAAGGTCACCGAAGAAGCGAGCTTCATCGACGATCTGGGCGCCGACAGCCTCGACATCGTCGAACTGGTGATGGCGTTCGAAGAAGAATTCGGCGTCGAAATCCCCGACGATGCGGCGGAAAAGATCGCCACCGTCAAGGATGCGATCGACTATATCGAAGCGAACAAGGGCTAAGCGGCCCCGTCCGGCATAGCCGGACGCGGCGGCGACGCCGCCCACGCGTTTCCGGCTTCCCGGTCCAGAGCTTCGCGCGCTGTGACCGGGAAGCCTTTTTATTGGATGCGCGTCGATTGAAATGCGGACGCCTGCGGGGGCAGGGCCGACGAAAGGAATGCATATGCGCCGGGTTGTGGTGACGGGTTTGGGTTTGGTGACGCCGCTGGGCGGCGATGTCGAGACGACCTGGAAGAATCTGATCGCGGGCAAATCGGGCGCCGGTCCGATCACGCATTTCGACGCGTCGGACCAGAAATGCACGATCGCGTGCGAGGTCAAGGGGCCGGACCATGAATATGGCTTCGATCCGGGCAAGCGCGTCGACCACAAGGTTCAGCGCCAGGTCGATCCGTTCATCATCTTCGGTATCGATGCCGCGGGTCAGGCGCTCGAAGACGCCGGCCTCACCGACCTCACCGAAGAGCAGAAGGTGCGCGCCGGTTGCTCGATCGGTTCGGGTATCGGCGGTCTGCCGGGTATCGAGAGCGAGAGCCTGCTGCTCGCCGAAAAGGGCCCGGGCCGCGTCAGCCCGCACTTCGTCCACGGCCGCCTGATCAACCTGATCTCGGGCCAGGTCAGCATCAAATATGGTCTCAAGGGCCCCAATCATGCAGTCGTCACCGCTTGCTCGACCGGCGCGCATTCGATTGGCGACGCCGCGCGGATGATCCGCGACGACGATGCCGACATCATGCTCGCGGGCGGCGCCGAGGCGACGATCTGCCCGATCGGTATCGCGGGTTTCGCGCAGGCGCGCGCGCTCAACATGAGCTATAACGACCGCCCCGAACAGGCGAGCCGCCCCTACGACAAGGATCGCGACGGCTTCGTGATGGGCGAGGGCGCAGGCGTCGTCGTGCTCGAGGAATATGAGCATGCCAAGGCACGCGGCGCGAAGATTTATGCCGAAGTCGTCGGCTACGGCCTGTCGGGCGATGCCTATCACGTCACCGCGCCCGATCCCGAAATGGACGGTGCGTTTCGTTCGATGAGCGCGGCGCTGAAAAAGGCGGGAATGACCCCCGCCGACATCGACTATATCAACGCGCACGGCACCTCGACGATGGCCGACACGATCGAACTCGGCGCGGTGAAGCGCCTGTTCGGCGACGCGATGGGCAATGTCTCGATGAGCTCGACCAAGTCCGCCATCGGCCACCTGCTCGGCGGCGCCGGCGCCGTCGAGACGATCTTCTGCATTCTCGCGATCCGCGACCAGGTCGTTCCGCCGACGCTGAACCTCGACAATCCCGACGAAGGCACCGAAGGCGCCGACCTCGTCCCGAAGGTCGCGAAGAAGCGCAAGGTCAAGGCGGCGCTCAACAACAGCTTCGGCTTCGGCGGCACCAACGCCAGCCTGATCGTCAAGGCGGTCGAGGACTGACATCGCAGATACTCCCCGTCGCGCAGCGATGGGGAGCGGGCGCCCGCGTAGCGAGTGGGGTGGGGGGCGCACCGTTGCCGCTCCGTCCGCGCTGCGCCCAAGGCGCAGTTTATCCTGAGCGCCTGCAAGGCAATCGACGGGTGCCGCCATCTCCCCAGGACCTTCGGTCACAGGGAGGATCAAATTTCTTTCCTACAACTTCCGGCCATGCTTTACCTCGCGGCACGCCTTGCCGGGTAATCGGCGTTAAGGCCACAAAGGACACAAGAAGACGCTGCGCATGCGGGTCTTTTGTGGCTTTAAGCCGGTCCCCGACCGATAGGAGAATCTGGTGCATCCGTTCCGCTGGCTGACGATCGCGATCTTGGCCCTGCTGCTCGCGGCCTGCTCGGGCGGCGCGCCGAGCGATACCGAAATCGTCATCCCGCCCGGCGCGAGCATCGCAAAGGCCGGGCAACTCCTGGAGGAAAAGGGCGTCGTTTCGGCATCGAGCTTCCGCAACGAGGCGCGCTTCTTCGGTTCGAGCGATCCGATCAAGCCCGGCGAATACAAGATCGAAAAGGGGATGGACGCGGGCGACATCCTGGAACTTTTCCAGTCGGGCAAGACGATCCAGCGGCTCGTGATGATCCCCGAGGGCATGCCGTCGATCATGGTGTGGGACCGGCTGATGGCCGAACCGCGCCTCAAAGGCTCGATCCCCGTACCTGCGGAGGGCAGTATCCTGCCCGACAGCTATGCCTTCACCACCGGTGAGACACGCGCCGCCGTCGTCAAGCGGATGCAGGCGGCGATGGACAAGGCCTTTGCCGAACTCTGGGCGAAACGCAGCCCGCGCACCGCCGCAAAGGATCGCAACGAAGCGATCACGCTCGCCTCGATCGTCGAGAAGGAAACCGGCGTGCCGTCCGAGCGCCGCACCGTCGCGGGCGTCTATACCAACCGGCTCGCCGTCGGCATGCGGCTTCAGGCCGACCCGACGATCATCTATCCGATCACGAAAGGCAAACCGCTCGGCCGCCGCATCCTGCGGTCGGAGATTCTCGCGGTGAACGACTACAACACCTACAGCATGACCGGGCTGCCGAAGGGGCCGATCGCCAACCCGGGCAAGTCGTCGATCGCCGCGGTGCTCGACCCCGAAGCCAACGACTATCTCTTCTTCGTGGCGAAGGGTGACGGCGGCCACGTCTTCGCGCGTACGCTGAGCGAGCATAATGCGAACGTGCAGAAATGGTATCAGCTTCGCCGCGACCGGGGCGAAATCGAATAGCCGTATCGACGGCGCGGAGGGGAGCACAGGATGACCGCAAAACTTTTCCTCCACGGTGTTCCCGACAGCCCCGCGATCTGGCGCCCGCTGCTCGCCGCGCTCGACCTTGGCGATACGCCGGTCGCGGTGCCCGCGCTTCCCGGATTCACCGGCGCGCTTCCCGCCGGTTTTATTGCGACCAAGGAGGCCTACGCCGACTGGGCGGCCGGGCAGGCGGAGGCGCTCTTCGCGCAGCACGGCCCCATCGACATCGTCGGTCACGATTGGGGCGCGCTGATCGCGCAGCGTGTTGCAATGCTGCGGCCGGACCTGATCCGCAGCTGGGCGGTGTCGAACGCGGTCGTCGATCCCGACTATCGCGGCCATCGCATCGCACGCATCTGGAACACCCCGGTGCTCGGCGAAATCTTCATGTGGCTGAGCAAGCCCGACGCGCTCGCCAAGGGTCTTGCCGAGCAGGGGATGCCCGCCGACATCGCCGAAGAGGAAGCCGCGCAATGGGCGAACAAGGACAAGCGCCGCGCGATCCTGAAACTCTATCGCTCGGCCAAGGGGCTCAGCTTCGAACATGACTGGGCACGCGATATCGGGCGGCTGCCCGCGAACGGCATGCTCGTGTGGGGGGAGGGCGATCCGTATGTCGAGCTTTCGGTTGCCGAGCGCTTCGCGCGGCGCACCGGTACGCCGATGACGGTGATCGAAGGGGCGGGGCATTGGGCGATCGCCGAACGTCCGCACGAAGTCGCCGCGGCGCTCCGGATGTTCTGGAACGATCTCTAAATACTGGATAATATTATTTCATCGGATTGTACGATTATTCTGACGCAATAAATCGATTGGAGCGCTTCACCGATATGGCGCAGGGTCTCTGCAACGAGAAAGGGCGTCCCATGGACGACGGCAAGCTCCCCGCAACGGCCTCGTCCTTCCCCTCTCGCGCATGGTGACCCGGGCCTTCCCCCCTCCCTCCCGGGACACTGGCGCCGCGCCCATCATCCTAACCGCGATGATGGGTGCGGCCGACCAGCGGCGTTTCGATGCGCTGAGGTCGCGCCATTTTCCGCCCGATCGCAACCATCTTGCCGCGCATATCACGCTGTTTCATCAGTTGCCGCCCTCGTCGCTGGACGAACTCGACGACCTTCTGCGCGTCCTGACGGCGGCGCCGCCGCCCGCGGCTTCGGTGCGCGAAATCTATTCGCTCGGCAACGGAGTGGCCTATCGGGTGGACAGCGGCGACCTGCTTGCGCTCCGCGACCGGATCGCCGACCGTTTCCATGGCTTGCTCACCGCGCAGGACCGCGGCACCCCGCGGTTGCACATCACCGTACAGAACAAGGTGACGGCGCCGGAGGCGAGGGCGTTGCTGGCCGAACTCGCTGCCGGCTTTCGCCCGTCGCCGCTCCGGATCACGGGACTCGCCGCATGGCACTATCGCGGCGGGCCGTGGGAAAGGGCATTCGTGCGCAATTTTCGCGGGCCGTGCAGATGATATTGACCGCCGCCAAAGCCGTGCCTATAGGCGCTGCTCGCCCAAGCGGCGGCCTTTCGAGGCGGAGTAGCTCAGTCGGTTAGAGCAGCGGAATCATAATCCGCGTGTCGGGGGTTCGAGTCCCTCCTCCGCTACCAGGACCATTTTTCCCCCAAAGTCCCATTTCGTCCGGTTGCGTCTTTTTTCGCAATAAAATCAAATATTTTTGGGGCCTTCCTTGTCCCCCCTGCGTCCGGTTTAGTCCTGCAAAGTCCCACTGCAGCGATTTGATCCCGGGGTATTTTTTGGGCATTTTTGCAAAATACCCCAGCAGGAAAATACCCCAATGGCTCTGAAAGACCTCGAAATCAAATATGCGGCGCGGCGCCCGCGCGACTACAAACTGTTCGACGGGGAGGGGCTTTATGTGCTCGTGACCCCGCGCGGATCGAAGCTCTGGCGCTTCAAATATCATTTCGATGGCCGGGAAAAGACGCTGAGCTTCGGGAAATATCCGGCGATTTCCGCGGCTGTTGCCCGCCAGATGCGGCGCGATGCCAAAAAGCTGCTCGATGAAGGCCTCGATCCAAGCGAGCGGAAGAAAGCGCAAAAGGCGATGGGCGAGCAGCTGGTGCTCTTCGAGCCGATCGCGCGCGCCTGGCACGCGAATCGCTGCGAGGAACTCGACGCCGCCCATGCGACGCGCGTGATGAGCCGGATGGAGCGCGACGTCTTCCCGGCGCTCGGGCAGCGCGACATCAAGTCGATTAGCGCTCCCGAGGTGCTCGCGGTCGTGCGCGTCGTCGAAGCGCGCGGTGCGCTCGATGTGAGCCGGCGGGTGAAGCAGAGCATCGGGCAGGTCTTCCGCTTCGCGATCGCGAGCGGCTGGGCGACAATCGATCCCGCCGCCAGTATCAACGATGCAATGCGGCCCAAGCCGCGCGTGAAGCACATGCCCAGAGTGCCGCTCACCGAGCTTCCGGAGCTGGTGGAGGCGATCAAGGCATATGATGGCGAAGCCGACGCGCGCCGCCGCGCGACGACTCGCGATGCGATGATGTTCACTTTGCTTACTTGGGCGCGCACGACCGAAACGCGCTTCGCGACCTGGGACGAGTTCGAGGATCTCGACGGCGAGATGCCGATCTGGCGCTTGTCGGCCGAGCGAATGAAGATGAAGCGCGAGCATGTCGTACCGCTTTCGCGGCAGGTCACCGAGCTCCTGCTCCGGCGGCGCCGGGCATCAAGCGGACAATATGTCTTTGGCGGCGACAAGCCGGGGCATCCGATCTCCGAGAATACGATGATCTTCGCTTGCTACCGCATGGGCTACCGCGGCCGTCAGACCGTTCATGGCTTCCGGGGCCTCGGCTCGACCTGGGCGAATGAGGCCGAGTGTTTCAAGTCGGACTGGATCGAGATGGCGCTCGCTCACGCCGACGAGGACGAGGTGCGCGGCGCCTACAACAGCGCGCTCTATCTCACGCCGCGGCGGCGCATGCTCCAGCGATGGGCCGACGAGATTTTCGGGCAGTCTGTCGAGCCACGGACGATAGCAGGTGTCGCCTCACGCTCCGCGAAGGCGCTATCGGTTTGCCGAAACGAAACGCCGGCGGTGGTTCCTGCAGAGCGCGTGCTGTTCTGGCGGGACCGGGACCGGCGGCCAAGCCTTCCCAAGTCGCGCCTCCAGGTTTGAGACTATCGATGGATTACTTTGATCTTGAATGCGACAACGCAGGCATTGGCGGGCGGCTGTGATGAGACTGGGGGCATCCGCCTCTTTGACAGCGGATCATGGCGGGGTCCGTTCGCGATCCCTCGGGGATTTGTAGGGAAGGGAGCTGGGTCAGGGTGCCTTGTCGGGAAAAAGACCTGGCATCCACCGCGACGCCAGCGTGGCGGGAAAAGCGATACGCAAAGGCGCGCGCGAGGTTTCTGAGACCAACACGCCCATATCGATCAGCGCAGCCGCGATCCGCCGCGCCTGGCGTTCGCCCGTTCCCACCGTCGCTTCGAGTTCGCCCCGAGGCAGCTCGCCGCGGTAGAGAACGGCATCGAGAAGATGCGTGGCTTTGGGCGACAGGGTGCCGATGGCAGCTTCCTCCGCGACCCACTGATGAATGCGCGCGCGCAGGCGGCCCGGTTCGACAAGGGCCGCCATGAAGTCGACCTGGTCGATGCAGATCTCTAGAAAATAGGCGGTGAATTTGGCGAGTTCTTCTTCGCTGAGATTACCGCGACCATCGAGATCGTTGCGCCGCCTCAGATCGCACGCCGCCAGATGCTGCTTATAGCGTTCGGCGCTGCGGCCGAGCCCGCGTGCCACCGACCAGACGCCGCCTGTGTCGAGCGCCTCCAGTAACATCGCGTGCGACATGAGTCGCGCGACGCGGCCGTTGCCGTCGAGAAAGGGGTGAATCCAGACAAAGCGATGATGCGCGGCGGCAACCGCCACGATGGCGTCGCTCGTCCCCATCCGGTTGTAGGCCCATTCGAAATGGCCGAGAAATCTTGGAACTGCGCCGGGGCTGATCGCAATATGGCGGCCCACTTGCACGTCGTGTCGGCGCAAGGCGCCGGGCTCGACGCGAACCCGCTCACCGGTCTTAGGGAGCTCGATCCAGAGCAGTTCCTCGGGCAACTCGCTGCAGAAGCGGGCGTGGGTTTCTTCGAGCCCCGCCCGACTATGTGCGCGTCCGGCGAGGCCGCCGGCATCGATCCATTGCTGAACGGCGATATGCGCGCGCGCTTCGAGCTGGAGATCGCGCTTGACCGGATCTTCGCTGAAATCGTTGCGAAGCGCACGCTCGATGTCGATCGGATGCGTATCATGCCCTTCGATGAGATTGCTGTAATAGCAGTTCATCGCGCGGACGAGGTCGGCCAAGGCGCTCCGCACGCCGCCAGGAAGACTGCTGCGAAAGGAGGCAGCCTTCGCTGCCAGTTCGACGGCTTGGTCGCGCAGCGCGGCCAGTCGGGGCGAGCTTTCCGCGACCTTCATCGGCTCCATCTTGTCAGGGGTTTCGCCGCGGTCGAGTTCCATGGAAATGTCCGTTTCGATGTCTGATTTGAATTGTCGAAAATTTGGCTATTTTAAGCCATTTATCTCCAATTTATATTCCGCGATGTCCGGGGAGATGTCCGGTTTCATGTCCGGTTACCTCATTATCAGGATAAAGGAAAGCAGCTTGACAGGTCCATCGTCGTCAGGGATGCCCTCGGATCTCCAGAAATTGATCTCCATATTTCGACAGCGGATCGCCCCCTTTGGGGCTCGCGCACGCACCGTCGTGCTGCTCGGCGATGATCTCGATCAATCTATGGAAGAAAAGGTGCCTTCCGGCTGACCCCGCCGCGGCCTGCGGCCGTTCTTCGCCAGCGCAATCTTCACCGCCACGAACGAGCCGATGCGTTGCCACCCGAAACTTTCGCATCCGATGCCTTTCGAGTCTGCCCGATCGGCATGACGTTTCGGGACTCTATCGCCGCGCCTTCGCGCTGCGTCGGTGCGGCGAAGGTAGTCGACATCTGACGCACGCACGCTTGCGCCACCTTGACGCGATCATCGCGGCAATCGACCTCAGCCCGGAGAAGATCGTTCGCGTCCGTGCCGACTATCTTCTCGAAGAAGTACTTGGCGTGGCCGATCCGCGTGTCGCCCGCTGGGTCGCCGACGCGCAGCGCGGAAGCTCGCGCAAACTCGACCCAGCAGCGGCTTATGCCGGGCGATTTTCCAAACGCTGGATGTTGTCGATCAACCTCGACGATCCGTCGCTGCCGGCCGTGGCGGCCTGACAGGCCCCCCACCGCGTGGGCAAGCGGCAAGTCCGGCGCGTCGAAACGGAATCGCCTTCGTTCGCGTCTTGCCTTGATCGGATAATCGCTGCCGGGCGGGACGCGATGGAGAGCGCGCGGGTCAGAACCGATATCTGATGAACCCATTATTGGGTCGAGTTCTGGTTGCAATCTCAGCCAGCATCACCAGAATGCGCTAGCATCTTTCAAGTAAAGGTGCGTGACCGGGTCCCGACGCGGATGTCCAGGCCATTGGCTAAAGGCGTCGGTACACGCTCCGGAAGCGTGGTTTCTCAGCTCGGTCACCTTTTCCGCTATTGTCCGCCGCAATAATAAACAGTTTATAAAATGGAATGCGTGGCTGCCTCGACATAACTTTTCCGTGCGACTCATTCCGGTCGCAGATCTGGAAAGGAAATATGTCATGCATGCTCTCAATGATCGTGACGACGACGTCATCGAGCTCGGCGTCGCCTCGGAAGAAACAAAGGGCCAGGGGCGGATCGACCAGGATCCGGGCGGCACCCTGCTGAAGTTCGTCTCGGGCATCGCCGAAGACTGAGGGGATCGGGCGCGCGTTCACCGGCGCGCGCCCGATCTTCGCTCCAACATGGGCTTTGCGCTTCGTCCCGGCCTCCATTTTTGCGAGGCGGCTTCAGTCTTCATCTTTCTCGATCTCAAGAAGGATCGCTATTTTCGCCTTCCGGCCCTGTTGGAGGATCATTTCCGCAATCTGGTCGACCATCCACTTTCAGCCGGTTCGGCGGCGCCGCCGCTGATCGAAGCGGGGGTGCTGCGCCCGGCGATTTTCAGGCAGAGCCTTTCCCGCCCGCGGCTCATCGCCGGCAGGTCCGGTCTCGACGCGCTCGGCGCCGGAGGGCCAGGCGGTTTCGAGTTGGCACGGGCACTTGCCTCGGACATCGGCGTGTCGCAGCAACTGCGACTGGGGCGGCTAGCGGCACTCATTGCATCCTATGAAAACTCGAAGGTCGGGCGGACCTTGTCGACTCCGCTAAGGGGTGACGGGCCCGTCCGCGTCGTGCGGGCTTATGAACAGGCCAGGCTCTTCCGAGCATCAGCAAACCGTTGTTTGTCGCGCTCCCTGGCAATGGCGCGCCGGCTAGCCGGCCTGCGATGCGATGCCCTGCTCGTTATCGGCGTTCGCGCCCAGCCCTTTGCTGCGCATGCCTGGGTGCAGTCCGGCGATTTCGTCCTTAACGAGACACCCGACGAAGTGGCGCGTTACACGCCGATCTTTTTCGCATGACCGCTCTTCGCTATCTGCTCGCACTTCCCCGGCGCTCCGAAAATGGCGGGAGGCCGATTTCGCTGGTCGGCAGCCCCGAACTGGCGCGTGAAGACGCGCCTTCGCTCTGGTGCAGCGACGCGTCGCTGCTGCTCTGGTCGCAAGATCGCCGCACGGTCGTCATCGGGCACCTGTTCGACCGCGGCAGCTCACGTCCCGTGGCGGCGATTGAGGGTAGCGTTGCGGCGCGGCTGTCCACATCGCCCGAAATTCTCGTCGAGGAGTTTTGGGGGTCTTATCTGGCGATTGTCGCCGGGACGAACGGCAGCCGCACTCTGCGTGATCCAACAGGGCTCATGCCCTGCTACCGCCGCCAGTTGGAGGACAATATCTTCGTCGCCTCGGACATTGCCACGCTCGAGGCTGCCCAATTGGGGCCATGCAAAGTCGACTGGGGTCATCTGTCCGAGTTTCTGCAGACGCCGGGGATCCGGCGGCGCGCTACCTGTCTCGAAGACATTGAAGAACTGCCGCCCGGCGTTCTGACCGGCTTAGGGAGCGAGGGGCGGTCCGAACGGCGCGTCTGGTCGCCTTGGACCTTTACGGACGCGGAGGGCAGGATAACCTCGGATCAAGCGGTTGCCGCACTGCACGACAGCGTCTGCTCGAGCATCGCCGCCATCGGAAGCGAATTCGACAATATCGTGGTGGGAATGTCGGGCGGCCTTGATTCCTCGGTCGTGTGCGCGGCACTTGCCGCCGCGGGACAACGCTTCACGGCGCTAACGATGTATGCCGACGATCCGAGCGGCGACGAGCGCGCCTATGCGCGCCTGGTCGCGACAAGGACCAATGCGGCGTTGCTCGAGCATCGGTACGAGGTTGAGCAGATCGATCTGTCCAAGTCGGGATCGACGCACTTGCCGCGCCCGGTCGGCAGGCAGTTCATGCAGGAGATCGAGCGCGCTTATCGCGCGGAGGTCGGGGCGCAGGGGTTCGATGCCATCTTTACCGGTAACGGCGGCGACAATGTCTTTTGCTACCTGCATTCAGCCGCGCCCATCGTCGACCGGTTGCTGAGTGCGCACGAGCGCCGCGGCGTTGCCCGCACCTTCGTTGATATGTGCAGGATTACCCAATGCGACCTCGCGGCGATGATGCGCGCGACCATGTCCTTGCTGCTTCGGCGATCGCCCCCGCGACCGGGTCCCGACATGCGCCTGATCGATGGCGACCGGCCCGGGACGGAGAGGTCTCCGGTGCTCACGCCCTATCTCGAAGAGGTGGTCGGTTGCGAGGACACATCCGCCAGCCTTCCCGGCAAACGTGCCCACATCGACTTGATCGTGGGGATCCAGAACCATGTCGAGGGATATGATCGAGGAGACCTTCCGCCCGCCATTCCGATTCTGCTCGCACAGCCGATTGTCGAAACCTGCCTGCGTATTCCGACGTGGGACTGGTGCCGCGGCGGGATCAACCGCGCGATAACGCGCGAGGCGTTCAAAACCGCGCTTCCCGCGCCGGTCATCGCGCGGCGCTCCAAATCCGGACCCGAAAGCCTGACCGCGGAGCTATTCGAGCTCGGACGGCCGGTGCTTCGCGACCTCCTTTTGGGCGGCGCGCTGCGCGACAACCGGATCGTCGATGCGGCTGCCGTGGAGGCGGCGCTAGACGATCCGGCGGTTGCGCGCGGGCAACTGCTGTATCGGCTGCTCGAACTCGCCGAGGCCGAAGCTTGGGTGCGGTCATGGGATAGGCGCGGATCTGCCAATGCATGACACCGACCGCGGCGCACCCGGCATAGCGAGCCACCGTTCATATTGCGCGGCCTTTTCCGCGGTGCAGTCGCGCTCCGCTTTCAGCCAGAAGGCGAACCAGTCGGTAACGCGATCGTACATCGCGAACCGATGCTGCGGCTGGAACTTGATGTGCGGCTCATTGTCGAAAACATGCAGTTCCATGACCTTGCCCCGACGACGGAACGCCGCGAGCACATCGAGGCCGAGAAGATATTCGCCGCTCTGGACAAGGATCGGCGCATCGATCCGTTCGGCATTCTGCATGAGCGATAGCGGCGTCCAATAATCCTCCTTCTCATAGGAATAGAGCGGCTGACCCATCTCGCGCAAAAAAGCCTCATAGTCGATTCCTCCGTTCATCGCGATTGCGACCTTGTCTTCGCAGCAGATGCCGAGCGCGGCGACCTTGAACAACCGGCTGTTGATGAGCGCCCATTGCGTCGCACTTGTCCCTTCGCTGAAGCCGCTGATGCCGAGCCTGTCGGGATCGATCCGTCCGGTCGCCACGGCTCCCGCTATGGCCGTCTCGAACGCGGACTGGACGTTCCGGCGGTCGAACCAGTTGCGGCGGACGAGCTGTCGATATTCCAATTCATTCTTTGCGTCCTCTCTTCCCGGCGCGCCGAACGGCCGCTCGACGCTCAGGACCGCAATGCCGCGTCCGGCAAGGACCTGGACCGGCACCTCGTCGCCGGTCCCGCCGCGCAGGAATCCCTCGCTGTTATATTGCACGACGACGAGCGGATGCCTGTCGCCCGGTTTCGAGCCGGGCGGCAGGACGAGGTCGGCGAAGGCCTCGGTCCCGAACGCGGTCGTATAGCGCAGGCGGCGCACCTGGCCGAGCTGGAGCGTGGCAAATTGCGGATTGGGATCGAAAACAGTTCGCTCCTTGCCGGTCGAAAGGTCGATCGCGACAAGGCGTCGCGGCCTGCGGGATCCCTCGCGCGCGCAAATCAGGTCGCTTCCATGCAATTCGCATCCGACCAGCACGTCCTCGGTCGACAGCAGCTCGCGCGGTCTGGACTCGCCCATTTGCCACTGAAAAACCGACGTGCGCGATTTCGACCAGCCTCGGCGCGCGAGGAAGAAGATCGTCGCGCCATCGTCCGACCATCCCAGCCTGCGGATGGTCGAGCAAATATCGTCATCGCAAACGCTGCTGGTGCCGTCGCGCCATCGCACGACGAGCCTCTTCGGACTGAGGAGCTTGTCCGGCGACTTGGCTTCGGTCCAGGCTTGGTTGCCGGACTTGCCAGCCGCAAAAAGGCCCGCCCGAGCCGGTTTGCCCGGATCGGCTTCGGGATCGACCCGCGCGATCTCGTCCGGACGGGCGGGGCGGCGCAGTCCGGTGCGGGCATCGACATGGAAATACTCCATCGGGAATGTCCCGCGAACCTGTGGCCGGTTCGATATAAACGGTGCGATACGTCCGTCGTAGAGCCATCCTTTACGTCCTTCGGCGTCGATTCTGGCCTTTTCGGCCGCGATCGTCGGGCGCCCTGCCACGATGAAGGCAAGACCGTCGGAGCTCCATGCGAAATTCTCGGGCCGGAACTCGAGAGTCGTGGCCTGGACCGCCGGACCGCCCGAAGCCGATGCGGTCCAGATCTGGACGTGGCCGCCGATCTGTTTGGCATAGGCCACTGATCGCCCGTCGGGAGACCAATGCGGGGAGATCACATCGGCGACGCCCGATTCGACCGCGGCGAATTTTCGCACCGGGGTGAGCATGCGGATAAATTCACCGCCGTGGTCGAGCTCGCGCGCCGCGCCGGCATCCGTCAGCGACGTGACCAGCAATCGCTGGCAATAGCTGTTCGTTTCCGGGTTCGCGCGGCGCACGACGAAGGCGATCCAGAGGCCGTCGGGCGAGACACCGAACGGGGAATTAGGGACGTCGTGCGGGCTTGCCTGCCCAATGTCGGCGATCGTGGCTAGATCGCGGACACCGACCGGCCGCGCGGCCTCGCCGCGCGGGCTATCGTCGGCAAACGCGGCGCAGGGATCCGAAGCAAGGGGACTCTGCGCCGCGAGCGCCGCGGACATGGTGACAGCGAGCACTACCATGTCCGCGAAACCTTCACGCCAAGGAAGCGGCCGATTGGCGAATAGTTGGTCGAGTCATAAGGCGTGTCGCTCGACCCATTGGTGCGGATCGCCGGAGGTCGATCATTGAACAGATTGTTGACGACGAGCGTGAGGTCGACTGCCGGCGGGCGGCCGGGCGCGGAGCCGACGGCGATCTGCGCCGTGAGGTCGAGTGTGAGCGCCGACGGCAAAATCGTCACAGTCGCGAACCGCCGGTCGGCGAGCTTGCCGGTATAATTGCCGAAGGCCGAAATCGTGTAGCCGGAGCCTTGCCACGACAGGCCGACCCGGCTGCGCCAGTGCGGCGGGTTGAAAACCGTTCCCGCAAGCTGGCTGCCCGGCAGCGCGTCGGCCAGCTGCTGTTCGCTTTGGAGATAGGTCAGCGATCCGCTGACATCGAGACGCCGATCGCTATCGACTTCGAGGCGGTACGAGGCACCGAGGTCGACGCCTTCGATATCCTGACGCGCGATGTTGCGGTTGCGATTGTCGACGAGCGCCGCGACCGCCGCCGGATCATAAGCTTCGTCGGTAAAATTGGTGAGGCCGGAAAGCGAGCCTTCGATGAGATCGGTCAGCAGATCCGGCGACGGATCACGATCGATCAGCGTCGCATAGCCGGGGTCGCTGAACGCCGAGGCGATCGAACCGGGGACGGGCTGGGCGACGCGGTCGCGATAACGGACGTTGAAATAGCCGGCCCAGAGTCGGAGCGCGGGCGTCGGCTCGAAGGTTATGCCCGCCGACCAGCTTCGCGCGCGTTCGGGCCGGAGCGACGGATTGCCGCCGCTCGTGTACAGGATCGTCCCCGAGGGCGCGGCGCCATAGGCGCCCGCCGGCAATAGATAGGTCTCATAACCGACATATTGCTGGTAGAGCGTGGGCGCCTTGAACGATCGGCCCCACGACGCTTTGATCGTGATATTGTGGACTGGTTCGTAGACCAGCCCGAGCTTGGGCGTCGTGACGCGGCCCATGCCGGGATAGTCTTCGTAACGCAGGGCCGCGGTGGCCGTCAGCCGCTTGACGAACGCGAGTTGCTGCGCGGGGCTGATGACCGGGATATTCGCTTCCCCGAAGAAGAAATGGCTATCGCGGTTGACGTCGAAAGCTCCGGTCAACGTCCCATCGCGGATCTGCGAATAGCGGAGCGCGTTCGAACGATATCCGCCGCCGAACCCGACGCGGACATCGCCGCCGGGAAGCGCGAACAGCGACCCGTCGAACAGGAGTTCGGCATTGAGCGCGCTGTTGCAAAAGCAGCCGGTCGTCAGGGTGCGCGGCCCGTCGGTGGGCTCGAACGCGCTATGATAGAGACTCTTGCTCTTCCCATAAACGATCGACGCGCGCGCCATCCAGTCGCCGCCCAGTTCGATCGCGAGTTCGGGCGCGATGCTGAAACTCCGCGCAGTCGGCGAGAAGACCAGGCGCTGCCAGCCGGCGGCGGTGAGGTTGCCGCCGATGGTGCGCGAGCGGCGATCGCTGAAGTGAATGTCCATGCTGAAATCGACGCCTGAGCCGAGCGTCTGGCGACCGCTCAATATGGCGCCGTGCTGGCGGATGGAGGGGTACAGATCATTGCCTTGCGGCAAGGAGCCGGCGAAGTCGCGTTGCCGGGCCGTGATCGCGGTGTTTTTCGCGAACTGGTAAGCCAGCATGATATGGCCGTTCGACCAGCCCGTACCCGCGACCGCGTCCGCGCCTTGCTGGAAAGTGCCGCCCGAGGAGGCGGCGCCGAGGCGGGCCGTCGTCGTGAGGCCCTCGAAGTCGCGGCGCAGGATGATGTTGGCGACGCCCGCGACGGCATCCGAGCCATATTGGGCCGAGGCGCCATCGGGCACGATTTCGAGCCGTTCGACCGCCGCAACCGGAATGGCGGAAATGTCGATCCCCGCGAAAGCGCCGCCATAGGGGAGGCGATGACCATTGAGCAGGGTGAGCGTCGCATCGGGGCCAAGGCCGCGAAGATTGAGCTGAGATGAGGAATCGAGATTGCCATTGGCAAGGCCGCCGCCGGTTCCAATCCCGGGATTTTGGCCGCCGCTAAAATTCTGGGGTATGCTGCGCGCCACCTCGCCGAGGTCATTCTGCCCCGCCTTTTCGATGCTGTCGCGGCCGACGGTGATGACCGGCGAGGCAATCTGGGCGCCGCGGATATGCGAGCCGGTCACGACGATGGGCTCCTCGCCGGAGTCGTCCGGCGTCGCCGAATGCACGACGTCGCGGGTGATTGTCGAACCGGGACCGACGTCGGCTTTCGCCTTCGTCCCTGGCACGAGCGAAGCCGTGGTGCCTTCAAGGCCTGGCTCGTCTTTCGCCGGCGCGTTGCGAACGGCAAGATCCGCGGGCGGCGTATTGCTTCCGGCGTCCGCGACCCCGGCGAACTGGCGGGGCACATCGGCGGGATCCTGCGCCTGCTGATTTAAATTGTAGCGTGGCTCGGACGTCTGGACGGCCGCGAACGCCTGCATGTCCAACATGGCGGTGCTGCCAAGCAGCGCCAGCGCGGCACGTCTCTTCGAAATCGTCATAAGGTCTCCCCCTCTGTTTCGGCCGTGCATTCGGCGCACGACCTTCGGGGAGGGAAGATGCCGCTTGTGGCGAGACCTTAGTTGAGGCGAAAACTTTTCTTGGCGACGTTGGAGGGGCAGGGGCTCCGCGCCGATTCCAGTCCGCGGGGCAGGCGCGGAAATCGGGGTGTCGGGAGCGAGGGCAGGCTAGCGGCCGCACGCCTTTGCAGATTGTGGACGGCGGATGGCGGTTCGTTAGATAATCGGTTCTTCTGCGGCGCGGATTCCGGACCCGCTGTTACGTCGACCGCGCGATCGACGTGAGGTCGCGCTTTGCATTGTGGGCGGCGACCTGTTCGAGGCGTGCTTCAATGAGCATTCGGCCTTGCCCGGCCTCGCCGCTCCGGCGGCCCTTTCTCGAAGACATGCCCTTGGCGGCGATAGCATCTTGTGGTCCGAAGCGAAGGCCCCCGCGACGTCAGGAACTCGCGCCTCCGGCTAGCCGGCGAGCATAGGTGGCCGCTTCGCGCGCGCGGCGTTCATGATAGCGAAGCACCGCGCTCCGAGCCGGGCCGAGCGGATTTTTATCGTCGGAGAGGGCCACGCCCAGCTGGATAAGCTCGGCGTCCACTTCTTCCAATATGGCGGCATCAAGACGGCGCGCCGCGTGAAGCCGATCGTTCAATGCCGCTATCGCTGCAGCTAGCTCGCCATTGCCTGAGCGGCGGCCCACGTCTGTAAATAGCGCGGCGGCCGCGTCGGCGGCATCGGATGGTGCAGCAGTCGCCTCTCCGGCATATCCGCGGCCCGTTGCGATCGCGGCGAGAAGCAGGATGAGGTTGAGCTCGAGCATGTCGCGCAGTTCGGTCTCGGTGAGCCGGTGGACATGGAAGCCTTCGCCATGTGTGAAGTCGACGATCCGCTCGCCCGCCAGCCGGTAGAGACTGTCGCGCACCGGAGTAACGCTGACGCCCAGCGCTTCGGCGATCCGCGTCGAATCAAGGCGTGCGCCGCCGGCCCATTCGCCGTCCATCAGCCGCCGCTTGATCGACTCATAGGTGGGCTCGATAACATGCGCGGGACTCATCGCGCGCCCCGCTCGGCAGCGGCGAACGCTGCGACGGCCGACGCCTGATCGGGGCGAAGCGCATCGATCGCTCCAAGGTGCCGCGGCACGCGGCCCTGGAGGAGGACCGACGGACATTGGCCTTCATAATTGCCGAGATTGGGCCGGTGCTGCGTATAGCCGGCCAGCGCTGCGAGCGCGGGATCGAAGGTTCGGGCCACCTCGGGCGGGTAAGCGAGCCACGGATTTTCATAGGGTTTGAGCCAGCCGAGACTATAGCCGATCACAAGGCCACGCCTGACTTCGGCGCTGAGATTCGACCCGGCGCCATGCGCGGTCGAGCCGAGAAAGCATATCGCCGATCCGGGTTCGCACGCGGCGACGACCGGAGACCCGAGGTCGGATTTCGCCATTCCTTCAGCGCCATGGCTGTGCGGATAAATGTGGGTCGCGCCATTGTCGGCGGTGAACGGCGTCAACGGCCAGATGACATTGACCAGATATTCCTGCTCGCCCTTGGCGCAGGGCCACATGTCATGATCGCGATGCGGAAACTGTCGCATTTCGCCCGGGTGAATTTCGATCGCCTGCGCGACATTGAGCTGGATGCGGTCGCAGGCCGAACCGAGAATTCGCTGGACCGCGGGCAGGATGACCGGGTCCTGCACCAGATATTGGACGCGCGGCGACCGCTTCAGCAGGCCCCCGATCCTCTTCGTCCGGTTGCCGTAAAATGGCCCTTTGCAAAAGGGCGTTTTATCGAACAGCGGACCGAGTTCCTCGCCAAGGCCGGTCAGGAATTTGGGTGTTCTGCAGCTCTTGATGATCGCATAGCCCTTGGTCCAAAGCTCGAGGACAAGTTTTGCCGCAGCGACGTCCGGCGAGAGATCACGTTTCATTGCGCCGTCTTCCCGCTCGCATAGTCGGCACGGGCCAAGGGAACATAGGTTCCGGCACGTTCCAGGCCGGCTTTGGTGTCGGCGTCGATCCGGATGCGCAGGGCGACAAGCTTGCGGGCGCCGTCGTCGGCTGCATTGCCGAGCGACCTGCAGGACCAGCCGAAGTGCATGATCGTCTGAAACCAGTCCCATTCGGCAACGCCGGTATAATCGCTGATATCGTGGCGCAGTGCATAGTCGGCGAGCGCAGTCACCAGCTCGTCGCGCGCTCTGAGGCGTTCGGACCGGGTCTGGCCGGGGTCGATGCAAAACCGACTGATCTCCCGGATCGCGGGGCCGCGCGGAACCGCTTCGTCGCACAGCCATGGGTAGAGATCGCCCAGAAGGTGCGGGGCGGTGGTCGGAAGCAGGCGCGCCGAGGCGCGATGTTCGCCTTTGTCCCCGAGCAGAATGAGATATTCGGCGTCGGGCGTGTCGAACTGGTCGATCTCGTACATGTCATCGAGAACCGGCAGGTCCCAGTGCAACATGTCGACGAAGACCCGTTTCCGGGCCGCGAACATCGCGCGCATCGCCGCATCCCCGGGCGCCTGCTGCGCCCGCGTGAGCTGGTCGGTCATGGCTTTTCCTCGCTTGGTGAGAAGCGGAATCAGATCATGTCCGGGCGATTTCAGCCATACCAAGAAATGGGGATGGTTTGCGCGTCACCATCCCCGGTTATGCGTCAGTCGTGCCACCAGTCGTAAATGTCCGAAAACCCGATGAGGCCGTCGAACAGCGCGCAGAGGATCAGCATCTGGCGGCAGTGGACGTCGTAGCGGTCGCGCGCGACCTTGAGATGCTGGATGACCGTTTCCTCGCTGATGCCAAGGATCGCCGCCGTTTCGCCCGCGGTTTTCCCGCGCGCGATCCATAGCACGCATTCGCGCTGTCGCTCGCTGAGCCTTGGTCGATCCTGCGGTCTCGGCGCGCCGATCAGGCTCCGCGCGGTGGTCAGGGCGACGGCGCCGACGATCTCGGCGGCATGAAACATGCCGCCCGGAATCTGCTTTTCGGGGCTGACCGCGAACGAACAGGCTCCGCTCGCTTCGCCGGGGAGATGCCGTGGGACCGTAAAGCCGTCGCCCACCCCATGTTCGCGGCCGACCTCGAGCATCCTCCGGTCGCCTTTGGTCAGCGGGATATATTGGTCGAGCTCGCGCCAGCCGAAACCGGTCATCGATCGTTCGCCGGCGCGCCGCACCGGGTCGATGCCGCCCAGGTCGAGTTCGACATATAGCCGGGCCCAAGGGTCCGGATAATCGTGGATCAGCAGCGAGGCAGGCCCGCTCGCGCCGCGGCGGTCATAGGCCAGCGCGAAATGATCGAAGCCAAGCCGCGAGGCGGCGTTCGACAAGGCGCTGTAAAGATGGTCCTCGTTCGCCGATGAAGCGATAGACGACGCCAGATTCTGTATTACTCTGTTATGCATGGTGGAAATCATCGACCGCCGACGGGGTCCGGACCCTTCGCCTGCCAGCCGCTCCGCATTGCGCCTTTCCGGGTTCCTCTCCCGGTCCAGCCTCGCTGAACGATCGCGCGATTGGTCCTGTCATCTCACGGCCGGCTTTTGCCGCTGCCGTTCTGTTGGATGACAACCGGCGCCTCGATCGTAACAGATGGCGCCCGGCGGTAGAAGGGGCGCTGTGGAAAATCGATCCCGAAACTGGTTCTAATTCAGAGGCTTGTTGCGGTTTTGTAAAAGCTCCCTCTTTTTACTGGGCAGGCCGAGCTTCACTCGTCGTGCGCGCCGAAATAGGCTGTGAGCCGGTGCGCGATTTCGGGCGAAAGGCTGATGAACTGGCGTCGCCCGTCGTCGGGGTCGGCCGCGCGCACAACAAGCTGCGCGTCGGCCAGCCGCTGGACGAGGCGCTGCGCGCTGCTCGACGACAGGCCGGAGTCGATGCCAAGCGCTCCCGTCGGGACCACCGCTCCTTCACAATGCGCGATGAAGAGCTCGACGAGCATGTCCCACGCCGGTTCGCCGAACAGCCTGTCGGCACCCAGCAATTGCCGCCTTAGCAGCAGGCGCCGGACCGATCGCCGTGCGTTCGCGAGTGCGCGGGGCAAAGCGGCATCGGCGGCGCCATCGGCGCCATCTGCGCGTGGCAAGTCTTGCTTTTCGGAACGCAGGCCAAAAGATTGTGCCGCTTTATAGCCGGAGGAGCGGCTCTGCCGCAGGATGTTCCGATGCGACGTCGCCGTGACGACGATATGATCCACGACAGCGATATCGAGCGATCCCGCCATCGCGACGAGGCGCTCGGTGACCCGGAGATCGGCCGGGCTCGGGGTCGGATCGCCGCTGGGGTGATTATGGACGAGGATGAGCGCTTCCGCATCGAGCTCGATCGCGCGGCGAAGGATGATCCGCGGATGGAACACGACCTGATCGATCGTTCCCCGCTGCATCTGCTCGTCGGCGATCAGCCGGTGCCGCGCGTCGAGGAACAGAACGCGCAGCGTCTCGTCGGGCAGGCCGCCCATCGAAATCTTCAGATAATCGGTCAGCCTGCGGCTCGACGCGGTAATCCGCCTGTCATGAAGCTTGCCGCGCATGGCCTCGTGCACGGCGGCGCGCGACGTGAGCAGCAGCGGGATGACCGGGCTGTCCCGACCCACGACCCGTGCGATCGCGTCCGGACTTTGGGAGAGCAGGCGGGCGAGACTTCGAAATTCGGCGATGAGCCGAGCGGCTACGATCTCGGCGTTGTCGGGTTCGACGCACGCCACCAGACGTGCCAGGACGGATCGTTGCCCCGCTGCCGCAAGCGCCGCCGATGACGCCAGGTTGCGAGGATGAGCAGGGGCGGCACCAGCCACGACGCCGCCACCTGCATCGTGAGATACGCCGCCGGATGCAGCGTCATGTCGAGCATCCGGCTCGTGTGTGCCAGCAGCGGCAGGAAATGAAGCACGGCCGCGATCATGGGCCAAAAGCGATAGGCACAGAGCGCGAGCACCGTCGTAGAGACGACGCCAGCAAGATCGATCGCAAGATGGCCCATATCGAGCATTGCATATTCGACCGGGAAGTAACGGTGCAGAAGGGCGTCTGCGCCGACCATTGCCAGCGCGATTGCGGCCATGGCGCGCTCGGGACCGCCGCCGCGCCATATCGCAAACCCAAGCGCAGCCAGCAAGAAGGCCAGAAACAAGGCGGTTCGCATCGCGACTTTTTTCCACGCCGGCTGCTCCCGGGTCAATATGGCTTATGCGACGCTGCGAAGCGCCTGTCCTGCCGACGGGGCAATCTCAGGACACTCGTGAAGATCATAGCCCGCGGTTTCGGCGCCGATCCGGGTGAGCTCGCCATGGACCCGCAACACCTCGCCGCTCACGCCGACAAGTGCGAGCTGCGCCTTGGCGAGGCGCTGTATTGTCGCCTGACCGGCCACGACGGGGACACCCCCGATGTCGCGCCGAGCGGATATGATCGTCGTCATCAGCGTTGAAACGGCGACCAGCGCGTCGTCGATCCGGCCTTCGGCGGAGGGAACGTCGCGCTGGAGGCGCGCGGCCATGCTGGTGATTATATTCGACATAGCTTCTCCTTTCCGGGGAACGACAAGTTTCCCGGTTCTGGCTTCGGTTTGTGGGAGGGGTCAGCCGGAGATCAGCCGCGTCAGGACGTCGCCGATGGCCAGGCCGGCGAGAACGAGAAAAACCGTCAGGACCAAAATGACAGCCATCATCGCAGCTCGCGTCGTTGGAGGGTGGTCGGGTCTCCAAATTTCCCCGAACGGCGACCGATCGAATAAGGTAGCGCGTTCATCTGGCGCTGCCGTCTCGACCGAGCTTCCGTTCGCGAAGTCGGATGGCATAAGTTGGCGGTGGTCGGGAAGCTGTACCGGATCATATATGATTTGATCATATACCGCCCTCAGTCTGGCGTAGCGCAATGCGGCGTCGCCGCGATTGCTTGCGCCGAGAATGACGCGCGCCGCCGCGATGCGTTGATCGACCGTCGGCTTTGCGATGCCGAGAGTCCGCGCGATCTGTTTGGAGGTCCGGTGATCGAGAAGGAGGTCGAGGCAGGCGCGATGTTTCTCGGTCAATCGCGCCCAGCGCTCGGCGTCGTCAGCAAGAAGACCATGCGAATCGTCCATGTTGACACTTTTGTCAAAAAGATGCGCCTGGCAAGGTTTGCGATCGGCGGGCGGCGGCGCAGCCGCAAATCAGCGCGCGCGGCTTTTCGAAAAATCGACCGTTCCCACCCCATTTCTTGGGATGGCGAAGGCGGCTCGAATGGGTGACACCTGTCGGCCTCATTTCACGGGAGCGGCCAGATGCGGATCGCACGCGAGCCATGCCAAATGGGGGGCCGCCAAAGTCGGTTCATCTTCTTGGCAGACAAGTCGGGGCAGCATCCGCGCGATAAGGCGCGCGAACCGTCCCCGTTCCCATCATGCCGCTCGAGCGGCTGATCGAGCAGCACCGTAAATCGGTTCGCGCCGCGCGGCGCGACCGCGATATCCTGACCGATACGGTCGAAGCCGTGCGCGAACTGGGGTTCGACCGCGTGGCGCTTGTCCAGATGCTCTGGTTTGTGCGTCACGAGCGGAGCTATTTCTGCCTCGACAATTATGGCGAATGGCACGACATTTTCATCGCGCGCCATTATTATCGCCGCGATCCGGTTCACTTGGCGTCGCTGCGAACCAATCGATGTTTTGCATGGAGCGAGCTCGGGTCGATCCTCGGGCGAAGCCGCGTTCACCGACCGATCCTTGTCGAGGCGGCGCGTCACGGCTTGTGCCATGGTCTCACGGTTCCGATCGGGGTTCCTGGCGAGCCGCCCGGCAGTGGATCGCTCGCCACTAATGGCTCCGAACTTCCTCCACGCGATCATTGCCGCGCCGCCGCATGGATCGTCGACGAGGCGTTCGCCGAGGTGCGCCGGATCTACGGCGTTCCTTCTGCAATCGATGACGACCCACCGCCGCTCAGTCCGCGTCGGCTCGAATGCCTTCGCCTCGCGGCATTGGGACACAGCGACGCGGAGATTGCGCAGCGCATGGGCGTCGCGCTCTCGACCGTTCTCACGCATATGAAATATCTGCGCCAGACCTATGCCGTGCGCAGTCGCACGCAGCTTGCCCGCATCGCGCAGCGACGCGGGCTGATCGGCGTCGAGGAAATTATTCCCTAGAATTGGGGATGCCCGGCTTTCCGCTTTGCTGCTCGACTCTCTTCCTCAACCGATTGGGAGTCGATCGTGGAACACCCGTTTGCACAATATCGCTGCCGTGCCGCGCGCCAAATGTCCTCTCGCGGTGGCTGCCGCCATGGCTGAGGCGCGCCCCTTCATGAACACGCATGCAGCTGCCGCCTATCTCTGCATCGGCTGGCGAAAGCTCAGGAAACTGCGCGTCAGTGGGCAGGGCCCGTCTTTTCGCAGGCACGGCCGCCTTATCGTCTATTGCGCCGAGGACCTCGATGCCTGGTCCCGGTCTACTATCGTGGAGGGACGAGCCGATGCGTGAGGATCGCTCCGCGAGGTTGCTTCGGCTCCCACCACTGCGGATTCCGTCCGTGTTTCACCGGAAACCCTGTTGGGCTGTCGCCGCGGCAGGCGTCGGGACCGCAGTCTTTGCAACGTTGCTTGCCCCGCCCGGGCCATTGCTGATCTGGAACGTTTCCCAAAGCGCCGCCGTCGGTCTCTATGCGGTGGGCAGCGCGCGGCCTCTTTCCCGCGGCGATCTGGTGGCAGCGCGGCTGGAGCCACGCTGGCGCATCCTTGGCAGCGCTCGCCATTATATTCCGGCGAACGTCCCGCTGATCAAACGCGTCGCGGCAGTAGAGGCCGACCGCGTGTGTACGGTCGGCGCCGATATCGCGGTCAACGGCCTGCGCGCCGCGCGCCGGCTTGATTTTGACGGCGCGGGACGGCCGATGCCACATTGGTCGGGCTGCGTCGTCCTCCGGCGCGGCGAGTATTTGCTGCTTATGCCCGGCCCCGCATCGTTCGACGGGCGCTATTTCGGGCCAACCGCCGAGAGCGACATCGTCGGCAAGGTGCATTTGCTGTGGGAGCGCTGAGAATTCTCGCCCTCACGCGAGCCGCGGCGGCGGTGGCGGCCACGGCGGCCTCGCCGGTGGCGGCGACGGCGGCCTGGACGGCGCCGGCAACGGCGATGGCACCGCCTGCGCTCGCCGCGGCAGCCCCCGAAGCGACAAGCCCCACGGCGCCTTGGCGGCCGCACATCGAAGAGGCATCGAGGAAATTTGGGGTTCCGGTGTCATTGATCGAACGCGTCATGATCGCCGAAAGCGGCGGACGCACGATGTGGAACGGTCGCCCGACCGTCAGCCGTGCCGGCGCCATGGGCTTGATGCAGCTGATGCCGGCGACCTGGAACGCGATGCGACGGCGCCTGGGCCTCGGCCACGATCCGCATGCCCCGCGCGATAATATTCTCGCCGGCACCCTCTACCTTCGCCTTATGTACGACCGTTTTGGCTATCCCGGCCTGTTCGGCGCCTACAACGCGGGACCGGCGCGGTACGCGGCCTATCTCGAAGGTCGCCGCGCGCTCCCGGGCGAAACGCGCGACTATCTGCGCAAGGTCGCCGGAAGCGCCGCGCCGCCGCCTCCACGCGGAACTCCGGCACTCGCGGTCATCGCGGCCAAGCCGAAATCGCCGGATCCCGAAACTCCAGCCGTTAAGCACGACCTCTTCTTCATCAGGCGCTGAAGGGCGGCGTACCGGGAAGGAAAGAGAGGACCGGCATGTGATGCCGCCGATTGCGCGGAGCTCAAAATGAGCGCGGCTGAAAATGGGCGCACACTGGCGGCGTGACCGCCGCCAGAGGTCGCGCGCTTGCTCCTTTGGCCGCGCGGGCGCTCTTGGGCTCGCTATTTTGACGTAGCGGCGGCGCACGTCTCGCGGCGGGTAAACAGCGCTTCCGCGCTGTTCCGGCCCTGGCTGCGCCATGGCCGACCCGCCGCATCCGTGCGCACGCCGCTCCGCCTGCGGCTCGCCAAGGGCACCGTCTCTTTCCCGGCTGGCGCAGCGGCCCTGACGGGCCGCTGCGCCAGCGATCATGGCAAGGGTCGATAGGCTCCCGCTTGATCCCGACCCTTCCGGTCGAGCCCATTTCGTCTCGCTTCGTTCGCGAAATCCGGACGAGGGACTGAAGCGACAAAGCGGTGGGGCGACGGCGTCACCCCCAAGATGCCGCCGCGCGCCGGCGGCGCGCGGCGGCGCTTTATGAGGCGGCGCACCGGAACGGCGGTTCGGGCGGCGCAGGGCCATGGGGCCGCCCGGCGGCTCCGCAAGCCGTCATGCTGACGGCTCCTCCGCTTCGCTTCGGCCCTTCGGGTGCGGACCCGCCTCCGGGGGCGACCCCCTTGTCCTGATCTGCCGCCCGCCCCGCCGTCCGGGGCCGGCCGCGGCGGATTTTGGTCAGGAGGACCCGCACCGATGGTTTATCACCCGCAAGCCTTGGCCAATGGCCGCGAGGCGCTTTCGAACAACCCGGAGATGTCGGCAATACCGGCTGCGGCGCCGAAACCGACATCGACACCGGCTCCGGCCTCGACGTCCGCGAAGGCACATCATGCGCATCGGGCGCATCAGACGCATCAGGAGCATCAGGAGCATCAGGCACGCGGGCCGAAAGGGCGCGGAGGCCGCGCGGCGGCGCAGCGCGAGCGAAGCGCGGGCGCGCCGCGCGCGTCGCTTTACGACGAGGTCACCGCGCGCATCGTCGGCGAGCTGGAGGCGGGGCGCGTGACTTGGGTCCAGCCATGGGACGCCGCCGCCTTCGCGCCGGGGCTTCCCCGGAACGGCGACAGCGGGCGCAGCTATTCGGGGATCAACATCCTTATCCTGTGGAGCGAGGCGGCGGCGCGCGGCTTCGCCGCGCAGCGCTGGTTAACCTTCCGTCAGGCACTCGCGGCGGGCGGCGCAGTGCGCCGGGGCGAGAAGGGCACGACGATTTTCTATGCCGCGCGCTTCACGCCGAAAGGCGGCGAGGGCGATGGCGGCGCGAGCGCACCGGGCGCAGGGAGCGCAGCGGGGGAGGCAAACAGCGGCGATATCGGCGGTGAGGCAAGCGGCGCGGGCGAACGCGGCGTTCCGTTTCTCAAGCGCTTCACCGTCTTCAATGTCGATCAGTGCGAGGGATTGCCGCCGCGCTGCCTTGAGGCCGATGCGCCGCTGCCGCCGCGCGAAACCGTCCCCGTCGCCGAAGCACTGCTTGGGGCAAGCGGCGCCGATATCCGCATCGGCGGCAACCAAGCCTATTATTCGCCGTCGGGCGATTATATCGCGTTGCCGCCGCAACAGGCATTTCCGGCCCAGATCGATTTTTACCGGACTGCCCTTCACGAGGCCGGGCATTGGTCAGGACACCCATCGCGGCTTGATCGCGATCAGTCGGGCGCCTTTGGAAGCGCGGCCTATGGCCGCGAGGAACTCTGCGCCGAACTGGCGAGCGCTTTCCTGTGCGCGGCGCTCGGCATCAAGCCCACCGTTCGTCACGCCGACTATATCGGTGCGTGGCTCGCGATCATGCGCGCCGACACGCGCGCGATCTTCAAGGCCGCGAGCCTTGCCAGCAAGGCGGCGGACTATCTGATCGCCTTTGTGCCCGAGGCGGAGCGCGCCGCGCGCGGCGCGGATGCGGCGGGGGAGGGACAATGATCCTTCTTCCTCATAGCCTCGCCTTCGCGCTTCAGGCGAACGGCCTGACGAGCCGCATCCACGCCGCGCGGGGCGGGACCTTCGACCCGTGGCCGGTCCTTAAATTGTTCAATCCCGTCGGGGCGGCGACATGGATCGCGACCGAACTCGCCGAGGATGGCGACACGCTGTTCGGCCTTGCCGATCTCGGCTTCGGCTGCCCCGAACTCGGCTGTTTTTCGCTGCGCGAAATCAAGGCGGTGCGGCTGCCGTTTGGCCTCGCCATCGAACGCGATCAATCCTTCGACCCGCTCGCCTCGCTCTCGGTCTGGACCGAGGCCGCGCAGCGGCTCGGTTCGATCACGCGCGCCGAAGCGGCGCTTAGGCGCCGCAAGGCCGACCGGCTTCTGCCCGAACCCGACCCTCGCCCCGAAGCGGGCGAAACGGATGAGGGCAGCTGACGCGGCGGCGCGTTTTCGCCGTCATCGAAGCCGGTCCCGTCTCGCATTCACTCAAAACGGGACCGGCGCTCACACGGAGCAAGTGCCATGAAACTCGATTTTATCGATCTCGACAAGCTGTCGATTGCCAAGACCAATATGCGCGGCAAGGGCAAAGACCCCGACATCGCCGATATCCTGCCGAGCATCCGCGCGCGCGGCGTCCTCGTGCCGCTGCTCGTGCGTTCCAATTGCGCGGCGGGCCATTTCGAGGTCGTCGCCGGACGCCGCCGTTTCACCGCCGTGAACGCGGTCGCGCGCGAGGGCGGCACGGTCCTGCCGCTGCCCTGCGCCATCCTCGACGATGCCGACGACGCCGCCGCTATCGACGCGTCGATGCTCGAAAATCTCGCGCGCGTGAAGCCCGACGAGGTCAGCCAGTGGGAAGCTTTTGTCGCCTTGGTCAAGGCGGGGCGGAACGTCGAAGACATCGCCGACCTGTTCGGCTTCGAAGTGTCGGCGGTGAAGCGCATTCTTGCCCTTGGCGCGCTGCTGCCGCGTATCCGCACCCTCTATCGCAGCGGCGAAATCGATGCCGCAACGGTGCGCCATCTGACCCTCGCGTCGAAAAGCCAGCAGACCGCGTGGCTCGCGATGCGCGACGATGCCGACGCTTATTGCCCCACCGGTCACCAGCTCAAGGCATGGCTGTTCGGGGGCAGCGCTATTCCGGCAAAGCATGCGCTGTTCGACGCCGATGCGAGCGGTGCGGCCATTGTCGCCGACCTGTTCGGCGAGGACCGTTTCTTCGCCGACAGCGATGCTTTCTGGACGGCGCAAATGGCTGAGATCGAGGCGCGCAAGATCGCCTATATCGAGGCGGGATGGAGCGATGTCGCCGTGCTCGCGCGCGGCGAATGGTTCCGGTCATGGGACCATGCCCACGCCTCGAAACGCAAGGGCGGGCGAGTCTATGTCGAGGTCCGCGACAGCGGCGAAGTGACCTTCCACGAGGGCTTCGTAACGACGAAGGAAGCCGCGCGCGGCGCCAGCGCGAGCGGTTCGCCGGGGGACGTCAAGCCCGTCCGTCCCGAGGTCACATCGGCGATGAACGCCTATGTCGACCTTCATCGCCACGCCGCCGTCCGCGCCGGTCTGTCGCGTCACGGCGGCATCGCGCTGCGCGCGATGATCGCGCATGTCATCGCGGGCGCGGACCATTATCGCGTCGACGTCGAGCGCCAGCGCGCGCCGAAAGAGGACATCGCCGAGAGCGTCGAAACCTGCGGCGCCGAGGTCATCTTCGACCAGCAGCGGCGCGCGGTGCTGTCGGTGCTCGGCTTCGATCCCGAGGCGCCCACGGTCACCGGATCGGGTTATGACCGGCCCGGCTTCGCCGGGGTTTTCGCGCGTCTGCTCGAACTTCCCGATCCTGTGGTGCTGGAGGTCGTCGCGATCGTCATGGGCGAAACCTTGCAGGCGGGAAGCCTTGCGGTCGAAGCGATCGGACTTCATCTCGGAACCGACATGCGGACGCACTGGCATGCCGACGCGGCCTTCTTCGACCAGCTTCGCGACCGTGAAGTGCTGCTTGCCATCGTCGGCGACGTGGCGGGAGAAGCCGTCGCAAGCGCCAACGCGAAGGAGAAGGCGAAAGCGCTGAAAGCGATCATCGCCGATCATCTGGACGGCGCCAACGGGCGCGCGCAGGTCGCGCCGTGGGTGCCTAGATGGATGGAATTTCCGCCAGCAACCTACACGCCGCGCGGCGGTGTCGGTAGCGTTCGCGCCCATCGGCGCTGGGGCGCCGATCTCGAAGCGATGATCGAAGCCGAAACGGTGCGGGGCGACCCCGCCGACGTGGGCATTGGCAACGACGGAGACGTCGAAATGGGCACTGAGGCCGAGGCCGAGGCTCGCCCGCTCGCGGCATGAGATGAGGGCGGGCGGTTCGCCGCCCGCCCTTTATCCGCTTATGCCTGCCTTATGCGCGGCCATCGCGCCGTCCCGAGCCGCGCTGCGGCTCGGGACGGCGCGATGGTTTTTGGTCGCGCGCGCGCCTCGGCCGCGAGCGGCCTCGGCGCGCGAGAAGGAAGGAAAAAGGCGGCGCGCAGAGCGTGTCGCGCGCCGCCAGGTCGATAATCTTCATCATCGCCAGATGATTGGAGGCGGCGGGTCGCTGCGGCGTCGGGTCGGTGAAGCTGCCGTCGGGCGTGCCCTGCCGCCGCTCGGAAGATTCGCATGGTAAAACGTCGAATGGCGTGAATGCGTCGAACGACCTGAAAACGTCGATGAAACCAGTTCGTCCTGCGCCGTATCATGATGGCGATCCGGGAGGGCTGCGGTCGCTTTCGTACCGGTCTTCGCGAATATGGGGCGGTGCGGTTTTCCCCCTCCCACCGCCCCGACGATATGCGCATCGATGATGCATCGCCGCCAAGCCGCGTCGCGAGGCTGGGTCGCAATCGGCCCCGCTTCGATGGCTGGTCCGCCGTCCTTAGCGCGCTTTTCGGTGGCAACGAAGCGGCAAGTGACGCCGCCCGCGATGTGCATCATCGTGCGACAGTCACCCTTGCTTTCCTTACCAACCGAGGCGGCCACACGCCGATGGTCGGCGGCGCCGATTGCCGATCGTCATACCGGGTTCGCTTTCCTTCGGCATGGTCGCCGGACAGCGGGGGCGGCGCATCGACCGACGCCGAGCCAAGCCTGATCGATCATGGCCGCGATCCCGATATCGCCGTCCTTTCGTCCTCCCTGATCCCACAGGCCCATCTCCCCGCGCCGGGCGAGCGACCTGGACCGGCGCGGCGCCGCGCGAAACCATCGGCGGGCGATTATTTCCCCGCGCGCGTTCCGCGCGCTCCTCGCGGCCGCTTCGCTTCAAATAATCGCCCGCCTCAAGTCCTCCGCTGTCGCTCCGGCCCTTCGGGTTCGCGCGGCGCCGCCGCGCCGGTCCTCGGTCCGCCCATGCCGCGGGGATGGTCCCTGCGGCGGTTTTGAGGAGACGAAAAATGGCAGCCATCGGCTATGTAAACGGCAGCATCGACAAGGGTTTTGTCGGGCAGCTCAAGACGCTGACGATCCGCGCGGGCATCGAGGTCCGCACCAATCGCAGCAAGGCGGGCGAAACCCAGCCCGACTACCGGGTCTATTCGGACGGCGTCGAGATCGGCGCGGGCTGGATCCGCGTCGGGCAGGTCTCGGGCGAACAATATGTGTCGCTGACGCTTGCCGCCCCCGAGTTCGGCCCGCGCCGGCTCTATTGCAATCTCGGCCGCGCCGCCGGGCAGGACGACGACGACAGCTATGCGCTGATCTGGAATCCCGCTGACTGATTGCAGCCCTCGAGCGCCCCCGTACCGGCACCGGTGCGGGGGCATTTCGTCGTTCGAATCGCGGAAATATTTTACCGCAAGCGGGTCGCGCTTTCGTGGCCGTAGAGCGCCAGGCCGGTAGCACCGCGCGGCCCCGAGAGGGTGGGGGCTCGTCTCGGCAAGACCAATTATGACGGGCGGCGGCACGGCTGTGCAAGGCCGGCGGTCCCCCCAATTTTCTTCGAAAATCGGCTCCCCCACCGCCGCTTCGCGGCGCGCTGCGCTGCGCTCCGCGCGGCCCTGTCAGCCGCGCCGCCGCCCGCCTTCGAGGGAACGTCCTCGTTGAGGAGGGCGTTTCGCAAAGGAGCAGGATCATGTTTCAATCTTCGATCGATATCGGTGATACCCGCGTGTTCGAACGGCTCGTTGCCGGGCTCGAAATCGAATTCGGAAGTGTGGCGGCGGAGGGCTTGGCACGGCAATTTATCGAGGCCGAGGGCGCCGATTTCTACTGGGAAGCGCGGCAGCGCGAACGCTGGCTCGGCAGCTATGAATGTCTTGATTGCGACGAGGAAGATGCGCTCGATCGCATCGCGGTGAGCGGAATATTGGATGGTCGGCACTATGTCGCGGTGCTGCTGGTCGATGCACTTGGATCGGTCGATGCACTGCTGGGGGTGCGGCATTTCGATAGCGAGAAAGCGGCCCTGGAGGGATTCGAAACGACGTTTTGAGAGGCGGTCAACGCCCGCAACAAGGAGCGGTGCCCACGGGGCACTGCTCCTTTTTCTTTGCTCGTCTGGGTTGGCAGGCAGGCCGTCGGGAATGGCAGGGAGGCAGGAGGGAGCGCTGGATCGAGCGATGGGCGCTGATAGCAAGATAGAAGCAATATCTCGCGATATTGTAACTTACTGTCTGCACATCTTTTTTTTGCCTTTTTCGCGAGACACGCATTTCCGCCGCGAGACTCGCTGCGCGGATCGCGCGGATTTCCGCGCCTCGCGCGCCGCAAACACGAGACTCCTTGTCAAATCATGCGGAATTGCCATTCTATCTGCGGGGAGCGTCGTTCCGGCAGGAAGGACGCGATATGGACGACGATGATTTCACCCCGCGGCTCGGGCGCATGCGCAGCCGCGGCAAGGAGGCCCGCTATATCGGGCTCGTGATCAAGGCGGCGCGCCGCGCCGGCAAAAGAACGGGCCGGCGCGGCCAGTTCGACGGCAGCCGGATCGGCCGCGGTGCGAGCGTCGCGCGGGTGTTGCGCGGACAGGGCAGGAATGCCGCGCTCCGGTCGCGCCGGGTGATCGTGAAATTTCGCCCGGTCACGCTTGCCGGCAAGGGGTTCGGCGGCGCTAAGGCGCATCTCTCCTACATCCAGCGCGACGGCGTCACGCGCGAAGGCTTGCCGGGCGAACTTTATTCCGCCGATGTCGATGTTGCCGACGGCAAGTCGTTCCTCGAACGCTGCAGCGAGGACCGCCATCAATTTCGGATGATCGTCGCGCCCGAGGACGGCGATCAATTTGCCGACCTCAAACCCTTCGTCCGCCGGCTCATGAGCGAGATGGAAAAGGACTTGGGGACTAAGATCGATTGGGTCGCCGTCGACCATTTCAACACCGGCCATCCGCACAGCCATGTGATGCTCCGCGGCAGGAACGATCGCGGCGCCGATCTCGTTATCGCTCGCGAGTATATTTCGCACGGCGCCCGCGAGCGCGCGATGGCGATCGCGACGCTCGATCTTGGACCGCGGACCGAACTCGAAATCGACGCGCGCCTCCGCGCCGATGTCGGCGAAGAAAGGCTGACCGTGATCGATCGCCGACTGGTTCGCGAGATGACCGATCTCGGTCTCGTTACGGCAGGCGATCCAGACCCGTTCCAGCAGTCGTTGCGGACGGAACGCTTGCAGAAGCTAGCGCGGATGGGATTGGCTACGCATTTCGGCGGTGATAGCTGGCGTCTCGAACTGGGTCTCGCAGATACGCTGCGCCGGATGGGCGAGCGCGGCGATATCATCCGTACGATGCAGCGCGAACTTACTGCAAAAAATATAGAGCGCGCATCCGCAGATCGTCTGATCTTCGATCCTACGGCCGGGGAGGGCGCGCGGCTCGTTGGTCGCGTCATCATGCGCGGCCTCGCCGACGAACACAGCGATCGCCATTACCTGCTCGTTGATGGGGTCGATGGGCGCGTCCATTATGCCGACATCGGCGCCGCCGATAAGACAGCGCCGACGCGCGAAGGCGCGATCGTCAGTATTACGCCGCGCGGTGGGGGCGCTCGCGCCGTCGACCTAACCATCGTCGAGGTCGCTGCTTCGAACGAAGGGCGCTACTCGGTCGACGCTCATCTGCGCCACGATCCCGCGGCGCAGCAGGCATTCGCCGAGACCCATGCCCGCCGGCTTGAGGCGATGCGCAAGATCATGCGCAGCGTGGAGCGCGAGCCCGACGGGAGCTGGAGGATATCGCCCGATTATCTCGCCAAGGTCGAGGCATTCGAAAAACGGCAGCTGAGGAGCCGGCCGGTCGATGTCGAAATCCTCTCGGCCGAGCCGATCGAAAAGCTGTCAACAATCGACGCCGCGACGTGGATCGACCGCGAGTTGGTGTGCGACGCGCCGACCAACCTGCGCGATGCCGGGTTCGGGCGCGAGGTCAAAGCCGCGCAGGCGCTGCGCCGCCAGTGGCTGATCGCTGAGCAATTGGCGGTCGAGCAGGGCGGGCAGGTTACTTATCGCCGCGGCATGCTCGCAGCGCTCCAGCGCCGTGAGTTGCTGCGCGTCGCCGGACAACTCGCGGAGGAACTCGGCAAACCCTTCATAGAGGCAAAGCTTGGCGAGCGGATCGAGGGTCGTCTGGTGCGCTCGATCGACATGGCGAGCGGGCGGCATGCGCTGGTCGAGCGGTCACGCGACTTTACGTTGGTGCCGTGGCGGCCGGTGCTCGATAGGCAGATCGGAAAACCCGTTGCGGGCATCATGCGCGATGGCGGGATCAACTGGACCCTGGGACGGCAGCGCAGCGGCCCCTCCATATCTTGAGAGACTTCGGCAGCCCGTGTTTTGGTTCAGCATCGTTCTCGTTTCATCGACGCACATGCAGTCGATAGCTCTTGCCAAGCCGGGCGATATTCCCGAAGATTCATCACCATGCGCACCGATCTCGATCATCTTCCTGCAGCCAAGCAGCGCGAACTCGAACGCGTCGTCGAGATCATTTTCGACGAGTTCGGTCAGGCTACCGAGAATGCGACCGGGCCGCGCAAGGGTGCGCGCATTCTCAAGATAATCCTTTTCGGTAGCCATGCGCGGGGCGACTGGGTCGACGCGCCGCTGTCGGCGAACCAGTATAAATCCGACTACGACATCCTCATCATCGTCAGCCAGAAAGAACTGACCGACCGCGCTGCCTATTGGGCAAAGGCCGAGGAACGATTGACCCGGGCGTACACGATCGAGAAGGCGCTCCACACGCCAGTCAACTTCATCATCCACAGTCTGCACGAGGTGAACGACGGTCTTTCCCATGGTCGCGTGTTTTTCATGGAACTCGCAAAAGACGGCATCGCGCTTTACCAGGCCGAGGATCGGGACCTTGCGACGCCTAAACCCAAAACGCCGGGCCAAGCACTCGAAGCGACAAAGGAATATTTTGAGGAGTGGATGCCTAGTGCCGCGGGGTTCCTCGACACCTCAAAATATGCAGCAAGTCGTGGTCGGCTGAAGGAAGCGGCTTTTCAACTCCATCAAGCGACCGAACGCCTATATGGCTGTCTCCTGCTCACCTTGACGTTTTACACTCCCTACAACCATAACATTGTGTTCCTAAGGTCCCTGGCCGAAGGGCTGGATCACCGTCTTCATGGTATCTGGCCAGATGGGACGCATCGTGAACGAGCCATGTTCCAGAAACTAAAGGAAGCCTACACAAAGGCTCGCTATTCGAAGCACTATAAGATCAGCGACGAAGAGTTGGCTTGGCTAGTCGCGAGGGTCGAAGAGCTCGGACGGATCGTGCATCAAGTTTGCCTCGACAAAATCGCCGAACTCGAAAAGGCGGCCGCCGTAAAATAGAGGCGCCGCCATCCCGCTTGCCGGAAACCCGCGTTGCTGGCATAATAGACCTCACGGGATGGAGTGACTGGCGGCCATCCTGAGGATTGTCCTGCCAGGCATCATGTAGGTCCGGCCGCGCGTCGGACGGTTGCTGGAAGCTGCTTCGTCGGCCCACAGCGGACACCGCTTGCACATCTGCGCATGATTGCGCGGACCGCCGCGGTGCGAGCTGCAATTGCATACCCTCAATACGAACGACATCTATGCGCGCGAAGTCGTGATGGCGCGCGTTGGCCACCTGGTCCGCCGCAAGCAACGCGAGATCGAGCGGATCACGCGCATCGCACGTGCCTTCTTCGATCCCGATCAGGTTCAGGCTCCGGAGCCCGGGCGCATCAAACGGATCATCCTGATCGGTCCATATGCGCGGCGATCCTGGTATGAAGACAAGCGCTCAATAGACTTCTCCGATTACGAGTTCTGGATCGTCGTCAATCATCCGGTGTTTCGCGACGAGCGCTGCTGGGCGCGCGCACACGATGTCATCGGCAGCGAACTCGGCGACCGCTGCGCCGTCGATCTCGGGATCTATTCGAAATCCGACATCTGCATTGCCAAAGCCGAGCGCGACACCTTCATTCTCGACCGGATCGAGGCGGGGATCACGCTCTACCGCGCTTCGCGGGATGCGCCGCTGACTTCGGGCGCGGTCCGGGAGCGCCGGCCATGATCGCTCCAGCTTCGACCGTCTCATTTGAGACTTTCTATCGATTGGAGAGCCAACCCTTATTTCATTTCTTTAGGCGCCGGGCGGGCCGCGAAGCGGCGGCCGACCTGGCGCAGGAAGTCTTTGCGCGGATGCTGTTTGCTGATGCGTTCGAACGGCTAGAAAATCCTCGCGCATACATGTTCTGTGCCGCCCGCAACCTCCTGATCGAGCGATCGCGTCGCGAAGCGTGCAAGCAAGGCAGGCCCTTCCCACTGGATGATGCTCGCGACACCCCAATTTGCCCGCAACAAACATGGTCGATCGAAGCCGCCGACCTGAGGCGAACCTTGCGGCGGACAATTCTTGCGATGCCTCGAAGGACTCGTCGCATCTTTCTGATGCATCGCCTCCGAAGTCAGACTTACAGGGAAATCTCAAATGAGGTCGGCATCGGTGAGCAGGGCGTTGAATATCATATGATGCGTGCCCTTGCGCACTGCCGCACGGCGGTGGCGACCCAGAAATGAGCGGTCAGAAGGACAGTTCGAAATCGCGAGACCGGGTGGAGACGACCTTCCGGTTGTGCGTCATTCTAGATGTTCCCGTCATCGCAACTGCCTGGGAAGCTGCCTTCCGAACTGTGCGGCGAAAGCACCGAAAACGGGCCAATAGTTGCAGTAGATACTACGTGTTGCGCTGCAGCATCACTCGGCACATTCGACCAGCGGGCCGTCCATTTTTGTAGCGATGGAATCGTTCTTAGCTATGTACCGCGGCGCGACCCGATGGAGGAGCTCCTTCATCACAAACCTGGCGGCCTTTTAGGCCGCCTTTTTTTCCGCTCTGCGCCCGATTTCGGCCGTTCTGGGGGATGTCCATCAGAGGCGGGGAGCGGACATTTGGCGACAAACTATGGAGAATGGCCAATACGCAACTGCCAGGGCGTCGTCGCGGTTGGAAGGGATTCGGTGACATACGGCGTTGACTGGCTCAAGCATCAGCGCAAGAGAGATAATCCGGTATCATCAAAGCTGCCGCAAATAGTTCTCACTTGTGGCGCCTCTAGAAGCTGTTTAGAATTTCTCACGGGGGAAATGGGATGAAGAGCTGCCAATGTTGGTGAGAATACGCCAGGGCGCTTTTGACCCGGAAATTCAGTCAGCCAATGGAGATATCGAGCCAAAAGGTCGTGAGCTCTGGACGGGCGAGGTCGATGACCTTACTGTCACGGCTCTGCACGACGCAAAAATCGACGTTCAGCCGGGCGAATGGTATCCCTTTCCTACGTTCAAATCGCGCATTGAATCCGCTGATGCTAAGGAGGAGGGCGTATACAGCACCGTCACCACGTCGCATCTCGGGGTTGGTAAACCTTGGACATCGACTATCGAAGTCAGTGAACTGAACGCGGCTCTTATGGTGTGCCGTGCCGTCATCGAGCATATCGAGGACAGCGGGGACCTTGACGAGGTGTGGGTGAGGATCGAATGATGTCGCCTCGCATCACGCTGGACGGATGTGGAAAGGCCGCAAAACTGCGTGCCGTTCCGGCCGGGCGCTACGCGCTGGAATATCACGACTCGACTCATCTCGAGGCCGATAAGTGGGTCCGGCTCGCGCAAATCGACATCCGTAACAATTTGATCGACGCCGCCGATGACGACAGCGAGCAATATTATACGATCACTAAGGATATTTCTGGGGCACCAAATTCAGGTGGACCCAATGGCACAGGGTCTCAAGATCGCGTCATCGAGGACACTCTGGCTCTCGCGCTCGGCCGGCTAGGGCTTGTCACGCCCTATGTGACGCCGGAACTTCGAGCAGAGCTGATAGAGCTGAACGAAGAAGATGGCATCGTCATCGTGCCCGACACGAATTCGCTGCACAATGGCGCGGTCCATTGGCTGCTGTCGGTGCTTCGGCAACCGTCGGTGTGGCTGCTGCCGGTCGTGGCGTCTCTGACGACGATTCAGAACCGCGATGCGATGATCAAAGGGCTCGTCAACAAGAGGAAGGCCAACAGCCTGAGTCAGGCGCTGCGCTCGCGCGGCCTCGTCAACGGCGCTCTCGGCCTTTTGCAACGGAACCGGGGTCGGTGCCAGGTTGTCGAAATAGACCCCTCGTTGCTGCGGTATCAGAAGATGGGATCGAACAACTCGTCCGACCCGGATCAGAGCGACGTTCTCGAGGACCGGTTGATCATTGAAGCGATCCATGCGGTCTTGCGAACCATGCGCTCACGCACGGCTCGTCGGGTCGTAACATCCGATGTCAATATCGCTCGCGTGTTGGAAGCGGAGGGTATCGAAACGCTGTTCGTGCCGACCATCACGTTGAGCGATGCGCCGGTGGATTGCGTCAGGTTCGATGCGCTGGCACGAACCTTTGTTGGGGCACCGCTGCGCGCCCTTCTGTGGGAGCTCACGCACGCTTTCAGCTCCATCAGACTAAGGCGCGACGCCAAGACTTATGTCCAGTTGGACTGCTATTGGCCGGGCAAGACGCCCGGCGAATGGTCGAGTGAGACATTGCAGTGCGAATTCTCCGACGTGTTGACTGCCGGGACGGGCGTTGGTCCTGATAGCCCCGACCCGAGCATTTCAACGACAGGTGGTCCGGGCGACGACGAGGGAGCGGCCAAGCCCAAGCCCGCGGATGCCGCACCTCCAGCGGTCAGGCCTGCGGCATCGGATGCTCGCAGTCCCGAAGCACCGATTGCAGAGCCTCTTGCGAAAGAAGTAAAGCGCGCCGCCAACGACGGAAAAGTTTCGAAGTCGCCAAAGGCTAAGGCGTCCAAACCGCCAAAAGCTCCGGAAATCTCTACCGTTTTGCCGCGGGCCTCCTTCCCCCAAATGCTCAAACTGCTCGCGTCTGCGCGGCGGCTGGGGCACGGCACCGCCGAGCAAATTGTTGGGGGCGTTCGGGAAGAGACCGTGACGGTCGACACGGCGCGCCGCGCGCTGGAAATTCTTCGACGGACAAATCTCTTGAGCCAATCAGGGGACGTCTACCGTTCCACTGCCGACACAGAGATGGTGAATGCGGCCATGCAGGCAGGTGACCTGGATCTTGTCAGCAGTGTTTTTACTCGCTTCGAGCCTTACAAAGCTTTTCTAGATCTCCTGCGCGAACGCCGCAGCATAAAACGAGATGACGTCCCCACAGCTCTAAAGGAGCTTCTTGGCCCCGTCGGATCCTATGAGGCGGCGCGGCTGCCTCGCTTCCACACCCTGCTCGGTCAGGCATGGACACGAGACGATCTGTTTGTGGATGGCTCGCAGCGTCCCACCGATCGCGATGCATCGGATGCATTCGAACAGGCTTTTGCGTCTACCGCGGCAGTGGGAATTGCGAGCGTTCGCGACTTGCTGCCGCGCTTCTGCGAACTCACAGGCATGAGCCCTTGGGCGGCCAAGAAGCAGATCGAAAAGTTTGTGGCCGAACGCCTTTTGCCATTATACAGTTTTCAGCCAGCCGCCGGAGGAAAGCCGATTACGAAAGATGAAATCGTCGCCGGTTCGCTTGACCATTTCGAGGTTGAATCCGTGGCCATTGATCGTTTGACGCTCGGGAACCGTCCAGTGTTCACGGTCGAAGGACCAACCCGATGACCTCGACGCTCGGTAATCTGCTCAAAAATGTCGTCGGTGCTGACGAGCAGCGCAATGAGTTCCTTGCGAGCTACGGGATGCTGCGGAACCCGTTCCCGCCGGCACGTACGATTTATCCCGAAGTCATTTATAACCAAGAAGCCGCCGTCACAAAATTCGCAAACGGAATACAGGCCATTGTCGGCGAAGAAATCGCGCGTCGCAGCCTCGCAGTCCTCGGTGGTACCGGACAAGGCAAGTCACACTTCCAACGACATTGCCAATACGAGGTCCAGCACTCCGACCTGCCAGTGGTTACCGTCGAGTTTCTCGCCGGAACAGGGTCTGCTGCGGTGCTGGTTCGTGAAATCTACAGGGCTGCCGATGAGCATGTGAAGCTTCGAGGGGAGCATGACCTGCTGTCCGCCGTTGTGAATAAATGTGCGTCGGGGGACCTCGGGCCTGTTAGGCAAACGGACCTGCGAGCGGCGCTTTCAAAGCTCGTCGAAGCGGGAAAAGATGGATACATCCCGCAAGACATGAATCGTCGGTTCGATTTCGCCACGCTGCTCGATGTGTGTCGGCGCTGGGTTGTCGGCGAAACGCTCACGCAGACCGAAAAAAGATACCTACGTGTCTCGAGCAGGCTTTCAAGCGGATCTTTGATTATCCGCGTGATGACCGAATTGTTTGCGCTGGCCCGGGACAAGGACTTGTTCAAGGGCGTGATGATCTGCCTCGATGAGGTCGAGGCAGTGTTTTCCAGCGGCGCCTCGACATCGCGAATCCAAGCGTTTCTCCAGGATCTCCGATATTTGTTCGATGAGGCGCGTGGGCAGACATCGGGCTATTCGTTGCTCGTCGTATCGGGATCGACCGGTGCCGGCGCCTCGTCGCTCAGCAATTACAACTACCCGCTCTTCCAGCGCTTGGGATTCGAAGGGGAAGCGCGAATCCAGCTGCACCATGTGAAGGATCTCGACGAGGCCCGCCGGTTCGCCGACGTATATCTCGAACATGAGTACAACCGGTTTGTGGAAAAGGAAGGCAATGGCCCCGGGCTTAACCGAGCTCGTTCGCTGATTACCGACGCCGATTTGAAGCGGGCGTTTCTTGGCGGCGAGCTGATCGAAACTGCCGATCAACGAAATCAGGCGCGCCTGCTGGAGGAATTGCATCGGATCATCGAAGAAAAGCGTGGTCAGGGCGGCGGCTGATTTTATCGCATGGGCTGAAATGCTTTGGCAGTGTTAGGAAAATGGATTTCGCAGTTCCCGAGAAACACCCGCCTGGTCTTGCAATGCCTATGGCGTTGGCTGTCCGCCTTCCCGCTCGTGAGCGGCAAAATCTTTCAGCGCGGCGAGAAGAGCCGCTAGCCTTTCGTCCGCGGCGCGCGAGCCATCGCTGAGCCCGCTTAGCAAGCCGAGCAGCTTGCCGGTCACATCTTCTTTCTTGCCACCTTGCAAATCGGCCTGATCGAGTTCTTCCCCCTGGCCCCGTTCTGGCACCTTTACGTTCAGAAATTCGAATAAGCGCTCGACCATCGCCGTCCGCACGACGAGGCGCTGGTGCAGGGCCATGCTGACGAGCGGCTGACGAACGCCGGTTTTCCGCACAACCGAACCATATCCCCCCTCTCGCAGAACGACCGTGCGGATCGCCTGCGCGAGCGCGACCCTTTCTGCCTCCGTCATTCGATTTTCTGCTCGCGGACGACTCATTTTCGTATTATTATTCGAATATGAAGCATTTGGAAATACCTCTCGCTGAACGCGCTCCGTTCCATCACAACATGTTCATGGCCGGTCCCGTCCTTCAGAATTGGCTATCACCGCACGGCGACGGCGCCCTGTCGTCGAACGTCGGCGCAGCCGATCTCGCGTTTCAGCGCTGGTTTCGGTTCAAGGAGGCCTATTCGCCGCGCCTCGTCATCGACGCGCTCAAGGAAAACCGCCGACCGGTGGGCCGTTGCATCGATCCAACGGGCGGGTCGGGCACGACCGGCCTCGTTTGCTCCTTTCTCGGAATTTCCTGCGACACAGTGGAGGTCAACCCGTTCATGGCGGACCTCATCGCGGCAAAGATACGCCGTTACGACATTCGCGCACTTGCGATCGATATCGCTGCGGTCATGGCGGCACGCCCAACGGACCAGTCTCTTCGGCGTTATATGGGGGCGCCCCCGACTTTGATCGAACCCGGCGAAAACGGCCGGTGGGTGTTCAATCAGTCGGTTGCGGCACAGATCGCTGCTTTCGCCGATGCCATCGATGATGCATCGCCCGTCCACCAGCCCTTTCTTCGGGTGATGCTCGGCTCGACGCTGCGCGATGTTAGCAATGTCGTCGTCAACGGCAAGGGCCGCAAATATCGGCGTGGCTGGGAAAAGCGCATCGTGACCGCTGCTCAGGTCGTCGATCGGCTGCGCGCTGCCTGTGGCGCCGCCTATAGCGACGTCGTGAGATATGCCGGCCGCCTGACCGGCACCGTTGCGGTCCATTATGGCGATGCCCGCGCCAAGACCATCGATCTTCCCGAAGCAGATTGCGCGATCTTCTCGCCACCCTACCCGAACAGCTTCGACTACACCGACATCTACAATCTGGAGTTGTGGATGCTCGGATATCTGCGAAGTCAACAGGACAACCGCGATCTTCGACTTGCGACGATGCACTCGCATGTTCAGCTGAACCGCGTGGGGCGCGCCCCTGAGGGCCGGTCGGCCTGTTTCGACGCGGCGCTAGATGCGGTCGAGAGCAGCCGCTCCAAGCTGTGGAACCGCGGCATTCCGACGATGCTTCGCTCCTATTTCGCCGATATGGAAGGCGTTATCGCAGACCTCGCCTCGCGGATTCGCCCCGGTGGCCTGATTACAGTGATCGTCGGCGGCAGCAGCTACGCGGGTATCGGGGTCAATGCGCCGAAGATCATTGCCGAGCTCGGACAGGATATGGGACTCGAGCTCGTGCGCCATTCCCCCTTGCGGGCGATGCGTCTCAGCGCACAGCAGGGTGGCCAGTTCGGTCTCTCCGAAGATGCCGTCGTGTTCGCGGCCTAGCGGCGGAAACTAGACACGACGGCATGGACCTTGGCAGCGTCGGTGAAATGGTCCGTGCTGGCCGCGCCGGTCATTGCATTGATCATGTCGGTAACGGTCACGCTTCGAAAGGCCTGATGGATATCCAGCGGGCCCTTGCCAAGCGTCGCGGCAAGCGAGGCTGTACTGAAACTTTCGGGAAACCGCGTCGCCAGCGTCGCCGTCGTCAGGGCTTCCCACGCGGTTAGCTGCGCGTCGGGGCGAAGCAGGAGCGCGGCACTGGCGCGGTTGAGGATGCGCGTTTGCTCGCGCAAGGACAAGGGTTCCAGCCAGGGTTCCAAGTCTCTGACGCTCTCGTCCCAACCGGGATAAGCGGCGGGAATGGCGCGCTCGCGGCGCCATACGCCCACCGCAATTTCCACCGCAAAAGCAAGGCTGATGGCGCAAATCCCCCAATTGGTCCAATATTGGGTGGCGCCGCCCACGAGAAAGCTCACGCCCCCGCCGACAATGGCCAGACTCAACAAGAAGGCGCGCGCCATCGGCGAAAAGCGAAGCTTCCATGCCACATTTTGTGGCGGGGTCGTCCGGTCTGGCGGCGGAAGGGGAAGTTCGAGCTGTACCACGCGCTCGAGATAATCTTCGGCGAGCGACGCCGCAGTCTCGTCGGTCGACAGATGCTTGATCGCATGCTGCGCGATGCTCTTCAGGACGATGTTGCGATCATAGGCGATGAGGAAAGCGATGCGGTCGGCCATTGGATGACCGCCCAGCTGGCCAATCGCGCTCAGCACATCGGTGACATGTTCGGGCGAACAGCGATCAATATCCTCGACGAGAACGATGAAGCGCGTGCCGCTGGGTTGTGCTGCCGCGAGCACGTCGAAATCAAAGGCGAACCTTTCCAGCCCGCCGACCGTATCGGACTTGGTGTTGCCGAACAGAGATTTCACGCCTTCGAGGACCGGCTGCGACAATTTGGAAATGAGATAGCCCAGCAGGGGCAGACCCACCAAGCCGAGGCTCGCTCCCAATTTCTTGGGATCGGTGGACAATATGCTCTGCGTCCACAGGCGCAGTTCAGGGAATGATAGAATCGCCGCAAGCGTCAGAAGCGGGATGAAGATAGCCATCAACAGCGGCAGCGATTGTCGTTTCAGCCGCGCCCAGCCAAGCCGCAAGGCCGAAATCTGCCAATCGCGTCGCAGCGCTGTTGCCAGCGAATAAGAGAGATTGGAAAGGAACTGGTCCTGGCTCGATGTGCGCCAGGCGCTGACGACGACTTCGCGGTTGCGGTGATCGCGCGCAAGAACTTCGGCCGCCAGCGCGAGCACGCTCGACTTTCCCGAACCCCAGGCTCCTTCGATGCCGAGCACGATCAATCCCTTATTGTGCCGCGCACGCACGATAGCGGCGACAGCCGCTGCGAAGGAGGATCGGCCCAATCGGTCTTCGCGCGCGCTACGGACGGGGTTCGAGTTGACCAGCATCGTCAGGCCGGTTCGATATGACGGTGGCGAAGGCTGACGGGCGCAACGGCGCATTCGATGTCCGGCGGATGGTCCGCGGGGCACGCGATGCAGCTGATATGCAACGGCATTGCCGCTGCGGCATTTCCCTTTTGGGCGGCCGCCAGAAGGCGTGCCGCTGCTGCTGCTGCCACTTGAGGGTCCGTCGAGCGCGATCCCGCCACGGTCACCAGTGCGGCAGTTGCTGTGCCGACATCGCTGACCCGAACGTCGCGCTCGCTTGCGACCACTCTGTATCCGTTACTCTCGGAGAGGCCGAGCTGATAGGTCAGATAAAGATACATGGCTTTGCGGTAGAAACTTCGGACATTCGTACGCAACCCATGGTCGTCGAAGAAGAGGCTGCCAATTCCCACGTCGCGATGCAATCCCGCGTGAAAGCTGCTAATCGCCGGCCCGAGCGGAGTTAGCCCTTGCCCGGTCCAGCCTTGGGCGATCTGATCGGCGAGACGGAGATCGAAGGGCCCTTGAGCGGGCAGGCAGGCCAGCCTGATCTGGACCATGTTATTCGCTGGATTGAAGGTCACGGAAGTATGGTTCGCGAGCTGCTTCTTCACCAGCATGTCCTGGTGGGCCGCCATCGCAGCAAGATTGGTCGCGCCGACCTCGATCGCTGCGCGACGGAGCGACGGCGCGCAAAGATGGAAGGCGCCTTGAACTGCGCCCCCGTTGAGCAGTGCGACATCGGGCCCGAGCGCCGCTGCCATTGCCTGGGTAAAATCGAACAGGATCAGCGTGACGGGCGGGCCGTTTGCGAGGCGGCCATCGGCGCGCTCGTCGCGCAACCATTTGAGGACGACGTCGACGAATTCGGTGTCATCGTCGAATGGCCGGTGAGTAAAGCGGCGGCGCTGGCGAACCGCCGCGAAAAGGGCTGCGTCTTCGCTCGTCATGCAGCTCGTCGCGCCTGCAGAAAGTCGAAGTAGAGGGCAATGCTGTCCCGCGGACCCGGCCGAACACCATCGACCTCATAATCGGCGATGAGCCGTGCCGCTAACGCCGCCTGGTTGTCCTTTCTCAGATCGCGGATCTCTCCCCGGCTGAGCCGGTCATCGCGATAGGTCGCATCCTGTCCAATGAGATGACCGGTCTCTTCTGGGTCCAGTTCGGCAAAACTGGTGACGAGGTCCTTGACGAATTCCGCGGTGCGCTCACCCCAGCGCGTATGCTTCAACAGCGAAATCACCCGTATTCCGTCGGCACTGATCGAATAGCTGCCGCCGCTCCAGCCGTCGTCGCGAATGCTGCGGCGAGTCGTTGCATCGATAAAACCGCAGACCACGAGGCGAAGCAGTTCGTCGTGCGCCTCGGGATAAAAGGGGCGATCATTGTGCTTGAGGATTTTCGGTACCGGTTCCTCCAGCGCATGAACCGGCGCCAATACCGCCGAATAAAACAGCAGCAGATGCAGATTCTCCTGGCTTATCGGTGCTAACCCTAGCCGGGTTGCGTCGTGCAATAGGAAAAGCAGCCAGCCGCTCAGTCTATGCGGCGATCCACCGAACTGAATCGGCTCGTCGGTCATGGCTCCTCCCGTCCGAACGGGATCTCTCCGATCGCTTCGGCGAAGCGGGTGTCGTAAAAATTCGCATTCTCGCGGTAAGCCTTTGTCGGCCGCGCGACCTCAAGAAGATTGAGGGTACGGGCCTTGCGCGTCGCGACATCTTCATTGCCTTCCACCGTGCCGAGCAGGCGGGCAATCAATCGCTCGCGCGTCAGGTTGCTGCTCACCAAGAGGACATTGTCGGGGTCGGCGCCGGCATATTCGCGCAGGAGATCGCCGGCTTTGCCCACGAAGAATGCATCGAGGCTCGCCTCGGGCGTTTCTACCGCCAGCATCGATGCCCGCCCCTCGGAAGCCACGCGCAAGAGTGCCATCCGGAAGGCCAAGTCGATGAACTCTTTCTGCGATTCCGATACCTCGCGCCAGTCGGTGCGCAGCGTCGGCTGCGCATCGGCGCCGGATGCCAGATAGACTTCGAACGCGGGCCAGTCGATCGGGGCATCGCTCTGCGCGACCCGGGCTCGCCTGTCGTCGCGGAATCTAAGGCGGCAATCCTCCACCATGAACGCCGAGGCATATTCCTCGAACGCCTCGATAATCGCGGTGCTGCGTTTTTCGATGAAGGTCTGTGACTGTTTGATGAGGGCTTCATGATGGTCAACGGATGCTGCGAGGCTTCGTTTCAGGCCTTCGACCTCCTCCTCGATCGCTGCAATCTGTTCGCGCAATTCGGTAACGCGCGCGACTTGTTCGGCTTGGGTTTCGGCGCGCCGCTCGCGGCGCTTCGCCTGATCGAGGTGGAGCGAGGTCTGGATCAGATCCTCATTGGCTCGCCGATAATGTTGGGCCAGCTCGATCGAGGCCTGCTCCAGATGCGTGACGCGTTCTCGGGCAAGATTTGCCTTTCGTTCAGCGGCTTTCAGCCTGCCAAGCTGGGCTTCGGCATAATCGGCAACGCCCTCGACTCCTAGCGCGGTATCGGCCTCGCACACCGGACAGCAATGCTCGTCCATCAGCCGCCGTGCCCGCTCATAGGTCGCTTCGTCCCGATTGCCGCAGACCAAACAACCTTCATGCGACTCGAGCGCCTGAAGGATCAGGTCGCCCGGCGTTCGGATGCTGCGAAACGCCTGCTGAAAGTAGGCCGCCTCTTCGCTCCGCAACGCGATTTGTGCGTCGAATGCGTCTGCTCGCGCCTGGAGCAACTGATTTTCCGTTCGCTCCATCTCGTCCGAGAAGAAATCGCGTTGCTCCACCAGGTCATCGCGCGCTTGTTGCAGTGCGCCGACCTCGCTGACAACGAGATGGAATGCCTCGGCTTCCGCGCTGAGTTCTGCCAGCGTAGTAAGCTGCTCGCTGATCTGATCGCGTAGCTTGTTCGAGGCCCAAAGCCTGTTGCGGTATTGACTGTCTGCCTTGAGAAGCTCGTTGCGGGCCTTGGCAATATTCTCAGACAAAGCCTCGTCCACGAGCAGGATCCGCAAGATCACGAACTGGCCGTCGGGATTCCATATCAGCGGGATCTTGTCTTCGAGAAAGAAGATGAGATTGCGGACGACGAAATCATAGTCGTAACGGTAACTGTCCGAACCCCGCGCCGTGGCGTTCATGACGTCGAAGCCCATCAGCCTCGCCAGATCATCCATCAACCCCGTTTCGCTTTCGGCTCCATCATCGCCAATGAGCGTCTGGTGACCGTCGATCGCATATTCGAGGAGCCGTAAGTCGTGGAGCGATCGCGTGATGGAGACACGGCGGTCGCCGAAGCGGAACGTCGCGGAAGCCTTGGCCTCGACCGCCTCGTCGTTTGCACGGCGCCGGAAGAAGTCGAAGTTCTTGTTGCGCGTCAGGTCCGCCTGTCTGCGCCCCGGTCGGTCCCGGTCGGCCTTAGCGGGGTCGAATGGACCGACAAGCAGCCGAAAAATAACGTTGAGGAGCGTCGTCTTCCCGAGACCGTTGATACCAACGATGACGTTGACGCCGGGAAGGAATGCATGGTCGAAGCTGTCGCGATCTGCGTTGACATAGGGTTCGTATCTGCTGACCGATAGCCGCGACAGCCTTGGAAATACGAGCCTCGGCAACGTTTGATCTCCCCTGGGTTTATTTTACCGACTAGCGCGTTGATTCGGGTGAGCACATGTTTCAAGCCCCATTTCGCCCTAGACGTTATTCGCATCATTTAATGCGAAAAGGCAACTGGTGAACGAAGAAAGATGGCGCTCTAGCGCTAGGGCGATGGAGTAGGGTCCAAGCATAAATAAAGGCGAAAGGTTCAGGCCCGTCAAATGCGAGGTGGCGATGCGAAACCATTGCAATTATCGTCTGCTTCTTACGATTTGCGTTTAAAAGTGGCCAGTCTGCTTGCGTTGAGAGTTTCGGACGCCGCTAGGCGTCGGAAAGTCTTCGATGCCCGAACCGCGGTGATGATGGGCTGAGCTATGGGGAAAGCTGTTTTGCGCAGTTCGTGGGGTAGCCAGGTGCTGCCCAAAAGCGGACGCATCTGAGAGCGGACAGGCTGTTTTTGAGCCGCGAAAGCGGACGTGCAAAAGCGGACGGGCCGATTTTGACAAAGCGGCGTCTGCTTTTGGGCAGCACCGGCGCGAGCGGGTCTGCTTCCAGGCGCGGGGCTGCCCTGGATCGTGTCTGCGCGAGGCCGTGCCGGGTCACGACGCCTGTATCCCGGATGGGGGCGCTGTCGGAGGCGGTGCGCGAGGCTGATATCCAGCGCGTTCCATCGCGCGAGATGCCGCCGCCGGGCACGATCATGTGGATATGGGGATGATGGGTCAGCGCGGATCCCCAGGTGTGAAGCACCGCGGTGATGCCGATCCGGGCGCCGAGGTGCCTGGGGTCAGCGGCAATGGTCAGCATCGTATCGGCGGCGGCCTTGAACAGCAGATCATAGACGAGCGCCTTGTTGTAATAGGCGATCGCGGCGATCTCGGCAGGGAGGGTGAACACGACGTGGAAGTAACCGACCGCGAGGAGATCGGCCTCGCGGGCTTCGAGCCAGCTGCGCGCGGCGGCGCCCTGGTGCTTGAGCGAGCGCGTGGCATCGAGCAGGCGCTTCACCTCGGCCATGGTCAGCACGACCGGGATCTTGCGAACCTGCCTGGTGCGGACCAGCTTGCGCGCGAGATCGGGGCGGTCGAGCGTATGCGTAAACAGGAACCGCAGCGCCGAGACGATGCTGTTCAAGGTCGGCGCCGGAACACCCGCTTGTTGCTGATGGATCTGGAACTGCCGGACTTCCTCGGCGCTCGCGGTGTGCGGCGAGCGCCCGAGCCAGGTCGCGAACCGCCCGACGTCGCGAAGATAGTTGCGCTGCGTCTCTCGCGAAAACCGGCGCATGGTCATATCATCGATCAGGCGCTGGCGCAGCGGGCTGATCAGGCCAATCTGGATAAGCTCATTCATCGTTCGACTCCTCAGGTAAAGGAGTCGAAAGGGTCCGCCTGCGACAGCCCACGTTAAATCAGGCGCGGCGCTTGCTCGGCCGCTTTACATCGAGGCTAGCACCAATCCGCGGAGCGGTTCGTGCAACGGCCAAACACTGTCGATGCGTGTGTTCCAGTTTGAAGACGAGGGGGCTAACCCGCGACGCGGTCCGCAGGCAGCTCAACTGAGGCTGTGGCCGCGCCGCGGCAGACTGCTCGGCCGTCGGTAGCGATACGCCGAGGCGAGATTTCGCGCGATCAAGCTGCAACATCAGCCATGGCGGCATCTGTATCGATACAGAACAGCGCTCGTGCCTTGCCGCCCGCTTTCGCGCGATAAAGAGCGGCATCGGCACACGCTAGGAGCCGTTCCAGTTCGATGCCGAGCTTGGGTGCCGTTGCTATCCCGACGCTGACCGAGATCGACATCGATATATCGTCAACCAGATAGGGTTTGCTGATCTCGCGAATAATTCTCCGCGCGAGCAGTTCTGCCTCGCTCTCGTCGTGCAAACCGCCTTGCACGACAATGAACTCGTCTCCTCCAAGCCGAGCCACAACATCATCGATGCGAACCATGGCTTCGAGTCGCCGTGCCACCTGTTGGAGCAGCGCGTCGCCCGCAGGATGTCCGTAGCGATCATTGATGGCTTTGAAGCCGTCGAGATCGAGAAAATGTACGGCGACGAGGTTCTTCGCACGCATTGCGGCTGCGGTGCGATCCTGAAAGAGCTCGCGTAGCAATAGACGGTTCGAGAGGCCAGTAAGCGCGTCCGTCCGGGCGAGCTTCGCCATGTCGTGCCGCGCGGTGTGATGTTCGACCGCGGACCGGTGGAGGTGGGCCACCGTCTGCAGGCTGAGCCCGGTTATCGCTGCGACGATAAAGGCTTCGATCAGAAACAGCTCGGCGTGGAGCGACGTTGCGTGCGCGTCGGTCGCATGCAGTGCCAGCGCGGCGACGGTAGGCACCGTCGCGAGCAGAAGACTGGTGACGCAGATCTCCGGCCTCACGGACGTTCGCGCGACGATACCGGCGCCGAAACTGAAAACGAGGCTCACCGTGATCAGGTGCAGCAGCGGATGGTGGGTTGATAGGACCGTCACGTTGAGGAGCGCGAGAAGCACCGCCGACGCGTAATTGCCGAGCGCATAGCGGGACTCCCAGCGTCGGAGCCCCTCGAAATCGCATTCTGAACGCGCGCTGAAATAGGCACGAAGTGTGACGAGACGTAGCAGCGTCGTGGTAGAGCCGAGCGCGGCGAGAAAGAGAAGGAAGGTGCTGTCGAGTTCGCGGCCTATGAGGATGCTGATCCCCACGAAGACAGCGCCCAGGCCGAATATCGGGACCCACATGCTGAACAGCATGTCGACGAAGTCGCGGTATACCGGCAGCGGCAGAGCCGCCGAGCTTGGGAAAAGGCGCAGGTGCGAGCGGGGCTCGATCGATGCGGGGGAATCCGATCGTCTCATGCCGGAATCATGACACAATGATGTTAACGTCTCGTAATGCCGAACATCGGATCGCTCCCTGTACCATACCCCGGGAGCTAGGCGGGCTAGGAGTTCAAACTGCGATAAGTTGGTCTGCGCAAGGTCCGTGACTTTCGCACCAAATAAACGCCGGGCCAGATGAGGCGCGTTTGCACGCCGTCGCGCGACATCATCTTTCCCATGCGAGGAAAGATGATGAAGCAGCGGTGCCACTCATAATCATCGTTACCGCCTCGCTTCCGCAGGATCATAGCTTATCGCTTTCTATATGGCTGCCGATGCAGCCAGCACCATGATCGTCGGGAAAGGTGGATCCGGATATCGCTCCGATCATACTCGGATGACCGGGCGGCGTTTGAAGATCTCGCGCGGTTGGATCATTCATCGCCTCGCGGTACCGCGCGCGCTATCGCCGCAGGAGCGCGATGCTCTCCAACGCAGCGCGATCGAGCGGCTGGGTGAACCAAAGACCGCCGCGCTGGCCGCGAGACCAGCGCACAAGTGCCCGGCGTCGCAGTTCCCCTCCAGGAAGAATTAAATCGACCTCGGTGCCGGGATCGAGCACGCGATCATAGCGAAAGCCGGCACCATGCTGAGAGATATCGACGAGGTCGATCGGTCGGGCGTCGTTGCGTAGCGCAATGATCGCCTCGACCCCGACAGGCAGTCGCAGTGCCCGATAGCCCTCCGCGCGCTGCTCTTCAGCGAGCCCCCGCAGCACCGCGGCAGCGTCGATCGGCCCGTCAAACGCGACTCCGCAGCGACCGCGCTCCGCCCAGACGATCGTGCCCCGGAGGGTCGCGGTCTCGGAGAGCGAAATGTCGAGCGTTTCGCCGACCGTGGTCGGGGTATCTGCGGCGAGCATCAGCCCCTCGTTCGATATATTGCGCACGCGCCACAAGCCGACATCGTCCGCGCGCTGCACGCGCGCAATCCGGCATATCGTGCGGTAGCGCTCCGCTCCGCGCCGATCGCTCTTCGCCGCATCTTCACTGTCGTTGATGCGCTGCGGACCCGCTGCGCGGGTATAGTTGCTGCTCTCCATCTGGCCCCTCCCATTTCGGGTGCGGGTTCGATCGAAAGCAGAACCGCACACGATCGCCGGGCTTCGCGCTCGACGTTGACGTCTCGTCGCGCTCCCACGCGCCACGAAAGATATATGTGGTCCTGAGGGCCTTGCCTAAAGCAAGTTTCCGTTACGGCAAGCTTAATTTTCTTCAGATACGCGCCCGACGCGCCTCGGGTACGGCGAGCGCCGATTGAACGGTGTTCGTTAGTCGAGCTCGACCGGATCCCGAAGTTCGATGCCCAGCGTTTCTGCTTCGCTTTCCGACATTGCCACTTCGGTCCCTTCGCTCGCCCTGATCTCGCCGGGCAGCGTCGGTAGCGGCTCCTGAGTTTGGATTTTCTCGTCGCAGCTCGAGACGGCCAGAAGGATCTGATCTGCCCCCTTCTGAGTGGTCCAAAATTGATGATATTTGGACGACGAAGGAGATTTTGAATGCCGAGCAAGAAGCATCGCCCGGAAGAGATTATCGGCAAGCTGCGTGAAGCGGAGGTTGTGCTGGCGCAGGGAGCGACGACGGCAGAGGCGTGTCGGCGGATCGCAAGCAGCGAGCAGACCTATTATCGGTGGCGTAAGGAGTATGGCGGTCTGAAGACCGATCAGGCGCGGCGGATGAAGGATCTGGAGAAAGAGAATGCGCGGCTTCGCCGTGCGATATCGGACCTGACGCTCGACAAGCTGATATTGCAGGAGGCCGCCCGGGGAAACTTCTGAGCCCCGCGCGCCGAAGGCGCTGTATCGATCACATCAGAATGATGATGCCGGTGTCGGAGCGGCGGCTCTGCCGCGTGCTCGGCCAGCACCGATCGACACAGCGCAGGGCGCCCCGCGGGGCGGATGACGAAGCGGCCCTCACCGAGGATATCATCGCGCTGGCCCGGCAATATGGTCGCTAGCGTCGCCTCATCGCTGGGAGTGAGCAAGGCCGAGGGCAAGAAGGCCGTCGACGCCGCTTTCGCTGCGATCACGGACGCTGCCGCCAAGGGTGAGGAAGTCTCGGTCAGCGGCTTCGGCAAGTTCAAGGTCTTGACTTAGGCTGCTCGCGAAGGCCGCAACCCGGCGACCGGCGAGACCACGCCGATCGCGGCCAAGACGAAGCTGGGCTTCGTTGCCGCCAAGGCGGTCAAGGATCGCCTGAACGGCCGAGCCGGTGCGTACCGCCGGCCAGCCGACGAAGTTGCGGCCAGCGCTGTACAATTTGCCGCAAGCGATGCGAAAACCGGGCCCGGCGCCGTGCGCGCATCGGGCGTGCGATGCGATGTCGTCATGGGCGGCGCCGGCAGCCTGCTCGTCGCCGGTAGCCGACCGATCGATTAGTCGGATTTGCAGATCGTTGTTAAACCGAAGGGTCCAAGCATGCGGAGTTGCTCGAACTGCGCGAGCGCATCGACGAACTCGACTGGAGCATTGCATCGCCGTCTGCGGAAATTTTCGCCTTCAGCCGCGCGAGCGCTTCCCGATTTGGCAATGATGAGTTGCTCGTGGCCCCCAAGAGTAGCCCCTTGAATATTACCGGGCAGCGTCTGTATGAAGGATTGAGAGGGGTGCCCAAGCGATGGCTATAAGCCTGATTGCGCTAAAATATTTTCGAACGGTGGCGACCGTCGGCAATATCAGCCGCGCCGCCGATGTACTAAATGTTGCCCAGTCGGCAATCAGCCGCCAGATTTTTCTCCTTGAGGAGGAGTTCGGCTCACCCTTGCTGCTTCGTCATCGGCGCGGCGTCGATGTCACCCCGGCCGGGCAACTCGTACTCGAACGGGCGGACGCTATTTTGCGACAGGCCTCCGATTTGAGGCGGGAGGTCAGCGCGCTCGAATCGAAGCCACATGGCGCGCTTAGGGTCGGCTTTCCTGCCTCGCTTGGCGGAATGCTTATCGCCCCGCTCATCTCGGGGGTAGGCACAGCGCATCCTTCGGTCGGGGTTTTGCTGTTCGAAGGCTTCTCCTCCGAGGTTGCCGAACGCATTGAGGATGACCGGCTGGATATTGGCATAACCTCGGTCCTCGATCCTCAGCCGGACCTCCAGCTGACGCCATTGTTCAGCGAAGAAATCTTTCTTGTCGGAAGGCCGGAAGGCTGGAAATTCGGAAGCGAGATATTTCCGCAGGCGCTCAAATCGGAGCCTCTCATCATGACCAACGCCGTGCACCGCCGCGTAGAGGCTTGGCTCGGCCCAGGAATCGAACACGAAAGCAGCGTCATCGAAACGGATTCGCAAGCGATGCTGATCCCGCTCCTTCGCCTCGGCATGGGTTCTCTCGTGATTCCTCGATCGTCGGTCCACGCCGAGCTGGCCGACGGATCACTTGTGGGGGCTCCGCTCAATGGGCTGCGCCTGACCCGCTATCTCGCTGAAAGGCGCGATCGTGTCCGCTCCTTTGCGGTCAGCTATCTCGTGAGATTGCTCTACGACAGGCTCAAAGAACTCGATGATGCCGAGGTTTTACGGATGATCCCTAGCTGACGCAATATGGTGCGGTGTTAGGCTTTATGGTGCGGTGTTAGGCTTTCGGCTGGCCAGCGAGCCATGAAACACCGAGCAGCCCACCATCGACCACGATGTCGGTCGCGTTGATATAAGCCGCCTCGGACGAAGCCAGGAAATAGGCTACCTTCGAGATGTCCTCTGCGGTGCCCGGACGATCAAGGGGAACCTTGGCTGATAGGCCTACACCGATCGTCTGCTCGTGAGGGGTGCCCGTCCAGAATTTTTCGGTTGCGGGCGTACGGATGATGCCAGGACTAATGCTGACGGCGCGTATGCCATGTTCGGCACCCTCCGCCGCGAACATGCGGGTCAGAGCCTGGACGCCGGCTTTGGTCGCTCCATGGGCAGACGAGCGATAAGGCATGATTTCCTGATGACCGCACATAGATGCGGTGCTGATGATGACGCCCCGTCCACTGGCCTTGAGCAGGGACCACATCGCGTGGGTCGTGGTATAGACGATTGTCAGCTCGTATCGTAGCGTATCCTGCCAGTCTTGGAATGGCGTGTCCTCGAAGGGACCTCGCGTCCGGCATGATCCTGCGTTATTGTATAGCACATCGACCCGGCCCCACCGCTCGCGCGCGAAATCCGACAGTGCCGCCGCCTGTTCCGGATCACTTGGATCGAGGCAGAGCGAATGCATCTCGCCGCCCGCGGCGCGTGCCAGCTCTACTGTCTCTGTAGCCTCGGCCTCCTTAATGTCGCAGCCGAGCACAATGTCGCCCGCCGCCGCAAAGGCAAGCGCGGCGCTCCGGCCCTGACCGCCTGCGGTACCCGTTATCACTACGATTCTGCCAGCCAATTTGCTTCTCCCGCCCTGCCGCCCGGCATGCCGATGCTTGATGCGGCTTGCCGCAGAATCGCCATGCCGGGAAATGCGGCAAATGCTGTCCCGACCGAAATACACTAGCGTTCGGGGCCGAAACCTTCCCATCGGGAAAAGCGATGGCCGCCATCTATATTTTCAGGTGGCCGTATTCCCGGAATTGCGCCCTATTTCAGATACAAAATAATGGGAGGGATGACGTGACCAGCCGGGCGCAGAAAGAGGCAGAAACCGATCGGTGCATTTTGATGCACTCGTGCCGCCCGTTTGGGGGCACAGCCGAGGCGCGGGGTTGGCTATGAGCGCCAATGCCGCGGCCGACACTCAGCCAGTACCGAACTCCCTGTCCAGCGCAAGGCTCGCGTGGGCGAGCGGGCTCCTGCTGCTCATTTACGTGCTTAATTATGTCGACCGGATCATCATCAGCGTGCTGGGCGAGCCGATCAAGGCGGAACTCGGGCTCAGCGACACCGAGATAGGGATATTGAGCGGGATTGGCTTCTCGCTCCTCTATTCCCTTGTTTCTTTTCCGCTCGCCCGAATGAGCGATCGGGGATCGCGCACAAGGCTTATCACGGTCTGCCTCGTCATCTGGTCCGTGTTCACCATGGCGAGTGGATGGGCCAGGAATGCGGTTCAGCTATTTACCTTCCGCCTGGGCGTCGGAGTGGGCGAGGCCGGTTATGCCCCTGCTGCACATTCACTGCTCTCCGACTATTACCCGCCGCATCGCCGCGCGTTTGCTCTCGGTATATTCCAGATCGGCGCCCCCGTCGGAATCATGATCGGCTCCTTCGGAGGCGGCTGGCTGGCATCCGAAATCGGCTGGCGCATGACCTTCGTAGCCGCCGGTCTGCCTGGGCTTTTTCTCGCTCTGCTCGCAGCCTTCACGATGATCGAGCCCAAGCGTGGCGCCCATGAAAAAACCGACGTGGCGGCCGAGCCCACTCCGCCGGTACGAGATCTGGTGGCAGCACTGCGCAAACGCCGCTCGGTTATTTACATGATGGCGGGACTGACGATCACAACAATCGCTTCGCTCGGGCTGACGCAGTTCCTCGTCCCTTTTTTCATTCGCGTCCACACCTACAGCCTTGCCGAGGCAAGTGTGATGCTCGGTATCGTCGCCGGTCTGGCTGGCGCTATCGGTGCGCTCGCAGGAGGATATTTCGGCGACCGGCTGGGCTCGCGCGACCCGCGCAACTATGGCCGCATCGCGATAGCCGGGACGCTGATGGCATTCCCGCTCTATCTTGGCGGGCTGCTTCAGTCCTCGCCGCTCCTCGGCATTTGCCTCATGTTCTTTGGTCCGGCGGGCTTTTTCCTAGGCGCTCCGGTGACATATGTCGTGGTGCAAAACCTCATGCCGCCGCGCATGCGTGCGACAATGGCTGCGCTTCTTCTCACCATGATGGCTCTGCTCGGGGGGCTCGGCCCGGTGGCGACCGGTTGGCTCATCGACACGTTCGCGCATCTGAATTTTGCTCAGTCCGTCGGAGGAGATTACGCGGCAATCTGCGGTCAGGGTGGATCTGCAATTGCCGCCTGTCGGGAAGCCTTGAGTGATGCAACGCGGATGGGAATGGTATTGACGACATTGCTGCTTCCGATTTCAGCCGCATGCTACGCTCTGGCGATCAAGCATTTGCCGGCGGACACCGAGAAAGCCGCTCTCGGTTAATGGATTGCACAGGTCTCGCCTTGCCACCCTTGAGCAAGATAATTCGGGCAAGCGATGCAGGAATGCTGCCTAATAGTTTGAACTTCGATGCAATTAATAGATGATTGCAATCTAATGTTTTCAATATCCTTTGATCGCTGGCGGGTGGAAAAGGTTAGAAGAAGTTTTGGAGATAGAAATGCTTGAATTAATTCCTTTCTCGGCGCCTACTTACTGGTTGAACTACAATGCTGTTCTTTCGACCGCTGGGGGGTCGACGATGGGCGACGTGGGCATGGCAATGCGGCCCTATCTCAAGTTCGTCGACCAGCATCGCGACTTTTTCGAGCGTGCGAAGGCCGAGGCTCCGCTTAAATTCGACGGCAAATATACGACGGTTCCCGACGATCTCGCGGTGCTCATGTTCGAAAGCGTCCCCTATTGGACCCAGGGCTTTACCGACCATGGCCGCGCCCTCGCTAAACTCGCCAAGGAGGCCGAGGCTAAGGGCAGGCTGATCAGTGCGGCATCGCTCTATAAGCGTAGTGCGTCATTGCTGGCGACCGCCGAATGGTCGATGCAGGTCGGCGCGGACAAGCATGGCGTTTTCGAAGAATGCCGCGCGGCTTGCATGAAGGCGATTGCCCTGTCGGGTGATGCGTATGAGGAAGTCCTTATCCCATATGGCGAGCACTTGCTCGATGGCATCTGGTGGCCAGCGCCGGGGGATGGGCCGAAACCGGTCGCGATCTGCTTCAATGGTCTCCACTCCTACATGGAGTGGTTCTGGCAAAACGGAATGGTCGAAGCGCTTCGAAGCAGGGGCTTCTCCGTTCTCACCTTCGACTGTCCGGGTTCCGGAACCGCGCGCTTCTACAAGAATCTTCATATGGAGCCGAAGACGGAAAAATATGCGAAAGCTGCGCTCGACTGGGTGCTTGCCAGGGCCGACGTCGATCCGGAAAAGCTTGCGGCGGTCGGCTGCAGCTTCGGCGGATATCGCACCGTGCGTGCCGCCTCGACTGACGACCGCTTTAAGGCCTGTCTCGCCTGGGGCGCACTCTATGAGTGGCCGCAGGCCAAGCAACGCCGCGATGGCGAGCCACTGACGGCGCCGATTACGATGTCCGGCCTCGATCGTCCGACCATGTTCTGGTTCAACGGCGTCGAGACGATGGAGGATTTTCTCGAGTTGCGCTCGCAGTTCACGCTTCACGGCGTGATCGACGGCCTGAAATGCCCGCTGATCGTCTTCCATGGCGCGGAGGATATGCAAGTGCCGCTATTTCATGCCGAGCGTGTCATCGCGGAGGCGGTCAATGCCAAGAGCAAGGACCTCGCCGTTTATTATCGCGAAGATGGCGGCGAACAGCATTGCCACCTCGACAACCTTCCGACCGCACTCAACGAAATGTGTGATCGGCTGGCCGAAGCACTCGGCGTGAAGGCGGCACGCTGAGAAGCCGCCGAGGAGATCAACGATGCACGAACGTAGGCATGTGGCGCTTGTAACCGGCGCTGGACGAGGCATTGGGCAGGCCGTAGCCGTCCGTTTGGCGCAGCGGGTGTCGGTGGTTGCCGCTCTGGATGTGCCTGGCAGCGACCTGGGCGCGACGCGCCTGCAATGCGAGGCTGCAGGAACGACCTTCGTGTCGCTGATGGCCGATATCACCGACGAAGCAGGCGTCACGTCGGAACTCGCGCGATTGGTGTCAGGGGCGGGACCGGTCGATATCCTGGTGAACAATGCCGGCATCGCCCCGACCCGCGACGGACGCGCGCTATCAACGCTCGATATGTCGGTGGAGGAATGGCGACGGGTTATCGAGGTCAACCTGACGGGGGCCTTCATCGTCACGCGTGCGGTGCTGCCGGGTATGATCGGCAGTGGCTGGGGCCGTATCGTCAACATGATCTCGCAGACGGCGAGGCTCGCCTCTGCGGGGGCCGGCGCTCATTACGGCTCATCGAAGGCCGCCCTTCTGGCTTTTACCCGCGTGCTGGCGCTTGAGTGGAGCGAGCACGGGATCACCGCAAACTGCGTCGCGCCCGGCCTTACCGAGACGCCGCTTGGCGCGACCTTCGATTTTGGAGCATACGCCAGCGAAACGCCGAACAGGCGTATCGGGCAGCCCGAGGACTCTGCAGCGGCGGTCGATTTCCTGACTGGACAAGAAGCGCTTCACATCACGGGAGCGGTGATCGACGTCAACGGCGGGCGCTTCATGGGCTGAGCCCGGTCGGCGCTGCGCAGCGCTGCCCTTTGATATGGAGAAACCCGATGAATCCCACCGGACATTGCAAGTTGTTGACAGCGTGAAATTCAGTCATCGGAACCGAGTGCGCTGTAAAGCATGGAGACGGATATGATCGACAAGCGCGTGACGACGCTTGAGGAGGCGGTCGTCCATATCGTCGACGGGGCGTCGGTCATGATCGGCGGTTTCGGCGGTGCCGGCCAGCCGCATGCACTGATCGATGCGCTGATTGCGCAGGGCGCTGGCGACCTTACGATCATCAACAATAATGCAGGCAATGGGGAGACAGGTATCGCCGCGCTCATCAAGGCGGGTCGCGTCCGAAAGATCATTTGCTCATTTCCGCGTCAGGCGGACTCGCATCATTTCGATGCGGTATTCCGCGCCGGCAAGATCGAACTCGAGCTTGTGCCGCAGGGAACGCTTGCGGCACGCATCCACGCCGCTGGCGCGGGTCTCGGGGCGGTGTTCACTCCAACCGCCTTCGGCACCTTGCTCGCGGAAGGAAAGGAGACGCGCCGCATTGATGGCCGGGATTATGTTCTCGAATATCCGATCCACGCTGACTTCGCCCTTATCAAGGCGCATCGCGGGGATCGTTGGGGCAATCTCGTTTATCGCAAGACAGCGCGCAATTTCGGTCCGATCATGGCGATGGCGGCGCGAACGACGATCGCGCAGGTCTCCGAGACGGTAGAACTTGGGGCGCTGGATCCTGAAGCGATCGTCACGCCGGGCATTTTCGTCAATCGCCTCGTAGCCGTGACCGAGGCCGGTATCGACCGGGTGGCGGCATAGAAGGACAGGCCATGTATTCGCCGCTTACCCGAGAACAACTTGCACAGCGTGTTGCACGCGACATTCCAGAGGGTGCTTATGTCAATCTCGGGATCGGCCTTCCGACGAAGGTTGCAGATCATTTGCCGGTCGATCGCGAGGTTTTCCTGCAAAGCGAGAATGGATTGCTCGGCATGGGCCCCGCTTCGGCCGAGGGCGAGGAGGATTGGGACCTGATCAACGCCGGCAAGCAGGCTGTAACGATATTGAACGGTGGTAGCTATTTTCACCACGCGGACAGCTTTGCGATGATGCGCGGCGGGCATATTGATATTTGTGTCCTGGGTGCTTTCCAGGTGTCAGTGACCGGCGACCTTGCAAACTGGCATACAGGCGAACCCGACGCTATTCCGGCGGTCGGCGGTGCCATGGATCTGGCTATCGGCGCGAAACGAACCTTCGTGATGATGGACCTCCTGACCAGGCATGGGTCCAGCAAGCTCGTCGAGCGATGCACTTATCCCCTGACCGGCATCGCCTGTGTGTCCCGGATTTACAGCGATTTGGCGACGTTTGACATCGGCCCCGCCGGCGCCTCGGTGGTGGACATGGTGGACGGCTTGACCTTCGACGAGCTGGTTGGCCTGACCGGGGTTGCGCTCGGCCGCGTGCCTTCGGCGCGCCCCGCGTGACGATCGCGGTCGTCCCCGAACTTGCCGACGACCGCTCGGAACTGAACGTTACAAGGCATGACGACATTCTCGTCGCGGCGATCAATCGGCCGCCCGTCAATGCGCTGAACTTCAGCGTCCGCTTAGAGATATCCCGCCTGATTGCCGATGCCGCTATAGATCCGACAATTCGAGGGATCGTCCTGACCGGTGCGGGCGCCATGTTCTGTGCCGGTGCCGACATCGCCGAATTTTCGCACCCGCCGCGTGAGCCGCTGACCTGGCAGCTCGCGATGCACATCGAGGCGAGCTCCAAACCCGTCCTCGCCGCTCTCCACGGTAACGTGTTTGGCGGCGGCTTGGAGCTTGCGCTCGCCTGCCATTATCGGGTCTCATCGTGCGAAGCATGGTTGGCGCTGCCCGAAGTGAAGATCGGCCTCATTCCCGGTGGAGGCGGCACGCAGCGTCTGCCGCGACTTATCGGGGTAGAGCGCGCCGCGCAGGCTATGCTCACGGGTGCCGCGTTGTCGGCGGCAGAAGCCTATGACGCCGGTATGCTCGATGCCGTCGTCGAGAATTCCCAGCTGGTTGGAGAGGCAATCGCGCTTGCGAGAGGCTGTACAGGGCCGCGCCGAACTTGCGACCGCGAGGCAGCTGGAGGCCGGCATGCACTTGCGGACTACTTGGCCGATGCCAAGCACGATCTTAGCTTCGCGAAGGTCGGTCGGGCCTGCTCGGACGCGATTGAAGCGGGGCTTGGGCTTGCGATCGCCCAGGGACAGCGCGTCGAGCGCGCCTTCTTCGAGCAGGTCGCCTCAGGCCTCCGGCATGTCTTTTTTGCCGAGCGAGCAGCCGCGAAAGTCCCGGGACGGGCGAGCCCGGTGCGCACTGCCTTGCTTGCGGGCTTGGCCGCGTCATCTCGGCGGACTGATGTTCTGGTGGCAGGCGGTCGGCCGCGGCTTCGCCGAAGCTGCCGCTTGTCGGAGTGGCCAGATTGTGTCGACCGACCCATGAACAGGCGTGTGGGCAGAGAATAAGTCAACGATGGAGAAAGCAAGGCAATGGATGATATTTCGGAACTCAAGGCACGCGTCCAGCTTCTCGAAGATAGGGCGGAAATAACGCAACTCCTCTACGAACACCCGCTTGCGATCGACGCGGGCGAGGGCGATTATTGGGTTGCGCGTTGGACCGAAGACTCCACCGTCGATCGGCTTGCCGACCCGGAAAAGCACAGTGGCGATTATGCTGGGGTCTATGGCAAGGCGACATTGCTCGACGAGATCAACAGTCCCGAGTTGGAGGCTCTCCGCAAGGGCGGTCTCATGCACTTCAACACCAGCCCTAGCGTTATCATCGATGGAGATACGGCGAGCGCGACGAGCTACACCCAGCTGGTGACGATCGAAGACGGCGATTACCGCGCCCGCCGGTTCGTCGTAAACCGCTGGGAATTGCGGCGCGAAGACGGTCGGTGGCAGATCTCAAAGCGGACGATCCGCGCGATGGGTCATGAAATGACCCGCTCGATCGCGCGTGGCGGCCTCAGCAAATAAGGGAAGGGGGCGCTCTGCGTGCGCCTTTCGGCCAAGAAGGCAATCGAGCGCTCCCCGCAAGGCCGGTTGAGCCCAAGTTCTTTCACGGGGCTTCAGAACAGGAAGAAGCGACATGACGGCATATATCACGGGAGGCGCCTCCGGCATCGGTCTCGCAGCTGCGAAAAATTTTGCAAAGAAGAGTATTGCGACCGTCCTTCTCGACATCAGTGCCGAAAAGCTGGAACAGGCGGCCTCCGAACTGCGCGCGGCAGGCGGTACATGTTCGTCCTTCCTGCTCGATGTCTCTAATGCCGACAACGTGACCGAAGTCTTTTCTGCGGCCGAACGCGACGCCGGCCGTGCGAGCATCTTGATCAATGCTGCGGGCATCGGCGCAAGCGGCGCTGCGATCGACTTGCCGCTCGAGGATTGGCACCGAGTGATGAGCATCAACGTAACCGGTACTTTCCTTTGCGCTCGCGAGGGCGCGCGGCAGATGATGGCACAGGGCAAGGGCGGACGGATCGTCAACTTTGCATCGTCGCTCGCGTTGCGCGCGGGCTCGGGCCGCGTCGCTTACGGCACTTCCAAGACCGCAGTGATCGGCCTGACGCGTCAGCTCGCCGTCGAGTGGATCGCCTCGGGCATTACCGTCAATGCCATCGCGCCGGGCTGGATCGAGACGCCGATGACGGGGCGGCTCGCGCAGCCTCTCAAAGACGCTTATAATGCACGTTCGCCTGCCACGCGGCTCGGCGACGTCGCAGATATCGTCGCAGCGATAGATTATATGACGTCGGATGCGGCCGGTTTTCTGAACGGCCATATCCTCGTGGTCGACGGCGGATTCACCGTGTTTGGCTTGCCGAACGTATAGAAACTTCAGCCGTGACACTTTTTGGAAGCGCCAAGGATAATGATATGGATGTTCGGGACAAGACGGTTATCGTGACCGGAGGGGCAACAGGCATCGGCCTCGCGACTGTCCGCAAGTTTTGCGCGGCGGGAGCGATCGTCGCGCTTAATCATCTCCCCGGCGATGATCGCGGCAGTGCCGCGGTCGAAACGCTTCTAGCCGCTGGCCACCGGGTGGTCGCGGCCCCGGGGAACGTCGGGGTTGCCGGGGAGGCGGAAGACATGATTGCCACGGCAATCAAGGATCTTGGTAGCCTCGATTTTCTCGTCAACAATGCGGGAACCCCCGGGACGTCAGAACCGATCGAGTTTAAAGATCTCGACCGTCTCGATGAGGATTTCTGGGAAACGATCCTGACAACCAATCTCAAGGGTCCGTTCCGCTGTGCGAGAGCGGCGGCGGCGGCCCTGCGGGATCGCAAGGGCGCGATTGTCAACACGGCGTCCGTCGCCGGTGTCGGTCTTCGTGGCAGCAGTATCGCCTATGCCGCGAGCAAGGCAGGATTGGTGAATATGACAACTAATCTCGCGCGCGCACTCGCACCCGATGTCCGGGTAAATGCGGTCGCACCAGGATTGGTCGACAGCCCCTGGATACAGGGGTGGCCCGAGGCTCGCCGTCAAGCGACCCTTGCGCGCTCGCTGGTCGGCCGCATATGTCAGCCTGACGACATCGCCGACGCGATCTTCTTCCTGTGCACAGGTACGAGGATGATCAATGGCCAGACGATCGTGATCGACGGCGGGCTCGCGCTCTAGCAATGGCATTCTCGCCAGCGCTGGCAACAAAAAGTCCGCAAGCTGCACCAACCGTCAATTTCGGTACGTTCAAGGCATCGCCAACCCGCATCCACTACGAAGCTACTGTCATTGGAGCCAATTGCGGCAAAAAAATGCCCCGCGAGCAGAACTCGACCGGGGCATGAAGGAGCCCGGGCGCCCCAATTGATACCGTACGTTCGTGACGGTGCGGCCCAGGCCATCCGGGAGGAAATCATGCGTCGACGAGGTGCTTCTTGATGAACGCATTCGCCGCGGCGCCGGCACGCGAGAGATGATCCTGCTTCGAATAGAGGCTCATGTGCGAGACTTTCGGAATCACGGCCAGTTCCTTACGACCCGAAGGTACCTCGTTGTACGTCGCGATCTCGAGATCCCAGAGCGTAATTTCGTCGCCCTCGGCAATGACGAAAAGAATCGGTTTGTCGTAGATTCGGCGGGCGAAGGGGCCGACATCGTAGTTGAGAAGGAGCTCGGTGCTTTCCGCGGTGCTCCAATGCTCGTGGTTGGGGGCCTCGCGATCCTTGATCTCGAGAAAGACCTTGTGGATTGTCGGGAAGCACCAGGTCGAAAGCTCCGTCGGAGGTGTGAGCGAAGACATCGCGATCTTATTGCCTTCGCCGCCGGCTGCGCGGGCGCGGCGATCTTCGAGGAGGAATTCCTCAAGGTCGTTGAAACGGATCGAGCCATGGGTGCGCCGCATCGTCTCAAAACCGTTGACGACGGGGATATTCGAGACCGCCATCTTCACGCGGCTGTCGATGGCGGCGACGGCGATTACATGGCCGCCAGCATAGCTGATGCCCCAAATCCCGATGCGATTGGCGTCGACTTCGGCAAGGCCTTCGACATAGCTGATCGCATTGCGATAATCTTCGATCTGTTCCCACGGATCGATATGCTGCCGGCGTTCGCCGCTGCTTTCGCCGAAATTGCGATAGTCAAACATGAGGACGGCTGCGCCTGCAGCCACGATGCCCTTAGCATAATGCGGCATCACGATTTCTTTGACATAGCACCAGCCCCCACCCATCACGACGATGGGAACGGGGCCGCTCGCATTGTCGGGCAGGATCAGCACGGCGCTCAGCGTTTCCCTCCCGCTCTTGAACTGGACTTTCCTCTGCTCCATCCTATTATCCTTTCAATCGACATTGATTAGGTCGGTCGTCCAACTCACTGCCCGCATTGAGATGGAGAGTCAATTGGCGTGCGCGGGTCGGAAATGGCGATGCGCGAGTTTCGCAGCAAAGGACGTCGGATGAGTAACGGTGCGGCTACCGGGCCGGGGACGAAGGAGCGAATTCTTGACTCGGCGGAGCGGCTATTTTCTCGTGCTGGATACGAGGCCGCTTCGCTCCGTGACATCGCCGAAGCGGCGGGCACAAGGATCGGTCTCGTTTCATACCACTTTAAATCGAAAGAGGCTCTCTACGAGACGATTATCGAGCGCCGGTCCGCCGAGATCGGTGCGCGGCGCCTCCGGGCCCTGTCAGAAGAAAAGCGCAAGGCAGGGGTGACAGGAGTAGCCTTGGACCGGGTAATATATGCTTATGTCTGGCCATTTCTCGACTATGCACACAATGGCTCCGAGTGCTGGAAATATTATACGAAAATCATATCCAGCGTTGCGAATTCGCAGCGCTGGACCCACTTGCTCAGTGCCTATTACGATCCCGTCGCCGCCGTATTTCTGCACGAGTTGCAGCTACTCCTTCCGAACGTGCCGCGGGAAAGTCTCGTTGCCGCGTTTACCTTCGCCGTCAACGTCATGCTCGGCACAGCGGCCGAAACCGGTCGCGCAGAAATGTTGTCGCAAGGGGCGATTCGCTCCGGCGACATCGACCGGATGTTCGCCGTCATGCTCCCGTTTCTTGCGGCAGGGTTTCTTGCGTTGGAGCCGGAAGGCGTGTGAAAAATTCGCGTTTCGCCGGGTTGGATGAGACCGAAATATCGAGTTGGACGATAAGGAGATTGGTCGTTTGACCAATCTCCCTCGCTTTGTTGCTCATCTTGTCCGGACTGCCATTGCAATCGCAAAGTTGAGGGGCGGGGTGAGAGTAATGGTGTGCTCCACTCCGCTTGACCTGATCCCCTCATCGCGATGTATGAGGCCCCCGGCGACGACTTTCGGAAGGACGGTTGAGGGTGAAGGCTATGACTGTCCGGCGGGAAAAGATCGCGCAAGGCGTGATCACCGTTCTTGCCGAAACCGGGATCAGCGGTCTCACGCACCGCGCGGTTGCGCAGGCGGCCAGGGTCCCGCTTGCCGCGACGACCTATTATTTCGCGACCAAGGCAAACATGCTCGCTGAAGCTTCTGAACGCCTGCTCGGCAATTATATTTCTTCGTTCGAGCGTTTGGCCGCAAACCGTGACGTGGCTGCAAATGGCGAAGGTCCGGAAGGACTTGCGTTGAGGCTCGTCGCCAATTCGGCCGGGCGCCACCGCCGGACTAGCATCGCCTAGTGCGAAATCATTCTCGATGCGGCGCGCGTGCCCGAGCGCCAAGACCTCGCCCGTCGCTGGTTCGCCGATTTGGAGAGGGTGTGGAACGATCTGGATGCGGCATCTTTCGCTCCGGCTGGTCGCGCGCAGATCAAAGTCACCATCGATAGAGGGGCGCTGGTTCGGCACTATGGGCCTGTCGGAGCCGCACGCAGGATCGAGCCTCGCCGACGTACGGACCCGCGCGAGCCTCGAGGGTGAAGATCAAATCGGCGGGCGATACCAGCTTGCTGGCAACAAAATGTGGATATCGGGCGGCGACCAGAATGTGAGCGAGAATATCGTTCATCTTGTGCTCGCGAAAATACCCTGTGAGGATGGCAGTCTGCCCGAAGGATCGGCGGGCATTTCGCTGTTCATCGTTCCAAAGATGCTGCCCGATGGTTCGCGCAACGATGTCGCGGTCGCGGGGCTGAACCACAAGATGGGATATCGAGGAACGGCGAACTGCCTCCTGAACTTTGGTGAAAGCGGGGGCGCCATCGGTTGGATCGTCGGTGAGCCCGGCCGCGGCCTTCAGCAGATGTTTCTAATGATGAACGAGGCGCGCATCGGAGTCGGCATCGGCGCTGCGGCGCTCGGCTACCGGGGCTATCGCCTGTCAGCGGCCTATGCCCGCGAACGTCTTCAAGGCAGGCCGGTTGGTGTGCGAGGGGGGGGCGCCGGTCGCGATCATCAATCATCCCGATGTTCGCCACATGCTGCTTCGGCAAAAGGCCTATGCAGAGGGCGCGCTCGCGCTGTGCCTTTATTGCGCGCGCCTCGTCGATCGCGCCGAAAGCGATGAAGACAGCGCTAGGCTGCTCGAACTTCTGACCCCGGTAGCCAAGAGCTGGCCGTCGGAATTTGGGCTGGCAGCGAATGATATCGCGATCCAGATCCACGGTGGCTACGGCTACCCGATACAATCGAGGCAGTTTCACAGCTGCCGCTCGGATCGACCGGTAAGATCGATAAGGCGGCTCTCCGCAAGAGGTTTGGCGGCCGGCTGACTGGCAAGGGCTAAACGCCGCCGAGCTTACCAGCTAGCGCTTGACGGAGGCGTTCGTCGCAATCATAATTCCCTGTAGAAGGAAAAGATGCGAGAGGACCCTTCGCTGACCGCATATCCGAAAGCGAACGTTGGCCGTCGACGCCTCTTCCGTGTGCGTATCCGCCGGCGCATCCGGTGTTGGCTCCGGCGCTACCATCGACGATGGCGTGAGGCCGTTCTCAACGATCCGTTTTATTTTCGGTGAGACGGGGCGGCGTCCGCCAGCAATGGCATTCCGATCAGCTCGCCAAGCGATGCGTAATTCGGGCCGCCGAGGCGCGCGAGCGGCCGAACAGGCGCAATAGCGACAAGTGATTGCCGGTCAATATTGCGAAAGGCTTCGGTAGGTGATCTCAAGCAAGGCACCTTTCACCAAGAAATATCTCCTCGGAAGATCCGGTATGGCGATGAGCGGCCTTAAATCCGGGTAGCTCGATGATCCTCTTGCCACCGTTATCTGCTGGCTCCGATCAACGGGTCCCGACCTGAATCAGCCTGCGGTTTCAAAGCGGGAAGAGAAATGGAAGATCCTGCTGCGAGGCATGTCGGGGCTAGACAACGGAATTAAATCTTTCTAGAAGGAATTAATTGTGGGGAACAGCTCAGCAAGAGAGAGGTAATGGGATCATGGACGCCGCCGCGGGCAGGATCGAAACCATAGTGGCGCGCCGCGAAATGCTGAGCGAAGATGTGGTCCTGCTCGAACTTGTGGCGGCGCCGGGGGGGAGCCTTCCTCCCTTTACGCCGGGCGCCCATATCGACGTGGACCTCCCCGCCTGCACCCGGCAATATTCGCTTTGCGGGTCGCCGATGGACGGCGGCGTATACAGCATCGCGGTCTTGCGGGATCCGGCATCGCGCGGAGGCTCCGACACGATCCACGATCTGGCGGAGGGCGACCATGTGCTCATTGGGCTTCCGCGCAACCAGTTTGCCTTGGAGCCGCGCGGAGAATCAGTGTTGATCGGCGGCGGCATCGGCCTGACGCCTATTCTTGCGATGGGATACGCGCTTGCACTTGAGGGCAGGGCTTTCCAGCTTCACTATGCCGTCAACGAAGCGCGGGCGGCGCCCTTCAGCGACCAGCTTGCCCAGCCGCCTTTTGCCGGTCGTTCGACGATCCACCGAACGAATAGGGCGGCGGGCCGGAGCTTCGACACCGCGGCGAACCTGCCGCCCTACGCCATGGGGACCCATATCTATGTCTGCGGCCCAATCGGGCTCATGGATGCGGTGCGCGAAGCGGCGATTGCCCAGGGGTGGCCGGAAGCGGCTGTCCACAGCGAGCTTTTCGGAGCCGATCTCGATGTCGGTGGCGAGGGCTTTCTGGTCCGAACCGCCCGAAGCGGCCTCGATGTGTGGATTGGCGAGCGCGATACCATCGCCGAGATGCTGCTCGATGCCGGCGTCGACGTTCCGCTGTCCTGCGAGCAAGGCGTGTGCGGAACCTGCCTCACGCGGGTGATCGACGGGACGCCCGATCACCGTGATCTCATCCAGAGTGAAGCGGAGAAAGCGAAGGGCGACATGATCGCCCTGTGCTGCTCGCGTTCGCGAAGCCCGGTGCTCGTTCTCGATATCTGAGTCCGCTCGGCACGAACTGTCCGGCGAGCCGCGTATGGCAATGCGGCTCGCCGACTAGTTTATTCCGCTGCCGTCTCGCGCGCTGCCTGCTGTGCCAGGATGCGGCGGAAGCGCAGCGCGGCCTCGTCGGCCCTGACGCTTACGTCGGGAGGCGAACGCAGTGTCGAATAGGCTTTCTGGATGGATTCGATCGCCATCTTGTCCGTAAGGAAGATGTCCATAACTGCAGCGTTCTGGATCGCCAAGGCCTCTTCGGATGGCTCCTCGCCATAATTTGCCGAAGCCGCGACGAAATAATGGCAGCTCGTCTCGGTCTCGGGCGTGATGGCAAATGGTGCGTGGCGGATCATTGGCTTCGAGTTATTGCTTCCCGCCGGCCAGAAATAATTGCTGACCACGTTGAGGCTCGGGACCCATGTCTTCGACACGAGTTCGCGATCGACATGGGACCCATCGGGGAACTCGAAGATCCGCGCGTAATTCCCCGTCATCACCTCGCTGATCTTGCGGCCGATCCGGATCGTATCTTCGGTGACCTCGGTTTCGGGCGGCGTCTTTGCAATGCCACCAGAGTCGAAACTCCCCTCGTGAAGAAAGGTGATGTGCGAGACGTCGAGCAGATTTTCGTGGAGTAGCTGGAAATTGCCGCCGATCTGCATCACGAAGCGCTTGATCTTGCGAAATCCGTCGTGGTCGCCGAGACCGAACTCGTCATGGTCTGGTATCAGGGCGGGATCGGCACCCTCGGCATCGCCCATCCAGGCCCATATCCATTTCCATTTCTCGACAAGCGGATAGGAGCGGACCTTCATCTGACGCGGGATCTGGTCTTGCGAAGGCACGAGCGCGCAACCGCCATCGGGACCATATTCGAGTCCGTGGTAGGGGCATTGGATGCGGTCGCCGGCGACCCGCTTGCCATCCGAGAGTGCCATTGCGCGGTGGGCGCAATAATCGTCGAGCATCACGGCCTGTCCGTCGGCGGTACGGTAGAAGACGACGCGGCTTCCAAGTATGTGCCGCGCAAACGGCTTCTCGCCGACCTCGTCGGAGAATGCGACGACATACCAGGCGTTTCGAGGCGCCGGGATCTCACCGGCGAGGTTGCGAGCAATTGCATTCATGAGGCTCTCCAAGTTTATGTTATGCCGGGGCCGTCGTGACAGCCGGCCCGGCTCGTTATTTCAGTGTCCGTTGATCGCTGAGGTCCGACGACCCTCTTGTTTCGGCATAGGTTCCGCCTCGTTCCTCAATCATCGGCAAAGCCGCGAGGATATTTACGATATGGAACATCGTCGGAAGCTGCTCCCAGGTCGAGGATATGAACTCTACACGGCCCCGGCCCCGTTCGAACCGGTCATAAGCCGGCGGTGACGCCGCCCGCGGGCTCAGGACCATAGCGTCGACATCGGCGCCATCGCCATCCACTGCCGGGAAATAGCGATGGTGAAGGACGCCGTCCTGGATGCCCAAAGTCGGGGAAGGCGCAGGCGCAAGGTCGTCGAGATCGAGGCTCGCGAACACATGTCCGTCCCACTCAGCGCGATACTGGCGACCGCAGGGTCTGTCGGTCCGGGCAGGAAGCTCGCAATAGAGTTTTGCGAAACCGAGTTCCTCGCGTCCGGTAAGGATCGGTTCGGGGCGGTTTTCCCAGAGCACCGAGAGGAAGGGGCCGATAGCTTCTTCCCCGCCGCGGTATCGGACCGGGAATTTCACGCCCATCAAGCTGTAGCTGCGTCCAGCGAGCCAATCGAGCTTGAGAAGCTCGGCATGCTCCACGGTGACCACTGGCTCTCCGAAGAGTTCGCAGCGCGGCGGTAATAACTTTGCCAACGCCTCGGCTGCGGTCAGGAAACTTACGGTCGCCGTTGCGCGCCTCGCTTCGCTCATGTCGAAGCCGTGCCCGTCAGGGCCCTGCCGAGGTCCGGGAGACGGGCCAAAGACAACCGGCATCCGAAATCTGATTCCGCTCGACACAATGGTCATGACACCGCTCCTTCCACCTCTTTATCCCAATCGAGCGCGGGCTCGATAACCCCCCGTGCTTCACCGAAGCCAATCGTCACAAATCCAGGACGTTCTGCGCGTCCGCGGATGAGTAATTCGTCGCCATCCTCCAGCCACGCTCGCCGCTCCCCGCCGGGGAGATCGAGATCGCCCTGAATGTTGCGTTCGCGGAGGCATGCGGCCTCCTCTAGCGAAGGACCCGACACGGTGCCCGTGCCGACCAAGTCGCCGGCGGCCATTGCGCATCCATTGCTCATATGGTGCGCGAACATCTGCGCCGGCGTCCAGTAGAGATAGCGTGCATTGGTGCTGCAGATCGGGAGTGGCGGCGTACCGTTCCGTCTCATCTCGCTGGAGGTCAAATAGGCATCGAGACGAATGTCGAGGCCCCCCTCCGCCTGGTCGCGAGCACAAAAAAGATGGGTAGGCGCGGAAGGGTCGCATGCCGGTCGAGCGAACGCCGCAGCGCGAAAGGGAGCAAGCGCCTCACTCGTAACGATCCATGGCGAGACAGTTGTCGCGATACTCTTGCCAAGGAATGGTCCGAGCATCGTTTCCCAGAACTGGATACCCCGGGCCGACCAGTCGTTGAGCAACGTAAAGCCGAAGATCGCAGCGTCGGCGCTCTTTACGGGTATCGGATTGCCAAGTCGGGTTGGGGGGCCACCGTACCACATGCCAAGCTCCAGTTCATAATCCTGACGCGGCTCGGGACCGAACCGGAGCTCGCCACTGCCGGGACGTGGTTCCCAGCTGCCGTTGGGTCTGCGAACGGGGCTACCCGAGACGACCACCGAGCTTGCCCGCCCGTCATATCCCACGGGTAATGTGCGGAAGACGGGCGGGCAGGCGGGCTCGCCATTCGAGTCGACGCCGCGGTGCCGGCCGATGTGGAATGTCGAGGCGCACATATCTGAAAACTGCCGGACCGGCATGGGAAGCAGCATTGTCGCGGCGGACTGTGGGACGAGAAGATCCGCCGCCAGCGGTTCGGCACGGCTTTGCCATTCGCCGCCATCCAGCAACAGATCCGACAGGCGCCTTCGCAGGACCGAGGCCGGACCGTTGCCAAGCGCGAGAAGGGCGGCGAGGTCGGTCCCGCTCGCGGCTTCGGCGGCGGTTTGCGCGTCACCGTCGAACAGGCCGGCACTCAGGCCCGCCCGAAGATCGAAGATGTAATCGCCGATCGCGACCCCGCAACGCGGCGCCCCGCCCCCGGATTGAAAACAGCCGAAGGGAAGGTTCTGAATGGGAAAGTCGCATCCCTCCAGATTGGCCGACGCAAGCCAGCTTCTCCTCGCAGGGTCGTGCGTCGCGTTGCGCATAGTCAGACCTGCACGGAGGCGTCGCTCTGACGCAGGATTGTCTCGGGACGGTGGCGACGAACCGCATCATGATGAGTAGAATCCGCGCCAAGATAGACGCCGCGCTCCCAACTGCGCTTCAGCGGATCTTCGACGGTGAGGCGCATCGCGCCGATACCGTTGATGGAAATCTCGACCGTCTCCCCGTCCTGCAGGAAGCCGAGACCCTCGTGATTGGTGCCGCAGGCAAGGAGGTCGCCCGAATGCATGGTCATGATCCGGGTCACGAACTCGACCAGCTCGGGGACGCGATGCTCCATGTCGTCGGTATTATAGTTGTGGCGGAGCTGACCATCGTTCCAGAACTGGATGTGAAGGTCATTGGGGTCGGCGATCTCGTCGGCAGTAACGATACAAGGACCGATCGGGGCGAAGGTGTCGAACGACTTGCCCATCCAGCTACCCTTCTTCCAAGTGATACGGCCTTCCCCGCGCGCAGTGACGTCGATAAGGCAAGTGTATCCGAATACCGCGTCGCGCCAATTTTCCTGCGTCACCGACTTGGCGGGGCCTTTGAAGACCAGAGCAAGTTCGGCTTCGTGCATGAAGGCCCAAGGCTCGGTGAATTCGGGCAGGCGAATGACGTCGTTCGGGCCGACGACGGCATCGGGATTCTTAAGGAACATGTTCAGTTCTCGCGGATCGCGCTGAGCATGTTCCCAATAGTTGGCGATGCAATTGACGATCTTGCCCGGCCGCGGGATCGGCGGGCCGAGGCTCACGTCGGCAAGCGGCCGCGCGGTGCCTTGTCGGTCAAGCTCCGCGAGCGCTGGCCTGAGTGCGTCGAAATCGTCGATGATCGCCCGCATGTCCGTGCGAGGCGCCACAGCTTCGGCAATGTCCACAACGCCGCGATCGGTGAGAAGGCCGGGGCGGAGTGTTTCACCCTTGGTGTCGGCGAACATTACGAGCTTCATAAGTCTGTCTTTCTGCTGGATGAACCGGAAGTTGCGCAGCCGCAGACAGCAGGGCCGTTAAGCAGCGCCTGCATGTTACGGTTGAGGATCGCGTCGATGTCGGCTTCGGGCAGGCGGCTGCCGCGGATATGATCGAATGTCGTCTTGTAGGATTCCCAAGGCAGCAGAACCGGCCAGTCGCTGCCCGGCACGAGTTGGGATGCGCCGAAGGCCTCTGCCGCCGCCAGCAGCGCCGCCTCCGAGCCCCAACCCACCGTGTCGTAGAAAAATCGGCGAGCCGTCACGCTGGGTCGCTCCGTAAGGCCTGCCTGCGGCATCTGGCCGTCGAGCCGCTCGAGCAGCATCGGCAGGATACCGCCAAAGTGCGGCACGATGAAAGTTATGTCGGGAAAGCGCTCTGGAATGCGCTTTGCAATCAAGTGGAGGGCAGCGACCGCATCTTCCATCGAGGCGCCCGCGCAGACGGTGAGGTCGAAGTCGCCGATCAGCGCGGATCCGAGAGCGTTCTGACAGGGGTGCAGAAACACGATGGCGCGGCGCCGGTCCAACTCGGCATAAAGCGGGTCGAAGGCCTCGCGCGCGATCGTCTCGTCGAGGCAGAAGCACTGAATCGTGACGCCGACCGCCCCCAGGTCGTCCAGGGCGCGCCGGGTCTCGGCAATCGCCGAATCGACGTGAGGCAGGGGCAGGGACGCCCAGAAGGAGAAACGGTCGGGGTTCGCCGAGCAGAACTCGGCATAAAGATCGTTGCCCAGCGTTGCTGCCGGAACCCCAACATCCGGGTCACGATGGTAGGGAGCGGCAATGATCGACAGGATTTGCCGATCGACTCCCGCCTCGTCCATCGCCTGGAGACGAAAGCGCAGGTCTTCCGGCGGAAATTTGATCGGTGGAGCAGCAGGCTCTCCTGCTCGGCGCGGTGGATACATGCGGCCGCCAAGGCCGTGTGCTTCAATGAACGCGGAGTAGATTTCGGGAAAATAATGGGCGTGAACGTCGATGGTCACAGGGCAATCTCCCTCTCACGCTCGAAACTGCGTGCAAGGACCAGCGCCGCAAGAAGACCAATCGCGGACAGGGTGCCGCAGACGAGGCTGAGGGCGTTGCCGAGCGCGCGCGGACCGGTGAAAATATGATCGGCGACCAGTCCGGTCAGCACAGGCGATAGACCGCTCCCGAAAAGCCCCTGGAGAACGAGCATGATTGCCATCACCTTTCCGACCATGTTGCCCGGTGTGGTGGCTGACACTGTGGTCGATACGATCGCGAGGTAGGCCGTGCTCGAGAGCAGTACGCCCGCCTCGAGCGTCCAGAGCATGGGCAATGAGGTCGAGAGCGGCATAGATGTCGAGAACAGGAACAGGAGGATTGCGAAGACAAGCGTCACGCGGCCGACTCCCGGTTTGTTCCTCGCTGCAAGAAAGTCGATCGCGGACCCGACGCACAGAAGGCCAAGCGGACCAGCAACAACGAGGAGCAGCCCGATCGTCGCGCCGATGGTTGACGGGGGTAGACCGAAGGTGCGGCCGACGAAGGCCGCAAACCAGATGCCGAGCGTGTTCGCAACCATCGCGGAGGCGCAGGAGAAAATGGTTAAGGGCACGAAAATTGCCCGGCGCGCACGCATGATTGCCAGTGCGTCGCGAAAGCTGCTGGGCTCATTTCGCTGGCTGCGCCGCTGCGGATCCGGAAAGGCGAATGCCAGAAATGCCAAAGGGAATCCGCCGACCCCGAGAATGATGAGGGTCAATTGCCAGGGTTCGACCGGACCGACGAGCGGGAGCATGTTCCAGCTAAAGGCGGCGATGAGAGCTATCAGGGCCCCGCCGAGCAGCATCGCGGTGCCGGGCCCAAGCGTGTTCGACATCGCAAAGACGCTGAACGCTCGGCCCTGACGGCGAGGTTCGACGCCATCGCGAATAAGCGCGTAGCTTGCTGGTGGAATAAGACCTTCGCCGAGGCCAACGCCCGCGCGCGCGATGAAAAACTGCCAAAAGTTCGTCGCGAGGCCGCAAAGGGCTGCCATCGCGGACCAAAGGATTACGCCGCCGAATATGATCCTGCGCCGGTCGAACCTGTCCGCCATCCAGCCCGCAGGTATGCCGATCGCGATATGCGCAACTGCAAAAGCGGCGCCCACCGCCAGTCCGACCTTGGCATCCGTCAGATGCAGGCTGATTTTCAATGGTTCGACGAGGAGGCTGAGCACATTTTTGTCGAGCAGAGCGAGCATGGCGATAGCGGTAAGCGCGCCAACCATTCGCCACTGCGCTCCGACAGGCAGTGCCGAGTCGGCGACGGCCGGGGAAAGGTGGGTTGCCCCTTCTTCGCCGATATTGAAGATGCTCGCCATCACTCTCCCCACGTCCCGCTTCGGGTTCGGAGTTTCATTTATTCTTTCCAGAAAGAAAAGTCAAAGATCGAGCGGCCCTTGACATAATTTCTTTTTGAAAGGAATATGTGCCTGCATATCGGGAGAGAAGCATGACGATCAATAATTTGCCGCCGCAGCGGCGCGTCATAACCGCAAATGACGAGACCGGACGATCCTTCATCTTGCAGGATGGCCAGCCGCCAGCGAGCCTGGAGGTTACGGAGCGGCCGGGCTATCGCAGCAGCAATTACTGGCGCACGATCGGCGGGCCAACCGTAGTAGATGCGCCGGACACCAGCCTCGAACATCAAGGTGTCTTGCCGCCGGCGGGAGGCACGGTGCTTCGGGTTATCGATATTCCGCCGCGCCATCCCGATCCTGAGATACGCCGGCAACAGGCCGCAGCATCGCTCCGGACGCTCTTTCCGGACGCGGACCATGAAGCGGGTCACAGTCAGCCGGGAATGCACAAGACCCGGACGGTCGATTACGCGATCGTGCTGAAGGGTACGATAACATCGGTTCTCGATGATGGAGAAACCGATCTTCGCGCCGGGGACATTCTTGTGCAGCGCGGCACGAACCATGCGTGGGAGAACAGGGCCGACGAAATGTGCCGGATATGCTTCGTTCTCATAGATGGGCAATGAAGGTCGCTGCTTGCCAAAACTCGCAAAGATCATGTTCGCGGTGCGCGCCAAGCCCGGTCTGACACGTGGCGAGGCACTCTCACATCTCCGCGACCGGCATGCGCCGCTTGTCGCCGCGAGCGCGACCAACCGCCAGCGCCTTCTAACCTATGTGCAGAACCGCGCCCTCGAATTTGGTGATATTCCGGCGCTGACCGCCGATCGCGACTGGATCATCGAGAGTTGGCGAGATCTTGACGTCGAGCTCGCCGAGCCGCCGGTAGCGGCCGACGCGATCCTGCTTCGCGAGGATGAGGCACGCTTTCCCGATAGGGCAACCCTGCTCACCCTTCAGGTTGAAGAAATTCCGGTCTGGCAACGGAGAGGTGCCGATGATCCGCTCGCTGCACAGGTGAAGCTCTTCACCTATTTTCGCTATGGGCGAGAACCCGGCACTGCTTCATTCCGCGAAGCATGGGCGAGGGAAGCGGAGCGGCTCTCCTCCGTGCCGGATTTTCGACGCCATGTCGCGAGCTTCGTACGTAATCTGGCTGTCCCGGGAAAAGGGCCGCCGTCGAACCTTGCCGCAACGCCATCGGCTTCGGCGGCACCGCCCTTTGATGGCGTCGACATCTGGCGCTTCGATACCGTGGAGGCTGTCGCCGCCCTTTTTAACTTGGGACGGTTCAAAGATGTGCTCAAAATATACGAAGCGTCGATGTTCTCGCCCGGCTCGCACTTCCGCTTCCTCGCCAGCGAGCATCTGATTTTCGACGATGCCGGTATCTTCGCGCCGGCGCAGAATTTGTGAACTCCGTGAATCTTTGGCTTGCGCCTTGCTTCTGCGCTGCGGCAAAGAAGAGCTTATGACGAAACAGGCGAAGGTCGCACCTAAACAATCCGGCGAGAAGGCCAAGACCAAGCGTGGCCGTCCGCCGATCGGCCGCGACGCGGATGGCGCCGCGCGCACGGGGCGGGGCCGTCCGGCCGATGCGGTCGGCCGCGAGGCGATCCTCAAGGCCGCCGAGAGGGTGCTGAGGCGGATCCCCCCCCCAAGCATCACTCGCCTTGCGATTGCCGAGGAAGCAGGTGTCGACCCAAATCTCGTACGCTATTATTTCGGCACCGTACCCGAACTTATGTCGGAGGTCGTACTTTCGACCCACAAGACAATCTTCAACGCCCTCGATGAGGCACCTCCCGACGACGCTATCGACTGGCTTCGCCTTCGCATCCAGAAATGGCTGGCGATGTTCATCGAGAATCCGTTCCACCATCAGCTGCTGTTGCAGGTGATGTATGCTGATCTCGAGTCCGAAGAGCATACCGCATGGGTCAAGTCGCTGAGCCGGTCGATCGGTTACACCGAGCACGGGCTTAAAGTCGGATCAGAAAACGGCCAGTTGCGGACAGTCGATCCCCGCTTCCTTCAGCTTGCCCTGCTTGGGATGACGGAATTTTTCGCGAACAATGGCGATATAATAGCCGATCTTTTCGGCAAGGATGCGACTCCGGAAAACCTCCAGCAGGACTATCTGGAGTTTGTCACCGACTTGGTTCTTAACGGGCTGCGGCTCCCCGGCTAAGGCTCAGAATTCCGCGCGAGTGAGAGCAAAAAGGCTTGCGCTCGCCGCCATCTGCGCCTCGGCATTTGCGCCGGCCATTTCCATCCGGCCAAGTGCAAGTGAATGCTCGATAACGTCGCGGCATCTCGGATAGCGCCGTTTCGCATAGGCAGAGAGAGCCGTTTCCACCTCGTCGTTAGCTTCGAGCGCTTCCGCGAGGACAATGCCGTCCTCGATGGCCAGGCCGGCGCCATAACCGGCGTGCGGTGTCGTCGCATGTGCCGCGTCACCAAGTAGTACGACACGGCCACGGTGCCATGGCTCGGTCAGGAGGAGGGTTTCCAATGGACGGTAGTTGGGCATTGAATGTGCAGTTACGGTGCCCGCAAGCTCGCCGACGAGCCCGCCACATGCGCGCATGCGTTCCGCCAGCATTTCCGGCCACTCGGCCGCGTCACGCCAGGGATTGCCAGGTGCGGACTCGAGGATGAACATGTACATCTTGGTGTCGGAAACCGGGTTGAAGCCGATCTTAATATGCTGGTCGACGAAGAGCCAATTGGCGCGCACATGCTGTGGCCGGTCGAAAATTGCCCGCCAGCACCCCTGGCCGGTGAATTCAGGCGCTCCCGCGTCCGGCATGATGAGCTGACGGACCTTCGACATGATCCCATCAGCCCCCACGACAAGATCATAGGTGGCAGTGGAGCCATCACTCAGCTGCACATCGGCGCGACTATGCGCCTGCCGGATCGCATCGATCGTCACGCCCAGCGTCACTTTTGTACCGAGTTCGAGAACGCGGGCCGAAAGTATCTGATGTAGTGCTGCGCGCAGGATTCCCCCGCCGGCCATGAGATCGCCAGCCGCCGGTCGATAATAGGGTGCCTCGCTTATCAACGTGCCATTGGAGCTATGCACTCTCCGCCCGCCATGCACGTGCCCCTTGTCGACAACTTCGGCCAGCACGCCAAGCATCTTCATTGCGCGGAGCGTGGCGCCATTAAGTGTCAGGCCCGCGCCAAGCGCTCGCCAGTTTGGGTCGATGTCTATGAGATCGACATCCATTCCTCTCGAGCGGAGCGAAATGGCGGCCGACATGCCCCCGACGCCCCCTCCAACGATAAGCACTTTGATTGGCATTTTTCTTTTTTCTTTCCGAGTTCGGCAGTTGCAAACGAGCCCGGAGCCGAAGGCGCTGTCGGGCCAACGGGCGAATGCTGCTTGCGTGCTTCGATGAATTCTTTTAGAAAGGAATAATAGAGCAATCAAGAGAAAAGGGTAGCGCGATGAATATCAAGGGCATCGACGCGGTGGTTCTGGGGGTCGAGGATTTGGCATCCTCGCGCCGCTTTTTCGAGGAGTTCGGGTTGATTCCGCACGAGGTAGGCGCATCCGGAGCCACGCTCCTCAGCACCGACCGAACGGCAATCGAGCTGCGCGGAAATCTCGATCTCGGCCTTCCGGCAGCCGTCACCGGTGGATCTACGATCCGTGAGGCGGTGTGGGGCGTACCGGAAGACGCGGACCTTTCGGCAATCGCTGCCGAGCTGTCGCGCGATCGCGATGTCCGCGTGGATCAGGACAATGTCGTGCACAGCACGGACGATGACGGCTATGGCATCGCCTTTCGGGTTACCCGCCGAGACGTCATCGAGCCGGCCCCCAATCTTCTCAATATCTATGGCGCAGAGCCGGGCCGGGCGATCAATCGGAGAGTGGATTTTCTGGAGGCCGTCCGTCCCGCGGCTGTCGCGCATGTCGTCGTGAAATCACCCGACGTCGCACGCGCCAAGCGCTTTTACACTGAGCGGCTGGGCTTTCGCATCTCCGATGAGTTTGCGGGCAATCATGGCGCCTTTCTTCGCTCGGCTGGCTCGCCCTATCACCACAATCTCTTCCTGATTTGCAGCCCGGAGCGGGGTCTCCACCATGTCGCGTTTGCGGTCACCGATTTCAACGAAGTCATGATCGGCGGTCAGGCCATGATCGAAGCAGGATGGGAGAGCCGTCTCGGACCCGGGCGGCACGTTATCGGTTCGAATTACTTCTGGTACTTCCACAGTCCCTGTGGAGGAGCTATGGAACTGACAGCTGACATGGATCGGGCCGATGACGATTGGGTCATGGGCGAATGGGAATATATCCCTCAGAATACTATGGCCTGGTCGATGGATTTCCGCCATTTGCCGGGGCAGGGCCGGAATAGGCCCCTGAACGCAAATTAGCCGCGCTGGGGTAGGGACGGCTGCTCGATCACGAACCCCTCTCGCTGCCCGATTTGGAGTCCGGGGGTAATTGATCTGCGATCAGAGGCGAAAATTCCTCGACGTGGTTCCGCCATCCGGGCCAGCGCTTCGCCACGCCCCAAAGGCTCGTTGCAAATATTGTTAGAGTTGACCTCCTATCCTTCGCACGATCAGCTAATTCGCCTCGAGGGAAGTGGAGGATGTCGTCGTCGGGCGATTTCGCGCTTCGATGACCACATTCCTTCAGATCGCTGGCGATATATCTTTGATCTGCGTCATTTATCTGCGTTTGCCACACGCATTGGCGCAGTTGGCCGGCGGGTAGGCTCATTGCGGGTATTTTCCGCTACGGAAGGGTGAAGTTTCTTCCATGTGAATTTGAGATAGGTGTCATCCAGTTTTTGACGCGCTGTTCTGTCCTGCCTTTTGATACATCGCGGTTGTCAAGGATTTCAGCCTCTTTTGCAGATGGAACGATGCAACTGGCCCGTCCCCTCACTCCTTCCCGGGCAGGCTTGTAATTCCTGACTAAAAGAATTATAATTCTCGCATAAGAGAATAAGAGGAACGCTGAGGGAGAGTTGAGTGAGGCCGATCCGGGCCGCTGAGTTTTTTCCCGAGCGCGACAAATTCGGCCTCTCGTCCGCAGCCCATGCAGTGGAGAACGCCGGGTTCGATGTGCCCTCTTAGGAGAGCGAGCATCGAACGATGAAGTGAATGACGATGCCGGCAATCCGGCTGGCGTGATTTTGTGTGTGACCGACAAAGAAATAATAATGGGAGGGAGTCTATGCGTTACTACCGTATTTTCCTAATGACCGCAGTGGCCTCGGCGGCGGTTTCGGCCAACGCCTTTGCACAGGAAACAGCGCCAGCTGACGAGACCCAGACGGCTGAAGCGGGCGGCATAGCTGACATCGTCGTTACCGCACAGAAGCGCTCGCAGAGCCTGCAAGATGTGGCTGCTGCCATCACTGTGATCGGTGGCGAGGACCTGCAGACCCGCGGCGTGACGGACATTCGGGCAGTCTCGAACCTCGCGCCCATGATTGCCCTCAATCAGGAAGGTGCAGCCACCCAGATTTTCATTCGGGGTATTGGACAGACGATCGACGCGGAAACGAACGACCCGGCTGTTGCGACGAACGTCGACGGCATTTATGCCTCGCGGTTCAGCCTGTCAGGCGCGTTGTTCGACGTCGATCGCGTCGAAGTTCTCTACGGCCCGCAAGGCACGCTTTATGGCCGAAACGCCGTTGGCGGGACGATTAACGTCTCGACGAAGTTGCCCGACTTCAATTTTGGCGGCGAAGGCTCGCTGAGGGTCGGCAACTATGACCTGCTGCACATGTTCGCCGCGGTCAATCTTCCGGTCTCCGACACACTCGCGTTCCGCGTCGCCATGGATAGCGAGAAGCGCGACGGCTATATGAGCAACGGCGGCAATGACCTCGATCGCATCGCCGGCCGCGTCACGATGCGCTTCGAGCCGAGTGAGGACTTCTCGCTCGTGGCGCGCGCCGAAGTCTCTCATTCCGGGGGCATGGGCGACACGCTTACCCTGCGGCCCTATCTCGATCCCAAGCGTCCCTGGTATCAGCCGATCCCGCAAGGGGACGACTATTATAGCCGCCGCAACGTCTACCGGTTCAGCGCCGAGGCGAAATATAATCTGAGCGACAATGTGACGCTGACTTATTTGCCTGGATTCACCCACTATAATTTCCGCTTTAATGCACCGGTCGGCTACCCTGTGCGCTACTATCCCAACCCCGGTACCGGCGGGACGACACTTTCTGGCTTCTCTTTCGCCTTCCTCTACACCGACCGGGCCAACCAATGGACGCATGAACTGCGCCTATCGGGGGAGAGCGACAAACTGAAGTGGCTGCTCGGCGGCTACCTCTACGACAATGACGTGCCGCATTATCAGGCGTCATTCAGCAGCAACAACCCGGCAGTCTTCAGCGGGGGGCTTGCGTTGCCCTACGCGTCCCAGTCTGGCGGCCCTGGTACCGCAATCATCGTGCGCACCAAATCGCAGGCAGTATTTGGTGATCTCACCTTCTCGCTGTCCGATGCGTTTCGCATCAATGCCGGCGGGCGCTACTCGCACGACTATCGCGTCGCGCGAGGCCAGTTCGTGACCTATGGCGCGAACAATGTCGCCAATCCGTTTACCCCTTTCAACATCAAGGACAAGAACGGCCGGTTCGACTGGAAACTCGGCTTCGAATATGACGTCTCCGAAGATGCGATGCTCTACGGCAATGCTCAGTCAGGCTATATCTCATCAGCCTTCAACCCCAATGTCGCGGGGACACCATTCGAGAAAATCCCGCCTGAAACCGTCAAGGCCTTCACGCTCGGCCTGAAGACGATGCTGGCAGACAGGCGTATCCGCTTTAACGTCGAGGGCTTTTATTACGATTATCGCGGACTTCAGGTATCGGCGTTCGATATCAATGTCGGCCGTTCTATCCTGAAGAGCATTCCGAAGTCGGAAATTTACGGCATTCAGGTGGACGCGAGCGCGCAGATTGCCGATGGTCTCCGGATCGATGCGAATGTCGGCTATCTCCACGCCGTTATCAAGGACGCCATGTTGACTCCGCCGACGACGTTCACGTGCGGCGTGGGCAGTACCGTCCCGACGGAATATTGCTCTACCAATGTGGCCGTTCCGATCGACTTCAGCGGGTTCGAACTGCCCAAGTCGCCGAAATGGTCGGGCTCGGTAGGTATCACGAAAGACTTCGACCTTGCGAACGGGAGCCGCGTCGTCGCCAATGTGAGTGGCAAGTTCCAGACGCTTTCCTGGGGTCTGTTCTCACACCTCAAGGGCCTCGATCAGCCGGGCTTCTTTAAGGGCGACGCGTCGCTCACCTATTATGCACCGGACGACAAGTGGAATGTCGGGGCTTGGGTGACTAACTTCACTAACAAGGATACGTTCCAGTCGCCGGCCACCGCGGGATCCTATGGTCTGAACACCTGGTTCATGGACCCGCCGCGGATGTACGGCCTACGTGCCGGCTTCAAATTCTGATTGCGCAATGGCCCGGCAGCCCTGGCTGCCGGGCCGTCTGTTTCAAGGCATGGCGCGTGAGATGGCGGCTCTGAATCATGGAGACTGCGATGGGACAAGTGGCAGGCAAGGTCGCCGTCGTGACCGGTGGTGCATCCGGAATTGGAGCGGCCTGTTCGGCCACGCTGGCGCGAGAAGGCGCGAGGGTGATGATCACGGACATTGACGCAGCAAATGGTGAAGCCATGGTCGAGAAAATTCGAACCGAAGGCGGAGACGCGGCTTTCCTTTCGCAGGACGTGACCGAGGAATCTCGCTGGGCGGAAGTGGTTGACGAGACCGAGCGTCGATACGGCAAACTCAATATACTTTGTTTCCAACGCCGGAATCGGCCTCGGCGCCACTTCAATTTGCGATATGGATTGGTGACACGCCTCGAAGAGGAGACCCGGATCGGCAAGGGCGGGACCTTGGCGGCGCAGCTGTCGCGGCTCGATCTGATCGTGCTCGACGAGCTTGGATATCTGCCGTTCGCACGCTCGGGAGGGCAGTTGCTGTTCCACCTCATCAGCAAGCTTTATGAGCGCACCACCGTCATCATCACCACCAACCTCGCCTTCGGCGAGTGGCCTACCGTCTTCGGCGATCCCAAGATGACTACGGCACTGCTCGACCGCGTTACCCACCACTGCGACATCGTCGAGACCGGCAACGACAGCTGGCGCTTCAAAAACCGCAGCTGACCGCCACCTTCGGCGCCTTTAAAATCTATCTTGCGCTGCGCGCGCCTCCGGTCGGGCTACGCCCGCCCTCCGCCGCACGCAGCGCAAGGCGATCCTCAACTAACCAACATCATATCCGAAAAGGGGTCCCTCTTCGACGCCGATCGGGGGTCCCTTTTGAACGCCGTTTGACACATTCGGGGCGAATGTTCTCGGCTCCGCTGCCTTCGTCACAGCGGTGCGCTACGCCGGGCGAATATCAGCGATTCTGCCTCGGTCGTCAGCCCGCCGCCAGCGTTTGGATCGGCGAACCGGCCTTTCAACAGGCATTCGAGCCATTCCGCTTCGCAATCGGAATCGGCGACCACACCGGATCCGAGGCCCAGCTGGGCGGTCCGGGCGTTGTCCGCAATGGATAAAGTACGAATTGCGACATTGAACATGCTGTCGCCATCAGGGGACAAAGACCCGATGGATCCCGTATATATGCCGCGCGGCGATGCCTCGAGTTCGCCGAGTATTTCCATGGCGCGGATTTTCGGCGCGCCGGTAATCGAGCCGCATGGGAACAGGGCGCGAAGCACGTCGAGCGACGTCCGTCCAGCCTGCATCTCCGCCTTGATCGTCGACACCATTTGGTGGACGGTAGGATAGGTTTCTACTTCGAACATCCCTTCGACCTTGACCGTACCGGGACGCGCGACGCGCGACACGTCATTACGCAGAAGATCAACGATCATGAGATTCTCCGCCCGTTGCTTAGGGTCCGCGCGCAGCTCATCGACTGCAACCCGATCCTCAAGCGGGTCAGCGCGGCGGCGAGCCGTTCCCTTCATCGGGCGTGTCGTGATCTGATGCTTCGTGACTTCGAAAAAGAGTTCGGGGGAGAAGGAAAGATGCCAATGTCCGGGTTGGCGCACAATGCCTCCGTAGCCGGCCTTCGCGCACGGTCGGAGACTGGCATAAATCGAGAGCGGATCCGTGTCGCAACCGAGATCGCAACGGAATGTGAGATTGGCCTGATAGATGTCCCCTGCCGCAATCAATTGCTTCACGTGCTCAAATGCGTCGCAGTAGGAATCAAAGTCGATCTCGGGAGCAAGCGTGTTGAGTGCGGACGGCGTTGCGGCGGGCGTCGCCGGAAAAGAGCGACCGTCGATGTCGGAGAACCCGTCGAATATGCCGAACCAGACCAAAGGGATCGCCGGCCTCTTTGGTCTCGCCGACTTCATCAGTCGCGGCTCGAACGCGAGGCCGGCCTCATAGGTGAGATAACCGGCCGCGTGAAAGCCTCGCGCAAGCCAGGTCTCGATTTCCGAAAGGGCAGTCTTTACATCTTCGACGCGAAGCGCCGTGACCGCTGCGACGGGATTTTGAAAGAGCTTGGCGCGTCCAGCTTCGCGTGCATCGTCCAGAAGGACGAAGCAATTATGATAATTTGGAGGCTGGATCGTCACACGCTTGTCGATCCTATCGGGTCGATGGTAGGAAACCGGACGAACATGTCGAATAGCGTCCTCGGGTTTTTCTGAGGCCCATCGTTTGGGGCGGGTCCCGACGCGTCGTCACGAATTCAATCCGCCTGTCTCTCTCGCAAAGCTTGAAGCACGACGCCGGCGATCAGCGATCCGCTGCCCATGATCAGGGCGACCGCGGTCAGGGAATAGCCGGAGCTGAACAGATAGCCTGTGATCACCGGCGCGAGGGCTGCCGCGCCGCGGCCCACCCCGATGACGAACCCCGTCCCCGTTGCGCGGACCTGCGTGGGAAATAGCTTCGCGAACAGCAGATAAAGACCTGCGATAGATGAGGTGGCAAATACGCCGGCGGCCAGGATTTGGAGCTTCAGCGTCAGGAGCTCATGTTCTCCAAAACCGAACCAGGCCACCAGGCATCCGGTCGCAAGCATTGTCAGCGTGGTCATTGCTTTCAAACTGAACCTGGTTGCGAGGATACCAAAAATCGTTCCTCCCAAGGCGCCGCCGATGTTGAAATAGGCCAGCACACCTGCAGCCGCTGACGGCTCAAACCCCATATTGACGACCAATTGGGGGGTCCATTTGAAGATGAAATACATGCTCGTGGCATGGGCGAAATAGACAAGGGTAATGAGTAGCGTCGTCGTTCTGAGCCCGGGCCCGAAAATATCCAGAAACGCGGCCTTGTTCCTGATTTCGATCTGTGAAAGGCCGGTGACCGCCTTATGGCCGAAACGAGCCAGAATGCGATTGACCTTGTCCAGAGCGCCAGCGGGCTGCCGACGATCAAGAAAGGCCGGGGTTTCCGGGACCAGGAACCATATGAGGGGGACAAAGGAGACCGTGGCAAAAGCGCCCAAATGAAAGATTGATCGCCAGTGGCCCCCATCGGCGAGCAGAAACTGCACGAATAGTCCGCCGAGCGCTCCACCGACCGGGTAGCCAATCACCATCAGCGACATCGCGAGGTTTCGCCAGCGATTGTTCGAGAATTCTGCCGCGGCCGCGTTGATGGTTGGAAGCATGCCTCCAATTCCGAGGCCGGTAAGCAAGCGCCATGAGAGCAATTGTTCGACGTTTGCAGATTGCCCGGTACCCGCCATGCCTACGCTCATGATCACAAGGCAACCGAGGATAGTCGGTTTGCGTCCAATCCGGTCGGCGATGCCGCCCAGCAGAATGGAGCCGAGCGCCATGCCCACCAACTCCATCGATAGAATCCAGCCAAGGGTGGAGGGAGCCAAGCCCCATTCTTTGACGATTCCGGGTGCCGCATAGCTCACAGAGAGGATATCGATGCCGTCGAGGGCATTAAGACCGACCGTTATGGCTATGGCAGTCCATTGTCGCACTCCCATCGGGCTTTCGTCGATGACGCTCTTGGGGTTGCGAATGTCCAAACTGCAATTCCTCAAACGCGTTCCGCATGGCCTTGTGAAGCCGCTATTCGGTTGGCCGAGTTCGCTGGCTCCGATCCGCTCTGTTCGGCCTTGATCGCCCGTTTGATGATCTGCCTCGCCCTCACACCGCCTTCGTCGATCCGATAGGCGGAAAGGCGCATTTTCGGATTGGCGTCGATAGCGCGCTGCTGCGCTTCGAGAATTTCCTTGTCCTCGGCGAACACCGCACCCTGCTGCTTTTTGAAGCGAGCCGTGAAGCCCGCATCGAGTGTCTCGAAATTTCGCGCCATTCCCCAGAAATAGTGGTGGGTGGTTTCGGTCTCGGGGGTCATGAAATCCACCACCATGCCCCGAACGCCCTGGTCATGGCTTTCGAGGGTCGCGCCAGCCCCAATCGGCGCGACACCAACGTCGATCATCACAGCCGAGGGTTTCATGAACTGGCAAATCTGCCAGCGATCGACGAGGCCGTCCTGGCGAAGCGCTTGCCGCCAGAATGGCGGGGCATCGATGCCCGGCATCCAGCGGCGAACATAGACCGTCTCGCCATCGACGACGGTTTCGATGGGAGCGTAGAGAATCTCTGGCTGTCCAATCGAGCCGGAATGAACATAGGTCTCATGGGTAAGGTCCATGAGGTTGTCGATCATGAGACGGTAGTCGCATTCGACGTGATAATAGCCCCCGTCGAATGTCCATTCATCCGTGGAGCAGGGCCAGAGGTCGGGGATAAGATCGGGATTGGCCTTCGCCTTGTCACCGATCCAGACCCAAACGAAGCGGTGGCGCTCGTGCGTTACAAAGGTTTCGGCACAAATCTTCGAATTCACGGGATCCGAACGGAGCGGCATCTCCTCAGCCTTCCCATCGGGGCCGATCTTCAGTCCATGATATTTGCAGCGGATGGAATCGCCTTCGCGGATGCCGAGAGACAGCGGCAGCAGTCGATGCGGGCACGCATCCCGCATTGCGACGACGGCTCCACCTAGCTTGCGATAGAAGAGCATCGGAATTTCGCAGATGGTGCGGGCCATCGGCGCGTGATCGATCGCTGCGTCCCACGCGGCGACGTACCAAGAGTTTTCAATCCAGGACATGACCTCCGGCCTACCCTTCAGTCACCGGTTCGAGCACGAGATGTCCGATGGCGGTGTTGGAGCAGGGGATTTGGTAATGGCGATGGAGGCAGCGGGTTTCTTGGCCGAGCGCCCCGCGCATGATCAACCACATGACCATTTCGACGCCCTCGCTGCCGGTTTCGCGCAAATATTCGATATGCGGGATCGATCGCGCCTCATCGGAGCTTCCAACGAGCAGGTCGAGGAAGCGGTTGTCCCACTCGCGGTTCAGCAAGCCTGCGCGGGGCCCCTGAAGCTGGTGGCTCATACCGCCGGTGCCCCAGATTTGCACATTGAGATCTTCGGGGAAACTCTCGACCGCACGCTTAATCGCTTCACCGAGTGCCCAACAGCGATTGCCCGAGGGCACCGGATAGGTGACGACATTGACCGCGAGCGGAATGATCTTGGCTGGCCACTTGTCAGGTTGACCGAACATCATGGAAAGAGGCACGGTCAGACCGTGGTCGACGTTCATTTCGTTCACGATCGTCATGTCGAAGTCGTCGAGGATCAGACTCTGTGCGATGTGCCAGGCAAGATCGGGATGGCTTTCGACCTCTGGCACGGGGCGCGGACCCCAGCCTTCATCGCAGATGCCGAAGCGCTCGCCGCAGCCGATCGCAAACGTCGGTATCAGCTTCATGTCGAAGAAGCTGGCATGGTCGTTATAGACCAGGATCACGACGTCGGGCTTTTGTTCCTCTTCCCATTTCCGGGTCCATTCATAGCCTTTGAAGATCGGCGCGAAATAGTCGTCCCCTGTCTTGCCTTGGTCGACAGCGACACCCAGCAGCGGAACATGGCTTGAGCCGACACCTGCGGAAATGCGGGCCATGTCAGTAGCCTCCCTTGATCGAACGGTTACCCACGGGTGATCGGCCGCCCTGGTTCATCATCTCTCGGTACTCCGGCCAATTCATGTCGGTCATGGTTGAAACGGCCTCGGCAAACGGAAGCCCGTCGGTCGAGATGAGCTTCGCAAGAAAATAGACATTCCCGCCCAGATCGAGCAGCCGGTTGTAGTCGCGCGCCAGAAGTGCGGATTTTGCTTCATCTGATATGGGCCATTCGTCGAGATAGGCTCTCTCATCGGCCTTGAAGCGCTCGCGGTTCTCCCCGGTCATCAGGCTCATCGCAAACTGGTTGATATGATATCCAAGGCGCGCCCGCGCCGCTGTGAACACCCGCGTGCCGGGGATGTCTTCGAGCTCAGCGAGATACTCGTGGATGTTTCCGGCAGTCATGGGGGCAATCCTTTGGAAGAGGGATTTGGCACGGCAGTCGCAAGGCTGGAGGGGGAAGGTGCTATCGTGGCCCGTCCCCGCTGCCTTCAATGTCAGGCGTCCTTCGTCCGCCAGCCATCCGCATAGCTGTCGCGTGCAACCTCGGAGTAAGGTACCGGTGCAATAACCGCCTTGATTTCGGTCTGTACGTGCGGCTCGACGGTCGGCTTCGTGCTACCGCCATCGGGCTCACCCCACAACAGCGTGACTTCGGTGCCCGGTTCCGCGACGCTCTCGTCGACCATGGCCAGCGCAAGAAAGCGGCCGGCGTTGACGGTGTAACCGATCCATGTGGAGATGCCCACGACCTTGCCGTCTTTGAGCACCGCGTCATAGGGGTGCATGGCGTAAACAGCGCTGGGAAACTCGAGGAACTTGGCCTTGTCGCCAGTCTGCAGCATCGAGCTCATGACGCGGACGATGTCGGCATTGTCGAGCGCCAGCGTGACCTTCTTGCGCTGCGGCTGCTCTTTCATTTTTTCGAGCGCCTCGCGGCCGACGAAGTCATGGTCGAACTTGACCATGATGCCATACCCCAGATCCCATGGCGTGAGGTAATAGTCCTCAATCTTTTCGGAAACGAAGCTGCCGCCGAGCGAGCACATCCCCGAATAGGATTTGGCACCGAGCCACTCACGATATCCTTTGAGGGAGTCGCCCGTATAGATGGCGGGCAGGGGCGATGGAATCCAGCCGGATTCCAGCGTGTTAGAGCTATAGGTGCGCCCGCCGCAGAGGGTCAGGCCCTCATCTTTGCCGGCGTCGATCAGCGCGTTACGAACAGTATCGTAATCCGCCCACGGGCCGAAGAGCTCATAGCCCGGCTGACCGACCATGCCATGCCGAAGTGCGCGAACTTCCACGCCCGCGATCTGGATGGGAGCCATATGGAAAAACTTGAGATCGGGCGGGGTTTGGCCCATTGCCTTTTCGAGCACCTTCATCGCGTTCGGGCCCTGGAGCTGAAAGCGGTAATTGCGGCGATAGCCCTGTTCGTTGAGCGGACGCGCTGCGGTGCGTTCGTCGCGCTCGACTTTTACATCCCATTTGCCCGTCGAGGCCCAATATTCGACCCATTCGATCGAGGGAGCGCGGCCGACCAGTTCGAATGTATTTTCATCGAGGTAGAACAGGATCACGTCGCCGATAACATAGCCTTCCGGGGTCACCGGGGCGAATTGCTTCGCGCGGTTCGGAACGAAGCCCTTGAAGCTGTTCGGCGCGAGATAGGCAAGCATGTCGAACGCGCCGGGGCCGGTGACCAGCAGATCGACCATATGGTAGCTCTGGTTGAACAGAACTGCCGATTCTGCCCACGAGCGCTGTTCGTCGCGCCAGTTCGAATATTCCGCTGGCACGCCCGGATAGACGTTCGGGCCGACCTGCTGATTGCGCAGGAAGTCAACAATATTGTCTTGGGCCTGAAGCTTCGTTTCAAGATTTTCGCTCATATCCCTCTCCATTAGGAAGGTTTGGTGTTCAGGATGAAAACTCCGGGTTGCGGAGCCATTCACGCAAAATAGCGTTGAATTCATGTGGTTTTTCGCAAGGAAGCATGTGGCCAGCGCCTTCAACGATGCGAAGCTGCGCGCCCGGAATCAGCGCCGCGATCGTCTCGTGCTGCGATGGAGGAGACCATTGGTCTTCGCTGCCGACAATTACGTGGGTGGAGCAGCCTATTTGGGTCAGGACTTCATCGACCGCCGGCCGATTGAGCAGCGCCTCGATCTGGGCCTCGTAGATTTCGATACCTGCGTCGATGCACATTGACCGCAGCAGCTTGCCCAGCACAGGCTCGGCGCGCTGCGGCGGAGCCAGCATTGGTGGAAGCCACTGTTCGACGAGCGCCTCCATACCATCTCGGCGGCCGATATCACGCAATGCGTAGCGCTTCTCGCGCTCGCCCACGCGCACGGGATGAATTCCGGTATCGACCAAAGCGAGCCGTTCGACGCGATGAGGTGCTGTTCGCATCACTTCGAACGCAACCCTTGCTCCCATGGAATGCCCGAGCAGGCTGGTTCGTTCGGGCATCTGCTCGAGGGCGTATTGCGCCATGCCGGCAATCCGATCGGCCCCCCCGTAAAAGCCGTCCACCACCATGGCGTCCGGAAAGCGCGCAAGCTGCGCCGCGAACATGCGGGAATCGCAGAGGAGACCGGGAAGGATCACCAATCTTGCCGATTCGCTATTTAATTTCGCATCCATGGAAATTTCATCTATACGAAGTTAGCCGAAGGCGCTAGGGAAAAAAATCGACCACCGCGCAGCTGACGCAGGCCGCGGCGAGGGAGAGATGACATGAGCATGCCGATTATCCATCCAAACTGGAGCCGCCCTTTCCAGCGCGTGACGGATGGATTTTCATTGGAAATAACGGCGAAGGACGTCGATGCGCTGCGAGCAGCCGCCGTGGGAATTCCTCACGAACATCCCGTCGCGGTTACATTTTTGCTTGGCGAAAATTTCAACGCCCGAGTCGCGGCGACGAAGGCGGTGCGCGAACTCGGCTTCGAGCCGATGCCGCACTTCTCGGCACGGCGTATTGCGTCCCGTGCCGAGTTCGAGGACTATCTGGAAGCGGTAGTGCTCGAAGCCGGCGTAAAGCGCTGTTTCGTGATTGCGGGCGATCCGTCGGAGCCCGAAGGGCCTTTCCATGACAGCCTGGAGCTAATTGCGACAGGGGCATTCGAGGCCAATCGCATCACTGCGCTGGGTATTGGGGGGCATCCCGAGGGGCACCCCAATATGACCGAAGAGCAGTGCTGGCGGACCCTCGAGGACAAGTGCGCCGAGATCGAACGGCGGGATATGGCGCCGCTTATCGTCACGCAGTTTAGTTTCGATCCTGGGTCTGTCCTCGTCTGGTTGCGGAAATTGAGAGAGCGCGGGATCAAAGAGCCCGTTCGCCTGGGCGTCCCCGGACCGGCCGGAATCAAGACGTTGTTGCGTTTTGCCGCGCGCTGCGGCGTCGGGGCGTCGGCCTTGGTATTGGCGAAGTACGGAATTTCGCTTTCTCAACTGATCGGTTCCGCCGGGCCCGACAAGCTCGTCGACGCTCTCGCGTCGGGTCTGGGTCCGGAGCACGGCCCTGTCCGTCTGCACTTCTATCCCTTCGGCGGACTCGAGAAGACGGTCGAATGGATCAACGAATATGCGCGGCGCCACTAGCGTGCCGTCCCCAACCCCCAGGAGATAATTATGACAGACATATGTACTCTTACATTGCAGTGTGATGACCGGCCTGGCCTGGTTGCCGATGTCGCCACGTTCCTGTCGTCCCAGGGGTGCAACATTGTCGATGCGCAGCAGTTCAACGATCAGCAAAGCGGTCGATTTTTTATGCGAGTGGAGTTCGATCTCCAGGGCGCCGTTGAACCTGAGAGTTTGCGGGCCGAATTCGCGGAGCTCGCGCAGTCCAATCAGATGGATTGGAGGATCCGCCTCAATCGCGAACCCCAAAAGGTCCTTCTTCTGGTCAGCAAGTTTGACCATTGCTTGGGTGATCTGCTCTATCGCCGCCGCATCGGCGAACTGGATATGAACGTCGTCGGCGTCGTTTCAAACCATCCGCTTGCGGTGCTGAATACCACCATGGTCGGTGATATCCCTTATTATCATTTGCCGATCACGAAGGAGACCAAGCCGGAACAGGAAGCGCAGATCAAGGCAATCGTGAATGAGACCGGTGCCGAGCTGATCGTATTGGCGCGCTATATGCAAATTCTCTCGGATGACCTGGCTTCGTTCCTGTCGGGGCGCTGTATCAATATCCACCACTCCTTCCTCCCCGGCTTCAAGGGCGCGAAGCCCTATCATCAAGCACATGATCGCGGGGTGAAAATGATCGGTGCGACCGCGCACTATGTGACGGCCGATCTGGATGAGGGGCCGATCATCCATCAGGACGTCGAAGCCATCACGCATGCGGATGCGCCTGAGGATCTCGTTCGCAAGGGCCGTGACATCGAGCGACGCGTGCTGGCCAACGCCGTGCGCCATCACCTTGATGGCCGCGTGTTCCTGAACGGATCGCGTACCGTCGTTTTTAGGGCCTGACGATGGCGCAGTTGATCGACGGCAAAACGCTGGCCGCCAAGCTCAATGCGGAAACTGCGGCCGCGGTCTCCGACGTGACAGCGAGAATCGGGTTGGCTCCAGGCCTGGCTGTTGTCCTCGTGGGAGAGGATCCCGCGAGCGAAGTCTATGTGCGTCGCAAAATCCGGGAATGCGGCAGTGTCGGTATCCGCTCCATCGAACACCGGTTGCCCGCTTCAGTCAGTCAGGCCGAATTGCTCGCGCTAATCGACCTTCTGAACGAGGCGGCCGATGTACACGGAATCTTGATCCAGCTACCGCTACCCGCAGCGATCGATGCCGCACTGGTGCTTGACAGGATAAGCCCGAGCAAAGATGTGGATGGCTTTCATCCCGTGAACGTCGGTCGCCTGTCTACCGGTGCGGCCGGCCTGGTGCCCTGCACGCCGCTGGGTATCATGGTTCTGCTCGACAGCGTCATCGAGGACTACCGGGGATTGAACATAGTTGTCATCGGCAAATCGAATATTGTGGGAAAGCCGATTTCCATGCTGTTGCTGGAGAGAGAGGCGACGGTCACCGTTACGCATATCGAAACTCTTGAGCTCCCCGATATTGCTCGCAAGGCAGACGTGATCGTTGCCGCTGCCGGCGCGCCTCATCTGGTGCGGGGATATTGGGTGAAGCCCGGCGCGGTGGTGATCGATGTAGGGATCAATCGGGTAACCGACCATGACGGCACGACGCGAATTGTCGGCGACTGCGCGACTCATGAACTTGACCATGCGCGCGCCGTAACACCGGTGCCCGGCGGGGTTGGGCCGATGACAATTGCTTGCCTGCTCAGCAACACCGTTCGCGCAGCAAGGATTGCAGGCCATGATATCTAATGTCGATACGCGCCAGCTGACGCGCGTCCGTGTCAAGGATCTCCCGCTGCTCGCCGACGTTGGCGTCAATCCCGATGAGATCGGGCGTCGTCAGCCACTGGTCGTCACCGCCGAGGTGACCCTCGCGGCCGACGCGGTCACCGATCTGCGCGAGACGATAGACTATCGCACGATAGTGGAAGTGGCCGAAAAACTCGCCCAAGAACATATCCCGCTGATCGAAACCTTTGCGCAGTTGCTCTGCAAGCGCTGCCTGGTGATGGCGGGCGTCGTTACCGCGCGTGTCTCCGTAGACAAGCCCTTTGCCATAACGCGAGGCTTGGCCGGCGTGGAGGTCGAGATGAGCAACCGAAATCACGATTGAGAAGGATCAGGGGATGGCTACGATCAAAACGACGCATGTAGGCAGCATGCCCCGCGGCGAAGAATTGACGCCTCTGCTGTTGGCCCGCGACGCTGGAAAACCATATGACACCCGGGAATTCGATACTGTGGTTGCACAGGCGGTTGCCGACATCGTCGCTTTTCAAGTCGATGCGGGAGTCAGCATCGTCAGCGACGGCGAGCTCGGCAAGGTCGGATATTCGACGTACATGATTGAGCGCTTGTCGGGCTTCGGCGGCCACACCGATCGCCAACCCGCCGCAGATCTTGCCGAGGTGCCGGGTCTCGCGAAAAAGCTTTCAGCGATCATGGGGAGCCAGGAATTTGTCAGGGCATCGTGCATCGGTCCTGTAAAGCTGGTCAATCTCCAACCGCTGCACGACGACATTCGCCGCTTCCGAGCCGCCTTGAACAAGAATGGTCACGGCGCGGAAGCCTTCATGAATGCGGCTTCGCCGGGTCTTATCACGGCCTTTCAGGTCAATCGCCACTATCCGAGCCATGAGGCGTATCTGGCCGACCTGGTCGATGCGATGCGCGAGGAATATGAAACGATCGTGGCTGCCGGCTTCATTCTGCAGCTGGACTGTCCGGACTTGGCCATGTCCCGTCATACCGGGTATCAAGATATGACGGAGGAGGGATTCCTGAAGGTCGCGGCGGCCAATGTGGAGGCGCTCAACGCAGCCACGAAGAACATCCCGGCCGAGAAGATGCGGATGCACATATGCTGGGGGAATTATGAGGGGCCACATGATCACGATATACCGCTCGAGAAAGTGATCGACATCGTTCTCGATGCTCGCCCGGCAACCATCCTCTTCGAGGCCGCGAATCCGCGCCATGAGCATGAGTGGAAGCTGTGGAAGGACGCAAAACTTCCCGATTGGAAAATTCTCGCACCGGGACTCATCGACACATGCTCGAATTATGTCGAACATCCCGAACTGATTGCGCAGCGCATCGAGCGATTTGCTTCGTTTGTCGGGCCCGAACGGGTGGTGGCGAGCACGGATTGCGGTTTTGGAACATTCGCAGGCTATGGCAAACTCGATCCCCTTGTCACGGAGAAGAAACTGCGAAGCTTGCGGGCTGGGGCTGATATAGCGGGAGGCCGACTGTGAAAGTGGAGGAAGGGCTTCAGATCGAATGGCAGTGCGCGCGTCTCGTCGCACTTTATGCCAATCTGAACGACGAAGAGCGATGGGACGAAGTCGCGGCTCTCTATAGCGAAGATGGCGTGATGGCCCGACCAACGGCGCCTGATGCGCTTATCGTCGGGCGAGCAGCAATCCTCGCGGCATTCAAGGCCCGCCCGCCGCGGGTCACGCGTCATATCTGCAGCAATATTGTGATCAACGTGGAATCGGCTAATGCCGCGCGGGGCCGGAGTGCCATGGTCTTGTACACCGACAACACGGTCTCAGTGGTCGGATCATTTGATGATCGCTTCGTGCTGACCGACGAGGGCTGGCGTTTTTCAGAGCGGCGTGGTTCGCTTACTTTCGGGATTTGAATGTGAACGCACCCGCTTCGACTCCGGTGAAAAGCGCGATGCGCACGCTCGATGTCATCGAGTTCGTCATCGCGCATTCCGGTGGCGTCGTGCCTCAAGAAATTGCCAATGTTCTCTCGATTCCAATGAGCAGCCTGTCATACCTTCTCGCGACATTGACCGAGCGCGAGTATTTGCGGCGAGAAGGGCGACGTTATCTTCCAGGCCCCGGACTCGATCGACTGAGAGTACCCGCTTCGGAGTTATCGCTTGAGGATCGAGTCGGCCCTTTGGTGCGATCGATCCGTCTTGAATTGAACGAGACAGCCTCGTTCATGGTGCGCGATGGCTGGGCGGCTACAACTCTGATCACCGCCGCGAGCGACCAAGCTTTGCGGTACGCCATTGATCCGGGCGAAAGTAGGCCGCTCCATGTACTCGCGGCGGGCAAGGCAATCCTCGCGTCGCTCACCGAGAATGAGCTCAACCAATATTTCGCGGAGACCATCCGGGAGAAATTCACCGAATACTCAATCGTTGGCGAGGAGCCTCTGCGACAGGAGCTGGCGAAAATCCGCGAACACGGTTTTGCTGAAGCGATGGAGGAAAGCACGCCGGGTATTTGCAGCGTCGCGTCGCTCATAATGATCGACGCAATCCCCGCGGGCGCGATCGGCGTAGCGGTGCCGACGATCCGGTTCACAGAAGAACTCCGGATCCGGACACGCAAATTGCTGCTTCGCGCGGCGGGTACATTGTCCGGTCAGTCTGTTCTCTGAGGCCGGGCGGCCGAACCTGCCCCGAAGAATCTGAGAAAATTCATAATGGCGATCCTGCTCCGCGCCGGCTGCCGCCGCGCGCCGGCGGCATGGCCCCATCTATCGATAGGTGCGAGCAGATAGGGTGCCATCTAACGAAGAGACCGTGCTTGGTTCCACAGTCGGGATGGTGAGCGGCTCTGACAATCTTATTTTCGCGTTTCTCAACTGGTCGATCCTCATCTTTGCACGCGACGATGTGGTGCGCCACGGCGGTCCCAAGATCCGCTAGATCCGGTGGAAACCTGTTGTGCATCGAGATTGGTCATTCGGCTTATGCTTCGTCCCATATCTCGGCACGATGGACCGCATGAAGGCCCGGGGCCAGGCCGAACGTGGAAGCGGCACTCGAACACCGCGTTAGGTGCGAAATAGATTTGGAAGGAAAAGTTTCGATGGTTGCAATGTGGCAGGAAAGGCTCGATCGTCTGAAGACAGTGATCGAAGACGATGTTTCCAAGGGGCTCTATTTCGGTGCGGTGATCAAGGTCGGACGGCACGGTGAAGTCGTTTATCACGAAGCATTTGGTGCCGAGGACGCCGAGGGCAAACGCCCGCTGCGTACCGATAATGTCTTCAGCATTTTCTCGACGACGAAGGGCTTCATCAACATTCTGATCCTGCGTGCGATCGAACAGGGCAAGTTCGCGCTGACGACCAAGGTGAAGGACGTGCTACCGGAGTTCACCGGCTTGCCGCGCGAGGAAGCGACCTATTTCCACCTGCTCACGCACACGGCCGGCATGCCGCCGGTGTGGATGCCGAAGCCGGATATGTATCTGGGCAACCTTCAGGAGCTTTACGACGCCCTGATCGAGAACGTCCACGGCGCGATCGAACCCGGCAAGCGGTGCGATTATTCGCCGCTGGGTAACCATGTGCTGATGGGCCAGACGCTGGTCAAGATCGACGAGAAGGGCCGGCGGCTGCGCGATATCCTGCGCGAGGACCTGTTCGAGCCGCTGGGCATGCGCAATTCGTCGCTGGGCTTGCATCCCGACCTCAAGGCCCGCCATGTCAAGCCCGACCTGCGCAACCGGGTGCCGATCAAGCATCTCAGCCCCAACATCCCCGGCGATCATGGGCTGTTCGAGGATCCGGAAACGGAATCGCCGCACATGGGCTGCACGTCGAATGCCACCGACCTGTGGCGGTTTGCGGAAATGCTGCGTCGCGGCGGTGAACTCGACGGCGCGCGTATCCTTTCGCCGCGCATGATCCAGGTTGCGCGCCAAGTGTGGACCGGTGACCTGCCGAACGAATTCTACCGCATGGTCGGCGCGCGCAAGGGCTGGCCGGAAACGCCAGCGTACATGGGGCTGGGCTTCAATGTTCGTGGCACGAAGATCGTCAATCATCAGCTCGGCACGCTCACCTCGCCGGAAACCTACGGCAACTATGGCGCGGGCAGCACCCTGTGGTGGGTCGATCCCGAGCTGGACGTGAGCTTCGCGGCGACGAGCGCGGGCGTGATGACCCAGGGCGACAATATCGAACGCTTCCAGAAGCTGTCCGATATCGTCGCATCTGCGGCGATCTAGCTTCGCCTCGCTGGACGCGCCAACTCGCGTCCGCGTGTCAAATCAATGGGCGGCCAGTCTCGATTCCGGGAATTGGCCGCCCGTTACAAAAATGGAGGTCGGCTCGTGATCCAGGCTGTTAAGGATCCTGTTGGGCGATGAGTGGCGGTATAACCAGCCGGATCGCGGAGTTTGCGGTCTCGATCGACTTCGACACGATTCCACAGGACGTGTCGCAGCGCGCGCTCGCCCTGTTTATCGACTTTGCCGGTTCGGTCATCCGGGCGGCGCATGACGCGGATTCGTCGCCCGCCATCCTCGCGATGGTCGAGCGGCTGGGCTTTGCGGGCGAGGGTCCCTGTACCGTTTTCGGCCTGAATCGCCGTTACGGGGCGGCGGCGGCCGCGCTGCTCAACGGCGCCTTCGGGCATTCGCTCGACTTTGACGACACCCATGCCGACAGCTCGCTGCATCCCAGCGCGCCGGTCATCCCGGCCGCCCTGGCCGCTGCCGAGCTTACCGGCGCGAGCGGCAAGGATCTGGTCGCTGCGATCGTCGCGGGATATGAGGTATGTTGTCGCCTCGGCGTGGCGCTGAACCCCGCGTCGCATTACGCACGCGGCTTTCACCCCACCGCAACCGCGGGAACATTCGGGGCATGTGTCGCCGCCGGGAGGCTGTTCGGCCTCGACGAGACGCAGATGGCTTCCGCGCTGGGTGTCGCCGCCAGCCAGGCATCCGGGTCGCTGCAGTTTCTGGTTAATGGCGCCTGGAACAAGCGTTACCAGGTCGGCGAGGCGGCGATGAAGGGTCTGTGCGCCGCGACGCTCGCGAAGGAGGGGTTTCTGGGCGCGGCGGACTCGATCGAGGGGCGACATGGGTTTCTGCAGGGATATAGCGACTCCGCCTCCGCGCCGCTGGCCATCGCCGGTCTGGGCGAAACCTGGGAAACGACCCGCATCGGCGTCAAGCCCTACCCCGCCTGCCGATATACCCACGCGGCGGTCGATGGCATCCTTTCGTTCATGAGCGAGCGGGGGCTGGCACATGGGGACATCGAAAGCATCCGGGTCGGTCTGCATCGCAATGGCATCACGCTGGTGGGGGATCCGATCGCCGAGAAGCGCCGCCCGCGTTCGATCGTCGATGGCCAGTTCTCGATGCCGTTCGCCGCTGCGGTGGCGCTGCTGCGCGGGCGCTTCGGCTGGGACGACTATGACCTGCTCGGCAAGCCCGAAGCCGATACGCTATGTGATCGTATCGAAGTCGTCCGCGACGAAAGCCTCGAAGGCTTGCAGCATCCGTTCGGGGCCACCCTGACGATTTCGGCGGCAGGGCAGGCGCATGCGATGCGTGTCGAAAATCCTTCCGGTGAGCCGGAGACCTTTCCCGGACCGGGCGATCTGGAAGCAAAGTTCGCTACGCTGGCGGGGCCGGTGCTCAACGCCGGAACGGCCGGGGCGTTGAGCAAACTCCATACGCTTCCGTCCGCGCCCGATGTGCGCGGCTGGTTTGCGTGATTAAGGCAGGGCTTGAAGCCTCTCTCTTGTAGGTAATGATATGGAACAGTTCAATCTTACGGTAGATGGCCTGGGCGGAAAGTTCTCCCTGCACGGCGAATACGCACCTGAGTTCAAACCGGTCGCCGACGCCTTTGCGGAAAATTTCCGCGTCGAGGAGGAAGCGGGCGCATCCTGTTCGGTGGTGCTGAACGGCAAGACCGTCGTCGATCTCTGGGGTGGCTATGCCGATGGCGCGCGTAGCAAGTCCTGGGACAAGCATTCCACCGTGTGCATGATGTCCGTCGCAAAGGGCGTCACGGCGATCGCCTTCAACATGCTGGTCGACCGGGGTCTTATCGATCTCGATGCACCCGTCGCGCAATATTGGCCCGAATTTGCGCAGCGCGGCAAGGAGTCGATCAAGGTCCGCTGGCTGCTCGATCACACGGCGGCGATCCCGGTGTTGACGAACAACAGGCTGTTTCCGGCCGCGATGTACGATCGTGAAGCCTATGTCGCCGCCCTGGCCGAACAGGAGCCGCTGTGGGAGCCTGGCACGCGCGCCGCCTATCATGTGCATAATATGGGCTATCTCCTCGGCGAGGTGATGAAACGGGTGTGCGGCAAATCGGTCAGCCCCTTCGTTCGCGAGGAGATTTCCGGTCCGCTCGGCGCCGAATATTATATCGGGCAGATGAGCGCGGAAGAGGTGGGCCATGTCGTCGAGGTGATGCCGAACATGAACGCGCGGCTCTTTGCCGCCAAGAATGTCGCGCTTACGGAAGTGAAGGAATGGACCGGTGAGACGCTGCGTCCGCTGGCGTTTCAGCAGAACCCGATGGAGCCCTGGCATACGACGCTCAATTCCGCGGCCTGGAAGAGTCAGGAGATCGCAAGCGGCAACGGCCATGGCAATGCCCGCGGCATTGCGCGGATTTACGGCGCGCTCGCAAATGGCGGCGAGATGGACGGTGTCCGCCTGATGTCCAGGGACGGCATCGAGACGATGATCACCGAGCAGCACAACCAGCTCGAACTATTGCAGGACCGGCCCTATCATCAGGCGCTGGGCGTTCTGCTGAATTCGCCCGAGGCCGTCTACATGGGGCCAAATATGCGATCGTTCGGCCATCATGGCATTGGCGGGTCGATCGGCTTTGGGGATCCCGAAGCCGGCATCGGCTTCGGTTATGCCTGCAACAAAATGCATTCCGTCGGCGATAATGGGCCGCGCGCGCGCCGCTTGATCGACGCGGTGTTCGCGGTCGGCTGATGAAGTCGTGTCGCGCGTCAGACGATCCGACGTTAGGCAACTGGCGGGCCCGCATCCTATCGATCGACAGGTGCTGTGTGGCCGGTCAAAGCTGACAAAATGCAGAAGATGTCTTTCGGGCGGGTCGCCCTCAGCGTCAGCGCGCCTGTCCAGGGGCTGGCGTTGATACGTGACAGGCGCGTTGCCTGTGTCGTTGGTGATTAAGCGACTATTTCGTCGGTGGATGATGTCGATACGTATAACAAATTAGAAAAGCTTCAGGAGTGGGTATAATGACAGAAGGTCCCTTATCGAACCTCGGCGGCGCTCCATATTATGATGAGCCCACGACATTCTGCAATTTCTTCGGCAGTATCGTGCCATTCGAATTCAATGGTTGGAAGCCCGAGAGCCTTTCTTGGAAGAAGGGTTGCTATATTCATGCCGGTCTGTCCAACAGTGTTCTGCATTTCACCGGCCCTGACGTCATTCCGTTCTTCGAATCGATCTGCACGAATAGTTTCGCCAAATTTCCCGTCGGTTCGATAAAACACGCAATCATGTGTGTGGAGACCGGGAATGTCGCGGCGCATGGCGTCTTGCAACGAAACAGCGAGGATCAGCTCGCCTGGATGGCGGGTGGGGGCTGGCCGGAATACATGCTTGGGAAAACCGATTTCGACGTAAAGGTCGAATTCGTCCCGCGCTTCATCTTCCAGGTCGCCGGTCCGACTTCGCTGGAAGTGCTTGAACGTGCGACTGGCGAGTCGCTCGGCGACATTGCTTTCCTGCGCTTTCGTACGGCCACGATCGAAGGGCGGCAGGTCGAGGTCGCTCGCCTGGGCATGGCGGGCACGCTGGCCTATGAAGTGCGAGGGGACTTTAGCGAGGGGCCTGTCGTCTATGACGCGATCTACCGTGCCGGCCAGGGCAGTGGTATCGAGCGTCTTGGCATTCGCACCTACACGGTAAACCATGTCGAAGGCGGCTTTCCGCAGATCAGCTGGACCTTTCACAGCGCCTGGGCGGAGGATCCGGACGCCACCAATCCCATGGTCGGGGCTCCTTTGAACGTCAGCGGCAGTGTCGACCCCGCAGAGATGACCGCGCGATACCGCAATCCGCTAGAACTTAAATGGGACAAGGCGGTGAAGTTTGATCATGACTTCTGCGGCCGCGAGGCGCTTGAGCAGATCGCCGCCAATCCGCGTCGCACCACCGCGATGCTGCGCTGGAATCCCGAAGACGTGATCGACATCTATGCCTCGCTGCTTCAGCCCGGTGAGGAATATCGGACGATTGACTTGCCGACTTCGCCATCTCTTCTGGATGGCGTGCTCGCACATGCGGACCATATCCTGAAGGATGGCCGCCGGATCGGCGTTTCGTCGGGCACAACTTACAGCTACCATTTCCGCGAAGTTATCTCGATGGCCTGCATCGATATTGCCGAAGCGGAAATCGGGAATGAGGTGATCGTCCAGTGGGGTCATCATGGCGGGCGGATCAAGGACGTTCGCGCGACGGTCGAGCGCTACCCCTATTTGAGTGAAGGGCGCAACGATCAGGTCGTGACCGCGAAAGTTCCGGCCTGACCAGATGTGGGGTCGGTGAAAGCGGCCCCTGATTGATATCGTTCGTGGACGGGAGGAAGGGGCGGCGAGGTCGTGTGCCCCTTCCCGAGCTTGGCACTATTACCTGAAGGATCAATCGAAACCGCTTTTTGGCAGTCATCACGCAACGATCATTTGGTCGAGTGTCCGATGGTCGATTTCATGGTTTCCGTGGACCGAGCGGGTCCTGCCGTCAGAATAAGAGCTTACGGAGAATGGCAATGGCGTCGATCAAGGCAAGTCGCAGAGAAATTCTGGCTGGCAGCGCGATTCTTGGATTATTCGCGACAGGTCGGGGGCTCGCTATGCCGCGCGACCAAAGAACGAGACCGAACATCGTTTTCATCATGGCCGACGATCTGGGCTATGCAGACCTGAGTTGCTACGGCCAGCCGGATTTCGAGACGCCCAATCTTGATCGACTTGCCAGCCAGGGCATACGTCTGACCAGCGCTTACGCGAACTCGCCGGTTTGTTCGGCGACACGTCTCGCCCTCATAACAGGGCGGTACCAATATCGCTTGCCGGCTGGGCTTGAAGAACCTTTGGGTCTTACGGATGTCGGATTGCCCGTTGAGCATCCGACGCTGCCTTCCTTGTTGCGGGCCAATGGCTACGCGACCGCCCTTATCGGCAAATGGCATTTGGGTAGTCTGCCTCGCTTCGGCCCGATGAAAAGTGGATATGAACATTTTTGGGGCATCAGGGGCGGCGGTGTCGACTATTACACCCACAAGGTGGGAAATACCCCGGACCTCTGGGATGGAATGCAGCAGGTCGAGGAAGTCGGCTACTTAACAGACCTGCTCGGCGAAAAAGCGGTTTCGACCATTTCGGATTTGAGCCAGAAAAATCGCCCGTTCTTTCTGTCGCTGCATTTCACTGCACCCCACTGGCCCTGGGAGTCAGCGGATTCCGAGGGCGAAGCCGAATCGCGCAGGCTTGCCGAGAGCAAGCAGCCGTTTGCGACCTTCCATTTGGACGGAGGGTCAAGGAAGACTTATGCCAATATGGTCACGCGGCTCGATTTCCAGGTCGGAAATGTGCTCAAGGCGCTTGAACGCGCGGGGGTCGCAGAGAATACGATCGTCATCTTCACGAGCGACAATGGCGGCGAACGCTTCTCGAACGTATGGCCTTTCAGCGGGCGGAAGACTGAACTTCTCGAAGGTGGGCTTCGCGTGCCGGCAATCGTTCGGTGGCCGGGTCATATTTCCGGCGGCAGCATGAGCGATCAGGTGAACATGTCGATGGACTGGATGCCGACGCTGCTCGAAGCCGCTGGCGTATCGGCGGATCCGCATTATCCTGTGGATGGGATCAGCTTTCTGGACGTGCTGTTGGGTAGGGCAGAACCATCGAGCAGGGCAGTATTCTGGCGCTATCTCAACATGCAGCAACAAGCCTGCCGGATCGGCGATTGGAAATACCTCAAGATCAATGAAAACACCTTCTTGTTCAATGTGGTGACCGACCCGCTGGAACGCGCCAATTTCAAGGACCGCGAACCGGAAATCTATGCCGATCTGGTGAAAGCGTGGAAAGCTTGGGACGCCACGATGCTGCCGCTCGATCCCGCCGCATTTACAGCCGGTTTCGGTCCGTCGGAACTGGCTGACCATTTCCACAGCGACAGGGCCCATAAATATCCATAGCACTGGAAAGAATTCGAAAAAACATATGGTGGAACCGGCCGCCCCGGCAGTCGCCGGTGTCCGTCAGGAGGGATGTGGCGAGATCGAATCCTGCTACCTGCCGGGGCGGCGGCATCTAATTGTTTGAGCGGGGCGGTGCGGAGCGATTATCGTATCCGGAAATCAACGAAATCCGAACGCCACCCCATGCTTCTACCGAAAGATAGGTGAGGTCATCGCGCCGCTTTCGTATCATCTCCGAGCAACGATCGAGTGCTGAATCAAAGCAGTTCCGGACTTCGCCGCAATGCGCGGAGAATGGGGCTTTTTGAGGGACCGAATCCTGGAGGGGATAGAAAATGGCAAAGTGCAATTCTGGTTTGTTTCGTCTGTCCCGCGTTCCCGGCGCGTCATGGCTCGCGATGGCGTGCGTCGCTTCGTTCGCCGCATCGCCGTCGATGGCGCAAGTTGCTGCGCCGGCGCAAGTAGACGAGGATGCCGCAACGGCCGCTCCGGATGACACTCGCGTTGACGACATCATTGTGACCGCCCAATTCCGAAGCCAGCGGCTGCAGGATACGCCGGTCGCAATCACCGCCCTCAATTCCGAGGGTTTGGCAGCGCGCGGACAGACGCAACTTACGCAGCTTACGGCGCCCAGCCTCTCGATCCAGCCCGCGCCGGGCGATTTCGGTCCGTCTGCCCAGATCTACATTCGCGGCGTCGGCCAGGCCGACACCAATTTTGCCTTCGAGCCGGGCGTCGGCATCTATATCGACGACGTCTATTACTCGACCGTGTTCGGCAACCAGCTTGATCTTCTGGATCTCGACCGGGTCGAGGTGCTGCGCGGCCCGCAGGGCACGCTGGCAGGCAAGAACTCGATTGGCGGCGCGATCAAACTCTACTCGAAGCGGCCTCAGGGCGACGATTCGGGTTCCGTCGAAGTTCAGGTCGGGCGCTACAGCCTGGCGAGCGTCCGGGCATCGGCCGACTTTGCCGTCGTGCCGGACAAGGTGTTCGCACGTATCTCCGGATCGGGACGCCACATTGATGGTCATGGTAAGCGCGTCGACTACAAGTGCGCCAATCCTGCCTCGCCGCTTCCCACTTATGTGAAGAGCGGCAAAGGCTGCAAGATCAGCGACGCTGGGGGTAGTCAGCAGGTTGGCGTGCGCGGTCAGATTCGGTTGCTGCTGACTGAAAGGCTCGAGATTAATCTCAGCGGCGACTATACCGATGTCCAAAATGATCCGCCGCTGTCGCCGGTATTGGAGGCCGTCACCAACCCGTTCGTGACGCTGAACGGAGTTCCCTTCGGTCCTGAGTTCGTCACGACCGATCCTTACGTGACCTACGCGACTTACACCGGTCAGAACGGCTGGGCTCCCGATCCGAACCAAAAGGTGACGCAATGGGGTTTTGCGGGGACGCTCGAATATGATCTCGGCGATGATTTCAAGCTTACCTCCATCACCGGGTACCGCCAAACGACAGGCTATTTCCCTGCGGATGGCGATCAAAGTCCGATACCGCTCAGTCTGACCGCGGTAAGTGTCGACCAAGAGCAGTTCACGCAGGAGGTGCGGTTGAACGCCACGCTTGGCGACATCGCGGACCTGACGATCGGCGGATACTATTATCGTGGGCGGGGAACGCAGGCGAACCGTGTGCAAATCGGGGCACTTGGCATCGATTTTCAGGGAAATGACAAGATCAACTCGTCGAACAAGTCCGCGTTCGCTCATGCTGTCGTGCACTTGACGCCTGAACTTAATCTGACCGGTGGAATACGGTACACCGATGACAAGAAGACCTACGCATTCAATCGCCGGCTCACGGACGGCGGTTTCAATCCTTTCGTCAGTCCGATAGACGGGCAGCGGGCGACGTTTTCCAAGGGAATCTTCGATTTTCGCGCGGTGCTCGATTATCGCTGGAGCGACAGCTTCTTCACCTATGCCCAGTTCTCGACCGGCTTCAAGGGCGGCGGTGTCAACCCAAGGCCATTTTTCCCCAATCAGGTCGTGCCTTTCGGTGAGGAAAAGCTGAAGGCATATGAAATCGGCTTCAAGAGCGATCTGCTGGATCGGCGGCTGCGGCTGAACGTCTCGGCCTTCCTCAACGACTATACCAACCTGCAGCTTCAGACATTGACACCTTACTTCAATGTCAATTTGCCGGTACAAGAGGATATCACCCTCCCCAATTACAATCCTGCGGCCGGCACCGTTCCCGCCGGAGTGTATCTGAACGCCGGTTCGGTCCGTCAGGAAGGCTTTGAGGCAGAACTCAATTTCACGCCGGTGGGTGGCTTCGACATCAATGCGAGCCTGAGCTATCTGAACGGTCGATACACGTCGCTCCTGCCCCAGGCGGTGGTGAGCGGCGTTACCGAGGACATGGAGTTGCCATTCGCGCCCAAGTGGCAGGGAACTGTCGGCATGCAGTATGAAGTGGAGACTGGCGGCGGCAGCACGATCACACCTCGGCTCGACTTCAATTATCAGTCGTCCAGCTTCGCAAGCGGCGTCAACGCTTCGCGCAACCGTTTGGAGCCGCGCTATGTGCTCAACGCGTTCCTGACTTACCGCAGCCCGGATAAGAGCTGGGAAGTGAGGGCAGGCGTAACAAACCTGACCAACGACTTCTTCTACCTGTCGAAGCTCGATCTGCTGACCGTTGGGAACGTCGTGACCGGTGCGCCGGTGCGTCCGCGCGAATGGTCGCTTTCGGTCCGGCGCCACTTCTAATGCAGGCGAGCGGGCGCCGAAGTAAGGAAGGCGAGTGACCGCTAGATTTGAAGGAAAAGTTGCGCTGGTCACCGGCGCAGCGAGAGGCATAGGTCGGGCAACGGCGCGCGCATTCGCACAGGAGGGCGCGCGCGTCATGCTCGCGGACCTCAGTCCCGAAGTGGCGGAGACGGCGGCGGCGGAAATTCGGGCCGAGGGGGGCACGGCCTCCGCCGTCGCCGTCGATGTCGCCGACTATGCCTCGGTGGAGGCGATGGTGGCCGAGACGGTAAAGCTGTTCGGCGGGCTTCATATCGCCTTCAACAATGCCGGCATAGCCGGAATGGCGCCGGTCGAGCATTTATCTCCGGAGGATTGGGATCGGATACTCAGTGTCAATCTGACTGGCGTGTTTCATTGCATTAAGGCGGAAGCCCCGGCGATGCGTGCCTGCGGCGGGAGCGCGATAATAAATACTGCCTCGATCACGAGTTTTGTCGCATCTGAAGGCATGTCCGCCTATGTCGCAAGCAAACATGGCGTGGCCGGGCTCACCAAGGCGGCGGCGCTCGACCTGATATCCGATGGCATCCGCGTCAATGCTGTCTGCCCAGGCTTCACGCATAGCTCAATGCTCGATCCAGCGAAATTGACTCCGGACATGGCCGCGGACGTGAAATCGAAGACGCCGATCGGCAGGATCGCATCGGCGGACGAAGTCGCCCGCGCGGTGCTTTATCTGGCTTCGCAAGACGCCAGCTACGTGGTTGGCGCGCTGCATACCGTCGATGGCGGCGTCACCCTGCGCTGAGACAGAAGCACTGTGGTCGCCACGTACAGATCGGCATCGGCGCCGCGAGCCATGTGAGAGGGCCCGATCCATGAATAGAACATCGTCTATCGGCGAAGGCGACGTTCGGGCGCCGGAAGCTGGGCCGGACGGCTTGGCAGGGCGGACCGCGAGTATCGGGTGTTTGTTGATCTTGTTCGTGCTGAACGGCATGGGCCTTCAGTCGCTGCCAATCGCCGCCCCGGCGATCCTGACGGACTGGAACATCCCGCGCGCCGATCTGGCATTGCCGATCGCGGCCGTCTCGTCCGGCGCAGCGTTGGGTACGCTCGCCAGCGGTATTATCGGCGATGCCGTCGGTCGCAGATGGCCGATCATCGGATCGGCGCTGATCTTCGGAGTTTTTATGGCTGCGGCTGGACTGGCGACCGGACCACTGCAACTCGCAAATCTGCTCCTGCTCGCGGGTATTGGTGTGGGCGGCTGCTCGTCGCTGTCGATCACGCTTGTGACCGAACTCGCCAAACCGCAGCTTCGCAGCATGGCGATCGGATGCGCCATTTCGGCAGGGCTAATCGGCATGGGCGTGGCGTCGCTTGTCGGCGGTCTGCTCGTGCCCGCTTTGGGCTGGCATGCGCTGTTTTTCCTGATCGGCTGCGCTCTGCTGGTCGTCTGCTTGCCGCTCTGTGCCCTTCTCGCCGAGTCGCCGTCGTTCGACACCAAAGCGCGGCGTGCGCGGCGGGATGCAGCCGGGGGGCGGCCGCCACTCTCGGATGTGCTGCGGGGCGATTTTTCGCGCGTCACGCCGCTGCTCTGGTTCATGTTCTTCCTGAACATCATACTCGGAACCTCGGTGCTGACCTGGCTGCCGGTGATCTTGGCCGAGGCGGGATTCCCGCTTTCGTTTGCGATCGGATCGCTTACCGCCTGGATCGTCGGCATGGCCGTGGGCATGCCGCTTGCCGGATGGCTGGTCGCGCGGTTCGGGGTTTCTCGTTCGATCGCGATCGCATCGGTGGGCATGGTGATGCTGACGTCCTGTTTTGCGACTTGGCAGCTTGATCCCTCGGTTCCACGCTGGGGCATCATTGTGCTGCTTTCCATCGGCGGCTTTCTTTCCGCGGGCATGGCGACAGGGATCTATACGATCTCGGCGAATGCCTACCCGCCCGCGTTGCGCGCGCGGGGCATGGCGCTGGCCGACGCAAGCGGTCGTTTGGGGGGTGTCGCGGCACCGTTTATCTCGGTCGCGCTGATCGATTTCACCGGAACCTCCGGTTTCTTTGGAGCCCTTGCAGGGACGGGGGTTGTACTCACCGTCTGCTTCATTGCGATGGGGTCCGCGATGGCAGCGCTATCGGCAGCAGGCGCGAATCCGGCGAGCCAGACTCAACACCCTCAGCCGGAATAGTGGCGATCACGCTGGATCGACTATGCCTTTCAGCGCACGAGTTGGGCGCGAGGGCCGGGCATAGCCGACGTCGCCCCATTTTCTGGCGCTTACATGCGAATCGAGCCAATCCGGGCTGTCCTGGCCGTATAATGCGACCAGCAAAAATCAGGCGCGTGATGCCGGCTCGAAAGCCCTGGCTAGCGCGGTGCGCCGTTCCTTTTCCGACGCGATGGATATTCTCGCGTCGGACACGGATTCATAACCATGATAGGCTCCAGGCAAGACATGGAGCTCGGTTGGAACGCCAGCAGCAAGAAGCCGTGAAGCGTATTGGATATTCTCGTCTAGAAAAAGATCGAGCGCGCCAACGCTGATATATGCGGGCGGCAGGCCGCTAAGGCTTTCGGCCCGCGCTGCGGCAGCATATGGCGATACATCGTCTCCGCCGGGTTCCGTTCCCAGCAACGCGCTCCATCCGAATCTGTTGGCGGACCGCGTCCAGATAAATTCGCCGCTATGGGGGTTTCCCGAATCCGGCTGCGTCGTGCGATCGTCGAGCATCGGATAGATCAGCATCTGGAAGCAGATCGGATACTCGCCTCGATCCCGCGCGAGCAACGCCAGGGCTGCGGCCAAGCCGCCACCTGCGCTCTCTCCTCCCACCGCGATGCGGGACCGGTCGACCCCCAGTGCTTCCGCCTCATCATGCAACCAGCGAAGCACGGCGTAGCAATCTTCCACGGAACCAGGCGCAACCGTTTCGGGAGCGAGCCGGTAATCGACCGAAACAACCAGGCAGCCTAGTTCGGCCGCGGTGCGCATATTTTGCGGACCCGTGCCTTCGGCAAGCCCGGCGACGTAGCCGCCGCCATGGATGTGCAGGAATGCCGGCACAGGTTTGCCGTGCCCGCTCGGACGGTAGATGAACACCGGCACGTCCGGCGCACTCGCTGGACCGGGTACGACCCGGTACACGACGCTCACCTCGTCGCGCGTGTAATTTTCGAGTGGCTGTATGAACCCGTTTATCATCTCGCGGATCTGCGGCAACGTCGCATCGGACAACTCTGGCGCAGGAAACATGTCCAGCCCTGCGAGAAGTTCGGGGTCTACCAGTGCCTTCGTCATCTCTGACTTTCCTCCCATACATGTCCGACTTGGCGAAATAGAGCGAAGAATTTGCCTAGAACCGCTGGAACTCTTCCTCCGTCAGGAACCCCTTATATGCGGGCATGATGCCGGTATCGGAACGAAGAACGCGCCGGCTGATCAGCCAGTTGCCGTCTTTCTTGACCAGTTCATCAAACTCTCGCCCTTGCTCAAGCACACGTGGCTGGCCCCATCTGTCGTCATTCATGAAGCCAGTGTAGAACATGCTCGAAGTTGCTGTTTCACCCTCCACTGTAATTCTCAAATTGGTGAAAATCATGTTGTACTTGCCGGTCATGTCCGCTTCTTCGAGCAAGGCCTCGGCCGGCATAGAGCGTGTCGATTTCAGCGCGATCGCGCATAATCTTGCCATTTATGTCGAAGATGCCGTCTTCGGTAAAATGCGAAGAAAGGCTCGATCGATCCTCAGCAACAAGGTCATTGTAATAGAGGACAATCAGATCTTCGATCTGAATTCGATCAAGCAAGTGCTCCGCAGACCTGGGCTTCCAGCCAGACATATCAGATCTCCTTTCTGTATCTTTGATCATCGCCGTGGTTCGACAGCAGGCATACTTACGTTCGATAGGACGATCGCCCGTCGAGGCGGGCGTGATCGTTTCCGACCTAACCCTTTGCCGTGATGCCTCCATCCACATGGATGGTCTCTCCCGGGTGCGGGTCGCGAAAATCGGCGCAAGGAAGGCGATGACGTCCTCATAGTGCGCGATCCGGGCGTCCCGGGTTTCGAACGCCGGAATCGAGAGCATGTCGGGCTGGCCCACCGCAGCCGCCAGATTTTCCCAGAATTTGGGCGGCGACGACATATGGAGCGCGACCCATTTTCCGTCGGCGCACTCGAACACATAGCTTTGCGAGACATGCGGCCGGCTGGACGGCCCCATGATCATGCCTTCCGAGAAATAATGCGTTAAATCGTCCAGGTTGAAATGGCTCATCGCCTCGAACATCGACGTCTCGACCAGGGGGCCGCGACCGGTAGCATGGCGTTCGTGAAGCGCTGCAAGAATGCCATAGGCGGTGTAGAAGCCGGTCATCGCATCGGCGATCGCCGGACCCACGACGCGCGGATGGGCGGGATTGACCAGCAACCGCAGAAAACCGCTCGCCGCCTGGGCCGCGGTATCGAACGCCGGGCGATCGCGGTCAGGGCCTTCCTGGCCGAAACCGGAAATGGCCGCGTAGATCAGTTCCGGTTTGATGCCCTGAAGCCGCTCTGCAGCGACGTTCAGGCGGGTCGCGACGCCCGGCCGGAAATTCTGGATGAAGACGTCCGCCTCGGCGACCAACTGGCCGAACACGGCAATCTTCGGGCTTGCGCGTATCAAGCTTGATGCTTTGCTTGTTGCGGTTATAGGTCTGGAAATGCGGCGAATATAGCTCACCCTTATAGGCCCGGAACGGGTCGCCCTGGCCGGTCTGTTCGATCTTGATCACCCTGGCGCCCAAATCCGTCAACAGCATGCCGGCGGCGGGGCCGGTGATGAACGTGCCCATTTCGAGCACGGTGATGTCCTTGAGGGAAGCGGCCACGGTGCCTCCTGCGTTTGAACGATGCGAATTCTTAAATTCGTATATCGAACATAGCTTCGATGATCGGAAATATAAAGATGCCACGTTCGGACGGGACTGCCGACGGATGAAGCGGTTCAGCGCCAATCGCGCAAACGAATGATAGGTTCGTGTATGGGCGTCCCATGCTTGTGCTGAAATGGCAGGTCGCACGAAATGCGTCCGCTTTGAGAGGGTGAGCGCGCCCGGTTCGTGGCGGCGCGATCGTGCCGCTGGATCGAATTTTCCGGAGGCGTTCAACCGCTCAGGGTTCGAGTTTGAATTCAACCACGAGAGGTGTGCGGGCGTGGCGTCGAAGATACTGATCGTTGGTGCCGGAGCGATGGGCGCCTTTGTCGGATATGTGCTGCAAAAGGCTGGCGCGGAGATCACCTATCTTGTCAGGGAAAACCGGATCGAGCAACTTTCCCGGCCCCAGCAAATCTATTGCTACGACGATCACACGCTGAAGGAACTGGCGGGGTATCGGACCATCACGCAATTGGAAGAGTCGCATAAGGGCGTGTTCGATTTCGTCGTCGTGACGATCGATGGCGTCGCGTTGCGCAGCGACGGGGGGCAGCGGCTGGTCGCCCAGATCGGCGAAATTGCGCGGGGGACGAACACGAAGGTGCTGATCGGGACGATCGGACTGGATCTCAAGCCCGAATTCGTCCGGATCGCGCGCCTTTCCGAGGATCAGGTGTTCATCGGCGGCCTGTTCGTGGTGATCTATCAGGCCCACCGGGTTACGCTGCCGCTGCACGAACCGACCGACCCGGCGCTGTTGGCGCAGGCCGATTTCGCCTATCGGCAGGCGACCCCGGTCGGCTTTTTCGTCGACAGCAGCGCGCCCGCGGCGGCAGCCGATTTTGCCGCGTTGTACAATCAGAGCGGCATTTCGCAATGTCAGGTGCTGAGTCCGCAGGAATATTCCACCCAGGTGCCCGCCGCATTCCCGATCTTCGTTGCATGGGACTATGCCGATTGGGTGCCCTGTTCGGAATTTGCGAAGATGCAACAGCTATGGGAACTGACGACGGCGGCGGTGCAGGAAGTCCAGCGTCTCCAGATCAACGGAGAGACCGGGCAAAAGGCAGCCGCGCAAACCACGACGGAAGGCCTTACCGGCTTTTGGGCGCAGCTCGAACAGATGACCGAGCCGATGGATTTCCTTGGCTTCAACCGCTTTCACCACGGCGGAAAGGTGTTCGTGCAGGATGTCGAAATCCTGAAGGACTGCATTGCAATGGGTGAGGCCGAGGGGAAGCCGATGATCGCCCTGAAGAGGCTTGTGGACATGGCCGCCGCGAAACGCGGCCTTAGCTGAGACGAGAAGCAACGATAGGCTTGGAGAGGGGTTCGACGATATGCATAATCTTGCGAGCTCCGTGATGCGTATCTTTGGGATGCTGGTTGGATTGCTCGCATGCGGTACGGCCTGGGCATCCACGCCCGAAGACTGCAAGCCGGAAGGCGGTTTCAAATTCATCTGCGGACTGCATCAGCCCGAAGACATCGTGGGGGTGCCGGGAACGCAGTGGATATTCGCCTCTGACCTGGCGCATGGGAAATCGCACGGCGACGTCTATCTGGTGGACCGCCGGACCCGCACCGTCCAGCGGCTGCGGATCGCCGAGGCCTCTCCCGCGCGGCCCGATGCGAGTTTCGGATGTGCCAGCCCTCCCGATCCGCGCAAGTTCAATGCCCACGGACTTGCGGTTGGCCGCGGCCGGAACGGAAAGATGCGGCTCTATGTCGTCAATCATGGCGGACGGGAGTCGGTCGAGATTTTCGAGTTCGCCAGGCATGGACGGGTACCCCGGTTCAGCTGGATCGGATGCATCGTGATGCCGGAAGGGGCCGACGCGAATTCGGTCAGCGCGCTTCCCGACGGCGGCATTCTCGTCACGTCGATGTTCAATATCGAGGATGCGACGTTTCCCGCCAAACTCGACCGCGTGGCTCGCGCAGAGCCATCCGGGGCGGTGTGGGAATGGCGCGCGGGTGCGGGGTTCCGCCGTCTTGCCGTACCGGGGATCTCGGGCGCGAACGGCGTGGTCGTTTCGCCCGATGGTTCGTACCTCGTGGTCAGCGGCTGGGCCGAGAACGCGATTTACCGCGTCGATCTGTCGGGCCGAAAGGCACCGGTTCGCATTCCGGTGAATTTCATGCCTGACAACCTTCGTATTACCGAGGACGGCATGGTCCTCGTCGCGGGGCAGGCGAAGAACAACGTGCCGGAGGGATTCCCCTGTCTGGTGCGAGCGGATCGGCCGAAATATTGCGCTGGATCCTGGGGCGTCGTGCTTCTGGATCCGCGATCGATGACCATTTCGCGGGAATGGTCGGGGGATAGCGGGCCACATTTCGGTGACGTGACCACCGCTATCGATATGGGGGACGCGCTTTGGCTCAGTTCGCTCAGCGGCGACCGGATCGCGATCCTGAAGAAATGACTCGCTCTTCAGTCTGCGTCGGTACGGCCTTTCGAGCGCTGCCACCGGATCAGTCCCACGCCGGCCGCGAAGCGCGATCGATCACATAATCTTGAGCAAGGAGACCTGAAAATGAAGCCAGAGCTTGACGAGAACGAACGTTTTCAAAAGGGAATGAAAAATCGTCGGGCAGTGCTGGGCGACGCCTATGTCGACAAAGCGCTGAACGCGATGACGCAATTCAACCAGCCGCTGCAGCAGTTGGTGACCGAATATTGCTGGGGCGACATCTGGGGCCGGGACGGTCTCGATTTCAAGCAGCGCAGCTTCATCAATCTGGCGATGATCAGCGTACTCAATCGACCGCACGAGCTGCGCGCGCATGTTCGCGGCGCTCTCACCAACGGCCTCAGCCGTGAGGAAATCGCCGAGGTGTTCCTCCAGGTCATGATCTATGCCGGGGTGCCGACCGCCGTCGACAGCTTTCGGATCGCGAGCGAGGTCTTCGCCGAAATCGACGCGCAGGGGTAACGCGCGCGCATTCGATCGCTGGCGGCAGCCAGTGGGCAAGGGTCTGGCGGCGAGGGTCTCGCATGAAACGAGCATCGCCGCCCGACTGGCCGGCGACGGCCAGACGGGCGAAGCATTGGGTCTTTGGCGCAGTCCCGCCCGTGCGATATGGATCGCCGATGTCAGGATGCCGAACATGATCGCATATGAAGTGCACGCGCTGCGCTACGCCACGAACACGGCCGCCCGGCGACCGCATAATTTCATCGGTGGCGATCCGCATGATGTCGAGATGCCGCTCGATTATTATATCTGGATACTGCGCGGCGGCGGACGGGTGTTCGTGGTCGATACCGGCTTCGATCGCGCGATGGCGCAAGCGCGCAAGCGCGAATTCCTGGCTGCGCCGGATGTGCTGTTGGGCGAGCTCGACATCGACGCGGCAACCGTCGCCGATGTCGTCCTGACCCATCTCCATTACGATCATGCGGGCAATATCGGTCTGTTTCCCAACGCCGTGTTCCACATCCAGGATCGCGAGATGGCCTATGCGACCGGCCGCTACATGTGTCACGACGCGTTGCGGCAGGCGTTCGAAGGCGAGCATGTCGCCTCAGCCGTGCTGCGGCTGTTCGAAGGGCGGCTTCGCTTCCATGACGGCGTATCGACGCTTGCGCCGGGGGTCGAACTTCATCGCGTCGGCGGGCACACCGACGGCCTGCAGGTCGTGCGGGTATGGACCGCGCGGGGCTGGATGGTGCTGGCTTCGGACGCCAGCCACTTCTACGACAATATGGACCAAGGCCGCGGTTTCCCGATCGTGTTCCATCATGGCGACATGTTGGAGGGGCACCGGCGGTGCAGGGAACTCGCGGACACGCCCGACGGGGTCATCCCCGGCCACGACCCGGCGGTGATGACCCGCTATCCGGCGAGTTCCCCTGATCTGACCGGGCGCGGCGTCAGACTCGATCAGGGACCGATCGTCCCGGCAGGCTGACGACGCCGATCCGATCAGGCCGCGCGGTCGGGGTCCAGGCCGGCATCGCCCTCCACGATTTTCGCGATCGCCGTGAAATCCGAATCGTCACCATAGGTGGTGGCGGTTCTTTCCAACAGTTCGAGCAGCGGCCCGCCGAAGGGGAGCGGGACACCGATCGCCGCGGCTTCCCTCGCCAGGAGGCGCGTATCCTTCAGGCTAAGCCCCGTCGCAAACCCGAAGTCGAATGTTCGCGGCAGGACCGAGCGGGGCCATTTGTCGACCGTCGCCGAATTCCGCCCGGTGGACTGATTGAGCACGTCGATCATGCGCGCGGGATCGAGGCCGGCCTTGATGCCCAGGGCCATGCCTTCAGCGGTAACGCCGATGGCGACCGCGCCGAGCAGATTGTTGACCAGCTTCATCGTCTGACCCGCACCTGGCGTCGTGCCCATATGAAATGGCTTTCCGATGCGCTCCAGCAGCGGGCGCAGCACGTCGTCGTAATTCTCGATCGCCCCGCCGACCATGAGCGACAAGGTGCCTTCCCGCGCGCCCTTGATGCCACCGGATACCGGCGCATCGTAACTGGCGATGCCCTTTTCGGCGAGCGCGCGTGCGATGTCGATCGCCGTTTGCGGTCCGGACGTGGACAGATCGACGATGGTTCGTACGCGGCTCCCCGCTGCAATGCCTTCGTCCCCGAAGATGCTGGTCTTGACGATGTCGGGCGTGGGCAGGCTGACGAAAACGATATCCGCTTCGTCGCCCAGCGCCTTTGGCGACGCTGCGCGCTCCGCGCCCTTCTCGACCAGCGCATCGACGGCCTGTGGCGAGATGTCGTGGACCAACAGCTTGTCGGCCGCACCGATCAGCCTTGTCGACATGCCGGCGCCCATCCGTCCCAGGCCGAGAAATCCGATGATCATTGTTTCACACTCTCCAAAAACATCGGAATCGATGTGCAGATATTCGGATAGCGAAATATACTTCGCAAAGTGAATTGTAAACCAAGTGTGATCAGGCTAGGCTCAGTCCGCTTGCCATCGATATGCGGGTGATCCGCGACAGGTGGCAGCACTGCGATCGGTATCGCGGCGCGGGCATGGGACGAGGAGATATTGGTGGGCCGGTCATCGGTCCGCCCGGAGGTTGACCAACAGCCTGCGCATCACCGCTGATCGCATTCGTCCCTGATGCCGACTGCCGGAATAGTGGCCCGAGCCTGCCACCAGCATTTCGATGAAATTCATGTTGGAGCTGTAGAATGTCCGTTCAGATCGACCTTTCCGACATGTCAGTGCTGATAACGGGCGCGGGACGCGGCCTTGGCCGAGCGTTTGCGCTGGCTGCCGCGCGATCGGGTGCCAGGGTCGCAGCGCTCGATATCGATCCGCAATTGATCGAGGAGGTCGGTTCGCATCCCGGCATCACCGGCCATGTGGTTGATGTTGCCGATCGCGAGGCGTTCCTTGCGACCGCGAAAAGCGTCGGCAGGATCGATGCGGTCGTGAACAACGCGATGTTGATCAGCTATGGTCCGGTGACCGAAATAACCGAAGAAATGCTGGACCGTCGGTTGGCGATCGGGATCAAGGGCACGATCTGGGGTGTGCAGGCGCTGCTGGCCCAGCGCGACCCGGCACGCCCCGCTTCGATCATCAACCTCGCATCGCCGTTGGCCGAGCGTGGCTTTGCCGGCACATCGGCCTATACGATGGTCAAGGGCGCGATCGCCAGCGTCACCCGCACGCTTGCCATCGAGCTGGGGCCGCAGAACATCCGCGTCAATGCGATCAGCCCCGGGTCCATTCCGACCCCGGGCGCAGTCGCGCTCACGCCTCGCGAGGAATATGAGCGCCGTACGGCAACCATGCCGCTGCGGCGTCTGGGGACGGAGGAGGATTGCGCCGCCGCCATGCTGTGGCTGCTGAGCGATGCCGCCAATTTCGTCACTGGCGATACGATCCACGTCGATGGCGGCGTTACGGTCAAGGGTTAGGCGCCCGTGCACCCATCTATTGCCGTGTACCCATCGATCGACAGGTGTGAGGTCGCCCGGCGCTGCATATCCATAAGGCCTTGCCTGGTTGTGCAGTCAGGTTGGTGAGAGGATTTGGCCAATGTCATAGCCCCGGCGTTTCGGCCGGCCTGAAAGTCATCATCTCGTTCGAGGCTGTTCGGGTCGCAAGGCCAGACGCATGAGATGCGTGTCGAAGATCCTTCCGGTGAGCCGGAGACCTTTCCCGGACCGGGCGATCTGGAAGCAAAGTTCGCCACGCTGGCGGGGCCGGTGCTCAATACCGGAACAGCCGTGGCGTTGAGCAAACTCAATACGCTTCCCTCCGCGCCCGATGTGCGGGGCTGGTTCGCGTGAATTGATAAAGGAGGGGCGTTATTATATTTGCCGTACCCACCTTTCTCTGATCGGCAGATTTGTGTAGTGTCTCGCCATGACGTTCGAGGTGCATGACCCTATCGCCCTGATTGATTCCCTTCGCGCCTTGCCGCGCGAAAGGAATTGGGTGGAATTCAAGGTCGGAACCTTCAATCCTGAGACAGTCGGCAAGTACATTTCTGGGCTGGCTAGGGTCAGGACCCATTGATTTGCGGTAGCGATTATGATTCAGGCGGCCGCGAAGGAGCCTGAATTTGAGCGATTTATTCTGGCTGACGGACGAGCAGGTGGCGCGTCTTCAGCCCTATTTTCCGAAGAGTCATGGCCGCGAACGGGTTGATGATCGGCGGGTTTTGAGTGGGATCATCTTCGTCAACCGCAACGGGCTGAGGTGGCGGGATGCGCCGAGGGAATATGGCACGCACAAGACGCTCTACAATCGCTGGAAGCGTTGGAGCGACAAGGGCATCTTCATCCGCATGATGGAGGGCCTGGCCACGCCTCAGGCTCCCGAACGCAAGACGATCATGATCGACGCGACCTATTTGAAGGCCCACCGCACGGCGTCGAGCCTTCGGGTAAAAAAGGGGGTCCGGGACGCCTGATAGGCCGGACGAAGGGCGGTATGAACACCAAGCTTCATGCCGTGACCGATGCAAATGGCCGCCCGATCAGCTTCTTCATGACCGCCGGGCAGGTCAGCGATTACACGGGTGCAGCCGCTTTGCTCGACAGCCTGCCCAAGCGCAATGGATGCTCGCCGACCGAGGCTATGATGCCGACTGGTTCCGCGATGCCTTGCAGGAAAAGGGAATAACGCCCTGCATCCCGGGCCGGAAGATACGGAACAAGGCAGTCAAATATGACAAGCGCCGCTACAAACGCCGCAACCGCATCGAGATCATGTTCGGCCGCCTCAAGGAGTCGCGGCGTGTCGCAACAAGCCAAGGCGCGACACCGGCAGAACTCGCCGCCGAACTCGATCTCGACCCTGCCAAGACCACGGTTTTCCTGCGCGCGCTGGCGTCGCTCGGTTTGCTGGAAGAGGACGAGAGCGGACTGTATCGCACCACGCCAATTGGCGATGCGCTGCGCAGCGACCATCCGGAATCGGCGCGCGCCGTCGTGCTGCTGAGCTGTGGCGAGATGTTCTGGCGCATCCACGGCTCGCTGGCCGAGGGCCTGAAGCAGCAGCAGCCCAGCTTCGCCAAATGGTTTGGCGCACCCTTTTTCGAATATCTGGAGCAGAACCCGGACCGTGAGCAGATGTTCGCCGCGGCGATGAGCAGCGTCTCCTCCCCATTGACCGGCGCAATCGTCGATGCCTACCCTTTCGCCGATTTCAAGCTGGTCACGGACATGGGCGGCGGTAGTGGGCATTTGCTGGCTGAAGCATTGCAGCGCAATCCGGCGTTGCGTGGCCTCGTCTTCGATTTGCCGAGCGTTGTTGACGGGCCACGGGCCAGGGCGGTGCGTGCGTCGCCTGACATTGCCACCCGGATCGACGCTCAGGGTGGCAGCTTCTTCGAACACGCGCCGACCGGCGCCGATCTCTACATGCTCAAAATGATCATTCATGACTGGTCGGATGAGGACAGCGTCAAAATTCTCGGCAACATTCGCCACGCCATGAAGCCGGACGCGCGCGTGCTCGTGATCGAAACCCCGGTGACACCGCGCAATGAGCCGGACATCTGGAAAGTCATGAGTTGCGCCATGATGGAAGTTACCGGTGGACGCGAACGGACGGTCGAGGAATATGGCGAGTTGTTCGCGAAAAGCGGGCTAAAGCTGTCGCGCGTGATCCCGACAGCGGTGGGTCCGTCCATCATCGAGGCGGTGGCGGCTTGAGCAGCGGCGTCGGGGCATGCGCGCCACATATCGGATAGGCGCCGCGCCCTATCGAACGGCAGGTGCCGCTTGACCTTCCAACCATGATAATCCGCCTTAACCTTCCTTTTGTGACGGTCGAGCTGTGACCCTGCAGTCGCGCCGCACCGTTATAGCAGGCGGGGGCGCTATCATTTGATGGGCCGTAGCCCCGCTGGGCATTCTGCCATATCGAAAGAAACTGGAGAGATGTGCGTGGCTGAAGATGGCTTCGATTTTGTTGTCGTGGGTGGCGGAACTGCCGGTGCCGCCGTGGCGGCGCGCCTTGCGGAAAGTGGCAATCACACGATCTGCCTGATCGAGGCCGGTGGCCGTGACAAGCAACCGCAAATTCATGTCCCGGCGGCGGTTGCTGCCGCGATCAACACCAAAGAGATCAATTGGGGCTTCGAAACGGTCCCGCAACCCGGCATGAACGGGCGCAAGATCGGCGTTCCCCGTGGCAAGGTGCTGGGTGGGTCGGGCTCGATCAACGGCATGGTGTACTTCCGCGGGCATCCCACGGACTATGACGACTGGTCGGACCAGGGAGCGGCGGGCTGGAGCTATGCCGAGGTATTGCCCTATTTCACGCGGAGCGAGAACAACGAGGACTATCCGCCGTCCGTCTATCATGGCCGCGGCGGACCGATCAACGTCAAGCTGGTCGAACGCCCCAACAAGCTGAACTACGCCTTCATGGATGCGCTTTCGACGCTCCAGTTCCCCGAATGTTGTGATTTCAATGGCGCCAATCCCGAAGGCTATGGCCGGCGGCAGGGGCTGATCCGCAACGGTCGGCGAGAGTCGACGGCCAAGTCTATGCTCGCCCCCGCCGTGCAGGCTGGAAAGGTCAAGCTGATCGACCACAGCCAGGTGACACGGGTCCTTGTCGAGCAGGGCCGCGCAACCGGCGTGCTGCTGGCCGATGGCAGGACAATTCGCGCGCGCGGCGAGGTCATCCTGTGCGCGGGCGCCGTGCAGACACCCCAGTTGCTCCTTCTCTCGGGCATCGGGCCGGGTGCGCATCTGAGCGAAATGGGCATCGAGACCGTCTTCGAACATGCCGGTGTCGGCGCCAATTATCACGACCATGTCGCAGCGCCGATCCACATGGAGACCGACGACACTACCTCCTATGGGATCTCGTTGAAGGCGTTCCCGCGTGGAGTCTGGAACGTGCTGGAGTATTTGCTGGCGCGCAAGGGGCCGCTCGCGGGCAATGTCTTCGAATCCGTGGCTTTTTTGCGGACCGATCCGTCACTGGAAAAGCCGGACGTGCAGTTCGTGTTTCAGCCGGCCAAGCGCCTGACCAACCCCAAGGTTCCGTTTCCGCTCGGACATGGTTTCGCGATCAGTCCGGTCGCGCTCTATCCCAAGAGCCGCGGGACGCTGCAGCTCGCCAGTCCCGATCCGTTGGCCGCGCCCGCGATCGACCCCCGACTGCTCAGCACGCCGGAGGATATCGCGCCGCTCATCCGCGCCTTCCACATCAGCCGCGCCGCCTTCTCGACGCCAGCGTTCGCAGGGTATCACGCACGCGAAGCCGTGCCTGGCGCCCAGACGACATCGGCAGAGGCGATCGAAAAATACATCCGCGACACCGCCTTTACGGTACACCATCCGGTGGGTACCTGCCGGATGGGCGGCGCTGACGCGGTCGTCGATCCGACGTTGCGGTTCCGCGGGATCGAAGGTCTTCGGATCGCGGATGCTTCGGTCTTCCCGTCGATCATCGGCGGCAATACCAACGCGCCAACCCTGATGATCGCCGAGCGCGCCGCCGATTTCATCCTGGGCAAGGCGCCCTTGCCGGCGGCAGTGCTCCCGCCGGAGTCGGTGGGGCGCAAGACGCCTGTCGGCGCGCTTAGCTAAGCGCTGCGGTACGGTCCTGTCGGCGTCGGGATTTCGTCGGCAACAAGCGCTTCGGCGCGAAGCAACGAGGAGAGGGTAATGGCGAAAGAACATTTGCGCACGTGGCGGGTGGGGGATGTGGAGATCACCCGGATCGTGCAGCTCTGGAATTACGAAGACCATATCAACATGACCATCGAGGATGCGACACCGGAAGAGGTGATCGCGATGCGCTGGCTGCATCCGCACTTCGCAACGCCGGATGGGCGCAAGCGGATCAATTTCCAGGGGTTCGTGGTCGTCACGCCCACGCACAAGCTGATGGTCGATACCTGTATCGGCGCGGGACGACAGCGCGGATATGACGTATTCTGCGACCTGCCCGAGGGGTTCATCGAGGATCTGGCCTCGGTCGATGTGCGGCCCGAGGATGTCGATACGGTGATGTGCACGCACCTGCATCACGATCATGTCGGCTGGAACACCCATAGGCGGGGCGGCAAATGGGTGCCGACGTTCCCGAACGCGCGCTATCTGTTCGGGCAGGTCGAATATGATGCCTGGCAGAAAATGCGGACGGAGGGGCACGAGGACCCACGCCATCTGGAGGAATCGGTGGACCCGATCGTGGAGGCCGGACTCGCGCAGTTCGTCGATGCGGATTTCCAGGTTTGCGACGAGATTCGATTGCAACCCAGCCATGGCCATACGCCCGGCCATTATCATGTCCACATCTCGTCCCGGGGCGAGAATGCGGTCATCACCGGCGATATCATGCATCATCCGATGCAATGCGCTCAACCACATAGGACGGCGCGTTTCGACATGGACAAGGATGCCGGCAGAGCGACCCGCGTGAAGTTCGTCGATACATTTCGCGATACCGACACGCTGGTGATCGGCTCGCATTTTTGCGAGCCGACCGCAGGTTGGATCCGCAGTTATGACGACGGCACGCGGTTCGACGGGTTCGGCCTCTGACCCCGCGCCTGGTGCGACCAGGCACCCGGCGACGGGAGAACATGACGAACGACGCGGCCGAGCGTGTCGTCGCATGAGACGTTCGCGCGATCTGGATTGGACGAGAACATGACGTTTCCTACAGAAGAGAACATCACCCAGCTCGCGATCGAGCGCTGGCAGACGACACACGATCCGCGGCTGCGGCGGATCATGACGTCGCTTGTCACGCACGCGCATGATTTCGTTCGCGAGGTCGAACTGACCCATGACGAATGGCTGGTAGCGACCGAGTTTCTGGCAGATGTCGGCAAGATCTCCGACGACAAGCGCAAGGAGTTCGTCCTTGGCTCGGACGTCCTGGGAATCAGCATGCTGGTGGTGATGATCAATGGCCGCCTTCCGACGGGAGCGACGCCCAACACCGTCCTCGGTCCATTTCACATCGATGATTCGCCGATCCTCGAAGCGGGTGGCGACATGGCGGAGAACATTCCCGGCGAGCGTGTCTATGTCAGCGGGATCGTTCGCGATCTGGCGGGCAATGCTGTATCAAATGTGCTGCTCGACATGTGGCAGGCCGATGAGGAAGGCTTGTACGAGGCGCAGATTCCGGATTGCGATCCGCGCCTGCGCGCATTGCTAAGGACCGACGCGGAAGGCCGTTATGGTTTCTGGACGATCGCGCCCAAAGGATATTCGATCCCGATGGACGGGCCGGTCGGCAAGTTGGTCGAGAAGACCGACATATCGCATTACCGCCCGGCGCATATCCACTTCCTGATCACCGCCGATGGCTATCATCCGATCATCACGCATCTCTTCCGTGAAGGTGCCGAATATATCGAGACGGATGTCGTGTTCGGTGCGAAGCGCGAACTGGTCGTTCCATTCGTGACCCATCAACCCGGCATGGCTCCCGACGGGACGAAGATGGACAACATCTATCTGACCGTGACCTACGACTTCGTTCTCGCCCCGAAATGACGAGCTGTGCCAATGCGGCGGCCTGACAGAAAGGAGGGGTTCGGTTTCCTGGATCGCGATGGAGCCGCAGGAATTTGATGGCAATGTTCTTGCTGAGGAGCTCCCCTAGCGGCATGCGGGATGTGGCCAGCCCGCATGCCTGGCCCCGAAGGTTCTGCTGGAATCGGATCCCGCCTGGTGTCGCGGCCAATGTCGATCGACGCCATGCGACTCTGACTGCTATAATGTTCAGACATTAATCCAAGAACTGGCACGGGGCTCGGTGATATGAGCGGAGCAGCGTCTGGAAAAAAACTGCTCCAAACTAACAGGTTTCGTCTGTTGGACCGCGGCTTCTTGCCCCTTCGAGCAGGATCGAAGGGCGCATGATCGTGCTTGTCGGCCTATCCAACGATAGGCTATTTAGGTCGGGAAGGGGCATAGTTAGGTGGTATGTCACACGGGATGCCCTCTCTGTCTGGAAATGGCGGTCTTGCGATAGTCGAAAGGCCCCGGCTGCTGGCAATCCTGGATAGCGGCGTGCGGCTTGTGATGGTCAAAGCCCCGGCGGGGTACGGAAAGTCAGTCCTTCTTGGGCAATATGAAGCCCACTGCGGAGTTGAAAAGCCGGCGCCGCTAAGACTCAACCTGACGCCGCGCACGGCTACCCGCGAGGGTCTACAGGTGAGCCTGGCGCATGTCTTGGGACAGCCCGCGGACGAGTCGTTCCACGGCCTCCTGCAGGCTCTGGAGATGCGGGGTGCCTGCACGATCCTCATCGACAATGCCGAGTTGCTGAGGAGCAACCCCGATGCAGGCAGCTGGATTCTGGAGACGTTAGCCGAGACGTCTGCACTGCGCCTCGTTATCGCCGGACGGGGAGAATTCGGTATGGCGCTCGCCCGCCACCGCGCCATGGGCGAACTGATCGAGGTCGGACCTGAGCAGCTACGCTTCGATCCCGCCGAACTGACTCAGTTTCTCAGCAATAACGCGATGCCGACGGATGGACGGAAGGTCGATGAACTGGTCCAATCGGTGCTGGGTTGGCCGCTGGGTTGCAGTTTGAGGGTGCAGGCAAGTCGCCGCCAATTCGAGGCCGACGCCTCACTGGCCATGAGCGGCGCTTGGAAGATCGTGGCGTCCTATTTCGAAGAGGAAATCTTTGCCGCCCTTTCACCCGAGTTGCGGGAATTTCTCGAAGACGTAAGTGTGCTTGAAGTCCTCGATGTTCGTGCTTGTGATGCGCTCCGTGGCGCTGCCGATAGCGCTGGCCTTCTCGACGAGGCGTACTGCCTGGGAGCACCTTTGTGGCCCGTTGATCCACAGCATCAAACGTACGAAATGCTACCCCTCTTCGCCGACGTCCTTCAAGCGGGTCTGGCCCAAGACAAGGCGGCGGATTTGCAAAGACGGGCCGTCGACATACTGGAAAATCTCGGTCGGTATCGAGCCGCTGCAGGCCAAGCGTTGACCAATGGCGATCACGCCCGAGCTGCCCCGTTGTTGGAGCGGCACTATGTAGGGAATCTTGGCGCCAGAGGCGACGCGCGCTTCATGATGCTTGCCGAAAAGCTAGATCCAAATGTGCGAGATCAGCACCTCCTCATTCTTCTGGGAATGGCTCAGATACTCGTTTTTAACTATAAGTGCGATCGTGCCCGCCATCACCTTGACCAAGCGAGGCGGTTGTTAGACCAGCAAGCGCAGCATCCAACCCCGGATCATGGTCTTGATGCGCAGACGTTGAAGATTCTGCTTCTGCACCGCGAGATGCTGCTGGCACTTGGCCTCCACGATATGAAGGCGACGCAGTCCTGCTGCGATCAACTCCTGCAGCACATAGACTATGTGCCACCGTTGCTGCGGGTATCGATCCTCCATTCACTCCTGCAAGCACAGCTCGAACTCTTCATCTTTCGCGGAGCCGACCGTTTTTACGCACAAGCGAAGAATGAAGTTGTCTCGCTCGACGATTGGGCGGCTTCGATTCCGTTGGAGACCTACTACGCCCGCTATCTCTTTCAGACGGGGCGTTCGGGTGCCGGCACGGAATTGCTGGAGACCGTATTAAGTCGTCTTGTGGCGGAATCTGGACCCAAGCCGATACTCGGGGCCATCGCTGCGATCGCGCTGTCGGAAATGAAGCTTGAAAGCGGCGAATACGAGGAAGCGCAGCATCTCGTAGATGATTATCTTGGCACCACGGAGCGCTTCGGCTTCGTCTCCGTGACGATCGCCGCGCGAATCGTGAAATGCCGATTGCATATGATTGCGCGAAACTTTGAAGCCGGTTTCGACGCGCTCGATCAGGCTTCGAGCGTGACGGGAGTGCTATACGATCGCCTAGGACAGGCTCTGGCGGTTGAGCGCATTTATTGGCTCTTGCGATTGGGGCGAGAGCGGGAGGCGAAGTCGGCGTGCTCGGCCATCGGCATGACATTGGCTAGACTCCCGGAACCCACGACAAGAGCCGGACCGGCTGAAGAGGCATTTGCATTCACGTGGGTTCAGCTTGCCCGATCGAATGCGAGGCTAGACGACGCGATAGAGGTGGCGCGCAAATGGCAACGCTACACCAACGGCGTCGGCGCAGTGTTTTGCGATGTTCGCTGGAATGTGCAGTTGGCCACGCTTCTCACCCTGGCAGGCGAGAAGGCTGAATCAACGCGGGCCTTGCGCAGGGCACTGACAACCGGCTCTACGGGTCAGTATCGACAGACATTCGTCATGGAGCTCGACACAATCGGTGAACAACTCGGGCTCTTGCTGGAAAGCGAAATCAGCGAGGCGGAAGCTGCGTTCATCTCCTCCATTCTTCAGGATGCCGAGGCCAAGTCGCGACGACGCGATTCAGGAAACGCCTCGATGCAAATGGTCGGGCTTCTGTCAATTCGCGAGACGTCGATCGTGAATCTGGTCGCCCATGGAATGCTTAATCGCGAAATTGGCGAGGCGTTGGGTATGACGGAAGGTACTGTAAAATGGTATCTTCACAAAATATATGGGAAGCTGGGTATACGGCGCCGCTCTCAAATCGCCGTGCAATTGGCGAATTGGAGCTCATCCAGTTCCGTTTCCGATACGAGTGAATTTGAACTTGATGATTAGTCAAGGTCGAATTCATTAACTTTTTCACTGAATCGAAAAGGTGCGCAATTGTGGCGGCAAAAATATTGATCGTCGGCGCCGGCGCGATGGATGCCTCCATTTGATCGGCCTCGCGTGATGCTGACCGGCGCCGCGGTGGCAGAACCGTCCAGTCCTGTTTTTTGCGCCACCTAACTTTTATTTGGCTCACCAACGAACGCTAGGTTTCGGCGATCCCGGAAGATGGTTGACAGGTGACAGGCGCCCTTGAGGGGCGCCGGGCGAAGGGCAGATGGAGCAGGGCAGGCGCCGACAAGCGCCATGATCCTCCACCGTTCGTCACGTCGAAGCCAATGTTAAGCGCTGCTGCTGATGGGATGCCTCGCAATAGCGAGATTACCGGAGTGAGAAATATGAAAGAATCTTCTGGCGAGGTGCGGGCTCGCAAGCCCGGGGTGAATGACTTGGACTTCACCGCTTTTCGACAGCAAGTGGAGGCGCCCGGCCTCGACGAGCTGATTGCGCGTGCGCGAGCCCTGCGTCCTCTTTTGCGGGAGAATCAGGCAGAGACTGAGCGGTTGAGCCAACCGCCACTGGTCGTACAGCAGGCGCTCCTCGATGCGGGTTTTTTCAAGATTCTGACGCCCAAGCGTTATGGCGGTTGGGAAATGGGCATGTGGCCTTTCAGCAAGATTGTGCTCGAGCTGGCCCAAGGATGCCCCTCGACGGCCTGGTGCTATTGTCTGGGCTATGGTCACGTCTACACTGCCGCAGCCTTTTTCCCGCCAGAAGCCCAAGATGTGCTTTTTGCTGACGATGGCTACCTCTGTGCTGCTTCGTTTGGCTTTCCTTGCGGCAAGGCAACGCGGGTCGAGGGTGGATATCTCATTAGCGGGGACTTCCCTTATGGGTCGGGATCGCCCTATTCCAATTTCTACATGGGCGAAGCGGCGGCGCCGGCTGGCTCACCTCATGGACCGGAAGGCACGCCTCTTTTCTTTGCCGTGCGCCACGAGCAATATCAGCTGATGGACGACTGGCAGGGTATTCTCGGTCTGCGCGGGTCGGGTTCTCAGTCGGTGCGCCTCAAGGAATCGTTCGTTCCCGACGTGTTGGTCGTGCCGACAAATTTCTCGAACTTGCGGGCCGTCGACGGCGAAACATTCGGCTACCGTCATCACAACAATCCGTTCTTCCGTTTGCCGCAGCTGGCCCTCGCTTCATGCTATAACAATGCCGTCATGGTCGGCACCGCCTATGCCGCACTCGATGAATATGAAAGCGTAGCTAAAACGAAGAAGCCGCTGAATATCAGTGCGCTCAACCTGCCCAAGCTCAAGGTCCAGGCTCAGTTGCCCGAGGTGCAGAAGAATTTCGGGCTCGCGATGGCGGATGTCAAATCTGCGGAAGGGCTGCTGTACAGCAATACGGTTGAGCTCGATCGAATGGGGAGGGAAGGTTACACACCCGAAGAGGAGCTCAATGTTGCGCTGCGGAATGCGGTGGTGGGCCGGCTTGTGTGGAAAGCGATGGAAGATACTCTTTGGCGGACGATCGGATCCAGCCAGGGGCGCGAGGGTTGCCGAATGGAGCGCTACTGGCGCGACATGTCGATCTACTGGAACTCGCCCAACAACGGTTTGCGCGAGCCCGTAGCTACCGCCTATTCACAAATGCGATGGGCAGAAACATTGGGTGCCGTGGAAGAAGAGGTCCCGCACTACGGTACGTGATTGCGGCAAGGCGCTCGGTAGCCCGGGGTTGGTAGTCGACGCGCTGCGCCCGGAAACCCTCCTCAGGCCGACTACCCCTGATTGCTGCATTGGAATTGACGGGTTCTCCCCGCAGCAGATGTGCTAGATGCTCCGCTGCTATTGCCGTGGGATTGGCGTCCGAGCCAATCCCACGGTTTTTTGCCGTTCATGACGCAATTTCAAACTGGGCGTGACCTGAAGGCCGCAGCTAGGCGGCCTGCCGGCACCAACTTTGCATGGATCGCTTCTACAAGATCGGCGCATGGGAGCCCGTGTGAATCATTGAGGGTGGGCAGGCGACCGAATTCGTGGTCGTTTCGATCGGATCCGCAAAGTGCTGCGCTCCGCGCCTGCGATGGGAGCTGAGGACTGAAGGAGGCCCTCGTGGTCAAGGCTGGGATTGATACCTCGGGCGGCGGTTCTCGAGTTTGCGACCATCAGATGAGCTCGGTGAATCCTGAGGGACCATAGCGCGGTATCCCCGATGCGCTGCGTCGATCCGAACTGCATATCAATAAGACTATCAGGAGTGGATGCGATGAACGAACGCCCCATGGTCGGCCCAGTGCGCGGTATCTACCGGCACACCGGGGACTGCCCCGAAGATACGCAGCGGTATGCCGATGCGCTGCCGCTCAGTGAAGAGGCGTGCCAGGCGATCTTCGCAGGCACTGCCCGCCGCGTTCCCCTGCGGCTCGCCGTCGAGCTGAAGGCCAGAGGACTATGAGCAGCGAAATCGGGCGCGCCGCGACGGCCCACGCCAGCCGCTACCTCCAACAACTCGCTAAGCATTGGGCGCATAACCATGAGGTCACGTTCGACGCTCAGAGCGCCGACATCGCGCTGCGGGGCAACCGCGTCGAGCTGCGCGCCGAGCCGGCAGCGTTGGTGGCAATTCTGACCCCCGGACCCGAGGGCAATGCAGCGCGGCTGCGTCAGGTATTCGAGGACCACATCAACCGCTTTGCATTCCGCGAGGCACCGCTGCCGTTCGAGTGGAGCGACAACACTGGGCGCAGCTGAGTGGCCAAGGCGAGGTACGCAGCGGCTCGGGATTTCGAGGTCGAGATTCCCTTGGAGATGTTAATGACCGACAGATGTACTCAAACTCTGCAGTGCGATGATCGGCCTGGGCTCGTTGCGGATGTAGCCGAGCACACATTATGGTTCGCGCTCGACGTACGAGAAGGCAGCTCAATAGGCGGCAGTGAAACGGGCGCGCGGATGACGGTGCTGTTCGAGCTCGTTTACCATCGCGATCGCATAGTCAGCGAAGCTGATGCGGCTCTCGCCGGCTTCGTTCACAACCAATTGGTCGGTGCCCAAGCGAAACACACCCGTGCGCGGGCCAGGCTCAATCAGGGCGGCTGGCGAGAAAAATGTCCAGTCAACCTTCTTTTCGTCGCGCAGGTCGTTCAGAAATTCCATGCCTGCGCGGATTCCAGGCTTCCACTCTTCCGGCAACTCCATCACGTCGAACAAGATTTGCCCCGAAGCGGTGCGAAGACTGGCTGCGCCGCCCGTTACAAGAAGGCGCGATACGCCGGCGCTCTTGACGGCCGAAAGAAGCGTTTCCGCAGGGATGTCGAAGTGCAACGCGCTGATCACGGCATCCACCCCGTCGATCAGCCTTGCCAGTGCCTTGGGGTCAGATGCATCGCCTTTGACCGCCGTGACGCCGGCTGCTACCTGAATTGCTTCGGGTTTGCGCGCGATGGCGATGACCTCATGGCCGCGACGCACCAACTCAGCTGTGATTTCGGTTCCCGCGTTCCCACTGGCGCCTAGCACTGCAACCTTCATTAAAACTCGCTCCTTGATATTTTGTGTTCGATTCCGTGCGGCGTTCACAACCCACGAAGTAAGGATTAACAGACGACCATCAGGCCGCCCCTATCGAAGGTTGGCTGGCTTGCGCAACGGCCTGCGGTCAGCCGACCGCGGAAGCTGCGGGGGGGCTGCGAAGCAGCCGAAGCCGCCCTGAAGAACAAGCATGGGCGGGCCGCCCCGATCGACATGAAGTTCAGAAACGGCTCCCAGAACGAAATCATGGTCGCCAGCGGGATGCACCGAATGGTGCGTGCAATCGATCCAAGCGACTACGTCAGGAAGGATTGGCGAGCCGTTTCGCGAGACGCGGTAGGAGACACCTTCGAACTTGTCATCGCCCGGCTTTGCAAAACGGCGGCAAAAGTCACCTTGATCCTCTGCCAAAATGTTCACGCAGAAGCCGCGCGACCGTGCGATCCGCGCCCAGGTGGACGAACGGCGATCGGGAAGGAATCCAACCAGCGGCGGATCCAATGAGACGGAAGTGAAGGTACCGACCACCATTCCGACCGGAGCATCATCAATATCCATTGCAGTGATGACACACACGCCCGTGGGATAGTGGCCGAGCACATGTCGGAAGCGCGAAGGGTCAATGCCGGTGCTGCCGACTTTCCGAATTGAAACCACAGACATTCCTTTATCCTCTGCACTTCGAGTATCGCAGCGCGCCCCGGTGGTCGTTGAGGTCTCCGAGACAGCTAGGCGCCTAGGCTTGTAAGAGCACAGGACCGGGCTCTTGGAACCTATCTGTGGTTGGCAGTGAGGAAGGAAAGTTAGGTACGAGATTGCGGCATTGTCGATTTGCTGTCGCGACAGGCTGATTTGATCGGGCGCTGACAAATAGCAGTCAGGCGTCTCGCCGTTGGGAATTGAATGGCGGCGCTGCCGGTCGTTCAACCCTCATGAACAGCGCCATTCCATCCCGCGATTAGTCGGTCTCGCCTTGCTCCTAAGCGGCGACAGCCGTCTCCGCTGCCTCGCGATCCATCTGCGCCTGTAGCATCCGCCGCGCTATCACGGCATTTTTGTCCGTTTTGATCATGAGCTCGGTAGCATCATTGCCTACGAGTCCGATCATCTTCTCGATCTCTTCCGCAGCAAAGATATCTTCCGCCAGAACATGGTCGAGCTGCTGGCGCGTTCCTTCGATATCAACCTTTCCCATGTGCGAAACGGCGAACCAGTAGTAACTGGTGTTGTACGTTGCGGGCGTAACCGCGTGATAAACATTACCCCGGAACAGGGTTTGACCTTCCTTTTCGGGATTGTCGCTTGAATAGCACATTTCGGTGGGGCCAACGTGGAAGCCTGGCAGGTAAAAGTCCATTCCCACCATTGAGTCCTGAAGACCCTCGTAGTTGAGCATCTTTTGAACGTCCGGTCCAAGCGGCGCACCTTTCAAATATCGCCGGCTGATCATCACACGGTCGTCATTCGTTACCTCTTCGGGCACCGAAGCGATCTCAGGAACGCCGATTGAAGTGCCGTGAAGGAAGCCGATGTGGGTCAGATCGAGAAGATTGTCGTTGAGCAACTGGTATCGCGACTTGACCTCGAACGAGAAGATGCCTGCCTGATCCATGCCTTCGGCGCCAACGCCGATCTCGGCGAGATCCGGAAGAAGGCTTTCGTCGGCCAATTCTGGATCGCCGGGCCATATCCACAGCCAAATCCCGTGCTCGACCAGCGGATATGTCGGGATACGGAAGCTTTTCGGGGCGAAGCCCTGGGAAGGCACTTCCGTGCACTGGCCGTCGGGTCCAAATGCGAATCCGTGATAGCCGCAAACGATGCTGTCGCCTTTCACGCAACCCTTGCCCAACGGGAAGTTGCGGTGGGGGCAGCGACCTCCGACCGCAACGGCCGTCCCATCTGACTTTCGGTAAAGTGCGACCGGCATGCCCAAAAATGTGCGTGCGAGCGGCTGGCCGAGCACGAGCTCATTGGCAAAGCCGGCGACATACCACCCATTTTTTACGGCAAAGGAGCCTTCTTTGAAGGGATACATTTCTGACCTCTCACCTCAAATTAAACACTGTTGGTTTTGGCTTTTAATCCTCCGATACCTTGTGTATGTCAAGGGGAGAAAATGCCGTTTGCGAAACTCACCTCGCCGATGATCCTCGATCAGGCCCTTGCGCTCTTCTATTCAGAAGGGATTTCGGGCGTGAGCATTCGCAAGGTCGCCGCCTCGCTCGACGTGAATGTTGCCTCGCTCTATTGGCATGTGAAGGATCGGGACACGCTCTACGGCCTCATGGTCGAGCGCATATTCTGGAAGTGCCTTTCCAATGTGCCTGCGGGTGGAAGTTGGCAGCAATGGTTGCACGGGTTCGGGCTGGCCATCTGGCATGCACAGATTTCCCATGTCGACATGCGAACGCTGATGCTAATATCCAAACCCGTCGACGGGGCACGAGACGCCATCGAGAATGACATCGTCCGCCGATTGCTGGAAAGAGGGTTGGAAAGGTATCAGGCCGAAATAGCCCATAGTGCGGTGCAGGCACTTGTGACCGGATGGTCGATCAACAATGCCGATGCAGCGGCTGCGGACGAACCCCGTTTCCTCGTCAGCCTCGATGTACTGATTTCCGGTTGGCAAGCAGCATTCGAGCGCGCAGCGCAATGCGAGGCGAACCCCGCCTCCTAGGGCAAAAGCGCGAGTTTCGAACGGCGCGCGATTGACTCCGGCAAATACCCGAGCGGCAGGGCAGGCTGGATTGCCATCTCACTGCCGACAATGAGCCAGAAGCGGACATGTTTTGCCCTCAACCGGAAGACGCCGCCGTCAAGTCAATGTCGCCAAGCCAAGGTCGAGTTTGCTTCCGCTCAAACTCGAATGCCGCGATCGCCGGCTCCTCGGCCAATGCTCGGCTGATCTCGTCGACACCGGCGAGAAGGTCGGCCTTGCGCTGGGCGTCCACGGTGAATTGAAGCGTGTGCCCTTCAGGGCTAACGACCGTTTGTGCAGCGAGATCGACAACCATCCGAGCGGTGGCGGGGTTCGATATTGTGGCGAGCAGACGGCGCACATCGTCCGGCGGCAGAACGACCGGCAGAATTCCGTTCTTGAAGCAGTTGTTGTAGAAAATATCGGCGAAGCTTGGCGCGATTATGCAGCGAATGCCGAAATCAAGCAGGGCCCAAGGCGCATGCTCGCGGCTGGACCCACACCCGAAGTTTTCAAGCGCCACGAGAATACCTGCGCTGCGCCAAGGCGCTTGGTTGAGGACGAAGCTTGGGTCCTGGCGCAGCGCCCAGAACAGTTTGTCCCCCAATCCCGCCTTGCTGATTGTCTTCATGAAGCGTGCGATCAGGATTTTGTCGGTATCGACATTTGTCAGCGGCAAAGGTGCGGCAATCGCTTCAAGACGGCTGAACGCTTCCATCACATCACCCGTGAATCCACGATACGACCGCAAATGGCTGCGGCCGCAGCCATGGCGGGCGACATCAGATGGGTTCTTCCGCCTGGACCCTGCCGACCCTCGAAATTGCGATTTGAGGTCGACGCGCAGCGCTGACCGGATCCGAGTTGGTCCGGATTCATCCCCAGGCACATGGAACATCCTGCCTCGCGCCATTCAAAGCCAGCTTCCAGGAATATGGTGTCCAGACCTTCGGCTTCAGCTGCCGCCTTGACCTGACCTGAGCCCGGCACGACCATAGCCCGTACGCCCGGCGCGACGTGGCGGCCCCGGATGATCCCGGCTGCCGCGCGCAGATCTTCGATCCGCCCATTTGTGCAGCTCCCGATAAACACCATGTCGATCGGAAGACCGGAAAGGGTCTGCCCAGGTACTAATCCCATATAATCCATCATGGCTTCCGCCTGAGATCGTTTCGTGGCATCGGGAAACGCGCTCAACAAAGGAACCTTGCCGCTGATCGGCACGACAGCTTCGGGATTGGTGCCCCATGTGACCATTGGAGCAACTTCCTGCGCGTCGATCGTGACCGTTCGATCGTAAATCGCGCCGTCGTCAGATCGCAAGCCTAGCCAATAGGCCTTGGCCGTCTCGAATGCTTCGCCCTTTGGCGCCATTGGCGTATTGGCCAACCAGGCGAACACCTTTTCATCCGGTGCTATCATCCCCGCGCGCGCTCCAGCCTCGATCGAAAGATTGCAGAGCGTCATTCGGCCAGCCATGTCGAGTTCCGTCACCGCCTCGCCGGCATACTCGATTACATGACCGGTTGCCCCGGCCGTTCCTATTGTCCCGATGATGTGGAGAGCGAGATCCTTTGCGGTCGCACCGGGGCTCAACCTATTGTCGATGCGGACCAGCATCGAATTTGCCGGCTGCTGAACCAGGGTTTGGGTGGCGAGGACATGTTCGACCTCGGATGTTCCAATGCCGAAGGCCAACGCGCCGAATGCGCCATGTGTGGAGGTATGACTGTCGCCGCAAACGATCGTCGTCCCGGGCAATGTTAGCCCCAGTTCGGGCCCGATGACATGGACAATGCCCTGCATCCGGCTACGGAGCGGAACGTAGGGAATGCCGAAATCGGCCACATTCTTTTCGAGTGCTTCCACCTGTTCCCGACTTGCCGCATCGCGGATCCCGGCGACTCCGCCATCCCGACCCTCGGTCGGTACATTGTGATCGGCGACGGCAATCGTACACAAGGGACGACGGACCGGGCGACCGGTCGCCCGCAAACCCTCGAAGGCCTGGGGACTGGTCACCTCGTTGAGCAGGTGGCGGTCGATGTAGAGCAGTGACGCGCCCTCGCTCATCTGGGCGACGACATGCTCTTGCCAGACTTTCTCGAACAGCAGGCGTGGTCGATGCTCGCCGACAGCGCTGCCACGCGGATCTCGGCTACCCATGGGCGGTCCTCCCGGCAATCGGCATCAGATTCCTCGCCGTCGGGGCTCGACTTTGGCCTGGGTCACGCAAGCGCCTTCGCCGGTTTCGGGCCATCATATTCGATGGCTTCGGCTGCCTTACCTGAAGCTATGAAGCCGATCGGGCGCGTACTTTCTTCTTGAAGATGGCCAATCAGGCCCGCCGTTCGCGCAAGCAGCGAAATGCCCTTTAGCGCTGCCAGCGGGAATCCCGCGTCAAGCATCACCGCGGGAATGGCGCCATTCACATTGATGGGGAGCGTACGCCCGAACACGTTCGGAATGGCGACCTCGATCTCGCGAAGCTTGGCGATATGCGGTCCCTCCATTTCCTGTTCGGCAGCCAGGCGAAGGAGAAGATTGGCTCTCGGATCGCCCGCCGCGTGCTGGGGATGCCCAAAACCGGGGACGACTTTTTTCGCGGCGCGAAGTGCGCGCAGGCCATCTTCGGCCGGAGTGTCACCCTCGACCAACTCCGAGATAAAGCGTCCTGCCGTTTCGGCCGAACCGAGTACCACCGATCCGCATCCCAGGAGCCCCGCAGCGACGGCTCCATGGAAAGCCTCGGGCGCGGCGGCATAGGTCATCCGCGCCGCCAATACGCTCGGAACAAGCCCATGTTCGGCAAGCGCGACCAGCACGGCATTGGCGAGGTGCAGTTGGCGCGTATCGGCTTCGATGCCGGTGACAAGAAACCAGAAATAGCTCGTAAAGTCCGTCTTGCCGATCAACTCCCCGCAAAGATCGCGGCCCCGCACCGTGATGCTATGTTCATCAGAAGTGCAGATGGCGCTGAAAGGAGCGTCCTGTTTGCCGATACGCATATCAAGTTCCTTATCCTGTCCAATGGAAGTGCCGGCCGTCCGGCAAAGCCAATCGCAATCTATCGATCTTTGGCCTGATCGGATGTCACCCCATCAGGTGGGGAGCAGCGCGTCCGCTCAAGAAAATCGGCGACAGCCTCATTAAAGGCTGTCGGATTGCAAAGATTGCAGAGATGGCCGCCGCCGGCGATGACCGCGCGCTCGCCATTCATTAGCATCGAGCCTGCGAGCACATCTGACGATGCCCGTCGAACCGGTGCCTCATAGGCGCCCGTCAGCACCAGTGCCGGCGCTTTGATCGCTTGTAGCTGTTCGGCCGAGATCTCAAGTCGATTTCCAGTTTCGAGCAAGTCTCTTGCCTGATAATCAGCCAAAATCTCGGTCAGTATCGATTTCGCTTCGCGAGTATGCACTTGGGTGAGCGGGTGCTTGCCCCATTGTTCCCTCAGGGTGCCCATATCGCCTTTAGCTGCGAGAGTTCGAAAGGCCTCCACGGGCGGAGCTTCCGTTTCGGGCTCGATCAGTTTAGCGCTGAAGCTGGGCGCGCCCTGGAGCACGAGCGCGCAAACGCGCTTTGGCGCGCGCGCGGCGAGAGCCAGCGCAATCCGGACGCCCTGCGACATCGCTACGACTGCAAAGCGCGTCGCGCCGCATGCGTCGGCGATTGTCAGCAGATCGTCTATCTCGCGGGCCAGGTCGGGCGGAGCCGTCGATCGGCCAAAGCCGCGCCGATCAAGACTGATCAACTGATGACGCTCGGAGAGCCTCTTGAGCTGAGGGGTCCATATCCGCCGGTCCAGGGTCCAGCCATGCAACAGGATGACGGGCGGCCCCGAGCCAAGCACGTCGGCGTCAATATGGCCATCAGCGACGCTAAATCGTACCACGATGTTTCACCGATGGTCGGCACGGCCGGGGCTAGGCACTCGAACGCTCGTTATGCGGCATCGTGCCGGAATGTGTTGTTGTTGGCATGATTGCCTGCGAGCCACCTTGCGAGTTCGGCTTGCGCCGTTGCTCGGCGCTCGGCATCAAGTGCGACTGCGGCAGGAGCGTCGTTCGTGAACTCGAGGATCATGCCGTTGGGATCTTTGATATAGACCGATCGGCAATAGCCATGTTCGAGTACATAAGTGTCAGGCGCCTGATAGCCAGCTTCTGCAATGCGTTTTTCGATCGCAGCTTGGGCATCCTTATCGACGTTAAGGGCGATGTGATGGAAAGGAGAGGGCGGCATAGCCGGGCCGAACTCCGCCTGATCTTCCGGATCGGCGAACTGAAAGAACGCAAGGGCGCTACCGTCGCCAAGACCGAAGAATACATGGCAATAGACTCGCTCTTTGCCAAAAAGCTCGTCGACCTCGGTATATGTCGCGATCAGAGGAAGGCCGATGACGCCTTCGTAGAACTGTCGCGTCTTCTCGAGGTCATGAGAAACATAAGCGGTGTGATGCAGCCGACTCGGCAATAGCTGGGTCATGTTCCGAATATCCTTCCCAACGTGCGACGTCGCTATGCCGCCCTGATGCCCTTGGGCGTAACAGGTCGCTTGCGTGCTCGCAATTCGAATTCCGGAGATTAATTCGTATATCGAAAACTAGCCGGGTGCGAGTGACTTGGCGAGCGCCGGCCAGCGTCGCACCGATGCCTGAATTTTCTTCGCTGCATCCTGGAGGAGGGGAACGCGAGTATTGATTAAATCGCTCTGCGCCATCCGGGTCGTTGAGGTCGAGCAATTGATCGCCGCGAGAGCCGTCCCATCGATGTCGAAGATGGGAACTGACACCGACACAATGCCGTAGTCCAGTTCGTCCAGCGCCGAATCGAAACCGCGCTCCCGAACGTGTTGGAGGCGTTCCGTCATCGCGTCGGCGTCGGTGACTGTTCGCTCGGTCAGCGGCTCAAAGGGAGCGCGCGCAAGTAGATCGCCGGTCAATGGCTGGGACTGAAACGCTACAATGACCTTCCCCAACGATGTCGCGTACCAGGGGAAGCGTGTGCCGACGCTGACGCCGAGCCGGATATGTCGATTCGTTGAAACATGCGCGACATAGAGAATGTCGTTTCCCGATCGGACCGCCATCGACGCGCTGTCTCCAGTCTCATCACGGAGAGCTTGAAGGTGGGGCAAGACCATCTGCTCGACGTTCATCGACGACAGATAGGCGGAGCTGAATTCGAGGACCTCGGGTCGGAGCACGAACTTGCGACCGTTTTGGCCAACATATCCAAGCTGCACGAGGGTTTTGAGGCAACGGCGGACCACCGCCGGGCTGAGCTTGGTCACCACTGCGACCTCGCTCAGCTGCATCTCGGGTCGATCATGATTGAAAGACCGCAAGACAGAAAGTCCGCGCTCCAATGTCGAGAGATATTCGGGATCTTTTGCTGCTTTAGCCATCGGCTCCTGGCGTAAGGGAGGGACTATGGAGGTGCAAGCCCTGCTAGCCGACTTGCTTGTCGCGCAACGGTGCGACAATCGCGCCATTGTCAGCACCCAGGACCGGCGGCGCGGTCACCGAGGTCATTCGCTCGCCATCGAAGCTCAAGGGCGAACGGATGCTGCGGAATGGCCCATGGGGGCCGGCGAGATCTTCGACGACAAGGCCGAGAGCCTTCGCTTGGCTACTCTCGATGACTTCCGCCGAGGTGCGAACCGCAGAGTGCGGAACTTCGCGCTCCGCGAGTTCGGCGCACCAGCTCTCCCGTGTCCGCGTGGCGAAAATCGGGGCGAGGAACGCCACGACATCTTCATAATGCGCAATTCGGGCGTCGCGGCTTTCGAATGCCGGCATTGAAAGCATGTCGCTCTCTCCAACGGCAGCGGCCAAATTTTCCCAGAATTTGGGCGGTGAAGACATATGCAGTGCGACCCATTTCCCATCGGCGCACTCGAACACATAGCTTTGGGAGACCTGCGGTCGGCTGGAGGGGCCCATGACCAGCCCTTCCGAGAAATAGTGGGTAAAGTCATCCAGATTGAAATGACTCATCGCCTCGAACATGGACGTCTCCACCAGACGGCCGCGACGTGTCTCGTGGCGTTCATGAAGTGCAGCAAGAATGCCATATGCCGTGTAGAAGCCGGTCATCGCATCGGCGATTGCCGGACCCACCACACGCGGGTGCGCAGGATTGACCAGCAATCGAAGAAAGCCGCTCGCTGCCTGCGCCACTGTATCGAAGGCTGGCCGATCACGGTCGGGACCTTCCTGACCGAATCCGGAAATAGCGGCATATATGAGCTGCGGGTTGATGCGCTGCAGCCGCTCTGATCCTACACCCAATCGATTTGCCACGCCCGGACGGAAATTCTGGATGAAGACGTCCGCCTCGGCAATCAATTGGTCGAGGACCGCAAGGTCTTCGGGTTTGCGAGTGTCGAGCTCTATGCTTTCCTTATTGCGGTTATAGGTCTGGAAGTGCGGTGAATATAGCTCACCTTTGTATGATCGAAACGGGTCGCCCTGACCAGTCTGTTCAATTTTGATCACTCTGGCGCCCAAGTCAGCCAGCAGCATAGCTGCTGCTGGACCAGTAATGAACGTGCCCATTTCCAGAACGGTGATGTCTTTGAGGGGAGCGGCCACAGTGCCTCCTAAGCCTACACAAAAGCGATTCTCTAAACTTCGTATATCGAATATAACTTCGAGAATCGGAAATTGAAAGATGTGAACTTGGACTAGGGTCGGGACCGATTGATTTGCGGTAGCGATCATGATTCAGGCGACCAAGAAGGAGCCTGAATTTGAGCGATTTATTCTGGCTGACAGAAGAGCAAATGACGCGTCGTCAGCCCTGCTACTCCACCGCTGCTCTCGCCGCTCCCGTCACGTTCTGGCTCTGATCAATGCGTCCTGACCAAAGGTTAGGTTCGCCTCCGCGGCGCTCATGCTTTGAAGGCACCTTGGATTCCATTGAGTCCTCATCGAACGCGAGAAGGTGGTTGATGCCGAACGACGATCGGCTTCACTCGCTTCAACGGCCCGAACATGGGAGGGTTATGGTGGCAACGGCTATGAAACAGTGCGAGCGCAAGGCGATTCCGGTCGATTCAATGCGCTTCCGGCGCGTGCTCGCCAATCTGCGAGGCAACAATGTCATTGCCTTCGACTGCGTCAACGCTGTGAAGGACTGTGTCAATGGTCGAGCGCTGGCCGGCGCCAAAGTAACGGGCGAACGCTTCCCCGATCCCGTCGCCTCGCTCATGGCTATGATCGAAACCGACAAGTCAACAACCGCCGGCGGCGACGCATCGTGATGAACCCCCTGGGAGCGAGCTCGACGACGGAGGACGTGCTCGCCGGCGCCAACCTTCCCGGCAAGCGGATCCTCGTCACCGGCGTTTCAGCGGGTATCGGAGTCGAAACCGCTCGGGCGCTGGCCGTCCATGGGGCCGAGGTCATCGGGACGGGGCGCGATCTCGCCAAGGGCGATCGGGCCCTCCGCGAGGCACGGGCCGAGGCTGAGGCGAACGGCGGCTCGGTCAATCTGATTTCGGTCGATCTCGCTAGCTTGGCCAGCGTTCGCGCCGCCGCGGACCGGTTGATTGCCGAAGGCCGGCCGATCGACGTCGTGATCGCCAACGCTGGCGTGGGCGCGCTGCCCTTTGGGCTCACCGCCGATGGTTTCGAGATTCAGTTCGGCACCAATCACCTCGGTCATTTTCTTCTCGTTAATCGCCTAGCGCCGCTGATCCGGGAGGGTGGCCGGCTCGTAAACCTGGCCTCTTCCGGCCACCGCATCGCAGACATCGATCTGGATGACCCGAATTTTGAAAGAACCCGCTACGACCCGTTCATCGCCTATGGGCGGTCGAAGACGGCGAACATCCTGTTCACCGTCGAGTTCGACCGACGCCACCAGAGCCGGGGCGTTCGCGCAACGGCGGTGCATCCAGGTTCGGTCGAGACGGAACTCTCCAGGCACATGCCGCCTGGTCAGTTCGAGGCGATGATTGAGCGGCGGAATGCTGAACTGGCTGCACAGGGCCGCGCGCCTTCCCGACCGAAGTCGCTGGCGCAGGGCGCGGCGACATCGGTGTGGGCGGCTGTAGTCGCGCCGGCGAGCGAAATTGGCGGGCGCTATTGCGAGAATTGCCATGTCTCGGCCATCGTTGGCGATGAACCGCTCGACCTCGCCACCGAAGGCGTTCGTGCTTATGCGCTGGATCCCAGCCGCGCAAAGGCGCTTTGGGCGAAGAGCGAAGATATGATAGGCGAACGCTTTTGATCGCACGCCCCTAATCTCGCCGAACGCGCCGGTGCCATCCATCGGCTGGCAATGACCCGATCTTTGGATCGGAGGCAGCAGGAGAAAGTGCGGCTCGAATGAACTTGTCTTTCAGGGACAAGGTCGCAGGGCATGGGTAACCGGCTTCCGCTAATCAATCGGTCGCGGCGGATGGAGCGATCACCCGCGCTATCTTCTTCAATCGGCGAGTTGCGCGACCGCACCTTCGAGAACCAGCGCATCGCGCCTTTGGGCTGACGCTCTTCACCGCAGCTGCGACGCTCTGGAACATTGCCAATCTCGACCGCGCCGTTAGACATTTGCGTGGCAGCACCCTCGAGGTGCCGGATGAATTGCTCGCCCATGTTGAACCGCTGGGCCGGGAGCATATCAGTCTAACCGGCGACGATCTCTGGGGTGAGATCGACAAACCACGCGAGGGGTTCAGGCCCCTACGCTTCCACCGGCGAGGCCGGGACACTTGGAGTAGGTTTTCGACCCTTCTCTCACCGGACCCCAACTGCGGGCCGCCTAACTCGCATGCGCCAACGAAGGTTAGGTTTCTGCCGTGCCGCATTGTGCTTCATGCCGCAGGGCGAGGCGCTGGAAAGCATCCGTAAGAGGCAAGGTGAGGGTGTCGGGTCGCACAGCGCGGTGCTGGCCAATGAACCTCGCGATCGCCCTGCGGGATCATGATCGTCGGGCCGAAAGCTTTCCGGGTCCGCGATTGTCCATGGGCATTCAGCCTCTCGGTTTCTCGCGCGAACAATGTTCGCTGTCGCTAAGGAGACGTCTCAATGACGGGCAGCATGCCGCGTAACTTCATCAATGGCCGATGGGTCGATCCGGTCGAAGGTGCGGTCATGGATGTCTATGCGCCGGCTACTGGCGAATCCTACGGTCAGATCGCGGATAGTTCGGTGGCCGATGTCGACGCCGCAGTGCGCGCCGCGCGCACGGCGTTCGATGAGGGGGCGTGGGGCAGGCTGACGGCGTTGGAGCGTGGCCGCCTGCTGACCCGCTTCGGTAACATCATCGTCCAGAACGCGGCTGAGCTTGCGGAAATCGAGGCCAGAGATACCGGTCGGCCAAAGTCCCTGGCGGACGCCGATATCGTCGCGCTTGCACGCTATTTCGAGTTTTATGGTAGCGCCGCTGACAAGCAGCATGGCGAGACCATACCCTATCTTGCCGGTTATCATGTGGGCATCCTGCGCGAGCCGCATGGGGTGACCGGCCATATTCTGCCGTGGAACTATCCCGCACAGATGTTCGGGCGTACGCTGGCGCCCGCGCTGGCGGCGGGCAATGCCACGGTTCTCAAGCCCGCCGAGGACGCGTGTGCGACATCGCTTCGCCTTGCCGAACTCGCCGCTGAAGCCGGTTTTCCCGAAGGCGCGATCAACATCGTCACCGGGCGAGGGCAATCGGTGGGTGCCGCGCTTGCCGCGCATGCGGGCATCGACTTCATGTCGTTCACCGGCTCGCCGCAGGTGGGGCAGATCGTTCAGAAGCTCTGCGCCGATCACTTCATCACCTGTACGCTGGAACTGGGCGGCAAATCGCCGCAGATCGTGTTCGCCGATGCCGATTTCGAGGCGGCTGTTCCGGTGATCGTGCGGGGGATCATCCAGAATAGCGGGCAAACCTGCTCGGCGGGCAGCCGGGTTCTGGTGGAGCGATCGGCCTATGACCGCTTTGTCCCGATGCTGGCGGAAGCCTTCGGCAAGGTGCGGGTCGGCTCGCCCGAGATGGATCTTGATTGCGGTCCGATCATCACCGCCAAGCAGCGGACGCGCGTTCAGTCGTTCATCGACCAGGCCCGCGCCGACGGTATTCCGGTGCTGGCCGAAGGCGAGCTTGCGCCTGGACTCGCCACCGGCGGCTATTACGTCAGGCCAACGCTATTCGGTCCGGTCCCGCGCGCGAACGTCATTGCATCTGAGGAGGTGTTCGGTCCGGTTCTCACGGTCCAGCCGTTCGACGATGAGGCGGATGCCGTGCGGCTCGCCAACGCAACCGATTATGCCCTTGTCGCCGCGGTCTGGACGCGTGACGGCGGCCGGCAAATGCGGATGGTCCGGCGGATCCGGGCCGGCCAGGTATTCGTGAACTGCTATGGTGCCGGTGCCGGCATCGAACTGCCGTTCGGCGGTTCCGGCAAGAGCGGGCACGGGCGCGAAAAGGGGCTCGCTGCGCTGGACGATTTCAGCAAGACCAAGACGATGGTGCTGAACCATGGGTGAGTTCGTCCACGTGCGGTCCTTGCCGTTGCAATTTTCGGGAGGCGTCGATGCGGCCGCTTGAGGGTATTACCGTCGTCAGCCTGGAGCATGCGATTGCCGCTCCGTTCGCGACGCGGCAGCTTGCGGATCTGGGTGCTCGGGTGATCAAGGTCGAGCGTCCCGAAGTCGGCGACTTCGCGCGCGCATATGATCAGCGGGTCTACGGTCTTTCGTCCTATTTCGTCTGGTGCAATCGATCCAAGGAAAGCCTGGCGCTCGATTTCAAGACCGACTTCGGGATGCAGGTTCTCAAACGGCTTATCGGCAAGGCCGATGTACTGGTGCAGAATCTGGCGCCCGGTGCCACGGCGCGGATGGGGTTGGATTATGACAGCCTCAAGACGGATCATCCCGGCCTGATCGTTTGCGAGATTTCGGGCTATGGCCAGGACGGGCCGCATCGCGACCGAAAGGCCTATGACCTTCTGATCCAGGCAGAAAGCGGCTTCCTGTCGGTTACCGGAACACCGGCGGAAATGGCGAAGGCCGGATGCTCGATCGCGGACATCGCCGCCGGCATGTATGCCTATACCAACATTCTGACGGCCCTCCTGGAGCGGCAGAAAACGGGGCAGGGGCGCCGGATCGACATTTCCATGCTGGAGGCGATGGCCGAGTGGATGAAATTTCCGCTCTACTACGCCTATGACGGCGCGCCACCCCCGCCCCGGACCGGGGCCAGCCATGCGACCATCTTCCCTTATGGTCCGTTCCTGACCGCCGATGGCGAGGTGATGCTGGGCATCCAGAATGAACGCGAGTGGAAGGCATTTTGCGAGACGGCGCTGCAAATGCCCGAAGCCGCCACGGACCCAAGGTTCGCGACCAACTCGCTGCGCACCGTCAATCGCGCCGCGCTGACCGAGCTTATTCACGGCATTTTCCAGAAGCTGTCGCGGGCCGAGGTGATCGCGCGGCTGGAGAAAGCCAATATCGCCAACGCCAGCGTCAACGATATGGCTGGACTGCGCGCGCACCAGCAACTCGCGGCGCGCAACCGCTGGGTCGACATCGAAACGCCGGGCGGGACCGTCCCCGCGCTGTTGCCCCCGGGGCAATTGGAGGCCCGCATGGACCCGGTGCCCGCGCTGGGCGCGCATAACGATGCGATTCTTGCGGAACTCGGGCTGACTGGGGCGACCGCGCATGCCGGTTGAACTTGAAACGGCGAGGACGTTCCTGTTTGTGCCGGGCAATCGGCCGGATCGCTTCGACAAGGCCGCGGCATCCGGCGCGGATGTCGTCGTGCTCGATCTGGAAGACGCCGTTCCGCCTGCCGAGAAGGACATGGCTCGCGCTGCGGTGCGCGAATGGCTTGCTGCGGACCGCATGGCGCTCGTCCGGATCAACGCCGCGGACACGCAATGGTTCGAGGAAGATTTCGCGCTGGCCGATCGGACCGGATTGTGCGGGTTCATGTTGCCCAAGGCCGAAGCGGGAAGCGATCTCACCCGTGTCGCCGCCGCGACGCCGACCGTCGCTTTGATCGAAACGCCGTTGGGACTGCAGGGGCTTGCGCAACTCGCGGCGACGCCCGGCGTGGTGCGTCTCGCGTTCGGAACGATCGATCTGGCGCTGGCGCTGGACATCGCGCATGAACCGGCCACCCTCGATCCGCTGGCGTTGCAACTCGTCGTCGCTTCCAGATGCGCGGGACTTGCCAAGCCCATCGATGGCGTGACGGCCGAGTTTCGGGACGCAGCGGCGGTCGGGAGCGCCGCGGCCAGGGCGCGAGACTTCGGCTTCGGCGCCAAACTTTGCATCCATCCCTTGCAGGTCGAGGCGGTTCACGACGCGTTTCGGCCGACGCCACAGGAAGTCGCGCGCGCACAAGAGATCGTCGCTGCCGACGCGGCGTCCGGCGGCGCGGCCGTGGCGCTGGAGGGGCGGATGATCGACCGTCCGATCGTGGAGCGAGCGCATCGCCTGCTCGCGATGGCCGAAGCGCAATGACCCTATTGGAAGCTGGCCCGAGCATCGCTGCGCGTGCCGAATAAAGAGGAGAATATCGTGTCTGGAATCAAGCCTCTTGCCGCGGAGCATCTGCTCGCTCGGATGCAGATCGAGGATCTGCTGTATCAATATTATACGGTGCTCGTCGACTTCGAGCGCGAGGGCATGGCCTATCACTTTACCGAAGACGGTATTCTCGACCTCAACGGAAAGGTCTTCAAGGGGCATGCGGAAATCGACGCGACCTATGCCGACTCCAGCACGATCATCGAGGGCGGCACCGAAGCGACACCCAAGGGTACGTACCGCATGTTGCTGAACAACCCCGTGATTCAGGTCAAGGGCGACACCGCGACCGCGCACCTGCTGTACACCGGATTCATGTGCGAAGACGTTCGCAAGCCGCCGCGCCTCGTCGAGATGGGCCGGGAATATACCGAGTTCGTCAAGGTCGATGGCCGGTGGCTCATCAGCAAGCGCCTGATTCGCAGCGATGCCGGCGCGCTCGAGCCGTTTGCGAGCTATCTCGACACGGCTGAAAAGATTCCCTGATTTGGGATCGACGGTCCGCCCCTGACCTGACCAGCATGAGTCAGGGGCGGACCGGATACTCGTGTTCACGTTCAAAGCTGCAGGGGGTCGCACCGGTCTCACCAGTCAGCGACAATGAGAGGATATGTTCATGCAAGACTTGGCAGGCAAGGTCGCCTTCGTCACCGGAGGAGCCAATGGCATCGGTTTCGGGATGGTCCGGGCCTTCCTCGCCGAAGGCATGAAAGTGGTGATCGCCGATTGGAGCGAGGCTTATATCGAGGGCGCCCGGCGGGCTTTGGCGGGCAACAACTCGGTCCATATTATTCGGACCAATGTCGCCGATCGGGAAAATCTCGGCTCCGCCGTCGAGGAAGCACTGAAAGTCTTCGGGAAAATCCATATCCTTTGCAACAATGCGGGCGTCAATGGCGGCGGCAATGTCGAGGACCCCGATTTCGAGCCTTGGGACAAGGCAATGGCCGTCAATCTGGGCGGCGTCGTCAATGGGATCAAGCTGATCGTCCCGATCATCAAGGCGCAGGGCGAGGGCGGCCATGTCGTCAACACGTCTTCGATGGCTGCCGTCGTGCCGCTGCCGGGATTAGGGGCCTATTCGGCTGCGAAATATGCCGTGCGCGGGCTTTCGGAAAGTCTGCGCATGCAGCTCGCGCCGGAAGGCATTGGCGTTTCGTGCCTGTTTCCCGGTGCCACGCGAACCGGCATGTTGTACGCGCCTGAAGATCGTCCCGAAATGGAAATCGACGAAGCGGGCGCGAGCGAGTTCCAGAAAGCATTCTGGGATGCGGCCCGCGCGGGCATCGATCCGCTCGACAGCGGACGGATGGTGGTCGAGGCGATCAAGTCCAACCGCTACTTCATCTTCACCAACGGCGAATCGCTGCCCGAGGTCCAGGAATTGAACCGCGCGATGGAGGCGGCATTCCCGCAGGGCGAGCTTCCCGAAGGCCGCGTCCGTTTTGAAACCATGCGCGCCGAAATGGCCCGGAACCTGCTGGCCACCGGTGGTCCGCAGGTTACCAAGGAACAGGCGGCCCGGTTCGAGGTCAATCTGTCGTCCTCGGCAGCCGAATGATTTGGCGGCACCGACCGCGAATGCATGGGACACCGACAAACGATTGGCGGACTGGCCCGCCTGAGCTTCATTCCCCTTTGGAGACGAGCAGAGTTCATGGCTGACATCGACCTATTTCACAACGAGCACATCGAGATCCGTGAGGGTGTGCGGGCGCTCTGTGCGGAGTTCCCGAACGACTATCATCGCCGTATCGATGAACAGCGCGCCTATCCGGAAGAATTCGTCGATGCGCTCACCAAGGCCGGGTGGATGGCAGCGCTGATACCGGAGGAATTCGGAGGTTCGGGGCTGGGTCTCACCGAGGCCTCGGTGATCATGGAAGAGATTAATCGTTCGGGTGGCAACTCGGGTGCCTGCCACGGGCAGATGTACAATATGAACACGCTTATCCGCCACGGTTCGCCAGAGCAGAAGCGCACATATCTCCCCAGGATTGCCACCGGCGAACTGCGCTTGCAGTCGATGGGCGTGACGGAACCCATCGCTGGAACCGACACCACGAAAATCCGCACGGCCGCGGTGCGCAAGGGCGATCGCTACGTCGTAAACGGCCAGAAAGTCTGGATTAGTCGCGTGCAACATTCAGATTTCATGATCCTGCTGGCACGCACGACTCCGGTGGATCAAGTCAAGAAGAAGTCGGAAGGGCTGTCCATATTTCTGGTCGACGTGGCGGATGCAATGTCGAAGGGAATGGCGGTCAAGCCGATCGCCAACATGGTGAATCACGAGACCAACGAATTGTTTTTTGACGACCTCGAAATCCCTGCTGAGAATTTGATCGGCGAGGAAGGGCAGGGTTTCAAATACATCCTCACCGGCCTTAACGCAGAGCGAGCGCTGATCGCTGCAGAGTGTATCGGGGATGGTCTGTGGTTCACGGACCGCGTCTCCGACTATGTAAAACAACGCATCGTTTTCGGTGTGCCGATCGGAAAAAATCAGGGTGTTCAGTTCCCGATCGCAGAATCCTTCATTGAAGTGACGGCTGCCAATCTCATGAGATATGAGGCATGCCGCAAATTCGATGCGGGCCTGCCGTGCGGAACCGAAGCAAATATGGCAAAATATCTGGCTGCCAAGGCAAGCTGGGAAGCCGCTAACGCCTGCATTCAATTTCACGGCGGGTTCGGATTCGCATGCGAGTATGACGTCGAGCGGAAATTCCGTGAGACGCGTCTTTATCAAGTCGCTCCGATTTCCACCAACCTGATCCTGTCATACGTCGCCGAGCATGTTCTCGGGCTCCCGCGATCATTCTGAGGACGCGGCCCGTGCTTATCGATATTGACGAACTTCGGCGCTGGCAGGGGAAATCCCGCGAAAGTGTCGACATTATCACACCTCGCGTCGCCAATTCGCTTGCCGCAATTCTGGACGACAAGCCACTTCTTGGTTTGGGCGACATAGCCCCTCTCGGAATCCATTGGTGCCTTTCGCCCGATATGGCAGCCATGAGCGAGCTGGGCTCGGATGGTCATCCTGCGCGCGGCGGTTTCCTTCCGCCGGTTCCGCTGCCACGCCGCATGTGGGCGGGGGGCGATCTCGTCTTCACAGGTTCCTTCCATGTGGGCGACACTGTGCATCGCAAGTCCATGATAGAGCATATCGGACTCAAGGAAGGTCGCACCGGCGATCTCTGTTTTGTCACCCTGCGGCATGTCTATTCAGTCGCAGGCGAGGTGAAAGCTACGGAGCGTCAGGATATCGTCTATCGAGGAATGGTCAGCGCGTCGGTCGGTGCGCTGGCCGTCACATCTATGCCCGAGCCGGACCAGAGCTTTCCGGTCGAGGCGACGTCGGCGCTGCTCATGCGGTACTCGGCGGCAACATTCAACGGTCACCGCATCCACTATGACCGCGAATATTGTATGTCCGAGGAGGGCTATCCCGGCCTGGTGGTCCACGGCCCGCTTCAGGCGACATTTTTGCTGAGACTGGCTGCCGCGCTTCAGGGCGGGCGAATTCCCGACCGGTTCACTTTCAGGGGCATGACCCCGTTGTTTGATGGAGAAGCCTTTTCGGTATGCGGAACCAAGGGGCGTAGCGAGGACGAGCTGTGGGTCAGGGCGCAGTCAGGCGTTCTGACGATGAAGGCGGCGGCGATTCATCTTGTGGATGCTGAAGTCGACCAATAGTCGCTCGACCCGTCCGCATTGATTATTCCTGTTCTGCAATACTGTGTTTGCAAGATAATGGATTAACGCTCCAGGGCAATAGAGCTACGACAGAGGCATAAGGAGACGCCCCATGAAGACCCGCGCCGCCGTTGCGTTCGAAGCGAAGAAGCCGCTCGAAATCGTCGAACTCGATTTGGAAGGCCCGAAGGCGGGCGAGGTGCTGGTCGAAATCATGGCGACGGGCATCTGCCACACCGACGCCTATACGCTCGACGGCTTCGACAGCGAGGGCATCTTCCCGAGCGTGCTGGGGCATGAGGGTGCGGGCGTGGTGCGCGAGGTTGGCGCGGGCGTCACCAGCGTGACGCCCGGCGACCATGTGATCCCGCTCTACACCCCCGAATGCCGCCAGTGCAAAAGCTGCCTGTCGGGCAAGACCAACCTCTGCACCGCGATCCGCGCGACGCAGGGCAAGGGGCTGATGCCTGACGGCACGACGCGCTTTTCGTACAAGGGCCAGCCGATCTTCCACTATATGGGCTGCTCGACCTTCTCGAACTTCACCGTGCTGCCCGAGATCGCGGTCGCGAAGATCCGCGAGGACGCGCCGTTCCAGCCCGCCTGCTACATCGGTTGCGGCGTCACCACCGGGGTCGGCGCGGTGATCAACACCGCGAAGGTGCAGGTCGGCGATAATGTCGTCGTCTTCGGTTTGGGCGGCATCGGCCTCAACGTGATCCAGGGCGCGCGGCTCGCGGGTGCCGACAAGATCATCGGCGTCGACATCAACCCAGACCGCGAGGAATGGGGCCGCAAGTTCGGCATGACCGACTTCCTGAATTCAAGGGGCATGAGCCGCGAGGATGTCGTCGCGGCGATCGTCGCGATGACCGACGGCGGCGCCGATTACACCTTCGACGCCACCGGCAATACCGAGGTGATGCGCATTGCACTCGAAGCCTGCCACCGCGGCTGGGGCACCTCGATCATCATCGGCGTCGCCGAGGCGGGCAAGGAAATCGCGACGCGCCCGTTCCAGCTCGTCACCGGGCGCAACTGGCGCGGCACCGCGTTCGGCGGCGCCAAGGGCCGCACCGACGTGCCGATGATCGTCGACATGTATATGACCGGCAAGATCGAGATCGATCCGATGATCACCCACGTCATGGGGCTCGAGGAGATCAACAAGGGGTTCGACCTGATGCACGCGGGGAAAAGCATCCGCAGCGTCGTGGTCTTCTGACAATGGTTCAGATCGCCGTCACGACCCGCAATGGAACCAAGGTACGCATCGATGGCAAGGAGGGGGCATCCCTCATGGAGGCCATTCGCGACGCGGGCGTCGATGAGTTGCTGGCCTTATGTGGTGGGTGCTGTTCATGTGCGACCTGCCATGTTTATGTGGATCAGGATTTCGCCGAATATTTGAGTCCCGCAAGCGAAGATGAAATCGACCTGCTCGACAGCTCGGATCACCGAGTCCAAGCGTCCAGGCTGTCGTGCCAGATTACATTGACGGTGGAACTCACGGGCCTGCGCGTGCGGATCGCTCCCGAAGATTGAATCTTGAAAATGATACGGCTCGAAATGAGTGCAAACCGGGCGATGGCAAATTTCCGGGGCCGCGGCACTCGAGGTCGAGGGCCTGCCAGCTATGTTGGTTGAATAAAAATCAGCGATGGAAATATCCCCCGACCATGCAATTTCGCTGACTGAGGTCCGGCGGTGCAATCCCGGCTTCCCTTCCAGACGCCTCGACTGTGAAAGAGACATCCCTCCTCCACAGGCCGAACTTGAGAAAGACCAAAATTGACGCTGCGCGTTAGGACCCTTGCAAGCGAAGAGCTTCTGGCGAATCTCGAAGCCCTCGCGCAGCTCCGCATGCGGGTGTTCCGCGCCTTTCCCTATCTGTACGAAGGCGATGCCGCTTATGAAGCGGACTATGTGCGTGACTTCGCCAGCGAGCGGAACTCGGCGCTTGTTTGCGTTTTCGACGATGACGCGATCGTCGGCGCCGCCACTGCCTCGCCTATGCTCAGTCAGAAAGCGGAATTCAGAGACCCTTTTAGGCGTGCTGGTCTCGACGTGGATCGATTATTCTATTTCGGGGAGTCGGTCCTGCTTCCAGAATATCGAGGCCTCGGCTTTGGCCATGCCTTCTTTGATCGCCGCGAAAGGGTTGCGAAGGAATTTGGCGCCAATGCGGCATGTTTTGCAGCCGTAATACGAGGCGGAAGCCACCCGTCCAGGCCTGCCGACTATCGGCCGCTCGATGCCTTTTGGAAAGGGCGCGGCTACTCGCCGGTGTCAGGTCTGGTATCGCAGCTGGCATGGAAGGAAATCGGTGAAAGTGAGGAGACCGTGAAAACAATGCAATATTGGATGCGGCGCTGGTGAGCCGCTATCTCGTCGCCGCAGCCCAATATCCGGTTGATTCCTTTCGCGACTGGGCAGGCTATGAGGAAAAGCTGGAGCGTTGGGTCACCGACGCTGCAAACGCGGGGGCACAGCTGGCTGTATTTCCGGAATATGGCGCGATGGAATTGGCCTCACTCGAACCGGAAACGATGGGGGATCTTCACGCTTCCATCCATTTCGTAAATTCATTGCTCCCGCGGATCGACGCTCTGCATCGCGAACTGGCATCGCGCCATAACATTTATATTTTGGCGGCGAGTGCACCGTGCCTGACCAGCGGGCGATTTTGCAACCGCGCGCGCCTGTTCGCGCCGGATGGCAAAGTCGGCTTCCAGGACAAGCTGATCATGACGAGGTTCGAACGAGAGCAATGGTCTATCGCTGGCGGAGACAGAATTGCCCTTTTCGACACGAAATTGGGCCGTATCGGGATTTGCATCTGCTACGATGTGGAATTCCCGCTCGCGGCGCGCGCACTCATCGAAGCCGGAGCGGAGATATTGCTGGTTCCCTCGTGCACGGACACGCGGCAAGGTCACGAGCGCGTTCGCATCGGGGCTCAGGCGCGGGCGCTGGAGGGGCAGTGCTATGTCGTTCAATCGTCCACCGTTGGAGAAGCGCCCTGGTCGCCGGCGATTGACGTAAATCGGGGACGCGCCGGCATTTTTGGCCCGCCCGATAAAGGCTTTCCGGAAGATGGCGTTGTCGCCCAAGGCGAAATGGACAAGAGTGGCTGGATATTCGCGCGGATCGACACCGCCCTGGTGGAGCAGGTTCGGCAGCAAGGCAGCGTGCTAAACGCGATGCACTGGAAGGAACAGCACGGGGAAAGTTTTTCTTCGCCAATTGTCCAGGACCTGTTGGCGCAGGGACTCCCGTGACAAGCGCCGCGCCGCGGCCGACACAAATGATCGGGAATGCCGCGTGTCGATGGTCAATTCGCCGGTCGATAGAAGCTATCGACTGCTACGGCCAGCCATCCTGATTTTCCAAGCTTTCTGCCAACTCGCCAATCACGCGATAGCAATCGAGTACTTGAGCGATTGAGGAATTGGGCTCTCGCCTCTCACGAATTGCCGCAATGAACTCGCGATCCTGTAGCTCGATGCCATTCATCGAAACATCGACCGTGGAGACATCGATCACTTCATCCTCGCCGTTGATGAGGTCGTCGTAACGGGCGATGTACGTGCCCGTATCGCCGATATAGCGGAAGCAGGTGCCGAGCGGACCGTCATTGTTGAAGGAGAGCGACAGGGTGCAGATCGCGCCGCTTTCGCTTTTAAGCTGGATCGACATGTCCATGGCGATGCCAAGCTCGGGATGCTTCGGTCCTTGCACGAGGTTCGCCCGGACAATCTTCCCGGCTTGATAGCCGAAGGTCGATCGTATGCGCCGCGTGGTGCCAGAGGAGATGATCGGTCCATGATCTTGCCTCGCCTTTCGCATTCATGTTCTGACGGCGGAAGAAGTAGGTTTGGACATCCATTTGCTGGACATTGAACGCGCCGGCCAGAATCCGTTTATGCACGAGTTGATGGCTCGGGTTGAAACGGCGGGTATGGCCGACCATGCATATCAGGCCCGTTTGCTGCTGCTTCGCCAGAACAGCTTGGGCGTCTGCCCACCTGTCGCTCAAGGGAATTTCGATCTGTACGTGCTTGCCGGCCGTCATGCATGCGATCGCCTGCTCCGCGTGCATTTGCGTGGGCGTGCAAAGGATCACAGCATCGACATCGTCGAGCTTCAAAGCGTCGGCCAGATCGGCGGAACTGTGCCTGGCGCCGTACTTGGCCGCCACAGCCGCGGCATGTTCGGGCGTGCGGCTTATGATCGAAGCGATTTCGACACCGTCGATATTCTTGAGGCCGTCGAGATGTTTTTCGCCGAAAGCTCCGGCTCCCGCCAGTGCGATACGCATCATCATGTCCCTTTTTTGCCGGTTTCGAGATCCGGTTATAGCGCGTCAGAACGGTAGTGGGCGCCTGTCCAATCGCCGATCAATTGCCTCTCGCTTTGAGTTGAGCATCTAGCCTGGGAAATACCCGCCGGGCATTGCCCTCGAAAATGGCGTGGCGTTCAGCGTCTGAAATTTCGAGCGCGTCGATGTACCGTTTCGTGTCGTCAAAATAGAATCCCGTCATAGGATCGATTCCGCGCACCGCGCCGACCATTTCACTGCCGAACAGAATATTCTTGTTTGCTATCACGTCGGCCAGAAGGTTGATTCCGGGTTGATGATAGACGCACGTGTCAAAGAAGATGTTGTGCATCAGGTGGGTATCCAGCGAGGGCTTCTTGAGCATGTCTGCAAGCCCACGATAGCGTCCCCAATGATACGGCACGGCGCCACCCCCGTGGGGAATAATGAACCTGAGATTCGGAAAGCGGCCGAATAAGTCGTCCTCCAGCAGCTGCATGAATGCAATGGTGTCAGCTGCAATGTAATAAGCGCCAGTAGCGTGCATTGCCGGATTGCAGCTGCCCGACACGTGGATCATCGCCGGCACGTCGAGTTCGCACATCGCCTCATAGAAGGGAAACCAATATTCATTGGTGAGCGGCGGATGCTTGAAGTGGCCGCCGCCGGGGTCGGGATTGAGATTGCAGCCAATGAAACCCATCTCGATGCAGCGCCGGAGTTCAGCAATCGAACTCGCCATGTCGGCCTCCGGTGACTGCGGTAACATGCACACGCCGGCGAATGTCTCGGGATAAAGGCCAACGACCCTGGCGATGAGGTCGTTGCAAACCTGCGCCCACCTGACCGCTACGGATTGGTCACCAACATGCGGGGCCATAGCCGAAGCGCGCGGACTGAAGATCGTCATGTCCGCGCCGCGTTCTCGTATCAAACGCAGCTGATTGCCTTCGATCGTTTCGCGGATCTCGTCATCGGATATTTCGGGATATGATGGAGAAGTATCGCCTGCCCTGAATGCGGCCTTCTGTGCTTCGCGCCACTCATCATGCGCACGTGGAAGCACGGTATAGTGTCCGTGACAGTCGATGATCATCGTCATTGGCTTATCCTTTGATTGGTTTGCCGGCTTGGGCTCGCTGACGATCGACGGTGGCGGCCGTCATCAGCGGTTCGATCCCGAGGGATCGGAGTGTTTTTACCGATTCTTCCATTTCTGCCGCACGGCGCAGACCGTGCGTGACCATGCGCTCGAGGTTATAATCTGATCGTTCCAGCCAACTGCCCGGCTTCTCACTGGCGTCGAGCGATGCGAGAACGTCGTCGACCACGTCGGCGGCAGTGGCGGCGAGCATCATCTCCGCCGTCAGCGCCTCCAAACCCTTCACCATCACGGAGCGGATCATTTTTATCGAGGAGGCCTTGCCAACTTCTTCGCTCACCACGCGGACATTGGAAAATCCGGCAGAGCGCAGCTGCGGCTCAACTGCGTCCGCGGCTTCCCCGGCGAGCAGCAGCGGCACCGCGAGGCGTGCGGGATTGACGGGCGCCAAGATTGCGGCATCCACATAGCGCGCGCCTGCCGCCGCGACAGCCTCTGCCGCCGCGCGCTTGGTTTGTGGAGCAACGGAGTTCATGTCGCACCAGATCGCACCCGTAGGAAGATATCGCGCGTAGTCACGGGCGACATTGAGTGCCTGATCGGCGGTGACCAGCGAAAGCACCAGTGAGGAACCGGTCAGCGCCGCCTGTGCTGACTCTGCCTTTCGCACGCCTGCATTGGCGATAACGGCCTGCCGTTCGGACGCGATGTCATATGCGCAGGCGCGTGCAGCCCATCCGCCCGCGCTTGCGAAAGTCCATCCGGCCTCTCCAAAACCGATCAATGAAATCGCTTGGCTCATGCTTGATACGCGTGACGCTTATCTCCTCGCACTTCTAATCGAATGTGCCCTGTGGCAATTAGTTTATGCTAATCGTGCCTGCACACGCTGCCGTCGATGTCGGCACGGCGACGCTTTGAGCGATGCGGCGGGTCGCCAATGCCCCGCGACAGCAAACCAATATCTGAGACCGGTGTCGGCTGCGGGACGTTTCCCGCCGCGCCCTCGCCCACATGCGTTCGGACGTCGCCTCGCGATCGATCGGCCCCTAATCTGTTCGCGCTACGTCCTTCAGATGAGCAATGAATTCGACCTGCACAACGGTTGGGCGCCACGACGCGCGTGTTGAAACGGCAATCGTACGTTCGAGCTTGTCCGGTACGTCAGCGATATATGCGAGCCATCCTGCCTCGAGCTCGGCTGCGACCTGGTCGGGCGACACGAGTGCGAGAAAATCACTGTCGACGAGCAGCTGTCTGATCGTCATGACCGATCCGCATTCGACCGGCACCGGAGGCGATTTTACTCCCGCGCGCTCAAACATCTGCTCCCAGGACAAGCGGAGTGGAACACCTTGCGCTGCGACGACCCACGGATAGCTGGCGAGTTCCTCAACGCTGGGCGCGCACCCCGCGAGCGGATGTGCCGCGCGGCCGATCACTACCAGACGATCTCTAAATAACGGCTCCTGCACAATATCGGGTTCGAGCAGAGGATCGCGCTGCGCGCCAATCATCATGTCGATCAGCCCGTTTCGAAACGGCTCGAGGAGCTCTGTCCGGGAACCCTCGACGACTGATATTCGAACGTCGGGGCGTTGACGCAAAACCCGGGCGATGACCCGGGGAAGCACCCGCGCACGCGCCAGGGGCATGGCGCCGATCACGACGCGACGTGTCTCTCGTCCCTTTAGCGCTTCCAGTTCAGCGAGCCCATTCTCGAGTTCGAGACGGGCCAAGCGAAAGCTGCGCGCAACGCGCGTGCCCGTCTCGGTCAATATGACAGACTTGCCTCGGCGCTCCGCCAGCGGCCGCCGCATCGTGAGTGCCAGATCATTCACCGACCGGTGCAATGAAGGAAGCGCCAGGCCGGTCTTCAAACTCGCTGCGCTGTAGCTTCCCGTGTCCGCGAGTGCGAGCAGGGCCCGCAAGCGCGACATCGTGACATGAGGGCTTGCGATGTGCGCAAGCGCAGCCTCGATCCGAGGGACGAAGATCAGGGCCTCACACGTCGGCGTCATTCCATCGTACCGGCGCTGGAAGAGAGGTGCGTCAAGCATATTCTCGATTCGGACCAACGCCTGGGTTATCGCTGGCTGAGTGAGGTTCACTGCTCGCGCAGCGGCATTCATCGTTCCTAACTCGGCAATTTTCGCCACTGCGCGCAAATGTCGAAGATTGAAACTCCATAAGTCCATATCCCTTTATTAGCGAAATCTAATCACCCAGCCAGGCATTTGTTTTCCCTTCGCCATTCGCTCCACGGCAAGGTCGCGCGACTGAAGGCAGGTTAGGAGCGAAATCGTGAGCGGTGTGGTTGTCCAGAATATTCAGCGTGCTTCGCTCGATGTGATCGATGCCCTGGCAAGGTGCGGAGTTGCTACGGTGCACGAAGCGCAGGGTCGGACGGGCCTTCTCGCAAGCTATATGCGGCCAATCTACGCGGGTGCCCGAATTGCAGGATCAGCAGTAACGATCAGCGCCCCCCCGGGTGACAACTGGATGGTCCACGTTGCCATCGAGCAGCTCAAGGAGAGTGACATTCTGCTGCTTGCCCCGACCAGCCCCTGCGAAGATGGCTATTTCGGGGACTTGCTAGCCACATCGGCCCAGGCACGAGGTTGCCGAGGACTGGTAATCGACGCGGGTGTGCGCGACGTGCGCGATCTTACCGAAATGAAGTTTCCCGTCTGGTCGAAAGCCGTGTTCGCGCAGGGGACGGTCAAGAATACGATCGGGTCGGTGAATGTCCCAGTCGTTTGCGCTGGAGCGGCCGTGAACCCCGGCGACGTGATCATTGCCGACGACGATGGCGTATGCGTCGTCCCGCGCCTCAATGCGGAGACGGTTCTGGCCGCAGCCGAGGCACGCGAAGCCATGGAGGGCGAGAAGCGGAGCCAACTCGCTGCCGGCGTGCTGGGTCTCGACATGTACAAGATGCGCGAGCGACTGGAGAAGGAAGGCGTTAAATATGTCTGAGGGCGTCCGCTGCATGTGGATGCGCGGAGGGACGTCGAAAGGCGGCTATTTCCTCAAAGAGGATCTTCCGCCGCACCTGGAAGAGCGTGATGCATTCCTGCTTCGGGTCATGGGTCACCGGATCCGCTCCAGATCGACGGCATGGGCGGCGCCGATCCACTAACCAGCAAGGTTGCAGTGGTTTCCAAGTCGAAGCGCAAGGGGATCGATGTCGATTACCTGTTCCTGCAGGTTTTTGTCGACCAGGCGGTCGTGACCGATGCGCACAACTGCGGCAATATCCTTGCGGGCGTTGGTCCCTTTGCCCTCGAGCGCGGCCTGGTCGCTGCGACCGGGGACGAGACGCGCCATCTTCATGGAGAACACCGGGCAGGTGGCGGTCGCGTCGGTTCAAACCCCGGGCGGGAGAGCCACTTATGCCGGCAGCGCCACGATCGATGGCGTTCCGAGAGCGCACGCTCCGATACCCACCGAGTTTCGCGATTCAGCTGGCTCCACTTGCGGCGCGCTGCTGCCAACGGGCAATGTTGTCGATGTGGTGAATGGCGTGCGGGTCACGCTGATCGACAATGGGATGCCCTGCGTCGTGATGAAGGCAGCCGACTTCGGCATCACAGGGTATGAGGACCGCGACAGCCTCGACAATAACGGCGCCCCCAAGGCGCAGATTGAGTCGATCCGCCTTGCGGTAGGCGAACGGATGAAGCTCGGCGACGTCAGCGAGAAGTCGGTTCCCAAAATGATGCTCGTCGCCGCGCCCCGAAATGGCGGGGCGATTTGTGTGCGCAGCTTCATACCTCATCGCGCCCATGCCACGATCGGCGTGCTCGGCGCGGTCAGTGTGGCTACGGCATGCCTGATCGAAGGATTGCCCGCCGCAGAAGTCGCGATAATTACGGCAGGGCGCCGCAAGACCATTTCGGTCGAGCACCCGACCGGCGAGATGAGCTGCGTGCTCGAAGTAAATGAGGAAGGCGAAGTGACCACGGCCGCGCTGCTTCGCACGGCTCGCAAGCTGATGGACGGATTCGTATATTGCTGATGCAATCTGGGAGGGCGCAGGCGATGCTGGATTGTTGGTGCCGATGGAGCGTCGATGACCGAACGTATCACGTCCTGGCACGCTAGCCCTTCGAGACCGCTTTACATGCCGCCTGTCGGCGCCGTCGATGCGCATTGCCATGTGTTCGGACCGGCGGACCGGTTCCCGTTCAGCGCCAACGCCAAATATCTGCCCCATGACGCCGGACCCGGCCTGTTATTCGCCTTGCGCGATTATCCTGGCTTCACCTGCACGGCGGAGATGGCACGCACTGTCGTCCCAATCCCGTCCGGCCTGCGAAAGGCGACTTTCTTGCAAGGATTGCAGGGGCCTGTCAGCCGCTAGCCAGCTTTCCGCTTGTTGATTGCTTTGCCCTGGACCTGGTCGGGCAGGACGCTCTCCGGCCGGCAAATCGAGCCGCGGTCTCCAGGCGTCAGTATTCGCCGACCTCCGATTTCGCGGCCTGTGCCCCGCCCAGGAACAGGCGGATCTTCAGCGCGATGATGTCGTCATTGTGGGGGACGGTTAGGCCGAAGATATGCTCTCGAACTCCCAGGAAGAAGATCGAGGCGTGAAGACCCCATAACGCCTCGATCTCCGCCGATATCGCCGGGCGCTCAGCCAGAGTCGGCTCGCCGTGACTGGCACGCAATTCTTCAATCACGGCAGGGTAGATATCACGGCCGATCCGCGTGAACAGGCGCTCATGAAAATCGACGTGGGCGAGGGCGGCATGGAGGAGCAGCCGGGTATAATCATGATCGAGGATGAGGCGTGCATAGGCGCGGTAAAAGGCGATCAGCCGTCCTTCCAGCGGTCTCGTTCTGTCCTTTAGTGCGGTGAAGTCGAGGTGCCAGTCATGGCCGAACACCTCCTCGTAAACGCGCAGAAGCAGGTCGTCCTTGGTCGGGAAATAGCGGAAGAGCAGAGCGTGCGAGATACCGGCCTGTTTCGCAAGTTCGCGTGTCTGCCCGCTAAAGCCATGCTCCGCATAATAGGTAATCGCCGCGCGGACGATCTCGCGCTCGCGCTCCTCGGGCGCGAGGCGCCTGCGCGCGCTCTGTTCGGCCATAACGTGTCGCCTCCTTCCGCGCTGCCGGACAGCATTCTGCCGACTCTATTGACAGAATCATATCTAATGAGCAAATGCTCAATAAGGATCGCGCAGGTTGAACGGTCGGCGCGGCAGCTTTGTTCATTCGAGCAGGATATTTGACATGCTGGAAATCATTCCCTTCTCCGCCGCAACCTATTGGCTGAATTACGCGGCGCATAATGCGACCTGCGCGGGGGCGTCGGTAAGCGATATTGCGCGCGCCATGCGACCCTATCTTGCGCATGTCGAATCCAATCGCGAAGTGTTCGAGCGGGCGAAAGCCGTGGCACCGCTTGATTTTGATGGAAAACCTGCCTCGGTTCCGCCCGAAATCCTTCCCGTCCTCCTGGAAGGCAATCCGATCTGGTGTCAGGGCTGGCTCGACGAAGGGGAACGGCTCGCAGCAACGGCGGACGAATTCGCAGCGAATGGCGCGCGGCAGACCGCTGGCGATATCTATCGCCGCGCAGCGGTGCTTACGACCTATGCCGAATGGACGATGCTGCTGAGCCCCGAGAAATACGCGGCCTTCGACCGTGGACGTGAACTCAGCCTCAAAGCGATGGACTTGCTCTACGAGCGGTTCGAGGCGGTGCGCATTCCTTTTCAGGGCGTGGAGCTGGAGGGGATGTTCTGGCCCGCCCCGGGCGAAGGGCGCAAGCCTGCTGCGCTCTGCTTCAACGGCCTTCACTCCTCGATGGAATGGTTCTGGCAGGTCGGCTTGATCCGTGAACTCAACCGTCGCGGCATTTCGGTGCTCGCGTTCGACTGCCCGGGCTCGGGAACGTCGCGCTTTCACCTGGGTGTGCATATGGAACCCGAGACCGAGCGCTATGCGCGGCCCGCGCTTGATGTTCTGCTCGCGCGCGGCGATGTGGATCCCGACCGCGTCGCGGCCGTTGGATGCAGCTTCGGGGGTTACCGCACGGTTCGCGCGGCTGCGACCGATCCGCGGTATCGCGCTTGCCTTGCGTGGGGCGCTCTCTACGGGACGGCTCCTTCGTCAGATGGTGGATCGGGATCGTCCGGCATGAACGGCCTCGATGCGCGCACGACCGCCTGGTTCTTCGGTGTCAACGATGCGGAGGAAGGCGCGCGCAAGCTCGCGAAGTTCACGCTCGCGCCGGTCATCGCCGAACTGGCGTGCGACCTGGTCGTCTTTCACGGTGCTGCCGATATGCAGGTTCCGGTAGCGCACGCGCATCAGGTCATCGCCGAGGCAACCGGCGCACGCAGTAAGGAGCTGCATATCTACACCGCAGAGGACGGCGGCGAGCAGCATTGTCATCTCGACAATCTAGGCACCGCGCTGGGTCATATGACCGACCGCGTGGCGGCGCTGCTGGCTGCTTGACGTAAAAAAAAGGGCGGCACCGCTCCCGCCGCGGCACCCGACTATCGAGTTCGATCCGCGAGAGTCCAAATTGGACTTTTTGTCCGGTGCGATGCGGCTTTTCGGGCCTAGAAAAAGCTCGGGACGATATGGGGGAGCCATGAATGATCGATAAAATCCGCCCCGCCGTCCGTCTTGCGGTGGCTGATATTTGCGATGGGGCGTCGATCATGATTGGCGGGTTCGGGACATCCGGGATGCCCGACGAGCTCATCGACGCGCTCGTCGCCCGCAACGTCGGCGATCTCACTGTCATCTGCAATAACGCCGGGAATGGAGAGGCGGGCGTGGCGTCTTTGATCCGCCACGGCCGCATTCGAAAGATGATATGCTCCTTCCCGCGCCAGGCCGACTCGCACCACTTCGACGCGGCCTATCTCGCGGGAAAGATCGAACTGGAACTCGTTCCGCAGGGCAATCTGGCCGCGCGCATGCATGCCGCGGGGTCGGGGCTTGGCGCAATCTACACGCCGACCGGCTTCGGTACTTCGCTTGCCGAAGGCAAGCCCACCGCCGAGATCGAGGGCAAGCAATATGTCCTCGAATATCCGATTCGCGCCGATTTCGCGCTGATCAAAGCGCTCAGGGGCGATCGGTGGGGCAATCTTGTGTACCGCAAGGCAGCGCGCAACTTCGCCCCAGTCATGGCAATGGCGGCGACGGTGACGATCGCGCAGGTCTCCGAGATCGTTCCGCTTGGCGCGCTTGACCCCGAAGTCGTGGTTACGCCCGGCATCTTCGTCCAGCGCGTGGTGGCCGTGCCCGCGCCGGGCGCGATGAAGGGGTAGACCATGAAATTGTTCAATCGTGCAGAAATCGCCGCGATGGTGGCCCGCGACATTCCCGACGGTGCCTATGTCAATCTCGGCATCGGCCTGCCGACGCTCGTCGCCGATCATCTGCCGCCTGACCGCGAGATCGTGCTCCAAAGCGAGAATGGCATCCTTGGCATGGGACCAGCTCCGGCCGAGGACGACATCGACTGGGATCTGATCAACGCCGGCAAGCAGCCCGTCACGCTTCTGCCCGGCGGTTGCTATTTCCATCACGCCGACAGCTTCGCGATGATGCGCGGCGGCCATATCGACGTTTGCGTACTCGGCGCCTTCCAGGTCTCGGTGGCGGGCGATCTCGCCAATTGGCACACAGGCGAAGCGAATGCGATTCCGGCGGTCGGTGGCGCGATGGACCTCGCCGTCGGCGCGCGCCACACCATCGTAATGATGGATCTCTTCACCAAGGATGCCCATTCGAAGCTGGTCGAGACGTGCGCCTATCCGGTCACGGGGCTTGCCTGTGTCTCGCGCATCTACAGCGACCATGGCGTCTTCGAAGTGGGGCAGCGGGGGGCAGGGGTTCTGCGCCTCGTCGACGGGCTCGGCATCGCGCAGTTGCGGAGCATGACGGGGGTTGATCTCGCCGACTGGCGAAGGGGCGTCTGAGCGGATCGCAGCGACATCGCTGAAGCACCGAATAAAACATCGATTGGAGAGGGCTTGATGAAACCCGTCGAGGAGCGCCTGAGCGAATTTGCCGCGGCATGGCCGGTGCTGGCTGCCGCGACGATCGGGCTCGCAATCGGCGTGCACGCGCTGCCTTTCTACACCGCAGGCACTTTCATGGCTCCGCTCGCCAATGAATTCGGCTGGACACGCGCCGAACTCTCCATCGGCCCCATGCTGCTTACGCTCGTCCTCGCGCTCGGCGCGCCTGCGGTGGGAGGTATCATCGATCGATGGGGCGACCGGCTCCTGATCCTGTTCTCGCTCGCTAGCCTTGCCATCCTCGTCTTCCTTATGACCCGCCTCGACGGCGACATCCGTGAATATTGGCTGCTCTTCGCGGCGATGCCGCTGCTCGGAGCCGGCTCGGGGACCCTAGCCTTTTCTCGCATCGTGAGCGCCGCCTTCTTGCGCCAACGCGGGACAGCACTCGGGATCGCCCTTACCGGAACCGGCGTCACCAGCGCGCTCGGACCGGCCTTCTTCTCCGGCATCATAGAGGCCGAGGGCTGGCGGCACGCCTATCTGGTCATGGCGATAATTATCTCCGCGATGACGCCGTTCGTTCTCTTTCCGCTCTGGCGACGTTCGCGCGGCGCGGCGGTACCAAGAGCCGCCCCGGAAGACGCGCCGCCGCGCGATGGCCAGGCCACTTTCGGCGAGGCGCTGCACAGCAGCGTCTTCTGGCGCCTCGCCATTGCCTTCCCGCTCGTCAGTCTGAGTTCGATCGGGATGGTCGTCCATTTCGTACCGCTGCTCCGCGATTCAGGCATGATGCCAGCCGAAGCGACCGCAATGGCGGGGCTGATCGGTCTCGCGATGATCGGCGCGCGACTCGTCTCGGGTGTATTGATCGACCTCATTTTCGCGCCCTGGGTCGCCTCGGGCGTGATGGCGATCTGCGCCACGGGACTGGCGCTGCTCGCCCTGGATCCCGTGACCTTTGCGTGGTGCGGAGCGATCGCGGTCGGTTTTGCGATCGGGATCGAGTTCGACCTGATCGCATATATGGCGGCGCGCTACTTCGGCTTGTCGGCGTTTGGCCGCATCTATGGCGTGCTATATGGGCTGACGGCGCTCGGTGTGTCAGCATCCTCGCTGGCCTATGGCTATTGGGCCGAAAAGGCAGGCAGTTATTCGCCGGCCCTTTTTTGCGCCGCCGCGCTGCTTCTCGGCTCGATCCTTATTTTCATGACGCTGCCGAAGTTCCTCCATGCGGAATAGACGGGGCTGCTGACGCCGGCAGATGAACTCCTCTCTGCCTGCACGGGCGTATTTGGCCCGTACAGGCTTTTTTGCTGTCGATGCCCAGCAGAAACGTGGCGCAACCGAACGATGTGCGATGACCGAAATCGCAAATGGCGGCAGCGACATGTCGCCAAGAGCGGGTCGATGGCCATGCGCCTTCGCAAACAGGATGACTCGACCGGTCAGCCGATTCTGGGTCCGCCCTGCCGTCATTTTTCCGCCAGAAATGTGAATGTCCGAATTGGACATCTTGCGTCTCGCCCGCTGCCGCCTGCCCTCAATATGCTGCCATCACGTCCAACGAGACGGTGCGAAAGCCACGGCTTTACGCAAAGGGAGAGGGATTGAGATGGGTCGACAGGGTGATGCCGCCGGGATGGACCGCCGCAGTCTCATGGTGGGGATCGCCGGCGCGGCGGCAATGGTCGGTGGCGCGCGGGCGATGGCACAGGTTACCGGCGTGTCGCCCGAGAGCGGGCATCTGCCGCTGCCGCGGCCCTTGGGATCGCTCGCCTACCTCGATCGTCGCTCCTACATCCAAAATATGGAGGTGATCGCCGAAGTCGAGGCACCTTTCATGTCGGGCGGGGAACCGCTCATGACGATGTGGGCCAAAGGTCATCGGCGAATGATCAACTGCTGGTTTGGCGGCTGGGTCGATGTGACCGATGCCCGCAATCCGGTTCACGTCAAGGCCGACTATGTCACTGGCCTTTCCTCGATCGCCTATAATGAGAAGCTCAGGAAATGGCTGTCGGTCGAGGCCGCGACCCAGCCCTTCTCGGACCCCATGCCGAACGCACCGCTCGGCAAGTATCAGCCCGACGTCGCCGAGCGCGTGCGCGCGAGCAAATCGCTGCGCGGTATCCGCGTCCGCGACGTCACCGATCCGCTGAACGCGAAACTTCTCGGCGAGTTCAGCGTCGGCGAAGGGAGCTACGGCACCCATATGAATTTCTATGACGGCGGGCGTTATGCCTATCTTGACGCAGGCTGGAACGACGAACTTCGAAGCGAGAACGCCGCGTCGCTGAGCGGCTCAGGCATGATGGTCGTCGACCTCTCCGATCCTGCGAACGTCAAGGAAGTGTCGCGCTGGCACATTCCCGGCAGCCTTCTCGCCGAGCAAGCCGAATATGAGAAGCAATGGTGGGCCGGAAGCCATGCGGCCTGGTCCCAATCGCACGGCGGCCCGAGCGTGCCGATGCGCGTCGAGGAAGGCGGGCGCTGGGGCTATGGCGGCTTCGGCCATTTCGGCATGGTCGTCTTCGACCTGTCGGACATCCGCAACCCGCGGGCGGTCGGGCGGGTGCGCTCGGAACATCAGGGCCTTGGCACCATTCCGTTTCACACCTGCCTGCCGCTTGTCGCCGACGCGCGTTTCCCGCAGCTCCGCAACAAGGTCATCGGGCTCTGCGAGCCGCTCGATCCCGACTGCCGGGAAAGCCCGGCGCTGAGCTGCATCGTCGATGTCGCGGACCCGGCGAAGCCTCGGATCGTCAGCTATTTGCCGAAACCGGCCGCGCCCGTCGATGCGCCCTACAGCGACTTCTGCTTTGCGCGCGGGCGCACTGGCCATCATAATAGTCAGACCTTCGTTGCGCCCGGCAAGGCGCGGCCCGACATTCTCGTGATAGCCTCGTTCAACGCGGGCATCCGCGTGCTCGATATCTCCGATCCGACCGATCCCCGCGAGATCGCCTATTTCGTCCCGCCGCAGACCGGCGACATCGAAAATTATCGCAGCTGGTACCGCGGGCAGGGCGAGAATGTCGTGGTCGAATGGGATCGCAACATCATCTGGTTCGGTACCGCGGGCAAGGCATACGGCCTGTCCTGTCCCGCGCTCGGCAAGCCGAGGACTGCGCCGCAGAAGATCGCGCGCTGGACGCTCCTGCATCACAATCGCGGCTGGGATGGCTGACCGAAAACTTATCGGCCGGCGCGTCGCGCCGCTGCGGCGCACCGGAAACCGAAGATCATAAACGCCGCCTATTGAGGTGGCGAAAATAAGAAGAGGAGGATGCATTGTCTGATTTCTATCGCACGAGGGGCTTTCGGGGGGCTCTGTTCGGCTGCTGCGCTTGTGGCGCGCTGATCGGCGCGCCAACGGCGGCCCATGCGCAGACCGAACCGGCGGAACCCCTGGCGCAGTCGGATACCCAGATCGAGGATATCGTCGTGACCGCGCGCCGCCGTGCAGAGTCGCTCCAAGACGTTCCCGCGACGGTGGTCGCGGTGACTGCGGATCAACTCGCGGAGAGTGGCGCGCAGCGGCTCACCGACATCCAGTCGGTCGTGCCCGGCCTCGTCTTCAAGAATTTCGGTCCCGGCCTCAGCGTGATTTCGCTGCGCGGTTCGGGCAACCGGCTCGGCGCGGGATCGACGGTCGGCGTTTTCCAGGATGGCGTGAATCTCGGGGGAAGCCAGCTCTCCAAGGGGGCGATCGACCTCGAGCGGGTGGAGGTCGCCAAGGGTCCGCAGAGCACGCTCTACGGCCGCGCTACGATGGCCGGCGCGATCAACTTCGTGACCAAGAATCCGACGAACGATTTCGAGGGGGCGGCGGAGATCGGCATCGGCGGCAGTTCGGCCGGCGACGAGATGCTATGGCATGGGCGCCTGATCCTGTCGGGGCCGCTGGTCAGCGACACGCTGCTCGCCCGTCTCGTTATCTCGCGCGACAAGCGCGACGGCTTCCTGCACGATCCGGTCACCGACTGGCGGGGCATGGGCTATGACCGCACTTTCGTACGCGGCAAGCTGCTCTGGTCGCCGACGCCCGACCTCGACGTCAGCCTCACAGCGGAATTCACGCGTGACGAACCCACGCTGGGCGCCGCCTACACCTACGTCGATCCGCCCAATACGCAGATTCCCTTTGCCCCGTCGTCGGGACCCAATGCCTGGGACTATACGGCCAAGCCGCTGTTCTTCGGTAAGGACTTCTGGGACACGCGTTTCACCACCAAGCCTTATGGCAAGCTGCGCGACAACAGCTATTTCCTCCAGGTCGACTGGCGGACACCGATCGGAACCCTGACCTCGACGACGGCGATCTCCAAATATAGCCAGGACGGGCAGAACGACGTGGATATGAGCCAATATCCCGTGGTTGAGTTCCAATATCCAGGCAACGGAAAACGCTTCAATCAGGAACTGCGGCTCGCAGGCGGTGACCGGCTTCGCTATCTCGTCGGCCTCTATTACCTCCGTACGAGGGGTTTCATCGGGCAGAACATCGTCTTCGGCCCCGGCGCTTCGGGCTATATCGCGGGGCTGACCGCACAATATCAGCCGACCGACCAGACGTTGCACTCCTATGCCGGCTATTTCGATCTCGATTATGACATCAGCGACCAGTTCAGCATCTCGGGCGGTCTTCGCTTCGGCCGCGACAAGATCGAGCAGACCAATCAGGTCGTCTGGACGACACGCGCCGGCACGGTCGTCAATGTGTTCGGGCCGTTCACCCGCGATGTCGACTTCAATACCTACGAAGGCAATGTCTCGGCGTCCTACAAGATCAATCCCGACGCGCTCGTCTATGTGCGCTATGGCCGGGGAACGCGGCCGGGCGGTCTCAACAACGGCAACTCGGTCGCGATCGCGTCGCTGCCCTATGATCCGGAATATGTGGACGCTTTCGAAATCGGAGCGAAGGCTACGTTGTTCGACGGACATCTGCGCACCAACGCGGCACTGTTCTACAACCAATATCACGACCTTCAGGTCGGCCGGAACCAGGCCATCGGCAACCCCCCGGCGGTGTTCAACACCACCGCGAACGCCGCGGGCGCACGTTCTTTCGGCCTCGATCTCGATGGCGAACTGGTCGTTGCCGATGGCCTGAAGCTGTCCTTCGGATACACCTATAATGATGCGAAGATCACCGATTTCGTGCTCTCAGGAGCCACGTCGGCCCGCGAGGATCTGAGCGGTCTGCCGATTCTTCGTTCGCCGAAGCATTCGGGCAATGTCGCCCTTCGGTACGCCCATGAGTTCGGCGACGGCAGCGAGTTCAGCCTCGGCAGCAGCTTTTATTTCAGCAGCCGCTATGCGAACGACTATATCGTGCCCCCGACGACCGGACTCCCGATCCAACTGTTCGAGACGAAGCCCTATCAGACGGTCGGTCTGACGGCCTCTTACAAAACCGGTCCGTGGGAACTGAGCGGATATGTGAACAACCTGTTCAACGAGCAATATCTCGCATCGGGATCGGCCAATTTCTATAATCAGCTGACGTTCGGCATTCCGGGCGAACCCCGAACTTTCGAGGTGACGCTCAAGGTCAACTTCTGATCGTCCGCGATCTGCCGAAACATAAGTTGAGGACGTCGGGGCGGGGCGAGCAATTCGCCCCGTCCTGATCCGGGGCGCGATGCTCAGCCGGTGAACGCTTCCGTACCTCGGGCGCGATTACAAACGCGACAGGTGGCCGCTCAATGACGTCGGCGCCGATCGTGACCTGATGGTGTTTCAGGCATGGCCGAGTTGATTTTTACACGGGTTTTCGCTGCCGGCGCGGACAAGCGGCTTCCCGTGGGAGTAAGGCCTCGTTTGTGCGACTTGGGAAACGGCCTCCGGTTCCTTGCGGCCCGGCGCCAGCAGCCGACGTGCGCAAGGGATGCTATCCCACCGGTCGTTCGGCCCGGGTTGCGGGGAATCGTCTCTGCAAACCTGGCAATCCGGGATGCGTCATGAGTGGCAGGTGTCGATCGGCCGAGTACTAATTGCCTATGTGTTTCCGCCCTTCACCATTTGAGGCTCGCCGCTAGCGATCGATTGGGTAATCGCTTCGAGAATTGCGATATTGTCGATCATTTCCCGACCGCTGATAGGATAGGGAGCCTCGCCGAGGATCGCGCGTGCGAATGCCTCGATATTGTCGAGAACCGGTTCGGCCTTGGCGGCTGTCACCGTTTCGATGGGGCGACCAGGGACGCCCTTGATCACAACCCACCCGTCCGGCGCCTCGACGTGAGCGCGATCGCGCACCTCGATCCAGCCCTTGCTTCCATAGACGGCGAAGCGCGAAATGAAGGGCGTCGCGAGCGTTGCAGATATATAGGCAGTGCCGCCGCGGACGAAGCGGACATGGGCGCTCATCGTGTCTCCAGAGGGGAGTTCGGAGACAAGATTTTCGCAGGTCGCGCTGACGCTCGCTGCCGGGCCCATCAGCTTGACCGCGAGATCGGTCAGATGGATGCCTGTCGCGGTCATGCCTCCTGCCGGGGCGTGCTTCGGATCGAGGCGCCAGTTCGCGCTGTCGAGTCCAAGAAATTTGTCATGGCTGAAATTCGCTTCGATCTGCAGCAATCGGCCAAGTTCGCCTGCGGCGGCGGCGCGCAGCATGTCGGCGATCGGTGGCTCGAACCGGCGCTCATGACCCATGCCGAGGACAATCCCGGACGTCTCGCACAGCCGGACAGCCCGCACCGCGGCCTCGCGGGTGAGGGCCAGCGGCTTCTCGCAGAAGATGTGCTTCCCTGCGGCTGCGGCGGCTTCGATTTGCGCCGCATGCAACTCGTGCGGCGTTGCGAGGATGACGGCGTCAATCGCTTCATCGGCCAGAACCGCGCCCATCGTTGCATAAAGCGGAATCCCGTGCTCGATCGAGAAGGGTTCGGCACCAGCAAGGCCCGGTTCGACGATGGCCCCGATCCGGAGCGCGCCATCCTGTTCGAGGATCAGTTCGGCCATCTTCCGACCCCACCACCCCAGACCGACGATCGCCGCGCTAACTGTCTTCATCTCTTGTCCTTCAAATGGTGCAGGGGAGGGGGCATCGGGGGCCGCAAGTCACAAGGGGACAGAATCAGGTCCTTCTCGACGCGCCAAAGGATGCCGGTTTCGTCCGAAGTCTCATACCGGACGATCAGGCTGTTCTTGACACCGAAGACCGCATCGGACTCGAGATAGGCGTCGCCCGCCGCAAAGATATGCGTCGTGAGCGGTTTGAAGCCGGGTGCCGAAACGATGATATGAAGGTGAGCGGGGCGCCATGGATGACGTCCGAGCGCCGTCAGCATCTCGCCGACCGGCCCGTCGTGCGGAATGGAGTAGGGTACGGGCTTTATCCCGAGAAAGTCGAAACAGCCATCGGCGCCGGTGACGAATATACCGCGATTATTCCATTGGGGCTGTGTCTCGGGCTGCTGCACATCGTAAAAACCCTCATCATTGTCCGACCAGATGTCGAGCTGCGCCCCGGCGATCGGCCGCCCGGCCAGATCGAGGACACGGCCGCTGTAGCGGCAGGACTCGCCGCGTCCGTCGAGCGCCATGTTTTCGCCCATCTCGCGGCGAGGCGCGCCGGCGACGTGAAATGGGCCCAGAACGGTCGTTTCGGTTGCGCCCTTGGGTCGGCGGTTGGCGATAGCGTCGACGAGCATCGATACACCGAGTGTATCGCTGAGCAGTATGAACTCCTGCCGTTCGGCCGAGCAGATCTGGCCGGTCCGGGTCAGGAAATCGATTGCCGTCGTCCACTCGCCGGGTGTCAGCGCGACCTCCCGGACAAAGCCGTGAAGATGCCGCACGAGTGAGACCATAATCTCCCGCAGCCGGGCGTTGGTCGCCGGTGCCATGCGTTCGTTCACCGCTTCCACCGAGTTGGTTTCGGTGAAACGGCGGGTCATTCGCTGTTCCGATCGGTTCTGGGGGGCTCGCCAGCCCAGGCCCGCTGAAGCAGGTCGCGGATCGGTCCACGCTCGACAGGCCGTGGGTTGGCATAGGGATGGGCGACTGCGAGGTCTGCCGCGCGATCGAGATCACTCTCCTCGAGGCCTAAAGCACGTAGCGATGTTGGCGCACCGAGCGATTGCGAAAAGGACCAAAGACCGGCCGCGAAATTTTCTCCGAACAGCGGAATGAGCGGTGCCATTGCGTGCGCCGCTGCATGGGCATTGAATGCCACAGCGTGCGGGAGCACGACCGCGTGCGTCTCTGCGTGCGGCAGGGAAAAGCTTCCCCCCAGCGTGTGGCAAAGCTTGTGGTGCAACGACATGCCGACTGCGCCGAGGACGCTTCCGCAAAGCCAGCTTCCGTAAAGCGCCTCGGCCCGGGCCGCGATATCTTGAGGGCTTTGGACGATCGTCGGCAGTGCAGCATGAAGCGCGCGGACGCCTTCCTCCGCCATCGCCGAGGAGACGAAATTTGCCTCGGCAGAATAGAATCCCTCGATCGCATGCGCCATTGCATTGAGCCCGCTGGTTACGCTCATCGCGACCGGCAAGGTCAGGGTGAGTTCGGGATCATAGAGAACCAGCCCCGGCAGCAGCCTCGCATCGCGGATCGTCGTCTTGAGGCCATTTTCGGTCTGGCCGAGAAGCGGCGTGACTTCGGAGCCCGCGTATGTCGTGGGCAGGACGATCTGTGGCGCTCCGGTTCGAAGCGCTACCGCCTTGGCGAGGCCGATCGTGCTTCCGCCGCCGAAGGCGAGCAGGGCATCGGTCTTCAGTTCCCCGTACATCGCGGCCACGCGTTCGGTGACATCGGTTGGCGTGTGCATGACCGCGCCGTCGAACAACCCGGCGACGCGGCCGCCCAGTCTGGCGGCGATTGCTTCGGCACTACCGCGCTGAACATCCGTCGAAAGGAGCAGTATGCGACGGCAGCCGAGAGCTTCGACCTCGTCAAGCAGTCGCGAAACGATCCCTACGCCGAACAGGATGCGCGCGGGCAGCGTCGTGTAGGTGAACGGCTTCACCAAGGTCATCGATTATCGACCCGTTTGCTGAACGGATGAATATCGATCCGATCCCAGATGTCCGCAATATTGAAGGGATCGGCCGCGTTGAAGGCTTCGACCTCGGCCCGGGAATGGGCCTCGACGAGGAAGCAGGAACCGATCATCGTTTCGCCGTCATCGGCGAGCAACGGACCCGAGATTAGCGTCTTCATGGCCGCGCCCGCGAGATAGGCCTTGTGCGCGTCATAGTGGGCGAGCCGCCGGGGGGCCGCGCCGGGATGGTCGAGCGCATGAATGATGAAGAACAAGATTCTCTCCTGATCGGCTGTTGTCTCCGCGCCAGGATATTGCGTCGGCACCGGCCAGACAGGGGACCAGATGTCCAATTTGGACATTTCGCGACTTTCTTTCAACAGGGCGGGAAGGTCTCCATCGATTGCGCCAATGATGGGAAGGTATTGAGGATGACGGGCCGGCCGCAGCGGATAGGATGGATCGGGATTGGCAAGATGGGCGCGCCGATGAGCCTGCGCGTGTTACGCGGCGGTTATCCAGTGACGGCACTTGATCCGTCGCTCGCCGACGTCGGCGCGCTCGTTGCCGAAGGCGCAGAATTGGCCGCGAGCGCCGCCGAACTGGCGCGCGCAAGCGATTTGATTTTCCTCACCATTCCTGACGACCAGGCGCTGGAAGATATCGTCTTTGGCGACGATGGCCTGCTTGCCGCAGCCGATGAGACGAAGCTGATTGTCGAAATGAGCACGATATCGCCTGCCATGTCGGCAAATGTGGCCGAAGCCCTCGCTGTTACGGGCGCGCGCTATCTGCGCGCGCCGGTCTCGGGAAGTACAGTCACGGCGGCGGATGGAAAGCTGACTGTTCTCGCGTCGGGCCCCACGGCCGATTATCAGATCGCGCTACCGGTTTTTTCGTGCTTTTCTGTCCGTCAGTTTCGGGTCGGCGAGGGCGAAGAGGCTCGCTACCTGAAGCTTGTACTCAATCTGATGCTTGCTGGCACCGCGGCGCTGGTTGCCGAAGGACTGACCTTCGGCGAGAAAGGCGGGCTCACGGTTGAGACGATGCTCGATGTCATCAGCGAAAGTGTGGTAGGCTCACCCGTGATAGGCTATAAACGTGACATGCTTGTCCGCCGCGATTTTACCCCGGCTTTCGCCGTTTCGCAGATGATGAAGGATATCGATCTCGCGCTCGATTCAGCCAAGGTCGATCATGTCCCGATGGCGCTGACCGCGCTTGTCCGGCAGCAATATGGGGCCGCTCACGCCCAGGGCCATGGCGCGCGAGATTTCTTCATGTTGCTGGAGCAATGTGAGCGCGCCGCCGGTCTCTCGGTGTGAATGACCATGAGCTTCTCAGGCTGATCGATTTCCTCGCCGAAACGCGTGCGCCGTTGCCGCGGCTGATGCCTGTCGCGGACGAAAGTCCGATCTGGAACATAACTCTCCAGCTCGTTACCCATGAAATACGCGGTCAGCCGTTGACCATCTCCTCGCTCTCGCAGGCCTCGGGCGTTCCCCATGCAACCGCGATGCGCCTGATTGCCCGAATGACCGAGCAGGGACATATTGTGCGTCGACCGGTTGGCCCTAACGGAAAACGGTTCACGCTGCACCCTGCCAAGCATTTGATGTCGGGGTTTCGCGATTATGCCGGCGGGGTCAAATCGCTACTGGCCCGGGTTATCGGCGTGCGCGAAAGTGGCGAGGTTGAGGCCGATTTTTATTTTGGAGGGGCGCCGGTCCTACCGGCCAATCCCCGCCGCTCCGTTCCGCTCCGCTTCCTTGTCAGCGACGATAATTATTTTCAGGCGTTACGGGGCGCATGGTCGGACCTTCGCGTTAATCTCGCTTCGACGCGAGATTTCGATCTCCGGCCGCTGCCGGACTTGCGTGCCGAGATTGTCGCCAACGCGGCGCGCGCGGAGTCGAACTACGATATCGTCGCACTCAATGCGCCCTGGCTGGCCGAACTTGCATCGCAGGGCCAGCTTCTTCCTCTCGAGGAAGTTTCGGAGGCCTTCGAGGCCAATTTGCGGCAGGTGCATCCCGTTTTGCTCAAGCGCGGGCGCTGGGACGGTCGGCGCTATGCGGTCCCGATATATGCCACCTCCTATCTCGCCGCTGTTCGCCGCGACTTGCGCGAGGAGCAAGGCGTGCGCGCGCCGCGTACGCCGGACGACCTGCTTAGGCTGGCGCGGCGCCTGCATCGGCCAGCCGACGATCAATATGGCATCGTTTGGGATGCCGCGCGCGGCATGCCGCTGGCTTCGAGCTTCATGATCTTTCTGGGGGCCTTTGCCGGTCCTCCCGACGCCGGGCGGGACGAGGCGGAGCAATTGATGACCCGGTTGCGCTCGCCGGCGGCGCAGGAGACGCTCTCCTACATGCACCATTTGCTCGAATTCTCCCCGCCCGGGCAACTTGAGCGCGCCTGGGATGCCAATCTCGATCTCTTTAATTCGGGTCGCGCGGCCATCGCCTATGGCTGGTCAATGCGTGCCGTTCGAATGGAGCATGACGTCAAGTCGGTCGTGAAACGGCGTGTCGAATATCATGCGCCGCCCGTCGCCCGCGGTCGGCCGGTGGGGCCGCTCGGCGGCTTCTATCTGGCGGTCCCGGCCAACTTGCCGCCGGGGCGACGAGAGCATGCGGTGGCCTTGCTGGAGCGGCTCACGGAAGACATCGGCATCTCCTCGGGATTGCAGAGCGGTTATCCGCTTGCGCCGCGATTCCTTGCTGCCGCAGAACCCGGCACACGGGCGGGTTCGCCCATTCTGAAGCGGGTTGAAAAGCTTGCGCATGATCATGCCCTCGTTGGATGGCATCGGCCCCAGCTTCCCGGTTACACCATGTTTGAACATGTCGTGGGAGACGCGGTATACACCGCGCTGACGGGGGGCGCCCGCCACCGCGATACGTTGGACCTGATATCGAACGCGCTCGAATTGGCGAAGCGCGCGCCCTCAAGTCCGTAGGCGATTATGCCTGCATTTCGTCGAGTGCGGCCCTTATCCAATTCGAGAATTCGCAGGCGAGGTGCCAGCGGTGCCCTGTGACGACCGACGGCATGATGAGCGACGGAAACTCGACCGTCAGTTTCGCCCGGAAACCATCGCCTTCGTTTCGGAACTGATGCCGCACGCCGCCGATCGCCGCACCATTGGGTGAGCGCGCGACGCCGACAACCGCGATGGGGTAGGTGGAGTCCGGCTGGGATCTGAGGCTCGACAGATCGTTATAATCGATAAAGAAGCGGGCAGCCATGGGAGATCCGCCGTTGGTCTCAATGACCTCCTGCCGACCGGATGGGTCGGTCGCGATGAGATAATGTTCGGGTAACGCAGCAATCATGACATCTTCGCGGTTTAGGTGAGCAACCTCCTCGAACCATCGTGCGAAGCCTTCGGCCGTGCCAGTCGGTGATAGAATCTCGACCGCGCTATATCGGCGTCGCCCTCGCGAAAGCCACGCCACTGATCGAGCAAATAGATCGGACAGGGCGAGTTCGCGCTTGAGACGAGACCGAATGCCGGCGTGGCCGAGTTGCTGTATGCGTGAGAGGATCTGACGGCGGAGGCTCTCCAGATCATTACTGCCTTGTCTTACGCCAAGCTTTCGAAGCGCCCTTTTTGCGCTTCGTATTTCCCATTCCGTGATGCGTGTCGGCGATATTTGCTCGCCCTCGATAAACACCGCGAGGTTGATCGACATTTGGCTGTATCCCCTGCCGGATGCATGCTACTATGGCAACTATAGTTGCATTAATGGACTTGGGCAATAGGTGTGACGCGGAATGGCAAGAGCGTGAAGAAATTGGTGCGGTCCGGGGGAGGGGGGGCTCGCCCGCGCCCTGGTGGTCGCGCGGCCGCGGTCGTTGCGGCGGTGCGAAGCGCAGCCTACGAGCTTCTGGCTGAGCGGGGATATGAAGCGATCGAGATACCCGACATTGCCGCGCGGGCCGGCGTCAATCGCACGACGGTTTACAGGCGCTGGCGGTCGAAGGCCGAACTGCTGCTGGATGTCGTCCTCGACGATATGCGGGCGAAGGTTCCGACACCGGACACCGGCTCGTTCGAGGGCGATCTGAAGGCGTTGCTGAAGAGTATTGCCAAGGCTCTTGGCGATCCCGGTCTGCGGAATCTCTTGCACCTTCTCGTTGGCAGGCCCGGCACCGATGGTCCAGGCGCGGCGGCACTAGCCCGCTTCTGGAACGAGCGATTGGCCATCAGCGGCGAGATCGTATCGCGCGCTATTGCTTGCGGAGAGGTCGATGGGGACGTTTCGCCGCGAGCCGTTCTCGAACTCGCCGCCGCGCCGCTATTTTACCGCATCCTCATATTGGGAGAAGTGGTCGATGACAGGGCCGCTACCGAAATTGCGGCGTGGGTCATCGGCCAGGATTTGAAGCGCTTCCCCTTGCCGGGGGGCGCGTCCCGGCGGCCGGCGATGGAGGATTTCGCGTTCGGCGATCCCGAAACCAGAAAGCCTGCCAGCGGTTAGCAGATTTTCTCCATGCGGACGTCGCCCCACAATTGCCTGGGCCACACCGGCTTTCAGCGCGAAGTTCGAGAGCAGGACACACCGGCTTTGGGCTCTCAGCTCTTGTCGTTGGAGCCGCTTGTCCTTCACGGCCTCGACGTCGCTGGAGACGTCCGCTACCCGAAATTCGTTGCGCGATCTCCAGCGTCGTTAGCGTCGAGCGACCATCGGAGACTATACAAGAGCCTGCCGCCATCGCAGATTTCGACGCGATATATAGGCAATGCCCGACTAAGGTGACGACAATAGCACTAGTTTCGAGTATAACTGCGATCGGTGGTTTCCAGAGCCAGCGATAGATTATTCGTAAGCATTGAGAGCATCTGTTTCAGCTTCGGCGTAAGATGTCTACGGCGCGAATAGGCTCCCCAGATCGGCTCATCCGGAATCCGAAACTCGGGAAGCAGTTCGACAAGTTCGGTCCCGAGATGCGGCCGGACATAGAATTCGGGAAGCTGGCTGACGCCCATGCCGGCTATCACGGCATCGAGACCTGTGGGCGCGGCGCCGGGCCGACCTTCGTCGGCCCGGCCCGTCTTACTTCGGCGGCGGATTCGTTGAGGAAAAGCTATAGCGGGCGATTTTCCATTCACCCTTTGGAGTGCGGCTCAGGACGAACAATTCGTGGTAAGCAGCCGGCACAACCGCGCCCGAGGCTCGCACCATGACTGTGCCGTTCGACGTCGATCGGAAGTAGGCGGAGTCGGGTGACAGTTCGACCAGCTCGGCAATCGTGAACTTGATATCGAAGGCGACCGCCCCGAATACCTCGTCATAGAGCTTGCCGACCGCTTCGCGCCCGACGGCGGTTGGCGAGTTCGGCGCGAGAACGGCGGCATCGTCCGTGAAATACTCCAGAACCCGTGCCGTGTCCTCCTTGTTGAGCGCCGCTTCATAGTCATTCAGCAGCGCGCGAATAGCGGCGTTCGCCGAACTTCCGGCCGGCGCTGTGCTCGCATCGGTCGCCAGGACAGTTGCTGCGGCAGGTGCCGTCGAAGCGACCGTTAGCAATGCGGCAAAAAAGGTTGATGCTGCCAAGCGAGCCATGGGCCTGTCAAAAACGATCATCGATTGGTCCTTCCTCATCGGTTTTCGGACGATGTCTCCGATCGTCCGGTGGACGGGCGACATGACCGCGCCCAGGTTTGGGCGAGCGCGCGGCAAAATGCCGCAGGTCCACTATGGGTCGCTTCGGAGCGACCCGACATCCCATCAAATGGCGAGGGACTGAGCACGGAGATTGTAAGCATCCCTGCGAAAGTTGAGTTGGGAGACGCCAAGCTTTCGTTTTTGACTGCTAAGGCCGCCTTCGGCGCGGCTCAGCCAGTCCGGCTCAGCCGTTTTTCACGGACTTCGTGGACGGCAATGAAGCCCAGCGCGATGATAACAATGGATCCCGAGCCGGCGACAACCGGTACAAGCATATCGAGGCCGCCGCGATCGACAAGCCATCCGACTGCGACCGGCGTGATGGCGCCGACGACAAAAAACAGGCCCATCATCATGCTGCTCGCCCGGCCGGACGGGTCGATTTCGACCCCCCATGTCGGAAGCAAAGGCTTGTACATCGCCGCAAGCGCAACGTTGGCGATCATGCAGGCGCGATAGAGATTGGCGTCACCCGTCTGCACCAGCAACAGATTGGCCGCGAACGCCGCGACACCGATAAACAGGAATAACGACCATTTGGGAAGTTTGCGCCCTATTGCTACAGCGGCGAAAGGCATGACCGTCGATAGCAGGATCGACAGCCCCATGAGACTGTTGATCTCGCTTTCGCCCATGCCGATCCGGCGTCCTACCCCGATACTGAAAATGAGCGTCGCCAGCATTTGCAAGGTCAACGCGACCGCCATGACCATCAAGAGCACAAAAATAGTTTGCGGCCGTTTCCGGCGAGGTAGATCGATCGCGGACTCCAGCGGGCGCCCGGCGGCGGCGGGCGCCTCGCCCGGGATAGCGAAAAGAAATGGCGCTAGGACCAACGCTGCGCCCGCGCAGAGCGCGAGGTAGCCGAGCCCTTGCGCTTGAGGCAGCAGCAGGGGGGGCAGCATTAGGAGCGCGGCGCCATAGATAGTGGACGCCACATTGATGACGGCAAATCCGCGGTCTGGTCGATCGGTTCGGGCGACGAGCGCGATACTGGCAAAGATCAGGGTGCCGCATGCGACCCCGGATACCAGTCTTGCGATTACGAGCCACGCAAGTCCGGGCGCCAGAAGCGACAGCCCATTCGCTGTCATATACAACAGTAGCGCGCCGGTGCAGACCTTTTGCATCCCGACTTTGGGTGGCCGGGCGCCCAGCGCCATAGAGAGAAATCCCGCGACAATCCCCTCAACCATGACGAGCAGGCCCGCCTCAGCCGCGCCCGAACCAAACCGCCGGGCGGCGCCGTCGATGATCTGAGGAGCAAGCCAACCGGTCACAACCGCAGCGCTGTAAAATGCACTTGCGGCAGCTAGGACGGCCCGGTCCGATCGGACTCTGGGGACATTATTCACGCTGTTCTCCTGGTCGCAGGCACTTCACTAGGCATCGCAGTCCGCGCGTTTTAGACACATGCCGCCCACGCAGCTGCTAGCGGTAGTCGAGCATTTCTAAGGCCTCGGATATGTCGATGCGGCGGTAATGGTCGACGATATGATCGTCGATCTTCGCCTTCGCGACCCGCTCTGCGTGACGCAAAAAGACCGGGTGCTTTTCGTCGACTTCCGATATTCTCCGACGCATCATCGCCTTGAGATATTCGATTTCCTCTGGATTGGTTGCGCGCACCTCGGGCGCCCCGCCTGTCGCGTCGATCAACTCGAGGAAGGGGCGGGGATAAAGCGCACTTTCATAGGTCCCCACGAGAGCGGAGAAGGGCCTTGCGGAAATCTCAACGTCGGAGTTGGCCGCGCTGCCGCCACGGCCATAGGCAAAACATCGCTTGATCCGATCATGCGCAGCTTCCGGCTCCTTGTACCGGTGCCGTACCGGCTTGCGGGGACAGTCGGGAACCGCCAAATGCGTTATCCCCCTATTATTGATCGCGCGCAGCATCTCGACCGGGTCGTTGTCGACGAAGATTTCCTTGTGATCGGGCGCGAAATCGAAGGCACTGTGCATCCCCCACGGTCCTCCAGCGTGAAATACGAAGATATCGGGGTAAAGCGGGCGCATCCTGCGCTTCTTGGCGGCATCGTAAAAAGCGGTGACGGCGAGAAAAATCAGAAGCCCCGCGTCGATCGTGCCGACCGGTTCGCGTACAACCACCCCGAGCCGGTCACGTAGGTCCCAGTCGAGTAGGTCCTGCCGGTCGGTAGGCTCACCCTCGACTTTTATGGAGAAGAATTGTTTCTTGATGTCATAAGCCATGTGCACGGCGGCAAATCCAATCGCGAGATCTGAGTATTCGCTAAGCCGCCGTCGCGGCTTTTCGCGGTTCGGCAGCGACATCCGTTGCCGCTTCTTCCCGCACGAGGCGCTCAACCGTGCGATTGAATAGGACCACGGCCTTGTCGTTGCTGATCGGCATCAGCGCACGGTCAGGCGCATCATTGATTACCTTCTGCTGCGTCTCGATCATCACCTTGTCTTCGGCAAAGGCCTGCTCGACGATGCTCATCAATATTGCGGCGAATTCTTCGCCCCCATGATCGCGGTGCGGTCCTGCCGCGAAGAAATAATGAGCCGTCTGTTCGGTCACCGGCGTGATTGCTTGGTTTGCAATCATGTAACCATCCTTGGCTTCGCCGAAGTCGGGCTCGTCGAAGCCGAACCGCTCCGCCGCGCCCGGATGAAAATTCGCACTTTCCTGGATCATGATGCCGGGAACAAGATAGTCGTAGCGCTCCCACCGGTCGATCGTGTCGCCGGTGATCGTGTCATGATCACCTGCAACCCAGCGATCCACGCGGACCCCTCGTGGCAATGGAATCACCTTGGGCTTTGTCTTGGCCCACAATTCTCCCGCGCCAAAGCTTTCCGCATGCACAAAGGTCAGATGGCTGAAATCGCAGAGGTTATCATTGATGAGGCGGGCTTCGGCTTGATATTCGAGTTTGTTGTGCTTCATCACGAAATCAGGATGATCGAGGGCGAAGCAGGGCGGCAGGAGATCGAGATCGGCCTTTCGGTCGCCCATCCAGATCCAGACCCAACCCGCCCGCTCCGTCGTTTCGAAGCACCGGACGCGCGCGTTTGCGGGGATGAGGTCCTGGCCGGGGATTTCTATCACTTTGCCCGCGGCGTCGAAAAGCAGGCCGTGGTACATGCAACGCAGGTGATCTCCCTCGCAGCGGCCGAGCGACAATGGGGCAAAGCGATGGACGCAGCGATCTTCGAGTGCCGAGATTGTGCCGTCCGAAAGTCGCCGAAGCACGACCCGCTCGTTCAAAATCGTTGCCGGGTAGGGAGTGCCGGGCGCAACCTCCTCCGACCAGCAGGCAACGTACCAGGCATTTCGAACATACTTCATCGCAGCAAGCTCTCCCTTTTCTGGCGCAGTCTCATTCGACTGACCGACCTTTGGTCAATGCGGCCGACCTCAGAAGCGTCATCCGAACAGTTGACAGAACATCCTAGATGGACTGCGCTACGCGGGGTATCCCATTAAATTGCGATGGGGCGCTTGCTGCAGACATTGCGTCCGTGCCTAACACGCCCGGAGCTATGCGACTTCGCTCGACGGGTCCCCAGCCGACGGCGTTTCCGCAGCAATCAGTGCCGCGAGCTTGCGCCGCATACGAACCGCGCCAGCGTCCGCGGGGAGGAGCACGGGATTGAGGTCCCACAGCTCTGCTCCCTCCATCCGGTCCTGGACCGCCTCGACCATTGGCTTGTCCTCTTCGTCGAAAGCGAACCGTAGGATCGTTTCAAGCTCTTCGTCAGGATGCGGGGAATCGATAGGGACCGCCGCACTCCAGAAATAGTGCGTCGACCGGGCCGTGGCCGGCGTCAAGATATGCGCCGATGGTTGCCATACCGAAAGAGTGTCGTCACCCGGTGCGCTCGTAGTGCTATCAAGGACGTGGACTGACGGCGCTATCCAGCGGATCGTGTCACGATGACTCACTCGCTCATGTGGTATCATCGGGCCCAGGAAATTCGGAATGCTTTCGACGAAATGGTCCGACACGATGCTCCCGTCGGCATCCTCCCACGACCTGCATTTGGGAAGATAGTCGAGGCCGCCGAATGCGGGATGCAAGGTCGCGGTGTGCGATAGATCCATGAGATTGTCGCTCAGAAGCCGATAGTCGGCCTGCGCATGAGTGACGCCTTTCACGAATCGCAGGGCCGGATCGCTGTGGTGCGCGATGTGCGGGACACTTGCCGGATCGACAAGGTCAGAAGCGCCCATCCAGATCCAGATCGCGCTGCCCGTTTCCTCCAGCGGAAATGCGCGAACCCGCGCGGCACGCGGAACCGCTTCCGAAAAAAGGCTTTTCAGACATTGACCTTGCTCATCGAACGTCAGGCCGTGGTAGCCACAGCGCACCTTGTCGTCGACCATCGTGCCGCGCGAGAGCGGGGCAAAGCGATGGGGGCATCGATCATGCAGGGCGATCGCAGTGCCATCCTGACGGCGGTAGGCCGCGATCGGAAGGTCAAGTATGCGGCGCGTTAGGAATCCGTCCGCCGGAATCTCGTCGCTCCAAGCGAGCATGTACCAAGCGTTATTGAGAAAGGTCATATGTCTATACTCTGGTCGCGCGCGCCCGGGTCGGCTGTCGGGCCGCGCATCAGCTCATTTATCTTCGGCGAAAGTAAAGGCCCCGATCTTGTTTCCGCAGGGGTCGCGCAGATAGGCCCCGTAGGCGCCCGGAGCGAAATCGCGCGGTCCCGGTGCGCCCTCGTCGGTCCCACCTGCCGCTACGCCCGCGGCATGAAAGGCCCGAACATCTGCCGGGGTGGCCGCGGCGAAGCCAATCGTCCCCCCGTTGGCATGACAGGCCGGTTCGCCATTGATCGGCTTCACGACGATGAACTCGGGAGCGCCGCGTCCATACACGCCGGCGTCGGGGGCATCGGGATGGAGGTTTTCAATGCCCAGTGCGCCGAGCGACGCGTCGTAGAAAGCACGCGCGGCGTCAAGGTCGTTCGTGCCCACGAGAAGATGAGTGAAAATTGACATAAAAAGTCCCTTGGAATGTGGAAAGTTGAGACGATGCGACGCTCACTCGGTTAGATGCTCGGGCCAAGGCAATTCCAGCGCAGCCAAGCCGGCCATTTCCCATGTCTTATCGCGAAAGACCTGGTGTCGAGCCGCGGTCGACATGTCACGGTAGAGCGAATCGAACGGTGTACTGGCGAGCACGCTTCGCGATCCGAGGCTTTCCATCAGAATTTCGAGGGCCTGCCGGCAAAGAGTTCCGGTAAGAACACATACCTGCGTGATCTTCGCCTGCTGCTCCGGCGACAGGGGCCTGCCGGCGAACAATTCTGTGCAAAGCTCGTTTGAAGAGGACAGGGCGTAAACACGCGCCGCCTGATAAAGTGCGGTGGCTTCCGCGAACGCGGCCGGCACATAGGGATCTTTCGTTTTCATCGACGCAAAAGCATTGCCGCGTGCCGGCTTCTCGATAATTTTACGATACTCGTCGATCGCGCGCTTCGCGATTCCCAGTGGAACCCCGACAACGTTCATTAGGATGAGAGCGGGATAGCGGGTCAGCGGCGGTCGTTCGGGCAGGCCTTCATCCGCAAATGGTTCGATTTCCCAATGCGCGGGGACGAACACGTCCTCGACAGAGTAATCGACGCTTCCACTGCCGGCCAGCCCGGTCGTGTACCACGTGTCGTGCAGCGTGACCTGATCCTTGGGGAGGAAAAATTGAAATAATTTCGGCCGGCCGTGATCTTCCACGATCGTACCGTCGTCATTATACACGTAGAAACCGCCATAGATGGCTTCCGCGTCCCGGATACCGCTCCCGAACGAGAAGCGGCCGGATAGCTTGTAGCCGCTCTCGACGCGGACCGCTTTTCCCGCAGGCCGCGTAGAACCCGCTACGGGGCTGTCGAGGCTCTTGAAGATTTCCCGCGCAGCCTGCTCGTTCATGCGCGGCGCCCAGAAGCCGCCATCGACCAGAATCTGGATGTTCCAAGCCGCAGAGGGGCTATGGTAAGCCACTTTTTCGACAAGTCGGATCTGGTCATCCATCGGCATCTGGGGCCCACCCCACCCCTCGACCGGAAACCCAAGACTGAAAACGCCGGCGTGCATAAAGGCTTCGCGTATCCGAGGCGTCAGGTGCTGGATTTTCTCGATCTCCTTCGCATCCTCTTCGACAAGCGGTAGCAAGGCATCGACCCGACGCAGGATTTCCGCGGGGTCACGCGGACTGCTCCAATCAGCGGTCTCGGGCGCGAGTTGCAAAGAAGCTCCTGCGTTCATGTTCATCGTTTTTCTCCACATCGTTCGAGACGGTTATGCGAGCGCGCCTGCCGTGGTCCTGGGGCTCGTAAGCCGGAAGTAGCCTTGGCAGGGCCTTCGCCGTTGTGACGGTGATGATAGTCCGGCGCGCCCGGGCCAATCCCATCACCTTATGATGCGTGATGTTTTATTACGCCGATAAGAAATAATATATTGCGGCTTCCGACCATCACAATCCGATGGGATATGGCGGCGTCGCAAACTCGTCATAAACGAAGACGGATGAGGCCTGGGCCGCCGAGCAGTCGCAAACAGGCGCCCGACCCGGATCAAGGATTTTACATATGAGCAAGCAAAATGCCCGCGTCGCAGTGGTCGGTCTGGGCGGACAGGGAGCCGGGATCGCGGCATTGCTTGTTAAGCATGGCTATAACCTAGTCGGTGCGATCGACGTCGGGGAAAAAGTTGGCGCACCGATCAGCCAGTTCGTGCCGGAGTATGCAGGCGAGCGTGTCGTCCGGGCGTCGGTTGCCGATCTGGTTCAGGACAAGCCCGAGATTGCGATACTTGCCGCCGCTATCGGCCCGGAGGAGACTGCGGCCCAAGCGGCGGAGTTGATGCGCAATGGCGTGAACGCGATCACGCTTCAGCCCGACATGCTTGTTGCCGATCCGTCATGGGCGGCCGAACTGGACCGCATCGGCAAGGAGACGGGCGCCAGCTTTCTGTCGACGGGCGTTCAGGACACGTGGTGGATACAGTTTCCGAGGATCATCGCAGGTTCGTCGTGCGGCATCCGGGAAGTCCGGATCGCATCAACAGTCGACGCGAATGATTTGCCGCAGCCCGTCGGCGCCGCAATCGGCGTCGGGATGCCGGCCGACGCTTTTGCGGACCATGCGAAGATGCTCGCCCATGCGCCATCGGTGTTGACGACACCGCTGTTGGAATCGGCGCGCGCGATGGGACTGACGCCGCTGGATGTGGTGACGGGCGTTGAAGGCGTCACGGCTGCAATCGATCTCGAATGGCGCAGCGGCGGTGCGAGCGTCGCCGCAGGCGATAATATCGGCATTACGCAAAGCACGCACTTTGCGACCGTCGAGGGCATTACGTTTTACGGAACACTGACGACCGCTCTTGTCGCGGGAGCGGTCCGGACCCCGGACAGGGTTCAGATCATCGGCGATCCGGACCTCGATATCCAGATCAACAACTTCCCCGGCGTTGGCGTCACCAACGCCGCAGTTCTGAACAGGCTGCAAGACGTGATCGAGGCCAAGGGAGGCGTCCTCACACCCGGCGGCCTATCCCCCATGACGTACCGCGCCAATGTCTGAGCCCGGCTAGACGACCACGATAACCGATCGATCAATCCCAGAACCAAATTGAAAAGGGGGAGCAAATGACTAAAAAAATGATAAATATGGTGAGCGGCTGCGCTATTGTCGCGAGCCTTGCCATGCCTCATCTGGCTCTTGCGCAAGTAAGCGATCAGCCAGCAGCCCCCGAAGCGGAAAGCACATCTGGCCTCTCCGACATCGTGGTCACCGCAACGCGGCGCGAAACGAATGTCCAAGACGTGCCGATCGCCATCTCGGCCATTGGCGGCGATGAGCTAATGCGGCGCGGAATTTCGGACCCGACGGCGTTGACCGGAATTGCGCCGAGCCTCACAGTCGACGCAGGCGCAGGCGCCGGCAATGTACACGCGTCGATCCGCGGCCTCGCCAGCACCGAGTTCAATCTCGGCGCCAGCAGCCCGGTGGCAACCTACATCGACGATGTATACCAGCCGTTTCAGTTCGGCGTCGGCAACCAGCTCTACGATCTCAATCGTGTTGAAGTGCTGCGCGGCCCCCAAGGGACCCTGTTCGGCAAAAACTCGACCGGCGGCGCGCTAAGCTTTTATTCTCAGGCGCCGACCGACAAGGTCGAGGGCTATTTTCTGATCGATGCCGGCGGCGGCGATTTTGGCCATTACGCGGTCGAAGGAGCCTTCAATCGACCCCTGGGTGACAATCTGTCGATGCGCATTAGCGGCCGGGCAGACCGGCGCGACAATTATATCAACAATCTGCAGCTAGGGAGCGAAGCCGGGAGCAAGCTCGGGCATTATACCAACTATAGCGGGCGCGTGCAGTTCGCCTGGGATCCCGGCGCCGACACATCGGTAAGCCTCAAGCTTTATGGCCTGCAGAACAATGGCGACGGGGCGATCTGGCTGGCCGAGGGTCTGTTCGCGGAGCCGGAATCGGACCGGCGGAACGTCTTTGCCGAAACACCGTTCATCGAAAAATTCCACAACTATGGCGCGACGTTGCGCGTCGATCAGAATTTCGGCGACTTTACGCTGACCTCGGTCACGGCCGCCCAGCGCGCGAAGTACCTGCAGCTTTCTAACGGCGATGGCGTGGGGTCCGATTTCTTTGCGTCTTACCAGACATCGAAGGTTGAACAGATCAGCCAAGAAATTCGTTTGGCAACGCCGGCCGAAAAGCCATTGCGGGCCGTGCTCGGTTTGTACGGAATGCACGACGATATCGACTCAATGACGGGGAGCGGAAATCCTCGCGGGCTCGATGTTGGACTGCCCGAATCGATCGGCGGCGGACCTGCCCGGCAGAAAACGACATCCTATGCTGCTTTTGCATCGGCAACCCTCGACGTTAGCGAGCAGTTGTCCCTGATTGGCGGCCTTCGTTACAGCTACGACCGCAAGCGTATCGCGGGATATGTTGTCAGCTTCGGCCTCGGTTCGCGCGACTATGTGCCCGCCGATCTGACCGATGTTCCGGGCGCACTCGCCACGTACGGCGTCGATCCGCTGCTCGGAGATATTCTCCAGACCTACGACGTGAAGCGCAACTGGAGCCGCGTGACTTGGGATGCGACGGTCAACTTCAAGCCGACCGAGGATACGCTCCTGTTTGCCAAGGTTTCCACGGGATATCGGGCGGGCGGATTTCCGGTTGGCCTTTTTTCGGTCAACACCTTCTCGACTGTCGATCCTGAGAAGCTCATCTCTTACGAGTTGGGCTGGAAATCCGAATTCTTCGACAACAAGGTCCGGTTGAACGGTTCCGCGTATATCATGGACTATGACGATATGCAGGTTCAGGTACTAAGCACCGACATCACCGCGATCGGCAATCGCCTTGCCAACGCGGGCTCCGCCCGCATCAAGGGTATCGAGGCGGAGCTGCAATTGGCGCCTCTATCAGGCCTGCTGATGTCGGCATCGGTCGGATACAACAAGGCAGTCTACACGCGCTATCTCGCGCCGGACGTCACGGGGACGGGAACGCAGGACCTAAGCGGACGGTCGCTGCCCTATGCTCCGCGCTGGACCGCCTCGGGCTCGGTGTCCTACGAAACGTCCGTGTCGAATGCGCTCAAGTTCGTCATAAGCACGGACTGGAATTATCGTAGCCGCGTCTACTTCGACTCCCCCAATTCGCGTCCCGGGAGCGACGATCCGCGGGTGATCGGCAATGCCCGGATCGGTATCGGGGCGGAGGACGACAGCTGGCGCCTGACCGGATATGTCAAGAACGTCACGAACAAATTGAGCCGGTTCAGTGCGTTCGATCTCGGTGTCCTGGTGGCTTATACGCGCGCGCCGCTGCGTACCTGGGGCGTCCAGGCGGACTTCCGCTTCTAGTGCAGACTCCGGCGCCGGTCGCGAAGGTGACCGGCGCCCAAACAAGGCAGCGAATTCGATGTTTATCCCGACCGGAACCCGTCCGTCTGGTACCCTCCGGCCAGCGAATTCGCTGATTTCTCCAGGCGACTGGGAGCTTCTTGCCGATTACTGGTACCCGGTGGCGCTGTCGCGCGATCTGGGCGCGAAGCCGTTGGCGGCGCAATTGCTCGACGTTCCGTTGGTACTGTACCGGGGAACCGGCAGCGAGATCGCGATTGCGGTCGACGTCTGTCCCCACCGGCATGTCCGCCTCAGCGGCGGGCAGGTCGTTGACGGGCAGATTCAATGTCCGTTCCACGGCCTCCAGTTCGATGTCGAAGGAAAGTGCAGCCGTGTGCCGGCATTGGGCCGCGAGGCAAAGCTGCCGGCGAGCTATCGCGTTCAGACGTTCCCCGCCATCGAGCGCTACGGCATGGTCTGGACTTGCGTCGGCGATGCCGATCGCCATTCCGTCCCCGATTTTCCGTCGCTTAGCAATAGTGATCCGTCCGAATTCGCGTACACCGTCCCGGTGGTCTGGCCGGTTTCTTCGGCGCGCCAGGTCGAGAATTTCACAGATCTCGCGCACTTGCCATTTGTGCACGCGACCACCCTGGGCGGCGACCAGATGGCGCCTGTCTCGCCGGGCCGCATCAAGGGCGAGGACGGTGCGTTCACCATGGAGGCGCATATCGTGGAAAGCGCTCCCGACGGCTCCCCGATGCCTTGCGATCTTCGCTATCGGGTGGTTCTGCCCTTCAGCGTCGAATTCCGGACCCTCATGACCGAGGAGCCGGATCGCTTCATATTGTCATGCGACGTCGCGACGCCTGTCAGCGCTCATGCGTGCCAAGTTTTCCAGGTAATCAAGCACCCGCAAGGGCGAGACGCGGCCGAGGCCATGGTAGATCACCTCACCGAGATCAACGAGCAAGACATCGCGCTGTTGAGCACGTTGATGCTGCCAGACCTGCCGTTGGAACAGCATCATGAAATCCATCTTCCCGTCGACAACATCAGCGGCTTTTATCGCAGGCAGCTGCGGTCGCTCGGTCTCGGCGGAAAGCCCGGCAACGTTGCAGGATCTTTTGGCCAAGCGGCCTGAACCACGCCAACCCGGAGAAACTCATGCGTCTTGACGAATATGCCTCGCACGATGCGCTCGGCCTTGCAGACCTTGTTCGCAGAGGCGATGTCGGGCGCCGCGAACTTGCCCGCTGCGCGCTCGCCGCGATCGAGACCCTCAACCCGACGTTGAACGCGGTCATCGAAACATTTTCGGACGCGGTCGAGGCTCTCGACGACAGCCGCGATACGCAGAACAGGCCGTTCTTCGGAGTTCCCTTCCTGCTCAAGGATCTGGGCGCGCACCGGGCGACAGGGAAAAGCGAATTGGGGAGCCGCCTCACCGAGGGCCTCGAGGTGCCGCCATTCAGCTCCGAGCTTGTCAACAGGTTCGAGGGAGCGGGCGTCACAATCCTTGGGCGAACAAATGTTCCCGAACTCGGTTCTTCCTGCACCACAGAACCGCTACTTTACGGTCCAACGCGCAATCCATGGAACCTTGAGCGAACGCCCGGCGGCTCATCGGGTGGCGCCGCCGCAGCCGTCGCATCGGGAATGGTTCCGATTGCGCATGCCAACGACGCAGGGGGATCGATTCGCTGGCCGGCCGCGTGCTGCGGTCTGTTCGGCTTCAAGCCAAGCCGTAACCTGAACCCCGTTGGGCCCGATGCCGCGTTGGCTCTTAACGGATATGTATCAGAGCATATTCTTTCCCGGACGGTGCGGGATTCCGCGGCGATGCTCGACATGACCGCGGGGCCTGACACAGGAGCCTGGTGTTATACACCTCGTATCGCAGGCTCGTATCTATTTGAGACGATGCAACCGCCGCGCAAGCTCCGTATCGCCTTGAACCTTACGGCCAATTTTCCGCCGACCGACCTGCAGTCCAGCGTAATCGAAGCGACGCGCGAGGTCGCTCGCCTCTGTGAGGATCTGGGACATGACGTGGAGGAGACGGTGTTCGATTTTGACGTCGAACCCGTGCAACGCGCCAATTACGTCATCTGGGCGAGCGGTCTTCGCCGCGCGATCCTCGATCTTAGTGCGATCACTGGCCGTGACGCCAATGAGGATACCCTCGAGCCACACAATCTGGAAGCTCTGCGCGCCGCTGAGGGTATGACAGCAGCCGACCTGCAAGGCGCTCTCTCGAGCCTCAATATTGTCACGCGGGCATATGGTGCCTTTTTCGAACGCTACGATGTCATGCTGACGCCGACGGGATCAATGGAACCCTTCGAGCTGGGACGGTTCCGCACGATCCAAGCCCCGACCTATTATGAGTGGTTCCTCGAGTTTTTAAAGCATTGCCCGTTCACGGCGTCGGTCAATCTAGCTGGAATTCCGGCGATGTCGATGCCGCTGGTGCAGGGTAAATCGGGACTTCCGATCGGGAGCCATTTCATCGCTGGCCTAGGCAATGAAGCAGTCCTGTTTCGTTTGGCCGCGCAGCTCGAGGCCGCGCAGCCATGGAAATCGCGCCGGCCGCCGACGCATATCGCAGCAGCTTGAATTCATCGGGGTTGTCGCTCGCAAGCGATGTCTGCATCCGGCGAGGGGCGCTTTGGACGGACACAGGCCCTCTGCAGCATCCCCTTCTGAGGCGATAGACCGGCCTTGCGTTTGTGCGCAGAGAGAGCGCCGGATGTCAGAAAGGGAGAAGGACATGAATGATATGACTGCCGCAACGCAGGCGATCGCCGCCAAATCGCGTGAGTTCGAAACGCATTATAATGCGGGCGATGCCGCAGCATTGGTGGACGCATATTTCGTGGCAGAAGGCGACGATCCCTACGCCAGTCCGCCCGGCGGCCAGCCGCCCGTTCGTGGTCGCGAAGCGCTCAAGGGCATGTTCGCGGCCATGATCCCGGACACTCCCAAGATCCGTCTCGAAACCCTCGACGTCGTCGCGGCTGGCGATCTTGCGTATGAACTCGGCCTCGCGCATCTCACGCTCGGTGACGGCGCTGAAGTCAAAGGGCGCTATACGGCGTGCTGGATACAGCGCGACGGGGAATGGCGAGTGAAAATCGACTTTTTTGCCGCTGACGGCTGGGCAAGCTGAACTGCTAGAGCGCTTCGGATCAAAAATATGTGATCCGGGGCGCTCTACATCACGCCCTGAAAATACTTCATGAACAATTCGCACTGGCTCGATATGTTCATTTTCGTATAGATCTTCTTCCGATGTGTGAAAACCGTCGATTCCGATATATCTAGCCGCAGAGCAATAGACGTTGAAGAATAACCTAAAATGATGTGGGCACAAATCTCTATTTCGCGAGGGCTGAGGCCGTATCCACTATTCTTCAGATAAGCTTGGAAATAGCTCAAAAGACTTTCCATCTTGCCTTTGCCTCCGCCGGCATAGGCTTCCAGCACTTCGCTCAGACCAGGCAGGGAGTCCAGATGTCGGCGAAATAGTTCAAGCAGGAACGGCATCGCATCCTTCAGGAAACGAACTTCAGGCTCCGTGAATGCGCGGTCCGGCTTTGATCGCTGAAACGCCCCGTGCACTCTTATGCGCGAGATCCAGCCATAAAATACGATTTCAGAGTCGAGGCCCTCCATCGGGAATTGAAAACGGTCCCGTTCTTCCTCGGGTAAATCCTGCAAACCATATTGAAGGACCACAGGTCCGACGTCCTCGTCGACCGGGATAAAGGGATCGTGGAGGTGACCGGTTTCGCAATACTCGCGAATGCTGTCGACCAGATATCCTTCGTCCGTCAGCGACTCCAGCACGACAGGGAAGGGGGCCGCGTTGTCAGGAAATGCGATGACGCTGCAATTTGTCACGTTGAGGAGATCGCGCATAGCATCGAAATATTGCTTAGCGAGCGTCGGTCGTCCCAAGTGATGAATCACCGGAGCGAAGCGCGCCAACAGGGCACCGCCTTCTAACATGCGGAACTGGGAACGCGGACGCGGGACGCGCTCGCCGCAGGCAGCGGCATATCTTCATATCTCAAGCCGTCGATCACTTCTCTCCGCAGCGCTGCCGGCAAGATGCCTGCTCACGCCTCGTTTAAAAACCGCCGCTCCACGACATTGAGACCGTAGCCTTCGAGTCCAACGATCTGTCGACCGGGCGAATTGGTAAGCAATACCATGTCGTGAACCCCGAGGTCTGCAAGAATCTGCGCCCCGATGCCATATGTTCGCAGGCTCAATCCGGCGTCGTGGCTCTGGGCCGCCGCACCGCCACTGCCATCTTCGGTTCGAGGCGGGATCAGCAGGACGATCAGCCCGGCCCCCGCTTCTCCAACATGGGCCATCGCATTCTGCAGCATATGTCTGTTCGGACCTGGCTCGCCGAGAATATCGGAAAATATCGAGGCGGTATGCACGCGAACTAGCGTCGGCCGCATCGCATCGACGTTGCCTTTCTTCAAAACATAGTGCTCGGTGCCGTCTAGTCGGTTCCGGTAGGTCAGAAGGCGCCAGTCGCCGCCGAAATCAGACGTGAAAGAGACTTCGGCTACCGATGCAACGAGATGATCGAAACGATGTCGGTAGGCGATGAGATCGCGGATTGTCCCGATTTTGAGATTATGTTTCTCCGCAAAGCGGACCAACTCATCCATGCGCGACATCGATCCGTCGGCATTCATGATCTCGCAGATCACACCTGCTGGGTTAAGCCCGGCAAGACGGGCGATGTCCACTGCCGCTTCGGTGTGGCCGGCCCGAACAAGGACGCCGCCGTCGCGCGCGACGAGCGGGAAGACATGTCCCGGAGTCACGATAGCATCGCGGTCGACAGACGCATCGATCGCGACTGCAATTGTTCGCGCCCGGTCGTTCGCCGAAATGCCCGTCGTAACGCCATCTCTCGCCTCGATCGAAACGGTAAAGGCGGTTTCGTGCCGCGTCCCATTCTTTGCACTCATCAGCGGGAGGCCGAGTTGATCGACGCGTTGGCGCGCGAGCGCGAGGCAGATGAGGCCGCGGCCATGCTTCGCCATGAAGTTTATCGCTTCGGGCGTTGCCATCTGGGCGGGAATGACGAGATCGCCTTCATTCTCACGGTCTTCGTCGTCTACGAGAATGAACATTCTGCCGTTTCGGGCCTCGTTGATGATTTCCTCGGGTGTCGAAAGATTTTCCATAATATCGCTTTCAGGGCATCCTGCGACCGCCACCTGACGCGGCCAGAACTAGTGGAATTCACGCATCAATCACGGGCTCTGCGCATATGCGCTGATGCACAAAGGCTCAGACAGTATCGGCGCCGTCGTGGGCGCGAGTAAACCGGCCGTCGAGATAGACGAGCGGACCCGGATCGCCCGAAAGGAAGACCTCTTCGACATTGCCGATGAAAACAGCGTGCGTCCCATGTTCAAAATGACCGGCGTTACTGCAGACGATCGACGCTTGCGCGTCCGCAAGCAACGGAACCCCCGACGCCGCCGGACACCAATCGCCCTCGGCGAACCGCTCTTCTCCCTTCACCTGACCCCCACAGCGGCTGGCGAGAGCGGCTTGGCTAAAGTGCAGGATGTTGATGGCAAACGGTGCCCCGCCCTCTAGGAAGGAATAGAGGGATGCCGATCGATTAACGCAAACAATCATCGACGGCGGATCGAGGCTAAGCTCGCATACGGCTGTCGCCGACATCGCACACCGCCCTTCGGGCGTCGCGCTGGTGACGACGACAACGGCTTTGGCGAGCCGACGTAGAGCTAGTTTGAGACTATCCACGGCTGCTATTCCTCATCGATAACTGCGCCTTGCCGCGCTTCAGCTGTTCGAAGCGAGCAGGGCGTTCGCTTCCGACATGCGCTTGATCAGCCAGCGATGCATCTGGTGGACGCTGCGTTCCTGATCGCAATAGCGGCCCGGTGCAAACGCACGGGAACGCGCAGCTGCCCGGGTGCGCGGCAGGAATTCAAGATCTTCCTCGACCACAGGACCCATAAGTCCGGCAAGGAACTCCAGGCGCTGATCGAAATCGGGCTGGGCCTTGCTGCCCGGGGGCAGCATCCACTGCCAGATAAGACGGTGCTTGTTCACATCCTGAACTTCGATCCGCAGCCACAGTGCGAAATTCGTGTTCAGCAACAAGTGAAAGGTGGGGTAGATATTCGCGAGCGGAGCATGGACGCGATACTCGTCCGGAATACCGGGATAACTTGGAAAGGGAAATTCCTCGCCGGGAATGAACTCGTCGTCGGGATGTTCGATGTGCACGTAGAACATCGAATAATTGTCGTTCGTTTCTTCGTAACGGGCGTTTTCCGCCAGAGACACTTTGCCGATCGTTTCCTGATGCACCCCGACGTGGTGATAGGCTTCGCTGAAATTCTCGAGCGACGCCTTCCAGTTCCACTCGGCATCGACGGTACGCCACGGCAGGACTTCCCAATTCTCGAGGCCGAAGGGCAGGAGCTTGCCTGTAAGGTCGGCGATCTGGGGCTCGAGCTGCTCAGCATTCTCGTCGAGGTTGACAAAGACGAAGCCGTTCCAAATTTCGCTTCGAAACGCGGGCAGAGCGATCGATTTGCGGTCGAAATTGTCGATCTTGTTCATGTGCGGCGCGCCGCGGAGGGTCCCGTTCAAATTATAGGCCCATGTGTGGTAGGGGCAGATGATTGCCTTCGCGACGCCGCAGTCGCTGAGCAATTGTGCTCCCCGGTGCCGGCAAACATTGGAGAGAGCCCGAATTGAACCTTCCTTGTCCCGAATGATCATTATGGGCTCGCCAGCTATATCGCCCGTCACGAACGCGCCGGTTTCCTGAAGCTGGCTGACATGCGCAATGGCATGCCATCCCTTGCGAAGAACGAATTCCACCTCGCGTTCGAAATAGGCGCGGTTGCTATAGATTAGCAGCGGCATGACGGATGCCTGCTCGACCGGCTTCATCACCTCCTCGACTTCGCCCGGTGTCAGGTACGAATTTTCGATCTCTCGCTCGGTGACATCTTCGCCATATTGCATTGCCGGCTCCTCATTCCTGTCGCGGCCCCTCGGGGCTCTTCAATTGCCCGGGCGCAAGCCCTGTGCCGACACAATGCGCATTGAAATCCAGACGGACCATACCATCGACTTGCGATGCACAATCGGCGTCGGACGCAGGCCAGGACAGCCATCCCAGTTCGTCACTGATTTAAAGCGCTCCGCCGGCGCGAAACTTGGCGCGCGGTGGATCCAGTTTCGGCCAGCGATTCGATGTCAGCGCTTGTTGCGAGCGGCGGATCGTCCGGCGGCTTAGGACACGATGATACGCTTCACGAGCGCAGCAAGGGCCAGCACGAAAGGCAGAGCGATGATGCAAAGGATAAGGCCGTCGCAGATCCGATCGAGGCGCTGCTTAGGCGCGTGCCGGCCCTCTGGCAGGCGCGGTGATCTTGGAATCGCCCCATCATTCGCCCGCCATGTTCCTGTGACGGCCCGCTTATCAAAAATGAGCACGACACCAGGCGTCTTGTCGGGGTCGGGCTGCCGTTTTTCCTCACTTGCCAAGCGCAACGGCCGCCTCCCGGCCACTCTGCAACTCGGCACGCACGATCGCGGCGCCAGCGACCATGGCCTGCATCTTGCCAAAGGCGACGTCGCGCGGAAGATATTTTAGTCCGCAATCGGGTGCGATGACCAAGGCCTCGGGACGTACATGCGCGAGGCCCCGGCGGATCCTAGCCGCGACCACCTCGGGCGTTTCGATCTCACGGTTCGAGAGGTCGAGCACGCCCAGGATGATCTGCTTGCCCGCCAGCGATTCCAGGACCGAGGTATCGAGGTTCGATTGTGCCGTCTCGATCGAGATCTGCTGAACGCTGGTTTCCGCGAGCTCGGGGAGGAAGGAATATCCCTCGGGGCGCTCGTGGATAATCTGGGCATAGCCAAAACAGATATGAAGCGCCGTTTTCCCGGTGAGTCCCTCAAGCGCGCGGTTTACTGCAGCAACGCCAAATAGACGGGCCTTCTCAGGGCGCGCCTGCATATAGGGCTCATCGATCTGGACGATATCCGCCCCCGCCGCGAAGAGGTCGCGCATTTCCTCGTTGACCGCAGCGGCATAGTCGAGCGCCATCTCGGCCTCGTCCGCATAATAATCATTCTGGGCCTGCTGCGACATCGTGAAAGGTCCGGGGACAGTGATCTTGATCATTCGGTCCGTGTTCGCCCGGAGAAACTCGACGTCGCGAATCTCGACGGCATGCCGGCGGCGGATCTTCCCGGTGACGCGCGGAACGGGATTGGGATGTCCCGACCGATCGAGTGCAGTGCCCGGATTATCGAGATCGACCCCTTCGAGCGCCGTCGCGAACCGGTTCGAATAGCTTTCGCGGCGGATTTCCCCATCTGTGATGATGTCGAGTCCCGCCCGCTCCTGATCACGGATAGCCACCAGCGTCGCATCGTCTTGTGCTTGGTCGAGGAATTCGGGAGCAATGCGCCAGAGTTCCCGTTGCCGCGTTCGTGGCGGAAAACGCCCTGCCAGCTTTTCGCGATCGATCAACCAGTCGGGCTGGGGATAAGACCCGACGAGCGACGTGGGCAGGATTTTCACTGCGGTTCTCCCAAAAGCCTGGACTCGATGGTCGACCTTTTTTTCCGTCCTCATATCCCCGCAATAGGGGACCCTTCAGCCCCCGCGCGGTCGCGCGAAATGAGAGCGCCACGATTCCGATCCCCGATGCATACATCCCATTTTAGGGTGATGGCCTCGGGCGGAAGCGAGCCGCTATCATTCAGGGCCCGAAGAGTTGACCATGATCGCGAGCTCGGCGCGCCCCTTCTTGCGGTCGTGAACAGGATATAATTACGTGCTCACTCCCCGCCGCACTCTGTACGAGAAGATATGGGACGCACATGTTGCGCATCGCTTCGACGACGGAACAGCACTTCTATATGTCGATCGGCACCTCATTCATGAAGTGACAAGTCCCCAGGCGTTCGAGGGACTGCGGATCGCAGGTCGCAAGGTAAGGCGCCCCGAGCTCAGCCTTGCCGTCGCCGATCACAATCTTCCTACCACGCCCAGGCTTGATAACGATGGCCGTGTCCTTGCGATTACCGACGCCGCAAGCGCGGCGCAGGTACAGGCCCTCGAAACGAACTGCGCCGAGTTTGGCATCCGTCACATCCCAACCACCTCGATTGATCAGGGGATCGTGCATGTCGTCGGGCCCGAACAGGGCTTTACCTTGCCCGGAGCGACGGTCGTATGCGGCGACAGTCATACTGCTGCCCACGGCGCTCTGGGCGCACTCGCGTTCGGAATTGGTACGAGCGAGGTGGAGCATGTCCTGGCTACCCAGACTCTCCTCCTGCGAAAATCCAAGACGATGGCCGTGACAGTAGAAGGCGCCCTTGGCCGCTGCGTTCGACCGAAAGACGTCATCATGGCGATCATCGGCAAAATCGGCGCCGATGGCGCCAACGGTCACGTCATAGAATATCGCGGCGACACCTTCAGCGAAATGAGCATCGAGGGTCGGCTGACGGTGGCAAATATGAGTATCGAAGCCGGTGCCCGCTCCGGCCTATTCGCGCCAGACGAAAAGACATTCTCCTATCTTGAAGGACGTCCGCTGGCGCCTCAAGGTCGCGACTGGGACGCCGCTGTCGAGCGCTGGCGCGGACTTTTTACGGACGAGGGGGCGACATTCGACGTCTCGGTCCATCTCGCCGCGAGCGAAATCGCGCCGTGCGTGACCTGGGGAACAAGCCCGCAACACGTTGCGGCCGTCACCGGGTCTACGCCCGTGCTCGACGAGATCGCCGATCCGGCGCGCCGCGAGGCGGTTCGCCTCGCGCTCGCCTATATGGGACTTGGCGAGAACCAGAGGCTTGAGGACATTGCGATCGAGCATATCTTCATCGGCAGCTGCACGAACAGTCGTATCGAAGATCTGCGCGAAGCCGCAGGGCTCCTTGACGGGCGCCGGATCTCTGCGCGTATCAAGACGGCGCTTGTCGTTCCCGGCAGCGGACGAGTGAAGCGACAAGCCGAAGACGAAGGACTGGATCGGCTGTTCCGCGATGCCGGCTTTGAATGGCGCGAACCTGGCTGTTCGAGCTGCCTTGGCATGAACCCTGACAAGATCCCCGCCGGCGAGCATTGCGCGTCGACCAGCAATCGCAATTTCGTCGGGCGGCAGGGACCGGGCGCGCGCACGCATCTGATGTCTCCGTCGATGGCTGTAGCCGCCGCGCTTTCGGGCCGTATCGCCGATGTACGCGAGCTCGCGGCCTGATGCAGATCGAACCCCACATCATCGGGAGGTTCAGATGCAACCCATAGAAAAGGTCGCTGGACGCTATTTCCGGCTCGCCGTTCCCAATATCGATACCGACGCTATCATCGCAGCGGAGTGGATGAAAACCTTGGGTCGCAAGGGACTAGGTCAGGCGGCGTTTGCGCGGATGCGCGGCACGAGCCGTTCCACCTTTGACGAGCCATTGCTGGCGGAGGCGCCGATCCTCGTGGCCGGTCCGAATTTCGGCTGCGGATCGAGCCGGGAACATGCCGTGTGGGCCATGCAGGATATGGGTCTGCAGGCGGTCATCGCGCCGAGCTTCTCTGACATCTTCGCTGGAAATGCGCTGCGCAACGGACTCCTGCCGCTGGTACTTGGCGAAGCGGAGATCGAGACACTGCTGTCGGCCGACCTGTCGGCGTCGCTCGTCCTCGATCTGCGCGCGCAACGGCTGCATGGCGACTCCGGAATCGAGGCCTGTTTTGAAATCGATCCGTTCTGGAGGGAGCGACTGCTGGCCGGGGTCGACGAGATCGACGCAACGCTGGCCTTCGACGCAGCCATCTCGCGGCATGAGGAGCAAAACCATGTTCCTCTCCCGTCATGGTGAGCGGGGAGATCTGGCGGGGCCCAATGGTGCGCCCGCGATAGCGGCTCCTAAGCCGCCGACGGCGACGAAGGATTGGTGACACTCACGACGGACACCGGACGACCGGGTCTGCAAAATGGGATGGGATAGGCATATGACGATATTCAAACATGACCTCGCGCAGCTTCAACCTGAGGTGCGCACTTGGCTCGACCGCAAGGCGGCGCACTTCATCGACGGTGAATGGGTCAGCGCAGCAAAAGTGATGGCGGCGCACGATCCGTCATCGTTCGATCAAATCGCCGAGATCGGAGCCGGCGACAGTGCCATGATCGATGCTGCCGTCGCCGCCGCCAATCGCGCCCTGATTTCGCAAGAATGGGGTGCGGCAGGACCGCAGACGCGCGAGCGCCTCATCCTCAATCTCGTCGCGCTGATCGAGGAACATGCGCCTGCGTTGGCGCAGCTCGAGACAGTCGATAACGGCATGGCATCCTGGTTCGCCTTCGGGCCGACAATCATGGGGGCCGCCGACGTTTATCGCTATTATGCCGGGTGGCCGACCAAGATCGCGGGAGAAACTCTGCCCGTCGAGGCGCCTCCCGGTTTCGGAACCTTCCGAGGCATGACCTTCAAGCAGCCGATCGGCGTCATCGGTGCTATCATCCCATGGAACGTGCCATTCCTTATGGCGGCATGGAAGCTCGCGCCCGCGCTTGCCGCAGGTTGTACAGTCGTTCTGAAACCCGCCGAAGACACGAGCCTCAGCGCGCTCGCGCTGGCAGAGCTCGTCCAGCGGGCAGGGATTCCCAAGGGCGTTATCAATGTAGTAACAGGCCGTGGTAATGAGGCTGGCGAGGCGCTCGTAGGTCATCCGGGTGTCGCGAAGATCAGTTTCACCGGATCGACGGTCACGGGTCGCCGGATCGGCGAGATCGCCGGCCGCAATCTGAAGCGACATACGCTCGAACTCGGCGGCAAGGCTCCCGTTCTCATGTTCGACGACGCCAACCTTGACGAGGCCGTCGCGGGGGCAGCGACATCGATCTTCATGAACTCGGGTCAGATTTGCGTCGCAGGCTCGCGCCTGTACGTTCAGGACGGGATATACGACGCGGTCGTCGAACGCCTGCGCACGCATATTTCGACCGTCACGGTAGGCGCTGGTCTCAGTCCTGACGTCTTCATGGGTCCGCTCGTGAACGCCGCTCAGAAGCAACGCGTCGATTCCTATCTGGCGGGCGCGCGGACTGCAGGCTGCGAAGTTATCCGCGGCGTGGACGTCGACGATACCCGCGGCCATTTTGTGAGCCCAGCGATCGTTCTCGGCGCGGCGCAAGACGCTGCGATTACTCGGGAAGAAGTCTTCGGGCCCGTTCTTTCGGTTTATCGGTTCGGCGACGAGGCCGAAGCTCTCGAACTGGCAAATGATACCGAATACGGGCTGTCCGCCGCGGTCTGGTCGCGCGACATCGGCCGCGTTCTACGGGTCGCGGAGAAGCTCGAATGCGGCAAGGTCATCGTGAACAATAGCGGGTTTCCATATCCCGCACTGTCCGAAGGCGGCGTCAAGGGATCGGGGCATGGGAAGGATTTGGGGCGCGAGGCGCTCGATGCCTGTCTGCACTCCAAAACTGTGCTGTTGCGGCTCTGATTGAAGGACATATAATGGAAGCTGTATTGATCGACGTCGCGACTGGAAGCGCGAATGAAAGCCAGTCGGGATTGCAATTGATGCGACCACGCATCTGGGGCGCGTTTCACCGCGCCCCTGGCAAGGTCGCCGCGATCGTCATTCACCCGACATCGAATTTCATGCATCATTATCTGCTCGAACCGCTCCGGCAGCGCGGCATCGCTTCGCTTGGCCTCAACACCCGCTATTTGGGATCCGACGTTGCGCTCGTCCTCGAACGGGCGATCCAGGATTTGGGCGCCGGCGTGCAATGGCTGCGCACGCAAGGCTATGAGCGTGTCTTGCTGATCGGCAACAGCGGCGGCGCCGCACTCGTTAGCCTTTATCAGTCGCAGGCAGAAAATCTCGATATCGCCGAAACGCCGGCGGGCGATCCGATCGATCTCAAACCATCCGACCTTCCGCCGGCTCAAGGCATCTTTCTTTCCGCGGCGCACCTCGGCCGATCGCGGCTGATGCAAATGTGGATCGACCCGTCCGTCATCGACGAAAGCGACGCGCTGGCAAGCGATCCTGAACTCGACATATTCCATCCCGACAACGGACCGCCCTATTCGCAGCCATTTCTTGAAAGATACCGTGCAGCGCAGACACGCAGACAGGATCGGCTGGAACAATGGGCGCGCTCAAAGTTGCGGCAGCTTCGTGCGGTGGCCAACGGCCCGCGCGACATGGCGTTTGTCGTGCATCGCACGCTTGCGGACCCGCGCTGTCTCGATCCATCGCTCGATCCGAACGACCGGCCTCCCGGCTCCAGTGTCTGGGGCGATCCGAAGGCCCAGAACTATGCAGCCAACAGCATGGGTCGGTATACGTCGCTCACGGCCTTTCTCAGCCAGTGGGCTCGTTGTAGCCGAGGTGACGGCCCTGCCTGCCTCGCTCGGACTTCGGTACCGGTGGTTGTTGCAGAACATACCGCAGACTCGTCGACCTTTCCAACCGACGTCCTCGAATGGATGGCCGCCGCTCCGGGGCGGCTGCGTCACATCCAGTTGAAAGGCGGGGATCATTATCTCGCCGGCCAGACTGCCCTCGTCGAGCAACTCGCGGACGAGATCACCATTTTTGCCAAAAGCCTGTGAGGGAAACATGACTTTTCAAATCAACGGACTTCATCATTTCGCTTGGCGCTGCCGCGATGCCGAGGAAACGCGAGCTTTCTACGAGGACATTCTTGGCCTGCCGCTTGCGCATGTGATCCGCGCGGATCATGTGCCTTCGACGGGCGAGTATTGCCCTTATACCCATATCTTCTTTCAGATGGCCGACGGCTCGTTCATCGCCTTTTTCGACTTGGGGGACAACGTCATCGCCGAACCTTCTGCGAACACACCTTCATGGGTCAACCATATTGCGCTTCGCGTCGGGTCGATGGATGAACTTGAGGCCGCGAAAAATCGGCTGCAAGACGCGGGCGTCGAGGTGCTGGGCATCACAGATCACCACATTATCCAGTCGATTTACTTTTTCGACCCGAACGGCTTTCGAGTAGAGCTCACGACATGGTCGGTCGAAGCGGCCTATATGGATAAGGCGAAGAAGCACGCACGAGCGGACCTAGACGACTGGACGCGGGAGAAGCAGAAGCGTCTGACGCCGGCTTAGCGAGCGGACACGCCCGGGAAAGCGGTAGCGAGGAAATGATGCTCATCCCTAGTTGAGGGACGCTGTTTCGAATGCTCAGTCGCTTGGAAAGGGCTTCATCGCACTCGAAGTTCGCAGGGCAATCTTAGGGATCCGCTCTATGTGTTGGAGCCGTTCCGAGAGCTTCCGGGAGCTCAGAGCGCAGACGGTCCACTAAAAGCCGAACTTTGGGCAGCAGTTGTCGGCGGCTTGGACACACCGCCCATACGGGTTCGTCTGCCGGGCGGAAGTCCGGGAGGAGCTCAATCGCGCGCCCGGCCGAAAGGTGATGCATCACGTAGAACTCGGGCAGCTGGCAGATCCCCATCCCCGCTAACATCGCATCGACGGTCGCCGCACCGCTGTTGCATCGCCAGCGTCCGCGCGGTGTGAATCTTCGTTCTTGCCCGTTTTCCTGGAAATGCCACGTGGCTGCGGTACCGCGAAGACAATCAAACAGCGCGAGATCATCGATCTTCTGGGGAAGCGACTTCGTGGCGACATAATCGGACGAAGCGCACAAATACTGACGGCGCGACGCTATCCGCATGCCGATCAAGCTCGAATCGTTGAGCCGACCAGTACGGATCGCTAGATCGAAGCCCTCAGCGACAATATCGAGCAGACGGTTAGTCAGCTCGATATAGACGTCAAGTTCCCGAAATTCTTCGGCGAAACGGCGAACGATTGGGGCGACATAGCGTTCGCCGAGCGCTGTCGAGCAGGTGATGCGGAGCGAACCTTTCGGCACCTCTCCGCCCTCGACCATCGCAAGCGCATCGTCTCGATCCTCGACGATCCGGCTGCAACGTTCGGCGAAGGCGCGGCCAGTGTCAGTCAAGGTCACGATGCGTGTCGTGCGAAAGAGCAGCTGGATCCCAAGCTTTTCCTCAAGTCGCGCAACTGCCCGGCTAACCCGCGAGGTTGACGTCTTGAGAGCCCCTGCGGCGGCCGTGAAGCTGCCGGTAGTCGCAACGGCCAGAAATTCGTCGAGGCCTTCCCAATTCGACATTATTATCCCAAATCTGCAAAAGTTATTTGCATTGATACGCTATTATCGCCTCACCGTGATAGTGGTAAAGATTCGGCGAAAGGAATTCAATCGATGAAGACCCGTGCCGCAGTTGCATTCGAAGCCAAGAAGGCGCTCGAAATCGTCGAACTCGATTTGGAAGGCCCGAAGGCGGGCGAGGTGCTGGTCGAAATCATGGCGACGGGCATCTGCCATACCGACGCCTATACGCTCGACGGCTTCGACAGCGAGGGCATCTTCCCGAGCGTGCTGGGGCATGAGGGTGCGGGCGTGGTGCGCGAGGTTGGCGCGGGCGTCACCAGCGTGAAGCCCGGCGACCATGTGATCCCGCTCTACACCCCCGAATGCCGCCAGTGCAAAAGCTGCCTGTCGGGCAAAACCAACCTCTGCACCGCGATCCGCGCGACGCAGGGCAAGGGGCTGATGCCTGACGGCACGACGCGCTTTTCGTACAAGGGCCAGCCGATCTTCCACTATATGGGCTGCTCGACCTTCTCGAACTTCACCGTGCTGCCCGAGATCGCGGTCGCGAAAATCCGCGAGGACGCTCCGTTCCAGCCCGCCTGCTACATCGGTTGCGGCGTCACCACCGGGGTCGGCGCGGTGATCAACACCGCGAAGGTGCAGGTCGGCGACAATGTCGTCGTCTTCGGTTTGGGCGGGATCGGCCTCAACGTGATACAGGGCGCGCGGCTCGCGGGTGCCGACAAGATCATCGGCGTCGACATCAACCCAGACCGCGAGGAATGGGGCCGCAAGTTCGGCATGACCGAATTTTTGAACTCGAAGGGTATGAGCCGCGAGGATGTCGTTGCGGCGATCGTCGCGATGACCGACGGCGGCGCCGATTACACCTTCGACGCGACGGGCAATACCGAGGTGATGCGCATCGCTTTGGAGGCCTGCCACCGCGGCTGGGGCACCTCGATCATCATCGGCGTTGCCGAGGCGGGCAAGGAAATCGCGACGCGCCCGTTCCAGCTCGTCACCGGGCGCAACTGGCGCGGCACCGCGTTCGGCGGCGCCAAGGGCCGCACCGACGTGCCGAAGATCGTCGACATGTATATGACCGGCAAGATCGAGATCGACCCGATGATCACCCACGTCATGGGCCTCGAAGAAATCAACAAGGGGTTCGACCTGATGCATGCGGGGACAAGCATCCGCAGCGTCGTGGTTTTCTGATCAGACAAACTTCATTGAGGAGAGAAATAATGGCAAATCCTGTAATTTCCGGCGACGGCGTATTTTCGCACACCACGGTCGGCGCGAGCGATCTTGACGCCTCTGTCGCCTTTTACGACGCGGCGCTGACGCCCTTGGGCGTGAAGAATCTTGGACCTTTTGGGGAAACTGTCGTTCTTTACGGCAAGGACAAGCCGGCGTTGCTCGTCCTGAAGCCCGGCAATGGCGAAGCTCCATCCGGGAACGGCGTGACCATCGGCTTCGCGGCGCCGAACGAAGATGCGGTCAAGGCGTTCCACGCCGCTGGCCTCACGGCGGGTGGCACCTGCGAGGGCGAACCCGGCCCCCGAAGCCATCTGCCCGGCGCCTATGCTGCCTATCTGCGCGACCCCGGCGGTAACAAGGTCTGCGCCTACACCTTTGTGGAGGCTTGATCGTCGATGACGCTGGAGACCGTCTCGACCAACATGAGTTTTGGCGGCGTCCAAGGCGTCTACAAGCATGAATCGCGTGAAACGAAGACCGGGATGACCTTCTCGGTCTTCGTTCCGCCGCATCAGCGCGGGGTGAAGCTCCCTATAATCTGGTACCTGTCGGGGCTGACCTGCACGCATGCGAATGTGATGGAGAAGGGCGAGTATCGTCAGAAATGCGCCGAGCTTGGCCTCATTTTCGTCGCGCCCGACACCAGCCCGCGCGGAGATGGTGTCGCCGATGACGAGCAGGCTGCCTATGACTTCGGCCTCGGCGCAGGATTTTATGTCGACGCCACCGAGCCGCCTTTCGCCGAACATTACAGGATGTGGAGCTACGTCACCGAGGAGTTGCCCGCGCTGATCGAAGCGAATTTCCCGGTCGATATGAGCCGGCAAGCGATCATGGGCCATTCGATGGGCGGCCATGGCGCGCTGACTATCGCCCTGCGCCATCCCGAACGTTTCAAATCGGTCTCGGCCTTTGCGCCCATCGTTGCGCCAAGCCGGGTTCCGTGGGGTGAGAAGGCGCTCGCTGGTTACCTCGGGCCGGACAAGACCGCATGGCGGGCGCACGATGCTGTTGCCCTCATCGAGGATGGTGCCCGCGTCGAAGAGATCCTTGTCGATCAGGGCGAAGCCGATAGCTTTCTGGTCGAGCAGTTGAAGCCGTCCCTGCTGTCGCGGGCCTGTAACAATGCGGGGATCGATCTGACGCTGCGGCTCCAGCCGGGTTATGATCACAGCTATTTCTTCATTTCGAGCTTCATGGCGGACCATATCGAATGGCATGCCGAGCGGTTGGGGAGGCAGAAATGATCCGGATCGAACTCACGGGCCGCGATGGCGAATTGCACGAGTTCGACGCCAAGCCGGGGATCAGCCTGATGGAGGCGATACGCGACAATGGTATTGATGAGCTTCTGGCGCTGTGCGGCGGTTGCTGCTCTTGTGCGACATGTCATGTGCATCTCGACATCGACGATGTGAGGCGTTTCGCCCCGGTCAGCGAAGATGAGAACGACCTGCTCGACAGCAGCGCGTATCGCAGCGAACGATCGCGATTGTCCTGCCAGCTTCCACTGACACCCGATATCGAGCGTCTTCGCCTTTCTCTTGCCCCGGAAGACTGAAGGATCGTCAAATGAACGATATATTGCTCTCCAGCTATTATGATGCCTTCAACCGCGGCGACATCGACGCCATGCTTGAATTGCTGGCGGACGACGTTTTGCACGAACCATCGCAGGGTGCAGCGCGAGCCGGGAAGGGCGCTTTCGCGGATTTTCTCCAGCATATGAACCGCTGTTACAGCGAACGCGTGCTGGACCCTTCGTTTCTTGTGTCGCGTGACGAAGCGCGGGGATCGGCCGAATTCATGCTCGAGGGCGAATATCTCGAAAGCGATGCCGGGCTCCCGCCGGCCTGTGGCCAAAAATATCGCCTGCGCGTAGGCGCGTTTTTCGAGTTTCGCGCCGGCAAGATTGCACGGGTCACCAATCACTACAATCTCGCCGACTGGATAGCGCAAGTCAACTGAGGAGCACGAGCGGTGGCGTATGACGTGGTGATCGTGGGTGCCGGGCACGGCGGGGCGCAGGTGGCGGTGATGCTGCGCACGCAAAAATTTACGGGCAGCATCGCGATCATCGGCGACGAGCCCGAGCTGCCCTATGAGCGCCCGCCCTTGTCGAAGGAGTATTTTGCGGGCGAGAAGGAATTCGAACGCATCCAGCTGCGTCCCGCCAAATATTGGGACGAGCGCGAGGTGACGATGCTTCTCGACAAGCGCGTCGTGTCGGTCGATCCTTCGGCGCATTCCGTGACGACCGATGGCGGCGAGACGATCGGCTATGGCAAGCTCGTCTGGGCAACGGGCGGTTCCCCGCGCATGCTGCCGATCCCCGGCGGCGACCTGCCGGGGGTACAGGGCGTCCGCACCAAGGCCGATGCCGATGCGATGAAGGCGGCGTCGGAGACGGCGGGCCAGATCGTCGTGATTGGCGGCGGCTACATCGGCCTCGAGGCGGCGGCGGTGCTCAACAAGGCGGGCAAGAAGGTCGTGCTGCTCGAAGCGCTCGACCGCGTCCTCGCCCGCGTCGCGGGGGTAGAGCTGTCGCGCTTTTACGAGAAAGAGCATCGCGACCATGGCGTCGACCTGCGCCTTGGCGTGGTCGTCGATGCGATCGAGGGCGATACGCACGTTACGGGTGTCCGGCTCGCCGACGGCGAAGTGATCGCCGCCGATCTGGTGATCGTGGGCATCGGCATCGTGCCCGCAGTCGAACCGCTGATCGCGGCGGGCGCCGAGGGCGGCAACGGCGTGCTCGTCGACCGGCTGTGCAAGACGAGCCTGCCCGACATCTACGCGATCGGCGACTGCGCGGCGCACGTGAACGACTTTGCCGCAGGTGCGACGATCCGGCTGGAATCGGTGCAGAACGCCAATGATCAGGCGAATGTGGTCGCCAAGGGCATCGTCGGCGACGAAGCACCCTATCATGCGATCCCCTGGTTCTGGTCGAACCAATATGATTTGAAGCTCCAGACCGCCGGTCTGTCGACCGGGCACGATCAGGCGGTACTCCGCGGCGACCCGGCAAACCGCAGCTTCTCGGTCGTGTATCTGAAGGCGGGCAACGTCATCGCGATCGACTGCGTCAATGCGACCAAGGATTATGTCCAGGGACGGATGATCGTCACCGCGGGGCTCCGCGCCACCCCGGAGCAGCTCGCTGATACCGACAAGCCGCTCAAGGAATTGCTGCCCTCTTAGGGTGATCCCGGATCGGCAGTCGGAATGGAGCCGGGCGGTAGGACGCGACAAGACGACGCTCAACCCGATGTTCCAAGGCATGGAACGAACGCACCTCATAGTATGGACAGTCGATCCCGATGACAAGCGCGGCCGGCGGATGGACGGTGCGCGGACGCGAGATACTCACCCAGATCGAGGAAAGCGCGCATGCGCATGAGCGGCGCACCGATTACATTCTCGGGCCGGATGATCGCGCCGAGATCCTGCGCATCCTGAAGACGCTGGTTGCCCGTTTGAACAAATCCGCCTGCTGACCCGGCCGTGCCATGGAGGGGCGATTTGGCAAGCGCCAGAGGCGGACGGCGCGCTGCGCGATACCTCGCTCGCTCCCCTTTTGCGGGTAGGTCAGCAATGCCGACCATTTGGCAGTCTCTTATGCCAGAGGGAGACCGCGCATGTCCTGTGCCAGCAATTCGCCGCGCCAGCTTGGGTTCGGGAGGAGGGCGTTCGTCGCCGCAGCAGGCGGGACCTGCATAGCAAACGCCGTTTGGTGGATGCAGCCCGTTCTTATGCACGACCTGACGGTTGCCTACGGCTTTGGCGAAGCGAGGGCCGGCCTCATCGTGTCGCTGGAAATGGGTGCGATCGCACTTGGATCCGCATTCGCCGCTAAGTTCGTGCCGCCGCGCGGACTTGCCGCCGCGGCCGTCGCCGGCGCTGTCGTCGCGGCCGCAGCGTCGCTCTTTTCGCTCGGGGCGGCTTCCTTCATGTTGCTCATGCTCCTCCGCGCTTTCGTCGGGTTGGGGGCCGGTGCCAACCTTGCGATGGCCAACTCGGTCGCGGCGACGGCTCCCGATCCCGATCGCACCTTCGGGCATATCGGTGTCATCAACATCCTCTTCGGCGCAATTCTTGTCGCTGCCGTACCATTTGTGCACCGCTTGTCAGTCGCGCCGGTCCCGTTCTTCACCCTGTTCCTGTTCCTCGTCCTGCTTTTGCCGACCGTCGCGGCCTTTTCCCTGCGTCCTACGGCCGCGCGGGATGCGGCCCTTGGGGCGCACCAAGCTGGCAGTCCGCGGTCGGGGGCGGCGCGCGAGATCTTGCTCCTGACCTCAGCCACCGTCGCTATCGGACTTGCGAGCGGGATCATGTGGGCTTTCTACGGCCTCATCGGCGCCGCGGCAGGACTGTCGATACATGCGGTCGAAACCGCGATCTCGGTGGCCATCCTGACAGCGGCGGGCGGCGCCGCGCTCGCTGTCCTGATTGGCCGCCGGTTCGGCCGAATGCTTCCAATGTCGGCCGGTCTCATGGTCATGGCCGCTTCGATCGCGGCGCTAAGCTTCGAACCCGATGCGCCGATGTTCCGCATCGCCACATGCGCGAACGTCGCGAGCCTCTATTTCCTGATGCCCTATCTCTACGGCGCGGCCGCGGCGCGCGATCCGAGCGGGAAGGGGGCGGCATATGTCGGCAGCGCCTTTTTCTTCACCGGAGCGATCAGCCCGGCGATCGGAGGCCTTCTTGCTCAGACGATCGGGATGACAGTGGTCGGCACCGCCGCAATCATATCGGTGCTTCCCGTAATGGGCCTCCTTGCCCTGGTGTGCCGCGAGCCGGACAAGGCGCCTCAGAGTTCTCGGGCGGCGCCGGCGACCGGCATCTAACCCCTTACGGGTATGTCCGCAGATAGCGGCGGAAACGCATAGTCCGGTGTATCGGAGGAGAAGCAACATGGGCAGGCGCACAGGATTTGTCTGGCACGAGACCTTCATGTGGCACATGCAAGGCAAATATTCGGGGCTGCTGCCCGCGGTGTTCCCGATGCAGCCCGGAGAGCATGTCGAGGGCCCCGAGGCGAAGCGGCGGATCAAGAATCTCCTCGATGCGACCGGATTGATCGACCGCCTTGTCGCGATCCTCCCCCGGCCTGCGGCCGACGCGGAAATCCTTCGCGCGCATGGCGGCGCCTATGTCACCCAGCTGCAGAAGGACAATGAGCGCGCGGAAGCCTCGGCGGGGTTCGATGCGCCCTTCAGCCGGGGAAGTTTCGACATTGCGCGGCTCGCCGCCGGTGGCGCGATCGAGGCGGTCGATGCAATATTCGCCGGGCGGGTGGACAATGCCTATCTCCTGGCCCGGCCGATCGGCCATCACGCCGAACGCGATCAGGGCAAGGGCTTCTGCTTGCTCAACAATGGAGCGATTGCGGCTGCTCATGCGCTTGATAAGGGCCTGGCCGGGCGGGTCGCGTTCGTCGACGTCGACGTCCATCATGGCAATGGCGCGGAGAATATCTTCTGGCGCGATCCGAGGGCACTCACCATCTCGCTGCACCAGGAACGATGGTTCCCGCCCGACAGCGGGGATCGCGATGCGATCGGCGAAGGCCCGGGTGAAGGCTTCAACATCAATATCCCGCTGCCTGCGGGATGCGGCTCTTCGGCCTATCGGGCCGCGTTCGAGCGTATCGTACTTCCGGCGCTCGAGGCGTTCCGCCCCGAATTGATCGTCGCGCCCTTCGGGTTCGACGCCGGTGCGCAGGACCCGCTCGGCCGCATGATCCTGTCGTCGAACAATTTCCGCGACATGGCCGAGCAGGTCGTGGGTGCCGCCGAGCGGCTGTGCGGGGGACGCCTGCTCGTCACCCACGAGGGCGGCTACAATGAATCCTCGACGCCCTTCATGGCGCTTGCGGTGATCGAGGCGATCTCCGGCATCCCGAGCGGGATCGAGGATCCTTACGCCTTCATCATGGACCATATGTTCGGCCACGAACTCCTCGACCATCAGCATGCCGCCGTTGAGGCCGCTCACACCGCACTCGACAGGCTTTCCGTGGCGCTAGCCCGTGAAGGCTTCGCCTGAGCGGCGGCGGCGCATCACTTCCAAGCCAAGAAGGCCCAACACGATGTTTCTGAAAGCCGATTCCGTGCCGTCCCCGTCGCTGCGCCCCGCGCGCTCGGAAATCTCGCCACAAGACTGGGAGATACTCTCGCGCTTCTGGTATCCGGTCGCCGAACTTTCTGAGATTGGCGACGCGCCTCTGGGCGTGAAGCTGCTCGATGTCGAGCTCGTCCTGTTCAAAGGGAAATCCGGAATCGCGATCGCACTCGACCGCTGTCCGCACCGCCACGTCCGGTTGAGCGCCGGCGCGGTGTCCGCCGGCGAGATCATCTGTCCCTATCATGCCTTGTCCTTCGACGAGAGCGGCCGATGTACGCATGTCCCTGCCGTCACCCGCGGTGCGAAACTGCCGCCAAGTTACCGCGTCGGCGTTTTCCCGGTTCAAATCCGCTACGGTCTTGTGTGGACGAAACTGGCGGAATCGGACCATTCCATCCCCGAGTTTCCGGACGTGGGAGATAGCGGCGTCGTCTTCATCAAGACGCGCACTTGGCCGGTATCCTCGGCGCGGCAGGTCGAGAACTTCTTCGATCTCGGCCATCTGCCGGTGATCCACGGTGCGACGCTCGGCGGCAACCCGGCCGATCCCATAGTGCCGGGGACGGTAACCCACGACGCAGACGCGGTGACGCTGACCGCACGCTATATCGAGACGCCATTCGGGGGCACGCCGCGACCGTGCCAATATGTTTACCGGGTCGTTCTCCCGTTCGCGATCGACTTCACGGTCCAGGACGACACCGGCCACGATATGCGCCTGTTCGATCTCGCGAGCCCGCGCAGCGCGCACGAATGCCGCGTGTTCCAGTTTATGAAGGACACCCGCGATGTCGACGAGAACCACCGCGCGCTTATCGAGGGGATCGATGCGGTAAATCTCGAAGATATCGGCGTACTCGAGCAGATGGTTCAGGACGATCTGCCGCTCAACCACAGGCATGAAATCCATCTTCAGGTCGACAACATCGCGCACGCCTATCGCGAGCGTCTGCGCGATCTCGGCCTCGGCCGCTGAGCGGCAAGGCGGCGGGCAACCGGTCATTTATTGAGGGTATCGCCCGCAGCCCACCAGCGGGGCCTTATTGTGACAACGCCGTGACGCGCCCGGCACGTATCGGACGCGCAAGCAGGACGGACGGAGCACGAAATCCGATTGACGAGAAGGGGAGTATTGCATGACCAGTCCGAAAACGCTCGCCGCGCGGCTGCTAGCCACGACGGCAACAGCCTTGTTATTTGGCGGCACCGCCTATGCGCAGGATGGAGCATCCGAAAGCGGCGAGAGCCAGACCGACACCGAAACGCAGTCGAAATCGGGCGGACTGGGAGACATCGTCGTGACGGCGACGCGGCGTGCGACCAATGTCCAGGACGTGCCGATTGCAATAACCGCGGTTGGCGGCGAGCAGCTGGCCAACCAGGGTATTACGGACGGGGTGCAGCTTGCCCGTGTCGTACCCAATCTCTTCGTAACCACCGGCTATGCGGGCGGCAATCCGCGGTTTGCGATCCGCGGCTTTGGCATGACCGATTTCTCGCAGGGCGGATCCAGCCCCGTCGGCCTTTACGTCGACGACGTCTACATGACCTATAATTTCGGCGTCGGATCGCAGCTCTTCGACCTTGACCGCGTCGAGGTCCTGCGCGGTCCGCAAGGGACGACCTTCGGCAAGAACACGACCGCAGGCGTCGTCGGCTATTTCTCGGTTCGGCCGCAGGAGCAGTTCGAGGGCTATCTGAGGGCCGATTTCCAGTTCGGCGAATATAACAAATATACCGCCGAGGGCATGCTCAACGTACCGCTTTCGCAGGACTTGTCGATGCGCGTGGACGGGCGTTACGAACGACGAGATTCCTACGTTCGCAACGTCTTCGATGGTTCGCTTCTTGGCGAGAATGATTCGCTTGCTGGAAGGCTTCAATTGCGTTGGCGGCCGGGAAGCAACACCGATGTGAACCTCAAGGTCTACGGAATGGACAGCCGCGGCGACGCGACGCTCTATCATGGCGGCTTCCTGCAGAATATTTGCGATCCGGCCAATTTCGATCCGGTGAACACTTTCTACGCCAACTGTCAGGGCACGGATCTTCCGCCGACATACGAGACGCCGGCAGCGACGTCCGACGAGACCGGAAGCTTCGAGAAATATCATAATTATGGCGCGGTGCTACGCGTCGAACAAGGCTTCGGTGACTTCGATTTCACCTCGATCAGCGCTTATCAGAAGATCAATTATCGCATTCTTTCGAATGACGACGGCAATTCGACCGACTTCTTTCACTCGCGGCAGGAACTCTATACCTGGCAGGCGAGCCAGGAACTCCGCCTCGCGACGCCGGCGGAGCGCCCGCTGAGCGCGGTCTTCGGCCTTTTCGGTCAATATGACCGAGCCCGGACGCCGACCGCGACAGGGAGCACGGCCTTGGGTCCAGGGTTCGATTACATGCTTCGTGCAGACAGCCTGCAGAAGACGACGACGCTCGCGGCCTTTGCCAGCGCAACCTGGAGGCTCTCGGACAAGATATCGTTCATCGGCGGCCTTCGCTATTCATGGGAGAAGAAGAAGCTCAATCTCCAGGGCCTCGAAGTCTTCAACTTCGGGTTCGATTTCACCGACGAGAATATGGCGAGCTTCGACCTTGCGAATCCGCCCTTCGCCATCGTGCCGGGCGCAGACAATCCGTTCGCGCAGGTCGAGAACAGGTCCTGGGATCGCCTGACCTGGGATGCGACGCTCAACTACCGTCCGAACGAGGATATTCTTCTATACGGTAAGGTGGCCGAAGGCTTCCGGTCGGGCGGTTTCAATCTCTTCGCGGTGACCGAAAGCGCGCTTTCGACGGTCAATCCCGAAATCCTGCGCTCATATGAAATCGGCGCCAAGACCGAATTCCTCGACCGGCGCCTACGGCTCAACCTCGCCGGGTTCATCTACAAGATATCGGATCAACAGATCCTCTCGACGAACTCGGCCGGTGCGGGCGTGATCCTCAGCAATGCCGGCAAGTCGACGATCAAGGGATTTGAAGCCGAACTCGAGGCAGCCCCGGCCGACCGTCTCCGCTTTTTCGCCTCGCTCGGCTATACCGATGCGCGGTTCGACCTATTCAATACCGAGAAGGCCGGTGTCGCGATCGACCTTGCGGGCAACCGACTTGCCTATGCGCCCGAGTTTACTGTGTTGACCGCCGTGACCTACGAAATTCCTGTCGGCGATTACACACTCGAACTTCACAATGATTGGGCGTTCCGTTCGAAAATCTACTTCGACGCCTTCAACCTTGCCGTGACCGGCGACGACGATTTCCTGCAAGGCAATGCCAGGATCACGCTCCGGTCGCCCGAAAAGGGCACGCAGTGGCACATCGCGGCATATATTTCGAACCTCACCAATGAGACGAACGGCAGCTTCGCATTCTTCACCGGGACGGCGTGGTATTCACGCGTATTCGGCGACAAGCGACTCTGGGGCATCCAGGCCGGCGTCAAATTCTGAATGACCGAGCTTCATGGGGATTAATGATCCCCATGAAGCTCATTAGCAGCATCATCCATTCCTTGCCCTGGCCGGCAAGGTTATGTCCTACCGTGCCTCCTGCATGGCAGAGGTGTCACCGTACGAGGGTATAGGTATGCGCCCGGCGCATCGCCGATCATGACAATCGGAGGCCCGCTCATGCAGTTTCTGTTGGTCGTCAAGGTGGCGATTTCCAAGCCCTTCGAACATTGGGCGGAACGCTTCGATGCCCATCGCGCCGCGCGCGCCGCAGCGGGCATAGAAGATGTGTTTCGCCACCCGGTCATTGGCGAACAGGCGATCGTCTACGCCGTCAGCACAGCGAACCCCCGAGCCGTTCACGACATGATCTACAGCCCGGACGCCCGGGAAGGGATCGAGGAGTCTGGGTTCGTTATCGGTAGCGAGGAGATCATTCTGTGCGAGCAGGCATGATGGAAGCCGCCGCCGCGTGCAGCACGCTGGCCGCGGCGAGGCAGCCGGACACCCGCGGCCTCGATAATTTCACCCTGCTCGAGCCGGTCGGGACGAGGCCGGGACGCGAGGCGGATGCGCGGGCGGACCTTGCGACACTCATCCGGTTTCTAGGGGAGGACCAGTTCGAGCGCGCGCTCTATTCCTGGACCCTCGACATCGCGAAAGTCTCAGTACTCTTCGCGATCGAGCTCTACGATTCCGGAAGCGGACGAGTGCTCGTTACCGAGGGTCGCGACGTCGATCTCACCCAGCGCGCCCGCCTGATATCGCGCGATTACGCCGAAACGGATTATGCCGAAGACGAGGTGTTCGCCGAGCATAACCATGGGCTGCCAGGCGAAATCGATCTTGTCGTGCAGGCCGGCGCCGACCGGCATGGAAGTTTCCGATACAAATATTTCGACGACATGGGCACGCTCCAGGAGATCTCGGTGTTCGGGCGCGAAACGGGATCGACGCTTTATGTCGGCTTTTCGTCAGCCGAGAGCGGCTTCAACGAAATCGAGATTGCGCGCCTCAAGACGGTCTCGCCGCTGATCATCAATCTGGTGCGCAAACATGCCGCGATCGTCGATGCGCGCGGCCTCGGGATCCACGCCCTGCGCGAGCGCCGTCTCGACACGCTGCACCGGGTGCTCCTGCAGCACGAGTCTGCGCTCACCTGCCGCGAGGCCGAGGTCTGCGCAGCCATCGTCATCGGCTACCGTGCCGAGGCGGTTGCGGACAGGCTCGGGATTTCGCCGAACACCGTCGCAACCCACCGCAAGCGTGCCTATGCCAAGCTGAACATATCGAGCCAGACCGAATTGTTCGGCATCTTCTTCGGGGGCTGGTCGTCCTGACCATCCATCCGCTACCTTTTCAGGGGTAGTGAGGCACGCGCAACGTCCCGGCAGATTGTCAGCCCAATCTTCGAAAAAGGGGTCGCGTCACGTGGGTGAAGGTCCATCCGCTCGGTTTGTCGAGAATTGCTGGTACATGGTCGGCTGGTCTTCCGAGATCGATGCGGCCCCTCTCGCACGCCGGATATTGGACCTGTCCGTCGTCGTTTACCGGACCGAGAGCGGTGTGCCCGCCGCTCTCGTCAATCGCTGTCCCCACCGCTTCGCACCGCTTTCGCTCGGCAAGGTCGAGGGCGATTCCATTCGCTGCGGATATCATGGGCTTGCGTTTGACGGGAGCGGTCGTTGCAGCGACAGCCCGTTCGGCCTCCGGGTTCCAGAGGGTGCGCAGGTCCGCAGCTTTCCCATAATCGAGCGCCACCAGTGTCTTTGGCTCTGGCCCGGCGACCCAGCCGCCGCCCTTCCCGACGCGATTCCGGACTTTTCCTATCACGAGGATCCAGGCTTCAGGGTCGTGCGCGGATATTCGCAGATCAAGGCGCATTTCGAACTCGTGACCGACAACCTCATGGATCTTACCCACACGCGCTATCTCCATCCCGGCTTCGGGGGAGACATCTGGGTTCCCGAGGTTTCCTTCTCGCAAGAGCAAGAGACGGTCCTCGCGCATTACGAGCTTCCTGCGTATCCACCCACCGAGTTCACCGAAGCCTTCATGAGCGCGAACGGCGCCGAAGTATTCGAAAGCGACGTCATTCGCTGGGACGCGCCGGCATCGATGCTGCTGACCATCAAGATGGGCCTGGCGAGCGAGCGCAATCGCGTTTTGGCCGTCCAGCCGTCCAGTCACATCCTGTGCCCCGAGACCGAGGAAAGTTGCCATTATTTTTGGGCGTCGGCTGCCGAAACCGACGCGCCCGTCAGCGACGACGACCATCTCGAGGCTGTCCGCTTCGCCTTCGACGAAGAGGACGCGCCGATGCTCGAGGCCGTACAGGCAAATATGGAGGGCGAGGATTTCTGGGAAATGCGACCGGCGATCCTGGCATATGACAATGCCGGCATCCGCGCCCGTCGCATCATGCGGCAGAAGGCGCGTGCCGAGGCGGCGGAGGCGCCGGCCGGCGTTGCTGAGGTGTGACCGGAGCGCCGAGCGAGGAGGCGTACGGACCGGGGGCACGACGGCCGTCAATCCTCCTGCTCGGGCTGCTGACCGCAATCGATGCGATCGCGATCGATAGCTATGTTCCTGCGCTTCCGGCGATCGGCCGCAGTTTTGGCGCGGATGCCGCGGCCGTCCAGGCGACCCTCGCGGCCTTTTTTGCAGGGGTTGCGATCGGACAGGCCTTCTGGGGTCCGATCAGCGACCGTTGGGGCCGCCGGGGACCGCTGCTTCTGGGCATGCTGCTCTACGTCGCGGGCTCGCTTGCCGCGGCTGGGGCACCGGGCCTCGAAGCGCTCGTCGCGGCGCGTTTCGTGCAAGCCGTCGGCGCATCGGCGGGCCTTGTTCTGGCGAGGGCGATCGTGAGCGATATCTGGCCGCCCGAGGAAGCACCACGGCTTTTCTCGATCATGATGCAGATCCTTGGGGTAACGGCGCTGGCGGCCCCGCTGCTCGGCGGTGCGCTGCTTGCGGCGGGATCCTGGCGCGCGATATTCGGCTTACTCGCCGTGATAGGGTTGTGCTGCCTAGCATGGACTGCAGTGGCGGTGCGGGAGTCATTGCCGCCCGGGCGCAGCGCGGTGCAAAGCGGCGGCTCGTTCGGAGGGCTTTGCCGCCGTCTGGCGCAAATTTCGGGATTTGTGCGGGCCGTTCTTGTCTCGGCCTTTTCGATGGGCGCAATGTTCGCGGCAATCGCCGGCGGCTCATTCCTCTTCATCGACGCGTTCGGCTGGTCGAGCGGCAGTTACGCCTTGCTTTACGCAGCCACGTCCGCCGCCTTCGTCGCCGCCTGCCAGGCCAACAACATGTTGCTTAGGCGCGTTGGGGCCGCGCGACTTCTCGTCGCCGGCCTGCATGCGCAAGCCCTTTTTGCCCTCATGCTTCTTGCGCTCGTCCTGTTGGGAGTTGCCGATTCCTTCGTCTTCGCGCTGTTCCTGATCCTGTTCATCGGCAATCTCGGGTTCATTCTCGGAAATGCTGTCGCCGAAGCGATGCGTCTTGCGCCTGAAGACATTGCCGGCACCGCCTCGGCGGCGATCGGGGTGACGCAATTCCTGCTGAGCGCGATCGTCGCTCCATTAGCGGTCGGGCTTCGCGACATCCCGCTGTCCTTCGCGCTCGCGACGGCCGCTTGCGCGCTCGTCGCCTGGGCGGCCGCTACCCGACCGCGGGTATGGAGTCGTCACGCAACGAACGACATCATGCCGGACATTCAGGAGCGTGAGTGAGAAAAGCAATGGCGACGATAACAGCATCCCCGACCGAGGCAGGCTCCGAAAGGCAAAACGACCGCCTCTTGCCAGGCGGTATTCCGGCGTCCGCGATTGCCCTGTCGCGACAGCCTTTCGAGCAGGCGCGTGTCCTTCCCCCGAGCTGTTACACCGAGCCGGACTTCTTCCGCTTCGAGGTCGAGACGGTGCTGAAAAAGCAGTGGATCCTCGCGGGGCGTGTCGACCAGGTGGCGAACGCGGGCGATTATTTCACGCTGACCCGCTACGCCGAGCCGGCGATCATCTTACGCGATTTCGAGGGCCATATCCGGGCGATGTCGGGTGTGTGTCGTCACCGCGCCTATCCGGTCGCCTCGGGCGCAGGCAATTGCGGGAAGAAGGGGTTTCATTGCCCCTATCATGGCTGGCGCTACCGCCTCGACGGCAGTCTGGCCGCGGCGCCCTATATGCAGCCGGGGCACAAGCCGGACGGCGAGGGCCTTCCTGAATTCGCAGTCGACATCTGGCAAGGGTTCATCTTCATCAATTTCGATCGTGAGGCCGAACCTGTCTCGTCAAGCCTGAAAACACTCGATGCAGTGCTCGAGCCGTTCGGGATGGCCGAAATGAAGTCGTCAGTGATGCGCGAGATCCCATGGACGGGGAACTGGAAGGCCACGCTGGACAATTTCACCGAAGCCTATCACCAGCCATTCGTCCATCCAACGACCTTCGAGCCGATGGCCCCGGCGCGGCTCGGCGTCTATGAGGATGTCGACGGACCCTATAATCTCTTCTGGCTACCTGCGCCCGACGGCAATATCGATCTCATGTTCGATGAAATTCCGGGGCTCCCAGAGATGCACCGGACATCGTTCATCGTGGTCAACATCTTCCCGATGTTTCACATGCTGATCGATCCGTCATGCATCGTGATTCTCGATATGGATCCGCACTCGGTGAACAGGCTCACCGCACGGTGGGACATATTGGTCCGGCCCGAGGCTTTCGAACTTCCGGACTTCGAGGCGCGCCGCGATGCGCTCACCCGCGCGCTCATCCCGACCTGGGACGAGGACGAGGAAGCCTGCCGCACGATCGGGCAGGGGCAGGGCTCGCAGTTTGCGACGCAGGGCAATTTCTCCTGGATGGAGAAATCCGTGCACCAGTTCCATAGCTGGATGGCCACGCAATATCTCAAATAGGTCCCGCTGGCCGCGCATGCCGCGGCGCGGCGCGGCCTTCTTGTTGAAATTCAGTGAGTCGGGCGGCCGCCCACATAGCCATCGGCGAGCATGGGACGCGCGAGCGGACCGCGCGCGACGATCTGCGGGACATCCAGTTCGATGAGCGCGGCGCCATGTTCGACGTGAATCGCATGCGCCGGGGTCCGCACCATCCGGCCCTTCACCAGCCCCTCGCCGGGAGCGCCGTCAGTAAACACGCCCTCGGTTAGCGTGAGCTTCCCGAGATGATCGATGATCTGGACTCCAATGGCGGCATTTCCGTGCGTGCGGATCGCCCGGGCGCTGATGCTGCCTGTGGGCCCATAGATACCGCAACCGCGCGCGCCATCACCGAAGGTCTCTATGTCGCCGGAAAGTTCGAGCCGTTCTATCGTTCCCGCGTTGATGAACCCGATTGCGCTCGAGCCGTGCGAAATTGCATTGCCGTCGATCTTCCAGCTGCGAACGCTGCCCCAATTGTCGATGGGTACCGCATTGGCTCCGCGGGTGACCACGGAGGCCGTTCCGATGATTGTATCGATTCGCGCGCTCTGCAGGATGAATATGCCCCCCGCTACAGTTTCCGTCGTGCCCTCGCGCAGACCGCTCATACTGTGGACCCCGCCGACGACCAGGCGCCGACACAGCAGCCTGCCTCCAGCCTCATGGCCGCTTCCGGCGAGGAACAGCCCCGTTCCGACAACCGGATTGTCAGCGCTGCCGATGTCGATATTCTCTGCCTCGACATGCACCGTCGTGGCGCTCTCGGCCCTGTTCCAGATGGTGACCGCGCCCTGCAGCACACTCACCCCATTGGCGTGCGGCCGATCCATGCGGCCGCGGGTGTCGCAACCGGCCATCGCAATATTGCGGATCGCAACAAAGGCCTCGCAAATGTTGTCGCCGAATATCAGCTGGAACTGACCGTGGACCGTGAGGTCAGCGAAGTGAAAACTCGCGCCCGGCTTCACGTCGCCTGCGAGGTGTACGGCGCGGCAATCTGCCGGCGAGACAATGCCGAGCCTCTCGATCCGGTTGTCGCCGGCAAGCGCGATACCTTCGGCATCGAAGATCAGCATCGGTTCTTCGCCAAGGCCGCTGAGCGTTTGCCCGGGTAAGAGGGTGAAGGACGGCAAGTGGTCGATGCTTCCGGAGATACTGATGTGCGCCGTGGCGGCTTTGAGTTCGCGCAGCAGTTCGGCTGCCGAGGTGACCGGTATGGGAGCGTGTGAGCCAGTCATTCGCCGGGGACCTTGCGGGGCCGGGGCGGAGTCGCGGAGCGTCTGCGGAGGACGGTGAGCTTCATTTGCAATCTCCCGATACCGATTGGGCCTTGCTGCTGGATCGCGCGCGGCGGGTCCATCACCCCCTTAGGTGATAGCGCTGCTTGGCGCGGGAAACGGAGGAGGCCAGATTTATGGCAGCTTGAAACTATACAATCTAGAATGTATATTAAACGCCCTCGATTCTCCCCATGGATTTCACGTCATGACTCCTCTTCCCGGCCGCTGGGCCGTCCTTGCGAGCGCCTCGGCGGGTCTGTTGCTGATCACGCTCGACAACTCGATTCTCTACACGGCGCTGCCAACGCTAAGCCGCGAGCTCTCGGCAACGCAGTCCGAAGCGCTATGGATCATCAATGCCTATCCGCTCGTGATGGCGGGTCTCCTGCTCGGCGCCGGGACGCTGGGCGACCGCGTCGGCCATCGCAGGATGTTCCTTTGGGGCCTGTTCCTGTTCGGACTGGCATCGCTCGGCGCCGCGTTCGCGCCTTCGGCACCGGCCCTGATCGCCGCGCGCGCAATTCTCGCAGTCGGCGCGTCGGCGATGATGCCGGCCACCCTCGCGTTGATCCGCGTGAGTTTCGAGGATGAGCGCGAGCGAACCCTAGCTATCGCGCTTTGGGGGTCGCTCTCGGTCGTCGGCTCGGCGATCGGGCCCATCGTCGGCGGCCTGCTCCTCGAGCGCTTCTGGTGGGGTTCGGTGTTCCTCATCAATGTGCCCGTCGTCATCCTCGCTTTCGCCGGCGCATGGCTGGTCGCGCCGAAGATTGCACCCGACCTCAGTCGGACTTGGGACGCGATCTCGTCGCTGCTTGCGCTCGTTGCGCTGACGGGCATGGTCTTCGCGATCAAGCAGGGCATCAAGTTCGAGGGTTGGCTTGTCCCGGTCGCGGCGCTCGCGACGGCCGCCGTAGCGGGCCGCCTGTTCGTGCGGCGCCAGTTCCGGCTCGTCTATCCGCTGCTCGATTTCGCCCTGTTTCGCAACAAGGCCTTCTTCGCCGGTGTGCTTTCTGCGGCTTTCACCTTGTTCGCGATCGGCGGCCTCGCACTCGTCACGACACAGCGCTTTCAACTCGTCGCCGGCTATTCGCCGATGGAGGCCGGCCTGCTCGTCTCGGCGGTCGCGCTCGGCTCGCTGCCGACCGCGCTGCTCGGCGGAGCGATGTTGCACCGACTGGGCCTGTCGATCCTGATTTCAGGCGGTCTGATGGCCGGGGCGATTGCCGTCGCCTTCACCACCGTCGCGGTTCATATGGACCTTGGGCTGGGTTGGACGATCTTCGGTCTCGTCATGACGGGCAGCGGGGTCGGCGCGGCGATCTCGGTCGCGTCGACCGCTATTATCGGGAATGCTCCCGTGCATCGTGCCGGGATGGCGGCATCGGTCGAGGAGGTATCCTATGAATTTGGCGGGCTCCTGGCCGTCGCCCTGCTCGGGACCCTGATGTCGGCGGTCTACAGCTTCGGCGGGGCATTTCCGGCAAGCACGCCCGATAGGGCACGCGAGAGCCTCGCTGCCGCGCTCGATATCGCGGCAGCGGAGGGCGGTGAAGTCCTGCGCGCCGCCGCAGTCGCGGCATTTGAACGTAGCTTCGTCGTCGTGATGGCATTGGTTGCGCTGATTCTCGCTATCGGCTCGGTGGTCACCGGCCTATTGCTGCGCGACCATGGGCCGGGAACGCAGTCCTCGGTCGCGGCGGCGCATTAGGGAGACGACCATGCGGGCGAGCAAACGCGAGATCATCCTCGATGCGATCGTCGACCTCATCGAACGTGATGGCATCGGAGGGCTGACCTTCGACGCCGTCGCCGCGCGCACCGGTATCACGCGGGGCGGCCTCATGTATCATTTCCCCTCGCGCGAGGCGCTGGTTCTTGCGACGCATCGGCATATGGCCGAACGTTGGGAGAAAGACATGTCGGAGGCGCTTGGCGAGGCGGCCGCGCAGGCACCGGCGGCCGAGCGTCATGCGGCATATGTCCGCATCTCGTCGCGCGCCGCGACGCGCGGCGAGCTGCTCCTGATGCTCGAAAGTTCGGGCGACGCGACGCTCGGGCAGATCTGGGTGGACGTAGGCGAACGCTGGGCACCACCGGTTCCCGGGGCGGGGGATCCCGCGGCGCTCAAGCGCTTCATTGCCCGCCTCGCAGCCGACGGTCTCTGGATGTACGACGCGCTGTCGCCGCGGCCGATCCCGCCCGATATCCGCGATCGCATCTCGGCCGAGCTGGTGGCTATGATCGAGACGGCCGCGGATTGACGTCGATCAACCGAGTACAGGCCATTTCGGATAGAGAAAGGCCGTTGCCTTTGGTCCGCTTCCATCGAGCCGTACCCAGCTATCGGCGGCCAGTACCGAATGCATGACATGCGATCGCTGGTTCTCGAGCAGACGCACCCCCATACCCGGAGGCCCCGCGTTGGCGCGCAGGAACAGCGTTGTACCATCGCGGCCATCCTGCGGTGGCGCGATCCGAACACCGGTTTCGGGCGCGAGGCCCATGAAGCGGCGAATTGCGCTCATCACGAAAAAGCGGAAGGCGACAAGGGCGGCAACGGGATTTCCGGGCAAACCGAAAAAGGGCGTGCCATCGGGGAGGAGTGCAAACAGTAGCGGCTTGCCGGGGCGCATCGCGAGTCCATGGAACAGGATTGTCGCACCGGCGCCCTCGACGAGGCCGCGAACGAGGTCGTGACGTCCGCTCGACACACCGCCAATGCTGAGCAGCATGTCGGTTCGGCGGCCGCCGAACAGAGACGCGCGTATTGCAGGCTCGTCGTCGGGAACCGGGTCGCCGAGGTCGGCTTCGATGCCGAGCCCGCGGCACGCGGCGGCGATCATCGGACCATTGGCATCCAGACGCGGTTGCGCGGCTTCGAGTTCGGAACCAGTGGGGACGATACGGAGCGAAGGCGGGCGCCGACCCAATATCCCGCTCACGCCGCAGCATAGCAGCGCCCCGATCGTATCGGGTGTGAGGATGCTGCCGGCGGGCAGGACGACAGCGCCTTGCGCCATGTCTTCGCCGCGGCGGCGGATGTTGGCGCCGATTGGGACCGGAGCGTCGACGTAGAGGCGAGCGGCGTCGCGGCGCGTCCGCTCGCGAACGACAATGGCATCGGCCCCGACAGGCACCGGCGCCCCCGTGCTGATCGGTGCGGCTTCGCCAATTGGCAGCGCGCCGGGAACCGCCTCGGCAGGAACATCGGCGGCAAGACGCAATGCGGCCGGACTCGCGGCGCCGCCGAACGTATCGGCGCTTCGCACGGCATATCCATCCATCGCCGAGCAATCGAAGAGCGGGGCATCGGTCGCCGCGCGCACAGGTTCGGCGCTTGCCCAGCCGAGGCACGTCGCGTCGATCGCGGTCCATCCGGGTGGGCTGGGTGCGATGGTGTCCGCGATGCAAGCCAGCGCTTCGTCGATGCAGATCTTTCCGCCTGTCCTGTACGCCGCTTCCGGTTCGGCGCGCCGCACGGCAATCAACCCTGTCATGCGGCAGGCGCCAGCACGGCGTCACGGCGCGCCAGCACCCGAAGATCGAGGCCGGCCTCGGCGGCGCGTACGACCGCGAGACGGGTCGGCGCGGATATCGTCGCGAGCATCGGGCATTGCGCGAGAACGGCCTTTTCGACGAGTTCGTACGAGCAACGCGACGAGAGCAGGGCAAAGCCGCCATCCCATCCCAGCCGCTGGCGCCGCATCGCGCCGATGAGCTTGTCGAAGGCATTGTGCCGCCCGACATCCTCGCGGACGAGCCGGATCGAGCCATCGCGCGCGACGAGCGCCGCGGCGTGGACCGCGCCGGTCTCCCAGTTCAGCGCTTGATGCTCGCCGATCGTATCGAGCGCTTCGAACACCGCGGCGTCATCGGCGTCGCACCGAGACTTCACGTCGGGGAGGGGGCGCATAGCCTGTTCGATATTCTCGATCCCGCACAAGCCACAGGAGGAATCGGTCGCCCGGTGTCTGACCCGGTCGAGCAATGCGCGGGCGGCGATTACCGGAAGGTTCGCCCGGGCCACAAGACCGTTTTCCATTTCGTGGACAGCGACGGTCGGAATCGGGTCGCCCGGCGCCTGGATCCTCTCGGACAACAGGAAACCCGCGACAAGGTCGTCGATATGGAGCGGCGTCGCCATCAGCACCGCATAGCCCATGCCATTGAATTCCAGCGCGACCGGAATTTCCTCCGCAAGGCAGCGATCGATGTCGCTTCGCTCGCCGCCGGATGCAATCCGTGTGAAGGAATGCACTGATGCCGGGCTTTTGCTCAAGTGCCGGAAATTCGTTCGGCGACAATCGCCGCGATCGGCGAGAAATCCTCCGGATGGAGCGAGGCCTGCTCGACGAGCTTCTGGCGCATGAGGGGATCCCAATAGAGGCGGATATGATCCTCGACGGTGTCCGCCGCATGTTCGGGGCCCATCGCCGCGCAGTTGCGTGCGATCTGGTTTACCATATAAACGAGCCGCTCCTCGGTCGTCATGAGGCCGGACTGGCCGTGCGAGGGGCTTGTCATTCCGCGGGTTCCACGACGATCCGGCGGCTAAGTCGGGCATGCTCGGCATAATCTTCCTGCCAGTCCGACGGGCCGTTCGACAGGCCGACCTGTACCGCCGTCACCTTATATTCCGGACAATTTGTCGCCCAGTCCGAATAGTCCGTGGTGATGACGTTTGCCTGCGTGTCCGGATGGTGGAAGGTCGTGTAGACGACGCCGGGCGCGACGCGTTCGGTGATCAGCGCGCGCAGCGTCGTCTCGCCAGCGCGGCTGCGCAGGCTCACCCAGTCGCCGTCCTTGATACCGCGATTTTCGGCGTCGACCGGATGAATCTCCAGCCGATCCTCGGGATGCCAGGCGGTGTTCGAGGTGCGGCGCGTCTGCGCGCCGACATTATAGTGGCTGAGAATCCGGCCGGTAGTAAGGAGCAGGGGGAAGCGCGGACCCGTCCGCTCGTCGGTCGGCACATAGTCGGTGACCACGAACTTGCCTTTGCCGCGCACAAACCCGCCGATATGCATCGTCGGCGTGCCGTCAGGCGCTGCATCATTGGCGGGCCATTGGAGTGATCCTTCGGCCTCTAGCCGGTCGTAATGGACGCCGGCGAAAGTCGGGGTGAGCGCGGCGATCTCATCCATGATCTCCGACGGATGGGAATAGTTCCAGTCCAGTCCGAGCGCCTGCGCGACGAGTTGGACGATCTCCCAGTCGGCATAGCCGTTGAGCGGTGCCATCACCTTGCGCACGCGCTGGATCCGGCGCTCGGCATTGGTGAAGGTGCCGTCCTTTTCGAGAAAGGTCGAACCCGGCAAGAAGACATGCGCATAGTTGGCGGTCTCGTTGAGGAAGAGATCCTGCACCACGACGCACTCCATCGCAGCGAGACCCGCCGCGACATGATGTGTGTTGGGATCGGACTGGAGGATATCCTCGCCCTGGATGAAGATGCCCTTGAAGGTTCCGTCGGTCGCGGCATCGAGCATGTTGGGGATGCGCAAGCCGGGTTCATGGTCGAGCTTGACGCCCCAGGCCTTCTCGAAGATCGCGCGCGCACCCTCGTCCGACACATGGCGATAGCCCGAAAACTCATGCGGGAAGCTGCCCATGTCGCACGCGCCCTGGACATTGTTCTGGCCGCGCAGTGGGTTCACCCCGACGCCCTCGCGACCGACATTGCCCGTCGCCATCGCGAGGTTCGCGATCGCCATCACTGTCGAACTGCCCTGGCTGTGCTCGGTGACGCCGAGACCATAATAGATCGCGCCGTTGCCGCCGGTGGCATAGAGACGCGCCGCGGCCCGGACATCTTGCGCTTTCACGCCGGTGAGTGCCTCGGTCGCCTCGGGCGAGCGCGAGGCTTCGGAGACGAACTCGTTCCAGTCGGCGAACTCGTCCCAGTCGCAGCGTTCGCGAATATAGACCTCGTCATACAGCCGTTCGGTCGCGATGACATGTGCCATAGCCGTCAGGATCGCGACATTTGTGCCGGGACGCAGCGCAAGATGATGCTCGGCCTCGACATGCGGCGACTTGACGAGATCGGTGCGCCGCGGATCGATGACAATCAGTTTCGCACCCTGCCGCAGCCGTTTCTTCATCCGGCTCGCGAAGACCGGATGGCCGTCGGTCGGGTTGGCGCCGATCACGAGTATGACGTCGGATTGCATCACGCTGTCGAAGTCCTGCGTCCCCGCCGAGGTGCCGAAGGTTGTCTTCAGTCCGTAGCCAGTGGGCGAGTGGCAAACGCGTGCGCAGGTATCGACATTGTTGTTGCCAAAGCCCTGGCGGATCATCTTCTGGACGAGGAAGGTCTCCTCGTTGGTGCAACGCGACGAGGTGATGCCGCCGATCGCGCGGGTCCCGTATTTGCTTTGGATATGCCGGAAATCGCTCGCGATCCGCGAGATCGCCTCTGGCCAGCTGACCTCGATCCAGGGGTCGGAAATGCTGTCGCGCACCATGGGTTTCAAGATGCGATCCTGGTGCTGTGCATAGCCCCAGGCGAAGCGGCCCTTCACGCAGCTATGTCCGCGGTTGGCCTTGCCGTCCTTCCACGGCACCATGCGAACGAGCTCCTCGCCGCGCAACTCGGCGCGGAAGGTGCAGCCTACGCCGCAATAGGCGCAGGTGGTGACCACCGCTTTTTCGGGCGTGCCAATCTCGACGACCTTTTTCTCGATCAGGGTCGCGGTCGGACAAGCCTGCACGCATGCGCCGCACGACACGCATTCGGACGAAAGAAAATCCTGCCCCTGGCTGGGGCTGACCTTGGTGTCGAAACCCCGTCCCTCCATCGTCAGCGCGAAGGTTCCCTGCACCTCGTCGCAGGCGCGCACGCAGCGCGAGCAGGCAATGCACTTTGAAGGATCGAAGTCGAAATAGGGGTTCGAATGATCCTTGGCCTGACCCATGTTGGTTGCGCCGTCATAACCGTAGCGCACCTCGCGCAGGCCTACCGCGCCCGCTTGCTCCTGGAGCTCACAATCGCCGTTGGCCCCGCAGGTCAGGCAGTCGAGTGGATGATCGGATATATAGAGCTCCATCACGCCCTTGCGGAGCTGCTTCAACCGGTCGGTCTGGGTCCGGACGACCATGCCTTCGGCGATGGGGGTCGTGCACGAGGCGGGATAGCCGTTTCGGCCCTCGATCTCGACGAGGCAGAGGCGGCACGAGCCAAAGCTTTCCAGATTGTCGCTGGCGCAGAGCTTCGGAATTGCCGTGCCGCCGAGCGACGCGGCGCGCATGATCGAAGTGCCTTCAGGCAAGGTGACGCTCTCGCCATCGATAGTCAGCGTGACGTTGCGGCCGGTGGCGAGCCCCGGCGGGGTGCCATGGTCCTGTTCGCGGGGGAAACCCATCCTGTTACTCCGCTGCCATCAGGGTTCGCGCCGGGGCGCCGAAATCTTCGGGGAAATAATCGAGAGCACTCAGCACGGGATAAGGCGTGAAACCCCCCAGCGCACAGAGCGACCCATATTTCATGGTGTCGCACAGTTCGCGCAGCAAATCGGTCTGCGCGTCCAGCGAAACATCGATCCGGTCGGGCGACCGCGAATAGAGCGCCTTGGCGAGCATATGCCCGGCAGGCTGCATGCGCGGGGGCTCCGCCGCGCGCGCGGCGATGATCCTATCCATGATTTCGATCCCGCGCGTCGATCCGATCCGGCATGGCGTACATTTGCCGCAACTCTCGATCGCGCAGAATTCCATCGCGAAGCGCGCCATGTGCGCCATGTCCACGCTGGCGTCGAAGACGGTGATCCCGGCATGGCCGATCAGTCCGCCGGCCTGCGCGAACGTCTCATAATCGAATGGGAGGTTGAACATCGAAGGCGGAAAATAGGCACCGAGGGGGCCGCCGACCTGGACGGCGCGAACCGGCCGGCCGCTCGCCGTGCCGCCGCCGATGACGTTGACCAGGGCGCCAAGCGTGATACCGAAACCGATCTCGTAGAGACCGCCGTTCCTCACGTTGCCGGCAAGCTGCACGGGCATCGTCCCGCGCGAACGGCCGAAGCCGACATCACCATAGGCCGCAGCGCCTTCGGAGAGGATGAACGGTACGGCAGCAAGGCTCAGGACATTGTTGATCACCGTCGGCTTGCCGAAAAGGCCCGCCAAGGCTGGAAGCGGCGGTTTGGCGCGCACCTGACCGCGCTTGCCCTCAAGGCTGTCGAGCAGCGCCGTTTCCTCGCCGCAGACATAGGCCCCGGCGCCAACCCGTACCTCGAGCGAAAAGGGCGCTATTCGGCCAGCGGACAGTTTGACCGCCTGGCGCATCGTCGCAACCGCGAACGGATATTCGCTGCGGATGTAGATATAACCATGGCTAGCGCCCACGGCATGCGCTGCGATCGCCATGCCCTCGATCAGGCAATAGGGGTCGCCCTCCATGAGCATCCGGTCCGCGAAGGTCCCGCTGTCGCCTTCGTCGGCGTTGCAGACGATATATTTCTCGGCGCCTGGCGCATCGAGTACCGTCTGCCACTTGATGCCCGTCGGAAAGCCTGCGCCGCCGCGCCCCCGCAGCCCGCTTTCCTTGACGGTATCGACCACCGTTTGACGGTCGGCCGATCGCGCGGTGTCGAGCCCGGTCCAGCCGCCGTGCGCGGCATAGTCGGCCATGCTCAGCGGGTCCGTGATGCCGCAGCGCGCGAATGTGAAGCGCTGCTGCGCCGCGAAGAAGGGCAAGGCGGCGACATCCCCCAGCCTGTTCGGATGGGAGCGGTCGAGCACTGCCGCGACGTCATCGGCGCCGACAGGGCCATAGCCGATGCGTCCCTCGCCAGTTTCGACCTCCACCAGCGGCTCGATGTTGAAGAGCCCGCGCGATCCGGTGCGAATGACCTCACAGCCCGCTTCGGAAAAGGCATGCGCGACCGCATCGGCACCAAGCGCTACCGAGGCCATGTCTCGGCTGATGAAGACGCGCGTCATGCTGCCAGCTCGTTCGCGATGCGGTCGAGCTTGGCGCGATCGATGCCCGCTACGGGGTGTCCGTCGACAAGAGCGTTGGGGCCGATAGCGCAGAGTCCGAGACAATAGACGGGATCGAGGCTGATCTGCCCATCGGCGCGGGTTTCGCCCATGGCGACGCCCAGCCTTTGCTCGGCGGCCGTCTCGATGGCGGCCCCGCCGCGCGCTTGGCAGCTCTCGGCGCGGCAGAGTTTCACGACATGGCGGGCCGCGGGCTTGCGGCGAAAATCATGGTAGAAGGTCAGCACCCCATGCACATCGGCGCGCGAGAGGTTGAGACCTTCCGCGATTACGGGAACGAGCGCGTCATCGACAAAGCCTATCTCTTCCTGGATGGCATGGAGCAGCGGCAGCAGGCCGTCTCGTCCGTCGCCGTTCTCCCGAATCCAGTCCTCAGCCAGCGCCTTCGCGTCGTCGAATTGCATATGCAGTCGTCCTCTTTGCGGGCGTGCATAAGCCGGGCGAGCCTGGGTGGTCAAATCGATCTGAATGATGGTTGATAGAGATTGTCTATGAAATGTCAGTGTAAACCCTGGGCAGGTCGAGATCGCGCGCGACCGAAAGAACGGCCTGGGCGAGCGGGCTCATGGGCGTCCGGTCCGACACAATGATGCCGATTCGGTTGATCTCGCCGGTATCGGGGAGCGGCGTCGCTTCCGCCCAGCTCAGCCCGTCGAACAGGGTAACGTGGCTGTCGGGCATGATGGTGCAAAGATGGCCCTGTCGGACGATCGCGAGGAGAGCGACATAGCTGTCGGCCGTCACGATCGGACGTAGCGCCAGCCCGAGGGCGGCCACCCGCGCATCGAGGATGCGGCGATTCTGCATTCCCTGGTGCAGCAGGCAGAGCGGCAGGCTGGCAATCGTTTCCCAGTCGGGATTTTGCGGGAAGAGCGCGGCGCCGCGCGCGCCAACGAGCATGATCCGCTCATTATAGAGTGGAACGGCAAGCGCATGGGCGGGAGGCTCAAAGTCGAGATAGGTGACGCCGGCATCGAGTTCGAAGGCTTCGAGTTCGCGTTCGATCTGTCGCGAAGTGAGCGCGCGCAGCTGGACATTGAGTTCGGGCGAATGTGCACGGATTGCCTCGACGAGAATGCCGGTGGCGGGCATCGAGGCGGGGATGGCGCCGAGGCGCAGCTCGCCCTTGAGGGGGCCGCGCGCGGTGCCGGCGGCCAGCGCCAGCGCCTCGGTCGCGGCCACTATCTGCTGTGCCCAAGGCAGGATGGCCTCGCCCTCGGGCGTGAGGCCCGTATATTTGCGGTCGCGCACGATCAGCCGTTTCCCAAGCTGGGTTTCGAGCATCGCGATGCCTGCGGACAGGGTGGGCTGCGACACGTGGCACGCTGCTGCAGCGCGCGCGAAATGGCGCTCGCGCTGCAAGGCGAGGAAATATTCGACAAGGCGCGTTTGCATGGCGGTTCGACCCTAGGCAGCGCCGGCGCGGCGATGGCGCGAACCGGAATGGCGGTCCGGTTGGACGCGTGTCAAGCCACAGGGGCTCAAGCCGACACACCAGTGCCGGAGGCTCACTGCGAAGCAGGGGCCATCGCTGCAATTTCCGCGGCTCCCGCGCCGCGGCGGCGCAGGCAAGAATTGGCGCCGAACCGGCTTTTGGCGAGCAACGAAGTCGGCGTAGGCGCGAGGTGACGGTGCTTGACGATCGTCTCGGGGGCTTGGGCTGCGAACCGATCGACGAACTGCCGGATTGTCGAGCCGGCGCTGTCCGCGCTTCCATCGATACGAAGAATCCGGGTCACGGGATATCGCCTCGCTGAATGGGTGCCGGATGAACGAGGCCGCCGAGTTCTGCGGCGTCGATCGCCGGCGTCGTACCACGGCCGCGTTCGAAGGCCTCGATGTCGGAGAGGCAGGCGAGCGTCGCACCGATTTCGTCGATGCCGTGCAGCAGATTTTCGCGCAGCGCCGCGTCGATGGGGAAGCTGTGGCAAAGCCCGCCCGCCTCGACATGGCAAGTTTCCAGATCGACGCGAAAGCGCGCGCTGCGGGGATCGCGCGCGAGACGGCCGAGGTCGGCGATGACAGCGCCATCGAGGGTGACAGCGAGAATGCCGTTCTTGAAGCAATTGCCGCGAAAAATGTCGGAAAAGCTCGGCGCGATGATGCAGCGGATCCCGAAGTCGAGCAAAGCCCAAGGCGCATGCTCGCGGCTCGATCCGCAGCCGAAATTCTTGCCCGATACGAGGATTTCGGCGCGATCCCAGGGCGCATTGTTGAGGACGAAGCCCGGGGCGGCGCGCAGTGCGGCGAACAGGCCTTTGCCCAGTCCGTCGCGTTCGACGGTCTTCATGAAGCGCGCCGGAATGATCTTGTCGGTGTCGACATTGTCGATCGGGAGCGACGCCGCGACGCCCTCGACGAAGGTGAAAGCGCGCATCAGCCAAAATTCCGCACGTCGACTATGCAGCCTGCGAGCGCGGCGGCCGCCGCCATTGCCGGCGACATCAGGTGCGTGCGCCCGCCCGGGCCCTGCCGGCCTTCAAAATTCCGGTTCGAGGTCGAGGCGCAGCGTTCTCCCGGCGCCAAGCGGTCAGGGTTCATCCCGAGGCACATCGAGCAGCCGGCGTCGCGCCATTCGAAGCCCGCCGCCAGAAACTTGTCGGCGAGTCCTTCGGCTTCGGCCGCCGCCTTGACCCTGCCCGATCCCGGGACGACAAGCGCGCGGACATGGGCGGGAACCTTGCGTTCGCCGATCATCGCGGCGGCGTCGCGCAAATCTTTCATGCGGCCATTGGTGCAGCTTCCGATAAACACCGCGTCGATCGGTGTTCCGGCGAGCGGACGGCCGGGCACGAGATCCATATAGGCGAGCATGGCCCGCATGGCGTCCCGCCGGGCGGGATCGGGCTCGTCGGCAGGATCGGGGACCCGGCCATCGGCACGAACAACGGCCTCGGGACTCGTGCCCCATGTTACCATCGGTGCGACGTCCGTGCCATCGATTCTGATCTTGCGATCGAATATGGCGCCGGGATCGGAGGCAAGCGCGCGCCAGTTCAAGCGTGCCTGCGCGAAGGCTTCGCCCTTCGGTGCGAGCGGAGCGTCCGCGAGCCAAGCAAATGTGGCCTCGTCGGGTGCAATCATCCCGGCTCGCGCCCCTGCTTCGATCGACATATTGCACAGCGTCATTCGCGCTGCCATGTCGAGGCCGCGCACCGTCGAACCGGCATATTCGATGACATAGCCGTTAGCGCCGCCCGTGCCGACCATGCCGATGAAATGCAGTGCGAGGTCCTTGGCGGACACGCCGGCGCCGAGGTCGCCCTCGATCTCGACGAGCATGACGTCTGCTTCGCGCTGAAGCAGCGTCTGCGTTGCGAGAACATGTTCGGCCTCCGACGTCCCGATCCCGAACGCGAGAGCGCCGAAAGCGCCATGCGTCGAGGTGTGGCTGTCGCCGCAGACGATCGTCGATCCCGGAAGCGTGATGCCGAGCTCGGGACCCACAACATGGACGATGCCCTGGTGGCCGCTGACGAGCGGCACATAGGGGATGCCGTAGTCGCCGACATTTTTCTCAAGCGCCGCGACCTGTGCGCGGCTGTCGGGGTCGCCGATTGCCGTGAGGCCGCCGGCCCGACCGGTCGTCGGGACATTGTGATCGGCGACCGCAAACGTATTGCCGGGCCGCCTGACCGTGCGACCGGCGGCGCGCAGACCTGCAAAGGCTTGCGGGCTGGTGACCTCGTTGACGAGATGGAGGTCGATATAGAGCAGGGCCTGGCGGTCACCCAAGTGGCGCACGACATGCGCGTCCCAGATTTTCCGGTAGAGCGTACGCGGCGACCCAGCTGCGCTCCCTCCATGCATCGTATCGATTGCCATTGGCGTCGCCCCCCGGTCAGCGGCTTGCCGGCCGCGAGGCGGCGTCACCGGACGGGCGACGGCCGTCCACTGGGCCACAGTTGCTCGCCAGGAGGGTAATGCCGCCGCGCACGCGCGAATTCTCCGATCGTCTCGATGCGTTCGGGACCGCATGCCGGTCCGCAGCCCTGTCATGCTGCTGGCGGCGCTTGCCCTCCATACCCGTTTAGAGGGACCCGCAGAGTTCAGCGGGCCGCGGGCACGTATAGGACTATTGGATTGGTGACGGGTATCTGCGGCCGAAGCTCGGCGGTCGGCCCAATCTCTGGGATCGTGTCGCCGAGCGCACCATCGTCGGGAACGATCGTCTCCCTATATGGTCGTCAATCGGGCCTGTCTGTTCGCACCCGAGGGCCGCGTGGGTGATGAGGACAAAGATCGTGATGACCCACCCCGAGAGGGAGCTTTGGGATTCCAGCCGAGGTGGGGCCATCACCGTGTTCGACACCGCTGTCGGTCGCATCGGAATCGCGATCTGCTACGATGTCAAGTTTCCGCTGACGGCGCGGCGCTAGGCCGAGGCCGAACGCATCCTGGCACCGTCGCTATCCGCACGAAGCAGGGTTAGTGTCTATGCACGGCCAGATGGCGATGTGCCCGACGATGGTGTCGTTATCCTCGGCGCGGCCGATGCGCGGACCTGGCTCATTGCCAACGTCGATCTTGGCGCAGTGGCAAGCTGGCTCGCGGAACGAACCGTGTTGCCCATCCGTCACTGGGTAGAAAACCCGGGCATAGCCGCGGCAAGAGCATGACGCCCTGCGGCGCGAAGACGCGGAGGCGTCGGCCCGGATCGGCGTCAGTCCTCCCAGCCGTCGGCGGCAAAGAAGTCGATCTTCGCGCGCCAGTCGCCCGCGCGCTGTTGCCAGCAGACGGTGTAGCGCCCCTTCACTTCGGTGCCGTCGGGAAGTGTGAGATGCGCACGGCCGAGCTCGAACGCCGTATCATTTGAGGCATTCACTTCGAGCGTCTCGAGACGGATGGCGGGGGCGTCGGGAATCATCCCGGTGAACATTGCGACCAGCGCCGTGCGGCCGCGAACCGGAGCAACGCCGCCGGGGGGCGAGGCCAGCGGGCTGTCCTCATCCTTGACGAAATAGGCCTCGACGAGACCGGCCGCGTCGTTCGCCGCGTAAAACTTCTCGAACAATCGCGATTTTTCCTCAATCGCTTGGCGGGCTGTCTGGGTCATGTCCAACTCCTTTTCATGATGCCTTACTCTGCGGAAATCGGTGCTCATCCATCTATCACCTTCGAGGGGGATATGTGGTTGCTCTTGATCGGGGCAGGGAGCGGACAACGGGATTCAATTCGGAATATTCGGGGAAATTTGTGGAAGCTGTTCTGATCGATGTCGCAGCAGGGCATGCGAACGAAAGCCAGTCGGGCCTGCAACTGCTGCGCCCGCGCATCTGGGGCGCCTTCCACCGCGTGGCGGGCAAGACCGCGGCGATCGTCATTCATCCGACGTCGAACTTCATGCATCATTATCTTCTCGAGCCGCTGGCGAAGCGCGGCGTTGCGACGCTCGGGCTCAACACCCGTTATCTTGGCAGCGATGTGAGCCTGCTCCTCGAGCGCGCGATCCAGGACCTCGGCGCCGGCGTGCGCTGGCTGCGCGGGCAGGGCTATGACCATATCCTTCTCGTCGGCAACAGCGGCGGAGCTGCGCTCGTCAGCCTTTACCAGTCGCAGGCCGAGCATCTTGATATCAGTGCGACCCCGGCGGGCGATCCGGTCGACCTCGACCCCGCCGATCTTCCGCCGGCCGACGGCATCGCATTGTCCGCGGCGCATCTCGGGCGCTCGCGCCTGATGGAAAACTGGATCGACCCCGCGGTGATCGATGAGCAGGATCCGCTGTCGAGCGATCCCTCGCTCGACATGTTCAACCCGGCGAACGGGCCCGCCTATTCGGCGGAGTTTCTCGTGCGGTTTCGCGCCGCGCAACGCGACCGTCTCGACGGTCTTGAGCGCTGGGCGAAGGCGAAGCTCCGGCAATTGCGCGCGATCGAAGGCGGTCCGACCGACATGGCGTTCATCGTCCATCGCACGCTCGCCGATCCGCGTTGCCTCGACCCATCCATCGACCCCAACGACAGGCCGCCGGGAACGACGGTCTGGGGTGCGCCCTATGCGCAAAATTACTCGGGAAACAGCATGGGGCGGTTTACGACCCTCACGGCCTTCCTGAGCCAGTGGGCCCCCTGCAGCCGCGGCGACGGTCCCGAATGCCTCTCCCGGACGTCGGTGCCCGTGCTCCTTGCAGAACATAGCGCGGATGCATCGACGTTTCCGAGCGACCATTCCGAATGGATGAAGGCCGCGGGCGAACGCGGCCGCCGCTTCTTGCTCGTCGGGGGCAATCATTATCTTGCCGGCCAGCCGTCGCTGGTCGAGCAGTTGGCGGACGAATTCGCCGCCTTCGCCAAGGCATTGTGACGGAGAGTGACATGACATTCACGATCGAACGGCTCAACCATTTCGCGTGGCGCTGCCGTGACGCCGAAGAGACACGGGCCTTTTACGAGGACTTGCTCGGCCTGCCGCTCGCGCACATCATTCGTGAGGATCATGTGCCCTCAACCGGCGAATACTGCCCCTATACGCACATCTTCTTCCGCATGGCGGACGGCTCGTTCATGGCCTTCTTCGATCTTGGCGACGATGTCGCCGCCGAGCCGTCGCCCAACACGCCGTCCTGGGTCAATCATATCGCGCTGCAGGTACCCGACCGGGCGAGCCTGATCGACGCGAAGGATCGGCTCGCGGCGGCAGGCGTCGAGGTGCTCGGCATCACCGATCACAAGATTATTCACTCGATTTACTTCTTCGATCCCAATGGCTTCCGTGTCGAACTTACGACATGGGCCGTGGACCAGGCCTATATGGACCGCGCCGCGGTCGATGCGCGGCAGCAACTTGATGCCTGGACCGAAGAAAAGCGTGCAAGGCTCGCAGGCACGGCCGCCTAACCGCATTTCTCAGGCAGTCGGCCCGAAGCTTGGGCACGGCCGCAGTTTTTTGAACAGGGCAGGAGCGAAATGCCGAAAATCATCATTGTCGACCGGTCTGGCAAGGAACGGGAAATCGAAGGCGAGGTGGGCCGCTCGGTTATGGAAATCGTGCGCGATGCCGGCGTCGACGAACTTCTTGCGCTGTGCGGCGGCTGTTGTTCCTGCGCCACCTGCCACATCTATATCGAAAGCGGTCATGCCGACATGGTCGCCAGCCCCAGCGACGATGAAGACGATCTTCTCGACAGTTCGGACCATCGTACCGAAAAATCCCGGCTTTCCTGCCAGATACCCTTCTCCGACGCGCTCGACGGCCTCCGGGTCTCGATCGCCCCAGAGGATTGAGGACAAGCGCATGACCCAAAGGATTCTTCCTACGTCGCTGGTTGGATCCTATCCCCAGCCTGATTGGCTTATCGATCGCGAGAAGCTTGCCGGGCGCTTTCCGCCGAGAACGCGTCACAGGGAATTGTGGCGGGTCGCACCCGAGTGGCTGGACGGGGCGCAGGACGATGCGACGCTGATCGCGATCCGCGACCAGGAGCGGGCTGGCCTCGATATCATCACCGATGGCGAGATGCGGCGCGAGAGCTACTCGAACCGTTTCGCGACCGAACTCGACGGGGTCGATCTCGAAAATCACGGAACCGCGCTCGATCGCTCGGGCCACCCCAACCCGGTACCGCGCGTCGTCGGTCCAATCCGCCGCCGGCGCGCGGTCGAGGCGCGCGACGTAGCCTTCCTGCGCGCCAACACGGACCGGACGATCAAGATCACCGTCCCCGGACCCTTCACCATGGCGCAGCAGGCGCAGAACAACTATTATGCGAGCGAGGCGGAGATGGCGCTCGACTATGCCGTAGCGGTGAATGCCGAAATCCGCGATCTGTTTGCGGCCGGTGCGGATATCGTCCAGATCGACGAACCCTATATGCAGGCGCGGCCCGAGAAGGCCCGCGAATATGGCATCGCTGCGATCAACAGGGCCCTCGATGGGATCGACGGCCGGACCGCGCTCCATATCTGTTTCGGTTATGCTCACATCATACACGAGCGGCCGGAGGGCTATTCCTTCCTACCGGAGCTCGCCGAAACGAGCGTCCGCCAAATCTCGATCGAGACTGCGCAATCGAAGCTCGACACGAGCGTGCTTGAGACGTTGCGCGGCAAGCAAATCATACTCGGCGTGATCGACCTTTCGAGCGACGAGGTGGAAAGCGCCGACCTTGTCGCGGAGCGGATTCGCCGCGGGCTGAGGCATGTTGCCGCGGCAGATGTCATCGTCGCCCCCGATTGCGGGATGAAATATCTTAGCCGTGAGACGGCGTTCGCGAAAATGCAGGCCATGGTCGCAGGCGCCGAGATCGTGCGGGCGGAGATCGGCGGCGCATGATTGCAAGTGAAGCCTATCCGCAGGATGGGCGCTAGCGGCTCAAGCGAGGACGGGCCGAGACGCTGCGCGCGCTGCGTTACACGGGCGACCGGCTGGCACGATCTCTGCGCGCGAAACGACTCGACCTCGGATTGACGGTCCTCAACCGTGCGATCTCCCGGCTCCCGAGTTTAACGGCGTCCGAGGAACGCCGCGACGGCGGTCAGTGGACCGCTTCGCGGACCCGGCCTGCCTGAAACTCGCAGACGGTGGAGAAATAGCGTGTAAAAAGCTCGTTCTGGCTCGAGATGGCGAGCTTGGCGTATGCGCGCTTGCGATGCGTAGCGACAGTGTGGGTCGAGATTCCGCAGTTCAACGCGATCGCCAGCGTGGAATAGCCCATGACGATGCCGGCACACACTTCGGACTCGCGCGGACTAAGTCCCGCTTCACTGCCTGCGATCACTTCGCGCAGATAATCCATCGTACAGGCATGAAGGTCGGATCCGTCGTTCCCCGGTAGCGAAACGAACTCGAACCTGTCGATCGGCGGCGGCGCCAGGAGTTCGGCGTGACGGTGTACCGACTGCAGAACGAAGTGCTGGAGCTCTTTCATCGTGTCGATCTCGCCTTTGGTAAAGGGACGGCGTCCGACGCGGCGGTAAAAGCTGAAATAATAGCGCGTCGATCCCAAGGTGCCGCAAAGCACGAGCTTGCGGGCGAGCGAGGCGACGTCGAAATAGTGGCGGCGATACTCGGGCTCGATATCCTCGGCATTGCGAACGAAGATGCCGTCGCGGTCGGGCCATGACCGCACGACCGGGTCGGAGCGGAAGCCGCCCATCACATAATCCTCAGCGAGTTGCCGGGTGATCAGGCCTGCCTCTGCGGATGCCCCTTCTGCGATGAGCACGCGCGGCGGATGGTTGGTCGGGAAGGCAAAGACAGTGCACTGATCGACCTCGAGAAGGTCGCCAAGCAGGCGATTGAAGCTACTGCTGAAATCCGAAGAGCCAATGACGGATACCATGTCCGCCAGCCGATCCAGATTCTCTCTTTCCATGAGCATGCCGCGCTTCCCGTCCTTGACGCGGTGCGGTCAGCACCGCCCGAACCCTCATTCCGGAGTTCTTCCTTATGCCGGGAATAGCCGCAGGCGGTCCCATTGTCAAGCATACCGTCCAGACGGTCGGTAGTGACTTTTCCGCGCATTCGCGCCATAGGGCGGGGGCAGGGACGGCGCACGATCTCCATCCGAGTCGCTTGAAGTCCCCTCAGAAGGGTATCGCGGCGGGCGGCCGCGCACCGCATTCCAGATACCGGTAGACCCTCCATTCCAACGCAAGATCAGGTGTTAAACATGGCCAGTTCCTACAGCAATTCCATCGGATTGAGCGATGCGCAGGTCGCAGCCGTTAGGGCACCGCTTGCCAATGCCGCCTTGCTTCCGGCTTCGGTCTACAACGACCCCGAAGTCTTCAAGCTCGAGCGCGAGCGCATCTTCGGCCGCACATGGATGCCCGTCTGTCACATTAGCCAGCTGCGCGAATCCGGCGACTATGTGCAGCGCGACCTTGTCGGCGAGTCGGTCCTCGCGATCCGCGATCGCAGCGGCGACATTCGTGTGATGTCGAATGTGTGCCGACACCGCAACATGGCGCTGACGACGGGCAGCGGCCAGTGCAAGGGGCGCATCATGTGCCCCTATCATGGCTGGACCTACGGTCTCGACGGCCGCTTGCTAGCAGCCCCGTTCATGGACCAGACGGCGGATTTCAACCGGAGCGAAATCAGCCTCCCGCAGTTCCGGCATGAAATCTGGCACGGGTTCGTTTTCGTCAACTTCGACGATAATGCGATTCCGCTCTCGGAAGAGCTAGCCGAGTTCGAGCCGTGGATTGGTCCCTATCGCTTCGAGGATATGGAAATATTCGAGATGCGCCGGGCGACGATGCCGTGGAACTGGAAAATCTCGCTCGAAAACTTCAGTGAAGCCTATCACCAGCCTTGGGTTCACACGCACACGGCCGAACAGGGCTTCCCCGCTGCGCTTGCCGAATATTGGGACACGAACAGCAATTACAGCATTTTCACGCTGCGCCGCGAGGACAGCGGCGTGCTCGAAACGTTCACGCCGGCGGTGGAGGGGCTGAGCGACAAGCATATGCGACACGTGTCGGTGTTCAACGTTTACCCCTATCTCCATGCGCTCGTCGATCCGGGTACGCCGCTGGTCCTCGACTTCAACATCAAGAATGAAAATGAGCATGAACTCGTCTGGTCGGTTCTCATGCCCAAGGGCAGCCGGGAAAATCCAGAAATCGCCGACCATGTTAAGGCGTTCGAGGGCTTCATCGTTCCCGTGCTGCACGAGGATATCGACATCTGCACCGGCGTTGGGCGCGGCGTGAACTCGCGCTTCACCGCGCAGGGCCGTCTGTCACATATGGAAAAGTCGCTGCACCAGTTCCACAACTGGTGGCTCGACAAGATGCTCGCCGACGATCTCGCCATCGCAGCGGAGTGACGACGCGAACCTTCCTGCGCGTTCTGGAGTTTATATATGTTTCTGCCTGTCGATACTGCAGCTCCCAGCCTGAGGCCGGCCGATTCCGGGATTTCCAAGAATGACTGGCAGGTTCTCGCCAGCTTCTGGTATCCGGTCGCCCTCGTGAAGGAGGTCGAGGACGCCCCTTTTTCGGCGCGCCTCCTCGACGTCGATCTTGTGCTTTATCGGTCGGGGGGCGGGATCACGGCGGCAGTCGACATGTGCCCCCACCGCTGGGTGCGTCTCAGTGCCGGGACGGTTGAGGGCGGCGAGATCACCTGTCCCTTTCATGGGCTGACCTTCGACGGCGCCGGTCAATGTACTCGGGTCCCGGCCCTCGGCCGCGCGGCAAAGCTTCCTGCAAGCTATCGGGTACGCACTTTCCGTACGCAGCAGCGCTACGGCATGATCTGGGTGTGTCTAGACGATGAAAGCAGGGAGGATTTGCCGACCTATCCCGCCCTTGACGGGTATGACGAAAGCGCGATGATGTTCGCGGCGGTATGGCAATGGCCCATGTCGGCGGCAAGGCAGATCGAGAATTTCGTCGATCTTGCCCATCTGCCGTTCATCCATGCCACGACGCTCGGCGGCGATCAGAACGCCAGGATCGCTCCGGCCAAGGTGGAGCAACGTCCAAAGTCGGTGATGCTCAATGCGAGTTTTGTCGAGACCGTCCCGTTTGACGAACCCACCGAATGCTTGCTGAGTTATGAGATATTCTTGCCTTTCGGGATCAACTTCACCAGTACCCCGGTCGGTGGCACGGGCTTCAGCTCGGTGAACATCGCCTCGCCGACGACAGCGCACAGCACACGCGTATTTCAGGTGATGGCGCGGGGCGAGCCTGGCCAGGTCTTCGAGGAAGACAAGTGGAGCTTGCCGTCGAACGAGGGAGGCCCCGGCGTAATAAACCAGCAGGACATCGACATTCTGGAACATCTTGCGATCCACGACATGCCGCTGACCGAAAAGCTCGAAATCCATCTTCCCGTGGACAATGTCAGTACGGCTTATCGCCAGCGCCTTCGCGAGCTCGGTCTCGGCCGCTCTTGATGATTGCCGCGACAGCAACGCGGCATGCCGTCGCATGACGGGTGAGGCCCCCCTTGAAGCGAAGCCGATGTTTGCCCATAGCTCCCTGAACCGGGGGCTTTGACGGATCGTGGCAAGCAAGAGACAACCCGATGAAACGCGCAAGGCGCTCGTTGACGCTGCAAAGCGGCTGCTGCGCATGCGCGGAACGTCCCTCTCGCTCGATGCCGTAGCTCGCGAGGCCGGAATCAGCAAAGGCGGGCTTCTCCATCATTTTCCGACGCGTGAGGAACTGCTTGCCGGGGTCCTCGACGACCTTATGACCGATTTGCGACGCCGTCTCGAGGCCAAGCAGCAGGAAGAGATTGCCGCAGTGGGGGCAAGCGCCGGTTCGTGGTTGCGGGCCTATATCGATCTCAGCTTCCGCTCGGAGGAGGGTGACCAGATACTTTTCGCGGCGCTCGCCCCGCTTATCGGCATGCAAAGCAATGAAGTCGAAGCCGATGGCGGGCCGGGTTATATCATTACCAAGACCGAAGCTGACGGCATCGAGACCGGACGTGCTCACGCCGTCCGACTTACTTGCGATTCGGTCTGGCTCAGCCGCAATTCGGGCCTCCCGGTGCTCAGCGAGGACCGCAGAATGGCGTTACGGAACCAGCTTCTCGACTGGACTCGCTCTTGAATAAGCCGCCTCGCTGACTGAGGTCGCTCTGGACGGGTATAGGTTCGGAGGCGGCCGAGGCGATAGCCCGGAGAATATCACCGGGGATTGGGCAGAATAATCGATGCACACCGCGTTCGACATCAAGAAGGCCATGTTCGATATCGAACTGGAAGGCCGCCCAGCGTTCCGCGAGGACATATTGGACTGGGGATCGCTCGACCGGCTCGGGGTGGTCATGGATCGACCCTATGGCGCCCTCGGCGCCGGGCTGCTTACGCTGCTCGCGATTACGTCCTTCTACGATGTTGCCGGCAAGAAGCGTCGCCAGCGTCCTATCTATCCCGAGATCTACCTGTTTCACAGGGGCGGCCCCTGGGGCAATTTCATCGCTTTCGATTTTTTCCCTGAGCATAAGGAAGTCTTCGTCGACGCCGATCCTCGGGCCATGTTGCCGGCGATCAACAGCCGCGGTATCACGCATCTTGTGGTGCCGGACGGGCATCGTGCTCCCGTCGAACATCGCTTCAAGGAACGCGATGCGGCGACCGACCGGTTGAAACGATGCTTCGCCTATGGCGTTTCCGGGGACGCAGCGGACGGAGATATCCGGATCTCGACGGACACTATGCTGCTTCTCGACAATTATACGAACGTCTTGCGCATGGACGAATATATGTCGGGGATTGCCCAGAGTGCGAACCCGATCCCGCTGCGTCTTCGTTCGACTTCGCCGGAGGAGAATCGCCGCACGTTCGAAGCGTCGGTGGCGCGGCTCGCAGGTGAGTTGCGTAAGGATGATCCGGCGACGATAGCGGCCGACGCGCGCGTTTTAGCAGCGCGTGCGGCGGGGAAGCTCACCGAGACCTACAGGCGGATCGCGCCAGACGAGGCGTTCGAACGGCTCGGCTGACCCTAATGACGGAGGCCGTCGTCAGGCCGGCTCAGCGAGCCCCTCTTCCATATCGGCTTCCTCGGACGGTGCCGGTACTGCACTGCTGCCGCGCACGCGATCGGCCTCGTCCGAAAGCCTCTCGACATAGACGAAAATCGACGCTGCAACCGCCGTGATGGCGACGATCAGTATGGCGAGGAAGCCGATGCCGACCGTGGCAATGAGTGTGCCGGCAAGCAGAGGCGCGGCCGAGTTGGCGAAGAAAAAGGCCCCACTGACGTAGGCAGCGGCGTTGCCGCCGCCATCGATGCGGGCGGCGGCGCCCGAAAGATAGGGAAGTATGAAATAGATCGCCGCTACATTGGCGCAGACCGCGACGCGGTACCAATAGGCCGAGGGATGCGACGCGAGCACAATAATGGCCACCGTAAGCGTTGCCAGTCCGAAAATGAAGGGGACGGTGCGTCCAGCGCGGCTGCCGATTACTGCGGGCAGCAGCATGCCGGCAAACCCGGTGAAGATCGACAGTGCGATTGCATCGTTGATTTGCTGCAGCGACAAACCGGCTTGTTCGCCAATGAGCGCATAAAGTGCCCAGATGATGCCGCTCACGATCGCGACGATGAAGGTTATGACCGAAAGCAGCGACGCGCGCTTCTTCATCGAGGCAGACATGCCTACGCCCTGCGAAGCGAGTTGCGTCCCGGCATGATCGAAGAGATCGAGTTTGGGCAGGAGCGCCATCAGTGGCAGGAAGCATATGAAGGTAAGCATCAGGAAGAGATAGGGGGTCGCGGCTGGATAAAGCTTGAGGAGCTGCGAATAAGCGGTGATCGCGAGCGCGCCGAAGGCGAGGTTTATCAGTCCGACACGGGCATAGGTCTTGTCGGGGTCGGCGAAGTTCGCCGCGACGATGTTGGAGACCATGATCGTCGCGCCGAGGCCGATGCCGACCCCAAACCGGCTGACGAAAAGAAGAAGATCCGACGCGACGACAAGCGAGACAGCCGAGGCGAGGATCGACAGAAGCATGCCGCCGATCGCGAAGGCCTGAGCGCGTCCGCGCGTTACGAAATGCGCGATAAACATCGAGGCAAAGCCCATCGCCAGCCCCTCGGTCGTGAGCACGCCGCCCGCCTCGATCTCTCCCATGCCACGCTGGGCGACGAGATCGTGCATCAGAACCGGCTGCATCCAGCTCGTTGCGCTAGCCGCGCAAGTCCCCGCCGCAGCCGCGATGAAACATCTCGTCATGACGATCCGCGAACGATTATCCGTTTTGCTTTCGACCATGAAACATCCCTAACCAGTTTGTGCATCGGTCAATATAGAGATGGTTCTGCAAGCGCGGACTACCCTGCCAATGGGACGGTTTCGCCGTCGCGAAGCGGCGCGCATCTCATGCCGCGTCACGCTCCAAGGGTAATGACGCGGCATCTTCCTTCGCCAAGTCTGGGCCGATGATTTTTAGGAGGGAAGCATGAGCACGGAACTTCATTGGCAGGACGCAACCGAGATTGCCCGGCGAATCCGCGAGGGCGAGATCAGCGCGGTCGACGCGCTCGAGCATTTCCTCGCTCGCGTCGACAGGCTCAATCCGCAGTTCAACTGCATCGTTGTACTCGACGCCGGGCGAGCACGGGCCCGCGCCGCCGAGGCCGATGCGGCACTCGCGCGCGGCGAAAGCTGGGGCCCGCTTCACGGCGTACCGATGACGGTCAAGGACACGTTCGAGATTGAAGGCCTCCTGACCGCTGTGGGTGCCGAGTTTCTCAAGGATTATGTGTCGCCGCGCACGGCGACAACGGTAAAGCGTCTGCTCGACGCGGGCGCAATCATTTTCGGCAAGACCAATGTTCCGCCGATGGCGGCCGACCTTCAGACTCGCAACGAAGTTTATGGTATTACCCGAAATCCGTGGAATCCCGAGCGGATCGCCGGTGGTTCCTCGGGCGGCTCGGCGGCTGCGCTGGCGGCAGGCCTGACGCCGCTTGAACTGGGAAGCGACATCGGCGGCTCGTCGCGCAATCCTGCCCATTACAACAATGTGTTCGGAATGCGTCCGAGCTGGGGAACGATATCGGGCATCGGCCATATACCTGGTCTTCCCGGAGCTCTCATGAACGACGAGTTCGGCACGCCGGGCCCGATGGCGCGCAGTGCCCGTGACCTCAGGCTCGCCTTCGACATCGTGCGTGGCAGCGACCCCGCATTCGGACACGAACTGCGGCCCGAGCTGCCCGAACAAGCCATCGAGGATGTCTCGAAGCTGCGCGTAGCCGTCTGGATCGATGACGATATTGTCCCGGTCGACGCGAGCGTGCGCAAGGTGCTTGACGAGGCACTCGCAAAACTGCGCGCCGGCGGGGTCACCGATTTGACCGAGGCCAAGCCCGATTTCGATTTGCGCGAGGGCTATGATCTCTACATTCGCATGGGCGGTGCGATCACCGGGCAGGACACCCCGCCCGAGGAACGCGATGCGCTCATCAAGCAAATTGCAGAGGCCGCCGACGATGAGACGCGGCGCGATCTCAATCGCAGTCGCGGCGTCGTCATGTCTTTTGCCGAGTGGTGTTCCGATTCGAAACTGCGCGGAAAAATCCGGGCGAAATGGACCGAATTCTTCAAGCAATATGATGTTCTGCTGTCGCCTATCATGAGCGTTGCCGCGCTTCCGCACGACATCAATTTCTTCGTTCGTCCGATCGAGATCAATGGCGAAACCCATATCGGCGGCGACCAGCTTTATTGGTCGGCGCATCAGGTCGTCGCAAATCTTCCTTCGGTCGTCTTCCCCGCCGGCTTCACGGAAGAAAAGCTCCCGGTCGGCTTCCAGCTCACGGCCCCCTATCTGGAGGATTACCGCGCGATCCGCGTGGCTGGACTCTTCGCCGATCTCGTCGGAGTGCACGACAGGCATCCGCCGCTCGCCGCCTGACCGGCAAACTGTCCCCCCCAAGGGGTATAGGGCTTGGGGCGGCTCAAACGCATCATGACAACACCGGGGAATTACGATGACACGGCCGAGACAAAGGCCGGCATCACTCTCGCGGTAATATCAGGGGGCGGCCACGGCCGCGTAAAGAACAGATATGCGCCAACGCGAGGCGCGATGGGACGTGCGGTCGTAGCCTTCGAAGGCCGGCCCTATAAGGGAGGTTGTTATGCAGAATTTCGCCAAGGCCGCGACAACGGGTCTGTTTTCCGCTGCGCTGATGTGTGGCGCCTCGCTATCCGCGCAAGCGCAGGCGCAGGAGCAAGCGAGCGAGACGACCGCTCAGGAACAGCAGGGCGGACTGTCCGAAATCGTCGTGACGGCGACGCGCCGAACCACGAACGTCCAGGATGTCCCGCTTGCGGTCACGGCGATCGGGGGCGAGGATCTGAAGTCGCGCGGCATCTCCGATCCCCGTCAGCTTTCGGGTCTCGCGCCGAACCTCAACGTCGATCAGGGGCAGGGCGAAGGCCAGACGCACGTATCGATCCGCGGGCAGGCGAGCACGAGCTTCGGTCTCGAGGCCAACAGCCCCGCCGCAATCTATCTCGATGACGTCTATCAGCCGTTCCAATTCGGCATCGGCACGCAGATATTCGACCTTAACCGGATCGAAGTGCTGCGCGGACCGCAGGGAACGTTGTTCGGCAAAAACACCACGGCAGGGTCGGTCAACTATTTCTCGCAGACGCCAACGCGCAAGGACGAGGGCTATTTGACGCTCGACGGCGGTGGCGGCGATTTCGGCCGTTATGCCGTCGAAGGGGTCTACAACAAGGTGCTCGGCAGCACGCTTGCGGCGCGGGCAAGCTTCCGCGTCGAGCATCGCGACACCTATATCGACAATCTGTTCGACGGCTCGAAACTCGGCGAATATGACAATTATGCCGGCCGCATCCAGCTTGCCTGGACGCCGAGCGACGACACGACGGTCAATCTCAAGCTTTTCGGCCTCCGTCACAAGGGTGACGGACCGATCTATATCTCGCGCGGGTACTTCTTCAATCCGTGCGACATCGGCCTCGGACCCTATTACAGCTGCGATGCCAACAACGAGCCCTTTCCGGTCGGCAACAACAGCGCCGAAACCTATTCGCCCATCGATACGGGCGAAAGCTTCGATAATTATGGTGTTACGTTGAAGATCGACCAGGCGCTCGGCGACTTCGCCCTCACTTCGATCTCGAACTGGCAGGAAGGCCATTACCGCGTCGCCACGGACGATGACGGCATGTTCGGCGATTTTTTCCATTCCCGGCAGAGGTCGAAGGCATATCAGATCAGTCAGGAGTTTCGTTTGGCGACGCCCGACGACAAGCCCCTGCGTGCGATCCTCGGCGTCTATGGGCAGTATGACAAGATTTCGACCGACCAGGGCTCGATGTCCTCGCTGCTGGATCCCAACGGCATCGACGCTTTCGGATTCTCCTACCTGACCTATGAATACGCCCAGCTCCGCCTGGGGACCACGGCAACGACAACGCTGGCCGGCTTCGCATCGCTGACTTATGATTTCAGCGATGCATTCTCTATCACGGGCGGCCTGCGCTACTCGAACGAACTCAAGAACGCCGTGAGCTACCGCTCGATCGACATCGTTGCCGGTCTCGAACGCGACGTAACGGATCAGTTCTTCGACTTCGACTACGCCCTGACGCAAGTTATACCGGGTTACGATGTGGCCGAGGACTTCTCCGGCAAGCGTCGATACGAAAAGGTCACCTGGGACGTGACCGCCAATTTCAAGCCGAGCGAAGATGCGCTTCTATACGCCAAGGTTGGGACGGGTTTTCGTTCGGGCGGTTTCTTCCCGGCACCTGCCGGGGCCGGAAGCATTTACATCACCCTGCTCCCCGAGACCGTCACGTCATATGAACTCGGTTTCAAGACGGAATGGCTCGACCGCAAACTCCGGATAAACGGCGCCGCATATTATGTCGACTACAAGGACTTGCAGATCCAGACGGCGAATGTCAGCGGCTCCGGTCTGGGCTTTTCCAACGCTGCCGCAGCGCGGGTAAAGGGCCTCGAGCTTGAAGTCGAGGCGGCACCGGCGACCGGTTTGACCCTGTCTGGCTCGCTCGGTTACAACAAGGCCGTCTACCGCGACTATTCAACACTTGTCGGCGGTGTGCTGACGGATCTTTCGGGCAACACCCTCCCTTACGCGTCACGCTGGACCGCAAACCTGGCGGGCAATTATGTGGTCCCTGTCGACGCGGAGCATCAGGTCTCGTTCAACACCAACTGGAGCTACCGCACGAAATATTTCTTCGACAGCTTCGAAGATCCGGCCACCACGGAACCAAGCCGCTGGATTGGCAATGCACGGATCAGCTTCGGAAAGCAGGACGGCGGCTGGGAGCTCGCGGCCTATGTCAACAACCTCCTCAACGAGGATGTTCGGGGCTTCTCCTTCGTATTGCCTGCCATGGCTCCAACGATCTATGCGCCGCGGCGGACTTGGGGGCTTCAGGGAACCTTCCGCTTCTGATCGTCTCGGTGGCCGCGCGACCCGGTGCGCGGCCACCAACTCCGGAGTATCACGTGTCGCGCCTTGTGAAAAATGCCGTCTCGAACCTGCGCTTGCTGACCAATGCATCAGGGCAGGTGCTTAAAGGCATTGCCACGAGACGCGACGGCGGCGCGATCGTGCCCGGCCTGTCGCGAGCTCGGAAGGTTGCCAGCGATCGCGACATGCCGCGCGACGTCGACGTGGTGGTCGTCGGTGGCGGTTATATCGGCTGCTGCACGGCATTGGCGCTCGCTGAGCGGGGGGTACGAGTCGCCCTGTGCGAGAAGGGGGTGATCGCCGGCGAGTCCTCCGGTCGATCGCTGGGTCTCATCGAGGGCCAGTTCCTTGATGCAACCAAGGTCGAGATCGTTGCCCGTTCGAAGGCGCTCTGGGAAGGCATGAACGCGCGAGTAGATGGCGAGACAGGCTATCGGCGCACCGGAATGGCGGGCTTCTTCGCGAGCGAAGATTTTTCCGGCATGGCCGAGTTCTGGCTCGAATCTGTCAAGGGCATGCCGGGAATCGATGCCCGCATGCTGTCGGCGCGCGAGGCCAACGCGATGGCCGAGGGTGCGACCGTTTCATATACCGGCGGCCTCTACCAGGGGAGCGATGGCGGGGCCGAGCCTGAGCTTGCGGCGCCAGCGATCGCCGAAGGTGCAAGAAAGAGTGGGGCCGTCCTGCTTCAGAAATGCGCTGTCAGGGGTGTCGAGACGGCGGCCGGTCGCATCTCGGGGGTTGTTACCGAACGAGGCCCCATCAAGTGCAGCTCGGTGGTCGTTGCCGGAGGAGCCTGGTCGCCGGTTTTCTTGCGCAGCCTCGGCATAGACCTCCCGCAGTTCATGGCATTTTCCTCAATCGCGCGGGTCGCAGCCTCGTCTGGTCCGGATATTCCCTTTCTCGAAGGCACTTATGGTCTCGTCATCCGCCGGACCCTGGATGGTGCTTTCGATGTCTGCAAGGCACGCGCTTCGGCGCCGGTGACGCCTTCTCTCATCGGCCATATCGGCTCGCTTGGTCCCGCGATGGAGCATCTCGGCAGCCAGATCGAGCCAGTCTGGAATTTCTCGACGTTCATGTCGCAATGGCGAATTCCGAAACGCTGGGCCCTCGACGCGCAATCGCCGTTCGAAAAGAACCGTATCCTCGCGCCCGAAACGCGCCACGGCCTGCTGGCAGAGGTCGTAGCCGACACGGCGGCGAGTTTTCCGCAGATCGGTCGTTCGCCCGTCATCGACAAATGGGCTGGCGTGCTGACCAGTACGCCCGACAATATGCCGGTTATCTCGCAGGTAGACGCGGTTCCGGGCCTGTTTGTCGGCAGCGGCTTCTATTTCGGCCTGACCATGGCGCCGGCGGCAGGTGAGGCCCTTGCGGACCTCGTGACCGGGGCCAAGCCCGTGATCGACCTTGGCCATTACCGCCTTTCACGCTTCAGCGACGGCACAGACCTCGTCTTCCGCCATTGATTTCGTTCGAAGGGCGAATGCGCGCTTTCGGTATCCGGATTCTGTCTAGCTACGCCCGCCCTGAAACTCGCGCACCGTGTTGAAATAGCGCGCGAACAGCTCATTCTGGCTCGAAATCCCGAGCTTTGCATAAGCGCGCTTGCGATGAGTCGCGACCGTGTTGGGTGTGATCGAACAATTGAGGCTGATCGCAAGCGTCGAGTAGCCGAGAACAATGCCCGCACAGATCTCGGCTTCACGCGGGCTGAGCCGGTGCGGCCCGGCGAGGAGAACCTCGCGAAGATGCTCCAACGTGCGTTCCCGAACCGACGCATGCGTCGGTGGGGCCTCGATCGAACAGGATGGGTGGCTGAGCGCCTGGTGCCGATGGAGCGATTTCACCATGAAATTGGCGAGATTGCCGACCGCAGCAATCTCGTTGGGCCGAAACTGGTCGGCGTCGCGCTTGCGATAAAAGCTCGTGTAATAGAGCATATCGTCGGCCTGACCCAGGATGACCAGCTCATGAGCCAGCGCCGCACTGTCGTAATAATGTTGGCGGAAGCCGTTGTCGCATATGTCGTCGGCCTCGGCGGAGTAGACCGCAAGCGTACTTGACCGCCTGCTCACGTTCGGGTCGTAGCGATAGCCGCCTGACATGTAATCTTCGGCTAGCTGGCGCGCGGCCTGCAGTCGAGAGTTGCAGCGCCCCTCTATCAGCACCGTTTCCGGCGAATTTTCTTGATGGAATGAGAAGACGGTGCACTCTTCGATCTCGAAGATGCGCGCGAACATATTGTAGAAGGTTGGACCGAACTCGGGAGAGCCGAGCGTCGAAACGACGTCTCCCAGACTATCCAGATTGTTGTGCATCGGCATTCCTGACCCAATCATTTCCAATCGGGCGATCGTGCAGCCATTTTTGGCCCTTGCACGATACCCATCAATTGCTGTCGCCGGTTCCTGCTCGGTGACGTCAAAATATCATATTCTCAAGTTCAAGCCATAATATTCTCGCTCGGCGCGTCGACAAAACCGTCCCTTCTCGGCGCAGAAATCGCGCTGCCCGCCATAACCAGCAAGAGCATGAGGCCGATGGCTCCAAAGAAGAGGGCCAAGCTGTTGGTGGCAAGTAGCGCACCGCCGACGAACGTGCTGGAGATGCCGCCCAGCCGCCCGAAACCCGCGCCGACACCGACGCCGCGGCCGCGCAAGTTGCTGTGATAGATGCGCGTCGGCAGGATATAAAGCGCGGCCTGGAGTGCGCCGATGCAAAAGCCGTCGACGACGAGGCCGGAGTAGATGAATATCTTGGCGGTTTCCGGAGGAAGCCCGTCGCCAACCGCGTGATAGAAGAAGCCGAGACCGGCCATCGCGACAAGGGCGAGGGCAATCATAACGCTGCGCAGGCCGAAATAGGATGCAAGCCATCCGATGGCGAAGGATCCCGCGATCTGCGCGAGATTGTAGATGAGAGAACCGCGGAGCGCGTCCTCGAGCGGCATGCCTGTCCCCGTGAGCAGCACCGGGATCCAGTTGAGAAAACTGTAGGTCGCGAAGCTGTTGGCGAGAAAAGCCGCCCAGATACCCAGGCTCGCAAGGCGATACCTCGGGCTGATGAGCGCCGCGAGGCCCTCGGTCGCGGATGTGGCGGGCGTGTTCGAAACGTTCGCCGGCCGGCGGGAAAGGCGACGAAGAATCCGTGCCATCACGGCGCCATAGGCGAGCGAGACGAGTCCCGCTGCGGCGAAGAGCGGGCGCCATCCCCAATGGGGCAGCACGGCAGAAGAGATGGCGGCGCCGATCATGCCACCGAGTGGAATCCCAAGGATCATGATGCCGATCGCCTTCGCCGCGCTACGCGGAGGGAGAGTTTCGCTCAGGAGCGCGGTAGCGGCGGGGAAGGCGGCACCAAATCCGAGCCCGCCCGCAAATCGCAAGGCCATCAGTGATGCGGGGCCGGGCGCGGCGGCGCAGGCGAGGGTCGCGCAGCCGAAAATCAGAATGCTGCCGAGCAATGTCGGCATCCGGCCGAACCGGTCGCTGGCCCAGCCCCCGCCGACGGTGCCGAATGCCATGCCGAAAAGGGCGGCGGCGAGAACCGGCGCGAAGCTGTCCTTCTCGAGCCCCCACTCCGAGAGCATGAGCGGCGCTGAAAAGGCGAGGAGTTGGAGGTCGAGTCCGTCGAGGCAGAGCACGGCGCAGACGAGCGCGACCAGCTTCAACTGGTGGTCAGGCGTTGCCGGGCGGTCTCCGCTCGTCAAGCGCCGGCCGCTGCCTCGACGGCCTGCTGCGCGGCCTCGATCGTGTGCAGCGGAACGCTGGTGGATTCCGGCGTATCTTTCTTGGCGGCCTGTTCGCGCTCGATCATCGCCGCGAGGATGCGGCGCATGCGAACGCTCCCCGCGTCGGTTGCGATCAGGATTGGGTCGAGGTCCCACAATTCGGCGTCGCCCATGCGGCGCTGCACCGCCTCAACCATCGGCTTGTCCTCATGATCGAAGGCCTGAACGAGCTGCGCATACATATCTTCGTCACTCATCGGCGTGTCGGCCGCCATCGCCGAACTCCAGAAGTAATGCGTAGACTTCGCGGTCTCGGGGGTAAGAATGTGCGCCGATGGAATATAGGTTATGTGGTTGCTGCCATCGTCCGGCGTAATCCGGCTTTCGAGGATATGCGTCGATGGGGCGATCCAGCGGATTTCGTCGTGATTGTGGATGGTCGAGCCGGGCTCTCCAATGAAGGAGGGCATATGCTCGATGATATAGCGCGAGACGACTTGCTGGTCTTCCTCCCAGCTCTTGAACTGCGGGATATAGTCCAGGCCACCAAAGCTCGGATGCAGGAGGGCGGTGTGGGTGAGGTCCATCAGATTGTCCGACAGGAGCCGGTAATCGGCCTTGGCGGTCGTCAGGCCGAAGACGCAGCGCATTTCGGGGTCGGTCTGGTGCGGAAGGCGCGGAATTTTCGCCGGGTCGTCAGGCTCGCTTTCGCCCATCCAGATCCAGATCATCTTGTCCTGTTCGTGGACCGGGTACACACGAACCTTCGCGGCCTTGGGTGCAACGGGGGAGAAGAGATTCTTGATGCAATTGCCCGCCTGGTCGAACGAGAGGCCATGATAGCCGCACCGCACCGCGCCATCGACGATCTGGCCCATCGAGAGCGGGGCGAAACGGTGCGGACAGCGATCGTGCATCGCGACGATCTCTCCGGCCTCATTGCGGAACAGCGCTACCGGGATGTCGAGATAGGTGCGAGCCAGGAACCGGTTGACTTCAACCTCCTTGCTCCACGCCGCTGCATACCACGCATTCTCCAGATAGGCCATTCGTCTAACTCCCGATTCAGTCCCTTGCGGCGATCCGCGCTGCACCATTTCGCCTTCGATGCGCGCTGTTGGTCGCGAGCGTCCTTAGGCATCTTATCATTCATCCGCGCCGGGCCGAAACACAGCGCTCCGGCAGTCTAAATGCTCCGGTTTGCGGTCCATAATCGCCATACCCTCGCGCGGGGACAAGGGCCCTGTTTGGCTTGCTTTGGCGCTTTCGATGAGCAAACTCGGGGTATGACACACGCATCCAACAGTTCCGAAAAGCGCGCCCTTGCAATGGCTTTTGTCGCGACTCACGCGACGCAGCCGCTCGGCCATTTCATCAACGGCGAGAATGTTGCCGGTACTGGCGAGGCGTTCGATGTTTTCGAACCTGCGACCGGGGGCGTTCTTGGCCAGGCGAGCGACGCGTCAGCCGTGCAGGTCGACGCCGCGGTTGCAGCGGCGAAGGCGGCGTTCCCGCTCTGGGCGGCGACGCCCGCCACGACGCGGCGCAAGATCCTCAACAAGGTCGCCGATCTCATTGAAGCGCGCGCGGACGAAATCGCCGCGGTCGAATGCCTGGATGCTGGCCAATGCTGGCGCTTCATGTCGAAGGCGGCGGTTCGCGGCGCCGAGAACTTCCGTTTCTTCGCCGATCGCGCGCCGGGCGCTGCCGATGGACAGTCGCTGCCGACCGCCGATCACCTGAACTATACCACGCGCTCGCCGATCGGCCCCGTTGCGGTAATCACACCGTGGAACACACCTTTCATGCTCTCGACGTGGAAGATCGCGCCCGCGCTCGCCGCAGGCTGCACGGTCGTTCACAAGCCAGCCGAGTGGTCGCCCTATTCGGCGCGTATCCTCTCCGAGATTGCATTCGAAGCGGGCCTGCCTGCGGGTGTCCTCAACCTGGTCAACGGGCTCGGCGAAACGACCGGGAAGCGCCTGACCGAGCATCCCGACATCAAGGCAATCGCCTTCGTCGGCGAATCTGCCACCGGGTCGGCGATCATGCGTCAGGGCGCCGCGACGCTGAAGCGGGTGCATTTCGAGCTCGGGGGCAAGAATCCCGTCGTCGTGTTCGAAGACGCCGATCTCGAGGCGGCGCTCGATGCCGCTATTTTCATGATCTATTCGCTGAACGGCCAGCGCTGCACCTCTTCTTCCCGTCTCCTCGTCCAGGCCTCGGTCTATGACGAATTCGTCGCCAAGGCGGCCGAGAGGGTCAAGCGTCTCAAGGTCGGCGATCCGTTTGATCCGGCAACCGAGGTCGGCCCGCTGATCCACCAGCGCCATTTCGACAAGGTCGCAAGCTATATGCAGGTGGCGACCGAGGGCGGCGCGACTATCGCCGCGGGCGGCGCGCCCGTTGGCGGCGACGGATATTTCTTCCAGCCGACGCTGTTTGCCGGCGCAACCCAGGACATGCGCATCGCACAGGAGGAGATTTTCGGACCCGTCCTCACCGCCATCCCGTTCGGCGACGAAGCCGACGCGATCGCCAAGGCCAACGATGTTCCTTACGGGCTCGCAGGCTATGTGTGGACGAGCGATCTCGGGCGCGCTCTTCGCGTATCGGACGCGCTCGAGGCCGGCATGATCTGGGTCAATAGCGAGAATATCCGCCACCTCCCGACGCCTTTCGGCGGTGTGAAGGCAAGCGGCATCGGCCGCGACGGCGGCGACTGGAGCTTCGACTTCTATATGGAGACGAAGAATGTCGCGCTGGCGCGAGGCACGCACAAGATTCCCCGCATGGGGCTCTGACCGGTGGCTGACCGGCTGAAGCCTGGTCGGTGCCTGATCGACGGAGCCTGGATCGCCGGGACCGAGATGATGCGCGTGACCAATCCCGCGAACGACGACGTTGTCGGTGAAGTGCCGCGTCTTGGCGCTGCGCAGGCCGAGGCGGCGATCGCCGCCGCCGAGCGTGCGCTTCCTTCGTGGTCGCGACAGACCGCGTCGGGACGCGCCGCTGTCCTCCTCCGCCTCGCGGCATTGATGGCAACGCATGAGGAGGCGCTCGCTGGGATCCTCACGTCCGAGCAGGGCAAGCCGCTCGGCGAGGCGCGCGGTGAAATCCGCTATGCGGCGAGTTTCCTGACTTGGTTCGCCGAGGAAGGGAAGCGAGCCTATGGTGACGTTATTCCGTCGACCGATCCGGGAAAGCGGATCGTCGTCCTCAAGCAGCCCGTCGGCGTCTGCGCGGCGATCACGCCCTGGAATTTCCCGGCAGCGATGATCACTCGCAAGCTGGGACCGGCGCTGGCGGCGGGGTGCACCATGGTGCTCAAGCCAGCCGAGCAGACGCCGATGACGGCTTTGGCAATCGCGGTGCTGGGCGAAGAAGCGGGAATCCCGCCCGGCGTGTTCAACGTCGTGACAGGGCGAGCGCGCGAAATCGGCGCCGTATTCACCGCGAGCCCTGTCGTTCGCAAGCTCAGCTTTACCGGCTCGACCGAAGTCGGGGCCCAGCTTTATGCCCAGTGTGCTCCGACGATCAAGAAGCTCGGACTCGAGCTTGGCGGCAATGCTCCCTTCATCGTCTTCGACGATGCCGATCTCGATGCCGCTGTTGCCGGCGCGATCCAGTCGAAGTTTCGCAACGCCGGGCAAACCTGCGTCTGCGCCAATCGATTTTACGTGCAGGCCGGTATCCATGATCGTTTCGTCGCGGCCTTCGCGGCCGCGGCCGATGCCCTTGTGGTTGGCGCGGGCGACGCGCCCGGCGTCGAGATCGGACCGCTCGTCGATGACGCCGCCGCCGCGAAGGTGCGCGAGCATGTCGAGGATGCCCTCGCGCGCGGCGCCACGCTGGTTTGTGGCGGCGAACCGAGCCCCCTTGGTGCACGCTTCTTTCGCCCGACGGTGATGACGGGGTTCGACGAAACGATGATGGCGATGTGCGAGGAGACATTCGGGCCGCTCGCACCGATCGTGCGCTTCGAAACCGAGGCTGACGTGATCGCGCACGCCAATGCGACCCCGTTCGGACTCGCAGCCTATTTTTACGCGCGCGACGTGGGACGCGTCTGGCGCGTCGCTGAAGCGATCGAGGCGGGCATGATCGGGGTCAATACCGGGCTCATTTCGACCGAGGTCGCGCCATTCGGAGGAATCAAGGCTTCGGGGCTGGGGCGCGAGGGCTCGCGCATCGGACTCGACGACTATCTGGAAACCAAGATGCTGTGCGTGGCGCTGTGAACCGCGCCAGAACAGGAAAGGATCGACGGTGATCGCAGGATCCATCTACGGCATCGTGTTGAACGACCGGGAAGAGCGCGAAAGGCTTGTCGGGGCCTTCGGCGAGAAGCCATATGCAGCGCCTCCTGAGGCTCCGGTCGTTTATATCCGTCCGCGCACTTGCGCGACCGGCGGGGACAAGGTGCGCATAGCGACAGGCGGCGAGGTCATGGTATCGCCGACTGTCGCGCTGCTGTTCGCGCGCGACGCGGTCGATGTCGGTCCCGGCGAGGCCCTCGATTGCATTGGCGCTGCATGTCTCGCGCTCGATGTATCGTTGCCGCAGGCGGACTATTATCGTCCGGCGATAGCGCAGCAGGGCCGCGACGGTTTTCTACCGCTCGGCGCATTCGCCGCGCCGCGGCTCCCCGCCGCAATCGAGACCCGGATCGACGGGGCGTCGGCCCATCGCTGGACGCTCGACAGGCTTGTTCGTGACGTACCGACGCTCATATCGGATCTTTCGCAGTTCATGACGCTGCGTGCCGGCGACCTGCTCATCATAGGGCTTCCCGGCGACGCGCCGCGCGTTCGCGGCGGCAGCCGGCTCGAGCTTGCGGCCGAGGGACTGCCCGGCCTGATCGTGGACATCGTGGAGGATCTGGCATGAAGCGGGCGCGGATTGCTCATCGCGGGCGGGATCTCTGGGTGACCGTTAGCGGCGACGGGAGCCGGGTCATCCTGCCCGGCGGGCGTGAACTCGATGCCGAGACGGTCCACTGGTTGCCGCCGGTGAACCCCGGGGCGTCCGTCTACGCGCTCGGTCTCAATTTCGCCGATCATAATAAGGAACTCGGGTTCGCGCCAAAGCTGCAGACCCCGCTTGTATTCCTGAAGGGCGGCAATTGTTTTGTGGGCCATCGCGGCGAGACGCCGCGGCCCGCCGACGCGAATCAGATGCACCCCGAATGCGAACTTGTCGCGGTCATCGGGACCCCGGCGCGCAACGTGCTGCGCGCGCGCGCGCTCGACCATGTCGCGGGGTATACGATCGCGAACGACTACGCGATACGGGAATATCTCGAAAACTATTATCGTCCGAACGCGCGGGTTAAGAATCGCGACGCGACGACACCGCTCGGTCCGTGGATCGTCGATGCGGCCGACATCGCCGACCCGCAGGCTCTTGCGATGTCGACGCGCGTCAACGGCGATGAGGTCCAGCATGGATCGACCGCCGACATGATCCTCGATGTCGCGGGGCTGATCGAATATCTGTCGGCGAACACGACGCTGATGCCCGGCGACCTGATCCTTACCGGCACCCCGCACGGCGTGCACTTCTGCGCCGCGGGCGACGAAATCGTCTGCGAGATTGAAGGCATCGGGCGCCTCGTCAATCATCTGGTCGCCGCATGAGCCTCTACCAACTCTCGAAACTGCTCTATTCGCTCAATCGCGATGAAAGCGCGAAGGCTCGTTACCGCGGCTCTCCCGACGCTTTCACCCGCGAGTTCGACCTCGACGAGGAGGAGCGTTCGGCAATTGTCGGGAAGGACGTGGGCCTTCTCTATGTGCTTGGGGTCAACGGGCAGATCCTGATGCATTTCGCCGCGCTGTGCGGCATCGAATGGTCTGACTATCTTCAGAAGATGCGCGATGGGGTCCGGATACACGGACCGGTGCGGGCGGGCATCTACGCGATGACCACCGGTCTCGACGAAAAGGTGGCAGGAGCATGACTCTCGTTTTCACAGGTGTCTGCAGTCATGCACCGGGCATCACCGGGCGCCGCGAGCGCGCTCCCGAGGACCTGCGCGAAGGATTTTACGCTGCGTTCGACGGGATGCGTGACGCGCTGCACGCTGCCCGTCCTGACGCCGTCATGATCGTGGCCGCCGAGCATTTTGCCAACTTCTTCATGAACAACATGCCCGCCTACGCCATCGGCATGGGGGAGAGCTATCCCGGTCCGATCGAGGACGTCGACTGGCTCAAGATCCCGAAGCGCGTGGCAAAGGGCGATCCCGACCTGTCTGGCCGGATGATCCGATCGATCATGGAGACGGTCGATGCCGCCTATTGCGAGGAGTGGCAGTTCGATCACGGGATCATCGTGCCGCTCCATTTTCTCGATCCGGAAAACAAGCTCAAGGTCATCCCCGTCAACATCAATTGTCAGGGTCCGCCGCTTACCCCGCTGCAGCGCGCCTGGACTTTCGGCGAAGCAATCCGGCGCGCGGCAGATGCCGTGCCCGAGCGCATCGCGCTCGTTGCCACGGGCGGGATATCGCACTGGCCCGCGACGCCGGACAGTGGGCGCATCAACGAGGCCTGGGACCGTGACTTCCTCGATCGCTGGGCATCGAACGACCGCAGCCGGCTTCTCGATTACTCCGACGAGCAGATTTACACCGAAGCGGGGCAGGGCGGGTTCGAAATCCGTACCTTCATCGCCGCCGCCGCCGCCGCGCGCGGCGCGGGTCATGTCCATTTCTACGCGCCGATTCCGATTTTCGCGGTCGGCTGCACAATCGCAACGATGGAGATCGTCTGATGCCGCATGCAATCGTCGAGTGGACCGACAATCTCGAGAAGGAGTTCGCGATCCGCGATCTTCTCGACCTGATAGCAACGGAATTGCGCGATAGCGGCGGCGTCTTTCCCTGGGGCGGTATCCGGGTGCGCGGGATCAAGCTGACCGACTATGTCATAGCGGACGGCAAGGAGGACGATGCGTTCGTCAACATCACCTTCAAACTCGGCGCCGGAAGGCCGCAGGAGTTCAAGCAGGCGTTTTTCTCGGCGCTGTTCGAAAAGGTAAAGGCCTTCTTCGCGGAGATCCAGTCGGGCCGTTACCTTGCGCTCTCGCTTTATGTCGAGGAGTTCGACGAAGTCGGGGGCTACAAGCAGAATAATCTCCACCAACGCTTTCAAAAGGCCAGCTGATGCCCCTCGACCCCTCCATCGTCGAGACGCTCGCCTTGCGGCTCGACGAAGCCGAGCGAAACCGCACGCAAGTCGGCCATTTCTCGCTTGAGTATCCCGAGATGACGCTCGAAGACGGCTATGCCGTGAGCCGTGCGTGGGTGAAACGGAAAATCGCTGGCGGACGACGCATCATCGGTCATAAGATCGGACTCACGAGCCGCGCGATGCAGCGGTCCTCCAATGTCACCGAGCCCGATTTCGGGACTCTCCTCGACGATATGCTGTTTCTCGACGGTCACGACATTCCCGTCGACCGCTTCATAGAACCCCGCGTCGAAGTCGAGCTTGCCTTCATTCTTGGAGCGACGCTCAAGGGTCCGGATTGCACCATCTATGATGTGCTCGCGGCAACCGAATATGTGACCCCTGCGATCGAAATCATCGACGCGCGTATCGAGCGCATAGACAAGGCAAGCGGGGTAACGCGCAAGGTGTTCGACACCATTTCCGACAATGCCGCCAATGCGGGGATCGTCCTCGGCGGCCGCCCCGTGAAACCCGATGCGGTCGATTTGCGCTGGGTTTCTGCGTTGCTCCACCGCAACGGCGTGATCGAGGAATCGGGTGTCGCCGCTGCGGTACTCAATCATCCTGCCAACGGACCGGCCTGGCTTGCGAACAAGCTCGCGCCGCACGGCGAACAGCTCGAGGCGGGGCAGATCATTCTCGGCGGTAGCTTTACCGCGCCGGTTTTCGCGCGAACTGGCGACAGCTTCCATGTCGATTATGGGCCGCTCGGATCGATCTCGGTACGCTTCACATGAACAGTTTCATCGAGAAGCTTGGCGAAGGTCGCTCGCTGCTGGGGCTGTGGCAGGCCCTCGCCAACCCATATACAGCTGAAATTTGCGCGCGCGCGGGCTATGACTGGCTCCTGTTCGACGGCGAGCATGCGCCCAATAACCCGCAGACATTGCTGGCGCAGCTTCAGGCGGCTGCCCCCTTCGCGGTCGAGCCCATAGCGCGCGTGCCCCTCGGCGAGCCTGTAGCGATCAAGCAGTATCTCGACATCGGTTTTCGTACGCTACTCGTCCCGATGGTCGACAGCGCGGCGCAGGCAAAAGCGATCGTCTCGGCGACGCGCTTTCCGCCGCGGGGTACGCGCGGTGTCGCCAGCGCGACGAGCCGGGCCTCGGGCTTCGGCGCCGACGGAGCCTATCTGGCCGAGGCCCATGAAAAGGTTGCGGTCATCGCCCAGATCGAGAGCCGGTCGGCACTCGAAGCGATTGACGGGATAGCGGCGGTCGAGGGGATCGACGCGCTGTTTGTCGGTCCAGCCGATCTCGCCGCCTCGCTCGGGCACCTCGGCAATCCCCGCCATGCCGACGTCCAGGCCGCGATAGGGCATGCGCACGCGCGCATCGCTGCCGCGGGCAAGCCTGCGGGCATTTTCGCGCTGTCGGTCGAGGATGCCCGTGAGCGCATTGCGGGGGGCTTCGGCTTCGTCTCGGTCGGAACCGATATTTCGTTGCTAGTGCGGGGCGCCGCAGATTTGAGAAGCGCGGTTGCGGGTTGAGCACCGGGAGTTGCAGGGAAGGGCCAGGATATGACGACCACGCAGCGACGAGGATATGCGGAGACCCCGCAAGCCTCGCGATATCTCCAGCAGCTTTGCAAGCATTGGGGGCATCGTTTCGACGCAAGTTTCGACGAACGGCGGGGAACAGTAGACTTCAAGGACGGTTCGTCGGTCGAAATCGAGGCGGATGACGAGCGGCTCTGCCTCGTGATCCATGGCCCCGAGGCCTCGCTCGATATGCTCGAGGCGGTCGTGGTCGAACATCTCGATCGCTTCGCCCATCGCGAAGGCAAGCTCGCCTACCATTGGGAGCGCTGAGGCGCGCAAACAAATCCTTCGGGTGGCCGCTTGCCGTTTTTCGTGGGCAGGCAAGCGAGGACTTGTCCCCGTGCAGCAGGACAGTCCTGTTCAACCCAGGCCCCCCAACTTCAAGGCGTGAACAAGATGGAGAGGAATTGATGGCGGAACTGGCATCCAAGCTCGTGGACGCGGCGCGGCGCGCCGAAACGCGGCTCGCGGGCCGCGATACGCCGTTCCTCTTCAACGCCTGGTATGTCGCGGGCTTTGCATCCGAGTTCGACCGCAGCTTGCGGGCGCGCACGATCCTCGGCCTGCCCCTCGTTCTGTTCCGCACCCGCGACGGCGTGCCGGTTGTTCTTTCCGATCGCTGCGTCCACCGCTCCTTTCCGCTCAGCCAGAGCAGGCTAGATGGCGATACGGTGGTCTGCGGATATCATGGTCTGCGTTACGACCGGACCGGCCTTTGCGTCGAGGCGCCCGCGATCCAGGGCGAATGTCCCCGCGGCATCGGTGTGCGATCCTATGCGCTACGTGAGCAGGGGCCTCTGGTGTGGATATGGATGGGTGATGACGAGCCCGCGACCGATCTTCCCCTTGGCGAGTGGGCGGGGAGCAAGGCTTGGCCCGCGAGTCAACAATATTATCACCTTCCGGCAAGCTATGTCGCGCTTCACGAGAATTTGCTCGATCTCACCCATCTCTCATTCCTGCACGCGAACAGCTTCGGCACGCCGGATTATGCGAAGGCGCCGTATGATCTCGCGCTCGACGAGGAAGCGGGGCATTTCCAGCTGCGCCGGACTGTCCGCCCGACCCGGCTTCCGCCGGTCTGGGGCGAGCCGCTCGGCCTGATGGGCGCCGATGCCGTGCGCCAGACCACATCCGAATTCGTCAGTCCGGCAGCGCATGTCGTCACGGGACATTTTTACGCGCTCGCCGACGATGCGGCGCCGCCCGACACGATGATCAGAACGGCGCATCTGCCGACCCCGGAGACCGCGAATAGCTGCCACTATTTCATCCACCACGGCCGTAACTTCTGCGTCGACGATCCGCGGGTTACCGATCATATGCAGGAACAGCTCGCCGTCGCCTTCACCGAGGACGTCGTCGGCCTGACCGCGATCGAGGCGCTTTTTGCAGCAACGCCAGAGGCGCAGCGGGTCGAAATTTCATTCGCTTCGGACCGGGCGGGCCTTGCGATGCGGCGCTGGCTGTTGAAGGCGATCCAGGCCGAGCGCGCCTGAGGCCCATCTATTGTCGTGCGCGCCGCCAGGCGCCCGGTGCCTCGCCAACCTCGCGTCGAAACAGCCGTCCGAAATGCGATACATCGGCGAAGCCGAGGTTTGCTGCGACTTCGCCGACATCGACGACCGTAAAAAGGAGCAACCGCTTCGCTTCCTGCAGAATTCGACCGCGGATCAGGTCAGACGGGCGCGCGCCGGCGCCTGCGAGCGTCGCCCTGTTCAAAAGATAAGGCGTCGTTCCCATCAATGCCGCATAGTCTCGAACCGTGCGATGCTCGCGGAAATGAAGATCGAGGAGCGCGAGAAAGCGCGACAGCAGGTCAGGCTGAGATCGCCTTTCCTCGCGTTGCGGTTCGCCGAACTCGACGAGGCGCGCGAGCCCGATGAACAACAGCTGGAGCTGCGCCTCGATCGCCTGCGCCTGCGCCCAGCTCGGATAATGATATTCGCGCTCGATCTGGAGGAAACCCTCGGCGGCGCGCGGCGCGATCTCGTCGGGCAGCGCTGCAATCGCGGGACGGCGGAGCATCTCGGTGAGATTGGGGAGGCCGCTTTTGGCGACGCACTGCTGGGCGAAGTCGGTCGAAAGGCTGATCACGACCGAGTCTGTCGGGGGCTCGATTATAAAGCCGTGGACGACACCGGCTGGCATCCATGTCATCATGGTTCCGTTGAGCAAATGCCAATCACCATCGATGCTGTAACGGCCCTTCGCATCGATCCAGTAAGAGAGTTGGTGAAGGTGCGGGTGGCGGTGATCCTTGACCGCGCCACCATGTATCATGGCCCGATCGCTAACACGTTCGACGTGAACGAAGCGGGGATCGATGTCGCGGCTCTCCTCGCCATAGATGAAGTAGAATGGGATGCCGGGTCGCCTCATGGCGGACGCGAGCGTGGAGAATATTTTAGTAAATGGCCAGAAGTTTTGAGCGGAGCCGCTTAGTCGGCGTTGCCTGCGATGATAGTGGAGAAGGGCAGAGGAGAGGATATATGTTCATACGCAATGCCTGGTACGCTGGCGCCTGGGCGCACGAATTCGGCCCCGACAATATGGTCGCGCGGCGGTTGCTGGGCGAAGGGATATTATTCTGGCGAACAGCGGCTGGCAAAGTCACCGCAATCCGGGACCGTTGCAGCCACCGCTTCGCGCCGCTTTCGATCGGCCGGCGCGAGGGCGACTGCGTCCGCTGCATGTATCACGGTCTTGTATTCGATGCGGCGGGCCGCTGCGTCGAGGAGCCGGGGCGCAAGGGGGTAAGTCCCAATACCAATGTCCGGCATTATCCGACCGCCGAACGCTACAAGCTGGTCTGGATTTGGATGGGCGACCCCGAGCTGGCCGACCCCTCGGACATTCCCGACTGTCATTATCAGGACGATCCCGAATGGGCGTCGATCCCGGACTATATCCACTACAAGGCCGACTATCGGCTCATTCTCGACAATCTTCTCGACTTCTCCCATCTTACCTTCGTCCACGAGAATACGCTTGGCGGGTCGAAGGCGATCGCAGAGATTCGCCCCAAGCTGGAGCAATTGCCCGATGGCGTCCGGCTTACCCGCTGGTATCCGGAAGAGCCCGAGGTAGCCCCCTATCTTCGTGGCTTCTCGACCTTTGAGGGCGCGGTCGATCGCTGGCATATCTATGAGCTCAAGACCGCCGGCAATGTCTTCACGATGGACTCGGGCAGCGCGCCTGCCGGGACGGGCGCGGCCGAAGGCATCCGCGTGCCGCTCGCCATGCAGTTCCGTGCCACGCAGATCGTGACGCCAGAGGACGAACGCAGCTCCCACTTCTTTTGGACCTACGCGCATAATTTCAACATCGACAATCCGGAGTTTACCGCGAAGCTTGCAGACCGGATCGCAGAAGGTTTCGAAGAAGATCGGTTGATGATCGAGGCGCAGCAAAAGGTGGTCGACGAAAGCGGCGATGATGCCATGGCCTTCATCCTTGCCGACAACGGCCTCGCTTTGGGGCGCAAATTGATCGAGAAGCGCTTGCTCGAGGAGCAGGGAGCATAGCGCGGCTCTGTCACCCCATTGGGGTAGATAAACTTGGGCGCTCTCTTGCCAACATTTAACATGGAGTCCGGGCATCAGCGCCCGGCCAGTGCCGAGCGGGAACAGGGTCAAATGGCAAAAAGCGCGCCGCGGGTCGAACTGCCCAATCCTCGGCGGACGGCATATGGCATGTTGCGCAACGCGCCATTCGAGGGCGATCCGGAACTACCCGATGCGGTCGATGTCGTGGTCATCGGCGGGGGCGTTTGTGGAACGGCTACGGCCAATTATCTCGCCCGTCGCGGGCTCTCCGTTCTCATTTGTGAAAAGGCCGAGATCGGTTGCGAGGCCTCAAGCCGCGCCTTCGGATGGATTTCGGAGCTTCAGCTCGACCCTGCCAAAATGGAGATGGTCGCCGAAAGCAAGCGTCTCTGGCCCGAACTACACGCCGACGCCGGCGAAACCGGCTATCGTCGCCACGGTCTCGTCCAATTTGCAGACGATGCTATAACCGAAGGACACTTCGAGGCGTGGCTCGATAGCGTGAAGGGTCAATGCGATGCCGGCACGCGCTTGTTGACGAGCGACGAGGTGGCCGAGCGCTTTCCTACCGCCCAGCGCCGCTTTCGATCGGGTCTCTACGCGCCCAGCGATGGCTCTGCGGAACCTGTCATCGTCTCCTCCGCGATTGCTGGCGCCGCGCGGCGCGCGGGCGCGCGAATTGTGACCGGCTGCGCCGTGGGCGGACTGGATCTCGCGGGCGGAAGGGTCGCCGGTGTTTTCACCGAGCGCGGCTACGTCAGGACGTCGGCGGTGCTCTGCGCCGCCAATTTCTGGTCGCGCATTTTTTGCGGCAATCACGGCGTGGATCTTCCTCAACTCTATGTCGTGATGTCGATGGCGCGAACCCACCCGCTCGAAGGACCGGTCGGTGCCGGCGGACAGGATCTCTGGGGGTTTCGCGAGCAGATCGACGGCTCCTATTCACTCGGCGGAGTTTCGCAGGTCGAAGTGCCGATCACGCGCGACGCCTTCGCGCTTCGCAAAGCATTCACAATGGGAGGCGAAGAAATGCCGCCGGTGAAGATCTCGCTCGGGCGCACCGCATGGGCCGATTTCCGCCTCGCGCGCAAATGGGATCCACGCGGAAGGTCGCCCTTCGAGAAGAACCGCGTCTTCTCCGGGCGCACGGCAAAAGGTTATGCCGAGGGTACGCTCCGTCGCAATTCGGACGTCTTCCCCGAATTCGCGGTCGCGGGTATTGCGGAGGACTGGTCGGGGGTCGTGACGATCACGCCAGACGACATGCCAATTGCCGGCGCAATAGAGCAGATTCCGGGCTTCTACGTCCTGACCGGTTGTTCCTATGGCATCACTTGGGCGCCAGCGCTCGGCAAAATGCTAGCCGATATTATCAGCGGTGCGCCGACCAGCCTCGATCCGAAACCATTCAGTCTCGCGCGATTTTCCGCCGCAATCTGATCGCGCTCTTCGAGCCCCTAATTTGGAGACGAAATGACCGAGCCGAACAATATGAACCCTGGCCGTGCCAGAAAATGGACCCGCCGCGCGCTGCTCGGCTCGGGGGTCGCCGTCGCGGCAGTCGGGGCGGCGGGCTTTGGCATTCTCGCATCGCGCGATGGAGCGGGGCTCGTTCCGGGCCGCTCACGCGCTCGTCCGGTGCAGAGCGACAATGTGCTTCCTAAGGAAGTCGATATTGTCGTCATCGGCGGAGGGAATATCGGCTGCATGACGGCGCTAACGCTAGCTGAACGTGGCCATCGCGTCGCGCTTTGCGAAAAGGGCGTGGTCGCGGGCGAGGCGTCGGGGCGGTCGATGGGTTTCATCGACGGATCCTTTGCTGACCCAGCCAAACTGCCGATCGTCAATCGCTCGAAACTTCTTTGGGAGGGAATGAACGCGCGACTCGGAAGCGAGACCGGTTATCGCCGCTCGGGCCTGCTAGCTCTGTTCGCAAGCGACGAGAGTGTCCAGGGTGCGGCGGGGTGGCTTGAAGCCATGAAGGGTATCCCGGGTGTCGATGGCCGTATCCTCAGTGCAACAGAAGCGACGCATCTGGCTCCTGGTTCGGCCGACAAGTTTGCAGGCGCCTATTTTTCTGCAAGCGATGCGATGGCCGAGCCGCAACTCTATGCGCCCGCAGTCGCGGACGCCTTTCGCCGGGCAGGAGGGCTCCTCTTCCAGAATTGCGCCGTTCGCGGGGTTGAGACCAAGGGCGGTGCGATTTCGGCCGTGGTGACCGAAAAAGGGCGCATTTCCTGCAGTGTGCTCGTCGTCGCGGGCGGTGCCTGGTCGCCAGTGTTCGCGCGCAGCCTGGGGTTCGACTTGCCGCAGTTCATGTGTTTCTCGAGTTGCGCGAGACTAGCGGCGACGCGGGCAGCGGGCCCGATGCCTTGCGTCGTTTCCGAGCAGCACGGCAATCTTTTCCGGCGGACTGCCAGCGGCGCCTACGACACGGCGATCGCGCTGGGCACGGCGCCGGTAACGGCCGACGTCATCGGCAACCTCCCTCGTCTCTGGCCCGCGTGGAAGAATATGAAGGACCAGCTTCGCCCGGCCTTTGACCTTTCGACCTTCATGGCACAATGGAATATTCCCGACCGCTGGGATCTCGACGCACCTTCGCCTTTCGAGGAGAACAGGATCCTGATGCCGGAGACGCGCCGCTCTATCGTCGATGAGGCTGTCGCCGCCACCGCCGCGGGTTTCCCCGCGATCGGCAAGGCGCCCGTCATCGAGCGTTGGTCGGGCGCCTTGATGAGCACGCTCGACAATATGCCCGTCATCTCGGCCGTGCCGGGACGACGCGGCCTGTTCATCGGCAGCGGCTTCTATTTCGGTCTCACGATGGCGCCGGGGGCAGGCGAGGCCCTTGCCGATCTGGTGACCGGCGCCACCCCGAAGATTGACCTCGAACCTTATCGTTTCAACCGTTTTTCCGACGGATCTCCTCTTGAGTTTCGCGCGTGACGACGGCTTCGGACAACGCTTCCGCGATTCCATCCAGCCCGATGCGGCGTGAATCGCCCGCCCTCATCATCTTCATCCTGTTCGCGGTATCGACGTTCGCCTGGATCGATCGGTCGGTCGTGCCGCTCCTTATAGATCCGATCAAGGCCAGCCTCGGCCTTACCGATGTCCAGGTGAGTATCCTGATGGGGTTCGCTTTCAGCCTGACCTACTCGCTCATGAATATTCCGGCCGGGATTCTCGCCGACCGGGCGAGCCGACGCGGCATTCTCGGAGCATCGTCGGCAATCTGGTCGGTTCTGCTGATGGCTTGCGGCGCAGTGTCGGGCTATTGGCAGCTGCTGGCCGCGCGGGTCGGCATCGGCGCTGCGGAAGCCTTCGTTGCACCGGCCAGCTTTTCGCTGATCGGCGAACGCGTCCCGCCCGAGAGGCACGGCTGGGCATTTGCGGTCATGGGCATGGGCCCATTTCTCGGCGGCGCCTTGGGCCTGGTGGGCGGCGGTGCAGTCCTCGCGATGGCGCAGAAAGGCGGCTTCTCCGGCTTGCCGTTTCTCTCCGTACTGGAGCCATGGCAAACGGTGTTCGTCCTCAGCGGCGTTATTACGCTTCCTCTGATCGGACTTGTCCTGCTCCTACGCCCCGACCCACGTCCGGCGGCGCTCGGCGCCACCGAGGGATTTCTGGGACTGGGCGGCGCCGGACGCCTATTGCGGGCCCACGCATGGGTCTATGGCCTGCTGATCGTTTATTCGGTGTTCACGGCGCTCCTCATCTTCGGCATCTCGACCTGGATCCCCGCAATGATGGCCCGAAAATTCGGGATTTCGCTTGAGGAGATCGGCTATATCTACGGCATGCAGGGGTTGGTATTCGGCATCGCCGGTTTGTTGGTGGGAGGTGCACTTATCGATGCAATGACTCGCCGCGGGCGCGATATCGTCGCGCTTGCCGCCCTGCTCATCACTTTGCTCTCGTTCGCCTACGTCGCTGTTCCGCTTGTCACCGACGCGTTTTACGCCTGGACCCTCATCGCCTTTGGCGCGATCGTCGCCGGGCCGCTTTATCCGATCGGATCGACCGTCCTCGCACGTGTCACGCCGCCCGAGATGATGGGCAAGATGTCGGTCGCGTTCTTCCTGCCACAAGGCGTGATCGGCGCCGCGCTCGGTCCGACTCTGATCGCGATGATAGCGGAGGGCTGGTTCACCGGTCCGACGGCCATTGCTCCCGCGATGGCGCTATTCGCGGTACTGACCGGGGTCGGCTCGCTCATTTTCGCACTCGCGCTGATGCGCGCGCTTCGCCTCCACGCCGCTCGCGCCTCGGGTGCTGAGGGCTGAGCCGGCGCGGAGCCCTTGGGGGAGGGCTCCGCGCCTTGGTCTGCTGCCTCAGGCGGCCATCATCTGGAGATATTGGGTGAGCGCGAGCTTCACGCCGGACTCGCGATGATCGAGATGCGGCCCGGGCTGGAAACGGGCCGACTTGATGCCGCGATAATTGCGTTCGGCAAGATCGCCATCCTCGAGATTGGTGACGTGAAAGACCTTGATCAGGGCCTCGACGTCATAATCTACGCCTTCGACCGCGTCTTCGTGGACATACCATTCGCACACGAGCTGCGTTTCCTCGCGGCTGAGCGGCGTCAATTCGAGCGATACCGCATGATCGACGAAGAAGACGGGTCCGCAGAAATTGGGGGTGAGGAGGAAGCCGGTGCTGAAGCCCGCGCCCTGGTCATTTCCGAGCGGGATCTTGCAGACGCGCTCTCCGGTCATCGAGAAGGTGTCCATACCCTCGCGTAGCGGAAAGTGGGCGCCGGTTGCCTTGTCCGTCGACATGGCCCGATAGTCGCACGAGATGGCAAGCGAGGGGTGGCCGCCGAGACCGCAGTGATAGCATTCCATATTATTCTCGAGCATCGACTTCCAATTGGCCTTGACGACATACGTCTCGCGGTGCGCGAGCTTGAGGCGCTCCGATCCGATCGCTTCCAGCGCCGCCGCATCGCGCATCGGACCCAGCACGTCGTCGAGGAGCGGGGGCTGCTCCTCGCCGAGCCAGACGAAAATCCAGCCTTGGAAAGTCTGGCAATGTGCGTCCTTGAGCGGCCAGTCGGCAAAATTGAACTGGGTGCCGTCGGAGAGGCTCGGCACGCTGCGCAGCTTGCCCTGCGTGTCGTAGGTCCATTTGTGATAGGGACACACAAACCCTTTCGCATGACCGCACGCTCCTTCGTCGAGAATTCGCGAGCCGCGATGGCGGCAGACATTGAAGAAGGCGCGAACCTTGTTGTCGTTATCGCGTACGATGATCATGCTCTCGGGACCCACCTGCTTCTCGAAATAGTCGCCCGGCTTTCTGACCGACGAGGTATGACCGACGAGCAGCCACTGCCTGCGCAGGACCTTGGCGAGTTCGGTCTCGAAGATATCTTCCGAGAGATAATATTCGCGCGGCAGGTTCGTGAAATAGGAACCATGATCGATTGTGGTGAGCATCATCGTCTCCAGGTGAGTGCAGTCCGTCCGCTCGTGGCGGCACGAGTCGCAACTGGCACATTGGTGTGCCAATTGCAACAAGAGTGTAGCAATTGGCCGCTTGGACGGCTAATTGGGCAGAATGGTTCGAGCCATGTCTTCCGATGCCACACGCGGCACACTGCTTCGCGCTCTCGCAGCCACGCTTGTCGAGGACCCGGGCGCGAGTTACGGTCGTTTGGCGGAGACGGCGGGGATCAGTCGGCGCACGCTTTACAGGATCGCACCCTCCCGCGAGGCGTTGCTCGACCTCTTGCATCTTGAAGCGCTCGCTGCGACCGACGTCGCGCTCGACCGCGCCGGGATCGATACGGCGCCGCCGCGAGAGGTGCTGCTCGAGCTCACGCGCGACTTCATCGAGGATGGCCCCCTTTACAGTTTCTGGGTAGCGGGCAGCGCAGGCAGCGGGCGGGAACTGGCCGCCCTGGCGCGCTATCGCGGCGCCATGACGAAACTCTTCGTCCGTGCGCAACGCGAAGGCATCTTACGTTCTGACGCGCCTGTTGCATGGCTTATTGAAGCTTATGACGGCCTGCTTTTCGCCGCCTCGAGCGCGAAGCGCCGGGGCAGCGTTGCACCTGTGGAGCTCCACCACCACGTCCTCGAAAGCTTCCTCTTTGGTGCCGCCACCGATGCAGGAGGAAGCCGCACCGCGGCTGCGCGGGCGGACAGCGAATCCGGACCGCTTGTTTCTCCCTGACGATTGCCATGTCCCTTTTGCGGGGTAGCGCCCAATGGCAGGACCGCGGGCTATTGTTGGGGTAGAAGGCATAGCCTTCTTCCACGGGTCGGCGAACCGGGCGGTGAAGCGAAGACAGAGGCGCGCGCGGCGTGCTGGCCAAAGCCTTCCGGCTCGCCGGGGAGTGGCTTCCTTTGCCCCACCGTTCGCCGCCGTCCGGATAGAGCCGGGAGAGAGCAGATGAATGATTTGAGCCCCTTTGTGCACGACCTTGGCGGGCTCGACGCCGCCGCACGCGCCGCGATCGAGCGCCCCGCCGCTTGCTATATCGACGGCGAATGGGTGACCGCTCGCGCGACGATTCCGGTCCTCGATCCATCCTCCGGCAAGCCGGTCGGCGAAATCGCGGCAGGCGGTCCTGACGAGATCCAAGCCGCCGTCGCGGCGGCGCGCCGGGCCCTGAAGTCACCGGAATGGGCGGCTATGGGCCCCCTCTCGCGCGAACGTCTCCTTCATCGGCTCGTCCAGCTTATCGAAGAGAATGCCGCGGCTCTCGCGCAGGTCGAAACGGTGGACAATGGCATGCCGGCCTGGTTCGCATTCGGTCCAACGATCCTCTCTTCGGCCGACATTTATCGCTATTATGCCGGTTGGCCGACCAAGCTGGCCGGCGAGACGATGGCGGTCGAGGGCCCTCCGGGTGCCGGGGTCTTTAACGGCTTCACGCGGCGCGAGCCCGTCGGGGTCATCGCGGCAATCATTCCCTGGAACGTCCCGTTCCTTATGGCGGCATGGAAGCTCGCCCCTGCGCTCGCCGCTGGCTGTACCGTCGTGCTCAAGCCCGCTGAAGATACCAGCCTCACGGCGCTGATGCTGGCCGAGTTGGTCGAGAAGGCGGGTTTTCCGAAAGGCGTCCTAAATATCGTGACCGGACGGGGCATCGACGCGGGCGAGGCGCTTGTTAGCCATCCCGATATCGCCAAGATCAGTTTCACAGGCTCTACCGCGACAGGTCGTCGTATCGGCGAGATCGCCGGACGAAATCTCAAGAAACATACGCTCGAACTCGGCGGCAAGTCGCCGGTACTCCTGTTCGACGATGCCGATCTCGACGAGGCGGTTCCGGGCGCGGCCAACTCGATCTTCATCAATTCGGGGCAGATCTGCGTCGCGGGCTCACGCCTCTATGTCCAGGATCGGGTCTATGACGAGGTCATCGAGCGCCTCCACGCGCACGCGCGGACGATTCGCATCGGGGCCGGCCTTGCTCCCGATGTGTTCCTGGGACCGCTCGTCAACGCGGCGCAGAAGGCGCGCGTGACCTCATATATCGACAGCGCGTCGGCGTCGGGCTGCGAAGTCCTTCGCGGTGCCGAAGTCGACGACAGTGCCGGCTATTTCGTCTCGCCCGCCATCGTTACTGGTGCCGGCCCGGACGACCCGATCACCCGCGAGGAGGTGTTCGGTCCGGTGTTATCGGTCTACCGCTTCTCGGACGAGGATGAGGGGCTCGCGCTCGCCAATTCCTCCGACTATGGCCTGTCCTCTACGATCTGGTCTTCGAACATCAGCCGCGTCATGCGGGTCGCGTCCGCCCTCGAGGCCGGTAAGGTCATCGTCAACAATAGCGGTTTCCCCTATCCGGGCCTGCCTGAAGGCGGCACCAAGGCGTCGGGCCATGGCCGCGATCTCGGCCGCGAGGGTATCGAGGCCTGCCTTCAGACCAAGACCGTCTTGTTGCGCCTATGAGCGGCGGCGAGAAAAGTCTGGCTCCCTATGTCGTGATCGTCCGCGCGAAGCTCGACAAACCGTTCGCCGAATGGGCGGCCGCCTTCGACGTCGAGCGGGATGCCCGCGAGATCAATGGCGTCGAGCAGTTGTTCCGACATCCGGTCATCGGTGAGCAGGCCGTCGTCTTCGGCATGCGGACGGCGCATCCGCGGATGGTACACGACATGATGTACCATCCGCTGGTGCGCCCGGGAATCGAACTGTCCGGACTGGTGATCGGCAGCGAGCAGATACTCGTGTTAGACGGAGAGGCCTGACTCCATCCCCAGCAGCCTCGCGGCCGGAGGCGTTGTGCGCGACCATGGCTGACCGGTCGGCACCCGCAAGCCCTCACGCAGAATCATCATCAATAGAGGGTATGTTGCGTCGCGGCTCCCTTGGTATCTTTCTTGCCGGGGACGAGAGGCCGAATGGCGCGACCACATCAAAGGAACGATATGACCGGGGGAATCTCTAGTGCAGAGACGGACGGGACGCCGCAAACCGGGTTTGACTAACGCCGCATCTACGGCGGCGCTTCGCATGTCCGTGCCCGTTGCCAAGAAGTGCCGCCGGACGGCGCGTGGGATGTCCTTCACCATCTGCCCGGCAGCCTTCTTGGCGCTTGAAGATTGCGACTGATCTTCGTCCCTTCGTTCCCTCGTCACTACGACGAGACTTAAATCTTCCCTAAATCGCAACCTCAAATCGGGGACATAGGTGCATGACGGGGAACAAGCACGGCTTCCTCTCCAAATTCTGCTTTCCGATCCTGAGCGTCATACCAGAAAACGGCCCCCGTCGACGATGATCCGCGCGCCTGTCGTAGCGGTCAAATGCGTAATGCAGGCCATGACCGCACGCGCGACATCCTCTGGTTCGACCACGCGCTTCAGCGGCGTCACCGCGGCGATGCGTTCGAGTTGCTCGCGCCCGCGCCCGGCGACGAAATCGGTAGCCACGGCGCCTGGCGATACGCAGAGGACGCGGATTTCGGGTCCGAGGACGCGGGCGAGCGATAGGGTCATCGTATCGAGCGCGGCCTTCGAGGCACAATAGCCAATATTGCTTCCCGATCCGGTAAAGCCCGATATCGAGGAAATGTTGACGATGACGCCGTCGCCATGCGCCTTAAGCAGCGGCGCGAAGGCACGAACCGCCGCAAAGGGGCCGCGTATATTGCTGCGAAGGATCGTGTCGAGCAGGGCGTCGTCGAGCGCGTCGAGGTCGGCATGCGAGACGGGCCGGGTCGTGCCCGCCGAATTCACCAATATGTCGGCGCGCCCGTGCTGGACCGCGACCGTCTCGGCGGCACGAACAACGGACGCGCTGTCGTCGATCTGGACCTGAAAGACGCTGTGTCCGCCTCCGTCGATGCTCGCGACAAGAGCTTCGGCGCGGTCCCTGCCAGCATTGTAACCGATCGCGACTGCGGCACCAGCCTCGGCTAGCATGCGTACGCTTGCGGCGCCGATCCCGCTGCTGCCGCCGATCACGACCGCTGTCTTTCCGCTCAATATGCTCATGATCTTGTCCTTCAAATCGCAGGCAGAATGGCGGCGCGGCATTCGCCAAGGCCGATAGTGGCAAAGCCGTCGCGAACGCATCGCCCGCGCATGATCACCTCGTCGCCATCCTCGAGAAAACGGCGTTGCTCGCCGCCGGGGAGAGTAAGCGGCTCGGTGCCGCCGCGGCTGATTTCCATGAGGCTGCCGTAGCCGTCACGGTCGGGCGCCGATATCGTACCCGTACCGAGGAGGTCGCCCGGCTCGAGCGGACAGCCGCCCGAGGCATGGTGGGCAACAAGTTGCGCGGGCGTCCAGTAGAGATGTGCCGAGGAGGTGCGCCCGAGCCGGAACGGCTCAGCGCCTGCATCGCGCATCGCGCGAGTGAGAAGGAAGGTCTCGATCTCGATGGCTAGCCCGCCGCTTGACTGGTCGGCGGCGTCGGCGAGGTGGGGGAGCGGCGACGGGTCATCCGCGTCGCGCTGGCTGGCGGGAATACGGAAAGGGGTGAGCGCATCCATCGTCACGAGCCATGGCGATACCGTCGTCGCGAAATTCTTCGCGAGGAACGGACCGAGCGGTTGATACTCCCACGCCTGGATATCGCGCGCCGACCAGTCGTTCAGCAAGGTCACCCCGGCAATATGGTCAGGCGCGCAAGAGATAGGCACAGGTTGGCCCAAAATGCTCTCCTTGCCGATCCAGAGGCCGAGCTCGACCTCATAGTCGAGACGGTCGCTCTCCGCGAGCCTCGGAGGCGCATCGGGGGCCGGCTTGATCTGACCACGAGGACGCCGGACATCGGTGCCCGACACCCGGATCGACGAACTGCGGCCATGATAGCCGATCGGAACCCATTTATAGTTGGGCATCAGCGGGTTGTCGGGGCGCAGCAGGCGCCCGACATTGGTGGCATGAACGATGCCGGCATAGAAATCGGTGTAGCCGCCGGGACGCGCCGGCAGAAGGAAGGTACAGTTCCGCGCCGGGTGGAGGTGGGGGGCGACGGCGGCGCGCGCCTCGGGGGTCGCCGCATCCGCCAGCAAGGCGAAGAGTGTCCGGCGAAGGTCCGCTAGCGCGGCGTTTCCGAGCGCAAGGAGTGAACGAAGGTCGATCGCCCGCGCGGCACTGGCGAGGTCAGCCGGGAGGAGATCTGTGGCTGCGAGGCCGGAGAGGTCGACGATGAAGTCTCCGATCGCGACGCCGCAGCGCGGGGCGCCTTTCGCCGGTCTGAAGGCGCAAAGCGGGAGGTTTTGGATGGGGAAATCGGGGTGACCGTCGGCGCCGGCGATCCAGCTGCGTGCCGTCCGGTCATGACTAGCGTCGATCATCGGGCGTCGAACCTTCGGGGAGCCGGGCTTTTCTGAAACCTTGCCAGCATTCGTCATAATCGGTCTGGAGATGAGAGCTTTCCATCGCGAGCCGGGTGGGGCGGAAGGCCCAGCGGCTCTCGAACATGAAAGCGATACTGCCCTCGATCTTGCGCGGCGCGAGATCTGCGGCGACGGCCCCGGCGTGCGCGGCCTCGTCGGGTCCATGCGCCTGCATCACATTGTGCAGCGACGCACCGCCGGGCACGAAGCCCCCTTCCTTTGCGTCATAGGTTCCGTAGATGAGTCCCATGAATTCGCTCATCACATTGCGGTGGAACCAGGGCGGGCGGAATGTATCCTCTGCGACGAGCCAGCGCGGCGGAAAAATGACGAAATCGACGTTGGCGGTGCCGGGTTGGTCGCTCGGGCTGGTGAGCACGGTATAGATCGACGGATCGGGATGGTCGAAGGCAATCGAGCCCACCGGGCAAAAGCGCGCGAGATCGTAGCGCACCGGCACGAGATTGCCGTGCCAGGCGACAACGTCGAACGGCGAATGGCCGAGCTCCGTCTCCCAGAAGCGACCCGCATATTTCTGCACGCAGCGCACGGGCGTGTCGACATCCTCGAACCACGCCACCGGCGCCTCGAAATCGCGGATGTTGGCGAGCGCGTTTGAGCCGATCGGCCCCAGCTCCGGGAGACGGAACTGCGCGCCGTAGTTTTCGCAGATATAGCCGCGTGCCGCATCGTCGAACAGTTCGACCCTGAACTTGAGGCCGCGCGGAATGAGGATGATGTGGCCCGGCCAGACGTCAAGGCGTCCGAGCTCGGTGGCGAAGCGAAGCGCACCCTGCTGCGGGACGACCAGCATCTCGGCGTCCGCATTGTAGAACACTCCGTCCATGGAGCGATTGGCGAGATAGATATGGCTGGCGCAGCCGGCGCCCATAGCGGCGTCGCCGTTGCCCGCGAGCGTGACGATACCGTCGATAAAATCGGTCGGAGCCTCAGGAATGTCGAAAGCATCCCAGCGCAGCCGGTTGGGTGACGGAGGCACCTCTTCGAAGGGCGGCGAACGAAAGGCGGTTTCGGTCTCGTTCAACCGAAAAGGGGGATGCCCGGCCGAGGGGCGCATACGGTACATCCAGCTCCGGCGATTGTCCGCGCGCGGCGCGGTGAAGGCATTGCCTGAAAGAAGTTCGGCATAAAGACCGAAGTTGGTCTTTTGCGGCGAGTTGCGGCCGACCGGGAGCGCGGCGGGGATCGCTTCGCTCTCGAAGCTGTTGCCGAACCCGGTCTGGTAGCGAAGGGGAGCCATATCGGTCATGGTCGACATGATCGGCCCGTGGCGGCTCTGCCGCCATACCCGCCGATTGTGACGCGAGCGCTGCTAGGTGGTTTCGCCCAAGCCGAGCCGCGCATGCGCGGCTGGATCGCGTAGCGCAAGTCGGCGCACCAGCCACAGGCCCACGAGCGCCGCGGCCGGAAGAACGAGCGGCAGCCAGCGCACCCAGCCTGGGCCGCCGCCGGCAAGGACATCGAAACGGATTGTTGCGAGCATTGCCACCGCCGAAAGCGTCAGAAAGGCGGCCGTCCCCAGTATCCGCGATCGCACCGCGTCCGGGCGGCGACCGAGGAAGCGGACCGCCGCAAGGGACGTGGTCGCCATCAGGATGATTATGCCGAGCGTTGCGACCGCGGAGGGCAAGGTGAAGACGGTGAGGATGGGATCGGCGCCGCCGACGATGAAGAGGAGGAGGCAGGCGAAAGCGAAGCCGCTCTGGACGAGCGAGGCGGGGGCGGGGCTGCCGTGGCGCGGATGGACCGCAGCGAGCGTCGGTGCGAGCAGCCGCTCGCGTCCCATCGCGAAGAGATAGCGTGCGATCGCATTGTGGAAGGCAAGGAGGCTCGCGAAGGCGCTCGTCACGAAGAGGATGCGCATCGTGAGCGACAGCCAGGCGCCCGCGAAACGGTCGGACAGCGAGAACAGCAATTCGGTCGGATCGCTCGAGGTGAGAAGGCCCATGAGCTTTCCCGCACCGGCGCCGTTCACCACGGCCCAAGTTGCCAAGGTGTAGAAACCGCCGATCAGCAGGACCGACATATAGGTCGCGAGCGGCACGGTGCGCGCGGGATCGCGCGCCTCCTCGCTGTAGATCGTCGTCGCCTCGAAGCCGATGAAGGCCGAAAAGCACAGCATGAGGCCGATTGCAGGTGCGCCCGAGCCAATGATGTCGGGCGCGAAGGGGCGCGCCGACAGGCCGGCGTCGCCGCCTGTCGCGAGGATGAAAAGAACCAGCGCAAGCACGACGAGATACTCGCCAGCGACCAGCACGCCGAGGATGCGGGCTGAGAGGTCGACCTGACGGTAGCCGAGGAAAGCCACGCCCGCGAGCGCAGCAAACGCATAGGCCCACCAGGCGATATCGGCTCCGAGGAGGGGATTGAGCAATGCCTTGGCTGCCGCGCCGAAGAGGCCGTAAAGGCCTATCTGAATTGCGTTATAGCTGAGCAGCGCGACGAGCCCCGTCGAACCCGCCGCGCCGCGGCCCAGCCCGCGCGCGGCGAAGGCATAAAAGGCACCGGCATTTCGCACCTCGCGAGCCATGGCGGTGTAGGCGGCGGAGAAGGCGAGAAGGATCAGGCTGGCGGCGAGGAACATGGCGGGGATACCCGCGCCATTGCCGAAGAGCATCGCGATCGGAATGCCGCCTGCCATCGCAACGAGGGGTCCCGCCGCCGAAATGACGAAGAAGGCGATCTGGAACGGTCCCAACACGCCTTGGCGGAGTCCCTGCATCGTGACGCCCGTGCCGTTGCCGTTCGTCATTCCAAATCCCCTCGCTTCGTGGTCCGCATCAGCGTGTCCTTTGACCCTTGCCGGCAATCGACCGGCTTAGCTGCCCCTTTCACTCAGCTGGCGCCTCGTCGCCGGCACTGAAGAGCCAGACCTCGGCCTCTTCGATCGAGCGGAAATAGGCGTAGGCGATGCCTTCGAGATCGACGCTGGTCAGGCGCTGATCCTGCATATTGGCAAGCACGCTACCGGTTACGCATGCCGTGCGGTCAGGGAAACGGACACCGGCCTCGAGGAATAGATCGCTCATCCTTTCGACATAGGTGGCCGACTGCACCTGGAGTTCGCGCTGATCGATGAGGCAGCGCGAGGGATGGCCGAGGCCGTCGAGGCGCTGGAGAGAGCGCTGCAGGTCGCGCCGATAGCCTTCGAGCGTCTCGCCGTCCCAGAAGCCGGCCTTCTCGATCTTGAGCAGGCGCCGTTCGAGATCGATGGACATTCGATACATGAAATTCCCCTTAATGACAGGTCACATCGCGCCATAGGCCTCGCGCGGAGGGAGGGTGGCAATCCCCTTCATATGCGACAGCGGGGCGGGCTCATATGGCGTCGTCAGCAATCTCACCAACGCTGATCCTCCTATCCCCACGCTTGCGGTTCGGCGCCCCGCGACTGCCTCGGTCGCAGCTTCAAGATCGGCGCGTGTTTCAACTATTGATGGATGTGGTGAGGCGTAAGGGCGCCCGTCGAAATCACTGGCGTTTTATGGACAAGCCGCGTCGCTGCAAACGCTGCGGCTTGTCCTTCGATCGCGGTATCGCACGCTGTTCGCGAGGGCCCTAATGTAGTCGAAACAATAAGAGGTCGGGATGAGATCTGGAGCAGGATATCAAGGCCTTGGAGCCGCGCGCAATCGACTTGCGGCATTCGGGGACATGCGCCGTGGTTGAGCGGTGCAAGGCGGTGGCGACGTCCTCCGCAGCGATGCTGGTGGATGCGCAGCCGCGCGACATAGGCTGGGCGCTGATCCTTGTCCTCAGCCTTATTTGCACCTGCGCCTTCGTCAATCGCAGCATCCTTGCCTTGCTGACCGAGCCGATCAGGGCGAACCTAAATGTCGGCGATGTTCAGATGAGCCTGGTGATCGGGGTTGCTTTCAGCGTCGTTTGCGGACTTCTCAACATCCTCGCCGGTTATCTCGTTGACCGCCTTGGGCGACGCGGGCGCCAAGGATCCCATGGCTGAGATTTCGAAGCCAGCTTCGTTCGGCAGCGCACATGTCGGAGCGGTCCTTGGCGAAACGGGGGGCGACTTCGCCATCGAGCCGATTTGCGCCGGCGCTCTCGCAGCCGATGAAGTCGCCGTACGGATCGTCGCGACAGGGATGTGCCATACCGACCTGGCGGTGCGTTCGGGACTCATCCCCATGGCACCGCCGGTCCTGCTCGGCCATGAGGGCGCCGGAATTGTAATCGCACTCGGCGATGCGGTGCGCAGCCTCTCCGTGGGCGATCATGTGGTGCTCAGTTTTGTGTCGTGCGGGGCCTGCCCACCCTGTAGCTCGGGCCATGTCTCGGCTTGCGATCGGTTCGGCGCGTTGAACTTTTCCGGGGCGAGGCCCGACGGTTCGCACGCGATGATGCGCGCTGGCAATGCTCCGCTCGGAGATCGCTTCTTCGGCCAGTCTTCGTTTGCGACGCTCGCCATCGCGTCCGAGCGCAATGCGGTACGCGTACGCAAGGACGTCCCGCTTGCGCGTCTCGGACCGCTGGGCTGCGGCGTCCAGACAGGGGCAGGGGCGGTGCTGAACAGTTTCGCTATGCCCAAGGGCGCCAGCTTTGCGGTGTTCGGAAGCGGGGCCGTCGGACTCAGCGCGGTGATGGCGGCGCGGCTTGCCGGAGCATCGACGATCGTCGCGGTAGACCGCGTTGCGTCCCGACTTTCGCTAGCGCGCGAACTCGGCGCGACCCACGCGATCGACGCTGGCTCGGTCGACGTCGTGGCGGAGATTATGGCGATTGCGCCGCAGGGTGTCGATTTCTCGCTCGATACAACAGGGCGGCCCGAGGTGATCCCGGATGCGGTGCGGGTGCTTCGGGGCGGGGGGACCTGCGGACTGGTAGGGGCAACGCCGCGCGGCGCGACTGCCCCGATCGATACGAACGACCTGATGAGAGGCTCGAAACGCATCGTCGGAATTATCGAAGGTGACAGCGACCCACAGGAATTCATTCCCCGTCTCGTCGATGAACATATGGCGGGACATTTTCCGTTCGATCGTTTGATCGCCTATTTTTCGCTCGAGCGGATCAACGAGGCGGCCGAAGCGGCCGAGACGGGCGAAGTGATCAAGCCGGTCATCATCATGCCGGCATGTGAAGCAACGGGCGCGCCCGACGTCAGCCCAGTTATGCAAAATCATCAGGAGGTTTAACGAAATGGACGGTTATGATTACAGCGGCAAGGAGAAGAGCTTCAAAGCGGAGCTAACCCTCGTCGAGCGCGGGACGCCGATGGGCGAATATCTGCGGCGCTTCTGGCATCCGGTCGGGCTTGTCGTTGACGCATCGACGACTCCGCGCAAGGTCCGTATCCTCGGCGAGGATCTCATTCTTTTTCGCGACGGCAAGGGCCGCCCCGGCCTCGTCCATCCCCGCTGCTGCCACCGCGGCGCGAGCCTCTACTACGGGCGCGGCGAGGAGGAGGGCATTCGCTGCTGCTATCACGGGTGGCTGTTCGATGTCGAAGGGCGCTGTGTCGACATGCCGATGGAACCCGACAATGGAGCCAAGGTACGCGGCAAGATCCGTCAGCCCTGGTATCCGGTCGAAGAGCGCTACGGTCTGATCTTCGCCTATATGGGACCGGCCGAAAAGAAGCCGTTGCTTCCGCGCTTCGAACTGCTCGAGACTCTCGAGGAGGGCGAGGAACTGGTCGCCGACGACACGAATTTCGGTTCGGGCGGCTATGGCATCTCGCCGTGCAACTGGCTTCAGCATTACGAAAATGTCGTCGACCCGTTCCACGTACCGATCCTTCACCAGGCCTTCAGCGGGGTGCAATTCGTCAAGGAAATGGGGGTCAAGCCCGACGTCACCTTTTCCTATTTCGAACAGGGCGTACGCTCGGTTCAGTTCCGCAACCTTGGCGACGACCAGCGCCTCCGCCGCGTAACCGAGTGCCTGCTGCCCAATATTCGCGTCGTTCCAAGTCCCAAGCTTGCGGGTGGGCCGACGAACGGCATCGGTTTCGTGCTGCCCGTCGATTCGACGAACTACCTTGTCTACAATGTTGCCCGCGTCCCGATCGGCACCGATCTCAACGCGTCGCGTTCGAAGCCGAACGGGAAGGACTGGCGTGACCTCACCGAGGCCGAGCACCAGGCGTTCCCGGGCGACTGGGAAGCGCAGACCAGCCAAGGCGAAATCACCTTCCACTCGGACGAGCATCTGGCGAGCACTGACGAAGGCATCGCAATGCTGCGCCGCCTGCTTGCGCGGCAAGTCAAGATCGTCGCCGAGGGCGGTGATCCAGCTGGTTGGACGCAGACCCCTGGAGAAGAACTGGTTCCCAGCGAGTCCGGAAACTTCATGGAGAAGGTCGGTGCCGAGACGGGTGACGGCGCCTGAAGAGAGAGGGGGGGGGCGGTCGGCGCCCCTCTTAGCCTCGTTAGGTTAGCCTTTGCTCGGCGGGGCAACAGCTTCCTGATTATTCACCATCTCAGCGAAGTGCCGTTGCTTTGCCGGGTAGCTGAATTGCTGCGCCAATGAAGATCTTCGCGTTGGCGATCTTTCGAACCTTCATGATATTCAGTCCCGCGGGCAAGCCGAGTGCCGCTCCGCTAACTTCCGTGCGCATGCGAGCGACTATCACCCCCTAAGGTGATGCCACGAGCGATTGAACCTTGTTAGCCCGGACGAACCGTTCGGGATGGCCGGGCGGCTGGTGGAAATCACCGGATTGCGGGGGATCGGCCTTGAGGTCGTTGCTGTGTGCATTGAGTTCACATGCTCCTTCCGGAAATTCGCGCATTGAACCGGCCGCGCTCCATAGTCTTTGAGGCGCTCCATCAGCGAACCCTGATTTTGATTTGAAGGTAGCAAACATGACCGACGCGACGAAGATCGATTTCATTTACTTGTCCGAGCCGGACATGATTGCCGCGGGTGTGACCGATATGGCGGCCTGCGTCGATACAATGGAAGAGATGTTCGCCCTGCTGCATCGCGGTGACTATCGCATGGCTGGTGCGAACAACGATAATCACGGTGCCATGGTGTCGTTTCCCGAAAACTCGCCTTTTCCGGATATGCCCAAACCGACTGCCGATCGCCGCTTCATGGCGATGCCGGCCTATCTCGGCGGTCGTTTCCGCACCGCGGGCATGAAATGGTACGGGTCGAATATCGACAATCGCGAGAAGGGGTTGCCGCGTTCGATCCTGGTGTTTGTCCTCAACGATGCGGATACCGGAGCGCCGCTGGCCTTCATGTCTGCAAATCTGCTTTCAGCCTATCGCACAGGCGCGATCCCGGGCGTTGGCGCGCGCCATCTTGCGCGCCAGGACGCTCGGGTCGTAGGCATTCAGGGGCCAGGGGTCATGGCCAAGACCAGCCTCATGTCGTTTATGGCAGTCCGGCCTGCGATCGACACGGTGAAGGTAAAGGGGCGCGGCAAGGCAAGCCTCGACAGCTTTCTGTCGTGGGTGGCCGAAACCTATCCGCAGATCACCACGGTCGAGGTCGTGGACACTCTAGAGGAGGTGGTACGCGGCAGCGACATAGTCACCTTCTGCGGGTCGGGAGCAGTCGGCGATCCGACCACTTATCCGACGGTGAAGCGCGAATGGGTCAGCCCCGGCACTTTCCTCGTCATGCCGGCGTTGGCCAATATGGACGCAGGGATGGAAGCCGCCGATGTCCGCAAGGTCGCGGACAATGTCGGGCTGTATGAGGCCTGGTTCGAGGAACTGCCCAAGCCCGCGCATGTTCATGTGCCCATCCTCGGAGTTCGCTTCATGGACATGATTGCCGAGGGCAAAATGACGATCGAACAGTTCGAGGACATCGGAAAGATCGTGTCCGGCGAAGCGCCTGGACGCACGAACGACGAAGAAATCATCATCATGTCGGTCGGAGGGATGCCCGTCGAAGATGTTGCATGGGGAACGATCGTCTATCGCAACGCTATAGAGCGCGGGATCGGCGTCAAGCTCAACCTGTGGGACACACCTGTTCTTCGTTGAGATCGCAGCTTCGGCATCCTGAATATGATTGCAAAGGAATTTTCATGACCAAGATTGTTAAGGTCAAGACCGGGTCGCGCTTCGAGGAGCATGGCAGCTATTCGCGCGTCGTCGCTCTCGACAATTGGGTTTTCGTCTCGAATACGGCAGGTCGCAATGCCGCGACGCAGCAGATACCCGAAGATGTCACCGAGCAGACTCTGCAGGTCTTCGCCAACATCGAGGCTGCGCTGGCCTCGGTAGGCGCGACGCTTGGCGACGTCGTCGCATCGCGTGTTTTCATCCAGGACCCGAAAGATACGGAAGCCGTCATGACCGCGGTCGGCAACAAGTATCGCGGAATCAATCCCGCGAGCACCGTGACCTGTCCACCGCTCGGCTCGACGGTCTACAAGGTCGAAATCGAGGTTACCGCGTACAAGGGCGCATCGACGGCTGAAGTCGAGGAAATCACCATCTCGCTCTAACGGCGGCGACGTCGTTCGGGCCTTGCGACAGCGGAGGCGCCGAACGAAGGTTCAAGGACAAGCTTTTGGCACCAACTATCGCACCTGTCACGGCCGCTGCCGACTTCCCCCGCACGACGAGTGTCGTGATTATCGGCGGCGGAATTGTCGGGTTGACCGCGGCGCTGACCTTGGCCGAGCGTGGCATTCCCGTGGTTCTTCTCGAAAAGGGCCACCTGGCGGGCGAGCAGTCTTCACGCAACCTCGGCTGGATCCGCAAGACCAGCCGCTCGGCTTTCGATGTCCCTCTTTCGCAGCAGGCCGATATCCTCTGGAAGTCGATGCCGGAGCGCACGGGCGTTGACGTGGGATATCGTTCTGCCGGTATCATGTTCCTCGCGCGTACCGAGGGTGACATGGCCGTGCACGAAAACTGGCTCAAGAGCGTGAACGGCATATCGCTCGATTCCAGGCTGGTAACGAGCGCGGAGATTGCGGGGCTCGTGCCAGGGGGGCGGGGACGCTGGGCGGGCGGCATTCACACCCCGTCGGACGGGCGAGCGGAACCTGCGCTGGCATCGAGCGCCATCGCGTCCGCTGCAATTCGCGAGGGCGCAATTGTCGTCGAGAATTGCGCCGTGCGAACTCTCGTCTTCTCGGGCGGGCGGGTGAGCGGCGTTGAGACCGAGCGCGGGGAAATACGGTGCGACACAGTTCTGCTTGCGGGGGGACTCTGGTCCCGCAAATTTCTCGCCAACCATGGTGCCTTCCTGCCGACGCTACCGCTCGTTGCTTCGGTTATCCGGACTGCTCCGATGGATGGGCCGAGCGAGATCGCTGTAGGCGGCCCGGACTTTTCCTTCCGCAAGCGGCTCGATGGCGGCTACACGATTACCCAGCGCGGTGCGCTTGGTGCGCCGCTGCTGCCCGACCATTTGCTGATCGGCCTGCGTTACTGGCACATGCTCCGTGACCAGAGAAGCCTACTGCGAATATCGCTCGGCAAAGACTTCTGGCGCGATGTTCGGATGCCGCGCCGCTGGCAAAAGGGACAGCGATCACCATTTGAAACGATCCGCACGATGGATCCGCCACCTGACAAAGGAATCAACGCTGAGGCCGTTCGAAATCTCGCCGCCGCATGGCCTGTATTCGAGAATTTGCAGATCGCTGAAAGCTGGGCCGGGATGATGGATATCACGCCGGATTCGTTGCCGGTGATCGGACCAGTTCCCGCTCTCGAAGGACTCTATGCGGCAACGGGTTTCTCGGGGCATGGGTTCGGGACAGCACCCGCCGCCGGTCAACTGGCTGCTGATCTGGTTTGCGGCACAACGCCGCTCGTCGATCCGGCACCTTATCGCTTCGACCGTTTCTAGTAGGCATGAATGTCGCGATGGCCGAAGCGAGAGCACGTGCGAGTGTCGCGGAGGAGCGCAATGTATGATTCCGCTGTTGGCCCCGGCTTCGGTGCACTTCTCATCATGCTGTTCGTTATTGCGCTCTATCAATTCCTGCGTCCGGGGCCGCCGAAGGAGTGACCCGGACGATGCGCGGCCCTCATTCGGGACGCGTGGTCGAACAGATCGAATGGCATATGGCTGCAATCATGCTGCGTGCCCGCGTTCGGGCAGTGAAGAATTTTCACTGGCTCGAAAGCGAAGAAGTGTGTGGGATCGGTCGTCGCTCATCGCTCGGTGGTGTACTGACGGCAGGCGCACTGGCAACTGACGCGACGGCGCTACTCCGTGGCTCTCAGCTGGTTGTTTCGTCTGGCCAATAAAGACGCATCGGATTTCGAACGAGCAGGGCATGGGCCAATTCGGCGGTCGGTGCGATGCGGGGTATCATATCGACCAGAGCCCCGTCGTCGGGGATCGCGTCCTGCATATTGGGGTGCGGCCAGTCGGTTCCCCACAGCGTGCGATCAGGGTAATCGGCGACGAGCGGCGCGACGGCGCGCGCGAAATCGTCCCAAGGTTGGCCCGCGGGGTCGAGACGGTCGGGACAGGTGGCCTTGAACCAAATGTCGTCGCGGCTGTCGAGCAGCCGGCGAAAGGCGCGCATGTCGGCGCCTTCGGGCCCCTGGCGAACGTCGGGGCGCCCCATATGGTCGACGACGACCGGAACGGGTATGGCGTCGATGAAGGGGCGGAGTTCTTCGAGGATATCGGCCTCGAAATAGATGACCACATGCCAGCCAGCGGGAAGCCGATTTGCGACTTCGATGAACCTGTCCTTGGGGGCATCATCGACGAGCCGCTTGAGGAAATTGAACCGGATGCCGCGGATGCCGCCATCGTGAAGCGTCTCCAATTCGGTACCGGCTATGTCGGGATCGACGACGGCGACCCCGCGCGCGCGGCCGTTCGAGGCCGCAATCGCGTGCAGCGTTGCGCGATTGTCGGTGCCGTGGCAGCTCGCCTGGACGATGATGTTGCGCGCGAAACCGAGCCGGTCGCGCAGCGCAAAAAGCGCGTTGGGTCCGGCGTCCTGCGGCAGATATTTGGCCCTGGCGCTGAAAGGAAAGTCGGCCGCCGGTCCGAAGACGTGGCAATGCGCGTCGATCGATCCGGCGGGAGGGATGAAGCGCGGTCTGGATGGCGCCAGCGTCCAGCTTCGAATGCGACCAGCGTCGTCGATGCTCATGCGAAAATCACTCCGTCCATCAATTTGCGGGCGGTGCGCAGCATACCCGCCTCGATTGGGTTGCCGTCGGCATCGATCGTTACGACGCATTCGGTCACGCCGGTCGGATGCTCTACCCCGAGCGTCTTTGTCGATCCGGTCGGAACCGCTGCGACCGCGGCGGCCGGCGATCCATCGATCAGGCAGGCGGTCGCGACGCTCACGGCGCCCAGCACGCCGATCGAGGCATGGACGCGGTGCGGGATCAGCGAGCGGACCGCAATAGCGCCGCCATCCCTGGGCCGCGCCACGAGCATCATCTTGGGCACCGATTTATCCTTCACGTCGCCAAGGTTCATCAAGGGACCCGCCTGAAGCCGGATCGATTCCACGATCGCCTTCATCGCGGCATTGCCATCGAGCGTCTCGCGATCCTCATAGCCGTCGATCCCCACATCGTCGGCAGCGATGACGACGCAGGGCATACCGTTGTCGATGAGCGTGCAGCCTATGCCGTCGATCTCGTCGACGCCGTTACCGGTGGGCAACAGCGCGCCGCATGACGAACCGGCGGTGTCGCGAAAGGCGAGGGGGATCGGTGCAGCGGTTCCGGGGACGCCGCTGATCGTGGCCGCGCCGTCATAGCGCACCCGCCCGCCGGGCGTTTTGACGGTCGCGACCGCGACCTGCCCGGTGTTTTCCATGAAGATCGCGACGCGCGTCTGGCCGTCGCGGGCGTCGACCAGCCCGCGCTCGATCGCGAACGGGCCGATGCCGGCCAGAATATTGCCGCAATTCTGCGCGTCGGTCACAATGGCCTGGTCGACGAAGACCTGCAGGAAGAGATAGTCGACATCGACCCCTTCGCGACTGGACTTGCTGACGACGGCGACCTTGCTGGTCAACGGATCGGCGCCGCCCATGCCGTCGATCTGGCGCGGGTCGGGTGAGCCCATTGCGCGGAGCAGAAACGCGTCGCGGGCTGCCGCATCGGCAGGAAGGTCCTCTTTGAGGAAATAGGCGCCTTTCGATGTGCCGCCGCGCATCCACATGCAGCGCACGCCGTCAGACATATTTGAGGCCCATCGCTTCCAGCCGCGGTCGCATGTCATAGATATCAAGGCCAAGCTCGCCGGCCGCGAGCCGCTGGCGCTTTGCTTCCTCGGCGTTCTCGCGCGCCTGCGCCTTGGCGAGCACCGCTTCGGCGTCGGCGCGCCGGACCACGCAGACGCCGTCATCGTCGGCGACGATCACGTCGCCGGGTTCGATCGCGGCCCCCGCGCACACGATCGGTACATTGACCGACCCCAGCGTGTTTTTGACCGTCCCTTGTGCGAACACCGCCTTCGACCAGACCGGGAAGCCCATCTGTGTCAGGTCGCGCACATCGCGAACGCCCGCGTCAATCACCAGCCCGCGACAACCGCGTGCCATCGTGCTGGTCGCCAGCAGGTCGCCGAAATAGCCATCGACACAAGGGCTGGTCGGGGCGAGGACCAGGATGTCGCCCGCCTGCAACTGTTCAACGGCGACATGGATCATCCAATTGTCGCCCGGCGGGGCAGAGATGGTGACCGCGCTGCCCGCGATCCGCGCGCCGGCATAGATGGGGCGCATATGGTGAGCGAGGAGGCCAATGCGCCCCTGCGCCTCGTGCACGGTGGCGACGCCCGCGGCGGCAAGGCCGTCGATGACGGCGGCGTCGGCGCGTTCGATATTCTGCACCACCACGCTCATAGTCCGGACTCCTTCGACTGTTCTTTCCCATTGCCTTGCTGCCTGCCCATGGCGTCCCGCCCGACGCCAATCCAACTTGTGGACCGCCAATAAGATTTTGCTATATATCTGTGCAATGCTCGCACCGTTCGATCTCAACCTGCGGCACTTGCGCGCGCTGGAGCATGTCGTTGCGCTGCGCAGCCTGAATCGCGCCGCAGAGGCCGCGGGCCTGTCGCAGCCGGCGCTGACCCAGGGCCTTGGCAAGCTCGAACGCCAAATTGGCGCGTTGCTTTTCGACCGGCATCCCGACGGCGTTTCGCCGACCGCCGGTGGCGTTGCGCTCGCGGAGCGCGCCGAGCGCGCTTTTGGCGAACTCGCTGCGGCAGCGCGCCGATCCGCGCGGGGCGCATCGCGGGCTTTCGCAAGTCCCGAGCGATTGATGACCGCGACCCAATTGGAATCCTTTCGCCACTTTTCCGACGCGCGGGGCTTTGCTGGCGCCGCTGCGGCGAGCGGCTTGTCGCAGCCCGCAATCCACCGCGCCGTTCGCGATCTGGAGCAGATTTGCGGGGTCAGACTTGCTGAGCGGCGCGGGCGCGGCATGGTCCTGACAGCCGCGGGGCAGGCGATGGCACGCGGCGTCCGGCTTGCCGCGAACGAAATCGCCGCTGGCATCGCCGAGGCGCGCGGCGACGATGTGGGTGGAGGGCGCATCGCGATAGGCGCGATGCCGCTCAGCCGCGCGCTCGTTGTGCCGCGCGCGCTCGCCCATTTCCTGCGCGGCGGGCCGGGCACGGTGATCGACGTCGTCGAGGGCTCCTGGCGCGAACTGGTTGATCCGCTGCTCGACGGGGTGATCGACATCATGGTGGGCGCGCTGCGCGATGATCCGCCGCCGGGCGTCGAGCAGGTGCCGCTGTTTACCGACCAGCTGGCGATCTTTGGACGGCTGGACCATCCGCTCGCCGGACGCCTGGTCACGCTCGGCGAGCTTCGCCAGCAATCATGGGTTGTGGGGCCTTCGGGAACACCGCTCCGTTCGCATTGGGAGGCGTTGTTCGAAAACGATCCGCCGCCGGTGCCCGTGGAGTGCGGGTCGGTGATGGTGATCCGCGGCCTCATAATGCAGAGCGACCTCCTCACCATCCTGTCGCCCGACCAGATCGCGATGGAAATTGAGACCGCGATGCTGGTGAAGATCAGTGGCCCCCCGCCGCCGCGGGTTCGCACGATCGGGATCAGTACGCGGACCGGATGGCGGCCGACGCGGGCGCAGCAGCGGCTGGTCGATTTACTCCATCGTGCCGCCGTGGAAACAAGAGTTCAGGAAAACGAATAGGATCGACGCCAATTGGATTGGTGCGCCCTGACGGACCGCGCCTAGGCGATGGTCATGGCGCGATCGGCTGTATTCATTGGTTTCGGCGAGGCGGGGCAGGGGCTTTCCGCAGCCTGCGCGCGCGCATTCGATCTGAAGACGAACGACGCGCTGCTACGCGACGAAAAAATCGCGGATTATGCGCGCGCCGGCGTCGAGGGGTTCGAATCGGCCGCCGACGCGCTTGGTCTCGGCAGTTTTCTGACCTTTTCGCTGGTCACCGCCGATCAGGCGCTCGCGGCGGCGCGGTCTTGTGCGCCCTTGCTGGCACCCGGATCCTTCTGGTTCGACTGCAACAGCGTCGCGCCGGAGACCAAGCGCCTGGCCGCCGAAGCGGTCGAGGCAGCCGGGGCGAAATATGTCGATGTCGCGATCATGGCCCCGATCGAACCGGCACGATTGTCCGTGCCCTTGCTGATTTCGGGGGGCGATGCGGGCGAGGCGGCGGCGCTTCTCGAAACCCTAGGCTTCAGCCGTGTCGAAGTCATCGGGCGCGAGGTGGGCATGGCCTCTGCCGTGAAGATGATCCGTTCGGTGATGGTCAAGGGTCTGGAAGCGTTGAGCGCCGAGTGCATCCTGGCCGCCAGGCGGGCCGGGGTTACCGACGCGGTGCTCGCGTCGCTTGATGCGAGCTGGACCGAGCAGCGCTGGGAAGCGCGCGTCGATTATAATCTCGACCGGATGCTCGTGCACGGGCTTCGCCGCGCTGCCGAAATGGAGGAGGCCGCCAAGACACTCGAGGCGTTCGGCGTGGAGCCGGTGATGACCCGCGGCACCATTGCCCGACAGCGCGATCTCGGCGCGACCGGTGAACGCCCGGCCGCGGGCCTTGCTGCCAAACTCGCCCAGATTGATCCAGAAACCACGGACCAGACGGCATGACGCTGATTATCGACTGCCACGGCCATTACACGACGGCCCCCGCGCCGCACAGCGAATGGCGCGACGCACAGAAGGCCGCGTTCAAGGCGGGGGCCGTGCCTCCCCATTATCCAGCGATCTCGGACGACGAAATCCGCGAGACGTTAGAGGCCAACCAGCTCCGCCTGCTTCGCGAGCGCGGCGCCGATATGACGATCTTTTCGCCGCGAGCCTCGGCGATGGCCCCGCATGTGGGTGACGAGTGCGTCGCGAAGGCGTGGGCGCGGGTCAATAACGACCTTATCGCGCGTTGCGTCGGGCTTTATCCCGATATCTTCGCGGGCGTGTGCATGCTGCCGCAGTCGCCCACCGCCGACATGGCCGCGTCGATCGCCGAACTCGATCGCTGCGTCAATGAACTGGGGTTCATCGGCTGTAACCTCAATCCCGATCCGGGTGGCGGCCATTTCGCGCATCCGCCGCTCACCGAGCGCTTCTGGTACCCCTTTTACGAGAAGATGGTCGAGCTCGACGTTCCGGCGATGATCCATGTGTCGGGCAGCTGCAATCCCGCGATGCACGCCACCGGTGGCTATTATATCGCGGCCGACACCATCGCTTTCATGCAATTGCTCGAAGGCGATCTGTTCGCCGATTTCCCGACGCTGCGCTTCATCATCCCGCATGGCGGCGGCGCGGTGCCCTATCATTGGGGCCGCTATCGCGGGCTGGCCGACATGCTGAAGAAGCCAGGCCTCGACACGCATTTGATGAACAACATCTTCTTCGACACCTGCGTCTATCACCAGCCGGGCATCGACCTCCTCGCCGACGTGATCGAGAACAAGAATATCCTCTTCGGTAGCGAGATGGTGGGGGCGGTGCGCGGGATCGACCCGACGACGGGCCATTATTTCGACGACACAAAGCGCTACGTCGATGCGCTCGATATCTCGGATGCCGAGCGCCACGCGATATTCGAGGGCAATGCCCGGCGCGTTTTTCCGCGGCTCGATGCCCTGCTGCAAAAGCGGGGCATGTGATATGGTCGCGGCGAGCCTTTCATCACGTCCATTGGGAGAGGGACGCCATGGAATACCCTGTACAAATCGACGCCGCACGCCAATGCGACCGGTGCGGCCAACGTCTGGAGGTGATCTACGCGACGCCCGAATGCAGCGCCTTCACGACCTGCGGTTGTGGACCGCGGCCTGTGCTGCAGGCGGCGCCGGGCCTGTTCCTGTACATGCTCGCCGTGAGCATTACGATTGCCGCCAGCTTTTTGATTTCGCTGCGCTAAACCGGTTGGATCGCTGCCGCCGGAAGGTTGGCCGATGATCGGCGCGCCGCAGGACATTCACGACTATCTCGCCGAGGTCGAGGATATTCCGGGAACGCGGGTTTTCACCGCAGCGCGCGCACGCGCCGGCTATCACCTCAACCAGTTCGCGATGAGCCTGATGAAGCCCGAAAATCGCGAGCGGTGGAAGGTCGATGAGCAAGCTTATCTGGCCGATTGGTCGCTCAGTGACGAACAGAAAGCCGCCGTCCTCGCCCGCGACTATAATCGGCTGCTCGACCTTGGCGGCAATATCTATTTTCTTTCGAAGATTTTTTCGACGGATGGGCTGAGCTTTGTCCAGGCGGTGAGCACGATGACCGGTGCGAGCGTCGAGGAATATCAGGCGATGATGAACGCCGGCGGGCGCTCGCCCGATGGCCTACGCTCAAAGAAGGAGAGCAGGTGATGGCGCGCATCACCGCCGGCGTCGGGTCGAGCCATGTGCCGCTGCTCGGCGTCGCGCACGACCAGAAGAAGGATCGCGACGCCTATTTCGGACCCATTTTTGCGGGCTTCGACTGGACCCGCGAATGGGAGAAGGCCGAAAAGCCCGACGTCGTGATCCTGGTCTATAACGACCATGCCTCGGCTTTCGACATGAAGGTGATTCCGACCTTCGCGATCGGCTGCGGCGAGCAGTACAGGCCTGCCGACGAAGGATGGGGACCGCGGCAGGTGCCCGACGTGATCGGCCATCCGGACCTCGCGTGGCACATTGCCCAGAGCCTGATCCTCGACGAATTCGACATGACGATCATCAACGAGATGGACGTCGACCATGGCCTGACCGTCCCGCTTTCCATGATGTTCGGCGATGTCGCCGAATGGCCGGTGAGGGTCGTACCGCTCGCGGTCAATGTTGTCACCTATCCGCCACCGACAGGCAATCGCTGCTGGACTCTCGGCGAAGCGGTAGCGCGCGCGGTTGCGAGCTTTCCCGAAGATCTGAACGTTCAGGTCTGGGGGACGGGCGGCATGAGCCACCAGTTGCAGGGGCCGCGTGCCGGGCTGATCAATGCCGAGTGGGATAATCGCTTCCTCGACGGGCTCGTCGGCGACAGCGACCATCTCCGCCACATCCCGCACATCGAATATTTGCGCGAGACCGGCTCCGAAGGGATCGAGATGGTGATGTGGCTGATTATGCGCGGCGCGCTCGGCCCGTCGACCCGCCTTCTTCATCGCCACTATCATGTGCCGTGCAGCAACACGGCCATCGGCCATATCGTTCTGGAGCCAAACCCATGAAAATCGCACTCGCCGGCGCCGGCGCCTTCGGTGAAAAACATCTCGACGGTCTAATGATGATCGACGGGGTCGAGGTGATCTCGGTCGTCGGTCGCCGCCTAGAGCCGACGCAGGCGGTTGCCGCAAAATATGGCGTGCCCCATGCGACCACCGAACTCGCCGAGGCGCTCGAACAGCCGGGGCTCGACGCGGTGATCCTCTGCACGCCCACGCAAATGCACGCGGCGCAGGCGATCCAGTGCTTGGACGCGGGCAAGCATGTACAGGTCGAAATTCCGCTTTGCGATAATCTCGCCGACGGCGAGGCTGTACTGAAGAAGAGCCAGGAAACCGGCCTTGTCGCTATGGCCGGCCACACGCGGCGCTTCAATCCTAGCCACCAATACATTCACCGCAAGATCGTGGCGGGAGACGTCGCCATCCAGCAGATGGACGTCCAGACCTATTTCTTTCGCCGGCAGAATATGAATGCGAAGGGCGAGCCGCGCTCGTGGACCGACCATCTGCTGTGGCATCACGCCGCGCACACGGTCGACCTCTTCGCCTGGCAGGCGGGACCGATCGTACAGGCGAAGGCGCTCGCCGGCCCGCTCCACCCCGAGCTTGGCATCGCTATGGACATGTCGATCCAGCTCAAGGCCGAAAGCGGTGCGATCTGCACGCTGTCGCTGTCGTTCAACAATGACGGGCCGCTCGGCACATTCTTTCGCTATATTTGCGACAATGGCACCTGGATAGCGCGCTACGACGATCTGGTGACGGGCAAGGAAGAGCCGGTCGACGTGTCGAAGGTCGACGTGTCGATGAACGGTATCGAATTGCAAGATCGTGAATTTGTCGCGGCGATCCGTGAGGGCCGCGAACCAAATGCAAGCGTTGCTAAAGTGATGCCTTGCTACCGCATACTCGATGCGCTGGACCAGCAGCTCAGGCGATGAGGACACAGGTCGCCATTATCGGCGCGGGGCCGTCAGGGCTCCTCCTCGGCCATTTGCTGCGCCAGCAAGGCATCGGCTGCGTAATCGTCGAACGGCAGTCGCGGGACTATATTCTCGGGCGTATTCGTGCGGGCGTGCTCGAAACGGTGACCACCGACCTGATGACCCGGCTTGGAATCGATGCGCGGATGAAGGCCGAAGGGCTGGTCGAGGGCGGATTCAACCTCGCGACCAGCAACCGGGTGATCCGTATCGACATCGCTGCCCTGACGGGTCAGCATGTGACGGTTTATGGCCAGACCGAACTTACCCGTGACCTGATGGATGCCGCACCAGAGCGCGAGTTGGAGGTCATCTATGGGGCCGAGGATGTTGTGCTGCATGACCTGGAAAGCGGTGCGCCCTATGTGACATTCCGCGCAAAGGGCGAAAGTCGCCGCATCGATGCGAAATTCATCGCGGGATGCGACGGGTTCCACGGCCCTTCGCGCAAGGCGATCCCCGCCTCGGACGCGCGCAAGTTCGAACGTGAATATCCGTTCGGCTGGCTGGGAATCCTCGCCGATGTGCCGCCGTGCCATGACGAGTTGATCTATGCGAACACGGACCGTGGCTTTTCGCTGGCCTCGATGCGTTCGAAGACGCGCAGCCGCTACTATATCCAGGTTCCACTGACCGACCGCGTCGAGGACTGGAGCGAGGATCGGCTGTGGGACGAACTCGAGGCGCGCTTCGATCCCATTTGCGACCATGGCGTCACCCGAGGGTCGGCGCTCGAAATGTCGATCGCGCCGCTGCGCTCCTATGTGTTCGAAACGATGCGCTACGGGCGCCTGTTCCTTGCCGGCGACTCGGCTCATATCGTGGCGCCGACAGGTGCGAAGGGTTTGAACCTGGCTGCATCTGATGTCGCTTATCTCGCCGATGCCTTTGCCGACTTTTTTGGAAGCGGCGATGAACTTGCACTTACGCGTTACAGCGCGAAGGCGCTGGCGCGTATATGGAAGGCCGAACGCTTCAGCTGGTCGCTCACAAAGCTGATGCACCGCTTCCCCGACGACGGTCCTTTCGAGCACCGCATGCAGGAGGCCGAACTAGAATATCTGGCTGGATCGGCCGCGATGCAGACCGCGATCGCAGAAAATTACGTTGGGCTTCCTCCTTGATTCCGGGCGTCCGGCACGTCCTGTCTCGCGCGAGCCGTTCGATATATCGAGCAGCTATGCATTGATTGGCCCTTATTGCAGACGGCGCGCTGACGATGCGCGGCGTAACGCGCAACGTGTCGCTGCCCTTTCAGCTCGTCATCAACGGCTCAAACGCGCTTATGCAAGGCAGCTTCACACTTGATCGCACAGCCTTTGGCATTGGTCGGGGCCAGTTTGCAGGTGCCGAGCCGGTGGCCAAAGGCGTTACCGTACCGATCAACATCGTCGCCCGTCGTGGTAGCTGACTCTTTAAGGCAGCCCCTTGCCCTTCCGCGCCGCGTCATGTTTTTTTGCCTGATTTGAAGCAATGACCCAGTTTCCAGCCGCGGAATCCATGTCGGCAACCCGTGCCTCGGGCGTTAATCTCTGCGACGAGGAACGGCTGGCTGCCGGTTAGATGGGTACCGAGACAGGGATTTCCGGGTGGGCTGAGCGTCGCACAGCAATCACGTAACAGTGAAAAACGGCGTTCGGCCGAGAGCGCGGAGGATACGAGATGCAACTTGCATTTGGTTTGCGGCGCGAGCGCCCAGGCGGTGCTGCTGAGATCGACCCTTTGCCGCAACCTTTCTCGTTCGCATCCCGTTGCTGTCCGATAGCGATGAGCCACATCAAGGCCTAGGGGTCGCCTAGGCAGGAAGGTATGAGAAAGCGGCCGGCGATGGTTACGATCGCCAATCGGGCACTGCAGATCGCCGCGAAGATGGTGACAGTCTCGGTCCGGATATTTTTGGCGAGCGTATCGAAGCCGTCGACCCGGGCCTTCGCGGGATTCGGCTCAGGCGCAGGCCGGCCCGGAAGCGCGGCTTAGGCGCCATCGGGCTGATGAGAAGCGGCCGGTTCGATGGGGAGGACGGCGGCGGTAGCCGACGTTCGGTTGCGCGCTGGTCAGGGCGTAGAGATTGCTGTTCGATTGAAGCGGTGAAGTGAGCATGCCGGGGTTGCTTGCTTGTGTCGTCGAAGCGCCAAGAGCGATCTAGGCAGAAAGGCCGCGATCGGCGCTGGCTGGTTCCTCTGACTGGCGCAGCGCCGCCCACGCCGATCGCAGATCGCGGTTGGCAGCGGTTGCTTGCCGAACGAGCTTATCGAGGGCGGGGGGATTGAACAGGGGCCGCCAGTCGGCGGGAATATCCGCGCAGAAAGCGAACAACTGGACGCGACATCGGCAGATTGGCATCGACGTGGCCGCCTGAGTGACATGGGCTCAGCCTGGCTCGAGCGTGAGCGAGCTGTCGGGATCGATCTCGTGAAGGAGTTCAAGGAAGCGCTGGCCGCACCCTTCCAGGCCGGTCGCAAAGGCGCCCCGCGCATGGGGAGGGATGACCTCCAGCATGATCTTGTCGTTGTCGGTAATGATCGCGTTCACCTCGCGTGCGACGCGGCCGCCTTCGGCCGTCGTCGACCATCCGAGGTTGCGCCCCTCCACCCGGCCGCGCTCGATCAGGGCGCGGCGCCGCAGATCCCTAGTGATGGGGGAGATGTTGGGACGTCTGGTGGCGATCATCTGGGAGATGGTGGCCTGCGATATCCCCGGGTTGCTATCGATGATGCAAAGCATGGTTGCCTCGCTTGGACGGAGGTCCAGGCGCCGGAGCTGCGCCGTGAGCGTCAGTGACATCGCCCGCGAGGCACGCTGGATGTGGAAGGACGCAAGGCGGCCCCATGGGTTCACCGGCTCCAGTTCTTTCTTCAGCACCAAATCCCTCTCCAAGGCAATTTGCACATATGCAACTTGCCACATATCTAGCAGCTTTGGTCGAGCAGCGTCTATGCGATCGGTGTCACCCCGAAGGGGTATCGACTGTTTTTCAACAGGCCTGCAAGACAATTAGATATGATACATACCATATTTAATTGTCTTGCAGGAGGTGGTTGATGCGCGATTTCCACAGGGCTGTCATGTCGTCGATCATGGCGTTTGGCCTGGCCGCAATATATTCGAATGGGGCCTTCGCCCGGGAAGAGGCGCAGGCAAGCGTGCCGCAGGCCCACGCGGATGCTCCGTTGAGGCCGTTCTGGTCGAAGCGAGAGACCGGCTACCTCACCACGCGGGACGGCACCAAGCTCGCATATACCGTGCTGCTACCGGATGGGTCGGGACCCTTTCCAGTTGTCCTGAACTACACCGGCTACGACCCGCAGGCGCTGGGTGGTCCTGCGTACCTGCGCGGCGATGCTGCGATGTCCATCAATCTGGACAAGGAACTGCTCGCCAAGGGATTCGCGATAGCCGGTCTCAATGCGCGGGGCACGGGCTGTTCCGAGGGCATCTTCGACTTCTCCGACATCAACTTTGGCCCTGACGGAAGCGATGCGGTCGAGTTCTTGGCCAAGCGACCATGGTCGAATGGCAAGGTCGGCATGAACCAGCTGTCCTGGGCCGGGCTTTCGCAACTGCTAACCGCCGCCGAGCGGCCGCCCCACCTGGTCGCCATCGCGCCGGGGATGGTGTCGGCCGACACGCGGGACTCCGGCGCGCCTGGCGGCGTTCCCCAGCCGATGATGCGTTTGGGTTGGTGGCAGTTCGTGAGCACGCGCTGGGCGAACGTCGCCGAAGACGCGAAGGTGCGGAACGATCAACAGTGTATTGCGCAGGTGGCGGCGAACCGTCAGAACGCCAACAGGCAGTCGCCCACGACGATCGCCTTCATGCACCCGTTCCGCGACGATTACACCGAGCGGCGTAACGTGCTTTTGCGAGCGGCCAACATCGAAGTGCCGGTGCTCTCTGTGACCGCGTTCCAGGACCAGGTCGTGACGTCGCGTAACGGACACTATTTGGATGCAATCGATCCGAAGCGGCTCTGGGTCGTTGGCACGAATGGTCCGCACGACATGTACCATGCGCCATCAATCCGTGCAAAGATCGTGCGCTTCTTCGAGCACCTCATGCAGGGCAAGGCTAACGGCTTCGACAGGGAGCCACGCACCGAGCTTCACCTCGAGTCCAGTTCGACGGCCCACGGCTTCGCGGTTGGCGACGAGGCGAAGCCGGGCTTCGTGCTGGCGCTCCCGCAATACCCGGTTGCCGTCGACACTCGGCGCTTCGTGCTGGGTTCGGGACAGGCGATGGTCGAGGGAGGAATCGCCGACGGCGCGCCTGATGCGTTCCAGTCGCCGTTCGCGGCGCCGACGGTGAACGCCGACATCATGGGCGACTCGTGGGGCCCGCTGCCGGATGGTTACGAGAAGGGTCGGGCGGTTTTCACGAGCCCGCCGCTCCAGGCTCCGCTCGTCACGACGGGATCGGGCAGCGCGAATCTCTGGATCTCGTCTACCGGGCCGGACGCCGACGTGCAGGTGACGCTCACCGAGGTGCGCGCCGACGGCCAGGAGATATACGTGCAGCGCGGCTGGCTGCGCTTGTCGAACCGGGCGTTAGACGCTGGGCGATCGACGGAACTGCAACCACACCTGTATGACCGTGCCGAGACGTTGATCGCGCTGAAACCGGGAGAGCCGGTTCTCGGATCCGTTGAGCTGCCGAACTTCTCGCATGCATTCCGCGCTGGTTCGCGCATTCGCATCTGGATCGACAACCCGAGCACGACCGGCTTCCTGGGCTTCTCGCCATTCTCGATGCCGGCGACCGTGAAGGTGTGGCACGATCCAGACCACGTCTCGTACCTGGCGCTTGGCGCCGTCCGGGGTGTCAAGGTGCCCCACCGGCCGTTCCCGTGCGGAACGGTGCTCAAACAACCATGCCGGGTCGATCCGCTGGCGGAGCCCAAGTGAGAAGTCGGATATCTGCGTTTCAGGCGATGATTAATGGCGGCGGGACAGCTGCAAACACCAAGGGAGGGCATAACATGACTGTATTTTCGAAGGGTTGTCTGCTGGCGGACACCTGCTTGGCGCTGACGCTCGGGATATTCTCGGCGCCAGCCGCCGCCCAACCGGCGCCGCAGAGCCCGGACGCCCATCCGTCCGCGACCGTTCCGCAGGACGGGGCGACCGAACCGACGACCGCGGATATCGTCGTAACCGCGCAATTTCGCGAGCAGCGGCTGCAAGACACGCCGTTGTCAATCACCGCTATCGGTGGGGCGACGCTTGAGGCGCGCGAGCAGCGCAGTGTTGCCGACCTTGGCCGCTTCGCCCCCAACGTGAACATCACCACGTCGGGGCAGTTCTTCGGCAACGCGATCACCGCCTACATTCGCGGTGTCGGCCAGTCGAACTCGAATTTCGCCTATGAACCGGGTGTGGGCATGTACATCGACGACGTGTACTACGGCACCACCTTTGGCGCTGTGTTCGACCTCACCGATCTGGACCACGTCGAGATTCTGCGCGGGCCGCAGGGGACGTTGGCGGGGAAGAACTCGGTCGGCGGCTCGGTCAAGCTCTACACCAAGAAGCCGAATGCCACAGACACCGGCTACGTCGAGGCGACTTACGGTCGGTTCGGTCGGCTGGACGTCCGCGGGAGCGCCAATTTTAAGGTAGCGGAAGACCTGTTCATACGAGTCTCCGGTGTGTCCAAGAACTCGGATGGCTATTTGGACAGGCTCGATTACGGATGTGCCAATCCGGGTGGCGCGATCGCGCCGCATCCAGCAGGCAAGTCATGCAAGATAGGCACAGACGGCGGGATCAGCCTCAACGCCCTGCGTGTGGCGGCACGCTATCAACCGACCACCGACCTGGAGATCAACCTCTCCGCGGATGTCGCGCGGGACCGTTCGGATGCTGTCGCTGTGAAGCTGCTGGCAGCGACCGGCCCGCGCAGCCGCACGTACGACGCGGCCAATCCTGCGGGCGGCGTACCCTACGACAACAAGTTCGTGACGCCGGCGAAAAGCTACACAAGCTATTCGACCTCTTGTAACGGCGGCAACTTCACGACGCTGTTCGGAACAACGCGCCAGCTGCCGACGTCGCTGTGCGTGCCGCCGCGCAACAACGTGGACTCCTACGGTTTCTCAGGTACCCTCGATTACAGTTTGTCGGACGCGCTGAGCTTCAAGTCTATCACGGCGTACCGCAACGCAGAGGGCGACAACGGGGTCGACATCGACGGCTCTCCGATCGGTGTCTTCCAAGAATTTCAGACCCTTGAGCACTCCCAGTTTACGCAGGAACTGCGTCTCAGCGGCAAGTTCGATGATCTGGCTAATTTCACCGTCGGCGGCTTCTATTACGACGGGAAGGACAGGCTGCAGATCCACCTCGAGATTCCGGTCGTCCTGTTTGACTTCGTGTCAGACGATCCGGTGAGCAACAAGAGCAAGTCGCTGTTCGCTCATTTCGAGCTGACGCCCCTGCCTGGACTGAGCGTCATCGGCGGCATCCGCCACACCAATGATAAGAAGACCTACACATTCAGCCGGCGCAACCTAGACGGCAGCCCGATCACGGGGGTGCCGCTGACCACCAATTTTCTTATTGCCGGGCTGGACGGACTTTCATCGACATTCAAGGAGAATCGCGTCGATTACCGCGTTGGCGTAAACTATCGCTGGGCCGACTGGCTGATGACCTACGCCCAAGTGGCGACGGGCTACAAGGGCGGCGGCATCAACCCTACACCCAACGTCGCCGATCAGGTCCGTCCGTTCAGTTCGGAGCAAGTCACCGCCTACGAGGCTGGCTTCAAGGCCAACCCGGCTGATGGGCTAATCACCCTCAATGGTGCCGCGTTCCTTAACAAGTATAAGGGAATCCAGACGATCCTATTGTCCTGCCCGCCCTCGGCAAGCCCTATTTGCTCGCTACCGGCGAACGCCGGGGACGCGGACGTGAAGGGCACCGAGTTCGAGATATTCCTCCGTCCAGTGCGAGGGCTCACGTTGCAGGGCAACATTGGCTATCTGGACTTCCAGTACAAGCGAGTGAATCCGGTCACCAGGGTCACCCTTGGGATGAAGGCGGCCTACAACAGCGAATGGCAAGCCTCTGGCGGCGTCGAATACACGGCCGATCTGGGCGCGTCGGGTGCGCTTGTCGCTCGGGCGGACATAGCATATCTGTCGAGCTACTACACCGTGGTGCCCAACACCGCCGACGCTCTGGTTCCCGGCCGGACCACGGTTGACACCCGTCTGACGTACGAGACGGCTGACAAGGATTGGAGCCTGAGCGTGGGAGTCACCAACCTATTCAACAAGTTCTACTACAACTCTATCGGCCGCTACGCCGACTTCGGTATCCTCTCTGCGGTCGTCGCGAGGCCGCGCGAGTGGTCGCTCACTCTGAAACGTCGCTTCTAGGTTCAGTGACCTGAGCCCCATCGCAACTAGGGGCCGAGGAGTGTTGTCGCGTATAAGCGCAAACGAAGCAGCGGGCGGGTTAGCCGCGCTTGTTGATTTTCGAGTTCGGCGGCGAACGCTGCCGGGGTGGGGTAGCTGAGCCAGGCGTGAAGCCGCTCGATGTTGTAATCGTCGACCCAACGGGCGAAGATCTTCCGGGCTTGGGATACGAAGAGCCTCAACACATCGCATGTGGGCTATTCCAAGATCGCGTCGAGAGTATAAAGGGGCCGCAAGGGCGATGCTGAAACTAGATCCAGAGATTTTTTGGGTTCGAACAGTCTTCATTTTACCTTAATCCAGAAAAACGGAGGATGTAGGGGCAATTTCCATTGGAAATAAAAGGGTTTTGATATCAAACTATTAAGGCATTAGTTCGATATAAGACCTTGCGGCTCAGCTAAGCCGGCTGGCGGTCAGTCGGCGTCGTCCTCCTTTCGCAGGGCGTCGGCAATCATTGCGGCCAATGCTTCTTCGGCCTGGGTGCGCACGACCGCGTCCTTGGCTTCAAGGTCACGGCGCATCCACTGGGGAGCGCGCTTGACGACGTGAAGGATGATGCTGGTAAGGTCGCTGGTCATCTGCGGCCTATGCGCTGCGTCATCGCGCTTCGCAACAACGCATGCGCGACTCGGGCATTCGTTCAGCCGCATTCCGGGCGCCGGAAAGATAGCGAGTGTGTGCGGCGGGACCGAACCGACCCTCGCGCAACCCTCGAGCGACCCCGTAGTGGCCCTGTTCGCGAAGCGCGGTCCGATGCGATTATTTCCGGGTCAGGGCAATGCCCATCGTTCCCGGAGTTTGTTCGATGTCTCCGACAAGGTTGCTGCTCGGCCAGATATCTATCGTCGTTCTGATCGTGATCCTCGGCGTCTGGGGCGCGACGCAATATTGCGCTTCAGCGCTCGGCTATCAGCCGGAACTCGGTCCGGCTTGGTTCACGCTCTTCGGCACGCCCGTCTACAAGCCATGGGCGCTATTCCCCTGGTGGTATCATTTCGAGGCCTATGCGCCCGAGATATTCGACACCGCGGGGACGATCGCCGCCGCGAGCGGCTTCCTCGGTTGCGCCAGCGCGATCGCGGGTTCGCTCTGGCGCGCCCGCCAGTCGCGCCATGTCACGACCTATGGGTCGGCGCGCTGGGCGACTGACGGAGAAATCCGGAAGGCAGGGCTCCTGCGCGATGCCGGCGTTTTCCTTGGGCGCCACAAATCGGATTATCTTCGCCACGAGGGTCCCGAGCATGTCATGGCCTTCGCGCCGACACGGTCGGGCAAAGGCGTCGGCCTCGTCGTCCCAACCTTGCTTTCCTGGACCGGCAGCGCCGTCATCCATGACATCAAAGGCGAGAACTGGCAGCTGACCGCTGGTTGGCGCGCGCGGTTCAGCAACGCGCTGATGTTCAATCCGACCGATCTCGCCTCGGCCCGCTACAACCCGCTGCTCGAAGTTCGCCGCGGCCCGAACGAAGTGCGCGACGTCCAGAATATCGCCGACATATTGGTCGATCCCGAAGGGGCGCTTGAGAAGCGCGGGCACTGGGAGAAGACGAGCCACAGCCTGCTCGTCGGCGCGATCCTTCATGTCCTCTACGCGGAGGAAGAAAAGACGCTGGCGCGCGTCGCAACCTTCCTCTCGGATCCGCAGCGCCCCTTCATGGACACGCTGACGCGGATGATGGCGACCAATCATCTTGGCACGCCTGAAAAGCCCGAAGTCCATCAGACCGTGGCATCGGCGGCCCGTGAAGTCCGCAACAAGAGCGAGAATGAACGCTCGGGCGTGCTGTCGACCGCCATGTCCTATCTCAGCCTCTATCGCGATCCGACGATCGCCGCGGTTACCGCGCGAAGCGACTGGCGGATCGTCGACCTCGTCGACGCCGAGCATCCGGTCTCGCTCTATCTGGTTATTCCGCCCTCGGACATCAGCCGTACGAGGCCGCTCATCCGCCTGATCCTCAATCAGATTGGGCGCCGGCTCACCGAGAAGCTCGACGATCACGCATCCGGCGTGCGCCGCCATCAGCTGCTGATGATGCTCGACGAGTTTCCGGCACTCGGACGGCTTGATTTCTTCGAAACGAGCCTTGCCTTCATGGCGGGCTATGGCGTGCGCGCCTTTCTGATCGCCCAGAGCCTCAATCAGATCGAGAAGGCCTATGGCGAGCACAACGCCATCCTCGACAACTGCCATGTCCGCGTTGCCTTCGCGACCAACGACGAGCGGACCGCACGGCGTATCTCCGACGCGCTCGGCGTCGCGACCGAACAGCGCGCGATGCGCAACTATGCCGGCCACCGCCTCGCGCCCTGGCTCGCGCATGTCATGGTCAGCCGCCAGGAAACCGCGCGGCCGCTGTTGACACAGGGTGAGGTGATGCAGCTCGATCCCAAGGACGAGCTCGTCCTCGTCTCGGGCATGGCGCCGATCCGCGCAAGGAAGCTCCGCTACTATGAGGATCCGCATTTCAAGGCCCGGATCCTGCCACCACCGGCACGCGGCACCGAGGGCGGGGCGTATTCCGATCGGCCGAAACTGCGGCCCAACGACTGGGGCAGCCTAACTCGGCGCACCGACGCGCGGCTGGACGCCGCTGACGGTACCGATGCGCCCGAAGATGACGGCGGCCCCCAGCAACAGCGGACCCCCGCGATCGCTGACGAGCCGCCCGCATCCGCCGAGCAGCCCAAACAAATCGATCTACTCGGCCTCGAACAGGACGAAGCCGATCCCGCGACCGACAAGCGCGCGATCGACCGGTCGCGCAATTCGCAAGGCGACGTGCAGCGCGCGCACGCGCTCAACCAAGGTCAGGGTGACGACGACGACACCCTTCCGAGCTTCTGACCATGGGACGCCGCAAGGAAAACAAGGTGCGCTACCAGCTCTTCCTGCCCCAGGAACTCAGTCAGCGGTTCGAAGCGCTCGCCGCCGAGCCCGGTGCTGCGAAGTCGGCAATCCTCGTCGATGCACTGACCGCCTGGCTCACCCGGCAGGCCGTCTCCGAGCTCGAGACGAAGTTCAGCGCCCGGCTCGACCGCATGTCGATGGCGCTCGGACGCGTCGAGCGCGACGGCCATATCCTGCTCGAGAGCCTTGCGCTGTTCATCCGCTACCAGCTCACGGTGCAGGCGCCGCTCGCCGAAGGCGACGATGCCGCGCGCGCCGTGGGCCGCGACCGCTTCAATGCCTTCGTCGCGCGCGTCGGCGAGGCAGTGGCCGGCGGGACGCGAACGCTCGGCGACGCGCCGGCCAGCAAGGCGCCGCGGTCATGAGCGAGGCCCTGTCTGCAGCCCGCAGCCGCGCGATGCTTCGCACGGCGATGGGGCCGACGATCGCGGCGGCGCTCGCAGACCCCGAGGTCATCGAGATCATGATCAATCCCGACGGGCGGCTCTGGCTCGATCGTCTCGGCCGCGGCCGCTGGGATACAGGCTTTCGCTTCGAGCCCGCGCAGGTCGAGCGGATCATCCGTCTCGTCGCCAGCCACGCGCGAGCCGAGGCGCATGCCGCCTCACCGATCGTCTCGGCAGAACTGCCGCCGCACGGGCAGGGGGCAGGCGAACGGTTCGAGGGCGTGCTGCCGCCGGTCGCGACCGCGCCCTGCTTCTCGATCCGCAAGCCCGCCGCGAGGATCCACACTTTGCTCGACTATGTGAAGGACGGCATCATGTCGGCCGACATGGCGCGGCGCCTCGCCATGGCGGTCGTCGAACGACAGAATATCCTCATCGTCGGCGGCACCTCATCAGGCAAGACGACGCTCGCCAATGCGTTGCTCGCCGAGATGGGCGAACTCGACGAGCGGGTGATCCTGATCGAGGACACGCGCGAACTTCAATGCGCCGCACCGGATGCCGTGGCGCTGCGCACCCGCACCGTCGGCGGCAATGCGACCGGGCTGGTGACCATGGCGGATCTTGTGCGCTCGACGCTGCGTCTCAGGCCGGACCGGATCATCGTCGGCGAGGTGCGCGGGCGCGAAGCACTCGATATGCTCAAGGCCTGGAACACCGGTCATCCCGGCGGGATCGCGACGATCCATGCGAATAGCGCGGTCGCTGCGCTCTATCGGCTCGAACAGCTGATCCAGGAAGCCGTCGTCACCGTCCCACGCTGTCTCATCGCCGAGGCGATCGATCTCATCGTCTTCATTTCCGGACGCGGCCTCGCGCGCCGCGTCGAGACCGTGGCGCGTGTCTCCGGGCTCGATCCCGACGGCGGATACGGCGTCGTCGAACTCACTTCCGATCATCCCAACACAGGAGACTGAACCATGTCAGCCAAATCCGTGTCGCGCCAGAGCATGCCGAAGATCGCCGCCGCCGCGCTAGCCGCCGGCCTCCTTTTCGCCGCCACTGCGCAGGCCGCGGGGTCGGGCATGCCGTGGGAGGAACCGCTGCAGCAGGTTCTGGAATCGGTACAGGGACCGGTCGCCAAGATCGTCGCAGTGATCATCATCATCACCACGGGCCTGACGCTCGCCTTCGGCGAGACCGCGGGCGGCTTTCGCCGGCTTATCCAGATCGTCTTCGGTCTGTCGATCGCCTTCGCCGCGTCGAGCTTTTTCCTGTCTTTCTTCAGCTTCGGCGGCGGGGCGCTCATCGCATGACCGGCGTGGCTAGTCATTCTTCCGGGGCGATCGAGGGCTTCGAGGCGCCGATCTTTCGCTCGCTCGCCGAGCCGATCCTGCTTGGCGGCGCGCCGCGTGCTATCGCGATCCTTAACGGCACGCTCGCCGCAGCGCTCGGCCTCGGACTTCAGCAATGGATCGCAGGGCTGGCGGTCTGGGCATTTGGGCACACTGCCGCTGTGATGGCAGCGAAGCGCGATCCCGACTTCGCGCCGGTGCTGATGCGGCACCTCAAGCAGCGGGGAAACCTCGCATGCTGATGCTTCACGAATATCGCCGCAAGGCCGACCGGCTCGCCGATCATCTGCCATGGGCGGCGCTCGTCGCGCCGGGGGTTGTCCTCAACAAAGACGGCAGCTTCAGCCGCGTGCTCGCATTCCGGGGTCCCGATCTCGAATCCGCGACCGAGGCCGAGCTCGTCTCGGTCGCCGCCCGTGCCAACAACGTGCTGAAGCGCTTCGGGTCGGGCTGGGCGCTCCATATCGAGGCCGAACGGCGCGAGGCGCTCGGCTATCCGGCAAGCCGATTTCCCGACGCCGCCTCATGGCTGGTCGACGAGGAGCGCCGCGCCGGTTTCGAAAGCCGCGAAACTCATTTCGAGAGCTTTCATTATCTGACGCTCACCTTTCTCGCTGAGCCCGATCGGGCCGACCGCGCCGGGCGCGTGCTCGTCGAGCGCAGCGACGCTGGAAAGGGGCGCGACTGGCGGCAGGCGCTCGCCGCCTTTGTCGCCGAAACCAACCGCATCCTCGACCTGTTTGCGGGCTTCATGCCGTCGGTGCGCCCGCTCGACGACGGCGAGACGCTGACCTATCTGCACGGCACGGTCTCCGACCATCGGCATAGCGTCGCGATTCCGGAAACGCCGATCTATCTCGACGGGCTGCTCGCCGACACGCCGCTCGTCGGCGGACTCGAGCCGATGCTGGGGCTGCGTCATCTACGCACGTTGACGATCCTTGGCTTCCCGAACCTCAGCCGGCCCGGCATCCTCGACGCGCTCAATCATCAGGGCTTTTCCTATCGTTGGGTGACGCGCTTCATCGCGCTCGACAAGTCGCAAGCGACCAAGGCGCTGACGCGGCTTCGCCGGCACTGGTTCAATAAGCGCAAATCGATCACCGCCTTGCTTCGCGAAGTGATGTACAATCAACCCGCACAGCTGCTCGACAGCGATGCGGATAACAAGATGCTCGACGCCGACCTCGCGCTGCAGGCGCTCGGCGGCGATCATGTCGCCTTCGGGCATCTGACCACGACAATCACCGTGTCCGATATCGACCGCGCCCGCGTCGATGAAAAGCTGCGCGCGGTCGAGCGGATCGTGAACGGGCTCGGCTTCACCGCAATCCGCGAAAGCGTCAACGCGGTCGAGGCGTGGCTCGGCTCGCTGCCGGGGCAGGTCTACGCCAATGTCCGCCAGCCGCTCGTCCACACCCTCAATCTCGCGCATCTCATGCCCCTGTCGTCGGTCTGGGCCGGACCCGCGCGCAACGATCATCTGGGTGGTCCGCCGCTGCTTTATGCCGAGACGAGCGGCTCGACGCCTTTCCGCTTGTCCACCCATGTCGGCGACGTCGGGCATATGATGATCGTCGGACCGACCGGTGCCGGCAAGTCGGTGCTGCTGGGCCTGCTCGCGCTTCAGTTCCGTCGTTACGCGGGCGCGCAAATCTATATCTTCGACAAGGGCTTCTCGGCGCGCGCCGCGGTGCTCGCGATGGGCGGCGCGCATCACGCGCTTGGCCTCGGCGGAACAGGCGAGGGGGAAGGGGCGATTGCCTTCCAGCCGCTTCGCGACATCGACCGGGCCGACGCGCGCGCCTGGGCGGCGGAGTGGATCGCGGCGCTGCTCGCTCACGAACGGGTTTCGGTCACGCCGGAAGTCAAGGAAGCGGTCTGGTCGGCGCTCAACAATCTTGCAACAGCGCCGGTCGAGGAGCGGACGCTCACCGGTCTTGCGCTGCTGCTGCAGTCGGCATCGCTGCGCTCCGCGCTGGCGTCCTATACCCTCGAAGGGCCGTTCGGGCGCCTGCTCGATGCCGCCGAGGACGATCTCGCCATCGCCGATGTGCAATGTTTCGAGACCGAAGCGCTGATGGGGCAGGCAGGTGTCGTCGCACCCGTGCTCACCTATTTGTTCCACCGTCTCGAGGAGCGGTTCGACGGGCGGCCGACTTTGCTGATCCTCGACGAGGCCTGGGTCTTCCTCGATCATCCCTTGTTCGTCGCCCGCATTCGCGAATGGCTGAAGGTGCTGCGCAAGAAGAATGTCTCGGTCGTCTTCGCGACGCAGAGTCTGGCCGACATTGCCGACAGCGCGATCGCGCCGGCAATTATCGAAAGCTGCCCGCAGCGCATATTGCTGCCGAACGACCGCGCGGTTGAGCCTCAGTCGGAAGCCGCTTATGCGCGCTTCGGACTCAACGCGCGGCAGATCGAGCTGATCGCGCGCGCGACGCCCAAGCGCCAATATTATCTCCAGTCCGCGCGCGGCAACCGGTTGTTCGAACTCGGCCTCGGGCCGGTCGCTCTGGCGCTATGCGGCGCCTCCGATCCCGACACGCAGAAGAGGATCGATGCAATTCTGGCGGAGCATGGGCCGGACCGCTTCGCCGCGAACTTTCTCAGCAGTGCCGGCATCGGATGGGCCGCTGGCCTCCTCGCCGGATCTACCGGCCCCCGTTCCCCCGCAGATCTATCCCCCGAAGGAGAAATGTCATGAAGAAGACGACCCTCGCCCTGTTGGCGGCTGCGTTCGTCCCCGCGACCCTATTGGCGACCCTGCCTGCGCAGGCCGTGCCGGTGTTCGACAGCGCCAACTATTCGCAGAATCTGCTCACCGCGGCGCGCACCCTCCAGCAGATCAATCAGCAGATCCAGTCGCTGCAGAACGAAGCGCAGGTGCTTGCGAACCAGCAGAAGCATTTGTCGAAGATCGATTTCCCCCAGATGTCCGCATTGCAGCAGCGCCTGCAGGCGATCGACCGGCTGATGGGGCAGGCGCAAGGGATTGACTTTCGCGTCGACCGGCTCGACGAACAGTTTCGGCAGGCCTTTCCGGCGAGCTTCGAGCATCTCGCCCGGCGTGATGGCCGCATCGCCGCGGCGAAGCAGCGGCTCGACAGCGAGATGGCGGCCTTTCGTCAGGCGATGGGCGTGCAAAGCGGCATCGTCGAGAATGTCCGCGGTGATGCCGAGGCGCTAAAAGCGGTCGTAGACCGAAGTCAGGGCGCCGAGGGCGGGCTGCAGGCGGCACAGGCGACCAACCAGCTGCTCGCGCTCGCCGCCAAGCAGCAGTTCCAGATCCAGCAGCTGATGGCGACCCAGTTCCGCGAGCAGACGGTCGAGCGCGCGAAGCGCGCGCAGATCGAACGCGAAGCGCGCGAATCGACGCGCCGTTTCCTCGGCGACGGCAAGGCGTGGACGCCGCCGCGCTGACTTTACCCGATCGGGGCAGGACGGGTCGCAACGCTCCCCAAACCCGAAAGCTGCCCCGTCGCGGGGGCTGCCGCGGCCGCTGCCTCCTCGGCCGCCGGCCCCCGCGACAAAATTCCTGAGGACATGCACAAATGGACGATCTCAACGTCATCGACCAGTTCATGCAGGCGTTCGTCGCCTATATCGACAGCGGCTTCGGGCTGCTCGGCGGCGATGTCGGATTTCTCACGACGATCCTAATCGGCATCGACATTACGCTCGCCGGACTCTTCTGGGCGCTCGGCGGCGAGGACGATGTCATCGCCAAATTCCTCAAGAAGATTCTGTACGTCGGCGTTTTTGCGCTGATCCTGAACAGCTTCCAGACGCTCTCCGAGGTCATTTTTCGGTCCTTTGCGGGGCTTGGCCTCGTTGCAGGCGGAAGCGCTATCGGACCTGAGGACCTGCTGATGCCGGGACGGCTCGCCGGCACCGGCTTTGAAGCGGCTTGGCCTTTGCTCCGGCAGGCGAAGGAGCTCGTCGGTCCGGTCGCCTTCTTCGACAATTTTATCGAGATCGCAGTGCTCGTCATCGCGTGGTTGATCGTCATCGCCGCCTTCTTCATTCTCGCGATCCAGCTTTTCATCACGATCCTCGAATTCAAACTGACCTCGCTCGCGGGTTTCGTCCTCGTGCCGTTCGCGCTCTGGAACCGGACCTCCTTCCTCGCCGAGCGCGTACTTGGCAATGTCGTGAGTTCGGGCATCAAGGTCATGGTGCTCGCGGTGATCGTCGGCATCGGCTCGAACTATTTCGCCGACTTTACGAACGCGCTCACGGGTGACGAGGTCAGTATCGAGCAGGCGGTCTCGCTGATGCTCGCGAGCCTCGCGCTCTTCGGTCTCGCGATCTTCGGGCCCGCGATCGCGTCGGGACTGGTCTCCGGGGCGCCGCAGCTCGGCGCGGGCTCGGCGATCGCCACCACGGCACTCGCCGCTGGGGGCATTGCCATGGGCGGGGCCGGCGCGGTTGCCGCTGCGCGGGGCATCGGCGGGGCCGGCCTTGGCGCAATCCGTGCCGGTTCCGCGATGGGAAGCGCCACCGCGGCCGCCTACAAGCTGGGGCAGGAGACCTCCGGATCGTCGAGCGTCGGCGCCGGGCTGGGGGGTGTAGCAACCGCTGCAAAGGGCGCGGCGGCGAACCGGTTCCGATCCGCCGCCGGGCTAGATGATGCAGCCGAGCGTGGCCGCACCGCGGCGTGGGACGCGGGAACCACCAGCGGCGCACGAAGCGCGGCGGCTCCGGTTTCCGCCGCCGGCGATGCCGCTCCCGCCTGGGCGGAGCGCCTGCAAGGCCAGCAAAATTCTCGGCATCGCCGCCAGATGGCGATGCACACCATCAAGGACGGCGACCGCGGTGGCGCCGGTGTCACCCCCGACATCAACGAAAGGGACTAGTCATGCGATTCAGACGTGCTGCGCAGCGCTACGGGCATACGCCCGAACCCGACACGCCCTACCAGCGCGCCGGTCAGCTATGGGACGAGCGCATCGGTTCGGCGCGCGTCCAGGCCGCGAACTGGCGGCTGATGGCGTTCGGCGGGCTGTTCCTGACGGTCGGTCTTTCGTCGGCGCTCGTCTGGCAGTCGATGCAGAGCCGCGTCGTTCCTTATGTCGTCGAGATCGACAAGCTGGGTCAGGCGCAGGCGGTAATGCCCGCGGACGCGGAATATCGTCCGACCGATCCGCAGATCGCCTGGCACCTCGGCCGCTTCATAACCCATGTTCGCGCGCGCTCGCTCGACCCGGTGCTGATGCGCGAGCATTGGCTTTCGGCCTATGATTTTGCCACCGAGCGTGGCGCATTGTTTCTCGGCGAATATGCCCGAGCCTCCAATCCATTCGCCGAGGTCGGTCGCCGCACCGTGTCGGTCCAGGTGACAAGCGTCGTTCGCGCATCCGACGACAGCTTCCGGATCAACTGGACCGAGCAGGCTTATGAGCGCGGTAGCCTGTCGGGCACGTCGCGATGGACCGCCGTCGCGACCCTCAAGCTAGAGCCGCCGCGCTCGGCCGAGGTGCTACGGAAAAATCCGCTCGGCCTCTACATCGACGCGATCGACTGGAGCCGCGAACTCGAAGCGCTTGCTACTCCGCCGCTCCCAATCGTCGACGAAACCGCGAACGGGGCAGTGGGCCGTCGGACCGAAAATGCACTGGAAGGCGCGCTCCCGCTCGGATCGCCTCTCGATCCCGATCTCGCCCCGATGCCATCCACCCAGCCTGTACTGGAAGGAGAACAGCAATGATACGCCTGGCCTTTATAGCGGCGGGTTTGGCGGCGCTCGTCCCGGCCGCTCTGGCACAGACCGCCACCAGCGTCGTGACGGCCAACAAGGCGGCGCTCCGCGAGCCTGCGAAGTCGGGCTTCGTCAATGCGGTGCAGGTCTACCCTTTTAGCGAAGGAGCCCTCTTCCGCCTGTTTGCCGCCCCCGAACGCGTCAGCGATATCGCGCTGCAGCCCGGCGAGACCCTGATCTCGGCCGCAGCTGGCGATACCGTGCGCTGGACGGTCGGTGACACGACCAGCGGGAGCGGCGAGACGAAGCGAACGCATCTGCTCGTGAAGCCCTTCGCGCCCGGGCTGTCGACGAATCTCGTCATCACGACCGACCGGCGCGTCTATCATGTTCAGCTGACCAGCACGGCTTCGACGGCGATGACGGGAATGCGCTGGACTTATCCGCAGGACAAACTGCTTGCGCTGGCGCGGCATCGCACAGAAGCCGAAGCCGCCAGGCCTGTTTCCGTCGGCGTCGAGATCGCACAGCTGAACTTCGATTACCGGATTACCGGAGACAAGCCCGCCTGGCGGCCGCTGAGGGCATTCGACGATGGCCGCCAGACCTGGATCGAGTTTCCGGCCGCGATCTCGACCGGAGAGGCGCCGCCGCTCTTTGTCCTCGGCGAGAAGGGTGAAGCCGAGCTCGTCAATTACCGGATCGCGGGGCGCTTCTACATTGTCGATCGCCTGTTCGGCGCCGCCGAGCTTCGGCTCGGTGGGAAGAAGCAGAAGATCGTCCGTGTTATGCGCCGCGGCGCGACGGGCGCGGGCTGGGAGCAGGGCCGATGAACGAGGCCACCCCTCCGCCTGCTGTGCCGACACCCGGTCCGGCGAAGGTCGATCCCGAAACGCTGGTTCTCCGCGGCAGCCCGGCGCGGGCGACCCGGTTCCGCCGCGGCGCAATCATCGCGATCGCCGGCGTCGGCACGACATGTCTCGCCGGCGCAGTCTGGCTGGCATTCAAGCCGATCAGCTTCGTGTCGGATCGACCCGGCGGAAGCGGCGCGCAGGTCGCCGTCAAGCTGCCTGCCGATGCCATGCCCGGTGCGCCGAAAAGCTATGCTGACGTCCCGAAGCTCGGACCCAGGCTGCCGGGCGACCTCGGCAGGCCGATCCTGGAAAAGCAACGTGAGCGGGACATGATGGGCGTGACCGATTCAGCCGCCGACGCAGCGGGTCGCGCCGCGCAGGAGGCGGAAACGGAACGGCAACGCCTCGCCGCCGAACAGCGCGCCGCGCGTCAGTCGGGTGTCATGCTGCCGCTCGCAAACGATGGGTCGAAGCCATCATTGGGTTCTCCGAGCGGCGGGGAGGCGGGGCAGGTCGCCGATGCGCCTCCGTCTGCGGCTCCCAGCGCAGACGGACCGGGACGGAAAATCGATATTGCGGGACGAGCGAACAACGGACCCGATGTGAACCCGCATCGGTTGGAAGCGCTCGTCTCGCCCTGGACGCTCCAGGCCGGCAGTGTGATCTCCGCCAGCCTGATCACGGGACTCAATTCCGATCTCCCCGGGATCGTGACGGCGCAGGTCACAGAAAACGCCTACGACAGCGGGACGGGTCGGACGCTGCTCATCCCGCAAGGTTCGCGGTTGATCGGCAGTTACGACAGCGTCATCGCCTTCGGGCAGAGTAGGGCGCTGGTGGTCTGGCAACGGATTATCTTGCCCGATGGCGCTTCGATCCGCATCGATAACGCGCCCGCGAGCGACACCGAGGGTTATGCGGGGCTCTCCGATCGTGTCGATCGGCACAGTTGGCAGCTTCTCAAGGGTGTCGCCCTCTCGACGCTTCTCGGCGTCGGCACGGAGCTTGGCTGGGGCAGCAACGAAAGCGATCTGGTCCGCGCGATCCGAGAATCGACTCAGCAGAATGGCGCACGCGCCGGAGACCAGCTTGTAGGCCGCAGCCTCGACGTTCAGCCCACGCTGAGGGTGAGGCCCGGCTGGCCGCTCCGGATCGTCGTCCACAAGGACATTGTCCTTGAGCCTTGGCATCGAGGAGCGGGCTGATGGCGGCTCTCAAGCTCGCGCGTCTTCCCGATCGTACGCCGGTCAAGCTCGGCATCGTCGTCTTGCCTGAACTCAGCGACCGGCTGTCGGCTTATGCGGCCGCTTATGCCGCGGCCTATGGCGTCGAAGAGCCGGTGGCGGCGCTTATTCCGGCGATGCTCGGAGCCTTTCTCGACAGTGATCGAGAATTCGCGAAAACCGAAAAGGGGCCGAAGTCCAACGGATGACGACAATTGTTCGGTGGAATGGCTGGCCGCAGGCTTTGGCCGGCCCGAACGCGACCTCGAACGCGACGGAGAGTGCCATGCCAAATCGCAAAGTCGCCCCGAAAACCCTGCGTCGGGCGCCGCCGCCGCCGTTGGACCCGATAAGTATACGTATCTCGGAAGTCGTACGAACGACCGGGCTCAGCCGCACCAAGATCTACGAATTGATCGCCGACGGGGAAATCGAGGCGGCAAAGGTCGGCCGCGCTACGCTTGTTTTTGTCGCAAGTCTGAAGTCGTTTCTCAGCGCACATCCCCGGACGAGACATGGCGGCGACCGCAGGAGCAGCCGGTACAAAAGCCACGGCTCTTCGTCTGCTACATCAGGATGAGCTGAACCAAGGCAAAACCCGGCGCGGTCATGCTGGATCGTTGTGCCAGTTCAAGCTTGGGAGGGGGCGCCGAGACAATGCGGCAAACCGGGAAAAGAGCGGCGTTTGCTTCCATCGCAGAATTAGAACAATTCGTCGAAAAGCTACCAATTTTGGGGCAGATTTTTCAGCCATATTTGGAAGAATCTTTTAAATTCATAGGCTTGTCCGTCGTTCTGAATCCCTCCTCCGCTACCAGGCCCTTTCAACCCGATATTCGTCCCGGAACCTTCCCGCCAACGCGGCGTTAACCGCTCATCCATGCAGGATATTCGACGGCGGCCTCCGCCCACCCCGCGCATGTGCGCCGGGGACCGGGGAATCGCGCGTCCGGGAAGGAGAAAGACATGTTCAGATATGCGATCATCTTTGCGGTCATCGCGCTCGTCGCGGCGCTGCTCGGGTTCGGCGGCATCGCCGGCCTTTCGGCCGATTTTGCGAAAATCCTCCTCATCGTCGGCGTCGTGCTCTTCGTCGTCGCCTTCATCTTCGGTCGGGGCGGGCGCCGCGCGCTCTAGACCAGACCAGGCTGGCCGCTTGAACCGGCGAACGAATGCGCCCATATGACGTTCATCGTCAACGAAGCGAAAGGAGGTGGTCCGATGTCTCATTGTCAAATGCCGCACGCGGCAGATCATGTGAGCATGGCCTCCGTCGCGGGGGTCTCGCTCGACTGAGCTTTCCGCGTCAGCCACGACAATGGAAGGGCCGCCCGAGAGGGCGGCCCTTCGCATATCTGCGGATCGCGATCGCATGCGATCATTAGTCTTGCCGCAACTTAACATGGGTGAATGTCCGCACGGCGCGTAGCCTGCATCTGGTCCCCGGATTTCAAGGGGGACGCATGGCATTGGGTGAAATCGTCAACGGGCTTTTGACGCCGCGCGAGCGGATGATGTGGGAAGCCAGTCTGGCGCGCAATGCCCGCGAATATTCGAAGGGGGCCGATCTCGTCCGCGAAGGCGACAAGCCTGCGGCGCTGCGGATCGTGCTGTCCGGCTGGGCTCAGAAATATAAACAGCTTCCCGACGGGCGGCGGCAAATCCTGGCGCTCGTGTTCCCGGGCGAGCTTTGCGATCTCGACCTGTTCACGGTCGCGCGTGCCGACCACTCGATCGCCGCGGTTCGGCGTCTGTCGGTGGCGGAGATCGGCCGCGCCGAGGCGCAGCGCCTGCTCGAACAATGCCCCAACCTTGCGCCCGCGCTTTGCTGGAGCGAGATCGTCGCCGCCGCCGTGCAGCGCGAGTGGACGATCAACGTCGGCCAGCGCAGCGCGCTCGAACGCGTCGCGCAGTTGCTGTGCGAAATTCACGTGCGCCAGCATGGGATGCCGCAGACGGGCGGTGGATCGTGCGATTTTCTGCTGACGCAGGGACAGGTGGCGGAGGCGATGGGGCTCACCCAGGTCCACGTCAATCGCGTGGTCCAGCAGCTGCGCCTACGCTGCGCCGTCGAGCTGGGCAATATGCGGCTCGAAATCCCCGATTTCGCGCAACTGGCGACGATCGCGTCGTTCAACGCCAACTATCTGCATCGCGGCGAAGTGTCGGGCCTTGCCGAACGCGCCGCACTGCTGTTCTCGCCCGAACCTGGGAAGTCGGACCGGGCGAACGACGAGGTGGCGTATTAGGCCGGCGAATTTCGCGCCCGGTGTCTCAGCTTACCAGATCGCTCCGATGAAGGTAGGTGTCCGAAAAGCCGGCAATCGCTCGGAGTACCCCGATATCGCCGATCCGGACCGCACGCCCCGACCGGGCGATCGCGCCGCGTCGCTCGAGTTCCTTGAGCGTCCGATTGATATGGACGGGCGTCAGGCCCAGAAGGTCGGCGAGCTGTTCCTGCGTCATCGGCACGTCGCGCCGGTCCAGTCCAGCGGCGAGCGTGTCGAGCAGGCGATAGTGAAGCTCGCAAAAGAGATGCGCCAACCGGCCTAGCGCGTTGCGCCGCCCGAGGCTCAACAGCCATTCGCGCCCGATCGACGCCTCGATCAGCGTGTCGACGATCACTGCGCGTGCGATCGCAGCGCGGCTGGCGACGAGGCGCTCGAAATCCGCCAGCGCGACGATGATCAGTTCGGCCGCGGTGAGCGCCTGCAAATTATGGTCGACGGTCGTCACGTACATCGACTGAAAGTCGAGCGCGTCACCCGGAATCTTGAGCGCGACGATCTGGCGCCCCCCGTCGCGCGTCGATTTCTGCCGATAGGCGAAGCCTGAGATCAGGATCGGACACAGGTCCGACCGATCACCTTCGCGCAGGATATAGTCGTTGGGCTCGATCCGCCGATAGCTGTGCGGCAGCGCTGCGATCGCAGAAAGATCGTCCGCCGACAGAGGACTGTGGCTTAACAGCTTGCGCAGGAAAAGGTCGAATCCCGGCAACGCGGATTTGGCTCTCATCATCAGCATTCCCCTGGCGACTATGCGTTTCTCGTTCGCACAGCGCGTTTCTAACGAAGAAGGAGGGGGACGGTTGCCGGTGGAGATCAGGCGGCCCATTCGGCCGGATTGGGATCCTGGCCGATGAGCGCAAGCCCGTGCGCGATCGACGTCAATTCGCCGCCCGTCGCGATCCGGTCGGGCGCGAAGCGCCGCTCGAACAGCGCGCGGATCGCCGGGATCAGCGACGAGCCGCCGGTCAGGAAGATGCGGTCGATGGCCTCGGGCGCGGTGCTCGCACGCGCCAGCGCGGCATCCATCGCCGCCTCGATACGGACCAGGTCGGCGGCGATCCACTGCTCGAAATCGGCTCGGCGCACCTCGGCATTCACTTCGATCCCGCCGCCCTCGAACCGGAACTCGGCCTGTTCGCTGTCCGATAGCGCGCGTTTGAGCTTGCCGACGGCGTCATAGAGCGGAAAACCTTGCTCATGCTCGATCAGCGCGATCATCCGTCCGATCGGTTCGGGGTCGGTCGCGTCGCGCTGCAAGCGGCGTATCTCGTCGAGCGTGCGGCGATTGCGCATCAGCGCGAGCCGCGACCAGTCGGCGAAATCGGCGAAATAGCCGCCCGGAATTTCGAGCAGCTTGTCGAACGAGCGATACGTGCCGCCCTTTCCGAGCAGCGGAAGGACCAAGCGGTCGACGATCCGATAGTCGAAGCGGTCACCCGCGATCCCGATCCCCGAGGAAGCGAGCGGAACGCAGCGGCGCGCCGATCCCGGCGCGGCGACGCGGACGATCGAAAAATCGGTGGTGCCGCCGCCGAAATCCGCGACCAGAATCGTCGCCGGCTCGGTCAATCGCGCGGCGTAGCTGTGCGCCGCGCCGAGCGGTTCGTGAACATAGTGAACCTCGGCGCCGAACGTTTCGAGCATCAGGTCGTAGCGCCGTCGCGCGAGGAGCGGGTCGGGGCGCGCTCCGGCAAATTCGACCGGCCGCCCGACGATGATGCGATGCGGCCGCGCATCGAGCTGCCCGCCGGCATGGCCGACCAGCCGCTGCAGGAACAGGCGGCCCAGATCCTCGAAGCGATAGGGCTTGTTGAAGATCAGCGCGCGTTCGAACGACGGACTGGCGGCGACACTCTTGAACGACTGGACGAAGCGGCTGTCGAGCGGCGACTGCAGATATTCGGCGATCGCCCACGGCCCGGCTTCGTGCGCGATGCCGTTCCACGCGCGCTCTTCCTCCCAGAAGCAGAGCGCCGACCGGAACACCGCGCCCGCTCCCCCGTCGCCCGCGAAGTCGACGAGCCGCGTGCCGCCCTCGCGCTCCGCCAGCGCGACGACGGTATTGGTGGTGCCGAAATCGAGGCCGAGCGCGCTCGCCGTCGCTTCGCTGTCCATGACTTGCTCCGTGGCTGTTCGGGATCCCGCGCGGGGCGGCGCCTATTGCACAGCCGCCGCCGCCGGGCAAGCCGCGCTCCGCCCGCCGCGGCGGCGAGGTTCTAGCGGATTTTGAAGTGCGCCAGAAAAGGTTCCAGCCGCCAGCGGATCTGGCGCTCGTCCAATATCCCGTCCTCGACCCCGAACAACCGGTTGAGCATCATGTCGCCCGAGATCGTCGACAGGAACAGATGCGCCGCGCCCTCCGGGTCGTCGATCGCTGCTTCGCCCGCCGCGGCCCAGCCCGCGAACAGGTCGGACAGTTCGGCGATGAAGGGCAGATGGAGGTCGCGATAGGTCTGCACCGCAAAATCGCGATCGCGAAGGCATTCGGAAACCAGCATCCGCATCAGCGCGATCGCGCGAGGCGATTGCCACGTCTCGCACTCGCTGCGGACATATTCCATCAGCGTTTCCACATTGGACTGCGCCTGGCCCGCACCACGGTCGGCACGCTCCGCCATCGTCTCGCCGCACCAGCGCAGCGCGATCGCGTGAAGCAGGCCCTGCTTGTTGCCGAACAGTTCGTACAGCGTCGCGAGCGATCCACCTGACCGTTTGACGATATCGGCCAGACCCGTTCTGTCATATCCCTGTTCTATGAACAGCGCTTCCGCCGCGTCGAGGATGGCTTCGTGCCGCCTTTCGCGCGGGCTGGGCTTGCCTGTCGGGTCCTTCGTCAGTTCCTTCGCGTCCAATGACCGATCCTCTCGCTTGCTCTTTTTTGTAATTTAAATTACACGCTGCCAAAGCGCAACGCTTTCATCGCGTTCGACGTTCATCGAAATAGCGAATTTTCCAGGGGTCTCTATGAGTCGCGTTCGTCCTTTTGCAAGCGCCGCCGGCGCCGCGCTGGCGCTGTTGTTGCTGGCTGCCTGCTCGTCCGAAGCGCCGCCGGCACCGCCACCGCCCGAGGTCAATATCGTCACGGTCGGGGCACAGGACGTCGCCAATATCATCGAACTGCCGGGCCGCGTGCAGGCCTATCGCACGGCGGAAGTGCGCGCGCGCGTCGATGGCATCGTCGAACGCCGCCTGTTCGAAGAGGGCAGTTATGTCGCCGCCGGCAAGGCGCTTTTCCGCATCGATCCGCGGCAGCTGACCGCGAACGTCAATGCGGCGCGTGCGCAGCTCGCCCGGGCGCAGGCGACGGCGGCGAACGCGCGCCAGGTCGTCGGCCGCTATCAACCGCTGTTGTCCGAACAGGCGATCGGCAAGCAGGAATATGATGCTGCGGTCGCGGCGCAGCGCACTGCCGAGGCCGACGTCCAATCGGCGCAGGCCAATCTCGAATCCACCCGGCTCAGCCTCGGCTATGCGACCGTCACCGCGCCGATCGGTGGCCGCGCCCGCCGCGCCGAAGTCACCGAAGGGGCGCTCGTCAGCGCCGGGGCAGGGACGCTGTTGACGACGATCGAGCAGATCGACCGCGTCTATGTGAATTTCGGCCAGTCGAGTTCGGACCTGATGGCGATCCGCCGCGACATCGAAAGCGGAAAGCTGCAGATCCCGCCCGTCGGCCGCGTCGAAGTTCAGCTGATTCTCGAGGATGGGACGCCGTTTCCGATCGTCGGCCATCTCGACTTCCTCGACCTGTCGATCGACGAGGCGACGGGCACGGCGGCCCTTCGCGCAGAGTTTCCCAATCCCGCCAATGTCCTGCTCCCCGGTCAGTTCGTGCGCGCGCGTATCAAGGCAGGGTTTCGGCCGAACGGTATCCTGATCCCGCAGCGCGCGGTTAAGCTCTCGTCCGACGCAGCCACGGTCATGATCCTCGACGCAAAGAATGTGGTGACGATCCGTCCCGTGAAACTCGGAACGATGCAACAGGGGCAATGGGCGATTCTCGACGGGCTCCGCCCCGGCGACCGCGTGATCGTCGATGGCCTGCAGAAAGTGCAGCCGGGCCAGCCTGCCAAGGTGGCGGGGACCGCGGCGACGCGGCCGAAGCCCGCCAAGACCGCGACGACCAAGCGCTGAGTCCGGTTCCATGACCCCCCGCTTCTTCATCGACCGGCCCATATTTTCATGGGTCATCGCGATCGGCATCCTGCTTGCCGGGATTATCGCGCTGCGCAGCCTGCCCGTCGAACAATATCCCTCCGTCGCGCCCCCTTCGCTGACGATCGGCGTCACCTATCCGGGCGCCGACGCCAACACGCTCGAACAGAATGTCACACAGGTGATCGAGCAGGAACTGAACGGGGTCGAGGGCTTCCTCTACATGGCCTCGACCAGCGAATCGAACGGCACCGCGTCGATCACGCTGACCTTCGAGGCAGGAACCGACATCGATACCGCGCAGATGGAGGTGCAGAATCGCCTCCGCCGTGTCGAGCAGCGCCTTCCCGAGGATGTCCGCCGCCAGGGCATTTCCGTCACCGGAGCCAATTCGGGCTTCCTCCTGATCGTCGCGATTACGTCGAAGAGCGGCAACACCGACCCGATGGAGGTGAACAACTACGCGAATACGCGCATTCTCGACGAACTCCGGCGCGTCAGCGGGGTCGGCAATGTTCAGGCATTTGCCCCCGAATATGCGATGCGCATCTGGCTCGACCCGCAAAAGCTCGCCTCGCACAATCTTTCAGCGAGCGAGGCGCTCGGCGCGGTGCAGGAACAGAACAGCCAGACGCCGGGTGGCCAGCTCGGCGATCAGCCGCTCGCCAAGGGCGCGCAGGTCAACGCCGTGATCATGACGCAGGGCCGTTTCACTCGGCCCGAGCAGTTCGAAAGCATCATCCTGCGCGCGAATCCCGATGGTTCGGCCGTCACGCTTGGCGATGTCGGTCGCGTCGAACTCGGCGCGGCGAGCTATCTCTTCTCGTCCGAACTCAACGGCAAACCGATGGCCGGGCTCGCGGTCCAGCTCAAGCCCGGCGCGAACGCGCTCGCGACCGCTGAGGGCGTGCGGGCGCGCATGGACGAATTGTCGCGCGGCTTTCCGCCCGACATGACCTGGTCCATCCCTTATGACACGACGCCCTTCATCAGCCTGTCGATCGAAGAGGTGGTGAAGACGCTCGGCGAGGCGATGGTCCTCGTCTTCCTCGTCATGTTCCTGTTCCTCCAGAACTGGCGCGCGACGGTCATCCCCAGCGTCGTCGTCCCGATCGCACTCGCGGGTGCGTGCCTCGGGCTCTGGATTGCCGGCTTTTCGATCAACGTACTGACGCTCTTTGGCATGGTGCTCGCGATCGGCATCCTGGTCGACGACGCGATCGTCGTGATCGAGAATGTCGAGCGCATCATGAGCGAGGAGCATCTGTCGCCCTATGAAGCGACGGTAAAGGCGATGAGCCAGATCACCTCGGCGATCATCGGCATCACGCTGGTGCTCATCGCAGTGTTCATCCCGATGGCCTTCTTCCCCGGATCGACCGGCGGCATCTACCGGCAGTTCTCGCTGACGCTCGCAATCTCGATCGCCTTTTCGGCGCTACTCGCATTGACGCTGACGCCCGCGCTTTGCGCGACGCTGCTGAAACCGCACGACGACAAGGTGCGCAAGGGGCCGATCGGCCAGCGCGTCGACGCCTTCTTCGCCGGATTCAACGGGTGGTTCGGGCGCACGACCGATCGCTACCAGGGCGGCGTCGGCCGGATCCTGTCGGCACCGCTCCGCTGGCTCGGCGTCTTCCTTGCGCTGGTCGCCGTGACCGCGCTGTTGTTCACGCGGCTTCCGGGATCCTTCCTGCCGCAGGAGGATCAGGGATATCTGATCACCGTCGTCCAGGCGCCACCGGGCGCGACGACGCAGCGCACGGACCTTGCGTCGAACCAGGTGAAGAAGTTCTTCGGCGCGCAGCCGCAGGTTGCGAATACCGTGCTCGTTCGCGGCTTCAGCTTCTTCGGCCAGGGCCAGGCGAACGCGATCATGTTCACGCCGCTCAAACCTTGGGACGAGCGTACCGGCGACGGCGACGGCGCCGATGCGATCGCGGGCAAGGCGATGGGCGCGTTCATGGGGATCAAGGAAGCCTTCGTCTTTTCGCTCAGCCCACCCTCGATCCCCGAACTCGGGACGTCGAGTGGTTTCACTTTCAAGCTGCAGGACCGCGGCGGCAACGGGCGCGATGCGTTGATCCAGGCGCGCAACCAGCTGCTCGGCGGGGCGATGCAGAGCAAGCTGCTCGCCAATGTTCGTCCCGAGGGGCAGGAGGATGCGCCGGTGCTCAAGGTCGATATCGACCGCGTCAAGGCGCGTGCACTTGGCCTCTCCATCGGCGACGTCAACGCGACGCTCGCGATCGCGTTCGGCAGCGCCTACGCCAACGACTTCACGCGCGAAGGCCGCGTGCTGCGCGTCCTGCTTCAGGCCGACGCGGCGAGCCGCATGACGCCGCAGGATGTCGTCGATCTGAAGGTGCGCAGCGCGGCCGGCGAGATGGTGCCCTTCGGATCGTTCAGCACCGCCGAATGGTCGGCCGCGGCGCCGCAGCTTCAGCGATACAACGGCTACCCCGCGATGACGATTTCGGGCGAACCGGCGCCGGGTCAGTCGACCGGCGAGGCGATGGCCGAAATGGAACGGCTCGCAGGAACGCTGCCGGCGGGCTTCGCCTATGAATGGACCGGCATTTCTTACGAGGAAAAGCAGTCGGCGGGTCAGATCGGCATGCTGCTCGGCCTGTCGCTCGTCGTCGTCTTCCTGCTGCTCGCGGCGCTTTACGAAAGCTGGTCGGTGCCCGTCGCGGTGCTTCTCGTCGTGCCGCTGGGCGTGCTCGGCGCGGTGCTTTTCTCGATGCTCCGCGGACTCAGTGCCGACATCTATTTCAACGTCGGATTGATCACGATCATCGGGCTCGCGGCAAAGAACGCCATCCTCATCGTCGAATTCGCGATCGAACAGGAAGCCGAAGGCAAACCCACCTTCGACGCGGTGATGGAGGCGGTGAAGCTTCGCCTGCGGCCGATCATCATGACCAGCCTCGCCTTCATCCTCGGCATGGTGCCGCTGGTGATCGCGAGCGGGGCGGGGGCTGCAAGCCGTATCGCGGTCGGGTCGGGCGTCATGGGCGGGATGATCGCGGCGACGTTGCTCGGCGTCTTCTTCATCCCGCTCTTCTATCTGTCGGTGCGCAAATGGATCAGCCGCAAGCGCCCGCCGTCGCCCGCAGAAAAGGGCCATCACGATGCGGAGCCGGACCATGCGTAAGTTTGTCGTCCTGTTCGCCGCCACCGCGCTCGCCGGATGCGTGAACCTCGCGCCCGAGCATACGCGCCCGTCGCTTCCGACCGACGCGCATTATCCGGAAGGGTTCGAGAATGACGTCGCGCTCGGCCGGCGCGCGACCGACGTCGCATGGCGCGATTTCTTCGCCGACCCGCAGCTCGAGGCGCTCATCGCCCGCGCAATCGAGCGCAACCGCGACCTTGCGGTCGCCGTGGCGCGGATCGAGGAGGCGCGGGGACTGTACCGGATCCAGGACGCCGACCGCTTGCCGACCGTCGGCGCGAGCGCAGAGGCGGCGCGAACCCGCAGCGCCTCGCCAACGGGCGCCGGGACCGACACGTCGAACCGCTATTCGGTCGGCGTCGGCGTCACGTCGTTCGAGCTCGATTTCTGGGGCCGCGTCAAGAATCTGTCCGAGGCCGCGCGCAGCCAGTATTTCTCGACGCAGCAGGCCGAGCGCGCGTTCCGCCTCACGCTCGTCCGCGACGTCGCCTCGACCTATTTCGCGTCGCGCGGTGCCGAGGAGCAGATCAAGCTTGCCGAAGCGACGGTGACGAGCCGCAAGGAAGGGCTGCGCATCGCAAAGCTGCGCCTCGACGCGGGCGTGACCTCGGCGCTCGATTACCGCCAGTCCGAGACGCTGCTGACGCAGGCCGAAACGCAGCTCGCAAGCCTGAAGCTCGCGAAGGCGCAGGCCGACAACTTCCTCGCCGTTCTCGTCGGCGGGCCGTTGCCTGCCGACCTTCCTGCGCCGCTGCCGCTGGTGGCGCAGTCGACGCCGCCGGCGCTCACTGCGGGGTTGCCGTCGGACCTGCTCGTTGCGCGCCCCGATATCGTGGCGGCCGAGGAACAACTTCGCGCCGCGCGCGCGAACGTCGGTGCGGCGCGGGCCGCGTTCTTCCCGTCGATCTCGCTCACCGGCAACATCGGCTTCGCATCGAGCTCGCTCGACGGCCTCTTCACCAACAACGGCCTGACGTGGAGCTTCGGTCCTTCGATCACGCTCCCGATCTTCGACGGCGGCCGCAACAAGGGTAATCTGACGGTCGCCGAGGCGCGCGAAAATATCGCGGTCGCGACCTATGAGAAGACCGTCCAGACCGCCTTCCGCGAAGTCGCCGACGCGCTCGCCGGGCGCCGCTATCTTGCCGAGCAGGTCGAGGCGCAGGAGCGCGGTACGCTCGCGCAGCGTCGCATCGCCGACCTCGCGCGCAAGCGCTACCGCGAAGGTGTCTCGACCTATCTCGAAGTGCTCGACGCCGAACGCAACCTCTTCGCCTCCGAACAGGCATTGATCGAACTGCGCCGCGCGCAGGTCGACAATCTCGTCACGCTCTACGTCGCGCTCGGCGGCGGGCTCGTGACCCCGGCTTAGGATGCTTCGGGCGCAAGCGAGGCGGCATCGCCTCCCTTTCGGCTGCGAAGACGGGCAGGGGCTTCGCCGCGCTCGACCCATCGCTCGATCGCCAACCGGACATCATAGTCGGGCCCGGGGGCGCTCGCGGGCGCATCGAGCGACTGGCCGAAGGCGACCGGGCCACGGCCGCCCTGGCAATGCTGCATCCCCGGCACCATGAACAGTCGATAGAAGTCGGTGGCTTTACCGGCGCCTCGCGTCGCCCGCGCTACCGACCGATACCAGTCGCGCCCCATATGCGGCGCGATCACGGCGTCGGACCAGCCGAAGTAGGAAAGCACCCGCCCGCCGCGGTCGTGGAAGCGCTGGAGGTCGGCAGGGCGGACGTCGAGATTTTCCGAAAGCTCGGCCGGCGTGAAGCGTCCGAACAGATATTGGCGCGACTGTCCGGCAAAGGTCAGCTGCGACTGGGCCGATATGTCGGGATTGGCGATCCAGCGTACCCAGTCGTCAACGTCCATCGCCGCGGGTTCATAGCCCGCGCCGATGATCCGCCCCAGCGAGGCGAGTTGCCCGATCGAGAGACACGCCGTCGTTGCATCGCCGGTGCACGCAAGACGCGACCAGTCGGGACGGCACGCCCCGGGCTGCTGCGCGACCCCGTTCCGTATCGTCTTGGCCGGGCACGCGGCGATCGCGGCCCTTTTGATCAGTTCGAGTTCGGGTGGCCCCAGCCACCCGCCAGGCGCGCGCATCCGGTCCTGGATTTCGCCGAAATTACGGAACTGCAGCGTCCACGGATTGGCGGGCGCGCCTGCGATGACGCCGTCCCAATCCTCGGGCCAGCGCGCTGCGGCCATCAGCGCCATCCGCCCGCCGTTCGAGCAGCCGATGAAATAACGATGCTTCGGCGCCTTGCCGTAATAGCCCCCGACCAGCGCCTGTGCCGCGTCGCGTGTCGCCTTGATCGACCGCCAGCCATAGTCGGCGAGCGCTACCGGATTGCCCGTCGCCCAGCTCGCGTCGAAACCATGCCCGCGATGCCCGGTATCGGTCGCCGCGATCGCATCGCCGCGGCGTGCGCCCTCGTCGAGCGTCGGCAAATGGATCGCGCCCGCAAAGCCGCCGTTGCCGATCTGGTAATAGCGCCCACTCCAACGCTCGGGGGTAGGCAGATAGACCGTAAAACGAATGTCCGATCCGGGTACTGGATGGGCCGCGCCGCTTACTTGGCAGACGCCATCCGACAGCACGGCGCTCTCGACGACCGCCTTGTCGAGCGTCAGCTTGGCGAGGGTCGCACAGCGATTATCCACGGCCGGACTGCCGAGCGACAGAAGCAGCGGCAGCCAGGCGAAGACGTCAGGCAGCTTTCTCGTCTTCCCACGCGAATTTGAACGCCCCCGCCGTCGGATCGACGCCCGCGAGCATCATCCCCTGACCGCGCGAGCTGTGCCTATCGTTCAGCGGCACGTCGGCCGGATCGCGGAGCTGGATCAGCAGCGTCGTGCGCGGTTCGTCGGACGTGTTGAGGCCCGATCCGTGGACGGTCAGATAGTGGAAGAACAGCGCGTCGCCGGCCTTTGCTGGAAGCGGCGTCGCGCCTTCGATCGGGTAGGTTTCGGTCGACGCGTGATGATCCTTACCCTCCGAAGGCAGCGGCCCCAGCTTGTGGGTCCCCGGATAGACGCGCAGGCAGCCCTTTTCCTCGGGCGCATCGTCGAAGTGCAGGATCACCGCGATCATCGAATGGTCGCGATGCGGGAAATAGGGATAATCCTGATGCATCGGGAAGGGCGAACCCTTCTCGGGCGGCTTGATGAACATCTTGTTGTGGTGCAGCTGGACGTTCGGGCCGATGATGTCCTGCGCGATTTCGGTGAGGCGCGGGTCGGTGAGCAACCGCGTCACCATCGCCGAGCGGAAATGGACGTCGTGGCAATGGGTGATCGTCGTGCCGCTGCCGCGCACGCTGTCCCACGTCGCGTCGCTGTTGCCTTCATTGTCGGCGATGCGGTGCATTTCGGCGCGGAACGCCGCGGCTTCCTCGGCGCTGAACAGGCCGGGGACGAGGACATAGCCCTGATCGTCGTAGAACTTCTTCTGCTCTTCGCTCAGCATCGCTGCGCATCCTCATCGTCTGACCATGCACCGATGGTGCCGCTTCCAAACGGCGATCGCAATTGGCGTGCGCCCGACCTTGTGGTAAAAAATCGAACATGGAAATGATCGACCTGCCGCTCGAAGATTTGCCGCGCATCGCGGTCGCCGGGCAATTCCTGCTCGCCGATCGCGGATTTGCGACGATTCATCGGGGGCGCACGCACGCGCTGCACCTTCACGGCTATACCGGCGAGATGGAGCTGGCGGGAAACCGCATCCGCATCATGCCCGGCGATGTGACGCTCAGCCCTGCGGGGCTGCCCTCAAGCTATGACCTTGCCGCGCCCGGCACCCATTGGTGCATCCATATCGAAGCCGACGAGGGGCAGGGCGCGCACGCTCCCGTCGCGCTCCACCTGCCCGACTGCGCCGCGCTGCGCGAGCGGTTCGCGCATGTCAGCGGCTTGTTCGCGACGGCCAGCGATCCGATCGCGCATATCGCGGCGCGGCTGGCGGCGCAGGAGTTGTTGCTGACGCTGGCGCGGCGCACCGATCCACTGCCCGAGGACGATGCCGCGGCGCGCGCTGCCGAATATATCGACCGCCATTTTCCCGAAGCGATCGGCGTGCGCGAGATCGCCGCCGCAGCGGGCCGCTCGCCCGCTTATCTGGCGCGGCTCTTTCGCAATCGCTTCGGCACCACCGTGCCGCACCGCCTGCTTCAGCGGCGTGCCGAGCACGCACGCTTCCTGCTCGAATCGACCGACCTGCCGATCTGGCGCGTCGCCGAACGCTGCGGCGTCGCCGACGCGCAGCGTTTCAACAAGATGGTGCGAAGCCTGCTCGGCGCGAGCCCGAGCGCGGTACGCGCGCGGGTCAGGGGGCCGGTCGTCGATCCCGACCGATAGGAACGCGTATATCCTCCCTGTCGCGCAGCGATGGGGAGGGGGACCGCTCGCGAAGCGAGTGGTGGAGGGGCCTTGCGACGTCGCTCGATCGCCCCTCCGTCAGCGCTTCGCGCTGCCACCTCCCCATCGCTGCGCGACAGGGAGGATCAGATAGTCAACGCCACGCCAGCCAGATCGCCGCGGTCCACGAGAAATCGTCGCCGCCGCTGCCCGATCCGTCGACGGGACTGTATGCTTCGTAGAAGCCGTTGCGCTCCATCAGCGCCAGCGTGTCGTGCCGGACGCGCGCGGCCTCGGCATCGAAACCCGCTTCTGCAAGCCCGGTGCCGATCATGTAATTGACCACCGCCCACACCGGGCCGCGCCAGTAGCGGATCATCTGGAAGCCGGGGTCCTCGGGGTCGAGGCTGGGCATCAGATATTCGACCTTGCTGCCGATGCGGTGCAGGTGCGCCAGCATCGCGGCGTCCTTCGCGGGGTCGGCGAGTCCGGCGTAAAAGCTCAGGAACGACGCGCTGGTGATGAAACCCGACGAGCGGCCGGTGATGAGGTCGCGCGAGCACCAGCTATGCTTCTCCTCGTCCCACAGCCAGTCGATCCCGGCCTCGGCCGTCGCGATCATCGCGCGGATTTCGGCGGCTTCCTCGTCGCGGCCGAGATAATCGGCGAGGTGCAGCAGGTCGCGGTTCGCGCGCAGCAGGATCATCGACATGCCGATGTCGGCGACCTTGAACGGATTGCCCGCGGTGATCTTCGCATGGTCCCAGCCCTGTGCGACGCCATATTGGACGAGCGCGAGGTAGCGGTCGTACTCTAGCTTGGTCGGACGCATCTTGGCGTCGAGATGGCCGGTGTCGCGGCGCGTATATTCGCCGACGTTCGAAATATCGATCGGCTCGCCGGGAATGTCCCATTCGGGCGAATTGTCGCGGCCGGTTTCCCACGGGTGCATCGCGACGACGACGCCGCGGCCGTCGGGATCGCGATAGTCGCGGAACCAGCGGTGCCAGGCGATCAGCTTGTCGAACAGGCTTTCGAGGCGGAGGCGATAGGCGTCGTCGGCATCGGCCGCGATCGCGCTGTCCCAAAGCTTGCGCACGACCGTCGCCGCGACCGGCGGCTGCGTGATGCCCGAGGTGACGGGGGTCTTGCCCGTCGCCCAGACCGAGGGACCGGGGAAATAGCCGGGATCGTCCTGCCAGAAAACGATGTGCGGCAGGAAGCCGTCGTCCCACTGCGCGCTGAACAGCGTCTCGACCTCCTTCCACGCGCGGTCGCGGTCGTAGGTGTCGAAGCCGAGGGCGACGAAGGCCGAGTCCCAGTTCCACTGGAAGGGATAGACCCGGCCGTTGGGGACGGTGTAGCCGCCCCGGTCGTTGTTGGTCAGGATGGCGCGGGCACCCGCGTCAAGCGTTTCGGTCGTCATGTCGCGGATGCCCGTTTTCTCGTTCAGAAGTTGAAGGTGGCGCGTGCGGTGATGCGGCGCGGCAGGACCGGACGGCCGACGAAGTATGCGCCGCCCACGGTCTGGTTGTTGTCGAGACGCGGCGACCCTTCGGTCGTGGCGTCGGTGTCGAACAGATTGAACACGTTCACACCGAGGCGCAGGCTGTTCTTGCCGATCGGCACCGTATAGCCGGCGTCGAGGTTGACGATGTTCCACCCGTCGAGCTTGATCGAATTGTTCGACGCGGTGAAATTGTCGCCGGTGTAGTTGGTGAAGAAGGACAGATCGAGCGCGCCGTCGTCATAATAGAGGCCGGCGTTGTAAAGGATCTGCGGCTGGCGCTCCAGATCATTGCCGATGATCGCCGGGTTCGACGTCGGAACGCCCCCGACATTGGTCTGGAACTCGGTATATTTCGCCTTCTGCAGCGTCAGGTTGCCGTTGAAGTGCAGGTTCGTGAGCAGCTTCAGGTCGAAGACCGCCTCGACACCGTAGGATTCGGTGGCGACGAGGTTGACGAGCTCCTGGAAGCCGCCGCCCGGCGCGTTGACGAACAGCACCTGGCGGCGGTTCTTCAGGCTGGTGTAGAAGGCCGAAGCCTCGAGGCTGAAGGCCGGCTGGCTGACCTTGATGCCGCCCTGCACCTGCTTGATGATTTCGCCTTCATAGCTTTGCGTGCCCGGCGATGCGCTGGCGTTCGCCGCGGTCCCGGCGGGCAGCGGCAGGAAGCCGACCGCACGCACCTCGGGGAAGAAATAGCCGCGGCTGCCGTTGAGGTAGAGGCTGACGTCGTCGGTGACCTTGTAGAGCGCACCCGCCGCGACCGCCCATTCGGTGGTCGAGACCTTGCCCGTCAGATAGCCGTCATTGCCCCAGATCACGTCGCGCAGCGAAGTCGACAGGTTCGGCGTCGTCGCGTCGGTGACCGTCGTCGACGTGCGCTCGCGGCTGATGTCGCCCTTATAATGTTCGACGCGCCCGCCGATATCGAGGTTGAAACGGTCGCCGATCTGCATCTGGTCGGCGAAATAGGCGGCGTAGCGCTCGGCCTGGTGGCGGTTGTTGACATAGCCGCCGCCGGCGTTGAGCAGCCCGTTCCGCGAAATGACGGTCGTGACGCCGCTCACCGGGTTGGTGACGGTCAGGTTGACGAGCTGCGGCTGGTTGTTGAACGCGCCCAGGAAGGTCGTCGTCACGTTGATGTCGCGCGCCACCGTATCGGCATAGAAGCCGCCCAGCGTGAAGCTGTGCTCGACGCTGCCCGTCGTCGCCTTCTTGGTCAGGTTCAGCTCGGCCGACAGGTCGTGCATCGGCCGGTTGCGGTCGGTGAAGCGGTTGGCGAAGAGGATCGCGTTCGCCGGCACCGCGCCGCCGCCGACATAGGTGAAGCTCGCGTTCGCGGCGGTGATCCCGTTGAGTTCGGGGATCTGGCCGCGGCGCGCGGCGTTGGTGACGAAGGCGTTCAGCGTCTCGGGGACGTTCACGACGCCGTCGCCGTCCGACCACAGCCCGAACTTGTGCTTGTAGTCCGAATATTTGACGCGGCCGTTGATCCCCCATCCGCTGTCGCCGAACGTCTTGTCGAAGGCGAGCGCGACCTGGCCGCCCTTGCTCGTGACGCCGTCGGTGATCTGCGTCGTGAACGGACCGTCGGGGGTGTTGAAGCCGAGCCCTGCGACCGCCGGCGTCAGCAGCTGATACACCTTCTTGCCGTCGTTACCCGCGATGCGGCTGCGCGTCGTGCCGTCGAGCGGGACGGGCAGATAGAATTGCGCCTGATCGTCGATATACTGGCCATAAAGGGTGATCGACCCGCTATCGTCGGGGAACTCGTACTTCAGGTTTCCGCGGAGCTGGAAGCCCTCGGTGTCGAGGCCGGTCTTGATCGGCCCGTCGTCCGAGCGATAGAAGCCCGACAGCGCGAAGAACAGATTTTCGCCGAGCGGTCCGCTGACCGCAAGGTCACCGCGATAGCGGCCCTTTTCGGCCCATTCGATCTGCGCCGTGCCTTCCAGCTCGTCGCGGCCGGTCTTGCTGATATAGTTGATCAGGCCGGCGACCGAACCGGGGCCGAACAGGTTCGACACGCCGCCGCGCACGAATTCGAGGCGCGAGATGCCGAGGTCGTTGCGGTAGTAGACGTCATAGGCCGACGAGTTGAGCCCGAACGTCGACATCACCGGAACGCCGTCATACATCAGCGGCGTGAACTGATACTGCCCGCCCGAGGGAAGGCCGCGCACGAACACGTTCGAGGCGACTTCGCCGCCGCCGGCGTCGGCCTTGATCGTCGGGATGCTCGCAAGGATGTCGGCCTGGCTGCTGACGCCGAGGCGTGCGAGCGAGTCTTCGCCGACCGAGGTTACCGCCAGCGGCGTGTCGAGCGCGACGCGCGGGCGGCTCGTGCCGGTGACGATGATCGTGTCCTGATCGCTCGCAACCTCTTCATCTGCGGTTTGGTCGGCATCCTGCGCCCACGCCGACTGCAGCGGCATCAGCGTCGCAGCGAGCGGGGTCGCGCAAAGCAAGGCGGTACGGAAAGTGCGCGAAAAGCGGCGGTGAGCGGTCATGCTGGTCTCCTCCCATGGTCTCGTCCGGGCCCTTTGCAGGCCGTTGTCATAAAAATTGAAGGGGAGGGGCTTTGAGCGAAAGCCCGTATTGTTGCAACGCTGTGTTGCTGATAATGGCACCAAGAGACATAAAATTGCGGGAGAGAAGCGATGCTCGATCTGGGCGATCTGCAGGTCTTTTCAAAGATCGTCGAGACCGAAAGCCTGACCAAGGCGGGGCAGGCGCTCGGTCTTCCCAAATCGACCGTCAGCCGCCGTATCTCACGGCTCGAGGAAAATCTGGGCGTGCAATTGCTGCACCGATCGACGCGGTCGGTGACGGTGACCGAGGACGGCGCGATGTTCTTCGAATATTGCCTGCGCTCGCTCGGCGTCCTCCGCGACGGCGAACGCGCCTTGCAGAATCGTCAGAACGTCCCGCGCGGCGTCGTGAAGATCGCGATCCCCTATGTGCTGGGGCAGAGCCTGATCGGCCCGCTGCTCGCGAGCTTCCTCGATCTCTATCCCGACGTGCGCCTCGTCAGCGTGATGACCGACGATGCCGTGGGGCTGCTCCGCGCGGGCTTCGACGTCGCGCTCGCGGTCGGGCCTTTCGCCGATTCGGAACTCGTCGCGGTCAAGCTCGGCGTCACCGAGTGCGGCCTGTTCGGCGCCCCCGGTTATTTCGAGCGCAAGGGCATGCCGCAGAACCATGTCGAACTGCCGCGCTTCGACCTGCTCGCGACGGGCACCGTCGACCGGCGCCACCGCTGGCCGCTTCATACCGAGACCGAGCAGGTGACGGTCGAATTCTCGCCGCGCCTCGTGTGCAACGACCTCAACCTGCTCCGCCACGCGGTGCGCTCCGAACTCGGCATCGCGACCTTGCCGGCCTTCCTCTGCAAGGCCGATCTCGCCGAGGGAATGCTCGTCGAAGTGCTCCCCGGCTGGCAGGCTCCCGACATGAGTTTCTATGCGCTGTTCGCCGATCCCAAAGGGGTGCCGGTGCGCGTCCGCTCGCTGATCGACTATCTGACCGAGAAGCTGAGACCCACGCTTTCATGGGAAATTTAGGTTCGTTGCGAAAAATGGAACAAATAGTTCCACAATCGGGCGCTAGGCGCTCCCGCCGCTCTGCTTCACCCCAAAGGGCAAATCACAAGTGGAGGGTGTCATCGCTACCGGGGCCGAACAGGTGAGCCAGACGAGCCATCGCGAGCAGCTCATCGCGCTGTTCCGCGAGTCGGTGCGCGCGGTGAGCCCCGAGATCGCGATGCCGCGCAAGATTCCGCACTCGCCGCACGGCCGCACCGTCGTGATCGCGGTGGGCAAGGCTGCCGCCGAGATGATGCGCGTCGCACAAGACCGCGCCGAACAGCCGCTCAAAGGCCTCGTCGTCACGCGCCACGGCCACCTCCCCGAACCTGCGCCGTCGTGGCCCGATGTCGAGATCATCGAGGCGGGGCATCCGTATCCCGACGAGAACAGTGTGATCGCCGCCGAACGCGCACTTGCGATCGCACACCGGCTCGAGGCCGGCGACAATCTGCTCATCCTGCTCTCGGGCGGCGGGTCGGCGCTGCTCGCGGCGCCCGCAAAGGGGCTCAGCCTCGCCGACAAGCAGCAGATCACGCGCGCGCTTCTCCAATCGGGCGCGACGATCGAGGAGATCAACTGCGTCCGCAAGCATCTCTCGCGCGTGAAGGGCGGCCGATTGTCGGTCGCAGCGGGCGCGGCGCACGTCACGACGTGGATCATCTCCGACATCCCCGGCGACGACCCCAGCTTCGTCTCGTCCGGGCCGACGGTCGCCGACCTCACCAGCCTCTCCGACGCGCGCGACATCGTCGCCAAATATGGCATCGAACCCTCGCCGCAGGTCGCGGCGGCGCTGGACGATCCCGCGAACGAAACCCCTGCGGCCGATGCGCTCGGCATCGCGGGCGGCGAGACGCAGATCATCGCCAAGGCACGCGACGCCCTCGCCGCGGTGCAGGCGATGGCAGGCGCGGCGGGCTATCAGGTCACCAACCTCGGAGACCAGCTCCAGGCCGAGGCGCGCCACCTCGGCGCCAGCCACGCCGCACTCGCGCGCCGGATGGCAAAGGACGGCACCGCACGCGTCATTATCTCGGGCGGCGAAACCACTGTGACCGTCACCAACAAGGCGGGCCGCGGCGGCCGCAACCTCGAATATCTGCTCGGTCTCGCGATCGCACTGAACGGCGAGCGGGGCATCTTCGCCATCTCGTGCGACACCGACGGGATCGACGGCACCGACGATGCCGCGGGCGCGACGATCGGCCCCGACACGCTCGCGCGCGCCCGCGCCGCCGGGATCGATCCGGCCGAATATCTGGCGTCGAACAACGCCTACAGCTTTTTCGAAAAACTCGGAGACCTGGTCATAACCGGGCCCACGCTGACCAATGTGAACGACTTTAGGGCGATCCTGATCGACCCGACGGCGTAAGGGAGAAGAGACATGGTGGGGAACAAGGGAGGCTTGGCGGCCCGCGCCAACTATCCGTGGATCTTGATCGGGCTGCTCTGGCTCGTCGCGTTCCTCAATGCGGCCGACCGCAACATCCTGCTCGCCGTCCTGCCTGATCTCAAGGCCGAGTTCGACCTGACCGATACGCAGCTTGCGCTGCTCGGCTCGGTCTTTTTCTGGATCTACGCCGTCGGCGCCTTCGTCGCGGGCCGCGTCGGCGACAGCGTCCGCCGCAGCCGCCTGATCATCTTCGGCCTCGTTTTCTGGAGTGTCGCGACCGGGGCTTCCAGCCTTGCGACGGGTTTTGCGCTGCTGCTGTCGATGCGCGGTCTGGTCGCGGTGGGCGAGTCGACCTATTACCCGACCGCCACCGCGCTCATCGGCGACTGGCACAAGCCATCGATGCGCAGTCGCGCGCTGTCGCTGCACCAGACCGCGGTGTTTGCCGGATCGGGACTGGGCGCCGTCGCGGCCGGCTATATCGCCGATGCCCTGAGCTGGCACGCGCCGTTCCTGATCTTCGGCGCAGTCGGCCTGGTTCATGCTGTGATGCTCTGGTTCTTCCTTCACGACGCACCGATCGTCCACACCGCCGCCGAGGAAGGAAAGCCCGCCGAACCGATCGGTATCGTACTCCGCATCCCCGCCGCGCTGATCCTCTGCGCCGTGTTTGCGCTGGCGACGGGCGCGTCGACCGGGGTCACCTTCTGGGCGCCCTATTTCGTCAAGAATCTGCTCGGCCTCAATCTCGCCGATTCGGCTTGGGTCGGCTCGGCGACGATCAATATCGCGGGTTTCTGCGCGGTGCCGCTCGGCGGGTTGCTCGCCGACACGCTTGCCAGGAAATCGCCGATCGGCCGTTTCACGACGCTCGCGATCGGGCTCGGACTTGCCGGGGTGTTGCTGCTGCCGCTCCTCGGCGCAAAGACCGCGACGCAGATCGGCATGGTGCTCGTCGCGACCAGCATCGCGAAGGGGCTGTTCGACGGCTGCATCTATGCCGCGATGCAGGACGTCGTGCCGCCGCACGCCCGCGCCACCGCGGTCGGCATGATGACGATGATCGGCTTCCTCGGTGCCGGCATCACCCCGATCCTCGTCGCGTGGATCGGCGAAAGCTTCGGCATGGGGTCGGGCATCGTCGCGATGGCCGGGCTCTACGCGCTCGCCGTTCTCATCCTGCTCGGCACCCGCCTGCAGGCCCGCCGCGGGGTCGCGGCCAATCAGGAGGTCGTCCATGTCGTCGAGTAAGGCGCTCGTCCTCACCGCGCCGCGCACGCTGGCGTTCGAGGAAAGCGCATTCGCCCCGCTCGGGTCCGAGGAGGTGCGTATCCGCACGCTCTTCTCGGGGATCAGCGCGGGCACCGAACTGACCCAGTATCGCGGCACCAACCCGTTCATGCACCGCCGCTTCGACGAGGCGCAGCGCCTGTTCGTCGACGCCGAGGTGCCGAGCTGGGACTGGCCCGTGCGCAACCTCGGCTACGAGGAATCGGGCGAGATTGTCGAGGTCGGCAGCGACATCGCCGATCTGAAGGTCGGCCAGCGCCTCTTCGGCACGTGGAACCACAAGACGCACCATGTCGCGACCGCCGAATACGCCCGCGACCGGCTGCTGCCCGAGGGCGCCGATCCACGCATCGGCATCTTCTCGCACATCGGCGCGGTCGCGCTGAACGGCGTCCACGACGCACAGATCCGCATCGGCGACACGATCGCGGTGTTCGGCCTTGGCGTGCCGGGACAGATCGTCGCGCAGGCTGCCCGCGCATCGGGCGCGCGCGTGATCGCGATCGACCCCGACGCCGCACGCCGCGCCGTCGCGCTTCGTCATGGCGCGCACCTCGCGATCGAGCCTGCGGGCGCGGCCGAGGAGATCAAGCGTCTCACCGGTGGTCGCGGCGCCGATGCGTGCATCGAAGTGTCGGGCGCGCCGCCTGCGCTCGGCGAGGCGATCCGCGCCGCCGCCTATAATGCGCGCGTCGTCGCGATGGGCTTCTTCCAGGGCGCGATACCGGGGCTGAGGCTCGGCGAGGAATTCCACCACAACCGCATCCAGCTCATCTGTTCGCAAATCTCGGGAGTCTCTCCCGACGCGAGCTATCGCTGGTCGAAGCCGCGGCTCTGGCGCAGTGCGATCGATCTACAGCACGACGGCACGCTCGACCTGATCCCGCTCATCACGCACCGCGCCCCGTTCGAGGATGCGCCGAAGCTGTTCGACCAGCTCGATCAGGGTGCGCCGGGGATGCTGCAGGCGATGCTGGAGTTCGGCGCATGAGCGCGCTTCGCGTCGGCCTGCTCGGCTGCGGCGGCATCGGTGCGCGTCACGCGGGCGCGGTTGCCGAATTATCGAACGACATGGAACTGGTCGCTTGCTGCGGCCGCGACGCGGAGCGGACGAGGGCGTTTGCGGAGGGTCGCACTGCCGCCGCCTACACCGACCTCGACGCTATGCTGCGGCAGGAGCGTCTCGATCTCGTCATTGCGACATTGCCCCCCTATAATCGCGGTGGCGAGATCGAGCGCGTTGCCAAGGCGGGCGTGCATCTACTCGTCGAAAAGCCGATCGCGCTGAACCAGCAGGCCGCGGACGCGATGGTCGCCGACGTTTCGACAACCGGCGTCGTCGCGGCGATCGGCTTCATGTACCGTTTCGGCGATGCCGTGCGGCGCTGGAAGGCCGCCGATACCGGACGGGTCGGGCTGTACGCGGGTGCCTATCATTGCAACGCGCTCCACGCCGACTGGTGGCGCGAGGAGGCGAAGTCGGGCGGCCAGATTCTCGAGCAGGTCATCCACCAGGTCGACCTGATCCGCCACCTGATGGGCGAGCCCGACAGCGTCTATGCCCGCCGCGCCAATTTCGCGCACCACGATACGCCGGGCTATGACGTCGAGGATATCAGCGCGATCGTCTTCGGCTGGGATGACGGCCGCATCGCGACGCTCAACGCGTCGAATATCGCGGTGCCCGGGGTGTGGCACAAGGAATGGGCGGTCTATGCCGAGCGCATGACCGGGCGCTTCACAAGCTGGAACGATGCCGTGCTGACGCGCACGACCGGCGAGGTCGCGGCCGAGGAAATCGCCGGGCCGACCGATCCTTTCGTCGCGCAACTCGCCGACGTGCACCGGGCGATCACGGCCGGCACCGCGCCCTATATCCCTCTCGCGGAAGGCGCGGCGTCGCTCAAACTCGCGCTTGCAGCGCGGCGGTCGGCCGACGAGCGCCGCGAGATCCGGCTGAAGCCATGACGTCGCTCGAAAAGAACGGGATCGCCTTTGGCGACGTGCAGCCGCTGCTCGACGGCGCGGTGCCCGCCTGTTCGGTGACGCCGCTCGCGAACGGGATCGAATGGACGCTGGAGGAAGGCGGCGTAATCGCGCTCACGGTCAGCGACGGCGATGTGATGCGCCTCGACATCGCGGCGAGCGGCCTCGCCGACGCGCCGCAATCGCTCGGCCTGCGCTTTGGCGCGATGCGCGGCGTCAGGCGTTATCTGCGCAACGGTTATCATAGCTGGGACGGCAGCTTCTTCGCCGATCCCGGTACCCCCGCGGGCGACGCGCCGGCGGGCAAGGAACCGACGCTCGGCTTCGCGATGACCGCGCTGTTGCCGGCCGAAGGGCGGGGCGCCGTCGTGCTCGGCTTCGACCGCCACGACCGCTTCCAGAACCGCTTCCGCTTCGGCGGCGACGCGGAAGCGATGACGATCGACGTCGAAACATTGCTCGACCGCACCGGCGCGACCGCGGCCGAAAGCCTGTTCCTCTATGCCGACCCCGACGTCGAAACCGCATTGATCCGCTGGTCCGATCGCGTCGCCGCTGCCTCGCCGACGCCGCCTCGAATTCCCGACAAGCGCATCAAGGGCTGGTGCTCGTGGTATAATCTCTACGCCGCGATCACCGAGGAGAATATCCGCGACCATCTGAGCGCGGCGGCGAGCTATCGCGATACGCACGGCACCGATCTCGACATCTTCCTGATCGACGACGGCTTCACGCCCGAGATGGGCGACTGGCTCGACGTAAAGCCGCAGTTCCCGCGCGGGATGCAGCCCTTGCTCGCTGAAATCGCGGGCGAGGGTTTCACGCCCGGCCTGTGGATCGCACCTTTCATGGTCGGCAACCGCAGCCGGCTCTTCGCCGAGCATCCCGATTGGGTCGTGCACGAAAGATCGACCGGCAAGCCGCTGATCCAGATGGCCTTTTACGGCGAGTTTCGCTGGCACAAGCGCAGCGAGGAATATTATGTCCTCGACATCACGCACCCGGGGGCCGAGGCGTATATCCGGCACGTCTTTCGCACATGGGCGCACGATTGGGGCGCGCGCTACTTCAAGACCGACTTCATGTTCTTCGGCGCCGAATATGGCCCCGACCGCGCGGTCTGGCACCAGAATGGCCTCTCGCGCGTCGCGATCTGGCGCAGGATGGGTGCGATCATCCGCGAGGAGATCGGCGAGGCCCTCTGGCTCGGCTGCGGCTGCCCGCTCTGGGCCTCGGTCGGGCTCGTCGATGCGATCCGCATCGGGCGCGACGTCGGGGTCAAATGGTCGGGCGACCAGTCGGCCGAAAGCCTGCTCCGCGATCAGGCGACGCGCAACCACGCCGCGGGCCGCCTGTGGCAGGCCGATCCCGACTGCATCCTGCTCCGCGACCGCTTCCACGACCTGACCGACGCGCAGGTGACCAGCCTCGCGCTGCTCGCAGGCCTCTCGGGCGGCGTGCTGATGACGAGCGACCATCTCGGCGAACTCAAGCCCGACCGCGCGAAGTTGCTCGACGCGCTCGCAGGTCTCGATGTCGTGGAATGCCGCTACCCGTCGCTCGGTAACGGCGAGGCGCCGATCGTCCAGCGCGCGACGCTCGCCGATGGGCGGACGCTCGAACTCCGGCTGGATCCCGAAACCGGCGAGAGCCGCTGCACCGACAGCGCCGGAGCGATCTGGCCATGACGTTCGACCCCGCCGAGCATTCGCACCGCCGCTACAACCCGCTGCGCGGCGAATGGATCTTGGTGTCGCCGCACCGCGCGAAGCGCCCGTGGCAGGGCGAGCAGGGTAGGGCAGCGACCGAGGCGCCGCCGAGTTACGACCCGGCTTGCTACCTCTGCCCCGGCAACACGCGCGCGAACGGCAAGGCCAACCCCGCCTATTCGGGGCCTTTCGTGTTCGACAACGACTTTGCCGCGCTACTCGCCCACACGCCTTCTCCCGAAGGCCCCGACGACCAGCTCTTCCGCGCCGGCGCCGCATCGGGCACCTGCCGCGTCATCTGTTTCTCGCCCGATCATGCGCGGGGATTGCCCTTGCTGTCAGACGCCGAGATCGCAGCCGTCGTAGATTGCTGGTGCGACCAATGCGCCGACCTCGGGCGGTCCCACGCGAATGTGCAGGTCTTCGAGAACCGCGGCGAGATGATGGGCTGCTCGAACCCGCATCCGCACGGACAGGTCTGGGCGACGAAGCATATCCCCGCCGAAATCGAGCGCGAGGATGTCAACCAGCGCGCATGGGCTAGTGCGAAGCCAATGCTTCTCGAACTCGCCGAACGCGAAGCAGGCGGCCCGCGCGTCGCCGTCCAGCATGACGACTGGCTCGCGATCGTCCCCTATTGGGCGAGCTGGCCGTTCGAGACGCTGCTGCTGCCGCGCTTCGCGGCGCAGCGCCTGCCCGACCTTGCAGAAGCGCAGCGCCAGAGCCTCGCCGCGATCCTCGGCGAGCTGACCCGCCGTTACGATGCGCTGTTCGATTGCGCCTTTCCCTATTCGATGGGCTGGCACGGCGCGCCTTTCGGCGAAGGCGACACGGGGCACTGGCAGCTCCACGCGCATTTCTACCCGCCGCTGCTCCGCTCGGCGACGGTCCGCAAGTTCATGGTCGGCTATGAAATGCTCGCCGAGGCGCAGCGCGACCTGACGCCCGAGCAGGCGGCAGAACGTCTCCGCGCCGTCCGGCCATGACGCTCACCGACCGCACCCTCGCACGCTTTGCCGAGATCGTCGGCAGCGCTGCCCATCTCGCAGTCCGCGCCCCCGGTCGCGTCAACCTGATCGGCGAGCACACCGACTATAACGACGGCTTCGTGCTCCCTGCCGCGATCGGCTTGCAGAGCATCGTCGCGATCCGCCGCCGACCCGACGCGATCGTCCGCATGATCGCCGCCGACTTCGGCGATGCGGTGAGCGAATTCGACCTCGCCGCGCCGATCGCGCGCGATCCGAGCCAGCCTTGGTCGGACTATATCCGCGGCGTCGCCTCCGTTCTTCAGACCGAAGGCGTCGAGCTCGGCGGCCTCGACATGCTCGTCGCGGGCGACATCCCGCAAGGCTCGGGCCTGTCTTCGTCGGCGTCGCTCTCGGTCGCGAGCGGCATGGCGTTCGGCGAACTGTTCGCACCCGGCCGCTTCGACGCGACCGAGATCGCGCTGATCGCCCAGCGCGCCGAATGCGACTTCGTCGGCATGCGCTGCGGCAATATGGACCAGCTCGCCTCGGCGCACGGCGCGGCCGATCACGCCTTGCTGATCGACTGTCGCAGCCTCGACGTGCGTCCGGTCGCCTTGCCGGAAGGGACCGCTATCCTGATCGTCCACTCGGGAATCAGTCGCGGCCTCGTCGACGGCCACTACAACGAACGCCGCGCCTCATGCGAAGCCGTCGCGCGGCAGCTCGGCGCGGCCGCGCTTCGCGACGTGACGCCCGGCGAACTCGAAGCCGCGCGCACGGGCCTCGACCCCGTCGCCTATCGCCGCGCGCGCCACGTCGTTACCGAAAACGCCCGCACGCTCGCCGCCGCCGAAGCGATGGCGGCGGGCGATCTCGCTACGCTCGGCGAGTTGATGGCCGCGTCGCACGCCTCGATGCGCGATGATTTCGAGATCACGCTTCCCGCGATCGACGCGCTCATCGCCGAACTTCAGGCCGCGATCGGCCGCGACGGCGGTGCGCGCATGACCGGCGGGGGCTTTGGCGGCGCCGTCGTCGCGCTCGTTGCGGCCGATGCGGTCGAAACGGTGGTGGCCCACATCGAAGCGCGCTATCGCACCCCCGAAGGCAACAAGCCGCTGATCATGGTCGAACGCGCCCACGCCGGCGCGTCCTTCCTTTAAAGCCGGCGCAAGGGACAGGATATGAGCGGCAAAATCGCGCTGATCGAAGCGGGCGGCACCAAATTCATCGTCGGCGTCGGCGATGCCTCGCGCAATATCCACGCGCGCACGCGCATCGACACCACACGCCCCGACGAAACGATCCCCGCCGCGGTCGAGTGGCTGCGCGCGCAGGGCGGCGACTATGCCGCGGTCGGCATCGCCAGCTTCGGTCCGCTCGACCTCGACCCCTCCTCGCCGAAATGGGGCCACATCACGCGCACGACCAAGCCGCACTGGAGCGACGCCGATATCGCCGGCCCCTTCGCGCGCGCCTTCGACTGCGCGGTCGCGATCGACACCGACGTCAACGGCGCCGCGCTCGCCGAATGGAAATGGGGCGCGGGGCAGGGGACGAACTCGACGCTTTATCTGACCGTCGGCACGGGCGTCGGTGGCGGCGTGGTCGTCGGCGGGCGGCTGGTCCACGGTCTCAGCCATCCCGAGATGGGCCACATCCGCATGCCGCGTCATCCCGCCGATCTCGATTTCGCGGGCCATTGCCCTTTCCACGGCGACTGCCTCGAAGGGCTCGCCGCCGGCCCTGCGATCATCGCGCGCTGGGGCGCGTCGATGTCCGACCTGCCCGCCGACCATATCGGGCACCAGATCATCGCCTGGTATCTCGCACAGGCCGCGCAGACCTTTCAGGCGATCCTCGAGCCCGCGCGCATCGTGCTCGGCGGCGGGGTGCTCGGAACGCCCGGACTGCTGGGCCGCGTGCGCGCCGAAGCCGCCAAGGCCGCGGCCGGCTATTTCGCGGGATCGCCGGAAAACATCATCGTCGCCCCGGCGCTCGGCGAAGACACCGGCTTGCTCGGCGCATTGGCGCTGACCGGAATCTGATCAGATCAGCGTCAGCACGAAGACCAGCGACGCGCCGAAACTCACCAGCGTCGCCAGCATCACCGGCACCACCGCACGCCAGCCCATATCGAGCAGCAGGTCGAGCCGCGTGCGCATCGCCGTCGCGGTCACCGCGAGCAGCAGCATCGCCTTCGATGCGGTCAGTGCCCAGCCCTGGACCGCCCCGGGGATCTGGACGACACTGTTCAGCGTCACCATTCCCAGAAAGGCGAGAATGAACCAGGGAAGCGCGAGGCGGCGCCAGAAGCGCGTGTCGCCGGCGCCCTCGGGCTTCAGCACCAGGCTCACCAGCGCCACCACCGGCGCAAGCAAGGCGACGCGCGCCAGCTTGACGATCGTCGCGCTCGCCCCCGCGGCATCGGAAAAGGCATAGCCGCCGCCGATCGCCTGCGCGACGTCGTGGATCGAGGCACCGATCAGGAATCCGGCCTGTTTGTCATTCAATCCGAATTCGCCCGCGAGCAGGGGGTAGATCGTCATCGCCAGCGCGCTCGCGAGCGAGATGCCCACGAGCGTCAGCGCGAACTGTGCCTGCGACAGCCGCTGCTTGCCGATCACGCCATAGAGCGCGAGCGCCGCGCTCGCGCCGCAGATCGCCGTCGCGCCGCCCGCGAGCAAGCCCGCATAGGGCGACTGCCCCGCGATCCGCGCACCGAGCAGCCCCGCGCCCATCGTCAGCGCCATCACGACGAGCAGCGCGGCGAACGGCACCGGCCCCAACACCGCGATCTGCGCAAAGGTCACCTGCAGTCCCAGCACGACGATCCCGAGGCGCAAGAAGGTGCGCGATGCGAAATCGAGCCCGCGGTGCGTCGCCTCGTTCGCCGAGATGAAATTGAGCGACAGCCCGACGAGCAGGCCGAGCAGGATGATCGGAAAGCCATAATGATCGGACAGCCACGCCGCCGCCGCCGATCCCGCCGCGCAGGCTGCCAGACCCGGAAACGGGCTGCCCTTCGGCGCCGTTCCGGCCTTGACCTGCGCCAGATGCAACTCGCCGAACAGGTCGCCGCCGCTCGGCAGATTGTTCCAATGCGCATGGCGCATCGAGGTTCCGGCGTCTCTGTCTAACGTTGTCATGGCCGGGCGTCATAATCCCGGGCAGGGGAGGGGCGCAAGGCTTCTCTTGCGGAACGGCGCGCGACGCGCCTAAGCAGGACAACGATGGCCAGCAGGGGAGCGGAGCCGTGAAGTCGATTACCCTCGCCGGGACGGAGCGCAGGCGCGCATGACCCGGGCGACGATCAAGGATGTCTCGCGCGTTGCCGGCGTGTCGATCAAGACCGTGTCACGCGTGCTCAACAAGGAACGCTACGTCAGCGACGACATGCGGCAAAAGGTCGAGGAAGCCGTCGCGCGTCTCAACTATCATCCCAGCCTCGCCGCGCGCACGCTCGCGGGCAAGCGCTCGTTCCAGATCGGGCTGATCCACGACAACCCCAGCCCCTATTATATCTTCAACATGCAGGCCGGCGTCGGGCAGCGCTGCCGCGAGGCGAATTTCCGCATGATCATCCAGCCGTGCGACGTGAACTCGCCCGGGCTGATCGACGACATCGGCGCGCTGATCGATCAGGCGCAGCTCGACGGCATCATCATGACCCCGCCGGTCACCGACGTCGGCACCGCGCTCGCCGAACTGTTCCGCCGCAAGATCCCCGTCGTGCGCGTCCAGCCGGGGACCGACCTCACCGCGACGTCCGCGGTTTATATCGACAACGTCCAGGCGGCGGACGACATGACCGCCTATCTGATCGCGCTCGGCCATCGCCGCATCGGGCTCGTCACCGGCCACGCCAATTATTTCGCGAGCGGCCAGCGCCTGACGGGTTACCGGCAGGCCCTGCAACGCGCGGGCATCGGGTTCGACGCCTCGCTCGTCTTCCCCGGGCAATTCGATTTTCAGTCGGGATCGGCCGCCGCGGAGGCGCTGCTCGCGCTCGGCGAACCGCCCACCGCTATCTTCGCCAGCAGCGACGAAATGGCTGCGGGCGTGCTTGCCGCGGCGCATCGGATGGGCGTTTCGGTCCCCGACCAGCTTTCGGTCGCGGGCTTCGACGATACCGATCTTGCGCAGGTCGTCTGGCCATCGCTGACGACGATCCGCCAGCCGATCCGCGACCTCGGCTATGCCGCCGCCGACCTTTTGCTCGAATTCGGCGAGACGATCGAACGGCGGCAATTGCCGCACGAGTTGATCGTCCGCGGATCGACGGTGGCGCCGAAGGGCTGAAAGCGATCGTTGCGGCTCTACCGACGTGATCCCCGGCGAAAGCCGGGGCCCAGCGAGGTAAGGCCGACGCCGCGCTGTTACGCGCTGGGCCCCGGCTTTTACCGGGGATCAATGAGGTGCGCTCTTCTCGTCACCCTGAACTTGTTTCAGGGTCCATGGTCTGGCGCTTCCTTCGGCGCGGCGTCCGACGATAGCTCAGCTCATGGATGCTGAAACAAGTTCAGCATGACGAAAATTGAACGTCGGCTTCCCAGCCAATCCCGCTGCTTCAAAAAGGGCTGTCCTTTCCGATATGACAACGTTATCTTATCTAGAAGACAGATAAGAGACTCGGGGAGAGAGACGTGACGACAAGCGCCGACAAGCGCCGCTGGCTGGTGGTGGGCCTCGTCTTCGTCGCGATCGTCCTCAATTACGTCGACCGCCAGATCCTCGCGCTGCTCAAGCCGACCCTCCAGGCCGAGTTCGACTGGACCGACCGCGATTACAGCCACATGGCCTCGGCCTTCCAGTTCGCCGCGGCGCTCGCGTTCCTCGGCACCGGCTGGTTCATCGACAAGGTGGGGCTGCGCTGGGGCTTTGCGATCGGCGTCGGCGTGTGGAGCCTTGCCGGCATGGCGCACGCCTTCGCCTCGACCGTCGCGGGCTTCGTCACCTCGCGCGCCGTTCTCGGCGCTGCGGAATCGATCGGCACGCCCGCCGCGGTGAAAACCGCCGCCACTTACTTCAACGCGAAAGAGCGAAGTTTCGTCCTTGGCCTCGGCGGCATCGCGCCGAACGTCGGCGCGATTCTCACGCCTTTGCTCATCCCGCTGATGGCGCTGATGTGGGGCTGGCAGGCGACCTTCCTGATCGCGGGCGGCCTCGGTCTCGTCTGGGTCGTGGTCTGGCTGATGGTGCGCATTCCCGAGCAGCCCAACGCCGCGCGCGACGCCGCCGCCCCGAAAATCGCGTGGGCCAGCCTGCTTCGCGACCGCCGCCAATGGGCGATCATCCTCGGGAAAGCGCTCACCGACCAGGTCTGGTGGTTCCTGCTCTTCTTCATGCCCGACCTGTTCCACCGCGTCTTCGGCCTGACGCAGGGTACGCTCGGGCTGCCCGTCGCCTTCGTCTATCTGATGGCCGCGCTCGGCGGCATCACCGGCGGTTATCTGCCTTCGTACCTGATGGGCCGTCGCGGCTGGAGCGTGAACGCCGCGCGCAAGACGACGATGCTCATCTACGCGCTGCTGATCCTGCCGGTGCCGCTTCTCGTCGGCGTCGACAGCGCTTGGATCGCGGCAATGATCCTCGGTCTCGCGCTCTTTGCGCATCAGGGCTTTTCGACCAATCTCTTCGGTCTCACCACCGACGTCTTCCCGGCGCGGATCGTCGGCTCGGCGATCGGCATCGGCGCCTTCGCCGGCAATCTGTCGGGCATGGCGATGATCGAGTTCGCGGGCTGGTCGCTCGATACGGGCAGGGGGTATCTCCCGATGATGCTCGTCTGCGCCTTCACCTATCTCGTCGCACTCGCCGCCATCCACCTCATCCTGCCGCGTATCGTCGCGGTCGATGAGGAGGAGGATAGCGAGGTGCAGGTGTTGGCGCATTGAGCGCGATCCGTCCCTTTTCACGCCCTCTTCTTCAGGGGAGGGCAGCGAGACTTGGCAGCTTGCTGCCTAGTCGCAGCGGGTGGGGCCAGCGGCGTCGCGCTACTTCGCTAGCCCCACCCCAACCCCTCCCCTGAAGGGGAAGGGCTTTCGTTACTGAACAAACCCGCTTCCCCCGTTCAAACTTCTGGAGTATATGACAGCGATGTCAGATTTTCTTTCCGCTCCCGCCAATGTGACCATCGCCGGTCATGAGGTTTCGCCCATCGCCTGGGGCATGTGGCGCTTCGCCGGCGCCGACCTCGCCACCGCGCGCGCGCGCATCGACGCCGCGTTCGAAACCGGCGTCACTCTGTTCGACACCGCCGACATCTACGGCTGCGACACGCCGGGCGGTTTCGGTTCGGCCGAGGCGCTGCTGGGTGACGTCTTCGCCGAGGCCCCGGGCCTGCGCGACGACATGGTGCTCGCGACCAAGGGCGGGATCATCCTTGGCGTGCCGTACGACAGCAGTCCCGCCTATCTCACCTCGGCGATCGACATCTCGCTCCAGCGTCTGCGCACCGACCATGTCGAGCTGTGGCAGATCCACCGACCCGACCTGCTCACCCACCCGCAGGAAATCGCGCGCGGGCTCGAGGATGCGCACCGCGCGGGCAAGATCGGCGCGATCGGCGTCTCGAACTTCACGCCGGCGCAGGCGGCGGCGCTCGCCAAATTTCTCCCCGTTCCGGTGGTCAGCCATCAGAGCGAATTTTCGCCGCTTCACCTCAATCCGCTCTTCGACGGCATCTTCGACCAGTCGATGGCTGACGGGATGAGCTTCCTCGCCTGGTCGCCGCTCGGCGGCGGCCGGCTCGGCGATCCGGCCGACGAGCGCACGCGCGCAGTCGCCGGACTGCTCGACGCGAAGGCCGCCGAGTACGGCGTCTCGCGCGCCGCTGCGACCTACAGTTGGGTGATGGCGCATCCCGCGCGCCCGATCCCGATCGTGGGCACGCAGAATGTCGAACGGATCAGGGAAATTCCGCAGGCCTTCGCGCCGCGCTGGACGCGCGCCGAATGGTACGCGGTGCTGCAAACATCGATGGGGGAGAAACTGCCATGACCGACCGCTCGTGCGAGGTTAGCTGGTTTTCGGCGCTCTGCGACGACGACTATGAATTTCTGGGCGTCCCCGACCCGATGCTCAAATCGAGCTGGGAACATTGCCGCGACATCGTGGTTCAGGCCGATACCCTCGGGTTCGACAATATCCTGCTGCCGTCGGGCTATGCGCTCGGCATCGACACCACCGCCTTCGCCGCCGCGATCGCGACGATGGTCAAGCAGATCCGCCTGCTGATGGCGGTACGGATCGGCGAAAGCTGGCCGCCGCAGCTCGCGCGCCAGATCGCGACGATCGACCAGATCCTCGGCGGCCGCCTGACGGTCAACATCATCTCGTCGGACATGCCGGGCGAGACGATGGACTCCGAACCGCGCTACCGCCGCACGGTCGAGGCGATGCATATCCTGAAGACCTTGCTCAATGGCGAGGCGCTCGACCACGACGGCGAGTTCTGGAAGCTGCAGGTCGCCCCCGCGCGCGTCGGCACCGTGTCGGGCAAAGCGCCGCCGCTCTATTTCGGCGGCCTGTCTCCGGCCGCCCGCGACGCCGCCGCAAAGGGCTGCGACGTCTTCCTGATGTGGCCCGACCGCGAAGAGGTCGTTCGAGAAATCATAGCCGACATGACGCAGCGCGCCGCCGCCTACGGCCGGACGCTCAAATTCGGCTACCGCGCGCATATGATCGTGCGCGACACCGAAAGCGAGGCGCGCACCGCCGCCGACCGCCTGCTCTCAAAGCTCGACGCCGCGAAGGGCGCCGAGATCAAGGCGAAGTCGCTGGATTCCCAGTCATTCGGCGTCAACGCACAGGTCGCGCTCCGCGAAGCCGCGTCCGACGACGGCTATGTCGAGGATAATCTCTGGACCGGCGTCGGCCGCGCCCGCTCGGGCTGCGGCGCCGCGATCGTCGGCGACCCCGACCAGGTGCTCGCGAAGCTGAACCGCTATCAGGACATGGGCATCGAGGCGTTCATCCTCTCGGGCTACCCGCATGCCGCCGAAGCCGACCTCTTCGCGCGCCATGTGCTGCCGAAGATGAAGCACGGGCCGCTGGAGGTCTGACAGCGTCGAATACCCCACTTCGTCACCCCGGGCTTGACCCGGGGTCAAGCGCGACCCTTGAGGTCGTTGATCCCGGATCAAGCCCGGGATGACGATGGCGAGGGAAGGGGATGCCCCGCCTCCTCGTTGAGACGTAGGAGAGAGGGAGACGGGGCGAGCGCGCTTGAGCAGGGCGTTGCTTGCGGGGCGATGAACACGTTATCAAAGACGGATTGCGATCATTAGCAATCGCGTGGATAAAGCTATATGCCCCGCAAGTCTTTTCGAAATCCGCAAGAGAAGAAATCCTTGAGCTACGCCAAGGATCGCAGGAATGCCTATGGCGAAAACGACAAGGCGTCGCGAAAAGTAATTCCTGCTCGAAAATCGGGGGAGAACCGGAAAGTTCGCCGAAAAGCCAATCATGCTTTGCAGGGCGTGCCATCAGCAGATGAAATGGATGCTGCTCTGATTGAAAGTTCCTTGCGCCATAATCTTGAAAGAGTCGGCGGGTGGAAAAAGAGTCCGGATGCTCCCTTAGGACATATCGTCGAGCATACGAAGTTAGCGCGCGAGCAGCGGCACGGTCGAAAGCTTCTGCCAAAGTGGAAGCCTGAATAGGCGGCCTTGAGGCCGATCCGACGTTTTTCTTACCCCACCCAAACCTGCGCATAAAGCATCGCCATCTCCTCGGCATCCGGAACCCGCGGATTGTTCGCCGGCGAGCCCGACGCCGCCGCCTGTGCGCACATCGTCGGGACCAGCGCCTCCCAGCGCGCCGCGTCGATGCCCCACGCCGCGGGCCCCGGCACCTCGAGTTCGCGGTTGATCGCTGCCAGCTCGTCGAGCAGCCGCGCCACCGCCGACTGGTCGCCCTCGGCGTCGTCGGCCACCGCCATCGCGCGCGCGCAATCGGCATAGCGATGCAGCGCCGCGGGTGCCGACCAGGCGGTCACCGCGGGCAGCAGCATCGCGTTCGACAGGCCGTGCGGGACATGGAAATGCGCGCCGATCGGGCGGCTCATCCCGTGCACCAGCGCGACCGAGCTGTTCGAGAAGGCGATCCCCGCCTGCGTCGCGCCGAGCATCATCGCCTCGCGCGCCGTCGCGTCCATCGGGTCGCTGCACACGCGGCGCAGGTTCGGCGCCAGCGCGCGCATCGCGAGCAGCGCCATGCCGTCGCTGAACGGATTGGCGCGCTTCGACACATAGGCCTCGATCGCGTGAACCAGCGAGTCGATGCCCGTGTCGGCGGTTAGTCTCTTGGGTTTGGTGAAGGTCAGCTCATAATCCACGAGCGCCGCGATCGGCAGATAGGCAAGCCCCGGGCACAGCATCTTCTCGTCGGTCGTCTCGTCGGTGATGATCGTGAAGCGCGTCGCCTCCGACCCCGTCCCGGCGGTGGTCGGGATCGCGATCACCGGCAGCCCCGGTGCGTCCTGCACATGCGGCGCCTTGTAATCGGCCATCGCCCCGCCGAACCGGCCGAGCAAGGCAATCGCCTTCGCACTGTCGAGCGGACTGCCGCCCCCGAAGCCGACGACGCAATCATGCTCGCCCTCCAGCAGATACGCCACCCCCGCATCGACCGACGCCACTGTCGTATCAGGCACCGTGTCCGCAAACACCCGCGCCGCGATCCCCGCCGTCGCCAGCCCGTCGGTGAGTTCGGCTACGCGCCCGCTGCTTACCAGATATCCGTCGGTCACGACCAGCGGCCGTGCCAACCCCAGCGAGGCCAGCACCTCGGCCAATTGCTTCGACGCGCCGCCGCCGATGCGGAAGATACGGGGCAGGGCGATGCTGGCGATACTCAACTGACCATCTCCTCACGGATCGTTTTGCGCGCCATCCAGAACAGCGCCGAGGCGAGCGCGCCGAACAGGATGAAGATCATCAGCGACCAGCGCACGCCCTCCGCCGACCCTAGCCCCATCGGACCCGAGAGGAAATCGCTCACCGCCCCGACCCCGAGCGGGCCGAGGCCCAGCCCGAGCAGGTTGATGATGAACAGCAGCACCGCCGACGCCGTCGCACGCGTCTGCGGCCGCACGAGACCCTGCACGGCGGCGAAGCCCGGCCCGTACCAGAGCGTGTTGAGTACCGGCGGAAAGGCGAACATGACGAGCGCGAAGACTGCGGAGTCGGTGAGTAGTCCCGCGATGTAGAACGGGATACCGAGGAACGTCGAAACCGCCGGGATCGCGACATAGGCGCGCAGGTCGCGCGCGCCATATTTGTCGGCGAGCTGTCCGCCCATCCACGTCCCGACCGCTCCGGTAAGCCCGAGTACGATCCCGAGCGCGACACCGAGCAGCCCGGTCAGGCCCAGCCCCAAGCCGTCGGCGATCACCGTCAGCTCCTCGGCATGGTTGCGGAAAAAGAAGGGCGCGAGGAAGGCCGCGGCGCCATAGCCGATGAACGCCTTGATCGCGGCGGCGAAGGCGATCAGCCAGAAGGTGCGCTTGCCGCGAATCTCGGCCATCGCGGTCTTGAAGTCGGGCCGCGCCGCCTTCAGTGCGGCGAGGTCGTAGTGCATCTGTCGCCGCGGTTCCTTCAGCGTCGTCCAAGCGACGATCGCCATCAGCACCCCCGGCGCGCCCGCGACGAGGAAGGCCGTCCGCCAGCCCCAAGCATCGGCGATCAACCCGCCGAGCGCGAGCCCGAGCAGCCCGCCCAACGGAATGCCGAGCGAATAGAAAGCGAGGGCGGAGGCGCGCTTTTCCTTCGGCGTATAGTCGGTGATCAGCGAATGCGCGGGCGGCGTGCAGCCCGCTTCGCCGATCCCGACCCCGACGCGGCAGACCACGAGTTGCACGAAATTCTGCGCGTGGCCGCATGCGATGGTGAAAAGGCTCCACAGCCCAGCCGCGACCGCGATGATCCGCGGCCGGTCGCCCGTCTCGGCAAAGCGCGCGATCGGGATACCGAGCACGGTGTAGAAGAGCGCGAAGGCGAGCCCCGTCATCACCCCGAGCTGCCAGTCGGCCAGATGCAGCTCGTTCTTGATCGGCTCGGCGAGGATCGAGACGATCTGTCGGTCGAGGAAATTGAGGATGTAGATGATCAGCAGCACCGTCAGCGCGTAGCGGCGGTATGCCTTCGATACCGGCGCGATGGCGGGCGGGGCGGGGGCTTCGGTGGTCATCTCATCCTCTCTCTTTTCCTCTTATTTCGTCACCCCGGCCCCAGTGACCCCCGGCGAAAGCCGGGGCCCAGAATGAGAGCGCGGCCCTCGATTTCGTGGGCCCCGGCTTTCGCCGGGGATCACTGAGAACGTCGCGCAAGCCCGATTGACTCCCTCTCCCGAAACGATATGACAGCGTTGTCTGAAAGGAAAGCGTTTGCCCGAATTGCTCGTTCTTCAATCGGTCTGGGGCCTCGACAAATGCCCCGGTTTCGACATCGAAAACCGCCTCGACGACGCATTGAACGAAGTCGTCGCGGCGGGCTTCGACGGCGTCGGCGTCAACCTCGCGCGCACCGCGCGCACCGACGGTGTCGCGCGCGTGATGAACCCGCGCGGCCTCGCATGGGAGGGGCAGGTGCTCGTTCACGACGCCGCCCAGCTCGCGCACTGGATCGGCGAAGCGCAGCGCCTCGGCGCGCATCATCTCAACGTCCAGATCGCCGGCCCGACCGCGGACTTCCGCGCCGCGCTGCGCCTGATCGACAGCCTCGTCGCGGCAGCAAAGGACGCGCCGCTCCCCGTCTGGTTCGAAACGCACCGCGGCCGCCTCACCAACGACCTGCTGTTCACGCTGCAACTGCTCGAGGAGCGCCCCGGCCTGCCGCTCACGGCCGACCTGTCGCACTATCCCGTCGCGGGCGAGATGGAACTGCCGCTCCGCGACGACCAGCTCGCGGCGATCGAGACGATCCTGCAGGGCAGCCATAATTTCCACGGCCGCGTGTCGACGACGCATCAGGTGCAGGTCGCGCTCGATGCACCGCAGCACCAGGGCTGGCTCGACCAGCATATCGCCTGGTGGCGCCGCGGTTTCGAACTCTGGCTCGAACAGGCTCGGGGCGACGACGCGCTGACCTTCATGTGCGAACTCGGGCCTCCCCCGTATGCGATCACCGCGCCCGACGGCAGTGAACTCACGAACCGCTGGGACGAGGCACAGCGCATGCGCGACATCGTGCGGGGCTTGTGGAGCGAGGTGAGCGGAGCCTGACCCTCCGCGCTTCTCCCACAATCCGTTCGCCCTGAGCTTGTCGAAGCCTGTCCTGAGCGCCTGCAAGGCAGTCGAAGGGGGCCGCTCTTTCTTTTGCCGCCGATGAAGGGAAGAAGGACGGTCCTTCGACAAGCTCAGGACAAACGGGGTGGGGAGGCTGGTCACACCGCCACCGCATCCCGCCAGCGTGCAAACGCCGCATCGGCCTCGTCGCGCGACACTTGCGGCAGAAACTCCGCATCATACCGCGCGAGCCGCTTCAAATCGTTCTCGCCGAACAGCCCTGCGCCCATGCCCGCCGCAAGCGCCGCGCCATAGGCGCTCGCCTCGCGCACCGCGTGCCGCCGCACCGGCCGCTGCAGCGCATCGGCCTGCAACTGCATCAGCGTATCGCTCGCCGACAGTCCGCCCGCGACGGGCAGCGCTTCCGGCACAGGCAGGGCGTCGGCGATCACCTCGGCAATCTCGCGGAAGCGAAACGCGATCCCCTGCAACGCCGCGCGCGCCACTTGTGCTGGCCCGTCGGCAAAGCTCAGCCCTGCGATCAATCCGCGCGCCTCGAACTGTCCGTGCGGCGCGCCCATTCCCGCGAGCGACGGGCGCACCACGACATTCCCGGCATCGGCGACCGAAGCCGCCGCTGCCTCCAGCGCAGCCGGTGACGCGAACAGGCCCAGCCCGCCGCACAGCCATTCGATCATCGATCCGGTCGTGATCACCATCCCCTCGACACAGAAGCGCAGCTTCCCGCCCGCAAAGGCCAGCGCCTCGGCGGGCATGCTCTTGTGGATCTCTTGCGGCGCGTCGCCGGTTCCCGCCATCAGCACGCCCGACGTGCCATAGGTCGCCTTCCAGTCGCCGCGATCGAGCGCGCCATGCGCGACCATCGCGGCCTCCTGATCGGCGATCAGCGCGGTGATCGGCACCCGCGCGCCGAGCACCGCCGGGTCGCTTTCGGCAATCGCGCCCCAGCTTTCGACTTGCGCCGGAAACATCGTCGCGGGCAATTGCTGGTGCGCGAGCAACGCCGCATCCCAGCCGCTGCCGGTCGCATAATCATAATAGCCCGTCAGCCAGGCTGCCGAGGCATCGGTAACATGCACGCCGCTGAGTTTGTAAATCAGCCAGCTATCGAGCGTCCCCCATTGCAGCCCCGCGGGGTCGCGCCCCGACACCGCAATTGCCGCAGGCAGCTTCGCCGACGGCACCTGCGGCCAGCTAATGAACCCCGCCGCGCGCAGCTTCTTATATTCATCGATCCCGCGCAGGTCGCTCCACACCAGCATCGGTGCGACCGGCTCGCCGGTGGCGCGGTCCCACAGGACGATGCTCGCGCGCTGCGTCGTCACCCCGATCGCCGCGACGTCTGCGATGCTGCGTCCGGCAGCCGCGAGCGCGCCGTCTATCACGCCGCGGCAGATGGCCCAGACTTCGGCGGCATCCTGCTCGACCAGTCCTGGGGCAGGGAAGCGGCTCGCGATCGGCCTCTTGTCGACGCCCAGCACTGTGCCCGCTGGATCGACCAGCATCGCGCGGGCACCCGTCGTGCCCGCGTCAAGCGCGAGGAGGAGGCTTCCGTTGGTGTCCACCCTATGTGATCCCCGGCGAAAGCCGGGGGCCAGAGCTTTCACACGCAACGCTGGCGCGCCAAAGCTGGACCCCGGCCTTCGCCGGGGCACACATCCTCGTTCGCGCTGCGCTACGCCTAAGCATCGGGTATCAGATTGCCCGGGTTCATGATCCCCTCCGGATCGAGAGCCTGCTTCACCCGCCGCAGCAACGCAACGCCGCTCTCGCCCAGGTCATGGCGCAGGTACGGCTTGCGCAGCCGACCCGCGCCATGATGGTGCGCGACCCCGCCGCCATGCTTCGCGGTCGCTTCCATGATCGCGCGCCAGCCGGCGAAATAGGCGGGTTCCATCTTCGCGCTGTCCTCGAAGGTCGCGGCGAAGCTGAAATAGAGGTTGATGCCCGACCGATAGACATGGCTGCTGTGCGCCGACGCGTTGATCACGCCGGGGATCTGATTGAGCGCGGCGATACTGTCGTCGTAGATCGCGCCGATCTCGCTCCAGCGCCCCGAAATCTCGACCGTGTCGGCGACATAGCCGCGCTCGAACATGTCGCGCCAGCTCGGCACATGGTTGCGCCTTTCGATCCACTGCTTCGCTGCCATCGGGTCGCCGGCTTCGAGGCCGACGCTCTCACAAATCTCGTGCATCGCCGCCAGCTCGGCGTCGACGCGCGCCTTCGGCCCTTCATGGACCATCAACAGCATTGCCTTGCCGTCCCGCTCATAATCGCGGAACAGCCGCCGCACCTCGCGCCCGTCGTACTGGCGCATCACCGGCGGGCGCCAGTCGGCGCGAACGATCTGCCGTTGCGCCTCGAATCCGTTACGCATGTCGTCGGCGTAGAAGATGCTGTAATCGCGGTGCGGCGCCTTCGCGCGCAGCGAGAAGGTCACGCCGGTGATCACCCCCATCGTCCCTTCGGCGCCCATCAGCAGATGCCGCAAATCGGGCCCCGCCGCCGCGCGCACCGCCTTGCCCAGCGTCACCAGCTCGCCGTTCGGCAGCACCGCCTCGATCGAATGGATGATGTCCTCGATATTGCCATAGGCGGTCGAGAATTGCCCCGACGCGCGCGTCGCGACCCAGCCGCCGACGCTGCTGATCGCGATCGACTGCGGCCAGTGCCCGATCGTCAGCCCGTGCGCCGCGACGGCTTCCTCGGCCTCCATGCCGTTGAGGCCTGCGTCGAAGCTCGCGAGCAGATCGTCGCTGTCGATGTAGCGCACGCGGTTCATCGAACCCATGTCGAGCAATATGGCATCGGGCGTCGGCTCGATCCCGCCGCACACGCCGCTACCAAGGCCAAAGGGGATCAGCGGCACGCGCTTCTCGGTGGCGAGGCGGACGACCTTTTGCACATCTTCGACCGACTGCGGCCGCACGACGCATCCCGGCAAGGGCACAGCTTCGCCGCGCCAGTCGCGCAGATGCTTGACCGCCCATTGGTCGTAGCGGCGGGCATTCAGCGCTTCGGCGTCGCTCGCGACGCGGTCGGCGCCGATGGCGGCGGCAAGGGCTTCGGCAATCGAACTCATCTCACTCTCCCAAAAGCCTGCGGCTCTCATCGTTGATCTGTCGGCAATGCGCGATCTGCGCCGCCGTCATGGCGTCATCCCAGCCGAGCAGCGCGCCCATCGCCTCGGCGGCTGGCGCAAGCGCGGCAAGGCCGGCGCCCTCATCGAACCAAGCGCGCGCGCTGCGGCGGACCCAATAATCTTCCAGCGTCGCGGCGCCCTCGTGCGTCACGGCGCGTGCGGCCTCGGCGGTAACGTCACTGCCCGCGATCAGGATCTCGTTCGCCTCGTCGCCATACAGGCGCGCCAGCCGCTCGGCCGCGAGCGGGTCGAGGCCTTCCAGACGCAGCGTGCGTGACCCACCCGGCAGCGGCGCATCGGCGGTCGAACAGGGCAGGGCGGTCGCGTCCAGCCGCTCCACGACAACATCGACCACCCGCTCGGCCATCGCGCGATAGGCGCTCAATTTGCCGCCCGCGATCGAGACCATTCCGCCGGGCGAGGTCCAGATTTCGTCCTTGCGCGACACCTCGTTCGCTTTCTTCCCAGGCTGCGCGATCAACGGCCGCACACCCGACCACAGCGAGACGATCTCGGCGTCTTTGATCGGATCGATGGCCAGCGCCGCCTCGGTCGCGCGCAGCAGATAGTCGATGTCTTCGCGTGTCGGCGCGGGCCAGTAATCGGCGCCGTCGTGGAACACGTCGGTCGTGCCGATATAGGTGAAGGCCCCGCGCGGTACCGCGAAGATGCTGCGCTTGTCGGGCGCGCGGATGATCAGCGTAAAATTGATCGGCAGTCGCTCGCGCGGCAGCACCAGATGGATGCCTCGGCTCATCGACATGCGCGTGTCGCTTTCGCCTGCCTCCAGCCCGCGAACCTTGTCGACCCATGCGCCCGCCGCGTTGACGACGAGCTTCGCCTTGATCCGCGCTCCCAAACCGTCGTCCAGCGTAGACGTCGCAACCAGCCCGTCGCCCGTCAGCTCCGACGCCGCGGCATGATTGACCACCACCGCACCCGCACCTTGCGCGCTGCGGATATTGGCGAGCACCAGCCGCGCATCGTCGGTCAGGAATTCCGGATACAGCACCGCGCCGTTGAGCCGGTCGGTGCGCATCAATGGCTCGCGCCGCCGCAGTTCGGCCAGCCCGATCACCTCATGTTTCTCGGCCTCGGGCACCCCGCCCAATTTCTCGAAGGTCCAGAGGCCCGTCCGCAGCTTCGCGGTCATCGCCATGTTCGTCGTCGGGATCAGGAAGGGCGACAACGTCGTCAGATGCGGCGCGATCCGCCGTAATATCTGCCGCTCCGACGCCGCTTCCTTGACCAGCGCGATGTCGCCCTGGCTGAGGTAGCGCAGCCCGCCATGGATCATCTTCGACGACCGGCTGCTCGTACCGCTCGCATAGTCGCGTGCTTCGACCAGCGCGACCGACAGTCCGCGCATCGCCGCATCGCGCGCGATTCCCGCACCGGTGATCCCGCCGCCGATCACCGCCAGATCGAACGTCCGCGATTCCAGCTCGGCAAAGACCTGCGCGCGCCGCCGCGCATCGAGTTGGGTGCTGCTCATGCCTTCACGCTAAGCGCATCACAGCGCCATTGGTATTGCATTATGGGAATGATATGGTGCGCACCATGAACCTCCGCCGCCTCCGCCATTTCGATACGCTCTACCGCCTCGGCAGCTATGCCCGCGCCGCCGACGAACTCGGCCTTACGCAGTCGGCGCTGACGCGCTCGATCCAGAAGCTCGAGGAGGAACTGGCCGCGACGCTCTTCGACCGCACCACCCATTATGTGCGCCCAACGAGCGATGCCGACCGGCTGATCCGCTCGGCGCGCGACATCATCGCCGCATCGGCGAACCTCGAACAGGAAGCCCGCGGCCTCGGCCAGCCGACGGGCGGCACCGTCGCGGTCGGCAGCGGCCCCTATCCGCTGCAGCCCCTGCTCACCGAAGCGATCGCGCGCTTTGCCGAAATGCACCCGGGCGTGCGCGTCACCGTCACCGGCGGCCCGTCCGAACAATTGCTCGAAACGCTCGTCGACCGCCGTCTCGACCTCGTCGTCTGCAACCGCGCCAAATTCGCGTCCTCGGGCCATGCCGACGAGGTGCTGTGCATCCCGCTGCCGCCCGAACCGCTCATGCTCGTCTGCGCGCCCGATCATCCGCTTGCGAAGGGGCGGGGCGACAGCGCCGAGTTTCCCTGGGCGCTCCCACGCCCCGCGCCGGGTAGCAACCTGCCACGCCCCCTCCGCGCCCGCTTCGCCGCAGGGCAATTCCCCGATTACGAGCTCGATTCCACCGCCGCCTGCCTCGACATGGCGGCGAGTGGCCGCGCAATCACCGTCGTGCCGCAGCGCCTCGCGATGCGAAGTGGCCTCGCGATGATCGCGCTGCCGCCGTCGGAAGTTACCCGCGATGCCATCCATCTCCTCCGCAACCGCAGCCGCAGCGCCCTCGTCGCCGCCTTCGTCGCGGTGCTGAAGGAGGTTGCGGCCTAGAACCATATTCAACTTCCGTTCGTGCTGAGCTCGTCGAAGCACCGTTCTTCCTTTCGACGTTGGCAAGAAAGAACGGCCCCCTTCGACTGCCTTGCAGGCGCTCAGGATAGGCTTCGACAGGCTCAGGGCGAACGGATTTGGGTTTCAGGCGGAGGAAATGCCTTGAAACAGCACTGCGTCGGCCGAGCCCGCGCGATAGAACACCGGCGGTTGCCCGAACGGTGCCGCGACGGTCACGTCCGCGCCGCCCGCATAGGCCTGACCCGACCAAACATGCACCCATTCGGTCCCCGCGGGCAGATACGTCGTCCACTCGCGCTTCCCCGCCGCGATCACCGGCGCGACGAGCAGATCCGGCCCGAGCAGATAGCTCGTCTGGATCGCATAGGTCTCCGCATCATCCTCGAAATGCAGAAACAACGCCCGCTGCACGGGCAACCCCGTCTCCGACGCCTCCTTCGACAGCCGCCGGATATACGGCGCGAGATGCGCGTAAATCCGCGTCATCTTCGCAAAATGCGCGAGCAGTTCGGGATCGTCGTCGTACTGGACATTCTGTCGCGGCCTATTGCCTTCGTGCGTGCGGATTATCGACGTGAACGCCGACATTTCGGCCCAGCGCATCGCCAGCTCGGCGTCGCGCGTCGTGTCGAACAGGCTCGTATAACCGCCGCAATCGCTGTGATGATGCGCGTTGCCGAGCATGCCAGCCGACAACGCCGCGCAGATCACCGTGCCGATCCCGTCGTGGCGACTGAAATCGACCGACTGGTCGCCCGCCCACAGCATCGGACAATGGCCCTGCACGCCGGTCGCGCCCGATCGCATGAACACCATCATCTCGCCGGTCTGTCCGCGCCCCGCGATGCCCCTGGCATTGACCTCGCCCCACAGCGCCGGCCACCGATTGTGCGCGGTCATCCCGCTCTCGCCATTCGCGAGCCGCACGTCGACCGGCAGATATTCGCCGAAGTCGGCCATCCAGCCCGACAGGCCGAAATCGATCATCTTCTCGCCGATGATCGTGTCAGCGAACCATGCGGCAGCATCGGGATTGGTGAAATCGACATGCCCGCAATCGAACTCGCCGAAGTCAATCACATAGGGCTCGTCCTTGTCGGGGTGCATCACCATGAAGCCCTGCGCTGCCGCCTCCGCATACAGTGGGCCATCGACCGCCAGATAGGGGTTCACATATCCGAGAAAGCGAATGCCGCGTTCCTTCAGCTCGGCAATCCGCGCGGGCAGCTCGGGGTAACGCTCCGCATTCCACTGCCAGTCCCAGAAGAGGCGATTACCGAAGCTGGTGATGCGCAAGCCCACCCAATCCTCGCACCACAGCCCCGACACCGCGACCCCGGCGTCCTCATAGGCCTTCAATCGCGCAAAGCTGTTGTCGCCATCCTTGAGCCCGATCACGGCGCCCTTCAGCACCCACTCGGGCAGCGGCGGCTGGCGTCCGAAGCGATCCGACAGCGCCGTGACGATTTCGGTGAAATGCGGCCGCGCCCACAATTCGATCTTCGCGGGAATCTCCCACACCTCGACCTCATGAGAATCGTCCGCGCGGAAATCGAACGCGGCATAGGCGAAGCTGTCGACATGCAGCGCGTAGCGCCGCGAGCTGACATAGGTCGGCTGCGGATAATTGGTGTGCGCATAGCTGCCGCCGCCGCCCTTGCGATGCGCCTCGACCTGCCGGAAAAGCTCCGACGAGGGATCGCGGCCCACGCCCGGTTCGCTCGACCACAAGGGAAAATGCCGCCCCCGCAGGTCGAAGTATGAGAATTGCTCGCCGCCGCCCCACACATGCTCGCCGGCGTCGGCCGGCACGCGCAGCCACAGCCGGTTGAGCGTCGCGTCGAGCGCCGTCAGCGCGATCACCGCATCGTCGCCGTCGCCAGACACCGTCGCTTCGAGCAGCCAGGGTTTCCCCGCCGCCTCGGCAAAGCGCAGCACATCGCCATCGGCCTCGACATGCCGCAGCGCGATCCGCTCGATCACCTCCTGCGCGACATCGAAATGGCCGAGCTTCGAATGGACGTGCGGCACGCCGCGACCGACCGAGAAACAGGGCGCTTCCGCGCTGTGCGTCAGGATCGCCTGCCCGCCGAGGCGGAGCGCAAAGCCGGTGTCGAGCGCATCAAGCGCCATGGGGGAGGATCCTTTCGCTGTTCTGGATGGGTTCGGCGAAGCGTGCACGCAACGCCTTTTTATCGATTTTGCCCGTCGCGCCGAGCGGCATCGTGTCGATGAAGGCGACCGCATCGGGCATCCACCACTTCGCGATCCGGCCTTCGAGCGTGCCGAGCAACTCGGCATCGCTCGCGCTTTCGCCCGGATGCAGCTCGGCCACGAGCAGCGGCCGCTCATCCCAGCGCGGGTGCGGCACGCCGATGACCGCGCAATGCGCGACCTTCGGATGGCCGCTCGCGATATTTTCGATCTCGATCGAGCTGATCCATTCGCCGCCCGACTTGATCACATCCTTCGCGCGGTCGACGATCGCCATATAGCCGTGCGCGTCGATCGTCGCGACGTCGCCGGTATCGAAAAAGCCCTCGTCGTCGAGGATGTCGCCGACCGCGCCGCCCATATAGGCGCTCGCGACCGTCGGCCCGCGCACATGCAGCCGCCCCGGCGTCACGCCGTCGTGCGGCAGGCGCGCGCCTGCGTCATCGACGATCTTCAGCTCGATCCCGAACGGCGGGCGCCCCTGCTTCAACCGCTGCGGTATCTGCGCATCGAAGGGCAGGGCCTTGATCACGGGCGTCATTTTTCCGTGCGTGCCGATCGGCGACGTTTCGGTCATGCCCCAGCCTTGCACCGCCTCGACGCCATGGTCGCGCAGCCGCCGGATCAGGCTCTCGGGCAGCGCGGCGCCGCCGATGATGACGCGCTTCAGGCTGGTCAGCCGTCCGCCCGTCGTGTCGAGATGGTGGAGCAGCCCCTGCCACACCGTCGGCACCGCGGCCGAGAAGGTCACGCCCTCGCGCTCGATCAGTTCGTGCAGCGACGCGCCGTCGAGCTGCGCGCCGGGCAGCACCAGCTTGCATCCGACGGCGGCGGTCGACAGCGGCATGCCCCACGCATTGGCGTGGTACATCGGCACGATCGGCATCGCGACGTCGTTGATCCCGATCCCGAACACATCGGGCTGCAACGTCATGAGCATGTGGATCACGGTCGAGCGGTGCGAATAGAGCACGCCCTTCGGATTGCCCGTCGTCCCGCTGGTGTAGCAAAGCGCGCACGCCGCGCGCTCGTCGAAATCGCCCCAGCGCGCATCGTGCTCGGCCGCGCTCTCGATCAAGGTCTCGACCGACGTCGCACCGGGCAGCGCGTCGCGATCGACCTCGGCTTCCTCGCCGAGCACGACGACGATGCCGTCCCACGCCATCCCGGCCAATATGCCGGCGAGCAGCGGCTGGAAGCAGGGATCGACCAGGATCGCGCGATCCTCTGCATGGCCGATGATGTATCGCAGTTGATCGGCGAACAGGCGCGGGTTCAGCGTATGGCACACCGCGCCCATGCCCATGATCGCGAACCAGCTTTCGAGGTGGCGGATGTTGTTCCACGCCATCGTCGCGATGCGGTCGCCGGGCCCGATATCGATCGCGGCGAGCGCTACCGACAATTTCCGTGCGCGCGTCCGGATCGCGGCATAATCGCTGCGGACGACGCTGCCGTCGTTGCCGCGCGCCACGACCGGCCGGTCGCCGTCCCAGTCGGCGCCGTGATCGATGATCCGGTCGACGGTCAGCGGCCAGTCCTGCATCAGCCCGAGCATCGAACGGCCTTTTGAAAGAAAAGCCCCCGCCGCATGAGTCACGCGGCGGGGGCAGGAGGGTTAGAAGTTCACGCGGCCGGTGATGCCGAAATAACGCTCGGCGTCGCGCGGGGTTATCTGGCGCATGAAGCTGGTGCCGTTCGGGATGCGCTGGATCACGAACTGCTTGTCGGTCAGGTTCTTGACGATCAGCGACAGGCTGTACTTGTCGTCCTTGGTGCTGAAGCGCAGCCCGGCATCCCAGATCGCATAGGCGCTCTGGAAAGCGTTCGGGTTCTGGTTGATGTCGAACTGCGTGCGGCTCTGATAGACGAGCGAGCTGTTCAGATCGACGTTGAAGCCCAGATCGAGCGGCAGGCGCCAGTCCATCGTCACCGTGCCCTTGTACTTCGGTGCAAAGGGCAGCGGCTTGCCGTTGATCGCGTCGGCGCAAGTGACCGCTGCGCCCGCCGGGCAGATGAACTTGTTGATGTGCGCGTCGGTATAGTTGAACCCGCCCGACAGCGAGAAGTCGTCGGTCAGCGCCGCGTTGAAGTCCATTTCGATGCCGCGCGTCGACACCGAACCGGCGTTGGTCAGGCGCGTGACGACCTGGCCCGCGACGATGTCGAGGAAGTTCGCCTGATAATTGTTGTACTTGGCATAGAAGGTCGCGAGGTTCAGCGTCAGGCGGCGGTCGAACAGCCGCATCTTCAGGCCGGCTTCATATGCGTTCGACTTTTCGGGGTCGATCCGGCCGGTATCTCGCGCCAGCATGTTGAAGAAGATGTTCAGTGCCGGACCCTTATAGCCGCGGGTATAGGTCGTATAGGCGACGATATCGTCGCTGAGGTCGTACTGCAGGCCGGCATTCCCCGACCAGCCATTGTCCTTGATCGACCCGGTCGAGGCGAAGGCCGGGTTCACGCCCGTGAAGGCGGTCAGCGAAGTCGAGCGGCGCGCGAAGTCATAGCTGACCTTGTCCTCGGTATAGCGCAGGCCCAGGATGCCGCGGAACGCGTCGGTGAAATTGAAAGTGCCCTGACCGAACGCCGAATAGCTGGTCAGCTTCGTCGTGAAGTCGGCATTGCCTTCGTTGGTGACATAGGTCGACGATCCCACCGCGCACGGCGTCAGGCCGCCCACCGTCGGAAGCGTCGATGCCGTACAGCTCGTCACGGTGCGGTTGAAGAAATCGACTTCCTTCGTGTGATAGTAATAAAGGCCCGCAACATATTCGAAGAATTGCGGATTCGACGATGCGATGCGCAATTCCTGCGTGAACTGGTCGAACGTCAGGTCACCGCGGTCGTGCGAGCGGACGTCGCCGGCGGCGGTGCCCGTGTTGACGTAACGCGGCGCATCCGACCGGAAGTCGCCGTCGCGCTGCTGGAAATTGTACCAGTGACGGTACGCGGTGATCGAGGTCAGCGTCGCGGCGCCGAGGTCGAGGTCGATCTGGCCCGACACGCCGCTGTTCTTGTCCTTCGTGTACGGATCGAGGTCGTTGTCGATGTTCTTGTTCTTGCCGTCGAGCACGAGCGGCGCGAGGCTCGGGATGAACACCGCATTGTTGAACGCCGAAGAGAAGACGGTGCCGATCGAGTCGGCATAGCCATTGTCGCTGTTCTTCGAATAATCGGCGATCAGCGTGATCTTCAGCGCGTCGGTCGGCTCGGCGATCAGCTTGCCGCGAACACCCCAATGCTCATAACCATTGACCTTGTGATTGTTGAACACGTTGCGGCCATTGCCGTCGAACTGCGACCAGAAGCCGGTCAGCGATGCGCGAACGCTGTCGCTGAGCGGGCCGCCGATGCTGCCGCGGATACGATATTCATTGCCCTCGTACCACGCGGCGTCGATGTAGCCGCCCAGCTCGTTGCCGGGCTCGCGCGATACGATGTTGATCACGCCGGCCGATGCGTTCTTGCCGAACAGGCTGCCCTGCGGGCCGCGCAGCACTTCGATGCGCTCGACGTCGAGGAAGTCCGACGTCTGCTGGCCGGTGCGCGCATAGACGACGCCGTCGATCACGGTCGAAACCGACGGTTCGACGCCCGACGAAAAGCTGATCGTGCCGACGCCGCGGATCGACAGCGCCGAATCCTTGTTCGTGTTGCCCTTGCGGAAGGTCAGCGTGGGGACACGCTGGAACAGTTGTTCGGCCGAATTGACGTTCGCGCGCTCGAGCTGGTCGCCCGAAACGACCGAGATCGCGACGGGCACGTCCTGCAGATTCTGCTCGCGCTTCTGCGCGGTGACGATGATGTCGGTGCTCGCGAAGGGGGCGTCGGCTTCGGCTTCTTGCGCGGCCGCGGGGGCGGCGATCAGCGCCATCGCCATCGTGGTCGAAAGCGCCAGAGCCAGCTTGAACTTCGTCGTCGTCATCGAAAACCTCCCCACTCGCGCCCGGCGGATCATATGCCCGCCTGAGCCTTGGAACCATGACGCGGCCGCGGAAATCGGCCGAGAATCATCCGGTCGGCCCAAGGGCCAACCCGCCATGCATAGGGATGCGCGCCAAAATCATATCAGTCCAATCGAGAAAAGTCGGTAGATTATGTCCAAATGCTATGACTTGAACGGCCTCGGTTACGCGAGCTTTGTGATCCCCGGCGAAAGCCGGGGCCCAGAAGTTGCGGGCACTCCTCTCGCCATGGGCCCCGGCTTTCGCCGGGGATCACGCTCTCCCGTTTCGTCATCCCGGACTTGATCCGGGATCCATCAGCCTGTCAGTCAAGTGCGGCTCTCGATCTCATGGACCCCGGATCAGGTCCGGGGTGACGAAAAGGGGAGGGCTCCGATCGTCTAGTTGGAAGCAACCACCCGCTTCACATGTGCCAGGCACGCCTCGGTCTCGCGCGCGACATCGGCGTTCAGCCACGCGACGATCTCCGGCGTCGGGCCGATATCGGGCTCCAGCAACGCGAAATCCAGATACACCGGCGGCGCGATCGGGCGGATCGCGACGTTCAGCCGGTGGAACAGGGGCGCGCTGAACGGCTCGGCGATCGACACGCCGAGCCCCGCCTCGACGAACGCGTACAGGATTTGCGAGTGCTGCGTCTCCAGCCGCCGCGACACCGGGATGCCCGACGTCTCCAGCGCGGCGTCGATCCCGTTCCACAGCGCGTCGGCCTCGTGCATCGGGCCGATGAACTCTTCGCCGGCGAGATCCTCGACCGCGAGCTGCTCGCGTGCTGCGAGCGGATGGTTGGCGGGCAGGATGCAGACATATTCGGCGCGCGCGAGCAAGGTCGAGCGGATGCCCTCGCGGCCCTGCGCGTCGACCCCGATGCCCAGATCGGCCTGCCCCAGGAATACGCGCTCCTCGATCGCGCGCTGCCCCAGCGACTCCACCGTGATCTTGATGTCGGGATAAAGGATGCGAAAGCGCGCGATCACCGCGGGCAATATCGCCATCGCGATGGCGGCGAGCGCTGCGATTCGCACCGTACCGACCGGATGCGCGCGGATACGCCGCGCCGCCTGATCGAGCAGGTCGAGGCCTGCGTAACTCCGCCGCACCGCCTCGTACAGCGCCTGCGCCTGCGCGGTCGGATGCACGCGCGCGCCGCGCCGGTCGAACAGACGAAAGCCGACCGCGCGCTCCATGTCGGCGATCAGCCGGCTCACCGACGGCTGGCTGATGTTGAGCATCGACGCGGCGGCGGTGATGCCTCCGCTCATCATGACGGCGCGAAACGCCTCGACCTGTCTCATTCGCATAAGCCATAGTATAGACGTATGACCGATGGATGCAATTCGATTGGATGCGATGGACGATGTTGCGCTACGTGGCACCTTCGACAACATCGGGAGAGTGACATGGATTACACGGCCCAGCGCGAACAGTTCGCGACCGAAGGCTATGCGGTGTTCGAACGCATCCTCGAAGGCCCGCTGCTCGACCTGCTGCGCGAGGAGTGCGGCCGCGTCATCGAACGCGAGGACGCCCGCCTCGACGGCCTCGGCGTCGAAGTCGACGGGATCAGCCACAAGGGCAAGCGCTACTTCGCCGGCGAGTGCCAGCGCCAGCAGCCCGACCTCCGTAACATGCTGTTCAGCGAGACGATGGCCGACGTCTGCCGCGCGACGCTCGGCGACGATGCCTATTTCTTCTATGACCAATATGTCGTGAAGGGCGCCAGCGAAGGCATGCCGTTCAGCTGGCATCAGGATTCGGGCTATGTCGTCGGCAACGGCGGCCCTGCCGATCACAAGCCGTACCTGACCTGCTGGTGCACGCTCGACGACACCACCGTCGCCAACGGCACCGTCCGCATCATGCCCTTCTCGCAGGCGCCCGAAACGCGCGAGGGCATCGTCCCGCACGTCCGCCAGCCGGGCAGCAACGACCTCGTCGGTTACACCGGTGACAATGAGGGCGTGACGCTCGAAGTGCCGGCGGGCAGCATCGTTGCCTTTTCCAGCCTCGCGCTCCACGCGACCGGATCGAATTCGACGCCGAACATGCGCCGCGTCTATCTCGCGCAATATTCGCCCGAACCGATCCTCAATCCGGGCACCAACCACCTGCGCCGCAACGCGATCGCCTTCCTGCGCGGCGGCAGCCAGGTCACCTTCAACTGAGGAGGATGCGATGATCGATCGTCCTGTCTTTGCGCACCGCCCGCGCATCGTCGCGCTCGGCGGCAATGCCACCGCCGGTGGATCGGCCGAGCGCCTGCTCCGTCACGCGCTCGCGCGCTGCGAGGCCGAAGGCGCGGAGACGTCGCTGTTCGCGGGCGATGCGATCGATTTGCCGCTCTATGCGCCGCACCGCGCCGATCGCTGCGACAAGGCGCAGGCCTTGACCGAAGCGCTGCGCGATGCCGACGGGATCATCGTCGCGTCGCCCGCCTATCACGGCACCGTGTCGGGGGTGGTCAAGAATGCGCTCGACTATGCGCAGGATCTCGTCTCGGACACGCAGCCCTATTTCGACGGCCGCGCCGTCGGGCTCGTGGCGGTCGCGGGCGGCTGGCAGGCGGCGGGAAGCACGCTCGCAACTCTGCGCTCGATTACCCATGCGCTGCGCGGCTGGCCGACCCCGATGGCGGTGACCGCGAACAGCAGCCAGCCGCTCTTCGATCCCGACGGACTTCTCACCGACGACGGGATCGCGATGCAGCTCGACATCATGACCAGCCAGGTGATGATGTTCGCGCGGATGAAGGCCGGATACGCTGCGGCGCGTGCCGCCGAGAGGGTCTAGGCGGCGCCGAGCTTCGACGCGCGAATATCCTTCTTCAGCACCTTGCCGACCTTCGACCGCGGCAGATCGTCCCAGATTTCGAGCTCCTTCGGCGCCTTGACGCTGCCGATCGCCGCCTTGACGTGCGCGATGATGTCGTCGGCGTCGGCGCTCTGGCCGGCGCGGAGCTGGACGACGGCGCAGACGCGCTCGCCCCATTTGTCATCGGGCAGCCCGAACACCGCGCCGTCCTGCACCGCGGGATGCGACAGCAGCGCCGCCTCGACCTCGGCCGAATAGACGTTGAAGCCACCGGTGATGATCATGTCCTTCGCGCGGTCGACGATGAACAGGAAATTGTCGGCATCGAGATAGCCGATGTCGCCGGTGCGGTGCCAACCGTTGAGCGTCGCCTCGGCGGTCGCAGCGGGGTTCTTGTAATAGCCGTCCATGACGAGCGAGCCGCGCACGACGATCTCGCCGCGCTCGCCCTGCGGCAGTTCGTTGCCGTCGGCATCGACGATCGCGACGCGCACGAGCGGCCCGGGCTTGCCCGCCGACGACAGGCGATGCCGCGCGACCGATCCGTCGGGATCGAGGTGATCCTTCGGCGCCATCATAGAGATCATCATCGGCGCTTCGGTCTGACCGAAAAGTTGTGCCATCACGGGGCCGAGCTTGCCGATCGCCTCCTCGAGCCGTGCGGGCGAAATCGGCGCCGCGCCGTACCAGAAGCATTGCATCGCCGAGAGGTCGGTCGCGGGAAGCGCGGGGTGGTCGAGCAGCATGTAGATCAGGGTCGGGGGCAGGAAGGTGTGCGTCGCGCGGTGGTGCGAGGCGAGCGCCAGAAACTCGCCGATATCGGGATAGGGCATGATCACGATCTCGCCGCCATGCGCCATGATCGGAAAGGCCAGCACACCCGCAGCGTGCGTCAGCGGCGCCATCGCGAGATAGACCGGACGCCCCTCGAACGGATAGCCCATCAGCGTCAGCGCGGTCATCGCCTCGAGATTGCGATTGGTCAGCATCACGCCCTTGGGGTGGCCGGTCGTGCCGCCGGTGCCGGGGATCATCGCGAGGTCGCTGACGGGCGCCGCGATGAAGGGGGTTTCGTCATCGGCACCCGCCAGCCACTGGTCGAGCGACGGCGCGAACGGCTGCTCGGCATCGAGGCAGACGAGCTGTTCGAGCTTGGGCAACTGCCCGCGCAATTGGTCGACCAGTTCCGCGAATTTGGAATGAAAGAGCAGCGCGGCGCAGTCGAAATTGTCGAGAATATAGGCATTCTCGGCGGCTTCGTTGCGCGGATTGATCGGACACCAGACCGCGCCGGCGCGCGAGATCGCGAAGACGCAGGCGAAGGCGACGGGGTCGTTGCCCGACAGGATCGCGACATGCTTGCCCGGCGTGATGCCCGCGGCATTGAGGCCGCGCGCGACGCGGTGCGTCAACCGCTGGGCGCCGGCGTAGGACAGGCTGTTGCCTGCCATCGTCAGGCAGGGGGCGTCGGCGCCCAGCGACGCCCCCTTGTCGAGCCAGTCGACGAGCCGCATCAGTCGTGAACCGTGACGATCGGCTTCAGCACCAGCCCGAACTGGCGCAGCGTACCCAGGATCTCGCGATGCCCGAACGCCTGGCACGCCGAGGCAAAGCCGGTCCGGCGCGGCGCCTGTTGCAGCAGGTTCGCGGCGCACCACGCCTGCATCAGGCCGGTCTGCTTGTAGTTGCAATTGCCGTGGATCAGCACATGCGCGCGGCCGAGCGGGCCCGAGGCGTGAACGGAATCGATGCTCGTGTTGAGCCGCGGATTTTCGCGCGGCGGCATGTCGCCCTGAACCGACTCGGCCATCTTCGACAGCGCGGCCTCCTGCTCGGCGAAGGGCAGGGGCTTGATGTCGGTATCGATCATCTTCGTCATCTCGATGACATTGTCCATGACCTCGCGCGCGAAGACGCCGCCATAGACCTTGACCGTCGACACGCGCGGGTCGTCCTTGAACCAGAGCGGGTGCGAGGTGCCGCCCCATGGCAGGGTCAACGCGGTCGCGTGCTGGCCGGGAACGTTGCACTCGGTCTTCGTCAGCGTCGGCCACTGAACATATTTATTATTCTCAAGATAATACCAGTCGGCCTTCAGGATCGTGAAGATCGTCTGGACCGAGGCATAGGTCGGGAAGCCCTTCCACAGCACGAGCATGTCGAGCGTGTCGAGCCCGGGCACCGCTTCGAGCGCGATGTTCGCCGCGATCTCGCCGGTCGTGTACATATGCGCGACGCACGGGGAGAGAAGCAGGCCCTTCTTCGCAAACCCTTCGCCCCACTTTTCCTGCGCGAGCATCATCCAGTCCTGTTCGCCGGTCGTGTCCAGATAATGGACGCCCGCGGCAAGGCACGCCTCGACGGTCTCGGGGCCATATTTGATGAAGGGGCCGACCATGTTGCACACGACCTTCGCGCCCTTGAACAGCTTGGTCAGCGCCTCGACGCTGTGCTCGACCTCGGCGACCTCATAGTCGGCGGTCTCGATGCCGGGGACCTTGTCCATCACCTCCTGCACGCGTTTCGCGTCGCGCCCGGCGGCGATAAAGGGAATGCCGAGTTCGCGTAAGTATTCGCAGACGAGGCGGCCGGTGTAGCCCGAGGCGCCATAGACGATGACCGGTTTCTTGCTCATGGAATGTCGTCCTGTTTTGAGGGGTTTCGGGTCAGACCGCGGTGTAGCCGCCGTCGACGATCAACTCGCTGCCGCACATGTAGGCGGCGTCGTCGCTGGCGAGGAACAGCAGCGGGCGTGCAATCTCGCGCGTCGTCGCCATCCGGCCCAGCGGGATCGCGCCGACGGTGGCGGTGGCAAAATCGGCGGCGGCATCGCCCAGGCTGCCGACCGCATCGGCCACCAGCTTGGTCTCGCAATAGCCGGGATGGAGCGAGTTGATCCGCACCGGCCAGCCCTTGCGCGCGCAATCGACCGCGACCGCCTTGGTCAGCATCGCGACGCCGGCTTTGCTGGCGTTATAGGCGGGGAAGAGCGGTTCGGCGACGTTCGCGGCGATCGACGCGACGTTGACGATCACGCCGCCCTTGTCCTTCATCGCGGCGATCCCGGCGCGAATGCCCAGGAAGACGCTCTCCAGATTGACCGCCATCAGCCGCTGCCATTCGGCGAGGCCGGTATCGACGACCGATTTCAGGAAGCCCATCCCGGCATTGTTGACGAGGATGTCGAGCTTGCCGTCGCGCGCGACGATCTCGTCGATCAGGGCCGTCCAGGCGGCTTCATCGGCGACGTCCTGCCGCCGCGCCTCTGCTTTGCCTCCCTCGGCGCGGATCGCCGCGGCGGCGGCCTCGGCTTCCTCCAGATCGATATCGGTGATCGTGACCGATGCCCCCTCGCAGGCGAATTCCTGGGCGGCGGCGAGGCCGATGCCGCGCGCGGCGCCGGTAATCAGCACGCTCTTGCCGGTGAAACGCATCATGGGATGCTCCTTTTACTGCTCAGCAACAAAGCGGGGACGGCGGGCTGGGGGGGGGAAGGCGCCCGCCGGTCCCCTTGGTATCAAGCGATCAGAATTTCGCCGTCACTTCGACACCATAGGTGCGCGGCGTGCCGCGGTTCAGATAGTCGAGCCCGAAAATGTCGATGTTGAGCCCGTAGCTGTAGTAATATTTGTTCGTCAGGTTCTTGACCCACAGGCTCGCCGCATAATTGCCGTGCTCGAAGGTGAGGCGGCTGTTCATCAGCCAATAGCCGGGGTTGCCGCAGGTGATCGCGGGCCCCGCGGGGCGGACGTTGCCGGGCGCGCCGGGGCGGTCGCACGGCGTCTGGCCATAGTCGCCGAACGGGTCGAAATAATATTTGCCGGTGTACGCTGCGTCGCCGCGCAGCGTCAGCTTGTTGTCGCCGCTGTCGAAGACGTCCCAGTCGAACCCGGCGGAGAAGGTCGTGCGCGGAGCATTCGGGAAGGGGTTGCCGTTGACGTTGCGCGTCGGGCTCGACGGATCGGTCGGATCGATCACATTGCCTTTATATTTGCTGCGCAGCAGGCTCATCGACGCGTCGAGGCGCAGGCTGTCGGCCGCCTGGATCGTCAGTTCGGCCTCGCCGCCATAGAGCCGCCCGTTCGCGCTGCGCGTGAAGGTCGTCGCGCCGATGACCTGCGTCACCTGATGGTTCTTGTAGTCGTAATAGAAGCCCGCGAGGTTCAGCTGCACGCGCCGGTCGAAAAAGCGCATTTTCAGCCCGCCTTCATACGCGTTGATCTGCTCGGGCTGGATATAATAGACCTGATTTGTCCCCTGATAGGCGAGCCCGTTGAAGCTACCGCTGCGATAGCCGCGGCTGTAGTTGAGGTACGCCATCTTGTCGTCGGCGAAGTCGTAGCTCAGGTTGACGCGCCCGGTCAGGCGGTTGGCCTTTTCCTTCTGCTCGAGCGCCGGCGCGTTCGGATCATAGGGGAAAGTGTAGGGAATGGTGCTGGCGCGGATCGTTCCGCCCAGGTCGTAAAGCACCGTCCTGCCATCGAGATATTTGACCTTGTCCATCGTATACCGCAGCCCGACGCTCAACGTCAGCGCATCGGTGATGTCATAGCTGCCGTCGAAATAGATCGCCGCCGACGGGCGTTTGATCGTATATTTCTGTTCGCCGCTGATCGGCCCGAAGGGCGGCGCCCCCGCCGCGCGGCACGCGGCCGAGATCGCGCCTCCGAAGCCGCCGCCGCCCGAGTTGTTGACCTGGATATCGGTCAGGAGGGCGATCAGCGAGCGGGCGTCGAGGAAGCCGTTGGGGTTGCCCGTGGGCACTGCCGAGCAGCTTGCGCGATTGGTCGGATCGAGCGCCGGATTGACCGCGAAGGCGGGCACGAACGCGGCCGCCTGCGGTGCCGATACCGGCGCGTTGAAGAAGCTGTTCGGAACGCCCGCGCCCTGCAGGATCGGCTTCAGCACGCCGAAAAAGTCGATCTCGTTGCGCGTATCGATCTTGTCGACGCCATAATAGAGACCCGCGACGAGATTGAGCCGGTCGCCCTTGTAGTTGAGGCGGAGGTCCTGGTTGAAATTCTTGCTGACCGAATTGTAGCGCAGCGCGCAGACGCTGTTCGGCGATCCGTCGCAGTCGAAGGGCGAGTTGCGATATTTGCCGGTGTCATAGCCCGTGATCGAAGTCAGCGAGATCGTATCGGAGAGGTCGACCGCGACGTTCAGCGCAAAGCCGTTCGACGAGGTGAAGTACCGCCCGCCGGTGTCGGCCGCGACCTCGTTCTTGCCGAGCGGCGCGCCGCCGTTCTGTGCGGGGTCGAAGCGCGAATAGCCGAGCACGTCGCGGTCGCCGGCGAGCTGGCCCAGCGCATAGGGGTTGGGCGCCAGCGGATTGTCGCGCGCGAAATAGCCCTTCAGGTTGATGTCGACGGTGTCCGACGGTTTCCAGCGCAGCGACACGCGGCCCGCGACGGTGTTCGTCGTGCCGACGTGGCGGTCCTGTACCGGGTTATACTGCCAGCCGTCGCCCTTCGCGAAGGTACCCGCGAAGCGGATGCCGAGCTTGTCGGGAATGATCGTCGCTTCGACCGCACCCTCGGCGGTCTTGGTATCGTAATTGCCGTAACCGAGCGTGATCGTACCATTGCTGGCACCGAGCTGCGGTTTGTTGCTGAAGAAGCTGATCGCGCCCCCGGTGGTATTGCGGCCATAGAGCGTGCCCTGCGGCCCGCGCAGCACCTCGACGCGTTCGAGGTCATAGAGCTGCTGGCCGTGGCTGGCGCGGAAGCTCTGATAGACTTCGTCGACATAGACGCCGACCGGCGACGCCGTCGATGCCGAGAATTCGTTCGCGACCGACACGCCGCGCAGCGAGAAGTTCGGCTGGGTGCGGCCATAGGGCGTCGTGATCTGGAGGCTGGGGACGAAGCCCTGCAGGTCCGACGTCTCGCTGATCCCGCGCGATTCCAGTTCCTCACCGGCGAGCGCCGACACGGCAACCGGAACATCCTGCAAATTTTGTGCGCGCTTCTGCGCGGTGACGACGATTTCGGCGATACCGCCGCTGGCGGTCTCTTCGCCCGCCGGCGTGGCTTCCTGAGCGAAAGCGGCACCGCTCCATCCCATCAGCATGGTGGTGGACAGACAGGTTGCCAGAAAAGCTCGGTTCGTCATGCTTTCTCTCCCACGGCCGGCCCATGTCTTTGCGGGGCCTTCGGTAAGGGAGAGGCTATGGCGCACGGCGCGTCGGCGACAGGCGGAGCGGCGGGGGGAGCGATGGGGGGGGTGGGGCCACATCGCTTGCCCCCGCCATCGCAAGGCTATAGCCTTGGCGTATCAAATGGAGGGCAGGGAATGACCGTCCAGTCGGGATCGAGGGTCGAGGGGAGGCCGCATCTGCGTGCGGTGTCGGGGCATGACGATGTCCCGTTCGTGGGCGTTCCGTTCATGCCGCCGCGTTTTCCGCCGGATCTCGTCGCACGCGACACTGCGGTCTGGCTCGACCGGCTCCTGTCACACGAACTCATGCTGGTCCGAGCGCCCGCGGGCTATGGCAAGACGGCATGGTGCGCCGCGCTTTGGGATGAAGCGATCGCCGCCGGATGGCGCGGGGCCTGGGTCGCGGGTGATACGCGCGGCGATGACGGCGCTTCGACGCTTGCCGCCGACCTGTCGGCCCTGGCCGCACAGATCGAGGCGGCCGGCACGCCGTTCCTGCTGATCGTCGACGACGCCGACGAGCTATCCGATGCGCCCGCGATTGCGGTACTCGATCGCTTGCTGCGTCGCCCACCCGCGTCGCTCCGCCTGATCCTGGCAGGTCGCGGCGTTTTCCCGGTCGACATCGGTTCGGCCGACCGCCGCGGGATGGCGCTCGCGGTGACGGCGGACGATCTGCGGCTGACCGATGGTGAGGTCCTGCGCTTCCTCGGGGCCGAGGACGACGGGATCGCCGGCATGATCGAGGGTTGGCCTGCGGGCGCCCGGCTCGCCGCGAAGGGCGGCGGCATCGATGCGGTCATCGCGCGCGCCGAAGCCTATTTTCGTCCGATCTTCGATGCGCTGCCGCCCGATCGGGTCGCCTTCCTGCGGCGCGCATCGACGGTCTCCGCGCTGAATGCGGAGCTCGGCGCGCTACTGGGCGGCGACGAACGGGCTGGGGACATGCTTCGCGACGTCACCGCGAGGGGGCTTCTTCTCGGCGATGTCGCGGGCGACGGCTGGTGGCGATTGCATCCGCTGCTCCGTGCCGTGCTCAGCCGCCGCCTCGCCGCGGAAGAGCCTGGAACGGCTTCGCAGCTCCATCGCATCGCGGCGCGCTATCTTGCATCGCAAGGAAAGCCCGGTGAGGCCGTCGAGCAGCTCCTTGCCGCGGGCGACCCCGATCAGGCGGCGCCGCTCGTCGGACGGCTCGCAATGCCGATGATCGAGCAGGGCGAATGCGAAACGCCGGCAAGATGGATCGATGCGCTTCCGGCGGCGATCGTCGATGACGACCCACTGCTCGCTGCAGCGCGTGCCTGGCTGTCGATCCTGCGCGCGGATGCCTCGGACGCCCATGTTTTTACCACGCTCGCGCGGAGCGCGGCCGCGGAAGCCGCCGCGATCGATCTCGTGCGCCGCGCGCATCTGGGCGATGAGTTCGCCGACGTCGTCGAGCGCTGCGACCAGTTTCTGGGGGCTCCCGGCGCCGCATCCGATTTCGCCGTCGCGATGGTCCGCGCCATGTTGGCGCACGGCGCGCTGCGCCGCGGCCTCTTCGGCTTGGTGCACGAGGCGGTGCGCCCGCTGCTGCTTCGCGGCACGGGGCGCCCCCTCGACCTGCCGCTCGCGCTCGCGACCGCGACGCGCGCATCGCTCGCCCGGGCGCAGGGGCAACTCGGTGAGGCAGAACGCATTCTGCGCGACGCGCCCCCCGGCAGCCATCTGGCTGGCGCGATCGTCGCGGCTTCGCTGGCGCGCTGTTGCTACGAGCGCGATGATTTCGCGAACGCCGCGGCGCTTGCCGCCAGTTCCTTGCCGCATCTCGAAGCCAGCCCCTTTCAGGATGCGTTGATCCAGGCGTCGCTCGTCGCGATCCGCGTTGCCGCCGGCACGGCGCAGCCCGGGCGGGCGGCGTCGCTGATCGATCGGGCCGAGCTCATCGCCTTCGCACGCGGCTGGGCGCCGCTCAAGGCGATGTGCGTCGTCGAACGCGCGCGCCTGCACCTGCCGCCGACGATCGATCCCGAGGCGGTGCTGGCGATCGGCGATGAGGAGGCCGCGGTTCGCGATCCGCTCGCGTCGCAGGGGCGCACTTTTGCGCTGCTGGCGGAGATGCGGGCCTATGAAGCCATCGCGAACGGCGATCGGCCGCGGTTGACCGCCGTTGCAGACCGGCTGTTGCAGCTTGCATCGAACGCCGACGATGCCGAACTCCGTGCCTCGGCGACGCTGTTCAACATCCTGCCCCAACTCAGCGGCCGGTGCGACAAGATGGTCGACCTCGAAACCGTGCGCTTCCTCAATCATGCCGCGGGCAGCGGCTTTCGCCGGACGATCGTCGACGTCCTCGACGTGACCGGCGTGCGCGCCGTCCAGAATTTCTGCAGCGAGGCCTATTCATCGGGATCGTTCCTCGCGCTGTTGAAGCTCGCCGAGCCGTCGCGGCGCAACCCGGCGCTCGAGGGTGGCCATGGGTCCGCGCCGGGCGAGGCGTTTTCCTTCCTGACCGAGCGCGAGATCGAGATATTGAGCGCGCTGAACGCCGGAGAATCGAACAAGGAGATCGCCCGCACGCTCCAACTCGCGCCCGAGACGGTCAAATGGCATCTCAAGAATGTGATGCGAAAGCTGCGCGCGGGAAGCCGCGAGGAAGCCGTCGCCAATGCCGCGACGCTGGGCTTGAAGTTGATCGAGGCGCATTGAGGCGCCGCTTCAGAGCGCCGCTTCGGAAACCTTGGCCGGCGCCGTCTTCGCGAAGGGACTGAGCCCCAGCCACGATTCGACGCTCTGCGTCATTCCATCGTCGCCGGTCAGGATCAGCCGCCGTTCGGCGACGGCGTCGGCGACCCGGTCATAGCCCATCCAGATCGCGGTCATCGTGCGCAGATCGGTCGCGGCATACAGGTCGACGTCGTGCCCCGGATCGACCGAGCAGAGCTCGGTCTCCGCACCGGGCTCGACGACGAGCCACCATGATCGGCGGTCGGCGGGCAGGTCGGTGTAGCGGAACTGCACGATCACTTTCCGGTCGGGCATCGGATCGGCGATCAGCCCGCGGCGCATGTCCCACATCAGCAGTTGCACGTCGAGCTGCTCGAGCGAAAGGTCGCCGTCGATCCAGCGCTTGCCCCAAACGCCGAACGCTTCGACGACGGGCGCCAGTTCCTGTCCCGCGCGCGTCAGCCGATAGTCGAAGACGCCCGATTCCCTCTGCACCGGCGCGCGATAGATGATCCCGGCCGCCTCCAGATCCTTGAGGCGCTGCGAGAGCAGCGCGGGCGACATGCGCGGGACGCCGCGCCGCAAGTCGTTGAATCGTGTCGATCCCGCGGCGAGTTCGCGTACGAGCACGATCGTCCAGCGCGTGCACAGCACCTCGGCCGCCATCGCGACCGGACAGAATTGGCCATAGCTGGTATTCGCCATGATAAGCTCCTCGACCGCGACTATACCGTATGAGTCGCCATCGAGGCGAGTTCAGTTTCTGTACCGGGGGCGATTCAGTTCCTGAACTATCGGGCCGGAGCATCCATCGTCAAAAGCCGTCGCCAGCAAGGGACACCTATGGAGATGAAAATGCTTGCAACGACTGAAACGAAAACCCCCGAATATTGGTATGCCGTGGCCGACAGGATTGCCACGGAGATCGGCGCGGCTGCGGCCATGCATGACCGCGACGGCAGCTTCGTCGGCGAAAACTACGCGTTGCTCCGCGAAGCGGGGCTGATTGGCGCCGCGGTTCCCGTCGAACTCGGCGGCGACGGGCTCGACTACCGCACGCTCTGCGGCGTCGTCCGCCGCCTCGGCCGGGCCTGCGGCTCGACCGCGCTCGCCTTTTCGATGCACTGCCATCAGGTCGCGGTCGCGGCGTGGCGCTGGCAGCATATGCAGGCGCCGACCGATGGCCTTCTCCGCCGCGTCGCCGCCGAGAACCTCGTGCTCGTGTCGAGCGGCGGGTCGGACTGGCTGCAGGGCAGCGGTACGGCGACGAAGGTCGAAGGCGGCTTTCTTATCAACGCGCGCAAGGTCTTCTCGAGCGGCTGCCAGGCGGGCAACATCCTGATGACGAGCGCGGTTTACGACGATCCCGAAGCGGGGCCGAGCGTGCTGCACTTCGGCATCCCGTTCAGCGCCGAAGGCGTCGCGATCCTCGACACATGGGATACGATGGGGATGCGCGGAACGGGGTCGCACGACGTCGAACTGACGGACGTCTTTCTTGCCGACGCCGCGGTGTCGGGCCGCCGTCCGCAGGGCAAATGGCACCCGTTGTTCCACATCATCAGCATGATCGCCTTCCCGTTGATCTATTCGGCCTATCTCGGTGTCGCCGAAGGCGCGCGCGACGCGGCGCTCGCGGCGGCGAAGCGGAAGCCCGCAAACGCCGGGCTCATCGCGCTCGCCGGCGAGATGCAGAACGCCATCTGGACCGCCGGCGTCGCGCTCGACGCGATGACCGGCACGGCGGAGACGGCGCAGCCGGGTCCCGAGACCACGAGCCAGGTCATGACCGGGCGCACGGTCGCGGGCCGCGCGGCGATCCGTACGGTCGAACTCGCGCTCGAACTCGCCGGCGGCGGCGCCTTCTACAAGGGCTCGCCGGTCGAACGCGCGTTCCGCGACATTCAGGGCGCGCGCTTCCACCCGCTACAGGAGCCCGCGCAAAAGGATATGAGCGGGCGGCTTGCGCTCGGTCTCGACATCGACGCCTGACCGCAAGGGTGGCCGGGCTGCGCGCGCCGCAGCCCGGCCACTTGCATTCATGACGCCAACGCTCGAAATAGGGCGCCATGAATTTCGCCTTCGACAATAGTTTCCACGACAGCATGGAGGGCTTTTACGCCCCCGCCGAAGCGGCGAAGCCCTCGGCGCCGACCCTGCTGATCTTCAACCATGCACTCGCGGCGCGGCTCGGCATCGACGTTGCCGACGCGAGCGACGAACAACTCGCCCGCCTGTTCTCGGGCGAGGAGATGCCCGGTGGGGCCGATCCCCTTGCGCTTGCCTACGCCGGGCATCAGTTCGGGCATTTTTCGCCGCAGCTCGGCGACGGCCGCGCGCTGCTCCTCGGTGAGATCGTCGCGCCCGACGGCGAACGCTTCGACGTCCAGCTCAAGGGATCGGGGCCGACGCCCTTCTCGCGGAGCGGCGACGGCAAGGCCGCGATCGGACCCGTCCTGCGCGAATATCTCATATCCGAAGCGATGGCGGCGATGGACATCCCGACCACGCGTTCGCTCGCTGCGGTCGCGACCGGCGACCGTGTCCAGCGGGAACAGGGGCATCCGGGCGCGGTTCTCACGCGCATCGCCAGCAGCCACATCCGGGTCGGCACTTTCCAATTCTTTGCCGCACATTTCGGCGCCGATCACGTCATTCAGCTATCCGACTATGTGGTTCGCCGCCACTTCCCCGACCTTGCAGAGGCGGTCAATCCGCATCTCGCACTGCTCGACCGCGTGATCGGGCTGCAATGCGATCTCGTCGCACGCTGGCTCGGCGTCGGCTTCATTCACGGGGTTATGAATACCGACAATGTCGCGATCAGCGGCGAGACGATCGACTATGGCCCCTGCGCGTTCATGGACCGGTTTGCGGTGAACACCGTATTCAGTTCGATCGACGCCAACGGGCGCTATGCCTATGGCCGTCAGCCGCAGATCCTTCATTGGAACATGGCGCGCTTCGCGGAGGCGCTGCTCCCGGCGATCCACGCTGTCGATCCGGCGGACGTCGAGGCCGCGAAGGCGCTGGTCGACGGAATCCCCGAACGATTTCGCGCCGTCTGGCACGCACGTGTGCGTGCGAAGCTCGGGCTCGGCGACGGGGCGGCCGACCCTGCGCTGGTCGACGATCTCTTCGCGCAGCTCGAGGAGCATGGCGTCGATTTCACCTCCTTCTTCCGTGCGCTTGCGATGCTGCTGCGCGGCGAGGGCGCAATGCTCGAGCGCTTGCTCCCCACCGCCGACACGATGGCGCCGTGGATTGCCGGATGGTGGGAGCATATCGAGCGCGAGCCGGCCGGGCCGCTCGAGATCGCCGACGCGATGGATGCGGTGAACCCGCTCTACATCCCGCGCAATCATCTCGTCGAGGCGGCGCTCGGTGCCGCCGAAAGCGGCGATCTGGCATCATGGTCGGAATTGCTCGACGTCGTGCGTCATCCATATGTCGAAAGGCCCGAATGGCCCTTGTTCGCGGGGCCGGCCCCGGCGGAATTCGGTCCATACAAGACCTTTTGCGGAACGTGAGGGCGACGGGCGCGGTTGAGCCCGCCCGTTTCCGTTGCTAGGGACGCGCCACACCGATCTTGAGGAACATCCATTGCGCCCAGCCAAAATCACCGTCGTCGGGACGGGCTATGTCGGCATCTCCAACGCCGTGCTGCTTGCCCAGCATAATCAGGTCGTCGCGCTCGACATCGATGCGCGCAAGGTCGAATTGCTCAACGCGGGCAAGTCGCCGATCGCGGACCCCGAGATCGAGGAATATCTGGCGGACAAGCCGCTGAATCTCACCGCGACGACCGATCGCGAGGCGGCTTATTCGGACGCGGAGTTCGTCATCGTCGCGACGCCGACCGACTACGATCCCGACAATAATTATTTCAACACCAGCACCGTCGAAAAGGTGATCGCGGATGCGTTGAAGCTCGCGCCGCAGGCGTTGATCGTCGTCAAATCGACGATCCCCGTCGGTTTCACCGAACGGATGCGCGCCGAAACCGGGTCGGACAATATCGTTTTCTCGCCCGAATTCCTGCGCGAGGGCCGCGCGCTCTATGACAATCTCTATCCGTCGCGCATCATCGTCGGCAACACGCACCCGCGCGCGGCCGAATTCGCGCGCCTGCTCCTCGAAGGGTCGCTCAAGCCCGAGGCTGCGGTGCTGCAGACGGGGAATACCGAGGCGGAGGCGATCAAATTGTTCGCCAACACCTATCTCGCGATGCGCGTCGCCTTCTTCAACGAACTCGATACCTATGCCGCGGCGCACGACGTCGACTCGCGGCAGGTGATCGAGGGAGTGTGTCTCGATCCCCGGATCGGCAGCTTCTACAATAATCCGTCCTTCGGTTATGGCGGCTATTGCCTGCCCAAGGATACGAAGCAGATGCTCGCGAACTACAAGGACGTCCCGCAGAATCTGATCGCCGCGATCGTGTCGTCGAATACGACGCGCAAGGATTTCATCGCATCGGAGATCATCAAGCGGGGCCCGCGTGTCGTCGGCATTCACCGGTTGGCGATGAAGGCGGGGTCGGACAATTTCCGTGCGAGCAGCATCCTCGGGATCATGAAGCGCGTGAAGGCGAAGGGGATCGAAGTCATCGTCTACGAGCCGCTGGTCGACGAAGACCGGCTGTTCAATTCGCGCGTCGTCCGCGATCTCGACGCCTTCAAGATCGAGGCCGACGTCATCATCGCCAATCGCGTGACCGACGAACTCGCCGACGTCGCGGACAAGGTGTACAGCCGCGACCTGTTCGGCGCCGACAGCTGATAAAAGTGGTGGTTTGAACCGCCTACCGCATTGCGGCGGAACCGCTTTCTCCCCTGCTCGTTGGGCTTGGGTGATCGGCAACGGGCAGGGGGTTTTCGTGCATATGGCATCGTTTCGGGACTTTGCCGGGAGAGAAACGGGTTGCGCCCCCCTATCGCGCAAGTCACAGAAGCATCAGCGACTGTCGGCTGATGCAAAATATTGAACGATCCCGAGAAATCCGTTCGCGCCGTGCAGGGCAGCTTCGCAGCCTCTTGACCTTTTCGACCTCGCTCGCCTGCCTGGGGTGGAGCGTGAGCAGTTTCGGGCAGCAGGTTGAGCCCCCACGCGTCGTGCGGACGGTCGAGCAATCGCCGGTTGCCGAAATCGCCGCACCGACCCCGCCGCCGCCCGAGGCGGCGTTGCCCGAGGTCGCGCCGATCATATCCGACGAGGAGTTTCGCGAGGCGATCCCGCCGATCAGCGCGGAGGATGATCCCGAACTCGATCGGCCGCTCGAATCGATCGCGGAATTCGAACGAAAACAGGCCGAAGCGGCGAAGGCGGCGACCGCGAAACCGGCGGATGGGGCTGCAGCGAACGGCGATTCGACCACCGCGGTGGCGGCTGGCGACGTTCCGCTGGTCGATGGCACGCCGGTACCCGCGCTCGCCGATGGCGATGCGGTCGAGGTGATCGGCGACGCGCCGATCGGCGACGCCGAGCTTGCTGCGCCGTTGCCGCCGCTCGAAAACTTCAACGTCACGCCGGTCGAATTTGCCGAACCCGAAGATCCGAACGGCAATCGAACGATACCCTATACGGTCCAGATCAACGGTCTCGCGAGTGCCGACGACAGCACCGACGTCGACCTCGCCGACCTGTTCGGCGACTTGTCGGCGCTTTACGATGGGGACGGCAAGGCCGACAATATCGCGATGGTGCGCGCGCGGCTGTCCGCCGACGCGGAGCTGATGCAACGTATTCTCGCCTCCGAAGGCTATTATGATGCCGTCGTCGAGACGCGAATGGATCGTGGCGATCGCAGCGATCGCGACCCTTCGAACAGCAGCCAGGGCAGCGGACAGAATCAGGATGCTCCGCGTCAACCGGTTACCGCCGTGATCGACGTAAAGCCTGGCGTGCGGTACAAATTCTCCGACATCGTCCTCGACGCGGCGCCGACGGTGCCGCCGACGTTGATCCAGGACAATTTCCCGCTCGCGATCGGCGAGCCGATCGTCGCGCAGCGCGTGCAGGGCGCCGAGGCCGCGATCGCGTTGAAACTGCCCGAAGAAGGCTATCCCTTCGCCACGGTCGGGCAGCGCGACATCCTGCTCGACGGCGCGACGGGCGAGGGCGCCTATACGCTGCCGATCGAGGTCGGGCCGCGCGGACGGTTCGGCGGGATCGAGACGACCGGCAAGCTCGCCTTCGATGCGAAACATGTCGGCGTGCTCGCGCGCTTCAAGCGTGGCGACCTCTACGACAGCCGGATGACCGACGATCTTCGTCAGGCGCTCGTCGCGACGGGCTTGTTTTCAAGCGTTGCGGTCGAGCCGCAGAAGACCGGCGAGAGCGCGGGCGACGGCACCGAATATGTCACGATGCTCGTGACGCAGGAGGCGGGGCCGCCGCGCACGATCGCCGCGACCGCGGGCTATGGCACCGGCGAGGGTCTGCGGCTCGAAGCGAGCTGGACGCATCGCAACCTCTTCCCGCCCGAAGGCGCGCTGATCGGGCGCGCGGTGATCGGGACGCAGGAACAGAGCATCGGTGCGACGCTGCGCCGCTCGAACGCCGGGCGGCGCGACCGGACCTTCGAACTGGTGACCGAGGCGACGCGCAGCAACTACAGCGCGTTCGACGCGATCACCGGCCGCGTCGCGGCGAAGATCAGCTATGATTCGACGCAGATCTGGCAGAAGAAGCTGACATATGCCTTCGGTGCCGAACTTCTCGCGTCCAGCGAGGATGATTATGATTTCACTCTCGGCGCGCGAAACCGCGATTTCTATACGATCTTTGGCCTGCTCGGACAGGTCGGGATCGACCGCACCGACAGCCTGCTCGACCCGACCAAGGGCTTCCGCGTCACCGCGCGCGTCCAGCCCGAAGGCTCGCTAGCGGGACGCTTTTCGCCCTATGCGCGCAGCCAGGTCGACGTCAGCGGCTATTATCCGGTCGCCGACGATATCGTTCTCGCGGGCCGCGTTCGTGTCGGCTCGATCCTCGGCGCGGCGCGCGAGCGGCTGGCGCCGTCGCGGCGTTTCTATGCCGGCGGCGGCGGGTCGGTGCGCGGCTATGGCTATCAGGAGCTGGGCCCCAAGGATCCGAACAACGACCCGATCGGCGGCCGCAGCCTGAACGAGGCGGCGTTCGAGGCGCGGTATCGTTTCGGCAACTTCGGGATCGTCGGCTTCGTCGATGCGGGGCAGGTCTATCGCGGATCGACGCCGCGGTTCGACAATCTTCGCTTCGGCGCGGGGATCGGCGGGCGTTTCTACACCAATTTCGGACCGATGCGCCTCGACGTCGCGACGCCCATCGACCGCCAGCCGGGTGAGGCGCGGGTCAGCGTCTACGTCTCGATCGGGCAGGCCTTCTGATGGCGGATGACGGCGCGATCGTGGCTGAAAGCGAGCCGAAGGCGAAGGCCTCGTGGCCGCTGCGGGTCGCGAAATGGGTGGGCATCGTCCTTCTAAGTCTGATCGCGCTGGCCGCGATTTTCCTGATCGGACTCAACAGCGATGCGGGACGGCGCTTCGTCGCCAATCAGGTCGAGAAATTCGAATTCAAGAACGGGATGAAGATCGGCATCGGCCGGCTCGACGGCTCGCTGTTCGGCGAGATGGTCATTCGCGATTTCACTTTGTCCGATCCCAAGGGCGTCTTCCTCCGGTCGCCCGAATTGCGCGTCGACTGGCGGCCTTTCGCCTATCTCTCGAACCATGTCGACGTCCGCTCGGCGACCGCGAAGACGCTGGTGATGGAGAAAATTCCGGCTTTCAATCCGGTGCCCGATACCGGCGAGCCGCTGCTTCCCGACATCGATATCGACGTCGCGAAGCTGCAGGTCGACCGTTTCGTCTTCGAACCCGCGGTCGCGGGCGAGCGACAGGTCGCGACGCTCAGCGGCAAGATCGCGATCGCCGACCGCCGCGCACAGGTCACCGCCGACGCCCGGACGATCGCCGGCGGAGGCGGCGAAGGCGATACGCTGAAACTGTTGCTCGACGCCGTGCCCGAACAGAACCGGCTCGCGATGACGCTAGATGTGGCGGCGCCGAAGGGCGGCGTGCTCGCGGCGCTCGGCGGGTTCGACGAACCGCTGACCGCGAAGCTCGACGGGCGCGGGGACTGGAAGGTCTGGAACGGCAATCTGACTGCGAACCTCGGCGCCAATCCGCTGGCGCGGTTGGCGCTCAGCGCGCGTGACGGGACGTTCGCGGTCAAGGGCAGTATGCAAGCCTCGCGCCTGCTCGCCGAGGGGCCGGTCGCCGCTATTCTCGGCACCGAAACCGCGGTCGACCTCACCGCGCGGCTGAACGAGCGCAAGGCCGATCTCGATGGCCGCTTCGCCTCCGACGCGGCGCAGCTTGGCGTCAGCGGCGGGGTCGATCTCGGCAACAGCCGCTACGAGGGGCTGAAGCTCGCGCTCAACGTTTTGCGGCCCGGCGCCATCGCACCCGCGCTGCGCGCCAACGGCCTCCGCGCGACCGCGGCGCTCGACGGTGCCTTCGACCTGCCGACGGTCGACTATACCGCCAACGCCAACAGCCTCGCGGTCAACGATATCGTCGTCGAGGCGCTCAACCTCGCGGGCAAGGCGCGCATCGATGCCGACCAGATCGTCATCCCCGTCGCGGGGCGCGCTGCGCGCATCCGCGGGCTCGATACCGTCGCAGGCGGGACGCTGACGCAAGTCCGGCTCGACGGCGACCTTGCCTATGCAAACGGCCGCCTGCTCAGCGACAATCTCCGCCTCCGCTCGCCGCGCATCGATGCCAAAGTCATCATGATCGCCGACCTCAACAAGGGCTTCTATACCGGTGCCGTCGACGGGCGGATCAACGACTACCGGATCGAGAGCGTCGGTATCTTCGACATCGATACCGACGCCGACCTGAAAACCGCGCCGCGCGGCGGGTTCGAGATCGTCGGGCGCGTGCGTGCGCGTTCGACGAAGCTGTTCAATTCGGGCGTCCGCGATTTCCTCGGCGGCAATGCCACCGCGTCGAGCGACGTGCGCTACGGCACCGACGGTATCATCCGCTTCGCGAACCTCCGCATGACGGCACCGAAACTTCGCGTGACGGGCGGGCAGGGAAGCTATGCGCCGAACGGGCAGATCAAGCTCGCCGCCCGGGCGAATTCGACCGACTACGGCCCCGTCGGCGTCCAGCTCGCCGGCACGATCAGCGACCCGCGCGCGGTGGTGACCGCCGAACGCCCGGGCCTCGGCATCGGGCTGGCCAATCTGGTCGCAAGGATCAACGGTGCCCCGAACGGATACCGCCTCGCGGCGACGGGCGAGACCGATTATGGGCCGCTGTCGGCCGATGTCGTGCTGCTCACCGCCAAGGGGCCGCTCACCATCGATATCGAACGCGGCGACCTGTCGGGGATCGGCTTCCACGGCCGCCTCGTGAAGAGCGATGCCGGGCCGTTCGAAGGCCGTCTCGACGCATCGGGCCAGGGCCTCGGCGGGGTCGTGCGGCTCAGCGCGGCGGGGCAATATCAGGCGGCGGCGATCAACGTCCGTGCCAACAATGTCGTGCTGCCCGGCGCGGCAAAGCTCGCGATCGGCTCGGCGATCGTCGACGCCGACGTCACGCTCTACGACCAGCCGCATATCGTCGCCGACATCCAGCTCGCCGATACGCAGATCCGCACCTATGACATCGCGGTCGGTCGCGTGAAGATCGACTACCGCAACGGCAGCGGCCAGGCGCAGGCGCTCGTCGAGGGATCGAGCGGCGTACCGTTCCGCATCGCCGCCAACGCCGATCTCAAGCCCGACCTCTGGCGCGCCTCGGTGCAGGGCCGCGCGACCGGGGTGAACTTCCGCACGACGACCCCGGCGCGCATCATCCCCGGCCGCGACGGCTACGAACTGCTCCCGACCACCATCGACCTCGGCCGCGGTAGCAGCGCACGCGTCGCGGGCCGCTTCGGCGAAGGCATCATGATCCAGAGCCGCCTCGACCGCGCGAATATGGCGCTGGTGAACTCGATCTATCCGGGCCTCGGCCTCGGCGGCCGCGCTACCGGAAGCATCGATTTCGAGCAAGCGAACGAAAATGCCTTCCCGCGCGCCGATGCGCGCCTGTCGATCGCCGGTTTCACGCGCACCACCGCCGCCTCGGTCAGCCAGCCGGTCGATATCAATTTCGCGGGCAAGCTTTTGAGCGACGGCGGCGAAGCGCGCGCGGTGATCCGCAAGCGCGGCACGGTCATCGGCCGCATGCAGGCATCGCTCCGTCCGCTCGGCCCGGGTGCGGGCGACTGGACGACGCGGCTGCGCGCCGCGCCGCTCGGCGGCGGCGTTCGCTATAACGGGCCGGCCGACACGCTCTACAGCTTCTTCGGCCCCGCCGATCAGGGCGTCTCGGGCCCGATCGCGGTCGCTGCCGATTTCAGCTGCCGCGTCAGCGATCCGTGCCTCGAAGGCGTCGTGCGCGGCAACGGCATGACGTACGAGAACCAGGCCTATGGCACGCGGTTGACCAATATGGTCGTCAATGGCCGCTTCACGGGCAACCGGCTGGAAATCGACGATCTGACCGCGACCGCCGGCGACGGCACGGTGAAGGCGAAGGGCTTTATCAGCCTCGCCGAGGCCGACGGTTATCCGATGAATATTGCGGTGACGCTCGACAACGCGCGGCTTGCGCGGAGCGAGAATATCGCGGCGCGCGCGACGGGCAATCTGACGCTCGAAAAGGTCGCGGGACAGACCGCGCTGCTCTCGGGCGATCTGCGCCTCCCCGAAACACGGTATCGCATCGTGCGCGAAGGCGCGGCGAGCGTGCCCGTACTCACCGGCGTCCGCCGCAAGCCGCCGACCGGACGGCGGCGGATCAGCGGCGATGGACTGGCGGCGGTCGGCGGCAGCCTGTTCGACCTGATCCGCCTCAACATCCACCTGCGCGCGGGCGACGAAATCTATGTCAGCGGCATGGGGCTCGAATCCGAATGGCAGGCCGACGTCACGCTCACCGGCACGACGCAGGCGCCGCGGGTCGCGGGCGAGATCGAGCTGGTACGCGGAACGCTCGGCTTCGCGGGCCGCTCGTTCGACCTCGAAGAAGGCCGCGTGACCTTCCCGACCGGCGATGCCTTCGATCCGTCGCTGCGCCTGCTCGCGAGCGACACGATCGAGACGGTGACGGTGAACATCAACGTGTCGGGCCGTGCGATGAACCCGCAGATCACCTTCTCGTCGGTCCCCGGCCTGCCGCAGGACGAGATCGTCTCGCGCATCCTGTTCGGCGATTCGGTGACGTCGCTGTCGCCGCTGCAGGCGGTACAGCTCGCCGCCTCGCTCAACTCGCTGCGCGGCGGCAGCGGTGGTCTGAGCCCGCTCGGCGCGCTGCGTTCGGCGACCGGGATCGACCGGCTGCGCATCCTCGGTCCCGACGACACCGTCGGGCGCGGGACGGCGCTCGCGGCGGGGCAATATATCTCGAAGGACATCTATCTCGAGGTGATCACCGACGCGCGGGGATACACCGCGACGCAGCTCGAGATCAGCCTCACCCCGGCGCTGTCGATCCTCAGCCAGACCGGCGCTGCGGGCGGCCAGTCGAACCTCAGCGTCCGCTATCGCAAGGATTATTGATGCGCCGCCTCGCGCTCCTGCTGCCGCTGCTGCTCGCCGCCTGCCACCAGGAGCCGAGCTTCGACGAACGCTACGACAAGGCAGCGAAAGAAATCGACGCACGCGCGAAGGCGATGGACAAGGATATTGCCGAGTCCGAACGGGCCGCGAAGGCGGCATCGGACTTGCCAGATACGGCAAAGCCGTCTAACGCGCCCTCGTCATCTGGGGAGTAGCCAGCCGTCGTTCGCGACGGGCCACCGCATCAACATACTTGGCCGAGAGGTCATGGTGCAGTGGAAGCGGGACCACCGCTTGGGCGAGACCAATGGCATCGAACCTTCCGTCCGGGCCGGGCGGCGGGGTACGATGTCCGTTGGAATTGCCTGCCGCCCGGCCCCGGAGTACCAAATCCCATGGAAGCCATTTTGACGTCGACCGCGGTCGTCGCGCTTGCCGAGATCGGCGACAAGACGCAGTTGCTTGCGATCCTGCTCGCCACGCGGTTCCACCGGCCGATGCCGATCATCCTCGGCATATTGGTCGCGACGCTCGCCAACCACGCGCTCGCGGCGTTGCTCGGCGCGTCCGCCGCCGCTTTCCTCGACAGCCCCGTCTTCCGCTATGCGATCGGCGTATCGTTCGTCGCGATGGCGGCGTGGACGCTGATCCCCGACAAGTTCGAGGATGACGAAGCGCCGAAGCCGCGCTTCGGGGCGTTCGTGACGACGCTGATCGCCTTCTTCCTCGTCGAGATGGGCGACAAGACGCAGGTCGCGACGATCGCGCTCGGCGCACAATATCACAACGTCCTGGCGGTGACCGCCGGGACGACGCTCGGCATGATGATCGCCAACGTCCCCGCGATCTTTCTCGGCAACGAGTTGCTGAAGCGCGTCGACCTCAACAAGGTACGCATGGTCGCCGCGGCGCTGTTCCTCGCGATCGGCCTGTGGGTGCTCGCGCAGACCGCGGGGCTGATCGGCTAACGTTCGCACATCCCAATCTTCGTCACCCCGGACTTGATCCGGGGTCCCCGGCGCCGGTGCTCGAATGGATGCCGGATCAAGTCCGGCATGACGAACGTAAGGAAACCGGCGCCTATTCCGCTTCGGTGCTCAGGCCGAGTTCGGGAATCCCGATCGACCGCCTGCCGCCGAAGTCGGAACGGACGACGACCGCGCCCTGCTTTTCCATATATTCGACGAGGCGGCGGATGCGTCCCGGCGAGCGTGTGCCATAGGCGCGGCCCAGCGCATCGTCGTCGGGGCAGGGGCTGCCCTCCATCGCTGCGCGTGCGATCGCGACGAAGGGCGCGAGCATGTCGTCGGGCAGCCGCCCCGCGGCATCGAGCAGTTCGCGCCATTTCGCGTCGGCCGGGTCGAAGATGCCGCCCTTGGCGAGCGCGAAACGTTTGCGGAATTGCGGCAGGTCGAGCGGCACGCGGCCCAGCCGCTGCATCCGGCAGCGCACCGAGAAATCCTGATACAGAAAGGATTCGGGGTGAAAGGCGCAGTCGGGATCGGCGAGCATCTCCTCGAGCGCCGCGACGATCACCGGTTCGGCGTCGGGAAGCTCGACCTCGGGAAACAGCGTCGGAACAGCCGCTGGCGCTTCATCGTCGCCGTCCTGTTCGGCGAACTGGCGGATCAGATCCTGCGCGGCGACGGGCTTCGGCGCCGGAGCGGGCGTCGGCAGCGCCTGCGTTTCCAGTTCGGCGAACAGCATCGTACGCATGTCCTGCGGCTCGGCGTCCGGCAGCGGCAGCAGGCCGTGCGTGCCCGCGCGCGTCGCGGTCTCGGTCGATCCGATCTTCACCGCGACCGGACGCCGCGAGATCGCCGGACCAAGCCCCAGGAAATGCCCGCGTTCGAGGTCGCGGATCGCCTCGGCCTGGCGCCGCTCCATGCCGAGCAGGTCGGCGGCGCGCGCCATGTCGATGTCGAGGAAGGTGCGACCCATCAGGAAGTTGCTCGCCTCGGCGGCGACATTCTTCGCGAGTTTCGCGAGCCGCTGCGTCGCGATCGCGCCGGCGAGGCCGCGCTTGCGCCCGCGGCACATCAGGTTCGTCATCGCCGACAGGCTGGCGCGGCGCACCGTGTCGGACACGTCGCCCGACGCACTGGGGGCGAACATCTGCGCTTCGTCGACGACGACGAGTGCAGGGAACCAGTGCTCGCGCGGCGCGTCGAACAGCGCGTTCAGGAATATGGCGGCGCAGCTCATCTGCGCCTCGATGTCGAGCGTATCGAGCGCGACGATCACCGATGCGCGATGCTCGCGGATGCGCGCACCCATCGCAGCGATCTCGCGCTCGCTATAGTCGCCCGCGTTGACGACGATATGGCTGTAGCGGTCGGCCAGGGTGACGAAATCGCCCTCGGGATCGATCACGACTTGCTGGACAAGGCCGGCGCTTTCTTCGAGCAGACGGCGCAGCAGGTGCGATTTGCCCGATCCCGAATTGCCCTGGACGAGCAGGCGCGTCGCGAGGAGTTCCTGCACATTGACGTGAACGGCGGCCCCCCGCTCGTCGGTCCCGATTTCGATGCTGCTGTTCACTGTCTTTCGCACCTATCGGGGCGCTCGATTCGGGGCAACCGGCGATGCTCGCGCGGCAAAGAAATTCGGCGGATCGATCGCTGTCCTACAAAAGCGGGCTGCGCTAGCGTTGCCCGATGATCCACCGATCGCCGCTTGGGCTTAAAGCCACAAAGGACACAGTCGCGATGCGCGCATGCGGGGCTTTTGTGGCTTTAAGGATCGGGCGCGTAGGCGGTTTGCGTGTAAAGTTGCGCAGTTTTCCGCCATTTCTCCGCACGGCGCCCGCAAACCCGGAATGAGCGTTCCGATTCGCCTTTCCGCTGCGGCGTTGGGCCGCCTTCCGGCGACGGTCTCGCGGCCCGGCTACGATCGGCGGGCGCTGCGCCGCGGGATCGTCCATATCGGGATGGGCGGTTTCCATCGCGCGCACATGGCGCGCTACACCCACGACCTGATGGAGCGCCGTGCCGATGCGCTCGCGTGGGGGATATGCGGTGTCGGGTTGATGCCGGGCGACGTGCGGCTGGGGCAGGCGCTGGCGCCGCAGGACCGTCTCTACACGCTCGTCGAGCGCGACCGCGAGGGCGAGCACGCGACCGTCATTGGCTCGGTCGTCCAGACGCTCTTCGCACCCGCCGAAGCCGCGGCGCTGGCCGCGGCGCTCGACGACCCGGCGACGCGGATCGTCAGCCTGACGGTGACCGAGGCGGGTTACTGCCTCGATCCCGGGACGAAGCGGCTCAACCTCGGCGATCCGTTGATCGTTCACGACCTCGCGCACGCGGATGCGCCGCAGAGCGCGGTCGGGATCATCGTGGCGGCACTACGCCGGCGCCGCGATGCAGGGGCCGGCGCGTTCACGGCACTGAGCTGCGACAATATCCAGCACAATGGCGACGTGCTGGCGCGCGCGGTGCGCGATCTGGCCGAGGCGCAGGAACCGGCGCTGGCGCGCTGGATCGACGATTGTGCGAGCTTTCCGAACACGATGGTCGATCGCATCACGCCGGTGACGCAGCCGGAGGATGTCGCACATTTTGCCGTGCGTTATGGGTATGAGGATGCGTGGCCCGTGTTCGCCGAACGTTTCCGCCAATGGGTAATCGAGGATCGCTTCGTCGCCGGCCGTCCGGCGTGGGAAGAGGTCGGCGTGCAGTTCGCCGCCGATGTCACGCCCTATGAAAAGATGAAGCTGCGGCTGCTCAACGCCAGCCATCTCGCGATCTCCGCGCCCGGCGAACTCGCGGGCTACGCGCTGATCGACGAGGCGATGTGCGATCCGCGGCTTCGCGCCTATATGGCGGCGTTGATGGATCGCGAGACCGGACCAACGATCGAAGCACCCGCCGCGATCGATCTCGCCGCCTACAAGGGCGAACTGATCCGCCGCTTCGCCAATCCCGCCATCCGCGACACGACGGCGCGGGTAAACCGGGATGCCCCGCTCAATTATCTTCTCGATCCGCTGCGCGACCGGATGCGCGCAGGGCAGGAATCGCCGCTGTTGCTGTACGCGCTCGCCGCGTGGATTCGCCGTTTGCGCGGGCAGGATGATCGGGGAAAGGCGATTGAGGTTCGGCACCCCATGGCCGAAATGCTGCGGCCGTTGGCAGGCGCCGACGTTCTCGACATCGAACCGTTGTTCGGCGATCTCGCCGGGTATCCGCTGCTCGCCAGCGGCGTGTCGGATTGGCTTGCCGCCATGCGTCGGTACGGCACGCTCGGCGCGCTCGGCCGCTATCAGGAGGCGGGCGTGATCGGCTGAGCCCCGATATCCTCCACGCGGTTGATGTTCAGGATCGGCGGCGCCTCGATGGCGGCATGGCCCTGCGCGTCCGCCCAGGCGCGAACCGACCGCGATGCGCCTTCCGCAAGCCAGGTTTCGAGCGCGTCTCCGTCTTGCGTTCGCCACAGGCCGATGACCGGACAGCCGGATACATAGGCACCGTCGCTTGAACGGACCAACTGTTCGATCAGTTCGGCGGAAACCTCGGGCGTGTCGCAGGGAAGCGACAGCAGGTGGGAGAAGCCGGCGGCCTTCGCCGCCTGCATCGCCCCGGCAAGGCCGCCGAGCGGGCCCATGCCCGCCGCGGGCCGGTCGTCGATCTGCGGATGGTCGGGGTGGTCGCGCCCCGACACGAGGATCGTTTCGCAATGCGGCTCGAGCGTGGCGATCGCCCAGTCGATCAGGCGCCGGCCGCGATAAAGGGCCTCCGCTTTGTCGCTGCCGAAACGCGACGAGCGGCCGCCGGCGAGGACGACGCCGGCGATCCGCTTCGTTCGGTCAGTCAATTGTCCGCGCCAGTTCGCGGTTCAGCCACAGCGCGACGAGCGTGCAGATCGCACCCGACAACAGATAGCCGCCGGCGGCGAGCAGCCCGAACCGGCTCGACAGCCACAGTGCGACCATCGGCGCGAAGCCTGCGCCGAACAGCCAGGCCAGGTCGGCGGTCAGCGCCGATCCGGTGTAGCGGTGGTGCGGCGAGAAGTTCGACGACAGCGCGCCCGACGACTGACCAAAGGACAGGCCCAGGATCAGGAACCCCAGCACCATGAACACCGCCTCGCCGGTCTGGCCGGCTGCCAGAAGCTGCGGCGCGAAGCCGCTGAATGCCGCGATCGCGGCCGCGGTCACGCCCAGCATCGTTCGGCGCCCGACGCGGTCGGCGAAATATCCCGATGCGATGATCGCAAGCACGCCGACGATCGCGGCGATCGCCTCGATCATCAGGAAGCGCACGGGCGTGTCCTCGGTGAACAGGAACACCCACGACAGCGGGAACACGGTCACCATATGGAACATCGCAAAGCTCGCCAGCGGTGCAAAGGCCCCGATGATGATCGTCCGCCACTCGGACCGCAGCGTTTCGGTGATCGGCGCCGCCTCCAGATCGCGGTCTTCGAACAAGGTCGCATATTCGGGCGTCACGACGATGCGCAGCCGCGCGAAGAGCGCGACGACGTTGATCGCAAAGGCGACGAAGAAGGGATAGCGCCACCCCCAGGCAAGGAAATCCTCGGCGGGCAATGCTGCGATCAGGAACATGAACAGCAGGCTCGCGACGATCAGGCCCAGCGGGGCGCCGAGCTGCGGGATCATCGCGTACCAACCGCGCTTGCCCTCGGGCGCGTTGATCGCGAGCAGCGAGGCGAGGCCGTCCCACGACCCGCCGAGCGCGACCCCCTGGCCCATGCGGAACAGCGCGAGCAGCAGCGCCGCACCGATACCGGCCGACTCGTAGCTCGGCAGGAAGGCGATCGCTGCGGTCGAGCCGCCGAGAAGGAAAAGCGCGATCGTCAGCTTGGCACCGCGGCCATAGACGCGGTCGATCCACGAAAAGACCATCGTGCCGACCGGGCGCGCCGCAAAGGCGAGCGCGAAAATCGCAAAAGACCAAAGCGTTCCCTGCAGGGGGTCGAGATGCGGAAAGACCAGCTTGGGGAATACGAGGACCGATGCGATCGCATAAACGAAAAAGTCGAAAAACTCCGACGTCCGCCCTATGATGACCCCGATGGCGATCTCGGCCGGCGAAATCGGGTGGCCGTCGTCGTGAAGCTTGCGGGCATCGCGTTCGGCTTGGGTCGTGTTGGGCGCGGATTCGGCAGACATGGGTTGGGGTCCTGCATCTGGCACCGTCCCCGGGACGGTACGAGTCGGTCATAGGGCAAAAAAGCCCTGTATGGAATCGCCCTGCGCGATGCGGCGGACCAAGTGGATTGGACAAAATGTCCTATGTGCACTGCAACAAAGGAGGCCTAGGCGCGCATCATGCCAACGAAGCTCTCTCCTTTCATGGCCCGATTCCGGTGGCTGCCGGTGCTCGGCGCGCTGCCGTTCCTCACAGGCTGCAACATGATCGTGCTCGACCCGGCGGGCGACGTCGCGCGCCAGCAGGGCGATCTGATCGTCCTCTCGACAGCGCTCATGCTGCTGATCATCGTGCCCGTCATGGCGCTGACGATCTTCTTCGCATGGCGCTACCGCGCGGCGAACAAGGATGCGACGTACAAGCCCGACTGGGACCATTCGACCCAGCTGGAGCTTGTGATCTGGTCGGCGCCGCTGCTGATCATCATCTGCCTCGGTGCGGTGACGTGGGTCGCGACGCATCTGCTCGATCCATACCGCCCGCTCGCACGCACCGGTCCGGGCCAGGCAATCGCAGCCGACGTCAAGCCGCTCGACGTCAACGTCGTCGCGCTCGACTGGAAATGGCTGTTCATTTACCCCGAACAGGGCGTCGCAACGGTCAACGAGCTTGCCGTCCCGGTCAACCGGCCGCTGCGTTTCCGCATTTCGTCGTCGTCGGTGATGAACAGCTTTTACGTTCCGGCGCTCGCGGGACAGATTTATGCGATGCCCGGAATGGAGACCAAGCTCCATGGCGTATTCGACCGCACCGGCAATTTCGACGGGTTTTCGGCGAATTATTCGGGCGCGGGCTTCTCGCACATGCGCTTCAGGGTGAAGAGCCTTGCCGCAGCCGACTTCGACAAATGGGTCGCCGAGACACGGGCGTCGGATGAAGGCGACCTCAGCCGGGCGGCCTATCTCAAGCTCGAACGGCCGAGCGAGAAAGAGCCCGTGCGCCGTTTTGCCGCGGTCGATCCCCAGCTGTTCGACGCCGTCGTCAATATGTGCGTCGAGCCCGGAAAGATGTGCATGCACGACATGATGGCGATCGACGCAAAGGGCGGCGCAGGCGTCGCGGGCATCGCGAACGTTCGCTCGGTGACCTATGACAAGCTCGCCGCGCGCGGCACCGGCGGCATTGCGAGCTGGAACGTGCGCTACGTCGCGGCGCTGTGCAGCGCAGCCATCGCATCGGCCGATCGGCCCGACGCAAAGCCCGTCGATCCCGCGCCGCTGCGCGGCGAGGGGTTGCCGCACCCCAGCAAGGCGCCTGAACGCACCGCGCTCAATTCCGCCGTTCCACGTCCGCTGTCCTGAATACTGGCGAGATCCGCATGACCCCGCACCCCGCACCCGAAGCCGGCCCTTTTCTCGGCAAATTGTCGCTCCAGGCCTTGCCGCTGCACGAGCCGATCCTCGTCATCACCTTCGCCGTCGTCGCGCTCGGCGGCATCGCCGTCCTTGCCGCGATCACCAAATATCGCCTGTGGGGCTGGTTGTGGAAGGACTGGCTGACGACGGTCGATCACAAGCGGATCGGGATCATGTACATGATCCTCGGCCTGATCATGTTCCTGCGCGGCTTTGCCGACGCGATCATGATGCGCCTGCAACAGGCAATGGCATTCAACGGGTCCGAGGGCTATCTGCCCGCGCATCACTACGACCAGGTCTTCACCGCGCATGGCGTGATCATGATCTTCTTCGTCGCGATGCCGTTCATCACCGGGCTGATGAACTATATCGTCCCGCTCCAGATCGGCGCGCGCGACGTCAGCTTTCCGTTTCTCAACAATTTCAGCTTCTGGATGACGACGTCGGGCGCGGTGCTGACGATGATCTCGCTGTTCGTCGGCGAATATGCGCAGACCGGCTGGCTCGCGTACCCGCCGTTGTCGGGGATCGCGTACAGCCCGAACGTCGGGGTCGACTATTATATCTGGGGGCTGCAGATAGCCGGGGTCGGGACGACCTTGTCGGGGATCAACCTGATCGTGACGATCCTGAAGCTGCGCGCGCCCGGTATGGGGCTGATGAAGATGCCCGTCTTCACCTGGACCAGCCTTTGCTCGAACATCCTCATCGTCGCGTCTTTTCCGATCCTCACCGCGACGCTGACGCTGCTGACGCTCGACCGCTACGTCGGCACCAACTTCTTCACCAACGATCTCGGCGGCTCGCCGATGATGTATGTGAACCTGATCTGGATCTGGGGCCACCCCGAAGTCTACATCCTGATCCTGCCGCTTTTCGGCGTCTTCTCGGAGGTCGCGTCGACCTTTTCGGGCAAGAAGCTCTTCGGATACACGTCGATGGTCTATGCGACCGTGTGCATCACGATCCTGTCGTACATCGTCTGGCTGCACCACTTCTTCACGATGGGGTCGGGGGCGAGCGTGAACAGCTTCTTCGGCATCACCACGATGGTGATCTCGATCCCGACGGGGGCGAAGCTCTTCAACTGGCTCTTCACCATGTACCGCGGCCGCATCCGGTTCGAACTGCCGATGATGTGGACGATCGCCTTCATGCTGACCTTCGTCGTCGGCGGGATGACCGGTGTGCTGCTCGCGGTGCCGCCGGCCGACTTCGTCCTCCACAACTCGCTGTTCCTGATCGCCCATTTCCACAATGTGATCATCGGCGGGGTGCTGTTCGGGCTGTTCGCGGCGATCAACTACTGGTGGCCGAAAGCCTTCGGATTCAAGCTCAACATTTTCTGGGGCAAGGTCAGCTTCTGGTGCTGGGTCGTCGGCTTCTGGCTTGCGTTCACCCCGCTCTACATCCTCGGGCTGATGGGCGTGACGCGGCGCATGCGCGTGTTCGACGACCCGAGCCTGCAAATCTGGTTCGTGATCGCTGCCATCGGTGCCGCAGTCATAGCCATGGGTATCGCCGCGATGCTGATCCAGTTCGCGGTGAGCATCTGGAAGCGCAAGGAACTGGTCGACGAAAGCGGCGATCCGTGGGGCGGCCGCACGCTCGAATGGGCGACCAGCTCGCCGCCGCCCGACTATAACTTCGCCTTCACGCCGGTGATCCACGATCTCGACGCATGGTACGACATGAAGAAGCGCAACCATGATCGCCCGGTCGAGGGTTTCCGCGACATCCACATGCCCAGCAACACCGGGGCGGGGATCATCCTGTCGGGTTTCTGCCTCGTGATGGGCTTCGCGCTCGTCTGGCATATCTGGTGGCTCGCGGCGCTCGGCTTTGCGGGCGCGGTGATCGGCGCGATCTATCACACGTTCAACTACAAGCGCGATTTCGACATTCCGGCGGCAACCGTCGCAGCGGTCGAGGATGCGCGAACCCGCCAGCTCGCGGCGGCCGGAGCCTGATGCGATGACCGCCAAAACGATCACGACCGCCGACGAGCCGGTGCAGTTCTACGACCTCGACGAACATGCGCATCCGGAGGGGCACAGCACGATGCTGGGCTTCTGGATCTACCTGATGAGCGACTGCCTCATCTTCGCGATTCTGTTCGCCTGCTTCGCGGTGCTCGGGGGCAATTATGCCGCGGGCCCGGCGCCGAAGGATCTGTTCGACCTGCCGCTCGTCGCGCTCAACACCGCGATGCTGCTCTTCTCGTCGATTACCTATGGCTTCGCCGTGCTGCAGATGCAGCAGGGCAGGGTGAAGGGCACGCAGCTCTGGCTGGCGATCACCGGCTTGTTCGGGCTCGCGTTCCTGGGGATCGAGCTTTACGAATTTCATCATCTGATCGAGATCGGCGCGACACCACAGCGCAGCGCCTTCCTGTCGAGCTTCTTCACGCTGGTCGGCACGCACGGGTTGCACGTCACCTTCGGTATCGTCTGGCTGGTGACGCTGATGGTGCAGCTCGGCAAGCACGGGTTGATCGCGGCGAACAAGCGCCGCGTCATGTGTCTTTCGATGTTCTGGCACTTTCTCGACGTCGTCTGGATCGGCGTCTTCACCATTGTCTATCTGATGGGAGTCCTGCGATGAGTGCCGATCCCCACGCCGCGGGCGATCATCACGAGATCGAGATGCCGCACGCGTCGATGCGCGATTATGTCGTCGGCTTCGTCCTGTCGGTGATCCTGACCGCAATCCCCTTCTGGCTGGTGATCGAGCGACCGTTCGCGGCAGGCGCGACCGCCGCGATCATCATGGTGTTCGCGGCGATCCAGATCGTCGTCCATATGATCTATTTCCTCCACATGTCGCCGAAGGCGGAGGGCGGCTGGTCGATCACGTCGCTCGCGTTCACGATCATCGTCGTAGTCATCATGCTCGCCGGTTCGTTGTGGGTGATGCATCATCTGAACACCAACATGATGCCGCAGGTTCACGACACGAGCCAACTGCCGTGACGCGCGGCCGCCGGGCGGCTTTCGCCGCCGCGGCATTGATCGCAGCGGCGGTTCTCGCGGCGCTCGGCGTCTGGCAGGTCGAACGGCGCGTGTGGAAGCATGAGCTGATTGCGGCGGTCGATGCGCGCATCCATGCGCGGGCCGTGCCTGCGCCCGGCCCTGCGGACTGGCCGCGCATCAACGCAAAAGACGACGCGTATCGCCGCGTGACCGTGATCGGACAGTTCGATCACGAGAGCGAGACGCTGGTACAGGCGGTAACCGACCATGGCCCCGGCTATTGGGTGATGACGCCGCTGGAAACCGGCGATTTTACTGTCCTGGTCAATCGCGGCTTCGTACCGAAGGACAAGCGTTCCCCGAACAGCCGGGCGGCCGTTGCGGGCGCCGCGTCGGTGACCGGCCTGCTTCGCGTGACCGAGCCTGGCGGCGCCTTCCTGGGTTCGAACGATGCGGCTGCGGATCGCTGGTATTCGCGCGACGTCGCTGCGATCGCAAAGGCGCGGGGACTGCACAGGGTCGCGCCCTATTTCATCGATGCGAACGACGCGCCGAACCCCGGCGGCTATCCGGTCGGGGGGCTGACTGTCGTGAAATTCAACGACAATCATCTGGTCTATGCGCTGACCTGGTTCGCACTCTGCGTGCTCAGCCTCTTTTTTGCTTGGCGGCTCTGGCGTATCCGGGACTAATGACCCGCCCGACGATCCTGCCGATCGCGCCCGCCGAAGCGCCCGCGGAGGCCAACGCCGGCCGCCGCAATATGGCGCTGCTGATCCAGCTGCGCTGGCTCGCCGTCGGCGGACAGTTGGCGACGATCGGTGTCGTGACGGGTCCGATGGGAATCCGCCTGCCGATCGCCCCGCTGATGGCCGCGGTCGTCGTTCTGATCGCGATCAATTTCGCCAGCCTTGCGCTGCTCCGCCGCCGGCGCCGCGTCACGAACGCCGAACTCACCGCCGAACTGCTTTGCGATGTCGCGGTGCTCGGGTGGCAGTTGCACCACAGCGGCGGCCTCTCCAATCCCTTCGCCTCGCTGTTCCTGCTGCAGGTGGTGATCGGGGCGATCCTGCTGACTTCGCGGTCGTCGTGGGGAATCGTCGTCGCGGCGTCGATCGCGATCGGGTTGCTGACGATCAACCCGACGCCGCTGGTCCTTCCGCCGCCCTATGCCGCCGATCCGATGAATCTCTATCTCAAAGGCAGTCTCGTCTGCTTTCTGCTCATTGCGGTTCTGCTCGTCGCTTTCGTCACGCGGATCAGCCGCAACCTGCGCGAGCGCGATGCCGCGCTCGCCGCGACCCGCCAGCGTGCGGTCGAGGAAGATCACATCGTTCGCATGGGCCTTCTCGCCTCGGGCGCCGCACATGAACTCGGCACCCCGCTCTCGACGCTGTCGGTGCTGATCGGCGACTGGAAGGCATCGCGGACGCTCGCAAAGAAACAGGACCTCCAGGACGATCTGGCGGAAATGGATGCGGCCGTCCGGCGCTGCAAGACGATCGTCAGCGGCATTCTGATGTCGGCAGGCGAAGCTCGCGGCGTCGCCCCCGAAATGACGACGATGCGCATCTTCCTGAATTCGGTCGTCGCCGATCATGCCGCACGCTTTTCGGGCCGGTTGGATTTCAGCGACCGGTTCGGTGCCGACGTCGCGATCGTCTCCGACGCTGCGCTGCGACAGGTGATCGGCAACGTCATCGACAACGCCGCGGAGATATCGCCCGAATGGATCGGCATATCGGCCTCGCGCGACGCGGATACCGCGGTGATCGAGATCGCCGACCACGGCCCCGGCTTCACGGACGAGATGATCGAAGGCTTTGGCCAGCCCTATCGCTCGACGAAGGGGCGGCCGGGCGGCGGCTTGGGACTGTTCCTGCTCGTCAACGTTCTGCGTAAGCTCGGTGGCTGGGCGAGCGTCGAAAATCGCGATGCCGGCGGTGCGGTGGTCCGCATCATGCTGCCGTTGGCGGCAGTCGCGGCGAATGGGGAAACGGCATGAGCGAGCAGAGGCAATTGCTGATCGTCGAAGACGACGACGCCTTTGCGCGGACGCTCAAGCGATCGTTCGAGCGGCGCGATTATGCCGTAAAGGTTGCGGCGAGCCCCGAAGAGGCCGAAGCGTTGATCGGCGAATGGGGTCCCGGCTATGCCGTCGTCGACCTGAAGCTCGGTACCGCTTCGGGGCTGGCCTGCGTTCAGGCGTTGCGCGCCTCAAATCCCGGGATGCGCATCGTGGTGCTGACGGGCTTCGCGAGCATCGCGACCGCGGTCGAGGCGGTCAAGCTGGGGGCGTCCTACTATCTCGCCAAACCGTCGAACACCGATGATATCGAGGCAGCGTTCGAGCGTTCGGAGGGGAATGTCGATGCGCCGCTCGATGCCCGTCCGACATCGATCAAGACGGTCGAGTGGGAACATATCCACCAGACGCTGGTGGAAACGAATTTCAACATTTCAGAGGCCGCGCGCCGACTTGGCATGCACCGCCGGACGCTCGCGCGAAAACTCGAGAAACGGCAGGTGAAATAATGCGCAGGCTTGCCCGTTTCGATCTCAACCTGCTGCAGGTGTTCGACGCGATTCACGCGAAAGGCGGCGTATCTGCCGCGGCGCGTCACCTCAACCTGTCGCAGCCTGCGATCAGCCACGCGCTCGCAAAACTGCGCGATGCGTTCGACGATCCGCTCTTTGTGCGGCAGGGAAACAATCTCGTGCCGACTCCGGCCGCGCGCGCGATTGCGGGGCCGGTGCGCGAGGCGCTGCGTGGTCTCGATGCCGCTTTGGATGCCGCCGCATCCTTCGATCCGGCGCAATCGACGCGCGAATTCCGCATCGGCGTGCGGCTGTCCGGCGAAATGCCGCGCTTCTCTTCGCTTGTCGGTCGCGTGCGCCGTGAGGCGCCGCACGTCACGCTGGCAAGCGTCACCTTCCGACGCCGCGATCTGGTGATGGCGCTGGCGAACGGCGACCTCGACCTCGCGCTCGATGTTTCGCTCCCCGCCGACGGCCACCTCTGCCGCCACTATCTCGGGACCGAGCCGCTCGTCGTCGTCGCGCGCAGGGGGCATCCGCGCGTCGACGGCGCAATCGACCTCGATACCTATCTCGCGCTCGATCATGTCGTCGCGACGGCGCGGCCACACGGCCCGGGGATCGAGGATATGGCGCTTGAACGCATGGGCCTCGGCCGCCGCGTCGCGGTGCGATGCCAGCATGCGATCACCGCGTGGCAGATCATTGCCGAATCCGACATGCTCTATTCGCTGCCGCGATCACATGCCGAGGTGCTCGACGCGGTATGGCCGATGCAGCTTCTCGACCTGCCGCTGCCGGTCGAGCGCGGCGGAACCTATCTCTACTGGCATCAGGCGGCGCAGGCCGATCCCGCGCTCGAATGGCTGCGGCGGATCATCGTCGACGCAATGGCCAAGCCCGACTGATCATTCGCCGCGCGAATATGGAATATTCCGCTCTATCATTTTCATTGATGGTGGAGCGCGGCTAGCTTCGCGCAAATCCAGCGGAGATGCCGTCCATGACCGAAATCGAACTTCAAGCCGAACTCAACGACCTGCGCATGTCGAAGGAGGCGCAGCCGCTCTTCGACGCCGTGAAGCGCCACATCGCCGAGAATGTCGATCCGATCACCGAGGAATTCTTCAAGCTGGGCGAGAACCGCGCCGACCGCTGGAGCTGGGCGCCCGGCCAGCTCGAACTGCTCGAAGGCGCGAAGGCGAAAGCCAAGGCGTCGGGCCTCTGGAACTTCTTCCTGCCGCACGGCGACACCGGCACGCCGCTGAGCAATCTCGACTATGCCTATATCGCCGCCGAGCTCGGCAAGTCGCCGCTCGCGTCGGAATCGCTGAACTGTTCGGCGCCCGACACGGGCAATATGGAAGTGCTCGAAATGGTCGGCACGCCCGACCAGAAGGAGCGCTGGCTGAAGCCGCTGCTCAACGGCGAAATCCGTTCGGCCTATGTGATGACCGAGCCGGGCGTCGCCTCGTCTGACGCGAGCAACCTTGAAACGAGCGCGCATCTCGAAGGCGATGAGTGGGTCATCAACGGTGAGAAATATTTCATCAGCGGCGCCGGCGATCCGCGCTGCAAGATCCTGATCTGCATGCTCAAGACGAACCCCGAGGCGTCACGCAAGGGTCAGCATTCGCAGATTCTGGTGCCGATGGACACGCCGGGCGTGAAGGTGCTCGGCCCGATGCGCGTCTTCGGTGCCGACCACGCGCCGCAGGGCCATATGCACATGCGGTTCGAGAATGTCCGCGTGCCCAAGGAGAATATCCTGCTCGGCGAGGGCAGGGGGTTCGAGATTTCGCAGATGCGCCTCGGCCCGGGTCGCATTCACCACTGCATGCGCACGATCGGCAAGGCCGAAGTCGCGCTCGACCTGATGGTGAAGCGGGGTAATTCCCGCACAGCCTTCGGCCGGCCGCTGTCGCAGCTCGGCAAGAATCTGGAAGTCATCGCGCGCGCGCGCTGCGATATCGAGGCGATGCGCCTGATCGTGCTGAAGGCGGCGAAGGCGATGGACCTGCTCGGCAACCGCGAGGCGCGCGTCTGGGTCAGCATGGCGAAGGCGATGATCCCCGAGAAGGTGTGCCAGATCATCGACCAGGCGATCCAGATCCACGGTGCAACCGGCATCTCGCACTGGACCCCGCTCGCCGAGCTTTATGCCGACGTGCGCCATCTGCGCTTCGCCGACGGCCCTGACGAGGTTCACTACATGGTCGTCGGCCGCGACGAACTGGCGCGGCACTGAGTGGGCGTCAGAAGCTCTTCGGGAGCTTCAGGACGTGCGTCGCGACGTGGCTCAATATCAGGTTCGTGCTGATCGGCGCGACCTGATAGAGCCGCGTTTCGCGGAACTTGCGCTCAATGTCATATTCCTCGGCAAAGCCGAAGCCGCCGTGCGTTTGGATGCACATGTCGGCGGCGAACCAGCTGGCTTCGGACGCCAGCATCTTCGCCATGTTCGCTTCGGTCCCGCACGGCTCGCCCGCCTCGAACATCGCCGCCGCCTGATCGACCATCGCGGCGGCCGCCGATAGCTGGACATAGGCGCGCGCGATCGGGAACTGGATGCCCTGGTTCTCGCCGATCGGCCGCCCGAACACCTCGCGCCCCGCGGCATAGGCCGACGCACGGTCGATGAAGAAGCGCCCGTCGCCGATGCACTCGCTCGCGATCAGGATGCGCTCGGCGTTCATCCCGTCGAGGATATATTTGAAGCCCTTGCCCTCCTCGCCGATCAGATTCGCCGCAGGGACGCGGAGATCATCGAAGAAAAGCTCGGTCGTCGCGTGATTGAGCATCGTGCGCACCGGGCGGACGGTCAGGCCGTTGCCGACCGCCTCGCGCATGTCGACGAGCAGCACGCTCATTCCGTCGGAGGATTTCGCGACCTCGTCGCGCGGCGTCGTGCGGACGAGCAGGACCATCAGGTCGCTATGTTCGGCGCGGCTGATCCAGATTTTCTGGCCCGAGACGATATAGTCATCGCCGTCGCGGCGCGCGAAGGTCTTGATCCGCGTCGTGTCGGTGCCGCTCGTCGGCTCGGTAACGCCGAACGCCTGAAGGCGGAGCGTGCCGCTCGCGATATCGGGAAGATATCGCCGCTTCTGCTCGGCCGACCCGTGCTTCAGGATCGTGCCCATCGTATACATCTGCGCATGGCATGCGCCGCCGTTGCAGCCCGACCGATGAATTTCCTCGAGAATTGCGGTGGCGGCGGAGAGGCCAAGGCCGGCGCCGCCGAATTCCTCGGGGACCAGAACCGACAGAAAGCCCGCCTCGGTCAGCGTGCGGACGAATTCGGTCGGGTAGATGCGATCGCGATCGAGCGCCTGCCAGTAACTGCCTGGAAATTCGGAACAGAGCCGCCGGACGGATTCGCGGATTTCGGGATGGGACTGGTCGGGCATCGCTATCCTGTCTCTGGCTTCGCAATCGATCGGCTGCGAATGCCCATAGCGGCGATGGCGGCCGCTGCAATCGCGAAAGCGCCGCGCATTGCATTCGTAATCTATGCGCTGCGAGGCGGCGGCGCGCGATCGGACGCACAGCGTCGCCGCTCGGTTATAATGCGCTTGTAAATCAGGTTCTTGCCGCAATCTTTCCAGCCTTGACCTTTTCCATTCCGTTGCCGCGGGACAGATGCGATAAATGTCCCGCTTCACGCGGACGGACGATGCGAACCGATTGACAAAGAGAACGTTATCATTTAGGTGAACGTTCACATACAACGCCGTCAATAGAGCGGCTGATTTGGGAGGGTTACAGGGATGCAGGCTTCGCATAAGCATTGGCTCGCCAAGTTTCTGGTCGGGACGTCGGCGCTGTCGCTGATGGGCGCGGCCCAGGCGGCTGCGGCACAGGAAGCGCCGGTGGACGGCGGTAACGGCGACGAGATCGTGGTGACCGGTATCCGGGCCAGCCTCTCCGCTGCCGCAGACATCAAGCGCGAGGCGCAAGGTGTCGTCGATGCGATCTCGGCCGAAGACATCGGCAAATTCCCCGATACCAACCTCGCCGAATCGCTCCAGCGCATCACCGGCGTGTCGATCGACCGCTCGAACGGCGAGGGTTCGACCGTCACCGTCCGCGGCTTCGGCCCCGAATTCAACCTCGTCACGCTCAACGGCCGCCAGATGCCGACCGCGATCATCGGCGATGGCGGCAGCGCGCCTTCGTCGCGCTCTTTCGACTTCGCGAATCTCGCTTCGGAAGGCGTCGCGGCGGTCGAGGTCTACAAGAGCGGCCGCGCCACCGTCGAATCGGGCGGTATCGGCTCGACGATCAACATCCGCACGCCGCGCCCGCTCGACAAGCCCGGCATGTATGGCAGCCTGTCGGCGAAGGGCGTCTATGACAGCTCGCGCAACGAGGGCAATCCGATCACCCCGGAAATCTCCGGCATTTTCAGCACGACCTTTGCCGACGACACGGTCGGTATCCTGATCACCGGGTCGTACCAGAAGCGCAAGTCGAGCAACAATGTCGCCAATGTCGGCTGGCGCGACGGCTATCTGGGCAGCGAAAACAACTGGGGCTCGCTGGCACAGCCGGGCGATCCGCGCTTCGCGAACATAACCAACCGGCCTGATCCGACCGACGTCTATCAGGTGCCGCAGAACGCGTCGTACGACCTCAACGACATCAATCGCGAGCGCATCAACGGGCAGGCGGTCCTGCAATGGCGTCCGGCGGACTCGCTCACCGCGACGCTCGACTATACCTACTCGCGCAACACGGTCACGACGCGCAACAGCAACGTCGGCATCTGGTTCAACCATGAGGATACGTCGAGCGCGTGGACCGACGGTCCGGTCGCCGGCCCGATCTTCTATACGGAGCGGTTCGGCGCGCCGGCGGCACCGCCGAGCACGACGGCGCTCAACAGCGGCAAGGACCTGTCGTACAGCGGCGCGCTGATCGACAATCGCGCCGAGAACCGGTCGATCGGGTTCAATCTCGACTGGAAAGGCGACAACGGCTTCTCGTTCGAACTCGACGCCCATCATTCGACGGCGACCGTGAAGCCGGTCAATCGGTTCGGCTCGAGCATGTCGGTCGGCAACGCGATCTTCGGCGTTCGGACGCAGACGGTGAATTTCGAAAATGATCTGCCGATCATCTCCTATGCGATGCACCCCGGGATCGACCCGCTCAACGCGGCACTGATCCAGCCGACGGGCAACGCCTTCCGCGCCGCCTATTTCCGCGACGAGATCAACCAGGTCCAGCTTCGCGGCCGGTACGATGCCGACGAGGGCTTCCTCGACAGCATCGATTTCGGCGTCTCCTACGTCGAGAACAAGGTTCGCTCGGCCTTTGGCACGATCCAGAACGACACCTGGGGCGGGGCAGGGCCGGCGGCCGACATCCCCGACGATATCTTCACGCTCGAATCGCTGCCCGACAAGTTCCCCGGGCTCGCTCAGGACGGGATGATCCAGAGCTTCTACAAGTTCGATTTCGAGCGGATGGTCGATCTGATCGAGTCCAAATACGGTACCTGTAGCCGTCCGCAGACGGGGTCTCAGGCCATCGCGGGGACGTGTATCGCAACGTACAACACCGACCGCCGCATTACGGAAAAGACGCTCGCACCCTATCTGCAGATCGCGACCAAGTTCGACCTGTTCGGTAATCCGAGCCATTTCGTGGCGGGCGTCCGATACGAGACGACGGACATCGCGTCGGCGGCGCTCGTGCCGGTTCCCACCGGGACGCGCTGGGTCGGCGACAACGAGTTCAACATCATCTTCTCGGGCGACAGCGATTTCACGCGCTTCAAGGGCTCGTACGAGAACTGGCTCCCGGCGTTCGACCTCGACGTATCGCCGATCAGCGATGTGAAGCTTCGTGCGTCCTACAGCCACACGATCACGCGGCCCGACTATGCCAGCATGCAGGGCGGCCGTACGCTCGACACGCTGTTCCGCGTCGGCAACGGCACGGGGGCGCAGGGCAATCCGGGGCTGATCCCGTACAAGTCGAAGAATATCGACCTGTCGGCCGAGTGGTATTACGCACCCGGAAGCTATATTTCGGCTGGGTATTTCCACAAGGATGTCAGCAACTTCATCTCGTCGACGCGGATCGATACCCAGGCGTTCGGGCTGCGGACGCCGGTCAACGGGCCACGCTGGAATGCTGCGGTTGCAGCGCTCGGCGCCAGTGCGACCGTTGCCCAGATCCGGCAGTATATCTTTGCCAATTTCCCCGCCTCGGTGAACATCACCGGCGGTGGTCCGGGCACCTATGTCGGAACGATCAACACGCTCGCCGACGATCCGCTGCTCAACTTCCAGGTCACGACGCCGATCAACAGCGATCAGACCGCGTCGCTGAATGGCTGGGAGTTCGCGATCCAGCACAGCTTCTGGGATACCGGCTTCGGCGTCATCCTGAACTACACGATCGTCAACGGCGATGCCACGTACGACAATACCAAGCCGTCGTCGGTGCCGCAGTTCGCGCTCACCGGGCTCAGCGACAGCGCCAATGCGGTGGCCTATTACGACAAGAACGGGCTGCAAGCCCGCGTCGCATGGAACTGGCGTGACGAATTCCTGGCAGGAACGGGACCCAACCCCTTCTATACCGAGGAATATTGGCAGATCGACGCCAGCGCGAGCTACGAGTTCATGCCGGGACTTACGGGCTTCGTCGAGGCGATCAACCTGACGGGCGAAGGACGCCGCGGACATCTTCGCAGCAAGAACAACGTGACCTTCGTATCGCCCGGCTTCGCGCGCTACGCCGCGGGCGTCCGGTTCAGCTTCTAGGCGCGGGGACCCCTCCCGCTCGCGAGAGAGCCGTGCCTCCCCCGGGGTACGGCTCTTTTGCGTGACGGACGGCGGTGAGTGGCTTAGGAACGTTCCCAATGACGCAAAAAGTCGAGAGGGTTGTCATCGTGGGCGGCGGCACGGCCGGCTGGCTGGCTGCGTCGCTGCTCGCCGCGTCGCGGCGTGCAAAGGCCGCGCCCCTGTCGGTGACGCTCGTCGAGGCGCCCGACGTGCCGATCATCGGGGTCGGCGAAGGCACCTGGCCGACGATGCGGACGACGCTCGCCGCGGTCGGGCTGGACGAGGCGGATTTCCTGTCGGCGTGCGAGGGCGCGTTCAAGCAGGCTTCGCGCTTCGACGGGTGGGTCGACGGATCGGCGGACGACTCCTACCTCCATCCCTTCACGACGCCGCCCGCGGTACCGACGGGCGAACTTCTCGCGGCGTGGCAGGCGTCGGCGCCCGATCGGCCCTATGCCGCGGCGATGAGCGCGCAGGCCGCCGTCTGCAACGATCACCTCGCACCGCGCCAGCGTATGATGCCCGGCTACCAGGGCGCGACGAACTATGCGTATCATTTCGATGCCGGGAAATTTGCGGGCCTGCTTTCGATGCAGGCGACCCGGTCGCTCGGCGTCGACCATATTCTCGATCATGTCACCGGCGTCCGGCGTTCGGACAATGGCGATATCGCGGCGCTCTTCACGCGGAGCGGGCGCGAGGTGGAAGCCGATTTGTTCATCGACTGCACCGGCTTTGCAGGGCTGCTGATCGGCGGCGAGTTCGATGTCGAATGGATCGACCGGGGCGAACAGCTCTTCAATGACCGCGCGATCGCCGCGCAGGTGCCCGTCCCGCCGGGCAGCCCCATCGCGTCGCAGACGATCGCGACCGCGCATGAGGCGGGCTGGATCTGGGACATCGGCCTGCCGACGCGGCGGGGCATCGGCTGCGTCTATGCCAGCCGCTTCATCGAAGCCGAGGCGGCCGAGACGATTTTGCGCGACTATATCGCGCGCGAATTGCCCGATGCACCCGAGGTGCCGTTCCGGCACCTGAGCTTCCGAACCGGACACCGGGCGCGCTTCTGGCAGGGAAATTGTCTTGCGGTCGGGCTGTCGGCGGGTTTCATCGAGCCCCTGGAAGCCTCGGCGATCGTGCTGATCGAGCTTTCGCTTCGCGCCCTGACCGACAATTTCCCCGCCGACCGCGCGGCGATGGATATTCATGCCGAACGGTTCAACGCGCTGTTCCGATATCGGTGGGACCGCATCGTCGAATTTCTGAAGCTCCATTATCTGCTGAGCCGCCGGAACGAGCCGTATTGGCGGGCGCATCGCGAGCCCGGACATATCCCGGCGCATCTCGCCGATCTGCTCACCTTGTGGCGCGATCAGCCACCATCGTCGTCGGACTTTCCGCATGTCGACGAGATTTTTTCGGCCGAGAGCCACCAGTATATTCTTTACGGCATGGGCTTCCCACCGCCGACGGGTTGGCCCGCCAGCGATCGCGCGATGGCCGCCCTCGACGAAATGCGTCAGCGTGCTCGGACGTTGGCCGCCGGATTGCCGACGAACCGCACCTACCTCGATGCGCTCGCCGCCGAACGCGTCGCCGCCGAATGAAGAAGGAACCGCATGACGAACCACGCCCTCCTCGACAATAACAGCCACCGCGATCTTCGCGTGCGGATCGATAGCGGTGCCGACTTGGGCGACGGCGTAATGGCGACGCTGACCGTGCCGACCGAGTTCCGGCGGGTGCAAGCGCATTTCCCGATCCTCTTTCGCCGCGAGGCGGGGCAGGAGCAATTCTTCGCCGTGGCGCTCTTTGGGTTCGAGAGCGGCGAGAATCTCTTTCTCGACGGTCCGCGCTGGGACGCTGGTTACCGTCCGCTATCGCTCGCGATCCAGCCCTTTCTGATCGGCCGGACGTCGAACGACGAAACGGCGGCGCAGGTGCATGTCGACATGGGACATCCGCGCATCGCCTCGAACGACGCGGGCGTACGGTTGTTCGACGCGAGCGGGCTGTCGACGCCCTTTCTCGAAGAAATTGCCGACAAGCTCGGCGAACTCGACGAAGGATATCGCGGGAGTGCGGCCTTCTTTGCCGCGCTCGCGGCGCATGACCTGCTCGAGCCGTTCACGCTCGAAGTGACGCTCGACGATGGCGCGGTCAATTCGCTCGTCGGATTCCATATCATCGACGAGGCGAAGCTTCGCACGCTCGACGCCGCAGCGCTCGGCGCGCTGCACGAGGCGGGGCATCTTATGCCGATCTTCATGGCGATGGGCTCGCTCGCACAGATCGGCCCGCTGATCGCGCGCAAGAACCGGCGGCGCGGTGGCTGATCGCGACGCCCCGATCTACGACCGTCTCGCGCGGATTCCGGAGCGGGCGGTGGCGGATGTCGCCGCGCTCGATGCCTTGCTGTACGAGGCGCGCGAGCCCTTCATGATCCGCGGCCTCGTCGCCGACTGGCCGCTCGTCGCCGAAGCGAGGAAATCGGCGCGTGCGGTGCGGCAATATCTGCTCGATCGCGCGCGCGACAGGCCGTTCACCGTGTCGATCGGCCCGCCGGGGCACGACGGGCGCTTCTTCTACGATGCCAACATGGAGATGAACTTTCGCACCGGAACGGGCAAGCTGGCGGACATTTTTGCCGGGATCGACAAGAGTGAAGAGCTGGGCGATCCGCGCGCGGTCTATCTCGGCTCGGTCGATATGGCGGGCTATTTCGACGGGCTGCGCGAAGCGAACCGCGTCGAGTTGGGCGACCGCGCGCCGCTCGAAAGCATCTGGATCGGGACGCGGACGCGGATCGCGGCGCATAACGACTTTCCCGATAATCTTGCGTGCTGCGCGGCGGGGCGCCGGCGCTTTACGCTCTTTCCCCCCGACCAGTTCCGCAATCTCTATCTGGGTCCGATCGACAACACGCCCGCCGGCCGCGCGGTCAGCATGGTCGATTTCGAGCATCCCGACCTCGCTGCGCATCCGCGCTTCGTCGAAGCGATGGCGCACGCGCAGACGGTCGAGCTGGAGCCGGGCGACGCGATCTTCATCCCCTCGATGTGGTGGCACCATGTCGAGGGGCTCGCGGACTTCAACATCCTCGTCAATTACTGGTGGCGGCGCAGCCCCGCCTGGCTCGGCCAGCCGCAGGAAGCGCTCAATCACGCGATTCTCGCGATCCGCGACCTGCCGCCCGGCGATCGCGCGATCTGGCGCGAGCTGTTCGACCACTATGTCTTCGACGCCGGCAGCGACGTTACCGATCATATTCCCGAAGCGGGGCGCAGCATCCTGGCGCCCCTTACCCCCGAAAGCGCCGGGCGCCTGCGCGCCTTTTTGTTGAGGACGTTGAGCAGATGAGTGAAGCAAAGCCAGTTCGCCGGGTCGTGATCGCGGGCGGCGGAACCTCGGGCTGGATGATGGCGGCGGCTATCGCGCGGACGATGGGCAAGACCGTCGACCTGACGCTCGTCGAGTCCGAGCAGATCGGCACGATCGGCGTCGGCGAGTCGACGATTCCGCCGCTCGTCAACTTCAACCGCATCCTCGGCATTCCCGAACCCGATTTCATGCGCGCGGCGCAAGCGACCTTCAAGCTGGGCATCCTGTTCGACAACTGGAAGTACGACGGGCACAGCTATTTCCACAGCTTCGGGCTCAGCGGCAAGGATCACTGGTCGGCGGGTTTCCAGCATTTCTGGCTGCATGCGCGCGCGAAGGGCTATCCGCACAGCTATGACGATTATTGCCTCGAGCTCGTCGCGGGTCTGCAGGGCAAGTTCGCGCACCTGCCCGAAGACCGGATGAACTATGCCTATCACGTCGATGCGACGCTCTATGGCCGGTTCCTGCGGGGGCTCGCCGAGGCCGATGGCGCGAAGCGCGTCGAGGGCAAGATCCAGAAGGTCGAGCTCGACGGCGAGAGCGGCAATATCGCCGCGCTGCTGCTCGACGGCGACCGCCGGATCGAGGGCGACATGTTCGTCGACTGTACGGGTTTTCGCGGGCTTCTGATCGACGGCGCGTTGCACGCGGGGTTCGAGGACTGGTCGCACTGGCTGCCCAACGACAGCGCGATCGCCGTCCAATCGGACCACCTCGGGCCGCCGATGCCCTATACGCAGGCGATCGCGCACGATGCCGGCTGGCAGTGGCGCATTCCGCTGCAGCACCGGATGGGCGCGGGGATCGTTTATTCGAGCGGTCACCTGTCGCGCGACGAGGCGCTGAACCGGTTGATGTCGAGCGTCGGGACGCCGCGGATCGAGCCCTTCGACATCAAGTTCAAGGGCGGTGTCCGCCGCAAGCAATGGTATCGCAACTGCGTCGCCGTCGGGCTTGCGGGCGGTTTCGTCGAACCGCTCGAGGCGACGACGGTGCACCTGATCCAACGCGCGGTGCTGCGCTTCATCCGCCTGATGCCCAACGGCCCGGTGAGCGAGCGCGACGCGATCGAGTTCAACGAGCAGCAGCGGCAGGACATCGAGCAGATCCGCGATTTCGTGATCCTGCACTACAAGGCGACCGAACGCCGCGACAGCCCCTTCTGGCGGCACGTTGCGAACATGCCGGTGCCCGACAGCCTGCAGCAAAAGATCGAGCTGTTCCGCGAGACCGGCCGCACCTTCCGCAAGAATGAGGAATTGTTCGCCGAGAACAGCTGGGTGCAGGTGATGATGGGGCAGGGGGTCGACCCGCAAAGCTATCACCCGATCGCCGAAAAACTGTCCGACGACGAACTCGAACGGCTGATGACGTCGCTCCGCGAGAGCGTGACGCGCACGGCGGCGACCTTGCCGTCGCACCAGGATTATGTCGCACAATATTGCGGCGCGGCGGAACCGAAAGCCGCGTGAGTGCGGAAAAGATGAAAGACGCGCGGGTTCGCATCTGGCAATGCGGCGTTGACAACGCTAGCAGGGCGCGTTGCGAGGAAACGGGGGGTCAACGGGACTGATGGGGCGTCGGCGGCAGTCGGTGACGATCAAGCATGTTGCAGCCGACGCGGGTGTGTCGCTGCAGACGGTGAGCCGCGTCATCAACAACGAGCCGAACGTCCGCCCCGAGATGAAGGAGCGCGTACAGGCATCGATCGACAAGCTCGGCTATGTTCCCTCGATCGCGGCGCAGCGGATGAGCGGATCGCGCTCCTATCTGATCCTCGCGATCAACGACCGCGAGCGCACGATCGCCGACTGGAAGGCACGGCAGGGAACCGACTGGGTCGACCAGATGCTGTTCGGCGGGATGCTCAAATGCGCCGAGTTCGGATACCGGATGATCTTCGAGCTGGTCGACACGCACAGCGATCATATCGAGCGCGAGCTTCGCGCGGCGATCGCGGCATTGCAGCCCGACGGGGTGATCCTGACCCCGCCGCACTCGGACAATCCGCAGATCGTCGACCTGCTGCACCATCAGAAGATTCCTTTCGCGCGGATCGGCTCGCACGGCGGCGACGCCGGGATCGCGCTGACGATGGACGACGAAGGATCGGCGGCGCGCGCGACGCGCTATCTGATCGATCTCGGTCACCGGCGGATCGGCTTCATTTCGGGCTCGGTCGAATATGATCTCAGCCACTGGCGCATCGACGGCTGGCGGGCGGAGATGGACGCGGCGGGCCTGCCGACCGACGATCTGCTCGCCGAAGGTGATTTCAGCTATGCTTCGGGTGAAGCTGCCGCCCGGCGCCTGCTTGAAGGACCCCGTCCGCCGAGCGCCATCATCGCCAGCAATGACCAGATGTCGCTCGCGACGCTTGAGGTTGCGCGCGAACTGGGCATCGACGTTCCCGCGCAGCTTTCGATCGTCAGTTTCGACAACACCCCGATCGTCAATTTCAGCCAGCCGCCGCTGACCGCGGTCGATCAGCCGATTTCGGCGACCGCCGCGCGCGCGGTCGAATTGATCATCGCGGCGCAGCGGGGTGCCCCGCTCCCGACCGAACCGACCGTCGTCAGCGGCGGGCTCGTCGAACGCGGATCGACGGCACCGCATGGCTGAATCCGAAACGCCGCGGCGCCAGTCGCTCGGCTTCCTGTTGCTCTACGCGCTTGCCGCCGCGGGTGGCGCGATCGCCTATGTACCGTTTCTGACGCTGCTCTTGCCTTCGCGGATGGCCGAACTCGCCGGCGCCGCGGACGTCCAATGGCTCGGCTACGTCACCTTCTTCGGTGCGCTCGCGGCGAGCATTTCGGGTATCTTCTTCGGCTGGCTCAGCGATCGTACGGGCGGGCGCCGGCTGTGGGTGGGGGCAGGACTCGGGCTGACGGTGGCGCTTCTGCTCGCGATGCCGTTCGCGAAAGAGGTCGAGGCTCTGCTCGGCCTCATCGTCGCCTGGCAGCTGGCGCTCAACATGATCCTCGGGCCGTTGTCGGCGTGGGCGGGTGACGTCGTTCCCGACGAACAAAAGGGCCTGCTCGGCGGGTTGCTTGCCTTCTCGCCCGCGCTCGGCGCCTGGTCCGGGGCAATCGTCACGCTGCCGGGGATCACCGGTTTCGAAGAGCGTTTGGGCGTCGTCGCCGTCATGATCGCGGCCGCGATCCTGCCCGCGTTGCTGTTCGGCCGGCCGCGCGACTTTCCCGAACTGATGCGGTCGGACGTTTCCGGCGAGCGGCGGGTCACGATGCCCGCCGCGCGCATGTGGCTCGCGCGTCTGCTCGTCCAGATCGCCGAGGCGGCGCTGTTCGCCTATCTGTATTTCTGGTTCCGGTCGATCGATCCCGCGATGGGCGACAATGAAAAGGCCGGTATCTTCAGCATCGCCTTGACCGTCGCGGTACCGGTCGCGTTGCTCGCGGGACGATGGGCGGATCGCCACGACCGGCCCTTCGCGCCGTTGGTCGTGACCGCGATCGTGTCGGCTCTCGGGCTGATCGGTATGGCACTTTCGGCCGACCCGACATCGGCGAAGTTCGCCTACCTTCTGTTCGGGATCGCGACGACCGCGTTCCTATCGCTTCATGCCGGGCAGACGCTTCGTATCCTGCCGCGCGCCGAGCATCGCGGACGCGATCTCGGCATCTTCAACCTCGCGAACACCATGCCGTCGCTGATCATGCCGTGGCTTACGCTGTCGCTCGTCCCGGGTTTCGGATTCAGCGCGCTTTTTCTGCTGCTTGCCGCGCTCACCAGCACGGCGGTGCTGCTTCTCGCGACGATGCCGCGCCGCACCTGACGTCCCCCGCCATTGTCCGCTTGATTTCAAGCAGAGCCTATGCGAGAGAAGATTTGATAACGTTCACATAAGAGGGATGGGAGAGAGATGCGTCGACAGGCGATAGCGACGGCGACCGCGCTGCTTATGGCGGGGACTGCCGGTATGACAATGGCTCAACCGGTCAATTCGGGCACCGCCGACGTTCACACCAGCCTTTGGCCTGCGGCGAAGAGCCCTGCCGCGATCACCGACGCGGCAACCGAGGCGCGGATCGACGCTTTGCTGGCGAAGATGACGGTCGAGCAGAAGGTCGGCCAACTGATCCAGGGCGACATCAGCACGATCACGCCGAAGGATCTCGAAACCTATCCGCTCGGATCGATCCTCGCTGGCGGCAACAGCGGGCCGAACGGCAACGAGCGTTCGACCGCGGAAGATTGGGCGAAGCTCGTCGGCGAATTCCGCGCCGTATCGCTCCGCAGCCAGGCGAACGGCATCGCGATCCCGATCATTTTCGGGGTCGATGCGGTTCACGGCCACAACAACATTCCGGGCGCGACGCTCTTTCCGCACAACATCGGCCTCGGCGCGGCGCATGATCCGGAGTTGCTCCATCGCATCGGTCAAGTGACCGCGGCAGAGATTTCGGGCAGCGGCATCGAATGGACCTTCGCCCCGACGCTCGCCGTGCCGCAGGATCTGCGCTGGGGGCGCAGCTATGAGGGGTATTCGTCGGACCCCAGGCTGGTCGCCGAATATGCCAAGGCAATGGTCCTCGGTCTGCAGGGGCCGCTTGTTACGGGGCGCCCGATCGACGCCACCCACGTCGCCGCGACCGCGAAACATTTTCTCGCCGACGGCGGCACGTTCGAGGGCAAGGACCAGGGCGACGCAAAGATCGGCGAGGAGGAACTCGTCGCCAAGCACGCACAGGGTTATCCCGCCGCCATCGACGCAGGCACCTTGACCGTGATGGCCAGTTTCTCGAGCTGGAACGGCGTCAAGCATCACGGCAACAAGGGGCTGCTGACCGACGCGCTCAAGGACAAGATGGGCTTCCAGGGCTTCGTCGTCGGCGACTGGAACGGTCACGGCCAGGTCGCCGGATGCAGCGTGACCGACTGTCCGCAGTCGATCAATGCCGGGCTCGACATGTTCATGGCGCCCGACAGCTGGAAGGGCCTGTACGAAACCACGCTCAAGCAGGCGAAGGACGGGACGATCCCTGCCGCGCGCCTCGACGATGCGGTGCGGCGTATCCTCCGCGTGAAATACAAACTCGGCCTGTTCGACGTCGAGCATGTCGATCGCGGCAATTTCACCGCCGTCGGCGCGCCCGAGCATCTCGCTATCGCGCGCGAAGCGGTGGCGAAGTCGCTCGTGCTGCTCAAGAACAATGGCAGCATCCTGCCGATCAAGCCCGGCGCCCGCGTGCTGATTACCGGGCCGGGCGCGAACGACATGGCGCTCCAGTCGGGCGGCTGGACGATCAGCTGGCAGGGCACCGACGTCACCCACGCCGACTTCCCGAACGGCCAGACGATCTGGGAAGCCATGGACAAGGCGGTTCGCGACGCGGGCGGCGTCGCGACGCTTTCCGGTGATGGCGTCTACAAGGAAAAGCCCGACGTCGCGGTCGTCGTCTTCGGCGAACATCCCTATGCCGAATTCCAGGGCGACGTTCCGACGCTCGATTACCAGCCGGCCGAGGCGACCGACCTTGCGACATTGAAGAAGCTGAAGGCGGCCGGCATTCCGGTCGTCGCGGTCTTCCTGTCGGGCCGGCCCATGTTCACCAATCCGGAGATCAACGCCGCCGACGCGTTCATCGCGGCGTGGTTGCCCGGGTCGCAGGGTGTCGGGGTCGCCGATGTTCTCGTGGCCGGAAAGGACGGCAAAACGGCGCGCGGTTTCACCGGCAAGCTGCCCTTCGCCTGGCCCGCCGACGCGCGGTCGCCGGTCGAAAAGCCGCAATTCGCGGTAGGGTACGGGCTGACCTACGCCGACAAGAAGGTCGTGCCGCAGCTCTCCGAAAAGCCCGGCGTCGACATCGCGGGTATGCTCAATGTCGAGAATTTCTTCTCGGGCGGGCGCGCGCGTACCCCGTGGACGCTGTCGATCGCCGATGCAGGCGGGTCGCGGCAGGTCGATTCGGGACCGCTCGACAGCAGCTATGGCCTGCTCAAGACGAAGTCGGTCGACGTCGCGGCGCAAGAGGATGGGAAGAGCTTCGTCTGGACGGGCGCGGCTTCGTTCCGCCTGTCCGGGCCGAACGCCGACATGACGCGTCAGCTCAATAACAGCTTCGCGCTGCGCATCGACTGGCGGATCGACGCCGTCGGTCCGGCGCGGCTGTCGCTCGGCGGCAAGGCGTTCGACATCGGCGGGCTGATCAAGGCGGCGCCCGCCGGCAAGGTGTCGACGATCAAGATTCCGCTGCGCTGCTTCGCCGATGCGGGCGCCGATTTCAAAAAGATCGACGAAGCGGTGAGCCTCAGCGGCGACAAAGGGCTGGCGCTGACCTTGATGACGGCGCGCGTCGAGGCGGTCGGCGAAAATCTGGCTTGCCCGCCAAAGGCAGAATGACGAGACTTCGCAACAAGATATAAGCTGGTCGGGGAGAGAGATATGGCATTGGCGCCGAACGTCGTAACGAATGTGGATCCGGGCGTCGTCGAACAGCCGGGCAGGGGTGGCGGCAGCACGAGGATAGTGCTGATCCTCGCCTTCGCCGTATTCTTCCTGCTTGGCGGGGTGACGAACATCAACGATCTGCTGGTCGGCAAGTTCAAGCCGATGTTCCATCTGACGCACGCCGAGGCGAACCTCGTTCAGATGGCATTCTTCATCGCCTATGGCGCCTTTTCGATCCCCGCCGGCATCATCATGTCGAAGCTCGGTTATATCCGCACTTTCGTGCTCGGTTTCATCATCGTCGCAGCGGCGTCCTTCCTATTCATTCCGGCCTCCGCTGCCGCCTCCTACCCGGGTTTCCTCGCTGCGCTTTTCTGTATCGGCGCCGGGATCACGGTACTGCAGGTCGCGATGAACCCGGTGATTACCACGCTCGGGCCCGCCGAAACGTCGCACAGCCGGCTGACTTTCGCGCAGGCGTTCAATTCGATCGGCGTCTTCCTGATGGTCTATGGCGGCGCAACCTTTCTCCTCGGCGATTCACAGCCGATCGACGCGGAGACGTCGACCGAGGCGCAAATACAGGCCTATCGCGTCGCCGAAGGCGCATCGATCGGTACAGCATATATGTGGCTCGGCGCGCTGATGCTGCTGATTGCGGCGATATTCTGGATGTATCGCTCGGCCCTCGACCACGCCACGGCTGACGATGTGAAGCTGGAAGGCACCTGGGGTCTGCTGACTCACAACCGCCGCGTCCAACTCGGCGCGCTCTGCATCTTTACCTATGTCGGCGCCGAGGTCGCGATCGGCTCGAACCTCATCGCCTATCTCGGCGAAGAAAGCGTGATGGGGCTAGATCTCCAAGCGGCGGGCAAGCTGGTGGCAATATACTGGCTGGGCGCGTTGATCGGACGTTTGCTTGGCGGCTTCATCTTGCGAATGGCGAAACCGGGCCGCGTTCTCGCAGTCTTTGCTGCCGGCGCAATGTCGCTGATCGTCCTGTCGGCCGTGACGTCCGGAGCGCTGTCGGGCTGGTCGCTCATTCTGGTCGGCTTCTGCAATTCGCTGATGTTCCCGACGATCTTCAGCCTCGGGACCGAGGGATTGGGTGAACAGACGCCGCAAGGATCGGGAATCCTGTGCACTGCCATCGTCGGAGGGGCGATCGTTCCGTACCTTTTCGGAACCGTGGCCGACGTTAGCGGTGATATCAGGCTCGCGTTGGCGGTACCGCTGATATGCTATGCGATCATCGGAAGCTTCGGGCTTTGGACGACGCGCCGTCCGGCGGTCTAGGGAGGCCGCGATGCTGGGTGATCTGACCAAGACGATCGGCGGGCTGCTCGATCCGCACGGTCCCGCCGTTCAGTCGGCGCAAAGCTATACGCCCACGGACTACAGCATTCATTTCTTCCTGCAGATCGCGGTGATCCTGCTCGTCTGCCGATTGACGGGCTGGGCCGCGAAGAAATTCTTCGGCCAGCCGCAGGTGGTGGGGGAGATGATCGCGGGGGTCCTGCTCGGCCCGTCGCTGCTCGGGCTGTTCTTCCCCGATTTCCAGGCCGCGCTGTTCCCGAAGGAGACGCGCAACGTCCTCTACGTCTGCGCGCAGGTCGGTGTCGGCCTCTACATGTTCCTCGTCGGTACGACGCTGCGGCTCGATCATTTCCAGTCGAAGGCGAAAAGCGCCGCGGGCGTGTCGGCGGCGGGCATCGTCGTGCCCTTCCTCTTCGCGGCGCTGATCACGCCCTATCTGCTGATGGTGCCCGGCCTGTTCGCGGAGGGGATCGGCCAGGGCAGCGCGACCTTGTTCATGGGGGCGTGCATCGCGCTCACCGCCTTCCCGATGCTGGCGCGGATCATCAACGAACGCGGCCTCGCAAACAGTGCGCTGGGTACGTTGACGCTGACGGCCGGAGCGTTCGACGATGCGGTCTCGTGGTGTGTGCTGGCGATCGTTCTCGCGACGTTCGGCGGCGGGCCCGGCGTCGCGCTGGTTGCGATCGGCGGCGGCCTCGGCTTCACCCTGTTCATGATCTTCGTCGGCCGCCGGCTGCTCGTTCCGCTTGGTCGCGTGGTCGAGGCGCGCGGCGCGATGAGCGACACGATGGTATCGATCGTCCTGATACTGTTCGCGCTGGCGGCTTTCGTGATGGACGCCGCGGGGATTCACGCGGTGTTCGGCGGCTTCCTGCTCGGCGTATGCATGCCGCGCGGCAAGCTGACCGAAGAGATCAAACGAAAGATCACCCCCATAACCATCCTCCTAGTCCCGATCTTCTTCACCTATTCGGGGCTCAACACGCGGCTCGACATGGTGAACAACCTCGAGCTTCTTGCACTCGCGGTTGCCATCCTGATCGTGTCGATCGCGGCCAAATTCGGCGCCTGCTGGCTCGCGGCGCGGCTGGCGGGGGAGAATAATCGCACCGCGCTCGGCATCGGCGCGCTGATGAATGCGCGTGGCCTGATGGAGCTGATCATCATCAACATCGGTCTGCAGAAGGGCATCATCGGCCCGACGCTGTTCGCGATCATGGTCCTGATGGCGATCGTCACGACCGTGATGGCGGGGCCGCTGTTCGAACTGGTTTATGGCCGCAAGGCGCGCGAGAGCGGCGAACTCGGCGCGCTTGGCGTCGATGCGGCGGGCGAGGCGCCCGAGCCGGTTCCATCGGCGAGCAAGCCGGCCTAGGACCAAAGGGGGACCCGCCTGTCCGCGGTAGCGGCAGGCGGGTTTCGGTGGGCGGCAGCGGTCCGGCTATCGCTCCCGCCTGGGATCCAAGCCCGCCGTATCGATACGGCGGGCCCGTCCTTTAGAAGGTCACGCGCACCGATCCGCCGAAAGTACGCGGTGCGGCCGGCACGAGGAAGGGATAGGGGAAACCCGCGCCGCGAAGGTCGAGGCCATAGGCATAGGTCTTGCGGTTGAACGCGTTGTTGATGAAGCCCTTGATCGTGAAGCGGCCGATCTCCCATGCCAGCGTGGCGTTCACCTTGGCATAGGAGCCTTGCTGCAATTCGGCATTCTGCTGCGCGGTACCGGGGGCGTTGACCTCGTTGAGCGGCGAGAAATACTGGCGGCTGAAATAGGCGACGTTGGGTGAGAAGGTCAGCCGGGATGTGCCGCTATCGAAGAATTTGATGTCGGCGCCCGCCTGCATCGTCCAGCGCGGCGCGAAGGGCAGGTCGTTGCCCGCGATGTCGGCACCCTGAAGCACCAGTTCCTTGTAGGTCGCGTGCAGATAGCCGACCGCAAGGTTGAGCTTGATCGCATCCGACGCGCGCCAATTGGTTTCGAGTTCGGCGCCATAGACTTCGGACTTCGGCGCATTGACCAGGATGCCGACCGGGCCGGGGCGCAGATCCTGAAGCTGCTGCTTCGTATAGTCGTAATAGAAGACCGCGGCCGAATAGGTCAGGCGATTGTCAGCGAGCCGGCCCTTGGCGCCGAGTTCGAACGCGTTGACGCGCTCGGGGTCGACATAGTTGATGCCGCTCGACGAGGTATAGCTGCCGCCGTTGAACGCACCCGAGCGATAGCCGCGGTTGTAGCTCGCATAGACGAGCGGTCCCTGGTCGAACTGATAGCTGAGCGAGACGCGCCCGGTCAGCGCATTGTTGCGGCCGTCGCTCGCGAAGATCGCGTTCGGATCATAGGCGCAGGTGCCGGGCTGGCCGGCGCAGGGCACCGTGGTCGCCAGCGGCGTCTTGGCGGTGTCGACATATCCCGCATAGAGGAAGGCATAGCCGTCGCGATATTGCTGGCGGTCCCAGGTATAGCGCGCGCCGAGCGTCAGCGTCAGGCTGGGGGCGATCTCATAATCGCCCTGCGCGAACACCGCGTAGGAGCGGCGCTCCTGTCGATAATGCTGGAAGAAGCCGCCATTGGCGCCGGGGCCGAACACGCTGCCGATGCCGAAATCATTGTCGGTGACGACGCGGTCCCAGCCATAGAAGAAGCCGCCGACGAGGTTGAGCCCGTCCGCGCCATAGTTGAAACGCGCTTCCTGGCTGAACTGCTGGTATTTCGATTTCCACCACACATCGAGAATGTCGATCGGCGCGCCATCGGCTGCCTGCTGGATCAGCTGCGATCCGCCGTCGCGCGAGGTGATCGAGGTGAAGCTGAGCGAGGGGGACAACTCGTAGGCGATCGTTGCGGCGACGCCATAGGCGTCGGTGCGGTTGAGCCCGATACGGTTCTCGTTGACCTCGAAGAAATCGAGCCCGGTGCGCGCCGTCAGCAGGCCATGGATCGCGGCCTGCGTCCCATGATCGCGGCCGCCATAGATCTTGATCTTGATGTCGAGCGGCCCGCTGCCCGGATTGAATCGCAGTGTTGCGCGGCCCTGCAATGTGTTCTGGCGATTGGGGTCGCGTCCGCCCGCGAAGACATTTTCGATCAGCCCATCGCTCTTCAGATAATTTCCGGCGATGCGGAGCCCGAGTTGATCCTCGATCAGCGTCGCTTCGATCCCGGCCTGTGCCGTGATCGTGTTATGATTGCCATAGCCGACTTCGGCATAGCCCTCGTTGCCCGAGAGCGACGGTCCCTTGGTGATGAAGTTGATCGCGCCGCCGGTGGTGTTGCGGCCGAACAGCGTGCCCTGTGGCCCGCGGAGCACCTCGACGCGGTCGAGGTCGAACAGCCCCATGCCGTGCGAGGTGCGGCTCGCCATATAGACGTCGTCGATATAGACGCCGATCGGCGAAGCTTGGTTCGAATTATATTCGTTGGCGACCGAAATGCCGCGCAGCGAGAAGTTCGGCTGGGTGTTGCCATAGGGGCTGCTGATCTGGAGGTTGGGAACCGCGTCTTGCAGGTTCGCCGAATTGGTGATGCCCTTCGACGCCAGCGCGTCGCCGGCGACCGCCGAAATCGCGATCGGTACCGACAGCAGCGATTGCTCGCGGCGGTTCGCGGTGACGATGATGTCGCCATTCGCCGTGTCGTCGGACTCGGCGGCGGGTGCCGGTGCGGCGTCCTGTGCATGGACGACGGCCGGGTAAAGCGCGGTCGTGGCGGTGAGCAACAGGCTCAGTCGTGCAGTCTTCATGTTTCCCTCTCCTATGTGCGGTCTTCGCCGCTTCTGGTCCCTGAATTCAGTGCCGGCCGAGCTCGCCCACCCGGTCGCCGACCTCGCCGCCGATTGCCGCCCATCCGGCGCCCGGCTGGCGCCCGGCGAGGAAGTCGATCGTCGCCGACGTGTCGAATGCTTCGTAAATGCGTGTGATTCCCGCTGGCCCGGCGTGGACGAACAGCGTGTAGTCATTCTCGTACCAGTCGGCGGCGAAGAGCGACCAGGCGCGGTAGACGAAGCGGACCGCGCTGAGCGACGCGTCGCCGACTTCGTCGAGGATCGTCACGCTGCAGTCGCGCCGGTGATGTTCGGTCCAGACCTGTTCGTTGAAGGCCGCGACGGCGTCGATGCCTTCGAGCAGCGGCATGCCGAGCGAAGCCGATATCTCCCAGCTGACCTCGGGCGCGTAGAGCGCGCGCATCGCGTCAGGATCGCCGAAGCGTTCGGCAAGTTGACGGGCCGGGGTCATGCCTCGGCCTCCCGTACGGTGTAGCGGATCGGCAGATGCTTGAGCCCCGAGACGAAGCTTGCCTCGACCCATTCGGGAGTGCCGGCGAGTTCGAAGTCGTCGATCCGCCGCAGCATCTCGGTGAAAAGCAGGCGGATCTCGAGCTTGGCGAGCGCATTGCCGAGGCAGAGGTGCGGTCCATAGCCGAACGAGAGGTGCTTGCGCGCGTCGGCGCGATCGACGCGAAACGCGTAGGGGTCGTCGAAGACGGCCGCATCGCGGTTACCCGACGGATAGCACATCATCAGATTGTCGCCGGCGCGGATCGCCTTGCCGCCGACTTCGCAATCCTGCGCCGCGGTGCGGAAGAAATGCTTCACCGGGCTCGTCCAGCGGATGAATTCGTCGACTGCGTTTCCGACCAAGGCCGGGTCGGCGCGCAGCTTCGCCATCTCGGCGGGGTTCTGGATCAGCGCGAGGAGGCCGCCCGAAATCGACGAACTCGTCGTGTCATGCCCCGCGGCCGCGACGATCAGATAGTAAGCGTTGCGCTCGGCCTCGCCGATCGGTTCGCCGTCGATCGTCGCGGTGGCGAGGATCGTCGCGACGTCGCTCTTGGGATTGCGGCGGCGCTCTTCGGTTATCTTGCCGAAATAGGCGTTGAACGCGTCGAACGCCTCGACCATCCCCGCCATGCCGTCGACGCCGCCGACGCTGCCGAACAGCTTTTGCGACAGCTGCAGCATCAGCGGCTCGTCCTCGCGCGGGACACCGAGCACGATCATGATCGTGCAGAGCGGAAACCAGGCCGCGATCTCGGTCGCGAAGTCGCAGGCGCTGCCCATCTCGACCATCCGGTCGACGGTTTCGCGGGCCAGCGCGGCGATCTCGTCCTCGAGCGCGCGGACGCTCTTCGCGCCGAACCAGGCCGAGGTCAGCGCCCGAAAGGCGCGGTGCTCGGGATCGTCCATCGCGACCAGATTATGCGCGAACTTATGGCTCCCCGTCTGTTCGAGCAGCATGTCCTCGTCGGCGCGCGTGACGAGGAACTGCCGGGGGTCGTTGAGAAAGTTCTTCGCGTTGAGTTCGACGGCCATGATGTCGGCGTGGCGCGTGACGGCCCAGAAGGGGCGATAGTCCTTCGGCGCGGTCCAATGGACCGGATCGTCACGGCGCAGCCGGTCGAACGCATGGTGATAGGCATGTTCGTCCCCGTATGTTCGGGGGTCGACGATGATCTCGTCGATAGTGTCGGAAAGCGTGTCGCTCACGTCTTTCTCCTCTCCACGATCAGATTGTGGGGAGGGGCGGCGTCCGTCCAATCGGCAATCGCGCTGCATTCATCGACTTTGCCAATCGATCCAGAGTTGCCGGGCGGCATGGATTTTAGCGTCCGTCATGCTATGCCGCCTTCACCCGGCAATGATCGGGATGATAGGAGAGGCCCATGTTTCACCCGGATCTCCGCCTCTTGCGGAGCTTCGTGACCGTCGCGGCGGAAGGATCGGTGACGCGCGCCGCCGAACTGCTGCATCTCACCCAGCCGACTGTTTCCGGCCAGCTCAAGGAACTGGAGCAGGCGGTCGAGCATGTGCTGTTCCACCGCACGACGCGCAGCATCAGCCTCAGCCCCGCAGGCAAAAAACTGTTGCCGGCGGCGCAGCGCGTCATCGCCGAGGCTGAAGCGCTGCGCGATCTCGTCGAAGCGATGCAGGGATCGGGGCGGACGCAATTCCGTCTCGGCGCGGCGCTCTATACGCTCGAAATCCCCGAGAAGGCGGCGCTCATCGACGCCTTTTCGATGCGTCATCCGGGGATCGGCTTTACGATCGACAACCGGCTTCAAAGCGCGCAGATTCCCGACATGCTGAGCGATCGGCTCGACGTCGCGCTCTTGCTCGGGGTCAACGCGCCGCATGCCGCCGACGCGCGCGACGAGATCACACCGATCTTCAACGAAACCCAATATCCCGACACGCTCGAGCGCGTGATCTTGCGGCGGCAGCCCATGAGCCTGCTCGTGCCGCGCGATTCGGAGCTGGCCGAGCAGGAGGTAATCGCCCGCGCGCAGCTCGGAGGCCTGTCGGTCGCGATGCTCAACCGCGAGCATGGCAAGGCGATTTCCGACCCGCTCGAGGCCTTCTTTATCGAGAGCGGCGCCGAGCTCGTCATTCCGGCCGAAGGCAATGCGCTCGCGGTCGAGCGATATGCCGCGCAGCACGGGATTTGCGGCGTCGGCACCGGCTGGTTTTCGCCGCCCGCCGCGCTTGTGTCGCGGCCGGTCGAAGGCTTCGATCTTTATCTGGACTTTGCCGTCGTGCTCGGCCCGGGCGCCAATCATGCGGCGCGGCAGTTCTTCGGTTTTGCCCAAAAGTGGCAGGCGGCCCGCGACGGGGCCGCCATGGCCGCCTAGGGTCAGGACCTACTAATTACGCGTTCGAGGTTTGAGCAATTTTTTTCAGGGCTAGGAGGCAAGACGCAGGCATATGAGAATATTCCAAGGCTCGCCGACGCGGCCCTGGGCAAAATTGGCCAAATCCCGAAGGGACGCCGAAATGGCTTCGATCTTGGACCCGTGCGGCCTTGCGGGTAGCGATGCTACCCGCTGCACCCGCCCGAGCCCAATATCTTCGCCATTTCGACGCCTCGAACGCGTAATTAGCAGGTCCTGACCCTAGGCCGCAGTCGCCACCGTTGCGCCTTCTGGCGCCGCCGCATATTGCGCGATCTTCATCTTGCCGAGCTGGCTCATATGCACCTCGTCGGGGCCGTCGGCGATGCGAACATAGCGATTGATCGTCAGGAACTCGGCGAGCGGGGTGTCATCGCTGAGGCCCATCGCGCCATGGCTCTGGATCGCGCGGTCGACCACCTGGTGCGCCATCGTCGGCGCGACGACCTTGATCGCCGCGATCAGATCCTTCGCCGCCTTGTTACCGACCTTGTCCATCGCATCGGCGGCCTTGAGCGTCAGCAGCCGCGCCATTTCGACCTCACAGAAGCTCTTGGCGACATCCTGGCGGATCGACGACTGGTCGGCGAGCTTCTTGCCGAAAGCGACGCGGCTGTCGACGCGGGCACACATGATTTCGAGCGCGCGCTGCGCCTGACCAATCGAGCGCATACAATGATGGATACGCCCCGGCCCGAGGCGGCCCTGCGCGATCTCGAAGCCGCGCCCTTCGCCCAGGATCAGATTGTCCTTCGGTACGCGGACGTTGTCGAAACGCATCTCGACCTCGCCGCCGGGCGGGTTGAGCGTGCCGAGCAGCTTGAGATCGCGGACGATCGTCACGCCCGGGGTGTCACGCGGAATGATGATCGTCGAGAATTGCTGATGGCGCGGTGCGTCGGGGTTGCTCTTGCCCATCAGGATCAGCAGCTTGCACGCGGGGTTGCGGACCCCCGAAATCCACCATTTGCGGCCGTTGATGACATAGTCGTCGCCATCGCGGACGATGCTGGTCTCGATATTGGTCGCGTCGGATGAGGCCACCTGCGGTTCGGTCATGACATAGGCCGAGCGGATTTCGCCTTCGAGCAGCGGCGTCAGCCACTGTTCCTGCTGTTCTGGCGAGCCATATTTGGCGAGCACTTCCATATTGCCGGTATCGGGCGCGGCGCAGTTGAACACTTCGCTGCTCCACGGGACGCGCCCGAAAATCTCGGCGAGCGGCGCATATTCGAGATTGGTGAGGCCGGGCGAGAAGCGACCATATTCGCGCGGCAGGAAGAGGTTCCACAGGCCTTGCGATCGCGCTAGCCCTTTGAGCCTTTCCATGCCGGGCCATTGCGACCAGAGATTGGCGGGATCGTCCATCCAGTCCGAATAGGCCCGCTCCGACGGATAGACATGCGCGTCCATGAATGCCTCGATCCGCGCGATCAGGGCGTTGGTGGTGTCGTTGTAGTCGAAGTCCATTTATGTTCCCCTATTGGATGCGGCGAAGCGCGCGTTCGAACAGCGCGATGGTCTGGGCGTGAAGGCGGTCGCCGATCGCGCGCGGCGCGAGCCCGGCGCAGGCGCGGGCGTGGCTACCTTCGAGGATCGCGCCGAGCTTCAGGCAGGCGAGCACGCCGAACCAGCGCGCGTCGGCGGCGCTTCGGCCAGTCGCGGCGAGGTAGCGATCAACGAGTTCGCCGATCGCCGGAAAGCCGTCCCATGGCTGCACCCGTACGATCGCGTCCTCCGCTTCGTCCGGCCAGGTCGCCATCAACCAGCCGAGGTCGAGCAGCGGATCGCCGATGCTCGCGAGTTCCCAATCGACGATCGCCTCCAGCTCGGGCGCATCGTGTCGATAAAGGACGTTGGCGATATGATAGTCGCCATGAACCAGTCCGGGATGGCGTGAGGCGGGGCGATGCGCCTCCAGCCACTCGCAGATCCGGTCGACGGGCGGCAGCGCGTCGAGACCGGTCCACCCCGCCAACGCCGTATAACCGTCGAGCTGGCCGCGCCATCGCGGGACCTGCCGCTCCAGCCAGCCTTCGCTACGGCCTAGGTCGCCGAGGCCGATAGTCTGCAGATCGAGGCGCGACAGCGCGACGATCCCGTCGACCAGCGCCTCGCCCATCGCGCGCCGCCATTCGGGCCGATCGCGGTGCGGTGCCGACATCGCGACCGCGGCGTTGAATCCTTCGACGGGCCGCATCAGATAGAAGGCCGAGCCCAGCGGTTCCGCGTCTTCCTCGCCCGCGACGAGTTTCGGGTGCGGCACATCGGTTGCCGCGAGCGCGCCGAGGACGCGCATCTCGCGGCGCATCACCTTGTCGCTTTCGGCGCGCTTGTTGCGCGGCGGCCGGCGGAGGACGAAGCTTTCCCCGCCGCGATCGAAACGGAGAAGGATATTCTGCGTGCCTCCGCCGATCGGCGTGGCATTCTCGATCGGCCCCGAGCCGAGCCCGCGGCCATCCATCCATTGCGTCAACGCTGCGAGATCGACGATCTCGCGCCACGCATCGGAATCATGGCTGTCCGTCACAGGGTCATGCCGCCGTCGACGATGATCGTCTGGCCGACGATATAACTCGCGGCCGGCGAAGCGAGGAACAGCGCGGCGGCCGCCATCTCGGCAGGATCGCCCATGCGCCCGAGCGGGATCGTCCCGAGCGCGGCTTCGAGCCGGTCGGGATGCTCGGTCGTCACCTTCGTCAGCTTGGTCGCGACATAGCCGGGAGCGACGCCGTTCACGCGCACGCCTTTCTTGGCCCAGGCCTGCCCAAGCGTCCGCGTCAGGCCGACGACGCCGCATTTGCTGGCGTTATAGGCCGGATTGCCGCGCGTCGCATGATAGGCGGCGGTGCTGCTGACGGTAACGATCGCGCCGCCCTGGCGCGACAGGAGCGGGAAGGCGCTTCCGGCGCAGGCCATCATGCTGCTCAGATTGACGTCGACGACCTGCCGGAACGTCTCGATCTCGAATTCCTGCCGGTCGTACTGCACGGTGCCTTGGCAGAGGATCAGCACGTCGAGCCGGTCGAGCGCGGCGGTGGCGCGCGTAACGGCGGCGTCATCGGCGGCATCGACCCGCCGATACGTGGTGCCCGCCAGCTCGTCGGGCTGCTCATAATCGGTGACCGAAGCGCGCGTGCCCCAGACCGTCGTCGCGGCGCCGGCGTCGCGGAGCGCCAGCGCAATGCCGCGGCCGATGCCGCTCGATCCGCCGACCACCAGCGCGCTCTTTCCCTCGAACGACAGGGAGATCATGTCGTGCCTTCCTCTCATCCCGGCCGTGCCGCCGGTTCGCCTCGTGAATTGGCGATTTGTCCGTGCGCGTCCAATCGGCGTTTGCGTGCCAATCATGTCCGCCGTCGATCAATCGGGCTGGCCCGCTTCGGCGTGGCAAACGAGCGACGCGACGATATCGGTGGCTTTCCAGCGGAAAACCGCCTCCATCTCGGCGCCATCGGCAAAGACACCCTCGGGCTCGGACAGCAGCGCGGATGCTGTTTGAAAGCGCAGAGCCGAAGGACCCTCGTGCCAGCCGAATTCGATCGACCCCTCACCGCACAAGGTGGCGGGATCGGCGTCCGCCGGAAAGCGCATCGTCAGTTCGCCCGTCGCCGTTCGCGTGGCGGGATCGAGCGCGACCGATGCACCGACGATCTTCGCCGACGGGCACCCGGGACGCGAGGCGCGTCCGGTGCATTCAGCGAGGCGGGCTGCTTCGTCGAAGGCATCTCCCGGGGATTCAGGCCCAACGCCCGCGGTCCCGGTAAGATCGATCGTCACGTTCGTCAGTCCCGACCTTGCCCAGCGGATTTCGAGACGCTCGACCGCGGCGTTCGAAAGACCCTGTGGCGTCCCTCCGTGCTGCGTGTAACAAAGGTCGAGCGGCGCTCGCTCGTCGTGCCAGCGAAAGACGCGGCCGCCGGCGCCCAGGTCCGGCGTGCCGAAAGTCGCCGCCAGCCAGAGCGCGATCGAATTGGTGTCGAGCGGGGTGACGAGCCGGGCGCGATCGCCGTCGAAGCTTGCGCTCATCGCCGGCAAGGGACGCACCGCGTCGCCGGTCTGGCCGGCCACCAGCGTCCCGCCACGGACCCATCGGCCATCGACATAGGGGCCGTTCCAGACCTCGACGATCTTTCCGTCGACGACGCGAAAAACCTCGATACCGCACCATTTCCAGTTCGGATCGCGGCCGGTGACGTTCCAGACGAGGGTCACATATTCATCGCCGCCGTCGAGCACGACCGGCTCGAACGTCGGACGCAGTTCGTCGTAGTTGTGGCGGATGCGCGCGATCTGCTCGTCGAGACCCAGCGTCGTCGCGCTGTTCGCGTCATAACGCGTCATCCGCTCGGCGCAGAGTTCGGGAACGAGTTCGATCCGGCCCTTGTTCCAAACTTCCAGATTGTAGAGCGTCACCACCTCGAGCGCAGATCGCGTCATGTCGTCCTCTTCCCGTTTATCTCCCGCATTCTTTCAAAGCGGTTTGCCGGCAGCCAATCGAATATCGACCGCCTTTCATCGCACCTTCCGATCAATCATCGCGAGCGCCGATCTGTCCGTCGCGATTCCCTATTTGTGCTGTTGCGCGCGGCGCGGCAGCTTCGACGAAAATCATGTCGGGAAGGGATGGCGTTGGAACATCGCGATGCGCCGAGGTTGCTGGATCGCTGCGACGAGATCGACGCCGCATGGCTGACGCATGTGCTTGAGATCGGCGGCTATCGCGGCGCCGAGGTCACTTCCTTCGCGTTGCGCGCGATCGGCGCGGGCAACGTGAGCGACACGGTTCGCGTCGAGCTAGTTTACGGCACGCCCACGAACGCTCCGGCTTCGATCGTCTGCAAGTTCCGGTGCAGCAACAACGCCGCCCATGCGCACGGCGTCGGCAGCGGCTCCTATCTTCGCGAGCTGGAAAGCTATCGGGCGCTGTTGAGCCGGCTCGATGTGTGCCGAATTCCACAGGTCTATTGGGTCGATGGTCACGCGGAGAATATCAATCTCGTCATGGCGGACCTCAGCGGCACGACGCGCGCGGGAAATCAGATTGCGGGGTGCGGCATCGACGATGCGCGGAGCGTGGTGAGCGAACTCGCAAAGCTGCACCGCGCCTATTATCCGATGTCGCGCGCAGACGCTCCCGCGTGGGGAATGACGATGTCCGCGACCGCCGATTATTGGACCGCGGCAATCGAACGGGGGTTGGATGTCATCCGCGCGCACGTCGCCGACCGGCTCGACGCGTGGCAGATGGAGCTCCTATCCGATGCACGGCGCATGGCATCGGCGTGGTACAACCTGCCCATGCATCGCGGGACGCTGACGCATGGCGACCCGCGAGTGGACAATATCCTGTTCGCGGCAGAGGGCGCCATCCTGATCGACTGGCAGATCACCGGATGGCGCAACCCGATGCACGATGTCGGCTACTTCCTGTCGGGCAGCGTGTCGGTCGAGGACCGCCGTGTCCACGAGCATGACCTGCTCGATCGCTACGCCCAAGTCTTCGGTGACGAAGCCGGCTATGGCCGCGATCTGATCGAGGCGGACTACCGCGTCCAGTTGCTGAGCGGGTTGATGACGACCATCGCCGCCTACGGCCTGTTGCCGCTGTCACCCGAAGTGGACGCACTGCTCCTTGTCCTGACACGCCGCAATACCGCTGCCGCGGGCGACTGGAATTCGTTCGCAGCAATCAACGATTACCCGGTGGACCAGGCAGTCTGACACCCGGTCGCCGGGCCGGAATGGCCGCAAGGCAGCCGTCGCTGCGGCGATCGTCATATCATCCCTCGGCGATCCGCGGCACAGACGCGACTCCTGGTCCGCTCCCATTTTTGCTGATGTCCCTGCGCGGACTGGACCGATACTCTCTTCTTCAAAATGACATGAGGAGGATGCGATGGATCTGGGTCTTGCCGGCAAGAAGGTGATCATCAACGGCGGCGCGCACGGGCTGGGGCTCGCCTCGCTCAAGATTTTCGCCGCCGAAGGCGCCGACGTCGCCTTTTTCTCGCGCGATGCCGACAAGGTCGCGGCCGCGGTCGCGGCGATCGACGCCGCCGGGCCGGGCAAGGTGTTCGGCGAACAGTTCGACATGACCGGCAATCCCGACGGCTATCGCGCCTGGCTGGAAAAGGCGCGCGACACGCTCGGCGGTTGCGACATCTTCATCCACACCGCGAGTTCCTCGGGACAGGGCGCGACCGGCGACTGGCAGCGCGGGCTCGACATGGACATCATGGGCGCGGTGCATGGCGTCGAGGTGCTGACCGAGGCGCTGGCGGCATCGGGGTCGGGATCGATCATCTTCATGTCGTCGACGGCGGCGGTCGAAACCTTCATCGTGCCGCAGGCGTTCAACGCGCTGAAGGCGGCGCTGATCACCTATGGCTCGCAGCTGAGCCAGGCGCTCGCGGCGCAGAACATCCGCGTCAACATCATCTCGCCCGGCGCCATCTATTATCCCGGCGGCAATTGGGAGGTCATCAAGTCGGCGGTGCCGCCGCTCTATGAAGGCACGCTGGCGCAGATGCCGATGGGGCGTTTCGGCGAGCCCGAGGAAGTCGCGAAGGCGATCGTGTTCATGGCGTCGCCCGCCTGTCCGTATATGACCGGCGCGCATCTCGTGATCGACGGCGGCTTCACCAAGCGCGTCCAGTTCTAAGGCGCGCGGCGATGAAGCTCTATCAGTCGCTCGGCCCAAATCCGCGCGTGGTGCTGATGTACCTCGCCGAGACCGGGGTCGAGGTCGATCGCCAGTTCGTCGACATCATGGCAGCCGAAAACCGCCAGCCCGACTTTTGCGCGAAGAGTCCGCTCGGGCACACGCCGCTGCTGGAACTCGATGATGGCGGTTGCATCGCCGAGAGCATTGCGATCTGCGAATATCTCGACGAGACGCTGGGCGGCCATTCGCTGCTCGGCGCGACCGCCGAGGCGCGGGCGCACACGCGGATGCTGGTGCGGATCGTCGATCAACAGGTCGTCGTGCCGATGACTGCGGGCTTCCGCGGGGCCGAGGGACTCCCGATGTTCCAGAGCCGGCTGCTCTGTCTGCCCGATGCGGCGGCGGACCTGAAGCGGCTGGCGGCCGACGGGCTGGTGCAGGTCGACCGGGTCGTCGGCGCGGGGCCGTGGCTCGCGGGCGATCGCTTCAGCCTCGCCGACATCCTGCTTTACAGCTTCGTCGAGTTCGGCGCGATGGTTGGGCAGCCGCTCGATCCCGCACTGACCAACCTTGCCGCCTGGCGCGACCGCGTCGCGGCGCGATCTAGCGCCGCCGCCAGCGCCAACCCCAAACTGGGCATCGGAGAGCCTGCATGACCGAGACGACGATCGATCGCGACAAGCTGCGTGACATCTACACCCGCACGATGCGCGTCGCGCGCGCCGACGAGAAATTCCGTTCGCTGCTGATGACCGGCAAGCTGGCGGTGATCTATTACACCGTGCGCGGGCAGGAGCTGGTGTCGGCGGCGGCGATGGCGGCGCTCGAACAGGACGATTATCTCGTCACCACCTATCGCGGCCAGCACGATCAGATCGCCAAGGGCGTGCCGCTCAACCCCTTGTTCGCCGAGATTGCGGGCAAGGTCGGCGGCACCTGCCGCGGCAAGGGCGGGTCGATGCACATCACGCATCCCGAGACCGGGGTGATGGTGACAACGGGTGTCGTCGGGTCGGGGCTGCCGATCGCCAATGGTCTTGCGCTCGCATCGCAGAACCGCGGCGACGGCAAAGTGACGATGGTGTGCTTCGGCGACGGTGCGACCAATATCGGCGCCTTCCACGAGGCGATGAACATGGCGCAGCTGTGGAAGCTGCCCGTGATCTTCCTCTGCCAGAACAATCGGTACGGCGAGCACACGGCCTTTGCCGACCACACCAAGGTCGATTCGATCGTCACCCGTGCCAAGGCGTACGGGATGGCGGGCGCGCATGTCGACGGCAACGACGCGATCGCGATGTACAACACGACCAAGGCTGCGGTTGACCGCGCGCGGGCAGGCGAGGGACCGACGCTGATCGAGGCGATGTGTTACCGCATGATGGGCCATTTCTTCGGCTCGGACTTCTCCTACATGCCGAAGGAGCATCTGGCCGAGATGGCGGCGGAGGATCCGTTGCCGCGGCTGCGCCAGCTGATGCTCGACCATCAGTTCACCGAAGCCGAGCTCGACGCGATCGTCGCCGACCTCGACGCGCAGATGGACGCCGCCGCCGAATTCGCCGCGAACAGTCCGCTGCCGGGGCCTGAGGAAATCCGCAAGGACGTCTTCGAAGAGGAGATTGCGGCATGACCCAGATCACGATGACGCAGGCGATCAACCGCGCGATCGATGAGGCGATGGCCGAGGATGCGGGGGTGATCCTGCTCGGCGAGGATGTCGCCGCGAAGCAGGGCGGAGGCGTGTTCAAGATCTCGTCGGGACTGACCGAGAAATATGGCGAGCATCGCATCCGCGCGACGCCGATTTCGGAGCAGGCGATCGTCGGCGCCTGCGTCGGCGCCGCGCTCGCGGGCTTCCGCCCGATCGCCGAGATCATGCTGATGAACTTCGTCACCGTCGCGATGGACCAGATCGTCAATCACGCCGCGAAGCTGCGCTTCATGTCGGGCGGGCAGACCAATGTGCCGCTGGTGATCCGCACCACGACCGGCGTCGGCGTCGGCTTCGGCGGCCAGCATTCGGATATGCTCGAGGCGTGGTTCGCGCATGTCGCGGGGCTGAAGATCGTCACCCCGTCGAACGCCGCCGACGCGCAGGGGCTGATGCGCGCCGCGATCGCGTGCAACGACCCGGTGATCTTCATCGAGAATATCCTCTGCTACGGCCTGAAATCGGACGATCCGGGTGCGAACCATTTCGTGCCGCTCGGCAAGGCGGCGGTGGCGCGCGAGGGGAGCGATTGCACGATCGTCACCTATGGCCGCACCGTGCTCGACGCGCTCGAAATCGCCGGCAAGCTCGCCGACGAAGGGATTTCGGTCGAGGTCATCGATCTCAGAACCATAGCCCCCTATGACGAGGCGACGGTCACGGCGTCGGTCGAAAAGACCGGCCGCGCGGTCGTGCTCCACGAGGCGGTGAAGCAATATGGCACGGGCGCGGAGATCGCCTCGCGGCTCAACGAGAAATTGTTCGGCAAGCTCAAAGCCCCGGTGACGCGTATCGGCGGCGCCTTCTCTGCGGTGCCGATGGCGAATGCGCTCGAACAGGCGTGGATCCCGAACAAGGACGCGATCGCCGATGCGGTGCGAACCGCCGTGAACTGGAAGGGTTGAGGCGATGGCGGAGGAATTGCGCATCCCGAAGATCGGTATGTCGGCGACCGAAATGACGCTCAACGAGTGGATGTTCGGCGACGGCGAGCGCGTCGAGATCGGCGACATCATCTACACGGTCGAGACCGACAAGACGACGGTCGAGATCGAGGCGCAGGTCGCGGGCACGATCCGCCCGACCGGGGTCGAGGGGGAAGTCTATCCTGTCGGCGCGCTCGTCGGCACGATCGAATGACGCCGCTCGAAGCCAGCAAGGCGATGTATGCCGCGGTGGCCAGGGGCGATTGGAACGAGGTCGCGACCTTCATGGCCGACGATCTCGTCATCTACGAGCCCACTTCGCTACCCTATGGCGGCGAATGGCGCGGGCGCGATGCGCTGCAGAAACTCTACGCGCATGTCATGGGCTATTGGGAAGAGCCGGTGGTCAAATGGATGGAGCTGGTCGGGGGCGAGAAATATGCCGTCGCCTTGCTCCATTTCACCGTCACTGCGAAATCGAGCGGCAAACGCTTCGAGACGCATATCGCCGAGGTTACCGAGTTCGACGACGCGGGCAAGATGGCGTCGATGCGCATCCATTATTTCGACACGGCCCATATGGTCGAGCAATTGAAGGCCTGAGATCATGAGCGAAGCGCCGCACGTCCTCGTCCTCGGTACAGGCGGTGCGGGCTTCACCGCGGCGCTGTCGGCGCATGAAGCGGGCGCGCGCGTCTCCTTGTTCGAAAAGGGCGATCAGGTCGGCGGGACGACCGCCTGGTCGGGCGGGATGATCTGGATCCCGAACAATCATCATGAGGAGGCGCTGGGCGTCGAGGACAGTCGCGCCAAGGCGCTGACCTATCTCATGTCCATGTCGCACGGGTTGATGCAGCAGCATCTGGTCGAGGCGTTTCTCGATCATGGGCCCGAGATGGTCGCCTTCCTCGAGGCGAACACGCCGGTGCAGTTCCGGCCGATCCCCGAATTCCCCGACTATCATGCAGAATTCCCAGGCGGCATGCCGAACGGGGGGCGCTCGCTCGACTGTCCGCTCTATTCGTTCCACGAGCTTGGCGAATGGGCCGACAAGGTGACCAAGTCGCCCTATTATCCCTCGCCGCATTTCTCGATTTACGACACGCCGCTGGGGCAGGCGAAGCCGCAGCCGTTGGCGCCCGAGGAACTGCAACGCCGGATCGACGGCGATCTGCGCGGGAGCGGGCAGGCGCTGGTCGGGCGGCTGCTGCGCGCGTGCCTCGATCGCGGGATCGAGCCCAAGACGGGGCATCGCGCAATACGGTTGCTGATGGCGGACGACCGCGTGGCGGGCGTCGTTTTCGAAACGGCGGACGGCGAGATCGAGGTCGCGGCCGATGCGGTGGTGCTCGCCACCGGCGGGTTCGAATGGGACGCCGATCTGCTCCGTGCCTTCATTCGCGGGCCGCTGACGCATCCGCTGAGTCCCAAGACCAATACCGGCGACGGCCTGAAGATGGCGATGCGGGTCGGCGCGATGCTCGGCAATATGCGCGAGGCGTGGTGGATGCCGGTCGCCGAGGTGCCCGAGAACGACTGCTCGATGGGCAAGACGCTCGTCGCGGGGCAGCGCAGCCTGCCGCATTCGATCATGGTCAACCGCGCGGGCAAGCGCTTCACCAACGAGGCGGCAAACTACAATGCGATCGGCGCGGCGTTCCACGATCAGGACGTCAGCGCCTTCGACTATGCAAACCTGCCGTGCTGGCTGATCTTCGATCAGCAATATATCGACCGCTTCGGCTTCGGTATGATCAGCGGCGAGCGCGGCGTCGCACCGCCGCAATGGGCGATGCGCGCCGAAAGCCTGTCCGAACTCGCCACGCGGCTCGGGATCGATGCCGACGCGCTGGATGCGACGGTCGAGCGCTTCAACGCACATTGCGCGAGTGGTCGCGATCCCGATTTCGGGCGCGGCGATGCGGCGCCCGACCAATGGTGGGGCGATCCCGACGGGCGCGGATCGACCGCCGCGACGCTCGGCCCGATCGGGCAGGGGCCTTTCTTCGCGATCGAGATCAAGAGCGGCGCGCTCGGCACCAAGGGCGGGCCGCAGACCGATGCCAATGCGCAGGTGCTGAGCGTCGACGGCGGGCCGATCGCGGGGCTTTACGCCGCGGGCAACGTCATGGCCTCGGCGATGGGCATGACCTACGGCGGGCCGGGCGGGACGATCGCGCCGGGGATGGTGTTCGGCTTCCTCGCGGGGCGCCATGCCGCGACGGTTTCGGCGAAGCAGCTGGAGGGCGCGGCATGAAGAAGATCCTCGTCCTCGGCGCGCCCGCCGATCAGGGGATTCCGCTGCTGACCGCGTTGAAGGCGCGGGGCCTTGAGCCGGCCGCCGGGGTACGGCGGCCGGGCGCGATGGCGGCGACGATCCATCCCGATGTCCCGGAGGTGGCGGCCGACCTTTACGACGTCGCCAGCCTGGCCGCGGCGTTCGACGGGCAGGATGCGCTGGCGATGCACCTGCCGTTCGAATTCGACCGCGAGCGCGCCGCGACGATGGGGCGCAATATCGCCGCCGCGGCGAGCGCGGCGGGGCTGCAGAAGATCGTGTTCAATACGAGCTGCTTCGTCGCCGACCGCGACCTCGATCTGTCGGCGCACGACGGGCGGCGCGACATCGAGCGCGCAATCCACGACAGCGGTGTGCCCTACGTCATCATCGAGCCGATGGTGTTCATGGACAATATCACCCGCATCTGGTCGCGCCCGGCGATCGTGAACAGCGGGGTCTTTACCTATCCAGCGGCCGAGACGCTGAAGATCAGCTGGGTCTGCCTCGAGGATGTCGCGGCCTATATGGTCTCGGCGCTGCTCCACGAGGATCTGATCGCCGACCGAATCGCGGTGGGCGGACCCGAGGCGCTGGTGGGAGCCGAGGTTGCCGAACGGCTGTCGGTCGCGACGGGGCGTCCGGTACGATTCCAGAGCCTGAGCCCCGACGAATTCGCGGCGCGGATGAGCGAACTCGTCACCGGATCGCGCGACGTCCAGCCGTTCAGCATCTATGACGGGATGGCGAAATTCTATCGCTGGTACAACGACCAGCCGGTGTCGCCCGTCGCGCTCGATGCGGTGCCGGCGGCGCGGCTGCTGGGGGTGACGCCGACGTCCTTTGCCGATTGGGCGAAGCGGCAGGACTGGTCGCCGATGACGGTGCCAGCGTAACTCCGTTTTTTTGCGATTGGATCTCTTGCAAATCCATGGAACGACCGTTTTCGACCGGTTGCGGACATAGCTGACGTGATCCCCGGCGAAGGCCGGGGTCCAGTTGCACCACCGGAAGATGGGCCCCGGCCTTCGCCGGGGATCACATGGAGCCGCACCAACTTGATCGTCACCCCGGACTTGATCCGGGGTCCCGCTTGACGTCGAAGCCAGCCTATCCATCAAAAAGCGGGATCCCGGATCAAGTCCGGGATGACGAAGGGGGGTGGCAAGTCCGCTCCTCACCCCAAAGCCCACGCTCGTTTCACTGGTTCGCAAAAAGATTTGCGCACCCTTTTATGGCAACTGCCCGTCGATATATTTGCCGAGCGTGCGGTGGAAATGCCGGATGCGGCTTTCCTGATAATGACCGAGTTCGATCACCCCGTTGGGGGAGGATTTCATCCCTTCCTGCACATAGGGCAGATTTTCCATGTCCTGATCGAACACGCCCGCGAGCGCGGCGCCGATCAGATGGCTGGCGCTGGCGAAGGGCTGGTCGTCCGGGATCAGATGCATCGGGGGCGACTTGGGCGGCTTCTCGCCCTTCGGCGTGCGCATCAGGATGCGAACCTCCATCAGGCTGTGGTCGGCATCGCCCCATGGCCGCCAGCGATAGACGATGTTCGGCACCAGCCCGCCCCACGGCGCCCAGTTGGGGAAGACGTTGTAGGTGAAATTGTCGAGCATTTCGCTGTCGGTCGCGGCCGAATAATCATGCCCGTTCATCGCCGTGAAGGCGTCGCGGTTCGCCTGGGCCAGCACCTTGCGCGCGAGCATCGGATCGTCGGCCTCGAAGCCCTTGAGGTCGGCCGGATCGCCGGTCGCGCGGCGCGCGCGGCTGTCGCCGCCGCCGATGAACTCCTCGAGCGATTTCAGGACGTAGAATTGATCCTTGCCCTTGATGTGCGGCGACATCGCCCCCGCCGGCGTGATCGCGCGATTCAGGAAGTCGCCGTACAGGTCGTAGCGGGTGTTCGCATCGGCGGTGAAGCCCAGGATCTGCGGATGGGTGACGATGCTGTGCCACGCCTCCATGAACGCCTCGGCGACCGCCTTCCAGTTCGCCGGAATGACGCGCCCGACCCATGCGCCGGTGTAGCATTCGTCGAGCCGCCAATTGTCATAATGCTCGACCCCGGGGCCGACCCAGTCGCGGAACGACGGCAGGTCATGGTTCTCGGTGACGAGGATGAAGCCCTGCCAGCTTTCGACCTTCAGCTCGGGAAGGCTCATGTCCTTCTCTTCGAGATGCTTGAAGTCCCACGCGCACGGCGCTTCCTTGAAGCGGCCGTCATGATGCCAGGAAAAGCCGTGGAAGGGGCAGCGCAGGTTGACCGCGGGGCCGCTCTCGGTGCGCAGCTTGCGGCCGCGGTGGAGGCAGACATTGTAGAAGGCCTTTACCGACAGATCCTTCTGGCGGACGAGCAATATGCTCTTTTCGTTGATGTCATAGACGACGGTGTCGCCGGGGTTCGGCATATCCTCTTCGCGCGCTGCGAACTGCCAGATGTTCGGCCACATCTTCTCGCGTTCGAGCCTCGCCCAATCCTCGCTGACATAGCGCTCGATCGCGATCGGTTCGTCGCCGAGCTCCTGATTGGATTCGGCGAAGAGATAGTCGGGAACGCGCCGCGTGTCGGCGTTCAGCATATCGGTGTAGCTGGTACCCGGGCAGCGGTCGTCGCGGTCAGAGGCCTGTGGCGGGGAGAGGTCGTTCATCGATAAGCTCCGGAAGGGTCAGGCGATCTGGTCGAGCGGCATCTTGCATGCGGCGGCGATCGAGCGATGGACGCCGTGCAGCGCCGGCTCGTTCGCGCCGAGCACGACGTGGAAGTCGTCGGGCGCGGTGACGAGGTTCGAATAGCCGCTGCTCGCGACGCGGTAATCCTCGGTCTGGACGACGGTCGCGGTCGCGTCATAGGCCATCTCGCACATCGCGCGATGCTGTTCGTTCTCGACGCCGAAGGGCGCGTAAACCGCGAACTGGCAGAACATCTTGCCCGCGCCGTCGGGAAAGAGGCGGAAGAGCTGGGTGAAATAGACCCCCGGGGTCACTGCGCCGAAGAAGACCACCGTGTTGGGGAAGAGAAAATGCACCCCGCCGTAATCGGTCTCGGGCCATTCGCTTTCGTCCTTGCCGACGAGATTGCCGATCGACAGGTCGGGGAAGCTCACGCGGTGATGGCGCCCGATCGGTTCGTAAACGTTGCGGTCGCTGTAATGCGTGACGCCGATCGTCGAGGCGTGGAGCATCTTGAAATGATAGCCCTCGCCATAGGTGTCGAGCGCGAACTTCCAGTTGGCGTCGGCAGTGAGGATGCCCTTCTTGACCGGCTCGGCGCGATGCAGTTCGAGCTGCGCGAGCACCGGGCCGAAGTCGCCGAGATGCGCAGCGGCATCGATCGGCTCGCCGTCGGGATTGGCGCGCACGAAGATCAGGCCGAGATGCTCGGCACATGGCAATTCGATCAGGTTGCGCGCGCCGATCTCGCAATTGGCGAAGCCCTCCTTACCCGGCTGGCCGACGAGCTGACCCGCAGGGTCGAAGGTCCATGCATGGAAAGGGCAGACGAGGCGCGGACGCGAGCCCTGCCAGGGCTCCTTTTCCTCGACCAGTTTCGCGCCGCGGTGGGTGCACATATTGAGGAAGGCACGCGCGACGCCGTCCTTGCCGCGGGTGACGAGGATCGACGGGCCGACCGAGTCGAAGACGAGGGTGTCGCCTGTCTTCGGCATGTCGCCCGACAGGCCGGCGACGATCGGTTCGTTCCGGAAGATATGCTCCATCTCGGCGGCGTTGCGCGCATCGCTCATATAGACGGATTTGTGCAGCGGCAGCGGCCCCTCGGCGCGGTCGGTGCGGTTCTCGGCGATGATCGACACCAGCTTGCGCAGTCCCGCGCGCGCATTGCGCTTGCGGACCGCGAACCAGTCCTGCGGCGCGATCTTCGGATCGGACTCGGCCATGGCTATCCCTCACATTTTGCCCAGTATGACTCCGGGTCCCGAAAAGCTTATCGCACAAAGGCAGGCGCTTGTGCGCTATCGCTTTTGAGGGGAGAGACATGGCCGCACCCGCAACGCTCGCATCGCTCGGCGACATCATGCAGCTCGCCTTCGTGCCGTCCGATTTCGACGCGGCGGTGAGGCACTGGACCGGGGTTATGGGCGCCGGCCCCTTTTTCCTGCTGCCCAATGTGACGCTCCCCGGCGGACGCTATCGCGGCGAGGCGAGTGATCCGGTGTTTACGATGGCGCTCGGCTATTGGGGCGACATGCAGATCGAGCTCATCCGGCCCGAAAATGACGCGAAGTCGCTCTATCGCGGCGAATATGCGGTGGGCGAGGGGCTGCATCATGTGTGCGTGCTGGTGGAATCGATCGTCGAGGCGCGGGAGCGCTGCGCGGAGGTCGGTGCGGAAATCATCTTCGAGGCCCCGGTCGGCGACACCGGCGGGGTGATCTACGCCGATCCCGGCACCGGGCCGGGGACGCTGGTCGAACTGCTCGAACCGCAGGCGGGCACGCGCGAGTTGTTCGCGATGATGCGCGAGGCGGCGAAGAACTGGGACGGCAGCGAGCCGCTGAGATCGCTCGGCGGTTAGCTGTTCGCCCCGAGGTAGCCGAGCTGCCCGGCCTTGAAGATCGTCTGCGCGCGGTTGACCGAGTTCAGCTTCTCCCCCGCACGGTGGACGTGATAGCGCACCGTCGCGTGGCTCAGCGAAATGATCATGCCGATCTCGCGGTCGGTCTTGCCGATCGCCGCCCAGCGCAGGCACTCGACCTCGCGCTTCGACAATTCGCAGTCCGACGGGATGCGCCGTTTGGTGCGCATCGCCGAGGCATAGCCCGAAATGAAGCGCCGCGTCGCCGCGCCGAGGATATGCCCGATCTCGGCGAACAGGTCGCTGAGGTCGGTGATCTCGTGATCCATCGGGTGATAGCTGTTCGCCGAAATCTGGCCGAACGGCAGGTGGACCGGCACAACGATTGCCGCCTTGTAGCGCTGGTTGGCAGCGAAATAGCGCGAGAGGTCGATGTCATCGAGATAGGGGTTCGGGTTCGCGGTGCGGAACCCTTCACCGTTGCACCAGAAGGGCTCGCTCTCGTAGCGGCACGAGCGCGGCAGCGGCGAATGGAGCGCCAGCCTGTGATCCTCCCACCAGCGCTCGCCGTCGCCGAGCCAGCCGAACAGGTCGGCAGCAAGGACAGCCCCGTCGGCGTCGACCATGGTTTCCTTGGAGGCGATATCGTCGCAGAGTGCGGCGCGGAGGCCGCGGGACGCCGCATAGTCGCGCAACACGACGGCGGCGTCGTGGATATCCTCCACGCCGCGGACCGTGACCGCTTCGACGAGCGCCCTCGCATTCATTGGCGGCGCGAACCCGTCGTCCGGCAGTTTGACTGCCTTTTCTCCCATGACCGGGACTATTTCACACTGGTCGGCAAGTCGCAATGCATGTGTCATAGGCGTAGCACCGTCTTTGCTATGATGTTCTTCTGGACCTCGCTCGAACCGCCGAACACGGTCCAGGCACGACTGTTGAGATAGCGGGCGGCCGCGACCTGCGCGTCCTCGTCGCCGATCGCCGGCGGCGCTTCATTGCCATAGAGCGGACGGACGGTCGGCAGCTGCAGGCCGTCATAGCCGTGCAGGTCCATCGCGACGCCGTCGATGCGCTGGTGGATTTCGGACGAGAGCAGTTTGACGAGCGACGTCTGCGGCCCGGCGGGGCGGCCCTTCGCAATGTCGGCGAGGATGCGGAGTTCGGTCGTTTCGAGCGCTTCGGCTTCGAGACGCAGCCTTGCGATGCGCGTCGCGATCTGGATGTCGCCGCCGAGTGCGCCATTGTGCCCGCTCGGCGCGACGCCCGCGAGCTGCTCGAGATGGTCGATCGCGCGGATCAGCCGCGGCGCATGTAAGGATCCGCCACGTTCATTCTCGAGCAGGAATTTGGCGATCGTCCAGCCTTGCCCCTCTTCGCCGATGCGATTGTCGACCGACGTGCGAGCGCCGTCGAGAAAGACCTGATTGACCTCGTGATCGCCCGCAATCGTAATGATCGGGGTGACGGTGACGCCGGGCTGGTCCATCGGGATCAGCAGAAAGCTGATGCCCGCTTGCTTCTTCACTTCGCCGTCGGTGCGGACGAGGCAGAAGATCCAGTTCGCGTGATGCGCGTGGGTGGTCCAGATTTTCGATCCGTCGACCACATATTCGTCGCCGTCGCGCCGCGCACGGGTGCGGAGCGAGGCGAGGTCGGAGCCGCTTTGCGGTTCGGAATAGCCTTGGCACCAATAATCGGTGCCGGCGCGGATCGCGGGCAGGAAACGGTCCTTCTGTTCCTGCGTCCCGAAGGCGCAAATGACCGGACCGACGAGGCGGAGGCCGAGCACCGACAGCGCCGGGGCGCCGGCGATCGCGCATTCCTTTTCGAAGATATAGCGCTGCATCGGCGTCCAGCCGGTACCGCCGCAATCCCCGGGCCAGTGATAAGCGACCCAGCCCTTGTCGTTGAGGATGCGGTGCCAGACGAGGCCGATGTCGGGCTCGACGAACACGCCGGGCGTCCGCTTGGCGCCGTCGCGGACATAATCGGGCAGCGACGTGCGGAGGAAGTCGCGCACCTCCTCGCGAAATTCCAGTTCGTCCTTGGTAAGATCCAGATCCATATTTCTTCTAGCGTTCGAGGATCGCCACTGCCGAAAGGCCGGGCGCTCCATAGACATGAGAGTAACCCACTTTGGGGCCGTTCGGCACCTGTCGCTCGCCGCCGCGGCCGCGTAGCTGCACCGTATTTTCATAGACTTGCCGCAGGCCCGAGGCGCCGATCGGTTCGCCGCACGCAAGGCAGCCTCCATCGGTGTTGATCGGCATCCTGCCGCCGATCTCGCTCCAGCCTTCGGCCAGCCATTGTTCCTGCTCGCCGTCGGCGCAGAAGCCGTTTTCGGCCATATGCATGATTTCGGCGCCGCTTTCGGTATCCTGCAACTGCGCGACCGAGACATCCTCAGGGCCGATGCCCGCCATTTCGAAGGCGGCCTTGCTGGCGATTTGCGTGGGCTTGCCACCGCCATTGACGCTGATCGACGGCGCGAAGACCTCGAACGAGCCCTCGGGGCGGGTACGGAAGGCGACGCTGGCGATGCGGACGGCGTCGGAGCCGAGTTCGCGGATCTTCTTGCCGCTCGCCAGAACCAGCGCGACCGCGCCCTCGGCGGGCGAGCAGAACATATATTTGGTCAGCGGATCGTTGACCATCGGCGCGTTCAGGATCGTGTCGAGATCGACCGGCGAGCGTCGCCAAGCATGGTCGCAGAGGGTGCCATTGCGGAAGGCCTTTTCGGCAACGAGGCCCAGCGTCCGCCGGCTGATGCCGTGGAGCGCCATGTAACGCTGGATCTTGAGCGCAAAGAATTGCGTCGTCAGCATCATGCCGGTTTCGCCATACCATTCGGGCAGGCCGTAGTCGGCGGGCCTGGCGTTGAAGGCGCCGCGCGGGTGCTTGTCGAACCCGACCGCCAGCGCGATGTCGCAGGCGCCCGCAGCGACGGCATTGCGCGCCGCGGTGAGCGCGCTGCCCCCGGTCGCGCAGCCGTTCGACACATTGATGAAGGGCGCACTCGTCAGGCCAAGCTCGTTGACCATGATGTCGGCCGATCCCGCCGCGGCCGAGCCGCCATAAGCGAATTCGACGTCGCTCCATTCTATTCCGGCGTCGCCGAGCGCTTCGCGCACAGCGAACACGCCCTGATCGCGGCCCGATCGGCCGTCGGTGCGGCCGAAGGGGTGAATGCCCGCGCCGATGATATAGACGTCGTCGTTCATGGCTGGCGCTCCGGGCGGAAGGCATAGGTCGCGCGGGCGTCGTCGAAGGGGACGACGGCGAACTCCATCGGCATCCCGATGACGAGGTCGGCGGCGGTGGCGTCGACGATCCGCGTCTCGACGATCACTTCGCCAGGCAGCTCGACATAGCCGATGAGGAAAGGCTGGAAGGGCTGGGGGCCGCTATAGGGCTCCTTGGGCTCGAAGCCCTGCGTGGTCCACGACCAGAGCGTGCCCTTGCGCGACAGCGCGACCGGCTCGACCAGCGCGGCGGCATCGCCGGACGGCACCGGAAAGACGATCTCGCCATCGGCGCGGCGCGCGCCGATCAGGCGCGGCTCGGCTTCGTCGGTCCACAGACCCGGTGCGATGGGGGCGAGCGCGCTCATGCGGCCCTCGCAAAGGTGCGCAGGCAATGATCCTGATCGCCGAAAAGCTTGTCGAGCAGCATCACGCGCTTCAGCGCATGGCCGATCGCCAGTTCGTCGGTCTGGCCCATGCCGCCGTGCATCTGCACCGCCTCGAGCCCGATCTTCGTCGCCGCCTCGCCGACGAAGGCCTTGGCGCCGGCGGCGATCCGCGACCAGTTCGCATCGTCGGTCGTGGGATCGAGCATCGCCGTGCGCAGCATCATCGAGCGCGCCTGTTCGAGCGCGGCATAGCATTCGACGAGCCGGTGCTGGAGCGCCTGGAAGCTGCCGATCGCGGTGCCGAACTGCTGGCGCTCGCCGACATAGGCGAGCGTGTCGTCGAACATCGTCTGCGCCAGCCCGACCATCTCGGCAGCGGCGAGCATGCGGACGTCGCCGATGACGCGCTGGAATTTGGCTTCGGGGAGGTCGAGGATGTCGGCCGGGGTGCGGTGCAGATCGATTGTCGCGGCGTTCGAGCCGTCGATAACGGGATAGTCTTGCCGCACGACGCCGGCGGCACTCTTCGCGATCTTGGCGAGCTTGTTGCCGGCGAGGGTGACGAGCAGCGTGTCGGCGAGCGGTGCCCCGAGGACGAAGGTCTTGGCCCCCGCAACCTGATTGCCCTCGGCTTTGGTGCCGACGGCTTCGGTTTCGTAGCGGCGTGTGGGCTCGGCGAAGGCGACGGCAGCGAGCTGCGCCCCCGTGACCAGCTCGCCGACCAGCGTCGCATCACCCGCAGCCGCGGCGAGCCGGATCGGCAGCACACCATTTTCGAGCCAGGGGTCTATCGCGATCCCGTTGCCGAGCGCTTCGGCGGCGAGCGCAAGATCGACCATCGTCCCGCCCATGCCGCCCATCGCTTCGGGGGCGGCGAGCGCGAGCAGGCCGAGGTCGGCAATCTCTTGCCACCGCGCGCGGGGATAGCCGCCCTCGCTTTTGCGCATCGCATGCCGCGCGGCGATGTCGACCGGGCCGAGAAAGCGGCCGATCGTGTCGCGCGTCAGCTGCTGGTCTTCGTCGAGGTCGAAGTTCATGCGCGGCGCTCGAAGGTGATGGGCAGGGTGGTGAGGCCGCGCAGCAGCATGTTCGGCGGCCAGCTCGGCGTGTGCCCATCGGCGACGCGAAAGTTCGTCAGGCGCTTCAGCAACTCGGAATAGGCGACTGCCATTTCCTTGCGGCTCAGCATATTGCCGACGCACATATGGATGCCCTTGCCGAAGGCGAGGTGGCTGCGCGCGTTGGCGCGCTCCATATCGAAGCGGTCGGGATCAGGATATTTGGCGGGATCGCGGTTCGCGGCGGCGTAGCGCAGCTGGACCATCGCCCCCTTGGGGATATTCACCCCGCCGAGTTCGGCATCCTTCAGCACCATGCGCCACATGCCCGCCGTCGGGCTCTCGGTGCGCAGCACCTCCTCGACGAGGTTGATGATTGCGCGTTCATTGCCTTCGTCGGCGGCGGCAACAGCTTTGGCCATCTGCTCGGGATTCTCGATCAGCTGGAGCAGGCCGCCCGCTAGCGCCGAGGTCGTCGTTTCGTTTCCGGCGACCATCAGCTGCTGCATGATCGAGAGGATTTCGGCATCTTCGAGCGGACGCTCGCCGTCGACCTCGGCATAGACGAGGTCGGAGAGCAGATCGTCGGTGCGGTTCGCGCGGCGCTCGTCGATCTTCGCCTTGACGAAATGCTGGAATTCGACGACCTCGCGCGCGCATTCGAGTTCGCGCTCCTTGGGGATCATCCGTCCGAGCCGGTCGACGAAGGCGTCGGACCAGCGCTTGACCTTGTCGAGATCGTCATTGGTCATGCCGATCTGGCTCGCGATCATCGCGACGGGCAGGGGAATGCCGAAATCGCGGACGAAATCGGCCTCGCCCTTTTCGGCGATCTTGTCGATCAGGCCGGCGACCACACCGCGCATATCCTCTTCGATCGCGGCGACACGCTTCATCGAGAAGGCGAGATTGACGAGCTTGCGAAAGCGCGTGTGGACCGGCGGGTCGGCGGTGAGCAGCGTGTCGACCTGCGGCCAGCCCTCGGCGAGGATCGCCGAGACGTCGCCATCCTCGGCCATGGCGCCCGACAGCGTGCCCTGGAAATTGTTCGAGAAGGTTTCGACATCGCCCGTCGCCTGCGAGCACAGGTCGTAGGACAGCACAAGGAACATGCCGGGCGACAATTGCACGACGGGGCTCTTGGGCATCCACGCGCGATAATAGTCGAACGGGTCCGCGATGACCTGCGGGTCGAAAAAACTGCTTGCGGCGATATCGTTCACGCGCCTCTTCCCTCGATCTTCTCTTTATACGCGCAACTATATGCAGCCGCTCCCCCTGCGCGATGCACAATTTCGTTAGGCGGCCGCGACATAGGCCAGCGCATTCGAGAGGAACCGGCGGAGGTTCGGATCGACATAGGCCGCGGGTCCGTCGCCCGGCTGAAGATAGACGAGGCGGCCCGTGCCGACGGGCTTTTCCCACGCGATCAGGTCGCTTTCGGGGCGATGGTCCCAGCCGTCGTTGCTGAACATGCGCCCGCCGACCGCCTGCGACGCCGAATAGAAATTGTCGCGGACGAAGGCATGGTCGGCGCGGAGCAAGGGCTTTGCGGCGCCCCAGATCGGCGCCAGATAGAGCTCGTCGCAGAGCGGAAACCGCGGCGGCAGGCCCGCCGTCACCGGATGATCGGGGTCGAGGACGACCGCGTCATAGCGCACCTCGTGACGGTAGCCCGAATCGAGATGCGCTTCGCCATTGGCTTCGCCGGGATGGTAGAGGAAGCGCCCGCCGAGCATCTCCGCCCATTCGGGCCATTCGGCCCAGCCCGCGATCGCATGGTGCATCGCGACCGCGCCGCCGCCGCGCGCGAAATAGTCGGCGATCGCGCGGCGATATGTGAAGGAGGGCGGACGGGTTGCGGCCTTGCCATCGCCGAAGCTGTAGCCCGGCATGTCATAGAAGAGGATCGCGTCGGCGTCGTTTGCCGCGCCCCCGGCGACCGCGGTTTCGGCCTCGGGGTGGATCAGATGCGTGACCGTCCAGCCGGTGAAGCTGTCGAGCAGTTCTGCAAAGGGCCCGGCTTCATAGGGATGGCCGCCCGACAGGACGAGAAGGCGGCGCGTCCCCGTCATGCGATCTTGAGGATCATCTTGCCCTGGTTACTGCCGGCGAAAAGCCGCATGAAGGCGTCGAAGCTGTTTTCGATCCCTTCGTCGACATGCTCGTCGGCGATGAGCTTGCCCTGCTGAAGCCATGTCGCCATTTCGGCGCCGCCCTCGGCGAAGCGCGCGATATAGTCGGCGACGAGCAGCCCGCGGATCGAGGCGCGGTGGACGATGAGCTGCCAGATGTTGCGCGCGCCGATCTTTTCGACGCTGTTATACTCGCTGATCAGCCCGCAAAGGCCGATGCGCGCGCCGTGGCGCAAATTGTTGAGACCCGCATCGAGGATGTCGCCGCCGACATTTTCGAAGATGATATCGACGCCGTCGGGCGCCTCGGCACGGATCGCGGCGGTCAGTGCGGTGACGTCCTTTCCGCGATAGTCGATCGCCGAATCGAAGCCGTAGCGATCGATCAGCTTCGTGCATTTCCCGGGTCCGCCGGCGATGCCGATGACCTTGCTCGCGCCCTTGATCTTCGCGATTTGGCCGACGAGCGAACCCACCGCACCCGCTGCGCCCGTGACGAGGACGACGTCGCCGGGCTTGGGTTCGCACACGTCGATATAGCCGAAGTAAGCGGTCATCCCGACCGCGCCGAGGACCGAGAGATAGTTGGTCACCGACGGCACGAGGCTCGCGTCGATCGGCTGGGTGAAGCCGCCGACGGTGCCGACCGAATAATCCTCGATCCCGTTGAGCCCCATCACCCACTGGCCCGGCGCGAAGCCGTCGGCCTTGCTCGCCTCGACGATGCCGATGGTCGAAGCGCGCACGGGCGCACCGAGCGGGATCGGCGGCATATAGCTCGGCGCATCGTCCATCCAGCCGCGGATCGCGGGGTCGAGCGACGCGTAGTGGTTGCGGATCAGGAACTCGCCGTCGGCAAGCTCGGGCGTCGCTTCGGTCACGAGCGAAAAGTCCGCCTGCACGGGTTCGCCATTGGGGCGGCGGACGAGCAGGAAGCGGCGGTTGTCAGGCATGAAAACTCCTCAGGCGGGAACGATGGAGACCGGGATCGCGCTCTGCAGCGACTGGCCGGTGATGGGGTCGTAACGGACGCTCTCGCTGACGAGGCGGTTTGTCGAGGCGCCGTGGTCGTGGACGCCATCGGGGCCGATGTCGGGGCCGCCGAAGGCATGCGCCATCGACACGACGCCGGGGCGCATATTTTCCGCCGCGCGTGCGACCGCGACGACCTCGCCGACCGCCGAGCGGATGCGCACCGTGTCGCCGTCGGCGCAGGGGATCAGCGCGAGGTCGTCGGGGTGGAGGAAGGCGGGGTTGGTCGTGCGTTTGGCGCGCAACGCGGGCAGATTCTGCCCGGTCGAGTTGAAGCGGTGCCGGCTGCGCCGCGAGACCATTCGCCAGGGAAACTCGGGGGTCGGCTGGTCGGCGCTGCCATAGGCGATGAGCTGGTCGGGCATGCCGCCGACCGAGATGTCGAAACGGCCGGGCGCGTCGGGGTCGCCGGCTTCGACGACCGGATGGAGGTCGGCGTAAATCACCGCCTTGCCGTCGACGGTGTCGCTGCGCACCTTGCTCGGCGCGACGGTGCAGCCGGCGACCATCAGGTCGAGGAAGGCCTCTTTCGTGGGCCGCTCATCCATCGGGCAGGCGCCGCCCGCGAGCGGCATGCCGGTGCCGATACGGTGCGCGAGTTCCCAGAGCATCTCCCACTCCTCGAGCAGCCCTTCGGGCGCTTCGATCATCGCCTCGGTATAGCGGGCGTATGGGATTTCGTACCACCATTCGCTGAGGTTGCTGATGTCCTCGCGCTCGAGGCACATCTTCGGCGCGAGGATATAGTCGGCGCGTTTTGCGGTCGCGGACTCGGCGTTGACGTCAACCGAGACGAGCAACTCGAGCCCGTCGATCGCGCGCGTCATCTTGTCCTGATCGGGGAAGGCGACCACGGGATTGCCGCCGATCACGATCAGCGCACGCACTTGGCCTTCGCCGGGGGTCAGCATCTCGTCCGCAAGGACGTTGCACGGCATTTCCATGCCGAGATGCGTCAGCCCGCGGATGCGCGAAGCGGGAAAGCCCTCGCCATAGAGCGCCATCGGCGGTGCCACCTGCGCGCGGCGCGGGGTGACGGGGGTGAAGACGCGTGGGATCGAGCTTTTCTCGCCCTCGCGGCAGAAACGCCCGCAGATGATGTTGAGCGACGACACGAGATACTGCGTGAGCGTGCCGTTGCCCGCCATTTCGGGGCCGGTGCCGGTCGAGACGACGCCTTTGGTGCCGTTCGCGAACATCCGCGCCGCAGCGACGAGCTGGCTTTCCTCGACCCCTGCGCGCGCGGCGGCGACGTCGGGGGTGAAGGGGGCGACCGCGCGCTGCAGCTCGTCGAGGCCGTCGACGTAGCGCTGCACGAACGCCTTGTCGTAGAGCCCCTCGGACAGGATGACGTGGATGATCCCGGCGAGCAGCGCGGGGTCTTCGCCCGGGCGGACGGGCAGGTGGATATGCGCGAGCGCCGCGACGTCGCTCTGCCGGGGGTCGGCGACGATCAGCTTCAGCCCGCCTTCGAGCGCGTCGCGCAGGCGCCGCGACGGCGAGAAGGGCGGTAGGCCGCCGGGCGGCCCATAATGAGAGACGATCGGGTTGTTGCCGATGAAGAACGCGACGTCGGCCTCGGCGAAAGTGTGCATCCCGCCCATCCAGCTGCCGTAGCGCATCGTCGTATAGACTTTCGCGGGCTGGTCGAGCGTCACCGAGGTATAGATGTTGCGCGTGCCGAGCCCCTGCGCGAACGACATCGCGCTGCCGACCCCGGCGCTGTTCTGGAACGCATACGTCCCGCCATAGATGGCGACCGCGTGTGGGCCATGCTCGGCAATGATCGCCGACAGCTTTGCGCCGATCTCGTCGAGCGCCGTGTCCATCGCGATGTCCGTGAATGCGCCGCCAACACGCTTCTGCGATACCGTCAGCCGCTGCGGGCCGTTGTGCGCCTCGGCAAGCTGGCGACCCTTGATGCAGGTATAGCCGCCGAACACCGGATCGCTGGCGTCCCCCTGGACCTTGGTGACGCGGCCCTCGTCGACGGTGACCAGCATCGCGCAATTGGCATGACAGAAGCGGCAGAAACTGCGGCGGACCTCGGGCATCGTCTCTCTCCCTTGATCGACACCCTAGGCCGCGGCCGCCGCCAATCGACTGGCACTTTTGGCGGTGGCTGGTCCCGGCACGCAGGCGCAGTTTCGGGGGCGATAAAGGGGAAAGTATCGATGCCGACATCGCGCCAGTGGCTGCTGAACGGACATCCGCGCGGACGCGGGATCGAGGACGGCGATTTCCGGCTCGTCGAGACCGACATCGGCGCACCGGGCGACGGCGAACTGCTGCTGAAGACGCTCTATCTCGGCTTCGATCCCGCGCAGAAGGGCTGGATGGAAAATATCGCCGACTATGTCGCGCCGATGGCGATCGGCGACGTGATGCGCGGCAGCGGGATCAGCGAAGTGGTCGAGAGCAACCATCCGGGCTTTGCGGTCGGCGACCTCGTCATGGGATCGACCGGCTGGACCGAATGGCATCGCTCGACCGGCGAGGGGCTGGTGAAGATCGACACGCAATTGCCGCCGACCGCGATGCTGTCGGTGCTCGGCACGACGGGGGTCACCGCCTATTGCGGGCTGTTCAAGGTCGGGCGCCCGGTCGCGGGCGATACGGTGCTGGTGTCGGGTGCGGCGGGTGCGACGGGGTCGGTCGTCGGCCAGCTTGCGAAGATCTCGGGATGCCGCGCGGTCGGCATCGCGGGGGGCGAGGACAAGTGCCGCTGGCTCGTCGAGGAGGCCGGTTACGACGCAGCGATCGATTACAAGGCTGACAACGTACGGGGCCAGATCAAGGAACATTGCCCCGGCGGCGTGAACGTCATCTTCGACAATGTCGGCGGCAAGATCCTCAACGACATGCTCGGTGAGATCGCGACCGGCGCGCGCGTCGCGGTGTGCGGCGGGATCAGCCGCTACGAGATGGGGACGCTGCCCGCAGGGCCGCAAAATTATTTCAACCTGATCTTTCGTCGCGGCTCGATGGCGGGTTTCATCGTACTCGACTGGGCGAGCGAGTTTCCCGAAATCCGCAAACGGCTCGAGGGCTTCGTCCTCGATGGCCGGCTCAACTACCGCGAAGATGTGCAGCACGGGTTCGAGAACGCGCCCGATACGCTGAAGCGCCTGTTCAGCGGCCAGAACCGCGGCAAGCAACTCTTGAAGCTCTGAGGAGATCGCTATGGGCAGGCTGGCCGGCAAGCGCGCCGTCATCATCGGCGCGGCATCGACGGGAAATATGGCGCAGGTGACCGCACGACTGTTCGCGCGCGAGGGCGCGACGGTGATGGTCGCGGGGCGCAAGGCCGAACCCCTCGATGCGCTCGCGGCCGAGATCGGCGGTCATGCCACGCTCTGCGACATCACCGACAAGGCGTCGGTCTTCGCGCTCGCCGACGCGGCGAAGGCGAAGATGGGCGGGGTCGATGTGGCGCTGAACGCCAGCGGCTGGGGTCTGCTCAAGCCCCTGCTCGAGGTAACCGAGGAGGAACTGGCGAGCATCGTCGCGCTGCAATTCACCGGCGTGCATCATTTTCTGCAGGCGTTCGTCGGCGCGATGCTGGCGAACGATCCGACGGGCGGTTCGATCATCCAGATTTCGTCGGCGACGACGCGCTCGCCGATCAGCAACCATGCTGCGTACATCGGCACCAAGACGGGGTCCGAGGCACTCATCCGCTGCGTCGCCAATGATTTCGGCGCGGCGGGGATCCGCGCGAATATCGTGTCGCCGGCCTTTACCGAGTCGCCGATGACCGAAGGCGCGTTCGCGACGCCTGGGCTCGTCGATGCTTTCCTGCCGCGCTATCCGCTGGGGCGGCTCAACACCTCGCTGGATGTCGCCAACGCGTGCCTGTGGCTGGCGAGCGACGAGGCGTTCGTGACCGGCGAGAATTTGCAGCCCAACGGCGGGCTCGCGCTGCGCGGCAATCCGCAGGAGCATGATATCGCCGCTGCCGTCGGCGCGGCGATGGCGAAGTTGCAGAGTAACGCCTCGTAACCCAACCCCGTTCGCCCTGAGCTTGTCGAAGGGCCGTTCTTTCTTTTCAACGTCGAAGAGAAGAACGGTGCTTCGACAAGCTCAGCACGAACGGTAGAGAAGGTGGCGCGTTAGCTGATCTGCCGCTCGCGTCCTTCCCAATAGGGTGCGCGGAGCTCGCGGCGGAGGATCTTCCCTGACGGGTTGCGTGGTAGTGCGGGGATGAAGTCGACCGACTTGGGGCATTTATAGCCGGCGATCCGTTCGCGCGCCCAGCCGATGATTTCGCTCGCCTCGGCGCTCCGGCCTTCGCGCAGGACGACGCAGGCCTTCACCGCTTCGCCCCATTTGTCGTCGGGGACGCCGACCACCGCGACATCGGCGACCGCAGGGTGGCCGTAGATCGCATTCTCGACCTCGGCCGGATAGACGTTCTCGCCGCCCGAGATGATCATGTCTTTCACCCGGTCGTGGAGGTAGAAATAGCCCTCTTCGTCGGTGTAGCCGGCGTCGCCGGTGCGCAGCCAGCCGTCGCTGTCGATCGTCTCTGCCGTCGCTTCGGGCCGGCTCCAATATTCGCGCATATTCGCCTGCGTACGGATCGCGATCTCGCCGATTTCGCGCGGGGGCAGGGGATTGCCGTCCCCATCGATCACCCGCATCTCGACTCCGCGCAAAGGCTTGCCGACCGAGCGCATCCGCTCGTTGCCCGCGGGGTCGTGATCCTCGGGCGGCAGCGCGGCGATCGTGCCCGACGTTTCGGTCATCCCGTACATCTGGACGAAGCCGCACTGGAAGACGTCGATGCACTGGCGGAGCAGGTCGAGCGGGATCGGCGACGCGCCGTAGGCGATGTGGCGAAGGCGCGAGAAATCGACCTCGCGGGCGCGGGACTGGTTGACGATGATCTGCATCGCGGCGGGCACCATGAAGATTTTGGAGATGCCATAAGCCTCGATCAGGTCGAGCACGCCGCCGGGGTCGAACTCGCGCGTGATCACGCCGGTCGCGCCGTTGGTCATCACCGTGATGCCGTATCCGGTGCCGCCGATATGGAAGCAGGGCATGGCAACCAGGCCGACATCGCCGTCCTCCCACCGCTCCCAGTCGGCCTGCAGCGCGGGATCGCGGTCGAGCTTCGAACGCAGCACCGATCCGTTGGTGAGCACCGCGCCCTTGGGTTTGCCGGTGGTGCCAGACGTGTACATCTGGATCACCGCATCGGTCTCGCCGCGCGGCACATCGGGGTCAGCGGCCGGGAAACTGTCGCGCCAGCCCCGGTAATCGGGGAAGCCGCTCGCCGCGCCCTCGGTCGCGACGACATGCAGGGCGCCGGGAAAAGCCTCACGGTTCGCCGCGACCAGTTCTGTAAATTCCGGCCCGACGAACAGGATGCGCGCGCCGCAATTGTCGATGATCCACGCGATCTCGGGCACCGCGAGCCGCCAATTGACCGGCGTCATGACGCCCCCGGCCTTGGCGACCGCCATCACCAGCTCGAAATAGAGATCGCTGTTCTTGCCGAGATAGGCGACGCGGTCGTCGGGCTTCAGGTCCAGCGCGATAAGCCCGTTCGCGGCGCGGCTGCTGTTCGCGTCGAAATCTGCGTAGCTCGTCGCGTGGCCCTCGAAGTGGAAGAGGATGCGGTCGGGGCACTCGCGCGCGTTGGTCCGCGCGACGTCGGCGATCCGCTGAAAGGCTGGTACCTTCACTGGCTTCCTCTCCCCTGGTCAGGCGTGACCGAACGCCTGCCGGTAGAGACTGGAGTCGGCGGCGTAGAAATTGCAATGAAAACCCGACGGCACGCGGAACGGGACATGCACCGTCGCAACCGGTCCCGCGGCAATATCGAGCGCATCGAAGATCGCGAGCTCGCTCGTCGCCGCGCCCGCGCGATGGACGAGCGTCATCGCATAGCCGTCGCCTTCGCCCGCGGCGCCCATCTTCGGCGCGAAGATCAGCTCGCCGCACGAGGCGCCGTTGCCGAAGTGATAATAATCCTCCTTGCCGCTGACCGTGTCGAAGCGCAGCACCGCATCCATCCCCTCGGCGCGGCCGTCGCGGCTGTTCAGATTGATGTTCGCGAAGCTGTGACGCGAGGCGCGCGTCATGAAGCGGTCGTCGGGCCGCGGGAACTGGATGTCGCGGTCGTTCAGCGTCTCTTCGGTGATCCACGTCCCGTTGCCGTTGGTGCCGGGATCGATCGTCCAACGGCGGAGGCTCTGCTGCGTGTCGCCGTGCGTCTTCTTTGCGCCCGTCTCGTCGGGGAACAGCGCGGTGCCGTTCGCGGCGGCGACGTCGGCGATGATCTTGCCGTCCTGTTCCCAGACGTTGAGTTCGTGGAACATGTGGCGCGGCTCATAGTCGAACCAGCGGATGTCGCTTGCCGATCCCTCGCGCGGCATCAGCGCGAACTTGGTCGGACGGTCGTTGACCCAGGCCGTCATGGGGCCACCCTTCATCGCGCGGCCGAGGTCGACGTCGATCGGGATCACCGGAAAGACGACCCAGTTCTCGGTCAGGAAGAAGGTGTGCATCAGCGCGTTGTGCGGCATGTCGATGACCTCGGCCCTACGAACTCGGCCGTCGGCGGCGATCACGTCGTAGCGGATCTGCGCCGCGCCCATCGGGCCGTTGATCATCGAACCGATATTGACGAGCTCGCCGGTATAATGGTCGATCTTGGGGTGCGCCGAGAAGGTCGTGGTGATCGTCCCGCCATAATGTTCTTCGCCCAGCGTATCGAGCGTGCGCGGGTCGAGCTCGACCGCGGGCGCACCCTCCATCAGCGCGAGCAGCTTGCCGCCATGGACGATGATGTTGGTGTTGCCGGTGTTGTAGCGTTTGCCCGCGACCGACGGGTCGGCCGTCATCGGATTGCCGAACAGGCCGAACAGGCGCTTGCCCGCGGCGCGCTCCAGCTCGAACTTTTCGGTCTTCACCCAGCGGTTGAGCATCGACGCGCGGCCGTCGGCGATGTGGAAGGCATAGACCATGCCGTCGCCGTCGAACCAGTGATACTCGCCCTCGCGCGTCGGATACAGCGGCTCGGGGCCGTTGCGATAGAAGACGCCGACAAGGTCGGCGGGGATTTCGCCCTCGACGATCAGGTCGGGGGCGGTCGCCTCGAAGCGCACCGGCTGGTGATGTCCCGACAGAAAGGGGTGGTCGAAAAAGGCCTGCGTCATTTTGATCCCTTCGTCGTCGTTGCGGTTCATCAAACAAGGGGCGGTGCAACGCGCCGCCCCTTGTCCTTGGCCCCCTTTACGGCCCCGCCGTGCCCTGGCGGGAACGTCCCGTGCGTTAGAACTTGAAGCCGAGCTGGACGCCGTAGGTGCGAGGTTCGAGCGCGGCGGCAAAGGTGAATAGCCCCGCGACCGGCAGGGTCGAGGACAGCCCCTTGTGGTTCGTCAGGTTGCGGCCGAACAGCGCGATGTTGAACTCGCCGCCGCCGGTGAAGAAGGTGTAGCCGATCTGCGCCGACAGATTTTCGCGATCTTCGGTGATGCAGCGCTCGTCGGTCACGATCGCGCCCGGAATGCGTGGACGCGCCGGAGCGATACAGGTCGCATATTTGCTCTGGAAACGGAGCAGCGTCGAGGCGTCGAGGCGCCCGCCCGCGAAATCGCGCGTGTAGTTGAGCCCCGCCGACCACTGATATTTGGGCGCGCGGCGCAGCTTCAGGTTTGACACGTCGTCGGGGATCAGGTCGGGCGCGCTGCCCGGCGTCAGGCCGACGACGTCGTTGAAGAAATTGTCGAACTGCGCATCGGTGTAGCTGAACGAGAAATTGCCGCTGAACTCGCTCGACATCTGGACGATCGTTTCGACCTCGAAGCCCTTGATGCTGGCCGACGACGCGTTGCTGACGACGGTTTCCTGCGGGCTGGGCGATCCGGGCGGGGTGGCGCGGACGATCTCTTCCTGCTTGTCGTCATATTTGGTGTAGTAGGCGGCGAAGTTCGTGCGCAGCGTGCGGTCGAGCCAGTCGGCCTTGAACCCGACTTCATAGGCGTCGACGGTTTCGGGCTGATACGGCCCGAGCGAGCTCGGCGAACCGGCGCGGCCGTTGAAACCGCCCGAGCGGAAACCGCGGTTGAACGAGGCATAGACGGTCTTGCCCGTGTCGAATTCATAGGCTGCGTTGGCACGCCAGGTGAAGCGGCCGAAGCTTTCCGATCCCGAGCAGTTGTTCGCCGGCGAATAGGCGGGGACGACGACGCCCGGCGCAACCGTGATGGTACCGGTCGCAGCGACGCAGCTCTTGCCATCGAAGGTCGGCTGGGTGATCTGAACCAGCGCACCGATGCGGCCGTAGTTGTTGAAGATGCTCTTCTTGTCGCGCGTATAACGCCCGCCGACCGACAGCGTCAGTTCGGGGGTGAGTTCGAACCGCACGTCGGCAAAGCCCGCATAGCTCTTCGAATGGTGATCGACATATTGGCGCAGCTGTGCAGGCGCCCCACCGGTCGCCAGCGCCCCGAGGTTGGTGAACTGGTCGAGCTGATAGTTGCTGGTGAAATAATAGCCGCCGATCAGCAGGTTGATGGTGTCCGACAGGTCGCCGACGATCCGCAATTCCTGGCTGAACTGTTCGAAATTCTGCGTGCGCCCGGTGTCGAAGAAATTCACCGACGAGGCGTCGAAGTCCTGGCGGACGAATTCCTCGTTGCTCCGGTAGCCGGTGACCGACGTGAACGTGAACTTGTCCCCGAGTTCGATGTCGATGTTCGCGGTCAGCGCGTCGGTGTCGTTGCGTACCGGCGTCTCGAGCTGCGAAAAGGTCGTGTAGAGTCCGTGATCGGGGAGCGCGAAGCGGCCGCACTGGTTGGCGGGCGAGAAATTCGGAGCGCCCGGTGCGGCGCAGAAGACATCCTTGCCCTGCGCCGATACGGGCGCGACGATCGTTTCGCCGCGTTCGCGCATATGCTCGTAGGTCAGCAGCGCGGTGATCCCGTCGCTCGGCGTGATCAGCGCCGTGATGCCGCCCGTCAGCGTCTTGTATGCGCCCTCGCGCTCATTCTTGGTGACGTTGTGGTAATAACCGTCGGTCTGGTCATAGAAGCCGAACGCCTTCAGCGCGATGAAATCGCCGATCTTGCCCGAGTTGAGCACGAGGCGTCCGCGCTTGGTATCGAAGCGCGAATAGGCGAACTGGCCCGAGGCGCCCATGTCGTCGGTCGGCTTGGTGCGCGTGACGTTGATCACGCCGCCGATGGTGTTGCGGCCGAACAGCGTACCTTGCGGCCCGCGGAGCACCTCGAGGCGCTCCATGTCAAAGCTGTCGAGCAGCTGGCCGGTGTTGGTGCCGATGAACACGCCATCGACGACGACGCCGACCGCCGGATCAAAGCTCTTTTCGATGTCTTCGAAGGAGATGCCGCGGATCGAGATGGCGGCGGCGCTGGGGCCTGCACCGACATTGTCGACGACAAGGCTGGGCACGCGGCCCGCGATGTCGCGGATGTCGGACACCGTCTCGGACGACAGCGCTGTCTCGTCGAGCGCGGTGACCGCGATCGGGATCGACTGGACATTCTCCGCACGCTTCTGCGCGGTGACGACGATTTCGCGGATTGCGCTGCCGCTGCTTTCCTCGGCGGGCGCTTCCTGCGCGAAGGCCGGGGTCGCGATGGCAAGTGCAGCGAGCGACACAGTGGCGTAGACGGCAGGCAGCATTCGGGCATGCGTGGTCATCGTCGTTCCTCCCTCTCGCGCCGGCGCATAGGCTCGCCGGTCACGTCGAAGGCAAGGTCCGCTTTATGCCCCGATTCAACAATCATCAAAAATATCAGGCATGCTGCAGCGGTAGAAAACCCGCTGATTTCTTTGGATTTCTATTGTCTTTGCGTCGCGCCGCCATCGACGAAAAGCCCGTGACCCGACATGAAGCGCGCTTCGTCGGAGGCCAGAAAGGCCGCGACGTCGGCGATGTCTTCGGGCTGGCCGAGGCGCCCGAGCGCGGCCTTGTCGATCCACTTCCGTTTGAACTCGGGCATCGCGGTGAAGGCGGGCGCGGTCATCGGCGTGTCGATCGCGCCGGGCTGGATGCAGTTGACCGTGATGCCGTGCGCGCCGACCTCCGCCGCGACCGATTTCGTCATGCCGAGCACCGCATGTTTCGATGCGCTGTACGCGGTCATGCCCGCCTCGCCGAAGCTCGACATCACCGATCCGATCAGGATGATCCGCCCATGGGGCGAGCGCTTGAGCAATGGCAACGCGTCGCGCATCAGGCGGAAGACCGCGGTGACGTTCACCGCCATCATCTGGTCGAAAAACTCGTCGCTCGCGCCGTCGAGCATCTGCATCCCGGTGATGCCCGCGCAGGCGACCACGATGTCAAGTTGGCCGAAGCGCGCCTCCGCCTCGGCAATCAATGTTGCATTGATCCCCGTTGCGGTGACGTCGGCGAGGATATCGACCTCGCCCGCGCGGTCGGTGGTAAGGACGCGCGCGCCGTCGGCCGCGAGGCGTTTTGCCGTCGCAAGTCCGATCCCCGACCCGGCGCCGGTGACGAGCGCGGCGCGGCCATCGAGGCGCCCGGCCATCAGAGCGAACTGCCGCCGTCGATGCGGAATTCGGCGCCGGTCGCGAAAGAGGACTCGTCGGACGCGAGATAGAGTATGATCGACGACACTTCCTCGGGCTTGCCGAGCCTGCCGACGGGGTGCGTCGCGACGAAGCCGGCGTAGAGCGCTTCGGGGTCATCGACCTGCGCCATCACCTTGTCGATCATCGCGGTGTGGATCGCGCCTGGATGTACCGAGTTGCAGCGTATGGCATAGCCTTTGGCGGCATAATGGAGCGCGACCGACTTGGTGAGGTGGGTAACCGCCGCCTTGGCCGCATTATAGCCTGCGAGGTCAGCTTGTGCCCGTACGCCGCACATCGACGACATGTTGATCACCGAACCGCCATGCGTCTTCATCTTCGGGATGACATGCTTGCAGCCGAGAAACACCCCGTCGACATCGACGGCAAATTCGTGCCGGAATGCCGCGAGCGTCAGATCCTCGATCGAACCCATGGTGGTGATGCCGGCATTGTTGACGAGGATGTCGATCCGGTCGCAGGTGCCGAGCGCGGCGAGCCATTCCCCTTCGTCCGATACATCGAGTTTCACGAAACGCTGGCCGAGTTCGGCGGCGAGCGCTTCGCCCGAGGCGACATCGATGTCCGCAATAACAACGCTTGCACCCTCGGCCACAAAGCGGCGGACGATGTCGAGCCCCAGCCCCGACGCACCGCCGGTCACGAACGCGATCTTGCCCGCAATGCGGCCTTGCCCTGCCATCCTGTCCTCCCTCTTTGTCCCGGCACTATCATGCCGCGGGAGGGGCGAGGGGACTATTTATTGCGCTAGGTGCGGCGGATGGCCGGTCGGGATCACATCATGGCGGGACAGGAGAGGCGCCATGGCGGAGAGCTGGGATTATATCATCGTCGGTGCGGGGTCGGCGGGCTGCGTGCTCGCCGAGCAATTGAGCGCCGATCCCGACATCCGCGTGCTGTTGCTCGAGGCGGGCGGCAGCAATGACAGCCGCTGGGTCGCGATCCCCAAGGGCGTCGCGAAGCTCGTCACCAATCCCGATCATATCTGGGCATATGGCGTGTCGCAGCCGCGCGGCGACGGCGCCGCGCCCAGCGAGGTGTGGATCCGCGGCAAGGGCCTCGGCGGATCGTCGGCGGTGAACGGCATGATCTGGAGCCGCGGCGAGCCCGCCGATTATGACGAATGGGAAAAGCTCGGCTGCACCGGCTGGAACGGTGAGGCGATGACCGACGCCTTCCGCCGCCTCGAGGATCATGGCCTCGGCGCCAGCGCGATGCGCGGCGCGGGAGGTCCGGTCGGGGTGGCGCCGAAGATCCACAGCTATCCGCTGGCCGAGACGATGGTGCAGGCGGGGGTCGAGATGGGGCTGAAGCCCGTCGACGATCTCAACGGATCGACGTCGGACCGCGTCGGCTTCTATGCGCACAACGTTCGCCGCGGCCGGCGCGAGAGCGCGGCGACCACCTTCCTCGTGCGCGCCAAAAAGAGGCCCAACCTGCACGTCGTGACGCATGCGATGGCCGAGCGGTTGGTCATCGAGAATGGACACGTAGTGGGAGTCGTGGCGAAGGTCGCAGGGCAGCCGCGGCGGTTCGACTGCGCCGGCGAGGTCATCGTCTCGGGCGGTGCTTTGGAGAGTCCCTTGCTGCTCCAGCGCTCCGGTATCGGCCCCGCCGATGTGCTACGCTCCGCCGGGGTCGAGCATGTGATCGATGCGCCCGACGTCGGCGGACGGATGCGCGAGCATCTGGGCTTTTCGATGCCGCACCGCCTGTCGCGCGACGTCGGCAGCAACCGCAGTTTCTTCGGCATCGGCCTGATGCGCGCGATGGCGCAATATATGCTCACGCGCGGCGGGATCATGGCGACCGGGCCGTTCGAGGTCGGTGCCTTCCTGAACCTGACGAGCCGCGACCTGCGGCCCGACCTGCAGCTCTATCTCGGCGGCTACACCTTCGCGCTCGGCGACGACAAGCATCCCGTGCCGCTCAACAGCATCGACCGCAAGCCGGGAATGACCATCTATGGCCAGCTGCTCCGCCTGACGAGCGAGGGGAGCATATTGATCACCGGCCCCGGCAGCGACGCGCCCGCCGACATCAAACCCAACTGGCTGTCGACGCGCGAGGACGAGCGCACCGCGATCGCCGCGGTGCATGCGATGCGCCGCTATATGGCGCAGCCCGCGCTCGTGGGGCTGGTCGAACGCGAGCTGCTCCCCGGCGCGGCGGTGCAGAGCGACGCCGAAATCCTCGCGGCCTTCCGCCGCCTCGCGACCTGCGGTCTGCACGGCGTGGGGACGTGCCGCATGGGCAGCGACAATCGCGCCGTCACCGACGCGCGGCTGCGGGTGAATGGCGTACAGGGGCTGCGCGTCGTCGACTGCTCGGTGATGCCCTCGCCGGTGACGGGCAACACCAACGCGCCGGCGATGGCATTGGCGCTGCGTGCGGCGGGGCTGATCCGCGAGGACCGGCGCAAGCTGCGCGCGGTGGCGTGATGTATGTGGCGATGTCTGCTTGGGGGTGGGGAGGGGACATTCCTATGTGCCCGTTCGTGTCGAGCGAAGTCGAGACACCCGTCGGGATCGCGCCCAGCCCGATGGGCATCTCGACTTCGCTCGATGCGAACGGTTTAGGTAGGGCAGGAAAGTCCACATCGGTCATTAGCTGCGTCTCGTCATCCCGGGCTTGACCCGGGATCCCGCTTTTTGACGGATAGACTGACTTTGAGGTCAAGCGGGACCCCGGATCAAGTCCGGGGTGACGATGCGATAGAGGTTCGCTTTCGGTCGCCAGCGGCTATCAGCTCAAACGCTCTCACGCTCCTTCAGCCACCCGATCCCCCTTCGCAGCAGGTCGTAGAAGACCGGCAGATCCCACGCGCAGCGGTCGACCGTCGGCCACCAGTCCATCATCGGCTGCAAATCGTAATGCCCGCGGCAATGGCCGAGCGTGAGGTACAGCACTGCGCCCGCGCCATGCCGCTTGATGTAGAAGACCGGATAAGTGCCGGGCGCATCCTCGGCCTCGACGAAGCCGGTGCCCGGTCCGCTGCATTCGGTATCGAGCAGCACGTGCAGGTCGCCATGCGTTTCGAGGTGATAGAGCTCGTCGGTCGTCTCGAACGGCTCGATGCCCTTGGTGAGCTGGTGATCGGGATCGACGACACGGACGGTATAGGGTTCGATCGCCGGATGGCTGATGAACTGCGATCCCAGCAAATCCATCATCAGCGGCGCCCAGCGCGGCGCGTCCCACAATCCCGTGTCGAGCAGGCGCAGGATCGAGTTGGTGCCGTGGAGCGCATACCAGCGTCCGCCTTTGGCGAGCCAGCGCCTCAGCGCTTCCTGCGCGGGCAGGGACGGCGTGACGTCACAGGTATAGGTGATCAGGATGTCGGCCGCTTCGATCGCGTCGATATTGTCGTAATTCTCGAACACGCGCGTCCGCACGCGCTGGTCCTCGGCGAGCAGCTTCAAAAGCTCGAGCCGCGCGAAATCCATGTCGTGCCAGACGCCGCCGCAGATCAGTACGCAATCGATGCGGGGCGGATGTTCGCTGTCGCTCATCGCCGGTCCTCTCCTCCTGTTATGGCGCCATCATGCGGGTGCGGTGCGCTGTCGTCACCTTGCTGTATTGATAGGTTCCCGAAGACCATGAAACTGGCAAGAGGGCAGGCGAGAGGAGAGGCGCGATGCAGCAACGACTGCAAGGCAAGGTGGCTTTGGTCACCGGTGGGACGAGCGGGATCGGTGCGGCTACGGTCGAGCGGCTGGCAACGGAGGGCGCGAAGGTCGTCTTCACCGGCTCGAATGCCGAGGCGGCAGCAGCCGTCGAAGGCCGGGCCGGCGCGATCTTCCGCACCCACCGTGTCGAGGATGCCTCGGCTTGGGACGCGCTGATGGCCGAGATCGAGGCCGAATATGGCCGGCTCGACATCGCCTTCGCCAATGCCGGAACCGAAGCGGGCGATGCCAGCGTCGAGGATATCGGCATCGACGCCTGGAACCATATCGTCGGGGTGAACCAGACCGGGGTGATGCTCACCGTCCAGCATGCGATCCGCGTGATGGCCCGGAACCCACAGGGGCCCGCCGGCTCGATCATCGTCAATTCGTCGATGAACGCGCACCGCGCGATGGGCAATTATGCCGCTTATTCGGTGACCAAGGCCGCGGTCGTCGCGCTCGTCAAATCGGCGGCGATCCACTGCGCGGGCAAGGGCTATCGGGTCCGGGTCAACGCGATCCTGCCCGGCGTCGTCGAGACTGACATGATCCGCGGCGTGATCGACCGCTCGCCCGATCCCGCCGCCGCGCGCGCGGCGTTCGAGGGGATGGCGCCGATGAAACGGATGGCGCAGCTCGACGAGGTGAGCGCGCTGGTCGCCTTCCTCGCGTCCGACGAAGCCGCGTTCATCTCGGGCGCAGACTATGTCATCGATGGGGCAACGACCGCCGGGATGATGGGCGTCTAGCGCGCGAACAGGCCGCGGTGCTCGCGCGGCTCGCTGCGCTCATATTGCGGGGGCGGCGCGACCGTTGCACCCAGCGCAGCCGCGGCGTGCCAGGGCCAGCGCGGGTCATAGAGCGCGGCGCGGGCGATCGCGACGGCATCGGCATCGCCGCTCGCGATGATCGCTTCGGCCTGCTCGGGCTCGGTGATCAGTCCGACGGCTATGACCGGCATCGTCACGGCCTGTTTGACCTGCCGCGCGAGCGGAACCTGATAGCCCGGACCCAGCGGGATTTGCTGCGCGGGATGCAGGCCGCCGCTCGATACGTTGATCCCCGCGCATCCGCGCGCTTCGAGTATCTGCGCAAAGGCGACCGTCTCCTCGATCGTCCATCCGCCCTCGACCCAGTCGGTGCCCGATACGCGGACCGTAACGGGGCCGGGGAAGGCCCCGCGCACCGCGTCGAAGACTTCAAGCGGGAAACGCATCCGGTTTTCGAGGCTGCCGCCATAATCATCGTCGCGCGTGTTCGATAGCGGCGAGAGGAATTGGTGCAGCAGATAGCCGTGCGCGGCGTGCAGCTGGACTGCGTCGATCCCGAGCCGGGCGGCGCGTTTTGCGGCCTCGGCGAAAGCGGTGCGGATGCGGTCGAGACCTCCATCGTCGAGCGCGACGGGCGGATTTTCTGCGTCGAGGAAAGCGATGTCCGACGGGGCGACCGTTTGCCATCCGTTCGCCTGATCGGGGGCAATCTGTCCGCCGCCATCCCAGGGTTTGGCAGTGCTCGCCTTGCGTCCGGCATGCGCGAGCTGGATGGCGACGGGAATATCGGACCATTGCCGCACCGCGCTCAGGACACGCGCCATCGCCGCTTCGCTCGCGTCATCGTAGAGCCCGACATCGGCGTAGCTGATGCGCCCCTCCGGCAAGACCGCCGAGGCTTCGATCGTCAGCGCGCCGGCGCCTGAAATCGCGAGCTGTCCAAGGTGCATCAGATGCCAGTCGGTCATGCATCCCTCTTCGGCCGAATATTGGCACATGGGCGCAATGACGATCCGATTGGCGAGCGGCAAATCCGCTATCGAAAGGGCTTCGAACAGTTTGGCCATCACATCCTCCAGAATATTCCGTGTTACCGGCCGTGGCCCGGGCAAACAGATGGAGATCGATAGCCGGATACCGCGGTGGACCGCACTCTCAAAATCGCAAACGACGAGCGCAATTGCCCCGACCGCCGAACGCGCAGCTTTGGCACTCCCGTCGACCAGCCTCCAAGCGCGCGAGTCAGTCCAGCCGCTCGATCGCGATGTTTGCGGCGGCGAGTTCCGCAAATGCGTCGGCCGTACCCTCGGCTGTTAAGCAACGAGCAAAACCGAGAATGCTCTCGCGGACGCGCTCGTCGTCGGATGGCCGCATCTGTCTCATTATTTCGGAAACGACGGAAGGCGATCGATACGCGAGCCTGTCGGCCTCGCGGATTGCCGTCTCGACGGCATCGTCCGCGACGTCGTCGACGATTCCCGCCGCGAGCGCCTCGCTGGCGCCCATGACCGTGCCGTTCATCGCAAAGAGACGCGCGCGATGCCACCCGATGAGTCTCGCCAATCGCTGCGGACCGCCCACACCAGGCGGGATACCGATCCGGATCTCCGGAAGCCCGATCGCGCTCGTCGAGCTTGCGGCGATCCGCATCGTGCAGGCAAGCGCAATCTCGAACCCGCCACCCATGCAATGGCCGTCGATCGCGGCGATAACGGGTTTCGTTGCGCCGTCGAGCAGGGCGCACAGGGTCGCAAACGGCGAAGCGAGAAAATCCTCCTCTGCAACGGCGCCGCTCTCCAGCGCAGCCGCGGCGTCGCCGATCTCGGCAAGGTTGCCATGGCGGATGAAGATACCGTCGGTGGCGCCGGTCAGAACGATAGCGCGGACGCCGTTGTCGCCAAGCTCGCGTCCGATGGCTTCGCCGATCGCCGCGGCCCCGACCGTGGAGATCGTCCCGTCGGCGAGCGGCCGGAAAGAAATCAGCGACACCGGGCCGCGGCGTGACATCAGCACGAGTTCTTCGCTTTCAGCCATGTTGGGGATCCTCCGGACGGTTGGATTGCGAAACCGACGTAGCGCCAGTTTCATGCTTTTCTTGACACTGTCAAATTGATTACTTGTCACTGTCAAGCCATTCGACGAACGTCGTACCATAGCCGCAAAAATGCGGACATGGTGGGAGATGGGGATGTCTGGAAACGGAAGAGCGATCGCTTGCGTGTCGGTTCTGGCGCTGCTCGCGGGAATGGGAAGCCCGGGTGCGATGGCGCAGGAGGCGGCGGCGGGCGAAACCGAGCAGTCGGGCGTCGATATCGTCGTCACGGCACAAAAGCGCGACGAGCGCGTGATCGACCTGCCGCTCGCGATCTCCGTTATCGGTTACGACTTCGTCGAGAAGCGCAATATCGGCTCGCTCGAGGATGCGGCGCGCTTCGTACCGAATACGCGGCTCGACTTCGGGCAGGGCAGCCAGAGCGACAACAAGGTCACGATACGCGGCCTGACCAGCACCGCGCGCAACACGCAGCCGGGGATCGATCCGAACGTCGCCTTCTATGTCGACGGCGTCTATCTGCAGCGCCCCGAACAGCTCAATCCCGAACTGATCGACCTCGAACGAGTCGAGGTGCTGCGCGGGCCGCAGGGCACACTTTACGGCAAGAATTCGACCGTCGGCGCGATCAACATCATCACGCAGACGCCGTCGCTCGTCGACAGCAAGGCGGTGTTCGACGCACAATATGGGAATTACGAGAGCATCCGGCTGCGCGGCAATGTCCAGGTGCCGGTCATCCGCGACGTCGCCGCGATCTCGGTCAGCGGATATTTCAGCGACGACGACGGCCTCCGGCGCAACAGCGTCGACGGCGCTGCGGTCGGTGATCTTCGACGCTATGGCTTTCGCGCGAAGCTGCATGCCAAGCCAAGCGCGGCGCTGACGGTCACGATTGGCGCCGATTTCCAAAGCGACCGAACGAACAGCACGGTCGGCGATCTGCTCCTCGTCGGGTTCGATCCGGTCTTCCTGTTCCTGCCGCCGCCCTTTCCTGCGGTTACGCCGGGCAATGTGTATGATCGAGCCGTCTCCAAAACGCCGAATGCGGAGGAAAACAGCGTCAAGAGCTGGGGCGGCTTTGCAAATCTGACCTATGATTTCGACGGCGCTTCGCTGACCTCGCTGACCGGTTATCGCGGGTTTACATCGAAGAATTTCATCGACCTCGATTTCAGCGCCGAGCCCTATTTCCGTTCGGGCCGCGACAACAAGCAATGGCAGCTGAGCGAGGAACTGCGCCTCGTCTCGACCAGCGACGGCCCGTTCGACTGGTTGATCGGCGTCTATCTGCACAAAGCCAGTCTGGACAGCGACCTGCAGACAAATGTCGACGACGCGACGCTCGCGGGCCTGCCGCCGGTCTTCGGGGGCACGCAGCAACTGGCGCAGACCGATCTCGACATCGACAGCCAGGCGATCTTCGGACAACTCGGCTTTAAGCCGACCGATGCGCTGACCTTGCGCGTCGGGGTGCGCGGCGACCGCGAACATCGCGATTTCCTGACTTCGCAGACCGTCGGCACCTTGTTCGGCGGGCTGGCGGGTTTCCTCTCCTTTCCCCCGACACGCTTCGAACGCACCGAGCGCGACCTCGCGCTCATGGGCAGCATCTCCTACGAAGTCGCACGCGACCTCAACGTCTATGCGACTTATTCGGAGGGCTCGAAGTCGGGCGGGTTCAACGGCGGCGGGCTTTCGGGCAGCGCGGCGTCGCTCGATCCCGCCCGGCTCGAGTTTGGCAAAGAGTCGGCGCGCAATTACGAAGTCGGGCTGAAGGCGTTGCTGCTCGACCGCAAGGCCTCGGTCGCGCTTTCGGCCTTCCGGATCGATTTCAAGGATCTGCAGGTCAATGTCTTCGATCCGCCCGAAATCCGGACCACCAACGCGGCGCGGGCGCGGTCGAGCGGGGTGGAGTTCGAAGCGGCGGCCGAGCTCGACCGCCTGTCGCTGATGGGTTCGGCGGCCTACAACAAGGCCACCTATCGCAACTATCCGAACGGGCCGCTTCCAAGCGGCGGCTTCGGCGATCGGTCGGGCACCGATCTCGCCAATGCACCGCGCTGGCAGCTTGCAGGTTCGGCGCTCTATTCGGTGCCGCTGAGCGAGGGGAGGGAACTCTATGGCGGCCTCGACGGGCTCTATACCAGCGCCCAGAATCTCGATCAGACGGGCGACCCGATTTGCCGGCAAAAAGGCTATGGGCTGCTCAACGCACGCATCGGCATGCGGATGGGCGGCGACCGGATCGACCTGCAGGCCTGGGCGCGCAACCTGACCGGCACCGACTATCTGGTGAATTGCGGCCTGATCGGATCGGTGCTCGGCGGCGGGCCGGGCTTCAATCGCCTCGTCGGCTCGTACCTTGGCGTGCCGGGCCGCCCGCGCACCTATGGCCTGCTGCTGCGCTATCGATTTTGACCGGGGAGCTTCGGCATGATCAGACGCATCGGAATCGCATTGTTGCTGTGCGTCGCGGGTAGCGGCGCTATGGCGAAACCAGATCAGAGCGAGACGCATATGGAACGAACCGCGGAGGCCAAGGCTGCGTTGGAACGACAGCAGAGCTTATGGCGTCCCGAACACTCGCCCGCCGCGCAGGCGTGGATCGACAGTTATCGTCAAGAGACCAAGGGCAAGCCGCTCGACCCCGCGCGCTTCGTCGGGACGCCCAGCGGCCTGTCGCATCGCGACATCCATTCGGTGATCAACGACCGCTCGCTCGGCGAACGTTTCTTCGAAGTTCACAGCGATATGCTGGACCCCGAAAAATCGATCTACATCGATCCTTTTTTCGGCGATCTGCACGGCCAGCGCGCGATCCGGGCCTGGCTCGTCCCGATCATGTCGGGGCAGGGCAGCGGTGCCAGCTTCGACCCGGTCTTTCCGGCTGCCTTCCTCGACGATGGCGAGGGGGGCACCTCGATCGACGAGTGGCAATTGACGCAGCCGGTGAACGGCGAGTGGGTAAAGATCGTCCGCGGCGTCAGCGTGCGGCGGTACCGCGACGGCTGGGTGCGCGATGCGGTCGACTTTTTCGATACGACGCCGATCCGCATGGGTATGGCGTTCCGCGAAAAGCAGGGCGACCGCGTCGCGCCCTTGCCCGACTGGCCGCGCGTCCCGACAAAGGCTTGGGTTCGCACCGATCCGCCCGCAGCATTGTCGAAAGCCGCGGCAGAGTGGCGCGCCAATCATGCAAAGAAGCCTGCTGACCGTCCGACAGGGCTGTCGAACCGCGACCTGCACGACCTGATCTTCGAACAGCCGCGCGGTGCCGATTTTTATTCGGAGTTCAGCGCGCTGCTGCATCCCACGGCGTCGGTCTATATCGATCCGATCTTCGGCGAGGTTCATGGGCGGAAAGCCATTCATGACTGGCTCGCCGATGTGATGCCCAAGGCCGGCCATATCGAATTCGAGCTGACCGAGAAGCCGGTGTTCGATGGCGATATGTCGTATAGCGAGTGGCGCCAGGTCGCGGTGCTTCCGGGCGGCGAACGCGTCGTGATGACGCGCGGCAGCAGCATCCGGCGCTACAAGGGGGGCTGGGTGGTCTATGCCGCCGACTATTTCGACACTGCGCCGTTCATGGATCCCGAAATTCAGGCAGCGAGCGTCGCGGCCGGATCGACGCTGACGATCGACGATATCCGGAAATACCGCCCCGACATCGCCCCTGACATCACGGGCAATGCCGAGTTTCAGGATATATTGGGCCTGGCGTCGTCGCTGCCCCGCGCCGGCGAGCCGCTGGTCGAAGGAACGGGCAAGAATCCCGGCGTGCGTGAAAAGCTGATCGAGGTCGCGACGGCCGAAATCGAACGCACGGGCAAGGCGACGATCAGCATTCGCGAGGTGGCGCGGCTTGCGGGCGTCTCGCACAACGCGCCCTATTTCCACTTTTCGGACAAGCAGGCGCTGCTGATGGCCGTCGCGTCGCGCGCCTTCTGGAAACTGCACGACAAGATGGTCGAGGCGGCCGCGGAAGCGGAGAGTCCGGTCGATCGTCACCGCCTCCTCGGCGTCGGCTTCGTCCGGTTCGCGGTCAGCAACCCCGGGCTGTTCCGTCTGATCGGGAACAAAGAGGTCACTGGCGCGACGCCGACCCGCGAACTGACCAACGCGCGCATCGCCGCGGCGCAGCTCTTCGGCGCGGCCGTGCTCGATCTGACGAGCCGAAGGACCGATGCTGCCCTCGATTCCAAGGTGGCTGCGGTGGCCGGCTGGTCGATGATGCAGGGCCTTGCGACGTTGCTGATCGAAGGACAGCTGGTGCCCGGTCTGCTGGGCCTCGAGAACGAGGACGGGGTTGCGGAAAAAGTTGCCGGACTGTTCTCCAACCTGCTCGCAGGAACGCCCCAGTGGGGCAATGCGTGAGAGTCTGCAGGCGTCCGGGCACGGCGCGCGGGCGCGGCCATAGACGCAACTCGTCGCGCGAAAGATTTTCTTCGCCGCAGGAATCGCCGGCACGGGTTGACGCAATCAATATCTATCTTTTAAGTTGAGATTGTCATCGGAACTGGTCGATACCGTTGACGGGCTCTCCCCATCGACCCGCGGCTTTTGACCGGGAAGCAGCTTGCTCCGCGTTACCAACGGCTAAAGCGCGTGATGCTCGGGCGACAGCGCCAGGCATTGCGTTCCCCCCAGACGGGGTATTGCGATGCGTATGTGTAGCAGCATTTCATAAACCAGCGCCGATGACATCGCGCGAAGGGTAGCGGACCGACCGCACCCGCGCGCCCGCTCGTCGGCCCATCCTCTCATCCGGCCGCGCCTCCCTTTCGCGAGGACGCATGCGGCTTTGCGTCCGGCGCTCCTGCGCGCCGGCGGCAGGTGAATCATGCCTTTGCTGACCCAATCCGACTTGTCGGATCTGGCTCGCTATCCCGCGTCCCTGCGCAGCGCCGCCCGTGCGCTGTGGGGGGCGGAGCTGGCAGCTGCCCGATCCGGCCCGGCGCATCGCGCCGCTTTTCATCACATCAAAAAGGGGGCGGGAACGCCGCCCGGGGACCAAATATAATGACCAAATTCTCTCCCGAACATCGTTTGAAGCTGTTGCTCGGCGCGGTGCTGCTGATTCCGGCTACACCTGCCTGGGCTGCCGAAGAAGCCGCCGCAGATGCCGGCGAAGCCGCCGTCGATGCGGCGCTCGACTATGATGGCGCCGAGATCATCGTGTCGGCGCGCCGCCGCGACGAAAGCGCGCAGGAGGTGCCGATCGCGCTGTCGGTCATCGGATCCGAAACGCTCGAGCAGACGGGCAACTACACGCTGACGCAAATCCAGCAGATCGTGCCGAGCCTGCAGGTGTTCAGCTTCAATCCACGCAACACCAACATCAACATTCGCGGGCTCGGCAGCAATGTCGCGCTGACCAACGACGGTCTCGAAAACGGCGTCGGCTTCTACATCGACAATGTCTATTACGGCCGCGTCGGACAGACGCAGTTCGACCTGGTCGATCTGCAACAGATCGAGGTGCTGCGCGGCCCGCAGGGGACGCTGTTCGGCAAGAACACGACCTCGGGCGCAATCAACATCACGTCGCGAAGGCCAAGCTTCGACCCCGAATTTTCGGGCGAGGCGAGCGTCGGGGACTATGGCTATTACCAGCTGCGCGCCTCGGCTTCGGGCGGGCTGATCGACGATCTGCTCGCGGTGCGTCTCAGCGGTTCGGTCACCGAGCGGCGCGGCTTTCTCTACAACACCACCCAGAACGAGCGCGCGCAGGACTATTCGAACTGGAGCGTGCGCGGGCAATTGCTGCTGACGCCGTCGGCCGATCTGGAGGTGAAGATCATCGGCGATTTCTCGCGCCAGAAGCAGAATCACGTCCTCAACATCTTCGCCAATTACTTCGGCACTTACACCGACGGCACCGTCATCCCGAACAATTTCGCGGCGAGGGCGGCGCGCTTTCCAGGCTACAGCTTTCCGACGATCGATCCCTTCGCTCGGCGCGGCGAGGCCGACGGCCATTATCAGTCGAACATGGACGGCTATGGCGTGTCGGGGCAGGTCGACTGGGACGTCGGCGCCGCGAAGCTGACCTCGATCACCGCCTATCGCTGGTGGGACTGGAACCCGGCGAACGACGGCGATTCCACCGCGCTGCCGATCGTCACGAAGGCGCAGCAGGCGAACCGGCAGCGCCAGTTCAGCCAGGAGCTGCGGCTCGCTTCCGACAGTTCCGGCCCGATCGATTATGTCGTCGGCGCCTATTATTTCTGGCAGATCATCCGCGGCAAGGGCGCGAGCGCTTATGGTCCCGCCGCCGGCCTGTGGAACCTGCCGACGGTACCTGTCGCGGTCAGCAATGCCGCGCTCAACGGTTTCGAGGCCAACTCCACCTCCGACCCCCGCACACGAAGCTATGCGCTCTTCGGTCAGCTCGACTGGAAATTCGCCGACCGGCTGACGCTGACGGCGGGCCTTCGCTTCACGCACGAAAAGAAGGACGGTTCGTTCAACCAGTTCCATGTTGCCGGGACCGACCTGTCGACGCTTCCTGCAGCGACGGCCGCCGCGGCGTTGGCGATCCGCAACCAGTTCAATCCCGTCGTCAGCTATTCGACCGCTTTCAGCGACAACAGCCTTTCGGGCCTGGCGACGCTGTCGTGGCAGTTCAGCGACGATGCGCTGGCCTATGCGACCTATTCGCGCGGCAACAAGTCGGGCGGGCTCAACCTCACCAACCTGCCGGCCGGGATCGACCCCGACGTCGAGCCCGAGAAGGTCGACAGCTATGAACTCGGCATCAAGTCGCAATGGTTCGATCGCACGGTCACGCTGAACGTCGCGGGCTATTGGACCGAGATCAGCGATTACCAGACCGCGATCACCGAGCAGGTGCCGAACACGGTCAATGTTCGCCAATATATCGCGAACATCCCCGGCGTGCGGTCGCGCGGCGTCGAAGGCGATCTGTCCTTCGCGCCGTCGGAGCGGGCGAGCTTCTATGCGTCGGTCGCCTATGCCGACACGACCTACAGCGACTATCCCAACGCCCCGCAGGCGCCCGAACGGCTCAACCAAGGCGCGATCCAGGACCTGACCGGCGCGCAACTGCCAGGGGTGCCGAAATTCACCTACACGCTCGGCGGCGACGTCTCGGCGCCGCTCGGCAACCTCGGCGGACGTGACCTTTCGGTGTATGCGCACGGCGATTATTCGCACCGCTCGTCGTTCAACACCTCGTCGAGCAACAGCATCTATGCCGACGTCCCGGCGTACGGGATCGCGAACGCCCGGATCGGCCTGAAGACCGACGACGGGTTGTTCGACCTGTCGATCTGGGCGCGCAACCTGTTCGACAAGGATTATTTCCAGACGCTGTCGGCGCAGAATACCGGCATCGTGACGGCGCTGATCGGCGAACCGCGGACGGTCGGCCTGACGCTGAGGACGAAGCTGTGAGCGCGGCGCCCGCCACCCCGGGGCAGTTGATCCGCTTTTCGGCGGTCGCCGTCCCGCTCGCCGCCGCCGGCCTGCCGCTCGGCGTCTATCTTCCCGCCATCTATGCGCGCGATTACGGTCTGTCGTTGACCGTGATCGGCGTGATCTTCCTGCTCGGACGGTTGTGGGACGCGATCGCCGATCCGCTGATGGGATCGCTCAGCGATGCGACGCGCAGCCGCCACGGCCGGCGCAAGCCGTGGATCGCGGTCGGCGGTGTGGTCTTTGCCATCGCTGCGATCTTTCTCTTCTTTCCGCCGTTCGGGGTGACGCCGCTGTCGCTCGGGATCGTGCTCTTCTTCCTCTACCTCGGCTGGACTGCGGTGCAGATCCCCTTTCAGGCCTGGTCGGGCGAGGTGTCGGGCGACTATCACGAGCGAACGCGCATCGCGACCTATCAGCAGGTGGTGGCTGCGGCGGCGCTGCTGCTCACCCTGGTACTGCCGACGATCGCCGATCAGTTGCGCCCCGGCGACGGGCGGCTGCAACTGACGCTGATGGGCGGGTTGGTGCTGGTGACGATCGTGCCGGCGCTGGTGCTGACGCTGACCGCGCTCGAGGAGCCGCCGCTGCCGCTGCTCCCGGCCAGCAAGCCGAGCTTGCGCGAAGTCTTTCGGGCGATTTCCGGCGAGCCCTTGCTGCTGCGCGTCCTCGCCTCCGATTTCGCGGTGACGCTGGCGCAGACCATCCGCGGGTCGCTGATCGTCTTCTTCGTGACCTTCTATATGGGCCGCCCCGAGTGGGCAGGGGGCCTGTTCCTGTTCCAGTTCGTCTTCGGCGTTTTTGCCGGGCCGATCTGGCTCAAGATCGGACGCCGCTTTGGCAAGCATCGCACCGCGGTGGCGGGCGAACTGGTGCAGGTCGCGATCAACCTGTCGCTGCTGCTCGTCACCCCCGACACTTTCGGATTGCTCCTCGCGCTGACGCTGGCGCAGGGTCTTGCGCAGGGATCGGGCAATCTGATGCTGCGCGCGATCGTCGCCGATGTCGCTGACAAGCATCGCCTCGACAGCGGCGAGGACCGCACCGGCCTCTATTATTCGGTGTTCAGCCTCGCGGGGAAGACCGCGACCGCGGTTGCGGTCGGCATCGCGCTGCCGCTCGTCGCCTGGCTCGGCTTCGACCCGAAGGGCGCGAACAGCCCCGAGGCGCTCACCGGCCTGCTCCTCGTCTTCGGCCTTGGCCCCGCCATCGCCCACGCTCTGTCCGCCGCCCTCATCGCGCGCTTCCCGCTCGACGAGGCGGCGCACGCCGAAATTCGCCGACAGCTCGATCCGGGTCCGCCCGATTATGCCTTCGCCGAATGACCCCCGCCGCCAACCGATAACCCCCAAAGGAGACTGACATGACGGACCTTCACAACAGCTATGCCAATGCCCGCGACCGCAATATCCCGCTCGAAATCACGCCGGTGACCGGCACGATCGGCGCGATCGTCGAGGGCGTCGAACTTTCGGGCGACCTGCCCGCGCCGGTGGTGCAGGCCATCCAGGCCGCGCTGGTGCGCCACAAGGTGTTGTTCTTTCGCGACCAGCAACATCTGACCGATCGCGAGCATGAGGATTTTGCCGCGCTGCTCGGCGATCCGGTCGCGCATCCCACGGTGCCCGTCGCCGAAGGCTCGCGCTACCTGCTCGAACTCGACAGCCGCGAAGGCTATGCCGCGTCGAGCTGGCACACCGATGTGACCTTCGTCGATGCCTATCCCAAGGCGTCGATCCTGCGCGCGATCACCATCCCCGAAGCGGGCGGTGATACGCAGTGGGCGAATGGCGAGACCGCCTACGAGGGCCTTCCCGAAGTGCTACGCCAACTCGTCAACAATCTCTGGGCGACGCACACCAACCTGTATGACTATGCCTCGATCCTGCAGTCGGCGCCCGACGCCGAAAGCGCTGCGAAGCGGATCAAGGAGCATCGCAACGTCTTCGCCTCGACGGTCTACGAGACCGAGCATCCGGTGGTGCGCGTCCATCCCGTCAGCGGTCAACGCAGCCTGCTGCTTGGCCATTTCGTCAAACAGTTCGTCGGGCTGAACCAGACCGACAGCGCGCGGCTGTTCCAGACGCTGCAGGAGCATATCACCAAGCCCGAAAATGTCGTGCGCTGGCGCTGGAAGGAAGGCGACGTCGCCATCTGGGACAATCAGGCGACGCAGCATCGCGCGACCGCCGACTTCGGTCTCCAGCGCCGGACGCTTCGCCGTGCGACGATCCATGGCGAGGTGCCGGTCGCGATCGACGGGCGCCAGAGCCGGACGGTACGGCAGGAAAAGGCGGTTCAATACGAACCCGCCTGATCGAGATCGGCCGGCGCCCGACCTCCATCCCTTCTGTGACTGCGCCGGTCCGGACTGCGGCGCGCCCGGGTTCCATTCGCCCGCGGCGCGCCGCCCTTCGTTGCCATGAGGATTTCCCGATGAAGCGCTTCGCGTCGTTGCTGCTCGCCCTGCTGATCGTCGTTCCGTCCGTACGGGCGACGGAACGGCGACCGAACTTTCTCGTCATCGTCGCCGACGACCTCGGCTACTCGGACATGGGGGCGTTCGGGGGCGAAATCCGCACGCCGAACCTCGACAAGCTCGCGCTTGCCGGAATCCGGCTCGCTGGTTTCCACACGGCGCCGACCTGCTCGCCGACGCGGTCGATGCTGCTCTCGGGCACCGACAATCACCTCGCCGGATTGGGCACGATGGCGGAGATGATCCGGCCGAACCAGAAGGGCAAGCCGGGCTATGAGGGCTATTTGCGCCGCGATGTCGCAACGCTGGCGGAGCGATTGGCGGCGGGTGGATACAGCACGTTTTTCTCGGGCAAGTGGCACCTCGGACTGACGCCCGAGCAAGACCCGTATGCGCGCGGGTTCCAGCGCAGCTTCGCCCTATTGCAGGGCGGGCATAATCATTTCGGGACCGACGTCGGCACGACGGCGACTTACACCGAGCAGGGCAAGCCGCTGACGACATTGCCATCCGATTTCTATTCGAGCGACTATTTCGCGAGCCGCCTCATCGATTTTCTCGGCGAACGTCAGGCGGGGCGGGCGGGTCGGCCCTTCTTCGCTTATCTGGCCTTCACCGCGCCGCACTGGCCGCTCCAGGCGCATCCCGCCGACATCGCGCGCTACCGCGGGCGCTATGATGCAGGTTTCGACGCCCTACGCCGGCAACGCCTCGAAAGGCAACGCAAGCTCGGTATCTTGTCGGCGGATGTCGTGCCCCACACGCCGCGTAATCGCGACGGGAGCTGGGATTCGCTGACCGCCGGTCAACAGCGCACCGCGGCGCGCAACATGGAAATCTATGCCGCGATGGTCGACCGGCTCGACCAGAATGTCGGGCGCGTGATCGAGACGCTGCGCGCGTCGGGCGAACTCGGCAATACGGTGATCGTCTTTCTCGCCGACAATGGCGCCGAGGCGCTCGATGTCGAGACGACGGGGGCGGAGATGCTCGGCCGCTATGCGAAGGACGCCGACAACAGTTTCGCGAACCGCGGGGCGGCGTCCTCCTATGTCACCTATGGCGCCGGCTGGGCGCAGGCGGCGACGGCGCCGTCCTGGCTGACGAAGGGTTACCAGAGCGAAGGCGGAACGCGCGCCGTCGCCTTCATCAGCGGGGCGAACATCCCGCGGCGCAAAGGGGCGGACAGGCAATTCCTGTCGGTCGCTGACGTGGCGCCGACGCTGCTCGAACTCGCCGGCGTGAACCCGGCGCAAACGGATGTGGAGGGCAGGGCGGTGCGGCCCATCACCGGCCGCTCATGGTTGACCTGGCTGCATAACCCGAAGGCGCGCGTCTATGCCGACACCGACGGCTTCGGTTCCGAGCTGTTCGGTTCGCGCGCGTACCGCCAGGGCGACTGGAAGCTCACCGATGTCGGTGACGGCGTGTGGCGCCTGTTCAACATCGCCCGGGATCCGGGCGAGACGCATGATCTGTCGCTCCTGGAACCGGCGCGGCAAGAGGCTCTCGCCGACGCGTGGCTCCGCTATTCGCGGCAGGCTGGCGTGATTGCACCGGACTCGATTCCGTATCGGCCATGACATCCGGAATGGAAGCATCACCCACGGTTTGTGCAGAGTTTCCCGGCCCGATCCGAGTTCGATCCAGAGCCGATTCAGGCTCGAATAAGTCTATAATGATTTCAAGGAAATGGTGGACGCACTAGGGCTCGAACCTAGGACCCGCTGATTAAGAGTCAGCTGCTCTACCAACTGAGCTATGCGTCCACGTGCCATTTCGGCAGCCTTTGCGAAGCCGGAGAAAATCCCCTGTCTCGCGAAGAGAGCGGCCCGCTATCATGGTCGTCCGGATATGGCAATGGCCTTCGCCGATTTTTTTCGAGACGCGCGAATTTTGATCTTCCATCAAGGATCGTGAAACCTATTGGTCTCCAAAGTGCCGGGTGACGGGCGGATGGGGGCATGAATGGGTGGGCCGGTTTTCTTTACGCTGACGGGAGCGGCCGTCGTGCTGCTCTCGGCGCAGCCCGTCGATGCGCGGCAGGCACGCAGCCATCTGACCGTGGGGGCCAAAGTCGTCGCGCCCTGCACCGTGGGTTCCGATACGCCGATAAATCGGCATAAGCCGAAAATTTACATTTCTTGCCCCGAGCCGCAGCAATCGGCTGGCGGCGTGTCCGACCCGGTGGTCAGCAGGAACCCGCCGAAATATGAAATATCCTTCCCCGAAAGCGATCCGGAGCAATCGAAGATGGTCGAGATCAGCTTCTGAAAGATGCAGGGCAGATTTAACATTTTTAAGTTCTTCTTGAACTCTTGTTTATTGCTGAAAAATATTAGTCCATTTTGGATTTAAGTTACGAAAACTATTGCTGCAACTATTGTCCCATGAGATTGTTTTATGGGGAAGAATGGGGCGGGGGGACGACCGAAGAGGGAGGTCCCAAATGTCTAAGCGTTTCAAGATTGCAGCATTTCTTGTATGTTCCGGCGGCCTTTGGGCAGCGCAGCCCGCGAGTGCGCAGACTGCCACGACGACCTTTCCGGTTACGGCGACGGTACTGACCTCCTGTTCGGTCACCGCAAATCCGCTGGCGTTCGGCAGCTATAATCCGACCGCGGCCACCCCGCTCGATGCGACGACGACGCTCTCGGTGCTCTGCACCGTCGGCACTTCGTTCACCGTCGGTCTCAACGCCGGCACGGCAGCGGGTGCGACGGTCACGACGCGGCAGATGAGCAACGGTACCAACCGCCTCAACTATGCGCTGTACCAGGAGGCCGCGCGCACGACGAACTGGGGCAATACGCCGGGCACCAATACGCCCGCACCGACGACCGCCCCGATCGCCGCGACCACGCTGACGGTCTATGGCCGCGTCCCGGCGGGGCAGAACGTGCCTGCGGGCAATTACACGGACACGATCACCGTCACCGTCAATTACTAGGCGTGTGGCCGTGAGGATGCCGATACGCGTTGCCGCGGCGTTGCTCGCCGTATCGATGCCGGGCGCGCTGAGCGCGGCGGTGCTCAAGCTCTTTCCGGTCCGCATCGAACTCGACCGCGATCAACCGGTACAGACGATGACGATCGAGAACGACAGCGGAGAGGCGACCCGCGTCCAGCTTCGCCTCGTCGCCTGGCGCCAGGTCGACGGCAAGGACGTCTTCGACGATACGCGCGACGTGCTCGCCAATCCCGGACTGTTCGAAGTGCCGCCGCACGGCGTCCAGATCGCGCGCTTCGGCCTCCGGACCGAACCCGGCGAAACCGAAAAGGCGTACCGCGTCTTCCTGGAGGAAGTGCCGACCGACCGGCCGAGCCTGCCGGGCGAGGTACGCACGCTGTTGCGGATCAGCGTACCGGTCTTCGTACCGCCTGCGAAACCCGTCGCGCGGCTCGCGTGGCATGCAGCGCCGGGTGATGCGGGGACGGTCGCCTTCCTCGTCCGGAACGAAGGCAATGTTCATGTCCAGATCAATCGGCTTACGCTGCGACGCGCGGTTGGCGGCGCACCCGTGTCGCAAGATATGTCGGTTTACCTGTTGCCCGGCACCGCGAAGCTGGTGACGCTGGACGCTCGCGAGCCGCCACGCCTCGGCGAATCCTTCAAGGTCGATGCGATGACCGACCAGTCCGATATGTCGATCGATCTGGTGATGGAAGCGCCCGCGCGTGACGCCGGGTACCCTTAGCACGGCGATGGGCGCGCTGGGTCTTCTGCTCGCTACGCCTGCGCGTGCGCAGGATATGCCGCCGTCACGCGAAAGCGAGGCGCCCGTCGATCTGCTGCTCGTCGAGGTCTCGATCAACGGCACGGCGCGCGAAGGGCAGTTCGTCGTCGCGCAGGACGGCGGAGGCTTCCTCGTCCGCGCGGCGGATCTTGAAAATTGGCGGATCGACGGTGCGGCCGCGATGCCGCGTACGATCGAAGGCGAGACGATGATTGCGTTGCGCGCGATCCCCGGCGTTTCGGCAACGCTCGACATGGCGAACCAGCGGCTCGATCTGATCGTGCCGGCCGATCGCTTCATGGCGCAGGCCCTGGGTGCCGACGCGGCGCGCGTTCGGCCGACCGAGGGGGCTTTTGCCGCCTTTCTCAACTATGACCTCTCGCTCGAAGCCGACGACCGGCTGACGGGCGGCGCCTTTCTGGAAGCGGGCGTGTCCGACGAATGGGGTCTTGCCGCGACGACGATGACGGCGGGCCGTACGGGCGGTGCCGGCAAGCTGACGCGCCTCGACAGCTATTATCTCCGCGACTTTCCGGAGCATCTGCTGCGCCTCGTCGTCGGCGACACGGTGACCGATGCGCGCGAATGGACGCGGCAGGTGCGTTTCGGCGGAGTCCGGGTCGGCACCGAATTCGGCCTGCAGCCCGACCTCGTGACGTTTCCTGTCCCCGAATTCGCCGATCGTGCCGCGGTGCCGTCGAACGTCGAACTGCTCGTCAACGACGCGCTACGCTATCAGGGACAGGTCGATCAGGGACCGTTCTCGATCAACCAGCTTCCCGTCGTCACCGGAGCAGGCGAGGTCACGTTGGTCGTGCGCGACGCGCTCGGCGTCGAGCGGCGGGTGCGCACGACCTATTACGTCAGTTCGCGCCTGTTGAGCCGTGGGCTTTCGGACTGGTCGCTGGAGGCCGGGGCGGAGCGGCGCCAATATGGGTTCCGCAGTTTCGACTATGGCAACGGCTTCGTTGCCGGCAGCTATCGGCGCGGGTTGACCGACTGGGCGACGGTCGAGGGCCGCGGCGAACTCAGCGACAATGTGCGGATGGCCGGCGCGGGCTTGAATTTCGTCGTGCCCGTCGTGGGTGAGTTCGGCGTTGCGGGCGCGCTCTCCGATGGGAAAGACGGCAAGGGTTCGCTCTATCGCGTCTTCTACAGCCGTATTTCGCCGCGCTGGAATGTCGCGGTCAGCTACCAGCGCGCCACGCGCGGTTTCGACCAGCTCGGCATCGATTTCGACCGCGACCGCATCACGCGGCAGTTTCAGGCGGCAGGCGGGGTTTCGCTCGGGCGTTGGGGAAATGCCGCGGTATCGTGGACCGATCTCAAATACGCCGATGGGAACCGCACACGACTCTTCTCCGCCAATTACAGCGTGTCGCTGCACAACCGCGCCTATGTGAATCTGTTCGCCTTTCGCAGCCGCAGCGAGCATGCGGAGTGGGAGACGACGGCCGGGATCGGCCTCACCATTCCCTTCGGGCCACGGTCGAGCGCGTATGTACAGAGTGACAACCGCAACGTCTTCGGCGAAGTGCGGCAGACCGCCCCGACCGAGGGCGGGTTCGGTTACCGCCTCGCCGCAAGCGCGGGCGAAAGCGACCGCCAGCAGGCCGAACTCGACTGGCGCGGCGACATCGGGGAGGCGAGCGTCGAAGTTGCGCGCTTTGGGGATCGCGTCGGTGCGCGGCTGCTCGCGCGCGGCGGGCTGTTGCTTGCGGGCGAGCACATCTATGCGACGCGACGCGTCGAGGACGGGCTGGCGCTGGTCGAGGTGCCGGGGCAGCCGGACGTCCGCATCTATCAGGAGAACCGCCCGATCACGCGAACCGACGAAAACGGCCGTGCGATCATAACCGACCTTCGCGCCTATGAGGCGAACCGGATCGCGCTGTCGCCGTCGGATCTGCCGATCGACGTGGGGATGCCGAGCGATACGGCGATCGCGGTGCCGCGCTATCGCGGCGCGGCGTACGTGCGTTTCGACATCCGGCGCGATCGTCCGGCGACCATCGTCGTGATCGGGCCCGATGGCACCCCCGCCGAAGCCGGGGCGGGCGTCCGCTCCGACAAGGGCGAAACCGCCTTCGTCGGATATGACGGCGAGATATTCGTCCGCGAGATCCGGCCCGGTATGGCGCTGGAGATCGATCTTGCCGGCGGCAGGTGCCGCGTCGTCATCCCCGGCGACTTGCCGGGCGAGGTGCTTCCTCGCATCGGGCCGCTGCGCTGTGCCTTCGAAGGAAAACGCCCATGAAGTCGAGGATGATCCGGGCTGCCGCGATGACATTCGCGGCGGGGCTGTTCCTGTCGCCGATGCCGGCAGAGGCGGCCTGCAGCCCGCTGTCGCTGTGCAGCTGTACGGTCACCGCGACGGGCGTGTCGTTCGGAACATATAATATGCTGACCGCGGCACCGAACGATGCGACCGGAACCGTGCGCGTCACATGCATCCTGCTCCTCGATCTCGCGGGATCGTTCACGGTCGATCTCAGCCCGGGCGTTTCGGGAAGCTATACCGCGCGAACGCTGCGCAACGGTGCGAACAGCCTGACCTACAATCTCTACACCGATGCGGCGCGCACGCAGCTGTGGGGGAACGGCACCGGCGGGTCGAACCGGGTCACGCAGAATTTCGCCGGACTTCTGCTCGTCGACCGGTCGTACACGGTCTATGGCCGCATCCCGGCGCTGCAGAACGTCCGTTCGGGCGCGTACAGCGACACGATCGTCGTCACCGTGACCTATTAGTGAAAGCGGCGCGTGCCGGTCTTGCTGTCGTTCTCGATCGCCAGAATGATGCCGACACAGGTCATGATGGTGAGCATCGACGATCCGCCATAGGAGAAGAGCGGGAGTGGAATGCCGACGACCGGCGCCATGCCCATCACCATCGACAGGTTGATCGCGATATAGAAGAAGATCGTCATCGTCAGGCCCGCGGCGGTGAGCTGGCCGAAGCGCGTCCGCGCGTTGATCGCGACCTTCGTGCCCCAGCGCAACAGCAGGAAGAAGGCGAAGAGAAGGGCGAGCCCCCCGATCAGTCCCCATTCTTCGGCCATCGTCGCGAAGATGAAGTCGGTGTGGCCTTCGGGCAGATAGTCGAGGTGGCTCTGCGATCCGTTCAGAAATCCCTTGCCGCCGACCCCGCCCGACCCGATCGCGATCTTCGACTGGCTGATGTGATAGCCGGCGCCCAGTGGATCGCTTTCGGGATCGAGGAAGATGAGCACGCGCTTTTGCTGATAGTCGTGCAGCATCGAGAAGAGCACGGGAAGCGCAGCGGCGCCCGCTGCGGCGGCGCTGCCGAACCACCAGAAGGGAAGGCCGGCGACGAACATCACGACCACGCCGCCGATACAGATCGCGAGCGCGGTGCCGAGGTCGGGCTGAAGCATCACGAGCGCCGCGGGAAAGCCGATCGCGACGAGTGCGGGCCACAGCGCGGTGAAAGTCCGGGTGTTACCGGGCGGGAGCTGTGTATAGAATCGCGCGAGCGCCAGGACGATCGCGACCTTCATCAATTCGGACGGCTGCAGATTCATGAAGCCGAGGTTGAGCCAGCGCTGGCTGCCCCCTCCGACGAAGCCGAGCAATTCGACCGCCATCAGCAACACGAGCACGGCGATATAGCCGATATAGGCGAAATCCTCGAAAATCCGGAGCGGGAAGCGCCCGACGACCAGCGCGACCCCCAGAAAGACGAGGAAGCGCACGCCCTGTTGCCACGCCCAGGGCGACAAATTTCCGCCTGCGGCCGAATAGAGAACGAGCAGGCCGAAGCCGCAGATCGCGCTCAGCAGCGCCATGAGCTTCCACGGGAAGCGCTGGATCGCGGGTGGGACCGGGATCATTGCGCCAGCCCCGGATCGGGCGCTGCGATGCCGGCTTTCCACGCGGCATAGCTACGGTCCATGCGGTCCTTGATCGTGCCGCCCCAGCCGGTCTCGAAGGCCTCGAGCGCCTCCATCCCCTTCTGGCGGTCATAGATGAAGGTGAAGACGTCCTTGGCGACGGGCGCCGCAGCGCGGCTGCCGCCCATGCCGTGCTCGATGATGACCGATATCGCGTAGCGCGGATTGTCGACCGGCGCGAAGCCGATGAACAGGCCATGGTCGCGGAAGCGCCAGGTTCCGCCCTTGCCGTTGCCGGTGTTGAGGCCGCGCACCTGCGCGGTGCCGGTCTTGCCCGCCATCGCGATGCCGTCGAGCGGCAGGCGGCTGCGCCCGGCGGTGCCGCCGGGGCCGTTCACGACCAGGTCCATGCCCAGGCGCGCGGTCGCAAAAGCCTCGGCAGAAAAGGGCAGGGCCTCGTTCTTGAAGTGCCGGTTGACGAGCCGCGGATAGAGGCGGCGGCCCGATGCGATCCGCGACGCCATCACCGCGAGCTGGAGCGGATTCACGCTGACATAGCCCTGGCCGATCACTGCGTTCAGCGAGTCCGATGCCGACCATGGCTGATCGTATTTCCGCATCTTCCACGCGCTGTCGGGGATCGTGCCGAACCGCTGGTTGCTGCCCGCGAGCTGGAATTCCTCGCCGAGGCCCATCATCTTCGCGGTCGGTGCGATCGCGTCGTAACCCAGCCGGTGCGCGACCCAATAGAAATAGCTGTTGCAGCTCTTCATGATCGCATGCGGCATGTCGAGACTGCCGTGCGTGCCGAGGCAGCGGAAGAAGCGGCTGCCAAGCCGATAACCACCGATGCAGGTGTGCCGCTCGCTCGGGTCGATGCCATGCTCGATCGCGGCGATCGCGGCCATCGGCTTCAGCGTCGATCCGGGCGGATAGAGTCCGCGCGTCGCCTTGTTGATCAGCGGCTGGTGATCGTCGGCGCGCAGCCAGCTATACTCCGAATTGCTGATCCCGTCCGAAAAGCTGTTCGGGTCGAAGCTCGGCATCGAAACGAACGCGAGGATGTCGCCGGTCAGCGTGTCGATCACGACCGCCGCGCCGGACTCCGGACCCATGCGCCGCGCGACATATTCCTGCAGGTCGGCGTCGATCGTCAAATGGACGGTCTTGCCCTGCGTGTCGGGCTGCGTCGAAAGCTCGCGAACGACCTTGCCGCGCGCGGTAACCTCGACGCGCTTCGCGCCGGGCTTGCCGCGCAGCATCTCCTGGAAATATTTCTCGAGCCCGTCCTTGCCCGTCTTGTAGCCGGGGGTGATGTAGAGCGGGTCCTTGACCTTCTCATACTCCTCGGCGGTCGGAGCGCCGACATAGCCGATCAGATGGCCGACGGCCGCACCCGTCGGATAATTGCGCGCAAAGCCGCGCTGCGGCGCGATGCCGGGCAGCTCGGGCAGGTGGACCAGGATCGAGCTATATTCCTGCTCGGTCATGTCCTCGGCAACCGCGACCGGCTGGAAACCCGACGCGGCCTTCAGGTCGCGTTCGATGCGTTCCATCGCGTCGTTGTCGAGGCGGAGCAATGTGCGCAGCTGCGCCAGCACATTGTCCTTGTTGTGCAGCCGGTCGGGGATGATGTCGACGCGCAGCGAAACGCGATTGTTCGCAAGCGCCTTGCCATGCCGGTCGACGATCCAGCCGCGGCGGGGCGGCACCAGCGTCAGATTGACGCGATTGCTTTCGGATTCAAGAACATAGCGCTCGTTGTCGATGACGGAGATATAGGCCATGCGCGCCGCGAGCGCGACGCCCACCGCCGCCTGCGCGCCGCCCACGACGAGCGCGCGGCGCGTGAAGGTGAAGCCTCGCCAGGCTTCGGTAATCGGGGGACTCTTTTTGCCAAACATGAAGGGGGTTTTATCGGCGTTTCAGGCGGAAATTGTCAAACTTGCCGGTGAGGCGAAGGAAGAGCGGGACGAGGAGAATGGAGACGACGATCTGCGGCGCGACGAGGCCCAGAACGCGGCCCGTGGCGGCATGCGGATGCGTCAGCAACGCGGCGGCGGCCTGGATGATCGCGACGAGCAAGGCGCCGATTCCCCAGTCGTGGAAGAAGCCGCGCCAATAGATGCGCTGTGAAATATAGGCGATCACGATGCTCGCCGCGGTCCACAGGAACACCGCGGTGCCGATCGGCGCGCCGCTGAACAGATCGTCCCACAGCCCGAGCGGCAGGCCGATCCATACGGGCCACATCTCGGTGCGCAGAAGCTGCCAGCTCAGGAAAAAGAGCAGCCCGAGCGGCGGCAGCACCGGCGAGCTTGCGACGAGCGGCAGCATCAGCGGTAACGCCGACGCGAACATGACGGTGATGATCGGCACCAGGCGCATCCGCCAGAGCGATGCGGGTTCGCCGAGGCGCGGCCCTTTCTGGTTCATGGCGCCTTCGGAACCTCGGGCACCGAATCGGGCGGCGGCGCAAGCTGCGCTTCGGCATTTTCGGGCGTGTAGGGACGAAGGACCGACACGGCATCGACCTTTGCAGGATCCGCGAGCGGCCGCGCGAGTGCGCCGTCATCCTGTCGTCGCACGACGATCGCGACCGGGACGTTCGGCGGATAGAGCCCGCCGGTGCCCGAGGTGACGAGAATGTCGCCGGGCTTGAAAGGGTTGTTGGCAATGTTGAGCGTGCGAATGTCCAGATCGCCGTTGCCGCGGCCATAGGCGAGGGCGGGCAGCCCATCGCGCGCGCGGCGGACCGGGACGATGTTGTCGATGTCGGTGATCAGCAGCACCTGCGATATCGAGGGACCCGATCCCAGGATGCGGCCGATCAGCCCGTCGGCGCCGCGTACCGGCTGTCCCGGCGCCACGCCCAGATTGCGCCCGATGCTGAGCAGCGCGATCCGCTTGCTGCTCGTCGAGGTCGAGGTGAGGAGATAGCCGTTGGCGATCGCCGTCTTGTCGGTCTCCTGCAACTTGAGCAGCGTCTTGAGCTGGCGGTTCTCTTCCTGCAGCGAGCTGGTCGCGACGAGCTGGCGACGTGTCTCGGCCAGCTCCTTGCGCAGGCGCCGGTTTTGCGATCCCGCGCCGACATAGGCCGATACGGTGTCGTCGATGCCCGAGATCGAGCCGATGACCGAGCGGCTGACGCGCGCCACCGGCGCCGTCACCTCATGGCTGGCGAGACGCAACTGAGCGAAACCCACAGGGTCGACGACCGACAGGACGGCCAGCAACAAGCCTGCCACCGCGCCGGTCACCGCGATGACATAGGCGACGAACAGGCTGTATTGGGCCTTGCGGGATTGCCCCGGACGCCGATGTGCCGGGCGGACCATGACGCGAACCTATTCCGATCAGGCTTGTTGCAGCACGCCGCGGAAGGCCGGATCTTCCATCGCGCGGCCGGTGCCGATCGCGACGCAGGTCAGCGGGTCTTCGGCGACGGTCACAGGCAGTCCGGTCGCATCGCGCAGCAGCTCGTCGAGCTCGGCGATCAGCGCGCCGCCGCCGGTGAGCACGATGCCCTGGTCGACGATGTCGGCCGCGAGTTCGGGGGCGGTGTTTTCGAGCGCGATGCGGACGCCCTCGACGATCGTGCCGATCGGCTCGGACAGCGCTTCGGCGATCTGCGCCTGGTTGATCGAGATTTCCTTGGGCACGCCGTTGACGAGGTCGCGGCCCTTGATGTGGATCGTCATGCCCGTGCCGTCGGCCGGGATGCGCGCGATGCCGAAGTCCTTCTTGATCCGCTCGGCGGTCGATTCGCCGATCAGCAGATTATGGTGTCGGCGGACATAGCTGACGATCGCTTCGTCCATCTTGTCGCCGCCCGCGCGGACCGAGGTGGTGTAGGCGAGGCCGCGGAGCGACAGCACCGCGACTTCGGTCGTGCCGCCGCCGATGTCGACGACCATCGAACCGATCGGTTCGGTGACGGGCATGTCGGCGCCGATCGCGGCCGCCATCGGCTCCTCGATCAGCCACACTTCGCTGGCGCCGGCGTTCGATGCCGCGTCGCGGATCGCGCGGCGCTCGACGCTGGTCGAGCCCGAGGGGACGCAGATCACGATTTCGGGGCTGCGGAACGCGTTCGGCTTGCCGCCGTGCACCTTGGTGATGAAGTGCTTGATCATCTGTTCGGCGACGTCGATGTCGGCGATGACGCCGTCGCGCAGCGGGCGGATCGCTTCGATGCTGTCGGGCGTCTTGCCCATCATCAGCTTCGCGTCGTCGCCGACCGCCTTCACCCGCTTGATGCCGTTCAGCGTTTCGACCGCGACGACCGAAGGTTCGTTGAGCACGATGCCCTTGCCGCGCACATAGACCACGGTGTTCGCGGTGCCGAGATCGATCGCCATGTCTTGGGAATTGAATTTAAGCCAGCGAGAAAAGAAGGACATCTATACTGCTTCCTGTCATCGAAGCCGCGGCCCCGCATGGACCGCGCCCCCTGTCGTGATTCCACCCGCGCGCCCGTCCGGCGACAGCTTCAATCAGGGGGAGATTCCGGCTCGTCCGTGGGGGCTGGCTGGACAAAATGATCAGGGCTGTGCGGGTGGGTCGCGATTTGCGTCCGACTGCGCTAGGAGAGCGTTTATGTCAATACGCCGCCTGCCGGAAAAGCTCGTAAATCGGATCGCAGCCGGTGAAGTGGTCGAAAGACCCGCCGCAGCGCTCAAGGAGCTGGTTGAAAACGCGATCGACGCGGGTGCGACTCGCATATCGGTGCGAATCGCCGAAGGCGGGATTTCGCGGCTCGAGGTCGAGGATGACGGCTGCGGAATGACCGCCGCCGACATGGCGCTCGCGCTCGAACGCCACGCGACCTCGAAACTGCCCGACGATGCGATCGAAGACGTGACGACGCTGGGGTTTCGCGGCGAAGCGCTGCCGTCGATCGCGAGTGTGGCGCGGCTGACGCTCGAAAGCCGCGTCGCGGCGGGCGACGGCTGGAAACGCGTCGTCGACAACGGCGCGGTCGCTGCCGAAGGACCGGCAGCGCTGGCGAAGGGCACCCGCGTGCTGGTCGAGGACCTGTTCGCGCGCGTCCCGGCGCGGCGCAAGTTCCTGCGTAGCGGGCGCAGCGAATATGCGGCATGCCTCGACGTCGTGAAGCGGCTGGCAATGGCGCGCCCCGATATCGCGTTCGTCGTCGAACATGACGGCCGCCGCGTGCTCGACGTGCAGGGCGGGCAGGACCGCCTCGCGCGCGTCGCGGCACTGACGCAGCGCGAGCTCGCCGCGAACAGCATCGGGGTCGATCTCGACCGCGGCGAGGTGCACCTCGGTGGCGTGATCAGCCTGCCGACCTACAATCGCGGTATCGCCGACCATCAGTATCTGTTCGTCAACGGCCGCCCGGTGAAGGATCGTCTGCTCGTCGGTGCGCTTCGCGGCGCCTATGCCGATTTGCTGGCACGTGATCGCCACCCCGTCGTCGCGCTGTTCCTCGATATTCCGACGAGCGAGGTCGACGTGAACGTCCACCCCGCGAAGACCGAGGTACGCTTTCGCGATCCGCAGCTCATTCGCGGGATGATCGTCGGCGGTCTCCGCCGCGCGCTCGACGACCATGGTTTCCGCAGCGTCCAGAAGCCGGCCGAAGCGGCGCTCGCCGCGTGGCAGCAGGAACCCGTGGCGACAGCGGCGCCTGCAACGGGCTTTCTCTTCGGGCGCCGTACCGAGCCCGCCGTCCATCTGTTCGGTACCGAGATCACGCCCCGCGCCGAGGATGTCGCGCGCGTCTACGACCGGCTCGTCCCGTTCGCGGCGGCGCCCGCACCGCTCGCCGGCCGCGCCGAGGTCGCGACGCTGGCGCCCCCGGCGGCGGAGGAGCATCCGCTCGGCATCGCGCGCGGCCAGATCGCGAAGACCTATATCGTCGCCGAAGCCGAGGACGGGCTCGTCATCGTCGACCAGCATGCGGCGCACGAGCGGCTCGTGCTCGAGCAGCTCCGACGCGCCATGAGCGGCCAGAAGGTGGCGTCGCAGGGGCTGCTGCTGCCCGAGGTCGTCGAACTCGACGAACCCGCGTGCGACCGGCTCGAAGCGGCGGCGCCCCAGCTCGCAGCGCTCGGCGTCGAGCTCGAGCGCTTCGGTCCCGCGGCAGTCATGGTGCGCGCGACCCCTGCGATGCTCGGCACGATCGATTGCCACCAGCTCGTCACCGATATCGCCGACGACCTGGCGGGTTACGACGCCGCACTCGGCCTCAGCGAAAAGCTCGAACTCGTGGCGGCAACGATGGCGTGCCACGGGTCGGTGCGCGCGGGGCGGACGCTCAGCGTGCCCGAAATGAACGCCCTGCTTCGCACGATGGAAGTGACGCCGCACTCGGGACAGTGCAACCACGGCCGGCCGACGTGGGTGAAGCTCGCGATGGACGACGTCGAACGGTTGTTCGGCCGTAAGTGACGCAGCCCGAGCCCGCGACCTGGGCATTGATGCTTTTCGGCTTCGGTGCGGTCGGCGTGTCGCTCCGCTCGCGAAATCGAAAGACCAAACCGTCCTTCGCCTAGTGCTAAGGCGAAGTTGCATGTAACAAGGGGCGCCGGAGCAACCGGCGCCCTTTTCATTTGCCGGGTCGCTGCCGCGAAAGGACCGTATGTTGAGACGCGTTTCGTTGACGATCGGCCTCGCGCTCGCCGCCGCCATTTCCGCGCTTCCCGCGACGCCGGCGGCCCGTGCCGCGCCGAAGAAGGAGCCGGCGTGCGCCGCGAAGCCGGCGCTGCCGCCCGAACTGTCCGGCTGGTCGCGCAACACGTCGAGCAAGACGATCTACGGCTATGGCGAACCGCGCGACATCGGCTGGCCGTCGCTCGGCGCGGCACGCACCGAACTGCCGCTCCACAAGACCGAGAGCCTGCGCTACTGGATCGCGCCCGAACGCGAGCCCGACGTGTTCAAGTTCGGCGGCATGGTTCCGATCGACGTGAAAAAGGCCGGACGGCTGATCGTCGCGCTCGACGGCGGCGCGTGGATCGACCTCGTCCGCGATGGGCACGTCGTGAAATCGGTCACGCACGGGCATGGCCCGGCGTGCTCGGGCATCCGCAAGATGGTCGAATTCGACGTCGAGCAGGGGCGCTATCTGCTCCAGATCGTCAACGCGCCGACCGATACGATCCACGCGATGGCGGTGATGCGCTGATCAGCGCGGCAGCCGTTTGACGAGCGTCCCGCTGGCGTCCCCGGGCAGCGGGGCGACGCCGATCAGGCGCATCATCAGCGGATAGACCTCGATATTGTCGACGACGCCGATGTCGCCCTTCAGCGGCGTGCCGCTCGCGACGAACAGCGCGAGCATCTGGCCGTCCTGATTGTCATAGCCGTGCGCGCCGCCCTTCACGGGCCATTGCGGCGGCCCCGCAAGAATCGTCCAGCCCGGCTCGGCGATACAGATGATGGCGGCGACGCGCGGATTCTTGCCGTAGTGCAGCCGCTCGGGCAGCGCTTCGCGGCGATTGCACGTCATATGCTCGTGCGGTTTGAGCAGCGCCTCGAAGACGCGATCATCGGTCGCGGCGGCGGGTTCGATCGCGGCGTAAGGCCCCGTTTCGACCGCGATGATGCTGGGAAGGTCGATCAGGTCGGCGAGCTGGATCACGCGGCTTTCGTCGATCGCGCGCATCCCGTGATCGGCAACGACGAGCAGCTGCACCGGCTGGCGCATCGCGGCAAGCCCCGCGACGAGCTCGCCGACCCGGGCGTCGACCTCGGTGATCGCGGCATTCACTTCGGCGCTGTCTGGGCCGAACTCGTGCCCCGCGCTGTCGACCGCCTCGAAATAGAGCGTCACGAACGCAGGGCGGATATCGGCGGGGCGGCGCATCCAGTCGAGGATCGTGTTGACGCGCTGCGCATAGCCGACATTTTCGTCATAGCGCAGCCAATCGGGCGGGCGTGTCTCGTGGATCGCGACCTCGCTTCCCGGCCAGAACATCGTCGCGGTGCGCACGCCCGCCTTGTTCGCGGTGACCCACGCGGGCTCGGCCTCGTCCCACCAGAAGGGATCGAGAGATTGCTTGGGATCGCCGAGGCTGAACTTCACCGCGGGACGCCGCGGGTCGATCATGTTGTTGCCGACGATCCCGTTGGTGTCGGGCCGCTTGCCGGTGACGATCGCATAATGATTCGGGAAAGTCTTGGTCGGGAAGGAGGGGCGGAGCGCGCCGTGCGCGCCTTCGGCCGCCAGCTTCGACAGGTTCGGGGTGATCCCTCGGTTCAGATAATCGGCACGAAACCCGTCGATCGAGATCAGGATGGTGACGGGTTTGCGCGCCTCTTGCGCCGTAACCGGCGCGGCGACGAACAGCAGCAGAAGCAGCGAGAGAAAGCGTGTCATGCGCGCTCCGCTATGCCGGTAGTATGACGGCGCCGCGACAAGGTCAGGCCATCTTGATCCCGGCGACGTCGCGCTCGACCACGGCCGTCGCCCGCTTCGACAGCGTGTTCGTCGGCGTCGTCACCTTGTCGACGACCATGAAGTGCGATTGCCACGCCTCCTTGCCGACCTCGCACACGACATAGCCGCGCTGGTCGTTCGCGAATTTGAGTTCGGGGTTCAGCTTCAGGAAGACGTCGGTGCCCTTGCGCACGTCGCTGCCGTCGCCGCCGCTCGAGATCGACGTGGCGACGATTTCGCTGCCGACGATCCTGTCCTTGTGGACCAGGTCGCCGCAGAAATTCTGATGCTCGTCGCCCGTCAGCACGACGGTGTTCCTGAGCCCCGCGAAGCGCGACAGGATGCGCTCGCGCGGCGCGTCATAGCCCGGCCAGCTGTCGAGATTGACGATCTTCTTCGGCTCATCCTCGCGCCGGCGGCGGTCGAGCGACATCATCGTCACCTGCTGCGCGATCCCGTTCCATGTCGCGCCGCCTTCGCCCAGATTCTTCGTGAGCCAATCCTCCTGTGCCTTGCCGAGCACCTGCGCATTCTTCGCGAACACGTCGGGGCAGGTCGGCTTGAAGCCGTCGCCGCACGGCTGGTTGTCGCGGTATTGGCGCGTATCGAGCACCTGCATCGCCATCAGATTGCCATAGCGAAGCTCGCGGTTCGCCGCGATGAAGCCGCCGCGCGGGAGCAGCGCCTTGCGGACGGGCATATGCTCGTACCACGCCTGGAACGCCGCCTGCCGGCGCAGCATGAAGACCTCGGGCGGCGGCGCGTCGGGGTCGTTGCCGTCGAGATCGAGCTTCCAGTCGTCATAGACCGAGACCCAGTCGTTTCGGATCTCGTGATCGTCGAAGCTGGAGACGAAAGCGTGTTGCGACCGCGCCGCCTGCATGTCGATGTCGAACAGCGTCTGCGAATAGGCGGTGCGGAAATCGCCGATATCCTGCAGCCCGCGCAGCGCATATTTCCGCACCGGGCGGACGGGCAGGCCGTCGGGGAAGAGGTAGTCCTGCTGATATTCATAGATGAAGTCGCCATAGTGATAGACGAAGGCCAGGTCCTCGCGCGCGAGATGGCGGTACGCGCCATAGAAGCCCGACTCATAATGCTGGCAGCCGCACACGCCGAATTTCAGCGCATCGACGTTGGCGCCCACGGGGGGCAGCGTTTTCGCGCGCCCGCGCAGGCTACGCTCGCCGCCCGCGGTGAAGCGGTAATAATAGGGCCGGTTCGGTTGCAGCCCCGCGACCTCGACATGGACGCTATGCCCCAGCTCGGGGCGCGCGAGTTCGGTGCCCTTTGCGACGACCTCGCGAAAGCCGCTGTCGGGCGACACTTCCCATTCGACGGGTATATTGATCAGCGGCATGCCGCCGTGCGGTGCCATCGGTTCGGGCGCCAGGCGCGTCCAGATGACGAAGCCGTCGCTTGCCGGATCGCCCGCCGCAACGCCCAGACTGAACGGAAAGTCGCGGAAGATGCCGGCCTCCGCGCGCAGGATCGCGGGCGCCGACAATCCCGCGAGCGTCGCGGTGGCAAGGAAATGGCGGCGGTTCAGCATGGCTGGGCTCCGTGGGGAGAAGGTGGGGGAGGCGAATCACTACCCCTCGATAGCCCAGCCGTGCGTCACATCAACGGCCGATGCTGAGCCGCGCGAAGACGGTCGCGCCGATCGGGTTCCTGCCATAGGCGGCATCGAGCAGCCGCGGCTTGTCGAACGCGGCGACGCTGCCGCCGAACGCGAGGTTCAGCGGGCCGGTGACCGGTATGCGATAGGCATAGCCCGCCTGGAACTTGGTGATACGGAGCGGCACGTCGTGCAGCGGATCGTGGTGGTCGGAAAACAGCTCGTCGTTCTTCACATTCTCGATCCGTCCGAACAGCGTGTGATGTGCGTCGAGGTCCCAGTTCACCTCGGCCAGATACGCGGTCAGCGTGTCGCCGGGATCGCGATTCTTGGCGCTGAAGGCTGCGGTGGCCGACAGGCCCTTGCCGTTCGCATATTGAACGCTCGCCGTCGTCCGATGCTCGTCCTGCGCGCCGTGCAGCAGCTCGGGCTGCTTCAGAAACGCGTGGCTAGACTGCAGCGCGAGGGTCGGCGTCGGGGTCCAGGTCCCGCGCACCGCCCAGCTGTCGAAGCGCGGCTTCTCGATGTTCCAGCGCTTCTCGTCGGGCTCGCGCCCGGTGAACAGCGAGCCTTCGATCTGAACTTTCCGCGTCTGATAGCCGAGCGTCGCGACGCCATAGGTGATGTGCGTCGAATCGAACCAGTGGTGCGTGATCGGCGCTTCGGGATTATAGCGCGCGCTGCCGCGGTGCATGAAGGCGCTCGGCCCGATCGCGGGCTCGCCGACCGGGCCGCCATAGAGGAAGACGCGCTCGCCGTTGTCGCCGACATCGATGTCGATGCGCGCCGCCAATTCCATGAACAGGTCGTGCGGATGCTGGCGGTCGACGAGCGGCTCGCCGCCCGCGGTCTCGCCGGTCGCAAACAGATTGGGATAGCCGCGGTTCGACATCAGCGGTTCGAGGCTCATCATCGACTTGAGCTGGATGCGCCCCCAGCCGGTATTCTTCTCGCCCGACAGCATCAGCATCGACTGGACATACGCCTTGTCGTCGCCGCGCGGACCCGACTGGTCACTGTAGACGCCCCAGGCGAAGCCGTGCGCCATGACCATCCAGTCGTCGCCGGCGTCGATATGCAGGCCGGTATGACTGGCTTCAGTCGCGGGAAGGCGCGCGGTGCCCGATCCTTCGCCGGGCATGAACGCGCCGAGATGGGGATAGGCGCCGTCGCCGATCCCGGCATCGGGTTCGGGCGCTTCGGCGGTCATGTCGTGGCCGGCGTGCGGGTCGTGCCCGCTATGGTCCTGCGCCGCCGCAGACATGGGGAAGACGGCGAGCGCCGCAGCGCCCGCCAGAAAAGGCAATTTCGACATATGAATTTCCTGACAAAGAACGGGAATGGGATTTTCCGTCTTCGTCAGATGCGTGGCGGCGGTATGCTCGGCGGCGCATCGGCGCCCGCCAGTGCGGTCATGGATTGCGCGACCGGCGCGGCAATGGGGGAGGGAAGCGGGGCCTCCACGGCCGGCAGCGCCGGGCTGGCGACGCAGCCAATGCAGAAATGTCCCATCTTGCCGGCATCGCCGTCGGGCTTGGGCGCGGGCGGTGTGCCATGACAATCGACCGGCGCGCTCGGGTCGTGCGCCGACCCCGCCATCGCGGGCAGCGACAGGCCGATCAGGAACAGCACAAGGAGCAGGTGGCGCAGCATGGCGCCGCCCCTAGCACGCCGCGCGGGGAAGGGGGAATATATGGCGCTCAAAACCACATCCGCATCATCCACAGCGCCATCGCGACCATCATCAGATTCTCGGTCAGCGAGACGAAACCCAGCGGCACCTTGCTGTTGCCCCCGACGCATGCGCACTTGATGTCGCGCTTGTCGATATAGACGGCCTTGAACACCGATGCGGCGCCGATGCCGCCGATGAACAGTGCGACCGGGATCGACAGCCAGGGCAGGGCATGCGCGGTCATCAGTGTGCCGGCAAGGCCTTCGGCGAAGGGATAGATGGTGCCATAGGGCACCCAGCGCCGCGCAAGCAGGTCATAGTTCAGGAACATCGTCGCGAAGCTGTCGACGTCCTGCAATTTCAGCAGCGCCAGCACGATCATGCTGAACGAGACGAACCATTCGGCGGCGCGCAGCGTGAAGGCGTCGCCCTCGACTGCGAAGCTCGCCGCGAGTGCCATCAGCGCCGTCATCGCGAACAGCGCAATGACGGGCTTATAGCTCGTGGCGTCGGGGTCGGCGACCTTCAGCCCGAAATGACGGCGCAGATCGTCGTGGCCGCCGATGCGCACGCCGTCGATGAAGGTCTGCGGCGTCGTCTTGACGTCGTGTTCGGCCTTGAACGCGTCGACCTGCTCGCGTGTCGTCAGCCAGCGGTCGTCGACCGCAAAACCGCGGCTTTCGAGAAGGTGCTTCGCCTTCAGCCCATAGGGGCAGGTGTGGCCCGGCATGACCATGCGGTGGAGGGTTGCCTGTTTCGTCATGCAAATCCATATAACCTCCGTACCATGGTACGGAGTCAAGCGATGCAGCTTACCATCGGAAAATTGGCCGCTACGGGCGGCGTCGGCGTCGAAACGATCCGCTATTACCAGCGCCGCGGCTTGATGGGCACACCTGTGCGGAGCGGCGGCGAGGGGTGGGGCGGCGGGATCAGGCGCTATGATGCCGACGATGTGCGGCGCCTGAAGTTCATCCGCTCGGCGCAGGCGTCGGGCTTCACGCTCGAGGAAATTTCCGAGCTGCTGGCGCTCGACGAAAGCGACGACCGTCCGCGCGTGCGCGCCCTCGCGCGCCAGCGGATCGATATGCTCGACGAAAAGATCGCGCAAATGACCGAAACCCGCGCCGCCCTCGCGCGCCTCGCCGACCAATGCGCGAAGAGCGACAAGGGACCGTGCCCTATTCTCGCGGCGTTCGAACCGTAGCGCATAGCGCGACGACTAACGGCCGGTATCTGATCCGACGTGATCCCCGGCGAAAGCCGGGGCCCAGGGCGGTGGGAATCCGACGCTGCGGTGTTACGCTCTGGACCCCGGCTTTCGCCGGGGATCACATAGAGCAACGACCCACTTCATCGTCACCCCGGACTTGATCCAGGGTCCATGACGACGGTGCAGCTATGGATCCCGGATCAAGTCCGGGATGACGAAGGGACAGGAGGCAATGTCCGCTCCGCACCCCCCCCCCAACGCCGCCACCTCGAAATCCCGCTGTCCTACAATATTCCGCTGTGCCAGCATTCGGGCCGGCTCTTTGATTTCGTGAAATGCCGTGCCCTTGCCTAAAGCGACAAAGGAGACATTTTAGACGCGCACATCCGTATCCCTTGTCGCCTTAGAGCCACAAAGGACACAAAATCGATGCGCCCATGCGGGGCTTTTGTGGCCTTAAGCGCGCATCGGCCCCGCCATTGCGATGCAGATCAGCTGTGCAGGAAATGCATGACGTCGCCGTCGTGCACGACATAGGCCTTGCCCTCGGCGCGGAGCTTGCCCGCTTCGCGTGCCTTCGCTTCGCCGCCGAGCGCCACATAATCGTCATAGGCGATCGTTTCGGCGCGTATGAAGCCTTTCTGGAAATCGCTGTGGATTTCGCCCGCCGCCTCGGGCGCGCTCGCGCCCTGATGCACGGTCCATGCGCGCGCTTCCTTCGGGCCGACGGTGAAGAAGGTCAGCAGGTGGAGAAGCTCGTAACCCGCGCGGATGACGCGCGCGAGGCCGGTTTCGTGCAGGCCCATTTCCTCGAGGAACATCATGCGTTCGTCGCCGTCCATGCCGACGAGCTCGCTCTCGATCGCCGCCGAGACGATCACCGCCTGCGCGCCCTCGGCCTTGGCGCGCGCGAAGACCGCTTCGCTGTGCGCATTGCCGTTCGCCGCGTTGCCCTCTTCGACGTTGCAGACATAGAGCACCGGTTTGGTCGTGAGGAGCTGCGCCTGCTTCAGGATGCGCTCTTCCTCGGGGTCCTTGGGTTCGGTCAGCCGCGCGGGCTTGCCCTGCCGCAGCAGTTCGAGCGCCTGCCCCAGCACCGAGGCCGCGGCCTTGGCCTCCTTGTCGCCGCTCGTCGCCTTCTTGGCGAAAGCGGGGACGCGCTTCTCCAGGCTTTCGAGGTCGGAGAGCAGGAGTTCGGTCTCCACCGTCTCGGCATCGGCGACGGGGTCGACCTTGTTCTCGACATGCTGGATGTCGTCATCCTCGAAACAGCGCAGCACGTGTACGATCGCGTCGACTTCGCGGATGTTGCCGAGGAACTGGTTGCCGAGCCCCTCGCCCTTCGACGCGCCGCGGACGAGGCCGGCGATGTCGACGAAGGCGAGCTGCGTCGGGATGATCTTCTGGCTCGACGCGATCGCCGCCAGCTTGTCGAGGCGCGCGTCGGGAACCGCGACGTTGCCGATGTTCGGCTCGATCGTGCAGAAGGGATAGTTCGCCGCCTGCGCCGCCTGCGTCTCCGTCAACGCGTTGAACAGGGTGGACTTGCCGACGTTGGGCAGCCCGACGATCCCGCATTTGAAACCCATAAAAACTCCGTGAGGTTCGGCCCCTGCCGAACGGGGCGCCGCTTCTTGTCCGCGCCCCTAGCGCCAAGTTGGCGTCGATGCCAGCCATATGGAGCGGCAACCCCGTACCCGCGCCGCGGCCGATCCGGTTGCGTTGCGTTCAGTCTTGTGCAGATAAGCGGATCGCATGAAGAATTTCGCCGCACGATTTCAGGCCGGGGCCGCCCTCCTTATGCTCTTCGCCGCGTTGGGCGGCATCACCGCCGCGGCCGCGCCGGCGCGGTTCGAAGCGGCCGTCCTCGCCGAACTCAACCGCTTTCGCGCCGACCCCGCCTCCTATGGCGACGAACTGCGCAGCTATCGGGCGCGCTTCGAGGGAAAGCGGTTGATCGCGACTGAAGAGGGCGAGATCGACATCATGACGCACGAAGGCGTCGCGGCCGTCAACGAGGCGATCCGCGACCTGCGCGGCGTAAAGCCCTTGCCGCGTTTCGTCTGGAGCGACCTGCTCGCACGGGCCGCCGCCGATCATGTCGCGAGCCAGTCGCGCTCGGGCGCGGTCGGTCACTACACGCGGGGCCGCGGTCCGGGCGAACGGATGCTCGCGCGCGGCGGCGGGCGATACGTCAACGAGGTCATCACCTATGGGCACCACAGTCCCGCGGGCGTGATCGAGCAGCTGCTGATCGACGATGGCGTTCCGGGGCGCGGTCACCGGATCAGCCTGCTCGATACCGAGCGGCGCTATGCGGGTGTCGCGTGCGGACGCCATCCGGTCCACCGGACGATGTGCGTGATCGTGATGTCGCCGACATCCGACGGATCGGCGCCGCCCCCGCCGCAGCGCTAGCGCTTGCCAGCTGTGTTGCTATAGTATAACAGCGAACTCTCTGAAAAAAGGGAGATCGCGATGCGCGTTGCGAAATTATCCTTGGCCCTGCCGATCGTGCTCGGAATGACGCCGGCGGCGGCGCACGCCGTTCCCCGGACCGCGGTGATCGCGGAGACGGCGCGCGAGGCGATGGCGAAGACCGGCGCGCGGGGACTCGCGATCGCGGTGATCGACCAGGGCAAGGTCGTGTCGGTGCAAGCGTTCGGCGAGCGCAACGCGAAAGGCGATCCGCTGACGCCGCGGACGATCATGTACGGCGCGTCGCTGACCAAGGCCGTCTTTGCCTATTCGGTCCTCCGTCTCGTCGACGAGGGGAAGGTCGATCTCGACAAGCCCATTGCGGCGATGCTGCCGAAGCCTTTGCCCGATTACGGCAATCTCGATGCCTATGGCAATTGGGGCGACCTCACCGGCGACGAGCGTTGGCGGACGATCACGCCGCGGATGGTGCTGAATCACAGCACGGGTTTTGCGAATTTCTCCTTCCTCGAACCCGATGGAAGGCTGCGCATCCATTTCGATCCGGGCAGCCGTTACGGCTATTCGGGCGAGGGGATCATGCTGTTGCAGTTCGGGATCGAGCGGGGCCTGGGGCTGAACGTCGGCGACCAGGTCCAGCGCCTCGTCTTCGATCCGCTGAAAATGCCGAACAGCAGCCTCGTCTGGCGCCCCGATTTTGCCGCCGATCTGGCCGATGGATGGGAACTCGACGGCGAGGCGGTGCCGCACGACGAGCGCGGCCGCGTTCGCATGGCGGGCTCGATGGACACCACGATTGCCGATCTGGCCAACTTCGCCGCGGCGCTCGTGACGGGCGAGGGATTGTCGGCAAAGGCGCGCGCCGATCTCTTCGATCCGGCGCTGCCGATCCGCTCGCGCTCGCAATTTCCGACGCTGGCGGACGATGCGCCGCCGGCCGGGCAATCACCGGGCATTGCGGCGAGCGTCGGCCTGATCACTTTCGGTGGCCCGCAGGGCCGCGCCTTCTTCCGCGGCGGGCACAATGACTCGACGGGCAACGCGCTCGTCTGCCTGGAGAAACAGCAGCGCTGCATTCTCATCATGTCGAATGACGTCCGCGCAGAGGCCGCCTTTCCGATGATCGTGCGCGATATCTTGGGGGAGACCGGCGCACCGTGGCGCTGGATCTTCGGCGATATGCCGTTCGTCTGACGCAGCCGTCTACCCGTTCAGCCGCATGGCAAGGTCGTTCTGAAACCGTACTTCGTCGCCGTCGGCAAGCCACGTCGCTTCGGCCGCGATCGCACCGAGCAGGTCGGTCAGCGGGTCGATTTCGCTCTTGTGATAATTTCCGAGGACATGGCCGGTGACGCGGTCCTTGTGCCCGGGATGCCCGATGCCGATGCGGACGCGGCGGAAATCGTCGCCGATATGCGCGATCATGCTGCGGATCCCATTGTGGCCCGCCGCGCCGCCGCCCTGTTTGACCTTCACCTTCATCGGAGCGAGGTCGAGCTCGTCGTAAAAGGCGGTGACGTCCTGCGGCGTCAATTTGTAGAAATCCATCGCGGCGCGCACGCTGCGGCCGCTTTCGTTCATGAAGGTGCCGGGTTTGAGCAGCAATATCCGCTCGCGGCCGATGCGGCCGTCCTGGACCCAGCCCTGGAATTTCTTTGCGGGCGCAGGAAAGCCATGCACGTCGGCGATGACGTCGACTGCCATGAAGCCGACGTTGTGACGGTGCATCGCATATTGGGGCCCGGGATTTCCGAGGCCGACCCAGAGCTGCATATCAAAAACCCCTCCGCTTTAGGGGAGGGGCAGTGAGACTTGGCAGCTTGCTGCCCAGTCGCAACGGGGTGGGGCCATCGCCCTCACTCTGCCCCGCAAAACCTCACCCCAGTCCCTCTCGCGAAGGAGAGGGGCTGGAGTGCCGGTCTTTTTAGGCTTCGTCGGCGCCTTCGCCGTCGTCCTTGGTCGTGTCGCCGTCGCTCGACTTGAGCGCCGACGGGGCGACGATCGTCGCGATGGTGAAATCGCGGTCGGTGATCGCGCTCTCGACACCCTTGGGCAGGGTGACGTTGCTGATGTGGATCGAATCGCCGACGTCGAAGCCGGTGACGTCGATCGCGATCTCGTCGGGGATCTTGTCCGCGTCGCAGACGAGTTCCAGGTCATGGCGGACGATGTTGAGAACGCCGCCGCGCTTCAGACCCGGCGAGGCTTCTTCGTTCGCGAAGGTGACCGGAACCGAGACATGGACCTTGGCATCCTTCGAGATGCGCAGGAAATCGGCGTGGATCGGGCGATCCTTGACGGGGTGGAAGGCGACGTCCTTGGGCAGCGTACGGATCTGCTTGCCGCCGACGTCGATCATCACGACCGAGTTCATGAAGTGACCCGTCATCAGCTGCTTCATCAGCAGCTTTTCTTCGACGTGGATCATCAGGGGTTCTTCCTTGCCGCCATAGACGACGGCGGGGACGCGGCCATTGCGACGCAGGTCACGCGAGGCTCCCTTGCCTCCGCGTTCGCGCGTCTCGGCCGTCAGCGTCAGCTGATCGCTCATAGTTTTTCTCCGAGTACGGTTACACAGTTCCGCCACGCCTCCAGGGATGACCATGACGGAAGCGCGGGCGCATAGCGAGGAAGCGTCGGAAATGCAAGCGCCGCGGCGCAACATGCTGCGGCGCGGCGGGGGATCACAACCTGGGTCTACCATCTTCGTCATCCCGGACTTGATCCGGGATCCACGACGACGGCGCGGCTATGGATCCCGGATCAAGTCCGGGATGACGAGGGAGGATCAGCGAACGTCCGTTTCCCACTCATAAGCCGCCGCGACAGTCCACTCGGCTGTTGCCGCCCGCAAGACGACATTCCGCCTAAGGTCTGATAGTCTCGTGTCGCGGACTGCCGTCGGCGGTCGCGCGGATGTCATGAGGAGGCAGGCCGAAATGATAGAAAGCTTTGGAGCGCTCGTCGGCTGGGAACATCATGATGCGGGGGATCATATCATGCTCCGGCTCGAAAGCGTGCAGTCTTCGGAGGCCGCGAAGCAGCATGACCCCGACCTGTTCCGGTTCCTCATGACCAAGCAGCAAGCGGCCATCCTCGGCAATTATCTGGTGCAGCTCTCCGGCCAGGCGCCGGTCGTTCCGAAAAAGCGCGGCTGGTTTCGCCGGCATTTCGGTTGACCTTTCTCGTCGCGCGGCGAGAACCATAATCGTCCCGCATACCGCAACCGTCTATTGCACGCGCGTGACCTTGTAGCCCTTGGCCGTCAGCATTGCGGGCACGCTGTCCGTGCCGACGAGATGTCCCGCCCCGACCGCCATCAGCACCGTGCCGGGCCGGTCCATCCGCGAGGCCACCCATTCGCTCCAGCGGCGGTTGCGGTCGGTGATGATCGCCTTGCGCGCGGCGGGCACGCGATCGACGTCCTCGTTGATAAGCCGTGCGAGCGCGCCCGTATCGCCGCGCGACCAGGACGCGGCCATCGCATTCACGTCGTCCAATGCGCGGTCGGCGTTTTCGGCCGCGCCGACGAGCAGGGTCCGCTGCGTCTTCGGGTCGAGCGTTTCGAAGAGCATCAGCTGCGACTTCGCGCTTTCGAGCCCGGCGATCGGCTTGCCCGCGGCGCGGAAGATGTCGGTCAGGCCCGATTCCACACCGGCTGCGGGCGACAATTCGGCCTCGGCCGCGACCTTCTGTCCCATCAGCACGAGGACGGCCCAGTCGTCGAGCCGGTCGCCGCCGAAATCGCTGCTGCCCTCGAGCTTGCGATAGGCCGCAAGCGCGCCCGGCGACAGACGGTCTTCCATCGCGAGCGGCTTGTCGCGCGGTGCGAGCGCCTGAAAAACCGCGCCCGCCTCTGCGAGCTGCTTCGGCGAGAGTTCGAGCATCAGCTCGTCGGCCGTCGCCGCGGCTTCGGCAACCTTGCCGCGGTTCCAGTCGGTGCCGGCGGGCAGCGCATGCATCGTTCCGAGCAGATAGATGTGCGTGTCGGCATCTTCGACGAGCCACATGGCAGGTTTCGCCTCGACGCCCGACTTCGCCCCGCATGCCGCAAGCAGCAACGGCAAAAGGGCCGCCGCGATGCGGCGACCCCGGTGCTGGCGGAGAAAAGCCCCGGCACGCGTCACTGAACGCGCTTCGCTTTCAGTCCCCGCGCCGCGAGATAGTCCTGCACGCTGTGCTCGCCCGCCAGATGGCCCGCACCGACCGCAACGAAGACGGTGCCGGGCTTGTCCATCCGCGTCTTGATCTGATCGGCCCAGCGGGCATTGCGGTCCCACAGCAGCGTCTTCGTCAACTCGGGGGTCGCTGCCATGCTCTCGTTCATCAGCGTCGCCAGATTCTTCGGGTCGCCCTTGCCCCACAGCACGACCAGCTTGTCGAGCGTCGGGCCGAGCTTGTCGATATCCTTCACCGTCGAGTTGAGGAACGCGACCTGCTGCGCTTCGGGCAATTTGTCGAAGAAGCCGAGCTGCTCTTCGAGCGTCTCGAACCCCGACACCGGCTTGCTCGCCGCCTTCGCCGCCGTCGTCAGCTGCTTTTCGACGCCCTGCTCGGGGTCATAGCCAAGCTTGGTGAGCGGCAGCACCGACAGCGTGACGCCTGCGAACCACGGCTCCAGCGCGTCGAACGCATTCGCCGGGACGCCGAGGCTCGTAAGCGCCGCCTGATAGGCCTTCAGCGCCTCGGGATCGAGCTTTTGCGGCAGGGTCTTGCCGCTCGTGTCCATTGCCATCGGGATGGTGATTTTCGCGACCTCGGCCTGATCTTCGGGCAGGACGAGTTCGAGCACCAGTTCGTCCGACTTGTCGAACGCCTGCCTGACCGCGCCGTCGAACCAGCTAAGGCCGGGCTTCAGCACGTGGACGGTACCGAGCAGATAGATGGTCGTGTCGTCGTCCTTGACCGCCCACAGCGCGGGCTTGACCTTCTGCGTCGTCGCCGTCGCCGCTGCGGGCTCCTTGGCGACGGACGTGTTCGCGGGGCTCAGCGCGCAGGCGGCAAAGGGAATGATCGCACAGGTCGAGACGAGCGACTTGAACCAGGTCTTCATCGAAAAACACCTTTCTTGATTGGCCTTATGGCCGGGGGAGGTTGGGAAGGGGAGAGGGAAAGTCAGCGGTATTTGAGCCAGAGCCACACGGCCAAGTTGACGGCCAGCGCGCCGAGGAACAGCAGCATGGCGTCGGGCGGCGGCGCGAGGTCGGCGCGGGCAAGGACCCACCAGGCGGGCGCCGCGAGCGTGAACGCGTACCAGGCCGCAGTGCCCGCCCAAAGATATGCGCGCTCCTCATGGTCGTCGACGGCGCGGTGATAGAGGATCAGCGACACGATCATGCCGGCGACCCATACTGCGGAGGCGCCGACCGCGAATGCGGGGGTGAGCGGCGAATTGCTGAGCAGGGCGACGCCCGCGGCGGGGCCGTCGCGCTCGGCGAACTGCATCCATGCCCCCAGGATCCCGCCGAACAGGCCGGCAAGGCCGAGTGCGGTCCAATAGCGCTTGCGGCGCGGTGACATCGGGCGCTTTACGCGCTTGCCGGCGTCAGTCATCGCTGCCTCCCTTGAACCCGTCATCGAAAATCTCCTCGATCGGCATGTCGAACAATCGCGCGAGCTTGAAGGCGAGCGGCAGCGACGGGTCGTATTTGCCCGTCTCGATCGCGTTCACCGCTTGCCGCGATACGTCGAGCCGGTCGGCCAGCTCGGCCTGACTCCAGCTTCGCATCGCGCGCAGCACCTTCAGCCGGTTTTCCATTCGCATATCCGATCGTCATGCGTCCCTGACCGAATGTCAGGTGTTGTTGACTAAATGTCACGATTCGGTGACCATGTCAACAACACCTGACATTGGGCTCCACGATGTCCCGCTGCGCGGCACTTTCGCCAACTTCCAGATTGACCCTGCGTCCCCGCTGCGCCAAGGGCGACGGACATTGTTGCACCTGCGAAAGACGGGAAAAAGTGACCGAAGGGGCGGAAAAGAAAGTCCTCAGCTTTCAGGACATGATCCTGACGCTGCATGCCTATTGGAGCGCGCGCGGCTGCGCGATCCTGCAGCCCTATGACATGCGCGTTGGGGCAGGGACCTTCCACCCCGCGACGACGCTGCGCAGCCTCGGTCCCGAGCCGTGGAACGTCGCCTATGTCCAGCCGAGCCGCCGTCCGACTGACGGTCGTTATGGCGAGAACCCGAACCGGCTGCAGCATTATTACCAGTATCAGGTGATCCTGAAGCCGTCGCCCGCCGACCTGCAAGAGCAATATCTGGGCAGCCTCGCCGCGATCGGAATCGATCCGCTGCTCCACGACATCCGCTTCGTCGAGGACGATTGGGAATCGCCGACGCTCGGCGCGTGGGGGCTGGGCTGGGAAGTCTGGTGCGACGGGATGGAAGTCACCCAGTTCACCTATTTTCAGCAGATGGGCGGCTTCGACTGCAAGCCCGTCGCGGGTGAACTCACCTACGGGCTCGAACGCCTCGCCATGTATATCCAGAACGTCGATAATGTGTACGACCTCAAATTCTCGGACGCGGTCGGCGACGTCGCGGCAGTCAGCTATGGCGACGTGTTTCTGGAAAACGAACGCCAGTTCTCGAAATGGAATTTCGAGGTCGCCGATACCGACACGCTCTTCGCGGGCTTCAAGGCGGCCGAAGAAGAGTGCAAGCGTGCGATCGATGCGGACGTGCCGCTCGCGGCTTATGATCAGGCGATCGAGGCGAGCCATTTGTTCAACCTGCTGCAGGCGCGCGGCGTGATCAGCGTGCAGGAACGCGCCAATTATATGGCGCGCGTTCGCGACCTTGCGAAGGGTAGCTGCAAAGCGTGGATCGACAGCCAGTCGGAGCGCTGGACCGCGAAATATCCGGGGTGGACGCTGTGATGGCCGCTGCAATTCACATGGCCATCTCCTTTTCCGTTCGTGTCGAGCGTAGTCGAGACACCCATCGGAATGGCGCTGCCCTTCGCGGCTTCTCGACTTCGCTCGATGCGAACGGAGTTTGGGATTCGGAGAATTTCCAGTGACCGATTTTCTTCTCGAACTGCGCTCGGAAGAGATTCCTGCGCGGATGCAGGCCGGCGCGCGCGTCGAACTCGAAAAGCTGTTCCAGGCGCAATTGAGCGCCGCGGGCCTCGAAACGGGCGACCTCACCATCTGGTCGACGCCGCGCCGCCTTGCGCTGATCGCCAAGGGGCTGCCCGAAGCGACCGCCGCCGTCAGCGAGGAACTCAAAGGCCCGCGCAGCAGCGCGCCTCCGCAGGCACTCGAAGGGTTCCTCCGCAAGACCGGCCTGACGCAGGATCAGCTCGAAGATCGCGACGGCGTATATTTCGCCGTGATCGACAAGCCCGGCCGCGCGACCGCCGAGGTGCTGGCCGAGGCGATCCCCGCGATCGTCCGCGCCTTCGCTTGGCCCAAGTCGATGCGCTGGGGTAAGGAAAGCGCGAGCAGCGAAAGCCTGCGCTGGGTCCGCCCGCTGTCGGGCATCGTCGCGATCTTTGGCGAAGAGCTGGTTGCGTGTGAAGTTAGTGGGATTTCCGCGGGTTTCGCGACGCGCGGCCACCGCTTCCACTGCCCGGGCGAGATCACCATCGGCTCGGCGGCGGACTATGCGGAGAAGCTGCGCGCGTGCCACGTCATCGTCGATCATGAAGAACGGCAGAACATCATCCGCGACGGCGCCGCCAAGGTGGCCGCCGACGCTGGGCTGACGCTCGTCGAGGACGAAGGGCTGGTGATCGAGAATGCCGGGCTCACCGAATGGCCGGTGCCCTTGCTCGGCCGCTTTGACGAAGCCTTCCTCGAAGTCCCGCCCGAGGTCATCCAGCTCACCGCGCGCGTGAACCAGAAATATTTCGTCGTGAACGGCGCCGACGGAAAGCTCGCCAACGGCTTCGTCTGCACCGCGAATATCGACGCGAAGGACGGCGGCGCGGAGATCGTCGCGGGCAACCGCAAGGTGCTGGCCGCGCGCCTGTCCGATGCGCGCTTCTTCTGGGAACAGGATCAGAAGAAGACGCTCGCACAGCACGCCCAGAAGCTCGCCAACATCACCTTCCATGAAAAGCTCGGCACCGTTGCCGACAAGGTCGAGCGCGTCGCGAAGCTCGCCGAATGGCTGGCGAGCGAAGGCATCGTCCCGAACTGCGACCCCGCGCTCGCGCGGCAGGCGGCCGAACTGGCGAAGGCCGACCTCGTCACCGAAATGGTTGGCGAATTCCCCGAACTGCAGGGGCTGATGGGCGGCTATTACGCCCGTGCCGAAGGTTTGGACGATGCGGTTGCCGACGCGATCCGCGACCATTACAAGCCGGTCGGGCAGGGCGATGATGTGCCCACCGCGCCGGTGACGGTGGCCGTGGCGCTGGCGGATAAGCTAGATACGCTTGCAGGCTTTTTCTACGGAGAGATGCCGCCGACGGGGTCGAAGGATCCGTTCGCGCTTCGGCGTGCGGCACTCGGATGTTTAGCTATCATCCAGCAATCGCAGCTTCGTTTGCCGCTTCTGGTAGCTGGCCTGTTTGCGGCGTCTAACGTGGGGTTTAGAGAACAGCTATCGCCGCTGGCTCGTATTTGGCCGACAATTGATGCAATAGCGTCGCTAAAGACCTCGCTTGGCTGGAAGGAAATGTTTGATCCGCTGATCGAAGCTGCGACAGCAAAATCCAACGAGCAAGCGGCCTGGATCATGATGCGATCCAAGTCTGCAACTGTGGACCTTCTCGACTTCTTCGCCGACCGCCTCAAGGTCCAGCAGCGTGAAGCCGGTGTTCGCCACGACCTGATCGACGCCGTGTTCGCGCTCGGCGGTGAGGATGATCTTGTTCGCCTGCTCGCTCGCGTGAAGGCGTTGCAGGCGTTCATGGCAACCGGGGACGGCACCAACCTGCTCGCGGGCTACAAGCGCGCGGCGAATATCCTGAAGCAGGCGGGCGAGGTGAGCGGCACCGCTACCGCAACGCCGCCGACCGATGCCGATGCCGCGCTGCTCGCCGCGCTCGACGCCGCCGAACCCGCCGCCGCCGCGGTCGCCGACGAGCGCTTCACCGACGCCATGGCGGCGCTCGCCAGCCTCCGCGCGCCGATCGACGCCTTCTTCGACGGCGTGATGGTCAACGACCCCGACGAAGCGGTCCGCGCCTATCGCCTCGGCCTGCTGTCGCGCTTTACCGGCGCGGTGCACGGCGTCGCCGATTTCTCGAAGATCGAGGGCTAGCAGGGGCGGGCATGAAGCAGGACTTTCCCGTCTGGCTGGCCTATCTGTTCCCGGTGTTCTTCGTCGCGATGTGGGTCCTGGTGTCGCGCGTCATTTCGTGGATGGGCTGGTCTACATTGGTCACGCGCTTCGCGTTCGACCGCCCGCTTCCGCCCGACGCGACGCGTCACGGCGGGCAGTCCATGTCGAATGGCGAGTCGCTTTTCCGCACGGCGAGCTACAGCAATTGCGTGAACGTGTGGGTCGACCGGAACGGCTTCTTCATGCGACCGCAACTGATCTTCCGGTTGTTTCATCCGATGGTGCACATCCGATGGAACCAGATTGCACGGGCCGACGTCCGTAAAGGCTTCTTCAACGGCGGCACCCGACTGACCTTTCGGGCCGACGTGCCGGTCGTGTTGCTGCGCGGGCGTGCCGGCCGGGCCGTCGCGGAGCGATGGCAATCGCATGGTGACCGCAGCATGGCCTGACGCCGCTAAAGCAAAACTGAATCGACGAAACGCGATTGCATACCTATCCAGCCGCAACCTCCTCCCCGGGGCAGCAGGAGTTAGACATGACGAATATGGTGCATTTGTTCGGCGGTGACGCGACCACGCGCGAGCGGTCGAAGGAATTGCTGGGCGGCAAGGGATCGAACCTCGCCGAAATGGCCTCGATCGGCCTGCCGGTGCCGCCGGGCTTTACGATCACCACCGACGTCTGCACCCAATATTATGCGGGTGGCGAGCAGTTCCCGGCGGGCCTCGTCGAAGAGGTCGCGGCGGGGATCGCGCATATCGAGGGCATCACCGGCAAGACATTCGGCGATGCCGCCGACCCCTTGCTCGTCTCGGTCCGCTCCGGCGCGCGTGTGTCGATGCCGGGGATGATGGACACCGTCCTCAACCTCGGGCTCAACGACCGCACCGTCGTCGGCCTGTCCGAAGCCTCGGGCGACCCGCGCTTCGCGTGGGACAGCTATCGCCGCTTCGTCCAGATGTACGCCGACGTCGTCATGGGGCTCGACCATGCCGAGTTCGAGGAAGCGCTGGAAATCGCCAAGGAGGACCGCGGCTTCTATCTCGATACCGAGATGTCGGCCGAGGACTGGCAGGCGCTGGTCAAGGAATATCAGGCGATCGTCGAGCGCGAGACTGGCGCGCCGTTCCCGCAGGAGCCGAACGACCAGCTCTGGGGCGCGGTCGGTGCGGTGTTCGCAAGCTGGGAAAGCGACCGGGCAAAAGTCTATCGGCGCCTGAACAGCATCCCCGGCGAATGGGGCACCGCGGTCAATGTGCAGGCGATGGTGTTCGGCAATATGGGCGACACCTCGGCAACCGGCGTGGCTTTCACGCGTGACCCTGCGACCGGCGAGCGCGCTTGGTACGGCGAATGGCTGATCAACGCCCAAGGCGAAGACGTCGTCGCGGGCATCCGCACGCCGCAATATCTGACGCTCGCCGCTCGCGAAAAGGCCGGCGCCAAGCCGCTGTCGATGGAAGAGGCGATGCCCGGGACCTTCGGCGAGCTCGGCCGCGTCTTCGACACGCTCGAAACGCACTACCGCGACATGCAGGACATCGAGTTCACCGTCGAACGCGGGACGCTCTGGATGCTGCAGACGCGCAGCGGCAAGCGCACCGCCAAGGCGGCGCTACGCATCGCGTGCGAGATGGCCGCCGAGGGCCTGATCAGCGAAGAGGAAGCCGTCGGCCGCGTCGATCCGGGCGCGCTCGACCAGTTGCTCCACCCGACGCTCGACCCCAAGGCGCCGCGCGACGTGCTGACCAAGGGGCTGCCAGCCAGCCCCGGCGCCGCATCGGGCAAGATCATGTTCGATGCCGACAGTGCCGAAAAGGCGGCGGGCATGGGCGAGGCGGTGATCCTCGTCCGCGTCGAAACCTCGCCCGAGGACATCCACGGCATGCATGCCGCGAAGGGCATCCTGACGGCACGCGGCGGGATGACCAGCCACGCCGCGGTCGTCGCGCGCGGCATGGGCCGTCCCTGCGTCTCGGGCGCGGGCGGGCTGTCGATCGACGGTGCGGCACGCGTGCTGCGCGTGGCCGGGCGCGAGCTTCGCGAGGGCGATATCCTGACGCTCGACGGTTCGACCGGCGAGGTGATGGCGGGCGAAGTTCCGACGCTGCTCCCCGAGCTGGTCGGCGATTTCGGTACCTTGATGGGCTGGGCCGACAAGGTGCGCCGCATGAAGGTGCGCACCAACGCCGAAACCCCGCAGGATGCGCAGGTCGCGCGCGATTTCGGCGCCGAGGGCATCGGACTCTGCCGCACCGAGCATATGTTCTTCGACGCCGCGCGCATCACCGCGGTGCGCGAGATGATCCTCGCCGACAGCGAGGATGGCCGCCGCGCCGCGCTCGCGAAGCTGCTGCCCGAACAGCGCGGCGACTTTGCCGCGATCTTCCGCGTGATGGCCGGACTGCCGGTCACCATTCGTCTGCTCGATCCGCCGCTGCACGAATTCCTGCCGACGCGCGAGGAGGATTTCGCCGACGTCGCCGAAGCCGCGGGCGTCGGGATCGAGAAGCTCAAGGCACGCGCGAGCGAGCTGCACGAGTTCAACCCGATGCTCGGCCACCGCGGTTGCCGTCTCGGCGTCACTTACCCCGAAATCTACGAGATGCAGGCGCGCGCGATCTTCGAGGCGGCGTGCGACGTCGCCGCCGAAACCGGCGCCGCGCCGATCCCCGAGGTGATGATACCCCTTGTGGCGACGCGGCGCGAATTTGATCTGATGAAGGCGGTCGTCGATGCGCAGGCGAAGGCGGTGTTCGCCGAGAAGGGCCGCGAGATTTCGTATCTCGTCGGTACGATGATCGAACTGCCGCGCGCCGCGTTGATGGCGGGCGAGATCGCCGAGAGCGCCGAGTTCTTCAGCTTTGGTACCAACGACCTGACGCAGACGACGATCGGCATCAGCCGCGACGACGCGGGCCGTTTCCTGACGCAATATGTCGACAAGGGCATCTTCGTCACCGACCCGTTCGTCAGTCTGGATGTCGAGGGCGTCGGCCAGCTCATCGAACTCGCCGCCGAACGTGGCCGCGGCACGCGCTCGGGCATCAAGCTCGGCATCTGCGGCGAGCATGGCGGCGACGCGCCCAGCATCCATTTCTGTGAGAAAACGGGCCTCGATTATGTCAGCGCATCGCCGTACCGCGTGCCGATCGCACGGCTGGCGGCGGCACAGGCGGCGCTGCGAAAATAATCGCGCAAAGGGGGTTGCGCGATTCTGCGGAGCCCCTTAAAGGCGCGTCTCCACGCACCCGTAGCTCAGCTGGATAGAGCACCAGACTACGAATCTGGGGGTCGGACGTTCGAATCGTTCCGGGTGCGCCACTTCCCCAAATCGCGAACAAGGCGGGCCTAGAGCAGGGCTGCGAGCAGCGTACGAAAATGACGCGCGGCAGTGCGCTGGGCAGAGGGATCGGGTTGCAGCGTGACGAACCGCGCGGCCACCGCCATCCACATATCGATCTGCACCTGATCGCTGGCCGCTGCGACGGCACCGATTTTTTCCGCAATCACGACGGTTCCCTGCGCGCCATGCGCCGCGTGGATGTCGCGGGCTCTCGTTTCGATCGAACGATCTTCGGCAGCGGTCATGCTACGCGCCTCTCATAGTCCGCGATGCCCGATGCCGTGGACGGTGACCCCGGGCGACGTCTGAAAACGCATCGCGGTGAGCCGCAGGAAAGTGGAAAACTGCGACCTGATCCCTTTTACCTGTCAGCGTTGTCAGTTGCAACGCGTCCGATTGTGCTGATCCGCAGCGACGCTTGGCATCGCGCATAGCTATGCCCTGTTGCATCGGGGCGGGGGGTGCGACATGCCTTTGCCAGGATAAGGGAGAGCCATGAGCGAACAGATTGTTACGGTCGACATCGGCGGCACGCATGCGCGCTTTGCAATTGCCGAGGTCGCCGAGGGACGGGTGGTGGCGCTCGGCGATGCAACGACGCTCCACACCAGCGATCACGCGAGCTTTCAGACTGCGTGGCAAGATTTCGAGCGGCAGCAGGGCGGGGCGCTGCCGCGAGCCGTTGCCATCGCGATCGCCGGCCCGACGCGCGGTGACATGATCCGCTTTACCAACAACCCGTGGATCATCCGCCCGGCGCTGATCGGCGAGAAGCTGAGCGTTGACCGTCACGTGCTGGTCAACGATTTCGAGGCCGTAGGGCATGCGGTTGCACAGGCCGGCGCCGAATATTTCGAGCATCTGACCGGTCCCGACGAACCGCTTCCGGCCGAGGGAACGATCAGCGTGATCGGCCCGGGGACCGGCCTGGGCGTTGCGCACATCTGGCGTGGCGGCGGGCATTACCGCGTCCAGGCGACCGAGGGCGGGCATGTCGATTTTGCTCCGCTGGACAGCATCGAAGACGCGATTCTCGCGCGGCTGCGCAAGCGGCATCGCCGCGTATCGACCGAGCGCATCGTTTCGGGGCCGGGTATCGTCGACATTTACGAGACGCTGGCCAGCCTCGAAGGCCGCGCGATCACGCCGCTCGACGACCGCGAGATATGGTCGCGCGGGATGGCGGGCGAGGACAGCCTGGCGGCGGCGGCGATCGACCGCTTCTGCCTCTCGCTCGGCAGCGTCGCGGGCGACCTTGCGCTCGCGCAGGGGGCGAGCGGCGTCGTCATTGCAGGCGGCCTCGGCCTGCGCATCCGCGACAGCCTGCTCCGATCGGGCTTTCCCGAGCGCTTCGTCGCCAAGGGGCGGTTCGAGAATTTCATGGCGGCGCTGCCGGTCAAGCTGATCACCCACCCGCAGCCGGGCCTGTTCGGCGCCGCGGCCGCCTTCGCGCGCCAATACGCCTAAAATAGCTGTAGCGCGGCGCGACGAAACGCGGCAGCAAGGGCGCATGTCCGCACGCCCCGTCCTCGGCATCATCGCCTGCAACCGCACTGTCGGGACCGAGATCGCGCAGACGGTGATCAACCGCTACGCGACCGCGGCGATGCGCCACGCCGATTGCGCGGCGCTGATCATCCCGTCGCTGCCCGAATATATGCGCGCCGATGAAATCGTCGAGCGGCTCGACGGCGTGCTGCTGACGGGCACGCCATCGAATGTCGAGCCCGCGCGCTACCATGATCCGTCGGCCGGCGAGGGGCCGTTCGATCCCGACCGCGACGCGATGATGCTCGAACTGGTCGAGGCGGTGATCGCGGCGCAGCGGCCGTTGTTCGGCATCTGCCGCGGGTTCCAGGAAATCAATGTCGCGCTCGGCGGGACGCTGCGGCGCGACACTTCGGCGAGCGAGCAATTGCTGCACCATCACGCGCCCGAAGGCGTGGCGTTCGACGCGATGTTCGATCATCATCATAAGGTCGATCTGGTCGAGGGTGGGCTGCTCGCTTCGGCGTATGACCGGACGTCGCTCGACGTGAACTCGGTGCACTACCAGGGCATCGGCGAACTTGCGGGCGGCCTTGCGGTCGAGGCGCGTGCGCCCGACGGGCTGGTCGAGGCGTATAGCGCGCGGCCGAATGGCGCGCCGCTGCTCGCGGTGCAGTGGCACCCCGAATGGGCGACCGATGGCAACGACCAGAGCCAGACCTATTTCCACTTGCTCGGGCGCGCCTTAAGAGGCGAATTATGAACCGCCGCGTCACCCGTTACGACCGCTATCTCGCGCGGATCAGCTTCTCGCCCTGATTTTCCGGAAGCCCGTTTCTTTCGGTTTCCGGACAATCAGGAGTTCTAAAATGCCCCGTAATCACGACATCGCCGAACTGCGCCGCCTCGACGTCGCGCACCATCTTCCCGCACAGGCCGACTGGGCCGAGATCGAAAAGCTGGGCGGTAGCCGCATCATCACCCATGCCGAGGGTTGCTATATTCATGACGGCGACGGGCACCGTATCCTCGACGGGATGGCGGGCCTGTGGTGCGTCAACGTCGGCTATGGCCGGGAGGAACTGGTCGAGGCGGCGGCGGCGCAGATGCGCGAGCTGCCTTTTTACAACACCTTCTTCAAGACCGCGACGCCGCCGACGGTAACGCTCGCCGCCAAGATCGCCTCGCTCACCGGCAACCGCCTGCCGCACATCTTCTTCAACGCCTCGGGCAGCGAGGCGAACGACACCGTGTTCCGCATGGTGCGGCATTATTGGAAGCTCAAGGGCGAGCCGAAGCGCACTGTCTTCATCAGCCGCTGGAACGCCTATCACGGTTCGACCGTCGCGGGCGTCTCGCTCGGGGGGATGAAAGGCATGCACGCGCAGGGCGATTTGCCGATCCCCGGCGTCGAACATGTCCGCCAGCCCTACAGCTACGGCGAAGGGCAGGGGATGACCGAGGAGGAGTTCTGCGACGCCTGCGTGCAGGCGATCGAGGACAAGATTCTGGAGGTCGGGCCCGAGAATTGTGCCGCCTTCATCGGCGAGCCGCTGCAGGGCGCGGGCGGGGTCATCATCCCGCCGAAGGGATATTGGCCGAAGGTCGAGGCGGTGGCGCGCAAATATGGCTTGCTGGTCGTCGCCGACGAAGTGATTTGCGGCTTTGGGCGTACCGGCAAAATGTGGGGCCATGAAACGATGGGCTTCACCCCCGACCTGATGCCGATGGCGAAGGGGCTGTCGTCGGGTTACCTTCCGATCTCGGCCACCGCGGTCGCTAGCCACGTCGTCGATGTGCTCAAGACCGGCGGCGATTTCGTCCATGGTTTCACCTATTCGGGTCATCCGGTCGCGGCGGCGGTCGCGCTCAGGAATATCGAGATCATCGAACGCGAAGGGCTGGTCGAGCGCACGGGCGGCGTCACCGGGCCGCATCTGGCGAAGGCGCTTGCGACGCTGAACGATCATCCGCTGGTCGGCGAGACGCGATCGGTCGGGCTGCTCGGCGCGGTCGAGATCGTCGCCGACAAGGAAACGCGAGCACGCTTCGGCGGCGCCGAAGGAACTGCGGGGCCGATGGCGCGCGATGCGTGCATCGCGAACGGACTGATGGTCCGCGGCATCCGCGACAGCCTGGTCATGTGCCCGCCGCTGATCATCACGACCGAACAGATCGACGACATGGTTGCCATCATCCGCAAATCGCTGGATGAGGTGATGCCGAAACTTCGCGCTCTCTAGCGATTTCTTCCAGTTTCCGTTCGTGCTGATCTTGTCGAAGCACCGTTTTTCTTCTTAACACGGTCAAATGAAGAACTGCCCTTCGACAGGCTCAGGGCGAGCGGGTTTGGATGGGCGGTTCAAGAACAAGGACTTGATTATCCATGCCATCCGGCCTTTTTGCCCTGCTCGACGACATTGCCACCATTGCCAAGGTGGCGGCCGCGAGCATCGACGATATCGGCGCCGCGGCGTCGAAGGCCGGGGTCAAGGCGGCGGGGGTCGTCGTCGACGATACCGCGGTGACGCCGCGCTATGTCACCGGCTTCACCCCCGACCGCGAATTGCCGATCATCTGGCGGATCACGAAGGGGTCGATCTTCAACAAGCTGGTGCTGATCCTGCCGGCGCTGCTGATGCTGTCGACATTCGTACCGTGGGCGATCACGCCGCTGCTGATGCTGGGCGGCGCCTATTTATGCTTCGAAGGCGCCGAGAAGGTGTTGCACTCGTTGCAGGAGGACAAGACGAGCCTGGAAGAAGACGCCGAGATCGTAGCCGACAAGAACCACGAAGAGGAAATGGTGAAGGGCGCGGTGCGCACCGACTTCATCCTGTCGGCAGAGATCATGGTGATCGCGCTCAATGAAGTTCTCGACGAACATCTGGCGATGCGTGCCGCGACGCTTGCACTCGTCGCGGTGCTGATCACGGTCGCGGTCTATGGCGTCGTCGGGCTGATCGTGAAGATGGACGACATCGGCCTCCACATGGCGAAGGAGGGCAACAAGGCGCGGCGCGCGATCGGCCGCGGGCTGGTCGATTTCATGCCGAAGCTGCTCGCGGCGCTGGCGGTGATCGGCACGGCGGCGATGCTGTGGGTCGGCGGCCAGATCGTGCTTCACGGGCTCGACGAATATCATATCGGCGGGCTGGGGCATTGGCTGCACGACGTGGCGCATGCGATTGGTGGCGGCCTGCCGCTCGCGGGGCTTTGGGAATGGCTGATCAACGCGGGCGGCGCGGGCGTGTTCGGACTGCTGCTCGGCGGGCTGATCGTCGGGGCGCTTCACTTGTTGCCGGGGAAGAAGAAGGCCGCCCATTAATCTCGTCATCCCGGACTTGATCCAATTCTATCGGCAAATCGTGCATCACGGAGAAAGCCGGTACCCATTTGCAGGCTCCGCTTGATATGGGCCGCGGCTTTCGCCGGGGAGCACGTGCCGCATGCTCTTAAAGCCACAAAAGCCCCGCATGTGCGCATCGAAATTGTGTCCTTTGTGGCCTTAAGGAGACAAAGGATACGAAGGTGCGCGTCGAAAATGTCTCCTTTGTCGCTTTAAGCCGATGGGCAGCGCGCACAGAAAATCGAACGAGAGAAAGAGCCAAGTCGCAGGCTCTCACACCGAAATAATGTAGGAAAGCGCTTTTTTGAGAGAAGCGCGGGTGCCTCATTATCTCGTCATGCTGAACTTGTTTCAGCATCCATGGACTGCGCTTTCTCCAAACGCAGCGTTTGTCGCCAAGTCCTGCCGTGGACCCTGAAACAAGTTCGGGGTGACGAGGATGGAAAGTCAGTATTTAGCCCAGCAACACCACCGGACTGTCAGCGCGCCAGTGCATGCTGACCTTGTCGTCCCAAGTAAAATCTTCCTGATCGTGCCGCGACAGGTTCGGGCGCGAGACGCGGATGCGGGCGCCGGTTTCCAGTTCGATCTCGAAAAGGGTGATGTCGCCGAGATAGCTCATGCCTTTGATCTTGCCGCGCGCGAAATTATAGCCTTCGGGGGCATCCTGCGCCGCGGCCTTGACGGCTTTGCCCTCGCCGGGGACGTGGAGATAGATTTTCTCGGGGCGTAGCGCGACCCATACGTCGGCACCATGCGGGCCGGTGACCCCGTGATTGAGGTATACCTTGCCGAGGCCGGGGCAGTCGACCGCGGCCTTGTCGGGTTCGTCGAGCGTCAACTTGCCCTCGAAGATGTTCACCGATCCGACGAAGTCGGCGACGAAGCGGTTGGCGGGGTATTCGTAGAGATCGGACGGCGTCGCGAGTTGCGACACCTCGCCCTTGTTGATGACGGCGATCCGGCAAGCCATCGACAACGCCTCGTCCTGGTCGTGCGTGACGGTGACGAAGGTGATGCCGACCTTTTCCTGCAGCTCCGACAGCTCGAACTGCATCTGCGCGCGCAATTTCGCGTCGAGTGCCGACAGCGGCTCGTCGAGCAGCAGCACCTTGGGGCGCATGACGAGGCTGCGGGCGAGCGCGACGCGCTGGCGCTGGCCGCCGGACATCTGGTCGGGCATGCGGCTTTCGAACCCGCCAAGCTTTACCAGTTCGAGCGCTTCGGCGACGCGGTCCTTGACCTCGCCGCCCTTCACGCCCGCGATCTTCAGGCCATAGGCGACATTGTCGGCGACGCTCATGTGCGGGAAGACGGCGTAGCTCTGGAATACCATGTTCACGGGGCGCTTGTTGGGCGGAATGCCCGCCATATCCTGTCCATCGATCAGGATCTTGCCCTCGGTCGGCAGCTCGAAGCCCGCGATCATCCGCAGCAACGTCGTTTTGCCGCAGCCCGATGGACCGAGCAGCACGAAGAATTCGCCCGCCTGGATGTCGAGGCTGACATTGTCGACCGCGGTGACCTTCCCGAAGCGTTTCGAGACGTTCTGGATCTGGATGATCGGCTGGGCGGTTTCGGTCATGGTCAATCCTAAATCCGTTCGTGTCGAGCGAAGTCGAGACACCGTGAAGGCGCGCCCCATCGATGCGCATCTCGACTTCGCTCGATGCGAACGGGGAAAGGGGAATGCATCAATGCGTCTCCGCAATCGCCTTCACGCCCTGAAGCTTCAGCGCGACGGCGGTCAAGACGATGGTCAGGATGATGAGGAGCGTCGAGGCCGCATTGACCTCTGGCGTCACCGAGAAGCGGACCATCGAATAGACCTTCACGGGGAAGGTGATCGTGTCGGGGCCGCTGGTGAAATAGGTGATGACGAAATCGTCGAGGCTGAGCGTGAAGGACAGCAGCGCGCCCGCGACGAGCGCGGGCTTCATATGCGGGATCAGTACGTCGCGGAACACCGCCCATTCGCCGGCGCCGAGGTCCTTCGCAGCTTCCTCCTGCTCGCGGTTGAAGGTCGCGAGGCGCGAGCGCACGACCATCGTCACGAAGGGAAAGCAGAAGGTGATGTGCGCGATCGTGATCGCGCCGAGGTTGAACGGCCAGACGAGATCGGTCGGCCAGTCGACCGCGGCGAAGAACATGAGGAAGGCGACGCCCATGCAGATTTCAGGGACGATGATGGGCAGCGAGATCGTCCCGTCGATCGCGCTCTTCAATGGAAAGCGGAAGCGCCAGAGCATCACCGCCGCAACCGCCCCGAGCATCAGGCTGACGATCGTTGCGAGCGCGGCGATCGTCAGCGAATTGACCAGCGCCTCGACCAGCGTGTCGTTGTTCAGCGCCTTGTCGTAATATTTCATCGTGAAGCCGCGCCACACGACGTTGCGCTTGCTGTCGTTGAAGCTGAAGATCATCAGCACGATCAGCGGCGCATAGAGGAACAGCATCACCAGCCCGACCCAGAGGCGCATCCATAGGGTGCGGCTATATTCGAGCGGTGCGCGCGGCGTGCGGTTGAAGAGCGCCATCAGTGAACCTCCGGCACTTTCTTGCGCATCGCCTGCAGCGCGATGAGGATGAACATCGCATAGATCAGGACGAAGGAGAGCGCGGCGCCGAAGGGCCAGTCGTTCGCCTTCTTGAACTGGCGTTCGATCACGTTGGCGATCATCTGGCTGTCGGTCCCGCCCATCAGGTCGGGCGTCAGATAGGCGCCGAGCGCCGGGATCAGCGTGATCATCACGCCCGCGACGATGCCGGGCGCCGCCAGCGGGACGACGATGCGCATGATCGTGCGGAAATGGCCGGCGCCGAGATCGAGGCTCGCCTCGATCAGGCTGCGGTCTAGCCGGTCGAGCGCAGCGTAGAGCGGCAGCACCATGAAGGGCAGGTGGACATAGACGAGCCCGAAGACGACCGCGAAATTGTTGAAGAGCAGCTGCACGGGCTCCCACGTCGGAAGCGGTTGCATGCCGGCGAGCGTGCGGAGCCAGCTGGCGCCGTCCCAAAGCGTCTCAAGCCCCTTGTTGGCATAGCCTTGCGTGCCGAGCAGCATCATCAGCGCGTAGGTGCGGATAAGAAGGTTCGTCCAGAAGGGCAGCATGATGCCGAGCAGCAGCCAGGGCCGCCATTTCTCGCTGGCGAAGGTGATCGCCATCGCGACCGGAAAACCGATGATCAGGCAGATGAGGGTGACGAGCGCCGCGACCGCGAAGCTCTTGCCGAAGATGCTGACATAGAGCCATTCGGTCGCGCGCTTGTAATTTTCGAGCGTGCCCGAAAATTCGATGTCGGTGAGGCCGCGGTTCTCGCCGAAGCTGTAGAGCCAGACGATCGCCATGGGGATGAGGAAGAAGAGCAGGACCCACAGGATCGTCGGCAGCGAAACCGCCGCGAAGACTCTCTTGTTGGTTTTCCAGTCCTGCTCGGCCACCCCCCGATGCCCCCTTCAGATCGTTACGACGCCCGCACCTTGGTGAAGGCTTCTTCGTAGAGCGGCTGCAGCTTTTCGTTGAACTTCGCATATTCGCACTTCGCGAGCACGTCGGCCGGCGGGAAGATCACGGGGTTGTTCTTGTAGGTGTCGGGCATCAACGCCTTCGCCGCGAGGTTGGGGGTCGGGTAGAGGATCGTTTCGGTGATCTTCTTGCCGACCTCGCCATCGAGCATATAGTTGATGAACGCGTGCGCATTCTTCGGATGCGGGGCGCCCTTCGGGATGCAGAGCGTGTCCGAATTGAGCTGGCTGCCCTCCTTGGGCACGACGAAGTCGAGATCGTCGTCCTCGACCATCGCCTGCGCAATGTCGCCATTATATTCGAGCACGACGTCGCAGTCGCCCTTCAGCAACAGGTCCTGCCCGTCGTCCTCGTGGAATTTCTTCACATTGGGCTTCTGCTTGATCATCATCGCAGAGATCGTCTCGATGTCCGCAGGGGTCAGCGCGTTGACCGACTTGCCGAGATATTTGCCATAGAGGCGGAACATGTCGCCGGCTTCGGACAGCCAGGCGATCCGGCCGGCATATTCGGGGCTGTCGAACAGCACCTTCCAGCTATCGGGCTTCGCCTTCACCTTCGACTTGCGATAGCCGATCCCGAGGACGAGCCAGGTGTAGGGCAGCGAGAATTTGCGGCCGGGGTCATAGTCGACGTTGATGAAGGCCGGGTCGACGTTCTTGATATTCGGGATCTGCGCATGGTCGAGCTGTTGCAGCATGTCGGCGCGGATCATGCGTTCGACGAAGTCGTTCGATGGTACGATGACATCATAGCCGGGGTTGCCCGCCTTGAACTTCGCGAACAGCGTATCGTTGCTGTCGAAGAGGTCCATCGTGACCTCGACGCCGCTCGATTTCTTGAAATCGTCGAGCGTCGTTTCGCCGATGTACGTGTCCCAGTTGTAGAAGTTGAGCTTGGCCTCTTCGCCGTTAGCGAGCTTCTTGCCTTCGCCCTTGCTGCAGGCGGCGAGGCCCCCGAAGCTGATCCCGACCGCTGCCACCCCCAGGGCCTGCAAGAGCGAGCGGCGGCCCCGGTTTTGTTTCAGCAGTTCGTTCAGATCCATGGCTGGCCTCCCTGTATGTGACGTCAAGCTGACCGAATAATGTCACCTTGGGAAGAGGCTTTTTTGCGCTGCACCAATAATTTTTGGAACATTCATGCGTTGCGCAGATACCAGTCGTAATCGAGCGTCGGGACGACGCTGAAATAATTGTCCTGCTCGACGCGCTTTACGATGCTGAACATGTCGACGAAGCGGTCGCCGAGATAGTCGCGCATCAGCTTCGAGGAATGGAAGCGGTCGACCGCAGCGAACCAGTTCGACGGCGGCTTGTCGTCACCGCTGCTGTCGCGGTCGTAACCGTTGCCGACCACGGCGGCGCCCGGATCGACCTTGTTCGTCATGCCATGATGCATGCCGGCGAGCACCGCGGCGACCGCCAGATAGGGGTTGGCGTCGGCGCCGCAGGCGCGATGCTCGACATGGCGGCTCGGCGGCGGGCCGGCGGGGATGCGGAAGGAGACGGTGCGGTTGTTGACGCCCCAGGTCGGCGCGACGGGGGCATAGCTGTTCGCCTTGAAGCGGCGGTAGCTGTTCGCGTGCGGCGCGAAGAGCGCGAAACCGTCGCCGACGGTGCCGATCATGCCGCCGATCGCGTGGCGGAGGGCGGGGGTGCCTTCGGGGTCTTCGCTCGCGAAGATATTGTTGCCCGCGTCGTCGTCGACCGAGACGTGGATGTGCATGCCGCTGCCCGCCTGGTCGGCGAAGGGCTTGGCCATGAAGGTGGCTTCTAGCCCGTGTTGCTGCGCGATCGCCTTGACGAGCCGCTTGTACATGATCGCGTCGTCGCAGGCGCGCAGGGCATCGGGCTTGTGGCGGAGCGTCAGCTCGAACTGGCCGGGTGCGAATTCGGAGATCGCGCTTTCGAGCGGCAGGCCTTGCGCGTCGGTTGCGGCATAAAGCGCGTCGAAAAAGGGACGGAAGTCGTCGAGTTCGCGGAGCCCATAGACTTCGACGTTGCGCGGGGTGTCGCGGCTGTACGCGGGGCGGGCGGGGCGGACCTTGCCGTCTCGCGCGCGGCGCGGGTCGACGAGGTAGAATTCGAGCTCGACCGCGAGAACGGGGGTCAATCCATCGGCGGTGAAGCGGTCGATCACGCGGCCGAGGACGTGGCGCGGGTCGAGGTCGTGCGGGGTGCCGTCGAGCTCGTAGAAATCGACGAGGAATTGTGCGGCATGCTCGCCGCCCCACGGCGTGCGGACGAGCGTGCCGGGGATCGGCTTCATCGAACGGTCGGCGTCGCCATCTTCCCAGACGAGGCCGGTTTCGACAGTGTCCTGCCCGGTGATGTCGACGACGGTGATCGAGCCGGGGAACATGCGGCCGCTGTCGTAAACGGCGAGCACCTCGTGCTGGCGCAGGCGCTTGCCGCGCGGGACGCCGCCGAAGTCGGTATAGATCATCTCGATCGAATCGACGTCGGGGTTGGCCTTGAAAAAGGCTTCGGCCTCCGAACGCGGCGCGATCACGCCCGATGATTTCGACATCGCCCCTCTACTCCTTCAACGCCTTTATGCAGTCGGCGAAAGCGCCGACGAGCCGGTCGATCTGGTCGTCCGACGTGACCGGGCTCACCAACATCATATTGTGGAACGGCGCCAGCAAAATCCCGCGGTTGGCGAGGAAGAGGTGGATCGCCGCTTCGAGCTTAGGGTGCATCGCCGCCTTTGCCTCGCCGCCGTTTCGCGGCGGGGTGCGGCAGGTCAGGAATTCGACCCGCGCGCCGACGTGCGTGACGTGCCAGTCGAAACCGGCGTTCGTGATCTCGGTTTCGAGTCCGGCAACGAGCCGTGCGGCTCCGCGGAGCATCTGATCATAGGCGGCGGGCGTGATGACGTCGCCCAGCATCGCGTCCATCGCGGTGATCGCCAAAGCGTTCGCGGAGAGGGTGGTGCCGATGCCGCTATGACCGGACGGGCGCGAGGCATCGAGCGCGGCCATGCGTTCGGCGACCTCCGAGCTGAAGCCGTAGACCGCGCAGGGTACGCCGCCGCCGATCGACTTTCCGACGACCGTCAGGTCGGGCCGTGGGCCATGCATTACGCCATGGCCGCCATAACCCGATGAAATCGTGTGCGTCTCGTCGAAGACGAGCAGGGTGACGGTCTCGTCGCAGAGCTTGCGGAGCGTGGCGAGAAAGCCGGGGGCGTCGCGGACCATGCCGACGTTGGTCATCACCGGCTCCGCGAGGACGCAGGCGATGTCGCCGGCGCGCAGCGCAGCCGCAAGCGCTTCCTCGTCGTTGAACTCGATCACGGTCGTGGTGTCGCGAAGGTCGTGGACCTCGCCGATCAGGCTGGCGCGCATCGTCGGCTTCCCGGCCTTGAGATCGACGAAAGCGTCGTCGACCGCGCCATGGTACGCGCCGTTGAAGGTCAGGATCTTGCGCCGCCCGCTGATCCCGCGGCACCAGCGGATGACGGCGCGATTGGCTTCGCTGGCGGTCGTCGTGACCTGCCATTGCGGAAGGCCGAACATCGCGGCGAGGCGTTCGGACAGCGCCGCGCCGCGTTCCGTGGGGAGCATATAGCTCAGGCCCTCGCCGGCTTGTCTCACGAGCGCCGCAGCGAGGGCGGGAGGCGAGTGGCCGAACAGGCTGGCGGTGTCGCCGAGGCAGAAGTCGTCGTAGGTCCGGCCGTCGATGCTCGTCAGCGTCGCGTCCTTCGCGGATGCGGCGACGATCGGCACCGGGCTCGGCCAGTCCTTCATCCAGTGGAAGGGGACCGACTGGAACCAGCCCGTCGCGGCCGCCTGATGCGCGAAGGCTTGGCGGTTGGCGGCGCGGAAGCGTTCGGCCTCGCGTGCGGCAATGCGCGCGATCGTCGTGTCGGCGATCACCCGAGCTTGTCCTTCATCGCATAGTAGAGGAGGCCCAAGGTAGCGAGTGGTCCGCGCAGCCATTTGCCGCCGGGGAAAGGTTTCGAGGGCAGATTGGCCAGCACATCGAAGCGTTCGGCGGTCCCGGCCAGCGCCTCGGCGACCAGTTCGCCGGCGATCGTCGTGATGAGCGCGCCGTGACCGGAGAAGCCGTGCGCGTAAAAGAGGTTCCCGCGCCGCCCGATATGCGGCAGCCGGTTCAGCGTTACCGCAACGGTGCCGCCCCACCCATAGTCGATCTTCGCATCGGCGACCTGGGGGAACACCTCCGCCATGAATGGGCGAACGAAGGCGTCGATGTCGTGCGGCGGTGTCTGCGAATAGCGTTCGCCGCCGCCGAAGATCAGGCGCTTGTCGGCCGAGAGGCGGAAATAGTTGAGCACGAAGCGGCTGTCGGCGACCGCGGCATCGCTCGGCAGCAGATCATCGGCGTTCGCAAGCGGCGCGGTCGCGACGTTGTAATTCATGATCGGCACCGTGTAGCGGCCGAGGTCGGGCTCGACCTCGCCGATCCAGCTGTCGGTCGCATCGATTACGTAGCGCGCGCCGACGTGCGCGCGGTCGGTCATCACGCCCGGCCCCTCGGGGTTGTCGGTGATGCGATACGCGCGCTCATTTTCCCAGATGCGGACGCCGGCGGCTTCAGCGGCCTGCGCGAGGCCGATCGCATAGTTCAGCGGGTGAAAATGTCCGCCCTGCGGGTCATGGACGCCGCCGTGATAGAGCGGGCTGGCGATGTGCTTGCCCATATCGCCCTTCGCGACGACATCCGTCCGGTAGCCGAAGCGATCCGCGAGATAGTCGGCCTCGCGCCGCATCGCGTCGAAGTCCTTGGGCGTCCATGCCGCCTCGAGATGGCCGGCCTTGAGGTCGCAATCGATGCCGTGCTTTTCGATCCGCGCCTTGACGCGATTGTCGCGCCAGCAGAGGTCGAACAGGGCATCGGCGCGGTCGCGTCCGAGCTCTTCCTCTAGCTCCGACGCGCTCCAGCGCAGCCCCGGGATCAGTTGTCCGCCGTTACGACCCGATGCGCCGAAGCCGATATGCTCGCGTTCGATCAGGATGACCGAAAAGCCGCGCTCGGCGCAGGCGAGGGCGGCGCTGAGCCCCGTGAACCCGCCGCCGATCACGGCAACGTCGCAGCTGCAATTGGCGCCGTCGAAAGCCCGCGGTCGCCACGCGTGCGCGGTCGCGGCATAGTAGCTGTGGTTGAGCGGGTCGATCATTCCGGCATAAGCCCCTGATTCCGCTCGTGTCGAGCGAACGGGGGGGTAGGGCACGCTCACGGTCAGACCCGCATCAGCAGATGTTCACGCTCCCAGCTCGACACCACCGACTGATAGTTGAACAGCTCGTAATCCTTCACCGCGAAGAAGATTTCGAAGAAATCGTCGCCCAAGAGATTGCGAACCTTCTTGCACGAAGCGAAGCGGTCGAGCGCCGCTTCGAGCGTGCGGGGCAGGGTGCGCGCGCGATTGTAGGCGCTGCCGGTGATCGGCTGCGGCGGAACCATGCGGTCGATCATGCCGATGTAGCCGCAGACGAGCGACGCCGCGATCGCGAGATAGGGATTGCTGTCGGCGCCGGGCAGGCGGTTCTCGACGCGGCGGTTGTTCTTGTCGGACACCGGAACGCGGAAACCGCACGACCGGTTGTCGACGCCCCACTGGACGTTGATCGGCGCCGCGCTGTCGGGGCGCATACGGCGGAAACTGTTCACGTTCGGCGCCCACATCGGCGAAATTTGCGGCATGAAGCGGATCAGCCCCGCGACGTACGAGCGGAACGCTGCACTGTCGCGGCCATTCGCGGTCGAAAAGAGGTTCTTGCCCGTCGAGATGTCGACGACCGACTGGTGGATGTGCATCGCGCTGCCCGGCTGGCCCGCCATCGGGTTCGCCATGAAGGTCGCATAGACATTGTGCTGCTTCGCGACGTTGCGTACGACGCGCTTGAACAGGAACACCTCGTCGGCGAGCCGCAGCGGGTCACCGTGGATGAAATTCACCTCGAGCTGCGCGGCGCCCATTTCGTGGATCATCGTGTCGATATCGAGCCCCATCAGCTCGCAATCGTCATAGATATGGTCGATGATCTCCTCATATTCGTTCATCGCCTCGAGCCCGTAGGGCTGGCTCGCGGTCTCGCTGCGGCCCGACTGGCCCACGGGCGGGGTCAGCGGGAAATCGGGGTCGGCATTCTGTGATACGAGGTAGAATTCGACTTCGGGCGCGATGATCGGTTTCCAGCCTTTTTCGGCATAGAGGCCGAGGACCTTTTTGAGGATCGTGCGCGGGGCGATGTCGACTTCGGTGCCGTCGCCGTTGAGCGCGTCGGCGATGACGAAGGCGGTCGGCGAGGTGAAGCCGGGCGCGACGCAGATCGTGCTCGGGTCGGCGATCAGGATCTTGTCGGGGTCCTTGTCCCAGATATCGTCGATATCCTCGGGATAATGGCCGTCGATCGTGCAGATGAAGACGCTGCCCGGGATGCGGAGCGACTTGTCCTTGACCGAGGAGAGGAACTTCTTGGCGGGCAGGACCTTGCCGCGCTGAACCCCGTTGATGTCGGGGACGATACATTCGACTTCGTCGATTTTATGGTCGCTGATCCATTGTTCCAGATTGACTGACATGAGCCCCCGATTGGGCCGAGGAGCCGGCCCGTTTGTGGAAGGCCAGCGTATCGTGAAGTTCGACGAAGCGCCAGAGGGGCCGGTATTGGCCGTTTTCTTCGCGACGTTCGGCGGGGCAGGCTGTCTGGTTTCGACCGGTTGCGGACATAGCTGACGTGATCCCCGGCGAAGGCCGGGGCCCAGGACGGTGGAAAGCCGACGCCGCGTTGTCACGCTCTGGACCCCGGCTTTCGCCGGGGATCACATAGAGCCGCGCCCACTTGATCGTCACCCCGGACTTGATCCGGGGTCCCGCTCGACGTCGAAGCCAGCCTATCCATCAAAAAGCGGGATCCCGGATCAAGTCCGGGATGACGAAGGGAAAGGAGCGAACGTCCGCTTTCCGCCCCAAAGCCGTCATCGCGTCCCCGGATTTTTCGCTGTCCTACTTTGTTCGGGCACGATAGCGTCGCATGATGTCGCTGTCCTGTCCCGCGATGCTTGTTGCGCCGCTTAGCCAGCGGCTGGAATAGGGGGGTCGCACAAGGCTGAACTTTGGTGAACTTTGGGGCGGACAAAGCAATGACCCTTCGCCGTCTCGGGCGAGGAATGGAGGCGATCAATGAGGGGTGACAACGACCAGCTGGCGGCATTCTGGATGCCGTTCACCGCCAACCGTTCGTACAAGACGAATCCGCGTCAGCTCGTTTCGGCGAGCGGGATGCATTACCGGTCGAGTGACGGACGCGAGATCCTCGACGGGACTGCGGGGCTCTGGTGCAGCAACGCCGGTCATTGCCGCCCCGAGATTACCGAAGCGATCGCGAAGGCCGCCGCGACGCTCGATTTCGCGCCGACGTTCCAGCTGGGTCATCCGCTGCCCTTCGAGCTGGCGCAGCGGCTGGCGGCGCTGATGCCCGAGGGGCTCGATCGCATCTTCTTCACCAACAGCGGATCGGAGTCGGTCGATACCGCGCTCAAGATCGCGCTCGCGATCCAGCGCGCGAAGGGGCAGGGGGCGCGGACGCGGCTGATCGGGCGCGAGCGCGGCTATCATGGCACCGGCTTCGGCGGGATCAGCATCGGCGGGCTCGTGAACAACCGCCGGGCGTTCGGCGGCGGACTGCCCGGGGTCGATCATCTGCGCCACACGCACGATATCGAGCGTAACGCCTTCACCCGGGGTTTCCCCCGGCATGGCGCCGAGCTGGCCGACGACCTTCAGCGGCTCGTCGATCTGCACGGCGCCGAAACCATCGCCGCCGTGATCGTCGAGCCGATGGCGGGGTCTACCGGCGTGCTCATCCCGCCCGTCGGTTATCTCCAGCGGCTGCGCGAAATCTGCGACAAGCACGGCATCATCCTGATCTTCGACGAGGTGATCACCGCCTTCGGCCGCGTCGGGGCGGCCACGGCGGCCGAAGCGTGGGGCGTGACGCCCGACATCATCACGATGGCGAAGGGGCTGACCAACGCCGCGGTCCCGATGGGCGCGGTCGCGGTGAAGCGCGAACTGCACGACGCGGTGGTCGAAAGCGTGCCGGGCGGGATCGAACTGTTCCATGGCTACACCTATTCGGGGCATCCGCTCGCGAGCGCTGCGGGACTCGCGACGCTCGACCTTTATGCGCGCGACGGACTGTTCGACCGCGCGAACGCGCTTGCCGCCTATTGGGAGGATGCGGCGCATAGCCTGAAGGGGCGGCGTCATGTCATCGACATCCGCACGACCGGCCTCGTCGCGGGGATCGAGCTGGAACCGCGCCCGGGCGCGCCGACCGCGCGGGCGATGGAATTGTTCCACGCCTGTTTCGACAACGGCCTGCTCGTTCGCGCCACCGGCGACATCATCGCGCTGTCGCCGCCGCTGATCGTCGAAAAGGGGCAAATCGATGCGATGTTCGGCCGGATCGCCGACCTGCTCGATACGATCGGCTAGGTTGCCGTAAGCGGGAAGGTCACCGAGACCTTCGTCCCCTTGCCGAGCTCGCTTTCGATGTCGAGCTGGCCCTGATGGCGTTCGCTGATATGCTTCACGATCGCGAGGCCGAGGCCGGTGCCGCCGACCGAGCGGCTGCGCGCTTCGTCGACGCGGTAGAAGCGTTCGGTCAGGCGCGGCAGATGGTCGGGGGCAATGCCGTCGCCCTCGTCGCTGACCGACAGGCGGACACGCGGGCCCTCGCGGACGAGTTCGACGGTCACGGGCGTTCCGGGCCGTCCGTATTTCATCGCGTTCGAGATGATGTTGTGCGCAAGCTGGCCGAGCTGGGCTTCGTCGCCGAGTAGCGGCTGGCGCTCGTCCGCCAGCTTGGCGACGATATCGGTCGGCCGTGCGGCTTCGCTGTCCTTCAACTGCGTAATGGTGCTGCGAACGATCGATTTCAGATCGACCGGTGTCGTCGGGCGGCGGAAGCGGTCGGCCTCGACACGCGAGATCGAGAGCAGGTCGATGACGAGCTGTTGCATCCGGCCTGCCTCGCGCTCGATGATCGACAGGAAGCGGTGCCGCGTCGGGCCATCGGCTTCGCCGTTCATGTCCTGCAGCGTCTCGACGTAACCGAGGATCGCCGCGAGCGGCGTGCGCAGCTCGTGGCTGGCATTCGCAACGAAGTCCGATCGCATCCGGTCGGCGGCATCGATGGCCGAGCGGTCGGAGAGGAAGATGATCCGCTCGCTGCCCGACAGCGCGGCGATGCGCATCGTCCAGCGCTGCCCCGGGCGCGGGAAGTCGGCGAGATTCAGCGTCTCGAGCGGTGCATCGCCGCCGATCCGCGACAGCCACTCGGTCGCGGCGGGGTGGCGGATCGCGGTGCGGATATCGGCGCCGACGATGTGGCGGCCGAGCAGGCCCACCGCGGCATCATTGGCGATGGTCACGACATTGTCGGCGACACCGATCAGCGGATCGCGTTCCTGATCGACCCACAGCGCGAAGTCGGGGTGGCGGAGAAGCGAAACCGGGGACGTGTCGGCGACGACGGAGCCTTGCGGATCGGGGAGCGGCGACGGCAGCGCGCCGTAAACGATCGCTGCGCCCGCGACTCCGGCAAGGGCAAGGATGACGATCGACAATGCGTCGCCGCCGGCCAGCGCGGCGAAAATCACCGCGATGGCAACCAGTGTCAGCGCGGCGACGAGGCTGGACAGGCGGTCGAACATCTCGGTCGTCCGCCTCGCATGGAGCAGCGGGATTCGCAAGGAGCTTCGCGGTCATTAACTCGCCGCCGGGGAATGTCCCAAAGCGGGAAGCAGGGAAGAGAGGGCGGTCTTTGGCTTTTCCTTGCGGCTGCGTTGGTTTATGCGCCTCGCGATGGAAAACAGCGATATCCCGGCCGAAAATGTGCCAGAGACCGAAGACGCGGTACCCACCAGGCGCAAGATGCTGGCGCTCGGCGCAGTCGGCGTGTCGGCTGCGCTGACGATCCGCCCGGCCTTTGCACAGACCGCCGTATCGGTGATGAACTGCCAGATTCCGGTCCCCGGCCCCACCGGCGCCGGTCAGTTCATCGACGCGAACGGCAAGCTGGTGCCACCGGGCACGAAGGGCGCGTTTCCGGGTTCGACGCGGCCGTTCACGGGTGAGGAAGTCAAGCGCGCCTTCCGCGGCCAGATACTGCCGGGAACCACCTCGAACCAGTCGCAGGCCTATCTGCAATATATCCGGCGCTTGCAGGCGGGGCAGAGCGGCTTTACCTGTTTCGCATCGATCCAGATGCCGCGCTGATCATCCCTGTCCCAAGGCGATGGCGGGCGTCGCCAGACAAAGGGATATATGTGAAACTAGCTTCGCTCAAAGCCGGCCGCGACGGGCGGCTGGTGGTCGTCTCCGACGATCTCGCCTGGTATGCCGACGCGAGCCAGATCGTCCCGACCTTGCAGGCGGCGCTCGACAATTGGGCCTATGCGGCGCCGCGGCTTGCCGCGCTGGCCGAAGATCTCAACCATGACGCGATCCCGAAAGAGCGTTTCCACGAGCGCGATGCCGCCTCGCCGTTGCCGCGCGCCTATCAATGGGCCGACGGCAGCGCGTATGTGAACCATGTCGCGCTCGTCCGGCAGGCGCGCGGCGCCGAAATGCCCGACAGCTTCTGGCACGATCCGCTGATGTATCAGGGCGGCAGCGACGCGTTCCTTGCGCCGCGCGACCCGATCCCGCTCGGCGACGCGGCATGGGGATGCGACATGGAGGCCGAGGTGGTGGTGGTGACGGGCGACGTGCCCGCGGGAATCGACGCCGTCGCCGCGCGCGATCATATCCTGCTCGTCGGGCTGACCAACGACGTGTCGCTGCGCGGGCTGATCCCGGCCGAGCTGGCGAAGGGGTTCGGCTTTTTCCAGTCGAAGCCGTCGAGCGCGATGTCGCCGGTGTTCGTCACGCCCGAAGCGCTGGGGCCGCGTTGGCAGGACGGCAAGTTGCATGGCACGCTCTCGGTCGATCTCAATGGCCAGCCGCTCGGCCGTGCCGATGCGGGGGTCGACATGACCTTCGATTTCGGCGCGCTGATTGCGCACGCGGCAAAGACCCGCGCGCTGGGCGCGGGCACGATCATCGGTTCGGGTACCGTGTCGAACCGCGATGCCGGCGGCGGTCCGGGCAAGCCGATCAGCGAAGGCGGACTGGGTTACAGCTGCCTCGCCGAGGTGCGGACGGTCGAGACGATCCTGCAGGGCGAGCCGAAAACGCCGTTCATGCAGAAGGGCGATACGGTTCGCATCTGGATGGACGACGACCGGCACCACAGCATCTTCGGCGCGATCGAACAGACCGTCGGATAAGAAAAGGGGCGGAATTTCCGCCCCTTTTCCGTTTCCGTTGCGGCGGCTTATTTGCCGCTCATCGCCCCCGACATCGCATCGCTGAGCGAACAGGCCGCCGGCCCGAGGATGACGATGAACAGCACCGGCAGAATGAAGAGGATCAGCGGCACGGTCATGATCGCCGGCAGGCGCGCGGCCTTTTCTTCGGCGCGCATCATGCGTTCGTTGCGGAATTCGGCCGAAAGGACACGCAGCGCGCTGGCGAGCGGCGTGCCGTATTTTTCGGTCTGGATCATCGTCGTGACGACACCCTTCACCGAGTCGAGATTGACGCGGTAGGCAAGGTTCTCGAACGCCTGGCGGCGCTCGGTCAGGAAGCCGAGTTCGATCGAGGTCAGCGCGAATTCTTCACCCAATTCGGGATAGGCGCGGCCGAGCTCCTTCGAAACGCGCGAGAAGGCGCTGTCGACGGTCAGACCCGCTTCGGCGCAGATCACGAGAAGGTCGAGTGCGTCGGGAAGACCCTTGCGGATGGCGTCGGTACGCTTCGCGCGCTTGTTCTGCACGAACAGATCGGGCGCCTTGTAGCCGAGGATGAGCGCAGCCATCAGCGAACCCGCGCGCTTCGTCGTCGTGAGGTCGGGCCACATGTCGAGGCCATAGATGAGCAGGGCCGCTATGCCGCCGAAAACGATCGGCAGGACGAGCCGACCGAAGATCACCGCGACCGCGAGATCCTTCGAACGGATGCCGGCCTGCGCCAGCTTCTGCTGGACATCCTTGACCTGTTCTTCCTGCAGCACCTGCAATTTGCTCAGGAACCCGCGCATCTTGTCGGCGTGCTGATTTTTGCGGACCAGCTTGGCGCGGCGCTTTGCGGTCGACGCGGTAATGCCCGCCTTCAACTGCTCGCGGCGTTCGTTGAGCGCCTTGACGCGCTTCGTCATCGGATTGCGGACGGTCAACGCGCCATAGATGGCGACGAGCACCGCGCCGACCCCGACCGCAGCCATCATCGTTGCGACCCACACGACATCGACGCCAAGGAGCGTCGGGCCGGGCTGGGCCCCCGAGAAGGCGGAGAGAAGGAAAATAGAGTTCATCTGCCCGCGCCCCTCAGATCTCGAAGCTGATCATTTTTTTCATGATGAAGCCCCCGATGCTCATCCAGACGAGCCCGCCGCAACCGGCGATGATCAGGCGCTGTTCATAGAAGAAGCCGGCCAGATATTCGGGATTCATCATGTAAACGACGCCGAAGACGAAGAAGGGCAGCGCGCCGACGATATAGGCCGACGCCTTGGCTTCCGACGACATCGCGCGGATCTTGAGTTTCATCTGCGCGCGCTTGCGCAGCACGTCCGACAGGTTCGCGAGCGTTTCGGCGAGGTTGCCGCCGGTCTCACGCTGGATCTGGATGGTGATGCAGAAGAACTGGAATTCGGGGGTTCCGAGCATTTCGGCCGATTCCTGCAGCGCGGCCTCCATCGTGTTGCCGATGCGGATGCGCTCCACGACGCCCTTGAATTCTTCGCCGACGGGGCCGGGAAGCTCGTGGCTGACGACTTGGAAGGTCTCGGTCACCGGAAGACCCGATTTCAGACCGCGAACGAGCAGGTCGATCGCATCGGGGAAACGCGTCGTGAACTGGTTGACGCGCTTCTTGATCAGGCGTCCGACATAGGCATGGGGCAGCCAGATTCCGCCGAGCAGGCCGACGAGGGCCGCGAGCAGGAAGGGCGTCCGCAGCACGAGCAACGCGCCCGTCACCAGCACGAAGAGCCCCATGCACGCGAACATATACTGGCTGAGCGTCCACGTCTTGCCGGTGCGGCGCAGGCGTTTTTCCATGAGCTCGCGGCGCGGCATCAGGCTGGAGATGTTCGCGCCGCCCGAGCCGCCCGCCGCCGCAATCGTCTTGCGCATCTGCGCCGCGACGACTGCTTCGGTCGAATTGGCGTGACGATCGCGGACCGACGCGAGGCGCCGGACCTTCGCCTTGCCGGCAGAGGGGCCCGCAAAGGCGAGCACGAGCATGCCGAACGCCAGGAAGGCGGCAAGAATGATAAGGAGCATTGGCAGGTTCATGATCGCCCTTTGTCCGCTCTGTTCGATGGGGCGACGGCGGCCGGAATAGCCGGCCGCCGCGCCGCCTTACTTCGCGCCCTTCTTCGACACCATCGCGCCGAGACCGCCGAGCTTGCCGAGCAGCGAACCGCCCGACTTGCCTTTGGCTGCCGGCGTCGGCGTGTCCTCGGCGCTCTCGTCGGCGCCGTCGACCACGATGCGCGTCAGGCTGTTCCACACCGCGGCGGATTTCGTGCCCTTGCAGATTTCCGCATAGGATTTGCCGAGCTTCGCCGCCTGGCTGACCAGTTTCGGGTCGAAGGGGATCGTGATGTCGATCGGACGTTCGATCGACGATTCGAATTCCTTGCGCGACAATTCGCCGATCGCGTTCTGGAATTTGTTCGCGACCAGGACGACGCGCGCCCCCGGAACATTCTGTTTGAACCACGACAGCAGGCGGATCGTGTCGCGCGCCGAGGCGAGCGTCACGTCGCTGACGAGCAGGATCGTACCCGCTTCCTGCACGAGGTGCGGGAAGGGGATCAGGACCTGGCGCGGGATATCGACGATCGTCATTTCGAACGCGTTGCGCAGTTCTTCCTCAAGCTGGAAGAAGGCCGAGCCGTCGGTCATCACCGGCTGGTGGATCGGCGCTTCGGCCGACAGCAGGCTGAGCTTGTCCGACGCGCGCACCATCGCGCGCTCGATGAACAGGCCGTCGATACGGCTGGGATTGTCGATCGCGTCGATCAGGCCGCGGCCGGGCTCGAGATCGAGCGTCAGCGCGCCCGTACCGAAATGCACGTCGAGATCGAGCAGCGCGGTCTGGCGGTCGGCCTGTTCGCTGATCGCCCAGGCGAGCGAGGTCGAGACCATCGAGGCGCCGACACCGCCGCGCACGCCGACCACCGCCATCATGTGATGCGGCTTGTCGTCGTGCATGTCGGCATGCTTCGGCGCCGACAGCATCGCCTGCGCCATCGTCAGCGATTCGCGGACCTGGTCGAGCGAGAGCGGCTTCAGCAGATAATCCTGGATGCCGCTGGACAGCAGGTCGCGATACAGGCGGACGTCGTTCACCTGGCCCGCCGCGATCACGACGGTGCCCGGCTCGCAGACTTCGGCCAGCGCGTTGATGTCGTTGATCGGATCGCCCGATTCCGACATGTCGACGAACAGGATGTTCGGGCTTGCCGAGACCGAAAGCGACTGGACCGCGTTGCGCAGGCCACCCTTGTTGCACTTCTCGGTCGGCCAACCCATGTCCGCCGCCGCGACGCGGATCAGCTCCAGCGTATCGTCGTCGCACACGAAGGCATTGAACGGGTCACGCAGCCCCGCGGCTTTGAAAGGAGCGTTCACTTGCTGCCTCCACCATTGCTGTTGCTCGTCGACTCGGCCTTGAGGTCGCCGGCGCCGGTTTGCGGCTTTTCACGATAGGTCTTGATCGCGCGCGTCGCGGCGTTCGGGTCGTTGCCCTTCGCCGAGGCGCCCTTGATCAGATCGTTCGGGTCGGCGACCATCGATGCGAGGTTGCTGTTGGTCGCGCAGCCATAGTTGGACGAGGTCGCGTTGTTGAAATTGATCGACGACTTGCTCGACCAGTCCGGGCATCCGGGGACGTGCGCGGTCGCACGCGTCACGACGACCCGAAGATAGCCGGGAGCGACGGCGCCGGTGGTGACCGGAACATCGTTCGTCATCATCAGGCCGCGGCGCTCGACCATCGCGCGGACCGTTGCCTGCGCTTCGCTCGATCCATAGACCGACGGATCCTCGATCGCGATGCGGTCGCCATAGCGGACGCCGAGCGCGTCGAGCCAGCCCTGCAGGCGGGCCTGCTCGCTGGGTGCGAGCTCGCCGCTGCCGGCGGCGACGTCGAACTGATAGATTGTGTTGCGGACCACCGGCTGGTGGACCGAGTCGAGGCCGCGATTGCTGTTCGCGGCGCCCGTGCATCCCGCCAGCGAAGCTGCCAGTGCCAGGGCGGTCCAAGTTGCGATCTTTTTCATCACTTTGCTCCTGTTACCAGCACGTCACTTCTTGAGGCTGAAGCCGGGCGAGGCGTCGCTGCCGCCGCCGCGCGGTCGATCGGCGTCGCCGGGCGACGTATCGAGCGTCGGCTTCGGCCGTTCGCCACCGGTGACCCCGTCGCTCGTCTGGTTGAGCAGCAGGCGGGTGAGGTCGTTCGAGTCCTGATAGGCATCGGTCGGCAGCTTGATGTCGTTCGCCGAGACCGGGTTCACCAGATACGGCGTGACGACGATCACGAGCTCGGTTTCGCCGCGACGGAAGCTGTCCGATTTGAACAGCGTGCCGAGGACGGGCACGTCGCCGAGACCGGGAATCTTGTCGATCGCGCCGATCGAGCGGTTGTTCATCAGACCGGCGATCATGAAGCTTTCGCCCGAACCGAGTTCCACCGTCGTTTCCGCGCGGCGAACCGTGAGCGCAGGGATCTGGAAGCCGTCCATTTCGATCGCACCTTCGGCCGAAAGCTCCGAGACCTCCGGGCGGACGCGCAGGCTGATGCGACCGTTCGACAGCACCGTCGGCGTGTAGGCCAGGCTGACGCCATATTTGCGATATTCGATCGTCGTGCCGGCGAAGTTGCCCGGGATCGGAACCGGGAATTCGCCGCCCGCCAGGAAGTCGGCGGTTTCGCCCGAGATCGCGGTCAGGTTCGGCTGCGCCAGCGTCACGACCATGCCCGAGCGTTCGCCGAGATCGAGCGACGCCATCAGGTCGAGCCCGAACAGGCGGCCGGCCGCGCCGAGCGCGTTGGTGCCGCTGGGCGTGTTGAAGTTGTAGTTGGTACCGATGACGGTCCGGCCGATCGGCTGACCCGTTGCCGGATCGTAGGGGATCGGCGCCGGGCTGCCCGGGAAGACAGCGGTCGGAGCGAGCACGTCGGTGATCGTCCCCGGCGTGCGGCCGCGGGCGATGCTGCCGAGGAAGCCGTTGCCGAGCGCGCCGTCGCGGTCACGCGTCAGCACGTTGCCGCTGATTTCCTTGACGAGCGAGCGGTTCACCTCGGCGATGCGGACCTGCAGATTGACCTGCAGCGGCGTCGCGGTGCGGAGGCGCGAGAGCACCTTCGTACCATCGCCGACGAAAGCCTGGACGAGGCGTTCGGCCTCGGCGGCGTCGTCGGGCGACTGGACGGTGCCGGTCAGCAGGACGAAGCCGTTCATCGTGTTCGACGAGATGCTCGCGTCGGGCATCGCCAGCGACAGCATCTGGTCGATCGTTTCGATGTTGTTGCCGACGCGGGCGACGGTCGAATAGACGACGCGGCCGCTGGCATCGGTCGCATAGATGCTCGTTTCGCCGGGCTTCTTGCCGAAGACATAGAGCTGGCGACCCGAGCGCACCTGGACGTCGGCGACTTCGTCGTTCGCGACGAACACGTCGGTCATCGGCGCCGAGAGGCTGACCAGGCGGCCGCGACCGACCGACAGGTCGATGCTGCTGCTGGCGTTCTGCGTAGCCTGGGCCAAAGCCTGCTGGACCGGGGCGGAGACCAGGGTCGAGGCAACCAGGCCGATGGCCAGGGTGCGCGCGAGAGCGGTCACCTTGAAATTGGTCTTGCTGATCATCTTACTTACCCCCAACCGGAACTTCGGTCGTCTTGTCACCGCGCGTCACGCGGACCACCGGACCCCGGGGTGCCGTGGCACCCATCGACGCCGGAGCGGCGCCATAATTTTGCTGCTGCTGTTGCGGGCGGGCGCTCGATGCGCGGCCGCTGACCGGGATCCAGAAGCGCGAGATGTCGCCGCCGGTCGTTGCCGATTTCGCCGTCGTCGGACGGCCCGAAGCTTCGGCGAGCATACGGCGTTCGGCCGCGGTGCCACCCTTCGTCGGGACGCTGACGTCGCCCGATGCGATCGCCGCTTCGAGTTCGCCGCCGCTTTCTGCGAGCGGGCGGAGTGCCAGCGACAGCTTGCCCATGCTCTGCGCCACCGCGATACGCTCTGCGATCTCGGGCGTCGCTTCGAGCGTCACCGAGCCGAAGGTGCGAACGGGCGTCTTGCCGGTTTCGTCCTCGGCATCGAAGCGCTGGTCGGTCGCGAGGACGCGGGCGTTGCGCACGATGGTTTCGGCAGTGAACAGCTGCTTGTCGGGATAGGTGCTCTTTTCCTGATCGATTTCGATCGTCTGAGCGAGGACGACGTCGACGCGGTCACCCGGGAAGATGAAGCCTGCGACGCCTTCTTCCTGCGAGACCTTGACCGTGACGGCGCGCATGCCCGGGCCGAGCGCCGCGGCGAGGAAGCCGCGATCATCGGGATGGACGAGCGCGCCCTGCGTCAGCGGCTGGCCCGCGGTGATCGGATAGCGCACGACCGTACCGACGAGATTTTTGACGTCGGTCTTTTCTTTCAGGAAGTAGGCCTTTTCGACCAGTTCCTTCGGCCAGGGCTGGAAGCGGAAGCTGTCCGGTCCGATGATCGTGCCTGCCGGCAGCTGCCGGGTGGCGACGAGGATCATGGGGCCGTTGATTTCCGGCGCGGCGGCTGCGCGCGCCTGTGGCGCCGATGCACCGCGCATCATCAGGTTGACCCCGAACGCCGCACCGATCGCAATGACCAGTGCGCCGACGATCAGCATAATCTTTCGCGTATCCATGACGATTTTTCGCCTCCTGCGCCAACCAGAGGTGGTGGCGCTTGCCCTCAACTCGATGCGATAAACTGAAACTGGTTAAGATATTGTTGGTGAAGCGCCCAAAGGCCTGCAACGGCGATGGCGACCCCGTAGGGAACCTCTACCGCCTTGTCCGAAGGGCGAATTTTCGACTGGATGAGCATCACGGCGGACAGAATTCCGCCCCCGATCGCCATTACGGTCAGCGTTTCGAGAAACAAATTCAGCGGAATCCACAGCATCACCGCGCCGATCATCTTCACGTCGCCGCCGCCCATCGCACCGATGGCGAACAATCCTGCAAAGACCAGAAAGACGGCAAATGCGGCGCCGAACTGCAACGCGATGTCGGGCCAGGCGGCCATGCCGGTCGCAATCCAGTAGGGGATGACGAGCAGCGCGATCGCCGCATTGAGACCGTTCGAGATCGACCGCGAGCGCAAGTCGCTGACCGCCGCCACGATCATCAGGATGGCGAGAAGTGCCACCAGGCCAAGCGTGATCGGAGCGTTTTCCATCGCGCTTCTCCTAGCCGCCATGGCTTACCAAAAAGTAACCATGATGGCGGGCGGTGCGGCTTGCATTCCGCCGGTCAACCGATATGCGGCGCTTGATGACCGACGCTCTGCCTTCCTCCACCGACGTGCTGATCGTCGGCGCCGGTATCGCCGGAGCCAGCCTCGCCGCCGCACTGGCGCCGTACCGGTCGGTGCTGATGATCGAGGCCGAAGATGTCCCCGGCTATCATGCCACGGGACGATCGGCCGCCTTCTGGCACGAAACCTATGGCGGTCCTGCCGTTCAGCCGCTGTCTGCGGCGTCGTTCGGCCTGCTGCGCGATCCGCCGCCCGATTTTTCGGACCGCAGCTTTCTGTCGCCGCGCGCGGCGCTCAATCTGGGGCATCGCAGCGAAGCCGCCGCGGTCGACGCCTTCACGCACGAATTTGCCGCGAAGGGCGTCGATATCCAGCGCATCTCGGGAGCGGAGGTCGCGCGCATCGTGCCGGGTATCCGCGCCGGATGGAGCGAGGCCGCTTATGAAGGCGCGTGCAGCGACATCGATGTCGGTGCGCTCCACGCCGCCTATTTGCGTGCGGCGAAGCATGCGGGTGCATCGCTCGCCACGCGCGCGACGCTCGACGGCGCGCGGCGTGTAGGGCAAGGCTGGGAGGTGCGGGTCGGCACCGAAACGGTTCACGCCGATATCATCGTCAATGCCGCGGGGGCGTGGGCCGATCCTGTAGCGGTGCGCTGCGGGGTGAAAGCGGTCGGCATCCAACCCTACCGGCGCACGGTGGTCCAGCTTCGCCTCGATCGTCCGATCCCGGCTTCGCTGCCGTTGGTGATCCACGTCGGCGGCAGCTTCTATTTCAAGGGCGAGAGCGAGGGGCGCGTCTGGTTGAGCCCGCACGACGAAACGCCGTCCGGACCCTGCGACGCGGCCCCCGAAGACCTGGACGTCGCGCTCGCGATCGACCGGATGCAGCAGGTCGTCGACTGGCCGATCGCAGCCGTCGAGCGGAAATGGGCGGGATTGCGCAGCTTCGCACCCGACCGGATTCCGGTGTTCGGCGCGGACCCGCAGGTTCCGGACTTCTTCTGGTGCGCCGGGCAGGGTGGGTTCGGAATCCAGACTTCGCCGGCGATCGGCGCGTTGCTCGCCGCCGAACTCGGGGCACCCGCCCCGCAAGGCGCCATCGGCCGCGTCGATCCGGCGCCATTCGCGCCATCACGCTTCGCCTGATCGCATCTAGCCGCTTGCGCGTCGAAACGGGTGGATTAACATAGGTTTGGTCGCGCCACCCCCGGTGCGGCCCGACCTGTGGAGGATGGCATGGCCCACTATTTCGAGATCAAGAAGAACAAGGCCGGCGAATTTGTCGCCTATTTCAAATATAATAGCGAAGCGATCTTCTGGACCGAGGGCTACAGCAGCAAGGCATCGGCAAAGAATGCCATCGAGTCGATCCTGAAGAACGGCCCCGGCGCGGAAGTCCGCGAAGCCGAATAAGCCGAAGGGCGCGGGCGCGACACGCGCCCGCGCTACCTGCGCCGCGCGATCTCCAGCGCCGCATCGCTGGCCAGCTTGTCTGCGATTTCGTTGTCGCCGTGGCCGGCGTGACCCTTGACCCACAGCCATTCGATATCGTGCCGCTTCGCCTCCGCGACGAGGCGCTGCCACAGGTCGGCATTCGCGACGGGTTTCTTGGCGGCGGTCTTCCACCCGTTGCGTTGCCACCCATGGACCCATTTGGTGATACCGTCGCGGACATAGACGCTGTCGGTCGACAGTTCGACGTTGCACGATCGCCTGAGCGCGGCGAGCGCCTCGATCGCGGCCATGAGCTCCATGCGATTGTTCGTCGTGTCGGGCTCGCCGCCCGACAGCGTCTTTACAACGTCGCCCCACCGCAGCACCGCGCCCCATCCGCCCGGACCGGGATTTCCCTTGCACGCGCCATCGGTCGCAACGATCACCGTCTTGCCCTCGGTCATGCGGCGGCGAACAGCGTGGCGGCGTCGTCGGCCTGGTACCGGCGCAAGCGATTGAGGAAAGGCGACGGGTCCTTGCGCGTGACGAGCGCGCCGGCGGGGGTATGCACCCAGTCGTGCGCTCGCGTGAGCAGAAAGCGCAGTGATGCGCCGCGGGCGAGCAGCGGCAGTGCCGCGATTTCCGCATCCGACAATATGGTTTCGCCGAGATAGCCGCGCATCAGTGCCTTTGCGCGTGCGGCGTCACAGCGTGTGCCGTCGCCGGAGAAGGTCCATGACGCGTGCGTGACCGCAACGTCATAGGCACGAAAATCGGTCGCGGCGAAATAGAAGTCGATGAGGCCGGTCACCCTTTCGCCGAGCATCAGCACATTGTCGGGGAAGAGATCGGCGTGGATGACGTGCTGGGGCAGACCCGCCGGCCAGTTCGCATCGAGAATTTCCAATTCGTCGTCGACGATCGCCTGCAGCCCCGGAACGACCGCGTCGAGATCGCCGGTCGCATCGGCGATGCTGCGCCAGTGCCGGTGCCCCATGCTGTTCTCGCGCGATTGCGCAAAGCTGGCGGCCGCGCGGTGCATCGCGCCGAGCGCTGCGCCTGCCGCGGCGCACTGGCCCGCGGTCGGTTTCGTCAGCGAAATGCCCGGCAGGAACTGGATGATGCAGGCCGCGCGCTCGGCAATGCGCTGGATCGCCGCGCCGTCGCGGTCGCGGATCATCGCGGGCACGGGGCAGCCCTTGTCCGCCAGATGGCCGAGCAGGTCGACGAAAAAGGGCAGGTCGCCTTCGCTCACCCGCTTTTCATAGAGCGTCAGGATGAAGCGGCCGCCCGACGTTTCGAGCAGAAAGTTGCTGTTCTCGACCCCCTCGGCGATCCCCTTGCACGACAGGACGATGCCGATGTCGTACCGGGCGACCAAAGCGGCAAGATCGTCGGGATCGACGTGTGTATAGACTGCCATCAGGCGGCTTCGAGCCCGCGCGGCAGCTTGAAAACCATATTCTCTTCGGCGGTGACGACGACATCCTCGATGATCGGGCGATGCGCGGCGACGGCGTCGATGACCTCACGGACCAGTGTCTCGGGCGCGCTCGCGCCCGCCGTGATCCCGAGCGTGCCGATGCCGACGAGCCATGCAGGATCGACGTCGGTCCCGCGTTGAACGAGATGCGCAGGCGTGCCGAGCCGCTCGGCGACCTCGACGAGCCGCAGGCTGTTCGAACTGTTGGGCGCGCCGATGACGATCATCCGGTCGCAACGGCCGGCAATCGCCTTCACTGCGTCCTGCCGGTTCGAGGTCGCATAGCAGATATCCTCGCCACGCGGGCCGGCGATCGCCGGAAAGCGGTGCTGAAGCGCGGCGATGATGTCGCGGGTGTCGTCGACCGACAGCGTGGTCTGCGTCAGGAACGACAGCATGTCGGGGTTCGGCGGCGCGAGCAGGGCGACGTCGTCGACCGATTCGACAAGCGTCATAGCGCCGTCGGGGAGCTGGCCGAGCGTTCCGATGACTTCGGGATGGCCGGCGTGCCCGACGAAGACGATGTGGCGTCCCGCCTCGTTCGCCCGTTCGGCCTGACGATGTACCTTCGATACCAGCGGGCAAGTCGCATCGATATAATCGAGCCCGCGCGCCTCGGCCTTGGCCGGTACCGCCTTGGGCACGCCATGCGCGCTGAAAACCACGGGAACGCCGTCGGGAACCTGGTCGAGCGATTCGACGAAGATCGCGCCTTTCGCCTTCAGCGATTCAACGACATAGCGGTTGTGGACGATCTCGTGGCGTACATAGACCGGAGCGCCGAACCGCTCGAGCGCCAGTTCGACGATGCGGATCGCGCGGTCGACGCCGGCGCAGAAACCACGCGGCGCGGCGATCAAAACCTGCAATTCCGGGCCTTGTCCTGCCGTTTCGCCGTCGTCTGGGCGCGTCATCGGATGGGGAGCGTTCATGATGCGCGCGCTCTAGCGCAGCAGCGCATATCGGGTAAAGCGACTTCGCACCGTTGCGCCCCGTTCATCGCACCGATAAGAAGCGGCGCGCATGGAGCGTCGGCCCTCCGGTTTTGCTCTGCTGCGCCAGATTTTTGGAAAGTTCGATCCTTATGACGTCATTTTCGCCTTCGTCCCGCAAATTGATCGCCGTGCTGGGCGGAGCCGCAGCGCTGGCGATGGTCGCCGGCTGCGCGAAGGACAATGACATCGACGTGTCGTCGGGCGTCGGCATCACCGCGACGCGCAACATCTGCCCGGCGGTTGCCGTGCCCATGCACACCGGCGACATCACGCTGTTCGACCCGGCGACCAGCCGCGATGCGGCGGCGATCGACGTCGTCGCGACGATCACCAATTTGCGCCCCACGTGCAACGACACGGGCGAAAAAGTCTATCAACTCGCCGATTTCGACGTCGTCGCCACCCGGCGCGACGCGGGTCCCGCGCGCACGGTGACCTTGCCCTATTTCTCGACGGTCGTGCAGGGCAGCACCGCGGTGGTCGCAAAGCGGATCGGCCAGGTGACGATCAGCTTCCCCGAAGGCCAGATCCGCGGCAGCGGCCATGGGCAGGCCTCGGCCTACGTCGATCGCGCGGCGGCAACCCTGCCTGCCGACATCCAGGAGCGCATTACGCGCAAGCGCAAGGCTGGCGAGGAAGATGCGGCGGTCGATCCGCTGAGCATTCCCGAAGTCCGGGCGGCGGTCCAGCGGTCGAGCTTCGAACTGCTCGTCGGTTTCCAGCTGTCCCCCGAACAGCTCGAATATAACGTCCGACGATAGGATGCGCGGCGGCGCCCGATCGCGCCGTACGCTTTTCTTTTTGCCCTGTGGCGCCAATATGGGCGACGCAGGGCTTTTCGCTTTGCCCGACCTGCGTTAGGGCGCCCGCCAATCGATTTTTGACCCATAGATTAGGATCCGCCGTGACCCTGTTCAGCCGTTTTTCCGATCATATCGACGCCGCGCTCGATGTCCTCGTCGCACAAGGCGTATTGCCCGCCGGGCTCGATCGCGGTGCGATCAGCGTCGAGCCGCCGCGCGATCCGTCGCACGGCGACGTGGCGACAAATGCCGCGATGGTGCTCGCGAAACCCGCGGGAACCAATCCGCGCGCGCTCGCCGAAGCGCTCGTCGCCGCGCTGAGCGCGCTCGACGAAGTGACCGAGGCGAGCGTCGCCGGTCCGGGCTTCATCAACATGCGGCTCGCCGACGGCAGCTGGCGCGACGAGCTGGCGCTGATCCACAAGGAAGCGGGCGATTATGGCCGCTCCGATATGGGTGAGGGGCGCCGGGTAAACGTCGAATATGTATCGGCCAATCCGACCGGCCCGATGCACGTCGGGCATTGCCGCGGCGCGGTCGTCGGCGACGCGCTCGCCGCGCTCCTCGAATATGCGGGGCACGAAGTCATCCGCGAATATTATGTCAACGACGCCGGTGCGCAGGTCGATGTGCTCGCCCGGTCGGTTCACATGCGCTATCGCGAAGCGCTTGGCGAAGATGTCGGCGAAATTCCGGAAGGCTTGTACCCCGGCGATTATCTGAAGCCGGTGGCCGCGAAGCTGGCCGCCGAATACGGCGATCGTTACGCCGGCGCGCCCGAAAGCGCCTGGCTCGGGCTGTTCCGGGCCGAGGCGGTCAGCGCGATGATGGACATGATCCGCGCCGACCTCGCCAAGCTTGGCATCCATCATGACCTCTTCTCTTCCGAGGCCGAGCTTCAGGCCGAAGGGAAGCCCGCCGACGCCGAAAAATGGCTCCGCGACCACGGGCTCGTTTATGACGGCCAGCTCGAGGCGCCGAAGGGCGAAACGCCCGATGATTGGGAACCGGTCGAACTGCCGTTGTTCCGGTCGACCGAGTTCGGCGATGATCAGGATCGTCCGATCAAGAAATCCGACGGCAGTTGGACCTATTTCGGCGCCGACCTCGCCTATCATTTCCAAAAGGCGCAGGGCGCCGATGAATTGATCGACATTTGGGGCGCCGATCATGCCGGAACGGTCAAGCGGATCAAGGCCGCGGTCGCCGCGCTGACCGGTGGCAAGACGCGCTTCGACGTCAAGCTGGTGCAGATGGTACGGCTGCTCAAGAATGGCGAACCGTTCAAGATGTCGAAGCGTGCCGGCAATTTCGTAACGCTCGCCGACATCGTCGAAGAGGTCGGCAAGGATGCCGTGCGCTTCACGATGCTGACGCGCAAAGCCGACGCGCAGATGGATCTCGATTTTGCGAAAGTGGTCGAGGCGTCGCGCGACAATCCGGTGTTCTACGTGCAATATGCGCATGCGCGGATCGCTTCGCTCAAGCGCAAGCTCGCCGAGGCGGGGGTTGCCGAAGCGGCGCCGAACCCCGCGCGGCTCGACGAGTATGAGCTTGGCCTCGTAAAGCTGCTCGCGCAGTTTCCGCGTATCGTCGAGGCAGCCGCGTCGGCGCGCGAACCGCACCGCATCGCCTTTTTCCTCGGGGAGGTCGCCGCGGCGTTCCACGCTTGGTGGAACCTTGGTAACGATCGGCCCGACGCGCGTGTCATTTTGGCAAACGACCCCGAACTCACCGCGACCCGCCTTTATTTGGCGGACGGAATCGGGCAGGTTATCCGCAACGGGCTGCACCTGATGGGGGTGGAGGCGCTCGAGGAGATGAATTGATGGCCGGGGATCGGAAGCCGGAATCGGGGGACGAGGGTCTGGGACTGGAAGGCGAGGAACGCCTGCCCTGGCTCGAAGCGGCCGACGAGTATGAGGACGACGCCGAGGTTTCACCCGCGCGGCTGCTCATCATGGTCATCGGAGGATTGCTCCTGATCGGGGCCGTGCTCGGCGCGCTCTGGTGGATGCAGAATGGCGGCGCGCGCGGGCAGGGCGAACTGATCGTTGCCGAGAAGGGCGACTATAAGGTCGCGCCGAAGACCGACGGCGCCAAGACCTTCGAGGGCGAGGGCGATGCGAGCTTTGCCGCGACCGAGGGCGCGGTCCCGTCGGGCAAGGTCGATGCGAGCCGCATGCCCGAAGAGCCCGCGGTGACCCCCGAGGAACGCGACGCCGCCGCCAAGGCCGCAACCGCAAAGGCGAAGGCCGCCAAGGATGCCGCTGCGAAGGCCGAAGCGGCGCGCATCGCCACCGCGGACAAGGGCAAGCCGAAGCCTGCGGCGATGTCGGTGAAGACCGCCGATTCGGCGACGAAGGACAAAGCCGAAGGCGCCGGGACGGCGACGATCCAGCTCGGTGCCTTCAGCAGCGAGGCAGCGGCGACGAAAGCGTGGACGACTTTGTCGAAACGCTTCCCGTATCTCGCGGACCTCGGCAAATCGGTTTCGCCGGTAAAGACGGGCGAAAAGACGGTATACCGCCTGCGTGCCGGTGCCGGATCGGCCGCCAATGCCGCGTCACTCTGTGCAAAATTGCGGGTGGCGGGCGAGAATTGCGTCGTCGTTCGCTGATTCGGCCCGCTTGGCCGCACGGGTCATTGGTTCGTTTACCCTGAAATGGCATGTTGCGATATGAGGGGGCGCCGACCTATGGAGGTTGACGCACGATGATACCTGCTATTTTTGGCCTCTCGGGCCTGACCCTGACTGACGACGAGCGCGCCTTCTTTCGCGATAGCGACCCTGCGGGCTATATTCTCTTCGGCCGCAACATCGAGAACCGCGAACAATTGCGGCGGCTGACCGACGATTTGCGCGGCCTCGACGGCCGTTCGAACCTGCCGATCCTGATCGATCAGGAGGGCGGACGCGTCGCGCGGATGAAGGCGCCCGAATGGCCCGATTTTCCGAGCGGTGCGGCGTTCGACGCCCTCTATGAACGCGCCCCGGCGAGCGCGATCGAAGCCGCGCGGCTCAACGCGATGGCGCTTGCATCGATGCTGGCCGAGGTCGGGATTACGGTCGATTGCCTGCCCTTGCTCGACGTCCGCCAGCCGGGTGCGAGCGACGTGATCGGCGACCGCGCGCTGGGCAGCGAGCCGATGCGCGTCGCCGCGCTGGGCCGGGCGATTCTCAGCGGGCTGCAGGACGGCGGCGTCGTGGGAATCGTCAAACATATCCCCGGTCACGGGCGCGCGCTGTTCGATTCGCACGAAAAGCTGTCACGCGTCACCGTATCGGATCACGACCTGCTCACCGACCTTGCGCCCTTTGCGGCGCTGCGCGACGCGGCGATGGCGATGACCTGCCACGTGATTTTCGAAGCGTGGGACGAAAATTTGCCGGCGACGCTGTCGCCGACGATCATCGACAGCATCATCCGCCAGCGCGTGGGTTTCCATGGCCTGCTTATGACCGACGATCTCGACATGAAAGCGCTCTCGGGCGATGTCCCCTCGCGCGCCGCCGATGCGATCGCCGCGGGCTGCGACATTGCGCTCAACTGCTGGGCGAAGATGGACGACATGGTGGGCATCGCGAATGCGCTCGATCCGATCAGCATCGTGTCGCGGGCGCGGCTCGAGGGCGCGATGGACCGCATCTCGGGCAAGCACGATCCCCGCGAGTTCGAGGTGCTCGTCGACCAACGCGACGCGCTGCTGGCGGTCGCCTGAGATCGTGATGGAGGAACTGCCGCTCGACTTCGAACTGGCTCCGGCGGCGGCATCAGAGCGCGAAGATGCGCTTCAACTCAGCCTCGATAGCTGGGAAGGCCCGCTCGACCTGCTGCTGACGCTCGCGCGCAGTCAGAAGGTCGACTTGCGGCAGATTTCGATCCTCCAGCTTGTCGAGCAATATCTCGGCTTCATCGCCGAGATGCGCGCGAAGCTCGAGGTCGCGGCCGATTATCTCGTGATGGCGGCTTGGCTCGCTTATCTCAAGTCGGCGCTGTTGCTTCCGAAGGACCCGTTGGAAGAACCCTCGCCGGACGAACTCGCCTTGCGACTGCAATTGCGCCTGCAGCGGCTCGCAGCGATGCGCGAAGCGGCGGCACGGCTGCTGGCACGCGATCGCGTGGGCCGCGACGTCTTCCTGCGCGCGAAGCCCGAGGGGTTGCGGGATATCAGGCTGCGGCGCTGGGACGCGAGCGTTTACGACCTGCTGTCGGCCTATGGGCAAGTGAAGCTGCGGACCGAACCCGTCGTCCATATGGTGTCGCGGCGCCCGGTGATTACGCTCGATGCCGCGCTGCATCATTTGGAACGCCTGATCGGCGTGAAGGTCGATTGGGCCGAGCTTTCGGACTTTCTGCCATCCGACTACCAAGGGCCGCTGCGCCGTTCGGCGATCGCGTCGAGCTTCGTCGCCGCGCTCGAGCTCGCGCGGCAAGGCCGCGTCGACCTGAAGCAGGAGGGCGCATTCGAACCGCTATATCTGAGGGCTGCCGGGGCATGATCGACGATCTGGAACGCGCGATCGAGGCGATGCTGTTCGCAAGCGACGAACCGCTCGACGCGCGACAGGTCGCGGGCCGGCTGGGGGACGAGATGACGCCGGGCGAGGTGCGTGCGATCATCGTCCGGATCGCCGAACGTCACGGCGGCAGCGGGATCGAACTCGTCGAGCGCGGCGGACATTGGCATTTTCAGACCCCGGCGGACTTGGCGCACCTGCTTCGCCGGGAGCGGGACGACCCGCGCAAGCTGTCGCGCGCCGCGGCCGAGGTTCTTGCGATCGTCGCCTATCACGAACCCGTCAGCCGCGCTGAGATCGAGGCGATCCGCGGGGTCCAGACGTCGAAAGGAACGCTCGACGTGCTGATGGAGGCCGAGTGGATCGCGCCCGCGGGGCGGCGCGAGGTTCCGGGACGCCCGCTGATCTACAAGACGACCGACGCGTTCCTGCAGCATTTCGGCCTGGCGAGCCGCAAAGATCTTCCGGGAATCGAGGATTTGCGCGCCGCCGGCCTGCTCGACCCCGTCGACCTTGCTTTTGAGGAAGCGATGGGCGAGCTGGACCTAGTAAAAGATGGCGAAGAGCCCTAGATGAGCGCTTCAAGGAGATTTTGAGATGGGTAGCTTCAGCATCTGGCACTGGCTCGTGGTCGGCATTCTCGTCCTGTTGCTGTTCGGCAAGGGGCGCTTTTCCGATATGATGGGCGACGTCGCCAAGGGCATCAAAAGCTTCAAAAAGGGTATGGCCGACGACGATACGCCGCCGCCTGCGCCGAAGCAGATCGAGGGACAACGCGCTCCCGATGCGACGCCGACGCCGACTGCAGAAACCGAAATCCGCTGATCGCGCACCGCCGCTTTCGGGGGAAGTCATAGTTCATGTTCGACGTCGCACCGACCGAGTTGCTGCTCGTCATCGTGGTGGCCCTGGTCGTGATCGGCCCCAAGGACCTTCCGAAGGCGATGCGCTTCGTCGGCAAATGGGTCGGCAAGGCGCGGGGTATGGCGCGTCATTTTCGCTCGGGTCTCGATACGATGATGCGCGAGGCAGAGCTGGAAGAACTCGAAAAGCAGTGGCGCGCGCAAAATGACGCGATCATGCGCGAATTCCCGCGCATCGACGATATGGGCGCGGGCACTCCGCCGGTCCTTCCGGCGACGAGCCAGGACGAGGCGCCGCCGCTGAACCCCGATCATGCTGCGGCGGAGACCAAGCCCGAAACGCACGAAGTGCCGCCGCGCGACGGACCGCTGCCGTGACCGCCGAGACACCCGTCACGGCGGAAAACGAGGATGGCGCCGGCGGCAAGATGCCGCTGCTCGATCACCTGATCGAACTCCGCTCGCGTCTCTTGAAATCGCTGCTTGCGGTCGGCCTCGCCTTTGGCGTTTGCCTTTATTATGCGCGGCCCATTTTCGGGATCCTTGTCCATCCGCTTGTCGTCGCGGGGCAGGGGAAGCTGATCTATACGCAGCTTTTCGAGGCCTTCTTCGTCGAGATCAAGGTCGCGCTGTTCGCGGCGACGATGATCGCGTTCCCGGTGATCGCGAACCAGCTTTGGAAATTCGTCGCGCCCGGGCTGTACCGAAAGGAAAAGCGCGCGCTGCTTCCATTCCTGTTCGCGACGCCGGTGCTGTTCGCGATCGGTGCCTGTTTCGCCTATTTCATCACGATCCCGATCGCGCTCAAATTCCTGCTCGGCTATCAGGGCAACGTCGGCGGCGTAACACAGGAAGCGCTGCCGTCGGTCGGCAATTACCTGAGCTTTGTCATGCAGTTCATCCTGGCATTCGGCATCGCCTTCCTGTTGCCGATCTTGCTGATGCTGATCGAGCGCGCCGGCCTTGTCACGCGGGCGCAGTTGATCGGAGCGCGCCGCTACATGATCGTCGCAGCGTTCGCGGTCGCCGCGGTATTCACGCCGCCCGATATCTTGAGCCAGCTGCTGCTCGCGATCCCGCTGGTCTTTCTCTACGAGCTTTCGATCTTCGCAATCTGGTTCACGGGACGCAAACGCAAGACAGGCGCCGAATCGGCGCCTGTCGAACCTCTGGAAGAGGTCTAGGAGGGTAAGCGAATTGCCCGATCAGTGGATGGCGTCGCTACCGGCCTGACCGACCGACTCGATGTCGCGGCCAGCACCCTTCACCGTGTTGCAGCCAGCGACCAGAAAGCTTGCCATCAGGGCGAGAAGGATTGCACGGAAACTCGTCATATTCACCTCATCAGGGTTGATACAAAATGGCCCGGCACGCTTCGAGGGGGGGGAGGGAATGCGGGCCGGGCCAATGTTGCTGAGCAGCGCTGCGGGGGGGCGATGACCGCTGCTCGAAAGGGAAACGGCTCAGCGCCGGGATAAGTTCCAAAAAAAATCGCCGAGTGTAAAATTTTTTTGCGGTTCGTTTTGAAACGCCCGAAATTCAAAGATTTGTCCTAGAGCGACGTAAGTCCGCTCATGACCGCAAGGCCCAGGAAAGCCAGGAATCCCATCGAATCCGTCGTCATGGTCACGAATACCGAGCTCGCGACGGCCGGATCCTGATCGAGCCGGTCGAGGAGCATCGGGACCGCGACGCCGGCGACCCCCGCCACGAAAATATTCACGATCATCGCCGCGGCGATCACCCCGCCGAGATGCGGATTACCGAACCACAAGGCCGTGGCGCTTCCCGCGATCAGCGCGATCGTGCCGCCGTTGAGCAACGCGATCTTCATTTCGCGCCATATCGCGCGCCAGCTGTTCGAATCGGTCAATTGGTTCATCGCCAACGCGCGGACCGTAACCGCGAGCGTTTGCGTACCGGCGTTGCCGCCGACGCCCGCCACGATTGGCATGAGCGCGGCAAGCGCGACCATATGCTCGATCGCGCCCCCGAAGATGGCGACGATGCTCGACGCGACGAGCGCGGTGCCGAGGTTGGCGATAAGCCAGCGAACGCGGGCGGTATAAGTCTCGCGGATCGGTTCGTTGATGTCGCCGTCGCCTGCGCCCGACAGGCGCAGGATGTCCTCACCGGCTTCTTCCTGGATGATGTGGACGACGTCGTCGACCGTAATCATCCCGACCAGCCGGCCCGCCCTGTCGACGACCGCCGCGGAGATCAGCGCATATTTCTGGAAACGAAGCGCGACCTCTTCCTGATCCATGTCGACCGGGATCAGGGTCTGCTCGCGCTTCATCACGTCGGCGACGGCAATGTCGCGCGGGGTGCGCAGGATCCAGCTGAGCTGGCACGTGCCGATCGGCCGGTGCAGCGGATCGACGACGAAAATTTCCCAGAAATCGGTTGCGAGGTCGACGTCTTCGCGTAGCCGATCGATGACGTCGCCGACGGTCACATGCTCGGGCACCGCGACATATTCGCGCTGCATGAGGCGGCCGGCGGATTCCTCGGGGAAGGAGAGGGCGTCTTCGATCGCGGCGCGATCCTCGGGCTCCATCGCGTCGAGGACGGCCTGCTGTTCGTCCTCTTCCATATCCTCGATGATCGCGACGGCGTCGTCGGTATCGAGTTCGGAGGCGAGTTCGGCGACCTGTTCGGGCGCGAGGAGGTCGATCAGCTCCTCGCGCACATAGTCGTTCATTTCGGCCAGAACGTCGGCCGAGAGCATGTCGCCGAGTACTGCGGCGAGCATCGGGCGCTCGTCCGAGCTGGCGAGTTCGAACAGATCGGCGATGTCGGCGGGGTGCAGGCGGCCGATGCGTTCGCGCGCCGCTTCGCCTTCGCCAGCCTCGGCCAGGTCGATCACGTCGCGAACGAATTGGGGCCGCAGGCGATCGTCTTCGTCGAGTTCGGTTTCGGCTTCGCGGTTGGGCTGGTCACGATCGAGGTCGCGTTCGTCGGTCAGGACGGCATCCTCGTGCGGCAGGGGTTCTTCGCGTTTGTCCATCGCGGTCCTCCCTGACTTATGCGGTGTCCGTGCCTCCCCTAGTCCGGTGGGCGAGCGATAGCAACGCCGGGGCGGCCGTTTAACCGATTAGGGGTGGCTTTGCGGCCACACGCCGCTATGGCACCGCCAAACCCCCAACAAGGAGCCCATCATGACCGATCAGACGCTCACCCTTTCGCTGTCGACCGGCGACGTCGTCATCCGCCTGCGCCCCGATCTCGCGCCGCTGCACGTCGAGCGCATTACGTCGCTCGCCAAGGAAGGCTTTTACGACGGCGTCGTCTTTCACCGTGTGATTCCCGGCTTCATGGCGCAAGGCGGCGACCCGACGGGTACCGGCATGGGCGGCAGCCAGCTTCCCGACCTGCCGCAAGAATTCAACGCCGAACCGCACGTCCGCGGTGTCTGTTCGATGGCGCGCGCGCAGAATCCGAACAGCGCGAACAGCCAGTTCTTCATCTGCTTCGATGACGCGCGTTTCCTCGACAAGCAGTACACCGTCTGGGGCGAAGTGATCGAAGGCATGGAAAATGTCGACGCGCTGCCCAAGGGCGAGCCGCCGCGCGAGCCCGGCAAGATCGTCAAGGCGACCGTCAGCGAATAATCAGCCGCGAATCTGTTCGTCATGCCGGGCGTGACCCGGCATCCATCGTTCCATTCGGCCGAAGCGATGGACCCCGGATCAAGTCCGGGGTGACGAATGCGGCGTTCAATCGCCGATAAAGCCGTTCAACCGTTCGCAGGCGGCGATCCAGTCCTCTTTGAATTCCTGGACGACCTGACCGGCGCCCATCGCCTCGTTCATCAGGCCGACGCCTTGGCCGACCCAATAGGTCGCGAGCGCCTTCGCCCCTTCGTGGCCGCCCTCCGACAATTTGTCGACCTTGCGCAGCGCGGGTTCGCTGACCAGCGACTGGAGCGGCATGGGGAGCGGTTTCGGCGCGCCATCGGCCTCCCATGCGTCGGTCCATGGCGAACGGAGCTGGCGTGAAGGTTTGCCCGTGCGGCTCTTCGAGCGCACGGTGTCGCGCGACGAGGCGGCGAGCATCTTTTCTTTCACGATCGGGTTCGTCTCAGCCTCCGCAGTGGTGAGCCACACCGAACCGGTCCACGCGCCGTGCGCGCCCATCGCCATCGCGGCCGCCATCTGGCGCCCGGTGACGATTCCGCCGGCGGCGAGGATCGGCGTGTTGGCGCCGACGGCCTCGACGGCCGCGGCGACTTCGGGGACGAGCACCATCGTCGCGACTTCGCCGCAATGGCCGCCGGCTTCGCCGCCTGCGACGACGAGGATGTCGACGCCGGCGCGGACCTGCGCCAGCGCATGGTCGCGCGTACCGACGAGCGCCGCGACCGGCACGTCGAAGCGCTTGCCGAGTTCGAGCATCAGCGGCGGCGGGACGCCGAGCGCGTTGGCGATCAGCTTGATCGGGTGGCGGAAGGCGACTTCGAGGAGCTTGGCAGCGCCATCGTCGGTCATATTCTCGCCGAGACCGCCGTCGACGGCGGGTAGTGCGAGATCGCCGTCGTTGACGCCATGCTTGCCCAGAAGGTCGGCGACGAAGGCTTTATGTTCGGCGGGAATCGGCGGCAGCGCGCTCCGGGCCTCACCCTTGCCGGCAAAGCTGTTGGGGACGATCAGGTCGACGCCGTAGGGGCGCCCGCCGATATGCTCGTCGATCCATGCGAGTTCTTCCTCGAGCCGCTCGGGGGGCAACGAGGCTGCGCCAAAAACGCCCATCCCTCCGGCTTTCGACACCGCAACGACGACGTCGCGGCAGTGCGAGAAGGCGAGGAGGGGGAATTCGATGCCGAGCATCGCGCAGATCGGGGATTGCATGGGTCTCTCTCCGGTTCGTTATTTGCATCCATGTCAGCGTTAGTTGACGTAAACGTCAAGTTGATTTGCATGCGGCGCGGTCTATCGCTCGTCGCATGAGCGATTTCTCCCTTTCCGGTTTCGACCTCGGCGCCTTTGTCCGCAGCACTTTGGCGGAGGATATGGCGTCAGGCGGCGACATCACGTCGATGGCGACGATCCCCGCGGGCGCCCGCTTTTCCGGAGTGATGGACAGCCGCGACGCCATCATCGTCGCGGGATTGCCGATCGCCGAAATGTTCTTTCGCGCGCTCGATCCTGCGATGGAGATCGAGATCTTGGCCGAGGAAGGCGAACAGGTCGCCGCCGGCAGCGACCTGATGCGGCTGACCGGCAACGCCCGCGCGATGCTGACGGCGGAGCGGTCGGCGCTGAATACGGTGCAGCATCTGTCGGGCATTGCGACGATGACGCGGCAATATGCCGATGCGCTGGCGGGGACGGGCGCGACCTTGCTCGATACGCGCAAGACGATCCCCGGTCTGCGCGTGCTGGAGAAATATGCGACGCGGATGGGCGGCGCGACGAACCATCGCATGGGCCTGTGGGACGCGGCGATGATCAAGGACAATCATGTCGCGGTCGCCGGATCGGTCGAGGAAGCGGTAAGTCGCGCGGTCGACGCCGGGATCGAACGGATCATCGTCGAGGTCGACCGGATAGAACAGGTCGAACCCGCGCTGAAAGCCGGGGCCACGCACCTGTTGCTCGACAATATGAGCCTCGACGAACTGCGCGAATGCGTCGCGCTGGTCGGCGGCGCCGTTCCGACCGAGGCGTCGGGCGGCGTCAGACTAGACACGATTCGCGACATCGGCGCGACCGGGGTGACTTATGTGTCGGTCGGACGGCTGACGCAGTCGGCGCCCGCGGCGGACATCGGGCTCGACTTTGCGCTGGCTTAGCGCCGCCACGCTGGCACTGATGCCGGTCGCGGCGCAGGCGCAGGCGCTTTCCTGTTCGATCCCCGGCCGCATTCCCGTACCGCGGCTCGAGCAGAACCCCCGCGACGAGCCGGTGCGGACACCGCCGGTCACGGGATACAAGCTGAGCATGAGCTGGTCGCCGCAACATTGTGCAAAGCTGCGCAATCCGAAGGACGTGCGCGATCGCTTTCAGTGTTCGGGCGCGAACGGGCGCTTTGGCTGGGTGCTGCACGGGCTGTGGCCCGAGGCCGATACGCCGGCCTATCCGCAATGGTGCCGGCCCGCGAAGATCGTACCGCAGGCGGTGCTCAAGCGTCATCTGTGCATGACGCCCTCCGCGCAGCTGCTGCAGCACGAGTGGGCGAAGCACGGAACATGCATGAGCCCGCATCCCGCCGCCTATTTCCGCGCCGCGGAGATGTTGTTCCGTACCGTCCGCTTTCCCGACATGAAGGCGCTGGCGGCCAAGCCGCAGACCGCGGCGAGCATCCGCCGGACCTTTGCCGCGATCAATCCGGGAATCCGCGAAACGATGATCGGTGTATCGACCGACCGCGACGGCTGGCTGACCGAAGTCAGCTATTGCCTGGGTCCGCGAATGCGGCCGCAGGCGTGCAAAGTCTTCCAGAAGGGCGCCCCCGACCGCAAGACGGTGCGCATCCGGCCGATGCCGAACGGTTAAGGAAGGAGCGCGCGGGCGTCCCGCCGCGGCACGCCCGCCCGTTAACTCTTTTTTAACCTTATCGACTCGTTAAGCGAGGCGTAGCGTCCGGTCATGGACGCAGAAGATCAGATCGACATTCGCGCACGGTTGCGAGCGCACAATGCGCGGCAACTGAAGATCGCGCAGCTCAACATGCCCGACGACTGGCAGGCGGAGCTGAGAGCGCTGATACAGGCCGAGCGCATACCGCCGTCGATCCTGGCGCGCGGCAGCGACACGCGGTTGTTTCTGGAGAGTTTCGCGATCTTTTTCGTCGCGACGATGATGTTCCTGATCTGACCGGCCGATTGCGGACAGGCGTCCGCTCGCACCTTCAAAACCGCCTCAATCGCAGGCCTTGTGAAGCTTCCACGCGAGCCAGGCCGACACGAGGCACATCACGGCGACCATCAGCAGCGTGTCGTCGATCGTCAGGCCCATTCCGATCAGCACGCTGAGCAACAGCGTCGCGGCAACCATGAAGCCCGAATTGACGATATTGTTCGCCGCGACGGTCCGCGCCGTCTGCGATTTTGCGACGGTCGTCGTCAGGAACGCGTAAAGCGGCACGACGAACATGCCGCCCGCGATCGCGATGCCGAGCAGGTCGAAGATGATCCGGTCGCCGGTGCGGATCGACAGGAATTCGCGCCAGTCCATCAGGCTGGTGTCGGCGTGCTGCCAACCCCCGACCGCCCACCAGAGGTCGAGCACGAAGAGCCCCATGACGATCACCGATCCCGGCGAGTAGCGCGCCGAGACGTGTCCCTTGAGCAAACGGTTGACGACGATCGAGCCGATCGCGACGCCGACCGAGAAAACCGCGGTGAACAGCGTCGCGACGGTGTTGTCTGCACCCAGCGTATCCTTGACCAGCGGGGGGAACTGCGCCGCGAGAATCGCTGCGATCGCCCAGAAGAAGCTGATCGAGACGATGGCGAGGAACAGCCGCGGGATGTGCATCGTGCCGTTCACGATCTGCCACGACGAGCGGAAGACGTTGGCATCGACCTTCAGGCCCTCGGCCTCTTTCTCGGGCGGTGCCGCAGGGACATAGGAGGCGGTCAGGCGGCCGACGAGCGCCACCGCGATGATCCCGAAGATCGAAATCTTGGGATCGATCAGACCGCCGGCGATCGTGCCGCCGAGGATGGCGATATAGGTGCCCGCTTCGACCCAACCCGTGCCGGCAAGCACCTCGTCTTCCTCGAGATGCTGCGGCAGGATCGCATATTTGATCGGGCCGAAGAAGGTCGAGTGCATCCCCATCGCGAAGAGCGCGAGCAGCATCAGCGGAATATTGTGCAACCAGATTCCTGTCCCGCCGATGGCCATGATCCCGATTTCCGCGCTCTTGATGATGCGGATCATCCGGGTCTTGTCGGTGCTGTCGGCGAGCTGTCCCGCGAGCGCGGAGAAGAGGAAGAAGGGCAGGATGAAGAGGCCGCCCACGAGCGCGTTGAACCAGGCGACCTCCGCAGGTTCGGTATAGATCGCATAGGTGGCCAGCATGACCACGGCCATTTTGTAGAAATTGTCGTTGAAAGCGTTGAGGAACTGCGTCGTGAACAGAGGCAGGAACCGGCGTTGCTTCATCAGCGCAAAGGAACCGGTCATTGAATTTCCATTATAACAGTCCGACATCGCGGCAACCGTCGCCGTATCCGGCAATCTTGTTGTCGCAGCGGGGGCTTATCGGTTAGGGCTGGCACGGTCAAAGCCCATTTTGGAACGGACACGCCGACAGGGACCATGCTGAGCCTCCCCAACATATTGACGCTGTCGCGGATCCTGGCGGTCCCCATCCTGCTCTTCCTGCTGTGGCCCGGCGTGGCCGAAGGGTCGTTGCAGCCCAAGCCGATCGACTATGCGCTGGCGTTCGGGCTGTACTGCCTGATGGGCATTACCGATTATTTTGACGGCTATGTTGCACGTTCGCGCGGGATCGTGTCGCGACTGGGCGCCTTTCTCGATCCCATCGCCGACAAGATCATGATCGCGGCGGTGATCCTGCTGCTGGTCTTTACGCGCGATATCGCCGGTTATCACGTGATCGCGGCGCTGATGATCCTGCTGCGCGAGATCATCGTGTCGGGACTGCGCGAATTCCTGGCGACGTTGCAGGTGTCGATGCCGGTGACGCAGCTCGCGAAATGGAAGACGACGTTTCAGCTCGTCGCGTTCGGCGCGCTGATCCTGGCGGGCGCGCTGCCCGCGATGCTGTGGATCAAGACCGTCGGACTGATCTCGCTCTGGGGTGCAGCGGTGCTGACGCTGATCACCGGGTGGGATTATCTGCGCGTCGGCCTGAAGCACATGGATTGATCCGATGGCGCTGACGGTCAGCTATTTCGCCTGGGTGCGCGAGAAGATGGGGATCGCCGGGGAAGTGATCGACCCGCCCGCCGGGGTCGCGACCATCGCCGATCTGATCGGATGGCTTGCCGGGCGTGATGAGCGCGGCGCTTTGGCCTTTGCCGAGCCGGAGCGCATTCGCGCCGCGGTCGGCGGGGCGATGGCCGGGCCTGACGATGCGCTGGGCGATGACGTGGCGCTTTTCCCGCCGGTGACCGGGGGATGATCCGCGTTGCGGTGCAGACGGGCGCGATCGACGTCCCCGCCGAACTCGATATCCACGACGCGGGCGGGCACGGCGCGAGCGCGAGCTTCATCGGGCGGGTACGCGGCGACAATGACCTGAGCGAGCTGTTCCTCGAACACCACCCCGTGCTGACGGAAGCGGGGCTGGCCGAGCTGGCACATGCGGCGGCCGATCGCTGGGCGTTGTCGGCGTTGACGCTGATCCACCGCGTCGGCGGCATGGCGCCGGGCGAGACGATCGTACTGGTACTGGCGAGCAGTGCGCACCGGGCGGAAGCGCTCGCTGGATGCGAATTCCTGATCGACCGGCTCAAGACCGACGTGATGTTCTGGAAGCGCGAGACGTTTGCCGACGGGCGGGTCGCGTGGGTCGAACCGCGGGACGGGGATCAGGGCCGGGCGGAACGGTGGGATTAGGACTTCGACGGCTTTGGGGTGGGAAGCGGACGTTGCCTCCTTTACCTTCGTCATCCCGGACTTGATCCGGGATCCATAGCTGCGCCGTCGTCATGGACCCCGGATCAAGTCCGGGGTGACGATGAAGTGGGGCGCTGCTCTGTGTGATCCCCGGCGAAGGCCGGGGTCCAGAGCGGTAGGAAGCCGATGCCGCGCTGTTACGCTCTGGGCCCCGGCCTTCGCCGGGGATCACGTCAGCTGTGTCAACGACCGATCGTCAGCTACTGGTCGTTAGCGACCTTCGTCGTCCCGGACGTCATCCGGGGGAGCGGATGGGGCTTAGTTCGCTTTGTGCTTACGGAAGATGTCCGCAAGCATCTTGAACTCGTCGGCGCGCGGGCTGCCCTTGCGCCAGACGAGTGCGATCGTGCGCCAGTCGTGATCCGAATCGAGCGGGCGCGTGTCGATATCGGTGTGATCGAGGATGCCCGCCTCGATCGCCATCTGCGGCAGCATGGTAATGCCGAGGCCGTTGTCGACCATCTGGACGAGCGTGTGGAGCGACGTTCCCATCATGCGGGCGCCGGCGCGCAATTCGGGGCGGTTGCAGGCTGCGAGGGCATGATCCTTCAGGCAATGGCCATCCTCGAGCATCAGCATCTGCGCGGGATCGATCTGGTCGGCGCTGACCATAGCCGGAAGATCCTCGGCCTGGTCGCCGGGGAAGGCGACGAACAGCGCATCGTCGAACAGCTTTTCGCTTTCGACATCGCCGCACGCGTAGGGGAGCGCGAGCAGCACGCAGTCGACGGCGCCGTGGTGAAGCGACTCGCATGCCTGCGCGCTCGGCTCTTCGCGCAGAAAGAGCTTGAGCGACGGGCGCTCCTTTCGGAGGCGCGGGAGCAGGCCGGGCAAGAGGAAGGGCGCGATCGTCGGGATGACACTCATCCGCAGCTCGCCGACGAGCGGCGCGGCGGCGGCGGCGGCCATGTCGGCGAGTTCCTCGGCCTCGCGCAGCACGCGGTGCGCCTTGTCGACGATCGCATTGCCGAGCATCGTGAAGCGGACGACGCGGCGGGTACGCTCGACCAGCGTCTGCCCGAGCAGGGTTTCGAGCTCGCGAATGCCCGCCGACAAGGTCGACTGCGTCACGTTGCAGGCGTCGGCGGCCCGGCCGAAATGGCCATGTTCGTGGAGCGCGACGAGATATTGCATCTGTTTCAGCGAGGGCAGGTAATTGTGCATTGATCGGATATAGCCATGATCTTTCCGATTTTGAACAATCATTTCGATTTATATTCGCGACCGTTCCGGTGGCGTTTTGTGTCGCGCGCCTCCCGAACGTGATAGCAGGGCGGCAGCTGAACGGGGGACGTATGGCAGTTTCGCGATTCCTGATCGGAGGTTTGGCCAGCGCGCTGATGCTGACGGGCGGCGTTTTCCTGTGGCAAGCCTATAGCCAGGACGCCGAGGACGAGGCGATGCCCGAGCCTCCGCCAGTGCTGGCAGCGATTCCGGTTGCGGGCGCGAACGCCCCGAAACGCGGACCGGCGCCGCCCGCGTTGCCGGCGGCGAAAGAGGCGTCGCGCGAGGAACGGCGCTTCAACCGTTTCGATCGCGACCGCAACGACAGGATCAGCCGCGTCGAGCTGATGTCGGCGCGGACGGCGGCGTTTCGAAAGCTCGACAAGGACGGCAACAATCTGCTGACCTTCGAGGAATGGGCCGCGGCGACGGGCGAGCGGTTCGCGGGGGCCGATGGCGACAAGTCGGGCGATCTGACGCGCGCGGAGTTCGCGACGACCGCACCGAAGCGCGCGGCGAAGCCGAAGTGTAGCTGCTGATTTGTGTTAGGTGATCCCCGGCGAAAGCCGGGGCCCATTGTCTCTGGGCCCCGGCTTTCGCCGGGGATCACGTCAGGTCAGGCGGCGACGCCCTCGGCCTGCTTCATCCAATCTGCGAGCGCGATGCCCGCACGCTGCGTATAGCCGAGCTTGCGGTCCTTCTTGCGCACATCTTCGGCGAGCGGCGGGAAGAGGCCGAAGTTGACGTTCATCGGCTGATAGGATGACGCATCGGCGCCGCCGGTGATATGGCCGAGCAGCGCGCCGAGCGCGGTTTCGGGCGGTGGCGGCGCGAGCGAGCGTCCGCCGAGCTCGGCAATCGCGAAGCGCGCGGCGACGAGGCCGATCGCGGCGCTTTCGACGTAGCCCTCGCAGCCGGTGATCTGGCCGGCGAAGCGGATGTGCGGCGCCGATTTGAGGCGAAGCTGGCCGTCGAGCAGTTCGGGCGAGCGAATGAAGCTGTTGCGGTGAAGGCCGCCGAGGCGCGCGAACTCGGCCTTTTCGAGGCCGGGGATGGTGCGGAACAGCTCGACCTGCGCGGCGTGCTTGAGCTTGGTCTGGAAGCCGACCATGTTCCAGAGGGTGCCGAGCGCATTGTCCTGCCGCAGCTGGACGACCGCGTAGGGCCAGCGCCCGGTGCGCGGATTGTCGAGGCCGACGCCTTTCATCGGACCGAAGCGCAATGTCTCGGGGCCGCGTTCGGCCATCACCTCGATCGGCATGCAGCCCTCGAAATAGGGTGTGTCCTTCTCCCAGTCCTTGAAATCGGTCTTGTCGCCGTCGACGAGTCCCTGGACGAAGGCGTGATACTGATCCTTGTCCATCGGGCAGTTGATATAGTCCTTGCCGTCGCCGATCGGTCCGACCTTGTCCCAGCGGCTCGCCATCCAGGCGACGTCCATGTCGATGCTGTCGCGGTAGACGATTGGGGCGATCGCGTCGAAGAAGGCGAGCGCGTCCTTGCCGGTCGCGGCGCCGATGCTTTCGGCGAGCGCGGCGGCGGTGAGCGGACCGGTCGCGACGATGGTCATGCCTTCGGAAGGCAGCGTGTCGATGCGTTCGCGGACGATGGTGATGTTGGGATGCTCGGCGAGCGCCTTCGTGACGCCGCCCGAGAAGAGGTCGCGGTCGACCGCGAGCGCCGAGCCTGCGGGAACTTTCGTCGCATCGGCCTCGCGCATGATGATCGATCCGAGCGTCCGCATCTCGCGGTGGAGCAGACCGACGGCGTTGCTGTCGCCGTCGTCGCTGCGGAAGCTGTTCGAGCAGACCATCTCGGCGAGCGTGTCGCCCTGATGCGCCGGCGTCATATCACCTCCGCCGCGCATTTCCGACAGGCGCACGCGGTAGCCCGCCTCGGCGAGCTGCCATGCCGCCTCGGAGCCTGCGAGGCCGCCGCCGATGATGTGAATGTCGTGTGCCACTGTTTACCCTAATCGTTGACTTGCATGTGTTTCGCCGCGCACTAGGCCCGTTGCGAGCAAGATGCAAAGGGGCGGGGTATGAACGAAGCAGGCTGGGATCGGGCGCGGTGGCTTTGGTGGCTGGCGCTGCTTGGCGGGATCAGCTTTTTCGTTGCGGTTTTCCAGCGGCTCGACGGACCGGCAATCTGGGCGTGGAAGACGAGCGGCGTCGGGCTGCTCGCGGTCTGGGCCGCAGCGAATGCGCGCGAGAAGAACGGCTGGCTGATCGCGGCCGTACTCGGTTTCGGGGCGCTCGGCGACTGGCTGCTCGATGCGAAAGGGCTGATTGCGGGTGCATCGGCGTTCGCCGTGGGGCATCTGATCGCGATCACCCTCTATCTGATGAACCGCCGCGTGCAGATGACGCCGTCGCAGCGGCTGCTCGGCTGGCTGACCATGCCGGCGACGCTTGCGATCGTCTGGGGGATGCTCAGCCCGCAGCCGGGTTGGTGGCATGCGGCGGTCTATTCGCTGTTCGTCGCCGCGATGGCCGCGGCGGCGTGGACGAGCCGCTTCCCCCGTTATCGCACGGGAATCGGCGCGATGATGTTTCTCGCGAGCGATCTGTTCATTTTTGCGGGCGAGGGCGGCGTGCTTAGCAAGGACGTCACGATGTGGCTCGTCTGGCCGCTCTATTTCGGCGGGCAGGCGCTGATCGCGTGGGGCGTCGTCGGCACGCTCGCGGGCGAACGCCGCGCCTGATCAGGACGGCGGCGCGGCGTCGCCGAAAATCAGCGCCTCGATATCGGCAACGGGGCGGCCCACCATCTCCTTCAGATGCTCGCCCACGATGCGGCTTACCGTTTCCTTGTGCCAGAGCGGGCGGAGGATCCCCATCGTGCGCGCGGGTGCGACGACGACGAGGCTGTCGAACTTGCTGGCGAGCGCCATCTCGTTGATTTCCTCGGCAAGGCTCTTTGCGAACCGGTCTTCCTCCTGCTGGTGGAAGTCGGGCTCCTGCATCGTGCCGCCTGCGAGGCCGGTTCCGGCGGGGGCGGGGGACTGGCCCGCGGGACCGGTCTTGATATCGCTATCCTTGCGATCCTGACGCTCGCGGTCGGCGGTAACGCGGATGTCGGGTTGTTGCGCGTCGCCCTTGTTGCGCAGAAACAGCGCCTTGCGGCCATCGGCGACGAGGATGAGGGTGTTGTGGGCGAGAGGCATGGTTCTGCTCCTTTCGAAGCAGCAACGCGCGGGACGCGGCGGTGGTTTCGAGGCGCCCGCCTATCCGTCAGCCGGCGCGGGCGTCCCGTCCCATGCCGCGATCGTCGTACGATGGAGCAGACGGTCGTAACCGTCATAGCCGCCGGTCGCGCGGTGGAGGACCGAGCGATTGTCCCACATGACGAGCATGTCGGGTTCCCATTCGTGGCTGTAGCGAAACTCGTCGCGCCCCTGCCACTGGATGAGGTCGTAGAGGAGCGGCAGACCCTCGGCATCGTCGAGTCCGTCGAAGCCGATGATATAGCCCGCGCAGCCGAACAGGCCGAAGCGGCCGGTTTCGGGATGGGCGCGGACGAAGCGGTGGAGCTGCGTTTCGAGCGCCTCGTCGTCCGAGCGGATGTCCATGCTGCGCCCCTTGTCCCCTGCGCCGTACATCCCCGTGGGAGCATAGCCGTTGCGCGCGCTGTGAATCGCCTGCAGCCCCTCGACGCGCGCCCGAAGATCGGCGGGCATCGCATCGAGCGCGGCGTGCTGGTTCGAAAATTCGGTGTTGCCGCCGACCGGCGGAATCGTGATGCCGAACAGGCAGGTGCCCGCGGGCGGATGCGCCTGAAAACTCCAGTCGCTGTGCCAGTTTTCCGCGAACAGCGGCGCGGTCTCGTCGGCGCGGCGCTTCACCGCGATGATATGGTCGTGGCCGGGGATCGGACGGATGAAGGGGTCGTCGCCGAAACCGCCGAAATAGCCGGTAAAGCGTTCGAGATCCTCCTCGCTCATCGTCTGATCGGGGAAGGCGAGCACATGATGATCGAGCCACGCCTTACGGATCGCCGCGACGGTCGCGGCGTCGAGCGGCTGCGTCAGGTCGACCCCGGTGACGCGCGCGCCGCAGGCCTGGCCGCTGGGAACGACGGTCATGGTCATGACGCGATCCAACGGTCGACCTGCGCCTCGAGAACCGGAAGCGGGACCGACCCGCGCCCGAGAACGACTTCGTGGAACATCTTCTGGTCGTAGCGGCTGCCGAGCGCCTTCTGCGCCTTCTCACGTAGCGCCAGGATACGCTGCATCCCGACCTTGTACGACGTCGCCTGCCCCGGCGTCACGAAATAGCGGCGGATTTCGGACCGGATTTTGCCGATCGGCTGCGGTGAATTCGCGGTGTAGAAAGCAAGCGCCTGTTCCTCGCTCCACCCCTTCGCATGGATGCCGGTATCGACGACGAGCCGGATCGCGCGCCAGATCTCGCGGCCGAGACGCCCGAAATCGCTATAGGGATCGGTATAGAAACCCATCTCTTTCGCGAGCCGCTCGACATAGAGCGCCCAACCCTCGCCATAGGCGCCGTAGAAATAATTCTTCCGGAATTCGGGCGTGCCGACCATCTCCTGCGCGAGCGCGATCTGCATATGATGGCCGGGGAGGCCTTCGTGATAGGTGGTGCCTTCGATCTCGTAGATCGGCGTCGCGCGCGTGTCGGCGAGGTGGACATAATAGATGCCGGGGCGCGAGCCATCGAGCGCCGCCGCACTGTAATGCGCGGCGCCGCCCGGCTCCTCGCGGAACGCCTCGACGCGCTTGACGATCAGATCGGCCTTCGGGAGCCGTCCGAATTGCTCGGGCAGGCGCGCGCGCATTCCGGCGAGATAGTCTCCCGCCGTCTTGAGGTAGATCGCGCGGCCCGCGTCGTCGTTCGCAACGTAGAAGCGATCGTCGCTGCGCAGGAAGACGAAGAAATCCTCGAGCTTGCCCGCATAGCCGATCTTCGCTTTCAGCACTTCCATCTCGGCACGAATCCGCGCGACTTCGGCAAGGCCGAGGTCGTGGATTTCGTCGGCGGTCATACCGGTCGTCGTCTGCAGGCGCAGCATTGCATCATAATAGGCGGCGCCGTCGGGGAGAGCGCCCGCGCCACGGGGATCGTTGCCCGCTGCCGCGCGATCGGCCTCGAGCCATGCCTTGATCCGGCCGTAGGCGGGTTTCAGCGACCCCGTCATCGCGCTTGCGATACGCGTGGTAAAGGCGTCGGCGGCCGCGGCATCGATCTTCTTTGCGGCAACGAGCCCAGCCGCCTTTTCCTTCGCGTCGGCATAGAGCGCATTGTCGGCGCCGTCGCCGAAGGGCGCACCGCTCGTCAGCCGCCCGATCAGTTCGATCGACTGGTCGTAGGCGAAGCCGGGCATGCGAATGCCCTTTGCCGCGGACGCTTTCGCACGGTCGAGATAGACATCGAGCGTCGGGCCGAGGGCGGTGACACGTGCGACATAGGCCTCCATATCGGCGGGCGTGTCGACGCGGTGCTGGTTGATGAGGAAATTGGGAAGCCCCGTATGCGGGCCGTTGCGGTCGAAAATATAACCATGGCCGCGCCACCGCGTCGACGCCTCGGCCCGTTCGAGTTCGAGCACCCACATATCGTAGGATACGCGCGCGTCCTCACCCAGCCTGATGCGGTCGAACCGTTTCTTCATCTGGGCGACGTTGGCGCGGCGCCATGCGAGCCGGGCGGCCGCGGCGGCGTCGCTGGGATCGGTGAAGCGGTCCTGTTGCTCCTTGCGGCCGAGGCTGGTCAGCTGTTCGGGATCGAGCGCGAGTTCGGCTTCGAATGCCGCATCGAGGAAGGCGGTGAGCGCGGCATCGTCGGCTCCGCCCTTGACTGCCGCGCGGGCCGCCGGTGCGACGAGCGCGCTCGTCGCCAGCGCCCATGAAAATTCGCGTCGTGATAGCTGCACCGGAGCCCTTTCTCTTCTTCGTCGGCATTAGCGGTACCGCGATCGGACGCTTCAGGCCAAGGCTAATTTGGGAGCCGCGCGCCGCATCGGCGGCGAGCGGCGGGCCGCCCTGAAAGTTGGCTGAGCCGAGGCGGGTGCGGGCGCGGGGCCGATGCAATTCAGCGGGGCGCCATCTTTGCGTTTCTAATCTTCTGCGCAGGGACCGACTTGGAGACGACAGATGCAATTATTCAAGAAACTGGCGCTGACGGCACTGATCGGTGCCAGCACGCTGACCGCGTTGCCCGCCGAAGCCGAGGCGCGCGACCGACATCACCGCCACGGTTATCACGGCCACCGCGACCATGATCGCTATAGCGACTATCGTCGCGATTACCGGCGCGACTATTATCGCGACCATCGCCGCAACGACTATCGCGACCGCCGCTATTATTGCCGGCGCGGCAACGGCACGACGGGCCTGATCGTCGGCGGCGCGGCGGGCGCGGTGCTCGGCCGCGAGATCGACCGCTATGGCGACCGCCTTCCCGGGACGATCATCGGCGGCGCTGCCGGCGCGCTGATCGGCCGCGAGATCGATCGCGGCGGCCGCCGCTGCTGATCCCCTGCGGCTGATATCCGCGACGACGCGCGGCGGTGTCCCGGAAACGGGTCGTCGCCGCGCGCAATCGCGCGCTCGCGGAAATATTTGCGCGCGCGGACGATTATGGCGGTAGAGAGAGTCGCGGCGGAACGGCTTCCGCCTGTCGAGGTGGAGACCGCGGATGAAAATGCTGATGAAGATTGCGCTGCCGTTGGGGCTTGGCCTGTCGCTTGCCGTCCTTCCCGTGCAGGGGATCGCCGCGCTCCAGCAAGGGACGAAGGCGCCCGACTTCACGCTGAATGCCGCGCAGGGCGGCAAGGAGTTCAGCCTGTCGCTCAAGCAGACGCTGCGAAACGGGCCGGTCGTGCTCTATTTCTTTCCTGCCGCCTTCACGCCCGGCTGCACGGTCGAGGCGCATCTGTTCGCCGAGGCGAACGGCCAGTTCAACCAGCTCGGTGCGCGCGTCATCGGGGTCACCGCAGGCAATATCCACCGGGTCGCCGAATTTTCGCGATCGGAATGCCGTGACAAATTTGCCGTTGCCGCCGATCCCGGCGCCAAGATCGCGGCGCAATATGACGCGACCATGCAGGCACCCGACGGAACGAAGCTGTCGAGTCGGACATCCTATGTGATCGCACCGAACGGGACGATCCTGCTGAGCTACACCGACAGCAAACCGCAGGCGCATATCGAAAAGACGATGGCCGCGGTTCGCGCGTGGAACGCCAAGCGGCACTGATTCCGATGTCGCGTCGCAGCGGACCGGGCGGGCGGCGCGCGAGCCGCCGATCGTCCGTGCGCGTGCTTGCCAAAGACCGGCCGCCGCTATATCCCGCGCGGTGCCGGGGCATGACGAGCGACCACCATCATTGAAGATTGCTTCCGCTGACGCCTTTTCCCGCCATTTCCGACAGTGAGCCGCTCAGCATCGGGGCAGGTCGCCGCCTGCTTGCGATAAGCCTGGCGGTTCTGATCCCCGCACTCCTGCTGCTCCTGCTGCTGACTTTCGGCGCAGTGAAGCTGCCCGAAGAGAGCAAGGCGCGCGTCAGCGTGGTCAGCCTCGAGGCCAGCGAGGTTGCGGCGGACACGGCCGAGCCCGACAGCCCGGCACAAAAGCAGGCCGAAAAAAGCCCCGCCGAGCAGCCCGCCCCGGCGGCAGCTCCCGCCGCACCGCTTCCGCCGCCGCCGGTCGCCGAACCCAATGCGGCGCCGACGATGCCGGCACCGGCGGAGCGGCCGCTGCCTCCGGCGGTGCCCCGGCCGGCCATTCGCCCGCCCGGCCCCGTCTATGGCCCGCCCGACACCGGCGGCTCCCCGGCCTATCGCGACACCGAGCGGGTGGGAACGGCGCCGAACGGCGAGCCGCTCTATGCGGCGGCGTGGTATCGCGAGCCGAGCGACGACGAACTTCGCGGCTATCTATCCACTGCGAGCGGGCCGGGGTGGGGGCTGATCGCGTGCCGCACCGCGCCCAACTATCGCGTCGAGGATTGCGTCGGGCTGGACGAATATCCGAGCGGGTCGCAGATCAACCGCGCGGTGCTGGCCGCGGCGTGGCAATTCAAGGTGCGGCCGCCGCGCCGCGGGGGCCAGACGCTGGTGGGCAGCTGGGTCCGGATCAGGATCGACTATGCGATGGGCGGGCGGTAGGCGAACCGAGTTCGGCCGGCCGACACGGGTCCGCCGTTCGTCGCGGCGCCCTCAATCGCGCCGTTGCAGGCTGACCACCGCGTGGATCGGCAGCTCGGCATAGATATGCGGAAAGAGGTCGCCGCCGCGCGCGGGTTCCCAGCGGATCGCGTCGCCGAGGCAGACGAGGTCGACCTCGGCGATCATCAGTCCGCTTTGGCCGGCGAAATATTTCGCGATCGTCGCCTCGAGCTGTTCGGCGGTCGACAGGTGGATATAGCCGTCGGCGATATCCACCGGCGCACCGCGGAACACGCGCTCGCGCTCGAAATCGGCCCATTGCTGTGCGGTGAGCACCTTGAAGGCCGTCGCAGGCGTCGTCATTCCGAGGGCGCCTCGTCGGCAGCCGGGGCTTCGGGCGCGGCCTCTGCGCCTTCGGCTTCGTCCTCGTCGCTGTCCTCGATCAGCGCCGCCGAGACGACATGCTCGTCGTTCGCGACGTCGAACAGGCGGACGCCCGCCGATCCGCGGCCGATGACGCGCATCGTGTCGAGACCCATGCGAATGAGCTTCGCCTGGTCGGTGACGAGCATCAACTGGTGCGCCTTCGTCGCGGGGAAGCTGGCGACGACGAGGCCGTTGCGGGCGATGTTGTCGATGTTGGTGATCCCCTGGCCGCCACGGCCGGTGCGGCGGTACTCGTAAGCGGACGAGAGCTTGCCGTAACCGTTGGCGCAGACGGTGAGGATGAACTCCTCGCGGCCGGCGAGTTCGGCCATGCGCTCGCCGTCGAGCGTCGGTTCATTCTCGTTATCCTTCCACGGTGCGGCGCGAAGATAGGCCTCGCGCTCCTCGCTGGTCGTACCGACCTTGTGCAGGATCGAAAGCGAGATGACCTCGTCGCCGTCGGCGAGGCGCATGCCGCGCACGCCGGTCGAATTGCGGCTCTGGAACTCGCGGACGTCATCGCCCGCGAAGCGGATCGCCTTGCCCTGGCGCGTCGCGAGCAACACATCGTCGCTTTCGTCGAGCAGGGCGACGCCGATCAGGCGATCGTCCTCGTCCTCACCCTCGAACTTCATCGCGATCTTGCCGTTCGAGGGCACGTTGGTGAAGGCGTCCATGCTGTTACGACGCACATTGCCCTTTGCGGTTGCAAACATGACGTGCAGCTTGCCCCACTCGCCCTCGTCCTCGGGCAGCGGGAGCACGGTCGAGATCGTTTCGCCCTGCGCGAGCGGCAGCAGGTTGATCATCGGACGGCCGCGCGTCGCAGGCCCGCCCTCGGGCAGGCGCCAAACCTTCATGCGATAGACCTTGCCCGCGGTCGAGAAGAAGAGCACCGGCGTATGCGTCGAGGTGACGAACAGTTCGGTGACGACATCCTCGTCCTTCGTCGCCATGCCGGCGCGGCCCTTGCCGCCGCGGCGCTGGGCGCGGAAGGTATCGAGCGGGGTGCGCTTGATATAGCCGTCGAGCGTGACGGTCACGACCATCTCTTCGCGCTCGATCAGATCCTCGTCGTCGATGCCGTCGGCGGCGGGGGCGACGAGCGTCTTGCGCGGCGTTGCGAATTCGTCGCGCACCGCGACCAGCTCTTCGCGCATCACGGCGTAGAGCTTTTCGCGGTCGGCGAGAATCGAAAGCAGTTCCTCAATCTCGGCCGCCAACTCACCGAGTTCCTTGCCGATTTCATCACGGCCGAGCACGGTGAGGCGGTGGAGGCGGAGGTCGAGGATCGCCTTCACCTGGACTTCGGAGAGCCGATAGGTAGCGGCCTCTTCCATCTCGCCCTCGATCGCTTCGACGAGGCGGATGTAAGGTGCGATTTCGCCGATCGGCCATTCGCGCGCGAGCAGGGCTTCACGGGCGGCGGCAGGCGAGGGCGAGCCGCGGATGATGCGGACGACTTCGTCGAGGTTGCTGACCGCAACGACGAGTCCGAGCAAGATGTGCGCGCGGTCGCGCGCCTTGGCGAGTTCGAACTTGCAGCGGCGGGTGATCACCTCCTCGCGGAAGGCGATGAAGGACGTCAGGATATCCTTCAGCCCAAGCATTTCAGGGCGGCCGCCGCGGATCGCGAGCATGTTCGCAGGGAAGCTCGACTGCGCCGGGGTGTGGCGCCAGAGCTGGTTGAGAACGACCTCGGCCGTCGCGTCGCGCTTCAATTCGATGACGACGCGGACGCCCTCGCGGTTCGATTCGTCGCGAATGTCGGCGACACCCTCGATGCGCTTGTCGCGCGCCGCCTCGGCGATCTTCTCGACGAGGCCCGACTTGCCGACCTGATAGGGAATCGACGTCAGAACAATCGATTGACGGTCGTTCCTTCCTTCTTCGATGATGTGCGTCGCGCGCATCATGATCGAGCCGCGGCCTGTCAGATACGCGTTGCGCGCGCCGCCCTGACCGAGCATCAGCGCGCCGGTCGGGAAGTCGGGCCCGGGGACGATCGCCATCAGATCTTCGAGTGTGATCGCGGGATTGTCGATCGTCGCGAGCGTCGCGTCGATCACTTCGCCCAAATTGTGCGGCGGAATATTCGTCGCCATGCCGACCGCGATGCCGCCCGCGCCGTTGACGAGCAGGTTCGGGAAGCGCGCCGGGAGCACCGTGGGCTCGTCGCGGCTTGCGTCATAGTTGGGCTGGAAGTCGACCGTGTCCTTGTCGAGATCGTTCAGCAGCACCATCGCGGTCTTGGCGAGGCGCGCCTCGGTGTATCGCATCGACGCCGGGGGATCGGGGTCCATCGAGCCGAAATTGCCCTGACCGTCGATCAGCGGCACGCGGAGCGACCAGTCCTGCGTCATGCGCGCGAGCGCGTCGTAGATCGCGCTGTCGCCGTGCGGGTGATAGTTACCCATGACGTCGCCGACGATCTTCGCCGATTTCTTGTACGGACGGCCCGGCACGAAGCCGCCTTCCTGCGCGGCGTAGAGGATGCGGCGGTGCACCGGCTTCAGGCCGTCGCGCACGTCGGGAAGCGCGCGGCTGACGATCACGCTCATCGCGTAATCGAGGTACGAGGTCTTCATTTCGTCGACGATATTGATCGGCGAAACACCGTCGTCGGACGGCTGCATAGGCGTATTTTCTTCGGTCAAAGCCCGGCCTTTTTTCTGCTTATCGGGAGATGTTTCGGGCCTAGCCGATAGGGGCACGAAACGCCAGCGATTCGGTCGTTTTCCGCCATATTTTTTGTTTCGGGGATCGAAGGGGAGCGGGAGAGAAAAGCCAGGCTATGTCAGGTGGTTACGATGACGTCGTGGCGGCAATTCGGACATGCTGGCGACGCGGTGCCCCGATGCGCCGCGTGGCGCGGGCGGGGGGCTGCGAGAGGCGCCGAACGGGGGTCCTGATGTTCGCCCGGAAGCACCCGGAAGAGCATGTGGAAGCTGCTTGCCAATCGCGGCGTCGCCCCTAAAGCTGCGCGCCGATGACCAAGAGCCTGCCTGGGGGGCGCCGGTGGCCCTGATCGCGCTGGTTGGCGCCAGCGAAACGCTGCCCGACGGCAGCCTGCGCGCGCTCGTCACGGTGGCGGGCGAGACGCTGATCGAGCGGCAGGCGGCGCGGCTGGCCGACGTCGGCGTTGCGCAGATCGCGGTCGCCGTTGCCGCGCTGCCTGCCGAATTGAACGCCGCATGCGATCGCATCCGCCGCCGGGGCATGAAAGTCACGCCCGTCCGTGCCGCGGCGGACCTGATCGCACTCGTCGAGTCCGACGACCGGATCATTCTTGTGGCCGACGGCCTGCGCGCGGGCGGAACGCACTATGCAGCGATCGCCAAACCGGGATCGCCTGCGATCCTGGTGACGGGCGACACGGTCCTGACGCAGGCCTTCGAGCGGATCGATGCGACGCGGCGGTGGGGCGGGCTTGCATCGATCGCGCAGCCGATGGTCGCCGAACTTGCGGCGATGCCCGGCGAATGGGACATGATGCTCACGCTGCTGCGAATGGCGGTACAATCGGGTGCGCGGCGCCTCTATTGCGAGCCCGCACTGTTCGAACAGGGCGAGATCGCGATCGTCGCCGACCGGCCGACCGCGGCGCTGATCGAGCAATCGAGCCTGCAACAGGTCGAATATGGCGGCATGGGGCTGGGGCGGTCGGCGATCATGATGCCGCTGGTCCGGCTTGCGGGGCCGCTGCTCGTACGGTCACCCAACACCGCACGATATCTTCCTTATATCACGGCGATCTTGTGGGTCGCTGTCGCGGTCCTTGCAGCGAGCGGACTGGCCGCGGCGGGCGCGCTGGTAGCGATCGTCGGTGGACTTTGCCTTGCCACGATGCGCTTCCTGTCGTCGTTCCGCGCCGAAAGCGCGGCGCAGGACCGCGTGCGCGACGTGATCCGGACCTTCGGCTGGGTCGTCCTCGGCCTCTATCCATGGCTCGTGTCGCTCGGCGGCCAGGATCATCTGATGCCGCGCTTTTCGGAAGCTGCGCTCGCACCGTGCCTGGCCGCCGCGATCCTGCTGGCGCGCTGGCTCTATGAGGATTCGGGCGAGAAGCGGCGTTTCCACTGGCTGCTTCCGGACACCGACCAGGCGTGGATCATGCTCGCGCCGGCGTTGATGTTCGATTTTGCGAGCCTGATGTTCGCGATCCTGCCGTTACTCGCACTTTTGCAGATACTGCTCTGGCTCCGGCTCGCCCACCGGCCGAATCCCCACTAGAACAACAGCCTTCAAGGTTTAATGCCTATTAACGACATGCTGCTATCGCGAGCGTGAATGGCTGACTCCTTCTCCTTGCCGGGCATCGACCTGCCGTCGCCGACGCTGTCGGCGCGCCTGGGCGAACTCGCCGCCTTTCTGGCGGCGCCGACCACGGGGCGGCTCACCGAGGAGCAGCGCGCACTGTCGCTGGGCATCGCGCGGCGACTGGTCGCCGACGTTGCGGCCGAACTCGATCCCACGATCGACGCGGCGTCGCTGTGGAGCGATTGGCTCGCGGCGGGCGTTCCCGCGGCGGGGCGTTTGACCGTCGCCTGTTTCGCGCGCGCGGAAGAACATCGCTGGCGGGAGCAATCGGCGCAGCGGACCGGGACTCCCGCGCCGACGGAGCCCGGCGATGTGCGTGAGGAACCCGCGCCTGCCGTGCCGCCATCGGACGCCGATCGCGCCTATTTGGCGTTGCAGATCGCCGACCGCAGGCGTTTCGACAATTACGGGCACCCGCGCCTGGCGCTGGCTGATATCGACGGCGAACTGTTTCGTGCGCTGCTGCTCGATATCGCGGCGTGGCGGCTCGCCGCGGTCGCGAAGGAAAGCAAGGCCGCCGCCGATCTGGGCACGGCGGTTCGGGACGCGAGTGAGCGGCGGAACTCCGCGCGCGGCATCGATGCCGCGGCGAAAAATTATCATGAGTGGGCGCTCGCACATTCCGATCCAGGCATCGTGGCCGCGGCGGCAATCGCACGCCACGATTGGGTGGCGCTGATCGCTTTGGCCGCGGTGGCGGGGCGCCGGTCCTACGGCGATACGGCGCTTGCGCTGCTCAGCGCCGAGGCGGCGGCCCTGCCGTTCCTGCTCGCGCCGTTGAAGATCGAGCGCGCGGCGCTGGCTCCGCTCGAAGCCTCGCTGACCTCGCTTCCCGCGCGTTCGATCAACGGAGGCGGCGGCGATGAGTGAACGGATCGTTCGCGGCCGGATCGACCGTGCCGGAGTGCTGGTCAGCGCCGATGCGCCGTTGACGCGGCTTCAACAGCGCGCCGGCGCCGGAATCGGCAAGCCGCTCGCGCTGCCGCATCTGGCACGGCTCGTCGCGCTGGCTCAGCGGCTGCAGCGCGATATTTCGCGCCCGCTCTATGCCGCCGACGATCATAGCGACATCCACGCGCTGGTGCGGGTCATTCCCGACGCGGAGGGGGCGAGCCTCGAAATCAGCGACTGGCGCGCGCGCGCTATGACCGTTCCGCACATGCCGGCGATCGCCGACGTCGCGGCGCAACCGCGCAGCTGGGGCTGGGAATGCGACCAGCAGCTTCGCATGGTCGCACTGCGCGCGGGACCGGGGGCACCGACCCCGCCCACCGGCTGGGAAGGACGATCGCTGTCCGAGCTGTTCGAGCTGCAACCCGACGAGGATGGCCGCTTTCCGGTGTTGCGCGCGCTCGCCCGGCAGTCGGCGTTCGAGGGGCAACATGTGCGTGCGGACGGGATCGACGGCCGTGCCGCGATGGTCCTGGCCGGCGAAGCGATATTCGACGCGATGGGCGGCTTTACGGGATTTCGCGGGGTGGCCGCGATCGACGATGAAAAGGGCGGAAACGTGCCATTGGAGCCGGCGGCGGCGGTCGACCCCGCGTTCGGGTCCTTGCCCCTGTCCGACCCGCAGTTCGGCCGCCGGATCGACGGCGCGCTACGCGGACCGCTGAGCCGCATCATTGCGACGGCCGAAACGATCTCCGGCCAGTTCGACGGCCCGATCCGCGCCGACTATGCGCGTTATGCCGGTGATATCGCACATGCCGGGCGCCATTTGCTGGGCCTCGTCGACGATCTCGCCGACCTTCAGAATATCGAGCGCCCGGGGTTCAAGGCGGCGGCCGACGAGATCGACCTTGGCGACCTCGCGCGGCGCGCGGTTGGCTTGCTCGGAATGAAGGCCGAGGAAAAGGGCATCCGCATCGACGCGCCGCGGGTCGACGACAAGATGCCGGCGACCGGCGAATTCCGCCGCGTGCTGCAGGTGCTGCTCAACCTGCTCGGCAATGCGATCCGATATTCGCCGGACAACTCGCAGATATGGATTCGCGTCGATCGCGAAGACGACCGCGCGATGATCACCGTTGCCGATCAGGGGCAGGGGATTTCGAGCGAGCAACAGGCGGTGGTGTTCGAGAAGTTCGAACGGCTCGGCCGCACCGATAGCGGCGGGTCGGGGCTGGGCCTGTATATCGCGCGGCGCCTGGCGCGCGCGATGGACGGCGATCTGACCGTCGAGAGCGCCCCCGGGCAGGGCGCGCGTTTCACGCTGAGCCTGCCGGCGCGCGACATCTGAATCCAAACGGCGGCGCAGTCACCTGCACCGCCGTTAGAAATCGTTCGAAACCGGAGCTTAGCGCTGGTCGACCGGAACGAACGGGCGATGCGTCGGGCCGGTGTAGAGCTGACGCGGGCGGCCGATCTTCTGCGCGGGGTCGGAGATCATCTCGTTCCATTGCGCGACCCAGCCGACGGTGCGGGCGAGCGCGAAGAGCGCGGTGAACATCGTCGTCGGGAAGCCGATCGCCGACAGGATCACGCCCGAATAGAAATCGACGTTCGGGAACAGCTTCTTCTCGACGAAATAGCTGTCGTTGAGCGCCATTTCCTCGAGCTGCAGCGCGACCTCGAAGACGGGATCGTTGACCTTTAGCGCGTCGAAGACTTCGCGGACGGTCTTTTGCATGACCGTCGCGCGCGGATCGTAGTTCTTGTAGACGCGGTGACCGAAGCCCATCAGGCGGAACGGGTCATCCTTGTCCTTCGCGCGCGCGATATATTCGGGGATGCGCTCCGGACGGCCGATTTCGCGCAGCATGTTGAGCGCAGCCTCGTTGGCGCCGCCGTGCGCAGGGCCCCATAGGCATGCGATGCCCGCCGCGATGCACGCGAACGGATTGGCGCCCGACGAACCCGCGAGGCGGACGGTCGAGGTCGACGCGTTCTGCTCGTGATCGGCGTGGAGGATGAAGATGCGGTCGAGTGCGCGCTCGACGGCGGGAACGACCTCATATTCCTCGGCGGGGACACCGAAGGTCATGCGCAGGAAATTGCCGGTGTAGCTCAGATCGTTGCGCGGATAGACGAAGGGCTGACCGATCGAATATTTGTATGCCATCGCAGCGATCGTCGGCATCTTTGCGATCAGGCGGTGGCTTGCGACCATGCGCTGGTGCGGATCGTGGATCTCGGTCGAGTCGTGATAGAAGGCGCTGAGCGCGCCGACGACGCCGCACATCACCGCCATCGGGTGCGCGTCGCGGCGGAAACCGCGATAGAAGGTCGCAAGCTGTTCGTGCAGCATCGTGTGGCGCGTGATCGTGTTGTCGAACTCGGCCAGTTCCTGTGCATTCGGCAGTTCGCCGTTGAGCAGCAGATAACAGGTTTCCATGAAGCTCGAATGCTCGGCGAGGTCGCCGATCGCATAGCCGCGGTGGAGGAGGACGCCCTCGTCGCCGTCGATATAGGTGATCGCCGATTCACAGCTTGCGGTCGAGGTAAAGCCGGGGTCGTAGGTGAACGCGCCGGTCTGCGCGTAGAATTTGCGGATATCGACGACATCGGGGCCGACCGTGCCCTTGAGCACGGGATTTTCGACGGTGGTGTCGCCCAGGGTGATCTTTGCGGTATCGGTCATTTTCTTCCCCTGATGATAGGGCGGGAGACGTTGCTTCACGCCCCTGCCGGATAATTGTGCGCTGCGTCAAGTCGCGCCAAGCTCGCATCGCGTCCGAGCAGCAGCAACACGTCGAAAATCCCCGGAGAGACCGTTCGTCCGGTAAGCGCGGCGCGCAGCGGCTGCGCGAGTTTGCCGAGCCCGACTCCGGCCGACTCGCTCGTCTCGCGAACCGCGGCTTCGATATCTTCGCTAGTCCAGTCGTTCACTCCGCGCAGCTTTTCGGTGACGCTGGCGAGCACTCCCTCCGGCGCGTCCCTTAGCACTTGCGCAGCCTTTTCGTCCACTGCCAGCGGGAGCGTTTCGAAGAGGAAAAGTGCGCCTTCGGCGATCTCGTCGAGCGTCTTGGCGCGGGGTTTCAGCGACTCCATCGCCTGCGCGAGGAGACCTCGGTCACCGTCGTCGAGCGTGCGGCCGACGCGCTTTTCTACGCGCGGCGCGACGAGCCCTGCCAGGCGCATATTGTCGGCTTCGCGAATGTAATGCCCGTTGAGATTTTCGAGCTTCTTGAAGTCGAACCGCGATGGCGAGCGGCCGACATGGTCGAGATCGAACCATTCGACGGCCTGTGCGCGGCTGATGATCTCGTCGTCGCCATGGCCCCAGCCGAGGCGGAGGAGATAATTGTTCACCGCTTCGGGAAGATAGCCCATCTCGTCACGATAGGCGTCGACGCCGAGCGCGCCGTGACGTTTCGACAGCTTTGCGCCGTCGGCGCCGTGGATCAGCGGAACATGCGCGTACACGGGTTCGCGCCAGCCCATGGCGCGGATCAGCGCGAGCTGGCGGAAGGCGTTGTTGAGATGGTCGTCGCCGCGGATGACGTGGGTGATGCCCATGTCGTTGTCGTCGACGACGACGCTCAGCATGTAGGTTGGCGTACCGTCGCTGCGGAGCAGGACGAAATCGTCGAGTTCGACGTTCTGCACCGTGACGTCGCCCTGCACCTTGTCGCGGATCGTGACTTCGCCCTCCTGCGGCGCCTTCAGACGAAGGACGTGCGGGGCGGCAGGGTCGCCGTCGTCGCGGTCGCGCCAGGGGCTGCGGACGCGGAAGGGAATGCGCTTTTCCTGCGCTTCGGCGCGCATCGCGGCGAGTTCGTCCTGCGTCAGATAACAGCGGTAGGCATCGCCCTTTGCCAGCAGTTCGTGCGCGACCTCGGCGTGACGCGGTGCGCGGGCGAACTGGAACACCGTCTCGCCGTCCCAGTCGAGATCGAGCCATTGCATTCCGTCGAGGATTGCGTCGATCGCGGCATCGGTCGAGCGGGCGCGGTCGGTATCTTCGATACGCAGCAGGAACTTGCCGCCGTGATGGCGCGCAAAGAGCCAGTTGAACAACGCGGTGCGCGCGCCGCCGATGTGCAGATAGCCGGTCGGCGAGGGAGCGAAGCGCGTCACCACGGCGGCGCCGGTCGCCTCGATGGGCGCTCCTGCCAGATCGGTTGGGGTTTCGGTTGCCACTATGGCCTCTTTCACTCAGTTTGCCGCCCCGGAAAAAGCGCCGGGAACGGAGGTCGGGGCAGCCCCTAGCATGGCAACAAGGCGGCTTCAAACGCCCATTGGCCTGCGCATCGCAAACGCGCTGCGGCGGGGCTGCGAAGCGGTCGAAACACGGCTGGAGGCCGAGCGCGAGCGGGTCGGCCTGTGGCTGCCCGTCGCACTGGGGGCAGGTATCGCCGCGTGGTTCGCGCTGCCCGCGAAGGCGTATTGGGCCGGGCTGCTCTGGCTGGTTGGCGGCGGCGTATTGCTCGGACTTTCGATCGGCTGGAATCGCCGAGCCGGGCGCATGCTGGCGATCGGTTGCGGCGCGGCGGCGCTCGGCATATTGCTGATCTGGGCGCGCGCGCTGTCGGTTGCGGCGCCGATATTGGCGCAGCCGGTCAGCACGGCCTTTCCCGCCACGGTCGAAACCGCCGAACCCTTGCCCGCGAAAGGCGAAACGCGGCTGATCTTGCGGCCCGTCGCCCGACCCGATCTGCCGCCGCGGGTTCGCGTAACGGTGCGTGGTTCCGCCGCAGCGGAGATCGTGCCGGGCGACCGCATCGCGCTGCGCGCACGGTTGATGCCGCCGCCGTCGGCGAGCCTTCCGGGAAGCTACGACTTCGCACAGCGCGCTTGGTTCGGCCGTATCGGCGCGGTCGGTACGGTGCTGGGCGATGTGACGCACGCGTCGGATCGCGGGCAGGGCGGGCAGCCGCTTCGCGCGCGGCTGAGTGCACATATCCACGGACAAGTGGCGGGATCGCCGGGCGGGATCGCTGCCGCGTTCGTGACCGGCGATCGCGGTGCGATTTCGGCCGACGACGAAGATGCGATGCGCCGGAGTGGGCTGGCGCATCTTCTGTCGATCAGCGGGCTGCACGTCACCGCGGTGATTGGCTTTGCGATGTTCGTCTCGATGCGGTTGTTTGCACTCCATCGCCGGATCGCGCTCGCGGGTCATGTGCTGCCGATCGCGGCGGCGGCGGGCGCGCTGGCGGGGGCGGGATATACCTGGCTCGCGGGCGCCGAAGTGCCGACGCTACGCTCGCTGATCGCCGCGCTGCTCGTCCTCGCCGCCTTTCTGATGGGCCGCGAGGCAATGACGCTGCGTCTCGTCGCGGCGGGCGCGTTGATCGTGCTCGTGTGGCGGCCCGAATCGCTCGTCGGGCCAAGCTTTCAGCTGAGTTTCGCGGCGGTGACCGCGATCGTCGCGCTGCATGAAGGCAAGACGATGCAACGCTTCCTGGCCCGCCGCGAAGAGGCAATCATCTTGCGATGGGGGCGGGGACTTGCGGGGCTGCTGGTTACCGGGGTCGTCGTCGAGGCCGCGCTGGCGCCGATCGCGCTGTTCCATTTTCACAAGGCCGGGCTCTATGGCGCGATCGCCAACGTCGTCGCGATTCCGCTGACGACCTTCGTCGTCATGCCGTTCGAAGCGCTGGCGCTGCTTTTCGATGGCATCGGGCTCGGTGCGCCCTTCTGGTGGGTGACCGAACAGGCGCTCAAACTGCTCATCTGGCTTGCGCACGGGGTCGCGGAGGCGCCGGGCGCGGTCGCGACCTTGCCTCGCTTTCCGCCGTGGGGCTTTGCCTTGGCGGCGTGCGGCGGGCTGTGGATTCTCATCTGGTCGACAAGCTGGCGCTGGTGGGGCGCGGCGCCGTTGTTCGCCGGAATGGCGGCGCTTTTGTTGCAGCCGCGCCCCGACTTGCTCGTCACCAGCGACGGGCGGAATATCGCCGCCGCGGTGCCGGGCGGCGGATATGCGCTGCTCCGCGATCGCGCGGGCGATTTCGTGCGCGATACGATGAGCGAGGCGGCAGGGATCGACGCGCCTCTCGGAGCGCTCGCCGATCTCGATCATGTCGAATGCAATCCGGATTTCTGCCGCTGGCGGCAGAACGGGCGCGTCGTGCTTGCATCGCGCGGGGTCGACAAGATCGAGGGCTTAGATATGGCGGCGGCGTGCGCCGCCGCCGATGTCGTGATCAGCGACCGCTGGCTGCCGCACGAATGCGCCGGGCGCTGGCTGACGGTCGATCGCGACAGCCTGGCGGAGAGCGGCGGACTGGCGATCTATCTCGGCAAAAAACCGAAAGCCGTCGCCACGCTGAATGCGGGCGACGGCCATCCGTGGCGCACGGCGCCGCTGGTCAGTGGTAACGACGAAGCAATCCCGAAAGCCGCCCTTGCACGATGACGCGTCCGGCTTCGTAACGCTGCGGTTCATAGGCGCTGTTCGCAGGATCGAGGCGGATCATCTTGCCCTCGCGGCGGAAATATTTGAGCGTCGCATCCTGCCCGTCGACGAGCGCGACGACGATATCGCCTTCGCGCGCGGTGCTCGCCTTCTGGATCAGCGCATAGTCGCCGTCGAAGATACCCGCCTCAACCATCGAGTCGCCCGAAACCTCGAGCGCATAATGTTCGCCGGCGCCGAGCAGCGCAGCAGGAACCGCGAGCTGGTTGTGATCTTCGAACGCTTCGATCGGGACGCCGGCGGCGATCTTGCCGTGCAGCGGCACCTCGATGATGTCGTTCGCGGCGATCGGCTTGAGCGCGGGGGCGGGTTTGCGGAGCGGAACGATGTTATCGTTGCGCACGGGCGTCTTGGCGGCCTCGGGCACCTTCAGCACCTCGAGCGCGCGGGCGCGGTTGGGAAGGCGGCGGAGAAAACCCCTTTCTTCCAAGGCGCTTATAAGGCGATGGATGCCCGATTTCGACTTTAGGCCGAGCGCTTCCTTCATCTCCTCGAACGAGGGCGAGATGCCGCTCGCGTCGAGGCGCTGCTGAATGAAGTGGAGCAGTTCATGCTGCTTCGCGGTCAACATCGGTCGTTCTCCATGATGTCAGTTCCGGACATAGCGAGAACGATAGTGGAACAAAGCGGAACTTGTCAAGCGATCGCGATATAATCCGCCAGTTCACCCGAATTGCGGGCTGCGGCGCCGATCTCGCGGATCACCAAGGCGTTTGCCTCGACGAGCGGAACCGTGCGTCCGCTGTCCTGCCCGTCGAACACGGTAAGCGCGCCGCGATCGAGTCGGGCGCGGAGATAATCGCGGCGTTTGGCGCCGGCGCCCAGCGCGGCCGCGAGCGGGGCCTGATGGATCGCGGGCAGCGGGGTCGCGGCTCCAGCGAGATAGCGGACGAGCGGGATCAGAAAGAGTGTCGCGGTGACGAACGCCGACGAGGGGTTGCCGGGAAGGCCGAGAAGCAGCGCATCGCCGATGCTGCCGGCGATGAGCGGCTTGCCGGGGCGCATCGCGATCTTCCAGAAATCGAGCTGGCCGCCGGCATCGTCCAGCGCGCCGCGGACATGGTCGTGATCGCCGACCGAGGCGCCGCCGACGGTCACGATGACGTCGTGACGTCGCGCCAAGTCTTTCAATACGCGCGACAAGATCGTGCGGTCGTCGCGGATGTGGAGCGGCAGCGTTGCCACCGCAGGTTCGCCCGCGAGCATCGCCGCGAGCATCGTGCCGTTGCTGTCGGGGATCTGGCCGGGGGCGAGCGCGTGGCCGGGCTGGACGAGTTCGTCGCCCGTCGTGAGGATCGCGACGCGCGGGCGCCTGCCGACCGCGAGCTGTTCGGCGCCGCTCATGATCGCGGCGGCGATAGCGCCGGGAGTGAGGCGGGTGCCGGCAGGGACGAGCGTCGTTCCGGTCGCGAAGTCGCTGGCGCGGGCGCGGATATGCTGGCCCGGCTGGATCGTATCGGCGGTCGAGAGGCGCAATGAAGTGCCTTCGGTTGTCACATCTTCCTGAATGATCACCGTGTCGGCGCCGTCGGGCAGCCATGCGCCGGTGAAGATGCGCATCGCTTCGCCCTTCCCGACGGGGGCGGAGGGAACGCTGCCCGCGGCGCTTTCGCCTATGATCGTCCACGGTCCCGGCAGGTCGGCGAAGCGCACCGCATAGCCGTCCATTGCCGAGAGCGGCGCGGCGGGCTGATCGCGGCGCGCGATGAGTTCTTGCGAGACATAGCGGCCAAGCGATTCGGAAAAGGCGATATTCTCCGGCCCCAGCGGTTCGCGGAGCGCGAGCAGCCGAGCCTGCGCTTCCTCGACGGGAAGCAGTCCGCTCATTCGGCGCGCCAGTCGCCCGAACGGCCGCCGCTCTTTTCGAGGAGGCGGATGCCCTCAAGGATCATCGCGCGGTCGAGCGCCTTCGCCATGTCGTAGAGCGTGAGGAGCGCGACCGAGGCAGCGGTGAGCGCCTCCATCTCGACCCCGGTCGGGCCGGTCGTCGCGGCGGTCGCACGCACGGAAATGCCATCGGTCTGCCATTCGAACTCGACCGAAACCTTGGTGAGTGCGAGCGGGTGGCAGAGCGGGATGAGCTCGGCGGTACGCTTGGCGGCCATGATGCCGGCGATGCGGGCGGTCGAGAGGACGTCGCCTTTGGGTGCGTTGCCGCTGCGGATGGCTTCGAGCGCGTTCACCGACATGGCGATACGCCCGCCCGCGACCGCGCGGCGCTCCGTGGCGGGTTTCGCGCCGACATCGACCATATGCGCGGCGCCGGTATCGTCGAGATGAGTCGGTTTGAGTGTCATGGCCGACGAGCGAAGCAAGCCGGGGCTGGAAAGGCAATAGGCATAGCAGTTAGGGCGCGATTGCGATGAAGGGCTGTTAGCGACCGGTCGCTGACATATCTGACGTGATCCCCGGCGAAAGCCGGGGCCCAGAGCGGTGGAAAGCCGACGCCGAGTTGTTACGCCCTGGACCCCGGCTTTCGCCGGGGATCACATGGGATGTGCCCCAACTTCATCGTCACCCCGGACTCGATCCGGGGTCCATGACGACGGTGCAGCCATGGATCCCGGATCAAGTCCGGGATGACGAAGGGAGAGGAGATAACGTCCCTCCCCACCCCGAAGCGGCCGTCAGCCCTCCAGCAGCGCTTTCGTTGCCGCCGTGACGTCATTTTGGCGCATCAGGCTTTCGCCGACGAGGAACGCTTTTACGCCGCTTTTTGCGAGCCTTTGGCAGTCGGCATGCGCCGCGATGCCGCTTTCGCCGACGAGCAAGGTGCCCGGCGGAACGAGCTTCGCGAGGCGTTCGGTGACGGCGAGGTCGGTCTCGAAGGTCCGGAGATCGCGGTTGTTGACCCCGATCAGGCGCGACTGGAGCTGCGTAAGCGCGCGCTCGAGTTCGGCCTCGTCATGGACCTCGACGAGGACGTCCATGCCGCGTTCGAGCGTCGCCGCCTCGATTTCGCACATCGCGCCGTCGTCGAGCGCGGCGACGATGATCAGGATCGCGTCGGCGCCGATCGAGCGCGCCTCGGCGACCTGCCAGGGATCGATCATGAAATCCTTGCGCAGGACGGGCAGGCTGCACGCGGTGCGCGCGGCGATCAGAAACTCCTCATGACCCTGAAAATAGGGCGCATCGGTCAGGACCGACAGGCACGCCGCGCCGCCAGCTTCATAGGCGCGCGCGTGGTCGGCGGGATTGAAATCTTCGCGAATCAGTCCCTTGGACGGCGAAGCTTTCTTGATTTCCGCGATCAGGCCATAGCCGCCGGCGTCGATCTTTGCCTGTAAGGCGGCGTGAAAGCCGCGCGGCGCGCCGGCGTCGATGCGGTCGAGGTCGGCGACCGAATAGGCTTGGCGCCGCGTTGCGACCTCTTCGGCCTTGGTGGCGAGGATTTCAGTGAGCTTGTTCATTTATACGCGATCCAGCAATTGAGGAGCGCGTTGGCAAGCCCCTTGTCGATCGTCTCGGCGGCTTCCTCGACCCCGTCGAGCAGGTTTTCGGCGGCTCCGGCGACGACGAGCGCCTCGGCGGCGTTGTAGAGGACTGCGTCGCGATAGGCGCTTTTTTCGCCCATCAGCAGGCCGCGGAGCGCCTTCGCATTTTCCTGTGCTTCGCCGCCGCGGATCGCGGATACGGGATGCGTCGGGAGGCCGGCATCGGCAGCGACGCTGCGCTGCATGCGGACACCGTCGGGAGTGACCACCGCGACTTCGTTGCCGCCCGCGAGCGACAGTTCGTCGAGGCCTTCATCGCCCGAAATTACGCGCGAATGCTCGGTGCCGAGCCGGTGAAGCGCCTCGGCATAGACGGGGACATAGGCGGGGCGCGCGATGCCGACGAGCTGGCGCGTCACGCGCGCGGGGTTGGCGAGCGGACCCATCAGGTTGAAGATCGTGCGGCGGCCGATCGCCTTGCGGATCGGCATGATGCGCTTCATCGCGGGATGGTGATGCGCCGCGAACAGGAAGCAGATGCCGAGGTCGGCGAGCTGCGCTTCCGCCATCTGCCCGGCGCGTTCCATGTCGAGGCCGAGCGCTTCGAGCGTGTCGGCGGCGCCTGACTTGGAAGAAGCGGCCCGATTTCCATGCTTTGCGACCGGCACCTCGCACGCCGCGACGACGATAGCGACCGCGGTCGAGACGTTGAGCGTGTGGTGGCCGTCGCCGCCGGTGCCGCAGACGTCGATCGCGCTTCGCGGCGCCTCGATCGGGATCATCCGGTCGCGCATCGCTTGCGCGGCGGCGGCGATTTCGACCATCGTCTCCCCGCGCTCGGCAAGCTGGATCAGAAATTCGGAGATATTGTCGTCGCTCGCCGTGCCGTCGAGGATGGCGGTGAAGGCGGCCGCGGCCTCGTCATGATCGAGAAGCGCGGCGGGATCGGGGAGCGGGCCGAAACGGCTCATGCCGCCTGTCGCGCCGCGACGGGCAATCCTGCAAGCGTCAGGAAGTTGGCGAGCATCGCATGACCATGCTCGGTCGCAATGCTTTCGGGGTGAAATTGCACACCGTGGATCGGCAGTTCGGCGTGGCGGAAGCCCATCACTGCGCCGTCGTCGCTGGTCGCGTTGATGAGCAGGTCGGCGGGAATGTCGACGACCTCGAGGCTGTGATAGCGCGTCGCGGTGAGCGGCGAGGGCAGATCGGTGAAGAGGCCCGTGCCGTCGTGGCATACCGGCGAGGTCTTGCCGTGCATCAGATGACCGCGCTGGACCGTGCCGCCGAAATGCTGGCCGATCGCCTGATGGCCGAGGCAGACGCCGAGCAGCGGCTTTTTCGCGGCGGCACAGGCCGCGACGAGGTCGAGGCTGACGCCGGCCTCGTTCGGGGTGCAGGGGCCGGGCGAGATGAGGAAGGCCGATACGCCGGTTGCGAGCGCTTCGGCGGCGGTCAGCGCGTCGTTGCGTTCGACGCGCACGTCGGCGCCGAGCTCGATCAGATAATGAACGAGGTTGAAGGTGAAGCTGTCATAATTGTCGATGACGAGGATCATGGGGGCGCACTAGCGGTCTTGTGGGGGTTGGGAAAGGGATAGTAGCTTTTCGAAGGCCAATCCAAACTTCGCTGACGTGTCACGTGAGTCCCGGCGAAAGCCGGGGTCCATTTGGCTGCCGCCTTGGGCCCCGGCTTTCGCCGGGGATCACGCGCTACTCCGCCATCAGTTTCGCGAGATCGTCTTTCCAGAATTTGGCCCAGGTGTGAGTGCCGTGGCCCTTGGTCTCGGGGCTCGCGGGGATCAGAATGTAGCGCGCTTTCGGCATGCGCTTCACGCCGTCCTGCGGGTAGGAATAGCCCGGCGGGTTGATGAAGTCGTCGCCCGAGTTGATCCACAGCACGGGTACGGTGATCTTTTCGAGGTTCGGCCACGGATTGTAATTGCGCGACGAATCAAGCTGGTAGATCGTGTCGTTGGCATCGTTGCGGCCGAAGGTGCGCGCGAAGGCCTCGTCCTTGTATTTCTCGGCCGCGACGCGCGTCGGATATTGCGCCTGCAGCGCATAGGGGTTCGCGCCCGCGATCATCGTGAGCGAGGCGGCGGTGCGCAGGCCCGAAAGTGGCGGGTCGGTGTAATTGCCGTCCCTCCACAAGGGATCGGCCTTGATCGCGTCGATCGAGAGGGTGCGCCACATACGGTTCTCACCCGCGATCTCGACCGGCTGGCACGCGAAGGGCGCGAGGCGTTCGGCAAAGCCCGGATGCGTCTCGCCCCAGACGAAGGCGTGCATGCAGCCCATCGAGGTGCCGAGGATCAGTCTCAGCTTCTTCACCCCCAGCTTTTCGGTGAGCATCCGGTATTGCGCGCTGACCATGTCGTCATAGTCGTATTTCGGGAACTGCATGCGCATCCCGTCGCTGGGCTTCGACGAGCCGCCGTGGCCGAGGTTGTCGGGCAGGATCACATAATATTTGCTCGTATCGAGAAGCTGGCCGGGGCCGAAGAGCTCGTTCGCGAACTGCGGCTGGAAGAACTGCTTTCCCGTGCCGCCGGTGCCGTGAAGGATCATCACGGCGTTGGTAATATTGCCCTTCTTGTCGCGCTGCGGCGTGCCGAGCGTCGTGTAGTGCATCTTGATTTCGGGCAGCTTTTCGCCGGTGCCAAAGGTAAAATCCTTGAGGATCGCATCGCCCTCGACGGCGCCTTCGACCGTCTGGGCGTTAGCGTGAACGGTGCTGGCGAGCAGCAGGGCGAGTGGGGCGAGGAGCTTGTGCATGGCGGGACGCTAGCGTGTTTGGGGGCGCACGGTAAGTCTTGTCTGGGGCACCGGGATCACATGAGGTGCGCCCAACTTCATCGTCACCCCGGACTTGATCCGGGGTCCCGCTTGTCACAGTCGCTGAGCGGGATCCCGGATCAAGTCCGGGATGACGAAGGGGAGGGAGACGACGTCCGCTCCTACCTCAAGGCGGTCATAGGCAGCCCGGGGAATCTCCGTCCTACTGCCCGTAACCCGGCGTTCCGGCGAGCCGCACCGCCTCGCGCGCGGCGGCGAAGAGTGCGCCGGCCTTGGCCTCGCACTCGCGCTGTTCGTAGGCGGGGTCGCTGTCGGCGACGATGCCCGCGCCGGCCTGGACGTGCATCTCGCCGTCCTTCACGATCGCGGTTCTGAGGACGATGCAGCTGTCCATATTGCCGTCGGGCGCGAAATAGCCGACGCCGCCCGCGTAGGGCCCGCGCGCATCGGCTTCGAGCTCGGCGATGATCTGGCAGGCGCGCACTTTCGGCGCGCCGCTGACCGTACCGGCAGGGAAGCCTGCGAACAGCGCGTCGATCGCGTCCTTGTCGGGCGCGATGCGGCCGATGACGTTCGAGACGATGTGCATGACGTGGCTGTAAAATTCGACGGTGTAGCTGTCGGTGACGGTCACCGTTCCGCCGATCGCCGCCCGGCCGACATCGTTGCGGCCGAGGTCGAGCAGCATCAGATGCTCGGCGCGTTCCTTGGGATCGGCGAGCAGGCTTTCGCGGTTTTCGACATCCTCGGCGCTGGTGCGGCCGCGCGGGCGGGTGCCGGCGATCGGGCGGATCGTGATCTCGCCGTCGCGGACGCGGACGAGAATCTCCGGCGACGAACCGATGATCGCGAAACCGGGGAGGTCGAGGAAATAGAGGAACGGCGAGGGGTTGATGCGGCGGAGCGCGCGGTAGAGATCGAAGGGCGGCAGGTCGAACGGGGTCGAGAAGCGCTGCGAGAGCACGACCTGAAAGATGTCGCCCGCGGCGATATATTCCTTCGCGGTCGCGACCATTTCCGCGAATTTCGCCGGGCTGATCGCGGGGTTGGCTGCGATGTCGGCGGGGAGCGCTTCGGTCTTCGCCTGCTCGCCGTGCGCGCTGACGCTCGAAAGGCGTGCGGCGATATCGTCGAGCCGGTCCTGCGCGGCCTCGATCATCCGGTCGATGGCGCCCGCCTCGTCGGGCCAGATCGGCGCGATCAGGAAGAGCTCGTCGGCAAGGCGATCGAAGACGAGGATCACCGTCGGGCGGACGAACACCATGTCGGGAAGGCCGAGACCCTTGCCCTGCGCGCGCGGGATGCGTTCGACGAGGCCGATCGTTTCATAGGCGAAGAAGCCGACGAGCGTCGCGAGCGCCTTCGGCAGCCCCTCGGGGACGTCGAAGCGGCATTCGGCGACGAGGTCGCGCAGCGCTTGGAGCGCGCCCGCTTCGAGCGGTTCGAAAGCCTCGCGGTGGCGGCGCCAGTCGCGGTTGATGCGCGCGGCATCGCCGGTGACTTCGAAGAGCAGGTCGGGGTCGAGCCCGATCAGGCTGTAGCGCCCGCGCGTCTCACCGCTTTCGACCGATTCGAGCACCCAGTCGCCGCGGCCGGGCTCGATGAGCTTGAGCGCCGCCGACACCGGGGTTTCGATATCGGCGATCAGCCGCTGCCACACGACCGCGCCGCGGCCCTGCGCCAGCGCTTCGAGCGCTGCGGCCCTGCCTTCGAGGCTCACCCCTAGTCGTTGACCGGCGCGGTGCCGGTCAGCTCTTTGCGGAGCTGCTCGACCAGATCCTTGTTGATCGTCACGCCGATGCGGCGCTTGGCTTCGGCAGCGAATTGTTCGACCAGTTCGTTGCCGAAGGCGGGAGCGAGCGGCTGCGCGAGCGCGGCGACACGGGCCGGGTCGATATCTTTCGGGTTCGGGCGGTCGACGTCGCCGAGCGCGATCACCATCCAGCCGCGGTTGCCCGGGATTTCGAGCGTCTTCACGCTGCCCTTCGCCATCGAGAACAGCAGGGCGAGTTCGGGCGGGACGGGTTTACCGCCCTGGCCGAGGTCGGCGCGGCGGCCGCCGATCGTCTGGACCCCCGCCATGTTCGCGTTGGCCTTCTTCGCGGCGTCGGCAAGGCTTGCGCCGGCTTCCACCGCCTTCACGATCGCGCGCGCCTTGTCGCGCGCGACCTTCTGTCCCTGCGCGAAGCGCCAGTCGGTGAGCAGGTCGCCGCGGATCTGTGCGAACGGCGGCGGCGCTGCGGCAACGATCGACTTCACCGAATAGACGGCGAATTTCTCGTTCTCGACGAGCGTGGCAATTTGCGCCTCGCCTTCGCCGCTGCCCTGGAATGCGGCGCTGACGACGGGCGCGAGTTCGGGCGAAAGCGCGAAGCCGGTAAGGCCCGGCGCGCGGCCGCTGGGAAGCAGGGCCGGGGTCTCTTCGACCTTGAGCTTGCGGTCGGCGGCGATCTCTTCGATCGAAGCGCCGCCGTTCACCGCGTCCTGGATGCCGTTGTAATAGTCGACGATCGCTTCGTTCGCCTTGTTCTTCGCGATCTCCGCGCGAATTTCGGGGGTCGCGTCGGCGAGCGTGCGGGCGGGTTTGGCGGTCACGGTCTCGACGCGGGCGACGACCCAGCCAAGCCCTTCCTGCGTCGGCCCGACGACGTCGCCGCGCTTGGCGGCGAAGGCGGCCTTCGCCGTCGCGGTGCTGCTCTGTGCGGCGTACGCGGTCTGCGTGAGTTCGCTGGTGGTCGAGGCCGAAAGCCCGGCCGCCTGCGCCGCGGCGGCGAGAGTGGCGCCGCCGCGAACCTTGGCGGCGATGCCGTTCGCGGTCGCCTGATCGGGGGCGATGACCTGAGCGAAGCGGCGCGTTTCGGTCGCCGCATATTGCGCGGGGTTGGCCTTGTACGCCTTTGCGATTTCGGCGTCGCTCACCGCAGGCACCGGGACCGCGCTGCGATCGAAGAGCGCATATTGGATGACGCGGCGTTCGGGCACGGTGAACTTGGCCGCGTTCTGCGTCATATAGGTTTTGAGCGCGGCGTCGCCCGGGTCGTTCGTCGGTGCAAAGGCGCTCGCCGGAATGAAGGCCGCCTGACCGCGGCGCTGTTCGAGGAGCAGCGCGGCATAGGGCTGCGCGACGCCGAGCGCGATGCGCGGCATCCGGCCGATCGGCACGCCGATCTGTTCGAGCAGCAACTGCTGCTTGAGCTGCTGGCGAAGCTGCGCCTCGGTGATGCCGTTCTGCTGGAGGAAGGTCTCGAAATTCTTCTGGTCGAACTTGCCCGAAACACCCGAAAACGCCGGAATGTCGGCGATACGCCCGTCGATCTGGCGCTTGCTCACCGAAAAGCCGAGTTCCTCGGCAAATTGTTCGAAAGCCATGCCGTCGACCATCTGGTTCAACGCCTGGTCGAGCCCGCCCGATTCGACAAAGGCGGCCATCGTCAGGCCCGGCTGTTGCTCGCGCGCCTGGTTATACGCTTGACGCGCGCGTTCACGCAGTTCGCCGATGCCGATCTCGTCGCCGCCGACCTTTGCGACATTGGCGCCGCCAAGCCCGCCGAACGAGGCATTGCCGGTCACGTCGCCGAGCGCGAAGAGCACGCCGATCAGGACGACGAAGGCGAGGGCGATGATCTTGCCGAGGGTGGATCCGAAGAGGCGGCGGAGGTTGGTGATCATGTAACAGACTGACTTTCGGCGGAGCGCGGGTCGGCGCGATTGCGCGCTGCTTTAGGCGGGAGGCGGCGATGCTTCAAGGCGGGAAAGCGGCAGTACGCGACCGGCTTGCCTTTGCGCCGCGCGGGCCGCTAGGGGACGGAAAGCGAATATAGGGCAGGAGGAACGGGCGATGACGCGGCGCAAATATGTGGTCGGCAACTGGAAGATGAACGGGCAGACGGCGTCACTCGCCGAAGCGCGGGCGATCTTTGCCGCGGCGCGCAGCCACGGCACGGTCGATGTCGCGCTCTGCTCGCCGTTCACGCTGATCGGGCCGATGGTCGCTGCAGCGCCGGGGAGCGCGGTCGGAGGACAGGATTGCCATGCCGCGCCGTCGGGCGCCTATACCGGATCGGTCGCCGCACCGATGCTCGCCGACATCGGTGCGACGCTCGTCATCGTCGGACATAGCGAGCGCCGCGAGGGTTTCGGCGAAAGCGACGCCGACGTGAAGGCGAAGGCCGAGGCAGGGTTGGCGGCGGGGCTGTCGGTCGTCCTGTGCTGCGGCGAACCGCGCGAGGTGCGCGAATCGGGCAGTGCGATCGATTATGTTCTGGCGCAGATCGCGGGATCGCTGCCGGCCGCGTTCGACGCGTCGCGGCTCGCCATCGCCTATGAGCCGATCTGGGCGATCGGAACGGGTCTGGTGCCGACGGTCGAAGATGTCGCGGCAATGCACGGCGCGATCCGCGCGAAGCTTGCCGAACAGGCGGGTGCCCCTGCAGCGGAAGCGATGCGAATCCTCTATGGCGGGTCGGTGAATGCCGAAAATGCTGCCGAACTGCTCGGCGCCGGCGATGTCGACGGCGCGCTGGTCGGCGGCGCCAGCCTGACGGCGGCGAAGTTCGTCCCGATCGTCGAGGCAGGCGCCGCGCTGGGCTGAACGGCCTCAAAGCGATCGCCGAGCGCAGGCCATCGGGTTTAAGCTGTGGGTTGAAGCCAAAGCACTTCATCTCTATGTGCGCCGCGGGCGCGATCCGTGTCGGGTCGCGCAAGTCCGGGAAATAATGATGTCCAGCCTTTTCACCTTCCTGCTCGTCGTCCAGGCGCTCGTTGCCTCGGCGATGATCGGCGTCATCCTGATGCAGAAGTCGGAAGGCGGCGGCCTGGGTGTCGGCGGCAGCCCCGCGGGCCTGCTCTCGGCGCGCGGTGCGGCGGACTTCCTGACGCGGGCGACGACGATTCTCGCCAGCCTGTTCGTGGGCTTGTCGATCCTGCTCGCGGCGCTGGCTTCGGTGGGCGGCGCCGGCGGCTCGACGATCGATACCTCGCTGTCGAAGACGGCGCAGGCGCCGTCGGGTGGCGCGCCCAGCTCGTCGCTTACCGGCCCGGCGCAGCAGGCGCCGGCACAGAATGCGCCTGCGCAGAGTGCGCCGGCGTCGGATGACCCGCTGGCGGCAGCCGCTGCCGCAGCGAATCAGAAAACCGCCCCGGCACCCGCCGAGGCTCCGGCGAAGAAGTAACTCCGAAACCATCGGAGGGCCCCGGCCCTTCGGCTCGCACGCGCGACGGCGGAATTTTTTCCGCCGCAAGCGATTCGACGGCTTGCGCCGTCACCCTCCTGTTGAGTAAGTCTTTCCTCCCATGGCGCGGTTCATTTTTATCACCGGCGGCGTGGTCTCCTCGCTTGGCAAAGGTTTGATGGCGGCTAGCCTCGCGGCCTTGTTGCAGGCGCGTGGCTATCGTGTCCGTATCCGGAAGTTCGATCCCTATCTGAACGTCGACCCCGGCACGATGTCGCCGTATCAGCATGGCGAAGTCTATGTGACCGACGATGGCGCGGAAACCGACCTCGACCTCGGCCATTACGAGCGCTTTACGGGCGTCGCGGCGCGGCAGAGCGACAATGTCACCTCGGGCCGTATCTATCAGCAGATCATCACCAAGGAACGCCGCGGGGATTACCTCGGCGCGACGGTGCAGGTCGTTCCGCACGTCACCGACGCGATCAAGGCGTTCGCGCGCGCAGAGACCGACGACCTCGATTTCGTGCTGTGCGAAATCGGCGGCACGGTGGGCGATATCGAATCGCTGCCGTTCATCGAAGCGATCCGCCAACTGCGCAACGAGGAAGGCCGCGACCGGACGCTGTCGGTCCACGTCACGCTGGTCCCGTACATCGCCGCCGCGGGCGAACTGAAGACCAAGCCGACGCAGCACAGCGTGCGCGAACTCGCCTCGCTGGGCGTCCAGCCCGACATCCTGCTCTGCCGCTGCGAAAAGCCGCTGCCCGAGGGCGAGCGCGCGAAGATCGCGCAGTTCTGCAACGTGCGGAAGGAAGCGGTGATCCCGGCGCTCGATGCGGATTCGATCTATTCGGTGCCGGTGCAATATCATGGCGAAGGGCTCGACAGCGAAGTGCTGCGCGCGTTCGGCATCCACGACGCGCCCGACCCGGACCTGACGGCATGGTACGACATCATGGACCGCAAGCAGCACCCCGAGGGCGAAGTCACGATCGGCGTCGTCGGCAAATATGTCTCGCTGCCCGATGCCTATAAGTCGCTCAACGAGGCATTGGTCCATGGCGGCATGGCGAACCGGGTCAAGGTCAACATCCGCTGGCTCGACGCCGAGATGTTCGAGGAAGGCGATCTCGCCGCGAAGCTCGAGCCGATGCACGGCATTCTCGTCCCCGGCGGCTTCGGCGAGCGCGGGTCCGAGGGCAAGATCGCGAGCGTCCGCTTCGCGCGCGAACAGGGTGTGCCCTTCTTCGGTATCTGTCTGGGCATGCAGATGGCGTGCATCGAGGCGGCGCGGAACACGAGCGGGATCGACAAGGCGTCGAGCACCGAATTCGGCCCGACCGAGGAGCCCGTCGTCGGCCTGATCACCGAATGGATGAGCGCCGAAGGGCTGCAGCAGCGCGGCGCGAACACCGACCTGGGCGGCACGATGCGGCTCGGCGCGTATGAAGCGAAGCTGTCGCCGAACAGCCATGTCGCGACCGTCTATGGCGCGAACGACATCAGCGAGCGGCATCGCCACCGTTATGAGGTCAATGGCGCGTACCGCGATCGCCTTGAAAAGGGCGGACTCGTCTTTTCTGGCATGTCGCCCGATGGCATGTTACCCGAAATCGTCGAACGACCGGACCATCCGTGGTTCATCGGGGTGCAATTCCACCCCGAGCTGAAGTCCAAGCCCTTCGATCCGCATCCCTTGTTCAGGGGGTTCATCGAAGCTGCGGTGAAGCAGAGCCGGCTCGTCTGACGACCCAGGGGTGGGGTAACAGGAAAGGGACGGCAGGGGCATGGATCACGCGAAACTCGCAGAGCTTCAGGGCCCCGACAGTATATTTTCCGGCCTGACCGTCGAAGATTGGGCCGAGATTGCCAGCCGCTCGGTGCAGATCAGCTTCGCAAAGGGCAAGGAGCTGCTGATCCAGGGCGACCCCGGTGACATGATGCTGATCCTGACCGAGGGCACGGCCCGCGTATCGATGCTGACCGCCGGGGGGCGCGAGATCGTCCTCGCCTATGCCGAGCCGGGCGCGGTGCTGGGGGAGATCGCACTACTCGACGGCGGCGAGCGTACGGCATCGGTGACGGCGACGAGTGCCGGTACAGCGCTTCAGCTCGGCAGGAATGCGCTCAAGGACTTTGCCGCGAGCCATCCCGAATTCACCTGGTCGCTGATGCAGCAGCTCGCGCGGCGTTTGCGCACCGCCGACCAGACGATCGAAAGCGATCGGGCCTATGCCTCGGGTCCGCGGCTTGCGCGTTATCTCAAGCGGCTGATCCGCAAGGACAGCGTCGAAAAGACGCATCGCGTCGAACTCAGCCAGACCGAACTCGGCAATTTCGCGGGGATGAGCCGCGAGCATATCAATCGCCAATTGCGGAGCTGGGAGGAATCGGGCGTGATCTCGCTCGAGCAAGGGCGCGTGCGCGTGCTCGACGCCGACATGCTCGAGGATATCAGCGAGAGCGAAGGGTAGAGCGGTTTCGGCTGGTAGCTGCGTAAGCCGACGTGCTCCCCGGCGAAAGCCGGGGCCCATAGCGTTGGAAAGCCGACGCCGCGCTGTAACGCTCTGGACCCCGGCTTTCGCCGGGGATCATATGAGATGCGCTCTTTTCCTCGTCACCCTGAACTTGTTTCAGGGTCCATGGTCTGCCGCTTCCTTCGGCGCAGCGTTTGATGATAGCTCAATCCATGGATGCTGAAACAAGTTCAGCATGACGGCTTTGGGCCGTCCGCTCCCCACCCCAAAGCCGGCAGAAGCCTGAGAATGATCCGGAATCACAACGCCCGGGCCTCGTTGTCGAGACCCGGGCGCCTGTGACGAACACTCGCCATCCCCCTTGTGCGCAGACCGGCGAAGGATCTGCACTCCCTGGAGCCGGGCCATTCGGCCGCGTTGAACCAGAAGCTTTGGGGTAGGTCCGCGGGGGGGCTTTGTCACCATCCCACGGACATTTGCGACTCCTTTTGCCACGCGCCTGTGGCCGATGGGCAACAGGTTGTGCGAATCGCTCGCAACATCGCGTGACGTCAGCGGCCATTGCCAGCATCGCCGCCGCTCCCTAAAGCGAGGCCATGACCGCACCGCGCATCGCGCTCAAAAGGCCGCTCGCCCCATGATCCTGCGTCCTTACGAACGCGCCATCTTCAAGCGCTATCTGCTTCCCCAGCGCGGCGAAGGCTTCATCTTCGTCGCTGCGGCGTTCAGCTTCATCGCGGTGACGCTGGGCGTCGCGGCGCTCGTGATCGTGATGAGCGTGATGAACGGCGTCCGGTCCGACCTGTTCGACAAGATCGTCGGGCTGAACGGCCATGCCGTGGTGCAGGGCTTCGGCGGGCGGCTCGACGACTGGCGCGACGTGCTCAAGCAGGCGAAGGCGACCCCCGATGTCGTCTCGGCCACGCCGTTGATCGAACAGCCGCTGCTCACGACGTTCAGCGGGCGCGTCGAGGGTGTGCTCGTGCGCGGGATGACGGTGCAGGACATTCGCAAGAACGACGTCCTCGGCGGCAAGGTGCTGCAGGGCAGTCTCAATTCGCTGACCCCGAATTCGGGCAATGTCGCGCTCGGCAGCGAACTGGCGCGCAATCTGGGCGCGCAGGTCGGATCGACGGTGACGATCATCAATCCGCAAGGGCGGTCGACCCCCTTCGGCACCGTGCCGCGCGAAATCGCCTATCGCGTATCCGCGATTTTCGAGATCGGCGTCTATGATTTCGACAAGGCCTATATCGTGATGCCGATGGAGGATGCGCAGCTGCTGCTCCTCACCGGCGACCAGGTCGGGATGATCGAGGTCAAGGTCACCGACCCCGACAAGGTCGGCGAAATATTGCAGCCGCTCGCCGAAAAGGTCGCGGCAAAGGCCGTGATTTCGGACTGGCGGTCGATGAACGCGAGCCTGTTCGAGGCGCTGTCGATCGAGCGGGTCGCGATGTTCGTGATCCTCTCGCTGATCATCCTCGTCGCGGCTTTCAACATCATCTCTTCGCTGATCATGCTGGTGCGTGCCAAGACGCGCGACATGGCGATATTGCGGACGATGGGCGCGCCGCGCGATGCGGTGATGCGCATCTTCATCGCGATCGGACTGTCGATCGGGGTCGCGGGGACCGTCGCCGGGATGATCATCGGATTCGGCCTGCTGTTTTTCCGGCAGGGCGTGCTGCGGATGTTCGAGCTCATCACCGGGCAGTCGCTTTGGGATCCGTCGATCCGTTTCCTGACCGAATTGCCGTCGAAGCCCGACCCTTTCGAGATAACGGGGATCGCGGTGATGACGATCGTCTTCAGTTTCCTCGCGACGCTCTATCCCGCCTACAAGGCCGCGAATACCGACCCCGTGCAGGTGCTGCGCTATGAGTGACGTCGTCCTCGAACTTTCGAACCTCAAACGCAGCTTCACGCAGGGCGACGTCACGATCGACGTGCTGCGCGGGGTCAATGCGAATCTGCGCAAGGGCGAGATCGTTGCGCTGCTCGGGCCGTCGGGGTCGGGCAAGTCGACGATGCTGCAGGCGGTCGGCCTGCTCGAAGGCGGCTTCGAGGGAGCGATCCGCATCGATGGCGAGGACGTCACGCGGATCGACCAGGGCGACCGGACGAAGACCCGGCGCGAGAAGATCGGCTTCGTCTATCAGTTCCACCATTTGCTGCCGGACTTTACGGCGATCGAGAATGTCGTGCTGCCGCAGCTGATCCGCGGTGCGGACCAGGATGCGGCCGAGGCGCGCGCGACCGACCTGCTCGCGCGGTTGGGGCTGGCCGAGCGGTTGCATCACAAGCCGAGCAAGCTGTCGGGCGGCGAACAGCAGCGCGTCGCCGTCGCGCGCGCGCTGGCGAACCGTCCGCTGCTCGTGCTCGCCGACGAGCCGACGGGCAACCTCGACGAAGCCACCGCCGACCGCGTGTTCGACCAGTTCGTCCAGCTGGTACGCGACCATGGCTCGGCCGCGCTGGTCGCGACGCACAACGAACGGCTTGCGGCGAAAATGGACCGCGTGCTGCGCTTGCATGAAGGGCATATCGAGGCCTAGGTTTGTTTGCGCCTTGGGGAGAGGCTGGATGATCCGTTCGCTGTCGAATTTGGCATTGGTGCTGATTGCGGTACCGGCGCAGGCCGCTTTCCAGTCGGCACCGCCCGCTCAGGCTCCCGCGATCGCGCCGGCGTGCGTCGGGTCCGATTATCATGCGTTCGACTTTTGGGTCGGCGAATGGGACGTGTTCCCGAACGGCGGCAGTACGCAGATCGCGACGAGCAGTATCGAATCGATGTTCCAGGGCTGCGCCATCCGCGAGACGTGGAAGCCGCTGAAGGGCGGCGGAGGCGGATCGTTCAGCCATTACGACGGCGAGCGCCGCTATTGGCGGCAGGCGTGGGTCGACAGCAGCGGGGCGCGGGTCGATTTCGACGGCGGCCCGGTCGGCGGCAAGATGGTGCTGACCGGGCACTGGGCGAATGTCGTTGCCAAGGGCAAGGATGGCCTTATTCGCATGACGTACAGCAAACAGCCCGACGGTTCGGTACGCCAGCATGGCGAGCAATCGGTCGATCAGGGGCTGACGTGGACGACGAGTTTCGATTTCATCTACAGACCGCGCAAGGCGGGGGAGAAGTAAATGGGTCTCTATGATCTTTCGGCGAAGCTGCCGGGTGGCGGATCGCAATCGCTGGCCGACTATCAGGGCAAGGTGCTGCTGATCGTCAACACCGCATCGAAGTGCGGCTTTACCCCGCAATATGAGGGGCTGGAGGAGCTGTACCGCGACTACAAGGATCGCGGGTTCGAGGTGCTGGCTTTCCCGTGCAACCAGTTCGGTGCGCAGGAGCCGGGGGATGCGGAAGAGATCAAGAATTTCTGCTCGCTGACCTATGACGTGTCGTTCCCGCTGATGGCGAAGATCGACGTCAACGGCGACGATGCCGATCCGATCTTCAAATATCTGAAGAAGGAAAAGACCGGCCTGCTCGGCAGCGGGATCAAGTGGAATTTTACGAAATTCCTCGTCGGCCGCGACGGCAAGGTCGTCTCGCGCCATGCGCCGACGACGAAGCCCGAGCAGCTCAAGAAAGAGATTGAGGAACTGCTGGGGTAGCCATCTTCATATTCCGTTCGCTCTGAGCTTGTCGAAGGACTGTTCTTCTCTTTGCAACGGCGAAGAAAAGGGCGGTGCTTCGGCGAGCTCAGCACGAACGGTTTTTGGTGTGCCCGGAATGTGCATAATTCGCACACTGACGCTTCCCCGAATCGTCACATATGCCTAGCGTCATCCGATGGCCTACAGCCCCTTCGTTCCCCTGCGCGTCTTTTCCAGCTTCACGATGCTGGAGGGAGCGATCGAGCCCAAGGCGATTGCCAAGGCAGCACGCGAACGCGGATTTCCGGCGATCGCGGTCGCCGATCGCAACGGGCTCTATGGCGTCATGGCATTCGGCGAGGCGTGCAAGGCGGCGGGCGTCCAGCCGATCGTCGGCGCCTTCCTGAGCGTTGCGCGGCCGGGACAAAGATTGGCGAATGGCGCGCCGCTGATCGACTGGCTGGCGCTCTATGCGCAGGACGATGCGGGCTACAACAATCTCTGCGCGCTGGTTTCGGCGGCGCACCTGGGACGCCCGGTCGAACAGGATCCGCATGTCACGCTCTCGGACCTCGCGGGCAAGACTGACGGGCTGATCTGTCTGACCGGCGGCGGGGAGGGCGCGCTGGCGCGGTTGCTCGCGGGCGAGCAGAAAACTGCCGCTGAGGATTATGTGGAGCAGCTCGAAGCCTTGTTCGGCGGGCGGCTCTATATCGAACTGTCGCGGCGCGGCGACGCGACCGAGATCGCGGCCGAAAATGCGCTGATCGACCTTGCCTATGCGCGCGCTCTGCCGCTCGTTGCGACCAATCCCGCGAACTTCGTCGAGCCGCAATTCCATCCCGCGCACGATGCGATGCTATGCATCGCGCAGTCGGCCTATGTCGAGAGCGAGGACCGGCGCGTGTCGAGCCCCGAAGCGTGGCTGAAGCCCGCCGAGGCGATGGAGGACGCGTTTTCGGACCTGCCCGAGGCGATGCGCAACACGCTGACCATCGCGCAACGCTGTGCGTTCATGGCGCCGAAGCGCGCGCCGATCCTGCCCAGCCTCGCCGGCGACCGCGAGGGCGAGGCGGCGCAGCTCGCCGCCGACGCGCGGGCGGGGCTGGAGGCGCGGCTGGCTCTGATCCCCGATCTTACCGACGAAGACCGTCAGGCCTATGTCGAACGCCTCGACTTCGAGGTCGATGTCATCACCCAGATGGGGTTCCCCGGCTACTTCCTGATCGTCGCCGACTTCATCAAATGGGCGAAGTCGCACGATATCCCGGTGGGGCCGGGGCGCGGGTCGGGTGCGGGCAGTGTCGTCGCCTGGGCGCTGACGATCACCGACCTCGATCCTCTCAAGCTGGGCCTGCTGTTCGAACGCTTCCTCAACCCCGAGCGCGTGTCGATGCCCGACTTCGACATCGACTTCTGTGAAACGCGGCGCGGCGAAGTGATCCGCTATGTGCAGGAGAAATACGGCCGCGATACCGTCGCGCAGATCATCACCTTCGGTAAGCTGAAGGCGCGCGCGGTGCTGAAGGACACCGGCCGCGTGCTCCAGATGAGCTATGGCCAGGTCGACCGGCTCGCGAAGCTGGTGCCGAACCATCCGACCGATCCCTGGACGCTCGAGCGCGCGCTGAACGGCGTGTCCGAGCTGATGACCGAATATAAGCAGGACGACGGGGTGCGCCGCCTGTTCGATATGGCGCGCCAGCTCGAAGGCCTGCCGCGGCACAGCTCGACGCACGCGGCGGGCGTGGTAATCGGCGACCGGCCGCTCGACCAGCTCGTCCCGCTCTATCGCGACCCGCGTTCGGACATGCCGGTGACGCAGTTCGACATGAAATATGTCGAGACCGCGGGGCTGGTGAAGTTCGACTTCCTCGGCCTCAAGACGCTGTCGGTGCTGAAAGAGGCGAAGCGGCTGCTTGCGCTCCGCGGTGTGGACGTCGATCTCGACGCGCTCGCGTGGGACGACACGGCGGTTTACGAACTGCTCCAGCGCGGCGAGACGGTCGGGGTGTTCCAGCTGGAATCCGAAGGGATGCGGCGCACGCTGTCGGCGGTGAAGCCGACCAACTTCGGCGACATCATCGCGCTCGTCGCGCTCTATCGTCCGGGGCCGATGGACAACATCCCGCTGTTCGGCGCGCGCAAGAACGGGCGCGAGGCGATCGCCTATCCGCACCCGCTGCTCGAAGGCATTTTGGCCGAAACCTACGGCATCTTCGTCTATCAGGAACAGGTGATGCAGGCGGCGCAGATCCTCGCCGGCTACAGCCTGGGCGGCGCCGACCTTCTCCGCCGCGCGATGGGCAAGAAGGTCCAGGCGGAGATGGACGCGCAGCGCGACACCTTCGTCAAGGGCTGCGGCGAGCATAACAGTATCGACGCAAAGGCCGCAAACGAACTGTTCGACTTGATCGACAAGTTCGCCGGCTATGGCTTCAACAAGAGCCACGCCGCGGCCTATGCGTTGCTGTCGTACCAGACGGCGTGGCTGAAGGCGCATTATCCGCACGAGTTTTTCGCGGCGTCGATGTCGTTCGACAGCCACCAGACCGACAAGCTCTCGATCTTCATCGACGATATGCGGCGGCTGGGGGTCGATGTGTCGGCGCCGTCTATCAACGAGAGCGAAGCCGATTTCTCGGTCGGGCGCGGCGATGAGGGACTGACGGTGCGTTATGCGCTCGGTGCGCTGAAGGGCGTGGGCGAGAAGGCGATGGAGGCGCTCGCTGCCGAGCGCCATGCGAAGGGCGATTTCGCGAGCCTCGACGATTTTGCCGCGCGGATCGACCCGAAGCTGCTCAACCGGCGGCAGATCGAGGCGCTGGCCGCTGGCGGGGCGTTCGATTGTATCGAGCCCGACCGGCCGCGCGCCTACGCCGGCGCCGAAGCCCTGCTCGCCTGCGCGAACAGCTCGGCGCACGAGCGGTCGACGGGGCAAGGTGGCCTGTTCGGGGGCGATGTGGCGATCATGCCGGTCCTGCAACTTTCGGCAGCCGAGCCGTGGACGCTCGCCGAGCGGATGACGCGCGAGAAGGAGGCGTTCGGCTTCTACTTCTCGGCGCACCCCGTCGAGCAGTATGAAGCGATCGTCGCGGCGCGCGGTGCGCGCAGCTATGGCGACATCTGCGAGAATGTCGAAATGACGCCCGGCACGCGCATCCCGATGGTGATGGCGGCGATGGTCGAAAGCGCGCGCCCGCGGGTGTCGCAGCGCGGCAACCGCTTCCTCAACCTGACGCTGTCGGACCGTAGCGGCCAATTCCAGTCGAGCTGCTTCGACGAGCAGGCGGGGAAGATATTGGAAGCGCTGGCGGCGGACGGCGGTTGCGCGATGCTTTCGGTCGAGCTCGACCTGCTCGAAGGCGAGGAAACGCCGCGGGTGACGGTACGCGGTGCACAAGCGCTCGCCGACATTGCCGCGACCGCGGCGCTGCAATTGACGTGCCGCGTCGAGCTGCCCGAGGCGATGGCAGAGATCGTAAAGCTGCTCGAGAGGCGCGACGATGCGCGCGGCAAGGTCGTCATCGCGACGCGCGACCCGCTGACCGACGACGACATCCGGATCGAGCTGGGCAGCCGGTTTGCACTGGGCCCCGATACCGTCTCGCGCCTCGATATGGTTGCGGGCGTAACCGAACCCGCATTGTCGCTCGTCGCACCGCGCGATTTCAGGGTACGCTAGTCCCTTCACCCTTGCATATCCGGCATTTCCGGCCCTATCCCTAGGTGGCAACGATAATCGAGGGATGCCGACAATGGGAATGCAGGGTCAGCCGCTGCTCGTCACGAGCCTGATCGACCATGCCGCGCATGAGCATGCGGGGCGCGAGATCGTCTCGCGCTGGGCCGATGGCAGTATGACGCGGTCGACGTGGGGCGAGGTGGGAACCGATGCCCGCCGTTTCGCCGCGGCGATGGTAAAGCTCGGGATAGGCAAGGGCGATCGCATCGCGACGCTGGCCATGAACCACGGGCACCATCTGGTAAGCTGGTACGGCAGCGCGGGTATGGGCGGCGTGCTCCACACGGTGAACCCGCGCCTGTTCGACGAACAGCTGATCTATATCATCAATCACGCCGAGGACCGCGTGCTGCTGTTCGACGCGATGTTCCTGCCGATCGTCGAGCGCATCCGCCCCGAACTCGCGAGCGTAGATCATTTCGTGCTGTTCGATGCGCCCGCGCAGGGCGATTACAAATCCTATCGCGACCTGATCGGAGCCGAGGACGGCAGCTTCGAATGGGTGGCGCTCGACGAACGCGACCCCGTCGGGCTTTGCTACACGAGCGGTACGACGGGCAACCCGAAGGGCGTGGTCTATGAGCATCGTTCGAACGTCATCCACGCGATCACCGAGATCCAGCCCGACGTGTTCGACATGTCGAACCGTAGCGTGATCCTGCCGATCGTACCGATGTTCCATGCGAACAGCTGGGGCATTCCGTTCGCCGCGGCGACGGTTGGCGCGAAACTCGTGTTTTCGGCGACGAACGATGCGCAGGTGCTGTGCGACCTGATGCACGGCGAGGGCGTGACGCACAGCGCGGGCGTGCCGACGGTGTGGCTGGCGATGTTCGGCCATATGGACGCGACGGGCATCGATTACGGCAAGCTGCAGCGCGTCATCATCGGCGGATCCGCGGCCCCGCGGGCGATGATCGAGCGCTTCATGCGGGCGGGCGTCGAAGTCGCGCACGCATGGGGGATGACCGAAACCTCGCCGATCGGGACGATGGGCAAGCGGCCGTGGAACTGGGACGACATGAGCTTCGACGAGCAGGTCGACGTCGTCTGCCGCCAGGGCTGCCCTCCGTTCGGCGTCGAATTGCGGATCGTCGATGACGAGGGCAGGGAACTGCCGCGCGACGGCGAGACGAGCGGGCGGCTGCAGATCCGCGGGCCGTGGATCATCCAGCGCTATTTCAAGGCCGAAGCCGATGCGGCCGACGGCGATGGGTGGTTCGATACCGGCGACGTGTCGGTCATCCATCCCGACGGCGTCATGCAGATCACCGACCGCGCAAAGGATGTCATCAAATCGGGCGGTGAGTGGATTTCGTCGATCGAGCTGGAAAATGCGGCGGTCGGTGCACCCGGTGTACAGGAGGCGGCCGCGGTCGGCGTCTATCATCCCAAATGGGATGAGCGACCGATCCTGCTGATCGTCCGGAAACCCGATGCCGCGGTCAGCGAGGCCGACATCGTCGATTATCTCAAGGACAAGGTCGCCAAATGGTGGCTGCCCGACGAGGTGGTCTTCGTCGACGAACTGCCGCACACCGCGACGGGCAAGATATTGAAGCGCCAGATCCGCGACGATTACAAGGATTACAAGCTGAAGTCGCTGACGGCAGCCTAGGGCAAAAGCGTCGCCCCCGCGAAGGCGGGGGCCGCTGGCGGTCTCCTTCAGCTGTTGATACTGTCAAACAGGTCAGCCCATTCGGGATTAGCTTCAGAAATCAGGCGCAGCTTCCAGATGCGCTTCCACTTTTTCAAAGCTTTCTCGCGAATGATTGCTTCATCGATACGATCGAAAGGCTCGGCATGGACAAGCCGGGTCAGGCCCCACCTCCTGCAAAACTCGGAGCCGGTTCCTGATCGGTGCGCGAAAATTCTGGCCGACAGGTTGTTCGTGACACCGATATACAAAATTCCCATCGGCTTGTTGGTCATGATGTAGATATAGGCGTTCCCCATCCGCGTTTCTCCACGACGCCAGCGGCCCCCGCCTTCGCGGGGGCGACGGTCCAGTTAAAACAGCTCCATCTGGCCGTCGCGCTCGGGCGGGCGAAACAGGTCGCTGCGGAGCGGCGGGAAGCTGCGATCCATCCCATGCTCGCGCGCGGCGCGCTTGACGCGCTGGCGGATGAGCTGCGGCCAGATGCCTTGCCCCTTCATGCGCGTGAAGAAATTGGGATCATTGTCCTTTCCGCCGCGGATGTCCTGTACGATGTGCATGACCTTGTCGGCGCGGTCGGGATAGTGCGCCGCGAGCCATGCCCGGAAAAGCGGGGCGACCTCGAACGGCAGGCGCATCAGGATGTATGAGGCACGGATTGCGCCCGCCTCTGCCGCCGCGGCCATGATCGCCTCGATCTCGTGATCGGTGATCGCGGGAATGACCGGTGAGATATTGACCTGTGTCGGAACACCCGCATCGATCAGCTTGCGGATCGCCGCGAGCCGGCGGCGCGGATGCGGCGCGCGCGGTTCGAGCGTCCGCGCGACCTTGGGGTCGAGCGTCGTCACGGAAATCGCGACGCCGACCAGATTGTCGCGCGCCATTTCAGCCAGCAGGTCGATATCGCGGAGCAGCCGGTCGGACTTGGTCGTGATCAGCAGCGGATGCTTCGTCTCGGCGAGCACCTCGACGATCGAGCGGGTAACGCCCCATTCGCGCTCGATCGGTTGATAGCCGTCGGTGTTCGTCCCGATCGCGAGCGGTGCGACTTTGTAGCCCCGTTTCGCAAGCTCCTGCCGGAGCAGCTTTGCCGCGTCGGGCTTCGCGAAGAGCCGGCTTTCGAAATCGAGCCCCGGTGACAGGTCGTGAAAAGCGTGCGTCGGGCGCGCGAAGCAATAGATGCAGCCATGCTCGCAGCCGCGATAGGGGTTGATCGAACGATCGAAGCCGATGTCGGGCGAGGTATTGCGCGAAATGATCGTCCTGGGGTGCTCGACGGTGACCGTCGTGCGCAGGGGCTGGGGCGCTCCGTCGATTTCCTCGGCGGCATCGAGCCAGTCGCCATCGGCCTCGCGAGCGAGGGACCCGGTGCGCGTCGGGCGTAAGTTGGTCGGCGCGCCGCGGCCTGAGATCGGGGGTTGGCGGGTATTCGAATCCACGGCCGCAATCTAGGGCGGCGTGGAGAACAAATAAAGAACAAAATCCTCTATTCGGTCAGCCGCGGCATCAGTTCGACGAAGTTGCAGGGCTTGTGCCGGCTGTCGAGCTGGGTTGACAATATGCCTTCCCATGCGTCGGTCACCGCACCGGTCGAGCCCGGCAGCGCGAAGATGTACGTGCCGCGCGCAACGACCGCGCAAGCGCGCGACTGGATCGTCGAAGTGCCGATCTTCTGATAGCTCAGCCAGCGGAACAGTTCGCCGAACCCCGGTATGTCCTTGCCGTCGAGGCGGTGCAGCGCCTCGGGCGTGACGTCGCGGCCGGTGACTCCCGTGCCGCCGGTGGTGATGACGACATCGACCTCCGGATCATCGATCCAGTTGTGAAGGCGCGAGACGATCAGGTCGCTCTCGTCGGCGATGATGGCGCGAGCGGCGAGAATGTGGCCGGCGGCGGTAAGCAGCTCCGCCAGCTTGTCGCCCGACTTGTCGGTTGCGGCGCTTCGGCTGTCCGACACCGTCAATATGGCGATGCGGACGGGTGTGAACGTCAGGCTCTCGTCAATCGGCATTGGCGAGACCGCCGGTGCCGGCGTAGGTCAGCCGCACGCGGTCCTTGCTGTCGGGGAAGCGCGGCCATTTGCCCTGCGCGAGCGCTGCGCGGCTGACCGAGGGCTTCCCTTGCTGCGCTTCGTACATCCAGTAATTGCGCAGCACGATACCGACATAGCCGCGCGTTTCCCAATAGGGGATCGATTCGATGTAAAGCAGCGGATCGCCGCCGTCGCGGATTTCGGTCTGCCAGCGCGCGATCGGTGCGGGGCCGGCGTTGTAGGCGGCGATGACTTTCGGGAGCTGACCGCCGGTCGAGCTGTCCTTGCTGAGATATTGCAGATAGCGCTGCCCGAAATCCATGTTGACTGCCGGAACTTTCAGATCCCCGGGAGCCCGGCCATCGCCGCCCCAGCGCGCAAGGTCCGACGCGGTGCCGGGGCGCACCTGCATCAGGCCCATCGCGCCCGCGGGGCTGACGGCCTTCTTCTGGAAACGCGATTCCTGCAACGTGTGCGCAAATACGAGCGCGGGATCGACGCGCCAGCCGCCGTTCGGTTCCCACTTGGGCTGCGGATAGCGCGTCGCCGCGGCAAGCTTGCGCCCCTGCGGCGTGTTGTGTGCGAGCCAGAGCTGCGTTTCCGGAAGGCTCAAAGCCTGCGCCATGCCGATCAGCTGTTCGTGCTGGCGCGCATCACCGATCCGGGCCTGGTGGCGAAGCAGTTCGTCGGCGTAGCCGTCCTCGCCGATTTCCGAAAAGGCCATCGCGGCGCGAACGTTGGGCAATTCTTCGAGTGCGCGCCAGGCGCTGCGGTCGGCGCGGACATTCTCGCGCTGCGCGCCCGCCTCGACGCCAAGCGTTTCGGCGGCCAGCAGGCCGTAGAAGGTTTCCTCGTTCGCCGCCGCGGCGCGAAGGCGCGGTTGAACGGCGGCAGGCTCGCCGACGGCGATTGCCGCACGTGCGGCCCAGTAATAAGCGGCAGCGCGAAGTTCGCTGTCCGGGGCTTCTTTTGCAACACGGTCGAACGCGGCGAGTGCAGTGCGGTAATCGCGAAGGCGCCAGGCCGCGAGGCCCTGGACCCAGGCAGCCTGGGTCGGCCAGGCGCCACGGCTCGCGACGCATTCGGTCGACAAACGCAGCGCGCTCGCGTCGTCATTTTCGATATAATAAGACCAGGCGATCTTTTGCCGCCACTCGTCGCGCGCCTCGGGCGTCAGCTTGTCGGCGGCGGCCAGGTAAAGTGCTTCGGCACCTGCAGGATCGTCATTCTTGATCCGATCCGGAATCGTGCGCGCAAGTCCCGCCGCCGAAGGGTCGCCGACGCTGTCGGCACCAACGCGGCGCGGCGCGGTGCCCGACCAGCTCAGGCGGGCCTGCAGCGGGAGCATCGGCAGGTCGGACGCGCCGCGCTTCGTCGCAAGGCGACCGAGCTGTTCGGCCTGTGGAAGTTGCGGCGAACGCGACAGGATCGGGATGATATCGGTCAGTTCGGCGCGCGGGCTGTTCGCGGCGGTGAGCAGTTCGGCGCGCAGGAAATCGCCGAGCGGACCATTGTCGTCGCCGATCAGCGCCTTCGCGTCGGCCCAACGCTGGCCGCGGATTGCCGTGAGCACCTGTGTGTAGAGCTGCTTCTGTTTCGCCGAGAGCGTGTCGGGCACGGTCTGCGGCGCCGACGTGAAGCCGGAGGGCCCCGCGTCGGCGGCGAAAGCCGGATAAGCGCCCAGCGCCAGCGTGGCACATGCGCATGAAATCAAGGTTCTGGTCATATTCCGCATCTGTCAACGTCCCCGGTTGAACAGTTTCAGACTATCCCAAGCGGCGGCTTTCTGTGCCGGCCGGGCTAGCAGCATCGCAGGGTGCGCGACGGCCACGGCATCCACTTTGCCGCCATCTTGGTTAATATCGAGTAACTTTCCGCGCGCGTCCGCGAGCTGGAGGTTCGCCGCCATGCGAACGATATCGCTGCCTATCAGGATCAGCCGTTCCGGCTGGGCCAGCCGCAAATGATGCCAGAGCAGCCGGTCGAGCTCGACTGCGTCGGGCTCGCCGATACGGCCACCCGGCGGTCGCGTGATCGCGAGGCTCGCGAGATAACAGTCGGTCCGCGTGATGCCGATCGCGCGCAGCATCGCGTCGAGCAATTGGCCGACGGGACCTGCAAAGAGTTCGCCGTCCCGTTGATCATCGATTTCGGGCCAGGCGGTCAAGAGCATCAGCGGCGCGCCGGCCCGGCCGACGGGAAGTACGCGGCGGGCGTCCCATTGGCTGCCGGGGACATCGGGGCTCGCCGCAAGCCAGCTCTGGAAGTCGGCCCAGTCGGCGGGGAACTCCACGGGACCCTTCGCTTCAACCTCGGCCGGTGCTTCATGGCGCTGGAGAGCGGGGGGCAGCGGGGCAGGTTCCGGGTCGGCCAGGGGTGTGATTTTCGGTTTCGCCACCGCGTCGTTTGCCGCGGGTACGGCGAGCCAGCCCGCAGGCACGTCACCGACAAGCGTGTCCACACCGGCCAACGACCACCAGTCGCAATAGCTTTCCGCCATCAAGGCTGAATTTCGCCCACCCATGATTTTGTTTCAAACAGACAGTTGACGGACGCGTCAATTGGAAGGCATCGCAATTCGTGACAGAATGAGCGCGGGACACGATGAATGATCCCGCGCGGGGACGGCAGAAAGGTATTGCGGTGAGCGAACGGGAATCGATGCCCTATGACGTCGTGATCGTCGGAGCGGGCCCGGCAGGGCTTTCGGCGGCGATCCGGCTGAAACAGCTGGCGAACGAAGCGGGCAGCGACCTGTCGGTCTGTATCCTCGAAAAGGGGTCCGAGGTCGGCGCGCATATCCTGTCCGGCGCGGTCATCGATCCGAAGTCGCTCGACGAGCTGATCCCGGACTGGCGGACGCAGGGCTGCCCGCTCGCCGAAGTCGCCGTGAACGACAACCAGCATTGGGTGCTGACGAAAACGAAGAAGTTCGGGGTGCCGCATTTCATCACGCCCGGCTTCATGCATAACAAGGGCACCTATACGGGCAGCCTCGGCAACCTCTGCCGCTGGCTCGCGGAGCAGGCCGAAGGCCTCGGCGTCGAAATCTTTCCAGGCTTTGCAGCCGCCGAAATCCTCTACAACGACGACGGCTCGGTAAAGGGTGTCGCGACCGGCGACATGGGCGTCGCGCGCGACGGCAGCCACAAGGGCGACTATGCGCCGGGCCTCGAACTCCATGCGAAATATACCTTCTTCGCCGAGGGCGTCCGCGGACATCTGACCAAGATGCTGAAGCCGCAATTCGCGCTCGACGCCGATTGCGAACCGCAGGTCTATGGGATCGGCGTCAAGGAACTGTGGGATATCAAACCCGAAAATCATGCGCAGGGCCGCGTCATCCACACGCAGGGTTGGCCGCTCGATGAAAATGCCAATGGCGGCGGTTTTCTCTATCATCAGGCGAACGGACAGGTCGCGTTGGGTTTCGTGACCTGGCTCAACTACCGCAATCCACATATCTCTCCCTTCCAGGAGATGCAGAAGTGGAAGACGCATCCCGAGATCGCGAAGATACTGAAGGGCGGCAAGCGCGTATCCTATGGCGCGCGCGCGATCAGCGACGGCGGCTATCAGTCGGTGCCCAAGCTGGCCTTCCCCGGTGGCGCGCTGATCGGCGATACCGCCGGCTTCCTCAACGTGCCGCGCATCAAGGGCACGCACACGGCGATGAAGTCCGGAATGATGGCCGCCGAAGCCGCATTCGCGGCGGTGACGGCGGGCCGGACGAGCGACGTGCTGACCGCGTATCAGGACGCGTACGACGACAGCTGGGTCAAGAAGGAGCTGAGCGTCGTTCGCAACGTCCTGCCGCTCGTCGAGAAATTCGGTGATCTGGCGGGCACGATGCTGTCGGGGATGGCGATGTGGCTCGAAACGCTGGGCATCCGCGTGCCGTTCACGATGAAACACCACCCGGACAACACGACGCTTTATCGCGCCGACCTGATGCCGAAGCCCGAGTATCCGAAGCCCGACGGCGTGCTGACCTTCGATCGGCTGTCCTCGGTGTTCCTGTCGAACACGAACCATGAGGAAGACCAGCCGGTCCACCTGCAGCTCAAGGATCCGTCGATCCCGGTCGAATATAATCTGCCGCTGTATGACGAGCCGGCGCAGCGCTATTGCCCCGCCGGGGTGTACGAGATCGTCGGGCAGGATGAGGGTAATCCGAAATTCGTGATCAACGCCCAGAATTGCGTCCACTGCAAGACGTGCGATATCAAGGATCCGACCCAGAACATCAATTGGGTCACCCCCGAAGGCGGCGGAGGCCCCAATTACCCCAATATGTAAGTCCGTTCGCATTGCCTTGATCGTCGGTGCCGTCGCCGGGGCGGCGCCTGTGGACGCGGCGAGCGGTGATGCCGCGTCAGCGATCGAATCGCTCGCCCGGGCGCGGCTGGCCGAAGACGCCGGCGATCCTGCCGCCGCGCTGCTTGCGCTCACCAACGTCGCCAGCGAGGCGCCGAACCTGCCCGGGCTGCGTGGGCGGATGCTGGAGCAGGCGATCCAGGCAGGCGATCTTGCCGCCGCCCGGAATTCGGCGGCATTGCTGTGGAACGCCGGCGAACGCCGTTTCGACGCGCAGCTCGTGCTGCTCGTCGACGCGATGCGGCGGTCGGACTGGAAGGGTGCACGGGAATATCTCGCCGGGCGACCCGACAAGTCGGGCGGTGATGCTATCGCGAAGCTGGTACAACCGGCGTTCAACAGCTGGATCGACATCGGTACGCGCGAGGCCGCGCCCGAACGCCATCTGGTTGCGGCGGCGGGGCGTGCGCGTCCCGAACCGGCGTTGGCGCTGGAGGCTGCGCTCGTTCAGGTTGCGGCCAATCGGCCGGGCGACGCGGCGACGCTCGCGGCGAGCACGATACTCACCGATCGGACCAGCCAACTCGTCGCACTCCGCCTGGCCGCAACGCTCGACGCGGCCGGCGAGCGGGCGACGGCGCAAGCGCTGCGCGGGCGCATCGCCCTCGCTGCGGACGGACGCGAGGATCCGATGCTGTTGCTGTCCAGCCAGCCGGTTTCGACACCGCGAGGCGGTGTGGCGCACTGGCTCGGGCTGCTTGCCGACGGCTTGGCGCGGACGCCGAACGGCAGCCCCAAGCTGCCGTTGCTCTTTGCACGTGCGGCATTCTGGCTCGACGACAAAGACTGGACGGTACGGTCGGCGCTCGTCGAAGCGCTCGACCGCAACGGGCAGCGCGAGGATGCGCTCGCGCTGCTCGGCGGCAATCGCGCGGTGCCCGCCGCGCTGCGCATGCGCGAGGCCGAGATCGTCGCGGACGGCGGCGATCTGGCGCGGGCGACGCGGCTCGCCGACGCCGCGGCGAACGAGGCCCCGCCGGCGCGCAGCCTGTTGATCCGCTCGGCCGACATCGCCCGCCGGTCGGGCGATAGCGCAGCCGCAGCACGCGCCTACTCGGGAATCGAGGCGACGCTGGGCGAGGGTCCGGTCGACAAGGCGCTTCGCGGATCACTGCTGATCGCGCGTGCCGACCTGTTGCTGCGCGCAAACGACTGGGACGGCGCGAAGGCGTTGATGGACCAGGCGCTTTCGCTTCGTCCCGGCGATGCCACGATCCTCAATTTCGTCGGCTATTCGGCGATCGAACGACGCAAGGATGTATCCCAATCGCTCGCGCGCGTCGAGGCGGCGTGGAATACCGAACCGCAGAGTGCGAGCATCACCGATTCACTCGGCTGGGCGTATTTCCTGACCGGCCGCGCCGCCGAAGCCGTTCCTTTGCTCGAGCGCGCGCAACTCGGCGATCCGACCAACGCGGTGATCGTCGAACATTTGGGCGACGCCTATTGGCAGACGGGCCGCAAATTCCAGGCGCGTTATACATGGCGCGCGGCGGCGCTGCTGGCCGAGGCGGATATGGCGACGCGGATCGAGACGAAGCTGCGTGACGGGCTGACGCCGGCGACGACGGCGCCGTGATGGCAGTGCTCCATGAAACCGGCTGGGCCAAGATCAACCTGGCGCTGCATATCCGTGCGCGGCGGCCCGATGGCTATCACGAGATCGAAACGTTGTTTGCGTTCGTCGATGGCGGCGACGCCATCGAGGCAGAGGAAGCCGAGGCCGACCGGCTGGTGATCGACGGCGAGTTCGCCGCGGGCCTGAGCACGGGTGCGGACAATCTTGTGCTTGGGATGCTGGCATTGCTGCGCCAGCGATATGGCGCTGCGAGGGTGCCGCCGCTGGCCGTACGCCTGACCAAGCGGCTTCCCGTCGCGGCGGGCATCGGCGGCGGATCGGCGGACGCGGCGGCGATGGCACGGCTCGTTCAGCGTGCCTTTCTGCCTGAGGTCGGCGAGCCTGCGCTTACGCGGCTGGCGGGAACGCTGGGCGCCGATGTCGCGGCCTGCGTCGCCAGCGCGACTTGTCTGGGCACCGGCATCGGCGAGCAACTGTGCGCATTGCCCGAATTGCGGCTCGGCGGGACGCCGGTGCTGCTCGTCAACCCGGGCGAGCCGGTTGCGACGGGGCCGGTCTTCGCGGCGTGGGACGGCGTCGACCGCGGACCGCTATTCACCGGCGCCGATCTTCGTGCCCAGCTGTTCGCTTCGCGAAACGACCTGCAGAGACCCGCGATCGCGCAATGCCCCGCGATCGTCGATGTGCTGACCGAACTGGGCGCGCTGAAGCCTTGGCTCGTGCGCATGTCGGGGTCGGGGGCTACCTGCTTCGCACTGTTCGACGCACCCGCCGAGCGCGATGCGGCGGCGGCGATCCTTGCGCAGCGATATCCGCACTGGTGGCAGATGGCCGGAGCGCTGCGATGAGCGAGGCGTGGCGGCAGCTCGGTGAGCCGCGGGCCGGGGGCGTGCTGCTGATTGGAGATCATGCGTCGGCGCTTGTGCCCGATGACATCGATCTGGGGATCGATCCTGCCCTGCTGCGCGAGCATATCGCGATCGATCTTGGCGTCGCCGAGGTGGCGGCGTTGCTCGTCCAAGACGGCGCGGTCGACGCGGCAATCCTCGGCGGCGTGTCGCGGCTGGTCGTCGACTGCAACCGCGACGAAGACGCGCCGGGCGCGATTCCGATCGCGAGTGACGGCCATGCGGTTCCGGGCAATGCGCTCGATCATGATGGGCGCGAGACACGGATGGCGCGCTTCTTCCGGCCCTATCATACTCATATCGCGGCGACGATCGCGGCGCACCGTCCGGCGATGATCCTGTCGCTGCACAGTTTCACCCCCTCGCTCGCGAGCGATCCGGAGCAGGCGCGGCCTTGGCATGTCGGCGTACTCTACAACGAGGACGACCGCCTCGCGGCGCCGGCAATCGCCGCGCTCTCCGCGGAGGGACTGATTGTAGGCGACCAGCTTCCCTATTCGGGCAAGCTGCTCAATGCGACGATGAACCAGCACGCCGAAGCGAACGGCATTCCCTATGTCGGGATCGAGATGCGGCAGGATCTGGTGAGCGATGCGACGGGGCAGAGGCGATTTGCCGAGCGGCTTTCTCGCATGTGCAACAAACTTGCATTGAATCTGGCAGAATAGGCGTGTAGAGGCGCGTTTCTTCGCTTATTTTTGAAATAATATTATCAGGATTGCTTCCAATGCCTTCATATCGTTCGCGCACCACCACTCATGGCCGCAATATGGCGGGAGCGCGCGGGCTGTGGCGCGCGACGGGGATGAAGGACAGCGACTTCGGCAAGCCGATCATCGCGGTGGTCAACAGCTTCACCCAGTTCGTGCCGGGGCATGTCCACCTGAAGGACCTCGGCCAGATGGTCGCGCGCGAGATCGAGGCTGCGGGCGGCGTCGCCAAGGAATTCAACACGATCGCGGTCGATGACGGGATCGCGATGGGGCACGACGGGATGCTCTACTCGCTACCCAGCCGCGACCTGATCGCCGACAGCGTCGAATATATGGTCAACGCGCATTGCGCCGACGCGATGGTGTGCATCTCGAACTGCGACAAGATCACCCCCGGAATGTTGATGGCGGCGCTGCGCATCAACATTCCGGTCGTCTTCGTGTCGGGCGGGCCGATGGAGGCCGGCAAGGTGATCCTGAAGGGCAAGGAGGTTGCGCTGGACCTTGTCGACGCAATGGTTGCCGCGGCCGACGAGAAATATACCGACGAAGAAGTCACGGCGATCGAGCGTTCGGCGTGCCCGACGTGCGGGTCTTGTTCGGGCATGTTCACCGCCAACTCGATGAACTGCCTGACCGAGGCGCTGGGGCTGTCGCTGCCGGGCAATGGCTCGACGCTCGCGACGCACGCCGACCGTAAGGAGCTGTTCCTGCGCGCGGGGCGGATCGTCGTCGAAATGTGCCGCCGCCATTATGAGGAAGACGACGACAGCGTGCTTCCGCGCAATATCGCGACTTTCGAGGCATTCGAGAATGCGATGAGCCTGGATATCGCGATGGGCGGATCGACGAACACCGTGCTGCATCTGCTCGCGGCCGCCTTCGAGGCGGGGGTCGATTTCACGATGACCGACATCGACCGGCTGTCGCGGCGCGTGCCGTGCCTGTCGAAGGTCGCACCGGCGAAGAGCGACGTCCATATGGAGGATGTCCACCGTGCGGGCGGAATCATGGCGATCCTCGGCCAGCTCGAGCGCGCGGGGCTGCTCCATGCGCATCTGCCGACGGTACACAGCGCGACGATGGGCGACGCGCTCAACAAATGGGACATTTCGCGCACGAACGATCCCGAGGTGCAGAAATTTTTCATGGCGGCGCCGGGCGGGGTCCCGACACAGACCGCGTTCAGTCAGGACCGGCGCTGGGACAGCCTCGACCTCGACCGCGAGGCGGGGGTGATCCGCTCGGCCGAGCATGCCTTCAGCAAGGACGGCGGCCTCGCGGTTCTCTCGGGCAATATCGCGCTCGACGGCTGCATCGTGAAGACCGCCGGGGTCGATGAGAGCATCCTGAAATTCTCTGGCCCCGCCAAAGTTTATGAAAGCCAGGACGCCGCGGTCGCGGGCATCCTGACGGGACAGGTGGAAGCGGGCGACGTCGTCGTCATCCGCTACGAGGGGCCGAAGGGCGGGCCGGGAATGCAGGAAATGCTCTATCCGACGAGCTATCTGAAATCGAAGGGATTGGGTGCGGCCTGCGCCTTGATCACCGACGGGCGATTTTCGGGCGGTACGTCGGGGCTGTCGATCGGCCATGTATCGCCCGAGGCGGCCGAGGGTGGCACGATCGGGCTCGTCGAGAATGGCGACCTCATCAACATCGACATTCCGTCGCGGACGATAACGCTCGCGGTCGCCGACAGCGTGCTCGCCGAGCGCCGCGCGGCGATGGACGCGAAGGGCGAGGCGGCCTGGCAGCCCGCGAAGGCGCGCCCGCGCAAGGTTTCGGTAGCACTTCAGGCCTATGCCGCCATGACGACCAGCGCCGCGCGCGGTGCGGTGCGCGACCTGTCGCAACTGAAGGGCAAGTAATGAAGAAAACGGGGGCGATCATCGGGGCGACGCTGCTGTTCGCGGGCTGCGGCGGACCCGATAACGGCAAGCTGACCGAGGCCGAAGCGCGCGGATCGAAGGAAGCCGCCGAGAGCGGCCGTATCGAATGCGCGCTCGAAGGCGCAAAGCTGTTCGACCGGACCTGCACCGTCGAGGAGATGACGAGCGCCGACGGCACCGTGCTGATCGTCGGCAAGGCTGACGTCGGATACCGCCGCCTGCAGATCACGACCGACGGGCGCGGCGTGGTGTCGGCCGACGGCGCGCTGCCTGCGAAGGTGACGATTGTCGATGACGGCGTGATCGAAGTGGCTATCGGCAAGGATCGCTATCGCCTGCCGGCCAATACGGGCGGAGCGAAGTAGCGCGACTTTTGCCGCGGGCGTGTTAGGCTTTGCCCATGTCCGTTCCCGCTGACGCCCCGATCCTGACCAGCAACGCGATGCGCGCGGCGGAAGCAGCTTGCGCGGCATCGGGAACATCGCTCGCCGAGTTGATGGACCGCGCGGGTGCGGCGGTTGCCGATGTCGCATGGCGAATGGCGGCGGGCGCACCGATCCTGATTCTGTGCGGCCCGGGCAACAACGGTGGCGACGGCTATGTGGCGGCTCGCTTGCTTGCCGAACGCGGCGCAACCGTTCGCGTGGCAGCGCTCGCGGCGCCGACCACCGATCTTGCGAAGGCCGCGCGGGCGAAATGGATGGGTGAGATCGAAGCGATCGACGGGCATCTGACGCCCGCGCCGGTCATCGTCGATGCGCTGTTCGGCGTAGGGCTGACACGGCCGTTGGCAGACGAATTGGTTGCGCGTCTGCGCCGGTTTACGGACAAGCGCATCATTGCGGTGGATCTGCCGAGCGGCGTCGATGCCGACGGGCACAAGGACTGGGATCCGCCGCTTGCGGCGGATGTCACGGTGGCGCTCGGCGCGCTCAAGCCGGCGCATGTCCTGTTGCCAGCGTCGCAATATATGGGCCGGGTCATGCTCGCGACGATCGGGATCGAAGCCGATCGGACGGTGCGGACTCTGCCGCAAGCGGCGGCGGCAGCACCTGATGCACATTCGCACAAGTTCAATCGCGGGATGATGCTGGTGAAGGCCGGCCCGATGGCGGGCGCGGCGGGCTTGGCGGCGGCTGCAGGATTGCGTGCGGGTGCGGGCTATGTCGTGCTCAGCGGCGCGACGAGCGGGCCGTTCTCGGCGATCATCGCCGAGGATGCTGCGCGTTATGGCGAGCGATTGAACGACAGGCGGCTGTGCGCCGTCGTGATCGGATGTGGCTATCCCGCGAGCGACAGTCTGGATGCCGATGTGACCGCTGCGCTCGATGCGGGGAAATCGCTGGTGCTAGACGCCGCGGCGATCGACGCGGGATTGCCCAAGATCCGCGCGCGGCGGCGCGGCGTCCCGGCGATTCTCACCCCGCATGAAGGCGAGTTCGCGCGCGCCTTCCCCGATCTCGATGGCAACAAGATCGAGCGTGCGAAGGCGGCGGCGGCGGACAGCGGTGCGGTCGTGATCTATAAAGGCGCCGACACGGTGATCGCCGCGCCCGACGGTCGTGTCGTCGCGGCGTGGCCGGGTTCGCCCTGGCTGGCGACGGCAGGCACGGGCGACGTTCTGGCAGGCGCCTGCGGAGCGATGCTCGCGCGCGGGGGCGATCCCTTCGATGCGGCGGTTGCGGCGGTGGGCTGGCATATTGCGCAGGCCGCGCGTATAGGCCCCGGCCTTGTGGCCGACGATCTTGTCAGGAACTGAAATGAGCGAACCAGCGCTGATCGAGCGCATCGCCGCGCGGGGCGATGGCGTGACCGCCGACGGCCGCCATGTGGCGGGGGCCGTGCCGGGCGATCGCGTCCGCGATGACGGCATCCTGATCCCCGGCCCCAACCGCACCGATCCCGTCTGCCGTCACTTCGGCAAATGCGGCGGCTGCGAGCTTCAGCATGTCGCCGAACCCGCCCTTGCCGAATTCGTGCGCGACCGCGTCGTCGGGGCGCTGGAGGGCCAGCATGTTTCGGCTGGAGAGGTGTTGCCTGCGCTGCTGTCGCCGCCCGAGAGCCGGCGCCGCGCCACGCTGACCGCGCTTCTCACCGGCAGGCAGGTCGCGCTGGGCTTCAACGCGGCGCAGAGCAACCAGATCGTGGATATGCGGATGTGTCCGCTGCTTCTACCCGAGCTGCTTGCGCTCGTCGCGCCGATCCGGACTTTGCTCGAAACGATCGCGCCGCAGCGCCGCCCGGTGAAGGTCAAGCTGCAGATGCTCGATCAGGGCGCCGAAGTGGTCCTCGAAGGGGTAAAGGCCGAAGGCCTCGACGCGGCGATGGCGCTGCAGGATTTCGCCGGCGAGCATCGGCTGGCACGGCTCGAGATCGATCAGGGCGACGGTCTGGAGACCGTCTGGCAGCCCGAGCCGCCGACCGTGCGCTTCGGTGAGATTTTCGTCGAGGTGCCGCCCTTTGCCTTCCTGCAGGCGACCGCGACGGGGCAGGCGGCGCTGATTGATGCCGTGCGCAACGCGATCGGCGACGCACCCGCCGTGGCGGACCTGTTCGCGGGCGTCGGCACCTTTGCGCTATCGGTGCAGGCCGGACGCAAGGTCTATGCAGCCGAGGGCGCGCGCGATGCTATCGCGGCGCTGACCGGCGCGGCGAACCGCGCGCGGGCGCTCGTTGCGACCGAGCATCGCGACCTGTTCCGGCGACCGCTGGTTCCGGCCGAGCTCAATCGCTTCGGCGCAGTAATCCTCGATCCGCCGCGCGCGGGGGCCGAAGAGCAGGCGAAGCAGATCGCCGCCTCGACGGTGCCGGCGATCGCCTATGTCAGCTGCAATCCCGCGAGCTTCGCCCGCGATGCGAAAATCCTCATCGCGGGCGGTTACAAGCTCGACTGGGTGCAGCCCGTCGGTCAGTTCCGCTGGTCGACCCATGTGGAACTGGCCGCGCGGTTTTCCCGCTAGGGCTCAGTGCAGCACGAAACCCATGAAGGCGTGCAGGCAGAGCGCGATCAGCGCGAGGCTCGCCAGCGCGAAGATGCCGAAGCGCCACATCACGCGGTTGACCGTCGCCTGGATCAGGCTGTGCAGGATGCGAAGGCCCACATAGGCCCACGCGAGCTGCGTATTGAGCCCGCCGCCCATACCGCCGACCGCAAGCGCCAGCGCGACCGCGTAAAAGACCGTTGGCTGTTCCATCAGATGGTTATAGTTGTGCGCTTTCCACTGCACTTCGGCGGGCAGCACTTCATCGAGGCCGCGGCCCGTCGTGCCGACGAGGTTCTTTGCATCGATCTTCGCGCGCTGCATCGCAGGGATGCGCGTCGCGTACATCCAGATCCACATGATCATCGACCAGAGCGCAAGCGTTGCGACCGGCCCCAAGATGGCATTCGTTCCCATTTTTATCTCCCCCTCAACCCAAAGTTGCGATCACGGCCAGCACGGCGAGTGCCAGAAGACACAAGGTCGCCACCGAAAAGATCGCGAAGCGCACCGGAATGCGGTTCACGGTCGATTGCCACAGGCTGTGTACGATGCGCAGCACGACATAGGCCCAGGCGAGCCCGCGCGTGAGATCGGTGTTGCCACCAGACAGCTGCAGAAAGACGAGCACGGCGTAGAAGATCGTCGGCTGTTCGCAGAGATGCGTGTAATTGTGCGATTTCCAGTTGGTCTCGGGCGGTAATACACCCTCCAGATCGACGCCGCGGCCGCCCGGCGGCGCGGCCTTGATGTCGATGCCGACTTTCGAGAAGGCCTGAAAGCGCGTCACGCCCGCCCAGGTCAGCATGACGATCGTCCACAGCGCGAGCACCGCACCGGGCGCGAGCAAACTATCCGTCATATGGCTCCCCCCTTATGATTTGCCGGGATGCTAAGGCGCGTGGCCGACAATGCAACGGCGGATGTCTATCGGCCGTCGCCGATTTCCGCGCGGATCGCGTCGCCGTCGCCGCCGATGGTGGGTGCAAAGCCCAGGTCGCGCGGCGGCAGGGCGCCATATTTGACCGGCGGCTTCATCTCCCAGAAGCCGCCGACCTGTGGATGTTCGCGGTGACGGAAGAAGCCCGTCGCGACGAGGTGCGGGTCGTCCTTGATATCCTCGAGGTCGCGGACCGACATGGCGGGAATATCATTGGCTGCAAAAAGATCGAGCCACTCGGCGGTCGTCTTCGCCGGCGTCCTGCGCGCGATCTCGCCATAGACGAGCGGCATATGCTTGCCTTTGGCCTTTGCCGCTTCGAATTCCGATGATGTGAGCAAATCCGCGCTGCCCAATAGATTCATCAGTCGCGCGGTGGACTCGGCCGTATAAGGGACGACCGCGATGTAGCCGTCTAAGGTCGGGAAAGGCTGGCGTGTCGGGTCGAGCTGCCGCGGATAGCCCGCGAGGCCGATCGGCGGATCAAGCGTCGCGTCGCGCAAATGTTCGGTGAGCATGAAGGCGGCGAAGCACTCGAACATCGGTACCTCGACCGCCTGACCCTCGCCGGTCCGTAGCTTGTGGATCAGCGCCGCGAGGATCGCCTGCGCCCCGAACTGACCCGCGATCTTGTCAGCGATCAGCGAAGGGAGATAGCGCGGGCGCGGATCGCCATCGACGCGCGGCAGCAGGCTGGTGGTTCCGGTCGCGGCCTGGATGACGTCGTCATACGCCTGGAGATCGGCATAAGGGCCGTCCTGCCCGAAACCGGTGCCGTGGACATAGAAGATGTCGGGTTTCAGCGCCCTGCAGCCCGCATAGTCGAATCCCAGACGCGCGATCGCCTTGCCGCGAACGTTGTGGAAGAAGACATCGGCGGTTGCGATCAGGTCGCGCAGTACAGCTGCGTCATCGGGCCGTTTGAGGTCGAGCGCGATCGAACGTTTGCCACGATTGACCGTCAAATGCGTCGAACCCATCGTCGGGTCGGGAACGCCGCTGCCGAGATAGCGCGAGACGTCGCCGATGCCGGGGGTTTCGACCTTGATCACCTCGGCGCCGAGGTCGGCGAGCATTTGCGTCGCATAGGGGCCGAAGATGACCGTGGTCAGGTCGATGATTCTGATGCCGGACAACAAGACCGCGCCACTCCCGCTGATATCGTTGCGGAGAGGATAGAATGATTTCGATATGAAACGAAAGAGGGGATCGGCGGGCCTGTCGCTATTGCGAGGGCGGCTGCACGATCCGGCGCCCTCGCCCAAGACGAAAAAGGGCCGGCGCATCGCTGCCCGGCCCTCGTTTCACATCGTCGCTTGCGCTCAGAACAGTTTCGTCACCGTCGCGCTGCGGCGCTCGGGTTCAGCGGCGCCGGTGTAGAGGCTCGCCATAGGTTCGTCGCTGACGACGTGGATTTCCTCGGCGCCGAAACCGTTGAACTTCGTCCGCATCGCGCAGCCATAGGCGCCGAGCAAGCCGATCTCGATGAAGTCGCCCGCCTTCACGTCCGCCGGGAGGAAGAAAGGCCCGGTCATATGGTCGAGATCGTCGCAGGTCGGGCCATAGAAGCTGTACGGGACGAGCTCGGCATCGCTCTCGGGCTCGCGCAGCAGCGCGACCGGGAAACGCCAGCCGACATGCGCGGCGTCGAACAGCGCGCCATAGGCACCGTCGTTGATGTACAGCTCGTCGCCGCGGCGCTTTTCGACGCGGACGATCAGCGAGCTGTACTCCGCCGACAGCGCGCGGCCCGGCTCGCACCAGAGTTCGGCCGAATAGCTGATCGGCAGGCTTTCGAAGCTGCGGTGGATCGTCTCGAAATAGGCGCCGAGCGGCGGGGGCTCCATGCCCGGATAGGTCGAGGGGAAGCCGCCGCCGACATCGACGATATCGACGGTCACCGCCGCACCGACGATCGCGGCGCGAACGCGTTCCATCGCCTGCGCATAGGCGTGGGGCGTCATCGCCTGACTGCCGACGTGGAAGCAGATGCCGAGCGCATCGGCGGCCTGGCGGGTCGCCATCAGCAGCTCGCCGACTTCCTCGGGCTCGGCGCCGAACTTCGCGGCGAGGCTGAGCTTCGAATGGTCCGACGAGACGCGCAGGCGCACGAGCAGGTTGAGGTCGGCGGCGCCTTCGGTTGCGCGGACGATCTTCTCGAGCTCTTCCATCGTGTCGAGCGAGAAGGTGCGCACACCATGCTTCCAATAGGCCTCGGAAATCGCTTCCTCGGCCTTCACCGGATGCATGAAGCAGAGCGTCGCGTTCGGCAGCGTGCGCGCGACGAGGCGTACCTCGGCGATCGAGGCGACATCGTAATGCGTGACACCCGAATCCCAGAGCACGCGCAGCAGGTCGGGCGACGGATTCGCCTTGACCGCATACATGGTCGTGCCGGGAAATCGCTCGATGAAGAAACGCGCTGCGCGCGCCGCGGCGTGCGGGCGGACAAGCGTAACAGGTTCGACCGGCGAAAGTGCCTGAATCAGCCCGTGGGCGCTATGATGCTGGTGCAACTCAAGGGACCCCCAAAAATAACGTTCAACACAAAGGCTGCCTTGCGGTTATTGGAAGTCCCCCTGGGGCAGCGGAGAGCGCATATATGGAGGGGGGTCCCCCCTGTAAAGAGCCTAGTGTGAGAATCTGTAACACCACGACAACACTCGCGCCGAAACGGGGCAGAGCTGCGCCGAAGGGGCGAAAACGAGACAAAAGCCCGCATCGGCGCTAAACCCGTGCACTCACGAATCCCGAAAGGACAAACCCGCCATGACCTCCCGCGCCGACGTCAATTATGATTTCACCGACGCGGAGCTCGAAGAGCTGAAGGCCTATGGTACGGTCGAATCGCACAAGGCGGGCGATCTGCTGGTTGCGGAGGGGGCCATGGCGCCCGATTGCATCGTCACCCTGTCAGGGCACACCGATATCTTCGCGTCGACCGATGAGGGGCGCAAGCGCGTGGGGTGGATGGAGCATGGGCAGTTTGCCGGCGACCTGTCGGTGCTGACCGGACAGCGCCATTTGTCGCGCGTCGAAATGGGTGCCGACGGAGAAATCATCCGCATCGCGCACGCCGATTTCCAACGGCTGATTGCGGGTAATTCGCATTTTTCGGATATCTTCGTGCGCGTGCTGTCGGCGCGGCGCGAGTTCAGCAAGCACCGCGGTTTTGCGGTGACGATCATCATCGGCGGCGCGATGGACCGCAGCGTCTATGCGATGCGCGACCTGCTGATGAAGCATGGCGTCGCGCACCGCTGGTTCGATCCCGCCGACGGGCCCGTTGCCGGGCATCTGCTCGCCGAGCGGGGACTGACCGAGGATCAGCTTCCCGTGGCGATCCTTGGAGCGGCTGAAGTGCTGATCCAGCCGACACCCGAGCAACTCGCACAGGGCCTGGGGCTCGACCTGCTGCCCGACGGGTCGACCGCGGACGTTATCGTGGTCGGCAGCGGACCGGGCGGGCTCGCCGCGGCGGTCTATGCCGCCTCGGAAGGATTGACCGTCATCGCGATCGACGCGCTTGCGCCGGGCGGGCAGGCCGGGACTTCGTCGAAGATCGAGAATTATCTCGGCTTCCCGACGGGTATTTCCGGTAACGAGCTGGCGCGGCGTGCGACGGTGCAGGCGCAGAAATTCGGAGCGCGGCTGGTCTCGCCGGTCCGCGCGGCGTCGATCGGACGCGACGGTGACGCATATTGCCTGCACCTCGCCGACGGGCGGAAACTGCGCAGCCGCGCGGTCGTCGTTTCGAGCGGTGCGCAATATATGCGCCTGCCGATCGAGGGGATCGAGAATTACGAGGGCCGCGGCATCTATTATGGTGCGACCCCGATGGAAGCGCAGCTGTGCAGCAACGCCGAGGTGACCGTCGTCGGATCGGGCAATTCGGCCGGGCAGGGGGCAATCTATCTCGCGGGCGTCGCGAAGAAGGTCTATGTCATCTTCCGCCGCGCGAGCCTGCGCGAGACGATGTCCGAATATCTGGTCAAGCGGCTCGAAGAACATCCTAATATCGAAATCATCGGATCGACCGACGTCGTTGCTTTGCGCGGCGAGGGCGGGCTCGAAGGACTGACCTATCGCTGCCGCGAAACGGGTGCCGAGGATTTCTGCGACTGCAAATTCCTGTTCCTGTTTCTTGGCGCCAGCCCGAACACGACGTGGCTTCCCAAGGAGATGGTGTGCGACGAGCGCGGCTTCGTGAAGACCGGCGCCGACATCGCGCCGCTTGAACTGGTCCGCGCAGGCTGGTCACTCGATCGCATGCCGAGCCGTTTCGAGACGAGCTGGCCGCGGATCTACGCCGTCGGCGACGTACGCAAGGGATCGGTGAAGCGCGTCGCCTCGTCGGTCGGCGAAGGCTCGGTCGTGGTCAGCGACATCCATCAGGCGCTGGCGGAGATCGGCGTCGACGTCAGCTCAGCCGCGTCTTGAAATCCTCATAGCCGAACTCGCGGATCAACCGCAGTTCGTCGGTCTCACTGTCCCAGAGCCAGATCGACGGCAGCGGGACGCCGTTGAAGGTGTTCGTCTTGACCATCGAATAATGCGCCTGGTCGAGGAAGGCGAAGCGCTGGCCGATGCGCGCGCCGCCGGGCAGGCGGTAGTCGCCGATCACGTCGCCGGCGAGACACGACGGCCCGCCGAGGCGCGTCGGCAGGCCTTCGACGCCTTCGTCGAGCATGGCGGGGCGGTACGGCGCCTCGATCACGTCGGGCATGTGGCAGGTCGCGGAAATGTCGGTGATTCCGATCGGCATGCCATTGTCGAACAGGTCGAGTACCTCGCCGACGAGGATGCCCGCGTCGAGCGCGATCGCCTCGCCGGGCTCGATCATCACGTCGCAGTCCGTCGATGCGCGAACCTGCTTCAGGAACGCGATCAGATCGTCGACCTGATAGTCGGCGCGCGTGACATGATGGCCGCCGCCGAAGTTGATCCATTTGAGCTGGCTGAAGAACGGGCGCAGCATCGGCTGCACCGCGGCCCAGGTGCGCTCGAGCGGCGGGAAATCCTGCTCGCACAGGCTGTGCATATGGACGCCGTCGACGCCCTCCATATGTTCCGGGAGCAACTGGCTGATCGGGAAGCCGAGGCGGCTGCACGGTGCCGCAGGGTCGTATTTTGCGACCTCGCCTTCGCTGTGCATCGGATTGATGCGAAGGCCGATATCGAAGCTCTCGCCTTTGGCGCGCAGCTCATCGAGGAGCGGGCGGAAGCGCGCGATCTGGCCGGGCGAGTTGAAGATCAGATGATCGGACAGCTTCGCGATCTCGGGCAGGTCGGCTTCCTTGTAGCCGGCGCAATAGGTCGCGACCTCGCCGCCATACTTCGCGCGGCCGAGTTTCGCCTCGTAGAGCCCGGATGCGCAGACGCCGTCGAGATAGGAGGTGACGGTCGACCCCAGCGACCACATCGAAAAGGCCTTGAGCGCCGCAAGCACGCGCGCGCCCGACTGATCGCCGATGTGGCGGAGCAGCGACAGGTTTGCGCGGACCTTCGCCGCGTCGACGACGAAGGCGGGAGAGGGGACGCGGGTGAGGTCGAAGCGGGCAAAGGCCCCGGGATCGCCGGCTCTGGTTTCCATGGCGCGTCTCTAGTGTCTTTCGGTCGGGGATGAAAGCAGGTCGCTATCGCGGTCGCTAATTGTGGAGGCCCGGGACGGTTTTCAAGCCACGGGGACTTTCACGTTTCCTGCCGCCGTCTGCACCGAATAGCTGAAGGGTGCATCCTTCCATCCGGTCTTGGCGCCGCCATGCGCGCCGTCGCGCCGGATCACCGCGATCCCGCCGTCGATGCGATATCCTACATCCTCGATTCGCCTGATCGTCGCTTCGGCGGCCGCCTGCGGTTCCATCCCGCCGCGCATCAGTTCGACGACATGGTAGGTGGGGAGGAAGCGCATCATCACGTCGCCATTGCCCGTCGCGACCGCCGCGCCGACGGCCTGGTCGCAATAGGCCCCCGCGCCGATGATCGGCGAATCGCCGACGCGGCCCGGGATCTTGAACTCGCGCCCGTTGGTCGAGCAGCCGACGCAGAGATTTCCTGCGGCGTCGAGCGCGATGCAGCCGACGGTGTCGTGCCCGACGAGATCGGGATTCTTGCCGATCGGCTCCGGATCGAAGGCGTCGGTCTTTTCGCCTTTGGCCGCCCATTTGTCCCACGCCTGTTGCGAGACGACGCTGGTCAGCGAGGTTTCGGTGAAGCCCATGCGCGCGGCAAAGCGCGTCGCGTCATCGCCGACGATCAGACTGTGCTGCGTTTCCTCCATCACCTTGCGCGCCACCGAAATGGCGCGCTTGACGCGCTTGAGACACCCGACCGCGCCGGCGTCGTGCGTCGGCCCCCACATGATCATCGCATCGAGCGTCGTTTCGCCAACCTCGTTCGGAACGCCGCCGGCGCCGACCCAATAGTCGCCGAGCAGCTCGACATGGTTGATCGCAGCCTCGACGACGTCGAGCGCCGAGGCGCCTGACGCGAGCATCGGCCAGCCGATCGCGTTGGCGCCGGGGCCGAAGTCCCACGTGGTAAGGATGAAGGGCTTACCGGTAGGTATGGAGCCGCGTTTTGCCGGCTTGGCCGACGTCGTGGTCGTAGCACCGAACGCTGCCAGCCCTGCCGCGCCCGCTGCGAATGCCCGCCGTGAAACTCCCTTGTCGTCGCTCATCGCCTGCCCTCCCGTTTTTCAGAGGCTAGCGGGCGGGGCGTCAGGCGGCAATCGGTCCCTTGAAAATGAAGAAGGCGCCGGCAGCGATCAGTCCGAAGCCCACGAGATGGTTCACCGTCAGTTTTTCACCCAGCCAGAAAACCGCGAACCCCGCGAAGATGATCAGCGTGATGACTTCTTGCAGGGTCTTGAGTTCGGCCGCGCTGTACGCGCCATAGCCGATGCGGTTCGCCGGGATGACGAGACAATATTCGAAGAAGGCAATGCCCCATGCGATCAGCACCGCGAGCCAGATCGGCCGCGACATCTCGCCGAGTTGGCCGTACCAGGCGAAGGTCATGAAGATGTTCGAGATGAACAGCAGGCCGATCGGCGCGAGATAGGCGGTCATTTCCGGTCCTTCGTCAGCGGCAGCACGTCGGTGAGCAGCGCGGCGAAGAAATGCCCCGGCTCCTCGACCATCGGCATATGCGCCGAATGCTCGAGCCAGATAAGCTTTTTCGACGGCGCCTTGACCTGTGCGAACCACTCGGCCGCCACCGGCGAAGGCACGGTATAGTCATGCCGTCCGAGCAGGAAGATCAGGGGAACGTCCAGCTTGTGCACCGGCTTGAAGCTGACGTCGGCAAGCCTCGGCCATAGCGTGGTCACTGAAAATTCGCTGCCCTTGCCCCATGCCTGCCGGTCGGCCTCGCCATATTCGGGCGAGAGGCGCGGGGTCTGGAAATAACAGGTGAGGTCGGGCTTGTTGTAGATGAGCGAACCATAGGGGATCGCATATTTGCGCCAGCCGTCGGCCTTGGCGATGGTGAACTTGCCCCGTGGATAAGGTGCGAGCGCGTCGATGGCCGCGACCGCTTCCGTGTCGCCGGCGGCCAGCGCCTTGGCGCGTGTCCACGCCATCCCCGCCTTTTCGCCCTCGCGAAAATCGATCCCCTGACCGACGCCGACATAGGCGTAGAGCAGGTCGGGGCGCTTCACCGCGACCGACAGGCCGACGATCGAGCCCCAGCTGTGGCCCATCAGCACGACCTTGCGCTTGCCGTACCGCTTTTTGAGCAGTTCGATCAGTTCGATGGCGTCGTCGCGATAGCGTTCGGGGGTCATCGTCGGCGCGAGAGTGGCGGGATCGTTCAGCGGATAGCTGCGTCCCGCGCCGCGCTGGTCGTACTGGACGACGGTGAAGACATCCTCCCACGGCCGCTGGAACGCCCAGGCGAACGGCATTTCGACCGCACCGGGACCGCCATGAACGAAGACCAGGATCGGATTGTCGCGGTCCGAACCGCGCACGTTCACGACTTGCCGCGCGCCGCCGAGCGTGACCTCGAAGGTTTCCTGCACGCCGTTCGGGGTGACGATCTTGCCGATGTCGGCGACGATCGCGCGGGCCGGGGCGTAGGCGTCGTCGGTTTGAGCCGCGGCGGGGAGGGAAAATGCGATCGCCGTGATGATCGCGAAGACCAGTCTCATGATATGCCTCTCAATTTTTCGGGCACAAAAATACCCCGTTCGTGCTGAGCTTGTCGAAGCACCGTTCTCTCTTTCGATAGAGCAAAGACAGAACGGCCCCCTTCGACGCCGCCTGCGGCGTCGCTCAGGACAGGCTTCGACAAGCTCAGGGCGAACGGGGTTTTATATCGCAAGCGGCAATTTTGGATCGGGCGCCGTCAGAAATCGAGCGGCGCGCCCAATTCCTTCACCTGCCAAGGCAGGCCGTGCTTGTTCAGCATGTCCATGAAAGGATCGGGATCCATCTGCTCCATGTTGAATACGCCGTCGCCCGACCAGGTGCCGGTGACCATCATCGCGGCGCCGATCATCGCGGGGACGCCGGTGGTATAGCTGACCGCCTGATTGCCGGTTTCGGCATAGGCCTCTTCATGATCGCAGATATTGTAGAGGTAGAGCGTCTTTTCCGTCCCGTCCTTGGCCCAGCCGGTCGCGATGACGCCGATGTTGGTCTTGCCCTTCGTGGTCTCGCCGAGGCTCGACGGTTCGGGGAGCACGGCCTTCAGGAACTGCAGCGGGACGATTTCCTTGCCCTCGTAGATCACCGGGTCGATCCGCGTCATGCCGACATTCTGCAACACGGTGAGGTGGGTGATATAGGCCTCGCCGAAGGTCATCCAGAAGCGGATGCGCTTGATCTCGGGCAGGTGCGTCTTCAGGCTTTCGATTTCCTCATGATACATGAGGTACATCGTCTTCTCGCCCACTGCCTCGAAGTCGAATTTCTGCTTCACCGACATCGGCGGGGTTTCGACCCAGTCGCCATTTTCCCAGTGGCGCGCGACCGCGGTGACTTCACGGATGTTGATTTCGGGGTTGAAGTTGGTCGCGAAATGCTGGCCGTGGTCGCCGCCGTTGCAGTCGAGAATGTCGAGCGTGTCGATGCGGTCGAAATGATGCTTCTTGAGCCATGTCGTGAAGACGCTCGTCACGCCGGGGTCGAAGCCCGAACCGAGCAGCGCCATCAGGCCGGCCTGCTTGAAGCGGTCCTGATAGGCCCACTGCCAGTGATATTCGAACTTCGCCTCGTCGCGCGGTTCGTAGTTGGCGGTGTCGAGATAATGCGCGCCGGTCGACAGGCACGCCTCCATGATCGTCAGATCCTGATAGGGCAGCGCAAGGTTCACGACGTGCGTCGCGCCGATCGAGCGGATCAGCGCCGCGGTCGCGTCGATATGATCGGCATCGACCTCGGCGGTCTTGATCGTGACGCCGGTGCGTTCCTTGACCGATTCGGCGATGGCGTCGCACTTGAACTTGCGGCGGCTGGCGAGCGTGATGTCGGGGAAGATGTCGGAGTTCATCGCCATCTTGTGCACCGCGACCGAACCGACGCCGCCTGCGCCGATCACCAGAACCTTGCTCATGTGAAAAATCTCCTGCGCCTAGCTATGCGGCTTGTGTTGTATGCCGCGGCCTATAGGACGAAGCGATGACACAGCAAAGCCCCGAAGCCCTGATCGATCCGACGCGCGCGCCAACGCTCGCAGGGGTCGAACGCGCGGCGGCGAAAGTCGCTGCATTGCTGCCGCAAACGCCTTTGCTGCCGCTCGAAATCGACGGCAGGACGATATGGTGCAAGGCCGAATGCCTGCAGCCGGTCGGCGCGTTCAAGATCCGCGGAGCATGGCATCGGTTGACTGACCTGACGCCGGAACAGGCGAACGAAGGCGTCGTCGGCGTGTCGAGCGGGAACCATGCGCAAGGCGTGGCATGGGCGGCGAAGCGGCTGGGGATCAGGGCGACGATCGTGATGCCGAGCAACGCGCCGGCGATGAAGCTGGCGGCGACACGCAAGCTCGGCGCCGAGGTCGTACTCTACGACCGCGTCACCGAATCGCGCGATGCCGTGGCGGCGAAGCTGCTTTCCGATCGCGGGGGAACGCTCGTCCATGCTTATGGTGATCCTTGGATCATCGAGGGGCAGGGCAGCGCGGGCATCGAAGCGGCGGCGCAGATGAAGGCGCGCGGGATCGACGGTCCCGACAAGGTGATCGCCTGCTGTGGTGGCGGCGGCCTGTCGGCGGGCCTGGCGCTTGCCTGTCCCGATGCCGAAATCGTCGCAGTCGAACCCGAGGGTTGGGACGATGTGACGAGGAGCCTTGCCGCGGGAAAAATCCTGTCGGTCGAGGATATGACTTATCCGACCGAATGCGACGCGTTGCAGACACCCGAAACCTGGCCGATCAACTTTGCAGTGCTGCAGGCACGCGGCGTGAAGGGCGTTGCCGTGACGCGGGGCGAGGTACGCGATGCGATACGACTGGTGTTCGAACGGCTACACCTCGTGGTCGAACCCGGCGGTGCGGCTGCGCTCGCGGCCGTCCTTGCGGGCAAGGTGCCGGTGACCGGCGCGACGCTCGTCACGCTGTCCGGCGGCAACGTCGATCCGTTGAAGTTTGCCGAGATCATCACCGAATAGGAAACTTATCGAAGTCCGCGCGTTTGGATCGGGAAGGAGAAGCATGATGCAGAAGAGCATGATTTTCGCGAGCGTTGCAGCGATGGCGTTGCTGGCAGGGTGCGAGAAGGCCGAAGCTCCGGCTCCCGCCGATACGAAAACGACGACGGAGGAGGTCCCGGTCGAGACCATGCCTGCGGAGGGCGCCGAAGCGACCGATCCCGCCACCGCACCCCATCGCTTCGCGAGCTGGGCCGGAAAATGGACAGGAGTCGAGGGGATGTACGTCACCGTCACTCCCGCCGAGCCGGGCAAATACAAGCTGGAGATGCAGTCGGACCTCGATACCAAGGGGACTTACGACGGCGAAGACAGCGAGCATGGGATAAAGTTCAAGCGTGGTGCCGATGAATTGAGCCTTCGCCGCGGCAGCGGCGACGAGACCGGCCTCAAATATCTCGCCGGCAAGAAGGAATGCCTGATCGTCAAGGATGGCGAGGGTTATTGCCGCGACTGATCGGCGGTGGGGGGCGCAATGATTGCGGAGGCAGGGCGGGAAGAAATTCCCGCCGTCATCGAAACGCTGGCGCAGGCGTTCCAGACTGATCCGGCGCTGTCCTGGATATTGCCCGACCCCGATCATCGCGCGCGAGCGCTACGAAGCCTGTTTCGTGTTCTGGTGCCGGCCGACGCGCGCGCGGGTGCGGTGCTGCGGTCGGAGTGCGACGAAGCCGCGGCGCTATGGCGTGCGCCGGGAAAGGCGGACAATGGCGTGTTCGAATTCCTGCGCAGCGTGGCCCCGTTGATTGCGACCTTCGGCTTCGCATTGCCCCGTGGGCTGAAGGTGCAAAGCAGCATCGACGCGCATCGCCCGAAGGGACGCTTCTGGTATCTGCACTATGTCGGAGTGCGGCCCGGGCACCAGGGCAAGGGCTTTGGCGGGCAGATCATCCGCGTGCAGACGGCAGCCGCCGACGCGGAGCGGCTGCCGTGCTGGCTGGAGACTGCGACGCCTGAAAATGTCCCGCTATACGAGCGCCTCGGATTCGCGACGCAGGTCGAATGGGACGTGCCGGGCGGCCCGCATTTCTGGGGGATGATGCGGCCCCCGCGCTGAGCGTACTCACTTCGCCTGGCGTGTCGCGGCGAACGAAAAGTCGATGCGCACGCCGGCCGCGATTGCGTCGGTCGCCGCCCATTCGCCCTGGCCGACGCCGAACGCGGTACGATCGATCTGCGCACTTCCCGAGACACGCGCTCTGTCGTCAACGATGTGCAGTGTAAAACGAAGAGTAGCAGGCTTTTTGACGCCGCGCAGGTCCAGCGTGCCGCGCGCCTCGTACTGATCGCCGTCAATATGCCGGATATTGGTTGCAGTGAAGACGGCCTTCGGATGTGCGGCGCTGTCGAAGAAATCGTCGCCTTTCAAAGAATCGTCGCGCTGCGCGTCGCCGGTGTCGGCCGAGCCGAGGTTGACGGTGACCTTGATCCGGGATGCCGGCAGGTCGTCGGGACTGAAGCGAATGCCGGCGTCCCATTGGCCGAAGCTGCCGTTGATCGCCTCGCCGTTCCACTGGGCGGTGAAGCCGAGCTTTCCGCCAGGCCCAACGGTCCAGTCGGCGAGCGGTTGGGCGGTTTCCTGGGGTTTCTCCTCTGCCTCCCCGGTTTCCTCCACCTTCTCGTCTTCCGTCACCGTCGTCCGCGCGGCGGTAGTCGCAGCAACGGGCGCGGCGGCCTTCTGAGCAGCGGCGTGCGGCTTGTCTGGATGAACCATCTTGCCGACGGCCATCGCCGCGAAGACGAGCGCCAATGCGCCGACCGCAGCGCCGACCGCCTTGCCGCGGGCAAAGGGGATCATCCGCTGAAGCTCAGGCTTGCCGAGCAGCCACTGATGGCGGAGCGCACCCGCGATGTGGAGCAGGAAAAGCCCGATCGCGAGCCAGGCCAGCGCTCCGTGAAGGCTCTCCGCCGGATCGTGCCAGCTGCGGCCCACGGGAAGATGCGGCCAGGGGATCGCGCCGTAGAGGAATGTCGGAACCTCGACGCGGGCCGTGGAGACGATCAGCCAGCCCGTGACGGGTCCCAGGATCATCACGAGATAGAAAAGCCAGTGGACCGTGCCAGCCAGCGCGCGCGTCCACGCGGGGCCATCCGAAGCGGGTGGACGGGATGTGAAAAGGCGAACCACCAGTCGTATGAGGCTGAGCAGCAGGATGGTGATCCCGATCGACTTGTGGAGTTGATAGCGCGCGAACAGCTCCGGACTGTTCTGCCCATCGAGCGCCCAGCCGAGCGAAATCTGGAAGGCGAGTAGCAGAGCGAGCAGCCAGTGTAGCGTGATCGCAGTGTAGCTGTAGCGCTGAGAGAGCATGACGATCTTTCGCGACCGGAGAGGAGTTCCCTGTCATCCTATCGCCGCCCCCCGATCTTGTCGAAGGGCTTGTGCCGGGCAGCGATCAGTCGTCGAACCCGACGAAATGCACCGCCTCTTCGACGCTCTTGCGGTTCGAGACCACGGCGTTTGCCGGGAAGCTCTCGTCGGGCCAGCCCATCGCGACGCAGATCATGATGACCTGATCGTCGGGGATGCGTGCATGCTCGCGTACGACCGGGCTCTGCATGATGCCCTGGCTGTTGATGACGCAGCCAAGCCCGCGCGACCAGGCGGCATTGACCAGCGCATTGGTCACCGCGCCGCAGTCGAACGGCGCGATGTCGCTGCCGAGCAGGGCACGATCATAAGTGACGACGATGCTGACCGGCGCGTCGAACTGCCGAAAGCCGCGCAGCACCCAGTCCTGTCGGCCGTCCTTGTCTTCGCGCGCGATGCCCATCGCCCCGAACAATTGCTTGGCAACCTCGATCTGGCGCGCGCGATGCGCATCCGCTCCGCCGTCGAAGCGGCGGAACTCACGGCTATCGGGCTTTCCGGCAAGGATTCCTTCAGTATTGCCGCGACGGATCGCAGCCAGCGGCTCGCCGGCCACCACCGAGAAATTCCAGCACTGATTGTTGTAGGACGACGGCGCGCGCATCGCGACCTCGATCACCTCGGCGACGAGCGCTTTAGGAACGGGCTTGTCGAGGAAACCGCGGATCGACCGCCGCCCGACGACGACCTCGTCGTAGCCGGGCAGGGTGGTCACGCCGCCTTGCGCAGTTCGAGGCGGTCCCAGATTTCGGCGAGCGCTTCGGTCAACTCGCGCATCATCGCCTCGTCATGCGCCGGGCCCGGGGTGAAGCGCAGGCGTTCGGTGCCGCGCGGCACGGTCGGGAAATTGATCGGCTGCACATAGACGCCATATTCGGCGAGCAGGATGTCGCTGATCTTCTTCGCGCGCACCGGGTCGCCGACCATCAGCGGAACGATGTGCGTCGTCGAGTCCATCACCGGCAGGCCGGCGTCGCGGAAGCTCTGCTTGAGGTAAGCCGCGGCCGCCTGCTGCGCGTCGCGCTCCACGCTCGACGATTTGAGGTGGCGGACGCTCGCGAGCACGCCTGCGACGAGCACCGGCGACAGGCTGGTCGTGAAGATGAAGCCCGGCGCGTAAGAGCGGATCACGTCGATGATATTCTTGTCCGCGGCGATGTAGCCGCCCATTACGCCGAACGCCTTGCCGAGCGTGCCTTCGATGATCGTCACGCGGCTCGCGGCTTCGTCGCGATCGGTGATGCCGCCGCCGCGCGGGCCGTACATGCCGACGGCATGGACTTCGTCGCAGTAAGTGAGCGCGTTGTACTTCTCGGCCAGATCGCAGATCGCGTGGATCGGGGCGACGTCGCCGTCCATCGAATAGACACTTTCGAAGGCGATCAGCTTCGCGGCCTCGGGATCGTCGGCGGCGAGCAGTTCCTCGAGGTGATCGAGGTCGTTGTGGCGCCACACGCGCTTCTCGCAGCCCGAGTTGCGGATGCCGGCGATCATCGACGCATGATTGAGTTCGTCCGAATAGATGATGCAGTTGGGCAGCAGCTTGCCCAGCGTGCCGAGCGTCGCTTCGTTCGAGATATAGCCCGACGTGAACAGCAGCGCGCCGTCCTTGCCGTGCAGATCGGCGAGCTCATGTTCCAGGTCGACGTGGTAATGCGTGTTCCCGCCGATGTTGCGCGTGCCGCCCGAGCCAGCGCCGACATCGTGCAGCGCCTCTTCCATCGCGGCGATGACCTTGGGGTGCTGACCCATCGCGAGATAGTCGTTCGAGCACCAGACCGTGATCGGCTTCGGGCCGTTGTGCCCCGCGAAGCAACGTGCGTTGGGAAAGGCGCCCTTGTTGCGCAATATGTCGATGAAGACGCGGTAGCGCCCTTCTTCGTGCAGCCGGTCGATCGCACGTGCGAAAATATCGTTATAGTTCACGTTTCAGCCCCGCGTGTCAGGTGCTTCGCCGCTCCCTCCGGCGACGGTATTCCGGGCCGCATTACCTTCGAAAGTCTCCGAACGCCAGTGCGAACGATTCGCAGCTATGAGGCAAATTGTCCTATCAGATCGTCTCGATCGATCCGATGCCATAGGGGGCCAGCGCGGCGAGCGGGGGTGGCGGGCGGTCTTCGCTGCGCGTGAACACCGCGATGCCGGGCGCCGCTTCGGCGGGCCATGGTTGCCCCCTGGTGAGATCGGCGATGCGCCGCGCAATTCCCGCGGCCCCGTCGATCAGCGCGACGCCGGGCCCCGCGACCGCCTGGAGTTCATCGCGAAGCAGCGGAAAATGCGTGCAGGCGAGAACGATGACATCCATCACGTCGCCCCCGGACTGATCGCGAAGACCGGCGACCGCGCGCTCGATTGCCGAGGCGTCGAATGCCTTGCCGTTGAGCTTCGCCTCGGCGGCGGTGACGAGCCCCGGGCTGCCGTGGCGCAGCACGGTCTTGCCGGCCGCGAACCGGGCGCTGAGATCGTCGACGTACGGCTGGCGCACCGTCGCTTCGGTCCCGAGGACGCCGATCACGCCGGTCTTCGTCATCTCGGCCGCAGGCTTGATTGCGGGAACGGTCCCGACGATCGGCAGGTCGAGCGCGGCGCGGACATGCGCGAGCGCGATGGTCGAGGCCGTATTGCACGCAATGACTGCAAGCCGCGGCTGATAGCGCTCGACGAGCCGCCCGAGCAGCGCGGGAACGCGAGCTGCAAGCTCGACATCGCTTTTCTGCCCATAGGGCAGGCCCGCATAATCCGCTGCATAGACGATCGGAGCGGTCGGCAGGAGCGCGCGGGTGGGACCGAGAACGGTCAACCCGCCGAGCCCGCTGTCGAAGAATAGGATGGGGGCGTGCGCGCCGGGGGAATGATCCATATTGGACGCGGCGATACGCCAATCTCCCTCGACGCGGCAAGCGCGGCGTTGACCGGCTACCCCGTCTGCCGCCAAAAGGCGGTTCGCAGCCGGATGCGATTCCGGCGCGTAGGGGAGCCTAACGCATGACGATCACCGGCCTGATCCTGATGGGCTACCTGCTGGGCTCGATTCCATTCGGCATCATCCTGACGCGCCTCTTCGGCGCGGGCGACCTGCGGCAGATCGGATCGGGGAATATCGGCGCGACGAATGTGCTGCGTACGGGGCGCAAGGGCCTTGCTGCGGGGACGCTGGTCCTCGATGGCGCAAAGGGCGCGGTCGCGGTGTTGCTCGCGCGGCATTTCGCGCCCGAGTTGGGCCAGGACGGCGCGATGATTGCGGGGGCCGCCGCGATGATCGGGCATTGCTACCCGGTCTGGCTCAAATTCCGCGGCGGCAAGGGTGTGGCGACATTGCTTGGCCTGTCTCTGGCGCTTGCGTGGCCCATCGGCCTAGTCTTCGCGGCGATGTGGCTCGCTACTGCACTGCTATCGCGTATCTCTTCGCTTGGCGGCATGGTCGGCGCAGCTTCGGCGCCCATCGCGGCATTGGCCCTTGGATATCAGGTCTACGCGATCGGCCTCGCCGGCCTCGCCGTGATCGTGCTGTGGCGCCATCGCGAGAATATCGCACGGCTGCGTGCGGGAACCGAGCCACGTATCGGATCGAAGAAAGACAAGGGCGCGTGACACCTGCCGAGCGGCTGGCACGTCTGCGCCTGATCCGCACACCGCGGGTCGGACCCGTCAGTTGGCACCATTTGATGCAACGTTTCGGGTCGGGCGAAGCAGCGCTCGACGCGCTACCCGATCTGGCACTGCGCGGCGGCGGCGGGATGCCCCGCATCGCATCGGCCGAACTTGCACAGCGCGAGATCGAACGCGTGGCGGAACTCGGCGCCCGGCATCTATTCAGCGACGATGACGATTATTCGCCGATGCTGCGCGAAACCGAAGGTGCCCCCGCGGTGGTCGTCGTGCGCGGTGGCACCGCGATGTTGCATCGGCCCTGCGTCGCGATCGTCGGCGCGCGCAACGCGTCGGCGATCGCGAACCGGTTCGCACGCCAGATCGCGGCCGACCTGGCGTCGCGCGGCGTGACGGTGGTCAGCGGGCTGGCGCGCGGCGTCGATACGGCGGCGCATGTCGGTGCGCTTGGTGGCGCAACCGCGGCAGTGATAGCGAGCGGGATCGATATCGCCTTTCCCCCGGAGAATGCCGAACTGCAGGAAAAGATCGCGACCGATCAGCTGTTGATCGCCGAACAGCCGCCGGGGACCGAACCGCTCGCGCGGCATTTCCCGGCGCGCAACCGGATCATCGCGGGATTGGCGCATGGGACGGTGGTGATCGAGGCGGCCCCCAAATCGGGTTCGCTGATCACCGCGCGTCGCGCCGGTGACTATGGGCGCGAAGTGATGGCGGTGCCGGGATCGCCCCTCGATCCGCGCGCGCAGGGGTGCAATCAGCTGATTCGCGAAGGCGCGACGCTGATTCAGAACGTCGATGATATCCTGGAGGCGCTCGGGCCGATCGACGGACGCATGGTTGGTGCCCGCCGTGCCGCGGTTCGCGAAGAGGCGGTGATCGTCGATATGCGTGATACCGACCGACATGCCGTCACGGCACTGCTCAGTCCGACGCCCGTCGCGGTCGACGAGATTGTCCGCCAATCGGGCCGCCCGCCCGCATCCGTGCAACTCATACTCCTCGAACTCGAGCTTGCCGGCCGTGTCGCCCGCCATGCCGGCGCACGCGTCTCGTTGATGTGACGCGCCGCACAGCGCCGCAACTTCCTCTATCCTAACGTTTCGTCGTGGTTCAGCCACCGTTCAGCGGCCGACCGACAGGCTGATGATATTGTATCACATGTGGGGAATTGATGATGCGAAGCCGGTTATTGACAGGTGTTACGATGTTCGCGGTGCTGGCCTCGGCGCCGATCCCGATCCCGCTGGCGGTCGCGCAGGCGAAGACGCCGACGTGGCAGGATGGTTTTTGCCGAAACGCCGAACCGCTTCCGCATCTCGATCCGGAATATACGCCGCGGCCGCAGCAGGCGAATGGCGACGCAAAGTCGTCGGGCAAGCGCGAGCGCGCCGAGACGATCGCACCCGAAGCGCCGATGGCTCCGCCACCGCCTCCACCGCCGCCACCTCCGCCGCCACCGCCACCTCCTTCGCCCCCGCCGCCCGCTATGGCCGAGCCGAGCTATGATGGCGTCGCCGATGACTCATCGGTCGTCGTTACCGGTTCGCGCATCGCGCCGCCGATGATGGAGTCGGCGAGCCCGGTGACGGTTGTGACCTCGGAATCGCTTGACGTTGCCGCGCCGCCGGTGCCGGGCTCGGCGGCCGATTCCGACGAGCGCAGCACGTCGTCCACAATGCCGCCGCGACCCTATCCGCGCCCTCAGCCGCAGTCGGGGTTGCTCACGGCAGGCGAGCACGACGACCTGCTCAACCCCGAGCTTTATGCGGCTTATGCAAACCGCAACGGCGACCTTGGGCAACAGGTTCAGGGCTTGCCGCGCGTCGACACGATGCGCGTCGTGACTGTCAAGGTCAGCGACCGCAGCGGACAGCCGATCCCCTTTGCCGACGTCGTCGTGACGTGCAGCGACGGGAACAGCATTACCATGGCAACGCAGGCCGACGGCAATGCAGTCTTCTTTCCTGGTCTTGACCGCCTGAGTGAGCGGATCACCGTTTCGGCGAAGAAGGCGGGGCGGACGATCGCGGAGGCGCGGCCGGTGCTCGTCAGCAACGCAGCGGGCGGCCAGACCGTCGGTTTGACGGCAAACCAGTCAGCGGTCAGGGCGACGAAGCTCGACCTGATGCTGGTCGTCGATACGACAGGCAGCATGGGCGACGAGATCCGCTATCTGCAGTCCGAGTTGCGGTCGATCATCGGATCGATCACCGAAAAGCATCGCGACCTCGATATTCGGATCGGGTTCGTTTTCTACCGCGATCTTGGTGATGACTATGTTACGCGGACGGTTGCGTTCGACCGCGATATTGGGCGCGTACAGGGCGCACTCGCGCGGCAGGACGCCAATGGGGGCGGGGACTATCCCGAGGCGATGGATCAAGCGTTGATCCGCGCGGTCGGGCAGGAATGGCGGCCCGACGCGGTGAAATCGCTGCTGCTCGTCGCCGATGCGCCGCCGCACGATGAATTGTTCGGACGGACCTGGAAGGCCGCAGAAGCGGCGCGCGCCAAACGTATCCATATCACGCCCGTCGCGGCGTCGGGGGTTGCGGACAAGGCCGAATATGCGATGCGCGCGATGGCGGCTGCCACGCAATCGCGCTATCTGTTCCTGACCGACGACAGCGGGATCGGTAACCCGCACGCGCCGCCGGCGATCGACTGTTATCTGGTCACGAAACTCGACGCGCTCGTCCGCCGCGTGATCGACAGCCAGATCAGCGGCCGCCGTATCGAGCCCGACGATCAAGAAGTCATTCGCAGCGTCGGCAAATATGATGCGGGCAAATGCATCCTTCCCGCCGACTTCAAATGGCAGAACGAGTGAGTATATGATCCCCGTGAGGGCGTTCGATTTCTCCCTTGACGGGAGCACCGGACGCCCGCCACCCTCGCGCGTACGTACGTAGAGAGTTTCCGGGGAACGAGTTTTTCATGCAGTTGGTAATTGTGGAATCGCCCGCCAAGGCGAAGACGATCGAGAAATATCTCGGTCGCGATTTCAAGGTTCTGGCAAGCTATGGCCATGTCCGCGACCTGCCGCCGAAGGACGGCTCGGTCGATCCGGACGACGGCTTTGCCATGCAATGGCAGCTCTATCCCGACAAGGCGAAGCGGCTGAAGGATATTCAGGATGCCGCGAAATCGGCCGACCGATTGATCCTCGCGACCGACCCTGATCGCGAGGGCGAGGCGATCAGCTGGCATGTCCAGGAATTGCTGCGCCAAAAAAAGGCGCTGCCGCAGACGGTCGACCGCGTGACCTTCAACGCGATCACCAAGCAGGCGGTCACCGACGCGATGGCGCATCCGCGCGAGCTCGATACCGACCTGATCGATGCATACCGTGCGCGCCGTGCGCTCGACTATCTCGTCGGCTTTACCCTTTCGCCGGTGCTGTGGCGCAAGCTGCCCGGTGCAAAGTCGGCAGGCCGTGTCCAGTCGGTGACGCTGCGCATGATCGTCGAGCGCGAGCGCGAGATCGAGGCCTTTGTTGCGCAGCAATATTGGTCGGTGACCGGGCTGTTCGAGATGGCCGGCACGCCGTTCAAGGCGCGGCTGTCGCGCTGGCGCGGCGACAAGATCGAGCGGCTGTCGATCGGCACCGAGGCCGATGCGCGCGCGGCCGAGGCCGACGTGCAGGCGGGTCATTTCACCGTCGATACGGTCGAGACCAAGCCGCTGACGCGTAACCCGCCGCCGCCGTTCACGACCTCGACCCTTCAGCAGGAGGCCGCGCGCAAGCTCGGCTTTTCGGCCAGCCACACGATGCGCGTCGCGCAGGACCTCTATGAGGACGGCGCGATCACCTACATGCGTACCGATGGCGTCCAGATGGACGGCAGCGCGATCAGCGCGGCGCGCAAGGCGATCGCCGACCGCTATGATGGCGGCTATGTTCCCGACCAGCCGCGGCAATATCAGACCAAGGCTAAGAACGCGCAGGAAGCGCACGAAGCGATCCGTCCGACCGATTTTTCGAGGGACAAGGTTGGCGGGGGCGATCATGCGCGCCTCTACGAGCTGATCTGGAAGCGCGCGCTTGCGAGCCAGATGGCGTCGGCGCGGCTCGAACGCACGAGCGTCGATCTCAGCGACGGTACGGGCAAGACCGTGCTGCGCGCGACGGGGCAGGTCGTCAAATTCCCCGGCTTCCTCGCACTCTATGACGAAGGCCGCGACGACGCGGAGGACGAGGACGCCCGCCTGTTGCCCGCAATGGGCAAGGGCGATGCCCCGGCGAAGACCGGCGTCGAGGTCGAGAAGCACGAGACCCAGCCGCCGCCGCGCTATTCGGAAGCGAGCCTCGTCAAGAAGATGGAGGAGCTCGGCATCGGGCGTCCGTCGACCTATGCTGCGATCCTGCAGGTGCTCAAGGACCGCGCCTATGTGCGTGTCGAGAAGAACCGCTTCATTCCCGAAGAGAGCGGGCGGCTGCTGACGGCGTTCCTCGAGCGCTTCTTCAACCGTTACGTCGAATATGATTTCACCGCGGGGCTCGAGGAAGAGCTCGACGATGTATCGGGCGGTCGCGCGCAATGGCAGGCGGTGCTCGAACGCTTCTGGCGCGATTTCAAGCCGCGTACCGGTGAGGTGATGGAGCAGAAGCCGTCGGAGATCACCGCGGCGCTCGACGAGTTCCTCGGGCCGTATCTCTTCCCCGACAAGGGCGACGGCAGCGACCCGCGCCTGTGCCCCAATTGCGGCACCGGGCGGCTGGCGCTGCGCGGCGGCAAGTTCGGGCCGTTCATCGCGTGCAGCAACTATCCCGACTGCAAATTCACGCGGAAGTTTGCGCAGCCGGGCGGCCCCGACGGCGGCGACACCGGCCCCGAAGTCATGGGCACCGACCCCGAAAGCGGGCTGGAAGTGTCGAAGCGCAGCGGGCGTTTCGGCCCGTACATCCAGCTCGGCGACGGCAAGGAGGCGAAGCGCTCGTCGATCCCGAAGGATATTCCCGCCGAGGATTTCGACCTCGACTATGCGCTGCGGCTGCTGAGCCTGCCGCGCGAGGTCGGGACGCATCCGGAGAGCGGCAAGGTCATCATGGCGGGGCTGGGGCGCTATGGTCCTTATCTGCTCCACGATGGCAAATATGCGAAGCTGACCGGCACCGCCGAAATCTTCGACATCGGCATGAACGCCGCGGTCGCGCGCATCGCCGATGCCGCGAATGGCGGCGGACGCGGTGCGCGTGCCAAGGCCGAGCCGCTGAAGACCTTCGGCCCGCATCCGACGAGCGGCGGCGAGATGAAGCTGATGGCGGGGCGCTTCGGTCCTTATGTGACCGACGGCACGACCAACGCGACCTTGCCGAAGACGGTCGAGCCCGACGCGCTGACCACCGAAGAAGCGATCGCATTGATCGATGCGCGCGCGGCCAAGGGACCGGCCAAGGGCAAGAAGAAGGCGCCCGCGAAAAAGGCTGCTGCGAAGAAGGCTCCGGCCAAGAAGGCTCCGGCGAAAAAGAAGGCCACGACGGAATAGCGTTAATTCGCGGCATTTTCGCGGCCGCCTTATCATGTTAGCATCGGCGCATCGGGAGGACATTCGATGCGCCGTTTGCTTGCCGCCTTGCTCACGCTCCTTGTCGTTGCCGCCGCGCCAGCAGTAGCGCAGCAGCCCGGAACGCTGATCTCCGCCGATCCGATTGCGACGGCGCCGCCGGGCGTGCAGGCGTGGCGCGTCAGCTACTGGACCACGAACGGGCAGGGCGCGCGCGTGCAGGTGACGGGGATCGTCGCCGCGCCGATGGAGGCGATCCCGCCGCGCCCGCGCCGCGTTATTGCGTGGACGCACGGCGCTTGGGGCGTCGCCGAAAAATGCGCGCCCTCACTCAGCGCCAATTTCTTCGGCGCCTCGGCGGGGGTCGAGCCCGCGGTGCGGCAGGGCTATGTCGTCGTCGCGCCCGACTATATCGGGCTCGGCGCCCCGACGATGCACCCCTTTCTGATCGGCGACGATACGTCTTACGCGGTGCTCGACGCCGTGCGCGCAGCGCGCGGTATTCCCGGCGCGGCCGCGGGCAGCAGCTTCGCCGTATGGGGCGAGTCGCAGGGCGGGCATGCCGCGCTGTGGACCGCCACCAATGCGCGCCGCTACGCGCCCGATCTGACGCTGGTCGGAGCCGCCGCCGCCGCGCCGCCGACCGACCTTGCCGCAAACTTGCGCGAAGGCAGCGACAAGAATGCGCGCGCGCTGCTGCTGTCCTTCGGGCTGCATAGCTGGTCGACGCTCTACGGCTATTCGCTCGACACCATCGTCAACAAGACGAATGCGGGGGTCATCCACCGCCTTGCCGAGAATAATTGCGTCAGCCTGGAAAAGAAACCGAAGCTCGGCACGATCCTCGGCATCCTGACCGTTGCGCGGGCGACGCGGAACAAGGACATCGGCCAGATCGAGCCTTGGAAGGCGCTCGCCCGCGCGAACAGCGTCGACCCGTCGCGCGTGCCGGGGCCGCTGCTGCTCGCGCAAGGCGACAAGGACGTGATCGTCGCGCCTGCGGTGACGCGCAAGTTCGCCAAGGCCGTCTGCCGGAACAAGACCAAGCTTCGCTGGATCGAAATGCGCGGCACCGAACATGGCGCCAGCGCCAAGGACAGCGTCGGTGAAACATTGAGCTGGATCGGCGCGCGCTTCGACGGGCAGCCGCCGCCAGACGATTGCCGGCGGATCTAGTCGACCCAGTCGAGCCCCATGTCGCGATAGACGCTGCGGTCCTCGTCCCAGTTTTCCTTGACCTTGACGTGCAGGAACAGGTGGACCTGGCGGCCCATCAGTTCGGTCAGTTCGGCGCGGGCGCGGGCGCCGATTTCCTTGATGCGCGCGCCGCCCTTGCCGAGCACGATCGCGCGCTGGTTGTCGCGCGCGACGAAGATCTGCTGATGGATTTCGGCGCTGCCGTCGGGACGCGTCTTGAACAGCTCGGTTTCGACCGTCGACTGATAGGGCAGCTCCTCGTGGAGCTGGCGATAGAGCTGCTCGCGGGTGATTTCGGCCGCGAGCATACGTTCGGGCGCGTCGCTGACCTCGTCCTCGGGGAAATGCCATGGTCCCTCGGGCATCAGGGCGGCAAGGTGCGTCTTGAGTTCGGCGACGCCGTCACCGCTGCTCGCCGAGATGAAATAGGTCTCGTCGAACGCGACTTTGGCATTGAGCTCGGTCGCGATCGTCAGCAGCTTGTCCTTCTTGGTCAGGTCGACCTTGTTGAGGATCAGATATTTCTTCTCGCGCCGGTTCGCGATCCCCTCGAGAACACGCTCGACGCGCCCCGTCAGCTTCGCGGCGGCATCGACCATGACGAGGATCGCTTCGGCTTCATCGAGGCTGCTCCAGGCCGCCGCGACCATCGCGCGGTCGAGCCGGCGCGTCGGCGCGAAGATGCCCGGCGTGTCGATCAGGACGATCTGCGCATCGCCTTCCATCGCGACGCCCATCAGACGTGTGCGCGTCGTCTGCGCCTTGGGACTGACGATCGCGACCTTCTGGCCGACGAGCGCGTTGACGAGCGTCGACTTGCCGGCATTCGGCGCGCCGACGACGGCCACGAAACCGCAGCGCTGGGTCATTTTGTTTCTTCCTGTGTCAGTCGTTCGAGCAGCGCTGCTGCTGCCGCCTTTTCGGCCGCCTGTTTCGATGCGCCTTCGCCCTCCGCCTCGGCAAGCTTGCCCACCGCAACCGCGACGAGGAAACGCGGCGCGTGGTCGGGCCCGTCGCGGCGGACGAGGCGGTATTCGGGCGGCTTGCGCTTGCGCGCGAGCGCCCATTCCTGAAGCGCCGCCTTGGGATGCTTCGGCGCGGCGACCTGACCTTCGATCATCGCGCCCCATTTGGCGACGATGAAGGCGCGCGCGGCGTCTTCGCCAAGGTCGAGCCACAGGGCACCGATCAGCGCCTCGAGCACGTCGGCAGCGATATTGTCGCTGTACCTCCCGCCGTCGCCGATCGCCTGGCTGCCGAACAGCACATGCGCGTTGAGATCGATGGCCTGCGCGATCCGAGCGCAAGTTTCGCCCGAAGCGAGCGCATGCAGACGCGACGAAAGCTCGCCCTCGGCTGCCTTGGGAAAGCGGCGGAACAGTTCGGACGCGATCACGAGGCCGAGCACGCGGTCGCCGAGAAACTCGAGCCGCTGATAGTCGCCCGCACCGCTGCTGCCGTGCGTCAGTGCCTCATGATAGAGGCCAAGGTCGCGGGGAGCGGCGCCGGTGATGGCTGCGATCGTCTCCGCGGAAACGCGGTCGTTCAAAAGCCGTCCCCGATGCGGCTCCACCGCGCCGCGGTGAACCAGCTGATCGGGTTGATCCAGCTTGCCGATCCGTCGGTCGAGAACATCGACACCATCGCATGACCGACCAGATTTTCCTCGGGAACGAGGCCGATGCCCTGATTTTCGATAGCCGGAAAACGGCTGTCGGCGCTGCGATCACGGTTGTCGCCCATCAGGAACAGATGCCCCTCGGGGACGGTGATCATCGGCGTATTGTCTTCGGCGATCGTCGTGATGTCGAGGATTGCATAGCTTTTTCCGCTCGGCAGCGTTTCCTTGAAACGCTTGTAGCGGCACTGTCGCTGGCCGTCGGTTCCGACCTCCTCGAACTCAGGCGCATAACACGGAAGGGTGCCCTGTTCGCGTGAGGCGTCGATCATGTTCTGCGTTACCGGAATGACGAAATCGGCCATCGGCTCGCGCTTCAGCGGCTTGCCGTTCAGCCAGACGATGCCTTCCTTCACCTGCACGGTGTCGCCGGGCAGCCCGATGACGCGCTTGATATAGTCGTTGTCGTTGACCGGCGGCGCCTTGAACACGACGACGTCGCCGCGTTCGGGCGTGCGCGCGAAGATGCGCCCGGGGATCAGCGGCACGCTGAACGGCAGGCTATATTTCGAATAGCCGTACGCCATCTTGTTCACGAGCAGATAGTCGCCGATCAGGAGGCGCGGCTGCATCGATTCCGACGGGATGTTGAACGGCGACAGGAAGAAGCTGCGGAAAATCAGCACCGCGATCGCGAGCAGCGCGAGGAAGCGGATCGTGTCGACTGCCTCTTCCTTGGCCGAGATCGGCGCGGGTTCGGGCGTCGCGGGTCCCGGTTCGGCGGCGGGCGAATTATCGGCGGTAATGCTGGCGTCGGTCATGTCGCGCATTGGCGACGAATAGGTCTGCACGTCAAGCAAATATCGGCGGATGGCGCTGGCGCGCGGGCGGTGAGCGGCTTAGAGAAGGGCCGACATCTCATTCCCGTTCGCATCGAGCGAAGTCGAGATGCCCATCGGCGTGGCGCAAGCGGCTGGGTGTCTCGACTTCGCTCGACACGAACGGACATCAAAGGGAAATTCGATGACTACTGCATCCCAAGCCTGGCAGGCGCTCGCCGACTGGCAGCCGCGAAAGCTGGCCGATCTGGTCGCTACGGACCCGGAGGCGCGGTTGCAAGGGCTGGTGCGCAACGTCGCCGATATCCGCTTCGATTTCGCCAAGACGCATCTCGACGAGGCCGCGATCACGATCCTGAAGGATCTAGCGGCAGCGCAGGATTTTGCAGGTCGCCGCAAGACGCTCTTCTCCGGTGGCATCGCCAACCCCACGGAAAGCCGCGCAGCCGAGCATAGCGCCGAACGCGGCGAGGGGGCGCCCGAGTCCGTTCATGTGGCGCAGGCGTTGCACCAGCGGATGCGGATGATGGTCGACGCGATCGAGGCCGGGGCGTTCGGCGAGATCCGTCATCTGCTCCACATCGGCATCGGCGGCTCGGCGCTCGGCCCCGACCTGCTGATCGACGCGCTCGGTCGCCATAGTGACCGCTATGACGTTGCGGTGGTCTCGAATGTCGACGGTGCTGCGCTCGACGAGGCCTTCGCGAAATTCGATCCGGCCTACACGCTCGTTGCGGTCGCGTCGAAAACCTTCACCACGACCGAGACCTTGCTCAACGCCAATTCGGCACTGCAATGGCTCGACGAGGCCGGCGTCGACGATCCGGTCGGGCGCTTCATCGCGCTGACCGCCAATCCCGAGCGCGCGATGGAGTGGGGGATCGACGAGACGCGCGTCCTGCCGTTCAACGAAACCGTCGGGGGGCGCTATTCGCTGTGGTCGTCGATCGGCTTTCCTGCGGCGCTGGCGCTCGGCTGGGATGCGTTCGCCGACCTGCTCGAAGGCGCGGCGGAGGTCGATCGCCATTTCCGGCTTGCCGATGGGGCCGATAATGTCTGCCTGCTCGCGGCATTCGTCGACCAGGTCTATGCCAATCGCCTCGGCTGCCAGACGCGCGCCGTCTTCGCCTATGACGAGCGGTTACGGTTGCTGCCTTCCTATCTGCAGCAGCTCGAGATGGAATCGAACGGCAAATCGGTGACCTTCGAGGGCACGACGCTGACGCAACAGACCGCTCCGATCACCTGGGGCGGCGTCGGTACCGATGCGCAGCACGCGGTGTTCCAGCTGCTCCACCAGGGCACGCATCTGACCCCCGTCGAATTTGTCGTCGCGCGCGAGCCCGATCATCTGCTCGACGATGCGCATCACGAGACGCTCGTCGCCAACTGCATCGCGCAGGGAGCGGCGCTGATGACCGGGCGGGCAAGCGACGACGGTGCACGTGCCTATCCGGGCAATCGCCCCTCGACGACGATCCTGCTCGATCAGGTCACCCCGCGCAGCCTTGGCGCGCTGATCGCCTTCTACGAGCATCGCGTTTTCGCCAATGCGGTACTTCTCGGTATCAATCCGTTCGATCAGTTCGGGGTCGAGCTTGGCAAGGAGATGGCGAAGGGGCTGGCCGAAGGGACGGTCGAGTTCGACGCCGCGACGCAGGCGCTGATGCAGGCGGCGATCGCCGAATAAGTCTGAGCGCAAAATTCGATTGGCAAGCCATCGCCGCGTAACCACATAAGGCGCGGCTGCGAATGTCAGCGAGCATCTTCAGGGGTTTTGCATGAGCGAGTTCGACTACGACCTTTTCGTCATCGGCGCGGGTTCGGGCGGCGTGCGTGCCTCGCGCATCGCGGCATCGCACGGCGCGCGCGTGGCAGTGGCCGAGGAATATCGCGTCGGGGGCACCTGCGTCATTCGCGGCTGCGTGCCGAAGAAGCTGCTCGTCTATGGCGCGCATTTCGCCGAGGATATCCATGACGCGCGCAAGTTCGGCTGGGATGTGCCCGAGTGCAAGTTCAACTGGGATGTGCTGCGCGACAATGTGCTCGCCGAGGTCGACAGACTTGAAGGGCTGTACGGTCAGACCCTCGACAATCACAAGGTCACGGTCTTCAAGACGCGCGCGACGATCGTCGGCCCGCAGAAAGTACGCCTCGCCGACGGCACCGAACTGACCGCCGGGCGTATCCTGATCGCGACCGGCGGCTGGCCGCACGTTCCCGATTTTCCGGGCAGCGAGCATGCGATCACCTCGAACGAGGTCTTCCATCTCGAAACGCTGCCGAAGCGGATCATGATCGCCGGCGGTGGCTATATCGCCAACGAGTTCGCCGGTATCTTCAACGAATTCGGCAGCCAGGTGACGATCGTCAACCGCGGTGACACTATCCTGCGCGGCTATGACGAGCAGATCCGCGACCGGCTGCTCCAGATTTCGATGACCAAGGGCATCCATTTCAAGTTCAACGTACCCTTCCAGTCGATCGAGAAGAATGACGACGGCACGCTGACCGTCCATCTGGAAAACTGCGATCCCTTCATCGTCGACGCGGTGCTGATGGCGACCGGGCGCGTTCCCAATACGAAGGGCATCGGGCTCGAAGAGGTCGGGGTCGAGCTCGACGAACAGGGCGCGATCAACGTCGACGAGACGAACCAGTCGTCCGTGCCGAGCATCTATGCCGTCGGCGACGTCACCAACCGCATCCAGCTCACCCCCGTGGCGATCCGCGAGGGGCAGGCGTTCGCAGACAGCGTGTTCGGCGGCAAACCGACCGTCGTCGACTACCAGAATGTCCCGAGCGCGGTGTTCAGCCATCCGCCGATCGGCGCGGTCGGGATGACCGAGGCCGAGGCGCGCAACAAGCTCGGCATGGTGCGCATCTACACCAGCGATTTCCGTGCGATGAAGAATGTCCTCGCGGGCCGAAACGAGCGCGCGCTCTACAAGATGGTCGTCAATGCGGCGACCGATCAGGTGGTCGGGCTGCACATGATCGGCCCCGATGCGCCGGAGATTTTGCAGGCCGCCGCGATCGCCGTGAAGGCGGGGCTGACCAAGGCCGATTTCGACGCGACGGTCGCGCTGCACCCGAGCATGGCCGAGGAACTGGTGCTGTTGAAGTAGTGCCAATCCACCGATCGTCACCCCGGCGAAGGCCGGAGTCTCGCCGTCGTACTATTGCGAGACGATGAGATCCCGACCTTCGCCGGGATGACGGAACAGGGGCCGGTTCCCTATCATAGCCGATGTGCTAGTATTCCTTCGACAGGCGAGGGGAGGGGCGCATGACGGGTACGGTTCTTGTCACCGGAGGCAGCGGCTATATCGCGGGCTTCCTCATCCGGCAGTTGATCGAGAATGGCTGGACCGTGAACACCACGGTCCGCAGCCTGAAGCGCGAGCAGGAAGTTCGCGGCTGGTTGCAGGTCGACAACAGCAAGCTGCATTTCTTCGCCGCCGATCTGGAAAATGACGCCGGCTGGGCCGAGGCGATGGCGGGATGCAGCCATGTCGCGCATGTCGCATCGCCCTTTCCGCTCGACGTTCCGAAGCATGCCGACGATCTGGTGATCCCGGCACGCGAAGGCGCGTTGCGCGCGCTGCGTTTCGCGAAAGCGGCGGGCGTGAAGCGCTTCGTTCTGACCTCTTCGATGGCGGCGATCGCCTATGGCCACGGCAAGGCGCGCGACCTCTATAACGAGGCCGACTGGAGCAATCTCGATAACCCGGCCGTCATGCCGTACCCGCGCTCGAAGACCGTCGCCGAACGCGCAGCGCGCGACTGGGCAAGGGCGGAGGCGCCCGAGATCGAGTTCGCGTCGGTCAACCCCGCGGCGGTGTTCGGACCGCTGCTCAGCGACGATCTGTCGACCTCGATCGAGGTCGTGAAGCAGTTGCTCGAGGGCAAGGTGCCGATGTGCCCCGACATCGGCTTCGGGACCATCGACGTCCGCGACGTCGCTGACCTCCACTATCGCGCTCTGACCGCGCCCGGCATCCGCGACGAGCGCTATGTCTGTTCGGGGCCGTTCCTGAAGATGATCGAGGTCGCCGCCATCCTGCGCGCGAACCTTGGAGATCAGGCGAAGAAGGTGCCGACGCGGAAGATGCCCGACTGGGTGCTCAAGATCTTCGCGCTGGTGCGGCCCGAGTTGAAGCAGCTCGTCGCCGAGCTCGGAAATGTCCGCGGCGGCGACAGCAGCCACGCGATGAAAACGCTCGGCTGGACCATGCATACGCCTGAAGAGGCTGTGCTCGCTACGGCGCACAGCCTCCTCGAACGCGGCATTGTGAAGGTCTGAAGTTCCCCTCCCATTTATGGGAGGGGCTAGGGGAGGGCACGTTTCCTCCCCCGACCCCTCCCGCAGGCGGGAGGGGAGATAAGCCTTACGCGATCGTCGGAACGATCCCGCCTTCGGCGCGGATCGCGGCGCCGTTGGTGACGGCGGCGAGCGGGCTCGCCAGATAGGTCACCATCGCCCCGATCTCGTCGGCCTCGATCAGGCGGCGGATCAGCGACAGCGGACGGAGCTCGTCGAAGAAGGTCTTTTCGCGCTCTGCTTCGGGCGCGTCGGGGTTCGAGACCACCGACTTGATGAAGTCGACGATGCCTTCGGAGCGCGTCGGTCCGGGGAGTACCGTGTTGACGGTTACGCCGGTGCCCCTGGTCTGCTCGGCAAGGCCACGCGCGATGGTAAGCTGCGCGGTCTTGGTCATGCCGTAGTGGATCATCTCGGCGGGCGGCAGGAGGCCGCTTTCGCTCGCGATGAAGATCACGCGGCCCCAATTGTTGCCGAGCATCTTCGGAAAATAATGCCGCGACAGACGCGCGCCGCTGACGACATTGGCCTCGAAGATATGGTGCCAGTCGGCATCGCTGATGTCGGCGAAGGCCTTGGCTTCATAGATGCCGAGGTTGTTGACGAGGATGTCGGTTACCGGAACCGCGGCGATCAGTGCCTCGGCGCCTTCGGCGGTCGCGGGATCGGCGAGCACGGCCCGGATTTTGCCCGACTGCGACAGTTCAGCGGCAGCTTCGTCGAGCTTTGCCTGGTTGCGTCCGGTGATGACGACCTCGACACCTTCTTCGGCAAGGCGCTTGGCGATCGCAAAGCCGATTCCGGCGGTCGATCCGGTGACGATGGCGGTCTTGCCCCTGAGTTTCAGGTCCATGGGGTGGTTCCTTTCATACTTGGCTCTTGTTCGATGTTCGGAAGATAGCGTTCCGCCCCATTGTTGATTAGAACGCGCTTCATCATTTCAGTGGTGATCCAAAATCAGGAATGGCGATGGACAACCGGTTCGGCGATATCGAGACCTTCCTTGCGGTCGCAAATGGCGGCAGCCTTGCGGCCGCAGCGAAAGCGCTGCGTCTCACGCCCTCCGCGGTCAGCCGCAGCATCGCCCGGCTCGAGCAGAGGCTGGGCGTGGCGCTGATGCGTCGCACGACGCGGTCGCTCGCGCTCACGGCGGAGGGGCAATCCTATCGCGAACGGATGACGGTTCTGCTGGCCGACATCGCCAGCGTCGAGGCTGGACTGGGATTGGAGGGACAGGGGCCGCGCGGCTTGCTGCGCATCAATGCATCACCCTCGATCGGGACGATGGGTTTGCTGCCGATCCTGCCGCGCTTCACGGCGCGCTATCCCGATATCGTCATCGACCTCGCGCTATCGGACACGATCGTCGATCTGGTCGAGGAGCGCGCCGACGTCGCGATCCGCATCGGCCCGCTGCGCGACACCAGCCTGCGTGCGAAGAAGCTGGGGCATAGCCGGATGGTTCTGGTCGCCAGTCCCGACTATCTCGCGCGGCGCGGCACGCCGCAGACGCCGGAGGATCTCGACGCGCACGACTGCCTGCGCTTCAGCTTCCGTCGCTCGGTCGATAGCTGGCCGTTCCGGATCGGTGGCAGGATTGTTCAGCGCCCCGTTCATGGCGGCTTCTTTGGCAATTCGGGCGAAGTCGTGCGTCAGATGGCGGTCGCGGGCGGCGGTATCGCACGGCACGGGCATTTTCATGTCGCCGAGGATCTGACAGCCGGGCGTCTCGTCGAGGTGCTGCCCGATTTCAACCCTGGCGACGGCGAGGATATCCATGCGCTCTACGCGCCCGAGGATCGCGCGGCCGCGCGCATCCGCGCATTTCTCGATTTCCTCGACGAGGAGCTGGTGATCGCGGCCTAGCCGATCCGGTAGGGCACGACGTCGCGCCGGTCTGGATCGACGAGGATCGGGCGGTCGCTTGGCGGAAAGGCGCGCTGGTCGCAATCGTCGCGCGGGCAGATGCGGCATGACAGGCCGATCCGCGTCGCGGCCTGCGGTGCCGCTACATCGACCCCGTCGGCATAGACGAAGTCGGCGGCATATTGCGCCTCGCATCCCAGTGCGACGGCATAGCGACGCGGCGAGCGTGCATAGCTGCCCGAGGGTTTCACCAGCCCTTTCGCCATCGACACATAGCGCAGGCCATCGGGGGTCTCGGCAAGCTGGAACAGGATGCGGTCGGGAATCGCCGCGGCCTCATGGACGATCCACAGCGGGCAGGCGCCCCCGAAGCGCGCGAACTGCAGCCGCGTCGCGCTGTGCCGCTTGGTGATGTTGCCCGCCATGTCGACGCGGCAGAAGAACATCGGGATGCCGCGCGCACCCGGGCGCTGGAGCGTCGAGAGGCGATGACACGCCTGTTCGAAGCTCACGCCATATTCGAGCCGTAGCCGGTCGATATCGTGCCGTACCGCGCGGGCGCTGGCGCGGAAGGGGGCATAGGGCATCAGCACCGCGCCCGCGGCGTAGTTCGCCAGGCCGACATGCAGGAGCTGGCGGGCGGCAGCGGTGCGCAGCGGCGACGCCTCGACGACCGCGGCGATCTCGTCCGTGAGCGCAAGCGCAGCGAGCTGGTGCGCAAGCTGGAAGCGGCGCGTTTCGGCAGGCTGCGACGGATCGATCACCAGATGCCGCATCGTCGCGTCGAAATCACGCAGCGCCTGCGCCTGCTGATAGACGATCGAGATGCCGAGCGCGTCGCGCAGGCGCCGCTCGATCGTCTCGATCGCCGGCGAGGGATCGCGTCCGCGAAGCTGCGCTGCGAGCGCTTCCGCAGCGCGGTCGATGCTGTCGACGTAATTGCCCGCATCGTGGAACCAGTCGCGTACCTCTTCCCATGGCAGGCGGCTGCCTTCGGCGGTGCCGCCCGTCAGCGCCTCGTCGATGATCTGCAGCCGCTGGCCGGCGCGACGATAGGCGGCGTGCAGCGCGACGAACTGGTCGGCGAGTTGCGGTTGCTGGAGCGCGGCGCGTTCGAGCTGTTCGGGGGGCAGGGGCGAGGCTGCGAAGAGCGGGTCGGCCGCGGCTTCGCGCAGCGCGCCGGCGCGGCGATCGCCTGCCTCGGCCGCGACTTCCTCCCATTCGAGCGGGAACAGCTTTTGCAGCCGTTCGAGCAGCGCGGGGGTCAGCGGGCGGTCGTCATGCTCGATCTGACTGAGATAGGAGGCCGAAATGCCGAGCTGCGCCGCGAAGTCGGCCTGCCGGATCGTACGGGCTTCCCGAAGTTGGCGAAGTTGCCGCCCAGCGTAGAGTCTGATCGAGGCCATGGTCCACAAGCTAGTTTGCAAATGCGGACTTTGCAACTTTGCAAATTCACATTTGCATCGGCTCTCCAATCGGCGCAGACGGCGCTTTCCAACTCCGATGGAGAAGCCAGTGTCCGCCAATATCGCCGAAATGGAACGCCGCCGCGCCGCCGCCCGACTGGGCGGGGGGCAGAAGCGGATCGACGCACAGCATGCCAAGGGCAAGCTCACTGCGCGCGAACGGCTCGACGTGCTGCTCGACGAAGGCTCGTTCGAGGAACTCGATGCCTATGTCGAACATAATTGCACCGATTTCGGGATGGAGGCGCAGAAGGTTCCGGGCGACGGCGTCGTCACCGGATCGGGCACGATCAACGGCCGCCTCGTCTATGTCTTCAGCCAGGATTTCACGGTCTTCGGCGGCTCGCTGTCGGAACGGCATGCCGAGAAGATCATGAAGGTGATGGACAATGCGATGAAGGTCGGCGCGCCCGTCATCGGCCTGAACGACAGCGGCGGCGCGCGCATCCAGGAGGGTGTCGCCTCGCTCGGCGGCTATGCCGAAGTGTTCCAGCGCAATGTGCTGGCGTCGGGCGTCGTGCCGCAGATCAGCCTGATCATGGGGCCGTGCGCGGGCGGCGCGGTTTACAGCCCCGCGATGACCGACTTCATCTTCATGGTGAAGGATAGCAGCTATATGTTCGTCACCGGTCCCGATGTTGTCAAAACAGTCACGAACGAGGTGGTGACGCAGGAAGAACTCGGCGGCGCGATCACGCACACGACGAAAAGCTCGGTCGCCGACAATGCGTTCGAAAACGACATCGAGGCGCTGCTCGCGGCACGCGATTTCTTCGATTACCTGCCCGAGAACAACCGCAGCGGCGTTCCGGTCCGCCCGACGAGCGATCCGTATGACCGCGCCGAGGCGAGCCTCGACACGCTGATCCCGCCGAATGCCAACCAGCCGTACGACATGCACGAACTGATCCGGAAGACCGTCGACGAGGGCGATTTCTTCGAGGTGCAGCCCGCGCACGCGGCGAACATCATCTGCGGCTTCGGGCGCATCGAGGGGCGCACGATCGGCATCGTCGCGAACCAGCCGCTGGTGCTCGCGGGCGTACTCGACATCAACTCGTCGAAAAAGGCGGCGCGCTTCGTCCGCTTCTGCGATGCGTTCGAAATTCCGATCGTCACCTTCGTCGACGTCCCCGGCTTCCTGCCCGGTACCGCGCAGGAATATAACGGCATCATCAAGCATGGCGCGAAACTGCTGTTCGCCTATGCCGAGGCGACGGTGCCCAAGATCACGGTCATCACGCGCAAGGCCTATGGCGGCGCGTACGACGTGATGGCGTCGAAGCATCTGCGCGGCGACCTCAACTATGCCTGGCCGACCGCCGAGATCGCGGTGATGGGCGCGAAGGGCGCGGTCGAGATCATCTTCCGCAGCGACATCGGCGACCCCGAAAAGATCGCGCAACGCACGAAGGAATATGAGGACCGCTTTGCCAATCCGTTCGTGGCGGCGCAGCGCGGCTATATCGACGAGGTGATCTATCCGCACTCGACGCGCAAGCGGATCGCGCTGGGGCTGCGGAAGCTCAGGAATAAGAGCCTCGAGAACCCGTGGAAGAAGCACGACAATATTCCGCTGTAGGTAAGGTCTATGATTGATCCAATGGTAACGCCGGATGTCGCGCTTATCGGAGCAGGGACATGGTTTGCGAACAAAATCTTTGGCCCGTCGGCCGACCTCCTCGGTCAGTCAATACGCGACTATGGAACTGATCGGATTAGGAAAATTTTTGGGAGGGCGGCTGAGAAAGTTATAGAGAACAAAATTAGCCCGCTTCCGCCTGGATATATGATGACGTTTATGGAGAAAGCTTCATTTTCGGAAGATGAAGAGAATATCACAGAAATGTGGGCAAGCCTGTTAGCTAATTCTGCGCAAGGCTACACTAGTCGAATGACCGCATATGTAGATATTTTGTCGCAGATGACGAGCCATGATGCGGAGGTCATTTCCGATCTTGTCCCGAAAGAATTTTCCTTTTCTCCAGCCGGATCCAGGGCCGTAAATTTGAAGATTGAGATGATCAACAATCTGTTGCGCATCATTTCGGTTGAACTGAATGCGGAAGATGAGTGTCGAAGGGTACTTGTTGAGCTTCTAAATATGGATTTTGCTTGGCCGGCCAAGATCATGTCGGCGCGATTGATTTGGGCGCAATCTGGCGAAGTGTTCCCAATGAGTGGAGGAAATCCCGACTCGTTCGCATCTCGTGACAATTTATGTCGGCTTGGCTTGCTGGAGAGGTTTGACTTGACGACGTCTCTCGCCCCTTTCTCAACTGCGGTGGAGGGCTTCATCGTGACCGCTCTAGGAGTGGGTTTCATTCAGACCTGTAGGAATGTGCTATGAAACTAGGCCGCCTCAATCACATCGGCGTTGCGACGCCGTCGATCGCCGACAGCATCGTCTTCTACCGCGACGTGATGGGCGCGACGCAGATTCATGAGCCGTTCGATCTGCCCGAGCAGGGCGTCAAAGTGTGCTTCGTCGATACCCCCACCGAAAGCGGACTAAACGGCACACAGATCGAGCTGATCGAACCACTGCCGGGGAATGAATCGATCGCCGGTTTCCTGCAAAAGAACCCCGCGGGCGGGCAGCATCATCTTTGCTACGAGGTCCCCGATATCCACGCCGCGAAGGCGGAGTTCGAGGCGATGGGCAAGCGGGTGCTCGGTGAGCCACGCATCGGGGCGCATGGGACGCTGATCTTTTTTCTGCACCCCAAGGATATGGGCGGGGTGCTGACCGAGATTATGGAGACGCCGAAGGGCGATCATTGATTTGTGTTCCCCGGCGAAAGCCGGGGCCCATGACTGCACGAGGCCCCGGCTTTCGCCGGGGATCACAACGTAGAGACCGCATATGACCGACAAGCCGACCATCGGCCAATGGGCCGCCGCCGCCGACAAGGAAGTGAAGGGCAAGGACCTGACCTGGGCAACGCCCGAGGGGATCGACGTCAAGCCGCTCTACACGGCCGAGGATGTCACCGCCGATCCGGGCCTGCCGGGCTTTGCGCCGTTCACGCGCGGCGTTCGCGCGTCGATGTATGCGGGGCGGCCGTGGACGATCCGGCAATATGCGGGCTTTTCGACCGCCGAGGAATCGAACGCCTTCTATCGCCGCAACCTCGCGGCGGGACAGAAGGGCCTGAGCGTCGCTTTCGACCTCGCGACGCACCGCGGCTATGACAGCGACCATCCGCGCGTCGTCGGCGACGTCGGCAAGGCGGGCGTCGCGATCGACAGCGTCGAGGATATGAAGATCCTGTTCGACGGCATCCCGCTCGACCAGATGTCGGTGTCGATGACGATGAACGGCGCGGTGATCCCGATCCTCGCCTTCTTCATCGTCGCGGGCGAAGAGCAGGGGGTCGAACGCAAATTGCTCGACGGGACCATCCAGAACGACATCCTCAAGGAGTTCATGGTCCGCAATACGTACATCTACCCGCCCGAGCCGAGCATGCGGATCATCTCGGACATTTTCGGCTACACCAGCCGCGAGATGCCGAAGTTCAACAGCATCTCGATCAGCGGCTATCACATGCAGGAAGCCGGCGCGACGCAGGTGCAGGAATTGGCGTTCACGATCGCCGACGGCGCCGAATATGTGCGCTACGGCGTCGCGTCGGGCCTCGACATCGACAAGTTCGCCGGGCGCCTCAGCTTCTTCTTCGCGATCGGCATGAACTTCTTCATGGAGATCGCCAAGCTGCGTGCCGCGCGGGTGCTGTGGCACCGCGTGATGACCAATCTCGGCGCCAAGGACGAGCGTAGCAAGATGCTGCGCACGCACTGCCAGACGTCGGGCGTCTCGCTCACCGAGCAGGACCCGTACAACAACGTCATGCGCACGACGATCGAGGCGATGGCGGCGATGCTGGGCGGCACCCAGTCGCTGCACACCAACGCGCTCGACGAGGCGATCGCGCTGCCGACCGATTTCTCGGCGCGCATCGCGCGCAATACCCAGATCGTCATCCAGGAAGAGACCGGGATGACCAAGGTCGTCGATCCGCTCGGCGGCTCCTACTATGTCGAGGCACTGACGCAGCAATTGGTCGACAAGGCGTGGGAGATTATCGAACGCGTCGAGAAGGAAGGCGGGATGGCGAAGGCCGTCGCCGCCGGCTGGCCCAAGGCGATGATCGAGACCGCCGCCGCGGCGCGGCAGGCGCGCGTCGATCGCGGTGACGATGTGATCGTCGGGGTGAACAAATATCGCCTCGCGAACGAGGATCTGCTCGAAACGCTGGAGGTCGACAACACCAAGGTTCGCGAGGCGCAGATCGCGCGGATCAACAAGACCAAGGCGGGCCGCGACGAGGCGGCGTGCCAGGCGGCGCTGAAGGCGCTGCGCGATGCCGCGGCGGGCGAGCAGTCGATCGAGAACAACCTTCTCGCGCATGCGGTCGAGGCGGCGCGGGCGCGCGCGACGCTCGGCGAAATCAGCTCGGCGATGGAGGAAAGCTTCGACCGTTACGGCACGCAGCCGACCCCGGTGAAAGGCGTCTATGCCGCGCCATACGAGGGCGATGCGCGCTGGCAGCAGGTGCTCGACGGCGTCGCGGCGGTCGAGCGCCGCATGGGACGTAAACCCAAGCTCCTCGTCGCCAAGATGGGGCAGGACGGGCACGACCGCGGCGCGAACGTCATCGCGTCGGCCTTCGGGGACATGGGCTTCGATGTCGTGTCGGGGCCGCTGTTCCAGACGCCGGAAGAAACCGTCGTGCTCGCGCTCGACAGCGGCGTTGACGTCGTCGGCGCGTCGAGCCTTGCGGCGGGTCACAAGACGCTGATCCCTGCACTGATCGACCGGCTCCGCGAGGCGGGGCGCAGCGACATCAAGGTGATCGCGGGTGGCGTCATCCCGCCGCAGGATTACGACTATCTCCGCGACGCGGGCGTGCAGGGCATCTATGGCCCCGGCTCCAACGTCGTGGAATGCGCGGCCGATGTGCTGCGCCTTCTCGGCCACAATATGCCGCCGCTGGAGAACGCGGCGTGACGCCTGCGCAATGTCATATTTTTATCGTCACCCTGAACTTGTTTCAGGGTCCATGGCCCACCCTCTCGTCTGACGCAGCGAAGGATTAGCGGACGGGCCATGGATGCTGGAACAAGTTCAGCATGACGACAGAATGAAGGAACAGGAATGACTCAGGACATCATCCGCACCGACTGGACGCGCGAGGAAATCGCCGATCTGTTCGATCTGCCCTTCGACGAACTGATGTGGGAGGCGCAGGGCGTTCACCGCCGCCATCATGCGCGCGGCGAGGTGCAGCTTTGCACTCTGCTGTCGATCAAGACCGGCGGCTGCGTCGAGGATTGCGGCTATTGTTCGCAGTCGAAGCATGCCGACAGCGGGCTCAAGGCTACTAAGTTGATGGATGTGCGCGCGGTGCTGCAGGCGGCGGCGCAGGCGAAGGATTCGGGATCGAAGCGTTTCTGCATGGGCGCCGCGTGGCGCAACCCCAAGGACCGCGACATGCCCGCGATCGTCGAGATGGTCGAGGGCGTGCGCCAGATGGGCATGGAAACCTGCATGACGCTGGGGATGCTCAGTAAGGAGCAGGCGCAGACGCTCGCGGTCGCGGGGCTCGACTATTACAACCACAATATCGACACGAGCCCCGAGAATTACGAGAATATCATCTCGACCCGCACCTTCCAAGACCGCCTCGACACGCTCGAGGAAGTCCGCAATGCGGGGATCAACGTCTGTTCGGGCGGGATCGTCGGGCTGGGCGAAACGCGCAGCGACCGCGTCGGCTTCATCCATGCACTCGCGACGCTCGAACGCCATCCCGAAAGCGTCCCGGTCAACGCGCTGGTGCCGGTCAAGGGCACCGTGCTCGGCGACATGCTCGCCGACACCCCGCTCGCCAAGATCGACGATATCGAGTTCGTCCGCACGATTGCGGTCGCGCGCATCACCATGCCGAAGTCGATGGTCCGCCTGTCGGCGGGGCGCGAGAGCATGTCGGAGACGACGCAGGCACTCTGCTTCATGGCGGGCGCGAACAGTATCTTCACCGGCGACAAGCTGCTCACCACCGGCAACCGCGGCGACAATGCCGACGCGGCGTTGTTCGCGAAGCTGGGGATCGTCCCGATGGTCAGCGAAGAGCCGATGCGGATGGAGGCGGCGGAGTGAAAGTTCCCCTCCCGCTTGCGGGAGGGGTTAGGGGAGGGCCTGTTCCCTCCGAGAAAGTTTCGATCTTTGTTTGCGGACAGGCCCTCCCCCGGCCCCTCCCGCAAGCGGGAGGGGAGTGAAGAGTGTTCAAGAAAATCCTGGTCGCCAACCGCGGTGAAATCGCCTGCCGCGTCATCAAGACCGCGCGGCGCATGGGCATCGCGACCGTCGCCGTCTATTCGGACGCCGACGCGCGCGCGCCTTTCGTGCAGATGGCGGACGAGGCGGTGCATATCGGCGCTTCTCCCGCGTCCGAATCCTATCTGATCGCTGACAAGATCATCGCCGCGTGCAAGGCGACGGGCGCCGAGGCGGTGCATCCGGGCTATGGTTTCCTGTCGGAGCGCACCAGCTTTGCCGAGGCGCTGGCGAAGGAAAATATCGCCTTCATCGGCCCGCCGGTGAACGCGATCGCCGCAATGGGCGACAAGATCGAGTCGAAGAAACTCGCGAAGGAAGCGGGCGTCAACGTCGTCCCCGGCTTCGTCGGCGAGATCCGCGACACCGAGCATGCGGTCGAGATTTCGAACGAGATCGGCTATCCGGTGATGATGAAAGCGTCGGCGGGCGGCGGAGGCAAGGGCATGCGCCTCGCTTATGACGAAAAGGACGTCCGCGAGGGCTTCGAGGCGACCAAGCGCGAGGGGCTGAACAGCTTCGGCGACGACCGTGTCTTCATCGAAAAGTTCATCCTCAACCCGCGGCACATCGAAATCCAGATCCTCGGCGACCAGCATGGCAACACGCTCTACCTCAACGAGCGCGAGTGCAGCATCCAGCGCCGCCACCAGAAGGTTGTCGAAGAGGCGCCGTCGCCCTTCGTCACCGAAAAGATGCGCAAGGCGATGGGCGAGCAGTGCGTCGCGCTGTCGAAGGCGGTGGGCTATTACAGCGCGGGTACGGTCGAGCTGATCGTCAGCGGCGCCGACCCGACGGGCGAGAGCTTCTACTTCCTCGAAATGAACACGCGGCTTCAGGTCGAGCATCCCGTGACCGAGGCGATCACCGGCATCGACCTGGTCGAACAGATGATCCGCGTCGCGGCAGGCGAGAAGCTCGAACTGACGCAGGACGATGTGAAGATCGACGGCTGGGCGATCGAAAACCGCGTCTATGCCGAAGACCCCTATCGCGGCTTCCTGCCTTCGACCGGGCGCCTTGTCCGCTACCGTAGCCCGGTTCCGGCGTGGGAGGGCGACGAGCGCGGCGTCGACGGCGTCCGCGTCGATGCCGGGGTCGAGGAGGGCGGCGAGGTGTCGATCTTCTACGACCCGATGATCGCCAAGCTGGTGACGTGGGGTGAGACACGCGATGCGGCGGCCGACCTGCAGATCGCCGCGCTCGACCGCTTCGAGCTCGAAGGGCTCGGCCACAATATCGATTTCGTCTCGGCGATCATGCAGCACCCGCGCTTCCGCTCGGGCGAGCTGACGACGGGCTTCATCGCCGAGGAATATCCCGAGGGCTTCCACGGCGCGCCGACCGACGCGAAGATCGCGCGCGCGCTCGCAGCGATCGCGGGCTTCATGGCGAGCGCCGAGGCCGACCGTGCGCGGCGCACCGACGGCCAGCTCGGCGACCGGCTCGAACCGCCGGCGAAGTGGCAGGTGTCGATCGACGGCACGCCGCACAAGGTCAAGATCGGCGAGAAGCATATCAAGGTCGATGGCGACCGGATCGACATCGCGCTCGAATATACGCCGGGCGACCGGCTCGTCGTCGCCGAGATCGACGATAGCGAACTTGCGGTGAAGGTCGCGAAGACGCGCACCGGCTGGAAGATGACGACGCGCGGGCACATCCACGATGTACGCGTGCTGCCTTGGCATATTGCATCGCTCGCGGGTCACATGATCGAGAAGATTCCGCCCGATCTGTCGAAATTCCTCATCTGCCCGATGCCGGGGCTTCTCGTGGCGCTTCATGTCGGCGCGGGGGACAAGGTCGAGGCGGGGCAGCCGCTGGCGACGGTCGAGGCCATGAAAATGGAGAATATCCTCCGCGCCGAAAAATCGGGCGTCGTAAAGAGCGTCAACGCGGCGCAGGGCGATAGCTTGGCGGTCGATGCGGTGATTTTGGAGATGGAGTAATTCCCATCCGCCGTTCGTGCTGAGCTTGTCGAAGCACTGTCCTTCCTTCTACGACGTTCAAGAGAAGAACGGCCCTTCGACAAGCTCAGGGCGAACGGAGTTTGGACTGATGCACCTCTCTCACGACAGCGGCGCCCCGGCTGCCGACCTCATCACCTTCGACGATTTCCTCCGCGTCGACATTCGCATTGGCACGATCGTCGAAGCTGAGCCCTTTCCCGAGGCGCGCAAGCCCGCATTCAAGCTGAGGATCGATTTCGGCCCTGTGATCGGGATGAAGAAAAGCAGCGCGCAGATCGTCGACCGCTATGCGATCGATGCGTTGCCGGGGCGGCAGGTCGCCGCGGTGGTCAACTTCCCGCCGCGTCAGATCGGCAAGTTCATGTCCGAGGTGCTCACGCTCGGCTTTGCGGACGAGGAAGGCGCGGTGATCCTCTTCACGCCCGATCGTGCCGTCCCGAACGGCTCACGCCTCTTCTGACCCTTTCACCCGCGGGCGTTGCCCGTTAGGCTGCGCGGGGGGAAGAGGGAGAGGGATGATGACATTACCGGTTACCGCATTCGTCGCAGCCGTCTGCGCACTGCTGCTGCTCGCCACCGCGATCGATACCGTACGCCAGCGCCTGCGGCTCAAGGCCGCGTTCGGCGATCAGGGTGATGCGAAGCTGATCAGCGCGAGCCGCGCGCATGGAAATCTTGCCGAATATGCGCCGATCACGATCATCCTGCTCGGCCTGCTCGAAACCGTGCGCGCCAATCATATGGCGCTGATGGTCCTGGGCGCGATATTCCTGATCGGGCGCGTCGGACACATCGTCGGTCTCTACACGCCGTCGGTACCGGGCAAGGCTCCGCTCGGTCGACAGATCGGCGTCGCCGCGACCTTCGGCACGTTGCTGGTGCTCGCGGGTTGGACGCTGTGGATTCTACTCACCAGAAATCTCTGAACCTTCGTCATGCCGGACTTGATCCGGCATCCATTTCTGCCACGGCGGCATGGACCCCGGATCAAGTCCGGGGTGACGAAGATGGCTAATCAACCAGCGCCACTGCGCGGATCCACCCCGCGCTGGCGCGTTCGATCTTTACGGGGAAGCAGCTCAGCGTCCAGCCGGTTGCGGGCAGGGCGGCGAGGTTCGTCAGCTTCTCGATCTGGTAATAGGGTTTGATGCGGCCTGCCTTGTGGCCTTCCCATATGATCGAAGGGTCGCGCGTTTCGGCCCAGCGCCTTGCGGTGTGGCTGAAGGGCGCGTCCCAGCTCCAGGCGTCGGTACCGACGACCTTCACGCCGCGCTCGGTCAGGTAGAGCGTCGCCTCGGCGCCCATGCCGCAACCCTGATCGGTGAAATTGTCGGTGCCGTAAACCGCACCCGACTGCACGAGCACGATATCGAGCGGCTCGAGCTCGTGCCCGATCCGCGCCAGCTCGGCCTCGACTTCCGCACCGCTGACGACATGGCCCGCGGGCCGGTTCGAGAAATCGAGCTTCACGCCGGGGCGGAAGAACAGGTCGAGCGGCGCCTCGTCGATGCTCGGCGCGGCGCTCGCGCCTTCGTCGGTCGTCGAATGGAAATGCCACGGCGCATCCATGTGCGTTCCGTTGTGGGTGCTGAGCGTCAGGCTCTCGACCGCCCAGCCTTCGCCGTCGGGAAGGTCGTCCTTCGTCAGCCCGGGGAAGAACATCGCGATCTGCTCCCACGTGTTTTCGTGGGTCATATACGTGATCTGGGGGCGCATCACCGGCGGGTCGGACACGACGTCGTTGGTGATCGGGATCGAAAGGTCGATGAACTGCGTCATCCTGCGATGCTGCGCCCACGCGCCCGCTTGTGCAAGGGTCAACAGCGGCTATGACAGGAAGGATAAGACAAGGCTTGGGGGATCAGAGAGTTTATGAGCGACGCCGCTGGCTATCAGCCGACCGCGAAGGACATCCGCATGGTCATCGCCGCATCGTCGGCGGGGACGATCTTCGAATGGTATGACTTCTTCATCTATGGCACGCTCGCGGCGATCATCGGCAAGGCCTTCTTTCCCAGCGACAATGCGACGCTCGAAATCCTGCTCGTCTGGGCGGGGTTCGCGGTCGGTTTCGGCTTCCGTCCGCTCGGCGCGGTGCTGTTCGGCTTTCTCGGCGACCGGCTCGGCCGCAAATATACCTTTCTCGTCACGGTGACGCTGATGGGGATCGCGACCGCGGGGGTCGGCATGATCCCGTCGGCGGCGACCATCGGCATCGCGGCACCGATCATCGTTCTGCTGCTCCGCATCCTGCAGGGGCTGGCGCTCGGCGGCGAATATGGCGGTGCGGCGGTCTATGTCGCCGAGCATTCCCCGCCGGAGAAGCGCGGCTTCTACACCAGCTTCATCCAGGCGAGCGTGGTCGGCGGCTTCGTGCTCAGCCTGATCGTCGTGCTCGGCTGCAAGGCGCTGATGTCCGACGCGATCTGGGAAAGCTGGGGATGGCGCGTACCGTTCCTGCTGTCGCTGATCCTGCTCGCGATCTCGCTCTGGATGCGGCTCAAGCTTTCGGAAAGTCCGGTGTTCCAGGCGATGAAGGCCGAGGGTGAGATTGCGAAGAATCCGGTCAAGGAAAGCTTCACCTATCCCGGCAACCCGAAGCGGATCTTCGTCGCGCTGTTCGGCATTGCCGCGGGTCTGACCGTGATCTGGTACACTGCGATGTTCTCGGGCCTTGCCTTCCTCAAAGGACCGATGAAGGTCGAAGATACTGCCGCCGAAATCATCGTGGGAATTGCCGCAGCGCTCGGCATGGGCTTCTTCATCTGGGCGGGCGGCATCTCGGATCGGGTCGGACGCAAGAAACCGATCGTCTGGGGCTATGCCGCGACGCTGGTGCTCCTCTTTCCGCTCTTCTGGTTGATGGGAAGCGTCGGCAATCCGGCGCTGAGCGCAGCGGCGGAAAAGGCGCCGGTCGTGGTGACCGGATCGCAGTGCAGCTTCGACCCGTTCGCGCAGAAGCAGGAAACGGCGTGCGGCAAGACGCTTGGCGAGCTGACCAAGCTCGGCGTTCCTTATACGGTCATGTCGCGCGGCAACGGTTTCGACAGCGTCAAGGTCACGGTCGGCGGCCGTGAGGTTGCGGGCGAAGACCCGGCAGTGCTCAAGCCCGCGCTCGAAGCGATGGGCTATAGTTTCGAAAAGCAAATCCCGGGTGCGTTCGGGATTGCGGTGATCCTGCTCGGCTTGCTCGGGCTCAGCGCGCTCTCCGGCTTCACCTATGGCCCGGTCGCAGCCCTGCTCTCCGAAATGTTCCCGCCGCACGTCCGTTATTCGTCGCTCTCGATCCCTTATCACCTCGGCACCGGCTATTTCGGCGGCTTCCTGCCGCTGATCGCGAGCTACATCATCGCGAAGACCGGCGATGCGTATGCCGGGCTCTGGTACACATGGGGCGTCGTGCTCGTCGCCTTCCTCGTTTCGGCCTTCATGCTGAAAGAACCGGTCGAGGGCGAGTGGGACAAGCCGAAAGCAGGCTGACCCCATTGGCCCTGCAGGCAAAGCCGTCTAGGGCGGGGCGATGATCGACATCGCATCGCCGCTCCGCCTCCGCATCGATTCCGCCGCGCTGGTGTCCAACTGGCGCTGGCTTGCGACGCAAAGCGGCGCGGCGTGCGGCGCCGCGATCAAGGCCGACGGCTATGGCCTTGGCGCGCGCGGGGTGATGAAGCATCTCGCCGCAGCGGGCTGCCGCGATTTCTTCGTCGCGACATGGAATGAGGCCGCGGCGCTGATACCGCTCGCGGGCGAGGTTTCGGTGTCGGTCCTCCACGGTGTCGGCGCAAGCGACATGGTCGCGGCGCGGACGTTGCCTGCCCGCCCGGTGCTCAACAGCCTCGACCAGGTCGCGCGCTGGCGGAGCGGCGGCGAGGGGCGCCCGTGCGACGTCATGATCGATACCGGAATGAATCGCCTCGGCCTGCGTCCGGAGGAAGCGATCGGCGGCGCGCTCGACGGCCTCGCGATCGAAACGCTGTTGAGCCACCTTGCGTCGGCTGACGAGGATAGCGGGCAAAATGCGCTCCAGCTCGAAGCTTTCCGCGCGGTTCGGCAGCAGATCGCGGCGAAGCGCTACAGCCTCGCGAACAGTGCGGGCGTGTGCCTCGGTGCCGATTATGGCTTCGATCTGACGCGTCCCGGGATCGCCCTCTATGGCGGGGTGCCGCGCGACGAAGCGCAAGCGCACATCCGGCAAGTCGCGTTTCCCGAAGCGCGCGTTCTGCAGGTCCGCGCGGTTCCGGCAGGAGAAACCGTGGGTTATGGCGCGACGTGGACCGCGCGAAAGGACAGCCGGATCGCCATCGCCAACATGGGCTATGCCGACGGGTATCTGCGCTGCCACGCGGGGTCGGGGGGCGCGGCATGGCAGGGGCGGTACCTGCCGCTTGCCGGGCGGGTGTCGATGGACCTGCTCGCGTTCGATGCGAGCGGGGCGGGCGGCCTTGGCGAAGGCGACTGGCTTGCACTCGACTATGACTTGCCCGCTGTCGCCGCACGCAGCGGATTGTCTCAATATGAGCTGCTGACCGGGCTGGGTGCGCGCTACGACCGCTACTGGACCTAGACCGCAGAGGGCGCGTAGAGCCCCCACGGGTCGAAATCGCGCGCACGAATCCAGCGGGTCGCGATCCATTTCTCGCCGCGCATGACGGGAAGGCCGGCATGGCGGCTGCGTTCGTCGACGCTGCCGTCGGACCGGGTGTTTGCAAACAGGATCGCGTCGCCGACCTCGCCCCGATAGTCGATTCCGGGGACCGGGAACTGCGTCGCGCCGCCGGCATAGTCGCCGTTGAGATACGCGATCAGCGTCAGAACGCGTTGGTTCGCCTCGCCGGGCAGGCAGTCGTGATGCAAGCGATATTGCTGGCCGGGCGTATAGCGCAATATCGAAAGCGGTTCGCCGCGGCGAACCTGCGTGCCCGTCGCGGCTGCGATGCGCAGATTGAGCGCGTGCGTCACGAGGTCGAGCTGGATCGGTCCGAGTACGGTTCCGTCGGACGTCCGGATGGGGTGCGGCATCTGACGCCCGGTCCGTGAATCGACGACGACCGACGGCTGCATCGCGGGACGCGACAGCGCGACGACATGCGCGCATTCTTCGGGCGTGAAAAGCGCCCGGATCGTACCGATCCGCGGCGATCCGGACAGCGCCTTCAAAGGTGGAACCGACGCAGGCGTCCCATCGGCCTTGAGCGTCATCGCCGCGATCAGTTCGCGCTGCCGCGCGGCCGCCGGATCGTGCCGCGCCGCCGTGTCGAGCAGGGCGAGCGCGCGCGGCCAATCCGCCGCCGCGCCGGCTCCCATAGCGATGAAGACCGCATGCGTCAGCGCGCCCGCGGCGTGTCCGGCGGCACCGGCCCGGCGGAACAAATCGCGTGCCGCCGCGAAATCGCGCGGAATCGGCGAGCCATAGACGCGCCACAGCGCCAATTCGTACAGCGCGTCGGGGTCGCCATCGTCGGCCGCACCCGAAACCAGATCGACCGCGGCGTCGGCGCGGCCGACGGCGAGGAGGCGGGATGCTTGTGCGACGATCGCGGACCCGGTCATGCGTCAGTCCAGCGCGCCGAGGAACAATGCGGCAACTTCGTCTCGCTCCTGCTCGCTGAGTTCGGGGCGCCAGATATCGAAGATCAGCACGACGCGGTCTTCGTCGCCGTCGTTCCACGCTTCATGTTCGATCGAATCGTCGAAAATCAGGATCTTGCCTTCGGTCCACTCGCGCGTTTCGTTTCCGACGCGGAACCGGCAACCGGGCGGAACGATCAAGGGCAGGTGGCAGATCAGCCGGGCATTGTGCGTTCCCGTATGCGGCGCGATCCGCGCGCCGGGGCGGAGCAGCGAGAACATCGCGGTCGGCGAATTCGCGATGTGCGGCATCGGCGCCGCCTGTAATGCGGCCCAGCTGCTCGGGCAGCGTGCGATGACGTCTTCGGAGCGCTTGCCGTTTTCGCAAAGGAACAAGGCGCTCCAGTCGTCATTGTCGCGAAGCCGGTTGTCATCGACGCGCGCGCGATCGATCTCGGTCTGGATATAGGGACGAAAGCCTTCGGTCCCCTGGGCGAGCAGTGCGAGCAGTTCCTGCTTTATGGCGCCCGCGGCGGCCTCGACGGTCGGCACCCACTCGAAATCGGCGGTGTCATAGAACTGGATCTGCGGCAGCCCGGGGAAATAATAGCCCGTCGGTTCCTGGACGTAGATCTGCCGGGTGCCGGCCAATATGTCGAGCGACTGCTGGAAGCGTACGCTCCGCGAGCCGCGTGGCAGGCCGCGCGCCGCCAGTGCCTTTTCGCGCTCGTCGGCCACCCGCGCCTTGAACCGGGTGATCCAGCCGTCGGCGCGCCGGATTTCCGGGTGCAGATCGACCGGCAGATCCTGATTTGCCGCAATACGCAGCGCGATCTCGTAAAAATGCAGCGTGCCGCGATCGTCACCCGCGGCGGCGCGGCAATCACCCTTCATGAGCAGGCCGCGCACTGCCTGCGGTTCCTCCGCGAGCAGCCGGTCGAGCGCGGTCTCTTCGGCCCCGCGATCGTCGACGGCGCGGCAGGCGGTCGCGAGCAGCAGCCAGACTTGCGCATTCGCCCGGCCGCTTTGCGCAACGGCATCGAACCGTTGCCGTGCGTCGGCGGCGCGGCCTTGGCGTAGCGCTTCGACACCTTCGCGGGCGAGGCGCTCGGCGTCCTGAGGGCTCAGCTGCACGGGATATCCTTCGTCGGCATCGGGGCGCTATGCCAAGAAAAAGGGGGCCGGGGCAATGCCCCGACCCCCGATTTCATTCGGCGTGTCTCGCGGATCAGAAGCGAGCGCGGGCGCCAGCGTAGAAGCTGCGGCCACGGAAGCTGTAGATCGCGCTGCCAGCGCCGGTCGCCGTCGAACCCAGCGGCGGCATACGGTCGAGAATGTTGTCGATGCCGGCGTAGAAGTTGATGTTCGGACCACCGCCTTCTTTGTTCACGTCCCATTCGAAGCGAATGTCGTGATAGAAGACCGACGGGTACTTCAGCTGGTCGGCATAGTCGATGTTCGCCGGCGGCAGACCGTTCAGCTCGTTCAGGTCTTCGTACGTCGTCACGTACATCGGGCCGATGTAGCGCATACGATAGCCGAAGGTGAACGGACCATGCTGCAGGTCGACGTCCCAGCGGAACTCGTCCTTCGGATCGCCCAGTTCGCCGAGGATCCGGTTTTCGAAGTCCGGGTTGATCGAGTCCTGGTAGTTGCTGATCTTCAGGTTGTGCGTGTAGATCAGCTGCGTGTTCAGCTGCACCGCGCCGAGATCGGCACGATACGACGCGTTGACGTCGATGCCTTCACGGACGCGCTTCGCGAAGTTCAGCGGCGCCACGATCAGCGAGTTCGTCACGATGCGGCCCGATGCGTCACCCGCCGTGTTCGGACCCGCGGTCAGGTTACGCGAGAACTGCTGGCAGAACACGTTGTCCAGCGTCGCCGAGTCATAGCAGCTGTTGACGATCTGCTGCGCGGTCAGCGACGTGATGATGCCGTTCACCTTGATGTCGTAATAGTCGACCGACACGTTCAGGCCCGGGATGAAGCGGGGCTGAAGAACGACGCCATACGTCCACGAGTCCGAGGTTTCGGCGACCAGGCTCGGGTTCGAACCGCTGACGATACCCAGCGACTGGGTGATGTCGGTCAGGTTGCCGAGGAACGCGCCCAGCGCCGCGGCGCAGTTGGCGGCGCGAACGCCCGAACCACGCTGAGCGGGGTTACAGGGATCGACGAAGCCCGGCGAGAAGTTCGGGACCAGCGGGAATGCCGTTTCCGAAACGTTCGGCGCGCGGACCGCGCGGCTGTAGTTGCCGCGGAAGCGGACGTCTTCGACCGGTGCCCAGTCGAGGCCGGCGTTGTACGACCATACCGTGCCGACGTTGCCCTGATACTTCGCGATACGGCCCGCACCGCTGACGGTCAGTTCGTGCGCGAACGGCACGTCCTTCAGCAGCGGGAGCTGGATTTCGCCGTATGCTTCCTTCACTTCGAACGCGTTCGGACGGAAGGTCGGGATCGACACACCGTTGGTGAAACCGTCGGTTACGAACGGATCCTGCTCGTAGTACGCGGTTTCACGACGATATTCGGCGCCGACCGCAAAGCGGACGGGACCGCCCGGCAGGTTGAAGAAGCCGCTCGTGTCGCCCGAGACGAAGCCCGAAGCGATGAACTGGCTCAGACCCGAGCGGACGGTGAATTCGCGCGAGAAATAATCGACCGACGCGCTGTTGTCCGGCGAACCGAAGGGATTGTAGGGAACGCAGGCCGCGATGTCGGCAGCCAGACGGGCGGCGTTACGCGCGGCGATCGCCACCGAAACCGCGTCGGTGCGCTGGATCGGCAGCGCCGAAGCCGGGTCGAACTGCGAACGGCACTGGATCGCCCCGGTCACCGGATTGCGGCCCGCATCCATCGCCAGCATGAAGCGCTGACGATCGATGTAACCGTCGGTGGTGACCGATTCCTTGAACTTGCCGTAGTTCATCGAGAGCTCGTAGTTCCAGTCCTCGTTGAACGTGCCGCGGACGCCGCCGACCACGCGCCAGGTGTCGCGCTGGAAGTTTTCGTCGCGGAGGCCGACATCGAGCAGGTTACGCGCGACAACGAAGCGATAGCTGCCGTTGTTGATGTTCGTGATGTCCGCGGCAGTCAGGTTGCCGGCCGCGGGGCAGGTCACCTGGAGATCGCTGCGGCAGCCCGACGCCAGAATGGCGTTGGCGAGCGTCGTGCGGTCGGCCGTGTTCAGGAACGGGTTGTCGAGACGGGTGCGTTCGCGGAAGTCGAACTGGGTCTGCGTTCCCTGGATGAACGACGGACCCGCGTTGTTGCCGAGCGCGTTGACGCGGTTCCACTTGGCTTCGAGGAACAGTTCCGACTGCTCGTTGACTTCGAAGCGCGACAGCAGGTTGAAGTTGTAGCGTTCGGTGAATGGCAGAACCGACAGGGTCTTGCCTTCGCGGCCCGTCTGGCCGTTGCCGCCCGAGACGCTGCCGATGATGCCCGAGCCGAAGCGGGTGCCCGTCTGCGGGGTCAGGCGACCGGCGTCGCTGAAGATATAGGTGCAGTTGTACGGCGTGCCGTTGCTGTTCGGGCCGCCGTTGGTCGCGGCGGTGCCGTTGCCGCAAAGCGCGCCGGGCGAGTTGCGCTGGTTCACCGGCACCAGGCCGTTGAAGTGAATGCTGGCGCTGCGGATGTCGGTGAAGAAGGTGCGATCGGGGAAGCCGTCGCCGCCATTGACGAGGCCCGCACCGCCGTCCGAGTCGATCACGAAGAGACCGGCCTGCTGACGGAAGTCCGCGATGTCCGATGCGAACACGCGCGACTGGCGCGAATATTCGCCGTGCAGCGTCACGTTGCCGCGGCCTTCCGCGAAATTGTGGCCGTACATGGCGGACACATACTGGTTGCCGCCGAAGCCGCCCTCGGAAACGCCGGCCTGCGCACGAAGCTGGAGGCCGTCATAGTCGCGGCGAAGCACGAAGTTGACGACGCCGGCGATCGCGTCCGAACCGTAAACCGCCGAGTTACCACCGGTGACGATGTCGACGCGCTCGATCAGGTCGTTCGGGATGGTGTTGATGTCGGGCGATACCGCGTTGTTCAGAATGTCGGCGGGAACGTGACGGCGGCCGTTGACGAGGACCAGCGTGCGCTGCGTGCCGAGACCGCGAAGGTCGAGCAGGTTCAGACCGGCGATGCCGATACCGAGGCCCGGGTTCTGCTGCGCGAAGGTGCTGCGGAGCTGCGGCAGGTCGTTCAGCGTGTCGCCGATGTTCGTCTGGCTCTGCTGAAAGAAGCTTTCGCCGGCGAGCGACGTGATCGGCACGGTCGATTCGAGGTTCGGACGACGGATGCGCGAGCCGGTGACGACGATCGTGCCTTCCGACGCTTCGGCGGTATCGTCGCCGGCAACGGTGTCGGTTTGCGCCATCGCCGGGACGGCGCTGAACAGCGCAAGAGTCAGGGCCGAGCCCTGAACTAGCAGGCTAGTCTTCTTCATGATGTATTTTCCCCGTTTACCGCCCCCTAGAAAATCGAGAACGGATTGCGCGGTAAAAAAGACGGAAAGTCCCGCTGGCACAAGTCCCTGATGGCGATTTTTTTACAGTCGTGGGACATGGGTATGGCGCTGTGGCTTTTGCGCAACAGCCCGGCCAGTGCAGCCCGAGACAGGCGTTGAAGCATGATTGCTCCAACGGGACATGATTTGATTCCCATCGGCGCCGACGGCATCGAATGATGCGAAAATGTGGTTTCGGTTGTAACGAAATTGCGACAGCGGATGTCCGGCGCAGATCCGGATGCTTCCCGTCCGTCAAGCGCCGCTGCGCTCGAAGAGGACCGCCGCGCCTCCGGCGACGGGCCGTCCCACGCCAGCATAGGCGATCGATGCCGGCGTGCGAGCCGAATCAGCGCACGCCCACGGCGAGGCCGCGCATGTTGCGATGCATCATAATTTGATGCTAATGCCTTGCCTTCTACATGGCGCAGGTCGTGGCGGGGTTGCCTTTGCCATGCGATTTTAGGGAGCTCGGGTCAGCATGGCCAAGTCGAAGACGGCAGCGGACGGCGATGTCGTCACCATCAAGAAATATGCGAACCGGCGGCTCTATGATACCGAACGGAGCTGTTACATCACGCTCGACGATCTGGGCGCGATGGTTCGCGACGGCCGCGATTTTCGCGTCGTCGATGCAAAGAGCGGCGAAGACATCACGCATAATGTCCTGACCCAGATCATCATGGACACCGAGACCCGCGGCGAGACGTTGCTGCCGGTCAACTTCCTGCGCCAGCTCATCGGCCTCTATGGCGACAAGATGCAATCGGCGGTGCCGCAGTATCTCGAAGCGTCGATGGCGACTTTCCGCAAGAACCAGCAGGACATTCGTACCGCGCTCGAAGGGGCGCTCGGGTCGAACCCGTTGGCCGAGCTGACGCGCCGCAATCTGGAGATGTTCCAGCAGGCGACGAGCGCCTTCATCCCAGGCGCGGGGTCGGCCAAGGCCAAGGACGCCGAAATCGCCGCGCTGAAGGCGGAAATCGCCGACCTCAAGGCCGAACTCGCCAAAAAGACGTAACGACGGGCCGCTCTCCCGCCCCCAAGATTAGAAAACAGGACCGATGATCAAGCATGCGCTCAGCGTAACCCGTCAGGCCGACTTCGCGGCCTGGTATCAGGACGTCATTGCCGAAGCCGACCTCGCCGAGGAATCGGGCGTGCGCGGCTGCATGGTGATCAAGCCGTGGGGATATGGCATCTGGGAACGGATCCAGACGGTCATGGACGCCGCGATCAAGGACGCGGGCGTCCAGAACTGTTACTTCCCGCTCTTCATCCCGCTGTCCTTCTTCGAGAAGGAGGCCGACCATGTCGAGGGTTTTGCGAAGGAAATGGCGGTCGTCACGCACCACCGGCTGATCGGCGACGGCAAGGGCAAGCTCGTTCCCGATCCCGAGGCGAAGCTCGAGGAACCGCTGATCGTCCGCCCGACGTCAGAGACCGTGATCGGCGCTGCGATGAGCCGCTGGGTGCAGAGCTGGCGCGACCTGCCGCTCAAGGTCAACCAGTGGGCGAACGTCGTGCGCTGGGAAATGCGCACGCGCATGTTCCTGCGCACCAGCGAGTTTCTGTGGCAGGAAGGCCATACCGCACACGCCGACCGCGAAGACGCGATGACGGAGACGCTGCGCGCGCTCGAAATGTATCGCAGCTTCGCCGAGGATGTTCTCGCGATGCCGGTGATTGCCGGCGAGAAGCCGGAGAACGAGCGTTTTCCGGGCGCCGTCGCGACCTATTCGATCGAGGCGATGATGCAGGACGGCAAGGCGTTGCAGGCCGGCACCTCGCATTATCTGGGCACCGGTTTCGCCGAGGCAGCGGGTATCCGCTATCAGGACAAGGAAGGCGGCCACAGCCTGTGTCATACGACGAGCTGGGGCACCTCGACGCGCATGATCGGCGGTGTCATCATGACGCATGGCGACGACGACGGACTGCGCTGTCCGCCGCGCATCGCGCCGCACCAGATCGTGATCGTCCCGATGCTCCGCGACAATGACGAGGACGCCGCGATCCTCGACTATTGCCGCGATCTGGAAGCGAAGCTGAAGGCGCTCGATGCCTTCCGCGAGCCCGTGCGCGTGCTGCTCGACGCGAGCGCGAACAAGGCGCAGACCAAGCGATGGGGCTGGGTCAAGAAGGGCGCGCCGATCATCGTCGAGATCGGTCCGCGCGATGTCGCCGGGGGCAATGTCGCGGTGATCCGCCGCGACCGGCTCTATCAGGAAAGCGGCAAGCTCGACACCGCGTTCGTCGCGAAGGACGAGTTCGTGGCGAATGCGGTCGCGACGCTTGAGAGCATCCAGACCGGCCTCCACGCCGAGGCGAAGGAGCGGCTGCACGCGAACATCCGCCGCGACGTCACCGACCTGAAGGCGCATTTCGCGGGCGACGACAAATTCGTCGGCTGGGTCGAAGTGCAATGGTCGCGTCCGACCGGAGCAGCGCTGGAGAAGATCGTCGAGCAGTTGAAAGCGCTCAAGCTCACGATGCGCAACTCGCCGCTCGACGCCGCGCCTGCTGACGGCGCCTGCTTCTTCACTGGCGAGCCGGCGGTCGAGCGGGTTTTGATAGGACGGACCTATTGATTTTGCTCACGAGAAGCCGCGGAGGCGCGAGGAAGATGCGTTCGCCGCGAAGCGGCTTTCTTGGTCCGCCGCCGCGTCATTCGGAGCGACAAGATGAGGAATGGGGCCTATCGGCCCGTGCCCTGTTCTTCGCGTCTTCGCGTCTTCGCGTGAATCCTCTAAGCAGCGCGGCATGAAAAAGCCCAAGCCGCAACCCGGCCTTCCCACGTCCGACCAGATCCTGCGTTTCATCCAGGACAGCCCCGGCGCGGTCGGCAAGCGCGAGATCGCGAAGCATTTCGGCCTGCATGGCGCCGACAAGATCGCGCTGAAGGCGTTGCTCAAGGACATGACCGACGAGGGGCTCGTCGACATGGCGCCGGGTCGGGCTTTCCACAAGCATGGCGGGCTGCCGAAGGTCACCGTGCTGCGCGTCGCTGCCGTCGAGGGCGATACCGTGTGGGCTGTGCCCGATCGCTGGGAAGGCAATGGTCCCGCGCCGCGTCTGCGCGTGATGGAAAAGGGCCGCAAGAGCGCGCTCGGAATCGGCGACCGTATCCTCGCACGCACCGAGGAACGTGGCAGCGGCCACGTCGCGCTTCCGATGAAGAAGCTGCAGGCGGGCGGCGAGGCAATCATCGGCGTGCTCGTCACCGACACGGGGCCGGGCGGCAAGCCGATGACCTGGCTGCGCCCAGCCGACAAGCGCGCGCGTTTCGATTTCGCGGTGGCGGAAATGGGTGATGCCCAGATCGGCGACCTGGTGCGCGCCGAATTGTCGGGCCGCGGTCCTGCCACCAAGGCGCGTGTGATCGACGTGATCGGCGATCCCTTCGCGCCGCGTTCGCTGAGCATGATCGCGATCGCGCGGCATGAAATTCCGCATGTCTTCCACGAAGAGACGCTGGAAGAGGCCGAGCGTGCCGCGAAGCTGCCGCTCACGCCCGACGGCCGCGAAGATTTGCGTGATCTGCCGATCGTCGCGATCGACCCGATCGACGCGCGCGACCATGACGATGCGGTCTGGGCGATCCCCGACGAGGGCGAGAAGAACAAGGGCGGCTGGAGGGCGATCGTCGCGATCGCCGACGTCAGCTATTATGTCCGCGCCGACGGCGCGCTCGACCGCGAGGCGCGGCGGCGCGGCAACAGCGTCTATTTTCCCGATCAGGTCGTGCCGATGCTGCCCGAGACGCTCTCGGCGGGCGTCTGCTCGCTGAAGGCGGGCGAGGATCGCGCGGCGATGGCGTGTCATTTGACGATCGACAAGCATGGCAAGGTGACGTCATGGCGCTTCACGCGGGCGCTGGTGCGGCTGCGCGCGAACATCGCGTATGAGCGCGCTCAGGCCGCCTATGATGCCGATCAGCCCGACGAGGGCTGGGATGCCGACGTGCTGCCGACGCTCAAGAATCTCTGGGGCTGCTGGGCCTTGCTTGCCAAGGCGCGCGCAGCGCGTGCACCGCTCGACCTCGATCTGCCCGAGCGGCAGGTGCGCCTCGACGAGATGGGCAATATCGCCGAGATCCGCGTACGCGAGCGCCTCGACTCGATGCGGCTGATCGAGGATTATATGATCGCGGCGAACGTCGCGGCGGCAAAGGCGCTCGAGGCGAAGAAATCGCCGGTGATGTACCGCATCCACGAGCCGCCGAGCCGCGAGAAGCTGGTCAGCCTCAAAGATTATCTCGAAACCTTCGAGCAGAGCTTCGCGCTGGGGCAGGTGATTACGCCCGCGGTGTTCAACCGGCTGATCGACGGTTTTTCGGGCGACGACCGCCTGCCGCAGTTGATGGAAGCAATCCTGCGCAGCCAGACGCAGGCCTATTATGGTCCGGCGAATTCGGGCCACTTCGGTCTGGCGCTTGGTTCCTACGCGCATTTCACCTCGCCGATCCGCCGTTATGCGGATCTGATCGTTCATCGCGCGCTGGTCGACAGCTATCGCCTCGAAGTTCCGGGCAAGCCCAAAGGCCTGCCCGAAAGGACGGGGCTGGGCGAGGCCGACCGCAAGGGGCTATCGCGCATCGGCGAGGCGATCAGCGCGCTCGAACGCCGCGCGATGGAGGCCGAGCGCGAGACGATCGACCGCTATGTCGCGGCCTATCTCGCGACCAAGGCTGGCGAGATCGTGCCCGCGCGGATCACCGGGGTGCAACCCTTCGGTTTCTTCGCGACCGTCGACGGCCTCAGCGGCGACGGGCTGGTGCCGGTGTCGACCTTGGGGAGCGAGCGCTTCTTCTATGACGAGGCGGCGCGGACGCTCGACAGCGAACATGGGCGGGTGAGCTATTCGATCGGCCAGCGGCTCGAATTGCGCCTGATGGAAGCGAACCCGATCAGCGGGGCGCTCCGCTTCGAGCTTCCCGATGCGCCCGAGGGCGGCTTCCGCAACCGCCCGCCGCGCCGTGACGGAGTGAAGGGGAAGGACAAGGCCGGCAAGCATATCGTCGGCAAGCGCGGGCGGCCGTCGAACATCCGCCATCAGGGGCGCAGGCGCTGATCTCTCTTCGTCATTGCGAGGAGCCGAAGGCGACGCGGCAATCCAGAGTCGCGTAAACCGCTCTGGATTGCTTCGCTTCGCTCGCAATGACGAGGATTATGAAGCCGCCGCCAGCTTCTGCAGCAGCGCCGCACTCTCTGCATCCGCCGGAAAGAAGGCCTCGATCGCCAGTTCCGACAGCGTGATGTCCACCGGCGTGCCGAAGATCGTCACCGTCGAGACAAAGCTGATCCGCCCTGCGACCGTATCGAGGACCAGCGGCACCGCGATGCTGCTGACCGCGCCGACATCATTGTCGTTCGCCTCGACGGCGTAGCCCGCAATCTCCGCGCGCAGCGCGGCAAGCTCGGGATCGGCGCTCGCTTCGATCTGCAGGTCGAGGCGGTGCAGGATATGCGCGCGCCACATCCCATAGTTGACGATCTGCGGTGCGAGGCCCTCGGGATGGAGCGCCAGGCGCAGGACGTTGACCGGCGGCGTGAGCAGGTCCGGCGATATCTGTTCGATCAGGATCGCGATCGCATCATTCGCCGCGATCATGTTCCAGTGCCGATCGACCGCGAGCGCCGGATAGGGCTCGTGCCCCTTCAGCACATGCTCGACGATCGCTTTCATCCCGGTCATCTCGGCGCTGTCGAGCGGGCGCTCCTGAAAATCGGGCGCGTAACCGGCGGCGAGCAGCAGCGCGTTGCGTGCGCGGTGCGGCACCTCCAGGCAGTCGGCGATGCGCTGCAGCATCGCGGCGCTCGGTTTCGAACGCCCGGTCTCGATGAAGCTCAGGTGCCGCGTCGACATTTCGGTGTCGAGCGCCAGGTCCATCTGGCTCATCCGGCGGCGCGTGCGCCATTCGCGAAGCTGTTCGCCGAGCGGTGCGACTTGCATGGTCATCTCCTTCGCTCATCGGGCTAGCCGAGCGTCTTTCCGATTTCCATTACCTCCCGCGTAATCGACGCCATTCAATTCGGGGTTCAATTGGATGGGGTCGAAAGGAGAACCAATATGTCGATCCTCAATCTCAAGACCATCCTCATCGCCGATGCCATCACCTGCACCGGCGTCCTTGCACTCGGGCTCTTCGCGCTCGATCCGGTCGCAAGCCTGCTCGGAGTGCCGGTCGCCGTCGTGTCGATCGGCGCGTGGATATGCCTCGCCGCGGCGCTGCCGATGTTCCTGGCCGCGGCGCAGAAGGCGCCTCACGCCGGGCTGGTCAAGCTGATCGCGGTCGGTAATCTCGGCTGGGTTGCCGCGAGTTTCGCGGTCGTCGCGACCTTTGCCGCGCGGATGACCGGCCTCGGCGTTGCCATCGTGATTGCGCAGGCGCTCGGCGTTCTGGCCTTTGCTTTCCTCGAATGGAAGATGGCCGACGCACCGCACCTTGCGGCCGCCTAATGCATTTTCAGCTTAGCGCGTCGAGCCGGGCGATATCGATCCCGCCCGGCACCAGCATCACCGGACAGGGCAGGGTTCCCGCATCCTGTCCGGTGAAATGCGTCACCAGCGGCCCCGGCGCCCCGCTGGCGGCCGTCGCCAGCACCAGCGCGGCGACCTCGTCGTTTTCGCCGATCGCCTCGCGAACCATTTCGGCGGGCTTGCCCGACTTGATCATCGTCTGCGCTGCGATGCCGCCTTCCTGCTGCACCGCATCGGCGGCAGCCGACACCAATTGCTCCGCATGCTCGCGCGCTTCGGCCTCGATCGTCGCCTGGACACCGCCGAACGCCACGAAATCCTGCGGCGGAATGATCGCCAGCACCGCGACCCCGCCGCCCGTCCGCGCCGCGCGGCGAGCGGCAAAGCGCAGCGCGAGGCTGGCCTCGGGACTGTCGTCGATCACCACCAGATATGTCCGCATCGCCCGACCCCTCGCTATGCTTTTTGTGCGTGGAGAGTGCTTCACATTCGTATGAAAGGCAAGTTGCCCCGCTGGACCTTGACCCGAGCAAGTCTTATGGCGAGGAACAATCCGTAGCGGCAGGCGACGCCTGCGAGACTCGCGCCTATAAAGATCGAGGGAAAACAGCGACGATGCCGATCGAACTCAAAATGCCCGCCCTTTCGCCGACGATGGAGGAAGGGACCCTCGCCAAATGGCTGGTGAAAGAGGGGGATGCGGTCAAATCGGGCGATCTGCTCGCCGAGATCGAGACCGACAAGGCGACGATGGAGTTCGAGGCGATCGACGAGGGCATTGTCAGCCAGATTCTCGTTCCCGAAGGCACCGACAATGTGAAGGTCGGCACCGTCATCGCAGTGATCGCGGGTGAGGGCGAGGACGCATCGAGCGCGAAAGCGGCTCCTGCTCCGGCGCCCGCCGCTGCTCCGGCTCCTGCTCCTGCCGCAAAGGCTGATCCCGCGCCCGCACCGGCGGCCGCACCGGCTCCCGCGACGGCGGCTCCGGCACCCGCAACCTCGGGCGACCGCATCAAGGCCAGCCCGCTCGCCAAGCGCCTCGCGGCCGAAAAGGGCATCGATCTGTCGACGATCAAGGGTACCGGTCCCGGCGGCCGTATCGTCAAGGACGACCTCGAAGGCGCCCCGGCTGGCGCAGCCGCTTCTGCCGTGGCGACAGCACCCGCAGCCGCGGCGCCCGCCGCAGCCCCGGCGGCCGCGCCGGCAGCCGCTACAACTGCCGCTGGCCCCATCCCCGATTTCGGCATCCCGCACGAAGACGAAAAGCTCAGCGGCATGCGCAAGACGATCGCGCGCCGCCTCAGCCAGTCGATGCAGGAAGCGCCGCACATCTATCTGACCGTCGACATCCGCCTCGATGCGCTCCTGAAGCTGCGCGGCGAGCTCAACGCCAGCCTCGAGAGCCGGGGCGTCAAGGTCAGCGTCAACGACCTGATGATCAAGGCGCTCGGCGTCGCGCTGGAACGCGTGCCGCAATGCAACGTCAGCTTCGGTGGCGATGTGATGCGCGTGTACAAGCGTGCCGACATCTCGGTCGCCGTCAGCATCCCGAACGGGCTGATCACCCCGATCATCACCGACGCGGGCAGCAAGTCGATATCGAAGATCTCGACCGAAATGTCCGAGCTCGCGGCGAAGGCGAGGGAGGGCAAGCTGCAGCCGAACGAATATCAGGGCGGCACCGCCTCGATCTCGAACATGGGAATGATGGGGATCAAGCAGTTCACCGCGGTGATCAACCCGCCACAGGCGATGATCATGGCGGTCGGCGCGGGCGAAAAGCGTCCCTATGTCGTCGACGACGCGCTCGCGATCGCGACGGTCATGTCGGCGACCGGCAGCTTCGATCACCGCGCGATCGACGGCGCCGACGGGGCGCTCTTCATGAAGACCTTCAAGGAACTGGTCGAAAGCCCGCTCGGGCTGGTGGCGTAATGAACCCCTCTCCCTTCAAGGGAGAGGGAGGGGCCCGCGCGCGTCAGCGCGTGGGAGGGTGAGGGAGTGACGGCGGGCTATTCGCAACAGACGCTTGAGCGGGCCAAAACTTTGCGCCGCTCGCTCACCGATCAGGAAAAGAAGCTTTGGGGCGCCCTGCGCGATCGGCGTCTCGGCGGTTTCAAATTTCGAAAGCAGCAACCAATCGGTCCGTTCATCGCCGATTTTGTCTGTCAGGAACGTCGCTTGATCGTCGAGGTGGATGGATCGCAGCATGCTGACTCGGAAAGCGACGCGAGGCGTGACGCCTTCCTCGAAGACAAGGGCTATCATGTGCTTCGCGTCTGGAACAATGATGTGACTGGAAATCTGTCCGGTGTGTTGACGGCGATCCTTGCCGCGCTCTCGGACCCTCACCCTCCCATTGCTGCGCAATGGGCCCCTCCCTCTCCCTAAATGGGAGAGGGGATTAAGATGGAGCAAATCTTGGCTGACACCAACTACGACCTCATCGTCCTCGGCTCGGGCCCCGGCGGCTATGTCGCGGCGATCCGCGCGGCCCAATTGGGCCTGAAGACTGCGATCGTCGAGCGCGAAAATCTCGGCGGCATCTGCCTCAACTGGGGCTGCATCCCGACCAAGGCGCTGCTGCGGTCGGCCGAAATCTATCACTATATGCAGCATGCCGGCGACTATGGCCTGATCGCGCAACAGATCAGTGCGGACATCGAAGCGGTCGTGAAGCGCAGCCGCGGCGTCGCGAAACAGCTGAGCCAGGGCGTCGCCTTCCTGATGAAGAAGCACAAGATCACCGTCCATATGGGCGAGGGTAAGCTGACCGCGCCGGGCAAGCTGGAAGTGACGGGCGAGAAGGGGACCGAGACGCTCACCGCCAAGAACATCATCGTCGCGACCGGCGCCCGCGCCCGCGACCTGCCGTTCGCGCCCGCCGACGGCAAGCGCATCTGGACCTATCGTCACGCGCTCGTCCCGCCCGAAATGCCGAAGAAGCTGCTGGTCATCGGATCGGGTGCGATCGGGATCGAATTCGCCAGCTTCTACAGCGATATGGGCGCGGACGTGACCGTGGTCGAGATGCTCGACCGCCTCGTTCCCGTCGAAGATGCAGACGTGTCGGCGTTCCTGGAGAAGCAGCTCAAGAAGCAGGGCATGACGATCTACACCGGCGCCGGAGTCGAGGAACTCAAGGCGACCGCGACCGGCGTCTCGGCCAAGATCAAGGGCAAGGACGGCAAGGTCGAAAGCGCCGAGTTCAGCCACGCGATCGTCGCGATCGGCATCGTCCCGAACACGGAGAATATCGGCCTCGAAGCGCTCGGCGTGAAGACGACCAAGGGCCACATCGACACCGACGCGATGTGCCGCACGAACGTCCCCGGCGTGTGGGCGATCGGCGACGTCACCGCGCCGCCGTGGCTCGCGCACAAGGCGATGCATGAGTCGGTGATTTCGGTCGAAGCGATCGCGGGCAACCACCCGCACGCGATGGACCCGCGCAACATCCCGGGCTGCACCTATTGCCGCCCGCAGATCGCCAGCGTCGGGCTGACCGAGGCTAAGGCCAAGGAACTCGGCTACGAGGTCAAGGCCGGGACCTTCCCGTTCATCGGCAACGGCAAGGCGATCGCGCTCGGCGAGGCGGAGGGCTTTACCAAGACGGTGTTCGACGCGAAAACGGGCGAGCTGCTCGGCGCGCACATGATCGGCGCCGAAGTCACCGAGCTGATCCAGGGCTATACGATCGGCAAGACCGCCGAGCTGGTCGAGGATGATTTCATCGGCACCGTCTTCCCGCATCCGACGCTCAGCGAAACGATGCACGAGGGCGTCCTCGCGGCGTTCGGACGGCCGCTGCATATCTGACGATGGAGCGCCGGTCGCTCTTCGGCGCCGCGGGGTTGTTCCTCGCGGTCATTCTGCTTGGCGTCGTCGCCGGCCGCGGCTGGACGAACGCGTTCGATTGGCGGATATCGCACGCGCTGGCGCTCCGGGCCGGCGAAGACAGCGCTGCCCTCATCGCCTTCATGCAGGGCGCGAGCTGGATCGGCGGCGGCACGCCGCGCTGGATCATCGTCATCCTGCTCTGCGGTGTCGTATGGCGCTGGTGCGGCCCGCGCTGCGCGACCGCACTCGCGGGCGCGTCGCTTCTTTCGAACCTCGCATCGAGCCTGCTCAAGGTCGCCTTTGGCCGTGCGCGTCCCGATCTCACCGATCATCTCGATTTTCAGACCAGCGCGTCCTATCCCAGCGGCCACGCGACGAGCGCGGCGGTCGTCTATCTGCTGCTCGCATGGCTCGCACCGCCGCGCTGGCGGCCGTTCGCCTGGACGCTTGCCGCGACGATGATCATCCTCAACGGCTTTTCGCGCGTCATGCTCGGCGTCCACTGGGCGAGCGATATCGTCGGCGGGACGATGCTCGGCGCGGCGTTCGCGCTGCTGGGCGCCTGGTGGGCGGCGCGCTCCCGCTAAGGATATCCTAAGCTATCGCGGCTAGTCCGGACGCACCAGTCAGGGGTCTTTGCGATGCGTTTTTCGGTCGGCGGCTTTTTGGGGATCATCGGCGGGCTGATCCCGATCGTCTATATCGGCTGGATGCTCCGGCATTTCATAGGCGTCGGCGGCGGCTCGGCCGAAGGGGTCGCGATGATCGGGCTCGGGCCGACCGTGATTGGGCTTTCGATCGTCGGCCTGCTCTTCGCATTGCCGCTGATCATCAAATTGCTGCGCGCCGTTTCGGGCACGAACCGCGTTCCGGGCGCACGCGCCGAAACGGCTGGCGACCCTGGGGCCGAAACGCAGGGGTTCGATGCCGACGCGGCATTCGCCAACTATATGCGCAATCGCGACGCCGTCCCGCCGCCGCCGATCGCGCCCGATGCGTTGGACGACGATCTGCGACCCTTCACCCCGCGTCCGGGCGGGTTCGGGCGCAAGGGCGTCTGAACCGCCTCAATCGAAATTCGGCGTACGCTTGCCGCTGAGCAGGCGGGCGATATCCTTTGCCAGCAACGCATCGACCAGATCGCCCGTCGCGATCAGCCGGTCGCGTTCGGTGAGCATCTTGCGCTGGCGGATATCTTTCGGGTCGCGCGCGACCGACGCATAGAAGCGCACTGCGCGCACCCACGGCGCGTGCTCGTCGGCGACATCCTCCATCGTTCGCGCAAATGCGTTCGACATGACCCGAAGCTTGCCGTCGTCACCGCGCTCGAGAAACAACAGCAACAACATCCCTTCGTCGAAGGCATAGCGATTGCATGCCCCCGCAAAGGCGTCCGGGTTGGCTTGTGCCAGCTCGTCCGGATCGCTCGGCGTCACGGGAACGCGGTTTTCACCAATGCGCCCGTCTACGACGACATAGCCGGGCATGATCAGCGTTTCGGGCAGCGCGCTTCCGGCGATCAGCGTCTCCGGTACGACTTCGAGCGATCCCATGAAATCGTCGTCCTTTTCGGGCAACGCCTTTCCGACGCGCGCGAGGATGATGGCTTCGGACGACGCGGCGAGCTCGATGGCGGTCGGGACCTTGTAGCCGGGGGCGACGCTGCACGCTTCGGCGACGGGGGCGGCGAACACGCCGGCGAACAGCGCGAGTGCCGATATTGCCAGTCTTTTCATGCTCGTGAATGTGTCGGCGATGATCGTCGTTTGCAAGAGCCGAGGGCGCCGCTAACGTTCGCGCATGGCCCAAGGTACGCACGATTTCGTCCCCGATCCGCGCAACGACGCGATCCTCATCAACGTCAACGGCGATCTGGTTGCGCGCGCCGAGGCGCGGGTGTCGGTCTTCGATAGCGGGTTCATGCTCGGCGACGGCGTTTGGGAGGGCATCCGCGTCCACCAGGGGCGCATGGCGTTTCTCGACCAGCATCTCGATCGCCTCTGGGAGGGCGCGAAAGCGATTGCCATGGATGTCGGCATTTCGCGCGACGAGCTCGAACGACGGCTCTACGATACGATCGATGCGAACGGCATGGACAGCTGCCACATCCGGTTGATGGTCACCCGCGGCATCCGTTCGACGCCCTATCAGGACCCGCGTGTGATCATCTCGCCCGCGACGATCGTCATCATCGCCGAGCATAAGGATCCGCTTCCCGCGACGATCGAAACGGGCCTGTCGCTCTTCACCGTCCATGTCCGCCGGGGCGATCCGGCGGTGCAGGACCCCAAGCTCAATTCGCACAGCAAGCTCAATTGCATTACCGCCTGTATCCAGGCGGCACAGGCGGGCGCCGACGAGGGACTGATGCTCGACCCGCACGGCTTCGTCGCGACGTGCAATTCGACGCATTTCTTCATCGTCCGCAAGGGTGAGGTCTGGACCTCGACCGGCGATTATTGCCTTGGCGGCATCACGCGCAGCAACGTCATCGGCATCTGCCGTGCGAACGGCATTCCGGTCTTCGAGAAGAATTTTTCTCTCACCGACGTCTATGGGGCCGACGAAGCCTTTGTGACCGGAACCTTCGCGGGCGTCGTCCCGGCGCACACCGTCGACGGGCGCAAGCTGACCGAGGGCAGGGGGGCGATGGTCGGGCGATTGCAGGCGCTCTACAAGGCGCTGATCGAGAGTGACATTGCCGGGCGCTCGCGCCCGTGACCGACGGTATCCGCATCGCGATGTGGTCGGGGCCGCGCAACCTGTCGACCGCGATGATGCGCTGCTTCGGCAGCCGCGCCGATACTTTCGTCTCCGACGAACCCTTCTATGGGGCTTACCTCCGGGAAACCGGCGATCCCCAGCCGATGATGGATGACGTCATGGCGTCGATGGATTGCGACTGGCAAGGCGTTGCGCGCAGCATGTCGGGACCGAACCCGGCGGGCACGCCGATCTGGTACCAGAAGCATATGGCGCATCATATGGTCGGGCCGATCGCGCACCACGACCTGCCCGGCCTGCGCCATGCCTTCCTGATCCGCGATCCCGCCCGCGTCGTCGCGAGCTATGCGGCGAAGCGCGTCGCCGTGCGTCCCGACCACCTCGGTACCGACAAGCAGGTCGAATTCTTCGACCGCGAAGCCGACCGGCTGGGCCATGCGCCGCCGGTCGTCGACAGCGCCGACATCTTGCGTGATCCGCCCGCGATGCTGCAGAAACTGTGCGCGGCGCTTGGCATCGACTGGGATCCGGCGATGCTCGAATGGAAGGCCGGGATTCACGAGACGGACGGCGTGTGGGCGTCGCACTGGTATGACGCGGTCGTATCGAGCACCGGCTTCGGGCCGCCCGACACGCGGCAGCCCGAACTGACGGCGGAGGGGCAGGCGGTCGCCGATGCGTGCCGACCGGGCTATGATTATCTGGCGCAACATAAAATCACCGCCGGATGAAGTTTCCGCTGTCCTAACAAGTCCTGTTTTGCCATCCAGTTTGCGGGCAAACTCAACAGGCGGATCAGATATGCAATCGCGAATGAAGTTCGGCAGTTTTCTGCGGGGAATCGCTTTGGGCTCGGTGGCGCTTTTTGCCGTCTCGGCGCAGGCACAGGACGGATCCGGACAGACGGTGATTACCGCCGCGCGCTACATCGACGTGCTGACCGGCAAGACCGTCGACTATCCCGCAATCTTCGTCGGCGCCGACGGCCGTATCACGGGCATCGCCGATGCGCGTACCGTTCGCTGGGGCGCGGACGTCAAGCATATCGACCTTGGCGACAAGACGTTGCTGCCCGGCCTGATCGACATGCACGTCCACCTCGACGGCCCTGCCGACATCGGCGGCTATCGCGGGCTCGAATTCACCGACAGCTTCTGGGGCATGACCGCGGTCAAGAACGCGCGCGACATGCTCGATGCCGGCTTTACGACCGTGCGCAACGTCGGCTCGTCCGACCGCAACGACATCGGGCTCAAGCAGGCGATCGAAGCGGGCTACGCCGTCGGGCCGCGGATCGTTCCTGCGGGCTATGCGCTCGGCGCCACCGGGGGGCATTGCGACAGCACCTACCTTCCGCCGAGCCTCGAAAAGAAGGACGGCAAGGAAGAGGGTGTGGCGGACGGTCCGGAGGAGTTTCGCTATCAGGTTCGCCGCCAGCGCAAATATGGCGCCGAGGTGATCAAGGTCTGCGCGACGGGCGGCGTCTTCTCGCGCAATACCGAGCCCGGCCAGCTTCAGGTCTCCGAGGTCGAGCTGCGCGCGATCGCCGACGAGGCGCATCAATGGGGCCTGCGCGTCGCGGCGCACGCGCATGGTGCGGCGGGTATCCGTGCCGCCATCGCTGCGGGGATCGACACGATCGAGCATGTCAGCCTGCTCGACGACGAAGGTATCCGCATGGCGCTGGCGCGCAAGCAGCCGGTATGGTTCTCGATGGATATCTACAACACCGAATATACGCAGGCCGAGGGCGCGAAGAATGGCGTGCTCGAGGATAATCTGCGCAAGGATCGCGAGATCGCGCAGATCCAGCGCGAGAATTTCCGCAAAGCGACCAAGGCGGGCGTGCGGATGGTGTTCGGCTCCGATGCCGGCGTGATGCCGCACGGCCAGGTCGGCAAGCAGTTCCGCGTGATGGTCGAATATGGGATGACGCCGATGCAGGCGATCCAGGCCGCGACGAAGAACGGCGCCGAAGCGCTCGGCCGCGAGAAGGATGTCGGTGCGATCCAGGTCGGCCGCTACGCCGATATCATCGCCGTCGACGGCGATCCGCTGAAGGATGTCCGCCAGCTCGAGGACGTCGACGCCGTGGTGAAGGGCGGGGTGCTGATAAAGGGCGGGTAAGCCGCCCTAGATCACCAGCCGGTCGATCATCGCGTCGCGCATGTTCGGTGTCAGATTGAGCACCGCCTCCGCATAGGTCGGGATGTCGCCATGATCGCGCCGCACGGTGGCCAGCGCGGCATCGAGATAGGCGGGATTTACCGACATCAGCGCGCGAATGGCATCCTCGTGGATCTCGGCGCCATAACGTGCCCGGATATGGGCTGCACCCTGCGCGATCCGCTCGTCGATCTTGCCGGCGGTATTCGTGAGCAGATAGTCCTGCATCAGGTCGTCCTCATGGACGCCGAGCAGCCGATGGACGATCGCGACCGCAAAGCCGGTGCGGTCCTTGCCCGCGACGCAGTGAACGAGGCTGGGCGCATCATATTCGGCGAGCGCGGCGAGATAGAGCCGCAGCGTCGCGACGAGTGCGGGGCGGTACGGCATGCCGGCATAGGTATCGATCATCCGCTCGCGCGCCGTCTGGGCGTCGATCGCGCCGCCCGCGGCCTGCAGGTGCGGGGCGAGCCCCGCCGTGATCCCGCCGGCGAAGAGCACGCGCGCGGAAAAATTCTCCGACCGGCGGCAGGGGTGCATCTCGCGTTCGTCGTCGCCGCGAAGATCGACGATCGTTTCAAGGCCGAGCGCGTCGAGCGCTGCCAGATCCTCGTCGCTCGCCGCCTCATGGTGCGCCGAACGCCACAGCGTCGCATCACGCAACCGCCCGCCGCCGTCGACGGCATAGCCGCCATAGTCGCGGAAATTGTGGATGCCCGACAGGGGCAGGACGCGCTCGGCGAGCATGATCAGTCTCCTGTAAACACCGGCTCCCGCTTCTCGACAAAGGCGTTGATCGCCTCCCGGTTGTCGGCGGTTTCGTGGACGATCGCCTGATAGGCGGCGCTGAGTTCGAGGATGTCGCTCATCCGGCTGTGCTGCGCCTCGCGGAGCAGGCGCTTGGTGAGGCGCAGCGCGCGGGGCGGATTGCAGACGATGCGCTCGGCGATGGCGATCGCGCGGTCGAGCAGGTCGGCGTCGGGCACCACCTCGGTGACGAGGCCATAGTCCTTCGCCGTCGCGGCATCGAAGCGGTCGCCGGTCAGGAACAGCTCGGCGGCGCGCGGATAGCCGAGCACCTTCTGGAGCAGCCAGGCGCCGCCGTCGCCGGGGACGATCCCGACCTTGATGAAGCTGCAAGCGAACTTGGCGCTCTCGGCAGCGATCCGGATGTCGCAGGTGCACGCAAGATCGCAGCCGAGCCCGATCGCGTGACCGTTGACCGCGGCGATCATCGGCACTTCGCAATCCATCAGCGCGCGGATCACCGCCTGCACGCCCTTGCGATAGTTGCTGCGCGTCGAATCGGGCTGGTCGAGTACGCCGATGCCCTGACGATCCTTCATGCCTTTGAGGTTGCCCCCGGCACTGAAGGCCTTGCCGATCCCGGTCAGGATGATCGCGCTGACACCGCGGTCGTCGCCGAGTGCGCGGAGCGTTTCGATGATGTCCTGGCAGTCGTCATGCGTGCCGATCGCATTCATGCTCTCGGGCTTGATCATCGTCAGAATCGCGATCTTGCCCCGTCGCTCGACACTCAGAAACTCGCCCATCAAAATCTCTCCTGTTTCGCGGGGGCAGGCTATGCCCCGCGGGTCATGGTTGCAAGCCAAGGATGGCGGCCCAACGCGCGGAGGCATCCGGTCGGCCCAAAGCGGATTAGCGAACCGCGCCGCTCTCGCGCAGGGCGGCAACGCGGGCGGCATCGTAGCCCAGCGCTCCAAGGACGGCGTCCCCGTCACCGCCGACCGCCGGTGCCTGTCGCGGCATGTCGTTGACCGTGGCCGAATAGCGCGGCGCGGGTGCGGGATGCGGGACGCCGGCGACCGTCACGAAGGTTTCGCGAGCGACGTTGTGCGGATGCTGCGGCGCTTCGGTAAGCGACAATACCGGCGCGAAGCAGACGTCGGTCATTTCCATCAAATCGCACCATTCGTCGCGCGTCTTCGTCGCGAACAGCGCGGTTAGCTGAGCCTTTTTCGCCGGCCAGTTTTCCTGGTCATCCTGCACGTCAAACGCCGGATCGGCGTCGAGCCCGGTCTTGGCGCGAAGCAGCGCATAGAACTGCGGCTCGATCGACCCGATCGAGATGAACTTGCCGTCGCTGCAGGCGTAGGTGTCATAGTAGGGCGCGCCACCGTCGAGGCGGTTCACGCCCGCCTGATCCTTGATCATCCCCGCGCCGTGGAACCACCAACTCATCCCCGCGAGCAGCGCCGAGCCGTCGGTCATCGCGCAATCGATCACCTGACCCTCGCCGGTCTTGCACGCGTGCAGCAATGCACTCGCCATACCGAACGCCAGCATCATGCCGCCGCCGCCGAAATCGCCGACATAGTTGACGGGCGGTACCGGCTTTTCACCGGCGCGTCCGATTCCGTGAAGGACGCCCGAAAGCGAGATGTAGTTGATGTCGTGGCCCGCGGCTTGAGAATAGGGGCCGAACTGGCCCCAGCCGGTCATGCGACCGTAAACCAGCTTCGGATTATCGGCGAGAAGGACTTCGGGACCGAGGCCCAGCCGTTCCATCACGCCCGGTCGATATCCCTCGATGATCCCGTCGGCGCTTTTACAGAGCGCGCGTGCGATCTCGACGGCATCGGGATTCTTCATGTCGAGCGAGATCGACTTGCGGTTGCGCGAGAGCGGGTCGCGCGGGTCCATGAAGCCGCCGGGACGATCGATACGGATCACCTCGGCGCCATGATCGGCGAGCATCATGCCGCAAAAAGGGCCGGGACCGATCCCTGCGAATTCGATGATGCGTATGCCTTGCAGCGGTCCAGCCATGTCTTTCGTCTCCTTTGCGGGGCCTGTGGCCCTCTGAATGTTGCACTATTGTGCCAGTGAACTTCAAAATGTCGCCGAACTGTCAGACTTTTGCAGCCGGCATGTCACCGCGTACGCTTATCGCGCCGCCATGGAACGGGCATCCATCGCACTCGACCGTCGTGGCTTTGCCAAGGGCTTGATGGCCACCGCCTTTGCCGGGCTTGCGCTTCATAGCCGCCATGTCTCGGCGGCGATGCTGGCCGAAGGACGGGGCTTCGGTGCACCGGTCCCCGATCCCGCGCGCATCCTCGATCTGCCGCCGGGCTTTTCGTACAGGATAATTTCGCAATTCGGGCGGACGATGAGCGACGGTCGCCAAGTGCCGAACAGCGCCGACGGCATGGGCTGTACGACGTTGCCCGACGGCCGCCTGTGCCTGATGCGCAACCACGAACTCGGCGCCGACGAACTCAGGCAGGGCGCTTGCCCGGTGGGTGCGGGCGGCGATGCAGCGGCGTTCGATTGTTACCGCACCGGCAGCGGCGAAGCGCTCCCGGGTGGTGTGTCGACGCTGATCCTCGACCCTGCGAGCCTTACTGTCGAAGAGGAATATCTCGCGCTGGTCGGCACCATCCATAATTGTTCGGGCGGGATGACGCCGTGGGGCACGTGGCTCAGCTGCGAGGAAGATGTCTCGCGCGGCGGCGCGCTTCACAAGGAGGACCATGGCTGGGTCTTCGAAATCCCGGTCGCTCCGGGAAGGCTGGTCAGCGCCGCGCCGATCAAGGCGATGGGGCGCTTCAACCACGAAGCCGCCGTTTGCGATCCGAAGAGCGGCGCGATCTATATGACCGAAGACCGGCAGGACAGCCTCTTCTATCGCTTCCTGCCCACGGCGCCCGGCGATCTTCACAAGGGCGGTCGTCTGCAGGCGCTCGCGCTCATCGACCCGGTGCTCACCGACACGCGCAACTGGTCGCGACCGGCGCTGGCGAGTGGCGGTTGGCACGATGTTCGCTGGATCGACCTCGACGAGGTCGAAAGCCCCAAGGACGACCTTCGCAAGCGCGGCGCGCGGGCCGGCGCGTCGATCTTCGCACGCGGCGAGGGTGTTCATGCCGGCGACGGCGAAATCTATTTCACCTGCACGTCGGGCGGTCCGGCGCGGCGCGGCCAGATCATGCGCTATCGCCCTTCGCCGGCCGAAGGAAACGCGGGCGAAGCGACGCAGCCGGGTCAGCTGCAATTGTTCGTCGAAACGACCGACCCCGAACATTTCAGCTTCGGCGACAATCTCAGCGTCGCGCCGAACGGCGATCTCGTCGTCTGCGAAGACCGGCGCGGCAGCAGGCCCGACAACTGGCTGCGCGGCGTCACGCGCGACGGGAAAGTCTATCCCTTCGCCCGCGTGACGGCGCAAACCAAGGTTTCGGGCGTGTGTTTCGCGCCCGATGGCAAGACGATGTTCCTCAACCTCTACAACCCGGCACGGACGATCGCCGTGCGCGGGCCGTTCTGAGGAAGCGCGATCAAACACGCTCGATGATGATCGCCGGCGCCATGCCGCCCGCGGCGCACATCGTGACGAGCCCGTAGCGGCCGCCTGAGCGTTCGAGTTCGTCGAGCGCCGTGCCGATGAGGATCGAACCCGTCGCGCCGATCGGATGGCCGAGCGCCATCGAGCCGCCGTTGATATTCACCTTCTCGCGGTCGAGATCGAGGTCGCGGATGAACTTCTCGGCAACGACCGAGAAGGCCTCGTTGATTTCCCAGACGTCGATGTCGTCCTTGGTCAGACCGGCCTTTTCGAGGACCTTCTTCGCCGCGGGAACCGGAGCATTGAGCATCAGCGTCGGATCGTCGCCGATGTTGGCGTAGGCCACGATGCGTGCGCGTGGCTTCAGACCGTTCTTTTCGGCATATTCTTTCGACGTCAGCAGAACCGCTGCCGCGCCGTCGACGACGCCCGACGAATTGCCCGCATGATGGAAATGCTGGATTTCAAGATCGGGATAGCGGCGGTTGATCTGCTTGCGGAACGTAACTCCGCCGCCGAGATCGAAGTCCGCGAGCGCTGCGAAGCTCGGCTTGAGCGAAGCGAGGCCTTCGGCCGTCGTTTCGGGTCTCGGGAATTCTTCACGGTCGAGCGCGACGCTGCCGTCGGGGTTGTGCACGGGAACCACCGACTTCGCGAAGCGGCCTTCCTTGATTGCGCGGTCGGCGCGCTGCTGACTGACGAGTGCAAGCGCGTCGAGGTCCTCGCGGCTGATGCCCTCCATCGTCGCGATGGCATCGCCGCAGACGCCCTGGTTGGATTGCGGATGCAGGGCGTCGAGCGCTTCGTGGCCCGAGCCCATCATGCGCGGCGGCAGGCCGGCGTTCGCCTGCTCGGCGGCATAGGCGCTGGTGTAGCTCATCATCTCGGTGCCGCCGGCGATGACGCAATCTTCCATGCCCGACATGACGGTCGCGGCTGCGAAGTTCACGACGCTGATGCCGCCGCCGCAGAAGCGGTCGAGCGTCGTGCCGCTCGCCTTGATGTCATAGCCCGCCGACAGCGCGGCCATGCGGCCGAGGTCGCCGCCCTGCTTGCCGTTCTGCGAGGAGGTCGACCAGACGATGTCGTCGACGGTCGCGGTGTCGAGACCGTTACGCTCGCGGATCGCCGTCAGCACGGTGGCGGCAAGGTGCTGCGGGTGGAGATGCGAGAGCGCGCCCTTGCCGGGCTTGCCGATCCCGCGCGGGGTACGGACGGCATCGATGATATAGGCTTCGGCCATGAGATGATCCTTTCGTCGGAAACTTAGCGGAAGTGCGACGGCTGGAAAGCGCGTCGTCGGGGACTTAGCGGGGGGCCATGCGGATCGCGCCGTCGAGGCGGACCGCCTGGCCGTTGAAATAGGTGTTGCGCACCATCTCCATCGCGAGGCTCGCATATTCCTCGGCCTTGCCGAGGCGCTTGGGGAAGGGGACCGACGCCTCGAGGCTCTCTTTCACCTTCGGGTTCATATTGCCGAGCAAGGGCGTTCCGAATACGCCGGGCATGATCGAATTGACCCGGATGCCGAGGTCCATCAGGTCGCGTGCCATCGGAAGGACGAGGCCGTTCACGCCCGCCTTGGCGGAGCCATAGATGACCTGGCCGATCTGTGCGTCCTGCGCCGCGACCGAAGCGGTGAAGATGATTGCGCCGCGTTCGCCATCCTCAAGTTCGGGCAGCGTCGCCATGCCTTCGGCGGCGATCGAACCGATGCGGTAGCTCGCGGTCAATATCCCCGCGACACCATATTCGTAATCCTCGGTCGGCGTGCGGCGGAAGCTTCCCGTTTCCTTGTCGTAAGCGAGCGTCTTGCCGCGGCGCGACGTCATCGCGCAATGGACGGCGACGCGTTCCTGGCCATGCGCCGCGCGCGCCTTGGCAAAGCCGTCGAGGACCGATTGTTCATCGGTGATGTCGACATGGACGAACAGGCCGCCGATCGACTGCGCGACTTCCTCGCCGAGGGCATCGTTGATGTCGAAGATCGCAACTTTGACGCCCGCGGCGGCAAGTGCTTCGGCGGTCGCCCGGCCGAGGCCCGAAGCGCCGCCGGTCACGACGGCGGCAGTATTGGAGTCGAGTTTCATGGGGAGGCTCCTCAGGCTGGAATCTGGTTGAACGGCACGCCTTTGTCGGGACGATGATCCTGCGGCAGGCCCAGGATCCTCTCGGCAATCGTATTGAGCAGCGTTTCGTCCGAACCGCCGGCAATGCGTCCCGTCGGCGCGTTGATCCAGCTCGATGCCCAGTCATCCTTGGGCGAAAGATGCTCGTCGAACAGGAAGGCGTCGGTACCCTGGAGGTCGAGCGCGAGTTCGGAGAGCTTTTGACGCGACCTTACGGCGACGAGCTTGTTCAGCGAACCTTCGGGTCCCGGAGTCATACCCGCTTCCATCATCAACCGCGCGCGGCGATTGATCGAGTCGAGGCCCGAGCGCATCGCGTAATTTCGCGCAATCTGCTGCCGGATGCGGCCATCTTCGATCGCCGGCTTGCCGTTGATCTCGATGTCTTTCGCCAGGCCGACGAACAGATCGAGATGGGGGCCGAAGCCGGCGCTGTCGGTCGCGACATAGCGTTCGATCATGAGAGTCGCGAGTGCGACCGCAAAACCGCCGCCGACGGGCGACATACGGTGGTCGTCGCTGATTTTCACGTCGTCGAAGAAGACTTCGTTCACATGGCTGTCGCCACCGGCAAGCTTGATCGGACGCACGGTGACGCCGGGCGCCTTCATGTCGACCCAGAAATAGGTGAGCCCCTTATGCTTCACCACGGTCGGATCGGTGCGCACGACGATGACGCCATAGTCCGAATATTGCGCCCAGCTGGTCCACACCTTCTGTCCGTTGATCTTCCACCCGTTGCCGTCAGCTTCGGCCCGGGTGCGAAGCCCCGCGAGGTCGGTGCCGCCCGAGGGTTCGGAGAAAAGCTGGCACCAGATTTCTTCACCCTTCAGCGCCTTGACGACGCGTTCTTTCACGAACTCCTTGTCGGTTCCGAACTGCATCAGGACGGGGACGGGCATGCCCAGCGAAATGCCGAAGTAGAAATTGGGGAAGCCATGCTTCATCTCTTCCCCTTCGAACGTGATCTTTTCGATATGGCCGAGCCCCTGGCCGCCGAATTCGGTCGGCCAGTTGATGCCTGCAAAGCCCGCGTCGAACTTGGCTTTTTGATAGCGGCGGCCGAGCGCGAGGTCGTCTTCGACGCTCAGTCCCTTGCGCGCGCTCTTGCCAAAAACCGGAACCATCGATTCGCACCAGGCGGCTGCCTTCGCGCGATATGTGTCGACGTCGCTCATGCACTTTCTCCTGCAAGACGGTCGACCAGAACATCCTCCCAGAAGAAGCTGCTCCCTTGTTCGAGCGCGAGGCTGCGCGCGCGGCGCATGTGAAGATGCAGCCCGATTTCCCAGGTCACACCGATGCCGCCGTGAATCTGCACGCAGTCGCGCGCGGCGGTATCATAGGCCTCGGTCGCCGACAGGCGCGCGGCGGCAGCGGCAGTCACGAAGCCCGCCGTGTTTTCGGATGCGGCTGCAGCGATACAGTTCGCGCGCGCGAGTTCGACCAGGCCGTACAACTCGGCAATCCGGTGCTTGATCGACTGGAAGGCCCCGATCGGCTGGCCAAAGGCCTTGCGCGTCACGGCATAGTCGCGGGCAATCTCCATCAGCGCCTCGGCGCCGCCGGTCTGTTCGTGCGCGGTCACCACGGCCTGAAGCGCGAGGATGTGGAGCGCCGCGTCGCGCGCGCCGTCGCCGGCAACCAGCGTTTCAGCCTGGGCCCCGCTAAACGACAGGTCGGCGATCATGCGGCTGTTGTCGAAGCTGGGGATCGCGGTGCGTTCTGCGTCTCCGATCGCGACGACGGCCAGGACCGGTAAGCCTGCCTCGTGCGCGAACACAACCGCAACGTCGGCGGCAAGGCCTCCCGATACGGCGGATGCAGTGCCGTCGATCCGGCCGTCGGCATAGGCGAGCGAAGGCGCGTGCGGCAGCGCGTCGGACCCCGAAGCGAAGGCGATCGCACCGATCGTCTCACCGCTCGCGAGCCCCGGAAGCCAACGGGCCTTCTGCTCTTCCGATCCATAGAGTTCGATCGCCTTTGCGGCGCCGAAGCTCGATGTCAGGAAAGGCGCGCCGCTCAGCGACCGTCCCGCCTGATGCGCAATCAGTCCCATCTCGACCAAGCTGAGCGCCAGCCCGCCATGCGATTCGGGCAGCGCGAGCGCGGTCCAGCCCTGTTCCTTTGCCGTGTTCCAGAAGCCTTCATGATAGCGCCCGGTGGTTTCGAGCAGCGGCAGCAACTCGTCCTTGTTTATCCGCGCTTCGAGCACGCGCCGCGATTCGGTCGCGATCGCCTGCTGATCCTCGCCATATAGGACGGTCATCGCTGCATCATCCTTCTCCCGTCGTTCTTGTCTTGCCAATGAACCGGACGTTGACGTAAACGTCAAGTCCATTCCGCTACGGCGTAGCGGGAAACTGCGTATCGCAGCCGTGACGGCTCTGATCGCCAGAGAAATATAACTAGGTTATATAAGATTGGAAAGGGAAAGACGATGGCCTTCAAGACGCGCATCACCGAAATGCTCGGCATCGAACATCCGATCGTTCAGGGCGGCATGCAGAGCGTCGGCTACTCCGAACTCGCGAGCGCGGTGTCGAATGCGGGCGGGCTCGGCATTCTGACGGCGCTGACGCAGCCGTCGCCCGACGCGCTGCGCGACGAGATCGAGCGGTGCCGGTCGATGACCGCGAAGCCGTTCGGGGTGAACATGACCGTATTCCCGACCATCAATGCGCCCGACTACAAAGCCTATGCGCAGGCGATCATCGACGGTGGGGTCAAGATCGTCGAGACCGCGGGCACGCAGGCGGTTCGCGAGATATGGGAGATGCTGAAGCCGCATGGCGTCACCATTCTTCACAAATGCACCGCGGTGCGGCACGCGCTTTCGGCCGAAAAGGCCGGGTGCGATATCATCTCGATCGACGGCTTCGAATGCGCGGGCCATCCCGGTGAAGACGATATCCCGGGCCTGATTCTGATCCCCGCTGCCGCGGACAAGGTGAAGATCCCGATGCTTGCGAGCGGCGGGTTCGGCGATGGCCGCGGTCTCGTCGCGGCGCTGAGTCTCGGCGCCGAGGGGATCAACATGGGTACCCGCTTCTGCGCGACCGTCGAAGCCCCGATCCACGACAATGTGAAGCAGGCCTATATCGAAAATGACGAGCGCGGCAGCTTCCTGATCTTCCGCAGTTTCAAGAATACCGCGCGCGTCGGCCGCAGCCCGGTCAGCGAAGAGGTCGCGCGCCGCCTCGCGAATCCCGACGCCCAGTTCAGCGATGTCCAGGAACTCGTCTCGGGCGCGGCGGGGCGCGAATTGCTGCAGACGGGCGACCTGTCGAAGGGCGTCTTCTGGGCTGGCATGGTGCAGGGGCTGATCCATGACATACCGACCTGTCAGCAACTGATCGATCGCATCATCGGCGAAGCCGAATCGATCGTCGATCAGCGGCTCGCGGGGTTCCGCAACGGATAGGCGCGATCGGCTCGCAGTGCGCGAGGGGCTGCAAAGGAAGGGCTCGCCCGTTTGAGCGCCGCCGGATCGTGCCAATTTGACGCAGAACAGCCTTGGTCGAGCTACGAATTCGGGAGTCGACATCCTTAACAACTGGTTTATCGTCGGTTGCGATTGCAATTTCGAAAATTATCGAGTCGTCGATGCACGATCGATCAGGTCGATCAAGCATGGCGCCGACCATATAGGGACCAGGGATCATGCGAAGCTTACTTGCTGCAGCCGCAGCCGTTGTGTTGCTGCCGTCGACCGCCAACGCAGCCGCGTTCGTGAATGGAAGCTTTGAGTCGGGCACGACTGCGAACCCGTTCACCACGGTCGCTGGCGGCAATTCGACGACGATCACCGGCTGGACGGTCACGGGTAACAGCGTCGATTACATCGGCAATTACTGGACGGCGCAGAATCTGTCGCGCAGCATCGACCTGAACGGCGGCGCACAGGGCGGCATTCAGCAGACCTTCGATACGGTCGCCGGAATCCTCTACAATGTGAGCTTCTGGCTCGCCGGCAATCCCGATGGGGCGCCGATCACCAAGACCGTCCTGGTCGGTGCTACGGGCGCTGCAAATGCGTCCTATACCTTCAACTCGACCGGTTTCGACAAGGTCAACATGGGCTGGCAGAATTATACCTACAGCTTCCTGGCAACCGGATCGTCGACCACGCTGTCGTTCGCGTCGCAGGATGCGGGCGCGTTTGGCGCGGTGCTCGACAACGTGTCGGTAACGGCTATGCCCGAGCCGGCGGTATGGGCGACGATGCTGCTCGGCTTCGGGCTCGTCGGCGGGCTCATGCGCCGCCGTTCGCGTCCTGCGGCCCAGCCTGCGCTTCGGACCATCGCCGCCTGACCGGGCGTCGATGCCGCACCCTTCAACGAATTGCGTTTGATCCGGCGCGGCGCCACGCACACGCTTCGTCCAGCGATACCTCTCGGTTGAACGCAAGTTTTGTTAATTTGCGTCGCCGAACATAACATCGAACTTGTTGGCGGCGGAATTCCTGTTACGACCCTTCGTAGGCAATCACGAAGGGGCCAGGTGATGAAGCGTGCTCTGATACTCGGTGGAATCGCTCTGTCCGCATTCGCGGCAGCTTTGCCCGCGCAGGCGGCGACGGTCGTCGTAAATGCGCAGGGAAACAGTTCGTCGGGTGGCGTGGGTCTGAATACCGGCCTTGCGTTCACGGCAGGCGATTTGTTTTCGACGAGCGTTGCGTTGAGCGATCTGTGGAGCGCTGGCGCACTTCCCCGCTGGTCGACGGCGGATGGGCTTACCGGCAACCTGTTCGCGACCGGAACCGATGAATCGGGCGAAGCCTCGGGCACGCTGATCGGGCAGAATTTCGGGACCTGGACCCAGGACGGCTTCAGCGCGCCCTATGGCGCCCTGGTCGGCAAGATCGGCAATAGCTATCAGGTACTGGGTACGTCGTTCAACGGGGCGGCTTGGGATACGGGGACGCTTCAGCTGTTCTATTGGGACAGTAACAACGGCGACAACAGCAATTCGGTCAGCGTGACGATCGCGGCCGTTCCCGAACCGGCGGTCTGGGCGACGATGCTCATCGGCTTTGCGTTGACCGGCTTTGCGATGCGCCGCCGTCCGAAGGCGCAGGTTCGCACGTCCGTCCGGTTTACTTGATCGCTGCGTCCGCGGCCTCGGCGATTTGACCGCCTGGGCACTCGGATGCATCAAAGCCGCGATCGAGAGGCGGCTGCCGCCGTCGCAGCGATAGAAAATCCCAGCAAGATCCAGGCCCATCCGATCAACAGGATGGGCCCGAAGCTGGGCTAGAATATGCGATCGACGCCGTGGAGCGAGATGGTCTCGATCCCGAAAAGCGCAAGGGCCAGGCCGGTAAGGGCTATGGGGTTGCGCAGGGCGCGTCGCCGCTCGGCTTTCATGGTGCGCAGGAAGAGGGCCAAGGCTGCAAGAGCCAGCGCTATCAGGCCAATTTGCGGCCAGAAACGCTCGGCGTAGTGGGCGCCCATCAGCTCAATCGCGAAATTGTGGAGCCTGTGCCGCCACCCGAGCGCACATTCGGCGGCCAAACACGCGTTTATCATACCGAGCGCCAGAAATGCACGCCGCCGGAGAGCGAAGCAGGTCAGGGCGGCCGCGCCGAACGCCGATACTCCTGCCCATTGCGTCGCGTCCATCGTGCCTCCAACAAGGCTTCAATATTGGCAAGATCGGTCTAAAGCTAGCGCGTGATTGTCGCTGTCGTCGCCTTGTGGATAGTTGTTGCCGGCGCAGTCTATGCGGCGGCGCCGCGGCGATACGCCTTTTGGATCGCAGCGCTCGGCGGGTGGATTCTTCTGCCGGCCGCCAATTATAATACTGTACTTGACCCGGAGCGCTTCCCCTATTGGATCGTGGGCAGCGGGCTCCCGTCGGATCTTTTATGGACCAAAGCGTGGATCGCGCCTGCCATTGCTCTGGCTGCGTCGATCCTGTTCGAATTTTCCCGCTGGCGGCGGCTGAGACCCCGCTGGTACGATATCCCGCTGGTCCTGTTTTGCCTTTGGCCCGCCTTTCAGGGTCTTTTCATCAATCAGCCCGATCCCGCGCCGTGGGTCGGGACGCTCTACCTCTTCGGGGCCTGGGGTCTGCCATGGCTCGCCGGGCGGCTCTTCCTCCGCGATATTGAGGACATTCGCGCTTTCGCCGAAGTGTTCGCAGTGTCCACCGCGGCCTTGTTGCCCTTTGCCATCTTCGAAGGCCTGACGCCGCATCGGCTATATGCGCTCTTCTATGCGGATCACCCGTTCGCGCTCGACGGAATTCATCGCTACGTCGGGTATCGGCCGCAGATGTTCTTCGAACATGGCAATCAATATGGGCTGTGGGTTGCCGCCGCATCGATCGCGGCCGCCTGGCGATGGCGGCAGGCGAAAGGCGATCCGTCCGCAAAGCCGTGGACGCTTATCGCGATCCTGCTTGTCGCGATGACGCTCTTCGCCCAATCCGCTGGCGCGATATTCCTGATGATCCTGTGCCTCGCCATGCTGTTCGTCAAGAAGAGCTTCCCGATATTTCGCCGTCTCGTCCCCTTGGGAATTGGTATCGCGCTCGTCGCCGGCGCCCTTCATGTCAGCGGCGTCGTTCCGATACGAAGCCTCGTTACCGAGACGCTTCCCGGCAAAACGCTACTCGAGGGGCTGCGGGCGACCGGCCGCGGATCGGCAGCCTGGCGCGTGGGTCAGGATATCAAGACGCTGCCGTTGCTCCACGGCAATTTGTTGGTGGGGGCAGGGCAGTGGGACTGGTTCGCACCGGCAAAGACCCGGCCGTGGGGGTTGCCGCTGCTGATACTCGGGCAATTCGGGTTGATCGGCGTCGCCTTTGCGGCGGCAGCCATCGTTGCGGCGCTGTCGCGCCATTTGTCGCGCGCGGCAGGCGGCGATAACGCCGCGATGCTTTGCTGCCTGTTCGTCCTGCTGTTCGCCGCCGACGCTTTGCTCAACAGCTTTCTGCTATATCCGGCGATCGCAGTCGCCGGCGCGTCGACGGTTGTCGGGAAGCGTCAGGCCAGGTCCCGACAAGACCCGGCCTGATATCGTCTGCCGTTACTTTTTCGCTGCCGGCGCCTTCTTGCTGGCGGGCGGCGCGAAGCCGGGCTGGTAGTTGATTTCGGCGGCGTTGCGCGCCTGGGTCAGGCGCTGTTGCATCGAGTCGCCCAATTGCTTGTTCTGAATCGCCTGCACCGCAATCGGCCGGGCATCGGCGGTCGAGAAGGGGACCGATTGCTCGCCCTTGATCACGCCCACGGTGACCATGCCGTTTTCGGGAACGATGAACGGCTCGCCGGCAGGAAGCGACTTGATCTGCTGCATGCGCTGCTGGCCGACAAGCGCCGAATCCATCTGCGCGTCGCTCCGCTGAAATTTGATCCCGAGCGACTGCAGGCGCGCCGCGACGGCGTCCATCGAATGATCAGCCTCGAGCGACTTCAACTGGCTCATGTCCTTCGGCAGGGCGAATTGGATGCGGTCGACCGAATAGATTTTCCGGTCGTTGAACATCGCGGGATTTTCCGCGATGAACTTGTCGATCTCGGTCTGCGCGGGAACCCGCAGCGCCCGCTGCGATTTCTGGCCCATCAGCTGAACGAGCAAGGCGTCGCGCAATTGGCGTTCGCGCAGCAGGAATTCGGGACTCTTGTCGAGATCTTCCTCGGTCGCGACTTGCGCCAGAAGACGCCGATCGACGATGCGCTGAAGCGCTGCCTGCTGGACGCCTTTCTTGTCCACGCCCTCCGGTATCGGCGTATTCCCCAGCTCGGCATTGATTTCCTGCAGCGTGATCTCGTCGCCATTAACGATGGCGGCGACCTGGCCGGTGGGTTCCTTGCCGCATGCCGCCAGCGTGAACAGGGTCAATGCGAGCGCTACCAATGGTGTGCGGTTCATTATCTTGGTCCTTCTAGGTGCCGCTGCCGAGCAAAAGCCGCTGCAGTTTCGTGTTCGAATGGGTGATAAAGCTTCGCGAAAATTCGTCGAGGAGCGTTTCCGCCTCATTGGCCCCGATGCCGAGCGTCGAAACGCGCATCATCATGCCATCGGGAATGTCGCCCGCGAGGTTCGACCGGATGACCGCGAGGCGCTGCTCGCTCCAGTTCCTCGGAAATGCGTCGCCGAGGCGGGTAAAATATTGGACTTGCTCGACGCGATCGGGCCCGGTTGCCGTGAAAAAGTTCGCCGGTATCCTCCGCCCCTCGACTTCGACGTCGACCTGCCGCGTGTCGCTGAGCTTGTAGCCGCCCACCGGATAGCATACTTCCGGGCGGTGGACTTGCAGGACGCCGTCCTGCGCATTGTTATAGGCGAGCAGCATCATCACCGAAGGAGATCCGGCGGCCACGAACACGCGCGTTACCAGATTGTCGTAGAGGCGATCGCGAAGCGCATCGGGCGGTGGCAATACGACGCCGCTTTGCGAGGTCGAGGTCCACCGTCCGAACGCATCGGGAATCCATTTCTCGAAGGTTTTCTCGGGAACGATCGGCTGTGCGGTGGCCGGACGCCGGACGAACGCGATCCCCGATGCCAAGGCGAGCGTTCCCCCGATCAGGAGATTGCGCCGCGAAACGGTGCGGTCGGTGACGTCATCAGCCACGGCGGGGTTCCTTCCGGTTCGTAACGAAGCGATCCCACAGCGGTTTCAATATGACGTCGATCCCGAAGATGGTGAGAAGGGCGATGGCGAACATGACCAGGCCGGCAAAATTGTGGAGGAAGCCCTGCGCAGCCGCTTCCCCGACGTGGTAGGTCAAAAGGATCAGGATCAGGACGCGAAAGAAGTTTGCGATGAGCGCCACGGGCACGATGAAGAGCACGAGGAGCAGCGCGTAACGCCATTCGGCCTGGTGCCGCATGTAGATGTAGAACAGCGAGATCGCGGCAAGCGAGATGATCGAGTTGATCCCCGAGCAGGCCGCCGCGACCAGCAGTTCATACTGACCGATGTAGATCCGCACGCCCTCGCCGCCGATGGGGTACCCGAACAGCTGCAGAAAGCCGACCGCCGCATAGGACAACCACATCTTCATCGGCACGGTAATCGCCGCGACGATCGTTTCCGGCGGCGGGAACATGAATGCCAGATAGAATAAGGGGAACCAGAGCGCCTTCATCGCACGCGCGCCGATCAGGCTGTACAGCACGACGAGCAGCGTCGCGTACATCACATAGCCCTCGATCTCGACGATCTGGGTGATCCGCGCGAATATCACGAGCGGAAGAAGCAGGAGCAGCATCGCCCAGATCGGACCCGACTTGGGCGCTTCGCGCAGATGGCTAATCTCGAGCCACTGACGGTGCAGCAGCCACAATCCGGTCGCCAGAACGATCGGGCCATGCGCACCCGCTTCGCCCGACCAGGACTCGCGGATCACGAACAGCATCGTCGGAATAGCAAAGAGCGCGAGCCCGATCACCAAAATGACCGTCCCGACCGACAAGTTCATTCGCGCGGGGCGTGTTGATCCCGGTATTGGCGGGGGATCAGCGAAAGTGGCCATCAATCACTCGGATATTTGCGAACATCGACGCTGAATAGAATAATCTCCTCGGGCTGCCAATGGCCGAGTGACGGTAAATCAAGGGCGTACCAACAAGGTACAGCGGCTGCGCAGAACGTTGCGGTGCTGGACCGGACCCGTCCTTTGACCTAGACCGCCGTGATGTTTTTATGATGCGATGCGAGGGGCAATGGCCGGGCTTAGCGCCATCGGCGAACTCAAAAACCGGCTAGCGGCCGTTGTACTGGTTCTCGTTGCGCTCGGCGCTCTGATTGCCGGTGGCTGGTGGCTGCTCGCCGATCGGGATCGCAGCGGCCAAAGTGGCGCGAGGGCCGCACCCGCCGCACCGCCCGTGCCAGAGCCGCAGCTCTACAAACCGCTCACGCGTGAAGACGCGCTTGCGGAGAATTCGGAAATCCCGTTCTCGACCGCTCCCATCGAACGGGCGACGCCGCTGGTGCTTCCTCTGACCGCCTCGGACGTCGTTGGCCGCCGCTCGTCGATCGACTGCCTGACCGCGGCGATCTATTACGAGGCCGCGCAGGAAAGCGATCAGGGGAAGCGCGGCGTCGCGCAGGTCGTCCTCAATCGCGCCCGGCACCCTGCTTTTCCGAATACGATCTGCGGAGTGGTATATCAGGGCTCCGAACGCCGGACGGGCTGTCAGTTCACGTTCACCTGCGACGGCAGCCTTGCACGGCGTCCGTCGCGCGAAGGTTGGGACGCGGCGCGGCGTATCGCGCTTGGCGCGTTGTCAGGCGCGGTGGAGCCGAGCGTCGGCATGGCGACGCACTATCACGCCGATTATGTCGTACCCTATTGGGCGTCGTCGCTCGCGAAAATCACGCAGGTCGGCCACCACATCTTCTACCGCTGGTCGGGCGGATGGGGACGGCGGGCTGCCTTCACTCAGTCGGTGAGCCAGGAGCAGCCGCTCGCCGACCAACCACAACTCGACGAAATGAACGACATGGCGCTGGCGCCCGATGCCTTGCCCGTAAGCCCGAATATGATGCCGAAATCGCCGCGCCTCGTTGCCGACGAACTCGCCGGTGCGCCCGTGATCGATGCGCCGGGGGCTTTTTCGGAAGCGCCGAGCACGGCTCCCATTGCCGCCGACGAAGGACGATCAAAGCTTGCGGCCGATGAAGCGAAGGGCACGCTCAAGTCGGAATAGGGACGGGGCCGCGCCATATATGTTGCGGGTTTCGGCCTTGCGAACGGATCGCGTCCCCGGACGTTTCCGGGTTCCGAATATCGGCAGACGAGGATTTCCTCCTGTCCCACGCTGCTGAGCCCGCATCCGACTTCGCCCGAACGGCTCCAGATCAATTGCGTGTAGTGCGCGACGTCCTGCGGCCGTCCGGTGCTGCTATTCGCAGGAAACGTTCCTTCGACGAAATATTGCTTCTCGGCGATCCAGAGCCCGACCATCGATTCGAGGCGGAAGGCGCCGGGCGTGCCGCCCCAGATATTCTCTCCCTCGGGCGGCTTTCCCGGGACATTGGGCGAATGCTCGAACTGCCCGGTCGCCGACAGGTGGTCGGCCCAGGCCTGTGCGCCGTTGGCGAGATCGTCGTTCCATCGCAGCGCCGGAACGCCCATCAACGCGCGTTCGCGATTGTGCGCGTCGAGTAGGCGCCCGTCGATGTCGCCCGTGCGCGGCTGCATGCCGGTCAGCACGAAGGCCGCCGCGGACAGCGCGATCAACTTGCCTGCATTTTTCGTAATGCGTCGCATCGCATTTCCCCAAGTGATGGGAAATGACTAGCGACGGCGCGCTAAGGACCGGTTCGAAGTTAAGATTAAAGCGGCGTTAGCTTTTAGGGGCGGCGGAGAGCTGCTGAACAGTATTGGGGTCGGATTTGACTATCTCGACTTGATCGCCGATCTTCGCAGCCTTGAACAAAAGCTTAGCGAATTCAATCGGAAGGCCGATGCATCCATGCGTGGCGTGGCGCGCCGACATGGGGCTGCCGTGAAGCGCGACACCGGTCCTGTTGATGAACAGCGAAAAAGGCATCGGCGCGTCATAGGATCGCGAATGATAGTCCGCATGCTTCGACAGGATCGCAAATCGCCCGAGCGGCGATTCCATGTCGGTGGCACCATAGACGACGACGGCCGTGCCGATTTCGTGCCCGCCGCGAAATACCGAAATCATCTGGCGCCGGAGATCGACCCAGACCGTCAGCCGGCCCGCCGGGACATTCTTTTCGTCCCACCGATATTCGCCGTGCCGGAGCTGGCCGTGCGTGATGATCAGCGATTTGGTGCCGCCGGGAAGAAGTCCCGCGCGATGCGCCGTGTCGGTTTCGGCGGCACTGAGCAGGTCGCGGTCGGGCGACGCGGGAACGGATTTGGGCGCAGGCGCCACTACCGGCCTCGGTTTCGCGCCGCTTTGCGCTGGCGGCTTGGCCGAGATTTGCCCGCCGGCAATGACCGCAGCGACGGCAATCAGGGCCGCAAGCGCGCCGCCGACGGCCCACCCGCGCATCAGGCGATGCCCGGCTTGCCCGAACCCTTCGTGTTCCGGCGGCGCATCGCCGCTCCGCACAGGCCGAAGCCGATCAGCATCAAGGCCCAGGTGCCCGGTTCGGGAACGGCGGCCACCGGCGGGATACCGGGATCAGTGCCCGGGGGCGTCGTCGGATCGGTCGGATCGCCGGGGACCGCCGATGTTCCAGGAGGTACGACCGTGCTAATCCCGCCCGGGAAGCCGCCGGGAATCGGGTTGCCACCGGCTGTACCGATATCTCCGAGCGGGATCATCTGGCCCGGATCGGGATCGCCGAGCGCGAGCGGACCGACGGTAGGATCGCCGAGCGCGCGGACGGCGTCCTCGGGCGGCGTATCGAAAATCTTACCCAAGGCGCGCTGTTCGGGTTCGCTTTCCTTGGCGCGCGGCGCACTGGCGAGCAATTTGTCGGAGAATTTCTTTTTCGCGCCCTTGACTTTGGTCTTGAGCAGGTCGGTCTCTCCACGCTCGCCGGGCGAGCGGCCGACGAAACGGCTCAAGGCTTCCGACGTCTGCGCCATGAGCGAACCGCCGTCGCCATTGAAGGCCGGAACGACTACCGATGCGAGGGCGAGCAGGAGCAAGGCGACAACAGCCGCTGCGATCCGCGCCCTCGACGTAAAAAATGTTATAATTCCCGTCACGCGAGCTAATTATCTTAAATTGCGCTTAAAACAAACCTTCTTTGTTCCGCGCGGATGTCCCGCTTTGGGCAGGCATGCCGGGCGAGAGCGGCGGATTTCCGGGCATTTCTCCTCAAAGTGACGCGATCGGCGCGTAAAGTGAAAATGGGTGTCGTCGCGAAACGCATTCCCGGCGACATCGCCGGACCCGCGAATCGACGCCCGCGAAGCGATTCGATTTGAGGATCGGCCGTCGAACGGGCATGCGCCTCGCCCGCCAAGGTCTCGTCCTAACCGGTTGGCAATGGTCGATGCGTACGGCTATGGCGCTCGCATCGACAGGCGGCGCGCGAGCAGGCGGAAGGCCTTCTTTTCGTGACCGGGGGGATTTGAATGAGGTTGTTGTTCGCCTTGCCGGGCTTTCATCGGTTCGACCGCGGGGCTGAAGTCGCATTGCTCGCAGTCGCCGAAGAACTCGCGCGCGCCGGACATTCGGTTACGGTGATGGGATCGGGCGATGCGCGCAGCGGGACATCCTATCGATTTCGCCATGTCTCGTCGGTTCGACGCGAAACGTTCGAACGCTTTCCCTTCTTTCCTCCGCTCAGGAGTGAAACGTCTTGGGAAGACATGACCTTCTCCATTAACCTTCTCATGGCTTATAAGCCTTCGGATTTCGATGCGGTCGTGACCTGCTCCTTCCCGTTCACGCACTGGACGCTTCGCCGCGCGTCGCGCGCTGCGCCGCGGCAGATATTCGTCACCCAGAATGGCGACTGGCCGGCCTTTGCCGGCAATTCGGAATATCGGAGTTTCGCTTGTGACGGACTGGTCTGCACCAATCCCGACTATTTCGAGCGCAACCGCGAGCGGTGGACGTGCGCTCTGATACCCAATGGTGTCGATCTTGCACGCTTTCACCCCGGAAGCGACGAGCGCGCGCGACTTGGCCTGCCTCAGGACCGGCCCATCATCCTCATGGTCAGCGCCTATATTGCGACCAAGCGCGTGATGGATGGAATCAGGGCGGTGTCGCGCCTCGACGACGCCTTTCTCGTGGTAGCTGGCGATGGCCCGCTTCGCGACGAGGCGGAAGCTCTCGCGGCGGATATCCTTCCCGGCCGCTATCGCCGCATCAGCCTTCCGGCCAGCGAGATGCCGTCGCTCTATCGTTCGGCGGATGCGTTCCTGCATCTCTCTTTGCTCGAATCTTTCGGCAATGTGTTTCTCGAGGCATGGGCGAGCGGGCTGCCGGTCGTGGGACACGACAGCGAGCGCCTTCGCTGGATACTCGGCGACAATGTGGCGCATCTGTGCGACACCGAAAATCCCGCAGAACTTGCCCGTGCGCTGGGTTCGGCGATCGCGAAGGGCCGTCAATCCGAAGGTGCGGTTTCCGGCATCGATCGCTTCTCATGGCCGACTATCGCCGGGCAGTACGCCGAATTCCTCGAGACGCTCGTGCAGCGCGTTTGATCAGTTCGCCAGCTTGCGGAAATAGGCGATCGTCTTAGCGAGGCCTTCGCGAAGCTCGATCGAAGGCTCCCAATCGAATTCGCGCTTTGCAAGCGAGATGTCGGGACGGCGCTGGGTCGGATCGTCGGACGGAAGCGGCAGCTGGACCAACTTGGACCGGGCGCCCGTCATCTCGATCACCAGTTCGGCGAGTTCGCGTATCGTGAACTCCGTCGGATTCCCGAGATTGACCGGGCCGGTAAAGCCCTCGCGCGAATCCATCAGGCGCAGCAGCGCTTCGACGAGATCGTCCACATAGCAAAAGCTTCGCGTCTGCGATCCGTCGCCATAGATCGTGATGTCGTCGCCGCGCAGCGCCTGCATCACGAAGTTCGAAACGACGCGGCCATCGGCGGGATGCATGCGCGGGCCATAGGTATTGAAGATACGCGCGACCTTGACGTCTAGGCCGTGCTGGCGGTGATAGTCGAAAAAGAGCGTCTCGGCACAGCGCTTGCCTTCGTCGTAGCAGCTGCGAAGCCCGATGGGGTTCACATTGCCCCAATAGCTTTCGGTCTGCGGATGCTGCGTCGGATCGCCATATACTTCGCTGGTGGAGGCTTGCAGGATCGGCACTTTGATCCGCTTCGCGAGCCCCAGCATATTGATCGAGCCGATGACCGACACCTTCGTCGTCTGGACCGGGTCATGCTGGTAGTGAATCGGCGAGGCGGGGCAGGCGAGGTTGAAGATGGCATCGACCTCGACGAACAGCGGGAAGCAGATGTCATGCCGCAGGAACTCGAACCGGGGGTGGGGCAAAAGGTGCGCGATATTCGCCTTCGCGCCGGTGAACAGGTTATCGACGCACAGAACCTCGTCGCCGCGTTCGATCAGGCGATCGATCAGATGCGATCCGACGAAGCCGGCCCCGCCGGTGACCAACACCCTGCGGGCGTTAAAATATTCGCGCGTCATTCCAGCAATCCCCTTCGTCGTCCGCCGCTCTCTACCCACCCTTCGGACGGTTGCAAGCGCGGCGGCTGCCGAGTTGCACTTTGATACAGCCCGACCGCCAAAGCTTGCCGCAACGCGGCTATAGGTTACAGCATAAGGCATGACGGACCTGATCGCCTGGCTGATCGCCACACCATTCATCGCCATTCTCTTCTATCTGGCGCTTGAATTGAGCTTCGGCATTCGTCCGTTGCGCGCGGCGCTTCCCGTCGATCCCGGCCTTCGACTGGCGATCCTGATACCTGCCCACGACGAAGCCGGCGGTATCGCCGAAACCGTCGAAGCCCTTCGGCGCGACGCGCCGTCGGCGCAAATTCTGGTCGTGGCCGACAATTGTAGCGACGCGACCGCGGCACTCGCGCGCGGCGCGGGGGCAGAGGTCGTCGAGCGCGAAGATGCACTGCGTCACGGTAAGGGGTTCGCACTGGCCTTCGGTCGCGATTGCCTCGCCGCCGCCGCACCCGATGCGGTTCTGGTGCTGGATGCAGACTGCCGCATCGTTCCGGGAGGCGCCGAGCGCCTCGCCGCCGAGGCCGTTCGTTCGGGACGCCCCGTTCAAGCGGCGAATTTGCTGGTGGCGCCCGCGGGCGCATCGCCGCTCGTTTCGATTTCCAACTTCGCCATGCTGATCAAGAACCTCGTCCGCGCCCGCGGGCTGGTCCGGCTGGGCGGGGGAGGCCTGTTGTTCGGGACCGGGATGGCGTTTCCCTGGAGCCTCTTCTCTCGCTTGTCCTTGGCGACCGACAACATGGTCGAGGATTTGGCGCTCGGTCTTCAATTGGCGCGCGAGGGTGTGACGATAGGCCTTGCCGACGGTGTTCGCGTGACCAGCCCGGCGGCGGGCATCGCGAACAGCCGCGGCCAACGGGCGCGCTGGGAGCATGGCTTTCTGGCGACGGCGACGAAGCAGGCTGCCCCGCTACTCGTCGCAGGTGTGCTGCAGCGTTCACGGCACTTGGTTGCCATCGGGTGCCATCTTCTGGTTCCGCCGATCGCTTTGCTGATGATGGCGGCCGCGATGGCTCTGTTGACGGTGTCGATATTGAACGCCGTTACAGGGCATTTCATCCCGGCGGTCGTGATGGGCATAGCCTTGAGCCTAATCGGCGGCCTGTTGTTCGTCGCGTGGTGGCGCGAAGCGCGTGCGCTGCTTCCCTGGACCGATCTCGTGCGCGCACCGCTCTACATGCTCTGGAAGATACCTATTTATCTGGCGTTCTTCGGGCGTCGGCAGACGCGCTGGAACCGGACCGAACGCGATCCGAATTGACGGCACGCCAACGCCACCAGATTGCAAAAATCCGCGGGCCTTCGACCAGGTAGCGCCTCCACAAGCGTCGCGGTTCGCTAAGCAGGCGAAACAGCCATTCGAGCCCGGCGCGTTGCATCCAGCGAGGCGCGCGCTGTTTCTGCCCGGTCAAAAATTCGAGCGATGCGCCGACGCAGAGCGCGGTGCCGCGCGCTCGTCCCATCGCGGCAATTTCCGCACAAACAAGCTCGCTCTGTGGCGCCCCGATCGCAAAGAACAGGATGTCGGCCTCCGCCTTTTCAACGAAGTCGACGATCGCGCGGCGCGCTGCGGGGCTATGGCGCACGCCCATCGGCGGCGAATGGAATTGCCAGTCGAACTGCGGATAATACCCCGCGAGCGCATCATGGAGCTGCGCGTCGCCTCCGATGACCGCAAGTCGGCGCGCAGGAAAGGCGGAATTCAGGAGCGCCCGCGTCAAGTCGCTTCCCGGGACGACCGGAAGGCGGCGCCCCGAAAATTTAGCCAGCCGGGTCAGAATTCGGCTGTCGCAGAGGCAAAGCGCCGCGCCGGCGTAAGCGGCAGTCAAGCCAGGATCATCCGAACGATTTTGCTGTACGAGATGATCGACGTTGGGCGTCACCACATAGGAAAAATGGGGGAGGGCGGACAGCGCGGCTATCCGGTCCAGCGCTGTGGTCATGTCGATCGGGTCAAACCGCAGGCCCAGGAACTCGACCCGATCCGCTGTCGCGATCATCGCGTGATGATCCGTCCGAACAGGCCGTTGGGAGGTGGTTGTCCGGGTAGCAGGTCGATGCCGTAACTTTTCGCCGCGAACATGAGTCCCTTTTTAGCGTCCGTGACGCAGGGCTGGCCGGCGCGCTCGCAGGTCTTTTCGTAAAGCCGCCACCCGCTCATCAGCGCGGGTGCATCATACGACAGCCGACGCGCGACCGCGACCGCCTCCCGGCTTTGGCCATTGGCCTCCAGCCATCCGACGAATTGGCCCGCAAGCTGCGAATTCTGGCGATTGGCTTCCATGCCCTGCCGCCATATGCGCCGCGCATTTTCCACATCGCCGCGACGCGAGTAGCTGAGCGCTGCGACGCGCCAGGCAGCGATTTGGTCCGGGCACTGGCTCCCCGCCTCTTGCGCAGAGCGAAGAGCGCCATGTAAATTATTATTATCAAATCTTATTTCGGATCGCACGACCAGGGCAAGACAGTGCGTGGAATCATCTTCCAGAACCGAATTGGCGAGCGCCAGCGCGTCTGCGCGCTTGCCCCGTTTGCCCGCAATTGCAGCATCGAGTGCGAGCCGATCGGCGCCGCTCAGCGTCGCCGCGACTTCCGCCGCCTCGTCGAGCCGTCCCGTGTCCTCAAGAAACCGGGCCACCGCAACCCGCGCCGCCGCCGAACCGGCGCGGCCGATCGCCTCGATACCCGCTGCCGCCGGCCCGGCGGGCGCATATTCAAGCCAAAGGTCGATCACGATCGGGATTTGATCGCGTTTCACTTTCGGGTTCGCAAGCAGGTCGGCCGTCAGTTTGAGGGCGTCGCCGGATCGGCCGTCCTTGAAGGCGAAATTGGCTTCATCGATCCGGAGGCTGTCGTTTTCGGGCGCGAGATTGCGAAGCTTCGCAAACTGGGCGCGCATTCCGTCCGCATCGTCGAGAGCGCGATAGATTTCCAGGCGGGTCATCGCGATCCCGACCGTATCGGCGCGCGACGCGCTGAAGCGGTCGAGCGCCGTCAGCGCGGCCGCCGACTCCCCTTTGCGAAAGGTCGCGCGGGCCTTGAGGATCGCACCGCCTTCGTTGGTTGGGTCGCGGGACAATATCCGGTCCGCATATCCGTTGGCTTCATCGAACCGGCTTCGGATGATCGAATGAAGCCCGCGCGTCAGCAGCGCCGATGGATCGTCGGGTGACAGCGAGAGAATCGTTTCGGTCGCCTCGAGCGATTCGCGAAGGTGGCCCGTCTGCAGCCCGAGCTGCGATACGGCCTGAAGCGATTCCATGTTGCTCGGGTCGAGCGAGACGGCGTTGTTGTAGGCGTCGAAAGCCTGGGGCACGGCATCCGCCGCATATTCGATGCGTCCACGCAGGATATGATACTGCGGCTCGTCATCGCGCTGCGCGATGGCATCCTTGATCGCCATGCGGGCTTCGGTGATGCGATTTTGCTCGAAAAGCGATTGGGCGAGTGCTGCGTCCTGTGCAGCGGCGGCGTCCGATCGGCCGCAGGCGCCCAGCGTCGGGGCCGCGAGGATGGCAATAAAGAGGGATAGCGAAAGCCTTGCGTGCGCAAATGGCACAGATCGCGGCCTTTCGAGGTTAACATTGTAGCCAAGAAACATGCGTAGCCTTATAGTGTTACACGGTTCTCTGTCGACCGCTCAAGCCGACGGCACACAAGGTAATTTCCGAATGATAAGATTTCTGCTTTCCATCGGGATCGCCATGGCATTTTTTGTCCCTGCCTTTGCGACCGCACAGGAAGGTACTGCGCCAGCGGAAAGTGCGGCAGCGGTGGCACCCGCCGCAGCGCTCCCGGCGCCCGCACGCGCGTCCGCCTACCGCATCAATGCGGGCGACGAACTCGAAATCTATGTCTGGGGCGAAGAGCGGCTGCAGCGCAAGGTCAAGGTGCTGCCCGACGGAACGATCGCGTTTCCGCTGGTCGGCGAGATCGCCGTGCAGGGACGCGTGCCGACCGAAGTCGAGAACCTGATCACCACGGGACTGCGCGAGCAGTACCGGGGCCAGGTACCGCAGGTCACCGTGTCGGTGGTTCAACCTGCTGGTCTCCAGTTCTCGGTCATGGGCCGCGTCCGTGCGCCGGGGACCTTTACCCCGGGCCGCTACGTCAATGTTCTGGAAGCGCTCAGCATGGCGGGCGGGCCCAGCGAATTCGCCAACCTTGACAATGTCGTGATCATTCGCAAGTCGGGCGATGATTTGCGGACGATGCGGGTGCGCCTCGCGCCGCTTTTCAAAATGGGGGCCGACACGAGCGATGTCGCAAGAGCGAATATCTTGCGGATCGAAACTGGCGATACGGTAATCGTGCCTTGAGGGGCTGGGGGAATTTTTTGATGAAGAAGGTCGCTTCTTCTACGCTGTTACTGGCGTATTGGTGCATGCCTGCCACGGCTGTGGCGCAAGAACCGCAAGTCATCGTCGACGTTTCGGTCGGTGGCTCGGTGTCGAGCAATCCGTTTCTCTATGTCGACGGCGAAACCGCGGGCGCGGCGAATCTGCAAGTCAGCCCGCGTATCTTGTGGGAAGACGAGGTCGGACGGACGAGCATCGACGGGGATTTGCGCGTCGCGCAATACACGAACAGCTACGGCAGCGATTTTTCGGGCCGCATAGGCGTTTCGAGCGAGCGGATGCTCGACGAAAACACCACGCTGCGCGTGGCCTCCGCGTTTGAATCGTTGCGCTCGGCGGTTCAGGGCGGCTTTTTCGCGACCGGGCTGGATCCGGTCAATCCGGGTACGAACCCCATCCCCGACATCCCTCCGATCGACACGACGATCGCCGGCGTTCGTACACGTACGCAGCGGGGGAATGCGTCGCTCGGCGTCTCACACACGCTGGATGAGGTGAGTTCGATCGATGTCGGCGTCGCGCTGGACGGCGTTTTCGTCAGCAACGACGCAGGTTTCGACTATCGGAACCTGTCCGGGAACGTCAATTACCGGCGCAAGATCAATGAACGGCTGACCCTCACGGCGGGCGTTCAGGGCGGCGTTGTCGACTATCTGGGAAGCCGCACCGGCGACAGCACCATCGTGAGCCCGCAGCTTGGGATCGAGCAGCAACTGACGTCGCGGCTCATCTTCGTCGCGGGCGCCGGAATTTCCTACGTCGACACGAAGCTTGCCGGCGGAGGCAGCGACGGACGCATTACGTTCGCGGGCAACGTGGGCCTGTGCGACCGGACGCCCGAGCAGACGTTTTGCGCCACCGCCAGCCGGTCGGCACAGCCGACCGCGCTCGGGGGCGTCTCGTCGGTAACGGCCGTCGCGCTCAATTATGATCGCGTCCTGTCGAGCGTCGATCGCTTCTCGCTCGCAGGCCGCTACGGGCGCACCGACGAAAACAACAACAACGGTCTTCCGACGCAGTTTCGAATTACCGAAATCGTCGGTGCGACGGCAACTTACAGCAGGAAGCTTACAGATCGTGTCAGCTTGACGGTCACGCCGGGTTTCACGAAAATCTATGGCGGATCGCAGGGGCGTCGTGATGCGAACTTCTCGCTGATGGTGGGTCTCACCATGCGCTTTGGAAAGCTTGGCTGATGGATCAGTCTTTCGACAATTTTGCGGACGAAAATGCCGGCGGGGGGAATTTCCTCGGCCAGCTTCCCGTCATTCTCGGGCAGCGCAAATGGTGGATCATCGCGCCCGCAGTTCTCGGCGCGATCGGAGCGGTGGCGGGCATCATCTTCATCCCGCCCAGCTATCGCTCGAATGCGATCATGCTGGTTGAATCGCCGCAGCTGCCGCAGGACGTCGTCGGTACCGGAAACGACAACGACGTCATCGACCGGCGGATCGCCGCCATCCAGCAGCAGGTCACGTCACGGCCGGACCTCATCGAACTGATCGAGCGACACGGCTTGTATGCGAGCGAACGCAAGCGCAAGCCGCTTTCGGAGGTCCTCGACAAGATGCGCTCGGCGATCAGCCTGACGCCGACGCAGGCGAGCACGCAGCCAAGCCGTCCCGACCAGCGGACGATCGCATTCGAACTGGCGTTCGAATATTCGCAGCCGGTCCAGACGCAAGCCGTCGCACAGGATCTCATGGACCGGATCCTGCAACTCGACGCGCGCGGTAATTCGGAGCAGGCGACGAACACCGTTCAGTTCCTGACCGATCAGGCGACCGGACTGGAAAAGCAGATCGGCGGCCTTCAGTCGCAGATTGCGATGATCAACGCGCGAAACGGCGGCGTTCTGGCGAGCGGCGGGATGATGATCGGCAACGGAGCCGGCAGCTACGACGTCCAGATCGCAGCGCTTCAGCGCGACAATCAGTCGCTTCTCCAGCAGCGGAACGTCGCACAGACGAGCGACGAGCGCGACCCCGTCGTTGCCGCCGCCGAGCAGCGCCTGGCCGCGGCGCGCGCCGTCTACGCCGAAACGCACCCCGATGTAGTGATCGCCAAACAGGCGCTCGCCGAAGCGAAGCGGCTCGCCAAGGACAATACGCAAAAGCTGCCGCTGCAGACGATCGACGAACAGATCGCGTTCAACAATTCGCAGATCGCGGGCTTGCGTGCGGCCAAGGCGCAGGAAAATGCGCAGGTCAATTCGCGCATTGCGGCGCAGGCACGCGCACCGCTCGTGCAGCAGCAGTTGAGCGAACTCCAGCAGCGCCTCACCGCGGTGAACACGCAATATGAGCAGGTTCAAAAGCAGCTCATGTCGGCGCGCGCGGGTGTGCGTGCCGAGGACGAGCAGATGGCCGAACGGCTGTCGGTCGTCGAACCCCCCGTCATCCCAGATACGCCGAGCTGGCCGAACCGCCTTCTGCTCGCCGCGCTCGGGATCGGGGGCGGGCTCGGCTTCGGATTGGTCCTTGCGTTTGCGGTCGAGATTTTCCTCCGGCCGATCCGCGATCCGTCGGCGCTGAAGTCGATCCTCGGCGCTTCACCGCTTGGCGTCATACCGCTGATCGAGGCGACCCGTATCCCCCAGCGCGGCTGGCGGCGTTTCCTTCCATTCCGTCGATCCTGAGATCGATTTTCCAAGGTTGACCCATGGCAGAAGCCGATCTGACCGCATCCGACAGCCGCAAATTGCTCCGCCTTGCCGATCTGCCCCTGTTTTCGCCACAGAAGTCGGCGATCAACTCGCACAGGCTCGTCGGGTTCGATAGCCGCGACATCCGGGCGCGGCCGTTCAATCTGCTGCGAACGAGCCTTGCGAAACGCATGAAGGAAAACGAGCTTCGGCTCGTGGGGATGACGTCGGCGACACCGGCGGCGGGCAAATCCTATCTTTCGTTGAACCTCGCGAGTTCGCTTGCGCGCATTTCGGATCAGCCCGTGTTCCTCGTCGATCTCGACATGCGCCGTGCGTCGCTCGCCGAGGAGATCGGCCTCGATGTCGAGCATGGGATCGAGAGTTTCCTCGAGGGCGATATATCCGATCTCTCGCGGGTCGGGTTTCGCATAGAGGGCAGCGAACTCGGCATATTCCCGACCGTGCGGCGCGGCCGCAATACCGCCGAATTGCTCGCCAGCGAGCGGTTTGCCGAGCTGGTCGATATTTTCCGCAACCGGTGCGATGCGGCGACCGTGCTGTTCGATCTGCCGCCGGCGTTTGCGAACGACGACGCGATGATCAGCCTCGAGCATCTCGACGGATATCTTTTGGTCGTCGACAGCGGAAAAACCACGCGCAAGCATGTCCAGGACGTGCTCGCAGTCCTGCACCCGACACCCTGTATCGGGTCGATCCTCAACCGGTACAACGGCGGTTTCGCGGACAGCTATGGCTATGGTTACGGCGGTCCGGACTATGGGAAATACTACGATCAGTCTTGATCGCGTTCCGGAGAGCGCGGCGCGCATCTCGATCTGCATCATCGCGCGCAACGAAGCGGCGACGATTGGTGCGCTCGTTCGTCAATTGGCGGCGCAAACCATCTTCTCCGGCTTCGATGACGTCGACTTGCTCGTGGTCAGCAACGGGTCCGATGACGGAACGGCGGCGTCGGCCGAGCGCGCCATCGCGCTTTCTTTCGGGGACCGCGCCCTTCGCGCGCGCGTTCACGACACGCCGTTGGGTGGAAAGGCGCGGTCGTGGAATCTCGCGGTTCACGATCTGCTCGACCCCGATCGCGAAATCGTCGTTTTCCTCGACGCGGATATCAGCCTTGCGCACGATCAGGTCCTGAACGATTTGGTCGCGCGGCTTCTTCGGGACCAGCAGCTTCTGGCGGTTTCGGGGTATCCGCTGAAGGATACGTCGCGCAAAGCGAACAAGACGCTCGTCGACCGCTTCTCGCTCAAGATATCGAGCCAGACGCCCGCGCCGCATGCGATCAACGGTTCGCTCTACGCGGCGCGGATGAGCGAGCTATTGAAGATATGGCTTCCGGTTCCGACACCCGGAGAAGATGGCGCTTTGACGGCGATGATCCATACCGACGGCTTTTCCAGTCCGCCGCGTCCCGATCTGGTCGCGCGAATGACCGAGCCGACGCACTATTTCGAGGCGCACAGCGTAAGCGGCTTCTTTCAGCACGAACGGCGCATGACGGTGGGCACGACGATCAATGGCTGGATTTTCGAACATTTGTGGGCGGGAAATCACGATCGGCATGTCGGAACGATCATTCGCGCCTGGAACGAGGACGATCCACGGTGGATCGACCGCCTCGTCGCGCAGAAGACGGCGGGCAGGATATGGGCACTGCCTCCACGAATGCTCAGTTGGCGTTTGCACAATCTGAAAGGCGCCGGTTTTCGAAAGGCCATCGCGCGTGCACCGTTTTCCGCCGCGGCGACATTGCTCAATCTATGGCCCTGCGTTCAGGCGAACCGCATGATCAAACGGCAGGGCGCCGCCGGTTATTGGTAAGGGCACAGGCGGTCAATTCGCCGCTTTCCGATATTTTGCGAAAAGCGACGCCATGGCGGCACCGGCCATTTCCGACTGAAACGCCTCCTCGACGCGTTTCCGGCCTGCAGCGCCGAACTGCGTCCAGGCATTCTGGTCGGCAAGGACAGCCTCGATCGTCCGTCGCAGCGCATCCCAGTCCGATGGTGTGAATAGCCTGCCGTTCACGCCGTCTTCGACCAGTTCGGGAATGCCGGCAACGCGGCTCGCGACGACCGGGAGGCCAAGCGCCATCGCTTCGATCAGGACGACGGGCAGGCCCTCCATCAAACTGGGCAATACGAAGACGTCACTCGCTGCAATTTCCGCGAGCGCCGCATCTTCGGAAAGCGCACCGCGAAAAGACACGCGATCGGCCAATTGCAACGCGATCGCATCGGCACGGATTGCATCTGCCGACGGGCCGTCCCCGACGATCGTAAGCGAAAATTCCGTTCCGTCAGCGGCGAGGCCGGCCAGTGCATGAAGCAGCCCCGCGTAGCCCTTTTCAGGGGAGAGGCGCCCGACGCATATGATGCGGGGAGGAGCCGCCTCCGCGCGACGGTCAGCCGCGGCTCGGGCCGGTAATCGGGCAAGGTCTATGCCGCATCGGACGATCTGCATTTTTTCCCATTGATCGGTGCCGACCATTCGCATCGCTTGCGCGCGCATGAAATAAGATGCGCAGGCGACGAAGCTGGCCCGCGAAACCTTTTCCTGGAGCAGCGCGCCCGCCGGATGATCGGTCTCCGATATCCCATGCAGCGTAAGGCTCCACGACGCGCCCGCAGCGTGCGCGGCCAGCATGCCGACGGTCGCTCCGCTGTTCGCGAAATGATTGTGCAGATGAAGCAGCCCATCGCGGCGCATGATCCGGGCGAGCACCAACGCCTCGAGCAGATGAAACTGAGACCAAATAAGGGCGCGAATTCCGCCGACGCGGTGGGTCAATGCCAGCTTCCAGGTCGAAAACAGGCGGAGCGGGCGGGAGAGCAATGCCCAAAGCAACGCGGCGACATAGTCGGTAGGCGAGCGACCCAGCAGGCTTTCGGCGCCGCTATCCGGTGGGCAAGGCTGGACACTGAAAGGACGAACGTCGATCCCGAGCTGGCGCAGCGCAGCCACTTCGCGGCGAACGAAGGTGTGCGACGGCGCCGCATAGTCGCTGACGAGATAGGCGAGGGTCATTTGTAGAAAATCGCTCCCTGCCTGCCACCCGCGATCTTCATCGCCGCAAAGCGAAGGATCCCGATCGTCTCGGCGAACTTGCCCAGCAACAGATATCCCGCCTTGCGCGCACCGTCTCGGCGGCCGAGACGTGTCAACTGCATGCCCCAAACGAGGGGAGCGGTCACCAGCGCAACCGGACCGAAGATCAATCCGAGGCCGGCCGCAAGCGCAAGAACACCCAACGTCCAGACGAGCGCACTGGCAAGCTGGCGGGCATATAATCGGCCACCGCCATTTTGGCCGGTTTTTTGCCAGACCTGGGCGTAGCCGAACCCGCTGCGGACGGCACGCATCCACCATTGCCGTACATGATGCATGTCGGCGTCATGGATCGTCATCGGCGCATCCAGCCGCCAGATGCGCCAGCCCCTCGTTCGCATGCGCTGGCAAAGTTCAGGTTCTTCGCCAGCGATGATGGCCGGGTCATAGCCTCCCGCTTCGCGAAACGCGTCGGTGCGCATCACCGCGTCTCCGCCGCACGCGTCGGCCTCGCCGACCGGTGTGTTCCATTCGTCGTCGCACATCCGGTTATAGAAGCTCGCGTCCGGAAAGCGCTCGCGCCGCCGGCCGCAGGTCGCGCCGAATTCGGGATGATTGAGCAGAAACTGCTCGGCGCTGGCGATCCAGCCGGCCTCGAGTTCGCAGTCGCCGTCGATGAACTGGACGAAGTCCAGATCGGGGTGCGCAGCGAGCAAGGCATCGAACCCTTCGTTCCGTGCGCGGGCGGCGGAAAAGGGAAGCCGCATGTCGAGCGCGACGACGTGCGCGCCGACCGATTCTGCAAAAGCGGCGCTATCGTCGGTCGATGCGCTGTCGACATAGACGATGGGCACGCCGTTCGGGATCGAGCGGAGACAGCGCTTGAGCCGTTCCCCCTCGTTGCGGCCGATCGCGACGATCCCCGAGCGAATGGACGCCGGCTCAGCCATGAACTTGCCGGCCTTCGCGGACCCAGTCGGCGATGCTGCCCGTGATCCCGAGAAGCGATCCCGCCTCTCGCAATAGCAGGATCAAAAGGAAAAAGACGATCGTCAGTGCGATGTCCTGCCGAACGAAGCTGAGCCCCGCACCGCGTTTGCGCCACGTCAGGACGAGATACCGCACGGCTTCCGCGAAAACGAAGACGATCATCGCGGCGTTGATTCCGACGCGCGGCAAAAGAAGCGCGAGGCCGCCCGCGATCACCGCGAACTTTGCGCCATTGCCGAAGGCGACGCCCGAAGGTTTGCCGATTCCCATCATCATCGCGTCGGCCATCGACGCGAGAATGGAGAACCAGGTCCCGATCAAGAGGATCGTCAGAAAGAAACCGGCATCATGATAGCGCTGATCGTAAACCAGATAGATGAACCGGTCGGCGACCGCGACACCGAACGCCAGCCCCACCGCAACACAGCCGAGGAGGGCCAGCCGCATCGGACCGATGGCCGCGCCGAGCTGGGCTCCGCGCAATCCCGTGGCGGAGACTTTTGGAAAGATCAGAAAGCTGCCAACCCGCTGGAACAGTTCGGTAATCGCATCGGCAAAGGTTCTCGCGATCCCGTAGATACCGAGCAGCGCGAGCGGGATCATGTCGGCCAGGTACAAGCGGTCGAAATTCATCGCGAGGAAATAGATGAGCGAGGAGACGAATACCCATTTGCCGAAGTGGACGATTGCGTGGACGGCCTCCTTCTCCCAGCGCAGGCGATGGATTCTCCAGTCGATCAGAAAGAAACTGGCGATGGTGGTCGCGGCTGCGCCGATGAGCAACGCCCACACCAACGCCCAGATGGTAGGCATGAGAAAGGCGAGGAAAATCTGGATCGCGGCGCCGAAGATCGCCAGGCTCAGATCGAATATCGCAAGCTTTTTGGCCTCGAGACGCTTTTGAAGCAGGAAACGCGCCGGAGATGTCAGGCCGGTCAGGAGGAAGATCGGCGCTATGGCCGGGAGCAGGAACAGGAGATCGGGTCGTTCATAGGCATGCGCGATCGGAATAGTCAGCGCGAGCGCGACAAGGAAAAGCAGGATCCCGCGCACGATCTGGACCGTCCACGCCGTGTTGAAGAAGGCCGGATCTTCACCGCGCGGATTGTTGACGATGCTCTGGCCGACACCGACATCGGTCAGCAGTTCGCCGCCGGTTCGTAGCGCATTGATCAGAAGCATGGTCCCGAGCAGTGCAGGCGCGAGAAGCCACGCAAGAACGATACTCGATACGAGGCGAAGAACCTGCTGCGCCGCATAGGTGCCGGTGATCCATCCGACGACGCTGAAATGGCCGGACCAGGCGCGTATCAAGGCGCCTCCGCGCTCCACGAAGCCAGCGGTGCCGGGGCGATTTTCCGAAGAGGCCTGGGTCACGAGATGACGCTCTTCGCTGACCGTGCGAGGTTAAGATAACGGTTATGTATAGGCAATCGGACTGCGCACCGGGCGCTGCGCGGCAATCCTATGTGCCCCAGATTCTGGGTACATCTAACAATCGTTATTGTACGTAGATCGCCTTCTGCAGCGATCTTCGTCGATGAGCTTTGGCCTTGGTACAGTTCGACGCGCTCGCAGCGCATATTAGTAACAATTCTAATATGCATTTTTATGGACGATCACGGGAAGCGTCTTCAGCAGGATCATGATGTCGCTCCAGAGCGACCAGTTCGATAGATATTCGAGATCGCACCGCACCCGCAGATCCAGATCTTCGACCCGCTCGGTCGTTCCGCGATAGCCTCTGATTTGAGCGAGACCGGTGATCCCGGGCTTGAGCGCGTGGCGCAGCCAATATTGTTGCGAGGCGTGCCAGAATAGCTCGTCCCCGGCGGTCGAGCCCAAGGCATGCGGACGCGGGCCGACCATACTCATTTCGCCCCGCAGAACGTTGAACAACTGTGGCAGCTCGTCGATACTCGTTCGGCGAATGAACCGGCCGATACGGGTGATCCGCTCGTCGTCGCGGCCCGTCGATTTCGCGCCGCGGTCGTCGGCTCGATCCTGGCGCATCGACCGGAATTTGAAGATACGAAACTGGCGATTGCCTTGACCCACGCGGAGTTGGCGAAAGAAGACCGGGCCGCTGGAATCGACCTTGATCGCAATGGCGACGATCGCGAGCAGGGGGGCTAGCACGATGAGTGCCCCGGCGGCGACAATCAGGTCGAGTGCGCGCTTCTGAACGCGGTTCATCAAGTCGAGGGGACCTCGCGACAGGACGATCGTATCGCGGCGATCGTAGCGCCCGATCGCCACGGCACCGTGAAGCAGGTCGCGATCGAGCAATATTTCCCCGCCGACATCATGGCCTTTGAGGAAGGTAGACCATTCGGCGCGATGCTCGAATCGCGATGCGATCACGACCCGGTCGTAAGGTGCGATCAGCCACGATAGCCTGTCGATCAGGTCCGGGCGATCCAGGTCGGGCCAGAGCCCCAGCGCCTCGACGTTCACGACCTTTGCGGGCCCTTCCGGTTCGGCATCAAGTCCGTCGAGCAGAAGGATCGTCGTGATCACCGCATCGCCCATCATGGCCTTCACGATCCAATCGAGGAGGAATTTGGACAGGATGATGAAAAAGGCGGCCGCGCCGAAGGTGATCGCGAACGCCAGGCGAGATATCTCGTCGACCTTGAACAGAAATCCCAGTCCGATGATGACGAATGCCGTCGCGCCGAGTGCGCCGAGCGATCGCTGCGTTCCCAATAGACGGTTGTGCAGCGTTTCGGCTTCCTGCGCCTCGCGGGCAATCTCGAACATTACGAACAAGGGGAGGGCGATGAAAAGGATCGAATTGCCGCCCGCGCTCAACCATTGCGCGTCGCGCGTCTGAAGCGCGCATACATAGCCGAGCACGAGCGAAGCCACGTCCAGAAACAGCGATAGAATATACAGAACCGTGCGCTTGTCGCGCGCCGACGAGAGGAAGCCGGATTCACGATCCTCGGCCGGGCAAGCGGCAACTTTTCGGTCAATCTTCATACCGATTTCAATCCGCCCGCTATCCATTCGCTCTGTCAGTCTGATGAGGGTCTCGCCAAGTTCCGACCGGTTGATATCGCAGTATTCGGGGGCTCGGACATGATAGGTTGGGCGCGTGACCCGTCAAGGTCGCTTGCATGCTTCACCCGTCCTGAAATCGGGGCGTGTCGTAACGGGAAGTTCGCCGGTTCGAATCTTAACGCGGCTGCTGGAACGGAATAGGCACCTTCAGGACGGTAAAGATATACGCGACGACGGCCACGAACAGGATGGCCGCAAACAGGTCGTAGCCTTCGTTCCCGATGTAGTTGACGACGGCACAGCCGATCGCGGGCGGCGCATAATGCCAAAGCTTGTCGCGCGGCGTTTCTTCGGCGGACCTTTGCAGCAGCAGCGTCACGAGCCCGGAAAAGGCTATAACGGTGATCCAATCCCAAATCGTTTCCACTTGTACCTCCCGTGCCGGCCCGACGCTCGGCTGCTCTTAACAACGCCGTCGAGGCTCTCCACGCCAACCGAGGCGTAGCAGGGCAGGCTCCGCTCCGATAGCTATGATGTGAACTCCGTCGCTGCGCCATGGCGTGCAATGTATTAATTTGACGCAAAAATGGATCGGTGCGCGAGCGCGGCGCCGATGCGCCATGGCGTCGTGGCCGCGCATTGCGGACGGCGGATCGGTCACGAGTCCAGATTCGGGACGGATCGACAATTAAAATTCTAAACAAGACTTTACCCGATTTAACACCGTCGCTACCGCATCGCAACGAAGCCGCGACTCAACGGTCGCGCCTTTTTCGACATTGGAAGGTGGTAGGGTTATGCGGAAAACTGTTGCTGCGCTGTTGCTTGCGAGCGCTTCGCTCGTTTCGGTGCACGCGCATGCCGCTGCCATCGTCGGCCTGGCGAACACGGGCACGTCGGGTGCCGGTGGCGTCGACGTTAACTGGACTCTTAACGGCGGGCCAGCGTATGTCTCGACGGCGGGAGTTTATCCTGTCGGCTCCGCATGGCTGAACAACGATGCGACCTCCGCGTGGATCACGCCGACGGCGAACCAGGGGGATACGTTCGATCCCGCTGCGCCGGGTAACTATCTCTACAGCCTCACCTTCGACCTGACCGGCTTCGATGCGAGCACCGCGAGCTTCGCCGGCCGGCTTTTGGTCGACAATAAGGTGACGTCGATCGTGCTTAACGGCAATACCATCTTCAGCGGCAATGCCGGCGGATTTACCGGCAGTGATTGGTTCAATTTTGCCGCGAACAGCGGCTTCGTGAACGGCACGAATGTCCTGCAGGTCAACGCGCTCAATTTTGCACAGTCGGGCGGCAATCCTTCGGGCCTGCGCGTCGAATTCACGGACTCTTCGGTGGCCGCGGTTCCCGAGCCGTCGGTTTGGGCTCTGATGATCGCCGGTTTTGCCATGACCGGCTTTGCCATGCGCCGACGCCGCAAGCCGCAAGTCCGGACGTCGGTTTCCTACGCCTAATTCGAAATCAAAATGCTCGCCCAAGACCCTCGGAATCGACGAGGGGCGAGGGTCTTTGTAGATATTATGGGGGTATTTCCGTGAAGAAACTTCTTGTTGCCGTCTCGTTCGCCGCGCTTGCCTCGGCCTCTCCCGCCCATGCCGCGAGCCTCGTCGGCAACAGCATTTCCTGTGCGCAGGTCGGTGCCGGCAGCACCTTCACCTGTTCGCCGGTTACGGCGACCGTGGGTGCGGGCCAGGAGTTCGTCGCCGGCAATCTTCCCGCGTCGTCGGCGATCGGTTTCGACTTCAGCGCCAACTCGTTGCTGATCAGCAACCTGATCAACGGAACGTACAGCCTGGGTGCGACCGTGATTTCTTTCACGAACCTCACGAACCCCTTCACGAGCGCTTCGCTGGTCAGTTCGTCGATTGCCGGTTTCAACGGCGCCGACGTGTCGATCGTCAACGGCGCGCTGCGTCTGAACTTCGCCGACACCACCTGGACCTCGCGTGACACGGCGACCATCACGCTTCAGGCGGCGCAGGCGGTGCCCGAGCCGGCAACGTGGGCGCTGATGCTGCTCGGTTTCGCGGCGGTCGGCGGCATGATGCGCTCTTCGCGCCGCAAGCCGCGGGTCACCGTGCGCTACGCGTAAGATCTACCGCTTTTTAGACTCTCTGATGCCGTCGACCTTTCGGTCGGCGGCATTTCTATTGGATTGCGTGCCGCGTCGGCGGCGGGCACAAGAACGGTTGGCGTGCCCTGTCTTCACGGCCGCGCTGCAGGAGAGCCAATGTTGGATCTGATCAGGCGCCTTTTGTACCGACGCCATGTGCCACTCGAAGTGGAGGCATATCGACGGCTCCAGGTGAAGGGTTTCGCGCCCGCGACGATCATCGATATCGGGGCGTACGAAGGGCATTGGACGAGGCTTGCCCGCGGCGTTTTTCCGGATGTGCCCGCGCTGATGGTCGAAGCGCAGCCGGCCAAGATACCGCAACTCGAGACGGTGGCGCGCGAACTCGGCGGCGTTACGCTGGTCGGCGCACTGCTTTCGGATCGGCCGCTATCCCGGCGGGATTTTCGATAACGGCGCCGTCATGGCCGCAGATATGCAGGAATTTGGCTTGATCTACGTCGGCTTTGGCGGGTCCGGGCTGTTTCGCGCGACGACGACGTGCAGGCTCGACCCGCAATAGGCTCCGAACTTTATCCGCCTTCTTAAAGCGACGCCGCCAGTGCTGCTGCACTGACGGCGTTATCAGGTTCGAGCTAAGGCGCTTTAGATCTGGGACTGGATTAGGCGACCTTGACGCTTGGAAGCGCGCATCGCGCCGCCGACCAAACCGAAGCCCAGCAGCATCATCGCCCACATGGCGGGTTCCGGAACCGCGCCGGGATCAGCCGTCGGAACATAGGTCGTCGCGCCGGTCAGGCTCTGGTTGCCGATATTCACATAGCCGTTGATATATGGCTGGCCGAAGGGATCGGCCTCTGACACGACTTTGAGCGTGCCGCCGTTCAGGCTGAACAGGTAGTTCGTTCCTTCGAAATTGAAGGTGGTGTTGTACACGAAGCCGTTGAACTTGCCGTTGTTGTACTGGATCATCGCCAGCGGGTCATTGGCCAAGGTGAAGACGTACGACCCAAAGGTGAATTTGAACGCGTCTGATGCCGGAATGTTGGCGCTATCCGGAAAGCCGCTCATCAGCACGTTTACGAAGCCGGATCCCGATGCCGGGACGAGGTTGTTGTCGTAGACGAAGCTGCCTGCGAACGTATCGCTCGGAAAAAACGGGTCGCGGAGCGGGTCGCGGACATTTGCATTGCCGCCGAAAATTCCTGCCGAGAAATTGGCCTTGGTGTAAGTGTCTGCATGCGCCGGCGATGCAACTACGAGCATCAACAGCGCCGCGGCGAGCGTTCGCATTAACATAGAGACTTCCCCCAGAATAAGATGCGGCCGTGGCGCTTGCGGAGAATCGCGGAAACCGCAGGCGTTCGGTGCCAGCACGAGTTAACCGAAGCAAACAATCATTAAGCTTTCATGTCCCAAAATGGCTCAGCAGCCGACGCGCTGGGCGCTGGCACTCAGAGCCGCTGAAACCACCACGGATATCGAACGGCCGCGATGGCCGGTTGCTCCCTCTTTACGTACGAGGGGACGCCTGTCTGCGCCCCGGCAGTATCTCATCCTGAGCATGGAAAGACGGTCGAGGCGGGCTTGGCGGACGTGTGATTTGAAGGAAGCGAACGAGCCTCATCATAAATTATATATTTATAACAATGTATTATGCAAATTCAGGCGCGAATATGGATGAGGCCCGGGCCCGCACGTAAAACACCTGCGCCGCAAAACGGCCTTTGCTCGGACGTTCGTCGCCGACGGCTTTACACCTGAAGAGCGCAAGCTCGACAATATCTGTCAGCGGCGGAATTTTTTGACGTTCGCGAGTGAAGTTCGGAACCAAGTCGTCTTACGGCGCGTCCCGTTTTCGTCCGCCCAACCGCGAAATTATGATTCGCGTTTTTGTTGAATCGGGTTAAAAAAGTTTAATCACAAAAAATTGAGGCCGAGTCGCGCGGTCTGTCGCCTAAAAGGAGATAAGGACGATGCGAGCGTTGTTGTGCAAATTAACCCTGGCCGCCGCGGCAGTCGCGGCCCTTCCGGCAACCGCCAATGCGGCTATCGTGCTCGCCAGCGTGACGCCGGGGACGGTTCCCTACTCAGGTCCGACGCCGACCTATGACTTCGAAAGTGCGGCGCCGAGGACCGGCGGCCTGGTGACGAACACGTCGGTCAGCGGCGTGAGCGCGCAGCCCTATGGCAGCACGGGTTTCTTCTGGACGGTCGGCCCGACGGACGGATCGCCTGGCGTTCTCAATCTGGCGTCCTTCGGCGATATTTACGATATCAGCTTCATCTGGGGCTCGGTCGACGCGTATAACCTCCTCGAGTTCCTCGATGGCAGCGGTAACGTGCTCGCATCGTTCACGGGCAGCGACATCTTCAATCCCGCCAATGGCAATCAGACCGACCCGAACCTTAATCCGGTTGTCCGGTTCAATCTGACGGACGGCGATGTCAGTGCATTCACCCGCTTGCGGTTGAGCTCAACGTCGAATGCCTTTGAAACCGACAATTTCACGATCAATGCGGTTCCGGAGCCTGCTACTTGGGCGATGATGCTGCTGGGATTTGGTGCGATCGGGTTCGGCCTGCGTCGCCGGGACCGCAGTCCGCTTCCGCGTTTCGCGTAAGCGCCTGTCGGTACGATGAAATTAAGGGCGGCCGCTTGCGGCCGCCTTTTTTTGTGCCTCACGACGTTGTGGCGGCCCCAAGTCAGCCACAAAAGACATGAACGTCGACACGATGAACGACGCTTCAGGGGATATGGTGGCGGCAGCGGCGTCGATTTGACGCGGATCCCTGCGCGATGCGGCTCATTAGCCGCTGCGAGCGGTATCGAATTCAAGTTGGAGCTTTGCTGCCCCTGACGCGCGCGTCGAACATCATGGCTTACCAGATTCTGGTCAAACCAAAGGTCTCGAAAGGCGGTTAAAGTCGGGGGAGGTCAGGGCGGCGCGACATGTATCGCACCGCCCGACGATGATATCTTCATCGCCCCCCACCATCCGCACCGGGTGTGGGTCGCATAAACCCGGTTGGCGGCAGAATTTCCTTCGCACACCCGCGAGAGTCCCGACGGCCGTGCGTATCCAGTATCTAGGCCCGTTTATCAGGGGCGGGACGCCACAATCTACTCAAATTATATTAGGTTAGCGCCGATGCCCAGGAATGCGCGCTTCTGTGGAGGTTCGGCTCTCCTAGCCGGCGCAAAAGGTACAATTGCCGTTTGACATGGGGATCGGCGGCCGTGACATGTTGAGACCGATGGCGATCAGGCTGTGGATATTGTGCGTGCTTCTTTCGGTCGGCATGCTCGCGCCCGTTGCAGCCCGGTCAGCCGATATTCCGACCGTCGAACTGACATCGGCGCGAGACGGGCCCGACCTTGCGCGTTTCGTTCGCTACACCGTTCACCTGGGCGAGATCGGGGAATCGAGCGCAACTGACTTATTGTCGGCAACCGGTTCGGCGGTCGAGGGCCCCGATATCCACTTCGGCCCACCCGGCAAGAAAACCACTGCGATCATCAAGGTGCGGAATTCGGGCTCGAAACAGGGCAGCTGGATTTTCACCACCGGCCGCGGCTCCTTGACCTATTTTCGCCTCTACCAATCGTCCGGTGGCCCGTTGGAATTGCTGGTCGATGGCAGAGACCGGGCCGGCGCGAGTGCGAACCTCTTCATCTACCAGGCCTTCAGCACCGAACTGGTTCTCGAGCCGGGGCAGGAGAAATATCTTATCGTCGATTTCCTTTCGGACAATTCGACCTATCTGCCGTTGAAGATCCAGACATATGGAACCTTCTTCAAGGAACGCCGGCTCAACATCGCGATGGTGACCGCCATGGTCGTCGGCGCGCTCATCCTCACGTTTCTCAACATGATCTTCTTTTCGGTGAGCGGGCATCGCGAGTTCGCTTGGCTGGCCCTCGCGCAAGCCTTTTACATGATCAACACGATCCACTCGGAGGGTTATCTCACCATTTTCTTCTTCGCGAACCACCCCGTCGTCAGCGTCGCGGTAGAAGACATGTTCAAATGTGGTTTCGCCGCCGCGATGGCGCAGTTCGGCAGGAGTTTCATTCAGACCCGCAGCCACTTCCCCCGCCGCGATCTTGCGCTGCGGGTTCTGATCGGGGGCGCAGTGGTGACGATGCTCCTTCAACTGGGGCTTGGCGCGTATCCGGCGAGCGTGCAGACGGCATTGCACCTGACCGCCTGGCTTCTTGCGGCAAGCATCGCGCTGTACTTGCCTTTCGTCGGCTTCGCCGCGATGCGACGGCACGGGCGGCAGCTTTGGCCACTCGCGCTCGGATGGACCAGCCTTGCGCTCTTCATCGTTTATGCTGCCGTGGCGTCACTCGGCGTCTTCAAATGGCTTCCCATAAACTGGCATCTTGCGGGCCCGGTCGGCCTGTTCGACGCGATCATGGTCACCATCGCGCTTGGCCTCAATCTCAGGAAAATCCGGGAGGAAAAAGTTGCCGCCGACGAGAAGGTCGCCCAGTCGCTGGCCGAGCGCGTCCGCATCAGCGAGGCTGCCGCTCATCTTGCCGAAGAGAAGGCTGCTGCGATCGCCAGCCTGAACAGCCAGAACGCGTTGCTTCACGCATCGGGGCACGACAGCAAACAGGTCATCCTGGCGCTCAACAGTGCCATCTCGGTGCTCGATCAGGCCGATGCGTCGATCGACCGCAACCGCGACCTTCGGACCATGCTGCGAAGTTCCGCGGAATATCTGGAGCAGATCGTCGCGACGACGATGGCCGGCGCAACGATCGGTGGGGAGGCGAGCTTTCGCGCGCTGAGCGCGTTTGACGGAGACCTTCTTCTCGAACCGCTTCTGATGATGTTCAAGACGGCGTTCGCACAGAAAAAGCTTGTGCTGACGACCGAGTGTCCCGAGCCGACCTGCCTGATCACCGATCGCCCGCTACTAACGCGCGCGATCGCGAACCTGCTCAGCAATGCGTATGAATATAGCGAAAGGGGAGGCGCACGGCTTGTCTTGGTTCGGGAAGGTCGCGACGCGGTCATCGACGTGATCGACAGTGGCCTCGGCATCGCGCCAGATGTGATCAAGGCGCTCGACCACCCCGATAGCGAGCGCTTGCGCGCCGGCGACTCCATCCAGGGGAGCGGCTCGGGATATCGCACGACGCGCCGGCTGGTGGAGGCGATCGGCGGCAGCATCGCAATCACTTCCTCTGGTCCGGATGGCACCGCGATCCGGCTGCGGGTGCCCGGCGCATTCGCCGCGCTGACTCCATGCGGACTTCATGACATCCAACGGCGCCAGCCGCGATGGGAGATTCTGGATTATGACGATCGCGCGGCTTACGAGCATAGCATAGCCCACATGCGTAACCCACAGCGCTGGGTGGCGGCGGTCACGCACGACGATTCGACCGTGACGCGGGGGCGGCTGGGGAAGGAAGTCGGGATCATGCTCATCAAGCCCTTGATGCTCGAAATGGCCGAGCATCCGCTGCTCGCAGACGATCAAAGCAGTCCCAGTTCCTGAGCGCGTTCGATGATCTTCAGATTGCTCGTGACGCCCAGTTTCCGGCGCAGTTCGGCGATATGAAAAGACACCGTCGGCTGTGCAATCGCAAGTCGGTAGGATATTTCCTTACTGCTCTGCCCTTGCGACAGATAATGGAGGATGGCGGCTTGCCGCGACGACAGGCTGACGGAGGCCTCGACCTTTCGCCCCATGGCGTCCTTCATCCCGGGCGAAACATATATCTCGCCTGAAAGCGCCGCATCGCACGCCGCGATGATTTCGGATGGGGCATCGGACTTGCTGACCACGCCCCGCGCACCGAGCCGCAACGCATATTCGATCTCGGCCTGTTGCGTCTCGCCCGTGAGAATGATGACGGTCATGTCGCGCGCGCCGATGATGTCGGCGAGAACGTTGACGCCCCGCGCATCGGGCATGTTGAGGTCGAGGATCACGATGTCGACCGGCTCCGATTGCAGAAACGCGTTGACCGTGGCGCCGCGGTCGAGGGTCCCGACGATGCGAAAGCGCGCATGCGGCGAAAACAGGAGGCGCAATGCCGACTGCACGATCGGATGGTCGTCGACGATGAGAATATTGTGTTGCACGTCCGCCCCCGCACATGACCGATCGCCCCGATCGTCCCCGCCGAAGCATGGCATCGGAATGCGAGCTTCGGCAAACCCAAAGATATTCGGGGTTGCCATGGCGGCGACTGCCGAAGCCGGCGCGATGTCGCCGTGTGCGCCTTGCAGACCTCGCCGCAAGAAATGTCAAAACTCGTTGCAAGGCTGGCTAAAGCCAACGCGCCACTCGTCATTCTAGGAACCCTGTCGATCGGGCTCGCAGAAGGTCCGAATTTGGGAGAATGACTATGGCAGTTATGCCTTTCGCGCGCGCCGCCGTTGCCGTGCTCGCCGTTTCGACATCGGGCGTTGCCTTGGCGCAGGAAGCCGCCGACGGCGCCAATGAAGCAACGGGCGACGGCGACATCGTCGTCACCGCGCAGCGCCGCGAACAATCGCTGCTCGACGTCCCGCTCGCGGTCACGGCACTCGGCGGCGATGCGCTAGCCGACAAGGGCATCGTCAATTCAGCCCAGCTCGGCAGCGCCGTCCCCAATCTTCAGATCAACAGCCCTTATGGCAATACGCAGCCGAACTTCTCGCTACGCGGCATCGGGGTCGCGAACGAGTATAACAGCAACCAGGCCTCACCCGTCGGCGTCTATCTGGACGACGTCTATCTGGCGCCGCGCACCAGCCACGGAATGGGGCTGTTCGACCTCGACCGGATCGAGGTACTGCGCGGGCCGCAGGGGACGCTGTTCGGTCGCAACACCACCGGCGGCGCGATCAATTTCATCACGAAGAAGCCCGACTTGTCGGGAGCGAATGGCTATCTGCAGGTCGGCTATGCCAACTTCGACACCGTCACCGCACAGGGGGCCGCGGAAGCGACGCTTGCCGAAGATGTCGCAGGGCTTCGCCTTGCGGTGAACTACGCCAAAGGCGATGGACAGATCAAAAACGTCTTTCCGGGCGGGCGCGACGCCGCCTCGGTCGACACGCTCCAGGGCCGCGCTTCGCTTCGCGTCAGGCCGACCGAGACGCTCGACATCGTGTTACGCGCCTATGCCGGGCGCGACCAGGGTACGCAGGCGGCGGTGCACGGGCTCGGCGCCTTTCGTACCGGCCTCGGCTTTTTCCAGACCAATGAGAACCGCATCGGCGACAATGATACCGACGCATGGGGTTTCTCGGGCAACATCGGACTCGAACTCAGCGACACGCTCAGCCTGACCTCGATCACCAGCTATGACGGCGGCAAGCAGAATCTGCAGCAAGCCGCCGACGGTGCGCCGCTCGACATCCTCGATATCAACTGGCGCTCGCGATATCGCCAGTTCAGCCAGGAATTGCGTGCGAATTACGAAGGCGACGGCGTGACTTTCGTTGGCGGGCTCTTCTACGGATGGGACCGCAATATAACCGACAACCGGTTCAATCTGCCGTTGCCCCCCGCGGGTGGCTTCTTTCAGCACTACCGGCAGGTTCGTAAGAGCTATGCCGTGTTCGGGCAGGCCGACATCGACTTGGCCGAGCGTCTCGTGCTGACGGTCGGCGCGCGCTACACCAAGGATAAATCGCGCTACGACGACGCTTTTGCCTATCTCTTCATCGGCGGGGTGGATGATCCCGACACGCCGATCGCGACGACGGTGCCGTGCGCGGGGGTCGCGGGCACGTGCGCGTACGATCCGAATGTGCGCTTTGCGCTGGCTGACACGAACAATGCGCTGACCGGGCGCGTGGCGCTGAGCTACACCTTCGACGACGGCCCGCTCGTCTATGCGAGCTACAACCGGGGCTACCGCGCGGGGGCGGTCAACGGCGGCGGTTACACATCGTCGAGCGGCATCGGCTATATCGAGCCCGAACGCGTCAATGCCTATGAAGTCGGGGTCAAGGGCCGCGCCGGCGGCCGTTTGCTGACCTATGCTGCGTCGGCCTTCTACTACGACTATTCGAACCAGCAGTTGCAGGACACACGCGCCGGTCCGGTTTCCTTCCTCGTCAATGCGCCGTCCTCTGAGGTCTATGGTCTCGAGATCGAAACGACGCTGCGCCCCGTCGACGGCTTCCGCATCGACGCGTCGCTCGGCTGGCTCCATTCCAAATATAAGGAGCTGACGTTGCAGGGCGCCGACCTGTCGGGCAATTCGCTGCCCTTCGCGCCCAAGATCACGGCGCAGCTCGGCTTCGAATGGGATGTCACCCGGATCGCGGGCGGTACCGTCACCTTCGCGCCCAACATGGCCTATTCCAGCCGGCAATATTTCTCTCCGTTCAACGAGATCAACGCACCCGGCACGCCGCAGCTCAACAGCGAGTTGCAGCAGGGCGCGAATGCGAAGGTCAACGCATCGCTCGGCTGGAGCAACGATGCGCTTTCCGTCCGCGCTTTTGCGAACAATCTCTTCGACCGCAAAACCTATGGTTATGGCCTCGACCTGCGGGGCGCGGGCTTCCCGTACAACTTCCTCGTGCCGAGTGCGCCGCGCACCTATGGTATCAGCGTCCGCTACAGCTTCTGACGATGACCGATCTCAAGAACCCCGACCTTTATGTCGGCGGCATGCCCTATGCCGAGCTGGCGGCGTTGCGCGCCGCCGGCTCGGTACACTGGAATCCCGAAAGCGATGGCGCGGGCTTCTGGGCGGTGCTGGGGTTCGACGATATCGTCGCCGTTTCTCGCCAGGCCGATCTGTTTTCATCGGCGCACGAGAATGGCGGGCACCGCATCTTCAACGAGAATGAGGTCGGACTGACGGGGGCGGGAGAGTCTGCGATCGGGATTCCGTTCATCTCGCGCGATCCGCCGACGCACACCCAATACCGCAAATTCGTGATGCCGGCGCTGTCGCCGGCGCGGCTCGAAGGGATCGAGGCGCGGATCGCCGCCCGCGTCGAGCGATTGTTTGCGGAGGTGCCGCTGAACGAGACGGTGAACATCCTGCCGCTCCTTACGGTACCGCTGCCGCTCCTCACGCTGGCCGAACTGCTCGGCGTGCCCGCCGACATGTGGCACGACCTTCATCGCTGGACCGATGCGTTCGTCGGCGAGGATGATCCCGACTTCCGCCAGTCGCCCGAAGCGATGCAGGCAGTGATGGGGGAGTTCCTCGGCTTCGCGTCGGCGCTTTTCGAAGAGCGCCGGGCGAACCCCGGCGCCGATATCGCTTCGTTGCTGGCGAATACGGAGATTCATGGGCAGCCCGTCCCGCTCGGCGATTTCATCGGCAACCTGATCCTCGCGCTCGTCGGAGGTAACGAGACGACGCGCAACTCGATCAACCATAGCCTGATCGCCTTTGCAGCCAATCCCGATCAATGGGACGCGGTTCGTGCCGACCCCCGCCTTCTGCCGAACGCGGTCAAGGAAATGGTGCGCTACGCCAGCCCGGTGATCCACATGCGCCGCACCGCGACCCGTGACACCGAACTGGGCGGGCAGGCGATCCGTAAAGGCGACAAGGTCGTCGTCTTTTATCCTGCGGGAAACCGGGACGCCGACGTGTTTGCCGATCCGGACAGGTTCGACATCGCGCGTCCGATCCGTCAGCATCTCGCCTTCGGCGCGGGCGTCCACGTCTGCGTCGGGTCGCGGCTTGCCGAGATGCAATTGCGACTCGCCTTTGCCGAAATGGCGCGTCATGTTCGCGGTATCGAAATCATGGGAGAGCCGAGCCGTGTGCGGTCGAACTTCATCAACGGCTTCAAGCGGCTCGACGTCAGGCTGACCGCGTGAAACAGGACAATATCTGGGACAACAAGGAAATCATCTGCGACGTCCTCGGCCGTGCGCCCGACGTCGAGATGGGGTCGATCGGCGACGGCTGGTCGCTCTGCCGCTGGCGCCAGTTCGTCGGCAGCTACACTCTCCCGGCGCTCCCGCAGCCGATCTTCACCGTCCATGTCGCGGGCAAGCCGCAGGTGAAGACATGGGACCGCGACGGCTGGACCGAAACGAGTTCGATTCCCGGCTGCGCGACGATCGTGCCCGCCGGAATGCCGACCGGCTGGCTCGTCGACGGCGAACTCGACGTTGTGACGCTGTCGATGTCGTCGGACGTGCTCGCAGGCCAGCCTCACGCCGACCAGTTCAGCAAGATGCGCTTTGCCTTCGCCGATCCGCTGGGGGTTGCGCTGACGCGGCAAATCCTCTCGGAGCTCTATGCACCGCAGGCCGAAGAGCGCACGGCGTACGTGTCCGCAATGGTCAATGCGCTGAAAGCGCACATCCTTTCGGGTCCGCCCGCGCATGGCAATCCCACCGAGATTCCGGTGTCCGATTTCTCGGCCTATCGGCTGCACAAGATCATGAACGCGGTGCTCGCGAACCCTGCCGAAGAACATAGTCTCGAGGCGATGGCCGCGGTCGCTGGCGTCACGCCGTCGCACTTCTGCCGCCTGTTCAAAAAGGCGACGGGCATCTCGCCGCACCAATATGTGATGAAGGCGCGGCTCGACCGCGCGCAGCAGATGCTCGTCCAGACCGACCTTAGTCTTGCCGCACTGTCCGAAGCGACGGGTTTCACCAGCCAGAGCCATTTCAGCCGTGCCTTCCGCGCCTGGTTCGGCATGGCGCCGAGCGACTATCGCCAGCAGGAACGGCGCGGACTTCACTGAACGGAGACGGATATGAGCGAAGCGACGGCGGCCGTGGTGCGCCAGCCCGGGGGCGATTTCACGATCGAGACGATCGAGGTCGAAGCACCGCGCGCGGGCGAGGTACGCGTCCGCATCGCCGGCGTCGGCCTTTGCCATACCGACCTGATCTTCCGCGACCAGTTCGCGCCCTTCGCGCTGCCCGGCGTGCTCGGGCACGAGGGTGCTGGCGTGATCGAGGCGGTTGGCGAAGGCGTCGAAGGCCTCGCTGTCGGCGACGAGGTGGTCGTCGGCTTCTCGAGCTGCGGCGCCTGTCCGCGCTGCGACGAGCATCTGCCGAGCTATTGCCAGAATTTCGTACCGCTCAACTATGCCGGGATGCGGCTCGACGACGGATCGACCGCCTATGCCAAGGACGGCGAGCGGGTCACGTCGCATTTCTTCGGCCAGTCGTCTTTCTCGGCGCTCACCGTCACCCGCGCGCGCAACGTGGTGAAGGTCGATACGTCGAAGGTCGCGCTCGAATTGCTCGGACCACTCGGTTGCGGCTTTCAGACCGGCGCAGGTGGGGTGATGAACTCGCTTGCGGCGACGGCAGGGTCGAGCATCGCGATCTTCGGCGGCGGGCCGGTGGGGCTCGCCGCGGTGATGGGTGCGGTCATTCAGGGCTGCTCGACGATCATCCTCGTCGAGCCGATCGCTGCGCGGCGTGAGATCGCACTCGGGCTTGGCGCGACGCATGTGATCGATCCCGCCGCGGCGGGTGACCTGGCCGAAGCATTGCGCGCCATCGAGCCCGCCGGCCTCGACTACGCCTTCGACACCAGCGGCGTCGTTCCGGTGATCGAGGCGGGCCTCGCGGCGCTCGGCAGCCATGGCGCCATCGGGCTCGTGGGCGTGCCGGCGAAGGCCGAGGCCGCAATCAACGTCAATATTGCGGCCTTGATGACCCCCGGACACCGCATCATCGGGATCATCGAGGGCGACAGCGATCCGCAACGCTTCATCCCGGAACTGATCGCGCACCACGCCGCAGGGCGCTTTCCGTTCGATACGCTGATCAAGACCTTCCCGCTCGCCGAGATCAACGACGCGCTGGCGGCGCAGGCGCGCGGCGAATGTATCAAGGTGGTGCTGATTCCCTGAGGAGGCTGCTCTCTTTTGGCAGTTGAGAAATGGCGCGCCGGCATCGATCGGGGCGCGACGAGATGAGGAGAGTGATCATGGATTTCGACCGTGACTATGCGATGTTGATCGGCGGCAAGCTCGACGGCGGCAGCGCGCGTTTCGATGTGCTCAATCCCGCGACCGAACAGGTCATCGGTAGCGCACCCGACGCGAGCGAGGCCGACCTCGACCGCGCCGTTGCCGCCGCGCGTGCGGCGTTTCCGGGCTGGGCCGCGACGCCCGTCGCCGAACGCAAGGCAAAGCTCAACGCGATGGCGCAATCGGTGCTCGCGAACGCCGACGCGTTCAAGCGTCTGCTCACAGCCGAGCAGGGCAAGCCGCACGCAGAGGCCGAGGGCGAGATCATGGGTGCCGGCTATTGGCTGATGGGCGCGTCGAGCCTCGACCTGCCGGTGACGGTCAACGAGGACAGCGACGAGCGTTACAGCGAGACGCGGCATGTTCCGCTGGGGGTCGTGGGTGCGATCGCGCCGTGGAATTTCCCGATGATCCTCGCGATGTTCAAGGTCGGTCCGGCTTTGCTCGCGGGCAACTGCATGGTCCTCAAACCATCGCCCTTTACGCCGCTCGCGACGCTGAAATTCGGCGAGCTGATCAAGGATATCATGCCGCCCGGCGTGCTCAACATCGTTACCGGAGGCGACGCCCTCGGCCCGTGGATGACGTCGCACCCCGGCTTCGACAAGATCAGCTTCACCGGCTCGACCGCAACCGGCCGCCGCGTGATGGAATCGGCGGCACCGACGCTGAAACGTGTAACGCTCGAACTTGGTGGCAACGACGCGGCGATCGTCATGCCCGACGTCGACGTCGAGAAGGTTGCCGAGGAGTTGTTCTGGGCGGCGTTTCGCAACAACGGCCAGATCTGCATCGCGACCAAGCGCATGTATGTTCACAAGGACATCTACGAGCCGCTGAAGGACGCGCTCGTCGCCTATGCGAAGACCGTGAAGGTCGGCGACGGCTCCGAACAGGGCACGCAGATCGGCCCGATCAACAACGAAGCGCAATATCGCCGCGTGCTGGAGCTGATCCAGGACGCCAAGGACAAGGGGTACAGCTTCCTCGTCGGCGGCGAGGCGGCGGATGTGCCGGGCTATTTCATCCCGGTCACCATCCTCGACAACCCGCCTGAGGACAGCCGTATCGTGCAGGAGGAGCAATTCGGTCCCGTGCTGCCTTTGCTCAAGTTCGACGATCTCGACGATGTCGTCGCGCGCGCCAATGCGACCGACTATGGCCTCGGCGGATCGGTCTGGGGTCGCGACGAGGACAAGGCGTTCGAGATCGCGCAGCGCATCGCGAGTGGCACCGTATGGGTGAACGAGACACAGCATCTGTCCCCGACCGCGGCCTTCGGCGGCATGAAGCAGTCGGGCGTCGGGGTCGAGGGCGGGCTCGATGGTCTGCTCGAATATACGAATGCGCAGACGATCGTGCGGCGAAAGCCGGCGAAGGCGTCGGCCTAGTCGGGATATCGCGGCCGCGCCATCTGCTTGGCGAGGCCGCATTCCCGCCGCAACGCGGCTCCCCCGGTCGTCGCCGGACAGAATGGGATGGAGGGGGAGGGTACCCTACCTCCGTCGCGCAGAGGCAGGGCAACTCGACTGTGGGGCGCCGCGCGCCGGGTTGACATCCCTAATAGGGGATATGGATCAACGGCTTATCGCAAAAATCGCTCGCGGGCGGCGAACGCCGACGAGCCGCGAACTCTTTCGCGCGCCGTGCGTTCGCCCTGCATGGGGTATCGGATTTCGTACAGGATCAGCCGCCCGGGCATTCGGACGCAAGATATTCGGGGGGCATCGCGCCGGTGACGATCGACCAATGGCTTTCGGTGGGCACGCTCGTCGGCATGATGGCGCTCTTCATCTGGGGGCGATTTCGCTACGACGTCACCGCGATTATCGCTCTGCTCGTGGCGCTCCTGCTCGGCATCGTGAAGCCGGCGGATGCGTTTTCCGGTTTTTCCGACGACATCGTCATCATCGTCGGTTCCGCGCTGATCCTGTCGGCCGCCATCCAGCGCTCGGGCTTCGTCGAGGCGGCGCTGCGATCGATCTCGCAGCGGGTCGTGCGAATCCGCTCGCAATTGCTGTTGCTGACCGGGACGGTCGGGATCGCGTCGGCGCTGATCAAGAACGTCGGCGCGTTGGCGATGCTGATGCCCGCCGCGCTGCAGATGGCGAAGAAGAACGATGTCAGCCCGTCGGTCTATCTGATGCCGATGTCCTTTGCTTCGCTGCTCGGCGGCCTGATGACTCTCGTCGGAACGTCGCCGAACATCATCGTGAGCAAGGTCCGCGAGGATATGACGGGCACGCCTTTTTCGATGTTCGACTATTTCCCGACGGGCTTCGGGCTCCTCGTCGTCGGGCTCATTTTCCTCCGCTTCGGCTACCGCCTGTTGCCCAAGGACCGGCGCGCGCTCGCGACGATCGGCGATGCTCTCAACATCTCGGACTATGTGACCGAGGCGACCGTCGCCGAAGGATCACAAGCGATCGGCGAGACGATCACCGAATTCCTCGACAGGCATGACCAACAGGTCAGCATCGTCAGCCTGCTCCGCGGCGACATGCAGGGGACGGTGCATGGGAATGTCCACCTTCGCGAAGGAGACATCTTGCTGCTCGCTGGTGAGCCGGATTCGCTGGAACGCGTGGTCGCGCGCGATCAGCTGGCCCTGGCGGGGCACGACGGGGACAGCGTACGCGGTGACGAGGTGGGCGTGATCGAGGCGGTCGTGACGCCCGATTCGGCGCTCGTCGGCCGGACCGCGGGCCGATTGCTGCTTCGCGAGCGCTTCGGAATCAACCTGATCGCAGTCTCGCGGTCGGGCGAACGTTCGACGCGCCGCCTGGGCCAGATCGTGCTGCGCGCCGGTGACGTGCTGGTCTTGCAGGGGGCGCTCGCCCTGATGCCGCACCGTCTTGCGCAGCTCGGTGCGCTTCCGCTCGCCGAACGCGCGATCCGCCTTGGCGTCTCGAAGCGAGGCTGGCTCGCACCCACGATTCTCGCAGGAGCGATGGTTGCCGCGGCCATGGGCGTGGTTCCCGTCGCGGTCGCTTTCTTCGCGGCGGCAGGTCTGGTCATCGTCGCGGGCGCGCTCCCTGTCGGAGAGGCTTATGATGCCGTCGAGTGGCCGATCCTCGTGATGCTCGCGGCGCTTATCCCGGTGAGCGGTTCGCTCCAGACGACGGGGGCATCCGATGTCATCGCGACGGGCCTCGCCGATTTCGCGACGATGCTCCCGCCATGGGGAGCAGTGGCATTAATTCTGATAACGGCGATGGCCGTCACGCCCTTCCTGAACAACGCCGCGACTGTCCTGGTGATGGCGCCGATCGCCGCGGTCTTCGCGCACGATCTGGGCTATCGGCCCGAAGCCTTCCTGATCGCGACGGCGGTGGGCGCGGGGTGCGACTTCCTCACTCCGATCGGCCATCAATGCAACACGCTCGTGCTCGGCCCGGGCGGGTACAAGTTCGGCGACTATGCGCGGCTCGGCGCGCCGTTGTCGCTGCTGGTGGTGATCGTCGGGACGCCGCTCATCCTCTGGACCTGGCCGATCTGATAGTGCGGCGAAGGGATATGCCCACGCACCAGGCTCGCGATCATCGTCGTCGCGCCTGTCGTCAGGTGGTCGATGCTGTGTGGAAATAAGAAAATGGAGGAGAGTGAGGGATTCGAACCCTCGGTACCGTTGCCGGCACTTCGCATTTCGAGTGCGACGCTTTCGACCACTCAGCCAACTCTCCTCGCTGAGAGGAGACGCCCCTAGCGGCGGCTCGCGAGACTTGCAACCCTCTCGTCACAATTTCGCGATCCGCCGCTAAGTTTGTTCGGCGATCAGGGCTTGTCGGCCTCCCACCAATAGGGCTGGCGCTTGCGATTGCCGGTCTCGACCTCGTTCATCGTAAGCGGGTCGTAGAGCCGCCCGCCGAGCATTACGCGGTGGATCCGTTCGGTATTGCGGATATCTTGCGTCGGATCGGCATCGAGGATCAGCAGATCGGCGAGCTTGCCCGCCTCGATCGACCCGACGTCCTTTGCATAGCCGAGCGAGACGGCCGGCATGATCGTCGCGGCGCGGAGTGCGTCGATGTTGCTCCACCCGCCGCGTACGAACGACCAGATTTCCCAATGCGCCCCCAGTCCCGCCTGCTGACCGTGAGCGCCGATCGAGACCATGCGCCCGGTATCGGCGATCTTCTTCGCCTCGCGCGCCGAATCGTCGTCGACATAGTCGCTCTCGGGCGCGATCACGCGGCGTTTGTTGTTCGCTTCGAGTTCGGTCGGCGGGATGTGTTTCGTCAGGATCGGATGTTCCCAGACGTTGGTATGCGCACGCCAATAGGGGTCGCCTGCCGGGCCCCCGTAAGTGACGACGAGCGTCGGGGTGTAGTTCGTCTTGGTCTGGCCCCACAGCTGCACCAGATCCTTGTAGAAGGTGTGGAGCGGGATATTGTGCTCGACGGTCGAATTGCCGTCCTGGATCAGCGTCAGGTCCATCGTGTAGAGCGAGCCGCCCTCGGGCACGACCTCCATTCCCTCGGCCTGCGCCGCCTTGACGATCATCTGGCGTTGTTCGCGCCGCGGCTGATTGTAGTTTTTGACGCTATGCGCACCCTGTGCCTTCAGGCGGCGAACATGGGCGAGCGCGTCGTCATAGCTGTTGATCTCGGCATAGACGCCCGCAGCCTTGGCGCCGTAGATGATCTCGCCCGTCGAGAAGATGCGCGGCGCCAGGATCAGCCCGGCGCGCTGCATCTCAGACGACGGGAAGATTTCCGACGCACGCGACGACGGATTGTGGCTCGTCGTCGTGCCCATCGCCAGATTGACGATCTCCGACCAATTCTGTTGCGGAATCAATTCGTCGTCGCCGTGGGGACCATGCGCGTGCGCATCGACGAAGCCGGGGACGATCGTCTTGCCCGCGGCGTCGACCGTGACCGCGCCCGCAGGGATAGTGATCGCTCCGGCTTGGCCGACCGCAGTGATCCGGTCACCGTCGATGACGATCGCACCATTGTCGATGATTCCGCCGTCAGCACCCGCCATCGTTACGATTTTCGCGCCCGTGATGATCACGATCCCCTTATGCTTCGACGCGGGCTCGGTCATCGACAGCGAAACGCCGCTCGTCGGCGGGGTGAACTTCGCAGGCTTTTCTTCGCCCGCGGTCGGCGCGCTCGCGAAGAAGCTGCCGAGATCGGCGCTGAACAGCGTGGGCCCGCGCGTCCAGTGGAGACGCTTGCCGCCATCGGACCAATGCATGAAGTCGGCACCGCTGTTGCTGACGCGGGTCACGGGCATCGCGCCGCCCGACGTCGAGAGCGAAACATCCTGCCCGCCGGGCATGAGCGGCGTGACATAGGCGTCGTAATTCTGGCGGAAGGCGAGGGTGCGCCCGTCGGGCGACACCTCATAGTCGCTGACCAGTTCGCCGCTCGCATGGACACGCTTGTCCTGCCCGTGGAGATCGGTGCTGACGAGCTGGTTCTTCCCATCGGCCGACGCGACCATGAAGATGCGGTCGTTAGAAGTGCCGAACTGCGGCTTTGCGCCGTTATCGCTGACTTTCTCGGGCACGCCGCCGGTCGCGGCAACGCGATAGATGCCGGCGTTTTCACCCCAACGTTCCGAGCGGAGGCCGCCACCGGCGCGTCTTTCGAAGGCGATGGTCTTCCCGTCGGGCGAAAAGCGCGGTTCGGCATAATGGCCCGGCGTGGCCGTAACCTTGCGCGACGCGCCGCCGCCGACGCCGACGACATGAATCTCGCCGAGCCCCGCATCGGTCCAGCGCACGAAGACGAGCGATTTTCCGTCGCGCGACCAACTCGGCCATAGCTCGAACGCCGCGTCCTTGGCGCCGGTCAGTCGCCGCGCAGCACCCCCGGCCGCCGGCTTGACCCACAGCTTGCCGAGCGTCTCGAACACGACGGTGCGGCCGTCGGGCGAGACTTCGGCCCAGCGCGGCATCTGAGTCTCGAAACTGTCGGGGGCGACCTCGACGGTCGGGTGCGTCGCGTCGATGATGACGCGGTCGTCGCTGATGCCGAACGGGATGATCCGCGCATCGCCCCCCGCGGCGGCGACACGGCGGAGCTTGCCCCCGGCCCAGAAAACGACGTCCTTGCTATCGGGGGTCCAGCTCATGTTCGGATAGACGCCGGTCACCGCCCAGGTTTCCTGCACATCCTGATCGAGCGCGTCATAGACCTTCTTCTCGGCGCCCGAGGCGAGGTCTTTCACATAAAGTTTCGATTGCGCCCCCTCGCGCCGGACATAGGCGAGCTTCTTTCCGTCGGGCGAAGGCGATGGGCGCACCGCGCCGCCGGGCCCCGCGGCGACGGTCGTGACCTCGCCGTCGTTCAGATCGTAGCGCTCGATATGGAACAGGTCGGTATTGCTGTCCTGCGCATATTCGAAGATCGGACCCGCCGTGACGTTGCGCGTGTAATAGACGCCTTTGCCGTCGGGCGCGAAAGTGGGCTCGCCGAGCTCCTTCTGGTGACGTTCGTTCGGCTTTTTGACCAGGGGCACGCCCGCGCCGCCCGACACATGGTACATCCACACCTCGCCGGTACCGAGCGAACGGCCCGTGGTGAAATGCTTCTTCGCCACGATGAACTGGCCGTCGGGGCTCCAGCTCGGCTGGTTGAGCAAGCGGAATTCTTCCTTCGAGAGCTGGCGCTTGTCGCTGCCGTCGCGGTTCATCAACCAGATGTTGTCGCCGCCGCCACGATCGGAAACGAAGGCGATCCGCTTGCCGTCGGGCGAAAAGCGAGGCTGATGCTCGTAGGCGAGCCCCTCGGCGATGCGCGTCGGGGTGCCGCCCTCGATCGGCATGACATAGATGTCGCCGAGCAGGTCGAAGGCGATGGTCCGGCCGTCGGGCGCGACATCGACGTTCATCCAGCTGCCCTCGTCGACCGCGATCGGCACCTTGTGCGTCGTCATCCCCGGGGGGGCGTTGACGTCCCACTTCTCGGGCTTGGCGTCGGCCGCCGCCGCAGGCGCGGCTTGCGCCCAAACCGAAGTCGAACAGGACAAAGCCGCCGCAAGGGCGAGAGCGAAGCGCGCCATAATATTATCCCCTGTTGAAATATCCGTGGAGCATATGGTCTGGGGCGACACATGCAAGCGGCGGCTTTCGATGAAGGTGCTGGCAGGGTCGACCAGCGGCTGCTAGCCGAGAGAAAACAGGGAGAGTTCAGCTTGCCGCTCAAGGGAATCCGCGTCCTCGATTTCGGGCGCTACATCGCCGGTCCTTATCTGGGCGCCTTGCTCGCCGACTATGGTGCCGACGTCATCCGGATCGAAGCCCCTGGCGGGAACGAAGACCGTTTTTCGGTTCCCGTGGCGGCGGATGGCTCGGGCGCGATGTTCCTGCAGATGAACCGCGGCAAACGTGGCTTGACCCTCAAGCCCGGAAGCGCGGAGGGCCGTGAAATCGTCCGGCGACTGGTCAAGACGGCCGATGTCGTGATCGCGAACATGCCCGACGACGCGCTCGAAAAGATCGGTCTCGACTATCCCACCCTCGCGGCGCTCCGGCCCGAAATCATACTGGTTACGGCATCCGCCTTCGGCACCGAGGGGCCGCTTGCGCAGCATGTCGGCTTCGACGCGGTCGGGCAGGCGATGTCGGGCGCCGTCGTGATCGGCGGCAGCGACGGCAAGCCGTCGCGCGCACAGGTGAACTATATCGACTTCACGACCGCGCTGCACAGCGCCTTCGGCGTCATGCTGGCGCTGCGCGAGCGGGAGCGGACGGGACGTGGGCAGCGGGTATCGGCCTCGCTGCTCGGAAGCGCGCTCGCGATATCGAACGGGCTGACGATCGATCATGCGATGAACGGGGTCGATCGCGGCATGATGGGCAATCGCGCCTTCAGTTCGGCGCCGACCGATATCTTCGCGACGCGCGACGGCTGGATCATGACGCAGGTCGTCGGCAAACCGATCTTCGCCCGCTGGGCGAGGCTCGTCGGGCGCCCCGAACTGATCGACGACGCACGTTTCGCATCCGACATCCGGCGCGGCGAGAATGGCGCCGAGCTCAGCACGATCATGGCCGAATGGTGCGCCGCGCGAACCAATGAAGAAGCGCTCGCCGAGCTTGGCGAAGGACGCGTGCCGGCGGGCGCCGTGTTGAAGCCGTCGGAAGCGCTGGCGCATCCGCAGGTCGCCGCGACCGGGCTCGCCGAGCCGATGGACTATCCCACCGCCGCGAAGCCCGCGCCCGTGGTGCGCGCGCCCGTCACGCTGTCGGCAAGTGCCAAGGCACCGCTGGCGGCCGCTCCGCAGGCCGGCGAGCATGGCGACGCGATACTCGCCGAGCTCGGATACAGCGCCGAGGCGATTTCGGCTTTGCGGGCCGAAAGGATTATTTGATCGGCGCGCGCTGGACGGCGCTTCGATCGGATATTAAGTACCGCTTAGTACAGAACTGACGCAGGAGTCCCCGATGAGCGATCAATCCGAATATGTGCCGCCGAAAGTCTGGACGTGGGACAAGGAAAGCGGTGGGCGTTTCGCCAACATCAACCGCCCCGTCGCCGGCCCGACGCACGACAAGGATCTGCCGGTCGGCAAGCATCCGCTCCAGCTCTACTCGCTCGGTACGCCGAACGGCGTCAAGGTGACGGTGCTGATCGAGGAACTGCTCGCCGCGGGCCATGGCGGCGCCGAATATGATGCGTGGCTGATCAACATCGGCGAGGGCGACCAGTTTTCGAGCGGCTATGTTGCGGCGAATCCGAACAGCAAGATTCCGGTCCTCGTCGACCGCAGCGGGCCCGCGCCGATCCGTGTCTTCGAATCGGGCGCAATCCTGATCCACCTTGCCGAGAAGTTCGGCGCCTTCCTTCCGACCGAAACCGCGGCGCGCGCAGAGACATTGTCGTGGCTGATGTGGCAGATGGGCAGCGCGCCTTTCCTCGGCGGCGGCTTCGGCCATTTCTATGCCTATGCGCCGTTCAAGCAGGAGTATCCGATCAACCGCTATGCGATGGAGGTGAAGCGCCAGCTCGACGTTCTCGATCGGCGCCTTGCGGAAAGCGAGTATATCGCCGGCGCCGATTACACGATCGCCGACATGGCGATCTGGCCATGGTACGGCGCGCTTGCCAAGGGGCTGGTCTATGACGCGGGCGAGTTTCTGCAGGTGCAGGAATATAAGAACGTCCAGCGCTGGACCGATCAGGTCGCGACGCGCCCTGCGGTCAAACGCGGACGGATGGTCAATCGCGTCATGGGCGATCCCGCCAGCCAGCTTCGCGAGCGTCATGACGCGTCGGATTTCGATCTGAGAACGCAGGACAAGCTCGAAGCGGCCGCCACCGAGTAAGCGCATTTTTCGCCGCCCGCCATCGCCGCGCCGTTAAGCGTTCGTTGATGGCGGCGGTCTTGCACCCTCCGGCTTTGCCCACCGGTTCGCAAAATACGAAAAACTGCCGGCCTCGCAGCGCGATCTGATCTTCATCGCGCAGCGTCATGTTGCGCAGCATGACAGGTTCGATCCATCTCGGGCGGCGTCGCCGCATCGCGTATATTGCCCGGCTTGCGCAGAGCGAACGCGCGGCGGCGATCGTCGAAATGGCGCTGGTGCTCCCGCTGTTCCTGGCGCTGGTCATGGGGATATTGGTCTATGGTCAATATTTCCTGCTCGCGCACAGCGTTCAGCAAGCCGCAAATGACGGGGGGCGTGCCGCGATCGTCGGGATCGACGCTGCCGATCGCAAGGCTATCGCGATCCGCGCGGTCGATCGCAGCATGCAGAGCATCAGCGGCTTCAACGCCGCGACGCGCAATGTCGCGGTGACCGAAACGGCGGACGCCGTGACCGTCGCGGTGACCTATACCGTGCCGCCGACCAGCTTCATCCGCTCGTCCTTCGTGCCGTCGCCCGGCAATGTCATTCGTGCGCGGGCGACTTTCGAACTCCCGGTGGACTGACGATGGCGTTCACACCGCTCTTTCGCGACACGCGCGCGAGCATCAGCATCGCGTCGGCGGCGGCGCTCACCATGCTGATCGGCGCAGCGGCGCTGGCCGTCGATGTCGGCGCCTTCTACCTCGAGCGCCGTAAGCTCCAGGGGATAGCGGATGCGGCGGCGTTGGCCGCGGCGGGGCGTCCGGGGGAGGAACGCGCGGCGGCCGAGCGCATCGTCGCGGCAAACTGCAATTGCGGCATCTTCATCGCCTCGCTCGTCGCCGGAACCTATGCGCCCGACGTGACCGTTGCTGCCGAGCAGCGCTTTTCGGCAGGCGGAACAGCGCCCAACGCGGTGCGGATTACGCTGACCCGCAATCGACCGATGTTCTTTGGCCGCTTCGTCACCGGGCGGCAGAGCACCGTGATTGCCGTATCGGCGACCGGAGCGCGACGCGGTTACGCCGCATTCTCGCTCGGCTCGCGGGTTGCGGCCGTTCATGGCGGGCTCCCGAACGCGCTGCTGAATGCGCTGACCGGTAGCCAGGTCAATCTGTCGGCGATGGACTATAACGCGCTTGCGGGCGCAGACATCGATCTGCTGGCCTTCTCCGAGGCGTTGCGCACCGAACTCGATGGCGAGGTACTGACCTTCGGTCAGACTCTCGATACGCAAGCGACCATGCCTCAGGTCTTGTCAGCGCTTTCGAAGTCGACGACCGACGGCCAGGTGGCCGCTGTGCTTGGGCGCCTTGCAGGCACCGCGCTGCCGCGAAAGCTGCTTCCCTCGCGAGCCATCGATCTTGGCCCGCGTTCGTCGAGCATCCGCGTCGACCCCGCCAATCCGGTGAAGGTCAATGCGCTCAGCCTCCTGCGTTCGATGCTGCTGCTCGCCAATGCAAACCGGCAGGTCGATCTGTCGGTCGCGAGCAATCTTCCCGGGGGCTCTGCGATCGACGTCGCGTTGCTGATCGGGGAGCCGCCGGCAGGATCGCCGCTGATCGCGATTACCGACACGCAGGAGGTCGTCGTGCGTACCGCGCAGGTACGGTTGAAAATTCAGGCGCAAGTCGCGACGCCGCTCGCCAGCGTCGAAATCCCTGTCTTCGCCGAGCTGGGGTCTGCGTCGGCGCGCATCACCGACATCGATTGCCGGCCGAACAGCAATGCTGCCGTAAGACTGGGCGTGACGACGTCGCCCGCGACGCTTGCGATCGGCAAGGTCGGCGACGGCGATTTCGCGAATATGCAACGCCCGCTCGATCCGCGCCCGGCGAAACTGTTGAAGCTTCCGCTCGCCAGCGTCGAAGGCGAAGCCGAACTCGTGATGTCGGATCGCAACGAAAAGCCGGCGTCCTTTTCGCGCGGCGACATCGACCGAGGCACGGTGAAGACCGTCGAAAGTACGGGGTTGACCGCGGGGGCGGCGAAATCGCTCACCGATCGCATGGACCTGAAAGTCGAGATGATGGGGCTTGGGCTCAATGCGAAGGCTTTGACCGTGCTGGTCGGCGATGCCGTGGCGCTGGCGGCGCCGGCGCTCGACGGCGTGCTGCAGGGCATTACGAGCACGCTCGGCGTCCACATCGGCGAGGCCGATGCCCGCGTCAACGCGTTGCGCTGCGGGAAGGCGAAGCTGGTCTGACGCTTCCGAAACGGCACCGTTGCGGACCCAGCTTCCCGCCGCGGCGATGCCGCGCGCGCCATAAGGGACTTGGACGACAGGGGAGGCGAGATTGGCGACGGTCCAAAATCCGCAGCGCGTATCGGCGGCGGACTTCATACGCAGCTTTGCGAACTGGCGGCTGCAGGCGGCGCGGACGCCGGTCTTCGTGACGCACCATGGCAAGGACGCGCACGTCCTCATTTCGCTCGACGATTACCGGCGTCTCGATGGCGGACGTCCCGCGATCGATCGCCTGCAGGCATCGCTGCCCGGGCTGGTCGAGGCGATGCGCGACGGCGTGATCGTGATCGATCGCGAATGGCGCATCGCGATGATCAACCCGGCGGCAGGCGACATGCTCGAACGTGCGGCTGCCGGTTTGATCGGGTCGCATCTCTCCGACGCGCTTCCGGGTTTGAAGGGCAGCCCGCTGCTCAGCCACATCCACCGCCTCATCGACCATCGCGAGCGTTTCGCGGGCGAGCTTCCCGGTCTACTCCGGCCACGGCAGTGGGCCCGGATCGACCTCGTCCCGCTTGCCGTCGGCGGTGCGATGGTCATCCGGGATATCAGCGCAGCGATGGCCAGCGCCGACGCCGTCGAACAGCGCAACGCACTCGCCGTCGCGGTCGAGGCGCAAGGCTTCATCGGCCGCGCATGCCTGTCGGTGCGTGAAATGGTCGAAGATGCGAACGACGTTTTGACCGCGATGCTCGGCGTCGATGCGGCGGCGATCAGGCGGGTGCGCTTTTCGGCTTTGCTCGCGACCGGTGAGCGCGCGGCGTTCGCCGAGGCGCTCGAAGGCGTTTTTCGTACCGGATCGCCCGCACGCTTGACCTCGGCGCTGGTGACGCGCGAGCGCGAGCCGCTCGCGGTTGTGCTGGCGATCGCGGAGCGGCGCGGCACTTATGCAAGCGATGGCGCGATCGTTCTGGTGACGCGCGCCTAGAACCAATTGCCGCGTTCGATCGCCTCGCTTCCGGCAGGAAGCGAATAATAGTCGCCGTCCTCACCGACGATCAGCGGACCATCGAACTTGCTTTTCGCATCGCCGAGGAAAGCGGCGTTCAGATACCGCATGGGATAAGGCGGGACGATATGGCTGAGCACCAGCATCTTGACGCGCGCCGCCTTCGCACTCGCCGCCGCTTGCGCCGGGCTTGCGTGATAGTCGAGAATGTCGTGCATGATCTGCGCGGTCTGCGGACGCCCCGCGGCCTTCAGTCGATCGGCAAGTTTCGTCACCATTTCGGGTTGAAGCGCCTCGTGGACCAGCAGGTCGCTGCCTTTTGCGACGGTCTCGAGCATCTTCGACGGACCCGTGTCGCCGCTGATCGTCACGCTGCGGCCCTTGTAGTCGAAGCGATAGCCCACCGCCGGCTGGACCGGCCGATGATCGACGGGGAAAGCGGTGACCTTCAAACCATCGCCCTCGTATACGACGACCGGGCCCGTCGGCACAGCAAAGGGCATGGCCGCCGCACCGGCAGCCTCGGGCGGGGCGATCGTCGGTCCGTGGTGCGCCGTCCGATAACCGTTGTCGGCCGTATAGGCGGTGTTGAAACCCGCGATCACCGCCTCGACACCTGCCGGGCCGTAAACGGGGAGGGGGGCCGTATTGCCGCTGCCCGTCCAGCGGAGCAGCATCATCGGGCCGAGTCCGTCGATATGGTCTGAATGATAATGCGTCAGGAACAACGCCCGGATCTTGCCGTTGGGAAGACCCATCAGCGCGATGTTGTGCGCACCGCCTTCGCCCGCGTCGACGACGAACATGGTCTTGCCCGCGATCACCACCGTGCAGGCGCCCGCACGGTCGCGGTTCGGGAGCGGCGATCCGGTGCCGCAAAGACCCACGTGGAGGCCATCGGGAAGGCTGGCCAGGCGGTCGCGCCCGGCGGCACGTTCGACGCCGCGCTCGAACAGCCACATGCCGATCTGCCGCTGCAGCAACATCGCCGCGCCGCCGCACACGGCGAGCAACAGCATCAGCGCCGTGAGCGCCCGCAGACCCTTTTTCATCATCCCTCCGCCAGTTCAATTTTATCGTTTTACGCTGCTGGACAAGCCGCGGCGAGCGGCGCAATCTTGGCACAATGGGTTGCGGCTCGCAACTTACCTTTACGTAAACGTGAGCGCCTTCTATAACGGCGCCATAGCCCTGTGGGAGAATCATAATGGACATGGAATTCAGCCCGGAAGACCTCGCCTTCCAAAAGGAAGTGCGCGACTTCATCGCGGAAAACTACCCGCCCGAACTGCGCGGAAAGCAGGATGAAGGCGAGGAATTGTCCAAGGAAGATTTCCTCGCCTGGCATAAGGTGCTGTACAAAAAGGGCTGGGTCGCCCCCGCCTGGCCGGTCGAATATGGCGGCACCGGCTGGACCCCGACGCAGCGCTTCATCTTTTCCGAAGAAACCGCCCGCGCCGACTGTATCCGCCTGATGCCCTTCGGCCTCGCGATGGTCGGCCCGGTGATCTACACCTTCGGAACGCCCGAGCAGAAGGCCTATTTCCTGCCGCGCATCCTGTCGGGCGAGGATTGGTGGTGCCAGGGCTATTCGGAGCCCGGCTCGGGATCGGACCTCGCATCGCTCCGCACGACCGCGGTCGCCGATGGCGACGACTATATCGTCAACGGGCAAAAGACCTGGACGACGATGGCGCAATATGCCGATTGGGGCTTTTTCCTGGTCCGCACCGACAAGGAAGCGAAGCAGCAGGAGGGCATCAGCTTCCTCCTCATCGACATGAAGTCGCCCGGCATCACCGTGCGCCCGATCATCACCCTCGGCGGCGAGCATGAGGTCAACGAGGTGTGGCTGGAGGATGTTCGCGTCCCGCAGTCGCAGCGCGTCTATGAAGAGAATAAGGGCTGGACCTGCGCCAAATTCCTGCTCGCGCACGAACGCACCGGGATCGCCGGCGTCGCGGCGTCGAAGCGCGGGGTCGAGCGCGTCAAGGCGATCGCGCGCACCGAAGTCGATGGCGACGAGCCGCTGCTGCGCAACCCGTTCTTCAAGCGCAAGATCTCCGAGCTCGAGGTCGATCTGACCGCGCTCGAATTCACCGAGCTGCGCAGCCTCGCCGGCCCGAACGCCGGCAAGGGGCCCGGGCCGGAATCGAGCCTGCTCAAGATCAAGGGCTCGGAAATCCAGCAGCGCCTGACCGAACTGACGCTCGAAGCGGTCGGCCACTATGGTGCGCCCTATTTCCGTGGTTTCGGCGAAGGCGACAACGAGCATCCGATCGGCCCCGACTATGCCCATCGTGCTGCGCCGACCTATTTCAACATGCGCAAGACGACGATCTATGGCGGATCGAACGAGATTCAGCGCAACATCATCGCGAAGATGGTGCTCGGCCTCTGAAAATATCCGTCATTCCGGCGAAGGCCGGAATCTCAATGCCTCGACCTTGAGACCCCGGCCTTCGCCGGGTGACGATGAAGTTAGGAAACACGAACAATGGATTTCACCTACACCGAAACGCAGGACATGATCCGCGACACGCTGTCGCGCTTTCTGGACGACACCTATGGCTTCGAAACGCGCCAGAAGTTCATCGACAGCGACGAAGGCCGCGATCCGGCGATCTGGACCGCGCTTGCGCAAGAGCTCGGCATGCTGGGCGCTGCCTTCGCTGAAGAGCATGGCGGCCTCGGCGGCGGCGCGCTTGAAAATGCGATCGTCATGGAAGAGCTCGGCAAGGTGCTCGGCATCGAGCCCTATCTGCCCACCGTCGTGATCGCAGGCGGCGCGCTCAAGGCCGTCGGCGGCGAGCAGGCCGAAAAGTTCATTCCGGAAATCATCGCCGGCAACATCATCGTCGCCTTCGCCCACGCCGAGCCGCAGGGTCGCTACGACCTCGCGAATCTACGCACGGCTGCCAAGAAGGACGGCGCGGATTATGTCCTGAGCGGCCACAAAAGCGTCGTTTATGCCGCGCCCTGGGCGACGCATCTGCTCGTCACCGCGCGAACCGGCGGAGCACAGCGCGACCGCGACGGTGTGTCGCTGTTCCTGATCGACGCAGACCTGCCGGGCATCGTCCGCCGCGACTATCCGACCGTCGACGGTAGCCGCGCATCCGAAATCTATTTCGAAAATGTCGCAATCCCCGCCGATGCGTTGCTCGGCGGCGAAGGCGCTGGATTGCCGCTGATCGAGCAGATCGTCGACGAGGCGACCGTCGCGGTTTGCGCCGAAGCGACGGGCGTGATGCAGAAGTTGCACGAAGGCACGCTCGAATACACGCAGCAGCGCAAGCAGTTCGGCGTGCCGATCGCGAAGTTCCAGGTGCTCCAGCACCGGATGGTCGACATGTTCATGGAGGTCGAGCAGGCCCGCTCGATGACGATCATGGGAACGCTCAAGCTCGGGCTGCCCGCGAACGAGCGCATGGCCGCGGTCTCGGCGGCGAAGAACAAGGTCGCGCGTGGTGCGAAGTTCGTCGGCCAGAACGCGATCCAGACGCATGGCGGGATCGGCATCACGCAGGAACTGGCGATTGGCCATTACTTCAAGCGCGCGACGATGATCGAGGGGCTGTTCGGCAGCGCCGACTATCATCTCGACCGTTTCGAGCGGATCACGCTCGCCGACTGACCGTCTGGACCATCGGCGTCGCCGCTCAATAGGCGACGTCGACGGCCAGGCGGAGCGTCCGCGGACGCAGCGGCGTGAGAAAGCCCTCATTTCCCTCGACGAAAGGCGTGCCGAGCGAGAAGCGGTTGCCGCGCGTGTCGAACAGGTTGGTGAGCGTCAGCGAGAGGCCGCGGCGCTCGTTGCCGACGCGCATGGCAAGGCCGGTGTCGACATAGTCTCCCTGGCTTTCGCCGAGTATCGGCCCGATGCCCAGCCGCGATGGACCGACGTAATTGGCCCAGCCGTTCACGCGAAAATCCTGATCGCCGATGACGGTTGCGTAGGTCGCCGAACCGCGGACGGCGTGGCTCGCGACATTGGGAATCCGGCCAAGGCGGGCGGGCGTGGCGGCAAACACAGGCAATATCTGCGGTGAAAGATCGTCGACCCGGCTGTGATTGTAGACCGCACCGAGCTCGAAGGTCAGCGCCGAAGTCGGGCGTACCGCGACGGCGCCCGAAAGGCTGGTGATGCGGCCGTCGCCGATGTTGGCGGTGGTCGGAAAGCCGTTGCTGTCGATGAAATCGGCCTGGATATTGCGCCAGCGGCTGTGCGAGACCGAAATGCTCGCATCGAGGAGGCTTTGTCCCTTGTCGCCAAAGCGCATACCCGCTTCCCACGTACGCACCTGGTCGTTGAGAAAACGCCGGACGAAATTGCCGTCGACCGCGAGCCCACCCGGGCGGAATCCCTCCTGATAGCGCGCATAGAGTCGCACGGCGTCCAGCGGCGTCGCAAGCAGCGAGAAGGAGGGCAGGAGATCGGTCTCGGTTCGTGTGGCGGTCGTGGCGCGTCCAGCCTGCGCCAGCGCAAAGGAGACGCCTTCGGCGGCGCCATCGAGTTTGGCGTGCGAAAGCCGCAGGCCGCCCGATGCGACAAGATCGGGCACCACTTCGACCGTCGCCTCCGCATAGCCCGTGAATTCGGTGATCCGGTTGGTAACGCCGGGCAGCGTGGCGCGCAGCGTACCATAGGCATAGCGGCGCTCCTGCCGCGCGCGATTGTCGATGAAACTGGCACCGACGACCCACCCAAGCCCGTTTTGATAGGGCCGGGACAGGCGGTTCTCGCTGACGAACATTCGCGTTGCGTTGCGCTGGTCGAGGACGCGCGGAACATCGTTCATCGGAACGATTTGGATCGGCGCGAACAGCCGCTCGACGTCGACGGTCCCGACGGCGGCCCCCGGTGCGGTGCTGCCGCCGGGCTGCGCCGCTGGAACGCTCGCATCGAAACGCTCGAACAGGCGATGATCGATATAGGCGTTCGACGACTGGAAATGCAGATCGTCCCAGTCCTTCATGACGACGAGCGAACCCATGCCATAGCGCGCGGTCGCATTTTGCTCGACCATTGAACTGCGGGTGAGGGGCGGCGCGTCCTTGTCGGCATATTGTGCGTCGTCGGAGGTGATCGCCTGATAGACACCGCCGAAATCGAGGGTCCAATCGTCACCAGCGTCGAACCTGAAGGTCGCGCGTCCCCCGCGGACGTGCACGCGATTGACGTCAGCCTGCCCACGGAGCGGATTGTCGATGTAGCCGCCGTCGGTGATCATATAACCGACGAGACGCAGCGCATGATCTTCGGCGACGGGTATGTTGGCGATCGCAGCGATGTCGCCGCCGGGATCGCCATGCTGCGTCAGCGACAGGCCGGCGATCGCCTGTACCGAAGTTTCACGCGGATCGGGGGCCTTCGGCAGCGTGCGAATGATCCCGCCGAGCGATCCGGCACCATAAAGCGTACCCTGCGGTCCTTCGAGAACCTCGACGCTGTCGATGTCGTACAGGCGAAGGTCGGGGTCGGGCGCATTGTAGCTGAGGCGGATGTCGCCGAGATATTGGCCGACCGTGGCCTGCGTCGGCCCGGTGAAGCTCGAATCGGCGATGCCGCGAATGAACAGCTTATTGCGCCCCGAACCGAGGTGGGTCGAAGATACCGTCGCTACGCGCGACAGGATCGATTCGGTTCCGCGCTCGCCGCCGAACGCCAGGTCGTCGCCATCCAGACGGGTGGCGACGCCGGCAAAGTGCGAATAGGGAAGGTCGGTCTTCGACGCGGTGACGATGATTTCGTCCCGTTCCGCCGCAATCATGTCGTTGGCTGGCGCGCGCGCGCGCGGTTGCGGTGCAACCCGCGATGGATCGCGGCGGATGAGGCGCGGCGGAGGCGGGCGGCGTTCGATCCGCCAGCTCGTCGGGCTTACGCGCACGACGCGCGCATCGGTGCCGGCGAGCATACGCCTGATCGCCGCCTCGACGCTCATCCGGCCCTTCACCGGCTTCACGTCCGTCTGCCACAGGCGCGCATCGGCGACGCTGACGCTGACCCCGGCCTGGCGGCTGAGCTGCGGGAGGCTGGACGAGAGCGTGCCGCGCGGGACGTCGAACGCCCGCTCCTCAGCCGCCTGCGCGGCGACGGGCACGCTCAGCAGGGTGAATGCCAAGGCCGAGGCGGTCCCCCACTTCATCCTAGCGCGTCAGCACCCAGCCATCGCCGCGTTTTTCCGCCCTCGTTCCCGACAGCGCCGCGAGGTCGGCGATCGTGCGTCCGCGATCCTTGTCGATGATCAGCGCACCGCGGAACGATTGCCCCGCTGCTTCGGGCGCGATGGCGACGTTCATGCCCGCGGTGCGCTTCAGATCCTCGGCGACGGTGATCAGCGAGGCGCCGCTATACACGAGCAGGCCCGACCGCCAGCCGCCGACATTCGCGACGTCGATGTCGCGGACTTTCGGCGGCCTGACGTCATTGTCGCCCGCGTCGATCGCCTGGCCGGCTTCGACACGAACCTTGTCGCGAGCGGGATTGTACAGCACCACACCCTCCGACACGGCGACCGAGGTCTGGTCGCCGCTGCGCACGACGTTGAAAGCGGTTCCCAAGTCGACGATCCGCGAAGCGCCGGCTTCGACGACGAATGGATCCGCGTCGCGATGAACGACGTGGAACATCGCCTCGCCCGATTCCAGCCGGGCAAAGCGCGGCCGATCTGCATCGAGCGTCACGACGGAAGCGCCGTTGATCTCGATCTTCGAGCCGTCGGCGAGCGCAATGGTGCGATGTTCACCCGCGGCTGTCTCGATCCGGTTGGCATCGCCGAAGAAACCGAGGTTGGGCAGCGTGATCGCTGCCAGCAACGCGGCCGCGATTGCGCCGCCGAACCAGGCGCGCCGTGTGGGGCGACGCGTCTCGACCGGACGGATCGTTACAGAGGGCTTCGTTTCAGGTGGCAGTGCGGCCAGATCTTCGTCCAGCGTTGCCAGCGCGTCATAGGCCTCGGCGTGGCCTGGATCCTCGCCCAGCCAGTCGGCGAAGCCATCCCAATCGTCGAACGCGGGGTCACGCTGGCGGATGATCCAGTCGATCGCCTGTGCTTCTGCGGCGGCATTATCGCGGTCACGCATCGAACTGCCTCCGTACCGCAGCGATCGCCGCATAGACTTTGCGCAAGTCGGCCTCCACCGTGCTCAGGCTGACGCCCATTTCGGTCGCGATCTCGCGCTGCTGCACCCCGTCCATGCGAAAACGGCGAAAGATGCGCGCGGGCCGCTCGCCCGCCGCGACGATCGCGTGCTCGACGATCGCGAGCTGTTCGCGCGAGATCAGCGCGCGTTCGGCCGAAGGACCGGGGGTCGACGTCGCGTCGGTCCATGCCTTGTCGCGCAGTTCGCTCTGCCGCGCCGAGCGATAGCGGTCGAGCATCAGATTGTTCGCGGCGCGCATTGCGTAGGCTAAAGGTTCGGCGACCGGCCCGACGCCACGTTCGGTCAGGCGCATCCACAGGTCCTGGAACAGATCTTCGGCCGCATCGCCTGCGCCGCGCACCTCGAGAAACCGGACGATACGGTCGCGGTTGGCGAGCAGCACGCCTTCGATGCCTTGCAGGGCGTCGGTTCGATCACTCGCCTCGGTCATGGATCGCTTGCTTTGGAACGCCATCTCTATTTGGCGCGCGAACCGCTGTCGCGCTCCATCCGGCCCCCTGATGACGCCGCCATATAGCGGCAAGCTTCGCGTGCGCAACCGTGGCGGCGCGGCATGTCCCGATGCAGCCGGGCAAATATCTGAAAATATTGGTTGGGACTGCATCATAATCTTTCATTGGCGGCCCTTTGCAAGGGGGAAGCGGGGTAGGGGTGCTTCCCCCTTGCTGCGGGCCGGCCGAGGGGGCTAGAGGCCGACCCGCAGGCTCGCACGGAACGCCCAGCCGATATGGCTCTGCTGTTCCTCCGCCGACACTTCGCCGGCGACCTGGAAGGCCGAATTGCCGGCGATGCCACGGAAACGGCCGACCCAGCCGCTTGTGCGATCATCAGGAGTGAGGGTGAAGGGCGTGCCGTCCTTGAACGATGCGGTCGTAACGCCGAGATTGCCGCTGACGATCTGGCGGCGCCCGCCTTCGAGTTCGAAGCGCGTCCAGCCGTCATATTCGTCGGCGCCGCCGAACTGGAGGCCCGCGGTAATCGTTCCCGTGACCGCCAGTTCGTCGCTATCGCGTCCAAGGACGTTGAGGTCGAGCGCGTCGCCGCCGCCCGACTCCTGATAGCCGTCTTCCTTGAGCTTGAAATAATCGACACCCACCATCGGACGAAGCGTGATGTCGCCGACCTGCGCGTCTTTCGCAATCGACCCCGACGCCGACCATAGCGTGGCGTCCCACTTGCCCTTCATCGTCTTTTCGATGTCCTGTGCACCGGCTTCGGCGCGGAAGATGCGCGTACCCTTGAGGCTGATCGGAGCACCCGAAACGCGCGCGTTCGCCATCCACCCGTTCGATTGCAGGCGCCAGTGCAGCGCACCCTCGAACTGGCTCGACGTCACTTCGCTTTCGTTGCTGCTGTTGCCGTCCTTTCCGTTCAGGAAGGCCACCGAGGCACCGAAATTGCCGACATCCGACTTGATTTCGCCGCCCAGCGAAATGCCCCAGCCGCTGACGTCATAGCCCGCGGTCTGTCCGACGCCCTTTGCCGTTCCCCAGACCGCCTGATTGATCCAGTAACGCCATTTGCCCTCATCCTGGTACGGCGCGTTCGGATCCTGAAGATAGCGTGCCAGAGCGCGCGATCCCGACGTGACCGTCTCGAAGACCCCGCCTTCATGCTCGGGAAGCATCTGGCCGAGCTGGCCGCGGAACTGGTCGCCGTCGGTGATGCCGAGGAACACGTCCTCGATCTTCTGATCGGCCGACACGGCGTCGAGAACCGCATCGAAAGCGCTCGATTCGGAGCGGTTGAGGCCCAGCTCGGTCGTGCTCTTGCGCGCCACGTTGACGAGCAACTGGTTCGCCGTCGAGCTCAGCGTGCCCTTGTAGAGGAAGGGGAGCAGGGTCGATGAGGCGGTCAGGTTGCTCGCGCCGCTCAGCGTTCCCGCGGTCAGGACGACGTGATTGCCTTCAGCGCTTTCGATATTCTTGATCTTGAGGATCAGCTTCGATTCCGCGCCGAAGCTCGCATTGCCCGCTACGTTCAGTGCCGTACCATCGGTCCCCTTGTCGAGCATGACCGCGACCGATCCCTTGTTCGTCACTGCAAGCGAGGCGATCGACGTCGCACCCGACACGTCGAAAGTTCCCGCGTCGACCGACACGGCGAGCCCCTGCGAATTCAGAAGCTTGCCAGTGAATTTCGACGAACCCGCAATCGTCAGCGCGTCGCTGCCGCCGCCAAAGTCGGCGGTGCCGGTGAAGACGGACGTGCCGGCGAGCGCCATCGTGTCGCTGCCGCTGCCGAACTGGGCGAGGCCGGCATAGGTCGCATCGCCCGACAGTGCGAGGCGGTTGTTCCCCGCACCGAAATAGCTGTTTCCCTTCACCGATCCGTCGGCGATGTCGAACACGTCGCTGCCGCTGCCGAACCGCACGTCGCCGGCGATGCTCGGTGCGGTGACCCCCGCGGCGACCGCGGTCTGCTTCACCGTCGCGCCGGTCGTGTTCGCCGACAGGTCGATCGCGAGATTCCGGTCGGAAGTCCCCAGCGCACCAGTCGCGCTGATCGTACCGCTGTTCTCGATCGTTTTGACGCTCCCCGACAGGTCGACGATAGCGCGTGCGGTGCCCGCTTCGCCGGCCTTTGCGGTGATCGCCCCGCTGTTGCGGATCAGCGCGACGTTGCCGCCGGCCTCGACGAGGATACCCGTCGTGATCGCGCCAGCGGCGTTGCCTCCTGCAGTCTCGACTTTGCCCGCGACACGGATTTCGGGGGTCGTGGTCCCCGCGCCGACGCGAACGCCCGTCGCCGAGGCGCCGTTGGACAGCGCCGTGACCGCACCGCCGATCCCGACGCCGCCCGCGATCGTAACGTTCCGGCCCATGCCGCCGAGCTGGATCGCCGTCGCATCCTTGCCCGCATAGACGCCGTTGCCGGTGACCGCGCCGTCGATGATGACCCCCAGACCGGTGCCCGTGCCGGGGACGGCCCCGATCGCGATGTCCTGCGTCGCCGAGCCGATGCGGAGCGCCGGCGCCGAACCGAAGGAGCGGATCGCGCCGCTACCTTCCTTGTCGTCGTCGATACCGTCCTTGTCCTCGTCCTTGTCGTCGGGCTTGGTGTCTTTCGGCGGAACGGCAACGACGATGCCGCCGCTGACATTGCCCTCGATCGACAGCGCGGGGCCGCCGATGAGCAGGTCGTCGGCGTCGAGCTTCGATGCGTCGGCGGGGGCGGCGGTGAAGCGATAGCCCGTCGCGGTCAGCGTTCCCTGCACGACGAGCGCACCGTTGATGTTGCCGGCAAGCCGCGCGGCAACCGCATTCTCGCCCGTCGCAGCGATGTTGCCCGCCAAGCGGACATTCCCGTTGACGTCCTGCAGCCCCACGCCGAGCGCGTTCGTGCCGAGCACCGCAATATTGCCGTCGTTGGTGAAGTTGCCCGTCAGCGTACCGCCGAGGCGGATGCCGGCGCTGTTGTTGCCTTCGACGGTGATTTCGCCGCTGTTGACGATATTTCCGCTGAACGCGCCGCCGGTGGCGATGCCGGTGCGGCCGGTTCCCACCGCATAAGGGCCATCGAGGTCGCCGTCGTTGTCGATATCCGTCGGCGCATAGCTTTCGTCGATGATGATCTTTGCGCCCGCCGCATTGGTGATCCCGCCCGTCGTGCCGGCGCCTGCAAAGATTCCGGTCGCGCCGTCGGCGTTGGTGATCTGGATCGTGCCTTCGTTGACGACCTTGTGGTTGCTGTCGATCGTGACCGCGGTCCCCGTCGACGGCTTTACCGAGCCCGCCGCCGTGATCTTGATGTCGTCGGCGGCCCCTGCCTTGACCGTCGAAGTCCGCACGGGCGTCGTCGTGGCGGTTGTGATGGTCGTTTCCGCAAAGGCGGGAGCTGAGATGATCGTGGCCAGGCAGGTGGAGGCCAGCAAGGTCTTGCGCATGAAGTTCCTCTTGTAATTGCAACCGGGGTCACTCCCCGGGGTCGAATACAAGACGGAGCCCTTTCGCGCGGGCCTTGGAACAATCGCACATGATGCGGAAACTTTGGCCGCAAGAAACGGAGCGCGGGGGTCGAGGCTGGCGATCTAGATGAGGCCATCGAACGGGAAAGGAAAAGCCTCACGTGCCTGTCACCGACCTTGCAGCCCAGCATCCGAGCGTCGATTCGCAAATGCTCTCCCACGACATGACGCGGCAGGGATGGCATGTTTTACCAGGGCTTTTGCCGCCGGAAGACTGCGCTGCGCTGCGCGATGCCTATCGGGACGACACGCTTTATCGCAGCACGGTGACGATGCAGCGCCACGGCTTCGGGCGCGGCGAGTATCGCTATTTCCGCTATCCGCTTCCCGATGGCATCGCGCGGCTGAGGTCGCGCTTCTATACGCCGCTCGCTCGCCTTGCGAACGACTGGTCGGCACAAATGGGGCAGCAGGTCAGCTTTCCGTCCGACCACGAAACCTTCCTCGCGCAATGCGCGCTCGCCGGTCAGCCGCGCCCGACCCCACTTATTCTCCGCTATGCTCGCGGCGACTATAATTGCCTGCACCAGGATCTTTACGGCGCGATACATTTTCCGTTCCAGATGGCGGTGCTGCTGTCGCGGCCGGGCGACGATTTTACGGGTGGCGAGTTCGTGCTCTCCGAACAGCGCCCGCGCATGCAGTCCCGCGTTCATGTGGTGCCGCTGCAGCAGGGAGACGCGGTGATCTTTGCCGTCAACGAGGCCCCGCGCAGCGGCGGCCGCGGAATCTATCGCGTCCGGATGCGCCATGGCGTCAGTGAAATACGCGACGGCGAGCGCTTCACGCTGGGCATAATCTTTCACGATGCGGGTTGATTTGGCGGACAGGGTGGGATTCGAACCCACGGTGAGCTTGCACCCACGGCGGTTTTCAAGACCGCTGCCTTAAACCACTCGGCCACCTGTCCGCTGGCGCCGCCATAACGCGCGGGAAGGGAGCGGCAAGCAAAACATCGCCGGCTCCATCCACCGCGCATATGAGTCGCCCCGTCCCGCGACCGGCGCTTCGGGGGGTGGCCAAGCCGCGTGCATCTGTGTCAGACAATCCCTATGGGGAGGCACATGACACAAGCTATAGGTTTCAGAATCGGTCGTCTTTTCGCGCTGGCAGGCGTCGTGCTGTCGGCTTGGACGATGGCCGCGTCGGCTCCCTTACATGCGCAGAGCGGCGACGCGGGCTTCGATGCCTATGTCCAGTCGCTGTGGCCGAAGGCGCAGGCGCGGGGCGTATCGCGCGCGACGTTCGACCGCGTGACGGCGGGGCTTCGTTACAATCCCCGTGTCGTGGCGCTCGACCGCGACAATCTGGGCGCGCCGCCCAGCACCGATACGCCGATCCCCAATTTCGCGCCGTACAAGGCGAATCATGTCGATGCGGCCCGGATCAATGGCGGGCGCCGTGTTCACGACCGGCTGCTGCCCCTGCTGTCGCGGATCGAGCAGCGCACGGGCGTACCGACGAGCATCATGATCGCCATCTTCGGGCACGAAACTGCCTATGGCGCCGTCACGGGCGGCTTCGACCTGCCCGAAGCGCTCGCGACGCTTGCCTATGAAGGACGTCGTCGCAGCCTGTTCGAGCCCGAGTTTCTCGCGACGCTCGAGATGGTGCAGAAGGGCGTGCCGCGTGACGTCCTCAAGGGAAGTTGGGCCGGCGCTTTCGGTTACCCGCAGTTCCTGCCATCGGTCTATCTGCAGGTCGCCGAAGACGGCGACGGCGACGGCGTTGCGCGGATCTGGTCGAGCGAAGCCGACGCGATCGAGTCGATCGGCGCCTATCTGCGGCGTGCGGGCTGGCGCGCGGGACAACCCTGGGGGGTCGCCGTCCAGGTTCCTGCTGGGTTCAATCGCGCCGCAATGGCGAGCCGCCTGCAGCCGACCCGCTGCCCCCGCGTGTTCGCGCGTTACAGCCGCTGGCGCAGCATAGCCGAATGGCGCGCCGACGGCTTCCAGACCCTCAATGGCCGCTGGCCCGACGGCCAGGTGCAGGCGACCCTGCTCGAACCCGACGGCCCGGGAAAGACCGCCTATTTGCTGACCGGTAACTATCGTGCGATATTGGACTATAATTGTTCCAACTTTTACGCACTTTCTGTGGGGTTGCTGGCGGATGAAATCGATCGTTAGGGGCGGGGGCCTGACCATTGGAGCGGCGTTGCTGCTTGCAGGATGCGGAAGCGTCGATGGCAAACGCGAAGGGCGGCCCGTTACGGGGCCCGCCCCGGCTCCCGCAACGGAGCTCGTAAGCGATACGCCGGTGAAGGTCGGCGAGCCCTATACGGTTGCGGGCGTGACCTATACGCCTGCCGACATTCCCGACTATGACGATGTCGGCTATGCAAGCTGGTACGGCGACGAACTTGCCGGAAAACCGACCGCAAATGGCGAAACCTTCAATCCCGACGGCATCAGCGCGGCGCATCGCACGCTGCCCTTGCCGAGCTATGTAGAGGTCACGGCGCTCGATACCGGACGTACGATCCTGGTTCGCGTCAACGACCGTGGTCCGATGGTCGGCGACCGGCTGATCGACCTGTCGCGCGGCGCCGCCGAACAGCTCGGCGTTGCCGGCGGAACGGCCGCGGTACGCGTGCGCCGGACGAACCCGCCGATGGCCGAACGCGCGCAACTGCGCGCCGGCAAGCCGATCCCCGAACGCATCGCAACGCCCGATTCGCTGCTCGCGATCCTGCGAACCAAGCTGAAGGCGCTCCCGGCACCGAAGGCCGCTTTCGCAGCGGAGCCCGCCGCCCCGATCGCGTCGGCCGCCGCCAAGCCCGGCGACGACCGCATGGCCGTGGCGGGGCCGGACACCAAAAAGCCGGTGATCAAGCCCGCCGCAAAGCCGGTTACCGCAAAACCCGCGGTCGCAAAGCCTGCCGCCGCCATGCCCGAGCCTGCGGAGAAGCCGGTCGTCGCCGGTTCCTACGCCGTGCAGGTCGGGGCGTTCGGCAGCGAGGCAAACGCCAATGCCGCGGCGAAATCGGTCGGCGGACATGTGGCGAAAGCCGGAAAATTGTGGCGCGTCCGCATGGGCCCGTTCGCGAACGAGGGCGATGCAAAGGCCGCGCTCGACAAGGCCAAGGCGAAAGGGTTTCGCGACGCGGCGGTCGTCCGCGACCGATGAAGGCGCGCCCGCGCCCGACCGGAATACGGGCCGCGTCGGCCGCTTTGGCAGCGATAGCGCTGCTCGCCGCCTTTCCCGCTATGTCGGCAGGCGGCGACAAGCCGAGGAGCATTCCGGAAGCACCGCGCGCGCCCTATGTCACGCAAGCGCCGATCGTGATGCTGAAAGATCTCGATTCGGGGAAAATCCTATTTGCAAGGGGCGCCGACAAGCGTTTCGCACCGGCATCGATGACCAAGGTCATGACCGCCTACGTCGTGCTCGATCTCATCAAGAGGGGACAGTTGTCGCGCGATACGCTCTTCACGGTCGACGAGGCGACCTGGAAGAAGTGGAGCGCGCGATCGCGCAGTTCGAGCATGTTCCTGCGGTCCGGCGAAAAGCTGACGGTGGACGAATTGCTCAAGGGGCTGATCACCGTTTCAGGCAATGATGCGGCCGCCGTGCTCGCCGTGGGAATCGACGGCAGTGAGGATGCATTTGCCAAAAGAATGAATGTCGTAGCATCCAAAATTGGCATGTCGTCGAGCCATTTCGGAACGCCCAGCGGATGGCCCGACGGCGGCGTTACCAAAGTCAGCGCCGCCGATCTGATTCTGCTCGCCGACCGGCTGATCCGCGATCATCCCGCGGGATACTCGCGCTATTTTTCGATTCCGAAGCTCCAGCACGGCACGGCTCCCGACGGCAAGCCGATCGTACAGGCGAACCGCAACCCGATCCTCGGCCGGTTCGTCGGCGCCGACGGGCTCAAGACGGGCCACACGTCGGAGGCCGGCTATTGCTTCCTCGGATCGGCAAAGCGCGACGGTCGGCGCCTGATCATGGTCGTCGCTGGCCTGCCCAGTGAAAAGGCACGCCGTGACGAGGCCGAACGGCTGATGACCTGGGGGTTCGCGCCAGGCGCCGCGGCCGCGGCGGCGCAGGCCGCGCGCAGCGGGGCGCCCAAGGGCAGGAAAGCCGCGACGACGCCTTGATGACAAAGCCCGTCGAGGCGGCTACCGCCGGATGATGCACGGGCGGCAGTTTCTTTTCGGCATCGATGGGCGTGCGGCGTGACACGCGGACGCTTCATCACGCTCGAGGGCGGGGAGGGGGTCGGCAAGTCGACGCAGCTCCGCGCACTGGCCGCCGCGCTCGAAGTTCGGGGGATCGGGGTCGTTTCGACGCGCGAGCCCGGCGGGAGTGCAGGTGCCGAAGCCATCCGGACGCTGTTGATGGAGGGCAGCGACGACCGCTGGGATGCGCGGAGCGAAGCCTTGCTCTTTGCGGCGGCGCGCGCGGACCATGTGGCGCGGACGATTCGTCCCGCGCTCGACCGCGGCGAATGGGTATTGTGCGATCGCTTCGTCGATTCGAGCCGCGCGTATCAGGGCGGTGGCGGCGGAATTACCGACGCCGAATTGCTGGCGCTTCACGGCTTCGGCTCGCAGGGCTTGCTTCCGGACCGGACCTTCCTGCTTGCGCTCGACGCCGAAGAAGCGGCGAAGCGGCTCGCGGTGCGCGACGCCGCGGGCGCCGATCGCATGGGTAGCAAACCCGCCGACTATCAGGTCCGCCTTGCCGCACGCTTCGCCGAAATGGCGGCGGCCGAGCCCGATCGCTGGCGCGTGATCGATGCCGGGCGCCCGGCTGACACGGTCACGGCATCGATGATGGCGGATCTGGAGCCGTGGCTGTGATTGGCCACGCCGACGCCGAACAGGCGTTTCTGGAGGCCTGGCAGGCCGGGCGGCTGCATCATGCGTGGCTGCTCGCGGGGCCGCAGGGGATGGGGAAGGGCGGCTTTGCCGAACGTGTCGCGCGTTTCCTGGTAACGCACGGCCGCGGCGGCGACGGGCAGCCTGTCGGCCTCGACGACCCTGGCGACAGCGCCGCGGGGAAGCTCGTCGAGGCGGGCAATCACCCCGAGATCATTCACCTGACGCGCCAGGCGAAGGACAAGGGCAAGGAGCTTGCGCGCAACATCACGATCGATCAGGTGCGCGGCGTGATCCGCCGGCTGCACCTGTCGCTGTCGCTGGGCGATTGGCGCGTGATCGTCGTCGATGCCGTCGACGATCTGGAGACCGACGGCGCCAACGCATTGCTCAAGACGCTGGAAGAGCCCCCCGCGCAGACGCTGTTCTTGCTCGTCAGCCATTCGCCGGGGCGCTTGCTTCCGACGATCCGCTCACGATGCAGAATGCTTCGTTTTCAGCCGGTTGACCGTGACGTCATGACAGCCTGGCTGCACGAACAACGCGCGATGCTCGATATGGCCGAGGTTCGCGCGATCGCGGGAGCGTCGGGCGGCGTCCCGGGCAAGGCGCTCGCGCTCATCGACAGCGACGTGTCGGCGATGGAGAAGAAGTTGCTGGCGATTGCGAGCAGCGGCGATCCCGGCAACCGCCTGCGCGAAGCGCTGGCGCGCGAGGTTAGCGGGACGAGCAACCGCGCCCGGCTCGAACTCGTCATCGACATCGTGCCGGGATTGCTGGCGCAGATCGCGCGCGAACGCGCCGTCGCGGACATCGCGCCGGTGCTGGCGCAATGGGACCGCATCCAGCGCAACGTGCGCGATGCGGTCCGCGGTTCGTACGACGGGGCGATGGTCGGCTTCGAAATCGGCAACTGCTTGGCGGAATTGGCGCCACGACCGGGCGCGGCGATGCGCTGACGCTTCCCCTCGCGGCCCCCACCCGCTAAGGCGCGCGCATGTCCGAACCATTCTACATCACCACCGCCATCAGCTATCCCAACGGCCGTCCGCATATCGGCCATGCGTATGAAGCGATCGCCACCGATGTGATGGCCCGATTCCAGCGCGCCCGCGGCCGCGACGTCCGGCTGACGACCGGCACCGACGAGCACGGGCTCAAAATGTATCAGACGGCGCGCGACCAGGGACGGCCGACGATCGATCTCGCTGACGAAATGTCGGGATATTTCCGTGAGATGTACGCCAAGCTGAATATCAGCTTCGATCACTTCATGCGCACGTCCGATCCCGCGCACCACGCCGCATCGCAGGCATTGTGGCGCGCGATGGAGGCCAATGGCGATCTCTATCTCGATCGCTACGAAGGCTGGTATTCGGTTCGCGACGAAGCTTTTTACGACGAGAGCGAACTCGTCGAAGGCGAAGGGGGAACCAAGCTTTCGCCGCAGGGGACCCCGGTCGAGTGGACGGTCGAGGAAAGCTGGTTCTTCCGCCTGTCGGCGTATCAGGACAAGCTGCTCGCGCTCTACAACGGCAATCCCGATTTCATCCGTCCCGAAAGCCGCCGCAACGAGGTGCTTCGGTTCGTCGAGGGCGGGCTCAAGGATCTCAGCGTTTCCCGCACCAGCTTCGACTGGGGCGTCCCGGTCCCGGGATCGCCTGGACATGTGATGTATGTCTGGGTCGATGCGCTGACGACCTATATGTCGGCGCTTGGCTATCCCGACCCTGCCAGCGAATGGGCGCGCTTCTGGCCTGCCGATATCCATATGATCGGCAAGGATATCGTGCGTTTTCATGCGGTTTACTGGCCGGCCTTTCTGATGAGTGCCAATCTGCCGCTGCCGAAACAGGTCTTTGGCCACGGCTTCTTGCTCAACCGCGGCGAAAAAATGTCGAAGTCGCTCGGCAACGTCGTCGACCCGATGGAACTGGCCGACCGCTTCGGCGTCGATGCGCTTCGCTATTATCTTCTCCGCGAGGTCAGTTTCGGCCAAGACGGCAGCTATTCGGCCGAGGCGATCGTCCGCACCGCCAACGCCGATCTGGCCAACAGCTTCGGTAACCTGGCGCAGCGCAGCTTGTCGATGATTTTCAAGAATTTGGATGGCAAGATTTCGGCGGACTATGCGGCGGCGCAGGACGACGTCGATCTGCTGGCCGACCTCCATTCGATGGCGGCCGAGCGTCTGCCGGGCGAATTCGACCAACTCGCTTTCTCGGTGGGCATCGAGGATTGGATCCGGGCGGTCTTCGCGTGCAACCAATATGTCGATACGCAGGCGCCTTGGGCGCTGCGTAAGACCGACCCGGACCGCATGCGCGCGGTGCTGATGACGCTGTTCCAGGCCGTCCGCACTCTCGCGATCGCGATACGCCCGGTGGTCCCGGCGGCCGCCGACAAGCTGCTCGACCAGATGGGTATCGGCGAGGATGAACGCGGTTTTGCGGCGCTTTCCGACGACCGCTGGTTCGCGAAGCTCGCTGAAACCGACTTCACCATTGGCCAACCGGTGCCGATCTTCCCGCGCCTCGAGCTGCCCGAGGGCGAAGGGGAAGGGGAGGCCTGATGCTCGTCGATTCGCACTGCCACCTCAATTACAAGGGGCTTGCCGAGCAGCAGGGCGAAGTGCTCGCGCGGGCGCGGGCGCGCGGCATCACGGCGATGCTCAACATCGCCACGCGCGAGAGCGAATGGGACGACGTGCTCGCGGCGGCCGAAGCGAACGACGATGTCTGGGCAAGCGTGGGTATCCATCCGCACGACGCCGATCATCATCCCGATGTCGACACCGCGAAACTCGTCGAACGCGCCGCGCACCCCCGCGTCGTCGGGATCGGCGAGACCGGGCTCGACTATTATTACGACAAGAGCGATCGCGGGCGCCAGCAGGACAGCTTTCGCCGTCACATCCACGCGGCGCAGCAGACGGGCTTGCCCGTCATCGTCCACACGCGCGATGCCGAAGCCGACACGCTCGCGCTGCTCGGCGAGGAGATGGGCAGAGCGGCTTTTACCGGGGTGATCCACTGCTTCACCGCGAGCGACGACTTCGCGAGGAAGGCGCTCGACCTCGGACTCTACATATCGATCTCCGGCATCGTGACGTTCAAGAACGCTGCCGATCTTCAGGCTACGGCCCGCTGGCTTCCGCAAGACCGGCTGTTGATCGAGACCGATGCGCCCTTCCTCGCACCCGTTCCGCACCGCGGCAAGACCGGTGAGCCCGCTTTCGTCGCCGATACGTTGGCGTTCCTTGCCGAACTCCGCGGCGATGAAAAAGATACGCTCGCGGCCGCAACGAGCGCGAATTTCTACGCGCTTTTCAGCAAGGCGGCACCATGACGTCGCTGCGCGCATGAAGCTCAGGATCCTTGGCTGCGGCACCTCTTCGGGGGTTCCGCGGATCGGCAACGATTGGGGAGCGTGCGATCCCGAAAATCCGCGTAATCTACGCAGCCGGGCCTCGATTATGGTCGCGTTGGGCGGGTTCCGCATCCTCGTCGATACGAGCCCCGATATGCGGCTCCAACTGCTCGATGCCGGCATGGGCGAGATCGATGCGGTCATCTGGACGCATGAGCACGCCGATCACACGCACGGGCTCGACGATCTGCGCCAGGTGATGCATCTCCGCCGGTCGCCGGTGCCCGTTTATGCACGCGACCATGTGCTCGATATCCTCAAATGGCGCTTTACCTATGCCTTTGCCGGCAATGCGGGCTATCCGGCATCGGTCGATCCGATCGACCTTCACGATCATCAATCGATCGGTCCGATCGAGGTGTCCGCGCTCGAAATGCCCCACGGCCCGATCAAGGCAACGGGCCTAATCTTCAGCGATGGTGCGCACAAGATCGCCTATGCGACTGATTTTTCTAAGTTTACAGATGAAATGGTCGATTTCTTTCAAGGCGTCGACCTGTTCGTCATCGATGCGCTGCGGCGCTATCCGCATCCGACGCATCCGCATCTGGCGATGACGCTGGACGGCTTGGCGAAAGTCGGGAGCCCGCGCGCGATCATCACGCATATGGACAATACTATGGATTATGACGACCTTGCGAGCGAATTGCCGCCGGGCGTCGAGCCCGGTTATGACGGGCTGGAGGTGCAATTGTGACCGGCGATACGACCGTCCAGCTGATCTGGTTCGTCGCAGCGTTCGTGCTCGTCGGAAGCGCGCTTGCCGCGCGCCGGATCAATCTTGCCGATGGCATCAAGATGGCGCTCGCGTGGATCGCCATCTTCGGTTTGGTATTTCTGGCGATCTGGACGTTCCAGATGGCGCGAGGGGGATAGCCTGGATTGGCGTCTTCGCTTCTCCCTGCTCCCATTAGTTTAACATAATATATATTATCGGATAATGATATGACCGACGATCCTGGCCCGACCATGCGCTCCCCCATCGATCGCTTGCTTGGCGTCATGGCTCGGCTCCGCGATCCCGATGGTGGTTGCGAGTGGGATCTGGCGCAGAATTTCGCGACGATCGCGCCTTATACGATCGAGGAAGCCTACGAGGTTTCGGACGCGATCGACGGCGGCGATCCGGCGGCCATCTGTGACGAGCTCGGCGACCTGCTCTTGCAAGTCGTCTTTCACAGCCAGATCGCGACCGACGCAGGCCTGTTCGGCTTCGACGATGTCGCGAATGCGATCAGCGACAAGATGGAGCGCCGCCATCCGCACATCTTCGGCGACGCCAAGACGGCCGACGTGCGCGTTCAATGGGAAACGATCAAGGCAGCCGAGCGCGCCGTCGAAGGCCCGTCGAGCGCGCTCGACGGCATCGCCTTGTCGCTACCCTCGCTGCTGCGTTCGCAAAAGCTGCAAGGACGTGCCGCGCGCGTCGGCTTCGATTGGCCCGACGCCGATGGCCCGCGCGCAAAAATCGCCGAAGAGCTCGCCGAAGTGATGGCAGCACCGGATGATGCCTCGCGCGCCGAAGAAATTGGCGATCTGCTCCTCGCGGTCGTGAATTACGCCCGCCATCTTAACGTCGACGCAGAAGCGGCGCTGCGTGCCGCGAACAACAAGTTCGCGCGGCGCTTTCAGGCTGTCGAACGGCTTGCCGGCCCCGATATCGCCGATCTGCCGCTCGAAACGCTTGAAGCGCATTGGCAGACGGTCAAGGCGTCGGAGCGCTCCTGACCGGCCACAGCCGCTCGAACCGTGCCCGATCGGCGGGGTCGAGGCGCACCGTCAGCACATGGCCATCCGCTTCGACTTCGTCCGACAGCACTTCGCCGCGGGCGTGCAACCACGCCATCGCCTCGCCCTGGTCGAAGGTCAGGAAGATGCGTTCGACGCGATGCTGCGCCGTCAGCTGCGCGGCCATGAGCGTGCGGGCGGCCTCGACGCCTTCGCCCGACACCGCGGAGATGATTGCGACGTCAGAACGCCGCGCCGCCATCTCCTCGATTTGCGCACGGCGATCGGCGTCGGCGGTGTCGATCTTGTTCCAGATTTCGATCCGCGCGACGGCATCGGGGGGCTCGCCTCCCTCCCCCTCCTGCGGCCCGTTGACGCCCAGCGAGTCGAGAATTTTGCGAACGTCGTCATACTGCGCGTCGCTGTCGGGATGGACGATGTCGCGGACGTGCACGATGAGATCGGCGGTCGTGACCTCCTCCAGCGTCGCGCGGAACGCCGCGACGAGTTCGGTGGGCAGGTCGGAAACGAACCCCACGGTGTCGGAGAGGATCGCCTTGTCGATCCCCGGCAGGCGGATTTCGCGCATCGTCGGGTCGAGCGTCGCGAAGAGCATATCTTCCGCCATGACGTCACTTCCTGTCAAGCGATTGAAAAATGTAGACTTTCCGGCATTCGTATAGCCGACGAGCGCGACGACGGGCCATGGCGCGCGCTGGCGCTTCGACCGTTGAAGCTGGCGCGTCCGGCGCGCTTCCTCGAGCTGCTTGCGGATGCGCGCCATCCGGTTGCGGATCATGCGGCGGTCCGCTTCGATCTGCGTTTCGCCCGGACCGCCAAGGAAGCCGAAGCCGCCGCGCTGACGCTCGAGGTGCGTCCAGCTGCGGACCAGCCGCCCTGCCTGATAGTCGAGATGCGCCAGCTCGACCTGGAGCCGTCCCTCCGCGGTCGCCGCGCGTTCACCGAAGATTTCGAGGATCAGTCCGGTGCGGTCGATCACCTTGGCGCCGAATTCGGTTTCCAGGTTGCGCTGCTGGATCGCGGTGAGCGCGGCATCGACGATGACGAGCTGGACGCCGGACATCGCGATGTCGGGCTTGATCGCCTCGATCTGGCCGACACCGATCAGCGTCGCCGCGCGCGTCTGACGAAGGCGCAGCGGATGCACTGCAACGACGTCGAGCCCGATCGCGATCGCCAGCCCCCGCGCCTCTTCGACCCGCGCATCGAGGTCGCGCGGCAGCCGCTGGGCATGCCATTCGGGCACGATGATGAGCGCGGCAGCGCCGCGCGTCACTTCGCCTTCGATGTCGGTCATCGTTCCAAATCAGGCGCCGGCGTCGCCGTCCTCGTCGCCATTGTCGGTCAGGTTGATCGGACCGTTGGGCTGAACCGTCGAAATCGCATGCTTGTAAACGAGCTGCACCTGCCGCTCGCGCTCGAGCAGCATGCAGAACAGATCGAATGCGACGATGTCGCCCTGCAGCATGACTCCATTGACGAGGAACATCGTCACCGATTCATCCGAGCGGCGTACGGCGTTCAGGAAAACGTCCTGCAGGGCCTTGCCCTTGCTCGCCGGCGCTTCACGGATATCGGCGCCGAGCGCGCCGAGGTCGAAATCGTGCGACGGCATCACGGTCGAGATCGCATGTTTGTAAACGAGCTGCGACTGGCCGTCCCGGCGGAGAAGCAACGAGAAATTGTCGAACCAGGTGATGATGCCCTGCAATTTGACGCCCTTGACGAGGAACATCGTCACCGGGGTCTTGCTACGGCGCAGGGCGTTGAGGAACAAATCCTGGAGATTCTGATTCTTATCGGACATATTTGCCTCCATATATTGGCGGTTCACCCGCATGCGGTGCCGGTTTTCCGGCTCTCAAGACCTTCTTCGCAAAGGCAATATGCGGCAAAGAACCGCCAAGGTCCAGTTGAAAGCCGTCAGCCCTCGCCCTCGGAATTTTCGGTCAGACCGAGCAACTTGAGCTTCCGATGCAGCGCCGAACGCTCCATCCCGATGAAGGTTGCGGTTCGCGAGATGTTGCCCGAAAAACGGTTGATCTGGATGCGCAGATATTCGCGCTCGAAGTTCTCGCGCGCTTCCTTGAGCGGGATCGCGGTGATCGATTCGGTGTTCGGCAGGATGTCGGTGCCGCCGCGCACCAGTTCGGTGGGCAGCATGTCGGCATCGATGCGGCCCAGCCGGTCGCTCGGCGCAAGGATCATGACGCGCTCGATCACGTTGCGCAGCTCGCGGACATTGCCGGGCCAGTCGTGCGCCTGGAGCGCAGCCATCGCTTCGGCGCTGATTTCGGGCGGCGGAACGCGCCGGTCGGCGGCGTAGCGGCGGACGAAATGGTCGCAGAGGCTGGCGATATCGTCGCGGCGCTCGCGGAGCGGCGGGATGTGCACCGGCACGACGTTGAGCCGGTAATAAAGGTCCTCACGAAATCGGCTTTCGGCGATCTCGGTCATCAAATCGCGCGCCGAGCCCGAGATGATGCGCACGTCGACGCGAATCATCGTCCGCCCGCCGACCCGCGTAAAGCTCTGGTCGGTCAGGACGCGCAGGATCTTGCCCTGCGTCGTGATCGGCATGTCTGCGACCTCATCGAGGAACAACGTCCCGCCATGCGCCTGTTCGAGCAAGCCGACGCGGATCGATCCGTCTTCCGCTTCGGACCCGAAGAGCTCGATCTCGACGGTCTCCGGATCCATGCGCGCCGATGAAATGACGCGGAACGGGGCGTTGTGGCGGCCACTCCAGCCGTGAAGAACACGCGCTGCAACCTCCTTCCCCACGCCCGGCGCACCCGTGATGAGGACGCGGCTTCCCGTTCCGGCGACGCGCTTCAGCGTCGCGCGGACGTTGTTGATCGCGGCGCTGGTGCCCGTGAGTTCATCGGATGCCCCGGCCTTTTCGCGGAGCTGTTCATATTCGAACTTGAGCCGCTCGTTCTCGGTCGCGCGGGCGACGAGGTGGAGCAGCCGTTCGGCCTCGAACGGCTTCTCGATGAAATCGAACGCGCCGCGGCGGATCGCGGCGACCGCAGTGTCGAGCCCGCCGTGCCCCGAGATCACGATGATCGGCAACGTGGGATCGAAAGCCTTGATCGCCTCGACGAGACCCAGGCCGTCGAGCCGCGAGCCCTGAAGCCAGACGTCGATCAGCGCGAGCGACGGGCGGCGCTGGCGGATCGCCTCGAGCGCCGCGTCGCTGTTCGACGCCGTCCGCGCCTCATAGCCTTCGTCTTCCATGACGCCCGCGACGAGCTCGCAAATGTCGCGCTCATCGTCGACGATCAAAATATCAAGCGCCATATTCTTCTCTGTCCTGCCGGTTTCGTACACGCCCCGGAACCGATTCGATCTGCCCTGTCACCAAGTCACCGCCCTTGCCCGCCAGCGGCCGCAACCGGTCGGGATGCAGGGTCAGCGTTACGCACGTCCCCTGCCCCGATGGATTGTCGCAGAAATCGAGCTCGCCATAATGCTGCTCGACGATCTTCTTGACGATCGCGAGGCCGAGGCCGGTCCCGCCCTGCCGCGTCGTCATATAGGGTTCGGCGATCGCATCGCGCGCCTCGGGAAGTCCGATCCCGTCGTCGGTCACGCGGATGACCATCGCGTCGCCGGGTCCGACCGTCAGTTCGGCATTGATGTGACCCGCCGGCGTGCTTTCCGCGTCTTTCGTCTGTTCTTCGATCGCTTCGACGGCGTTTTTGACGATATTCGTCAGCGCCTGCGACAGGAGACGCCGGTCGCAGACGAGCGGTTCGATCTCGTTCGGGGTTTTCACGCTGAACGCGATATCGGGTTTTGCGACCTCGAACAGAAACACCGCCTGCCGCAGGATGTCGCGGACGTCCTCGACGCCGAACGTCGGCTTGGGCATCCGCGCAAAGCTGGAAAATTCATCGACCATCCGTCGCATGTCGTGGACCTGGCGAACGATCGTGTCGGTCAACCGGCGGAACGTCGCCTCGTCACCCTCGACCTTGGTGCCGAACCGGCGTTGCAGACGTTCTGCGGCAAGCTGGATCGGCGTGAGCGGATTCTTGATTTCATGCGCGATGCGCCGCGCGACGTCGGACCATGCGGCGCGACGCTGATCGAGCAATTGCTGCGTGATGTCCTCGAAACTGAGAACGTAGCCGTCGCCCTGTGCGACCGCCTTCGCCGCGAGCGTCGCGGGTTCGGCGTCGGGACGCGCCAGCTGGACGATCCCTTCGCGCTCGTTGCCGGTCAAAAGCTGCGCAAGCTCGGGTGCGACGTCGGAGAGCGGTTGTCCGGTCAGCGCGGCGGCGCTCTGTCCGGCGAGCCGTTCGGCGGCCGCATTTACCAGCAGGATCCGGTGATTAGCGTCGACCGACACGACCGCCGACGAAACGCCGCTCAGCACGGCTTCGATGAAGCTGCGGCGAGCATCGAGCGCGCTCGTTTGCCCCTCGAGCTGTTCGGTCATCCGGTTGAACGCGCGGGTCAACACCGAAATCTCGTCGTCGCGGGCGGGGGGCGTCACGCGGACCGAGAGGTCGCCGCCCGCGGCGGTTCGCGTCGCGCCGATCAGCGTGCCGAGCGGGCGTACGATGCGGTCGGCGACGACGATCGCCGCGACGACCGCCAGCGCGAGCAACAGGAGCGACCCGAGGTAGAGCGCGCCGTTGAACTGCAACTGCAATTGCTGCGACCGCTCGAACAGGCCGTTATAGTCGGCAAGCACCGTCCGCGCGCGCGCCGACTGCTGGAAACCCGGCACGTTCGCATCGCGCGAAGCATAGACATAGCCCCGGCGCGATCCGGGCAGCGGTGTCGCCGCCTCGATCCGATCGCCGCGGCGGAGAACGACAACATCCTCGCCCGCGTCGAGCCGCGCCATCATCGCGGGGGAAATGCGGTTCTCGGCCACCCGGTTATCGGGATTGATCGCCGCCGCCGTACGCGCGATCCCGTCGCTTCCCATCTCGATGATCGCCGACTCGTTGAGATTGCGAACGACGACCTGCTGAAGATAATAATTCGAGAAATCGGGCGCATCGACGGGCATCCGGGCGAGCAGTCGGCCGAGATCGTCGGCCATCGCGATGGTGTTCGCGCCGACTTCGCGTTGATTTTCCTGATAATAGCCCTCGGCAAGGCTGGCGGCGTTTTCGAACATCCCGCGCGACCGGTCGGAAAACCAGAAGTCGACGCCGAACTGAAAGAGCAACGACGCGAAAATCACGACGAGCAGCGTCGGCGCCGCCGCAATCAGGGAAAAAAGCGCGACGAGCCGGACGTGCAGGCGCCCGTTGCCCCCGGCCATCGACCGCTCGGCGCGCGCGCGCGCGATGCGGCTGCCGATCAGGACGATGAGCGCCATCGCGGGGACGAGGTTCGCGACCATGATCGCGGCGACCAGCGCCGGGGTCAGAAGCCGTTCGCTCTGCGCATCGCCGGTCACGAAGATGTACGTCGCGATGCCGACGCTCAGAATGATGGCGAGCGTATAATATTCGGGCGCCGCGAACTGCCAGCCGCCCGCGCGCGTCATCGTTGGTCCGGAATCGCTGTCGGCGGACAGGCGGGTGGCTTGATCCATTGTGGCTGCATTACGACAAACCTGTTGCATAGAAAACACACAAAGTGCGTTTGCCCGGCAAAGCGACGGCTTTTGCCGCCCGATCGTCAGGGATGCGCGGGATCGATGTCGAGTTGGCCAAGCCGCTTGCGCAACGTGTTGCGGTTGATGCCAAGGCGCCGCGCGGCTTCGAGCTGATTGCCGCGCACCTCGCGCAACGTGCGGCGGAGCAGCGCGGCTTCGACGATCGCGCCGAGTTGCTCATGGATTTCGCCGTCATCGTCGGTAGCCGCCAGTTTTTCACGCGCCCAGTCATCGACCGCGCGCGCGATCAGATCGGCGGGCGCCGCGATCGACACCCCCTCGCCGCTTTCCTGCAGCACCGATTCGACGTCGCGGACGGTGACCGTCGTATCGCGCGACAAGACCGCAAGCCGCTGAACGACGTTGCCGAGTTCGCGAACGTTGCCCGGCCAGTCGTGCCGCTCGAGAAGCTGCATGGCGGCAGCGGCAAACTGCCGCTCAGGAAGGCCCGAATGGCGCCCGACGTCGACGAAATGGCGGACCAGCGCGGCGATGTCGCTACGGCGGTCGCGAAGCGGCGGCAGCGTCACCGGGATGACGTTCAGCCGGTAGAAGAGATCCTCGCGAAAGCGCCCGTCGGACACGAGCGTCCGCATGTCGCGGTGCGTCGCGGCGATGACGCGGACGTCCGCGCGCAGCGCCTGGCTGCCGCCGACGGTCGAATATTCGTTGCTCTGCAGCACGCGAAGCAGGCGCGTCTGCGCTTCGAGCGGCATGTCGCCGATCTCGTCGAGGAAGAGCGTGCCGCCCTCGGCTTGCTCGAAGCGACCGGCATTGCGGCTGTGCGCACCCGTGAAGGCGCCCTTCTCGTGCCCGAAGAGCTCGGCCTCGATCAGTTCGCGCGGGATCGCCGCCATGTTGATCGCGACGAAGGGACCGGCGCGGCGCAGCCCGGTTGCGTGGATCGCGCGCGCGACGACCTCTTTGCCCGTCCCCGACTCGCCGAGGATCAGGACGGCGAGATCGTTCGTAGCCAGCCGTGCGATCGTACGATACACGACCTGCATCGCCGGCGCGCGGCCGACGAGGCCATGGCTGTCGGCCTGTCCGGGATCGGCCTTCGCCGCCGGCTGATTGCTTCGATCGAGCGCGGCGCGGACACTCGCGGTCAGTTCTTCGAGGTCGAACGGCTTGGGCAGATAGTCATAGCTGCCGATACCCGTCGCGCGCACCGCGGTGTCGAGCGTATTCTGGGCCGAAAGCACGATGACCGGGGTCTGCGGATCGACGCCGGCGCCGGGCAGCGAATCGATCCCGTCGCCGTCGGGCAGTACGACGTCGGTGATGATCAGGTCGGGGCGATTGTCCGCGAGCCATGCATTGCGTTCGCTCACGCTCGCGACCGACGCAAAAGTCTCGCATTCGCCGGTCAGCGTCTCGCGGATGATCAGCGCGATCGCTGGATCATCCTCGACCAGCAGGATCGTCTTGCCGGTCATTCGCTGGTCCCCTTTTTCGGAGCGGCGGGCAGGTGCACGCGAAAGCGCGTCCAGTTGCCGTCGCGCATGTGCTGGACCGTGCCGCCCATGTCGCGTGCGAGCTTGGCGACGAGCGCGAGCCCCAGCCCCCTGCCCTCGCGTTTCGTCGTGACGAACGGATCGAACAGGTCGCCGCGGATCTCGGTGGGAACGCCCGGGCCGTTGTCGCTCACGCTGACCTCGATCGGCAGCGCGATCCGGCCGCGCCCGTCGCCGTTGTCGATCGACAGGCCGTGGCGATAAGCGGTCGCGATGCGGACGACACCGTCATCGCGCCCCGACAATACCTCACAACCATTTGTAATCAGGTTCAATAATATCTGTACGACAGCATCGTGATTGCCCTGCACCATCGGCAGCGACGGGTCGAAATCCTCGCCGAAGCGAACTCCGGGGAACTGCCGCGCGCGCGCGGTTTCCATCGCCTGGTGGATCGGCTGGTAAAGGTTGAGCGGTGCACACGCGATCGGCTGCCCGCGCGAAAAATGCTCCATCTGGTCGATCAGCGTCGTGATCCGGTCGACTTCGGCGCAGATCAACGTGGTAAAGCGCTCGCCGCTCGCATCGGTCTTGCGCGCGAGAAGCTGTGCCGCGCCCTTGATCCCCGCGAGCGGGTTCTTGATCTCGTGCGCCAGCATCGAGGCCGCCGCGCCCGCTGCGCGCCCAGAACGGCCGATGGCGCCCCCCATCAGTTCGGCATCGCTCTGCGACGGCACCAGCGTCAGGATCCGATGCCCGCTGCGGCCATAGGGAACCATCTGCATATCGACGAAGGCCGACTGGCGTCCGCCGATCGAGATTTCCGCACGGTGCGCGAACAGCGCGGAGGTCGCGGGATCGTTCATTCGCTGGCGATATCCGCGGTCCATGCCGATCACATCGTAGACGACGCGCCCGACCATGGCCGCACGGCCGATGTTGCACAGCTGCTCGGCGGCGGCGTTGACGAACAGGATTACCCCGCCCTTGTCGATGAGCAGCGTGGCGATGGGGTGCGACTGGATAATGTCGTCATGGTCGAACGTCGGGATGCTCGACGTCAGAGCGCTCACGCAGCGGCCTTGCTCAGATACGGACCATAAAAGGCTTCGAGCGCGTCGAGCACGCCCTTGCTGTCGGGGATCTGGTTGACCTTGTTCCGAAACTCGGCCGAACCATGCAGGCCCTTGACGTACCAGCCGAGGTGCTTGCGCGCCATATTGACGCCGGTGACTTCGCCATAATGATCGATCATCGCCCGGTAATGCGATGTAATGACGTCATATTGTTCGTCGAGGCCGGGGTCGGGCCGCTCGGCCTCGCCGCGCAGCGCCGCCATCACCTGCCCCAGCAGCCAGGGGCGTCCATAGGCACCGCGGCCGATCATCACGCCGTCGGCGCCGCTTTGCGCAAGCGCGGTTTTCGCATCGTCGGCCGAGCAGATGTCGCCGTTGACGATCACCGGGATCGACACCGCATCCTTGACGCTGCGCACGAAGCCCCAGTCGGCCTCGCCGCGGTACATCTGGTTGCGCGTGCGGCCGTGAACGGTGACGAGCTTGGCGCCGAGGTCCTCCGCGATATGCGCGAGTTCGGGCGCGTTGAGGCTGTCGTGGCACCAGCCCATGCGCATCTTGACGGTCACCGGCACCGACACCGCCTTCACGCAGCTATCGATCAGCGCAGCGGCGAGCTTCAGGTCGCGCATCAGCGCCGAACCGGCGTCGCCATTGGTCACCTTGCGGACGGGACAACCCATATTGATGTCGATGATCGCGGCGCCGCGATCTTCGTTGAGCTTCGCCGCCTCGCCCATTTCATGGGGCGTGCAGCCGACGAGCTGCATCGACACCGGTTCTTCGACCGGATCCCACGCCGCCTTCTGGATCGACTGGCGCGTCTCGCGGATCGCCGCCTGGCTCGCGATCATTTCGGTGACGTTGAGACCCGAACCATAAAAGCGGACGAGCTTGCGGAACGGCAGGTCGGAGACGCCCGTCATCGGCGCGAGGATCACGGGATCCGCGATGGTGATGTTGCCGATCTGAATGGGCCGCAGCGGCGCCATGGCGGAGAGCTTTCGTTTGAACTGCCTAAATTTTGAGCAGCCCCTACACGCTAAGCCGCTTTCCCGCAAGGCGCGGCTGCGCTAACCGGCGCGGCTGATGATCGAGTCCCCGCCTCTCCCCGCCCCGCGCGTCGCCGCGATCCTGCTCGCGGGCGGCACGGGAACGCGCGCCGGCTTCGGGCAGCCGAAGCAGCTCGAATTGCTCGGCGGAAAGCCGCTGCTTCGCTGGAGCCTCGACGCGTTCGAGGCGCATCCTGCGGTTGCCGGCGGTGTGCTGGTGGCAAATGGTGACGTCATGGCGTCGATCGGCGGGATCGGAAATCGCTGGATTTCTGCCGAACCCGGCGCCGAAAGGCAGCAGTCGGTCGCCAACGCGCTCGCCGCACTCGCCGATTGGGAGGACGAGGCGCAGGTGCTCGTTCACGATGCCGCGCGGCCCGGGCTGACCGCCGACGTGATCGACCGGCTGCTGGCCGCGCTGGCGCGGGCCGAGGCCGCCATCCCGACCCTGCCCGTTCCCGATACGCTAGTCGAACAGACGCATGGTGAAGCCGGCGACGTCGTCGACCGCAGTGCGCTAGGCCGCGTCCAGACGCCGCAGGCGTTCCGGCTGGGCACCCTTCGCCGTGCGCACGCCGCCGCGGTCGAGGCTGCCGCGACCGACGATGCGCAACTGGTGCGGCGGCTGGGCGTTCCGGTTGCGACGGTGCCCGGCGATGCGCGGCTCCACAAACTGACATATGCCGAGGATATGGCGATCCTTTCGGGCCTCTTGGGGATAGCGCAGATGCGAACCGCGATCGGCATGGGCTATGACGTTCACCGCCTTGTCGCGGACAAACCGCTTTGGATCGGCGGCATGGAAATCGCGCATAGCCATGGACTTGAGGGCCATAGCGACGCCGACGTCGCGCTTCACGCGATCACCGACGCTATCCTCGGCGCACTTGCCGACGGCGATATAGGCGACCATTTTCCGCCGAGCGATCCGCGGTGGCGCGGCGCCGCCTCGCACCGCTTCCTCGCCTTTGCGGGCGGGCGCGTGACGGAGCGCGGCGGGCGCATCAATCATGTCGACCTGACGGTCATTGCCGAAGCGCCGAAGATCGGCCCGCACCGCCCCGCCATTCGCGCGCGCATCGCCGAAATTCTTGCGATTCCGCTCGACCGCGTTAGTGTCAAAGCCACAACGACCGAGCGGCTGGGCTTTACCGGCCGCCGCGAGGGGATCGCCGCGCAGGCCGTCGCCACCCTGTCACTTCCGGAGAACTGAACCTTGAAGTCTGTCGAAGAAACGCGCCTCGCCGCGCGCGACGAACTCGCCACCAGCGTCCTCGCGAACAATCGCGCCGCGGGGCGCCGCATCGCGGCGGCCGAAAGCTGCACCGGCGGCATGGTCTCGGTCGCGCTGACCGATATCGCGGGCAGCTCCGATGTCTTTTCGGCGGGCTTCATCACCTATTCGGGGCACGCCAAACAGTCGCAACTCGACGTCAGCAGCGAAATTCTGGAGACGTTCGGCGAGGTTTCGCTTGCGACGGCGTGGGCGATGGCCGCGGGGGCGCTGGCGAACAGCGACGCCGATGTCGCGGTCGCGATCACCGGCATCGCGGGGCCCGGTGGCGGCTCCGAGAAGAAGCCCGTCGGCCAGGTCGTCTTCGCGCGCGCGCTGCGCGGACAGGATCCCGACGACTATTTCACCCAGCGCGTGCAGTTCGATTCGAAAGACCGCGCCGCGATCCGTCATGCAGCGACGCTCTTCGCGCTCGACTTGCTGCAACCCGACCGCGATTCGCTGCGGCCGTCGGAAGATATCGCGCTACCCGCGGACTAGCGGCAACGAACGGCGCCGCGAACGAACGCCTCGACCCACCTCATCGCGGCGGCGCTGCACTGGACAGCACCTCCGCTGTTCCCTAATCGTTCCGACGTGACCGACCTCCCCGCCTCGATGCCCGACCTGAACCGTCCCGATCCGTCGGATCCGCCCTATCTGCACGGCCTCAACGGGCCGCAGCGGCAGGCGGTCCTGACGACCGAAGGCCCGGTTCTGATGCTCGCGGGTGCCGGCACGGGAAAGACTGCGGCGCTCACGGCACGCCTGGCGCATATCATCGCGACGCGTCGGGCCTGGCCGTCGGAGATATTGGCGGTCACCTTCACGAACAGGGCGGCACGCGAGATGCGCGAGCGCATCGGCCGGATGATTGGCGACGCGGTCGAAGGGATGCCCTGGCTCGGCACCTTTCACAGCATCGCGGCGAAGATGCTGCGCCGCCATGCCGAACTCGTGGGGCTGCAAAGCAATTTCACGATCCTCGACACCGACGATCAGCTTCGCGTGCTGAAGCAGCTGATCCAGGCCGAAGGGCTCGATGAAAAGCGTTGGCCGGCGCGCCAACTCGCGGGCCTCATCGACAAGTGGAAGAACCGCGGCCTGACGCCCGCCGACCTCGATGCGGCGGACAAGGAAGCCTATGCCGACGGCAAGGGGCAACATTTCTATGCGCTCTATCAAGCGCGGCTGAAAACGCTCAACGCCTGCGACTTCGGCGACTTGCTGCTGCACATGCTCGTCATCCTGAAGACGCACCGCGACGTCCTCGAACAATATCAGCAGCGCTTCAAATATGTGCTCGTCGACGAATATCAGGACACCAACGCCAGCCAGTATCTCTGGCTCCGCCTGCTGGCGCAGTCGCGCAAGAATATTTGCTGCGTCGGCGACGACGACCAGTCGATCTATTCGTGGCGCGGCGCCGAGGTCGCGAACATCCTGCGTTTCGAAAAGGATTTTCCCGGCGCGACGGTGATCCGCCTCGAACAGAATTACCGTTCGACACCGCAAATCCTCGCCGCCGCTTCCGCGCTCATCGCGCAGAACAGTGACCGTTTGGGCAAGACGCTGTGGACCGAACTCGACGCGGGCGACAAGGTGCGCGTGGTCGGCGTGTGGGACGGTCCGGAAGAGGCGCGACGGATCGGCGAGGAGCTGGAGACGCTCCAGCATCGCAAGATCAGCCTCGACCGCGCCGCGATCCTCGTCCGCGCGCAGTTCCAGACGCGCGAGTTCGAAGACCGCTTCATCGCGATCGGAATGCCGTACCGCATCGTCGGCGGTTTCCGCTTCTACGAGCGCGCCGAGATCCGCGATGCCCTCGCCTACCTCCGGCTCGTCCAGTCGTCGGCGGACGATCTGGCGTTCGAGCGCATCGTCAACGTTCCCAAGCGCGGTCTCGGCGACAAGGCGCTGGCACGCATCCACCAATTCGCGCGGATCGAGCGTGCGCCGCTGTTCCATGCAGCGGCCCGGATTACCGAGACCGACGAGTTGACCCCGCAGGCGCGCCGCCAGCTCGCCAATTTCGTTGCGCAGATGCGCAGCTGGCAGGGCAAGGCGAACGAGCTGTCGCATCCCGAACTGACGCAGCTGATCCTGGACGAGTCGGGCTACACCGCGATGCTCCAGGCCGATCGCAGCGCCGAAGCCGCGGGACGCCTCGAGAACCTGTCCGAACTCGTCCGCGCGATGGAGGAGTATGAATCGCTCGAAGCGTTTCTCGAACATGTCAGCCTCGTCGTGGACCGCGACAACGACGATCAGACCGAGACCGTCACGATCATGACGATCCACGCGGCAAAGGGGCTCGAATTCGACCATGTCTTTCTGGCGGGGTGGGAAGACGGGGTTTTTCCCTCGCAGCGTTCGATGGACGAAGGCGGCACCGCCAGCCTCGAAGAAGAGCGCCGCCTCGCCTATGTCGCGATCACGCGCGCGCGCCAGCGCGCGAGCATCTATCACGCCGCCAATCGGCGCATTTACGGCCAATGGATGAGCAGCATCCCGAGCCGCTTCATCGCCGAGATTCCGCCCGAACATGTCGACAGCGAGAACAGCTTCGGCGGCGGGCAAAGCCTGTGGCGCGCGAATTGGTCGGCGCAGGGCGACCCCTTCGCACATGTCGCGGAGCGTCAGCCCGCGCGGACGATGACGCGCGGCCCGGCATGGCAGCGCGCGCTGGCGCAATCCTCGACCGTCACGCGCGGGCCCGCGCCCAGTGAGCGTGGGCCCGCGGCGTCGGTCGGCGCCAAGCCGCGCTCCGACCTCGCGATCGGGATGCGCGTGTTCCACGAGAAGTTCGGCTATGGCGAGATCGTCGACATCGACGGCAACAAGCTCGACGTCGAATTCGATCAGGCGGGCAGCAAGAAGGTTCTCGACGGTTTCGTACGCGCCGCGTGAAATCTATTGTCAACTAGATCAGTTATGATATGCCGTCTCCCGCGGCCAACGAGTCGCGTTTTGGGAGAATCTGCATGCGAAATAAGCTCTTAGCGGGCGCGATGGCGCTCGCCCTGGTCGGTTGCTCGGAAAAGGCGGCCGAAGATGCAGCCAGCACGACCGAACACCCCGCGTCCGAAAGCGTCGCGGAAGAAGCCGGCGCCGCCGACGCCGCCAGCGCCCCGCGGATCGGCATCGAGGCTGCCCCCGGCGTCGCCTTCGACTATGCCTACACTTTCCGCCTCGCCGACGATCGCATCTCGAAAATCCAGGAAGAGCATGCTGCGGCGTGCGAAACACTCGGTGTCCAGCGCTGCCGCATCGTCGATGTCCGATATCAGCTCAGCGATGAAAAGCTCGTCGAGGCGCAGACCCAGTTCAAGTTGGAACCCGGCATCGCCCGCCGCTTCGGCGCCAATGCGATTGCCAGCGTCGAAAAGGCCGAGGGCGTACTCGCCGATGCGAGCGTCGCGGGCGAAGATGTCGGCACCGAAATCCTTGCGTCGCAGCAACGCAGTGCCGGATCAGAGGCCGAGATCGCCCGCCTCGAAGACCGGCTGAAGGCTGGCGGCCTCGGCAAGGGCGAGCGCGCCGAAATCCTCGCCCAGATCAGCCAGCTCCGCGGCGAAGTCGGAAGCGAACGCCAAAGTCGCCGCGCCGGTGAAGCGCGCATCGCCTGGACGAGCGTAGCGTTCAACTATGTCAGCGACGGCGGTATTCCGGGTATCGGCCACGAAAATCCGTTTGCCGACGCTGGCGAGACGCTCGTCCGCAGCGGGAGCACGGCGCTCAGTTTCGTCTTGACGCTCGGCGCCGTCGTTTTGCCGTGGGGCATTCTCCTCGCGCTCGTCGTGGCCGTCTGGCGAAGCCGCTTCATGGTCGCCGTCCGCCGCCAGATGCGGGAACAGAAGCCCGGGACCAGCGATCCCGCGGCCCCGCCCGCAAACTGACGACGGCAGGGCGTCGCTTGCAAAGGCCCGGTGCTGCGGTATGGCTTCGTCCATGACGGGGCCGACGACATGGCTGGACCAGGCACGCGACGCCCACCGCCGCGGCGACCTCGCCGCGGAAACCGCCGCACTCGACGAAGCGATCCGTACCGACCGCAGCAATATCGCGGCTATCCTTGCGATGGCCGAACTCCAGCGGAGGCGTCAGGACGACCGCGCCGCGGGCAGCTTCTATCGCCTCGCGCTCGGCACGGCTGCGCAGGCGCGCGGCGTCCCGCCTGCGCTGCACCCCGGTCTTCGGCGTGCCGAGGAATTTCTGGCCGCGACCGAACGCGCGTTCGCGGACCATCTTCTCGGTCAGCTTCGCGGTGCCGGCATCGATCAGCGCAATGCTCCCCCTCGCGTGGCCGAAGCGCTGCGCATGCTCGCGGGCGAACAACCACTCTACCTTCAGCAACCGAGCATGTTCTATTTTCCCGGCCTGGCGCAGCGTAGCTTTTTCGAGCGCAGCGACTTCGACTGGGTGCCCCCCGTCGAGGCGGCGACCGATGCGATCCGCGCCGAACTCGCGGCGCTGATCGACGGGAGCGGCGATCGCTTCGGCCCCTATGTCACGGCGAGCGCCGACCGCCCCCCTCCCAACAATCCGCTGCTCGACAAACCCGACTGGGGCGCCGCCTGGCTCTGGCGCGACGGCGAGATTGCGCCGGGCATGGCGGATTTATGCCCGCATGCGCTCGCCGCCCTCGCCTGCGCGCCGCAGCCCGTCATTCCCGGCCGCGCTCCGCTTGCGCTCTTTTCCCGCCTGACGCCCGGCACGCATATTCAGCCGCACCATGGCATGCTCAACACCCGGCTGATCTGTCATCTGCCGCTGATCGTTCCCGAGGGCTGCGCGCTGCGCGTTGGCGCCGATACCCGGCAGTGGCGCGAAGGCGAGCTCTTGATATTCGACGACAGCTTCGAACACGAGGCCTGGAACCGCGGATCGAGCGACCGCACGGTGATGCTGTTCGAAATCTGGCGGCCCGACATCGACGCCGACGAACGCGAGCAGCTGACGCGGATATTTTCGGCGATCGACAGTTATAGCGAATAGGCGGGCAGCGGACGCGCGGGCGCACATCCCGCCCGCTGAAATCCGATATGCGATTTGAGCGTGAAGTTACGCAGTTTTCCTGTTTGTTCGCGATGCCGGCGCAAGCGAAGTCACGGCGAAATATGGCCCGGATTCGAACAGAAGCGAAGGTGCAGGAAAGGTCGCTGGTGGAGCCGAGGGGAATCGAACCCCTGACCTCTGCAGTGCGATTGCAGCGCTCTCCCATCTGAGCTACGGCCCCGCGACCGGGCGGCTCTTAACGATACAGATTGACAGTGGCAACGGCTTTTCTGACCTTGACCACCGGCGCCGGCAAAATGGGGGTTTGGGAATTATGTCCAAGGCATGGCATCTGACCAGTCGTCCGCAAGGACTGCCGACGATGAGCAATTTCGCGTTGCGCGAGCTTCCCGACGGACCGCTCGAGGCCGACCAGCTTCGCGTTCGCAACCTCTGGCTCTCGGTCGATCCTTACATGCGCGGGCGAATGAACGACGCCAAGAGCTATGCCGCAAACTTCCAGATCGACCAGCCGATGACCGGCGGCGCGATCGGCGAAGTGATCGAGAGCAGGATGGAAGGCTTCGCCGCCGGCGATCTGATCCTCCATATGGGCGGATGGCGCGAGGGCGGGATTATTGGGCTCGACATGATGCCGAACAAACTGCCCGCCCAGTTATTGGCGGGCGGCATGTCGCCGCAGACATTTCTGCATAATATGGGGCTGACGGGCGGCACCGCATGGATCGGGTTGCTCCGCGTCGCTTCAGCGAAGCCGGGCGATACCGTTTTCGTCTCGGCGGCGGCCGGCGCGGTCGGTTCGGCGGTCGTCCAGATCGCCAAGGCGCGCGAGATGACCGTGATCGGCTCGGCCGGCGGCGCCGAAAAATGCGCGTGGGTCAGCGACCTCGGCGCCGATGCGGTGATCGATTACAAGGCCGGCGCGGTCCTGCCGCAGCTCGCGGCTGCACTCGAGCGGTTGGGGAAGACCGGACTCGACGTCTATTTCGACAATGTCGGCGGCGAGCACCTCGACGCCGCTTTCGCGGTCGCCAATGATTTCGCGCGCTTTGCCATTTGCGGAATGATCGACGTCTATAACGACGGCGAGCCGCAGGAGATGAAATATATCATCCGCTCGATCCCGGCGCGCATCCGCATGGAGGGCTTCATCTACACCGATCAGTTCATCGAGTGCATGGAGGAATTCTATGCCGACATGGGCGGACTGATCGCGAGCGGCGCCGTATCGATCCGCGAGACGGTGCGCGACGGAATCGAGTCGGCACCCGAGGCCTTCCTCGGCCTCTTCGCGGGAGACAATATCGGGAAGATGCTCGTCCGGCTGTAGCGCCGGAAGGCCTTACTCGCTGCCGAAGCCGACCGACAGGAAACCCGGCATCGGGCCGTTCCATCCGTCGTCGGGACCGTCGTCATCCTGCCGCGAAGCCGGTTTGGGTTTGCGGCCCTCATCTCTCTTAGGCGCGGAACGCTTTTCCTCGCTGCGCTTCGGAAGATCCTTGTCGGCTTTTGCCGGTCGGCGCGCGCCACGTTCGGAGCGGCCGCGGCGAGGTTCGCGTTCTTCGGCTTCGCGCTCGGGCTTCGCCTCGGCGCCGCCGGTGTCGTGGACCGGAATCTTGTAACCGGTCAGCTTCTGGATGTTGTCGAGCGCTTCATCGTCCGACGGCGTTACCAGCGTGAACGCCCGTCCCTTCGCCCCTGCGCGGCCCGTGCGGCCGATACGGTGGACATAATCGTCGGGATGCCATGGGGCATCGAAGTTGAAGACGTGGCTTACGCCCTTCACGTCGAGCCCGCGCGCCGCAACGTCCGAGGCGACGAGAATGTTGATCGTCCCGGCCTTGAAGCGGTCGAGTTCGGCGATCCGGCTCGACTGGTCCATGTCGCCGTGAATCTCGCCAGCCTTGTATCCATACCGCTGAAGCGATTTGGCAAGTTCGCGAACCGTCGTCTTGCGGTTGCAAAAGATGATCGCGGTCCCGATGTCTTCGGCTTCGATGAGGCCTCTCAGCGTATCGCGCTTGCCGCGTTCGGGCGTCTTGACGACGAATTGCTCGATATTCTCGTTGCGGCTCGCGGGGCGCGCCACCTCGATCGTCTTCGGGTTCGAGAGGAACTTGTCGGCGAGCTTCTTGATCGGCGGCGGCATCGTCGCCGAGAAGAGCAGAGTCTGACGATTCGCGGGCAGCTTGGTGCAGATATTTTCGATATCGGGAATGAAGCCCATATCGAGCATGCGATCGGCTTCGTCGATCACCAGCAGGTTGCAACCGGTGAGCAGGATCTTGCCGCGCTCGAACAGGTCCATCAGGCGGCCCGGGGTCGCGATAAGGACGTCGACGCCCTTCTCAAGCGCCTTGACCTGGTCGCCCATCTGTACGCCGCCGATCAGCAACGCCATCGAGAGCTTGTGATACTTGCCGTATTTTTCGAAGTTTTCCGCCACCTGCGCGGCAAGCTCGCGTGTCGGCTCGAGGATCAGCGAGCGCGGCATCAGCGCGCGCGTGCGGCCGTGCGCCAGAATGTCGATCATCGGCAGCACGAAGGATGCGGTCTTCCCCGTCCCCGTCTGGGCGATGCCGATCATGTCGCGCATCATGAGAACGGAGGGGATCGCGCCCGCCTGAATCGCGGTCGGCTCGTCGTAGCCGGACTCGGTCACGGCACGCAAAAGTTCGTCGGAAAGGCCGAGGTCGGCAAATTTCATAAGGTCAAACTGTCCGGAAAGATGTTTCAGCACGGTGTCCCACGCCAACCGTTGCTGCGGGCGCCCCTAGGCGAAGAAGCAATAAAAAGTCAAGAAAAGCCGATGAATCGTTGCGGGATCAATCGTCCTCGCGCGGCACCGCCACCAGCAGGCGAAATTTATCGATCTCGCATTTGGCGCCGGTTCGCGCGTGAATCTCGTCGCGATCCTCGCAAAGCTGCCCATCCTTGCTGCCCTGCATGTAAAATCCGGCATAGAAATCGAGCGCGCGGCAACCGCGGTTGAGCTGGGCGCGGAGGCGTTGCTTCTGCCGGGTTATGATGTCGATGCTGTCGCGCTGCGCGGCCTGCATTCCCAGGATGTTGCGCATCGCGACGCACTTCGGCGCCTTCTTTTCCTTCCACTCCATCGGCACCTGACGAACGCGAACGTCGCGGATCGGCGCGGCGCCGAAATTGTTGAGCGACGAGCGTTGCGCGGGAACGCGTATGATCAGTTGCTGTTCGATCACGACCTGCCAGAAGGATGCGGACTCGTCGGGCTGTGGAAGCGATAGCGCGACGAACGGCTCGGGAGCCGCGGGAGGCGCCGGCGCATCGGCCGCGGGGCCCGCGACCATCATCCACAGGGCAGAAACCGTCAGCACGGCGGCGTCACCATCCCTTCGATATCCCGACAGACGATGATCACTACCGGTTGCTCCCGCATCGTTGCTGGACGAAATGCCGCCATTCGTCCAAAGCCCGCTTTAACGGGCATGATTGAACATGAAATGAATTGCTGTCGACCCCCTTCGCGCCATTTTGCCGCCCCTGAAGGGCGTCCTTGCCCATGACGCGCCCGCCTTCGTCCGCCTTGCTGGAGACGCTGTCCAACCGATTGGGGCCGAAGGGCTACACCGCCGACGCCGAAACGATGGCGCCATGGCTGGTCGATTGGCGCGGTAAATATCGCGGGTCGGCCGCGGCGATGCTGTCGCCGGCGACAACCGAAGAGGTCGCCGAGATCGTCCGGCTTTGCGCGGCCGAACGGGTGGCCGTGGTTCCACAGGGCGGCAACAGCGGAATGGTCGCCGGTGCCACGCCCGACGACAGCGGGACCCAGTTGCTGTTGAGCCTGCGGCGGATGAACCGAATCCGTTCCCTCGACCGCGCCGCCGAAACGGCGGTCGTCGAAGCCGGCGTCATCCTCGAAACCTTCCATAACGCTGCGCTTGCACAGGGATTGCGGTTTCCGCTGACCCTCGGCGGAAAGGGATCCGCGACGATCGGGGGGCTGGTATCGACGAATGCCGGCGGGACGCAGGTCCTGCGGCACGGGACGATGCGCGCGCTGGTCGCGGGGATCGAGGCAGTGCTGCCCGACGGGAGTATCTTCGACGGGCTCGCTCCGCTCAAGAAGGACAATCGCGGATACGATCTGCGTCACCTCCTGTGCGGGGCCGAAGGAACGCTGGGGGTCGTCACCGCGGCCTGCCTTCGCCTCGTCCCTGCAGCGCCGGCTCGCCAGACCGCGTGGATCGGCCTCGATTCGCCAGAAGCGGCGCTACGCCTGCTGCGCCGGATCGAGGTAGCGGTCGGCAACCCGCTCGAGGGGTTCGAGATCGTCCCGAGGCGCTGCGTCGAGGACGTCCTGCGCCACATCCCGCAAACGCGCGACCCGTTGACCGAGGCACATCGATGGTATGCGCTGGTCGAGCTTGCGGGCGACGATGCGGACGCGCTCGCGGCCACGTTGCTGCCGGTGCTCGCCGACGCCCTCGAAACCGGCCTGATCGGTGATGTGGCGATGGCCAAGAGCGATCGCGAAAGCGAAGATTTCTGGCGATTGCGCGATTCGATTTCAGAGGCCGAACGTGCTGAAGGACCCGCGTTGCAGCACGACATCAGCGTGCCCGTCGATCTGATGCCGCATTTTATCGCCGAGAACCCCCGCCGCCTCGATGCAGCGTTTCCGGGTATCCGTGCGCTGTCGTTCGGCCATCTGGGCGATGGCAATATCCATCATCATGTCCAGCCTCCGGTCCATGTGGACGGCGCCGCATGGCTCGCCGACCACGGCGCGGCGGCAAGCCGCCTCGTCTATGCGCATGTCGTCGAACTCGGCGGGTCGATCTCGGCCGAGCATGGCATCGGCCAGATGAAGCGTGACATCCTGGCCGAACTCGACAGTCTGGCCAGACTCGCCGCATTGCGCGCGATCAAGGCGGGGCTGGATCCCGCGGGCATCTTCAACCCCGGGAAGCTGATCGGCTGATTTCCGGGCGGTTCGGCGCCATCGCCCCTTGCGCCATCGCGCCGGGACCAATAAGGCGCGCCTTTAGCTTTTTGCCCCGATGGTTTCGGGGTATCTGACCGGAGTTCGATACATGGCCACTGCGCCCGACAACAGCCTGCCGCTTTTCTACAAGGACCTCGTTCCGCTTTCGAGCGTCGATCATGCCGACTATCACGCGCGCGCGCTCGACACGGCCGACTTCCTGATCAACCAGCATGCGGTGCCGCTCACCTCGGACGAGTTCGTCTCGGCCTGCCGTTTCTTCCCGATCGTTTTCTCGGCGGGCGATAATCCGGTTCCGCTTGCGCTGATGGGCCTCAACGAAGGCGTGAACACCTTCGTCGACGCCAACGGAAAGCTGATCAACCCGGTCTATGTCCCGGCCTATATCCGCCGCTATCCCTTCCTGCTCGCGCGCCTGAGCCCCGACAGCGAAGACCTGTCGCTCTGCTTCGATCCGACGTCGGAAGCGATCGGCAAGTTCGACGAAGGCGACGCGCTGTTCGAAAACGGCCAACCGACTGCGCCCGTCAATGCCGTGCTCGAATTCTGCAAGAATTTCGAAGAAGCGGGCCAGCGCACCGGCTTTTTCATGGAAGAGCTCAAGAAGGCCGACCTGCTGATGGACGGCGAAGTCGCCATCCAGCCCGAAGGCAGCGACAAGCCCTATGTCTATCGCGGCTTCCAGATGGTCGACGAGAACAAGCTGCGCGAACTTCGCGGCGACGTCCTGCGCAAGATGATGCAGAATGGCATCCTCGGCCTGATCTTCGCCCATCTGTTCTCGCTCCAGCTGATGCGGGAAGTCTTTGCCGAGCAGGTCAAGGCCGGCAAGGTCCCCGAAATCCTGGAGATTCCGACGCCCGCCGCCTGAGGGAGCTGACACGAGAAGCCTGATACATGGCCGCCGACGCAGACGCCGGATCGAGACCCGCTCCGCGTTATGCGACGGTGGCCATATGGCTCCACTGGCTGGCCGGCCTTGCGCGGCGCTCAAGCGCCAGTTTATCGACCGTGACCGCTTGTTTTCGCGAATGAATCCGGTTTGAACCGATCAGAAGTCGATCGCGATACCCTTGAGTTCCCAGTCGCCATAGCGCACCGGGTTGCGGCCGCCGGGCTGATCCTCGGCTTTGTCTTCCCGGATCGGCGCTGGCTCGGGCAGCGGGCTGGCCGTCCAGTTCGACGGCGCCTTCACATTCGCGGGGCGCTTGGTTGCACGGGGCGTGCCCCCTATATCCTGTTTGCCGTTATCCGCCATCACACGCTCGATATAGGACATCTCTTGCTCAGCGCCAACCGATACCATGGCTGATCGTCGACGTCGCAATAGTCGCGGACCCGCCGAAGCCGATCCGCCCGGCACGGGTTTGCGCCGCGCCGCGCTGCGGTTGATCGATGCCGTGCTGCGGCGCGGCGACCCGCTCGACGTCGCATCGCACGCCGCGACGCAGGGTTTGGCACCGGCCGATCGCGCCTTCGCCATCGCGATCGTGTCGGAGACGCTACGCTGGATGGGTGACATCGATGCGTTGATCGACGGCGCGACGTCGCAGATGTTGCCCGATGATGTGAAGTCGCGGGCGGTATTGCGGATCGCACTCGCGCAATTGCTCGTCCTGAAGACGCCGCCGCACGCCGTCGTCGCGACCGCGCTGCCGCTGGTCGCCGGTGGACCGAGGCGGCTGGTTCACGCGATATTGTCGCGGGCGCAGCAGGAAGAATGGGCGCTTCCCGACGCCGCGAACCTGCCCGAGGCTGTCGCTGAGCGCTGGGCCTCGCAATGGGGCGACGGGATCGTCGCTGCGGCTGCAACCGCCTGGACCGTGCCGCCCCCGATCGACCTCAGCTTTGCCGCCGAACCCGGCGCGGACTGGGCGGAAGGCGAACGATTGGCGCCGCACCACCGGCGTCTTCCCCGCGGACAGGCCGTCGAGACGATGCAAGGTTTTCGGGACGGCGGCTGGTGGGTGCAAGACCTGGCCGCCAGCATTCCGGCCCGCCTGCTCGGGCAGGGCGATGGCAAAACGGTGCTCGATCTCTGCGCCGCGCCGGGCGGCAAGACGATGCAGCTCGCAGCCGCCGACTGGAACGTCATCGCGGTCGATGCGAGCGCGAAACGGCTTGCGCGCCTCTCGGACAACCTGACGCGCACCGGGCTTGCGGCGACGGTGGTGCAGGGCGACATTCGCCTATGGCAGCCCGACGCGCCGGTCGATGCCATCCTGCTCGATGCCCCCTGCTCTGCCACGGGAATCTTTCGCCGCCACCCCGACGTCCTCCACCGTATCGAGCCGCGACAGATCGACGAAATGGCCGCGTTGCAGGCCGAACTGCTCGATCGCGCGGCCGACTGGCTCAAGCCGGGCGGCACGCTGGTCTATGCGACATGCTCGCTCGAACGCGCCGAGGGTGAAGATCAGGTCGCGGCGTTTCTGGAGAAGCGTCCCGGCTGGAGGGTCGTTGCCGCCGGAACCGACGAGCTGCCACGCGGCGTCGTCTCCAATGCCGAAGGCTTCGTTCGCACGCTCCCCGGCATGCTCGCCGAGGCGGGAGGACTCGATGGCTTCTTCGTCGCGCGCCTCAGTGCACCGTCAAGTTGAACGGCGCGACAGGCGGTAGAGCGCAAGCTCGCCATAATCCTTCGCGAGCCGCACCTTGCCGACATAATCGCAATCGAAATCGCGCGCGTTTTCAAGCGCGAGCATCGCGGCAAGCGGCTGCGTGCAATAGACCTGCCCGACCAACGTTACCGGCTCGATCCGTGCAGTGCGCGTGACTTCGGTTCCGTACCACAGTTCGTTGCCGACGACCGGATCGACCCCGCGATAGATCGGGCCGAAGTGAATGCCCGTGCGCATACCCGCCTTTTGGCCTTCGAGGCCGAGCCCCGGCGGTAGAACATCGAGCTTTTCCTGCATCGCGAGCGCGATCCGCGCCGCGGTCGCCGGATTGTCGATGACGGCGTAGACCGCATCGCCCCACGTATTTCTGAACAGCACGGCACTGCCGAAATCGTCGAGAATCCGGCCAATGCCGCCCATCACTTCCTGCGCGAAGACCGGCAATTCGGCCTCGCCCAGCTTCGAGAAGCCCGCGAAATCGGCGAACAGGATCGCGTAGAGCCCGCGCCGCGTGCCTTCGGGCGGTCTTGGCGCCGGCGGAAAATCGAGATTGCGATCGAGACCGCCGACGGGGATCGCGAGCGTCCGTTCGCCCCTGCCCTGCCAAAGCGCGATGTCCGCATTGGTGCCCGCGATCGCAGCCCCCGAGCGGGCGGCAACTTCGGGATCGACGACCGCAAGCTGGATTGCGGCCGTTTCGAGTTCGCGCGCGCGCAGCTTCGCAAGCCCCATCGCGGTGTGCGAGCCCAGAATGAACTGGCAGTCGTCGCTGACATATCCCGCATTGCTCGCGAAGTGGACCATTGCAGCGGAATCCCGGCAATGCAGATAGCGCGGCAACCACGCGTCGCCGCCCGACCTTACCGACTGCGCGATGAAATCATCCTCGGCGAACGGGAGGACGACGGTGAGGTCGATGCCGCGTTCGAGCGCCGCTTCGGCGAACAATATGTCCGCTCCGCAGGCGAGCGGCCCGATCAGCGCCGAGAGCGGCTGTTCGTCGAGCGCGGCGGCAATGGCGCGCGCCGCATTGGCTTCGCCCGCACCGCCGGCGCGGAACATGCGCCCGCAGTAGACGCCGACGGGCGGCGGCCGCAGAAGCGCCGCGATGGCATCGGAATAGGCAAGGTCGATCGCCCCGCTCGCAGCGAGTCGGGCAATCTGACGACAGGTCGATGCACGGTCGCCTGCGCGCGTGCCCGCCTGCTCGTGTGCCGTACGGGCGTAGGTGAGCGCTTCCTCACCCCGGCCAAGCAGAAGCAAAGCCTCGACGCGCGTCGCCTGATCCCAATAATTGTCAGCCGCGGTATTCGCGGCGATCGGCGCGGCGAGTGCGGCGGCTCGATCGCGCTCACCCAGCATGGCATAAAGGCTCGCCGCGTTGATCGCCGGAAAATCCGCGCCCGACGCCTGAAAGGCATGGTCGTAAGCCGCCGCCGCGCGCTGCAGGAAGGCAACGCGCTGTGGGCCGTCATGATCGAACGCCTCATCCTTCCATATGCGTCCGGCCAGGGCCAAGCTATCGACGTCGCCGCCCGCGGCCAGATCGAGTTGTTCATAGAGGTGCATGGCGCCAAGGCTGTCGCCTGATGCGGCCAGTGCACGGACCATCAGATAGCGTAATCGATGGCTTTCGATTCCTTTCCGCCGCGCGGCCGCCGCACAGTCGAACGCACTCAGCGCGTCGCCCTGGCCAAGCCGGTGGGCGACTTCCGCCTCGACGGCGGCGGCATCGGTCATCGCGCCGCGTCTTCGGCCGATTTGAGCAACGCGACGTTCGCTTTTTCGGTCGGCGACAATGACACGGTGTCGGTCATCGGACTGTACCAACCGAATTGGGCGAAATGCGCTCGCAGTGCAGGATTTTTGAACCTCAACCCGTTGCGCGCGAAAATCTCGTTGCGCGCGATGCGGAGTTCCAGCGCGCTGTAGTTTGTCAGCTCGTCGGCGGTCAGAAGGCGATCGGAGGAATCGGGAATGACGACGCCGCTGCCTCCGACGCCGGCGGGCATGGGCCCGACCGGCGCATCCGCGGGCGCCTTTGCTTCACCCTCGATCAGCCGGATATATTTGCGGAACATATATCCGGTCGTGCCGTCCGCCTTGCGGACCCGCCACCATTGGCCGGATTGCTTGTATGTCAGGAATTTCTCGCCATCGAGCGCCTTGCCCACGATCGCGGTGTTGCTTCCACGGCCTGCGCGAACGTTCGTGAAACCGTCGGGATCCTCGATCACGGCAGCAAACGTGAAGGCTTCGGCGGGAGCCGATGCCTCCGCCGTCGGCTCGTTCTTCGAGGCCTGCCCCGCGGTTGACGGGGTTTCGCTTGGCGCGACGACGACCGCGGGCTCGCCCGGCGGTTCGAGCAGTTTCCAGGCGAGCAGCGCAACGGCAATCACGGCCAGCGCGAGCAAGGCCCACGGCAGGACCGAAGGCTTTTGGGCTGCGGGTGGAGCCTGCCAGTCGCCGGGTGCTGCTTTCGGCGGCGCCGTCTGCGGAGCGGCGACGGAGGCGGGCGAACTAGCGGGTGCAGCATCGCGCCCGCACAGTTCCTCAAGGCTCATCAGCACCTTGCGCCAACCGCCATGATCGGGCTCGCCGTTCCAGTCGGCGAGCTCGGCGAACTGGATCTGGTTGAAGGGCAGCGGCGGCATCACGTCGTCGATCGCCGTCTGAACCAGCTTCTTCTGGTTGCGCGCGACGTCTGCCTCGGCGCGCACCCATTCGGATTGCGCCGATTGATGCGACCAGACGACGATGGCGGCCTTCGCGCTGCCGATCTTTTCGGTGATCACGTCGCCGTAAGAACGATGCGGCGGCAGTTCGGCGTCCCACCAGACGGCGTAGCCCGCGGCCGCGACCGCCTGCGCGATCTGCGCGACGCGCGCCTTGTTGTCGCGCGAATAGGAAATGAAGACATCGACCATCGGCTAGCCCCCTCTTTCGAAGAGGCTAGCCGTGGGTCACTCGATTCGCCAGTGACTTAGAACACAGCCTTCGGCGCATCTTCCTTCATCATCGCCGCGCGCACCATCGGGATCGGCGGGCCGCCATAGGACAGGAACGCGTCGTGGAAGGCCTTCCACTTCGTCTTGTCGCCCTTGGTCCAGTCCTCGCGGAGCTTGCGGATCATCAGCTTGCCCATCGTATAGTTGAGGTAGAGCGGATCGTAAGTGCCGCGCGCCGCCTGCTGACGCGCGTTGCCCTCGTCCTGATAGCATTGCTCCTTGAAAAGCTTTTCGCTGTCGGCAACGGTCATGCCCTTGGTGTGGAGGCCGATCGCCGAGAGATAGCGGCAGTCGCGGAGCAGCGCGTTCGAGAGCTGACCGATATGCGTTTCGGGATCACCCTTGCCCAGGCCCGCATCCCACATCATCTCTTCGGTATAATGCGCCCATCCCTCGGCGAACGCATAGCCGACGAACAGCTTGCCGAAGATGCTCTCCGCACGGTTCGAGTGGAGGAAATTGAGGAAATGACCCGGCCACACCTCGTGAACCGACGTGAACATCAGGTCCTTGCGGCCCGGCACGAAGTCGTCCTGCGTCTGCTTGTCCCACGCCGGGTCGGGGGGCGAGATATAATAGACCGACGGCAGGCCTTTCTCATAGGGTCCGGGGATGTCGATATAGGCGCTGTTCTGGCGGTTATAGGGAGGCGATTCCTCGACCTGCGCCTGTTCGGTCCCGGGGATCGACACGAGGTCCTTTTCGACGAGGAAGGCGCGCAGCATCGGAAGCTGGCGGCGCGCTTCGGCGACGGGACCGTCGGCGGGTTTGTCGGAGTTCATCTTCTTCATGCAATCGGCGATCGTCATGCCCGCGGCATAGGTCGCGCAGGCTGATTTCAGAGCATCCTGATTGCGCTTGAGATCGGCTTGGCCGATCCGTTCCAGCTCGTCGAGCGGGGTGTCGACCGCTTCGTTGGTCAGGATCATCTTCGCGAACTTGTCGGCGCCGAGCGCGTAGCCATCCGCGGTTCCGGGCTTCGACCCGACATAGGCCGCCAGATCCTTCATCGCTGCGCCCGCCTTCGCGGCTGCCTCGTCGAACTGCTTCTGGAGTTCGGGATCCTTGACCTCTGCAAACGCCTTCTTGGCGTCACCGGTGTAATAGTCGGCGAAGCCCCCGAAGCCCGCGGTGCCATATTTGACGAAGGTCGCGGGCAGAGGAAGCTTGAGGTTCGCCTTGATCTGCTCGGCGGCTGCGGGGACCTTTTGCGCATAGGCGATGAACGCCTTCATCCGCGTCGTCGCGTCGGCATATGGGCGGGCGATATAGACGTTCGGGTCTAGGGCACCCACATAGAAGGCCGGATTCTTTTGCGCGAAATCGGTATCGCGAAGGAAGAAGAGCTGGCCCTGCGCGACATGGATCAGATAGTCGCGCTCGAATTTCTCCGCATCGGTCATCTCGCCGTCGAACGCCTTCGCATCGGCGATCGTCTTTTCGAGATAGGCCGCCTGCTTTTCGATGCCCTCGGGCGACCAGTCGGGAAGCTGGCCGTCGAATTCATGCTTGCCCTGATAGACGGCGAAATTGGGGTTGAGCGGGAAATAGCCCTTCAGGAAATTGTCGCGAAACTCGGTCCAGCTCTTCGCCGCCGGCGCAGAGGCGGACTTGTTGTCGGACGCGTTGCAGGCGGTCAGAACCAGCAGCGTCGCGGCCATTGCCGCGCCGCCGAAACGGGCAAACTTGCGTGTCATTCGATGATCTCCCTCAATCGATGGAGGGGTTCTGCCACCCGCTTTCGCCGATGACATCCGATAATCGACGAACGGCATACGCATGCGCTCTGGACAGAGACGAAAAGCCAAGTAGGGCAGAGGACAATGGCGACGATCCTCCCTCCCGATGGCGACGAACCGGTGATGCCGGAGCCGACGCCCAAAGCCCCCTCCCCGCTCAGCTTCGCCGACTATCGCTATTACTGGATCGCGCGCTTCACCGCGGTGATGGCGACGATCGCGATGGTCGTGGTTATCGGCTACCAGCTCTATGATACGGCGCGCACCGACTACGGGATGTCGATCAAAGAAGCGTCGTTTCAGCTCGGGCTTCTGGGACTGTTCCAGTTCGTGCCGCTGGCGGTGCTGACGCCGGTCGCAGGATGGGCGGCCGACCGCTTCGAACGCCGCAGCGTCGCGATCTTTTCCAACCTGATCGACATCGTGATCGCCGCGACCCTGGGATGGTTTACCCATAGCGGCGGCTTGACGCTGCCGCTGCTGTTCGGACTTGCCGCTCTCCACGGCGTCGCACGCGTCTTCTCCGGCCCGGCCATGAGTGCGATCGCGCCCAATATCGTTCCGCCGGCCGTCCTGCCGCGGGCGATCGCGATGAGCAGCATCGCTTGGCAGTCGGCGTCGGTGATCGGCCCCGCCGCCGGTGGCCTAATCTATGCTGCCCACCCGACGTCGGTCTATATCTTCGCGGCGGTCCTGCTCGCTCTCTCGGCATTCACGATCAGCCGGGTGCGACCGGTCCTGCCGCCGCCTGTCGAGGTTCGCCGGCACCCGCTGCGCGAAATGGCCGACGGTCTGAAATTCGTATGGGTCGAGCGCTTTCTGCTCGGCACGATCACGCTCGACCTGTTCGCCGTGATTCTGTCGGGCGCGACCGCCATGCTGCCCGTCTATGCGCGCGACATCTTGCATACCGGATCGGAAGGGCTGGGCTTCCTTCGCGCCGCGCCCGCCGTTGGCGCCGCGATCGTTGCGCTGGGCCTCGCGTGGCGGCCGATCGAACGCAATGTCGGAGTCAAGATGTTGTGGGCGGTCGTCGTTTTCGGGCTTGCGACGATGGCATTCGGTTACTCCGAGAATCTGGCGCTTTCGCTCGCGATGCTCGCGCTGCTCGGCGCGGCGGACATGTTCTCGGTCTTCGTGCGCGGTACGCTGATCCAGCTCAACACGCCCGACCATATGCGCGGGCGCGTCAGCGCGGCTTCGGGCCTCGCGATTTCGGCCTCGAACGAACTCGGCGAAATGCGCGCCGGTGCGATGGCGGCCGCGCTCGGCCCGGTCAGCGCGGTCGTCATGGGCGGCGCCGCCGCGGTCGGTGTCACTGCACTTTGGGCATGGCTCTTCCCCGAACTGCGCCGCGCCAAGACGTTCGAGCCACAGTTCAAACAGACCGGCTGACGCGTTTGAGCGGCGGCCCGAAGCGCATGATTCAGCTCGTCGCAAACTGCCTTCCTTTCGCCACAAAGTGATTGCCAACTAAATTAGTTGAATTATCTCGATTGCACCCGTCACCGCGGTTCCCCTCCCCCTCTTCGATGGAGAACCTCCGATGCCCAATGCAACGATACGCCACAAAATCCTGACGATTCCCGGCCTGCACAACAGCGGCCCGACCCACTGGCAAAGCCTGTGGGAGCATAAATTCGCCGACTGCGAGCGAGTCGAACTCGGCCGGTGGTCGAACCCCGACAAGGACGAATGGGTCAAGCGCATCGCCGAGGCGGTCGATGCCGAGAGCGAACCGGTGCTGATCGCCGCGCATAGCCTGGGCTGCCACGCCTTCGCCCATTGGTTCGCCGCCGCCAGCGCGCTCACCCGCACCCGCATCGCCGGCGCGCTGCTCGTCGCGCCGCCCGAACTGTCGCGGCTGCGGCACGAGAACCGCGTCTATGGCTTCGGCGATTCGCCGAGCTTTACCTCGCGCACGCCGATGGTCGTCGTCGCGAGCGACAATGATCCCTATGCCAAGACGCCGCATGTCTGGCGCCTGTCGCGGCAATGGGATGCGCGCTTCGTCAACGCGGGGCCGTTCGGTCATATCAACGCGGACTCGGGGATCGCCGACTGGCCTTATGGACAGTATCTGCTGGCCTCGTTACAACCCGCGCCGCTGCCCGCCCTGGCCGACGAAACCCAGTGGCTGCGCGCCGGAGACTGGCCGAACCGGGTCCGCCTCGACCCGCGGTTCGAATATAAAGAAAGAGCGCATCGATCATGAAAGCCAATTCGATCCTGGAGACCATCGGCAACACCCCGCACATTCGCGTGGCGAAGCTGTTCCCCGACGCCGAAGTTTGGGTGAAGTCGGAACGCAGCAATCCCGGTGGATCGATCAAGGATCGGATCGGCCTTGCGATGATCGAGGCGGCCGAACGCGACGGCAGCCTGAAGGAAGGCGGCACCATCGTCGAGCCGACGTCCGGGAACACCGGCATCGGCCTGGCGATGGCCGCAGCGGTCAAGGGCTACAAGCTGGTCCTCGTCATGCCCGAGAGCATGTCGCTCGAACGCCGCCGGCTGATGCTCGCCTATGGCGCGACCTTCGACCTGACGCCACGCGAAAAGGGGATGAAGGGCGCGATCGAGCGCGCGATCGAACTGGTCGAGACGACCCCCGGCGCGTGGATGCCGCAACAGTTCGAGAATGAAGCGAACATCGACGTCCACGTCCGCACGACGGGTCCCGAAATCCTCGCCGACTTCAAGGACACGCCGATCGACGTGCTGATCACCGGCGTCGGAACCGGCGGCCACATCACGGGCACGGCACAATTCCTGAAACAGCATTGGCCGAACCTAAAGGTCTATGCGGTCGAGCCCGAAGCCTCGCCGGTGATCTCGGGCGGCCAGCCCGCGCCGCACCCGATCCAGGGCATCGGCGCCGGGTTCATCCCGCGCAATCTGCACACCGACCTGCTCGACGGCGTGATCAAGGTCGACGCTGCCGCCGCGAAGGATTTCGCACGCCGCGCCGCGACCGAGGAAGGCATGCTCGTCGGCATCTCGTCGGGCGCCACCCTCGCCGCGATTGCGCAAAAGCTCGCCGAACTACCCCCGGGCACCCGCGTGCTCGGATTCAACTACGACACCGGCGAGCGCTATCTGTCGGTTCCCGATTTCCTGCCCGAAATCTGATCCTTCGTGATGCGCCTCGAAGGCGAACAGGCGATGCCGCTGCGGCGCGACTGGACGGGCTGGCTGTTCGTCCTGCTGACGGTCGTGGCGATCGTCGTCGTACTTTACGCGAGCAGCGACACGGGGGCTGGCAAGCATGGCGTGCGGCCGCACCCGGTCGCCCCGCCCGCCGATGTCGTTCCACAGGTGGCACCGGTCGAACTGGCCCCGGTCACGGAGGCCGATGCGAAAGCGCAGAACGCCGAAATCCCGCTCGTGACCAAGGGCTTCATCGCCGCGCGGCCCTTCCTCTATGCCGGGAGCGGCGACGGTCGCGCGCGCGCGCGCGACTGCCTTGCCGCCGCGATGCTGTATGAGGCCGGCGACGACGCGAAGGGACAGCAGGCCGTCGGCCAGGTGGTCATCAACCGCGCGCGCCATCCTGCCTTTCCGAAATCGATCTGCGGGGTGGTGTTTCAGGGCTCCGAACGCACGACCGGGTGCCAGTTCACCTTCACCTGCGACGGGGCGCTGGCCCGCCGCTACTCCGATGCCGCCTGGACGCGGGCGCAAGCGAATGCGGAGATGATGCTGTCGGGGACGGTCTATTCGCCCGTCGGGCTCGCGACGCACTATCACACCGACTGGGTGCGCCCTTATTGGAGCGACAGCCTGGAGAAGATCGCGATCGTCGATACGCATCTCTTTTTCCGCTGGCCGGGCTTCTGGGGAACGCCGGGTGCCTTTCGCGGCGCCGTATCGGGCAGCGATCCCGGAATCGCCAAGATGGCAGTGCTCTCGCCCGCGCACGCGCTGGCGATCGGCACGGCGCCGCCCGCGGAGCTTGCCGGCGTCGATGCCAATGCCGCCGTCGGCGAGGCCAAGGTCGTGGCGGGCGCGGGCGAACGGGTGGGCCGCGACACGATCTATGTCGCGCTCGACCGGAAGGCGGCGCCCGAAAGCTTCGTGACGACCGCGCTCAGGCTCTGCGGCGACAAGCCCTATTGCAAGTTCATGGGCTGGACCAACCCGACGCTGAAGCCCGACAGCGACGCGATGAACGATATGCAGCGGTCGGCGATGACCTTCTCCTATCTTCGCGACGACAAGGCGGGGTTCGAGAAGGCGCTGTGGAACTGCAGCGAATACAAGCGCGACGACGTGCGCCAGTGCATGAAGCGCTGAGCCGCACGCAACGGCTTATGGCCATGGCGGCTTTGGGTGGGAAGCGGACGTCCCAACTAGACCGTCACCCCGGCGAAGGCCGGGGTCTCACCCTCTCGAAATGACGCACCGGCGAGATCCCGGCCTTCGCCGGGATGACGAAGAAGTTTGAGCGCTGCTCTAGGTGATCCCCGGCGAAAGCCGGGGTCCAGAGCGTGACAACGCGGTGTCGGCTTTCCACCGTCCTGGACCCCGGCCTTCGCCGGGGATCACGTCAGATATACCGACCAACGGTCGTTTCCGACCGTTCGATCCAGATCGGCGACGAACGATCGATATCGGGTGGGGAGCAGCCCTTCCTACTTAACCGTCACCCCGGCGAAGGCCGGGGTCTCACCTTGTCGAGATGACGCACCGGCGAGATCCCGGCCTTCGCCGGGATGACGATGAAGTTAGGCGTCAGATATGTCAGCGATCGGTCGATACCAGCCGGTAGCTCCACCCATTTACGGACGGATCAGATATTTCTCGCCCGTGCGCTTCGCATTGTACGCGTGCGCCGTGTCGAGGGTCAGCGCCTCGGTCAGCGATATCTCGTGGCTGTAGTGGCTCTTGAACGTCGTCGTCAGTTCGTCGACGACGCGCTTGCGCATCCGGCCCACCGTTTCCATCCCGGCCTTCGCCATAAACGGCGTGAGCAGGAAGCCGCCAAGGCCCCAGGTCAGCCCGAAGCTGCGCGCCGAGAAGGTCGTCGGCGACAGGTCGAGTGCGCCATAGATATAGACCTGCTTGAAGGTGTCCGAACCATAGCGGCTATAGCTCGTCATCTTGCGCACCGCCGCGGCTTCCATCGCGGTGAGGATCTGACCCGACAGCTTGCCGCCACCGGTCGCATCGAAGCCGATCGTTGCGCCGGTATCGGCGATCGCGTCGACGAGGCGATCCATGAAATCGTCGGCGCTGCTGTTGACGATATGCTGCGCGCCGATGCCCTTCAGCATGTCGACCTGCGCATCGCTGCGGACGATATTGACCAGCGGAATGCCGTCCTTCGCGCAGATCTTGACGAGCATCTGACCCAGGTTCGACGCCGCCGCCGTGTGGACGATCGCGCTGTGGTTCTCCATCCGCATCGTCTCGGTAAAGGCGAGGCTGGTCAGCGGATTGACGAAGCACGACGCGCCATCGACCGGATCGGTGCCGTCGGGCAGCGGCATCGTCATCTGGACCGGCAGGCAGCGATATTCGGCATACATCTCGCCGCCGAGCAGCGCGACGGTCTTGCCGACGAGCGCCTGTGCCTCGGGCGAGTCGCCCGCTTTCACGACCACGCCGCAGCCTTCGTTTCCGATCGCGAGGGCATCGCCGATACGGCCGCCCATCGCGCGCATACCGGCGGGCGGCACGTCGGCGGTGATCATCGCAAGCCCGTCGCGCTCGCCCGCGCGTGCGGTCGACATGTCGGCGCCGCCGAACAGCAGACCGAGGTCGGACGGATTGATCGGCGTCGTCAGCACCTTCACCAGAACCTCGTGCGGTTTCGGCTGGGGCATCGGACGGCGCTCGAGATAGACCTCAAGCTGCCCTTCGGGCTTCACGAGCGTCACCATGACGGTGTTGGTGGTGGGCAAGTCGGTCATCGCGCGTCTCCCGTTGTTCGGTTTTTCGATGAAACCGAATTAGGACGCGGGCGCGCCGCTGGCAATGGCTCGCCGGTCAGCGCGGCGAATATTCCGCGGCGAAACGCAGCGCGTCGGCGGCGAGTTCTTTCCTGCAGATGAGCAGGTCGGGAAGATAGGGGTCGGCGCAATTATAGACGAGCGGCGAGCCGTCGACGCGGCTGACGTGCAGCCCCGCTGCGACCGCGACCGCCGCGGGTGCGCAATTGTCCCACTCATATTGCCCGCCGGTGTGGAGATAGATGTCGGCCTCGCCGCGGACGACCGCCATCGCCTTCGCGCCCGCCGAGCCCATGGCGAGCAGCTCGGCGCCCATCTTCTCGGCGACATAGACCGCTTCGGCGGCGGGCCGGGTACGGCTGACCAGCATCTTGAGCGGATCGTTCGCAGGCTCAAGAGGCCTGGGCGATCCCGAGGTCAGCGTCAGGCCGAGACCCGGCAGCGCCACCGCGCCGACCGTCGGCACGCCCCTGATGGCAAGCGCGACGTGAACCGCCCAATCGCTGCGCCCTTCGCTATATTCGCGTGTACCGTCGAGCGGGTCGACGATCCATGCGCGCATGTTGTCGCAGCGAACGACATTGTCCTTTTCCTCCTCGGACAGGATGGCGTCGCCGGGCCGCGCGGCACGCAGTTCGTGCATCAGCATCGCGTTGGCGCGTGCGTCGCCGGCCTGCCCGAGCGACTTGCCGACGAACTTGCCCGAGGCTTGAAGGTCGAGCAGCATCAGGCCTGCCGCCGTTGCGAGCCGTTCGGCCAGCTGCTCGTCGCTTTCCTCCGCAACCATATCTTATCCCAGCAAGCGATCGATGATCAGGTCTGCCGCTTCATCGGGCGTCATCGCGGTCGTGTCGATACGGATTTCGGGGCTCTCGGGCGCCTCATACGGGCTGTCTATGCCGGTGAAATTCTTGAGCTGGCCGCTGCGCGCCTTCTTGTAGAGGCCCTTCACATCGCGCTTCTCGGCTTCGGCGAGCGGCGTGTCGATGAAGATTTCGAGGAACTCGCTCTCTGGCAGCATCGATCGCACCATATCGCGCTCAATCTTGAAGGGCGAGATGAAGGCGGTGATCACGATGAGACCGGCATCGGTCATCAGCTTCGCGACCTCGCCGACGCGGCGGATATTTTCGATCCGGTCGGCCTCGGTGAAGCCGAGGTCGCGGTTCAGCCCATGGCGCACATTGTCGCCGTCGAGCAGGAAGCTGTGGCGGTTCATCCGGTGCAGCTTCTTCTCGACGAGGTTCGCGATCGTCGATTTGCCCGATCCCGACAGGCCTGTGAACCACAGCAGCGCGGGTTTCTGGTTCTTCAGGCCCGCACGCATGTCGCGGTCGATGTCGGTCGCCTGCCAATGGACGTTCTGCGCGCGGCGCAGGCTGAAATGCAGCATCCCCGCGGCGACCGTGGCATTGGTCAGCTTGTCGATCAGGATGAAGCCGCCGAGGCTGTGGTTGTCGGCATAGGGTTCGAACACGATCGGCTTGTCGGTCGAGAGCGACACGACGCCGATGCCGTTGAGGTCGAGCGTCTTCGCCGCGAGATGGTCGAGCGTGTTGACGTTGATCTCGTACTTCGGCGGCTGGATCGTTGCCGAAACGCTCTGCGTCGCAAGCTTGAGCCAATAGGCGCGGCCGGGGATCATCGCCTCGTCGGCCATCCATACGAGCGTCGCCTCGAACTGGTCGGCCGCCTCGGGCGGATTGTCGGCGGCCGCGATCACGTCGCCGCGCGAGCAGTCGACCTCGTCGGAAAGTGTCAGCGTCACCGACTGCCCCGCGACGGCTTCATCGAGGTCGCCGCCCAGGGTAACTATCCGGTCTACCGTCGTTATTTTGCCGCTAGGCAGGATGCGAACCGCGTCCCCCGGCTTGACCGAACCACCCGATATTTGTCCCGAAAACCCCCTAAAGTCGAGGTTCGGACGATTAACCCATTGAACAGGAAGGCGAAAATTGGAATTAACATCACGCTCCGCGGCAACTTCGACACCTTCCAGATGCTCGATCAACGCCGGTCCCTTGAACCAGGGCGTATTCTCCGAGAGTGCGGTGATATTGTCGCCCTTGAACCCCGAAATCGGGATCGCCGTGAAATTGGTGATACCGATCTCACTGGCGAAGGCGCGGTACGCCAGCGTGATGCGGTCGAACACGGCCTTGTCGTAACCGACGAGGTCCATCTTGTTCACCGCGAGCACGATGTGCCGGATACCGAGCAGATGCGCGAGAAAGCTGTGGCGGCGCGTTTGGGTCAGCACGCCCTTGCGCGCGTCGATCAGGATGACGGCAAGGTCCGCGGTCGAAGCGCCGGTGACCATGTTGCGCGTATATTGCTCGTGCCCCGGCGTGTCGGCGACGATGAACTTGCGCTTCTCGGTGGTGAAAAAGCGGTAGGCGACGTCGATCGTGATGCCCTGCTCGCGCTCGGCGGCGAGGCCGTCGACGAGCAGCGCAAAGTCGATCTCCTGACCCTGCGTGCCGACGCGCTTGCTGTCGGCTTCGAGCGCGGCAAGCTGGTCCTCGAAGATCATCTTGCTGTCGTAGAGCAGCCGCCCGATCAGCGTCGACTTGCCGTCGTCGACCGATCCGCAGGTGATGAAGCGGAGCAGCGACTTCTTCTCATGCCCCACGAGATAGGCGTCGATATCCTCGGCGATCAGCGCGTCGGTCACATAAATGGGGTCTGACATCAGAAATACCCCTCCTGCTTTTTCTTCTCCATGCTGGCGTCACCGCCATCCTTGTCGATGATGCGGCCCTGGCGCTCGCTGGTCGTGGTCAGCAGCATCTCCTGAATGACTTCGGATAGGGTCTTCGCCTCGCTTTCTACAGCGCCGGTCAGCGGATAGCAGCCGAGCGTACGGAAGCGCACAGAGCGTTCGACGGGCACCTCGCCATCCTTCAGCGGGAAGCGTTCATCGTCGACCATGAGCAGCAGGCCGTCGCGCTCGACCGTGGGGCGCGGCGCGGCGAAATAGAGCGGTACGATCGGGATATTTTCGCGCGCGATATACTGCCAGATGTCGAGCTCGGTCCAGTTCGAGATCGGAAAGACGCGGATGCTCTCGCCCTTTGCCTTGCGGGCGTTGTAAAGGTTCCAGAGCTCGGGGCGCTGTTTCTTCGGGTCCCAGCCGTGCGTGGATGTACGGAAGGAGAAGATGCGCTCCTTGGCGCGGCTCTTTTCCTCATCACGGCGCGCGCCGCCGAACGCGACGTCGAAGCCGTGAAGGTCGAGCGCCTGCTTCAGCCCCTCGGTCTTCCACATGTCGGTGTGCAGCGGGCCATGATCGAACGGGTTGATCCCGCGCTCTTTCGCTTCCGGGTTCTGATAGACGATCAGGTCCATACCGCTCTCGGCTGCCATACGGTCGCGCAGCTCGTACATCGCCTGGAACTTCCACGTCGTATCGACATGAAGAAGCGGGAACGGCGGTGGCGACGGATAGAAGGCTTTGCGCGCGAGATGGAGCATCACCGCGCTGTCCTTGCCCACCGAGTACAGCATCACGGGCTTGGCCGCGTCGGCCATCACTTCGCGCATGATATGAATGCTCTCGGCCTCGAGCCGGTCGAGATGGGTCAGCGTATCGGTCATGCGTCGCCCTTGCCGCCGCGGATGACGGCGGGCAAGCAGTATGGCCTTTCGGGGGTGCAAGCCAGACTTGAAAGGTCAGCCATCGACCCGCGCTTCCTGCCAATCCGCTGCAGCGCGTTGCAGCGCGGGAAGCGCGCGAGAGAGGCGTTGGTCCATCTCGGGCTGTGCAAGCCAGGCCGGGTCGAGCAGCAGGCCGAGTTCACGGCGGAAGTCATAGCCGATGACCTTGATCGGTACGATGCCGTCGATGGCGAGCGAGGCGGGCGCTGTCGTGATCCCCACGCCCGCAGCGACCATGCGCAGGCAGCGATCGTCGCTGTCGCTGCGGAGTGCAAATCGCGGGCGCACTCGATGACGGGTGAAGAAGCGGCTCGTCGTATCGAGCAACTCGCATGAACGGCGCGCGATCATGGTTTCGGTGGCCAGTTCTTCGGGACCGACCTCATCCTGCCCCGCCAGCGGATGGTTGGCCGCGACAAGCATCACGAAGGGCTCCTCGTAGAGAGGCACGACATTCGGTTCGCGTTCGCCCTGACGCAACGGCACAAGTGCTATGTTGAGGCGGCCACCATGGACCGCGGCGCGGAGTTCGGAATCGCTGTTCTCGACAATCTCCAGCGCAAAATCTCTCGATAGTATCGCCGCAATGGCCTGGAAAAAATCGCCCGGCACCGAGCGGATCGTTCCGAGCTTGAGCACCGGCTTGTCGCTTTCCTCGGCGCGGCCGAAGCCGTCGGCTGAGCGGAAACCCCGTTCGAGATCGCGCGCGATCGGCAGGAAGCGGCCGCCCGCTTCGGTGAGACGGATCTGGCGGCGGTTGCGGATGAAGAGCGGTGCACCGACGAGGCGTTCGAGGTCGGCGATACCCGTCGACAGCGCCGGCTGCGTGACGCGGATTTGCTGCGCGGCACGGGTAAAGCTGCCAGCGTCGACGACGGCAAGGAACTGACGGATGTGCGAGCGCTTTATCATAAGATTTTCTTATGCTGAAACGCATGAAGTTTCAATTTTCATATGAAGACGCTTTGAGGCACAACCGCGACATGTTCCGCCGCTGACCGAAGGGACCCTCATGCGCGCCACCCCCGATTTCGATTTCGCGCTCGGCGAAACCGCCGACATGATCCGCGACACCACCGCCCGCTTCGCCGACGAACAGATCGCACCGCTCGCCGCCAAGGCCGACGCGGAAGACTGGTTTCCGCGTGACGAGCTGTGGACGCAGATGGGCGAGCTCGGCCTGCACGGCATCACCGTCGAGGAAGAGTTCGGCGGCCTCGGCCTCGGCTATCTCGAGCATGTGATCGCGGTCGAGGAAGTCAGCCGCGCCAGTGCCGCGATCGGCCTGTCCTACGGCGCGCACTCGAACCTTTGCGTCAACCAGATCCGCCGCTGGGGCAATGCGGCGCAGAAGGCGAAATATCTCCCCAAGCTGATCAGCGGCGAGCATGTCGGCAGCCTTGCGATGTCCGAAGCCGGCGCGGGCAGCGACGTCGTCTCGATGAAGCTGAAGGCCGACAAGGTTCAGGGCGGTTACGTCCTCAACGGCACCAAATTCTGGATCACTAACGCCACTTACGCCGACACGCTGGTCGTCTATGCGAAGACCAGCCCCGACGCCGGATCGCGCGGGATCACCGCCTTCCTGATCGAGAAGGACATGCCGGGGTTCAGCATCGGGCAGAAGATCGACAAGGTCGGTATGCGCGGTTCGCCGACCGCCGAACTCGTCTTCGCCGACTGCGAGATCAGTGAAGAACAAGTGATGGGCCCCGAAAATGGCGGCGTCGGCGTGCTGATGTCGGGGCTCGACTACGAACGCGTTGTTCTGGCCGGCCTCCAGCTCGGCATCATGCAGGCGTGCCTCGACACGGTCATCCCCTATGTTCGCGAACGCAAGCAGTTCGGCAAACCGATCGGGTCGTTCCAGCTGATGCAGGCGAAGGTCGCCGACATGTATGTCATGCTCCAGTCGGCGCGCTCCTACGTCTATAACGTCGCCAAGGCGTGCGACGCCGGACAGACGACGCGCTTCGACGCGGCGGGCTGCATCCTGCTCGCAAGTGAGAATGCGGTGAAGGTTGCCGGCGAAGCGATCCAGGCATTGGGCGGCGCGGGCTATACCAAGGACTGGCCGGTCGAGCGTTACTGGCGCGATGCCAAGCTGCTCGACATCGGCGCGGGCACGAACGAGATCCGCCGCATGCTGATCGGCCGCGAACTGATCGGCGCCGGCGCGTGATCTGGCTCTGGCTGTCGGCCGCCTTCATGGTGACGACGGCCGCAGTCCACGGCCTTCTGGGCGAGCGGCGGCTGATCCAGCCGTTGATGACGCTCGACCAGGGCGTGATGGGCGTCGATCTGGCGCGCAAGGTATTTCGATTGGCCTGGCATGCACTGTCGCTGCTGATGCTGGTGTCTGCGGCATCGGTCGCCTGGCCGGGCACGCCGCGCGACCTGATTCTGTTGATCGGCGCGGCATGGACCGCGACCGGATTGTTAGATGCCTTCTATACACGCGGCAAGCATATCGGCTGGCCGGTCCTGACCGCTTCGGGCATCTTCGCGCTGATCGGCGCGTTGACATGAGAATGCGCGGGCTCGTCCACCACATCGACCTGACGGTCACCGACAAAGCGCGCTCGCGCCCCTTCTATGATGCGGTGCTGGGCTTCATAGGTTATCGGCGTTCGGCCGACTACGATCATGGCAGCGACTGGGACCGCGAGGGCGAGCCCTTTCATTCGATCGGCATTCTCGAAGCGCGCGGCGACGGCGCGGCGCGGACGCACGACCGCTATTCGCCCGGCCTTCACCATCTCGCATTCGCTGCGGAGAGCCGCGTGGACGTCGATGCGCTTCACGATTTGCTGCGCAGCATCGGTGCGACGGTGCTCGATGCACCCGCCGATTACCCGCGCTATGGCCCGACCTATTATGCGGTCTTCTTCGCCGATCCCGATGGACTGAAGCTGGAGTTCGTATTCGGGGCAACGGGCGCATGAGCGACACGATGCTCGACGCGCTGCAATATTATGGTGCGGCTGCTGCGACGCTCGCGGCGTTGCTCGTGTCGCTCAACCTCGGCGAGCGGTGGAACGGCTGGGCATTCGTGATCTTCGTGACGAGCAGCCTCGCGCTGATCGCGTGGGGCTTCCTGCAGCCCGACAGCGAGGGGATCGGCTGGCAGAACGTCGCTCTGCTCTGCATCAACCTGGTCGGCGTTTACAGCCACTTGATCCGCAAGAAGGCGGTGCCGCCCGCAAAGGACGAGGCATGATGCGCGCGGCAGCCATTCTGCTGACCGCCACCGCGCTATGCCTTGCCGCCTGCGGAAAGCGCGCAGAGGCGGAAGAATTTCAACTCGACGGCGCAGATTATCGGAACGCGCAGGAAAAGCGGGCGCACGGCAAGCGTCTGGCCGTGCTGCTCGGGTGTGAATCTTGTCACGGCCCGGCGATGCGAGGGACGAACGCCTCCGCCGACGAGCCCGAGATGGGCGAAATGAACGCGCCGAATCTCAGCCTGCTGATGCCGCGCTACAGCGATACCGAGTTCGAGCGTGCGCTACGCAAGGGTGTGCCGAAGGACGGGCGCGAATTCTGGTTCATGCCGTCGGAGGGCCTGCAATTTCTGAGCGACGCCGACATCGCGGCGCTGATAGCCTACCTCCGGACGGTGCCTCCGGGCGGGAAGCCGATGCCGCCTTTGAAGAAGGGACCGCTCTTCTTTCACCTGATCGAGACCGGCGAAATGCGACCGGCGCCGGAGATTGCCGAACGCTTCCGGAAAGAACAGCCGGCGGACATGGGACGGCAGCATCGCTACGGCCGTTATATTGCGATGCTGGTCTGCTCCGAATGCCATAACTCGAGATTGCAGGGCTATGTTGACTTCACGCCCGATCTCGACATCGCCGGCGCCTATAGCGCCGAGCAGCTCGATCACCTTCTGATCACCGGCGAAGGCATCACGCCGCGCGACCTCGGCATGATGGGCGACACCGTGCGCGCACGGCTCAACCGTTTGACGGAGCACGAACGCAGCGCGCTGATCGCCTACCTCAAGGCCCGGGCGGAGCGACCGCTATGAACGGCCGCCCCGTTTCCTCGTCAACCCCAGACGCGCACGCGCTTGTCGGGCGCGAGGTAGAGCTTGTCGCCTTCCTTGACGTCGAACGCCTTGTACCACGCGTCGAGGTTACGGACGGTGAGTGCGCGGTACATGCCCGGCGCGTGGCCGTCGGTCGCAACGCGCGCGCGCAGCGCCTCGTCGCGCATCTTGGTCGCCCACGTCTGGGCGTAGGCGATGAAGAAGCGCTGGTCGCCGGTGAAGCCGTCGATCACCGGCGCTTCCTTGCCGCCCAGCGACGCACGGTACGCGTCATACGCGGCCTGCAGCCCCGCAACGTCGGCGATATTTTCGCCCAGCGTCAGCTTGCCGTTGAGCGCGAGGTCGGGGAACGGCTTGTACCCGTCATACTGCGCCGCCAGCGCCGCGCCCGCGGCGTTGAACTTCGCCAGATCCGCCGCGGTCCACCAGTTGCGCAGCGCGCCGGTCGAGTCGAACGCCGCGCCGTTGTTGTCGAAGCTGTGGCTGATTTCGTGGCCTATAACGGCACCGATCGCGCCATAATTGTACGCCGGATCGGCCTTGGCGTTGAAGAAGGGCGGCTGCAGGATCGCGGCAGGGAAGTTCAGTGCGTTCTGGACCGGCAGGTTCACGGCGTTGACCGTCTGCGGCGTCATCCACCATTCGGCCTTGTCCATCGGCTTGCCGATCTTGGCGAGCTGGTGCGCATATTCGGCTTTCTGCCCCGCGATCTGGTTTGCATAGGCGTTGTCGGCGCTGACCGTGTAGCTGCCGTAATCGCGCCAGGTTTCGGGATAGCCGACGCCGACGACGATCGTCTCGACCTTCTTGATCGCTTCCTTCTTGGTCTCGGGCGCCATCCAGTCGATCGTGTTGACGCGTTTGGCGAAGGCGGTCTTGATCCCCTTCACCATGTCGCCGACTTCGGCCTTGGCAGACGCCGGGAAATATTTCTCGGCATAGACACGGCCGACCGCGTCGCCGAGATCGGTGTTCAGCGCGTCGAGCGCGCGCTTGTCGCGGCTGCGCTGCTCCGGTGTGCCCGCAAGCGTCGTGCCGTAGAACGCGAAGTGCGCATTATCGAGCTTGGTCGGCAGCACGTCGGTGTGGCTGTTGATCTGGTGGAACGTCAGCCAGTCCTTCCACGCATCGAGCGGCTCCGACGCCACAAGCGCCGACAGGCCGGTGATCGCGCCTGCATGGTACGCGCCGAACTTGCCCGCCTTGTCGAGCCCTGCCGCCGCGAAATAGGCATCCCAGTCGATGCCGGGCGCCTTCTTCGCGAAATCGGCCTTCGCCCATACGCCCGCCGACTTGGTGAAATCCTCGCTCGCTTCGCGGTTGGCATGCGCCTTGGCAATCTTCATTTCGAGGTCGAAGATGCGGGCCGCTTTGACGTCGGCGTCGGCGATGCCCGCCTCGGTCAGCAGCTTCGCGATATATGTCTTATACGCGGTGCGGATGCTCGCCATCTTGGGGTCGGCCGAGAGATAATATTCACGCTCGGGCATGCCGAGGCCGCCCTGCAGCATATAGGGTATGACCTCGCCGGGAGTCGCGAGACCCTGCGTCACGAAGATGCCGAACAGATTCTCGGTCTCGAAGTCGGTCGCGTTGAGCGGATCGACATCCGCCCGCGTTTGTTCGCCGAGCACCTTCGAGAGGCCGGCCTTGTCGGTGATGGCCGCGAAACGCGCGAGGTCGGCTTCGGCCGGCTTCAGGCCAGCGGCGTCGATCGCCTTGGTGTTTGTGTAGGCCTTGTAGAAATCGGCGATGCGGCCGTCGTCGGTCTTGGGGTCGCCGCCGCTCTTGACGATCGCGTCGACCAGTTCGCGGGTGCGCTTCTCGGTCTCGAGAAAGGCGATGTAGAAGGCGCCGATCGACGAGCGGTCGGCGGGGATCGCCGTCGTCTTTTGCCAGTTGCCGTTGGCATAGGCGTAGAAGTCGTCGCCCGGCTTCACGGTCGTATCCATCGCGGTCTTGCTGATGCCGAGTTCGGTCCCGACGGTATAGGCGGCGCTTTCCTTGTCGCCCTTCGAACAGGCGACGGGACCCGCGACGATCGCGGCGGTCGAAAGCAGGATGGCAAAGACGGCTTTTTTCATCGGACTAACCTTGTTCTGAGGACGGCACGGCGCGGGCATAGGCCTGTGACGAATTGGTTTCAACGCCAACCAATTTCGGCCTGCGCTGCTTTTCAATCGACGAACGGCGGGGTAGTTCCCGGTGAATATCAGGGAGAGAGTTTGACGTGAGCGCACCAGTTCTTGGCACGATGATCAATCCGGACAGCGACGCGTTCCGCGCCAATGCTGCGCACAATCGCGGCCTGCGCGACGAGCTGTATGCGCGCGTAGCCGCGGCGGGGCTTGGCGGCAACGAAAAGTCGCGCGAGCGGCATACGAGCCGCGGCAAGTTGCTGCCGCGCGAGCGCGTCGAGCGGCTGCTCGATCCGGGTTCGCCTTTCCTCGAGATCGGCCAGCTCGCGGCGGGCGACATGTATGAAGGCGAGGTGCCGGGCGCGGGGATGATCGCTGGTATCGGCCGCGTGTCGGGCAAGCAGACGATGATCGTCTGCAACGACGCGACCGTGAAGGGCGGCACTTACTATCCGATGACGGTGAAGAAGCATCTTCGCGCGCAGGAGATCGCCGAGACGAACCGCCTGCCCTGCGTCTATTTGGTCGACAGCGGCGGTGCGAACCTGCCGCATCAGGACCAGGTCTTTCCAGACCGCGACCATTTCGGGCGCATCTTCTTCAATCAGGCGAACATGTCGGCGAAGCGCATTCCGCAGATCGCGTGCGTGATGGGAAGCTGCACCGCGGGCGGCGCCTATGTCCCCGCGATGAGCGACGAGACGGTGATCGTGCGCAATCAGGGCACGATCTTCCTCGCCGGGCCGCCGCTGGTGAAGGCGGCGACGGGCGAGGAAATCAGCGCCGAAGATCTGGGCGGAGGCGACCTGCACGCGAAGAAATCGGGCGTCGTCGACCATCTGGCCGAGAATGACGAGCATGCGCTGACGATCGTCCGCGATATCGTAAGCCACCTCGGCGCCGACGAAAGCTTCAAGGTCGAGATGAAAGACCCTCGGCCGCCGAAATATGATCCCGAAGAGCTGTACGGCATCATCCCGCAGGACGTGCGTGCGCCTTACGATGTGCACGAGGCGATCGCGCGTATCGTCGACGCCAGCGAGTTTCACGAGTTCAAGGCGAACTACGGCAGCACGCTGGTGTGCGGCTTCGCGCATATCTGGGGCATCCCCGTCGCGATCCTCGCGAACAACGGCGTGCTGTTCAGCGAGAGCGCGGTCAAGGGTGCGCATTTCATCGAGCTGGCCCAGCAGCGCCGCGTTCCCCTGCTCTTCCTCCAGAATATCAGCGGTTTCATGGTCGGCGGCAAATATGAAGCCGAGGGCATCGCCAAGCATGGCGCGAAGCTGGTGACCGCGGTGGCGACCGCGACCGTGCCGAAGATCACCGTGCTGATCGGCGGCAGTTTCGGCGCGGGCAATTACGGCATGTGCGGGCGCGCCTACTCGCCCCGTTTCCTGTTCACCTGGCCCAACGCGCGGATCAGCGTGATGGGCGGCGAGCAGGCTGCGAGCGTGCTGGCAACGGTCCACCGCGACGCCGACAAATGGACGCCCGAAGAGGCCGAAGCCTTCAAGGCACCGATCCGCCAGAAATATGAGGATGAAGGCAACCCCTATCACGCCACCGCACGCCTGTGGGACGATGGCATCATCGATCCCGCGCAGACGCGCGACGTGCTCGGCCTCGCCTTTTCCGCAACGCTGAACGCCCCGGTCGAAGACCGCGGCTTCGGCGTGTTCAGGATGTGATGTTGCGCGGCTTGATCAAAGCGATCCTCCCCGGCACGGGGAGGGGGACCATGCGAAGCATGGTGGAGGGGTACGTGCGGTGATCACCGGCCCTCGCGACACTCTGAAGCGCGCCCGCAAATTGCGTAGCGAGTTGAGCCTACCTGAAGCGATGCTCTGGCGAGTGCTCAGATCACGACCCGGTGGTTTCAAGTATCGTCGGCAACATCCTGCGGGCATCTACATTCTCGATTTCTATTGCCCCTCGGTTCGGCTGGCGATCGAAGTCGATGGGCAAACGCATGATGGTACCACCGCGGCAAGGACCGATGCGGCACGATCCGATTTCCTGAAATCCCAACATGTAGCCACGCTCCGCATTCCCGCCACTGCCGTGATGCAGGATGTCGAAGCCGTCGTGATCCGAATAGTCGAAGTTTGTGAGGAGAGAGCAGTGAAGATCAGGCAGCGGCAAGGCAAACCGCCCGTGCCCCTCCACCATCCTTCGGATGGTCCCCCTCCCCGTTCCGGGGAGGATCGGGCATGATCAACTCCCTCCTCATCGCCAATCGCGGCGAGATCGCCTGCCGCATTATCCGCACCGCGCGCGAGATGGGCATCCGCACCGTTGCGGTCTATTCGGACGCCGACGCCAAGGCGCTGCATGTGCGCGAGGCCGATGAGGCGGTGCATATCGGGCCGTCGCCAGCGCGCGAGAGCTACCTGATCGGCGAGAAGATCATCGCCGCCGCGAAAGCGACCGGGGCCGAGGCGATCCATCCGGGCTATGGCTTCCTGTCCGAGAATGCCGAGTTCGCGCAGGCGGTCGGCGATGCCGGGCTCGTCTGGGTCGGGCCGAAGCCGTCGTCGATTACTGCGATGGGCCTCAAGGACGCCGCGAAAAAGCTGATGGCCAACGCCGGCGTACCGGTGACGCCGGGCTATATGGGCGATAACCAAGACCCTGCCTATCTCGCAGAACAGGCTGCGCAGATCGGCTATCCCGTCCTCATCAAGGCCGTCGCGGGCGGCGGCGGCAAAGGGATGCGCAAGGTCGATGCCGCAGCGGATTTCGCCGATGCGCTCGCCTCGTGCCAGCGCGAGGCCGCCGCGTCGTTCGGCAACGACCATGTGCTGATCGAGAAATATATCCTGACCCCGCGCCATATCGAGGTGCAAGTGTTCGGCGACACCCACGGCAATGTCGTCCACCTGTTCGAGCGCGACTGCTCGCTGCAGCGTCGTCACCAGAAAGTGATCGAGGAGGCCCCTGCCCCCGGCATGGACGAAGCGACGCGCGCCGAACTGTGCGCCGCCGCAGTCCGCGCCGCAAAAGCGGTCGACTATGTCGGCGCGGGAACGATCGAGTTCATCGCCGACGCCAGCGAGGGCCTGCGCGCCGACCGCATCTGGTTCATGGAAATGAACACGCGCCTGCAAGTCGAACATCCGGTGACCGAGGAGATCACCGGGGTCGATCTGGTCGAATGGCAGCTCCGCGTCGCCAGCGGCGAACCGATCCCGCTGTCGCAAGACGAACTCGCGATCAACGGCTGGGCGATGGAAGCGCGGCTTTATGCCGAGGATCCTTCGAAGGGTTTCCTTCCAAGCATCGGCACACTCGAACTGTTCCAGCTTCCCGAGCATCTCGGCCGCATCGACACGGGGGTCTATGAAGGTGCGGAGGTCTCACCCTTCTATGATCCGATGATCGCGAAGGTGATTGCGTACGGCGAAGACCGCGAGGAAGCGCGCGAAATGCTGTCGGAAATGCTGGAGGACAGCGCGATCTGGCCGGTGAAGACCAATTCGGCCTTCCTGATCGCCGCACTCGACCATCCCGATTTCGTCGCGGGCACCGTCGATACCGGGCTGATCGGCCGCGACGGCGACAGCATGACGGCGGAGCCGATGCCGACCGAAGCCGCCCTGACCAATGCCGCGATGGCGATGGTCCCGCGCTCGCTGCAGTCGGGCTTTCGCCTGAACGCGCCCGACATCCGCACCGCCCCCTTCTTGCTCGACGGCAAGCGCGTCGACGTGACGTTGCATGGTCCCGGCGCCGAGGAACCCGCCCCGGCGATGCTCGTCGCCGAGAGCGGTGCGGTGTGGCAACTCACACCCTGGCGCGCTGCTGGGAGCGGCAGTGGCAGCGCGAGCGACGGCGCGATCCTGTCGCCGATGCCGGGCAAGATCATCGCGGTCGATGTCGCCGCGGGCGACAAGGTGACGAAGGGCCAGAAGCTGCTGACGCTCGAAGCGATGAAGATGGAGCATAGTCTGACCGCGCCGTTCGACGGCGTGGTCGCGGAGCTCAACGCGACTGCGGGAGCGCAGGTTCAGGTCGAGGCGTTGCTGGCGAAGATCGAGGCCGCCGAGTGAGCGAGCTGATCCTCCGCGATGCGACGGTGGCGGATCTGCCCGCCGTCCTGTCGATGCTTGCGGAGGATACGATTCCGGCGAACCGCGAGGCCGATCCGTCGGACCCGCGCTACCTCGCGGCGTTCGAGGCGATCGACGCCGATCCGAACCAGCATCTGATTGCGGCGGAACTGGGCGGCCGCATCGTCGGCACGATGCAGCTGAGCTTTCTGCCCGGGCTTTCGTTCAACGGAAGCTGGCGCGGACTGATCGAGGCGGTTCGCATCGCCGCCGACCTGCGCGGCCAGAAGCTCGGCGAGCGGATGATCCTGTGGGCGGTCGAGCAATGCCGCACGCGCGACTGCAAGCTTGTTCAGCTCACATCGTCGGCTAAACGCATCGACGCGCACCGCTTTTACGCCCGGCTCGGCTTCATGCAGAGCCATGTCGGCATGAAATTGCATTTGAGGGATTGAAGATGGCAGGCAAGTTTTTCGACGAATGGCAGATCGGCGACACAATCACGCACGAAATCCGGCGCACGGTGACCGAAACCGACAATCTGCTCTTTTCGACGATGACGCATAATCCGCAGCCGCTCCACCTCGATGCAGAGGCCGCGAAGGCGTCGGAGTTCGGCCAGATCCTCGTCAACGGCACCTTCACCTTCAGCCTGATGGTCGGACTGTCGGTCGGCGACACGACACTCGGCACGCTCGTCGCGAACCTCGGCTATGACAAGCTCGTCATGCCGAAGCCGGTGTTCATCGGCGACACGCTGCGCGCCGAGACCGAGGTCATCGGCCTGAAGGAATCGAAGTCACGCCCTGGATCGGGTATCGTCACCTTCCTCCATCGCTGTATCAATCAGCGCGACGAAGTCGTATGCCAGTGCGAGCGGGCGGCGTTGATCAAGGGAAAGGCTGCCTGATGCGCCTGCGTTCGCTTCTCTTCGTTCCGGGAGACCGGCCTGAACGCTTCGCCAAGGCGGCCGCGTCGGGCGCTGATGCGATCATCCTCGACCTGGAAGATTCGGTATCGCTTGCGAACAAGGACGCCGCGCGGGCGGCGATAGCCGAATATCTGCTCGGCGACCGCGAGGTCGTGACGCTGGTGCGCGTCAATCCGCTCGACGGGCATATGACTGCGGCCGATATCGCCGCGATCGCCGGCGCGCGGCCCGATGCGATCATGCTCCCCAAAGCCGAGGGCGCCCCGAGCATCCTGCAACTCGACACGATCCTGCGCAGCGAGTCCGAACGCGACGTGTCGCTGCCGCCGATCCTGCCGATCGCGACCGAAACCCCGGCGGCGATCTTCACACTCGGCAGCTACCGCGAAGTGAAGGACCGGCTGCTGGGCCTGACCTGGGGCGCCGAGGATTTGCCCGCCGCGATCGGCGCGACGACGAGCCGTAATGAGCATGGCAGCTACACGCAGCCCTATGAGGTTGCGCGCGCGCTGACGCTGTTCGCGGCGCACGGCGCCGGTGCCGCGGCAATCGACACGGTGTTTCCGGCAATCAAGAACGAGGCGGGACTTGCCGCCTATGCTGCGCGTGCGCGGCGCGATGGTTTTACCGGAATGATGGCGATCCACCCCTCGCAGGTCGAGGCGATCAATGCCGCCTTCACGCCCGCCGCCGAGGAAGTGCAGCGCGCGCAGGCGATCGTCGATGCCTTTGCGGCCAACCCCGGCGTCGGCGTCCTGCAGGTCGACGGCAAGATGGTCGACGCGCCGCACCTCAAGCAGGCGCAGCACATCCTGTCGCTCGCCGACTGATCAAACCTTGCAGGCGGGGCCACGGACCCAGTTCTGGGTTTCGTGGCTGCGAAAGCGCACCATGCCCTGGCTCGTCTGCATGGTGACGACGTTGTCGAATTCCATGCTGGTGCGCGTATAGGTGCCGCGCACGGTCACCTGCAGGTTGCCGTTGACATCGCCCGCAATCTTGCAGTTGAGATAGCCGCTGATCCGCCCGCCATTCATCTTGAACGACCCGATGGTGCATGACGATTCATTGTTAGGATCGAACAGTTTGACGTCGGGTTTCGCGGCGACCGCGGCGGGGATACAGTCCTCGGGATCAGGGTCGGTTTCCATCAGCGTCTTGAACTGCTTTTCATATTCGGGCGCTATTTCCTCGGGGAAGAGGATTTTCACGACCTCGCGCTTGCTGGTCCAGATGCCCGGTTCGATCGGATTGTCCGCCACGGCGGCATTCGCGGCCCCGTCGCGCTTGCCCTGTCCGATCGCCCACCAAGCACCGGCAGCGACGGCCGCGATGAAGGCCGCGCCGAGCGCCAGCCTCATGAACCGGTACTTCGGGTGCCGCGCCGCAGGTGCCGCGACGGTGCGCGCTGGTTCGGGCGCGCCGGCCATGGCGGCGGCGATCCTTTCGACCGCGTGGTCTTCGCCGCGGAACCAGTCGATCCACTGATAGTCCTTGAGCCAATAGGCGAGACCCTTTGCCGGCACATCTTCCAGCCGGACGGGCAGGATCTGCTTGTTCCCATCCTCGCCCAGCATCAACTCGCGCTTCACGTGGCGCGACTGATCGGACTGCGCGCAGAAGAGCAGGATGATCGCGTCCGAACGCGCGATCTGGTCGAGGATCGCCTGGTCGAACGCCGTGCCCGCGGCGATATCGTCGGGGGCGAGCCAGCCGTCGATGCCGCGCTCGGCGAGCAGGCCCTTGAGGCGCCGCGCGATATCGACTTGCGAGCTGTGATGACTGATGAAAGCGGAAAGCCGCTTCGGGGCGATGGGCGTGGGTCCGGCGTCCGTCATCGGCGATCATCATATGAGCGAAGCCGATGACCGCAAGTGATTATCCGCACAGGAGAATCAGGATTTGCGCCCGATCCGCCGCCGCATCCAGTCGCGACCGCGGTGCCAGCTTTTCCTGAGGCCGCGTTCGGTCAAGCTCTCGAACATCGCATCGGGGCTGGTCGGATCGAGCAGTTCGTTCTCGGCAATGAACTCGTCCATCGGACCCGGCGGGACGAGATCGAGCCATTCGAGCGAACGGCCGCCGTTCCGCAGCCCCTCGATCGTTTCGATGAGCGAGCCCGTCGCCTCGAAGCGGCGCGCAACCTCGACGGGCTCGACATCGAGATGCTCGGCGATCAGCGATTCGCGAAGGCGCCGGATCGTCGGCTCGACGCCATCGTTCGCCGGCAGCGCGGCATCGATCGTAACATCGCACTCGCTGTCGAGCCCCATCGATCGGTTGTTCATATTGGCCGATCCGACGCGGATCATGCGGTCGTCGACGATCGCGGTCTTGGCGTGGACGTAGATGGACTCGCCATCCTTGGTGCGCGGATAATAGACGCGCAGCCGGTCGCCGTTCTTCGACTTCGCGATCGCGCGGACCAGTTGCACGCGGGCGGCGTCCATCGCCATCTGCTCGAGCCATCCGTCGGCGGTTTCGGGCATCACCATGACGAACTCGGGCGGATCGTCCTCGTTCAGCCGTTCGGCGATCGCGGCGGCGATCTTGCCGCATGTAAAATATTGATTTTCGAAATATATGAAGCGTTCCGCTGCCGCGATCATGTCGAGGTAGAGCTGCTCGATCTCGCGGATTTCCTCATAACCGTTATATTCGGCGCGCGTGCGCGAGATGGCGACGTCAACACCCTCGAAATCGGGTTCGAGATCGCCCGGCCACCCCTCCCCCGTGCCGTTGATTTCGCGCAGCGTCTTTTTCGTCGCGCGCTGCCAGCGCTCGTTGCCGAGATCGGCGAGCGCGTTGCCGACCGGTCCGGCAAGCAGCATCGTGCTGTCGTGCCAAGGCATATAGGGTTTGCCGTCGGGAGTCGTGCGGTGCGGGTCGCCGTCCTGGTGATCGCGCGTATCCCAGCGCCGCGAGCCCACGTCGATCCCGCCGCAGACGGCGAGGTGATCGTCGAAGACCGCGACCTTTTGATGATGACTGCACCCGATGGGATGCGCGCTGTCGAGGCGAAAGCTGATCGAGCGCGTCAGCTTCCAGCGCGCGATCATCGACAGGATGCTGGGCATCGCGAACTGCTTGAGCCCGCCGAAATTCCAGCGGAGGATGTCGATATCGCGGTCGGGGCAGGTCTTCGCGAGGCGCAGCAGATAGTCGCCGAGCGGTTCGCCCTTGCCTTGCTCGTCGGGCTTGAGCGCGATCCGCGGATCAAAATCCCAGCCGATGAGCAGGATGCGCTCCTTCGCATCGGCCATCAGCTTTTCGAGCAACGCGAAATAGTCGGCGGCGTCGACGATCATCCGCGCCTTGTCGGCGCGTTCGATCCGCCAGCAGTTGCGGCCTTCGACGACGATCGGTGTCAGTTGAGTCCCCATCGCCGCCTCCACGCATGGCGCCGGCGATGGTTGCACGCCCGCATGTCAGGCCGCGAAGAACTGTTCCGGGGTCAGGCTCATCATCGCCTCGCTGCCCGCCTCGATCTTGCGGCGAAGCGCGCCGGCATCGGGGAAGAAGCGTTCGCCGAAGTGGCGCGCGGTGACGATCTTGGCTTCGAGGAAGTCCTTGTTGCCACGGCCCTCGGCGATCGCCTTTTGCGCCGCCTGCGCCATCATCAGCCACATCGAGCCGAGCGCGACAATGCCCATGATATGCATATAGTGGTGTGCGCCGGCGCCGATGTTGTTCGGGTTCGCCATGCCGTTCTGCATGAACCACATCGTCGCGGCCTTGAGCTCGCCATTGGCCTTTTCCAGGCGGCCCGCGAAGTCAGCCAAGGCTTCATTTTCCTTCGCCCCGGCACATTCCTCGTCGATGATCGCGAAGAAGGCCTGGATCGCACGGCCGCCGTTCTGCGCAAGTTTGCGGCCGACGAGATCCATCGCCTGCACGCCGTTGGCGCCTTCATAGATCATCGTGATGCGGGCATCGCGGACATATTGCGACATGCCCTGTTCCTCGATGTAGCCGTGGCCGCCGAAGACCTGCTGCGCGTTGGTCGCGACATCGTAGCCCTTGTCGGTGCCATAGCCCTTGATGACCGGAGTGAGCAGGCTGACGAGATCGTCGGCGCGCTGGCGCTCCTCCTCGGTCTCGGCGACGTGCGCCAGATCGACCTGAAGCGCGCCCCACAGGCACAGCGCACGAAGCCCTTCGACGACCGCCTTGCCATCCATGAGCATGCGGCGGACGTCGGGATGGACGAACAGCGGGTCGGCCTTTTCCTGCGGATCCCGTGGACCGGTCAGCGCGCGGCCCTGACGGCGATCGTGCGCATATTGCACGGCGTTCTGGAATGCGATGTCGGCCTGGCCGAGGCCCTGGATGCCGACGCCGAGGCGCGCGGCGTTCATCATCACGAACATCGCGGCGAGCCCCTTATTTTCTTCGCCGACCATCCAGCCCTTCGCGCCGTCATAGTTCATGACGCACGTCGAATTGGCGTGAATGCCCATCTTGTGCTCGATCGAGCCGCACTGGAGCGTGTTGCGCTCACCGAGCGAACCGTCTTCGTTCACGAGGAACTTGGGGACGATGAAGAGCGAGATGCCCTTCACGCTGTCGGGCGCATCGGGGGTCTTCGCGAGAACGAGGTGAATGATATTGTCGGTGAGGTCGTGCTCGCCCGACGAGATGAAGATCTTGGTGCCGGTGATGCCATAGCTGCCGTCGGCGTTCGGTACCGCGCGGGTACGGATGAGGCCTAGGTCGGTGCCGCAATGCGGCTCGGTGAGGTTCATGGTGCCACCCCACTCGCCCGAGATCATGCGCGGCGCATAGGTCGTTTTTTGCTCATCCGATCCCTTGACGAGGATCGCGGCCACCGCGGCCTGCGTCAGCCCCGGATACATCGAGAAGGCCTGGTTAGCGGCCATGCGATATTCCTCGACCGGGAAGCCGATGACGTGCGGCAGCCCCTGTCCGCCGAATTCCTCGGGCTGCGTGAGGAGCGTCCAGCCGGCGTCGCAATAGGCCTTATAGGCTTCCTTGAAACCCTTGGGCGTCGTCACCGACCCGTCCTCGTGGCGCGTGCAGCCTTCCTGGTCGCCCGAATAGTTGATCGGGAAGAGCACTTCCTCGCAGAATTTTCCGGCTTCGGTCAGCACCGCCTCGACCATGTCGGGCGAGGCGTTGGCGAAGCCGGGCAAATTCGAATAGCGTTCGATCCCGAGGACGTCGTTGATCAGGAAGAGCGTATCCTGAACGGGGGCGCGGTAAGCGGGCATGACTCATCTTTCTGGAAAGCGGGGGTTGGCAATCATCTCGCCCGGGGAGGCTATCGAGCCGAAGCTCAGCGCACTTTCTGGCCGGCGTCGACCTTTTTCACCATATCGATGAAGCGTTTCAGTTCCTCGACAGCACTGTCGATGTCTTCGCGCTGGCGCTGGAGCAGGCCGATGCGCTGCTCGCACTTTTCGATCGTCACCTGGCGTTGCAGCTTGCGCCCGTCGCCGACGTCGTAAAGATCGATCATCTCGCGGATGTCGGCGAGGCTGAAACCGGTGCGTTTCGCACGCAGGATCCAGGCGAGCCGGGCGCGATCACGCTTCGAATAGATGCGCGACAGGCCCTTGCGCGATGGGCTGATCAGCCCCTCGTCCTCGTAGAAGCGGAGCGCGCGGGCGGTAACGCCGAATTCGGTCGAAAGATCGGTGATGCTGAACTGATCGCGGCCGAGATGATCGGGCGTATCGATATGGGCGTGGCCGTATTCTTCGGTCATCGCGCGAGAATAGTTTCCGTTGACGTGAACGTCAAGGCCGGGGGCGTTCGCGGAATCGCGGGCGTCACGCACCGCACGGCTGGACGACATTGCCGCGTCCGTCGCGCATCTGCAAGCGTTTCGCGTCCACTTCCGACCAGCTTGCGCGGGGCAGGAACAGACCGGAGAGCGAGGCGCGCGCCGGGCACAGATTGTCGCATTGCGATGGGAGGCGCCCCGGCAGGCGCAGCTCGTCCTCTTCCTCGCGCACAACCGCTTCGCATCCTTCGGCGCCCGCAAAGCGCATTCGCCACGCGTCGCCGTCGCGGACGATCGTGCCGCTCGCGGCGCAGGAAAGCCCCGGGCCGTACGAAGCCGTCAGGGCAAATTTCCATTTCCCGGCACCATCAGGCACCGCGCACATGGCGTCGCGGCCCAGATCGTGCGTCCGTTCGAACACGCCGGTCGGTGTCGCCGTATCGGGGCGTACGACCCCGCGCTCGCGCGCCGCGATCTCGAGCGGATTGTCCGCGTCGACCCCTCCGCCCGGTTCGGATGCCGACCGGTCGCAACCCGCGAGAAAAAGCGCTCCGAGCAATATTGCGCGGCGCAGATCAGGCATCGTCGCCGAGGAAGGTCAGCGAACCATCGCGCTCGATACGGCGATAGAAGCAGGATCGGCGACCGGTATGGCACGCGGGTCCTTCCGGGTTTACGCGCACCAGCAGCGCATCCTGATCGCAATCGACCCGCATCTCGACAAGGGCCAGCCGGTTGCCTGACGTTTCGCCCTTCAGCCACAGCGAACGGCGCGATCGCGACCAGAAATGCGCATATCCGGTCTGCTGCGTCAGCCGGATCGCATCGTGATTCATGTGCGCCACCATCAGCAACGTGCCGCTGTCCGCATCGGTCACGATCGCCGTGACGAGCCCCACGCCGTCGAAGCGCGGCAGGAAGCGGTCGGTCTCGTCACTGTTCTGGTCCATGACCCGCGTTTTAGAGCAGGTTGGGAGCCGCTGTCACCCCATCCGCGCACGCCCATGACAATAGTGTGAAGTTGGGGGGCGACATTTCGGATTACCCTCCCTATATGCGCGGCAGTCATCGCCCCTCGCTGCCGGAACGACATGCTGACGACCCACCCCTTCGACGACGACAAGCTCCGCGAGGAGTGTGGCGTCTTTGGTATTCATGGCGCCGACAGCGCCGCCGCGGTCGTCGCGCTGGGCCTCCATGCCCTGCAGCACCGCGGACAGGAAGCCGCGGGCATCACCGCCTTCGACGGCAAGGATTTCCATACGCATCGCGCGATGGGGCATGTGGCGGGTAATTTCGACCGCGACGACATCATGCGCCAACTCGGCGGCGCCTCGTCGATCGGCCATGTCCGCTATTCGACGACCGGCGAGACCGCGCTGCGCAACGTCCAGCCGCTGTTCGCCGACCTTGCGACCGGTGGCTTCGCCGTTGCGCATAACGGCAACATCTCGAACGCGGCGGCGCTGCGCAAGATCCTCGTCCGCCGGGGTTCGATCTTCCAGTCGACGAGCGATACCGAGGTCATCATCCACCTCGTCGCGACGTCGAAGTACCGCACCCTGCTCGACCGGTTCATCGATGCGCTGAAGCAGGTCGAGGGCGCCTATTCGCTGATCTGCCTGACCGCCGAGGGCATGATCGGTTGCCGCGATCCGCTCGGCATCCGCCCGCTGGTGATCGGCAAGCTCGGCGACGCGCATATTCTGGCGTCCGAAACGGTTGCGCTCGACGTGGTCGGCGCCGAATTCGTCCGTTCGGTCGAACCCGGCGAACTCGTCATCATCCGCGACGGCGAACTGACCTCGCACCGCCCCTTTGCGGAACGCGCGCCGCGGCCGTGCATCTTTGAATATGTCTATTTCTCGCGTCCCGATTCGATCGTCGAGGGCACGAGCGTCTATTCGGTGCGCAAGGCGATCGGCGCCGAGCTGGCGCGTGAAAACCCGGTCGACGCCGACCTGGTGATCCCCGTTCCCGATTCGGGGACGCCCGCTGCGCTGGGCTATGCGCAGGAATCGGGCATCCCCTTCGAACTGGGGATCATCCGCTCGCACTATGTCGGGCGCACCTTCATCCAGCCCGGCGACAAGGTCCGCCACCTCGGCGTCAAGCTGAAGCACAATGCCAATCGCGCGCTGATCCAGGGCAAGCGCATCATCCTGATCGACGATTCGATCGTGCGCGGAACGACGAGCCTTAAGATCGTGCAGATGATGCGCGATGCGGGTGCCGCCGAGGTGCATATGCGGATCGCGAGCCCGCCGACCTCGCACAGCTGTTTCTATGGCGTCGACACGCCCGAGCGCGCGAAGCTGCTCGCCGCTCAAATGACGATCGGGCAGATGGCGAACTTCATCAACGCCGACAGTCTGTCGTTCCTGACGATCGACGGCCTCTATCGCGCGCTCGGCGAAGCCGACCGGAACGACCGTACACCGCAATATTGCGACGCCTGCTTCACCGGCGATTATCCCACGACGCTGACCGATTTCGACGAGAACAGCGTCGATGACCAGTTTTCGCTGCTTGCCGAGCGAGTTGTCTGACGACATGACGAACCATTCTGAAGAACTGGTGGGCCAGGTCGCGCTCGTCACCGGTGCCAGCCGCGGTATCGGCGCCGCCATCGCCGAGGCGCTCGCCGCGCGCGGCGCGCATGTGGTGATCACCGCACGCACCGGCGGCGGACTCGAGGAACTCGAAGACCGCATCCACAACGCAGGCGGCAGCGCCACGATCGCACCGCTCGACCTCACCGACGGCGACAGCATCGCCCGTCTCGCGAGCGCGATGGCCGAACGCTGGCAACAGCTCGACATGCTGGTGCTCAATGCGGCGATGCTCGGAACCTTGACGCCCGTCGCGGCGATCGACGGCAAGGAATTCAATAAGCTGCTGACGCTCAACCTGATCGCGCAGCAAGCGCTGATCGCGAACTTCGACCCGCTGCTCCGGCGCGCGCCGAGCGGCCGCCTGCTCACTCTGTCGACCAGCGTCGCGCGCGAGCCGCGTGCCTATTGGGGCGCCTATGCGGCGTCGAAGGCAGCGCTGGAAGTGCTGGTGACGAGCTATGGCGCGGAGATGCACAATATTTCGAACGTTCGCACCGCGATCCTCGATCCCGGCGGTACACGTACGCAGATGCGCGCGCGCGCATATCCGGGCGAAGATCCGCAAAGCATCAAGGAACCCGAAGCCGTCGGCGCCTTCGTCGCGAAGCTGATGGTCGAAGGGTTCGACAGCACCGCCTTCCACGCGTTGCCCAAAGTGATGCTCGACGCTTAACCCGTTCTTTGCAACTCTGTGCCAATTGCGGGCATAATCGCACATCTGCAAAGGCATGGGAATGAACAGCAATATCCTGCGGTCGGCGGTTGCAGCCCTGGTCGGCATCATCGTCGCCTTCGCATTGATCTGGCTGGCGCAATATGCCGGCAGCGAATTTTCGCCCGACGTCTATGACCTGGAAACGGGTGAGGTTCTGATCCCGCTCGGCTCGACGATCGCGCTGCTGGTCGGATGGTTCGTCGGAACCTTTGCCGGCGGATGGGTCGCGATGCGCGCGTCGGGCGGCGAAGGCGCCGGATGGGTCGTGGCAGGGGCCGTGATCGGCGCAGGTGTGTACCGCGCCGTCACGCTGGCCGACACCTGGTGGATGATCGCGCTCGGCGTCGCAATTCCCGTTGCCGCCGCCTGGGCGGCGCAGCGCGCGACCAAGATCGCCCCGGTCGCCGCCTGACGCCCTATTTCTCGGCTTCCGCGTCGACAGCCGCCTGCACGGCCTTGTAAAAGGCCTCGCGCGCCTGCCCCACTCCGTCGGGATCGGTCGCGGTCGGCCAATTGCCATTCGTCGCGATGATCAGCTTGCGCGCCGGATCGATGAAAATCCCCTGTCCGAAGATTCCTTGCGCAGCAAAGCTACCGTCGTCGTTCGTCCACCATTGATAGCCGTAGCCGCGGCCCGGCAAGTCGATATCGGCCTGCTTCGTGGTCGCGGAAGCCAGCCAGTCGTCGGGAAGCACCTTTTGGCCGCCCGCGACGCCTCCGTTCAAAATGAACTGCCCCAAGCGGGCATAGTCGCGGAGGCTTGCCGAGATGCAGCAACCGCTGATCTCGTGCCCCGTCGGACCGAGCATCCAGACGGCGTTCTGCTCCATCCCGAAAGGTTTCCAGACCTTTTCCGAAAGATAGCGGGACAAGGTCTTGCCTGTCGCGCTCGACACGAGGACACCGATGAGGTTGGTCTCACCGGTCTTGTAGACCCATTTCGACCCGGCGGGCGCTTCGCGCGGGAGGGTTTTCATGTAGCTGACCGTTATATCCTCGCCCGCGACCGGCTTTTGCAGATTGAACTGCGCGACGTCGGACTTGGGATCGGTGTAATCCTCGTTCCATTTGACGCCCGATGTCATCGTCAGCAACTGCCGCACGCTGACATCGTCATAGGCCGAACCCTTCAGCGACGGGATATAGGCCGTGACCTTGTCGTCGAGGCTCTTGATATAGCCGTCTTTCACCGCGGCACCGACCAGCGTCGAAGTGAAGCTCTTTGCCACCGAAAAGCTCGTCCAGCGACCCGCCGCACTATAGCCGAGGGCGTATTTTTCGAGCCGGATCTTACCGTCCTGGACGATGATCAACCCCGCATTGCGTTGGCTCGCCATATAGGCGTCGACGTCGAGACCGACGCCAAAAGGTCGGCCCTGCGGCAACGGATAGACGGTTCCACCCGCCTCGATCGTGTGGACGACGACTTTCGGAACCGTCTCCATGGTGCGGAAAGCGGCGTCGCGTTGGTCCTGATTCCAAAACAGCACATTCAGATCCTTTGGCAGAGTATCGGTCGTCTGAGACGCGGCAGAAGTGCTGCTTACCGCCGCCGCACCCAAAAGCGCCGCCGCCAGAAATCTTCGCATGCCCCTCTCCCCCTTTGTCAGCCCGCCTTTTCGAGCGTGACCTGTGCGACGTCGATACCGCCACCGCGGAATCCGCCTTCGCAATATTGCAGATAATAGCGCCAAAGCCGCACGAAGCGCTCGTCAAAGCCCGCCGGCAGTCGAGCGCCGGCGACGGCGTCGTCGAATCGCTCGCGCCATTGGCGCAGCGTCTCTGCATAACATCCGCCGAAATGCCGAACGTCGCGCCAAACGAGCCCGCGCGCTTCGGCAAGCGCCCTGAAACGGCTTTCCGAAATCAGACAACCACCGGGAAAAACATAAGCCTGGATGAAATCGGTGCTGGCTGCGTAGCGCTCGAACAGTGCGTCGTTGATGAGGATATATTGGATCGCCGCTCTGCCGCCGGGGCGCAGCAGCCGCGCGATCGTGTCCAGGTAGGCGGGCCAATAGGCCTGTCCCACGGCTTCGACCATCTCCACGCTCGCGATCGCGTCATACGGTCCCTTGGCGTCGCGATAGTCGCAAAGCTCGACGCGCGACCGCGACGACAGGTCGACCGCATTCAACCGCCCCTCGGCGATTTCGGCCTGCGCCGGCGAGAGAGTGATCCCCGTATAGAGCACATCGTGGCGCTCGACCGCGCGCTCGGCAAGCGCCCCCCAGCCGCAGCCGATTTCGAGCAGCCGGCTGCCCGAACGGAGGTCGAGACGGTCGAGGATCGCATCGACCTTTTGCGTCTGCGCGTCTTCCAGCGAATGCGCGGGGTCACTGAACAGCGCGCTCGAATAATTCATCCCGGAATCGAGCCAGAGCCGGTAGAAGTCATTTCCGAGATCATAGTGCGCGTGGATGTTCCGGCGCGCGCCCGCGCGATTGTTGCGGTTCAAGAAATGCGACGCCCGATTGAGCCAGTGAAGCGGGCCCCGCGATCGGCCGGCTCCGCCCAGCGTCTCACCGTTGCGCATGAACAGGTCGAACAGCGGCACCGGATCGGGCGACGACCATTCGCGCGCTTCCCAGGCCCGGTACCAGCCGACCGATCCAGACAGCGCCAGGCGGACGAGCGCCGCCCAATTGTGAAGGTGGACGATCGCCGTCGGCCCGTCGCCGCGTCCGCCCAGAATGCGAACGCTGCCGTCGGGCAAATGGCCTTCGATCGTGCCGAAGGCGAGTCCGCCGTCGATCCGGTCGAGTTGGCGATGGAAGTAGCCCGACGGCGCACGCGCGATCAACCTCGCCAGCCCGCCGCCCGAGCGGAAGGCCCGATCGGCCCGCAGCAATTCCTTGCCCCGACGAGGACTGACATGCGTGTTCATTATCGCCTTCCTGCCGCAAATGCGACAGCCTGACAATCAGTTGTCGTGATCCTTCATGACGTCATATGCGGCAAGCGCCCGCGCGCGCGCCTCGCGGTGGCCGATGATTTTCGGCGGATATTCCGGGGGACGCCGCCCCGCCTCGTCGGGATCGTGGATCGAACGATCGTCAAGGCCCGCAAGTTCGGCCACCCATTCACGGATGTAACCCGCGGCGTCGAATTTTTCCGACTGGGTGAGCGGCGCCATGATCCGCGGGAACATGTTGCTGTCGACACCCGTCCCCGCGACCCACTGCCAATTGACGCTGTTATTCCCATAGTCCGCATCGACGAGCGTATCCCAGAACCATTGTTCGCCGCGGCGCCAGTCGATCAGCAGATGCTTGATCAGGAAGCTGGCGGCGATCATCCGGACGCGATTGTGCATCCACCCCGTCGCCCAGAGCTGGCGCATTCCGGCATCGACGATGGGATAGCCGGTGCGGCCCTGCTGCCAGGCCTTGAGGTCGGCATTCGCTTCGCGGCCCGACCGCCATGGCATGTCGCCGAACGCCTCTCGCGCACTGCGGCTCCCGTAATCGGGAAATTGCAGGATGACGTTCTGCGCATAGTCGCGCCAGCCGACCTCCGACAGGAAGACATCGACCGACCCGCCGGCATCGGCGACGCGGTGCCAGACATAGGCGGGCGAGACTTCGCCGAAATGCAGGTGCGGTGAGAGGCGCGAGCTTCCCTCGACCGACGGAAGATTGCGCGCCCGGTCATAGTCCGCCGCCTCGCCGACGAAATCGGCAACGTGAGCCCGCGCGCCTTCTTCCCCCGGCGTCCATTCGGCGGCGAAGCCCGCCGCCCAATCGGGCTTGGTAGGAAGCAGCCCCCAGTCCGCGAGATAATCGGATTTCGGCCATTTCGCAGGTGGAGCGATTTCGCGCGGGCGATTTGCCGGCGGCGCGGGCGGCATCCGGTCCTTGAGCGCGCGCCAGAAAGGCGTGTAGATCTTGTAGAGCCCGCCGCTACCGGTCGTCACCGACCCTGGCGGAGCCAGATAATTGCCGTCGTGACATACCAGATCGAGCCGGTTCGCGACGGCGCGTTCGGCGTTGCGCCACCAAGGCTCGTAATGGCGAATAGCATGCACTCGCGCGGCACCGCTTTCCTCTGCAATCGCAGCCAGTTGCTCATCGCACTTGCCGCGGCGCAAGATGAGGCGCGACCCCTTTTCGCGCAGGCTGTCATCCAGACTGGCAAGGCTGTGGTGGAGCCACCAGCGCGACGCGGCGCCCATCGCGCGATGCTTCGGCGCGTCGTCGTCGAGGATATAGACCGGGATGACCGGCCCTGCTGCCGCGGCAGCGAGCAATGCCGCCTGATCCGACAGGCGCAAGTCTCGGCGGAACCACAGGATGGCGGGCGTCGTCATTCGGGGCGGCTTGCGGCGTCGGCGGCTTTCACACGGACAGTAAAGCGGTCGCGCGCCAAAGGTTGCATGTAACGCTGATCGCGCAGGACGACCTCGTCGCCATCACGCTGGGCGACCGGCATTCTGGACCAAAAGAGGAAGGCGCGTTCGGGTCCTTTGCCGGTCGAATGGCCGGTCAACGGGTAATCGTCGAGACCCTGCCTCGTCCCCCGAATGTCGAGCGATCCGCCGACGCCGGGTGTATAGGTGCCCGACCCGTAACGGCTTTCATCGCGCCAGAAGACGTCGCGCGTCCAGAAGGCAAGCGGCGGCGGGCTTGCTACGACGAGAAGGTTCCGGTGCCCGCTGGCGAGCAGAGCGTTGGTCGCGGTGCGTTCGGCAGCCCCGGTGATCAAACCGTTGGCAAAGATATAGGCGCAGACTGCGGTGAAGCCGATCCAAGCGGGACGCTGCCAGTTCCTCGCCCCCGATCGCTCGCGGCGCAGCGAAAGCCACAGCGACACGCCGAGCGCGAGCCATATCCAGAGATCGATGATGAACAGCGTATCGCCGTAGAACCAGCGATGGCTGAACGGTTCGAGCAGGCGGACACCATAGTTGTTGAGCCAGTCGAGCGCAGGATGGCTGAGGCAGCCGAGATAGGCGAGCGCTAGCAGCCATGCCTTGTCGACCGGTAACCGCGACTCCGGCCGTGTCCCGCGCCGTTCCTGCCAGCGATCGAACGCGATCATGAGCGCCCAGAGGATCACCGGCAGGAGAAGGAGCGCGATCGGCCCGTGCGTGATGCCGCGCCGCATCGACAGCGATTCGACGCCATAGACCGCGCAGGCAGCGTCGATGTCGGGCAGGTTCGCCGCGATGACCAGCGTCGGCATCGCGAGGCCCGTCTTTTTCTTGAGCCCGATCTGGCCAAGCACCGCGCCGACGAGACTGTGAGTCAGATTGTCCATTGATTCCGCCGAAAGAGAGAAAGAATCTGTTTCGCGCAAAGACGCAAAGACGCAAAGAATAAGCGCCGCTTACTCCACATGATTGTTCACGATCCGACGGATGCCTTCCTTGAAGGTTCCGGCACCGAAATTCATTAGCAGGCCGAGCGGCAAATCCATCAGACGCAGATAGGTCAATAGCTGCTTCGCATGCACCGGTGCGTGAGCCTCGGTCGATTTCACTTCGATGAGCAGCGTCCGTTCGACAAACAAGTCGGCTCGAAACGCATTGTCGATGACAATGCCGTTGGCTTTCAACGAGACCGCGACTTGTCGTTCGACGAGAAGGCCGCGCTTGGACAAGCTTTCGAAAAGCAACATCTCATAGGCCGATTCCAGGAGACCCGGTCCGATGTCCTTGTGGATGCGAAACCCACAATCGACGGCGATGTTCGCCAAGGTTTCTATCTCGCCCGCCAAACACCGCCACCTTTGCGTCTTTGCGTCTTTGCGCGAAACGAATAGGTCGCTGCCTTCCGAACTAAAGCTCCGGCCCGCCCTCGGTTACCGTCCAGGTCTGGCCCTTTTTGAGCAGGCTCTGGAGGTCGGCGGTCTTGCCCTCGCTCGCTGCCTTGTTCTGGCGGACGACGTCGGCCTCGAAGGTCGGGCGCGGGTCGTCGTAGAGGACGCCGAGCGCCATCGGGAATTCGCCGAAGCGCATTTCGACGAGCATGTGCGCGACGCTGCGGTTCGTGACGTCATGAACGATCACGCCTGCCGCCTCCCAATCGCCATCGACGACGTCGACGGTCTTGAGGTGCAATGCCTCGGCGTCGAGCGCGATGCCCTTCATACCCTTGGCATAGAGCATCGGTTCGCCCTGCTTCAGCCAGAGCTGGCGATCCTCGGCGCCCTTGGGAGCGGCGAAATCCTCGAACACGTCCTTGTTATAGACGATGCAGTTCTGGAAAATCTCGATGAACGCCGCGCCCTTGTGCGCATGCGCCGCCTTGAGCACGTTCGGCAATTCCTTCGACACGTCGAAGCCGCGCGCGACGAAGCGGGCGCCGGCGCCGAGCGCGAACGCCGCGGGCTGTGCCGGACGATCGACCGAGCCATAGGGCGTCGAGGGACTGGTCGTACCGACGCGGCTCGTCGGCGAATATTGCCCCTTCGTAAGACCGTAGATCTCGTTGTTGAACAGCATGATCTGGCAATCGAGGTTGCGGCGAATGAGGTGCATCGTGTGGTTGCCGCCGATCGACAGCCCGTCGCCGTCGCCGGTGACGATCCAGATGTCGAGGTTCGGGTTGGCGAGCTTCAGACCCGTCGCGAACGCCGGCGCGCGCCCGTGGATCGTATGGAAGCCATAGGTTTCCATATAATAGGGGAAACGCGACGAGCAGCCGATGCCGCTGATGAACACCGTGTTCTCCGGCGCGGTGCCGATTTCGGGCATCGTGCGCTGCACGGCTTTCAGGATCGCATAGTCGCCGCAGCCGGGACACCAGCGAACTTCCTGATCGGTTTCCCAATCCTTGAGCGTCGTCGTGCGTGCGATGGTCGTCATCTCGTTCATGATGTTTCCTCTCGGGGCAATAACGCTTCCGCGTCAGCCCAGCGCTCCGACGATAGCGGCTTCGATTTCGGCGATGGTGAAGGGCTGACCCGACACCTTGTTCACGGGCTTGGCGTCGACGAGATACTGGTCGCGCAGCACGGTCTTCAGCTGACCCGTGTTCATTTCGGGCACGATCACCTTGTCAAAGCTCTTGAGCAACTCGCCGAGGTTGGCGGGCAGCGGCCAGATGTGGCGGACGTGGATGTGGCTGACGTCCCTGCCCTCAGCCCGCTTGCGGCGCACCGCCTGGTGGATCGGGCCGAAGGTCGAGCCCCAGCCGACGACCGCGAGCTTGCCGCCCTCGGCGCCCAGTTCGACGATCTGGTCCGGCACCTTGACGCCATCGACCTTGGCCTTGCGGATGTCGGTCATCGCCTGATGGTTCGACGATTCGTAATTGATGTGGCCGGTATCGATTTCCTTCTCGATCCCGCCGATGCGGTGGAGCAGGCCGGGCGTGCCGGGTTTGACCCACGGGCGCTTGAGCTTTTCGTCGCGGCTGTAGGGCTTGAAACCACCCTCGGGCGCTTCGGCCAGGAACTCGACCGGGAAGGCCTCATAGCTTTCGAGGTCAGGCACCGCCCAGGGCTCGGCCGCATTGGCGATATAGCCGTCGGTCAGCAGCATCACCGGGGTCATATACTGAACCGCGACGCGCACCGCCTCGATCGCGCATTCGAACGCATCGCCGGGCGAGCGCGCCGCGATCACCGGCATCGGCGCGTCGCCGTTACGGCCATAGACCGCCTGATAGAGATCCGACTGCTCGGTCTTCGTCGGCAGGCCGGTCGAGGGGCCGCCACGCTGCGAATTGACGATGACGAGCGGCAGCTCGGTCATGATCGCGAGGCCCATCGCCTCACCCTTCAGCGCGATACCGGGGCCAGACGAACTGGTCACGCCGAGCGAGCCGCCGTAGCTGGCGCCGATCGCCGAGCAGATCGCTGCGATTTCGTCCTCGGCCTGGAAGGTCGTGACGTCATATTCCTTGAGCCGCGACAGGTGATGCAGGATCGCCGAGGCCGGCGTGATCGGATAGCCGCCGAAGAACATCGGCAGCTTGGCGAGTTGCGCGCCCGCCACCAGACCGAGCGCGATGCCCTCGGCACCCGTCAGCGTGCGGTAGAGGCCCGGCGCGACCGGCGCGGGATCGACATGATGCTGTTTCAGCGGACCCGCGAGTTCGGCGGTCTCGCCATAGGCGTGGCCGGCGTTGAGCGCCGCGACGTTCGCGGCGGCGAGGTTGGGATCCTTTGCGAACTTGGCATTCAGCCAGTCGATCAGCGGCTGGCGGTCGCGGTCGAACATCCAGAGCGCGAGGCCCAGCGTCCACATATTCTTGCAGCGCAGCGCTTCCTTGTTGCCAAGGCCAAAGGGCTTCACCGCGTCCATCGTGAGCTGGCTGATGTTCAGCTTCAGCAGTTGCCATTTGGCGAGGCTGCCGTCGTCGAGCGGGTTCGCGTCGTACTTCGCCTTGGCGAGGTTGCGGTCGTTGAACTCGCCCTCGTCGGCGATGATGAGGCCGCCCTGCTTGAGCTGCGGGACATTCGTCTTGAGCGCCGCGGGGTTCATCGCGACGAGTACGTCGGGCGCATCGCCCGCGGTCTCGATCGCCGAGGAGCCGAAATTGATCTGGAAGGCCGACACGCCGAAGAGCGTTCCCTGCGGTGCACGAATTTCCGCCGGAAAGTCGGGGAATGTCGCGAAGTCGTTGCCGGCCAGCGCCGACGAGAGTGTGAACTGACCGCCGGTCAGCTGCATCCCGTCGCCGCTATCGCCTGCAAACCTGACTACCACTGCGTCCGAAAGGGGGGACTGCCGATCGTCGGCTTTGTCCTCTACCGCTGTCGCCATTTTCTGTATCTGCCTTTGAATCTTGCGAACCTGTGACTGTGGCCTAGGCCTGTGCGCGCATTGCCGCAATTCAGAAAAAATTGTGCGCCGCAAAGGACGAGCGCACGGTGGGTTTCATTTCGCGATTGAATTTGCGCCGCCGATGCCGAATAGCAAGCTCCCATAACAGATAAGGGATGGACAGGATGACCGACGGCACGACGCACTATACCCGCCCCGATGTGGCCGCCTTTCTCGCTTTCCTCAACGCGCAGGAGGGGCCGAAGATGGAAGAGCTGCCCCCCGCGGGCGCACGCGAAATGTTCCGGGCGATGGCGCAGATGGCCGATAGCCCGCGCGGCGAAATCGCCAAGGTCGAGGACCGGACCATTCCGGGTCCGGCGGGCGACATCCCCATCCGTCTTTACGATAACCGCCCCGATCGCGAGGCAGGTCCGATCATGGTCTTCTATCACGGTGGCGGCTGGGTCATCGGCGATCTCGACACGCACGACGGCTGGTGCGCGGAGGCGGCGCGCCAGCTCGACATGCCGGTGATCGCGGTCGACTATCGCCTTGCGCCCGAACACCCCTTCCCCGCCGCGCCGATCGATTGCGAGGCAGCGACGCGCTGGGTCGCGGACAATATCCCGTGCACGGGCCTTGTACTCGCCGGTGAGAGTGCCGGCGGCAATCTCACCATCGCGACAGCGCTGACGCTGCGCGACAAACCGGCGACCAAGCCGGTAATCGCCATTCACCCCATCTATCCTGCCGTCACGACGCACGACGACTGGCAGAGCTATCGCGACTTCGGCGAAGGCCATTTGCTGACGCAGGGCAGCATGACGTGGTTCGGCAACAATTATGCCGCCGATCCCGCCGACTATCGCGCCGCGCCGCTCGACTTCCCCGCCGAGGGCATGCCTCCGACCGTGCTGACCACCGCAGGGCTCGACCCGCTGCGCGATCAGGGTCGCGCATATGCCGCAAAGCTGGTCGAGGCGGGCGTCACGACGGTCTATCGCGAGGGCGCGGGGACCATCCACGGCTATATCAACCTATCGCAGGCCATCCCGAGCGCGAAGGATGACATCCGCGGCGCCTTGACAGCATTGAAGGCGCTCGTCACCGAAGCCACCGCATGAGTGACGAGAATCTCCCCTACCGCCCCTGTGCCGGCGTGATGCTGGCGAACCGCGACGGCCGCGTCTTTGTCGGCCAGCGACTCGATTCGTCGAGCGAGGCCTGGCAGATGCCGCAGGGCGGGATCGATCCGGGCGAAGACGCCGAAGAGGCTGCGATCCGCGAGCTGGGCGAGGAAACCGGCGTTCACGGCGGGCTGGTCGAGATCATCGCGCGCAGCAAGACCGAGCATTTCTATGATCTGCCCGACCATCTGATGGGCAAGATGTGGGGCGGCAAATATCGCGGCCAGCGTCAGTTCTGGTTCCTGATGCGCTTCATGGGCGAGGACAGCGACGTCGACATCGCGACGAAGCATCAGGAATTCCGGTCATGGCGGTGGGCCGAACTCGACGAGCTCGAGAAGCTGATCGTGCCCTTCAAGCGCCAGCTCTATCGCGCGGTGGTCGAGGAATTCCGCCCGCTGGTCTGATCGCGCAGGCGCAGCGCGATCCGAAACACCTCGGCGAACATTTCCGTGGTGAGCCGTCCGGTGTTCGTGTTGTAACGCGAGCAGTGATAGCTATCGACCAGGTGACGACCGCCGGGCAGCGCATGCACGGCGGCATGCGCGAACGGATGGTCGGCCAGGCGGACGCCGGCCGCGCGCAAGGCCGCGTCATGGGCGATGCGCCCGAGCGCGATCACGACCCTTACCGACGGCAGTGCGGCAAGCTGCGTATCGAAAAAGGGTCGGCAGTTCGCGATCTCCTTCGGCGTCGGCTTGTTCTGCGGTGGCAGGCATTTGACGCTGTTCACGATGATCGCCCCGTCGAGCGTCAATCCGTCATCGACGCGCGCATCATAAGTTCCGCGGCTGAGGCCGAATTCGGCGAGCGTGGCAAACAGAAGGTCGCCCGCATAATCGCCGGTGAAGGGCCTGCCCGTGCGGTTCGCGCCATGCTTGCCCGGTGCCAGCCCGGCGAACGCCAGCCATGCACCCGCGTCGCCGAAGGCATAGACGGGCGCGTTCCACCACTCGGGATATTCGGCCTGGCATTCGCGGCGAAACGCCACGAGCCGCGGGCACCGCGCGCAGTCGCGCGGCGGCTCGGTTCCGGGCAAGGGGCTTACAATCTCCACCGTGCTGCGATAGGCGCTGGCGCATGACCAGCGCAACGCCCCTGCCGCTCTATGCGATCGGACTCGGCTCGAACCGCCGTCACGCGCGCCATGGCGACCCGCGGCAGGTCCTGCTCGCAGCGCTCGCTACCCTCGAAAGCGACGATATCGAACCCGTCGACGTGAGCCCGATCATAACCAGCGAACCGATCGGCCCCTCGCGCCGGCGCTATGCCAATGCCGTCGCGCTTGTCGCCTCGTCGCTCGAACCGCCCGAAATGCTCGAGCGGATTCAGCAAATCGAAGCCGCGTTCGGCCGCCGGACGGGGCAACGCTGGAGCGCCCGGACGCTCGATCTCGACATATTGCTCTGGTCGGGCGGTGTCTGGAGCGACGCCGATCTCACGATTCCCCATCCTGCGATGATGCAGCGCGCCTTCGTCCTCGGCCCATTGCGTGCGATCGCGCCCGACTGGCGCCATCCGCTGAGCGCGCGCACGATCCGTCAGCTCGCGACGCGACTCATCCGCCCCAAGCCGGTTGACCGAGGCGCCGAGGCGCACTAGGGCGACGGCTCACTTCGGATGCCGGATATTCCGGCGCCGCGGGGGCCCTTAGCTCAGTCGGTAGAGCAACTGACTTTTAATCAGTAGGTCGCTGGTTCGAACCCAGCAGGGCTCACCACACATCATCGGTTCAGCCTGCCGCATCCGAGATTTACCGCCCCGGCACAGGTGCCGGGACGGATCGTGCGTCTATCCCCTGACGGTGAGCAGCGAGGGCGCGGTCAGCGCGCCGATGATCACGCCTGCGATCAGGAACAGCGCGATGGCGACGATGATCACGATCGCGGTGTAGCCGAGCGCCTTGTCCTGTGGCGCCTTCATCACGATCGGAAGACCGAGATAAAGAAGGTAGAGGCTGTAGAGCCCCACGATGCCGAGAATCGCGAGCGCTGGGACAAGCCCGAAGATGCCGGCGAGCCAGCTCGCCGTGGCCGAATAGGCCGCGACCTTCAAAGCCTGCGTCTGATTCTTCTCGCCCCCGAAGCTCGGCGCCAGGCCGTCGATCACGAGCGCAAGGATGAAGACCGTCGCCAACGTCCAGCCATAGGAGACCACCGCCCCGACGAGCGCGGAAGCGATCGGCGGATGATAGGTGACGCCGAATGCACTGTATCCGAACGCCTGTCCGCCGACGAATTGTGCGATCGGACCGATTGCCGCGAGCGCGACGACATAGGGGACGTAGATCGACTGCGTGGTCGCAGGTTCGGCGGCGATCGCGGCCCACGTCTCTTTAGGCTTGACGATAATATCCTTCGCGCGCTGGACGATGCCGGCGGCGGGCGGAAGGTTGTTCGGCGGAATCTCGGTCATCGATGCGTCTCCCCTGGGTCAAGGCGGCCCGCAAGCCAGTCGGCAATGCGAAAGCCGTGGGGACGATCTAGCCCGAACGGCCGACGCATCTGTAACCCCGATCACAGTCCGGATTCGGACCGCCGCGGTCGCATGCGAGTGTAACGGACTTGAAACGCGCGTAAATAGCCATAGATTGACGATATGACGTCAAAAGCTTCGCCTGATTTGCACGAGTCCCTTCCGCCACATATCGCCGCACCGCTGATCGAACGGGCTCGTTTCGCGCCCGGCGATATCGTCCGCCACCGGATGTTCGATTTCCGCGGCGTCGTGTTCGATGTCGATCCCGTCTTCGCCAATAGCGACGAATGGTACGAAGCGATTCCCGAGGAAATCCGCCCTGCGAAGGAGCAGCCTTACTATCACCTGCTCGCCGAAAATGAGGATTCGTCGTACATCGCCTATGTCAGCCAGCAGAATCTGGTCGACGATGCAGAACATGGCCCGGTCGACCACCCACAGATCGATGCGATGTTCGACGGGCTGGTGAAAGGGCGCTATCGCGTCCGTTCAATTCATCGCCACTAGGCCTTCAGCTTCCATCCCGAAACGAGCAGGCGGTAGGTAATCACGCCGAGCACGGCGTTCACCGCGACCAGAAACAGCGCGGCGGTCAGCACCGGATTCGCGATCGTCGCGTCGACCGTGCCGATGAAGCCGTAACGGAAGCCCATGATCGCATAATAGACGGGGTTCGCATGCGCGACCGTCTGAAACCAGGGCGCAAGACGGTCGATCGAATAGAAGGTGCCCGAAAGGAGCGCGAGCGGCGTCACGACGAAGTTCGTGACCGCTGCGGCATGATCGAACTTCTCCGCCCAGACGGAGGTGATGAGGCCCAGAAAGCCCAGCATCATCGCGCCGAGCACACCGAACAGCGCGACCGCCCACAAATGGTCGGCCCCGACATGGACGCCGGGCCAGAACAGCATCGCGAGCCAAAGCGCGCAGCCGACGAGGATCGCGCGCGTGATCGCGGCGCCGATCAGCGCGATGATCAACTCTCCGACCGCGAGCGGCGGCATCAGATAGTCGACGATCGTTCCCTGGATCTTTCCGACGAGCAGCGAGAAGCTGGAATTCGCGAAACTGTTTTGCAGCATCGCCATCATGATCAGTCCGGGAGCGATGAAATCGGCGAAGGGCACGCCGATCACGGTTCGCCCCGCCCCGCCCAGCGCGACGGTGAAAATCACGAGGAAAAGAAGGGTGGTGATCGCCGGCGCCCATATTGTTTGGAGCTGGACCTTGAAAAAGCGCCGCACCTCCTTGACATATAGGGCCTGCAAGCCCGGCACATTCAGCGCCCGGATGTGCGGGACGCCCGGTTCGGCAAATGCCGGTACCGCGGCGGGATTTGCCGAGTCGGAGCGCGAAATTTGGGGCTGGTCGTTCATGGCGTTCTCGCCTATCGCCTCCCCGATCTTACCGCAAGCTGGGCAGTCGCGGCGCGGTCCTTTCGGACCGCCGCTCCGCCCGCTGTGAGAATGATGAGGAATATTTAGACATGTCATGGACCGACGAGCGCATCGAACAGCTGCGCAGCATGTGGGAAAAGGGCCTGACCGCCAGCCAGATCGCCGATGAACTCGGTGGGGTAAGCCGCAACGCCGTGATCGGCAAAGCGCACCGCCTGGGGCTGAAATCGCGCCCGTCGCCCGTCAAGGCGACCGAAAAGGTCGCAAAGCCGGCCAAAGCGCCTGCGGCGCCCAAGCCTGCATCGCCCGCCCCCGCACCGCGCGCGGCGGCCCCCGTCGCTCCGCGTCCGGTTGCGGCGGCGCCCAAGGCCGAACCCAAGCCCGTCGTCGAAGCCTCCGACGACGATGGCGTTGAAGCCGCACCGGCAAAGCCCGACGCGCCGCGTATCGTCTCGATCGGCCCCGGCGGCTTCATCCGTCAGGGCCCCGGTGATCAGCAGGCGCCGATCCCGCCCGCGCCGCCCCGCCGCCTGGTGCCCGCGAAGCCGAGCCCCGAGATCGCGGACAAGACGAGCCTGCTCGACCTCAACGACCGCATCTGCCGCTGGCCGATGGGTCACCCTGGTGAACCCGACTTCCATTTCTGCGGCGAGCAGGTGAACCCGGGCTTTCCCTATTGCGTCGAGCATTGCGGCCGCGCCTACCAGGCGCAGCTGCCGCGCGGAACGCGTCGCCCGCCCCCGCCCCCGCCTTTCGGCGGACCGCGCGTCCGTTGAAGCCTTTCGGCCAGGATTTCCATTTTGCCCAGACGCTCGGCCTGAATCTGGTCGAGCGTGGCGATGGCCGCTGCGTGATGGCGATCGATATCGAGCGTGAACGCCACTTCAATCCCCAGGGCGCCGCGCACGGCGGCGTCGCCTATTCGCTTGCGGACTCGGCGATGGGCGGCGCGATAACAAGCCTGCTGCCCGACGATCAGTGGTGCGCGACGCTCGAGATCAAGTTCAACTATCATGTCCGCGTCGTCGAGGGACTGTTGACCTGCGAAGCGACCGTGCTGCATCGCGGCAAGCGCGTCGCGAACATCGATGCGCGCCTTCATCAAGGCGGCCAGCTCGTCAGCAGCGCCAACGGCAATTTCGCGATCTTCGCAGCGCCCAGATGAGCGAAAGGCGCCGGAACCCCGATGGGTCCGGCGCCTCCCATTCCGCTTCCCGAGGGGTCAGAAGCGGTAACTGAGCGTGCCGCGGACGCTATGCGTGCGAAAATGCGGATCGCTGCGCTGGATATTGGTTCCGCCACCGTTGAGCAGGAAGGGGTTGGTCGGGGCAGCCGTGCCGGGGCCGACGTTGACGGTGTAATCGTCATCCTTGACGTCGGTGTAGAGATATTCGAGCCCGACGGCGATGTTCTTCGTCACCATCAGTTCGGCGCCGCCCCCCGCGGCATAACCCCAGGCATGGGTTTTGCCGTTATCGGCAAAGCTGTTCGCGGTGTTCGTGGTCACAAAGCGATTGTTGAGCCGCGCATAGGCCGGGCCGCCGGTTACGTAGAAGAGCGCGCCGCCACCGGGCGTGTAGCCGCCTCGCAGGCGCAAACTACCCTGATATTCGGCCTTGCGGCTCATCGTGTAGCTGGCGGGAGTCGTCGAAAAGCCGCTCACGCTGTCGCGCGCGACACTCCGTCCGCCTTCGAGCATGGCGCCGACGACGAAATTGCCCATGCGCTGATCAACGCCGAGCCGCCCGAAAAATTCGGCGCCGTCGCGGTCGTTGCGGCAACCGAGGTTGGCGGTGCCCGTCGCGGCGCCGTTGCAGAAACCGGGTGAGAAGGCGTCGGCGCCGGCAGCGGTATTGACGGTGTCGCCATAGGTGCCGTCGCGGTTGGTGTCGAACACGAGCGTCGACCCGCGGTCATTGCCCTGCAGCGTGCCGCCACCGCCGATCGAGATATAGGGTCCGTTGAAGTCCTGCGTGGTATCGCGACCGTCTTGAGCGGCAGCAGGAACGGCCAGAAGGGTGGCCGACGATGCGACCAGGAGAGCTCCGAATTTCATTATATTTCTCCACTTTTTGAAGGACTTTACAGTCGGCGGAGAAACCCGCGAGACGTCGAGTTGTTTCGTGGTTGTTCCGGAAATGCGACGAAGCGAAGGTCGCCGAACGCATTGCCGGAGGCCCAAAACCGCGCTTGCCAGCGCCCTTTGCCGCCTCGTATAGCTTGTTCATGAGTCACGATTTGTTCGACGGCAACCAGCCCGCAACCGAAAGCTACAACGCCTCGCAGATCGAGGTGCTCGAGGGGCTCGAACCCGTCCGCCGCCGCCCGGGGATGTATATCGGCGGTACCGACGAACGCGCGCTTCATCATCTGGCCGCCGAAATCATCGACAACAGCATGGATGAAGCGGTCGCGGGTCATGCGACGCGTATCGAAATCACGCTCGATGCCGGTAACCGGTTGACCGTCGTCGATAACGGCCGCGGCATGCCGGTCGATCCGCACCCGAAGTTTCCGGGCAAATCGGCGCTCGAGGTCATCATGACGATGCTTCACTCGGGCGGGAAGTTCGAGGGCAAGGCTTATGCGACGTCGGGCGGCCTGCACGGCGTCGGCGTCAGCGTCGTCAACGCCTTGTCGATCGAAACCACCATCGAAGTTGCGCGTTCCAAGCAATTGTATCGGCAGTCTTTTTCCCAAGGCGTTCCGCAGGGGCCGCTCGAAGAACTCGGCCCGACGCCGAACCGGCGCGGCACCAGCGTGTCGTTCGTTCCCGACGCAGCGATCTTCGGCGAACATGGCCGTTTCAAGCCGCAACGCCTCTATCGCCTGGCGCGTTCGAAGGCCTATCTCTTTGCCGGTGTCGAAATTCGCTGGAAATGTGCGCCCGAGTTGATTGGCGACGACACCCCTGCCGAAGCCGTATTCCAGTTTCCCGGCGGCCTCGCCGATCATCTGAAGGAACAGATCGGTACGCGCGAGTGCGCGACGGCCGAACCCTTTATCGGGCGGCAGGAGTTTCCGGGCGACCAGGGGCGCGCCGAATGGGCGATCGCATGGCCCTTGTGGTCGGACGGCAGTTATAGCTGGTATTGCAACACCATTCCCACGCCGGCGGGCGGGACGCACGAGGCGGGGCTGCGCGCGGCGCTCACCAAGGGACTCCGCGCGTTCGGCGAGTTGATCGGACAGAAGAAAGCCGCGCAGATCACCGCTGAGGACGTGTTCAACGGCGGCGAGATGATGTTGTCGGTGTTCATTCGCGACCCGCAGTTCCAGAGCCAGACCAAGGATCGTCTGTCGAGCCCCGAAGCCGCGCGGTTGACCGAGAATGCGGTGCGCGATCATTTCGACCATTTTCTGTCGGACAACATGGATCGCGGTCGCGCGTTGCTCGGCTTGATCCTCGAACGGATGGACGAACGGCTGAAGCGCAAGGCCGAGCGCGAGGTGAAGCGCAAGACGGCCACGAGCGGCCGCAAGCTGCGCCTGCCCGGGAAGCTCACCGATTGTGCGAATGATGGACCAGAAGGTACTGAATTATTTATTGTAGAGGGCGACAGCGCAGGCGGAAGCGCGAAACAGGCGCGCGACCGCAAGACGCAGGCAATCCTGCCTATCCGCGGCAAGATCCTCAACGTGGCAAGCGCCAGCGCCGACAAGATCCGCGCGAACCAGGAAATCGCCGATCTCGCGCTCGCGCTGGGTTGCGGGATGCGCAAGGACTGCGATGCCGACCGCCTCCGCTACGAAAAGATCGTCATCATGACGGATGCCGATGTTGACGGCGCTCACATCGCGACGCTTTTGATGACTTTCTTCTTCCAGGAGATGCCCGATATCGTCCGCGAGGGGCATCTTTATCTCGCGCAACCGCCGCTTTACCGCCTGACGGCGGGCGCGACGTCGGCCTACGCCCGCGACGATGCGCACCGGGCGGAATTGGAATCGACGCAATTCAAAGGAAAACGCGTCGAAGTCGGCCGGTTCAAGGGGCTCGGCGAGATGAATCCGAACCAGCTCAAGGAAACGACGATGGATCCCAAAACCCGCAGTCTTCTGCGGGTTACGCTGCCGCAGGAGTATGAAGAACGCCACCAGGTCAAGGATCTGGTCGATCGTTTGATGGGCAAGCATCCCGAGCATCGGTTCCAGTTTATTCAGGCGAATGCCGCGAGCCTCGATGAGGCAGCGATCGACGCCTGAGGAGGCGGAATGCGCGAAAAATGGCAAAACATGGTCGCCGCGGCATGCCTCGCCTTGGCGGTTTGCCCGGCGGTTTTGGCGCAACCGGCGGAAAGCACGACCTCGACGGCGACCGCCTTTGACGAACGGGCCGCGCAATTGGCCGATGTTATCAACGGCAACATTGCCTTTTCCGATTATTTCGCGCCGAGTTTTCAGGCGGCTATTCGGCAGTCGCAGTTCGAGGCGATGACCGCCGACCTGCTTGCGCAATATGGGCGCGCGGTGATCGTCGAAAGCGCCGCGTCGCCCGACGGACGGTCGGGAACGCTGCAACTTAGCTTCGAAAAGGGCGAGGCGACCATATTGCTCGATGCGGGAAAAGCGCCCGACACACGCGTCACGGGATTGCGCCTGACGGGCTTCGTGACGGCCAACGACAGCTTTCCGCGGGTTGCGGAGGATCTGGCGGCCCTGCCCGGCCAAACGGGATTTCTGGCCGCGGAAATCGACGGGGCCGTCGTCAAGCCGCTCGCAGGGGCAAATTCGGATCACCAATTTGCGGTCGGGTCGACGTTCAAGCTTTATGTCCTCGATGAACTGGCAGCGCAGATTTCGGCGGGAAAGCGGCGCTGGGAGGACGTGGTTCCCCTCTCGCGCCTCAGCTTCTCCTCTGCCGCCACGGGAAATTGGCAGATAAACACGCCGGTAACGGTGCAAACATTGGCGAACTGGATGATTTCGGTCAGCGACAATGGCGCGGCCGATACGCTGATCCATTTGCTCGGCCGCGACCGGATCGAAGCGCGGATGCGCGCGGCCGGCCACGCGAACCCCTCGCGAAACATCCCCTTTTTGACGACTGTCGAAGCCTTTGCGCTGAAGGGCGATAATTTTGTCCGCGAGCGCGATGCCTTCGTCAGCGGCGACGATGCGGCGCAGCGGGGATTGATCGACCGAAACAGCGATCGTTTTGTCTTATCCAATGTTGACGGCGTCAGCTTCGTTCAGGGTCCCCGTTTTATCGAGGATCTGGAGTGGTTCGCCTCGCCCAATGATATCGCCCGCCTGATGATCGACCTTCGTTCGCGCCGGTCGGAAACAGCGATGGCCGCGCTCGCGATCAACAATGGCGTCGGCCCGGTCGCGGCCGAGCCGTGGCGCTATCTCGGCTATAAAGGTGGGTCGGAGAACGGCGTCATTTCGATGAGCCTGCTCGGACAGCGCAAATCGGACGGCAAATGGATGGTCGTTACCGCCAGCTGGAACAATGCGGCCGCCAATGTTGACACCAATCACTTCGTCGCTCTGGTGACGCGCTTGCTCGATCTGGCCGCGAAACAGACGCCGAGCCGCTAGGCGGTCAGCGCCGCAACCAGCGCCTTGACCTTCGCCTGGCGCCACTGCGGCGTCGGGGCGACGAGCCAGTAACCGCGCTTCACGGCGAAAGCCTCCCGCACGAGCCGGACGCGGCCTGCCGCAATATCGGCTTCGGCGAGCATCGCGGGCACATCCGCCTGCCCCAGGCCGTTGGCGGCGGCATCGATCGCCAGGCCGGCGTCGCCAAGCCTCAGCGCGGGCTCACTCTCGTCGACCGGGCAGCCCGGCCACGCGATCCGCGTGTCGCTCTCGCTCCCGGGCCCCGCCACGGTGACCATCATCGCGTCGGCGAGCGGCACGCCTTCGTGCTCGCCTGCGCCATCCGTCCAGAAAATCGCAAGATCGAGGTTCGCTTCGGTGAAATCGATCCCGCCGTCGGCCGACACCAGTGTGAAGCGCACGTCAGGTGCCTGCTGGCTGTAGCGCGCGAGCCGGGGCGCCAGCCATTTGGCCGTTATGTCGCGCGGCGCGGCGATCGTCAGCGACTGCGACGACTGGCCGGCCTGCATCGCGCGCACCGACTCTTCGAATTGCAGGAAGCCCTGACGGAGCGCGTCGAGGCCGGCATTGGCCTCGCCGGTCAATTCAAGACCCTTGGGCGTACGGCGGAAGAGGACGACGCCAAGCATATCTTCGAGCGCACGGATTTGCTGGCCCACGGCCGCCGGCGTCACGGCTAGCTCGTCGGCGGCACGCGTAAAGCTCAGATGCCGGGCAGCGGCATCGAATACGCGAAGCGCGTTGAGGGGCAGATGCGTGCGCTTCATGACGCCGTCGCAGGCGCCACGAGGGGAAAATGGGGAATCGCAACGAGCATCTGTGATCCGTCGCCCATTTCCATCGTATAGCTGCCGACCATCGACCCTTCGGGGGTCGGCAACGGGCAGCCGGAGACATAGTCGAACGCGCCGCCTGGAGCGATCAGCGGCTGTTCGCCGACGACGCCTTCGCCTTCGACTTCGCTGACCTGGCCGCGGCCGTCACTGATCCGCCAATGCCGCGTCAGCAACTGTGCCGTGACATCGCCGTGGTTCTCGATCCGGACATGATACGCCCAGAACCAGCGACCGAGCGCGGGATGCGATTGTTCGGGAAGATAGCTGACCGACACGCGCACCGTTATCGGGCCCGTCGTTGCCGCAAAGGGGAAAAAGGAGTCGATCATCTCCACGCCAAAGTCGCCTAAAGCCCGACCTTGGTCAATGCCTGGTCCAGGTCGGCGACGATGTCGCGCGGATCCTCCAGACCGATGTTGATACGCAGCATTCCCTCCTCGACACCCATGTCGAGACGCGCCTCGGGCGCCACGCCATAATGGGTCGTTGTCCAAGGGTGACAGCAAAGGCTGCGTGAATCCCCGATATTGTTACTGATATCAACGAGTTCCAGCGCGTTTAGAAATGCCATTGCCTTCTCCGCGCCACCATCGAGGATGAAGGAAAAGATCGGGCCGCAATCGTCCATCTGGCTCTTCGCAAGATTATGCTGCGGATGGCTGGGGAGACCCGGGTGCAGGATACGCGCGACACGGCCTTCGACGAACTTGCCGACAGCGAGCGCATTTTCCGACTGACGGCGCGCGCGCAGATCGAGCGTTTCGAGCCCCTTCATCACCACCCAGGCATTGAACGGCGACAGATTGGGGCCGGTATTGCGCTGGAACGGCAGCAGCACGTCGTTGATGAACTTTTCGGTCCCACAGACCGCGCCGGCGAGCACGCGGCCCTGCCCTTCCATCAGCTTGGTAGCCGAATAGGCGACGACGTCGGCGCCGAAGTCCATCGGACGCTGCAAGACGCTGGTGGCAAAGGCGTTGTCGACCACGGTCGTGATGCCATGCGCCTTCGCGAGATCGCACACGAACTTCATGTCGACGATATCCATCGTCGGGTTCGCAGGCGTTTCGAAGAAGAATACCTTAGTATTTGACTTGATTGCCTTTTCCCATGCGTCGTTGTCGCGGCCATCGATGACGGTCGTCTCGATCCCGAAGCGCGGGCAGAGGTGATCGACCAGCCAGCGGCACGACCCGAACGCGGCCTTCGCCGCGACGATATGGTCGCCCGCCGATAATTGGCAGAGCAGAGCGGTCGTCATCGCCGCCATCCCCGTCGCCTGCGTCCGGCACGCCTCGGCCCCCTCCATCAGCGCGATCCGCTCTTCGAGCATCGCGACCGTCGGATTCTGCAGCCGTGAATAGGTCATGCCCTGCTCTTCGCCGGCGAAGCGCGCGGCGACGGTCTCGGCATCGTCGTATGTATAGCCCGAGGTCAGGAAGAGCGCTTCCGATGTCTCGCCATGCTCGCTGCGCCACGTGCCGCCGCGGACCGCCTGCGTCGCGGGATGCCAGCTCTTCGTCTTGCTGCGATCGAAACCGGTGGTCTTTTTCATCGTCCTGTCCGCAATCTAGTTCTTCAGGGCCGCAACAACCGCGTCGCCGAGCGCTGCCGTGCCCATGTTTCCGCCAAGATCGGCACCGCGGCAACCGTCCGCGAGTATTTTTGCGACGGCGGCCTCGATCCGCGCTGCGCTCGCCTCGTCGCCGCCCGAGTGACGGAGCAGCATCGCAAGCGACAGGATCATCGCAAGCGGATTGGCGATGCCCTTCCCCGCGATGTCGGGCGCGCTGCCGTGGATCGGCTCGTACAGCCCCTGCTTGCCTTCGCTGAGCGACGCCGAGGCGAGCAGGCCGATCGAGCCGACGCACATCGACGCCTGGTCGGACAGGATATCCCCGAACAGGTTGCCCGTGACGACGACATCGAACTGGCCGGGATTGCGGACGAGCTGCATCGCGGCATTGTCGACATACATGTGGCTGAGCGTCACGTCGGGATAATCGGCCGCCACCTCGATCACGACATCGCGCCAGAGCTGCGAGGTTTCGAGGACGTTCGCCTTGTCCACCGAGCAAAGCCGCTTCTGGCGGCCCTGCGCGGCGCGGAAGGCGACGTGCGCGATGCGCCGCACTTCGCTTTCGCTGTACGACATGACGTCATAGCCCTCGCGCTCGCCCTTTGCGGTCGTGCGCGTACCTTTTTCGCCGAAATAGACGTCGCCGTTCAGCTCGCGGACGATCAGCAGGTCGATCGCCGATGCAACCTCGGGACGGAGGGCCGAGCTGTCCTCGAGGCCCGCGAACAGCTTGGCGGGGCGGAGATTTGCGAACAGGCCGAGTTCGGAGCGCAGGCCGAGGATCGCCTGTTCGGGGCGGAGATGGCGCGCGACATTGTCGAAGCGCGGGTCGCCGACCGCGCCGAACAGGATGCCGTCGGCGGCCTTGGCTTTTGCCAGCGTTTCGGGCGGCAGCGGATGACCCGTGGCCTCATAGGCGGCGCCGCCGACAAGCGCACTGTCGAGTGTCACGGGCAGCGCGAGCGCGGCGAGAATCTTTTCGGCCTCCGCCATGATCTCGGGACCGATACCGTCGCCAGCCAGCAGCAGGATTTGCACCATTTCGCCCTTTCGTGTCTCGCCAGCCGCTTAGACAGCGGCGGCGCGTCACGCAACCGCCCTGCCCAGCCGATCGACCAATCTTTCCCTTGCGCCCGCCAAGTCACGGTTTCGGCCGTCGAGCACGTCGCGATCGAGAAAATGGCCGGTGATGGTCAGCGCGTCGAGGACATCGGTCATCGATGGCGCGCCGTCCTGTCCGCACAGGAACGCCGGAAGACGGAACAGGCGATCCTCGTAGCCCGATGCAGCGGCGACGCTCACCGCACCGCCAGACTTCGGGCTGACGAACGCGAGATCCTCCGACGAGCCCGACACGACGCATTCTTCGAGATTCAGACCGAACCCCAACTCGGCCAAGAGCAGAAGTTCGTATCGCGCCAACGCCGCGGCCCATTGCCGCGCCGATAGCGCCACGCCGATCGCGTCGAGCACCGCCGACAGCGTCAGATAGAGCGCGGGGTAAGGCTGGCTTTCAGGCAGCGTGGCGGCGGTCAGACTGGTCGCCCAGTCGATCGCCGCCGCCGCAAGCGGTTCCGCGAGCAGGGGCGCGCGGCTGACGAGCAGTTCGACCGTAGCACCGCCGAGCTGCTCCTCGGTGCGCGCACGCAGTTCGAGCGCGATGAGATTGCCCTGTATCAGGATCGGCCTCAAGCGCCGCGAGCGGCCACCGCGGACAAATCCCGCGACCAGCCCAGCTTCCTGCGTGAGCGCGCGCAGGATCGCGCCATGCTCGCCATGCGCGCGAACGGCGCAGACGATCGCATCGGCCGTCAGGCTGGCCAAAGCACCAGCTGCGTCTGCGTCACCAGCGCGACCTCGGCGCCGTCCTCGGTGCGGATGCGCGCCTGCCAGACCGACAGGCGCTTGCCGATCTTGACCGGGGTCGCTTCGCCGACGAGGACCGCACCGACGGGCCCTCCACCGAGGAAATTTGTCTTGCTCTCGATCGTCGTCGTGCCGTTTGCGCCTTCGGGCAGGGTCAGGAAGGCGCCGACCGCGCCGAGGCAGTCGGCGAAGGCCATGATCGCGCCGCCATGGACGATGTTGCCCGCGGTGCAGATCTCGGGCCGCACGGGCAGCTTGCCCGCGACCCGTTCCTTGCTGCCTTCATGGATGGTGATGCCCAGCGTGCCCGCGAGCGGCATGCTTGTCGCGAAATCCATGGCTCTCTCCCTCAGCTTCCCGGATTATAGAAATCGTAGACGGCCTGTGCGACGCCCGCGCTGACTCCCGGCGCCTTCTTCAAGTCTTCGAGGCTCGCGCTGCGGATCGCGCGGGCGGTGCCGAAATGCATCAGCAGCGCCTTCTTGCGCGCGGGGCCGATGCCCGGAACCTCGTCGAGCGGCGACGACCCCATGGCTTTCGCACGCTTTTGGCGGTGCGCGCCGATCGCAAACCGATGCGCCTCGTCGCGCAGCCGCTGGATATAGAAAAGCACGGCATTGTTCGTCGGCAGCGTGAATTCGCGCCCGTCCGGCAGGTAAAAGGTTTCGCGCCCGGCGTTGCGGTCGGGACCCTTCGCGACGCCCAAATAGGGCAGATCGTCGATGCCGAGTTCGGCGAGCACCGACCCCGCCGCCGACACCTGTCCCTTGCCGCCGTCGATCAGAACGAGATCGGGCCATTCGCCTTTCGTCCGTTCGGGGTCTTCCTCGATCGCGCGGGCGAAGCGGCGCTGGAACACTTCGCGCATCATCGCGAAGTCGTCACCCGGCTGCGTTTCGGCTCGCTTGATGTTGAATTTGCGGTACGCGCCCTTGATCCAGCCCTCCGGTCCCGCGACGACCATCGCACCCAGCGCATTGGTCCCCTGGATGTGGCTGTTGTCGTAGATTTCGATCCGCTGCGGCACATCGTCGAGATCGAAGAGATCGGCCAGTTCGCGGCCGAGTTTCGCCTGCGTGCTGCTCTCGGCGAGCCGCCGGTCGAGCTCTTCGCCCGCGTTGCGCACCGCCTGGTCGAGCAGCCGTTTGCGGTTGCCGCGCTGCGGCACGCTGATCTCGACCTTCCGTCCGGCGATCTCGCCCAACGCTTCGGCGAGCAATTCGGCTTCGTCGGGTTCGCGATCGACGAGGACCGTCTTCGGCGGCGGGACGCCTTCGTAGAATTGCATGAGGAAGCTTTCGAGCACCTCGCTCTCGGGCACGCCGGCAATATGCGCGGGAAAGAAGCTGCGATGTCCCCAATTCTGCCCGCCGCGGATGAAGAAGCCCGCAATGCAGAGCTGGCCGCCCTTCGCCGCAAGCGCGAATACATCGGCGTCACCGAGGCCGTCGGCGTGCACCGACTGTGTGCCCTGGATGAAGGTCAGCGATTTCAGGCGGTCGCGAAGGACGGCGGCCTGCTCGAAATCCATCGCGTCGGCGGCCTTCGTCATCGCATCGCCCAGGCGTTTCTGCACCGCGGTCGAGCGGCCTTCGAGGAAATCCTGCGCGTCGCCGACCAGCCCGGCGTAATCTTCCTTGCTGATCCGGTCGACGCACGGGGCCGAGCAACGCCGGATTTGGTAGAGCAGGCACGGCCGCGAGCGGTTCGAAAAGAAGCTGTCGGTGCAGCTCCGCAGCAGAAAGGTCTTCTGCAATGCGTTGAGCGTGCGCCCGACCGATCCGGCGCTCGCGAACGGACCGTAATAGCGCCCCTTCGCGCGCCGCGCGCCACGATGCTTCTGGACACGCGGGAAATCATGGTCGGTGCGCAGCAGGATGAAGGGAAAGCTTTTGTCGTCGCGCAGCAGGACGTTGTACGGCGGGCGATAGCGCTTGATGAGCTGCGCCTCGAGCAGCAGCGCCTCGGCCTCGCTGTTCGTCGTGACGATCTCCATCGCGCGCGTCTGCGCGACCATGCGCTGCAACCGCTGTGGCAGCCGCGCGACTTGCGTGTAGTTGGTCACACGGTTCTTGAGCGCGCGCGCCTTGCCGACGTAGAGCACCTCGCCGCGCGCATCGAGCATGCGATAGACCCCGGGCCGCACCGGCAGCTTGCGCACGACGGCACGGATCGCCGCAGCGCCGCGTTCGAGGTCGGGCTTTTCGGCCCCTTCCCCGTCACCGCGGACGACATAGGCGGATTTCTCTTCATTGAATCGGTCGGGAGCGTTCGGACGAACCATGATTTTGCATGTAGGCGATGGCGATGCGACCCGCCATAGTGTCCGGGGTAAAACTGCACGGGAGGGGTCACATGGACGTTCGCGGCAAACTTGCGTTGGTGACGGGCGGCAGCGACGGGATCGGACGCGAGATCGCACTGCAACTGCAGCGGGCGGGCGCCGAGGTGATCGTGACCGGGCGATCGGCGAAGAAATTGCAGGCGATGGCCGCGTCGGGCTTCGGCACGATTGCGGGCGACCTGTCGACTCCTGCTGGCGTCGATGCGGTCGTCAACGGCGTCGCGGGCAAGCCGCTCGCCATCCTCGTGAACAATGCCGGTGTGGGCAGCGACTATGAACTCGACGCGCCCGATACGCTCGAAAGCGCGGCGCATTGCATCCGCACCAACCTCGACGCGCCGATCGCGCTCTGCACCCGCTTGTTGCCGACGCTGCGCGCTCAACCTGAAGGCGCGATCGTCAACGTCACCTCGGGGCTGGCGATCGCCCCGCGCGCGGGCGGCTCGATCTATTGCGCGACCAAGGCCGGGCTGCGCAGCTACACGCAGGCGATCCGCCACCTGCTGAAGGACAGCAATGTCCGCGTGATCGAAGCCCTCCCCCCCGTCGTCGAGACGAACATGACGGCAGGCCGGTCGGGCAAGAAGATGAGCGCGCCCGACTGCGCCGCGGAGATCGTCAGCGGCATCCGGAACGGGAAGAGCGAGGTCAATGCGGGGATGGTCAAGCTGCTGCAGATTGTAAACAGCATTTCCCCCGCGCTCGCGCGGCGGATCATGATCCAGTTCTGAGGATCGCAGCGATGATCACCCTCTATGGCGAAGGCCGTGGGTTCCGGGTCGCGTGGCTGCTGGAAGAAATGGGCCTGCCCTACCGGCTACGGCAGGTCGATCTGCTCGACGGGGTCGAGAACGACGCCGAATTCCTCGCGATCAATCCCGCCGGCTTCATCCCCGCGATCGTCGATGGCGATACGGTGATGGTCGAATCGATCGCGATCCTCGAATATCTGCTCGCGCGCCACGGCCCCAGCCCGCTCGCGCCGTCACCGGGTGATGCCGACTATCCGACCTATCTCCAGTTTCTGCATATGGGCGAAGCTGGGCTGGCGGGGCCGGTCAACGCGGTCGTCGCTACCCTCATCCTCGCGCCCGAAGCGGAAAAGGCGAACTGGACGACCAAATGGGCGCGCGAGACGTTCGAAAGCCGCTTGCGTCTCGTCAGCCGCCAATTGTCGACGACGCCTTACATCGCCGGAGACCGCTTCACCGCCGCCGACATCTCGGTGACCTATGCCCTGCAGTTTTCGCAGCGCACGATCGGCTATGGGCTTGGCGACGTCGAGCGAGCCTATGTCGCCCGCACGACCGCGCGCGAAGGCTATGCGCGGGCGATGGATAGCTGTTCCGCGACCAAAGCGTGGGTTGCCAGCCTGAACCTCTCCTGAGCGTCCAAAGCAAAGGCGATCGTATCGATTGTAAACAGGCTGGTGCCGGCTTGGGAGTGTGGATCTGCCCCCAAAGTCTCGTCATGCTGAACTTGTTTCAGCATCCATGGTCCGTGCTCTCATATAGCGCAGCGCCAAAGGAAACGACAGGCCAATGGACCCTGAAACAAGTTCAGGGTGACGAAGTTTCAAACGCCCACTTCCGGTCGAGAGCCGCCGGTTCGGCGAAATCTGTTTTCGGTCGATACTATCGCCCAAGCAAAACGCCCGCGGAAATCCGCGGGCGCCTTGTCTCAGCGACGTCGAAGGGCTCAACCCTTGGCGACCGCCGCGATCGCGTCGTCGACCAGCGCTTTGTCGGCCTTGGCATCATGCTTGTCGGCAATCAGCTTGGCGGCGGCTTCGGTCGCCGCCTTGGCAGCCGCGGTGCGCACTTCGGCGAGCGCATTGGCTTCGGCCGCGGCGATGCGGTCTTCGGCCATCTGCTTGCGGCGTGCGATCAGCGCCGTCGCATCGTCCTTGGCCTTGGCGACAAGCGCCTCGGCTTCGGTGTCGGCGCGGGCGCGCATCTCGTCGGCTTCCTTCGCGGCACGAGCGAGCTTCGCTTCATATTCGGCCTTCAGCGCTTCCGCATCGAGGCGGAGCTGCTCGGCTTCTTTCAGCTGCTTCGATATCTCGGCAATCTTGTTGTCGAGCATGCCGCCGATCGCACCCGGAACCTTCTTCCAGACCAGAATGCCGAGGAAGACGAGCATCGCGATCGAGACCCACACGGTCGCGTTCAGGCCGAATGCGGTTGGCTCGGCATGCGCTTCACCCGCCGCTTCGGACAAGAGGATCAGGATATTAGCCATGGAGCACCGCCTTCACCGCTGCCTTGGCGTCCGCCGCAGCAACCTTCGCGCCCGACAGCTTCGCGACGAGGTCGCCCGCCGCTTCGGCCGCGACCGATTCGATCTCCGCCATCGCCGACTTGCGGGCAGCCGCAACGTCGGTTTCGGCGGCCGTCAGCTTTTCACCGAGCTCGGCATCGACCTTTGCAAGACGCTTTTCAGCGTCGCGCGCGGCCTTGTCCTTCGCGTCCGATACCGCCTTCTGCGCGGCGGCGCGGCTCGCGTCGCTCTGCTGGCGATAGCTTTCCTCGAGGTTGTCGGCGGCCGCATGGGCCGCCTTCGCCGCCGCCAGATCGTCGGCAACCTTGCGGTCGCGCGCGTCCACCGTCGCTTCGATCTTGGGCAGCATGCCGCGGCCGATCACGACATAAATGCCGGCGAACACGACAAGCAGCCAGAAGAGCTGCGAGGCAAGATACCAATTGTCAGCGGTGAGCTGGGCTATCTGGGGCATGGAAGGCGAACCTTGAAAACTTGAAAAACCTGCATGGTTGCGCCGGCCCCAAGGGAGCCGGCGTCACCGGATCGTCGGATTAGACGACGAAGAGCAGGATCATCGCAACGACGAACGCCAGCAGGCCGAGAAGTTCGGCAGCGGCGAAGCCGATGAACAGGCGGCCCTGCTGGCCGTCGGCGGCCGCGGGGTTGCGCAGCGCGCTTTCGAGGAAGCTGCCGAAGACGTTACCCACGCCGATGGCGGCCATGCCGGCACCGATCGCGGCGAGACCTGCACCGATCAGCTTTGCTGCTTCTGCGTCCATTATACTACTCCTTGGTGTAACCGTTTATTATAAAACGAAATTAGTGAAGATTGACCGCGTCATTGATATAGAGCGAGGTCAACAGGGCGAAAACATAGGCCTGGATGCCGGCAACGAGCAGTTCGAGCGCGCTGATGCCGACCATCAGGGTAAAGCTGAGCACCGACACGACCGAGCCGATGACGATGTTGTCGGCGTTGAAACCGTTGATCACGAATCCCGACAGCACCTTCAAGAGCACGTGCCCCGCGGTCATCGCAACGAAGAGACGCAGGCCGAGGCTGAACGGGCGGATCATGAACGAGATGAACTCGATCACCGCGATGAAGGGGATCATCGGCAGCGGCGTGCCGTGCGGGACGAAGAGCGAGAAGAAGTGCAGTCCGTGGCGCCAGAAGCCGACGACGAGGACGATCGAGAAGGACAGCAGCGCAAGGACGCCGGTGATCGCGATATGGCTCGTCACGGTGAACGGATGCACGCCGAGCACGCCGAGCGGCAGCATGCCGAGCAGGTTGCAGAACAGAATGAACATGAACAGCGAGAAGACATAGGGCGTATATTTGCGCCCCTCGGTCCCGATGTTCGCGGTCATCATATTCGAAATGAACCCCGTGAAACCTTCGACAGCAACCTGCCAGCGGCCCGGGATCAGCTGGCGGCGCATACCGCCCCACATGAAGAGGCCGAGGACGACCGCAGCGATCACCATCCACAGCGCGCTGTTGGTGAAGAACACTTCATGCCCGCCAAGGTTGAAACCGCCGCCGAGCGGGGTCACCTCGAACTGGTGCATCGGGTCGATCTTGCCGGATTCCGCCGCCACTCTTCACTCCACGCGCATTGCGGGGCGGCGCGTTCGGCCGTCCCGCGGAAATTTCCATTTGCGACCCGCTATTTGCGGGGCGTCGATGTCAGGCGAATGATGTTCCGGAACGCCACGACGATCCCCAGGAACAGCATCACCAACAAACCCCAGGGCGACGTGTCCGCGAAGCGATCGATCAGCCAGCCGAACAGCCCGCCACCGATCAATCCGCCCAGCAGTTCGGCCAGAACACGGTTTCCGAGCCGGTAATTGGCATCGGATTCCGGTCCGGCATTCACCGCGGTCCGTTTCGCTTCTGCGGCTTCGGCCCGGTCCAATCGCTCTTCGAGCGAGACCAGGCGCGAATCCTCCGAAGCTGGTTCCGGATCGCTGCCGTTCTCCGTCATTTTCCGCCATCCTCCTGAAACAGAACCGAAATCCTTCGATTCCGCCTGCAAAAAAAGGCCCGAAAATTCGGGAGACCCCTAAGGCGCGGCCCGTTTAGGAACGACGCCCGATTAAGTCAATGCCCCCGCGCCAACGCACAAAAATGCCGCCGCGTTTAGGGGCGCGGCGGCATGTGCGGCCCAGGGGCCGCTTGCAATCTGCTGGATATCAGGGGCAGTTCGGATCGCGTTCCGGCGCGCCGCCGTCGCGCGTCAGCCAGCGGCCGTCGGGAGCCTTGTACTTTTCGCCCGGTTTGGTCTTCGCGATCAGGTTGCAACCCGTGATGAAGGCGAACTGCGCGATCGTGCTGCCCGCCGGCGCGCCGCTGGTATAAGCCGCCTTGCGCTTGATATTGATGTCGTTGACCATGTCGCGGACGGCAGGGGTCGGGGTCGACACGAAGCCCAGATATCCGTCGGGCTGTTCGCCGATCTGCCCCGCGGAGCGCGCAGCTTCATAAGCGGGATCGCGCTGCGCCATCGCCTGCGGCACCGCGATGGCGACTGCGGCGGTTGCCGCGATTGCGGCCATTGCCCATCCAGTCGGTTTCGAAAGCTTCATCATCATTCCACCTCGTCAGAATATCTCGCTATTCTGTTCAATAAGCTTTTTCGCATCGCCATCCAGCTTTACGGCAATCTCCTGCCGGATGTTGATGTTGAGATTGATCTCGATCGGCTTGTCGGGAGTGGCGATCTGGACGCAGCCACAAAGCCCCGCGATCCCGATCAGCATCACCGCGCACCGTCCGACGATCAACCTCTTCCTGTCATATCCTGGTTCTGTCATCGCACGGGCTCGCTTTCTGATGGCTGAACGGGGGTGGAAGCGGCGGCGGCTGCCTCGCGTTCCAATAGCTCTTGCAGATTTTCCTTCAACCAACCGGTCGGGTCATAATAGCTCCGGGCGGATCCGATCAATTCGCGAAATGGCGCGGTGATCTTCACGTTGAAGACCAGCGGGATTTTCGCGATCTGTTTTGTCAGGAAGTTGCGCGTGGCGCCTTCGCCCTGCCCCACGCCACCAAAGCGGATGTCGGTCACCATTTCACCGTCGAGATCCCCGTTCAGCACGATCGTCAGATCATCATATTTGAGGCTTCGCAGCGCACCGAAAGCAAAATTTGCGATCGTGCCGAGATTGTGGTTCGACAGTTCGCCGCCGTAAGCCAGCGTGCCGCCACCATCGCGGGCGTCGATCCGCCCATTCTCGATCCGCCCACCCAGTCCGTCGAAGACGACGGGCAGCGTGCCGTCGAATTTGCCCGTCGCATTGATGTTGTCGAAGCCGAAATTCTGCAGGAAAACGGCCGCGTCGACCCCGACGAGATCGAAGGTAAGGCGCCGTGGCTGATCGGCGGCAAAATTCATCGTCGTCGGATGGAGCAACAGCTCGCCCCCCGCGAAGGGCCAGCGGCCACCTTCGATGCGGATGCGGTTGTCGCCGAGCAGCTCATATTCGATTTCGCCATCGAGCACCGGGATACCCGGGTTGATGCCCTTTATCTGTGCCTTTTGTCCCGGCGAAGTCTTGAGCCCGATCAGGTCGTCGAAGGTCAGCGTCGTCGTCAGTCCCGTTACGGGGCCGAACGCGGCGGCCAGATCCATGTTCGCGGTCGCGAACGTCCCGCGGCTCGTGACCCCTTGAGGCGACCAGGCGATATGCCCGTCGCCGACGACCGACCCCTGCGCATTGGCAACGACGCCGTAGGCAAGACGTGTGAGCTGATCGGGCTGAAATGCGTCGTTAAACCGAAGTTCGCGGACGAAAAGGTCCGCCGAGCCGGTCGCGTCGCCCAACCGATGGCGAATCGCCGTGTCGAGGATTTTGGTTCCGGTCTTCTGTTCGCTGAATCCGGCCGTCGCCTCGATCACACCGCCCGCGAAACGGAGCGTCGCATCATGGCTTATCAGCGGCACGAAGCGCGGATCGAGGTCGGCATCGGTCAGAACGAGCCCGCCATTCAGGTTCAATGCCCCGGCTTCCCAGCGCCATTGGCCGCCGAGATCGCTCATCTTGAGTGGCACCGGACCGATCTTGCCGCTCGCGCCGGTCAGCTCGCCCGCCATTCCCCGCTGCGTCGCGCGTCCGGCGATGCGCGTGGCGGTGAAGCCCGTCACGCTGTCGCCCTGCCCCAATCGGACATCGGCAAGCGCGACCACCCAGCGCAGCGCGGCCAGGTCGACTTCTCCGCTCCGGGCGTCGAACGCGAAAGGCGATGTCCCGCTGGTTCCGCGCAGGCGCAATCCCGGCACGCGGATGACACCCCGAAGTCCGCCGGGCCCGGCACTCAACAGCGGCGCGCCGGCGCGGCTGCACAGATCGACGGCCGTCGCACCAATCCGAAAGCCCGAGACCGCGACGCGATCGACCGCAACGCGCGTGCAGCCCCCGTTGAGGGCGAGCGCGCCGGTCGACGCCAAGGCCCCTGCGAGCGGCACGCGAAGCCCGTCGACACGCCCAGCGGCGAGCGGGCCCGATAGCTCTACAACGGTTGCAAAGCGCATGAGTCCGCCATTGCCGTAAAAGCGGATCGGCGTGAGAGCCAGCCTCGCCCCTTTCGCATCATAGGCATCGAGCCGCGCCTCGCCCGAAAGGACCCCGTCCGCGCGGCGGTCGAGCGTGAGCGATCCCTTGGGAAGGTCACCTCCGCCGAACCGCCAGTTTCCGAATATCGTCACCGCAGGCTGCGGCGTTCCGAAGATATAGGCGATACGGCTAACCGGACCGCCGGTCAGCCGCGCACCGCTCGCGCTGCGCAATTCGGGTTCGATCAGTTCGATCCGGGCAGACTGCCCCTCCCCGGCGAGTGCGAAGGCGGCAGTACCGCTCACGTCGGACAGCATCCGAGCCATCGCAGACGTCGCGCGCTCGGCGAGCGGGCTGACGGGGCTGCCGTCGACCGCTTTCGCGGCCGCGAGAATCGCGCGTTGCAACGCGGCGCTGCCGCTGGCGACGCTTATCCTTCCGTCGAGCGCGGGCGCCGCCGTACCTATCGTACCTTTTACATCGAGGCTCACCGACTGCGCGGTGAAATCGGGACCGCGAAGCTTGGCCATTTCGGCTTTGACGTCGATCGACGTTTTCGCGGCGTTGCCGCTGAACGAGGCATTGACGCCGAGGCGATCCGCGGCGAGCGAGGCTGCGGTAAGCCGCGCGATGCTCGCATCGGCGGTGCCTTGCCAGTCCCGCAGGTTTTCGGTCAGCGAAAGGTCGAGCGCGACCTCAGGTGATAATGCGGTGACGACCCCCTCGCCGCAGTTCAGCGACGCACCACGCAGCGGGCCCGTGAGCGTCGGCCGCAAATTCCGAACCCTGACCGTCCCATAGAAAGTCGTCCCTCGCGCGACGCAGCCCGCCGCCGTGATATCCGGTGCGACGAGCGCGAGCTTGCCGGCGAAATCCTTGCGCAGATTGCCACTGCCGTTCAGCGCCGCGCCGATACCGCCCCACGGCGTCTGGATGCGCGCGCGCGCATCGGTCAGCGTCACCCAAAGATCGGGCAAAGCGAAGGGCGTCTTGTCCGCCGGGTCGCGAAACCTGTCGAGCGACCCCAGCGACAACTGGCCGTCGACGAACCGTCCGTAAAGGCGTGCGCCATCAGCGCGCACCCCGGAAACATAGGGGCCCGACCAACCATAGCCGATCGTCACCTCGACGCTCTTCGCGGTCAGGTCGGGGCGTTTGGGGTCGCCGATCACCAGGTTCGACAATCGTTCGGACCGGAAGCCGATATCGTCGATCCTATAGCTTGCCGGAATGCCGCGACTGTCGAGCTGGTCGCGGATGACGCGATCGGCGATCGGCTCGCGGGCGAGCCAGAGGCCCGCGGCCAAGGCGACGACCGCGCCGGCGGTCATCCAGCGCTTTTTGAACAGGATCGTCCGGATGCGCGGCCGCGGCGGCGCGTCGTCCAGTTCGCTCATGGCAAGTCCGCGCAAAGGGAGGCCACCGGTGACGTCATGACACTGAGTTTCGAGCCCTCGACCGCTGCCTTTGCAGGCAGATAACACCACAATGGCGCAATTGGCTGCAATAAGGAGGACGGTGTCATACGCTCCGAACCTTATGGCCGTTGAGTGCACCCCACAAGCTGGTTATGCCGAAGGTCATGGGGGATGTACCGGATCATCAGGGTCATCGCGCGCGGCTGCGTATGCGGCTGCTCGACGATGCCGAAAGTCTCGCCGATTATGAGCTGGTCGAATATCTGCTGGCGCTCGCCATTCCGCGCCGCGACACGAAACCGCTCGCAAAGGCTCTGTTGCGCGAGTTCGGCTCGCTCGCGCAGCTGATCAGCGCCGATCCGGAATCGCTGCGCCGCGTCGATGGCATGGGCGAGGGATCCGTTGCTGCGTTCAAGGTCGTCCAAGCGTCGGCACTCCGGATGCTTAAGGGCGAATTTCGCGACAAACCATTGCTTTCGAGCTGGGATGCGTTGCTCGACTGGCTGCGCGCCGACATGGGGCCCATCGACATCGAACGCGTCCGGGTGCTGTATCTCAATTCGCGCAACATGCTGATCCGTGACGAGGTTGCGAGCGAAGGATCGATCGATCAGTCCGCGATCTACGTACGCGAAGTCGTCAAACGCGCGCTCGAACTGGGCGCGGCTGCGATCATCCTGGTGCACAATCATCCCAGCGGAAACCCCGAACCCAGTCGGCAGGACATCGCCATCACGCGCGACATCGCCGAAGCCGCGGCGAAGCTCGGGATCACGCTCCACGACCATATCATCGTCGGGGGCACCGACATCCGCAGCCTGCGCGCGATGGGGCTTTTTTGAGCGCCCCAATACGATGCAGCCGCCGGATCGCTCCGACGGCTGCACCGCTCCATCCGGGCATCCTAAATGCTTAGGCGCCGCGCGACAGGAAACCGGTCAATTCATCCTTGCTGATCTTGCCCGACTTGTCGGTATCAGCAGCGGCCCACGCCTGACCGACCCAGGTCTTGATCTGCTCCGATTCCGGATCGACGGTGGGGTCGGTCGCCGTACGCAGCTTCTTCATCCACGCGGCGAATTCCGACTGATTGAGGTCATTGCTCTTGTCGGCATCGTATGACGGAAATTCCTGGTTCACGATCTGAGCGACCTGAGCGGGCGTGGCGGCGCTGCTTTGTGCAGGCTGCGTCGTGGTCGCCTCGCCCGCGGGCGGTGCGCTGCTGTCCGCGGGAGCCGTCGTGGTGTCGGCGGGCGCCGGATCAGCCGGCGTCGGAGCAGGCTGGGGCTGGCTTGCCGACGGATCCGCCTGCTCGGTCGGGGGGGGAGCGGTGGTATCGGTCGGCGCGGTGTTCTGCGCGAGCGCGGGGAAACTGATCGCGGCGGCACCAATCAAAAGAACTTGTTTCAACATGATTTTTCTCCTGTAGCGACGGCCGACCTGCGGTTGCGATCGACCACCTGTCTTGAAGGGGCATAGGATCAATCGCGGCACCTGCATGTAAGTTGCAGCGCGGTGACAATTGGCGAAGCGGCTCGCCCCTGCTAGGGGGCGCCCTGTCGTGATTCCGCAGCGAAGCTGCGATGAACCGACATAAAAGGAAGGAATATCAATGGTCCCGCGCTACGCCCGTCCGGACATGACCGAGATCTGGTCGCCCGAGAATCGCTTTCGCATCTGGTTCGAGATCGAGGCGCATGCGACCGACGCGCTCGCCGAACTCGGGACGGTACCCAAATCGGCAGCGAAAGCGCTGTGGGACTGGTGGGCGACGAACCCCAAGATCGACGTCGAGGCGATCGATGCGATCGAGGCTGTCACCAAGCATGACGTCATCGCCTTCCTGACCTGGGTGGCCGAGAATGTCGGCGACGAAGCGCGCTTCATGCACCAGGGAATGACGTCGAGCGATGTGCTCGATACCTGCCTCGCAGTGCAACTCAGCCAGGCGGCCGACATATTGCTCGCCGATCTCGATGCCCTGCTCGAGGCGATCAAACGCCGCGCCTATGAGCATAAGCTGACCCCGACGATCGGCCGCAGCCATGGGATCCACGCCGAGCCGGTGACCTTCGGGCTCAAGCTGGCCGAGGCTTATGCCGAATTCTCGCGCTGCAAGTCGCGGCTGGTCGCGGCGCGAGCCGAGATCGCCACCTGCGCCATCTCGGGCGCGGTCGGCACCTTTGCGAACATCGACCCGCGCGTCGAAGCACATGTCGCAGCCAAGCTCGGCCTGACGATCGAACCCGTCTCGACGCAGGTCATCCCGCGCGATCGCCATGCGATGTTCTTCGCGGTTCTGGGCGTGATCGCATCGTCGATCGAGCGGCTGGCGGTCGAGGTTCGCCACCTGCAGCGCACGGAAGTGCTGGAGGCCGAGGAATATTTCTCGCCGGGACAAAAGGGCTCGTCGGCGATGCCGCACAAGCGCAACCCGGTGCTCACCGAGAATCTCACCGGCCTCGCCCGCATGGTCCGCAGCGCGGCGATTCCCGCGATGGAAAACGTCGCACTCTGGCACGAGCGCGATATCAGTCACTCGTCGGTCGAACGCTTCATCGGCCCCGACGCGACGATCACGCTCGACTTCGCGCTCGCGCGCCTGACCGGGGTCGTCGACAAACTGCTGGTGTATCCTGAGCGGATGCAGAAGAATCTCGACCGCATGGGAGGCCTCGTCCATTCGCAGCGCGTGCTGCTCGCCCTGACGCAAGCAGGAGCGAGCCGGGAAGAAAGCTATGTCCTCGTCCAGCGCAATGCGATGAAGGTGTGGGAAAGCGACGGCCAACTCTCGCTCCTCGAACTGCTCAAGGCCGATGCCGACGTCGCGGCGAAGCTTTCCGCCGAAGAGCTGACCGCACTCTTCGATCTTGGCTATCACATGAAGCACGTCGACACGATCTTCGAACGCGTGTTCGGTTAGCGCGCCACTGGAAACGCGGGCCAATGTCGCCTAGGCTGGCCGCAAGGGACCAACGGAGGAGCAAGGCGAAGTGGGAATCCTGCGGACGATCATCTGGGTCGTGTTGACGGCGGTGCTGATGGTCTTTTCAATAACCAACTGGAACGTGGTTTCGCTCAAACTTTGGCCGGGCCAGTTTGTCGAGACCAAATTGCCAATGCTGGTGCTCATTTCTTTCCTCATCGGCTTTTTGCCTACTTGGTTCGCGCTCAGGGCAACGCGCTGGTCGCTGAAGCGTCGCCTCGACAGCAGCGAGCGCCAGCTCGCCGATATGCGCGCGCTCGCAAACCGTCCCGCCGATCCCGCACCCGCTGCCGTTCCGGTCAAGGACGTTCCCCCTCCCGCCACCGATCTTTTCGCAACGGACAAGCCATGAGCCCCATCTATCTCGCCATCGACACGACGCACCTCGACGCCGCGCTCACGCTGGCGCAAAAGGTTCGCCACCACGTCGGCGGATTGAAGCTCGGGCTCGAATTCTTCTGTGCGAACGGTCATCATGGTGTTCACGAAATGGCGAAGATCGGGCTGCCGATCTTCCTCGACCTGAAACTCCACGACATTCCGAACACCGTTGCCAAGGCGATTCAGGCGCTGCGTCCGCTCGAGCCCGCGATCCTCACCGTCCACGCCGCGGGTGGCCGGGCGATGCTGGAAGAGGCGAAGGCGGCGGCGGGTCTCAACACGAAGGTGGTCGGCGTCACCGTGCTGACCAGCCTCGATGCGCCCGATCTCGAAGATATCGGCGTCACCGGCAACCCGCACGACCAGGTCGTCCGCCTCGCCGCGCTCGCGCGTGAATCGGGTCTCGACGGAATCGTCTGCTCGGGTCAAGAAGTGAAAGCCGCGCGCAAATCCTGGCCGGGCGGCTTCTTCGTGGTACCCGGGGTGCGGCCTTCGAACGGCAAGGCCGGCGATCAGAAACGCATCGTCACGCCCGCCCAGGCGATGACCGACGGCGCCTCGATCCTCGTCGTCGGCCGCCCGATCAGCCAGTCGCCCGATCCCGATCTTGCGGCGCGCGAAATCGAGGCGACGCTATAATCGACACCCGTCACCCCGGCGAAGGCCGGGATCTCGACCTCGCGTCATGGTGCACCGATGCGATTCGGGCCTTTGCCCGGACGACGACAGGATAAGATCTACATGCCCCCACTCGTCAAAATTTGCGGCCTATCGACGCCCGAAACCGTCGATGCCGCCATTCGCCTGGGCGCCACACACATCGGCCTCGTCCATTACGAGCCGAGTGCGCGCCACGTCGACCTCAAGACCGCTGCCGAGCTTCGCCAGCGCGCGCAGGGAAAGGTCCAGGTCGCGTTGCTGCTCGTAAATGCCTCACAGCAACTGACCGGGGAAGCGCTGAGCCAGGTCCGCCCCGACATCGTCCAGTTCCACGGCAACGAGACGCCCGAATGGCTCGCGCGGGTCAAGCAGCTCGTGCCTGCGCAGGTCTGGAAGGCGGTCGGCCTGAAAGACGCCGGGACGCTTGAGCGCGTGCGTCAATACGAAGGCGCCGCCGACCGCATCCTCTACGACGCGCCCGCTGCCGCGCTTCCCGGCGGCACGGGCACCCGGTTCGACTGGTCGCTCCTCAAGGATCATCGGCATAGCATGGCGTGGGGCGTCGCGGGCGGCCTGACGCCGGCTAACGTGGCGCAGGCTATCGCCGAGACCGGCGCGCCGCTCGTCGACGTCTCCTCGGGCGTCGAAAGCGCGCAGGGCGTCAAGGATGTGGACAAGATCGCCGCTTTCCTTAAAGCGGCGGGCCGATGACCCACGCACCCAACAGCCTCCGCACCCAGCCCGACGAGCGCGGCCATTTCGGTCAGTTCGGCGGCCGCTATGTCGCCGAAACGCTGATGCCGCTGATCCTCGATCTCGAACGCCACTATCGCGCGGCGCAGGTTGATCCTGCATTCAAGGCCGAATTCGACTATCTGCTCAAACATTATGTCGGCCGCCCGAGCCCGCTATGGTTTGCCGAGCGGCTGACGGACGATCTGGGCGGCGCGAAAATCTATCTGAAGCGCGAGGATCTGAACCACACCGGCGCGCACAAGATCAACAATTGCATCGGCCAGATCCTGCTCGCGAAGCGGATGGGCAAGACGAAGATCATCGCCGAGACGGGCGCGGGCCAGCACGGTGTCGCGACCGCGACCGTCGCTGCGCTGTTCGGCCTGCCCTGCACCATCTTCATGGGCGCGGTCGATGTCGCGCGGCAGCAGCCGAACGTCTTCCGCATGAAGCTGCTCGGCGCCGAAGTCGTCGCGGTCGAAAGCGGCGCGAAGACGCTCAAGGACGCGATGAACGAGGCGCTGCGCCACTGGGTCGCCAACGTCCACGACACCTTCTACATCATCGGCACCGTCGCGGGTCCGCACCCCTACCCCGAACTCGTCCGCGATTTCCAGTCGGTGATCGGCGACGAGGCCAAGGCGCAGATTCTGGAGGCCGAAGGCCGTCTGCCCGACATGCTGATCGCCCCTGTCGGCGGCGGATCGAACGCGATCGGGCTGTTCCATCCATTCCTCGACGACGAGGGTGTCGAGATCGTCGGTGTCGAAGCGGCAGGCGAAGGCCTCGATGGCAAGCACGCCGCCAGCCTTGCGGGCGGCCGACCCGGCATCCTGCATGGTAACAAGACCTATCTGCTGCAGGACGAGGACGGCCAGATCACCGAGGCGCACAGCATCTCGGCGGGGCTCGACTATCCGGGCATCGGCCCGGAGCATAGCTGGCTCCACGAAATCGGCCGCGTCCGCTACGAACCCGTCACCGACGCCGAAGCGCTCGCGAGTTTCCAGAAGCTGACGAAACTCGAAGGCATCATCCCCGCGCTCGAAAGCGCACACGCGATCGCCGCTGCCGAACGCATCGCGCCGACATTGGGCAAGGACAAGATCATCATCGTCAACTGCTCGGGCCGCGGCGACAAAGACATCTTTACCGTCGCCGATGCGTTGGGGGTCAAACTGTGACCCGGTTCTCGTCCGCCTTCGCCAAACCGCGCCCTGCGCTCGTCGCCTTCATCACGGGCGGCGACGGTGATACCGCCGCGAACCTCGACGCGCTCGTCGCAGGGGGCGCTGACGTCATCGAGCTTGGCATGCCCTTCACCGATCCGATGGCCGATGGCCCCGCGATCCAGGCCGCGAACCTGCGGAGCTTGGCCAAGGGTACAACGACCGCCGATCTGTTCGCAATCGCGGCCGCCTTCCGCGCGCGCCATCCCGCCGCGCCGCTCGTGCTGATGGGCTATGCCAATCCCATGACGATCCGCGGCGCCGAATGGTTCGCCGCCGAATGCGCTAAGGCGGGCGTCGATGGCGTAATCTGCGTCGATATTCCGTCGGAGGAAGACGCCGAGCTCGGTCCCGCGCTCCGCGCCGTCGGCGTCGACCTCATCCGCCTTGCCACGCCGACCACCGACGCCGCCCGATTGCCCGACGTGCTGAACGGCGCGGGCGGCTTTCTCTACTATGTGTCGGTCGCAGGCATTACGGGCATGCAACAGGCCGCGCAGGCGAGCATCGAAGATGCCGTCGCGCGGCTCAAGGCCGCGACCGACCTGCCCGTCGCCGTCGGCTTCGGCGTCCGCACCCCCGATCAGGCCGCGAGTATCGCACGCGTTGCCGACGGCGTCGTCGTCGGATCGGCCTTCATCGACATCATCGCCGAGCATGGCGACGCCGCGGCACCGCATGTCGAGGCCTTCACCCGTTCGCTCGCCGATGCTATCCACGGCGCAAAGGAGATCGCCGCATGAGCTGGCTCGACCGCGTCCGCAACGCGCTGCCCTTCGGGGCGAAGCGCGACACCGCCGACAATCTGTGGCACAAATGCCGCCAGTGCCAGCAAATGGTGTTCGTCAAGGAATGGGAAGACAATCTGAACGTCTGCCCGCGGTGCGATCATCATGATCGCATCGGCGCGAAAGAGCGTTTTGCGCAGCTGTTCGACGGCGGCATTCACGAATTGATCGCATCGCGCGCCGCGCCCGAAGATCCGCTGAAGTTTCGCGACACCAAAAAATATGTCGATCGCATCAAGGCCGCGCGAACCCAGACCGGCGACCGGGACGCCTACCAAAACGGCTTCGGCCGCATTTCGGGGAAGCCCGTCGTCATCGGCGTGCAGGATTTCGCCTTCATGGGCGGTTCGATGGGCGTCGCCGTAGGCGAAGCGTTCGTCGCGGGTGTCGAAGACGCGATCCGTCGCGGCTGTCCCTATGTCGCGATCACCGCAGCGGGTGGCGCGCGCATGCAGGAAGGCACGTTGTCACTGATGCAGATGCCGCGTGCGACCGTCGCGCTCCAGCGGCTGCGCCGGGCCGGTCTGCCGTATATCGTATTGCTGACCGATCCGACGACCGGCGGTGTCACCGCAAGCTATGCGATGCTCGGCGATATCCAGATCAGCGAGCCGAACGCGCTGATCGGCTTTGCGGGCCAGCGCGTGATCGAGAATACGATCCGTGAAAAGCTCCCCGAAGGGTTCCAGCGCGCCGAATATCTGCTCGAGCACGGGATGATCGACATGGTCGTCCACCGCAAGGACCTGCCCGCGACGCTCGGCCGCCTGATCGGCTATCTGGCGCCCGAAAAGGCCGCCTGAACCGAAAACGCTCACCATCATGGCCGACTTCGCGCGTTCCAGCGATCCTGCGGTGCAGGCGCAACTCGATCGTCTCGGCGCGCTGTCGCCCGGGCGCGACACGCTCGGGCTCGAACGGATCACCGAACTCTGCGCACGCCTGGGGGACCCGCAACTTCGTCTCCCTCGGACGTTCCATGTTGCAGGGACCAACGGAAAAGGATCGACCTGCGCCTATCTGCGCGCGATTCTCGAAGCGCAGGGGCGGCGTGTTCACAGCTACACCAGCCCTCATCTCGTGCGCTTCAACGAGCGGATCAGGCTCGCCGGGACGTTGATCGACGATGCACGGCTTGCGGCATTGCTCGAAGAGGTTCTCGATGCAGCCGACGGACTGGCCGCAAGTTTCTTCGAAATCACGACGGCGGCCGCCTTCCTTGCTTTCGCACGCGTCCCCGCTGACGATTGCATCGTCGAAGTCGGCCTCGGCGGCCGGCTCGACGCGACGAATGTCATTCCCGCGCCCGCCGTTTGCGGCGTCGCCTCGCTCGGCATCGACCATGAAGCATTTCTTCTCGCACCCGAGGACGGTGTGCCGGCCGAAGCGATCGAACGGATCGCGTGGGAAAAAACGGGTATTTTCAAACCCGGCGCCGCGCTGGTGACGCTTCGTTATCCCGATACGGTGATGAAGCTCGTCGGCGAGCGCGCCGCCGCGGTCGGCGGCACGCTGTTTTCGGAGGGCGACGGCTGGGCGGTCGAACCCGATGGAACAGGATTTCGCTGGCAGTCGCGATCGGGCGCGATCGACCGCAGATTGACGCCGCGAATGGCGGGCTTGCACCAGATCCGGAACGCCGGGCTTGCGATCGCCATGCTGCGCAGCGCTCCCGCCCCCCACCCCCGCGACGAGGATATCGCCGCAGGCGTGGCGAGCGCCTTCTGGCCCGGACGAATGCAGAGGCTGAAGCCCGGCCCGCTGACGACCGCGCTTTCGTCAAGCACCGGAGTCTGGCTGGATGGCGGGCACAATCCCGATGCCGGGGTCGCGCTTGCCCGCGCGCTGGAAGACCATCCCCCGCTTCATGTCGTTTGCGGCCTCCTTCAGAATAAGGATGCGCTGGGCTTCCTCCGCCCCTTCGCCGATCGCATCGCGTCGTTCCAGGCGGTACCGATCCCTGGACATGACCATCATGATCCCCGGGATCTGTGTTGTCAGGTGCAGTCCGAACTCGGCATCGGCGACGCGGAGCCTTCCGGCGACGTCGCAGCCGCGCTTCGAAGTATCGCCAATCGACGGCAACCGGGCGACGTGCTGATCTGCGGGTCGCTTTATCTCGCCGGCGTGGTGCTCGACCTCAACGAGGAGCGGCCCGACTAGCGGCGACGCTATGCCGCCTTGGGCGTACCGCCCTTCCACGCCAACCCGGCGCCGACGCCGAAAGCGATGATCGCCGCAGTCATATAGGACGTCGCGAGCTCAAGCTGTTGCGCCAGAAGTATGCCGACGAGCCCGGCCACGATCAGGGCGAATCCGGCGACGCGCCAAGCGCCGACGGGCTGGCGCAATTGCCGCTCGTCGACGGCCTCGGTCTGCCGGATGCCTTGGACGACATACCCCTTGCTCCACAGCAGCCAGAGCAGAACCATGCCGGGGATCGCAGCGACCACCGTGAAGCCCCAGAAGCCGACCCAGCCCAATTTTTCGGCGACGATACCTGCCGGGCCCGCCATGAATGTTCGGCCGACCCCGGCAAAGGAGGACAGCAGTGCGAACTGCGTGGCGGTGTAGGCGATGCTCGATAGTCCCGAGAGGTAAGTGGCGAAAACGGTAAGGCCGATGCCGCTCGTCAGATTCTCCGTCACGATCGCTGCGACGAGCATCCAGTAATTGTTGCCGGTTGCGGCCAGGACCATGAACATCACGTTCGAAAACATCATCATCAGCCCCGAAATCAGGAGCGCGCGGCCCATTCCGAGCCAAAGGAGGAACGGTGCGCCGAGCGCCGATCCCACGATCAGCGCTCCAAAGCCCCATAGCTTGTTCGCCGAAATATAATCGAGGTCGGGGAAGCCGAGATCGACGATCATCGGACCCAGCATCGTCTGCCCCATCGCGTCGCCGACCTTGTAGACGAGGACGAAGCCGAGGATCAGAAAGGCGCCGTGGCGCGTCAGGAATTCGCGGAACGGATTGACGACGGCCTCGGTCAACCATTGTCCGGCCCGCATTCCCGAAACATGTTCGAAGCGGTCGACGAACTTCCCCGGGCCGGCCCAAAGCGCGCCGATGATCGCAGGAAGGATGCAGAAGGCAGTGAGCCCATAGGCGGTGGCCCAGCCGAGCCCCAGACCCTCGTTCGATGCGAAATAGATCGTGCCGGCGCCTGCGATCAGATTGCCCGTGCGATAGCCGAACTGGTTCGTCGCGGTCCCATGCGCGAATTCCTCGTCGTCGAGAATTTCGATGCGATAGGCGTCGATGACGATGTCTTGCGTCGCCGATAGGAAGGCGGTGATCAGCGCCCACACGGCGAACACGCCGATGTCGCCCGGTTTGGGATCGCTTGCGCCTAGCTGCCAGATCGCGACGAACAGCAGCGCCTGCACGAAAAACAGCCAGCCACGCCTTTGCCCGAAGGCCTTGGTCAGAAAGGGCAGCGGCAGCTTGTCGACGATCGGCGCCCACAGGAATTTGATCGTATAGGGGATGCCAAGCGCCACCGCGAAGCCGATGGTCGCGGTGTCGATCCCGACCTTCGCCAGCCAAAAGGTCATCGTCGCAATCAGCAAGGTCAACGGAAAGCCGCTCGATATGCCGAGCAGAAAGGTGATCATCGGGTTCTTGCGCAAATATGGCCGGAACGCCGGGATCGACAGCGCGACGAGGGCCAGTCCGCCAAGAATCGCGACAAAAATAATGAAACGGATCAGATCAACCGACATGCGTCGCTCCCCACGCGCCTGCCTTTCGCGACGCTGTTGCTGTCATCCCCAAGGCCTAGAGCCTTGGCCCCAAATTGGAAGCGACGATTGCGCCGACGTGTGCGATTGCAGCGGCGTTCACGCCGCCGCGGGACGCCAGAAGGTCGTCAGTCCGCTTACCCTGCGCGGCGCCTGATTTTTGCACGTCATGCTTTCGACCGCCTTCAAAGCCGCAACGAGCGCCGACGCGCTGTGCGGTTTTCCCAGGCACGCGACGGCGATATCGGCGGCATCGGCGGGACATTGGCCGGTGACGAGCAGCACGGCGATTCCCCGATCACGGGCGATGCGAGCAACCTCGCGGCCGGTCATATCGCCGGCAAGGCCCAGGTCGAGGACGAGTGCATCGACCTGTTCGGACGCCATCACTGCGACAGCCGCTTCGCCCGAATCGACGGTCGCGACGATGTCGTATCCGCCGTGCTGAAGCGTCCGTTCGTTGTCGAACGCCATCAGCGGATCATCCTCGATGACCAGCAGGCGCTTGATACACGACGGGCGGGACGCGAAGAGCATAAACACTCCCTTTAAGGCTGCCATGACTCGCTCTCCGCCTTCCTGCAAGACCGCTTCTGCTTGCCATCGACGAAGCGGTCCTTTTCCGGCTATGAGCGTGGTCACAAAGTCACACTTGCTTCCCGAAAAACGACAAGAAAGCTGCATCCGTTCCGATGACGACCCGCCGTCCGCCGCGCAACGCGCCCCACTCATCCGCCGACCGCGACGCCCCGCGCGGACGCCGCGCCGCACGCGCCGCCGCGCCGCCGCGCAAACCGCAACCCGAAGCCGAGCGCGAGGACGGTCCGCAGCGGATCGCGAAACTGCTCGCGCGCGCCGGAGTCGGCTCGCGCCGCGACGTCGAGCGAATGATTGAGGAAGGGCGCATCGCGCTGAACGGCGAAGTGATCGCGCAGCCCGCACCGCTGCTCGCCTCGCTCGATGGGCTGACCGTCGACGGCAATCCGGTGGCAAAGCCGGTGTCCACGCGGCTCTATCGCTTCCACAAGCCCGCGGGCTGCCTGACCGCTGCGCGCGATCCCAAGGGACGCAAGACGATCTATGACGTGCTGCCGAAGGGACTCCCTCGGCTGATGCCCGTCGGGCGGCTCGACTATAATACCGAGGGCCTGCTCCTGTTGACGAACGACGGCGAATTCAAGCGCCAACTCGAACTGCCCGCGAGCGGCGTCGAGCGAACCTATCGCGCGCGCGCTTTCGGCGACATCAGCCAGACGCAGCTTGAGGACCTGGTCGAAGGGATCGAGATCGACGGGATCCGCTATGGCAAGATCGACGCGAACCTCGAACGCCGCACCGGGCGCAACCAGTGGATCGAGATGACGCTGACCGAAGGCAAGAATCGCGAAGTTCGCCGCGTACTCGAACATCTGGGATTACAGGTCAGCCGGCTGATCCGTACCCGCTATGGTCAGTTCACGCTCGAGGGGCTCGACATGGGGGACATCGAGATCGTCGCCCGCGACGAGCTATTCCAGTTCCGGCGCCGGCTCGGCAAGTGAGGGTCATCGCCGGGGAATGGCGCGGCCGCAGGCTGACCGCGCCCAGGAACGACGCGACACGCCCGACGGCCGACCGGACGCGCGAGACGCTCTTCTCGATGCTGACGAGCCGCGTCGGCAGCTTCGAAGGGCTGCGCGTCGCCGACCTCTTCGCCGGATCGGGCGCGCTCGGGATCGAAGCGCTGTCGCGCGGCGCGGCATATTGCCTGTTCGGCGAGCAGGATCGCGGGGCGCTGGACGCGCTTCGCACGAACATCGGCGCGCTCGGCGCTGCCCCGCGCGCCGATGTTCGCGCCGGATCGGTGCTGAGCCTCGGCCCCGCGCCGCACGGCTTCGACCTGCTCCTCTTCGATGCCCCTTACGCAACGGGCGCCGGCGCGGTCGCGCTGGACAAGCTGAACCGGCTCGGCTGGGTCGAGGCGGACAGCCTGATCTCGATCGAAACGTCGGACCGCGAAGACGTCGCGGTCGCGGGCTTCGCGATCGAGGCCGAGCGCCGCGTCGGCAAGGCGAAGCTGACCTTGCTCAGGCCGGCGTGACGCGCCGCCGCACCATCAGCAATCCGAGCCAGCTGACGATACCCGCCAACGCCAGATACAGGCCGACGACCGCCGTCCCCCGCCACTCGCTGAGCGCTTGCGCCACGATCGGCGCCATCGCGCCGCCCAATATCCCGCCGGCATTGAAGGCGACCGACGCGCCGGTGTAGCGAACGCGAACTGGAAACAGCTCGGTCAACCAACTGCCCAGCGGACCATAGACCAGTCCCATGATGAACAAGGCGGTCGCGAGCCCCAGGAAAATGACGAGCCAGCTTCCCGACGCGAGCGACGGCCCGAAAAGGAAGCCCACGAGCACCGTGGCGCCGCAGCCCCAGCCGAGCACGCGCTGCGCGCTCGATGCGTCGCTTGCATAACCCGCGAAGATGATCCCCGCCGCCATGAACAGGATCGCGCCGAGCTGGATGAGCAGGAACTGCTCCTTCGGGTAGCCGAGCGCGCTCGTCCCGTGCGCCAGCGCGAACGAGGTGGCGAGATAGAAGATCGCGAAACAGGCGACGACCGCAAAGGTGCCCGCGAGCGTCGCGAGCAGATGGTGTCGCAGCAATTCGCCGAGCGGAACGCCGGCAGGTACCTCTTTTGCGAGCGCTTCGGCAAAGGCCGGCGTTTCGCCGATCTTAAGCCGCACCCAAAGGCCGAGGCCCACGAGAAGTGCGGAAAACAGGAAAGGAATGCGCCAGCCCCAGCTTGCAAAGGCGCCATCGTCGAGCGCGAGGCCAAGCAGCAGGAACAGCCCGTTCGCGGCGATGAAACCCACCGGTGCCCCGAGCTGCGGAAACATGCCGAACCGCGATCGCCATCCCGGAGGCGCGTTCTCGACCGCAAGCAATGCCGCCCCGCCCCATTCGCCACCCAGCCCGAAGCCTTGCCCGAAGCGCAGCACGCACAACAGGAAGGGCGCGACCCAGCCGACCATCGCGTAAGTCGGCAAGAAGGCGATGAGCAGCGTAGAGCCTCCCATCAGCATCAGCGATGCGACGAGCGTCGACTTGCGCCCGATGCGGTCGCCATAATGGCCGAAGACGATCGCGCCGACCGGCCGCGCGAAAAAGGCGAGGCCGAAGGTCATGAAGCTGTAGAGGAGCTGCGCCGACGGCGATTCACTCGGAAAGAAGAGCGGCCCGAACACCAGCGCCGCCGCAGTGCCATAGATATAGAAATCGTAGAATTCGACCGCCGTCCCGACAAGGCTCGCGGTCAGGATGCGCCGATGCTCGCGATAAGGTGCCAAATCCACGGTCGCTGCCCCTCCCCCTTTTCCTGCCGCCACCCCGCGGCTGGCGCGTCACCCGATTCGCGGTGCGCCCCCGTCAGATCCGACGCGCCTCGGCGGGCGCATAGAGGTCGCCCGCGCGGGCTTCGAACGCCGCGATCATCTTGCGCAGCGCCTTGTCGAACATCTGCCCCGCGAGCGTTTCGAAAACGCGGCTGCGAAACGAGAAATCGACCATGAAATCGACGCGGCAACCGCCGCTTTCGAGCGGTGCGAAATGCCATTCATTCTCGAGATGCTTCATCGGCCCGTCGATGTAGCTGACGGTCACCAGCCGCGGCCGTTCCTTGTGGACGCGGCACGAAAAGCTTTCGCGCAGGCCCTTGAAGCCGACGATCATGTCGGCAACCGCCTCATGCTCGCTGTCGCTGCGGACGCGAAGCGCGATCACCCAGGGGAGGAATTCGGGATAGCGCGCGATGTCGGTGACCAGCGCGAACATCTGTTCGGCGCTGTACGGCAGTTCGCGCGTCTCGTGGTGCCTCGGCAATCAGCCCGCCTTGACGCGTGCGAGCTGTTCTTCGCGCGCCGCGCGCATCCGCTCGAAATCGTCGCCGGCGTGATAGCTCGATCGCGTGAGCGGCGACGACGCGACCTGCAGGAAGCCCTTGGCGCGCGCGATCTGCGCGTAAGCGTCGAACGCCTGCGGCGTCACGAAGTCGATCACCTTGGCATGCCGCGGCGTCGGCTGGAGATACTGGCCCATCGTCATGAAATCGATGTCGGCGCTGCGCATGTCGTCCATCACCTGATGAACCTCCATCCGTTCTTCGCCGAGGCCGAGCATGATGCCCGACTTGGTGAAGATCGACGGATCGCGGCGCTTGACGCTCTCGAGCAGGCGAAGCGACGCATAGTAGCGCGCGCCCGGGCGGATCGTCGGATAGAGCCGCGGAACGGTCTCCAAATTATGATTATAGACGTCGGGCCGCGCGTCGACGATCGCCGCAACCGCGCTTTCCGGCTTGTTGCGGAAATCGGGGGTCAGGATCTCGATCGTCGTCTGCGGCGTTTCGCGGCGCAGCGCCTGGATCACCTTGACGAACTGGCTCGCGCCGCCGTCGGGGAGGTCATCGCGGTCGACCGAGGTGATGACGATGTGGGTCAGGCCCATCTTCGCCACCGCCGCAGCGGTATGCTCGGGTTCGAGCAGGTCGACGGGGCGCGGCATCCCGGTCTTGACGTTGCAGAAAGCGCAGGCGCGGGTGCAGGTGTCGCCGAGGATCATCACCGTCGCATGCTTCTTGGTCCAGCATTCGCCGATGTTCGGGCACGCCGCTTCCTCGCACACCGTGTGCAGGTTGAGGTCGCGCATCAACCGTTTCGTTTCGGCATAACCGGGGCTGGTGGGCGCCTTGACGCGGATCCAGTCGGGTTTGCGGGGGCGAAGGGGTTGTGCGGGAGCGTTCATTTCGCCCACATAGTCGCGACCGCGCCTCTTCTCAACCTCTCTACCTATGCTAAGGCGCATCCATGACTCGCTTTGCAGATATGATCGATGGGTACCGGCGTTTCCGTAACGGCGGCTGGGCTGAACAACGCGAACGCTGGGAACAGCTTGCCGAAGGCCAGTCGCCGAAGGTCATGGTCATCGCCTGCTCCGACAGCCGGTCCGAACCTTCGCAGATCTTCGACACCAACCCGGGGGAAATTTTCGTCGTGCGCAACGTCGCGGCGCTGGTGCCCCCGTTCGAGACGACGCCGGGCCGCCATGGTGTCTCGGCCGCGCTGGAATTCGCCGTGCAATTCCTGAAGGTCGAGGAAATCGTCGTGATGGGGCACGGCCTGTGCGGCGGCTGCCACGCGGCGCTCCACAAGTCGATGGAGGGCGCGGAGCCCGGGCGCGGCGGCTTTATCGCCGACTGGATCGCGATGCTCGACGATGCCAGCGCGGAAGTCCGGGCGGCACATGCCGACATCGACAACCGCGAGGCGGGGCGCGCGATGGAAATGGCGGCTGTGCGCGTGAGCATAGACAATCTGCGCACCTTCCCCTGTATCCAGGAGAAGGAGAAGCGCGGCACGCTGAAACTGCGCGGCGCCTTTTTCGCGATTACCGACGGGGTGCTGCACATCATGGACGACGCGACGGGAGAGTTTGCACGGGCCTGACCGGCCGAACAGGGAGAACGGGCATGAGCAAGAATGCGATGTGGCTGACGATCATTTTCGCAGCCGCGATCTTCGGGGCCTTTCTGGGGCCGTCGCTCGGCAGCCTGCTCGGCGAGACGACGATGCTGATCCTCGCGCCGCTCTTCCTGATCGGGGTCATCGGCTTTTGCATCTGGGCGCTGTCGAGCAACAAGAGCGGCAAGAAGGCCGATAGCGCGACGCTCGCCGATGCTCGCACGATGCGCGCGGCCGACGGAAAGGGCCGCATCTATATCACCCGCCGGGGCTTCGTGGCCGCGCTGCAGGGAATGGACGTGACGCTCGACGGCGTGGCGAAGGGCCAGATCAAATCGGGCCAGATGCTGATGGCCGAAGTCGAGCCCGGAACGCACAGCCTGCATGTCGGCACCGCCAAGGCGAAGCTCGCGAACGCTGCCGAGATGCAGGTCGACGTCGGGGGCAGCGAGGTCGTGGTGATCGACGCGATGATCGAGATGGGCGCGCTCAAGGGCAGCGTGAAACTGACACGCCTCGATGCGGGCAAGGCACGCGAAAACGTCAATGCGACCGCGCTGATCCTGTGGGAAACCGCCCCCGCCTGATCGCGGGCGTTCGCGGATCCGGTTCGTCGTCCTTTCGGAGCAATCGGCGGCGGAACGCCCGCCCCGCACGGCGGGCGATTTTGCGCTTTGGCGGAGCGCTGGCAGAACGGGCGGCGAACGCAACCGAGGAGACACCATGGCGCTTCGCCAACCCTTGCTCGCCGCCCCGGCCCTGGCGTCGCGGCGGCGCGCCTTTCCGGGCGAGGATGAGATTTATGCGCGGGCGCGCAAATCGCTTCTGGCCGAAGAGATCGACCTTCGCCGCAAGATGAGCCGCGTCGCCGAACAGCGCCGCGCGCTGCCGCCCGGACCGGTCATGAAGGATTACCGCTTTCGCGATGCCGAGGGCGCCGAGGGCGGGCTTGCCGACCTGTTCGGTCGCCACGACACGCTCGTGAGCTATTTCTGGATGTACGGGCCGGAACGCGAACGCCCCTGCCCCATGTGCACCAACTGGCTGGGCGCGGTCGACGGCAATGCGAACGACATTCAGCAACGCGTGGCGCTCAAGATCTTCGGGCGCAGCCCGGTCGAGCGGCAACGCGCGTTCGCAGCCGAGCGCGGCTGGCGGAGTCTGGATTTCGTCCAGACCGTCGGCGACGATTATGCGCGCGACTTCAACCTGCTCAACGCCGACGGCAGCGAGAACCCCGCGCTCGTCGTGTTCAAGAAGAGCGGCAGCACCGTGCGCATGTTCTGGCGCAGCGAGATGACCGCCGAGATGGCCGATCCGGGGCAAGACCCGCGCGACGCGCCCGATATCGCAAGCCTGTGGGCCATCCTCGACCTGACGCCCGCCGGACGCGGGGCCGACTGGTATCCGTCGCTGGAATATTGAGGCTTAAAGCCACAAAAGCCCCGCATGCGCGCATCCGATTTGTGTCCTTTGTGGCCCCTTCGACAAGCTCAGGGCAGGCTTAAGGCGACAAAGGATACGGATCTGCGCTTCGGGAGTGTCGCCTTTGTCGCTTTAAGCGGAGGAGCCGAATTTCGATGATATCAAAGAGCCGGAGCGGATGCTGGCATAGCCGGATATTATAGGAAAGCGGGATTTTCCACGTCGGCATCGGGGTGGGGAGCGGGCGTTGCCTCCTTTCCCTTCGTCATCCCGGACTTGATCCGGGATCCATAGCTCCGCCGTCGTCATGGACCCCGGATCAAGTCCGGGGTGACGATAAGGGAAATGTCCGCAACCGATTGAAAGCCGTCGCGGCGCCTCAGGGAATGGCGTAAGTCACATTCGCCTGCCCGACCGGCTTGTCTGCATCATCGGTCCAGATACGGATATCCATGACCGCGAGCCGCTTGCCGAGGCGCAGCATATGCGCGTCAGCGAACAGCGGGCCGGGCCGGCAGGGCCGCAGGAACTGGTAGTTCAGCGCGCTCGTCACCGCCATCGCCACGGGACCGATGTGCGCGAGGACGAGCGCGTACGCCGCCATGTCGGCGAAGCCCATCTGCGTCGGGCCCGAGATCAGCCCGCCCGGGCGCAGCGCCTTGTCGTTCGGATCCATCCGCGCCTGGATATGGCCCGGGCCGGCCGAGACGACGCGGCCGCGCGATCCCGGTTCGGAGTGCGGGAAGGCGGCCGCCAGAAATTCGTTGAGCGCGTCCGCATCCATACGGATCGCGCTCGACGATATCGGAGCCGCCTCCCCTGCCATAATGCTTAGCGCGACAGCTTCTTGTAGGTCGTCGCGTGTGGCCGCGTCGCGCCGTCGCCGAGGCGGCGGATCTTGTCCTCTTCATAGGATTCGAAGTTGCCTTCGAACCATTCGACATGGCTGTCGCCCTCGAACGCGAGAATGTGCGTCGCGAGACGGTCGAGGAAGAAGCGGTCGTGGCTGATGACCACCGCGCAGCCCGCGAAATTCTCGAGCGCCTCTTCGAGCGCGGCGAGCGTTTCGGTGTCGAGGTCGTTCGTCGGTTCGTCGAGCAGGAGGACGTTGCCCCCGGCCTTCAGCATCTTCGCCATATGGACGCGGTTGCGTTCACCGCCCGACAGCTGGCCGACCTTCTTCTGCTGATCGACGCCCTTGAAGTTGAACGCGCCGACATAGGCGCGCGTCTGCATCTCGTGCTTGCCGATCGACATCATGTCGTGACCGCCCGAAATTTCTTCCCAGACATTCTTGTTCGGGTCGAGCGCGTCGCGGCTCTGGTCGACATAGCCGAGGCGGACGGTGTCGCCGATCGCGACGTTGCCCGTGTCGGGCTCTTCCTGACCGGTGATCAGCTTGAACAGCGTCGACTTGCCCGCGCCGTTCGGTCCGATGACGCCGACGATGCCGCCCGGCGGCAACGTGAACGACAGATCCTCGAACAGCAGCTTGTCGCCATAGGCCTTCGAGATATTGTGAACCTCGATCACCTTGCCGCCGAGGCGTTCGGGAACCTGAATGACGATCTGCGCCTTGCCGGGGGTGCGGTTTTCCTGCGCCTCGACGAGCTGGTCGAACGATTTGATACGCGCCTTCGACTTGGCCTGGCGAGCCTTCGGCGACTGCCGGATCCACTCGAGCTCGTCCTTGATCGCCTTCTGGCGGCCCTGGTCTTCGCGCGCTTCCTGTTCGAGGCGCTTGCCCTTCTTTTCGAGATAGGTCGAATAATTGCCTTCGTAGACGAAATAGCGGCCGCGATCGAGTTCGAGGATCCAGTTCACGACATTGTCGAGGAAGTAGCGGTCGTGGGTGACGAGGATGACGTTGCCCGGATAGTCGACGAGGTGCTTTTCGAGCCATGCGACGCTTTCGGCGTCGAGGTGGTTGGTCGGTTCGTCGAGCAGCAGGATCGACGGCTTTTCGAGGAGCAGGCGGGTGAGCGCAATGCGACGGCGCTCGCCGCCCGACAGATTCTCGACGCTCCAGTCGCCCGGCGGGCAGCGAAGCGCTTCCATCGCGATTTCGAGCTGGTTGTCGAGCGTCCAGCCGTCGACCGCGTCGATCTTTTCCTGAAGCTCTCCCATCTCGGTCATAAGCGCGTCGAAATCGGCATCTTCGGGCGGGTCGGCCATCAGCGTGCTGATCTCGTTGAACCGGTCGAGCATGTCGGCGACGGGGCGGACGCCGTCCATGACGTTTTCCTTGACCGTCTTGGTCGGATCGAGCTGCGGCTCCTGCGCGAGATAGCCGACGGTGATCCCCTCGCCCGGCCAGGCTTCGCCGGTGAAATCCTTGTCGATGCCCGCCATGATCTTCATGAGCGTCGACTTACCCGTGCCGTTCGGGCCGACGATGCCGATCTTGGCGTCGGGATAGAATTGCAGGCTGAGATTGTTCAGCGTCGGCTTTTGCGCGCCGGGATAGGTCTTCGAAAGACCCTTCATCACGAAACTATATTGGGCGGCCATGGAATGCTCCGGTATGGGCTGGGCCGCGGTCGCGGCCGGGAGAGTTGGGCGCCGGTTAGCGAATGGGCGCGGGAATGGCAATCGACGCTTGCGCGCGCGAGGCGCGCCGCTACGAAAGCGGCATGAAAATCGCCCCCACCCCTGCCCGGATCGCCGGGATCGCCGCCCTGTTCCTGATCACCACCCCCGTCTCGGCCGAGCCGCCCGCGCGCACCGCGGTCGAATTGGCGCAGACCGGTAACGACCTCGCCTTTTCGATCACCCAGGGCCTGACGACCGAGATCGGTCCGCGAATGGCGGGCACCGAAGCAGAATCCGCCGCGCGCCGCTGGGCTGTCGCGCGTTTGCAGGCGCTGGGCTTCGCCAATGTTCGCGAGGAACAGTTCGATATGCCAGTCTGGGTACGGGGCGAGGAAAAGGCCTGGCTGACGGGCCCCTTCCTGCCGCAGAAGGTCGCGATAACGGCGCTCGGCAATTCGGCTTCGACCGGCGTGAAAGGGATCGAGGGCGACGTCGCCTATTTCGAAAGTTTCGATGCGCTCGTGGCGGCACCCGAGGCCGACGTGAAGGGGAAGATCGTCTTCATCGATCACAAGATGCAGCCGACGCAGGATGGCAGCGGTTACGGCTATTACGGCCGCGGCCGCTTTACGGGCCCGAACATTGCGTCCAAGAAGGGCGCGATCGCGATCGTCATCCGCTCGATCGGGACCGACAGCCATCGCAATCCGCATGCGGGAGGCACGAATTTCGAAGCCGGCGTGAAGCCCATTCCGGCGGGAGCGATCTCCAACCCCGACGCCGACCAGCTCGTGCGCCAGTGGCGGCGTCCGCAACCCGTCCTTGCCGACGGCGACGCGCGCGATCCCGTCCGGATGAAGCTCGTCCTGACGCCGCAAAACCTGGGCACGAAACATTCGGGTAACGTCATCGCGGAAGTTCCGGGCAGCGATCCCGCCGCAAGCCCCGTCATCGTCGCCTGCCATCTCGACAGCTGGGACCTTGGAACCGGCGCGATCGACGATGCCGCGGGTTGCGGCATCATTACCGCCGCCGCGAAACATGTGATGACCGCGGGGCAGCCGCGCCGCACGATCCGCATCCTGTGGGCGGGCGCCGAAGAGGTCGGCGTATTCGGCGGCAAGGCCTATTTCCAGCGGCATGGAAAGGAAAGCCACGCGGTCGCGCTCGAATCCGATTTCGGGGCCGACCGCGTCTGGAGGGTCGATTTCAAGCTGCCCGACAGCGCGAAGGGGCTCGCCGACCGGATCGCAACCGCGGTCATGCCGTTCGGGGTCGTGCGCGGCAAGCAGCCGGCCAATGGCGGCGCCGATGTCGGAGCGCTGATCCAGGCCGGCGTCCCTGCGATCGACCTGGCGCAGGATGGAACGCGCTATTTCGACATTCACCACACGCCGGACGATACGCTCGATAAGGTCGATCCCGCGCAATTGCGTCAAAATGTCACGGTTTGGGCCGCGACTCTGGCGATTCTCGCGAACAGCGAGGATAGCGAGCTGCCGTAAGTATGACGGAGAAATGACAGATTCGCGTGCGCGCCGGGCATCTCAATTATTTTTGTTGACGATTCATGCGGAACGGCTAAATCCCGCCGCTCGCGGTACGGGAAGTTTTCCCGGACGCGGAAAGGCATTTTAGGGAGCCCACACATCATGAAGAAGTTTGCTGCTATCGCCGTTGCTGCCAGCATGTTCGCCCTCGCCGCTTGCGGTGAAAAGGCTGCTGAAGAAGCCACCACCGACGCCCCGGCCGCTGAAGCGGTTGCGGAAGAAGGTGCGGACGCCGCTGCTGCCGGCGCCGACGCCGCCGCTGCTGGTGCCGACGCCGCCGCTGCCGGCGCCGAAGCTGCTGCTCCGGCCGCTGACGCCGCTGCTGCTCCGGCCGCTGACGCTGCTGCCGCTCCGGCCGCTGACGCCAAGGCTGCTGCTCCGGCTGAAGAAAAGAAGTAAGTCGCAGCCCTTCGGGGCATGACTGAAACGAGAAACGGGCGGTCTTCCCCAGGGAAGGCCGCCTTTTTCTTTGCCCGAGCCTGTTTTGAATGCTTGGGCCGCGGCTTTCGCCGGGGATCGCACTGGAGCGGCAATCGACGTCGGCGCCGCGCGCAGGCTGCCCGAACCGGGCGCCTAGTTCATTTGCGCCTGCAGGCTGATCGTGAAGCTGGGCGGCGTTCCCGTCGATCCCGCCATCGCGCCCTGCGGACGCAGGCAGACGAATTTGACCGCAGGGTCATAGGCCGCGACCGGCGTGTACGTACACGCGGCGAAGGTCGCGGGCTTCGTCGCCGAATTCGAGTAGCGGATGTCGGTCGCGCTGCTGAAGGTCAGTCCGCTGCTGGGCGACCCTTGCGTGAAGATCGGCGACGCGGCGCTTCCCACGGTGATCTGCAGCGGCAGCGTGTCGACGATCAGCAGCGTATTGTTGTCGACCGCCGCCGGCCCGCTGTTCTGAACCTGGAAACTGTAGCGGACGATCGCCCCGGGAATCGCTTTCGGGTTGGTCGTGCCGTTGACCGGATCGGACACCAGCGCCGACGTCTTCGTCATGTCGAGCGTGGCATTCGACGCGCGTCTGGTGTTGGTGATGACGCAGCTGATCACGTCGCCCATCTGCGGGGTGACGCTTCCGCCCGGGGTCGAGGGAAGCACGGTCGACGATGATGCGGCGTTGGTGCACACCATCGTCGAGCTATATTGGCCGAGGTTCGTGGTGCCGCTGGCGGCTTCGCCGAGCGTATACGCCGTCCCCGCGGCGACCTGCGTCTGCGGCGTCGCCGCGTTCGTCACGGTCGAACCGCTGCCCGTCGTGGTCGTCGAGGCGACGATGCTCGCGCCCTGCGCGATGCTCATCGCGAACTGATCACCCGCGAACTGCCGCCCGCCAGCACCAAGCGCCTTCGTCAGCGTCAGGTGCGGGAACGGGGTTTCGGTGAAGGTGCATTGCACGGCGTCGCCAAAGCGCAAGCTGCCGAAGTCGTAGGAGGTCGTGACGAGGTTCGTCGGCACCACGGTGCCGGTGCCGCTCGCGCTGTTCGTGCAGGTGAGCGACGAGCGATATTTGGCGAGCGCGCTGCTACTGCCCGCCGCCATCGACTGGTTGAGCGTGATCGGGATGGCCGCCGTGCTGGAGAGTGCCGCGGCGGTGAAGGGGCCAAGGCTGGTCCCGCTCGACGTGCCCGATGCGAGCACCCCGCCGCCACTCGTCGCGTTGATCGAGAAAGTGAACTGGTCGGCCGCGGTGATCCGGGCGCCCGATATCTGCGTCGTCAGGCGGATCGACGCGAAGCGTACCGCGAACATCGTTCCCTGCAACCCGCCGCCGACGAGCGTCGTCGTAACCTGCGTCGGCGAGACCGAGCCGACGATATAGGCGCCGACGTTGCCGCCCGCGCCGGTCACGCTGAAGGTGTTGGTCCCCGCGCCCGACGCGGTCGGATAGGTCGAGCCGCTGATCGGTCCCGCCGTATCGAGCAACTGCCAGTTGCCGCCGTTGGTCTGAAACGACAGCGACTCCCCGCCGTTCGACGATTCCCCGTCGGCACCGACGAACATATAGGCGCTGACCGTGCCTGACGACGGCGGAGTCAGCGTAATGCCGGTGATCTGTACCGTCGTCGTACCGGCGGCGGTCTGATACAGGATCGGGCGCCCGGCGATGCCGAGGAAGGCCGTGTTGCCCACGGCCGCGCCCGACCACGACGGCGCCGCAGCCGATGTCGCGGTCGCACCCGAAACGCGCATCGTGAACGCCATCACGGTGCCGTCGGGCAAGGTGAAGGAGAAATTCTGCCCGCTCGCGGTCCGCGCAGTCGTATCGTTGTAGCTGCTGAGGTCGAGCCAGCAATAGGTCTGCCAGTCGGCGGGTCCGGTCGAACCCTGCGACGTCGCATAATAGCACGGCGCAGCCATCGCCGGAGTTGCCGCGCACAGCGCCGCGAGCAGCGCGCATAGCGCCGCGATCAGCTTGTTTCGACTGATACCCGCCTTGGTCACTTGCTGGTCCTCTGGAAGGGCCTGTAACCGCAAATGTTTAGTGTGGCGTTAAGCTAGATCGGGGGCGGGACCGAAGGCCGCGGCCCTCGCCATCGCCCGCGAGTTTACCGCCAAATCGCCGATGGGAGATTTCGCTATCCGGAAAGCTGGTCGGGGAGACAGGATATGAATCGAGAAGGCATATTGACATAGGATGCGCTAGGAGTCGCGATATTACGTGGGTTAAGCCGATCGGCCTGTATCATTTCACTGTATCATTTTTCTGTATATTTCTTTCCGAACGATGCTAATCCGGCGTCATGAAGCGCGCCGCGAAAATGCCGCCCTATGTCTGGGCTCGACCCGAAACCCATGTCCTGTGGTTCCGCATGTCGGTGCCGAAAAAAGTTCGCGCCGAGGTCGGTAAATCCATCTGGCAATGCTCGCTCGGGACCACCGACATTCGACAGGCGGCGGCGTTGGCACAGGACAAGCGCAATCAGCTTTTGCGCGATTGGGGTCTGCTCCCAGATGCTTCGCCCTCACCCGCTAACCGCTCGGCGAGCAACGATGAACTCGAAGGCGCGGCAGTATTAGTTGGCTACGATATGCTTCGCGAGCATGAGGCGGGTCGTCGGCTCGCCGCCGCCAGTGAGGGCGGGGAACGCTGGCGGCGATACCAGCGGCGCACTGCGATCAATCTTTCCACTGCCAGTGATCGCGAAGCAATCCGAAGCCTTGCCGATGCAGCCAATGACGATCTGGGTTTCGATTTTGCGCAGGATAGCGAGGCCTATGCCAAGCTATGCGAGTATCTGGCGTCTGCCCGACATGCCGCGCTCGATACCACCTATCGCATTGCCCACGGTGAAGCCGCCGCCGAGCCCGAGGGCGGCATCGTCGCGCGTGTCCGCGACCGTGCGGCGACAAAGGCCAAGCCGGGCGAAAACTTGCTCGAATTGTTCGAGAAATGGGCGGCGGACAAACTGGCGAAGGGCGAAAAACGAGCTGATACCGTCAATCAGGATCGTAAGGTAATCGAACAGTTTGCGGAGTTTTTCGGGACTGACCGAGCAATTGATTCCATCACCCGATTGGATGTTAAGGATTATCGCAATCGCTTGCGTGAGTTGCCGCCAAAATGGAAAAGCCATAAGTCGCTTAACGGACTAGACATGCGGCAGGCCGCTGCAAAAGCGCGCGAGCTTGGCTTGGCGGAAACGGCATTTACCACCGTGAACAAGCACCTTTCCACCCTTTCACCCCTATTCAAATGGATCATTCGGGAGCTAGAATGGGAAACGCTCAAGAACCCGTGTGACGGACAATGGCACGAAAAAGTGAAGGGCAAGAATCCTCGCCCACCATTCACGACGCCAGTCCTCAACAAAATACTCCAATCGCCATTGTTTGCCGGGTTTCTTGATGACGATGCCGAACATAAAGCGGGCAATCGCCACGCTGACGATTGGCGGAAGTGGATTCCGCTGGTTTGCATGTTCACCGGCGCGCGCATCGGCGAGATTGCACAGCTTCGCATCGGCGACATTCGGCAAGAGCATGGCGTTTGGTTCGTGCACATTGCCCATGAAGGCAAGCTATCGACCAAGAGCGGCAAGAGCCGCCCCGCCGCCGTCCATTCGCGGCTTGAGTCGCTGGGCTTTCTCGATTTCGTGGAGCGGCAGCGGGTCCGCGCCGGGGGTGACGGCACAGCGCCTCTATTTCCCGAGCTCAAGCCGAACAGCCGGGGTCAGATTAGCGGCGAGCCCTCGCGCTGGTGGCGGGACTATCTCGCCGCGATCGGCGTTAAGCAGGGCGCGGATGGCATCGGCGCACACAGCTTCCGCCACGAACTCGCCGATAGGTTGCGTGTCGAGGCACGCCTGCTCGACAACGAAGTCGGCGTGTGCCTAGGCCACAGCATAAAATCTACCCCCGGTGGATACGGAGAGATACGGCAAGGCACGGTGACCATGCTCAAGGATTGGATTGAAGCCGTCCGGTGGAAGGAAGTGGATTTCTCGAAAATCCCGACACCCTCTAGAATGCCCTAGAAGGCACCTTGCAGAGCCGAGATGGCTTTGGGCTACCCTTGCCTAGAAAATGATTTCTTCACCCCGTAGCGGGGCTGAAATCGAAAAATAGAGGCAATCAAAAGATATGGCCCGCCGAAACCATGTTTGGGCAGGTCTGAGCACACCGCGGGCTCGATGGGTTTCAACGTCTGCCGAAACCATCGACCTGTCAACCCCGATGGGTTTTCCTACCCCGGTGATCTTGCTTCACCCCGACGGTCGCCCTTTCTCGAAATTCAAGAAAACGAGGGCGGTGTGTAGCGAAGCGACACGCCGCTCCTGTTTTTCGAACGAAGTGAGAAAAACAACCTTTTGGGAATCAATTTTTGAATCTGAATCTGAATCAAGAATCTTAGATATATAAATATAATAATATAAGATTCTAAGAATCACGCGCGCGCCCGCCCGACCGGTATAATCACTTTCCCCGAACTCGTCGGTGTGACGGCCAGCCCCGCGCGGGGAACAAACATTCCTCGAATGTTCTCTTTTCGTTTGACATTCTCGGTGAGCCTGATAAACTGTTGCTCATCAAAGTCACCCATTGCTGCCGACATGGCGAGCGGGGTCGGCAGCCTCATCCACTCGGGCTTGAAACCATGTGGGCTTTGCCTCCTCGGCATCGACATAGGACTCAGCGCCCAACGGCGCACGCCTCGCTATAGGCCGCTCAAACCAGCGAACAGGTTGATCCCGCGACTACGCGGCGTTCCCCATCATCCTGTGAGTTCGCTTGCCCCCTTCATCCGCCCCGACCGGCCTTGCCGCGTCGATCGCCAAATGGCGATCCGGCAGCAATGGCTTCTTCGCCTTCTTGGCAGACGTGCAGCCGCGCGTCCCATCGGGCTCGGGTGGATACGTCCCTTTTAGTCCTGGCCCCCGCGAACGTGTTGAGATTGCCAAGGCGCTCGATACCGACGGCGTTTCGGTAGCTACCTTTTGCTGGCCCCGCCGCCACGGCAAAACCCTGACCAGCGCAATGGTCATCGTCTGGCGCTTCCTGACCCGGCCCGCTGAAAACATCGCGGTTGTCGCGAACAGCGAAAAGCAAGTCGTTGATACCGCATTCCGCACGATCCGCACGACATTCGAGCAAACACCGTTGCTCAAGCGACTGGTCGCGAACGGCACGATCAAGATCGGTGCCGATCGCATCGAACTCGCCAGCACCGGCAGCATCATTCAAGCGTTTAGCAGCAACCCCTCGGCCCTTTGGGGCAAAAAGCTGTCGTGCGCCCAAATCTCCGAAATCCACGCCGCGAAGAATGGCGGCGATGACGTTTATGAAGCTCTCGCCGGTTCGCTGCTCGACACCGAGGGTTCGCTGCTTTTGATCGACAGCACGGTCGCGCCGAAGAGTTCGAAGCTGTGGGAACTCTATCAGTCGGCGAACCATCCGACCGATCCGGACTTGTCGATCGCATTTTCCCATATCCAGTATCGCGACCTCGACGACGCTTGCACGAACGCCCCGGCGTGGATTGCGCCCGCCAAGCTACGCAGCCTGTCGCGGCAGATGCTGCCCCATAAATTCGCGCTGCTCCACCTCAACCGCTGGGGCGATGCCGCAAACCTCTTGTTCCCCGCCGACATTCTCGACCCCGCCATCGAAACCTATCCGCTCGACTTAGCGGCGTTGGCCTCGGGCTCGGCTGCAATCGTCGGCGGGGGGCTCGATCGCGCATTCGGCGGCACCATTCGCGGCGACGCTACGGTGTGCGCGGCGGTCGCCAAGATCGCGATCGACGACGAGGAGCATGTGTTTATCCTCGACGCCGATGCCGTGCCATTCAGTCGCGCGGCGGGCATCAAATCGCGGTTCGACGGCTACCATTCCTCGCACGGCATGACCCGCCTTGTGCTCGAAAGCTACAACGCCGGTGACATTGCGGACTGGTGCGCCAGCCGCCCTTACGGCAACGCGACCGAGGTTGTGCACCCGTCGCGTCGCACGAAATACACCGCGTTCCTAGGCCTCTATCAGGCCGCCGCCGAACAACGCCTACATATCCATCCGAAATTCAAAGACCTCATTGCCGAGATGCGCGCGTTTGAGGTCCACGAGGACGGCAAGGCGACCGATGGCGAGGCCGCCGTGCCCAAGTTCACACACCCGCGCGGCGGGCACGATGACTTTGTGCATGCGGTAGCTTGGGCGCTCTACTCGCTGCGATCGGTGACGCTCAATCCTTATGAAATTGAGGGCATCAACTGCGACGGTCGCGGCGCGAACATCCAACATTGCGCGCTCAACGGCGGCGGGCACATTCCCGCGTGCGCCGACGCCTGCCGATCCATGACCGAGGCCACCCGCCTATTTGATGCATACCTCGCTCGCGGCCCGATCGCGCCCCTGCCCCTCCCCGCCTTCATCGCCGACAAGCTCCGCAATGTCGGCTCCCACACGCTGCCGCGATGAACGCGCGCGCTCGATTGGAAACACCTGTGTTTGGCCTGACTGGAAATTCTGACGTTATCCGCATCACGGCGGCAAGCCGTGCCCGCAAGGCGAAGCACGCCAAGCGGCTCGAATACTATTGGGACAATTCGCATGCCGAGGCCCGCGACCTGATTGCGCGGCGTTTTGCCAAGCCCGAGACGTTCCGCATATTCAGCGTCAACATGGTCCGCACGATCGCCGACAAGCGCGCCAGCACCTATCGCCAGCCCCCGCGCCGCACGTTCACCGGCATCGATCAAGCCGCCGGGGATGCCCTGTATCGTGCGATGAATGCAGATGCGGTGCTCAAGAAAGCATCGCGGTATCTCGAAATCTGCAAAACCGTCATGCTTCAGGTCGGTTGGGACGAAGAAACCGAACAGCCGACGCTTTCGGTGCTTACCCCCAACGTGCTCGACGTGCTCGGCAGCAATCCCGAGCGACCCGATCGCGTCATCGTGACCTATGCGGGCGACCGACCCGAAGACACCTGTTATCATGATTGGACGGCGACCAGCTTCAAGCGGTTGAACCATCGCGGCGCGCACAAACCGATCGAAGGCAACGCGAACGGCGTGCAGCCCTATGGCATCCTTCCTTTCGTGCCGTGGCATGATCGCCTTCCCGACGATGAATTTTTCATTCCCGGTGGCGATGATCTCTATGCGGCACAGGATGCGCTTAACGTCGGGCTTGCGAACCTCTGGCGCGCAGTCGAGCACCAAGCGCACGGTCAAGCATGGGCCTCGGGCATCTCGGCGAACGAGGTTTTGCAGTTCGGTCCCGATCGCGCCGTCGCGCTGCCCCAAGGTGGGCAATTCGGCTTCGCCGCCCCCAATGCCCCCATCACTTCGATCCTGTCGGCGCTCGAATTTGTGCTCCGCGAGACCGCAGCTACCTACGGCGTCGGATCGGATTTGTTCGATCTCTCCAAGGTCGCGGAGTCCGGCTCGGCAAAGCACGCGGGTCGCCTCGACCTCAAAGAGGTGCGACAGGATCAGGTAGCGCAGGCTCGCGCGATGGAAGATCGGTTGTTTGCCACGGTCAAAGCCGTGGTCAACACCCACCGCCCCGGCACCATCCCCGACGACGCTGCGATTGGCTGCGATTTTGCGGAACAACAGGATCAGCTTTCCGAAGCCGAAGCACTCGAAAACGCGCAATCGAAGGTCGACCTCGGCATCTGGTCGCCGGTCGATGTGCTGCTCGCGACCAATCCCGATGGCTTCCCCGATCGCGACGCCGCCTTTCGCGAACTCCAACGCCGCAACGATGAAACCGCCGCGCTCGCGGCTCCCCTGTGAGAGAATAATCATGTCTGATGAAGCTGAAACCCCTGCCCCTGCCGCCACCGATGACGCTGCCGCGACCGAGCTTGCGGCGCTGAAGGCACAACTCGCCGACACCGCAAAGGCTACCCTCGCCGGTGTCCCCGAGCATCTGCGTGGCCTCATTCCCGAAAACCTGTCGCCCGCCGATCAGATTGCATGGTTCAATCAGGCGAAGGCGACTGGCGCATTCGACAAGCCCATCGTTCCGCCGACCGATGGCGGCGAGCGCCCCGCAATCACCCCCAAAGAAACCGACCTCTCGTCGCTGCCGACCTTCGCGAAGCTCGCGGCGGGTTACTCGAAATAATCGCGAAGATCAGAAAATAGAGGATACCTAGAATGCTCTCCCAAACCGAATGGGCCAAGCTCAACAACGACCCGCTTCAGGCGGGCGTCGTCGAGATTTTCGCCAGCACCAATCCGATCATGCAGTATATGCCGTGGGCGAACGTCGCCGGTGGCGCTTACGTCTACAACCGCGAGACGACGCTGCCCGGGGTGGCCTTCCGTGGCATCAACGAAAGCTACACGGAAAGCACCGGCGTCATCACGCAGCTTGCCGACCCGCTGAAAATCATCGGCGGCGATCTCGACGTCGATACCGCGCTGATTGCGTGGAGCGCTGGCCCGAACGACACGCGTGCTATCCATGACGCTATGAAGGTGAAGGCCCTTTCGCTGTCGCACCTGAAAACGGTGTTCGACGGCGACGCGACCGCGAACGTCAAAGAGTTCGACGGCCTCAACGCCCGTCTGACTGGCGCACAGGTCCTCAGTGCCGGGGCCAACGGCGGCGTGCTGACCCTCGCGATGCTCGACGATCTGGTCGATGCCGTCGCCGGCGAGCCGAGCCTGTTACTCATGAACAAGAAAACGCGACAGGTCATCCGCCAGCTCGCTCGTAGCGTGAACGCGCTCACGATCGCGAAGGATGACCTTGGTCGCGAAATCGACCTCTACTACGGTGTGCCGTTCGGCATCGTGGAGGACGACAACGAGGGCAACGCGATCCTCGGTTTCGACGAGACGCAAGGCACCGCGAACAACACCGCGAGCATCTACGCGGCCAAGTTCGGCCCCGATGGGATGTTCGGTGCGCAGACTGCCCCGATCAGCGTTCGCGACCTCGGCGAACTTCAGTCGAAGCCCGCTTACCGCACCCGCGTCGAGCACTACGGCACGCTGGTTCTCGAGCATCCGAAATGCGCCGCGCGCCTGAAAGGCGTAAAGCTGGCCTAAGCCACCCCTGCCGCCAGCGACGCGAGCCCCATAACCCAATCCGCAATCACACGCTGGCGGCGCGGATTGGTGGGGGTCGCAAAGGTTCAGACGTTCGCCCGTCTGGCAGGGTCAATTCGGCGAGTGACCTTGCATGAAAAACAACCCCGAAAGCCGGTGGCCCACGTCCAATGGGCGCGACCGGCACCCATTCCGCAAGATCCGAGTGCCCCATGTTCGCTGCCCATCGTTCCCTTCTGAATGCCACCGTTCGCCACTGGCTGCCGCCGGTGCGCGACATATTCGGCAACGACGGCCTTACCGGCTTCACCGAGCATCCCGCGCGCGTGACCTATGGCCCCGGCAAGGTGCTCGGTCGCGCATCCGGCGAGAACATGCCCGATGCCCGCGCGACCGTATGGCTTTTCGACCATCCGCGCCCCGTCGCGATCGGCGCGACGTTCGAACTCGACGATGGCGAAACCCTCAAAGCCATTCGCATTGAACGCCGCACCCTCGGCGTTCGCACCATTACAAAGGTATATCTGTCGTGACCGACACCCCGCACCCCGGCGATGATTGCGCCGATTTCGACGAATGCCCGATCATCACGGTTGGACAGCACGCCTACCTCAATCTCGCGGACGCAAACGCCATCGCTTCCACCCGTCTTTTCGCCGAGCCGTGGAACAACAGCCGTGCGCGAACTCAGGAACAAGCTCTCATCACCGCCACGTCGCTGCTCGACCGGATGCAGTGGCAGGGCCGCAAGCTGGCACCGACGCAACCGCTCGCGTGGCCGCGCGTCGCCGAGCGTGCACCCCTCGGTTATCCCCTGACCACCGAAATTCCCGACGCGATCAAGACCGCCTCGGTTGAACTTGCTATCCATCTGCTCGCAACGGGCTCGCTCGGCAGTGGCCCCGCCATCATGCAGCGCATGCTCGGCGACGCGATGGAGATGTATTACCAGCATCTGGCCGATGAACTCCCCAAGCACGTCCGCCGATTGATCGAACCTTATCTGTCCGCATCGTCGGCACACGTCGCCGAGGTTCGTTTCTAATGGCCAGCGACCCGATCGAAACGCTCGCGGCATCCCATGAAAGCGATCTTGCCACCGTGCTGATCGCGGCGACCGACGGCTATCTCGACACGATCGACATGGCGACGCTGGCATCGGCGCTCGACGACATCGACGCGAACCACATTCGCAATCAAATCGCCATCATCCTCGGGCTCGACGACACCGGCTTTCCCGGCGACCTCGACGCGCCGTTTGCCGATGGCTTCGCCGCGCTTGTCACGCTCGCAGGTGCAATCGCTGCGTTCGCGGCTTCCCAAGCCCGCCACGCGCTCAATCCGAACGGCGCGGCCGTCCGCGACGGCAACACGGCTGCCGCCGCGTTCCTTCCCGCATTTCGAACCAGCACGGCCGATGCCATCCGCACCGCGATCGAAAGTGCGATCTATGGCGTGGGCTCGCCATCTGCCCGCGCTGCCCAATTTCGCCGCGCTATCGGCCTATCGGTGAAACAAGCCACCGGCCTCGAAATCATGCGCGAAGCGCTGCAAACCTATCTCGACGCGCCCCGCGTCCGCATTCCCCCGCGCACCGAGGCGAGAGGCAACCGCGTCCGCGCAACCTACGTCCGCAACGTCAACACCCGTGCGATCATCGCTGCGACGCGCGGCCACCTATCGGCGGGGCAAACCCGCATGCTCACCAAAGCACTCAGCAATCCCAATCTCACCGCCGCTGATGCCGACGCCATGCTCGACCGTCATGCCGCCGCCCTTCGCCACCACCGCATTCAGGCCACCCTTGCCGAAGGCATCCACACCCTCGCCGAGCAAGCCAAGCTTACTGGCTGGTCGATCGCACAACGTTTTGGAGCCCTACCCGCCGACCAGCGCCGCCATTGGCGCACCGCTGGCGACGAACGTGTGCGCCATGCCCACAGCCAAGTTCCCGGCATGAATCCCGACGGCGTTCCACTCGACCAGCCTTTCGAAACGCCTTTCGGCCCCCGCATGTCGGCACCGCTGGAAATGGGCTGTCGCTGCCGCGCCAGCCTTTCGAGACGAGCATGAGCGCCCACCTCCCCATGTCGGATTTCTATGCCGAGCACGACGCAACCCCCGAGCGCCGCCTAATGCTCGCGGTCCTGCTAACTGCTATCCTCGACGCCGCAGGCAAAAACACCGGCACGACGACGCCCCGCACCCGCAATGTTGCGCGCGGCACTGCCCTCGGCTGGATCAAAGACGCCGACCCCGATTTTTGCGCCGTATGCGAGCTTGCGGGCCTCGATCCAATTCACGTTCGGCGCGCCGCCCTCGACTTCATTGAGAGCGGGAAGCCGATCCCCCGCGTGCCCCGCGTGCCGATCAGCGGCGGTGCACCCCGCGGCCGCAAACAGAAAGCCCCGCGCCATGCATGACCTGGACTCGTTCGCCAATGAGCCCCTTATTGTCGCGGGCCGCAGGATCGACGGCCGAACGACCGACGCCAAGCGCTTCCGCGCGCTCGCTACCGAACTCGCGACGCAGCTACAACACGACCCGACGCCCGCCGAACGCATCCTGCTCGTCAACGCCGCGACCCTTGCGATGCTGTGCGAGCGTTTCGCTGCCGATCTGCTCGAAGGTCGCGAGATCAACGAAGAGAGCTACCGCCGCAACCTACAGGCCCTCGGCGGCGTAATGATAAAGCTCGGCATGGCGGCGAAATCCCGCGACGTGACAAAGCGCGACCGGGCGGGACAAGATGACTTTGGGGCGGCGGTGATTGAGGCGAGCCGAGCACAAAGCTAGTTTGATTTCACCTCTTCGAAATCAGGCATTGAACCTTCACCCAGATATGCCTCCGTCGCCCTGTTGAATTGTTCCGTTACGCGGCGTGCGAGCTTGTCGCCCTCTGCCAACAATGTTCGCATGCTTTTTGTATAAATTTCGAGTTCGTCGCGCTTTGTCATCACGAGATTGTATCGCGGGTGCATGTTCGGAATGCGTGTTCTCGACATTCCTGACTCATCGCGCGTCGTGACGCCGATCGCGGCAATCTCCTCGTGCAACGCCGCCTTGAGTTTAGCGAACGTGATCAGGTGACTGATATGAATTTCATGATGCCGAGCGAGAAGGAGAAGATTGTTCATGTAGTCTTGTTGTTTGCCCGCGATATAAATCGATAGTTCGTCGGGGCTAAACTCGACGGGAGACGCTCGCTCAATGCCAGCAAACGTCGATAGCTTTTCCGAAATCAAAATCTTCGCGTTGCCGTCGGCATCCGCTTTGGCAATCATTTCCTCAACCTGCTTGTGATAGCCACAAAGCGAATTGGCGATAACGGACAGCTTCACGAAGACCTGATGCGCAGCGCGGACGTCGTTGTCTCGCCGAGCCGCCTTATCTCGCTCCAGCACCTCCGCCGATGTCTGCTTAGCCAATCGGCTGGCGGTGAAGTAACTTACCACCGCCCCCACCACCGCCCCGCCAAGGCCGGATACCAGCGGTATAATAACGTCCTTCATTGCGTCATTCGGTTGGCTTAGCGCCGCAAGCATCTGAATTTCCATTGGGCACCCCTCGTCGTTCCCGTGGATATTCTCGACGGCATTCCAGATTGCAACCAGCCAACCGGAACATTGACGCAATTCTCACTCCCGGTATGCCCTCTCGACCTGAGAGGGGAACAAGAATGCCTAACCCATCTACCGAATGGCTCGCTTCCGTTAGCTCTCAATGCCGCAAGATAACGGCATTGGCGGGCCTCGCTTTGCGCAGAGTCGACGAGTATGAATCTCCGGCCGCCCGCGCTGCCCTAAAGGTGGCATTGAAGGGGCACTACGATGCACTGACAGCATTGTTACCCGAAGATTTTCCGATCAGTCGGCGTCCTGACTTGGCAAGGCATATAGGCTTCTGCGAGCCGACTGACTGGCATGACATGGTTATCATGGATGTCCCCGAAATTTTGGCCGACGCCGAAAAGTATGCACTCGCGATGCCCGCGAGCACGCTGGGAGAACTGGAACGATTCATCCACCCGCTATTCCGGCCGCGGCTCGAACTCACAATGGCGCAAGCCGAGCCCGATTATCATGCGCTAATGCTGTCGTGCAGCGTTGACCTCGCAACACTTTTCAAAAAGCACACGCAGGCGGCGGATGACTCTGAGGGAGAAATGGGGAAAGCATTCGGCGGTAACCCGCCAAAATATATTGTCCCTACCAAGCTGGAAACCGAAACTGATCGAAACATTCAGCGGGGAGCCCTGATGCTTATGCAGGGATGGCGCGCCTTTATCCGAAATCCTCATTCGCACGAGGTCAGACCAACAGACCAGATGTATATGGTTCACGGGCTGATGCTTATGTCGTTTCTCGCGCGCATTATCGACGGGGCGACTGCCGCGCCTCCCCCGCCTTAACCAACCCATCGGCCTCGCGGCTATCGCTCCCCGCACCACGAGTTTCGCATTGCGCCCAAAGCCCCGGTGCCTCGCGCCTCGGCTGACAGCCCACAAATCCGCGTATTCCCATGCTGCTCGCATCACAGGCGCGCACAGCACCGCAATTCTGTATCGAAAACGACCGTATACGATATACCCCCTCAGATTGTATCGGAATATAGGTTGACTCGAGTTTAGATACAGCTAGATATACGGGACACGTTTTCGATACAGGAGTCGTTCCCATGTCCCGCACGTTCGCTTACTGCCGAGTGAGCACCGCCGAACAAACGACCGACAATCAGGTTGCCGAGATTACCGCCAGCGGATTTGCCGTCGAGCCCAAGCGCGTCATTGCCGAAACGGTATCAGGTTCGACCCCGGCGATGGAACGCGAAGGCTTCGCGCGGCTGGTCGATCGCATGGAGTCCGGCGACGTGCTGGTCGTGACAAAGCTAGATCGCCTAGGCCGCAACGCAATTGATGTGCGCGCAACCATCGATCGGCTCGCCGGTGATGGCGTCCGGGTGCATTGCCTACAACTCGGCGGCGTCGATCTTACTAGCGCAGCCGGTAAGATGGTGATGACCGTCATTAGCGCTATGGCGGAGTTCGAGCGCGACTTGCTGGTCGAGCGCACGCAGACCGGATTGCAGCGTGCAAAGGCGGCGGGAAAGCGGCTAGGCCGACCAACCACCCTCACCGATGCCCAATGCGCCGACATTCGCGCAAGTCGGGCGCAAGGCCAGTCTCTTGGGCAGTTGGCGCGCGAGTATGGAGTGAGTCGTTCGGCGATACAGCGAGCCGAACTCCGCTAGTTAAAACGCAAGGCGCGCGATGATCTCACCGCGCGCCAAACGCCACACATCAATGAGAGCGCCGCGAAACGAGCGGCGCAGATAGGTTAGCAGACAGGATGGACGACCTCAATTCGGGATTCGGCCTTCGTGCGGCCCCTTGAATTTCGGAATTTGATTGCGCTCTCGTTTAGGCCACTGTTACCGCCGGGCCACAGGCCCTATTTCGTGGAATATGCTATGGTTCAGTATCTCCGATGGTTGCGGTTGATGCCTGTCGTTTTGTTGACTGGCTGCGCCCAAGCAGCTCCTGAAGCAGACCCGATAGCGGAATGCGTCGATAGGGGCGTGAAATACTTCAAGGAAATCGGATCTTACCCTCAGCTGACTTCGGCACCAAACCGGGGGAGATTAGCCGAGGAGGTGGCGCAAGAGCGCTGTGAGCGGACGCCGACCGCTTTTTAGGGCATTCTAAGTTGTCAGCCGGGTGAGCTGCAGAGAGACTACTTGCCGCCTTTAAGTCGATTATGCGGCTTGCATAACATCTGGCAGTTGGACGCAACCGATTTCCCGCCCTTGCTCCATGGCGTGATGTGGTCCGCTTCCATTTCGGTCAGCAACCACGCGCCGCGGTCGGGCGGACATGCAGGGCAAATGCCACGCTGCGTCTCGAATGCTGCCCGCTTCACGTTATCTGTGAACGCACGCAAATTCAAAGCGCGCTCATTCCCATTCAACACATACTCGTAGATCCCTGAGCGCTTGGTGATCTCCTCATCTCGCATCAGCCGCGATATCTCGGTTTCCAACTTGGACGTATCCAGCGGCTTATCCCCGAAACGATCGAACAACGGCCCCCATGCTATTCCCTTCATCTCTGGGCGGTAATTAGGGAACGTCAGGTTCACCCAATCGATGACATTTTTAAAGTAGGTCCAGAGCGGGTTTGCATTGGCATCGTTCTGGTGCTCCGCCATGTATTGTTCGATCTGACCCTTCGATAGCCAATCAAGGGCAGTCTCCAAATATTCCTGTCGGTTTGGCGCACCTCTCAGCAGCGGACTTCCAATAGCTGTGGCGGGTGCATTTCTCTTTGAAAACCAAGACTTCGCATGAGATAGCCAAGGTCCCGTATAAATCGCATTTCGCAATTCTTGATCGGTTAGTTTGAGCCCAGCAATGTTGATGACCCTAAACCAGTCGAGTTTGTCGTCATCAGTTCCATCGCAGACATATACGGAAAGCTGGTAGTCAAGAATTTGCTGCTTACGGTCTGCAGTTAGGTTGTCGAAGAACCTAGGCGAGCCGTCAATGTCTACAGGGAACTCACCGTTCACGTATTGGCAAATGCTGATTGTTCGCTGCTGACCGTCCATCAGCTCAAAGTCGTCGCCCGACACAGCCCAATACATCGTGTTCAGGGGAAAGCCCTTGCGCACCGTATCAATGACGGCTCGACGTTCTTTGTCGCCGTATACAAACTCGCGCTGATAGGCAGGGCGAATGTCTAAGCGACCGCCAAAGCCACTCACGCCTTCTTCGCCTCTGTCGCTATAACCCTCGACGAGTTCAGAGATCTTAACGTCTCGGTGCGGAATCTCCATTTAGCGCTTCCTCTTGATCAAGAGCCGCTTGTAGACTTTTCGGCCGCCTACGACGCCTGCCGCGTTCAGGTCATATGTGCCTTTTCGACCGAATATGGCGCGATACGCATCCTGACATTCCTTGGTCGAGTAAACGCGAGTTTTCAGACCAAATAGGTCTTTGTTTTCGCACATGCCCAGGAATTCGAACTGATCGGGATTGTATTTATCGAGAAACGTGATCGGAACCCCCATCACGCCGTCATAATCTTCCGGTATCTCGGCGACACGGCTGACCTCTATCGCCGCATAGTTCTCGTATGTCGGGTATTCTTCTGGAGAATACGTCTTATACAACGTTAGCGTCTCATGGCGCTTGGGATTGTCCATGTTAGTGAACCACATGATGCTGCCCATGCTGAAGTATTTTATACCGTCTTCAATTTTTATCCGTGACTCAGTCTGAATATCGTAGTCATCCGGCACCCTGAACCACTTTGTTCCACCGTTTTCCACCCCAAGCCACAGCTTGTCCTGCCGGATAAGGTCAAAAACGACCCGGTAATCGATAGCATTTTGATTCCCAATAATAAGGAACTGCTTTTCGTGGGCAGCAAGCTGAGCGACATATTCGCGGAACAGGGAAAATGGCGGGTTCGTCACGACCACGTCAGCTTCGGCCAGATAGGCCACGCATTCGGCGCTCCGAAAATCACCTGCGCCCCACTCGGCATCACCTTTTAAGGTCCGCGCGGTGTTAGCATCGTGCCTAAGCAGATATTCGACGTCTGAGAGGTCAGTCGCGCCATCGCCGTTATGGTCAGGAACCTCATTGATCTCAATGGCGTAGGGCTTCCTTCCCTCCGGCTTAAGACCTTCAATATCGAACAGGGGGAGGTGGGCGCCAACGATCGTCGATTTGGCGTAGCTAGTTGCGATAAGCTTCTTGAGTCCGAGAGTGTTGAAATTGAGCGCGAAATATCTGAAAAAATTGCTCTCATAGGGATCGTCACAATTACACAAGACGGTCTTACCGCGCAGCTGCGACCTATAATGCCTAAGCTCGTTGCTAATGTCGCTCAGCTGGGTGTAAAATTCGTCCTGCTTATTAGCTTTGGCCTTGGACACCGTCTGGTTGCTGGCCATTCCTGCACCGATCCTACTTCGTGGCCCCACGGCCAACCCGCAATCAGATACGCGGGTGGGTCCGTGTTTGTCCAGTTTTCTCAGGGTCTAAAGACGCCGGTTGAGTGCATTTATCGCCACTTGCCTATCATGGCCAATCGGAGGACTTCTATTGATCGCCGACAAAACGACGTCCGCGGCCCGGTCGCTACCTGACGCAAGTAGAAAGTCGGCTAGCGCAGTCAGGAAGGCCATGTCGCGAGCAGGGAGTGGGTTGGTTCTCATGCTAGTTACTCCAACCGACACCCGCTCAAATGGCGGCGGGTGCATCGGTCGGGTGCCTCATAAGGGCATGTGTCCGCTGTGTGTCAAACGACATACGGACGACTTTTTCGTTGATCGTTAGATTGCCTTAAGTCGACTCTGAACGTTTGAAACCTGCCACTACCCACTCCACGAGCCGCGCGATGGCGAAAAGTAGAAAGGGAACGCCTAGCCATAAAAAAATTAGGTTCGGCCTCCCGACCGCGTCCCAATACACGCCGAAAGGGGCTGAATCGCCACGGCGAACGCGCGTGAAGTTTTCTGCCCAACCGGGCGTCACGTATTCGCAATCAATCAGCCGGGAATCACGTTTGTCAAAAGCTTGCGCGCATGTCGTATTTGGCGTGACCGCGAGATATTTGAACCATAGGTTTATATGCGGCGCGGTCGCTAGGTAGAACGCTGCCATCCAAACGATTGATACAGCGATGATAAGCCGGTTCCGGCCAGCACGGTTCCAGTTTAGCGCCTTCCCCAATGGTGCCCCCTCTTCAGCTCCCATACAGGCTAGCTGGTGGCGCAGATGTGTCAATCGGCATGCTTGCCTGCCATTGAGCTAAGGGTGCGCCAGCACCGACGCCTTCAACTGTATCATTTCTCTGTATCATTTTGGGCGCAATTCTATTTCTAATTGTTTGAAATAACACCGAAAAATGGAAATGGTCGGGGAGACAGGATTCGAACCTGCGACATCCTGCTCCCAAAGCAGGCGCGCTACCGGGCTGCGCTACTCCCCGACCGTGCGCGCGCCTTAGACGGCCGGGCTGGACAAGTCTATCCCGTAGAGGTCGCAATCAGCCGCGCATAGAAATCGATCATCCGCTTGAAGCTGTCGACCGCCATATGCTCGTTGGTGCCGTGGATCATCGCCGATTCCTTGAGGCTGAAGTGCATCGGCATGAAGCGATACACGTCCTGCGACACCGGCTCCATGCTGCGGCTGTCGGTGCCCGCAACGACCAGAGTGGGCGTCAGCACCGCACCGGGCGCGTCGGCACGCGCCGCCGCCGCGATCCACTTCCAGCCCTGCGAACTGGTCGACGACACGCGTGAAGGTTCGCGCGGCGGCTTGACCCACGCAAGGTCGACCTTCGACCCCGCCGCGGCCTTCGCGCGCGCCATGACGTCAGCCGAGCTATTCCAGGGCGCGATGCGATAGTTGATCAGCGCGTTCGCCGATTGCGGCAGCACATTTTCCTTGGGGCTTCCCTCCAGCATCGTCGGCGCGATCGTCGTGTGAAAGGCGGCTGCGGTCGTCGGCGACGCACCGAGTTGCTGGCGGAGCTTGCCGCCGAACAGCCATTGGTTCGCGACCGCCATTTTCGTCGTCCCGCCCTTCTTCGCGGCAAGCGCCTCGATCATCGCGGCACCCGGACCACGAACTTCAAGCGGAAACGGCTTGGCCGTTATCGCGAGAACCGCCTTCGCAAGCGTTTCGACGCCTGTTTCGGCGGGCGGCATCGAACTGTGGCCCCCGGCGGCATTTGCCGTAACCTTGAGCGTGCCATACCCCTTTTCGGCGATCCCGATCATGATCGCAGGACCGTCGATCACGGGCGTGTCGGTCAGGACGATGCTGCCCTCGTCGAGCGTGTAGATCGCCTTGACGCCTTCGGCCTTGAGCTTTGCCGCGGCGGCGATCGCGCCGGTGCCGCCCGCTTCCTCGTCGTGCCCCGAAACCAGGTAGATGCCGCGCTTCGGCTTGAACCCCGCCTTTGCGAGCGCATCGAGCGCCTCGAACAGCCCGACGAGCGAGCCCTTGTCGTCGACGGTGCCGCGGCCCCAGACCGCATTTTCGGCGATGGTCCCCGCGAACGGCGGGTATTTCCAGTCCTTTTCGGTCCCCGGGGTGACGGGGACCACGTCCTGGTGCGCCATCACGATGATCGGTGCGAGCGCTGGGTCGCTGCCCGGCCAGTGATAGACGAGCGTCCGGTTGGGAAGGATCGTGCGCGCCATCGCGGCATGCGCCGTCGGATAGGTCGCGGCGAGCCAGGCGTGCAGCCTATCCCATTCGGCGACGTCATTGGCCGTGGGATCCTGGTTCGACACGGTACGAAGCTGCGCCGCCTCGCTGAGGTGGCGGACGGCCGCGTTCAGGTCATAGCCGGGGACCGCGGCGAGGCGCACGTCGCTGCCGTCGGCGATATCCTTTGGCGCAAAGTTCGCCGTTCGTACCGCGACGGTGCCGGCCACGACCGCCAGTATGGCGACCCCGGCCAAAATGATCGTCCGCCCTCTGCGCATATCCCTCTCCCATTCACTGGCGCCACATGACCGCGAGCGATTGCGATATGCAACCCAATTAAGCGCCGGTTCACCGGTCGCCGTCGATGTTTCGTCCGATTGGAGACGATCATGCGACCGCTGCTCATCGCGTTTTTGCCTTTGGCCTTTTCGGCCAGTGCCGCCGCGCAGTTCATGCCGCGGACGCTGCCGCCGAACGATCGCATGCCCGGGATCTCCGATCGGGGAACATTGCCGGGAGGCGAACCCGCGCTCGGGCGAGAGCTTCGCAAGACGCGCGACCTGATCGGCGAAGGGCGCAGGAACGGCGAATTATCGACCAAGGAAGCGAAGGCGCTCCGCCGCGAAGCGAAGCAGATCGATACGCTCGCCGATCGGTACGGTCGCGACGGCCTGTCCGATTCCGAACGGCGCGAGCTCGACACGCGGGTCCGCCTTCTTCGCGCCGATACGATCGCCGGACGAAGTCGCGGCAAACCCTGACCTTCGCGGGGAAATGGTGGGCCCGGCAGGACTCGAACCCGCAACCTAGCCGTTATGAGCGGCCAGCTCTAACCATTGAGCTACAGGCCCCCGTTTCGGAAAATCCGCTGGGGATGTGCGGGCGATAGCGGAGCGGGCCGACGCTTGGCAAGCGGCTTAGGCAGGCTGTTTTCGCGCAGCCATCGCCAGGATTCCGGCGGTATCGATCGCGGCCACGCCGCGACGACCGAGATGGTCGAGAACGGCGTCCCACCAGCGATAGAAGCGGTCGAGGTCGCTGTCGCTCCGCACATAGGGCGTATTGCCCGGCTGGAGCGAGGGCGAGTGGAACGAGAAATTGAGGATCGGGAGCCGCTGGTCGAGCGCGATGTCGATCGCGCGGCAAGCGCGTTCGGCGGGGATCCCCTCAGGGGTCAGCGCGATCCGTTCGATCAGCCCCAACCGGGCGAGCGCTGCCCCTGCATACATGCCGTTACGCGCGATGCGGTGATAGAGGCCCTGCCCGCCCGCGCCGAGCAGTCCGCCGAATACGGTCGTTACGGGGACCTCGAGCAACGCCGCCTCGCCGGTCCGCACCCACCATGGATGGAGCGGCGCGCCGCGATAATCGGGTCCATGCCCGCGGCGATAATCGAATCCCGCGCGCACCGACGTGTCGCATCGGAAACCCAGATCGGCGAGAATTGCAGCGCTTTCGGTGCCGAGCCCGTAGCGCCCCGCGCGATAGACGGTGGGCGGGACGCCGAAGCGGCGCGCGATCGCATCGCGGAGCGCGGTCATCTTGGCGCGCTGGAGCTCCGCCGGAAGGTTTCCGGTATAGCTGTTGCGTTCGCCCACCTCTTCCTCATGCGGCGGCGTGACCCAAGGGTGGAGCTGGGCGCCGACATCGCAGCGCCCTGCCCGCTGCGCCTTGCCCAATATGTCGACCGCGCGATCGTCCTGCACGATCGGCCAGTCGACCAGATAGATGGGGACGACACCGGCGCGCTCGAAAAAACCCTGGCATTCGGCAAGCGCGGGGACCGAGTCCAGCCGGAAACCGGTGCGCGCGAAGGGTGCCGACCAGTCGAAATCCTCTTCGGTGTCGATCGTTACCCAAAAGCGCGGCCGTTCGTCCGCCGCGAGCGCTACCATCTCGGATGCCGCGGGATATGTCTGGAAATCGCCCGCAGGCTCCACCTTGATCCCCTTCGCCTGCGCCTTGCCCGAAACCGGCTATTCGCTCTGCTGGATGCCGAGCTCCGTGTCGGCGCTTGGGTTGGCCGACGGCAAGTGCAAGGTCAAGGCGTTATGCCCTATGTCGAACCGACCGCCAACGCTGCGCGCGAGACTGTCGACGAGGCGCAACGAGAAGCCGAGGCTGAGGATTGCGGCGCCCGGTGCCTCGCCCTCGGGGCTGTAACCCGGATCGAGCAGGTCCGCCGCCGTCGCGAAACGGATCGCAAGCGGCCGGACGACGCGCAGCTGGAGCATGTCGTCGTGACCGGGTTCGGTAACGAGCTGGCCGACCAGCGTCGTGCCGCGCTCCGAAATATCGACGAGCGCCGTGAGCAGGCGCCCGATCATTCGCCGCGACCCGGCATCCCCCGCCTGCGCCAGGAACGGGCCGCCGACGCGCGAAATACTTACGTCGATGCCTTGCTCGGCAAGCAGCGTCGAAAGATCGTCCTCGACCTGCGCCATGACCGCGCCGATATCGACGATCTCGGCAGGAACGGGGGCCGGCGGCGGCGCGCCGACCGAGCGGGCCGCGGTTTCGAGATCATCGATGATCGACTGGATCGCCGCCGCGTCGCCAACGATCGTTTCGGCCATCGCACGATAGGCGCCGCTGACCGGCCCGAACATTTGGCCCGAGATGATCTGCGCAAAGCCCGAGATCGCGTTGAGCGGACTGCGCAGTTCGTGGATCAGCTGGCGGATCGAATCGCCCGAATCCGCCGTGGTCGGGCGGCCATAGGGTACCTCGCTCTGCTGCGGACGGCGCGCAGTGCCGCGATAGCCCCGAAACTGCCCTGTCGCGGGGTCGAACCACGGCAGCGCGGAAAAACGCCACTCGCCTGCCTCGGCCGCCGACCCTTCCAGGATCATTCGTGCATTGATGATTTCCGCCCGCTGGCGGAAAGCGCCCGCGGCGGCCCCATCGGCCCCGGGCTCGCCGCCGAACGCCGACTCGGCGATCGACAGACCGATCGCAGCGCCGCGCGTGATGCCGTCGACCCAGTTCACGACGCCGTCGGCGCCGGTTTCGAACAGGAAGTTCGACCGCGGCGCCCGCGGCGCCGGCTGGCCACGCGACGACTGATATTTGTCGATGCGGCGCACGAGTTCGCTGATCTGGCTTTGCGGCGCCTCCGCTGGAGCCGGCGCTGCGGCCGACACAAGTTCGGGGACGGCGATCGGTTCGGCGGCGCTTGCCGCGACCGCGGCAGGCTGCGGCAGCGCAACCGACCCGGCGCCAAGGCTGGCCAGTGCACGGCGGACGGTTTCTGGCAGATCGCGGCGCCCCGCGAGAATCGAGCGCGCCGTTGCGGCGGTCGCCGGAAGCAGGGCGAGCCAGTCCGATTCGGAGAGGCGGGCGCGGCGCAGCATCATCGCCGACACCGCGGGAACATCATTTGCATAAAAGGCGACAAGCGGCGCAAAGCGGCCGTGGCGCGCGATCGCCTGCGCGCAATCGCGCCGGACCTTTTCGGGAACTTCGGGGCGCAGGACCGACAAAGCGTGAAACGAACGACGAATATCGTCGTCGTCCAGTTGATTGCCGCGCTGTGCCAGAATATCGGAAAGCTGACGCCACGCAGCGACGCTCGTCCGGCGGTCTTTCGGCGCCTGACGCAGGATGGTCGCAATCATCGAGTCAGCAGTCACGCGCAGCCCGCCCCACCCACTTTGTTGGTTAGCATATGCTTATCGGCTAGCGTGAATCCCCCGGTCATGAAAGTGCCTTCACCGGTCACGTCACATTGTGGGACAATTGCATTCGCCTGAAATAATATTATGGTCATCGCAGTTTTGGAAAGCGGATGTTTCAACGATGGCCAGTCAGAAATTTGATCAGATCGACCTGCAGATTCTCGGGGAACTACAGAAAAACGGGCGGATGACCAATGTCGAACTGGCGCAAATGGTGGGTTTGACCGCACCTCCCTGCCTGCGCCGGGTCCGTGCGCTCGAGGAAGCGGGGGTCATCCGGTCGTATCACGCGGACCTCGATGCTGCGAAGCTTGGTTATGGCATCACCGTCTTTGCGATGGTCAGCCTGCGCAGCCAGGCCGAGTCCGACCTCAAGGCCTTTGAAGACTATGTCGGAAAGCTGCCCGAAGTGCGCGAATGCTATATGCTGAACGGCGAAATCGACTTCCTGTTGAAAGTCGTCGCGCGCGACCTGCAGAGCTTTCAATCGTTCCTGACCGCCCACCTCACCTCGGCGCCCAACGTCACCAGTGTGAAGACGTCGCTGACGATTCGCACGGCGAAGCAGCTTGCCGGAATTCCAGTCGAATCCTGATTCGGGTCCGAAACGGACAAGAAAAAGGGCGCCATCTACGGATGGCGCCCTTTTCTTTATCGCGGTTGGCTTAGCTACCGGTCGCGGGTGCCGCGGCAGGCGCAGCAACAGGCGCCGCAGCGGCAGCCGGCGGCGTCTGGACGTGGACCGTCCAGAGCTGTGCGAGTCGTGCCCGATCGCCCGTAACCTTTGCAAAGGTCGCGACCGCGGCATCCTTCTGGCCGGCCAACGCCTGCGCGACGCCGAGACGATATTGCGCAACCGGGTCGGTCGCGGCGACGCCTTCGTAAAGCGGGATCGCCTTCGCATATTCGCCGATGCCGACTAGCCCGTCGGCGGTCGCGCGCGCCGCCTTGGGCGTGGCGGGCGGTTTGGACGCGTCGGAGAGAAGCGCCGTACGGTCGGTCTTCGCACGTTCGGTCTGCGATTCGAGGATGGGGCCGAACTTCGCATCGTCCTTTTTGAAGACGTTGGCGCCGACACCCTTCTGGATCACCGAGACGACCTCGCCGGGATAGCCCGCTTCGATCGCCAGCGATGCATATTCGAGATATTCGGCGCGGTCGGTCATCGCGTTGGTCGCGCTCATCAGGCGCAGGACGTCGAGCGTCATGTCCTTGTTCTCGCCCGACTGCTGGAGCAGGATGTACAGCGTGTTGCGCCACACCGCGGGCTGCGGCCAGTCGCGGACGCGCAGCGTCAGAATGTCGAGCAGCTCGTTGGTGCGCTTTGCCGCCTGCAGGGCCTTTGCGGGGCGCACGTACAATTCTTCCGAGGGACGCTGGCCCGCAGCCCGGCTGGCCTCGATCGCCGACTTCGCCAGCGCGACGCCCTTGTCGACCTGGCCGCTGCTGAGATAGGCATCCATCAAGAGCAGCGACAGGCTGGGTTCCTTCGACCCGGCGGCCTGCGCGGCTTCGAGCCGCTGGACGGCCTTGGGATAATTCTTGTCGCCATAGGCGAAGCTGCCCGAATAGAAATTATAGGGCGCCGAGCTTTCCGGCGGCGACACGCCCGAATCGAGCATCTCGTCGAGGCCCTGCCCCTGGACCGTCTTGTCCTTGTTCAGAATGCCCAGTTGCAGCCGATAATAGCCGAGCCAATAGCGGTCGCCGGCTTCGCTCGGGCTGGCGGCCTGCGCCTCCGTCACAGCGGCCTGCAGCGCGGCGGGATCCTTCGCGTCGGTTGCGGCCATCATTTTCTTGACGGCGGGAAGGAACGTCTTGCTGACCGGAACCTCGGTCGCTTTCTTCGTCTCTTCCTTCTTCGGCTTGTCCTTCGCGGCAGCGGGCGCCGCGCTCGCGATCAGCGCAGCGCCGAGCACGGCGGCCATCGCGGTCGCCGGCATCTGGCGGAAACGGGTGAACATCGAAATCTCTCCTCAAAAACGGCCGCCTTGCCAGCAGGCAAGCTGGGGCTCAGCCGCGGTCAATACGCGGCTAAACCCGTAGCGTTGCCAAGGCAAGACGGCCGGGATCGATATTTATCTACGGTGGCGGGGCTGAACGGCGATTGAACCCGAAAAAGCGCTCAATCGAAGCTGTCGATCGCCGCGTTGATCGCGCGGAGAACCGCAGGGTCGCCCGGCACGCCCGCCATCGCTTCTTCCGCGAGTTGGAGGAGCGGGATGATGCCGAACGTCGCCGACAAGCTCTTCAACCGCTCGGCGGCGACGAACCAGTTGGCATCGCAGCGCGCACGGCGCATCAGGTCGGCAAGCTCGCGCGCACCGCTGACGAGGCTGGCGCGCAGTTCCATCGCCATGGCGGGATCGTCCCCCACGGCAGCGCTGAGATACCGGTCAAGAGGGCCACTATCGAACGACATTCCACAGCCTTGGCAGAACGTAGTTAAGTTTCCGTTTCATGGCGGCCATTTGATGCTAAGATGGCAGGATGACGGGGGAAAAGAAAATCGTCGGATTGTGGCGGGATTCCGCGGCAAGCCAGGAAGCCGAAGGCGAAGTTCGGGCGGAAGCCGCGCCGGACGAGACCGGGGCGCCACCCGAAACCGAAGCCGCAGCCGAGCGCGACTGGCTCGGCGCGGCAACGCTGCCCGACGCCCACGAAGACTGGACCGAGACCCGGGCGGCGGCGACGCCGGGGCGCGGGCGCGCCGCGTCGACCCTGCTCGCCGCGCTGGCGCTTGGCTGGACGGGCTTTTCGGTCGCGATGGCGACCGAAGGATTCAAGACGACCCCGGAACTCGGCGAATGGCCCGCCGTCATCGCGATCATCACGATGCCGCTCACGCTGATTGCAGTGCTCTGGATGGTATTGCTTCGTTCGGGGCGGTCCGAACAAGCGCGTTTCGCACGCGTCGCGAGCGCGCTGCGCGAAGAGAATATGGCGCTCAACCAGTCGATGCACTCGCTGGGGCTCCATCTCGCCGATGCGCAAAAGCAGCTTTCCGAGCAGGCAAAGGCGATCCAACAGCTCGGCCTCGATACGGTGCTGCGCCTGGGCGAGAGCAGCGACAAGCTTGCCGCCAACGCGTCGGTAATCGCCAATGCGCACGACCAGCTCGCGCGGTCGGGCGACGTCGCGCTGCAACGGATGGACGGCCTGCTCGCCGGCTTGCCGCGAATCGACGATGTCGCACAGCGGCTCGCGGTCAATTTCCGCGAAGCGGGGCTCGTCGCGCATCAGCAGGGCGCGAACCTGGAGGCCAAGCTCGCCGCGCTCGGCGAAGAAGCGGCAAAAGTCGCACAAGCCGGCGAAGCGTCGGCGTCGAGCCTGGGCGAAGCGATCGGCACGCTGCAGCAGCGCGCCAAGGAAACCGAGGACGGGCTGCTGGCGACGGCATCGCAGGTGAGCGAGGCGCACACCGTCGCGTTCGCGCAGATGACGCAGGCCTCCGCGACCGCACGCGACGACCTCAAATCGACCGTCGCAGCGGTCACGCAGCAGATGGACGGCAGTTGGCGGCAGTTCCGCGACAGCGTCGATACCGCGGCAGCGCAGCTCGACGCCCGGCTCGCCGCCGCGCGTGACGCCGGCGACGCGATGGGGTTGCAGCTCGCGGCGCATGGCGAGGCGAGCGAAGCGCTTGCCGGGCGCGTCACCGCGCATGTCGCCGAAGTGACGCAGCAGCTCGATGCGCTCGACAGCAGTGTTTCGGCGAGCACGGGCGTGATCGGACGGGCGATCGAAGACACCAAGGGCCAGCTTGCCGCATTCATGGCCGAAGTCCAGACCGGCAACGGGTCGGCGCACCAACTGATCACGCAGGCCGAATCGCTGCTTCTGGCGCTCGACGCGGTGACGCGCGAACTCGATGAAACCTTGCCGCACGCACTGGACCGCATGGTGTCGCACGGCAAGACGACGCAGACGACGCTGTCGCAACTCAGGCCGATGCTCGAAGCGTCCGAACTGGTCGCGCAATCGACGCTTTCGCACGTCAACGCCGTCAAATCGACGCTTCATGCGACCGAGGCCAAGCTGGCCGAACATGACGCCAACCAGCAGGCGCTGGTGACGCGTATCAACGGTTCGCTCGCCGAGGCCGATACCGCGCTCGCCAAGCTGCGCAGCGGCGCCGACGAGTTTGCCGAGCAGGGCGGCGCGCGCATGATCGCGACGTTGGGCGAGGTCCGCACGACCGCCGACGCCGCCGCCGAGGAAGCGCGCCAGACGCTCGACAAGCTCGTTTCCGGTGCGCGCGAGGCGATGCAGGCGACCGCGACCGAGGCGATCGACGCCGCTTTCAAGACCGAAATCATGAACCAGCTCGCCGCGATCGAGGACGCGTCGCAGCGGGCGGTCGAAGCCGCAAACGGCGCGGCCGACCGGCTGATGCGCCAGCTGATCACCATCATGGACACGAGCGCGAGCGTCGAGCAGCGCGCGCTGGAGGCCGAGCAGGCTATCGCGGCCTCCGATCGCGATTCGCTTGCCAAGCAGGTCGGGGTGCTCACCGAAGCGCTCAAATCGACCGCGATCGACGTCACCAAAATCCTGTCGAGCGAGGTCAGCGACACCGCGTGGGACGCGTATCTGAAGGGCGACCGCGGCGTCTTCGCACGGCGCGCGGTCAAGCTGATCGAAAACAGCGAGGCAAAGGAAATCCTGCGTCTCTATCAGAATGACGACGGCTTCCACGCGTCGGTGAACCAGTTCATCCACGACTTCGAGGCGATGCTGCGGCTGCTGATCGGCGCGCGCGACGGCTCGGCTATCAGCGTCACGCTGTTGTCGTCGGATATCGGCAAGCTGTACGTCGTGCTGGCGCAGGCGATCGACCGCCTGCGGGGATGATCTCGATCGAACGGGCTGTCTTTGACCTGTTGCGGACATAGCTGACGTGATCCCCGGCGAAAGCCGGGGCCCGGAGCGGTTGAAAGCCGACGCCCCGTTGTTACGCCCTGGGCCCCGGCTTTCGCCGGGGATCACCTGAGGTGCGCTCAACTTCGACGTCACCCCGGACTTAATCCGGGGTTCCGCTTGTCACCGTCGCTGAGCGGGATCCCGGATCAAGTCCGGGATGACGGGGATTGGCGAACGACGGCTCCCCACCTCAAAAAGCGACTTTTATCAGGCGCGCCCGGCAAACACGTCCGGGTCGGCCCAGCCGTTCACATAGGCCACATAGTAGAGAATGAAACCGACCGTCGCGAGGATGGTCATCTGAAGCAGGATGCGTCCGGGACGAAAGGTCGCAGGCGCACCATGGTCCTGCCCCTTCACCAAAGGCGTCGCGTCATCCTCGGCGCGGCGGCCGTGGAAAGGCAACACGAAGAAGGCGCTGAACGCCCAGAACAGCAGATAGATGGCGAGCGCCGAGGTCCATTTCATGCGCTCAGATATCCACGATCACGACGTCGGTCACGGGTTTCTTGCCGGTCCAATCGGTCGCGACGCGGCGCACACCGAGGCGGATCGCCTCCTTGAGCGCGTCGCGGTCGCGCGCGGGACCGGTCGCGGCCTGCTCGGCGGCTTCGTTCATTTCCTCGAGGAACGTCTCGCGGTCATCCTCGACGGGCACCCCGCGATATTGGATTCCGCTGCCTTCGAACTTGCCGTCCGACAGCACGACCGCGACCGAAATCTGCCCATGGAGCGCCAGCTTCCGCCGTTCGTTGATCGTCTCGCCGTCGGCGGGCAGGATGACGTCGCCGTCGAGGATCAGACGGCCCGAGCGCACGCGCTCGACGATCCGCGGCTTTCCGGGAGCAAGGCGGACGAGATCGCCATTCTCCTGAACGAGCGCGTCCGGCACGCCCCGCTCGATCGCGAAACGTGCCTGCTCGTGCATATGGCGGATTTCACCGTGCACCGGCACGACGAGCGCGGGGCGCAGCCAGCCATAGAGCGCGGCGAGTTCGGGCTGCCCCGGATGACCGCTGACGTGGATATGCGCCTGCTTCTCGGTAACGGTCAGCACGTCCTTCGCCGCGAGCTGGTTCATGATCCGCCCGATCGCGACTTCGTTGCCCGGAATCTGCTTCGACGAGAAGACGACCGTGTCGCCTGCCTCGAGCTTGATCTGGTGGATGTCGGCCGCCATCCGCGCCAGTGCAGCGCGCGGCTCGCCCTGCCCGCCCGTCGCGACCACCATCACCTTGTCACGCGGCAGCCGCATCGCCTCGTCGAAATCGACGGTCGGTGGAAAATCCCTCAGATAGCCGACCGTGCGCGCGACGCCGAGGATGCGGTCGAGCGAGCGGCCTGCGACGCACAGCGTGCGCCCGGTCGCCTTGGCAACCGCACCGAGCGTGGCGAGGCGCGCGGCGTTCGAGGCGAAGGTGGTGACGACCACCCTGCCCTTCGCCGCGCCGACCGCCTGCATCAGCCCGTCGCGGACGCTGCCCTCGCTGCCCGAGGCTTCGGCGTTGAACGCATTGGTCGAATCGCAGACGAGCACGTCGATGCCCTCGTCGCCGACCGCGGTCAGCGCCGCGGCAGTCGCGGGGGCGCCGAGAATGGGCTCCTCGTCGAGTTTCCAGTCGCCGGTGTGGAAAACGCGGCCATAGGGCGTGTCGATCACCGCGGCGCTCATTTCGAGGATCGAGTGCGCGAGCGGGATCAGCCGGATGCCGAAGGGGCCGATCTGAAAGCTGTCGTCGATGTCGACGACGTTGATCTTCACTTCCTTCTCGAGCCCCTCTTCGGCGAGCTTGTGCGCGATCAGCCCCGCGGTGAAGCGGTTCGCATACAGCGGCACGCCCAGGTCGGCAGCGAGATAGGGAATCGCGCCGATATGATCCTCGTGTCCGTGCGTCAGCACGATGCCGAGCAGGTCCTTCTTGCGGTCCTCGATGAATTCGAGGTCGGGCATCACGATCTCGATGCCCGGATAATCCTGGCTGCCGAAGGTCACGCCGAGGTCGAGCATGATCCATTTGCCGTCGCAGCCGTAAAGATTGGCATTCATGCCGATCTCGCCCGATCCTCCCAATGCGAGGAAAAGCAGCTCCTTGCCCGGAGTCGTCATGTCGTTGGCTTTCGTTGATGGTAGAGATGCATCAGCCCGTTGAGCGTCAGGTCGGGCTCGATGCGATCGAAAAGATGCGCCTGCTTGTCGAACAAGGTCGCAAGGCCGCCGGTAGCGATCACGGTGACGGGCTTGCCGATCTCGGCCTTCATCCGCGCGATCAGCCCTTCCATCATCGAGACATAGCCCCAATAGACGCCGATCAGCATCTGGCTTTCGGTCGTGCGGCCGATGACGCTGTCGGTTGCCGGTGCCTCGATCGCGATGCGCGGCAGCTTCGCGGCGGCGGCGACCAGCGCCTCGAGCGACAGGTTGACGCCGGGCGCGATGATGCCGCCGAGATAGGCGCCGTCGGCCCCGATATGGTCGAGCGTCGTCGCGGTGCCGAAGCTGATCACGAGCTTGTCCTTGCCGGGTTCGACCGCCTGCGCCGAGATGGCGTTGACCGCGCGGTCGGCGCCGACCGACTGCGGCTCGTCGACCTTGAGCGCGATGCCCCAGCTCACGGGCTCACGCCCCGCGACGAGCGCGTCGACACCGAAATATTTGTGCGCGAGCAGTTGGAGATTGTGGAGCGCGCGGGGGACGACGGTCGAGATGATCACCGCATCGACGTCGGCGCGATCATGGCCTTCGATGCGCAGCAACTGGTCGAGCCACACCATATATTCGTCGGCGGTGCGGCGGTCGTCGGTCGCGATGCGCCAGCGCGCGAGCAGTTCCTCGCCCCGGAACAGCGCGAATTTGGCGTTGGTGTTGCCGACATCGATCGCGAGCAGCAATTTACATCCCCTCCTGCGGTGGCCGGTTCAGTTCGACGTCGCCCGCATGAACCAGCATGATCGCTCCATCGGCGCGGCGCAAGCGCAGCGCGCCGTCGTCGGCAAGTCCGTCGAACACGCCGTCAATCTGCTGCTCCGATACGCGAAGCGGCGTGCCGACGGGGTGGCCGAGCGGCAGCCAGGCGCGGATGATGCTCCCGATGCCCTCTTGCCGCCACGTCCAGATCGCGTCGATCATCGCGATGCCGAGAACGTCGGCGAAACGGTCGCGATCGAGCGTCGCACCGCGATCAGCCAGCGCCGCCGTCGGGCGGTCGGGAAGCTCGGGCGCGGTGACGAGATTGACGCCGATCCCGATCACCACGGAATTGCCCGTCCGTTCGAGCAATATCCCGGCACATTTCGCCCCGTCGATCAGCAGGTCGTTCGGCCATTTGAGCGTGAAGCCCGGCCCCGGCGCCAGCGCCGATACGGCTTTTGCAAGCGCGACCCCGGCAACCAGGGCGAGGGTCGCCGGCGACGGATCCCCCGCCGTCAGATGGACGACGGTCGAACCCATGAAATTGCCCTGCCCGTCGTTCCAGCCGCGCCCGAGGCGTCCGCGTCCCGAAGTCTGGCGGTCGGCGACGAGCCACTGCCCCTCGCCGACATGCTCGCCGCTGGCCAGCCGCGCCAGCAGGTCGGCGTTGGTCGAACCGGTCTGCTGGATCCGCTCGATCGGCGGGATCAGAAGAGCACCGCCGCGGCCATGGCCGACAGCGCCGCGAGGGCCGGAATGAACAGATAGCCGATGACCGAGAGCCAGAGCGCGCTTGCCGAGAGGACCGCGTCCTCGACGACCGTACCCGTGCCCTTGGGGAATTCGGTGTCCGACTTGTCGTCGAAATACATCGTCTTGATGATCGCGATATAATAGAAAGCGCCGATAACCGAAGCGACGATGCCCGCGACCGCCAGCGGCACGAGGTGCGCGTTCACCGCGGCCTCGAACACCAGATACTTCGGCCAGAAACCGAACAGCGGCGGAATACCCGCAAGGCTGAACAGGAAGACCGCGAGCGCCGCGGCGAGACCCGGACGGCGCTGCGAATAGCCCGCGAGTGCCGGAATGCTCTCGACCTGATTGCCCTGATCGTCGCGCAGCTGGAGCACGACGAGGAACGAGCCGATCGTCGTCACCATATAGACGAGCAGATAGGTCAGCACGCCCTCGACCCCCTGCTGCGTTCCCGCAGCGAGGCCGATCAGCATATAGCCGACGTTGTTGATCGACGAGTAAGCGAGCAGGCGCTTGATATTCTTCTGTCCGATCGCGCCGACCGCGCCGAGGATGATCGACGCGAGCGCGAGGAAGATGATGATCTGCTGCCAGGCGCCCACAGCAGGCCCCATCGCGCCGATCACGACGCGCGTCAGCAGCGCCATCGCCGCGACCTTGGGCGCCGTGGCAAAGAAGGTCGTCACCGGGGTCGGCGCGCCTTCATAGACGTCGGGGGTCCACATGTGGAACGGCACGGCGCTGACCTTGAACGACAGGCCCGCGATCACGAAGACGATGCCGAAGATGATCCCGATATTGAGCTCGCCGCCGACCGCCTGCGCGATGCCGGCAAAGTCGGTCGTCCCGGTGAAGCCGTAGAGCAGCGAGATGCCATAGAGCAGGATGCCGCTGGCGAGCGCGCCGAGAACGAAATATTTGAGACCGGCTTCGCTCGACCGCTCGTCGGTCCGCATGAAGCTGGCGAGCACATAGGCCGCAAGGCTGTTGAGCTCGAGCCCGACATAGAGCGTCATCAGGTCGCGCGCCGAGGCCATGATCCCCATGCCGAGTGCAGCGAAGAGGATGAGCGTCGGATATTCGGCGCGCATCCCGTCCTTGAAGAAACGCGGCGCGACGAGAATGCACACGAAGCTGGCGGCATAGATCAGCAGCTTGGCGAAGCCGCCGAAGCTGTCGACCGACAGCGTACCCGAGAACACGGTCGCTTCGGTGCCGAAGGTCGTGACGACCGCCGCAGCCGCCGCCGCAAGCGTGATCATCGCGATGAGCTGATACAGCCCGACCTGGCGGTCGCCGGCAAAGGTGCCGGCCATCAGCGTGATCAGCCCGCCGATCGTCAGGATCAGCTCGGGCCAGATGAGCGCGAGATCGGCGGTCATTGGACGCCTCCCGCATGATGCGCTTCGCCCGCGGCTTCTCCGTGCGCCGGCGCGGCCGCCTTCGGCTTGCCCGCGGCAAGATGCGCGTCGCCCGCTGGCTTCGCGGGTGCGAGGCGGGCAACGACGGTGGTCACGTCTCCGCGCATCGGCGCGAGGAAGCTTTCGGGATAGACGCCCATCCACAGCGCCACGGCGGCGAGCGGTACGAAGATCGCCCATTCGCGGGGGTTGAGATCGGGCATCGCCTTCACATCGTCCTTGGTGAGCTCGCCGAACACGATGCGGCGATAGAGATAGAGCATGTAGGCGGCACCGAGGATGATACCCGTCGTGCAGGCGAACGCGACCCAGCTCGACGCCTCGTAAATGCCCGCGAGGCTCAGGAACTCGCCGACGAAGCCGCTGGTGCCGGGCAGGCCGACCGACGCCATCGTGAACAGCATGAAGAACAACGCGTAAGCCGGCATGTTCACCGCGAGCCCGCCGTAGCGGTCGATCTCGCGCGTGTGCAGCCGGTCATAGATCACGCCGACGCAGAAGAAGAGCGCGGCCGAGACGACGCCGTGGCTGAGCATGATGATCAGCGCGCCCTCGATCCCCTGCTGGTTGAGCGCATAGAGGCCCGCGGTGACGATCGCCATGTGCGCTACCGACGAATAGGCGATCAGCTTCTTCATGTCGTTCTGCACGAGCGCGACGAGGCTGGTATAGACGACCGCGATCATCGACAGCGCGAAGACGAGCCACATCCAATGCGCCGACGCTTCGGGGAACATCGGCATCATGAAACGCAGGAAGCCGTATCCGCCCATCTTCAAGAGCACGCCCGCGAGGATCATCGAGCCCGCGGTCGGCGCCTGGACGTGCGCGTCGGGAAGCCAGGTGTGGACGGGCCACATCGGCATCTTGACCGCCATGCTCGCGAAGAAGGCGAGCCACAGCCACGTCTGCATTTCGACCGGGAAGTTGTAGACGAGCAAGGTCGGGATATCGGTCGTGCCCGCTTCCATGATCATCGCGATCATCGCGATCAGCATCAGCACCGAACCGAGCAGCGTGTAGAGGAAGAATTTGAACGCCGCATAGATGCGGTTCTGCCCGCCCCAGATGCCGATGATGAAATACATCGGGATCAGGCCCGCCTCGAAGAAGACGTAGAAGAGCAGCAGATCCTGCGCCGCGAAGACGCCGATCATCACGACTTCCATGATCAGGAACATCGCCATGTAGAGGCCGACGCGTTTCTGGATCGCTTCCCAGCTCGCGAGGATGCAGAGCGGCATCAGGAAGACGCTGAGCAGGATCAGCATCAGCGCGATGCCGTCGACGCCGAGCGCATAGTTGAAGCGGCCGAACAGCCCTTCGTGCATTTCCTGGAACTGCCACTGCGCGCCGCCGACGTCGAAATTCGCCCACAGGACGAGGCCGAGCGCGAAGTCGATCAGCGTCGCGGCGAGCGCGATCAGCCGCGCGTTGCGGTCGCCCGCATAGACGCAGAGGATGGCGGCGACCGCGGGGACCGCCAGCATCAGCGAAAGGATGGGAAGCCCGCTCACAGGAAGTTCACCATGGCCCAGCTGGCGAGGCCGACGAGACCGAGCAGCATCACGAATGCATATCCATAAACATAACCCGATTGCAGCCGGACCGCGAGCCGGGTCCCCCCCTGGACGAGCGCCGCGGCGCCATCAGGACCGAAGCGGTCGATGGTGCCTTCATCCCCGCGCTTCCAGAAGAAGCGCCCGATCGCGAAGGCGGGCTTCACGAAGAGGAAGTTGTAGAGCTCGTCGAAATACCATTTGTTGTACAGGAACTGGTGCAGCAGCTTGAACTGCGCCACGAACTTCGCCGGCAGGCTGGTGTTGCGGATATAGCTGTTCCACGCGAGGAATAGCCCGATCGCCATCACCGTGAACGGCATCCACTTGACCCATAGCGGCACTTCGTGCGCGGCGTGCATCAGATGCTCGTCGAACGCGATGCTGCCCTTCCAGAACGCCATGCCCTCTTCGGGGTAGATGAACTGGTGGTGGAAGACGATCCCCGCGAACACCGCGCCGATCGACAGGACGATCAGCGGGATGAGCATCGAAAGCGGGCTTTCGTGCGGATGATAGCCCGCGGTGCCGTCGCCGTGCGCGTCATGGCCGTGGTGATCGTCGTGCGCGGCGTGCGCATGATCGTCGTGGCCATGGCCGTGATCGTCATGGACCGCATGCTGGATATGCTCGCTCTGCTCCCAGCGCGGCTTGCCGAAGAAGGTCAGGAAGACGAGGCGCCACGAATAGAAGCTCGTCAGCAATGCGGCGAAGATGCCGACCCAGAAGGCCACCTGGCCGCCGCCGCCCGAAGCGAAGGCCGCCTCGAGGATGCCGTCCTTCGAATAGAAGCCGGCAAAGCCCGCTACGCCCGCGATCCCGACGCCGGTGATCGCCAGCGTGCCCATCGTCATCGCCCAGAAGGTGATCGGGATGTGCTTACGGAGGCCGCCATAATAGCGCATGTCCTGCTCGTGGTGCATCGAATGGATGACCGAGCCGGCGCCGAGGAACAGCAGCGCCTTGAAGAAGGCGTGCGTGAACAGGTGGAACATCGCCGCGCCATAAGCGCCGACGCCCGCGGCGAAGAACATGTAGCCGAGCTGCGAACAGGTCGAATAGGCGATGACGCGCTTGATGTCCCACTGCGTCGTGCCGACGGTCGCGGCGAAGAAGCAGGTCGCGGCGCCCACGAAAGTCACGACGCCGAGCGCGACGGGCGCGGTCTCGAACATCGGCGAGAGGCGGCACACCATGAAGACGCCCGCGGTGACCATCGTCGCGGCATGGATCAGCGCCGACACCGGGGTCGGGCCCTCCATCGCGTCGGGAAGCCACGTGTGCAGGCCAAGCTGCGCCGACTTGCCCATCGCGCCGACGAACAGCAGCAGGCAGAGGATCGTCATCGTGTCGAACCGGTGGCCGAGGAAACCGATCGTCGACCCCGCCATGCCCGGCGCGGCCGCCAGAATCTCGGGGATCGAGACGGTGCCGAACACGAGGAAGGTGCCGAAGATGCCGAGCATGAAGCCGAAGTCGCCGACGCGGTTGACGACGAACGCCTTGATCGCCGCGGCGTTGGCGCTCGGCTTCTTGTACCAGAAACCGATGAGTAGATAGGAGGCGAGACCGACGCCTTCCCAGCCGAAGAACATCTGGACCAGATTGTTCGCGGTCACCAGCATCAGCATCATGAAGGTGAAGAGCGACAGATAGGCGAAGAAGCGCGGCTGGTCCGGATCCTCGTCCATATAGCCCCAGCTGTAGAGGTGGACGAGCGCCGAGACCGTCGTGATCACGACGAGCATCACCGAGGTCAGCGTATCGACGCGCAGTTCCCAATTGAACTGGAGCGCCCCCGACGAGACCCAGTGCAGCACCGGCGTCACGCCGGCTTCGCCCGTACCTGCGACGAAGGACAGGAAGATCGGCCAGCTGAGCGCGCAGCTGATGAACAGCGCGCCGGTGGTCACGATCTTCGCCGGCACCTTGCCGATGAAGCGCTGGCCGAGGCCTGCAACAAGCGCCGCGAGGAGCGGCAGGAAAACGATCGCCTGGATCACCGGCTTACCCCTTCATCCGGTTGGCATCGTCGACGGCAATGGTGCCGCGGCCGCGGAAATAGATAACGAGAATGGCGAGACCGATCGCGGCTTCGCCCGCCGCCACGGTCAGCACGAACATCGAGAACACCTGCCCGACGAGGTCGTTCAGCGCCGCGCTGAACGCGACGAGGTTGATGTTCACCGCCAGCAGAATGAGCTCGATCGCCATCAGGATGACGATGATATTCTTGCGGTTGATGAAGATGCCGAGCACGCCGAGCGTGAACAGCACCGCCGAAACGGCGAGGTAATGGCCGACCGAAATCACAGCTTATCTCCCGTTCCGTTCGTGTCGAGCGAAGTCGAGACACCGTGAAGGCGTGCACGAACGATGGGCATCTCGACTACGCTCGATGCGAACGGGTTAAGGATATGCAACCAAATCACAATTCCATCCCCTGCCCGACGCCCGGATCGACCAGGCGCGTCGCGTCCTCGGGACGGCGGCGGTTCTGGGCCGAGACATTCTGGATGCGCACCCCGCCGCGCTGGCGGTGCGTGAGCACGATCGCGCCGATCATCGCCACGAGCAGCACGATACCCGCCGCCTCGAACAGGAAGATGTAGCGCGTGTAGAGCAGCTCGCCGATCTGCTGGATATTGCTCTTGTCGAGGGCCGCGGGCGCGGCGCGCGAGGCAAGGTCGACCCCGCCTGCCTGCCAGGCGCCGACCGCGAAGATCAGCTCGGCCGCCAGGATGATCGCCACGAGCGCGCCGAGCGGCAGATAGCGTACGAAACCGGCGCGCAGCTCGGCGAAATCGATGTCGAGCATCATCACGACGAACAGGAACAGCACCGCGACCGCGCCGACATAGACGATGACGAGCAGCATCGCGATGAATTCGGCGCCGGTCAGCAGCATCAGCCCCGCCGCGTTGAAGAAGGCGAGGATCAGCCACATGACGCTGTGGACGGGGTTGCGCGCGAGGATCACCATCGTCGCCGAGGCGATGACGATGGTCGCGAAAAGATAGAAGGCGATGAGCTGAATCATGTGCGCGCGCCCTTATCGATAGGGCGCGTCGGCGGCAAGATTCGCCGCGATCGCGCGTTCCCATTTGTCGCCGTTGGCGATGAGCTTGGCCTTGTCATACAGCAGCTCCTCGCGCGTTTCGGTCGCGAATTCGAAGTTCGGCCCCTCGACGATCGCATCGACCGGGCACGCCTCCTGACAGAAGCCGCAATAGATGCACTTCGTCATGTCGATGTCGTAGCGCGTCGTGCGGCGCGAGCCGTCGTCGCGCGGCTCGGCCTCGATCGTGATCGCCTGCGCGGGACACACCGCTTCGCACAGCTTGCACGCGATGCAGCGCTCCTCGCCGTTCGGATAACGGCGCAGCGCATGCTCGCCGCGGAAGCGCGGGCTCAGCGGGTTCTTTTCAAACGGATAGTTGATCGTCGCCTTGGGCTTGAAGAAGTATTTCAGCGTGAGGGCATGCGCCTTCACAAACTCCCACAGCGTGAAGCTTTTGACGAGATGGGCGACGTAACTCATGAATACCTCGTCAGCATCAGATAGCCGGAGATCAGGAAGACCCAGAAGAGCGAGATCGGCAGGAAGATTTTCCAGCCCAGCCGCATCAGCTGGTCATAGCGGTAGCGCGGAACGGTCGCCTTCACCCAGCTGAAGACGAAGAAGAAGAACAGGATCTTCGCAAACAGCCAGATGATGCCGGGCACGGCATAGAGCGGCGCCCAGTCGACCGGGGGCAGCCAGCCGCCCCAGAAGAGGATCGCGTTGAGCGCACACATCAGCAGCACGTTCGCATATTCGCCGAGCCAGAAGAGCGCGAAGCTCATCGACGAATATTCGGTCTGATAGCCCGCAACGAGCTCGCTTTCGGCCTCGGTCAGGTCGAACGGCGCGCGCGCGGTTTCGGCGAGCGCCGAGATCAGGAACATCACCGCCAGCGGGAAGAGCAGCAGGTTGAAGCCGAAGGCGTTGACGAAGCCCAGGCCGTGCCCCTGCTGCGCCTTGACGATGTCGTTCATGTTGAAGCTGTCGGCAAAGAGCACGACGCCGATCAGGATGAACCCGATCGACACTTCATAGGAGATCATCTGCGCAGAGGCGCGCATCGCCGAAAAGAAGGGATACTTCGAGTTCGACGACCAGCCCGACAGGATCACGCCGTACACGCCCAGCGACGAGATCGCGAGGATGTAGAGCAGCCCGACGTTGATGTCGGCAAGGATCGCGCCCGAATTGAACGGGATCACCGCCCACGCCATCAGCGCCACCGTGAAGGTGATGATCGGCGCGATCAGGAACAAGCCGCGGTTGGCCGAGCTCGGGATGATCGTTTCCTGCAGGAAGACCTTCAGGCCGTCGGCGAAGCTCTGGAGCAGGCCGAAGGGGCCGACGACGTTCGGACCACGGCGCAGCGCGATCGCCGCCCAGATCTTGCGATCGGCGTAGATGATCATCGCGACGCTGAGCATCAGCGGCAGCGCGATGAGCAGGATGCCCGCGACCGTCGCGACGCCCCACGCCCAGTTCGGGTCCATGCCCCACGAGATGAAAGTCTCGGTCATTTCTTGGCCCCGTCCTGGTTACGCCAGCCGTTATGCGGGCCGGGCTGCTCGGACTTGCCGCGCGGGTTGAAGCCGCGCCACACCGCATAGCCCATGCCGACGAAGATCGCGCCGGCGACGATAGGTGCGTGGATCATTCCGCCGCCTCCGCAATGTCTGCGCCATGGACGAGTTCGTCCGAGCAGCGCTGCATCGTCGGCGAGGCGCGGCAGATGGCGTTGGTGAGATAGAAATCCTTGATCGGCGACGGGATCGCCCGCGCTTCGGGCTTGGCCGCCAGCTTGGGCACCGACCAGCCGTAACCGGCGAGGCCTTCGGTCCCGAGCGCGGGCACCGCCGCGATCATCGCCGCGCGGCATTCGGCAAAGCTGTCGAAACCGACCGACACGCCGAGCGCATCGGCGAGCGCACGGAAAATGCTCCAGTCCTCGCGCGCGTCGCCGGGTGCGAACACGGCCTTCTCGCTGCGCTGGACGCGGCCCTCGGTATTGACCGTGGTGAAGTCCTTTTCGGTCCATGCCGCTGCCGGCAGGATGACGTCGGCCGCATGCGCGCCCTTGTCGCCATGATGGCCGACATAGACCTTCAGCGTCTTGTCGAACGCGGTGAAATCGACCTCGTCGGCGCCGAGGAAGAAAGCGAGCTTCGGCTGCGCGGCGACGATATCCTTGATGCCGCCGGCCTGCGCATAGCCGAGCATCAACCCGCCCATGCGGCTCGCCGCCATATGGACGACGCTGAAGCCGTTCCAGCCCTGTCCTGAGCCTGTCGAAGCGGCGTCCTTGACCGCGTTCACCGACTTGGCGAGCGCGAGCGCCGCGCCGTGCACGCCGGGAACCGCAAGACCGCCGCCGCCGAGGATGATCAGCGGGCGTTCGGCGCCCTTCAGCGCGTCGAGCGCCGCGGCGGGCAGCTTCGCGACGAGCGAGGCATCGTCGCCGAGCCAGCTCACCTTGTAGGTCTGATCCTTCTCGGGACCGACCGCGAAGACCTTGGCGCCCTTCTTCCACGCCGCCTTGCGGATGCGCGTGTTGATGAGCGGTGCTTCCCAGCGAAGATTCGTGCCGACGAGCAGGATGACGTCAGCATTCTCGACCTCGGCGATGGTCGTGTTGAAGTTGACCGCCGACAGGCTCGACACGTCGTAATCGAGGCCGGTCTGACGGCCTTCGAGCAGCGTCGAACCGAGCGCATTCACCAGCGTCTTGGCGGCGAACATCGTCTCGCAATCGGCCATGTCGCCCGCGATCGCCGCGACCGACGAACCAGCCTTTGCGGCCTTGATCGCGTCGAACGCTTCGCCCCAGGTGGCTTCGACGAGCTGGCCGCCCTTGCGGATATACGGACGGTCGAGGCGGCGGCGGATCAGGCCGTCGACATGGTGGCGCGTCTTGTCGCTCGCCCATTCCTCGTTCACGTCGTCGTTGACGCGCGGCAGCACGCGCAGGACCTGACGGCCGCGCGCGTCGATGCGGACATTGGTGCCGACCGCGTCCATCATGTCGATGCCGAGCGTCTTCGTCAGCTCCCACGGACGCGCTTCGAACGCATAGGGTTTGCTGGTCAGCGCACCGACCGGGCACAGATCGACGACATTGCCCGACAGCTCACTCGCGACCGCGCGTTCGAGGTACGACGTGATCTGCATATTCTCGCCGCGATAGATCGCGCCGATGTCTTCGACGCCCGCGACTTCCTCCGCAAAGCGGACGCAGCGCGTGCACTGGATGCAGCGGGTCATCACCGTCTTGACGATCGGACCCATATATTTCTCGGTGACCGCGCGCTTGTTCTCGTCATAGCGCGTCGCGCCGCGGCCATAGGCGACCGACTGGTCCTGCAGATCGCATTCGCCGCCCTGATCGCAGATCGGACAGTCGAGCGGGTGGTTGATGAGCAGGAACTCCATCACCCCTTCGCGCGCCTTCTTCACCATCGGGCTGTCGGTCTTGATGATCTGCCCCTCGGCGGTCGGCAGCGCGCACGACGCCTGCGGCTTCGGCGGCCCGGGTGCGACCTCGACGAGGCACATGCGGCAATTGCCCGCGATCGACAGGCGCTCATGATAGCAGAAGCGCGGGATTTCCTTCCCCGCCATCTCGCACGCCTGCAGAACGGTCGCGCCCTGCGGAACGTCGAGTTCTACGCCATCTACGGTAACTTTAGGCATCAGCCCGCGAACCCTTCCTTGCTCGTCACCGCCACGCGATAGGCTGCGAGCGCCATCAGCGCGCGGAGACCGGGGCGGTTGGTCCGAAACTCGGTGCCCTGCCTGATGCAGGCCGAAAGTTGCGGCGCCAGCGCCTTCATCGCGTCGCGCTCGGCGTCGCTCATCACTTCGGTACGGAACAGCGCAACGCTCTGCTGCGGCGCGCTCATCACGATGCACATCGAGATCGTCTCGAGCGTGCCGCGCGACGTAATCGGCGTCGCCGTCCGGTCGCGTCCCAAATCAGCCGACAGCGCCTCGTCGGTGAATTTGTCGGTCAGCAGATGCTCGGCAAGGTTTCCGGCGAAGACGAGGCCCGAAAAGCCGAGCTTGCTGTTCGGCGCGCAGCGGTCGTGACCCTTCGCGATCTTGCGGATATCCTCTTGATAATCCTTCGACCGGTAATCCTGCGCCAGCAACTTGAGCGCGCCCGAACGGCTGGCCTCGACGACGCAGCCGGCGAAATTATACATCGCCTGCGCGGCGAGCGGATCGATCTTCGGCGCCGTATCGTCCTTGTCATCCGAGCCCGATTGACCGGCGTTCGCCATCAGCGTGCGATCGAAGGGGTTGGCGTTCGCCGAATTGACCTCGCGCTGTGCAAGCACAGGGGTTGCGGTCAGCGCCGCACCCGCGATCAGCAGAAGAAGCTTCGTCTTCATTCGGCAGCCTCCAGCGCGCCGCCATTCTCGCGAATGCGGCGTTCGATTTCGGGGCGGAAATGCTTGATCAGGCCCTGGATCGGCCACGCCGCGGCATCGCCGAGCGCGCAGATCGTGTGGCCTTCGACCTGCTTGGTGACGTCGAACAGCGTATCGATCTCGCTGATATCGGCTTCGCCGGTGCGCAGCCGCTCCATCACGCGCCACATCCAGCCGGTGCCCTCGCGGCACGGCGTGCACTGGCCGCAGCTTTCATGCTTGTAGAAATAGCTGATGCGGCTGATCGCCTGAACGACGTCGGTCGACTTGTCCATCACGATCGCGGCCGCGGTGCCGAGGCCCGATCCGACGGCCTTCAGCCCGTCGAAGTCCATCGGCGCGTCCATGATCTCGGCCGCGGGAACCAGCGGAACCGACGAGCCGCCCGGGATCACCGCGAGCAGATTGTCCCAGCCACCGCGGATGCCGCCGCAATGCTTGTCGATCAGTTCGCGGAAGGTGATGCCCATCTCTTCCTCGACGACGCACGGGCGCTCGACATGGCCCGAGATCTGGAAGAGCTTGGTGCCCTTGTTGTTCTCGCGCCCGAAGGACGAGAACCAGGTCGCACCGCGGCGCAGGATCGTCGGGACGACCGCGATGCTCTCGACATTGTTCACCGTCGTCGGGCAACCATAGAGGCCTGCACCCGCCGGGAACGGTGGCTTCAGGCGCGGCTGGCCCTTCTTGCCCTCAAGGCTTTCGATCATCGCGGTTTCTTCGCCGCAGATGTACGCGCCGGCGCCGCGGTGAACGAAGACGTCGAAATCATAGCCCGATTTCGCGGCATTCTTGCCGAGCAGGCCGGCGTCATACGCCTCCTGCACGGCTGCAAAGAGCGTCTCGGCCTCGCGGATGAACTCGCCGCGGATGTAGATGTACGCTGCGCGCGCGCGCATCGCATAGCCCGCGATCAGCGCGCCCTCGATCAGCTTGTGCGGATCGTGGCGGATGATCTCGCGATCCTTGCACGAACCCGGCTCGGATTCGTCGGCGTTGATGACGAGGAAGCTCGGGCGGTCGGCGCGCGGCTCCTTCGGCATGAAGCTCCACTTGAGCCCCGTCGGGAAGCCCGCACCGCCGCGGCCGCGCAGGCCCGACGCCTTGATCTCCTCGATGATCGCGTCCTGGCCGCGCTTCATCAGGTCCTTGGTCTTGTCCCAATCGCCGCGCGCCTGCGCGCTTTTGAGGTTCCACGGCTGGAAGCCGTAGAGATTGGTGAAGATACGATCCTTATCGGCGAGCATGGCTTACCACTCCTTCCGATAGTCGTGGTTGGCCTTGACCATTTCCTTCAGCGTCGTCGGGCCGCCTTCGGGCTCGCTCGTGTGGCGCTTGGGGTTCTGGGGACCGGTCTTCGGCTGCTTGCCGGCGGCGAGATCGTCGAGGATGCGGACCATCGAGTCATAGTCGAGGTCTTCGTAATTATCGTCGTTGATCTGGACCATCGGCGCGTTGGTGCAGGTGCCCATGCACTCGACCTCGGTCAGCGTGAACAGCCCGTCGGGCGTGGTCTTGCCCTTGGTCATCCCGCGGTTCTTGCACGCGGCCATGACGTCGTCCGACCCGCGCAGCAGGCACGGCGTCGTCCCGCAGACCTGCACATGATAGCGGCCGACCGGCGCCATATTGTACATGGTGTAGAAGGTCGCGACCTCATAGGCGCGGATGAAGGGCATATCGAGTTGCGCAGCGACGAACTCGATCACCGGCACGGGCAGCCAGCCCTGCGTCTGCGTCTCGGCGCCCACCTGACGCTGCGCAAGATCGAGCAGCGGCATCACCGCCGAGCGCTGGCGTCCCGCAGGATAGCGCGCGATGACCGTCTTCGCCTTCTCGGCATTGTCCTTCGTCCACGCAAAAGCGCCCCAGCGCGCGCGGACTTCGGCTTCGTCTGGAATTTGCGGTGCGTCGGCCATCAGCGGTCACACTCTCCGAAAACGACGTCAATGGCGCCGATAATTGCAGTGGTATCGGCGAGCATGTGGCCCTTGCACATCATGTCCATCGCCTGAAGGTGGCTGAACGCCGTCGGGCGGATTTTGCAGCGGTACGGCTTGTTGGTGCCGTCGCTGACCAGATAGACGCCGAATTCGCCCTTGGGGCTTTCGGTCGCCACGTAAACTTCGCCGGCGGGGACGTGGAAGCCCTCGGTGTAGAGCTTGAAGTGATGGATCAGCGATTCCATCGACTGCTTCATCTCGCCGCGCTTCGGCGGCACGACCTTGCGGTCGAGGCTCGCGATCGGGCCGCCGGGCATCGCGTTGATGCACTGCAGGATGATCCGCTGCGACTGATAGACTTCCTGCACGCGGACCATGAAACGGTCGTAGCAATCGCCGCGCGTGCCGACGGGGATGTCGAAGTCCATCTTCGCATAGGCATCATAGGGCTGCGACTTGCGCAGATCCCACGGAATGCCGCTGCCGCGGATCATCGGGCCCGAGAAGCCCCACGCCAGCGCGTCTTCCTTGCCCACCGTCGCGATGTCGACGTTGCGCTGCTTGAAGATGCGGTTGTCGATGACGAGGCTCATCGCGTCGCCGAACAGTTTCGGCAGGCGCGTCTCGCACCACTGGCCGATGTCGTAGAGCAGCTTTTCGGGAACGTCCTGATGGACGCCGCCGGGCCGAAAATAGGCGCTGTGCATGCGCGCGCCAGAGGCGCGCTCGAAGAAGTTGAGGCAATCCTCGCGCAGCTCGAAGATCCAGAGGTTCGGCGTCATCGCGCCGACGTCCATGACGTGCGACCCGATGTTGAGCATGTGGTTGCAGATGCGCGTCAGCTCGGCGAACATCGTGCGGAGGTACTGCGCGCGGTCGGGCACCTCGAGGTCGAGCAGCTTCTCGATCGCGAGCACATAGCTGTGCTCCATGCCGAGCGGCGAGCAATAGTCGAGCCGGTCGAAATAAGGCAGCGCCTGCAGATAGGTCTTGTACTCGATCAGCTTTTCGGTGCCGCGATGCAGCAGGCCGACGTGCGGATCGACGCGCTCGATGATCTCGCCATCGAGCTCCATCACCATGCGCAGAACGCCGTGCGCCGCGGGGTGCTGCGGGCCGAAGTTGATCGTGTAGTTGGTAACGGCCTGGTCGCCCGCAGTATCCGCGGTGTCGACCGGATAGCCTTCGAACATGTCGCTGCCGTGGTGCTTGACCTGAGGAGAGTCGGTCATGCGTCACCTCCCGTGTTGGGCTTGCGCGGTTTGGCGGGTGCCTTGGGCTTCGCCGGAGCCTTGGCAGGCGCCTTTTCGGCCTTCTTGGTCGCCGGAGTCTTGGCCTTGGCGGCCGCGGTCGCCTTGGCGCCATCGCGGCTGGTCTTCGCGGCCTTGATATTGGCCTTCGCCCCCGCGCCGGTCTGCTCGGGCTTTTCGGTGGTCTTAGGCGTCGGCGGCGGGGCCTTCTTTTCGGCCTTGTCGTCGGCTTTCTTTACTTCGGCCGCGGTCATCGGCGTCGGTGCGCCCTTGCCCGGAGCTTCGCCCGTGCCGCCGGCCTTTTCGTCCCCGGGCAGCACATAATCGGCGCCTTCCCAAGGTGAGAGGAAGTCGAAGTTGCGGAAGTCCTGCGCCAGCTTCACTGGTTCATAGACGACGCGCTTGTCCTCTTCCGAATAACGCAGCTCGATATAGCCGGTCAGCGGGAAGTCCTTGCGCTGCGGATGCCCCTGGAAACCATAATCGGTCAGGATGCGGCGCAGGTCGGGATTGCCCGCGAACAGCACGCCATACATGTCGAACACTTCGCGCTCGAGCCATCCGGCGACCGGCCAGACCGGAACGATGCTCGGCACCGGAGTCGCTTCGTCGGTCAGTACGCGGACGCGCAGACGATGGTTCTTCGTGACGCTGAGCAGGTGATAGACGACCTCGAACCGTTCGGCGCGCTCGGGATAGTCGACCCCGGCGATTTCGACGAGCTGCTGATAGTCGAGCTGGTCGCGCAGCATGACCATTACGCCCGCCACCGCTTCGCGGCGTACGGTTATGCTATCCTCGCCGACGGCGAAGACATGTTCGATGAGGTCGTCGCCGAGCAGTTTCTCGAGCGCAGCGCCGATGCCGTCGCGCGGCGCGATCAGGGGAGCGGGACTGGCCATCAGCGTTCGATCGTCCCGGTGCGGCGGATTTTCCGCTGCAACTGCATCACACCATAGAGCAAGGCTTCGGCGGTCGGCGGGCATCCGGGGACATAGATGTCCACAGGCACGATACGGTCGCAGCCGCGCACCACCGAATAGCTGTAGTGATAATAGCCGCCGCCGTTGGCGCAGCTGCCCATCGAGATGACGTACTTGGGGTTCGACATCTGGTCGTAAACGCGGCGGAGCGCCGGGGCCATCTTGTTGCAGAGCGTGCCCGCGACGATCATGACGTCGGACTGACGCGGCGACGCGCGCGGGGCGACGCCGAAGCGTTCCATGTCATAGCGCGGCATGTTGACGTGGATCATCTCGACCGCGCAGCACGCGAGACCGAAGGTCATCCACCAGAGCGAGCCGGTGCGCGCCCAGTTGAACAGATCCTCGGTCGAGGTGACGAGGAAACCCTTGTCGCCGACTTCGCTGTTGAGGTCGTCGAAAAAGGACTGATCGGGGTTGGTCCCCGGGGCGACCGGCATCTGGCCGGGCATGATGATGCTGGAAGTGCTCATTCCCAATCCAACGCGCCTTTTTTCCACGCGTACACAAGGCCGATCGCGAGTTCGGCGAGGAAGATCATCATCGTGGCCCAGCCGGCCCAGCCGATTTCCTTGAGGCTGACCGCCCAGGGAAAGAGGAAAGCCGCTTCGAGGTCGAAGATGATGAAGAGAATCGCGACGAGATAGAAGCGCACGTCGAACTGGCTGCGCGCGTCCTCGAACGCGGGGAAGCCGCACTCATATTCGGTCAGCTTCGCCGGGTCGGGCTTGTGCGCGCCGGTCAGGCGGGCGACACCCATCGGCAGGAAGACGAAGGCCGAGGATAGGCCAACGGCAATGACCAGAAAGATCAGGATCGGCAAATATTGCGTCAGATCGACCATGGGAGCTCGCAGTCTGTTTTAAGGCGTTTACCACCCGTTGTTGCGGGCGCTTTAGGCCAGCAAGCCGCGCCTCGCAAGCGCTGCGGAAAGGAAATTCGTTACCGCTGTGACCAAAAGCACAAAGGGGGTTGGCAGCAAACACTATCCTTATGATAACCCGGCCCCGAGGGTCGGCTTTTCGGGCACTTGTCCGCCCGCACTGGACTGGGGAATAGCTATGGGACCAATTTCGTTTCGGACCGCGTTGACGATAGGCGCCGCGCTCGCATTTCTGACGACTCCGGCGCAGGCGGAACTCGTCAATGCGAAGAATCCCGCGACGATCAAGGCGATCGTCGAGTCGCAGGGCTGGCCTGCAACGCTGGTGAGCAAGCCGGACGAAGATCCCTATATCGAGAGCAACCGCAACGGGCTCAAATTCCTCGTGCTGTTCATGAACTGCAACGACGCGCACAAGGACTGCAAGACGCTGCAATATTATATGGGCTTCAGCGACGCCAAGGGCACATCGCTCGACCGGCTGAACGACTGGAACCGGACGAAGCGCTTCGCACGTGCCTATCGCGACGACGCCGGCGACCCGGTTCTCGAAATGGACGTCGACGTCGATTTCGCGGGCATCCCGCGCGAGAACATCGGCGAAACCTTCAACACCTGGGCCTCGCTGATGGACAGCTATCGCGAGTTTATTTTCGAGAAGAAGTAACGCGGGCCAGAATTTCGTCGCCCCGGACTTGATCCGGGGTCCCGCTTTTCAGCGTTGCCGAGCGGGATGCCGGATCAAGTCCGGCATGACGAAATAGGATGGAATGCCGCCCGTCAGGCGTTGCGCAGCGCGCCCGCGACCAGTTTCTGCAGCTTCGAGTGGACCGCGCCGCTGCCCGCGATGAATTCGCTGCGTTCGATCGCGCGGTCGCCGCCGCGGAAGTCGCTGACGAAACCGCCCGCTTCGCGCACCAGCAGCATGCCCGCGGCAACGTCCCAGATGTTGAGCTGGCTTTCCCAGAAACCGTCGAAGCGGCCCGCGGCGACCCATGCGAGGTCGAGGCTGGCAGCACCGAAACGGCGGATGCCGGCGACTTCGGGCGCGACCGCACCGAAGATGCGGCTCCACTGCGCCATGTCACCATGACCCATGAAGGGGATGCCGGTCGCGATCAGGCATTCGTTGAGATGGCGGCGCGACGAGACGCGCAGGCGGCGGTCGTGCAGCCATGCCCCGCGGCCGCGCTCGGCCCAATAGCTTTCGTCGGTGACGGGCTGGTAGATCAGCGCCGCGGTCACGTCGCCCCAGCCGCCGCCGAGCTTCGGCTCCTGCACCGCGATCGAGATCGCGAATTGCGGAATCGCGTGCAGGAAGTTCGACGTGCCGTCGAGCGGGTCGATGATGAAGCGCGGCTTGCCGGGCTCCCCCTCGATCTCGCCGGCCTCTTCCATCAGGAAGCCCCAGCCCGGACGCGCGTGCGTCAGTTCGTCATAGAGCGTACGCTCGGCCGCCTGGTCGGCTTTCGAGACGAAGTCCGCAGGGCCTTTTTGTGAAACCTGCAGATGCTCGATCTCGCCGAAGTCGCGGCGCAGCTTCGTGCCCGCCTTGCGCGCGGCGCGTTCCATGACGGTGATGATGCCGGAAAGGGCCATTTTCATTTCCTTCAACGCGTCGCCCCCGCGAAGGCGGGGGCCGCAAGCAACCTTGCGCAACGCCGATAGCGGCCCCCGCCTTCGCGGGGGCGACGTTATTTAATCCGCGCGGCGGACATATTCGCGGTCGTACACATGCACGACGATCTTCGTTCCGCTGGTGATGTGCGGCGGCACCATGACGCGCACGCCGTTGTCGAGGATCGCGGGCTTGTACGACGACGAAGCCGTCTGGCCCTTCACGACCGCATCGGCCTCGACGATCGTCGCTTCGATCGTTTCGGGGAGTTCGACCGAGATGGGGCGTTCTTCCCAAAGCTCGAGTACGACCTCCATGCCGTCCTGCAGGAACTCGTGCGCGTCGCCGACGACGTCCTTCGAGATGTTGATCTGCTCGAACGTGTCCTTGTCCATGAACACCAGGTCGTCGCCCTCGGCGTAGAGGAACTGGAAATCCTTGGTGTCGAGGCGGACCTTCTCGACCGTGTCCGCGCTGCGGAAACGGTTGTTGAGCTTGCGCCCGTCGATCAGGTTCTTGGCTTCGACCTGCATATAGGCGCCGCCCTTGCCCGGCTGCGTGTGCTGGATCTTGGTGACCTTCCAGATGCCACCTTCATATTCGATAATATTGCCGGGACGGATTTCAACGCCGGTGATTTTCATCGCGCACACTCGCTGTTCAAGGATGGAAAGAGCCGCCGGTGCATCGCAATGCGCCGGTCACAGGAGCGCGCCCTTAGCCGGACGTGCGGCCAAGGGCAAGCGGTGCGTGCGTCAGGCGGTCGTCTCGACGGCTTTGCGCGTCCGCGCATAGCTCAAGCCGACGAGGACCACGAACAGGCCGAGGCCGACGAAGATCGACGGGACGTGGAAGCCGTCGCCGACCACCGCGAGCGGCGCATCGCTGTCGGTCGCGTAGACAAGGCCGGCATAGAAGACGCCGAACAGGCTCTCGCCGACGATCATCCCCGTCGCGGTCAGCACGCCCATGCGGTGCGCGAATTCGGGGTTGGCGCGGCGCTCGGCCCAGCGATCGTAGAACCAGCCGCCGATCGCACCGATCACGACGGGCAGGATGACCGCCATCGGCAGATAGATGCCGATGCCGATCGCGAGCGGCGGCAGGCGCAGCTTGCGCGCGCGGCCGAGCAGTTCGTCGACGATGATGAAGCCGATGCCGGCGAGCACGCCGTAACCGAGCATCGTCCAGTTGAGGTCGCCGCCGAGTACGCCCTTCGCCAGCGACGAGATCAGCCCCGCCTGCGGAGCGGCGAGCGCATTCGGTCCGGCTCCCGGAACCCCGACGAAACCGAGCGTCTCGTTGAGAACGTTGAGCACCGGCGGCACGACGAGCGAGCCGAAGAACACGCCGATGATCAGCGCGACCTGCTGTTTCCACGGGGTCGCGCCGACGAGCTGGCCGGTCTTGAGGTCCTGCAGATTGTCGTTCGAGATCGTCGCGATGCCGAACACGACGCCGGTGACGATCAGCGCATAAGCGACCATCGCCGCGCTCGCTTCCTCACCCCCGCCGCGGCCGAGCAGCCCGACGAGCAGCAACGACGACGCGATGATCGCGAGGATGCCGATCCCCGACACCGGCGAGTTCGACGCGCCGATCAGGCCCGCCATATAGCCGGTCACCGACGCGATCATCAGCCCGATCACGACGACGAAGACGAGGGCGCCCGCGACGAGGATCGCCGCCGAACCGGCGAGCGGCCCGCCTGCCAGCACCGACCAGAGCAGCCACGCGATCGGCACGAGCGTCAGCAGCGAGCCGCCGAACACCCAGCCGATCGGAATGTCCTGTTCGCCGACCGCGAGCGCTTCGCCGGCGTTGCGCGCCTTGCTCGCCGCCATCGCCGAACGGATGCCCCCGATCACGGGGCCCGCGATCTTGAGCAGCGTCCAGATCGCCGCGACCGCGATCACGCCCGCGCCGAAGAAGCGGACGTCGGCGCGGAATACGTCGTTCGCGATCGTCTCGACATCGGGACCGGTCGCACCTTGCGTCAGGATCGGCAGCAGAACCCACCAGCCCGTGACCATCCCGACCAGCTGTGCAAGCCCGACCGACAGGCCGACCAGATGCCCGACGCCGAACAGCGCGAAGCTGAGCCCGCCGGCGACGCCCGTTGCACCCGCGCCGACCTTGAACCAGTGCGCGACCTCCGCCGCGGCGAGCTTCATCTGGGTGATCAGGGTAAAGCCTGCCGCGACGAGGCTGTTCCACAGCAGCGCCGACAGCCCGGCCTTGTTCTCGGCGGCGCCCTCTGCGCTCGCGGCGCCAACGTGCAGCACCTCGGCGGCTGCGCGGCCTTCGGGATAGGGCAGATCGGCCTCGACGACGAGCGCACGGCGCAGCGGGACCGAGAAGAGCACGCCGAGAATACCGCCGAGCATCGTGATCGCCGTGGTCTCCAGCATCGGAAAGCCCTGCCAGTATCCGACCATGATCAGCCCGGGCAGCACGAAGATGATTGCGGCGAGCGTGCCCGCGGCGCTTGCGATCGTCTGGACGATATTGTTTTCGAGGATCGTCGAGCCCGACATGAAGCGCAACAGCGCCATCGAAATCACCGCGGCGGGAATCGAGGTCGCAAAGGTCAAACCGACCTTCAGCCCCAGATAGACGTTCGCCGCCGTGAACATCAGCGTCAGCACCCCGCCGAGCAAGATCGCCCGCAGCGTCAGTTCGCGCATTGCTGTCCCATCGCGGCTCATATTCGTCATCCTGCTATATCCGATGCGACCTGTTGCGGTTGCACCCGGCCTTAGCAAGCAAAAAACCGATGAACCGAAGCTGATTTGACGTATCGATCCAATATCCGCCGACGCGCGCGATTCATAAGAACAGGTATGATGAGTATCGATCTTCCCGAACAGCCGGCGGCTCCCGTACGGGCCGCCCCGCGGCCGAAGAGGCCGGCTCCTTGCGCCGGTCTCTTCGGATGGCGAAAGGGTGGCCCGCCGGTGGCAGAGCGTTCGGCCAGGACGCCCGAGCCTCTCGCCTAGGGGGCTTCGCGCCGTCCCGTCAGAAGCGGATACGGGTTCACCGGCTCACCGTCCTGCCAGCCGCTGCCCGGCACGGTTTTCAGAATCTGGAAATGAAGGTGCGGAAAGGCAGGGTCGGCATTGCCGCTCGCGCCTACGGTCGCAATCACCTGTCCGCGTTCGACCGCCTGCCCCTCGGTCAGTCCGCGGCGATAGCCCTGCAGATGCGCATAATAGAGGATCAGACGTCCATCGGCCGAGCGCTGATAGATCGTCAGTCCGCCCCGCTTCGAATCGAAGAGCTTTTCGATCCTTCCGTCGATCGCGGCAAGAACGGGCGTACCGATTGGCGCCTGAATATCGATCGCACGGTGGAGGCGGCCTTCGGCGCGCTCCTTGCTCCAGCTGTCGACAAGATCGGCGCGCTTCAAGCCTTCAACGGGGATGATGATGGCATCGGGTTTAAAAGCCGCCGTAGTGGCGGCGAGTATCGCCGCCGCGAGGACCAAGCGGACGCCCGCCGGCTTCACCCCGCCATCAGCTTGTCGAATGCGCGTACGGCAGCGGCGGGCCCGTCCGGATGCCCCCACACGCCGTTCGAGACGGCAAGGAAATCGGCGCCCGCCTCGACGAGCGTCTTGGCATTGTCAACGGTGATTCCGCCGATCGCCACGCAGGGAAGCTCGAACAGCCCCTGCCACCAGGTCAGGATTTCGGGGTCGGGGTGATGCTCCACCGCCTTGGTCGTCGTCGGAAAGAAGGCTCCGAACGCGACATAGTCGGCGCCCGCCTCGCCCGCTTCCATCGCAAGATGGCGGCTGTCGTGGCAGGTCACCCCGATCTGCGAATTGGCGCCAAGCTCGCGCCGCGCATCCCTCGGATCGCCGTCGCCCTGCCCCAGATGCACGCCGTCGGCATTCAACCGCTTCGCGAGCGCGACATCGTCGTTGACGATGAAGGCGACATCATGCGCCGCGCAGATCGTCTGCAACGGTTCGGCCAGGCGCGCGGCCTCATGCTGGTCGAGTTTCTTGACACGAAACTGGAACGCCGCGACCGGACCGGCGGCCAGCGCCTCCTCGAGCCTGGCGGGAAAATCGCCCCCGACGTCGAGCGGGGAAATCAGATAAAGCTGGCAGTTGTTGGTGGTCATGGCGGGTTCATAGCGATGCGGCCAGAAACGGGCAAATGCAGAACACGTCCCGCCTCGCCGCCGCCGCGCTGATCGCCGCGCTTTCGCTCTCCGCCTGTGCCGCCACCGGCCAGCAGACCCCACTCGCCGACGGCAGCGACGTTGCGCTCGGCCAGCGCGCGATGGTCGATGGTCCGGTCGTCCAGCCGGTCAAGGTGCTCGAAGACAGCCGCTGCCCGATGAACGCACGCTGCGTATGGGCCGGACGCGTCCGCCTGCAGATGGTCTGGATCCGCGGCAATGGCGAGAAACAGCCGTTCGAGGTGACGTTGGGCGAGCCCGTGCAGCTTGCCGACGGACAGTTTACGCTCGAATCGGTGCGGCCGGAAAAGCGCACCGATGTGACGCTGAAGCCCGAAGACTATCGCTTCTCGTTCCGCTTTGCGGGCGGGCTCTAGCCAGCTTCTCTTTTCGTCATCCCGGCGCAGGCCGGGATCTCGCCGATGCGTCAGGGCGCGAGATGGAGATCCCGGCCTTCGCCGGGATGACGATGAATAGCGATTGGAAGCTAGAGCACCCGCGCCAGCACGAAACCGTCCCAGCCCTTCGATCCGACCGTCTGGATCGCGGTCGCGTCGATCCGCGGGTCGGTGTTCAGCATGTCGAACAGCGCGCGCGTGCCTTCGATGCGCTCGTCGCCGCTGTGGGCGTCGATCACGCCGCCCTCGCGCACGACATTGTCGACGATGATCGTCATGCCGCTGCGCCCGAGGCGGATCGCTTCGTCGACATAGAGCGCATTGCTCTGCTTGTCGGCGTCGATGAACACGAAATCGAACGGATCGCCGACGGCCATCGCCGCAAGGCTGTCAGCCGCGGGACCGACGCGAATGTCGACCTTGTCCGATATGCCCGCGCGATCGAAATTCTCGCGCGCGACGGCCGCATGATGCGGCTCCAGCTCGAGCGTTACCGACGAGCCATCGTCGGGCAGCGCCCGCGCCAGCCAGATCGTCGAATAGCCGCCCAGTGTCCCGACTTCGAGGATGCGCGTCGCGCCCGCCATCTGCGCGAGCAGGAACAGCATCTTGCCCTGCGCCGCCGACACGTCGATCGGCGGCAGGCCCTTGGCGGCGTTGTTGGCGAGGGTGGCGGCAAGCGCGTCGTCGGCGCCGAGAAGCTTCCCGGCGATATAGTCGTCGACGGCTTGCCACCTCTCTCCCATCACTTCAGGCCACGGAGGCCGCGTGAATTTCGTTGATCGCGCCGCCCAGCGAGGCGTCGAATTCCTCGTCGCTCATCTGATGGCGGAGGTCCTCCAGCAGCGCGCGGCTGAAGCTTGCGATGATGCCGGGGTTTTTCGCCAGCTCGACGCACGCTTCGGGGCGCGCGAAACCGCCCGAGAGTGCGACGACGCGCAGCACCTTCGGATGATCGACCAGCGGCTGGAACAGGCCGGCTTCGGTCGGCAGCGACAGCTTGAGCATCACCGGCGCACCGGTCCAGACGTCGAGTGCGACGAGCGTTTCCTTGAGCAGCAGGCGGTCGGCGGCATCGCGCTCGGCGCTCTTGATGTTCACTTCGGGCTCGATGATCGGGACGAGGCCGTGCGCCGCGATGCGCGCGGCTTCGGCGAACTGCTGTTCGACGATCGCCTTGATCCCGACCGGGTTCGCCAGATTGACGACGCTGCGCATCTTGGTACCGAACACGCCCTTCGCGACCGCGCGCGCGCACAGCGCGTCGAGGTCGGGGTTCGCCTTCATGAGCTGGACGCCATCTTCCTCGGCTTCGAGGCCCTTGTCGACCTTCAGGAACGGCACGACGCCGCGCTCCCATAGTAGCGCCGGTACCGGCTTGCCGTCCGCTTCACCGTCCATCGTGCGTTCGAACAAGATCGCGCCGATCACCTTCTTGCCGTTGAAGCAGGGCGAGGTGACGATGCGGCTGCGCATGTCGTGGATCAGCGCGAACATTTCCTCGTCGTTCGAGAAAGCGTCTTCCTCGATGCCGTAACCCTTCAACGCCTTCGGCGTCGAACCCCCGCTCTGGTCGAGCGCGGCGATAAAGCCCTGCCCCGATTTGATCTGCTGCAGCATCTCGGCATTGGCGGTGGTCATAAGATCTCCGGTTATTTGCATACGTATGTGGCGGCGCGCATAGCGATCCCGCGGGCAGGATGCAAATGCTCGGGAAACTCTAGGCCTTGAGTGCGTCCACGCCCGGCAGGGGCTTGCCTTCCATCCATTCGAGGAAGGCGCCGCCGGCGGTCGAGACGAACGTGAAGTCACCGGCGACGCCGGCATGGTTGAGCGCCGCGACGGTGTCGCCGCCACCCGCGACCGAGATCAGCGAACCCTCGCGGGTCAGCGCTGCGGCAGTCCTCGCCAGCGCAACGGTCGCAGTGTCGAACGGCGGCGTTTCGAACGCGCCGAGCGGGCCGTTCCAGACGAGCGTGCGGCAGTTCTTGAGCACGTCGGCGAGCGCCTCGATCGCGGCCGGGCCGACGTCGAGGATCATCTCGTCGGCGGCGACTTCGTGGACGTTGACCGTGCGCGTCGGCGGGTTCGGGGCAAATTCCTTCGAAACCACGACGTCATACGGCAGGTGGATCGTGCAGCCCGCGGCATCGGCGCTGTCGAAGATCGCATTGGCGGTATCGACCAGATCATGCTCGCACAGCGACTTGCCGACATCGACGCCGCGTGCCGCGAGGAAGGTGTTGGCCATGCCGCCGCCGATGATCAGATGATCGACCTGGCCGACGAGATTGCGCAGGACGTCGATCTTGCTCGACACCTTCGCGCCGCCGACGACTGCAGCGACAGGATGCGCCGGATTCCCGAGCGCGGCGTCGAGCGCTTTCAATTCGGCCTCCATCGCACGGCCCGCATAGGCCGGCAGGCGGCGGGCGATACCCTCGGTAGACCCATGCGCGCGGTGCGCCGCCGAAAAGGCATCGTTGACGTAAAGGTCGCCGATTTCGGCGAGCGCATCGGCAAAGGCCGGGTCGTTCTTCTCCTCGCCGGGATAGAAGCGCGTGTTCTCGAGCACCGCGACATCGCCCGGCGCAAGCACCGCGATGCCCGCTTTCGCGCCCTCACCCACCGCTTCGGGGATGAACATCACCGAATGGCCCAGCACATCCTCGACCCCGCCCATGACGAGACTGAGCGATTGCGTCGGGTTTTTCGCGCCCTTCGGACGACCGAAATGCGCGAGGAGCAGGACGATCGCGCCCTTGTCCGAAAGCTCGCGGATCGTCGGCATCGCCGCCTGGATCCGCGTTGCATCGCTGACCGCGCCATCGATCATCGGGACGTTCAGGTCGACGCGCACGAGCACGCGCTTGCCGGTAACGTCGCCGATATCGTCGAGGGTCTTGAACGCGGTCATCGCTGCTTCCCTTCGGCTCAGAGGAACTTGGCGATCACGCCCGCGGTATCGATCATGCGGTTCGAGAAACCCCATTCATTGTCGTACCAGCTGAGCACACGCACCAGCTTGCCGTCGATCACCGCGGTCTCCAGGCTGTCGATCGTCGAACTGTGCGCATCATGGTTGAAATCGATCGAGACCAGCGGCTCGTCGGTGAAGCCGAGCACGCCCTTGAGTTCGCCCTCGGCCGCTTCCTTGAGCAACGCGTTGACCTCTTCCTTGGTCGTGTCGCGGCTGGGCGTGAAGGTCAGGTCGACCACCGAAACGTTCGGGGTCGGGACGCGGATCGACGAACCGTCGAGCTTGCCCTTGAGTTCGGGCAGGACGAGACCGACGGCGACGGCGGCGCCGGTCGAGGTCGGGATCATCGACATCGCGGCGGCGCGGGCGCGGCGCGGGTCCGAGTGGATCTGGTCGAGGATCTTCTGGTCGTTGGTATAGGCGTGGATCGTGGTCATCAGGCCGCGCTCGATGCCGATCTTCTCGTGCAGGACCTTGGCCATCGGGGCGAGGCAGTTGGTCGTGCACGACGCGTTCGAGACGATCACATGCTCGGGGCCGATCTTGTCGTGGTTCACGCCATAGACGACAGTCAGATCGACTTCCTTCGCGGGGGCCGAGATCAAGACGCGCTTGGCGCCGGCGTCGAGATGCGCCTGGCCGCCCTTGCGGTCGGTGAAAAAGCCCGTGCATTCCAGCGCGATGTCGATGCCGTTCGCTGCGTGCGGCAGCTTAGCGGGATCGCGCTCGGCGGTCACCTGGATGCGCTTGCCGTTGACGATCAGGTCGTTGCCGTCGACTTCGACGGTGCCGTTGAACGGGCCGTGGACCGAATCGCGCTGGAACAGGCGGGCGTTCGCCTTGGCGTCGGCCAGATCGTTGATCGACACCAGTTCGAGGTCATGGTCGGTGCGTTCCAGAATGGCGCGCGCCACGTTGCGGCCGATGCGTCCGAAACCGTTGATTGCAACCTTCACTGCCATGTCGAAACGTCCTTTCTGCGTGGAACAAGCCGGTCCTTAGTTGCCGAGCTTTGCCAGGATCTGGGGGGTGATAGCATCGGCGGTAAGGCCGAAATGCTTGAATAGGTCTTCAATCGGGGCCGAAGCGCCGAAGCTGTCGATCCCGAAGCGCAGGCCGTGGCGGCCCGTGTAGCGTTCCCAGCCGAACGTCGTGCCCGCCTCGATCGAGACGATCAGCGCGTCGTCAGGCAGGATGTCGGCCTGATAGGCTGCGGTCTGTTCGTCGAAGAGTTCGGTCGAGACCATCGAGACGACGTCGGCACCGTGGCCGGCGGCTTCGAGCTTGTCGGCGACTTCATAGGCCAGCGACACTTCAGAGCCGGTCGCGACGAGCACGACCCTGCGCGCGGCCGAGGCGCCGCGAATGCGGTAACCGCCTTTCGCGCAAAGGTTTTCCGTGACGTCATGACGCAGCGGGGGGAGATTCTGGCGGGTCAGCGCGAGCAGCGACGGACGATCCGTCTCGGCCAATGCGATCGCCCAGCATTCGGCGGTTTCGACCGCATCGGCGGGGCGCATCACGAGCAGGTTCGGCATCGCGCGCAGCGACTGGAGATGCTCGATCGGCTGGTGCGTCGGGCCGTCCTCGCCAAGCCCGATGCTGTCGTGCGTCATCACATAGACTACGCGCTGCTTCTGCAGTGCCGACAGGCGGATCGCGGCGCGGCAATAGTCGGCGAACACCAGGAAAGTGCCGCCATAGGGGACAACGCCGCCGTGCAGCGCCATGCCGTTCATCGCGGCGGCCATGCCGAATTCGCGGATGCCGTAATAGACATAGCGGCCGGAATAATCGTTCTTCGTCAGCGGCTTGGTCGACGAAGTTTTCGTGTTGTTCGAACCGGTGAGGTCGGCGCTGCCGCCGAGCATCGCGCCGATATCGGCGGTCAGCGCGGTCAGCGTGTTCTCCGACGCCTTGCGCGTCGCGACCTTCGGCGGCTCGGCGACGAGACCGTCAAGATAGGCCTTGAACGCGTCACCCGGGACGACCTTGCCGGTCAGACGATCTTCAAAATCGCTTTTCTTTTCGCTACTTGAGAGACGATCATGCCATTCGGCGTGAAGTTTCTTGCCCTTGTCGCCGAAGGCGGCCCACGCGTCGGCGATATCACCCGGAATAACGAAAGGCTCGGCCGTCCAACCGAGCGTTTCGCGCGCCGCGGCGATCTCGTCGGCACCGAGCGGGGCGCCGTGCGTCGCCGAGGTGCCCTGCTTGTTCGGCGCACCGAAACCGATGATCGTGCGACACGCGATCAGCGACGGGCGCGGATCGGCGAGCGCGGCGTCGATTGCGCGGCGAATGTCCGCCGGATCATGTCCGTCGCAGCTTTCGACATGCCAGCCCGTCGCCGCATAGCGCGCTGCGATATCTTCGCTGGTCGACAGGTCGGTCGCGCCGTCGATCGTGATCTTGTTGTCGTCCCACAGCACCGTCATGCGGCCGAGGCCGAGATGACCGGCCAGACCGATCGCCTCGTGATTGATGCCCTCCATCAGGCAGCCGTCGCCCGCGATCACCCAGGTGCGGTGATCGACCAGATCGTCGCCATAGATGGCATTCAGGTGCCGCTCGGCGATCGCCATGCCGACTGCCGTCGCAAGCCCCTGCCCCAGCGGTCCCGTCGTCGTTTCGACGCCCTCCAGCTCGAAATTCTCGGGATGGCCGGCGCACGGACTGTGCAGCTGGCGGAAATTGCGGATATCGTCCAGCGTCGGGCGCGCATAACCGGCGAGGTTGAGCGTCGCATAAGCCAGCATCGAGCCATGCCCCGCCGACAGGACGAATCGGTCGCGATCGGCCCATTTCGGAGCGGTCGGATCGAACTTGAGATAGTCCGAATACAGGACGGTGGCGACATCGGCCATGCCCATCGGCATCCCAGGGTGGCCGCTGTTCGCGGCCTGTACGGCGTCCATCGCAAGCGCGCGGATTGCGTTGGCGAGCTGGCGTTCGGGCAGTGTCATGAGTCCCCCGGAAAAGGATGTGAAGATGACCGGATTCGGTGGGGACAGCCCTTTGCGGCGGCGGGGTCAGGAGTCAACCGCCCGCGACACAATTTAGCACGCATTTCGGCGTGGAGAGACAATTGCGCCCCTCCCGCCGCGCTGCTACCCCTTCCGTCATGGAACTCGATCTCGACGAATCCAGCCTGGCCATCGGCCGTATCGAGCGGGCTTTGAGCCGCATCGAAAAAGCGCTGACCGACCGGGCGAACCGCCCTGCCCCCGCCGAAACCGCCGCGAACGACCAATCGGCGCTGAAGGCCGAGGTCGTCGCCGTCATCGGCGAACTCGACCGGTTGATCACGGAGGCGAAGCGTGGCTGACGTCAAGCTCAACATCGCAGGCCGCGTCTATGACGTCCATTGCGCCGACGGGCAGGAACCCCAGCTTTTGAGCCTCGCCGGCGTCGTCGACGAGAAGGTCCGTTCGATGCCGGGGGGCACCGAACTTCGCCAATTGCTGTTCGCCGCGCTGATGCTCGCCGACGAAGCGCAGGAAGCGAAGGGCAAGGCGGATAAGGCCGCGCCGCAATCCGATTCGCTTCGCGCCGCGGTCGCGCTCGCCGAAAGCCGCGAGGCACAGGCGCGCGACGAACTGAAGACCGCGCTCGCCGAACTCGCTGCGCTCAAGAATGCGCCCGCCGCCGAGGCGGTCGCGGCGCGCCCATCGCACGACCGCGCGCTGCTCCAGATCGCCGACCGCATCGAGACGCTCGCGACAAAAGTCGAGCAAATCCCTTGAGACTGCGCACCCTTGCCCCTACATAAGGGGCGGCGGGCACTGCCCGGCACGAGCTGTTGCGAAAATCCCTGAGGCGATACATCATCCAAGGGGGCTGTCCCTGCCCGGACCCTGGTCCGACGTACATGGTCCCCACCTGACGTTACTGGCGTCAGAGGATCTTCCAGCAAACGACCCATGGTGGTCCCGCCACCCCGCCACTTGCCGCCAGAGGAGCCGGAAAACCGTGATTTCCGACGACCTCGCCACCGAAAAACAGCGATTGCGCGAGAAATTGCGGTTTCGGCGGAAACATTTTGCCGCGAATCTCGATTCGATAGCCGAATTGACGGCATTTCGCGCTTTGCCCGCACCTCTTGCTGGCCTAGTCGCCGAGCATGCGCCGATCGCGGCGTATATGTCCTGGGGCGACGAGCCCGACATCCTGCCGATGCTCGCCGATTGCGCGCCGCTTCTGCTCCCCCATCATGCCACGAGAGACGAAACGATGGGCTTTCGCCGCTGGAGGCCCGGCGATCGCCTCGTCAAGGGGCCGTGGAGCACGCCGCAACCTGCCGATATCGCGGAGGAGGCAACGCCGGGCCTCATTTTCTGCCCGCTCGTCGGCTTCGACCGCAGCGGCAGCCGCTTGGGCCAGGGCGGCGGGCATTATGACCGCTATTTCGCGCGCCATCCCGATATCCCGCGGATCGGTGTCGCGTGGTCGGTCCAGGAAGTCGATGCCGTCCCGTCCGAATCCACCGATGTCGCGCTCGACGCGATCCTGACCGAACAAGAATTCATCCTGACCGGAGACCGTTTGTGAGCCAGCTTCCCGCCGATCCGCAACCGAGCTGGCGCAAGCCCGCGGGCATTCTGCTCATCCTGTTGCTCATAGTCGTCTGGGCGACGATAGTCGTCGCCTTGTCGCCGTGGATCGGCACCTGGCCGATTCTCGTTCAGGCGGTCTTCTACCTCGTCGCAGGCATCATCTGGGTGTTGCCGCTGAAGCCGCTGCTGCGCTGGATGGAGCTCGGGCGGTGGCGCGGCTGAAGAGCCGCGCCAACCCGTAATATCCCGATCATGGAATGGTCCCAAGCTGCGGTGGCCATTTCGCCCGAAAGGGCAGGAAATGGCGCGAGTGACGGGGCTCGAACCCGCGACCTCCGGCGTGACAGGCCGGCACTCTAACCAACTGAGCTACACCCGCGTGTGCTTGGGAGCAGCGCCAATATGCGCCGCGCTTCGGCCTGTCAACCGTCGCTATCCTCCTTTGTGCGATTTAATCGATCGCGTACCTCTTCGGCGGTAGTCAGCGTACCGTGCTCGAACAGAAAACCCGCCAAATCGGGGGTTCCGGTCGATGCCAGCACCGTCTGAAGGATCAGCAGCAGCGGCACCGCGAGCAGCGCGCCCGGCGTCCCCCAAACCCAGCCCCAGAAGCTTAAGGACACGAGAATCAGCAGCGGATTGATCGTGAGCCGCTTGCCGAGCACGAGCGGCGTCACGAGATTCGCCTCGACCAGATGCACGCCGATGAAAATCAGCGCGGGCAACAGCGCGAAACCCACCGCATCGAAGGTCATCAGCCCGCCGAGCGCCAGCAACGTCGCGGCGACGATCGGGCCTAGGTAGGGTACGAAATTGCAGATGCTCACGATCCCGCCCCACATGAACGGCGACGGCATCCCAAGCGCCCAGAGAAGCAGCGACACGACAAAGCCCAGGATCGCGTTGATCATCGTGATCGTGGCCAGATAATCCGCGGTCGCATCGACGACGTTCTGGATCACCCGCGCGGTCTGCATCGCGCCGTCGAAGCTCCCCCTGCGGCGAATCGTCCCGCGCCGCAGCCGCGTCCAGCCTGCGAGAAAGAAAAAGATGACGAGGACGGCGAAGAACAGCTGGATCGCCGCCGCGGGCGCCGCCGAAATGAAATAATCGACGACCGAGGCCGGCGCCTGCGCCGCAACCGCCTGCGCGGTCGCCTCGGTCCCCGTTGCGACCGACGTCAGCGTGCGATCGACGAATTTCTGCAGGCTCGAATAGAAATCGATGAGCGGCGCCAGATTGCTCTGGATGCGAGGGATCGATTCGGGAATCCGCGCGAACCAGCCGGTTGCCGGCAGCACGATGATCGCGAGCGCCGCGTTGATGATCGCCACGAAGCCCGCGAGCGAGACGAAGGCCGCGAGCGATGAGGGCAGCCCGTGCCGCTCGAGCCATTCGAGGAGCGGGACCAGCGCGATCGAAATGACGATGGCGGCGGTCAGCGGCAGGAAGAATTCGGCACCCGCCTTGAGCGCGAAGGGCAGCCCGAGACAGAAGCTTGCGCCGAACGTCAGCGCCATTGCGGCGAGCAGGCGGTCGCGGCGGAAATCGTCGATCTCGATCCGGCGCAGGGGATCGGCGGGCGCGCCGTGTGCGTCCTTTCTTCCCCTGTCTTCAGCCACGTGGACGTCCCTTCCCGGTTAACCCGTTCGTCTTACGCGACCTTTACCCGTCGCGCCAGCCCGCCGCTTTCGCACCCGGGCATGCCCGTCGCCTGTCCCCGAATGGGTCAAAAGGCCGTTTTCTATCGGTATTTTAACCAGAAATTACCCTTTTTCTCCGATGGCTGGCGCAACGGACCAGCATTTGGAGTCAAAGATCATGGTGAAAGCGCCTGTGGGGGGCGCGAAGCATCATAAGCTTCTACTGCCCTCTATCGTCACGCCCGCGCTCGCCATAGCGCTTCTGATGCCATCGCAGGCATACGCCGCCGGCACGCGCGCCGGCACGACGATCAGCAATACCGCCAGCGCCAGCTTCGATACCGGTTCGGGCACCCAAACGGTCGATTCGAACCGCGTCGACCTGCGCGTCGACGAACTGCTCGACGTCACCGTCGCGACGGGCAACCCGTCGGACGTTCCGACCACGCCCGGCGCGACGAACCAGGTGCTGACCTATTCGGTGACGAACACCGGCAACGGCCAGGAAGCCTTCGCGCTCAGCACGATCGCCAATGTCGGGGGCGACAATTACGACCCGGTCGTCACGCAGATCTACATCGACAATGGCGACGGCATCTTCGACGCGAGCACCGACACGCTTTACGCCCCCGGTGCAAACGATCCGGTGCTGAACCCCGATCAGAGCGTCCGCATTTTCGTTCGCGCCTCGACGCCGAGCGGCGTGGTCGACGGCAATCGCGGCATCGTGACGCTCGTCGCGGCGGCGAAAACGGGCACCGGCGCCCCCGGTACCGCGTTTGCCGGTCAAGGCGAAGGCGGCGGCGACGCGATCGTCGGTTCGACGGGCGGCGACGGCCAGGACAATGGTGCGTTCCGCGTCGCGGCGGCAACGGTTTCGCTCGTGAAATCGGCGAGCATCGTCGATCCGTTCGGCGGCAGCGAACCGCTGCCCGGCGCCATCATCACCTACACGATCGTCGCAACCGTCGCGGGTTCGGGTTCGGTCAACGGGCTCGCCGTCACCGACAACATCCCGGCCAACACGACCTATGTCGCCGGCTCGATCGCCCTCGGCGGCGGCGCGCTGACCGACGCCGTCGACGCCGATGCCGGCGATTACAACGGCACCCGTATCCGCGTTGGCCTCGGCACCGTAGCCGGCGGCCAGACACGCACCGTTACCTTCCGCACGAGGATCAACTGATGAAGATCAAGGCGTTTTTCCTGGCCCTGGCCGCGCTGTTGCCGGCTCAAGCCTTTGCCGCAAACCAGGTCGCGCTCGACAATAGCGTCTTCGTCGAGCGCGTGACGACCGATGCCGCGGGCAAGCAGCGCGTGCTGCTCGAAGAACCCAAGGTCGTCGTCCCCGGCGACCGGCTCGTCTTCGTACTCAACTATCGCAACGCCGGTGCGCAGCCCGCCGACAAGTTCGTCGTCACCAATCCCATGCCGTCGGCCGTGCGTTTCGCCGGCGCCGGCAACGCGGGCACGTTGGTGTCGGTCGACGGCGGCAAGGCGTGGGGAACGCTCGACACGCTGAGCGTGATGCAGCCCGATGGCACGCGCCGCGCGGCGCAGCCCGCCGACGTGACGCACATCCGCTGGGCTTTTCAAAAGCCGATCCCCGCAGGCGCGACGGGGAAGCTGACGTTTCGGGGAGTAGTAAAATAACTGTTTGAATAAAACCGCTTACCGGTTGCCGGCGGTGGGGAATACGGCGACCAACCAAGCCTAGGAGCTCAGCTATGACCAGCAAGCTGACTTACTTGGGTGCCATCGGTCTGGCAGCGACGAGCATCGTCGCTGCCGGCCCGGCTTATGCAGCCGGGACCGCCGCGGGCGCCTCGATTACGAATACCGCCACCGTCGACTATCAGGTCGGGGGCGTCTCGCAAGGCCAGCAGTCGGCGTCGAACACCTTCGTCGTCGACCGGATGATCAATCTGACGGTCATCGACCTCGACGGTGCCACGACGAATGTCGTTCCCGGCCAAGCGAACGCCGTCACGACCTTCCGGCTGACGAACAACTCGAACGAAACGCTCGATTTCGCGCTCGCTGCGACGCAGCCGGTGGGCGGCGCCGGCGCCCACTCGGGGCCCGCGGACAATTTCGATCTTCCGGCGCTTTCGATCTACCGCGATACCAACGGCAACAACACATATGACGCCGGGACCGACGTCCTCGTCACCTATGCCGACGAACTGGCAGCGGATTCGAGCGTGGTGCTGTTCGTCGTCGGCAACATCCCGGCAAGCCGCGTCAACGGCGACCGCGCGGTCGTCCAGCTACGCGCAACGGCCCGCGAGGGCGGCGCGTCCGGCTCGCTCGGCGCCGCGATCACGCAGACGACGGGCGCCAACACGGCGGCCAAGGATACCGTGTTCGCCGATACGGCCGGGGCGAATGACGCCGCGCGCGACGGCGCACACAGCGCCGCCGACGACTTCACGGTCCAGACGGCGACGCTGGCGGTGGCGAAGAGCAGCCGCGTCATTTCGGATCCGATCAACGGAACGACCAATCCGAAACTGATCCCGGGCGCCGTGGTCGAATATTGCATCGCGGTGGGCAACTCGGGCGGGGCGCCGGCGACGTCGGTGGTCATCAACGACCCCGTTCCGGCGCAGCTGACGTTCAACGCGGGAACGATCCTGCTCGGCGGCACGTACACCGGCACCGTGCCCAGCGGCACCTGCGATTTCAACGGAACCGCAGGCGGCAGCTATACCGGGACGACCGTGAGCGGCACGATCGCATCGATCGCCGCAGGCGCATCGAGCACGCTCGTGTTCCGCGCGACGGTCAACTGACCTGACGGAATGATGGGGCAGCGGGGGCCAGCGTCTCGATGATGCGCCTTCGCTGCCCTGTTCGGGACCAGCGATGATATTCCGTCGGAAATACCTGTCCTTCGTGACCGCATTGTTCGCGGCAGCGACGCTGCCCGCGGCGGCGCCGGCGCGTGCGCAGGTTATTTCCAACATTGCATCGGCCAACTGGACCGATGACGTCCAGAGCGGGGGGCAACCCGGCCAGGTGCTGTCGAACCGTGTCGACGTGACGGTGACGTCGCGTCCGCCCGGCCAGCCCGTCATCAAGACCTATCGTATCGTCGACGGCGGCGGCAACAAGAGCGCCCCGCTCGTTCCGACGCGCTGCGCCGGCTCGGGAGGCGGGATTGCCGCGCTTTCGACTGCTGCGAGCAGCAGCCAACTCATCCAGCTCGCCGGCGTCTATGCCGGTATGCCGACCAGCCCGGCTTCGCTCCAGAGCAGCGACGCGTTCCGCGCCGGCGAAGTGCTGGTGGTCGGCGTCACGCTCGCCTCGGCGAACGTCGATCCGAACGCGGTCGACACGCTGCCGGTCGTGCTCGACCTCGCCAATGGCGACAGCGAGCGCATCACGCTCACCGAAACCGGCGCGAACAGCGGCGAATTCGTCGGCTTCATCAACACGGTCGGCGTTCCGCCCGCGGTCGTCGCGGGCGACTGCCGCCTGTCGGTCAATCCGGGAACGCCGATCCAGCTGCGCGTCACCGACGCCGGCAACGCCAGTCTGGTCGCGATCGCGACGATCGACTTCCTCGTCGATCCCTTCGGCATCGTGTTCGACAGCGGCGACGGTTCGGCCGTTCCCGGCAGCCGCGTCACGCTGATCAATGCCGCGACCGGCCATCCCGCGCAGGTGTTCGGCGACGACGGCGTGAGCGCCTATCCCGCAACGGTCATCACGGGGCAGAACGTCACCGACGGCAGCGGGAAGGTCTATACCTTCCCTCCCGGCGACTATCGCTTCCCCTTCGTGGCGCCCGGCTCCTACCGTCTGGTGGTCGAGCCGCCCGCGCCCTATACCGCGCCCTCGAAGACGAGCGCAGCGGATCTCGCGGGCCTCCGCCGTCCCGACGACGGCCTGCCCTTCACCATCACCGACGCGAGCTATGCGCGCGACTTCACGCTCGACAGCCCCGCGCCCGTGCGCGTCGACATTCCGGTCGACCAGCCCGGCCTGCCGCTGATCCTGCGCAAGACGACGTCGACGCAGACCGCGGTTCCCGGCGATGTCGTGCAGTACCGGATCGAGGTCGCAAACCGCGACGCGCGGCGCTCGACAGGCGCGGTGACGGTCAGCGACGAGCTTCCCGTCGGTATGCGCCTGCGCGCCGACACGGTGCGGGTGAACGGCCTGCGCGTCGATGCGGCCGTGAACGCCAACGGCCGCAATTTCGCCGTCACCCTGCCCCCCGTCGCGCCCTCGGGCACCATGCTGCTCACCTATGTCGCCGAAGTCATCGTCTCGGCGCAGCCGGGCAGCGCGCTCAACCGCGCCCTCGCGGCCGACAATCGGGGTACCGAGAGCAATGTCGCCGAAGCGACGATTGCGATCAAACGCGACCAGCTCGGCGACCGCATGACGATCATCGGCCGCATCACCGACGGCGGTTGCAGCGTGAACCCGGGCAAGGCCCAGGGAATCGCGGGCGTCCGCGTGATGCTGCAGGACGGCAGCTACACCGTCACCGACGAGGACGGCCGCTATCATTTCGAAGGCGTCCGCCCGGGCCTGCATGTCGTCCAGATCGATCCCTCGACGCTGCCGCTCGACCGCGAGGCGATCGACTGCGCGCGTTCGACCGCGAGCGCCGGCAGCCCGATCTCGCGCTTCGTCGAAGGCCGCGGCGGTTCGCTGAAGCGCGCCGATTTCCGCGCCGTCGCCGCTGCGCCGCGCACCGCGCCGAACAAGGCACAGTTTCAGGCACCCACGCCGCTCACCGACCCCGAAGCGGCAGGCGCCAACCGCGACTGGCTCGCGGGTCAGGCCCCGGGCATCGGCTGGCTGTTCCCCGAAACCGACCACAACCCGCGTACCAAGGCGATCCGCGCCGCGGTGAAGCACGCGCCGGGTCAGAAGGTCGCGCTGACGGTCAACGGCAAGCCGGTCGACGAGCTGACCTTCGAGGGCATGAGCAAGTCGGCCGACGGCCTGGTCGCCGCCAGCGTCTGGCGCGGCATCGAGATCCGCGAGGGCGAGAACAAGCTCGTCGCGCAGGTGAAGGACGAGAACGGCGTCGTGGTCGAGACGATCGAGCGCAGCGTCCATTATTCGATCGCCCCGATGCGCGCGACGCTGATCCGCGAAAAGTCGGTGCTGATCGCCGACGGCGTGACGCGTCCGGTGATCGCGGTGCGCCTGACCGACCGCGACGGCAAGCCCATCCGTTCGGGCCTGACCGGCGATTTCAGCGTCCCCGCGCCCTATTATCCCGCCGTCGAAGCCGATGCGCAGCAGGCGCGCCAGCTTGCCGGTCTCGAGCGCGCTCGTCCCGTGTGGCGCGTCGACGGTGACGATGGCATCGCCTATATCGAGCTCGAACCGACGACCGCGTCGGGCACGCTGACGATGGATTTCGCCTTCCGCGACGACAAGGTCGAGCGCCGGCAGACGATCGAAACCTGGCTCGACCCGGGCGACCGTCCGTGGACCGTCGTCGGCTTCGCTGCAGGCACGATCGGCTACAACACCCTCGACGACCGCATGGAGCCCGTTGCCGAGACGCTCGACGACCTCAACGCCGACGCGCGCCTCGCGCTTTATGCAAAGGGCCGTGTCCAGGGCAAATGGCTGATGACGTTGTCGTATGACAGCGACAAGGACAAGGACGACGCCCGTTTCGGCGGCGCGATCGATCCGCGCGCCTATTACACCATCTACGCCGACCGCAACGAGACGCGCTACGACGCCGCATCGGTCCGCAAGCTCTATCTGCGCCTCGAACGCCCGCAATTCTATGCGATGTTCGGCGATATCGAGACCGGCATTTCGGAGCCGCAGCTCGCTCGCTACCAGCGCGCGCTGAACGGCGGCAAGGCCGAGTATCGCGGACGCAACCTCGCCGCCACGGCGTTCGTCGCCGACACGCCGTACCGCTTCCGCCGCGACGAGATCCAGGGCAACGGCCTGACCGGCCCGTACCAGCTCGGCGCACGCGACATCCTGCCGAACAGCGAGCGGATCGTTATCGAGACGCGCGACCGGATCCACAGCGAGCGCATCGTCGACAGCGTCAGCCTGACGCGCAACATCGACTATGACATCGACTATCTGGCGGGCACGATCCGCTTCCGCTCGCCGGTGCTCAGCCGCTCGTCGAGCCTCGATCCGCAGTTCATCGTCGCCGAATATGAAGTCGATGGCGTCGGCGAGCGCGTGCTCAACGCCGGCGGCCGCGTCAGTTATCAGTCGAATGACGAAAAGCTGCGCGTCGGCGCGACCTTCGTCCATGACGAGGACAACAGCGCCCAGACCAACCTCGGCGGCGTCGATGCCCGCTATCGTCCCAACGCCGATACCGAAGTGCGCGCCGAATATGCGGTGAGCGACGCGAAGGCGAAGAATGGCAGCGGCACGGCCGCAGCCGGGACCGCCAAGGCGTGGCTGATCGAGGCCGAGCATCACAGCCGCAACGCCGACGTCCTCGCCTATGTCCGCGAACGCGAAGCGGGTTTCGGCACCGGCCAGCTCAACAGCGGCGAGGACGGCACGCGCAAGTTCGGATTCGACGCGCGCGTGAAGGCGACGCGCAGCCTGTCGGTGACCGGCAGCGCGTGGCAGGAAGATTATCTCGACGTCGACGCGCGCCGCCGCGCCGCGAAGGCGCTCGTCGAGTATGACACCGGAACGACGGTTCTCCGCGCAGGCCTGACCCACGCGGACGACCGCCTGTCGGACGGTTCGCGCAACACCTCGAACATCGTCCAGCTCGGCGCGACGCAGCGGCTGTTCGACAAGAAGCTCGAACTCGACGCGCAGACCGAGTTCGCGCTCGGCGGCAAGGACGGCAGCATCGATTTCCCGACCCGTCACCGGATCGGCGCGCGCTATGCCGTGACGCGCGACGTGAACCTCGTCGGCAGCTATGAAATCGCCGACGGCGACACGATCCGCGCCCGCACCGCGCGCATTGGTTTCGACCTCACGCCGTGGGCCGGCGCGCGTCTGCTTGCGACCGCGAACCAGCAGGAAATCGGCGAATATGGGCCGCGCAGCTTTGCCGCTTACGGGCTGTCGCAATCGCTGAAGCTCGACGAGCATTGGTCGGTCGATCTCTCGCTCGACGGCAACCGCACGATCGGCGGCATCCGCGCCAGCGACGTGCTCAATGTCGATCAGCCGGTCGCGTCGGGCGGTTTCCTGGGCGACAACGGCACGCTGACCGAGGATTTCACCGCGATCAGCGCGGGCGCGACCTATCGCGCCGACCGCTGGACGATCACCGGACGCGCCGAGTATCGCGATGGCGAGCTCGCCGACCGCTACGGCCTGACGCTCGGCGGCCTCCGCCAGCTTGGCGAAGGTCGGGCGCTCGGCGCGCTGTTCACCTATGCGAAGGCCAGCGGTGCGGGCACGACGCCGACGACCGAAGTCATCAGCTTCGAGGCCAGCTGGGCGCATCGCCCCGCCGACTCGCAGGTCGCATGGCTCAACAAGAGCGAGTTCCGTTCGGACAAGGTCCGCGACGCCATCGCGGGTCAAGCTGGCCCCGTCGGCGACATCCCGCTGACGATCGACGGCGACGCAACGAGCCGCCGCCTGCTCAACAGCCTGTCGATCAACTGGACGCCGCTCGGCGACCGCGGAATCGGCAGCGGCGACAATTGGTACGAACGCGCCGAAATCGGCCTGTTCTGGGGCACGCGCTACAATTTCGACCGCTTCGGCGCGGACGATGTGAAGGGCTGGTCGAACCTGCTCGGCGCCGACTTCCGCTTCAACCTGACCGAAAATCTCGATATCGGCGCCTCGGGCACCGCGCGGATCGGCACCGGCGGCGATACGGTTGCTTGGGCGGGCGGCCCGACGGTAACGCTGGCGCCGATGAAGAATGCCAACATCACCTTCGGTTACAATTTCTCGGGCTTCCACGACCGCGACTTCGAAGACGCGCGCTTCTCGCGGTCGGGTGCCTATGTCACCTTCAAGCTGAAGTTCGACCAGACGAGCTTTGCGGGGCTAGGATTGTAAGTAACCGTCGCCCCCGCGAAGGCGGGGGCCGCTATCGACGTGGCGTGAGGCTGCCAACGGCCCCCGCCTTCGCGGGGGCGACGGTTTATCAGTCCGCGAACAGAAGGACCGGCGTCTCGATCAGCTTCTTGAGTGCCTGCACATAGCTCGCGGCGTCCCAGCCGTCGACGACGCGGTGATCGCAGCTGATCGACAGGTTCATCAGCTTGGCACGGCGGATATCGTCGCCGTCGAAGACCGGGCGCTCGACGATCTTGTTCGGACCGATGATCGCAACCTCAGGGCGATTGATCACCGGCGTCGTCGCAATGCCGCCGAGCGGGCCGAGCGAGGTGACGGTCAGCGTGCCGCCCGTGAGTTCCTCGACCTTCGCCTTGCCGGTGCGCGCAGCTTCAGCCAAGCGACTGATTTCGCTCGCGAGTTGCCAGACATTCTTGTCCTGCGCATCACGGATGACCGGAACCATCAGCCCGGCGTCGGTCTGCGTCGCCATGCCCAGGTGCACCGCGCCGTAACGCGTGACTACGCCGCCTTCGTCGTCATAACGCGCGTTGATCATCGGAAATTGCGGGATCGTGCGGCAGATCGCGACGATCAGGAAGGGCAGCATCGTCAGCTTGGGCCGCCCGCCGCGGTTGGCGTTGAGGTCCGCGCGCATATCCTCGAGCGCGGTGACGTCCATTTCCTCGACATAGGTGAAGTGCGGGATCGCGCGCTTCGACGCCGCCATATTCTCGGCGATCTTGCGGCGCATCCCGATGACCTTGACCGGCTCGTCGGCGCGCGCGCGGCTGGCGCCCGGGGCGTGATAGCCCTGCCCACCGCTGTAGCGCAGGAAGGCGTCGAGGTCGGAGTGACGGACGCGGTCGCCGTCGGCGTGGACCTGGCCAAGGTCGATGCCAAGGTCCTTGGCGCGGGCGCGGACGGCGGGCGACGCGAGAACGGACTTCCCATGCTCCGTTCGGGCTGAGCTTGTCGAAGCCCCGTCTTTCTTTTCGGCATTGGAAGACAAGGACAGCCCTTCGACAGGCTCAGGGCGAACGGGTTGAGGGGATGGTGCCGCTTCGGCGACCGACGCTTCTTCCGCTCCCGGCGTCTCCGCCTCGATCTCTTCCTCGACCGGCGTATCTGCGGGCGGCGCGTCGACCGCACCCTCGCCTTCGGTCTCGATCACCGCGAGCGTCGAGCCGATCGACACCATGTCGCCGACTTCGCCCGCCAGTTCGACGACGATCCCCGTCACCGGCGATTCCATTTCGACGGTCGCTTTGTCGGTCATCATGTCGGCAAGCTGCGCATCTTCCTCGATACGATCGCCGATCTTGACGTGCCAGGCGACGATCTCGGCCTCGGCAATGCCTTCGCCGATGTCGGGCAGACGGAACGAATAACGAGCCATGGCGATCAGTCCTTCAGAATCTTGGTCAGCGCGGTCGCGATGCGGACCGGTCCGGGAAAATAGGCCCATTCGAGGCTGTGCGGATACGGCGTGTCGAAGCCGGTGACGCGCTCGACCGGGGCCTCGAGATGATAGAAGCAGCGTTCCTGTACGAGCGCGGCGAGTTCGGCGCCGAAGCCCGAAGTGCGCGTCGCCTCGTGGATGATCAGGCAGCGCCCGGTCTTCTTCACCGACGTCTCGATCGCGTCGATGTCGAGCGGCAGCAGCGTGCGCAGGTCGATGATCTCAGCGTCGATGCCCATTTCTTCGACGATCGTCTTGGTGACATGAACCATCGTACCATAGGCGAGGATCGTCAGCGCCTCGCCCTCGCGCACCGTCGCAGCCTTGCCCAGGTCGATGCGGTAATAGCCCTCGGGCACCGCGCTCGCGTCATGCTTCGACCACGGCTCGACCGGGCGATCATAATAGCCGCTGAACGGGCCGTTGTAGATGCGCTTGGGTTCGAGGAAAACGACCGGGTCGTTGTCCTCGATCGCCGCGATCAGCAGTCCCTTCGCGTCGTAAGGGTTTGATGGAATGACGGTTTTCACGCCGCAGATATGCGTCATGATGCTCTCGGGCGACTGGCTGTGCGTCTGGCCGCCGAAGATGCCGCCCCCGAACGGCGTGCGCACCGTCATCGGGCAGATATAGTCGTTCGCCGAACGATAGCGCAGGCGCGCCGCCTCGCTGACGAGCTGGTCGAGCCCCGGATAAATATAATCCGCAAACTGGATCTCGGGGACCGGGCGCAGGCCATAAGCCCCCATGCCGACCGCGACGCCGATGATGCCGCATTCGTTGATCGGCGTGTCGAACACGCGCGTCTTGCCATGCTTTTTCTGCAGGCCCGCGGTTGCACGGAACACGCCGCCGAAATAGCCGACATCCTCGCCCATCACGACGGTATTGGGGTCGCGTTCGAGCATGATATCCATGGCGCTGTTGATCGCCTCGATCATGTTCATCGTCTTGGTCTCGTCAGCCATTATTCGGGCTTCCAGTTCGGGCCGAACTTGGCCTCTTGCTCGGCGAGCATCTGATCGCATTGTTCCTTGAGGTGCCATGGCATGTCCTCGAAGACGTCCTGGAACATCGTCTCAAACGGCTGGTGCATGCCATGCCCCAGAATTCCGAGCTTTTCGGATTGTTTCTGGGTCGTCTTTACCAGTTCTTCGAGCTCCTTGGCCTGCGCCTGATGGCGTTCCTCGTCCCACTCGCCCAGCACTTCGAGATGCTGCTTCAGGCGCGCGATCGGATCACCGAAGGGCCAGACCGTCGGTTCGTCGGACGGGCGATAGGCGCTCGGATCGTCCGAGGTGCTGTGGCCTTCGCTGCGGTAGGTGAAATGCTCGATCAGCGTCGGGCCGCTGTTCGTCCGCGCCCGGTCCGCCGCCCACTGCGTCGCCGCATAGACCGCGAGCGGGTCGTTGCCGTCGATGCGGAGGCCGGCGATGCCATAACCCACCGCGCGCGCCGCAAAGGTCGTGCGCTCGCCGCCGGCAAAACCCGAAAAGCTCGAAATCGCCCACTGATTGTTCACGACGTTGAAGATGACCGGCGCGTTGTAGACGGTGGCGAAGGTCAGCGCCGAGTGGAAGTCGCCCTCGGCCGACGACCCCTCTCCGCACCAGACCGTCGCGATGCGCGTATCGCCCTTCGACGCCGACGCCATCGCCCAGCCCACCGCCTGGGGATATTGTGTCGCGAGGTTGCCCGAGACGCTGAAGAAACCGTGCTCGGGCGCCGAATACATGATCGGCAGCTGGCGGCCGAGCAGATGGTCGCCGCGGTTCGAATAGATCTGGTTCATCATCTGGATCAGCGGATAATCCCGCGCGATCAGGATGCCCTGCTGGCGATAGCTCGGAAAACACATGTCGCCGCGATCGAGCGCCATCGTCGAGGCGACCGAGGTCGCCTCTTCGCCGGTGCACTTCATGTAAAAGCTGGTCTTGCCCTGCCGTTGCGCGCGGAACATGCGGTCGTCGAACGCGCGGACCAGCATCATGTAGCGCAGCATCGTGCGGAGCCGCTCGGCGCTGAGCTTCGGGTCCCACGGCCCCTTGGCGACGCCGTCGAAATCGAGCACGCGGACGAGGCCGTAGCACAGCTCGCGCATCGCATCGGGCTTGGTGGTTTCGCTGGGACGCGGGGTCGCATCGACCGGCGGAACCTCGATATTGCCGAAGTCGGGCGTGTCGCCCGGGCGATAGCGCGGTTCGGGAATATGGAGCGACAACGGCGGCAGGTTGCTCGCCGGTCGGCTGTCCGACTCAGGCATATCTTCTTCCCTTCGGGCGCGAATCGAGCGCCTAGTTATATTTCAACGTGACGACATTTTATTACGGTCGCCATACGAATGCAACGGGTGCGATCAGACCGCGACAGGCGCCGAAATATGCGCCTGCGGCGCGTAGGCCTCGACCGCGAAATCGTCGAACCTGTAGTCGAAAATGCTCGAGGGCCGGCGAAGGATGCGCAGCTTCGGCGCGCCTTCGGGAACACGCCGCAACTGTTGTTCGACCAGATCGGCATGATTGAGATAGAGATGCACGTCGCCGCCCGTCCAGACGACCTCGTGCGCGTGCAGGCCCGTCTGATCGGCGACCATCCGCGTGAGCAGCGCCGCCTCGAAAATGTTGAAGGCAAAGCCCAGGCCAAGGTCGCATGAGCGCTGGAACAGCAGGCACGACAGCCCGCCGTCGCTCCGCACATGGAACTGGTAGGTCATGTGACATGGCGGCAGCGCCATGCGGTCGAGATCGGCGACGTTCCAGCCGGTGAAGATATGGCGGCGCGACCCCGGATTGTTCTTCAGCGAGTCGATCAGCGCCGCGATCTGGTTGTAGCCCTGGCTTGCACGGCGAAAGAGCCCCTCGCCGGCGGGTTCATAGCGCGGCCAGTCGACCCATTGATGCCCGTACACGGGGCCAAGATCACCCCATTGCTTCGCAAAGTCTTCATCCGCGACGATCCGCGCCTCGAAATCCTCGGCGCTGATCGCCTCGCCGGTCGCCTTGCGATATTTTTCGAGCGGCCAGTCGGTCCAGATCTTGACGCCCTGCGCGACGAGCGAGCGGATGTTCGTGTCGCCCGTGAGGAACCACAGCATCTCGCGGAGCGCCGTCTTCCAATAGACGCGCTTCGTCGTCAGCAGCGGGATCGCGTCGTCCTTCAGCGAGAAACGCATCGTCTCACCGAACAGCGACCGCGTCCCCACGCCGGTGCGATCGACGCGCTCGTCACCCTCGACCCAAATGCGGCGCATCAGGTCGAGATATTGCAGTTCATAGTGGATGGAATCGGGCAAGACTCGCTCCTGGCTGGGACACTCTTTGCTAGGCCGCGCGGCGCGGCGCGACAAGTGGGGCGACGCCGCGCACGCTGTGACGGTCCGATACGGGGCAGTCCCTGCTTTGCGCCCGGCCTCGCGGAGCGCATGAGCCGGTCCATGACCCGTTTCGAGCCCATCGGCACCCTGCCCTCGTCCGCAGACGCCGCCGGATTCGTGCCGCGCGACGCCGAAGATGCGATCGCGCGCCATTTGCTCCGTCCACTGCTCCGTGCCGATCGCGAGATCATGCTGCTCGCCGGCTTCGACGCCTATGCGCGGCTCGTCGGGCTCGAATGCGCGGAGGGCGATGCGACGGGGCGCTGCGTCATCACGCCGCAATGCTGGAATCGCCTGCTCCGGCGCGGCGTCGCGAACGTCCTCATGGCGCACAACCATCCCTCGGGAATCGCCCGTCCCAGCAATGCCGATCGCGCCTGCACGTACGAGGCCGGGCAGTTCCTGCGGCTCGTCGGCATCGATCTTTCGGATCATCTGATTTTCGTCGAAAGCGGTCATTTCAGCTTTCGCCATGCCCAGTTGATCTAGCCCGAACAATCGTCGGGGCTATGCCGATTGGCGCTTGATGTTCACAAAATGCGCGTCTAGAGGACCGCCCTGCCTTCGCGCCGGTCCGCCGGCGCAAAGATCGGTCGGGGAGTAGCTCAGCCTGGTAGAGCACTGTCTTCGGGAGGCAGGGGCCGGAGGTTCGAATCCTCTCTCCCCGACCAGTATCTTTTGCAATCAACAGACCTTGTAACCTACGCAGACAATCCCTAGATTGTTGCTACGCCGTGGTGGTTTTCCCCCTTTCCACCACGGCGAGCGCCCTGTCGCTTGACATGGGTGCGTCCTCCCTGGACCCTGGCCACCTCGTACTTCGGTACGAGGTGGTTTTTTATTCGGCGGCGAGCGGAACGATATCCTCTCCCGGCCGAAGGGTCGCGGCGCGTGCGACCATTCCCGCGAACCAGTCACGGAGGCGGCCAAGTCCGCGGCCGTCGGGTGCGCGGTCGGGCGTCAAATAGAGCGTACGGTCGATTTCGATCTGCACGGCGTGAATGGCTCCGGCCGGTTTGCCGTGGGTTCGGACGATATGCCCCCCCGCATAGGGCTGGTTCCGTGTGACCGGTTCGCCGAGCCGCTCCGCTTCTTCCATGATCAGGTCGACGAACCACCCGGCGGCACTTTCGCCGAAGCGATCACCGACGACGATGCGTGCGCCATGGCCGGGCTGACCGGCGGGAATCGGCGGCATGCTGTGAAGATCGATCAGAATTGCGTGGCCGAAGCGTTCGCGCGCGGCCGCCAACTCTTCTGCCAGCGCCGCATGATACGGGCGGTGCAGCGATTCGAGCCGCCAGTGCATCGCGGCGCGATCGATCGGCCGCTTCCAGAGCGGCCCGCAATCGGCGAGCCGCGTCGGAACGACGCCCAAGCCCGCACGCTCCTTGCGGCCCGGCACCGAAAATTGCGGACGTAGCGCAGGCGCGACTTCGCCCGGCGCCATCTGGCCTTCGCCGCGGTTGCAGTCGGCGACCGCGCGTGCCCACAACGCTTCGACCACGGTCGCGCCCGCGTCGATCGCGCGGCCGGCAATCGCGTCGCACCAGCCGTCCTCAAGCCGCTCGAGGTCCGAACGGGGCACGCGCGCGGCGGCCAGTATTTCCGGCGGATAGATGCGCCCGGCATGCGGCACCGACACGATTACGGAGCCGGGCGTCGCAGGCCGGTTGACAGCAATTGCGGCGGGCGGGATGGTGCGGCGCGGCATCGGGTCAGCGTGGCAAAAAATCTCGGGCAAATCCAGCGGCACGGGAATTTGTTAAATCTCTGACGCTATACAACGGCTTTACCATAGCGGTGCGCGATGGAACCGGCGCACGAGGGACCAGGGGGCGTAATTCAGCATGATTCGCATTTTGCTCGCGGAAGACGACGATGTGATGCGCGAGTATCTGGCGCGGGCGCTGACCGGCGCCGGCTATCATGTGACCGCGGTCGATCGCGGCACCGCCGCCGTGCCCTACATCGATTCGGGGACGTTCGACTTGCTGCTTTCGGACATCGTCATGCCCGAAATGGATGGAATCGAACTGGCACAGCATACCGCGAAGGCCGCGCCGCAGACGCAGGTGATGTTCATCACCGGCTTCGCCGCCGTGTCGCTGCGCGCCGAAGAAAACGTACCGCAAGCGAAATTGCTGTCCAAACCGTTCCATCTCAAGGATCTGGTGCGCGAGGTCGATAGTCTCTTCGGCCGTGCCGACCGGTCGAGCCAACAATAACGACGCATCTTCGCGCGAAGGGGTTGCCAAGCCGCGCGGAGGCCTTTAGGGGGCGCGTCACCCCAAGGGATGGGCGTGTAGCTCAGTGGTAGAGCACTGTGTTGACATCGCAGGGGTCGCAAGTTCAATCCTTGCCACGCCCACCATTAAAAACGCCGCCGCCCCGATGGGTTGGCGGCGTTTTTGATTCAGGCCATCCCCTTCGCCAGATCCCCACGCGACGCGTCGCCGATCTGGCTGCCACCATCGCAGTCGAGGATCGTGCCGGTGATATAGCCCGCCGCGGGAGAGCAGAGGAACACAGCCGATTCGGCAACCTCCTCGACCTTGCCCCAGCGCTTCATCGCGATCCGGTCATAATGCGACTGCCGCGTGCCCGCGTCGGGCGCGAGGCGCTTCATCCCTTCGGTATCGGCGATCGGCCCGGGGGAAATGCCGTTTACCCGTACCTCCGGACCCCATTCGAGCGCCAGCACGCGGATGAGCTGGTTGATCCCCGCCTTGGCCGCGCAGGCATGCGCCTGTAACGCCGATGCATTGATCGCCTGCCCCGCGGTGATCGCGATCAGCGACGCCCCCGGACGGTTGAGCAGGTCGTGGCAACCACGGAACACGTTGAAGGTGCCGTTGAGGTCGATGTCGACCACGGTGCGAAAGGCATTCGCCGACATGCCGAGCACCGGTGCGAGGAAATTGCCCGCGGCGCCCGAAATGACGATGTCCATCGGGCCCAACTTGCCGGCGACCGTCTCCATCACGCCGCGAATCGCGGCATAGTCGCGGACATCGCCCGAGAGGCCCAGAGCGCCGTGCCCGATCTCTTCGGCGGCGCGCTGCGCCTTGTCGGGATCCCGACCCGCAACCGCGACCTTCGCACCGAGTTGGGCGAAGCGCTTGGCGATGCCAAGGTTGATCCCGCTGGTGCCGCCCGCGACGAACGCCGTCTTGCCCGCGAGCAGATTGTCTCGAAACGTGGTCATATCGCTTTGCCCTTCCCGTGATGATCGGCGACACCCTTGACGGATGCCATTCAGTCGCCTTTTGAAACGCGAACAGACAGCAAGGACAAGACAATGGCAAGTGGCCCCACCTCGCACAGCTTCATCTCGCAGCGGCTGAAGCTTCATTATGCCGACTGGGGCAATGAAGGCGCACCGCCACTTTTGCTGGTCCACGGCGGGCGCGACCATTGCCGGAGCTGGGACTGGGTCGCCGAGCAGCTGGCCGGCCGCTATCATGTCATCGCGCCCGATCTTCGCGGCCATGGCGACAGCGCGTGGGCGCCCGACGGCAATTACGAAATGGGCGCGTTCGTCTATGACCTCGCGCAACTGATCCACCAGCTCGGGCTCGCACCGGTGACGATCGTCGCGCATTCGATGGGCGGCAACATCTCGCTGCGTTACACGGGCCTCTACCCCGGCAATGTGAACAAGCTCGTCGCGATCGAGGGCCTCGGGCCGTCACCCAAAGTGGTGGCTGAACGCGCGCAGACGCCCTTCGCCGAACGCTTCCGCAAATGGATCGACGACAAGCGCGAGGCGGCAGGGCGGCAGCCGCGGCGTTATGTCACCCTCGACGATGCGCTCGCGCGTATGGCCGCGGAAAACAGCTATCTGACCCCCGAGCAGGCGCGACACCTGACGATCCACGGGATTAACCGCAACGAGGACGGCAGTTGGAGCTGGAAGTTCGACAATTATCTCAACGTGTGGCCGACCGTCGATCTGCCGCAGAAAGATATCGAGTCGCTCTGGAGCGCCATCACCTGCCCGACGCTGCTTCTCTATGGCGCCGACAGCTGGGCCTCGAACCCCGAAGGCGACGGCCGGATCGAGCATTTCAACACCGCGAAGGTGATCGAATTCGAAAATGCCGGCCACTGGCTGCATCACGACCAGTTCGACCGGTTCATGTCCACGTTAGACGATTTCCTCTAAACGGGTTCCGAGGCGCGCCACGGGCGCGCGTTCGGGACGCAGCGATGGCTTATACGGGGCAGCTTCCGCGACAGCAGCGCGTCCTCGCGGCGAGTGGAGCCTTGCTCGCAGCCTTCGCGATCGGGCTCGGGCTCGCGAGCGGCCTCGACCTTCATGTGATCCGCACCGCGAGCGAAGCGATCAGCGCGATCGCCCTGCCCGCACCGCCTCCGCCGCGCGAAGAGCCGGTGCCCACAAAGGCCCCGAGTGACCGGGAAAGCGGCAAGGCATCTGCCGCGAACCGGCATGCGAAGGCCACGCAGGTCGCGGCGCCCAAACCGGTCATCATCCCGCCGAAACCGCCGCCCGTGATCGCCGCACCGCAGCCGGGAGCCGGCGATGATCCCTCTGCCGGTGCGACACCGAACCCCGGCCCGGGGTCGGGCGCGGGCGGGCGCGGCGACGGCACCGGCGCGGGCGGATCGGGAAGCGGGACTGGCGGCGGCACGAAGGCGATCTGGCGTAGCGGGGCGATCCGCGACCGCGATTATCCGAAAGATGCCAGCCGGGCGCGGGTCGGCGGCGAGGTCGAGGTCCGCTTCACGATCGAGGCGAGCGGGCGCGTTACCGGATGCCGTGTCACACGATCGAGCGGGGACGCGTCACTCGATGCCACCACCTGCAGCCTGATCGAGGAACGCTTCCGCTTCAAACCCGCGACAAATGGTGCAGGCCAGCCGGTCGCGAGCCCATATGGCTGGCGCCAGAGCTGGTGGCTCGAAAACCGCCGCTAGCAATTCGCGTCTTCGACGACACCGTCCTCTCGCGACAATTTGCGACATTGTCGCGAACGATTATCAATATCTGTTGACACTGCGAACGACTCTCAATAGCGGCGCGGGCAACCAAGCCAAAACAAGGGGGTTATTCGTGAAGACTTCATCTGCCTCGTTCCTCGCACTCTCCTGCGTGGGCAGCCTGATCAGCGCGCCAGCGCTCGCGACCGAAGCCGATACCGGCCAGGACGCGCCGGGCAGCCGTAGCGACATCGTCGTCACGGGAAGTCTCGCCACCGAGGTAGGATCGCCCAAATCGACGGCGCCGATCCTCGATACCCCGCAGACGGTGACGGTGGTCTCGCAGGAGCAACTCCGCCAGCAGAACCTCCTGACGCTGCGCGACGCGCTCTCGACGATCCCCGGCATCACTTTCGGGGCCGGCGAAGGAGGCGGCGGTTACGGCGACTCGATCAACCTTCGCGGCTATTCGGCGAACAACGACCTCACCGTCGATGGCGTGCGCGACAGCGCGCAGTACAGCCGCACCGACCCCTTCAACCTGCAGCAGATTGAAGTCTACAACGGCGCGAACTCGGTCTTCAACGGCTCGGGCAGCGTCGGCGGCACGATCAACCTCGTCAGCAAGATCCCCTTCGCGCGCGACGCGACGACCGTGCAGGCGGCCGTCGGCACCGACAATTATTATCGCGGCTCGGTCGACAGCAACTGGCGCCTCAATGACCTGATCGCCGTCCGCCTGAACGCGATGTATCACGAGAACGACGTGCCGGGCCGCGACGTCGAATCCTACCGGCGCTGGGGCGTCGCACCGTCGATCACGATCGGCGTCGAAAGCGACACCAGCCTGACGCTCGCCTATGTTCACCAGGACGACAACAATACGCCGATCTATGGCGTTCCCTATTTCCTCAGCACGGTGAACGACGGCCCGCTGGCGGGCGTCGATGACAGCGACTATTTCGGTATCGTCAATCTCGACGAGCAGAAGACGAAGGTCGACCGTCTTACGGCCACCTTCCGCCACGCGTTCAGCGAAAACGTCTCGGTCCGCAACCTCACGCGTTGGCAGCGTGTGGGCCAATACAGCCAGACGAGCGCACCGCAGGGCACGTTCTGCCTGGCGAACAATCTCCAGCCCGTCGGCGCGGGCCCGAATTCGACCGTCGGCATCGCCTGCCCCGCAGGCCTCGCTCCCGGCCGCTATCTGCCGTCCGGACCGCGTGGGCTCGTGCGTGATCAGGTCAACGACCTGCTGCACAACCAGACCGATCTGACGCTCACTATGGGCGAAGCGGGTGGAACGCGAAACACGCTGGTGATCGGCGCATCGATCAGCCGCGAAGACTACGAGATCACGACCGCATCGCTTGCGCGCAATCCCAATGGCTCTGCGGTTACCTTGCCGCAGATCGACCTCTTCAATCCCGACACCACCTACACCGGTCCCATCAACCTGACGGTCACCGCGCGGTCTAAGGGCTACAGTAGCAACAAGGCGATCTATGCCTTCGACACGCTCGAGCTTGGCACCATGTTCGAACTGAACGCGGGCCTTCGTTACGAAAAGAACCACGCGCGGTTCCGCAACATCCCGCTGCTCGCCGTTCCGCCGGGCACCACCGCGCTGACCGCGCTTCAGCAGTTGCCGCAAGTCAGTGACGAGAATCTCTTCTCTTACCGATTCGGTGCCGTCTTCCACCCCGTCCGGAACGTCAGCCTCTACGCCGCCTACGGTAACGCGAAGACGCCTTCGTCGGCGACGGTGCGCCTTGGCTGCGGCGTCATACCGGCCACCGGTGCCGCCGACCCCTGCGCCGTCGCGCCCGAAAAGGCGCGCACGTACGAGATCGGCGCGAAGGCCGAACTCGCCGATAAGAAACTGCTGCTGACCGCGGCGCTGTTTCGCAACGAGCGCAGCAATTTCCGCACGCCGTCGAACGACCCGTCGCAGCCGAACTCGCTCCAGGTTCTCGACGGCGAATCGCGCGTCGACGGGGTCGCGCTCGGCGTAACGGGGAACATCACGCCCGAATGGGCGGTCTTCGCCAATTACACCTACCTCGACAGCACGGTGAAGCAGAGTGTTTCGGACTTCTGCCTCGGCGCGCCCGGCTCGGCGAACTGCGGCAACAGCGCGGCGATCCCCGATCCCCAGCGCGGCGACCGGCTGATCCAGACGCCGAAGCATTCGGGCAGCCTGTTCACCACCTACGTCTTCCCGTTCGGCCTGCAGGTCGGTTACGGCCTGACCTATCAGGGCAAGTTTGCGACGAACCAGCGCAACCTGTTGCAGCGTACGCAGTTCATGGTCGACGACTATCTGATCCACCGCGCTTTCGTGTCGTACGATTTCAAGAACGGCCTCGTGGCACAGCTCAATGTTACCAACCTGACGAACGAGGATTATTACACCGGCGTCCGCAACAATGTGAACGCGACGACCGGCGCCGTCTCGGGCGGCTGGGCGAGCCCCGGCGACGCACGCTCGGCCGTGTTCAGCCTCTTCTATAACTTCTGATCCGGACGGGCGGGCGCGGTGATTGCCGTTCCCGCCCTTTTCGGCCTAGAAGCGGCGTCATGATCCGCATCATTCCCGACGTGCTCGACGCGGCAGGCGTCGCCAGGCTCCGCAGCATTCTCGACGCCGCCGACTGGATCGACGGCAACGAGACGTCGGGGCCCCAGGCTGCGCTGGCAAAGCGCAACCAGCAACTCCCCGAATTCGGCGAAGCCGCGGCGGAAGCGGGCCGCTTCGTCCTCGATGCGCTCGGCCGGACGCCGCTCTTCATCGCGGCCGCATTGCCGCTCAAGATCTACCCGCCCTATTTCAACCGCTACGCCGGCGGCGAAGCGTTCGGAGACCATATCGACAACGCGATCCGCATGCGCCGCGGCGGCGATTTTCGCATGCGCGCCGACCTGTCGGCGACGCTCTTCCTGGCCGATCCCGACAGCTATGAGGGCGGCGGCCTCGTCGTCGAGGGATTTTCCGAAGCGCCGGGCATCAAGCTGCCCGCGGGCCATATGGTGCTCTATCCGTCGACCACCGTCCACCGCGTCGACCCGGTCACCGCGGGTGTGCGCGTCGCGAGCTTCATGTGGATTCAATCGATGGTCCGCGATCAGGGGCAGCGCAACCTGCTCTTCGACCTCGACATGGGCGTTCAGGGCGCCGCCATGGCCATGGGTCAGGGCGACGCGACCGTCGTCCGTCTGACCGGCGTCTATCACAACCTCCTGCGAAGCTGGGCCGACGCCTAGCGCAACATTTCGCGCCATCCGCGCGAGGTGAATTCGCGGTCGCCGACAACCATCGAAGCCGCCAGTCCCCGCGCGTCGGCGAGCGCCATCGCGTCGTCCGGCCCGGCGACGGTCAGCGCGGTCGCCCAGCCGTCGGCCATCATGCAGCTGCGATGCAGCACGGTCACCGAAGACACCCCATTGACGATCGGGCGCCCCGTGCGCGGATCGAAGCTGTGCGAATAATGCTGCCCCTCCACCGAAAACCCGCGTCGGTAGTTGCCCGAGGTCGCGACCGACAAATCGTGGAGCGCAATCCGCCAAGGCGGGATCGACGAGGTCGGCGGCATCTCGACGTCGACCCACCAGGGCTGACCGTCGGGGCGGATCCCCTCGCCGCGCAGTTCGCCGCCGACCTCGATCAGGAAATGCCGCACGCCCTGTCCAAGCAGCCATTCGGCGGCGAGGTCGGCGCCATAGCCCTTGGCGATGCCCGACAGATCGAGCAGCGCGCCTTTGCTGCGCCGCATGCGCCGGGCCGCCTGTTCGAGTTCGGCGAAAGGCCGCGAACCGCCCTCCGTGTCGGGAGCCGCATCAACGGGTCCCGCAGCGCCGAAACCCCACCGTTCGGTCAGCTCGCCCAGGCAGGGATTGAACGCGCCATCGCTGGCATGCGCAATCTCGAGCGCCGCCGCGACGACATGCGCCAGTTCGGAAGGCACCGTTTGCCATTCGCCCGCAGGCGCCCGATTGAAGCGCGAGAGGTCCGACGCCGGCTCCCACTGGCTCATCTGCGCGACGACCAGATCGAGCGCCGCCTGAACGCCCGCGGCCGTATCCGGCGGTGCCGATACGGCGTGCAGCGACCAGCTCGTCCCCATGGTCTCGCCGGCGAAGGTCCGGATGTCCGCGTCCGCGACGCGCGCCGCAAAGGCGGCAGGCGTCAACGCGCGCGGGATCAATATGCGGTCGCTCAGGGCGCAAGCACCTCGAGCGTCGTGACATAGCTTGCGCGGCGCGCGATCGGCGGCGGCACGCCCTCGGCCGCTTCGCCGGCCTGCGGGGTCGTCACGTTGAGCCAGTACATGCCGGCTTCGGGCCAGGTCACCTCGACCTTGCCGTCGGCGCCGGTCTTGAGATGGATCTCGCCCAGCTGGTCGCGATAGCGGATGCCCCCGGGGATCACGGTAACCGGCAGATCGGCGGCAGGCTTGCCGTCGAGCAGGAATTGGAAGGTCGCCGCTTCGCCCGCGATCAGATCGTTCGGATGCGTCACCGGAACCAGTTCGATCCCCTTGCCCGTCGGCTTGAACAGCGTCGTCGTCGGCTCGCCCACCGTCACGAAGATTTCGTTGCGGTTGTTCGCCTCGGCGGTCTTCACATTGGTCGCGCCGGCGGGGATTCGCTCGGCAAGGTTCGCCGCCGTCGTGCCGCGCGGCAGGCGCTCGGTCTTGCCGTTCAGGTCATAGCTGCCCATCAGCATGTCGGCGACCGACGCAATGCGATAGGTGCCCTTCTGCGTCAGATGCACGTCGAAGGTGCTGCGATAGCGGCCCGTCGACTTGTTCTCGAGCTGCACTTCGGTCCCGTCGGGCGCCCAGGCCTGCATCGCGTCGAGCCGCAGCGGCTGATGCTCGAAGTAGAAGAGATCGTTCGATACGGCAGCATCGACGGTCACCCAGACGTCGTCGCCCGACAAGACGGTCGCGGACGGCATCATCCATTGGCGATGCGCGTTGGCCGGAACGACCGCCATCGCCGCAAGCGCAACCGTCGCGGCCAATCCCAGAATCTGCTTTTTCATGTCCCTGCCCTTTCGAATGATCAGCGGAAGGCGACGCTGACGGCGCCGAGTTCGGTCTTGCCGGCGGCACGTCCGCCAGCCCCGGCCTTCGCCGGCCAGGTGAACGGGATGCGCAGCAGTTCGCGGCCGCCAACTTCGCGCGCAGCCTCGATCACGAGCGTATATTCGCCCGCGGCGGTCGCGCCGAGCTGCGCGCGGCTGAACGAGATTTTCTGGGCGCCCGGCGCGCGCGTCGCGCCGGTGATGCCGTTTGCGGGAAAGGTCATCGTGCGGCCCGCGGCGCGCCACCACTGGCGCACGTCGCGAAGCCACTTGGTTCCCTCGTTATTCTTCATGTCATAGTCGTACCAGACCGCGACCGTCTTTGCGGGTGCGCCGGCCTTTTCGACCCAGATCGCCACGTAAGGCTTGTGATATTCAGCGACCTTCAACTGCGGGATGGTGATCGTCACGTCCATCGTCGCCGGCGCGGCCGCCGCCATGACGGGCGCGGTCAGCGCGGCGCTCAGCGTTCCGCCGATCAGGATCGTTCGCGAAGTGGACGGCATGAAAGTCTCCCTAGTGGATGAAGATAATCGCGACGGCCGCGGGAAGGACCAGCCCCGCGCCGACGAGCGGCCAGGTGCTCTTGCGCTTCGCCGAATGCAGCCAGAGCAGGAACAGTCCGGTGACTGCAAAGATCAGACAGGCGAACGCGAAGACGTCGATGAACAGGCTCCACTCGCCGCCCGAATTGCGGCCCTTGTGAAGATCGTTGAGGTAGGAAATCCAGCCGCGGTCGGTCACTTCGCTGGTGACCGCGCCCGTCGCACGGTCGATCGCGACCCATGCGTCGCCGCCCGGCCGCGGCGCGGGCAGATAGACTTCGTCGGCCGACCATTCGGCCTCGCCCGACGCCTTCACGGGGAAATGATCTTCGACCCAGGCAGCGACCGATTGCGGCAGCTTGCCCTTGCCGCCAGCGGGATCGGCGCCGAGCTTGCCGAGCACGGCGGGAGGCATTTGCGCGGCCTTCTGGGTGACGGTCGGCGACCCTTCGATATCGGCGGCGTGATTGAGCGTGAAACCGGTGATCGCGAACAGGACGAGCCCGATCAGGCTGATTGCCGAACTCATCCAGTGCCACATATGCAGCTGTTTCAACCAGAAGGCCTTGTGGCTCTTCTTTCTGGCCGGTCGCTGAGTTTGAGGTGCATGCATGTGGAGAGTATCTGCCCGAAAAGATGCCCGCCATTATCGAGAACGATTCGCAATTACAATAATTAATCGCAGCCTCGCCGCGATCGCCGAGCGGTCAGAGTCGCGCCATCCGCGCTTCCCAGGCAAGCAGGGTCGCCTTGAGCGCTTCAGCATCGTGCCGGGCGTTGTGCGGCACGACGCTCGCGACCGGCGGACCGATGATATCGGGATCGACCAGTTCGAAGCGAAGGCTGCGGACGGGGCTCATATAGCCTGCGCCAGTGATCAGCAGCCGCGCCGCGTGCGCTATGTCCTCGGGCCAATCGGCCACGAGCAACGGGGCGGGATCATCGATCAGATAGCGCCCGAAGCGATCGGCGACCTCCGCCCGCGGCTGCGGCACGACGTCCAGAACGGGAAGCACGTGACGGGCGACCCACGCCGTGGGGTCGTCGCAGGGAACCGCCGCATAGAAAGGCGAAAGTGACCCATCCTCGGGTACGAGTGCGATCGAGATCAGGTCGCCGCAAAAACCGTTATACTCCGCGTCCAGGAAATACCGCATCGCTCGCTCCTCGAAGCCATGGCACCTCGCAGCAATCGATAGCGAACCGATCGACTCCGCGGCAAGATGGCCAATTGCCCCGAATACGTCCTTTATGATAGCCTCGCGTTCCGGCTAAAACGGTTCGAGGGCGGCAACATTTCGCCCCATCCAGCATTCTGTTTCTAGAGCGCCGCGGGACTGCTGTCCGCGGGTATCGACGACGATCGGGGACATGGCATGGCGACACCGGAGGAATATTCGATTTCGCGGCGCGGACTGCTCGCGGGCAGCGCCGCTTCGGTGGCGGCGGCGACGGCGGCGACCTCTTCCACGGCTGACGCAGCGCCGGGCGGCGCCACGAAGCGCCCCCCGACGGTGCGCGTCGATTTCCACGTCAACGGAACGCAGCACGCGCTCGAACTCGACACGCGGACGACGCTTCTCGACGCGCTACGCGAACATCTTCGCCTGACGGGGACGAAAAAGGGGTGCGACCACGGGCAGTGCGGCGCCTGTACGGTCATCGTCGACGGGCGGCGGATCAACAGCTGCCTCTCGCTGGCGGCGCAACATGACGGCGACAGGATCACGACGATCGAAGGCTTGGGCCTTCCGGGCAATCTCCATCCGATGCAGCAGGCCTTCATCGTCCATGACGGCTATCAATGCGGCTATTGCACCCCCGGGCAGATATGTTCGGCCGTCGCGGTGCTGGACGAGATCGGAGCGGGCATACCCAGCCACGTTACCGCCGATTTGACCGAGGCTCCGGCCACCACTCCACGCGAACTGCGCGAGCGGATGAGCGGCAACATCTGCCGTTGCGGGGCCTATTCGAACATCATCGACGCCATCGTCGACGTCGCGGGAGTGAAGGCATGAAAAGCTTCACCTACGAACGTGCGGAAACTGCCGCCGCCGCCACCGCGGCCTTTGCCCGCACACCCGGCGCCCGCTTCCTTGCGGGCGGCACGAACCTGCTCGACCTCATGAAGCTGGAGATCGAAACGCCCACGCATCTGATCGAAGTCGGCCGCCTCGGCTTCGACAAGATCGAGCCGACGGCGGACGGCGGGCTCCGTATCGGAGCGATGGTCCGCAACACCGATCTCGCCGCGGACGCGCGCATCCGGCGCGATTATGGTCTCGTATCGCGCGCACTCGTCGCGGGCGCTTCGGGACAGCTTCGCAACAAGGCGACCACTGCGGGCAATCTGCTCCAGCGGACGCGCTGCCCCTATTTTTACGATACCAACCAGCCGTGCAACAAGCGCCAGCCCGGCAGCGGTTGCGCCGCGATCGGCGGCTTCAACCGCATCCACGCGATCGTCGGCGCGAGCGAAGCGTGTATCGCGACGCATCCCAGCGATATGGCGGTCGCCATGCAGGCCCTCGACGCCACGGTCGAGACCATCGACAAGGCGGGCAAGACGCGCAGCATCGCTCTTGCCGACTTCTACCGCGCGCCCGGCAGCACGCCGCATCTCGAGACGGCACTGGCACCCGGCGAACTGATCACGGCGGTGACGCTACCCAAACCGATCGGTGGTACGCACATCTATCACAAGGTCCGCGATCGGGCGTCCTACGCCTTCGCGCTGATCTCGGTCGGCGTCGTCGTCCAGAAGGACGGCAACGCCCGCGTCGCCCTGGGCGGCGTCGGATACAAGCCGTGGCGTGTCCGCGCTGCCGAGGCCGAAATGCCGCGCGGCGCGAAAGCCGTCACCGATGTGCTGCTCGCAGGCGCGAAGACGAGCCACGAGAACGCGTACAAGCTCCCGCTCGTCGAGCGGACGCTTGCCGCGGTCCTGGCGCAAGCGAAAGGCTGAGCCGATGAAATTCGACACGCCCGCAACCGAAAATCCGATCGATCGGCTTCGCGTCATCGGAAAGCCCACCAATCGGATCGAGGGGCCGCTCAAAACGAGTGGCACCGCCCCCTACGCCTATGAGCGGCACGACGTCGTTCCGAACCCGGCCTATGGTTACGTCGTCGGATCGGCGATCGCGAAAGGCAGCATATCCTCGATGGATCTCGCCGCGGCGAAAGCCGCACCGGGCGTGCTCGCCGTGGTGACCGCGGCAAGCGTCGGCAATCCCCTCGGCAAGGGCGATTTCAACACCGCCCGGCTGCTCGGCGGCCCCGAAATCCAGCATTATCATCAGGCGATCGCACTCGTCGTCGCCGAAAGTTTCGAGCAGGCACGCGCGGCCGCGGCGCTCGTTCGCGTTCGATATGCGCGCGGCAAAGGCAATTTCGATCTCGCCAAATCGCTCGACAGCGCGGTCAAGCCACCGCCGGCTTTCGGCACCGATCCCGACAGCAGCTTCGGCGATTTCGCGTCGGCTTTTGCCGCCGCCCCGGTCAAGCTCGACGAGCGCTACTCCACCCCCGACCATAGTCATGCGATGATGGAGCCGCATGCGTCGATCGCGAGCTGGGACGGCGACAAATTGACGCTCTGGACCTCGAACCAGATGATCGCCTGGTCGGTCGGCGACATGGCGAAGACGCTGGGTATACCCAAGGAGAATATCCGGCTCGTATCGCCCTATATCGGCGGCGGATTTGGCGGGAAATTGTTCATCCGCTCCGACGCGCTGCTCGCCGCGCTGGGGGCAAAGGCGGCGGGCCGGCCGGTGAAGGTGGCGCTGCCGCGGCCGTTGATGATCAACAACACGACCCATCGACCGGCGACCATCCAACGCATCCGTCTCGGCGCAACCGCCGATGGAAAGCTCACCGCGATCGGGCACGAAAGCTGGTCGGGCGATCTCAAGGGTGGCGGTCCCGAAACCGCCGTGGCGCAGACGCGGCTGCTTTACGCGGCGCCGCACCGAATGACCGCCATGCGATTGGCCGTGCTCGATCTGCCCGAGGGCAATGCGATGCGCGCGCCGGGCGAAGCGCCGGGTCTGATGGCGCTCGAAATCGCGATCGACGAAATGGCGGAAAAGCTCGGGATGGACCCGGTCGCTTTCCGCATTCTCAACGATACGCAGGTCGACCCCGAAAAGCCCGAGCGGCGTTTCTCGCAGCGGCAGCTCAACGAATGCCTTACGTTGGGTGCGGGCAAATTCGGCTGGAACGCGCGAAATCCGAAGCCCGGCGCGACGCGCGACGGACGCTGGCTCGTCGGCATGGGCGTCGCGGCCGCCTTTCGCAACAACATCAACGAGAAGTCGGCGGCGCGCGTCCGCCTCGACAGGTTCGGAAAAGTGACCGTCGAAACCGATATGACCGACATCGGGACGGGCAGCTACACGATCATCGCCCAGACCGCCGCTGAAATGATGGGCGTGCCGCTCGAACAGGTCGACGTCCGGCTAGGCGACTCGCTCTTCCCCGTTTCGGCGGGATCGGGCGGCCAATGGGGCGCGAACAGCTCGACCGCGGGCGTTTATGCCGCATGCGTCAAACTGCGCACGGCGGTGGCGCAAAAACTCGGCCTCGATCCGGACAGCGCGGTGTTCGAAAAGGGCAAGGTCCGCGCCGGAAAAAAGAGCATCGCGCTCGCCAAGGCCGCCGCCGATGGAGAGATCATCGGAGAAGACACCCTAGAATACGGCCCCCTCTCCCAAATCTTTCAGCAATCGACCTTCGGCGCGCATTTCGTCGAGGTTGCGGTCGATGCAGCGACCGGAGAGATTCGGATCCGGCGGATGCTCGCGGTTTGTGCGGCAGGGCGTATCCTCAACCCAAAGGCAGCGCGGAGCCAGGTTATCGGCGCGATGGCGATGGGTGCAGGAGCGGCGCTGATGGAGGAACTCGCGGTCGACAAGAGGTTCGGCTTTTTCGTGAATCACGACCTTGCCGGCTATGAAGTGCCCGTCCACGCCGACATCCACGATCAGGAGGTCATCTTCCTCGACGAGGTGGATCCGACGACCTCGCCGATGAAGGCGAAGGGTGTCGGCGAACTCGGCATTTGCGGCGTCGCCGCGGCGGTCGCGAACGCCGTCTACCACGCGACGGGCATTCGGGTGCGCAACTACCCCATTACGCTCGACAAGCTCATCGACAAGCTGCCGGCGATCGCATGAGCCGATGGTCGCCGCGTCAACCGGACGACAGATCCTCGGGTCGATCGATATCGGCGAGCTGGTCGGCCGGCGCCGGAACCAGCGCAGCGGACGCCAGCAGCGCTCGCCCGCCCTCATCACCCCGCGCCTCCTTGAGTGCGCCGAAAGCCGGTCGTCCGAACAAGGCGGGCGGCATCGGTTGCCCGCCGCGGCTCGATGCGACGATCGGCGCCGCCTCGGTATCGAAACGCTGGAGCAGCGCCTCGAGATGGGAGGTTCGCACGAAGGGCATGTCGGCAAGGCTCAAAAGCGCGGCGCTCTCTCGCCCCCGCGTGACGGCGTCTATCCCGAGCCGCAGCGATTCGGAAAGGCCGGCGTCCGGGCGCGCATTGACCACGATCTCGAACCCCTCCGCGTGCAGCATCATCGCCAGCGCGCCATCGTCGTCGGCACAGACGGCAATGCGGCGCGCGGGGCGGAGATCGACGATCGCCTTTGCCGCAAGCATCGCGAGCGGGACCCCGCCGATGCGGGTCAAAAGCTTGTCCGCGTCCCCGAACCGCGTTGAGCGGCCCGCAGCGAGCAGAATGGACGCGACCGCGGCTCGTTCGATCATCTGTCGCACTCCTGCATCCGCTTTCTTCCCGCTGTTTCATTCAAAATGAGCGGCTTGGCAATCACGCCTCCGGATATCCTGCGTTTCGGCCTCCGGGCAGCACAGCGCGGCGAGGATATCATTCTCGTGACGCTCGTCGGCATCGACGGCTCCTCACCGCGTGCGCTGGGCGCCCAAATGATCGTGACCAGCGACGGCAGTTACCGGGGCTCTTTCTCCGGCGGATGCGTCGAGGCCGCAATCGTGGCCGAGTCGCTGGATGTCCTGTCCGCCGGCGTGAGCCGCCTCGTGCGCTTTGGCGCCGGGTCACCCTATATCGATATCCGTTTGCCCTGCGGCGGCGGCATCGATCTGCTGTTCACACCACGGCCGGACCCGACCGTGATCGCCGAAATTCTGGCGTCGCTCGATGCGCGCAGACGCGCGGCGATACGCATCGCGCCCGACGGATTGACGAACGCCAGCGCAAGTTGTTCGACGATGGGGTGGGATGGAGACGCGTTCGACGTCGCTTTCGTTCCGCGGCTTCGTCTCCTTGCCTTCGGCCATGGCGACGCGCTGGTCGCGGCGGCACGGCTCGGTCATTATTTCGAGGCAGACAGCCATGCGTTCACGCCCTCGCGCGAGGACATGACCGCATTATCCGGTGATGGCATCAATGCCGTTCTTCTCGGTAGCCGGGCGTCGATCCCTGCCCTGGAATCTGACGCGTGGACCGCGTTCGCGTTCCTTTTTCATGATCATGACTGGGAAGATCGCCTCCTGCCCCCTGCCCTGCGCGCGCCGCATCTGTTCGTCGGCGCGATCGGCGGGGAACAAAGCCGCAAAAACCGGTTGGCGATGCTCCAGAGCAAGGGCTTCGAAGAGGCCGAACTGCGGGCTTTCGCATCACCAGCCGGCCTCATTCCCGCAACCCGCGACCCCGCGACGCTGGCCCTCTCGATCATCGCGCAGATCGTCGGCGTATATCAGGCCAGCCTGCCGCATCCCCTCCGAAGCGAAAGGGCGTTCGAAGCCTCTTGAACGCATCAATGCGCATGGGGGCTCGCCCTTCCGGGCTCGCTCGCTCGTCGTTCGAATTTTCTGAAGTGGCGGAGACGGAGGGATTCGAACCCTCGGTACCGGATTTACCAGTACGACGGTTTAGCAAACCGTTGGTTTCAGCCACTCACCCACGTCTCCGCATGGTCCACCGCGCTAACGGCAGGCTGGCCTTAGGCGGGTCGCTATAGCCATGCGTTTCGCGACCCGCAACGTCAAACATTGCCCTTTTTTGACCCTCCATTCCGCACCTCACAGCAAAAATGATTCGGTCTGGCGCAAAATCGACTCAAGTCATCGCCCATTCATTGCCGCGGATTCACTGTCCGAGTCATGGTTAAGCCGCGTGGCGCGCTGTGCGCCGACCGATTTTGGGGGACATATGCGTAACTCGCTCACCAGTTTCGCCGTTACGGCCGCGGCCGCGATCGGCCTGCTGCTTTCACCTGCCGCTGCGGGCGCGCAGATGACGTCGGTCGATCCGAACACCGCAATCGATTCCGACCTCGACAGTCCTCGTACCGAAACGCCTGCTCCACCCCCGGCCAACACGAGCCCCTCGCTCGACAGCGACCTTGCGACTGGCGATCAACAATATTCGACAACGCCGGAGAGTGGCACCACCACCGCAACGACGACCGAAACCGTCGCCAGCGCCGCGGCGCCCGGCACGACGTACAAGAAGGACGACCTGATCGGCGCTGCAGAAGGTGTGTTCGGCAAGGGCGCCCAAGGCCTGGCCGGACTGATCGAAGACATCCTGAAGAAGCAGGGCGAGCCCAATGCCTATATCGTCGGCCGCGAAGCTGGCGGCGCGCTGGTGCTTGGCGTGCGCTACGGTTCGGGAACCTTGTTTCACAAGATCGAGGGCGAAATGCCCGCCTATTGGACCGGCCCGTCGGTGGGCTTCGACGCCGGCGCGAATGCGGGCAACACCTTCGTTCTGGTCTACAACCTCTTCGACACGAACGACCTCTACAAGCGCTATCCCGCTGGTGAGGGTGCGGCCTATCTGATCGGCGGTTTCAATGCGTCCTATCTGCGCCGCGGCGATGTCGTGCTGATTCCGATCCGCGTCGGGGTCGGCGCGCGGCTCGGCGCAAACGTCGGCTATATGAAGTTCCGCAAGAAGCAGAACTGGGTCCCCTTCTAAGACCCGGCATTAAAAAGGGGCGATCGGCCCGCGCCTTCGGGCGCGGGCTTTTCTTTGCCTAATCGCCGTCGAAGGCGATCAGCGTCTCGCAGATGAGTCCGGCTGCCGTGAGCCGGTCCGAGCCGCCCAAATCAGGCAGGTCGATCACGAATAGCGCCGCCGCGACCTCTGCGCCGACGTTGCGCATCAACTGCGCCGTAGCGAGGATCGTGCCGCCCGTCGCGAGGAGATCGTCGACGAGGACGACGCGGTGCCCCGCCGCCACCGCTCCTTCGTGCAGTTCGAGCCGGTCGACGCCATATTCGAGCTCATAATCGACGCCGATCGTCACACCTGGAAGCTTGCCGGCCTTTCGTACCGGCACAAGCCCGATACCGAGCGCAGTTGCCATCGCCGCGCCGAACAGGAAGCCGCGGGCTTCGACCGCTACGATATAGTCGGGGCGATGGGCGGCGGCACGGTCGGCAAGGCGCCGCACGCTTTCGGAAAAGCCGGCGGCGTCACCGATCAGCGTCGTGATATCGCGGAATTGGATGCCGGGCCTCGGAAAGTCCGGAATGGTGCGGACGAGCGACGCGAGGTCGAGATCCGGTCGAGGCGGGAGAGCGATCATCCGTGTGGCCGCCCTCCCTCAAATCCTCAATGCTTCTTGTCGGCCCAGACGTTCCGGTACGACATATAGGTCAGGCCGGTGAAGATGAGCAGGTAGAAGAACACCGCCCAACCAGTCCACACGCGCTTCACGAGCTTGGGCTCCGCGGTCCAGACGAGGAACGCGCTGACGTCCTTGGCCATCTGGTCGACGGTCGCCTTCGGGCCGTTCGCATAGGTCACTGCGCCATCCTTGAGCGGCGGTGCCATCGCGAGGTTGAGGTTCGCGAAATAGGGGTTGAAGTGCAGCCCCGTGCCCGGCTTCAGCTCCTTCGGCAGGTTCGCCGGCGGGTTCTGGAAACCGGTCAGGAGCGAATAGACATAGTCCTTGCCGCCTTCGCGCGCCTTGGTGATGAGCGACAGATCAGGCGGCAGCGCATTGTTGTTCGCCGCGCGCGCAGCCACTTCGTTGGCATAGGGACCCGGAAAATAGTCCGAAGGTATGCCGTCACGCGTCGCCGGCTCGCCCGTGTCGGGATTGACCGACGGCACCTGGAAGCCCTTGGCGAAAGTCTTCACCTGACCTTCGGTGTAGCCGAGCTCCTGAATGTCGCGGAACGCGACGAGGTGCAGGCTGTGACAGGCCGAGCAGACTTCCTTGTACACCTGAAGGCCACGCTGCAGCTGGGCCTTGTCCCAGTGCGGGAACATGCCGTCGCTGGCGAGTTTCAGATGCTTCGGATGCTTGTGAAACTCGTGCGAAGCGTTGGGCTCATTGGTGAGCGGCGTCGTCAGGATCGCACACAGCAGCGCTGCGATGAAACCCAGACCGACGAGAAAACCGAGCGGACGAACCATGGCTGTATCAGCTCCTATTAAAGTCCGGCGCTCAGGCCGTGGCCGCCGACGTGTCGTCGGCATGCTTTGCGAGAACCGCTTCCGTGATCGAATTCGGCATCGGTGCGGGACGCTCGATGCGCGAGACGATCGGCAGGATGATCAGGAAGTGCGCGAAGTAGTAAGCCGCAGCGAGCTGGCTCATAATCACGTAGGGCTGTTCGGCCGGGCTCTTGCCGCAATAGCCGAGGATCAGCACGTCGACGACGAGCACCCAGAAGAACTTGCGATACAGCGGACGATAGTTCGACGACTTCACCGGCGAGCTATCGAGCCACGGCAGGAAGAACAGCAGCGCGATCGCTGCAAACATCGCGATAACGCCCCACAGCTTCGCGTCGATCCACAAGAAGTTAAACGTGAAGGCACGCAGGATCGCGTAGAACGGCCAGAAATACCACTCAGGCACGATGTGCGCGGGCGTGGAGAGGGGGTTCGCTGCGATATAGTTGTCGGCATGGCCGAGCAGGTTCGGGCTGAAGAAGGTCAGCGCGACGAACAGCAGCAGGAAGATGCCGAGGCCGAAACCATCCTTCGCGGTGTAATAGGGGTGGAACGGGACGGTGTCCTGTTCGTCCTTCACCTCGATGCCCGTCGGGTTCGACGAGCCCGGGATATGCAGCGCCCAGATATGCAGGATGATAACGCCCGCGATCACGAACGGCAGCAGATAGTGCAGCGAGAAGAAACGGTTGAGCGCGGCGTTGTCGGGCGCGAAACCGCCGAGCAGCCACACGCGAACCGGCTCGCCGACGACCGGAATCGCCGAGAAGAAACCCGTGATCACCTGCGCGCCCCAGAAGCTCATCTGGCCCCAGGGGAGGACGTAGCCCATGAAGGCGGTCGCCATCATCAGCAGGAAGATCACGACGCCGAGCAGCCACACCATTTCGCGCGGCGCCTTGTACGAACCGTAATAGAGGCCGCGGAAGATGTGCAGATAGACGACGATGAAGAACATGCTCGCGCCGTTCATATGCGCGTAGCGGATGAACCAGCCGGCGTTCACGTCGCGCATGATATGCTCGACCGAGTTGAACGCGACGCCTGCGTTTGCCGCGTAGTGCATCGCCAGCACGATGCCGGTGATGATCTGGATGACCAGCGCGGCACCCGCGAGGACGCCGAAGTTCCAGAAATAGTTGAGGTTGCGCGGCACCGGATAGCCGGCGCCGATGGCGTTATAGACGAGGCGCGGCAGCGGCAGCTTCTCGTCCAGCCACTTCATCAGCGGCTGCTGCGGTTCGTAGTTCTTGGCCCAGGGAAAGCTCATCTTATCTCGCTCCTCAGCCGATCGTCACGACAGTGTCGCTGTTGAATTCATAGGGCGGCACGGTCAGGTTCTTCGGCGCCGGGCCCTTACGGATGCGCGCCGCGGTGTCGTAGTGCGACCCGTGGCACGGGCAGAAATAACCACCGAAATCGCCGCGATTCTCGCCCTCGGCGGCGCCGAGCGGCACGCAGCCCAAGTGGGTGCAAACGCCGAGCGTGATCAGCCAGTTTTCCTTGCCGGGCTTGGTGCGCTCGTCGATCGTCTGCGGATCACGCAGATCGCTGAGCGGCACCTTCTTCGCGGCCGCGATCTCGGCGGGCACCAGATTGCGCACGAACACCGGCTGCTTGCGCCAGCTCGTCTTGATCGCCTGCCCCGGCTGGATCGCCGAAATGTCGATTTCGGTTGTCGACTGCGCGAGCACGTCGCCCGAAGGGTTCATCTGGTTGACCAGGGGAAGCACCACCGCGGCCGCACCGACACCGGCAAAACTCACTGCTGCGATGTTGATGAAGTCCCGGCGCCGCACGCCATCTTCGATGCCGGCGGTAGTATCGGTTTCACTGGCCATTCGACTGCCCTTGCATGGGTGAACTGACAATAGTTCTCGAAGGATGGCCCGCCCCGATTGCGCACGCACGAAGCGGCACAGCCCGGCGGCCCCTCCGGGAATTGCGGGCCTGATAGCCGCACTGTCCGGGCTTGCCAACAGGCAATTTCTGCTTGCCGCACAGCAGCAAGACGCCATCGCCAAGCCTCTCGATTCGCTGACGGGTCAAGGCTATGGCGCGAGGATGGAAATCGCCCTGTTTCAGCCCGATATCGCGGGCAATGTCGGAACCATATTGCGCACCGCCGCGTGTCTCGGCGCGCCTGCGCATATCATCGAACCGTGCGGATTTCCGTTTGGGGATGCAGCGCTCAAGCGGGCGGGGATGGACTATGCGGTACGCGCGAACGTCCGCCGCCATCCATCGTGGGACGCCTTTCGCCAATGGTCGCAGATCGGCGGACAGCGGATCGTGCTACTCACCACCGCGGGCGCAACGCCGCTGCCCGATTTTGATTTCGATCGAGGTGACGTGCTTCTGTTCGGTTCGGAGAGCGCAGGCGTTCCGCATCACGTCCACGAGGCCGTTGCCGCGCGGGTTGCGATTCCGATGCAACCGGACTTTCGATCCTTGAATGTCGCGGTCGCGGCTGGCATCGCGCTCGCCGAGGCGCTCCGCCAAACGAAAGGCTTTCCCGCATGATCTCGCTCGACCACCAGCAACAGGCGGCGCGCACCTGGTTCGAATCGCTTCGAACGAGGATTTGTGCGGAATTCGAGGCGATCGAGCGCGAGGCAGGCAGCGACGCGAGCTTTGCCTACACGCCATGGGATCGCGAGGCCGAGGGCCTTACTCAAGGCGAAGGCGGCGGCGGGGTCCGCGGCGTGATGACGGGCCGGGTCTTCGAAAAGGTCGGCGTCAATGTTTCGACCGTGGGGGGCGAATTCGCTCCCGACTTCGCGGCGTCGATCCACGGCGCGGGCGACGATCCGAGCTTTTTCGCCACCGGCATCAGCCTCGTCGCGCACATGGCCAATCCGCACGTCCCCGCCGTCCACATGAACACGCGCTTCCTCGCGACCACGAAACGCTGGTTCGGCGGGGGCGCAGACCTCAATCCGCCGATTCCCTACAGCGACGACACCGACGCCTTTCACGCACGCTTCCGCGCAGCCTGCGCCCCCTATGGCCCCGACGTCTACGAACGTTACGCGAAATGGGCGGAGGATTATTTCTATATCCCGCATCGAGGCGTGCATCGCGGCGTCGGCGGCATCTTTTATGATCATCTCGAATGCGGGGACGACCCCGAATTCGACCGCAATTTCCAGTTCACGCAGGCCGTCGGCGAGGCGTTTCTCGACGTCTTCCCACAGATCGTCCGCCGGCGGATGAACTTGCCGTTCACCGACGCCGAGCGCGACGCGCAGCTCGTTTGGCGCGGGCGTTATGCGGAGTTCAACCTGGTGTACGACCGCGGCACGCTGTTCGGCCTGAAGACCGGCGGCAATATCGACGCGATCCTGATGAGCCTGCCGCCGCTGGCGAAGTGGAGCTGATACGAAAAGGGCGCCCCGTTACCGGAGCGCCCCCTTTTCGACCTTCGCTTCGCGATCAGGCGAAGACGTCGCCCGAAGCGCGCGGCGCGATCGCGCGATAGATGCCCATCGGCATCGAGAACGACACCAGGAACAACGGAACATACACGACGATCGCCATCACGATCATCGAGACGACCGCGCCCGTCACCGAACCACCCGCAGCCGCGCCCATGATCCCGCCGAAGATCAGCCCGGCGATAAAGCCGTAGACGATCGAGAGGATGAAGAAGAGCACGTAGAAGCCGACGATCGACCATTGCGACGCTTCGGTCATCCGCCACGATTCGGTGATGCCGGTGATCGGATTGCGCGTCAGCCGATCCGCCATCACGGGACCCGCGACCGCAAGGCGGCTCTGGATCCAGAGGAAGAAGACGAGCACCGCGATGTAATAGACGAAGATCAACGCCAGCGCGCCGCCTCCGATCGCACCTGACGCCAGTGCCTCGGGAGAAAAGCCACCGGCACCGGCAAAGGCCGCCCCGAAGATCAGCGCCAGAACGAAGGAGATGATCAGGATGACGATATATGCGGCGAGCATCACCACGAACATGCCGAAGGCAAAGGCCGGTCCCGCTTGCAGCGCCCAGCCGAAGTTCGGCGCCTCGCCCGGGTGAATCCCGCCGCGCCAGATCAGCATGCACGCCGCATAAAGGATGACGGCGGCGATCAGCGCGAACAGGAATATCCGTCCGAATGCGCCCATCATGACCGACGGATCGTTCGGCGCCATCGCCATCATCGAGAAGGTAGAACCCAGCATCAAGAAGCCGAGCAACGCGATCAGGACGACCGATCCGCCGATCCACATCAGCATCTGCGCCCAATTGGCCTTCAGAAACGCGAAGGTTTCCGAAAAGGCTGCTCCAATACTCATCTTGCCCATTTCAATTCCCCCTGTTGTTGAACCTGACTGTTTTCGTCTGCGTCAGGCGACCCAATCTCCTCACATTATATTATAAATCAATATCTTAAATATAGTCACTCGAAGACGGAAGGTCCCGGGCCCGACGCCAGTTGGCGATACGCCGCTGCCGAAATTGCGAGCGACACCAGCGTAGCCACGACGCCGATCGCGGATTCGAGGAAGCCGCTGACCATATGGCCGAAGCCGGGACCGTTGCCCGTGATCAGACCGACGACGCCCGCAACGATCATCAGGACGACGACGAGTACGACCGTAACGAGGAAAAGGAAAAAGAAGATCGCCCACCCGTTGCCGCGCGTCATCCTCCAGCTCTCCCCGATCGCCTCGATCGGATTGAAAGTGCCGCGATCCGCAATGATCGGCGACACGAGTGCCAGCCGCCCGATCAGATAGAGGCACGGAAGGACGAGGAGCAGGAAGGCAACCCCGAGCATGATCCCGAGGACGATCTGCAGCGCGATCATCGTCAGAAGATGGACGAGCGAAAACGACAACGCCTCGCCCACGCTTGTCGCGCTACGCGCCAACCAAAGCCGCAGGATCGCGAGGGTGCCGACGAGTGCGAAGAGGGCGACGGCCAGTTGGTAGGGCAATATCTGCCATATATTCTCGCGCAGCGCCGCCATGACCTGATCGAGCGTCGCCCCCGGCGCGGGTTCGATCGGCGCCGGGCCGAACCAGGCGACGGCGAGCGAGGGCAGGAACAGGAAAACGGCAGCGATCGTCCCGGTCAGCGTCGTGTGCGATCGGAGCAGCGCGATGCTGTCGTCCCAAGCCGCCCCCATGTCGAATTTCGCCATTGATACCCCGTAATTTTTTCGTGTCCCGGTTGCCACCGAAACTGACCTCCTTCGTCCGCAATGTCCAGCCTTGTTGCAGAATTGCGCCGCTCCCCTTGCGCCAGAGCGCGACAAGGGACAGATAGCGCTCGCCATGCCGCCTTTGCCCGCTCCCGAATGGACCGTTTCGCCCGGCCTTACCGATTATGCGGCGGCGCTCGCCGACATGGAGGCGCGAGCTGCCGCGATCCACGGCGCCGCCGCCGGCGAGCGCCTGTGGCTGCTCGAGCATCCGCCGCTCTATACCGCGGGGACGAGCGCCGACCCGGCCGAATTGCTGGATCCGCGCTTTCCGGTGTTCGATGCCGGCCGTGGCGGACGCTATACCTATCACGGCCCGGGCCAGCGGATCGGCTATGTCCAGCTGGACCTTACGCGGCGCGGGCGGGACGTGCGCGCCTATGTCTCGGCGCTCGAAGGCTGGGTGATCGACGCACTCGCGCAGCTCGGCGTCGCAGCCAGGCGCGCCGACGGGCGGATCGGGATCTGGACCGACGGCCCCGACGGTCGCGAAGCGAAGATCGGGGCGATCGGCGTGCGCGTGAAGCGGTGGGTCACGCTCCATGGTTTTTCGCTCAATGTGAACCCGGACCTCGCGCATTTTACCGGCATCGTGCCATGCGGCATTGCCGAATTCCCGGTGACCAGCCTTGCCGTCCTGGGCAATCCAGCGACTTTCGACGATGTCGACCAGGCGCTCGCGGAGACGCGGCCTGCCTTTCTCGACAAGCTTTCGCCGAACGACTAGGAACGGGGCCATGACCCGGACCCTGCTGATTGCCCTGCCCTTGTTGATGCTCACCGGTTGCAACGGCGAGCCTGCAGGCAAATCGACCGCCAAGCTCGACGCCGTCGAGGTCCAGCCAGGGACCGTCAGCGATTCGATGATCATCCTCGACGACAGCACGGGCGACGGCACCGCCGTCGACAACAGCATTCCCGACGATGGTACGAAGAAGGAAGCGGCAAAGCCGGCCGCCGACGCAGCCGACGAAGGCAGCGAGGAAACGCCGCCGGAAAATCCCGACGCGGTTGCGGCACCCGGCGGTCAGAAGGCCGTCACCCCGGACAGCGCCACGAAAAAAGGTGAATAGCGCCTTAGCGCAGTCCCAGGCTCTTGTGCGTCTGGAGTGATAGGCGCCAGCGCGGATCGGCCATCACCAGATCGATGCAGGCTTGCACGTTCGCCGCAGCGTTCGGATCGTCGAGCGGCTGGATCAAGCGGTGCGCGAAATCGAGTTCAGCGAGCGCTTCGACATCGCTGCCGGGTTGCGGCCAGACCAGTTTCAGCTCGTCGCCGCTCTGCTGGACGAGTTCGCTGCCGGCTTTGGGACTGATGCAGATCCAGTCGATGGTCCGCGGCACCCTTTGCGTACCGTTGCTCTCGATCGCGATCGTGAAGCCTTCGGCATGGAGCGCATCGATCAGCGCATCATCGACCTGCAGCATCGGCTCGCCGCCGGTCAAAACGACATAGCGATCGTCGTCACCCTCGCCCCAGCTTTCCGCGATAGTCCGCGCCAAAGCGCCGGCATCGCGATATTTCCCGCCGAGCGTCCCGTCGGTACCGACGAAGTCGGTGTCGCAGAATTTGCAGATCGCTTTCGCGCGATCCTGCTCGCGCCCCGTCCAGAGATTGCAGCCGGCAAAGCGGCAGAAGACCGCGCGGCGGCCCGCCTGTGCACCCTCGCCTTGCAGCGTCAGGAAAATCTCTTTGACGGCGTATGTCATCGGATCAGGCGTAGCGCGTCGGGTCGGCGAGCCCCGCGTCGGCAAAGCCCTTCGACCGCAGGCGGCAGCTATCGCACGATCCGCAGTGAAGCCCCTCGGGTGTCGGGTCGTAACACGACCAGCTCATGCCCGCGTCCATGCCGAGCCGAGCGGCTTCGGCGGCGATGTCGGCCTTGGTCATATGCTGGAGCGGCGCGTGGATGTGAAAATCGACGCCCTTGTCGCCGTCGCGCGTCGCCAACGCCGCGAGCTTCTCGAACCCCTGGATGAATTCGGGGCGGCAGTCGGGATAGCCCGAATAATCGAGCGCATTGACCCCGATGACGATATCCTGCGCCTGCCGCGCCTCGGCGAGGCCGAGAGTCAGCGACAGAAAGATCAGGTTGCGCGCGGGGACATAGGTCACCGGGACGTCGGGACCGACGCCGTCCTTCGGAACGTCGATGTCGTCGGTCAGCGCCGAGCCGCCGAAGCGACGAAGATCGAGCGGGAGAACGATATGCTCGGCGGCGCCGATATAATCCGCGATACGCGCCGCCGACTCCAGTTCGACGCGGTGGCGCTGGTTATAATCGATCGTCAGCGCGACGATGCGCGCACCCGCCTCGCGCGCGAGGCCGACACAGACCATCGAGTCGAGGCCGCCCGACAAGAGGACGATCACCGTTTTTCCTGAAACTTCGTACATCGCCGCCAGATAGGCCCGCGCCGCCGGGCGCGCAAGTGCTGCACCGCACCAAGAAAACGGGCCGCGCGGCGGTTGCTGCACGGCCCAGTTCGGCATGAAAGCCGTTAGGGAGAAGGACACACATCAGTGCGTCGTCCGTCCCTTTTAGCGAAGAATGGTTAACAACCGGTTAGACGCCCCCGTCAGGGGCAGGCGCCCGCGCGGCGCGCTTCGATCGCTTGCGAGAAAGGCCGCCCTTCGGCGATTCCCTGCGTATCGATCTGTACGAGGCGGTTGGTTTCGCTGCGGATCGTCGTGCGGCCGTGCCCGGCGCCCGGACAGGTATAATGTACGGTCACCGACCCCGGCGTATCCTCGATCACATAGCGCGAACAGCTGGCACGAGGATGCTCGATCTGGATCAACCGGCGCGCATCGCCCAGGCAGACGGTTTGAAGTACCGCATCCTTGCCGCGCTCGCGCAGCTGCCAGCTTCCCTTTTCGAGCCGGTCGAGCATGGCGAGCGACGGTGCCTGTGCAGGGACTGCACTGGCGGCTGCGACGCCCAACCCGACGAGGGATATCCGCAAAAGGGAAGAAAAGATCGCCATTCCACCTACCCATCGGCCGCTCGTGAACGAGCAAAATGCGACCCCGTTCCGCTGAAGCTAGCAACCCGGACCCGGCTTTTCAACCGCTGGGCGCTGGATTGGCTCACTTCGTCGCCGGAATGGCGGCGTTTGCCGCCTATCCGCCGCGACCGTGGGTTGCGATCTCGTCGAGAGGGATCGGGAAAAAGCGCGAGCAAAAGGCGCAGTCGACCACGATCTTGCCATTCTCGTCGGCCATATCGGCGCGCTCGGCTTCGGGAAATTGCGCCAGGACACCCGCGAAATAATCGACGCTGCAACGACACCCCCGCGACACGACGACACCCGGTTCGACGCGCACCTCATCTTCATGGAAAAGCCGCCAGGCAAGCGTCTCGAGCGACGTCGCCGGATCGGTCAGTTCCTCGTCCTTCAGCGTCGCCGCGATCGTCTTTGCATGTTCCCACTCGGGGTGATCGTGCCGAACATGCAGGCGATCGCGCCCGACTTCGCCCTCGGGCAAATGCTGCAGCAGCAGTCCGCCCGCAACGCAGCCGGCCTCGTGATCATGGCGTGCAGCGAGGCTGATCAGGCTCGGGATCTGTTCGGACTGTTCGAAATAATGCTCGGCGGCATCGCCGATCGACGAGCCTTCGAGCGGGACGATGCCCTGATAGCGCTCGCCCGTCGCTTCCTGATCGAAGGTGATCGCGAGGAAGCCCTCGCCAAAGAGCGCGAAGAGCGTCGGATCGGGGCCGACCTCGACGAGGCGTTCGGCATCGAATTTCAGATAGCCGCGAAGCTCGCCCGCGCGGTAGTCGCAGACGAGCAGCTCGACCGGGCCACCGCCGGTCTGTGCCTGTAGCGTCATCTGGCCGCCTTCGGCCTTGAGCGTCGAGCCCAAGAGCACGGTCAACACCAGCGCTTCGGCGAGCAGCTTTTCCGCGACAGGCGGATAGCTATGCGCTGCCATGATCGTGTTGAGCACCGGCCCGAGGCGCACCAGTCTGCCGCGCACATGGCGCTCGGCGATGGTGAAGACCAAGGGCTGGTCGAACCAGGTTTCGATCGTTTCGCTCATAATTTTCCGAGTGCCCACAGAAGGACGGACTTTTGGGCATGGACGCGGTTTTCGGCCTCGTCCCAGACGCGCGATTGCGTCCCGTCGATCACCGCGTCGACGACTTCCTCGCCGCGGTGCGCGGGCAGACAGTGGAGGAAGAGCGCGTCGCTCTTCGCCTCGCCCATCAGCCGTTCGTCGACCTGATAGGGCGCCATCGCTGCCAGTTTATTGTGCGCATGGTCCTGCCCCATCGACACCCAGGTGTCGGTGACGACGAGGTCGGCACCGGCAACGGCTTCGCGCGCATCGCGGACAATGTCGATGCGCGCGCCTTTCGCGCGGGCGGTCTCGACGAAAGCCGCGTCGGGTTCATAGCCTTGGGGCACGCCGGCGCGGACGTTGAAGCCGAACAGCCCCGCCGCCTCGATCAGCGAGGCGAGGACGTTGTTGCCATCGCCGAGCCACGCGAGTTCGAGGCCGGGCAAGGCTTTGCCGCCCTCGACGATCGTCAGCAGGTCGGCGACGATCTGGCACGGGTGCGAGAGGTCGGTCAGGCCATTGATGACGGGCACGCTGGCAAAATGCGCCAGTTCTTCGACCTTCTCGTGATGATCGGTGCGGATCATGATCGCATCGGCGTATCGCGACAGCACGCGCGCCGTGTCCGCGATCGTCTCGCCGCGGCCGAGCTGGCTCGTCCCCGCGTCGAGGATCATCGGAACGCCGCCAAGCTGACGGATCGCGATATCGAACGAACAGCGCGTACGCGTCGAGTTCTTTTCGAACACCATCGCGAGCACATGATCGGCCAGCGGCGCGTCGGCGTCGGGCCTAGCCTTCGGCCAACCCGCGCGCGCCGCCTTGCGATCGATCGCGTCGGCGAGCATCGCCGCGACCGCATCCCCGCCCGCGTCGGACAGGTTGAGGAAATTCGGCATCAGGCTTCGGGCGGCGTATAGCTCGCCGCCCCCGCCGACAGTTTCTCGATGCATTCGTCGATGTGGCTCTGCTCGATGTTGAGCGGCGGCAGGATACGCACGACATTGTCGCCCGCCGCCACCGTCAGCAGCCCGTGGTTGTCGCGCAGATGCGCGACGAAAGCGCGGCTGTCGCTCTTGAGCTTGATGCCGAGCATCAGGCCCATGCCGCGCGTGCTTTCGAACAGCGTGTCGTGGTTCGGGATCAGCTGCTCGAGCGCGCCACGCAGGCGCTCGCCGGTAGTCTTGACCTGATCGAGGAAGCCGTCTTCGAGGATGACGTCGAACACCGCCTGCCCCGCCGCCATCGCCAACGGATTGCCGCCATAGGTCGAACCGTGCGTACCGATCACCATACCGCGCGCGGCCTTCTCGGTCGCAAGACACGCGCCCATCGGGAAGCCGCCGCCGATGCCCTTGGCGCTCGCGAGGATGTCGGGTTCGACCCCGAACTGCTCATAGGCATAGAGGCTGCCGGTGCGGGCGACGCCGCACTGGACTTCGTCGAACACCAGCATCAGGTCGCGCTCGTTGCAGATGTCGCGAAGGCCCTGAAGGAAGGGCTGCGACGCAGGGCGGATACCGCCCTCGCCCTGCACCGGCTCGACCAGGAAGCCCGCGGTGTTGTCGTCGACGAGGTCGAGCGCCGCGTTGAGATCGTCGAACGGCGCATAGGCGAAGCCCGGCAGCAGCGGATCGAAACCCTTGCGCAGCTTTTCCTGGTTGGTCGCCGAGATCGTGCCGAGCGTGCGGCCGTGGAAGGCGTTGTTGAAAGTGATCAGATTGTGCTTTTGCGCGTTACCCGCGCTCGAATGATAGGCGCGCGCAGTCTTGATCGCACACTCGACCGCCTCGGCACCCGAGTTGGTGAAGAAGACGGTATCGGCGAACGTATTGTCGACGAGCCGCTGGGCAAAGGCTTCACCCTGCGGGCTCCCGTACAGGTTCGACACATGGATCAGGGTCGCGGCCTGTTCGGCGATCGCCTTGGTCAGATGCGGGTGGCCGTGGCCGAGCAGATTGACCGCGATACCGCTCGCGAAGTCCAGATAGCGCTCGCCGCGTTCGCCGATCAGATAGGCGCCTTCGCCTCGCACCGGACGCACACCGCACCGGGGGTAAACGGGCATCAGCGGCGTGATCGACATGGGCTACACCTTTCCAGAACAACAAAAGTAAAAAGGCGACCCCGACGGGCCGCCCTTGGTGGGACCGTCCCTATACTGCCGCGCCCCGAGGCGCGTCAACACGGGGCTTAGAGCGACTTTGCCGCCTGCATTGCGAGTGCAACCGAACGCTTCCGCGCCTCATGGTCGTACATCGACGAAGCGACGATGATCTCGTCGACGCCGGTACGCGCCTGAAAGGCCTTCAGACCCGCCGCGACATCGTCGACGGTCCCGACCGCCGAACATTGCAGCACATGGTCGAGGATCGCGCGCGCGTTCGGCGGCAGGCTGTCCTTATAGCCCTCGAGCGGCGGCTTCATCTTGCCGGGGTTGCCGGTGCGCAGCGCGACGAACGCCTGCTGCTGCGACGAGGCGAGCAGTTCGGCCTCATCGCGCGTGTCGGCGGCGAAGACGTTGAACGCGGCCGCGGCATAGGGCTCAGCCAGCTGTTCCGACGGCTTGAACTGGCGGCGGTAGATATCGAGCGCCTCGTCGAGCGCATCGGGCGCGAAATGGCTCGCAAAGGCATAGGGTAGCCCCAGCATCGCCGCGAGCTGCGCGCCGAACAGGCTCGACCCCAAAATCCAGAGCGGCACCTTCGTCCCCTCGCCCGGCACCGCGCAGATACCGAGCCGGTCGTCGCCGGCGAGGAAGGCTTGCAGTTCGACGACATCCTGCGGAAACTGCCGCTCGTCGCTCGCGAGATTGCGGCGGAGCGCGCGGGCGACGACGCCATCCGATCCCGGCGCGCGTCCGAGCCCGAGATCGACGCGGCCGGGGAATAGCGCTTCGAGCGTGCCGAACTGTTCGGCGATCACCATCGGCGCATGGTTCGGCAGCATGATCCCGCCTGCGCCGATGCGGATGCTCGACGTCGCCTGCCCGATATGCGCGAGCACGACCGAGGTTGCCGCGCTCGCAATCCCCGCCATCCCGTGATGCTCGGCGACCCAATAGCGTTCGTAGCCGAGTGCCTCGGCATGCTTTGCGAGATCGGCAGCGTTGGCGAGCGATTGGGAGATGGTGCCAGTATCGGTGACAGGCACGAGGTCGAGAAAGGACAGTTTCGTCATGCAACGGATATGCGGTTGCGGGTCCGCAGGTTCAACCTCAGCCCTTCACGGGGACCGCGAAGAAAAACTACGCCCGCTCGTCCTTCGGCGATTCCATCAGCACATAGGTCGTGATCGAATGCACCTGCGGCAGCACGCCGAGCACCTCGGTATGGAAATGCTTGTACGACGCGAGATCGGCGGTCTCGACGCGGAGCAGATATTCGATCGCGCCCGTCAGGTTATGGCATTCGCGAACCTCGGGTGCCTCGGCCATCGCGGCCTCGAAATCGGCTTGCGACTTCTTCGTGTGCGACGACAGGCCGACGGTCACATAGGCGAGGAAGGTCAGCCCAAGCTTCGCCGGATCGATTACCGCGCGATAGCCCTTGACCACTCCGCTGCGTTCCAGCTCCTGTACGCGGCGCAGGCACGCCGAAGGCGATAGTCCGACGCGCTCGGCAAGCTCGAGATTCGAGATTCGCCCGTCGCGCGACAGCTCTTGCAATATCTTGCGGCCAATAGCGTCGATCTTGGTCATGGATTGCACAATCTAGCCCATGACTACGTATCTTTGCAATCCATCGCACATCGAAACCCATTATGTTGCGCGCCATGGAACAGACCACCCTAGCCGCGCTCTCCGCGTTCGCGCTCGTCTCGTCGATCACGCCGGGGCCGAACAACATGATGCTGATGGCCTCAGGCGCCAACTTCGGCCTCCGCCGCACCGTGCCGCACGCGCTCGGCGTCGGCATCGGCTTCACGCTGATGATCGTCCTCGTCGGTGTCGGGCTGATGGGGCTGTTCGACATGTTCCCCGTACTCAACATCGCCCTCAAGGTGGTGAGCGTCGTCTATCTGCTCTGGCTCGCATGGAAGATCGCCAATGCCGGAGCGCCGGATACCACGGGCGGCACCCGCGCGAAGCCGATGAGCTTCCTGCAGGCGGTGATGTTCCAGTGGGTGAATCCCAAGGCCTGGTCGATGGCGCTGTCGGCGATCGCGCTCTATGCGCCCGACCGGAATTTCGCGGCCGTGCTGCTCGTCGCGGTGATCTTCGGGATCATCAACCTGCCCTCGACCAGCCTGTGGGCGGTGATGGGCGTGTCGCTGCGCGGCTGGCTGTCGAGCCCGGCGCGGCTCCGCGTCTTCAACTGGACGATGGCCGCTCTGCTCGTCGGATCGCTCGCGCTGCTCATCTGACCCGATTGCAAGGTTGCTGGTTGCAACCTAAGGACGGCGCTCCCTTCCCCTGACCGGAGAACAGAGCATGCAAAGCCGCCGCCTCGGAAAAAGCGCCATCCACGTCTCCGACATCTGCATGGGGACGATGACCTTCGGCAGCCAGACCGACGAGGCCGAGGCGTTCCGCATCCTCGACCGCTGCTTCGACGAAGGGATCAACTTCTACGACACCGCCGAGGGCTATCCGGTGCCGCCCGACATCAAATGGGTGGGCCGCACCGAAGAGATCGTCGGCCGCTGGCTGAAGACCAAGAACCGCGACGCGATCATCCTCGCCACGAAAGTCTCGGGCCCGAGCCACGTCTGGTTCAAGTCGCCTTGCCGCGGCGGCATGACCGCGCTCGACCGCAAGAATATCGTGCAGGCCATCGACGACAGCCTGACACGGCTGCAGACCGACTATGTCGACCTCTACCAGACGCACTGGCCTGATCACGACGCCCCCTATGACGAGATGATGGACGCGCTCGACGAACTCGTCCGGGTCGGCAAGGTACGCATCCTCGGCTGTTCGAACGAAACGAGCTGGGGGCTGATGAAGTCGATCGCCGCATCCGAACGCCTCGGCGTCGCGCGCTACCACACGATCCAGAATAATTTCAGCCTCAACAACCGCCGCTTCGAGGACGAACTGGCGCAGGTGTGCCGGCAGGAAGGTGTCAGCCTGATCCCCTATTCGCCGCTCGCCGGCGGCGTGCTTTCGGGCAAATATCAGGACGGCGCGCGGCCCGACGGCGCGCGCTTCTCGCGCTATCTTGGGATGGAAGGCCGACAGGCGGCGATGGGCCGCCGCTTCGTCAACGAGAAATCGCTCGCAGCGACCGAACGCTACCTCGCGATCGCCGAAGAGAATGGCCTGCATCCGGTGACGATGGCGACCGCCTGGTCGAAGCAGCACGACTTCGTCGCCTCGACGATCGTCGGGGTCAGCGCCTATGATCAGGTCGACCCGATCCTTGCCGCGAAGGAACTGGTACTGAGCGACGAGCTGATGAAGACGCTGAACAAGGTCGGCAAGGACATCCTCTACCCGATGGGTTGATCCAAAGCTTCGCCGTCCCCGCTCGTGTTGAGCTCGTCGAAGCACCGTTCTTTCTTCTGAGCCCGGAAAGAAGAGCAGCCCTTCGACAAGCTCAGGGCAAACGGCATCTGGCTCAGCTTCTTAGCCGAAGCGCTCGCGCAGCTCGAACTTCAGGACCTTGCCCGTCGCGTTACGCGGCAGAGCGTCGACGATTTCGAGCCGCGCGGGATGCTTGTAGCGCGCGAGCCGCTCGCCGCAGTGCGCCTTGATCTCCTCGATCGTCACGCTCGCGCCGGGGCGCGGCACGACGACCGCGCAGCCGCATTCGCCCCATTTGGGATCGGCGAGCCCGATCACCGCGACCTCGTGGATCGCCGGCATTTCATAGAGCGCATTCTCGACCTCGGCGGGATACACATTCTCGCCGCCGGTGATGTACATGTCCTTCACCCGGTCCTCGATGTAGAAATAGCCCTCTTCATCCTGCCGCCCGACGTCGCCCGAGCGGAACCAGCCTTCGACGAAGCTCGACGCATTGGCGTCGGGCCGGTTCCAGTAGCCGGGGGTGATGTTGAGGCCGCGCATCCATATCTCGCCCAGTTCGCCGACCGGCGCCTCGGTGCCGTCGCCGCGCATGATCCTGGCCTCGCAGTGACGCACCGGCTTGCCCGCCGCGCCGATCTTGCCCGGAATGTCGCGCGCTTCCTGCATCAGCGCGGCGGCGCAGGTCTCGGTCATCCCATAGCCCTCGCGGATCGGCACGCCGCGCGCGAACCATGTACGGAGCAACGTCTCGGGAACGCTCTCGGCGCCGCAGCTCATCGTCTGGGTGCGCGAGAAGTCGGTCGTGGCGAAATCGGGATGCGCCTGCATCGCATTGTACATCGCGGGTACGCCGAGGAAGTGCGTCACGCCCATGTCGGGATCGCCGAACAGGCGCAGCATCGCGCCGGGCTCGAATGCGCGCACTACGACGACGGTACCGCCGAAACCGAAGCTGATCGTCGTGTAGGCGACGAGCCCGCCGATGTGGAACAGCGGCAGCGCGACGAGACCGACCATGCGGTTCGACGCGTTCGAGATACCGCCCGATCCCGCGTTGATGAAGAGGAACTGGGCGTGGTTGAACATCACCCCCTTCGGCGTGCCCGTCGTCCCCGACGAATACATGATCATGCAAAGGTCGCTGCCGAGCTGCGGAAGCTGGTCGTACACCGGCTTCGCCGCGGCCATCGCCGCCTCCAGATCGCCGCCCTTCCCCGCCGGGTCCATCGTGATCCAGTGCGCGACCGCGGTCTTTTCCCTGAGCGCCGGGATAACCGCCTCCAGATCGGTGTCGTAAAACACCGCGCTTGCGCCGCTGTCGCTCACCATGAACGCCAGTTCGTGCGCGGTCAGCCGGAAATTCAGCATCGTCAGCACCGCACCGATCCGCCAGCAGGCGAACATGATGTCGAGCATGTCGCTGCTGTTCATCGAGAGCAGCCCGACGCGGTCGCCCTTCGCGATCCCGATCGCGTTCAGATGCCCCGCAATCCGCGCGACGCGCTCGTGCATCGCGGCGTAGCTGTGGTTTCGGCCGCTGTGGATATCGACCGTCGCGATCTTGTCCGGAAAACGGCGCGCGTTCTCGGCGATCCAGTCATAGACCAGCATATCGTTCATATTGTCTCTCCCGCAGCAAACTTACGTTTTCCGGGGAGGAAAGCGAGTCCCAACATCGTCATCCCGGCGCAGGCCGGGATCTCATCGTTGCGTTTGGTACCACCGTCGAGATCCCGGCCTTCGCCGGGATGACGGAAGCAGGTTTATAGTTCTGCCTTGAACAGTTCGAGCATCCGGCCCCACGCTTTTTCCGCTGCGGCTTCATTGTAGGCGCGGCCATCGGGCGGGCACCAGCCGTGCATCGCGCCTTCATAGACCTCGACCTCGTGCCATTGCTTGCGGGGGTCGAGCACCGCCTTCAGCCGGTTCTTTTCTTCGGGATCCTGCTTGTCGTCGTTGTCGGCGATCGCGAAGAGGTAGCCGGCTCTCGTGTCCGGGATCAGCAGATGCGGGCTGTCGGGCTTGTCGGTGCCGACGCCGCCGCCGTGAAAGCTCGCCGCCGCGCCGACGCGCTCGGGGCGGAGTGCCGCAGTGTAGATCGTCATCGCGCCGCCCATGCAATAGCCGGTGGTGCCGAGCTTGCGCCGCGTATCGACCTCTTTCTGCGCGTCGAGAAAGGCGAGATGCGCGGTCGCATCGGTCGTCACCAGCGGCTTCGTCAGTTGCTTCAGATAGCCGAACAATTTGTCGCGGATCGCGGGATCGTTGAAATCGTTCGCGGCATCGACGACGGGCGACTTCTGCCAGCGATAGAAAGGGTTCACGGTGAGCACCGCATAGCCCTCGCCCGCCAGCCGGTCGGCCATCTGGCGGAACGCGGGACGCAATCCGCGAATGTCGGGCCAGACGAGCACCCCGGGGTGCCTGCCGCTGGTCGGCGCGACGAAATAGGCGTCGGCGACGCCCTCGGCGGTGCGGATCTCGACGTCGCGGCCCTTGACGGGTCCGGCGGCACCTGCCGAAACCGGCAGCATCGACGCGAGCGCGCCCGCGCCGACGAGCGTACCAAAGCTCCGCCGGTTTACCGGGACGCCTGCGCGATCGAGATCGGCTTCGGTGATTTCATCGCACATAGGGGCTCTCCTCGAATGTCGGATTTCGAAATGCGCGAAAAACTGCGCAACTTCACTCGCAATTCACATCCCAGCCATGTGTTCCCCGGCGAAAGCCGGGGTCCAGACCATATAACTTACGACAGCCTCTATGGACCCCAGCCTTCGCCGGGGAAGACCAAAAAGCCCTGCTTCATAAATGGCAGAAAACTGCGCAACTTCACTCGCGATCGACCTTTTCGAACCCACCGCCGCCGTCATCGATAGTCTATGGATGACAGGCTAACCGAGCAGCCTTTCGTAGGACAGCGATTTTTGCGGCCCAACTCCTCCCTGCGGCGAAGCCATGGGGAGGTGGCAGCGCGAAGCGATGACGGAGGGGCGGTTGCACAGCGCTCCCGCCCCTCCGCCATCCTTCGGATGGTCCCCCTCCCCACCGCTTCGCGGCAGGGAGGATCAGTTGATCGCAAACGTCAGGGTCGCCACCTCGTCGTAGCCGTACGCCACATGATGCACGCCAGTGCTGCGCAGCATTTCGCCATGCGTGACGCGATCGACGATATGGCTCGCCCCGCAGAAGCCGACGACGGTCATTCCTGCCGCCAGCGCGGCCTGCGCACCGGTCGGCGAATCCTCGATCGCCAGGCATGCCGCGGGATCGATCCCGATGCCCTTTGCCGCAGCGAGATAGATGTCGGGGTGCGGCTTGCCGCGGTCCCAACCGTCGGCGCTGTAGATATGCGGTCCGAAATGATGGCGCAGGCCGAAGAGGCCGAGCGCCCAGTCGATATATTCGGCGCGGCTCGACGAGGCGATCGCGCGCGGCAGGTCGCCGAGCACATCGAGGAACGCCGGCGCGCCCGGAACCGCGTCGAACCCCTCCATGAAACGCGCCCGCGCCCGCACCCGGTGCGTCTCGCGGAAATCGGCGGGGAGCGCGCGGCCGAAGCGCGCCTCGATCCGCCGCTGCGTTTCCTGCCAATTGTGGCCGTAATAGTCGCGCAGGCACTCGTCATAGGTCGTCGGCATCCCGGCCGCGGTCAGACTCTCGGCGAGCGACAGATTCGCGCGTACCTCGCTATCGGCGATCACGCCGTCGAAATCGAAGATGATGGCGGCGGGGGTCAAACGTACCTCAATATCTTCATTCTTTCGGTCCACAGCAGTCGCGATCAGGAGGCATTCATGAAGTTCATCGAATTAAAGTCGCGTGGAGGAAATTATCTCGTCGTCGCCGACAATGTCGCCTGGCTTCGCGACTATGAAAACGGCCAGACCCAGGTCGGCATGGTCGGCGGCGCGCCGCTGCTCGTCTCCGGCAAGATCGACGAAATCGCCGCTTCGATTCTGGCGCAGGCGAACGCATCGGAGTGAAGCGCCGGGGTGTGGCATGCATCAGGGCATGACGCCATGCTCACGCGCATAATCCCATGCCCCCTCGCCCGACCAGTGACGCCCGTCGGGAAAGCTCAGCTTCAGCCCGCTGAGCCGTTCGGGAGCGAACAGCCGCATGTTGACGCCCATCAGATCGACCGTCCCACCCATGCGCTCGATCAACGCTTCGGTCGCCGACCAGTGCGTCGAGCAGCCGCAAGTGGAGCAGAAATGCAGGTCCGAATTGGGGCTGGGGCGATCGGCACGATTATAGGTCCGCGTTTCACCCTCGATCACGACGTCGCGCGGCGAATAATAGGCCCAGAGAATACCGTGCGAGAAGCAGAGCGAGCAATTGCACTCGGCGAGTTCTTCGGGCGCCCTGGCCAGCCGGACCGAGACGGCGCCGCAGTGGCAGCGCGCCTCCCAGCTCATTCGACCGTCACAGACTTCGCCAGGTTGCGCGGCTGATCGACGTCGGTCCCCTTCGCGACCGCGACATGATAGGCTAGGAGCTGCACCGGTACCGCATAGACCAAAGGCGCGATCAGCGGGTGGACCTTGGGCATTTCGATCGTCGCCATGCAACCGTCGCCGGCCTCGGCGAGGCCTTCGGCGTCCGAAATCAGCACGACCTTGCCGCCGCGCGCCATGACTTCCTGCATGTTGCTGACGGTCTTTTCGAACAAAGGCCCGCTCGGCGCGAGGACGATCACCGGGACCGCCTCGTCGATCAGCGCGATCGGGCCGTGCTTCATCTCGCCCGACGCATAGCCTTCGGCATGGATGTACGAGATTTCCTTGAGCTTCAGCGCACCCTCGAGCGCGAGCGGGTAGTCGGGACCGCGGCCGAGATAGAGCACGTCGCGCGCCGGGGCGACGAGATGCGCCATCTTGGCAATATCCTCGTCGTGCGCGAGCGCGGCGTTGAGCGCGGCGGGGGCCTCGATCAGATGCTTGACGATCTCATGCTCTTCGGCCGCGCTGAGCTTGCCCTTCTTGAGCGCGAGATGCGCCGCGAGCGCGGCGAGCACCGCGAGCTGGCAGGTGAAGGCCTTGGTCGAGGCGACGCCGATTTCGGGGCCGGCGTGCGTCGGTAGCAGCAGGTCCGCCTCGCGCGCCATGCTGCTCGTCGGCACGTTGACGACGACCGCGATCGTCTGCCCGTTCGCCTTGCAATGGCGGAGCGCCGCGAGCGTGTCGGCGGTCTCGCCCGACTGCGAGATGAAGAGCGCGAGCCCGCCGGGCTGAAGCACCGGATCGCGGTAGCGGAACTCGGACGCGACATCGATGTCGACGGGGACGCGCGCGAAGGTCTCGAACCAGTATTTGGCGACCATGCCCGCATAGAAGCTGGTGCCGCACGCGACGATCGTGATGCGCTCGATCTTCGACAGGTCGAAATCCATCTGCGGCAGCGCGACGGTCTGTTCGAGCGGGCGGATATAGGAGGAGAGCGTCTGCGCGACGACGGTCGGCTGCTCGAAAATCTCCTTCTGCATGAAGTGGCGGTAATTGCCCTTCTCGACCGCCGCGGCGGTGACGCCCGACGTGGTGATCTCGCGCGTCACGGGGTTGTTCGCCGCATCGTAAATCTGCGCACCGTCGCGGGTGATCACGACCCAGTCGCCCTCGTCGAGATACGAAATCTTCTGCGTCAAAGGCGCGAGCGCGAGCGCGTCCGAGCCGAGATACGTCTCGCCCTCGCCATAGCCGACGACGAGCGGCGAGCCGAGGCGCGCGCCGATCAGCAGATCGGGATGCTGGCGGAACGCGATCGCGAGCGCAAAGGCGCCGCGAAGCTGCGGCAGCACAGCCTTGACCGCATCCTGCGGCGACAGACCGGCCTCGACCTGCTCGCTGACCAGATGCGCGACGACTTCGGTGTCGGTCTCGCTCTCGAAGGTGCGGCCGCGCGCCTGCAGCGCTTCGCGCAGCGGCTTGAAATTCTCGATGATCCCGTTGTGGACGAGCGCGATCTCGCCCGTCGCATGCGGGTGCGCGTTGCTCGTCGTCGGCGCGCCGTGCGTCGCCCAGCGCGTGTGCGCGATGCCCACGGTGCCGGGCGCAGGATTGACCGCGAGTTCCTTGACGAGGTTATTGAGCTTGCCCTCGGCGCGGCGGCGGATCAGCTGGCCGCCCTCGACCGTGCACACGCCCGCCGAGTCATAGCCGCGATATTCCATGCGCCGCAGCCCTTCGACGAGACGGTCCGCGACCTGGTCCTTGCCGATGATTCCGATAATTCCGCACATGGGGGCTATGCTTTCTTCTAGAGCGTGTAGGGAATGCGAATACCCGGCATCGAAGCCGGAAACACCTTGATATTGCGTGTCACGAGAATGCGGCCGCTGATCTGTGCCGTCGCCAGTACGAATGCGTCGGCGAGCGTCAAGCCCTTGCGTTCGGCGCGCAAAGCGGCGGCGCGGCGCGCGACGGCGTCGCCGATCTCCTCGACCTGGAAGCAGCCGAGGAACGCCTCGACGGCTTTCAGGCTCTGCGCGTCGGCGGCGGACATGACCTCGGTCCAGCTGACGCGGCTGATGCTCTTGCGTCCGGCGCGGCGAATCTCGCCGCGCGCAGCCTCGACGCCGTTGAGCGCGTCGATCAGGATGTCGCTATCGAACTGCGCGTCGATCATTCGCGCTTGCCCCTGAGGCGGCGCTGATATTTGAGGCCGTCGCCGATGTCGGCGCGGCCCTTCCAGATACCGAACGCATTGTCGACCGCGTCGCCCGACGCGTCGGCACGATAGGCGGCGACGGCACGCCGCACGAGCTCGGCGCGCGACACGCCCTGCTCACTGGCGAGCGCGTCGAGCCATTCGACGTCGGAATCGGGAATGTCGGCGAGAAAGCGCATGACTTTCTGATATCATATCATGATATCATGTCAATCGAGTAGCTTTCGATAGAAGCCGGCGATCATAGTCCGAACGCTCGACCAGGCGAACGATCATTCAGGCGCGGCCGAAATTGCGGTCGACGAAGGTCATCGCGAATTGCACCGGATCGGCGGGACGGCCGTTGCCTTGTTCGAAGCGCACCTTGCCGTCTTCCCAAATCTTGCGGATTTGCGCAGGCAATTCGGGGGCGAATTTCATCTGCTGCGCGACGATCCGCGTCCAGCTTCCCGTGAGGTTCAGGCTCTGGCGCAGCGTCGGCTCCATCGCGACGCAATAGGCGCGCGTCGGCTCGTCGAGATGGCCGATCGCGTCGAGCACCCACGCGTCGACGTAGCGCAGGAAGGGCTTGTCGTCGTAGCGGTCGCTCACGTCTTCGCCTCCGCCGCCTTCTTCTTGCGCATCGCATCGTGAAAGCGGTCGGCCCAGCCCGGTTTCACCGACTGTTCGGCGCGGACGAGGCGGAGTTCGCCGTCCATCACGTCGCGCGTCACCGCGCTGCCCGCCGCGACGATCGCGTCGCGGCCGATCTTCACCGGCGCGACGAGCGCGCTGTTCGATCCGATGAAGGCATTCTCGCCGATCTCGGTCCGGTATTTGAAGTAGCCGTCGTAATTGCAGGTGATCGTCCCCGCGCCGATGTTCGCGCCGGCGCCCACCGTGGCATCGCCCAGATAGGTCAGATGGTTCGCCTTGGCGCCCTTGCCGAGGACCGACTTCTTCACCTCGACGAAGTTGCCGATCTTCGCCTTTTCGCCGAGGATCGTCCCGGGGCGGAGGCGCGCGAAGGGGCCGACCTCGCAGCCGGCGCCGATGATCGCGCCCTCGATATGGCTGTTCGCGCGGATCTTCACGCCGTCAGCCACCTTCACGCCGGGACCGAAGAAGACGTTGGGCTCGATCGTCACGTCGCGGCCGAGTTCGGTATCCCATGCGAACCAGACGGTGTCGGGCGCGATCAGACTCGCCCCGTCGGCCATCGCCGACACGCGCCGCCGCGCCTGCCACTCGCCCTCCATCGCGGCGAGCTCGCCGCGGCTGTTGATGCCCGCCACGTCATAAGGGTCGGTCTTGACGACCGCGCAGTGCCGTCCGTCGGCGTTCGCGATATTGACGATATCGACGAGGTAATATTCCTTCGCCGCATTGTCGTCGGTGACGCGCGCGAGCAGCGCAAACAGGTCGCGCGCTTTCGCGGCCATCAATCCCGAGTTGCAGAGCTTCACCGCGCGCTCGGCGTCGGTCGCATCCTTGTGCTCGACCATCTTGGTCACGCGGTCGCCTTCGGTGATGACGCGGCCGTACTGCTGCGCATCGGCGGGCTCGAAGGCGAGCACGACCACCGCGGGCGCGTCGGGCGCGTTCAGCCGGTCGATCATCGCCTGCATCGTCGCGGCCGGCACGAAGGGCACGTCGCCATAGAGGACCAGCACGTCGCCATCGAAACCCGAAAGCGCCTGTTCCGCCTGCTGCACCGCATGGCCGGTGCCGAGCTGCGGATCCTGCACCGCCAGATCGGCGCTGCCAGCGAGCGCGGCTTCGAGCTGGTCGGCCTTGTCGCCGACGATCACGACCTTCTTCGCGGGGCTCAGCGCATCGACGCTTGCCATCAGGTGCATCAGCATCGGGCGCCCGGCGATGGGGTGGAGCACCTTGTGCAGGTCGGACTTCATGCGGGTGCCCTTGCCCGCGGCGAGGATGACGGCAGCGATCGGATTGCTCATGCGCGCCCCATGCCAGCAAATCGTTGCGGATTCCAGCACATCGCGCCATGCGCTTCCACAACCCCGTTCGCATCGAGCGAAGTCGAGATGCCGCGAAGGTGGGCTTGACCGATGGGTGTCTCGACTTCGCTCGACACGAACGGAAGGAAGGATGTGCGCATGAGTTTCCGCTTCCGTATCGTCGGCTTCGATCTCGACGGCACGCTGGTCGACACCGCGGGTGACCTGACCGCCGCCGTGAACCATGCCCTGTCGCTGCTCGATCGCGCGCCGCTGACCGTTGCCGAAGTGCGGCCGATGATCGGGCTCGGTGCGAAGCATATGCTCGAACAGGGTCTTGCCGCGACGGGCGGTGTCCCCGAAGGCGCGGTCGAGCGGCTCTATCCCGAACTGCTCCGCTATTATGGCGCACATATCGCGGTGCACAGCCGCCCGTTTCCCGGGCTGATCGATGCGCTCGACCGGCTCGACGCGCTCGGCGTCCGGACTGCGGTCGCCACCAACAAGGCCGAGGGCCTGGCGCGGCGATTGCTCGCAGAACTCGGCCTGGCCGACCGCTTCGCGACGATCATCGGCGGCGACACGCTGGGCGTTCGCAAACCATCGCCCGACCCGATCCTTGCGATGATCGACCGAAGCGGCGGCGGCCGGACGGCCTTCGTCGGCGACAGCATATACGACGTCATGGCGGCCAGCGCCGCGGGCGTCCCGAGCATCATCGTCGGCTTCGGCTTCCTCGACCGGCCTGCCGAAGCCTTCGGCGCCGACCATGTGATCGGCCACTACGACGAGTTGGCTCCGCTGCTGGAAACGCTCTAGGCCACCGCGCGCGCAGCTTCATCGATCAGCGCTGCGACCTCGGCGGGCATCGACGCCAGCGAAGCATGCCCTGCGGGCAGCGTGATGACCCGCTTTGCGTTCATACGCCCCGACATCATCGCCTGATTGTCCGGATGGATCATCCGGTCCTCGCTGGAAATCTGGTACCAGCAATCCTTGTTCCGCCAGGCGGGATTGCTGATCGTATCGCCGAAGGTTCCGGCGAGCGGCGCTTTCTGCGTCACCGCCATCACCCGCGCGCCATCGGCATCGAGGTCCTGGCAGAAATTGGCGTGGAACTTGTCCTGCGCGATCCAAAGATACCCGTCGCTGTCGGGCGCCAGCGCGGCCGCACCCGCGGGCGGGTTCTGCTGCGTGATGGCCCCGGGAGATTCGCCGTCGTCGGGCGCGAAGGCGGCGATGTAGACGAGGCCCGCGACGTTGGGATGATTGCCCGCTCCGGTGATCACCGCTCCGCCATAGCTGTGACCGTCGAGCAGCACGGGCCCGTCATGCTGTTGGATCATCTTCGTGGTTCGCTGGACATCGTCGGCGAGCGAGGTCAGCGGCAGTTCGACGGCTTCGAGCGCATTGTGACCAAGCGCGTCCAGCGCGAGGATCACTTTGCTCCAATGCGCCGCTCCGCCCCAGAAACCGTGAACGAGAATGATGGCCGGACTCGTCATGCGCTTTCTCCTGCTGGTCGCTGCAACATAGCACAGGACCATGCCGTCCCCGAATCAGCGCTTGCGCCACTTCGTCCAGAGATGCTTCGCGAGCATCGACGGCGGCATCCGCAGCCAGTGCGAGCGGATGTAGAAGGCCTGCTGGAGCACGAACTTCGTCTGGCGACCCCAGTCGTCGCGCGCGAGCAGGCGGCGGCGATACCAGATGTCGCCCGCGTCTTGCCGGTCCCACGCCGAAGGCAGCTTTGCCCCATAGACGTCGCGGGCCAGCCGCGCGGCGCGATGCACCGGCACGCGCAGCCCGTGCATGTCCGCCCGCACGTCGAGCCTGCCCCAGAAACCGGCGTCCGTCGCAGCGAAATCGCGCGTCAGACAATGAAAGTCCCACAGGTTGCGAAGCCCGCCCTGCAGGTCGCCATCGGCGAGCATATGCGCGGCGCAGTGGCACGCCATATCTTCGGGATTGAGAATGGCGAATCCGCATTCCGTCATCACCGCGTCGCCGACCAGAGCCAGTGCGTCGGGCGTGATCCGGTGCGTCTTCGGCAGGATCGTGTGGTGGACGTCGATCATCCGGTCGCGCGCCTTGTGGATGAGCGGCGGCAGCTCGTGCATATGCTCGCGGTAATAATGATCGTCGTAGGGGTCGGACTTCACCCATTCCCACCCCGCCGTCAGCAACTCGTTTTCGGCGCGCCGGATGTCGGGCGCGAGGACGAGGATGTCGAGATCGCCGATCTGGCGCCCCGCGCTGCACGACAGGCCCGCCGCGGCATAGGCGGTTCCCTTCAGCAGCAAGAACTCGATCGCTTCCGGCGCGAGCGCGCGGCGCGCCATTTCGGCCTCCCAAAGCGCCTGGCGTTGCGCGACCTGCGCCGCCACGCGCTGGTCGGCGAAGAGCGCCGCCACCGGCGGCGGCAGGTCGGCGCCTTCGAGCCGATGCGACAGCGTCGCGAGCATCGCTTCGGACCGCGCCACGCCGATCACCCCGTCCCATTCGCGCGGGCCCAACGTCGCGGCATCGCGCCGTCCCGCGAACAGGTCGACGAGCGTCTGCATCGCGCTCATCGCGCCGCCTCCGCCCACAATTGTTCGACCAGCGCCATGCCGGTCGCGCTGTCGGGATAGGCGATGCCGAACGCCTGCGTTTCGCGAACGAGCTGCGTCAGCGCGGCGAAGCCGGGCTCACCGAGCGCGATATAGTTGGTCGAGGCTTCGGTCAGCCGGACGAACGCCTCGCCCTCGCCCATCGGCTCGATCGCCGTCTCGCCGCCGAAGCGTGGGAAGAGAATGAGTGCGGGCCGCGCGGGCTCGTGCATCGCCGCAATGGCATCGGCGCGCGGGATCAGGTGGCGGATGTCGCCCTTCGGCGTGCCGGCGAGCAGCGGTCCCAGCCGCGCCGCATCGACACGCGCCGCCATTTCGGCGATCGCCTCGTTCTTCAGGCTCACCGCGCGCGGGAACGCCAGCGCATCGCCGCTCGCGGGATCGATCAGCGTGAACTCGTCGCCCATCAACCGCCAGTCGCCTTCGCCGAGCAGCGCCGCGAGGGTCGATTTTCCCGACCCGGACTCGCCCGACATGATGACCGCGCGGCCATCGCGCGCAACCGCGCTCGCATGCAGCAGCATATGCCGCCGCCACCCGAGCGCGACCTGCAGGTTCATCCCCATCTCGGCCGCGAGCAGTCCCATCGACAGCGGCAGCGGCAGCGCGTCGGGAACGACGAAATCGCCGCCGATATGCACCGATGGCCTGAGCCAGCGCCGCCACGGCCGCGCAGCGAACAGGCGCACGGTGGCGTCGGCAGGCCGCGCGTCGTCCTTCGGATAGCCCGCGTAAAGCGCTTCGAGCGCGGCGACCGGCTCGCGCCAGTCGCTGCCGATGCGGAACTGGACCGGACCTACGGCAATGCGCGTGCTGTGCCTCACGCCTCCGCCACCAGCCCCATCGTAGCCAGTTCGGCGAGCCGCTCCGCGACGACGGGAACGGCATCGCCTTCGGCTTCGAGGTCGAAATCCGCGGCGAGCTGGCCCGCAAGCGCCGCGGCCGTATGGGTGCCGTCACCCATGGCAGCCAAAATCTCCGGCATCGGCGACACGACGAGATGCGTCTGCATCGATCGCCGGTCGAAGATCGCGGTCAGGTCGCCCAGCGCCTCGATGCGGAGCGCATCGGCGGGCGCGGCGCGATAGCTAGGATCAGCCATAATCTTCGGCGGCGGCCGTCAGCTTGGCGAGAATAGCGAGCAGGGTCGCACGTTCCTCGGGCGTGATATTCGCCTCCAGCCGCGCCTCGCTCGCCAGCGCCGTCGGCGCGATCGCGTCGTAGAGCGAGCGCCCCGTTTCAGTGAGCTCCAGATGATGCGAACGTCCGTCGGCTTCATGCGCCTGCCGCGCGATGAGCTGGCGGTCGGCCAGCGCCTTCGCGGCGCGATTGACCGTCACCTTGTCCATGCGCGTCGCCGCGACCAGTTCGCGCTGCGTCAGCGGCTTGCCTTCGCCGAGCACCGCCATCAGCCGCCACTCGGGAATCTTCAACCCGAAGCGGTTCTGATATTCGGTCGCGATGCGCTCCGACAGCGCGTTCGACGCGATCGACAGGCGATAGGGCAGGAAATTGTCGAGATTCAGTTTCTTCGCGGTCATGTTTCCCAACCCCCAAGCGCCATCCCCGGCGGCCTCACCCTATCGCCTAATCCGCCGCTGTGAAGGTCAGAATGTGACGCGCGCGCCGAGCCAGAGCGTGCGCGGAGTCGCGCGCTCGACGATTCCGGCCGACGAGATCGCCGCCGGGACCAGCTCGTTCGTGATATTCTCCCCGCGCGCCTCGATGCTGAAGCCGTCGGAGAAGCGCCACGACAGCCCCGCGTCGAGCGTCAGCGCGTCGTCGAGCCGGAGGAGGCCGAGATCGTCCTCATTCTGTTTGCCGATATAGCGCAGGATCGCAAAGCCGCCGAGCGGACCGCGGCCGTTGCTGCGGACGGCAAAGCTGCCGCTCTGCTTCGCGATCTGCGCCGGACGGCGGCCGTCGAGCGCCCCCGCGATGCCCGAGGCGTCGACCTTGGCATCGGTGAAGGCATAGGTCGCGCGCAGCGTCACCGGGCCGATCCGCTGATCGCCACGTACCTCGATGCCCTTGCTGTCGATCGCGTCGAGATTCTGCCGCTGGTTGAGGTTCGGCGCGAGCGTCACATTGGCGATGGCGTTCGACAGATGGTTCGCGAACAGCGTGACCGATAGTTTCGTGTCGCCGCTATCCCAGTCGATCCCGATATCGCCGCCCCACAGGCGTTCGGGCTCGAGCGCCTCGTTGGCGGTCGTCACCTCGGCGCCGACGCGGAAGGGGCGGTAGAGTTCGTTGAGCGTCGGCAGGCGCCAGCCGCGATAGCCCGCGGCGCGCACGGTGAACGCTTCCGACGTCCAGCGCACGCCAGCCCGGCCGCTGCCTTCCCAGCCCTGCCGCGATGCAAAGCGCAGATTCGTGATCGTCGATCCGCCGATATTGCGTTCGAGGCGATAGCCCTCGCCGAGCGACCAGCGATCGATCCGGCCGCTGAGCGTCACAAGCAGGTCGTCGTTCGCCTCGCCCGACGTCCATTCGGCGAAGGCGCCGAGGGTGTCGCTGCTGCCGCCCGCGGTGCGGTGGCGGCCCGGGACGATGCCGGTGAAGAAGAAATCCTCTTCGGTGCGCCCGACCGTGCGTCGCCAGTCGGCACCGATGCGGAGCGGATTGGCACCGCCCATTGCCGGGCGCAGTTCGAAGCGCGCGCCGAGTCCCGTCGCGGGAACGCGCTGGAAGAGCGCCGGCGCAACGCTGTTCCGGCCCGCCGCGACGCTCGCGAAGCCGCTGTCGAAATCGCGAAGCTGGACATAGGCCAGCGCGAGCCACTGCGTCGCATCATAGGGGTCGTGAACGAAGCGGACGCTCGCATCGACGCCGTCGAACTTGCTCGTCGTGAAATCGGTGCCGCGGTCGCGGCGGTCGGAGAAGCCGCGGACGCTTGCCTCGACGCGGCTGTCGTCGCCGGCGTCGAAACGCAGGCGCAGCCCGAGCCCGCCCTGCTCATAGGCCGCCGCGCGATCGACGCTGCCGCGCTGGCCTTTCGCAACCGGGATAAAGCCATCGCCGCGGCTGTAGCGGCCGTCGACGGCGACTTCCCCGCTCCCGAGCTTCGTTCCCGCACTCAGCGTGGCGTCCCAGCTGTCGCGGCTGCCATAGGCAAGGCTCGCCTGCGTATTCTGCGCGATGGTCGAATAGAGGTTGATCGTCCCCGCAAGCGCGCCGGGGCCGTCGACGCCGCTGCCTCCGCCAAGCTGCGCGACGACGCCGCCGAGATTCACCGCATCATATGCCGACCAGGCGACCCATCCGCCGAAGGGATCGGCCTGCGGCACGCCGTCGAGCAGCACGAGCGCGCGGCTCGATGCATTGCCCCCCAGCCCGCGCATCGTCACGCCCTGGCTGGTCGGATGCGCGGATCGGCCGTCGGAACGGCGGAACTGCACGATTCCGGCTTCGTCACGCAGGCGGTTTTCGAGGCGGAAACCGACACCCTGCAGCAGCCGCGGTGGTGTCGGTAGCACTGTCGCGATCGCCTGAACCTCGTCCGATGCGCGGCTCGGCAGCAGCCCGCCCGCCGTGACGACGATAGTCCGCGGGTCGGACTTGCCGACGTTGCAGAGGCAATAGTCGGGTTCGGCCTCCTTAGCCTCCTGCGCCGTAACGGCCGCAGGCAATGCCAGCGCCGATACCCCGACCATCAGCCGGATCACGCGGGCTTCACCGCATCGGGATGCGCCTTTTGAAAGGCCTCCAACTCCATGCACGCCGCGTCGATTTCGACCAGACGCGGATAGCTGTCGAGCGGCACCTCGAAGCGCCGCGCGTTGTACATCTGCGGGACGAGGCAGCAGTCGGCGATCCCCGGCGCATCGCCGCCGAGATATGTCCCTTCGCCCGCCATCGCCTCGAGCGCGTCGAAGCCCTGCAATATCCACTCGTGGATCCAGCGATCCTTCGTGATCTCGTTTAGCCCGAGATTGCTCGTCAGATATTTGAGCACGCGCAGATTGTTGAGCGGGTGGATGTCGCTCGCAATCACCTGCGCCTGCGCCAGCGCGACCGCGCGCGGCATCGGCGCGTCGGGGATCAGCCGCGGCTCGGGATAGGCGCGGTCGAGCCAGTCGATGATCGCCATACTCTGGATGATCGTTTCGCCGTCGGCGACGAGCATCGGCACGAAGCCCTGCGCGTTCTGCGCGAGATAGTCGTCGCTGCGCTGTTCGCCCGCGATCAGGCTGACCTCGACGCGATCGAAGGCGAGCCCTTTGAGGTTCAGCGCGATACGGACGCGGAAACTGGCCGAGGAGCGGAAATAATCGTGGAGGACGAGCGACGCCATCAAGGAACCCTTTTATCGTCATCCCGGCGAAGGCCGGGATCTCGACGAAGCATCAGGTCGCGACGGTGAGATCCCGGCCTTCGCCGGGATGACGGATATGGGTGAGGTAACATTGGTTCAAGCCCCATCTGCTCTCAGTTGGCTCCGTCCTTCGGCATCTCCGCAATCCATTGCCTGAGCAGCGCCGCGCCTTCCTTGTGCACGGTCGAACGCCCGAGTTCGGGCATCGCGATCCCCGGGTCGAGGCTTTCGAGGCGATAGATCAGGAAGCTGTGCCCGGGATCGCCCGGCGCGATGGCGAAATCCATGCCGCCGCTGCCCCGGCCCGCCGCCGTCGGCCGTTTGCCGATGCCGTAGTTGACGTTCACCGGATCGGTCCAGCGCAGGAACAGCCCGCTGTTCGACGCGCTCCCCTCGGGATTGTGGCAATGCGAGCAATTGACCGCGAGATAGGCGCGCGCGCGGTCCTGCAGCGATCCGCTCTTCGGATCGTCCCATTTGGGCATCGGCGCGATGCGCATGGCCGGGAAGGAGAAGAAGCGGGAGGAATCGGCCCCGCCGAACTCCAGGTTGTTCGCCTTGGGACCGATCGGCACGATCTCGCCCTTCAGGCTGTGGCATTCCTTGCACTGGTTCTTGTTCGGCACGGCATAGTTGATGCTGTGCGTCACGCCGTCGGGGCTCTTGAAGCTCACCGGAACGCGCCGCCCCGCGATCGCCAGCGAGGCGTCCTTGCCGTCGGCGTCCCATATATACGGAAGCGCTACCCAGCCGCTCGCCCGGCGGATCAGCAGCCGCGTCTCGACCGGACGGCCGCCGTTCCAGTCGGGCCAACCGAAGCTTTTGACGATGACGGTGCCGACCGGAAAACCGGGAACGCCGTCGCGGCCGACCGGCGCATTGGTTCCCGGCGGCATCCAGACCCCGCGGTGCTTTTCGGCATAGTCGCTGAACAGCGGGGTATACAGGCTGTAGGGCAGCAAGGCAGGCAACGGCTCGCTTGTACCGGGTTTGAACAGGCCGAACGCGGAGAGCTTCGCAGGCATCGTCGTGCCGTCGATCACCGACTGGTCGGGCATCGGTTCCGACACCGCATAGGCGCCGCTGGCACAAAGCAGCGCCGCCGCCAGCGCCGCGACGAAGCGTCTCACTTGACCTTGGCCTCCATGCTCGCCGGCAATTTGATTTCGGGCAGCGCCGCCGGTGGCGTCGCCTTCGACAGGTCCGCGGGCTGCGGCTTCGCTTCGCTGCGCGGCGTCTTCACATCAGGAAGTCCGAGCGAGAGCACGCCGACCTTGTCGAGCACCACCGCATCGCCCGCGCCATCCCACAGCACCGGCGGCAACGATCCGCCGAGCGCGGCGGCGATCTGGTCGCCCCCCTCGAACGCAGGCGCATATCCCGCCTTGCCATGCTGGTTGCCGCGCACGACGATCGCCTTCGGCAGCGGCTGATAGTTCGGGTCCTTATGCTCGTAACGATAGCCGACGATCATCACATTGGCGGTGCCGTTCTGGTCGAAGACGTTTCCGAACACCTCGACGTTGCGGTTCGCCATCACCAGCACGCCGGTGCCGGTCGGCACGCTTGCGACGATATTGCCCTTCGGCGCGAAATTGGGCGTGCTGTTGTCGCTGACCACATTCTCGAACACGCGGACATTGTGCCCGCCCTGCTGCGGCAGGCTCGGCAGGTCGAACACCAATATGCCGCCGGTGTTGCGCGTCGCGATATTGTCGTGAACGTCGGCGTCGAAGCTGTTCTCGATCTCGATTCCGGCGACATTCTCCTGCGCGATCGAATCGCGGACGACGATATTCTTCGACTGGCCCACGTAAATGCCCGCGTCGGACGCGCCGCGCACGAAGACGCTGTCGATCAGCACGTCGGTGCTTTCGACCGGATAGACGCCGTATGCGCCGTTCGTCGCCTTCGGCCCCGCGGTCCATTCGACGCGCAGTCGGTGATAGACGATGCGATCGGCGCCCTTCGACTTGATGCCGTCGCCCTTGGTATTGATCACCGCGAAATTGGTCAGGAATACATCGTCGGAGGTGACGAGAAGCCCCTCGCCCGCCCCTTGCTGGCCCGAGAAGTCGAGGATCGAGCCCTTCTCGTCGGTTCCCGCCCCGCGCACGGTGACGTTGTCGACGTCGAGCGACAGGCCGTCGGTGAGCTTCCATGTTCCCGCGCCGAGTTCGACGGTATCGCCCGGCTCGGCGAGGATCAGTGCCTCTTGCAGCTTTTCATTGGCATCGGACGTTCCGGCTTTGACGCTGATCGTCTTCGCCGCCGCCGGATGGGCAGCAAAGGCTGCGAGAATGCAAAGCGTCGCCGCGTGGCGAAGGCCGTGGAATCGCATATGTCTCTCCCTTGTTTTCACGCGACCATGCGGCAAGACTTGACGGATGCCAAGCGCGTTGCTGACATGCGTGTAGCTAATGAACCGGGGAGTGGTCGCAGTGTTTAAAAGAATAGCCTTGGCGCTCGTCGCCTTCGTCGCAGTCCCGTCGATGGCGGCGTCGCCGTCGACGCTGACGGGTCGCTGGAAGACCGACGACGGCAAGGGCATCGTCGTGATGGCGCCGTGCGGCGCGAAGATGTGCGGCAAGATCGAGCGGCTGCTCATCAAGCAGCCCGCGGGCGGACAGCGTGACGAACGCAATCCCGACAAGGCGAAACGCGGCCGGCAGGTGACGGGCCTGCAAATCTATTGGGACCTCGCGCCCCACGGCGACGGCTGGAAGGGCGAAGGATACAGTCCCGAGGATGGGCGCTACTATACCGCGCACCTGCGCGTGAAGGGCAACACGCTGACGATGAAGGGCTGCGTCGCGGTCTTTTGCCGCACCGTCACCTGGACACGGATCGCCTAGGCTGTCGCGGCCTGCGCCGGTAGCACGCCTTCGCACGCCGGCGCGGCTTCGGGGGCCGGGACGACGCGTCCGGCCAATGCGAAGCTGACCCATGCGAGGAGCATCCCCGCAGGGATATCGATCAGATAGTGCCAGCGGCTCGCGACGGCGGCGATCGTGATGAACAGGAAGAGCAGCGTATAGAGCGGCACCAGCACGCGGCCGTGGCGCCATGCGAAGAGCATGAAGAGAAAGGCGCCGCCCGCGTGTAACGACGGCATCGCCGCGAGCCCGGCGGTAAAGCCCTCCGCCCCGTGCCGCGCGATCCACGCCGGGCCGCCCGTTACCGAATGCTGATAGAAGCTCAGCATCTCGTGCTGGCTCGCGGTAATGTAGGGATTGACGCCGGTTTCGTAGATGAAGGGCCCGATCGCAGGCGCGACCAGATAGGCAAAGGCGCCGAACGACTGAAGCAGCAGCACCGCGACGACGAGCTTGCCGAAATGCTCGGGCGTTCGCAGGGCGTGGTAGAGGAACGAGCAATAGAAGAGCCCGATGAACGAGATCATGTAGAAATTCGCGTCATAGGGGATCAGCCACAGCGTCGCCTCCCTGAGACGCATGCACAGATCGACGACCGGCCGCGCCGCCATGTCGATCCGCCAATAAAGGGCATCGAAGTGCATCGGGTTGATGTGCGGAAGCCACAGCTTCATGTTGAAATGCGCAAAAAGAACCGCCGCATAACAGGGAAAAGCCAGGAAATATTGCGACACCACGTGGCGATCGCCGAACAGCGCCAATCCGGCACCGAGAAGCGCAACGCCGACGAGCGGATAAAGATAATGAATACCGACGAAGCTGGCGCTCCCGCTGCTCGGAAACACGATCGGCATCCCATAGTGGATCGACAGCAGCAGCATCAGCGCAAGCATCGTCGCCGCAATCATTATCTCGATCGGCAACCCGTCGATTCGAACGCGCATAACCACCCGCCAAGAATAGAAAATTCCGCGGAAGACGACCGTTTTAAGGAGCCCCCTCCACTGCCGAATCTACGCCTCGAACATTATCGAGACGCTAATTTCCGTTCTGTGGAAGGCGCCAGTTTGGAGGTATCAGGGCGCGTCGCCCAGGATCCAGTCGACCCCCGCCGCGACGTGAATCCGCGTCGTGTCGTATATCGGCAGGATGTTGGCGTCGGGATCGACGATCATCACCAACTCGGTGCAGGCAAGGACGAGCGCCTGCACGTCCTGTTTTGCGATATCGGTGATGAAGGTGCGCATCGTGCGGCGCGAATTCTCGCTTACCTTGCCCTGCATCAACTCGTCATAGATGATGTTGTCGATCGCCTCGGCGCGCGCGGCGTCATAGGGCGCGAGCGTCAGGCCATGACGGACGAGGCGCTGGCGGAACCAGGGTTCGGTCATCACGTTGCGCGTCCCGATGACCGCGGCCGACTTGATCCCGTCGGCCTTCATCTTCTCGCCCGTCTCGTCGACGATATGGAGCAGCGGGATCGAGATCGCCGCGGCGACATCCTCGGCAACTTTATGCATCGAATTCGCCGCGATCATCAGCGCGGTCGCGCCGGCATCCTCGAGCCGCTTCGCCGAAGCGATCAGCACCTCTTTGGCGTGCGCCCACCCCTCGGGAGTCGAGATGCGCGACAGATCGCAATAGTTCAGGCTTTCGAGGACGATCGGCGCAGAACAGGACGTCCCGATGCGTTTCTGCACCCCCTTGTTGAGGTGACGGTAATAAAGCTCGGTCGACGCCCAGCTCATTCCCCCGATCAGGCCGATTTTACGCATTTCATCTCCAGAGTAACAAAAATCCGTTCGCCCTGAGCTTGTCGAAGCATGTCCTGAGCGACGCCGCAAGCGGCGTCGAAGGGGGCCGTCCTGATCTCCGGTAGAGGAAAGAACGGTGCTTCGACAAGCTCAGCACGAACGGTGTTTTGATCGGGCCGTCGGTTTTTAGTGCCCGCTGCCGCTCATCGTCCTAGTGTCCGCTGCCGCTGAGGGCCTTGACGATGTCGTCGGCCATCTTCTTCGCATCGCCGAGCAGCATCATCGTCTGGTCCATGTAGAAGACGTCGTTATCGACGCCGGCATAGCCGACCCCGCCCATCGAGCGCTTCACGAACAGCACGGTCTTGGCGTTGGCGACGTCGAGGATCGGCATGCCATAGATCGGCGACGACTTGTCGGTCTTCGCCGCCGGGTTGGTCACGTCGTTCGCGCCAATGACGAAAGCGACGTCGGCCTGCGCGAATTCGCCGTTGATGTCCTCCAGCTCGAAGACTTCGTCATAAGGCACGTTCGCTTCGGCCAGCAGCACGTTCATGTGGCCGGGCATGCGGCCCGCCACGGGGTGGATCGCATATTTGACGTTCACGCCTTCCTTCTTCAGCTGGTCGGCCATTTCGCGCAGCGCGTGCTGCGCCTGCGCGACCGCCATGCCGTAGCCGGGGACGATGATCACATTCTCGGCCTGGCTCATCAGGAACGCCGCATCCTCGGCGCTGCCCGGCTTCCACGGGCGCTGTTCCTTCGAACCACTGGCGCCGCCGCCCGAATCGTCGGCACCGAAGCCGCCCGCGATCACGCTGATGAAGCTGCGGTTCATCGCGCGGCACATGATGTACGACAGGATCGCACCCGACGAGCCGACGAGCGCGCCGGTGATGATCATCGCGGTGTTGCCGAGCGTGAAGCCCATCGCCGCCGCGGCCCAGCCCGAATAGCTGTTGAGCATCGACACGACGACCGGCATGTCGGCGCCGCCGATCGGAATGATCAGCAGGAAACCGATCGCGAAGCTGAGCCCGGTGATCGTCCAGAACACCCACGGCGACTGGTCCTGCGTGAAGTAAGCGGTCAGCGCGATGATCGCGGCAAGCGTGCCCAGATTGATGATGTGCCGTCCCGGCAGCATGATCGGCGAGCCCGACATATTGCCGTTGAGCTTCAGGAAGGCGATGACCGATCCCGAGAAGGTGATCGCACCGATCGCGATGCCGAGGCCCATTTCGACGCGGCTGACGACATGGATCTGCCCGGCGGCGTCGGCGATCCCGAAGGCGCCGGGGTTGAGATAGGCCGCCGCCGCCACCGCGACCGCGGCGAGGCCGACGAGGCTGTGGAACGCCGCGACGAGCTGCGGCATCGCGGTCATCGCGATCCGCCGCGCCATCACGATACCGATCACCGCACCGATGCCGATCGCGACGAGAATTTCGACGAGCCCGATCGTGTCGAGGCCGCCTTCGGCACTGACCGGCGTGTGCGTCAGCAGCGTGGTGACGACCGCAATCGTCATGCCGATCATGCCGAACCGATTGCCGCTCTGCGCCGTCGCCGGGCTCGACAGGCCGCGCAGCGCGAGGATGAAGAGAATGCCCGCCACCAGATAGGCGATGGCGGCGTAAGGATTTACCGCACCATGGCCGCCCGTTGCGGCCGAAAGGATCGCTTGGACGTCCATCTCAGCGCTCCTTCTTCTTGTACATCGCGAGCATGCGCGACGTCACGGCGAAGCCGCCGAAAATGTTGATGCTCGCCATCACGACAGCCGCGAGGCCGAGCCATTTCGAGGTCGCCGATCCCGCCGCCGCGCTGGCGATCAGCGCCCCGACGATGATCACCGACGAAATCGCGTTGGTCACACTCATCAGCGGCGTGTGCAGCGCCGGAGTCACCGACCACACAACGAAATAGCCCACGAAACAGGCCAGGATAAAAATCGAGAAAATGGAAATGAAATCCACGGCCGGCTCCCCTGCTGATTCCGCTTGGGGCACCTCTTGCCGTGCGCGAGGGGACGTGTCGACTCCAAAGCTGCCAAAAAGAAGGGCGCGAACTTCCGGCGAACCGGAAACCCGCGCCCTTCGCGAAATAAAATTACGCAGATTGCGTTTACATCTTCGGCAGCAGCACCGCATCGACGACGTGGATCACCCCGTTCGACTGGCCGACGTCGCCCTGCGTCACGACCGCCTTGTTGCCGCTCGCGCTGGTCAGCAGGATCGCCCCATCGCTCTTCGTCGCGGTCAGATCCTGTCCGTCGGCGGTCTTGAGCACCGCCGTCCCCTTGCCCTCGGCGATTTTCGCCTCGATGTCGGCCACGGTCAGTTTGCCGGGGACGACATGATATTTGAGGATGCCCGCGAGCACGGTCTTTTGCGCCGGGCGCATCCAGCCGTCGCGTGTGACGGCAGGGACCTGCGCAAAGGCCTCGTCGGTCGGGGCAAAGACGGTGAAGGGGCCGGGGCCCGACAGCGTCGCAACCAGATCCGCCTGTTTCACCGCCGCGACGAGCTGCTTGTGGATCGGCGAGGCCGAGGCGTTCTCGACGATAGTCTTCGTCGGGAGCATTGCGGCGCCGCCGACGGTCGGGTTGCTGCTCGCGGTGACGACATCGCCGTTCGCGGTCGTGTCGGTTTCGGTCGTCGGCGGCGCAGGGGTCTTGTTGCATCCGGCGAGCATCAGACCAGCGACGAGCGCGGTCGCGAACAGCGAATTCTTCATTGTGGTGGTTCCTCTCTGGAGCAAAACGCAAAAGCCGCGGATTCCTGAGAATCCACGGGCACCCCGCTTCAGAACGCGCCTTGCGGCGCAAAGGTTTCAGAAGAAAGACAAACTCCGCCCGGTTTTAACCGAGCAGACGCTCGTTCACGACCTTGCCGCCCTGCGTCAGGCGCACGGCATTGCCGATTTCCTCGTCGAGAACCGGCTTGCCGGCTTCCTTGTCCCAGAAAGCGGACAGGAAGTTGAAGAGGTTGCGGCTGAACAGCGCGCTGGTGTCGGCGGGCATCAGTGCCGCGATATTCTTCGCGCCGATCACGGTGACGCCGTGAATTTTCTTCGCTTCGCCCGAGACCGATCCCTCGACATTGCCGCCGCTTTCGGCCGCCATGTCGACGATCACGCTGCCGCTGCGCATCGTCGCGAGCTGCGCATCCGAAATCAGCCGCGGCGCGGGACGGCCCGGGATCAGCGCGGTCGTTATGACGATGTCCTGCTTGGCGATATGTCCCGACACCAGTTCGGCCTGCGCCTTCTGATATTCGTCCGACATTTCGGTGGCATAGCCGCCCGCCCCTTCGCCTTCGATCCCCGCGACGCTTTCGACGAAGATCGGCTTGGCGCCGAGCGACATGATCTGTTCCTTCGTCGCCGAGCGGACGTCGGTGGCGCTGACCTGCGCCCCCAGGCGGCGCGCGGTCGCGATCGCCTGAAGCCCTGCGACGCCGACGCCCATCACGAAGGCTTTCGCCGCGCTGACGGTGCCGGCGGCGGTCATCATCATCGGGAAGGCGCGGCCATAGGCGTTCGCCGCCATCAGCACCGCCTTGTATCCCGCGAGGTTCGCCTGGCTGGACAGGATGTCCATCGACTGCGCACGCGTGATGCGCGGCATGAATTCCATCGCGAGCGCTTCGAGGCCGAGCTTCGCATATTCGTCGACGCGCGCGCGATCGCCGAACGGGTTGAGGCCGGCCGCAAGCCAGGCGCCGTCGGCGAAACCGCCGAGCCCTTTCGGATCGGGGCCCTGGATCGCGAGGATGATGTTGGCGCCCTTCAGCACGTCGGCACGGCCGGCGACGCTGGCACCCGCAGCGGCATAATCGGCGTCGGCGATCGACGCCTGCTCGCCCGCTCCGCTTTCGACAGCAACTTCAGCGCCCAAGCCGATGAATTTCTTCACGGTTTCGGGGGTCGCGGCGACGCGGGTCTCGCCGGGGGCGAGCTCCTTCAGGACAGCGATGCGCATGCCGGAGGCCCGGTCAGGAGATCAGAAGGACGACGAAGGCCGCTACGACCACGGTGATGATCGTGCCGACCTTGAAGAGGCTGATGAAACCCGCATAGGTTTCGTTCGCTGCCTTCATTTCCTGTTCCGCCATGACCTGTCCCCTTTGCCTTTGGCCCGGAAAGCGCGTCAGCACATCCGGAATCGCCCCCGGCGCGTCCACGCGCCCAGAATCGGGCGTCGCGCAGGTCTTAGCCACGCCTTGCAGGTTGCTCAAGGGGCGCCGGTGCGAAAAGCGCGCGCTTGGGTAAAAGCCGAACGGCCTTAATCGCCCCTTTACCCATGTGTCGTACATCACTGTGCTTGAGCGGATGAACCGGCACTACGGCGCCGAACCACGGGGCAGAATCGAGACTATGGCCAGCACGCGCGAAACGCGAACGGTGATGATCGTCGACAGCGAACCCGCACAGCAGCGCTTTTTGTCGGCGCTGGTGTCGCGCGGCGGCTGGCGCAGCGTCGTGGCCGCCGATACCGACACCGCGCTCGCCAAGCTCGGCACGCAGGAGGGCATGGCGCTCGACGCGGTCCTCGTCGACCAGGGCACGCCCGGCATGGATATCGCCGAGTTCGTCGCGGAGCTTCGCGGCTGGCGCCCCGCGCTGCCGCTCATCGTGATCACGATGCGCAACGGCGTCGAGGTCGCGGTCGCCGCGATGCGGGCCGGCGCGAGCGATTTCGTGCAGAAACCGATCGCCCCCGACCGCCTGCTTGGCGCACTCGACCGCATCGTCTCGCAAGGCGGACCGCAGGGCGAGCTCCGCCCGCTCACCGAAAAGCTGCGCGCGCCGCTGGCGTTCGAGGAGATCATCGGGTCGAGCCCGAATTTCCGCAGCGCGCTCGCGATCGCCGCCAAGGCCGCGCGCGCGCGCGTCCCGGTGATGATCAACGGCAAGCCCGGCACGGGCAAGGAAGTCTTCGCGCGTGCGATCCACAGCGCCAGCCCGCGCGCACGCGGCCAGCTCGTCATGGTCGATTGCTCGGCGGTGTCGCCGGGGCTGATCGGCTCGGGTCTGTTCGGTCACGAGCGCGGCGCCTTTCCGGGCGCCTTCGATCGCCAGGTCGGCCGCCTCGTCCAGGCCGACGGCGGCAGCATCATCATCGACCATGTCGAATGCATCCCGCTCGAGACGCAGGCCAAGCTCGTCGAGTTCCTCAACACCGGCGAAGTACAGATGATCGGCGGCTCGATCCGTCAGAGCGTCGACGTCCGCATCATCGCGACGAGCACGAGCCCGCTCGACAAGTTGATCGAGGCCGGCCATTTCCGCGAAGACCTGTTCTACGCGCTCTCGACCGCGCAATTCACCCTGCCCTCGCTTTCGGAGCGCCGCGGCGACGTCGGGCCGCTCGCGCGGCACCTGCTCGCACGTATCGGCGGCTTGCCCGGCATGGGGCCGATCGGGGTCACCGACGACGCGCTGCGCCTGCTCGCCGCCTACGCCTGGCCGGGCAACGTCCGCCAGCTGCAGGACGTGCTCTTCCGCGCGGCGACCGCGAGCAAGACCGACGTCCTCACCAGCGCCGACTTCAAGGCGATCGAAGCCGCGCTGGGCGGCGGCACGCCCGGCGGCAACGACGATGTCGCGATCAACGGCGAAGCGATCGGCGTTACGCTGTACCTTCCCGACGGCAACCTCCGCCCGCTCGAAGAGATCGAGGCCGACGTCATCCGCCTCGCGATCGGTCATTACCGCGGCCGCATGAGCGAAGTCGCCCGCCGCCTCGGCATCGGCCGCTCGACGCTCTATCGCAAGCTCAGCGACCTGGGGATCGATACGGCGGCCTAAGCCGTCAACGCCGCATCCCGCAGCCCGCGCCACACCCTCAGCGCCTGCCGGTTTTCCGCCACGTCGTGCACGCGCAGCAATTGTGCGCCCTGGCTGGCCGCCTGATAGTGCAGCGCCACGCTGCCGCCGAGACGCTGGTCGGCGGGCGCCTCGTTGTCGAGTGCGCCGATCATCCGTTTGCGGCTCGCACCGAACAGGATCGGGCAGCCGAGTGTGTGAAACAGCGCTAAGCCGTTTATCAGCGCCAGATTGTCGGCGACACCCTTGCCGAAGCCGAGGCCCGGATCGACGATGATCTTCGCGGGATCGATCCCCGCCGCCTTGCACGCCGCAACGCGCTCGGCGAGCATGTCGTAGACGTCGAACAGGACGTGCGCGTAGCCGCCGCCCTCGTGCGGATCGCTCTTCGCCGAGGGCGCGTGCATCAGCACGACGGAACAGCCCGCTTCGGCCACGACCGCCATCGCGCGTTCGTCATAGCGCAGGGCCGAGATGTCGTTGACGATCGTCGCGCCCGCGGCGAGCGCCGCTTCCATCACTGCGGCCTTGCGCGTGTCGATCGACACCGCGACGCCGCCGCGCGCGAGCGCCGCGACCACCGCTTCGACGCGCTGGACCTCGTCGCCTTCCCAGACGAGCGGCGCGCCCGGGCGCGTCGACTCGCCGCCGACGTCGACGATCGCCGCTCCCGCCGCAGCGAGCGCATAACCCGCTTCACTGGCCGCAGCGGTGTCGACATGCTTGCCGCCGTCCGAAAAGCTGTCGGGCGTGACGTTGAGGATGCCCATGATCTGCGGCTCGTTCAACCGCACGACGCGCTCGCCGAGTTGCAGGGCGCCGCGCGGACGCGCCACGGCGGCACGCTGTGCCTTCACCATCTCGGCAAGCCTGTCGGGCATCGCAGCGATCCAGTCGGCCAGCTCGAGGACCGGCACGATCGCCGATTTGACGCCGTCATCGTCGCGCAGGCTGATGTGCCACGCCGCGAACCACACCATCGTGTCGGCGATCCGCAGACACGCGTCTTCGAGTTCGTGCGGCCGGTCCAGAAAGCATGCCGGACGACAATAGACGCGGGCATTCTGCGGCGCCTTGCCGAAATCGGGCTTGATCAGGGGTGCAAACATGATCTTTCCCCTACCCGTTCGTGCTGCGCTTGTCGAAGCACCGTTCTTCCTTTGCGGGCTCGAAGAAAAGGACAGCCCCCTTCGGCTGCCTTGCAGGCGCTCAGGACAGGCTTCTGCAAGCTCAGGGCAAACGGCTTTGCGTTTCTACGCCTCGTTCGCCAGCAGCCAGTCCTGCCGCACCGCGTCGATCACGCGCAATTCCTTGCCGGTATCGACGTGCCAGAAGGTCCAGCCGTTGCAGCTCGGCGCGCCCTGCACGCCCGCGCCGACCTTGTGGATCGAGCCCGCGGGCTGGCCTTCGCATTCGAGGCTGCCGTCGACGCGCACCTTCGCCTTCCAGCGGCGTTTGCTGTCGGTCAGCACCGTTCCCGGCGCAATCAAACCGCCCTCGACCAGCGTGCCGAAGGCGACGCGCGTCGCGGCCTGCGGCGCCATCATCGTCTTGACCGCGCTCTCGTCGAGCGGCAGCGCCATCTCGATACGCTCGAGCGCCGCCTCGATATAGTCATCCTCGCGCTCGATGCCGATGAAGTGGCGGCCGAGGCGTTTCGCGACGGCGCCGGTCGTACCGGTCCCGAAGAAGGGGTCGAGGATCACGTCGCCGGGGTTCGAGCAGGCGAGCAGGATGCGGTAGAGCAAGGCTTCGGGCTTCTGCGTCGGATGAACCTTGTGCCCGCCCTTCTTCAGCCGCTCCTGACCGCCGCAGATCGGGATCAGCCAGTCGCTGCGCATCTGGAGTTCGTCGTTGAGCGTCTTCATCGCGCGATAGTTGAACGTATATTTCGCCTTATCGCCCATCGACGCCCAGATCAGCGTCTCGTGCGCGTTGGTGAAGCGAGTCCCCTTGAAATTGGGCATCGGGTTCGCCTTGCGCCAGACGATGTCGTTGAGAATCCAGTAGCCCTGATCCTGCAGCGCCGCGCCGACGCGGAAGATGTTATGATAGCTGCCGATCACCCAGATGCTGCCGCCGGGTTTCAGGATGCGCTTCGCTTCTTTCAGCCACGCGTGCGTGAAACGATCATAGGTCGCGAGGCTGTCGAACTTGTCCCACTCGTCGTTGACCGCGTCGACCTGGCTGCCGTCGGGGCGATGAAGGTCGCCGCCGAGTTGAAGATTATAGGGCGGATCCGCGAAGATCATATCGACCGACGCGGCGGGCAGCGAACGCATCATTTCGACGCAGTCGCCCTGCAGGATGCTGTCGAGCGGCAGGTCCGCCGGGGCCGATTTCGGCGCGCGCTGCTTCGTTGCCGGCGCCTTGACCCGTTCCATCACACCCATGTTTGTACCCCGTCCTTGCCCTGAAAGAAGGCCCTGATGAGTCCGGCAGAGTCCGCCGTCAAGCCCGGGATTCTAGGGATTCCCGGTGTCATAATGGTTAACGCGACGAGAACGAAACGAGTCTGCCACGACATATGGAGTCTCGGGCGAATCGGGGACTCAACCACTGGTGGTGTGGCGATGAAGACTCACCCGCGAAAAATATTTGATTCCCTCTGCGGCGGCGCGGCGGGGAAGAACTAGAGCCCGGGGTCGACCCCGGTCAGTTCGATCGAGCGCTTCCATAGCTCGCGGGCCAGCTTCGGATCGCGCGCATCGCGGGTCGCGCGCGCGGGGCCCGACCGACCTGATATCTCACCGAGCCCCTGCGGCCCCAGATAATCGCCGCCCTGCACGTTCGCGCCCGTTGCCGCCTGCAATGTCGGCCAGGCCCCCTGCGCCGCGCTGTTGAAGAAGGGCGCCGCGAGCGGGGTCATCGTCCGGAACGGCAGCGGCAGGTGCCGCGTCAGTTCGGTGAGCGCGACACCGGGGTGACAGCCGATCGCCTGCGTCGCGCGTCCTGCGGCACTCAGCCGCCGGTCGAGTTCGTACATGAAGAGCAGGTTCGCGAGCTTGCTCATCTGATAGCGCGCCCAATTATGGTAGCTGCGGCTGGCATCGAGGTCGCTGTAGTCCATCGTGCCGCTCTTGTGCGCGATGCTGGCGGTCACGACGATGCGATCGTCGACATGCGGATGGATCAGGCCGGTAAAGGCAAAGGTCCCGAGGTGGTTCACACCGAATTGCAGCTCATAGCCTTGTTTCGTCTGCGTCTTCGGCGGGATCATCACGCCCGCGTTGTTGATCAGAACATCGATCCGCGGCCCCTTGAGCACCGCCTTCGCCGCTTCCCTGATCTGATCGATATCGGCAAGGTCGAGCGACTGGAACGACAGGTCGGCATTCGGCACGTCGATGCGGATGCGATTCATCGCCGCTTCGGCGCGCGCCTCGTCGCGACAGGCAAGCACGACATGTGCGCCACGCGCCGCCAATATCTTCGCTGTTTCGAAGCCCAGTCCGGCATTGGCGCCGGTGACGAGGAACCGCCGGCCCGTCTGCTGCGCAACATCGTCGGCCGTAAATCCGCTGCGCATCGCCTTCTCCTGCTCGTCAGATCAGTGTCAGCTGCGCAACCGGGGCGAAGCTGGCGCGGTGATGCGGCGTCGGTCCGTGCTTGCGCAGCGCCGCGAGATGTCGAGCGGTGCCATAGCCCATATTCGTCTCCCAGCCAAAGCCGGGATAATCGCGCGCTGCACCGACCATGAAGCGGTCGCGATGCTCCTTTGCGAGAATGCTCGCCGCCGAGATGCACGGATGCAGTGCGTCGCCGCCAACGATCGCGCGCGCCGTGTAGCGCCATTTGGGCAGGCGGTTGCCGTCGACCAGCACCTCGTGCGGATCGAAACCCAGCGCCTCGACCGCACGCGTCATCGCGAGGAACGTCGCCTGCAGGATGTTGATGCTGTCGATTTCGGCGACGCTCGCCTCGCCGACGCCCCAGCGGCAGCGCGCCTTGATCTCGATTTCCAGCTCGCCGCGGCGTTTGGCGGTGAGCTTCTTGCTGTCGTCGAGCCCGGCGATACCGCCCTCGCAAAGCAGCACCGCGGCCGCGACCACGGGCCCTGCGAGTGGACCGCGACCGGCCTCGTCAACGCCGACGGTCAGATACGCCACGGCGGATACCTTCGATACTCACCAGCCTGATAGAGGCACAGGCGATTGCCCGCGGGGTCGGCAAGCCGCGCCTCGCGCCAGCCCCACTCTTCATCCTTCGGCATCTGCTCGAACTGCACGCCGCGCCGCGAAAGATAGGCGACCCACGCATCGAGCGCGCCGCTCTCCAGATAGGCCGTCGCGCCGCCCGCCGCGCCATCGCCGACATGGATCGACAGCGTCACGCCGTTCGCGGCCTCGAACCGCGCATAGCCATTCTCTCGGCTATCGACGATCTGCGTCAGGCCGAGTTGCTTGTAGAAGGCGACCGACACCGCATAATCGTTCGCCGGCAGCGTGATCTGGTTGAGCGCCGGACCGGTGAACAATCCGTCGTTGCGCACCATCTGCTGCCCCATCGGGCCGTGCCCGCTTCCCAACCCCGGTGCATCGAGCAGCGCCAGCCGCACGAAATCGCGCGCCCGCGCAACTGCGGGCTCGAGCGGCATGCCCTGCGCCAGCCCGGTCGCGATCGCGCTCGCGAGGGTGCAGCCGGTGCCGTGCGTGCTGGTCGCGTCGATCCGCGGCGCTTCCCAGCGCGCGACTTCGCCCTCGCCCGTTTCGTACAGGCGGTCGATCACCGTCTCGCCTTCGGCATGGCCGCCCTTGACGAGTAACGAACAGCCGTGCGCGAGCACCGCCTCTTCGCCGCCCAGCGCTTCGAGTTCGGGCAGGTTCGGCGTCGCGACCATCGCCCGGTCGAGCAGCTTCTTGAACGCCGCGATCGTCGCGTCATCGGCCAGCACCGACCCGCTCGTCGCGACCATCACCGGGTCGAACACCACTGCCGCCTGCGCCAGATCGGGCCGCGCCAGCCGCTCGGCGACCGCCGCGGCGGTTCCGGCGCTGCCGATCATCCCGATCTTCACCGCATCGACGCCGATGTCGGCGGCAACGCTGTCGATCTGCGCGAGCACCATGTCGGTCGGGACCGGGTAAACCCCCTGCACCCCCAACGTATTCTGCGCGGTGATCGCCGTGATCGCGGTCATCGCATGGCCGCCCAGCATGGTGACGGCCTTGATGTCCGCCTGGATTCCCGCGCCGCCCCCGCTATCGGAGCCCGCGATAATCAATATGCGTGCGGTCACGATCCGTCCCCAAAACCATCGTCACCCCGGACTTGATCCGGGGTCCATGACGCCGGCGCCGCGAAGGATGCCGGATCAAGTCCGGCATGACGAATAGGGGGAATCCTCACCCCTTATACTTCCGCTCCGTCGAAGCCGGGAATTTCGCCAGCGCGGCGCCTTCGCGCAGCGGCCGGTCGAGCAGGTCGCCGCCGCAATTCGGGCAGATCTCGTCGAGCTTGTCGGCACAATCGGCGCAGAAGGTGCATTCGAACGAGCAGATGAACGCGCCGTGGATATCGGCCGGCAGGTTCTTGCCGCATTTTTCGCAGTCGGGACGCATTTCAAGCATATCTATTCTCCTGCGGCGACGCGGACCGCGTCGCAGATCATGTCGACAATCTGGTTTACCTGTCCGGCATCGTCGCCCTCGGCCATGACGCGGATCACGGGTTCGGTGCCCGACGCGCGGATGACCAGGCGGCCGCGGCCGTTCAGCGCCGCCTCGCCTTCGGCGATCGCCGCCTGGACGTTGGCGTTTTCGAGCGGCTTGCCGCCTGCGAACCGGACATTCTTCAAAAGCTGCGGTACGCGATCGAACTGGTGCAGCAACTCGCTCGCGGGCCTGCCCGCTCCGACCAGCTCGGCGAGCACCTGCAGCGCGGCGAGCGTGCCGTCGCCGGTCGTCGCATGATCCGACAGGATCATATGCCCCGACTGCTCGCCGCCGACGTTGAACCCGCCGCTCTTCATCCGTTCGAGCACGTAGCGGTCGCCGACCTTCGTCCGCTCGAGCCGCAGCCCCTCGCCTTCGAGGAAGCGTTCGAGCCCCAGGTTCGACATCACCGTCGCGACGACGCCGCCGCCCTTGAGCAGGCCCTGCCGCGCCCAGCTCGCGCCGATCAGTCCCATGATCTGGTCGCCATCGACCACCGCGCCCTTTTCGTCGACGATGATCAGGCGGTCGGCGTCGCCGTCGAGCGCGATGCCGATGTCGGCGCCGCTCGCGACGACGGTTTCCTGCAGCAGGCCCGGCGCCGTCGAACCGCATTGATCGTTGATGTTCGTGCCGTTCGGCGTGACGCCGATCGCGACGACGTCGGCACCCAATTCCCAGAACACCGTCGGCGCGCTGTTGTACGCGGCGCCGTTCGCGCAATCGAGCACCATCTTCAACCCGTCGAGCCGCACCGATTCGGGCAGGCTCTGCTTCACCGCGTGGATATAGCGGCCACGCGCGTCCTCGATCCGCTTGGCGCGGCCGATATGGCTGGGATCGGCCAGCTTCGGATCCTGCGTCAGAAGATGCTCGATCTGCATCTCGTCCTCGTCCGACAATTTGTACCCGTCGGGACCGAACAACTTGATCCCGTTGTCGAGAAACGGGTTGTGACTCGCCGAGATCATGACGCCGAGGTCGGCGCGCATCGACCGCGTGAGCATCGCGACCGCGGGGGTCGGCATAGGGCCGACCTGTACCACGTCCATGCCGACGCTCGTGAACCCCGCGACGAGCGCGTTTTCGAGCATATAGCCCGACAATCGCGTATCCTTGCCGATCACGACGCGATGCTTGTGGTCGCCGCGCAGGAAGTGTGCGCCCGCCGCCATCCCGACGCGCATCGCGGTCTCCGCCGTCATCGGGGCCCGGTTGGTCAGCCCGCGAATCCCGTCGGTTCCGAAAAACTTGCGCATGTGCCCTCTGCTACCTAATCCGGTGGGCAGGACAAGAGCCCACCCCGCATATGGGACGGCCCTAGGTCACCCATTTTTGCTTGGCAAGCTGGCCGGAGGGTTTGAACTTGAAATCGGCATGGATCATCCTCTCGGCGCTCGTCGCCGGGATGCTGTTGGGGATCGCGATCGAGACCGTGTCGCCCGCGACCGGGACAGCGACGCTGCCCTTCGTCGAACCGATCGGCCTCTTGTGGCTCAACGCGCTCAAGATGACGATCATCCCGCTGATCGTCGCGCTGCTGATCACAGGTATCACCGCGACCGCCGACGCCGCGCGAGCCGGAAAGCTGGCGGGACGCGCCGTCGCGATCTTCATCGGCGCCAATCTGCTCGCCGGGTCGATGACGTTGCTGGTCCTGCCGCTGCTGCTGCGCGCCTTCCCGATGTCCGCCAGCGCGGCCGAGGGGCTTCGCCATGGCCTCGGCGGCACGACCGAGGCCGCACCCTCGCCGCACTTCGCCGACTTCCTGCTCTCGCTGATCCCGACCAATCCGATCGCCGCCGCAGCCGAGAATGCGATTCTGCCGCTGATCGTCTTCACGACGATCTTCGCCTTCGCGATCACGCGGATCGGCACCTCCGAGCGCGCGACGCTGTCGGGCTTCTTCAAGGCGCTCGGCGACGCAATGCTCGTGGTGATCGGCTGGGTGCTCGCGCTCGCGCCGGTCGGCGTCTTCGCCCTCGGCTATGCGCTCGCGGTCAAGGCGGGGGTCGCGGCGTTCGGCGGGCTGCTTCATTATGTGCTGATGCTCTCGGCGATCGGGACGTGCACGATCATCCTCGGGTTGCTGCTCGCGACTTTCGTCGTCGGCATCCCGCTGCCGCGCTTCGTCCGCGCGATGGTGCCGACCTTCGCGGTCGCGCTCAGCACGCAAAGCTCGCTCGCCAGCCTGCCCGCGATGCTGCGCTCGTCGGCCGATCTCGGCGTCGATCCGAAGAAGGCCGATATCGTCCTGCCGCTCGCCGTCGCGCTGTTCCGCTTCACCAGCCCCGCGATGAACCTCGCGGTCGTCGTCTATATCGCCTGGCTGTTCGGGATCGAGCTCAGCCCATGGGAAATGGCCGTCGGCCTCGCCGTCGCGCTCGCCGCCGCACTCTCGTCGGTCAGCCTGCCCGGCTCGATCAGCTTCGTGACGTCGATCGCGCCGATCGCGGTGTCGATGGGGGTTCCCGTCGCGCCGCTCGGCTTGCTCGTGGCGGTCGAGACCTTCCCCGATATCTTCCGCACCCTCGGCAATGTCGTCGGCGATGTCGCCGCGACCAAATATGCCGCCGATGGTATGGAGGACGACGCACCCCCCGCAGGAGAGACGCCATGAAATATCGCAAGCTCGGCCACGGCCTCGAAGTATCCGCGATCGGCATCGGCTGCATGCCGATGATCAAGGGCGGCAATATCCTCTATGGCGAAGCCGCCGATCTCGACGAGTCCACCCGGACGATCCACCGCGCGATCGATCTCGGCGTGACTTTCTTCGACACGGCGCAGATCTATGGCCCCTTCACCAACGAGGAACTGGTCGGTGAAGCGATCAAGGGCAAGCGCGACGGGCTGGTCATCGCGACCAAGTTCGGTTTCAAGTTCGACGGAAACCAGATCGTCGGCGTCGACGGTTCGCCCGAAAACGCCCGCAAATCGTGCGAAGGTTCGCTCCAGCGGCTCGGCATCGACACGATCGACCTCTTCTACCAGCACCGCGTCGATCCGTCGGTGCCGATCGAGGAAACCGTCGGCGGTATGATGGAGTTGGTGAAGGAGGGCAAGGTCCGCCACATCGCGCTGTCCGAAGCCGGCCCCGACACGATCCGCCGCGCGGCGAAGGCCGCGCCGATCACCGCGCTGCAGAGCGAGTATTCGATCTGGGAGCGCGACGTCGAAGAGGAAATCCTGACCGCCTGCCGCGAGAACGGCATCGGCTTCATCCCCTATTCGCCGCTCGGCCGCGGTTTCCTTGCCGGCACGATCCGCAGCCGCGACGAGCTGCCGGAAAACGACTGGCGCCGCAACGACCCGCGCTATTCGGAAGAGAATCTTCCCGCCAACCTCGCGATCGTCGATGCGATCGCCGGGGTCGCGGCAAAGCATGGCGTCTCGAACGCGCAGGTCGCGCTGGCATGGCTACTGGCGCAGGGCGACGACATCGTCCCCATCCCCGGTACCAAACGCCGCGTGACGATGGAGGACAGCGTCGCGGCCGCCGATGTCACGTTGACGGCTGACGATCTCGCCGCGATCGACGCCGCCGCGCCGATGGGCGGAACCAGCGGACCGCGCTATGGCGAGATGGGCATGCGGATGGTGCGGTTGTAGGGCGACTTCCGACCGATAGCTGACGATCGGTCGTTGACACAGCTGACGTGATCCCCGGCGAAAGCCGGGGCCCGGAGCGTAACAGCGCGGCATCGGCTTCCTACCGCTCTGGACCCCGGCCTTCGCCGGGGATCACACAGAGCAGCGCCCCACTTCATCGTCACCCCGGACTTGATCCGGGGTCCATGACGACGGCGCAGCTATGGATCCCGGATCAAGTCCGGGATGACGAAGGGAAAGGAGGCGAACGTCGCCTTCCCACCCCAAAGCCGACGTCCCGTCTATTCCTTGCGGTCCAGCCGATCGCACAATTCGTCGACCTTCTCGCGCAGCTCATGAAACCGCAGCTGGTCCAGCTTCTCGTGCAGCCGCATGATCTCCAGCTCGGCGCGCAGGTTGATCTCGTAATCCAGCTTCTCGGTCAGCCGGTCCTTCGCCGCCTGCCGGTTCTGGCTCATCATGATCACCGGCGCCTGGATCGCGGCGAGCATCGACAGCATCAGGTTGAGGAAGATGAAGGGATAGGGGTCGAAGGTCAGGCCGAAATGGTCGAAGGTCTTCGAATTGACCAGCATCCACACGAACAGCACGACCGCAAAGCCGATGATGAAACCCCACGAGCCGCCGACCGCGGCGACGCGGTCGGCGAGCCTTTCGCCGAAACTGCCGCGGACCGTATCATCGTCGTCATCCTCGTCGGGCTCGCGGCTCGTCGGCTGGCGTTCGGCAATCGCGCGAACGACGCGCTGTTCGGCTTCGTCGAGCTGGTCATAGGCGCGGCCGAGCAGTCGCAGCGACAGATCGGAAATCTTTTCTTCGCGGTTCATCGCGCTCCTATCCCACCCAGCGCCATATCCCCGCAACCATGAATCCGAGCGCGCCGTGCGCCCAGGTCGCGGCGAGCCACAGTACGATCCCGCCGAACAGCGCATGGCCGCGCGGCACCGCATCGCGCCACGGCGTCGTTCCCGCAACCTGCCGGGCAAAAGGCACGAAGCTGGTTCGCGCCGCCCAGTGCCGCCAGCTATCGCCCATCAGCCGCGCCTTCTTGGCATCCTGCCCCGCCGACCCGACAAGCGCGAGAAAGGCGACCGTTGCCGACAGCACGATCTGCCCGGGCGTCGGCATCACCAGCGCATGCGCGAGCGCCCAAAGCGTGAAGCCCCACATCATCGGGTGCCGCGTGATCGCAAAGACGCCGCGCGGTGCCGCCTGCGCGGCGGCGGCGGCATTCGGTGCGGGCATCGCGGGATTGCCGATCAGCGATCCCATGAACAATATGCTCGCGACCAGAACGAGCAGCGACGCGAGCGCCCACAGCGGATCGTCGACGACCCACAGCGGCGGCTCGGGCGGCATCCCGCGCCACGCCTGCACGATCATCACGAAGGTCGCGATCGCGACGATCGAATAGACGATCATGAAGCCGCGTTCGCCAAGCCGGCCCGCAAGTCCGGGGCGCAGCGGATGCGACAACGCCAGATGCGAGCCGACGAACAGCACGCAGGTGGTGATCAAAAGCGACATGGGTTGCATTGGAGCCCTCTCCCTCTGCTTCCCCGTCGGCCGCTTTCGATCTCAGGCGCGGCCCTTACCTGTCATATGCCTTGGGCAAAGCCCCTTCGGTCGGCGTCATGTAACGATCGCGCAGGCGATCCTGCCGGGTCACGAGCGACTGGCGCTTGCCGTCGATCCAGACGGCCGTCGGGCGGCTGCCGAGCTCGAGCGGATCATTGTCCCAGATCACGACGTCGCCGACGCGGCCCGCCTTCAGCGACCCCATCGTGGCGTCCATACCGATCGCGCGCGCCGGAACGCTGGTGATCGCGGCGAACGCCTGATCCCACGTCAGCCCGCTTGCGCCCGGCACTTTCGACAGCCCGACGAGGTTGCCGGCATATTGCGTGGTATAGCCCATCTTGTGCGCGTCATCGTCGTCGAACACGCCGACCGACACATCGACGCCGGCGGCTTTCAGGCGCCCCGCGTTCGACTGCGTCGCGCCGAGCTGCTCGAAACTGCCCGGCAGGTCGGTGAGCGGCGAAACGAGTACCGGCACCTTCGCCGCGGCGATATCGCGCGCGACCAGCCAGCCCTCGGTCGCGCCGACGAGCACCAGCTTCAGCGCCGGAAACTCGCCCTTGAGCTTGAGGACGTTGACGATGTCGGCGGCGCGGTCGACGCGGACGAACAGCGGCGTCGTGCCGTTGATCACCCGCACCAGCGCTTCGGCATCGGCGCGCTGGATCAGCGAGTCGTTGCTCCATTCGGCGAGCGTCGCAGGGTTGCGGGCATAGCTGCGCGCGGCGAGCAATTGCTCGCGGAACAGCAGGAAGGTCGCGGCGCGGCTGCCGCCCGCTTTCGCCGACCCGTCCTCGCCGAACGCGACATATTGCAGCGCGCGGGGCCGCGTCACCATGTCCATGTCGTCGCCCAGATCGACGACCGCGCCCTGCCCGGCGAACAAGTTGCTGCTGCTCCCCGGCGCAACGATGGCGCGCGTGACGCCGGCGGCGCGATTGACGGCGATCGGCGAGCCCATCGGGTTGAGTGCCGGCGCGATGTCGAGACCCGCCGAGAAGCGCGACTTGTTCGCCGAGCGGTCGTTGGTGCCGTCGACGGCATCGACCTCGACCAGCCCGACGCGGCTGAAGGCTGCGACGATACCCGGGGTCACATATCTACCCTGCGCATCGACGCGTTCGATCCCCGCAGGCACGGCGACACCGGCCCCCGCGGCCACGACCTTGCCGCCGCGCACGACGACGGTGCCGCCCTCCACCGGCGCGCTGCCGTCGCCGATGACGAGCTTCGCATTGGTGATCGCGATGTCCTGCGCCGACGCGGGAACCGCGATCAGCGCAGCGGCCGAAAGGAGGAGCGCGCGCATCATTTCACGTCTCCTTCGCCGGGCTGACCCAGCTCGAAGTCCGTCACCGGCCGCCGTTTCGGATCATTGGCGTCGAACATCAGCGCGCCGTCGATCCAGACCTTGTCGGGCCGCGTATAGACGCTGAACGGATTGCCGTTCCACAGGACGACATCGGCCATCTTGCCGGGCTTCAGGCTGCCGATCTTGTCCTGCAGGCCGATCGCCTTGGCAGGGTTGATACCCAGCCAGGTCCACGCCTGCTCGTCGGTGATCTGCATCCCCATCCGGCGCCCCGCAGCGAGCGCCTTCGCGGCTTCCTGATTGAGGCGCTGGATCTGGTTCGCGTCGTCCGAATGGACGATCGTGCACGCGCCTTCCTTGTACATCAGCGCGATATTCTCGGGCACGCTGTCATAGGCTTCCATCTTGAAGCCCCACCAGTCGGCCCACATCGCGGCGCAAATGCCTTCCTTCTTGAGGAGGTCGGCGATCTTGTACGCCTCGACCGCGTGGTGGAAGGCCGAAACCTTGTACCCGAACTCGTGGCTCATATCGATGACCTGCGCCATTTCGTCGGCGCGGTAGCAATGGTTCTGGATCAGGATTTCGCCCGACAGCACGCCGGCGAGCGTCTCCATCGCCAGATCGCGGTCGACGGGTTTGCCCTCGTCGAGTTTCTTCTTGTACGCTGCCGCCTTTGCCCAGGTCTGGCGGTCGACCGCCATATTGCCCATGCGGGTCGAGGGCATGCGCCCCTTGCTGCCATAGACGCGCTTCGGATTCTCGCCGCACGCCATCTTCAGGCCATAGGGCGCGCCGGGGAACTTCATCCCCTGCACCGTCCGCGCGGGCACATTCTTGAGCACGACCGAGCGGCCGCCCATCAGGTTGGCGCTGCCGGGCAGGATCTCGAGCGTCGTGACGCCGCCATTGGCCAGCGCGCGCGTGAAGCCCGGGTCCTGCGGCCAGACGCTATGTTCGGCCCAGACCTCGGCCGTGACGGGGCCCGTCGCCTCGTTGCCGTCCGAATTCGCCTCGACACTGGGGCTCGCATAGTCGCCGAGGTGGCTGTGGATGTCGATGACGCCCGGCGTCAGATATTTTCCCGTGCCGTCATAGACGTCGGCATCGGTCGGCAATTCCATGTCGGGGCCGCCGATACGATCGACCTTGCCACTCGACAGCACGATCGAGCCATTGTCGATACGCCCGCCCTCGCCGTCGAAGATGGTGACATTCTTCACCACCGTCAGCCGCGTCGGATATCCCTTGTACGTCGAGGGATAGGGATCCTTGTCGAATTTGACCGGCTTGTCGGCAGATGCGACGGGCTTGTCGCCCGCCGACTTCGGCGCCTCGCCGCCCGATGCACAGGCAGCGAGGGCGAGCAGCGGCAGCGCCGCGATCGATAGACGCATATCCGAAACCCCTTATTTCACGCCGTGCATGAGATATTTGAGCGGCCAGGCGAGCAGCAGCAGAACGACGCCGATCAGGATCGAGATCAGCCCGATCGTCTGGAAGACCCCGACATAGGTGTCGAGGCTGACCTTCAGGTTCGTCACCTGTCCGCCGACCGTCTCGACGCTCGCGAACTGCGCGACGATCCCCGCGACATATTGCGCGGTCGCGATCGACAGGAACCACACGCCCATCATCAGGCCGACGATGCGTGCGATCGACAATTTGGTGATCATCGACAGTCCCACGGGCGAGATGCAGAGCTCGGCGATCGAGTGGATCAGATAAAGCCCGGCGAGCCAGACCAGCCCGACCTGTGCGTGGCTGTCCGCGAACTGCGCACCCCAGACGAGGAACAGGAAGCCCGCGCCGACACCCATCAGCGCGATGCCGAACTTGACCGGGATGTTGGGTTCGAGCCCGCGCGCCGCGAGCGCGTTCCACAGCGCGCTGAACAGCGGCGCCAGCATCACGATGAACAGCGCGTTGAAGATCTGCGTCTGCCCCGCGGGCATGACATAGACGCGTTCGCTGCCGAAGCCGTTCATGCGCGCGACGTGCATGCCGATCATCGCGAGCACGACGACGACGACCCAGGCGATCCCCATCGTGCGCTTCACCGCCGGCTCCTCGCCGCGCGAGAAGAACCACCAGGCAAGCCGTGCGACGCCGCCGAACAGCGACAGGAAGAAGAGATAATAGGTGAAAGGCATCGCGCGGAAGCGTGCGAACAGCCATTCGGTCCAGCCGATCTCGAGCATCGTGTTGCGCTCGGCGAACAGCGTCAGCGACGAGCCCGCCTGCTCGAACAGCGTCCAGAAGACGACGTTGAACACGATGAGCACCATCGCCGCGAGCATCATCTGGAACTCGGTGCGGCTGCCCTTGAAATACGCCCAGGCGAGGATGCCCGGGATCGCGAGGATGAAGGTGCCGAACATCACCTGCCCCATGATCGGCAGCGTCGTCAGATAACCGATCAGCCCGGCGCCCGCCTCGGGCTTCACATAGGACATCAGGTTCGAGAAGAGGAAATAGACGAGCGGGATCGCGAGCAGCGCCCCGCCATAGATATACCAGTCCTTGCTGGCATCGGCACCCTCGGGACGCTCGCCATAGCCCTTGAGCCGTCCGCCATCGAACTGGAAGAGCAGCCACGAACAGGTCATGCCGATCGCCGCGAGGCCGAAGCCCGCCCACCAGCCGACCGCCTCGGCAAGGATCGGGCAGAAGAATTGCGAGATCAGCGAGCCGAGGTTGATCCCCATGTAGAAAATCGTGAAGCCTGCATCGCGGCGGCGGTCGCCGTCTTCATAAAGCGTCCCGACGATCGTCGAGATGTTGGGCTTGAAGAAGCCGTTGCCGATCGTGACGAGCGCCAGCCCGACGAGCAGGATCGCGACGAACATCGGCGAGCGCTCGGCATCCGACTTGAAGTTCGCGGCCTCGACCTTGCGCGCTTCGCTGCCGTCGGCGGCGAGCAGCGAGACCGACTTGTCCTCGTTGCCGCGGATTTCGAGCTTCTGCCCGTCGACCGTGACGAAGCGCGCTTCGCCGCCGCCATCGGCCTTCGCCTCGATCGAAACGTCATAGCGCTGCGCGTCGATCGTCGCGAAGGGCTTCGCCGTATCGCCGCCGAAACAGAGCGTGAAGTAACCGAGCGCCATCAGGATCGCGCCGAATTTCACCGATCGCTTCGACCCCAGATAACGGTCGGCGATCAGGCCGCCGATCAGCGGGGTCAGGTAAACGAGCGCGGTGAAGCCGCCATAGATACCGGCGGTCGTCGTATCGCTGAACAGGAAGTGGTTCGCGAGATACAGCGTCAGGATCGCGCGCATCCCGTAATAGCCGAAGCGCTCCCACATCTCGGTGGTGAACAGGCGCTTCAGCTGGCGCGGATGGCCGAACCAGCCGTTGTGATCGCTCGGATGGATCGCGGTGACGTCGGCAGGCGGCGCCCCCGGTTCCAGCGACGCATTCTGGTCCACTTCATTCGTCATTCGTCGGGCTCCCCGGTATATTTTGATTGCGGGGGCGCCGTTCCGCCACGCGGACTTCCCACCCCCTTTTTGAATTGATCGCGCAACCTAGCGCGAAAATTGCGCAAGGGAAGAATCTAATTGCGCGTGAAACCAAGTCGTCACGCCGCGTAAATTTATTGCGAATCGCTCGCAACACTTGCGGATGGGCGCGAAAATCGCCAAATGCACGGCATGTTCAACGACACCCGCTCGCTCCGCTCGTATCTCGCCACCCGTCGCTCGGGCAAGGCGCGCGACATGATCGCCCCCGGCCCCGACGCTGCGCAGTTGAAGGACATCATCGGCCTTGCGCTGCGCACGCCCGACCATGGCAAGCTTGCTCCCTGGCGCGTCGTGACGATCGCCGACGACCAGCGCGGCGCCTTCGCCAAGCTGCTCAAGGACGCGTGGGTCAGCGAGAATCCGGGCGCGGCGGGCATGGACCTGTCGGCGCTCGACCAGTTTGCGTATCAGGCGCCAAGCCTCGTGGTGCTGATCTCGACCCCGGTCGCGGGCAGCAAGATCCCGCTTTGGGAGCAGCAGATGTCGGCGGGCGCGGTCGGCATGAACCTGCTCCACGCCGCGCATTCGCACGGCTTCGTCGGCAGCTGGCTCACCGGCTGGGCCGCGTACAGCCCCGATGTCGCCCGCGCGTTCGGAGTCGGCGACGGCGACACGATCGTCGGCTATTTCTTCTTCGGCACAGCCGGCGCCGAACTCTCCGAACGCCCTCGACCCGAATATGACGATGTGGTGAGCGCTTGGGACATATAATTTCAGCATCTGCTGATATTTTCTAATTTCCGCGATTTGACTGTGCTGCTGTCTTATGGCATTAAGGCGGCATGCTCGATCAGTCCAAACCCGTGTACCAGCGTCTGCGCGACGTCATCGCCAACGCCATCCTCGACGGCAGCTTCCGCGACGGCGACATGCTCCCGTCGGTGCGATCGCTCGCGGCCGAGGAGGGAGCAAACCCGCTGACCGTCGCCAAGGCGTACCAGACCTTCCAGGACGAAGGTCTCGTCACGGTGAAGCGCGGCGTCGGCATGTTCGTTGCCGAAGGCGCGACCGACCGGCTGCGCGAGCTGATGCGGCAGGATTTCCTCGCCAACGTATGGCCCCCGGTCGCGCAGCAGATGCGCCGCATCGGCCTCGACGCGCGGACGTTGCTGGACCTGACCGAAGCCTGATCTTTCAATTTCAGCGTAACGAACGGGCGACGGTCCCCATTGTGATCCCCGGCGAAAGCCGGGGCCCATCTTCTGGCGATGCGACTGGGCCCCGGCTTTCGCCGGGGATCACCAAATTCTAGCGCCCGATCTGCGCCGCCTTGTCCCTCAGGTCGTCCGCATTTTCCCTGTCGCCCTGCTTGGCGAGCAGGTCGGCATAGAACAGCATGATCGCTGAATTGAGCGGCTGCAGCCGATAGGCGAGCGCGATCAGCGGCAGCGCGCGCTTGTCGTCGCCCTTCGCCGCCCACGCCCGCGCAAGTTCGCGCAGCACCACGACGTCGCGGTTGCCGATCCGCTGCCGCACGCGCTCGAAATGCTCGATCGCCTGATCCCAATGCTCGATATCCATCGCCAGATGCCCGGCGAGCCGGTCGGCGGCGATATTCGACGGCTGGCTGTCGCGCAGCGCCAGGATCGCCGCGCCCGATCCCGCCGAATCGCCCGACGCGAACAGCGCGTTGGCGAGCCGCAGCGTCGTGCGCTCGCCGGCGTCGAGGTCGCGTGCGGCGCGGAACGACTGGATCGCAAGGTCATAGCGCCCGCTGGCCATCGCCGCATCGCCAAGCAGGATATGCGCATCGGCGACGCCGCGGTTCGCATCGCGCAGCCTCGTCGCGCGCACGATCGCGCTCGCATAATTGCCCGCCGCGATGTCGGCCGAAATCGCGGGGATCGCTCTTGCCGGATTGAGCGGCTCGGCATCGCCCCCCATCGCGACGAGCCCATAGCTGTCGCCCGTCGCGAAGGGCGCCGCATCACCGCGGCTGAGCGACGCCGCGCGCGCCAGAAAACCCGCGGATGCCTCACGATCGCCCGTCTCCGCCGCCACGCGCGCCGCGAGCAGGAGCGACCAGCTATCGGCATCGCCGCGCGTCACGACCGGTGCCAGCGCCTCCGCCGCGCCGTCGGAATCGCCGTCGGCCCAGTCGGCGACGGCCAACAGACGGCGCGCGGTAAAATTGTTCGGCTGTTCGGTAAGCAGCCGGTCGGCCCACGTCGCGGCCACCGCCTGCCCGCCGAGTTCGAGCTCGACGATCGCCGAAAGCAACATGAAACCCGGCTCGTCGTCGAGTTCGCCGCGCGTGCGCTGCAACAGGCTTCGTGCCAGTGCATAATTGCCGGCACGCGCCGCAAGCACCGCCTGCAGGTAGAAAAGCCGCGGGTTGCGCGGTGCGATGGTCGCCGCATGACGCAGCGACACGAGCATGTCCGTGTACCGTCCAAGATCGCCGAAGGTTGCAGCCTGCTCGATCAGCGCTTCGCTATTGTCGGGATCGGCAGCGAGCGCCTTCGCATACCAGTCCAGCGACGCGCTCAGCCCCTGCTGCGTGCGGACGATATTCGCCTTGTAAGCGAGCGCGCTACTGTTGGTCTGATCGAGTTCGATCGCGAAATCGATCGCATCGCGTGCGCCGAGCGTATCGGCATTGGCATCGCGAAAGCGCGCGACGTCGACCCACAGCATCGATGCGCGCGGAAGTTCGCGTACCGCGCGGTCATACGCGTCGCGCGCGGCATCGAGATCGCCGTTGCTCAGGTGGACATCGCCCGCGACCCATGCCGCCTCGCCGATCATCTCGGGCGCGATCGGGCCGCTGTCGAGCGCTTCGAACGCGCGGGTACCGTCACCCTGCAGCGCATAGGCGCGGGCCAGCAGGGGACGCAGATAATCGCCCTTGCCGCCCGCCGCGAGCGCCGCCTTGACCGTCGCCTCGGCACCGACCCCGTCGCCAAGCCGGATTTGCACGCGCGCCAGCTTGACCCGCGCAGCGATCTCGCCCGGATCGTTCGCGATCGCCGCGCGCAATTCGCCGATCTGCTGCTGCGAGGCGTCGCGCGGGCTCACCGGCCGCGCGCCATCGCAACCGGCCAGCGCCGCAGCCGCGACGGCGGCGGCGAGCAGAGGCCGGGCCGCGCGCATTCAGGCGTGCATCCGATATTGTTTGAGCAGGTCGTAAAGCGTCGGGCGGCTGATCCCGAGCAGCTTCGCCGCGAGCGAAATATTGCCTTCGCTCTGCGTCATCGCGCGGCGGATCGCGACACGATCGGCCGCCTCGCGCGCGCCGCGCAGGTTGAGATAATCCTCGCCCCCGTCACCCGTGCCGCCTTCGCGCGCCGCAAGGTCCAGATCGGCGCGCATCACCAGCTTGCCGTCGGCCATGATCACCGCGCGCTTGATGCGGTTTTCCAGTTCGCGGACATTGCCCGGCCAACGCCCCTCGTCGATCGCCTGCAGCGCATCGGGCGCAAAGCCGCGCACGCCGGGATTCATCGGGGCATATTGGTGCAGGAAATGCCGCGCGAGCAGCACCGCGTCGCCCGGCCGCTCTGCGAGCGACGGGATTTTCACGACCATTTCGGCCAGCCGGTAATACAGGTCGTCGCGAAAGCCCTGTTCGGCGATCATCGCGTCGAGATCGCGGTGCGTCGCGCAGACGATCCGCGTGTCGACCGCGATCGCCTTGCGTCCCCCGATCCGCTCGATCGTCCGCTCCTGCAGAAAGCGCAGCAGCTTGACCTGGAGCGGCAGCGGAATATCGCCGACCTCGTCGAGGAACAGCGTGCCGCCATGCGCGAGTTCGATCTTGCCTTCGGTCGTCTTCACCGCGCCGGTGAATGCGCCCTTCTCGTGGCCGAACAATTCGCTCTCGAGCAGATTTTCGGGGATCGCCGCGCAGTTGATCGCGACGAACGCGCCGTCGCGGCGGCCGCTCGCCTCGTGCAGCCCGCGCGCCAGCAATTCCTTGCCGGTGCCGCTGGCGCCGAGCAGCATCACCGATACGTCGAGGTTCGCAACGCGCTCGATCGTCCGCGCGACCTTCAGCATCTCGGGAGCGCCCGTGATCATGCCGCCGAGGACGCGGTTGTCGGTGCTCCCTTGTTCAGCGAGCCGCGAATTCTCGACCTCGAGTTCGCGAACGTGGAAGGCGCGCCGGACGATAAGTCCCAGTTCCTCGATATCGATCGGCTTCTGATAGAAATCCCAGGCCCCGCTCGCGATCGCCGCGAGTGCGCTCGCGCGTTCGCCGTGCCCCGACACGACGATCACCTTGGTGTCGGGCTTGTTTTCGAGGATGGCCTTCAAAACGCGAAATCCCTCGCGCGTGCCATCCGGGTCTGGCGGCAGGCCCAGGTCGAGCGTCACCACCGCGGGCTCCTCGGCGCGCAACAGTTCGATCGCACTGTCGTGATCGCCCGCGATCAAGACCTCGTACCCGTCATAGGCCCATTTGAGCTGCGCCTGCAGCCCCGGGTCGTCTTCGACCACCAGCAGCTTGCGCATCGCTCCGGCGTCGGCGCTCATCGGTTTGCCACTTTCATGATCCTCTCGTCGGCCTCGCCGTCGGCATGCGCATCGGCGAGCGGCAGCCAGAGCGTGAAATTGCTGCCCTTGTCCGGCTCGCTCTCGACATCGATCGATCCGCCCATCGTCTGCGACAGCTGCAGCGCCTCGAAGGCACCAAGGCCGAAACCCCCTTCCTTCGTCGAAACGAACGGCTTGAACAGCTCGTCGCGGATGAAGGACCGCGTCATGCCGCTACCCTGATCGATGACGTCGATCCGCACACGGCCGTGTTCGGCAACGGCGATCAGTTGCACGGGCGTTTCGGCGGGCGAAGCATCGATCGCATTGACGACGAGATGCTGGACGATCTGGCGGATCGCACCTTCGTCGCCCCACGCGGCGAGCCCCGCCTGACAACCCACGAACAGCGCCCGGCGCGCCTTCACCTCCGACGCAATTCCGGTCAGCACCGGCTCGATCAGCGTCCGCCCGGCCTCGGCCGATTTGCTTCGCTCGCGCGGTGACAGCCGAACGAGCAGATCCTGCAGCCGGCCCGACGAAATCTTCAGCGTTTCGACCATGTCGGCGCGGAACGCCGGCTTGTCGGCGTGTCGCTCGGCATTGCTCGCAAGCAGGCTGAGTTGGCTCGCCAGATTCTTGATGTCGTGCATGATGAAGGCGAAGCGGCGATTGAACTCGTCGAAGCGTTTGGCCTCGGACAGCGCCGCCTGGCTCTGCGATTCGGCAAGATAGCTCGCGGCCTGCTGCCCTGCGATGCGCAGCACGTCGAGATCCTCCCAGTCGAGCGCGCGCGACACCGGCGGGCGGTGAAGCACGACGACCGCGATCATCCGCTGGAAGTGAAACACCGGCACGACGACCCAAGCGCGTGCGTCGGCGATCAGCCAGTCGGGAATCGCCAGATCCTGCTCGTCGACGCGTCGCCCGCGCCGCTCGGCATCGAGCTCGACGATGTGCCGCGTCTCCTGCAGCATGAAGGCCGACCGCAGCGACAGCGCGGCATCCTCCTCGATCCCTGCCGGCCAATGCCATTGATCGGTGACGCGATAGGCGCCCATCGCGTCGGGCTGCATCAAGAGCGCGCCCGGGCTTCCCGTGAGCTCGGCGAGCGCCTTTGCGACGCGGCGATGGAGGTTGCGGTCATCCTCGCCGTCACCCTGCGCGAGCGTCGCGGTGAAGCGCATCCATTCGGCGCGATAGTCATAGCGATGCTCGAAGAAATGCTTCGAGATCATCACCGACAGCCAGGCCCGCGCACGCGCCGACAGCAACAGCAGGCCGCCCGCGCCGAGCGCGACGATCAGGAAAGTGCCCTGCGCCAGGTCGCCATAATCGCCGCCGACCAGCCGCGCGACCGCGCCGACGAGGCCGATCAGCACGAGGTAGATCGCCGCGCCGAGCAGGATCAGCGTCCGCATCGCGGCGGTCCGCGACAGACGGATGCGCTCGCGCCCGACGTCCATCCCCGCGAGGACGAAGGTCGGCAGCATCAGCAGGGCGACCGCGGGCAGCAGGTGGATCAGCGTCGATGCCGGCTTGTCGGTCAGCGCCCCGATGAGCTGCACGTTGAGCTCATACGCCCAGAGCATCGCAAAGCCCCCGGCGACCGCCATCACCGGCATTCGCAGGCCGGCCCCCGCGCGCCGGACGGCGCCGTCGACGATCAGCAAGCCGCCGGTCGCGACGATCATCGCCGAAATCGCAAGCGCGGGCCCCAGCCATTCTGCCGCCTCGGCCCCGCGCTGCCAGTGCGCCGCCGCACCGACGAGCAGCGTCGCGCCGCTGATCGTGACGAGCAGTCGCAGGACGAGCCGCAGCGGGCGCGACATCGGGGCCGTCGCCGACCAGAAGGTCGCACGCAGCCAGCCGAGCATCGCAAGGTCGCGCAGCGGCTGCGCCACCAGCGCCTCGGACGACCCCGGCATCCAGACATAGAGCGCCGCGCACCATGCGGCGGCGGCAAGCGCGACGGCCGCGAGCCAGCGCGGCGCCGGCATCAGCGCCGCCATCCGCGCGCGCGGGCGCGCAAGGAGCCACAGGCTGACACCCGTGAAGCCCGCGAACGCCAGTGCCGACAATATCTCCGAAAAGGCCGCGAGCGGCGCCATAGTCAGCGCGCCCCCTCGGGCCAGAGCACGACGCGCACCGTCTGAAGCAGGATCAGCAGGTCGAGGAAGGGCGAATAATTCTTCGCGTAGTAAAGGTCATATTCCAGCTTCACGCGCGCATCCTCGACCGACGCACCATAGGGATAGTTGATCTGCGCCCAGCCCGTCAGCCCCGGCTTCACCATGTGCCGCTCGGCATAATAGGGCAGCTCGCGCTCCAGCTCCTCGACGAAGCTCGGCCGCTCGGGCCGCGGGCCGACGAAGCTCATGTCGCCCTTCAGCACGCACCAGAGCTGGGGCAATTCGTCGATCCGCGATTTCCGGATGACGTTGCCGACGCGGGTGATGCGCGGATCGTTTTCGGCCGCCCACACCGCCTTGCCCGCCGCCTCGGCGTCGGTGCGCATCGACCGGATCTTTACGATGTCATAGCGTTCGCCGAACATGCCGACGCGCGACTGGCGATAGAAAACCGGTCCCTTGCTGTCGCACTTCACGGCGATCCCGGCGATCAGGATCAGCGGCAGTCCGACGACCAGCACCGCGAGGCTCGCGAAGATGTCGAACAAGCGTTTGCCCACCCGCGAAATCCGCTGTCCGGCCGAAAAGCCGTCGGAAAAGATCAGCGCGCTGGGATTGGTCGTCGCAAGATCGACCCGCCCCGTTTCGCGCTCGATGAAGCTTGCGATGTCGTTGACGTGCACGCCGGTGGTCTTGACGCGAAGCAGGTCGGCGAGCGGCAGGGCACCGCGCCGCTCCTCCATCGCCAGCACGACTTCGCCCGCACCGCGTTCGACGACATGGTCCGACAGATTGGCGATCGCCTCGCGCGCCACCGCATCCTTGACCGCTTTTTCGTTCGCCGACATCGCGACGAAGCCCGCGATCGCGATACCGCTTCCCGGCGCATCGGCGAGCGCCTGGAGCCGCGCCGCGCGCGCGCCGGCCCCCAGCACGAGGATCCGCCGCTTGAAGGTCTCCGCCCCCGCGCTCTGCGTCAGCACCAACCGGATGACGAACAGCGCCGCGATCGCCAGCACCATTGCATAGAGGCTGTTGACGCGCCACAGCGTCGCGGTCGGCATCAGAAAGCCGACGACCGACAGGAAGATGACCCCGAGCGAGATGGCAGCGAGCAAGCGCGCGGTCGCGAACTTCATCGACCGCAGCGCTTCGTTCCCGTACATCCCGGTCGCCATCATCGCCAGCGAGTTCGACACGGCAAAGGTCGTCAGCGGCGCCCAGCGGCCGCGCAGCGTCCCGGCGTCGAAACCCGCGAAATGCGCATAGAGATGCCATGCGGCGTCGGCCGAACCGAGCAGCGCCAGAAACTCGACCAGCGCCAGCCAAACGACCGCGTGCGGCACATAATGCTTGAACATTCGGAACATCGAAACGCCTGGCCCTTTCGCGAGTTGATCCTAGCGGCCAGGCGTCAACTGTCGGTTAATTTTACACTCACTTATTCCCCCTATCCCGGACGAGAGCCGGGGATGACTTGGCCAGAGCGAGGCGATAGACGATAACGATGAGCCTTACGATTCAACCCGTCATCCTGTGCGGCGGCGCCGGCACCCGCCTGTGGCCCGAATCCCGCGGCGCGCGCGCCAAACAGTTTCTTCGGCTGCATGGCAGCGAAAGCCTGTTCCGCCAAACCGTGCGGCGCACGCCCGCCGGCGCGCATTTCACGCCGCCGCTCGTCATTTGCGGCGACGCGCACGTCGCGTTCGTTCGCGATCAGATGGATGGCCATGACGTCAGCCTTCTCGTCGAGCCGATGCCGCGAAACACCGCGGCGGCGATCGCACTCGCGGTCGCGCGGGCCGATGCGGGCGACCTGCTGCTCGTCATGCCGAGCGATCATGTCATCACCGATATCGCGGCTTTCCATGCCGCCATCGCGAAGGGCGCCCGGCTCGCGCAACAGGATTGGCTCGTAACCTTCGGCATCACCCCCGATCGGCCCGAAACGGGCTTCGGCTATATCGCAAGCGGCGCGCCGATCGGCGACGATGCGGATGCGGGCTATGCCGTCGACCGCTTCGTCGAAAAACCGCCGCTGGCCGAGGCCGAGCGCATGCTCTCCGCCGGCGGCTACAACTGGAATGCCGGCATTTTCCTCTTTCGCGCGGGGCGCATGCGCGACGCAATGCTCGAACATTGCCGGATGATTTTCGAAGCAGCCGAACGGTCGGTCGCGGCGGGCATGCACGACGGCGACGCCTTCTACGCCGATGCCCTCGCCTTCGCCGACGCGCCCTCGGATTCGATCGACTATGCCGTCATGGAAAAGGCGGCGCGCGTCGCCGTGGTGCCGGTCTCGATGGGATGGTCCGATCTCGGCAGCTGGCACACCGTCCACGCGCTGGCGGCCGGCAAGGACGCCGATGGCAACGCGCTCGCCGGCGACGTCTTCGCCCACGACAGCACGGGCAATCTGGTCCGCGCGGGTGGCAAGCGCGTGTCGCTGGTCGGGATGGAAGGAGTCGCCGTGATCGTCGACGGCGACGACATCCTCGTGATGCCGCTCGACCGCTGCCAGGATGTCCGCGCCGCCGCAAAGGCCCGCGAATGATTTTCGCTTGACCCTGTAGTCGCTACAGGGTGCAACGACGACGCATCGCCCCTCGAAACGGGAGTCTTCCGATGCTGTTCATCCTTCCCTTCCTGCTCTTCGCCGCCGTAATCGCCGCGACGATCCTTCGCGGACGCGCGGTCCGGATGCAGACCCGAACCAGCGCCTGGGCCTTTCTCCACGCCAGCGGGATCCAACGCGTCGCGGGGCTCGTCTTCGCAATGTCGGGAACGGCCCTCTTCGGAGCGACGATCGCGGTCGCGGCGGGCGTCGTCACGCCGTCGGCCCCGGCGCTGTTCGCCGGCATCGCGATCATCGCTTTCGGCGCGGCAATCGTGATCGTCGCGCAGCGCCAGATGGGCAACGCGTGGCGCGTCGGCGTCCGCGACGGCGACGCCCCGCTGTTCGTCACCGCGGGCCTTTTCCGTTTTAGCCGCAATCCGATCTTCGTCGGCATGATCCTGATGGCGCTGGGCGCCGCGCTGGCCGCCGGAACGATATGGTCCTGGGCCGCCACCGCCGCATTCACCGTCGCCTGCCACGTCCAGACGCGGATCGAAGAGGCACATCTGTCGCGCGCATTCGGACCAGCCTATGCGGATTTCCAGCGCCGCGTCCCAAGATGGCTGGCGCTTTGACGGCTTCGGACCCGTTGCGGCCATAGCTGACGTGATCCCCGGCGAAAGCCGGGGTCCAGAGCGGTGGAAGGCCAACGCCGAGTTGTTACGCCGTGGGCCCCGGCTTTCGCCGGGGATCACATGAGGTGCGCGCTTTTCCTCGTCACCCTGAACTTGTTTCAGGGTCCATGGTCTGCCGCTTCCTTCGGCGCAGCGCCCGACGATAGCTCAGGCCATGGATGCTGAAACAAGTTCAGCATGACGGGCTTCGGATATCCACTCCCCACCCCAAAACCGCCTCAAAGCAGTGCGATCTCCACCCGGTTCCGTCCCCCGTCCTTGGCGAGCTGAAGCGCGCGGTCGCACTCGGCAAGCAGTTCCGTCGGCGCGACATCCGCCAGCTCGCCCGCGACGACGCAGCCGCAACTCACGGTCAGATGCGGCGCGATCGGTGAAAGCGGGTGCGGAATGCGCAGCGCCGACAATTCCTCGGCGATCCGCTGCAGGATCGGCGCGGGTTCGCCGACCCCCGGGAGCAGGAGCAGAAATTCTTCGCCGCCATAGCGCGCGGCAAGATCATAGGGACGCCGCGTCACCGACTGCAGGATACCCGCAACCGCCTTCAACGCCGCATCGCCCCGGACATGTCCCTCGCCGTCGTTGTACAGCTTGAAATGATCGATATCGATCATCGCCAGGGCCAGCGGCTCGCCGGTTCGCGTGGCGTGCAGGCACGCCTTCGCCAGTTCCTCGTCGAGCATCGGCCGGTTCGCGAGCCCCGTCAACGCATCCTCGGAGGCCGCTTCAGCCGCGCGCAACGCGCGCACCAGCCCCAGAAAATAGCGCGCGTCGCCGACCGGCCGGCACGTCAGTCCGATTTCGACCGCAATGCTCGATCCGTCCCGGCGCTGCGCCGCCTCGCGTATTCTCGTTTCCGTACCCGGCTCCAGATCGAGCCATTGCCCGCGAAAGACCGCATCGACCGACATCGCGAGCAGCTCGTCGCGGCCATATCCCAGGTCGGTCGCAAGGCGGGTATTCGCATCGAGAAATCGTCCGCCGGCATCGTGGATGAAGAACCCGTCGGGCATATGCTCCATCAGGCTGCGCAATATCTCGGTATCGGTCGTCACAGGGGCTCGCTCTTTTCGATATCCCCCTCTTATTTGCAGATTATCGGCGATCCGGCCAGCGCTATGCCGCGACCTCCGCCGCCATGATCTTCAACCGCATCATATCCCAGTCCGTAAAGCGCCAAAACGTCGGGCTGTCGCGACCGACGATGCGAGGATTTTCCGCCGCGGGCGCGATCGCGCGGTCGAAGGGTTCGCACTCCGCAAGCGCTTCGCAATCGAAGAAGACACGAACCGCGACATCTTCATATGCCTCGCCCTCGCTGCCCATCACGATGCCGAGTTCGCCGGTCGACAGACGAACGAGCGTGCCGACCGGATAGATGCCTAGGCTGTCGGCGAAGCGATCGAGAAGCGCCGCATCGAAATGCCCGTCCCAGCCCTGCATCTCGGTCAGCGCCTCGCACGGCGTCCACGCATCCTTGTACGGCCGGTTCGACGTCACCGCGTCATAGACGTCGCAGATCGCACCCATGCGGGCGAAAAGCGACAGGTCGTCGCCCTTCAGCCCGTCGGGATAGCCGCTGCCGTCGACTTTCTCGTGATGGCGCAGGCTGACCTCCAGCGCCGCCGCGGGTACGTCCGCCGAATGTTCTAGCAGCCGATGCCCCGCGCGGGGATGGCCACGAACCGAACGCCGCTCGCTCTCGGAAAGGCCGCCGCTCTTGTTCAATATCTCATCGGCGATCGCCACCTTGCCGACGTCGTGAAGCAACCCGGCGACGCCCAGTTCCTGCACGACCGGACCATCGAGGCCCAGGTGGCGCGCGAAATTCATCATCAGCGCACAGACCGCGACCGAATGGAGGTAGGTATATTCGTCCTTCTCCTTCAGCCGCACCAGGTTGATCAGCGCTTTCGCATCGCGTTCGATCGACGCGCCGATCGACCGCGCGAGCGGCACCATCTTGCGCGCCTCGACCGCCCGGCCCAGCCGCGCCGTCTCGAACATATCGACGACCGCCTCGCGCGACCGGTCGATCGCGCCGCGCGCCCGGCGACACTCGTTGTTATAGCCGGGTTTGCGACGCGGCTCGTCGCGGGGCGGGCCAGATCGCGCACCGAACACGGCCGGCGCTCGCTGGACAGCGGGAATTGCGGGGACAACGCGTTCGGCGCGAACGTCGGGCGGCGCGGCGCGCGGCGGAGTGCTTTCGACCGCGGCGGACTGACTCCGGCTCTCGTCTATGACGATCGCGTCGATCGCCGAATTGCGGATGCGCGTCAGTTGTTCGTCGGTCTCTATTCGAAAATGCTTCGTCCAGAACGGATGATCGAACCACGACCCCTCGAAGGCGTGGATGAACATGCCGATCTCGACATCCTCCGGTTTGATCCGAACCAGCATTCCTCAAAACGGTCCCAAAGTTCAAAAGCGCCCACCGCCATCGTCAAACTACGGCATTTGAACGGGAATATTAAATGCGCGGGACGTCGGGTTGCGATCCGAAGGCGGCTTACCTGACGTGATCCCCGGCGAAGGCCGAGGTCCAGGGCGTAACAGCGCAGCGTCGGCTTTCCACCGCTCTGGACCATGGCCTCCGGGGAGCACATAGAGCCGCGCCCAACTTCATCGTCACCCCGGACTTGATCCGGGGTCCATGACGACGGTGCAGCTATGGATCCCGGATCAAGTCCGGGGTGACGAAAGAAAAGGAGGCAACGCCCGCTCCCCGTCCCAAAAACCGCCTTCAGCGACGTCCCGCCCTAATCCCCCGCAAAATCGAACGCGCTCACGCCGCGCTCGCCCTCGCGGAACCGCAGCGGGCGCCCCAGCGGGGGCATCGAGCGTTGGATGCAACCGCTGCGCGTACAGCGGCGGCAGCCGAGCCCCACCGGCGTCGCGGGCGAGCGCATCAGGTCGAGCCCGCGTGCGGCAACCAGCGGCGCCGCGACCTTGGCGTCGACCCCGACGCAAACCGCGAAGCGCGCGGGCGTGCCGCTCCCCGTCGCACCGGGCGCCGCGACTGAGCGCGACTGGGTGAACCAGCGCGAGCCGTCTTCCAGTTCGACCAGATCGGCGACCACTTCGCCCGGGCGCGCGAACGCCTCGTGCAATCCCCACAAGGGGCAACGCGCGTCGCCGTCGACGAGCGGCGACTGACTCGCACCGGCATAGCGCTTGCTCCCCTGTCCCGCGCGGTCGATGCGCAACATGAAGAAGGGCAGCCCGCGCGCGCCGACGCGCTGCAGCGTCGTCAGCCGGTGCGCGACCTGTTCATAGCCTGCGCCGAAGCGCCGCTGGAGCAACAGCAGATCATAGCCTGTCGCATCGCAGGCGCGCAGGAAGCGGCCATAGGGCATCATCAGCGCCGCAGCGAAATAATGGATCAGATGCCGCTCGAACATCCGCGCCGCGGCGGCTTCGGCGAATTCGGCGCCCGCAACGAGCGCGTCGATCTCGCCCTTCGCCTCGATCTGCGCGAGCGTCGCCGCCGCCTGAAAGGTGCGCGAGGCGGGGCGCAGCAGCTCGCTCAGCATAAGTTGCCGCGCGTGCCAGTCGAGCCAGCGCAGCCGGTCGGGCATCACGTCCGATGGAAGGATGCGGATGCCGAGCTGGTGCCGCGTGCGCAAACGTTCGGAAATCGTTCCGTAAAGGTCGCCGCCTGCGAGCCGCAATTCATCGGCCAGTTCCTCCGCGCGGGCGTCGAGATCGGGGAAATGATTGCGCCATTTCTCGATCGCCCGGCGCACCGCGGCAACTTCGGGCGCATCACCTTGCGCCTCGGCACGCCCCTCGGGCGCCGCATCGAACAATCGCGCAAACGCCGCCGCCGTCGCGGGGGCGGTCTGCAGCCACTCCTCGACCTCGTGCGCGCCGATCCCCAGATCGGCGAAGCGCGGATCGGCGAGCCGCCGCCGCAGGCCCGCAAGCCCGCCCGGCAGTTCTTCGGCGCCGAGCTTCGCCGCATCGAAGCCGAAGCGCTCGGCCAGCCGCACGATCACGGTTGCGCTGAGCGGCCGCTGGCCATGCTCGATCAGGTTGAGATAGCTCGGCGAAATGTCGAGCGCCTCAGCCATCGCCGCCTGCGTCATCCCCGCCTCACGCCGCACCTTGCGCACCGCCGGCCCCGCGAACACCCGCCGCTCCGCCATAGCTTGTAACTTTCTTTACCAATTTACACGCTGATTTACACCGATTGGTTCTATTTCACAAATATTATTGACAAAGCTTTTCACTTTGCGCGGCAACTTCGCCAACTTCCACCCATCACCTCCTCACAAGGATACGACGATGGGTTATCAGGAAGACATGGCACAGGCAGGCCGCCTCATCCGCGACTATGACGGCACCTGGGACGGCATCAGCGGCGAAAGCATCGCCCGCATGCGCGCCCAGAACAAGTTCCGCACCGGCCTCGACGTCGCCCGCTACACCGCGCGGATCATGCGCGCCGACATGGCCGCCTATGACGCCGATCCCGCGAACTACACCCAGTCGCTCGGCTGCTGGCACGGCTTCATCGCGCAGCAGAAGATGATCTCGATCAAGAAGCATTTCGGGACCGTCAAGGGCCGCTACATCTATCTCTCGGGCTGGATGATCGCGGCGCTGCGCAGCGAGTTCGGTCCGCTGCCCGACCAGTCGATGCACGAAAAGACCAGCGTTCCTGCGCTGATCGAGGAAATCTATACCTTCCTGCGTCAGGCCGACGCCCGCGAGCTCGGCATGCTGTTCCGCGATCTCGACGCCGCACGGGCCGAGGGTGACGAGCTCAAGGCCAAGCAGATTCAGTCGGCGATCGACAATCATGAAACGCACGTCGTGCCGATTATCGCCGACATCGACGCGGGCTTCGGTAACGCCGAGGCGACCTATCTGCTCGCCAAGAAGATGATCGAGGCCGGCGCCTGCGCGCTGCAGATCGAAAATCAGGTTTCGGACGAAAAGCAGTGCGGCCATCAGGACGGCAAGGTCACCGTGCCGCACGAGGACTTCATCGCGAAGATCCGCGCCTGCCGCTACGCCTTCATGGAACTCGGCGTCGAGGACGGCATCATCGTGACGCGCACCGACAGCCTCGGCGCGGGCCTGACCAAGCAAATCGCCTTCTCGAAGGAGCCCGGCGACCTCGGCGACCAGTATAACAGCTTCCTCGACTGCGAAGAGGTCGATGGCGCGGGCAACCCCGGCGACGTGCTGATCAACCGCGACGGCAAGCTGATGCGCCCGAAGCGCCTGCCCTCGAACCTCTATCAGTTCCGCGCGGGAACCGGCGAGGATCGCTGCGTCATGGACTGCATTGCTTCGCTTCAGAACGGCGCCGACCTGCTCTGGATCGAGACGGAAAAGCCGCACATCGAACAGATCGCCGGCATGGTCGACCGCATCCGCGAAGTCGTCCCCAATGCGAAGCTCGCGTACAACAATTCGCCGAGCTTCAACTGGACGCTCAACTTCCGCCAGCAGGTGTTCGACGCGTGGAGCGCCGAGGGCAAGGACGTCGGCGGCTATGACCGCGCCAAGCTGATGAGCGCCGATTATGACGCGACGCCGCTGGGAGAAGAGGCCGACAACCGCATCCGTACCTTCCAGCGCGACGCGGCGAAGCGGGCGGGCATCTTCCACCACCTGATCACGCTGCCGACCTATCACACGGCCGCGCTCAGCACCGACAACCTCGCCAAGGAATATTTCGGCGACGAAGCGATGCTCGGCTACGTCAAGGGTGTCCAGCGCGCCGAGATCCGACAGGGCATCGCCTGCGTGAAGCACCAGAACATGTCGGGCAGCGACATCGGTGACGACCACAAGGAATATTTCGCCGGCGAAGCGGCCCTCAAGGCTGCGGGCAAGGACAATACCATGAACCAGTTTGCGGCCTGATGGCCGCGGGGAACCAGTTCGCCGCCTGATACGAGTTCGGCGCGAGGGGCCCGTTGCACCCCCTCGCGTCACCTTTCTTGGCGCGGGGCCCTTGCGACCTGAGCCCCGCGCCTCCCGAGCTTTCCTGGGGAGGAAAGCCTGTCCGTCGGAAGCCGAAAGGCCTCCGGCGGACATTTTTATTGGATGCCGGACAAGGAAAGCTGTGTTTATGACAACGTTTTCCACTTGCCCGCCAAGGGCGGAATGTGCATTCTTGCTGCAACGCACAATATCCTCCCCAAGGTATCTCTCATGGACGAAACTCGGCTGAAAGTGATGGAAGCCATCGCGCGCCGTCGGCGGGTCACCGCGCAGTATAACGGGACGCGCATGACGCTGGCCCCGCACCAGATGTTCGAACGCCACGGCGCGCTGTTCATCAGCGCGCTCAATCTCGACAAGACATGGCGCTCCGACGACGAACGCCGGCTCGGCCATTTCAAGCTCGACGGGCTTGGCGCCGCGCAGGTCGAGGACGAAGAATTCGAGCCCCTGCCCTCGTTCGAAGCCGCGGCCCCGCGCGACGACGACGTCCTGCTGATGGCGGTATAAGCGGCGGGCGCGACCGCCCGCCCCTCACATCATGCAGCCGAAGGCTCCTCCGCCTTCGTCTTCACCAGCGACCAGATCACCCCGCCCGCGATCAATGCCACGGTTACGCCCAGGCTGATCAGCGGCGGGAATTTGTCGCCGCCGAGGATGAAGTCGGCGACGAAAATCTTCGACCCGATGAATACGAGCACCAGCGCCAGCGCATATTTCAGATAGTGGAAACGGTGCACCATCGCCGCGAGCGCGAAATAGAGCGCACGCAGGCCGAGGATCGCCATGATGTTCGACGTATAGACGATGAACGTGTCGGTCGTGATCGCGAAGATCGCGGGCACGCTGTCGACCGCAAACACCAGGTCGGCGAGGTTGATCACGACGAGCGCGAGAAACAGCGGCGTCGCGGCGAGCGCCAGCTTGCCGGTCTTCGTATCGGGCACGCGCACGAAGAATTTCTCGCCGTGCAGTTCGTGGGTGATCGGAATGTGCCGCGACAGCCATTTGACGACCGGATTGCCGGCAACGTCCATCGGCTTTTCGCCCGCGAACAGCATCTTGATGCCCGTGAACACGAGGAACGCCGCGAAGACATAGAGCAGCCAGCCATATTCGGTGACCAGCGCCGCGCCGCCCGCGATCATGATCCCGCGCAACACGATCACCGCGACGATACCCCACAGGAGCGCACGATACTGGTAGCGCGGCGGGATCGCGAAGGTCGCGAAGATCAGCGAAATGACGAAGATATTGTCGATCGACAGCGCCTTCTCGATGAAGAAGCCGGTATAATATTGCAGGCCCGCCTCGCCGCCTTTCTCGATCCATATCCACGCGCCGAACGCGAGCGCGATCGTGATGTAGAGCGCCGAGAGCTTCAGGCTCTCGCCGATCCCCATCTCCTTGTTTTCCTTGTTGAGGATCCCGAGGTCGAACGCGGTCAGCGCGACGACGAGGCTGATGAAGGCGAGCCAGAACCAGGCCGGGGTCCCCAGCCAGTCGGCGAACAGAAATTCCATGATGATGATCCCTGGCATACGCCAAAGGCGCCGCCCTGCTCGGGCAGCGTCTCTGGCTTTGTCTTATGGTGGGTTAGATCGCGAGCGCGGGCTGGCGCGACAGGCTGGCGAGCCGCTTACGCACCGCGAGCTTCAGCGTCTTCAGCCGCAGCAGACGGAACGGATCGGCGCCGCGGCGCCGGTTCTCGCGGCGCAGCGCATCGTCGATCTGACGGTGCAGTTCGGTCAGCCGGTAAAAACGCGATTTGAAAGTCATAAGGGCCTCCTGATTGATGAAATCAAGCAGGTGACGCCGACGCCGGACCCGGGATTGAGGGGGGAGGTAGGCCAAGCATCGGTGTCACCCGATGCGGTCCGACATCACGTGGCGGAATTTCTTCCGCCGACGCCAGAGGGGCCCGGCCCGCATGCAATGTATATAGGGCGGTGCGGGAAGCGTTGCAAGGCTTTGCCCCTGCCCCTCGGGTCGTGCTAGCCCGGCAGGGTATCGGATCGCCGAGCAGAGGGGAGAGGTATGACCGTCCGGATCGACCATGATGGCCCGGTGACGATCGTCACCATCGACCGGCCAAAAAAGCGCAACGCGGTCGATCCGCTCACCGCACTGGCCCTCCGCGAGGCTTTCGCCACCTTTGCGAAAGACGACAAGGCGCGCGTCGCTATCCTGACCGGCAGTTCGGGCCAGTTCTGCGCAGGGTTCGACCTCGGCGCGGTGGGAACGTCGCGTTACGATCCGGGAGGCCCGGGCCCGATGGGGCCGACGCGGATGCTGCTCGAAAAACCCGTAATCGCCGCGGTCGAAGGCCATGCGGTCGCAGGAGGACTCGAACTTGCGCTCTGGTGCGACATGCGCGTCGCGGGGGAAAGCGCCGTATTCGGCGTCTATTGCCGCCGCTGGGGCGTGCCGCTGATCGACGGCGGCACGGTGCGTTTGCCGCGAATCGTCGGTCAGGGACGCGCGATGGACATGATCCTGACCGGCCGCCCGGTCGCCGCCGACGAGGCGCTGCGTATCGGCCTCGCCGACCGCGTCACCGCAGACGGACAGGCGCTCGCCACCGCAGTCGAACTCGCAAAGCAGATCGTCACTTTTCCGCAAGTCTGCATGAACAGCGACCGGCTCAGTGCCTATCGCCAGTGGGATTTCGACATCGAAGCCGCACTCGCGCACGAAGCGCACGCCGGCGTCGTCCCTTTGCGCGAGGGCGCTGCCGCAGGGGCGAAGCGCTTCACGGAGGGCGCGGGACGCGGCGGCAGCTTTGCCGCGTTCAAGGGAGAATGACGATGAGGATGTGGATTACGGCCGCACTGTTTGCCCTGCCCCTGCCCGCTAGTGCGGCGCCCGACATTCCCGCCGCGATCTACACCGACCCAGCGCCCGACAAGGCTAACCCCGCGGCGATGGAAGTCGTTCACATTCCGAGCGGCGGGGTCGAGATCAACGGCGTGGTCTATGTTGCGGCAGGGGCCGGGCCGCACCCGACGGTCGTCCTTTGCCACGGCCTGCCCGGCAACGAGAAGAACCTCGACCTCGCGCAGGCGATGCGCCGCGCGGGCTGGACCGTCATCACCTTCAACTATCGCGGCTCGTGGGGCAGCCCGGGCCGATATCGCTTCGCGCAGAATCTGGAGGATGCGAACGCCGTCCTCGCCTTCGCACGCGATCCGGCGAACGCCGCAAAACTGCGCATCGATCCGAAGCGGCTCGTCATCGTCGGTCACAGTATGGGCGGATGGGTGACCGCGCTGACCGCTGCGCAGGACAAGGGCCTGCTCGGCGCGGCGATGATCTCGGCCGGCAATATGGGGGCGCTCGGCGGGCTGCCACGTGATCAGGCGGCCAAGCTGCTCCGCGACAACGGCATGGAAGCGCTCGCCGGAACGACGCCCGAGCAAATGGCCGACGAGATCATCGCGAACAAGGACCGCTTCGACTTCGCCAAGGCCGCGCCGCAGCTCAAGGATGCCAACCTCTTCGTCCTGACCTCCGACGACGGCCTCGCGGGCATGAGCGACGCGCTGACCGGCGCGATCAAGGCGAGCGGCGGGACGAGGCTCAAAACGCTGCATGTCGCAACTGACCACAGTTGGTCCGATGCACGCGTGCGGTTGCAGGCGGAGGTTTTGGCATGGCTCGAAACCCTGAAAGCCGGGAAATGACGATCGCTACCCGCCGCCGCAACCCACACTCATTCAATCGGCACCCGGGCGGTCACCGACAAGGCCGCGGTCAATCGATGCGATTGAAATGCGTCGTTTCCAGCTTTTGACGACTATCGCCGGACCATACGATGGTTTCGGTCATCGATTTTCGATCCTTGGCGACAGTGTAGACTCGCGTCGATACCCGGGCGCCTGATTTCCCCAATGTCATGACCAGCGTGTTCGGATCCGGCTGACGCAGCGCGACGCTGTCGATGAAATCCATATTTCCGGTGATCGGTACCGGGACGCCGTCGAGCGCGGCGGTCGATTCCGAATGCTTTCTGGAACCGTCCGGTGCGACGATTTCGACGCGCGTCGTCCATTTTCCGCCTTGCGCTGCGCGGAAGGTCATCGTCACGCGTTGCGGGCGCTCCTCCTCCGGCATCTGCGATGCATCCAGCGACCAGCTTCCGACCAGCGGCAGTCGCTGCGATGCCGTGCTGTAAACGGTGTCGCGTTTCGCGGCCGGATCGGCGGACGGGGCGGTTGCGACCATCAATCCGGCCGCGGCCATGGGTATTGCGATGAGCATGACGATCATTCCTTTCGAACCGCGAGCCCCAACGGTCGCGGTGTGCGCCAAGCCCTTCCCGGCGGCGCGCGGTCTCGGAAGATCGATATTTTCGTCACGAGTTTTTTGGAGGTCGAGAAGGCGCGCCAGTTCGCGGCTGCTGCCGACGCCCGTCTTGCGGCGGGCGGAGCGCAAACGCTCGTTGATCGACGTTTCCGAACGGCCCAGACGCGCGGCGATGGTCTTTACGGTATGACCGGCCACCAACAGGCGCAGAATTTCCAATTCCCGGTCAGTAAGGCACGCGGACAAGCCCAGAGCAGGTTCATTGGCAGACATGTCTTCTGCTCACCACAGCCCCACGAGCAGGTCCATCCCAATTTATTTGGGAACGGGACAGCGCGGCCGGACCATACGGGGTTCGCGGCCCCGCTGGGTTTCCGTGTCTATCTCTATTTTTTCGCCATGAGTTTCATCGCCATCGCGGTCAGCGCCTCGGTCGCGGTCGAGATGACCGCCGGCGCGTCGGGCGCCCAGAAAGGCGAGTGCAGGCTCGGCAACGTTCGCCCCTCCTTCTTCGCGGCGTCGAATTCGGACTGCGGAACGCCGCCGACCCAGATGATCAGGCTCTTGATGTCCTTATTCTCTTCGCGCGAGAAACGGCTGAAATCCTCGCCTCCCATCACCGGGGGCAGTTGCATCACGCGCTTGTCGCCAAAGCGCGTCTTCAGGAAGCCGGCCATTTCTTGCGTGAAATCGACCGTGTTGAACATCGCCGGCGTGAATTCGTCCTTCTCGACGCTGACAACCGGCATCTTGTCGTCGGGGATCCCCGCCGCAATCGCCTCGCCCTTCGCGATCCGCGCGATCCCGTCGAGCAGCTTCGCGCGCACCTCGTCGGTGTAGCTGCGCACGGTGAGTTGCAGCCGCGCTTCGTCGGAGATGATGTTGTGCTTCGCGCCCGCGTGGAAGCTCCCGACCGTGACGACGGCGCTGTCGAGCGGACTGATCTCTCGCGACACGAGCGTCTGCAAGGTCGTGACGATCCGGCTCGCGAGCACGATCGGATCCTTCGTCGCCTGCGGATAGGCGCCATGGCCGCCGAGTCCCTTCACAAGGATGTCGACGCTGTCGACATTGGCGAGCGCATAGCCCGGCGTGTAGCCGATCATCCCGGCCGGAAACCCGGCCGCGTCGTGAAACGCGATCGCATATTGCGGCCGCGGAAAGCGCGTATAGAGCCCGTCGGCGAGCATCATCCGCGCGCCCGCCCCGCGCTCCTCCGCGGGCTGACCGATCATCACGAGCGTCCCCGACCATTTGCCCTTGTTCGCCACCATCAAACGCGCGACGCCGACCCACGCGGTCATATGCGTGTCGTGGCCGCACGCATGCATCACGCCGGTTTCGACGCCCTCCTTCGTCGTCACGCGGACCTTCGACGCGCCGGGCAGCCCGGTCTGTTCGACCACGGGCAGCGCATCCATGTCCGCGCGGACGAGGACGACCGGACCGGGGCCGTTCTTCAGCACGGCGACGATTCCGGTCCCGCCGACTTTCTCGGTCACCTCGAACCCGAGCTTGCGCGCTTCGGCGGCCAGAATCCCGGCCGAGCGGACCTCCATGAAGCTGAGTTCGGGGTTTGCGTGCAGATCCTTGTAGATGTCCATCAGCGAGGGCATCTGCTTTTGCACTTCGCCGCCGATATCCTGCGCCGCCGCCGGCATGGTGAGCGCAAGCGCCGCAACGCCCGTCCAAAGAATCCGCATCATCTTTCCCCCTGTTGTCAGCTGGCCGGAACGAGTTCGATCACGTCGAGCAAGGATTCATAGGCCGGCGCCGGAAGCACCAACCGCCAACGGTTGTCGCCGATACGCTCGACCAGTCCCGCCATGTCGCGCATCCGGTCGGACCCGTAGCTTACCGCCATCGACTCGTCGCCGAGCACGAGCGCTCCAAGGAACACCTGCCGTTTCAGCCCGTCGGGAAAGATGAGGCCGACCGGTCGCTGCGAGCCGGTAAGCTTCGTCATGCTCATCAGCCCCTGTTCGGGCGAAACCCGGCAACGGAACCAGTCATAGGAAATATAGGCCAGTGTTCCGCGCCCCTGCGTACCGACCTTCACCGTGCGGCAGCGATAGTCGCCTGGCGGCAGATGCGGGTTCGGAAGTGCCGCCGCCGGCTGGAGCAGCACGCCTTCGCGCTCGATATTCGCACCATAGCCCTTAGCGCGCGCATCGGCGAGCGCGCCGGTCCAGCTCGAATACCAGTTGCGGATCCGCTCCTTGTCCTGCGCGGTCGCGGTCGCGCGCCAGGTTCCGGCCGGCTCGACCTCAACGGGCGGCGGATCGGCCGCAGACGGCGGCATTGACGGTACTGTCTGGCAGGCACCGAGCACGAGGCCCAGCGCCAGCGTCGAAATCATTGGGATGCGACCCCGCATTTTCCGTCCCTCCTGGTCGGTCTTCGGCTAACCTTAAGAGGGACAAGGAAAATGCTCAAGACCGCTCCCGGCAAAAGCGACGCGGTCAGGCGGCGGTCCAGCCGCCATCGACGCTGAGGTTCGCGCCGGTAATGTTCGCGGCTTCGTCGCGCGTCAGAAAGCTCGCGATCGCGGCGACCTGTTCGACAGTGACGAACTGCTTCGTCGGCTGGCCCGCGAGCAGCACGTCGTTGATCACCTGCTCGCGCGTCATCTTGCGCGCCTTCATCGTGTCGGGGATCTGGTTTTCGACCAGCGGCGTCCAGACATAACCGGGGCTGATGCAGTTCACGGTGATGCCGGCATCGGCAACCTCGAGCGCGACGGTCTTCGTCAGCCCCGCGAGCCCGTGCTTCGCGGTGACATAGGCCGACTTGAAGGGCGAGGCGACGAGCGAATGCGCCGACGCGGTCGCGATGATCCGTCCCCATCCCTTCTTGCGCATCCCCGGCACCGCGTGGCGGATCGTGTGGAATGACGCGGTCAGGTTGAGTGCGATGATCATGTCCCATTTCTCGGGCGGGAAGTCCTCGACCCGCGAGACGAACTGCATGCCGGCATTGTTCACGAGGATGTCGATCCCGCCGAGATCCTTGTCGGCGCGCCCGAACATCGCCTCAATCTCTTCGGGCTTCGTCAGGTCGGCCCCGTCATAAACCGCCTTGCCGCCGTTCAGCACTTCGATCGCCGCACGCTCGGCCTCGATCGCGGCGGCATCGCCGAAGCCGTTGATGATGATGTTCGCGCCATCGGCGGCGAGCGCTTTCGCGATGCCGAGCCCGATGCCCGAGGTCGATCCGGTGACGAGAGCCGTCTTGCCTGAAAGTCGCATGTTCTAGTCCTTTTCAGCGGGGGGAGATTATTGGCCGTCCTTGGGTCGAAGGTCGCCCGACCGGACGGCGAAACTGTCGGAGCGGCCCTCGACGATGCTTTCGGCGAGCAATTGCCCGTCTTTCATCGCCGCATCGACGGCGGCCTTGCCGAGCGCCCAGTTGATTTCCATCGTCGAGCGCGAAAATTCGAAGTCGCGCGCGCCGGTCTGCCATGCGGGCGGCTCGTGGATCAGTTGCACGACGTTGAGCGCCTTGCAGTCGACCATCTTGCGCACCGCCTCCACCTCGGCGAGGTCGGCAAATTCGGCGGGCAATTTGTGCAGCATCCGGTCGATCAGGCGATGCTCCTTGCGGCGACGGACGAGGCCGTCGGAGATGCGCCGCGTGCGGCTCGAATAACGGATATCCTTCTCGCGCGACCAGGCCTCTTCCAGATCGTGCGGGCGCTCGCCGCGCGCGGGAAACAGGTCGACCTGAAAGACGAGCATGTCCTCGTTTGCGCTCTCGACGACATGCTCGAGCGGGGTGTTCGAGACGAGCCCGCCGTCCCAATACCACACCCCGTCGATCTCGACCGGTGGCAGGCCAGGGGGCAGAGCGCCAGACGCCAATATGTGACGTGCATCGATGCGGTCGGTCGTCGTGTCGAAATAGCGGAAATTGCCCGTCTCGACCGCGACAGCGCCGACCGAGAGCCTAACCTTGCCGTCGTTGAGCCGGTCCCAGTCGACGAGCCGATCGAGCGTCGCGATCAGCGGCGTCGTGTCATAGAAGCTGACCGCCGCGGGCGTTTGCCGCTCGGCGAACATCGGCGGTGGAATGCGCGGGACGAAGAAGCCGGGCACGCCGAACGTCGTCACCTGCGCCGCGGCGCCGAGGTGCGTCCACTCGCGGACGAGGTCGTTGTCGATCAGCGGCAGCGACGGCAGCGCCGACGAAACACCGTCCCAGAACTCGCGCATCTTGCCCACGGCCTCGTCGCGCGGATTGCCGGCGATGATCGCGGCATTGATCGCACCGATCGAAATCCCCGCGACCCAGTCGAGTTCGATGCCGAGGTCGATCAGCGCCTCGTAAACGCCCGCCTGAAAGGCGCCGAGCGCACCGCCGCCCTGCAGGACGAGAACGACGAGATCGGGAAGCGGCAAGGCTGCACGCGCGGCACGGCGAGGCATGGACTCGAATGATCCTTCTCTGCGGTCGGCACCCGCGTGTCATTTGTGCACCGCAACAGGAAAGATTGCAAGCCGACCAATGCTATGAAGCGCGCGCGAAGCCCCTTCCAATTGCCCCGCCCTGCTGCCACTATCGGGCCGAGACAGGCACTTAGCGCTGGAGGGACCCCGATGCGCCTCGACGATTATGATCCCGGCGACGACATCCGCGACCTCGGGCGCGGGGGCGGCGGTTTCGGCGGGGGCGGCGGCATGGGCGGCCTGCTCATCGGCCTGCTGCCGATGTTGCTCGGACGCAAGATGGGCTGCGGCACGATCCTGATCCTCGGCGCGCTCGCCTTTTTCTTCTTCGGCGGCGGCATGCAGATGCTCGGCGGCAGCGGCACGACCGATCCGATGGCCGACAGCCGCGGCGCGCAACAGCAAGGCGTTGCATGCGATACCGCGGCGGAGAGGTTCGCCTGCAATGTCTTCGGATCGACGCACCAGGTGTGGGGCAGCCTGATCAGCAACTACCAAAAGCCGACGATGAACTTCTTCACCGACCAGAACCGCTCGGGTTGCGGCGCCGCGCAATCGGCGATGGGGCCGTTCTATTGCCCCGCCGATCAGGGCGTCTACCTCGACACCGCCTTCTTCAACGAGCTCGCCAGCCGGTTCGGCGCGGCGGGCGATGCGGCGCAAGCCTATGTCGTCGCGCACGAGGTCGGTCACCATATCCAGACGGTCACCGGCATCTCCGACCAGGTCCGCCGCGCGCAACAGCGCGCTTCGCAGGCGGAGGGCAATGCGCTGCAGGTCCGCATGGAGTTGCAGGCCGATTGTTACGCCGGCGTCTGGGCGGCACGCGCAAAGACCCGCGACGGCCAGTCGGTGATGGAACCCGGCGACATGGAAGAAGCGATGCGCGCCGCAAACGCGATCGGCGACGACACGCTGATGCGCTCGGCGGGGCAGCGTCCCGTGCCCGAAAGCTTCACGCACGGGACGAGCGAACAGCGCATGACCTGGCTGCGCCGTGGCCTGCAGACGGGGGATCCGAAACAATGCGACACGTTCAACGCGTCGCTCTGATCGCGGCGGCGACCCTCGCCGCCGTCCCCGCTGCCGCCGAAACCGTCTATGTCCAGACCGGACGGTTGATCGACGGTATCTCGAACGAAGTGCGCACCGGCCAGTGCGTCACGATCGTCGACGAACATATCAAGGCGGTCGGCGCGTGCGGCAAGGCGCCCGACGGCGCAACCGTCGTCGACTGGTCGGCCTATACGGTGCTGCCGGGGCTGATCGACCTGCACACGCATCTCGCCGACCTTGGCCAGAGCGCCGATCTGGCTGCGCCGATGAAGGCCTCGCCCGCCGAGACCGCGCTGGTCGGCGCGCGCAACGCTCGCGTGACGCTCGACGCGGGCTTCACCAGCGTTCGCGACGTCGGCGTGTATCGCGGGCTCGTCGACGTGACCTTGCGCAACGCGATCGACCGTGGAGACGTGCCCGGACCGCGGATGTGGGTCGCGGGCGCTTACCTCACGATCCCCAAGGGCGGCGGCGAACTGAATGGCGTCGTTCCCAACGAACAATTGCCGCCCGACATGCGCCTCGGCGTCGCGGCAACGCCCGAGGAAGCTGCCGCAAAAACCACCTTCCTGCTCGATCATGGCGCCGACTTCATCAAGGCGATCGCGACCGGCGCTGTGCTGGCGATCGGCACCGAACCCGGCGCGCCCGAACTCACCGAGGCCCAGCTGCGCGCGATCGTCAAGGTCGCGCATGCCCGCGGCAAGCGCGTCACCGCGCACGCGCATGGCGCGATCGGCATCCAGAATGCGATCGACGCCGGCGTCGACAGCATCGAACATGCCAGCCTCGCCGACGAAGCGACGCTCCAGCTGGCGAAGAAGCATGGCACCTGGCTCGCGATGGATATCTACAACGGCGACTATATCGAGGATATCGGCACGAAAGAAGGCTGGCCCGAGGAGTATCTGCGCAAGAACCGCGAAACGACCGACACCCAGCGCGCGGCGTTCAAACGCGCGGTCGAGCTGGGCGTGAACATCGGCTTCGCGACCGACGCCGGCGTCTATCCGCACGGCCTCAACGCCAGACAGTTCGCCTATATGGTCAGATACGGCATGACCCCCATGCAGGCGATTCAGGCCGCGACCGGGCGCGCATCCGAAGAGATGGGCCGCAGCGATGTCGGCGCGATCGTCCCCGGCCGCTATGGCGACATGATCGCGGTCAAGGCCGATCCGCTGAAAGACATCCGGTCGCTCGAAAAGATCGACCATGTGATGAAGGGCGGCGCAATCGTCCGCTAGGCCCTGAATTGGCCTCTCGCCGCCGCATGGACTTCGGCCTGCGCGAGCAACAAGGCGAGATCCTCGCGGCTGATATCGAAGGTTTCGCCCAAATCGTCGAGCGCGGCGTCGATGTCGGCCATCTGCAAGCCGACGGGCGCGGGAACCGGGGCCTTGCCGTCCACCGGTTTGGCGCGGTGCGGATAGCTGTGGCCCGAGAAGCGGTGGAAAAGCCATCCGACCGCGACGAGGATCAGCGAGTTCGCGAGGATCGGCAGCAGCAGATGATGCGCGTGCCCCGATTGGATGGCGTGCCCACCGATCACCGCGCTCAACGCGGCAGCGCCGCCGGGCGGGTGAAGACAGCGCAGCAGCGACATGATCAGGATAGCGCCGCCGACCGCGAGCGCGGCGGCAAGCGCCGGCTGCGGTACGAGGCTGACGATCAGGACGCCGAATATCGCCGACACGCCATTGCCGCCGACGATCGACCAAGGCTGCGCGAGCGGGCTTGCGGGCACCGCGAACAGCAGCACCGCCGACGCGCCGATCGGCGCGACGATCCACGGCATCGCCGCGGGGAAAAAGAAAAGGCAGACCCCGCCCGCCGCCGCGATACCGACCAGCGCGCCGATGCTACCGATCGCGCGGTCGCGCAGGCTCGCGCCCGCGAGCAGCGGGACGAAAAAGCGGGTGGTGGTCGTCGTCAGCGCCTGAAACACGCGATTCTCCTCTTCGGTCCGCGCCGATGCACCAAAGCGGCGCCGCGGGCCAGACAGCTTTGGTTTGACGTAGCGAAGCGCGATTGACGATCGCGCTTGAAAGCGTCCGCGGCAGCGTTAAACCCCCGCCATGCGTAACATGCTCCTCACCAGCGCGATCGCGCTCACCGCCGCCCTTTCCTCCCCCGCGCTCGCTCGTCCGATGACCGAGGTCGATCTCGCGACGCTGAAGCGCGTCGCCGCGCCGACCGCGTCGCCCGACGGGCGCTGGGTGGTCTTCCAGCAGACCGATACCGAGACGGGGAGCTACAAGCGCTCGACCGGGCTCTGGCTGATCGACCGCAATGCCAAGGATGCGAAGCCGTCCCAGATCGCCGACACAGCGGGCAAGAATGAAACCTCCCCCGCCTTCGCGCCCGACGGCAGCCTCTATTTCCTCTCGAACGCCTCGGGCAAGGACCAGATCTGGCGCATCGACCTCGCGGCGGGCACCCCCGCGACGCAGGTCACCGATACGCAGGCAGACGTTTCGGGTTTCAAGATTTCGCCTGACGGCAAGAAGCTGCTCGCGTGGGGCGACATTCCGAAGGAATGCGCCGACTTCGGCTGCGAAGCCAAGGACAAGGGCGCGCTCGTCGGCCCCGGCAGCGGCCGGCTCTACAAGGATGGCGTCGGCTTCGTCCGTCATTGGGACGCGTGGGAAACGCCCGGCACCTACAGCCGCCCGTTCGTGTTCAATCTCGACGGCGGCAAGGCGAGCGTCGCGCGTCCGGTCGACGCCGGCCTGATCGGCGACAGCCCGTCGAAGCCGATGGGCGGCGGCGAGGAGCTTGCTTGGGGCGCCGACAGCCGCACCGTCTTCTTCACGCTGCGCAAGGCCGACCGCCACGAGCCGACATCGACCAATCTCGACATCTATAGCTGGCTCGTCGACAGCCGGATGATGCCGGTCAATCTGACCGAGAGCAATCAGGCGACCGATACGCTGCCCACCCCGTCGCCCGACGGCAAGTGGCTTGCCTACGCCGCGATGGCGCGCCCCGGCTACGAGGCCGACCGGCAGGTGCTGATGATCCGCAACCTCGAAAGCGGCGAGACGAAGAAGCTGACCGACGCGTGGGACCGCTCGGTCGATTCGCTCAGCTGGGCGGCCGACGGCAAATCGCTCTTCGTCACCGCGCAGGACGTGCTCGACCACCCGGTGTTCAAGGTCGATGCTGCGACGGGCAAGGTCGAGAAGATCAAGGCCTCGGCCGAAGCTTTCGACGGCACGGTCAACGACGTAACGGTGCTACCCGGCGGCGCGCTGCTCTATACGCGCAACAGCGCACTGCTTCCGACCGACCTCTATACCCGCGACGCAAGGGGCAAGGTGAAGCAGATCACCTCCGTGAACGCGGCGACGCTCGCGGAGTTCGATCCGGTCAAGTTCGACCGCATGCAATTCGCCGGCGCGGATGGCGACAAGGTTTGGGGTATCATCCTGAAGCCCGCGAACGCCACCGCGAAGCTGCCGGTCGCCTTCATCGTCCATGGCGGCCCGCAGGGCAGCTTCGGCAACGGCTGGTCGACGCGCTGGAATCCGCGCCTCTTCGCACAGCAGGGCTATGGCGTCGTCAGCGTCGATTTCCACGGCTCGACCGGTTACGGTCAGGCCTTCACCGACGCGATCAACAAGGATTGGGGCGGCAAGCCGCTCGAGGATCTGAAGCTCGGCCTTGCTGCGGCGGGCAAGCAGGATGCACAACTCGATATCGCGAACGCCTGTGCGCTCGGTGCGTCGTACGGCGGCTATATGATGAACTGGATCGCCGGCCAGTGGACCGACGGCTTCAAATGCCTCGTCCAGCATGACGGCGTCTTCGACGCGCGCGCGATGGCCTATGAAACCGAGGAACTTTGGTTCGACGAATGGGAGCATGGCGGCCCCTATTTCGAGGTTCCCGAGGAATTCGAGAAGTGGAACCCGGTCAATCACGTCGCGAAGTGGAAGACCCCGATGCTGGTGATCACCAGCGAAAAGGATTTCCGCATTCCCTATACGCAGGGGCTCGCCGCCTTCACCGCGCTCCAGCGCCGGAATATCCCGTCGCAGCTGCTGGTCTTTCCCGACGAAAATCATTGGGTGCTGAAGGGCGCGAACAGCGTCCAGTGGCACCAGACGGTGTTCAACTGGCTGGGCAGCTATCTGAAGAAATAGGCCGCTCTTCTCTGCATCGTCACCCCGGACTTGATCCGGGGTCCATCGCCAACGCTTGGGTCATGGATGCCGGATCAAGTCCGGCATGACGAGGAGATGCGCTGTTTGAAGTATCACTCGACGATCTCGCCGCCCGTCTTGCCGTAGAATATGCGCCACAGCGCGAGGTCGTCGCTGAAGTCGGCATAATGATGCTCGACGCCGGCAGCGACGAACAACAGGTCGCCTGCCGAAAAGGGCGTGCGCTCACCGGCATGGACCAGCACGCCCTCACCGCGGATCACGGCATAGAGTTCGTCCTGTTCGTGGGGCGTCTGACGGTTCGGCGGAACGGGAACCGACAGGCGGACATCGAGCGTCCCGCGTTTCAGCGCCAGCACCGACCGTTCGCCCTCGGGGGTCGGCACCTTCGCCGCATAGTCGGCGAGGCGGATGACCCCGCTGCGCAACGCATCGTCCATGACCTCGCTCCTGCAAACCGGCGACAGTCTAATCTCGACCGATCCGGCTTGCCAGCCCGCACCCCGGCTGGCAAAGGCGCCCGGCTATGCCGATGGAAAAAACCTTCGATCCCGCCGCTATCGAGGCGAAATGGGCCCATGAATGGGAAAGCCGTGGACTCTTCCGTCCCGCGCGTCCCGACGCGACGCCATTCACGATCGTCAACCCGCCGCCGAACGTCACCGGCGCGCTGCATATCGGCCATGCGCTCGACAATACGTTGCAGGACGTTCTCGTCCGCTATGAGCGCCTGCGCGGCAAGGATGCGCTGTGGGTCGTCGGCATGGATCATGCCGGCATCGCGACGCAGATGGTCGTCGAGCGCCAGCTCGAGGAGCGGCAGGACAAGCGCACCAACTACACGCGCGAGGATTTCGTCGAAAAGGTATGGCAGTGGAAGGCGGAAAGCGGCGGCCAGATCACCGGCCAGCTCCGCCGCCTCGGCTGCTCGATGGACTGGAGTCGCGAGCAGTTCACGATGGACCCGCATTTCACGCAGGCCGTGGTCAAGGTCTTCGTCGACCTGCACAAGAAGGGCCTGATCTACCGCGACAAGCGGCTCGTGAACTGGGATCCCAAGCTCAAGACCGCGATCTCGGACCTCGAGGTCGAGACGCACGAGGTTCAGGGCTGCTTCTGGCACTTCAAATATCCGCTCGCCGATGGCGTAACGCTCGATGACGGGCGTGGGTTTATCGAGGTCGCCACGACGCGCCCCGAAACGATGCTCGCCGACATGGCAGTCGCGGTGCACCCCGACGATGCGCGTTACAAGAGCGTGATCGGCAAGGATATCCTCCAACCGATCACCGGCCGCCGCTTCAAGGTCGTCGCCGACGAGCATGCCGATCCCGAACTCGGCAGCGGCGCGGTGAAGATCACGCCGGGGCATGATTTCAACGACTTCGACGTCGGCAAGCGCGCGGGCTTCAAGCCCGGCGAGATGCTCAACATGCTCGACGGCGACGCGAACGTTATCCAAACCGCCGACGGGCTTATCCCTGCCGAATATCTCGGCCTCCACCGCTTCAAGCGCGACGGCAAGGACGGCGCGCGCGAACTCGTGGTGGCGCGAATGAAGGAAGCCGGCTTCCTGATCCCGCATACCGACAAGGACGGCGGCGAGCATGACGCCGAGCCGCGCACGATCCAGACGCCCTTCGGCGACCGCGGCGGCGTGGTGATCGAGCCCTGGCTGACCGACCAATGGTATGTCGACGCCGAAACGCTCGCGCAGCCGCCGATGGCGGCGGTGCGCGACGGGCGGATCAACATCGTGCCCAAGACGTGGGAAAAGACCTTCTTCAACTGGATGGAGAATATCCAGCCTTGGTGCGTGTCGCGCCAGCTCTGGTGGGGTCACCGGATTCCTGCATGGTATGGGCCAACCAAGCGTGACGATGGCACGCTCGTTGTAAATCCGACCGCGCTAGAAGGTCGGAAGATATTCGTTGCCGAGACCGAAGAGGAAGCGGTCGCCGAAGCGGCTCTATACTACGGGACCGATTTCACGGTTCAAATTTCGGAAACTCCTGCTTGGTCTCAAGGTGTCCAGACCATTGTTGAAGCGGTCGGGGGCCGCACCGATTTGGTCCTCCTGAACCGAGATAATGACGTTCTCGACACATGGTTCTCCTCCGCACTCTGGCCCTTCGCGACGCTCGGCTGGCCCGAGAATACCGACCTGCTCAAACGCCACTACCCCAACGACGTCCTCATCTCGGGCTTCGACATCCTCTTCTTCTGGGATGCGCGCATGGCGATGCAGGGGATGGAGTTCATGGGCGATGTCCCGTGGAAGACGCTCTACCTCCACGGCCTCGTCCGTGCGCCCGACGGCGCGAAGATGTCGAAGTCGAAGGGTAATGTCGTCGATCCGCTCGGGCTGATCGACCAATATGGTGCCGATGCGCTGCGCTTCTTCATGTCGGCGATGGAAAGTCAGGGCCGCGACATCAAGATGGATGACGCACGCCTCGCGGGCTATCGCAACTTCGCGACCAAGCTGTGGAACGCCGCGCGCTTCTGCGAAGCCAACGGCATTTCGGCCTCGACCAGCTTCGAAGCGCCCACGGCGACGCTCCCCGTCAACCGCTGGATCATCGGCGAGGTCGCCGCGACCGTCGCCGCGATGGAAACCGCCTTCGCCGCCTATCGTTTCGATGAAGCCGCGAACGCGATCTACAGCTTCGCGTGGGACCGCTTCTGCGACTGGTATCTGGAACTGATCAAGGGCGCGATCGACGACGAGACGAAGGCCGTCGCCGGCTGGGTGCTCGACCAGATCCTTGTTATGCTGCACCCCTTCATGCCTTTCATCACCGAAGAGCTGTGGACGGGACTTGGCGACCGCACCGACTATCCGCTGATCACAGCGAAGTGGCCGGCGCCGACGGCCGAGAGCGACGCCAACGCCAGCGCCGACATCGACTGGCTGATCAAGCTCGTCAGCGAACTGCGCACCGCCAAGGCCGAACTCGGCCTGCCGCCGGGCGCCCGCCTGACCGCGCATTTCCCGGCGTCGCTGAAGGGCCGCACCGACAAGCTCGCGGCGCAGCTCGACCGCCTCGCGCGCCTCGAGGCGATCAGCTTCGATCCCGCCCCTGCGGGCGCATCGGCGCAGCTCGTCGTCGAGGGCGAGACGATCACCGTCCCGCTAGAAGGTGTCATCGACATCGCCGCCGAACGCGACCGCCTGACCAAGGCGCTTGCCGCGGCTGCGAAGGAACGCGACGGCCTTGCGGGCCGTTTAAGCAATCCGTCGTTCGTCGAACGCGCGAAGCCCGAAGCCGTCGAGAAAGCCCGCATGGACCACGCCGCCAAGGAAGCCGAGGCCGACCGTCTGACCGCCGCGCTGGCACGCCTGGGGTGACCGACGGCGAGGCCCCCGTCACGCCAACACCGGTTGCCGCCGCGGCTGACCCCGCGGCCAGTCCGGTTCCGCCGCGCCAGACCGCACGCGGCGGCGGACGGATGGATCTGACGCAGGGGCCGATCGCCAAGACACTGATCCTCTTCGCGCTGCCGACGCTCGCGTCGAACATCCTGCAGACGCTTTCGGGATCGGTGAATTCGGTCTGGGTCGGGCAATTTCTCGGCGAAGGCGCACTGGCGGCAACCGCCAACGCGAACATCATCATGTTCCTGATGTTCGGCGCCTTCTTCGGCTTCGGCATGGCCGCCACCGTCCTGATCGGCCAATCGATGGGGCGCGGCGACATCGACGCCGCGCGCCGCGCGACGGGCGGCGTGATCGGGCTCGCACTCGCATTCTCGGTCGTGATCGCCGTCCTGGGCTGGTTCGCGTCGGACCGGATCCTTCGCTGGCTCGAAACCCCGCCCGAAGCGTTCGCGCTCGCGCACGACTATCTGCGCGTGACGTTTCTCGCGGTTCCGGCGTCGATGCTCTCGGTCACCTTGATGATGGCTTCGCGCGGCGCCGGCGACGCGGTGACGCCACTGCGCTTCATGATCCTCGCGGTCGTGCTCGATATCGCGTTCAACCCGGTGCTCATTCTCGGCCTTGGTCCCTTCCCCCGCCTCGGCATCGCGGGCAGCGCGCTGGCAACCGCGGTTGCCGGGACGATCAGCCTGACGGGGATGATCGCGTGGTTCTATGCCAAGAACCACGTCCTGCGCCTGCGGGGGCCCGAACTGCGCTATCTGCTTCCCAACTGGAACGAGCTTCGCTTCATCATCGGGCGCGGGCTGCCGATGGGCGCGCAGATGCTGGTGATCTCGGGTGCCGGACTGATCATGGTCGGGCTCGTCAATCGCGAGGGCCTGGTCACCGCGGCGGCCTATGGCGCGACGCTGCAGCTCTGGAATTATATCCAGATGCCCGCACTCGCGGTCGGTGCCGCGGTCAGCTCGATGGCAGCTCAGAATATCGGCGCAGAGCGGTGGGATCGCGTCGCCGGCGTCACCAACAGCGGCATCGCGATCAACCTCGCGATGACCGGCGTGCTCATCCTGCTGCTCCTGCTGTTCGACCGGACGGCGCTCGCGCTTTTCCTGGGAAGCGGCAGCGATGCGATCGATGTCGCGCGCAACATTCAGTATATCGCAACCTGGACCTTCCTGCCCTTTGGCACGACGATCGTCCTGATCAGCACCTTGCGCGCCAATGGTTCGGTCGTGCCGCCGCTCGTCATCCTGTTCCTGTCGATGTTCCCGATCCGGCTCGGCATCTATTATTTCGGATATCCGATCGTCGGCAGCGACATTCTGTGGTGGAGCTTTCCGCTCTCCTCGCTCGCGTCGCTGGCCATGGCATGGGCGGTCTACAAGCGCGGCGACTGGCGCCGAACGCTCCCGAAACCGGCCGCGTCGTGACGCGTTTCTTCGACCAAAGCGCCCGCCCCTTCGACTGGCGGCCCGGCGTCTGCTAGCGTCGGCCGCATGTCCGACGCTAAAGCAACCCCAATGAATATGAACCTTCGTAAAGAGGCGCTGCGCGACCAGCGGGCGAAGATGCTGGCGGCGGCGCCCGACTGGCGCGCCTCGGACGCCCGCGTCAATCCGCGCGTCGCGATCGGCTCGATCCTCGTCATGTGGTTGCTCTATTTCCTGATCACCACGGGCCTCGGCATGCTCGCCGGCGCCGAGCAGTGGGAATATGCCGGCCGCCGCGCGATCGTCGTCGTCGCGGGCATCCTTTGCACCTTCGTGCTCTATCAGCTGATCCAGCGCGTACAGCCACGCGGCTTCGGTGCGCGCCTTGCCGTCGCGCTGGGTGCCGCAGTGCCGCTCGTCATCCTCTATGCATCGATCAACCTGTTCGTCTTCTTCTACTGGTTCCCGGCATCCGACTCTGCCGAGATCGTGAAGGAGGTGCAGTCGAAATTCCCCGTTGCCTGGGAAACGATGCTGATCCTCGACAGCTCGATCCGCTGGTATTTCTTCTTCGCCGTCTGGGCCGCGCTGTACGTCGCCTTCGGCTACGCGAACGAGATGCGCGCGGTCGAGCGGCGCGCGAACCATTTCCGGATCGAGGCGCAGACGGCCCAGCTCCGCGCGCTGCATTATCAAGTCAACCCGCACTTCCTGTTCAACACGCTCAATTCGCTCTCGACGCTCGTGCTGAAAGGCTCGAAGGCCGAAGCCGAGACGATGATCATGAATCTCTCGTCCTTCCTCCGCTCGAGCCTTGCGGTCGATCCCGAGCAGCTCGTCAGCCTCGACGAGGAAATCGCGCTCCAGCGCCTCTATCTCGATATCGAGCAAACACGCTTTCCCGACCGGCTGCAGGTCGAGGTCGCCATGCCCGCCGAATTGGAGAATGCGTGCGTCCCAGTGCTCATCCTGCAGCCGATCATCGAGAACGCGATCAAATACGGCGTGGCGCCGAGCAAGGGGCGGATCGCGATCCGCCTGACCGCGAGCAGCGAATATGGCCTTCTGGTCGTCCGCGTCGAGAATGACATCGACCCGAAAGCGCCGGCGCCGGCGCCCGGAACCGGGCTGGGCCTCGGCAACGTCCGCGAACGGTTGCTGACGCGCTATGGCCCGACCGCGGGCTGCGAATGGGGACCGTCGGATACGGGTGGCTTCTTTGTGTCGCTGTGGCTACCTTTGGCCCGGGAAGGCTGTTGAGATGATGCAGACGCTGCGTACGCTGATCGTCGACGATGAACCGCTCGCGATCGAACGGCTCCAGATCCTCGCGGGACAGCAAGACGGCGTGTCGCTGGTCGGGACCGCGAGCGATGGCGCGTCGGCGCTGCGTATGGTCGACGCCCTCGCCCCCGATCTCGTCCTCTGCGACATCGCTATGCCCGATCTGAACGGCCTCGCCGTCGCTGCCGCAATCGACAAGCTGGACAATCCGCCCGCGGTCGTCTTCGTCACCGCGTTCGATCAATATGCGGTCGCCGCTTTCGACGTGGCTGCGGTCGACTATCTGCTCAAACCCGTCTCGCCCGACCGGCTCGCACGTGCGCTGGCGCGCGTCCGCGAATGGGGGGCGGCCGACCGGGCGCCGAAGCAGAAGAGCAAGTGGATCAGCGAATTCTGGGTCCAGAACCGCGGCGAGATGCTGCGCATCGATGCGGCGCAGGTCGACCTGATCGAAGCCGAGCGCGACTATATGCGGCTGCACGTCGGTGGACGCAGCTGGCTGATCCACCAGACGATCAAATCGCTCGAGGCGCGGATGGACCCCGACCAGTTCATGCGCATCCACCGGTCGAAGATGATCCGCCGCGGCGGTATCGTCGGGCTCAAGCATCATGGCGACGGTGCGTGGAGTGTCGACCTGGGCGAAGGCGGCGTTCACCGCATCGGCCGCACCTATCTTCACGACGTCAAGGCGATCATGCACGCCTGAAGCAAAAGACGGCCATGCCACCACCAGGGCATGACCGCCTTTGCCGCGGCCGCCGCCTGCTTAACCGGCGGCCGCTTCACCGATAGCCGTCAGGGAGCCGCGACGACCGCCGGCTTTTCGCTTGCGAAGCGTGCATTGCTGCCGTTGTAGAGTGCGGCGAGTTGCGGCTCGACGCTGCGCTTCGCCGCGGTTTCGCATTCGGCGCTCGCCGCGCGCTGGCGCAGCGTCGGGCGGGGATCGACGCTGCACATCGACTTGATGGCGGTGCGGACGCGTACGTCGAGCCGTTCGCGGCCCGCCGCGCTCGCGAGGTTCAGATCGTCGTAGCGGACCGTCACGCTCGGCCGGTCGTCGTCCTGCGCCGCCGCGGGTACGACGGCGCCGGTACTGGCGAGCGCCGTGGCCAGGATCAGGGATAGTTTCGACATGGGGAGTCCTCTCTCATCGGGGGGATGATGATGCGGGACACGGAAGGAACTGGAACCGGGGAAGACCTAGCCCTCCCGCATCCCGCTCATGCTGGATGCCGCGTTTCGCGGCCGGTTGCACCGCAGGTTCGACCGGACCCGGGGGCGTGTCGATTGAAGGACGAAGGGCCGGATCGCATCGACGAGTGGCCGAAAGCTTGTAATCTGCCGTTCATCATGGCCTCCTCCGCAATATGGCAAGGAAGCGCAAGCCGCCCGCGAGTCGCGATGCCGTCGCGCGTCGATGGACGTTCGGCCTGATCCTGGTCGTTGCCGGGCTGGGCGGCGGCGGACTGCTGGGCGCACTCGTTGTCGGCAGCGGACTTCACGGCGGGCGCCCGGGCGACGCCGGTTTTGCGCGGCTCAGTTCGAACCCGGATGCCCTCGTCGCCGATAGCACCGGATCAACCGCGCCCTGCCCGGGATGCGCAGACAGCTATGGCGTCGGCGCACGGCTTCGCGAGACGCACGACCGGCGGATGAGCGAGCCTTTTCGTGAACTCGGCGCCGTCGACGTCGACACCACCCCGCCGGCCGAGCCGTCGGACGATTATCGCTACGGCGGCCGCTTTCCCGACCCGCCTCCGCGCTCAGACGTCGTTCCCGCTATGGTCCTTCCCGTCGCGATCCCCGACACCGCGCCGGCCCCTGCCGACGCGAAGCAGCGGCAAGGCCCCGGCGTACCGCCGGAGCCCGTCGAAACGAAATAGGCGTCAGTTGTTGGGCTGCGGCGCCGCGCAGCGCGTCGTATCGCCGGCCTTGCACGCAGCGACGTCGGCTTCCCATTTGATCCGTTCCTCGGCAGACATCGCGGCGACCCGCGCCTTTTCGGCTTCATAGCTTGCCGTTTCCTGCGCGAACGTGGCCTGTGCCGAAGCCTCCGCCTGCTGCGCCGCGGCGACCTGCGCGGCGTACGTGTCGCTTTCCGCCTTGGCCTTTGCCTGCTGCTCCGCGTTGAGCCGCGCGGTGTTCGCGCGTTCCTCGGCGGTCGTACCATCGGGAAGCTTCTGCATCGCCGCCGCCTGAGCCCCCGCGAGCAGCGCAACCGCTGCCGTCGCCGTCAAAATCGTCCTGATCATCGAAGATCTCCTTTGCATCGCATGCTGAAAGGGCACCTGTCCGTCCAACGCTTGTACCGATATGGCGTTCCGCGCCCGGCGTTTGACGCCGCGCACGTCAGCAGCCATGCTGGCGGCTCCATCTTGTCCGAACGGCGGATCCCTTGTCTGCACCAGCGCGCCACCCGATCAACCGCCCCGTCTTCTTCATCCCGCTGGCGATCCTCACCGCGGCGTTGATCCTGAGCCTGTGGCTCGGAGCCGATTTCGTCGCTGCGGAAACGCACGCGAACGAGTGGGTGCTGCGGGAGTTCGGTTCCGTTTTCGCCGGCGCGGGACTCGGCTTTCTGGCGCTGCTCGCGATCGTGGCCGCCTCGCCGCTCGGGCGAACGGTCATCGGTGGTGCGCGAGCCGAGCCGCTGCTTGGCCGCGGCAAATGGTTCGCCGTGATGCTTTGCACGACGATCGCTACGGGAATCCTGTTCTGGGGCGCTGCCGAGCCGCTCTTCCATCTCAACACCCCGCCGCCGATGCTGGGGCTCGAACCGGGGAGCGACGCGGCGGCGACCTTCGCGATGTCGACGATGTTCCTCCATTGGACGCTGACGCCCTACGCGATCTACACCGTCGCCGCGCTCGCCTTCGCGCTCGTCTATTACAATCGCGGCGAGCCTTTCAGCCTGTCGTCGCTCTTCGTGCCGTTGCTCGGCAAGCGCGCGCATGGCCCGGTCGGTACCGGGGTCGACATCATCTGCCTTTATGCGCTCGTCGCGGGGATGGCGGCCTCGATGGGGGCCGGCATCCTCGCGCTCGCCGGCGGGGTCGAGAATCTGGGGCATTTCAGTGGCGGGATGCCGCTCAAATGGGGGATCGCGGCGCTCATCGTCGCGAGCTTCCTCATTTCGGCGGCGACGGGGCTCCAGAAAGGGATCGCCGGACTGTCCGTCCTCAACACCTGGCTGTTTTTCGCCATCATCGCGTTCGCGCTGCTCGCGGGACCGACGGCCGAGATGTTCGGCCTGTCGCTGCGCGCGACCGGCGAATATGTCGGCACCTTCATTCCGCGCAACCTCGGCCTCGACGTCGATGCCGACTGGAGCCGCCAATGGACGATCTTCTATTGGGGCAACTGGTTCGCCTGGGCGCCGGTGACCGCGCTGTTCCTCGGCCGCCTCGCGATCGGCTACAGCGTCCGCGAGTTCATCCTGATGAACCTCGTCCTGCCCTCGCTGTTCGGCGCGCTGTGGATGACGGCGATCGCAGGATCCGCGATCGTCATCGACCAGCAGAGCGGCGCGAGCCTCTATTCGGTGATCGCGGAGAAGGGCCCGGACTCGGTTCTCTTCCGCCTGTTCGACGCACTCGGCGGTGGCCCCGCGGCGACGGGGCTGATCCTCTTCACGATCTTCCTGTCCTATGTCGCGGGTGCCGACGCCAACGTATCGGCGATGAGCGCGCTGTCGACACGCGGCATCACGCCCGACGCGCCCGAAGCGCCGATGATGGTGCAAAGCGTGTGGGGGATCGCGGTGGGGCTCTGCGCGGTCGTGCTCGTGGCGGGATCGGGGCTCGACGGAATACGGATGATGTCGGTGCTCGGCGGCTTCCCGGCGCTGTTCGTCATCATCGGCGCGGCGCTGTCGCTCGCGGTGATGACGGTGCGGGGGCAACCGATGGCCGCCCCCGTCCTCTCCGACTGATTACCAGATGCGCGTACGCGCTTCGGGCTTGATGTAATATTTGCTGTCGGGCGTGACGTTGAACGCCTTGTACCACGCGTCGACGTTGCGCACCGGACCGATGATCCGCCAGCGCGCGGGGCTGTGCGGATCGCTCGCCACCTGCTGCTTGATCGAATCCTCGCGCGCCTTGTCGCGCCATGCCTGCGCGAAGGCGAGGAAGAAGCGCTGATCGCCGGTCAGCCCGTCGATCACCGGCGCGTCCTTGCCGTTCAGAGAGCGGTGGTACGCGTCATAGGCGACCTCCAGACCCGCGAGATCGGCGATATTCTCGCCCATCGTCAGGTCGGGATTGATGAAGGCGCCGGGCGCGGCTTCATAAGTCGCATATTGCGCGCCGAAACCCTTCGCCTGCTCCTCGAAGCGCGCGGCGTCGGCCGGCGTCCACCAGTCGCGCACCGCGCCGTTCGCGTCGATCTTGCGGCCCTGATCGTCGAAGCCGTGCGTGATCTCGTGGCCGATGACGGCGCCGATCGCGCCATAGTTCACGGCATCGTCGACGCTCTCGCTGAAATAAGGCGCCTGCAATATGCCCGCCGGGAACACGATCTTGTTCTCGAGGCCCCCGTTATACGCGTTCACTTCCTGCGGGTTCATCGACCATTTCTTGCGGTCGACGGGCTTGTTGAGGTCCGACAGCGAATAGGCATATTCGAATGCCGCGCTGCGCTTCACGTTGCCGTAGAGGTCGGCCGGATCGATCTTCAGCCCCGAATAGTCGCGCCACTTGTCGGGGTAGCCGACCATGACGTCCATCTTCGAGAGCTTGTCGAGCGCCGCCGCCTTCGTCTCGGGCGCCATCCAGCTGTTGCCGCGGATGCGATCGCCCATCGCGAGCTTCAGGTTCGCGACGAGCGTTTCCATCTTCGCCTTCGCGCTCGCCGGGAAATATTGCTTCGAATAGGTTTCGCCGACCAGCTCGCCCAGGCTGCCGTCGACGAGCGTCAGGCCGCGCTTCCAGCGCGGACGCAGCTCGCCAACGCCGCTCAGCACCTTCGTATATTCGAAACGGCTGTCGACGAACGCCTTCGACAGATAGGGCGCCGCGTTGTCCGCAATGTGGAATTGCTGCCACAGCTTGATCGTGTCGAGCGGGGTCTTGGCATAGAGCGCCGCGATGTCGCGCACGGCCGTATTCTCGTTGACGATGATCCGCTTCTGCGGCGCGATCCCGGCGCCTTCGAACCAGGCCTTCCAGTCGAGGCCGGGCGCATAGGCGGCAAGCTCGTCCGACGACATCGGATTGTTGATCTTCCCGATGTCGCGGCGATCGGCGATCGCCCAGCTGACCTTCGCGATTTCGGTTTCGAACGCCATGATCGCGTCGGCCGCCTTTTCGGGCGCCGCATTGCCGATCATCTTCATCGTGCGGGCGACATAAGCGCGATAGGCGTCGCGCTGCGGCTTGAAGCTGTCGTTCAGATAATAGTCCTTTTCCGGCAGCCCAAGGCCCGCCTGGCCGAGCCAGAGGACGTTGACCGTCGGATCGTTGGTATCGGCATAGGGGCCGCCGCTGACGATCGTCGACCCGAAGGTCCCCTGCGTCGTCCCCATGAAGCGCGCCATCGCGCTCTTGTCCTTGATCGCCGAGACGGCATCGACGTCGGCCATCACCGGCTTGGCGCCGAGCGCGTCGACGCGCTTCTCGTCGAGGAAACTCTGATAGAGGCCGCCGACCTGGCTCGTCGCGGGCGCGCCCGTCACCAGCTGACGCAGCTGGCGCTGGGTCAGGTTATAGACGTCGTAGTCGACGCCCGCGGAGGCCTGGTCCGACGGAATTTCTGTGCGGGCAAACCATCCGCCGTTCGCATATTTGTCGAAATCGTCGCCGGGACGAATCTTGGGGTCGCGCGCGTCGAGGTCGACGCCCCATTTGCCGAACGTCAAAGCCTTCAGCGACCCCTCGTCCTTGGCGGGCGTTTCGCCAGCGTCGTCGGCCTTCGTCACCAGCGTCGCGTGCGCCCCATCGCCGCCCGCCATCGCCGGCGAGGCGGCGAGTGCCACGGCGATCGCCAGCCCGGCGGCGGTTGCGTAAAATCTCGTCATTTCCCCAATCTCCTCGAATCCCCGCGCCGAAGGTCATGATGGCGCACATGCGCATTGTTGTCCGCCTCCGCCGCGACAGGGTCAAGCAATCGGCAGGACATTGGTCGAAGCCTTTGGGATGTTGGTGGAAAGGCCGGGCGTTGCGATGTTCGCCGCCGCTTCCTATCTAAAGCGCGAAGCGGCGCAAAACCGCCCCTTGCGCCTTTAGAACAAATCTGGAACAAACCCTCCCATGAGTCTCACCCACATCAAGGTGCGCGGTGCGCGCGAGCATAATCTAAAGGGCGTCGACGTCGACCTGCCGCGCGATGCACTGATCGTGATCACCGGCCTGTCGGGCAGCGGCAAGTCGTCGCTCGCCTTCGACACCATCTATGCCGAGGGCCAGCGGCGCTATGTCGAGAGCCTGTCGGCCTATGCGCGCCAGTTCCTCGAAATGATGCAGAAGCCCGACGTCGAGCATATCGACGGGCTGTCGCCGGCGATCAGCATCGAACAGAAGACGACGAGCCGCAACCCGCGCTCGACCGTCGCGACCGTCACCGAAATCTACGACTATATGCGCCTGCTGTGGGCGCGGGTCGGCATCCCCTATTCGCCCACGACCGGCGAGCCGATCTCGGCGCAGACGGTCAGCCAGATGGTCGACCGCGTCCGCGATCTGCCCGAAGGCACCCGAGCCTATCTGCTCGCGCCCGTAGTGCGTGGCCGCAAGGGCGAGTATCGCAAGGAACTGGCGCAGTGGCAGAAGGAAGGCTTCACCCGCGTCCGCATCGACGGCGAATTCTACGAGATCGAGGACGCTCCGGCGCTCGACAAGAAATACAAGCATGACATCGAGGTGGTTGTCGACCGCATCGTCGTTCGCGAGGGCATCGAAACCCGGCTCGCCGACAGCTTCGAGACCGCGCTGAAGCTCGCCGAGGGGCTCGCCTATGTCGACCTTGCCGACGGCGCCGTACCGGGCCGCGAAGAGGAGGATACCGGCGGCGCGATGAAGGGCGCCGGCATCCCTGCGAACCGCATCGTCTTTTCCGAGAAATTCGCGTGCCCCGTCTCGGGCTTCACCATCGCCGAGATCGAACCGCGCCTGTTCAGCTTCAACGCGCCGCAGGGCGCGTGCCCCGCGTGCGACGGGCTCGGCGAGCGGCTCGAGTTCGATCCCGAACTCGTCGTCCCGAACCATGCGCTGAGCCTGAAAAAGGGCGCGGTCGTGCCGTGGGCGAAGTCGAACCCGCCCTCGCCTTATTATATGCAGGTGCTCGAGAGCCTGGGCAAAGCCTATGATTTCGGCCTCGACACGCCGTGGCAGGACCTGCCCGGCGCGGTGCAGCAGATCATCCTGCACGGCACCGGCGGGATGCCGGTCGAACTGACCTTCAAGGACGGCAAGCGCACCTATACGACGCACAAGGCGTTCGAGGGCGTCATCGGCAACCTCAACCGCCGCATGCTCCAGACCGAGAGCGCGTGGATGCGCGAGGAGCTGGGCAAATACCAGACCGCGCAGCCGTGCGAGACGTGCCACGGCGCGCGCCTGCGTCCCGAACCGCTCGCGGTGAAGATCGCGGGCGAGAATATCAGCCTGTCGGCGCAGCGCTCGGTCGCCGACGCGCTCGCGTGGTTCAGCACGCTCGACGAGAAACTGAACGAGACGCAGCGCCAGATCGCCAAGGCGATCCTCAAGGAAATCAACGAGCGGCTCGGCTTCCTCAACAATGTCGGGCTCGACTATCTCAACCTCAACCGCACCTCGGGCACGCTTTCGGGCGGCGAGAGCCAGCGCATCCGCCTCGCCAGCCAGATCGGTAGCGGCCTCTCGGGCGTGCTTTACGTCCTCGACGAGCCCAGCATCGGCCTCCACCAGCGCGACAACGACCGCCTGCTCGCGACGCTCAAGCGCCTCCGCGACCTCGGCAACACGGTGATCGTCGTCGAGCATGACGAGGATGCGATCCGCCACGCCGACTATGTCGTCGACATGGGCCCCGGCGCCGGCGTCCACGGCGGCGAGATCGTCGCCGAGGGCACGCTGAAACAGGTGCTCGCGAACAAGAAGAGCCTGACCGCGGCGTACCTCACCGGTGCGAAGAAGATCGAGGTACCGAAGCATCGCCGCCCCGGCAACGGCTTCGACCTCGTGCTGCAGGGCGCACGCGCGAACAACCTGCAGAATGTTACCGCGAAAATCCCGCTCGGCACCTTCACCTGCGTCACCGGCCTGTCCGGGTCGGGCAAGTCGAGCCTCGTCATCGACACGCTCTATGCCAGCGCGGCACGGACGCTGAACGGCGCACGGCTCGTCGCGGGGCCGCACGACAGCCTGACCGGGCTCGAGCATTGCGACAAGGTGATCGACATCGATCAGTCGCCGATCGGCCGCACGCCGCGTTCGAACCCCGCGACATACACCGGCGCCTTCACGACGATCCGCGACTGGTTCGCGGGACTACCCGAGGCGCAGGCGCGCGGCTACAAGCCCGGGCGCTTCAGCTTCAACGTCAAGGGCGGGCGCTGCGAAACGTGCACCGGCGACGGGCTGATCAAGATCGAGATGCACTTCCTGCCCGACGTCTATGTGACGTGCGAGACGTGCCACGGAAAGCGCTACAATCGCGAAACGCTCGAGGTGAAGTTCAAGGGGATGAGCATCGCCGACGTGCTCGACATGACGGTCGAGGATGCGGCGGACTTCTTCAAGGCGGTGCCCGCGATCCGCGACAAGATGGAAATGCTCGTCCGCGTCGGGCTCGGCTATATCAAGGTCGGGCAGCAGGCGACGACGCTGTCGGGCGGCGAGGCGCAGCGGGTGAAGCTCGCCAAGGAGCTGTCGCGGCGCTCGACCGGGCAGACGCTCTATATCCTCGACGAGCCGACGACGGGCCTGCATTTCGAGGATGTCCGCAAGCTGCTCGAGGTGCTGCAGGCGCTCGTCGATCAGGGCAACAGCGTCGTGGTGATCGAGCACAACCTCGACGTCATCAAGACCGCCGACTGGATCGTCGACCTGGGCCCCGAGGGCGGGGTCAAAGGCGGCGAGATCGTCGCCGCGGGCACGCCCGAGCAGGTGGTAAAGGAAAAACGCAGCTTCACCGGCCAGTATCTGGCGCCGCTGCTTACGAAGTAGCTAAAACTAGTGCCCGTTCGTGTCGAGCGAAGTCGAGACACCGGGAAGGCGTACACGACCGATGGGCATCTCGACTTCGCTCGATGCGAACGGGATTAGAAGTTTTGCTCCTGGCTCAATGCCACACCGCCGACAGCGGGTAGGTCAGGCACGCGCACACGACGCGCCGGTCCTTCGCGCAGATCGCCAGCGCGGCGACCGGAAAGAAGCTCCACGTCACGACGATCGTGCGCAGCCCGCCGACCCATGCGGTACCGACGAGCGCGATCGTCACCGCGATCAGCGCGACGTTGCAGAGGAGGATGCCGCCGAGCACCAGCCGCCGCTGCTTGTCGAAATGCGCGTCGAGGTCCGCCCACGCCTCGGGATCGTCGGGAAAGACGAGGCTGGCCGCGACGAAATAGATGGCGGTGACGATGAAGCCGCCGAACAGCACCGGCCAGCTCAGCGGCAACTGCTCGCGCAGGCTCCATCCGTACATCCAGAAGGTCACGACGTCGCACGAAACGAACAGGCCAAGCAGCGCGGTCGGCCAGCCGATGCGCACGCGGTGGCTGGCCTTCAGCGCCCGCGACAACCCGCCCAGCCCCTCGGCGAGCGCGAGGCCGAGGATCAGCCCGAACAGCGAAAAGATGAATTCGAACCCGCTCATATATCCCCGTATCGCTCCCCTTCGTTGCTCGATCCGCCCTATCGCAACGGCGCGACCGATCAAGCCCGTCGCGCGCGGGTCCGGCCGACGCGACAGGCGCGCCGCGATGTCAAAGTTCAGTAAAGTTAAGCCTTATGCGCCGATGTGTCGTTGCGCTTCTCCCTGCGCACGGCAAAGCGAACCGGCCGTCCCCGCACAGCGAGGCGCAACATATTTGTCGATGACTTGAAAGAGTCGGACGAAGGCTGGCACAGCCGGATAATGTAGGAAAGCGGCTTTTCCAGAACGTGATCCCCGGCGCAAGCCGGGGCCCATGCGCCAAGCGCCGTGCTGCCTGGGCCCCGGCTTGCGCCGGGGATCACGAATGATGGGTCGACGCTTTGGTCGAGCCCGCCCCTACCCCATCAACTTCGCCGTAATATCCTCGGCGCCGTAGATGCGGATCACCGGCGGCTCGGGCGAGAGCGCGCGCATTTCGGCGACGAAGGCGCCCGACGCAGGCACCGCGAAATGGGTGCGCACCGCATCGATGCTCTCCCACTCCTCGACGAAGACGAGACATTCATACTCCGAGCCATCCCGAGCCTGTCGAGGGACGACATCGACATGGCAATGATGCGCGAGACACCCCGGCTCGGCGCGCGACCGCGCGCTATGCTCGGCGCCGAGCGCAATCATGCGCTCGCGATGCTCGGGGGTCGTGATGACGTGGCCGGTGATGAGGATCATGACCTGTTAACTAAAAAATCGCTTCAGAGCGACGTCATTAGATAACTTCATCTTAATTCCGTCTACAAACTGCGGCCTAGCTTCATTATCTACAAGGAGATTTTCTGAAATGACACTTGCAATACGTTCAACAGCCAAGTCCATATGATCAGGAAGATTCTTTGTTAGGCCTTTCATGACATCTTCAGTCACTTCCATTCCTTCATTCTCCAATCTCCATTTAACCACATCTTGCTTAAGCCTTCTAATCTGCTCTTTAGTAAGCCAATAAGATCCGGATCTATCAAGTACCTTCTGTATATAATCAGATATTACCTGCTTGTGATCGACGTCAGCTTGCTCTTCTATAGCAGCGGTCGCCACACCTCCATATAATTTAGACGTGAGGTCACCAACACGAGCGGCAAAGACATCGTCGAGCTGCTTATACTTTGCCTGAGCACATACCCGATAGTGGCTAGATCGGAGCGCGATGGATAGAAGCAGAAAGGCACAGCGGTCAACGCCGTCAAAAAACATCTCTCCCGGAAGGAAGAGATAACCGTCCTCTGTATTGTGAATTATCCTGCTTACGAATTGCTCCGCCTGCATACGCTTAGATCGATCTAAGAACTCTCCTGGAAAGGACGTGCTCATATTGTACTTTTTTAGCTGCCTCTCCACGAGAATATCGAGAGGGCGAACAGCTGCCAAAGTTATATATCGAGCGTTACAATTTCCTCCCCTTAAAGCCAGATCACAAGAGGGAGTGAGAACTAGAAAGAAGTCATATCCTTTGGCGTCAGCATAATAGGAATGCGCCTCACCGATTGCTTCTGACAGCTCCTTGGTACGTTCAATGATGTCGCCTTGACGGAGTTCAGTATCAACGTACTGCTCCTCCCGACACAGCATGAACGAAAAATTCTTCGACATCGTAGCCGATTTTTAGCCGGTCTTTGTCTGTGTCTTCACACCGCCGGTGGCGGGAGACGAAAGAACTCGAAATCGACCGCTGGATGATAGGCGAACGGACACAAACTCGTTTCGTGTATTTGAATTTCCACTTCTAGGTGCTCCAGACTGAACGCTACGCTCTGTTTTCTCAACCATTTTCGCTCCCCTTAGCATTCGTATTTAGCGCGTTCTGAAATTCCATCTCGCCCAAGTCAGAAAAATAGTTTTCTTTGATCACCGAAACGGCGTGAGCAAATCGATCTTTAACTCGATTATCAATCAAATTCTTAATTTCTACAAGATTAGGCGTATCTGCATGATAGTTAAACGAAGCCACGAATTGGTCTTGTTCGTCAAAGCCTCGGGTCAAATTCAGCTTAGTCTTATCATCAAAAATGATCGTCGCCGCTGAAACAGATTTTTCAATTTTTCCGTACTTCTCCGGACCATCTCGCTGCGTCAGAAGGTCAACCACCTTTTCGTCAAAATCGGCGGACGAAAATCGAAAGTTGACGCCAAAGCCGCCTACAGGAGTATGGGGAAGAGCGTCGCAGAGATTGATCGCGACATGAGATGCGAGCTCAATCGTTGCGTCATCCCAGTTGTCGATAAAGATAGAAAGCCGATGCGGTTCAGCAAGGACCGCAACGTCCTTTATGTACGGACGAGTTTGCTGAGATTCCGAATCTAAGAGCATGACGCCATTGACGTCTTCGCCTTCTGGAATCTGGTAAAGAATCGCCGCAATCCACTCGGGCACAAATATGCTTGGATTGAACGCGCCTGCGATCACCATCGTCGGGTGTCGAAGATCAAGAATCACAATTGAGTCACCTCTCGAGCCGACGGAATAATCTCCGCTCCATATAAGAGCAAATGATTCGCGGCTTAGCGTTCCTATTAAATGTCGAAGCAAGTCGGACCCGCGAATCTGATGACACTTCCATGACAATCCCTGTCACAAACACGTCACACAAATCCATCAGAGGGCAGTCAGCGAGTCGCCGCAGGGGTGGCGGCTTGGTTCGGTAACGACCCCCTCTACAGGATTTTCCCATGGCCAAGAAATTTGCCCTCATCGCCTGCGTCGCGACTGCCGCGCTGGCGCTTTCCGCTTGTCAGGACCAGGCGTCCTCGGGCGGCGCGGCGCGCGATTATATCAGCGCCGTCGGCTCCTCGACCGTCTATCCCTTTGCGACCGCGGTCGGCGAAAAGTTCGCCGAAGCGACCGGCAACAAGGTGCCGAAGATCGACAGCACCGGCACCGGCGGCGGTTTCGAGCGCTTCTGCGCCGGCGTCGGCGGCGACACGCCCGATATCGCGAACGCCTCGCGCCGCATGAAGAAGAAGGAATTCGACACCTGCGTCAAGAATGGCGTCAAGGACATCGTCGAAGTCCAGATCGGCATCGACGGCATCGCGCTGGGCGAAGCGCAGCGCGGCCCCGGCTTCCAGCTGTCGGAAGAAGACGTCTACAAGGCACTCGCGGCCAACCCCTATGGCAAGCCCAACACCGCGAAGACGTGGAAGGACGTCAACCCGGCGCTTCCCGCGGTCGCGATCTCGGTCTTCGGTCCGCCGTCGACCAGCGGCACCTATGATGCGTTCAAGGAGCTGATCCTGGGCAAGGGCTGCGACGCCAATGCCGAGATGAAGGCGCTGAAGGACAGCGACAAGGAAAAGCACGAGGCGACCTGCACCACGCTGCGCGGCGCACCCTATTATGTCGAGCAGGGCGAGAACGACAACCTGATCATCTCGAAGCTCGACAAGAACCCCGACAGCCTCGGCATCTTCGGCTATTCCTATCTTGAAGCCAACAAGGACAAGATCAAGGCCGTGCCGGTGCAGGGCGTGTCGCCGACGTACGAGACGATCGCCAACGGCACCTATCCCGGCTGGCGCCCGCTCTACGTCTACGTCAAGAAGGCGCACGTCGGCGTGATCCCGGGCCTCGCCGAATATGTCGCCGAGTTCCTGAAGGGTTCGGCCGAGGGCGGGTACCTCGCGCCCAAGGGCCTGATCGTTTCGTCGAAGAAGATCGCCGACGAGGCCGCGGCGAACGCGAAGGGCATGACCCCGCTCGACGGTTCGAAGCTGAAGTAATCTCCCCCGCGGGTGGCCGGGGACGGGACCACATGCCCTTCCCCGGCCACCGCATTTTTGCATATTCCGCTTGGACCATCGCTTCTCCGTTCGCATCGAGCGAAGTCGAGATGCCCCACAGGGTAGCGCAAGACTGACGGGTGTCTCGACTTCGCTCGACACGAACGGAATTGGGGCGCTCCATGCGGACGGAAAATGTTACACAGAGTCATGAAACTGCCACGCCGGTCGGCTTTGGACCGGGTGCGATGATCACCACGCGAACGGGGACGATGTGACTTTCAACGCCGCCGCCTTACTGCTTCTGATCGGGGGGCTTGCCCTGATCGGCTGGCTCGCCGGCCGTGCGCGGTCGGCGCTGCTCGCGGGCCGCGCGGGCACCAAGCTGCATTCGCGCCCGCAATATCACGGCTGGTACGTTGCGCTGTGGCTGTTCGCCCCCGCCGCGATCTTCCTCGCGGTCTGGTCGGCGGTGTCGCCGGGGCTGATCACCAACAGCGTGCTCGCGAGCGAGGCGGCGCAGAGCCTGCCCGCCTTCGGTTTCGAGCGCGGCGCGATCCTGTCCGACGCGCGGAGCGTCGCGCAGGGCGCGCAGGCCGCGGTGCGGCTGCCCGCCGCGGCGCCGCTGGTGAAGCCCTATGCCGACGCGACGCATTTCTATGCCTGGTTCGGCATCGCCGCGATGCTGGCGCTGGCGCTGGCGGGCGGGCTTTACGCCTTTACACGGATCAAGCCTGACTTCCGCGCGCGGACGCGGGTCGAGAAGATCGTGATGGCGCTGCTGCTGCTCGCCTCGCTCGTCGCGATCCTGACGACCTTCGGCATCGTGCTGTCGCTGCTGTTCGAATCGATCCGCTTCTTCCGCCTCGTCTCGCCCGCCGAACTGCTGTTCGGGACCGAATGGGCGCCGACGAGCGGCGCGCCGCAGCCGGGCACCTTCGGCGGCATCCCGCTGTTCTGGGGCACGGTACTGATCGGCGCGATCATCGCGATGATCGTCGCGATCCCGATCGGGATGATGACCGCGGTGTACCTCACGCAATATGCCGCGCCGCGCGTGCGCCGCTGGGTGAAGCCGCTGCTCGAAATCCTCGCGGGCGTGCCCACCGTCGTCTACGGCTATTTCGCCGCGCTGACGGTTGCTCCTGCTTTGCGCGAGTTCGCGGTGATGCTCGGCATTCCGAACGCCTCGACCGAAAGCGCGCTCGCCGCGGGTATCGTGATGGGCGTGATGATCATCCCCTTCGTCTCGTCGATGGCCGACGACAGCATCAACGCAGTGCCGCAGGCGATGCGCGACGGTTCACTGGCACTCGGCGCGACGCCGAACGAGACGATCCGTCAGGTGCTGATCCCTGCCGCGCTTCCGGGCGTGATGGGCGGCATATTGCTGGCGGTCAGCCGCGCGATCGGCGAGACGATGATCGTCGTGATGGCCGCGGGCCTGTCCGCGAACCTCACCGCCAATCCCTTCGCCAGCGTCACCACGGTGACGGCGCAGATCGTCAAGCTGCTCACCGGCGACCAGGAGTTCGACAGCGCCAAGACGCTCGCCGCCTTCGCGCTCGGCCTCGTGCTGTTCATCGTGACCTTGCTGCTCAACATCGTCGCGCTGCGCATCGTCAAAAAGTATCGCGAAGCTTATGAATAGAGAGACCGCCCCGACCGACTGGAAAGGCGCGACGATGCAGAAGCGCATCGCCGGCCGCTACGCCGCCGAGCGCCGCTTCAAGCTGTTCGGGCTGGGCGCGGTGCTGCTCTCGGGCTTTTTCCTGGCGTTCCTGCTGTTCGTGATGGTCGGGGGCGGCCTGCGCGGCTTTACCTATACGAATGTCGCGATTCCGATCGACTTCAAGGCGATGCCGCTGACGGTCGATGCGTCGCGGCTGGGCGATGCCGACGCCGATCAGGCGATCGCGAATGCGGGGCTCGCCGATATCGTGGCGTTCGCCGCCGACGAGGCGCTCGGTCCCGACGGGTCGAAGATGATCAGCGAGAATGCGTGGAAGGAAGTCCGCACCGCGATCAAGGACGATCCCGAAATCCTGCAGGGCAAGACCGTCTTTCACCTCCCCGCCTCGTCCGAGGTCGACATCGCCGCCAAGGAAGGCGCGAAGGGTGCGGTGGGCGCGAAGGTCGCGGCGCTGGAGAAGGACGGCAAGCTGTCGACCGGGCTCCACGCGCCCTTCTTCAAGAATGCCGATGCGACCGACCCTGCGGTCGCGGGGATCTGGGGCGCGCTCAAGGGATCGGTGCTGACGATCTTCATCGCCTTCCTGATCGCCTTTCCGACGGGCGTGCTCGCGGCGCTGTATCTCGAGGAATATGCGCCGAAGAACCGCTGGACCGACCTCATCGAAGTGTCGATCAACAACCTCGCCGCCGTGCCCTCGATCATCTTCGGCCTGCTCGCGCTCGCGGTGTTCATCAACTGGTTCGGCATCTGCCAGGCGAGCCCGCTCGTCGGCGGCCTGACCCTGGCGCTGATGACGATGCCCGTAATCGTCATCGCCAGCCGCAACGCGATCAAGGCGGTGCCGCCGTCGATCCGCGACGCGGCGCTGGGCGTCGGCGCCAGCCCGGTGCAGGTGGTGTTCCACCATGTCCTGCCGCTCGCGCTGCCCGGCATCCTGACCGGCACGATCATCGGCATGGCGCGCGCGCTCGGCGAGACCGCGCCGCTGCTGCTCGTCGGCATGCGCGCCTTCATCGGTGACGTGCCGGGCGGCATCTGCTCGCCCTCGACCGTGCTGCCGATGCAGATCTTCCTCTGGTCGGACGAAGTCGACCGGGGCTTCGTCGAGAAGACCTCCGCCGCGATCATCGTGCTGCTCATCGTGCTGCTGTCGATGAACGCGCTCGCGATCTATCTTCGCAACAAATTCGAAAAACGCTGGTGAGCCAGAAAAACATGACCATGACCCAAGATGATTTGACCATCGCCGACCCCAAGATGACCGCCAAGGGCGTCGACGTCTTCTATGGGCAGAAACAGGCGATCAACGACGTGTCGATCGACGTCGGCACCGACCTCGTGACCGCCTTCATCGGCCCGTCGGGCTGCGGCAAGTCGACCTTTCTGCGGTCACTCAACCGGATGAACGACACCGTTGCGAGTGCGCGCGTCACGGGCACGATTTTGCTCGACGGCGAAGACATCTATGCGCCGTCGATGGACGTCGTGCAGCTGCGCGCGCGTGTCGGCATGGTGTTCCAGAAGCCGAACCCCTTCCCCAAGTCGATCTATGACAATGTCGCCTATGGCCCGCGCATCCACGGCCTCGCGCCGGGCAAGGCCGACCTCGACGTCATCGTCGAGCGCGCGCTCGTCCGCGCCGGCCTGTGGGAAGAGGTGAAGGACCGTCTCGGCGAGAGCGGCACCGCGCTGTCGGGCGGCCAGCAGCAGCGCCTGTGCATCGCGCGCGCGATCGCGGTCGATCCCGAGGTCATCCTGATGGACGAGCCTTGTTCGGCGCTCGACCCGATCGCGACCGCGAAGATCGAGGAGCTGATCCACGAGCTGCGCGGCAAATATGCGATCGTGATCGTCACGCACAATATGCAGCAGGCGGCGCGCGTGTCGCAGCGCACCGCCTTTTTCCACCTCGGGACGCTGGTCGAGTACGGCAAGACCACCGACATCTTCACGAACCCGAAGCAGGAACGCACCAAGGACTATATCACCGGCCGCTACGGTTAAGCCCCGGCCGAACAAGGACGAAGCAATGGCAGTTACCAACGATCATACCGTCAAAGCCTTCGACGAGGATCTGAACCGCCTCCGCGGCCTGATCAGCGAAATGGGCGGGCGCGCCGAACAGGCGCTGCTCCAGGCGATGACCGCGCTCAACAAGGGCGATCTCGACCTCGCAGCGCAGGTCGTGCGCGACGACAAGAAGATCGATGCACTCGAAGCCGAGGTCGAGCAGCTCGCGGTCCAGACGATCGCGCTCCGCGCCCCGATGGCCGACGACCTGCGCGAGATGATCGCGGCGCTCAAGATCGTCTCGGTCGTCGAACGGATCGGCGACTATGGCAAGAATATCGCCAAGCGCGTCGCGCTGATGGACCAGACGCGGTCGATCGAGGCGATCCCGCTGCTCATGTCGATGTCGAACATCGTGGTCGAGCTGATCCACGACGCGCTCGACAGCTTTGCGGCGCGCGACGCCGAGCTCGCGGTGCGGGTCACGGTGCGCGACAAGAATGTCGACGATTTCTACAACAGCATCTTCCGCACGCTCGTCACCTTCATGATGGAAAATCCGAAATATATTTCGGAAAGCGCGCACCTGCTGTTCGTTGCCAAGAACCTCGAACGCATGGGCGACCATGCGACGAATATTGCCGAGATGGTCTATTATGTCGTCACCGGCGAACATATGGAGGAACGCGAGCGCGGCGAGCAGCCCGAAGATGGCGCCGCGGAGCAGGAGCAAGGCTGATGCCGCAGCCCGACCTGCTTCTCATCGAAGATGACGAGGCGATCGCCGAGCTCATCGTCTGGCATTTCGCGCGCGAAGGTTTTTCGGTCCGCCAGACCCCCGACGGCGAACAGGCGCTGATCCTGGTCGAGGAGCGCGTGCCCGACATCGTCCTGCTCGACTGGATGATCGAAAGCCTGCCCGGGATCGAGGTCTGCCGGCGCCTGCGCCGCAATCCCAAGTCGGCGAACGTCCCGATCATCATGCTCACCGCGCGCGGCGAGGAAGAGGACCGCATCCGCGGCCTCGAAACCGGCGCCGACGATTATGTGACCAAGCCGTTCAGCCCGCGCGAGCTGGTCGCGCGCGTCTCCGCCGTGCTGCGGCGCCTTCGCCCCGCGCTCGCGGGCGAACTGCTCGCCTATGCCGACATCGAACTCGATTCGGTCGCGCACAAGGTCGTCCGCAACGGCCAGGTCGTCGCGATGGGTCCGACCGAATTCCGCCTGCTGCGCCACTTCATGGAGCATCCGGGGCGCGTTTTCTCGCGCGGGCAGCTGCTCGACAGCGTCTGGGGTCAGGACAGCGACATCGAACTGCGCACGGTCGACGTCCATATCCGCCGCCTGCGCAAGGCGATCAACCTGCCCGGTACCGCGGACATCATCCGTACGGTACGGTCGGCGGGTTACGCACTGGATGCGGGAAAGAGCGTCTAAGCGGCGGGTTTCGGCCGGAAGGCGACTTACTCGGACGTGATCTCCGGCGAAAGCCGGGGCCCCGAGCGTAGCTGCGCGGTGACGGCTTTCCGCCGCTCTGGACCCCGGCTTTCGCCGGGGAACACATGAGGTGGACCCCACTTCATCGTCACCCCGGACTTGATCCGGGGTCCATGACGACGGTGCAGCTATGGATCCCGGATCAAGTCCGGGATGACGAAGGGAAGGAGGCGGCGCCCGCTCCCCACCCCAAAGCCGACGGGTCAGAAGTCGATCTGCGTGCGCAGGCCGAACGCATCGGCCGAGTAGTTGCGGTCCCCCGTCGGCGTCCCGATCGCGGCATCGTCGAACATCAGGCGGCCATAATTGGCGATCAGACGGACATAGGAGATCGGCGCCCACACGAGCGAGACGCCGATCGTCTTCTGCTTGCCGCCGACGATCCCGGCGTCGTTGAGGTCGAGATAATCGTAGCGCGCGTTGATCTCGATCGCGCCCGGACCGCCGGCGTTGATCGGTCGCGACGGGGCAAGCCGGTCGAACGCGCCATCCTTGTAGATACGCGCGTCGCCGCGAGTCAGCACATAGCCCACTTCGGCATAGCCGCCGAAAAAGGTCGGATCGGCGAAGCCCGGACGACGCGCGGTCTGCCAAAAGCCTTCGCTGGCGACGTGGAACGGGCCCACCATCGCGGCGGCTTCGAGCCCCAGCCCGCGTTCGCTCGACGCAGCGAACGTCCCCGTATCGACGATCCGGCTATTGGTCGTGTGGATGAACGGCCGCGGCGCATAACGGACCGCCGGCGCGTCGTTGATGTTGCGCCAGTGCCCCGATCCACCGAGGTGGAGCTGGGCGTTGCCGAATTTCGGCATCCAGATCACGCGTCCGTCGAAGCTGACGGCGTTGTTCGAATCGGCGAGCAGGTCGTTGGCGTTGTCGCCGAACACCCCGCCCTGCACGAGCAGCGCCTTCCCCTTATATTGTCCCGACAGTCCGACGCGGCGCTCGAACCCAAAGGCCTGTGTGAATGCAGCGCGTTCCATCATCGTGGTGAAGAGATCGCTCGTCAGCTCGTCGAGCGACCAGAACGGCTTGTGCTGGCCCGCGGTGATCGTCAGCGGACCCGTACCATAGGTCATGTAGACGTCGGTCAGATCGACCGAATTGTTCGCGAGATCGACCTCGGCACGATAGCCGAAGCCGCCCGGAATCTTGCCCTCGACACCCAGAAACAGGCGCCGGAATTCGGTACCGACGCCGCCATGCGTGTCCGTCACGCCCGCGGGCGTGTCGATGCTCGTGACGTCGAGTTGCATTCGCCCGCGCGGCTTGAAGCTCCAGCCGTCCGCGGTCTTGATCTCGGGCGCGCCCTTCCACGCGATTTCGGTCGCCGGCTTCGCGGTTACCGAAGGCGTTACGGGTGCGGGCACGGGCGCCGGGGCCGAAGCCGGCGCGGCAGGCTGCTTCGCTTCGGCGGCGTCGAGCCGCGCTTCGAGCGTGTTGACCTGTGCCTTCAGCGCCGCGAGTTCGGCACGCAGCGCGGCCGCCTCTTCGGCAGTCATCGCTTGCGCGTGCGCCGTCGCCGGCAGACAGAGCATCGTGGTCGCCAGCAAGGCGGCGGATAAGGTATGGCGCATGGGGGACGGCTCCGTTGCGTAAGGTGGCGTTGGCGGTGCTGCTATGACGGATTTGTTACAAATGCACGTCATTCGCATGACATTTTCGTTTCAACCGGCCTCTTTCACTCGGCGCTTGCCTGCGACATGCGAACAGCTAAGGACGTTCCAGTTTTTTCGGGCAACCTTTCCTGGTGATTGCCCCTTTCCGGGAGACCATGATGACCATCAAATTTGACGGACGTGTTGCGATCGTGACCGGCGCCGGCGGCGGGCTTGGCCGCGCCTATGCGCTCGAACTCGCGCGGCGCGGTGCGAAAGTCGTCGTCAACGACCTGGGCGGCGCGCGCGACGGCACCGGCCATTCGGACGCCGCGTTGCAGGTCGTCGAGGAAATCCGCGCGGCCGGCGGCACCGCCATGTCGAACGGCGGCAGCGTCACCGAATATGACCAGATGGTCGAAATGGTCGCGCGCGCGAAGGAAGAATGGGGCGGCGTCCACATCGTCATCAACAACGCCGGCATCCTGCGCGACAAGAGCTTCGCGAAGATGGAACCCACCGATTTCGACCTGGTCCTCAAAGTTCACGTGTCGGGCAGCGCGAACGTCACGAAGGCGGTGTGGGACACGATGCGCGAGCAGGCCTATGGCCGCCTGCTGATGACCGCCTCGTCGACCGGCCTCTACGGCAATTTCGGCCAGGCGAATTACGGCGCAGCGAAGCTGGGCCTCGCCGGGCTCACCAAGACGCTTCACCTCGAAGGCGCGAAATACAACATCCGCTGCAACACGATCGCGCCGGTCGCGGGCACGCGGATGACCGAAGACATCTTCCCGCCCGAACTGTTCGAGAAGTTTACGCCCGAGAATGTCGTGCCCGCGGCGCTCTATCTGGTCAGCGAAGACGCACCGACGAACATGATCGTGGGCGCGGGCGCGGGTGCGTTTCACGCGGCCTATGTCACCATGACCCCCGGTATCGCGCTCCCCGAAGGCGAGCGCACGCCAGAGGGCGTTGCGGCGGCGTGGGACAAGATCATCGACCGCAACGGCGAAACCGTCCCGCAATCGGGCAGCGAACAGTCGATGGCGGTGATGCGCGCCTTGCAGGCGCTGGGCGGAGCCTGATAGCATCGACCCCGAGGGGGCGCCGGGGCGGCGCCCCCGAAAGGGGGAAACGGCATGGCGGAACTGGCCCTATCGGAAGGGATCGACCTGCTGCAGCAGCGGGCGAAGCTCTTGAAAGTCATGCTGATCGCGGGATTGGTCACGATTTCAGCAGTGCTGGTCGGAGAGGTCGCCGAACTGCGCGGGCTGGTATCGCTCGACGAAGGCGCCGAACTCGGCCCCGGCGGTGCGCTCTATGCCATCGTGGCGCTGCTCGACGGGCTGCTGTCGCTCGCGACGATCGTCGTCTTCGGCATGTGGATCTATCGCGCCGCCGCGAATGTCGTCGCGGCCGAGGTCCACGGTTTTTCCTATACCGCGGGTTGGGCGGTCGGATGGTATTTCATCCCCTTCGCCAACCTGTTCAAACCCTTCGCCGCAATGCGCCAGATCTGGAACGCCAGCCATGGCGAGATCAACGAACGTCTCGATCAGGGCAACGGCCTGCTCGCGCTATGGTGGGGAACCTGGATTCTCTCGAACATCGCGGCGAACATCTCGTTTCGCCTTTCGTTCAGCCCGGATTCCGCCGAAGAGGCCTATCTGGGATTGCAGATCAGCGTCTTCGCCTCGCTCGTCAGCCTGGCGCTCTATCCGGCCGCGTATCGGCTGGTCGACAACATCACCAAGGCGCAGCGCGAACGGCTGACCGCCGCGCATATCTTCGCCTGATTTATCGTATTGCATCACCAACACACCTGCGCTATCATCGGTGCGGGGCAAGGGGATCGGTCACATAAAGGACGACCCCGATGTATAGTGAAACCGACCTGCAAGCCGCGGTCGATGCGAAGGTATTGACGCCGGAGGCCGCCGCGGCATTCCGGTCTCACATCGCGTCGGTCCGCGCCGCACCCGCGGCGGATGAAGAATCCTTCCGCCTCATCACAGGCTTCAACGATATTTTCGTGAGCATCGCGGCGGTGATCCTGCTCGTCGCGGTCGGCTGGATCGGCGAGTCGATCCACCCTGCCCTCGCCGGCGCCTTCGTCGCCGGTTCGGCCTGGTTCCTCGCCGAATATTTCACGCGCAAGCGCCGCATGGCGCTGCCCAGCATCGTGCTCGTCCTCGCCTTTTCGGCGGGCGTCTGCGCGACGATGATCGGCTTTCTGTTCAAGCATGGCGAAGCGATTTTCGGTAACCGGCTGGACGAAACGACCGGCGCGATCGTCGTCGGCGTCATCGCCGCGGTGACGGCGGCTGCGACGTGGTTCCACTGGAAGCGTTTCATGGTGCCGATCACCGTCGCCGCGGGCACTGCCGCGCTTGCCGCGACCGCGGTCGCGCTGGTCCTTGCCGCAGCGGGCGTCGACAGCCCCGACGGCACGTTGCCGATGATCCTCGTGCTGATTGCCGGCCTGGGCGTCTTCACGCTCGCGATGTGGTGGGACCGCAGCGACCGCGTGCGCCAGACGCGCCGCAGCGACGTGGCCTTCTGGCTTCACCTGCTCGCCGCCCCGATGATCGTGCATCCGATCTTCCACCTGCTCGGCGTGACGCGCGGCGACGATATCGGAAGCGGCGCGGCCGGGCTGGTCGTCGCGATCTATATCGCATTCGGCCTGATCGCGCTGGCGATCGATCGCCGCGCCCTGCTGGTCTCGGCGCTTGCCTATGTGCTCTTCGCGATGACCCAGCTGTTCCGCACCTTCGGCGCGGTCGAGCTCAACGTCGCCCTGACGGCGTTCGTGATCGGATCGGCGCTGCTGCTGCTCTCGGCCTTCTGGCAGAATGCCCGGGCGGCCGTGGTCGGCTTCCTGCCCGAGAATCTGGCGAACCAGCTGCCGGCGACGATCCGTTCGATCAGTCCCCAACCAGCTTCATAAGCTTGCGTTCGACGGGGGCGAGCACGTTCGAAAGCTCGTCCCCGCGCTTCAAAATCGCCCCGGCTTCGGAGACAAGGGCCCACATGCCCTGCCGGCTCCGCAAGGCGGGGCGCTTTTCTATGCGGTATTCGGGACGCTCGGCAGCGCGTCGAAAGGCCGAGAAGATCGCCGCGTCGCGGTGGAAGTCCATCGCATAATCGCGCCAATGCCCCGCCGCCACCATGCGGCCATAGAGATCGAGGATGCGGAGGAGCTCGGTACGCTCGAAACCGGTCTGCTGCGGTGCCGCCCTGTCAGGAAACGGCAGAGGCGTCACCGTTCCCATCAGGCGCTTTTCCGGCTCCCCTTGCGCCGCGGCACGCCGAGTTCCGCGGCAAGCGCGTCACGCTCGTCGAGCAATTCGCGCAGCTGCTTCTGCATTTGTTCGAGCTGGCACTGCAGCAACTCGAGCTTTTGCGTCGCGGGATCGAAGGTCTCGCTGCACGGCGTGCCGTAGGGCACGAACTCGCGGGCGTATTCGGATGCATCGAGCAGCGTCGACCGCGCCGGAATACCGACCATCACCGCCCCCTCGGGCACGTCCTTCGTGACGACCGCATTCGCGCCGACGCGCGCGCGCGGATTGACCGTGATCGGCCCCAATATCTGCGCGCCCGAACCGACGATCACATCGTCGGAAAGCGTCGGGTGCCGTTTGCCGCCGATGCCGTTCGCAGGGTCGGTCCCGCCAAGCGTGACGCCCTGGTAGATCGAGACATTGTCGCCGATCTCGGCGGTCTCGCCGATGACGACGCCAAAGCCGTGGTCGATAAAGAGATGCTGACCGATCTGCGCGCCAGGGTGGATGTCGATGCCCGTCATCCAGCGCGAGAAATGGTTGACGAAGCGCGCGAGAAAGAAAAGCTCGGCCTCGAACAGCCAGTGCGCGACGCGGTGCATGCCCACCGCGAGGAGCCCCGGATAGAGCAAGATTTCCCAACGCGACCGCGGCGCGGGATCGCGCGCCTTGATCGAATCGAGATAGGCGATCAGCCCGTTGAACATTCAAATGTCCCCTGCGACCCTATTTCTGTACCGCACTAGATATATGTTCCACCGGGGCTTTTCCACCCCCGGCAGCATTTTTCCGTCAGCGGCCGATCAGGCCGATACGGAAGAGGAGCAAACCCTCGCTGCGCCAGTGCCGTTCGCCATCGTTCGCGGCAACCATGGCCGCCCAGCGGTCGAGCATCAGCAAAGCCTTGTTTCCATGGAAGGATACGCGGCGCGGCGGGGGTTGGTTACGCGCGGCGGCGAATAATTGCTTCGCTTCCTGCGCGCCCTCCTGAAGCCCGGCACCCCACAGCAGGCCCCAGCGTGCGCCGCCCTTCGCCCCCGACAGCGCAAACAGCGCATCGCCGAACGTAGCGGCCGCATCGCGCCGCTCCGCCTCGTCCTGCGCGAGTAACATCGCTTCGGCCGCATCGACCAGCGTATCGAGGCCGCCCTGCCCCGCCCAGCTCGCCTGCAACTCGGCAAGTAGCGGCTCGCCCTTCGGCAGCGCCGCGGGATCGCTCGCCAGCATCGCCATCATGTCGCGCCACCAGGCCAGCTTGATCTGGCCGATCAGCGGCTCGCGTGCATCCAGCAGCAGCTTGGCCAGCCGCTCGGCGAGCGCCCACAGCGCGGCGATGGCGGCGCGCCTCTCACGAGGCACCGCCACCATCACGCGCGGATCGCGGATGTCGGGATAGGCTACCGTGTCCGGTATCTCAGCCGCGATTGGTGATCGCCTTCACCGCCGCGATGACGCGCGGGGTATCGACCAGCGCCGCCTTTTCGAGATTGTGCGCATAGGGCAGCGGCACATCCTCGTTGCAGACGCGCACGACCGGGGCGTCGAGGTCGTCGAAGCCCTGCTCCATCGCGACCATCGCAAGCTCGCTGGCGATCGAACAGACCGGCCAGCCCTCTTCGACGACGACGAGGCGGTTGGTCTTCTTGAGGCTGGCGAGCACCGTCGCCGTGTCGAGCGGACGCAGCGTGCGCAGATCGATGACCTCGGCCTCGATCCCCTCGCTCGCGAGCGTATCGGCGGCTTCGAGCGCGAGCCCGACGCCGATCGAATAGCTGACGATCGTCACGTCCTTGCCCTCGCGCATGATCCGCGCCTTGCCGATCGGCAGGACATAGTCGGCGACGTCGGGAACGTCGAAGCTGCGACCGTAGAGCAGCTCGTTCTCGAGGAAGACGACGGGGTCTTCGCTGCGGATCGCCGCCTTGAGCAGGCCCTTCGCGTCGGCGGCGTCATAGGGCGAGATCACGATCAGGCCGGGGACGCTGGCGTACCAGGGCGCATAGTTCTGGCTATGCTGTGCGGCGACGCGGCTGGCCGCGCCGTTCGGGCCGCGGAACACGATCGGACAACGCATCTGGCCGCCCGACATATAGTTGGTCTTTGCGGCCGAGTTGATGATGTGGTCGATCGCCTGCATCGCGAAGTTGAAGGTCATGAACTCGATGATCGGCTTCAAACCGCCCATCGCGGCGCCCGAGCCGAGGCCCGCGAAGCCATATTCGGTGATCGGCGTGTCGATGACGCGGCGCGCGCCGAACTCGTCGAGCAGGCCCTGCGTGACCTTGTACGCGCCCTGATATTCGGCGACTTCCTCGCCCATCACGAAGATGCGGTCGTCGGCGCGCATTTCCTCTGCCATCGCATCGCGCAATGCTTCGCGCACGGTCAGGCGGGCCATTGCCGTGCCTTCGGGGATCGCGGGGTCCGATGCGCGCTCGGCTGCGGCGGGCTTCTCGGCTTTTTCTTCCGTTTGCCCTGAGCTTGTCGAAGGGCCGCTCTTTTCTTCTGGCGGCGCCGAAGAGGAGGGCGGTGCTTCGACAGGCTCAGCACGAACGGATGTGGGGGCAGGGCTTGATGCAGCCTCTTCACCCTCGCCCGCAATCGTCGCGATCACGGTGCCGACTTTCACGTTGTCAGTGCCCTCGGCGACCAGGATCGACGCGATCGTGCCCTCGTCGATGGCTTCGAATTCCATCGTCGCCTTGTCGGTCTCGATCTCGGCGAGAATGTCCCCCGACTTGACCGCATCGCCTTCCTTGACGAGCCACTTGGCGAGCGTGCCCTCTTCCATCGTCGGCGACAGCGCCGGCATCTTCAGTTCGATGGCCATCTCAATATTGCTCCACCAGCACGTCGGTATAAAGTTCGTGAAGTTCGGGTTCGGGCGCGCTTTCGGCAAAGTCGGCCGCGTCGCTGACGATCTGGCGGATCTCCTTGTCGATTTCCTTGAACTTGTCCTCGGTGATGCCCGCGTCGGTCATCAGCTTCTTGAGGTGCTCGATCGCGTCCGACTTGTCGCGGACCGCCTGCACTTCCTCGCGACTGCGATATTTGGCGGGGTCGGACATCGAGTGGCCGCGATAGCGATAGGTCTTGAGCTCCATCAGCACCGGGCCCTTGCCCGCACGGACCCATTCGATCGCCGCCTCGGCCGCGCCGCGCACCGCGAGCACGTCCATGCCGTCGACCTGCATGCCGGGGATGCGGAAGCTTTCGCCGCGGCGATAGAGCTGGTCTTCGGCCGACGAGCGATTGACCGACGTGCCCATGGCGTACTGGTTGTTCTCGATCACGAAGATGATCGGCAGCTTCCAGAGCTCGGCCATGTTGAAGCTCTCGTACACCTGACCCTGGTTCGCGGCGCCGTCGCCGAAATAGGCCATCGCGATGCCGCCGTCGCCGCGATATTTGTGCGCGAAGGCAAGCCCGGTGCCGAGCGACACCTGCGCGCCGACGATGCCGTGACCGCCGTAGAATTTATGCTCGACGCTGAACATGTGCATCGAGCCGCCCTTGCCGCGCGAAATGCCCGCGGCACGGCCGGTCAGTTCGGCCATGATCACCTTGGGGTCGATGCCGTAGGCGAGCATGTGGCCATGGTCGCGGTAGCCGGTGATGACGCTGTCCTTGTCGCCGTCGAGCGCCGACTGCAGACCGACCGCCACGGCCTCCTGACCGATATAGAGGTGGCAGAAACCGCCGATCAGGCCGAGACCGTAGAGCTGGCCCGCCTTCTCTTCGAAGCGGCGGATGAGCAGCATCTCGCGATAGAACTTCTCGAGCTCTTGCGGAGTCGCATCATAGGGTGCGGGATCGCGCGGGGATTCACGATTGGTCGTGGGCGCTGGGGTGGAAGCGGTCTTTTTGGGCGCAGCAGTCTTGCGCGCTGGGGCTTTGGCCAAGGCGGGTTTCCTTTACGGTTAGCCGTTACGGCAGGGCACCCCTATAGGAGCGCGAAGGCCGGTTTGGCAACGCCCGCTTGGCGACGTCGCCAGCCTAAACCTACGTATGCAGCAAGGACACGGCAAAGCCGCTCAGGGCTTCGCGTCGGGCTCCACCGGGATCGCGATTTCGTCGGGGTGCATGACGCCCAGTTTTTCGCGAACATATTCGTCGGCAAGGTCGGGATCGACGCGGCGGCGGTCGAGCAGATTGACCCGGTTCTGGAGCTCGGTCTGCTTCTTCGCGAGTTCGGTCAGCACGACGCGCTTCTTCTCGACCGACTGGCTGTAGTCGCCCCAGGCGTAGAGCCCCGTGGGTCCGAAGATGATGTAGCCGATCATCGCGAGCACCGCGATCAGCGCCACCGCGGGACCGACCGCCCGGTTCATCGATTTCCGGAATTTGTGCTTCTGCGTCATTTCGGCCCTTGAATCAGAGTTGATTCGCGGCGTCAAGGCGTCAGGCGCCGGATTCCCACTCGGTTCATCGAAAGGCAAAGCCGAAATGCGGTCAGGCAAGCCGCCAAAGCTGCGGCGCCGCCTTGTTGAGCGAGCCGACCAGGTTCGAACCTTCCCACAGTTCGACGGTCCGCCCACCAGCATGGCTCTGTGCCAGGATCAGCGCATTATCGGGCGTATCGGCCTGAAAATCGATGCGGATCGGCGTGTCCGTTCCATCATCGTCGAGCAATATGTGAAAAGCACGCATGGCAGGCTCCGTCTTCGACCGGAGCAGGCGCGACCCAGGCTCTCGGCAAAGTTTCGATCGGCCGGTCATGCAACGACGGAGACTGCGGGAGAAGCCGAACCACAAAAAGCCGATCAGTGGTGAAACCGCAGTCGTCATCGCCTGTCTAGCAGCTTCGGGACGCACACCCTAAGCAATTCGGCGGATTCTATAACATATGTTGGTTGGAAACCGCGGTCTCCGGATAATAGTGCTTGGCGCCAGCCGGTTAGTGAGCGCATGAAATCACGTGTATTATTCTTGCAATACAGTGCGCACTCTGGCACGTTGGGGACGCCAGAAAATAGGGGAATGACCATGCGACTGATGCTGACCGCCGCCCTGCTCGCCTCCACCGCGCCGCTCGCCGCGCAGGTCGCGACGCCCGAGCGTCCCGTCACCGACCCCAAGACGGTCAGCTCGCCCGCCAACCCCGATGCCCGCCCCGTCCCGCTCGACGACATCGGCGTGACGCGTGCGCTGTACGACGCGGTGTGGAGCGTCGACGGCAAGCACATCTTCGTCGCGACCGACCTGACCGGCCGCGTCAACATCTGGCGTATGGACGCAAACGGCGGCTGGCCAGTGCAATTGACCCAATCGGACGATGCGCAATCGGGGCTCGCGCCCTCGCGCGATGGCCAGTGGCTCTATTTCGCGCAGGACGTCGGCGGCAACGAATATTACGACATCTACCGCGTTCCCGTCGGCGGCGGTTCGGTCGAGAATCTGACCAACACCCCCGATCGACGCGAGGATTCGATGCTCGTCGGTCCCGCCGGAGGCCTCGTCGCGCTGTCGACCAAGCTGAAGAGCGAAGGTCAGACCAATCTCGCGGTGATGGACGCGACCGGCAAGATCCGGGCGCTGACCGCCGAGAAGGATCCCGCGTACAACTGGGCGGCCGCGGCATGGGTCGACGGCGGCAAGGCGATCATCGCGAACCGCGCGAACGTCGACGGATCGGATGGCGAGGTCTGGCGGATCGATGCGGCAACCGGCGCGGCGACGAAGCTGCTCGCCAAACCGAAGACGCTCTATCAGGCGACCGGCGCGAGCCCCGACGGTGCGACGATCGCGGTGACCACCGATGAGGGCACGGGGCAGTCGCATGCCGGCGCCTACGCGCCCGCGACGAAGAAATGGCGCTGGCTTCCCGCGACGCCGTGGGAAGAGTCGAGCGACATCGTCACCCCCGACGGCAAGACGATGATCGTGCGCACGAACAACGACGGCCGCTCGACACTGGCGCGCGTCGACCTCGCGACGATGGCGAAGAGCGATCTCGCGCTCGACCCGGGCCGCAACAGCATCCCCGGACTGCAGCCCGTATCGCCCGACGGCAAGCGCATGTTCGTCGTGCGCAGCGGCGCGGATTCGCCGACGACGCTCTACAGCTACGACCTCGCGGCGAATTCGGCGGCGACCGTCGCGCCGATGGCGATGGCCAGCCTGACCCCCGCGATGCTGCCGAAATCGCAGGTCGTCACCTACAAGAGCTTCGACGGCACGCTGATCAGCGCGATCGTGACGATGCCGTTCAACCTGAAGCGCGACGGCAGCAACCCGGCGATCGTGATCCCGCACGGCGGCCCGACGGGCCAGTCGCAGGACGGTTTTTCGCGCTATGCGACCGCCTTCGCGACGCGCGGCTATATCGTGATCCAGCCGAATTTCCGCGGCTCGACCGGCTATGGCAAGGCGTTCCAGGAAGCGAATATCAAGGATCTGGGTGGCGGCGACCTGAAGGACACGGTTGCGGCGAAGACCTTTCTCGTCGGGTCGGGCTATGTCGATCCCAAGAAGGTCGGCATCTTCGGCGGCTCGTACGGCGGGTTCATGACCTTGATGGCGATCGGCCGCACCCCCGACGAGTTCGCCGCCGCGGTGCAATGGTTCGGGATCATCAACTGGCGGACGATGTACCGCGATCAGGACGAACTGCTCCGCGCGTATCAGCGCGCGCTGCTCGGTACGCCCGAGGAGAATCCCGACGTCTATGACGCGTCGTCACCGCTGACCTATATCAAGGCAGCGAAAGCCCCGCTGCTCAGCCTGCAGGGCGAGAACGACATCCGCGTTCCCAAGGGACAGGCGCAGGAGGTCGAGGATATCCTGAAGGCGAAGGGCAATACGGTCGAAACCGTCTTCTACCCCGCCGAGGGCCACGGCTTCCAGAAGCGCGAGACCCAGCTCGACGCGCTGCGCCGCACGATCGGCTGGTTCGACAAATATCTGAAGGGGGAATAGGTTCAGATCAGGGACAGTGATCCCCGGCGGAAGCCGGGGCCCGTATGCCTGGCGCCGTGCAATCTAGGCCCCGGCTTCCGCCGGGGATCACATCTCGCTGCTTACCCGAAAATCGCCATCCCCGGATAACGCGCCATGTCGCCCAGCTCTTCCTCGATACGGATGAGCTGGTTGTACTTCGCGAGCCGGTCCGAGCGCGCGAGGCTGCCCGTCTTGATCTGGCCGCAGTTGGTCGCGACCGCGAGGTCGGCGATCGTCGAATCTTCGGTTTCCCCCGAGCGGTGCGACATCACCGCGGTATAGCGCGCGCGGTGCGCCATATCGACGGCGTCGAGCGTTTCGCTGAGCGTGCCGATCTGGTTGACCTTGACGAGCAGCGAGTTGGCGAGGCCGGTCTTGATGCCGTCCTCCAGACGCACCGGGTTGGTCACGAACAGGTCGTCGCCGACGAGCTGGCACTTGTCGCCGATCAGGTCGGTGAGCGCCTTCCAGCCGGTGAAGTCATCTTCGCTCATCCCGTCCTCGATCGATTTGATCGGGTAATCGTTGACCAGCGCGGCGAGATAATCGGCCATCTGCTCAGGGCTCAGCGACAGCCCCTCGCCGCTGATCTCATACTTGCCGTTCTTGAAGAATTCGGTCGCGGCGCAGTCGAGCGCGAGGACGACGTCGGTGCCGAGCTTGAAGCCCGCCTGCTCGACCGAGGCGGCGATGAAGTCGAGCGCGTCGCGCGTCGAGGCGAGGTTCGGGGCGAAACCGCCCTCGTCGCCCACCGCGGTCGCGAGGCCCTTTTGCGACAGGCCCTTCTTCAGCGTGTGAAAAATCTCGCTGCCCCAGCGCACCGCTTCGGCAAGGCTGCCGGCGCCCACGGGCATGATCATGAATTCCTGCACGTCGATCGGATTGTCGGCATGCTCGCCGCCGTTGATGATGTTCATCATCGGAACGGGCAGCGTGCGCGCCGAAACGCCGCCGACATAGCGATAGAGCGGCAAACCGCGCGCGTCGGCGGCGGCCTTCGCAGCGGCTAGACTGACGCCGAGGATCGCATTGGCGCCGAGGCGGCCTTTGTTCGAGGTGCCGTCGAGGTCGATCATCGCCATGTCGAGCTCGCGCTGGTCTTCGGCATCGAGGCCGATCAGCGCGTCGGCGATCTCGCTGTTCACCGCGGCGACCGCCTTGGTCACGCCCTTGCCGAGATAACGCGACTTGTCGCCATCACGCAGCTCGACGGCTTCGTGCGCGCCGGTCGACGCGCCCGAGGGAACCGCCGCGCGGCCGAAGCTGCCGTCTTCCAGCAACACATCGACTTCGACGGTCGGATTGCCGCGGCTGTCGAGGATTTCGCGGCCGTGAATGTCGATGATGGCGGTCATGCAAGATCGTCCTGCTGGCGGCCCGTGCGGCGGGCCGGGTGGGAAAGGCGCCCGCCTGTTATCGGCGGGCCGCCGCCAGCGCAACCGCTGCATAGGAATTTAGCGGGAATTTCGCCGCGCTATGGAACCATTCACCGCGTGTTGCTATATTGATGCAGACAGAGGGAAAACCGCCGCGCCCGCACGGCGCATGGATAAGAAGAAGAGGACGAACCATGGCCAAAGCCGCTACTCCCGCCGCCAAGAAGGCTACCCCCCGCGCTCCCGCGAAGCCCGCTGCAACGAAGGCGGCGCCCGCGCGCAAGCCCGCCGCGAAGACCGCGGCCGCCAAGGATCACCCGATCCGCGACCAGCTCGCCGCGACGCGCGACACCATCAAGTCCGAAGCCTCGAAGAAGGCCGCCTCGCTGAAGGAAGAAGCGTCGGCGCTGAAGAGCCAGGCCTCGACCAAGGCGCGCGAAGCTGCGACCAAGGGCAAGGACAAGGCCGCCGAAGCCGTCGGCAGCCTCGCCAAGCTGCTCGAGGATGGCGCCGGCACCGTCGACAGCAAATTCGGCAAGCAATACGGCGACTATGCCCGTTCGGCCGCCTCGACCGTCGCCGGCCTTGCCTCGACGCTCGACAAGAAGGATCTCGACGAGCTCGCCGCTTCGACGCGCGACATGGTCAAGAAGAACCCGGCGATCGCGGTCGGTGCCGCAACGGTGCTCGGCTTCGTGCTCGCCCGGTTGCTCAAGGGTGGCTCGAGCAGCGACTGACCGCTACAGTCGCGTCGATGTCAGCTCCCGATTCCAATACGCCGCCCGAGGGCGATGTGCGTGCCTATGACCGCGTGAGCCATGGCTATGCGCCGGGCGGTCGTCCGATCACGCCGCCGCCCGTCCCGCTCGACAAGATCGTCGGCGATGTCGTCGACAATCTGTCGGCGACCGCGAAGGCCGAACTTGCGCTTCTCGAAGCCCGGAGCGAGCTGGCGCTGCACGGCATCAGCTGGACCGCGGGCTGGGGCGCCGTCGCGGCGTCCGCCGCGGGAATCGCAATGCTGGCGCTCGCTTTCGGCGCGATCCTGGTGCTGATGCCGCATGTGGGGCCGCTGCTGGCGACGCTGATCGTCGTCGGCGTGTTGCTCGCCATCGCGGCGTTCGCCGGGTGGCGCGCGCAGGTCGCGTACGGCGACATTCGCACCGCGATGCGCCGCGACCTGACGAACGAGGAGCCCGACGACTGATGCCGCGCACCCGCAACCGCCTGATCAATGCCGCGCGGCGTTCGATGCTCCAGCGCGCCGAGCTGCACCGGCGGCTCGACGTCGCGAAGAACGCGCTGAAGCCGAAAGCGCTCTACGCTCGAGGCAAGTATAACGTTGATGCGAAGGTCGATGCCGCGGCGCACGCGGCGCGCGAGCAGTTCCGGAACAACCGCCTGCCGATCGCGCTCGCCGCGGTCGCGGGGGTCGCATGGCTGTTGCGCGAGCCGATCAAGGAACATGCGCCGAAGCTGGCGCAGAAGGTTCAGGATTTGGCCGACGCGGCCATGGCGAAATTTCAGCCTATCGGTGATGACGAGCCGACGGGCGACGACGATTTAACGGAGGATCAGGATGAAGCCGCTGAGTGAAACCGCAAGCGAAGCACGTGCAAAAGCGAGTGAACTTGCCGAGAAAACCGCCGAAAATGCCCGCGCCACCGCCGAAGCGGCGAAGGCACGCATCCAGGACGGCTACGGCCGTGCCCGCGCTGCGACCAGCGAGCTCGCCGCGAAAGGCCGCGAACAGGCCGATGCCGCACGCGAAGTCGCCGGCGAGGTCTATGAAAAGGGCAAGGTCCAGGCGAAACGCGCGAACAGCAAGCTGAAGGATGTCGCCGAGAAGCAGCCGCTGGCGCTCGTCGCGGGCGCGGTCGCGATCGGGGCGCTGCTCGGTTCGTTGCTCCCCAAGGGTCGCAAGGACGAGGATTGAGCCGGACTTGCCGTAACGGCGCAGCGCTGATAGGGGCGCGCATCCTCCCCTCCCCGCGCTAACCCGCAAGGAAAGCTAGCCATGAGCAAATTGCACCTCGTGTTCGGCGGACGCGTCAGCGATCCGCAGGGCCTCGATTTCGTCGACCTCCACGCGCTCGACGTCGTCGGCCTGTTTCCCGATTACAAATCGGCCGAAAAGGCGTGGCGCAGCGCCGCCCAGCGCACCGTCGACGACGCCGAGATGAAATATGTCGTCGTCCACCTGCACAAATTGCTGCAGCCGGAAGCGGAATAATCCGTCGCCCCCCGCGAAGGCGGGGGCCGTTAGCAGGCTGGCGCTATATCTCCAGCGGCCCCCGCCTTCGCGGGGGCGACGTTTATTCGATCAACGGAAGTTGTCGGCGTAGGCCTGGATCTTCAGCGTGCGCACCGGCGTCGCGATGACTTCAGCCTCGATGCCGTTTTTCGCCGCATAAGCAACCGCCTCTTCGCTGGTCGCAAAGCCGAGGCGAAGCTGGCGCTGCGTGTCGCCGCTGCCCGCCCAACCCATCAGCGGATCGGCCTTGCGCGCTTCGGCGGGCGCAAACTCCAGGAACCAGCGCTGCGTGCCCGCACGGCCCGACTGCATCGCATTTTTGGGCTTCTGGAAGATACGCGCTTTCATCGGAGAGTCCCTGGCTGGATTGTTCTGTCGCCGCCTTAGCGGGAAGCACGCGCGGCGGAAAGAAGAAAGCCCTCATGCCCGCACACACATCGTCACCCCGGACTTGATCCGGGGTCCATTCACGCAGCGCTGGATAGATGGATTCCGGATCAAGTCCGGGATGACGAAGGTTTGGGAAACCTATTGCCCGTCGCGCCGCGCCTGCGCCGCTTTGGTGAGCAAGGTCGGACGCGCACTCGCCGGATCGTCGGGCCAGCTGTGCTTGGGGTAGCGGCCGCGCATCTCCTTCGCGACTTCGGACCAGCTGCCGCTCCAGAAGCTTGCGATGTCGCGGCTGGTCTGGATCGGGCGATGCGCAGGTGAGGTCAGCGCGAGGACGAGCGGGATCGGCGGGTCGCCGATCACCGGATGCCGTGCGAGCCCGAACATTTCCTGCACGCGGACGCTGACGGTCGGCCCGCCGTCGGCGCCATAGTCGATTGCATGGCGGCTTCCCGCCGGCGTCGCATAATCGGCCGGCGCCAGCTTTTCGAGCAATTGGCGCGCGGGCCAGTCGAGCAGGCCCGACAGCGCATCGGCAAGCCGCTGGTCACCGATGTCGCGAAGGCCGCGTGATTTTTCGAGTAGCGGCGCAAGCCAGATATCGAGGCTGTCGGCGAGCGCGGACACCGACAACGCATCGAGCCCGGCGAACGAGGCGCGCTGGCGTAGCGCGTGCGACACCGGCCCCCAGCCGATCAGGCCAAGCCCCTTTTCGCGCACCGCGGCGAGGCGCACCGCGACATCGTCCTCGGCGCCCGCGCTCCGTCCCGTCTGTCCGCTCGCGAGCGTGATCGCGCCGAGACGTCGTTCGCGGCGATGATCGACGCGGTCGCTATCCGCATCGTAGCGGCTTGCCGAGCGGCTTTCGATCCGGTCGGCGAACACCGTCTCGACTTCGGCCAAGGCGATCGGCGCCGCCCCGAGGATGCGCACGCCCGCGGCATGCCCCTGCGCGTCGGCGATGGCGAGCCATTCGCTGTTCGCGAGCGGATCGAGCGGGTCGAGCTTGTAGGCGCGGCCGCCCGCGCTCAGATATTCGCCGCGCTGCCCCGCGCGCTGGCGTGCGACGCGATCGGGCCACGCGGTCGCGATCCAGCCGCCGACCGAGCGATCGGCGAGTTCGCGCCCACCCGGCGCCCGCTTCGCGCCAAGCTCGGCGAGGCGGCGCGCGAGACGCCAGGCGCCTTCGGAGCGATCGCCCTTCATCTCCTTCCAGCGCGAGAGCCGGGTTTCGACGTCGACGCCGCGCCCGCCAAGCCCGGGCTCGGTGAGCAGGACCGCGAGCCTGGCCGCGAGATCGGCCTCGCCCGCCTGTGCCGCATCGAGCAGCATATGCGCGAGCGGGACCGGCAGCGGGATCGCCGCGAGCGCCTTGCCGTGCGCAGTAATGCGCCCGTCGTCGCCGAGCGCGCCGATCGCCTGCAGCCGCGCCTTTGCCTCGGAAATGGCGGCGGGCGACGGCGGGTCGAGCCAGCCGAGCTGGCGCGGATCGACGATGCCCCAGCTCGCGCAGTCGAGCACGACGGGCATCAGGTCGTTCTCGTGAATCTCGGGCGGATCGAAGGGCGGCATGCCCGCCGTTGCCGCGGCTTCCCACAGGCGATAGGCGACACCCGGCCCCTGCCGTGCGGCACGCCCGGCCCGCTGGGTCGCCGATGCCTGGCTCGCACGTTCGGTAACCAGCCGCGCGATGCCCGCGGCCTTGTCGAAACGCGGGCGGCGCGACAGGCCGGCGTCGATGACGATGCGCACGCCCTCGATCGTCAGGCTGGTCTCGGCGATGCTCGTCGCGAGGATCAGCTTGCGGCCGCCGTCGGGATCGCGAACGAGCGCCTTGCGCTGCTGTGCCGGGTCGATCTGGCCGTGCAACCGGTGGACGACGAGCGGCAGCCCCGCCGCTTCGACCGCCGCCGCCGCCCGCTCGATGTCGGCGGCGCCGGGCAGGAATGCGAGCATATCGCCTTCGGCCTCGTCGGCCATTGCCTGCCGCACCGCGAGCAGCACCGACGCTTCGAGCCGGTCTTCGGCGCGGCGGCCGACATGGCGAAGGTCGAGCGGCCAGCTCTTGCCCTCGCTCTTCACGACCGGCGCGTTGCCGAGCAGCGCGCCGAAGCGCGCACCGTCGAGCGTCGCCGACATGGCGACGAGGCGAAGGTCGTCGCGCAGCCCCTGCTGCGCGTCGATCGCCAGCGCGAGCGCGAAGTCGCCGTCGAGGCTGCGCTCGTGAACCTCGTCGAACAGCACCGCCGACACGCCGGCCAGTTCGGGGTCGGCGAGGATGCGGTTGCGGAACAGGCCGGGCGTCATCACCAGCAGCCGCGTCGCAGCGGACTGCTTGCTGTCGAGGCGCGTCGCGTAACCGACCTTGCCGCCGACCGCCTCGCCCATCTCCTCGGCGATCCGCTCGGCCGCGGCGCGCGCCGCGAGCCTGCGCGGCGAGAGCAGCCACACGGTCCCCTTGCACCACGGCTGATCGAGCATGGCGGGCGCGACACGCGTCGTCTTGCCCGCGCCCGGCGGCGCGACGACGACGACGTTGGGCTTCAGCACCAGCGCCGCCATGATGTCGGGCAGCACCTGATCGATCGGGAGCGCCTGCCTCATGTCCGCGCTGCGGGATTGCCCAGTTCGGCATTCAGGCGAAAGGCCTCTGCGGCGAGCGTCGTAACCCGTTCGGCCGTTACCTCGATCGCTTCGGTCATCACCAGATTGCCGAGTTCATATTTCCCGCTCGCCTTTATCCGCGGATCGAGCTCGCGGAGCCTTTTGCCGCGCCAGAAGCCGAGCAGCACGCGATGCTCCTCGGCGCGGATCAGGATGCACGGACCGTTCGCCATGAAGACGAGGTTGGTCCATTTGATCACTTCCTCGAAAGGCGCAGCCGCCATGATCGCAGCGCGCATCATGGTGCACCGGTCGAGCTGCCAGCCCGAAAGCGCGGCGATGTACGCATCGGGGGTTTCCGCTGCGGGACCCATCATCGCCATTCCAACAAAACCCCTTTTCCTCTTTCTTTGCGCCTTCGCGCCTTCGCGTGAGATTTTTCTGATTTCACGCAAAGGCGCAAAGTCACGAAGAAGAAAAATGGAATCCCGCTATCGCGGGAATGTTTGAAATATCAGTAAGCGCGCGCGACCGCGAAGGCGACCGCTTCGGTCAGCGCCGACTTCGCCTGGCTCGACGGAAAGCCGCCGATCGCGTCGACCGCGCGCTGGCCATAATGCCGCGCCCGCGCCAGCGTGTCGGCGATCGTGTCGTGCTTCAGCAGCAGCGACTTGGCATAGGCGAGGTCGTCGTCCGACGTCCGGTGCCCCACGATCGCCTGCTTCCAGAATTCGCGCTCCCCGGCGTCGCCGCGGGCATAGGCCAGAATGACGGGCAAGGTGACCTTGCCGTCGCGGAAATCGTCGCCGACACCCTTCCCCATCGTTTCCTCGTCCGAAACATAATCGATCGCATCGTCGACGAGCTGGAAGGCGATGCCGAGGTTGCGGCCATAGGCATCGAGCGCGGCTTCGACGGCATCGTCGCGTTCGGCGACGACCGCGGCGATCTTGCACGCCGCGGCGAACAGCTCGGCGGTCTTGGCGTTGATGATCGCGAGATACTGGTCCTCGCTCGTCTCGATCCGGCGCTGCGCCGAGAGCTGGTTGACCTCGCCCTCCGCGATCACCGCCGAGGCGCGCGACAGGATCTTGAGCACCTTCAGCGAGCCGTCCTCGACCATCACCTCGAACGCGCGGCTGAACAGGAAGTCGCCGACGAGCACCGAGGCGCTGTTGCCCCAGATGATGTTCGCGGTCTTGCGGCCGCGGCGCAGGTCCGACTTGTCGACGACATCGTCGTGGAGCAGCGTCGCGGTGTGGATGAATTCGACCGCCGCGGCGAGCTTGCAGTGCCGGCGGCCCGGATAGTCGAGCAGCTTGCCGCACGCGAGCGTCAGCATCGGGCGCATCCGCTTGCCGCCGCCGGCGATCAGGTGCCCCGCGAGTTCGGGGATCAGCGGCACTTCGGACTGCATCCGGTCGAGAATGACCGCGTTGACCTCGTTCATGTCGGCGGCGACGAGCGCCATCATCGGGTCGAGCGAGGGCGGGCGATCGCCGTGGAGGAGGTGGATCTCGGCAGTCATATCGGGGCGAGCCTTGGCCGGAGGACTGTCAATTTGCAACGACTTTCGGCTTGCCTTGCGCCCCCGCGCGGTGCCAAGCGTGCCGGGCACAAAAGGAGCCGCCGAATGGACGACCAGCTGAGCCGTTACCGCCAGAGCATCGACAATATCGACGCGGCGCTCGTCTATATGCTCGCCGAGCGGTTCAAGGTGACCAAGGCGGTCGGCGAACTCAAGGCGCGCGAAGGCCTGCCCCCCGCCGATCCGGGCCGCGAAGAGCGCCAGATCGGGCGCCTGCGCGAACTGGCGCGCGACGCCGACCTCGACCCCGATTTTACCGAGAAATTCCTGCGCTTCATCATCGACGAGGTGATCCGCCACCATCAGAAGGCGAAACGGGAACAGAGCGCATGACCCCCGATCACCCGATCTTCGCCAAATGGCCCGCACGGCATCCGGACCGGTTGCAGCTGTTCGGACTGCCGACCCCGAACGGCGTCAAGGTCAGTATCATGCTGGAGGAATGCGGCCTGCCCTATGAGGCGCACCGCATCGACATCATGGCGAACGAAAGCCACGACCCCGCCTTTCTGTCGCTCAACCCGAACGGCAAGATTCCGGCGATCTGGGATCCCGAAGGTCCCGGCGGCAAGCCGCTCGCGCTGTGGGAATCGGGCGCGATCCTGATCTATCTTGCCGACAAGACGGGCCGGTTCCTGCCCGAAGATCCCGGCCGGCGCTATGAAGCGCTTCAGTGGCTGATGTGGCAGATGGGCGGCGCGGGGCCGATGTTCGGCCAATTGGGCTTCTTCCACAAATTCGCCGGCAAGGACTATGAAGACAAGCGTCCGCGCGACCGCTACGCGGCGGAATCGGCGCGTCTGCTGGGGGTGCTCGACGGCCGCCTCGATGGCCGGACGTGGATCATGGACGAGGACTATGGCATCGCCGACATCGCGCTCCTCGGCTGGGTCCGCAACCTGATCGGCTTCTACGATGCCGCCGAGATCGTCGGGTTCGAGCGGTTCGCGCATGTGCAGGCATGGCTGGAGCGCGGGCTGGCCAGGCCGGCGGTGCAGCGCGGGCTGGTCGTCTGCGCGGCTTAAAGCCACAAAAGCCCCGCATGGAGACATCGGAAATGTGTCCTTTGTGTCTTTAAGGGGACAAAGGCGACGGACTGCGCACGCGACAATGTCGCCTTTGTCGCTTTAAAGGGACGCTCGACGACGGTGCGATCTACGGACATTTCAAAGAACCGTGTCGACGGTGTCACGCCACGAAAATGTAGGAAAGCGTTTTCGGCACAGATGGGATATCGGCCAACGATCAGTTGCGGGCATGGCTGACGTGATCCCCGGCGAAAGCCGGGGCCCAGAGCGATGGAAAGCCTGCGCAGCGCTGTCACGCTCTGGACCCCGGCTTTCGCCGGGGATCACATGAGATGCGCCCAAACTTCATCGTCACCCCGGACTTGATCCGGGGTCCATGACGACGCTGTAGCTATGGATCCCGGATCAAGTCCGTGATGACGAAGGGAAAGGAAGCAACGTCCGCCTCCGCCAAAGCAGACCTACCCCGCCGGCAGCCGCAGTCTAACCAATAACCCGCCCAGGTCTTCGCTCTCCTCGAGCGTGATGCTGCCCCCGTAAATCTCCGCAACGTCGCGGACGATCGCCAGCCCCAGCCCCGTTCCGGGCTTGCCGCTGTCGAGGCGGACGCCGCGGTCGAAGATGCGCTGGCGGTCGGCGGGCGAAATGCCGGGGCCGTCGTCTTCGACGAGGATTTCGGCCATGCCGCCCTCGCGCTGGATCGTCACGAAGACGCTGCCGCCGCCGTATTTCGCCGCATTTTCGAGCAGGTTTCCGATCAGTTCGTCCAGGTCCTGCCGCTCGACGCGCGCGACGAGCGCCTTGTCGCCCGACGCGTCGAGCCGCGCCTTCGGATAGAGCAGCCCGACGGCGCGCGACACGCTTTCGACGCTGTCGTGAACATTGGCGCGCGCCTGCGCCGCGCCGCGACGCCCGACCGCGCGCGCGCGCGCGAGATGATGCTCGACCTGACGCTGCATCGTCGCGGCCTCGCGCCGGACCGTTTCGGCGAGATCGCTCGTCGAACCCGTCGCGCTGTTGACGAGCACGGTCAGCGGCGTCTTCAGCGCGTGCGCGAGGTTGCCGGCGTGCAGCCGCGCCTCCTCCGCCTGCTTTTCGTTATGCGCGAGCAGTGCGTTGAGTTCGTCGACCATCGGCTGCACTTCGAGCGGCAGTGGTGCGGTGACGCGGCGATTCTGGCCGCCACGCATCGCCGCGATCGCGCGGCGGATCTGACGCAGCGGCAAGAGGCCGTAAAAGGTCTGGAGCGCGGCAAGAATGATGAGCCCGAGCCCGAGCAACCCGAGGCTGGGGATCAGCGTCGCCCGCACGGCGCCGATCTGCAGATCGAGCGCCTCGCGCGACTGTGCGATCTGGAAGCGCCAGCTCGTCTTGCTGCCGGGCAGGATGACGTTGCGTTCGAGGACGCGCAGCTCCTCGTCGGGGAACTGGTTGCTGTTATAGGTGTGGAGCGCGTTGTCGATATGCTCGCGCGGCGGCTTCAACGAACGCTCCCATAGCGAACGCGAACGATAGGGTTCCTGCCCGCCGCCGCTGATCTGCCAATAAAGCCCGCTATAGGGTTCGAGGAAGCGCTGGTCGCCGAGCGGCTCGATCAGCCGCACCTCGCCGTCGGGGCCGATTTCGGACGAGCGGATCATCGCGATCAGCACATATTCGAGGCTCGAATCGAAATTGCGCGTGATCGCGCCCGTCAGGACGCGGTCGAGCGCGAAGCCGCCGCCGATGAGGAGCACCGAAATCCAGATCGTCGCGATCGCGATCATGCGCCGCGCAAGCGACCCGGTGATCCGGCTCGTCAGCGCTGCCGGCTTGGCCGGGTCGGCTTCGACCACCGGGGCGACGTCCCCCTCCGCCATGGCTTACGCCGGATCGTCGAGCTGGTAGCCGAGACCGCGAATGGTGGTGATGATGTCGGCACCCAATTTCTTGCGGATGCGCGTCACGAACACCTCGATCGTGTTCGAATCGCGGTCGAAATCCTGATCGTAGATATGTTCGATCAGCTCGGTGCGCGACACGACCTTGCCCTTGTGGTGGAGCAGATACGACAGGAGCTTGTACTCCTGCGCCGTCAGCTTGACCGGCGTACCGTCGAGCGTCACGCGGCCCGAGCGCGTGTCGAGCCGGACGCTGCCCGCGATCAGTTCGCTCGACGCGTTGCCCGCGGCGCGGCGGATCAGCGCGCGGAGGCGGGCGATCAGCTCTTCGGTCTGGAACGGCTTCGCGAGATAATCGTCGGCGCCCGCGTCGAGCCCGGCGACCTTGTCCGACCAGCTGTCGCGCGCGGTCAGGACGAGCACCGGGAAGTTGCGCTTTTCCTTGCGCCAGCGGTCGAGCACGGTGAGCCCGTCGACTTCGGGAAGGCCGAGATCGAGGATCGCGGCGTCGTAATTCTCGGTCGAACCCAGAAAATGGCCGTCTTCGCCGTCGGTGGCAAGGTCGACGGCATAGCCGGCGCCTTCGAGCGTCGCCTTGAGCTGCGGGCCCAGCGTGGGTTCGTCCTCGACAATCAAAATCCGCATTCAGGCGCCTTTCCTCTGCGCGCCGGCACGTCGGGCCGGTCGGTTGGACTGTGTATCAAGTCCCAACGATCATCGCAAAATGTCGTTGCGCTTGAGCCGGTATCAGGGTTTGCGGCCGACGATCCGGCCGGTTCGGGCATCGACATAGACGATGACGACCTGCGCCCCGTCCATGAATTTGAGCGCATAGAGCATGCGATCGGGATCGAACTGCGGGCCGCCGAGATAGGTCATTCCGCTGTACGGCGGCCGCGACTTCACCTCGGCGATCAGGCGATTGAGCGGGATCACCTGTCCCTGCGCCGCGGCTTCGCGCAGGCTGTCCTGATCGCGGTCGCCGCGCGCGGCCGCAGGCACACCGGCGGCGATCAGCGAGGCGGAAGCAAGCGTGATGGTGAGAAAGCGGAACATGTCCACGGTCCTAGTGGAATCGCATTGAATAGGCGATGAATGGGCCGGTCAGCTTGCAGTTCGGTACGGCGGGGCCCGGCCCCGTGGTGGGCGCGACAGGGATTGAACCTGTGACCCCACCCGTGTGAAGGGTGTGCTCTACCGCTGAGCTACGCGCCCGTTCCGGTGCCTGCCGATGGCCGACGCTTCCGAAAGCCGGACGTCCATAGCCGCTCGCACGGCTAATGCAACGCCCATTTGCCGAAATTTCGCCGGTAGATACAAATCGGGCCGCAGCTTTCGCCGCGGCCCGAAATGTTTTCACCAAAAGGTGCCTGCCAACTTAGTTGACGGCATCCTTGAGGGCCTTGCCGGCCTTGAACTTCGGCTGGTTCGACGCCGCGATGGTCATCGTTTCGCCGGTGCGCGGGTTGCGGCCGGTCGAGGCCTTGCGCTTGCTGACGGCGAACGTGCCGAAACCGACGAGACGGACTTCGCCGCCCTTCTTCAGCGAACCGGTGATCGCGTCGAAGACGGCTTCGACGGCCTTGCTCGCGTCACCCTTCGTCAGGCCGCTCGAGTCAGCGACGGCGGCGATCAGGTCTTGTTTGTTCATGCCTAAGGAACCCCTGCATTATGGTTGGATTAATCGATTCATGGCCCGAAGCCATGGCGCGCCACTAACGATGTTTCGCCCCGCCTTGTCAAAGCAAAAAAGGGCGAAAATCGACCCAAAACGTCGATTTTGCGACGAATTTAGGACGAAATGGCGTCCGGCACCGATGACTCAGTGCCGAATCGCCGTTTCGGGGTCGGTTCCCGGCGAAATCGGGGGCGAAGCCGCGAGTTCGTCGGCCTCGGTCCATTCGATCGGTTCGACCGGTGCGACCAGCGCTTCGGCGAGCACCTGATCGACGTGGCTGACCGGAATGATCTTCAGCTTTTCGGTAATATTGGCGGGAATTTCGACCAGATCCTTTTCATTCTCTTCGGGAATGAGGACGGTCGTGATCCCCCCGCGGAGTGCCGCGAGCAGCTTTTCCTTGAGCCCGCCGATCGCGAGTACGCGGCCGCGCAGCGTCACTTCGCCGGTCATCGCGACATCTTTGCGCACCGCAATTCCGGTAAGCGTCGAGATCATCGCGGTCACCATGCCGACGCCCGCCGACGGACCATCCTTCGGCACCGCGCCTTCGGGCAAGTGGATGTGGATGTCCTTGCGCGCGAACAGGCTCGGCCGAATCCCGTATGCCGGCGCACGCGCCTTCACGAAAGACAGCGCGGCCTGGACCGACTCGGTCATCACCTCGCCCAGCTTGCCGGTGGTCCGGACCTGGCCCTTGCCCGACGCGGTGACCGCTTCGATCGTCAGCAGTTCGCCGCCGACCTGCGTCCAGGCGAGGCCGGTGACCGCACCGACCTGGTCTTCGCGGTCCGACACGCCGTGGCGGAACTTCTGCACGCCGGCGAACTCGGCGAGATTGGCCGGGGTGACGGTCACGGACTCCGCCTTCCCCTCGAGAATCTTGCGCAGCGCCTTGCGCGCCAGGCGCGCGATCTCGCGCTCGAGCGTGCGGACGCCCGCCTCTCGCGTGTAGTAGCGGATGAGGTCGCGCAGCCCTTCTTCGGTCAGTTCGAACTCACCGTCCTTGAGGCCGTGCGCTTCGATCTGCTTGGCGATGAGGTGACGCTTCGCGATCTCGACCTTTTCGTCCTCGGTATAACCCTCGAGCCGGATGATCTCCATGCGGTCGAGCAGCGGCTGCGGCAGGTTGAGCGAGTTCGCCGTCGTCACGAACATGACGTCGGACAGGTCGACATCGACCTCCAGATAATGGTCCTGGAACTTCGCATTCTGTTCGGGATCGAGCACCTCGAGCAGCGCCGAGGCGGGGTCGCCACGGAAATCCTGACCGAGCTTGTCGATCTCGTCCAGCAGGAAGAGCGGGTTCATCGTCCCCGCCTTTTTGAGGTTCGAAACGACCTTGCCGGGCAGCGAGCCGATATAGGTGCGGCGATGGCCGCGGATTTCGGCTTCGTCGCGTACGCCGCCGAGCGACTGGCGCACGAATTCGCGGCCCGTCGCCTTGGCGATCGATCGGCCGAGCGAGGTCTTGCCGACGCCCGGAGGGCCGACGAGGCAGAGGATCGGGCCCTTCAGCTTGTTGGTGCGTGCCTGCACCGCCAGATATTCGACGATCCGGTCCTTGACCTTTTCGAGCGCATAATGGTCGTCGTCGAGGACGGCCTGCGCCTTCGCGATATCCTTCTTGAGCTTCGATTTCTTGCCCCACGGCAGGCCGATCAACGTGTCGAGATAGTTGCGCACGACCGTCGCCTCGGCCGACATCGGCGCCATCGCGCGGAGCTTCTTGAGCTCGCCGTTCGCTTTGGCCTTGGCCTCCTTCGACATCTTGAGGCTGTCTATCTTGAGCTGGAGTTCGGCAAGGTCGTCACCGCCTTCGCCATTGTCGTTGCCGAGCTCGCGCTGGATCGCCTTCAACTGTTCGTTGAGGTAATATTCGCGCTGGCTCTTTTCCATCTGGCGCTTCACGCGGCCGCGGATCTTTTTCTCGACCTGCAGCACGCCGAGTTCGCCCTCCATGAAGGCGAAGACCATCTCGAGGCGTTTCGCGGGCGCGTCCTCGACGAGCAGGGCCTGCTTGTCGGACACCTTGATGTTGAGATTGCCTGCGACCGAGTCGGCGAGGCGCGAGGCGTCGTCGATCTGCGACAGTTGCACCGCGGTCTCGGCCGGCATCTTCTTGTTGAGCTTGGCATAGCTTTCGAACTGGTCGACGACCGAGCGCATCAGCGCGGCGGTGTCGACGCTGTCGTCGATCGTGTCGGCAATCGGCTTCACCGTCGCCATCACCGCCTTGCCCTCGTCGGCGAGCGTCAGCAGCTTCGCGCGCTCCTTGCCTTCGACGAGGACGCGGACGGTGCCGTCGGGCAGCTTCAGCAGCTGCAGGACGGTCGCGATGACTCCGACATCGAACAGATCGTCGCGCTGCGGATCATCCTCGCCGGGATCGAGCTGGGCGACGAGGAAAATTTCCTTGTCGGCTTCCATCGCGGTTTCGAGCGCGGCGACCGACCGGTCGCGGCCCACGAAAAGCGGAACGATCATGTGCGGAAACACGACGATGTCACGCAGCGGAAGCAGAGGATAAGATTGCGTCATTACGGCTCCTGAGCGGGCCCCGGCTTCGGCGGCTCCGCCCTTCTTATAGGGTGTTCATCGCTAATATGGCGTAACTTGCCGCGCATTCAATGTCGCTGCGCTGAACGGACGATCGGGCAAAGCGGGATCGCCGCGCTGTATCGTCATCGGCCGCTTAACGATCCTCCCTGTCGCCCTTCGGCTGGCCGGCAGGCCGGCCGCTCAGGATAAACTGCCCTTTGGGCAGCGATGGGGAGGTGGCAGCGCGGAGCGCTGACGGAGGGGCAATAGCGCGAGGCGAAGCCCCTCCACCATCGCCTGCGGCGACGGCCCCCCTCCCCATGCCTACGGCACAGGGAGGATTTTCAGCTCAGAAGGGCAGCTTGAAGCCCGGCGGCAGCGGCAGGCCGCTGGTCATCTTGCCCATTTCCTCATTGCTCGCCCGGTCGGCCTTTTCGCGCGCATCGTTGAACGCCGCGGCGAGCAGGTCTTCGAGCATCTGCTTGTCGGCGGGAACGATCAGGCTGTCGTCGATGTCGATCGCCTTGATCCGGCCTTTCGCGGTCGCGGTGATCCTGACGAGGCCGCCGCCCGAAACGCCCTCGACCTCGACGGTGTCGAGCTTCGCCTGCGCTTCCTGCATCTGGGCCTGCACGGTGGCAGCCGCTTCCTGCGCCGCCTTCATCATTTCTTCGATCGATTTCATGGATTTGGACCTATTTACTGTCGTCGGCAAATTTTGCCTCGGGGAAAGCTGCGAATGCCGCCTTTACGACCGGCAGTTCGCGAATGCGGGAGTCATTGTCGGCGAGTTTCGCGGCGCGCATCTGGCCGAGGCTGGGGCGTCCGTCGCCCTCGCCCACCCGCACCTGCCAGCGGCTGCCGGTCTGGTTCAGCAACGCTTCGCCCAGCCGGCGCGAAAAATCGCCGTCGAGCGCCGTCGCGGGGGCATAGACGAGCAGGCCGGGCTCAAGCTCCAGAAGCTTGAGATCGTCATAAACTTGCCGTGCAAGCTGATGATTGCCTGTGCTTTCGAGCAATTGATGGATCTGCGCGATCGTAAGCGCCGACGGGGCAACCTCGGCGACCGGTTCGGCGGCGGCGCTCTCCTGACCGCCGGGCGCGACGGGCGCGGCGAGCGGCATCGTCGGCACGCCGCCCGATTCGAGCAGCTTCGCCAATTCGCCCGGATCGGGCATCGACGCGGCGTAGATCACGCGCAGCAGCAGCATTTCGAGATGTTCGAGCGGATTGTTCGCGCGGAGCACCTCTTCATGCCCCTTGAGGAGCAACTGCCACAGCCGGTTGAGCGGCGCGAAACCTAGCTTCTGCGCCCAGTCGCCGATCCGTTCGCGGTCGCTCGCCGCGAGCGCGGGGTCGTCGTGCCGCGACACTTTGGCGAGCGTGATGGCGTGCGTCAGGTCCATCAGCCCGCGAACCATCGCGACGGGTTCGATCCCCAGCGCATATTGCGCGCGGGCAAGGTCGATCGCACCGCCGCTGTCGCCTTCGAGGATCGCCGCCATCAACTGCGTGATCGCGGTACGGTCGGACAGCCCTAGCATCGTGCGCACTTGGTCAGCGCCGATCTTGCCGCCGCCATCGAGGTCGGCATGCGCGATCGCCTGGTCGAGAATCGACAGGCCGTCGCGGACCGAGCCCTCGGCGGCATTGGCGATCAGCCAGATCGCCGGCGCATCGGCCTCGACGCCCTCCTTTTGCAGGATCGAACTGAAATGCGCGAACAGCATGTCGGGCGTAATGCGGCGAAGGTCGAACCGCTGGCAGCGCGACAGCACCGTCACCGGCACCTTGTTCACTTCGGTCGTCGCGAAAAGGAACTTGACGTGCGGCGGCGGCTCTTCGAGCGTTTTCAGGAGCGCGTTGAAGGCGTTACGCGACAACATATGCACTTCGTCGATGATGTAGATCTTGTAGCGTGCCGAGACCGCGGCATAGCGCACCGCCTCGATGATCTCGCGCACGTCGTCGACCCCGGTGTTCGACGCGGCGTCCATCTCGATCACGTCGATATGGCGCCCCTCGGTGATTGCGCGGCACGGTTCGCAGACCCCGCACGGGTCGATCGTGGGTCCGCCCTGCCCGTCGGGACCGATGCAGTTCAGCGCTTTCGCGATCAGGCGCGCGGTCGATGTCTTGCCGACCCCGCGCACCCCGGTCATCAGGAACGCGTGCGCCAACCGGTCGCGTGCGATCGCGTTGCCCAACGTCTTCACCATCGCATCCTGCCCGATCAACTCGGCGAAGGTTTGCGGGCGATATTTGCGGGCGAGGACGCGATACGGGCCCGACTGAGCCGAGGGCACGGGCGTCTCCGGCAAGTCCATGCCCAGCATCGTCGGTTCGTCGTCGGCGGAATCGCTCATAAGCTCTGTCTTAGGGGCGGTCAGCGCGCTTGTCGAAGGGGAAAGCTCGCGTTGCCCGACCTCTCCACCTCGTCACCCTGAACTTGTTTCACGGTCCATGGTCCGAGATCGCCTTCCACGCTGCGCCCAACCAACGCGCAGGCCATGGATGCTGAAACAGGTCCAGCGTGACGAAGCAAGATTTAGTGTGAGGGTGGGAGCCGGAACGACCCGCAGCGAATTCGTTGCGGCTGCTTCCTTCCGGACCTGACCGGGTTGGCGAAGACTGCGTCCGCCCGACTCCCGCGGCGCATATGGCGGCGGGATCGCCGAAAATCAAGCGCGGTCAGGGGTCGCGTTCGGCCACCTCTTTCAGATAGGCGTGAATCGCCGCGATCTCGGCATCGCTGAAACGGCTGTAGCGGCTGCGCGCCACCTCCCCCATCAGGCCCAGCTTGCGGTCGCCTGCGGCGACGCCGGTGCGCAGCAGGCGCCGGAAATCGGCGAGGTCGTACGACGCGGCGATGCGAAGGTCGGGCCGAGGCTCCGCGCCCGGATAGGGGGTGCCGCCCCGAAGGGTCATTTCGTGGCACTCGGCGCAGGTTGCCCGGACCATATATCGGGCCATCGCATGATCGGGACCGGCGTCCGGCGGCCAGAGCTTGCCGGCCTTGTCGACCGCGGCCGCGGCGGACACATAGGTCGCGTCCGCCATTTCCTTCTTCGCCAACGGGCCGAAGACCGGCCGCGGGTGCGCCGCGCCCTTCTTCGGCACGCTCCGCATATAGGCGACCACCGCCGCCATGTCGGCGTCGGCAAGCTGCGTGAAAATGTGCGACGGCATATCCCACAGCACCGAACCATCGGGACGCTTCCCGTCGGCGATCATCATCTTGAGTTGCGCGTCGTCATAGCGCGCCGCCGACGCGGTCAGATTCGCACTCCATACGACCGCGAACTCGGGCTCGTTCCATTCCTGACCGCTCAGATCGTCCCCGTGACACCCACGGCAGCCGAGCACCTGCGATATCCGTTCGCCATGTTTGACGGGGTCGGGAGACAGTCTGGCGAAGGCGACGGGTTGGTCCTGCGGCGCGTCGCCGCACGCGGCGAGAAGCGCCAGCGCCAATAGTCCGAACAGTCTCCGCATTGCGCTCCCCCTTTGTCAGTCCGGCAAATTCTCCACGATTGCGCGCGCGACGTCGGCGATCGCGGCATTGGCCGCGTCATCCTTGACCGCCGGCCGGTCGAGATACACCGCTATCATATATTTGCCGCCGTCGGGCGCCTCGACGAAGGCGACGTCGTTATAGGCGGTGCCGCACGTGCCGGTCTTGTCGCCCGACAGCCAGATCGGCGGCAACCCGGCGCGAATACGCGCGAGCCCCGTCTTGCTCTCCACCATCCACTCGCGCAGCGCCTTGCGATGATCGGGGTCCAGATAGTCGCCATAGGCAAGCCTGGCGCCGCTCTTCGCCATCGCCGCCGGACTCGTCGTATCGCGCGGATCGCCGGGCGCATTCTCGTTGAGCGCGGTCTCGAGGCGGTCGAGCCGCGTCACCGTGTCTCCCATCTCGCGCATGCGCTGCGTAAAGGTCGCGGGGCCGCCGGTCGCTTTCAGGATCAGGTTCGCCGCGGCATTGTCGCTGACCTTGACGATATGCTCGGCCGCAAAGCCGAGACGGACGTCGCCGGTTGCAAGCTGCGATTCGGTGAACGGCGAATGCGGCAGCAAGTCGTCCCTGGTGAACGGCAACGGCGTCCGCAGCGACTTGCCGCCGTTCGCCGCGCCGCGCAGCACGTGCCCTGCGAGCAACAGCTTGAAGGTCGAGCACATCGCGAAGCGTTCGTCGGCGCGGTGGCCGAACAGCATCCGGCCCGTGGTATCGGTGACCGCGACGCCCAAGCGGCCGCCGCTCCTCGCCTCGATCGCCGCGATCCGCTTCGCCAGCGCCTCGCCCGGCGGAGTCGCCGCGGGCGAGGAGGCGCAAGCGGCAAGCGCGAGCAGCGGCAGCGCCGCGAGCGCCCGCATCATCGCGGGCCCTGCATGTTGCGGCTTTCGACGGGGATGTGCACCGTCAGCCCGTCGAGATCGTCGGTCAGCACGATCTGGCACGACAGACGGCTGGTGCGGCGCACGCCGGCGGCCAGATCGAGCATATCCTCTTCCATCTCGCTCGCGGGCGGGAGACGGTCGAAATCGGCTTTGTCGACGATGACATGGCAGGTCGAGCACGCCATCTGGCCCTCGCACGTCCCCTCGAGCGGCATGAGATGCGCCTGTGCGACGTCGAGCAATATATCGCCGGCACTGGCCTCGGCCTCGGTGCGTCCCTTGCCGTCGGCGTGGATGAAGGTGACGCGCAATCAATTCACTCCTTGGAGCCTTGCGGCGTCCTTGATGGCCTCCAGGCCCGCGCGCAACGCCTCTTCGGTCGTATAGCGTCCCCAACCGAGACGGATCGAGGCGCGGGCATCGGCTTCGCCGATGCCCATCGCGCGGAGCACGTGGCTGACCTTGCCCGACCCGCTGCCGCACGCGCTGCCCAGCGAGAAGGCGACATTGCGCGCGTCGGACATCAGGCGGAGGCCGTTGACGCCCTCGCGCCGGATGTTGAGATTGCCGTGATAGCGCGGTGTTTCGGCGCCGTTGAGCGTCCATTCGGGCAGCAGGTCGCGCGCGAGCGACCAGAGGCGCTCGACATGGTCGGCGTCCTTGTCGAAGCGCGCGGCCGCCAGCGCCGCCGCGGCGCCGAAACCGGCACAGAGCGCCGGCGAGACGGTGCCCGACCGCATCCCCTGCTCCTGCGCGCCGCCGAACATCAGCGGTTCGAGGTCGATCCCGTCGCGCACCCACAGCGCGCCGATGCCCTTCGGCCCGTGAATCTTGTGAGCCGAAAGCGCGATCAGGTCGGCGCTATCGGGGATCGCGACGCGGCCGTAGCCCTGCACCGCGTCGCAGAGCAGCAGGCTGTTCTTCGCGTGCGCGGCGGCAGCGAAATCGGCGACCGGCTGGATCGTCCCGACCTCGTTGTTGACCAGCATCGTCGCGACGATGCCATTCTCGGGGATCAACGCATCGTCGGGCGGCAGCGCCAGCCCCGTGCCGTCGACCGGCAGGATCGTCGCATTCAGCCGTTCGAGGCACTGCAGCGACGCCGCATGTTCGATGCTGAGCCCCGCGACGCCGCCGGATTTCGTCTTGGAGCCGCTGAACAGCGCCCAGTTCAAGGCTTCGGTCGCGCCGGACGTGAAGAAGAGTCTTCCGCCCTTGGGCAGCAGCGCCGCGACCTGATCGCGCGCAACCTCGACCGCCGCCGCGGCGGCGCGGCCGGCCTTGTGCGTGCTCGACGGATTGGCGAAGCCGTCCCCCTCACCCGGCCCTTCCAGCCAGCGCAGCATCGCTTCGCGCGCCTCGGGAGCGAGCGGCGTAGTGGCCTGATAGTCGAGGTAAATCATCCGCCGAGAGAGTCCTTGTTGCGAACGATTCGCAAAAGTTGCAAGTTGCTACCCGTTTTCTATATAGGCGCCATCTTCGCTCCGCCACCCCGCCAGCCGGCGATTCGGCCTCGAGCTCAAAAAGACAAGAGGTGCTCCCATGCCCGACGTGATTTTCCCCGGCCCCGAGGGCCGCATCGAAGGCCGTTTCTCGCCTCCGCCGCGCCCGCGCGCGCCTGTCGCGCTGATCCTGCACCCGCACCCGCAGGGCGGCGGCACGATGAACGACCGCATCACGCAGGCAATGTACAAGAGCTTCGTCGCGCGCGGTTTCGCGGTGCTGCGCTTCAACTTCCGCGGCGTCGGCCGCAGCCAGGGCACGTTCGACAACGGCATCGGCGAGCTGAGCGACGCCGCCTCCGCGCTCGACTGGGTCCAGTCGATCCATCCCGAGGCGCAGACCACCTGGGTCGCGGGCTTCAGCTTCGGCGCGTGGATCGGCATGCAGCTGCTGATGCGCCGCCCCGAGATCCGCGGTTTCCTGTCGGTCGCACCGCCGGCAAACATGTACGACTTCAGCTTCCTCGCGCCGTGCCCCTCGTCGGGCATCATCGTCGCGGGCGGCCAGGACGAGATCGTTCCCCCCGCCGCGATCCAGAAGCTGGTCGACAAGCTGCGCACGCAAAAGGGCATCACGATCCACCACGACGAGATCCCGCGCGCGAACCACTTCTTCGAGCACGAGCTCGACCAGCTGATGAAGTCGCTCGATAACTATCTGGATATGCGGCTCGCGCCCGATTCGCCGATCCGCTGACTTTTATCCTCCCTGTCGCGCAGCGATGGGGAGGTGGCAGCGCGAAGCGCTGACGGAGGGGCATTTGCGCAGCCCCTCCACCATCGGCTACGCGGACGGTCCCCCTCCCCACGGCTTCGCCGCAGGGAGGATTATTTCGTCGGAATCATCCAGATCGCCACATTGGCGAACATGACCAGCGCCGCGACGAGCATCAGCAACGCGCGGCGCCGGTCGCCATGGCGAAAGACCATGACGGCGCCCGCGAGCAGCGCGAAGCCGCCGAGCATGACGATGGAAAGCAGCGTGTCACCCATGGCGGCGCTCTACGCGGCGTGCCCTGTCCCGTCAAACCTGCGTTCCGGTCAAACCTGCGCTCCGGCGAAGCCCGCTTTGTGACAAAATAATGGATCGCCGCTTATGGCCAATCCGCGACGCTTCGCCTAAAGCGCGCTCATCGATTCCTTGTCTTCAGCGGGAGCCGCGCCGATGCGCATCGCCATAGCCTCTGATCATGCCGCCTGGGAGCTTAAGGCCGTGCTCGCCGATTGGCTGCGCGCCGAGGGGCATGAGGTCGCGGACCTCGGCACCAACGGCCCCGACAGCGTCGATTATCCCGACTATGGCTATCGCCTCGCCGAAGCCGTCGCGGACGGCAGCGCCGACAAGGGCGTCGCGCTCTGCGGATCGGGGATCGGCATCTCGATCTCGGTCAACCGCAACCCGGCCTGCCGCTGCGCGCTCGTGTCCGAGCCGCTGTCGGCGAAGTTGGCGCGCGAGCATAATGACGCGAACGTCATCGCGCTCGGCGCGCGGCTGACGGGTATCGACATGGCAAAGGCGTGCATAACGGCCTTCCTGACCACCGACTTCGCCGGCGACCGCCACGCGCGCCGCGTCGACAAGCTTTCTCAGCCTCCGTTCACCTTGGCCCAACTGGAGACCAGCCGATGACCACCGAAACGCTCGACAAGCCCATCAAATCGGCCGGCTATTTCACCGACGGCGTCGGTACGACCGACCCCGCCGTCGCCGCAGCGATGAAGCATGAGATGGAGCGCGAGCAGTATCAGATCGAACTGATCGCCTCCGAAAACATCGTCTCGAAGGCGGTGCTCGAAGCGCAGGGCAGCGTCTTCACCAACAAATATGCGGAAGGCTATCCGGGCAAGCGCTATTATCAGGGCTGCGCCCCGTCGGACGAGGTCGAGACGCTCGCGATCGACCGCGCCAAGAAGCTGTTCGACTGCGGCTTCGCGAACGTCCAGCCGCACTCGGGCGCGCAGGCGAACGGCGCGGTGATGCTCGCGCTGACCAAGCCCGGCGCGACGATCCTGGGCATGAGCCTCGACGCCGGCGGCCACCTGACCCACGGCGCCCCCCCGGCGATGTCGGGCAAATGGTTCAACGCGGTGCAGTATGGCGTGCGCGCCGACGACCATCTCGTCGATTTCGACCAGGTCGAAGCGCTGGCGAAGGAACATCGCCCCTCGCTGATCATCGCTGGCGGCTCGGCCTATCCGCGCACGCTCGACTTCGCGCGCTTCCGCGCCATCGCCGACGACGTCGGCGCGCTGCTGATGGTCGACATGGCGCATTTCGCGGGCCTCGTCGCCGGCGGCGCGCACCCCTCGCCGCTGCCGCACGCGCATGTCGTGACGACGACGACGCACAAGACGCTGCGCGGTCCGCGCGGCGGCATGATCCTGACCAATGACGAAGCGATCGCGAAGCGCATCAATTCGGCGGTCTTCCCCGGGCTGCAGGGCGGCCCCCTGATGCACGTGATCGCGGCCAAGGCGGTCGCGTTCGGCGAAGCGCTGCGTCCGGAGTTCAAGGATTACGCCAAGGCGACGATCGCCAATGCGCAGGCGCTCGCGAACCGATTGAAGGCGCGCGGCGCCGACGTCGTCGCGGGCGGCACCGACACGCATCTTGCGCTGATCGATCTCCGTCCGCTCGGCATCACCGGCCGCGACGCCGACGAGGCGCTCGAGCGCAGCGCGATCACCTGCAACAAGAACGGCGTCCCCTTCGATCCGCTGCCGCCGGTCAAGACCAGCGGGATCCGCGTCGGTTCGCCCGCGGGCACGACGCGCGGTTTCGGTATCGCCGAGTTCGAGGAAATCGGGGACATGGTCGCCGACGTGCTCGAGGCGCTGCGCGACAAGGGCGAGCATGGCGACGCCGATGTCGAAGCGAACGTCCGCGGCCGCGTGCGTGCGCTGTGCGAACGCTTCCCCATTTATCAGGGCTAAGGATATGGCACGGCAAAGCCCCGAAGAACCGACGCTGGTCGAACTGACGATCGAAGAGGTCAAGGCGATGGGCAAGCAAGGCATGGCACATCCTTCGACCAAGCCGGTGCTGACCGGCGGCGCGATCGGTGCCGCCGCGGGCATCCTGCTGCCCGTCGTGACCTGGCCGGTCGGCCTGTTCGCGGGTGCCGCCATCGCGCTGATCAGCCGGGTGAAACGCTGACCGATGCGCTGCCCCTATTGCGGACATGAAGACAGCCAGGTGAAGGACAGCCGTCCGACCGAGGACGGCGCCGCGATTCGCCGCCGCCGCCAGTGCGAGGATTGCGGCGCGCGCTTCACCACGTTCGAGCGCATCCAATTGCGCGAGGTCGCGGTGCTGAAGGCCGATGGCGGGCGCGAGCCCTTCGATCGCGAGAAACTGATGCGCAGCGTCCAGATCGCATGCCGCAAGCGCCCGATCGACGGCGCGCGGATCGAGCGGCTGGTGTCGGGCATCCAGCGCCAGCTCGAGACGTCGGGCGACAACGAGGTGCAGGCGGCGCAGATCGGCGCGATGGTCATGGAGGCGCTGAAGGGCTTCGACAACGTCGCCTATATCCGCTTCGCCAGCGTCTATCGCGACTTCACCGAAGCCAAGGATTTCGAGGAGTTCGCCTCGACGATCACCGAGGCGGCGCAAAAGGGCTGATCCGTGGCCGACCAAGCCCCTCCCCCCGTCATCGTCCTCGTCAGACCGCAGCTTGCCGAGAATATCGGCAAGGCGGCGCGCGCGATGCTCAATTTCGGCCTCACCGAGCTACGCCTCGTCGCGCCGCGCGACGGCTGGCCGAACCCCGACGCGGGGCCGGCGGCGTCGGGGGCCGATATCGTACTGGCGAAGGCCGAAGTGTTCGACAATCTGGCCGACGCGGTGGCCGATTGCACGCACATCTATGCGACGACGGTCCGCAAACGCGGCGTCACCAAACCGGTACTGACCCCCGAGGCAGCGGCGGCGGCGGTACACGAGACGGCGGGGCGTTCGGCCTATGTCTTCGGGCCCGAACGTTCGGGGCTGGAAACCGACGACGTCGCGGTCGCGCACAGCATCGTCACGGTGCCGATCAATCCCGAATTCGGGTCGCTCAACCTGGCGCAGGCGGTGATCCTGCTCGCCTATGAGTGGTCGAAGGGCGTCGCACTCGCCAGCCCGCCCGACGTGCCGCTCGACCCGCCCGCGCCGCACGCAGAGATGGAAGAACTGATCCAGCATTTCGTTCGCGATCTCGACGCCGCGGGCTATTTCTTTCCCGCCGACCGTACCGAGGCGACGCTGCGCACGCTGCGAACGACGCTCACCAAATCGGGCTGGTCGCACAACGACATCCGGATGATGCACGGCATCATTACTTCGCTTGGCAGAAAGCCCAAGGCGCGATAACGACGGCCAACGTCCTCCCTGGAGTTACCATACCGATGTTTTCGCTTATGATTTCGCTTGCGCTCGCCGCCGCGGCGCCCGAAGCCACGACCAGCCAGCCGACCGCCGAAACCGCGGCTGCGCCGGAAAAGGCGAAGCCCAAGCTGATCTGCCGCCGGATCGCCGACACCGGCAGCCGCTTTTCCGAACGCGAATGCCGTACGCAGGAAGACTGGAACAAGCAGGCGGATTCGATCAGCAAGCGGATGGGCGCAACCTCGAAAAACTGACCATTCGGGAGAATTGACAATCGGGCGCCGCCATGCTGCATTGCAGCATCTTCGATCGCCCGACCGACGATCCTCGACGAACGGTGATCCCCAGGAGTTTGATTTAGATGATGAGCCTATTGCTTTCGCTGGCCCTCGCGGCCGCGGGATCCGACGCCGGTCAGCCTGCCAAGCCGGCCAAGCCCAAAAAGGTTTGCGAAAAGGTCGAGATGTCGGGCAGCAACATTCCGAAGCGCGTCTGCCGCACGGTGACCGAGCCGGCGCAGCCCAAGGAAGAAGCCGCGCGCACCGATGGCGACAAGCCGCAGTCGGGCGCGACCAACTAAGCCGCGATCAGCCGTCGGCGCGCACCCGGTCCCATTGGACCGTTTCGTACGCGATCGACTGTTCGACGAGTTCGTTCCACACGGCACGGAGCCGCGCGGATTCCAGCCCCGCGGCTTCGGCTTCGCGGGCGACATTGTCGAGCACCTGCGCCTTGCGCCCTTCGTCACGGACGGTGGCGCGGTCGGGCTTGATGCGCGCTGCGGCGTCCATATAGCCGAAGCGGCGGACGAGCAGCGCGACCAGCTCGCGGTCGACCTGGTCGACCCCGGCGCGGACATCGATCATCGTTTCACAGTCTTTGGGAAGTTTGGCGGCTGTCATGCGGGCTGCCTTTAGCGGCTTTTTCCGCGCTGTCGAGCATCGGTCGACCGCATGCCGCAGCGCTTGACTTTACGGCTTTCCCCGTCTAACCGCGCGCCTTCGCAATGGACCCCGCACCCCGGTGAAGCGGCGGTCGCATATGGCATCTGCCCATATGGTGCGACCCGGGAACCGCCGAAATCCTTCGGCACACAGCATATTGGAGACGACATATGTCGAAGCGCCAGAGCGCCAAGTATAAACTCGACCGCCGCATGGGCGAAAATATCTGGGGTCGCCCGAAGAGCCCGGTCAATCGCCGCGAATATGGTCCCGGCCAGCACGGTCAGCGCCGCAAGGGCAAGATGTCGGACTTCGGCATCCAGCTCCGCGCGAAGCAGAAGCTGAAGGGCTATTACGGCGACATCACCGAGAAGCAGTTCAAGAAGAACTATTTCGAAGCGTCGCGCATGAAGGGCGACACCGGCCAGAACCTGATCGGCCTGCTCGAGCGCCGCCTCGACGCCGTCGTCTATCGCTCGAAGTTCACGCCGACGATCTTCTCGGCGCGTCAGCTCGTCAGCCACGGCCACGTCTATGTGAACGGCGTGAAGTGCAACGTCGCCAGCCGCCTCGTGAAGCCGGGCGACGAAATCACCCTCGGCAAGAAGGCGCAGGAAATGGCGCTGGTCGCCGAAGCGCAGAGCCTGCCCGAGCGCGACCTGCCCGAATATCTGTCGGTCGACGGCACCAAGACCACTTACGTCCGCGTTCCGACGCTCGACGAAGTGCCCTATCCGGTGAAGATGGAACCGAATCTGGTCGTCGAATTCTATTCGCGCTGATCGGCTTCGATACCGAATTCAAAGGGGCGGTCCGGCAACGGGCCGCCCCTTTTCGTTTCAGTGCGGCAGGAACTGCGCAATCCGCGACAGCATCGCGATGCGCGTCTCGCTATCCCACAGACCATGGGCAAGGCCCGGATATTCGATCAGTTCGACCTTCTTGCCCGCCGATGTCAGCGCGCCGCGCATGACGCGGGCCTGGTCGATGTCGACATTCTGGTCGAGCGTGCCGTGGAACATCAGCACCGGCGCCTTGATCGCGCCTGCATTCTGCGCCGGCGACCCTTCACGGATGTGCGGTCCCGATCCGATGAAGTCGCGGGTGATCGCGCCGCTGATATAGCGGGCGCTCTCGTCCTTGAGCTTCCCGAGGTCGGTGACCGGCGCGATCGCGACGATCGAGCGGAAGAGATCGGGGGCGACGACACCCGACTGGAGCGCCGCATAACCGCCGTAGGACCAGCCGACGATCGAGAGCTTCGCGGGATCAGCGCCCTCGCTCACGATCCACCGCCCCGCATCGGTCACATCGCCGATCGCGGTCTTCCACGATTGGAAGCCGTTGTTCTGATACCATTGGTCGCCATAGCCCGACGATCCGCGATAATTGGGCTGGACGACCGCAAAGCCTGCCTGGGCGAAATATTGCGCCAGCCAGTCGAAGCCCCATTCATCGCGCGATGACGGGCCGCCGTGCGGCATCACGATCGCCGGCAGCCCCTTCGCCTCGGTCCGCCCCGGGGGCAGCGTCAGATAGCCGGGGATCATCGTACCGTCGGAGGCCGGGTAGGTGATCGCCTTCACCGGCGATAACGGCTGCCCCGCCAGCAAAGGCCTGTCTTCGAGAAGCGGGCGCAGTTGTTTCGCCGCGGGTGTATAGCGATAGTAACGTCCGGGATCGACGTCCGACCCCGCCCAGACCAGCCAGTGCGCCTCGTCCGCCGATGCGTCGATAAAGTAGACGTCGCGGCCGCCGAGCGCGCGCGACAAGGCCTTTGCCATCGCACCGACATTCGCGTCGGTGGTCACCATCCTGCGCCGGTCGGTGGCGTAGGTCGCGCCGACGACACGGCGGTCGCGGCCGACCTGCACCAGCCCGTCGACATCGACCTCGGGATGCCGGTAGAGCGTCTCGCCTTTACCCGTTCCGTCGAGGTTCACCGCCATGACCGCCTGACGGCCATCGATCTTGCCGAAACCGATCGCGCGATTGGTCGCGGCATCGACGGTCCAGGGGTCGAACCCTTCGCGCGACAGGATGTCGAACGACGACAGCGATTGCCAATCGCCACCGTTCGCGGGCTTGAACAGATAGCGCACCGCACCGCTCAGATTGCCGGTCTGCCCTTCCATGGGCTGAACCCCCATGATGCGGACCTTGCCCTTGCCGTCGGTGATGAACTCCCGTGCGTCGCGGCGAGGCTTTTCGACCGTCTTCGCCGACCCGTCCGTGACGTCGACCAGATCGACGCCCATTCCTTCCTCATCCTTCTTGATCAGCGACGCCGAATAGCGGTTGGCTTCGGGAACATAGCTGCGCATCACCAGCACGCTGTCAGCGGGGCCCGGTTGCCAGTCTATGATGCTGCCGCCTCGGAAGTCGTAGCCGATCGCCTTGTCGCTGCGCCGCGTGCTCAATGTCTTCACATTGCCGCCCGTCGCATCGACTCCCAGCAACGAGCTGAACCCGAAGATCGTGTCGCCGAGCTTTTGCCGTCCGCCGATCTGGCAAACCAGCCGGGCATCGGTTGCCCAACGGCACCATTGCAGAATCTCGGGATCACCGCTCGCGCGAAGGATACGGCGCGGCGCGGCACCATCGGCAATTTCGACGACGAACAGGTCATTCGCCTGCCCCTTGTTCGGCGCCACGAACGCAATGCGCTGGCCGTCGGGCGACAGGCTGACCTGCGTGATGCCATCGAGCGTTCCGAAGCGGCGCGCGACATCATCGACCTGCGCCTGTGCCGTCGTCGCCGCCAGCCCGGCACCCAATAACCATAGAAAGCGTCCCCGCATCCCCTATCCCCCTGTTATCCGGTCCCGTTCGTCCATTGCTAAATCGATGTCTCCCCATTTCCAAGGCCGAAGATGCGCCGAACTCGAGCGGTGCTTGCACCCTTGCGCCTGCGCTGGCACAAGCCCGCTCGTCGCAAATGTAACTTTCCAAGGAAATTCCATGCTTCGCTTCCCCCGAACCGCCGCGGCTTTCGCGGTCCTCCTCTCCGTTGCCGCGTGCGGCGGCGCCGACAAGGCGGCTGCACCCGATGCATCGTCGCTTCCCGACGTGCAGTTTCCGGACCTGTCGCTGAAGACGCTTCAGGATGTGACCAAGGAACTCTCGTCCGACGCCTATGAGGGCCGCGCGCCCGGTACTGCGGGCGAGGAAAAGACCGTCGCCTATCTGATCAAGAGGTTCGAGGAGGCCGGCCTGAAGCCCGGCAACGATGGCAAGTGGACGCAGGACGTCCCGCTGGTCGAGATTACGACCAAGAATGCCACGCCGCTGAGCTTTGCCGGCGGCAAGTCGCCCGTCACGCTGCAATATGCAAAGGATTATGTGGCGTTCAGCTATCGCGTACAGCCCAAGACCGCGATCAAGGACAGCGACGTCGTCTTCGTCGGCTATGGCATCAACGCCCCCGAAAAGGGCTGGAACGACTATGCCGGGCTCGACGTCAAGGGCAAGACCGTCATCATCCTCGTCAACGATCCGGACTGGCAGACGAAGGAGGCCAAGGGCGAGTTCAACGGCCGTGCGATGACCTATTACGGTCGCTGGACGTACAAATATGAGGAGGCCGCACGTCAGGGCGCTGCGGCGGCGCTGATCGTCCATGACACCGAACCCGCCGCCTATGGCTGGAACGTCGTCGAAAGCAGCAACACCGGCGCCAACTACCTGGCCGAGAGCAAGGACGGCGGCGCCAAGGAGACCGCGGCGAACGGCTGGATTCAGCTGGGCAAGGCGAAGGAACTGTTCGCAAGCGCGGGACAGGATTTCGACACGCTGCGCGCCGAAGCCGGCAAGAAGGGGTTCAAGCCCGTCGCGCTTACCGGCGTGAAGGCGAACTTCGCCTTCGACAACGAGATTGCGAAGAAGATGTCGCGCAACGTCATCGGCGTGCTGCCGGGTGCGAAGCGCGCGGACGAATATGTGCTCTACACCGGCCATTGGGACCACCTCGGCCGCTGCACGCCCGTGAACGGCGACGACATCTGCAACGGTGCGGTCGACAATGCGAGCGGCATCGCGGGCCTCGTCACGCTCGCCGAAGCCTATAAGAAGGCTGGCGCGCCCGATCGCAGCGTCGTGTTCCTGGCGGTTACCGGCGAGGAATCGGGCCTGCTCGGTTCGGCCTATTATGCCGCAAACCCGATCTTCCCGCTCGCACAGATCGTCGGCGGCGTGAATATGGATTCGCTGAACCCGAACGGCCCGGCGAAGGACATCGTCGTCGTCGGCCGCGGCAAGTCCGAGCTCGACACCTATCTGGAAAAGATCGCCAAGGCGGCGAACGTGACGATCGTCGACGAACCGACCCCCGAAAAGGGCTTCTATTATCGGTCGGATCACTTCAGCTTCGCGAAGCTCGGCGTGCCGTTCTTCAACTTCGGCGCGGGCGACGATCTGGTCGATGGCGGCAAGGATGCGGGCAAGAAGGCCGCGGAAGACTATGAAAAGAACCGCTATCACGCGCCCGCCGATGAATATGAAGCGATCAAGAACTGGGACGGCATGCTCGCCGACCTGAAGCTCTACTATGCCGCGGGCCGGATGCTCGCGTCGACCGCGGCATGGCCGAACTGGAACGAGGGCGACGAGTTCCGGGCCGCGCGCGACAAATCGCGCCCGGCAAAGTAGCCGGACCGGCGCCCATGACGCTGCGCATGCCCGCCGAATGGGCGCCGCACGAAGCGGTGTGGATCGGCTTTCCGCACCTCGACGACGAATGGGCCGGGCAGATCGATGCTGCCCGGGCCGACGTCGCCGCGTTCGCGGGCGCCGTCCATGACGGCGGCCGCGGCGAAGAGGTGCGGCTGGTCGTCAACGACGAACGGCAGGCGGAGATCGCGGCGAAGCTGGTCGATGCGGGCGTCCGCATCCTCGTCCAGCCGCTCGGCGACATCTGGCTGCGCGACTCGGGTCCGATCATCGCCGGGACCGCATCGGCCCGCCGCGCCCGCAACTTCGAGTTCAACTGGTGGGGCGAGAAATTCGTCATGCCCGGCGATCAGGAAGTCGGCGCGGCGCTGGCGGCCGGATCGGGCCTGCCCGTCGACGATCAGGACTGGGTGCTTGAAGGCGGCGCGATCGACGTCGACGGCACCGGGCTCTGCGTCACGACCGAGGAGTGCCTGCTCAATACCAACCGCAATCCGACGCTGACGCGCGAGGACATTGCGGTGCGGCTGCATCAGTCGCTCGGCATCGACCGGCTGCTGTGGCTCGGCGACGGGCTCGTCGGCGATCACACCGACGGCCATGTCGACAATCTCGCGCGCTTCGTCGGCGAAGGGCGGCTCGCGCTGCCCGTCGCGGCGGGCGCGGATGACCCCAACGCCCACATCTACGCCGACGCCCGCGCGCGTACCGTAGCCTTTGGCGGCGTCGAGATCGTCGACCTCCCCTCGCCCGGCCGCGTGGAAATCGACGGGGAGATCGCGGCGGCGAGCTATATGAATTTCTATATCGGCAATACGACCGTCGTCGTCCCGACCTATGGCGTTGCGAACGATCAGGCCGCAGTCGACACGCTTGCCGCGCTCTTACCCGGCCGCCGCGCGGTCGGTGTGCCCGCGCGCGGGATTCTCGCCGGCGGCGGCAGCTTCCATTGCTCGAGCCAGCAGATGCCGAAATGATGCGAAAGTTGAACCCCGCCGCCTGCATCGTCGCTGGCGTCGCCTTCTCGCTGATGCCGACATTTGCAATGGCCCAGAGATGGGAAACCAACGATGATTATCCTGACGCAGCCCGAAGAGTCGGAGCGCAGGGTGACGCGGAGTTCAGCGTTTTGGTGGGGACCGACGGCAAACCGAAGGAATGTCGTGTCACCAAATCAGCGGGGCATCCGGCCCTTGATACGGCGACCTGCGACCTCATTATGAGGCGGGCTCGGTTCAATCCCGCAAAGGATGAATCCGGCAAGCCCAAGGAGTTCTATTACGCGAATCGCGTTCGTTGGCGTATGCCTGACTGAACCTGTTTGAGACCCACTGATATGACCCGCACCATCACCGTCGCCGCGCTGCAGCTTCCCCTGCCCGGTCCCGCTCAGCCCAATATCGAGGCCGTCACCGCGCTCGTCGAGGATGCGGCCGCGAAAGGCGCACAGGTCATCCTGCCCCCCGAACTCTTCGAAGGCCCCTATTTCTGCCAGGTCGAGGATGAAGCGCTGTTCGCCAATGCGCGGCCGACGACCGAACACCCGAGTGTCGTCGCGATGCAGGCGCTCGCCGCAAAACTGAAGGTCGCGATCCCGACGAGCTTCTTCGAAAAGGACGGGCCGCACTATTACAATACGCTGGCGATGATCGGCCCCGACGGCGCGATCATGGGCACTTATCGCAAGAGCCACATTCCCGACGGGCCGGGCTATGAAGAGAAATATTATTTCCGACCCGGGAACACCGGCTTCAAGGTCTGGGACGTGTTCGGGACGCGGATCGGCGTCGGCGTCTGCTGGGATCAATGGTATCCCGAATGCGCGCGCGCGATGGCGCTGATGGGCGCCGAGCTGCTCTTCTATCCGACCGCGATCGGCTCCGAACCCTATGACGCCGACCTCGACACCAGCCGGATGTGGCGCCGCGCGATGCACGGCCATGCCGTGTCGAACTGCATGCCGGTGATCGCCGCGAACCGCATCGGCACCGAAGGCGATGCCGATTTTTACGGCCATAGCTTCATCACCGACGAATGGGGCGACATGACGCAGGCGTTCGGCGCGGCTGAAACGGGCGTCCTCGTCGAAACGATCGACCTCGACCGCGCGGCGAAACACCGTGCCGGGATGGGCTTCTTCCGCGACCGCCGGCCACAGCTTTACGGGCGGCTGGTCGAAGACGTCTGAGACGTCTTCAGGCCGACGCCGCCTCGACGATCAGCCGTACGATCGCGTCGGGCTGCGAGATCAGCGACAGATGGCTCGCCTCGAGCTCGACCGTCTTCGCGCCCATCCGCTTCGCCATGAAACGCTCGAGATCGGGATCGATCGTCCGGTCCTCGCTCGACACCGCATAGAAACTTGGTTTCGACCTCCACGCCGCCTCCGTCACCTGCCCGGTCAACAAGGCGCGCCGAAACGGCTGTTGCACGGCATGGAGCAGCCGCGCCTTCGCCTCGGGAAGGTCGCCCGCGAAGTCGCGCAGGAAGGCCGCTTCGGAGAGCCGCCCCTCGTCGCCGTCATACACGATGCCCGCGGTCGCAGGCGGGGTTGGATAGGCCGCCGCGAGTGCAGCGTAATTCTCATTCGCATCGGGCGCCCGCGCGGCAACGTAGACGAGCGCCGAAACGTGCGGATGGATGCCCGCCTGCGTGACGATCATTCCGCCGAAGCTATGCCCGACGAGAACGGTCGGCCCATCCTGCCGGTCGAGCACGCGCTGCGCCGCGGCGACCGACTCCTCGAACGTCGTCAGCGGATTCTGGACCGAGGTCGCACGGAAGCCCAGCGCCTGGACCCGGCCGATGACCTCTGTCCAGCACGAGCCATCCGCGAAGAGACCATGGACGAAAACGATATTGCGGGCCATCGCGGCGGCAGCCGTTCCGGTGCTCGCGGCGCCAGCGAGCACCGGCGCTGCCGCGAAGCCAGCGAGGGTGGCCGAAAAGCGGCGGCGGTCCATCATTGCGATTCTCCCGGACTCGACAGGTCGCAATATTCTACCCCATCTCGCCCGCATCGCGAACGAGCTTGCTTTGGTTTGCTTTACCGGCCAGCGCGAGCGATAGCGGGTCGAGGCAATAGCGGGGAAACGAGATGGAGCTTCCGGACGATATCTTCACCGAACCCGAGGACGTCGATCCCGAAACGCTCGCCAACCTGGGCCCGCTTGCGCGCCTTGCGGGCATCTGGGAGGGGCAACGCGGCGTCGACGTCAATCCCAAGGCCGACGGCCCGGAAACGCGCAAATATTACGAGCGGATCGAAATGCAGCCGATCGACCCGCAGGCCAATGGCCCGCAATTATTCTACGGCCTGCGCTATCATGTCCATATCAACACGCGCGAGGAAGACATCACCTTCCACGACCAGGTCGGCTATTGGCTCTATGAAGCCGCGACCGGGCTCATTCTGCAGACGCTCGCGATCCCGCGCGGGCAGATTGCGATCGCGGCGGGACATGCAAAGCCTGGCGACAGGAAACTGGTGCTGAAAGCAGAGCGCGGGCAGAACGAATATGGCATCTGCTCGACCACCTTTCTCGATCTCGCCTTCCGGACCGACAGCTATCAACTCACGGTCGATTTCCATGACGATGGATCGTGGAGCTATGTTTCCGACACGATGCTGGCGGTCAAGGGTCGTGACGAGCCCTTTCTGCACCGCGATCACAACCGGCTGAGCAAGATCGCGGAGCCCGATCTCAACCCCTGGGCGAAGATCGTCCGCGGCGCCGCCTAGCGCATCAATTCTGAAAGCGGCGGATGCTCTCGAGGTCCGCACGGTCGAGCGGCTGGGTCAGCCACAGCCCGCCGCGCGTTCCGCGCGCCCAGCGGACGATCGCCTTGCGCCGGATGCCGCTGGCGAGCAGCAGTTCGACTTCCTTGCCCACCTCAAGCTGGCCATCGTGGACGAAACCCGCGCCGCTCTGTGACAAGTCGGCGAGTTCGATCTGGCTCGTGCCTTCGTCGGTGATGATCTGCGCCTGCGTATGGACGGGAACGCGCGGCTGCCGATACCCCGTCGCGCGCTGTTCCGCGGCCAGTTTTTTCAGCACATCGGCGACGTCGACCTCTTCGTCGAACGCGACGCCGCACCGCCCGCCTTCGGACCAGACGACCTTGCCGCGGACGACGACCGCATCGGACAACGCGATTTCAAGCTTCTCGCCGACGGTGATCGGCACGTCGGCCGCCAGCATCATGCCGCGGTCGGACATGTTGCGCACGCGCCAAAGCCCGACATCGCCGTCGCGCTTGACCTTCGCGATCCGCCAAACGGTGCGATAGCGGTCGGCACCGCGACGATCGGCGTCCGGCGTCTCGGCCGGTTGATGTGCTGCCGCAGTGGATACGACTGGTTTCTTCATGCCATCCTCATTCGGAATAGCGCCGGGAGAGCGAAAATAAGTCATCGTCTAAACAAAAACGTCCACATCGTGCCAATTGTTCATATCGAAAATTCACTTGTTACTCAATGTCGCCGCGGGTCCTAGTTAATGGCTCCTCAACGCATTAACCCGAACCATGGTGAGCATTGCCTGCCGAATATGAACAAAATTCTCATTTTACAGATTTTAACGGTACCAGATCGGCAGCATTAAGCCGAAAATCTGGGTAAATTTTTCATGCCGGGTTCGTCCGGGATCCGGCGGCACGGGTTGGCGCAACGAGACCGAACGCGCTAGACGCGGGACATGACCGCACAGGCTCGTTACCGCCAGATCGGGATCGTCGGCACCGGCCGCGCCGCGCAGGCTCTCGCACTGGGCCTCGCGCCGCATTCGGCCGGTCCGCCGATGATGTGGGGCCGTTCGGAGGAAAAGCTTCGACGCGCGGTCGAGCGCATCGGCACCGCGATCGCGGTCCCGCATCGCCACCTGCTTGCCGGGGCCTGCGACCTAGTCGTCCTCGCGGTATCCGACGACGCGATTGGGGGCATTGCCGCCGACCTGGCGCGCGATATGGGCCAGACCGACGGACGGTTCGTCTTTCACATCAGCGGGCGGAGCGGCGCGGGCATTCTTGCCCCGCTTCGCGCTTCCGGCGCGCTAACCGCGGCGATCCATCCCGCAATGACCTTTACCGGCGACCCTCCGGGCGAGGTCGCCCGAATGACGGCGGCGCATTTCGCGATCACCGGATCGACGCCCGAAGCGTCGGAAGAAGCCCGCGAGATCGTCGCCTTGCTCGGCGGCTGTGCGGCGGAGGTCGCCGAGGCGTATCGCCCGATCTATCATGCCGCGCTTTCGCATGCATCGAACCATCTGGTCACGTTGATCGCGGGCGCATCGCACGCGCTGCGGATCGCCGGCGTCGACGCGCCGACGGCCCTGCTCGCCCCGCTCGTGCGCGCGGCGCTCGAAAACAGCCTAGCCGATGGCTTCGCCGCATTGTCGGGCCCGCTGCTGCGCGGCGACGCGCAGACGATCGCCGACCATCTGGCGGCGTTGGAAGCGCATGATCCGGGGCTGCTGCCCGCCTATCGGGCGATGGCACGCGCGACGCTCGACGAGCTCGATCGCGAAGGTTCGCCGCCCGCGTCCGCGCTGCGTGCGGTCCTCGACTAGACCGCGGTCAGCGCGCCGCTGAAGCCGCCCTCTTCCATCGCCTGCCCCGCGCCCATCGCGACACAGATCAACGCGTCGGACGCGACGCGGACGGGCAGGCCGGTGCGCTTCGCGATCGCCTGATCCATCCGCCCGAGCAACGCACCGCCGCCGGTGAGCGTGATGCCGTCGTCGATGATGTCGGCCGACAATTCGGGCGGCGTCCCCTCGAGCGCGGCCATTACCGCGCTGATGATCTGCCCCACGGGTTCGGCGAGCGCCTCGGCGATCTCGGCCTCCGACACGCTGATCTCCGACGGGCGTCCGTTGACGAGGTCGCGGCCCTTCACCGCCATCGACATCCCGTCGTCTTCGGGCGGGAGCGCACAGCCGAGGAGCATCTTGACGCGCTCGGCGGTCATCTCCCCGATCATCATGTTATGCTTGCGGCGGATGTACGATGCGATCATGTCGTCCATCTTGTCGCCGCCGACGCGCACGGAGTTCGCATAGGCGACGCCGCTCAGCGAAAGGACCGCAACCTCGGTCGTCCCGCCGCCGATATCGACGACCATCGTACCGCGCGGTTCGGTCACGGGAAGCCCGGCACCGATCGCGGCGGCGAGCGGCTCCTCGATCAGCCGGACGCTCATCGCACCCGCATTGGTCGCGGCATCGCGGATCGCCCGGCGTTCGACGGCGGTCGACGCCGACGGCACGCATACGACGATATTGCTGCGCGACCGAAACAATCCGGCGATCCCCACCGCCTTTTCGATGAAATGCTTGATCATCTGCTCGGCGATGTCGATGTCCGCGATCACGCCGTCGCGGAGCGGGCGGAGCGCCTGAATATTGGCGGGGGTCTTGCCCATCATCAGCTTCGCCTCGTCGCCGACGACCTTGACGCGGCGCACGCCGTCGCGGGTTTCGAGCGCGATGACCGACGGCTCGTTGAGGACGATCCCCCGGTCGCGGGCGTAAATGACGGTATTCACCGTGCCGAGGTCGATGGCGATATCATGCGCTGCCGGAGAGAAACGCCGGAACATATTCATAAGCGAGGCGACACCCTTTTGCTGGTGGAGCGCCAAAAGCGCCCGAAAGGGCGCGACCCGCCCCGAAACCAACGCATGTTAGCTGGCCGCCATGGCGTCAATTGTGACCGGGTAGTGCAGGACCGATTCCCGGGGCCGACCGTTTTACAGACCGGACGAGCGGTTCGTCGCACGACGAATGGAAGATTTGCGCGGCTGCGATGGTGCCCCTGGCCGGACTCGAACCAGCACTCCTTGCGGAACTCGATTTTGAGTCGAGCGCGTCTACCAATTTCACCACAGGGGCCCAAGAAAGCTTGGCGCGCCGAAGCGCGGCGCTTCCCCTAGGGCGAAGCGCCGGGGCTTGCCAAGCTATTTCTTGAGCTCTTTCGCAAGCGTCTTCGCCGTCGCCTTGCCATAAGGCGGCTTGAAGCCCGCGAGGCCCGCGACGTCGAGCTTGGGCTGACGATAGACGGCGCGTGCGTGGCTGAAGGTCTTGAAGCCGTCGAGCCCGTGATAATTGCCCATGCCCGACGGCCCGACGCCGCCGAACGGCAGGTCCTCCATCGCATTATGGAAGACGACGTCGTTGACGGTCACGCCGCCCGAGATCGTCCGCGTCAGCACGCGGTCCTCCTCGCTCTTGTCCTGCCCGAAATAATAAAGGCCGAGCGGGCGGTCGTGGTCGTTCACATAGTCGATCGCCTCGTCGATCGTCTTGTAGGTCTTGACCGGCAGGATCGGGCCGAAGATCTCCTCCTGCATGACCTTCATGTCGTCGGTCGGGTTGCGGACGATGTGCAGCGGCATCTTGTGGCCGTTCGCGCTCGCGAAATCCTCGCCCGCCGGATTGACCTCGATCACCTCGGCACCCTTTTCGCGCGCATCGTCGAGATAGGATTTCAGGCGGTCGTAATTCCGGCCGTTCACCACTGACGTATAATCGTCGTTCGACAGCAGCGTCGGATAGAGCGCGGTAGCGCCCTTGGTGACGCTGTCGATCACTTCGCCTTCCTGATCCTCGGCGACGAGCAGATAGTCGGGGGCGAGGCAAATCTGCCCGGCATTCATCATCTTGCCGAGCGCAACGCGCTGGCCGACGAGGTCCTTGTTCGCGCTGCGCCCGATGAAGGTCGGCGACTTGCCGCCGAGCTCGAGCGTCACGGGGACGAGGTTATCCGCGGCGGCGCGCATGATGTGCTTGCCGACCCCCGTCGCCCCGGTGAAGATCATATGGTCGAAGGCGAGCTTCGAGAAGGCGATCCCGACCTCTGCATCGCCGGTGAACACCGCCATCTCGCTCTCGTCGAAGTAATCGGGGAAGAGCCGCGCCATCAGCGCCGAGACGTTTTCGGTAAACTCGCTGGGCTTGATCATCGCGCGGTTGCCCGCCGCGAGGATGCCCGCCATCGGCACGAAGACCATCCCGACCGGGAAGTTCCACGGCGCGACGACGCCGACGACGCCCTTGGGTTGATAGACGACCTCGGCCTTCGCGCCGAGCAGGCCGAGCGGAAAGGTCGGCTTGCGCTTCTCGCCCTTCGACCAGGCGGCCATATGCTTCTTCGCGTGCTTGAGGGCACTGACCGAGGGCATGATGTCGGTCATCAGCGTCTGCTCGCGGCTGCGATGACCGAAATCCTCGCTCACCGCCTTGGCGAATTCCTCGGCATTGTCGACGAGCAGCGCGATCGCGCGGTCGATGCGGTCGGTGCGGACGGCCATGCTCTCGGGCATCGCCGCGGTAAAGCTTGCCTTCTGCGCTGCCAGCACCTCGTGCATGCGCGTCGTTTCGCCGGCAATATCCTGTTTGATCGCGGTGGCCATGACCCGTCTCCCTTTGTTTCGCGCAGTTCACCATGACACGCGGTGAGTTGCAAGTTGAAACCCGCGTGCGCGCGCGATCCGGATAACGCTCGGTTCCCGGCCGATGGCCGGGCGGCTGAGTGGAGCGAGAATACAGAGGGTCTGAAACGACCGGTTGCTGACATCGCTGACGTGATCCCCGGCGAAGGCCGGGGCCCAGTGCGGGGAAAGCCGACGTCCCGTTGCTACGCCCTGGACCCCGGCTTTCGCCGGGGATCACATAGAGCAGCGCTCAACTTCATCGTCACCCCGGACTTGATCCGGGGTCCATGACGACGGTGCAGCTATGGATCCCGGATCAAGTCCGGGATGACGACGGGAAAGGAGATAACGTCCACCTCCCACCCCATTCCGGTCATTCACCGAGTGACGGCGACCTCAACGTCGCTGCCCGAATGCCATTGGCAGAAAAACCCCTTTCCTACAATATCCCGCCATGCTTCAAGATGGTCGATGAACTGCCCCTTCCCGCCCCGGCACGCCATCCGCCGCCCGCCACACTGGGCGCGGCGGCCGGATGGGTCGCCATTGGGCTGAACTTTCCTGAACTTTGACATGACGGGACGCCGTCGGCAGGCGTCCGCCCTCCCTCTTTCGCAACCGCAGCATTTCCGCTAAGCGACCCGCCGACGTATCTTTCCCCTACGGAGTCTCTCGATATGACCGCCACCGATCCCGTCGTCTTCCTTTCCTATGCGCGCACGCCGATGGGCGGCATGCAGGGCGCTCTTTCGGACGCGAGCGCGACCGATCTCGGCGCGACCGCGGTCAAGGCGGCGGTCGAGCGCGCGGGCGTCGCGGGCGACGATATCGAGCGCATCTATATGGGCTGCGTGCTCCCCGCCGGCCTCGGCCAGGCCCCCGCGCGCCAGGCCGCGATCAAGGCCGGCCTGCCCAAATCGGTGCAGGCGACGACCGTCAACAAGGTCTGCGGTTCGGGCATGCAGACGGTGATCATGGGCGCCGAAGCGCTCGCTGCGGGCAGCGTCGACGTCGTCGTCGCGGGCGGCATGGAGTCGATGACCAACGCGCCGTACCTGCTCAAGAAGCACCGTTCGGGCGCGCGCATCGGCCACGACACCGCCTATGATCATATGTTCCTCGACGGGCTGGAAGACGCCTATGAGGCCGGCCGCGCGATGGGCACCTTCGCGCAGGATACCGCCGATGCCTACCAGCTCAGCCGCCAGGCGCAGGATGATTACACGCTCGAATCGCTGAGCCGCGCCAAGGCCGCGATCGCCGACGGCGCCTTCGCTGCCGAAATCGCGCCGGTGACGATCGCGGGCCGCAAGGGCGACGTCGTCGTCGACACCGACGAAGCGCCGGGCAAGGCGATGCCCGACAAGATCCCGACGCTGAAGCCCGCCTTCGCGAAGGAGGGCACGATCACCGCGGCGACCAGCTCGTCGATTTCGGACGGCGCCGCCGCCGTCGTGCTGACGCGCCAGTCGGTCGCCGACGCCAAGGGTGCGAAGCCCGTCGCGAAGCTGATCGCACATGCCGCGCATGCGCAGGAACCGAAGGACTTCACCATCGCCCCCATCGGCGCGATCAACAAGGTTCTGGCGAAGGCAGGCTGGTCGATCGGCGACGTCGACCTGTTCGAAGTCAACGAAGCCTTCGCCTGCGTCGCGATGTTCGCGATGCACGACCTCGGCATTCCGCATGCGAAGATCAACATCCACGGCGGCGCGACCGCATTGGGTCACCCGATCGGCGCGAGCGGGACGCGCATCATCACGACGCTGATCGCGGCACTCCAGCGCCACGGCAAGACGCGCGGCATCGCCAGCCTCTGCATCGGCGGCGGTGAAGCGACCGCGGTCGCCGTGGAATTGATCTAGGTCATAACCTGTCGAAGGTTGCACGGCGCCGTCGCAAGACGGCGCCGTTTCGTCGTTTTATGCGACAAACTGCGACACTAATGTATTGAAAATAAACGCGGCGTTCCGGAACAATTCAAATCGACTCGCGTAGGTCATTCCTAGTCATCGGGCAGATCCCCCTCCCCCTGACCGATTGAAAAGGAATGGCACAATGAAGAAGATGAAATTTCTCACCGCCGGCCTGATCGCCGCGATGATGGTTCCCGCTGTCGCGCAGGCGCAGACCCGCGAGATCCAACGCGACCGCCGCGAGGTTCGCGAAGAACAGCGCGATCTGCGCGACGCGAAACGCTATGGCGACCGCGACGACGTGCGCGATGCGCGCCGCGACGTTCGCGACGCCCGTCAGGACCTTCGCGAGAGCCAGCGCGACTGGCGCCGGGACACGCGCTATTCGAACTATCGCGCCCCGTTCCGCTATCAGCAGTTCAACGTCGGCGCGACGCTCCGCTCGAGCTATTACGCCCCGAACTATCGTCCGGCGTGGGACAGCCGCTGGGGCGTTCCGCGGGCAGGACGCAACCTGACCTATGTTCGCCACTATAACGACCTGCTGCTCGTCAACGAGCGCAACGGTCGGGTGATCAAGGTCTATCGCAACCACTTTCGCTGGCGCTGACGCCACGGAATGACGAAGGGCCGGGCGGAAACGTCCGGCCCTTTTGCGTGTGCGCCTTTTCCTTTGCCGCCCCTTCCCGATCAGCCTAGCCTCGGCGCTCTTTGATGGGGAGAGATGGTCATGAAGAAGCTCGTACTGATTGCGGCATTTTCGCTGCTGGCGGCCTGCTCGCAAAAGGCTGAAGAGAAAAAGGAAGTTGCCGCGGAACCCGCAACCGAGGCGCCCCCCGCGCCGGCCGCCGACTCGGGCACGCAGCCCGGCACCTACGACGTCAAAATGGCCGACGGAACGATGGCGACCACGACGATCAACGCCGACGGCACCTATGTCGACACCGATCCCAAGGGCAAAGAGGTCAAGGGCCTCTATGCGAGCCACGACGGCAAGGATTGTTTCGATCCCGAGGGCGACGCGCCTGGCATGTGCTGGGCCGTGAGCAAGCGCGGCGCCGACGGCAGCTTCACCGCGACCGCCGACGACGGCACCGTCGTGACGGTCACGCCGAAGAAGAAATAATCCCTCCGACGCTGGGGCGGCGTCAGTCGCCCCAGATATGGTCGGTCTGGATCCAGCCCTTGCGGCCTTTGACGTCGAGCAGGCACCAGCCGTCCTTGCAGTCGGTGATGCGGCCGACGACGCCGGGTTCGGCGCGATAGGCAACCGCCGCGGAGAGGCTCGGTTCCTCGCGCATCGGCTGGATGCCGCCGGTGACGATCGCAGTGCGCGTGCGGCTGAGCAGCCGCGCCGCCATCCAGCCTGTCGTCCCGTCGGGGTCCTCGATCTTGCGCCAGGTCTCGAACCGCGCGACCACCTTTACCGGCAGGTCCTTGCGCCGATACTCCCACGTCACGGGAACGTCGGGCGACGGCCCCTTGCGCATCCGCGCCTCGTCGACGTTGATCGATGCCCAGTAGGGCAGCTCGACGTCGGATTGCGCGGCGGCCGGTCCCACGGCGGCCATCAACGCGATCGCGAAAAGAATCTGGCGGCTGGTCATCGCTCTGCCTTGTCAAACTCATGCGGGCTTTACAACCATTCGCCGCGCAAAAGGCTGCGTTCGTCCCCAGCCTTTCGGCGCGGGGCCTCTTGACCCCTCGGCGCGGGCGCGCTCTATCGGCGGCCATGCCCGATTCATCCCGCCCGAAACGCCCGCGAGTCATCGTCACCCGTCAGCTGATGCCGCATGTCGAGGCACGAATGGCCGAATTGTTCGACGTGGCATTGTCGGCGCACGACCAGGCCTTCACGAAAGACGAGCTGAAAATCGCCGTCGCCGATTGCGACGTCTTCGTGCCGACCGTGACCGACGAAATCGACGCCGACGTCCTGTCGGCAGCCGGCGACCGGCTGAAGCTCATCGCCAATTTCGGCGCGGGGGTCGACCATATCGATCTCGCCGCCGCGCGCGCGAAAGGGATCATGGTCTCGAACACGCCCGGCGTCTTCACCGAAGACACCGCCGACATGACGATGGCGCTGATCCTCAGTGTCCCGCGCCGCCTGGCCGAGGGCGAGAAGCTGATGCGGTCGGGCGAATGGGCCGGCTGGGCGCCCAGCGCGATGCTGGGTCACCGCGTCGGCGGCAAGCTGCTCGGCATCATCGGCATGGGACGCATCGGCCTCGCGGTGGCGCGCCGCGCGCGCGCCTTCGGCCTGTCGATCCACTATCACAATCGCAAGCGCCTGCCCGAGGCGATCGAGGAGGAATTGGGCGCCAGCTATCACGCGAGCGTCGACACCCTGCTTCGGATCAGCGATATCGTCTCGATCCACTGTCCGCACACGACGGAGACGCACGAAATGGTGAGCGCCGCGCGGATCGGCGCGATGAAGCCGACCGCCTACCTCATCAACACCGCACGCGGCGAAATCGTCGACGAAAAGGCGCTGATCGCGGCGCTCCAGACGGGCCGCATCGCAGGCGCCGGGCTCGACGTGTATACGCACGAGCCCGCCGTCGACCCCGCGCTGCTCGCGCTCGACAATGTCGTGCTGCTGCCGCACCTCGGCTCGGCGACGATCGAGGGCCGCGAAGCTTCGGGCGAAAAGGTCATCGCGAACATCCGCGCCTGGTGCGACGGCCACCGCCCGCCCGACCAGGTGCTCGAGGGATGGGCGTAGATGTTTTTTCCGGACGTCGGCGCAACACCGCTCTGGATTGCTTCGCTTCGCTCGCAATGACGGAGAACTTTAATCCCCCGTCAGAATCCGGTCGACGAGCTGCTTCACCGTCGGGGTGAAGTTGTTCGAGTAGAAGGGATCGGTCTTGAAGTTGAACGCGGCGTGGCCCGCGAACATCAGATTCTGCTCGACGTCGCCGCCGTGCGCGATGTCCTGCAGCGTCTTCTGGATGCAGAAGCTGCGCGGATCGGCGAGATAGCCGGTCGAATAATCGTCATGGTCCTTCCATGCCGAGAAACCGCAATGCGACAGGCAGCCCATGCAATCGGCCTGGTCCTTGCGGATCACGCCCTTGTCGGTGTCGGTGACGAAGACGACGGTGTTGTCGGGGGTCTTGAGCGCTTCGGTATAGCCCTCGGCGACCCAGTCGCGCGCGCGATCGCGGTCATGCGGCGTGACCCAGAAATTCTTGCCCTTCACCCCGACGTCGAGCTGGACGACATGGTCGCCCGCTTCCTGCTTAGAATAGGGGATCTGGCGTTCCGAGCGCGCTTCGAGATCGCGGAGGAACGGATTGCGCACCGCGCTCGAATAAAATCCGGTCGGCGAGAAGCGGTGGAGCAGCACGTCGCCCTCGTCGAGGGTGCGCAGACGGTCCTTCCACTCCTGCGGAATCGGGCTTTCCTCGGTCAGCAGCGGACGCGTGCCATACTGGAAGACGATCTGGCCGAGTTCGGGATTGTCGATCCAATGTTCCCAGTCGCGCAGATACCAGACGCCGCCGGCCATCACGATCGGCACATCGTCCGAAATGCCCTCGGCGCGCATCGTGTCGCGCAGCGCCTTGACGCGCGGATAGGGATCTTCGGGCTTTAGCGGGTCTTCGGCGTTGGACAGGCCGTTGTGACCGCCAGCAAGCCAGGGATCTTCATAGACCACCGCGCCCATCAGGTCGGCGACCTTCGAATAAGCGCGCTTCCACAGCGCGCGGAACGCCCGCGCGGACGAGATGATCGGGAGATAATTGACGTTGTGACGTGCCGCGATCTCGCTGAGCTTGTACGGCATGCCCGCGCCGCAGGTGACGCCGGTGACGAGACCCCTCGTGCGTTCGAGCACCCCCTCGAGCACCTGCTGCGCACCGCCCATTTCCCAGAGCACGTTGATGTTGATCGCGCCCTTGCCGCTTGCGACGTCATAGGCGCGTTTGACCTGTTCGACCGCACCGTCGATCGCGTACTGGATCAGCTCTTCGTGGCGTTCCTTGCGGGTTAGGGCGCGGTAGATTTGCGGAATGATCTTTCCATCGGCGTCATAGCTGTCGGCATTGACCGCCGACACGGTGCCGATCCCGCCCGCCGCGGCCCAGGCGCCGCTCGACATATGGTTGGTCGCCGACACGCCCTTGCCGCCCTCGACCAACGGCCACACTTCTCGGCCGCCATAAAGGATGGGCTTCAAACCTTTGAACACTCTAGACCTCTTTCTCTCCAACCGCGGCTCGTCGCCTGCAGGCCCCCATTTGCCGTTTCCGTAAGCGGAACAAGGCCGTGAAAGTCAATGGCCGCGCGGCCCTATTCCCCGGAGAAGAGGCGGCGACCCTTAAGCGCGCGACCATAGAGATTTTCATACGCCGCGACCATGATTGATTCGTCGAACCGCGCCGCGGCAACCTCGCGGTTCGCATGGCCGATGCGGGTACGCAGGCCGCCATCGGCGGCAAGCGTCGCGAGCGCGCCGCGAAACGCCGCTTCGTCGCCGGCGACGAACGGAAAATTCTGTCCCGAAACCATCGCGGCGACATCGCCGACATCGAGGCTGACGACGGGCAGGCCCGCGGCCATCGCTTCGATCACGGCGATCGGCGCCTGCTCGCTTTGCGACGATAGTGCGAGAAGGTCGAAATGGCCGATCCAGCGCGCCGGTTCGGCCATGAAGCCCGGCATGACGAGGCGGCCGGTCATTCCGCAAGCAGCGGCTTCCGCCGCAATCGCGGCGCGTTCGGGGCCTTCGCCCACGATCACCAGCCGGACGTTCGCGGGGAGCGTCGCCACGGCGCGGACGAGGCGCGGCAAATCCTTGACCTTGCGGAGCCCGGCAACGGTACCGATCACCACTTCGTCCGCACGGCGATCGAGCCCCGGGATCGCGACGCTCGGCGTACCGTCGTAGGCCGCAGTATCGATCCCGTTGCGGATCAACTGCACGCGGCGGCGCTTCCGCCATTCGTCCGCGGCGATCCGTTCGAGCACCGTCGACGGAACGACCAACGCGTCGGTGGTCGGCAGCGCAAGATGGCGGAAGACGTTACGTTTCCAGTTGCGCCTGACGCTCTCATCTTCGTTGAAGCCGTCTTCGTGGTGGATCATCGGCGGCAAACGCATGAAGGGCGAGAAAAGACGATGCGCCATGACGCCGTCCATCGATCCCCAATTATAGCTGAGGACCAGATCGAAGCGGCGCATGTAGCGCGCGAGCGCGCGGTAGCGCCGGAGCCCGGGCTTGCCGTAAAGCGGTGGCGCGTCGGCGGGAAATCGCACGTCGATGCCGGGATCGATCGCGTCGCGCGCGCCCATCGCATCGGGCACCGCCGACAGAATGACATGCCGCGCACGGGCGCCCATCAGGTTCATCAGGCGAACGGCACGCGCCTCCTTGCCGCCCAGCGAGAAGCTGGAATGGAGGTGCAGGATACGCACGGGAGTGCGGAGGCCGGTCACGCGGTCGGCAATTCCGCGATCCAGCCGTCTATCGCCGTGCGTGCCTTTGCCTCGTCCATCGTCGGCGCATGGCCCACCCCGGGAACTTCGACGAGCTTCGCCTTGGGGAGCGCCTTTGCCATTTTTTTCCCCGCGGCGGCCGACAGGATGTCGGACAGCGCGCCGCGCAGAACAAGCACGGGCGCATCGCCGAATGCCTGATAGGCCGGCCAGAGATCGACCCCGGCATCGCCGCCGTTCGGCACACGCAGCGGCGCCGCGATCTGCTTGTCGTAGTCGGTGACGATCCGCCCCTCCTGCGTCAGGCGGTGCGTGCGCTTGGTAATGCGCAGCCAGTCGTGGATGTCGTAGCCCGGATAGATGGCGGCGTTGAGTTCGGCATAGGCGCGCGCGGCGTGAATCCAGGTGGGCTGGCTCCCGCCTGCGCCGATATAGTCGCGGATGCGTTCGAGGCCCGCAGCCTCGAGTTCGGGCCCGACGTCGTTGAGCACCGCGCCGACGATGCGGCCGGGTTGCGTCGCGGCGAGAAGCATCGACACGAGGCCGCCCAGCGAGGTACCGACGGTCGCGAAGCGCTTGATCTCCATCGCATCGAGCAGCGCGACCATGTCCTGTACATAGGTCAGCGGGACATAGGTCATCGGATCCTTGGCATAGGCGCTTTCGCCACGGCCGCGGAATTCGGCGACGATGACGCGCCGCCGCGTCGCCATGAAGGGCGCGAGCCCTTCGAAATCGCGCGCGTTGCGCGCAAGGCCCGGCATGCAAAGGATCGGTGGCGAGGCTTCGCCGCCGGCGGACGCTTCATAAATGCGCGCGTGCAGACGGACGCCGTCATGCGACCACCAATAATGGTCGTCCCATTCGCGCTTGATGTCCTGCCTCGCCGAAATTGCGCATCCCCTTCACACGGCCCCGCCCGTCTATCGCCAACCCGCGCGCGCGGCGCAAGCCATCCGTCGCCGAAATGGGGCGGACCGGTTGCCGCCACCCGCTTTCACCGATAAGAGGCGGAGGACCATGAGCGACGAGCTGCTTTCCTTCGAACCCGCCACCGGCAACGAGCTTTGGCGCGGCACGGTGAGCGACGTCGATCAGGAAGTGGCCATTGCGCGTGGCGCCTGGCCCGATTGGGCATCGAAGGCGGTCACCTTTCGCTCCGAAACGCTTCGCCGCTTCGTCGACCGGGTGAAGGCGGAAAGCGAAACGCTCGCCGACCTCATTGCACGCGAGACCGGCAAACCGCTTTGGGAAGCGCGGACCGAAGTCGAATCGGTCTCGAACAAGGTCGATATCTCGGTGAAGGCCTATGCCGAGCGGACGCCGAACCGCCGCATCGAAGGCGCGATGGGCCTGCGAAACGCCGTACGCCACAAGCCGCACGGAACGCTTGCCGTGCTCGGTCCCTATAATTTTCCGGCACACCTGCCGAACGGGCACATCGTCCCGGCGCTGCTCGCCGGCAATTCGGTGGTGTTCAAGCCGTCCGAAAAGACACCGGCGGTCGGAGCGAAGCTGGTCGAACTGTTCCATAGTGCGGGCGTGCCGCAAGAGGCGCTGCGCCTGGTGATCGGCGGCCCGGAAACGGGCAAGGCGCTCGCGGGACATCCCAGCCTCGACGGGTTGCTGTTCACCGGATCCGCACGCACGGGCGTAGCGCTCAGCCGGCAGTTCGCCGACCGGCCGGGCAAGATCCTCGCACTCGAGATGGGCGGCAACAATCCCATCATCGTGTGGGATACGGCAGATATAGCGACCGCCGCGATATTGGTCGTACAGTCGGCGTTCCTCAGCGCCGGGCAGCGATGCAGCAATGCGCGCCGCCTGATCGTCAAGGACAGTATGGCGGACAAGCTGCTCGACGAGGTCAAGACGCTCGCGAACCGGCTGATCGTCGATCATCCGCATGCCGACCCATCGCCCTATATGGGGCCGGTGATCGACAATGAGGCGGCCGACCATCTGACCGAAAGCTTCCTGATCCTGATGTCGAACGGCGGGCAGGTCATCCGCCATATGTCGCGTCCGGTGGCCGGCCGGCCCTTTCTGACGCCCGGTATCATCGACGTGACGGCGATGCCCGAACGCCCCGACGTCGAGCTTTTCGGTCCGTTGCTCCAAGTCATTCGCGTCGATAGCTTCGAAGCGGCGATCGCGGAGGCGAACAATACGAGCTTCGGGCTCTCCGCTTCGTTGATCGGCGGTACGCCGCAGCTCTACGACCAGTTCTGGGCGAATGCCCGCGCTGGCGTGATCAACTGGAACCGGCCGACGAACGGCGCCTCGTCGGCCGCACCGTTCGGGGGCATCGGCCTGTCGGGCAACCATCGTCCAAGCGCCTTTTACGCGGCCGACTATTGCGCCTACCCGGTCGCGAGCGCCGAGAGCGACGCGATCCGCGCCTCGATCGGAGTGGGTTTACGTGATCCGGAAGGGTCGCAGCTGGTTACGAAGAAATATTTGTAGCCGATCGGCATCGCGACGAGCGAGGCAAGGCGGCAACGTTCGGCCATCCCGCTTGCGCCATGTAGCCGGCCGAAGTTGGCTTCGCTCCGCCCGCAATGGCGACACGATCCGGCCGGGCAATTTTACCTTCATCACCGTCAATAAAGCCTGCTTTGCCATTCCAAGCCCGTGAGACCACCTATCGTCGCATGGAAAAGACTCTCCCTTCTGCGGGCAAGCTTTGGCTCGTCGGCGCCGGTCCGGGTGACCCCGACCTGTTGACGTTGCGCGCCGCACGGCTGCTGCAAACCGCCGACCTGGTCGTTCACGACGGGCTTGTCGGCGATGGTGTACTGGCGCTGATCCCGGCCGGCGTCGAACGCATCTCGGTCGCCAAACAACGCAGCCGCCATACGATGAAGCAGGAGTTGATCAACGCGCTTCTCGTCCGCGAAACGCTGGCCGGAAAGCAGGTCGTGCGGCTCAAAGGCGGCGATCCGTTCATCTTCGGCCGCGGCGGCGAAGAGCTTGATGCGGCGCGCGAAGCCGGCGTTGCGTGCGAAGTCGTGCCGGGCATCACCGCCGCGGCGGGCTGCGCCGCGCAGGCGGGCCTTCCCCTCACCCACCGCGAAGATGCGAGTGCGGTCAGCTTCGTTGCGGGTCAGTGCAAGGATCTGACCGATCAGGACTGGTCGGGGCTGGCCGGGCATGGCCGCACGCTCGTCATCTATATGGGGCTCGCGACGGCATCGGCGATCGCCGACAAGCTGATTGCCGACGGTGTGTCACCCGACCTGCCGGTCGCGGTCGTCGAGCGCGGCACCACCGCCGACGCGCGCGTGTTGCGTACGCTGCTGACCGACCTCGGCGACCTCGTGGCACGCGAGCAAGTCGCGAGTCCGGCGCTGATCATCGTCGGCAAGGTGGCGGCACGCGCCGATGCGCTCGACTGCCTCGGCGCTCCGGGCATCGCCAGAAACATGGAAAATATCGGGGACTTCTCATGAAACTGCTTACGGGCAATGACCTGAAAACAGGATTTGTCACTTGGTGGACGGGCGCCGATTGGTCGCTGCATATCGAGGACGCCGCCGACGTCGGCGAAGCGGGCGAAGCGATCCTCGCCGCCGAGGAAGGCGCGCGCCGCGTCAACGCACCCTACATCATTGCCGGCGAGCAGACCGCCGAAGGGCCCCGCCCCGCGCATATCAAGGACCGCATTCGCGCGCTCGGCCCGACCGTGCGCCCCGATCTGACATTGAAACCCGCCGATCCCGCGGCCGGCGACTGGGTGATCTGATATGTATAAATATGACGAATATGACCAGCAGATGGTCGATGCCCGAGTCGCCGAGTTTTCGGACCAGGTGAAGCGCCGCCTTGCCGGTGAGATCACCGAGGACCAGTTCAAGCCGCTGCGCCTGATGAACGGCCTCTACCTCCAGCTTCACGCCTATATGCTCCGCGTCGCGGTGCCCTACGGCACGCTCGACAGCCGTCAGATGCGCATGCTCGCGCATATCGCGCGCAAGTACGACCGCGACTATGGCCATTTCACCACGCGCCAGAACCTGCAGTATAACTGGATCAAGCTGGAGGATGCGCCCGCGATCCTCGCCGACCTCGCCTCGGTCGAAATGCACGCGATCCAGACGAGCGGCAATTGCATCCGCAACATCAGCTCGGACCAGTGGGCCGGTGCCGCAGCTGACGAGATCACCGATCCGCGCCCGTGGGCCGAACTGCTCCGCCAATGGTCGAGCTTCCACCCCGAATTCAGCTATCTGCCGCGCAAGTTCAAGATCGCCGTCATCGCGGCCGAGGAAGATCGCGCCGCGATGCGCCTGCACGACATCGGCATCCAGATCGTCGAGAAGGACGGCGTCCACGGCGCCGCCTTCTACGTCGGCGGCGGCATGGGCCGCACCCCGATGATAGCGCCGCTAATCAAGGATTTCGTGCCGCTCGAGGATATGCTGAGCTATGCCGAGGCGTGCCTGCGCGTGTACAACCGCTACGGGCGGCGCGACAATATCTACAAGGCGCGGATCAAGATCCTGATCCACGAGCTCGGCGCCGACGAGTATCGACGCCAGGTCGAGGAAGAGTTTGCGCATGTGAAGTCGCTCGGCATCGACCCGCCGAAGGCCGAGTTCGACCGCATCGCCAAGCAGTTCGCGCCGCCCGCGCTCGATGCATCGGCGCCCGATGACATCGACCGCAGCGATCCCGATTTCGCGGTCTGGGTCGACCAGAATGTCGCCGCGCACAAGGTCGCCGGCCATGCGATCGTCAACATCAGCCTGAAGCCCGTCGGCGGCATCCCCGGCGACGCGTCGTCGGCGCAGATCGACCTGATGGCCGACCTCGCCGAGAAGTACAGCCACGACGAACTGCGCGTCACGCACGCCCAGAACATCGTGCTGCCGCACGTCCGCAAGGCCGACCTCCATGCGATCTGGCAGGCGCTCGACGCCGCGGGACTCGCGACGCCGAACCTCGACCTGATCAGCGACATCATCGCTTGCCCCGGGCTCGACTATTGCAGCCTTGCCAATGCGCGCTCGATCCCGGTCGCGCAGAAGATCGCGACGCGCTTTTCGGACCTTGGGCGCCAGAAGGAACTGGGCGAACTCAAGCTCAAGATTTCGGGTTGCATCAACGCCTGCGGGCACCACCACGCCGGCCATATCGGTATTCTCGGCGTCGACCGGAAAGGCACCGAGAACTACCAGCTTCTGCTCGGCGGATCGGGCGCGGAGGACGTGTCGCTCGGCACGATCACCGGCCCCGGCTTCGACGAGGACGGCATCGTCGATGCGATCGAGCGCGTCACCGACAAATATCTCGCCGAACGCACCGAGGGCGAGCGCTTCGTCGATACCTATCGCCGCGTCGGCATGGCCCCCTTCAAGGAGGCGATCTATGGTTGAGCATCTTCACTCAGACGGCGAAGAACCCGCGGTCACCCTCGACGCCTTCCTCGAACAGTCGAACGCGACGGCGGTGCGGCTCGAACCCGACGAGGACGCGCGCGCGCTGATCCCCTTTCTCGACCGGCTCGCGCTGATCGAGGTCGCCTTTCCGAAGTTCCGCGACGGCCGCGGCTATTCGTCGGCACGCATCCTGCGCGAGGCGGGTTATACGGGCGAACTGCGCGCGCAGGGCGATGTGCTCGTCGACCAGATCGCCTACATGAAGCGCTGCGGTTTCGACACTTTTGCGCCTGAAAAGGATCTCAATCCCGACGATGTCGCGGCGGCGCTGGCGCGCTGGCCCGAACATTATCAGGGCGCGGCCGACGGCGCGGTTCCGATATGGAAGTTAAGGCATGGCTGACGTGAAAGTCTCTCCCCCCCCGGCCGCCGACCGCACCCGCGACCGGATCGAGGTCGCGCCGCGCTTCACGCAGGCCGACGTCATCCGCCTCAACAACCTGTTTCGCGGCCAGGACGCCGCCGAAGTCGTCGCGAGCGTGATCGGCGCAGGCCTGCTCGGCGAAACCGCGATCGTCTCCAGCTTCGGCGCCGAGAGCGCGGTGCTGTTGCATCTGGTGAGCCGGTTTGCGCCCGATATGCCCGTGCTGTTCCTCGACACCGGCAAGCATTTTCCCGAAACCCTCGCCTATCGCGACGAACTCGCGGCGAAGCTCGGCCTCAACATCGTCAACCTGACTCCCGATCCCGACGATCTGGCGAAAAAGGATGCGACCGAGCTGCGCTGGTCGTACGATCCCGACGGCTGCTGCGAGATCCGCAAGGTCAAGCCGCTCGAAAAGGCGCTGACCGATTTCGACACCTCGATCACCGGCCGCAAAGGCTTCCAGTCCTCGACCCGCACCGGCCTGCCGCGCTTCGAACTCGACGGGGCAACCGGCCGCCTGAAGTTCAATCCGCTGGCGAACTGGTCGCGCGACGAACTCGACGCCTATTTCGAAGCGCACGACCTTCCGCGCCATCCGCTGGAAGCAGAAGGTTACCCCTCGATCGGCTGCTCGCCCTGCACGTCGAAGGTTCAGCCCGGCGAAGACCCGCGCTCGGGCCGCTGGCGCGGCTGGGACAAGACCGAGTGCGGCATCCACGAAGCGGTGACGCCGATCGACGACGATCCCGCGAACGACCCGGCGTTCTGACGTTTATTCGTAGTCTGCATACGCCATGCTGTCGTCGGCGAGGTCGCTGAACTTCGTCGTCTTCGCTTCGAAGTGCATGCGGATCTTGCCCGTCGAGCCGTGACGCGATTTGGCGACGATGACTTCGGCAAGGCCGAAGACGCGTTCCATCTCCGCAGCCCATTCTTCATGCTGCGCATGGATCTTCACATCGTCGCCCTCGACCGGGCGTTTGGGCTCGCGCGCGGCAACATAATAATCCTCGCGGAACACGAAGAGCACCATGTCGGCGTCCTGTTCGATCGAGCCCGATTCACGAAGGTCGGAAAGCTGCGGACGCTTGTCCTCGCGGCTTTCGACCTGACGGCTGAGCTGCGAGAGTGCCATCACGGGCACATTCAGTTCCTTCGCCAAGGTCTTCAGACCGCGCGAAATTTCCGAGATTTCCTGGACGCGATTGTCGCCGCTCTTCGACGAGCCCTGCAGCAGCTGCAGATAGTCGACGATGATGAAGCCGATGCCGTGGCGCCGCTGCAGGCGGCGCGCGCGCGTGCGCAAGCTTGCGATCGTCAGGCCGGGCGTATCGTCGATGAACAAGGGCAGCGTCTGGAGCGTCTGCGCGGCGCGCGAGAGCTGCTGGAACTGCTCCTTGCTGATCTTGCCCATGCGCAGCGCCTCGCCCGACACCCCCGACTGCTCGGCCAGCACGCGCGTCGCGAGCTGGTCGGCCGACATTTCGAGGCTGAAGAAGGCGACCTTCGCGCCCATATTCTTCTCGGGCGGGATGCCGTCTTCCTCGTCGCGGCGGAAGCGCTCGGCGGCGTTATAGGCGATGTTGGTGGCGAGCGAGGTCTTGCCCATACCCGGACGTCCCGCGAGGATCATCAAATCCGAATTGTGCATGCCGCCGATCTTGGCGTTCATGCTGCCGATGCCGGTCGTGATACCCGAGAGATGACCGCCGGAATTCAGGGCTCGCTCGGCGGCCTGCAGTGCGGTCAGGCTCGCCGTGTTGAAGCTCTTGACCGACCCCATCTCGGCCTCGCCGCCCGCGACGCGGTAGAGCGCGGTCTCGGCCTCCTCGATCTGCGCATGCGGATCGACGCTCTCGCTGGTGTCGAGCGCGCTGTCGACGAGCGTGCGCCCGACGCCGACGAGTTCGCGCAGCAGCGCAAGATCGAAAATCTGCCGCGCAAAGTCGCGCGCACCGATCAGGCCCGCACCGCTGCCCGTGAGCTGCGCAAGATAACCGACACCGCCGACCGCCTTCATCGCCTCGTCGGCTTCGAAGAAGGGCTTCAGCGTCACCGGCGTCGCGATGCTGTTGCGTTCGATCAGCGCCATCGTCTGGGCAAAGATGCGGCCGTGGAGCGGCTCGAAGAAATGCGCGGCGTTGAGCTGAACGGGCAGATCCTCGACGACTCGGTTGTCGATCAGAATCGCGCCCAGAAAGGCAGCTTCGGCCTCGATATTGCGAGGTAATTGGCGTTCTTCCCCGGTGGTGACCGGGGTCGGGAAGAGTGCGATCTCTGGCATAACTCGATCATGCGCCGTTCGTCCCGAGCGCGCAACCGGCTTGGCTTTGCCCATCGGCAGGGCCGTGGGTGGTTCTGGGGATAAGTCCCCTTGCCCTTCGGGCGCGGCCAAGTAGAAGCACAGGCAGCATGACCGACGCCGACCCCTCCCAACAGCGCATCATTTCGGTCGAGCTCGACGAGGGCTCGATCGTCTGGCGCAACCCCGACGTCGAGCAGGAGCGGCGCGTCGCGATCTTCGACCTGATCGAGGACAACAAGTTCGTGCCGCAGCGCGGTCACCCCGACGGCTATGCCGGCCCGTACCGGCTGATGCTGCGCGTCGAAGAAGGCCGGCTGATCTTCGAGATCAGCCGCGAAGACGGCTCGCCGCTCGAGGCGATCATCCTCGGCCTCGGCCGGTTCCGCCGCCCGATCCGCGACTATTTCGCGATCTGTGACAGCTATTATCAGGCCATCAAGACCTCGACCGCGCAGCAGATCGAGACCGTCGACATGGCGCGCCGCGGACTGCACAACGAAGCGGCCGAGATGCTGATGGACCGGCTCGACGGCAAGATCGCGGTCGACTTCGACACCGCGCGGCGGCTGTTCACGCTGATCTGCGTGCTCCACATTAAAGGCTGACGATGGCGACGGGGGCAGCCAAGCGGGCAACCAAAGCGGTGCGCGACTGGCGCGGCGCGGCGACGCACTTCCTGCGCCGCATTCTCGGCTGGCTGCTGCTTTTCGTGCTGCTCGCCGGTCTTTCGATGTGGTGGGCGGCGCGCTGGACCCCGAAGCGCGAGATGTTCCCTATCCAGGGCGTGACGATCAGCGCCGACAATGGCGAAGTCCACTGGGGATCGATCAAGGCCGCGGGCGCCGATTTCGCCTATGTCGCCGCGACCGACGGCACCGACGGCCTCGACCCGATGTTCACCCGCAACCTCGCCGGCGCGCGCGAGGTCGGGGTGCAGGTCGGCGCGATCCATCGCTACAGCCTCTGCCAGCTTGCGACCGATCAGGCGGCGAACTTCATCCGCCACGTCCCGCGCCGCGCCGACGCGCTGCCCGCGGTGGTCTGGCTCGACTATGACGACCGCTGCCCCGACCGGCCGACGCGCGCGCTGCTGCTCTCCGAACTCGCGACCTTCCTCGCGCAGATCGAGGCGCATACAGGCAAGCGCAGCCTGATCGCCCCGGGCCCGTCGTTCGAGTCCGATTACAAGGTGACGCAGGGCATCGCGCGCACGACTTGGCTGCGCCGCGATTTCTTCGAACCCGATTATGGTGCCCACCCATGGGCAATGTGGCAGGCGAACGGCTATATTCGGCTCAGCGGCGCGAAGGGTACGGTCGGCTGGAACGTGCTGCGCCCGCAAGGAGACATGCAATGAGCGAGCCCCGCCCGGATACCCGCGACGCCCTGATCGCCGCCGCGCGCGACGCGGCGAGCCGCGCCTATGCGCCCTATTCGGGCTTTCACGTCGGGGCGGCGCTGCTGCTCAAAAATGGCGACGTCGTGACCGGCGCCAACGTCGAGAACGCGAGCTATGGCCTGACCCTCTGCGCCGAAACGAACGCGGTCGCGAAGATCGCGAACGAAGGCTGGATCGGCGAGTTGTCCGAAGTCGCGATCATCGGCGGCCGTCCCGACGGCGACGACCTGATCGGCAGCGACCCGGTCAATCCGTGCGGCCGTTGCCGCCAGATTCTCAACGAGGCGGCCGAGCGGTCGAAGGCCGACATCCTCGTCCACTGCGCCTCTGGCGACGGCTTGGCAGTGAAGAGCTACAGGCTCAGCGAACTGCTCCCCGCGGCCTTCGGGCCGAAGGACCTCGGCCTCATCGACTGACCGCTTGCGGAAGACCCGCAGGACCGACAAGACAGCGGCATGAGCATTCTTTCCGACAAATGGATTCGCGAAGCCGCCCGAACGCAGGGCATGATCGAACCGTTCGTGGAGGCGCAGCGACGCGATGGTTGCATCAGCTACGGCCTCTCCTCCTATGGCTATGACGCGCGCGTCGCGCCCGAGTTCAAAATCTTCACCAATGTCGACGGCACGATCGTCGACCCGAAGGCGTTCGATCCCAAGAATTTCGTCGACCGCGAGACCGACGTCTGCATCATCCCGCCGAACAGCTTCGCACTTGCGCGGACGGTCGAATATTTCCGTATCCCGCGCGACGTGCTGGTGATCTGTCTCGGCAAGTCGACCTATGCGCGTTGCGGCATCATCGTGAACGTCACGCCGCTCGAACCGGGATGGGAAGGCCATGTGACGCTCGAATTCTCGAACACCACGCCCCTGCCCGCGAAGATCTACGCCAATGAGGGCGCATGCCAGTTCTTGTTCCTGCAAGGCAACGAGCCGTGCGAGACGAGCTATGCCGACCGCGCGGGCAAATATATGGGACAGAAGGGCGTCACCCTTCCCCGACTTTAAAGGCTGCCCATCTTTTCCGCTCGTGCTGAGCTTGTCGAAGCACCGTTCTTCTTGTCACCACCAAAAATACGGCCCTTCGACAAGCTCAGGGCAAACGGAAATTTGGAACTGCGGGTTGCCCTCTCAGCGAAAATTGATAACGTTCTCAAAAATCAAGATTGGGGATGAGGTCATGAAATTCGCTCCGCTTGCACTCGCTGCCGCAACTCTGCTTTCTTCCGCCCCGGCACATGCCGAAGGCTGGTTGAAGGTCGACGGCACGCAGATCGTCGACGAAAGCGGCAAGCCGGTGATCCTGCGCGGAATGGGGCTCGGAGGCTGGATGCTGCAGGAAGGCTATATGCTGAAGCTCGGCGAGGTCGGGCAGCAACACAGGATCCGCGCAAAGCTGGTCGAACTGGTCGGCGAAGAGCGAACCGCCGAATTCTACCGCGCCTGGCTCGACAACCACACGACCGAGGCCGACATCGATCAGATGGCGAAATGGGGCTTCAATTCGGTGCGCCTGCCGATCCATTTCGACCAGCTCACCCTGCCCGCCGACAAGGAACCGAAGCCGGGTCAGGACACGTGGCTGGAGGAAGGCTTCCAGCGCATCGACAAATTGCTCGAATGGAGCAAGGCGAACCGTGTCTACCTGATCCTCGATCTCCACGCCGCGCCCGGCGGGCAAGGCAACGACCTCGCGATTTCGGACCGCGACCCCGCCAAGCCCTCCCTGTGGGAAAGTGCGGAGAACCAGCGCAAGACCGTCGCGCTCTGGAAGAAGCTTGCCGCGCGCTACAAGGACGAGCCCTGGGTCGGCGCCTACGACATGATCAACGAGCCCAACTGGAGCTTCGCGACGCCCGGCAAGGGCAACGGCTGCGACGAGACCCAAAGCAAGGGCGTGTGGGACCTCCAGCAGCGCATCACCCGGGCGATCCGCGAGGTCGATACCAAGCATATCGTCATCATCGAGGGCAATTGCTGGGGCAATAATTACAAGGGCCTGCCGCCCGCATGGGACGCCAATATGGCGATCAGCTTTCACAAATATTGGAACCGCAACGACGAAGCGAGCATCGCTGACATCGTGAAGATGCGGACAAGCTACGGCCGCCCGATCTGGCTCGGCGAGTCGGGCGAAAACAGCAATGTCTGGTACCGCGACGCGATCGCATTGGTCGAAGGCGCAGGTATCGGCTGGAATTTCTGGCCGCTGAAGAAGATCGGCTTCAACCAGCCGCTCGAGATCGATCCCGGCCCCGGCTGGGCGAAGATCGTCGACTGGGCTACCGGCAAAGGGCCGAAGCCGAACGCGGACGAAGCCTATACGGCGATGATGACGCTGGCGAGCAACAGCCGGTTCGACTGCAATATTACGAAGCCCGATGTCATCGACGCGATGTTCCGCCAGCCGCACGATCCGGACAATCGTCCGTTCGTCGCGCGCACCTTCGACAAGGCACCGGTTGTCGTCCGCGCCGCCGACTATGACTTGGGGCCGGCCGGCGTTGCGTATGAGGATAAGGTCGACGCCAACTATCACGTCGCGACCGGCGGCGAGCGGACGCCATGGAACAACGGCACGACATATCGCAACGACGGTGTCGATATCGCGCGCGCCAACGATGGCAGCCCCTATGTCATCGACTTCGTGACCGGCGAGGCGATGCGATACAGCGCCGATGTCGCAAGACCCGGCCGCTGGGCCGTGACCGCGCGCGTTCGCTCGGCCAAGGGCGGCCGCATCGGGATCGACGAGCGCGGTGTCTCTGTTCCGCCCGGAACTGCGTGGCAGACGATCAAGCTGGCGGATGTCGACCTGCCCGCCGGTCGGGGTACCGCAACCTTGCGCGCGATTGATTGCGCCGACTGTGAGGTCGAGCGCCTGACCTTTACCCCGCGCTGACCCATTCAGTTTGCAGCGGAACCCATCGCCGCCCCGCGCGTCCTGACAGGACAGCGGACGGGGCGCGAGTGGAGGATGCTTTATGTCCATGATCGCCGTCTTCATCGGCCGCCTGTTCATCGCCCTGATCTTCATCGTGTCGGGGATCAACAAGCTGATCCATGTCAACGACACCACAGCCATGATCAGCGCCGCCGAGCTTCCCGGCTGGCTCGCCGTGCCGACCGGCTTGTTCGAGTTGATCGCCGGCATCTGCATTGCGCTCGGTATCTACGCGCGGCTCTTCTCGATCCTGCTCGCGGGTTTCGTGCTGCTGACGATCCTCTTCTTCCACCGCGACTTCGCTGACCCGATGCAGGCGATGATGGCCATGAAGAATCTGGCGATCGCGGGCGGTCTCCTCTGTCTCTTCGGCTATGGCAACACGCGCTGGAGCTATGACGCGCTGCGCCGCAAACGTCATGACGAGATCACCGCGCACGAGGCCGAACTGCGTGCCGCACGCGCCGAGGGCCGCGCCGAAGCGGTCGATGCGCCGGTCGTCGTCAAGCGTCCCTGGTGGCGCCGCTGACGCTTGGCGCTTGGCATCGCCCGCGGTCTGCGCTAGCCTCTACTTAACGTTTACGTAAAGGGAGAGTCTGCCATGGCCGCGAGCCGCGATCTCGACATCATCGTCTATGGCGCGACGGGCTTTACCGGCCGTCTCGTCGCCGAATATCTGGCGCACCAGTACAAGGGCCGCAAGGACGCGCCCAAATGGGCGATGGCGGGACGCAGCCTCGACAAGCTGGCCGAGGTGCGCGACCTGATCGGCGCCGGCGAAGAAACCCCGCTGATCGTCGCCGACGCGAGCGATCCTGCGAGCCTCGACGCGATGGCGGCGAGCGCGAAGGTCGTGCTGACCACGGTCGGCCCCTACCAGCTTTATGGCAACGAACTCGTCGCCGCCTGCGTCCGCGCCGGCACCGCCTATGCCGACCTGTGCGGCGAACCCGGCTGGATGCGCGAGATGATCGACGAGCATGAAGCGGCTGCCAAGGCATCGGGCGCGCGCATCACCTTCAGCTGCGGGTTCGACTCGATCCCCTTCGATCTCGGCGTCCATTTCCTGCAGGCCGAGGCCGTCAAGCGCCACGGCGAGCCCGCGCCGCGCGTCAAGGGCCGCGTCCGCAAGATGGCGGGCGGCGCCTCGGGCGGTACGATCGCCAGCCTGACCGAAACGCTGAAAGCGATCGCGAAGAAGCCCTCGCTCGCACTGCTGCTCAAGTCGAGCTTCGCGCTGACTCCGGGCTTCGAAGGCCCCTCGCAGCCCACCGGGCTCGTCCCCGAATATGACGGTGCGACCGGTACTTGGACCGCGCCCTTCGTCATGGCGCCGATCAACACCAAGAACGTCCACCGCACCAACTTTCTGCTCGGCCATCCATGGGGCGAGGATCTGGTCTATGACGAGATGGTGATGACGACGATCGGCGACGCCGGAAAGGCGATGGCCGAAGCCATGGCGAAGGCGAATCCCTTCGACCCGAGCATCAAGCCCGGTGACGGCCCGAGCAAGGAAGAACGCGAGAACGGCTTTTACGACGTTCTCTTCGTCGGAGAATATCCCGACGGCACCACGGTCCGCACCAGCGTGCAGGGCGACCGCGACCCCGGCTATGGCTCCACATCCAAGATGCTTGCCGAAACCGGCATCGCGCTGCTCGAAAACAAGGGCGCGGGCGGCGTCTGGACGCCGGGCGCGCTGCTCGGCGATGCGCTGATCGAACGGCTCACCGCCAACGCAGGCCTGACCTTCCGGGTCGAGGAATAACCCATTCCGTTCGCGTTGAGCTTGTCGAAGCATCGTCCTTTCCTTCCCGCGGAAGAAGAACGGCCCTTCGACAGGCCCGGGGCGAGCGGGTTTTGAAAATGAAATGGTAGAAATGGCCTCCACCCCTCCCAGTGCGCTCGACGCGCTTCTCTCCACCGTGCGCGTCGACGGCGATGTCGCGAAGGCGCATATCGACGACGGCTGGATGCAAGGCCGCACCGCCTATGGCGGGATCAGTTCGGCGGTCGCGCTTGCGGGAGCGATGGCGCTCCATCCGACCGAGACGCCGCTGCGTTACGCGCAGATCAGCTTCGTCGGACCAGTGGGCGGCGATTGCACGGTCGAGACGCGCGTACTGCGCCAGTCGAAATCGAGCCTGTTCGTCGACGCGGGCGTATCGAGCGATCAAGGCTTCGGGACCGCCGCGGTCTTCGCCTTCTCGGGCGACCGCAAGAGCCACCTCGACCATAATCGCCTGACCATGCCCGACGCGCCCGCGCCGGAAACGCTGGAACCGGTGCCCGAACACAAGGCGCGCCCCAGCTTCGTGCGCCATTTCGACATGCGCCCGACCACCGGACCGCGCTTCAGTTGGAAGGGCGAGGTCGGCGAATATCTGACCTGGGTGCGTTTCGTCGAAGAGCCCGCCTGCCACCCCGCGGTCGCGCTGCTCGCGATGGGCGACGCGCTGCCCCCCGCCGCGATGGCGCTGTTCAGCGAATTCGGGCCGATCAGCTCGATGAACTGGACGGTAAACATGCTGACCGGCAACCCGCAGACCGAGGACGGCTGGTGGCTGCTCTCGGCGAAGACCGGCTATGCACGCGGCGGTCTCTCCGTGCAGGACATGATGCTGTGGAACCGCGCCGGCGAGCCGGTGCTGAGCGGCAGCCAGGCGATCGCAATTTACGCCTGAAGCGGCAGCGCGATCACCGCGTCGAGCCCGCCACCGGCGCGGTTGACGAGCGTCAGCGTACCCCCCTCGCCGCTCGCGATCTCGCGCGCGATCGACAGGCCCAGTCCGGCGCCGCCGGTGGCGCGATTGCGCGATTGTTCGCCGCGCGCGAAGGGTTCGACCAGCGTCCGGATCTGTTCGTCGGTAAGGCCGGGGCCGTCGTCCGACACGATGATCCGCGCTTCGCGATCCGATACCTCGACCGCGACCGAAAGCCGCGCACGGACGCCATAGGCCAGCGCATTGTCGATCAGGTTGCGAAGCGCGCGACGCAGCAGCATCGGGCGCGCGAGCACCGCGGCCGCAGCGGTCTCGCCGATGCTGACGTCCTTGCCCTGCTCGCGATAATCGCCCGCAAGCTCGCCGACGAGCGATCGGAGGTCGATCCGTTCCTGTACCTCGGTCCCCGCACCCGACCGCGCGAGCGCCAGGATGTCGGCGAGCATCGCCGTCATCTCGTCGATGCTCGCGATCATCTTCTCGCGGAGATTTTCGTCCTCCACGCCCTCGACGCGTACGCGCAGGCTGGCGAGCGGCGTGCGCAGGTCGTGCCCGACCGCACCGAGCATCCGGTCCTTGTCCGACAGCATCGTCGCGATGCGCGTGCGATAGGCGTTGAACGCCGCGATCAGGTCGCGGACGTCGGACGGCCCCTCTTCCTCGAGCGGGGTCGTGTCACGCAGCGCCGGGTTCGACCGCGCCGCACGCGTCAGGTCGCGGAGCGGACCCGCGGCGCGATAGGCGATCACCATGATCGGCACCAGGATCAGCAGATAGAGCGTCAGCGTCTGCCAGATCAGGAAACCCTTGAGCCGGTGTCCTTCGGCGGCGATGCGGGTCCGTACCGCGAAATAGCGGTTGTCGACTTTGGCGACGACGATCACCGCGCGGTCGGGCAAGGCCGGGCGCCGGAGGCGCTGGCGCGGTGGCAGCGCCCACGCGTCCACCGACTCGGCGCGGACGTTGGTTTCGCTGAGCAGGTCGCCGACGTAGGCGGACAGATCGGGCAGCCGCACTGCACCGGCGGGAATCGGTGGGCGCTCGCCCGTAATGGTCATCTTCTCTGCACGCTCGCGCGCCTGGTGCCGTTCCTCTTCGTTGCGCGGTGGCCGGAAATCGCCGCGCCGGTCGCGCTCGATCGCGTCGATGATCCGCGCAACCGCCATGCCGCCGCCGTGCGCCAGCGTCTGTTGCCGCTGCCCGCGCACGAGCATCGCGAAATTGATCGCCTGCGCGACGAACAGCATCACCGCGACCGCGAAGACGAGCTGCCCGACGAGGCTTTTGGGCCAAAGGCGAAACTTCACGCCGCGGGTCCGATACGCTTGACCTCGCAAGCGAGCGTATAGCCCCCGCCCCACACGGTCTTGACGATCTGCGGATGCGCGGCATCGATTTCAATCTTCTTGCGCAGGCGGCTGACCAGATTGTCGATCGCGCGGTCGAAGATGTCGGCCTCGCGCCCGCGGACGAGGTCGAGCAACCGGTCGCGGCTCATGACCTGCCGCGGATGGCGGACCAGCGCGTGGAGGAGATGATATTCGCCCGACGACAATGCGACTTCCTCGCCCGCTTCATCGACGAGTACGCGCTCGACTTCGCGCAATACCCACGGGCCGAAGGCATAGCTGGTGCCGTTGCTGTCGAGCGCCCGTCCGCCGACCTGCGTCCGGCGCAACACGGTGCGGATGCGCGCGACGAGCTCACGCGGATTGAACGGTTTGACGACATAATCGTCGGCACCGATCTCCAGGCCGATGATCCGCTCGGTATCCTCGGCGCGCGCGGTGAGCAGGATAACGGGAATGCTGCTCGTCTCGCGCAGGTGGCGGGTCAGCGACAGGCCGTCCTCGCCGGGCATCATGATGTCGCTGACGACGAGGTCGACCGATTGGGCGCGAAGCACCGAACGCGCCTCTGCCGCGCTCGCCGCGTCCGTCACGGCAAAGCCCTGCGCCTCCAGATATTCGGAGAGCGGCTCGCGGATCGAGGGTTCGTCGTCGATCAGCAGAATGCGGGGCGTGTCGGTCATTATACATCCGTAAAAAGCAGTAGTTCGCCCGCCGATCAGAAAAGACCGGCGGGCGATGCTGGCAGGGGCGGACGGCAAAGGCAATGCCGGGAGGGGGAGGATAGCCTGCCCGTCGCCGCCGCCCCGCGCCATGACTTACTCGCTGGCGGGAGCAGCCGGCGGGGCGCCGCGCTTTGAGCGCCATTCACCCGCTTTCGCTTTCCACGCCTCGCGCTGCGCGGCCCGCTCTTCGGCGGTCACCTGGCCATCCTTGTTCGCGTCGGCCGCGTCGAAGCGCGCGAGCGCGGCGGTCTGGAACTCGGCCTGACTGATCGCCTCGTCGCCGTTCGTATCGGCGCGTCCCATCATCATGCCATGATGGCCGCCGCGCTTGCCGTGATGGCCGTGCATCCCACGCTTGCCTTCACCCGCATCGGTGCGCCGCTCGCCGCGCTTGCCGGCACGATCGGCAGCCGCCTGATCCCACTCGGCCTTGCTGATGCTGCCGTCCTTGTTGGCGTCGAAACGCTCGAAGGCCTTGGCGTGCATCTCGGCGCGCTTGGCGACGCGGTCGCTCGCATCGAGCTTGCCGTCGCCATTGGCGTCCATCTTGGCGAACTTCTCGGCGGCATGAGCCTGAACCTCGGTGCGGGTCAGCGTGCCGTTGCCGTCAGCGTCGCCGCGCGCGCCTGGCGCGGCCAAAACGGGCGCGGCAATCAGTGCGGCGCCCAGGGTCAAGAATACAATCTTCTTTTTCACGTCACGAACTCCTGTCGCAGGGACATGGGGTGTCCCGATGAAGCGGTTCTAGCCGCCATTTGTCCCAGCCCGGTGCCGGATCGACGAAAAATTGTCGCAAAATGTCGCGGAAACGCCGCGTCGTTCATCGCTTTGCAAGCGTCGGTTGCGGCTGCCCGGACCGCCCCCTAGGCTCTCCTCGAACGAGAGGAGAATCATATGACGGGTTTCGCGGTCAGCCGCCGGACATTGCTGGCGGGTGCAGGCAGCCTGGCGCTGGCGGGTGCCATTCGCCCTGTATTCGCAACCGAAAATGGCGATGCGAAACTCGACGCCCTGCTATCGGGGCAGTTCGAGGCGGGACTCCGCGACGATCCGACCCGCGCGACCGGCCTGGGCGTCGATACCGGCGCACGTGCGGCGCTGCGCGCGCAATTTCCCGACTGGTCACCCACCGCGCGCGAACGGCGCGCAAAGCAGATCGACGCCGATCTCGCTGCCGTCCGGGCGATCGATCCGAAGACGCTGGGCGAAGGCGCACGCGTCGCGCACGACAGCGCCGAATTCGATCTCACCACACGCCAGCGGCTGGCGCGCTTCCCTTATCATAGCGGCGGCTTCGGACATCGCCCCGGTCCCTATGGGGTAACCCAGCTCGGCGGTTTCTACACCGGCGTCAGCACTTTCCTCGACAGCCAGCACCCGGTCGAGAGCAAGGCCGACGCCGACGCCTATATGGCGCGGCTCGACAAGATCCCGGCCTTGTTCGACGACGACACCGAAATCGTGAAGGCGAACGCCGCGATGGGGGTCGTTGCCCCGCGCTTCATCCTCGATCAGGCGCTCCAGCAACTCGCACGGCTCCGCGACGGCGATGTCGCGACGAAGACGCTCGTCGCCTCGATCGCCAGACGCAGCGCCAAACTCGGCCTGACGGGCTATGATGTCCGTGCCGCCGCGGCCTTCGAAGGCCCGATCCGCGCCGCGCTATCACGTCAAATCGATGCCCTCACCGAATTGCTGCCGCGATCAGGCGACGCCGCAGGCGTATCGCGCCTGCCCGACGGCGAGGCCTACTATGCCGCGACGCTCGCGCAGCACACGACGACAGACCTCGGCGCCGCAGAAATCCACCGCATCGGCCGCGAGCAGGTCGCCGATCTCAACGCGCGCATGGACGTGCTGCTGAAGGCGCAGGGCTATAAAGACGGCAGCATCCGCGGGCGGCTCGACGCTCTGGGCAAGGCCGAAGGCCAGCTGTTCGCCAACGACGATGCCGGCCGCGCCGAGATGCTGGCCTATCTCAACGGTCGCCTCGCCGCCGTACGCACGCGGTTGCCGCAGGTGTTCAGCCGGATGCCGAAGGCACCGTACGAAATCCGCCGCGTCCCGCCCGAGATCGAGATCGGCGCGCCCGGCGGTTCGGCGCAGGCGGGAACGCCCGACGGTTCGCGTCCCGGAATTTTCTTCATCAACCTGCGCGATACCGCCGAATGGCCGCGCTATACGTTGCCGACCCTCGCCTATCACGAGGGTGCGCCGGGGCATTTGTTCGAGGGAGCGCTCAAATATGAGGATGCCGAACTGCCGCTCTACCGGCAGGCAGCATCGGTGACCGCGTACGGCGAAGGCTGGGGCCTCTATGCCGAACAGGTCGCCGACGAACTCGGCATGTACGAGGACGATCCGCTCGGCAAGATCGGCTACCTCGCATCCTACGCGTTTCGCGCGTCCCGCCTCGTCGTCGACACCGGACTTCATGCGATGGGTTGGAGCCGGCAGCAGGCGATCGAGTATATGGTCGAGAACTCGTCGAATTCGCCAAGCGCCTCGCGCACCGAGATCGACCGTTACATCGTCTATCCGGGGCAGGCCTGCGCCTATAAGGTCGGGCAGATCGCGATCAGCCGCGCGCGCGACACGGTGGCCAAGCGCAATAGCTATGACATAAAGCGTTTCCATGACGTTGTGCTCGGCGCGGGGCGCATCCCGCTGGCCGTTCTGGAACGGCGCGTGCTCGCTGCCTTCCCCGCCTGAAACGGGTAAGCCCCGTCGCATTTCTGCGGCGGGGCTCCCTAGCTTCCGTCCGAAGACAGGAAGCAAAATCTACCGTTTCTTTCGATCGAGTAGGTTCAGGAAACGCTCACGAAGTCGAGATGGTTCCCATACGCTGGAAATAATTTCGCGCGCATCGAAAGCGAGTTCAGGTGATCTTCCGTGCCGCGGCCGCGCCCAGGACGAGGAACAGCACCACGAGCGCCAGGCCGACGAAGAAGAGAATCTTTGCGACGCCCGCAGCCGCACCGGCGACGCCGCCGAAGCCCAGCAACGCCGCGACCAGCGCGACAACCGCAAAGATCAATGCCCATTTGAACATCTGATTTCTCCTTTTGAGCGCGCGCGAAAGGCCCGTCGTCCGGCACGCAATCACGCGCCCCGGATAGCTGGCCGACCGGGCGTCGCGCCGCTTTTCCGTTGATATTGAATGCGATGGTTAAACGAGGAGCGGCGCAGAAAGTTCCTGCGCATAGGAGGTGACGCCCGAACGGCAGAAGCGTAGCATGATGAGGAACAGAGGGAGGCACGCGCGATGGCGACCGAAGCGTTTCATTTCACCGGCTCGGCGGGCAAGCGGCTGTCGGGCCGGTTGGAACTTCCCGGTGGACGCATTCGCGGTTGGGCGATCTTCGCGCATTGCTTTACGTGCGGAAAGGACAACCGGGCGGCGGTGCGCATTGCCCGGCTTCTCGCCCGCCAAGGCATCGGGGTCCTGCGCTTCGATTTCGCGGGGCTCGGCGAAAGCGAAGGCGATTTCGCCGATAGCCGCTTTTCCCTGGACGTCCAGGATCTGGAAGCCGCGGCCGCCGCAATGGCCGCGGCGGGTCATCCGCCCTCGCTGTTGATCGGGCACAGTCTCGGCGGCGCGGCCGCGATCGCCGCGGCGGGCGCGCTTCCCGCAATCCGCGCCGTCGCGACGATCAATGCACCCTTCGACGTCGCGCATACGCTCCACCAGTTCGACCCCGCCGCAGTCGCCACGATCGAAGCCGAGGGTGTGTCCGACGTGCTGCTCGCGGGACGGCCGTTCCGCGTCGGCAAGGGGTTCATCGACGATCTGAGGAAACAGGATCAAGGCGCGCGCATCGCGGCGCTGCACCGGCCGCTGCTCGTGATGCATGCGCCGCGCGACGACACCGTCGGCATCGAAAATGCCACGAAAATCTACGTCGCGGCGCGGCACCCGAAGAGTTTCCTGTCGCTCGACGACGCCGACCATCTGCTCAGCCGGCAGCAAGACGTCGAACGCGTCGGCATGATGATATCCGCGTGGGCCGCCCCTTATCTATCCGCGCCCGCGGGAAGCCCGGCACCGCCGGTCGATGCCGAAGCCGAAGAGACGGGCGACGGCAAGTTCCAGGTCGCGATCACCGCGGGCGATCACGTCTTCCTTGCCGACGAACCGGTCAGCGTCGGCGGTCTCGGGTCGGGGCCCAGCCCGTTCGATCTGCTGTCGGCCTCGCTGGCGGCATGCACGACCATGACGCTGCGTCTTTATGCCGATGGCAAGAAATGGCCGGTCACGCGGATCCGCACCGCGGTCGGTCATGAAAAGGATGTGGGCAACGACCAGCCCGATCTGTTCAACGTGCGCATCGCCCTCGAAGGCCCGCTCGACGAAGAGCAGCGCGCGCGGATGATGGAGATCGCCGAACGCTGCCCGGTTCACCGCACCCTCGAACGCGGCGCACGCTTTACGATGCACGAAGGCGACCCACCCGCGCCGTGCGAACCACCCGAGGCACATATGGCAGCGATGGATCGCGCCGTCGAAAGCTGAAAGGAAGACCTGGAGCGGGTAGCGGGAATCGAACCCGCCTAGCTAGCTTGGAAGGCTAGAGCATTACCACTATGCTATACCCGCATCTCCAAGGTCGGCGGCGATTGCCATCTTGGCGCGCGCGCGTCAAGCGCGGCATTGAGAACATGTTGGCAACATGATAGGATGTCGCCGTGCAAGACGTTGACGAACCTGCGCTCGTGGAGGCGGCCGACGCCCCGATCCGCAAGATCATCCATGTCGATATGGATGCCTTTTACGCGTCGGTCGAACAGCGCGACGACCCTTCGCTGCGCGGGAAGCCGGTCGCGGTCGGCGGGTCGTCGCGGCGCGGCGTCGTTGCGGCCGCCTCCTATGAAGCACGCAAGTTCGGCGTCCGCTCGGCGATGCCGAGCGTCACCGCGAAACGCCAATGCCCCGACCTCATCTTCGTGCCCCCGCGTTTCGAGGCGTACCGCGAGATTTCGCATCAGATCCGTGCGATCTTTCACGACTATGCGGACGAGGTCGAACCGCTGTCGCTCGACGAAGCCTATCTGGATGTCACGCGGGACAAGGCCGGGCTGGGCAGCGCGACCGCGACCGCGAAGCTAATCCGTAGCCGTATCCGCAAGGAGACGGGACTCACCGCTTCGGCAGGCGTCTCTTACAACAAGTTCATCGCCAAGCTCGCCTCGGACCAGAACAAGCCCGACGGGCTGACCGTTGTCCGCCCCGGCGAAGGGGCTGCTTTCGTCCAGACGCTGTCGATCCGGCGCTTTCACGGAATCGGCCCGGTGACGGCCGCCAAGATGGAGGGGATCGGGGTCTTTTCGGGTGCCGATCTCGCGGGCAAGGACATGGCGTGGCTGGCCGAGCATTTCGGCAACAGCGCCGAATGGCTCCACAATCTCGCCCAAGGAATTGATCACCGCCACGTCAAATCGAACCGGCCGTTGAAGTCGCTCGGCGGCGAGCGCACCTTCTTCAACGACCTGATTACCGACACCGAAATCCGCGACGCGCTGGCGCATGTCTGCACGGTCGTTTGGGATCGCGCGGCGAAGAAGGGCGCACGTGGGCGCACGGTGACGCTGAAACTGCGTTACGCCGATTTCCAGACGATCACCCGCGCGAAGTCGGTCCCCTTCCCTATCCTCGACGGCGCGAGCCTGCTTGCTGTGGGCGAAGCGATTCTCGCCCTGCTGCTCCCTACCGAACAGGGCATCCGTCTGCTCGGCATCACATTGAGCAAGTTCGAGGATGAAGAGGATGAGGACGAAAGCCCTATCGCGGCGCCCGCCGACCTGCTCAGCCTTATTTGACCGCCAGCGCGGGCGCGGCCCGCTTGAGCGCAGCCTGCATTTTCGGCGACAGTGCGTTCAAATCGCACCGGACGAGTATATCGTCCATCACCTGAATGCCATCGGGACCTGGCGCGCCGGTACGAAACATCATGCGGTTCGGGCCGAGCGGCTTCACGTGGAAATAGCCTACGCCGTCGTAACCTCCGAACTGCATATAGGTGAAGCCGCCAGCGATGGAGCGGGTTTGAGTTATCGGTTCCAGCTCGACAGCCGGCCCCATGCTTCCCTTCGGCCCATAGAAATAGACCGCACCCCAACGTTTTCCGTCAAAGGCATAGCCGTTGGTCGCCGCCGCACATTTGTCCGTCGCCGCGATCCAGAGACCCTTGGCGATCGGCATCGCGATCCCCTGCGCCGCTGCCGGCACACTGCCCGCGATCATCGCGAGCGCCAAAATCCATCCGCGCATCGATACCCCCACCATGGTCGACGATGACGTCATGGTGGCGGACTTGGTGGCGGCGATCAACCCCGGCTACTCAGGAGGCGTCGGCGAACACGCGTTCTTTCGTCGCGGTGAAACGGATCGCGGGATGGCGCTGCGTCACATAGCCGACCTCCCACGCGTCCTTCGCCATGAACACCGGCGCGCCGTCGCGGTCGGTGGCCGACGCCCCGCGGTGATCGGCCTGGAAGGCCTTCAGCGCCGCGGCATCGTCGCTCGCGATCCAGCGTGCGGTGTCCCAGGGCGACGCCTCGAGCTTCGCCTCGACCTTATATTCGGCCTCGAGCCGGCTGATCAGCACTTCGAGCTGCAGCTGGCCGACGACGCCGACGATCATGTTCGACCCGATCTCGGGATAGAAGACCTGGATGATCCCCTCCTCCGCCATGTCGTCGAGTGCCTTGCGAAGCTGCTTCGTCTTCGTCGGATCGACGAGCGCGACGCGGCGCAGGATTTCGGGGGCAAAGTTCGGCAGGCCGGTGATCGTGATATCGGTGCGCTCGGACAAGGTATCGCCGACACGCAAGGTGCCGTGGTTCGGGATACCGATGATGTCGCCGGGGAAAGCCTCCTCGGCCATTTCGCGGTCCTGCGCGAGGAACAGCATCGGGCGGCTGATCGCGATCGCCTTGCCCGTTCCGCCCTGCATCAGCCGCATTCCGCGCTCGAACTTGCCCGAGCAGAGGCGCATGAAGGCGATGCGGTCGCGGTGCGCGGGGTTCATGTTCGCCTGCACCTTGAAGACGAAGCCGGTCACGGCCTCGTCATCGGGCTGCACCGGTGCGGGCTCGGCGGGCTGGGGCTGCGGCCCGGGCGCGTGGCTGGCCAGCGCATTCAGCAGATCGACCACCCCGAATTCCTTGAGCGCGGATCCGAAATAGACCGGCGTCAGATCGCCGTTGCGGTAGGCGGCGGCATCGAAGGGCGCGTAACAGGCCGACGCCAGCTCGGTCTCTTCCTTGAGGTGCGCGAGCGCGTCGGCGCTGAGCTGGGCGGCGAGCGCGCCATCGTCGAGCCCCGACACGCTGAAGCGGTCGCCCTCATACATTCTTGATGCGTCGCCGCCCGGCTGCATGATCGCCGGATCGACGAGATCGTAGATACCCTCGAACTGCCCGCCCATGCCCGCGGGCCAGTTCATCGGGCAGACGTCGAGCGCGAGCCGGTCGGCGACCTCGTCGAGCAGTTCGAACGGGGGCAGCCCTTCGCGGTCGACCTTGTTGATGAAGGTGATGATCGGAACCGATCGCAGGCGGCACACCTCGAACAGCTTCAGCGTCTGCGGTTCGATGCCCTTCGCGGCGTCGATCACCATCACCGCGCTGTCGACCGCCGTCAGCGTGCGATAGGTATCCTCGCTGAAATCCTCGTGCCCCGGGGTGTCGAGCAGGTTGAAGACGAGCCCGGCGTGCTCGAAGGTCATCACCGACGACGTCACCGAAATTCCGCGCTGCTGTTCGATCTTCATCCAGTCGGAGCGCGCACGGCGTGCGGCGCCGCGCGCCTTGACCTCGCCCGCCATGTGGATCGCGCCGCCCGCGACGAGCAGCTTTTCGGTCAGCGTCGTCTTGCCGGCGTCGGGGTGCGAAATGATGGCGAAGGTGCGGCGGTCGGGATGCTGGGACATGGATCAGGACCTGCTAATTGCGTGTTCGAGGCGTCGAAATGGCGAAGAAATTGGGTTCGGGCGCCTAGCAGGTGGCGGCCGAACTGGAAAGGGGCTGGTGTCCGCCGCTTGCCGCGCGCATGGTCAGCCGATGCGATCGCTCCTCCTTGCCGCCCTGCTGTTCGCCGTCCCGGCGGCCGCACAGGACTCGCCCTTCGTCGGCGAGTACAGCCTTGCCGAAGGCCCCGACGTCGGCGGCGGACTGCTGATCCGGAATGACGGCCGTTTCCAATATGCGCTCGCCGCGGGTGCGCTCGACGAGCGCGCCGAGGGTCGCTGGAGCGCGCGCGGCGACACGATCTGCCTCACGACCGATCCCGAACCGGTGCCGCCCGTGTTCGAAAAGGGCACCCCGATCGAGGTCGAGGGCGCCGTACCGACGCTGCTCGTGACCTGGCCGAACGGCGAAGCGATTTCGGGCGTCGATTTCGTCGTCGGCTTCGACAGCGGCGAGCCCGCCGAGGGCTATACCCAATATTATGGCTGGACGATGCCCGGCGACGACGCGCGCATGCCGCGCTGGGTCGAGGTGCGCGAACCGATCTATGGCATCACCGCCCCGCGGTTCGTCCTCACCGACGCCGACGCCGGCAAGCTCCGCGTCATTCTGATCCCAAACGACATCGGCGTGGTCGATTTCCGCGACGCCTGCGCAGAAACGACCGACCGCGGCCTCGTCTTGCACCGCGCCGAGGGCGATATGCGCTTCGTCCGGCTTGGCCGCCCTTAAAGCCACAAAAGACCCGCATGCGTGCGTCCGATTTGTGTCCTTTGTGGCTTTAAGCCGCGCTCCTCGGGTCGCCGACGGCGGCTCAAAACGAAACAATTTTCGGACGGCAACGGAAAAGCTGCCTCCTTCGCCGCTTTGGCGAAAAGCTGTGATTTAAAGAGCTGACCCGAAGGCTGGCACGACCCGCGCGTGTAGGACAGCGATTTTTTCGGGATCGGTGCGAGCGGTTGATTTGGGGTGGGAGCGGCCATCCATGGGCCCCGGCTTGCGCCGGGGATCACAACCGTCATCGTGTCGACGGGCCAAGCCCCTTCCCTCTTGCACTCGCCATCCGAATCGGTCACAACTTTACGTAAACGTAAAGGTAAAGCGACGAGAGGACTTCTTCCCCATGACCGACCTTCCCAGCTTCGACACGATCAAGCTCGAAATCGCCGACAATGTCGTGACGATCACGCTCAACCGTCCCGATCGGCTCAACTCGATGCCGCCGGCGATGGCCGACGACATCCGCAATGCGCTCGACCATCTTCCCGGTCTCGGCGCGCGCGCGCTGCTGATCACCGGCGAGGGGCGCGGCTTCTGTTCGGGCGCGGATCTGGGCGGCGATCGCGCGACGTCGGCCGTCGGCGGCGGTGCGAACAGCCGCCGCGTGCTCCGCAACAGCTATAATCCGATGCTGCTCGCACTTGCGAACCTCGACATCCCGGTCGTCGTCGCGGTCAACGGCCCCGCCGCGGGCATCGGCTGCAGCCTGGGCCTGTCGGGCGATTTCACGCTGGTCGGCAAGAGCGGTTATTTCCTCCAGGCGTTCGTCAACATCGGGCTCGTCCCCGACGGAGGATCATCGTGGCTGCTGCCGCGGCTGATCGGCGTGCCGCGCGCGCTGCAGATGATGATGCTGGGCGAGAAGATCTCGGGCGATCAGGCCGCCGACTGGGGCATGGTCTATAAATGCGTCGAGGACGCCGAGCTGTTGACCGAAGCCCGCGCGCTTGCCGCACGGCTTGCCACCGGCCCGACCGTTTCGCTCGGCACGATGCGCAAGATCCTGCGCGCGGGCCTGTCACAGGATTTCGCGACGACGCTCGACGCCGAGGCGATGGGCCAGTTCATCGCAGGGAACAGCGCCGATGCGATGGAAGGTATCCTTGCTTTCCAGGAAAAGCGCAAGACGGCCTTCAAGGGCAAGTAAAGCCGCTAACCTGCTCGTCACCCCGGCGAAGGCCGGGGTCTCGCCGTTGAGATCCCGGCCTTCGCCGGGATGACGAACAACTGTGGAAAATTACTCCGCCGCTTCTTCGACCATCAGCTTCTTGTAGATGCTCGTGCGCGGGTAGGAGCAGAGCCGCTCGACCATCGGTTCGAAAAATTCGAGCGGCAGCGTATCGTAATCGGGATCGAACGCCGGGGCGTCATATTTCTCGCAGAATTCGGCACAGGCCGCCGCGTAGGGATTGTCGGCGAACTGGTCGCGCATGTCGCGATCTAGGCCGATATAATGAAAGAAATAATGGCCCTGAAAGATACCGTGGTGCTGCACGATCCACAGATTTTCCTCGGACAGGAAAGGTTTGAGGATCGCGGCCGCGACGTCGGGATGGTTGAACGCGCCGAGCGTGTCGCCGATATCGTGAAGCAACGCCATCACGACATATTCCTCGTCGCGCCCGTCGCGATGCGCACGCGTCGCGGTCTGAAGGCAATGCTCGAGCCGGTCGACCGGAAACCCGCCATAGTCGCCGCCGAGCAGCTTCAGATGGTCGAGGATGCGTTTGCCGTTGTTCGGCGCAAACTCTTTCTGTTCGCGCGCGATGATGTCCCAGTCTTCCTGCGTCCCGTCGATCATCGACCGGAAGGTCGCATGCTCGTGCGTCATGTCGTTCATGGCAGCCTCTCCTGATTTCGGGGGCCAGCCTATCCTATTCGTTGTTATTTGCAACGTTATAGGTCTTGACCTCGGCCTGCGTCAGGCAGCGGCGGGTCGATTTGTCCTCGGCATTGGCGAGCGCCTTTTGCTGATACATGACTTCGGTCAGCAGCTTGCGCGACACGCCCATGCGGATCAGAAAATCATTGTCCTCGCTCGCAAGCAGCGCGGCATCCTGTTCGATGTCGCCGATCAGTTCCTTCGTCGCGTCGGTCCCCATCGCGACGCTCATGTCGATCGCGTTGCGATCGCCCGTACGCGTGAACATGTGGACGATGAAAAGGCCGCCGGGATCGATCACGCGCGGCTGGCCGCCCATGAAGATGAAATTGCACGCGCTGAAGCAGGCCCAGCCCGACGGGATGCGCGTCGTCAGTCCGAAGTTCGAACGGATGATGCGCCCCGCGGCGTTGCCCGCACGAGCGTCGCCGCCGGGCGAGCGCAGCCAGACCTCGCCGACATCGGGATTGGCGGCGAGCGTCTTTTTCAGGCGGTCGGGCAAACCCGCGTCGATCCGCCCTTCGGCGAGCAGCACCTTCGTTCCGTTCTTGACCACGGGCGTCAGCTGCATCGTCGCGTTCGCCGACCAGTCGGGGTTCAGCGGACAGGTCGGATTTGCCGGGTCCATCTTCGGCCTGGCCGCGCCGGTCAGGCACGCGATGGCCATGGCCCCAAGCGCGATGCGAACGAATTTAGGCGGCAAGGACATAGCGCGACTGCCCCGGGGCCTTGCACATCTTTTTCGAGACGCGCGTCTCTTCGCCCTCGACGATGACGATATCGGTCACGTTCATGCAGCTCGATCCGTCGGCAAGCTGCTTCTTCGACGCGACGGTCGACGATCCGCTGACATTTTCACGCGTTTCGCTGGTCCAGTTCGCGGTTTCGCCGACCTCGCCGCCGCGCGTCACCTCTTCGGTCGCGGCCGCGGCCTGCACCTGCTCCGCCGGATCGAGCTTGCATGCGATCGCATTGGTGAGCGTGCCGCTGACCTCCGCGATCGGGACATAGCTGTAGACGCCGGCCTTGCTCGCTGCCCCGCCGATCGCTTCGTCGAGCACCCCGCCGAGGATCGCGCGCCCGGCGCCGCTGCCCTTCTTCCCCTTCGGACAGCCGCCATTGTCGCTTTCGCTCGGCGCGGGTGCCGGGGTCGTCACCTTGCGCAAGATACTGCCGAATTGGGCATGGGCGGGCGAAACCGCCAACAGACACGCCGCGAGGACTGCCGGGGCATTCAAAATCCTGCGCATATTCAAAATCCACCCTTGTCGCTGCCGGAACGGGCAGCCGCGCGACCCCTGTACGGCCGGTTCATGCCACCCGCTGTGATTTTCATCAACTCTTGAGCGAATCTCATCCGGACAGGTTGAATTAATACTGAATATGTCACAAACCCCCTGTCATGCTGTCGCAGAAGACCCGCTATACGATCCGTGCGTTCCAGCACCTTGCCGACCATTGGGGCAAGGGCCAGGTGCAGCTCGCGGATATCGCGGACGCGCAGAATATCCCGCCGAAGTTCCTGACGGTCATCCTGTCGGAAATGGCGCGCGAAGGGCTACTCATCTCGCAGCGCGGGCGCGACGGAGGCTATCAGCTGGCGCTGCCGCCGCTCGACATCAGCTATGGCGATCTCGTCCGCCTGACGCGCGGTTCGCTCGCGCTCGTGCCCTGCGCCGCGCGCAACGCGCACGAGCATTGCAAGAATTGCCTTCCCGAGGCCGAATGCAGGCTGCGCAGCCTGATGCTGAAGGTTCGCGACGATACCGCTTCGATCCTCGACCGTATCACGCTCGCCGACCCGATCGAGCTCGAACCGCTGTTCGAAAAGGACGAAGCGGCCGAATAAGAGAGGAAACGCCGATGCCCGGACCAGTCTTCGCCGCCATCCTCCTTTTCGCCCCGGCTGCCGCCGGCGGCACACCGACCAAGGTCCCGCTCTACACCCGCACGCTCGAATTCAGCCTGCCCGCCGACATGGCGGTCGCGAACGACAAGGACAACAGGACCAACCGGCTGATCGAATATGTCCCGCGCGGCGAGACGCTCGCGAACTGGACCCGGCTGGTGACGATCCAGGCCTATCGCGGATTGGGGACGTCGCCGCAGCCGACCGCCGCAATCGCCCGGCAGGCCTTTTATCCCGCCGCGTGCCGCACAGGCCCGCTCTATCAGGACAGCGGCGAACGCGCGCTCGGCGGCGGGCTCAGGCGGTCGCTGGTCATCAACGGCTGCGCCTCGTTGCCGGCGGGCGCCTATCCGAAGGCGCTGCCCGGCGCGGGCGAGCAGGACTTCATCCTGATCTTCCGCGACAGCGACACCATCTATACGCTGAACTATGCCGTCCGCGGCAAACCCTTTGTCGGCAAGGCGCCGCCGGTCCCCCTCGACGGCGGCGAAGCGCTGGTCGCGCGAATTTTCGGAGCGGTGAAGCTGACCCCGAAACCCTGATCGGCATGGTCTTTCCGGAACATGCGGCCGGATACGAAAAAGGCCCGCTTTCGCGGGCCTTTCGGAAAATGGTGGAGCCTAGCGGGATCGAACCGCTGACCTCTACAATGCCATTGTAGCGCTCTCCCAGCTGAGCTAAGGCCCCGTGCCATTTTGCAGGCCGCCCTGGGTGGTGCGACCGGGACGCCGCCTTTACCAGCGCGCGTCCGTTATGCAAGGGGCCAAATGCATCGGGCGATGCTTTTTTGGCCCCTCGCGGGAAATCAGCTCTCGTCGTCGCCGTCGTCGCCGGTGTCGACGCCCAGATCGTCGTCGCCGCCGAGATCGACGTCGTTATCGGGCGAGTCGCTGTCCTCGTCGACATCGACGTCCAGATCCAGATCCTCGTCGACGCCTTCTTCCTTGGCGACCTTGCCGGGCTTTTCGATCTGTTCGAACGGCATCGGCTGCTTCGATTTCAGCACCGATTCCGGCAGCCAAGCATAGCCGCAATTGATGCAGGTGACCGGATCGTCCTTCGTCAGATCGTAGAATCGGGTCGCACATTTCGGGCAGCTACGCTTCGTGCCCCATTCAGCCTTGATCATATTGCCTCGTAACCTTCTGGAAACAGGATAAAAATATCGGAAAAGCGACGACGCCTGAATAGCTATCCGTCAAATCGGCGTGCGCCTTGCCAGATTGTCGGGCCGCTGTCAAAAGCCGCACGCCATGACCGACCAGACCGCAACACCGCGCAGCTTCGCCGCCTCCGCTCCCCTCAAAGGTAGGATCGCGATTCCCGGTGACAAGAGCATCTCGCACCGCTCGCTGATGCTGTCGGCGCTTGCCGTCGGAACGAGCCGCGTCACGGGACTGCTCGAAGGGCATGACGTGCTCGCCACCGCCGCCGCAATGCGCGCGATGGGCGCGAGCATCGAACGCACCGGCGACGGCGAATGGGTCATCGACGGCGTCGGCGTCGGCGGGCTGCTCCAGCCGCGCGAGGCGCTCGATATGGGGAACAGCGGGACGTCGACGCGCCTGCTGATGGGCCTCGTCGCGAGCCACCCGATCACCGCCACGTTCGTCGGCGACGCCAGCCTGTCGGGCCGCCCGATGGGCCGCGTGATCGACCCGCTGTCGCAGATGGGCGCCGACATCGGCGCTTCGCCGGGCGGACGGCTGCCACTGATGGTGCGCGGCCTCGCGCCCGCCATCCCCCTCGCCTATCGACTCCCGATGGCCTCGGCACAGGTGAAGAGCGCGGTGCTGCTCGCGGGCCTCAACACGCCGGGCATCACCGAAGTCATCGAGCCCGTGCCGACGCGCGACCATAGCGAACGCATGCTCAAAGGCTTCGGCGCCGACCTGACCGTCGATGTCGACGACGACGGGACGCGCCATATCCGCATCCGCGGCGAGGCCGAACTGAAGCCGCAGACGATCGTCGTCCCCGGCGACCCCTCGTCGGCCGCCTTCTTCATCGTCGCCGCGCTGATCGTTCCCGGCTCGGACGTCACCATCGCCAACGTCGGGCTCAACCCGACGCGCGCGGGCCTGATCGAGGTTCTGAGACAGATGGGCGGCGATATCGAGCTTCTCGACGCCCGTACCGTCGGCGGCGAGCCCGTCGCCGACCTGCGCGTCCGGCACAGCGCGCTGAAGGGTATCCAGGTCGATCCCGCCGTCGTACCGAGCATGGTCGACGAGTTCCCGATCCTGTTCGTTGCCGCCGCGCTCGCCGAAGGCCGCACGGTTACGACCGGCCTCGACGAACTGCGCGTCAAGGAAAGCGACCGCCTGGCGGTGATGGCAACCGGCCTCAAAGCCATCGGCGCGCACGTCGAGGAAAGCGAAGACGGCCTCGTCATCGACGGCACCGGTGGAGCCCCCCTGCCCGGCGGCGCGACGATCGCGGGCCACCTCGATCACCGCATCTGCATGAGCTTCGCGGTCGCCGGCCTCGTCAGCAAGGCACCCGTGACGATCGACGACATCGCCCCCGTCGCGACCAGCTTCCCCAATTTCGAGGCGTTGCTCGCGGGATTGCAGCAATGATCATCGCCGTCGACGGCCCCACCGCCTCGGGCAAGGGCACGATCGCGCGCGCGCTTGCCGCGCATTTCGGCCTGCCCGTGCTCGACACCGGCCTGCTCTATCGCGCGGTCGGCTATCAGACGCAGCTCGATCATGGCGATCCCGATGATGCCGCCGACGCGCTGGCCGCCTGCGACTTTCCCGACAGCCTGCTCGCCGACCCCGCGCTGCGTTATGAGAGTACGGGCAGCCTTGCGAGCCGCGTGTCGATCCACGCTGCGGTACGCAAGGCGCTGTTCCAGCGGCAGGTCGATTTCGCGAACCAGCCGGGCGGCGCGGTGCTCGACGGACGCGACATCGGAACGGTGATCGCGCCGCATGCCGATGCCAAGCTTTTCGTGACCGCAAGCGCGGACGAACGCGCGCGCCGCCGTCACGCCGAGATGCTCGCACGCGGCGTTTCGGTAACCTATGATGCAGTGCTGGCCGATATTCATGCGCGCGACGCGCGCGACACGGGGCGCGCCGATGCCCCCCTGATGCGGGCGGCGGACGCCCTGCTACTCGACAACAGCGATATGGACATCGGCGAAGCCATCGCGGCGGCCATCGCTTTCGTCGAACGCCGCACCGCGGGGTAGCCGCGAACGGGCTTTTCGCCTTGCTTTCCGGCCCCTTCCGCCATATATGCGCGCCGTCCGACGGGCTTTCAGCCGGTCGAGGCAGGAACAAGCCGCCGCTCGATCGACGAGCGTCGGGCGTGACAGGGCCTCCCTGTCGCGCCCTTTTTGCTTTGCCCATGCCCCGCCCGTGAACGCCTAGAGGATGCTGCGCATCGCATTCGGCGCGCGCGGCGGATCGGCCAAAAGACCAGCGGAACCAACCGCTTGGCCGGAACAAAATGAAGTAAGGAAACCCAATATGGCCTCTACGGCTTTTCCGTCGCGCGACGATTTCGCCGCGATGCTCGACGAATCGCTGGGTGGTGCTGATGGCGGCTTTGAAGGCCGCGTCGTCAAGGGCACCGTGACCGCGATCGAAAACGACCTGGCAGTGATCGACATCGGCCTGAAGAGCGAAGGCCGCGTGCCGCTTCGCGAATTCGCGATGCCGGGCCAGAAGGCCGACCTCAACGTCGGCGACGAAGTCGAAGTCTATGTCGACCGCGTCGAAAACGCCAATGGCGAAACCATGCTGTCGCGCGACCGCGCTCGCCGCGAAGCCGCCTGGGACCGCCTGGAAGAAGAGTTCAACAAGGAAGCCCGTGTCGAAGGCGTCATCTTCGGCCGCGTCAAGGGCGGCTTCACCGTCGACCTCGGCGGCGCCGTGGCGTTCCTTCCGGGTTCGCAGGTCGACATCCGCCCCGTGCGCGACGTCGGCCCGCTCATGGACCTGCCGCAGCCCTTCCAGATCCTCAAGATGGATCGCCGCCGCGGCAACATCGTCGTGTCGCGCCGCGCCATCCTCGAGGAAACGCGCGCCGAACAGCGTTCGGGCCTGATCCAGAACCTGGAAGAAGGTCAGATCATCGAAGGCGCCGTCAAGAACATCACCGATTACGGTGCGTTCGTCGACCTCGGCGGCATCGACGGCCTGCTCCATGTCACCGACATGAGCTACAAGCGCGTCAACCACCCGAGCGAAGTCATCAACATCGGTGACACCGTCCGCGTCCAGATCATCCGCATCAACCGCGACACGCAGCGCATCAGCCTCGGCATGAAGCAGCTCGAGAGCGATCCGTGGGAAGGCGTCGCCGCCAAGTACCCGGTCGGTGCGAAGCTGTCGGGCACCGTCACGAACATCACCGACTATGGTGCGTTCGTCGAGCTCGAACCCGGCATCGAAGGCCTGGTCCACGTCAGCGAAATGTCGTGGGTCAAGAAGAACGTCCACCCCGGCAAGATCGTTTCGACCAGCCAGGAAGTCGACGTCATCGTCCTCGAAGTCGACAGCGACAAGCGCCGCATCTCGCTTGGCCTCAAGCAGGCCCAGTCGAACCCCTGGGGTGCCTTCGCTGAAGCCCACCCGGTCGGTTCGGTCGTCGAAGGCGAAGTCAAGAACGCCACCGAGTTCGGCCTGTTCATCGGCCTTCCCGGCGACGTCGACGGCATGGTTCACATGTCGGACATCGCGTGGGGCATCTCGGGCGAAGAAGCGCTGCACCTCCACCGCAAGGGCGAGAATGTGCAGGTCGTCGTCCTCGACGTCGACGTCGAGAAGGAACGCATCAGCCTCGGCATCAAGCAGCTCGAAAAGGGCGCCCCGGCCGTCGGCGGCGGTGCCGCTGCGGGTTCGGGTTCGCTGAAGAAGAACGACGTCGTCACCGTCTCGGTCCTCGAAGTCCGTGACAACGGCCTCGAAGTCCAGGCTGGCGAAGATGGCGCCACCGGCTTCATCAAGCGCGCCGACCTTGGCCGCGACCGCGACGAACAGCGCGCCGAGCGCTATCAGGTCGGTCAGAAGTTCGACGCGATGGTCATCGGCTTCGATCGTTCGAAGAAGCCGAGCTTCTCGGTCAAGGCGATGCAGATCGCCGAAGAGAAGGAAGCCGTCGCGCAGTACGGTTCGTCGGATTCGGGTGCGTCGCTCGGCGACATCCTCGGCGAAGCGCTGAAGGCCGGCAAGAAGGACTGATAATTTCGTCCTCCTGCCGCCAGGCAACAGAAAAGGCCCGCAGAGTGTCCCTCTGCGGGCCTTTTTCTTTCAGTGATATATTTTGACCGAACAGTGATTCATGTTAGTCTCTCGGCCGCGTCGGGAGGGGTCCTCACGCACACCGAGCCGGCAAAGACCGGATGGCCTGCATCCCGCGGGGTGCGCGTGACTATATTAGGGGAAGCACATGATCCGGTCGGAACTGGTGCAAAAAATCGCGAGTGAGAACAGCGATTTGCGCGTGGAAGAAGTCGAACAAATCGTCGACACGTTTTTCGATTCCATCGTCGACCAGCTTGCCGACGGCGGCCGGGTCGAGTTGCGCGGCTTCGGCGCATTCTCCACCCGGGCGCGCGAATCGCGCACCGGGCGCAATCCCCGCACCGGGGCACCGGTCGCGGTGAATGCGAAAAAGGTCCCCTATTTCAAACCCGGAAAGGAAATGCGCGAGCGTCTCAACGACTGATCGCGCAGGTCCGTTGTTCCGGCATCCCGGGCGCCGGGATGACGTGTCTTGCCTCGCTCAATTCTTGAGCCGGTAGCCCGTGCGGAACATCCAGAAGATCACCCCGAGGCAGAGCGCGAGGAAGAGCGTCACCGCGCCCATGCTGACGCCGATCCCGACGTCGCCCTGCCCGAAGAAGGTCCAGCGAAAGCCGCTGATCAGATAGACCACCGGATTGAAGAGCGTGACCGTCCGCCACGCCGCGGGCAGCATGTCGAGCGAATAGAAGGCGCCGCCGAGAAAGGTCAGCGGATAGACGACGAGCAGCGGGATCACCTGCAACTGCTCGAAACTCTGCGCCCAGATGCCGATGATGAAGCCGAACAGGCAAAACGTCACCGCCATCAGGATCATGAAAGCGACCATCAGCAACGGATGCGCGACCTGCACATCGACGAACAGATGCGCCGTTGCGAAGATGATTGTTCCGATCATCACCGACTTGGTCGCCGCCGCGCCGACATAGGCGATCAAGAGTTCGAGCGGAGACATCGGCGACGACAGCATCTCGTAGATCGTCCCCGTCCACTTTGGCATATAGATGCCAAAGCTCGCGTTGCTGATGCTTTCGGTGAACATCGTCAGCATCATCAGCCCGGGGACGATGAACGCGCCATAGGGCACCGTGCTGACGTCGCTCATCCGGCTGCCGATCGCCGAACCGAAGACGACGAAATAGAGCGTCGTCGTGATCACCGGCAGCATCAGGCTGGTCCAGAAGGTGCGTCCGAAACGGGCCATTTCAAAGAGGTAGATCGCGCGGATACCGCGGAAATTCGAAATCATGCCGCCTGCTCCGCGTTCGTTTCGTGCACCAGCCCGACGAAAATATCCTCGAGCGAGCTTTGTTCGGTGTGCAGATCCTTGAACTGGACCCCGATATCGCTCAGCCGCCGCAGCAGCGAGGGAACGCCCGTGGCCTCGGCCTGGCTGTCGAATTCATAGACGAGCTCATACCCCTCGCCCCCGAGCTGAAGATTCCATTGCGCGAGTTCGCCGGGAACCGCGGCCAAAGGCTCGGCAAGGTTGAGCGTCAGCGTCTTGCGCCCGAGTTTCTTGATCAGCGCGTCCTTTTCCTCGACCAGAATCAGCTTGCCCTTGCTGATCACCCCGACGCGGTCGGCCATTTCCTCGGCCTCTTCGATATAGTGGGTGGTGAGGATGATCGTGACCCCGCGTTCGCGCAGGCCGCGAACCATATTCCACATGTCACGGCGCAACTCGACATCGACGCCCGCGGTCGGTTCGTCGAGAAACAGGATTTCGGGCTCATGGCTCAGCGCCTTCGCGATCATTACGCGGCGCTTCATGCCGCCCGACAGTTCCATGATCTTCGAATTGCGCTTGTCCCAGAGCGACAGATCCTTGAGCAGTTGCTCGATGAACGCCGGGTTCTTCGGCTTTCCGAACAGCCCGCGCGAGAAGGTCACCGTCGTGATCACCTTCTCGAACGCGTCGGTGTGGAGTTCCTGCGGCACCAGCCCGATCATCGAGCGCGCCGCGCGATAGTCGCGGGCATGGTCGTGTCCGCCCACCGTGACCGTGCCGCTGCTGGCCGTCACGATACCGCAGACGATGCTGATCAGCGTCGTCTTGCCCGCGCCATTCGGCCCGAGCAGCGCGAATATCTCGCCCTTGTTGATGCTGAGGTCGACACCGCTGAGCGCCTGATGCCCGCTCTTGTACGTCTTTCCGAGGCCGGAAATATCGAGGACTGCTGTCATGCCGCCCCGTCTAGCCGAGCCGCCCGCCCGGGTGAAGCCCGCAAAGGCGCTTGACCTCTCAACGGGCATCGGCTCTGTCCACAATCGCGTGCGGACGTGGCGAAATCGGTAGACGCAGCAGACTTAAAATCTGCCATCCTCTGGATATCCGGGTTCAAGTCCCGGCGTCCGCACCAGTTTTTCAGGCTTCGGCGAGCGCCTGTGCCGCCGGCGGTTCCGCGGCTTTCCGTTTCGGCCACAGCCCGAACGGTTCGAGCATCTCATAGGCAAAGCCGCCGCTATGCCCCTCGACCCCCGTCGGTTCGCGGCAGGGCTGGGGCGAAGGTTGCCACGTTCCGTGGAGACGGTCCCACAAGGTGAAGACCGTCGCGAAATTCGTCCCCGCCATCGCTTCGTCGCGAACATGATGCCAGCGGTGTGCCGAAGGCGAGATGACGAGCGCTCCGACGGGACCGAGCGTCCAGCGGACGTCGGCGTGAATGAAATAGCCCCACCCGTTGCGGACGATGCCGTTGAGTGCGACCGCCCACAGGGGAAAGCCCGCCAGCGCCAGCATCACCGAGTCGATCGTCGATGTCGTCAGCCGGTTCACGGGATGCATCCGGTTCAGCGAGAACCAGTTCATCGCGCGATCCGAATGATGCGTCGCGTGAAAGCGCCAGAGCAGCGGCACATGCTCGAGCCGGTGACGCCAGTAACCGACATAGTCGCCGAACGCGATCGCAGCGAGCGCGGTCAATGCGACGGGGGCCCCCGCCCAGAATTCACCGAAGGCGGCCGGCGTGCCGAGCCATGCGACGAGCCAGACGCTGGGCAATGCGACATAGGGCAGCACGACGAGCGTATCGAAGAGGAAGATCAACAGGTTGGTGCGCCATTCGTCGGCGGCGCGCACGGTATCGGCGACCGCTTGGCCACGCTTCTTGGTCAACAGCGCGAGCGCCGAGAAAAACATCGCAAAGGGGATCAGCGCCAGCCAGGCGTCGACGCTGTTCTTGAGCCAGTCCATCCCGCGCTTGTAGCCCGCGACTGGTGAATATCCGGTTAGAGCGCGCGGATGTCCTGGGGGGCGTTCCACCAATTGTCGCCGAGCCCGTCGCAATGGGTGATCGGCGCCGCCATCAACTCGTCGGTCGACAGGTCGTCGAGCGCGGCAATTCGCACCCCGACGAACGCACCGCCCATCGCGTCGATCGATCCGTGCCCGTGCGTCGCGGTGCCGCAATGCAGGCAAAAACGATGGTGTGTCTCGAACCCCTCGCCGCTTCGCGCATAGTCGCCCAAATGCTCTTCGCCCTTCAGCAGCCGGAACTGATCGGGCTTCAACGCCGGCACGTTCCAGTTGCGCTGTTTCCAGCAATAGGAACAGTTGCACTTGCTGCTGCCGGAAAAGTCCATGTCGACCTCGAACGCGACGCGTCCGCAATGACAGCTGCCATGATAGGTTTTCACCATAAGCCCTTCTCTTCGTTGGGAATGGCAAAGGCTATCACGCGGCGGGAGGCATATCGATAGCGGCCCGCCACGCTTCGTCGAAAATCCCGCGGCGTTCGTCAGCCGGGTCCGGCGCGGTAGTCGCCGAACTTGCCGTCGCGTTCGCTGAGCGCCGTCGTCAGCCCGCCCTCGCGCACCGAGGCGTAGAAGGCCCGCGCCGAGTCCGCCATCGCGCTCATCGCCTGCAACTCGGTCCCGGCACGAATCCCGGCGCGAATGCCCATCGCCTCCATCTGCCGGTGAACCGCACGCTTATTGATCTGCTGGACATCGGGCGGCACCATCGCGACGCGTGCCGCCATGTCGAGCACGAGCGCCTCCAATTCGCCCAAGGGCGCCGCCCGGTTGGCGAAACCCGAGGCCGCGGCTTCGGCCCCGCTGATCGTGTCGCCGGTCAGCATCATCTCCATCGCGCGGCGCATCCCGACGAGCCAGGGATAGAATTGATTGTCGGGAGGGCTGATCGAGCGGACGACCGGATAGCCGATCTTCGCGTCGTCGGCGACATAGAGCAGGTCGCACGCGGCCGCGAGTTCGGTGCCACCGGCGAGGCAATAGCCATGGACCTGACCGATCACCGGCTTCGCCATATCCCAGATGCGGAAACAGCCCTCGACGACGTGCCGCGGCCAGTTGCCGATCCCGCCCGCGCTGTACCACGGCTGTCCTTCGCGCACGTCGGACGAAAGGTCATAGCCGGCGCTGAAACAGCTCCCAGCCCCGCGCAGGACGATCACCGCGACGCCTGGATCGCGGTCGGCCGCTTCGAGCGCCGCGAAAAGCGCGGTCCTGAGCGCGTTCGACATCGCATTGCGCTTGTCGGGGCGGTTGAGCGTGAGGCGGGCGATAGCCGGGGCCGGCCGATCGACCAGAACGAGCGCGTCATTCGATGCATCCATGCGAAGTCTCCTCTTCCGTCCCCGATGATGCGGCCGGCGCGCGTGCGTCGCCACTGTCGAAAGCCACAAGACCATGGCCTTGCGCAGCGCGGCGTTCTAGGGTGCCTGCAATGCGTTTCGTCGGTCCCGCCGCCATCCTGCTCGTTTCCGCTTCGGCCTCGCTCACGCTGGCGAGTTGCGGCCTGTTCGGCGCGCGCGGCCCGGTGAAGGTCGCCGCGATCGGACCGCTCAACACCTCCGCGAATCCGGCCGGCGGCGAATTGTCGGCGGGCAACGCCGCTCTGCTCGACCTTTCGGCACAAGGACTCGTCAGCTTCGATGGCGAGGGTCAGATCGACACCGGTCTCGCCGAACGATGGACCGTCACCGCCGACGGGCGCAGCTATATCTTCCGTATCCGCGAAGCCAAATGGACGAATGGGCGCAAGGTGATGGCGGAGGACGTCGCCGCGACCTTGCGATCCTATCTCGCCGCCGCGAGCAAGCACGTCCTCAAGAGCGACTTTCCCGAGATCGACACGATCAAGGCGATGACCGACAGCGTGATCGAAATCCGCCTGACCGTGCCGCAGCCGAACATGCTCGAACTGCTCGCGCAGCCTTCGATGGCGGTCGTCTACAAGGGCATGGGCTGGGGTCCGATGCGTGCGAAGAAGATCGGCCGCGCGGTGCTGCTGACCCCGGTCCCCGATCCGCTCGCCGAAGATCCGGCCGCGGCCGAAGCCGCCGCGGCCGACCCCGCCGCTTCGATCGAACTCACGGGCACGACACCGCAAGGCGCGCTTGCGCGGTTCAAGAACGGGTATGCCGACGGGGTCGTCGGCGGACGCTTCTCGACCCTTCCCTATTTCGTCGCGTCGAACATCGGGCGTTCGCGGCTCGTCGTCGACCCTGCGCCCGGCCTCTTCGGCTTGTCCTTCACCAACGCCGAAGGCTTTCTCGCGACCGATGCCAATCGCGATGCGTTGTCGCGCACGATCCGGCGCCAGCGCCTCGTCGACGCGTTCGGACTGTCCGAATGGCAGCCGCAGGCGACCATGCGCCCATCGATCTTCCGGCGCGACGGCGGACCCGAACCGCTGCTGCCCGCCTGGGCCGATTACGACGACGCCTCGCGCCTCACGCAGGCGAAGCGTGTCGTCGACGCGTGGCGGGCGGGCGGCCGCGAAATCGATCCGTTGCGCATCGCGGTGCCTTCGACCCCCGGCGGGCGCATCCTCTTCGCCTATGTCGCCGCCGATTTTGCGCAGCTCGGCATCGAAAGCCGCCGCGTCACCATGGCATCGGCATCCGACCTGCGCCTGATCGACGAAGTCGCGCCGAACGACGATGCGCTCTGGGCCCTCCGCCGCCTCTCCTGCCAGCGCGATACGCTCTGCAATCGCGAGGTGCAGGATCTGATCGAAGCGGCGATGAACAATATCGACGCGGGGCAGCGTGCGCGTCAGGTCGGAGAAACCGAAGCGGTCCTGGCGCGTTATACGCCCTTCATTCCGCTCGCTTCGCCGCTCCGCTGGTCGGTGGCCTCGCAGCGGCTGACGGGACTGCGCCCGAATGTTCGTGCCATCCACCCATTGAATCGATTGATTGCCTTACCTAACTAACACAGTGGCGCCCAGCTTCGGGCGCTGCCTGAAAGGACCCCGATGGCCCCTTCGACCCCGAACCCCGACGCGATCTTCGATGCGCTGATCCAGAATCGCCGCGACCCAGCTTCGCTGCGCAAGCGCGTCGAGACGCTCGAAATGCTTCTCGAACGCAGCTTCGTCATCCCCGGCATCAACCGCCCGGTCGGCCTCGACGCGATCGTCGGCCTCGTGCCGGTCGTCGGCGACGTCATCACCGCAACGATGGGCGCCTACCTGATCTGGGAAGCGCGCAATCTCGGCATGTCGAAATGGCAGATCTGGCGCATGGTCGGCAACCTCGGCGTCGATACCGCGCTCGGCGCGGTGCCGCTCGTGGGGGACGCGTTCGACTTCCTGTTCCGCTCGAACACGCGCAATCTGAAGATCATCAAGAAACATCTCGACAAGCATCATCCGGGAACGATGATCATCGACCAATAGGGTCGCCCGCCCCCTTCCCCTCGGGTGTCTGATGGTGCTAGCACAGCCATACCACACCCCAGGGGAGACTTTCCGAACATGATCCGCGCCACCTTCGCCGCGCTGGCCCTCACCTCGTCCTTCGTCGCCGTCGCTGCGTCGGCGCAGGATGCCAAAGACCCCTATCTCTGGCTCGAGGATATCGAAGGCGCGAAAGCGCTCGACTGGGTCAAAAAGGAGAATGCCGAGACCGACAAACTGATCCGCGGCCGCCCCGGCTTCGAAAAGGATCGCGCGCGCGCGAAGGCGATCCTCGACGACGATCGCCAGATCGCGGAGCCGGGCGAGGTCATGGGCGACACGATGGCCAATTTCTGGCGCGACGCCGACAATCCGCGCGGCATCTGGCGCCAGAGCCCGCTCGACGCCTATCTGGCCGGCAAGCCGGTCTGGACGACGCTGATCGACGTCGACGCGCTGGGCAAGGCCGAAAAGCAGAGCTGGGTCTGGCACGGCGCCGATTGCCTCGCGCCCGATTACAAGCGCTGCCTCGTCTCGCTCAGCCCCGGCGGCACCGACGCCGATATCGTTCGCGAATGGGACCGCGCGACGAAGAGCTTCGTCAAGGACGGCTTTACGCTGCCGCAGGCGAAGAGCAGCGTGACGTGGGAGAATGCCGACACGCTGCTCGTCGCGACCGATTACGGCAAGGACAGCATGACCGCGTCGGGCTATCCGCGGATCGTGAAGCGCTGGAAACGCGGCACGCCGCTGTCGGCAGCCGTGACCGTAGCCGAGGGTGAGGCAGCGGATGTCGGCATCAACGTCTTCGCCTTCATGGATGGCGACAAGCGCTGGACGATGATCAGCCGCAACAAGAGCTTCTATACCAGCGACATCTACCTGCCGCATCCCGGCGACGGCGATTTCGACCGCAGCGTCATCCCCGACACCGCCGACGTTCGCGCGGTCATCGACGGCCAGGTCATCATCTTCCTCAACGAACCCTTTGCCGACTTCCCCGAAGGTTCGCTGCTCGCGCTGCCGCTCGACACGCTCGCGCGGGGCGATCAGGTGCCGTTCGTTCCCGTCATGACGCCGACGAAGTCGCAGGCGATCGAAAATGTCGCAGCGAGCAAGAACGTCCTGTGGGTCAAGGCGCTCGACGATGTCGAGGGCAAGCTCTTCGCGCTTCGCCGCGACCAGCCGAACGGCCGCTGGAGCCAGAAGGAAGTGCCCGTTACGGCCAATGCGACGATGGCGATCGCGGGTACGGTCGACGACCGCGATCTTGTCCTCGTCACGGCCGAGACGATGCTGATGCCGCCGACGCTCTATGCCGTCGGCGAAAATGGCGGACGGGAGACGGTACAAAGCCTGCCCGCAACCTTCGACGCGAAAGACATGAGCGTCGAGAAGCGTTTCGCGACCTCGAAAGACGGCACGAAGGTGCCGTATTTCCTCGTCCGCAAGGCGGGTGCGACCGGCCCCGTTCCGGCGCTGGTCCACGCCTATGGCGGTTTCCGCGCCGCGCAGACGCCGGGCTATCTTACCGGACAGCCCTATCGCGCCGGACCGCTCGGCCTCTTCTGGGTCGAGGACGGCAACGCCTATGTCCTCGCGAACATTCGCGGCGGCGGCGAATATGGCCCCGCGTGGCATCAGGCCGCGCTCCGCGAGAAGCGCCAGAACAGCTTCGACGATCTGCATGCCGTTGCCGAGGATCTGGTCGCGACCGGGGTGAGTTCGAAGGGGAAGATCGCGATCTCGGGCCGTTCGAACGGCGGCGTCCTCGTCGGTGCAGCGATGGAGCAGCGCCCGGACCTCTATGGCGCCGTCATCTCGGGTTCGCCGCTCAAAGATATGCGCCGGTACAACAAGCTGTTGGCGGGCGCATCGTGGGTTGCCGAATATGGCGACCCCGACAATCCCGACGACTGGGCGTTCATGTCGAAATATTCGCCCTATCAGAACATCCGCAAGGGCGTGAAATATCCTCCGATCTTCCTCTATCTCTCGACCAAGGACGATCGCGTGCATCCGGGCCACGCGCGCAAATTCGCCGCGCGGCTGACCGAATATGGCAACACGGTCTATTATCACGAATATCTGGAGGGCGGCCATTCGGTCGGCGCCGATCATGCCGAGGATGCGGTGCGCGCCGCGATGCTCCACGCCTTCCTGCTGCGCGAACTCGTCGAGAAGAAATAGCGATTTTCGCCGCGCGTCAGCCGCGGCGAAAGAATTTCGCCATCGCGATATCGTCCTCGACCCGGCCGTCGGGCAGGACGACGCGATCGGCGAAGCGCCCCTCCGCGACGAACCCCAGCCGTGCATAGAGCCGGATCGCCGCTTCGTTGCCCGACCGGCAAACGAGCTCGACGCGGCGGATGCCGGGCATCTCCCTCTCGATCCGCGCGAACAGGTCCGCGAACAACCGCGACCCGACGCCTGCCCCCTGCACCCGCGGCGACACCGCGACGGTGAGGTCCGTCAGCACGTGCGCGAACTGGCGCGGCTCCATCCGCGCGCAGTGGATCGCGCCGACCAGCATGCCGTCGGCGAAGGCACCGAGCGCAACCCCGGCCGCGGCGCGCCGGACGACCGCCGCGGCATAGTCCGCCGAGAATTCATCCGGCTGCCGCGCAAGCCCCGCTCCAGCGACGCCGGCAACGAGGCGCAGCAGATCGAGAAGCGCGGCGGCGTCCGCGTCGACGAGCGGCCGAATATCGATTTCGCCGGTCATTTTTCCTCCTGACCTGTCGGCTTACCCCTGAAGGATAGACGGGCCCGCCGAGACTTCCCCTGCCCCGGCGCCGTGGGCATATCCTGTGCGGTGGAGCGCATTATGCAGCAAATGGAAAGCGTCGACGACCGGCGCGCGGGGGACATTGAGATGAATCGACCCAGCCGAGCGGATTTCATTCCGAAACCTTCAGTCGGCGTTCCCGCACCCTGGTTCAAGGGCCATGTGCTGGGCGGCAACCCCCAGTACAGTTTTCACACGGTCGCGGGACGCGTCATCGTCCTTCTGTTCATGGGCACCGCCTCGCACCGCCCGGTCCAGGTGGCGCACAAGACGCTGATGACGTGGGCCGACCGCTTCGACGACCGCGAATGCAGTTTCTTCGGCGTCACCTACGACCCCGAAGACGACAGCCGGGGGCGCGTGCGGACGCGGACGCCGGGAATTCGCTATGTCCTCGACACGGATCGCTCGATTTCGACCGCTTATGGTGCCTGCCGCGAGGGCGCGGCGCTGTATGAACCCTATATCATGGTTCTCGATCGCCGGTTGCGTGTCGCCGGGCGTTTTCCGCTCGCCCGCGCCGCCGATGCGTTGACCCTCGCACAATATCTGATCGACGAGGTCAGACCCGACGACTGGGCGCCGGTGCTTCAGGTTCCGCGCGTCTTCGACCGCGAAACGTGCCGCACGCTGATCGAACAATATGACGAAGTCGGCGGGCAGGATTCGGGCTTCATGCGCGAAGTCGACGGCAAGACCGTGTCGGTCATCGACCATGGACACAAGCGCCGGTCGGACGTCACGATTTCCGATCCCGCGCTCTGCCAGTTGCTGGTCGAGCGGATCCACGCGTGCATCGTCCCCGCGATCCAGCAGGCCTTCAACTTCGAGGCGACGCGCATGGAGCGCTATATCGTCGCCTGTTACGATGCCTCGGTCGGCGGGCATTTCCGGCCGCACCGCGACAATACGACGAAGGGGACCGCGCACCGCCGTTTCGCGGTGACGATCAACCTCAACGACGAATTCGATGGCGGCGAACTGCGCTTTCCGGAATTCGGCCCGCGGACCTATCGGGCGCCGCCGGGCGGGGCGATCGTCTTCGGCTGCGGGCTGCTGCACGAGGCGACTCCCGTGACGCGGGGACGCCGTTATGCGTTTCTGCCGTTTCTCTATGATGACGAGGCGGCGGCCGAGCGGGCAGCGAACAACGTCCATCTGGGCGAAGGCGTCATGACCTATAAGACGCTTTGACCGGAGCGCTCAGAGCTCGATCGATATCTTCACATTCTGCGCCTTGATCCCCGCGAGCGCGGCGATTCCGAGCCGTGCCGCATAGATCATGATGCGCAGCCGCTGCGCGTTGGCGACGCCGTCGGGAATCTCGCCGCTCTGCCATGGCGACGAGCCGAGGCCGTCGAACTCGCCGCGCTGGAACATCGCGCCGGAGGCTCCGACCAATTCGACTTCGGATATGCCAAGCGCATTCGCGAGCGTGTGAAGATTGCTTTGTCGCGGCTGTGTCCGCCCCGATTCCCAGGCCCAGATCGTCGGCCGGCTGAGACCGGTTCGCTCGGCGAGCTCCGACCGGCTGAGGCCCGACTGCTCGCGGAAGCGGCGAAGCCTCGCAGGCAATGGCTCGTCGAAATCGGCGCCGACTGGACTTCCCGATGCGCTCATCTCGCGGCCGCCCGGCAGGTTCGCGGCGGGCGACCGAAAACGACGCCGCCAGCGCCGATAAGGGGGCGCGCCGATTCGGTGCTGTTCGAAAAGACGTCAGCCAAACCGACGACAAAGAACTCCATCGACGCCTCCCCGACGCAACACTCATCCTGAATGTCGGAGATTGCCCTTTTCCGTCATTCCCTGATGGGGACATACGAAAACTGTTGTCACGGGCAGTGCCAAATCGGGTCACGCCCGGGTTAGAAAGCGGTGCCGAACGTGATGGAAAAGGTCTGTGACCGGTCGCCCTTCTGGCGGACGACGGGACGCGCGATATTGAAGCGCAGCTTTCCGGGCGCGACGTTGAACGCAAGGCCGGCGCCGACCGCAACGCGCGGCTTCGGCGAGTTGCCGAGCAGGATTTCGCCCGGGAGCAGTTCGTTCTTCTGCGCCCCGAAGACCGAGCCCGCATCGACGAACAGGCTGGGCGAAACGCCGAACTTGTCGATCCGCCCGCCGAGACGCATCGACACTTCGAGCCGGCCGACATAATAGGCGCGGCCGCCGATCGCGGTCGTCTGGCCGGGCGCCGCATTGGTCGGAATCACCTTCGGCCCCAGCCCGCGCAGATCGAACCCGCGCATCGTGTTGCCGCCGACGTAAAACCGATCGAACAGCGGGACGCCGCGCCCGTCGAACCCGTTCATATAGCCCGCCTCGAGCCCGAGCGAGAGGTCGAGGTTACCGCTGAAGCGGCGATAGAAGGTGCCGCCGGCCCGCATGCGGACATAGCGCGTCGTGCCGCCGGGACCGGCAAAATCCTGCGTGACGCGAAGCTGGAAGCCGCGCGCCGGATCGACCTTGTTGTCGCGCCGGTCGAGGCTGAGCGCGAGGCTGAGTACCGAGCTCGTCGATCGGCCTATCGCGTTGCAAAAGGAATTGCCGTGAAGCCCGACGTCGCACAGCGCATTCTTTCGCCGGATCAGGAAATCTTCGTCCGAAAACCGGTAGTTCGCGGCGACGCGGAAACCGCGATCGAGCTGGCGGCCCAGATAGACGTTGATACCCCGCGCGGTCTGCACGAACAGCGAGGAGTTGATCTCCTCGTCGAAGCCGACCGCGGTCGAGCGCGAATAGAAGAAGCCCGGCGACACCGCGATCTTGCTGCGCATGAAGTTGCTGTCGGAGACGCCGAATTCGACGAGCGTCTGGACCTTCGAATAGCGGCCCGACAACGTGATGTCGCGCCCGGGCGCACCGATGTTGGTCCGCGACAATTTGAGCGACGCGATCGGCCCTTCGATCGAGGAATAGCCGCCCGACACGGCGAGCCCGCCGCGCGACAGCGTCTTGAGCGACAGCAGATCGCCCTCCTTGGCCTGGCCGTTCGCGCCGCTGTTGTCGGCCCCGACGTCGAGGTCGGTCGAAGGCGCGTCGCTGGCGGGATCGTCGCCCGCGCGATCGGGCGCGGTGGACAGGAGCGGATGGATGCCGCCATCGAAGGGATCGCGTTCGGCCGCGGTCGGCGTGATATTGGCCGCAGCCGGCCTTGGCGGCGCGAAGGCGGCCTTGGCCTTCTTCGCCTTGCCCACCGTCGACCGGTTGAGAAGCGCGTTCGCCAAAGCCTGCCTTTTGGCACCGGCGCCGCCCAGCCAGGCATCCGCCGACACGTCGCCGTCGAATCCGGCAAAGCCCAGGGCGATCGCGGCGGCCGACGATGGCCCCATCTGCGTCTCGAAGGGCATGATGTCGAACGGCGCGGCCGGACCGGGATCGCGGTCGAGCTCGACGAAAAAGGGCAGATCGCCGGTGATCGCAGGCGCGGGCGCGTCGGCGGACAACCGCGGTGCATCTTGCACGAGCGGCAGCGCGAACGCCGGCGCCGGCTCGGGAACGGGAATCGCGGCGGCGGCGGGCGGCGCGCTCGCTATCGCGTCGAGCCACCCCGCATAAGGCGCTTCGGGGACCGAGGACGCGTCGAACGCCGGCACTGCCGCCGCCGGCACGTCGACGCCGGCGGATTCGAGCACCGGACGCGGCTTCGACGTGCGCGCCTTCGCCGTCGATCGCGGTTTCGCGGCTGCCAGGGCGCGCTTCCGGTCGAGCGGCAGGTCGAAGGCGCGCGCCGGAACGCGATCCGACACGGCGCCTTGGCGGAGCGGCGGATGCGGCGGCTGGAGCATCGCGGGATCGGGCACGTCGGCCGCCGCGGTCTCGCTGATGCCGAGAGTCGCGACGACACCCAGCGCAGTCCCCTGCACGACCTGATGGACACCCCGGAAAAGTAATCCGTATCCGGACAACTTTAATTCCCCCATTTCCGGCCGGCTACCCCCCAGCCCTCTCCCACGCGAAAACCCCTGGCGTTACGATTCCCGGAAAGACCGGTTGAAGCTGTCGATTATCGGCTGGAAGAACATGTGCAGCATCGAACTCGACCCAAGGTCGATGAAGACCTCGGCGGGCATGCCCGACATCAGCCGGACATCGGGATAGCGTTTCAGCTGTTCGGGCGAGATTTCGACGATCACCTTGTAATAGATCTGCTGGCTGTCCTTGTCGAAGATCGCGTCGGGACTGACCTCTTTGACCGTGCCGAGAAGATTCGGGATCACACGTGCCTTGTAGGGCGTCAGCTTGATCTCGGCCTGCAGGCCCGAGTGGACCATGTCGATGTCGTTCGGTCGGAGCCGCGCCGACACCACGATCTTCTCTGACGAGGGCACGATATCGAGGATCGGCTGTCCCGCGCCGACGACGCCGCCGGGCGTGATCAGGCGCAGATTGGCGACGCGGCCGTCGATCGGCGCGACGATCTGTTGGCGGTTGCGAATGTCGCTGCTGATCTTCAGCTTCTCGCGCGCTTCGGCGATCCTGAGCTGGACTTCGCGCTGCTGCGTCGCGGCTTCGAGCGCGACCTGGCCGCGCATCGAGACCATCTGTGCCCGCGTCTCGCCGATCGTGTCGCGCAGACGGTCGAGATTGTTCGTGAGCTTGCCGTGCTCGCCGACGACATAGGCCTTTTGCCGCTGCAGCGCGAGGAGGCGCGATTTGCGCTCGAGCCCTTCGTCGACGAGCATGTTTACGCCCATTTCCTCGTCGTCGAGCAGCTTCGCCTGGTCGGCGAGCGCCGCGATCTGCGCATCCGAACTGCGGATTTCGGCGCTCGACTGGCCGACGCGCTGCGTCAGAACCTGCGCCTGTTCGGACAGCCCGCGGCGCCGCGATGCGAATTCGGCATTCGACGCGGCAATGATTTCCTTCACTTCGGGATCGTTCCCCGCCGCGAGCAGTTCGGCGGGATAGCGCACGGCGCCGAGCCCGAGGCGCTCGGCATCGAGCCGCGCGTCTTGTGCGAGCAGACCATAGAGCGCCGATTGCAGCGCCGCATCCGACGCGTCGCTCTGGGTCGCGTCGAGCTGGACGAGGGGGTCGCCCGCGCGCACCTGTTGCCCCTCGGTGACGAGGAAGCGGCGGACGATCCCGCCCTCCAGATGCTGCACGACGCGTCGGCCGCCGCCCGCGGCTTCGAGGTAACCCGATGCGATGGCGGCACTGTTCAGCGGGGCTGCCCAGCTCCAGATCGCGAAGGCGAGCACGAACAGCCCGATCGCGATGACCGCCATCCGCAGCGAGCCCTTGACCTTGGGCGCGCCGAAATCGCGCGTCGGCGCCGGCAATGCGAGCGGGGCGTTTTCCGAAAGACGGAACGGCACGTTCATGCGCCCATTCCCTTCTGGTTGAACATCATCGGACTGGTCTTCGCCGGATCACCCGGCGCGCCGGCCTCGCCCGTCGGGATCGCGCGGCGTTTGCCGGCCATTTCCTCGACCACCACGCGCGCGTCGCCGAACTTCGCAACCTGGCCGTTCATCATCAGCAGGATCTTGTCGGCGAGTTCGAGAAGGTTGGATCGGTGCGAGACGATGATCGTCGTCATATTGAGGCCCTTCAGCTTCTTGATCGTCGCGAGCAGCGCCGCGTCGCCGCGCGCATCGAGGCTGGCATTCGGCTCGTCGAGCACGACCAGCGGCGGCAGGCGGAACAGCGCCCGGGCGAGGCCGATCCGCTGCCGCTGGCCGCCCGAAAGCTGGTACCCGCCGTCGGTCAGGACGCAGTCGTAGCCGCCGTCGAGCTGGAGGATCATGTCGTGGCAGTCGGCGAGCTTCGCCGCCGCGATCACGTCGCTGTCGGTCGCGTCGGCGCGGAAACGGCCGATATTCTCCCGCACCGTTCCGGGAAGGAGTTCGACATCCTGCGGCAGATAGCCGACGTTGGGACCGAAATCGTCGCGCATCCAGTCGAACGTGTCGGCGCCATCGAGCCGGACATGCCCCGCGCTTGGCTTCAGCACTCCGACGAGCAGGCGCGACAGCGTCGTCTTGCCCGACGCCGAAGGCCCGACGATCGCGAGCGACGTTCCCGCTGCGATCTGAAAGCTGACGTTGCGCAGGATCGCGCCCTTCACCCCCGGCGCGGCGTAGCTCAATCCCTCGACCGCCATCGCGCCCGTGGGCTTCGGCAGCGCCATCTGCGACGGACGCGGATCGGGAAGATCGCAGAAGCGCGACAGGCGGCGCAGGCTTTCGCGTGCGAGGACGAACTGCTTCCAATAGCTCATCGCCGCCTCGATCGGCGCGAGCAGCCGGGCAACGAGAATCGAGCCCGCGATCATCGCGCCACCCGTCAGCTGCTGATCGAGGACGAGCAGCGCGCCGGTGCCGAGCAAGACGACCTGGACGAGGTTGCGGACGAATTTCATCCAGGCGAGGATCTTGCTCGACTGATATTGCGTCGCGTCGATCGAATCGGTTTCGGCATAATAGCGCTCGGCCCAGTGGCCGACCGTATCCTTGGCCATCCCCATCGCGTCGATCACTTCGCTGTTGCGGACCAGCGACTCGGCATATTGCATGTTGCTCGCGGTCTGCGCCTGCGCCTCACGGATCGCCGATCGGGTGATGCGTTCGTTATACCAGGTCAGCCCGAACAGCGTGATCGCACCCACCGCCGAAATCAGTCCGAACAGCGGATGGAGCAGGAAGACCACGAGCAGATAGAGCGGCACCCACAACATGTCGACGACACTGAAGACCGTGGGCGACGAGACGAAGTTCTTGACCTGCGCGAGTTCGCGCAAGGCCTCGAGCCGCGTGCCGGGCGCGACGAGCCGCTGTTCGAGCGAGCGGATGAGCAGCGACGGCGCGATCCGCTGCGCGAACCAGGTCCCGACCCGGTTCGCGACCTGCTGCCGCACCCCGTCGAGAATCGAGCCCAGCCCGATCACCATGATGATCGCGAGCCCGAGGAAGAACAACGTGTCGCGGCTCTGGCTGGTGAGGACGCGGTCGAAGACCTGCATCATATAGAGCGACATGGCGAGCGCGGCCATGTTCGTGATCATCGAGAAGACGATCAGCCGTACCGCGATCGCGCGCTGCGGCCGCAGGATTTCCTTGAGCAGATTGTCGGATCCGGCGCGCGCGGGCGCCGCGGTCAGCATACCCCCCGCCATGTCAGCGCTCCCAGACGGCGGGGCTTTCGGCCGCCTGCAATGGCAGCACGAGCCCCGAGATCAGTCCCGCAAGTTCCATCTGGCGATGCACGCCGAGCTTGGCGCGAACGCGCTTCAGATAAGTCCGCGCGGTCTCCTCCGACAGCCCGCAGCCTTCGGCGGCATTGCCGAGGCTGCTCGATTTCAGGAACTGCCCGAGAAAGCGCTGCTCGGACGGCAGCAGCCCCAGCGCCTCGAGCAACGAGGTGGGCGCATCGACCTTGCCCGGTCCCATGATGATCACCATCGCACAGCGCGCGGTGCCGTCGCCCGATCGCGACTTGGCCGAGATCACATAAGCAAGGCGCCAGTCGCCGTTGCGGCAGTCGAGCCGGAACACGTCCTCGACCGGGGCCTGCGCGGTCGCGGTCGCCGCGCGCCGGATGCTCTCGCGCAAAGCCTTGGCTTGTGCAGGGTTGGCCGCAACGATCGAACCGTCGGCGGCGCGGATCAGCCAATTGCGCTGTTCGATGAGCGCCGCGGCGGCGCTGTTCAGGAACAGCGGCTGGCCATCCGCCGACAGCAGCGCCATCGACATCGACACGCGGTCGAACATCGCCTCGAGCATTGCCGAGCGCCGCGACTGGTGCGCAAGCTGCGCGACGCCGGTCGCCGAGTCGGCGAGCAGCGGGGCGATCAATTGCAGCGAACTCGCCGCCTGATCGCTCAAACGCCCGGTGCCGCCCTGGCGGAAGAAGAGCGCGCGGATATGCGCACCGTTGCGCTTCATCTGGATCGCGATCCCGCAGTCGTGGCTGCCCGTCGCGCCGCCTTCGCCCGCTTCGCGGAGCGCCGACAGCTGGAAGTGGTGAAGCGCCTGCTCGCCGATCCGCGCCCACATGTCGTCCGTCATCGCCAGCAGGCGCTGCTGGGCGGGCGCGTCGCCGCGCACATGGTCGAATCCGATCAGGAAAGCATGGCGTTGGGGTCCGGCCGCGGGCAGCACGACCGTCAGGATCGCCGAGGTGATATCGAACTGGGCAAGATAGTCGTGCCAGAGCCGCCGCGTGTTCGCGGCGACATCGACGATCTGCTGGTGACCGAGGACCCCCTCGTCATGATCGGCTTCACCGACCCCGTCGTAGAAACATGAAGCGTCACCGATCGCTTCCGCATAATGCGCCGACAAATCCAGACTCGCAGACATTCTGGCCCCCCATGAGACATGTGGCCCGCAACGAAGCCTGGCTTCGCCACAGGAAAATCATGCGCGACCATGATGTCCGGCGCGATGTCCTGAGTACGGAACAGAACGCACGCGCCCGCCGGGTTGCCTTCGGCATTGTACCCGACGCTCGCTGTCGACAGACGCAAATCTCTCGAAAGCGTCGCCTGCCTGACCTTTGCAAGCGACACCCGATGTCTATTTCGATTCGGCGGATCGAGTCTATTATCCCCTCGGACATATCCGTTTGGGTAGTTTACCCGCCCACCGCGAGCGCTCTAATCTCTGGCAACAGAACAAGAGGGGGTCGGCACTCGAATCCACGCGATTCAGGAGGGGCGACGTGCAAGGATCGAAATATTTGTGGGCGAGCATGATGAGCGCGCCGGGCGCCGTCGCGGCGTGCGCGCTTTGCGCTGCGCCGGCGGTGGCGCAATCGTCGCCCGCGAGCCCCGCACCATCGAGCACGATGGCCGCGCTCGCGCGCAAGGTCGTCGAGTCGAATCCGGAAATCGTCGCGCAGCGCCATCAGGTCCGCATCGCCGAAGCGCGCCTTCAGGGTGCGGAGGCGGGCTATATGCCGACGATCGAAGCGAGCGGCCTCGTCCAGCGGCGCGAGATCGACGTCAAGAACGGGGGCAAGGGCGACTCCAAATATACAGCGGGGCAAGCCGGCATCGAGGCACGGCTGCGTTTCTATGACGGAAATCGCACCTATAATGCGGTGAAGGTCGCGAAGGCCGAGCTGGAGGCGACCGAGGCGGGGCTCGACGCGACGATCTCGGACACGCTGCTCGAACTTCTGACGAGTGCGGCCAACGTCCACCTCAACCGGAAGGTGCTGCAATATTCGGAGATGCAAAGCGACGCGATCGGCGAACAGCTGCGTGCGACGTCGCGGCGACTGGAGTTCGCAGAAGCGACGCGTACCGACGAAGAGCTGGCGCGCGCGCGGCTTGCGACCTCGCTGGCCGGCGTCCTCGCCGCGACCGAAGAGCTCAACATCAACGGTTATCGGTTCCGGGCGGTGAGCGGGCAATCGGGAACGATCGTCCCGCCGCTTCCCACGCTCGCCGCGATTCCCGCTTCGCTTGCCGACGCGCAGCGTATCGCCGCGGAAGCGGCGCCGCGGCTGCGTGCCGCGCGGCTCAGCGCGCAGGCCGGGAAGGCCGGGGTCAACTTTGCGTCCGCCGCCTTGATGCCGCAGCTCGATGCCGTCAGCGGCTATGAATATCTGACCGGCGGCGTCGCGAACCTGTTCACCGGTAAGCTGCCCGAGGACCGGTCGTCGCTCTATTATGGACTCGAATTGCGCGTCCCGATCTTTCAGCCGCGCGACCATGCCGAGATCCGGCGCGCGCGGGCGCTTCGCGATCAGCGGCTTTCGGTGACCGACTCGACGTTCCGGACAGTCGCCGAGGAAGTCGCGAGCAGCTGGACGCAGTGGCAGTCGGCAAAGAGCACCATCGGTGCGGCCGAAGCGGCGGTTGCGGCGACCGAGCAGGCATCCGAGGGGATCAAGAAGGAGGCCGTCGGCGGCAACCGGACGCTCACCGATGTGCTCAACGCGCAGAACGAGTTGCTCAACGCGCGCGTGACGCTCGAGCGCGCGCACCGCAACGAGTTCGTCGCGCGCGCGGGCGTTCTGGCGGCGATCGGGCGGCTGGGTCCCGAGGCGATCCTCGAGGGCCGCTGCTGCGCGACCGACGGCGACCCGCGCCCGGCGATGTCGCCGCTTGGCCGGCCCGTCGCGGCGACCGGTGAGTCGCCGACGCTCGCATCGGCGAGCCTCGGACCGAATCGTCCCGAGCGATCGCAGCTGGGCCGGAGCGCCAGCCCCGTCATCAGCGAGGAAGCTGCGCCTCCGCCGACGCCGCAGGCACCGGCATCGCGGCCCGCCACTTCGGCGCTGGGCCGGAAGCTTAACTAAACGGAACTTTCCGTTTTGCTTAACGAACGGGCGGCCCGCGGGCGGCCCGTTTTCCGTTGCACGAATGGCCGAATTCCGCGCGATAATCTCAAACCTGCCCCAAAATGAACCAATTGAGAAAATTGTGCTTCATGTCCCCAAGCAGGAATATTCGCCCCTCCCCACCCGCCATATCCCAACGCTCAGGCCCCGTATCTCCGAGGCCATTTGGATGTGTTTAGGCCGAGTCGGCAAAAACATATCCCAGCGACCCAGAATGAAGAGGATAGCGAAATGCCTAGTGTTACTCCTTCTAACGCACCGAATGCTGCGAAGAACCCGACCTCGCGTGGTCAGGTCCTTGGCACCAACTCGGTCGATTTTATCGATCTGAATGCGATCACCTCGACCGCCACGCTGCCGTACAACGCGCGCGGCAACGGGGGGAACGATACGCTGTACGGCAATAACCTCGACAACGACCTGTACGGCGATGCGGGCGACGACGCCCTGATCGGTCGCTCGGGCGCGGACCGCGTCGATGGCGGGGCCGGCAATGACACGATGATCGGCGACCAAGCCACGTTCGTCGTCGTCGGACCGGGCAACGTCGTCTACACCGGCGTCGACAACGGCGCGGCTGACGGCAACGACACGCTGCTCGGCGGCGCTGGCAACGACACCGGCTGGGGTGGCGGCGGAAACGACTATATCCGCGGCGACGCCGGCAACGACACGCTCAACGGTCAATCGGGCGACGACCGCATCGAAGGCAATGCCGGCGATGACGTCCTCGACGGCGGCTCGGGCCAGGACAACCTGTTCGGCGGCACCGAAACCGACGTGATCCGTGGTGGAACCGGCGACGACTACATCGAAGGCGGCACCAACACCAACGGCATCGACAACATCGATGGCGGCGACGGCAACGACGTGATCTTCGGCGACAACGGCCCTGGCCGTAAAGCCGATCCCGACTATGCCTATAACCAGAGCGGGTACAACCCGGGCAACGGCCAGGCCGACAGCATCTTCGCCGGCGCCGGCGACGACCAGGTCTTCGGCCAGGGCGGCAACGACTTCATCGACGGCTGGACGGGCGACGACCTTCTGTACGGCGACGACGGCGACGACACGCTGCTCGGCTACGATGGCTTCGACCAACTCGACGGCGGTGAAGGCAACGACACGCTGGCCGGCGAAAACGGCGACGACGAACTCGACGGCGACGCCGGCAACGACGTCATCCGCGGCGGCGCAGGCTTTGACTTCGTTCAGGGCGGTGCCGACAACGACGACATCGGCGGCGGTGCCGACGATGACACGCTGAACGGCAACGACGGCGACGATCTGGTCCATGGTGACGGCGGCAACGACGTGATCTGGGGCGAGAGCGGCGACGACACCCTGTTCGGTGACGACGGCGACGACGTCATTCGTGGCAACGGCGATCCGTTCTTCGATCCGCAAGATCCGTCGACCACCGACAACGACACCATCTCGGGTGGCAACGGTGACGACGTCATCAACGGTGACGAAGGCAACGACAACATCAGCGGCGACGACGGCGACGATACGCTGGCCGGCGACGCTGGTGCCGACGTCATCAATGGCGGCACGGGCAACGACGTCATCACCGGTAACGACGGCAACGACGTCGTGAACGGCGGCGACGACGACGACCTCATCTACGGCAACAACGGCGCCGACAATCTGTCGGGTAACGACGGCGACGACACCATCTATGGCGGTCTCGGCAACGACACCATCAATGGTAACGACGGCGACGATACGCTGGCCGGCGACTTCGGCAACGACACCATGAACGGTGGCGCTGGCGACGACGTGATGTGGGGCGACGCCCAGGGCGACGTTCTTGGCGCACCGGGTGGCGGCAACGACACCATGAACGGCGGCGACGGCAACGACAACATGTCGGGTGGCTTCGGCAACGACGTGATGAGCGGCGACGACGGCGACGACAGCGTCTTCGGTGACACCGGCAACGACACCATCAGCGGTGGCCTTGGCGATGACTATCTCGAAGGCGAAGCCGGCAACGACACCATCACCGGTGGCGAAGGCGACGACCACATGTCGGGTGGCACGGGCAAGGACCTGTTCCGCTTCGACTCGACCGATGCATCGCCGGGCTTCGGCTTCGACGTCATCGGCGCGCCGGGTCTGCTCGGTTCGGGCCGCGACTTCAACCTCGCGAACCGCGACACGCTGGTGTTCGACGTCGATGCGGGCTTCGACCCGTCCGTCGACGTGACCGTCATCACCGACGACTGGGATGGCCAGGGCGATGCGCTCGACCTGCTCATCTTCACCGCGGCGGGCCTCGTCATCGTCGAGGACTTCTGGGAAGGTGCTTCGGCTCCGATCCAGGCCCTCGCGGCCGCAGGTGCATACGACTCGGTTGCTGCGCTGAACGCGTACAGCCAGGGCAATGCCACCTACGACATGATCACGTTCGTCTGAGGACAAGGCTTCGTACGGGGAGTCCACTTCCTCGGAGGGACCTCTGCAAACTGGGGAGCAGGCCGCGGCCTGCTCCCCTTTTTGTTGCGTCAAATCGGGGCCCGGAAAAATAATCATACAATGTCCCCATCCGGGAATGGCGGGAAACTGCCACTTTCTGCATTTTCGGGGCAAGGATGACGAACCAAGAATCATCCTCGACGACCCCCGCTTCGGCCAAGCGGGGTATGCAGAGACAGTTTGTAACCAAGTTCAGAAATGTCTGTCGGCGATCCAGTCTTTGCCGTGTCATCGACCCGGATCGCCCAGACCTCCGAGTTCAGCCAGCCCCCCAGCTGGCTAGCCGTGTCCGCCGCCCCCTACCCCCCTGGCGGCGGCCGGCGTCGGAGGCCCTCGAACCCATCCACCAAGGCGCACCGCGCCGCGACAGCCGGATCGTCACATGTTCGCAACGCTCGTTTCGATGATGTTGGCGCTGACGTCGCTGCCGAGCTCGGCTTCGGTTCCGGCTCAGAGCTCTTCGCCCACTTTTGTCTTTCCGGTCGCATGCAAGATCGGCGGGTCGTGCCTGATCCAGAAGTTCGTCGATCACGACCCCGGCCCCGGACGCCGCGATTACCGGTGCGGCTCGCTGACGACCGATGGGCATGACGGAACCGACATCCGCGTGCGGACGATGGCCGACATGCGTTCCGGTTACGACGTCGTCGCCGCACGCGCGGGAACCGTGCTGCGCATCCGTGACGGCGAGCCGGATGTCAGCGTCGGCGAAGGCCCGGCCCCTGACATGAAGCGCGCGGGGAATGCCGTCGTCATCGATCATGGTGACGGCTGGCAGACGCAGTACAGCCATCTGCGGCGCGACAGCGTGCGCGTCCGGCCCGGACAGCAGGTCGCGGCCGGCGAGCCGATCGGACTGATCGGCTTGTCGGGCAACAGCGAATTTCCACACCTGCATTTCACCATCCGCCACAACGATGTCGCCGTCGATCCGTTCACGGCCGATGGGTCCGCGCCGTGCGGAGACGCTCCGGCCGCGCCGACGCTGTGGACCGGCCAAACGGCGGCGATGCTGGGCTATCGCGCCGCAGCCGTCGTCACGGCCGGACTGGCGTCCGAAGTGCCCCCGAGATCGGTCGCCGACCGCGATCCAGCCGCGGGACTGACGGGTACGCAGGCACCGCTCATCCTTTGGGTCGACGCGATCGGCGCGAAACAGGGCGACGAACAGGAGTTTTCGATTATTGGACCGAGCGGCCGCATCGTCCACAGCCAGATATCGGACGTTGCGAGCGGCGGGCTCAGCTGGTTCACCTATAGCGGCAAGCGCGCCCCGCCGACGGGGTGGCAGCCGGGCCGCTACACCGGCCGCTATGCCCTTCGACGCAACCGGATCACGGTCGCAGAAGCGGAAATCCACGGGATAATAAAATAGGCCTACTTAGCGTTACGGTTCACAAAATAGCTCATTTCAAACCGGCGGTATATTTTACGGAAAACGCAATATACGCGACAGAATACCGCATTATTCTAATGAAAATCCATACTTATTGAATTATGCGACAGATATTTTGAACAAGTTAAGATATTTACACGTCTTAATAAAAAATTAATCCGAAAGATATTTCGCTCATACAAAAGTATAGGGGCGAGTACCGGAAATTGCCATTGCAGAATCATCGCCCGGGGTTTGTATTTGCGGGGTCAGTGAGAAGGCACAGGCACTGGTCGCCAAAGAGAACCTAGCACAATCACATCGGTAAAATCGTTGTTTCGGGCGGTCTGAACGCTCGGGAACACGGTAGCGCTCGCCTATTGCGCGGCGGAGACTCCCGTACGGGTCCCTGCCTTGTCGCATTCGCGGGCACCATAGGGTTCGGGGGGCGAACAAGGCGATGGATTTACAGCGGAATCAGCGGCTCGACGACGATGTCGAGGCAGCGCAAGCCGTTCCCGCCCGCGTAGCGCGCGTTCCCTCCGGTGCCACCCCCGTTTCGCCGGTCGATGGTGTCATCCAGCTTCCCCCCGGAACGCGCCTCGATGCCATAAAGCTTTCTGGCAACGATCTCGTCGTCACCCTGCCCGACGGCCAGGTGCTCGTGATCGTCGGCGGTGCGCTCGATATTCCGCAGATCAAGATCGGGCCGATCAACATCCCGGCGCCGACCATCGCCGCGCTGATCGCCGGGCAGGAACCCGAACCCGCAGCCGGGGCTCCACAAAGCTCGGGCGGGAATTTCGAGCAGACGCCGGGCGACATCGGCGATCCCTTCGGGATCGGCGATCTGCTTGCGCCGACCGACTTCTCGCTGCCCGACCGCGAAGCCCGCGAACTCATTCCCGACGCCATCGATGACAAGCCGGAAGTCCTGATCACTACCCCCGATCAGCCGGCTGGCGCCACCTCGGCCACCGCGACTGTGGCCGAGGCGGCGCTACCCTCCCGCGGTCTCGAGCCCGCAGGATCGGACCCGGCCTCGACGCGCGAGGCGATCAGCGGAACGATCGCGATCGCAGCGCTGGACCAGCCGAGCGTCGTCGCGGTCAACGGCACCGTCGTTACCGCGATCGGGCAAATCATCACGACGCCGCTCGGTCAGATTACGATCACGAGCATCGCCCCCGATGCGATCGGCTATAGCTATACACTGACCGACAACAGCACCACGCCCGACGCAACCGACGTCGTCACGATCACCGTCACCGACAGCGACGGCGACGTCGCCACCGCGACGCTCACGCTGGCGATTGAGGACGACGCCGCGATCGCACGCGCCGACACGGACGATGTCCCTGCCGGAAGCTATCTGGTCCAGACGGGCAACGTCGTCAGCGGCGTCGGGACGACGAGCGGGGCCGAAGGGGCGGATACGCCGGGCGCCGACGGCGCGATCGTCACCGGCATCCGCGCCGGGGACGGCACGACCTTCGTCGCCCCCGGCACGTCGCTGAACGGTCAATATGGCCGCCTGCTGATCAACGTCGATGGCAGCTATGTCTACGTCCGCAACGCGGGGACGCCGGGCGGCGTCAGCGACGTCTTCACATATCGGTTGACCGACGGCGACGGCGATACGTCGACCGCGACGTTGACGATCCGGATCGGCGACAGCAGCGTCAGCATCGTACCGCCCGCCGCGGGCGAAGACGGCACGCGCGTCGATGAAGCCGGACTGTCCGAACGCGACGACAAAGCGCCAGGATCGCGCGACGGCGACGGTTCGAACATCAGCTTCGGCGTGATCGAATACAAGGCCGCCGACGGCCCCGCCGTCATCAGGATCAACGGGGTCGAGGTCGTCGAAGAGGGGCAGGAAATCATCCTGCCCACCGGAAGCTTCTACATCGTCGCGATCAACCCCGAGTCGATCGAATATGCCTTTGTCCTGACCGACAATATCATCGGCGACCCCGCTTCGCAGCGCATCGACGTCACGATCACCGACCGCGACGGCGACACTGCTTCGTCGAGCTTCGACATCGTCATCGTCGACGACGCGCCGACGGCGGTGGCCGACGTCGACCGTATCGCGCCGGGAAGCTTTGGCGCAGCCACTGGCAATGTCATCACCGACGCCGAGCACGACGGCGGTGCGGACATCGTCGGTGCCGACGGTGCAAAGGTGACCTCGGTCACCGGGGCCGGCACGGCAGTCGCGGCGGGAACGCCGGTGGCGGGGCTTTACGGCGTGCTCACGCTCAACGCCGACGGCAGCTACAGCTATGTCCGCAACCCCGGATCGCCCGGCGGCGTCAACGACGTCTTCACCTACAGCCTGACCGACGGCGACGGCGACACCGCGACCACGACGCTGACGATCATGATCGGGGACAGCGGCGTATCCGTTCGCGTGCCGAACGGTTCGGACGACGGACTGCTCGTGTCCGAGGCCGGGTTGGCGACGGGGTCGGATCCCGATAGCGGATCGGCGACGACCAGCGGATCGATCGCGATCTCGATCACCGAGCTTCCCGGAAAGGTGACGATCGGCGGCGTCGAGGTGACGTCGGTGGGGCAGACGATCAGCGGCAATTTCGGCACGCTGACGATCACCAGCATCACGCCCGCCGCGATCGGGTACAGCTATACGCTTACCGACGTGACGAGCGGTGACGACGTGACCGAGGATTTCGGCGTGGTCGTAAAGGACGTCGACGGCGACACCGCGACCGCGACGCTGAGCATCGTGGTCGTCGACGATGTGCCGACCGCGATCGACGATGCGGATTCGCTGCTCGCCGACGATCTGGCGGGAGCCAGCGGCAATGTGCTGACCGGCGTCGGCGGTAACGACGCGAATGCGACCGACGGTGCAGCCGACGTGCAGGGCGCCGATGGAGCAAGCGTCAACGGCGTTTCCTTCAATGGCGAAAGCGGCGACGTCGATGGCGCGACGGCGGGCGCCTATGGCACGCTGCTGATCGCATCGGACGGCAGCTACCGTTACCTCGTCGATACCGAGAACCCCGATGTGCGCGGCCTCGATGGCGACGACGAACTGACCGAGACCTTCGAATATATGATCACCGACGCCGACGGTGACGAAGCGACGGCAAGCCTCACGATCACGATCCGCGGCCGCAACGACGGCGTTTCGCTGTCGGGCTTGAATGGCGACGGCGCCGAGGTCGTCGTGTCCGAAGCCAATCTGGCAGACGGGTCGAACCCCGACAGTTCGGCGCTTGTCCGGACCGGCAGCTTCGATTTCGACGCCCCCGATGGCATCGCGAGCCTGATCGTCGGTGGTGAGCCTCTCTTTGATGGCGACATTCTGATCGGCGGTACGGTGACCACCGCGCTCGGCATCCTGACGATCACCGATTTCCAGCCGGTCTATGACAATTCGGGCGACATCATCGGCGGCACGATCAGCTACAGCTATGAACTCACCGACAACAGCCTGCTTCATAGCGGCGCGAACGGAACCTCGCTCGGCGAGAGCTTCGCCGTCATCCTTACCGACAGCGATGGATCGACCGCGACGTCGAGCCTCGACGTCCAGATCCTCGACGACGTGCCGACCGCCGTGTCGGCGCCCTCGATTACCGTTGCGGAAGACGCCGCGCCGATCTCGGCAAATCTGCTCGCGAACGACGTTCGCGGTGCCGATGGCGCGACCGTTACCTCGGTAACGATCGGCGGCGTGACGGTGGCGGTCGCGGCGACCGGCACGACGAGCTATAGCAACGCGAGCGGCACCTATACCTTCCAGGCGAACGGCGCCTGGACCTTCGACCCCACGACGCAGACCAACCCGTTCGTCGTCCACGCCGATTTCACCTATACGATCCGCGACGGCGACGGCGACCTGTCGTCGGCGCTGCAACAGATCCGCATCGCCGACGGTGCCGGCCCGAGTGCCAGCGCGCCGGTCAACCTGTCGGTCGACGACCAGCGGCTCGAAGGCGGTTCGACCCCGACGGTCCAACCGGTGTCCGACAGCGGCCAGATCAGCTTCACGCCCGGATCCGATGCGATCGTCTCGATCGGCTTCGGCGACCTGTCGACGCTCGACGGCGGCCTCGACTGGACCCTCGAATCGGATACGCAGATCATGGGATGGGATCCCGCGGGCAATCCGGTCGTGGTTCTCGATCTCGAGGTCAGCGGCAACGTCGCCACCGTCACCGCCACGCTGCTGCACAATTATGGGCTGCACCCCGACACCACGATCGACGATCTCGTCGACCTCGGCGCGATCAATGTGATCGCGACCGACACCGATGGTGACAAGGCGGCGGGAACGGTCAATATCTCGGTGTCGGACGACGTTCCGTCGATCACCGCGCACTCGGCCCCGGCGGGGTTCCTGACGGTTGACGAGAGCAACCTCGCCGTCAATGCAACCGCAGACTTTACCGCGCTGCTCAACGTCGTCCTCGGCGCCGACCAGGCGGGCAGCCATTTCGATTTCACCTTTGCGGTCACCACGGGCTCCGGCCTGATCGACGTCGCGACCGGATCGAAGATCGTCCTCCAGACATCGGGCAATGTCGTCGAGGGTCGGCTTCAGGATTCGCCCTCGACCGTCGCGTTCCGGCTGACCGTCGCGTCGAACGGCCAAGCGACGCTCGACCAGATCCGCGCGGTAAAGCATGCCGACGGCACCAACCCCGATGACGGGGTGTCGATGTCGTCGACGCTGATCCGGATGACCGCGACCGTCGTCGACGGTGATGGTGATCACGCCTCGGCAACGATCAACATCGGCCATACGCTGGTCTTCAAGGACGACGGCCCCTCGATCGATGCGACGAGCAGCGATGCCAACACGATCACCCTGACGACGCAGGACGGCGATACGCGCGGTGCCGCGTTCGACACCGCGAGCGCCGATCTGTCGTCGGCCTTCTCGACCGCGATGGTCAATTTCGGGGCCGACGGTCCCGCGGGTGCGGGCCAGGTGACCTGGACCTATTCTCTTGCGCTGGGCTCGGCGGCCGCGACCACCGCCCTGACCAGCAACGGCGTGCCGGTCACGCTTGCCCTTATCTCCGGCGAGATCGTCGGCAGCGCGGGCGGCACGCCAATCTTTTCGATCGCCGTGAACGCCGCATCGGGCGTCGTCACGCTGACCCAATTTGCCGAGATCGATCATCCGTTACCCGGCTCGGCCAGCAACTACGCGTCGCAGCTCGTCGAGCTCGCGGCGAACCTCGTCGAACTGCGCGGCACGGCGACGATCACCGATCGTGACGGCGACAGCATCTCCGACACGGCCATCGTCGATCTGGGCGGCAATATTCGCTTCGCCGACGACGGCCCGGCGATTTCGGCCGGCGGCACGGCGCCGAACCTGGTAGTCGACGAGAGCGACCTCGGCACGAATGCCACCGCCGACCTGTCGAGCCTTTTCACCGCCGCGACCGATTACGGCGCCGACGGCCCCGGCAGCACCGCTTATGAGCTCGGCGTCAAGGCGGGACCGAGCGGATTGATCGATGCGTTGACCGGTGCGCCCGTAACGCTCTCGATCGAGGGCGGCGTCGTCTATGGGCGCGTCGCGACCTTCGAGGTGTTCCGCATCTCCGTCGCGCCGGGCGGGCTCGTCACGTTCGACCAGTCGCGTGCGGTGATGCACACGCCCGACAGCGGACCCGACCAGACGCTGTTCCTGTCGGGAAGCAACCTGATCACGCTGACCGCGATTGCGACCGACGGCGACGGCGACACGGCGCGGACGACCACCGATATCACCGGCCAATTCGCAATCCGCGACGATGCGCCGACCGCAATCCACGACGAGGATAACGTCGCCCGCGACGGCCAGAATTTCGCCGACGGCAACGTACTGACCGGTATCGGCGGCGTCGACGACAATGGCATGGACGGCACGCCCGATCATACGGGTGCCGACGGCAACCTCCGCGTCTCCGGCGTTGCCTTCGGCGCCACCGTGGGAGCCGTCGGCCTAGCACTCGCCGGCGACTATGGGGCGATCACGCTGCTTGCCGATGGCAGCTATCGCTATGACCTAGACCCCAACGATCCCGCCGTGATCGCGCTCGACGCGGGCGAGACGCTGACCGACACCTTCCAATATACGGTTCGCGATTCCGACGGCGACACATCCACGGCGTCGATCACGATCACGATCACCGGCGCGAACGATTTCCCGATCGCGCGCGCGGACACCAATTGGGTGCTCGACGGCGCCAGCGGATCGGATCCGAGCGCGAGCGGCAACGTGCTGATCGACCTCGCCCATCCGGGCGCACCCTCGGGCAGTTTTGCAGACGTCGCCGACAACGACCCCGATCTGGAAGCCCTGACCGTCACCTCGCCCGGAACATATGCCGGGCTGTACGGCACGCTGACGATCGCGGCCGACGGCAGCTACACCTACACGCTCGACGAAGACAAAGCCGCGGTCAACGCGCTCGACGCGGGCCAGACGCTCGTCGATCATTTCGCCTATACGATCAGCGACGGAACGCTGTCGGTCGGATCGACGTTGTCGATCACCGTCTTCGGTACCAACGACGCACCGACCATCGGCACGGCGATCGCCCGCGTCTCGGAAGAAGGGCTGACCGGCGCGCTTCCCGATGCGGGACCGAACGCGACGCTCGACACGACGAACAGCACGACCGCCAGCGGCACGATCGCGATCGGCGATGCCGACGCGGGCGAAACGCTCACCGCCACCTTGGGCGATCCCGGCGCGGTTTTGACCGCAGGCGGCATCCCCGTGACCTGGGCGGGCGTCGGTACCGGCACGTTGATCGGATCGGCCGGCGGAGCCGAGGTGATCCGCGTCACGCTGGCACCGAACGGCGCCTATACGGTAAAATTGTCGCATGCGGTCGACCACCCGGCCGTGGCGATCGAGGACCTCAAATCCTTCATGGTTCCGGTGTCGGTATCCGACGGTACGGTAACCACTACCAATGCTTCCGCGATCCAGATCGTCGTCGAAGACGATTCCCCGATGGCGAGCGGAGAGACGGGGTCGTCGACGCAGCCGACGCAAGACGTGAACACGCTCTTCATCCTCGATTTCAGCGACTCGATCGATAACGGCGAGCTGAACATCATGATCGGCGCGGTCCAGAATGCGCTGGCACAGCTCGACGACGCCGCAACGGGGGCGATGACGATCCGCTTCGTGATCTTCTCGTCCGGCTCGTTCGCCTCGCCGTCTTTCGCCAGCGCCGCCGATGCGAACGAATATCTCGACTCGCTCAACCCCGCCGTCGGCGGCGAGCGCCCGACGGTCGAACAGATCGGTGCCAACACGAACTACACCGGCGCGATCCAGACCGCGCTCGCCAACTTCACCGCGATCCCGACGGCAAGCAACCAGGTCTTCTTCCTGAGCGACGGCAACCCGAACCAGCAGATTCAGATCGGCGGATCGCCGCCGGCGATCGTCAACTCGCTGCAGAATGCGACGGCGGCGGCATGGAACAGCTTCGTCGACGGCAATCACGTGAACGTGACGGCGATCGGGATCGACAACAACCCGCTCCAACCGCTCAATATTCAGCGGCTCCGCGACGTCGACCTGAACGATGCGCCCAACAACAATCCGATCCTCGTCGACGATTTCCAGGATCTCGTCTCGACGCTGCTGTCGGTCATCGTTCCGTCCGCGGTTGCGGGCGATCTCGACGCCAATGATTTTTATGGCGCCGACGGCGGCCGCCTGCTGTCGATCACGATCGGCACGACGACCTACACCTGGGACGGCGCATCGAGCATCGCGGTCTCCACCGGCGGGACGATCGCAGGCAGCTCGCTGAGCGCGGTTACGACGCCGATGGGCGCGACCTTGACGCTCAATTTCGCAACCGGCCAGTATCTCTATCAACCGCCGAGCCCGATCACGGTCACCGCGACCGAGACGTTCGGCTATGTGCTGACCGATCGCGACGGCGACACCGCGACCGCCAATCTGTCGGTCACGATCACCGCGCTTGCTCCGCCGATCGCGATCGATCTCGACGGCGACGGGGTCGAATTCGCGTCGAGCGCGGCGGGTGTCCGGTTCGATTATGACGGCGACGGCACGACCGAAGCAACCGCCTGGGTGGCGTCCGACGATGGTTTGCTCGCGATCGACAAGAATGGCGACGGCAAGATCAATAATGGTTCGGAGCTGGTCTTCGGCGGCGCCGGCCTCTCCGACCTTCAGGGGCTCGCGGCTGCCTACGACAGCAACGGCGACGGAAAGCTCGATGCCGCCGACAATGATTTTGCGAAGTTCGGCATCTGGCACGATGCGAACGGCAATGGTGTGACCGATGCCGGCGAGTTCCGCTCGCTCATCGACGAGGGCATCATCAGCATCTCGCTCGTTTCCGACGGCAAGGCCTATACCGCAGCCGACGGCGAAGTGCAGGTGAAGGGCGAGGCGATTTTCACGCGCGCCGACGGCAGCACGGGCAAGCTCGCCGACGCCGCCTTCGCGACCAACTTCGCATCCGACCAGCAACGCGCGGCGAATGTCAGCGGGCTCTCGACCGCCATGCTCGTCGCCGGGCTCGCCGCGGCGACACCGCTCGCCGCTCACGAACCTGCGGCGGGCCCCGACGGCGATCACGCGTTGCCCGCCCTGCAGGCCGAGAGTGCTGTCGCCACGACGGCCCATGCGGACAGCCAGCCAGCCGCCAAATCCGACGCCGGGCATCACCAGTTCTGGGCAACGCCCGACCATGATCGCGCGGCTTCCGAACAGGGCGAACGTCCGCCGAGTATCCGCGACGACGGAGATGCCGAACGGTTCGACGCATCCGGCGCCACAGCACCCGAGCGCGGCTTTTCCGATCTTCTCGATCAGACCGAAGCCGATCCGGCACCGACACCCCGCCCCGTCGACGGCGCGGCGCAAGGCGGCGAGCATGTTCAGCTCGTCATGCCGCAACAGAGCGTGGCTGCCGACCCTGCCGCCGAAAAGGGCGAAGCGGGCGCGGACAAGATCGGCGCGATCGTGTCCGGCGCGATCGAGGGTCCTGAAATCAATCTCGACGCGTTGCTCGGCCCGGCACAGCCGACCGGCCCGGCCGCGCCGCCCATCCATCTGCTTGCGGGCGGCGACGCCGCGCTGGCCGATTCGCTGTCTTCGTCGGGCCATTCCTTCCTGGCGGGCTTCGCCGAACAGCATGTGGCCGCGCAACTCGAGCAAGCGGCGGCCGGCCACGCATGACCGGGACGAATGGCGTGAGGAACAGTGTCGACAGGGGCGCGATCGAGAGGCCGTCGGATGCGGCCGATCACAAATGCAGGGGAGACAGAATGCACAGGACCCGTACCGCAACCTTGTTGCTCACCGCCGCCGCGATGATCGCGATGCCGCAGACGGCGTGGGCACAGCGGCTCGAACTGAAAACCGCGGTCGAAACCGCGATGCAGACGAACCCCGAAATCAACCAGGCCGTCGAGAACAAGACCGCGATCGAGTTCGAACGCGAACAGGCGCAGCGCCTGTTCCTGCCACGCGTCTCCGTCGAAGGCTCGGTCGGCATCCGGAGACTCGAAAACGGCACGCGCCGTTCGCTGGGCATTGCCAACGACGAGCTATATCCGATGCAGGCAGGCTTGCGTCTCGAGCAGACGCTGTTCGACGGCGGCGTCAAGAGCAACGAACTCAAGCGACAGGCCGCCCGCACCGACGGCGCCGCGTTTCGCGTCGAGGAGCGTTCGCAATTCGTCGCGCTTCAGGTCACGCGCCAATATCTCGATTATCTGCTGCAACAACGGATCGTTGCGGCGTCCGAGGACAATATCGACTTTCACAGCAAGCTGGTGGGCGACCTTCGCGAGGGCGTTGCCAAGGGCTCGCTGAGCATCGCCGACCAGCAACAGGCCGAGGAACGCAATCAGGCGGCCCGCGCGCGACTGACCGAGGCCAATCTCGACCTCGTCAATACAGCGGCTTCGTTCCGGACGCTGACGGGCCTCGACCTGGTCGACGGCGCAACGCTTCCGCCGTCGCTCGCGAACGGCATTCCCGGGACGCTCGAGGAGGCGCTCGCGATCGCCCGCGAACGCAATCCACGCGTGCGCGAAGCGCAGGCCGACCTCGACGCGGCGCACGCGATGGTGCGCAAGGCGAAGTCCGAACAGATGCCGACGCTGTCGCTCGAAGGCAATGCGCGGATCGGCGACGATATCGACGGCTTCCGCGGCGAGACCAACGATCTCGAAGCGGGCGTCGTGATGCGCTGGGACGTGTTCAACGGCGGCGCGAAAAAATCGAAGGTGCAGGAAATGTACCGGCGCGAACGCGAGGCGAGCTTCCGGCTCGACCAGACGCAGCGCGAGGCCGAGGAAGATGTCCGCGTCGCGTGGAACACCTGGGACGCGCAGGGCAAACTGGTCAAGGAGCTCGAAGAGCAGAGCAAGGTCTCGGACGAACTGCTGCGTTCGTATCGCGCCCAGTTCAACGTCGGCCGCCGCTCGCTGCTCGACGTGCTCGATGCGGAGAACACGCGCTACAACGTGCAGGTTCGGGCGGAGACCGCAAAATTCGCGCAATTCTATGCGGAGTTCAAACTCCTCGCCGCGCTCAATAACCTGCTCGCGACGATGGAGGTCGCACCTCCCAAGGCGGCGATGGCGAACGCGCGCGAGCGGTTCAACGTCAAACCCGCTCCCGAGATGAACCCCGAAGCGATGCGGGATCCCACATGACCTATCCGGGTGACGTGCCGGACGCGCGCCGCTCGCGCGAGCTTCCGCCCGCCGCGGCGTTCGAGGCGTGGCGGAGGCATGCGCCGCAGGCCGACGAGCTGCTCGACGCCGTTGCCGCGATCGCCGATATGTTCGAACGGCCGTTTTCGGAAGCGCGCGTCAAAAAGGGCCTGGCGCTGGACGAAGACGGAATCTTGCCGCTCGACCAGATCGACCACGCTTTCGACGCGGTCGGCCTGCGCTGCCACCTCGTGCGGCGGCCGCTGGCTGGCTGGAGCGCCGAGAATGTCCCCGCGATCCTGCTGATCGAAGGCGATCGCCCGCTGATCCTGACCGCGATCGAAGGACGCGATTGCCGCGTTCGCGTCCCGGGAACCAGCGCCGACATCCAGATCGACCGCGTCGTGATCGAGGCCGCTTATTCGGGCCAGGGCGTGATCGTCCGCCTCGACCCAACCAGCGAAATGGCACGTGAGCGGCCATGGGACGACGCACCCAAGCAGCACTGGTTCTGGAGCGAGGTCCGCAAGGAACGCGACCAGTACGGTTATGTGATGCTCGCGTCGCTGCTGATCAATCTGGTCGCGTTCGCGATGCCGCTGTTCACGATGAACGTCTATGACCGCATCATCCCGAACAAGGCGGCGGCCAGCCTGTGGGTCCTCGCACTCGGCGCGCTGTTCGCAGTCGCGGTCGAATACGGGCTGCGGCTCGCGCGGACCGGGCTGATCGACGAGGTCGGCCGCGGTATCGACGCGCGGCTGTCGCAGCGCCTGCTCGACAAGGTGCTCAACCTGCCGCTCGCGACGCAACGCGGCAGCACCGGCGCGTTGGCGCGTCGCGTCACCGACTATGAGCAGGTACGCGACTTTTTCGCATCGACGACGATCGTGCTGATCACCGACATTCTGTTCCTGTTCGTCTTCGTCGGGCTGATCGCGGTCCTCGGCGGCTGGCTTGCGGTCATTCCCGTGATCGCGATGGCGATCATGCTGGCGATGGGCTGGATATTGCAGCGAAAGATGAGCGCCGCCGTCGCCGACGCGCAGGTCGATGCAAGCCTGCTGCAGACGACGTTGATCGAAGCGATCGGTAGTCTCGAAACGGTAAAGGCGTGCCGCGCCGAGGGGCGCATGCTCGGACGGTGGCGCCGGCTGTCGGCCTCGAATGCCTATACGCAGGAAGAGATGCGCAAACTGACGGCAACCGCGGTCAACCTCGCAACGCTTTGCCAGCAAGGCACCAGCGTCGCGCTGATCATCGGCGGCTTCTATCTGTTCAATGCCGGCATCATTTCGATGGGCGCCATCATCGCGGTCGTGATGCTCGCCAGCCGTTCGCTGGCACCGGTGGGCCAGCTCGCCTTCCTGATGACGCGCGGGCGGCAGGCTTTCGTGACGCTGAAGAGCCTGCAAACGCTGATGGATCAGGACGATGAACGCGACAAGGGGAGCCGCTCGGTCGCCCCCGAAGTGCGCGACGGTCACCTCCTGCTCGATCATGTCGGCTTTCGCTATCCCGAAACCGATCGCGAATCGCTGGCGGACATCAATCTCCGCATCGAACCTGGCGAAAGGATCGGCCTGATCGGCCGCGTCGCGTCGGGCAAATCGACACTCGGCCGGCTGCTTTGCGGCCTCTACGATCCGAGCAACGGCAGCTATCGCATCGATGGCCTCGAAAGCCGGCAATACGACCCTCACGATCTGCGCGAGGCGCTCCGCTTCGTCGGGCAGGACGCGGAATTGTTCAGCGGCACGGTGCGCGAGAATCTGCTGGTGGGCGCCGACGGGGCGAGCGATGCGGGGATCATCGACGCCGTCCGCAAATCGGGCGCCGACGAATTTCTGGGCCGCGACACCGCCGGGTTCGACTTCCATATCGGCGAACGCGGATCGCGCCTGTCGGGCGGACAGCGCAGCTTCCTCGTCCTGGCGCGCGCGTTCATGGGGCCCGCGCGCCTGCTGTTCCTCGACGAGCCTACGGGCGCGATGGACAGCCAAACCGAAAAGCTCTTCGTCGACCGGCTGCAAAATGCGGTCGCGCCGGGGCAAACGCTTGTCGTCGCGACGCACCGGATGGCAGTGCTCAATCTCGTCGACCGGCTGATCGTCATGGACAATGGCCGTATCGTCGCCGACGGCCCGCGCGACGAGATCCTCGCGCATCGAGCGCTCGCATGAACGCCGCTGCCGCCAAAGGCTATGGAACGGTCGCGCGCGACGACCATCGTCGCACGACCGCGTGGCTCGTGGCGATCGCGATACTCGTGACGCTGCTCACCTCGGAGGGGATATGGGCGCGCGTGTTCGATTTTTTCGGGGCCGAGGATCATGGCTATGCCGAAACCGACGGGGAAGCGCCGCCGGTCCTAGACCGCGAAATGGCGCAGCTGATCCGGCTGACCGAGGATCCCGAAGCGGCGCCGCTGTACACGCCCGAGAAGGCGATCACGGTCAACGAGGCCATCCCCTTCGCGCAGGGGCCCGTCGCCCTCGCCCGCCCCTTTCATCCAGCCACCGCCGATCCGGTCGCAAAGCTCACCGCGCTCAAATGCCTGACCCAGGCGGTCTATTACGAGGCCGGCTTTGAGCCGATCGCGGGGCGAAGGGCCGTCGCGCAAGTCGTGCTCAACCGCGCCGCGCATCCCGCCTTCCCGAAATCGGTGTGCGGCGTCGTCTATCAAGGCGTGAACCGTCCGGTCTGCCAATTCAGTTTCACCTGCGACGGCTCGCTCAACCGGCGTCCGAACCCCGCGGCGTGGAAGGAAGCAGAGGCCGTCGCGATCGCAGCGCTGAACGGCTACGTCGAGCCGACGGTCGGCTATTCGACGCATTATCACGCCAATTACGTGTCGCCCTACTGGGCGCCCAAGCTGGTGAAGATAGCGCAGATCGGCGCACATATCTTCTATCGCTGGCCGGGCCGGTGGGGAACGCCGGGCGCCTTTTCGGGACAGTATAGCGGAATGGAGGCAATCCCCGCGATCCTGCCGCGCAGCGCCGTAGGCAAATCGAAAGACCCGGCGGCCGCGGGCGGCCTCATTCGGACCTCGGCCGAAGGGGCAATCGTCGACCCGCAGGACCGGCGCGCGGACAACGACACCGGCGGCCGTCTCGATCCGTCGAAGGAATGGGAACTCGCGATCCCCGCGCCCGAAGAGGCAAGCCGCGCGTCGCGGATGATGGCGCGGCAACAGGGCAGCGACTTCGATATCAACGCAAAGGACAATGGTTCATGATCCGATCGCGCCCCTATGTGGGCACCCGCCGCGTCATTCTGTCGGCAGGCGTCGGCCTGTTCGTCTTCGTCAGTTGGGCGAGTTTCGCGAAAGTCGACGAGGTCACCCGCGGCCAGGGCCGCGTGATCCCGTCGAGCAAGGCGCAAATCGTCCAGTCGGCCGAACCCGCGACCATCCAGCGCATCGTCGTGCGTTCGGGCCAGGCGGTGCGAAAGGGGCAGCTTCTCGTCCGTCTCGACGATACCGAATCGTCGTCGCAACAGGGCCAGATCGAGGCGGAGAATCGATCGCTCGCCGCACGCGCCGAACGCCTCGGCCGCGAGGGCGGCAGCGGCGGCGCGTATGACTGTAACACGGCGGGCGGCAAGTCGCTCGCGGAGTGCGCACAGGAGGCCGCGCTGCAATCGGCGCGCGCCGCCACGCTGCGCAGCCGCAAGATGGCGCTGAGCGCGGCGGTCGAACAGCGACGCCGCGACTATGACGAAGCACAGGCGACGATCGCCTCGCTGAAGTCGAGCCTCGCGCTTGCCCAGAACCAGGTCGACATGCTCGAACCGCTCGCCGCCAAGTCGATCGTGCCGCAGACCGAACTGCTCAACGCGAAGCGCGAGGCGACCGAAATCCGCGGCAAGCTCGCGGCGGCGCAACAGGCCGCCTCGCGCGCGTCGGCTGCGATCAGCGAAGCGCAGGCCCAGGTCGCCGAGGCGGGGCTGCAGTTCCGCCAGGAGGCGCTCGACGAGCGCAATCAGTTGATCGCGAAGATGGCGGTGAACTCGGAATCGTTGCGCGGTGCCGCCGGGCGGCGCCAGCGCAGCGAGATCCGCTCACCGGCGAACGGCATCGTCAACGACGTCCAGGTCACGACCGAGGGCGGGTTCGTCCAGGCGGGCCAGAAGATCATGCAGGTCGTGCCCGTCGGCGACAAACTGCTGGTCGAGGCGCGCGTGGCGCCGCGCGACATCGCCTTCATCAAGGTCGGCGATCGCGCGAACGTCAAGGTGACCGCTTATGACTTCGCAATCTATGGCGGGCTGTCGGGGCGGGTGGTTCAGATTTCACCCGACAGCCTGTACGACGAGGCGACGAAGGAAGCCTATTTCACGCTCGTCGTCGAAACCGACCTTGCCTATCTGAAGAGCGGCAAGCGCCAATTGCCGATAACGCCGGGCATGATCTGCGACGTCGAAGTGATCACTGGAAAGAAGAGCGTACTGAGCTACCTCTTCAAGCCCTTCCTCCGCGCCCGGTCGGAAGCCTTCACCGAGCGGTGAGCGGTGCTCCCTCCGCAAGGCGGCCGCTTTAGCGCCGCCAAGCGGGATTCCACGCAGCTATGAATTTGCGATTGGTTCCGGCCCCGATATCGGGCGGCCGGCGCGGCACGGCGCCGGCGGAGGGGGCCTGACCGGAAGCGAGGAGCCCTGAGCTCGCTATCGCTTCCGCGGCCGATCGCTCAGGCGGCCCGCCCCGAGATCGGCATCAGTTTTGGGAGGATGCGCATCGGCTTCACTTCCCGCAAGTTGAGCTGAACGGGTTCGCCGAGTCCGTTCTTGACGCCCCACGTCGCCGCCTGGGTTCGGTTCTCGACCCCCAGCTTGCGAAGGATCGCCTTCACATGGACCTTGACCGTCGCTTCGCAGATCCCGAACTGCCGCGCGATGACCTTGTTCGCCATCCCCGCCATGATGCTCTCGAGGATTTCGATCTCGCGATCCGACAGCCCGACCGACGCGGCGCTGCTCTTCCAGTCCCCCGCTGCGGTCGCGGGCATCCAGCTCGTAAGGTTCGTCACGAGTTGCGAGGGGAACACCTTCTCGCCCATGGCGATGAGACGGATCGATTCCGTCAGCGGTGCGCACGAGATTTCCTTGATGATGACGCCGTCGGCGCCGATCTGAAAGGCCTCGACGACCTCTTCGAAAGAATATTGATCGAGCAAAAGCGCCAATCGCGCCTGCGTTCGCCTGGCCGCAAGCTTGCGGCATGCATCGAGGCCCGAATTACCGGTGCCCCCGTCAACGACGATCACATGATCGGCCGTGTCGTCTTCGATATTCCCCTGTGAGTCGAGGAGTCCCGACACGTCCGAGACCGAAGCCGCAATCGCGAAGCTCCCCCCCGAAAGTATCTGACGTAAACCCTCTCTCGCAATTTCGTTTTTCGCCAACAGCGAAATTTGAACAACCTGCGACATTCACCCGCCTCCCTGAAATGTTCAGTCAAGGCAACCCAGCTTTTGTAGAGGTCCGATCGACTGCGACCCTTCGCCGATCCTCCTTTCTCGTTGTTAAGATTCGTTAAGAATTCCGTATTTCCAGCTAACTACTACAAATATGGTTATACACTTTACTTGGGGAATCTACGAGAATTCTCACCCCTACCACCAAAGAGGTACTCCGGTTTTCGGAGGCTGCGACGGCGCATTTTCGCGCGGAATCAAGGGTTCAAATTTTAAGTCCTGCGAATGCAACATGTTACAGCGCAAATTCGCGCGAAATACCGCGAATTCGACTTATCCTTCCGGATGGCCCGGCATTCACGCAAATGGCATTAATTCGTCAGAAATCTATAATTTTAACCTTTAATTTTAACTCTTTCGTTCTACCGCGCGAATCAGACACCGTTGTCCACATGGCCGATTCGCGACAACGAAAACAACCACAATGGCAACACTATTCAATACCGAAAAGCGAACGGCCGCCAGGACTTTCGGGCGGCGGTTCCTTCGCAGCGAACCGCGTCAGGGTGCGGTGAAGGCGCTCGTTCGGGCAAAACTACCGCGGCGATAATCGACCATCGATAGCCGGATCGAATGGAAACCCGCGCGTACGGGTGGTTTTGGCACCCCATTCAATGCCAACGATACCGGCGATTTCGTCGTCGATCGGTCGATCTTGCCCGAAACCGTGGTCAATCGCGCCGCTGGCAGCGCCGCCGTCGCCGGGACCGGATCGACATCGCGATAGCCGTGGACCCATCGGCGCGCGCCACTGAAGGACAGGATCGGCCGCACGGCGTTGGGCTGACTGCCATCGTACAGCTGGTCGGTCATATTATCGAGCACCAGCTTCCCCGTCTTGCCCTGGACGAGAAGGAAGGCGTGATCGGCGTTGACCGCAAGGTCGCGCAGGAGGACCAGTTTCACGCGGTCGCCGTCGACGCCCGCCGCCAGGAGCATCTGCATCTTCAGGATCGCGAAATCCTCACAGTCTCCGCTGCCACGCGCGATCGTCTGTTCGGCCGTCGCCCAGAAATCTCCCTGCCGGTAATTCCGGTCGTCGTTCACATAGGCGATGCGGCGATTGACCCATTGGTTGACGCGTTGCAGGATCTCGGTCTCGCCCAAGCCGCGGCTCACCCCCGCCCGCTGCAGTTCGGTACGCATGAGCGACGCAGGCGGCGCGCGGCGGACGCGCTCCCAACGATCGTCGAAGCGCGTGCGATCGACCGGGATCGCTGTCGTGCCTAGTTCGGACTCGGGATCCGCGGCCAATGCCAGGGCGGCAGCGCTAGGCGCGGCAAACGCCGCAATCTCGGAGCACGCGCTTGCCGCTGGTGCGGCTGCGGCCGGTTCGGCCTCCCGGCGCTCTTGAAGGATGCGCATGCGCTCGAGCGCATTGGGCAATTCGGCCGCAGCCGCTTGCGGCGCTGGCGCCATTCCCCGGCCCAGACGGCAATCGCCGCCGCCAAACGCCGCTGCTTTGAGGTTGACGGTCTTTTCGGATAGCGCATCCGTCGCTGCATGGCCCGGCACCGAAAGCGAAGCTACGAGCACGGCCGCACACAGCCGAAGCTCGCATCGTGCAAAGGGCAGCATCCGCGTCATGCCGCAAGCCATGCCTACGAAACATGAGGATTCGCTTCATTGCGATGGTTAACAGCGCGTTTAGGATTGGGCACCCTGCCCCATCCATGCGCCCGCGGCGCCTCTCTTAATGTCGGGAAGGTGGTGGCAGGGCTTGTATCGAACGCAAAAATTAGCGTCTAATTTAACAATAGGTTAGGTCGTCAAGAGGGCTTAATTCCCCCACACTTTCCCCCACACTTTCGTTCATTAGGCGAAAAGATTCGAACGACCATATTCAGAAGCGCATCCATTTTCGTGGAAAATCTCGTCTCGATCAACCCCCGTTTCGCATGAGAGAACACTCGCTCGTCTGATCAGTGCAACCGATGAGGATGAGCCCGAGCGGTCACAGCATTGCTCCGGCCGGAACACCCGTCGACGAGTGGGCAGCGACAGCCCGCGATAGATTTCTGCTTGGGAGTGTTGCGGCGACCATTCAGGCAGACCCGAGAGTTGCGGCGACCGCGCGTACAGGATGATGCGCCGTATGGAGAGAGCCGGGCAGCGCTTGTCGCGCGCGCCCGAGACGCTGCTTGAGTGCGGCTTGGCGATGGCCGAGCGTTATCGTCAGACCAATCAATTACCCACGCGGGTGAGAAGGCGCGCGGCAACCTGTTATCAGATGTCGGCTCGGTAAGAAGGTGGGTCCTCAATCCATTGATCAAGCTGGGATTCACGCCAGCCGACCGAGCTTTTGCTCAGACGGATTTGCTTCGGGAAAGTCCCTTCAGCGATCTTTTCATAAATCGTCGATCGTGACAGTCCCGTTCGCGAAATAACGGTGGGGAGGCGTACGAGTCGGTCCGTTCCGCCGCTCATGCTTTCCTCCGGCGTTGCTTGCTGAACTCCCGATCACTTCCGATGAACCGTTCCACCATCGGCGCGATTAGCTTTTCGGGCGCGAGCGGGGTCGCCAACCCGGTCAATTTTGCGTGGATAGCCGCATAGTCCGCAAGATCGCGCACGAGGGATCCTGGCAGCTCGACAGTCAGCTTGACCGGCCGCTCCTCGACGACCGGACCGAGGCGCAGCTTGCTCATCGCCGGCTACTCGCCAGCTGTTCCTCGAGAATAAGATCTCGGGTCACGATCACTCGCAAGGAGAAGCCCGGCCGCACCGTGAGCGTCGGTGGAACGGAAAGTTCGCGTTCGACTAGCCGACGCCCGGCCTCGTTGGTGCTGTCCTGCAAACCCGAGCGTAGGGCCCGGAGGAGGTCACCATCGCCGTCCCCGGCAAGCTCCGTACCGATCCCAAGGAACGATGACACCAACGCTGCCCGAAGCATCCGGCCCCAGTGATTGTTCACCCGGTCCTCGGCACCGGCCATGCCCGAGGCGTCGCCCGCCGGCTGGCGATCGAGCCGGATCGACCCGCCGCCCGGAAAAATGAGACGATCCCATGCAAGCAGGACGCGGCGCTGGCCCGCAGCCACGTCGCTGTCATACTCGCCGACAAGCCGCGCACCTTGTGGAATGAGGAGCAGCCGCCCAGTCGGGCTATCGTAAACATTCTGCGTAACCTGCGCGGTAATCTGGCCAGGGAGGTCGGACCGGATTCCCGTGATCAGAGCGGCGGGGATAACCGTGCCAGCCTGAACCACGGCCGCCGAACTCGGCGCGACGACCCGCTCGGAGCTTTCGAAGGCGCGCTGCGGCCCGCCGGCGAGAAAGGCTTTGCGCGCCGCCGTAGGCGTGCCCGCCTCCTTGGCCGGTTCTGCGGCTGCCGGCTGGGCATCAAGAATTCCGGGCGCGGCGGCCGCGACGCCGCCGCCGCTCAGAAACAGGCGGCTTCCCTCAGCGGCCTCGCGCTCTTGGAGTGCACGCTGCTTCGCCTGCTCCCTCGCGGTTTGGCGCGGATCGGCGGTCGGCGGCCCCATCGCCGGGACAGGTACAGGCTCGCCCGCCTGTTGCGCCGACACGATCGGCCGCCCGAGATCCCCGGGGAGCGGCGGTCCGAGCTTGGGGACGGCGCCATAGTCGGCGGGTGCCCCCGTAACGACCTCGGACCGATTGGGCGAGGTGACCTTGTAAAGCTCCTGCGCTGCTTTTGGATCGACCGGGCGCAGGGCCCAGAGAAGCGCGCCCCCTATGGCGATCCCGGCGGTGCCGCCAAGCACTGCAAGTGTCCTGCGCGACAGGCGCATGACGCGCGGCAGTTCGCCCCTGAGACGAAAGCCGTCGGGGCTGGCGGTCGCGACCACCGCGGCATCCAGCGTCGGTTCGGCGACCGGCACCTCGCCTTCCGCGTCCGCGGGGCGGCTCACGGGCGCACCCCCACAGCTGGCACGTCGCGAACGATCCGGACCTTTCTCGCTGCCTTTCCGGCACCCAAGCGAAGCTCTCCGCTATCGAACAGCCGATCCACGATCATGAAGCGGCCGTCGACGCGGTAGTTCAGAAGCTCGGCCGCCCCCCTCTCGCCGACCGCAAAGAGCGGCGGCATTTCGCCGGTCGCGATCGAAGGGCTAAACTCGACAAAGAGCTGTCGGCCGTCGTCGAACGCGCGCACCGGGCGCCATGCCACCTTGTCGCCGCTGATCCGGTAGGCGAAGTTAAGCGAGGGCAGATTGATCCCGCTGGCGACGGGCGCGGTCCTCACACGCTCGGCTTCGGCCGCGCGGAGTGCGATCAACTCGTCCTGCGGGTAGCGCCACGAGACCGCGGCCATATAGGTCGCAGGAGTCGCGCGCAGCTCGATGTGGTAGGTTCTCCGGCTCGTGTTGATGACAAGGTTCGTCATGATGTCGGGCCGCGTTGGCTTCACCAAGATATGGACTCGGCGAGCCGCGCCTTCGCCGCTCAGCGTATCGCCGATGATCCAGCGTACCGTGTCGCCGGCGGCGACCGGCCCCGGGCCCACCAGTTCTTCGCCTTCCTGCAGCGCGATATCCGTGACCTGCCCCGGCGCCGTATAGACTTGGAACAGCGCCCCTTCGGCCCAGGCATATTGCTGGATCGCATTGAGGAAGGTAGCGCGTTCGGGCTGGATGCGCGCCGCATCGTTGGCGCGGCCGACCTGCGCGCGCGGATCGCCGGGCGCAGCATGAAGCGGAATGGCGAACAGGGCTGCGCCCGCCAGAAGGGAAATCCGGGTCATTGGCTGAGCTCCTTCGAAAGATTGATGGCGGTCACGAAGACGCCCAGAGGATTTTTCCGGAGGGCATCGGGGGTGCGCGGCGGCAGGATCGTGACGGTCACGATTGCCGACCAACGCGAGGTTTCGATAAGGCCGCCGTCCTGATAGCGCCGCTCGGTCCAAGCGATCCGGAAGCTGTCCTTCGACGCGCGGATGACGCTCGACACATCGACCGCGACCTGCCGCTTGCCGACCTCGGCGAACGGGTCGTTGTTGCGCGCGTAATCGTTGAGCGCCTGCGCGCCCGACGTCGCAGCGAAATCATAGGCGCTGAGCCAGTTCGCGCGCAGCACGACAGGATCGGCGGGGATCGAGCGGATATGCTCGATGAAGCGCGCGAGATGGAATGCGACCTGCGGATCTGTCGGGGCATAGTCGGCGTCCGCCGGCGCGACCGCCCTCGCCTCGCCGAGCTTGTCGACCTCGATCACCCAAGGCGTGATCGTACCGCGCAACGACTGCCAGACCAGCGCCGAGGCCAGCCCGCCCGAGAGCGCAAGACATCCGAAGAAGGCGAGCCTCCAGTTCTTCGCCTGCACCCGCGCCGAGCCGATGCGATCGTCCCAGATCTGCGCGGCACGCTGGAAGGGCGTCACCGGCTCGGGCGACTTGCCAAAATGTTGCTGGGGTCGTCGGAACATGGTCTCAATCCTTCTGGCTGATGTCGGGGGATGAGCCGGCGCCGTGGGAGTCGCCTTGCTTCAGAGACTGCGCGCCGATCGTGGCGCCCGAGGTGATCGCCTGCCGCCGCTTCATCGCAGCGGCCCACGCCGGCTGACCAGACGCCTCCGCGCCGGCAGCAGCGGGCGCCGCCTTGCCGGCCTGGCCCTCGGCAAAATTCTTGCGAAGCTTGGCGGCCGCCTGCCGCAGCGGCGAGCCGGCGCTGCTCGCCGCGTCGCGCGCGACACTGGCCATGCCCGAACCAAAAGCCCGCATCCCCGACTTGCCCGCAGCGCCGCGGGCGTAAGAGGCCGAGGCCGAACCGGCGGCCCGCGAGGCACCCGCCGCTCCCTTCCCGGCCATCGACGCGGCGGCACCGGTCGCAAGCGTGGCCCCGGCCGCCCCTGCGGCGATCGTCGCGCCGGCGGCCAAGGTTGTTCCCGCTGCGGCGCCGGCACCAAGCTGCGGACCACCGGCAACGATGCCGTTCGCGAGGCTCGGACCAAAGATGCCGAGGCCCAAGAGCGTCAGCGCGCCAAGCGCGATCGCCATCACCTCGCGGATGTCGGGCTCGGTGCCGAGGCCGGCTTCCATGAAGCGCTCGAACAGGGTCACGCCGATGCCGGTGATCACAGCCAGCACGAGCAGTTTGATGCCCGATGAAATGACATGCCCGAGGACGCGCTCGGCCATGAAGGCGGTGCGATTGAAGAAGGCGAAGGGCAGCAGGACGAAGCCCGCCAGCGTCACGAGCTTGAATTCCAGGATCGTGACGAAAACCTGCACCGCGAGAATGAAGAAGGCGAGCACGACGATCACCCAGGCGATCAGCAGGATCAGGATCTGGACGAAGTTGGTGAAGAGGCCCACCGGCCCGACGAGATCGGCGGTCGCATCGAGCAAAGGCTCGGCGGCATCGAGGCCGGTCGCGGCGATCATGCCGGGGCGCATGAAGTCGCCGATCGCCATTGCTCCGCCACTTGCTTTCAGGCCAAGACCGGCAAAGCTTTCGAGCAGGATGACGCTCAGCGCCTGGAAGTTGCCGATGATGAAGGCGAAGACACCGATATAGAGCGTTTTCTTGACGAGCCGCTGCAGCACATCCTCGTCAGTACCCCACGCCCAGAAGAGCGCGGCTATCGTCACGTCGATCACGATCAGCGTCGAGGAGAGGAAGCCGACCTCGCCGCCGAGCAGCCCAAAGCCGCTGTCGATATAGGTCGAGAAGACCGACAGGAAATTGTCGATAACACCGGTGTCGTTCATTGCTCGGGCTTTCCAGAACGGAAGAAATGGCGCCGTCTCGCTTCCCACGCCGCCTCGCACTCGGGATCGGCTTCGGTCGCGGTTCGGCAGCGACGCAGCGTGTCGCCATAGTCAGGGGGGGCGTCCGCTCCCGAGATCTGGGGAGCGGACGCACGGGGCGCGGGCGGATCGAGCGCGGCGATGAGGGCAAGGGTCAGCGCAAGACCCAGGACGATTGCCGCCATCACCAACCCGCCCGCCCGGCCCATCTCAATTGCCCTTGCGGAAGCGGCGGAAGCGTTCGCGGCCTTCGGCCTCGGCAGCGGCCCCGCGAGCGGCGTCGAGCATCTCGGCGCGCCCCTGCGCCGTCATCACGGCGGCAAGGTCGGCGATCTGCTGCGATTGGATCGCGAGCAGCTGATTGCCGGCCTGCGCCGCCTGCAGCGCGCCGGTCGCGCCCTGGCTGGCGCCGACGACCGTCGAAATCGACGTCCGCGCGCCGCCCATGTTCGAGACGATGCCGGCCTGCACCTTCATCGCATCCTCGAACGCGTCGACGCTGTCCTTCCAGCGCGCCTCGGCATTGGCGACCAGCGCCGAGGCCGGCCCCGAAAAGGCGGTGCCCTTGTAGCGCTGCTCGAAGCCCTTGCGGATGTCGGCGACGTCATAGGCAATGCCTTCGGCATCGCTCAGCAGCTGCTTGGTCCGATCGATCTGCGCCTGCAGTTCGCCGAGCGTCGACGTCGGCAGGCTCTGGAGGTTGCGCGCCTCGTTGAGCAGCGAGGTCGCCTGATTCTGGAGCTGCTTGATCTGGTTGTTGATCTGCTCGAGCGTGCGCGCGGCAGTCAGGATATTCTGCGAATAGTTGCGCGGATCGTGGACGATACCGCCGACCTGCGCGCTCACCGGCGCCGCGATCATCGGACCGGCGGCGGACGCGAGCAAGGCGGCGGAAAACACGCTGGCAATAGTCTTCTTCATTGGGGGGACTCCTGGTTGGGGGCGACGGTGGGGGGAAGTAGCTCGGCCGCCCATTCGAGCTTGCGGTGGGAGAGCCAGGCCGCCGCGAACCCGTCGCGGCCGTGCGCGGCGAAGAGCTCGCCGATGCGGGTCTGGTCGGTCTTCGAGGAGGCGGCCGTGAAGGCGAGTGCAATGTCGCCGAGGCCCAGGTCGAAGAGGCGGTTGCCGCGGCGCGACTGGCAATAATAATCGCGCTTCGGTGTCGCCCGGCTCAATATCTCGATCTGCCGGTCGTTGAGCCCGAACCGTTCGTAGATGTGGGCGATCTGCGGTTCGAGCGCACGCTCGTTCGGCAAGAAGATGCGGGTGGGACAGCTCTCGATGATCGCAGGCGCGATGCTCGAAGTCTCGATATCGGCGAGACTCTGGGTCGCGAAGACGACGCTCGCGTTTTTCTTTCGCAACGTCTTGAGCCATTCGCGGAGCTGCGCGGCGAAGGCCGGGCTGTCGAGAACGAGCCAGCCTTCGTCGATGATGATCAGCGTCGGGGACCCGTCGAGACGCCCTGAGATGCGGTGGAAGAGATAGGAGAGCACAGCGCCCGCTGACGAGGCGCCGACGAGTCCCTCGGTCTCGAAGACCTGCACGAACGCGTCGCCGAGCCTTTCCTCGTCGGCATCGAGCAGCCGGCCCCAAGGACCGCCGACGAGATAGGGCGCCAATGCCTGCTTGAGTTCGATCGACTGGAGCAGCACGGCCAGACCGGTGAGCGTCCGCTCCCCGACCGGCGCGGTTGAGAGCGACGTCAGCGCCGTCCAGAGGTGGTCCTTCGCCGCCGGATCGATCTCCACGCCCTCGCCCGCGAGCATCGCGGCGAGCCATTCAGCCGCCCAGTTCCCCTCGGCCGCTTCGTCGATCCGCGCGAGCGGCTGCAGCGCCACCCCGCCTTCTGCGTCGTGCAGCGCACCGCCGAGATCCTGCCAGTCGCCGCCCATTGCGAGCGCGGCCGCGCGGATCGAGCCGCCGAAGTCGAAGGCGAATATCTGCGCCTGCGGATAGCGGCGGAACTGCATTGCCATGGTGGCGAGCAGCACTGACTTGCCGGCGCCAGTGGGGCCGACGACGAGGCAGTGGCCGACATCGCCGACATGGAGGGAAAGACGGAACGGGGTCGAGCCTTCGGTCTTGCCGTACAGCAAGGGGGCATCACCGAAATGCTCGTCCCGTTCCGCCCCCGCCCACACGGCGGATAGGGGGATCATGTGGGCAAGATTAAGCGTCGAAATGGGAGGCTGGCGGACGTTGGCATAGACGTGGCCGGGGAGCCCCCCGAGCCAGGCCTCGATAGCATTCATGCCTTCGATCGTGCAGGTGAAGTCGCGGCCTTGGATGACCTTTTCGACGAGACGAAGCTTCTCGGCCGCGAGCGCCGGATCGGCGTCCCAGACGGTCACGGTGGCCGTCACATAGGCGATGCCCGCATGATCAGCGCCTAGTTCCTGTAGCGCGATGTCGGCGTCGGCTGCCTTGTTCGAGGCGTCGCTGTCCATCAGCACCGACTGCTCGTTGGTCATCACCTCCTTGAGGATCGCCGCGATCGACTTGCGCTTGGCGAACCATTGCCGCCGGATCTTCGTCAGCAACTTCGTGGCGTCGGTCTTGTCGAGCATGATCGCGCGCGTCGACCAGCGATAGGCGAAGGCGAGCCGGTTGAGCTCGTCGAGCAGTCCCGGCCAGGTCGACGACGGGAAGCCGGTGATCGTCAGCGTCCGCAGATGCGCCGAGCCGAGCCGTGGCTCGAGCCCGCCGACGAGCGCCTGATCGGTGAGCAGCGCATCAAGATAGACTGGCGTCTCGGGCACGCGGACGCGCTGCCGCTTCGTCGATACGGTCGAGTGAAGATAGGTCAGCGTCTCGCTGTCATCGAGCCATTCGGCCTCGGGCATGAAACCCTCGACGAGATGAAGCACCCGGTTCGTGCGATCGACGAAGCTCACGACATGCTCGCGCGGATCGACGCCCGAGCGAGCCATGCCCTCATAAAGCCAGCTTTCCGCGCGCGAGGCATCCTCGGCGGGCGGCATCCACAGGAGGGTCAGGAAATAGCGGCTCTCGAAATGCGCCCCTTCCTCCCGGAACTGCTCGCGGCGCTCCATGTCGACCAGAGCCGAGGCTGGATCGGGAAAGTCCGACTGCGGATAGTCGCTCGCCGGCAGGCGCTGTGCCTCGACGAACACCGCCCAGCCCGAGCCGAAGCGCCGCAGCGCATTGTTGAGCCGCGAGGTCACGGCGACGAGTTCGGCGGGCGTGGCGCTGTCGAGATCGGGACCGCGGAAGCGCGCCGTGCGCTGCAGCGATCCATCCTTGTTCAGCACCACGCCCTCGCCCACCAGCGCGACCCACGGGAGAAAATCGGCAAGGCAGGCGGATTTCGAGCGATATTCGGCGAGGTTCATCATGGCCGCATCCAGACAGGATATGTGAGGTGACGCCGGGCGACGTCGACGAAAAGCGGATCGCGGCGCGCCGCCCAAACCGAGAGCGCGTGGCCGATCGCCCAGATGGCGAGGCCCGCGATCCAGAGCCGGAGGCCGAGGCCGATCGCGCCCGCGAGCGTACCGTTGACGATCGCGAGAGACCGCGGCGCGCCGCCGAGCAGGATCGGCTCGGCGAGCGCCCGGTGGACCGGCGCGAAAAGGCCCGGAACCTCCTCCATCAGATCAGCGCTCCGCCGCCGAAGGAAAAGAAGGACAGGAAGAAACTCGACGCCGCGAATGCGATTGACAGGCCGAACACGATCTGGACCAGCCGGCGGAAGCCGCCCGAGGTGTCGCCGAACGCGAGGCTGAGACCGGTCACGATGATGATGATCACCGCGACGATCTTGGCGACCGGCCCCTCGATGCTCTCGAGGATCGACTGAAGCGGCGCTTCCCAAGGCATCGACGAGCCTCCCGCATGGGCCGGGGCAGCGACAACGAGCGCGACGAACAGTGCGGTCGAACAGAGCATGGCGCCGCGTGCGCCATGCCGGCAGGCATGGATCATCATAATTCTCCTTCGGGCTTGATGAGCGGGGTGAGACAGAACTCGCCGGTCGCAGGGTCCAGACCATCGACACGGGTGAGTTCGGAAAGGCGGCGCCCGGTGCCGTCGCGTACCAGCACGGCGACAAGGTCGATCGTCTCGGCGAGCAGCGCGCGCGGGATCGTCACCACGGCCTCCTGAATAAGCTGCTCCATCCGGCGCAACGCGCCGAGTGCGGTTCCCGCATGGATCGTGCCGATGCCTCCGGGGTGACCGGTGCCCCAAGCCTTCAGAAGCTCAAGCGCCTCTGCTCCGCGGACTTCGCCGATCGGGATGCGATCAGGCCGCAGCCGGAGCGAAGAGCGGACGAGGTCCGCGAGCGTCGCCACGCCGTCCTTCGTTCGCATCGCGACGAGATTGGGCGCGGTGCATTGAAGTTCGCGCGTATCTTCGATCAGCACGATACGATCCGAGGTCTTCGCAACTTCGGCGAGCAACGCGTTGGTGAGCGTGGTTTTTCCGGTGCCGGTACCGCCCGCCACCAGAATATTTTTCCGCTCGGACACTGCACAGCGGAGAATCTCGGCCGAGAGATCCGACATGATACCGGCGACTGCATAATCGTGAAGGCTGAACACCGCGATGGCGGGCTTGCGTATGGCGAAGGTCGGCGCGGCCACCACCGGCGGCAGCAGCCCTTCGAAGCGCTCGCCAGTCTCCGGGAGTTCGGCAGAGACGCGCGGCGAGCCAGCATGGACTGCAGCGCCGACATGATGCGCGACGAGGCGAATAATGCGCTCGCCATCTGCGGCGGCGAGAAGGACGCCGCTATCGGCGACGCCTATCCCCAGCCGATCCACCCATAGCCGGCCATCGGGATTGAGCATGATCTCGATGACGGAGGGATCGGCGAGCCATTCGGCGATCGCGCCGCCAAGCGCGGTCCGGAGCATGCGCGCGCCGCGGGCCTGCGGCTCGTTGCCGGTCGGTGCTGCGCCCATTGGAGTCCCCGTTCATTGGTCCGGGCAACGGCGCCCGGCTCGACGGGGACGAGTAAGAGACGCAGAAATGCCCCGGCTTCAACAAGGATTTGCTCGCGTCAAACGATCGGAAAGAATGACTAGCCCTTGCCTATGCAGGCGGCTCGGACTGAAACCGCCTTACCGCGACTCACCCCGATGATGCTTGCGCTCGGCGCCATTGTGACAAGAGTGAGACCATGAATGATTCGGGGTCGCACCCACCTGACGACGAAGCTCGATGGAACCGCCTGACATTGAAGCAGCGCGCGTGCCTTGATCTGCTCATCGAGCACAAGACCTCGAAAGAGATTGCACGGCTTCTGGATATTTCGAAGCACACGGTCGATCAGCGGCTGAATCTGGCGCGCGACACACTCGGCGCGCAGGATCGGAACGAGTCCGCCTTCATCTATCGGCAGATGAAGGAGAAATACGACCGAGTGACATACGACGCGGTGGAGGTTCCGGCGACGCCGGCATTGGTGCGATCCGAGTTTCCGGACGGCGGCTCGCCCAACCTCATGGAACTGCACGACAGTTCGGCGTTGCGGGGCGGGTCATCGGGAATTCGCCCGCCGTTCAGAGGTCTTTTCAAGCGCGATCATAATTCGGCAAACCGGCTTTGGATCTATCTCGCCGGACTTGCCGCTGCGGTCTGGATTGTCCTGGGTGGTCTAGGCGTTGCCCAAGCGCTGAACCAGCTGATCCAGAACTGACCTCTCTTCAAATCGGTCCAATTGGCTGAGGCTCTGCGGCTTCGGCGAAGGAGAACCTATGTCTGAGAATATTGCCGCAATGGCGGCCCGGCTGCATCGCGACGTCCCAAATGCCGAGGGAAGTATCGACGACGCGCTGATTGCCTTGGCTTCGCTCACCACCAGCGTCGTTATGGCCCGGCGCGCGATCGGCGCACCGGCGAAAACGGGCCAAGGAACGATCATACGCTTGGTCGAGGCGCAGATGTCGCTCGTCAAGGTCAGCGGCAGCATTCTTCGCGCGCACCATGAGCTGGCCGAGATCGGCAAGGAAACGGCCGGGTACGATCTGCGCGAATGCCCATCCGTTGCCGGCACGAAGGTCGTTCCGCTTTCTTCGGCTGCGTGAAGCGAATTGACCGAGAGCGATCCGCATGAAAAGTCACGAGAATGCGCATAGCCATTTTCGCCACGATATTGCTGATCGCTCTCGTCTATGCGGCGTGGAAGGGTGGCGGACCCGAGCGGGCGATGGTCGCGATCGCAGTTACCATCGTGGTCTGGGATCGCTTGTTGGTCGCTTCTGGGCTGGCCTCCTATCATGTGCTCGATATTGGTTATCTCGCGCAAGACGCATTTGGAGCCCTAGCGACGCTTGCTCTGGCGATGGTCGCGTACCGCTTCTGGACCATTCCCGCGGCGATACTTCACGCTTTGCCCCTGCTCGCCCACCTGAGCCGAGCCGTGGACCTCTCCATCAGTCCTGTCGTGTATCTGACGATGCAGGTGGCATCGTCCTGGTTGGTGCCGCCCCTGCTAATCCTTGCAACCTGGCATCACCAGCGTCGCCTGAAGCAGTGCGGCAGCGATCCGTCTTGGCACATCTCGTGGAAATCGCAGCCCCGGGACAAGGGGCAGCACTCGCCAAAGCCCTCCTAGACGAATTCCAGTCGCTCGGCCGCCTGTGGGCGCAAGAGCCCGAGGCCATAGCGAGAATCGTCGGCAGCAATTCTCCCGTGGCATCCCTCATCCTGCACGCCCGCGACGCCGCAATCGCGGCGGCGAATTCCGACATCCGCGGAATTCGCATCGATCCGTTCGCAGCTGAGGTCAGACAGTATCTGATCTTGTCGATGGGCAGCCTTGCGGACGAGCGCTTCCGCATCCTGTTTCTGGATTCTTCGCACCGCCTGATCACCGACGAAGAGATGCAGCGCGGGACGATTTCCCAGATCAGCCTCTACCCGAGAACCATCTTTCGGCGTGCCCTCGAGGTGAGCTCTGCCGCCATCATTCTCGTCCACAATCACCCGAGCGGCGATCCGAGCCCAAGCGCGGAAGATATCGAAGTGACGAGGCGCCTCGACCAGATTGGCAGATCGCTGGGGATCGAGGTGCTCGACCATATCATCGTCACCGCCGCCTACGCACATCACCTCATCAGTCGCGATCCGGCGGCCACTCGCGAGGCGGCGGCACCTTTCACCCTCCGAAGCCCTGGCGGCCAGCAGACCTCGGACGACGAGGACCTGGCGCTCGCCAACGCACGGGCGACGATGCGGCGACGGCTGCTCCGCCAACAATTGCTCGGCGCGCCCGAGCTCTTCGGCGATCCGGCGTGGGAGATGCTGATTGATCTCTTCATCCACGAATGCGAGCGAAAGCCGATCTCGGTTACCTCGCTATGCGTTACACCCAGCATTCCCATGAGCAGCGCCATTCGGCTCTGTCAGAAGCTCTGCGACGCCAACCTCATCCGGCGCAAACCGGATCTCTATGATGGTCGCCGCGTCTTCGTCGAGCTCAACCCCGACGTATCCCACCGCCTCCGCGCCTATTTCCTCGCCGGGTCCGATTGAGCTTCGCCGCGGCTCAACTCTGCCGCCAGCTTCGCGCCGCCGTCCATCCGCTTGGCGAGCGCATCGACAAAGCCCTCCCATCGCCGCTTGCCGGTCGCCTGTGCAGCAACGAGCGCGTTGTCCGGGAGCGGAGCCGTGCTGGTCAGCCAATGCCGCACAAAGAGCGCCAGCGTCTCGTTCGTGAGGTCGGTTTGCCATTCGAGCCGCTCGAGGAGCCGGACCAGGCGGTCGAGGCGCCGGATCAGCAAGGCTTCGGCCCGGTCCTGATCTTGGGGGAGCAACAAGGCGGTAAGCGCGGCCTCGACGACCTCGGTTTTGGTGGTGCCGCACTGCCGGGCTCGATCGTCCACGCTTCGCACGAGGCCAGCGTCGAGGCGGAACGTCTGCTTGATATGGGCGCGGCTCACAGGGCGATCCCGTCGCCGGGATCGAGCGAGGCATTGCGCGCCGCGCGCGACAGGCGGCGATCCGCAGCCGCCCGGGCGCGGGCCGCGTCGCCCTGTGCGTCGTCGTCGGCATAGTCGAACTCGCCCTGCATGGGGCGGCTTGGCGGCGCTACATCCTCATGCGCGGGAAGCTCGGGTTCCTGCCGGATCCCGCTATTCGCAGCGTCGCTCTCGCCGTCATTCTGCTCCTTGGCTTTAGGCGCGGGCAATGCGAGGCGGACGGGAGCAGGCGCAGCCCCTTCCCTCCGCGCCCAGTCGTTGGGCTTCATCGGTCCGGCCTGCCGATCGGGCGGCGCGACGACCCGGGCACGGAACCGGGCGTCGAGAAAATATCGCGCCTTCCTCGCCCGGATCGGCGCGAGACCCGCGACCATCACGATCTCGTCGTCGGGCGGGAGCTGCATCACCTCGCCGGGCGTGAGCAAGGCGCGGGCCGTCTCGGTACGCGACACCATCAGATGACCGAGCCATGGCGAGAGCCGGTGGCCGGCATAATTCTTCATGGCACGCTGTTCGGTGGCGGTTCCGAGTGCGTCGGATATGCGCTTCGCGGTGCGCTCGTCGTTCGTCGCGAAACTGACGCGCACGTGGCAATTGTCGAGGATCGCGTTGTTCTGGCCATAAGCCTTCTCGATCTGGTTGAGAGATTGAGCAATCAGGAAAGCCTTGATGCCGTACCCCGCCATGAAGGCGAGCGCGCTTTCGAAGAAATCGAGCCGGCCGAGCGCCGGGAATTCGTCGAGCATCAGCAACAGCCGACGCGGCCGCGCCGCGGGGTTGAGTTCCTCGGTAAGGCGCCGCCCGATCTGGTTGAGAATGAGGCGGATCAGCGGCTTGGTTCGACTGATATCTCCCGGCGGTACGACAAGATAGAGCGAGACCGGGACATCATCCTCCATGAGGTCGGCGATCCGCCATTCGGACGATCCGGTGACGGCCGCGATGACCGGATCGCGGTAAAGGCCGAGAAATGACATGGCGGTCGAGAGCACGCCCGACCGCTCATTCTCGCTCTTGTTGAGCAGCTCCTGCGCCGCTGCCGCGACCACCGGATGAACCGATGTGCCGAGGTGCTTCGTCGTCTTCATGCGCCGCAGCGTCGACTCGATCGGGCGGCGCGGGTCCGACAGGAAGGCGGCGACGCCCGCGAGCGTCTTGTCCTCCTCGGCATAAAGGACATGGAGGATCGCGCCGACGAGGAGCGCGTGGCTCGTCTTCTCCCAATGGTTTCTTTTCTCGAGGCTGCCCTCGGGATCGACGAGTACGTCGGCGACATTCTGCACGTCGCGCACCTCCCACTCGCCGCGGCGGACCTCGAAGAGGGGATTATAGGCGGCCGACGCCTTGTTGGTCGGATCGAAGAGCAGCACGCGGCCGTGCTTGGCGCGGAAGCCCGCGGTTAGCTCCCAATTCTCGCCCTTGATGTCATGGACGATGCAGCTGCCGGGCCATGTCAGCAACGTGGGGATGACGAGGCCGACGCCCTTCCCCGACCGCGTCGGCGCGAAGCAAAGGAGATGCTCGGCGCCATCGTGGCGCAGATAGCGTTTTCCGAGCCGTCCGATGATCACCCCGTCCTCGCCGAGCATGCCGGCGGCGCGAACCTCGCGTTCGCTCGCCCAGCGGGCCGACCCATAGGTCTCGGCGCGGCGCCGCTCGCGGGCGCGCCAGATCGACATGAAGATCGCGACGATGATCGACAGGAAGCCGCCCGAGGCGGCGATCGCCGCGCCGCGATAGAAGATCGGCGGCGCATAGGCATCGAAGGCGAACCACCACCAGAAGAACGCCGGCGGGGGATAGACAGGATAGCCCGAGATCCGAAACCAGGGATCGCCGAGCGCCACCTGATAGCCAAGCTCCCATGCCGTCCACTGCGTCGCGGTCCATACCGCACCGAGGACGATCAGGAAAATGACGGTGATTTGTCCCCAGAGGATGCGGTCGTTCATGGGTCTTCTCCTGTCCGGTCAGATGCCGATCCCGCGGCCGCGGCCGAGCGACCAGTCGATGCCGCCGGTCGCCGTCGCGGTTCCGCTGATATGTTTGCCGAGGTGCGGCTCGAGCGCCGGCCGCCAGGGCACGAGCTGGAAGCCCAGCCCGTCGTCGATCATCGCGAAGCGTCCCGAGGCGAGCAGCACGCGCTCGCGGTAGATGCCGCTCACATGCTCGCCCGGTGCCGATGGCCGATGCTCCAGTCCGGTCCGCGCCGCGATCGCGTCAACGGCCGCGTCAATCTCGCTGCGGCGGAGTGTTTCGATCCGCTCCCGGGATGACCGGCGCTCCAAGCCGCGCGGCAACAATTCCTCGCGTTCGAGAAAGGCGGTGCGCGCTTTCATCGCATCCCGGACCTCGCGGCCGAACCCTTGGGCGCGCATCGACCGGTCGGGCGCGGCAAGCTGCCGATCGAGCCAGGTCGCGCCGCGGGCCTCCACCTGCTCGCCGAGCGGCAGGTCCGAGCGAACCGCGAGCGAGATGTGGCGGGCGCCGTCGCGGCCGTCCCAGTGCCTCAGCTCGACGATCGCGCCAGGCTTGGCGTCGCCAGTCCACTCGAGGTCTGGAAAGCGGATATGGTGGGTTCGGCCATCGACCCCGTCGACGATCGCATAGGCGGAGCCCGCGAGTTCGTCGTCGAGCCCGCGCGCCACGAGGCGGCCGATGACTGCCCCTTCGCCCTGGTCGCCGATCGCCAGGGCTGAAGGATCGAATGCGATCCCGCGCGCGGCCATCTCGCGGTGCATGGTCTTGATGATATCGCCGCGCTCCCCGATGGCGCGCAGCCTCTCCTCGGCCGCCGGATCGACAAGATATTGGGCCGGTCCGATGCGCGAGGCGAGCCCCATCGCCTCAAGCTTCGCGGCACGCCCCAGCAGATGCCGGTCGGCTCCCGCCTCGCGCTCCGAGACCGGGCGGAGGTCGACGATTTCATCCTCGCGCGATCGCCGCGCGAGCTCGGCGTCGAGGCTGGTCCAGCGTTCGGCTTCGACTTCGCGGCGCAGCGCCGCATCGACCTGAAGCTCGCTCCTGGGTCCAAGCTCCAAGGTCGCGATCTCCGACGCGCGGCCGCGCACACCCTCTGCCATATAGCCCCGGTCGATAACGAGATCGGTGCCGTCGGCGGCGGCGCCGCGCACCAACACATGGATGTGCGGATTGTCGGTATTCCAATGATCAACCGCGACCCAGTCGAGGCGCGTCTCGAGATCGACCTCGAGCTGGCGCATCAGGTCGCGCGTGTAGCCGCGCAGGTCTCCAAGCTCGGCCGCATCCTCGGGACTGACAATGAAACGGAAGTGGTGGCGATCACCGCCGCAGCGCTCAGCGAAGGCGCTGCGATCCGCCTCATCGCCGGGAGCATCGAACATCGAGGCGTCGCGTCCATCGCGGGTCACGCCGTCGCGCTCTAGATAAGCGATATGGCGTCCGAGCGGAGCGGCGCGAAATCCCGCCCCGCGATGCCGGACGATCCGCGCCATCACGGTGACACGGCGCATCGCCGCGCCGCGCCGGATGACCGCAAGCGCCCGGCGGCCGCGCCCATGTCGCCCGGTCCCGCCGCGCGAAGGCCCGGCGCGCCGGAGCCGCGTGGCGCCGGAACGCGCGGCCGCGCGCCGCACTTCCGCCGCGAGCCGCTTGCCGCGGGCAGCAGAACCCGCCCCCGCGTCTCTCCCCCGTCCCGGCCTGATCCGGAAATCATTGTCGTCACCGCTCATCGACTGCGTGCCAGACGGCAAGCCGTTGAAAGGAAAGACGTATCCCCTATCAAATATGGCGCGGCGGACGACGTGCCATACGCAAAAGCCGAGAAAAACCAACCACATACCGCCAGCCAGCTGGCCGGTCTTTTATCTTGCCATGCCCCCTTCCCTTTCCACACGAGCCAGAACAGCCGAGCCAACAGGTCCCGGCAAGCCATTGAAGGCGAGGCGCGACGGATCATTGGTCGCGACCGGAAAGCGGAAAGAAGAGCGCCGCAGGCGCGCGAGGTGATGCAGCTTCTGCTGCATTTACGCTGCGCCCGGATTGCAGCGGAGCTGCACCGGGCTGCGTAGCCGCATGGTCGCCGGAGCGATCGGTGAACAATGATGCGCTGCGCCAGGACGGCGCCATCGGTGTCGGCGCGGAGGCGAGCGAAGCGACGCCCGATGCGCCGATCGCCGGAGCAATCGCGGCGACATAAGCGATGGTCTCGGCGGGAAGCCGGCGCCGTCCCGCCGCATAGGCGTCGGCGCGGCCCGGACCGGCATTATAGGCGGCGAGCATGAGCGAGACGTCGCCATATCGGTCCCACATCATGCGCAGATAGGCTGCACCGGCATGGATGTTCGCGCGCGTATCGAAGGGGTCTGAGCCCAGCCCATATCGCGCAGTCAGCATGGCCCAGGTCGCGGGCATGATTTGCATCAATCCCATCGCCCCCGCGTGCGACACGGCGCGCGATCGGCCGCGGCTCTCGACATGCATGACGCGCCATAGCCATGCCTCGGGAATGGCGAACCGCTGCGAAGCCTCGCTCACATGCGGTGCATAGGGATGAGCGGCAGGCGCGGCGGTAGCAGCATCGCGCGCCGCCGCCGGAACGGCAGGAAGCGCCGCGAGCGCCAGCAAGGCGGCAGCGGCGATGCGCATGGCGCGGAGGCGCGCCGAGCGAGCCGAGCGAGCCAAAGGCCGCATGGCTCAGCCCTTCGCCTGCGGTGCCGGGCGCGACCACAGAAGATGATATTCATCCTCGTTTCGCGTCGAGCGAATAAGGTTGGCGCGAAGCGGTGCCGGCAAGGCCGGGTCGTCGATCTGCAGCGCGATGTAGGAACCGGCGCGCTCGCCGCTCCGGTTCCAGCCCGCTCCGATCTCGACGCCATCGTCGGCCTCGACGAGCAGCACCCGCCAACCGGGCGCGTTTTCCGCGTCGGACGGCGCAGCCGGAACGATCGCGATCATTGCGTCGAGCTGGAGGGTCCGGATCGATCCTGCATATCCGTCGCCTGCGGTCTGAAAGCTTCCGATCATCATGATGTCTGTTCCTTGTCCGGCAAGTTGATGAAATGCCGCGCGCCGTTACGGCGCCAGCGAAGCGGCGCGCCGGAGGCGTCGCTGGTGAGAATGGGATGCGCGGTGCCGATGACGGCGGATGCCGGGAGCGGCCCGAAATATCGGCCGTCGAGGCTGTCGGGAGACAGGCCGAGGACGAACAGCTCGCCGCGCCCCAGCCGGCGGCAGCCGAGCCAGAGCGGCAGCGTCCGTCCCATGCGGTCGGCCGATCGCGCGCGCGCCGCCGGCGCGCCGTCGATCGTGACAAAGACACCGCTCCGGCAGACGAGCGCGCCGCTCGTTCCGGCGACGCGCTTCAGAAGCGGAACGCCGCGCGGCAGATAGCCGCGCTCCGAAAGCCAGGCAGACAGCGGCGCGGGCGGCGCAATGGCGACAAGGTCGCCGCGCGCAGGCTTGGCGTCAACATCGACGGCATAGAGCCCCACCGGCACGCTCGCGCTCGCGTTCCATATGAGCCGTGGCTGCGGCGCGAGGATCGCGGCCGCGCCGAACAGCCCGCAAAAGAGCGCGCCGCAGGCTGCGGTCGTGTGGAGCCACCGCCGGTTCATGGCCGGGCCTCGCAGCTGCGCAGCCACGCGGCATGGCGTTCGGCCGAGTAGGAGCGGAACGGCAGTGCGGCGGCGAGCCGCTGCCCGATATGGCGCCAGTGATCGGGCGACACGTCGCACGCATCGACGCCCGAGGCCTCGATCATGTCGATCTCGCGGCACACTGCCCGGATGGGTTCGAGGTCGGAAAGGCTGAGAAGAATTTCCCCTCCCGGTTGAACACCGGGATAGGTCGCATAGGGCGCACCGGGCGCGACTGCCCTGATGATGACAAGGCTCCAGAACACGCATCCAAGATCGTTCATGGTGCAGTCGATCAGCCCGAAGCTCGCCCCCGGTCGGAAAGATGCGATGCGCTTGTGCGGACCGCCGGACCGCTCGGCGGCAACCCGCCCGAAGCGGAGCTGCTGTTCGAGACGGCCCTCGATCCAGGTCAGCTCGACGTCGGTCAGGCCGCTTGCGGGCAACCGGAAGCCGACAGGCGGAGGGGGGGCCGCCGGCATGGGCGACGGCAAAGCCGAGGCCATTCGCGGGCGCATCAGCGGCGACCCGGGCGCAGCGGCGAGATATCGCCAACGCCGGGATCCGACGTCGATGTCTTGCGTCCGATCGCCGCCCAGGCGTCGAGATCGGCGATCGCATAGACAACGCGGCCGCCAAGCTTGTGATAGCGCGGCCCGGTCCCGTAGCAGCGATGCTTCTCGAGCGTTGCCGCCGAGAGGCTCAAATGGACGGCTGCTTCCGGCGTCCTCAGATAGCGGGCGACAACGGGCGTGGGACGATCGGACAATGGGGCCTCCTGCCAAGGACCGGAACCCGGATCAGGGTTCAGGAACGAGGAGGCGTTCTTGGAAAATCAGGCGAAGGATTCGGAACGGACAAAGCGAAGGGCGTCGGAATGTCCCGATCAGGCTGCGCCGAGCAGCACGTTGAATCCGCCGTCGCGCATGGCAACGGCGGCGCGCTGCCAGCGCGCGATGCGGCGACGTTCGCTAGATGCGTCCCATTCGGCAGCGGAATAGTCGCGCGCCTCGGCGAGCAGCAGCGCCGCTGCCATGTCGCGGGCCGATGCGCCCTCGGCTATGGCGTCGAGAAGGCGAAGCCATTGGACGAGGCGCCAGTGCTCGGTCGCGCCCGGGACGCTGTCCGGCGCGGGACGAGCGCCACCCGTATCGAGAAGTTCGCGGTGCAGCGCCATGATCAGCGAGGCACGGAGGCCGGCCTGCCCATCGGCGGGCGTGAGGTACGCCAGCCGCTCGTTCGCGCAGCAGCGCCGGATCAGCAGACGATAGTGCCGACCTCCGGCGAGCAGGACGACATGCCAGTCGCGGTACGAAAGCAACTCGGCGGCAATCTCGGGTCCGTCCACGATCTCGGCGAGGCGCAGCGCGGCAAATCCCTTGGGCGCCGGGCGTGCGATCGTGACGAAGGCGCAGGCCTGCGGCCGCCACAAGGCGGGTGCGGCCGCAGCCGGAAGATCAGGATCGAAGGCGAAAGACCAACCCCCAGCGGCTGGCGAGCCGCCGAAAGAGCCGCGTGCGGTCGGCGCCCGGCGCCGCCGCGGCGGCGGCATAGGCGCCGCGATAGGCGGGGCTTCGCCGCAGGAATTCCTGCGCGAAGTCCGCGCGATCATATCGCTCGAATATTTTCGGAAAATATGGCGACTGCCATCCGACTGCCTGATCCATTCGCACCTCCGACCCGTTTGAGGAGAATAAACCGCCGCTTTCGGCCGGCTTTGGCCCGCCAATGGCGGCGTGGTTACCGGCGCATACATCATGGACTTAGCGCAAAAATATCCGAGCTACGCACGCTAAAGCCCTCAATCTGGATATAACATCGCCCGGCCGAGACCGGGCGATGGGCGCCGCATCAATTGTCGTTGCGGCGATTCTGGCGGCTCCAGACCAGGTCATATTCGCCCTCTTCGCCAGCGAAGAGCTGCGCGAAGATCGGAGCGATGAAGCTCGGGTCGTCGAGCTTCACCGAAAGATAGGGACGCTTGTCCTGGCTCGTCTTCGACCAAGCTGCGCCCACCTCGGCATCGCCGACGAAGACGCGGTGGCTTGGGGCGTTGCCGCTGTGGTTCTGCTCGGGGGTGATGCGGACCGATCTGGCCTGCACCGAAAGCGTGACGATCTCGCCCTGATATTCACCCGAGGCGAGTTTGAAGCTACCGATCTTGCTCATGACGATGTCCTTTGCTGCATGTCGGGCCGCACCAGCGCGGCCTCGATGCGCATCGACCGCCGGCAAGGGAGCGCGCCGCAGCCGCCAGGCCCGAAGCGAAGCGGAGGACGGCGGGCAAAGAGTTTCTTGTCCCGCGAGGAACGGCGGAACGCCGGGGGAAGAAAGTCGCGGGCCCGCCGTTGCGGTCAGCGATCCAGCGTCAGCGTCTTGCCGGCAGATGGCGCAGATCGGAGGCCGGGCTGGTGCGGGGATGCTGCGAGGCTTCGACGCGAGATCGGTAGTGGAGCGGACCCGTTTGATTCAAGAGATCAGGCTCGAACTCTGCCGATCGCTCCGCCGCGCGTGCGATGCCTCTCGGCTGTCCCGAGCCCCCGCCAGGCTCCAACGGCTGCCGCGAGAGCGCCTGCAAATCCGAGCATCTCAAGCCCATATCCTCCGCTGATCGCGATCCCGGCCAGCCCCTTCGCGGCCTGATAACCGGCAAAGCCGGCGGGACCGGCAAATGCTGCCGCGACGATAGCGCGATAGAAAGGCGGCAGGACAGCGCAAAGTGCCCGTCCGGCAACGAGAATGAGGGCGCCGACCAGCAATCCTGCTGCGATCGATGCTGGATAGCCGAAGTCGCGGCCGATCAGGTAAATCGAAATGCCGATGCCAGCGTAAAGCGGAAGCGCCACCGCAGCCAGGCGAAACATCAGCACGGCGATATAGATGGCAGCCGCGGCGCCGAGGATGATGATGAAGGTCACGGGCGTCCTCCTGTCGGACGCGCTCTCCACCACCACCACAGCGCAATCTGCCTGGCGGGCATAGCGAAATCGCCCCGAAGGTGAAACCGGAACCGGGTCCACCCTGGAGCGAAATCCCGCGCGATATCAGCGGTTGAACGGGTCATATTCGCAGACGATGCAAGCGGGATCGCCGTCGAACTCGTCGAGCGGCATGACCGAATATCCGGCCGATGTTTCAATGAGGACGATGATGGTCATCATCGTGCGGGCGAGATTCCAGCCAAGCGATTGGGCGGTGGTAAGCGACATGTCGGGGCTCCTGCATTGGGAGCGGGACCATTCCCGCTCGACAGTCGCCCCGCCGGACGGGGACAGGCCGCAGTCACCGCGGCAAAGCCGCGGCCCAAGCTTGCGCAGGGACCCTGAAAGGGTTGACTGTAGGAGGCCGGGCCTCGGCCAAGGGAATAGCGGCAATCGAGAGCGGGACTGGTGCCGCGGCGGCAGAAGCCATGGCGGCCCTCTCCTCCCGGTTGCCGTTGAAATATGGCGATTGCTGCCCGACGATGAGGCGGACCGATGCTGCCGGCCAGGCTTGCTTCGCGCTGCTCGACTGGAAAGGCCGACCCGAAGGATGACGATTAACGCCAGGCACTCACGTCGCTCAGCCGTATCCGCGACGAGGGCAATCTGGTCGATCGCGCCAGCGACGAAGACGGCTATATGTCGCAGAAGCTTGAGGATATTCTCGACGCGATAGAGGCGGCGCTCGACGAAGCGGGATGCGAACATGCAAATGCGGCCCCGCCCGGAGGCGGGGCCGCGATGCTGTCCGGTCAGTTGCCGGGGGCGTTCCAGATCAGCACCTTCTTCGAAGGATCGTCGCCCGGTGCGTTCGCGACGTTGCAGAAGATCTCGCCGAGTTCGGGGGCGGAGAGCGACACCGAGATATATTCGGCGCCGGTCGAGCGGGCGGTCTTCACCCAGCCGCCGCCGAGTTCGAATCCGTTCCGCCGGCTGACGACGCGAAAATCGGGCTCGCTTTCCTTCATCTTGCGGCCGTTCGGGACGATTGCGATCGGCACGGTGACCATCAGGGTCGCGAGCGTGCCTTCGTAGCTGCCGTCGTCCTTGAGGGTCAGATTTCCGATGGTGGTACCCATGTTCAGTCTCCTTTGATGCTCGGGGACCATCCCCGATGGCGCCAGAAGGAGGGGCCGTGAGCCGCCGTCACCGAGCGCATGCGAGGGCGAACCCCCGCAGGGGGTTGACGGCATTAGGCGAGCCGAGCCCCGCAATCAGGCAGCCAATGAGGGAAAGGTCCCATGCAACGGGAGCCGATAGGTCTCAGCGGAAATCATGACTCGGGATGCGAAAGCCGGGCTCACGGCTGCCCGGGCCACCCCCGCTCCACGCCCCGTCCCCGCGTCTCGGCGTAATGCCCGGCACCTTCAAAACGCCGCACCGCCGGCTCGTATTCTCCGCCCCGCGGCAACCCCCAGCACCCTCGCTTTCCGGCTTTCATCCACAGCGATGATACCGCTTCGCCGCAGCGCGCCTTGACGAAGAACAGGCAATGAGAACAAAGAAGGAACATAAGACCAGCTTGCCGAGTTATCTGCACCTATGCGCCAGTCCGCCGTCCTTGAAGAAATTCGCGCCAAAATCGCGCAAATCGAAGGCGTTGGCGCGCGTCATGACGTCATCCCATTCGGCATCGAGGATTTCGACTCGCGAATTCCTGCGCGCGGAATCGCCACCGGCGCGCTCCACGAACTCGCCGGCAGTCCCGAACTGGCGGACGATGCGAGCGCCACGATCTTCCTTGCCGGTATCCTCGCCCGGAGCGACGGCCCGGTTTTCTGGTGCCTGCGCTGGCGTGATCTCTTCGCCCCCGCGCTCCATCTAGCCGGATTGCATCCCGACCGGCTAATTCATGTCGAAGCGGGCAGCGACACCAACGTCCTCCTCGCGATGGAGGAGTGCCTCCGCCATCCCGGGCTCGCCGGGGTCGTCGGCGAGGTCAAGAAATACAGCACCACCGCTTCGAAGCGGCTGCAGCTCGCCGCCGAAGCCTCGGGGGTCCCTGCCTTCATCTTCCGCCGCGCCTGCAAGGCCGGCGAGCCTGCCGAAGGCAGCGCCGCCGTGACCCGGTGGCGTATTACGGCAAGTCCGACCGAGGATCTCGGCATCCCCGCGATCGGACGCGCGCGCTGGCGTGTCGCGCTCGAGCGCGCGCGCGGCGGCAATCCGCACAACTGGATCGTGGAGGGCTGCGATGCGACGGGTCGTATCGCTCTTCCTGCCGCACTGGTCGACCGACCGGCTGCGCAGGAAGATGTGCAAGCCGCAGCCTGACGGCAGCGTCCCGCCCCGCCCGCTCGTTACCGCGATTCCCGACCATGGCCGGCGTATCGTCGCGGCGACGTGCCGCGAGGCGCAGATGCTTGGCATCCAGACGGGCATGACGATCACGAAGGCGCGGGCGTTCGCGCCTGAGCTCGATGTCATCGACGCGGAACCCGAGGCCGATCTCGACGGGTTGCGGCGCCTCGCCCTCTGGGCAGGCGCACGCTATTCGCCGATTGTCGCGCCCGATCCGCCCGACGGGCTCTGGCTGGACATCACGGGCTGCGCGGCCATCTTCAGCAGCGAGCGAGCCTTGCTCAAGGATCTTCACCGCCGCGTCGCGGCCTTCGGTCTCAGCCTGCAAATTGCGGTCGCGGACACGGCCGGCTGCGCGCATGCGGCCGCCCGCCATGTTCCCGCCGGACGGCCCGTCACGGTTGAACCCGGAGCGCACCGAAAGGCGATCGCGCTCCTGCCCGTCGCAGCGCTCCGCCTGCCGTCCGCCGATGTCGAAGGCCTGCGCAAATTGGGCTTCGAGCGGATCGAACAGTTGATCGGGAGTCCCCGCGGTCCGCTCGCTAAACGGTTCGGGCGCGAACTGCATCGCCGCCTCGATCAGGCACTCGGCACGCTCCCAGAGCCCATCGAACCGCTCTTACCCGAAGAGCTGCCGCAGGCCAGGCGCGGCTTCATGGAGCCGCTCGCGACGGCGGATGCCTTGGCGCAGGTGATTGGCGACCTTGCGCACGATATCGCAGGCGAGCTCACCCGCGCCGGAACGGGCGCGCGGCGCCTCGACTGCTATTTCCACCGCGTCGATGGTCAGACGCAGGCCATCCGTATCGGAACCGCATCGCCGTCGCGCGATCCCCGGCATCTCGCGAAACTGCTCGCCGCGCGGATCGAGAGCGTCGATCCCGGTCTCGGGATCGAGGCGATGACGCTCGTCGCCGCGCTCGCCGAGCGGCAGCAAGGGAGCCAGGCCGACGCGCTTGAAAATATCGGACGGCGCGGCCCCGATCTTCCCGCGCTCGTGGACACGCTCGCCAACCGCTTCGGGCAGCGCGCGCTCCAGCGCGCGGCGCCGCGACCGAGCGCGATGCCCGAGCGCTCGGTCGCTGCCCTCCCCGCGCTCGCGCCCGAGACGGGCGAGAGCTGGAGCGAATGGCCGCGGCCATCGCGCATGCTAGCACGCCCTGAACCGGTCGATGTCGTCGCCCTGCTTCCCGATGATGCCCCGCGCCTCTTCATCTGGCGCCGCAAACGCTACCGGGTCACGCAGGGCGACGGACCCGAGCGGTTGCAGGGGGAATGGTGGCGCGACGGCGGGATCGAAGGCGAAACCCACCTCACCGTCCGCGACTATTATCAGGTCGAGACCGAGACGGGCGGCCGCTACTGGCTCTTCCGCCTCGGCGACGGGGTCAATCCGGCGACCGGCTCGATGCGCTGGTTTATTCACGGAGCGTTCGCTTGAGAATGCGACCGGCATTGAACCGTATTCGCTTGAGAATGCGGCCAGCAAGCAGCGGCGCTTTCCATGACCGATGAAGGTCCGGCCTATGTCGAGCTGCAGGTCACGACGCACTTCAGCTTCCTGCGCGGCGCCTCCTCGCCCGAGGAGCTCTTCACCGCCGCCGCCATGCTTGGCCTGCCCGCGCTCGGCGTCGCCGACCGGCACAGCGTCGCCGGGATCGTGCGCGCGTGGGACGCCGAGAAGGTTACCGGGGTCCGCGCGCTCACCGGCACGCGCCTCGACCTTGCCGACGGCACCGCCCTTCTCGTCTATCCGACCGACAAACCGGCCTATGGCCGGATGTGCCGGCTGCTCAGCGTGGGCAAGACGCGCGCCGGCAAGGGCGCCTGCCATCTCGACTGGCCCGATCTCGAGGACTGGACCGAAGGCCTGCTTGCAATCCTGCTTCCCGACCGCGCCGATGGCGCAGCCGAGGCGGCGATCGCTCGCGCAAGGCGCATCTTCGACGATCGCCTCTATCTCGCACTCACGATCCGGCGCCGCCCCGGCGATGCGATCAGGCTGCGTGATCTCGCAGCATTGGCCGCCAAAGCGAAAGTGCCGACGCTCGCAACCGGCGACGTCCTTTATCATATGCCCGACCGGCGCCTGCTGCAGGATGTCGTCACCTGCATCCGCGAGAAATGCACGATCGACGAGCTTGGCGATCGCCGTGAACGCTTCGCCGACCGCCACATCAAGACGGCGGCCGAGATGGAGCGCCTGTTTCTCCGCTACCTCAAGGACAGCACGCCGGTTGCACGCACGGTCGAGTTCGCTAAGCGCTGCACCTTCAGCCTCGAAGAGCTGCGCTATCAATATCCCGACGAGATCCAGGTTCCCGGACACACTCCGCAGGAGGAGCTTGAGCGACTGACGTGGGAAAAGGCTCCCGGCCGCTACCCCGAAGGCGTCAGCACAGAGGTCCGCAACCAACTCGAGCATGAACTCAGATTGATCGGAGAACTCGATTACGCGCCCTATTTCCTGACGGTGCACTCGATAGTCGCAGAAGCGCGTCGCCGGGAGATTCTCTGCCAGGGCCGCGGCAGCGCGGCGAACAGCGCGGTTTGTTACGTCCTTGGTATCACTTCGATCGATCCGGTGCGGTCCGAACTCCTGTTCGAGCGTTTCGTCAGCGCCGAGCGCCGGGAGCCGCCCGATATCGATGTCGACTTCGAGCATGAGCGGCGCGAGGAAATCATCCAGTGGATCTACGAGACCTATGGCCGGACCCGCAGCGCGCTGACCGCAGTCGTCACGCGTTACCGTTCGCGCGGCGCCGTCCGCGAAGTCGGTAAGGCGCTCGGGCTTAGCGAAGACATCACCGCGGGGCTCGCCGGCGCAGTCTGGGGTTACAGCCGCGAGGGCGTCGAGGAAAAGCATGCCGAAGCGCTGAACCTCGATCTCGGGGACAAGCGCCTCGTGCTGACGCTCGAGCTCGCACGCACGCTCATCAACACGCCCCGCCACCTGTCGCAGCACCCCGGCGGCTTCGTGCTGACGCGCGACCGGCTCGACGAGCTCGTGCCGATCGAGCCCGCCGCGATGGAAGACCGGCAGGTCATCGAATGGGACAAGGACGACATCGACGCCCTCGGTTTCATGAAGGTCGACATCCTTGCCTTGGGGATGCTCAGCTGCATGCGCCGTGCCTTCGAATTCCTGCAGGATCACAAAGGACTGAAGCACGATCTTTCCACCATTCCTGCGGAAGATCCCGCGACCTACGCGATGATCCGCAAGGCCGACACGCTCGGCGTATTCCAGATCGAGAGCCGCGCGCAGATGGCGTCCATCCCGCTCATGGCGCCGCGCACCTTCTACGATCTCGTGATCCAGGTCGCGATCGTCCGCCCGGGCCCGATCCAGGGCGACATGGTCCACCCCTATCGCCGCCGCCGAAACGGACAGGAGGAGGTCACTTATCCGACGCCCGAGCTCAGGCGCGTGCTCGAAAAGACGCTGGGCGTCCCGCTCTTCCAGGAGCAGGCGATGCGCGTCGCGATCGAATGCGCCGGCTTCACGGCGAGCGAGGCCGATCTCCTCCGCCGTGCGATGGCGACCTTCAAGCTCACCGGCGGGGTCAGCCATTTCCGCGACAAGCTGATCGATGGCATGGTCGGCCGCGGCTACGACCGCGAGTTTGCCGAAAAGACCTTCAAGCAGATCGAGGGCTTCGGCTCCTACGGGTTCCCCGAAAGCCATGCCGCGAGCTTCGCGCTCATCGCCTATGCCTCGTCGTGGATGAAATGCCATCATCCCGACGCATTTTGCGCCGCGCTGCTCAACGCCCAGCCGATGGGCTTTTACGCGCCCGCGCAGATCGTCCGCGATGCCCGCAATCATGGCGTCGAGATCAGGCCCATCGACGTCAATCACAGCCGCTGGGACTGCACGCTCGAAGAGACTGCCAACCGCAAATATCACTCGGTACGCCTGGGCCTGCGCATGGTCCGCGGCCTCGCCAATGAGGATGGCGCCGCGATCGCCGCGGCCCGTGCCGGCGTGCCCTATAGCAGCGCCGAGGAAATCCAGCGCCGCGCCGGGGTCGGGCGCGGCGCGCTCGACCGGATCGGCGATGCGGACGGCTTCGCCTCGCTCGGAAGCTCGCGCCGGGAAGGGTTATGGGAAGTGAAGGGCTTGGGACCTGCCGCCCTTCCCCTCTTCCAGGCTGCCGACGAACGCGCAGGACGTCTCCAGCGCGAAGCACTGGAACCCGAGACGCTGCTCGCGCCGATGGGCGAAGGCGCCGAGGTCGTCGAGGACTATAGAGCGTCCGGTCTGTCACTCAGAGCCCATCCCCTCGCCTTCCTCCGCGACGAGCTTCGCTCGCGAAAGATCATCACCTGCCGGGAGCTTCACGGCATCAAGGACGGCCGGTGGGTGAACCTCGCCGGGGTCGTTCTCGTCCGGCAAAAGCCGGGCTCGGCGAAGGGCGTCATGTTCATCACCCTCGAAGACGAGACCGAGGTCGCGAACCTCGTCGTGTGGACCAATGTCTTCGAGAAATATCGCCGCGTCGTCCTCGGCGCCGCGATGATGGGTGTGCGCGGTCAGGTTCAGCGCGAGGGCGAGGTCATCCATATCGTCGCGCAAAGGCTCGACGACCTCTCCCCGTTGCTCGCGAGCGTCGGGCAGCGCAAGGACATCGCCGATATCTACAGGGTCGGCCGCGCCGACGTCGTCAAGAGCCCCGTGGGTCCCGACCCGCGCGATCCGGAAACGAAGCCGCTCGGCCGCAATCCGCGCGACATCTATATTCCCGACCTCCGCCTCGGGTCCGGCATCATTCCCGGCCAACCGACCGAAGGCATCAAGATCAAACCTCGGGATTTTCGTTAGCTTTCAAATGGCAGGGGGCGGAACCCGACATGGTTTCAGGGGTCTAGATCATGAGGGGCCAGCGCATGCCCCGCCAAGGTCGGCCAGGCACGCAACCAAATGGAGTGATGCCGATGAACCGCCTGATGATCCTTCCCCTCGCAGCCGCAACGGCCATGGTAAGTGCCTGCGCCTCGACCGGCAGCAGCTACGCCTATGACGACGGCGGCTATGGCTATTATGATCGTGCCTATTACGACCAATATGGCCGCTACGACTATGACCGCCCGGATCCGCGCCACAGCGGCTATTATGCAGAGAATTACTATCGCAACGACCGGCGCTATCGCGAACGCCGCCTCAACGACAACGACCGCATCTATCGCGGCCGCGACAATAAATATTATTGCCGCCGAAACGACGGGTCGACCGGACTGATCGTCGGCGGGATCGCCGGCGGCGTGCTCGGCAACGTCATCGCAGACGGCAGGTCGGAAACGCTGGGCACCGTGATCGGCGCCATCGGCGGCGCAGCCGTCGGGCGCGAAATCGATCGCAGCAATGTGCGCTGCCGATAGTCGCAAAACAATCGACGGCCGTTGGAACGATCTGGCGGTCAGCGCGTATCTACTTTGCAAGCTCGGGTCTCAGGACCCGACTTCAGGAAAGCCCCGCAGCCTTGTGCAGCGGGGCTTTACCTTTTTGGGCTTCGAATGTGCCCCACTTCCAACTTTGTTAACGCTCGGGGTCTAGGCTGAAGCAGGCGGGATTTCAGGAGGTCGGCCATCCGCAGGCGGAACCGGTCCTCCCTGTGGGCGGTAATTCTCGGCAAGGAGCTGAGCGATGTCGACCCCGGTCAAATATTCACCCGATGCGATCGAGATCGAGCTGATCCGAAGTCTCTACGATGGCTTGCTGCCGTCGCTCGTGATGTCGCTCGGCTTTCTCATATGCGGGGCGCTGATCATCGAACAATCGGGCGACATGCTGATCGCGGGACCCTATGCGATCGGCGTCCTCGCCTCGATCGCCCGGCTCCTCGTCGCCTCGCGCGACGCAGCCGCCGCGGATAATCCCGCGATCACACTCGGTGAGGCCCGCCGGCTCGAGCGCCGCTATGCGGCGAGCTATATCGTCTTTGCAGCCATGCTCGGCTTCTTCGCGGCGCGGGCGCTTGCCTTACCCGATCCAGCCATCGACAAACTCGCGATCTGCCTCGTCATCGGCTATGCGGCCGGCGTCGCGGCGGGGACGAGCCTTCGCCCGCGCATCGCCATCGCCTCGCTCCTTCTCGCCGTCATGCCGTCGGTCGTCACGATGCTCGTTGTCGGAAAGCCACTCCACATCGCGACCGCGCTGATGACCGCCGCCTTCCTCGCGGGCGGTATCTTCAGCTTGCGAAAAAGACACGCCCACGCCCTCGACGACATCGGCCGCCGGCTTACATTCGCCTCGCTCGCGCGAAGCGACGGGCTCACGGACCTGCCCAACCGGTTGGCGCTGCGCGAATGGTTCGACCATAATGTGCGCTTCGCAAAGCTCCGCCCGATCGCACTTCATTGCCTCGACCTCAACGGCTTCAAACCGGTGAACGACAGCTTCGGTCATCCCGTCGGCGACGCGTTGCTCACCGCGGTGGCAAGACGAATTTCAGGGACCTTGCGCGAAGGCGACATTGCCGCCCGCCTTGGCGGCGACGAGTTCGTGATCGTGCAGCTTCAGATCGGCAATCCCGACGAGGCCTATATGCTCGCGGAACGCGTCGCAGCTTCGATCGCGCGTCCCTTTGCCGTCGGAAGCCATGATATCCGCGTTTCGACGTCGATCGGTTATATCGCGTGCGAAGACCTGTCGCGCGACCTCGAGCAACTGATCAGCCTCGCCGACGAGGCGCTTTATACCGCCAAGCGGAGCGGCCGCAGCATCTGCAGATATCAGGACGCTGCCGCGGTGCAGGCTGCGGCTTAAAACCCGCGCGGTTTCGGCAACATCCGTTCACGCCGCGCGTTGGGGATGCGAGGGGAGATCAAGGACGACTGATGCCCCGTATTCTTCTGCTGATGACCTCCGTTCTCGCGCTCGGCGCCGCGACCCTCTCGCTCCAGTCCTGCGGCAGCGAACCGGTCGAGGCCGCGCCGCCGGAGGCAGCGACGAGTGCGCTCGTCACGCTGCCCGACGGATCGACCATGGCGGCGGCATCGGGATCGCTGACGCGCGAGATGGCCGATTGGCTTGCATCGCGCGAGGGCCAGATCAGGACATTCACCTTTCATGGCTTCGAAGAAGACAGGCCCAAATTGACGAGCATCGGTCTCGGCCGAGCAGCGGACCTCGCCACCGTCCTTCGCGCGGCTCCGGCCGCGACGATCGAAATCGCCGGCGACGAAGCCCAGATCAGCCTCCTCGCCCATTTGCTCGAGGATCGCGGCATCGCATCCGAACGGATGAAGATCGTCCCGGCGGCCGGGATCGGAACGGCGATGCTGACGCTCCATCGCGGCTCCATGTCTCCGCTGATGACGGCGAAGTCCTGAATCTTTGCCAGGCGAAAAAAGGCCGACTTTAGTTGGTCAAATCCTCGAACCACTGCGCATAGGGCGTGTTGACTGCCATGCGCCGATTATAGTCCGGGACTCCATCGTCCCACCACACCGGTCCGCGCTCACCAAGCGCGCGCTTGGACCGATCCACCGCAGAGCGAGCCCGCCGTAGCGCGACGCCGTCCCTTGCTGCGAGCGCCGCTCGCACGTCCCGCCGGGCAGTCATCAGTTCGGATACTAGTCGCTCACGTTGGTCAGGCTCCAACGCCGGGTTCGACATACGCCAAAGTCGGCCGCGAATGACGAAATAGCGGCCGTCCGGCGTGACATCCAGTGTTTCGGGCCGGTGCTCAGACACGGCCGGTATAGGGAGAAGATATAGTCGTGTGCCGGCGACCGAGGGGTTTGTGATCGCCGGCACCCGTGAGGATGGCAAAGTCGGAAACTTCGGCCATCCCGGAAACTCAGGGCAATGTGCGGCGTCCGCGCCCGAAGACAAAGGCGACGATGAAGAGGACGACGCCGATCACGAGCAAGATCTTGGCGAAATCGGCCGAAAGGCCGGCGATGCCGCCGAAGCCGAGAAGCGCCGCGACGAGCGCGACAACGGCAAAGATGATAGCCCATCTGAACATGATAAATCTCCCGTCTGGACGCAGTCCGCCAATCGCCCGACCGCACTTGCTGCGGACGTTGAAAGCTGCGCCAATTCATCCGTGGTGGATGTCCGGGTAACGCTGGCTCGCTTCGGAAGTTCCGCGCCGCCCCGGTCTCAGCACCCCCGGAATAACCTGTGTTAATCCGAAAATATTCTCGGGAACGCTTGCCGTCGTCGGCGCGTCATTCGAGGTTGAGAGCGCCACTCCGCTCGACGACGGAAGAGGTATCGAAGGCAAGGTGCCGACAGAATCGCGGCACAGACAGGCGCAGATTGACTGCGCCTTCTGGGCCGGGCCGCAGCTCCCGCGCGGCCCGGCTTCGCGAGCGCAGACACAGGAGACCATGATGGCGGACGAAAAGAGACTGACAGGCGCACCCGATCGCGATCGTATCAGCCTTTCCGAAGATTATGAGATCCGCGATTGGACCGAGAGCCTCGGCGTGGGCGAGGAAGAACTTCGCGAGGCTGTCGATGCTGTCGGAAACAGCGCGGACGCCGTGCGCGCCTATTTGAACGACGGCCGATGACTTGGGACGCTGCAGCAACGGCTCCTGTCGAGCGGATAGCCAGGGTCCTTGCCGGACATGAGCTCAGCCGGAACGGCGAAGGCGAAATGCGGTCGGCGGCCGATGCCGTCGATATGCTCTGGCCGGAGTATACCGCCGCGGCGCTCGCTATCCTCAAGACGATGCGGGAGCCGAGCGGGCGTATGCTGGCAGTCGGGGATGCCGCGGTGTGGGAAAGAATGATCACCGCGGCGATCGAGGACGAGACGATCTCCGAGAGCTGATCGTTCAGCCACGCGACACGAGGCCGGTGGTAAAGCTGCCGATATGCCTCTCACCACCGATCTCCCTTGGGAGCAACTCGCGACCTATGCGGCTGGCGCCGCGCTCGTCTTGATCCTGCTGTTCAAGATCCCCTATGTCGGCCGCGTGCTGCGCGGCCTCTTCTCCTTCGCGCTTCTCGCCTTCGCGATCTTCCTCATTCTTCAGCACGCCCCCTTCGATCCGAACCTCGGCCGCCTCACCGCGGCGATCGGTCTCGATCGACAGCAGGTCGTCGGCAGCGAGGCGCGCATTCCCATGGCGCGCGACGGACATTTCTGGGTCGATGCCGAAATCAATGGCGTTAAGCGAAAGATGCTCGTCGACAGCGGCGCCACCGTGACGGCGCTATCGCAGGAGACCGCCCGCGCAGCCGGGGTCGAGGCCGATGCAACGCTGCTGCCGCTCCTGATGCAGACCGCGAACGGGACGGTGCGGGCCGAGGCCGGAACGGTCGATGCGCTCGCGGTCGGCGCCATCGAGGCACAGGGGCTGAAGGTCGTGATTTCGCCCGCGCTCGGCAATACGGATGTGCTCGGCATGAATTTCCTGTCGCAGCTCGCCGCCTGGCGCGTCGAGGGCCGCACGCTCTTCCTTGTTCCTCAACCCGCCGAAGTTGACCCTTGATCGACACGGCACAGATTCGCCTTTGTTCCATTTTTGTTCTATGATCCACGACCGACTCGCAACGAAAGACCGGCCATGGGCGACGTAATCCAGTTCGACAGATCCGAAGGTGACGACCGCATCCCCGGCCATGCTGCCGCCAATGATTTTTTCGCACCCGGCGGTTTTCTCGCCGCGATCAACGCGGTCCATATCACCGGCGCGCATCTCGCGCGCGCGATCGAGACGATCCGGCATCTTGTGGTGAAGAGCCCGAGCGACGTTGCGGCGCATGGCCGTCTGCTTGAGCGTTTCGCGCGTGAGCATGGACTTGGTGATCATGGCGGCGCCGCGCTCCACGTGCGCGCAATCGCCCTCGATCGCTGGGCGCAGGAATTCGACCCGTTCGGCGAGAGCGACATCAGCGGCTTCTACGCCGCCGGCGGCAGCGCCCCGCTCGTCGAAACCGAGATCGGTCTCGGATTCGAGCCGGCGAGCTTTGCGGAACAGGTCCAAAAATGGACGAAGATTTTCGCCTGAAGCCCGAGAGATGAGCCGCCTCTACACCCTTGCCGCCACGGCTTCGGACGTCGCCGATCATTTTGGCGCCGGCGGCTTTACCGATATCGCCGTTCCCTCGGAGACGATCGAGGCCCTCGCCGGCCTCGTCGTCCACGAAACGAACGGCCGACGGCACCTTCGCCAGATGCTCTGGGGCTTCCCGCGCCTCACCCGCGAGATGCGGCTGCGCGGCGATCCGCCGGGCCGCATCGGCCTCGTCGCCGATCTCACCAACCCGATGTGGGAAGGTCTCGTCGTCGAGCCCAGATATCGCTGCCTCATTCCGCTGACGCACTTTGCGAACCCCAGCGGCTCGCCCGGCGAGAAAACCCGCAGCTGGTTCTCGGCCGAAGGCCAGCCGATCATGGCCTGGGCCGGCTTCGCCAAGAACACCCCCGAAATGGGTCCCGTTTACGCCGGCATGACGATGGAGGCGAACGAACTCGTCCATCCCACGAACGACCGCATGCCCGTCCTCCTCATGCCCCATGAATATGAGCGCTGGCTCCACGGCTCGATCAAGGATGTCATCGGCTTCCAGTTTCGCCCACCCCCGCCCGCGGAAAACTTCCTCGTCGAACATACCGACGATCTCTGGCGCAGCGGCAAATTGCCCCCGAGCGCGCGGCCCCAGCAAGCGCTGCTCTAGTAGGGCGCCATTGCCGCCAGCGCCCTTCCTTCCCGGCCCGATACTGATAGACTGACGTCTATGTGCAATCTCTACACCGAGCGCAAAAGCGCGGCCGAGGTCGCGGCGCATTTCGGCGTCGACCTGCCCGTGCAGGCGTTCAACAGCGCCGAGGATGTCTATCCCGGCTATTCGGGAATGGTTGTCCGCGAAGAGCAGGGAAAGCGCGTCCTTCAGTCCATGACTTGGGGTTTCCCGCGCCACTCGAAAAGCAAGAAGACGGGTCTGCCCAACAAGCCAAGTCCGACGAACAACGCACGCGACGATCAGCTCTTCAATCCTTATGGCATGTGGAGCGAATGGTTCGCTAGGCCGGCGCATCGCTGCCTGATCCCCTTCACCGCCTTTGCCGAGGCCGTCGGTGAAAAAGGCGCGATGACGAAGACCTGGATCAGCGTTACCGATCAGCCGCTTGCGGCCTGGGCGGGACTCTGGCGCCCCACCGATGAATGGGGCAACGCCTACACCGGCGTGATGGTGGACGCGACCGAAGAACTGCTCGATATCCACGACCGCATGCCGGTGATCCTCCGTCCCGAGGATCATGAGACCTGGCTGCACGCGCCCGCCGACGAAGCGTTCGAACTCGTGCGCAAATATCCCGGCGCCCTCCTCGAGGCCCAGCATAGCAACGACCCATGGAGCAACCGCAGCAAGACCTTGCCTCAACCGCCCGCGATGCCGACCCTGCTCTGATGTTCACCGAGGAGCGCCATCTCTGGGCCTGCGCGCTCGCGGTCGAGAAGCAGCATGGAGCGGGCGCGCCGCGCTTCGTCGCAGCGCGCATCGGCGCGCTCGCACTCGTGGGCGACAGTGCGGGCGTCGAGCGCTGGAAAGCGATCGCGGCGAAACTGGACGGACTTGCAAGGGCATGAAACACGGCCCTGTCAGCAAAAGTGCCGCGGCGCAGGCCGATCTGTTCGGCCGCGCACTGCTTCCCGGTCTCGAAGCGGCCGAAGCCTTCATCACGGAAGCCGAGGAAGCGGCGCTCATAGCTCATATCGAACATGCAGGGCTCGAGGCATTCAAATTCCAGCAATGGGAGGGCAAACGCCTCACCCGCTCGTTCGGATGGAGCTATGATTTTCAAACGGGCGTTTTCGCGCGGTCGACACCGATCCCCGACTGGCTCGCGCCCATGGCTGCTCGCGCTGAGCGTTTTGTAGGACTTCCGCCCGGCGCCCTCGCGCAGGCGCTGCTGATTTCATACGGCTCCGGGGCCGGCATCGGCTGGCATAAGGACAGACCCGTCTTCGAGCATGTCGTCGGCATTTCGCTGGGAGCAGAGGCGACGATGCGTTTCCGGCGTCGCAGGCACGACAAGTTCGACCGCTTCGCCCTGCCGCTCGCGCCGCGCTCGATCTATCATCTCGCCGGCGAAGCGCGCCACGCGTGGGAGCATAGCATCGCGCCGATCGAGGCGCCGCGCTGGTCGATCACCTTCCGCAGCCTCGCAGAAGGATCGCGATAGCGGAGGACGATGTTCGCCCCTATAGAAGCCGCCCGGTCGGCGAGGGGCCGACCGAACAAGGGAGATATTGAATGAACCATGCCGACCTTTCGGACGCAGTTGCGACGATGCTCGGAACCAGCAAGGCCGACGGCAAGAAGGCGATCGACGCCGTGTTCGCCGCGATCGCCGACGCCGCCGCAAAGGGCGAAGAAGTATCGGTGAACGGCTTCGGCAAGTTCAAGGTCAAGGAAAGCGCAGCCCGCGAGGGCCGCAACCCTTCAACCGGTGAGACTATCCAGATCGCGGCCTCGAAAAAGCTCGGCTTCGGCGCGGCTAAGGCGGTCAAGGACCGGCTCAACGGCTAAGACCCGATGTCAGGCGCCGAAGGTCACATGACCTTCGGCGTCGATCGGCCAAGCCGGATTCCACGCGATTTCCCAAGCATGATCGTCGGGATCCGCGACATAGCCTCGATAGCCGCCATGCGGCGGCGCATCGCCTGGCCGCAGCACTCGGCCGCCTGCAGCTTCCAACGCCGCGATCACCGCATCGACCTCTTCCGCCGTCCCGACATTATGCGCTAGCGCGAAGGACCCCGGGCCGCCGAACGAGGTTCGCGTCATGTCTTCGGCGAGCTTTGCTTCAAGCCATGTGCCGAGGATGAGGCCATTCATCTGATAGAAGGCGATGTCCTCGTTCGCGAACACCGGCGTCCACCCAAAGCCCTCGCTGTAGAAGCGGCGGGACCGGACGAGGTCCGCGATCCCGAGCGTCACGACCGCAATCTGCTGCTGCATGCACCTGTCTCCGCTATAGCCCCCTCGACAACGACAAGGGGGCAGGCTTGTTCCCGCGAGCGTGAGTCTCCCAAAGTCGTTCTACCCAACAAAAACTCGTCGGGACCGCGAAAAATATTCAACGGGAGCATGTCTGCACGAAGTTCAGAGACCGGAAGACAATTCGTAAAGTTGATCGAGATCAACATGATATCACAGATCGTTCGGAACAAATCCTCACGCGCGCGCATTCTTGGTTTGCCTCGTCTCTCCCCCTGGTTCCCGGGAGACGAGGCTCCCTCCCGAGCTGTTATTCCTGCCAACGAATTGGTTGAATGCGTCCGACGTCGCGACCAGAAGCGTTCGATGAACCAGCGCCTCCTCTTTATCGCCGCTTCGCTTCTTTCGCTCAGCGCCTGCGCAGGGGCCGAGCAAGCCCCGCAGCATCCTCCTCAGCTCGCAGTCCCGCACGACCGGCCACTTACGCTGACGAGCTGGAATCTCGAATTTCTTGCCGAGCGGAACGGCGACGGGTGTCAGCCGCGAACCGACGCCGACTATGCCGCCATGCGGCAGATCGCCGACGGCCTCGACGCAGACGTGATCGCGTTTCAGGAAGCGGAGAGTGTTGCGGCGGCAGAGCGTGTGTTCGATCCCGCCCGCTATGCCATCGTCATGGAAGAGCGCGCCGGCGCACCGAGCGGGACCTGCGGCGGCGAGCACAAGTCGCAGCGCGTCATTCGCCAGGCAGTCGGTTTCGCGATCCGCAAGACTATCGCGTTCGACCGCCACGCCGATGTGACCAGCCTGATGCTCGGCAATCCGCAGCTGCGCTCGGGGGTCGACATAACCCTTCGACCGGCGGGCGCGAGGCCCCTTCGCCTGCTTTCGATTCACTTCAAGTCGGGCTGCTTTGCCGGAGATACCGCCAAGGCCTGCCCGATCCTCGCAGAGCAGGTACCCGCGCTCGAGGCGTGGATCGATGCGGCTGCTGAAGCGCCCGTGCGCTTCGCCGTGCTCGGCGACTGGAACCGCAGGCTTGGCCTTGAAGGCGACCGCGTCTGGTCCGAGATCGACGACGGCACACCGGCGAACGCAGACCTCCGGCTCGCCGATGCCGGGACGGGGCCGAAGTGTGATCCGCGCTACGACAGCTTCATCGATCATATCGTGCTCGACCGGCGCGCCGGCGCGGACATGCTAAGCTTCGCCGAGACGCTCTACGGGAAAGACATCAAACATTATTCCGACCATTGTCCTGTATCGGTGTCGCTGGCGCGATGACGGGAAGAACCACCATGGACCAGGAACTTGTCGAAGCGCTTGAATTTCTGCTCGGCCGCGATGACGACGGCGCCTTGTTCGATCGTGAAGCGCCGGACGGCAGATATCGCTCGCAAGGTCTCGAAAACGCGCTGACGACGATCCGCCGCAAGCTTCGCGCCCGGCCGGATTGACCTTGGCCGCAATGACGCTGGCCCGAAGGGCCAAAAGCCGCACTCTTGCCGGAGCCGCAGCCGGGGCGGCGTGCGCGCGGGAGCGGCGGGCCGGACGCGGCGGAGCCGTGGCCGGAGCCGCGCGCAGCGCGGCTTGCCCGCCGTGATAGCGCGCGCCCGCACCGGCAAGAAGCGAGGCAGGTGTGCACGCGCGGCCCAACATCCGTGCGCCCCCTGGCCGAGCCTGCGAGGCCAGAGCGCGCTCGACAGATGCCGCGCTCAACCTCGGCCGAAGCAGTCTCCGATCAAAGCTCTGACGATGGACAAGCGGTGCATTGAGCGAGAATGATCTGCCAGCGGTCACCGTGCTGCTTCCAGAGACGAAGATAGGAAAAGGTTCCGAAGAAGGCCGTGCCGCCATAGGTTCCGGCGACATCGGTCGTCACGACAACGCTCGCCAGGTCACCATAGGGCCGAACGAGACGGTCGCTCCTAAAATCGAGGGAACTCAAGTCGAGCAGTCCCGAACGATGCGCCGCGATATCGTCGTCGCGAGATCGCCTCACACCCTGTTGGTCGACGAAGATCATATCGTCCGCAAGCAGCTGCTCCAGCGCTTCGGCATCGCCGGCCAGCATGGCGGCCCGCAGCGCTTCTTCGCACCTCGCAATAGCCTCGATCAGGTGCATCCATCCAACTCCCAAATTTGGCCGCAGGCCCGGACCGGTGCGGCCCTCGCTCCGGCCGTCCTATCGATCAACGAGCAAGACCGGCAAATATTGAAAGACGATTCCGAGCCCGCCGAACGCCAGCGCCAGCATCCCCGCACGCCGTCGCCACCAGGCAAAGGGATCGCCGGGAGTTTCACGCGAGACCGCTATGAACATCCACGCCGCAGCGCCGAGAAGGACCAAGGTACAAAGCGATGCCGCGAGGCGTACGCCGGACCCGCTGCCCCCGAACTCGGCGAGGAGGTAGAGAAGGAAGAAATGTACGGCCCACAGGATGAGACCGCCCATCATGATGAACCAGCTCTTCATCCGCCAGCGCCGACCAGTCGCGAGACGAGTCCGCCCGTCACCCCCTGTGCCGCGGTGTAGACGAGAAAGAGCATCGCGAGGTCGATGCTGTTGTTCCTAGGCTGCGGGACAAGGCCCCGCACAGCACGCGCCGCGCAGTAAAGCGCCATCAAGATTGCAATCGCCGCTGCGCATGCCTGTAGGGCCAGCAGCGCATAGACGACAGCCCCCTGCCCGCTCGCGGTGGGACCAAGTTCGCTACTCGACCAACTCACGTAATCCATGCCAAGCGCCGCACTCGAAACCGCCGCGGACAAAAGAAGCGCGAATACCGACCAGAAGGGCGAGCGTCGAAGGCATGCGCGTGCCGTGAGCGCGAGACCGATTGCGACGGTGTAGAGCCCTAGGATCGATATCGCCTCGCCGAGGGGCGGCGGCGGCCGCCAGAAGCCCGGCTGGTTCGAGGACAGGAAGGCAAGGCTGAACAGCGCCATGAGAAAAATCATGCCCATCACGACCAGCAGGATGATCATTGCCCACCAGCCATGGCTCGACGGCCCGGTTACATAGGTCGGGACGCGAATGTCGGCCCCAATGTCGACGCCCTCGATCTCGATTGGCCGGTCGGTTTCCCAAAGCCATCGCAGCACCGAGATCACCGCCAGCACGCCGCTGACCCATGCAAACAGATAGGCCTGCACCGTCAGCGCGAGGAAAAAGCCCGCGGTAAAGATCGCGGCGGCGAACGGCCATGGCGACGGCCCCGGCATGATTTGAAGATATTGGGGCTCGGCGAGCAGCGGGCTGGTGACGATCGTCTCGCGAAGGCCCGTCGCCGAGCGCGGCAGGAAATAATGCCCCTTCTCGACATCGTCGGCGAGCGCCGGATCGTCCCACAAGGGCTCGCGGCTCGTCACGACCGGGATCGAGCGTGTTGAATAGAGTTCGCTCGGCAACCATTCGAGCGTGCCGCCGCCATAGACATTCCCGGCATTGCCCTCACCCGGCGCAAGCCGAAAATTGCGCGCGAGGTCGACAAGAAACAGGAGCACACCGAGCCCGAGCATGAAGGCGCCGATTGTCGAAATGAGATTGGGAAGTTCGAGACCCTGCCCCGGCAGATAGGTGTAGACGCGCCGCGGCATGCCCTGCAGCCCCGCCAGATGCATCGGCAGGAAGGCGACATTCATGCCGGTGAACATGAGGCCGAACACCCATTTGGCGAGCCGCTCCGACAGCGCGCGCCGGCTCACCATCGGAATCCAGTAATAGAAGGCGGCAAACAGCGGAAAGACCATGCCGCCGATCAGGACATAATGGAGGTGCGCGACGATGAAATAGCTGTCGTGCGCCTGCCAGTCGAAGGGAACCATCGCCACCATCACACCGGTCAGTCCCCCGGTCACGAAAATGACGATGCTTCCCATCACGAAGAGGCCGGGCGCGTTGAACCTCGGCTTCCCTATTGCGAGTGTTGCGATCCAAGAAAAGACCTGGATGCCCGCCGGCACGCTTACCGCCATCGAAGCGGCGGAGAAGAAGCCCGTCGTCATCGGCGGCATGCCGGTGGTGAACATATGATGCGCCCACACGCCGAAACTGATGAAACCCGTCGCGATCATCGCGAGGACGATCAGCCGGTAGCCGACGAGCCTCTCGCCCGCGACGGTCGCGACGATCATGCTCATCATCCCGGCCGCGGGAAGGAAGATGATATAGACTTCGGGATGCCCGAAAAACCAGAAGAGATGCTGCCACAGCAGCGGATCTCCTCCGCGCGTCGCGTCGAAGATGGGCCAGTTGAACGCGCGCTCGATCTCGAGGAGCAAGGTGCCGAGAATGATGCTCGGAAAGGCGATCACGATCATCACTGCGAAGACGAGCATCGACCAGGCGAAGATCGGCATCTTGTCGAGGCGCATGCCCGGCGCGCGCGTCCGCAGCACGCCGACGATGATCTCGATCGCGCCCGCGATCGCGCTGATCTCGATGAAGCCGATGCCGAGCAGCCAGAAATCGGTGTTGATCCCCGGCGAATAGGCTTTGGACGTCAGCGGCGGATACATGAACCAGCCGCCGTCGGGCGCGAGCCCGACGAAGATCGAGGCGAAGAAGCAGAGGCCGCCGACGGCATAGGCCCAGAAAGCGTAAGCCGAGAGCCGCGGGAACGGCAGATCGCGCGCCGCGAGCATCTGCGGGAGGAGCAGCACGCCCGCCGCCTCGACCGCGGGCACCGCGAAGAGGAACATCATCACCGTGCCGTGCATGGTGAAGACCTGGTTGTAGGTGCCCTGCGGCAGGATCTCGAGCATCGGCGCGGCGAGCTGCGCGCGCATCAGCAGCCCGAGGACGCCCGCCATCAGGAAGAAGAGGAAAGCGGTTCCGAGATAGTAGATGCCGATATAATTATTGTTGACCGCGAACAGATATTCCCAGCCCTTGGGCTTGCACCAGATGCGGCGGAGTTCTTCCTCCTCCTCCTTCGGCCGCTCGTCCCTGGTCGGGAAACGCTCGTAAAGCGCGGGATCGAACCCTGTTTCCGACCTCATTTGAGCGCGACCAGATAGGCGGTGAGCGCCTGCAGCTCCTCGCCGCTAAACTGGTGATAGGCGGGCATGCGGTTCGCGGGCTTGATCGCCTGGCTGTCGGCGACCCAGCCCGCCATCGTCCCCGGATTATTGGGCAATATGCCCGCGCCCAGCGTCTTGCGTGAGCCGACATGAGTCAGATCGGGACCGGCGAGTCCGCGCGCCGGCGTACCGCGGATCGTGTGACAGGCGGCGCAGCCGCTCGACAGAAAAAGTGCGAGCCCCTCGCCGCCCGCGCCGTTCGCCGGACGGCGCGAAGCCTGCCACCGCGCAAAGTCAGCAGGCGGGTGCGCCACGACCACAAACCCCATTAGCGCGTGCGGGCCGCCGCAATATTCGGCGCATTGCCCCTTGTAGACACCCGGCGCATCGGCCTCGATCAGCAGGCGATTGGTGCGCCCCGGGATCATGTCCATCTTGCCCCCGAGCCGCGGCACCCAGAAGCTGTGGATGACATCGGCCGCCTCAAGTTCGAGCAGCACAGGCTGCCCTACCGGAATGTGGAGCTCGTTCGCATCGCGCAGCGTCTCGCGGCCCTGCCCATCCTGATAATGGACGCGCCACCACCACATCTCGCCGATGATCTTGACGCGCATGGCGCCCTCGGGAACGCGTGCCGCCGAAAGCGAACTGGTGAGCAACAGGCCCCATACGAGCAGGCCCGTAAGCACGACCGAGGGAAAGGCGAAACCCAGGATCCATATCGCCTTCTCGCCGCCGAGCCGGGTCTTGAGCCGGGGCGATCCGCGCAGCGCGACCCAGAGCGCGGCAAGCACGATCGCCAATATGACGGCTCCGCCGACAAGCAGTACCCAGGCAAGCAGGGTCACAGGCTCAGAATAAGGTCCGGCAGGATCGAGGACGGCGGGCGGCCAGCCTTCGAAAGGCAGCGCTCGCTCAGTCATCGAGGCTCAGCAGCCAGGCGGCGATGTCGTCGGCTTCGGCTCTTTTCATCGGTATCGCGGGCATCGCGGTCCCCGGCACCATTGCCGGCGCGTCGGTGACGAAGGCGGCAAGTTGGGGCGCGCGATTGGGGAGGCGGCCAGCGATCAGCGGGCGGGCGCCGAAGCCCGCGAGCGGCGGTCCCACGCGTCCTTTCGGCCAGACGATCCCGGGCATATCATGGCAGGCACCGCAACCGAGGCGCGCCGCTGCGTCGCGGCCGCGCGCGACGACGTCCGTGTCGGCGGGTGCCGTTTCGACCGGCGCGGTCGCGCAGGCGCCAAGCAGCATCAAGACCGAAATCGCAGCGCCCCCTTTCATAGCCGTTCACCGTCCTCGTTTCGCTTTGGGAACCACCTCGCGTGGCCATTGGTTCCCGAAGCGTGCGCAAAGCTCCCCTCCTCCTCCTGTTCCTCCTGTCCGCATGCCAAGCGCCCGCGCCGCCCGATCGCTTCCGCGCGACGGGCGAGACGATCGCGATGAGCGGCGGCGATGCGGGCGCCGAAGCGGCCTGCTTCACTTGTCACGGGCTGCAGGGCGAAGGCGACGGGCGCGACGCGCCGCGCCTCGCCGGACTCAACGCGGGCTATCTCCATCGGCAGCTCGACGATTATGCAAATGGTCGCCGCGAGCATGCCGCGATGGGCGAGATCGCCCGCAAACTCGGCGGCGGCGACCAATCGAAAGTGTCGGCATTCTACGCGGCGATCAGGCCCGCGGCGTGGCCGGTCGAAGCCGGCAGTCCGACGGGTGCGCGCATCTACGACGAGGGCGATCCCGCGCGAGGATTGCCGTCCTGCGCCTCGTGCCACGGTGTGGGCGGCGTGGGCGATGCCGCTAATCCGCCGCTGGCCGGTCAGCCCGCCGCCTATATCTCGGGTCAGCTTCGCGCGTGGCGCGAAGCGAAGCGCAACAATGACCCGCTAGGCGAGATGCGCCGCGTCAGCCGCCTGCTCTCGGCCGCCGAGCTTGCGGCGGTGTCGCGTCATGCGGCTTCCTTTCCGCCCCATCCTCTGGAAGCTCGGGCAACATCCCCCGCAGCACGTCGTGCCGATCCCAGAAATGATGTTTCAGAGCCGCGCCGACGTGCAACGGGATCATCGCGACGAGGAGAATGATCAGGAGCGCATGGATTCCCTCCGCCCAGTCGAGGATCCACCACTGAATGCCCTTCTCCAGACTGTCGAACGGCATGTGCGGCCAGGGAAGGATTCCCGCGACTTCGAGCGGCTCGCCGCCGGCCACCGACCACATCGCCCAGCCGGAAAGCGGAAGACCGAAAAAGCAGACGTAGAAGAGGATATGCGTGACATAAGCCGCGACCGTCTGCCAGCCGAGCCGGTCGGCATCGTTGATGGGACCCGGCACGATCATCCGCCAGACCGCGCGCAGCGCAGCAAGTACGAGCATCAGCAGGCCGAGTTCGGCGTGAACCCGAAACGCCTCCAGCTTGTCGCCGCCCGCATCGATGTGGCTCATTCGCCAGCCCCAGCCGAGCTGGAAGAGGATGAGAGCAGCCATCGTCCAATGGAACAACTGCCCCACAGGCGAATAGCGTCGTTCAGCTGCATAACGCGCCGCCCACGCCTGGATCGCCGCGATCACCCCGCCACCCGCGGCGGCTCGCCGAGGAGGTGCCAGCCCGTCCAGAGCGCTGCGCCGAGATAGAGAACTGCGGCGGGCGCCCACATGATGAGACCCGCAAGTTGCTGATCTTCGAGCGGTCCCAGGCCCCAGGCCATCGTCGTCGCAAGATGCGGCAGATAGAGCGGTGTCCCCGCGAAGGTGATGAGCGCCCCGAGCAGCCCCATCTGCACCATCATCGCAAGCAGGAGGCCGATCGCGAGCGGCGCCGAGGATGACCGAAGCGAAGCCCAGAAGCCGATCGCGGTCGCGAGCAACGACAGCTGCATCAACCAGAAGGCGCCGTCGCTCGCCAAAGCGAGAGCATAGGGCGCCGGCGCATGCCAGACCCAGAAGGCGAGGATGTGCGCGGCGGCCCATAGCGGCGCACCGCCGTGCGGCCGAAGCCGCGGCAGGCCGAACGCGAACAGAGGAGCCGCGACTGCGGTCAGGATGATATGGTGCGCGACGCGCACCGAGAAGAGCGCGGACGACAGGGCGCACAGCGGCGACACGAACAGCAGGACGATGAGGGCGAACCCGGCCCAGAACGGGCCGCGGGCCTGCTGCCACATCGCGATCAGCGCCGCAGCGACCAGCGCCGCCAGCAGCCAGGGATCGAGATTCCAGCGCGTCACCCAGTCTCCCGGGATCGGCGCGGGACCGCAATAGGGTATCGAGGCAGGATCCATCGAATTGCCAACGTCGCGCCCTACGCGCGGGTTCCGGGAAACTATTGAGCGGTCGGCGCATTATCCAGACGGGGGCCTGCATGGAGATCAATATGGCAACGGCCCCATCGCCTCGCATCGACCCGCCCTATCGCCGACACGCTCCCCATCCGCTGCACGCCATTCTCCTCGCATTCCCGGTCGCCCTGTTCAGCAGCGCGCTTTTTTCCGATATCACCTATCTCAACAGCGCCGAGATGCAGTGGAGCAATTTCTCGGCTTGGTTGATCACGGGCGGGCTGATATTCGGGGCTCCCGTGCTCCTATGGTCCGCCATTGCCCTCTTCCGTGGCCGGAAGCGGCCCACGCGGACGCCCGCTCTCGCCTATTTTCTGCTGATCCTCGTCATGTGGATTGCGGGCCTCGCCAACGCCTTCAAGCATAGCCAGGATGCCTGGAGTTCGGTCGGCACGACCGGGGTGACCCTCTCGGTCCTATCCACGCTTGCAGCGATCGCCGCCGCTTGGCTTCTCCACGCCGCGAAGGAGTCACGCGCATGAACCGCCAAACCTCCCTCGGCCTCGTCGCTGCCGCGGCGCTAACAGCTGCGCTCTCCGGATGCGGCAAAGGCGATGAAAAGCTCGACCAGACGGGTGCCAGCCCAAACCTGCCGAAGATCGACGAGACGCTCGTCCCGCCGATGAAGATCGCCAAGCCTGCAGGCTGGAACGGCGAGCTTCCGACCGTTCCCGCCGGCTTCACGATCACGCCGGTCGCCACCGACCTCAAGATTCCGCGCCAGATCCTCGTGCTCCCCAATGGCGATATCCTCGTCGCCGAAGGGTCCGGCGGCCATGCGCCGAAGCTCCGCCCTAAGGATGTGATCGCGGGCTATATCAAGAGCCTCGGAAAATCCTCGGTAAAGGGCGGCGACCGCATCACCTTGCTGCGCGACGCGAATGGCGACGGCAAGCCCGAGCTTCGCACCAGCTTCATCAAGGATCTCGACGCGCCCTATGGCCTCGCGCTCGTCGGGAACGACCTTTATGTCGCCAACCAAGGCGCGCTGCTGCGCTTCGCCTATACGCCGGGCGCGACGAGCATCGCGGGCAATGGCGAGGAAGTCACGAAGCTCCCGGCCGCGATCAACCATCACTGGACGAAGTCGCTCGCCGCGAGCGCAGATGGCACGAAGCTCTATGTGGGAATCGGCTCGAACAGCAATATCGGCGAGCGCGGGATGAGCGCCGAGGAGGATCGCGCCGTCATCTGGGAGGTCGACGTCGCCGACGGCGCCAGCCGGATCTTCGTCTCGGGCATCCGCAACCCGACCGCCCTCGCCTTCGAGCCGTCCTCGAACATCCTCTGGGCGGTGGTGAACGAACGCGACGAGCTCGGCGCCGAGCTCGTACCCGATTATTTGACCTCGGTGCGCGAGGGCGCTTTCTACGGCTGGCCCTACAGTTATTGGGGACGCCATCCCGACCCGCGCGTTCATCCACAAAAGCCCGAGCTCGTCAGGACCGCAGTCACTCCCGATTATGCGCTCGGTTCGCACGTCGCGCCGCTCGGGCTGAGCTTTGCGACCGAAGGCGGGCTGCCGGGCTATGAGACGGGCGCGTTCGTCGGAGAACATGGCAGCTGGAATCGCCAAACTCTCGCCGGCTACAAGGTAAGCTTCATCCCCTTCGCCAACGGACGCCCTGCCGGAAAGCCGAAGGATCTCGTGACCGGCTTCATCAAGGACGGCAAAGCGCGCGGCCGCCCGGTCGGCGTTACCTGGGATTCGGCGCGCGGTGCGCTCTGGATCGCCGATGATCTCTCGAACACCGTATGGCGCGTCACCGGCCCCAGCGCGCTCGCGATGCGATCACCGGTCTCCCCGGCGGCAGGCCAGAAATAGTCAAGCGGCACCGCCCGGCTTGAAGCGGATCACGCGCCAGACATAATATGCGAACAGCGCCGCCATGATCGCGGTGCTCGCCGGGCCGACCCATTTCTCGACGCCTTGGAAGCGCTCTGCGAGTACATACCCCGCGACCGCGAGTGCCGCGGTCCAGACGCCTGCGCCAATCGCCGACAGCAGCAGGAAACGCGTCGGCGGCATCGCGAAGATGCCAGCCGGGATCGAAATGAGCGTACGGAGTCCGGGGACGAGATGGGCGAGCGGCACAGCCCATGTGCCGTGGCGGCAAAACCAGCGCTCGATGCGCGCGATATCGTCGCCGCTGAGCGTGATCCAGCGCCCATGGCGGTCGGCCCAGCGGCGAAGCCGCTCGTCGCCGATCCTGCGCGCGATCATGTACCAGAAGAGCGCGCCGAGTAGCGTTCCGGCAAGCCCCGCAGCGATCACCAGCGGCAAGCTGTAGCGCCCATCTGCGGCGCCGAAGCCCGCGAGCGGCATGATGACCTCCGACGGGATCGGCGGGAAGACATTCTCGAGGAGCATGAGGAGGATGATCCCCGCATAACCCATCGTCTCGACGAGGTCCGTAATCCAGTCGGTCATGTGACGGCTCCCATATATGGCGGCCAGCTGTCAACGAGCGGTGAGCCGGATGGATGCCGCAGTCCGAAAAAGGGCTGTACGCAGCTTGTTACCTCGGACCATATGGAAAAAAGGCGCCGGGTAACGACCCCGGTGCTCGCAACGCGCGAGAGGCAACCGCCGGGCTTGCCGACCGTTTGCCACGCATGGCCAAGTCCCTTGCCGTTCCGGCAGCCCGAAAAGGCATGCCCAGCCCGAAGCTGCGCAAGGCCGAGTTTATCGCCCGCTATCTCGACCAGTTTCGCGACGAAGGCTTCGACGCGGTTCGTGGCGAGCTCGACGGCATCGCAGCGATCGCCTGGGAGGCCTATCGCGACGAGCGCAAGAGCCCGCAAACGCGCAAGGCAGGCAAGGGCTTCGCCGATCCCGATTATGATCTCTCGGTCGACTGGCTCGCGGCGCACGCGGCGGTCGAGGAAGCGCGGAAAGTGCACGCCCGGGCCGACGGCCCCAGCCGCATCCTGATCGTCAACGGATCGGCGCGCTCGGAGCACACATGTCCTGGTGAGATGTCGAAGAGCTGGCGCATCGGGCAAATCGCGAAGCGCGTCCTGGATCAGGAGGATACCGAGGTCGAGATACTCGACCTCAGCCGGCTCAATTCCGAATATGGCCGCAATATCCACCCCTGCAAGGCCTGCTACTCCACCGCCGCAGCGCTCTGCCATTTCCCCTGCAGCTGCTACCCCAATCATTCGCTCGGCCAGACGCAGGACTGGATGAACGACATTTACCCTATGTGGATGCGCGCGCATGGCGTCTTTCTGGTTTCGCCAGTCAACTGGTTCATGGCGAGCTCGCCGATCAAGCTGATGATGGACCGGATGGTGTGCATGGACGGCGCAAATCCCGATCCTTCATCGACGCATGGCAAGGAAGTCGGGGAGGCCAAGGCGCTCGAACTCGCAGGCTGGGACTATCACCGCGAACTGGAAGGGCGGCTGTTCGCCATCGTCGTGCACGGCGACGTCGAGGGCGCCGAGAATGTCCGGCGTTCGCTGTCCGACTGGATGACTTCGATCCATATGGTGCCCGCAGGACCGCGCGCCGAGCTCGATCGCTACATCGGCTATTTCGAACCCTATGCGACGAGCCACGAGGCATTCGACAAGGACAAGTCGATGCAGGTCGAGGTCAGAAATGCCGCACTGACCCTGCTCGAGGCGGTGCGCGCGAAGCGCGCCGGCATGCAGATTGCTGCGGGGGCAGGCCTGAAACAGCCGCGCGACAAATAATGCGTGGCCCTGGCGCCCTGCGCTCGCCCTCTTCCTGGGTAGGACCGCCCCTTCCCTCCGCCGAGCAGCCGCGACTCCGCGGACGATGGAGGCGGGCCTCGGGAACGCGCGACCCCGCCGGGCGTAGCTGTCCCATGACACCTCGTATCGCCTGCTCATTGCCATCGAGAGCGCGTGCCGTGCCCTGTGCCGGCGCCGCGACCGTTGTCCGATGGTAGGCCAACCAAAGGCCGGCGAGCTAATCTCGCCGACGCGCCATATCAAGGCGAACATAGTGCTTTACGGAGCGCTCTTCGCCAATCTCGGCATCGCCGTCGCAAAATTCGTGGCGGCGGCGATCAGCGGCTCCTCGTCGATGCTTTCGGAAGGCGTCCATTCGCTTGTCGACAGCGGCAACCAGATGCTGCTCCTCTACGGACAGGCCAAGGCAAAACGGCCGCCCGACAATCATCACCCCTTCGGTTATGGCCGCGAACTCTATTTCTGGGCGTTCGTGGTCGCGATCCTCATCTTCGCCGTCGGCGCAGGCATTTCCATCTATGAGGGGTGGATTCACTACCGCGATCCCGAGCCGCTGCGCGATCCCACGATCAACTATGTCGTGCTCGCCATTGCTTTCCTGCTTGAGGGCGCGTCCTGGACGATCGCCGTGCGCGAATTCAACGCCGGGCGGCGCGGTCTCGGCTGGTGGGCGGCCGTGCGGCGGTCGAAGGATCCCGCAGGTTTCATCGTCCTGTTCGAGGACAGCGCCGCGCTCGCCGGCCTCGCCATCGCCGCTGGCGGCATATGGCTGAGCCATGCGACGGGGGACTCCCGGATCGACGGGATTGCCTCGATGGCCATCGGCGCAATCCTCGCGGCGGTCGCGATCCTTCTCGCCCGCGAAGCGAAGGAGCTGCTGATCGGCGAGGCGGCGGACCCCGAATTGATCGCGCGTATCTGGAGCATCGTCGAACGGCGCCCGGAGATTACGGCGGTCAATCATGTGCGCACGATCCACACCGCACCGAATTCGATCTTCGTCGCGGTAAGCGCCGACTTCGAAGATCGTCTCGCCATGGGCGAGGCCGAGACGCTGATCGAAGCGATCGAGGCCGAGCTCAAGGCGGCGTCGAGTGATATCAGCTCGATCTACATCCGCCCCGAAAAGCAATCCGAGGCGCTCGTCCAGCCACGTCCGTCCACTGCGCCTGATCCGGCGCTGCGGCCGCCCGGCAAGGCTAGGCTTTGAGTTCGCCGGGTCGCAACTGGATCCTGATGAGCGCGCTCGTGCCCGGCATATCGCGCGAAGCATCGACCGCGCCATAAGAGACAGCCGCCTTGTGGGTCCGCGCCAACGCTTCGATGAGGCGCGTGCCGAGACCCGTGCCACGCGCCGCACCATCGGACGGCATCCCTGCGCCATCATCGACGACCTCTAGTTCGAGCGACGTCTCGTCGGCCCGGCGAAGCGATATCCGTATCTCGCCATCATGGCTGTCGCCATAGGCATATTTGCACGCGTTGCTCACCCACTCATTGGCAATCATGCCGAGCGCCACGGCCTTGTCGGTAGCAACACGCATCGGCTCGACGTCGGCAATTACGCGCCGCTCGGCGGCCCCTGTCGACCAGGTTGCGGAGAGATCCTCGGCGAGCCCGCCCAGATAATCGTCCATCGCCACATATTCGACGTCATCGGTCGTATAGAGGCGGCGATTGACTTGCGCGACCGTCGCGATCCGTTGCTGCGTCTTCTGCAGCGCCTCGCGGGCTGCGGGATCGGCGAGCGTCTTCGACTGGAGGGCGACGAACGACATCACCATCTGGAGATTGTTCGCGACGCGGTGGTTCACTTCCTTGAGCAGCGCTTCCAGCCGCGCATTGGTCGCGCGGAGCTCGCTCTCGACTTCGGCGCGCGCGCGCCGAAGCTGGGCACGCTCGAGCACCTGCTCGAAACTCGAGGCCAACAGATCGAAAAAATCCTCGCCGACCGACTTCACCACATAATCTTCGGCACCCGACTTCAACGCCGCCACGGCGATGCGGCTCTCCTCGGAGCCCGTCACATAGACGACGGGTGGGCAGTCGCTCAGTGCGCGAAGCGCCTCGAGCGTCGCAAGCCCGTCCTGCCCGGGCATATAGTGATCGACGGCAACGAGATCGAAGGCAGTGACCTTCGCCATGTCGACGCCCTCGCCGCCGCTCGCCGCGAGGCTCACCTCATAGCCCTTGCGTCCAAGCGCGCGCGACGCAAGCCGCCGCATGCCGTCGTCGTCGTCGATATAGAGAATGTGGGCCAGGGCGGATCTCAAGCCGGGTCGGGATCGGGGACCTGGATCACCGACAGGAAGAGACCGAGCTGGCGAATGGCGTCAGCGAAATTCTCGTAATTCACCGGCTTGGTGATGTAGACGTTGCAGCCGAGGTCGTAGCAGCGCTGGATCTCGATCTTGTCGTCGGTGGTGGTCAGCACGACGACCGGCGTACGGCGGAGCGGGCTGCTGTCGGCCTTGAGCTTGGCGAGGATGTCGGTCCCGCTCATGTCGGGCAGGTTGAGGTCGAGCAGCACCAGCGCCGGGCCATTGCGCACCGGCCCGTCGTCCGCATCGTAAAGAAACTCAAGCGCCGAGGTGCCGTCAAGGAAATGATGGATGTTGTTCGAGATGCCGGCGCGCCGGATATTCTTCTCGATGAGGCGCGCATGCCCCTCATCATCCTCGATCATCACAATATTGACGGACTGCTGGTCAGACATCTTCTTCTCCGCTTTGCCACACGAGGGGCAGGATCAGCCGAAAGGTGGACCCCGCGCCGAGTTGGGACTGAATCTCGATATTGCCGCCGAGGCGATAGGCAAGCGCACGGGCGTGGGCAAGGCCAATCCCCTCGCCCTGCTGGTCCTGCACACCCGACCTCCGGAAGAGGTCGAACACACGGTCATGATCGCGCGGCTCGATGCCCCTGCCATTGTCGGCGACGGATACCCATGCGCGTCCGAGATCGGTGCCGCCAGTCACACGGATGATCCCGGCGCGTCCCGGCTGCAGATATTTGAGGGCATTCTCGATAAGGTTGGAAAGGATCTGCTCGACCGCGACCCGGTCGTTGATCACCGTCGGCAAGTCGGAGACCTCGACCGTCGTGCCGGTCTCGTCGATGCGGTGCTGCAGGCTGCCGACGATCGCGCCAACCACGACGCCAAGATCGAGAGTCTCCGGCGCGAGCGTGCGGCGACCCTGGCGCGAGAGATTGAGGATCGCGTTGATCAACCGGTCCATCTTCTGCGTCGAGGTGCGAATGAAGCCGATCGATTCCGGAAGATCTTCCTCGATCGCGAGCCGCGTCGCCGCGTCGGGCGCCTGCCAGCCTTGTGCATCGCCCTGCTGAAGATAGCCCGAGATCGCCTTGCGCGCCGTCTCGAGTTCTGCGGTGAAGCCCATCACGTTGACGAGCGGCGATCGCAAATCGTGCGACACGATATAGGCGAAGCGCTGGATCTCGGCATTGGCGCGTTTGAGTTCGCCCGTGCGCGCGTCGACCAGTTCCTCGAGCCCTTCGTTGAGGCGGCGCAGCTCCGCCCGCGAGGCGCGAAGCTCGACGAGATTGTTGCGCACGAGAAGCAGGGTAGCGGCAGCGACGACCAAAAGGAGAATGCCGGTTCCGATCAGCGTCAGGCTAAACAGATATTGCGTGCGCCGTTGCCGGGCTTCGCGATCCTTGAGGAGCGCGAGTTCGCCCTCAAGCATCGTTTCAACGAGAGCGCGAGCGGCGCGGACCTCGAGCACACCTTTGTCATTCGCAAAGTCTGCGATCAACGCCGCGCGGTCCGCCCCCCGCAAACCGAGCGTTGCGCGGTAGTGATTGCCGTAAGCGTCGAGATGGGCACGAAGCCTGGCGGTGCGGCCGCCCTGGTTCGGATTGTCGCTGATCAGCGCCTCGAGCGAAGCAAGCTGCGAGCGCGACTCGCCCTCGGCCTCGTCCATGATCGTCGCGAAGGCCGGGTTCTGCGTAAGGATCAGCCCGCGACGCGCGGTTTCCATCCGCTCGGTCGCGCTTGCGAATGCACCGAGATTGGCCTCGACCGCGAGCGTGTGCGCGACCATGCGGGCATCGTCTTCATTCTGACGCTGCACATAAAAAGCTGTCGCTGCCGCCCCGAGGAGCGCGGCAAATCCGATCGTCAACATCATGATGATGAGGCGGCTCGCCCGCGTGTCGCGGCCGAGCGACGAGATCCTGGCCGATTCCATGTGAATGCCCCTCGGCCGATCGATAAACCGGGCCGTGCATGCCCTCCCGCGCAGGGTGTGGCAAGCAACGTCTCCGGCTCGGCCCGCCGATAAGCCGCGGAGCCCGGTCTCGACTTAACCTGGATCAATATGATTTAGGATCAGTATCGGTGAAATCCCCCGATGTGGGCTGGTCGCCGGACGACAGTCCGACGTTCATAATCTTGCTACTGGCCACTCAGGGATGATATGAGGAAAACATGCACAAGAGGATGTTGATCGTGGAAGATGATCCCCTCGTCGCGATGATGCTCGAAGATGCGCTGGGCGCGCTGGGCCATGATATCGCGGGGGACGCAGGCGACATCGCATCGGCGCTCGACCTTATCGCAAGGATGGAACTCGACGCCGCTATCGTTGATGTCTATCTCGAATCCGGAATGCCGTGCGATGCCGTAGCAGAGGCGCTCGCGGCGCGGTCAATTCCGTTTCTCGTCGCGACCGGCGGATTTGTAGGGCAGCCTGGGCCGTGCTGGAACGATCGGCCGATCCTGGCGAAGCCCTTCACTCTCGAAAGCCTGGAAACTGCGCTGGCAGGCCTGGCGCCGGCTTGACCCCGGCGCTCGGCGCCGATCAGAGGCCCGCTTTCTCGAGCGCGGCGGCAATTTCGGGGTCGATGGTGTCGGGCCGCTTCGGTGTCAGGCGGTTGAGCAATGTCTGAATTCGCTTTTGGGCGACCTGCAGTGCCTTGTGGCGCACCTCGCGCTCACGGTTTGTCCGCCAGGAACGACTCTCACCGAGCAATGCCGACCATTTTGCTTCTTCAGCGGCAAGCACCGCAAGCGCGAGGCGCAGGCCGTCGCGCTGACCGCGTGCATGATCGTCGTTCATCGAGACCGCTCCCGACCGCCCGGCAACGCCCACTGAAACACTCTTGCCTTACGCTCCCTCGCTCCAGCCTTTGCTGCTTCGGGTGGAGCCATTGCCGAGGCTGCGGTCTGTACCGTCGAAGGAGCGCGGGCATGAAGGACGAACCCAAGAAAGGCGAGCAGGTGATCTGGAATAGACACGGCGGGCGAGCCGAGGGCAAGGTCGCACGGAAGATCACGAAAGCGATGAACATGAAGGGCTATCATGTTGCGGCCAGCGCGCGGCGAACCCGAAGGTTTGCCGGCCCTTCGGTCACACCGCGCCATCGTCCGCATCACGCTGGCGAGCGTCGCCGCCCGACCTTTTGATGAAACTGATCTTGCCTTGCGGCTCGAGGATTGCCCATTCGACGTCTGAGAGGTGGGCGATGCCGGCGAGCCGCATCTCGGACTCGATTTCGTCAGCGGTAAGCCGGTCGCGGTGAAGATTATCGCGAATGATCTCACCCTGCTTCACCACGACACGCGGATGGCCTTCAAGCAGATTCTTGAGCCGGGGAAATAGATAGGTCGCCCAGCTCAGCGTGAGCGCCCAGAAGGCGAAGGTCACGATGGCGAGAAGCGCACCGGTCAGGCTGAAATCATTGTGTGTGACGCCCTGCTGGATGAGGTCGCCCATCACGACGAGCAGAACGAGCTCAAAGGGGGTCATCTGCCCGAGCTCGCGTTTCCCCATGAGACGGAGCAGCGCATAGAGCAGGAAGAACATCACGCTCGCACGAAGGACGATATCCATCAGGGAAGAACCTTGATCCGGAGCGGCATGCCGCCGAGCCTCCGCTCGCCGTCGAACAACGCGATCTCGCCGCGCGTCCCGGCAAAGAGCGGCGGGTTGATCTGCCCGTCGATCTTGACGACGAGCGTCTCGCCAGCACGAAGCCTTCCGTAGGAAAAACGATAGGACCCGTCCTTGAAGCTCTCCTCGGAGGCGGCGGGGATCATCGTATTGATCGTCATATCGGTCCAGAGCGACGGCGAGATCGCCAGCACGGCGTCGGAAACATCGCGCGCCGCGACGATGCGAATGCGAGTTTCGAAAAACTCGCCATTGCGAATGACGGAGGGCGTCTTCACCTCGAGCCGCGCTGTTCCGAAATCTTCGCTTCGCTGCGGACTTCGCTGCCCACCGGCGAGGCCAGACAGGGCAATGGCGATGATCGCAGCGAGGATGACGAAGGAGATAGGGCTCGCGTGGCGGTGCCAGCGCCGTCCTGAAATCATGGTCTCGCTGATCCCATCCGGGCGGATGCTGCTGTCCCGTGTCCCACGCGATTCGGCCGCGGCGCGCGCCGCCCCATGTCGGCCCGCCGTCAAGCGAGCGGCTCCGGCCACGGCCGGGCGAGATAGGTGCGAACCGCGTCCGCATGATCGCCAACGGCGGCGACTGCGATCAAGATTTCGGACTGGCTCACCTCGAGAATGCGCGCCCAGGCGCGCAGCGAGCCAGGCTCGCTGCGATCGATCCGGCCGCTTTCGAACTGTTGATGGATCATGCCCGTCTCCCGTCGATGATGACGGGCGAACGCACATAGGGTTTGAAAGTTGCGGAAGCGGAGCCCTTCAACGACCGGCCGAAAACAACTCGTGCCCGACGTCGGGAATGTCGTCGAACCCTCGCCCTTCCGCTCTCCTCCGCGCGCCGCGAAACGCCGCCATGCCGCGAAAGTTGCGCGCCGGGACGAAGATAAATTGGGGGCGCTGTAGGCAACTTTCACCCCTGCCAGCGGGTTTCTCGATCCGGAACCCACAGCCAATGGAGATCATCATGAGCGTCAAGGGACAGATCAAGGAAGCTGCCGGTTATGTGAAGGAAGAAGCCTTCGAAAATGGCGACAGCCCCGAAGCCAAGCGCAAGGCGCAGGAAGGCCGCGACCTTCGCAACGAAGGCCGGATCGAAGACGGCAAGCCGCCGAAGACGGGCACTCCCGGCAGCGAAGACTAAGACTCCCCCTGCCAGGTTGATGGCACCCTCGGGTCCGCTCACGCGGACCCATTTTTTTGCCCGACGGGCGAACCGTCTGGCCGAGGCAGAATTCGTATTGACCCAGAGCAAGGTCGCCGAACTTCCCCGCCCCCGGTGCATTGGTGCAGCATGACGCCCCGCATAGCCTTCGTCGGAGCAGGCCCGACCACGCTCTACACGCTGCACACGTTGCTCGCACACGATCCCCCGCCTTTTCGACTCGCCGTTTATGAAGCGCAGGCGCGCGCGGGACGCGGAACGCCCTATCGCCCGGGCTGGAACGACCCCGCCATGCTGGCGAATATCGCGAGCATCGAGATCCCGCCGCTCGTCGAGACGCTGTGCGACTGGCTGAGACGCCAGCCGCCGGAGCGGCTGGCCGAACTAGGCGTCGACCCCGGTGCGATCGGCGAGCGGACTTTTTATCCGCGCATCGCGCTCGGCGAATATTTCCGCGATCAGTTCGATGCGGTCGTCGACATGGCACGCGCCAGTGGCATCGACATCGAGCTGCGCACGCGCTGCCGCGTCGAGGATGTGGTCAGCGCACCCGGCGCAATGATCCTCAGGCTTCGCACGCCATCGGGGGAATGCACCGACGAGGCGTTCGACCATGTCGTCCTCGCCACGGGCCACCAGTGGCCCGGCGAGCCCGAAGTTCGCCCAGGCTATTTCTTGAGCCCATGGCCGGCTTCCGCGCTGGCAACGGTGCCACCCTGCGACATCGGCATTCGCGGCAGTTCGCTCACCGCCATCGATGCCTGTGTCGCACTCGCAAACATTCATGGGTCGTTCGACGAGACCGAAGACGGCAAAACGCACTATCGTCCTGCACCCGCCACCGACGCGTTCCACATGACGATGATGTCGAGAAAGGGTCTGCTCCCCGAGGCCGATTTTTACGCGCCGCTTCCCTATGAGCCGCTCACCATATGTACCGAAGAAGCCATTCTGGACCTCGTCGTAAGTGAAGAAGACAAGCTGCTCGATGCCGCCTTCTCGCTGTTCAAAGCCGAGCTTTCTGCCGCCGACCCGCAATATGCTGCCGACATCGGACTAAGGGATCTCGACCTCGAAGGCTTTTGCGAAGCCTATTTCGCGAGGCGCGCGGCGAGCGACCCGTTCGAGTGGGCCGAGGCCAACCTCGCCGAAGCGAAACGCGACTATGCCGCTAAGCACACCGTCGCCTGGCGTTACGCGATCCTGCGCATGCACGAGGTCCTAGCGCTCCTTGTGCCCAGTCTGGAGGCGCGAGACTATCGCCGCTTCGTTCGCCACTTCAAGCCGATCTTTGTCGACGATTATGCCACCGTTCCGCACAAGTCGATCCGGCGGCTGATCGCACTCCACCGGGCCGGCAAGCTCGATATCGCGGCGATCGGCGACGACTACCGCATCGACACGAGCGGCGAGGATGCGGGTGCGACGCTGGTCCACGGAGGAGAGCGCCAGCATTTTCCGATATTCATCGAAGCAATGGGTCAGCGCCCCCTTGGCGCCGCGGCATTTCCTTTTCCCTCACTGCGGCGACAGGGAATCGTGCGCGATGCCGCGCCTGAAGCCGGCAAAGGGGACCTGCGCGGGATCGCGATCGACGAGGACTTTCACCCGCTTGCGGACGATAAGACGGAAGACCGTATCTTCTGCCTCAGCCTGCCCTTCCTTCTCGGCCGCCACCCTTTCATTCAGGGGATCACCAGCTCGCACGAGATGGGCCTTGTCGTGGGAGAGCAGCTGGCCGCAGCCATCGCCGAAGCGCATGCCGAGGAGAAAGCGGCATGAAGCTGTTCGCCATCTATATAGGCGGCGAGATGGCGGGCGCCAATATCGAGCTGCACGACATGCGCTTCGTCGCCGCGCCTGCGATTGCCGACACGTACGACGCGCTCCGCCGTCAATGGTGGGGCACGCCGGGCAGCCTCCATATCGACTGCTGGGCCGAGATCGATCACGCCGATGGCTATGACATCGTCTTGAAGGCCGAGCCGTTTGAACGTCCGCAAAGGCTCTATTATGTCAACCTCGGCGGCTATGTCCCGGGCGAGTTCCTCGAGCGCCACCGTAATCTCTTCATCGTCGCGGATACGCTTGCGCGGGCGAAATCGCGCGCGCTCGCCTCGGTGCGGCAGTGGCTGCAGCCGCATCGCGACGAGATGTACGAGGCCGAGCAGGCCTTCGCGCTCGATGCAGCCGCCGCCGATGCACGGCTCCATATCCATCTCGTGCCGGCCCCGCGCCGCGAGCCCGTCATCACCTGCGAATATCGGCCGATCCGCGCGTCGCGCGGGCAAAGCAGGACCGCCGCATCCGGTCCCTGAAACCGTGCGCCAGGCTCACCATTCCGTCGCAACTCCCGCCTTCGCGGCGCATTGATACAGATACAGACGCTCGAGAAAAAAGGCTCTCTCTCATGACGATGACAATCAAACAGCTCTCCGAGAAGATGAAGGACATCGACTTCGCGATGCTCGCGACGCACACCGCGGGCGGCGCCATCGGGTCCCGGCCGATGAGCAACAACCGCGAGGTCGATTATGACGGTGATTCCTGGTTCTTCACCGACGAGACGGCGCTCATGGTCGCCGATATCGCGGCCAACCCCAGCGTCAATCTGAGCTATCAGGGCAAGTCGGGGCTTCTCGGCATGCGGCCCTTCTTTCTCGCCGTCGAGGGCCATGCCGTGCTGATCCGCGACAAGGCCGAGTTCGCCGAACATTGGACGAAGGGCCTCGAACGCTGGTGGCCGGACGGTATCGACACGCCCGGGATCGTCCTCATCAGGGTCTCGGGCACCCGCGCCCATTATTGGGACGGCGAGGATGAGGGCGAAGTTCAGCTCTGACAAGGCCGCCGAATGACATCCCGCCACCGGCCCGGTCGGTGGAGGAGAAGGCGAAGCCAAGTCGCCGATCCGTCGACACCCTCTATGCCAACCGCGCCGCGAGAAAGGCGAGCCCAATGCCGAACGCTTCCAATAGCGATAGTGCAAACGCCGAAGAGGTTGCGCTCGAAGGGGGCTGCGCCTGCGGCGCGGTTCGATACCGCCTCGAAGAGAAACCATATGACACCGGCTGGTGTCACTGCCGCGTCTGCCAGCATGTCTCGGGATCCGGGGGCATGGTCTTCACGACGGTCCATCATGATCGGTACCGCATCCTTGCGGGCGAAGACCATATCGGCCGCTTCGCATCGACCAGCTTCGGATCCCGCACCTTCTGCCGGACGTGCGGCTCGCCGCTGACGATCCATGTACGTCACCAGCCCGATGAGATCGACATTGCCGCAGGCACGCTCGACGATCCGGAGGAGATTGCGCCAGCTTACCACCTTTACACCGCCGAGGCGCCGAGCTGGATGCCGATGATGGCCTTCCTTCCGCGCTACAAGGCGCTCCGACCGAAGACGCGCGGTCTCGAGGAGGGCGTCACGGAGGCGGGCTCACCCCCCTAGCGAACAGCTCGAGAAGTCTGCCGCCCGTCGTCGGGGCGACAAGCGCCAAGTTCGAGGCGCGCGCAGCCAGGCGAAGGAGAAGAATAAGAATGCAAAAGGCTTCCCCGGGATATTCTTGTCCGCGGGTGCAGTCCGGCCTTGCCCGGCCATGGCGACAACCGACCGCCCGGAACAATAAAGGGCGCCGGAACCGGCGCCCTTCACCCTGCCCTTAGGGAAGGCAGTCTTATTTCTTCTGGGTATCGCCGACGCCGGTCTCGGACGGAGCGATTTCCCCATTGTCGTCCATTGCATTGGCTTTTTCTTCGCCTTGCTCTTCGACGACATCGGCCTTTTGCTCCATCGCTTCCTTGGCGGGGCCTTCGGGCATGGCGTCTGCCTGGTCGTCGATCGCCTCGGCTTTCGCCTCGGCCTGGTCCTCGACCTTGTCGGCGGCGGGGCTCTGACAGGCGCCGAGCGCAAGGGCCGAGGTTGCGGCGAGGGTTACGAACAGCTTTTTCATCGAAAGTCTCCCTGTTGATGACTGCCCTCGTAACGCTGCGAAGCGCACAGGGTTCCACGCCCCGACCCGGTGAAATTTGTCAGCGTCTCGCAGCCATGATCCGCGCGATCATGTCCTCGTCGCGAAGACGCCGCCAGCGGGCCTCGACGAAGCTGTGAACGCCGAACAGGAAGAGACCGGCGGCAACGAGGAGATAGAGCGGCGGATTATCGGTCATCGCCGAGAGCGCGTCGCCCAGGCCCTTGACCTCGCCCGCGGCGCCGAACCAGCCGCCGCGCACGAGCGAGACGCCGATCACGGCGAACACGGCCGCGCGCGCCGCTAGTCCCGCGCGCCCAACGGGCACGGCCCAAGCGGGTGCCGCCGCATCGAGATCTTTCGCGAATTCGGTGGTCCAGGCCTTGACGGCCTGATGAACGGCCGCCGCGAGGAACGCGGCGCCGACGAGCCCGAGGAGCAGGCCGCCCAGCGGCAAGTCGAGCAGCATTCCCGCCGCCTCCTTCTCGCGGCCGTCTTCGGCGCTGCCGCCCGAGGCAAGGCGAAGCGCCGCCCAGGCCAGGATGAAATGGGCGAGGCCGCTCGCGGCATAGCCTATCCGCACGGCGACACCCGTCGCACCATTCCCCTTGTTTTCGCTATCGAGTGCGGCCCCGTACAGCCGATAGGCGCCGTAAAGCGCCAGCCCCATCGCGAGAAGAGCAAGAAGGATCGACCCGGCAGGCATATCGCGGACCGATCGGAACACAGATTGCGGATTGGGGTCGTCGGCCGACGAGCCGGTGAGCGCAATCCATGCAAGCAGGCAATAGACGACGCCGCGCGCGAACCACCCCGTCCGCGCAAATGTCTCAAGCCGCCGAAGCCTGTCCATGATATCTGTCCCGAAGGTTGACCCCTTCAAGCCAACGCCCGCTTGCCCCGGCAGTTCCTCGGGCCCCGCACCGCGGCGCGTGGCAACCCCCTTCCCTTCCCGGCCAACCATATTGCTCGCCAACAGGACCGCGCCCGATGCTCCCGTAACAAAATTGCGCTGTTCAGCCGTAATTTTTCGCAAAGGCGCCGGTTACGAAGTCGCGGCCGGTCCGCAGGCCGACCGGGTCGACGCTATGTGCGACGCCATAGGAGATATGCGTCTCGACCTCGACGCCGAGACGATTCAACTGGCTCTCGGACATGTGCAGCGCCGCGATCGGCACCACGGGGTCAGCCGTGCCGTGTACCAGCAGGACCGGCGGTTTCGACGGAACATGATGCGCGAGATCCGCCGCACCCGCGAGCATGCCCGAATAGCCGACGATCGCGGCGACCGCGCGCGGGCGGCGAAGGCCGACCTGCAGCGCCATCATCGTGCCTTGGCTGAAGCCGACCAGCGCAAGATCGGCTTCGCTGAGATCATATTGCGCGAGCTTGCGATCGATGAACGCGTCGATCGCAGGGGCTGCCGATGCCGCACCCGCAGCAAGCGCCGCCGGGGCGAAGCCCGACAGGCCCCACCATTGGTAGCCACCGCCCATCATCGAACATCGCTGCGGCGCGTGCGGCGCAAGAAACAGCGTGTCCGGCAACGCCTCCTGCCACTGCGGCGCCAGCGAAATCATGTCGGTGCCGCTCGACCCGAAGCCGTGGAGCAGCAGCACGATGTTCTTGGGTGCGCCTCCCGAGCGAGGCTGCAGGCTGGCGCCGTTCACGATCTTGGACAAGGCTCTTCTCTCAGCGTCGGCGCCGACCGGCTGCTCGCAGGCGGCAAGGATTGCACAGCCGCATAGGTAGAAAGTCGACCGCGCATTACCAGAGCACCGCCTCTACCGCGCCGCACCGCCGCAGCGGGGCTTGGCGTGAGCCAAGTCCTCCGCAACCAACCGTAGGGCCCGCCGGTTTGTCGATGACAGGCAGAGCAAGAGGAATTGGCATGGCACGCAAATCAGAGGCCGGGAAGATAGGAGAAACCGCGTCCGAAAAGCGCGGAAAACAGACGGCGGCGAGGAAACTGCGGAAAGAGGTCGGCGACACGAAGACGATCCGCACCCCGCCGAAGGACCGCGAGTCCGATCTCGACCGCGCCCCGAAATGGGAGCCGCGCTATGCCGGCTCCGACCGGCTCAAGGATAAGGTCGCGATCGTGACCGGAGGCGACAGCGGTATCGGCCGTGCGGTATCCGTACTGTTTGCCCGCGAAGGCGCGGACGTCGCCATCGTCTACAACAGCAACAAGGCAGATGCCGAAGAAACGGCTGCGATGGTGAGCGCCGAAGGGCGCACCGCCATTCTCGTCAAGGCCGACGTCGGCAAAACAAATGCCGGAAAAGCGATCGTCGACAAGGTCGTGAGCAAGTTGAAGCGCATCGATATTCTGGTGAACAACGCGGGCGAGCAGCATCCGGCGGAAGACATCCGCGACATCAGCCCGGAGCAGCTTCAGCGGACGTTCGCCACCAACATCTTCGGCATGTTCTATCTCGTGCAGGCTGCACTGCCGTACCTCAAAAAGGGCGCGGCGATCATCAACTGCACAAGCGTGACGATGTATCAGGGGAGCGGCGGCCTGCTCGATTATAGCGCGACCAAGGGCGCAATCACCGCATTTACCCGATCGCTCAGCGAGAATCTGATCGAAAAGGGCATCAGGGTCAATGCCGTCGCACCGGGCCCGATCTGGACGCCGCTCAATCCCCGCGGCGGAGCGCCCGCCCAAAAGGTCGAAAGTTTTGGCGAGGATACGCCGATGAAGCGGCCGGGAGAGCCCAATGAAGTCGCACCGAGCTTCCTCTTTCTCGCCTGCGATGACAGCAGCTACATGTCGGGCCAGGTCCTCCACCCGAATGGCGGCACGGTCGTCAACGGTTAGACCGGAGGTCCTATCCGCTCGCTGCGCCGCGGCTCGCGGCGACTTGCCCGGCGGACGGTGCCGGCGCCTTCGTCCGCCGCAGGCAACAAGGTCCCGAGTGCGACAGACCTCCGATCCTGTTGGCGGAACCGCAGCCGCAATCCGTTGGTTGACCAAAGGGGGCCCGGATTTGGAGAACTCTCATGCCCCGCGGCGACAAATCGAGCTATACCGACAAGCAGAAGCGTAGGGCCGAGCATATAGAAAAAGGGTACGAAAAGCGCGGCGTCGGCAAGAAGGAAGCCGAGAGCCGCGCGTGGGCAACGGTGAACAAGGAGTCCGGCGGCGGCAATAAGTCAGGTTCCGGCCGCGGCAAGCCAGATACCCATGAGGCATCGCGAAAAGGCGGCCGCAAGGGAGGTTCAAGCCAAAGCAGCGAAAAGCGATCGGCCGCCGCAAAGAAGGGTTGGGAAACGCGCCGCCGAAATGCCAAGGCATAAAGGCTGACGCGGTTGGCGCGGACGGGACGAAGCGCCCCTTACACCGGCGCTCCGGTCCAAGCAGCGCTGCCGTCGCCGTCATAAGACTTCAGCCTGTCGACGAGGCGTCGGCGCTCTGCCGCCACCTCCCGCAAAAGCAAGACCGCAGCCTCTGCGTCGAGCCCGGCGGGTTCGAGACGCCCCTGTTCGATCCGCGCGATGAGGTCGGAAACAAACTGGAGCTCTCGCCCTGCCAGCATTAGAAAATCGTCGCTCTGGTTCATCTCTGTGTAACGCCCGGCGCCCGGTCGGGCTGCATGCCATCGGAGCGACACCCGGCCCCGGTCGCTTGATAAAGGTTTCCCGCAGCGACGGCTGCCGCCCCGCCGACGTCGCAATCGGTCGGCGGCGACGGCTGATCAGCGAAGCTGACTATCCTTGCTTCCCCGGCGGTTGAAACCGGCCGGACGGCGTTCGGCGTCGCGAAGCGTCTGGCACCCGATGCAGGTACGGCTCGCGGGCAAGGCCTTTCGCCGCGCCTCTGCAATCCGCTCGCCGCAATCGTCGCAATAGTCCGCGCCCTTGCCGGACAGCAGCCGCAGGCGCGCCTCCTTGACGGCATCGCTCACCGTGTCGTCGATCTGCTCCTGAACCGCGCCGTCGCGCGCCCAGCCATTCGCCATGTTGAAGCTCCATGTCTCGGGGACGAAAATGGGAACGCATGGCGGGGCGGGCAAGTTGCCCCGCCACCGGGAACGATCGCGGCGCCGGATGGTCTTGAGTCCATGGCCAGAAAGACCGCCGCACCGAGCTCTGCAGACCGCGCCCCCTCTTCGAAGCGCGGCGAACGAAAGGCTGCGGATCCCCCACCCTTCCGTGCTGTACAGCTCGCGACGCTCGTAGACAGCATTCCCACCGGCAGCGGCTGGGTCCATGAGATGAAATATGACGGCTACCGTCTGTTGATCGCGGTCGGCGGCGGTGAGGCCCGTGCCTATACGCGCTCGGGTCTCGACTGGTCCGAACGCTTCGCGCCGCTGCTTACCGAAGCGGCGCAGCTCAAGGCCGACAGCGCGCTGATCGACGGCGAAGCGGTCGTGCTCGACTCCGACGGACGATCGAGCTTCCAGTCGCTTCAAAATGCTCTCAAGTCTGCGCCGGGCAGCATAGACTATTTTGCTTTCGACCTGCTCGAATTGGACGGCAAAGATCTGACCTCCCTGCCCCTCCTCGAGCGCAAGGCCCGTCTCGCCAAACTCCTTCACAAGACCGCGAAGCATATCCGCTACTCGGACCATATCGAGGGCAGCGGCGAGAAATTGCTCGAGCGCTTCTGCGCCGCAGGCCTTGAAGGCGTCATCTCGAAGAAGGCCGACGCGCGCTACATCGGCTCGCGCGCGGGAAGCTGGCTCAAGGCGAAGTGCATCAAGCGGCAGGAGTTCGTGATCGTTGGCTGGACGCCTTCGGACACGTCGCGCGCGTTTCGCTCGCTCATGCTCGGCGTCCACGAGAAGGGCACGCTGCGCTACGCGGGCAAGGTCGGGACAGGCTTCGATACCAAGGAGCTCTTCCGCCTCCAGGCGATGATGGGACCGCTCGAACGAAAAGAGCCGACGGTGAAGGCGCCCCGCGCCGAGACGCGCGGCGCGCACTGGATCGAGCCGAAGCTCGTCGCCGAGATCGCCTATACCGAGATGACGAACAAGGGCACGCTCCGCCATCCGAGCTATCTCGGGCTTCGCGAAGACAAGGGGCCCGATGCCGTCGTCGTCGAGGCCGAAGCGTCCCTCGCTGACGCGACAAGCGCATCCCCCGTCCCGATCAGCAATGCAGGCCGCGTCATTTTTCCCGAAGCGGGGCTCACCAAGGGCGATCTCGCGGCCTATTATGCCGCAGTCGCCCCGATCATGCTACCTTGGGCGGGCTCGCGCCCGATCAGCCTCGTGCGCTGTCCGCAGGGCCGCGCCAAGAAATGCTTCTTCCAGAAACATGATGCGGGAAGCTTCGGCGATGCGGTGAAGCAGGTCGCGATCGAGGAGAAGGATGGCGACGACCAGCCCTATCTCTATATGGACACGTCCGAAGGGCTGATGACCTGCGTCCAGATGGGTACGATCGAGTTCCACGGCTGGGGCGCGCGCATCGAGGATGTCGAAAAGGCCGACCGGCTCGTCTTCGATCTCGATCCCGATGTCGGCCTCGATTTCGAGGCGGTGCGCAGCGCCGCCTTCCAGTTCCGCGACATATTGAAGCAAATGGGTCTCGAGACCTTTCCGATGCTCACGGGCGGCAAGGGCGTCCATGTTATCGCGCCGCTCGTGCCGCGCGCCGAGTGGCCCGAGGTCAAGGATTTCGCGCAGCGGCTCGCGCGCGCCGTCGCGCAAATGGATCCCGATCGCTTCACCGCGGCCCTGCCCAAGGCGCAGCGCAAGGGCCGCATCTTCGTCGACTATCTGCGCAACCAGCGCGGCGCGACCGCGGTGATGCCCTATTCGGCGCGGGCGCGCGAAGGCGCGCCGGTTGCCGCCCCCATCAGCTGGAAGGAGATGGAGACGATCGATAAGCCCTCGCATTTCCGCATCACCGATGCGAAGGAGTTGCTGAAGCACGCCGGCCTCAAGGCGCTGCAAGGCTGGGGCCGCGCCGCCCAGACGCTGCCCGACCTGTGAAGATCGCCACCTATAATGTGAACGGCATCGGCGGCCGCCTCCACATCCTGCTCGGCTGGCTCGCGCAGGCCGAGCCCGACATCGTCTGCCTGCAGGAATTGAAAGCCCCCCAGGAGAAATTCCCCGAAAAGGCGATCCGCGACGCGGGCTATTACGTGATCTGGCACGGCCAAAGCCGCTGGAACGGCGTCGCGATGCTGAGCCGCGTCGGCGAGATCCACGAGACGCGGCGCGGTCTTCCCGGCGACCCGACCGACGAACAGAGCCGCTATATCGAGGCCGCGGTCGGCGGCATTCTCGTGGCCGGCCTCTATCTTCCCAACGGCAATCCTTGGCCGGGGCCGAAGTTCGACTACAAGCTGCGGTGGATGGCGCGCCTCGAGGCGCATCTCCAGACGCTCTTCGAGCTCGACGCTCCCGTAGTCGCCTGCGGTGACTATAATGTCATCCCCACCGACCTCGACGTCTACAAGCCCGAGAACTGGAAGAAGGACGCACTCTTCGCGCCTGAAGCCAAAGCCGCCTATCAGCGCATCCTCGACCAGGGATGGACCGACGCGATCCGTCAGCTTCACCCCGATGAGCGGATCTACAGCTTCTGGGCTTATTGGCGGCGCTCCTTCGAGCGCAATGCCGGCATCCGCATCGACCATCTGCTCCTCAACGAGCCCGCGGCGCGGCGGCTCGAGGCGGCCGGCGTCGACACCCGCCCGCGCGCCCTCGACAAAACGAGCGACCATGCGCCTGCCTGGATCGAGCTCGGCGCGGGTTCGGGCAAACGGAAGCGGAACTCCCCATGACCCGCAGCATCGTCGGATGGAGAGTTCCCCGCGACGAGCGCGAGCGGCTGCTCGAACGATTCGAACCGCTCTACCCCGACGTGGTGGCGGATCATGTGACGCTCCGGTTCGGGACCGACGAAGACACGCCGCTTCCCACCGCGCGCTCGGGCGAGATCGTCGGTGAAGTCGAGGACGGTGCAGGCGTTCAGGCGCTCATCGTCCGCATCGGCGGAACCACCGATCGCGGCGACGGCAGCCATTATCACATCACCTGGTCGCTTGCGGCAGGCCGCGAGGCGAAGGAGAGCAACGATGTGCTCGCCGCGACGAAATGGCAGCGGGTGCATCCTCCCATCGCCATCGCGCTCGCGCCCGCGCGCTGGACCGTCTGACGGTCACCGGCAGAGGTGTCGCGGGCTGACGCCGCAGGCGCGCGCGTCGTCGAGGCCGACCAGCCATTCCAGAGGGCGCCGCCTCGATCTCGTCGCCGCCGGTCCTGTCCCCATCGCTAACGCTCGCGCGGAACGCTCGGCGACCGCGCGCATTGAAGGAGAATTGGCAAAGGAGTGAGTGACGATGGCTGCGCGCCCTTATTGGAAAGGCCAGATCCGCCTGGCGCTCGTGTCGATCCCGGTTGAGATCTATTCGGCGACGAAGAGCGGGGCGACGATCGCATTCAACCAGATCCACGAGCCCACGGGCAAGCGGATCAAATATGAAAAGGTCGTGCCCGGCGTCGGGCCCGTCGACGTCGACGAGATCGTCAAGGGCTTCCAATATGCGAAGGACCAATATGTCCTGCTCGACGACGAGGAGATCGAGGGGGTCAAGCTCGAGAGCAAGAAGACGCTCGAACTCACCCAGTTCGTCGAGGCCGAGGACATCGACGAGATTTATTTCGAAAAGCCATATTATGTCGTCCCCGCCGACGATCTTGCCGAGGAAGCGTTCATCGTGCTGCGCGAAGCGCTCCGCCGAACCGGAAAAGTCGGTCTCGGCCAGCTCGCGATGCGCGGCCGGGAATATGTTGTGAGCATCAAGGCGTGCGGCCGGGGTCTCGTGATGGAAACGCTGCGCTATGCCGATGAGGTCAACAAGGCGGCGAGCTATTTCCGCGACATCGCCGACACCGACCCCGACGACGATCTGCTCGACCTTGCGACGACGCTGATCGACAAGAAGACGGGCCGGTTCGACGCGAGCGACTTTCACGATCGCTATGTCGAGGCGCTGAAGGAGCTTATCGAGCGCAAGAAGAAGGGCAAGACGCTCAATCTCGACGACGAGAAAGACGACAAGGCGCCGAGCGGATCGAATGTCGTCGACCTGATGGCGGCGCTCAAGAAATCGATCGGCGACGGCGGCGGCAAGACGAAGTCGGCCGCCGCAAAGAAGGCGCCCGCCAAAAAGGCTCCGGCGAAAGGACCGCCGGCCAAGAGCGCCGCGCGCAAGCGCGCATGACCCTCGCGCCCACAGGGCCCTTCCTCGCCCTCCGGCAATCAGGCGCCGGGACCAAAACGCTTGCGCGCCGGATCGCGCTCGCACCGGAAATGATCCTTGATCTGCGCGTTGAAGAAGGCGCCAAGCGACTCGGCGCTGCACAGCTCCTCGTAGACCCTGCGCGGGACGCCGTGACAAAGATATTTGCCAGTCTCGCGAAAGGTGATGCAGAGCACCGACGCCGCCTCATCATAGGCGACATGTTCGATCAAGGTCGATCTGGTGAAACGACGCGCGCGCATGATGGCAGAGCGCGCCGCACCCGCACCGGTTCCCGCCAAGGCGCCGGCGAGCAGGCGCTGTGGGTGCAGGCGATCCCGCCCTCCCCCCGGCCCCGCCCCATCTTTCCTTTCCGGCCCTGATCGATGGCGACCGAGCCGACAGCCGACGAGCTTCGCGCCATTGCCGAACATCGGGGCATGAAACTCGTCCGGTCGCGAAAGCGCACCGCCGGCGTCGGCGACTTCGGAAAGTTCGGCCTCACCGATGCGGCGGGCAAGCCGCTGCTGGGGATCGGCAAGGACGGGCTCACCGCGAACGCGGCCGACATTGCGCACTTTCTGCGCGGCGGCGCTGCGAACAGCTGGAAACTCTCGGCGGAGCGCGAGCCCGCAGCAAAAGCTCCGAAGAAGGCGCGCAAAGCGGCCGAACCCGCCGAGGCAGAGGTGCCAGTCCGGCGACGCGCGAAGGATCCCGCGTCGCCGCTGCCAGAGCCTGCGCGAAGACGGCAGGATCCGCCGCCGCCGCCGAAGGCCAAGCCGGTGCTCAGGATCGTCGAGCCCGAAGCCTCGCCCGGGCCCGGGTTCAGCCTGCGGGCCGCGACGGGCAAGGACAGGAAAGCGCTTGGCCGGCTGCTCGCGCAGCTTGCCGATCCGCCCAAACGCATTTCGCTCGACGCGAACATCGATGCGATCGGCAAGACGAAGGCCGGGCTCCTCGTCGCTGAGGTCGGCGGCCCGCCGGTCGGATGCTGCGTCTGGGCCGTCGTTCCGACCTTGCAACACGGTTTCGTCGGCCGCGTTACCTTGCTGCTTGTCGATGGCGATCATCGCCGCCGAGGGATCGGGACGGCGCTGCTTACCGCCGCTGAGACGGCCCTCGCCAACGCCGGATGCGGCATGATCGAGATCATGAGCGACATCATGATCAACAATAGCCACAGCTTCCTTCGCGCGCAGAAGTTCGAGCAGAAGAGTTACCGGTTCCTGCGTCCGGCACGATCGCCGGAAAAGTCCCGGCGACGCTGAGCGTGCCAGCAACGAGGCTCTTCCCTTTCCGGCATCAAGCATCGCTCAACCCTTGCTCTACAGCAGCCGGATAAGGCATCACCGCCGGAACGAAGGTATGGGCGCCGACGTCCTTTCCCATGCGAAGAGTAGAGCCTCCGCAGGATCGACCGATGGAAAATGAAATGATCGAGCGCCTGAAAATTCTTGCCCAGCACGTCACGCCGAAGCGGCGCCTTACCGAATTCGCAGGCCGTGTTGCCGCATCGTCCGGCCCGCTGACCCCGAGGCTGATCCGATGGTTCGTCGCCAGATATGGCGTTGACATGCGCGAGGCTGCCAATCCCGATATTCAAAGCTACGCCAGCTTCAACGACTTCTTCACGCGGCCGCTGAAAGCCGGCGCCCGCCCGCTCGCCGACGCCGATTTCATCTGCCCGGTCGACGGCGCCATCAGCCAGTTCGGCGCTATCGAAGATCATCACATCGTCCAGGCCAAGGGTCACCGATTTACCACCGCACAACTGCTGGCCGGCGACAGCGCGTCTGCCGCGACCTTTCGTGATGGCAGTTTCGCCAACCTCTATCTCTCGCCCAGGGATTATCACAGGCTACATATGCCCTGCGACGGCGAGCTCAAACGCATGATCTACGTCCCCGGGGCGCTATTCTCCGTAAACCCGACCACAGCGCGCGGGGTCCCGGGACTTTTCGCGCGCAACGAGCGCGTCATATGCCTGTTCGAGTCGTCCTCCCACGGGACTTTCGCAATGATTCTCGTGGGTGCGACCATCGTCGGCAGCATCGCGACGGTGTGGCATGGCGTCGTGAACGCGAAGCGATCGGGAAAAATCGCGGAATGGTCCTACAGCACCAGTCAAATCGCGCTGCGCAAGGGCGAGGAAATGGGACGCTTCCTCCTCGGATCCACGATCGTGATGCTGTTCGAGAGGCAGGCTATCGCGTTTAACCCCGAGTGGTTTCCCGAACGGTCGGTGCGGCTCGGCGAATGCATGGGCAGCGCGCTGCCGAAAAAGGTGAGCGGATAACCCGCAGCTTCCGCGAACAATCTGCACGCCGGCAAGCCTCGGCGAGCGCCTGAGGTGCTGGTCTTGCCGTGCCGTTGGCGGCCCGCCGGCTCCCGGCAGCTAGTTGCATCGACGGCCCGCTGGACCTCGTCGGAACCACGCAGCCGGCCCGATCATTCTGCCTCGGGGGCCAAGGAGATGTCATGCCCGATCCGCTTACTGCCACCGCCATCAATTGCTCCTTGTCGGCCAAAGGCCGCAAAAGCTCCACCGACGCCATGATCGCGGTACTTGCCGAGCATTTCGCCGGCGAGGATGTCGCTGTCGGAAAGCCGATCCGTATCGCGGCGCATGACGTCAAATGGGGTGTGTCGTCCGACGAGGGCGACGGGGATGAGTGGCCGAAAATCCGCGAGCAGATCCTCGCCTCAGATATTCTTATCTTCGGGACGCCGATCTGGATGGGGCAGCCTTCGAGCGTGGCGAAGCTGGTCCTCGAACGCATGGACGCATTTCTCGACGAGACCGACGAGGCGGGCCGCATGCCGAGCTATTCGAAGGTGGCGGTTGCCGCAATCGTCGGCAACGAAGATGGCGCGCACCATGTCTGTGCGGAGCTTTTTCAGTCGCTCAATGACACGGGCTGGACCATCCCCGCAGTGGCAGGCTGTTACTGGGTGGGCGAGGCGATGGGTTCGGTCGATTTCAAGGACGTCGAACATCGGCCGCGCATGGTCACCAAGACCGCGAGCATGGTCGCAAGCAACGCTGCACATCTCGCCCGGCTGCTGAAGCACTCGCCCTACCCCGGCTGAAAGGTCGTAAAGCGGGGATCCTCCTGTGATCCCGTGGGCTGCGGAGGAGAAGCGCAAAGTGAACGTCCACAGGCAGTTGCGAGCAGCGGGGCTTGCCGGCAAAGTGCCGGCGAGCCAAGATCAGAACCGTGCCGCGCGCCAGGCGCGCTTCACCGCTCCGCCTTTTCAGGGGGAAAATGATCGATCGCACCGTCACGACTGGTGGATTGGAGCAAGCGCAGCAATCCGATTTCAGTCGATCCACAGGCCTCTCGCCCGGTGCCAATCTTCCAGGGCATCCTCGGGATAGTCTTCGAAGCACTGGTCATCCGGGCCAAGCAGGGGCTCGACCCATGAGGCCTTCGACGCCAGCATCATGTGCACGCTCGACGAAGCTTTGGGAAGGTCGCTGTCGATCGCCGAGGCGAAGGGATGGAAGAGGTCAGGATATTCCGGGCTGAAAACCCAAAGCGCGCTGGCGCAAATGGCGCAGAAATGGCGCTCGGCCGAACTCAGCTCGCAGCCGCCCTCCCCGTCATCGAGAGTAGCATGAAAAATGGCCGTCTCTCCATCCACCATCAGCGTATTTTTGTCGGCGTGCAGATTGATCGCATATCCGCCTCCGCCGGCGGTCTTTCGGCATATCGAACAATAGCAACGCATGAACGGTACTGGCGCGTGGCTGTCGGCAGAAAAACGCACGGCTCCGCAGCGACACGAGCCTTCGAGCTTCATGGGCATATCCAGCTCCTCTCGCATCGGAAACTTTTGAAGTGAGGTGAAGTTGCCTCCGACGCCAAACGAAAATCAGCGAAAATGACGCCGCGAAGAACGGGTCGGGCTTCGTCATGTGCACTGCATTCGGCACCGATGCTCCGTGCAACCGTCAGCTGTTTTACACGTTTCCCAGACGAGGGACGGAGACGATAATGGGTGTCGATATTCGCTCCGAAGAACTGATTGCTTGGGCCGCACGCATCGGCTCGGCCGCCCTGATCCTCGTCGTCGGTCTTTGGCTCGCTTTCTTCATCTCCAAATTCGTCCGCAAAAAAGCGGCTGCGCATCCGCGTATCGACGCGACGCTCGCCAGCTTCCTCACCATGATGATCCGCTATGCGCTGATTATCCTCGTGCTGATCATCGTGCTCCAGCAGTTCGGGGTGCAGACGACCAGCCTCGTCGCGGTGCTGGGCGCAAGCGCGCTCGCGATCGGCCTCGCGCTGCAGGGCACGCTTACCAATGTCGCATCCGGGATCATGATCGCGATCATCCGCCCCTATCACATCGGCGATTTTGTCGAGATCAACGGGCAGGCGGGCACGGTCATCGACCTCGACCTCTTCTTCACCCGCCTGCGCTCTCCCGAGGAGCGGATCATCCTGGTGCCGAATGGACAAGCCGCGGGCAATGCCATCATCAACCATACGCAAAAGGGGCGCCGCCGGTGCATCGTCACGTTGGGGATCGGATATGAGGACGATATCGACCAAGCGCTCGGCATCATGGAAGAGTTGATGGCCGGAGACCCGAGGGCGATTGCGGAACCGCCGCCCTGGTTCGGCGTCCACGATCTTGGCGATTCCTCCGTAAATATCGAGGGCCGCGTCTGGGTGCCGAGCGACAAGCACCGCGTCTACAAATCGGAGATGACGAAGCTGATCAAGGAAGCCTTCGATCGCGAGGGCATCGAGATCCCCTATCCGCATGCGGTAGAGATCAGCAAAGGCGAGGTCGAGCGCCGCGACCCGCCCATCAAACTGGCACGCAGCAAGGCCTGATTTCCAGTTGCGACAATGCGCTGCGGCCCAAGAAACTCGCTCTTCACCGCATCATGAGAAACCCCAACTCGCGAGGCAAAAATCATCGTCCCCAGAGCCGCTGCCTCAACCGATTGTTCGCTCATTGCGCAAAAGCGGCAAAAGCTCTAGCGGACGCGATTCTTGACGTTCGCGCCGAGCATTTCCAAGCAAGGGGCGGCTCCCATTACACTCGGCGCGAGATCTGCCGATTCCCTCTCGGGGCCATGTCGACGGTCAATGCTTCGATGGCCTCACGGCGCATCCCCGATCGATCCAACCTCGTCGGTATGAACCTGAAACGACCTGATCTGCGCCGGGCCAAACGCCGTGGTGAGCGCGGTGTCGGTCGCATCCCGGCCTCGCGCCATCAGGATGCGGCCGATGCGCGGACGATTGTGACGGGCGTCGTATGTGTACCAGCTGCCGTCGATATAGACGTCGAACCACGCCGAGAAGTCCATCGGCGCATCAACCGGCGGGATGCGGATATCGCCAAGATAGCCGGTGCAATAGCGGGCCGGTATGTTCATGCAGCGGCACAGCGTGACCGCAAGATGGGCGAAGTCGCGGCACACGCCTCGCTTCTCCTGATACGCGTTCCAGGCTGTCTTGTCGGGCCGCGCATGCGCATAGCCGAACTCGATATGATTGTGGACGAATGCTACGATCGCATCGACGCGATCACGCGCCGAGGCGATGTGGGCGAACTCGCCCCAAGCAACGCCCATCAGCCGGTCGGTTTCGCAGTAGCGGCTCCCGAGCAGACAGATGAGCACCTCGTCGGGGAGCTCTTCAACCGGGGTCGGCGGCGCGTCGGGCGCGCGGACGTCTTCCAGTCCGCTATCCTCGATCACGAAATCGGCCGACAAGGTAACGCCGCCGGTCGGGACCGTGAGCCGCGTGCAGATGTTTCCGAAGCTGTCCTCATAATTGTAAATCGGGATGATCGGCGACGTCTCGATCTGCTGCGGGGTCCTGAGGTCCTTTTGCCGCGATGGGTGGATGCTGAGCATCGCCATCATCGCAGTGGGGCTCGCAGTCTCGAAGCTTATTTCATATCCAGCTCTGATCAGCACGGTTCCGAGTTCCTCATGTTGCCAGCACGCCGGCTGTTGTTCGCTCCGTCAATGCCCAAAGCGTCATCGCGCGCGGCTTCTTGACCCAGCTCGACATCCACGGTGACCTGCATCCCGCGATAGCTCGCCGGAAAGCCGCTCCAGGTGCCCGATAAAGGTACGGCCTGATAGGGATCTCGAGCGACCGCCACGCGCACGAGGCCGCGGCTTCCGACGATGCCGTTGGTGGGGTCGAACTCGATCCATCCGGAGCCCGGCAGGAACACGCGCACCCAGGCGTGGGTATTACCGCCACCAACGCGTTCGCTGCCGCCGGGATTATAGACATATCCCGACACGAACCGGGCGGCCATGCCGAGGGCGCGCACGGCCTCGATCATGAGCACCGCAAAATCGCGGCACGTTCCTTGGCGAAGGGTCAGCGTCTCGATCGGTGACTGCGTCCCCTTCTCGTGACGCGGGACATAGGTAAAGCTCTGCTTGATCGTCGTCGCCATGTCGGTGAGCAAGGCAAGTGTATCGGTCGGTCCGTCCCGGCGGAGGAACTCATTCGCCCACCGGTCGATTACGCGGCCGATGTCGAGATATTGACGTTCGATCGAACGCAGGAGATCGGGCATGTCTTCCGAGGCATAAGTAAACGGAAAGTGGCGCGCGTAATCCTCGATGTCGATCTGATCGCACTCGAGCGGGATGTGATCGAGGGTCATCTCGCTGACCACCCGCAGCGCGCTTGCCCGCGTATCGAACAGAGCGATGGCGACCGAGTTACCCAGCACGTCGTGCAACCATCGAAGCTCGGAGGGATAGGGTGAGATATGAAGATCGGCGCGCAAAAGTCTTTGGTCGAAGCTCTCGCGCGGCCGCATCATGATCCTGTGTTCGCCAAAACTGACTGGCTGCCGATAGGAATATTCTGTGGTGTGGCGGATCGTCAGCAGGGGCATGGAGGGCTTTCGAGGTGACACGGCCTGACAAGGCCTTGCTCGGCAAGGACGAACCCCCTCCTGCTGTGCTATTCAACGCAGACGGCGGCTCTCCGTTCCTCATTGTCGGCGATCATGCCGGCAACGCGATCCCGCGCGCCCTCGGAAACCTCGGTCTCAAGACCGACGACCGGGTGCGGCATATCGCTTGGGATATCGGCGTTCGAGAACTGGGAATGGCGCTTGCGAGCACGCTCGGAGCCATGTTCATCTATCAGCCCTACTCGCGCCTCGTCATCGACTGCAATCGCGATCCGGCGCATCCCGACGCGGCGCCGGAGGCGGCAGATGGAAGCCGCGTGCCGGGCAATGCCGGGCTCACTGCAGATGGACGCGCAGCACGGGTCACTGCCATCCACGCCCCTTATCACGACCGGATCGCGCAAGAAATTGCCCGCCGTTCTGAAGTGGCGCAGCCCACAATATTGCTGGCCCTCCACAGCTTCACGCCAACACTCGGCGGCCGGCATCGCCCCTGGCAAGTCGGCATTCTCCACGACGCCGGCGAGACGTATTTCGCAAAAGCCCTGCTCGTTGCGCTCAGCGAACACAATGACCTGACAGTGGGAGACAATGAGCCCTACCGGATGGACGCGACCGATTACACGGTGCCGCACCACGCCTATCGCCAAACCTTACCCTATGCCGAGATCGAAATTCGCCAGGACCTTCTGACCCAGCCCGCAGACATCGCCAGGTGGAGCCAGTTAATTGGCGGCGCCTGCGAAACAGCGATCCATTCCCAAACCGGGCGCCTCTGATGACCTCCGACCACCCCGATCCGCGCCCATCGGCTGGGAGGTCAGCGCTCCCGCTCGCACGGCTTCGTATCGGCCTCATCTATGCCTGGCGGCATCGCCGGATTGCCGACCTCTCCACACCACGCCGCTTCACTGAGTTGGTGCAACTGCGCAAACTGCGTGACCGCTCCCCATTCCAGACGCAATTGATGGACAAGCTCGCTGCGAAGCGGCTGGTTGCCGACCGGCTCGGCGGCGCCTGGCTCGTGCCGACGCTCTGGGAAGGAACCGCGCTTCCGGCCAGACCTCCCTTCGAATTCCCCGCCATTCTGAAGGCGCGTCACGGCTGCAACCAGAATGTGGTTCTCTGCCGCGAGCCCGGAACACTAGAGTGGGATCGGCTGCGTCGCCGCGTGGAAAAATGGCTCCGTTCGCCATATGGCATGTGGCTCGACGAGTGGGCCTACCGCGACGTACCGCGCGGAGCGTTTGCCGAGCCGCTTCTCGGCGGAGGACTGCCGCTTCCGATAGATTACAAAATCTACGTATTCGGCGGACGGGCAACCCATATCCAGGTCCATCTCGGCCGCGGGGCGCGCCATCGCTGGATATTACACGATCTGGCCTGGCGCCGGCTGGTGCCAGGTGACGAACATCCGCCGCCGCCTCCTTCGCTCGCGGCGATGATCGATGCGGCCGAGGAGCTCGCCCGCGACACCAGCTTTCTCCGCGTCGATTTCTACGATATTGCAGGCCGCCCCTATTTCGGTGAATTCTGTCTCTATCCCGGCTCGGGTTTCGATCCTTTTCCGGCGGACTGGATCGATTTCGAACTCGGTTCGATCTGGCTGGCCGCGCTCGGCGCAGCCGCCCAGTCATTACCGGTCACCGGCTCGCCGACACCCATCTCGCTGGCATAATCGCCTCCCGCTTCCCGGGATTTCCGCAGGGTGCCGGCACCAAAGCGGAAGAGGAAATGACGGCTCGTGACCGGAATCCGCGCCAAGAAAAATCATGTGCTCTATCGCCGGATATCAGTACTGCGATTGCACAATGCGGGTCAGGTCGGTGGGCCTGCTTGGCCAACTAGCAACGCCTCAATATCGGCGACGGGCCTATCGGTCATTTCCTTCACATGCTCGCCGATCAAGCGCGCTGCCGTTTGCTGGTGCCAAAGCGGACGCAGCTCGCCCATCGTGCGCGCCGGCGCGATTACAACCAGCGCCTCGAACTTGCCCGCCAGTGCCATCGCGTTGATCTTCTCGGAAAGATCGCGCGCGAAGCGGTCCTCCTCCTGCTGATGGAAATCCGGTTCGCCCATCGTGCCACCGGCTAAGCCGGTGCCAGCGGGTGCTGGCGATTGCCCGGAGGCATCGGTCTTGATATCGCTATCCTTTCGGTCGTCACGCTCGTCATGGGCGGTGGTCCGCAGGTCAATTTGGCTTGAATCGCCCTGATTGCGCAAGAACAGCGCCTTTCGGCCGTCCGCGACGAGCACAAGTGCGTTGTGGGGAAGTGTCATCGTCAAGCTCCTTCCTGAAGAGCAACGCGCTCGATGACCGAGAAGTTTCTTAGCCTCGCCGAGCAGTGACACTCTCCTTCAGAACCCTTTTACCGTTTTATTCCCGCAGGCAAATGCGCCGTCGCTAGCTGAGGTCCACGACTGGCTCTGGCCGATTTCGGACGGGCAGGTTTCGGGCAAACCACTGAAGAAGCCGACATTGCGGATTCGACGACCGAATGGGTCAGCGCGCATTCATCGGCACCGTTCAGCCGTGAACTTCATTCATGCCCTTGGCCTATAATGAATTTGCCTCCAGACGATTCCCGTGATGTCCTGAGAACAACCGTAACCGAGAACCGGCGGGAATCTTGAGAGGAACGACGTGATGAAAGCGAGCAGGCAGGCGACAAGCGATACTCATATCAACCGGCGAACGGTTGTGGCCGGTGGGATTGGCACGCTTTTCGCGACAGGCATGACTTCCTCCACCGCCGCTGCGAACGTCGACGTGAGTGCCACGGCCGCTGCTGATCAGGCCGGAACCGCTGAGCGGATGGCGATCGTAGCTACCCGTGCTGGTAAAATCCGGGGATCCTTCGGACGCGGCGTCTTCACCTTCAAGGGAGTTGCTTACGGCGAAGACACGATCGCAAGGCGCTTTCGATCCGCAGAGCCGGTGCGCGCGTGGGACGGTATTCGCGATGCTCTTGAATTCGGCGATCAGTGTCTACAGCCGCCCAGTCCCGACTATGAGCTTCTACGCTCCGGTTGGGATCAACCCGGACGGGCAAGCGAGAACTGCCTTAACCTGAATATCTGGACGCCGGCGATCAACGACGACGGAAAACGGCCGGTCATGGTCAATATGCACGGTGGCGGCTGGACTGTTGGCAACGGCAATTCGGCGGGCCGGAGCGGCGAAGCCTTTGCCCGATATCACGACATCGTCCGGGTCAATGTAAACCATCGCCTCGGGATATTCGGCTTCTCCAACATGGCGGAACTTCTCGGACCCGACTTTGCCGGGTCGGGCACGGTTGGCATTCAGGATATCGTGCTCGCGCTGCAATGGGTCCGCGACAATATTGCAGCCTTTGGCGGCGATCCGGAGAATGTAACGATTTTTGGCGTTTCGGGCGGCGGCGGCAAGGTGTCTACGCTGATGGCGATGCCGGCGGCGAAAGGGCTCTATCACCGCGCCTCGGTCGAGAGCGGCTCGATGCTCATGGGGAAACCGCCCGAGCCCGCCAGCGAAGCAGCGACAAAATTGTTTGCCGCGCTCGATATTCCTGCCGAGAACGCGTCGGATATCCTTGCCCTCACGGGCGAGCAGCTCATGGCAGGATATATGCGCATGTACCCCGATGGCGGCTTGCTGACCGCGGGCATCGCGCCCGTCGTCGATGGCGTGAACCTGCCTCGCCACCCTTTCCATCCCGATGCGCCGGAGGTATCGAGCGATATCCCGATGCTGATCGGTACAACCGCTACCGAAAGCTCGATCTTTCCGGCGATTGTCGGCGGGCCCCCTTTCGGAATCTCATGGGAGGATGTGGCGAAGCGCATCCCGCACCTTATTCCGCCTGGCCTCGCGCTCAGCGCCGATGAAATTCTCGCCAAGGCCCGCGAACTCATGCCGAAGGCTTCGCCGACCGAGGTGCTGTTCAAGATGACGACTGAAGGCTTTTTCCGTCGGCCGGCGATCCGCCAAGCCGAGTTGGCAGCGGAACGACCTGCACCCGTCTATATGTGGCGGATCGACTGGCCCGTTCCGGTGGATGGCGGCAAATGGGGCTCTCCGCACGGCCTCAGCGTGCCGCTCGTGATGGACACGGTCGCAGCGACGCCCGCGATGTTTGGCGACGGCATCGACGTGGCCACTGCACTGTCGGCGAAGATGAGTGCTGCCTGGGCGCAGTTTGCTCGGACCGGCAAGCCCGACACCTCCGAGATCCCTGCCTGGCCGACTTATGATGCACAGCAGCGGCAAACCATGATCTTCGACGCGACCTGCCACGTCGCATCCGATCCCGACGGCGAATTCCGCAAGATGTTCGGATTTTAGACTTCGTTCGCTCGGAGGGAATTTCGAAATGACTTCCAAACGAGGCTCGACCTATCGCTGGATCGTCCTGGCCCTGCTGGCATTTGCCTATGTGCTCAACTTCCTGGATCGGCAATTGCTCGCAATTCTTGCGAAGCCGATCCAGGACGATCTCGGTATCAGCGACGGACAGATAGGGCTGTTGGGCGGTTTCTATTTCGCGCTCTTCTATTGCACGATTTCGCTTCCCGTCGCCTGGCTGGCCGATCGCGGTAATCGCGTCAGGGTCGTTGCCATCGCCTGCGCCATCTGGAGCGCCGCGACGCTCGCATGCGGGCTGTCGCGAAGCTATTCACAGCTCGTTGCCGCGCGCATGATGGTCGGGGTTGGCGAGGCGGGCGGCGTTCCGCCATCCTACTCGATCATATCCGATTATTTTGAGCCGGAAAGCCGGGGGCGCGCGCTGGCGCTGTTCAATCTGGGAGCGCCCATCGGCCAGGCTCTCGGCGTTGCTTTCGGCGCCGGTATGGCCGCAGCGTATGACTGGCGAAGCGCGTTCGTGGCAATGGGCGTGATCGGGATCGTAGCGGCGGCGATACTGGCCCTTGTCGTGCGCGAGCCCGTTCGCGGCACCGCGGATCGCGCCGCCCACGAACCTTCCGGGCGGCCGCCAGGTCAAGAAGACACGTCGGGTTTTCGCGACGTACTTCGACTGTTTCTCACGCAGCCTCGGCTTTGGCTGACAGCCTTGGCGGCTGGCATCGCCGCTTTCCTTTCCTATGCCATGCTGAATTTCGCGGCGCTGTTCCTGATGCGCGAGAAGGGCATGACCCTCGAGGAGGTCGGCCTCTATTACGCCATGCTGCTCGCTTGTTCGATCGGAGGCGGCATCTACATCTCCGGATGGCTGGTCGACCGGCTGGGTCCGAAGGGAGAGCGGTTCTACGCGATCATTCCAGCGGTGGCGCTCGCGCTGGCCATTCCCTTCTTTGTCGGCTTCGTCGAAGCGGAGACGTGGCAGACCGCAATCCTATTGCTGATCCTCCCGACCTTTCTGGGCCATTTTTTCCTGACACCCGCCGTCGCGTTCGTTCAACTGTCGGTGCGCCCAAGCGAGCGAACACTCGCCAGCGCGATGTTTCTGTTCGTCATCAACATGATCGGTCTCGGATTGGGGCCGACCTATCTTGGCGCCATGAGCGATGCGTTCCGTGCGTCGGCTCCCGAAACTTCGCTCCAGATCGCCTTCCACGCGCTGACGCCCTTTTATCTCATCACCGTAGGGCTTTACTTCTATCTCGCGCGTATCATTCGCAACCAGGCCCCCAAAGTTGCGACGCCGCCTCATGACTGATACGCATGGAGCGTGCTAGATCGTCGTCTCAATCATGTCATCGCCGTGGCGCACGGAGGCTCCTTTACCAAAGCCGCCGAGATCATCGGTATTTCACAGTCCGGGATCACCAAAAGTATTGCCGACCTCGAGCGTGAACTCGGCTATTCGCTGTTCTACCGGACGGCAAAAGGCGCGATGCCCACCGAAGAAGGGCGAGACTTTATCGAGCGTGCGACGCGTCTGCTCGAAGATGCACGCACGCTCCTCGCCGGCACCCGCGAACGCAATGACCCCTATGCGCAGTCGCTGCGTATCGGCGTTTGCCCCGCATCGATCGAGTGGCTGCTGGCTTCGCCGCTGACCACCTTGCTGTCACGCCATCCCTCGATTCGCTACGAATTGGTCGCATCGACCTTTGAGCGGGTCATTCAACTGCTGCGCACAGGCGGCGTCGATGTCGCCTTCGGCTTCGAAGAAGCCTTTGCGGAATGGAGCGAGGTCAAGCGCGAGCGCATTTCGACGATGCAGTCGGTGTTCTTCGTTCGCAAAGGCCATCCGATCCTTGCACTGGACAAGGTCACGAACGAGGATCTCTCGACTTATGATTTCGCAGTCCCGTCGGATTCGCGGCCCTATGGCGCGGTCTTTCGGTCGCTTTTCGAGGATTCGGGGCAATGGCAGCGACATCTGCATTTCATCGACTTTTTCCCGATCGTCATGCGCATCGTCGCGTCGTCCGATACGATCGGTGTCACCACGCGCGAATTTGCGGCGTCCGAGAAATTCGCCGCGACCTTCGTCAGCGTTCCAGGAGATTATATCCTACCCCGCTCGCACCTGTGCTGCGCCATAAGGTCGCGCTGGGAGCCAACGCCCGCGGTACGCGCATTCCTGCGCGCCATGCGGGAGAAACTGCCCAATGAAATATGATTGAAACAGATACCCAAGCCATAAAATGAATTCGACGCCTGCCGTTCGCTATCCCATTCTGGGGCCATAACCGCCCTCGATCCGGCACGCAGGATGCGATGGAAGCGGCGTCGGGAGAATGAGATATGTTTAGCGGGTCATATTCGGCGCCGACGAACCGGTCGCATTCGCGATGAGCGAAGCCGCCCCCCAATCGCTGGCGCAGCGTGTCCTGGATCATGCAGCCGCAACACCCGAGAAGCGCGCGATCGTGTGCGACGGGCTTGTCATTTCTTACCTCAACCTGGCGGAACGAGCCGAGCGATGCGCCGCCAGCCTGCAATGCTTGGGCATGATCCCCGGAGGTGCCCCGACGGTCGGTTTGCTTTCGGCTCCCTCGATCGATCATGCGGTGGTGACCCTCGCGTGTCAGCTCGCCGGCGTAGCTCTCGTTCCGCTCCCCGGGCTGGTCGCCGCGGAAGATCTTGGGAAGATGATCGACGACGCAGGCATTGCCCTGATCTTTCACGATAACGCCCACAGTCAGCGCCTCATCGACGCGCAGCGCTCCATCTCAGGTCCGGCGACAATGGTCCCCATCGGCCACGACGGCGAGACGAGCCGCCTTGACGGCTGGATACACGAGCATGCCGCACCCTTCCGCCCCGTAACGCTCGACGATCAGTGGATGTCCGATCTGATCTACAGTTCGGGGACCACCGGAATGCCGAAGGGGATTGCGCAAAGCTATAGGGCGAGGCGCGAGCAGTGCCTCGGTCTCGGCAATCTCGGCATGTCCCCCGACACCTGCCTCTTCCAGTCGGTGGGTCTCTATTCGAACTATGGATTGTCGTCGTTGCTCCTTTCGCTCTGGTGGGGCGGCACCTTCTTCGCGATGAGCAAATTTTCTGCCGACGAAGCCGTCGCCCTCTTGGCCCGCGAGCGGATCGACATGGCCTGGGTTCCGCCCGCCACCTTGATGCGGATCGTCGACCATCCCGCTTTTGCCGCCGCTGTCGAGGGAAAGCCTGCGCTCAAATTATCTGCTGGCGCACCGCTCGCCATCGAACAAAAGCTACGCGTACGCGCGGTCTGGCCCGGGCCGTTCATCGATCTTTATGGCCAGACCGAAACCGGTACGCTCAGCATGCTCCACGCCGACAGCGCGCCGAGCGACAAGCTGGGCTCGGTCGGAAAAATCCTGCCGACGGTCGCGGTGAAGATTGTCGATGAAGACGGCAAGCTCATGCCGACCGGCGCCGAAGGCGAGATCATAGGGCACACCAATACGATGATGGCCGGATATCACCGGCGCGATGATGCCAATGCCGTCGTCTACTGGCACGACGAGGATGGCCGCGCATTCGTTCGCACGGGCGATATCGGGCGGATCGATGCCGATGGCTATCTCTGGCTCTGTGACCGGAAGAAGGACATGATCATCTCCGGCGGGTACAATATCTACCCCGCCGACATCGAACGCGTCCTCAGCAGCCATCCGGCGGTTCTGGAATGCGCGGTCGTGGGCTGCCCCTCCGATCGCTGGGGCGAAAGCCCGGTCGCCTTTGTCTCTCTGCGCGAGGGCGAAGTGACCGACGGGGATGCGCTGCGCGACTGGGTCAACAGCCGCGTCGGAGCGGTCCAGCGCCTTGCCGCGACGATGGTGCTGGATGCCCTGCCCAACGGCGCGATGGGCAAGATCCTGAAGCGCGATCTGCGCGATAAATATGCCGGGTCGATCGGCAAGCTCCCCTAAATTTTACCTTCTTTCACGGGATCATTTTCATGACCGATAATCAAAGGACAGGTCCGCTCGCCGGGCTGCGGGTAGTCGAATTCAGCGGTATCGGGCCGGGGCCGCATTGCGCCATGCTCCTTTCCGACCTTGGCGCCGAGGTTCTTCGCATCGATCGCCCGGGCGGCAATGGCTGGCCGAACCCGGTCATCGACCGCGGAAGGCATGTGATCGAACTCGATATTCGCGAGACTGAAGGGCGCGATCGCGCGACGGCAATCGCCGAACAGGCCGACGTGCTGATCGAGGGTTATCGCCCCGGCGTCATGGAACGGCTCGGTTTTGGCCCCGAATTGCTGCTCGAACGCAATCCGCGGCTGATCTATGGCCGGATGACCGGTTGGGGTCAGACCGGTCCGCTCGCGCAAGCCGCTGGCCACGACATCAATTATATCGCGGTGACCGGCGCGCTCGCGGCGATCACCGACGGGCGGCGCCCCATTCCCCCGCTCAACCTCGTCGGCGATTTCGGAGGCGGTTCGCTTTACCTTGCGATGGGCATACTCGCCGCGCTTTGGGAGCGCGAGCGTTCGGGCAAGGGCCAGGTGGTCGATGCCGCGATCGTCGATGGGGCGGCGTCGCTGATGGCCATGTTCGTCGGCTTGCTTCCAACCGGAGCCATTTCGCTCGATCCCGGCAAGAGTCTGCTTGGCGGTCAGGCGCCCTTCTACCGATGCTATGAATGTGCCGATGGGAAGTTCATCTCGGTCGGACCGATCGAGCCGCATTTCTATGCCGAACTGGCCGCGCTCGTCGGTGCGCCAGCGGACCTTACCAAGCGCCAGAACGACCCCGCCAATTGGGCCGAGCGCGCCAGCGTGCTCGACGATATCTTCCGCCAAAAGCGACGCGCCGAATGGTGCGAACTTCTCGAAGGGACCGACGCCTGCTTTGCGCCGGTGCTGTCGTTCGAAGAGGCGCAAGTCCATCCGCACATGGAAGCGCGGGGCATCTATGCCAAGCATCAGGGCGTGACCCACGTCGCACCCGCGCCCCGCTTCTCGCGCACGCCGGGGGACATTGGCGCCGCGGGAGACGGCGACGAGCTGGCGCGGCGCTGGACCGAAGAGATGGCGCGATGAGCGACGAGAATGAACTCGAGATGATGCGCGAGACGGCCCGGCGGTTCTTCGCCAGCGAGGTCGTGCCGCACTATTCCGAATGGGAAAAGCGCGGCTTCGCGGATCGCGAGCTGTGGCGAAAAGCCGGCGCGCTCGGCCTGCTTTGTCCGCTCGTCGGCGAAGACAATGGCGGCCTCGGCGGAGATATTCGCCACTCGCGCGTCATTGCCGAAGAAATGGCATACAGTGGCTGCGAGCTGCCGGGCCTCTATACCCACTCCGACATCATCGTACCATATATCGAGCGTCTCGGCACGGCTGAGCAGAAGGCGCGCTGGCTGCCCGGATGTCTGAATGGCGATGTCATCACCTGCATCGGGATCAGCGAACCCGGTGCCGGATCCGACATGCGCGGCCTACGCAGCCGCGCCGAGCGCGATGGCGACGACTGGGTGATCAGCGGGCAGAAGATTTTCATTACCAACGGCTGGCTCGCCGATCTTGCCCTGATCGTCGCCAATACGGGCGACAAGGCCGGCGGCGCCAAATCGATCTTCCTCGTCGAAACCGACCGACCGGGCTTCGAGCGCGGCCGGCTACTGGAGAAGGTCGGCCAGAAGGCACAGGACACCGCCGAGCTGTTTCTCGACCAGGTCCGGGTGCCTGCATCGGCGCTGCTGGGCGAGGAAGGTCGCGGCATGTCCTACCTCATGCAGGAACTTCCGCGCGAGCGCCTGCTCATCGCCATATCCGCGCTCGCGCTTGCTTCGCACAGCTTCGACCTCGCTCGCGACTATGTCCGGGAACGCCAGGCGTTCGGACAGGCGCTCGCCGATTTTCAGGTGACTCGCTTCGCGCTCGCCGAGCTTCGCACCGAGCTCGATGTCGGCCAGTCCTTCGTCGACGAATGTGTCCGGGAGCAACTTGCGGGCACGCTGACAACCGCCCGCGCGTCTATGGCCAAGCTCTGGCTCACCGAACTGCAGGGTCGCCTCATCGACCGCTGCGTCCAGATGTTCGGCGGCTATGGCTATATGTGGGAATATCCCATTGCACGCGCTTTCGCCAACGCGCGCGCGCAGCGCATCTATGGCGGCAGCAACGAGATCATGAAGGAAATCATCGCGCGCGACCTATTCGCAGCATGATCCCCCATTTTTCTGCGGAGATGCAAAATGGACAATGAGACAAAGTCCTATCGGTTTATCGAATGGCGTCGGCGGGGGCGTATTCTGACGCTGGCACTCGACCGGCCTGAAGCACTCAACGCTGCCAATGAAGAACTGCACGAAGAGTTGTCGCGGGTCTTTCGCGACGCAGAGCGCGACCCCGGTTCCGACATCATCGTGCTCACCGGCAACGGACGCGCCTTTTGCGCGGGCGGCGATCTTCCCTGGATGCAGCGCGCGATCGACGACCCCTCGCTTTTCGAGAAAACCTGCACCGAAGCAAAGCAGATCATCTATTCGCTTCTCGACTGCGAGAAGCCGGTGATCGGCCATATAAATGGCCCGGCCATGGGTTTCGGCTGCACGCTGGCACTTTTCTGCGACGTCACCTTCCTCAGCAGCGATGCGAAGATCGGCGATCCGCATGTCCTCATGGGGGTGGTTGCGGGCGATGGCGGCGCGATCATCTGGCCCGCGCTTGTCGGTCTGTCGAGGGCGAAGGAATATCTGATGACCGGCGATCCGATCCCCGCTGCGAAAGCGCTGGAGCTCGGCCTCGTCAACCATGTCGTCGAACCGGACAAATTGCAGGCTGCGGTCGACGCCTTTGCCGACCGCCTCGCGGGCGGTGCGCTCAAGGCGATCCGCTGGACGAAAGTCAGTCTGAATCTTCCGATCAAGGCGATGGCGCACGCCACCATGGATGCAGCGATCGCCTACGAGACAATTACCAATTTGAGCCACGACCATCAGGAAGCGGTCACCGCCTTCGGAGAGCGCAGGCCGCCACGCTTCACGGGCCGCTAGAGATGGCCTCTCCGATGGTTATCGACCTTTCCCACCGCCGCTTGGTCGTTACGGGCGGAGCGGGCGGACTAGGCGCCGCTGCGGCCAGGCTCTTCGTTGAACTGGGCGCGACAGTGGTGCTTAGCGACCGTGACGAGGCTAGCCTCCATCGCGCGGTCGCGGCGACGGGTGCGGCAGCCGGCATCGCCGCGGACGTGACCGACGAGGCCTCCGTCGCCGCTCTGTTCGCTAACGCCAGCGCCGCGATCGGGCCGATCGACGGTGTGTTGAACAACGCCGGCATCATCGAGCAACTGGCGGGCACGACGCGCCAGTCACTTGAAGACTGGCGTTCGGTGATCGATGTCAACCTGCAGGGTGCCTATCTCGTGGCGCGCGAGGCTGCCCGGCATATGCGTCCGGCGGGCGGCAGTATCGTCAATACCGCCTCCGTCGCCGGCCTCGCCGCCTTCGCGGCTTCAAACGCCTATGGCGTGAGCAAGGCGGCGGTGGTCATGCTGACGCAGACGCTCGCGTGCGACCTTGCCCGCTTCGGCATCCGGGTCAATGCGGTCGCCCCCGGGGTCATTGAAGCGCCGATGGCCGATCAGTTGATCAGCGAGGGCCCGCGCGGCGCCGACAGCTTCCGTCGCCGCACGCCCATGGGTCGCCTTGGACGCCCGGACGAGGTCGCGCGCGCGATTGCTTTTCTGTTGTCGGACGCAGCCAGCTACGTCACCGGGGCGATATTGCCCGTGGACGGAGGCTGGAGCGCGTTCGGCGGCGCCGGTGACGCCGCCGTTCTCCCTTAGCGGGCGCCGCGCCCCCTTATCCAATTTTCTCGTACAGCGTCACCACGCAGGCGCCGCCGAGGCCGAGGTTATGCTGCAGCGCGTGGCGCACGTCGTCGACCTGCCGCGCACCCGCGGTCCCACGCAGCTGGTGCGTCAGCTCAAAACATTGCGCGAGCCCGGTCGCGCCAAGGGGGTGTCCCTTGGACAGCAGCCCGCCCGAGGGATTGGTCACGACGCGTCCGCCATAGCTGTTGTCGCCATCGGCGATGAAGCGCTGAGCCTCGCCGTCGCCGCAAAAGCCGAGCCCTTCATAGGTAATGACCTCATTGTGGGCGAAGCAGTCGTGCAGCTCGGCCACCCGGATATCCTCGGGACCGATGCCGGCCGCTTCATAGACGCTGTGCGCAGCGCGCTTGGTCATATCCGAGCCGACGAGGTTGATCATATCGCGCGATTCGAGCGTGGCCGGAGTATCCGTCGTCATTGCCTGTGCGGCGATCCGCACCTTGGGATCGAGGCCGTGGCGGCGTGCGAAGTCGGCCGAGACCAGCACCGCTGCGGCGGCGCCGCAGGTCGGGGGGCATGCCATCGGCCGTGTCATGACGCCCGGCCAGATCACCTGGGCGCCGAGCACCTCTTCCTCGGTCATCACATTGCGAAATACCGAGAGCGGATTGTTCGCGGCATGTCGGCTGGCCTTGGCCCGCACCTTGGCGAAATCGGCGAGGGTCGTCCCGTATTTCTCCATATGCGCCAGCCCGGCTCCGCCAAAATAGCGTAGCGCGAGCGGCAAATCGACGTCGACCAGTTCGGCGCACGTCGCGTCGAAATCTGCAAAGGGGCTCACACGGTCGGTGTACATCTGGGCGATGGCTCCCGGGACCATCTGTTCGAAACCCAACGCGAGTGCGCAATCGACCGCGCCGCTTTCGACGGCCTGACGGGCAAGGAACAAGGCCGATGAGCCGGTCGAACAATTGTTGTTGACGTTGACGATCGGAATCCCGGTCAGCCCCGCCTTGTAAAGCGCACGTTGCCCCGAGCAGCTTTCACCGAAAACATAGCCGACATAGGCCTGTTCAAGCTTGTCATAGCCAATGCCGCTGTCGGCAAGCGCAAGCGCGACCGCTTCGGCCCCCATGGCGTCGTAAGAGGCGCTTTGGCCGGGCTTGGTGAAGGGGATCATCCCCACGCCCGCCACAAGAACATTGCTCGCCGAACTGCTCATCTCTTCATTCCTCGAAATTGATCCTGAGCAAATCCTCTCTTCGCGCACGCATCAGATCAAATTCATTATCGGTCCGCATCATGCTCGAAACTCATGCCCTCCATGCCTTCAAGTGAATTCGTAAGGCTACATTACCCGGAGGCATAGGACGACATTCGAAGATATTGGACCCGGGCGGCGCAATTGCGGAACCTCGCGTCATCATCGCTCAGCCAACAGTGGGGAAACCGAATGGCTACAATTTATCAGGGTCTCTTCGACCGAACGACGGTCGGACGCAAATTGCCCACGGTTACTGTTCAGGTGGAACGCGGGCGGATACGCTTTTTCGCGCAGGTGCTCGGCCTCGAGGATCCGGTACATAGCCAGTTGCAGGCGGCCCACGATCGCGGCTTCCCCGACATCGTCGCGCCCCTCTCCTTCTTCACGGTCATCGATGCCATGGCGGCAGACGAACTCCGGCAGGCGGGGGAGCAGAGCGCCGCGGACCTGATCGGGTGCGACTTTCGCTACCTGCTTCATGGCGACGAGAGCTATGACTATCGCGGTCCCATCTTCGCCGGCGACGCCGTGCAGCTTTCGACGCGGATCGCTGACTTCTACGACAAAAAGGGCGGAGCCATGGAGTTCGCGGTGATCGAGTCCGCCGTCGAACACGCCGAACGCGGCGTCCTCCTCATTGCCCGTCGCACCTTGCTTCACCGTCTCGGTTAGAGGATTATCATGAACGAGTTTCATTCCAGCGCCCTGTCGGTCGGCGACCAGCTGCCGCAGATTTCATTCGGCCCGATTTCGCGTGCGACGCTTGCGCTCTATGCCGGAGCGTCCGGCGACCATAATCCGATTCATATCGACAGCGACATGGCGGTGGCGGCCGGCATGCCGGATGTGTTCGCGCAAGGGATGTTGTCGTTCGGCGTCCTGACCCGGCTTCCGGCCGAATGGGCAGGCCAGGAGCGGGTTCGCTCCTTTTCGGCACGCTTCGTATCGATGACGCAGGTCCACGATCAGATCGTCTGTAGCGGCGAGATCGTCGAACTGTTCGAGGCTGAGGGCGAGAAGCGCGCGCGCGTCGCTCTCGCGGCAACCGCGCAGGACGGCCGCAAGACGCTCGCCGGCGAGGCCGTCGTCGCGCTCGCTTGATACAAAACCCGACAATTCCATTTCAGGGAGAAAGACATGAGTCTCCGTTTCGACAATCGCACTGTGATCGTGACCGGTGCAGGCCAGGGTCTCGGCCGCTCGCACGCCCTCGAATATGCTCGCCGCGGCGCCAATGTGGTGGTCAACGATCTTGGCGGCACGGCATCGGGCGGCGGTGGAGACCTCTCGGTCGCGCAGCAAGTCGTGGAGGAAATTCGCAGCGCGGGTGGTAACGCCGTCGCTAACACCGACAATGTCGAGGACGGCGCGCGCATCGTCGAATGTGCGATGGACAATTTCGGCCGCGTCGACGTGCTCGTCAATAATGCCGGCATTCTCCGCGACGCCTCGTTCGCGAAAATGACCGAAGCCGACTGGGATCTTGTCTACCGTGTGCATCTGCTTGGAAGCATGCGTGTGTCGCAAGCGGCCTGGCCGCATATGCGGGCTGCCGGCTTCGGCCGTATCGTGTTCACAACGTCGGTGGCCGGCATCTATGGCAATTTCGGACAGGCCAATTATGCCGCGGCAAAGCTCGGGCTGGTGGGTCTTGGCCAGACGCTCGCGATCGAGGGCGCCTCGAAAAATATCCTGGTCAATTCGGTCGCGCCAACGGCAGGCTCCCGGCTCACGGCAACCGTGCTGCCGCAGGAGGTCGTGGAAGCGCTCAAGCCCGAATATGTGACGCCGGTCGTCGTCCTGCTTACGCATGAAGACAGCAAGATAACCGGAAGACTGTTTGAGGTCGGCGGGGGCTGGGTCAGCGAAACGCGTTGGCAGCAGACCGAAGGCCATTTCTTCATGGACGATTATTCCGTCGAAGATCTTGAATCGCGCTGGGACGACGCCACGTCGTTCGCGGATGCCCGCAACGCGCGCAGCGTTGCCGAGTCCAAATCAGGGATCAAGGAACGCATGGGCCGCGACGTCGCGCTCGCCCCGCAATGACGGGCGCGGGCGGCGCGACCGGCGTCGTGCAACTTGAGCGCGCGGGGCCGCTCGCCATCGTTACCCTCAATCGGCCGGAGCGGCTCAACGCTCTCGATGCGGAAACGAGAGACGGCCTCGCAACCGCGATGCATTCGTCGATCGACGATGAAAGTGTCCGGGCGATCCTGCTGACTGGCCGAGGGCGGGCCTTCTGCGCCGGCGCCGATCTTGAGGAGATGATTCGCAGCCGTGCCGAGCCGAACCCGCCCCCTGGCGGCGACCTGCTCCGCGACATTTTCAATCCGCTCATCGAGCGGATGGTTTCTGCGTCGAAGCCGATTGTCGCGGCGCTCAATGGCCCGGCGGTCGGTGTCGGTTGTTCGCTGGCGCTCGCCGCCGATATCGTCGTCTCGGCCAAGTCCGCCAGCTTCAATTTCGCCTTCGCGAAATTGGGGGCGGTACCCGACGCCGGTCTGACCGCGATGCTTCCCAAACGCATTGGCGAAAGCCGCGCCCTGGCGGCGATGCTGCTCGCTGAGGGCATTGGCGCCAACGAAGCGAAGAGTTTGGGCCTGATCCACCAAATCTTCAGCGATGACGACCTACACGCCGCCTCGCGGGCTCTCGCCTCGAAACTCGCCCACGGGCCGACGCGCGCCTATGCCGCCATTAAGGCGCTCGCCCGCTCCGGGCCCATGGATATTGCGCAGCAGCTCGCGCTCGAGGCGAAGTGGCAGGACGAAGCTTTTAAGACTTCGGATCTCGGGCGGGGAGTCGCGGCATTTCTCGCGCGTCAGGCTCCGGAGTTCCAAGGCCGATAGGAAAATCTGCAATTTAGAAGGGGCACGGCTGAGCATGACTTCCTGTCATGGAATGATACAGGAAGATATTTGAGTTATGTCTCGCGCTGTGATGATTTGTGGGCAACCAAGAGAAAAAACTGGTGGGAGAGTAATGATGAAGCGCAGGGTGTCGACCTTATTGGTCTCGGCCGCGGCAGGGGCGATGGCGATTTCGAGTCCGGTCTTCGGGCAAGACGTGACGGCTCCATCTACCGGGACGGAGGAAGCTGCCGCCAACGGAGGTGAACCGCAGGAAATCATCGTCACCGCCAGCAAGCGCGCCGAACGGCTGCGCGACGTCCCCTCGGCGATCACCGCGATCAATTCGGCAGCGATCGAGCAGCAGGGCATCAAGGATTTTCGCGATTATGCGACGCTCGTCCCCGGCCTGAGCCAGCGCGATTCCGGATCCCCTGGGCTCGGCACCGTCATTCTTCGCGGCCTCAACACCGGTCCCCAGCAATCGACGTCGACGACCGCATTCTATATCGGCGAGACGCCGTTCACTGCTGCGGGTTTCATCACGCAAAGCAGCCTGTTCACCCCCGCTCCCGACTTTTCCGACCTCGAGCGGATCGAGGTTCTGAAAGGCCCGCAAGGTACGCTCTACGGCGCCTCGAGCCTTGGCGGGCTGGTCCGGTTCGTGCTCAAGAAGCCCGATGCCTCGGAATTCTTCGGCACGATGCGCGCTGACATCGTCGATGTCGACGGCGGCGGGTTCGGATATGGCGTCCATGGCTCGGTCAACGTCCCGCTGGTCGCCGACAAGCTTGCGATTCGCGCCAGCGGCTTCTACCGCCGCGCTCCGGGCTTCGCCGACAATGTCGCGACCGGCACGCGGAACGTCAATCGCTCCGACCTTTACGGTGGACGCATTGCGCTCCGTTTCACACCGACCCCGGATCTCTCGATCGACCTTTCGGCCGAGCTCCAGAATATCGACAATGATGGCTATGCGCTGCAAGACACCGTCAGCGGCACGCTCAACCCCGTTTACGGCAAGCGCCAGTACAGCAACTTCCGCGATTTCGGGAGCAATCTCAAATATCGGATCGTGAACGGCGTCGTCGACTATGATGTCGGCCCGGGTTCGATTGTGACCACAGCGAGCTACGCCTATTACAAGGGCGATCTCGAACAGGATTTCACGAACAATTATGTGCCGCTGGCACGTGCCTCGCTCGCGCCCGTGTCGCAGGCCCTGTTCGGCGTGCCGATCGACACGCTCATCCCCGCCAATTCGCATATATTGGCGGTGAACAGCCCGAGCCTCGAAAAGATCTCGCTCGAGACGCGCTTCGTGTCGAAGCGGCTGGGGCCGGTCGAGTTCGTGGCCGGCGGCTTCTATACGTACGAGGACAATTATGTCCCGATCTACTTCCTGCTGTCCGACGTCAACGGCGTGAACCGCGCGCCGCCGTTCGACCAGGTGCTGCGCAGCGAGACCCCCTCGACCTATGAGGAGTTTGCAGGGTTCGGCAACCTCACCTTCTATCTCAGCGACAAGCTCGATGTGACGGGCGGGATCCGCTACGCGAAGAATGATCAGTTCATCCATATTGCCGGCCCCAACGCGACGCTCTTCTTCCTGCCGCGCGCCAATCCCAAATTCGACACGAGCGACAGCGCGACCACCTATCTCGCGACCGTGCGCTGGCGTCCGACGAACCAGCTCAGCTTCTATGCCCGCGCGGCGAGCGGCTATCGTCCCGGCGGCCCGCAGAACAACCCGACACCGCCGCCCGGTGCCCAGACGGTCATTCGCCCCGATACGGTGTGGAACTATGAAGCCGGCTTCAAGGGCAGCTTTCTCGACGGCGCGCTGTCGGTCGACGCATCGGTCTTCCATATCGATTGGTCGGATATCCAGCTGAACACGACGGTCGGTGGCATCGGCCTGCAGGGCAATGCGGGGTCGGCGGACGTCGACGGCTTCGAACTGGCTTTCGTCGCACGGCCGTCCGAGAATTTCACCGTCGGGGGCAATGTCGGTCACACCAACGCGCGGATCACGCAGATCGATGCAGGCGTCAGAACGTCGATCGGCGCCGACAAGGGCGACAAGCTGCCGCTGACCCCGAGCTGGACCGCGGCGGTCTATGCCGATCACAAGATTCCGCTGAATGCCGATACGACGGCGAGCCTCGGCGCCACCTTGCGCTTCCAGTCGGACATGCCGAGCTCCTATCCCGGCGCGCTCCTGAACCCCAATATCAAGCTGCCGGAGATCACGACCGTGGACCTTCGTGCCGGCCTCGATTTCGGGCGCGTGCACGCTCAGGCGCGCGTCGAGAATCTGTTCGATCGCCTCGGCTACACCACGGCGGTCACCAACAAGCTGTTCCCCGCGCAGGCGCTACCTACACAGGTGACCGTGACCCGTCCCCGGACATTCTCCTTGTCCCTGGGCTTCGATTTCTGATCATCCTCCGCTCGTCACCGAGAGACGCGACAAAGACCCCGCCGAGAGACCTCGGCGGGGCTTGTTCCATCTGGTACCTGCGATGATGCAGAAGTGGCCGGTGCACGAACCGCTTCGCGGATTGGTGCTAGCCTCGATGTAAAGCGGCCCGGCGAGCGCCGCGCCTGATTGAACGTAGGCTGCCAGAGGCAGACGCTTTCGACTCCTTCAACTGAGGAGTCGAACGATGAACGAGCTTATCCAGATTGGCCCGATCAGCCCGCTGCGCCAGCGGCTGATCGACGACATGACCATGCGCCGCTTCTCGAAGGAGACGCAGCGTAATTATCTGCGCGACGTCGGACGGTTCGCGAGCTGGCTCGGGCGCTCGCCGCACACCGCGAGCGCCGAGGATGTCCGGCAGTTCCAGATCGAGCAGCAGCAGGCGGGCGTCCCGGCGCCGACCATGAACAGCATCGTCGGCGCGCTGAGGTTCTTCTTCACCCACACGCTCGACCGCCCCGATCTCGCGCGCAAGCTCGTCCGCACCAGGCAGGTTCGCAAGATCCCGGTCGTGCTGACCATGGCCGAGGTGAAGCGGCTGCTCGATGCGACCCGCTGCCTCAAGCACCAGGCGGCGCTGTCGGTCGCCTATGGTGCGGGGCTGCGCGTCGCCGAAGTGTCGGCGCTGAAGGTGACCGATATCGACAGCAAGCGCATGCTGCTGCGGATCGAGCGCGGTAAAGGCGGGCGCTACCGCAACGCCATGCTGCCCGAAGGCCTGCTCCTGCTCCTGCGCGACTGGTGGCGCGCGGGGCGGCAACAGGGCATCCTCGTCCCCGATGGCTGGCTCTTCCCCGGACAGAGCGCCGCGGCGCCGATCAGCACGCGGCAGCTCTACCGCGTCGTCGTCGAAGCCGCCGAGGCCGCCGATATCGACAAGCGCGTCGGACCGCATACCCCAGCACCAGCGCAGAACAGCTTTCCCCATAGCTCAGCCCCATGATCCCCGCGGTTCGGGCATCGAAGACTTTCTGACGCCTCGCGGCGTCCGAAACTCTCAACGGTACGAGACGGTCCGCTTTCGGGTGGCAAACAAGGAGAGCGGACGTTTCGAGGGAATTCAGGGCGCTCTCTCCGTAGGAAGTAGACCAGTGGTCCTTGACGCTCATGCCTTCCACCGGTGGCCCCAGACGATTGATCAGTCCTGCATTTAGGGCTGTTGACTGCGTTTGTAGACTTCAGCCACCCATGGCGAAGGCGCACCCTCCCGATAGACAATGGCGAGCTCGCGTCGCGGACGGGTTACGCCAACGTAGAAGAGCCGTCTCGCTTCGCGGACCGCGCCTGCGGATTTTTCATCACGTCGGCTGGGAATGTCGCCAGCGTTCATGCCGAAGAGAATGACCGCGTCAAACTCTCGACCTTTGGCGCTATGGAGGGTGGAAAGGCTTACCCGGCCGTTACCTTCAATGCGGCCAACGAATACGCTGAGCGTCATGTCCCGCCCCCGGACAGGGTCGGTTTTCTCAACCATGTCGGCGCAGACTTCCCATTCCTGATGTGGGTTACGCGCACGCGCGCGCCAAGGGGCGATCAGCTCCACGCACAGACGCTGGAGCCACATGTGGGCGCTTTCTCCGCTGCCGATGCCGCTGCGCAGGAATGCGATGAGCTGCCCGGACAATATTTGTTCCTCAAGCTCGTTGCAGCGGCCGTCATAGACGATCGAACGCGCTTGGTAGAGCAGCCGCGAAAAAGGCGGATCAGCGTCGCGCCAACCCCCGGCGCACCAGTCGGCACAACCTTCAACGAAGCGTGCTAAGCGCGAACTGCGCTTTACCAATGCGTTGCCGTCAGATCGAACATAGGCAATGCCGACTTGATCCAGCGCCCCAGCGAGCTTGTCGCCAAGCCACGCGGCTCGGTAGAGGATAGCGACCTCTTCTGCGGGATTACGCTCCATCACCTTCGGCAAAATCTCGTTGGCGATGGCCGACGCCTGAGTGTCGAGATCGCCCCTCACTTTCCAGAAAAAGATGTCCCCGTCGGGCGCAGCATCGATTCCGCGATAGTCGCGCTCCTCACCGAGCGCACCTAGCGACGCTCGGATGATCTTATTGCCTGAACGATAATTGAATCGGAGCCGGATAGCCCGCACATCAGGCCGAGCAATTAGTCCCTGCAACAGCTCTGGATTGGCGCCAGTGAATCCATAAATCGACTGATCGGCATCGCCAACTGCGAACAGACGAATACCGCCGACAAAACAGAGAAGCAGCACGAGCTCGTGAAGTGCATGACCCAAATCTTGATACTCGTCAACGAAGAGCACCGGAAAACGGGCCCGCAACGCGGCGCGAATCCAGCTATGATCCCTGATCAAGCGGTAGGCGATCAGCGGCATGTCGTCGAAATCGATTAGGTCGCGTCGACGCAGCTCCATCTCATAGGCTTCGATAAAATCAGCAAGCTCGGGATTCCGCTCGCGCCAATGAGGAAGTGACCGGTTGACCTCCCGCCGTCGCTTCTCCTCAGCGAACTGCCAACGCGCGTGCGGATCGAACTGATCGTCGAACACTCGAGCGTAGGCCACTTCGACTGCTGCCCGACACTCGTCGCGCGTCGCCACACGGAATTTCGATGAAAGCAACCCCGGTACACAACGCGCATAAGGCATGATCACCTGAGCCAGCGCAAAGCTATGAACAGTACCTATGAAAATGCGATCGCTGCCCTCGACACCGAATGCAGCGAGGCGGGTTTCGAGTTCAACCGCACATTCGTTATTGTATGTTATGCAAGCAACTCCGCGCGGATCAACTACGTCTTCGACCAGGGTACGCGCCATCGCGGTCGTCAATGTCTTGGTCTTGCCGCTGCCGGGCCCCGCTAGTACCACGCAGTGGCCTTGCTCGCGCACAGCTTCGCTTTGCTCCGGATTGCCGGCGAGATCCGCAAGGGCTATGGCGAGAGCTAGATGGTTATACACGCGCCGATACGAAATTGATCGCCCCCGCAATGTAGGCGGGCGGATATTGGCCGAAGGGTAGCTTCTTGGCCAATTTGCTAGCCAGCCGCCCCTTTCCGATGTCGGCGATCATCGCTAGCAGTTGACCAGATTCCACGGGCGCGCCACCGCGCCAGGCAGCAATGCGTGCTGTGCGGACGGAACCAAACCCTTGTTCAGACAAAACGTCGAGCAAGGCCGCTACCAATACCGTCGTATTCGCAACCGACACCTCAAAGGTCTGATCGTTGAGAAATACACCCGCATTTTCCCAGCCTTTGCTAAATGCAGCGAAGTCAGTTGCCTCCCATTGCACGCGCGCTTCGGGCGACAGGGCAGCTTGGCCGGTGACCGAGGCCAACGCATTCCAGATGTCGAGTGTGCGCGCCTTACCGAGCGGCGGCTTGGTACCATCGAGCGGGTCCCAGTCGGTTACCACGGCGAATGGTAGACCGAGGCTCGCGGCCAGTTTCACGTAGGGCGTGAAGTTGACGCCAGCAACGTTGCAGACCGTGATGCCTAGCCGGTCCAGATTCTGCCCCATTGCGTCGGCAAATGAGGGCATGAGAGCCTCCTCGGCATCTCCTTCCACGAAGATAACACCGCGCGAAAAGAGCAGCTCGGAACGCGTCGCCGTTAGATAGCGCTCAATATCTTCCAATTCTTCCGTCGTGACCGGGAGGTTTGCGAGCGAATACGCAAGACACTTCCCGCCTTGCTCTTTTAGGTGGACGATGGCTCGCAGGGGCGCGACCGCCGCCAGCGTCGGCGAATGGCTCGTGACAATCAATGCTTGGGCGGGGTCACCCGCATTGAACAGCTTATCGAATACTCCACGCTGAAGTTGTGGGTGGAGATGTGCCTCAGGCTCCTCAATGCAGAGCAGAGAGAAATTGCGCTCGTTCTTTGCTCGACGCCAACCGAACTCGGCAAGCTTCAGTGCTATCAGTGCAACATTGGCCGAGCCAAGACTGGCCTCAGCGATCCCCCGGCGACCACCGTCGATGAACATTGAAATCGAGCGAAACAGGCGCAGCGGGTCGGCCGGCGCGAAGCGCAGCCGCGCATCAATGTCATGCGCCTTGCCGGCAAGCTCCAAAATGCCCAACCGCAGTCCATCTTCGAGCGCCTTAACAGTCGGAAAGGCCTCAAGCGCCCTCGTCGCGCGATCAAGGTCCGCGGCGACTGCATCGAGCGACGCGCGATCAACCCCCGCGATGGCATCCTCAAGCAAGGGTCGTAGTGGCGAGTTACGCCATGAGCCGAGCTGGCCTTCTGCATCACGGAGGGCGTCAAGCATGTCGATCGCGATCCGGCGTCGGACGCGGCTGGGAACTGAGCGAGTTTCGTCTCCGCCACCGAATACGATAAATTCGCAATCCGCCGCTGACTGGAGCGGACCAACAACCTCAACTTTTTTGCGGAAAATGTAGCTCAATCGCGCGATCGTGGGGTTCGTAGCAATTCGAAAATCAGTCAGAAGAGCGGCATGGGCATCATCGTCGTCGAAATCGGCAAAATCGAGATGCACTTCAATCTGCGGCGAAACCGCAAGGTCACAACCATCCCAATAATCTGAGAGCTTGAGCTGGCGCGCAGCGTCCGCCAGCGTAGGGTCGAGCACCAAGCGGATTGCGAAGAGTAAGTTGCTTTTACCCACCCTATTCTCGCCAAGCAAAACGACATTGTTTGCAAGCGGGATGTCGACAGCCTCGAAGTTACGGAAATTGCGAATGCTGAGCTTGCTCAATCGCAAGATGGCCCCCTTTCATGAAAGACGAGATAGTTTAGGCGGATCGAAAGAATGTCGCGCGGATCAGCCGCCGCTCGCACGAATTCGTTGATGTGTGCGTAATTCTTCGAGTTGCACCCGACCCGACTGAAGGGCCCGACGCAACTGCTGGAAAACTGGCTGTATACCTTCGGGGTCGCGTATCGTGACAACGAGGCTGAAGGGAATTCCGTCTTTGGGAAACACTGTTTCCGCCCGCCTTACAGCCGAAACTTCGATGCGCCAGCGCGACATCTCACCTATTCCGGCGCGGGGAATGCGGGTCTTATAGCGCTTGGTCGGCCACCATTTGAGGCCTTGATTGATAAGTTCCTTTTCCGGAACCGGCTGGTTTGCGGTCTTAGGCAGAAACGCCTGCTCAAACTGATCCAGATAACTGGGCAGGCCGTCTTTACGATCCTTTGGTTGCCGCTGCTGAAGCTTGGCGTCCAAATTCACCCGAACAAACTCGGCACCGTAGGCGCTGTCTACGGGCGGCTCATAAACGAGGGTCGCGGACGCTTCACCGCGGCATGCACCGGTCGCTGGATCGACCAGTGACTGTGGCCAGTCAAACTCCAATCGGAGCACTTTCGGGCGCTTCTCATCATCAGGAATTCGGCTCTGGAAAACGAGCGTGATCGAGCTGTCGTCGGTAACGAGCATCTCAGTCGTCGGTGACGGAACTCCAAATCCGACAAACTGTCGTGCAAGTGCGGATAGTCCGCGCGACGTCAGTGCTTCCGGCGTCTTACAGCTGTGTATCATCAGCGCCCTCAACGTGTGAGCGGGCAACCGTCCGTCGATTGCGCTTTCGAGCGCCGCCAATGATTTCGCGATGAGGGGAGCGGCGAAGCTCGTGCCGCAACTGGTGATCGCTGAGCCGGCCGGAGTTATCGAAACCAAGCGGTGGTTCGCTCCAGCTGTACTACCATCGTTGCCGCCAAAATGGGCGACATCAGGTTTGCAACCAACTCTTAGTCCGGGACCGCGCAGAGTGTAAGTCGTTGGCAGCCCCGCGACGTGCATCGAGCAGCCGGGCGGGTTTATTGCCCCGACCGAGATGGCGAGACAACTTTCTGTGGGCACGAAGATCGTGTCTGGGTCGGTCCTGGCCGCAAAATACTTGATGGCCTCACCCGGACGTTTGGGCCACGGTGCGCGAAGGGCACCTGCTGCGAGGTTTCCTGCCGAATTGACTATAATTACGTCGTGCTTGGCCGCGATTTGATCGAGCCGCGCGGCATAATAGCTATAATGATCGGCCTCTACCGCCGCCACCGCGTTAATGCTGAGGTTGATCACACGCACGCTATACTGTCGTACCGACTCACCGATCGCTTGGTCCATTTCCGCAAGAAAATCGTCAAAACCATTCGGATATGTGTCGAGAAAATCGCCCTTCGGAAACAACGCCAAATCGACAAGCTCACAACCGTCTGGCTCGAGCGAGGGCAATTCAGGATTTAGGCTAGCGGCGCCAACCAAAAGCCCTCCGACGAATGACCCATGCTCGTGATCTACGTCATCCGGCTCCAGAAAGTCATGCCGAGATATAGTCCATGGCGCCAATGCACTTCCGAGACCGGAATCGACGATAGCGACGCGCGGATAGCGGGAGGCACCCGATGGCAACGGAAATTCCGTCGCTGCGCTCGACACGGTAGCGGGCACTTCAGAGAGCTCGATCCGTAAGGGGAGCGATATTCTGCGAACCGAAGGATGTTGGGCAAGCCGCTGCAACGCAGCCTCGTGGCGAATAGCGCTCTGGTCGATATTCGCGGCTGCAGTATCCGGCGGTCGGCTGCCCATAAGCAGTGCGGCATCAGCTCTTTGGGTTAGTCGAAGGGCGATGGGCGTTTCACCGCCTGCTTCCGGCAATCTCCAAGCCACAACCCCGGTTCCGAGTTCCTTGATGAGATCTTCTAGGCTGTTTGAAAAAGTTGTGCTGCCTCCGGAAAGGCGACGCTGCGCTATTGCCGGGTTTTCGAACAGCTCTAGCAAATAGAAGCCTCCGGTTCGCGGGTCGGAAAGCCAGCTTACTGCTGTCTGCGCGTCGAACCGCCGCTTGGTGCTAGGATCGGGGATCGAAATCTCCTCTATTGCTCCGACCTCCGAACGAATGGCGCTCGGGCGCGCTTCTAACTGACCCTTACTATTTTCAAACCACCGAGTTTCGGGCTCAGCCTCCGAGATCGCATCGATCAGGTCTGAAAGAGCATCCGATCGCGCGAAATAGAAGAGTTCACCGACGCCCGAGGCGCCGACGCACGGAAAGCGATCTGGAGTGAAAAGAGCACGAACCGGCCGATGAGTTTTCGCAAGCGCGCGCTCGCGCAGTCTGACGCGTATATAGCCCAATCCCCCAGTGTGTTTGGCGTCAAGCTGAGCAGCAGCTTTCTGAATGCCTGTGGCTATCGTCGCTTTGTGCTTGGCGAACTCCGCGTCCTTTCCAGCAAAAAAGTCGAAGGGCGGACCGCCCTTCTTTCCTTCTGGCTTCACGACATAGTCGCCGTCGTTCAACACTATCTGAACCGGGTTATTAGCCATATTTCGCAATCGGCTATGCCGCCTCCTCCTTCAGCCACCGTCCAATGGTCGTTTGATCACGACCTAATAGATGCGCGACAGATGCCTGAGTGAAAGACCCGCCCTCACTCTTGAGCAGTGCCCTCGCGATCGACCGAGGTTCCTCGCGTAATGCCGAAAGTCGTTCGCGGTCCTCAAGGTTAGCACTGGTAACATGGTAACGCTGCAAAGCTGAAAGAGCATCACTACCGTCAAGATGCAATTGCTGTGACCCCGTCCGCTCAAGGACCAGATAGCGCTTAATCGCGTGTATCATTGAACGAACCTCTGAACCACTTGCGCCGTCAGAGGCCCAAGCTAGCAAGTGAAGTGCACTATCATTTACTGTAACCGGTGCAAGAAATTCTGCAATCAGCCGCTCGCGGGCGGTTGCGGGAGGCAACGGCATTTCAATCTTTACTTCGAAACGCCGCCATATGGCGGGATCGAGCAGGCCCGGGTGATTGGTGATAGCTATGGTCAAACCAAGCGGCCCCCTTACATCTAGGGACTGCAGCAGGGTATTCACAACTCGCTTAATCTCCCCAACCTCTTGCGGATCGTCGCGAAGCTTCGCAAGCGCATCAAACTCGTCGAGAAGCAATATGCAGCGATACCGATTGGCGAACTCAAAGAGGGTGCCGATATTGCGTGCGGTAGTGCCTAGAAACGAACTCATAATGCCATCGAGGCGCGCTAATACGACTGGTAGATTGAGACTTGCTGCGATGTACATCGCTGTGATCGTCTTACCCGTGCCGGGAGCGCCGAAAATCAAGCAGCTATGAGTAGGCGCGATACCTAGCGCACGAAGGCTTTCATCGTCCTCCCATTCACGCAACATCGAGTTCAGCGCAGCTTCAAGGTCCTCGGTCAGAATCGGTGGTAAGGACGCGCTGCCTGGCTCCATAATGATCTGCGCGAGCGGCGCCCCGCTTTCCTTGTCAAAAGGCGGGTTGACGGCGGACGTCAGACGCTCACCGACTAAGTTGCGAGACAGCTCAACTCTACTCGGCTGGAGCGACGCTGCTCGCTGATCAGTGGCGAGCAGGCCATCAATTACATCGGCAGCCTCGCCGTCGCCGCTTTTTCGCAAGCGATCGCGCAGCCGCTCCACCTGCTTCCGGAACTTATCGTCGCCAGAAGCGAGCCCGACTCGACAGAGAGATTGAACTACCGCAAGATGATCCACGATTATGCATATCCTTGTGCCTAAACCGCAGATATAGTCGCCACGAATGCATATTTGCAATATAAAAATGCATTCCGCCGCGATCTTTGCCGTTGCGCGGTTGACGGTTCAGTCGGAGCGAATGCACTCTCGGAATACGTTACGACCGGCCGTTCGCGATCCAATCGCGCAGCTCTGGCAGCGTGAACGGAATCAACCGATCCTTTCGATGCGCGCGGCGATGACACGTCGGGCAGAGTACCATGAGATGCTCGGCAAGCGTTTGCCGCTCCCCCGTTGCAAGCGGATTGGGATGATGGGCGTCGAACATGCCGAAATCGGCGTGCGCGAACTCACATGCCGCGCAGGTCGGCACTCCGTGGCGATCGGCAGAAAGCTGCTTCGCGGCGCGAGCAAGCTCGGGGCGGCGCTCAATCGCCAGCTGGATCTTCCAGACGCGCTTGCCTTCGTCCGAACCCATACCTCCTACAACTACGGGTCGCTGACCACCAGTTGCCAGCGTCGGCACACCGCTGTCGAAGAAATTTGCAGGCTGAGGAAGACTGGCGAGATCGAGCGGCCAATCCACCAGCGCCTTCCAGAGCGCTTCAACGCGATCATCGTGCCGGACGATACCGTCGACTGCTCCTTCGAGTACGAGCCGGTCGGGCATGCCGAGATCCTCGACCAGCCGCGGACTGCCACGCACCTGCCAGACGTCCTGAAGCACGATTGCTACGGGCCAGCGGGCCAGACGTTGAACTTCCACAGGGTCATCGAGCAGGGTCGCCGTGTCACCATAGACGGTTCCCGCCCTCGCGATGTTGACGACGCAGCCCTTGAGGCCGTCGCGGACTTGGGCACCGCCGCCAATTGCGATTATGTAGGGTCGCGTGACGGCGCGCCGGGCGGCGCCTGCCGGTAGCATGTAGTAACGTTTAGGGCCGGTCGGAGCGCCGCGGCCGGCAAAACAGAGCACGTGCGAACTCACCGTTCCAAACACGGCCTTGCATCCCATGATCAGATCCGGAGTGGTTAGGATATCGCGCACCACGGTCATGAGCAGCCTCTTGCGGTCGCCGTAATCGTCATACCAATCTCAATATTCGCTTCGATAGTCAGAGGTCAGGCCCATCTGATCCGCCAGATCGTCAAGCACGGCGATCACCGCTTCGAGAAGCAGCCTCATGCGTTCTGCGTCAGTCCAATAAGCGCTGCCGTGTTTACCGCCGTGGAACAGGTTGTTACGGACGGTATTCGCGAGGCGAACGACGCGTTCGAGATTGCTTGCACCGGGATTGAAACCGACATCACGAAAATCGAGATCGTGCGCGGTCACGATCTGCCGCTGGGGATTCGCTGCGATCAGCGCCAGGCCTGCTGAACCGATCTGATACGCGCCCTCGTGCTCGTCGATGAAACGAGCCCAGCCTGGCTCCGCATTTGCACCTGGTTCAGGGTTCTTCAGAATGCGCGCTTCCTTCAGCGCATATTCGAAGCGCGAGAACCAAAAGAAGAAGTCGTAGACGAGCGGTCGCAGGTCGTTTGGAATTTCATCGTGGCGCATCAGAACGGCACGTCCTCATCGAGGCCTTCCCAATCCAAGCCTACCGCCAGAAGCGCGCCTTTGGGCAGCGGCAGATTGTTGACAACAAACAGATTGAGGATGTCATCTCGGTCCATAAACATCACCTGCGATCGCTTGCTGGCGTCAAGTTTATTGCCGATCCAGTTGCGTGCCTGCTTCGTAATCTCACCACCCGCGACAATGAATGCGTGATCGACCAGCACCCGCCGACTGAGTTCGGGGTCAAAGATTTCATGTCCCAGCATCATCGTCACCTGATTGTGAATTTCCGCGACATTGGCGGTGCTCACGCCGGATGAGTCGAGTTTTCCTTTCTTCGCCTGGATTCCGAAATAGAGGACGTGCAGTGTCGGCAGCGTGTATTTCATCCACACGTCCTTGCCATATTCCAGCGCCTTGTCCTTATGGCCGGCGGCAGTGATGCGATGGAAGCCGAGCTGGCGAAAGAGCGGCAGTAGCAATTCCTCTATTAGTTCGTCCTCGGAGCATTTGCCGAGATAGGCGATGAGCTGGTCGCGGCGCTCGACTTCCGATGGCGTGAACGGGCGATGGGGATTGGCCATCTGCGCGATGGTGTTGGTTGCGACATGCCTGAGCTGTGCGATGCCATTCTCATCATAGAAAGAAGCCCAGCCTTCGCGTGCCAGCACTATGTTTAGCGCGGCGAGAGCCTTGGTGCGATCGGCGTCATCGTCCTCGGCTTCACCTCTATCGAGCAAACGGCGGATGATGCGGAGGAAAGCATCCGGCATTACTGAGCGTGTGGGGTGCGGCATTGCCAGCACGTCTTCGATCCGCTCGCCCACCCACACCGGGCGCGTCTCGCCTTTGTGGACGAACTCCAGCTCGCAGTCTTCAAAGAATTCGGTGATATATTTGCTTGATCTGTACGGAAAGTACTCGACGTCTCCAACAACCATGCGGGCAAGTTCGCGAAGGTTTCGGGGCTTCCATTTCATAGGCGGAACATATTCGGACCTCGCTTTTGCTTCAACCGTGTCGCTGACCGGTCGCAAACGCCAGTTCAAATTCATCCTCGGTGCGACACCGCAGCTCGACAGAGCACCTAATCACCATCAGCGGATGATTTAGCATTGCTGAGTGAACGACCGGTTTGAAGCCTGCTAAGATTGTGGGCGAACGGCCAACATGAGGCGCAAAGCCGACTCACAAAAATGGCGGCCCCAAAGGCCGCCAAGTTTGTGATGAAGGAGCTCCTCCATCGGGTCGCGGTGCGAGACATAGCTAAGAACGATCACGTCGCCACAAGAATGGACGACTCGTTGGTCGAATTTGGCGAGAGTGATGCTGCAGTGCAACACGTGGTATCTACCGTAACGATTGTCGCCTTTTTCGGCGCTTCCGGGGCGCGGAGCCGAGTACAAGCTCATGAGCAACTACGATGGGCGGGGCATTCAAAATTGCCGCAAACTAGATAGGGAATTATCCTCAATTTGGTTGCAACTCACTTCCACGACGTAGCACTTCACAATTTAGGGGGTATGGTGCGCCACAAATAGCGGGAGTAGCGCTTTGCGTGTGATCATGACCATGGCGGTTGCGGCCACCGTGGCTGCGTGCGGGCAAGCCGAGCCGCGCAGTCTGCAGTATTTTGAGGGCCACCTCGACGAGGCGCGGGAAGTCGCCGCAGCATGCGCAACCGATGCTCAGAGCGGAGAAGACTGCCAAAATGCTGCCCTCGCGGTCGAGACCGCCGAGGCGCGCGAAAAATTCAAGCGGTTTCGGGGTAAATGAGCCGAGCCAAACTTCGTTAGCCAACTTGCTTCGCTGTCGCTTCCAGTTGCGCAATCCGTTCAATGCACACCAGTTCGACGGCCAACGCCAGCGCTTCAACCCGCTCACCTAGCCAAGCGAGTTCCTCTTCCGAAATGCGGTAATGCTTCGAGTATCGGGCCTTGATGTAGGCCTCTTTCAGCTTCTCAAAGTGTGACCGATCAGCCTTCGCTTCGCGCGGCCACGCGTCGCTAAGGCGCGGATCGAGACGTTCAGCCTGTGTTCGGAGGAACGCGAGGTTGTGGACATGCGGCGTGTAGAATGAACAGACCAGAAGCGCACAATGATAAAAGCGTTCTGTGGCTTGATGTAGATCGAAAGCGGCCTTCTTGAGATCTCCGTCATCTACGGCGTGCTCAAATCCACGTACGAAGCTCTTGGCGCTTGGAAACCACTCCTCAAAATATTCCCGCGCCATCTCCAGCGCCGCATGCGGCGTCTTCGGCTGCGGTTCCGGCAATTCATCATCGACGGCCTGATAAATCGCTATCCCGTCGCGCGCGACGTCCATGAAGAAATACCGGCCCTGCGAAAGCCCGGCGTTCACCTCTCCCGTGCTGTGGACGATGAAGTTCACCGGGGTCCGTAGCGTCTTGGTCACCGACAGTTCGCGAATGAGCCTGTCGTCGAGTTTCGACCAATATTCCACCCGATCGGTCAGCCGATCGTCGTTGACGATGATCAGCAGATCATAGTCCGACTGATAGCCCTTCGCTGTATGCGGCTCATCGACCCACCCTCCGCGTGCATAGCTGCCGTAAAGGATGATCTTCGAAATCCGTCCCTTGCGCTTCCAGTCCTGGGTCGCGAGCGCCAGCGCATCCTCGAATTCCTCGAAGACAATCTGCACGACGCGTTCGAGTTCGCGCTGCTTGTGCGGGGGAAGATGGTCGATACCGCTTTTCATCGTCGTCACCCTATCAAGGCGGCAGCATCCGCGCACCAGCATATTGCAGCCAATGCGGGGATAAGCCGCGACATATTGCCGCGCCCGTCAGTCCATCGGGTTCCAGAGCAAAGCATAGACCTCCGGATTGTCCTGCCCGGCCGCGCGGCCGAGCGTCGCATAGAGGCGCCGCTGCCCGAACTCGGGCGCCTCGAGCGCGAGCGATACGTAGCGCCGCTCCGACTGCTGCGCGAGGCGGATCCACCCTGCGCCGATCTCGACGTCTTCGGAATAAACACGGTAGTCGGGCTGGACGTCCTTGCCCTTGCCGCGGTTCAACCTGATTTCGATCGGCACCCGGATCGAGAGGGTGCGAAGCTCGCCGACGAAGCCTTTCTCGATTGTGCCGCTGACGAAGCCGATGGCTCCCATGATTTGTCTCCTGCCTTGTCCCCGCGAGCCCGTCCCGCGGCGCGGGAAGGCAGCCGGGGCGCCGCCAGGCGCCGGCGCACCCGAAGGGCCGAAACGCAAGTGGAGGACGGGCGCAGCCCGTTGCGCCGGGGCCGCGCCCCGGCAGGCCCTTCAAGCGCGGGGCGGGAGCGCGGGTGGGAGAGATGAGCGGCGGACCGCGATGCGCTGCGAGAGATTGACGGGATTCTGCCGGCGATATTCGATCAATGGTGAATGGGCGTGTCGCCAGTGAATGGGCCGAGAGGCCAAGCGAGGTTCAGGTTCAGGTTCAGGTCCGGGCCCGGCTGGACCAGTGGCGCGCGCCGCCGTCACGCCAGCCGATAGCGACTCCGAAGAACACAAGCAGAGCCGCGATCGCGGAGCCAGCGGCGACGAGCGAGGCCCGCTGCCCGCCTGCCGCACAGATAGCCGTGAGCGCCCAGAGGAAAATCATGGCAAAGGGCGGATTGCCCTTCCCGCGCGCCAAAGCTGCCGCGGCGAAGACGCCGCCAATGACCACGATCAGCGCCGAAATCAGCGGAGCGCTGTCGGGACCGGCATCGATGCCGTAATAGCGCAAGGTCGCTGCGACATTCACGATCGCGGCAGCGGTCAGCCAGGCGGCGAGCGCCGACAGCGGCAAGACGGCACCCCAGCGCTCGGCACCCGTGAAGCCGGCTGCCCAAGCTGAGATCCGGCGATACGCTGTAAGGATCGATACCAGCGAGCCGAAAATAATGACCGTCGACACCGCGTCGATGTTGCCGAGCTGCACCCAGGTCGCCCACAAGGCGTTGCCGAGGAAGGCGCCGGCGGCGGGCCAGCGAAGCGCTGCGAACAGCGCGCTCCTTCGGCCTTCGGCTGTGAACTGAAGAAGCGCGAAGACCACAGATCCGAGATAAAGCGCTCCCCAGATCGAGAAGGCCCAGCCCGCAGGTGTGATCAGCGTCTGAACGGTGGCGGACCGTTCGCCGACCGGCGTTCCGATCCCCATCGCAGGCAACAAGGCGGCGCCGATTTGCGCCAGCGCGCACAGGAGGACGATAGCGCGCGACGGATCAGCGGCGGGTGCGGGCGTGGCGATGCTCTGGCTCATGACGGTTCAACCGGCGCCGCGCCGCATCGTTCCACCGCGCACCGCTGTCAGAAATGCGAGCCATATTGGTTTTGGCGGCGGACAGGCGATGCGCGAAGACCCTGCGCCACAATGACATTGCTGAAGCCGGAAGTCAGGCGTCCGTCCGCGTGTCTTCGCCGAGGCCATTGCCGGGCGGCGCGGCGGTGATTTCGGGAGCAACGCCATCGACCTCGACAAGATCTTCGCCGACGAGGATGCCGGTGATCCGCACGCGCTTCTCGACATGATCGACGGGGGTGCGGCGAAGGTCGAGCCGCCAGCGACCGCCGACGTCGCGGCGAAGCGCGAAGCCGCCCGCCACGCGCAGCAGCGTTCCCGTCTCGTCGATGCGTGATCCGATTCCGGCCATGGAGGAAGTCTTAGCTCACTCGTGCGCGTCCCGCCAGCACCGGCGCGCATCGACAGCGCCCCGCGCGCGCGCCATCAGGTTGGAAAATCGAGCGTGCAGCGGACGCCATCGGGGCGAAATTCGATTTCCGCGCTGCCGCCCTGCCCGCGAAGCGCGCGCTCGAGCATGCGGGTGCCGAAGCCAGTGCGAAGCGGCGGCGCGACCGGCGGGCCGCCCTGTTCCTGCCAGCGGAGCCGCAGCCGGTCGCGGCCTACTTGGTTCACAATGTCCCACTGGACATCGACGGTCCCGGTATCACCGGACAATGCGCCATATTTGACCGCGTTGGTGCCGAGCTCGTGGAGCGCCATCGCAGCGAGCAAGGCGCGCGATGCCGGAAGTTCGGCATCGGGTCCCGAGGCATTGATGCGGCCCGGCTTCATCTTTTCGAAGGCATCGAGCGCGCGCTCGATCATGTCGCCCGCCGACACCTTGCCCCAATGGCGTTCGGTCAGGAGATCATGGGCCGCGGACAGCGCGCGCACCCTGGCCTCGAACGACTCGCGCTCGGCGGGCGGCGTCTCGCGGAAGGTCTGCGCCGCAATCGCCTGCACCATCGCGAGCGTATTCTTTACGCGGTGGCGCATTTCGGCGAGCGTGAGCTGGAGCTGCTCCTCGGCCCGCGTCCGCGCGTCGATCTCGACGCGCGCTGCCTCGTGAAGATGGGCATTGTCCATCGCGACCGCAGCCTGGGCGGCGACGGCCTCGACCAGTTCCTCGACCTCGGCGCTGAACATGGCGGGCGCATCATGCCCGAAGAAAAGGCCGCCGAGCACCGCGCCCGATCGAGATACGACAGGCACCGCGAGATAGCTCACGACGGGCAAATGACCATTCGGCATGCCGTGATGCGGCTCGCTTTGGCCATAGCGGGGATCGAGGCGGATATCGTCGGACCGGATCGTGCCCTCGCCGCGGAAGGTCGGATCGAACACCGCGGTGTTCCGCGGCATGCCGAAGCGCTCGAACGCATCGCGCGGCGCGCCCGAGAGCGAGAAGAGTTGGTAGCTTTCGCCCTTCTCATCGAGGACGTTATAGAAAAAGGCGCCGAAACGTGCGCCGCTGAGTTCGGTCGCGATGTCGGTAACCGCCTGCACGATGCGCTCGAGGTCGAGATCCTGCGAGACGAGCTGCGCGGCGCGGTTGAGATGCCTCAGCCGCTCGGCCTGGTGCGCGAGCCGCGCCTCGACGGCCTTGCGCTCGGTGATGTCGCGCGCGATCTTCGAGGCCCCGATGATCGTGCCGTCGGCGCGCCGGACCGGTGACACGGTGATCGAGAGCTCGACGAGGCTTCCATCTTTTCGGCGGCGTACCGTCTCGAAATGCTGGACACGCTCGCCCGACTTGATGCGGTCGATGATCGCGGTCTCCTCGCTCTGCCGCTCTTCGGGGATCAGCGTGAGGATCGACCGTCCGATGATGTCTGCAGCGCTATAGCCGAACAGGCGCTCGGCGGCTGGGTTCCAGCTGGTGATGATGCCGTCGAGCCCCTTGCTGATGATCGCATCATCGGACCCTTCGACGAGCGCCGCCAAATGCGCACCGCTTTCGAACTCGGACCCCGTCGCCGCAACCACGTCGCCATCGATCACGTCCTCAGCCTGCATCGAAAAACCCCCTGTCCACGCCCTTCCCGAAAAGGGATTATGATTGGCAAGGAAACCCTTGAACGCCTGATGCGTTCCGCCGAAACACTGTCTTGCGCCCTGCCCGTTGCCGAGCGTCTGCTCCACTACATTCCTTCCCAGGGCTAGCGAGAATAAATTGCCGGACAATCAAACTTCCAGGGTCTGCACCGCGCTCGTCACCGAGGACGAATGGCTTGTTCGCATCGATATCGTCGAGGCGCTCGAAGAAGCGGGTTTCGCGGTACGCGAGGCCGAGTCCGCCGAGGATGCCCTTCTCATGATGGCAGAGGTCCAGCCGCAGGTGCTTGTCACCGATATCCGCCTCGCGGGAGCCCTCGATGGCTGGTCGCTGGCCGAGGAGTATCGGCGAAGTCATCCCGCCGGCGGCGTGGTCTATGCCTCGGCCAATGTGCCGCTCGCCGATCGGCAGGTCGACGGCAGCTTCTTCTTCTCGAAGCCCGTTCTCATGAGCGCTCTCGTCGAGGCCTGTGTTGGCTTGTGCGACGGTCAGGATCCGCAGCCGGCCTGATCAAGGCTATGGAGGCGCGGCGTAGCCCCGCCAGCACGAGGTCCGTCCGCAGCGGAGTTAGCGCCGCAATATCGATCGTTTCACGCCCGATTATCAGGCCGCGGCCGCGCCGGGCTCGAAGAGTGGCGGCGTATTCGCATAATCGGGCGGGGTGCCGTGGAGCTTCCAGAGGTTGGCCTCGGTCTTGCTCATCCTGACGAGAAGGCGATCCCCGTCCCACAGCTCGACCTCGCTGCTGCTGCGTTCATTGAGTGCAGCCTGAAACGCCTGATAGGGATCGTCGGCCTGGAATTCGACGCGGCGCGGGGCGGCTTCACCGCTCTCAAGCAGCAAGAGATGAAAGAGGCGCATAGTTGCTCCTGTCCGCCGTGAGCGAGCGCGACCCGACTCTCGGCACAAAGTTGCGGCACGCCGAACGCAATAAACTTGAAGCGCGCCTTTTTGCTGTAACCAGCGGAAACGGACCGATGTGGCTCCGCCATCGAGTCTTCTTAGCAGATTTGGCGGTCGGCGATCGGCTGATTCGTGATGATCGAGATCAACCGGCGGTGATCTCAATGCTGGTCCGCCATGACATGACCCTCGCATTCCCTCAGCCAGTTGTGAAGGCGCGTGGCCGCGGCAGCACCATGGCCGGTCGCGGTACTGATCTGGTCGAGCCCGGCAAGCACATCGCCCGCACCATAGACCCCGGGCATCAGCGGTTCGGCAAAGGCATCGGCGGGAAGGCAGCGATTGGCATCGCCCTCGAGCCCCAATCCGGCGAGCAAATCGCTGCGCGGTTCGGAGCCGAGCGCAGGGTAAAGCGTGTCGAACATCAGCGGCTGCGACGCACCTGCCAGCGCGACCTCAATGCGGCCGCCGCGGTGCGCGAGGCGCAGCAATTGCCGCTCCTCGATCCGGACGTCGCTTGCCACGAGTTCCGCGCGCTGGGCCGACGTCAGCGCAACCTGCCATTTGGGGATGAGCGTGACATCATCGCTATATTGCCTGAGGAACATGGCCTCGGCGGCGCCGTGCAGGTCAGAACCAAGCACCGCAATCTTGCGGTCACGATGTTCGAAACCGTCGCAGATCGGGCAGTAGCGCAGCGCACCGGCGCGGACCGCTTCGTCATGATCGCCCTCGTCGAGCGCGGCCTCGTTGGTGACGACGCCGGTCGCGAGGATCAAACCGCGCGCGGTGAGGCGGCGGCCATCCCCGAGCCTGGCCTCGAAGAAATCGCCGTCGGCAGTCGGCGCGAGCTTTTCGACGAGGCCGCGATCGATAATTGCGCCATAACGCTCGGCCTGTTCGGTGAGCCGCCCAATGAACTGCGCCCCCGAAATTCCCTCGGGGAAGCCGGGCACGTTCCACGCCATCGGCGCAGCGAGCGCGCGCGAGCGCCCGTCGTGCAGCACGATCACGCGGCGCCGGTAGCGCGCTAGATACAGCGCGGCGGTGAGCCCCGCAGGCCCCGCGCCGACGACGAGCGCGTCGCAATCGGGTGCGCCGCGCCCGCCCCCACCCGCCCCGCTTCCGCCCAATAGCTTCATCCCTGCTGCGGCCTGATGTCGAAGGAGGCGACACGATCCTCGGCTGCCAGCGTCGCGGCGAGCGTGTCCGCTGCATCCTCGCCATAGCCCGAGGCGATCGCGGTAAAGCCCGACGCACCGCCCGTCCGGCGCTGCTCGACCGTGATCGCCTTCATCCCGTGCGCCGCGAGCAGCGCGGTGACGTCGCTCGCGGCGACCGCGGCCCCCGGCCGATAGTCGAGGGTCAAATGCGCGATCCGGCGCTGCGGCGCGTGGCGCTCGGTCCATGTCACCGCGGCAAGCACGAGAAAGGTCGCAGCGCCGCCGAAGATCGCAAGTTCGTAGAAGCCCACACCGAACAGGATACCGAGCGTTGCGGTCATCCAGAGCGAAGCGGCGGTGGTGAGGCCCCGGACATTGAGACCCTCGCGAAAGATCACGCCGCCGCAGAGGAAGCCGATGCCGGTGAGCACGCCGTGCGCCATGCGCACCGGATCGATGCGCACGACCTCGGTCGGGGTGTCGGTCAGCCATTCCATCTGGTGGACGGCGGAGAGCATCAGCAGGCAGCAAGACAGCGCGACGAGAATATGGGTGCGAAGCCCCGCCGGACTGGCGCGATATTCGCGTTCGCCGCCGATGATCGCGCCCGCGAGCACCGCGCCCGCGATCGGCCACAGAAGGTCGGGGTCGAGCAGATCCATCTCAGACACCCCGCATCAGCCCGGGAACGAGTGGCAGCAGTTCGCGCGCGAGATAGCCGAGTGGTCCCATGGTTTCGGAAAGGCGCCGTCCGGCCTCGCCGTGGAGCCAGATGCCCCAGGCCGAGGCCTGCAGGGGCGAGAGGCCCTGCGCACCGAGCCCGGCAATGAGCCCCGCAAGAACATCCCCCGACCCGCTGACCGCAAGGCCATGCCCGCCGCCGGCATAGGCGAGACAGCGTCCCTCGGCGATCAGATGGCTTGTCGCCCCCTTCACCATGACCGCGGCGCCGAAGCGTTCGGCGGCGGCGCCGAGCGCCGCAAGCGGGCCGCCGGCCACGGCCGCCTTGTCGATGTCCAGCATCGCGGCAAGTTCGCCTTCGTGCGGCGTCAGCACGGTGTGTGCGGCGCGCGCACGGATCGCATCGGCGTGCGCCGCGGCGGCGCGCAGCGCGAATGCGTCGAGCAGCAGGAACATGTCTTCGGGCAGCGCCGGCAGCAGCGCCTCGAGAAGCATCCTGACGGCGTCGGCATCGATCATCGCGGGACCGAAGACGATCGCATCGTGCAGCGCCATTTCGGCGAGCAGCAATTCGGCGCTCTCGGGTGCGATCTCACCCGCCGCGGTTTCGGGCAGCGCGACGACGGCGCAGGATGGAAAGGCGATGCCGATCGGGATCGCCGCCGAGGCGATCGTCGCGATCGTGACCTTGCCCGCGCCGGCGCGGAAGGCCGCCTCGGCTGTCAGCAGCATCCCGCCGGGAACGCGGCGACCGCCGCCGATCACCAGCACGCGGCCGCGGCCATTCTTGTCGACATTGTCATGATGATCGGGCAGCGGGTTCGCCTTGAGCCACGCCGTATCGAGCGGGACAGCCTCAGCCACGCGCGGCCACCATCGCATCGGGCTCGCGGGTGACCGGAACCTCGCCCTCCATCGGCGCAGTGACATTGTAGCGCGACAGGAGAAGATTGCCGTCGCGGCCCGCAGCCGGATCGAACCTGTATTCGGTGATGGCGCAATTGGCGACATCGCCTTCGCGGTCGATCGCGAGGATTTCCTTCTCGCCGAGATTCTCGATGATGGTGCGAAGGCAGAGCACCACGACCTGGTGCGCGACGATCATCACCCGCCGCCCGCCATAGTGAAGCGACACTGTATCGAGCAGCGAGCGCAGCCGCAGGATTACATCGCACCAGCTCTCGCCGCCGGGCGGGCGATGATAGAATTTGCCGAGCGCGAGGCGGAACTCGGCCTGCTCGGGATGAGCGGCCTCGATCCCAAGGCGGGTGAGCCCATCGAGAATGCCGAACTCCTTCTCGCGCAGCCGCTCGTCGACGCAGATTTTCTCGTCCGGCGCGCAGCCGCCGGCGCTGCGGAAAATCTCGGCGGTCTGGACGGCGCGGACATAGGGCGAGGCGAGCATGATTTCGGGGCGGCCATCCTCTTCGCCAGCGGCGAACCAGCTACCGAGCGCGCGGGCCTGTTCCTCGCCGAGCGGCGAGAGAGGCACGTCGACGTCGCGGTGATCGAGCGCGATGCGCAGCTCACCCGCCGCATCGGCGGCATCGCGCGCAACATTGCCGGCGCTCTGGCCGTGGCGCACCACCCAGAGGACCGAAGGCCAGCGCGATGTCATCGAATAGTCTCCTTGGTCATCGCAACGCTAACGCCTCTGCCGCCGAACTCGTTGCTTCGCAGTCCGCTCGCCGTGGACGCGATCCGTCCGCGACGCCGCCAGCCTTGCCGCGCCTGAAGGTTCGTCCTGTCCATGTGAAGTTTCGTCCTGTCCATGCTTGGCGCCCCGTCGCGGGCTCGGGCCAGCAGAGCCTTTAGCGAACACAGAGGTCGCCGGAACTTCGTGCCGGTTCGAGCGATTGTCAGCCTTTGTCTGCGGCGAGCCGGCGGCCGCTGGAAGAGGAGTTATCGATGAAGAAACTGATCGCCTTCGATCTCGACGGAACCCTCGCGGAAAGCAAACAGCCGCTCGGCGCCGAGATGGGCGCCGTGCTCGCAAAGCTGCTCGGCGTGGCCGAGGTAGCGGTGATTTCGGGGGGCGACTGGCCGCAGTTCGACAATCAGGTCGCGAGCCGCCTTCCCGCCGAAGCCGATCGCGGCAAGCTCTGGCTGATGCCGACAACGGGGACGAAGCTTTATGTCCACCGCGCCGAGGGCTGGACGCCGCTCTATGCCGAGCTCTTCGAAGCGCACGAGAAAGCCCGTATCCTCGCGGCGTTCGATGCCTCGCTCGAGGCGACGGGCTTCGTCCCTGAGGAGGTCTGGGGCGAGCGTATCGAGGACCGCGGCAGCCAGATCACTTTCTCGGCGCTCGGCCAGCGGGCGCCCATCGGCGCCAAGGAAGCCTGGGATCCCGATTTCGCCAAGCGCCGCGTCATCCAGGCGGATCTCGCCGCGCGGCTTCCCGGCCTGTCGATCAACATGGGCGGCGCAACGTCGATCGATGTCACGCGCGAAGGCGTGGACAAGGGCTATGGCCTCAAGAAGCTGAGCGCCGCGAGCGGCATCGCGCTCGGCGACATGATCTTCATCGGCGATGCGATCTTCCCCGGCGGCAACGACTATCCCGCAAAACTGCTCGGGCTCGATACGGTGCGGGTGCGCGACCCGCAGGAGACGATCGCGGTCGTCGAGGGCATCATCGCCTGCCTTGCCTGAGGGAGACGCGGCAGCCGCCGGTCCGGCCCGAACCGCAAGCGCAGGCAGCGCTGTCGGCCCGCACTATCAACGGAGCCCGGCGCCGCGCCGGGGCGACCTTTCAAAAACACTATAACATCGATCAATCGGCGGGGGCGCGGCGCAACAAGCAGCAGGGCCGCGGGGTTTCCGAAATGGTCCGATCGGGACCGCGAGGAAAGGATGCATCATGGCACAGAATGACAAGAAAGACGGCAACCAGCAGGGCAGCTCGTCCGGCAAGGGCGGTCAGCAGCAGCAGGATGCCGGCAAGAGCCAGTCGGGCTCCGGCAAGCAATCGGGCGGCAAGGAGCAAGGCAAACAAAGCCGCTGAAGCGAGCCCCCTCCCGCTTGAAAGACCGGGCCGCGCCCGCCGCGGCCCGGTCTTACGCGCGGATCCTGGGGCGACGATTATCCATCACGCCGGGACGATGTCCGGACAAAAATGAGGAGAGACGAGATGAAAATATGGATGGGAGCCGCGGCGATCGCCGCGCTTGTCGCCGGATGCGGCGGCCCCGATGGCCGCGAGGCGGACGAGGCGACCGCCCCGGTGGACACCGCAGCGCCCGCGCCCGAACCGGCAGCGCCCGCCGCCGCGCCGGCTGCGAGCACAGCCGACTATATCGCCAAGGCTGGTGCCGGCGATCTCTGGGAGATCGAATCCTCGAAAGCGCTGCTCGCCAAATCGAAGGATGCGAAGGTCCGGGCGTTCGCCGAGATGATGATCGATCATCACGGGAAGTCGACAGCGAAGGTGAAGGCAGCGGCTGCGACCGCCGGCGCCGAAGTGTCGGCGCCGAAGCTCGATGCCGACCAGGAGAAGATGCTGGCAGACATCAAGGCCGCCGATGCGGCTGCGATCGACAAAATCTATCTCGGCCATCAGAAGACGGCCCATGACGCGGCGCTCGCGCTGCATCAGGGCTATGCAGCTTCGGGCGAAGCGGTGGCGCTGAAGCAGGCCGCGGCCGAGATCGTTCCGGTCGTCGAAGCGCACCGCACCGAACTCGGCAAACTCGCACCTTAAGCACTTTCTGAATCAATTCACCGGGCGACCGGGCGGGCAGCCGCCCGGTCGTTTGCTATTGCTTCACCCTCTAAAGGATTATGGATGACCGAACGGATCAGCCCGCGCAGCGGCGTCGCCTTCACGCTCACGAAGGGCGCCACACTTTGCGTCACCGATCCAGAGGGCGGTCAGGTGAGCGATCTCCTCGCGTTCAGCGCGGCGGACCCGCGCGAGGCGATCTCAAACGGACGAACCTTCGACTATGAGGAGAGCATCCGCCTCACCGCGGGAAACCGGCTGTGGTCGAACCGCTCGAACGCGTTGCTCGAGATCGTCGAAGACAGTTGCGGCGTTCATGATTTTCTGCTGACGCCGTGCAGCGAGGCGACCTTCCGCCATTTCTACGCCGACAAGCCCGTCCATCGCGGCTGTTTCGGCAATCTCGCCGAGGCGCTCATGCCCTTCGGGATCACCGCCGCCGAGATCCCTGTCGCGTTCAACCTGTTCATGAATGTGCCGGTCGATAGCAAGGGCAAGATCCGCGTCCTTCCGCCGACGACGAAGGCCGGCGACTTCATCCGGTTTCGCGCGCTCGACGATCTCATCATCGGGCTTACCGCCTGCTCGGCCTATGACAGCTGCGGCGGCACCTTCAAGCCGATCGATTACCGGATCGAGTGAGCGGCGGGGGCTGGCGAGGCGCGCCAGACGCGCTTCTGGCGCCCGTCCCCGCCCGTCCCGGCAAAGTGCCTAGCGGCTGCCACCGACGGGGGCGTCGGCGCCCTTGCCGGGCGGCGGCGTGTCGGGCTCGGCAGCGCGGCCGCCCCCGGCTTGGGGATCGCTGTCATAATCCTCCGCATTGCCCTTGCCGCCGGCGCCGGCGCCGCTCCCGCTGACGGGTCCGCTCCCGGTGCTGCGGCGATGCCCGCGATTGGCGGCGCCCGAGACGTCGCCTGCCTCGCGTTCGCCCGCGGGATAGCGATCGGGCGTCGTCGTCCCGACATTTTCGCGCCGTTCCACCGGTTCCTGCGGCAAAGATCCATCGCCGGCGGACGCTGCGCGCTTGTCATCCTTCGCATCGGTCATGATCTTCTCCTCTTGATCGCAAGGGGCATGCACAGCCCGATCAGCCTTCTTTGCCCGACCCGGGTTCGGCGAGCTTGCGGTGCATCTCGGCGGTAGCCGCCTCGCTGAGTACGCCAGAGGCCAGGACCTGCGCCTTGTTCTTGAGGCCGTGGACGACGGCATGCTCGCCCGCGAGCAGCGCGTCCCAGCCCGTTTTCGCAACGTCGGCGGGATCGTCCTTCTCCGCTTGGCCGACTTTGGTATCGAGCATGCCGGCGCGCTCGAAAAAGCGCGTGTCGGTCGCGCCGGGTTTGAGGCAGGTGATAGCGACGCCGCTATCCTTGAGCTCGTTGCCGATCGCGGCGGCGAAGCTGTCGACGAAGGCCTTGGTGCCATTATAGACCGCCTGGAACGAGCCCGCGAGATGCCCGGCGATCGAGCCGGTGATCAGCACCTTACCCTCGCCGCGCGCGACCATTGCCTTCAGCACCGGCTGCAGCAGGAGCAGCGTGCCGGTGATATTGGTGTCGATGACATGGCGCCATTCGGCCGCCGACTGGTCGAGGAAGCCGCGGCCGAGCCCGCGCCCGGCATTGGCGACAAGGATGTCGATGGGACGGCCGCCTGCCGCCGCGAGCAGCTTTTCGACGCCGGCGGGGGTCGCAAGATCGGCCTCGACCGCCTCGACTTCGATGCCCTTGGCGAGCAGGCCGGCGGCTGCGTCGACCAGCGGTTCGTCGGCCGCGACTATTAGGTCATAACCGTCCTTCGCCGCGAGCATCGCGATCTCGCGGCCGATGCCGCTCGACGCGCCGGTCACGATAGCAAGTTTGCGATCAGGCATGTTCCATCTCCTGCCGGGCCTCGGTGGCCCCTTTTTCCAGCCCCGGCTTGAGGACGATCTTCGTGTAGAGGTCCTGCTCGTCGTGCCAGTGCCGGTACATTTCGGCAGCATCCTCGAGCGGCGCGTGGTGCGAGATCAGCGAGACGGTGTCGAACTTGCCTTCGCGGATCATGTCGAGCAGCTCGCCCGAATAGCGCTGGACATGGGTCTGGCCGCTCTTGACGGTCAGCCCCTTCTCCATGAGCTGGCCAAGCGGGAATTTGTCGGCGAAGCCGCCATAGACACCCGGGATCGAGAGCCGCCCGCCCTTGCGGCAGGCGAGGATCGCCTGACGCAGCGCATGGATGCGCTCGGTCGACGATAGCATCTTCACTTTCACCTGGTCGAGGATGTTGTCCGCGGTGAAGCCGTGGCTCTCCATGCCGACGCAATCGATGCAGGCGTCGGGCCCGACGCCGCCGGTCATCTCCGCGAGTGCCTCGCGGACATCGACCTGCGTATAATCGAGGATCTCGGCGCCATATTTGCGCGCAAGCGCGAGCCGCGTCGGGAAATGGTCGATCGCGATCACGCGCCCGGCGCCGAGCAGGAGCGCCGACTGGATCGTGAACAGGCCGACGGGTCCGCAGCCCCAGACCGCGACGGTGTCGCCGGGTTCGATATCGGCGTTAACGGCCGCCTGCCAGCCGGTCGGAAGAATGTCGGAGAGGAAGAGGACGTCATCGTCCGCAAGATCGTCCGGGATGGCGACCGGACCGACATCCGAATAGGGCACGCGCACATAGTCTGCCTGCCCGCCGGCATAGCCGCCGGTCAGATGGGCATAGCCGAAGGCGCCGCCCATCGCGTGCCCCATTATCAATTCGGAAGCATCACGCGTCTCGGAAGGGTTGCTGTTGTCGCAGGCACTATACTGCTGCTTCTCGCAGAAGAAACATTGGCCGCAGCTGATCGTGAAGGGTACGACGACGCGCTGGCCGCGCTTCAGCGTCGAGGCAGCGCCGATTTCGACGACCTCGCCCATAAACTCATGGCCGACGATATCGCCGGCGCGCATGCCGGGGATATAGCCGTCATAAAGATGGAGATCGGATCCGCAGATCGCGGTCGAGGTGACGCGGAGGATCGCGTCACGCGGATTGACGATTTGTGGGTCGGGCACGGTTTCAACACTGATCTTGTGGCGTCCCTGCCAGGTTACGGCGCGCATGGCCTTCTCCTTGATGGTGTTTCGGTTCAGATGTGGGGTTCGGTCGGAACTTCGGACGAGCGCGCCGATGGCGAGGCATTGCTCGTGACTTCGCCGGTTTCCATCAACTGCTTGAAACGGTGGAGATCGCGCCGCGCCTGCACTTCGGGTTCGCGCTGCAGCAGCTTGGCGGCCAGTCGCCCGGCCTTGCCCGCTGGCGGATCATAGGCGAGGATAAGGCTCACATATGTTCCGCGGCCCGCTGGCGCGTCGGTGAAGCGCACCGCGCCGCTGTTGGCGACGTCGGAGGCCGGCGTGCTTTGCCAGCTGATCGACTCATTCTCGACGGTCTCGGTTATACGGTTGACCAGTGTCACCTCGCGCCCCGCCGGTCCCTTGATCGTCCACTGCGAGATATCATCGCCCAGATCGTCGACGGCGACGACATTTTCCATGAACGAGGGAAACCGCTCCGGCTTCCACGCTGCGAAGAGGTCGGCGCGGGGCCGGTTGATCAGGACGGACTTGCCGAACAACGCGCGCGCGGACGGCTTGCCGAGGGTCCAACGCGGCGCGTCGGTCGCGATCGGCGCTGCCTCGTTCTCTGCTCTCGCTTGCCGGCGGCGCTGCCAGAGCGCCGCGCCCGTGGCGAGCGCCGCGATCCCGGCGCCGGCAGCGGCAAGAAGCAAAGGATCGGAAAAGTCGGTCTTGGTTCGGGACATGGTTCATCTCCCGCCCGGGGCATGCCCGGACGCTATCAGCTGCGCGGCGGCGGGCCCGACGCGGATTGGGGAAGAGCAGCCCCGCGGTCGGAGCGCCACTCGACTGACGCCCGCTGTGCGAGATTGTTCCGTCCGCGGCGGATTAATCGCGGTCAAACCCGTCAACGATGCGACAATTTCCTTCACTGCGACGCGCACACTCAAATGCGAGCGAGATGCGTCCCTTACCGCGCTCGTTCCGATCACGATCCCGTCTCCGCGTACTGTCCGATAATCGTGAGACCATTATCCCTGAGCCCCGACATGCGCCGCCTCCCCTTCCGGTAACGAAGGTGCTGCGCTACTCATCGTCTCCGCGCGCGCGTCGGCGACCGCGCGCGCCGGCCAGGCCGCACCGTCGAGCGTGTCGCGCCGTGCGAATTCAGCAGCGGTCATGAGTAGCACGAGCCCGTCGGCATGGCAGTCGAGAAGCGGCGCCGGCACCGCGCGCAAGGTTTCGTCGACGCCGCCGACACCGCCGCTCGCCACGACGACATAGCTGAGGCAGCCGCTCTCGCATTCGATCATCGCGTCGACCGACTTGCCGATCTCTTCTCCGCGAATGTCGCTGACCGGTAGACCTGCGAGCGCGCTCGCGGCGAACAGCGACGGTGCCGAAGCCTGGCGGCTCCGCTCGGCGGCACGCCGCGCGCCATCCTCATATCCGCGCTGCCGGCCAAGCCAGCGCCAGATCCCGACGAGATTGACGAGGGTGAGGAACAGGTTCGTCGCGAGCAGGTTGGTCTGCCCCGAAGTCAGCCCGACGGCCGACCAGGCGAGCGAGCCGAGGGTGAAAACGACGAAGCCCCAGCCGGTGATGCGCGCACCGAGGTTTGCCGCCGTCATCATCGCGGCGATCATCGTCGCAGCAGGCGCGATCAGACCGGCGGCTTCTTCCACAGACGTCTCCCTGACGGTTCGACGCCGGGAGGCGCCGCTGCCAGCAAAACCCGCCGACGCGGCGCCGCGTTCCCGTCGGCCGCGCCGATGCAACATCGATCAATGCGTTTACGTGGTGTGCGTGCGACCGGGGCTCGCCGCTGGTGCGACCCGCGGCCCGATCTTCCAAGCGGGGTCGTCGATCAGCTTTGTCTTGCCGCCTGTTGGGCTTCGGCGAGCGCTGCCGCGCCCAGAAGATTCTGTCCGGTCTCGCGCGCGGCCGCTGCCGTCAAGGTGACCGCGATACCGTCGGGGCCGTCAAGAAACACCAGCCCGTCCTCGGCGGTTGCGATCCCAGCTTCGGTCTCGGGGCGTGGCGGCGAAGGCATATCATCGTTCATCGGCGGGGCCTCTGGTCTGGGGGCGTCGGAGATGCGGGATCGTCTATGTAGAGATAGGATGGGTCGAACTGACCGCGCCGCGCGAGCTTCGCCGCATCGAGGATCTCGACCTTGCCGTTGCGGAAGGTGCAAAGCCCTTCTTCGCGAAGGTGGCGCACCACACGGTTCACATGGACCGTCGTTAATCCGCAAATTTCGGCGACATCGGCCTGCGTCAGCCCGAGCGTGAACTGGCGCCCGTCGCTGAGCCCCGCCGACTGGAGCCGCACATTGGTTTCGCAGAAGAAATGCGCGACGCGGCCGATTGCATCGAGACGGCCGAGCCGGAAGAGCCAGGCGCGGTGGATCGCGGCGTCGAGGAGCGTCGCGAACCAGAGTTTGCGCGTCAGCTCGGGCATCTCCTCGGTAATCGCGTCGAGTTCGACATGCGGTACGATCGCGATCGTCGCCGGGGTCATCGTGCCGACGTCATGATCGAGGCGCTTGAGCGGATAGGCATGAAGGTCGACGAAGTCGCCCGGAAGATGGATGGCGACAAGCTGGCGAAGACCGTTTCGGTCGTCGAGATAGCGCGACATGATCCCCTCGACGAGCAAGGTGCTCTGATCGAGCCACTCGCCGGCGCGCGCGATAATCTTGCGCGCATCGACGGTGAGAGTCTGGCTGATGGCGGCCTCGAGACGCAAACGCTCGCCGGCTTCGAGGCTTACCCCGCGACGGTCTTTCAAGAAGCGATCGGTTAACATGACTGACGTTCCCTGTTTCGTCCGAAATGCATGAGCGGACCTGCCCAACTGCGATCATCCGAAAGCCCGGCAAGCGCCCACAAGGGAAGCGGAATCGTGATGATCGAGGTTAACTGCAATTCCGGTGCAGCAACTTTCAAATCGCAAACTCGTTCCATCGTCGGGCACGGAGGGCGTGCGAACTTGCGCGTCGCTTTGCCACCCGCTGCCGTCCCAGCAAAAAAAGCGAGATCAGACATGGCCAAAGCTCCCGCCGCCCCCCGCCCCGCTCCTGCCCCGTCCGGCAGAGCGAAGCCAAAGCCGCGCCGCGGCCAGGACGCCGCCGGAATCGCCGGCAAGGACATGGGCGGGGAATCGCCGCGGAAGGCTTCGCTGTTTCCGGCCGATGCGCCGATCATGCAAAGCTTCGCGGATGGCCTCGGCGATGGCGGCGAGACCCATCAGGCGGGCGGAGGCCATGCGCCGCTCACCACGCAGCATGGCGTGCCGGTGGCCGACGACCAGAACAGCCTAAAGCAGGGCGCACGCGGGCCGACGCTGCTCGAGGATTTCCATTTTCGCGAGAAAATCTTCCATTTCGACCATGAGCGCATCCCCGAGCGCGTCGTCCATGCTCGCGGCTATGGTGCGCATGGCTATTTCGAGCTCACCGAAAGCCTCGCCGACGTGTGCCGCGCCGACATCTTCCAGCGCGTCGGCGAGCGCACCCCCGCTTTCGTGCGCTTCTCGACGGTTGCGGGCTCGAAGGGCTCGTTCGACCTCGCGCGCGACGTGCGCGGGTTCGCGGTCAAGCTCTACACTAAAGAAGGCAATTGGGATCTTGTCGGAAACAACATCCCGGTCTTCTTCATCCAGGATGCGATGAAGTTCCCCGACCTCGTGCATTCGGTAAAGCCCGAACCCGATCGCGCCTTCCCGCAAGCCGCTTCGGCGCACGACAATTTCTGGGACTTCATCAGCCTGATGCCCGAGAGTTTCCACATGATCATGTGGACGATGTCCGACCGGGCGATCCCCCGCTCCTTCCGCACGATGGAAGGGTTCGGAGTCCACACCTTCCGGCTGCTCGACGCGAAGGGCAGATCGACCTTCGTCAAATTCCACTGGAAGCCGAAGCAAGGGCTCCAGTCGGTCGTCTGGAACGAGGCGGTGAAAATCAATGGCGCTGACCCCGATTTTCATCGCCGCGATCTCTGGGATGCCATCAACAGCGGCGACTTCCCCGAATGGGAGCTTGGCGTGCAGCTCTTCGACGACGCCTTCGCGGACAAGTTCGAGTTCGACATTCTCGATGCGACCAAGCTCATCCCCGAGGAGCAGGTGCCGATCCGCACCGTCGGCCGCCTCGTCCTCGACCGCGTCGTCGACAATTTCTTCGCCGAGACCGAGCAGGTCGCCTTCTGCACCCAGAATATCGTCCCCGGCATCGATTTCTCTAACGATCCGCTCCTTCAGGGCCGCAACTTCTCCTATCTCGATACGCAGATCAAACGGCTCGGCGGCCCCAATTTCACACATATCCCGATCAATGCCCCGAAATGCCCGATGGCGCATTTTCAGCAGGACGGTCATATGGCGATGCGCAATCCCGTCGGCCGCGCCAATTACGAGCCGAACAGCTGGGGCGCCACCGATGGCGGCCCGCGCGAGGATCCGGCGCGGGGTTTCACCAGCTTTCCCGAGGAAGCCGAAGGCGCAAAGCGCCGCATCCGCGCCGAGAGCTTCGCCGACCATTATAGCCAGGCGCGGCAATTCTATATCAGCCAGACCCCGATCGAGCAGAAACACATCGGCGACGCGCTGGTGTTCGAACTCTCCAAGGTCGAGCGACCCGACATCCGCTCGCGGACCGTCTCGCATCTGCTCAACATCGACCGCGGGCTTGCAGCGAGTGTCGCGGACGGGCTCGGCCTGCCGCTGCCGGCCCCCGCCAAGCCCTCTAAAAAGCCGCTCGCCGATCTTCCCCCTTCCCGGCCGCTCAGCATCGTTCTCAACGGACCCAACAGCTTTGCCGGCCGCAAGCTCGGCATCTTCGCGACCGACGGCACCGATGCCAAGCTGTTCAAGGCGTTGACCAAGGCGGTCGATGCGGCAGGCGCGGTTTGGGAGCTCGTCGCGCCGAAGATCGGCGGCATCATATTGTCCGACGGCAAGAGCGTCGCCGGGCGGCACAAGATAGACGGCGGCCCGTCGGTGCTCTTCGATGCGGTCGCGCTGCTTCCGGGCGAAGATGGCGCGGCGCTTCTGGCCGGCGATGCCGCCGCCAAGGATTTCGTCAGCGATGCTTTCGCGCATTGCAAATTTATCGGCCATACCGCCGAGGCAGCCCCGCTCCTCGCGGCAGCCGGTCTCGCCGACAAGCTCGACGAGGCGTGTATCCCGCTCGCCCAGGCCGGCGACGTCACCGCCTTCCTCGGCGCCTGCGCCGCGCTGCGTCACTGGCCGCGCGAGGCTGCGGTCGATCTCGACGCGAAGCCAAAGACAGGCAAGCCGCCGGCAAAGACCGGCAGCGACGCGCCCAAAGCGAAGCCGGATCCGAAAACCACGCGATAACGCCATGCCGCAAGCGAAAGCAGCTGCGGGGTTCGCGATCGACCGGCTCGTCTTCGGGCCCGGCGATGTCGATCTGGCGCGTTCGCCGCTCGCGGGCCAACTCGGGCGCGAGACCTATGTGCTCGGGGCGTTCAATCCCGGGCTACTCCGCCTCGACAATGGCAATCTGCTGATGATGGTTCGCGTCGCCGAAGCGCTCCGCAATCCCGTCGAGAACGGCCATGTCCATTCGATCCGGTGGGAAGCGGGGCGCTACAAGCTCGACGCCTGGCCACTCGAACTTTGCGATACTGCCGACCCCAGAAAATTCATGGTGCGCGGCGGCAGCTGGCGGGTCATGGCGCTGACCTCGCTCTCCTGGTTGCTCCCCGTCGAACTGACTCCCGACGGGCTCGACGTCGTCGCCGTCCATTATGACAAGGCGGTCGATCCGGGCGCGGACTTCCAATGCTATGGGGTGGAGGATGCCCGCATCAGCCGGGTCGGGAAGCGCTGGCTGATGACGACCTGTTCGGTCAGCCCCGAACGCCATTCGACGACGCTCTACAGTTCGTCTAACGGCCTCGACTGGATATTCGAGGGCATCGTCCTCGATCATCAAAACAAGGACATGCTGATTTTCGAAGGGCTCATCGATGGCCGCTACTGGGCGCAGACGCGCCCGCTCGGCGATCTCTATTTCGCCTATCCGCCGGGGTCGGAGTGGCGCGCGGGACCCTCGATCAACCTCGCCACCTCTCCGGACGCACTGCACTGGAAGCCCCATGAAGCGCCGGGGATTCGCCCGCATGCCGATACGGTCGCGACCGCGCGCATCGGCGGCGGAACCCCGCCGATCCATACCGATGCGGGCTGGCTCACGCTCTGGCACGGCGTCGAGCCGAAGGAGATCGTCGGCATCTACCGCACCTACTGGTCGCTGCTCGACGCGAACGACCCTTCCGTCGTGCTCCGCACCGATCACCGGCCGCTCCTCGAGGCCAATCCCGAACTCACGCGCCCGCTCGAAGACAAGCTCTATATCCGTGACGTGGTTTTCACGACCGGTATTGCCGACGCGGGCGACCATTATATCGTCGCCTCAGGCGAGGCCGATCTCGCCTGCCGGATCACGCATATTCCCAAGGCTCGCTTCGCAGGCTGACCTCACCGATCTGACAGGCTTGCCCTCAGGCCTAGAAGCGAACACGCGCGGCATCGTCCTGACCATATATGGCCAGCACCGCTCGCACAGTTTCTGGACGCCGGGCTGCCTCTGACCCGGCCACGGCACAATCCACCCAACAATTGTTAATCGGTCGCCGCTCGGAGCAACTTTGCTCGTCCAGCCCCGTTGCCAATGCAGCATCCCGGCATTTCTTCGTGAAAAAGGAAACAGTATATGGCACGGACAATCGCGGCGGATCGCCGGTCCTCCGGCTTCGGAAAGCTCCTCGGCGTTGGCATCCTCGGCGCCCTCTTCTGGTTCACGCGCAAGCAGACTCCGGTCGCCGTCAAGGATGACGGCCATTCGGCAGCGTTCGCCGACGGCGAGACCCATCCCGAGAATTTCGACCAGACACGCTCGGCGGGACCAAACGGCATGCGCGACGAGGTGCGCCGCGAATGGGACCGCGTCGACCAGGCGGCCGACGAATCCTTTCCGAGCAGCGACCCGCCGGCATATTGAGGCCGAGACAATGAGTTTACTCTTCCCGGACGAGACGTCGGCAATGCCATCGGACGCCGGTCCGGCAGCGCCGCAAAAGTCGACGCTCGCGCTACACTATGACGACGACGATTTCGGCTTGGAGAAGCGGCTCCTGTTCGAGGCGGCCACCCCGGCCGCGGCGCTCGAAATCGCCGCTGGAGAAGCAGCAGGGCGCCAAGCCCGGCTTTTCGTCGACGGCACGCCGCTCTGCAGCCTGCTGAAGGCCAACGAGGAAAATCCCTATTGGATCGTCGCTGCGCCGGCATCCCGGATGAACGACGAGCCCGACGCTCCGTTTCCATCCCCGTCTCGCGAGCACCTGTCATGATCGATAAAGAAGACGCCCATACCGAGGCTCCCGAGCTCAAGGGCCGCCGCGCGATCATAACCGGGGGCACGACCGGGATCGGCCGCGCGATCGCGGTTCTGCTGGCAAGCTACGGTGTGAAGGTTTTCATCTGCGGCCGTACTCGCGAACATCTGGACGATGCGCTGCAGCGCATCCGGGAAGTCGGCGACGGCGACGGTATCAATGTCGATCTTTCGGTGGCGGAAGACGTCGACCGCTTTTTCGAAAGCGCCGAAGAGTTTTTGGGCGGCATCGACATCGCGGTGATCAACGCCGCGGTCCCCGCGGTAGCGCTTGCCGACGCGGGCGAGAGCGAGGCGCGTTATCAGCTCGAAACCGACTTCACCGCCTATCTCATCTGCGCCCAGGAAGCGGCGCGCTGCATGTCGGCGGGTAGCGACATCATCGTGATCGGATCGATGACGGCGGTTTCACGCGGTCCGGGCAGTTCGATCTACGTCGCGGCGAAAAGCGGCATACAGGGGTTTGTCCAGTCCTTCCGCAAGGAACTCGCCGAGCAGGATATCAAGGTCGGGCTGATCGAGCCGGGGTTCACCGGCGCCGACTTCCAATATCCCGAATTCCCGCCCGAGAAGCAGAAGGAACTGATCGGCAAGCATCAGATGCTGCGCGCCGAGGACATCGCGGTCGCGGCCCACTTCATGCTCGTTCAGCCGCGACGCACTGCGGTATCGCTCATCCGCGTAGAGACCCGCCTCGACCATCCCTGACCTTTCGAAGGAGCCTCCCGCATGTCCCTCAACATTTTCGCCAACGCACGCCGGCCGCTCGAAAATCCGGCCCTTCTTTTCGGTGCGGCAGCGGCGGGGTTTGCCGTCGGCCTCGTCGCCAACTTCGGCCGAAAGGCCGCGGTGCAGAGCCTCACCGCGCTCAAGGGACAATGGGACGAGGGCCTCAAGGCCGAACACCGGTTGACGATGAAGCTCTTCGACGCGCTCGAAGCGACCGACGAAAGCGACATGCGAAAGCGCAAGGCGCTGCTGGTCCAGCTCCAGCACGCGCTCGCCAAACATGCGTTCGAAGAGGAGAATGTCGTCTATCCGGCGATGCGCGACCATGGCCAGATTGAGGACGCCGACAAGCTCGTTCACGACCATGGCTATGTGAAGCAATATCTTTTCGACCTCTCGGAAATGGACGCCGCCGACCCCGCCTGGATCGCCAAAGTCCGTGAATTTCGTAGCCAGATCGAAGCCCATGTCGAAGAAGAGGAGCATCGCCTGTTCCCCCGTCTTAGGGCTGCGCTCGGCGACGACGGGAACAAACATGTGACTGCGGTGATGAACAAGGCTGGATTTGCCGCCGCCTGAGCGCCATAGGCGGGCATTAGGCCCGCCCGATCGGCATGTGTCGTGGTGCAGTGACGAAGGGGCGGTGGCCAAATCGAAACCCTAGGCAGACTTGTGAGTTGCCGAAGGTGGGAGAAGTTGGATGCCCCGTTATTATTTCCACAGCAGCAGCGGCCAGCGCGAGCTCGACGACGAAGGCGTCGATCTGCCCGACACGGCCGCAGCAAGGGTCGAGGCAGCCCGCTACGCGGGGCACCTCCTCGGCGACAATCCCGAACTCATCAACGATGTCGATACGCTCCGGATCGAGGTGACCGACGAGGATGGCTGCCTTTGCTGCGCCGTGCTCGTCGCGTCGGTCGACGCCAGGCGGAAGATCGAGCGTCCCGCGCCCTTTAAATAAGGCGCCTGGCCTCTAGCGCATGCTCGCGAGCAGCCGCTCGATCGGCGTCGTCGCGAAGCCGATCGCACTGTCCGAAATCCCATAAGGTATGAACAGGTCGCCGCCGACGCGCATAGCGCCGCAGGTGTATACCACATTCGGAACATAACCTTCGCGGTCGCTCTCGGCCGCCGACAGGATCGGGCACTCGGTGCGCGCGATGAGCTTCGTCGGATCGTCGCGGTCGAGCAAGGCCGCGCCAAGGCTGTATTTACGCATCGCACCGACGCCGTGCGTGAGAAGGATCCAGCCCTCGTCGCATTCGATCGGGCTCCCGCAATTGCCCATCTGGATGAGCTCCCACGCATAGGCGGGACGCATGAGGATCTGGCCCTCGTCGTCCCAATCGGTGAGGCTGTCCGAAGCGATGATCGTGATGTTCTTGCCGTCTTGCCGCGCGATCATGAGATAGCGGCCGCCGACCTTGCGCGGAAACAGCGCCATGCCCTTGTGGCGCGCGGCGCGGCCCGACAGTGGTTCGAGCGAGAACCCCGAGAAATCGGTCGTGCGCAGGAGTTCCGAGCGGATCGCCTGCCCCGAATAGGCCGTATAAGTGCCGATATATTCGGTGCGCCCGTCGTCGTGGACGAAGGGCACCAAACGCAGATCCTCGATGCCGCCCCGCTGCGCCTCGGTCATCGGGAAGAGAACGCTGTTCGAGATCGCACTGTCGGGCTGGCGGTGGACATTCACCTTGCCGTTATCGCCAAGCCGATGGCGGTCGTCGGCAACCGCTGCCATGGCGGGACCCGACTGGGGCCAAAGCGTGAAGTCGCCGCCCTCGCCGATGATCCCCTCCCGGAAGGCGACCGAACTGATATGGCCCTCGCCGACCGCGCGCATCGACATGAGAAAGCGCTGCTGGTCGGCGGCAAGCCCGCTCTGGTCGGGATGCGGGACGACGCTCGGGTTCATGAGCGCGGCGGCGGCATAGCTATATTCGTGGCAGAAATAGGCGCCGATCAGCCGCCGCTTGACCGGCGAGACAACGGCGGGATCGAGCTCCAGATCTTCCGCGACCTCGGCGAAGCGCTCGTCGAAGATACGCCCGATCTGCCAGTGGCGCTCGGAAAAATCCTTCCACACGAGGCCGAGCTGCGCCTCGGCCTCCTCCTCGTCCATCGCCAATATGTCGGAGGCGAGCTGCGCCGCCCGCGACGGTTCGGACACATTGGACTGCCAGGCAAGGTGGAAGGGCCTGAGCACGACCCGCGCGGGGTCGGCCGCAAGCTTCTCATGAAGAATGTGCAGCGGCGTGTGGTTCGGATTGCAGATCAACATCGCTGGCGCTGGTGTCCTTCGCTATCCCCCGCGTCCAGAATGTATCGGCCATCGCGCGGTGCGCAAGGTGAAAAGCCAGCGCGGACTCGGCCCCGACGTTCGAATTGACCCCGTGACGGGTCAGCCCGTCGCAGCAGCGCCCCGTTGCCGAGCTCGCAATTACCGCGCCGCGGTCGTTCGCCCCGAGGAACCAGCCATAGGCGCGCTCGGCGCGATCCTGCCAGCGCAGCTTGCCCGTCAAACGGTAAGCGGCGGCGGCGGCATCGACCGTCGCCCAGGCTTCGAGCGGCTGTTGGTCGAACGGAAAAAGCTCGCCCTCGGCGCCGAAGCCTTCGCAGCCCATCGGGCGGAAATGCCCCTCGCTGCTCGTCTGGATATCGCAGAGCCAGTCGAGCGCCCCGATGCCGGCCTCTTCCATCGGAACGGAGTCCAGCCGCCGCCCGGCGCGCAACAGCGCCTCGGCAAGCCGCGCATTGTCATAGGCGAGAGCGGGTTCGAACCACTCCCAGTCGCTCCGCCGCGCGCTTCGCCAGAGGGCGTGCAAAAAGGCGCCACCGCGCTCGACGAGCGCGCCTGCCGCGGCATGCCCCGGCTCGCGCGCCAGGAGTTCGTCGGCTCCGAGAAGTGCGAACGCGATCGCGCGCGGACTTTTGAGGTCGGCTGCCAAGCGGGCGGTGCGCGAAAACAATCCCGCGCACCAGGCGCGGAGTTCCGGCGTGCGCGCGTGCGCTGCGCCATGGCCAAGCGCCCAGAGCGTTCGCCCGTTGCTGTCTTCGGATCCTTCGTCCTCGAGCCAGCGCCGGTCATAGGCCATGAAGTTGCGGAAGCGCCCGCGATCGGGGTTCCAACCATGGTGAAGGAAGGCGGCGTAGCGCGCGAAGAGCAGGCCATATTCCTCCTCGCCGAGCGACGGGCTCGCATTGACGAGCATTAAAGCGCGGGCATTGTCGTCGATGCAATAGCCGTGATTCCGGTCGGGAATGAGCCCCGTCCCGTGCTGCAATATTCCGACATCGTCCGAGAGCGCGCGGATCGCAGCGAAGGAGGGGAACATCCGCCGCAGCTCGCGCCGCGCCGGCACGGCCGCGACCTTTTCGATCAGCGATGCAAAGCGCGCCGCGATGACCGGCCAGGCGGTAGACCGGCCACGCGCATAGGCGCGCTCCTGGAGCGCGCGCCGTTCGCCGGGGTGCGCGAGCAACAGCAACACCGCCTCGGCGATCGCGTCGCTGTCGGCACCGCCGAGCAGGATGCCCACGTCGTCGGCGAGCAGTTCGCGTGCATGCACGAAGGGTGTCGATACGACCGCGCGGCCGAGCGCCACGGCATAGGCGAGCGTACCCGAGGTGATCTGCGCGAGATTGGGATAAGGAGCCAGATAGATATCGCATAGCTCGATCTGTTCGAGGAGCTCAGGCAGGTCGAGAAAGCGGTTCTCCCAGGCGATATTGTCCGCGACGCCGAGCTCCCCGGCGAGATCGGCAAGGCTCTGCCGATAGGCTTCGCCCTCGGCAGCGACGAGATTAGGATGGGTGGCGCCGACGATCCGATAGAGAATGTCGGGATACTGGGCGGCAATCGCCGGCAGCGCGCGGATGGCCGCTTCCAGCCCCTTGCCCGGCCCGAGGAGGCCGAAGGTCGAAACGACCGGACGGCCCGCAAGGCCGAGCCGTTCGCGGAGCGGCGAACATTCGGCAAAGGCCCGGTCGGGGGTGCCATGCTCGATGAACTCGATGCGCTCGGCCTTGGCGCCATAGACGCGGATCAGCGTCTCGCGGCCGAAGGCGCTCATCACGACGAGCGTCGCCGCCTTCGCGACGAGATGCTCCATCACGCGCCGCTGGTCGGCGCTCGGTTCGGCAAGGATGGTATGGAAGGTGACGATCAGCGGCGCGGCAACCCGGTCGACGAGTCCCAGTATCATGTCGCCTGCGGGACCGCCGAAAATACCGAATTCATGCTGGAGCCAGACCGCGTCGGCGCCGCTCGCGTTGATCGCTTCGGCTGCGGCGCGATAGCCGTCAGCGTCGCGCTCGTCGATTCCGCGGGCGGCCGCTGAATCGCTCGCATCGCCCGCCCGTGCTGCCATTGCATAGACGTCGATCGCCATATCGGGACGCGCGGCCTTCAGATGGTCGTAAATGTCGGCGGTGAAAGTCGCGATCCCGCATTGGCGCGGGCGGAAGCAGCCGATGAGCGCCAAGCGCCGGGCGCGTGCGGCGATCCCGTCGACGGGACCGCTGTGGCGGCTTTCTTCATTGTCGAATGCGGTGAGGAAGCTGGTCTCGCTGTCGAATTTCATCGTTGTGCCTTCTGTCCGGTCCCCCCGAATGAAGAACAGGCGCGCGCATCGACCTTGCCCTTCTTCCCCTCGAGACGGGTTTCAGAGGAGAGCGGTCGAGCCCGAAGGGCACGCCCCGCTCTGGCAGGAGATGCGTCATCGCCTGCTTCCCCAACGCGCCCCCGCGCGTGCAGTTGCCGACCCGCCGGCAACAATCGCCATGATCCAGGTTAACCCCGGCAACCGGGCCCAGCCGCTCGCGTTGGCAGCTGCAGGACCCAACCCAAGGACAAGCATGCCGCCCTTCCCCCTCTCCCCTCCCGGCTCCGTCTTTTCGCTGGCCCCGGCTCGAACCGCGCCCCTCGACCGCGGCATCCGATCGCTTCCCCCTGCAAGGCCGGCGCATTGAGCTTCGCCCAGCTGCGCGTGCTCGAACGCTCCGTCTATACCGGCCCCAACCTCTACAGCCGGCGTCCGATGATCCGGATCCGCGTCGATCTCGGGATCCTCGACGATTATCCGAGCGACCGCCTCCCGGGTTTCGGCGACGCCCTGCAATCGCTGCTTCCCGGCCTCGCGGACCATGGCTGCAGCTATGGCGCGCCTGGCGGTTTCTTGCGCCGGCTCGCCGACGGAACCCGGCTCGGCCATATCATCGAACATGTGGCGATCGAGCTGCAAACCAGCGCCGGGGCCGCGGTCACGAGGGGCAAGACGCGCAGGGTGCGCGGCAAGCCGGGCCAGTATGATATTCTCTACTGCTACGCCGATGCGCCGAGCGGCCTAGCCGCCGGGCGGGCAGCCATAGAACTCGTGAACGCGCTGCTTCCGGCTGCGATGCAGGGTGCCGAAGGTCTCGATCGTATCGCCCCGGAATTGGACGGCAGAGCGACCGATACAGACACGAGGGTGGGCGCGCTTCGAGCGATCGTCCGCAAGAACGGGCTCGGCCCCAGCACCGCGGCGCTCGTGGCGGAAGCGCGGCGCCGGCATATCCCGGTCTTGCGGCTCGACAAGGCAAGCCTCATCCAGCTCGGCACCGGCCACCGCCAGCGCCGCATCCGCGCGAGCGTGACCGGCGCGACCTCGCTGATCGGCGCCGAACTCGCCGCGAACAAGCAGGCGGCGAAAGAGATGCTCACGAGCATCGGTATTCCCGTACCGCGCGGCGAACTCGTGCGGACGGTATCGGAGGCGGAACGCGCTGCCGCGAAGCTCGGCTGGCCGGTCGTCGTAAAACCGCTCGACGGTAATCAGGGCCGCGGCGTCACCACGAGCGTCGCCGACCAAGAAGCTCTCCGCGACGCCTTCGAGCGAGCGCAAGCCATCGCATCGCGCGTCATCGTCGAGCAGCAGCTCGTCGGAGCCGATCACCGCATTCTCGTCGTCGGCACAGCCGTGGTCGCGGTCGCCGAGCGCGTCGCCGCGCATGTGGCCGGCGATGGCAGGAACAGCATCGCGGATCTGATCGAGGCGGTTAACAACGATCCACGCCGCGGTGTCGGGCATGAGGCCGTTCTCACCCGGATCCGCATCGACGCCGCGCTCGAGGCCTTTCTCGCCGAGGCGAAGTTCACTCTCGGAAGCGTGCCCAAGGCAGGCGACATCGTGACGCTCCGCGGCGCCGCCAACCTCTCGACCGGCGGGAGCGCGATCGACCGCACCGATGTCATTCATCCCGAAAATGCGGCGATCGCGATCGACGCCGCCGCCGCGCTCGGTCTCGACGTCGCCGGCATCGACATGATCGTCCCCGATATCGCCCAAAGCGTCCGTGCGTCGGGGGGCGGCATCGTCGAAGTCAACGCCGCGCCCGGGCTTCGCATGCATCTTGCTCCATCGGAAGGGACGCCGCGCGACGTTGCACGGCCGATCATCGCCTCGCTCTTTCCGAAGGGCCAAAAGAGCCGCATCCCCGTCTTCGCGGTGACCGGAACGAACGGCAAGACGACCACGGTGCGCATGCTCGCGCGGATCCTCGAACACCATGGCCTCACCACCGGCTTCACCTGTACCTCGGGCGTCTATGTCGGCGAGACCCGCAGCGCCGGGGGCGACGCGAGCGGTCCCAAGAGCGCGCGCATGCTGCTGCGCCACCCCCGCGTCGAAGCGGCGGTTCTCGAGACCGCCCGCGGCGGGATGTTGCGCGAGGGGCTCGCCTTCGACGCGTGCGACTTGGGAGCAGTCCTTAATGTCACGCCCGACCATCTCGGCCTAAAGGGCATCGAGACGCTCGCCGACCTGGCGCGCGTCAAAGAGATCGTTGCCCGCAACGTCAAGAAGAGCGGCGCCTGCGTTCTCAACGCCGCCGACCCGCTCACCGTGCGGATGGGACGCCGCGCCCGCGGACGGATCGTCTGGTTCACCGGCGGAGCGTTAGCGGATGCGTTGGCACCGATCCAAGCGCATCTCGAGAGTGGCGGACTGGCGGTAAGCTGCGAGCGCCGAACGCTCATTCTGCATCGGGGCAGCGAATCCATGCCGATCATTCCCATCGCGAATATACCGGCGACACTGGACGGCGCCGCCCGGTTCAACGTAGAGAATGCCGCCGCGGCCGCCGCGATGGCGGCAGCCTATGGAGTTGCTCCGGGCACGATCGCTGCCGGCCTCGCCTCCTTTCGCCCGAGCTTCGAGGATTCGCCGGGACGTCTCAGCCTTACCGAGGCGCATGGCGTGCGGATCGTCGTCGATTACGCCCACAACCGCGCCGCGCTTACCGCGCTCGCCGAGTTGCTCGGCTCGATGCGCGGCGACAGCGATGCCCGCGTGATCGGAATGATCGGCATTCCGGGTGACCGGCGCGATTGCGATCTCGTCGATATCGGCGCTCTCTCGGGCGGGATGTTCGATGTCCTGATGCTGCGTGAGAATGTTGACCTCAGGGGACGCTCACCCGGCGAAGCCAATGCCTTGATGCGCAAGGGCGCCCTCGCAGCGGGGCTCGATACGGCCGCGATCGGTATGCACGATGGTGAGTATGACGCTGCCTCGGCTTGCCTTGCGGCCGCGCGCCCCGGCGATATCGTGGTGCTCACGCCGACCGACGTCGACGGAATATGGAGGATCGTCGAAGCTTGGGCGGCGGGCGCCGGTCCTGAGGACGCCCGATTGCTGGAGGCGGCGCATGGCTGACGGACGCTGGGCGATCGCGGTCCACGGCGGAGCGTGCCGGATCCCTCCTGCACTGGAGGCGCCGCGCCGCGAGGGGTGCGCGGCAGCCTTGGAAGCCGGCAGGATGATATTGGAGCGTGGCGGCAGCGCGCTCGAGGCGGTCAAGACCGCGGTCTGCCTGCTCGAGGATGATCCGCTGTTCAACGCCGGCCGGGGATCGGTGGCGAATGCAGACGGCGAGGTCGAGATGGACGCGGGTATCATGGATGGCGCCACCCTCGACGTCGGGGCGGTTGCTTGCGTGCGGTTCCTCTACAATCCCGTCGAAGCGGCGCATGCCATGCTTCGCGAGCCGCCCGTGCTCCTCGTCGGTGCCGGCGCCGAGGCGTTCGCACGAGCGAGTGGTATCGCAGAATCCATGGAAGCCATGCGCCCGGCGACAGCGGGCGAGAGCGACCATGATACGGTCGGCTGCGTTGCGCGCGACCGGGCGGGACATGTTGCCGCGGCTACATCGACCGGCGGACTGGCGGGCACGCTCGCCGGGCGCGTCGGCGACGCACCCCTTCCCGGCTGCGGCTTCTATGCCGAGGACGGAATTGGCGCGGTGTCGCTTTCGGGCGACGGTGAGGCGATCGCACGGACGCTGCTTGCCGCGCGCGTGATGCGCGCGCTCGAGACAATGAGCGCCAGCGCGGCGGTTACAACGATTTTCGAACCGATGGCGCGCCTCCGAGCCGAGGCGGGCGTCATCCTTCTCGACCGGGACGGCGCGATCGGCATCGCGCACAACAGTCCGCATTTCGCCGCCGCCTATGCGCGCGAGGGAATGGCTCCGGTTTCCGCCTTCGTCTGGAAGGATCATCATGCCCAATAGTCGCGGCCCTCTTTTCGTGATCGGCGGCCATGAAGACAAGGACGGCAGCCGCAAGATACTCGGTGCAATCGCTGCTGAGCTGGGCCAAGGCACGCTCGTCATTGCCACTATCGCCAGCGCGAAGCGCGATGGATATTTCGAGGCCTATTGCGAGGGCTTTGCGCCGCTTGGGATCGGCCGGCTCGTCGAGCTTTACCTCGACGATCGGGATCAAGCCCGGGATCCGGCGCGTGTACGGATGATCGACCAAGCCGACGGTATCTTCTTCACCGGCGGCGACCAGTCGCGCCTCATGAGCCTGACCGGAGATACGCCGACTGAGGCGGCCATTCACGCGCTGCACGATCGCGGGGGACTTATCGCGGGAACGTCGGCGGGAGCCTCGGTGCAGGGAGAGACGATGCTCGTCGGCGGAAGCGGTGAAGAGACGCCGCGCATCGACGACATCGAACTGGCGAAGGGGCTTGGCCTCATGCCCGACTGCATCATCGACCAGCATTTCGCGGAGCGCGGGCGCATCGGGCGGCTTCTCGGCGCGATCAGCCGTCGTCCCGACTGTCTCGGAATCGGGATCGACGAGGACACCGCGCTCCGGATCGAAGCCGGCACCGCGCGGGTGATCGGAAGCGGCGGCGTCACGATCGTCGACGCGTCGCGGGCGAGCCATTCCGCCGCGGCGGGCGCGTCGTCCGGCGGCATCGTGTCGCTTCACGGCGCAATGCTTCACGCGCTGCGCGATGGGGAGAGTTTCGAGCTGGCGCCTCGCCGCCCGGCAAAATAGGCTGCGCAGAGGCGCTCAAGGCGCCGCGTTACGTCCGGAGAAGGGACACCGCCAATCGGGTCCGACAGCCCGCCCCGAATATTGCCGTGCCTCCGACACATCGCCGTGACGGGCAAGCATGGGGTTCGCGCTGCCCGCAAGGGCGACGTCGCGCGCGATGATCTTGCCGCGCATCGTCTCATAGACGTCAGCCTCGCGCAGTTTCTCGAACTGGTCGTGCAGGTTGAAGACCAGCGTGGGGTGTTCGAAGCGGCGAGCGGGACGGCTTGCTTGGGGGTGGAGACCGACGACAAAAAAGGCCTCGCCGCCGAAGCTCAGCGAAAAGTGCGGATCTTCGGGGCTGTGGCTGACGCGCGGATCGGGCGGCTGCCCTGCCCAGTCGTCCTTCCGGCTCAGTGAGTCGAGGCGCTCCCACAGGCATGTCTCGAACGCTTCCTCGTCGAGGCCGCCGTCCTCCTCGAAGATCACCACGAGCGAATGGAAAAGGCTGGGCGAACGCGCATAACTCCACGCGAGATCGAGGAGATTGGGGTAGATGCGCAGATCGTCCCAGGCCGAGCGCATGTCGCGGCCGACGACGAAACGGATCTGGCTTCGCGCCAGCGCCGACTTCGCTCCGACGCACGGAAAATCCGCCGAACGGATGAAGGCCTGGAAGCGTTGAGCCAGAGGATGGGAACTGTCGTCGGTTGGTGGTAGCATGCAGCTGAAACCGACCTCACTTGCCGCGGTTGCAGCAAGTTAACCTGGGTTGCGTCGATTCCGCCGTCATCGCCTCGCCGGCTCGCACGCTGTCGTTGAGCGCCTGGCATGGAGATGGATTCATATTGGACTAAGTTGCGCGACACAGGCTTGCCCTGCCGCTACGGCGAGCTATGCTTGCCCTGCATCGGGCAAGAAGGCGCGCGATGCCGAGTTGTAAGAGGCTCGTTCGGAAGGCCTTGTGATTTCCCATCCTTGCCGGGTGGCCGACGCGTATGTCCAGGCCCTCGGGCTAAAGGCGGCGGCACATATTTCCGAATATGTTCTTACCGCCCGGCTCGATCGCCCCTGCCCGACCGGTAGGCGATGGCAAATGGATTTCGAAGACGACCCCTCAAATCGGCGCGCGCTGTCGTCGGGCGATCCGCTGCCGCCGGGCGATTGGGAAGGTGCTGGTGCGGCCGGTCGCGCGGAAGCGATCTATGCTGCCGAACGGCCTTATGTGACCGCGATCTTCCGCCGCAGCGTACCGCCGCAAGAGGTGCCCGACCTCGTGCAGGAGACATTCCGCCGCCTCTTCAGCGCAAAGGGAACGGGAACAGGGCTCCTCCAGGCGTCGCGGGCCTATGTCGCGACTGCCGCACGAGCGATCCTCAAGAACCGGGCTCGTTCCGGGGCTCGCAACCAGACCCACGCCCACCATAGTTTCGAGGACCATGACGTCGCAGGTCCCGATCCGCACGCAACGCTTGAGCACCGCGACACGCTGCGGCGGGTCGAGGACGCGCTTGCAAGGCTGAATCCAACCACACGGGATGTATTCCTGATGCAAACTTTCGACGATCTCAGCTATTCCGAGATCGGGCGAATCAAAAGCATGAGCGAAAAAGCCGTGGAAAAACATCTCGTCAAAGCGCGGTTAGCGATCCGCAAGGCGCGAGACGCGCAACCGTGAGCTCCGTCGAGCGCGAGGCGGCCGAATGGGCCGTGCGGATGCGCGGCACACCGACCGAGGCCGACCGCGAGGCATTCGAGCGATGGTATGCAAAGGCCGGCAATGCCGAAGCCTTTGCTATGTCCGAGGATGATGTCGCACTGGCCCGCACCGGATCGCGTAGCCGGATCGAGGCCAAGGCGGGGAGTGAACGCAATGCTGCCGGCGGCCTGCGCTGGGCGGTCGCGACGATCGCCGCGTTCGGCATCGCCTTGGCTTTCGCCTGGCATATGAACAGGCAGACCGACACGCCACAAATTGCCACCGGGCCTATGCTGCCCGGTCAGCTCCGCCTCGCCGATGGTTCGACAGTCATGTTGATGGACGGCGCTTGGGCGGAACCCCAGTTCTCCGAAAGCGAGCGCCGCATTCGGCTGCACGGCGGCCGGGCCAAGTTCGATGTTGCGCACGATAGCGCACGCCCCTTCATCGTCGTCGCCGGCATCTCGGAAACGACGGCCCTCGGCACTGTATTCGAGGTCGACGCGCGGTCGGACGTTCCCAAGGTCAAGCTGTTGCGCGGTTCGGTCGAGGTTCGCCTCGGTGGCACGGCGAAGGCCGTCCGTCTCGCGCCTGGCGAGAGCGCCGAAGTGTCAGGGACCGGCCCCCGCCTCATTCCCGCGATGACCAGTCCGGTGCAAGCAACCGAGCCTGCGACGATGCTCGTGGCCGATCGGCTGCCGCTAGGTGCGGTTATCGATGCCGCCAATAAGGCGAACGCGAAGCCGATACAACTCGCAGACCCGGCCCTCGCATCGCTCCCTGTCACCGGTCGGTTCGATGTCGCCGACGGCGCAAGCCTTGCTCGCAAGCTTGCAGCCGCCTTGGGCCTCGAGACAGCCGAAAGTCCCGACGCAATTACGCTTCGCAAATAATAATTCCGATCGGAAAGGGGGGAATTCTCCTTCCCGGTGTTTTGCACTCCCAGACGGCCATCGGAGGCCGCTTGGGGAGGTTTCATGAAGTACAAGTCTCTGGCGGCGATGCTCTCGGTGAGCACCGCGGCAATCGCTATTCAAGTTCCCGCCGTGCAGGCGCAAGCGCAGCCCACTCAACAAAGCTACAATATCGCTGCGCAAGATTTGGGCACGGCGCTGCAACTCTATTCGCGAGCGTCCGGTCGCGAGGTGATCGCCTCGTCCAGCGTCATCCAAGGCAAGCGCAGCGCACGCGTACAGGGTCGCTATAAGGCCGACGCCGCTCTCTCACATCTCCTCTCCGGCACTGGCTTGGTCGCAGAGCTCGTTGATGGCGCGCTTGTTATCCGCGAGGGAAACGTCGCTGCCGAAGAGACTGGATCGACTGAAGCGCAGGGCGGTGAAGCGATCGTCGTCACCGGCTCGCGGATCCGTGGCGCGGGGCCGGTCGGTTCTCCCGTCGTGAGCATCGACCGCGAAGCGATCGAGAAGAGCGGCTACGGAACCGTCCAGCAGCTGCTCCAATCGCTTCCGCAGGCGTTCGGCGGCGGCGTGACCGAAACGACCCTCGGCGCCACGACGCGCAACGGCGCCGGGTCAGACGCGACCTACGGCAGCGGCATCAATCTGCGCGGTCTCGGAAATTCGTCGACGCTCGTACTGATCGACGGGACCCGCCCAGCGCTCGGCGGGCTTGGCGGCGCCTTCGCAGATATCTCACTGATCCCCGTAACCGCAGTCGAGCGGATCGAGGTCCTGACCGACGGCGCTTCCGCGATTTACGGCGCCGACGCCGTCGCCGGGGTCGTCAACCTCCGCCTCCGCAACCGCTTCGAGGGCGCCGAGACGCTGCTGCGCGCCGGCACCTCCGATGGCGACATGACCGACCTCCAGTTCAGCCAGATTTTCGGTAAGAGCTGGGACGGCGGCCACGTCATGATCGCCTATCAGTTTTCCGAGCGCGGGGCGCTCGCCGCAGCGAAGCGCGACTATGCCCGCGAGGATCTCAGGCCCTTCGGCGGCGGGGACTACCGCTCTCTCTTCGCCGCGCCCGGCACAATCACTGCCGCCGACGGACGCATATTTGCCATTCCTGCGGGCCAGGATGGAACGGCGCTCGACCCGTCCGACCTCCTTGCCGGCGTCCAGAACCGGCACGACAACCGCGCTGCATCCGATCTCGTGCCACGGCAACGCGTCCACAGCCTCTATGCGAGCGGAGAGGTCGACATCACCGATACGCTGACATTCCGGGCCAATATCCTCGCCGCCGAGCGCCGCTATCGCCAGCAAGGCAAGACCGATTTCTTCCGCACCGCGGTCGTCCCGGTCAGCAACCCATTCTATGTCGATCCGATCGGGTCGAACGAGCCCGTCTCCGTCGCCTATGACTTTACCAAGGACCTCGGATCGCAAATCAATAATGGCCGGGTCTGGGCGATTTCGGCCGCGATTGGTCTCGAACAGCAGATCGGCGCCTGGCGGGTCCAGTTCGGCGGCAATTATGGGCGCCAGAGGAGCCGGGCGAGCTTCGACAATGCCGTGAACAGCGCGCGCCTCCGCGCCGCGCTAGCTGACACCAATCCCGCGACGGCTTTCAACGTGTTCGGCGACGGCACCGTCAACAACCCGGCGACGATCGACAGCATTCGCGGCACCTACACGACGATCGACACCTTCGACAATTGGTCGGCGGCGCTGCGCGCCGACGGCCCGCTGTTCCGCCTGCCCGGCGGCGAGGTTCGGATTGCCGCCGGTGCCGAATATCGGCGCGAGGCCTATGATTATTTCACGATCAACGACATCAGCTTCGCAGCCCCGGACGCGGCCCCCTTCTTCGGGCTTCCGGGGCCGCGCAGCGTGAAGTCCATCTATGCCGAGCTGCTCGTGCCGATCTTCGGCGCCGACAATGAGGTGCCCGGCTTCCGCAAACTCGACCTGACGCTCGCGGGGCGGATCGAGGATTATAATCAGTTCGGCCGTACCGAGAATCCGAAGCTCGGCTTGCGCTGGGAACCGGTCGGCGGGATCGCGCTTCGCGCGTCCTATGGCACCTCGTTCCGCGCGCCGTTGTTCTCCGAACTGATCGGCGAGACGGTCGCCTTCTACACGACTTTGCAGGTGCCCGATCCGACAAGGCCCTCGGGTGTGGCCAATGTCATCGGCCTTTTCGGCTATGCGCCCAATGTGCAGCCCGAGACCGCGACCACCTGGACCGCCGGTTTCGACATCGCGCCGCCGTCGATCCCCGGATTGAAGGCGTCGCTCACCTACTATGACGTCGATTATCGCGACAGGATCGGCAGCGCGAGCGAGGACTATCTCCGCTTCCTCGTCGATCGCGAGTCTTTCGCAGGCGTGGTGACCGAGAATCCCGCGCCCGGTTTGGTGCAGAGCTATTTCAACTCGCCGCTCTTCTTCAACCCATTCGGCTTCGCGCCCGGCGATATCTCAGCCATCCTCGACGGACGGACCCGCAACCTCTCGGCTGAACGGCAGCGCGGGATTGACTTCGATCTCGGCTTCGCGCCCGAGCTTGCCGGCGGCACACTCAATCTAGGTATCGCAGGCACCCACATCTTCTCGATCAAGCGGCAGCTGACCGAAGGCGCCCCCTCAGTCGACGTCGTCGGGCTCTATGCCAGCCCGGCCAGATGGCGCCTGCGCGGCCGTGCCGGCTGGTCGAAAGGCGGCTTTTCGGCCAATGCCTTCGTCAACTATATCGATAGCTACACGAACCAGACCGTGTTGCCCGCGGCGAGAGTGACCTCATGGACCACAGTCGATGCCAGCCTCTCGCAGCGGGTCGGCGGCGACGCCGGCAGCGACCGCGGTTTGACGCTGTCGCTGAACATCCAGAATCTGTTCGACCGCGACCCGCCCTTCGCCGAGCTTCAAAGCAGCATCTCGGCCCTCGGCTATGATCCCGAAAAGGCCAATCCCTATGGGCGGACCGTCGCGATCCAAGCGGTAATCCGATGGTGAGCCGCCAGGCGCTCCTGCTTGCCATGCTGGCTGCGGCACCCGCCGCAGCCGGCCAGACGACGCCGCGGGAGATTGCCGAGGTCGCGGATATCTCCGGGCTTGCGGCATCGCCCGACGGCCGCTGGATCGCGTACCGGGTCGAGCGACCTTCCACCGCGACCAACCGGATCGACGTCGACTGGTACATCGCCGCAGCGGACGGGGCGACGCCGCCCCGTCCGCTCGGCCGCCTCGGCACCGCACTCATCTATGAGGTCGGCGTCGTCATGCCAGGGGAGGCGGTCTGGTCTCCGGATAGCCAAAGCCTGATCGTTCGCGCGCTCGTCGACGGCCGGATCGGGCTGTGGCGCAGCAGGATCGATGGGTCGGGTTTCGAGTCTGTTGTCGCCGGTGACGGCGACATCGAGGCCTTCGTGGTCCAGCCCGACGGATCGATCGTGGCAAGCGAAGGACCGTCGCGCGAAGCGATCGCGCGCGCCGAGGACGCAGAACGCGAAGCCGGAATCCTCGTCGACGGAGGCGTCGATCTGGCAGCGCCGCTCTACCGCGGCGGGCTGGTCAACGGCCGCGCGGCCACGCAGCGGTTCACCGGCGACTGGTTCGACCGCGCGCCGCTACTTGCGGATCGGACCCGCCTGTTTCGCGTCAATGATCCGGTAACCGGCCTGTCTCGCGCCGCAACCGAAGCCGAGCGGGCGTCCTTGCCCCCGCCTCTGCCACGCCCGACGGGCGAGCCCTCCCTGGCGCTCCGTTCCAGACTCCAGTCGAGCGGCGTTTGCTTCGAAATTCTTGGTTGTGGCGAAGGATCGCGGCGGCTGGCAGCGACGCTGCCGCTCGGCGACGGGCGCATAGCCGTGACCTTGCGCGACCGCGCCATTCGCGAAGCGATCTACATCTGGTCGCCGTCGAAAGAGGCGCTCCACCTTATCGCCGCGACAGACGGGTTGCTCTCGGGCGGCCGCGACGAGGATGCGCCTTGCGCAGCGACGGCGTCGGCCCTGTTTTGCGTCGAAGCAACGCCATCGATCGCGCCCCGTCTCGTGCGTCTCGGCCTCGACGGGGCGATCCTGGTCATCGACGCCCCAAACAAGTTTCCTGACAGCGACGACGGGCTCCTTGCCGAAACCATCGCCTGGCAGGTGAGCGGCAGCCGTGCGTCGGGCGTCCTGATCCGCCCGAAGATCCCCGGGCGGCTGCCGCTCTTCATCACCTATTATCGCTGCCCGGGTTATTTGCGCGGCGGTCTCGGCGATGAATATCCGCTCCGCGCGATGGCCGCGAAGGGTATCGCGACACTCTGCATCAACGTGCTGCCGAGTGCGGATGCCGCCGAAGCACGCTACACTCTGGGCCTCGACGCGGTTCGCGCCGCCATCGACTATCTGGCAGATCAAGGGCTGGTCGACCGGACGAGCGTCGGAATGGGCGGGTTAAGCTTCGGAAGCGAGGTCACGATGTGGACCGTAACGCGCAGCAATCTGATCAAAGCGGCCGCGATCGCCTCGACCAGTATTGGTCCCGCCTACTACTGGTTCAACGAACGGCCGAGCCGCAAGATGTTCGCGGACAATCTCCGTCGCAACTGGAGGCTCGGATCGCCTGACACCGATCCGGACCGATGGAAACATATGTCACCCGCCGCGATGGTCGACCGGATCCGGGCCCCTATCCTGATGCAATTGCCCGAGAGCGAGGCCCGGCAAACGATCGAGCTGCAAAGCAAGCTCGCGACCGCGAAAATGGGTGAGTTGCACGTCTTTCCGCTGGCACCGCATATCAAGTTCGAGCCGCGACAGAAGCTCGCCGTCTATCAGCGCAATCTCGACTGGTTCCTCTATTGGCTCAAGGATAAGGTCGATCCCGATCCGACAAAGGCGGCTCAATATGCGCGCTGGTCGAAGCTGGCCCCTGCCCATCCAAGGCCTTCCACCGACCGCACCCAAAGCTCGACGTCGGCGATTTCGAGCAAGCGAAAATAGAGAAAATCGCCGTCGGCGAGGTCGCGCGCCAGATAGTCCTCGACCGCGACGCGATCGAGTAACCCTTGCGCGGCAAGCCGCCCCTCCAGCAGCAGGTCGCGGATCTCCGGCCGCTGCCGCAGATAGGCGCGGGCTGCCAGCGATTCGATCCGCCCCTTTCCGCGCCGCCAGGCGACCTCGGGAGGAAGGCGGCGGGCAAAGGCCGCCCGTGCCACCGCGCGGTCGCGGCCGCCCTCGATCCAGGTCCAGCTCGGCACCGACAGGCAATATTCGACGACAGGCTGCGACAGTAGCGGCGCGACGACGTCGCGGTCGGCCCAGCGCAGCGGCCGATCGACGAAATCGAGGATCCGGCGCACGGCCTCGACATGGTTGCGCTTGGCCTGCGCATGCTCGCGCGCGCCCTCATCCCACGGATGTGCGAACGGGGACGAGGGGATCGCTTCCTGACGGACAAATTCGGTTTCGCGGCGCCAGCCATCGCGCGGTCCGCGCCGCCATGCCTGCCACGCGAGACGACCGGCATCCCATAGCGTGGCTCCGCCGCCGCGCGCGACATCGCGCAGGACCTCGAAGGCACGGCGCCCGAAACCGTAGGTTCGAGCGGCATCGAGGAAGGGCAAGACGGAGCCGTCGAACGAGAATATGTTGTCGCCGCCGATGCCCCCGAACACGGACACGTCGCGTCCCCCCACGGCCCTCTCGAACGCATGATCGATGCCGCGAAGCACGGCATAGGCTCCCGGCCTGGGGCCGACAATCGCGGGCGCGGCCACCAGATCGATGTCCGAGGAAGTAAGTTCGGCTTCGATCAGCTCGATGCCGCAATGGCTGGCGACGGCCTGCGCATAGGGCCGCTCGTCGCCGTCCGCACCTTGGGTTACGAAGTTAACGGCGGTAAAATCGGCGCCCGCGCCGGCCAGCGCCGCGGCGACGATCGAGGAATCGAGGCCGCCCGAGAGCTCCAGCACGATGTTAGAGCGGGCGCTGGTCCACGACCGCGTGGCTCCGATGAGGCGTCTTTCGAGCGCCGGTGCGAGTGCGGCAACACCGGCCGATCTGACGTTGCCGACATGCTCCCAAGGCGACCAGAACATCTCGGTTCGCGGCTCGTCGCCGTCCCATAAGAGCCGCATGCCGGGGAGCAGTTCGCAGAGCCCTGCGATGCCTGTGCGCTCGGTTCGCAAATTGCTGTAGACCAGCGCCTGTGCGGCGAAATCCCAGTCGATGCAGGGCGCATCGATCAGACCGATCAGCGGTTCGAGACGCGAGGCGCAAAGGGTTCCGCCGCGCCACCGCATCCAGTAGAGCGGCAGTCCGGTCAGCGGCGCGCGGTCGACCCGCCACCCTCTCCCTTCGCGGCCGAACGCAAGAAAACTGCCCCAGCCATCCAATGGCGAATGACAGGCGGCACCGGTGGCCGAGAAGATGTCGCCGAGCAGGATTGCGCCATCGGGCATGACCCGGTGCGCGACCCGGTCCCCCGCGAACAGGTGCAGACCCGGTCCTTCGAAAAGCCCGCGCAATTCCAGGCGTGCGGCGACGGCCGCAACCGCCCCGGCCGCGCCTTCATGGCCAAGATAGGCAAGCAGCGCGCGCTTCATCGGACGACGAGGATTGGCGTGTAATTGCGGGCTTCTGCCGACGTCCCGGTGAGGACCGTGTCCGGGGTCTGGAGCCAGCAGTGGGCCGCGAAAGGATCTAGCCGAACGCCGAACACCAGGGTTGTCGCCAGCCTCCGGTTCAAAAGAAGGCAATCGAGGGCCAGCGCATCGACGAGGCAGCGTGTCGGGACGGGAACCAGCCAGCGGCAGGCGGCGTAGCGCCGGGCGATGTCGACGACCGCGCCTTCGTCCCCCGCAACACCGAGCCGCCGCTTCGCCTGCGCCAGTTTGCCGACAGTCGCGGCGATTTCGGAAGGCTGCATGGCGCGGCGGGCCCAGCGAAGCGCAAGGGCCGCCCGAAGGGCCATGGGCAAGCCGAAGCGACTGTCTTCATGCGACGCAAGGTCCCCCAAGGGCACGGCTGCCTGCGAAGGCTCGAGACTGGTCGCGCTGTCACATCGCGCAATCAAGCCGGTCGCGACGAGCCGGGTCATGGCGTCACTGTCATTCGGCTCACCCCGACGCAGCCGTTCGAACGCCGCGCGGTCTTGCCCCCGCAGCGCGAAATATTTGTCGCGCGCGAGATCGAGGAAAACAGGATCGCCGGCCACCTCGCAAAAGCCGACACCGGGTCCGAGCTGCCATCCCATCATATCGTCTCGCAGGTTCGGGAGCGGCGAACCGCCGCTCCCGACACCCGCTCATTCCTGCTCGATCGCCGGACGGATCATGCGGCCGGCGGGCTCGAACGGAGGGCCCCAGTCGCCCGCGGTGTCCGCGCTGACGGTGCCGAGCTCGACGAGGCTGCTTTCTTCGCGTTCCATCATCTCTTCCTTGTGCTGGATCATAGGGAGGCCGCGTGCCGGGAGCCGGCGGCGCCGACCCCCGGCTCCCGGTCATTCGGCGCTGAGGCCGAGCGGCTTGAACTTGCCGCTGGTTTCGGCGCCGAGGCCGACGTCGCCGGCGGTGTCGTCGCTGATGCTGCCGAGCTCGACCAGATCGTTGGTTTCGCGGTCCATGATCGCTTCCTTCCAAAATGCCGCGGAATTGCGGCACCTCGGAAGCTAAGGCGGCGCGCTGGTATAGGAATTTTATACGACCCATATTGTCCGAATATTATCTGAGCGGCTCCGACCGCTTACGGATCTCGGCTGCGACCCGCCCGGCAAAACCTGCCCGCCGGCGATGGAAGCGCGTGATTTTGCTGCGCAATGCGCTCCAGCGGCCGAAGCGATAATCCTCGACCATCGCCGCCAGAGCATCCACTGCGGAAGCATCGATGCGAGCCTCCAATGCGCGGATTATCATGCTTCGCTCGACAATATTGACGATCGCCGCGCGTAGTTCGCCATTCGAGCTGCCGATCCCGATGGCCCTGAAGAGGCTTTCGATCGTGTCCGGGTATGAGTCGTGCGTCGCAAGCTCGATCACTCCGCCGGGCAAATCGGGCCGCGGCGATCGCCCCTTGAGCGCCATCGAGAGGAGCGCGCTAGCCCAGCCGTAAAGATCGACAAGGTCCGCTTCGCTGAGAAGGGGCTGGCGAAACCCCTCCTGATGCCAGCTCTCGATAATGCGCTCGCCCGACAAACGGTACAGCGCGTCACGAACCGGCGTGGCGCTGGAGGCAAGCGTTTTCGAAAGCTGCGCGGGTTCGAGGCGGGTGCCCGGCGGATAGGTGCCTGATAAGATGCGCGCCTTCAGGTCCAGATAGACCCGCTCCATTGTCGCGCCGGGGCTCATGCCGCCAGCGCCCCGCCCCCGCGCCCGCCCTCGCTTTCCGGCCGCTGCGCGGCGACATATTCGGCAAGAAGCGCTTGCTGGTCAGGCCGTAGCGCATCGACCGCACCGATGGGATCCGCGGGATAACCGCCGAACAGAACTGAAGGGCATTGTCCTTCGAAATTGCCCAGATTGGGGCGGTGCTGGGCATAGCCCGCGAGCGCAGCGAGATCGGGCGGAAAGCCCTTCGCAATCTCGGGCGGATAGGCTAGCCACATGTTCTCATAGGGTTTGAGCCAGCCAAGGCAGTAGCTGACGATGATCCCGCGGCGGACGCCCGCGCTTCTGTTCGCACCTGCGCCGTGCAGCGTCGACCCGAGGAAGACAATCGCGTCGCCCGGCTCTGCGGCAGCGACGATCGGCGCCTCCTTCGGTTCCTCGACCAGGGCTTCGATCCCGTGGCTTCGCGGCCAAATCAGCGTCGCGCCGTTCTCCTCCGTAAAGGCGGTAAACGGCCACATCACGTTGATGAGATACTCGACCTCGCCAAGCGCGCCCGCCCACATATCCTGATCCCGGTGCGGGAACTGTGCGAGTGCGCCCGGGTGCAGCTCGATCGCTTGGGCGAGGTTGAGCTGGATACGGTCGCACCAACTCCCGAGCGCGAGTTCGGCAAGGCCGAGGATCTCAGAGTTCATCACCAAGTCGGCAATGTGCGGCGAACGGATCAGGAGCCGGCCAAAACGCTTCGTGCGCTCGCCGTAGAAGCCGCCCTCGCAAAAAGGCGTGGAGGCATAGCGGGGCTCGAGGTCTTCGGCGACGGCACCGATCAGCGACGGCGAAGCCGCGTTTCTCAATATCGTGTAGCCTTGGTCCATGAGCTCGCGACCGGCGGCGGATCGGGGAGCAGAGGCGTCGAGCGCTGCGGGATTGATCATCATCGCACCCTCCTCAAGCTGCGCAGGCGGACGAGGCCGCCACCGCGTTGCTGACGATCCCGGCGTCGGAGAGCTTCACCAACGTCGAAGCATCGACGTCGATGCGGAGGGCGACAAGTGCCTGCCCGCGGTGAAGCGCTGGCTCGCCGAGCGCGCAGCAATTCCAGCCGAAGGTCTGAATCTGGCGGAACCAGGGGAGCTCGGCGACGCCGGTGTATGTGGTAACATCATTGGCGAGCGCGAACTCCACAAGGCCGACCAGCAGCGCGTCGCGCGCGACCCGCCGCTGGCGAGCGCCGATGCCCGGCGACAGGCAGAAGCGCGTGATTTCGAGAATCTCCGCCCCTTGCGGCACGTCGCCGGCAACCAGACCTGGAAAGAGACTGTCGAGCAACGCGGGCCGGGTCGTGAGGAGCAGCCGCGCGGAAGCGAGATGCTCCCCGTCCGTATCGGTCACGATCAGGTAGGTCGCGTCGACATCGTCGAAATGGTCGAGTTCGAACCGATCAGCGAGCGCGGGGATATCCCATTTCAGAAGATCGATGAACACGCGTTTGCGCGCCTCGAACATCGTGCGCATCGCCTTATGCTCGAGCGCCCGGTTGGTGGAATCGACAATAAGCAGCATGGATTTGCCTCCGTTTGAAAACGAGGCGTTCCAATTGAAGGGCTTTTTGCCGCCGCACCATAGCATGATAGGGGGGTGTCAGTGATTCTTCTCAGCGCTTGGCGATGTCCTCGAAGCTGATATCGCCATCGTAGAGCGCGCGTACGGTGAGCATGATGCCGCCGTTCGCCTCATAGCGCTGCCGGGCGTTCCGTAGATGCTCGCGTACCGTGTCGGGGCTGAGACCAAGCCGCAGTCCAATCCTTCGGACGCTTTCGCCCTTTGCCGACCAGATCAGCACTTCCCGCTGCCGACGGGTAAGCCTCGGCCCGATGTGCGCGAGGTCGGGGTAGGCGATCAAACGCGCCGCGTCGAAGGCCGGGCCGCCGATCATCCGGGCGAACTGCAGAGCATCCGCGCTGGCTAACACTCCTGGCTTCCAGGCGAAGGACACCGATCCATGCGCATGTCCGGGGAGATGCGCCGGAACGGTGAGACCGTCGCCGATGCCGTGGCGCTGCGCCGCGGCAAGGATCATTTCGTCCTCGGGGCGATCAGGCTTCATATTGTGCCAAAGAAACCCCGACATATTCCGCTGGCTCTCGCGGTGAACAGGATCGGTCACGCCGAGCCGTTGCTCGTCGAACCAATGCGCCCACTCCTCGGGGTAGTTGTGGACCCGCACGCCGCGGTCGGGTGCGGCGAGAAAATCGACATGATGGCTGAGCGCGAACCAGGAGCAGCCCATCAAACGGCAAGCCTCCTGCAGCAGGTCGGCGAGACCCGCCTTGTCCTTCACCCGAGTGACGTCGAGCGCAAACGCGTGCGCGGCGTCGATCGTTGGCATTGCGACCCATGGCGCGCCGACCGGCGTTTCCGACCGATCCGGTCCGCGTGCCCCTCGTCAGTGCGGATGGCCCTGCCCCTTACAAGGCTGGCCGGCCCGCTCGCGATCGATCGCTGCTGGTCGAGGCGATCTTGGGAGAATCTGAAAGTGCGGGCTAACTCCATATTTTCCAACTATATTCGAGAAATAGAACCAGATTGAGGCCATTTGTTGAAGCAGACGCAAAATCGTCACATCAGCCGCCTCGCTTTCTGAAATCCCAGACCGGAATGCCCGCCTTCGCCGCCTTGTCGGCGAGATTGTCCTGGATCCCGGTCCCGGGAAACGCGATCAGGCCCACCGGCATCGCATCGAGCATCCGATCGTTCCGCTTGAACGGGGCGGCTTTGCCGTGCTTCGCCCAGTCGGGCCGGAAGGCAACGTGGCGGACGCCCCGCTGATCGGCCCAGCATGCCGCAACGCGCTCGGCGCCCGTCGGCGTCGCACCGTGAAGGAGGATCATGTCGGGATGACGGACCCTTGCCTTGTCGAGCGCGTCCCAGATTGCCGCGTGGTCGGAGCAGTCGCTGCCGCCGGTGAACGCGATCCGCGTGCCTTCCGGGAGAAGGGCGGCCGCCTTTTCGCGCAGCCGCGTGTCGAGGAAGTCACGGCTGTCGATCATCGATGCCGTGAGCGTCTTGTGCAGCGCGCGCGATCCGGTCCGAGGCGTCCACGCCTTGCGCATGTGGGTGCGGAATTGGTCAGCCGCCATCTCCCGGAAGAATTCCATCGCATCGCGCCGCTCGATGAGCGTGACGCCTTCACGGGTCGCCCGTTCGAGTTCGACCGATCGGATTTCGCTCCCATCCTGCTCGCGCTGAAGCCGGCGCTGCAGTTGCTCATTGTCGTCGAGGCTGCGCTCGATCCGCTCGCCGGCGCGGTGGAAGATATTCACGAGGTTCCAGAGCAAGTCGTCCAGGTCGGGCTCGATCCTGGTCTCGGCGAGGCAGGCAGCCAGCGCGTCGAACATGTCGACGATTGCGCCGCCGGCGAGGTGCGCGTCGGGAAGCGGTCGCGGATCGGCCTCGTCCTCGAACGGCCGATGGCCGAAGAGCTGCATTTCCTGGAGGAGATAAGCGGTCGAGCCGGGTTCGGCAGAAGCTGCGGGGGGATGGTTGCTAGGAACGGTCATGTCGGATCTCCTGGCCTGGCCGCGCCCGCGCGGCCTTCGCGGCGACGGGATGCGGCATGCGGGGCGGGTCTGCACTCCGCCCAAAGGGCGGGGCCGAAGCAAAGCGGAGGATGGCGCGAAAGCGGCTATTTTGCTTCGCGATGCAAAGGGGCCGACGGCCCCGGCGGAAAATAGCCGCTTGCGCGCCATTGCGGCACCCGCCCCGCCTGTCGCAGTCGCCCTCTTGCGAAGGCCGGGACACGGCCTCGAGGGCGTCCGCCATCGGGTTTCATGTCCTCCCCTTTGCTTCCCCTCTCCGTGCCATCGCTGGCGATCAGAGAAAGCGCTGACGGTCCGACGGGTGGAGCTGACGTTTAAGCGACCCTACGAGGTGCTCGCGGCCGAGAAGCAGGAGATCGTCGTTGAAATCTCCAAGCTCGGGTTCGAGCTGGACGATCTCGATCCCGAACGAACCAGCCCGTTCGGCCAAGGTCGCGGCCGCTGCGGCCCCGGCAGGATCGTCATCGCGCGCGACATAGAGGCGGCGCAGGATGGGCGGAAAGGCAATCGCCGCGAGATGCGCGGCCGACGTCGCGGCAATCAGGGGCATGGCCGGCATCGGCTGGCGGAGCGATAGCAGGGTCTCTATCCCCTCGCCCGCTGCCATGACCGGCGATGCGGGCCCGAAGCGGACTCCATGACCTAGAAGCACGCCCATGGCGCGGCGGGGATAAGCAACCGGCGCCTTGTCGGCGCCCCCCAAATCGAGCCAGGTCCGATGGACGCCGGTGACATGGCCCTGCTCGTTGGTCACTGCCGCGATCATCGCAGGCCATGCGGACGGACCTCGGGGCTCATCGTCCTCCGAGGGACGATAGAAGCAGCGCGGATGAAAGCGCAGCGGGTCTCCATCGCGCACATCGGTAATTGCCCGGGCAGCGAGATAGTCCCGGACCAATGTGCCGGCGGTTGGCCCCGCGCTCGCCCAAAGACGCCTGGCCGCCTCGAGCGATCCCTGCGCCGCTTTCCTGGCCTTCGGTCCCGCGGGCGCCATCTGCGGCAGCGGAAGGCTAAGGAAAAGCCGCGCCTCATCAAGCGTCTCGTGAAACCCCATATGCGCGCAACTCGCAGCGATGATGTCGAGAAGATCGCCATGATCTCCGGTCGCGGCATCGGTCCACTTGCCCGCCGCCCCGCCGCCCTCGGCGCGCGTGGCGAGCCGAACATAGAGACTTCGGCCAGGACTATTACTTATGTCGCCAACCATCCAGTAATGGCCTTCGCGGCGGCCGTTGGAGAGATAGCGGCGGCATACCGCCTCGGCATTGTCGGCGAGGCGGCGCGCGATATCGGCGGCGGAACTGGTCATGCGGGGCTCCTTCAAGCGGCCTTGCATTCGCGGACCCACGCGATCGAAAATCGATCGGCGAGCGCCAAGAACACTTCGGCGCCAGCAGCCCCTGCCGGCACGTAGAACTTCAATTTTCACGAGACGATCTCCAAAACCAAGCCCGCAGCACTCTCCCGATAAGGGTCAGGGCGGTCCGGCCCGATATAAATGAGCCCGACGATCGTACTGCGCTCCAAGCTGATCGCGGACGAGGGACACCAAGGCGGGATCAAGACGGCACCAGCGGACGATATGGCCCGCCCTCGTCCATATCCTCGGCCCAAACTTCCATCTGGAAATCGTCGAAGGTGACACCGCACTGCTCAAGCATCCAGGCAGCGAGGGCCGGATGGTCGGCAACAGCCTCGGCGAACGCGTCGCCATGGCTGCGCCGATCAAACCAGCAGCGATCATCTTCGACAATGGATGGATCGCGTTCGATCACAAGCTTTGACGCATCGAATTCGAGCATGGCGGCGAGCAATTTCTCGCAGTGGACGACATCCAGCGTCTCGCGGGGACCGTGTTGGCGTTCATAGCCGACCGAAAGGTTCGTGCATTCGGGAATGATCCCGGCATATTCATTGGTGTCGGTATAGACGCCCGTATCGTCGGGCCTGTAGCCAAAGTCCCTGTTGAGCCGATTGAGCCCCGACGCGAGGCTCGCTGCGAAGACATCGGAGCATGTCCGGCCGAAGCTTTGATGGGTGATCACGTCATCCACACCGGCGCGATCGAATGCGATCGCCGCTTCGATGCCGCAAAGCAGGTCCGGGCTGTTCCGTTCGATCCAACGGGATCCCAGGCAGCCCTGCTCCTCCCCGCGATGGAAGAGATATAGGCCGGGGCGGGCCGCGGCGATCATGTTGATCATGATCCATAATCCGGCCCCGTCGTCGGCGCCTAACGACATTCCGGCCTTGCCGTGGCACAAAAACGCGACGCCATTCTCATCGATCCCGACAGCCTGCTGTCCGCCTTTGGCGGCGACGGTATCGACGTGGCAGCTCCAGAGGACGTGGGGCCGGTCACCAACGGTCAGCATTCTATTCCCGAAAGAATCCGAACGCATGCCGGTTATACGGTCGAGATATTCGCGGCAGAAGGCGCGTTCGGTGGCGCTGTCGTGGGGCCGAGCCCAGGACAATATTTCAAGCAGACCAGCTCGGCCCGAGAGGTCATAGGTCATGGGATTAAGCTCCTGCGAAGAGTGGAAGTGCCGGCGTGGCCGATTGCGCTGCAGCGACGCGCGACAGCTCGCCGCCCTCTTGCGTTGCGTCGAAGCGATCTCCGGTCGCGAAATCGCAGCCTGATGATGCGAGCAGAGCAGAGCACTCTGCTCCTCGACATGGGCGCTGTGCATGGTCCAGCTCGCGCTGCAGCCATGCTTCCCGGGCGCGATCGCCGGCCGCCTGCCACTTGGCGACCTCGGCCGCGATGCCCGCCATGTCCCTTTGGAACTGGCGGAAAGTCAGCACGTGGGAGTTCAGTAGAGAGGTGTCGTCATCGGCGAATGCAACAGGCAGATGGTAGTCGCTAAGCCATTCGCCATGATATTCGGTGAGGTCGTCGGCGTGGTACCAATCGCCGCTGGCTCCGCATTGCCGGCAGCAGGTCGCGAGCCACCATTCACCACGATCTTCGATATAGACGGCGCCGAAAGCCTCGACATCGTCCTCGAGCACATCATGCTCGTCGCCATCGGCGAACACGGTGATGAAAGTTTCGGCGTCGCTATAGGAGCGCTCATTATGGGCGCAGAAAACCGTGTGATCGGTAAAGCAATGATAACACCATTCCTCGGACGATCCGTCCCTGAAATAGACGACGTCATGCTCGCTGCTGTCGTGGTCGCAGCGCGGGCAGTACCAGGACCGATCGCCCAAGCCGTTGGTATTCTCCGAGGGGATGCTGCCATGTCCGACAATGAGAAATTCGCCATCGTCCGCCAAGTCGTCGCCAGCATCGATATAGGGAACGACAAAGCTTTCGCCATCGACGATGCGCCGAATGCGTGCTCCATTGAGACTGCCCTTGGTGTAGCCCGCATTCTCAAGAAGCAGTTTCAGACGCGATACGTCGCCATAGATGCTCGTATAGATTTTGAGCTCCGGCCAGACCACGCTCCGCGCCCGCGCATCTTCGCGTGAACCGATGTAGGCGATGGCGGTATCGGGACCGGCATAGACGCGGGTCGGATGACAAGAGCTGTCGAACTCGTTCGTCTCGTGCGCCATGCAACTCGACGGTCCGCCGACATAGACATCTTCGATCTCATCCGCATCTTGCGTGATCTTGAGCGCATCTTCGTCGAGCTGGACCGAGAGCCGCGCGCACCAGGCTTCGATCGCATTATTGTCGAGAGCTCCAGAGAAGAATCGGTGGAGATAGCGCCCTGGCGACATCACCAGCTGGCGATCGAGCTGCCCCTTGGCGGCATTTTCCGTGAAGGCAATTTTCCCGAGCTGTTCGGTCGAGACATGACAAAAATGTTCGTCATGCTTTGCCTGGTACCACGGCTCATCATGCCAAGGCGTCGGCGCATACGTACCATCTGCAAATCTAAGCTTCTCGCGGACGAGCCAATCGACATCGCCAATGTCCGCACCGGCAAGTGCGACCCGAAGCTGTGCATCAGGAGAATTTGCGAGGATTTGGCGACGAGCTGCCTCAGCCTCCTCGAAGTTCGGCCAAAGATATTGCTCGTCGCCGCTCGGAGCGAAACGGAAAGAGATGGTGATCGGCCGCCACTCGTTTTCCGAGTGCGGGCACAGAATTTGAAACTGGGCCATGGATGTGACTCCGCGCAGCCGCGCGGATCAAGTCGCGGGCTGGTCTGATGTGTGAGATGTCGGGAGGGTGCGGCGGGGCGCTATCAGCCCGCCGGCGGCAACCGGTGAATCTTCTGGGTTGGGCCTAACCGTCCGGGGGGAGCGTCGGGAAGCAGCCGCAGGGTGAGGCTCGGTAGCGAATGAACCATGGTTTTTCTCCATGGCGAACCGCCGCAAGACTCTCTCTTGGCTTCAGGCTCGCCACGAGAATTCCCGCATTCTCTCACTCTCGGCCTCGCAGCGCGAGGCGGGCGCAGATTTGAACAGGCGTGACCTTTCGAGGAAGTATCCGACGCCATCCTGCGGTCTGGCCGCAAGAACTCCCTAACAGGCGCGGGTTCGACAGGCTGTTGCGGGTTCTCGCCTTGGCCCCGAGTTTTGAGCTACAGCAAATTGGACTATTGCCGTTGTCAGCAAAGCGCTCCGGCGCGGGATCGTCGGTGTGACAACGAAGTTCAGGCTCAGCGGCCATACCACCTCTGAATGCCATTTTCTTGGCCACACGCCAGGGTTACTGCCGGATCCGAGCGGGGGTAAAGCCTGACCCGGTGCCGGAGGTGCAGGCTTTAGGGACCAAAAAAGGTGGTGTGGCTACCTCGTCGCCGCGAGGGCGGAAGTGCTCAAATCAGAGGCTCGGCAAGCGTGGGCTCAGGGCGCTTGCAGGCACGGAATACGCCGGAGACTGCGAGACTCAGCCATTCCAACGAACCTGTTGGGCTCGTCGGCTTTCGATCCGCAAGTCCGAAAATCAGACCTTTCACCGGGCAAGTCCACAATATGCGTCGGTGTCTCAGGGCGCACAGTCAATGAAAGGACAAATTCTGCCCGTTTAGCCCAGTTTTACTCCCGCCGCCGCCGCAGCCTTCCCCACGAACTTCATCACCTGCGCTCCGCCCGCTTCATATAGATGCGCGCCCTCGGCCGCTGAAATCTCATCCCATGCGGCAGCGACGGCTTCGGGCGAGCAATAACCAGGCGAAAGATACACGCCTTCGGTCTCCTGGATTAGTGTGCGCGCGAATCCGCCTGCCGTGGCGCACAAGATCGCTCGCGAGGGAGCGTCCTCGCTCACTAGAAAAAGCAGGCCCGGAGTCACCGTGCGCGCGTCCATCAGGTCGATGATCGCGGGCGGCAGCAAATCCTGTGTCATCCGCGTGGCGGCGCCCGGTGCGAGCGTGTTGATGCGAATGTTATTCTTCGCGCCCTCGATATGCAGAACGTTCATGAGCCCGATCACGCCCATCTTCGCGGCACCATAGTTGGACTGACCAAAGTTTCCGTAGATGCCCGACGATGACGAAGTCATCACGATGCGGCCGTAATTTTCCGCCTTCATATGCGGCCAGACCGCCATCGAGCAGAGCGCAGCGCCGGAAAGGTGCACGCGTATCACGGCCTCCCAATCGGCCAGCGTCATCTTGGAGAAGGCGCGATCGCGAAGGATGCCCGCGTTGTTGACCAGAATGTCGACGCGTCCCCAGTCGCGAACCGCCTTTCCGACCATGTCGGCGACCTGCTCTTCATTCGCGACATCCGCGCCGTGTGCGAAAGCATCGCCTCCGGCCGACCTGATGAGGTCTACCGTTTCCTGTGCGGGAGCAGAAGACCCCCCGCTTCCGTCAACCCCGCCGCCATAATCGTTAACGATCACCTTGGCACCGCGCGCAGCAAGGCCGAGTGCATGCTCGCGTCCAAGCCCGGCGCCCGCGCCGGTGACGATTGCGACGCGATTGTCGAAACGAATGGTCATGCGTGGTCTCCCTGATACAGGCACGCAATCTCTTCGATTGCGTCGGTGTAGTTTCGGCGCGGCACCCACCCGAGCTCACGGCGGATGCGCCCGCTGTCGATGCGATTGTCAAAGCCGACGAGATTCAGCCCTTCCATCGATCCAAGTGAAGGATCGCGCGGAGGAATCTTTCGGGCCGGATTTTCGTTCGCTCCTATCAGCGCAAGTGCATCTTCAAGCGCGATCGCGGGCGGCGGCGGCATGCCGGCAACGCGGGCCATGTCGTCCATAAACCGGCGCCACGTCACGTCTTCTCCGTCACAAACATTATAAGTTCGGCCGACGGCCCGCGGATCGGTCCCCGCGAGCAGGATCGCGTCAGCCAGATTTTCGACATGGACGAGCCCGGCATTGTTACGGTCAGCCTCGCCGATCACCATGCCGCCGGTTTTGCGGATGCCGTCGATCAGCCGATCACCCCAGGCGCTGGCGCCGCCAAGGCCATAAACATTCGCCGGCCTGACAACGGTCAGCGGCATACTTGTCCGCGCCGAAATTTCTTCGGCGAATGTTTCCTGACCCTGCTTTGCCCATCCATATGCGCCCGCCCAAGGGCCGTGGCCGTCATCTTCTGAGCAAACGCCATTCTGAATCCGGGTGCCGTAGACGGCGATAGAGGAGACCACCACCGCTCGGCCGCCCTGCTCAGCTACTGCATTGCAGACGTTTCGTGTACCGCCCGCGATGATATCCCACTGACGCTCATAGTCGCCCGCAAGGCCCACCACAGCGGCGAGATGGACAAGAAGATCCGCGCCCTCGGCCGCGCGCTGCACATCGGCCTGTCGGCGAAGATCGCCATATACCATCCGCACCGCCCCATTCCAGGTCGCGTCGGCCGCCTCGCCGGGAAGCGAAAAGCTCGTGACATCCCAACCCGCATCGAGAAAGCGCGAGACGACATGCCTACCAATGAAGCCGGGGCCGCCGGTGACCAGCACGCGCATCACGCGATCTCAAGCAGTCCGGCCGCGCCCATACCGGCCCCGACGCACATCGTGACCACGGCATAACGGGCCCCGCGACGCTTGCCTTCGATCAGCGCGTGGCCGACACAGCGTGCGCCTGTCATACCGTAAGGATGCCCGACCGAGATGGCACCGCCGTTAACATTGTAGAGCGCGGGATCGATGCCGAGACGGTCACGGCTGTAGAGGCATTGGCTCGCGAAAGCCTCGTTGAGTTCCCATAGTCCGATGTCGGATACCTTGAGGCCGTGCCGCTCAAGCAAGCGAGGAACGGCGAAAACCGGTCCGATCCCCATTTCGTCCGGCTCACATCCCGCGGTAGCAAAACCGCGGAAGAAGCCGAGCGGTTCGACACCGCGGCGCACAGCCTCGTCGGCCCGCATCATCACCACCGCGCTCGCACCGTCCGATTGCTGGCTCGCGTTGCCGGCGGTGACATAACGACCTTCGGCGATCGTCTGACCGTTCTTCAGGACGGGTTTGAGGCTGGCAAGCAATTCATAGCTGGTGTCGGGCCGGTTGCACTCGTCCTTGTCGACGGTGACGGCGACATCGACGACCTCGCCGCTCGCCTTGTCGACCTTCTTCCAGACCGCATCGAACGGAACGATCTCGGCGTCGAAGCTCCCGGCCTCTTGCGCCGCCGCAGTCCGCTGCTGGCTTTCCAGCGCGTAGAGATCCTGCGCCTCGCGGCTGACGCCGTAGCGCTCTGCGACGATTTCCGCGGTTTCGATCATGCCCATCCAAAGCGCCGATTTCTCAGCCATGAGGTCCTGCTCGACTGCCTGGTGCATGTTCATATGACCCGAGAGTTGCACCATCGAAATCGACTCGACGCCGCCCGCGGCGAGCACCGGAACATTCTCTTGCGCAATCCGGTTCGCAGCGATCGCGATCGCCTGAAGTCCCGAGGAGCAATAACGATTGACGGTCATCCCGCTCGTGGTGACGGGACAGCCGGCCTTGATCGCAGCGTTGCGCGCGATGTTGAAGCCCGTCGCGCCCTCGGGGTGCCCCGAGCCGAGCACAACATCTTCGATCTCGGCCGGGTCAACGCCCGCCCGCGCGATCGCGTGGCTGAGCGCGTGCCCGGCGAGGCGGATCGGATGCGTGTCATTGAAGCTGCCGCGGACGGACTTGGCGAGCGCGGTACGCGCCGTGGAAACGATGGCAATGTCGATCAATGGGCCTCTCCTGATTCTGGTTGACCGGTAGCTAAACAAATGTTCAGTATTCCGCAAGAGGGTTCGCCTTCGCGTTCCTTCGCTGCTAAGCGTGCGCTGAGCGAAAGGGGTGACCATGCCGAAAAGTGCCGAAATCGTGGACCTGTCGAAGGGCAAGGGACGCCTCATTCGCGTCGCTATGAAGCTGTTTGCCGAAAAAGGCTTCGATGGCGTGACCGTTCGCGACATCTCGGCGGAAGCCAATGTTTCGGTCGGCCTCATCAATCATCACTTCGGATCGAAGGAAGGGCTTCGCGAGGCCGTCGACCAACATTTCCTCTCGCAGTTCGAAGAGGCGGTGACCGTCAATCCCCTCGACTCCAAGCACGCGGAGGAGGCTGGTGCCGAGGCCGTGGTCGAATGGACCGAGCAATGGATCGACCGTCACATCGACGAATGGAATGTCTCGACAGCCTATATGCGCCGCGCCCTCCTCGAAGGAAGCGACTGGGGCGCGCGGCTTTTCGAGCGCTTTTACCAGGTCGTCCGGACGACGGTTGACCGGATGGATGCCGAGGGCAGGCTTCGCTCCGACGTCGATCGTCTGTGGCTGCCCCTGCTGCTCATGTACATGGAGCTCGGAACGCTGTTGCTCGAGCCCTATGTCGAAAAGGTCCTCGGACGCTCCGGCTATGACCGCGCACTCTGGAAGCGGCGATACACAGCCTATGTCGACCTTGTTTATCGTGGCACCCGGCCCGACCAGGAGCCAAGTAAAAACTAAACATTTGCTCAGTTTCGATCCGCTCGCTAAGAAATGGCTGAACAAAAGCCAGAAAAGCGAGAGGAAATGCAGCAAATCTCCGAACTTTGCGAGGCGAATCGGCCGCGATTCTCGCGCCAGCTCGCCTGCACACGCGTTCATGACCTTCTCGCGATCCATGCGGAAGATCTGACCGATCAGGTTGCCGTTGTGGAAGGCGAGCAGCGACTGACACACGGCGAGGTCGCCGAGCGCGTCGAGGCGATTGCCCGCGCGCTGATCGCGAGCGGCGTGGAACCGGGAGACCGGGTCGCGACGATGGCGCCGCCAAGCCTCGACTTCTGGTTCACCTATCTCGCGAGCGTGTCGGTCGGCGCGATCTGGATGGGTCTCAACCCGCGGTACCAGCTACCCGAATATGAATATCTGCTCGGCGATGCGACGCCCAAGCTGCTGTTCAGCCGCAGCGACTATGAAGAGCGCCCGTATCTTGCCGAACTCATGTCGATCGGTGCAAAGATCGAGACGTTCGTCGCGCTCGGCGCTCCGAGCGGCCGCAGCCTCTCGTTCGATCAATTCCTGGCGGCCGGCACACGCTGCAGCGACGCCTCGCTTGCCGAGCGCCGCGCCGCGGTCGATCCCGAGGACATCGCCGTTATCGTCTATACGTCGGGCACAACGGGCAAGCCCAAGGGTGCGATGCTCTCGCACCGTGCGATCATGGCTGCCTGCCTTTGCAATCTGCTCTGGATGGCCGACGGCCTCGAAAGCACGATCGAAGTCGCCCCGATCAACCATGTCGGCGCGCTCAACAATGTCTGCATGAATGTTTTCGCCTATGGCGGCCGCATCGCTTTCTACCACCGCGTCGATATGGAAGCCATCACACAGATCACCCGCGAGGAAGGCCTGACCTATCTGGTCGGTAGCCCCACCAGCTTCGCAATGTTCGCTGCGCAGGCCGACAAGGGACTCGACCGGCTGGGCAATTATCGCCTCATCGTATTCGGCGGCGGCGCGACGGCCGAGGCCTTGCTCCTGCCGGTCTTCGAGACGGGCGTCCCGATGTTCAACGTCTATGGGCAGACCGAGACATGCGGCATCGTGACCGCGACCGATGCCGGCGCGAGCCCGAAGATCATGGCCGAAACCTTCGGCCGCCCGCTGCCGGGCGCCGAAATGCGGATCGCCGATGCGCAGGGCAATCCCCTGCCCCTCGGCGAGACCGGCGAAATACAGGTACGCGGCCCCTATTGCATGTCGGGCTATTTCGGGCGCCCCGAAGCGACCGACGAAGCCTTCACGGCCGATGGATATCTCCGTACCGGCGATCTCGGCGTCGAGCATCCCGACGGGAATTTCTCCTTTACGGGACGGCTCAAGGAGATGTTCAAGTCGGGCGGATATAATATCTACCCTGTCGAGATTGAGCTCGCGCTCTGCGAGCATCCTGCGATCGGCATGGCCGCCGTACTCCCGGTCCCGCACCCCGTTTACCAGGAAGTCGGTCACGCCTTCATCGAAGCCGCGCCCGATACGATCGACGAAGACGCCTTGCGCAATTTCCTTCGCGAGCGGCTCGCCAACTACAAGGTACCGAAGAGCTTCAGCTTCGAGCCGGCGTTGCCGAAGCTACCGAATATGAAGATCGACAAACAGGCGCTGAAGCGGCGCCTCGAAACGCGGGAGGCGATATGAGCGAGGGACATTTCCGGCTGCAGCAAGACGGTGCTGTCGTCACCATCACGCACGCCAGGCCCGAGAAGCGCAACGCTCTGACCCCGGCATCGCTGCTGCAGCTCAAGCAGATGGCCGAGGGCCTCGCCGACAACAGCGATGCGCGCGTCGTGATCATTCGCGCCGAAGGCAAGGATTTCAGCGTCGGGGCAGATATCGGCGGGATGGGCGCGGGAAGCGAACCTCCGCCCACCGTGCAGGTCCGACGTACGGCGGAACTCGGCTCGCGGTTGATGCGGGCCATCCGCGAGATTCACCAGCCGACGATCTGCATCGTGCAGGGGATCGCTACCGGGGGCGCCGCGTGCATTGCGACGGCCTGTGACTTCCGGGTCGGCACTGCAAGCGCGCGGATCGGCTATGGCGAGGTCAAGCTCGGCATCAACCTGATGTGGCACGCCTTGCCGCTCGCGATCCAGACGGTCGGTCTTGCACGCGCGAAGCGCATGGTGATGAGCGGCGCCCTGTTCGATGCCGAGACGATGCACGACTGGGGCTTTTTCGACGAACTCGTTAGCGACGGCGAGCAGGATGAAGCCGCACTGCGCCTTGCGAAAACCTACAGCGCCCTCCCCCCGGTCGCGGTGCAGATGATCAAGCGCAGTGCCAACGCGTGGGCGGGGGCGCTCGACCACGCGATCATGCACGCCGACACTGATCAGTGGCTTCTCGGCATCCGAACCGAGGATTTCAAGGAAGGCGTTGCAGCTTTTTTCGAGAAGCGACCGCCGGATTTCAAAGGCAATTGACACAAAACATCTGTTCAGTTTCTTCTTGCCATAGACTGAACAGATGTTTAGCCAAGATTCGGAAGCCGAGATTCGCCGCCAGCCGCGGATCCGGTCACTACGAGGGAGGAATGCCATGGGTCATCGACCGAAATTTGCCGCCGTCTTGGCAGGTATCAGCTTCATCGCCCTGTCGGCGCCCGCAATGGCGCAGGACACGCCCAGCGAAACCGCGAGTGACACCGACATCGTCGTGACGGCGCAGAAGCGCGAACAGAATCTGCTCGACGTGCCGCTCGCGATCCAGGCGATCTCGGGCGAGCAGCTAGAAGAACAGGGCCAGAAAGAACTTAACGACCTCATTGAATCGATCCCCGGCGCATCGAGCGTTTCGCGCACGGCGCCCGGCTTCGAGACGATCCAGATCCGCGGCATCTCGAGCGGCACCACCGGCGATGCGACGGTCGGCTATTATGTCGACGACGTGCCTTTCAGCGTCCCCAATCTCCAGCTTGCGCCGCCCTCACGTCTCTTCGACCTGCAGCGCGTCGAGGTGCTGCGCGGCCCGCAGGGCACGCTCTACGGCCAGGGTGCAATGGGCGGCACGATCCGCATGGTCACCGCCGCTCCCGACTATGAAGATATTCTCGGCCGCGCCCAGTTCGAGCTTTCGGATACCTCCGGCGGCGAGATGAACTATGCGCTCGACGGCGTCGTGAATGTGCCGATCGCGACCGGCACGGCTGCCCTGCGCGTCAGCGGCGGCTATGAATCGGTCGGCGGCTTTGCCGATCTCGCGCGGCCGTCAGGGACGGGCTTTGCCGTCACCCGAAAGAATGTGAATGACCAGGAAAGCTGGAACATTCGTGGCAAGCTCGGCCTCAAGCCCAGCGATAATGTGACGATCGAACTCGGCGCATGGCGCGTCGAGAATGATCTCGACTTTCGCAACACGATGGATTCGGCCGACCCGCCGCGGTACAACGACACGACCGGTCCCGACGATCGCCCCAATTATGTGCGCACAACGCTGACCCTGCTTTCCGGGGTGGTGAACGCCGACCTCGGCGGCGCGAACCTGACGAGTTCGACGTCCTACATCGACAGCCTGCTCGACTTCGACGCATCCTTCCTGACCTCGCCGCTCTTCGGTAGTGGCTATCTGCGCAACGACAGCAGCTTCAAAACGACGGCTTTTACGCAGGAACTGCGCCTCGCCTCGAATGGCGACGGCCCGTTCAACTGGCTCGTCGGCGGCTATTACAGCGACGGCAAAATCAAGAGCGACATCTGCCTGGGGCTGATCGTGGCTTGCACCGCTCCCTTCCCGCCCTTCAACATCAATTCGCAAGGCGAGATCAAGACGCGCGCCTTCGCATTCTTCGGCGAGCTTTCCTATGCGATGTTCGACGAGCGACTGACGGCAACCGTGGGTGGCCGCTATTTCGAAGACAAGCGCAGCACCTCGGGGCTCGATCGCTATGCCAATACGGCGACACCGGCGCAGAGCGGCAAATTTAACACCTTCAACCCGCGCTTCAACCTCTCGTTCAAGGCGAGCGACGACATCCTGCTCTATGCCAATGTCGCGAAAGGCTTCCGCAGCGGCTCGTTCCAGACCCCGGCGCAAGCGGCCGCCGCATCGGCCGCGCTTGGCTTCACGATCCCGACGGACATCCAGCCCGATAAGGTCTGGAGCTACGAAGCCGGCATCAAAGGAAAATTCGCCGACGGCCTGATCACCGTCGATGCGACCGCCTATCAGATCGACTGGGACAATATCCAGCTCCAGACGACGATCAACGGCGTCGCGACCCTCTCGAACGGCGGCAATGCTCGGAGCAAGGGGATCGACCTCGGCATCATCCTGCGCCCGGCGCAAGGCCTCTCGTTCCAAGCGGTGGGCAATATCAACGACACCTACTTCCGCACCGTGCTTCCCGCGATCGTGGCGATCAATCCGCTCGCAGCACCAGGCTCGCGCATTCCCGGCGTGCCGAAGAGCAGCCTCAGCCTGTCGGGCAGCTACAGCTGGAACCTCGAAAGCCTCGACGCACGCGCGACGCTCGCTGCCGGCTTTAATTTCCGTAATCGCCAGCTCGATTCCTCGGGCCTCGCCTCGGACAAGCTCAACGAAGCGAATTTGCGCGCCGGGATCGAGAAGGATGGCTGGAAATTTTACGTCTTCGCCGACAATCTCTTCGACAAGCGCGTCGCGGTGGTGAACGGCACGCTCGGCATCCAGCCGAATTTCCCGCGCAAGATCGGCGCGCGCTTCGCGATCGATTTCTGAGCCATGATACAAGGGGGAAGAGCAGCGCCGGCCGTCTATCCGCTGGCGCTGCTCAGCCTTGTCAGCTTCTTCAACTATCTCGACCGGATGGTGATCGCCGTCATGGTCGAACCGATCAAGCACGACCTCCAGCTCAGCGACACGGAGCTCGGCATCGTATCGGGCTTTGCGTTCGCACTCTTATATGCGATTTGCGGCATCCCGCTTGCCCGGGTCGCCGACCGCGGTTCGCGCAAATGGTTGCTGACGGCGTGCCTTACAATCTGGAGCGCGATGACCGCGCTCACCGGTCTCGCCAGAAACTTCGTCGAACTGTTCGCGGCCAGAATGGCGGTAGGCGTCGGCGAGGCTGGCTGCGTGCCCGCCGCGCACTCGATGCTCGGCGATCTTTTCCCGCCCGAACGCCGCGCCTTTGCGATCGGGATCTTCCAGGCCGGCGGTCTTCTGGGCCTGAGCGTCGGCCTCGCACTTGCCGGTATTGCGACCGAACGGTTCGGCTGGCGGGCGACGCTCATGGGTATCGGCGTCGCAGGCTTGCCGCTGGCAGTGCTCGTTGGCCTGACGATGCGCGAGCCGATGCGCGACCTTGCCCACCGGCACGACGAAAGTATCTCGGCCGTGCTGCGGACGCTCGGCGCCCGGCGCCCCCTCGTCCACCTCATTGCCGGCCTCGCGATCGGCTCCTTTGCCACCTATGGCATTGCGCAGTGGCTCCCGGCCTTCTTCATCCGCAGTCACGGCGCGTCGGTGGCCGAAGTCGGCATCTACGGCGCCCTGTTCGGGGGCGCCGCTGCCGTCGCCGGAACAGTGGCGGGCGGCAGCGCAATGCTGCGCCTTCGTCCGCGCGACACCCGCTGGGAGCTATGGCTGCCGGCTGCCTGTTATCTCATCGCGCTCCCGCTCTATGCTGCATCGTTCGCCGTTGACGCCTTGACGACGTCGCTCGCCATCCAGTTTGGCGCTGTCTTCGTGGCGTCGGCCGGGGGCGCCGTCGCCCTTTCCGCGATCCAGAGCTTCGCCGAACCCGACCGACGCGCAACCGCGATCGCGATCACGATGTTCCTCTCGGCGCTGATCGGCCTCGGCCTGGGCCCGACCTTCGCCGGTGCGGTCAGCGACATGCTGACGGCATCATTCGGCGCCGAGGCGCTGCGCTATGCCCTGATCATATCGACCTGTTTCCTCGCCTGGGCCGGGCTCCACTTCTTTCTTGCCGCAAAAAGCGCGCATCTGTTCAATCTCGGAGATGGTGACCATGCAATTGCTCAGTGTTGACGACGCGCGCCGCCTTACCGGCCAGGATCTCGGCGCGTCCGACTGGCTGCTCATCGACCAGGAGCGCATCGATGCCTTTGCCGCGGTGACCGGCGATCATCAGTTCATTCATGTCGACCCCGTCGCCGCGGCCGCCACTCCGTTCGGCGGCACGATTGCCCACGGCTTCCTGACGCTTTCGCTGCTGGCCTCGCTGATGCCCGAAGGCGCCATCGTTCTCGAGGGTATCAAGATGGGCGTGAACTACGGCTTCGAGAAGGTCCGGTTTCTCCAGCCGGTCCGGACCGGCCGCCGCATCCGCGCGCGGCACCGGTTGCTGTCGGTCGATGACAAGGGCGGCGGACGCTTTCTGATCAAGACCGAAGTCACGATGGAAATCGAAGGTGAAACCAAACCCGCGCTCGTCGCCGAATGGCTGGGCATGCAATATTGCTGACGATCCCCTTCCGGGGCGGCCGCATCAGCGCTCGCGTGCTGGGTCCCAAAGGCCGGCCTTGGCTCGCGCTATGCCATGGCATGGGGCTCGACGCCGACAACATGCTGGTACTCGCCGCGGCGCTTTCAGACGAGTGGCGCGTACTGCTCTGGGATATGCCGGGACATGGCGCGAGCAGCATCGCCACCGACTATTCCATGAGCATGTTCGTCGATGCGCTGGAGACGGTGATCAAGGCTGCCGGCGCGACGCAGCCTGTACTACTCGGATTTTCGTTTGGCGGCATCATCGCGCAATATGCGCTCGCGAAACAGCCAGCGACCTACAAGGCCCTCATTGCCTATGGATGTTTCGCTCCCTTCCATCAGCCTCCGCCCATCCCACGGGCGATGATCAGCGCCGCGCTCCTCCCCTATCGGATCCGGTCATGGGCCCGCATGAAGTATGACTTCGCCGACCTCTGTGCGGAAAGTGAAGCTGGCCGGGCCGATGTGACGCGCGCCCTTGAACGCACGTCGAAGCCCGTGTTTATCGCCATGACGCGAACCCTGCTGGAAAGCTTCGAGGCGCAGCCATCGCTGCGATTTGATTGCCCGCTTCTGGTCGTTCGCGGATCGCACGACAGCAATCGAGCGCTCCTCGAAAAATCCGCTGCCGGTCTCATCGCTGCACATCCCGATGCAGGCGAAGTGGTCGTCGAAAATGCCGGGCATTGCGCGCACAATGATCGCACCGATGAGGTCGCGGCCGTACTGAGAGAATTTCTTCTGGCGGTTTGACCCTCAACCGCTTCAGCGCGCCGTCGCGAGCCATTCCAATATGGTTACGTGAACCTCGTCCGGCGCTTCACTGTGCAGGAAGTGTCCTGCGCCCTCGATGCGGGCCGTCTGGAGACCAGCCGGAAAATCCTGGGCCTGCATCGCTCCCAGAAAAATGTCGGCTCCGACACAGCCATCGGCCGCTCCGACAAGGCCCAGCGTCGGGACAGCGATCGACCGCGTGAGGAGCGCCTGCGTCGCCTGCCCTTCGGGCGACGCAACATCGAACGCTTGCCGATACCAGGCAAGCGTCGCCGCCGCGACCCCCGGCGCCCTGAACGTAGCCCGCATCTGCTCAAGCGCCTCGGCCGGAATCTTCCATCCCGGCGACCATATGTGCCACAGCCGTTCGAGCCAGACGCAATCATCAGCGACGATCGCGGTATCGGCCTCTGATGCCTGAAACTCGAGGATGTAGGTCGATCGTGCCTGCTGCGCCTCGTCGACTGCATAAGCTTCGGCGAAGCGCGCCGGATGCGGCACCGCAAGCATAGTCAGCGAGCGGATCTTGTCAGGGACGAGCAGCGCGGCCGAAAAGGCGATCGTCGCGCCCCAGTCGTGACCGATGAGGTGAACCGGCTGCACGCCGAGTTCGTCGATCCATGCTGCGACATCCTCCGCCATGCGGATGGCGTGGTAGTCGCCGTCCGCGGGCTGCGACGCCGGCTCATATCCGCGCATCATCGGCGCGACGCAGCGGTAGCCCGCTGCGGCAAGCGCCAGAAGGAGGCCGTCGAAGCTGCGGTTGCTGTCGGGGAAGCCGTGCAGGCAAAGGACGAGAGGCCCTTCACCCGCGGCGCGCGCCGAGAAACGCAGCGCACCATTCGACAAGACCAGATTTTCGATGCCGCTCACAGCCGGGCGTCGCTCCACGGGTCGATCATGATTTTCGCATGAACCTCGGGATCCTCGAGCGCCGCGAACGCGCCCGCGATCCCGTCGAGACCGACGGTACCGGTCACGAGCGGCTTCCAGTCGAGCTTGCCCGCCGCTACAGCCTCCAGCGCTTCAGCGAATTCTTCGGGCGCATAATAGAGCACGAACTGGAGGTTCAGCTCCTTGGCAATCGCGACCATCGGGCTGAAGCTGTCGTCCCCTTGCGGGATTCCCGCAACGACGATCTGCGAGCCGTGTGGCGCCTCCGCGATCGTTTGCCCGAGGACGCCGCGCACGCCGGTGCAGTCGAAAATCACTGCCGGACGTGCCGGCGGCAACTGGGAAAAGGGGGATTCCTCTTTCGGATGGGCCGCAGCCGTCGCGCCCATGGCAAGCGCGAGACTCCGGCGCTTCGAGGAGAAGTCCGACGCAACGATCGTCGTGACGCCCTTCATGCGAAGCACTGCCGCGATGGCCAGCCCGATCGGTCCGCAGCCGAGAATGATACAGGGATGGCTATCGCCCTCGACCATCGACTTGGCGACCGCATGGACCGCGATCCCGAGCGGTTCCACGAGCGCCGCCGCCGCATCGGGAACATCGTCGGGAATGTGGAGCAGCAGCGCTTCGGTGCCGAGGAAATATTCGGCATAGGCACCATCTACTTCGACATTGGCGCCGATCGGCACCGAGGCACCCTCGCGCAGCAGGAAAGGAACCGACACGACGCGGTCCCCGACACGCAGCGCCTGCTGCGTGCCCGGACCGAAGGCGACGACTTCGCCGACATATTCATGCCCCAGCACCATGCCCTTCGACAGATCCTGCCCCGGCGCCCCGAGACTGCGCGCAAGCTCGTCTATTTCAGCAGCATGTTTGAACTGATGGAGGTCCGACCCGCAAATGCCGCAGAGGCGGGTGCGCAGCAGCACCTCGCCCTGCCCGGGTACAGGCGTCGGACGGTCTTCGACCGAAAAGCTCCGGTCGCGCATAACAGCGGCGCGCATGCTCATTCCCCGATGACGATAAGCTTGGAGCAATCGAGGCCGAGCGCCTCGCAATAGCCGCGATAGATGTCGAGCGCCGCGCGTGCATCGATGACCGAGACGATCTTGCCGTCCTCGTCGATGTTCACATTGGCGCCGTGTACGGCGAACCATGTGATGGTATCGCCTTCCTGGTCGACCGGAGCGCACAGCGTGTGCACCGATCCCGCCGGCTCGAAGAGATAGGAGCCGGGCGAATTCACCGCCTCGGGCGTCTCCTCGTAAAACCAGCGGCCCTGGATCGTCACCGCATAGACTTGGCCGGTATGAAAATGCTTGATGACCTTGTGCCCGGGAGGCAGCCGAGTGTTCGATATCCAGATACCCTGGTTGAGGTCGACATGAAGCAGCTGCAGCGCGCTGCCATCGCCCGCCTCGGCCCACGGCAGGTCGGACAGGCCGATGTGCAGCGTCGCCTGGTCGGAAACCGCCGGGACGATCGGGCGGGCCATCATCTTAGCCGCGAATTCTGCAAGCGCGGGCGGGATGACGGGGTCGGCTTCGGCCATGATTTTCTCCTCAGGCAAGGGCTTTCGCGACATGCGAATAATGCACGCGCGCGTCCTCATATTGTGGCGGCAGGTCGACCTTGGCCGGATTGTACCAAGGCATATAGGTCGCGAGCACGCGAGGAAGCCCGCGGCGCATATAGTGGCGATTGAAGGCGGTGCGCTCGGCGACAATTTCGGGTGTCTGATAGCGCGCGAACAAGTCCTCTTCGCCCGCCTTCATGACATCGGCGAAGCGCTTGACCCAGCCCATATAATGTTTTTGCGACCAGAGGCTCATGCGGACGCGGTAAAACCAGGAGCCGACGACATGCTCGTAGACGTCGAAGGCGACCGAGCGATGCTCGAGTTCTTCCATCACATGCCATTTGCCGAGCTGCGCGAGCGGCGAGTCGGTTCGGTCGTAAAGCCCTACCTCAAGTTGAGCTCGCGACATCGCGCTCGTCATCGATTCGAAGCCCTCGGCATAAGCGAGGTTGAACTTGAGCGGCTTCTCCTTGCTGAACATCTTATATTCGGCGTCGAGCTCGGCTTCGAGTGGCCGAAGCGCCTCATAGGCGGGATTGAGACCGCGAATGATGTCGTTGGCCTTGGCATGCTGGCGGAAATGCTCGCCCTCCTGCGCACAGAAGCGCTTCAGGTCGTCTGCCAGTTCAGGCTCGCGAATTTGCGGGAGCGCCTGCCGCATCGTGCGGATGAGATAGGGCTCGAGATAGGGCAGCATGATCCATGCGCCCAGAAACATGAAGGACATCTCGGGGTCGTTCTTGACGAACACCCTGTCCATGTCGGCCCCAAATCCGAAATCCATCCGGCGCACGGTCATGGCTTGATCGCCTGCCACATCCAGTCTCCCATTCATCGTTGTCGACTTACTAAACAAATGTTCAGTATCGAGCAAGCGTGAAATTTGATGCGGCGTTTATGGGGACTGGGTCGATTGCGAAGTATCGGCTGCTGCACAAATATGGCATTCAAGCGATCGGCTTGGAGTCAAACGCGAACCATCAAGAGTATGTCTGCGTCGGAACGGAGACTCCTTGGTCCGACTACCGGCGCCGTTCCGAAATTCACGGTTGTCGCAAAAGCTCGCGGGCCGTCACTGGCGCCTGCCACATTTCATACATGAGGGGGTTAAGCGCTCCGACCAGGTTTTCGACCAACTTCCCTGCGTCGTTGAAGCGCACGAGGTGAAGTTCGCGGAAAGTGAAGCGCAGGCCCGTGGCCGCTATTCCGTTCAATGCTCCGACGTTGTCCGCCGCTGCCTCGAAGCAAATGATCACCCTTCCGTCGACGAGGGGCGCCACGTCGAGAATCTGCATCCTGGCGTCGGCGAAAGCAGCCCCGAGGGTATCGGCAAGGAGGCGGCCATATTCGGCGGCACCTGCGACCGTGCCAACGGGCTTGAGCCCGGTTTCCACGACGATATCGGGATGGACAATATCGGCAAAGGCGTCGGGGTCTGCACCGCCGAGCGCGCCCTCGACAAACCTGCGGGCCAGCGCAACACTCCGCGCGATGATTTTATCATTTTCTATCATATCCTGCACTCCTTGAAGTCCCGGCATGAAGGGAACCGGTCGCGCGGCCGGGCCGCGCGCGTGAAAGCGCCGAAGCGCGTGTAGACCTCCCCGCAGCGGCCAACCTGGCTGCCCGGGAATGGTCCTCTCCCGGCATGGGCGCCGGATCGCAGTCGAGCTAGTGGCATCAGAAGGGGATCGGCTCGCCATTCCACGCAAAAAACCCCCCGCTGTCCGAAGGTATCAGCCCGTCGATCACCGCAAGCAGATGCTCTGCCGATTGGTCGGCCGACAGCAGCGAAGAGGGATTGATGCGCGCCTGAAAGGGCGCCGACAAAGCCGTATCGACGGTGCCGGGGTGCAGCGCCACCACGACCGCATCGGGGTTCTGCCGCGCATTTTCAATCGCGAAGCAGCGCACAAGCGCATTTAGCGCTGCCTTCGAGGCACGATAGCTGTACCATCCGCCGAGGCGATTATCGCCGATCGATCCCACCCGCGCCGACAAAAAAGCGGCCACGGCTCGATCGCGCCGCGCGAGCAGCGGCAGAAAATGTTTCGCAGCGAGCGCAGGGCCTAGCGCATTTACGGCCAGAAGTTCGCTCATCGCGGCCTGATCGATGTCGCGCAGACTTTTTTCCGGCCGGACATCGGCGCCTCGGTGAAGCCGCCCGCTTGCAACGATCATGAGGTCGAGCGGGCCATGCCCGGCGATTATTTTCGCGGCCGCTGCGAGCGTCGGCTCTTCGAGCAGATCGATAGCGAGTGGCGCGATCCGCGCGTCTGCGGGATCATCGGGACGGCGGCTGGCGGCGAAGATTTTGCTGTAGTCACCGGACAAGAGCAGCGCTCGCACCAAGGCTTTGCCGATGCCGCCATTGCTTCCGACTACAAGCGCATGCTTTGCGCCCATCCCGCGACTCCGCTGATTACTGGAGCATCGCCGGCCGCATCGCTCCTTGCCCCGTGACGGTAATCTTGAACCGGGCCGAGGCCCATATGACCAAAAGGGTCGGAAAAGATGCGCGGCCGCAGGATCTGCATCCGCATCCTCCCTGCGGGCCGCTTGGGATGGGTCTTAGTAGCCGGCCTCGACGGCCAGCCGGATGGCGTCGGCGGTCGTTTCGACGCCGAGTGCGCGCAGCAAAGCCGACCGGTGCATCTTGACCGTGCGCTCCGACAGCGAAAGCGCGAAAGCAATCTGCTTGTTGAGCTGGCCGCTCGCCATGAGCTTCAGAACCTCGGCCTGTCGCGGAGAAAGAGCCTCGACCAGGTCGCGCGCTTTGGCCTTGCGCTGGCTCGCGGCTTCTTCCGGGCCTCCAACCTCCATTTGGGATCCAAGGAAATATTCCAGTTTTCCGCTGACCCCGAATATCGGCGCGACGAGAACGGCGTTGCGGAACGGCGTGCCGTCCTTTCGATAGTTCAATATGTCGACGAGGGCGGGCCGACGTTCCCGGATGGAGGCGCGCAGCGTTTCGGTCAGTTCGGGCTCGGTGCCGGGGCCGGTGAGGAAACGGCAATTGCGCCCGATGATTTCCTCCGGCGAATATCCTGTCAGCGCCGCGAACGCCGCATTGCATTCGACGATCGGATTATCGGGCAATCGCGGGTCGCTGATCACCGCAGCGATCGGGCTCGCCGCGATCATCGTCTTCAATGACATAGCTTCCTGCCCGCTCCTCCGGCTTCTGCCCCAAGGGACATGTTGCGACACTTGCCCCCTCTCATGCAAGCCCCGTCGGCGCCGGAATGCGGCGGGATGAGAAAAACGTAGATGACCGACAATTGCCGCAGTTGCTGCGCTCCCCGACATATCTCCGCGATGCTACCGGTCTCGGCTGTTCGCCCCGAAGGACGCCGCTCATGCGCGTAGCGATTGTGGGAGCGGGAATATCGGGCCTCGCCTGTGCCCACCGGTTGCGCGATTCAGGTGTCGCCACCTCGGTCTTCGACAAGTCGCGCGGCGTTGGCGGACGGCTCGCAACGCGGCGGTCCAACGTCAGGGGCCGCGATACAGGCTTCGATCATGGCGCGACCCACTTCACGGCACGGTCGGAGGGCTTCCGGCGGCTCGTCGGCGAGTGGCACGCAGCCGGAGTGGCTGCCCGTTGGCCCGCTGCGGGCGCCGACAGCTGGGTCGGTACGCCGACGATGACCGCCCCGCTCAAGGCCCTCGCATCCGGTCTCGACGTGCGCCTCTCGAGCCCGGTCACCGCGCTCACCCGGTCGGGAGACGGCTGGACGCTCCATAGCGAGGCAGATCGCCTCGGCGATTTCGATGCCGCCGTGGTCGCAATCCCGTCCGAACAAGCCGCGCCCCTCCTCTCCCTTCACGATTTCGAAATGGCGCGGGCCGCGATGGCGGTCCGCTCCTACCCTTCGTGGAGCGCGATGTTCGCTTTTCGCGAGCGCATCGCCGAGCTTCCCGATTTTCTGCGCGGTGCCGGCCCCATCGTGACCGCTGCCCGCGAAAGCGCCAAGCCCGGACGCTCCCCCGGCGAGCGCTGGGTGGTGCAGGCCGACTGGACCTGGTCGGAGGCCAATCTCGGCCGCGACAGCGCCGATGTGGCGGAGGCGCTGCTGGCCGCTCTTAGCGATGTCGCCGGCCGGCCGTTGCCGCGACCCGTCCATGCGGCAGCGCATCGCTGGATGTTCGCGCAGCCGTCCGGTCAGGAACTGCAGCTGCTCTGGAACGATGCGATCGGGCTCGGTGCCTGCGGTGACTGGCTCTATTACGGCTTCGCCGAATATGCATGGTTGTCCGGACATGTGCTGGGGGCGGCCATCGCTGCCGCAGCGGCCCGGTGACCGGGGCCGTGGTCATCGGCGCGGGCTTCGGCGGTCTCGCCCTCGCGATCCGGCTTCAGTCGGCAGGCGTCGAGACATTGCTTATCGAGGCCCGGGAGCTTGCCGGAGGCCGCGCCTATATGTTCGAGCAGGACGGCTTCCGCTTCGATGCCGGTCCGACGGTGATAACCGATCCCGCCTGTCTCGCCGACCTCTGGGCGCTGAGCGGCGACAAAATCGAACGCGATGTCGAACTTCTGCCGGTTGCTCCCTTCTACCGGCTCAGCTGGCCCGACGGATCGCATTTCGACTACGGCAATGATCGCGACGCGTTGAACCGCCAGATCGCCGCCCTCGACCCTCGCGACCTCGAGGGATATGAGCGCTTTCTCGACTACTCGGCTGCCGTCCATGAAGAAGGCTATATAAGGCTCGGCGCCGTTCCGTTTCTCGATTTCCGCTCGATGCTGAAAGCGGCCCCGGCGCTGGCACGCCGCCGCGCCTGGCGCTCGGTCTTTGCCACGGTTGCGAGCTTCGTGCGGAACGAGAAGCTTCGCGAGGCCTTGTCCTTCCATACGCTTCTCGTCGGCGGCAATCCGATGACGACGAGCAGCATCTATGCGCTGATCCACAAGCTCGAGCAGGATGGCGGCGTCTGGTACGCGCGCGGCGGCACAAACCGCCTGGTGGCGGGGATGTCGGCCCTGTTCGAACGGCTTGGCGGAACGATCCGGCTCGGCGACCCCGTCGTGCGGATCGAAACCAAAGGCGACCGGGCGACCGCCGTCGTCACGAAGAGCGGGTTTCGCGCCGAAGCCGATATCGTCGCGTCGAACGCCGACCTCCTGCATAGTTATCGGGACCTGCTCGATCATCCGCGCGGCCCCCGCGAAGGCGCACGCCTGTCCCGCAAAGGCTGGTCTCCCAGCCTGTTCGTTTTCCATGTAGGGGTGCGCGGCCGCTTCCCCGACATTCCGCATCACATGATCCTGTTCGGCCCCCGATATCGGGGTCTCCTCGATGATATCTATCGGCATGGCAGGCTCGCGGACGATTTTTCCCTCTATCTTCATCACCCGAGCGCCACCGACCCGTCCGTCGCGCTCGAGGGGCATAGCAGCTTCTATATCCTCGCGCCGGTTCCCCACCTCGGCCATGCGCCGCTCGACTGGAGCGTCGAGGGGCCGAAGCTCGCCGCGCGCATGATCGCCGAGATCGAGCGGCGACTGATCCCGGATTTTGGCGATCGGATCGTGACGAGCCTCGCTTATGCCCCGCCTGACTTCGAGCGCGATCTGGCCGCCCATCACGGAAGCGCCTTCAGCCTGACCCCGTCGCTGATGCAGAGTGCCTGGTTTCGCGGCCACAATCGCGACGACCGGATATCGAACCTCTATTTCACCGGTGCGGGCACGCATCCGGGCGCCGGCATTCCCGGCGTGGTAGCAAGCGCCAAGGCGACCGCCGGCCTGATCCTCGAGGATATCGGCGGTCATTTTGCACCGGCGGATGCGGACCTAATGGCGAGGCCGCAACAGAGAACGGGAAGATGACCGGTATCGGCTTGTGGCGGAGCAGCGACGGCTTCGACGCCGCGCACATTGACGGTTCCACCGGCGGCAAGGCCCTTGCGACCTTAGCCTCGCCGTGGTGGGGGGCGATGGATTTACATCGCCGGGCGGTGCGACATGGCGTCGCACCGCCCGAAAACCCTAAAAAACGGGCGCACCGCGGTAATGAGGACAGGCCTCCACCCTTCGGAGGGCGGCAATCCGACGGGATGCCAATTTACCTGAAAAGGCGGGATCCAAAGTGAGCCAGGCGTCGATCTTGTGGTTTCGGCAGGACTTGCGCCTGTCCGACCATCCGGCGCTGACCGCGGCGATCGCCGCGGGAGCCGTCATTCCGCTCTATATCTTGGACGACGCGGCGCCCGGAGAATGGGCGATCGGCGGCGCGCAGCGGTGGTGGCTTCACCACAGTCTCGCAGCCTTGGACGCCAGCCTTCGCAAGAGGGGTAGCCGGCTGATTCTTCGTGGCGGCGCGGCCTTGGCCGAGCTCGAGCGAGTGATGATCGAAACCGGCGCGCGCCAAATTTTCGCTACCCGCTGCTACGAACCATGGTGGAAACGGATCGACGCCGCGCTGGCGGCCGGCGCCGACCTCGTGCTTCATGACGGCAATTATCTCGCCCCGCCGTCGGCCATTGCCAATTCATCGGGCGAGCGCTACCGCGTCTTTACGCCCTGGTATCGGCGCCTGCTCGACCGGATGCCGCCCGCGCCGCCGCTGGCCGCTCCCGATCGGATTCCCTCGCCGACGCAATGGCCCGCGTCCGAAGCGCTCGCCGACTGGCGGCTGAAGCCGGCCGCGCCCGACTGGGCTGCGGGCTTCAGCGCCTGGCTGCCGGGCGAGAAAGGCGCCCGTCGTGCGCTCCGCGACTGGCTCCCTGCCGCCGGCGATTACAAAGTCGGACGCGATTTTCCAGCACGGCCCGCGACCTCGAGGCTGTCGCCCCATCTCCACTTCGGCGAAATCAGTCCGCGAACGCTTTGGCATGCGCTTGGCGAGCGCGACGACCCCGGCGCCGAGACGTTTCGTTCCGAACTTGGGTGGCGGGACCATGGTCTCAATCTTCTCGACCAGATGCCGGACTATGCCGGGCGGAACGGACGCGAAAATTTCGGCCGCTTCGCATGGCGCGAAGGCGATGCGGCCGAGCGCGATTTTAGTTCATGGTGCCGGGGCCGGACCGGTTATCCGGTCGTCGACGCCGGGATGCGCGAGCTCTGGACAACGGGATGGATGCACAACCGCGTGCGGATGATAACCGCCTCCTTTCTCGTCAAGCATCTGCTCATCGACTGGCGGCGCGGGGAGCGCTGGTTCTGGGACACATTGCTCGATGCCGATCTCGGTTCGAATGCGATGAACTGGCAATATGTGGCGGGGACGGGCGTCGATGCGCCCGCCTTCTCGCGGATCATGTCACCGCTCCTGCAATGCGAGAAATTCGCGATGGGAGACTATGTCCGAAAGAATGTGCCCGAATTGGCCCGGCTCGGCGACAGTGCGATTGCCGCGATGCACGGCGATGGCGACGGCGCCGCAGGCTATCCGGCGCCGATCGTCGGTCACCAGGAAGCGCGCAGCCGGGCCCTCGCGGCGTGGGAGTCGCTGCGCGGCTGACCGAGATACCGCCAGAGGGTAACCGTCGGTTCGGCATGCCCGAAAGTCCAGCTGTCGCGCCCGATGGAAGTGGCGCAACGCTTGGCCGTCCGGGCGGCAGCGCCGCGCCGGCAGACGTCCGATCGGAATTCCGCGGGCTCGACGCCGAACCCGTCGGCGCAAGAAAGACCGTATTGAAAGAGCAACTTGTTCTCATCCTCGGCGATCAGCTGACACCCGACATCTCGTCGCTGCGAGGGCTCGATCCGGCGAGGACGGTCATCCTGATGGCCGAAGTCGCGGCCGAGGCCGAATATGTCGGGCATCACCGGAAAAAGCTCGCCTTCCTTTTCGCCGCGATGCGCCATTTCGCGGCCGAACTGCGCGCCGCCGGATGGGAGGTCGACTATGTGCGGCTGGGCGATGCCGGCAATAGCGGCTCCTTCGCGGGCGAAATCGAGCGGGCGCGGCGCCGGCGCGGCAACTTGCCGCTGCGGGTGACCGAGGCCGGCGAACATCGTGTCGCCGAAATCCTTCGCGGCATCCCCGACGCAGCGATCCTCCCCCACGAGCGCTTCTTCATGCAGGCTGCGGAGTTCGCGCAATGGGCCGAAGGGCGGTCACAGCTCCGAATGGAATATTTCTACCGGATGATGCGGCGCCGCACCGGCCTTCTCATGGACGGCGACGAGCCCCTCGGAGGAAAGTGGAACTTCGACAGCGACAATCGCAAGGCCGCGGTGCGCGACCTCATGATGACGCAGCCCCTCCGGTTCGAGCCCGACGCTGTGACCGCCGACGTTCTCGCCATGGTCGCGAAGCGGTTCCCCGACAATTTCGGGGCGCTCGAGCCCTTCTGGTTCGCCGTCACCCGGCGCGACGCCGAGGCGGCGTTCGACGACTTCGTGAACAGTCGTCTCGCGCAATTCGGCGATTATCAGGACGCGATGCTGTCGGGCGAGAAATTTCTCTATCACGCCGTGATCGCCCAATATCTCAACATCGGGCTGCTCGATGCCCGGCGCCTTTGCTGGACGGTCGACGCCGCGCATCGTGCGGGGAAAGTCCCGATCAACGCGGCCGAGGGGTTGGTGCGCCAGATACTGGGATGGCGCGAATATGTTCGCGGCATCTACTGGTGGCGGATGCCGGGCTACGCCAGCGAAAATGTACTCGGCGCCGCACGGCCGCTCCCGGCCTTCTACTGGACCGGGGACACCGATATGGCCTGCGTCGCGGCCTGCGTTACCCAAACCCGCGAGGAGGCTTATGCGCATCATATCCAGCGGCTGATGGTGACGGGGAATTTCGCACTGCTCGCCGGAGTGGATCCAGCCGAGGTGCACCGCTGGTATCTTGCCGTCTATGCCGATGCTTATGAGTGGGTCGAAATGCCGAACACGCTCGGGATGAGCCAGTTCGCCGACGGCGGCCTCCTAGCGTCCAAGCCCTATGCGGCAAGCGGCGCCTATATCAGCCGTATGTCCGACTATTGCCGGGATTGCCGATATGAAGTGAAGCGCCGGACCGGCCCCGAAGCCTGCCCGTTCAATTTTCTCTACTGGGACTTCGTCGCCCGCCACGAGACGATGCTGCGCTCGAACCCGCGCACGCGCATGGCTGCCGACACATGGGGGCGTTTCAGCGACGGGGAGCAAAAGCGGATCCGTGCGAGCGCGCAGAGTTTTCTGACCGCATTGTCCTGACGCCTGCAGAAGCGCGCTGCAAGGTAGCTGCCCGGCCTCACGGCGCGCTGCCCGAAGAGGCATATTGTCCGCTTTGCGCCGCCGGGAGAAGGAGCGGAGGCGCAGATGGTCTCACCGCGCCGGTGAGCCGAACATGTGGAAGCCTATGCCCGCCAGACGCGGACCCAATCCTGCCGAGGAGGCGCCCGTTTCCCCGATCCCGCCGGTCGTCATCGAGTCCATCAGGACCCTGTTGCGGTGGATCGGTGAGAACCCGGACCGCGAGGGCTTGCGCGATACCCCTCGCGAAGTGGCGACCCGCCTGCGGGCCTCCCTCTCGGGATATGGGCGAAACATCCCCTTCGATTTCGAGCCAAGGGAAGAAGAAAGACCCGATCGTCCTGACATCATCCTCCTCAGGGATGCGCCGTTCGAGATGGTCCGCGAGACCGATCTCGCCCGGGTGACGGGCTTCGCGTCGTTCGCCTACCTACCCCATCTTCTGACCGCGCAATCGTCCGGCCTCGAAGATGCCCTGGGCAGTCTTGCCCGCCGCCTTCAGACGCAGGAGCAGCTCACCGCCGACTTCGCGAGGACAATTTGGGATCGGCTTTCGCCGATCGGCGTCGCAGGGGTCATGGAAACCGTTCATGTCGACAGGGTATCGGGCCGCCCCGCTGCGTATCTCCCCGTGGCCACGCGCAGCACGCTCGGCTGCTTCCGGGACGATCCCGACATGCGAAGCCGGCTCGCCGCGCTTATCGGCCCCGGCAGGCGCGCGTCCGACGCCGGCATTGCAGGCCCAGCAAATCGCGGCTGAACCCTTCTGTCTGGCGGAGACGAAGGTCAGCGCCCGGCATATCAGATCATGGCGAAGGCAAGCCCCGAAAGACCGAGGCCGATCGACAGTCGCAGCCGCAATCCATGCCAGTCGGCGGTGCCGGCGTGGACGCCGACGATCGCCCGGTCGACGAGCGGCGACAGGAGGACCGCAACCGAAAGCGCCGCGAGCGAGGGCCGCGGCCAGGACCAACCGACCAGCCAGGGGAAAAAACTCGCCCAGACGGCGAGCGACGGCAACACGGCTGCGATCGGCGTCCAGCGCGGCACCGTAGGCAAGGAAGACGCGAGCCCCCACCAGACGCCGCCGAGAAAAGAGAAGATCGAGGCGAGATAGAAATAGAGCAGCGCGAGCGCCGTCCAGTAATATTCGGGCCCGCACACGAGGGGCATCAGCAGACATGCGGCAGGCGGAAGAAGGCCGGCATATCCCAGAACATGCTGTGTGCCGGAAAAGGTTGGCAAAGGTCCCGCCATCGGGAAAACATCCGTCGCATCGGACCGCGCCGCAATATGACCTTTGATGCAGGCTACGCCCGAAAGGACGTATCGTCGCCGGTCATGGGAGGACCTAGACCGGCATCGTCCCACCCCCCAGGGACGGTTTGCAAAGGAAAGACTTATGTCCATCTCCCGCATTGCGCTCTCGATCGCGGCCGCGAGCCTGACCATCGCCGCCGCCGGCTCAGCCGCCGCCAAGAACCCCGAGGTCGGCGGCGCGGCCATGTACGAAACCAAGAATATCGTCGAGAATGCCTCGGCCTCGAAGGACCACACCACGCTCGTCGCCGCTGTAAAGGCGGCAGGCCTCGTCGATACGCTCGCGTCCCCCGGCCCCTTCACGGTCTTCGCGCCGACCAACGCCGCTTTCGGCAAATTACCGGCAGGAACCGTCGAAACCTTGCTGAAGCCCGAAAGCAAGGCCGCGCTGACGGGCGTGCTCACCTACCATGTCGTCCCCGGCCGCCTTACCGCGGCGGACCTTGCTGCGCAGGCCAAGGCCAATGGCGGAAAGGCGGTCCTCACCACTGTCCAGGGCGGAAAGCTCACCATCTGGCAGCAGGACGGTGCTTGGTACGTCGGCGACGCGAAAGGCGGCAAGGCCAAGATCGGCCCTGCTGATGTGCTCCAGTCGAACGGCGTCATCCACGTCATCGACGGCGTTCTTCTTCCGGGCTGATACAAGCTCACACAAAAAATGCGATCGCGCGTCTCGATCGCTCCGTCGCTCCGGCCGGCCCGCGCCTTCGATCGCGAGCCGGCCGAGCATGTCCGGAATGCGTCGACGAGCCTCGCGACTCCCGATCACCCGGCCCGGCTAGGGATCATCCGTCCTGACTAGGCGCTCCTGCCGTCGGCACCGCCCTCAAGGTTTCGCCCTTTCGCGGCGCGGCGCGCTCCTCCCGCGAGCTCGCCCAAATCGTCAACCCGGAAACTCAGCCACAGGAGATAAGCGGAGAGAAAGAGCATCCCTCCGAAGACGGCGACGGCCGCCAAGGCGACGCCTGCCGCGCTGAAATCATTTCGCCACGCCGTCCAGAGGCCCGAGAGGAGGAGGTAGGTGAAGAAGTCGAAGTTGAACTGGCCGGGCCACGCCATCGCGCGCATGTCGCCGAAGAAGACCGGTAACAGGCCCCAGCCATGATGCGCGATCGTTACCGCAGTGTAGGCAAGGATCGAGAGGAAGCAGGCCGCCAGGAACAACCGAAATAAAGTCATCTTCGAACCCTCCCCGGATCGCCGTCTCGCAGCGTCCGATCCAGCGGAGCCCGCGACGCACAGATTTGCTCGTCATGGGGTTCCCGCCGGGCAAAGGCAATTACCTCGCGCATCGTCCGGGCCCTTAGCGCCCACCGAGCTCTAGCCGGTATCGATCCAGCGGATCGCCGCGTCGAGGCACGGATCGCGGCCCGCAGCGATATCGCGGATCGTCGGGGACACGGCGACGTCGGGTGCAACGCCGCGATCGGGCTGGCGCGTGACCGCGAAATTGCCGACGATCGGCAGATCGAATTCCAGACCGCTACCGGGCAGGCGAACGAAGAAATAGCCATTGCCGTTGATCCCGCGAAGGTTGCCGCCGCTCGGCTCGCCGAACAGGCGGACGAGACCCGACTCCCGTGCGTGGCGCGCGAAGGAGAAGGTCGCCGAGCTGCAGACCGGCCCGACGAGTGCGGCAACGGGCAGGGTCAGGCGCGGCCCTTCCGCTGCGATCATGTCGCTGGGCTCACCGCCTAGGTCGAAAAAGCCGTCGTCGGCGGCCTGCGCATTTTCCCCGATCGACCGGAAGCTTTCGTCCCATGTTTCGAGAAACGGATCGAGATCCCTCGGCGTCCGGCGGTAGCGGACCCGCTGCCGATATCCGGAGAAAGCCATGTCCCGCGCCGCCAGCCGGGCGAGGATCATATTGCCGCACTCGTTCCCGCCTTCATTGTCGCGCAGATCGATGACGAGCCCGCTGGCGCCGCCGAGGCTCGCGAGACGGTCGGCGAGCCACTCCTCCCATTTCCAGGCGCTGTTGTACATGACCCAGCTCGGCATGGTGAGCACGGCGGCGCGGCCCCGCATGTCCCATGTCCAGAAGGGCTCGGAGGCGCCGCTCGTTCCGATCGTACGGCGCGACCGCCGCCGCTGCTCGGCTGTCAGCGCCGCAAAGTCGCCTTCGGTCGTCCGGCCGCCCGGAGACCGGTAGCGGAGGCGGAAGACGCCCGCCTCCGGCGGGGCGAGCAGCGATTGAAACAGGTCGAACGTCTCGTAGCGCTCGGTTCCGCGCATCGCGAGCTGGGCTATGCGCTTCGCGTCATTATGGCCGTCGGCGCGGGTATAAGGCATCAGCCGCGAGAGCAGGCGCCCGGCGGGCTCGCCGTTGACCGCGAGGATGGTCGTCCCGCGTGCAAGCCGTCCGTCGCCGCGGTCCGCCAGCACGACCATGTCCGATCCGAGCCAGCAGAATTCGAACGGCAGGCGCGTCGGACGCTCGAACAGCCCATCGACCACTTTCCGGGACTGGTTATACGGGTTGCAATGGCTATGCCCGCACCGGATCTCCGCCATGAACGCCGAGACCGCCAGGAAGCGCGCTTCGAGCGAGGCGGCCCCGACATAGTCCGCCTCGAGGCGCCGAAGCCGCGCGGCAATTTCCGCCGGCGTCTGGTAGCGAAGCAGACCGGGATGGAGATCGAGCGCCCGGCGCAGGATCGACATGTCGTCGAGGAGCTCGCCGCGGCCAGGCTCGGCGCGAAGGGATGGAGCCATCGCCGCGCTGGCGGCAGCTCCGATGAAGCCGAAAACTTGTCGGCGGGAAAAAGCGTTGCTCATGCATGGGCTATGATCTGCACGGGGCTTCCGGGTCGCCTCAGATCCCCAAAAATCATGCCTTATTTCTGTTTTGAGCCATAGGCGCGGCGATAGGCGGACGGGCTGCTGGCATAGGCCCGGCGAAAGGCCCGGTTGAAACTGGCCTTCGAGCTGAACCCGGCCTCGAGCGCCAGCGTGAGAAGATCGGCATCGATGCCCGCGCGCAGCCGCTCGGCCACCTCGTCGCAGCGCAGCCGGTTGATATGGTCGGAGAAGCTCGCACCGAGCCCGGCATTGAAGGCGCGCGAGACATAGGCGCTGTTGGTGCCGAGAATCCGCGCCAGCCGTGCGACGCTGAGTTCGGGATCGGCATAGAGGCGCTCGGCGACGATCCGCTTGCTCCATCCTTCTGCTTTGACCGCCCAGTCGGGCGGAAGGGTCTTCTCCGGCTCTGCAACGCGGGGCTGCGGGAAAGCGAGTGCCGCATGACGCCAGCCTTCTATTCCGAGGTAAAGGGCCGCCGCCGCGATGACGATGTAGAGCCCCATCAGACCGCGGTAGCCGAGCGGCGAGAGCAAATCCCAGATGGTGAAGACGGCCCACAGGACGAGGAGCGCAGCGAGCACGCTTGCGGCCCGGCCGAGCCAGCGCAGCGCGAAGCGATGATCGTCGCTGCGGGATCGGGAGAGCGCAGCGCGGTACTGCGCAAGCAGCCGATGGCCGGCCGTCGCGTAAAGGGCGAGCCCGCCAATCATGCAAAGGCTTATTACCGCGTCATAAACCGGTGACGAGCGCGCGAGCCACTCGTTCTTGAGCGGCTGGCGCAGGATCAGAAACGTGGCGCCCAGATAGGCGAATTGAAGACCGGGCAGGAGAAGATGACGACGATAATTCTCGGTCCAGCCCCCCCGGACGAGCGCGTGCGCATAGAGATAGGCAAGGGGCGCGATGCCGAGCGGGATCGCTAAGGGCGCAAAACTAAGCCAGCGCCATCGATCGTAAAATCCCGCGAACCCTATCATCCAAGGCGTGATCAGGCCCGCCAGCAGGATCAGCAGGAGGGCGAGCGTGCGGTTTGCCGTGCGGTTCTGAAGCACCCGGGTGAGTGCGCCAGCGAGCAGAAGAAGCTGGATCCAGGCAACCAGCAGAAGCGCGGTGCGCCAGCCGAACACCAGCGGTTCGGTCACCACGATCGGGTGCCGGAGCGAGGCACCCCCGCCCCCTTCGGATCGCGCGCCCCTTCCCTCCGGGCGAATTCGAACCTTGCCGGCGATATGCGCCTGGCGCGCGCGACGATCGAAGCAGCGGCCATCAGCTTCTCCACGCGCGAACAAAGGCGTCGGAATGCGCGGCCAGCATCGCCTTGAGGTCCAGCTCTCGAACCGATGCGCCGCCGAGGGGGCCTTGGTGGAGCACGGCGACAATGACCGGCGCGGCGAGAGCGACCGCCGCGACGCGCGTCTCCCCGGGGCGCATTTCGCCTTCCCGGACATGCTGGTCGAGACGCGTTTCGACCGCCTGCAAGATCGGTTCGAGCAGGATACCGACGAAGGCGGGCCCCAGAACCGGATGGCCGAGCCCTTCTGCGAGCCCCGCAGCAATCATCCGGTCAAGGTCGGCGTGGAGCAGACCGGCGGCAAGATGATCGACCGCGTCGCGCACCGATACAGGGAAAGGTCCGGACGGCTCGGCCATGATTGCCATCGGCGCGGCGCCGTGGGCGCGCTCGTCCTCCATGATCGCGCGCACGATGTCATCGCGGCGACCGAAATGGTGGGTCAGCGACGACAGGCTCACGCCAGCCGCGGCGGCAAGGTCCCGCCAGGACGGGGGCCCCTCCTCTCTGCTGCGCAACCTTGCGCGCATCCGGGCGAGCAGCTCGGAGCGCCGCTGTGCCGTCGTTCGATTAGGCGTTCCCGCGCTGCGCGCCATGTATCAGTTGAACCAATCTATCATCTGGTGCATTGTATCATTTGATCCAGCTTAGCATGTGAGTCGGCCGGGTTCCATATCGGATGAGAAGGGCTATCGAATGGGCTCAGAATATCGCATCGAACGCATATGTGCGGGTCGCGTGCTGCGCGACCTTCAGGCATCGGCGGGCGCGCCTGCGGAGCGGGGCTCGCGGCTCAGCCGCGTCCCGGGCACTCTGCCTTCCGCGCTTGCCATCGGGGCCGGGCCGATCGCCGAGCAACCGGCCGGGTCGACCGTTTCGGGTCGCCCCACATGACCGACGATATGATGCTGCGCTTCGCCTATGGCGCGAACATCCTGATCCTGCTGCCCGTGGTCTCCGCGCTGCTCCTGTCCGGAACCTCGGCGTTATTTGGGCCGGACGTCGAGGATTCGGCCGGCTTGAGGCTGCTCGTTGCCGCCCTTTGGGGTGCGATCCTGCTCTGCTCGGCGATCGGCCTTGCCTTTCCCCGACCGATGATGGCGATCCTCATACTCCAGGTCATCTACAAGACCGGCTGGCTTCTGACCTTCGTCCTGCCCGCGCTGCGCGCCTCCGAACCCGTGCCATGGGGGCCCGCGATCACCTTCGTACCGATCGTCCTCATGTGGCCGGTCATCCTTATAAGGACGCTTGCATGACCGAAGCGATCGATCTCGTCCGCGCGGTGCTGGTTATTCTCGCCGCACTTTCGCAAGCCGTCATGGGAAGTTGGCCGCAATGGCGAAAGTGGGAGAAGACAGTGCCCGAGCGGTCGGCGCGCTTGCATCTGCCGATCGTTCCCTGGCCGCCCTTTTTCTCGATCTGGGGCCTCATCTTCCTCGCAAGCTTCGGTTTTGCGATCTGGCACGCGCTGCCCTCCAATCTCGACGACCCGTTGCTCCGTTCACTCGGCTGGCTGGCGATTGCCGCCTGGACCCTCAACACCGCCTGGGAGTGGCACGTCCCGCGGCATGACATCGACGGGACGAGCGTGGTTCTGATCGTTGCTGCGCTCGGCGTCCTTCTCGCGGCCCTCGCCACGATCCATGGAGCCTCGCCGCAACGCGGCACTGCGTTCTGGCTCGGCGTCGCGCCCTTGCAGCTTCTGGCCGGCTGGATCTCTGCCGCGGTCTGGGTCAACATCGGATCGGCGCTCAAAGGGAGCGGAGCCGATGTATCCACCGGAAAACAGCTCGCGCTCCTCGCCGCTGCCGGATTGCTGGGATCGGGTGTGGCGTGGCTCTCGGCTTCGTACATCTATGCCGCTCCGATCGTCTGGGCCCTCGCCGGCATCGTCGTCCAGAATCTCGTCCGCGACCGCAAGATACCGATCATGATCGCCGCATCGGTCCTAATTCCTGTGGTGTTCGCCGCCGCGGCGGCCGGTCGATGATCGCCCAAGGTGAAACGCGACTCCCAGAGGCGCGCCATTTCGGCCGGTTCAGCCGCGATCCCCCCTCTTGTAGCGCGACCTTGCCGATTCCGTTTCCGGTCCATCTCTTTTGTCGTGACGCAAAACTCTGCGATACCGAAGCTGCGCGGCCAGAGGCGGTGGGCCTGAATGAATGAGATAGGCATTGAGGGAGCGGTACGGATGGTCAGCTATCAGGATATATATCCCTCCCCCGCGCTTCTCCGCAGTTTCGATATCGTTCGCCCGAGGGCTGCCGAACTGCTCAACCTCGAATATTTCGAAGCGGACCCGGCAGCTATGCCGCGCGAAGTTTTCGACCAGCATCACCTGCTGTTGAATCTTCGCAACAGAGCGATGCGGGTCGAGAACTGGCGGGACGAGGTCCACCGCGATTTCAGCTTACGCCCCGGCGAAATCATACTCACGCCGGCCGGCATTCGCAGCGGATGGCACTGGCACGAAAAATCGAAAGTCATCGTCATCACCATCTTGCCCGCGATGCTCGATCGTTTTTCCAATAGCGAACTCGGCGTGCTGCTCGAGGCACGGCAATTGCGCGATACGCCGCAGGCCCTCGACACCGTTCTCTGCCAATTGGGCACCATGTTGCTCGACGCGCTGCGCATGCGGTCGAACAGCTCGGAAGTGATGTTCGAGACGCTCGCTCGAATTTTCCTCGTCAAATTGATCCAGCGTTATGGCGAGATCAAGGCCGACGAACTGGAGTTCAGCCGAGGGTTCACCGCCGGCCATTACAAACGCGTGCTCGACTATGTCGCAGACAATTTCGGGGGCCCGATAACCGTCGACGACATGGCGCGGGTCGCCGGGCTCAGCCCGGCTCATTTCTCGCGTGTGTTCAAGGAAGCGTTGGGAGACAGTCCGCATCAGTTCGTACTGGACTACAGGATCGAGCAGGCGCGCAGGATGCTGGCCGCGTCCCGACACACGCTAAGCGAGATCGCTCACCACTGCGGTTTCGCCGATCAAGCCCATTTCAATCGCGTCTTCAAGCGCCTGACCGGCAAAACGCCGCGGGCTTTTCGTGCCGATCCTTAGCAGGATTGTTCAAAAAAATCGTATTCCCGTCCAATCTTTCGCGCCCGGAACAAGGCATATCCTTATCGTCAGACTATGAGGAGACGGACCATGACCGCTGCTGCTTCCCCGCAAAAGTTCGATTTGAAAGTGCCGAGGCCGACGTGTCGCTGGTCGGCGATCTCTATCTGCCCGCAATCGAACGGCAAGACAGCGCCGCTTTTGTTCTCATTGGACCGATGACGTTTCAAAAGGAAGAGGCGCCAACCGAATATGCCAGGCGGCTCGCAGCCTCGGGCCACACGGCGCTGACCTTCGACTGCCGCTATCGCGGCGAAAGCGGGGGCGAGCCCCGGGCTTGGGAAAATCCGTTCCACAAGGTTGCCGACATCATCAGCGCCGCCGCGTTTCTGCGTGGGCAGCCCGGTATAAATCGTGAACGCCTGATCGGCCTCGGCATCTGCCAAGGCAGCTCCGAAATGCTTCGCGCCGTCGCCGAAGACGACGCATTGCTTGCCGGGGTCACGATTGCCGGCCAGTACCGCGACCATGAGGGCGACATCGCCTGGTTGACCGAAGAAGGCTACGCCGTGCGCCTTGCCAAGGGGCAGGCCGCCAAGGAAAAATATGAAACGACCGGCGAAATCGATTATGTTGCGGGCGTTGACGAAGTCGACATGAATGTCGGCATGCCCGGAAAGTTTGTGTGGGACTGGTACCATGTCTGGGCTGACAAGGGCCTGTGGGACAATCGTTACGCGGTGATGAGCGATGCCGACCTGCTCCCCTATGAGTCGATCAGCGCGGCGCGCGCGCTCACCAAACCCTATCTGATGATACACAGCGACAATAGTTTCCTGCCCGACGCCGCGCGGCGGCACTTCGAGGCCATGCCTTCGACGCGCAAGACATTGCTTTGGGAGGGCGACACGCCCCATCTCAGCTATTATGATCAACCCGAAATTCTCGACCGAACCGTCGCGTCGATCAATTTGTGGGTATCGGGCCTTCGATGAGGGTGGACGGGCAGCCGGGGGGCGAGCTTGGGCGTACCCGCACTCCAGAATATCAGCCCGCGACCGAACGTGGACGCGCTAACTCGAAGACAAGCCGAACAACGACAATCAACCTTGAAAATTCACTGTCTCGAGGCGGGCGAGCACATCGAGTCCCTGCATGTTCAGGAAATGCAGCAGGTCGATGAAGACCCAGTTCTCGGCGATCTTGCCGTCGTGGACGCGGTAGATGTCGACGACACGCATATCGGCGGGTGCCGGCCCGGCCGGCATCCCCATATAGCCGCCCGAATTGCGCACGGTCAGATTGGGCCAGCCGAAAAAGCCGCCGAAATTGCCTTCGGCGAGGCGGCAGAGATGGCCATTGAACCGATAGCCGTCGTTCAGCGCGTCGCGGAACGGAGCCGCATGCTGATCGATGTAGCGTTCGAGCGTATAGGTCGCGCCGATGCCGGTCGGCCCCCACCAGATCATATCCTCGTGCCAGTTGCGGCGCATGACGTCGATCCAGTCTTCGCCGCCGTTCGCCTTGGCATAGATCATCTCGTCGATCACGCCGAGCGTGGCTTGGCCGTCGGCCAGGTCCTGGGCGCCGAACATCAGCCCCTCGTGCGTCATCGGTCCGGGCTGGACCAGATGCGCACCCGTCTGCGGCGGAAACGGATATTGACCCGCCTGCAACATCAGCTGCGGAATATCGCAGAAGAATGCGGTCTCGACGATCCGGTCCTCCTCGACGCGGTTGAACTCGGCATAGCGCATCATCGCGATCCGGCCGGTCGGACGGATGCCCAGAAAGGGCGCGTCGAACAATCCCATCAGATGGCCCATCGACACGACCCATACCGACCGGAAATCGTCGATCTCGTTGAGCCCGGCGAAGAAGATGTCCTGCCGCCGCTGTACACTGTGCATCGCGCCGAGGAAGGGGGTCCAGAAGGCCGCGGCCACCGCTGCGGCCCCACTCTGCTCATGAAAGGGATGCATGCCGCGCCACAGCCAGTCGGGCGATGTCCGCTCGGCCAGCACCGCAGCGGCCGTTTCGGGCGTCGCCTTTGCCAAAGCGGCATAATGCGCGCGGACGACGGCCTTTTGTGTCTGGAAATCGGCCACGGCGATTGTTACCCCCTATCTCGTCCGCACGATCGTTAGATCGTGCCATGCCATGTCACAATATCGCGATCGTCCGATCAGGCCGCGACATTCCGCACGATGAAGGACACGGCATTGTCGCCGCTGGCGAGGAGCGTGTGCGCGGTGCCGTCGGGAACCGAAATCGTATCCCCCTCGCCCATCATCAGCTCGCCGCCCCCCCAGCATAGCGTGAAGGCGCCGCTGTGCACGAATATGACCTTGGCATCATCGGCGCCGAACGCCGCGCTGCCCTGCGCTTCGGGGGCGTAGCGCATGAGCGTGAAGCCGTGCGGCCACCCGAAATGCGCGCCTTCGCCGATCAACAGCGTCTCGGCGCCTTCGTCGCCCGCTGCCTTCCAGCCGAACGCGCCGGCCTTGTTCGGCGATACGCGCGTCATCCGCGCGACCTCCTCGGGCGTCGTCGGCGTCATCGGCCGCATGCCCTCGGGCACCGTCTCGCCCTTGGTGAGATCGATGAGCCGCCCGCTTTCGAGAAGGACGAGCCCGTAGTCGCGCGCGAGTTCGAACACCTGCGGCGCCCAGGTCACACGGCCGGGATTGTCCTCGCCAAGGATCGCCCAGAGCGTGCCGACATCTTCCCCGATATTGGTGAAGCCCCGGAAAATTCCGGTCGGGATCGAAATGACATCGCCCGGCGCGAGCTCGATCTGCGCATCCTCGCCGGTTTCACCGAGGTCGAAGCGCCAGTGGCCCGAATGAACGACGAAGACTTCTGCCGTATCGTGGCTGTGCTGCGAATTGACGCACGCCGGGGGCTGGCGCGCGGCGCCGATGTTGAAGCCATGCGGTTCGGCGATGTGGACATATTGATCGGGATTTTCCGACACGCCGGGGCCGATGATCGTGAAATTTTCCTTCGCTTCCGAACCCGGCGTTCGCGTGTCGATGAACGCGTTGAAGCAGGGGCGCAGATCGGCATAGCGTACGAGGCGCGCCTCCATCTCCTTCTGGCTCAACGGACGGGTGCTGCTTGCTGCTTCGGACAATATGAATTCCTTCCTGATTGATCGATGCTTGACTTATTTTGCATTCGCAGTCAATAAACAAATAGCGCCACTTTGCGCAGCTTCATCCATCGGGAGACGAAAAATGGCCGTCTGGCTCAAGAAAGGTGCGACTGCGCAGGCGAAAGCTGAGAATGACCGGAAGGTGCGCGACGTCGTCGAGGCGACGCTCGCCGACATCGAGTCGCGCGGCGATGCCGCGGTGCGCGAACTGTCGGTGAAATTCGACGGCTGGGACCGCGAATCCTATGCGCTCACCGACCGCGAAAAGCAGGATTGCCTCGACCAGCTGTCGGGTCAGGACCTGAAGGATATCGAATTCGCGCAGGCACAGGTCCGCAACTTCGCGCAGATCCAGCGCGACTCGATGCAGGACGTCGAGGTCGAAACGCTGCCCGGCGTGGTGCTCGGCCACAAGAATCTGCCGGTGAATGCCGCGGGCTGCTATGTCCCCGGCGGCAAATATCCCCTCCTCGCCTCGGCGCACATGTCGGTGATCACCGCCAGGGTCGCGGGCGTCCCGCGCGTCATCACCTGCGCCCCGCCCTTCCAGGGCAAGCCCGCCCCGGCGATCGTCGCCGCACAGGTGATGGCGGGCGCCGACGAAATCTATGCGCTCGGCGGCATCCAGGCGATCGGCGCGATGGCGATCGGCACCCAGAGCATCGACCCGGTCGACATCCTCGTCGGCCCCGGCAACGCCTTCGTCGCCGAAGCGAAGCGCCAGCTGTTTGGCCGCGTCGGCATCGACCTGTTCGCGGGTCCGACCGAGACGCTGGTGATCGCCGACGAAATCGCCTGCGACGGCGAACTCGCTGCGACCGATCTGCTCGGCCAGGCCGAACATGGCCCCGACAGTCCCGCTGTCCTGCTGACCACGTCGCGCGCGCTTGCCGAAGACACGATGCGCGAAGTTGAACGCCTGCTGCAGATCCTGCCCACCGCCGACCATGCCCGCAAGGCGTGGGAGACGTTCGGCGAAGTGATCGTCGCTGACGACGAAGCCGAGATGGTCCGCATCGCCGACGAAATCGCCAGCGAACATGTGCAGGTAATGACGCGCGACCCCGACTATTTCCTGAAGAACATGACCAATTATGGCGCGCTGTTCCTCGGCCCGCGCACCAACGTCAGCTTCGGCGACAAGGTCATCGGCACCAACCACACGTTGCCGACGAAGAAGGCCGCGCGCTACACCGGCGGGCTGTGGGTCGGCAAATTCCTGAAGACCTGCACCTATCAGCGTGTCACCAGCGACGAAGCTTCGGCGATGATCGGCGAATATTGCAGCCGCCTCTGCGCGCTCGAGGGCTTCGCGGGCCACGGCGAGCAGGCCAATATCCGCGTGCGTCGTTACGGCGGCCGCGATGTCCCCTATGCGGGCGCCGCCGCGCCGCTGGAGCCCGCCGTATGACGATCGGCCGCCGCGAGCTGATCGGCGCCGGTGCATCGCTTCTCGCCGCCGGTCCGGCGATCGCGGCGGCTCAACCTCGAAAGCCGAAATTCCTCTGGGGCGCCGCGACCGCGGCGCACCAGATCGAGGGCGGCAACGTCAACAGCGACTATTGGGTGATGGAACAGGTGCCCGGCACCTATTTCCGGGAACCCTCGGGCGATACTTGCGACAGCTGGAACCGCTGGCGCGACGATCTCGCGCTGGTCAAGGCAGGCGGCATGAACGCCTATCGCTTCTCGGTCGAATGGGCGCGGATCGAGCCCGAGCCGGGACAGTTTTCGGCTGCCGCGCTCGAATATTACCGCCGCATCTGCATGACCGCACGCGAGATGGGGATCGAACCGGTCGTGACGCTCCACCATTTCACCAGCCCCCGCTGGATCGCGGCGCGCGGCGGCTGGGAAAATCCCGAGGTGGCCGATCGCTATGCTCGCTATGCCGAGCGCGCCTCCCGCGCGCTCGACGGTGCGGTAAGCTGGATCTGTACGATGAACGAGCCCAATGCGCAGGTCACCTCGAAGGTGATGCAGCGCGAGCCGTGGGATATCGAGGCGCAGCTGCGCGCGAAGGCCGCCAAGGCCGTCGGCTCCGACCGTTTCCACATGTATTTCCTCGGCGACAGCTTCAAGGTGCGCGACAATTGCATCGCCGCGCACCTCAAGGGACGCGAGGCGATCAAAGTCGCGCTGCCAGGCGCCAAGATCGGTTTGACGCTCGCCCTCCAGGAGCTGGTGGCCAGCCCGGGCGGCGAGGCGCTGTACCGGCGCATCTACGACAATGCCCGCGCGCCCTTTTATGAAGCCGTGAAGGGCGACGACTTTATCGGCGTCCAGACCTATAATCTTTCGCGGGTCGGCCCCGACGGCTATCTTCCGGCGATCACGCCCGCGGCCGAGCGCGACATGTCGGGTTTCGATGCCCCGCCGTCCGCCCTCGCGGCCACCGTTCGCGAAGCGCACCGCGAGAGCGGCGTGCCGGTGATGGTCACCGAAAATGGTATCAATACGCGCGATGATGCGCTCCGCGTGTGGCATCTGCGCGCAACGATCGGCGCGCTTGCCAAAGAGGTCGAAGGCGGGCTTCCCCTGCTCGGCTATATGCACTGGAGCCTGATCGACAATTTCGAATGGAGCTCAGGCTATGTTCCGCGCTTTGGCCTGAGCGAGGTGGATCGAACGACTTTTCGCCGCTCGCCGAAGCCAAGCCTTGCGGCATATCGCCGTCTGATTGCTGAAACACGCAGGAAGCACAGCTGGGCATGACACTGCCAAGCACCCCCTCGTTCCGCCTCGATGGGCGCCGCGCGCTGGTGACCGGTTCAGGCCGAGGCATCGGACTTGCGCTCGCCGCGGCGCTCGCCGAAGCGGGCGCCGAGGTGACGCTCGTCGCGCGCTCGGCAACCGAAACAGCAGGAGGAGCCGATGCTATACAGAAAGCTGGCGGCCGTGCTACTGCCGCGGTTCTTAACGTCTCCCACCTTGAGGAGGTGGAAGAGTTCTTCGCCCAGCGACCGTCGTTTGACATCGTCGTCAACAATGCCGGAACCAATCGGCCCAAGCCGATCCAGGACGTTGTCGAGGCCGACTATAATGCCGTCCTCGATCTTAATGTGAAAGCAACCTTTTTCGTTTCGCAAAGCGCGTCGCGCCGCATGGTCCAAGAAGGCGTCAAAGGCTCGATCATTCACATCGGCTCGCAAATGGGGCATGTCGGCGGCCCGAACCGCTCGCTTTACTGCGCGTCGAAATGGGCGATCGAGGGGATGAGCAAGGCGATCGCACTCGACCTCGCGCCTTTCGGCATCCGCTCGAACACGGTCGCGCCGACCTTCATCGAAACGCCAATGACACGTCCCTTCCTCGACGATCCGGCTTTCAAGGCGAGCGTGCTCGACAAGATCAAGCTCGGACGCCTCGGCCGCGTCGAGGATCTCATGGGCGCGGTGGTATTTCTCGCATCCGACGCGTCCGCGCTGATGACGGGGACCAGCCTCGTCGTCGACGGCGGCTGGACCGCCGAATAGCTCAGACGGCGCTTCCCACACCAACGATCAACCCAAACCACAAGGTGCTGCATGACCCCGCATTTGCTCAACGTTTATAATCGCGCCGATCCGCTGTTCGAGCGAGGCGACGGTTCGTGGCTGTTCACGCGCGAGGGCGACGCCTATCTCGACTGCGTCGGCGGCATCGCGACCAACGCGCTCGGTCATGCCCACCCTGCGCTTGTCGCGGCGCTGACCGGGCAGGCGCAGAAGCTCTGGCACATCTCGAACATGTTCCGCGTCGCGGGTCAGGAGCGGCTCGCCGACGCGCTGACGGCCGCGAGCTTCGCCGACCGCGTCTTCTTCGCCAATTCGGGGACCGAGGCGATCGAATGCGCGCTCAAAATGGCGCGCCGCTATCATTTCGTTCGCGGGGCGCCCGAACGGACGATGATCTACGGCTTTGCCGGCGCGTTCCACGGGCGGAGCTATGCAGCCATCAACGCCGCCGGAAATCCGGCCTATGTCGAGGGCTTCGGCGATCGCCTGCCCGGCTATGCGACGCTCGATCTCGGCGACGTCAAGGCCATCGCAAGCGCCATTGCCGCCTCGACCACCGCTGCGGTCATCATCGAGCCGGTGCAGGGCGAAGGCGGCGCCCGCGACGTCCCGCGCGCGCTCCTCCGCCTCATCCGCGGCCTTTGCCGCCGGCACGGCGTGCTCCTGATCTATGACGAGGTGCAGGCGGGCATGGGCCGCACCGGCCGCCTCTTTGCGCATCAGTGGCACCGCGGCATCGAGCCCGACATCATGGCGGTCGCAAAGGCGCTCGGCTGCGGCTTTCCCGTCGGCGCCTGCCTTGCAACCGCAGAAGCTGCGTCGGGCATGGCACCCGGAACGCATGGCTCGACGTTCGGCGGCAATCCGCTCGCCATGGCGGTCGCGAATGCGGCCTTCGATATCATCGCGGCGCCCGAAACGCTCGCGCATGTGCGCGACGTCGCGCAGCTGCTGCGCAGCGGACTCGAATCCCTCCGCCGCAATTATCCCGCCATCATCCGCGATATCCGCGGGCGCGGGCTGTTGATCGGGGTCGCGCTCCATCCGAACAACCGCGCCTTCGTCGCGGTCGCGCGCGAACAGAAACTGCTGCTCGCGGCGGGCGGTGACAATATCGTTCGCCTGCTGCCCGCGCTCAACATCAGCGCCGCGGACGCAGGCGAGGCGCTCCGCCGGTTCGAGGCGAGCTGCATCGCCATGCAGGTCGAGGCCGCGGCATGACCGCTATACAGTCGATCGATCCCGCGAGCGGCGCAATCCTCTGGGCAGGCGTCGCCGCGACCCCCGCCGAGTGCCGCGATGCCGTCGCGACCGCGCGCCGCGCCCTCGTCTCCTGGTCCGCGCTCGGGCTCGGCGAACGCCGCGCGGCGCTGAAACGCTATCAGGACGAGCTGCGCGCCCGCGACGAGCGCATTGCGACCGACATCAGCCGCGAAACCGGAAAGCCGCTGTGGGAAGCGAGGACCGAAGTCGCGACGATGATCGGCAAGATCGACCTGTCGATCGCCGCGCAGGACGATCGCGCGGGCGAACGCCGCACGGCGATGCCCTTCGGCGAGGCGGTGCTGCGCCACCGTCCGCATGGGGTTATGGTCGTGCTCGGACCGTACAACTTCCCCGGCCACCTGCCCAACGGCCATATCGTACCCGCGCTTCTGGCTGGCGACACCGTGATCTTCAAGCCGTCCGAGCTGACCCCGCTGGTCGGCACGCATATCGCCGAATGCCTCGCCGCGGCTGGTCTGCCCGACGGTGTGTTCACGCTTCTCCAAGGCGGGCGTGAGACCGGCGCCGCGCTTATCGACTGCGATATCGACGGCCTGCTGTTCACTGGATCTTCGGCCGCCGGCATGCATTTCCGCAAGGTCATGGCGGAGCGGCCGAAGGTGATGCTCGCGCTCGAACTTGGCGGCAACAATCCGCTGGTCGCCTGGGATGGCGATCCCGATGCCGCCGCGGCACTGATCGTCCAGTCGGCTTTCATCACCGCCGGCCAGCGTTGCACCTGTGCGCGGCGGCTCATCGTACCCGACAATGCCCATGGGCAGCAGGTGGTAACCGCCGTCCGCGGCTTGGTGGACCGGCTCGTCGTCGGAGCATGGGACGACGATGGCGAGGCCTTCATGGGTCCGTTGATCAGCGCCGAGGCCGCGACGGCCGCGTTGCTACGTCAGAGGGCGCTCATCGACGGGGGTGCCGCGCCGCTGCATCCCATGGCCCCCGTGCCCGGCCGGAGCGCCGCATTTCTTGCGCCCGGCATCATCGACGTCACCGACATGGAGCGCGTCGATGAAGAGATATTTGCGCCGCTGCTGCAACTGATCCGCGTGCCCGATTTCGATGCGGCGATCGCCGCAGCCGAAGACACGGCCTATGGGCTCGCCGCCGGCCTGATCAGTGAGGACCCTTTGCTCTGGGGTCGCTTCCGCAGCACCTCGCGCGCCGGCGTCGTGAATCTCAATCGCCCGACCACCGGCGCCAGCGGCGCCTTGCCCTTCGGCGGATCGGGCGCGTCGGGCAATCATCGGCCGAGCGCCTATTATGCGGCCGACTATTGCGCCTATCCGGTCGCCAGTCTTGAGGCGCCCGCCCTCGCCGATCTTCTCCCCGATATGCGCGGTTTGCGACAGCCCTTGCAATTATTGCATGCGGATGCATTATGAATTCGACAGCCCGGGAAAACCGGGAAGCATAAAGGGGACGACGGCGTGAGCAATCTTGAAAGCGCTCCAGCGCAGCAGCCAACGCCGCGCGGTGGAAAGCCCGTCCCCACCGTTCGCGACAAGACGATGTACGGGCTCGGCAGCACTGCCGAAGCGATGGTCTATACGACGACGGCCAGCTTCCTCCTGATCTTCTACAATCAGGTCCGCGGGCTCGATCCCAGCCATGTCGGATTGGCTCTGGCGGCCGGCCTGGTGGTGAATGCGGTTTTCGATCCGCTCGTCGGATCATGGTCCGACCGCACCCGGTCGCGCTGGGGGCGCCGCCATCCCTTCATGTTCGCGTCGATCCTTCCCGCGGCTGTCTGCTTCTTTCTCCTCTTCAACCCGCCCGACGGGATGAGCGAGATTGCCGAGCTTGCCTGGCTGACCGGCTTCAACGTTGTGCTGCTACAGGCGATGACGCTTTTCCATGCGCCACATCTGGCGCTCGGCGGCGAGATGTCCGACGACTATCTCGGCCGGTCGAGCATCATGTCGTACAACACCTTCTTCCTGTGGGTCGGCGACACGCTTGGCTGGGTTCTGTCCTTTGCCTGGTTCTTCCGCGCGACGCAGGAATTCTCGAACGGTGCGCTCGACGCGTCGCGCTACCCGTTGTTCGCGGCGACCTTCTCGATCCTCATCATTCTCGTCTTCGCCTCGTCGAGTTACTGGACGCGGCGCTTCATCCCCTATCTGCCGCAGACCCAGCCCGACGCGCCGAAATTCAGCGCGCGCGGCTTCGCGCGCGACTTCATGCAGGCGCTGTCGAACCGCAACTATGTCGTGCTGCTGATCGGCATGTTCTTCCTGTCGCTGATGACGGGCGTGCGCGGTGGCCTCTGGTTCTATGGCGCCAGCTATTTCTGGCAGATCGACAACAGCCAGATCAGCCTGTTCGCGATCGGCAGCTTCATCGGTTATGTCTTCGGCGCCTTCGTCGTCACGCGGCTGCACGACCGCTTCGACAAGCGATGGACCGGCATGGTCGCGGTCATCCTTTACTGCGTCGGCCCGGCGATCCCGTTGCTGCTCGGCTATATGGGAATCCTGACGCCGCAGACCCCCGGCCTGCTCTGGATCCTGATCGCCTTCTCGGTGCTCCAACACGCACCGTACAGCGTGATGACGACGACCGTCTATTCGGCGCTGGCGGATATCGCCGACGAGAATGAACTGAAGTTCGGCGTGCGGCAGGAAGGCATTCTCTATGCCGCACGGACCTTGTTCGCCCGCGTCGACCAGGCCATAGGCACGGCGCTCGCCGGCTGGGTGCTGGCGGTGATCGCCTTCCCTGCAAAAGCCGTGCCGGGCGAAGTCTCTGAGACGGTGTTGATGGCGCTCGCCGGCGCCTTCGTCCTCTCGACCATTCCCGGACTGATCGCCGCGATCTTCTACGGCATGCTGCGGGTAACGCGCGAAACCTACGACAATACCCGCGCCGTTCTGGCCGAACGGCACAATGACACGGAAACGGCGGCGACGGTCTAGGCGCGAATATCGCTGGCGAGCGCCGCCGCGCCGCGCAGCAGGAATTCCTGATCCGACGCAAGGATGAAAAGGCTCGCGCCCTGCTGGCGCCATAGCGGGACGTCGCCCGCGCGGCCGAGGAACATGCCGACCGTGCGGCCCGCCGCGCGCCCGGCCGCGCAGATGCGCTCGACCGCCTGCACGACGATCTCGTCGTCGGGTGTCGCGGCACCCAGCGAGATGGTGAGGTCAGCGCGGCCGATGAACAGCGCATCGATCGCATCGATGGCCGCGATGGCGTCGATCTCGTCGAGTGCCTCGGCATCCTCGATCTGCGCGATCACCACGACGTCTTTCGCTGCCTCGCGGTGCCCCGCCATCCCTTTCGTCGTGTAACCTGCGGCGCGCGAGCTGCCCGCAAAGCCGCGGCCGCCCGGACCATAGTGGCAGGCGCGCGCGACGGCCTGGGCCTCTGCGGCCGATCGGACATGCGGGATGACGACGCCATCGGCCCCGCCGTCGAGCGCCTGAAGGAGCGCCGCCGGATCGGCCGATGCCGGCCGGACAAGCACCGGCATATTTCCTGCCCGCGCGGCAAGGATCGCGATATCGAGCGCGGTGCGATCGAACGGCGCATGTTCGGCATCGAGGACCAGTGCATCGAGCGGCGAATGCGCCAGCACCTCGACGACATGCGGGTGCGGCGTCTTGACCCAGGTGGCGGCCAGCAATTCACCGGCCCGAAGGCGATCGCGGAATCCGGTCATGACGCCATTTCTCCGATGCGAATATGGGAAAGCCAGGCCTTCAGCGCCGTAGCGAGCCGGTCGGGTTGCTCGAGCGGGAGCATATGGCCCGCGCCTTCGATGACATGAAGCTCGGCATCGGCCGCTTCCGCGGCCATTCGCTCGTGCCACTCGGGCGGACAGAGCCGGTCTTCGCGCCCGCAGGCGAGGAAGAGCGGCTTGTCGATTTTCGCGACGATTGTGCGCTGGTCGGGCCGCGTCCGTAGCGCCTCGCTCTGCCGCACGAAGACGTCCGCACCGAGGCCAAGCGCCATGTCGAGGATCAGCGCGCGAAGCCCGGCGTCGCCCTCATTTTCCGCGGCCAGATAATTCGGCATCAGCTGGTCGGTGACGATGCTCTCGAGCGCACCACCCTGCGCTGCCTGCTGCTGCGCCGGCCGGACCGCCGCCCGTTCGGGCAAGTCCGCCGACGCATTGGTGTCGAGCAGCGCAAGCCCCGCAATCCGTTCGGGCGCCAGCGCCGCGATCATCAGCGCAGTGATGCCGCCCATGGAAAAGCCGACGGGAATGACCGGCCCACCGGTCTCGGCCAGAACGCGCTGCGCCATTCCGGCGATACTGTCATCCTTGTCGAGCAGGGGGCGGACGACGGACCAGCCCTGCAGGCTGGAGTCGATACCGCGCCACAGACGCGCGTCGCACATATTTCCTGGCAACAGCAGCAGCGTGGGGCGCGTGGTCATCCGACATGCGCCCGCCACGGCGCCGCGGTGACGGCCGCCTCGCCGGCAAGATCGCGGACCACATGATGTTCCACGACACCCGATCCGTCGAAGCGGAACCGCACCGCCGCGAAGGAGAATCCCGCGCTGCGCACGGCATCCGGTCCCAACCGGAACAGGGCAAAAAGTGCCGCGCCGCGATCGCCGTTGCTGAAGGCGCGCAGGACGAAAGGCCGCGTGCGATAGGCTCCCTCGCCCTCCCCTGCCGCCCAGCCATGCGCGAGGTTCGCACCGATCGCCACGACGGTGGCGGCAGCATCGGCCGCCAGCCCCGGGTGATCCTCGGCACGAAAGGACACATCGACGCGCGACTGGCGAAGGTCGGTATCGAACGCCACGCCGATCGCGGGCTCGACCGCGCCCGGTTCTCCGGGACCGAGGCGCCAGATGCGCGCGATCAGGTCGCCATAGGTCGAAGCGAAAAGGGCATTCTCGCCTTCGAAGATCGCGACATGCCCGTCGGCTTCCAGAACATCCGCCGCGTCCGAAAAGACGATGGGCGCGCGGCGGAACGCATGGACCGCCGCCTCTTCGCCGAACAGTTCGGCGCCGCCCGCATGCAACCGCACCGGCGGAAGGAGCGCTCCGGCGGGGCGTTGTCCCGCTACGAGCGCGAGAAGGGCCGATCGCGCGCTCATGCTCCCAGTCCCCCGGAAATCTGTCGCAACACAGCCAGCTCGTCGAAGACCGTGATATCCTCGACGATCAGCCCCCCACGCAGGCGGTAGTGCGAAATAGCCATCACCAGCAGCTCGCGGCCCGTCGCCGGACCCCAGACGCCGGCACCAGCGTGGACACCCGCGAGCGACCAGCGCAGCGCGACGGCAATATCGCCGCCAGGGAGCGGCCTCGCCGCGATATGATCGAGCGTGAACGACGGGCGCTGCAGGCAGGCGCGGATCTGCGTGAGACAGCCGACCCAGAAGCCGCGTCCGAAGCCGATCCGGTTGGTCGGCCAGCGGATTTCGGCCGCAGGCGACAGGCGCTTCGCCGCCTCGCCATAAAGATCGTCGCGCAGCGCGAGGCGCAGCATCGACGCCGGAATTTCCGCCGGATGGCCGGCGGGAATCGCGACATCGCCGCCGCCCCGTACCTTGGCGATCGCCTCGGCACGCCAGGCATGGCGGCCTTGGTCGCCCGCGCCATCGACCCCGGCCTGCCGCTGCGCGACCGCCCAGGGGTCGCCGCCGATCTGCCATATTGCGCGCAGATTGTCGCGAACCAGCCATTCCTCGACGATGCGGTTTTCTCGGCACAGGCAGTCGGCGATCGTCGTCGCACCCGCTTCGCGCCGCGTTGCGGGACCGAGCATGCCATCGTCGCCTAGCTGCGTCGAACTGCTCATGATCCGGTGCGAGCTGTAGAGATGGCCATCGCCCTCATCGCTCCAGATGACGTCCTCGCCGATCACCTGCCGGTCGCTCGACATGGCGAGCGCGCCGATCGTGTTCTGCACGACGACTTCGCACCCGACCTGCGGGCCGGCGAGTGTGTGCATGACGCAGTCCTCGCTATAGTGCGTCCGGCAGAGGCCTATGTCCTTCTCTTCCCAGATACGGTGGGTGCAGCGGATGATATAGTCGACGAAGTCCCGGTAGACCGGCTCATATCCTGGCAGTTCCTGCCGCCGCGGCCCTTCGGCCATCAGGTCGGCGAACGAGCGGCCGACGGGCGAGAGCACCTCGGGATGCGCGTCCCAGCTCATGCCCGATACGCCTGCACGAGGACGCTTAGCTCGTCGAAGATCATCCACTCCTCGACGATCTTGTCGCCGGCAAACCGCATATGGCTGATCCCCATCATGAAGACGGGGCGTCCGGCGGGGCATTCGCCCAGCACGCCGCCCGGTGCGGTCGTGCCTTCATAGACCCAGCGCACCGCGACGATCACGCCGTCGCTCTCCTCGCTGTGGCAGACATTCTCGACGCGCAGCACGCCATCGGGAATGGCCGCCTGGACGTGGAGATGCAGCGCGCTGATGTTGCGGATGCCGCTCGCGACCCGCCCGCCGCCGGCGTGGACGATGGCGTCGGCCGTATAATATTGGCTAAGCCAGTCGAAGCGTTTCAGGTTCCAGACATTGTGGAACATGTGCCGCATCCAGCCGTCCATCGTGTCGGTCGGCAGGTCGAGTTTCTGGCGCGGCGCCTGCCCGACGAGCCGCGTTTCTGGCGACAGCATCGGGCTTTCCAGCATCGGATTTTCGGCGAAACGCTGCGCGACGTCGTGGATGTCGAACCCGAGCTGGCGGACCTGCGCGCCGGCGTCGCGGACCAGCCATTCGGTGTGGATCCGGTTGTCCTTGCTGACGCAATCGGCGGCAAAGCGGATCGACGCGCGGCGGCCGGTCGCGGGACCATAGCCGCTGCGCCCGACGTTGGTCGAACGGCTGTGCCCGAGGTGCGAGGTATAGAAACCCTCATTTTCGTCGCCGCTCCACGCGACGTTGAGATGATGGATTTCGCCGTCGGGGAAGGAATTGAGCGTCGAAATCGTGCCCGAAATCACCTCCTCGACCGAGCGCACCACGCCATAGGGCGAATAGATTGTGCAGCTCGCGTCATAGGTGTCGTAGATGCGGCCCACCGCGCGATCCATCCAGATCTCGTCGGTGATGCGGACGATATAGTCGACAATATCGGTGAAATGATCCTCGAACCCGGCCATCGGCTGCGTCCGCTTGCCGGTCGGTGTCAGCAGCTCGTTGGTATCGCGCTTGCGGATCTGTGTGACCGGCGGGCGTTCTGGGAGGGCAAAAGGCAGCATATCTCTCTCGTTCAGACCGGAAGATGATGAATGGTGTCGCCGACCCCGAGGTCGAGCAGCTTGGCCAGATCGGCACCGACGGTGCCGTCCGCTCCGACCGTGCCGCGCGCGAGCCGAAACGCAGGCCCCGTCCCCGTCGCGACGATCGAGGCCTCCGCGGACCCGAGATCGGCATTGGCCTCGGCGATATGCGCGACCACCGTCTGCCGGCTGTCGCGTACCGTCCGCACGGCTTCGATATCAGCCACGAGCGTCGGGCCGCCATCGAAAATATCGACATAGTCCCCCGCGACGAACCCTTCGGCCAGCAGCATCTCGAAAGCAGGCCGGCCGTCGTTGTGCGGGCGGCCGAGCGCCGCCTGCGCCGTCTCGGGGAGCATCGACACATAGAGCGGATAGCGCGGACCGAGGTCGGCAATGAACTGGTTCCCCGCCAGCGCGCCGGTGCGGTCGGCGTCGGGAAATTCCATGTCGTAGAAATGGTGGCCGATAGCGTCCCACACGGGCGCGCGTCCGGCCGCGTCCTGATAGCCGCGAAGCTCGGCGATCACCTTGCGGCCGAACCATCCGCGATGCGCGGCGATGAACAGGTAGCGCGCACGCGCGGCGAGCGCGCCGAGCGCGTGGCCACGGCGTCGCGGATCGACGAACAGCCCGCCGACCTCGGTCTCGCCGTCGAAATCATTGACGAGGTTGAGCACGGTCTGCGCCTTGCGGATGCCGACCGCGCGCGAGTGCGAGACCTGCCGCGTCAGACGGTAGCTGTAGAAGGGCCATTCGGCACCGACGCGCGGAAAAATGCACGAAGTGCCGACGATCGCTTCGTCCATCTCGACCATCAGAAGGATCGCCGCCCCCGCCTCGCGCGCCTCGGCGCTTGCGACCGCCTCTGCGCTGGCGCGCAATTTTGCGGCGAGCGCCGTCCGGTCGGGCGGAAGGTTGGTCAGTCCCGATCCCGCCGCCTGCGCCAGGGCGAGCAGTCCGTCGATGTCCTCTTCGCGGGCCACACGAACGCGCGGAGCGGCGACGGCCATTTGCGCCTCGGGCGCTGCGTACAGGGTGGTTGCATCCGTCATCGACCATCTCAATGACAGTTTTTGCATCCGCATGCAATATGAATGATCGGCTATTCGAGGCGCGCCGAATGACCTGTTATCAGGCTCCCCGCGAAGGTGCGGGTTTCAGGCGGGAGGTCCGAATCTTCGATGCGTTCGAGGATCATCGAAACGGCTGCCTCGGTCATGCGGCGCACGGGCTGCCTGATTGTCGAAACGCGGTAGCTCGCCCACTTCGCCGGGGCGACGCCATCGAAGCCGGCGATCGAGAGATCTTCGGGGACGCGCAATCCCAATTCATGCCGGGCGCAATCGATCGCGCCGATCGCCATCAAATCATTCGCGCAGATCAGCGCGTCGAGCTTGCCCCCGGTGCGCTTCTGGAGATCGCGCAGGCCCGAGGCGCCGCTTTCATAGTCGAAGGCCCCCGAACTGACGACCGCTTTCAACCCCAGTTCTTTCAGCCGCTGCTGCGCGGCGCGAACGCGTTCCTGGCTGACCGAACTGTCCTCGGGCCCGGAGATGATCCCGAACGAGCGATGGCCCGCCCCGAACAGCCCGTCGATCAGCTGTCGCTCGCCCGCTTGCGAATCGCAGCACACGCTCGCGACTGGCTCCTCTTCTGCGATACGGTTGTAGAGGACGACCGGGACACGGTGCCGCGCGAAATCGCGCAGCTTCTCCGATGAGAGATGGGCCGCCACGATCGCCCCATCGACGCGGTACCGCCACACCTGATCGAGGATCCGGTCGACGTCGCTTTCGGCCTGCAACGCGAACAGCAGAACGCGAATGTCATGATCCGACAGACGCTTGGTGATCTCGGCGAGAACCTCGGGATAATAAAGGTTCGTCAGGTTCGAAATCAGGACCGCGACGAGATTGCTGCGCTTCGTGATCAGCCCCGACGCCATGGCATTGGGGTGATAGCCGAGCGCCTTGGCCGCCGCGAGAACCTTCGCCCGCGTTTTGGGCGCGATGCTCGAACCCGGACGAAAGCAACGAGAAACCGCCGACTGCGATACGCCTGCGAGCTTCGCCACATCATAAGATGTGGGGGCCGCGCCATTCGCGCTCACCGGCTCGCTATTCTTCTTCATCTGCGGTTTGGGATTTGCCATTCCCGCTGGTTCGATGATTTAGCGGGCTGGCTCAAGCAAAAAAATTGCGCGGCGCCTGTCATCTCGATCCGCTCACGGGCTTTTGCGAGATCAACAGCACACTTCCCTGCGGTCCCATAGGGATCGTCACCTCGCCGGGCGACGCCGGCGACGTCCCGCCCCAAGCGCTTGTCCAGGCGGGGCTGCCCCAGCTTTTGGGAAGCGCGATGCGGATCGTTCGTGCGCGATCGGCGTCGTCACGCAGGCCTTCCTCAAGATTTCCGGAGAGCAGCCGCACGCGGCCGTCGCGTCCGCGCCAGGCGGCGAAGGTTCCCGTTTGCTGCAGGTCGATTTCGCCGGCGCGGACCGTGTCGCTTTCGGCGAGTTGCGCGGTCAATGTCGCCGACGCGAGCGCATAGGGTACCGGTGAGCCGTTCATATTGTCGATCAGCGGGCGGTACCAGACATCGGACAAGGGCACGGGGTCCCACGCAACGATGTCCACGCCGCCGGACCTGTGGCGGACCAGACCGGCAAAACTGCCGAACGCATAGATGCTGTCGGCAGGGCTGGCACGGTTGTTCCGCGCCGGCGGCGGCGATGTGAAGGTCGAGGGGAAGTTTCGCAGCGAAAGCGCTCCCGAAGCCTGACCCAGCGTCGCCGTCAGCCTCAGATCCTCGACCCTCGGCGCGTGCTTCGTCGCGCTCGCCCCGGCAAGCCGAAGCAGCGCCGCGTCGGTCCCATGATCGAACCCGCCGAAGAAGGCCATGGGCTGCCCGCCTGCGGCAAGCTTCTCGATCATGGCGAGATCCTTGGCGGGCAGCGGTTTGGTCGCACCAAAAACGAACAGCGGCGCCTTTACCTGGGGCACCCATTCCATGCGCGTGATCGAAAGGATCGGCACCGGCCATTTGATCAGCGAACCGACCTGTTCGTCGATCCGGTCGCGCGGATCGCCGAGCGCCGCGATCCCCTGAACCTGCGCCGCGGCAACGTCGCGCGAATAGACCATCGTCGGCCCATAGACCTCGGTCATCGAGGCCGCGTCGCGTGCAGCTTCGTTGAGGTTGGCGGCGAGGAAGGACACGTCTTCGGGACCGAGCAGATCCTTGCCGCGATTGCCCCACGAAATATAGCTTCCTGCCGGCACCTTGAGGCCATCAGGCGTCTTTACCGCGATATGCGCATAGGCCCAGATCGCCCAGCGCAGGCGGTCGGGCGTGGTGTGGATCGTATCCCAGCTCTCCCACGCATCGAAGGTGTCGGTGAGGAAATAATGGCGCACCTTGCTGTTCGCGAGCACGGCCGCATGCTGCAGCATCGACCCCTGCTGATAGGTCCAGCCGAGGATCGGCGCATTCCAGTAGGTCTGTTGGCGGACTCCGATCTCGTTCCACGCACCCGACCAGGTCTGATCGACAAAGATGTCCAGAAACCCTTCATTCGCAATCCGCTCGACGTCGATCCCGTTCGACCGCCAGTCCGAGACAGGCGACGCGGCCGTCGACCACATCATGAGGAGCGCCTTCGGGTTCGCCTTCTTGGTGTCGCGGATGAAGGTGGCAACGCCGCTCGTCATCCGGTCGGCGGTCGCGGCATCGGGAACATGATCTCCAAATGGGCCGTAGCGCGTGAAGCCGCGGGGAAAGCTCATCGAATCGCGCAGCATCAGCGCGTCGAGGCCCACATCGCGGGACAGGGCACCCCACTGCGCCGCAAAGGCCGTGTGTACCGGCATGCCTTCCGATATTCCCTGCGGCAGACCCGCCCGCGGCGTCGGGTCGCGGCGCAATCTGGCCAAGGGATCGAAGTTGCTGCTGGACTCGATGGCGCCTTCCGCATCGACCCGCCAACGCGTCCAGGCTTCCGGATGATCGATCGAGAAGGGCGTCTTTTCGCCATAGGTGCCGTCGCCGCCGACGATCAGCGAACCGACCTTGAAATCGGCGATCCCGCGCGCCCTGCCCTCCGCGCGCAGCGCGTCCGCCAAGCGCTTGAAATCGCCATAGGTCCATTTTCCGTAGCCCGACTGCGCCTGATGATTGTCGGCTGCGCTATAGCGGGTGCGCCATGCCGCCTGCCGCTCCGCCGTGGTTCCGGGCAATTGGCCCGAGATCGGCATCCCGATCTCCTGCCCGCTGCCTTTTGGAAAGAATATCGGCTGCGCGAGCGATCCCTTGTAATCCATGATATAGTTCACGGTCATGGCAGGATTCAGGATCACACCGCGATATCCCGCGACATTCTTGTAAAGCGGCGCATAGCGCTCCCAGAAGCGCTTCGCCGAGCCTTCGGGATCGGTGCCGTCGAACCAGTAAAGGTCGATCTCGACCCAGCGGTCGTGCGGGGCAGGCCCGGTAGCCTGCTTGGCCTGCGCGGTCAGCGCAAACGAGAAAATGGCAAGTGCGCCGAGCATCCAGCGGATATAATTCCGGATCATTTCACGCCGCGCGCACATTTTCACCCTCCGCTATGATTTGCGAGACCGCAGCATGCAGATATTGCATTCGCTGTCAAACATGAAGCGCAAATGCGTCAAAATCACCTTTGATATTGGGGAGAATGTACGGATTTTCAGGATCTATTGCCGTTTGACAATATTGCTTTCGAATGCAACTCTGAACCGAGCCATGCGGAGAGATTGTCGATGACCGATATCAATGGCGCGAACAAGCGCTTGCTTTTGACCATGTTCGAAGCGCTGGCCTCTGCGCGGTGCGAGCAGCACGCGGACATCCTCGGGCAATTCTGCCACGCCGACTGTATCTGGGATATCTTTCATCCCTTCAACCGGATCCAAGGCAATGAGGCGGCGGCAGCGCAATTCTGGCAGCCCATGGCGACGGCCTTCCCGGACTGGGAGTATCGCCCGGCGCTGCTGCTCGGCGGCAGCTATGAAGATCATCCGCATGTCAGCAGCTGGGGCCATGTCATGGGGACCCTCGCTGCACCCTGGCTCAACATTCCTGCGACGCTTCAGCTGAGCCTCCTGCGTTTCGGCTTCGATGCCCGGCTGCGCGACGGCAAGTTCGAGCGCGTCCACATCCTTCTCGACCTCGTCGACCTGTTGCGCCAGGCTGGACACTATCCGCTCCGCGCGATGCCCGGCACGGCGGAGCAATGGCCCTTCCCACCCGGCGACGCCGGCTTCTCGCCGGGTTGTAGCGACGGGGAACTCGGCGCCCGGACGCTAGCGATCATTCTCGAGATGCAATATGGCCTGCCCAAGGGCAGCGACGTCACCGACATCGAATCCGCCCGCGCAGCGCACAGCCCGCACTGGCACGACAATATGAACTGGTACGGCCCGGCCGGGATCGGATCGAGCCGGGGGCTGCGCGGATTTCGCGACTATCACGGCGCGCTGTTCCTGAAAGCCTTCCCCGACCGTTCGGGCGTGGCCAGGCCGCCCGAAGGCCCGCCCGACCGCCCCGGCGACTATATAAGGCTGGGCGACGGCCGCGTCGCGGTGACTGCGGGCTGGCCCGCAATGCGTGCCACCCACACCGGCGGCCAGTGGCTCGGCCTCCCCCCTACCGGCGCCAGCCTCGAAATGCGCGTCGCCGACTGGTACCGCCTCGACCGCGACGACAGGATCATCGACAATTGGGTGATGATCGACATTCCGCATCTGCTCGACCAGATGGGCCTCGATATCTTCGACGACGTCCAATTCTTCGCCGACCGCTCGATCCCCCGCCTGCGGACAGGGGGCTAGGATGACCGGCGCTCCCGGAGATCATCGCGACACGCCGTTCGCCTTGCCGGAACGGCCCAAAGCCACGCAGGTTCGCCAGATCGACAAGTCGGCGCTGCGCGGTCCTGCAGGGCCGCGAACGATGCCCATGCAGGGGTTCGAGGACCAGTTCGTCGACATCGTCGACTATATCGTCCGCATCACCGAGGAGATCTGGACCGACCGCGCGATCGGACGGATCTACGACACCTATGACGCGAGCTGCACCATATATTCGCCCTATGGCGTGACGCGGTCGGTCGAGGAGGTCGTGGCGAATACGATCGAGACGATGACCGCCTTCCCCGAAGACGAAGCGCTGCACCTCAATGTCGCGTGGAGCGGCGACGGCCGGCAGGGCTTTTATACCAGTCACCTCGGCTGGCTGCGCACCACGAACAGCGGCGCATCGATATGGGGGCCTGCGACCGGACGCGAGGTCAGCTATTGCTTCGTCGCCGATTGCATCAGCCGCGACAACCGCATCCATACCGAATGGCTCGTCCACGACGCCGGCGCGCTCGTCCGGGCGCTCGGGCTCTCGATCGACGAGGCGGCGGAGAGGGTCGCGGCGCTGCCGCGCGCCGAAAGCTTCCTTCTCGTCCCGGCGAGCCCGAACGCCCGGCCCCGCCCGGCGGAGCACCGGCGCACGACACCCGAAGGGTGGATGCGGGGCTTCCTCGACGACATCTGGACGGCACGGCGGCTCGACCGGATTGCCACCTTCTATGCCGCTGATGCAGTCACGCACTGGGCGGGCGGACGCACTGCGGTCGGTCCAGGCGACCTTGCCGGCCTGATCGTGGCGACGATGACCGCCCTGCCGGACGCCGTGATGGACGTCGAGCACATATGCTGGTCCGAGGAGCGCGACGGGATCGTCGTCGCGGTCCGCTGGAAACTGTCGGGCTCGACCCGCCGCGGCGGCATCCTCGGCGATGCCCTTCCGGAAGGCCGGTTCATCGCCGTTCCTGGCATCAGCCATTTCCGTTTCAAGGACGGAATGATCGCCGAGGAATGGACAGTCTTCGACGAAGTGGCGGCTGTTGCCGGAGCATTGGCGACCCGCCACGCAGCCTAGGACCGGCCGCGGCGTCCTTTCTCGTGCGTAACAGGCCCTGCGCGCCCGTCCGGAAATAAAAAAGCCGCGCGAAACCGGGTTTCGCGCGGCTTTTTTTTCATTCTGTTGCAGATCAGAAGCGGTAGCCGAGCCGGACACCATAGGTGCGAGGGTCGTCGTAAGTGCCTTGAATCTGCCCATTTGCGCTGACCGTGATCCGGCCCAGCGTCGCCTTGTTCTCGAGATTCTGGACGAACGCCTGAATGCTGAGGTTTCCGTTCCGGTCGACCCAGGTAATGCGCGCGTCGGTCTTGAAATAGGACTTCTGTTCGATATTCGGCGCGGCCGGGGACAGCAGGTATCTCCCGCTCCACATCGTATTGAACTGCGGCGTCAAGGTTCCCCCGCTTCCGAGGTCGATGTCGTAAGATGCGCCGAACTGCGCCGACCAGTCGGGCGTGTTCTGCACACGCCGGTCCTTCGGAATATAGGCGTAGGAGAAGTTGTTGATCCCGGTGAGGACGAAGTCTTCGGGGTTCGTCTGCGCGTTCGGGAAATAGCCGCCACCGACACCATAATTCTGCGGCGCCGTCGGAGGGAAGGAGCCTGCGCCGCACGAAGGCTGCGAGATGTAGAAGCAGATGAAGTTGGCGGGAACAAAGGTCGGATAGTCCTTGTACCGCGCGCGCAGGTAATTGACCGACGCGTTGAGCGTCAGGCCGGGTACGGGCTTGGCGATCATCGACACTTCAGCGCCGGGTGCGCGCTGCGATCCGGTGTTGAAGATAGTCGTCACATTCTGCGAGACGCCGTTGATGATCACCGCCTGGGTCCCCTGTGCCTGCAGGTCCGAGTAGAGGTTGAGGAACGCCGTAAAGTTCAACTGCAGGCGGCGATCGAAAAACTGGTTCTTCGATCCGATCTCGAACGCCCGGACGCCTTCGGAATCGAAGGTCGTGATAAGGCCGGGCGAGTTCGCCGCGAGCGCGCCGGCGCCGAACCCGCCCGAATGGCGGCCGGTGCTATAGCTCGCGTAGAGCATGTTATCGGGTGTCAGCTGATAGTCGACGGCGACGCGATAGGTGCCGAACTTGAACTTCCGGTCGCCGCATAGCGTGTAGAAGTAATTCGGGACGGTCGCGACCGGTGTGCTGCTCTGGTTCGTCGAGATCGGCTGCGGCGTGAAGCCGCCGCAGGTCAGGTTGGCGAACGTGTCGCTGTAAAAGGGATTGACCGCATAATAATTGTTCGGATTGGCGAACCCCTGTGCCGCCGCATATTGCCCCGCGAACAGCGTGCCATTGGTCGGCGCCTGCGCGATGGTCCTATATTGCTTGTCGTCGATCGTGTAGCGCGCGCCGGCCGTGATCGTGAGCTTGTCGGCGATCGTGTAGGACGCTTGGCCGTAGACCGCATAGGACTTGGTCGACGCCTGGGCGAGGCTGCGCGAATCGAAGATATTGCCGGTCGTGAAGTTCAGATTGCACGCCGCGGGCGTGGTGTAGCTGAACTGGCAGCCATTGGCTGCGCCATAACCGCCGATGGCACCGTAAAGGACGGGCAGCCCCTGCGCTGCGGCGGTCGCCGTGCTGTAGGTGCGGTTCAGATAATAATAGGAGCTGCCGTCGCGCCCGGTCTCGGACAGATAGTAGCCGCCAATCGTATATTGAAACGGTCCATCGCCGGTCGACTGAAGCTGCAGTTCCTGCGTGAATACCTTCGACCGCGTCCCGTTCACGAAATATTGCAGCGGGATCGGGCCGCCGTCGCCGTCGCCGCCGTTCACGGTACGGAATTTGGTGTAGGACGTGATCGAGCGCAGCAGGATGTCCGGGCTGACCTGGAAATTGATTACCCCGCTATACTGCTGCTGCTCGAGATCTTCGTACGGCTTGGCGTCGTAAACCGACTTATAGGGTCCAGGCAGCGGAATGCCGACGTCCGCGCCGTTGACATCGGCGATACCGTCGCGGAACGCGTTGGTGAACGGATAGAGCGTGCCGGTCCCCGGATTGAGGCCATTGAAACCTCCGGTGCCGTTGGCGGCACCCGGGAAGGTGTAGCTCTGGCCGTTGAAAACGACGGTGCCGCCGGGCGCGGTGACGAGCGCCGGATCGACCGCGACGCCGATCACCTTCCCGTTGACCGAGTTGAAGCCATTGTCGTCGCGAACATAATAGCTGCCGCGCAAGAAGACTTCGAGCCGGTCGTCGAGCGAGGGAGGCGCCCAGCGCAGCGTGCCGCGAAGATAATATTCCTTCTTGTCCTGGAGGTCGGCGCTCTTGCTCACGATGCTCTTGAGATAGCCGTCGTGCCGCTCGACTTCCCCCGCAACGCGCAGTGCCAGACCCTCGGTGATCGGAACGTTGACGAAACCTTCGGCGCGGACCCGATCATAATTTCCGTAGATGAGATCGAAGCCGCCTTCGAAACGGTCCGTCGGCTTTGCGGTGCTCAGCGAAATATTGCCGCCATAGCTGTTGCGACCGAACAAGGTCCCCTGCGGTCCCTTCTGGACTTCGACCCGCTCGAGATCGACCAGCGTGGCCGATGCCTGCTGCGGGCGCGCCTGGTAGATTTCGTCGATGTAGAAGCCGATGCGCGGATCGGAATTGAGACCGATGGCCTCGGTGTAGACGCCGCGAATGGCGGGACGCTCGGCGGCGCCCGAACGACCCAGACGCAAACCCGGCACGACCTGCGCAAGGCGGCTGACATCGCTGATGTCCTGTTCGCGGATGTCGTCGCCGCTGAGCGCGGTGACCGATAGAGGAACCTGTTGCAGGCGCTCTTCGCGGCGCTGCGCCGTGACGACGATCTCGCCGACCGTATTATCGTCCTGCGCTGCTGGTGGAGAAGCCGCCGGGTCCGCGTCCTGAGCCAGCGCCGAACCGCTGATCAGACCGAATGAAGCGACAGAACCGAGCAGCGCCCCACGCGCCGCCCGCATTGCAAAAGTCCGATTCCGACTCATCTCTGCAGTCCCCTTTTTATCCGGCAATTATGCCATGCCTATCGTTATGCGTGAGACGTCACATATTTTGCCTTCGTTTGCAACAATTTTGCCATCCACTATCAGCCATAAGGCCATCAAGAAGATGAAATGAGAAATTAAAACACATATTATCAATATTTTGTATAGAATTATCGGACACGCAACAATTTGACTGCGAAGCCATTTTTGCGCATTATTCGCAATGAGTGTCCCAGAATCGACCCGACGCCGCCGAACCTGCGGACAGAATGGCGCCGATTCGAATTGTGGAGGCAGGCGGTGCCTCGATGGCACACGCCGGACCGGATATCCGACGCGCCGGCTATCTTTCCTGGTGTTGGCAGGCAGCCCGCGCCCTTTCGGCGCACAGTGGTCGAGCGGAAATCGGTCTTCAGCCGAACCCGGCGACGCCGTTGGCGGCGCAAACGATGGCTCGCGGCGCCGTCAGCGCGGCTCTCGGACGGCATTCCCGTGCACGAGCGGCGGCGCCGTTTCGCCGCGCCGCCGCTCTTTCGCCACGTCAGAACTTGTGGCCGACCCTCAAACCCACCGTGCGGGGCTGAATGTAGATTCGATAGACTTCGCCAACGGGGTCCGCTGCGGTGGGCCCGCAATAGTTGATATTGCAGCGCGCGGCGCGGGTCTGCTGGCCGCGCGCATCCGTAATATTGCGGGCAAACAGCTCGAAGTCCCACCCCGACTTTGACACGCCGATCGTGCCGTCGAGCTGGAAGAAGGCGGGCAGAACGCCCGTCTTTCGTGCATCCGCCACCGATATCACCGGCGTGCGGCGGCCGGCATAGGCCCCGTTGAGCTGTATGTGGGCTCCATAATCTCCCATGTCCCACTCGTAGCGCCCGACGACATTGGCTTTGAACTTCGCGGTAAGCGGAAGGCGTGTGCCTGCCGGCGCCGCAACCGCCGTCCCGAAGGGGATGAAGTCCTTGCGGAGCTTGGCATCGACATAGGCTGCGGCAGCGGTGAGCGAGACGCCGGGCGCCGGCCGGATCGCGATGTCGCCCTCGATCCCGCGGGACCGCGCACGCCCGACATTCCCGATGAGCGCAACGCCGCTCGCCCCCGGCTGCTGAAAACTGACCTGCACATTCTTCCAGTCCTCGTGGAAGATCGTGGCATTGATGGTGAGGCGCCGGTCGAAGAAGCTGTTCTTTGTGCCGATCTCATAATTGTAGAGCTCATCCGCTCCGAACGGCGCGGCCGTGCCCGCGCGGTTGATGCCGCCCGGCCGGAAGCCCGTCGATGCGGTCGCATAGATCAGATTGTCGTCGGTGATCTTGTAACTGGCGTTGGCTCGCCACGTCACCCCGCTGCCGCTCGATCGCTTGGGCCTGATCGATCCGTCGGCGAGCAGAACACCGAGATTGGTGCATGGCGTGTCGTCGACGACCGCCTCGCCAAGCCCGAACGGTCCGCCGCCGTTCGCGCGCCCGAGGCACTGCCGGACGCCGGTGCCGAAATAGGTCGTATTGACGCCGTAGAAACCCACCAGCGAATTATCGAATATATACACGCGCAGTCCGCCCGTGAGCGTTAGCTTGTCGCTCACATCATAATCGATCTGGCCGAAGGCCGCATAATCCTTGTCGATACGCTCCTGCCGGGTCAGCCAGACCTGCCCCGGGCGCCCCGGCACCGAGAGACGATCGGCAAAGCCGGGCGTGATATAATTATTCTCTGCGAGCTCGAATTGGCGCTGGTAGAAAAGCCCGGCGATGAGCCGGAAAGGCTCGGTCGGAGGGGAGGAAATGCGGAACTCCTGGCTCAGCTTCGTCAAATAGCCATTGTTCGTGTTGATCTGCGAGGGATTGATCAGGCGACCGGCATTGTCGACGACCCCTGCGCCCGATCCCGCCACCAGATCGTAGAAATAGCCATAGTCGGAATAGTCATTCTGGCTATTCGTATCGCGGCGCATGAAATAGCCGGCATAAGTGATGTCGAAATCGGAGAGTTTCCCGGCGATCGTGGCCCCGACCTGATACCAGGTGTCTTTCCCGAACTCGGGATAATAATGCGCGACCTGCAGTTCGCCGACGCGGGTGTCGTCCGACTGGAAGCTCCCTTTCCACTTCGTGCGCTGCGCGATGATCGAGGGGGTGACGGTCCAATCGTCGTCGAGCTCGATGCCCAGCTGCGCGCGCAGGCCGTAGATGTCGACCGGGTTGTGATCATCCTCGACGCGGTCGCTGTTGGTCTGGGTGATGCCCGAAGACCGGAAGGTCCGCGAGCGAAGCACATTGTCGATATAGCCGCCGGTGTGCTCGTACCAGCCGACTGTGCGCAGCGCGATACGGTCGGCGACCAGCGGGATATTGACATAGCCTTCGGCCTTGCCGCCAAAGTCGCCCTTCAGGATTTTGTTGCCTTCGAGGTTGAAACTGCCGCTGAATTCGCTCGCGTCGGGCTTGTTCGAAATGATCCGGACCGTTCCGGCTTCGCTCGAGGCGCCATACAGCGTTCCCTGCGGCCCGGCGAGCGCCTCGACGCGCGCGATATCATAGACATGGATGTCGACCGTCCCCGAAATCGATGTGATCGGCTGCTCGTCGAGATAGGTGCCGACCGTTGGCAAGGTGCCCGAGAAATAGAGGCCGCCGTCGGTGACGATGCCGCGAAAGGAAATCGAGCTGTTGCCGGGCACACCGATGCCGCCTGTGGTGTAGCTCGCACTCGGGAGGTAGGCGATATAGTCGGCGAAGTTGCGAACCTGAAGATTCTCGAGCTTCTCGGTGGTGAGCGCGGTGATGCTGACGGGTACGCTCTGGAGGTTCTCGGACCGCTTCTGCGCGGTGACGACAATGTCGCCGCCATAGCCTTCGCCGCTGGCCTGAGCTGCGTCGTTCTGTGCCAGCGCGGGGGTGGCCAAGGCCGTCGTCGCGAGAAGCGTTGCAAAGATGGCGATGCCTGATGAGCGTACGGAGCTGGTCATTCTTTCCCCCTGTTGCGCGCCGCCGACTCCCAGATCGGCTGTCACTTTCTTCGAGCCTACCACCTATGCATACGGATGCAAGAAGGAATCTGAAAATGGTCTCCTTTTCGCTTCAGCGATACGAACGCCGCATCTGCCGAGCAGAATTTCACTGCGCCAGAAGATGGAACCGATCAATCGCAAGCCGTTCGGCCAGCTGCGCAGAGCTTCCAAATATCAGCCTATTCCGCTAAATCCGACCTGTTCTCAGGAGCTGCTGCTGCCGCTGCGAATCGGGATTATCTGCGGAGCGACGATCGCCAGCGCTTCAATACTAGTATTGCTTGCGCATGCATTTGAGTGCAAGCAATTGGCTTTTCGGACAGGGAAGGGATTTATCCCCGCATGACGGAGAGCGACCAGAAGCTTGCAGATCCTCGAAAGCGTACCGAGGCGGCGGCCGTGGAGACGGCGCCCTGCACGGTGCAATTCGGATGATGCCCCCTACCCGACCTGAAACGCCGCCCGCGCTTCATGCGGGCGACCTGCCGATGACGATGCGGCTCGCCGCCTATGTCGTCACGCTCGTCGGCTATATTCTCTACTGCTACAATTTCGTCGTGGTCGATTTTGTCCGGCCCTATCTCGTGACGGATGTCGGCTTCTCGATCGAGCAAACCGCGATCATTTTCAGCGCGCAGGGTATCGGGATCACGATCGGCGCGATTTGCTGGGCAGGCTTCGTCGCGCGGGCCGGCCGGCGGCGCGCCGCAACCGCGATCGCCGCCGCGATCGGACTGACCGCAGCGCTGCAGGCCGGATCCGATTCCTTCATCACCTGGGTCGGTGCCCGCGCCCTGCTCGCTGCCGCGCTCGGCGGATATTATGTGGTCGCAACCAGCCTTGTCGTCGCGTTGTTTCCGGCGGGTGCGCGCGGCAAGATGGTTGCGATCAATTCCGCGATGTACCCGACTTCGAACATCATCGTCGGCCTGCTCGGCGCAGGATTTGGCGACACCCACTGGCATATCCTGCTGTGGATCGGGGCGCTGCCGCTCCCCCTCTCCCTGTTGCTCTATTTGCTGATACCCGACGATCGAACCTACCGTGCCTATGACGATGGCGAAGAACAGGAGGCGGCGAAGGGAAGCTGGCGCGAAATGCTCGCGCCCGAATGGCGATGGAAGGCGATCGGGTGCGTCGCCCTCTCGGGCATCGACTTCAACGCCTATTCGCTTTTCTTCGGCTTCGTCACAATCTACATCAAGCAGACACTCGGGCTCTCCGCCGCCGTGATGGGGAGCATCGTGGCGACGATTTCGACCGGCTCGCTGATCGGCGGATTCCTCTGGGCGATATTGTCGGACCGCTTCGGACGGCGCATGCCGCTCGTCGGCTATCTTCTGGCCGCCGTTTCGATCCTGGTCTTCATGGCGGTAGGGGACGACGTCACGACACTCGCAATTGCGGGCTTTGCTTATGGGTTCGGCCTTGCCTGCACGTCCGCCTGGGGCGCATGGTTCGCCGAGATATTTCCGATCCATCTCCGGCCTCACGGGGCCGCGCTATTCCACGCGGGCCACATATTGGCGCTTGGCGCGCCGCTGTTCGCGGCGTGGGCGACGTCGACGATCGGCCTCGCGACTGCAATGGCGCTTGCATCAGCCGTTTATGTCTCCGGCGCGATCTTGTGGTTCATCCTGCCCGAGACATTGTCGCGCAGACGCGCCACCGGCCCGCAATCCGAACAATGAGCTATCTTTCCTCGAGCGCAGCGCGGGTCGCGGCATAGCTTCTGGACGAGATTCTGAGCCGCCCATAGAAGATGGCCGTCAACAGGCCCGGAATTGTCGAGGCTACAAATGCCAGCGCCAGCCCCTGGAGCACCGGCTGGGACACTTGCCCCGGTACGGCATTGGCTGGAAAGGCGATAACGGTCAGAGCCCAGCCGGCCAATGCGGCACCGATCGCCTGATCGATCCGCGCGAAGAATGTCTGCGTCGAATAAAGAATACCCTGCTGACGGGCCCCGAAACGCAGTTCGTTTTCGTCCGCAATATCGGCGAAAGCAGACAGCACGGTCGTCGTCATCAGGCTGTAGGGCAGATGCTGCAATAGCGAGAAGGCGATAAGGATCGGAAGCAGGAACGGGGTCTGGGCGCTCAGCACGCCCATGTAACCCAAGGCGAGCGGCAGCGCGGGGCCGATGCAGTAAACCGCGACCGCCGCCGTGCAGGTCCATCGCTTGTCGAACCGGCGATGCATCCACGCGACAATAGCTGCGCCGCACGCGTAGCTGAGAAAGCTGCCGAGCGCGAACCAGGTGATCTGCGTGCTGGTCAATTGCCAGAAGTAGGTTGCCGTGTAGATCCAGAGCCCGCCGCGGACACCCTGCATGAGCGACAGGCAAAATGCACCGAGAAGCAGAAGGACGTAATTACGGTTTGAAAGCGCCTGACCGACATCGGTCATGAAATTACGAAGCGTGAAGCGCTGCGTCCCCGGAGCGGCTGCGGGAAGCCACGGTATGCGGCTACGGGTAAAGAAGCTCGACGCGAACAGCACGACCAGCACAACGAGCGAGATCGTTATGGAAAAGGGGCCGTATCGCGCGGGATCGAGCGCTCCGTTCGGAAAGGCCGCGGTGGCGCTGAAAAATAGACCGAATGTCGTCAGCCAGCAAAGCGTGTCGCCCGCCCACAGAAAGAATGTGTTATAGGCCATGACCCGCGTGCGCTCGATGTAATCGGTGGTCAATTCGCCGCCGAACGCGAGATGTGGCGTATGAAAGGCGGTCAACGCCTGCTGCAGCAATATGTTGAAGAAAGCGAGCCAGGCCAGCACCGCCCAGGCGGGCATCGCCGGCACATTGAACAGGGCGAAGAACGAGAGCGCAACCGGAAGGATCGATGCGAACATGAAAGGATGCCGGCGCCCTAGCCGGCCGGCGCGCGTCCGATCGGACCAGCTTCCGACCAAGGGATCGACGACCGCATTCACGATCAGCCCGGCCGCTATCGCCAGCCCGACCTGCCCCGCGGGCAGACCCCGTACCTGATTATAATAGAGCATGAGGAACTGCGTGGTCGAGGAAATGACCACGGCCTCGGCAAGACTGCCCGATCCATAAAAAAGCTTTACGCTCCGGGTAAGCGGCGGCGCGGGGCGCGGAGCCGATTCCGGTAGCGAGGCCGCATCGAAGTCGGCGCTGTCAGTCATCGGCGTCATATTGGCTCCCACCCGGATCGTAGCGCTTGCATCGGTACACGAATTTATGCATTCGCATTCAAGCGCATTTTTGTGCCGACCGCAAGCGAAGGACGAACCCGATGTCTATTCCCGCCGACCTCCCCTTCGACCTTCCCGCTCGCACGGCCGTGCGGCAGGTTCGCGGCTCAATCAGGGGCATTTCACCAGCGCGGCAGCCCATGGCGGGGTTCGAGGACCGCTTTTCTGACATCGTCGATTACATCGTCCGGATCACCGACGAAATTTGGCAAGACCGCGCGGTCGGATATATATATGACACATATTCCGACGACTGCGTAGTCTACACGAGCTACGGCATCGTCCGCACCGCCAAGCAGGTGACCGCCAACACGGTCGCCGCGATCGCATCGGCGCCGGATAGCGACACGACGCATCTAGCGGTGGCTTGGGATGGAGACGAGCAGGCGGGCTTCTACACCGCACATCTCGGGTTCGATGAGGTCACCCACGTTTCCGACAACATCTATGGCCCAGCGACCGGGCGTCGCTACACGATGCGCTTCGCCGCCGACTGCATCAGTCTCGCGAACAAGATCCACACCGAGTGGCTGGTACGCGACAATGGCGCAATCGTCAGGCAGCTTGGCTTCGATCTCGACGAAGTGGCGCAGCGCGTCGCGCAGCAGCCAGTCGCTGAACCTTACTCCCCTACGGCGGCCGACCGAGACGCTCCAGCGGAAGGATCGGTCGGGGCGTGGGCGCGCGCGCTGTTCGACACCGCGTGGAACGCGCGGCGTCTCGACCGGCTCGGCGAATGGTATGCCGATGATGTCGAGGTTCACAGCGGCGGCGCACGCGAGATCCAGGGCAGAAGGGCGCTTGCGGATCACATCCTGAAGTTGATCGCGAGCATCCCCGACGGCGTGGTTCGCGTCGAAAATGTGTGCTGGTCTGCCGAGGCCGACGGGATCATCGTTGCGGTGCGCTGGCTTCTCCATGGGACCAGCGCGCGCGGCGGCCTCCTCGGCAACCTGCTTCCCGTGGGCCGGGAAGTCTATATGATGGGCTGTTCGCATTTCCGCTTGGACGGCCCGCGGATCGTGGAGGAATGGACCGTGTTCGACGAAGTAGCGGTGCTCGCCATGGCGTATCGCGAATGACGATAGCGGCGCGGCTCGCGGCAGCGCAGCGCGACCCCTTGCTCATCGAGGCAGCGCGGGCGCTTGGAACGAACCGGCTAGATCAGGCGGAACCGCTGCTGCGGCAGCGGCTCCGAGAAAACCCCGTCGATGTCGTTGCGATCCGTATGATGGCGGAATTGGCCGGACGGCTCGGGCGGTACCGCGACGCCGAAAAACTGCTCGCGCGCGCCCTCGAGCTGGCACCCGATTTTCACGCCGCGCGCGCAAATTATGTGACGGTGCTTCACCGTCAGAGCAAGTTCGTCGACGCGCTGGCCGAAGCGGATCGCCTCCTCGCCGCCGAGCCCCGGGAACTCGGCCATCTGGCTCTCAAAGCCGCAGTCCTGGTGCGCACCGGCGGCTACGACGAGGCGATCGCCCAATATCGCACGATCCTCTCCGCGCATCCGGAGCAGCCGCGGCTGTGGATCAGCCTCGGCCATGTGCTCAAGACGGTCGGCGAACAGGATGGCAGCGTTGCGGCCTACCGCGAGGCGATCAAATATGAATCGACCCTCGGCGATGCGTGGTGGAGCCTCGCCAATCTGAAGACCTCGCGGTTCGACGACGACGACCTTGAGAATCTGCAAGACGCATTGAGACGCGCGACCGTGCCTGCGGACCGTTACCATCTGCATTTTGCCCTCGGTAAAGCGCTCGAGGACCGCCGCGACTGGGCCGCATCTTTCTTTCATTACGCCGAAGGCAACCGCCTGCGCCGCGCCGAGCTACCTTATGATCCCGCGCGCACGACCGCGCATCTCGACGAAAGCCGCGCTTTGTTGACAGCCGCGGCCTTCGCGGCGCGGAAAGGCGGACATCCGAGCAACGCGCCGATCTTCGTCGTTGGGCTGCCGCGATCGGGCTCGACGTTGATAGAGCAGATACTGGCCTCGCATCCCGATGTCGAAGGCACGATGGAGCTCCCCGACATTGGCACGATCGCCGCCGATCTTGGCGGGCGGGACGGTGGTGACGCGGATGAAGGCTATATTCCCCGTCTCCTCGCCTTGTCAGCCGAGCAGCGACTGGCCCTTGGGCAACGTTATCTCGACTGCACCCGCATCCAGCGCAAAACGGAACGCCCGCGGTTCGTCGACAAGATGCCGAACAATTTCGCGCACATCGGGCTGATCCGACTGATCTTGCCCAACGCTGCGATCATCGACGCGCGGCGACATCCCATGGCGACGGGCTTTTCTGCCTTCAAGCAACATTTCTCCAGAGGGCAAGGCTTCACATATGATCTGGCCGAACTGGGGCTGTACTGGCGCGATTACGCCGCGCTGATGAAACATTATGATGATGTTTTGCCGGGACATGTGCACCGCGTGCAACATGAAGCGCTGCTGGGCGACCCCGAACCGCACATCCGCGCCTTGCTTGACTATTGCGGCTTGCCGTTCGAGCCGGCCTGTCTCGCCCCGCACGAGACACGGCGAGCTGTCCGAACTGCCAGTTCCGAGCAAGTCCGCCGTCCGATGAACAAGGATGCCATCGAACATTGGCGTCATTACGAAGAATGGCTTGGCCCCTTGCGCGATGCGTTGGGTGACGCCTGCACCAGCCAGACGTTTTGATGGCGCAATCGCTGCGGCTGGCCCGCTTATGGGCTGCCGCCGACCTATAGCCTTAGCGCCCCGACTTCGCCCCATTCGGCCGCGCCAGCAAAGCTAGCCGCCACCTGCCTGAACGTCCGCCATGCGGCCGAGCACATCGAGGCCCTGCTTTGCCAGAAAGTGAAGCATGTCGATGAAAATCCAGTTCTCTGCGAGCTTTCCGTTCTCGTGACGGTACATGTCGACCACGCGCATCTCGGATGGCCCGGGACCCGCGGGAAATCCCATATAGCCTCCCGAATTGGTGATGGTGAGATTTGCCCAGCCGAAGAAGCCGCCGAAGTCGCCTTCGGCCAGCTTGCAGAGATGACCGTTGAAACGATATCCTTCTGACAGGCCCTTGTCGAACGGGATGGAATGCTGCCGGTTGTACCGCTCGATCGTGTAGGTCGCGCCGATGCCGGCAGGTCCCCACCAGATCATGTCGTCGTTCCACACGCGCGCAAGGCGCTCGACCTCGTCGGGGTTGTGAAAATTTGCTCCCGGATTGTTGAGCATCGCTTCGATGGCCGCAAGCGTCGCCTTCCCCTTGGCCGGGTCCTGCCGATCCCAGCACAGTCCAGCATGCGTCATGGGCCCCGGCTGGACCAGCATCGCGCCGGTCTGCGGCGGGAACGGGTTCTGCCCCGCCTGCATCATCAGATGCGGGATATCGCAGAACATCGCAGTCTCGACGATGCGGCCGTCGACGACATGGTTGAATTCGACAAAGCGGAGCATAACGATGCGCTGCGTCGGCCGGATCCCGAGCCATGGCCGGTCAAAAAGCGCCATCAAATGTCCCATCTGGGTCACCCACCGACCTTGGAAGCCATCGATCGCGTTCAACCCGGCAATGAAGATGTCGGGCCGTCGCTGCACCCGGGTCATCGCCGCGAGAAAGGGAGCCCAAAATGTCCGGGCTACCGCCTCCGGGCCGACCTGCTCGTTGAAGGGGTGCATGCCGCGAAACAGCCAGTCAGGGGACACATGGCGCGACAGAATCTCGGCAACATTGTCGGGTGTTGCGCGCGCAAGGTCGTCATGAAAGCTGCGCACCACGGCCTTCTCGGATTGAAAGTCGGACAAACTGCGTCTCCTTGGTCTACGCTGCTTGCCTTGGCAGCTGCCGTTTCAAATTAACTGCGGGCGATGTGCGAGACCGCTCGCCGCTCCGCCATTGAAGACGGAGGACGCCGTTCCGCCCCCGCATGACGGGAAAGGAGGCGGCAACGGACCACGATGCGGGTATGGTGCTTATGGCTCCGTTCCATCTTTTCCGAGCAAACCCGGCGCGATCTTCGCACTGTATTTTCCTGAGAATGCCGTAATGGTCAGAAGCGATGTGTCGTTGCCGGCATTCGTCCCAGCACATCGAGACCTTGGTCGGCGAGAAAACCCAGGATATCTATGAAAACCCAGTTCTCGGCCAGCTTGCCGTCAATGACGCGGTAAAGATCGACAAATGGCATCGGGACCGACCGATTGCCCGCCGTCATTCCGAGATAGCCACCGATGCTGCTAAGGTGATAATTCGACCAGCCGAAGAAGCCGCCATAATTTCCCTCTGCTACGCAACAAAGCCGCTCGCGGGGAGGCCCGGCGTCATGCACAAGCCCGTCGTCGAACGGCTTGCAATGCTGCGCTATATATCGCTCGATCGTATAGCTTGCACCAATGCCGCCAGGTCCCCACCAGATCATATCCTCATGCCAGACGCGGCTCAATTTGGTTGCCTCTTCCGGATCATGACGCGCGATCTCGTTGCACAGCAATGCTTCGATCGCGCGAAGCGTAGCGGCGCCGGTCGCGGGATCCTGAGGCCCGTACTGCAGCCCGTCGTGGGTCATCGGACCCGGCATGACAAGATGCGCGCCGGTCGGGAACGGCAATGGATACTGCCCCGTTTGCCACATCAGATTCGGTATATCGACGAACAGGGTCGTGTCGGTGATCAAGCCACTCTCGATCCGGTTGAACTCGGCGTAGCGCAACATTGCAATCCGGCCGGTTGGCTGGAGCGTCAGCCACGTTCGGTCAAAGAGTCCCATGACATGTCCGCTTTCGACAACCCAGACACTCTCATCCCCCTCGCTTGCGCAGCCCGCAAAAAAAATGTCGGGGCGTCGTTGCAGTCGGCGGAACGCGCTCTTGATCGGCGCCCAGAACACTTCGCCAACCTCTGCCGGGCCAGTTCGGCGGCCAAAGGGATGGGTCCCGCGCCAGCGCCAGTCCGGCGCCGCATATTTCGCGAGCACCTCGGCTACGCCATCGGCGGGCGCGGCTGTGAGTTCGTCGTGGAACGCGCGAACTCGACACTTTTCATCCTGATAGTCAGCCATTGACTTCGAAGTTATTTCACAGCCGCATAAACGTCAAAGAGAAATCGAGGAGTCTTTATAAGTCGCTGAATATGCTCATTTAAGAGTCATGCATTGGCATTCAAATCGGCGCGGTTGCATTTTGTTGGCATATAACCAACGCGTGATGTCGCGCTTTCGTACACGCTCCGCGCTCTACGAGAGGCTGGCCGCCGACGCCGTGTCACTCTTTTGCTGCTCGCTGCCCGCATGACCTGCGCAATAGGCTGCCCATGCCTCCATCAACCCGATCCGCGCGCCCGGCTTGTCTGGCGTGCCGAGATAGGTCGTTCGACGGTAAGCAGCCTGCACGGCATCGGGCGTCTTATGTGCTAGCGTCGCCTCGACGACGGCGTCATTAAAGCCTTCGTTCGCAGCCCAGTCGGTAAACGTCGACCGGAAGCCATGCACATGGAATGGTTCGGCCATGTCTCGAAGCACTTTGAGCAGCGTCATATCGGACATCCTCTTCCCCCCAGCACCGGGAAAAACAACGTCGGTATTCGAGAGTCGGAAGGCACGCGCTTTCGCAATCACTTCCAGAGCGGCATCAGACAATGGTACGAGGTGCGACTTGCCCCGTTTCATATGATCGGCGGGCACAGTCCACAGCCGCGCCTCGATATCGAACTCGTCCCACTTCGCCAGACGCACTTCCTGGCTGCGCGCAGCGGTCAGAATAAGTAGCTCAAGGGCAAGCCTGCTGTAAGAAGGCTTGCGCTGCAGGGCCGTGATGAAACCGGGCAAAGCCGCATATGGCATCGCCTTGCGGTTTTCGGGCCTCTTGAGCTGCCGTGGTAAGCCGCGCCCCGCCTTGAGGCTGCTATTGCCTGAGGGAGCTTCGCGTGATCGCCATCCCTTGGCATGTGCATAATCCAGCACTGTGCAGATACGGTTGCGCACCTGACGTGCGGTCTCGGGTATCTCCTGCCATATCGGCGTGAGAACATTTATGATGTCGGCGGCGACAATCGCACCCGTCTGCTCATCGCCCAGCTTTGGGAAGGCATAATTTTCGAGGCTTGAGAGCCATTGGCGAGCGTAGAGGTCGCTTTTCCAGCCCGCTTCGTTTTCGGCATGATACTGTTTCGCCGCCTCTCGAAAGGTCATCTTCGCGGCCGCTTCGTCCTGCCGTTCAGCCAATATGTCGCGCCGCTCGACCTTGATCGCCTTGCGGAGCTCGCCGGCTTTCTCGCGGACCTGCGCCAACGTAAACAACTTGGCGCTCCCAAGCCCTATGTCCTGGCGCTTGCCGTCGCGCTGCAAGCGAAGGGTCCAAGATGCTCCGCCCCGCTTGTCGACCTTCAAAAATAGTCCGTCACCGTCCTGATAGGTGCCCGGATTCGCGAGAGCGGCCTTGACCGCAACCGCCGTGAGTTTGCCCATGGGATTTTCCCCCACACTTTCCCCCCACAATTTGGGGAACACGAGTGTGGGGGAAAGCCGATCTTCCCCCACACTTCCCCCACACTACGCTCCGGCTGCAGGCAAATTGCCCCGGACGCGTGCGGACGATGCGAGCATCTTACGCTAGGTTTTCCGGGATTTCTAGGGGGTTCGGCGGACACCTTCGGATGGGAGGATGGTGGACAGGGCTGGATTCGAACCAGCGTACGGAAAACCGGGCAGATTTACAGTCTGCTGCCTTTAACCACTCGGCCACCTGTCCATGGGGTCCGCGTTGGGAAGAGGCCCAATGGCGAAACGAGGCTTGCCTGTCAATGCCAGTCATGGGAAAGGCGCGCCATCATGCGTCAATTTTCCCGCCATCGCCGTCCGCAGGGCCAGGGCCCCCGCGGCCAAGCCGTCCGTTTCTGGGGCCGCCACGCCGTTCTCGCCGCGCTCGCCAACCCCGACCGCACCGTCAAGCGCATCTGGGGCACGCGGGAGGCTTTGGGTCAGCTCGACCTGCCACCGGTCATTCCGATCAGCTACGCCGACGTCGCCGACCTTGCTCGACTCGTCGCCCGCGACGCACCGCATCAGGGATTGGTGATCGAGGTCGACCCGCTCGAGGAAATCTATCTCGGTGACCTGCTGCAGCAGGAAGTCGACGCCGAAAGCCGGCGCCCGCTCGTCGTGCTCGACCAGGTCACCGACCCGCACAATATCGGCGCCGTCCTGCGCTCGGCGGCGGCGTTCGACGCCGCCGCGATCATCACGCAGGATCGCCACAGCCCGCCCGAAAGCGGGGTCATCGCGCGGTCGGCGTCGGGTGCGCTCGAAATCGTGCCATGGGTGCGCGTCGTCAACCTGTCGCGCGCGCTCGAAGAGATCGCCGAAGCGCAATATTGGCGCATCGGGTTGATGGGCGACACCGAAACGACGCTGGGTGAGACGCTCGACGGCAGCAAGGTCGCTCTGGTGCTCGGTTCCGAGGGCGACGGCATGCGTCACAATGTCATGGAACATTGCGACGTGCTGGCGAAACTCCCCATCTCGCCGCGGATGGAGAGCCTCAACATTTCGAACGCTGCGGCGATCGCGCTTTACGCGGTCGCGACGGCGGGCCGGTAAGGTCTAGTCTTCGGCCGCAATCCGCACGCGCAGGCCGTCGAGCGCATCGCTGAACGGGATCTGGCACGACAGGCGCGAATTGTCGTCGCGATCGGTCGTCGAATCGAGGAGATCGTTCTCGTCCTCGCTCATCGCGGGCATCGCGCCCTTGTCGCCACCTTCGATGTGCACGTGGCATGTCGCGCAGCTGCAGCAGCCGCCGCACAGCGCCAAGAGTTCGTCGAAGCCCGCGTCACGGATGTTTTCCATCACGGTCAGGCTGGTGTCGCCCTCGATCTCATGTTCGGTACCGTCGCGCGTCACCACAATCAGCTTGGCCATGCTCGTCCCCATATCGTTCGATTCGGATGGCCTATGTCGCGCGTTGCGCGCCAAATCAAGCACTGCTAGCTAGCGATGTGAACAAAAGGAGAATATCATAATGGGTCTGAGCCAGGAGGAGCTCAACGCCGGAATCGACGCACTCGCGGCACGCGACGCCAATTTCGCGCGCGCGCTTGGCAATGTCGGCTACCCCCCGCCGCGCATCCGAGACCGCGGATATGCCACCTTGCTGCGTACCATCGTCGGCCAGCAGGTCAGCGTGGCCGCGGCGAACTCGATCTGGAACAAGCTCGAGGCAGGCTTCGGTGCAGGCGTTCCGGCCGAGATAATCGCTGCCGCTGACTTCGATGCGCTCCGTGCATGCGGACTGTCTGCGCAGAAACAAGGCTATGCGAAGAGCCTTGCGCAACTCGTCGTCGACGGCGAGCTCGACTTCGCCGACCTGCCCGCCGATGACGAAGACGCGATCGCGCTGCTCACCAAGGTCAAGGGCATCGGCCGATGGTCTGCCGAAATCTATCTTCTGTTCGCGGAGGGCCGCCCCGACATCTGGCCCGCGGGCGACCTCGCCGTGCAGGAGGCGGTCGGACGAATTCTCCAACTGGGCGCGCGGCCGAGCGAGAAAATGGTACGCGAGCTTGCAGAGACTTGGCGCCCGCACCGCGGCGCGGCGGCGATCTTCAGCTGGCACTGCTACAACATGGACGTGATCTGACGCCCTCGCCACTGCGGCCAACGCGCAATCTCCGGCAAGGACGTCTGAACGACGGGAACGGGAGATTGCTTCGCATAGCCCGCAATGACGCTATGGGCTGAATCGCCAACTTGGAGATTCGCATGAGCACTGCCCGGAATATCGTCACCGCCTATTACGCGGCCTTCAACGCGGGCGACACCGACGCGATGCTCGCGCTGGTCGCGGACGACATGCGCCATGACGTCAATCAGGGTGAGCCCCGCCACGGCAAGGCGCTGTTCGCCGCGTTTAACGCGCACATGACGCGCTGCTACCGCGAGGAGCTCACCGACATGGTGATCCTTGTAGAGGGGAACCGCGCTGCCGCCGAGTTCGTCGTCAACGGCACCTATCTCGCGACGGACGAAGGCCTCCCCGAAGCTCGTGGCCAGACCTATCGCCTTCCCGGCGGCGCCTTTCTCTCGGTCAATGCTAACGGCCTGATCGACCGCGTGACCACCTATTACAATCTGCAGGACTGGTTGAAGCAGGTCGGTGCATGACCCTGAGCATCGCGCCGGTAACCGGTGCACGGCTTGCCGGGGTCATCCCGGCCCTCGCCCGCCTGCGCATCGCGGTATTTCGCGACTTTCCCTATCTCTATGACGGCGATGCCGCCTATGAAGCCGAATATCTCGCCGATTTCGCCGCCGCCGAAGACGCGGTGATCGTCGTTGCGCGCGACGGCGGCGACATCGTCGGCGCCGCGACGGCGGCGCCACTCGCGGCGCAGGACGATGCCTGGAAGCGTCCGCTCGCCGTTGCGGGCTTCGACATCGCACGAACCTTCTATTTCGGCGAATCTGTGCTTCTGGACAGCTATCGCGGCCGCGGTGTCGGCCACGCTTTCTTCGACCTTCGCGAGGCACAGGCGCGCGGGTGCGGCGCCACACACGCCGCCTTCTGCAGCGTGATCCGCGCCGCCGATCATCCCGAACGCCCGACCGCCCATCGCCCCCTCGACGCCTTCTGGCGCGGCCGCGGCTATGCGCCGGTGCCCGGCGTCACGACGACGTTCGATTGGAAGACCGTGGGCAGCGCCGCCGAAGAGACGCACCGGTTGCAATATTGGACGCGCGCACTCTGAAAACGAAAAGGCCGGGCGAAGCTTCCTCCGCCCGGCCTTTGTTCTGTAACGCGCGATCGCTCGCTTATTTCTTGGCGGCGGCCTTCTTGGCCGGTGCCTTCTTCGCAGGTTCGGCCTTTTCCTTTGCCTCGGCCTTCGGCGCCGCCTTCTTGGCAGCCGGCTTTTCGTCGGCTGCAGCCGCCTTCTTTGCCGGTGCCTTCGTGGCCGGTGCCTCGTCGGCCTTGGCCTCTTCCTTCACCGCATCCTTCTTGGCGGTCGGCTTTTTCGCGGCGGCCTTCTTGGCGGGCTTATGGTCGTGGTCGTGATGGTCGTGGCCGCAGCCAGGTCCATGCACATGGCCATCGTCGTCGGCTTCGATCGCGGCTTCCAGTTCCTCGCGCGTGGTTTCGCGGTCGGTGATGGCGGCCTTTTCGAACAGGAAGTCGACGACCTTGTCTTCATAGAGCGGTGCGCGAAGTTGTGCCGCGGCGAGTGCGTCCTGCTGCACATATTCCATGAAGCGACCGCGATCTTCGGGGCGATACTGCTGCGCTGCCTGCATGATCAGGCGCTGCATTTCCTGGTTCGAGACCTGCACGCCATGCGCCTGCCCGATTTCCGAGAGGAGCAGGCCAAGGCGGACGCGGCGGATCGCGATCGCATGATATTCGTCGCGATCCTTTTCGAGCTCGGCCTTCGCCGCCTCGGGATCGGCCTCATGGCTCGCTTCATGCTCGAGCTGCTGCCAGATCTGGCCGAACTCGGCCTCGACCATCGTCGGCGGCACGTCGAAATCATGGGCCGCGGCGAGCTGGTCGAGCAGCTTGCGCTTCATATAGGTACGCGTCAGGCCGTTCAGTTCCTGCTCGACCTGGTCCTTCATCAGTTCCTTGAGCTTGTCGAGGCTTTCGAGGCCGAGCGACTTCGCGAACTCGTCGTCGATCTTCGACGCCGCCGGAACCTTCACTTCCTTGACCTTGACCGCGAATTCGGCGGGTTGACCCTTCAGGTTCTCGACCGGATATTCTTCGGGGAAAGTCACCTTGATCGTCTTTTCGTCGCCGACCTTGGCGCCGACCAGCTGGTCTTCGAAGCCGGGGATCAACTGGCCCGAACCGATTTCGACCGCCATATCCTCGCCCGTGCCGCCGTCGAAGGCGACGCCGTCGACGCTGCCTGCGAAGTCGATGATGACCTGATCGCCGGCGGCGGCCTTCTTGGTCTTCGGGGCGTCCTCGAAGCGCTTCATCTGCGCCGCGAATTCCTCGATCTTCGCCATCACCGCCTTGTCGTCGGCGGGGACGGTCAGGCGCTCGAGCGCCAGCCCGTCGATCGACGGTGCCTTGATGTCGGGCAGCACTTCGAGCGCGACGGTCAGTTCGGCGTCCTTGCCGCGCTCGTAGCCGTCGGCCAGCGTCACGCCGGGCTGCAGCGCCGGGCGAAGCTTTTCCTTCGCGATCAGGTCCTTCACGCCCTGGTCGATCGCCTTGTTGAGCGCGTCGGCCGACAGCGCATCGCCGTGCATCTTGCGGATGAGGTTCGGCGGCACCTTGCCGGGGCGGAAGCCGGGCATGCGGACGGTCGGGGCGATGCTCTTCACCTCGTCGTCGACGCGCGCGTCGATGTCTTTCGCGGTGATGGTGACGCGATATTCGCGCTTCAGGCCTTCGTTCAGCGTTTCGACGGTCTTCATTGCCTTGGTCTTATCCTTGCTCAAAATCTCATGTCCGAACCCCGCCTGGCAGGCGAAGTTCCCCATTCCCGGTCTCTGCTCGCGAAGGTGGTGCGGGCGAAGGGACTCGAACCCCCACATCTTGCGATACTGGTACCTAAAACCAGCGCGTCTACCAATTCCGCCACGCCCGCTGAGAGCTTTCGGCCGGGATGCACGACATCGCGCGCTGCCGCGCACGCCCGTGCGGGCCGCGCGGGGCTATAGCAGACGCATCGCCGAGGGCAAGGGCGGAAAGCCGCGAAAATCCCCCGCCTTGCGGCAGCGGGAACATGCGCCGCGCCGGTTCGTTGATTCATCGAGGAGAATGACCATGACCAGCGGCCCCGACCCGCTTCCCAAGCCGAAGCCCGACACCATCGAACCCCAATCGCCACCCGAAAAGCCGGTTCAGCCGAGCCCGCAGGAAGATCCTGCCGGTCAACCGCTCGAAATACCCGGAAACCCCGGTGGCGGCGACATCGACCAGCCCGGCCGCGGCCCCAGCGAGGTGCCGCCGCAGGAAATCTGACGAGCCGCCTGCATGGCAATACTTGACCTCTCCCCCTGCCCTCCGCACGATGACGGCAGGGGAGAGATATATGAGACCGATTGTCGCGATCGCCGCGCTTCTCTTTGCCGCTGCACCTGCATTCGCGCAGGATACCATCCTCTATCGCGGCGGACCGATCGTTACGATGGACGGCGACACGCCGCAGACCGTCGAGGCGGTCGTGACGCGCGGCGACCGCATCGCCTTCGCCGGAGCCGAGAAGACGGCGCGCAGGGAAGCGGGAAAGGACGTCGCCGTCCGCGACCTCAAGGGCGCGACGATGCTCCCCGGCTTCATCGACGCGCATTCGCACTTCACCGTCGCCACGATGAGCGCGGGCGGGCTCGACCTTCGCGACAAGGCGCACGCGGGCATCACCGACATTCCGAAGCTGCAAGCCGCCATCGGCGACGATATTTCCGCGCGCGCCATCGCGCCCGGCAGTTGGGTGGTCGTCTGGCAGTATGACCACGAGGGCCTCGACGAAAAGCGCCACGTCACCCGCGCCGAACTCGACGCGATCGCCCCCGACCGGCCGATCGTCCTTCTTCACGTGTCGCTGCACGGCGCGGTCGCGAACAGCGCTGCGTTGAAGGCGGCAGGGCTCGACGAGAGCACACCGGTGCCGGCCGGCGGCATGATGCTCCGCGACGAGGCCGGCAAGCTCAACGGAGTCCTCCTCGAAAAAGCGATGTTCCTGTTGCTCGCGAAACTGCCGCAGCCGACCGCCGAGCAGAAGCTCGCCGCGCTCGACGCCGCGCAGAACGCCTATTTCGCCGAAGGCTACACGCACGCGCAGGACGGCGCGACGCAGCCTCCCGACGTCGCGTTCCTCACGTCGCCCGCGGCGCGCGAGCGGCTGAAGATCGACCTCGCGCTCCTCCCCTTCTCGCCCGGCCTCGACGCATTGCTGGCAAAGCCAGACATCGAATTCGGCAAGTATCGGGGCCATGTGAAGCTGCAGGGGATCAAGTTTGTCCTCGACGGATCGGTGCAGGCGCGCACCGGCTATTTCACCCGCGATTATGCCCGCGGCAGCCCCGAAGGCACGCATCCCTGGCACGGCCAGCCGGTCCTGTCCGAAGAACAGTTCATCGCGCAGGCGAAAAAGGCGAACGACCGTCACTGGCAGCTCTTCGTCCATGCCAACGGCGACGCCGCGATCGACATGGCGATCCGCGGTTTCGACGCGCTCGGGATCAAGGCCGACGACGATCGCCGCCCGGTGGTCATTCACTCGCAGTTCCAGCGCCCCGATCAACTTGCCGCCTATAAGCGGATCGGGGTCGGCCCGTCCTATTTCTCGAACCACACCTGGTATTGGGCGGACGTCCACCGGACCAACTTCCCGAAAGAGGTCGTCGATTTCATCAGCCCGCTCCGCTCGGCAAAGCGCGCGGGACTGATTCCGTCGAACCACAGCGATTACAGCGTCACGCCGCTCGATACGCGCTTCATGCTCTGGACCTCGATGGCGCGCGTCTCGCCCACGGGCGTCGTCAGCGGTCCCGACGAACGGCTTGGCGCCTATGAAGCGCTGCAGGCGCTGACGACCGGCCCCGCGCGGCAGGCATTCGAAGAAGATCGCAAGGGCCGCATCAAGGCCGGCCTGCTCGCCGATTTCGTAATCCTTGACAAAAATCCGCTGGCGACGCCTGTCGAGGGCGTCCGCGATATTCGCGTGCTCGAAACGATCAAGGACGGGCGAAGCGTGTGGAGCGCCGCCCGCTGATGCGTCAAATCTTCACGGTATCGAGCAGCTTGTTCACCTTCGCAGCGTCGCGGTCGAAATAATGGATCGACGGCGCGACGAAGCTGACGAGATAGAGCTGGCCGTTCACCACCGCCGCCTTGGCGATCCCCTTGCGCGGCAGTTGGTCGCCCTCGACCGCATAAGTGAAGGTAAAGCGCACCGCATCGTGCCCGCTCATCTTGTCGGGTTCGACCTTGTTGACTTCGAACAGCGACGTCTGCAGCGCGGTGCGCGTCGAGGATTCGTAAAATTCCACGACATCGGGCAGCAGCATCGCCTTGCTGAACTTGGGTAGCGGGCGGTCCTTCTTGGAGACGTCGCGGAACAGCGTCTTGCCCTCAGGCAGCGCGGCGACGAAATAGAGTTCGTTCAGCGACGTGCCGTCGAGCGTCCACACTTCGCTCGTCTTGATGGGGCGCGCCGACCAGCGGTTCCAGTCGTCAGCCGGCGTTACCGTCATGCTGCTCTTGGCGACCGCGATCGGCTGGCCCGCCGGCACCAGCTTCCATCCGGCAATCGCGGGCGTCGCCGACAGCGCTGCGGCGATCAGGACGGCGGTGAGTATCGATTTGCGCTTCATGTCGGTTCCCCTGCAAGCATCACCATCATCGCCCGATCTTCGGCATCGGGCGCGCGGCGCAGATATTCATGAATTTCCTTTCGGCCGGCCTCGGCCTCGCCGTTCTTCATCAGCGACAGACCCAGTCCGCGCCAGATTTCGGGCATTTCGCCCCCGGCGGTGACCGCGTCGCGATAGAATCCCGCAGCCGCCTGGAAATCACCCGGCTGCGCGCGGCGCCGGTAAAGCTCACCGCGCGCGAAAAGCAATTGCGCGGTCCAGCCACCCTCGGCGAGCTGTTTCAGCAGATATTCGGACGCACCGAAATCGTTGAGCTTCGCCTGGTCGTCGAAAAAATCAGCCCAGAAGGGCGCAAGCGCTGCACGATAGCGCTCGGCGCCGAGGTCGCGGACAGCTTCGGGGTGCCCCGCAGCGAGCGACTTCAACGTGTCCACGCGTTCGGCGCTGGGCGGGTGCGTCGCGAGCAACCCGCCATTCTTGTCCTTGCGGCTCTTCGCCTTCCGCTCGACCGCCGTCGCGTCCATCTCGTCACGCAGCCGGCTCCACACGCGCGTGGCCGCCGCAGGATCATATCCGCCTTTGACCAGATAATCGATCGACTTGGCGTCGGCGTCGCGCTCCATCTCGCGGCTGAAGCTGAACATCGACATGCCGATGCCGAGCTGCGCGACGAAGCCGAAGGGAATGAAGCCCAGCCACGCCGCGGCATTGGTCTTCTCGCGAATATTATGGAACAGGCGCAGCGAATGCTGTTCGCGGTAATGCGCGAACTCGTGGCCGAGTACCGCGGCGAGCTGCGCTTCATTCTCCATGCGCAGCAGCAGTCCCGACCACACCTGCATCATGCCGTTCGGCGCCATCGACGCGTTGAAATAGGGCGTGCGCATGATGTAGATGCGCGCCTCGCCACACTGTTCCTCGCCGACCTCGCGGCACAATACGCCGCGCACATAGTCGTTGAGCGCCTTGTCACGGATCACGAAATCGGAGGTCTGCAGCTTGCGCTCGGCCTCGTCGACCTGCATCCACAGTCCGCGCTCGACCGGATCCTGCGGCGTGTAGGGAGCGGCCGCCGCAGAAAGCGGCAGCAACGCCCCCGCGGCCATCAGCAGGCGACGGAAATGGCGCATCACTTCGACGCGATGTCGGTCGTCGGAGCGGCCGTCTCGCCCGGCCGCGTCGGCATCCCCGCCATGATCGCATCGACCATCGTGCCCGCGCCTTCGGATTCGCGCACGTCGCCCTTCGATCCGCGGAGCAGGTTGAACCAGACGATATTGCCGCTATCGAGTTCGACGAGCGAAACATAGGCCACGTGCTGGCCGCCCGACACGATGACGCATGCACCGATCAGGCAGCCGAGCGCCCCGACCACCTGCATCGCCTTGCGGGAATCGCTGGCGAACTGGTCGTATGTCATGACGAACAGGCCGTAATTGGCCCCCGACAGCTTACCGAGATCGGCCGTCCCAGGTCCGAGCGTGTAAGTGAAATCTTCCTTTTTGGTCGGCAGCTTGCCGCCAGCGAGACCATATTTATGCGCGATGATCGCGCCGACGACCGCGGAATGCAGCCCCTCATAGTCGGCGACCAGATTGGCGTGCGCTTTGGCGTCGGGCATCGCTTGCGCTGCCGCCAGCGCATTCTGCTGCACCGAGCAATCGGGCGCGGCGGGCGCCGGCACAGCGGCAGCAGCTGCCGCGTCGGCGACCTTCGCGGTCTCGACGCTCGCGCTCGCCGCGGCCGCTGGCAGCGGGACGGGCGTCGCCTTGCACGCGGTCAGCGCCTGCTGCGCCTTGCCGAGCGCATCGGCGCGCGAGGCTTCGGCCGAGGCGACCCGGTCTTCCATCATCACGAAGTCGATGTTCTGCGCCTGCAGCTTCGCACGCAGCGCGGCGGTAATTTCCTTGCGCGCGGCATCGGTCCAGTCGGCGTTGGGTTGCGGCAGCCCGCCGCCCTGCAATTCGCCGACATCGACGTCGGGTCGCATCAGCGTGATGCTGACCGGCTTGTCTGCCGGCAACGCATAGCCCTGCAACGCAAAATCCTTCGTCCCCGCGACCGCGGCGGACGACAGCGAAGCGGATGCCAAAGCGGCACCCGTCAATAGCAATTTACGCAAATGCGACCCCCGTTTTCCCCAAAACAGAAGTCGATTAGCTACCCGAGTTTAGCGTTTGGGCAAGAGGAAAATGTGACGCCGTGGCGGCACATTGATCCGCATTGGCTTCTTCGCGCCGGAAGGACGGCGCCGGGCTCAGCCCAGCACCTTCTTCAACAGCTCGTTGACGACCTGCGGGTTCGCCTTGCCCTGCATCGCCTTCATCGTCTGACCGACGAAGAAGCCGAACAGCGCTTCCTTGCCGCCCTTATACTGCTCGACCTTGTCGGCATTGGCGGCGAGGACCTTGGCGATCTCGGCTTCGATCGCGCCGGTATCGCTCGTCTGCTTCAGGCCCTCGCGATCGACGATCACGCCCGCAGCGTCGCCGCTTTCGAGCATCTTTTCGAACACCTGCTTGGCAATCGTCCCCGAAATCGTGCCGTCGGCGACCAGACCCAGCAGTTCGCCCGCCTGCGCCGGCGTGACCGGACAATCCTCGAAGCTCTTGCCGAGGCGGTTGAGTGCCCCGAACAGCTCGCTCGACACCCAGTTCGCCGCCGCAGCCGGCTTCGCGCCGGTTTCCAGCAGCGCATCGAACCACAGCGCGCTTTCGACCTCGGCGGTCAGCACGTCGGCGTTGTACGCCGAGATCCCCGCCGCCAGATAACGCGCGCGCTTGGCGTCGGGCAGTTCGGGCAGGCTCTCGCGGCATTCCGCGAGGAACGCATCGTCGAGTTCGAGCGGCAGCAGGTCGGGATCGGGGAAGTAGCGGTAATCATGCGCATCTTCCTTCGAGCGCATCGAGCGCGTCTCGTTGCGGTCGGGGTCGTAGAGGCGCGTTTCCTGCACCACGCTGCCGCCGCTCTCGATCAGCTCGACCTGACGCTTCGCCTCGCCCTCGATCACCGCCATGACGAAGCGCACCGAATTGACGTTCTTCGTCTCGGTGCGCGTGCCGAATTCGTCGCCGGGCTTGCGCACGCTGACATTGACATCGGCGCGCATCGAGCCTTCTTCCATATTGCCATCGCACGACCCGACATAGCGCAGGATCGAGCGCAGCTTGCGCACATAGGCCCCCGCTTCGGCGGGCGAGCGCATGTCGGGGCGCGAGACGATCTCCATCAGCGCGACGCCCGAGCGGTTGAGGTCGACGTACGACATCGTCGGATGCTGGTCGTGCATCAGCTTGCCGGCGTCCTGCTCGACATGGATACGCTCGATCCCGATGCGCTTCGCTTCGGGGATCCCCGCCTTTTCATCTTCCTCGATCGTCAGCGAACCTTCACCGACAAGCGGATGATAAAGCTGCGAAATCTGGTAGCCCTGCGGAAGGTCGGCGTAGAAATAATTCTTGCGGTCGAACCGCGACCATTTGTTGATCTCGGCCTCGATCGCCATCCCCGTGCGCACCGCCTGGCGGATGCATTCGCGGTTCGGCACCGGCAGCATGCCGGGCATCGCGGCATCGACGAGCGACACCTGCGTGTTCGGCTCGGCCCCGAACGCCGTCGCGGCGCCCGAGAACAGCTTGGCGTTGGAGGTGACCTGCGCATGGACCTCGAGGCCGATCACGACCTCCCACTCACCGGTTTCGCCCTTGATGCGATAGTCGCTCATCTTACCACCACTTCTCGGCACGGGCATTGAAGCCCGCCCGCTCTTCAATTGCCAACCCAGCGTTGAGCACGCCCTGCTCGTCGAACGCCTTGCCGATGATCTGGAGGCCCAGCGGCAGCCCTTCGCGGTTCAGCGCCGCGGGAACCGACATCGCGGGCAGCCCGGCGAGGCTCGCGGGCACCGCGAACACGTCGTTGAGGTACATCGCCAGCGGATCGGCCATCTTTTCACCGAGCCCGAACGCCGCCGACGGCGCGGTCGGCGCGAGGATCACGTCGCACACCCCGAACGCCTGCTCAAAATCGCGCGCGATCAGCGTCCGCACCTTCTGCGCCTGCGTGTAATAAGCATCGTAGAAGCCCGCCGACAGCACATAGGTGCCGATCATGATGCGGCGCTTGACCTCAGGCCCGAAGCCGTCGGCGCGCGTCGCGGCGTACATGTCCTGCAGCCCCGCCTTTTCGGGCAAGTCGCGCAAACCATAGCGCACGCCGTCATAGCGCGCGAGGTTCGACGACGCCTCGGCAGGCGCGATGATGTAGTAGGTCGGCAGCGCGTACTTCGTGTGCGGCAGGCTGATCTCGACGACCTCGGCCCCCGCATCCTTCAGCATCGCGATGCCCGCATCCCACATCGCGTCGATCTCGGGATCGATGCCCTCCAGGCGATATTCCTTGGGAATTCCGACCGTCTTGCCCTTGAGATCGCTCGACAAGGCGGCTTCCCAATTGGGCACCGGCAGGTCGAGGCTGGTCGCGTCCTTCGGATCGAAGCCCGCCATATTCTCGAGCATGATCGCGCAGTCGCGCACGTCGCGCGCCATCGGCCCCGCCTGATCGAGCGAGCTCGCGAACGCGACGATGCCCCAGCGCGAGCAGCGGCCATAGGTCGGCTTGATCCCCGAAATCCCCGTAAAGGCTGCGGGCTGGCGGATCGAACCGCCGGTGTCGGTCCCCGTCGCCGCGGGACAGAGCCGCGCCGCGATCGCCGACGAACTGCCGCCCGACGATCCGCCCGGCGCGAGCGCGGCATTGCCGCCGTCCTTGCGCTTCCACGGGCTGATCACATTGCCGAAGTAAGAGGTCTCGTTCGACGACCCCATCGCAAACTGGTCGAGGTTCAGCTTGCCGAGCATGCCGCAACCCGCGTCCCACAATTTCTGCGAAACGGTCGATTCATACCGCGGCACGAAGCCTTCGAGCATATGGCTCGCCGCGGTCGTCTGGACGCCGTTCGTCGCGAACAGGTCCTTCATCCCGATCGGCACGCCCGACAAAGGCTTCAGGCTGCCCGCCGAACGGTCGGCATCGGCCTGCTTGGCCGCCGCGATCGCATGTTCGGGGGTCTCGACGATGAACGCGTTGAGCGCCTTCGCACCCGCGACATTGGCGTTAAACGCCTCGGCGACCTCGACCGCGCTGAAATCGCCCGCGCGGTGCCCGTCGCGGATCTGCGCTACCGTCAGATTAGTTAGATCAGTCATCATCAAAACCCGTTCGTGCTGAGCTTGTCGAAGCACCGTACTTCGTTGCTCAGACGGGGAAGAAAAGAACGGCCCTTCGACACGCTCAGGGCAAACGGAAAGAGAGAAAGGTGCATCATTCGATCACCTTGGGAACGCCGAAAAAGCCGTGCTGCGGCGCCGGCGCATTGGCGAGAATATCGTCGCGGCGGTTGCCGCCGGTCAGCGGGTCTGCGTCGACGACATCGTCGCGCAGACGGAGCGTATTCGGGATCACCGCGGTCATCGGCTCGACCCCGGTCACATCGACCTCGCCGAGTTGCTCGACCCAGCCCAATATGCCGTTGAGCTCGCCTTCCATCGCGGCAGCTTCCGCATCGCTGATCGCGATGCGCGCCAGCGACGCGATTTTCCTTACCGTTGCCTGATCGATTGCCATTCATCTTGCCTTTGCGGGAGAAGCTGCGCCGCTAGCATCCTCCCCCGCCCGCTTCAAGGCAGGCGCGCGATTCTCACTCGAAATCCTGTCCGACCGGCTTGCCGTTGACGAATATCTGCCGCCGAGTCACCGGCCGCACCTCGATCGTTGCGGCCTTCTCCAGCTCGCCTATCGTCATGTCGCGATTGGTATCGCCATCCTGAAACGCCGCATAGTCTTCGGACCATTCGCCCGACTTCGCATCGCGCGCGAACAGCCCCACATTGCCGCCGCGGCTGACCAACGCAAAGCGGGCGTCGTCGAGCACATAGACGATGCACGGCGCCGTCCGGCACTGGCCCCGCGAGTCCAGCACCGCATAGGCGGGAGCAGGCAGGCTTCTACCGGCGGGAAACACCCTCACCTTTTGGTCGATCGCCTTCGCCGCATACGCCACATCGCTCGCGTCGGGGGCCTCGCCGGCGACATTCAGATCCCAGCGCTCCTTCGCCTTCAACGCCCAGCCCGCCAGCTCCGCCCGCGCCTTGTCGGGCGACTTCGCCAGCTCCGCGAGCGCCTTCCGCCCGCTCGGCCCGAAATCGAACGCCAGCGCCGCCCAGTCGAACTTGTCGGCCTTTATCGCGCCCTTCTGCAGCCGCGCGAGTTGGTCGCGGGTCGAGATCGCGCCGAAATCCATGATCGGCAGGGCGAGGAACAGCGCGGCCAGCGTCAACCCGATCGCCAGTCGCTGCTGCAGCGGCCGCAGCATATCGTCGAAATCGCGCTTGCCCCGAACCACTGCCCACAGCCCGGCTACCCCATAGGCGAGCGCGACCATCGCCGCAATCGCCCCCCAGATGCGCTCCGGGGTCCAGCCATATTGGATCACGCGCAAATGCATCGAGTAAAAGGCGATGATCGCCAGCGGCAGCACTGCAACGACGAGCACCGCCGCCGCGCCGTGCAGGAAGCGGTTGCCCGACCGCTCCTCGCGCCCGTTGCCGATCACCGCGTTGGCGAGCAGCACGGCAAATGCCGCCGCGCCCATCATCAGCGCCGCGGTCGAAAATCCGGAATCCCACAGCGGCTTCAGACCCGTCCCGACGAGCGACAGCAGGAACAGTACCACGGCGACGGCCAGCACCGGCGCGAGCACCGCAAGCACGATCATCACCAGCTTCTGCAGGGTCGCGACCAGCTTGTCGCGCTCGCGCAGCAGGCCGACGGCGCCGCCGAACGCGGCGCCCGCGAGCATCCACGGGAACCAGCCGGTCTCGAACATCTGCATGATCAGATCGATCCCGATCAGCTCGAACATCGACCCGATCTGCAGCACCAGCAGGAAGGTCAGCCCGGTGAAAGCCAGCCCCGCCGCGCCGATCACGGCGTCGGCCCAGGCGTGGCTGTGGAGCCGCTCGTACGGCATGTCCCACAGCTTCCAGAATCGCCAGTCGGGTGCGACGTCACGCCGCGTCTGGAACAGCGGCGTCGCGATCAGCACCGCGAGCAGCCCTGACCAGAACGGCCATTCGAACACCGACGCATTGACGTTGTACCCCACCGACGTCCAGACGATCAGCGCGATCACCGCGCCCCACAGCAGCGCGAAGCCGGCCGCCCAGGTCCAGCGCCGCAGTTCCACCCCGAGCACGAAAACCAGCGTCGATACCGTGATGAATGCCGCCAGCGCATTGCGACCCGGATCGTGGTCGGGCGCGTATCGCCAGTCGATCGTCAGGTGAAAGGCGAGCCCCGCAAAGGCACAGATCGCCGCCATGATCCACGGCCGCAGCGGCCAGGGCGGGTCGCTTCCGTCGAGGCGGTTCGACTCGGGGATGGGCGGAGTTGCGGGCGCATCGGTCATGTCCCACATCTGGGCTTGTTTCGTCGCGCTTCGCAAGCCAGATAGCGCCCAAGCTCCCGTTCGTGTCGAGCGAAGTCGAGACACCCCGAAGGCCGGCTCTTCCGATGGGCATCTCGACTTCGCTCGATGCGAACGGATAATTGACCCAGTCTCTCCCCCGCATGGAGCGCCTTTTGGCCCGCAAATTCCTCTACATCATCGCCGCGATCATCCTCATCATCTTCGGCTTCGGCGTCGCCTATCAGCTCAATCCGGGCTGGTTCGGCCGCGTCGCTTTCGTGCCCTCGAGCGAGTTCGTCGAGCAGACGGCCGCCGAACCGAACACCTATGACGACCCCAAAATGTGGCTCGCGCGCCCGGGGATGGAAAATGATCCGGCCGACTGGCGCCCTCCCGCCGATGGTGCGGAACCAGCGAAGCCCGCAGGCAAGCTGATCCCCCCGGCGAAGGCCGCAACCGCAGCCGATACCGAAGAGGCCGCCAAGGGCGACGCCGCGATCTTCTTCGTCCACCCGACGAGCTATTACAGCAAGGCGAGCTGGAACGCCCCGCTCGACGACGCCGATGCCAACTACCGCGCCAAGCTGTTCATGCAGGGCATGGCGAGTGCGTTCGGCGACGCGGGCGAAGTCTGGGCGCCGCGCTATCGTCAGGCCACCCTCGGCGCGTTCCTCGCGACCGACCGCGTCACCGCGGGCAAGGCGATCGACGCCGCCTATCGTGACGTCGAGCAGGCGTTCGACGCCTTTCTCGCCGCCCAACCGAAGAACAAGCCGATCATCCTTGCGGGCCACAGCCAGGGCGCGCTCCACCTCACGACTTTGCTCAAGAACCGCATCGCGGGCACGCCGCTCGCGAAGCGCATCGTCGCCGCTTACGTCATCGGCTGGCCGATCAGCCGCGATACCGATCTCGCCGGCCTCGGCCTCCCCGCGTGCGAGACGCCCGAGCAGAAGGGCTGTATCCTGAGCTGGGCGACGTTCGCCGAGCCCGCCGACACCTCGATGGTCACCGGCGCCTATGACGGCACGATCGGCTTCGACGGCCGTCCGCGCGCGGGCACGCGCATGCTCTGCACGAACCCGCTCACCGGCATCCCCGACACCGCCGCCGGCCCCGACGCCAACATCGGCACGCTGAAACCGAGCGAGGGCTTCAAGGCCGGCGTGCTCATCGCCCGAAAGGTCGGCGCGAAATGCGACGACGACCGCGGCTTCCTGCTGATCGGCGATGCCGAGGCGGCGCAGAATTACGCGCCGAGCTATGTGCTGCCCGGCAACAATTATCACGTCTTCGACATCACGCTGTTCTGGGCGAACGTCCGCGCCGACGTGCTGCGGCGGCTCGCGACCTATGAGGGCAAGCCTTCGCCGGTCCCGCCGCCGGCGACGCCCGTTCCGGCGCCTCCCGCGCCGGTGACTGCGCCCAAGACCTAGGCTTGTCATTGCGAGCGAAGCGAAGCAATCCAGAGTGGCATAAACCGCCCTGGATTGCTTCGCTTCGCTCGCAATGACGATATTTAGAAATTAGAGGGAGCACATGATCACCACCGCCGCCTCCGATTTCGCCGCCGCGCTGCCCGCAGGCGGCCGGCTTGCCGGGCTCGACGTCGGCACGAAAACCATCGGCGTCGCGCTCTGCGATGCCGGCTGGAGCTTCGCTACCCCCGACAAGACGGTCATCCGCAAGAAATTCGGCATCGACCTCGAAGCCCTGAAAACGGTCTTCGCCGCGCAATCGGTCGTCGGCCTCGTCGTCGGGCTGCCGCTCAACATGGACGGCACCGACAGCCCGCGCACGCAAAGCACGCGCGCCTTTGCACGCAATCTGCTGCCGCTCGGCCTCCCGATCCTCCTCTGGGACGAGCGCTGGTCGACCGCCGCGGTCGAACGCGCGATGATCGCCGCCGACGTAAGTCGGGCGAAAAGGGCGGAACGCGTCGACAGCGCCGCCGCTGCCTTCATTCTGCAGGGCGCGATCGATGCGCTGACCCGCGTTTGACCGAGTATATCCTCTACTGGCTGATCGCGGTGAACCTCATCGCGTTCGTCCAGATGGTCCTCGACAAGAAATATGCCGAGGCAGGCCAGCGGCGCATTCCGGAGAGCAATCTGCTCCTCTGGGCCTTCCTCGGCGGCGCCTTCGGGACGGTCCTCGCCGCGCGCCTCGTCCGCCACAAGACCCGCAAGCAACCCTTCGCGACGTGGATGCTGATCTGGCTCTGGGTCGACATCATCCTTCTCATCCTCTGGACGTCCGGCCTTCTCAACCGGCTAATCCTCCCTGTCGCGCAGCGATGGGGAGGGGGCCCGCTCGCGTAGCGAGTGGTGGAGGGGCCGCGTTAGCGCCCCTCCGTCAGCGCTTCGCGCTGCCACCTCCCCATGGCTTCGCCACAGGGAGGATGATGACTTGCGATTTTCGCACACCCTGCCTAAACGCTCGGCTTTAATGACAAGCGCAACAATCCGGCCCGCCAGCGACTATCCGCCCGGCGGCGATGCCTTTCGCCATCGCCACCTGATCGGCATCGCCCAGCTCACCCCGTGGGAGATTTCCTACGTTCTCGACGCCGCCGAAGAGTGGGTCGAGATGAACCGCGGCGGCGCGGCCAAGCACGACGGCCGGCTCGCGGGGCTGACGATCATCAACGCCTTTTTCGAAAATTCGACGCGCACTTTGCTGTCGTTCGAGATCGCGGGCAAACGCCTCGGTGCCGACGTCGTCAACATGCACGCCGCGCAGTCGAGCGTGAAGAAGGGCGAGACGCTGATCGACACCGCGATGACGCTCAATGCGATGCGCGCCGACGCGATGGTGATCCGCCACCAGAGCTCGGGCGCGGTCCAGCTCATCGCCGACAAGGTCGACTGTCCCGTGCTCAACGCGGGCGACGGCCGCCACGAGCATCCGACGCAAGCCTTGCTCGACGCGCTCACGATCCGCCGCCGCCTCGGAAAGGTCGAGGGGCTGACGATCGCGATCTGCGGCGACGTGCTGCACAGCCGCGTCGCGCGCTCGAACATCCTCGCGCTCACCCTACTCGGCAACGAAGTGCGCATCGTCGCACCGCCGACGCTGACCCCGCCCGCGATCTACCGCATGCATGTGACGACCTTCACTGACATGGACGAGGGGCTGAAGGACGCCGACGTCGTGATGATGCTCCGCCTCCAGAACGAACGCATGGACGGCGCCTATCTGCCCAGCGCGCGCGAATATCACGCCCTCTACGGCCTGACGCCGAAACGGCTCGAGAAGGCGAAGCCCGATGCGATCGTCATGCACCCCGGCCCGATGAACCGCGGGGTCGAGATCGACAGCAGCATCGCCGACCACCCGACCCGCTCGACGATCACCGAGCAGGTCGAAATGGGCGTCGCGGTGCGCATGGCCTGCCTCGACATATTGACGCGCCGCAAGCGGGGGGTTGCCGGATGGAACTGAACCCGCTCCTGATAACGAACGCACGGATGCTCGGCGGCGACACCGCCAGCCTGCTCGCCGTCGATGGCCGCATCGCCGCACTGAACCCGTCCGAAACCCCCGAAGGCACCGAAACCGTCGACGCCCGCGGCCAGTGGCTCGCCCCCGGAATCATCGACCTCGGCGTTTTCGCGACCGACAAGCCCGCCTTCCACTTCGGGGGCATCACGCGCGCGGCGCTGATGCCCGACAGCGGCCCGCTCGACGGCGCCGGGCTCGTCGAGCGCGCCGCGAAAGGCGGCAAGCCCGACCTCTGGGTCCACCCCCTCGCTGCGGCCACGAAGGGCCTCGAAGGCCGGGAGCTCGCCGAAATCGGCCTGATGAAACAGGCCGGCGCGCGCGCCGTCGCGACCGGCCGTGGACGCATCGCCGACGCGGGCGTCATGCGCCGCGTGCTGAGCTACGCTGCCGCACTCGGCCTCGTCACGATCATCCATGCCGAGGACGAGGGCCTCACCGCCGGCGCCGTCGCGACCGACGGCGAGATGGCGACGCGCCTCGGCCTCGCCTCCGCCCCCGCGATCGCCGAAGCGATGGCGATCGCGCGCGACCTCGCGCTCGTCGAGGAAACCGGCGCGCCCGTCCACTTCCGGCAGGTCACGACCGCGCGCGGGCTCGACCTGATCCGTGCCGCCAAGGCAAAGGGCCTTCCCGTCCTTTGCGGCATCACCCCCGCGCACCTCTTCCTATCGGACACCGCGATCGGCGATTTCCGTACGTTCGCGCGCCTCTCGCCGCCGCTGCGCAGCGAGGACGACCGGCAGGCCTGCCTCGCCGCGATCGCCGACGGGACGATCGACGTGCTGTCCTCGGGCCACGACCCCCGCGGTCCCGAGGACAAGCGCCTCCCCTTCGCCGAAGCGCAGCCCGGCATGGCGGGCGCCGAGACGCTGCTCGCGATGGGGCTGCAGCTCGTCCGCGACGGCCATGTGACGCCCGAATGCCTGTTCGAGCTGCTCGCCGCCACCCCGGCCTGCCTGCTCGGTCTCGACGCCGGCCGCCTCGAACCCGGCCGTGACGCCGACCTCATCCTGATCGACGAAGGCACGCCGTGGCAGGTCGATGCGAAAAAGATGGCGGCTTACGCGGGCAACACCCCCTTCGACGGCATGCCGGTCCAGGGCCGCGCGACCGCAGTGTGGAAGGGTGGCCAGCGGATTCGCTGACCGCGGCGTCCCGCGCAAAAAAGAAGCCCGTCGGAAATCCGGCGGGCTTCAAGAGAACAGGATGGCCCTTTCGGACCATCCTGCTTGGGTCGCATTGCGTTCATGGCCGATTCGCCTCCGCATCGCACTACCCACGTGGGTAGCGTGCGCGCCTTTTTTGCTTTCCGGACCCGGCTTTTGCTGCTCTACCTTGTGCAGCGGGCCAATTTCCGGGGAAATGCATGCCGCTCGAAACCGTCCCGACCTTTCCGTCCGACCATAATGCGCCGGCCGAATGGGACGTGCTCAACGCGCTGATCGGCCGCATCTACGACTCGATCCTCAACCCCCGGAGCTGGAACGAGACGCTGGCGGAAATCACCGGGACGCTCTGTCCGCTAAGCTGGGAGGCCGCCTTCATCCTCTGGGAAAGCACGACGCCGCCCTCGGGCCGCTTCGTCGCCGCGACCGGCCTCGCCGCCGGGGTGCAGGAAATCTATTCCGCCGTTTATGCGGGCAACCATCCCTGGTCGCGCAAGCTGATGCGCTACGGGAACGGCAGCGTCGTCGACAGTTACGACATCATGACGCGTGAGGAATTCGCCGAGTCCGAATTCTTCCGCAATTTCCTCCAACCATGGGGTATCGACCGGCTCGTTGCCGTGTTGCTCGACCGGCGCGGCAACGAACGGCTCGGGCTTCTCCTTCCCGGCCCCGGCGACCGCGACATCGAACGTCTCAAACGCGGCCTTCGCGTCCTCGCCCCGCACATCCAGCGCGCGATGCGGATCAGCGATCGTCTCGCGACGCTCGAACTGGCTGCGGGCGCCGCGCGCGCTGCCGCCGATGCCGCGCCTTTCGCGATCTTCAGCCTCGACGACCAGCTCGGCGTCCTTGCCGCGAACAGCCGGGCGGCACGCTACGAACGCGCGGGGTTCATCCGCGTGACCGACGGACGCTTCGCCTTCACCCACCCGGCGAGCCAGAAGCGCCTGCTCGACCTGATGCGCAGCCCCGATCCCGCCGGGCTCGCGTTCCAGACCGAAAATGCGAAGGGCACCGAATGCCCGGTGCTCGTCGCGCGGATCACGCGCCAGTCGGCCGAACGGATCGGCGGATCGAGCCTCGGCGCGTCGCTGATCGTCACGCTCGGCAGCTCGCCCGGCGAGACCCCCGTGGTCGAGATCGACCGCGTCGCGCAGTGGTTCGGGTTGACGCCCTCCGAAGCACGCCTCGCGGTGGCCCTCGCAGCGGGGCAGACGCTTCAGGACTATGCGGCATTGCGCGCGGTCAGCCTCAACGCCGTCCGTTTCCTGCTCAAGGGCATCTTCCGCAAGACCGGCGCGACCAGCCAGGCCCAACTCGTCGCCCTGCTCGCCCGGCTGCCGTCACCGGGCGCGGAATAGAGCTGACTTCAAAAGAAAAGGGCGCGGTCCCCGCAGACCGCGCCCCTCCCCGTCCTCCCGTTGCCGGGAGGCCCCCAATTTCGCTCAGCGCGCCGCCATGCGGACCGGCTTGGTCGCCGCCGACGCCCACTGGATCGTTTCGTTGCCGCCCATCTGGCGGACGAAGCAGGTCTGGCCCTTCGCCTTCAGGTCTCCGCACAGCTTTGCCGCATCGGCGCGCGATGCCAGACCGTTTACGGTCAGGCGATAAAAGGTACGGCCGTTGACGCTCGCCGAATGGCTCGAGGCGGGATAAGCGGCGAGGACGCCGTTCTTCCTTTTGAGCACGCCCCATTTTTCCTTGGCGATGCCCAGGCTGTCATACGCGCCGAGCTGCACCGCCCAACCGGCCGGCTTCTTCGCATCGAAGCCGAGCACCTTCGGGGTGATCTTGCGCGCGAGCTCGATCGCTTCCTTCTGCGCCGGGCGCAGCTTCTTCTGTTCGCCGGCGATGCGCGGCGCCGCACGATAGGGCGCGGCGGCGGCCATGATCACGGGCGCCGGCTTCGGCTGCGGCAGTTCGGTGACCGGCACGACGCCGTTCTCGTCGCGCTGCGGCATCGGCAGCTCGACGGTGCGGATCGTGCTCGATGCGTCGGCAAGCGCAACCGGCTCGGCAGCCGGCGGCGGCGGCGCATAGGCGGCGATCGGCGCCGGATCGGCGCTCGCGACCTCGACCGGAGCTTCGGCGGCCGCCATCTCGGTGCCCGAGAAATTGCTCAGCGCGAGGCGCACCGGCATCCCCGCGTCTTCGCGCGCCGTGGTGCCGAGCATGCTGGCGATGCGGACCCGCGAATCATTCTGTTCGGCAAGCTTCGCCCATTCGGCCATGCGCGCCTCGATCTTGGCGATCGACAGATCCTGCGACGCAAGCACGCGCGCCTGCGCCCAGCGCCCGTCTAGCGCAAAGGCGAGCGCCAGGTTCTGGCGCGTGCGCGCGTCGGCGCCGGGTTGGCGTGCGGCTTCGGTGAGCACATAGATCGCCGAATTGGTGTCGCCGGCCAGCGCGAGCGCAAGGCCCATGTCCGACGCCGGAACGACGTCGAAATTGCGCTTGAGCAGGTCGGTCGCCTGGGTGTTCTTGCCCTGCGCGATCAGCGCGAGCGTCATCGCGATGACCGTGTTGCTGTCCTTGGCACCCAGTTCCATCGCTTCGCCCAGCGCCGAAGTTGCCGAGGCGAAACGGCCGTCGTTCAGATAGGCCTGGCCCAGCAGCGCGCGGAACCCCGCATCGCGCGGCGCCGCGGCGACGGCCGCCTCGGCAAGCGTGACCGCCTTGCTGACCTTCCCGGCCTCCAGCGCTTCGCGCGCCTTGTCGGCCGATTTCGAAGCCGATGCCGGCACCGGGCCCGTCGACGGCGCCGCATTGGCCATCTTGCCCATGCCGCTGCAACCCGTGACCGCGCTCAGCACGAAGCCCGAAACGGCAAGGTTCATCAAAACTTTGCGGTTCATAATAGGTCCCCCATCGTTTCTTTAAGGTTGCATCGTCTGTCGCGCGGGACGCGCCGCCGGCAGGCGGCTCGCCATCGCGTCGATTTCGGGTAGCGAGGCCAGATATTCGTCGAGCAGATCGGTCAGGATGACCTGCGAAGACCGGTTCGTCACTGCACTCGCGAGGCGCAGGCGCAGGTGGCGCTCGGCGTCGAGGCGGAGCGTGAACGCCGCCTTTTCGCGGGCACGCAGCGCCCGCGGCGCGCGTTCCTTCTTCGCCTTGGGTGCGGGGCGCGCTTCGACCTTGCGCGCGACCGCGGCGACGCGGTCGATCAGCGATTCCTGCTGACGGACGATCTCGGGGACTTCGGCACTCTCGGGCTCGAAATCGTCGGCCAAGGCATCGGCCAGTTCGGGGTGCAGATCATGGCCCGGCGCTTCGTCGACCGCCTGTTCGGCCTCGACATTGTGCTGCAGCACCGATCCGGCGAGCAACGGCTTCAGATCGACCATCCGCGCCGATTCGGCGGCGCTCTGGTCGGGATCGACATCATAGCCCATGTCGTTCCAGCCGAGGTCGTCATAGCCCTGGACGCCCGCCATCGGATTGGCGGGGCCGCTGCCGAGCGGCTGGCGGCGCATCGCGGGACGCGCACCGCCCTTGCGGGCCAGAAGTCCTGCGCTCAGCGACGCGAGGGGTTTGGGTTCGCCCATGGTTCCGGTTGCTCCCGTCACTGGCCGGCGATGCGGCGGCCGAAGCCACCACCCATCGGGCGGACGGTTCCGTAACCCGGCTGCTGCGGCACGGGTGACGAGAAGACGGTGCGGCGGAAATTCTTCTCCAGCCGGTCGTTCACATAAGCCCACAGCTGGCGGATCTCTTCGGCCGAGCGGCCGTTCGGATCGACTTCCATCACCGTGCGGCCGTCGATCATCGACGCGGCATAGTCGGTGCGGTGGTGCAGCGTGACCGGTGCGACCGTGCCGTGCTGCGACAGCGCGACGGCGGCCTCGCTGGTGATCTTCGCCTTGGGCGTCGCGGCGTTGACGACGAACACCAGCGGCTTGCCGGCGCGTTCGCACAGGTCGACCGTGGCGCCGACGGCACGAAGGTCGTGCGGGCTCGGGCGTGTCGGGACGACGATCAGTTCGGCGACGCTGATGACGCTCTGGATCGCCATCGTGATCGCGGGCGGCGTGTCGATGACCGCGAGCTTGAAGCCCTGCTGGCGCAAGATTTCAAGGTCCGATGCCAGCCGCGCCACCGTGGTCTGCGCAAAGGCCGGAAGGTCGGTTTCGCGCTCGTTCCACCAGTCGGCGAGCGAGCCCTGCGGATCGATGTCGATGAGGACGACCGGGCCGGCGCCGGCAAGCTGAGCCTGCACCGCAAGATGACCCGACAAGGTGGTTTTACCCGACCCGCCCTTTTGTGAAGCCAATGCCAGAACGCGCACTGCTGTCCCCCTAGGAAAACCAAAATCGGCCCGAGGGATGCCATGGAGGGCGCTAAAATTGGGTTAACGATGACAAAAAGAGGGTGAACGACCTCCTCGCACTTATCGTAAACAATCCATTGACTTCCTTATGTCCCGCTACGGTACGGAATCGGTTTGCCCTTGGGGTGATGCTAACAGGCTGTTAGCCATTTGTGCGATAGAGCCCCTCGCTGGGGACTGCGGCTGCACGAGTGTGGGCTCGAGGGCGGCGCAAGTCATTGGAGAACAAGATGCGCTCATTCCGCACCATCGCCTGCCTGGCCCTGCCGTTCGCGGCACTGGCCCTGACCGCGCCCGCGCTCGCCGACGTCAAGGACGGGGTCGATGCGTGGCAGGCGGGCGAGTATCAGAAGGCCGTGGCCGAATGGCGCCCGCTCGCGCTCGCCGGCGATCCCGATGCGCAGTTCAACCTCGGCCAGGCGTACAAGCTCGGCCGCGGCGTTCCCGCCGACCTTGCGCAGGCCGAAAGCTGGTTCCGCCGCGCCGCGAAACAGGGCCATCTCCAGGCCGAGGACAACCTCGGCCTCATCCTCTTCACCGCGAACAAGCGCGACGAGGCGATGCCCTATATCAACGCCGCCGCCGGCCGCGGCGAACCGCGCGCGCAATATGTCCTCGGCACCGCGATGTTCAACGGCGACCTCGCGGCGAAGGATTGGCCTCGCGCGTACGCGCTCACCAAGCGCGCCAGCGATGCGGGGCTCGAAATCGCCTCCGCGCGCCTTGCCCAGCTCGACCGGTTGATCCCGCTCGAACAGCGGCAGGCCGGCCTGTCGATGCTGCCGCAGATGGAAAAGGACGAGGCTCGCGCCCGCCTCGCCGCGGTCAACGCCGCCGCGCCCGTTCCCGCAAAGCCCGCACCGTCGCCGATCAAGTCGGCCAGCCTGCCCGCTTCGGCGCCGGGTACCAGTTACACGCCGCCACCGGTCGTCGCACCCGCGCCCGCCCCGGCGCCCATCAAGCCTTCGACGCCCGCAGCGCTCGCCGCCGCTTCGGCCGCCAGCGAGGCGACCGCCGCCGCCGACGCGACGATCGCTGCGGCTGCGGTGGGCAAGCCCGGCACCAGCTATGCACCGCCGCCCGAAACCGGCGAACTGCCACCGGCCGCCAAGCCCGTGCCGGCGAAGCCCGTAAAGGCCGCCGCGGCAAAGCCCGCACCGGCGCCCTCGCCTCCCGGCGCAAAACCGGCGCCCGCGCCCGCAAAGCCCGTAACGGCCGACGCCGGTTCGGGCCCGTGGCGCGCGCAGCTCGGCGCATTCGGGGTCGAGGCGAACGCGAAGAGCCTCTGGGCTTCGCTCGAAAAGAAATATCCTGCCGTCGCCGCGCGCCAGCCGGTCTATGCCAAGGCCGGCGCGGTCACGCGCCTCCAGGCGGGCGGTTTCGCAAACAAGGGCGACGCCGATGCGTTCTGCGCCACGGTCCGCAAGGGCGGTCAGCCGTGCATGGTGGTCGCGAAATAGGCGGCGCTGCAGCGCGACGGAAAAGGCCGGGACTTCGCCCGGCCAATTCGTCGATTCCCGTTTCGTGGGTCGCTACGCGGCGAGCGCGACAGCCCGGCCCGTGCGGCGCCGCCGCATCGCTGCGCTTGCCGCGGCAAAGCCCATGATCATCAGCGCCCAGGTTCCGGGCTCGGGGACCGCGGCCGTCGCCGTCGCCGAATAGGTCAGATTGTCGAACGCCAGATATTCCGACCGTGAGAGCTGGCCGAACGTTACCGACGTCAGATTGTCCCAATTGAAGCTGTAGCTCTGGAACGGAAAGCCGACCGTCAGGGTCGTCGTCAACGTGCCGCCGCCGGCCAGCATCCCGGTCACGATCGTCGTGTCGGTCGGCAGGCCGCCATGCCCGAACGGGCCGAACGCCAGATCGATCGAGGACAGGCTGAAGACGCCGCCATCCGTCAGCGAGAAGGTCGTGTCGGTATAGCCGGTCGCCATCACCGTCGACGTCAGCGGCGACGGGAAATCCGCCGGATCGGTGTTGCTGTAATAGCAGACCGCGCTGCCGTAGGTGTAGGTCATTCCGCCGCTGGCGTTCGACCCGCCGAAATTGCACTGGAACGCCGGCTGATCTTCGAACGTCACCGTCGCGGCATTCGACGCCGACGGCACCGCCAGCATCAGTGCGCCCAAGGCTAAGGCAACTCGGCTCATACTACCCCCCTGCAGAAGGCCGATGGGCAACCACCGGCGGTCGCGCCAAAGTAACAGAAAGTTAAATATAGTTACAAGCTGTTATCTGGGGCCGGGGCCTTGCCGGAGCAGTCCCCGGCTTCAGTCGCCTTTCGCAGCAGCCTCCGCCGCCAGCCGCTTCGCGAGCAGCCCGCGCGACCGGTCGGCATAGGCGCGGCACGCGCCGGGCTTGTCGTTGTACCGCCCCTCGCCCGCATTGTCGGGATGGGCGGAGATCAACAGATCGCACTTCAGCGCGTCCATCACCTCGTAACTCTTTGCGAACCCGGCAATGAAAGGCGCGCCCGCCGCCGCCGTATAGCGATAGCCGTCGGCCGACACGGGGTTGAGGCTCGATGCGAACACGATCTGCCTGCAGGTCCCGCGCTCGCATGCGTCCCAGCTCCAGCTCATGCTGCCCATCGTATGCCCCGGCGTCGCATGCGCGGTGATCGCGGTGTTGCCGAGCCTCAGCACGTCGCCGTCCTTCACGACGCGCAGCCGCCCCACCGCGGGCCATTTGCCGCCATAGGCGCGCTGCGGATCGTCCGCCGCCATCGCCCCCATGCGAAGCCCCTCGGCGCCCCGCGCGCTCGCGACGACCGTCGCGCCCGTGTCGCGCGCCAGCGCGGCGAAGCCGCCCGCATGGTCGTAATGCGGTTCGGTGCTCAGAATAAATTTGATGTCTTTGGGGTCGAAGCCGAGCGCCCGGACGTTCGCGAGGATCATCGGCGCCGCCTGCGGCAACGCGCCATCGATCAGCACCAGCCCCGCGCCCGTATCGATCAGCGCGACGCTGAGCCCGCCGAAGCCGACGAGATAGCTTTTGTCGAACACCTTCTCGGGCGGCAACGGCAACAGCCATTGCTTCGCGCGATCGGCCGCGATCGGCCGTGTCAGCGGGTCGTCCGCCGGCGGCTGTGCCGCCCCTGCGGTGCTCATCATCCAGAATGCCAGTGCCAAGGCCCTTATCATCGTGCGTCTCCCTTCCCCCGCAGGGATGCCAACGGACCCGCCGCCCGACAAAGCATCATTTCTCGACAAAGCCATGAGAATATCTCATGCAAAACCATCTCAACCTTCGTCACCCCGGGCTTGACCCGGGGTCCCGCTTTTCGGGCGTCGCTGAGCGGGACCCCGGATCAAGTCCGGGGTGACGAGAACGGATGAATTGCGAGGAACCATGGACCGCGCGCAACTCCCGCTCAACGCGCTTCGCGCTTTCGAGGCGGCCGCCCGTCACCTCAACTTCACGCGCGCCGGGCTCGAACTTTGCGTCAGCCAGGGCGCGGTCAGCCATCAGGTCGCCCAGCTCGAACGCCGCCTCGGCACGCGGCTGTTCCATCGGCTGCCGCGCGGCCTCGCGCTCACCGACGAGGGGCATGCGCTCGTCCCCGTCGTCGCCGACGCCTTCGATCGCGTCGCCGCAACGCTCGACCAATATGCGGACGGCCGCTTTCGCGAAACGCTCAAGGTCGGCGTCGTCGGCACCTTCGCGACCGGCTGGCTGCTCCCGCGCCTTGCCGGTTTCGCGCGCGCGCACCCCGCCATCGACCTTCGCATCTCGACGAACAACAACCGCGTCGATCTTGCGGGCGAGGCGCTCGACTATGCGATCCGTTTCGGCGACGGCGCGTGGCACGGCACGCATGCCGAGCCTCTCCTCGCCGCACCGCTGGCCCCCGTCTGCGCGCCTTGGGTCGCGACGCGCCTCAGCACCCCCGCCGATCTGGCGCACGAACTGCTGCTCCGCTCGTATCGCAGCGACGAATGGTCGCGCTGGTTTGCCGCCGCCCGCGTCGCCGTCCCCATTCTCCGCGGCCCGATCTTCGACAGTTCGGCGCTGATGGCGGGCGCGGCCGCCGCGGGGCACGGCGTCGCGCTCGTTCCCGTCGCCATGTTCGCGCGCGAGCTCGCCGCCGAACTGCTCGTCCAGCCCTTTGCGCCGACGATCGACGCCGGCCGCTACTGGCTCACCCGCCTGATGTCGCGCCCCGAAAGCGATGCGATGCGGCAGTTCAGGATCTGGATATCGGCAGAAATACCGGCCTAAGGCGCGGGTCGCGGATCGAGTGACCGCTTGGGGGTGGGGAGCGGACGTCCCTACCAGACCGTCACCCCGGCGAAGGCCGGGGTCTCACCCTCTCGAGATGACGCATCGGCGAGATCCCGGCCTTCGCCGGGATGACGATGAAATGAAGCGTATCTCAGGTGATCCCCGGCGAAGGCCGGGGCCCATCTTCCGGTGGTGCAACTGGACCCCGGCCTTCGCCGGGGAGCACGCGAGCTATGTCCGCAATCGGTCGAAACCCACCCTCAACTCCGCAAAATCTTCTCCATCGCCTTCCCCTTGGCAAGCTCGTCGATCAGCTTGTCGAGATAGCGGATTTCGCGCATCAACGGCGCCGCGACCGCCTCCACCCGCACGCCGCAGACGACACCGGTAATCAACATGCGCGCGGGATTGAGCTTCGGCGCCCCTGAAAAGAAATCCTTGAAAGTCGTGCCCTTCGCCAGCGTGTCTTCCAGCGCACTTTGACTATATCCGGTAAGCCACCGGAAAACCTCGTCGACCTCGGCCTTGCTCCGCCCCTTCTTCGCGGCCTTCGCGATATAATGCGGATACACGCTCGCGACGCTGGTCGAATAGATGCGGTGCGTGGTCATGGTTTCCCCCGAAGTAGGTCGAGCTCACCCCAGCACCCAGCTCCGCCGCGGATAGCCCTGTGCCCAGAGCAGCGCGGTCAGGTCGTGGTGGCGGATCACCGCGTCGGCGGCCTCACCGACCGCGGCGTGCGGGTGATAGCCGATCCCGAGGCCCGCACTCGTCAGCATCGGAATGTCGTTCGCGCCGTCGCCGACCGCCAGCGTCTCGCCCATCGGCAGGCCGTGTTTCGCGGCCTCGGACTTCAGCGTCTCCATCTTTGCGCTCGCATCGACGATCGGTTCGGCGACGGTGCCCGACAACCTGCCGCCCTCGATCCCCAGCTCGTTCGCGACGACCTTGTCGAAGCCGATCGCCTCGCCGACCGGTCCTGCGAACGCCGTGAAGCCGCCCGATACGAGCACCGAATAGGCGCCGTGCGCCTTCATCGTCTGGACGAGCGTGCGCGCGCCGCGCGTCAGCTTGACCCGTTCGATCCGGCATTCGGCAAGCACGCTCTCGGCCATCCCGCCGAGCAGCGCGACGCGCTCGACCAGCGCCGCCCGAAAGTCGAGCTCGCCCTTCATCGCGCGCTTGGTGATCGCGGCGACTTCGGCCTTGATCCCCGCATAGTCGGCGAGTTCGTCGATGCACTCGACCGTGATCATCGTCGAATCCATGTCGGCGACGATCAGCTTCTTCGTTCGGTCGCCCATCGGCTGGACGACGACGTCGAGCGCGCCATGATCCATTTTCATGAGTTCGCTGCGCGCGCTGACCAGGCTGCCCTGAAAGAAGATATCCGCCGCGTCATGTTCGTCGAGCCAATGCGGCGCTCCGACATCGTGCCCCGTCATGGCGAGCCGGTCGATCGCCTCTCGAACCACCTCGTCGGTGAGCTTTCCGGCTGCTATCAGCGTGGCTACGAACATGGCTTCTCCTTCTGTCTCTTTCGTTCGCGCGGGCTTGCCGCCCGTCGCGCTTATCGCTGGACCGACCGCGAGCGGCAAGAGCGCTTTGGCGGTAGCGCTCGCAAAGTCCCTGTCCGGGACGGGCACCGACGCGCTCGTCGTCAATGCCGATGCGAGCCAGGTCTATGCCGACCTCGCCATTCTCTCGGCGCGCCCGTCGGATGAAGAGATGCAAGGGGTGCCCCACCATCTTTTCGGCCATATCGACGGCGCCGAGGCGCACAATGCCGCGCGCTGGTCCGACGAGGCGCGCGGCGTGATCGACCACGCGCACGCCACGGGGAAGGTTCCCGTGCTCGCCGGCGGAACCGGGCTTTATCTGCGCACCTTGCTCTACGGGATCGCGCCCGTGCCGGCGATCGACCCGCAGGTGCGCGAGGCCGTCCGCGCGTTGCCCGTCGCCGAAGCCCATGCCGCGCTCGCCAAGGCCGATCCCGCAGCCGCGCAGCGCCTCAACCCCGCGGACACCACACGCGTCGCGCGCGCGCTCGAGGTCGCCCGCTCGACGGGCCGGACCCTGGCCGAATGGCAGGAAGCGCGCGAGGGCGGCATCGCGGATCGCATTTCGCTCGCTCCGCTGATCCTCCTGCCGCCGCGTGCCTGGCTGCGCGACCGATGCGACCTGAGGCTCGTCCAGATGTTCGCGCAGGGCGCGATCGAAGAGGTCGAGGCGCTGCTCGGCCGCGATCTCGACCCCGACCTGCCCGTCATGCGCGCGATCGGCGTGCCGCAGATCGCCGCCTTCCTCCGCGGCGAGCTGTCCCGCGCCGAAGCGCTCGAAGCGGCGCAGGCCGCGACCCGCCAATATGCAAAGCGCCAATTTACGTGGTTCCGCCACCAGCCCCCCGCCGATTGGCCGCGCCACGAAGAATCATTAAACAATGATTTTATCAATGATTTCGCAATTAAATTACGTGATAAGCTGTTGACAGGATAGAATCATACACCTATTGCCCGCCGACCTGCTGCAACGCACAACGTGCGTATTTTCAGGACAGCGGGCATGAAGAAAGGAGTTTCGTCGTGGCGGAAATGAGTGGTGCCGACATGGTGGTTCAGGCGCTGGTCGACCTCGGGGTCGATACGGTGTTCGGCTATCCGGGCGGCGCGGTCCTTCCCATCTATGACGCGCTCTACAAGCACCCGACGATCAAGCACATTCTCGTCCGCCACGAACAGGCGGCGACGCACGCGGCGGAGGGCTATGCCCGCGCGACCGGCAAGCCCGGCGTCGTGCTCGTGACCTCGGGCCCCGGCGCGACCAACGCCGTCACCGGCATCACCGACGCGCTGCTCGACTCCATTCCGATGGTCGTGCTCACCGGTCAGGTGTCGACCGCGCTGATCGGCACCGACGCGTTCCAGGAATGCGACACCGTCGGCATCACGCGCCACTGCACCAAGCATAATTATCTCGTCATGGACCCCGATCGCCTCGGCCCGATCCTGCACGAGGCGTTCCATATCGCGACCCACGGCCGTCCGGGTCCCGTCGTGATCGATATTCCGAAGAATGTGCAGGTCGCGACGGGCGAATATGTCGTGCCCGAAAAGATCCAGCACAAAAGCTATCGCCCGCAGGTCGAACCCGACGCCGATGCGATCAGCCAAGCCATCGACATGATCGCCGCGGCCGAGCGTCCGGTCTTCTACACCGGCGGCGGCGTGATCAACGCCGGCCCCGACGCCAGCGCGGCGCTGCGCCAGCTCGTCTCGCTCACCGGCGCGCCCGTCACCTCGACGCTGATGGGCCTCGGCGCCTTCCCCGCCGACGATCCGAAATGGCTCGGCATGCTCGGCATGCACGGGACGTATGAGTCGAACATGGCGATGAACCGCGCCGACCTGATCATTGCGGTCGGCGCGCGCTTCGACGACCGCGTGACCGGCCGCCTCGACGCCTTCTCGCCGGACTCGAAGAAGATCCACATCGACATCGACCGCAGCTCAATCAACAAGATCGTCCCCGTCGACCTCGCGATCGTCGGCGACGCCGGCCGCGCGCTCGATGCGCTGATCGCGGCCTGGGCCGACAAGGGCCACAAGGCGCGCGACCTCGGCGAATGGTGGCGCCGCGTCGACGGCTGGCGCGCGACGCGCTGCCTCGACTTCCCCGAAAAGAAGGACGCCGACGCCGACATCATGCCGCAGCGCGCGGTGAAGGCGCTGTTCGACGCGACGCGCGGCCGCGACCCGATCATCACGACCGAGGTCGGCCAGCACCAGATGTGGGCGGCGCAGCATTTCGGCTTCTCGGCGCCCAACCGCTGGCTCACCAGCGGCGGCCTCGGCACGATGGGCTACGGCTTCCCCGCGGCGGTCGGCGCGCAGATCGCCAAGCCCGACCGCCTCGTCATCTGCATCGCGGGCGAAGCCTCGCTCCAGATGAACATCCAGGAAATGGGCACGGTCAGCCAGTACCGCCTGCCGGTGAAGATCTTCATCCTCAACAATGAATGGATGGGGATGGTCCGCCAGTGGCAGGAACTGACCTACGAAAGCCGCTATTCGAACAGCTATTCGGACAGCCTGCCCGATTTCGTGAAGCTCGCCGACGCCTATGGCTGGACGGGCATCCGTATCGACACGCTGGGGCAGCTCGAGGACGGCATCCGGACGATGATCGAGACCCCGGGTCCGGTGATCGTCGACTGCCGCGTCGCCAAGCTCGCCAACTGCTTCCCGATGATCCCGTCGGGCGCCGCGCACACCGAAATGCTCCTCCAGCCGAGCGACGTCACCGGCACGATGGACGACGAAGCCAAGGCACTGGTGTAAAACATGAAAATCAAGACCGAAGCCGGCGAGCGCCACGTGCTCGCCATCACCGTCGATAACGAGGCGGGCATTCTTGCCAAGATCACCGGGCTCTTCTCCGCGCGCGGCTATAATATCGAAAGCCTGACCGTGGCGGACATCAGTGCCGACCATGCGCTCAGCCGCATCACCATCGTCACCAACGGCCCGCCGCCGGTGATCGACCAGATCATCGCGCAGCTCGACCGGCTCGTGCCCGTGCACGGCGTCGTCGATCTCGCCGATCAGGGCGCGCACGTCGAACGCGAGATCGCACTCGTGAAGGTCGCGGGGACCGGCGACAAGCGCATCGAGGCGCTGCGCATGGCCGACGTCTTCCGCGCGAAGGTCGTCGACACGACGCTTACCAGCTTCATCTTCGAAATCACCGGGACGAGCGACAAGGTCGACCGCTTCATCGCGCTGATGCGCGAATGCGGGCTGGTCGAGGTCGGCCGCACCGGCGTCGTCGCCATCGGCCGCGGGTCGGAGGCGCTCTAGAGTTTACCACTAACTTCGTCATCCCGGCGAAGGCCGGGATCTCACCGTTGCAGACCAACGCGAGGGCGGGATCCCGGCCTTCGCCGGGATGACGATCAAGCAAATGCACGAAGGGGTTTAATCCAATGCAGGTTTATTACGATCGCGACGCCGACCAGGATCTGATCAAGGGCAAGAAGGTCGCCGTCGTCGGCTATGGCAGCCAGGGCCATGCCCACGCGCAGAACATGCGCGACAGCGGCGTGCGTGAAGTCGCGATCGCGCTCCGCCCCGGTTCGGCGACCGCCAAGAAGGCCGAAGCCGCAGGCTTCAAGGTGCTTTCGAACAAGGAAGCCGCCGAGTGGGCCGACGTCATCATGATCGCCGCCCCCGACGAGCATCAGGCGAAGATCTACGCCGACGACATCGGCCCGAACATGAAGCCCGGCGCCGCGCTCGCCTTCGCGCACGGCCTCAACATCCATTTCGGCCTGATCGAAGCACGCCCCGACATCGACGTCTTCATGGTCGCGCCCAAGGGGCCCGGTCACACCGTGCGCAGCGAATATCAGAAGGGCGGCGGCGTCCCCTGCCTGATCGCGGTCGCGCAGGAAGCGAACGGCAACAGCGGCAACGGCCATGCCAAGGCGCTGGCCCTCAGCTACGCCTCGGCGGTCGGCGGCGGCCGCAGCGGCATCATCGAGACGACCTTCAAGGAAGAGTGCGAAACCGATCTCTTCGGCGAACAGGCGGTGCTGTGTGGCGGCATCACGCACCTGATCCAGGCGGGTTTCGAAACACTGGTCGAGGCGGGTTACGCCCCCGAAATGGCCTATTTCGAATGCCTCCACGAAACCAAGCTGATCGTCGACCTCCTCTATGAAGGCGGCATCGCGAACATGCGCTACTCGATCTCGAACACCGCCGAGTACGGCGACATCAAGACCGGCCCGCGCATCATCACCGAAGAGACGAAGAAGGAAATGAAGCGCGTGCTGGCCGACATCCAGTCGGGCCGCTTCGTGAAGGATTTCGTCCTCGACAACCAGGCCGGCCAGCCCGAACTCAAAGCCAGCCGCAAGGCCGCAGCAGCGCATCCGATCGAGCAGGTCGGCGGCGAACTCCGCGCGATGATGCCGTGGATCGCGAAGAACCAGCTCGTCGACAAGACGAAGAACTGAGGCATCTCATCCTCCCTGTGGCGAAGCCATGGGGAGGGGGACCGCCGCGAAGCGGTGGTGGAGGGGCCGCGTCGCGCCAAAGCCCCTCCGTCAGCGCTTCGCGCTGTCACCTCCCCATGCCTGCGGCAAAGGGAGGATCAGGCGGCCTTCCGCATTCGCCGGCGAAGAGCTAGGACCAGAGCATGTCCTCCGACCTCGCCTTCGCCTGCGCCTGCGGCACGATCACCGGGACGCTGACCCACGTCGGCCCCGCCGAGGGCGATCATGTCATATGCCATTGCACCGACTGCCAGGACCTGACGCATTACCTCGGCCATGCCGCGCGCGCGCTCGATGCGCAGGGCGGCACGTCGCTCTATCAGTCGCGTTGCGCGCGCATGACGATCCGGTCGGGCCGCGAGCAGCTCGCCTGCGTCCATCTGACCGACAAGCCGACGCTCCGCTGGTACGCCGCCTGCTGCCGGATGCCGCTGTTCAACAGCTACCGGAACGGCAAGATCCCGTACATCACGACCCAGCTCGCGGCCTGCGATCCGGCGGCGCGCGACCGGCTGACGGGGCCGCCGCTCGGCCACCTCTTCACCGAGGACGCGACGGGCGACACCAGCGCGCTGCGCAAGATGAGCATGGGCCGGCTGATGCGCCGTTTCTTCCCGCGCATGATCCGCGACATCATTTCGGGCGACCGGCGGCGCTGCGAGCTGTTCGATCCGAAGACGCTCGAGCCGATCGCCACCCCGCACCGCCTGACCGCCGAAGAGCGACAGGCGCTGCGTCCCTGACTTCGTCATTGCGAGCGGAGCGAAGCAATCCAGAGCGGTCTGCGCATGCTCTGGATTGCCGCGTCGCCTTCGGCTCCTCGCAATGACTTGGAAAATGCTATGAAGACGCCCTCTCCCTTCGCGGCCCACCAGGCCGACCTCGACGCGCTTGCCGCCGAAAACCGCCGCCGCGTCCTCGCACCGCGCACCGGACTCGATTTCGCGTCGAACGACTATCTGGCGCTCGCCGGCTCCTATGCGCTGAACGAGGCGATGGTGAACGGGCTTCGGCGCGGCCTTCCCGCGGGCTCGGGCGGCTCGCGCCTGCTGCGCGGCAATCACGACGAGCACGAAGCGCTCGAAGCGCACGCCGCGCGCCACTATGGCAGCGAGGCCGCGCTCTTCTTTCCGACCGGCTTCGCCGCCAACGCGGCGCTTTTCGCGACGCTGCCGCAGCGCGGCGACCTGATCGTCCACGACGAGCTCATCCACGCGAGCGCGCACGACGGCATCAAACTCGGCCGCGCCGACCGCATATCGGCTGCGCACAACGACCCGCAAGCCTTTGAGGACGCAATCACCGGCTGGCGCCGCGCCGGCGGCACCGGCACGCCCTGGATCGCCGCCGAAAGCCTCTACAGCATGGACGGCGACCGCGCCCCGCTCGGCGACCTCGCCGCCATCGCCGACCGTCACGACGGCGTGCTGGTCGTCGACGAGGCGCACGCGACGGGCGTCTATGGCCCCGCGGGGCAAGGCCTGGCGCACGATCTCGCGCCGCGCGAAAATCTCGTCACCCTCCACACCTGCGGCAAGGCGCTCGGCTGCCAGGGTGCGTTGCTCTGCGGCCCCGCGATCGTCCGCGACTTTCTCGTCAACCGGGGCCGCCCCTTCATCTTCTCGACCGCCCCGTCGCCGCTGACGGCGTGGCTCGTCCGCCACGCGCTCGAAATCGTCGCGAACGAGCCCGAGCGCGCAGCCCGCCTCCACGGCCTCGTCCGCCATGCCGAAAAGCGTCTGGCCGCGCTCGGGTTGCCCGCCAGCGGCAGCCAGATCCTGCCCGTGCGGCTCGGCGACAATGCGCGCACGATGCGCGTCGCCGGTGCGCTTCAGGCCGACGGCTTCGACATTCGCGGCATCCGGCCGCCCACGGTGCCACGCGGCACCGCGCGCCTGCGTATCGCCATCACCCTCAATGTCGACATTCCGCAAATCGACGCGATGACGGAGAGCCTCGCCGCCGCTATGGCCGCGGCATGACCCGCTTCGTCATCACCGGCACCGATACCGGCATCGGCAAGACCGTCTTTTCGGCGGCGCTCGCGGGCGCGCTCGGCATCCGCTATTGGAAGCCGATCCAGTCGGGCCTCGAAGAGGAGACTGACAGCGAAGCCGTCGCGCGCCTCGCCGGCGTGCCCGTCCTCCCCGAAGCATATCGCCTCCGCACCCCCGCCTCGCCGCACCTCGCCGCCGCGATCGACGGCGTCACCATCGACCCCGACAGGCTCGCGCCGCCTGACGGCCCGCTGATCGTCGAAGGCGCCGGCGGCGCGCTCGTCCCCGTCACCCGCACCCTGCTCTACGCCGACCTTTTCGCGCGCTGGCAGATCCCGGTGATCGTCTGCGCGCGCACCAGCCTCGGCACGATCAACCACAGCCTGCTGACGATCGAAGCGCTCAAAAGGCGCGGCGTCCCCATCCACGGCCTCGCCTTCCTTGGCGAGGCGATGCCCGACAGCGAAGAGATCATTCCGGAGATTGGGGCCATCCGCCGCCTAGGCCGCCTCCCGCTCGTCGATCCGCTGACGCCCGAAGCGCTCGCCACCGCCTTCGCCGCCCATTTCGATCTAACAGACTTCACATGATCCAAACCGTTCGCCCTGAGCTTGTCGAAGGGCCGTCCTTTTCTGAAGGGGAGAAAGAACGGTGCTTCGACAAGCTCAGCACGAACGGAAAATGAAGATGGCTGACAATTCGCCCATCTGGCACCCCTTCACCCAGCACGGTCTCGGCGACCCGATCCCGCTCATCGCCCGCGGCGAAGGCGCGCGCCTCTACGACGCGGACGGCAACCACTGGATCGACGCGATATCGAGCTGGTGGGTCACCACCCACGGCCACGCGCACCCGCGCATCATGGCCGCGATCCGCGACCAGAGCGAAAAGCTCGACCAGCTCATCTTCGCGGGCTGGACGCACGAGCCCGCCGAGGCGCTCGCCGCCGAGCTGATCCGCATCACCCCCGACCCGCTCACGCGCGTCTTCTTCTCGGACTCGGGCTCGACCAGCGTCGAGGTCGCACTGAAAATGGCGCTAGGCTACTGGTTCAACATCGGCGAGCCGCGCAGCCGCATCCTCGTCCTCGAGCACAGCTATCACGGCGACACGATCGGCACGATGTCGGTCGGCGAACGCGGCGTCTACAACCGCGCCTGGCAGCCCCTGCTGTTCGACGTCGATACCATCCCCTTTCCGCACGAGGGCATGGAGCAGGCCACCCTCGACGCCCTCGAAGCCGCCTGCGCGGCCAAACCCGCCGCCTTCATCGTCGAACCGCTGATCCTCGGCGCCGGGGGCATGCTCATCTATCCCGCGTGGGTCCTCGCCGAGATGCGCAGCATCTGCGCGCGCCACGGCGTGCTCTTCGTCGCCGACGAAGTGATGACCGGCTGGGGCCGCACCGGCACGCGCTTCGCCTGCGACCAGGCGGGCGTGATCCCCGACATCGTCTGTCTGTCGAAGGGTCTGACGGGGGGCAGCCTGCCGCTCGCCGTCACGCTCTGTATCGAGCCGATCTACGAAGCGCATTGGTCGACCGACCGCGCGAAAACCTTCTATCACTCGTCGAGCTACACCGCGAACCCCATCGCCTGCGCCGCCGCGGCAGCCAATCTCGAGATCTGGCGCGACGAGCCGGTGCAGCAACGTATCGACACGCTCGCGGACGCGCAGGCCGCGCATCTCTCGCTGCTCTCGCACGACCCGCGCGTCGCGAATCCCCGCCGCCTCGGCACCATCGCCGCGCTCGACATCGTCGCCCCCGACGCCGGCTATCTCTCGAACCTCGCCCCGCGCCTGATCGCCTTCTACCGCGACCGCGGCGTCCTGCTCCGCCCGCTCGGCAATACGGTTTACGTCATGCCGCCCTATTGCATTTCGGCCGGGGAACTCGCGCAGGTGTGGGACGCGATCGGGGCTTCATTGGACGCAATTTAGGGCAGAGCTGCTCGCGACACCGGCTCTGGCGTGATCCCCGGCGAAAGCCGGGGCCCAAAACGGTGGATGACGACACCGCGTTGTTGCGCTCCAGACCCCGGCTTTCGCCGGGGATCACATGAGCTGCACCCCTTTTCCTCGTCACCCTGAACTTGTTTCAGGGTCCATGGTCTGCCGCTTCCTTCGGCGCAGCGGCCGACGATAGCTCAGGCCATGGATGCTGAAACAAGTTCAGCATGACGGGTTTGGGACGCCCCCTCCCCAATCCTCACCCCCCAAACTTCGCATCGTCCGGTATCACCGCCCAATTCTTCTCCGCCGCCGCGATGAAGCCCGCGCGGTCCGCGTCCCATTTCGCCTTCACCTCCTGGTTGAAGTTCAGGTACAGCTTGCCGTCGACGACGGCATAGGCGAGCGGATCGCCCGGCGCGAGGTAGCCGCGCGACATCGCCCATGCGCAATGCCCGCCATATTGCGGCGCAAAAGCCTCGGGATTGGCGGCAAAGCGCGCCGCATTTGCCGCATTGGAAAAATGATAGACGGCGCCGTCGTGCTCGACGGCAAACGCGGCGTCGCCCTTCACCGGCACGCCGTCGCCGTCGAAATAGCTGACCGTGTCATAGCCGCTGACCGCGACACGCCCACCCTCGACCCCGACATAGACCGGCTTCGCATAGGCGTATGGCGTAAAGGCCGCGAACGACAGCGGCGCGACGATCGCGGCGAGCAGGGCAAGCCAGGCTTGGTTTTTCATTTCGAGTCTCCATCTTGGCGTTCGGCCCATGCCGTCGTGCCCGTCGCCCTCGGTTCGCGGCGCCGCGCCATGAAGTTACAGCCGCGGGTTCGGCTGCGGTTCATCTCGGCGCGTTAGACCGGGCCGGGCTCGCGAAGGAAAACCGTCTCCGGATGAACAGTATGGCCCGCCTCCTCTCCCTGTTCGCCGTGCTTGTGCTCGCCGTGCCCGCGCATGCGCAGGACGACGCGTCGCTCGCGCAGACGGGTGAGCCGCCGCAGCGGACCTCGATCCTCTACACCTATGGCGACGATCCCTGTCCCGAGGCGCAGGGTGACGAGATCGTCGTCTGCGCGCAGCGGCCCGAGTCCGAACGCTACCGCGTGCCCAAGGAGCTCCGCAAGGAATTGCAGGACGATGCGCCCGCCGGCGGCGGCAGCTGGGCGTCGCGCGTCGAGGGATATGAAAATATCGCGCGCGTCGGCCGGCCGAACAGCTGTTCGGCAGTCGGCTCGAACGGCTGGACCGGTTGTACCGCGGCGCTGATCCGCGACTGGTTCGAGGCGAAACGCGCCGATGGGCGCTGACACCGCGGGCGGAAACCCAGCGTTTCCATTGCGCTGATTGACGCCGCAGCCGATCATCGCCTAGCCTCGCGCCTTCCGAAAACAGGAGTTCCCCCTCATGCGTCGCATCGCTCCCTTCGCCGCCGTCGCCCTTGCGATCCTCGCCGTCCCCGCCGTCATCGCCCAGTCCCCCGGCGCGCCCGGCGCGCCCGACAAAACGCGCGTCACCGCGGGCACCTACGCGGCCGACGTGAATCACACGATGGTCGTGTGGGAAGTCGACCACCTCGGCTTTTCGAACTACACCGGCATCTTCGGCGACGTCACGGGCACGCTCGTCCTCGATCCCAAAAACCCCGCCGCGGCGAAGGTCGACGTGACGATCCCCGTTGCAAAGGTCACCACCGCCAGCGCCGGCCTCACCGCGCACCTGCTCCGTCCGGGCAAGGACGGCGGCAAGCCCGACTTCTTCGGCGCCGCCCCCGCCGATGCCAAGTTCGTCTCGACCTCGGTCGTTGTCGACGCCGACGGTGACGAGGCCAAGGTCACCGGCAACCTGACCCTCAACGGCGTGACCAAGCCCGTCACGCTCGACGTCGATTTCCACGGCGCCGGCATGGGCATGGCCAAGAAGGAAACCGTCGGATTCGAGGCCGAGGCGACGATCAAGCGCAGCGACTTCGGCATCACGATGGGCATCCCCTTCGTCAGCGACGAGGTCGAGCTGAAGATCCACGCCGCTTTCGAAAAGCAGTAGCCGCTCCATCCTCCCTGCGGCGAAGCCGTGGGGAGGCGGACCGCCGCGAAGCGGTGGTGGAGGGGCGGCAACCTCGCGCCATGGCCCCTCCGTCAGCGCTTCGCACTGCCACCTCCCCATGCCTGCGGCACAGGGAGGATCATTCATCGCCCATCCATCCGCTTCCGCCTATCACCCTCCCCGTTCAAGGGAGGACATCATGCGCAAAGCCTTGCTGCTCGCCGCGGCGCTCGTCGCCACCCCCGCCTTCGCTCAAGCGAACCCGCAGATCGACTATCCGGCGTTCCAGGCGCTCACCGCCAGCGTCGCCCCGGCGCGCGCGACGCGCCTCCTCGATTTCGACGCCTTCAGGGCCGAGGCCGCGAAGAAGGAGGTCCTCCTCCTCGACGCGCGCTCGAAGGACGCCTTCGCGCGCGGCCACATAAAGGGCGCGGTCAACCTGCCGCTCACCGACTTCACCGCCGAGAGCCTCGCCGCGGTGATCGGGGCGAATCCCGACCGCGCCATCCTCATCTATTGCAACAATAATTTCTCCAACCACCGCGCCCCCGTACCGCTCAAATCGGCACCGCTCGCGCTCAATATCCAGACCTTCATCAACCTCGTCGGCTATGGCTATCCCAATGTGTACGAACTCGCCGACGTCGTCGATTTCAACGACCCGAGGGTCGGCTGGGTGACCGGCTGAACCGCTAACCCACCTCGTCATTGCGAGCAAAGCGAAGCAATCCAGGGCGGTTTACGCCGCGCTGGATCGCCGCGCGGCTCTGCCGCTCGCAATGACGAAGAGAAGCTCCACCACGCAATTTTCGCATTCCTCTCTTGCATCCGGCGACATTTTCAACCAATAGCCTGCCCATGCGCGGCAACGCCCTTCTTCTTCTGCGACTTACACGCCCTTGGGCGTGACACTGGCTGCGCGCTAGTCGCGGCCACCCGCTCAAGGGTCCGATCGACAAGCGACACCAACCCGGCAGAAGAGTTCCAACCCCATGACCATGCTCACCGACCCCTCGGTCAAGTACAGCGCCTTCCCGCAGGTTCCGCTCGTGAACCGCGAATGGCCCACCCGCGTCACGACGAAAGCCCCGATCTGGCTCTCGACCGACCTTCGCGACGGCAACCAGTCGCTGATCGACCCGATGGATGCCGAGAAGAAGACGCGTTTCTTCGACCTGCTCGTCAAATGCGGGTTCAAGGAGATCGAGGTCGGCTTCCCCGCCAGCGGCGCGACCGACTTCGACTATATCCAGGGCCTCGTGCGCAATGGCCGCATCCCCGCCGACGTCACCCCGCAGGTGCTGACCCAGTCGCGCGCCGACCTCATCCGCACCAGCTTCGACAGCCTCGAAGGCGCAAAGACCGCGATCGTCCACGTCTATAACGCGGTCAGCCCCGCGTGGCGCCGCATCGTCTTCGGCATGGAGATGGACGAGATCAAGGGCATCGCGATCGAGGGCGCGAAGCAGCTCCGCGACAATGCCGCGCGCCTGCCCGGCACCGATTGGCGCTTTCAATACAGCCCCGAAACCTTCTCGACCGCCGAGCTCGATTTCAGCATCGCCTGCTGCGAGGCGGTGATGGACATTCTCCAGCCCACGGCGGAAAACCCGATCATCCTCAACCTCCCCGCGACGGTCGAGGCCTCGACGGCGAACATCTACGCCGACCAGATCGAATATTTCTGCAAGAATTTGCCCAATCGCGACCGCGCGATCATCAGCCTGCACACCCACAACGACCGCGGCACCGGCGTCGCGGCAGCCGAACTCGGCCTGCTCGCGGGCGCCGACCGCGTCGAGGGCTGCCTGTTCGGCAATGGCGAGCGCACCGGCAACACCTGCCTCGTCACCATCGCGCTCAACATGTACACGCAGGGCGTCGACCCGGCGCTCGACTTCTCGAACATCGACGAGGTCATCCAGACGGTCGAATATTGCAACCGCCTCCCCGTCCACCCGCGCCACCCCTATGGCGGCGAGCTCGTCTACACCGCCTTTTCGGGCAGCCATCAGGACGCGATCAAGAAAGGCTTCGCCGCGCGCGAGCGCCAGAATGACGAGCGCTGGGAAGTCCCCTACCTGCCCATCGACCCCGCCGACCTCGGCCGCAGCTACGAAGCGGTAATCCGCGTCAACAGCCAGTCGGGCAAGGGCGGCGTCGCCTGGGTGCTCGAACAGGACAAGGGCCTGAAACTGCCCAAGAAGATGCAGGCGAGCTTCAGCCACGTCGTGCAGGCGCTCGCCGACCAGACGAGCCGCGAACTCGGCGCCGAGGATATCTGGCACGCGTTCGAGGGCCAGTATCTGGCGACCGAAGCCAAGCGTTTCCAGCTCGTCGACTGGTCGGAGACGCACAGCGGCGCCGACCGCATCTTCGCCGGCAAGCTCACCATCGACGGCACCCCCCGCAGCGTCAGCGGCCGCGGCAACGGCCTGATGTCGAGCGTCATCGCCGCATTGAGCGAAAGCGGCGGCCCGGTGATGGACATCGTCGACTATAGCGAGCACGCGATCGGCCAGGGCAGCAATGTGCAGGCCGCGGCCTATGTCGAGTGCCGGACGGCGGACGGAAAAAGCCTGTTCGGCTGCGGGCTGGACACGGACGTCGCGACGGCGAGTGTGCGGGCGATCCTTAGCGCGGCGAATGGGGCCTAAAATCCTCCCTGTTGCGCAGCAATGGGGAGGTGGCAGTCCGCAGGACTGACGGAGGGGCTTTTGGCGCTACCGTCGCAGCCCCTCCACCGCTTCGCGGTCCCCCTCCCCGTCGCTACGCGACAGGGAGGAAACAAATCCTCCCTGTGCCGAAGGCATGGGGAGGGGGACCGCCGCGAAGCGGTGGTGGAGGGGCGCTTAGCGCAACGCCAAAATCAACCGAACCACCCCATCCACAACAGCATCGACATCCTTCAAAACCTCAGCCGCAGCCACCCGCACCACAACAAACCCCTGCCCCCTGAGCCACTCATCGCGCAAAGCATCCCGCTCCACCCGAGCATCATGCGCCAACCCATCCACCTCGACGATCACCCTCGCATCCGGCGCATAAAAATCCGCCACATAGGCCCCCACCGGATGCTGCCGCCGAAACTTCACCCCAGCCGGCCGCAAGCGCAACCGCTGCCACAGCAAGACTTCAGGCGGCGACAAAACCCGCCGCAACCCCCGCGCCATCTTGACGGTAGCCCTAGAAGTCTGCCGCACCCAACACTCCCACCCAATCCTCCCTGTGGCCGAAAGGCCATGGGGAGGTGGCAGCCGCAAAGCGGCTGACGGAGGGGCCAAAAACGCGACGTTACAGCCCCTCCACCGCCTTCGGCGGTCCCCCTCCCCATGCCTACGGCACAGAGAGGATTTCAGGAAGCGCAACCAACCCCACCCCGGACCAAACCCCCAAATCCTCCCTGTCGCGAAGCGATGGGGAGGGGGACCGCTCGCGAAGCGAGTGGTGGAGGGGCCGAGGCGGCGTCGGAAATGCCAATTTGTTCTCCACTCACGCTCATTCCCACTTTTTATCTTGCGCAGTCATGCGGAATCCCCTACCCAGAAGCCAAGATGACCAGCCTGCCAGGCCCGAACGCACCGAGAGTGCTCCTAACCATCGACCAAGTGGCGCAATGGAAGGCGGACCTGTTGCACAACAAGAATGAGATCGCCCGCCTAGGTTCGGAAAATCAGCAGATTGAACGAAAATTGGCCGCCGCCTCGGTCTTTCTTGATGTCGACAGCGTCGAACCCGCGCCCATTGTGGCAAATAGTCCAGCAGCCTCAAAAGAAGAACAAGAAGTGAACAAACCTCGCCGCAAAAGGCGGGGCGATATGACTTGGGCCGATGTCGTTGAAGCGGCAGTTTACGAGGCAGAACTGGGCCTTACATACGCGGAAATGCGCCAGATTGCGTCGAACTCGGAGTTGAGTGCCAAATTCGCTCAAAGCGATAAGGGTTACCACAACGCAATTGGGCGACTGGTGAGAGATGGATATATCGTCCGGGAGCATGGCCGACTTTTCACCAAAGAAGCGCACAAACGGTTCATGATCGCAGTGGACTCTGGCGAAGCGTCGACGACCGTGCCCCAGCCCATGGCCTACTCCCCCATGGGGGAGGCGATTCTAAAAATAGTGTCAGAAAATCCGGCATCTTTTAACGGCAAGGGTGTAATCCAAAAGTTGCGGCTGGATGCCGAGTTTAATGCGGCCCTCACCCCACACGAAACGGGTGCCTATAACATTATTTCAAGACTTGTTAGGCGCGAACAACTTGTCCGTCGCGACGACGGAACACTGGTCCCCGGGCGGAATTTCCCAAAAGATCGGGGCTATGCTCTGAAACGAAATGAGGTGCCAAACGGCATTGCCGCTGGCACCTCAGTAGCGGGAGGGGCGGCAACCCCTCTCAACGAGAGCCAAGGTCGGTTGCCCGATCTTGACTGAACCTTTGCCTTGGAACGGCGCTGACCGGGGACGGCTCAACTCCCCGGAGAAAGGAGACCCTAGATGTTGGCTGCAGGATTGATCGCTCTGGGGGTCGTGATGACCCTAATCGCGATCCTGTTAATATAACATCTTTGGCCGAGGCTTGTTGCAAAAGCGACTTGCCTCGGCGCTTATTTAGCAAAACCCTGAGATTCCGTCTATAGTGAAGAAAATGCAACACCATCGCCTTTGAAAATGTAGCAATATCCCCTTTCCTACAATTCACCCATATGGTTCATTCTGTCGGTTTCACCCAACCGAAAGGACGAATCGATGGACGACTCCCCGCACAATCCCGCGCATATCCCCGCCCCCGGCAGCTATCACTGGACGCCGCGGCTCCAGCGCGAGTTTCTGGAGGCCTTCGCCACCAACGGGTCGGTGAAGATTTCCGCGGCGAAGGTCTGCATGTCGCCCGCCGCCGTCTATCAGCTCAAACAGCGGCCCGAGGGGGCGGCGTTCCGGCTCGGCTGCGCCGCGGCATTGCTGATCGCGCGCGGGCGGCTCGTCGACGAGCTGCTCGACCGCGCGATCTGGGGGCATGACGAGACCAGCGAGGTGCAACGCGAGGACGGCCGCAGCTTCGTCAAGCGCCGCCGCATCGACAGCCGCCTCGGCCTCGCGATGCTCGCGCGGCTCGACCGCATGGTCGAAACCCGCGCCCGCGAAGGCGAGGAGATGCTCGCGCAGATCATCGCCGGCGACTGGCCGGGCTTCCTGACGCTCTTCGACATAGACCCCGAAAGCACCGACGCCGAAGGCCATGGCGCCGCCCTCGCCCTCTGGCTCGCCGGCCGCGACAAGCGCGCCAATCCGCTGGCCACCCTGTGGCGCGGCACGGGAATCGCGAATGAAGTTGCGCACTTTTCCGCCGATTCCGATGCCGAGCCCCAAGCCGAACCGACCCCCGAAGAAGAGGCCGCCGCGATGACCGTCTGGCACGACGAGGAGCATGACGAATGGCGCACCAACTTCCCCCCGCCCGAGGGCTTCGCGGGCACCGAGGAAGGCGAATTCGGCGACGCCGACTATGAACGCGCGCTCGATATCGACGAGGAAGAGGCTTGGGAAAGCTCCCGAGCCACCGCCTTCGCCCCCTTGCGCCAAGCCGGAGAAACCGCCCGCCGCGCCTTCTTCGCGCTGCCCGATCCCGCGAACGACGTCGACAAGAAAGAAGATAGTATCTCACACAAAGACACAAAGGCCACCAAGAGCGCGGATGCGCGCCTGCAGGCGCCTTGAAGCCGGCTATGCGAACACCGCACAAGTTATACCGCTGCGCCTCGTCAGAGCCCGCCCTCTTTGTGTCTTTGTGTGAGAAAATCGGACCACACGGCTTGGAGCTTCGACGGGACGCGGGATGGCGATTCCGGCACCGCCCACCCCTCAACCTTGACTTTTCAAGGAAAACCGCCATATTCGGAAAGCTATCGTCGCCTGCGACGGAATTTGACGGCCTCTTGGGGCACTATCTTCCCTTCACACGCTACCAGCTCCAGCGGTGCTTTTGCCGCCGGATTTCCGTTTCTCGTGAAAGGAAACACCCCTATGCCGACCGGCACCGTAAAATTCTTCAACGCCGACAAGGGCTATGGCTTCATCGAAAATGAAGACGGCTCGGGCGACAGCTTCGTCCACATCACCGCGGTCCAGGCCGCGGGCATGGACACGCTCAACAAGGAACAGCGCGTTTCCTACGAACTCGAAACCGGCAAGAACGGCAAGACTTCGGCCGTGAACCTCCAGTCGGTCTGATCTTGGCCAAAGAGGAACTGATGACGTTCGAGGGGCAGATCGACGAGATCCTGCCCGATGGACGCTTCGGCGTCGTGCTCGAAAACGGTCATCGGGTCATCGTCTATACGGCCGGCCGGATGCGGCGTTTCCGCATCCGGTCGGTCGTCGGCGACGCGGTTCGCGTCGAGATGACGCCCTATGACCTCAGCAAGGGCCGCCTCGTCTACCGCGAACGCGGCGGCGGGCCGGTCCCCCCGAGCCAGCGCAAACGACGCGGGCTCTGACCAACGGGGTCGGCGCATCCGGCGCCGGTCTCCAAAAAGTAAAATACGTAAAATCAAAGATAAAGATGATGACTATGTTCTATAATAATTCGATTTTTCCCGCTCTGCCCGCGCTGTCGCTGGCCGGCAAGACGATGACGGCGAACCCGCCGCGCCGCCGCCGCCCGACGCTGTCGCGCCGCGAGCTCCGGCGCCTCATCGCCGACATGGTCGACTGATCGACCTGAACGTCAAGGAAACAGCCATGTCGGCCACGATCGATTTCTACATCGCCCAGGCGGACAAGTGCCGGACCGAAGCCGAAGCCTCGCCGCTGACGCAGGTTCGCGACCGCAACCTGCGGGCCGCCGCGGCGTGGCAGTCGATGGCCGACAAGCTGCTCCACACCGAAAAGCTGCGCGCCGAAAAGGAAAGGCTCGCGGCGGCTGCGGCGGCGGACAAGAGTTGATCGAGGGGTTGATCGAAGCGTCGAGCGAAAAGGCTTTCCTATAATCGGCCGCCATGGTTCGATCCCGGCTGGATCAGCCGAAGGGACGAATCGATGGCGACCGCGCCCGCAACCTCCGACCAACTCGCCGCCTATCTGGCGCGCATCGGTTTCACCGGCACCCCGCGACCCGACCTTGCGACGCTGACCGCGGTCCACCGTGCGCATGTCGACACGATCGCGTGGGAATGCATCGACTGCTTCATCGGCCGCCCGACCGGCCGCGATCCGCAGGCCGCCTTCGACAAGATCGTGACCGGCGGCCGCGGCGGCTGGTGTTACGAGATGAACGGGCTGTTCGCCTGGATGCTCGAAGCGATGGGCTTTTCGCTGACCCGTCTCGCCGCAGGCGTGATGCGCGACCGCATGGGCGACGGCGCGATCGGCAACCACCTGACGCTGATCGTCCATCTGGACCGCGACCATATCGCCGACGTCGGGCTCGGCGCCGGGCTGGTCGAGCCGGTTCCCTTCGCCGCGGGTACCTATGAACAGCGCGGCATCGCCTTTGCGATCGAGGACCTCGGCGACGGCTGGTGGCGCTTTCACAACCAGCCCGACGTGCTGCCCCCGACCTTCGATTTCTCGCCCGCGGTCCGCGACGAGGCGCTGCTCGAGGGGGCGTGCCAATGGCTCCAGTCCGACCCCGCCTCGCCCTTCCGCCAGCATGTCGTCGTCCAGCGCTACGACGGCGCGGTGCTGAAATCGCTCGTCGATGCGGGATTCGCCGGCAAGGGGCCGGGTGCCGCCGCACCGCGTGCGATCGCCGACGCTGCCGATTATGCCGCGACGATGCGCCGCGAATATGGGCTCGACCCTGCCGACGCCGCGGCGATCTGGGCACGGATCGGCGAACTGGCGCCGGCCTGACCCTTCGATGTTCACGCACCGTCTCGCCGCCCTCGACGACCTCGACGCGCTGCGCGCCGTCATGGCGCGCGCCATCGCCGAATTGCAGAAAGGCTTTCTCGGCCCCGAACAGATCGCCGCCAGCCACGCGGTGATGGGCCTCGACACCCAGCTCGTCGCCGACGGCACCTATTTCATCATCGAGGAGCGCGGCACCCTCGCCGGCTGCGGCGGCTGGTCGCACCGCGCGACGCTCTATGGCGGCGACCACAGCAAGGATCTGCGCGATCCCGCCCCGCTCGACCCGGCGGTCGACGCCGCGCGCATCCGGGCGATGTACACCCACCCCGATTTCGCGCGCCGCGGCGTCGGGCGGCTGGTGATGACGCTTTGCGAAGATGCCGCGCGCGCCGCGGGCTTCCGCCGTGCCGAAATGATGGCGACGCTCGCGGGCGAACCGCTCTACCGTGCCTGCGGCTACGCACCGATCGAACGTGTCGAGGCGCCGGGTCCAGGCGGCGTCGCGGTGCCGCTGATCCGGATGGGAAAGACGCTCGACGCCGGATGAGTCAGACCGCGCCCAGCCCCAGCGGCGCCATCCCGCGCAGCCGCTCGGCATCGCGCGACGGCGGCGCACCGAAAGCGCGGCTATATTCGCGGCTGAACTGCGATGCGCTTTCATAGCCGACCGAGTAAGCGGTGCGGCTCGCCTCGGCGCCGCCCGCAAGCAGGCGCCGCGCGGCGTGGAGGCGCAGCGTCTTCTGGTACTGCAGCGGGCTCATCGCGGTTGCGGCCTTGAAATGCCGGTGGAAGGAGGCGACGCTCATTCCCGCAATTTCGGCGAGCGCATTGGTGCGCAGCCCTTGGTCATAATGCGCCCGGATCCACTCGATCGCGCGCCGTACCCGCGACAACCGGCTGTCGTCCTGCGCAATGGCACAGAGCTGATGCCCCAGCGGCCCCTGCAGCAGGCGATAGAGAATCTCGCGCTCGCGCATCGGCGCCAGCATCTCGATATCGCCCGGGCGGTCGAGCAGCCCGAGCAGCCCCGCCCAGGCGTCGAGCAGGTCGGGGGTTACTTCGGACACCGCGAAGCCTGCCTGATCGGCCTCGGCGGGAGCGGTACCGATCGCCTCGGGCGGCATACTGGCGATCAGGTCGGTCAGCACCGCGCGGTCGATGCGCAGCGCGACCGCCACATAGGGCTTGTCGGGGGTCGCCTCGATCACCTTGCCCACCGCGGGCAGGTCGAGCGAGGCGACGAAATAGCTCGACGCGTCATAGGTGATGACCGTGTCGCCGATGACGACGCGCTTCGTCCCTTGCAGGATCAGGCAGGTGACGGGTTCATAGAGCGTCGCGGTACCGCTCGTCGGGCCGGTCATCCGGCTGATCACGACGCGCGGGATCGGCGCCTCATAATATTGGGAATCCACGTGCCGCATCACTTGCGACCGGAGCGAGTCGAGCCTGTCCTGCATGGCAGCAACATCGGTTGCGCCCCCGAAAAGCGCAAGCCGTGCAGCGATGACGGCGCCCGTATTGAGAGAAATAGGCAAGCGAACGCCATGATCGGGCAGCGTCATCGGACGCGGCATGCTTATCATGGTGGGGACAGGGCACCCCCTCCCCCGCCCTGCATCCCAAGGAGTCCATCATGACCCAGTTCAATGCCAAATCGACCACCGACGACGTGCTGGCCGGCGTCGATCTGTCGGGCAAGCGCTTCCTCGTCACCGGCGTCTCGGCCGGGCTCGGCGTCGAAACCGCGCGTGCGCTCGCAGCCCATGGCGCCGACGTCGTCGGCGCGGCGCGCGACCTCGCCAAGGCCGAAGCCGCGACCGCCGTCGTCCGCGACGCCGCCAAGGCCGGCGGCGGCAGCTTCGAGCTGATCGCGCTCGACCTCGCCTCGCTCGCCAGCGTCCGTGCCGCCGCCGATGCGCTCGTCGCCGACGGCCGCAAGTTCGACGTCGTCATCACCAACGCCGGCGTGATGGCCGCGCCCTTCGGCAAGACCGAAGACGGCTTCGAAACGCAGTTCGGCACCAATCACCTCGGCCACTTCACCTTCGTCAACCGCATCGCGTCGCTGATCAAGGACGGCGGGCGCCTCGTCAGCCTCGCCTCTTCGGGGCATCGCTTCTCGAACGTCGACCTCGAAGATCCGAACTTCGACCGCGGCGATTATGAGCCGTGGATCGCCTATGGCCGCTCGAAGACCGCGAACATCCTCTTCGCGGTCGAGTTCGACCGACGCCACAAGGGCCGCGGCGTCCGCGCCGCGGCGCTTCATCCGGGCGGCATCCACACCGAGCTCGGGCGCCATCTCGACGAGGGCGCGCTCGAAGCGCTCGTCGAGCGGATCAACGCCGCGGCGCGCGAGGCGGGCGGCGAGGATTTCGAGTTCAAGTCGATCCCGCAGGGGGCCGCGACCTCGGTCTGGGCCGCCGCGGTCGCCGATCCGCAGGAAATCGGCGGGCGCTATCTCGAGGATTGCCACGTCGCAACGCTCGCCGAGAACGAAGGCCTGCGCGAGGGCGTCCGTGCCTATGCGCTCGATCCCGACAACGCGAAGGCCTTGTGGGCGAAGAGCGAGGAGATGGTCGGCGAAACCTTCTGAGCCTCGCCTTGAAATCGGCGGATCAGTCGACCGTCCAGTAATCGGCGTCGCCGCCGGGGGTCCGCCCCCGGCGGCACACCAGCATTCCGTCGCGGCTGAGTTCGGCCCAGCGGCCGATCGGTTCGTGCTCCATCATCGCGAGCGCGGCGGCGACATCCTCGGCCTCGAAGGTTACGCTCTTCTCGATCCCGAACCAGCGGTCCTCGTAACGCAGGACATAGGTCTGCGCCGGCGGCCCGGCCTCTTCGGGCCGCGGCAGGCAATCGCAGCCAGCGTGCGGACGATCGTCTCGATTGTCGTGTGGGATCTTCACAATGGGGGCCTTCGTTGGGGGGATGCGAAGGGGCTGCGACCATGCGCCAAAGAGCGATGATCGCCGCCAGGCGGCAGGGATTCGGTCCGGTATGTATCTCCTCGCCGCGGGCGGCGCTGGCAGGCCGACGCTCCCACAGCGTCGATGACCTTGCAAAAAAATCACAGGAATTTCATTCTCATGGCATGGGGTCCGGCGCGCCTTCGCTTTCGACGGGCGGTCTCTTTGAATCGACCAACGGCATGATTCCGGCGGATGGATTTTCAGGTGATGGAGAGGAATGCCGTGACGGTCAGCCGCCCTTCGAGGGGGTCCTCCGACAAGTTGGTCGCCGCGCCGATCGCCCCGCTGTGCAGGTTCCGGCTCCGATAGAGCAGCGCACGGTTGTACCGCGCCTCGATCGTCCGCACGCATTCGAACAGCGCGCAGTCGCCCGAGACATAGCCCGCCGGCGGGGGCCCGCCGTGGCGAAGCTGGGTATCGAGATGACGGAAGAAGAGCTCGCGCCGCGCATCGGTCACCGTCTCGAACCCCGTCGCCCGGTGCCGGAAGAACGCCGTGCCGTCGCCATTCGCCGGCGCGAGATAATGGACGAGCGCGATGCGGTCGGCGCCGAACGCGTCGACATGCGGCAGCCGCTGCGGCACCGTCAGCATCGCAGGCGGGGTCGAGACGATCGAGAAGCTCGCATCGATGACCGCGACAGCGCCTCCCCCGAAGGCCTCGCCCGCCGCCGCCGCAATGATCGGCAGCTGCGCGCACATATAGTCCGGAGGCAGCGCGGCGCGGATCCCGGGATAGTGATGGCGCGCCGGCTCGAACGCCGCGGTTGCGGCAAAGCGGCGGAGCGCGTCGGGATCGGCGGCAAAATCGTCGAATATGACGAGCGGCTGCGCCTCGTCGCCTATGCGGTCGATCCGTACAGTCGTCATTCGGTGGGCTGCGCGGCCCAGACCTTCGCCCCTTCCACGAACCGGCGCTGCAGACTTTCGAGCGTTGCGGCGTTCCCTTTCGCAAAGAAGCCCGCGAGCATCCGCCCGCCCTCGCTATCGGGAAATCCCGTCGAAGTCAGCCGAACCCGTGTCGCCTCGCCTTCGGCCGCCAATTCGAAGATGCCGGTGACCTTCTTGTACGCCTCGCCGTGCGGGAAATCGTCGGGCGTCTTGATGGTCCGGAAGACGAGCAGCCGCCCGGGAATGCGCGCGACGAACTGCTGCCAGATCGCGCCCGGCCCGCCCGCGAGTTCGTCGGGATTGTAGCTCGTCTCCAGAACGTCGCTCTCACCCTCGGCCCATCGCGCCAGCGGCACCGCCCAGGTCACCCAGCCCTCGGGGGTCGAGACGGCCGTCCATACTTCGGGGGGCGGCGCTTCGATCAGCGCGCTGTGGACCAGCGTCACCGTGCCGTCGGCCTCGGTCCGCGTTGTGACCTCGACCGCTGGCGGCGCACCGGCCGGCACTTCGGCCGCAGCCTCGGCGGGCATATCCTGCGCGCCCGCCGGAGCGATGACGAGCGACAGCAGCGCCGCGATTGCCAGCCCGCGCCTCACGCTGCCTCCGCCGCGATTTGCGGAACCTGGAAGCGCTGGCGATATTCGCCGGGCGACAGCCCGGTGATGCGGTGGAAGAGCTTGCGAAACGCCGCGGCGTCCTCATACCCCACCGACCAGGCGATCTGGTCGACCGTCCGCTTGGTGAATTCCAAAAACTCGCGGGCTTTGCCGACGCGGATATGCTGGACATATTCGACCGGAGTCATCCCCGTGGCCGCCTTGAAGCGGCGCTGGAACGTGCGCTCCTCCAATCCCGCCTCGGCCGCCATCTCCGGCACCGCAACCGGCCCCGCACCCTTCGCCTGCAACCAATGCTGAACCTTCAACACCGCCTCGTCGCCGTGGGTCAGCTTCGGTGCAAAGCTCGCATAGTTCTTCTGCTCGCGGCCCGACGGGTCGATCAGCAGGAAACGCGCGGTTTCCATCATCACCGACGGCCCCAGCAACCGCTCGACGATGCGCAGTCCCAGGTCGGTCCACGCCATCAGCCCGCCGGCGGTAATGATGTCGCCATCGTCGATCACCATCCGGTCGGCTTCCAGCCGTACGTCGGGGAAACGCGTCTTGAATTCCTCGGCAAAGAACCAGTGGGTCGTCGCCGGCCGGCCGGCGAGCAGGCCCGTGGCGGCAAGCGCGAACGACCCGCCGCAATTCGACGCCAGCACGGTGCCGTGCGCGTGCCGGTCGAGCAGCCAGCGTGCATAGGGCGCGACCTCCTCGGCTTCGAGCAGCTTGTGCAGGCTCCCCGGCGAGATCAGCACCGCCGGCGAATTGCCGTACGGCTCATCGGGATGGCTGTCGAAGCAACGGGCGAACCCGCCGCCCTCCTGCAAACGCCAATGGCTGACGCGGATGGGCTGACGCCCATGGTCGGCCGCGAAACGTCCGGCGATATGGAACAGGTCGGTGATCCCGTGGACCATGCCCGTCTGGCAGTCGGGATAGAGCATCATCCCGACCTCGACGAGCGTCGACGGCGCGTCGGGCACCTTCAGTTTCGGCATGCTGCAACTCCTTTGTCGGAATCGAACCGCATAATGTCGCGTCCGCCAATCCTCCGCAAGCACGGTGCAGCGTATCTCTTTCTTCACCGGCGGACGAACCGCCCTTCACGAAACGAAAGGAACCACGACATGACCACGATCACCACCGCCGACGGCACGCACATCTTCTACAAGGACTGGGGTCCGAAGGACGGACAGCCGATCGTCTTCTCGCACGGTTGGCCGCTCAGCGCCGATGCATGGGATGCGCAGATGGTCTTCTTCGCGAACCAGGGCTTCCGCACCATCGCCCACGACCGCCGCAGCCACGGCCGTTCGGACCAGGTCTGGGACAACAACACGATGGACCAGTATGCCGACGACCTCGCCGAACTGATCGAACAGCTGGATCTCAGGGACATCATCCTCGTCGGCCACTCGACCGGCGGCGGCGAAGTGGCCCGCTACATCGGCCGCCATGGCACCGACCGCGTCGCCAAGGTCGCGCTGATCGGCGCCGTTCCCCCGCTGATGCTCAAGACCGAAGCCAATCCGATCGGCCTGCCGCTCGAGGTCTTCGACGGCATCCGCAAGGGCACCTTCGACAACCGCCCGCAGTTCTTCAAGGATCTGACGCTCCCCTTCTACGGCTATAACCGCGAAGGCGCCGTGATCAGCGAAGCCGTGCGCGACGACTTCGTGCGGCAGGGCATGAACGGCGGCCTCAAGGGCCTGCTCGACAGCATTCGCGCCTTCTCCGAAAGCGACTTCAACGAGGATCTCAAGAAGTTCGACAAGCCGACGCTCGTCCTCCACGGCGACGACGACCAGATCGTCCCCGTCGACGCTTCGGCGCGCTCGACCGTGAAGATCGTCAAGCATGCGGTGCTCAAGATCTACGAAGGCGCCGACCACGGCCTGACCGTCACGCACCAGGACCGGTTCAACGCCGACCTTCTCGACTTCATCAACAGCTGATAGAAAGGAGGCGCGGGCCCCCGACCGCGCCTCCCCTTTTGCAGGAGACGTGTCATGATCCTCGGTCTCACCATTCCGCAATTCACCACATTGCATGTCCTGATCAGCTTCGTCGGCATCATCGCCGGGCTGATCGCCCTCCCCGCCTTCGCGCGCGGCCATATCCTGTCCCGCACGAACGTCATCTTCCTCTGGTTCACGCTGCTCACCAGCCTGACCGGCTTCCTCTTCCCGATCGTCGCCTTCACCCCCGCGCTGGGCACCGGGATCATCTCGACGCTCGTGCTCGCGGTCGCATTCTGGGCCTGGTACGGCCGCAAGCTAGCGGGCCGCGCGGCACCGGTCTACGCCGTCGCTGCGACGATCGGCCTCTGGCTCAACCTGTTCGTGCTGGTCGTCCAGTCCTTCCTCAAAGTCCCCGCGCTCAACGCGCTGGCACCGACGGGAAGCGAACCCCCCTTCGCCGCAGCCCAGGGCGCGCTGCTCATCCTGATGATCGGCCTCGGCTATTTCGCCTTCAGGGCGAGCCGCCGCCGCGCGGTCGCCTGATTAGAAGGCTGTGTGTCCCCGCGGAGGCGGGGACCCATCTCCCGATGGTTCGAAATAGCGCCGACAGGTGATGGGCTCCCGCGTGCGCGGGAGCACACAGTATTTTATTTGACCGCGCACTTGCCCTAGAAGCCCCCTATGATCGCAACCGTCCGTCCCGACAAAGTCCGCGTCGCCGCCGTCCAATACGGCCTCCGCGGCATCTCCGGTCAAGACGACTTCGAACGCCAGGTCGAATATTTCGTCATCTCGGCCGCCGACTATGGCTGCGATTTCATGACCTTCCCCGAGCTCTTTCCGATGCAACTGCTTTCATCGGGCGAGCGCCTTCCCGCGGCAGAAGCGATGGCAACCATCGACGCGCTGACCCCACGTTTCACCACCTTCATGGCCAACCTCGCACAGCAATATCGCGTCAACATCATCGGGGGGTCGCACCCCGTCCGCATCGACGGCGGCGCGACGCGCAACCGCTGCCATGTCTTCCTGCGCGACGGCAGCACTCATCACCGCGACAAGCTCCACCCCACGCCCTCCGAGCGCGACGCCTGGGGCATCGAGGGCGGTACCCCGCGCGACGCCGACGTCATCGAGACCGATTGCGGGCCGATCGGCATCATGATCTGCTACGACAGCGAATTTCCTGAGCTGCCGCGCCGCCTCGTCGATCGGGGCGCCGAAATCCTGTTCGTCCCCTATTGCACCGACGACCGCCGCGGCCACCTCCGCGTCCGCTATTGCTGCGCCGCGCGCGCGGTCGAGAACCAATGCTATGTCGTGACCGCGGGCGTCACCGGCAATCTGCCGAACGTCTACAACATGGATATTCACCACTCCGAAAGCGCGATCCTGACCCCGTCGGACGTGCCCTTCGCCCGCGATGGCATCGCCGCCGAAGTGACGCCGAACACCGAGGGCATGGCGATCGCCGACCTGTCGCTCGCCGACCTTCGCGCAGCACGCGCCAATGGCGCCGTCCGCAACCTCGCCGACCGGCGGAGCGATCTCTACCGCGTGGACTGGAGCTAGCGATAACGCGAGCGTATCTCCTCTTGCGCGACCTTCCGCTTACGTTAAGGTCAGTTTCAAACCGCAACTGGAGAGAGTGATTCATGAGCCTTCCGCCGATCTTCGACCGCCTGCGCCTGCCCGTCATCGGCTCGCCGCTGTTCATCGTATCGGGGCCCGAACTCGTCATCGCGCAGTGCAAGGCCGGCGTCGTCGGCAGCTTTCCCGCACTCAACGCCCGTCCGCAGACATTGCTCGACGAATGGCTCCACCAGATCACCGAAGAGCTTGCGGCATGGGATCGCGACAATCCCGATCGCCTTTCGGCGCCCTATGCGGTCAACCAGATCGTCCACAAATCGAACGACCGCCTCGAACAGGACATCGCGACCTGCGCCAAGTGGAAGGTGCCGATCACGATCACCTCGCTCGGCGCGCGTGAGGAACTCAATCAGGCGGTCCACAGCTGGGGCGGCATCACGCTCCATGACGTCATCGATGACCGCTTTGCGCGCAAGGCGGTCGAAAAGGGCGCCGATGGCCTGATCCCCGTCGCCGCCGGCGCCGGAGGCCATGCCGGCCGTCAGTCGCCCTTCGCGCTGGTGCAGGAAATCCGCGAATGGTTCGACGGTCCCGTCGCGCTGTCGGGCGCGATCGGCCACGGCCGCTCGATCCTCGCTGCGCAGGCGTGCGGTGCCGACCTCGCCTATATCGGAAGCGCCTTCATCGCCACTGCCGAAGCCAACGCCGATCAGGGCTACAAGAACGGTATCGTCGAAGGGCGTGCCGCCGATATCGTCTATTCGAACCTCTTCACCGGCGTCCACGGCAACTACCTCCGCCAGTCGATCGTTTCGGCGGGCATGGACCCCGACAACCTTCCCGAGGGCGATCTCAAGACGATGAATTTCGGATCGGGCGGCAACACGAAGGCGAAGGCGTGGAAGGACATCTGGGGTTCGGGCCAGGGTATCGGGTCGATCACCGGCGTCCGCCCCGTCGCCGAATTCGTCGCCGAGCTCGAAGATCAGTATCGGGCTGCTCGCCGCGAATTGGAGGCGAAAGTCAGGCTCTGACCATCTCCCCGAACAGGCTTTCGATCGCCTCGTCGAGATAGGGTCGATCCGCGAATAGCCGCATCGGATCGCGGCGGTTCAACCAGAATGTGCCGCCGTGCCCGTCCGTCAGTGCGCGGCGCGTGGTATCCTGAAGCAGGCGGAGCCGCATCGCCGCGGTACGTCGCGCAACGCGCAGGTCGGCGGGCGCCTGCACGGCGAAGTGGATGCGTATCCTTTCGACACGCGCCGCGACGACATCGTTATAGCCATGGTGCGGGCCGCGATGGAGCGCATGACCCGACGACAACGCTGCCGCCTCGCATGCCGGAAGAACGACGCCGTTGGTCTCGAAACGCCGAAGGTCGAAATCGTCGGCGCGAAGCGATTCGAGCATCGCCGCCATCTGCGGCCGGCCGAGCAGCGCCAAGGGGATCAGATGATGTCGCTGAAAGCCTCGCTGCGGCGGCGGTGCGCCGCACCAGCCGCGGCCCATTATCCGAAATCGCTGTCGAACTCGACCAATACCGTCGGCGGCGCCTCCGTGCCCCGCGGCGCGAGCGACACCCATTCGCCGGCATCGAGACCGCGGACGCGCCGGGGTTCGGCCACGGGACCGTTGATGATGATATCGAGCGCCAGCCGCGCAAGACGCTTGACCATTTCGGCGACCGTCCAGCCGGACGGTATCCGCCCTTCGAGTTCCTGTCCGCCGAAGTGCGCGAGTCCGCGCGTGCGCACGGCGGCACCTTCGCCCGTATCGTGATGGCGAAAGGCGACGAGATGGAGGACGGGCGGCATTCCGCTCTTGAGCATTTCAGCGATCGAGGCCCGGAATTGCGGCGCATCGGACCATAGTCGTGCGGGCGACCAGAAGAAGTGGCTCGCATCGAACAGGTCGATCAGCAGCACCATCGTCTTGAAGAATTCGCGCATCTGCACCGGATCCGCCGCCGATCGATCGCCGCCTTCGGGGACGAACGCCCAGCAATGGCCGGGCGCGCACCACTCTCTTGGCAAGCTCGATGCCAATAGGCTTGTCGACGGATGCAGCGGATCGGCAAGGTCCAGTGCCGCGGCCGACGCCTGCCCGGCGAGCAACGACGCCGATCCGAAGCGAAGGCGGAAAAGCGGCCCGTCTGCCCAGGTGTCACCGCCCGTGCCGTCCGCTACCGATTCCGGCCGCAGGCCCATGCGTCGCAATCCGGCCTCGACGGCCGACGGCGTCCCCTCGCGTATCGCGCCCCCGATGATCAGTGCGAAAGGTTCCGGCGGAACCGAAAGGATCGACGCGTCGCTATGCCCCGCTTGCATGATGTCGGTCGCCCCTAACCCCAGCGGCCCCTTGCATCGCAAGACTTGTCCAAATGTTCAAACGCTTATTCGAACGTTACGGCAAGTTAACGCACCGCATCGGCTCAGATCGCGACCTGGCTCCCCAGCTCGACCACGCGGTTCGTCGGCAGGCGAAAATATTCCATCGCGCTTTCCGAGTTGCGCAGCATCCACGCGAACAGCTTTTCGCGCCAGATCGGCATTCCCGGCTTGCTCGCCGCGATCAGCGTCTGGCGCGACAGGAAGAAACTCGTCTCGAGCATCTTGAATTCGCCGCCACAGCCGGTGGTGCGCTTCAGCGCCTCGGGGACGTCGACGGGCTGCATGAAGCCGTAATTCAGGATCAACCGGTGGAAACCCTGCCCCAGTGCTTCGAGCTGGCACAGCTTGCTCTCGGGCACGAAAGGCACGTCGGCGATCTTGATCGTCAGCAGGATGATCCGTTCGTGCAGCACCTTGTTGTGCTTGAGGTTGTGGAGCAGCGCGTGCGGCACACCGTCCGACGACGACGTCATGAACACCGCGGTTCCCGGTACGCGCGTCGCGCTGTTCGCCGCGGACTTCACGAACACCGGGATCGGCATCGCCCCCTCGGCCATTTCCTGCTGCATCAGCTTGCGCCCGCGCGACCAGGTCGTCAGCAGCGTGAAGATGATGAGGCCGATCGCCAGCGGCACCCAGCCGCCGTCGGGCACCTTGATCAGATTCGCACCGAAATAGGCGATGTCGACGATGAAGAAGACCGCCAGGATCGGCAGCGCCTTCCACGCCGGCCAGCGCCACAGCACGAACAGCACGACGCTCATCAGGCAGGTGTCGATGAACATCGCGCCCGTCACCGCAATCCCGTACGCCGCAGCGAGGTTGCTCGACGAACCGAAGAACAGGACGAGCAGGATGACCATCACCATCAGCCCCCAGTTGACCACCGGGATATAGATCTGCCCCTGCGCCGACGCGCTCGTATGGTCGACGCGCAGGCGCGGCATGAAGCCCAGCTGGATCGCCTGCTGCGTCAGCGAGAAGGCGCCCGAGATCACCGCCTGGCTCGCGATGATCGTCGCCAGGATCGCGAGGATCACGACCGGCACGCGCCACGCGTCGGGCATCATCAGGAAGAAGGGATCCTGGATCAGCTGCGCGGTCGGTGCGACCTCGGCGGCGAGCACCATCGCGCCCTGCCCCATATAGTTGAGCATCAGCGCCGGCAGCACGAAGCACAGCCAGCTGAGCCCGATCGGCGCCCGGCCGAAGTGCCCCATGTCGGCGTAGAGCGCCTCGGCGCCCGTCACCGCCAGCACGACCGCGCCCAGCGCGATGAACGCCGTGAAGCCGTCATAATAGAAAAAGCGCAGCGCGTTGATCGGGTTCAGCGTGTGCATGATGATCGTCGGATGATCGAGGATGTGCATGATCCCCAGCACCGCGAGCATCGTGAAATAGAGCAGCATGATCGGCCCGAACATCATCCCGACCTTCGCCGTCCCGCGCGACTGGATCGCGAACAGCCCGATCAGGATCGCGAGCGCGATCGGCACGATATAGGGTTCGAATCCGCGGCTGACATATTGCAGGCCTTCGGTCGCCGACAGCACCGACATCGCCGGGGTGATCATGCTGTCGCCATAGAAAAGCGCGGTCGCGAACACGCCCAGCAGCACGATCGGCCAAGTCCAGCGCTTCCCCTCCGACTGGCGGCTGATCAACGCGAGCAAGGCAAGGCTACCCCCCTCGCCCTTGTTGTCGGCCTTCATGATCGTCAGCACATATTTGAACGTCACGACCAGCATCATCGACCAGAACACCAGGCTCAGCACGCCATAGATGTGAAGCTGGTCGGCCTCGATCGAATGATGGCCGGCAAAGGTCTCGCGGAACGCATAAAGCGGGCTCGTGCCGATGTCGCCGAACACGACGCCGACCGCGCCGACGGCAAGCTTCAGCTTGCTATCGCTATGATGTCCGTGGCCGTAATGGACCGTTTCGGCAGCAGCAGTCGAAGCGGTACCCGCCCCGTTTGCCGCCTGTTGCGACTCAGCAGTCATTGCGCGCGTTTAGACGAGCTTGCGCGGCGATAATAGGTTCCAAATCGGGACGCACCTTACTGCCCCGCGGACGTCTCGGCGGGCAATTGCGGCCCCATCGCCTGCCGGATCTGCGCCAACCGCATTTCAAGGTCGGGCCGCCACGGCGCACCTTCGGGCGAACGCGCGAGCAGCTGGCTCCACACCGCCTCGGCGCCTTTCAGGTCGCCGCTTTGCGCCATCGCGAGCCCTGCAAAGAAAGGCGGCGCGGGATGGTTCGGATCGCGCTTCGCCGCTTCGTCGAAGGCAAGCGCCGCGGCCGGCGACATCACGCCGCCGCCGTGCGCCACAAGTGCGTTGCCCAGCCCGACCCACAGATCGACATTGTCGGGATATTTCTCGAGCCCCTTTTCGAGCGATTGCGCTGCCAGCGCCGTCTTGCCCGTGCGCATGAAGCCGTCCGACATGCCGATCCACTGCGCCGCGGGGCCGAAGCGGTCGGCCATGCCCTGCTGGCGGTCGGTGATCGCTTCGCCGAAGCCGTCGGGCTCGGCCGCCTTCGCAACCGGATGACCGGCAAGCGACGGGTGTCCCTGCAGGGCATAGCCCGCAAGCCCCAGCATTACCGCCGCCCCTGCAAGCGGACGCGATGCCGCGGGCAGCTTGCCGATCCAGAAGATGCCGCCGACGGTCAGCAAGGCCGCAAGGAATATCCAGAGCCAGATCATGCCTCACGCTCCTCGTCGCTCTCGCCGCGGCGGAACCGCCCGAATGCCAGCCAGCCGCCGAGCGCAAGGAACAGCAACGGCCCGAACCAGAGAAGTGCGGTCGCGGCGTCGAGCGGCGGGTCATACGTCACCCAATTGCCATAGCGCGCGACGAGCCACTTGCGGATCGCGTCGGGGCTCTCGCCGGCGGCGATCTTCGTCCGTACCTCGTGCCGCATGTCGCCCGCGAGCGGCGCGTCGCTGTCGGCGATCGACTGTCCCTGACAGACGAGACAGCGCAGCGTCTCCATCAGCGCCTTCGCCTTCGCTTCCTGCGCCGGATCGCGCAGCTGCTGATAGGCATAGGGTGCGGGGGGCAGCCGGTCCTGCGCCGCGATCGGCACCGCGAAGAGCGCCAACAACGCAAGCAGAAGCGCGCGAAACATCACTTCATCGCCTCCAGCTTGGCGATGATCTCGGGAACCTGGTCGGCCAGGATCACGCCCTGGATCTGTTCGCGAATGATCCCCTTGCCATCGATCAGGAAGGTTTCGGGCACGCCTGACGATCCGAGCGCGATCTGGACGCTGCTCTGCTGGTCCGATCCGATGCGGTCGAACGGATTGCCATTTTCCCGCAGGAAGGCGGCAACATCGTCGGGCCGGTCGCGGATCGCGATGCCGTCGATCGGCACCCCCGCAGCTTTCAACGCCTCGAGCTGCGGCGCTTCGGCGCGGCACGGGATGCACCAGCTCGCGAACACATTGACCAGCCGCGGCTTGCCGTCGGCAAGCTGGCTGCTCTTCAATCCTTCGACGCCCGCGGTCGCGGGCGGCAGATCAAACAGCGGCATCGGCTTGTTGATCCACTGCGACTGGATCAGCGTCTCGGCGGGGACCGTCAGGCGATAGATGAAGGCGCCGAACAGCAGCGCCATGATCGCCAGCGGCACGAACAGCACCCAGCTCTTCCTCATGCGAAGCGCTCCTGCGCCTTGCGCGCGCGCCGTGCCCGCCAGATTTCGAGCAACTGCGCACGCCCGAGCAGCGACAGCGCCGCGCCGATCGCGATCAGCGCGCCGCCAAGCCAGATCCACCACACCAGCGGCTTCCACCACAGGCGCAGTTGATAGCGGTCGGCCGACGTACCGTCCGCGCTCGGCACCGGCTGTCCGAGCACGGCATAAAGCTGCCCGCCCGGCCGCGTCAGCAGGGCCGCCTCGTTGGTCTCGGTCGGTGCGGTTCCCATCAGCCCCGGGAACATGCGCGCCTCGGGATGCAGCGTGAAGGACGCGCCCGACGGCGTCGTCGCGACCAGCGTCCCGCGGATCGCGGTATAGTTCGGGCCGGCAACCGGCTTCACGCCCGCAAATTTCACCGTGAAATCATCGACCTTCACCGTCTCGCCCGGCGCCGCGGCGACGAGCCGTTCCTTGATGAAGGCGCTCTCGGCCGCCATCCCCGCCAGCGCGACCGCGACCCCGAAATGCGCGATCACCATCCCATATGTCGGCAGCGGCGTGCGCCGCAGATTGCGCTTCCACAGCGGGGCGAGGCTCGCGACCGCAACGACGCCGGCAACGGTCATGCCGAGCAGCGGCAGCACGCCGACCTTGCCGCCGAACAGCACCAGCCCGAACAGCACGACCGCCCCCGCGAACACCGCGGCAGGCAGGCGCGACCAGAGCTTCTTGCCGTCGTCCTTGCGCCAGCTCAGCAGCGGTCCCGCGACCATCACGAGACACAGGATCAGCGCGAGCGGCCCCGCAACCTTGTTGTAATAGGGCGGCCCGACCGAAATCTTCTCGCCCATCGCCTCGGCGACGATCGGATAGAGCGTCCCGAGCAGCACGAGCGCGAGGATCGTCGTGAGCAGCAGGTTGTTGATGACGAGCGAGCCCTCGCGGCTCATCAGCGCGAACTTCTTGCCTTCGGCGACGGCCCCCGCGCGGAGCGCGAACAGCGTCAGCGCGCCGCCGATATACAGCGCCATCAGCACGAGCAGGAAGGTCCCGCGCTCGGGATCGACCGCAAAGCTGTGGACGCTCGTCAGCAGGCCCGAGCGGACGATGAAGGTACCGACCATCGACATCGAGAAAGCGATCACCGCGAGCATCACCGTCCACGCGCGCAGCGCGTTGCGCGTCGCGGTCACGCTCACCGAATGGAGCAGTGCGGCACCCGCGAGCCAGGGGATCAGCGAGACATTCTCGACCGGATCCCAGAACCACCAACCGCCCCAGCCGAGCTCATAATAGGCCCAATAGCTGCCCGCGGTGATGCCGAGCGTCAGGAAGATCCAGCTGCCCAGCACCCACGGCCGCATCGCGCGCGCAAAGGCAGGGCCGATTTCGCGCGTGATCAGCGCACCGACCGCAAAGCTGAAGGCGACCGAAATCCCGACATAGCCGACGTAAAGCGTCGGCGGATGGAAGGCGAGCCCCGGGTCCTGCAACAGCGGATTGAGCCCCTGCCCGTCAGGCGGCGCCACCGGCAGCCGCTTGAACGGGTTCGACGAGAACAGCAGGAAGGCGAAGAAGCCAAGGCTCAGCGCAGCCTGCGCCGCGAGCGTCGCGATCAGCGTGTCGTTGCGCAGCCGTTTCTCGAAGATCGCGACGAGCGCGCCCGAGACGCCGAGGATCGTCAGCCACAGCAGCATCGACCCTTCGTGATTGCCCCACGCGCCCGCGACCTTGAACAGCATCGGTTTCAGGCTGTGGCTGTTGCGCGCGACCAGTTCGACCGACATGTCCGATCGCACGAACAGCGCGATCAGCAGCGCGAACGCCGCCGCCGTCAGAACGCCCTGCGCGACGCTGGCCGGCCGCACCAGTGCCGCGAGATCGTCCTTGCCCGTGCGGACGAAGGCGATCCCCGCCACCAGCGACAGACACGCGAGCGCCGCCGCGATCCAGAGCAGGGCCAGACCGAGTTCGGCGATCATACCCCAAACTCCGTCACCCCGGCGAAGGCCGGGGTCTCGCTCTCCGCGCCGATACGCACCGGCGAGATCCCGGCCTTCGCCGGGATGACGATGAAATGAAGATTGCTCATGCCTTCGGCGCCACCTTCATATTCTTCGGCATGTCGCCCATCTGCGGCGGCATATAGCGCTCGTCATGCTTGGCGAGGATGCGGTCCGCAACGAATGTGCCGTCGGCGCGCATCCGGCCGTCGGCGACCATCCCCGAATTTTCGGCGAACAGGTCGGGGACGATCCCCTTGAACTGGACCGGGATCGACGCCTTTCCGTCGGTCGCGACGAAGTCGATCGTCAGCCCGTCGGCCTGCCGCTTGATGCTGCCCGCGGCGACCATGCCGCCCAGCCGCATCGGCTCACCGACCGTCGCTTTACCGGCGACAACTTCGGCAGGCGTACGGAAATAGGCCGCTTCGTCGCGCAGCGCGCTCGCGGCGAGTACGCCGGCTCCGCCGACCCCGCAAAGCGCGATCGCCGCCAGAATCAGTCGTTGATGTTTCGCCTTCATTTCTTGCCCTTACGGAGCGCGTCGCTGCGCTTCTCGGCCTTCGCCATCGCGCGCCAGCTCGTCCACAGGACCACGCCGGTCAGCAACGCGGTCAGGATATAGGCGGCCGCCACATAGGCCCATTGCCCGCTCCCGCTGATCACCCCCGTCACGCGTCAAGTCCCCCGGTCACGTCAATCTTCTTCGTCGGCGAGCCGCCGCAGCCGCGCCGCGACGCGATTGTCGGCGATGACCCGCCGCATCCGCATCAGCACGATGGCGCCGAATAGCAGCGAAAAACCGAGCAGGGTCAAGCCCAAAGGCCACAGCAGCGTGCCGTCGATCGACGAACCGCGCACCGTGATGCTCGGCCCCTGATGCAGGCTGTTCCACCATACGACGCTGCGGTTGATGATCGGAATATTGATCGCGCCGACCAGCGCATAGATCGCCGCGCCGCGCGACAGCGACCCGCCCTGCCGCTGGCCCTCATCGCCGTTCGTCAGCGCGATGAAGCCCGCGTAGAGGAAGAGGAGAACGAGCATCGACGTCATCCGCCCGTCCCATTCCCACCAGGTGCCCCAGGTCGGCTTGCCCCAGATCGATCCGGTTGCGAGGCACAGCGCGGTAAACAACATTCCGGGCACCGCGATCGCACGCGCCGCGATCCCCGACAACGGGTGGCGCCAGACAAGCTGGACCAGTCCGGCGACGGCAAGGCTCGTCCAGCCGCCCATGCCGAGCCACGCAGAAGGCACATGAACGTAGAGAATGCGGGCGGTTTCGCCCTGCTTCGCTTCGCCCGGCACCATCGTCAGGCCGGCGAAGGCGCCACCGAGCACGAGCAGCAGTCCGACGCCGAGCAGCCACGGTGTCAGCGGCTTGGCGATCGCCAGAAAGCGGGTCGGATTGGCGTAAGCGTGCATCGGTTCGCGTCGTCTTTAGGTGAGGCCGATTTATCGGTCCAGTGAATTGCCCGGCGCGACCCGGCGGCGCTTCTGTTGCCTGCTGAGCGTGTGGCGTCAAGCCTCGCCCCTCTTTGTGAACCCCGGCGAAAGCCGGGGCCCAGATCAATGGTGCTGCGCTTATGGTCTGGGCCCCGGCTTTCGCCGGGGTTCACCTAATGTCGGCCGATCACCCCTCCGGCCGCGTCCAGATCCAGCTTCCCGTCACCGCCGCGGCGATCACCGGCGCCATCACCCACGGCCACGGCGAGAAGATCGCCGCCAGTACGATGCTGAAGGCAAAGGCCGCCGTCGCCGCGATCTTGCCCTTGCGGCTGATCGCCCCCTTCTCGCGCCACGCGACGATATGGTGCCCGAAATGCGGATGGTTCAGCAGCCACGCCTCGAGCCGCGGCGACGAGCGCGCGAAGCAGAAGGCAGCCAGGATGACGAACGGCACCGTCGGCAGCAGCGGGAGGAACGCGCCGATCGCGCCGAGTCCCAGCGAAGCCCAGCCTGCGACCAGATAGAAATGCCGTTTCATCGAAGGTTGGCTTAGCGGATTTGAACCGCGCTGCCACCCACATCCGTTCGCCCTGAGCTTGTCGAAGGGCCGTTCTTCTTTTCAACGGCGGAAAAGACAAGGACGGTGCTTCGACAAGCTCAGCACGAACGGGAAATCAAAAGAGTCGGACTTACCCCCGCCCGATCAGCTTCTGCGCCATCCGGTCGGCCACCGCCGATGCCGGCGTGCCGCTCGCCTTGCTCTCGGCCCAGATCTCGGCCAGCCGGCCGGGGATCTGGTGGATGCGGCTCTCGACTTCCTCGCGGCTTCCCTGCCCCAGATATTCGAGCGCGACGTTGATGATGCCGCCCGCGTTGATCACATAGTCGGGGGCATAGACGATGCCGCGATCATGCACGCGCTGGCCGTCGGCCGCGGTCGCGAGCTGGTTGTTCGCGCCGCCAGCGATGATCGGCACGCGCAGCTTCTCGATGCTCCGCTCGGTCAGGATCGCGCCCAGCGCATTGGGGCTCAGCACGTCGGCCTCGACCTCCATGATCGCCGCCGAATCGGCGAGCTCGGCGCCCAGTTCTTCGGCCAGCGCTTTCGCCCGCGCCAGATTGACGTCGGCAAGCGTCAGCTTCGCGCCCTCGGCCGCCAGCCGCCGCGCGACCCCGCCGCCGACGCTGCCGACGCCCTGGATCGCGACGCGAACGCCCGCCGCACTGTCGGTGCCGAGACCTTCTTTGATCGCCGCCTTGATGCCCAGATAGACGCCCAGCGCCGTAAACGGGCCCGGATCGCCACCGGCATCGGCACCGCTCGCGACGGGCAACCCGCTGACATGCTTCGTCTGCTTCGAAATCTCGACCATGTCGGCATCGGTGATCCCGACATCCTCGGCGGTCACATAGGCGCCGCCCAGCGAATCGACCGCACGGCCGAACGCCGCGAGCAGTTCGGGGGTCTTGGCGCCATTCTCGTCGGCCAGGATCACGCCCTTGCCGCCGCCCATCGGCAGGCCCGCCATCGCATTCTTGTAGCTCATGCCGCGCGACAGGCGCAGCGCGTCGGTGATCGCCGCTGCGCGCTGCGGATAATGCCAATAGCGCACGCCGCCCGCGCCGGGGCCGAGGTGCGTCGAATGGACCGCGATGACCGCGGTCAGTCCGCTGGCGCGATCGCGGAACATGTGGACATGCTCATGATCGTCGAAATCGGCGAAATCCCAGACAGCAGACATGCGCGACTCCTCGCGTTAGAAAATTACGTTAAGGCGTAATAATCCGTTAGAGGCGGAGTGTCACCCCAAATCCCGCATGGGCGCTAAAATCGAGAAAATGGGGCGACCAACGGGGCTCGAACCCGCGACCTCCGGTACCACAAACCGGCGCTCTAACCAACTGAGCTATGGTCGCCACATGCCCGGCGAAACCGCCTGCGACAGCGCGCGGCGATAGGCGTGCGCCTCCTTCGCGTCAAGCATTGTTCGTGCGGACGCACGCCACTAAAAGCGCGCCATGGCTGGCAACGAACAAGTCGACATGGCGACCTCGGGCGCCGACCGCACCGCGGAGCGGCTTGCCGCCGTTCCCGGGATCCGGCGCGCCCCCTCACCCAAGCTCCAGCAGTTCATGCTCGCACGCTTTCTCGATGCCGAAACCTGCACCGCGCTGATGGCCCTCATCGATGGCGATGCACGCCCCTCGACGATCGCCGACCCGAACGGCGACGAGGCCTTCCGCACCAGCTCGACCTGCGACCTCGACCATCGCAATCCGCTGGTGGTTACCGTCAACGACAGGCTTCACGAGCTGACCGGCATCCCGCCCGAATATGGCGAACCGCTGCAGGGCCAGCGCTACGACGTCGGCGAGGAGTTCAAGGCGCACACCGACTATTTCGACCCCGACGGCGCCGACTGGGAAACCTATTGCGCGATCCCCGGCCAGCGCAGCTGGACGCTGATGATCTACCTCAACGAACCGGCCGCCGGCGGCGCGACGCGCTTCCTTGCGACCGGAAAGATGCACCAGCCCGAGACGGGCAAGCTGCTCGCATGGAACAATGTCCGCGCCGACGGCACCCCTAATCCCGACACGCTCCACCACGGGATGAAGGTGCGCAAGGGACGCAAATACATCATCACCAAATGGTTCCGCGAACGCCCCTGGCCCTGGGCCGAGGGGGAGCTGGGCTAGGCCAGCTCCCCAAGCGACTTACCGCACCAATCGGTACTGGAAGCTCAGCGTCAGCGTGTTCGCGACCTGCCCGGGCTCGACCGGCGTCGCCTTGCCCGCCGCGTCCATCGCCTGCAGGCGCACCATCGGCATCGGCGGCTGCGGTCCGCCGAAGCTGCCTTCGCTGATCGACACCAGTTCGGCACCGCGATAGCCCGCGAGCTTCGCATAGTCGGCGGCTTTCGCTTCGGCCGCCTTGATCGCACTGCCGCGCGCGCCGACGAGCTGCGCGTCGGGATCCTTCATACCGAACCACGGCCCGTCGACATTGGTGCCGCCGGCCGCGACGAGCGCATCGAGCAGCGGCCCGATGTCGTCGATCTTCGACGTCGTCGCGCGCACGCTGTTCGACACCTGATAGCCGATGAAGCGCGGAGGCTGACCGTTCCCGTTGTTGCTGTAATCATATTGCGGCGACAGGCTGATGCCGCTCGTCTGGATATTTTCGGCCTTGATGCCCTTCGCCTTGGCGGCGGCGATCAGCTTGTCCATCGCGGCGGCGTTCTGCCGCATCGCCTCGACCGCGGTCGGCGCGGTCGTCGTCACGCCGGCGCCGACGGTCGCCTGATCGGGACGCGAGCGCACTTCCTCGCTCACGCTGAAGGAAAGAATGGGGGCCAAAGTCGTTGCCGCCGTCGTAGCTGTCGTCACCGTCGAACCTCCCTGCTGCGCAATGGCGGGCGTCGCCGCGGCCAGCACCAGTCCGGCAGCCATAGCGGTGAGCATTTGCTTCGTCATTTCATTCTCCTGTGAACCGGAGTTCCGGCCGTTTCCGATGGCCACCCCGTAACGCTGACGGAGCGAACCCGTTCCGGCCTTTGCGCTTCGCGCACTTGCATGATGCTGAACGCGCCAGTAGCGAGCCGTTCATCATGGCAGCCCCCATTCTCTCATACGAAGGCCTCGGCCTGGTCCAAGGCAGCGGCTGGCTGTTTCAGGATCTCGACATCTATATCGGCGCGCGCGACCGGCTTGCGCTGATCGGACGCAACGGCGCGGGCAAGACGACGCTGCTCAAATTGCTCGCGAACCGCATCGACGCCGACAAGGGCAAGCGCACGATCGTCCCCGGCACGCACGTCGTCATGCTCGAACAGGAGCCCGATCTGTCAGCCTTCGACACGCTGATGGATTTCGCGACGTCAGGCGCCGATGCGCCCGCCGAGCATGACGTCGCCGCGATCGCCGACCAGCTCGGCATCGACATGAGCCGCACCGCCGCCAGCGCCTCGGGCGGCGAACGCCGCCGCGCCGCGATCGCGCGCGCGCTCGCGCAGAATCCCGACGTGCTGCTCCTCGACGAGCCGACAAACCACCTCGACCTCGCCGCGATCGACTGGCTCGAAAACTGGCTGTCGCGCTACACCGGCGCCTTCGTCGTGATCAGCCACGATCGCACCTTCCTGACGCGCCTGACGCGCCAGACGCTGTGGCTCGACCGCGGGAGCATCCGCCGCAAGGAAATCGGCTTCGGCGGCTTCGACGAATGGACCGAAGCCGTCTTCGCCGAAGAAGCCCGCGCCGCGCAGAAGCTCGATTCGAAGCTGCGGCTCGAGGCGCACTGGCTCGAACGCGGCGTCACCGCGCGCCGCAAGCGCAATCAGGGCCGTCTCGAAAAACTCAAGGAAATGCGCGCGACCCGCGCCGCGATGATCGGCGGCCCCGGCGTCGCCAAGCTCGGCCTCGCGAATGACGACGTTCGCTCGAAATCGGTGATCGTCGCCGACCATATCAGCAAGCGCTTCGGCGAGCGCACGATCATCCGGGATTTCGATTTCCGCGTCCAGCGCGGCGACCGCATCGGCATCGTCGGCGCGAATGGCGCGGGCAAGTCGACGCTGCTCAAGCTGCTCACCGGTGAAATCCAGCCCGACGAAGGCACCGTCACGCTCGCCCCGACGCTCGACGGCATCGTGATCGACCAGCAGCGCAGCCTGCTCGCCCCCGACAAGACGGTGCGCGACATCCTCGCCGACGGCGGCGACTGGGTCGAGGTGCGCGGCGTCAAGAAGCACGTCCAGGGCTATTTGAAGGACTTCCTCTTCGATCCCGGCATCGCCGAGGCCAGTGTCGGCGCGCTCTCGGGCGGCGAGCGCTCGCGGCTGCTGCTCGCGCGCGAATTCGCTCGCGAATCGAACCTGCTCGTCCTCGACGAACCGACCAACGACCTCGACCTCGAAACGCTCGACCTGCTGCAGGAGGTCATTGCCGATTACGAAGGCACCGTGCTGCTCGTCAGCCACGACCGCGACTTCCTCGACCGCACCGTCACCGTGACGCTCGGCCTCGACGGATCGGGCAAGGTCGACATCGTCGCCGGCGGTTATGCCGACTGGGAAGCGAAGCGCAACAAGCCCGCCACCGCCAAGGCCAAAAGCGCCTCGACCGAAGCCGCGCCGCCTCCCCCGCCGCAGGCACGCAAGAAATTGAGCTACAAGGACCAGCGCGACTACGACCTGCTCCCGGGCCGGATCGAAGAAATCGAGAAGGACATGGCGGCGATCGAGACCGAACTCTCAGACGGCAGCCTGTTCACGCGCGAAAATGCCCGCTTCAACACGCTGACGACGAAACTCGACGCGCTGCGCGATGAAAAGGCGGCCGCCGAGGATCGCTGGCTGGCGCTCGCGGAAGAGGTCGAAGCACTCGGATAGAGACGGCTTTGGGGTGGGGAGTGGACGTTGCTTCCTTTCCCTTCGTCATCCCGGACTTGATCCGGGATCCATAGCCGCACCGTCGTCATGGACCCCGGATCAAGTCCGGGGTGACGAGGAAAAGAGCGCCGCTCATGTGATCCCCGGCGAAAGCCGGGGTCCAGAACGGTGGCAAGCCGACGCCGCGCCGTTTCGCTCCGCGTCCCGGCTTTCGCCGTGGATCGCGTCAGCTATATCACCGACCGGCCGAAACCAGCCCGCCCGCGCGCTCACCGCGTCCCGTAAAACCGCGTCAGCCGGTCGAGCGCCAGCACCAGTACCAGCTTTCCCGACCGCGCCGGCCACCCCATCGCCTTTTCCGCATACCCGATCCCCTCGCCCGCACAGATCACGCGCCAACAGATGTCGGACAGTCCCGGTCCGACATGATCGACCGCATCGTGAAACCTCCGGTGCGCGTCGATGCGCGCCAGCGATGCGTCAGATGACCGCGCACCGCCGCGGTTCCCGGCAGGAGGCGCCGCATCCCAGCGCATCGTCACGCGCGCGGACAATCCCCCACGCTCGTAATCGGCGCGCAGCCGTTCGCCTGCCTGCAACTGCGCGCTGGTCAAAAGTCCCCGCGATGCCAACCACGCGATGGGACTCTCGGCGACGTTCACCGTCACATGCCGCATCACGTCCGGCCTTGTCTTCGCGGGATCGGTCCGGTCGTCGGGGTGGATTTGCGTCTCGAGGCGGCGGCTGGCCATGCGATTCTCCATCTGTTGAAGGACCGGCTTGACATTGGATTATAATGTAGGAAAGAAGAAACCGATTTGGTTATGTGAGGGTTTCGATGATCAACAGCATCCGCGCCGTCCGCCGCGCCAAGGGCCTGACCCTCGAAGAAGTCGGTCAGCGGTGTGATCCGCCGACGACCGCACAGACGATCGGCCGCCTCGAAACCGGCACCCGCACGCTCTCGCTCGGCTGGATGAACCGCATCGCCAAGGCGCTCGGCGTCGAAGCTGCGGAGCTCGTCCAGTTGCCGCAGGATACGCAGCTTACCATCACCGCCCTCCTGAGCGCCGACGGCGCACAGGCGCCGACCCGCGTCGAACAGGCCCTTACCGCGCGGCCGGGCGAGGATATGGTCGCGGTGCGCGTCACCTCGTCGATCGGCGATTATCGCGCGGGCGACGAAATCTGGTGCCGCCGGATCGAGGGTGACTGGCCGAGCGCGCTCAACCGCGACCTCCTCGTCCCCCGCCCCGCCGGCCGCTTCTTCTTCGCACGCCTCCTCAACGTCGACGGTGAAAAGCTCCACCTGCTGCCGCTCGGCATCGGTCAGCGCCAGCAGGTCGTCAGCAATCCGTCGTGGGCCGCGGTCGCGGTGCGCCTCATCCGCACGCTGTGACCGACAGGCCCGTCATGGCGAGCAGATGAGCAGGGCCGCATGACCCCCCTCCGCGTCCTGTCGATCGCGACGCTGTTCCCCGACGCAGCGCGCCCGAACTTCGGCCTGTTCGTCGAAAGAAGCCAGCGCGCGCTCGCCGCGCAGCCCGGGATCGAACTCACAATCGTCGCGCCGGTCGGCCTCCCGCCCTTTCCGCTCTCGCTTCATCCCCGCTACCGCGCTCTCCGTACCCTCCCTCTCGGGGAAGCGTGGAACGGCCTCACCGTCCATCGCCCTCGCTTTGCCCTCATCCCGCGCTACGGCGCACGCTTCAATCCGGCGCAGGTCGCGCGCGCCGTGCTCTCGGCCATTCGCGGGCAGTCGTTCGATGTCGTCGATGCGCAATTCTTCTACCCCGACGGGCCCGCCGCCATGCGCGTTGCAACGGCGCTCGGCCTGCCCTTCTCCGCAAAGGCGCGCGGCGCCGACATCAGCCATTTCGGCCACGACCCGGCCACCGCATCGCAGGTGATCGACGTGGGCCGCAAGGCGGCCGGCCTGCTCGCGGTTTCGGACGCGATGCGCCGCGACATGGCCGCCATCGGCATCGATCCGGGAAAGATCGCCGTGCACTATACCGGCATCGACGCGGCACGTTTCCACCCCGGAAACCGTGCATCGGCGCGTGCTGCCCTGGGACTCGGGCCGGAGCCCGTGATCGCGACGGTGGGCGCACTGATCCCGCGCAAGGGCCAGCCTCTCGTCATCGATGCGCTATCCGCGCTTCCCGGCGTCCATTACTGGCTCGCGGGCGCAGGCGAAGAGGAGGGCCGCTACCGCGCGCTCGCCAAGCGGCTCGGCGTCGGCGACCGTGTTCATCTGATGGGACCGGTCGCGAATGCCGACCTGCCGAACCTCTACCGCGCCGCCGATATCGTCGTCATGCCCTCGGCGAGCGAGGGTCTTGCGAATGCGTGGGTCGAGGCGCTCGCCTGCGGCACCCCCATCGTGATCAGCGACGCCGGCGGCGCCGCCGAACTCGTGACCTCGCCCGCCGCCGGTCGCATCGTCGATCGGACGCCGCACGCGATCGCCGCAGCCGTTCGGTCGATCCTCGCGGCGCCCCCGTCGGCGGAGGCGGTCGCCGCCAGCCTCGACGGGCGTTTCGAATGGGACCGCAACGGGCGCGAGCTTGCGGAACATCTCCGCCGCTGCGCGAACCGTTAGACGACCGCGCCGTCGTCCTTGCGTTCGACGCGCTCGGCGCCGTCGGCAGAGGTCGTGCGCGGGATGAAGCTGTCGGGTCCGACCTTCAGCCACACCAGGATCGGCGCCGACATATAGATCGACGAATAGGTGCCGATGAAGATGCCGAGCAGCATCGCCGCGGTAAAGCCGAAGATCACGTCGGGGCCGAAGAGCAGCAGCATGCCGAGTGCGATGAGCATCGAAAGGCTGGTCATCACCGTGCGCGACAGCGTCTCGTTGAGGCTGAGGTCGAGCAGCGGAATGATCTCCATCTTGCGATATTTCTTCAGATTCTCGCGAACGCGGTCGAACACGACGATCGTATCGTTCAGCGAATAACCGATGATCGTCAGCAGCGCGGCGACGATGTTGAGGTCGAACTGCATCTGCGTCAGCGCGAAGAAGCCGAAGGTCAGCGTCACGTCGTGGAACAGCGCAAAGAGCGCGCCGACGCCGAACTGCCATTCGAAGCGTATCCAGATATATATCGAGATGCCGAGCATCGCGAGCGCGAGGCTGAGTGCGCCGGTCTTGATCAGCTCTTCGGAGACCTTGCCCGACACCGTCTCGACCGAACCGGTCTTGGCGGTCGGGAACGCCTTCTTGATCCCCTCGACGAGCTGTTTGCCCGCGCGGTCGGCGGCCGTCTTGTCGCCGTCGGGGAGCGCGGTGCGTACCGAAACCGCCTTGTCCGAACCGAACTGCTGGATCGTCGGTTCGCCAAGGCCGATCGCGTCGACCTTTTCGCGAATCTCGTCGATCGGCGGCATCGCCTGGGTGAATTCGACGCGGACCGACTGCCCGCCGACGAAGTCGACGCCCAGGTTGAGCCCGCGGACCGCAACGAGGACGATCGACAGGACGATCGACGCGAAGCTGATCGCCATGGCGATATTCCGCCACTTCAGGAACTGGATGTTCGTATCGTCGGGAACGAGTTTCAGGAGGCGCATGGGTTTCGCTCCCTTTCTTAGATGTTGATCGTCGTCGGACGTGCCGAGCGCAGCCAATGGGCTACGAACATGCGCGTGACGGTGACGGCGGTGAAGACGCTGGTGACGATGCCGATGGTCAGCACGACGGCGAAGCCCTTGATCGGCCCCGACCCGAACCAGAACATCAGCGCGGCGGCGATGACGTTGGTGACGTTCGCGTCGAAAATCGCGCGGCTCGCCTCGGTATATCCCAGCTCGACCGCCTGAAAGACGCGGCGCCCGCGTTTCAGCTCTTCACGGATGCGTTCGTTGATCAGCACGTTCGCGTCGACCGCGGCGCCGATCGTCAGCACGAAGCCTGCAATCCCGGGCAAGGTCAGCGTCGCGTTGAACGCCGCCATGATCGCGATGATCAGGAAGATGTTGAAGAACAGCGCGACGCACGCATAGACCCCGAAGCGACCATAGACGACGATCATCAGCACGAGCACCGCGACGGTCGCGATGATGCCGGCGATCGCACCCTTTTCGATCGAATCCTTGCCGAGTTCGGGGGTCACGGTGCGTTCTTCGACCACCGCCATCTTCACCGGAAGCGCGCCCGAACGAAGCGAGATCGCCAGATTGTTCGCGGTCGCGACGGTGAAGCTGCCCGAGATCTGTGCGCTGCCGCCCAGGATCGGCTCGTTGATCGACGGCGCCGACAGCACCTTGCCGTCGAGGACCATCGCGAAGCGCTTGCCGACGTTCTGCGCGGTCACGCGCGCAAAGGTCGCCGAACCGCCCGAATCGAAGCGGATGGTGACGACGGGTTGGCCCGACTGCTGGTCATAGCTCTGCTGCGCGTTGATCAGCTGCTCGCCGCTGATCATCACCTGACGGCGCAGCACTTCGTAAGGCGCGCCGCTGCTCGCACCCTCGGCATAGGGAACGATCTCGCTACCCACCGGCGCGCGGCCCGCGGCCGCCTCGTTCGGGTCGGCGTTGGGGTCGACCATGCGGAATTCGAGGCGCGCGGTCTTGCCGATCAGGTCCTTCAGCTGCTGCGGATCCTGCAGGCCCGGAACCTGGACGACGACGCGGTCGTCGCCTTCGCGGATGATCGTCGGTTCGCGCGTGCCCAGCGCGTTGACGCGCTTGTCGATGATGTCGCGCGCGGTGTCCATCGCGTTCGCCACCGCCTGCGCCTGCCCCGCCTTGGTGGGCGTCATCACGATACGCGTCGTATCGACGACGTCGATGTTCCAATCGCGCTGGCCGGTGAGGCCCGCCCCGCGCGTTTCGTTGAACAACCGGTCGCGTGCCTCGTCGAGCTGCGCCTGGTCACGGACCAGAAAGCTGATCTTGCCGCCCGCGGTCGACAGTTCGCCGATCGCGATGTCGTCGTCGGGACCGCGCTCGCCGCGCATCGCGGTGCGGACGGTCTTTTCCATGTTGGCGAGCTGCGTCTTCTGCAGGTCGGCCAGGTCGGCTTCGAGCAGCAAGTGGCTGCCCCCGGCCAGATCGAGGCCCAGATTGACCTTCGACTGCATGAACCCCGGCAAGTTCTCGGTATATTTTTCGGGAACGAAGCTGGGAATGGAAAAAAGGATACCGAGCACCAGGATGATGCTGATACCGATGGTCTTCCAGCGCGGGAAATCGAGCATGATAAATTCCGGTCAGTCTGGCGGCGCCGCGGCGCCGGCGCGTCAGTCGTTCGCGGGCTTCGTGCCGGGCTCCAGCACGTCGGCCAGGGTCGACTTCACGACCTTGATCTTGACGCCCTGCGCGATCTCGACGTCGGCGAAATCGTCATCGACGCGCGTCACCTTGCCGACGATACCGCCGCCGGTGACGACCTGGTCGCGCGGTTTCACCGCCGCGATCTTGGCGCGATGCTCCTTCGCGCGCTGCTGCTGCGGGCGGATCAGGAAGAGCCAGAAAACGACGAAGATCAGCAGATAGGGCACCAGCATGATGAAGCCGGCGGCCCCGCCCCCGGAACCAGCCGCCTGGGTCAGAAGCAAATTGGTCGACATGAATGAAAGACTTTCTCTTTGCAGCGTCGGCGGTTCCGGATCGGAAAGCCAAGCAAATATGGCGCGGCGCCTATCACGCAGGGGCGTGGCGCGCAACCGTCGCTGCAACCCTCCCCCCTCGGCACATCGAGCGCCGAGCGAGCCCGAAATGGGAAGCCCGCCGGACCGATCAAGGGCGGACGAACAGATTGCGCTTCGGGACCCATCGCCGCTTGCATCGCCCGCCAACCCGCGCTAGGGGCCTCGCCTGCCCAACAGGGCCGGTCGGGACGTAGCGCAGCCTGGTAGCGCATCACACTGGGGGTGTGGGGGTCGGAGGTTCGAATCCTCTCGTCCCGACCAATTCGAACCGCGGATGCCGCGGTTCGCAGCCGAGAGCGAAGCAACGATGCAAGCAAGCGTGCTGATCGTCATCGCCGCTTTCCTCACTTCGATATTGTCCGGCGTTTTCGGCATGGCCGGCGGTATCGTCTTCATGGGCGTGCTCACCTGGCTGTTGCCCGCGGCGCTCGCGCTCGCGCTGCACGGCGTCATCCAGTTCGCATCCAACCTGTGGCGATTTCTGCTGCACCGCGCGCACGTCGTCTGGCCGGTGCTGCTGTGGTTCGCGCTTGGTTCGGCGATATCGCTCGCGGTCTTTTCGCTCGCGCTCTTCGCGCCGACCAAATTCCTCGTCTTTCTGGGCCTCGGCCTGACGCCGATCCTGGTATGGCTCCCCGAGCGCTGGATCCGGCTTGACGCGGGCAAACCGCTCCACGCGCTCGGCGGCGGCTTCGTCTCGAACGGCGTATCGCTCATCTCGGGGGTTTCGGGGCCGGTGAGCGACCTCCTGTTCGTCAACACCGACCTCAACCGTCACCAGGTCGTCGCGACCAAGGCGGTGATGCAGGCGATGGGCCATGCTTCGAAGATTTTCGTCTATGGCGGACTGTTGCTGAGTGCACCCGGGCGTCAGGCCATCGCGCTTCCGGCGACGCTCGTCGCCGTCGCGGCATCGATGGCGGGGATCACCGTCGGCGGCTATATTCTCGACCGGATCAGCGACGCGCAATTCCGCACGATGCGCCGCTGGCTCGTCACGCTGGTCGGGCTCGCCTTTCTCTATCAGGCGCTCCGCATCGCGGTCGCCTGAGGCGGCATCCCTTCAAGGACGCCGCCCCAGCCGGTCAGGTTCAATTCGCGTCCGAAGGCGCGTCCTGCGGCGCCTCGGGCGGCGGTGCCGAAGCCCGGGCCTTGCGCATCGCTTCGAGTTCACCCTTGTCGATGAAGCCGTCGCCATTGGCGTCGAGGTGCTTGAAGAAGATATCGACCTTCTCGGGCGCGGCGAGCGAGGGGTCGCCCTGCCGTTCCGCGCGCATCTGCGCCATCTTGGTGACTTCGGCCTTGTCGAGCTTGCCGTCGCCGTTCGCGTCGATCATCGCGAACATGCGTCCGCCGTCCTGCGGTGGCTGCGCAAAGGCCAACGCCGGCATCGCCAGTGCCGCCGACGCGGCGACCATCATCAATTTCTGCATTTCACGTCCTTATTATCACACCGGCGAACGCGCCGTACGGCCCCGCCGCGGACATGGCAGACCGGATGTCGCAAAACTATCCCAGCCGCGCTCGGCTCGTCACGGAAGCAGCACGACTTTCCCCACAACCTCGCGCCTCTCCAGCATCGCGAACCCTTCGCGCCAGTCGGCAAGGTCCAGCGCGGCGTGGACATGCGGCCTGATCTTCCCTTCGGCGGCGAGCGTATCGATCGCCGCGATATTCTCGGCTCCGCGATCGGGAAAGCGCCGGCCATATTCGCCGGCGCGCACGCCGACGACCGAGAAGCCCTTGATAAGCGGCATATTGACCGAGACGTCCGGAATGCGGCCCGAAGCAAAGCCGATCACGAGCAGGCGTCCCCCGAACGCGATGCACCGCGTCGATTCATCGAACACGTCACCGCCCACGGGATCGAAGATCACGTCCGCGCCCTTGCCACCGGTCAGCGCCCTCACGTCGTCGCGAAAGCCCACTCCGCCCGTGATGACGGAATCGGGCGCGTGGATCCGGGCAATCGCCTCGCGCTTTTCCTCGCTGCTCGCCGCGGCGATCACCCGCGCGCCGAGCGCGTTCGCCAGATCGACCGTCGCCAGGCCCACGCCGCCCGCTGCACCATGGACGAGCACCGATTCGCCCGCTTCGACCCGCGCGCAGCGAACGAGCGCGACATAGGCGGTCAGATAGGCGACCGGATAGGCCGCGGCCGCTTCCCAATCGAGCGCCTCGGGCTTGGCGCGCAGCGCGCCTGCTGGAACGACTGCATATTCGGCCATGGCCCCGAACCGGTTGCCGCCGACGACCGGGTCGCCGACGCGCCAATCGGTAACGCCCTCGCCCGTCGCATCGACCTCGCCCGCAAATTCCAGCCCCGACACGAATGGCAACTCGGGTTTCAACTGATAGCCGCCGCGCGTCATCAACAGGTCGGGAAAATTGACCGCCGCCGCGCGCACGCGCACGCGCACCTCGCCCGGCCCCGGTTCGGGCACCGGAAGATCGGCCAGCCCCGCCCCGGCATGATCGGGCAACAACGCACGCACCTGCAAAGCCCGCATCGAGAAAAGCCTTTCCTACAATGTACCCATATGGTTCGTTATCTGAATTGCGACAACCGAAAGGAACGAATCATGCCACGACCCGATCCCTCGATCAGCGATACCGACGCCATGATCGATGCCGTCATCGACCGCGAGGGCCGATATGTAAACCACCCCGCCGACCGCGGCGGCCCGACCTGCTGGGGAATCACCGAAGCCGTCGCGCGAGCACAGGGCTATGACGGCTGCATGCGCGAGCTGCCGCGCGCCGAGGCCGCGACCATCTATCGTCGCCTCTATTGGCTGCGCCCCGGTTTCGACAAGGTCGCGCTGCGCGCGCCGAAGATCGCGGGCGAACTCTTCGATACCGGCGTCAACATGGGCACCGGCGCCGCAGCCGGCTTCCTGCAGCGCGCACTCAATGCGCTCAATCGCTCGGCGCGCGACTATCCGGACATCGCGGTCGACCGCGAAATCGGTCCGCGCACGCTGTCAGCGCTCGACGGTTTCCTGAAAGCGCGCGGCAAGAACGGCGAGACCGTCCTCCTCCGCGCGACGGAGGCACTTCAGGGCGAGCGTTACATCGCGCTCGCCGAACGCCGGCCCAGCCAGGAAGCCTTTCTCTATGGCTGGCTCGCCAATCGCATCGGCCCGGACTGACGCGGTCGGCGCCGTCACGAGGCTGAACTTTACTGAACTTTGACGACAAAGGAGAAACGGAATGACCATCATCGAAGGCCTGATCGGCCCCGTCGCCAAGCTGATCGACAAGATCATCCCCGACCCCGAAGCGCGCGATCGTGCCAAGCTCGAACTGCTGAAGCTCGAGGGCAGTCAGGAGATGGAAGCCATCAAGACGCGGATGGCGGCGATCGTCGCCGAAGCGAGCAGCGCCGACCCCTGGACCAGCCGCGCGCGGCCAAGCTTCCTCTATGTCATGTATGCGCTGCTGCTCTGGGCGATCCCGATGGGCCTGATCGCCGCTGCGCGCCCCGACATGGCGAAGGGTATCGCCGAGGGCATGAACGCCTATCTCGCGGGCATTCCCGAACCGCTCTACGCGCTCTTCGGCACGGGGTATCTGGGGTACACGGCCGCGCGGGCGTGGGGGAAGGTCAAGGGGATTGAGAGCTAAAGCTTCTCCAAGCCTCGCTCTCAGTCGTGCGTCCCCGCGAAGGCGGGAATCCATCTCCCGCCAGCTCGAAATGGCACGGCCGGATGATGGGCCCCCGCCTCCGCGGGGGCGCACGGCTTTTTCAAACGGCCCCCTCCACCACGGCCGCCAAATTCGCCAGCGACGAATTCAGCCCCTCAACATGATCCTTTGCCGAAATCCCGGGCGGCACGTGATGCGCGTCGATCGTGACCAGCGTTCCGTTGCTTTGCCGCGAAAGATACCAGTGCATGGCCATCGTTCCCGAAAAGCGCGGATCGTCGGACTCGAACTCGACCTCCCAGACGATGAGCCGCCCGTCGTCGAGCGTCGGAATATAAACCTCGACGACATCGCTATCGTCATCGCTCTTGGTTTCGATATCGGCATCGTCGAATGTCAGCCGCATCAGGAACCCGCCCCCTTGGCGAAGGTCGACATGCTCGAATTCGCCGGTCGCTCCCTCGGGCGGCAACCAGCGCGCAAGCTTTTCGGCGCTGGTAAAGGCCGCAAAGACATCGACCAGCGGCGCCGCGATCAGCCTTTCGGCATGATCGGTGCGACGCGTCTTCTTGGTAGGTTTCAAGTCGGGCGGCTTCAGGCGAGCGCGGCTTTGACCGCCGCGACGGCGTCGTTCGCCGCGCCGCCGTCGGGGCCGCCGCCCTGCGCCATATCGGGACGGCCGCCGCCGCCCTGCCCGCCAAGCGCCGCGACCGCGGCTTTGACCAGCTCGACCGCGCTATGGCTCGCCGTCTTGTCGTCGGTCACGCCGACCGCAACCGAAGCACGGCCGTCGTTGACCGCGACGAGCATCGCAACGCCGCTGCCGACCTGCTTCTTCAGCCCGTCGACCGTGCCACGCAGTTCCTTGGGATCGAGCCCGTCGACGACCTGTGCCAGGAAAGCGACATCGCCGACCTGCTCGACGGCCGGACCCGCGGCGGTGCCACCGCCGCCGCCCATCGCCAATGCCTTCTTCGCGTCGGCCAGCTCGCGCTCGGCCTTCTTGAGCTGCTCGGCGAGCGCCGCAACGCGTGCCGGCACGTCGTCGGGCGACGTCTTGAGCGCGGCAGCAGCCGCCTTCAGCGCCTCGTCACGGCCGTTCAGCCACTGGCGCGCCGCTTCGCCGGTCAGCGCCTCGATACGCCGAACGCCCGAAGAGACGGCGCTTTCGCCGACGATCTTGAACAGCGCGATATCGCCCAGCGCGCGGACGTGCGTCCCGCCGCACAGTTCGACCGAATAGCTGTGTTCGTCGGCATGCCCCATCGACAGCACGCGCACCTCGTCGCCATATTTCTCGCCGAACAGCGCCATGGCGCCCGCGGCGATCGCGTCGTCGGGGGTCATCAGCCGCGTCGACACGGCTTCGTTCGCCCGAATCTGCGCGTTCACATCGGCTTCGACCTGCGCAATCTCCTCCACCGTCAGCGCCTTGGGATGCGAGAAGTCAAAGCGGAAACGATCCTCCGCGACCAGGCTGCCCTTCTGCGTCACATGTCCGCCGAGCCGATTGCGCAGCGCCGCGTGCAGGAGGTGCGTGGCGCTGTGGTTGGCGCGAATGCGGTCGCGGCGTTCGGCGTCGACGGTCAATTGTACCGTGTCGCCGACCTTCAGCGTCCCCGCCTCCAGCTTCGCCTGATGCGTGTGCAGGCGACCGAGCGGCTTGCCGGTGTCGCTGACCGACGCCTTGGCGCCGTCGAGCGTCGCGATCGTACCCGCATCGCCCATCTGCCCGCCGCTCTCGCCATAGAAGGGCGTCTGGTTGGTCAGGACGACAACCTCGTCGCCCGCCTTGGCTTCGTCGACCGGCTTGCCATCCTTGACCAGCCCGATGACCGTCGCCTCGCCCGCGGTCGAGCTATAGCCGGTGAATTCGGTGCTGCCGTTGGTCTCGGCCAGGTCGAACCAGATTTCGTCCGACGCCTTTTCGCCGCTGCCCTTCCACGCCGCGCGCGCAGCCGCCTTCTGCTGCGCCATCGCCGCGTCGAAACCTGCGCGATCGACCGCAATGTCGTTCGCGCGCAACGCGTCCTCGGTCAGGTCGTAGGGAAAGCCGTAAGTGTCATAGAGCTTGAACGCGACCTCGCCGGGCAGCGTGTCGCCCTTGCCCATGCCGACCGTCGCTTCATCCAGCAGCTTGAGCCCCTTGTCGAGCGTCTGACGGAACTTGACCTCTTCGCGCTCGAGCGTCTCCGAAATCAGCGCCTGCGCGCGGATCAGTTCGGGATAGGCAGCGCCCATCTCGGCGGTCAACGACGGCAGCAGCCGATGCATCAGCGGATACTTCGCGCCGAGCAGATGCGCGTGCCGCATCGCGCGGCGCATGATCCGGCGCAGCACATAGCCGCGACCTTCGTTCGACGGCAGCACGCCGTCGGCGACGAGGAAGCTCGATGCGCGAAGGTGGTCGGCGATCACGCGGTGGCTCGCCTGCGTCGCACCCTCGGCCGGAACGCCGGTCAGGTCGACCGACGCCGCGATCAGCGCCTTGAACGTGTCGGTGTCGTAATTGTCATGGACGCCCTGCAGCACCGCCGCGACGCGCTCCAGCCCCATGCCGGTGTCGATGCTCGGCCGCGGCAGGTCGACGCGTTCGCCGCCCGGCAGCTGCTCATATTGCATGAACACCAGGTTCCAGATTTCGACGAAGCGGTCGCCGTCCTCTTCCGGCGATCCCGGCGGGCCGCCCCAGATATGGTCGCCATGGTCATAGAAGATCTCGCTGCACGGGCCGCACGGCCCCGTGTCGCCCATCGACCAGAAATTGTCGCTCGTCGGGATGCGGATGATCCGATCCTCGGGCAGGCCCGCGATCTTCCTCCACAGGTCGAAGGCCTCGTCGTCGGTGTGATAAACCGTCGCGGTCAGCTTCTCGGGGCTCAGCCCCCACGTCTTGGTGATCAGCGTCCAGGCATGTTCGATCGCCTGTTCCTTGAAATAATCGCCGAAGGAGAAATTCCCCAGCATTTCAAAGAAGGTATGATGCCGCGCCGTGTAGCCGACATTGTCGAGGTCATTGTGCTTGCCGCCCGCCCGCACGCACTTCTGCGACGACGCCGCGGTGCTGTACGGGCGCTTCTCCAGCCCCGTGAAGACATTCTTGAACGGCACCATTCCCGCGTTGACGAACATCAACGTCGGGTCGTTGTACGGCACCAGCGGTGCCGAAGGTTCGATGTGGTGGCCAGCCTCCCCGAAATAGTCGAGGAAAGAGCGGCGAATGTCGTTGGTCGAGGTCATGCGCGCGATCTAGTGCGAGATCGCGCGTTTCTCAAGCATTACGCGCGCCGCCGAGAGCTTTCGCTAGCGCTGACAAAGACGGTTGAGTTCCTCGTCGCTATACCCCTCCTCGTCGATCAGCTTCTGCGAGATATAGCGGACGTCATATTGCGATATGACGAACTTGCCGGCGCTGACGCGATAGAGAAGCAGCCCGCCACAGGTTCCCGCGATTCCCGGATGCGAACTGAGGACGGCGAAATAGGCGTAAGCCCCCGGATAAGCCGCGTCTTCAGGGTTGTTGAGCCAACCGTCGAGCCGCGCCGTAAACGCGCCGGGGCCGGTCTGGTGCATCTTCGCCTCGCGGCTGAAGCGGTTCATCTCTTCCGTCGTCGCTTCGAGCGCGGGATCCATCATCGGCCGCAGCGTCGCGCCGTTACCCTTGTCGAGGTTGTCGAGAAAACGCACCGCGAGAGCCTTTGCGGCCGCGGTATCGTCGGCGCTCGGCTTCCAGTCGGCGGGGACCGGCTTGTACGGATCGGTCGCCGGATCGTAGCAGGAAAAGGCCTGCCGGAAATTCTTGATCACCGTCACGCCGCGTTCGACGTCGATCTGGTTGTCGAAGAAATAGCGCCCGAACCGCACGCTAAGCTTGCCGCATCGTTGGCTGGCCAGAACTTTTATGCGGTCCAGCATCGGCGTGTATTGATCGGCCTCGAACGCCGCGACCGTTGCGGCATAGCCACGCCCCGGCACCGGCTCGACCTTGATTTCCGGCTGACCGGCGGCGGCCGCCAGCATCGCGAACACGATCATTCCCATCTTTTCGCTTCCCCTAGACAGAAGCGACCCCTCGAAAACATTGCGCATGATTGCGCCGCGCCGCAACCCGATTTCTTCAAAATTTATCGTACTTTGGCTAAAAAGCCGTCGCGATGCCCTTGCCCAGGTAGCAGGGGAGCTGCCGCAGCACGTCGGCCTTCGGCACGCCATCCTCGATCAGGTCGGGCGGCACTTCGCTCGTATCGATGCGGACTACGGTGAAGCCGTCGCCAGGCTTGGCGCGATGCACGACCACATAGCCGCAATCCATCGTGCCATCCGGGCGATCGCCGCGAAAATCGAACGCCGCGTACAGCCCCGCCGGTTGACCCGGGGGATCGGGGTACCAGCTGAGCCGCAAGATGCGGATCGTCCCGTCGGCCCAGAGCGCCGGCCGCTTGCGCAGGTTCATTTCCCATTCGAGCCGCGGATTCGACGCCTGGAACGACAGGCGCAGCATCGCATATGCGGCGGCGAAGTCGCGCTTCGCGAGCGCCATCGTATAGTCGGCGAACCGGTCGACCGCGCCCTCCTCATCGGCCGCAGCCGGCTTGAAGCTCGCGCCTTCGGGCACGACCACCTGACGCTCGACTTCGGGAGCGACCAGCGGCGGCGCGGCGCGAACCGCGGGGACCGCCGCAACCAGCAATCCCGCCAAGAACAAACCCCGCGCCCGGCGGTCAATAGCCATAATAGGCGCCGCCCTTCTCCCTCGCGCGCCGCCAGGCCGGGCGATCGTGGCAGGCATTCACGAAATTCGCGAGCTTCGGATAGCGCGGTGCCATCCCCTGCATGATCGCGATCTCCGCCGGAAAGCTCAGCATGATGTCGGCGGCCGACAGGTTGTCGCCGATGAAGTGACCCGCGTCGCTGACCTCATCTTCCATGTAAGAGAAGTGCGATTCGAGCTGCTGCGAAATCCGCGGCTCGAGCGGCGCCGCCGCCTCGCCGAGCCGCGCGGTATAGATGCGGAGAAGGATCGGCGTCATCGCCGAGCCTTCGGCGAAATGCATCCACTGCAAATGGCGCACATGGTCGTCGGTCCCGCGCTGGGGAACCAGGGCACCGCCACCGTGATAGTCGCAGACATATTCGGCGATCGCCGCGGATTCGATCACGATGCGGCCGGCATCCTCGAGCACGGGCGATTTGCCGAGCGGATGGACCGCAACTAGTTCGGGCGGTGCGAGATTGGTCACGGGATCGCGGTCGTAGAATTTGATTTCGTACGGAACGCCGACCTCTTCGAGCAACCAGAGGATGCGCTGCGAGCGGCTGTTGTTGAGGTGGTGGACGATCAGGCTCATGGCGCTCTCCTTCGGTAGATCAGTTTCGATACGGGCCGTTGCGGTCGATCAGCGCCGCCAGCTCACGGACCAGCTTGGCGCCGAGGATCGCCGTCACGTCGCCGATGTCACGGCCGGGGTGATGTTCGACGATGTCCGCACCGACGATCGGTGCGGTCTGCTTGTGCAGCACGGCCAGCATTTCGCGGACGGTGAGGCCGCCAGGTTCCGGATGCGCGACGCCCGGCGCGGCGGAGGGGTCGAGCCCGTCGAGGTCGATCGAAATATAGAGCGGCCCCTCAAGCACCGGCACCGCGTCGGCCGTAAAACCCGCCATCGGAACGATCTCGACCCCGAAGCGTGCCGCCTGCTCGCGGCAGTGGCCATTGAGCGTCCGAATGCCGACCTGCACGAGCCGTCTGGCGTGACCGGCCTCGCATATCCGGGCGAATGGCGAGGCGTGACTGCGGGGGTTACCGCCGAAATCGTCATAGAGATCGGGGTGCGCGTCGAAGTGCAGGATCGTCACGGGTCCGTGGCACGCCGCCGCCGCCTCGACGAGCGGAAAGGTCACCGCATGATCGCCGCCAAGTGCCAGCGGCACCTCGCCATCCTCGTGCAACATCGCGACATGGCGCCGGATCGCGGCGTCGTCGCGCGCCGTATCTTCAGTCAGCGGGAGGTCGCCGTCGTCGGTGAAGGCGATGTCGACGCCGATTTCCGGACCGAGCTCGCTGGCGAGATTGCCGCGATCGCTGTGCAGCGCGGCGCGGATCGCCGCGGGTCCGCCCGCTGCGCCGCGTTCGAAACTGCTGTTGACGTCGGTAGGCAGGCCGAAGAGGCGGATGGCGGGCATGCGGCGACTGTAACTGCTGACGAAGCCGACGCAAGGATCATCGGCGATGCGGCGAAACCGGCCCGGCGGCGATAACTCGTCAAACTTGCCAGCTGGTCATTGGAAAAAACAATGACTTAGAAAGCGTACGCCGATCAACGGCGGGCGGGCCGATCTGCAGGAGAGGGACATGTGCAGATACGCGGCAGCCGCAAGGGGCTGCGGGGCCCGCCGCCGTCGGCCGACCGGTCGCTGCAAGGCAAGACCGGCCGGATGGCGTCAGTTGGTGCGATCAAAGATCGCCGTCATCGCCCTCATCGTCGGCGCCGACCATCATTTCCTCGGCGACCTTGTCGGTACGCCCGCGGATCGCCGCTTCGAGGCGCTCGCGCAGTTCGGGATTCTCGTTGAGGAAGTTCTTCGCATTCTCGCGGCCCTGCCCGATACGGATCGAGTCATAGCTGAACCATGCGCCCGACTTTTCGACGAGTCCGGCCTTTACCCCGATGTCGAGGATCTCGCCGATCTTCGAAATGCCCTGCCCGTACATGATGTCGAATTCGACCTGCTTGAAAGGCGGCGCCACCTTGTTCTTGACCACCTTCACGCGCGTGGCGTTGCCGACGATTTCGTCGCCGTTCTTGATCTGGCCGGTACGGCGGATGTCGAGACGGACCGAAGCATAGAACTTCAGCGCATTGCCGCCCGTCGTGGTTTCCGGATTGCCGTACATCACGCCGATCTTCATGCGCAGCTGGTTGATGAAGATCACCATACAACGCGAGCGGCTGATCGAGCCGGTGAGTTTGCGCAGCGACTGCGACATCAAACGCGCCTGAAGCCCGACATGGCTGTCGCCCATCTCGCCCTCGATCTCCGCCCGCGGCACGAGCGCCGCGACCGAGTCGACGACGAGCACGTCGATCGCGTTCGAACGCACGAGCGTGTCGACGATTTCGAGCGCCTGCTCGCCGGTATCGGGCTGCGACACGATCAGTTCATCGATATCGACCCCGAGCTTGCGGGCATAGACGGGATCGAGCGCATGTTCGGCGTCGACGAACGCCGCCGTGCCACCCATTTTCTGCGCTTCGGCGATGCAATGCAGCGCCAGCGTGGTCTTGCCCGAGCTTTCGGGCCCGTAGATTTCGATCACGCGTCCGCGCGGCAATCCGCCAACGCCGAGCGCGATATCGAGCCCGAGCGAGCCGGTCGAGATCGCCTCCACCTGCATCGCTTCCTTCGAGCCCAGCTTCATCACCGAGCCCTTGCCGAACGCACGATCGATTTGTGCGAGCGCGGCGTCGAGCGCCTTCTGCCTGTCCGTTCCGTTCACTGATTTCCCCGATTCGACGAGTGACAATTGTCCGGCCATGACCGTCCCTTTCCAGCTCTAGAGCGACCGCAGAAGCATCGCAATGGCCGACTATGTGCCACATTTGTTCTTAAGGAACAAGTGAAGAACAAAATTTATTTGGGGAAGCTTAAGATCGCCATATCAGGCGGAAAATTCGTCGAGCGCCGCTTCGATATCGCTGATCCGGAACGGCTTGCTCACCAACCGGCGCGCCGCATGCTCGGCGGGAATCACGTCGCCGCCGCCCGAGGTGAAGGCGAAGGGAATATCGCGCGCCGCAAGCGCGTCGGCGACCGGCCACCCTTTCTCGTCACCAAGATTGATGTCGATCAGCGCACCGGCGAGCGGCTCGCCGTCGATCAGCGCCAGCGCCTCCTGGTTCGTCGTCGCCTGCGCGGGCTCGGGCCAGCCGAGCGCGTCGAACATGTCGACGAGCATCATCCCGATCAGCACATCGTCCTCGACGAGCAGGATGCGGCCCCGCTCAGCCATGCGACGCCCCCCGATGCGCGGCGGTATCGAGCGCGGCGGAAACCGCCTCGGTCAGCTGTGCAACAGAGAAGGGCTTGGGCAGGAAGGCGACGTCATCGATATTGATCGACTGGCGCAGCTGTTCCTCGGCGTAACCCGACATGAAGAGAATGGGCAGCGCCGGCCTTTTCGCGCGCATCGCCCGCACCATCGCCGGGCCGTCCATCGTCGGCATCACGACGTCGCTGACGATCAGGTCGACCTTGTCCATGGCGGCAAAACGTTCCAACCCCTCTTCTCCCTGCGACGCGGTCACGACGGTATAACCCGCGCGGGTGAGCGCTCGTTCCGCGACGGCACGAACCATATCCTCGTCCTCGACGAGCAGGATGGTACCGCTGCCCCATTGGCTCTTCTTGGGCTTGACGGGCGGCGGCGGAGCCACGGGCGCGCCATTTTCCGCGCGGTGGACGGGAAGATAGATGGTGAAGCTGGTTTCGCCCGGCTTGCTGTCGGCGAAGATGAACCCCGCCGACTGCTTGATGATACCATAGACGGTCGAAAGGCCGAGGCCGGTCCCTTTGCCCACGTCCTTGGTCGTAAAGAAAGGCTCGAATATCTTTGGCAGCACATCGGCGGGAATGCCGGTGCCGGTGTCGCTGACCTTTAGCGCGCTATAGTCGGCGGGGGGCATGAATTCATTGCCCATCTGGCGAACGTCGGCCGCGGATACCGGATAGGTTTCGATCGTCAGCGTCCCGCTGCCCGACATCGCATCGCGCGCATTGACGGCAAGATTGATGATCACCTGTTCGAGCTGGCCCGGGTCGGCGCGCACGGCACCGAGCCCGCGGCCGTGATGCACCGAAAGCTGCACGGTATCACCGATCAGGCGCTTCAGCAGGTGCGACACCTCCGAAATCACATCGGGCAATTGCAGGATCTGCGGGCGCAGCGTCTGCTGGCGCGAAAAGGCGAGCAATTGCCGCGTTAGGCTGGCGGCACGGTTCGCGTTGCTGCGAATCTGCTGAATATCGTCGTAATCGCTGTCACCCGGCGTGTGCCGCATGAGCATCAGGTCGCAGCTGCCGAGAACGGCGGTCAGGATGTTGTTGAAATCGTGTGCGACGCCGCCCGCTAGCTGACCGACCGCCTGCATCTTCGACGCCTGTGCGACCTGGCGCTTGAGGCGCGACTCCTCACTCGAATCCTTGAGGCTGAGCAGCACTGCCGCCTCCCCAAGCCCGCGCACGCCGACGACGCGCATCGACACCGGCTCGTCGCCCTGCCCGACGAGACGGATCGACAGGTCGCCGCCCACCTGCTGACCGCTGCTGTGGCGGCGGATCATGTCGGCGAGCGGGCTCTTGTCTTCTCCCACGACCAGGTCACCGGGATAACGCGGCGGCTTGCCCTCGCCGACGCCGGCCGCGCGGAGGAAGGCGCGGTTCATGTAGAGGAACCGGCCGTCGCGGTCGACGAGCGCGAGGCCGAAGGGCAACAGCGACAACAAGGTTTCGACATAGGTCTGTGCGGTCCCGCGGTCGGCAGGCCCCATTTCCTCATCGAGCATCGCGAGCAGCACAGGTCCGTTGGCATCGGCGGGCGCAAGCGGCACCTGGATCATCCGCACCGGCGTCGCGCGGTCGCCCTCGCGTGCGAAATAGAGCGATCCCGCATCGTCGAGCCGCAGCATCGGCGCGACGTCGCGCCCCATATAATGCGCCTGATCGCCGTCGCCGAGCGCGCGAAGGAGAAACGCCTGGTTCGCCGTGCGCAATCGCCCCTCGGCGCTGACCAGCGCGGTCATGACCCCCGCCTGCCCCAAGGTGCGCCCCGCGGGTCCGTCGAGATGGCGCACGACTTCGGTCGCAAGGTCGAGACGCTCGAGCGCCGAAAAGCGCCAGACGAGATAATCTTCGGATTGCCCTGTGCGCTGAATGTGCGCGCGCAACTGGAGCGGCCCGACTGCGATGTCGTCGGCGCTACCCTCGCCGTCGCGCCATGCGTTGCGCCCGGCATTCTTGAGCAAGTCCGCGCCGCGCCCTTCGAGCGGCAGACCCGGCGGCGTCACGAATCCGCCCATCCAGGTCGCAAACAGGTCGTTGGCGCATACGAGGCGCCCGGCGCGATCGGTCACCGCGATCGCGACATCGTCGTGATTCACGGCCTGGCGAAGCATCGTCCAGTCGGGCAGCGCGGCTTCGCCGGCAACGGTTCCGGGAAAGAGCCGTCGCGCAAGCAGCAACCCGCCCGCAGCGATCGCCAGCCCGGCAAGAAAACCGGCGGCAAGCACCCAGTTGCGCGTCGCCCAGAACAGCAGGACGACCGACAGCAGCGCGAGGCCGCCGATGATCGCAAGATCGATGCGCGACAGGCTCGTCCGGATGGAAAGCTGCCCCGCGGGGCCCGCCCCCCTGCTGAATTCGGTCTCAGCGGAGGGCAGGCTTTGCGCGGTCAAATGTCAGTCTTTCCTATTGGCGCATCACCAGATGCGGACGCGATCCTTGGGCGCCAGATAAAGCTTCTGGCCTTCCTTGACGCTATAGGCCTTATACCAAGGGTCAAGGTTGCGCGAGACCCAAGACCGCTGAATCGACGGCGAATGCGGGTCGGTCGTGATGCGCTGCGACAGATTCTGCTCGCGATAGTTGCGGCGCCACACCTGCGCCCAGCCGAGGAAGAAGCGCTGATCGCCGGTCAGGCCGTCGATCACCGGGGCCGGCTTCCCGCCGAGCGACTTCTTGTAGGCGTCGTAGGCGATGGTCAGGCCGGCGAGATCGCCGATATTCTCACCCAGCGTGAAGGTGCCGTCGAGATGTTCGCCGGGCAGCACTTCATACGCGTCATATTGCGCGACGAGCGCCTTGCCCGCGGCTTCGAAGGCAGCGACGTCCTGCGGCGTCCACCAGTCGGCGAGCTTCCCGGTCTCGTCGTATTTCGCGCCCTGATCGTCGAAGTGGTGGCTGATCTCGTGACCGATGACCGCGCCGATGCCGCCATAGTTGATCGCCGCGTCGGCCTTCGGATCGAAGAAGGGCGGCTGCAGGATCGCGGCCGGGAAGACGATCTCGTTCATCCCGAAATTGGCGTAGGCGTTGACCTCCATCGGGGTCATTCCCCACTCCCAGCGGCGGATGGGGCCGCCAAGGCGGCTGACATTGTCGTCATGCGCGAACTGGTTCGAGCGCAGCGCGTTGCCGAACAGGTCGTCGGCCTTGATTTCCAGCTTGCTGTAATCCTTCCAGCGGTCGGGATAGCCGATCTTGGTCGTGAAATTGGCAAGCTTCTTCTTCGCCTTGACCTTCGTCGCGGGCTGCATCCAGCTGAGATTGCCGATGCGGGTGTCGAGCGCCGCGAGAACGTTCTTCACGAGCACGTTCATCGCCGCCTTCGTTTCGGGCGGGAAATATTTCGCGACATAGTCCTGGCCGACCGCTTCGCCCATGTTGTTCGTCGTGAAATCGACCGCGCGCTTCCAGCGTTCCTGCATCTGCGGCGTCCCCGACAGGGCGGTGCCATAGAATGAGAAGGCCTCCTGTGCGACCGCATCGGGCAGTACGCCCGAGAAACCGTCGAGGCTGCGGACGATCAGCACGTCGCGGATCACGCCGATCGGCGCGTCGGCGAGCAGCTTTGCTTCGCCGGTGAAGGCGCTCGGCTGCGAGACGAGGAGCGAGTCCTCGTTGACGCCGATCCCGCGGACGAAGGTCGCCCAGTCGAAACCGGGCGCCGCCTTCGCAAGGTCCGCGATCGTCATCTTGTTGTAGACCTTGACCGCATCGCTGCTGTCATTCTTGTCCCAGTGGACCGTCGCGATCTGCTTTTCGAAGTCATAGATCGCCTGCGCGCGCACACCGGCGTTGCTTTCGCCCGCGAGCGTCAGGACGTTTTCGAGATGCTTGAGATACGCCGCCTGCAGCTTCGTGTTGCGCTCGCCATCCTTCAGATAGAAGTCGCGGTCGGGCATGCCGATGCCGCCCTGGAACATCGTGTAGATATAGACGTCGGGGTTCTTGTCGTCCTGACCGACATAGCCGCCGACGAAGTGCTGGACGCCGCTGCGATCGGCTTCGGCGAGAAGCTTGGCGAGGCCGGGCTTGTCGACGGCGCGGATCTTCGCGAGCCACGGCTGGATCGGCGCAAGCCCCTTTGCCTCGACCGCAGCCGAATCGAGATAGGACGAATAGGCGCGGCCGATCATGCTGTTCGGATCGTCTTTCGCGACGTCGAGGATTTCGCGCGTGCGCTTCTGCGACAGATCGGCGAGCGCGGTGAACATGCCGTAATTCGACTTGTCGGCCGGGATCTGCGTGTTCTTGGCCCAGGTACCGTTCGCGAAGGCATAGAAGTCGTCGCCCGGCTGAACGCTCTTGTCCATGCCCGAAAGGTCGAAACCGAAATCGCCGATTTCGGGCTTGCCCGCTGCAGCGGTCGACGCGGGCGCGGTGGGCGCTTCGTCCTTGGCGAAAGCGGGGGCCGAGCCCAGCAGCACGGCGCCGAGCGCCACGGTCGCCATCAGGCGCGAAGAAAAGGTCTGACGAGTCATGATATTCCCCAGATGGAACAAACGGAAACGCGCCCGCGGTTCCCCCCGCGGACACGATCTTGCGATGGCGTAGCTATACGCGCGCCGTTTCGGCGTTCAACCGGCGGCGGCGTCGCTCGTCGATGACTCAAGTCGTTGGTCGCGCGCGCGGCGGATCTTGCGGCGCCAACGCAGCCGAATCCAGTTGTCCCAGATGACCGAGGCCAGAATATAGCCGACGATCGCGGACACGACCGAGATGACGAACAGGCCCGCGACGAGCGCGGGTGCGGCGTCGGAGAAGAACCAGCGCACCCATTCGCCCGCCGACGCGCCCTTCTCGACCATGATCGAGAAGGTCGCGACATTGGCGTGGAGCCCGAACATGTTGTTGCCGACCCATACCGATGCGGCGATCAGCAGCGGGGTGGTCGCGGGGTTCGACAGAAAGGTCATCGCGGCGCCGATCGGGATATTGGCGCGAAACGGGAGCGCGAGGAGCGCAACGCCGAGAATCTGGACGCCCGGGATCAGAAAGAAGATGCCGACGAACAGGCCGAGTGCGGTGCCCCGGCGAACCGACGTGCGGGTGAAGCGCCACAGATGGCTGTGCGCGACGCGGTGCGCGAAGGGCTTGATGAACCGGCTGGCCAGCAGTTCCTCGCGCGTCGGCGAGTTCCGGCGGATCCAGTTCATCAGGAACGCCTTGTCCTTCGGCTTGCCTCCGCTCATCCGCGGTCCTTCATCAGGCGTTCCTTGTCGCGCTTCCAGTCGCGTTCCTTGATCGACTCCCGCTTGTCGTGTGCCTTCTTGCCCTTGGCGAGCGCAAGCTCGACCTTTGCGCGGCCGCGGCTGTTGAAATAGACCGACAGCGGGACGAGCGTCATCCCCTGCCGCATCACACCGGCGTGCAGCTTGTTGATCTCGCGCCCGTTCAGCAGCAGCTTGCGCGGGCGGCGCGGTTCATGGTTGAAGCGGTTGCCGTGACTGAATTCCGGGATGTTGGCGTTGATCAGCCATACCTCGCCGCCGGTCACCTCGGCATAGCTTTCGGCGATCGTCCCTTCACCGAAGCGGAGCGATTTGACCTCGGTCCCCTGCAGCGCGATCCCTGCCTCGAACACCTGTTCGATGGCATAGTCGAAGCGCGCGCGCCGGTTCTCGGCGACGACCTTTTTCTTGTCGAATTCTGCGGCGGACTGCGGACGAGCCATTGCGAAACCTAGATAACTCCCGCCGCGACGAGTGCGGCATCGACGGCCTTTCGCGATGCTTCGGACGCCGGGATGATAGGTAGGCGCACTTCGGGCGAAAACCAGTCGTGGACGCGCGACAGCGCATATTTTGCAGGCGCGGGCGACGCATCGGAGAACATCGCCTTGTGCAAGCCGAACAGACGGTCGTGCAGCACGAGCGCCCCCGCCCAGTCGCCCGCGGCGCAGGCGGCGGCGAAATCGGCACAGAGGCGCGGCGCGACGTTGGCGGTGACCGAGATGCAGCCGGCGCCGCCCAGCACGGCGTGCGGTAGCCAGAGGTCGTCATTGCCGCTGAGCTGGCAGAAATCCTCGCCGGCGCCCGCGCGATGCTCCGTCACGCGCGCGAGGTCGCCGCTGGCATCCTTGATCGCGACGACGCTGGGAATTTCGGCGAGCTTGCACAACGTGTCGGCGCTGATGTCGGCGACGGTCCTGCCGGGAACATTGTAGACGACGATCGGCAGGTCACAGCTGTTGGCGAGCGCCTTGAAATGCGCGAGCATTCCCTCCTGCGTCGGGCGGTTGTAATAGGGCGCGACGATCAGCGCTGCGGTCGCACCCGCCTGTTGCGCATACCGCATGTGGCGGATCGCGGTCGCGGTGTCGTTCGAGCCGCAACCCGCGATCACGGGAACGCGGCCCGCGGCGGCCGCGATGCAACCGTCGATCACCTGATAATGTTCGTCGAAGCCGAGCGTCGGGCTTTCGCCCGTCGTCCCGCACGGGACAAGCGCGCTCGTTCCCTGGTCGATCTGCCATTCGACCAGCCGTTTGAACGCCGGAGCATCGAACGCACCGTCGCGAAATGGCGTCACCAAGGCGGGAATCGACCCCGAAAACATGCTCCGCTCCTTTACAAGGACCCATGGCGACCGATAGAATCCGGTCGGCGCGCCGCTCATGGACGCCTATTCAGCGCCCCGCAAGGAGTTTGGCATTAGCATGGCCGCCATGATTTCGCTGTCCCGTATTTCCCGCCTCGCGCTCGCGATGGCCATCCTCGTTCCCACGGCGAGCCATGCAAGCGAACTCACTCCCGAACAGATGGCCTGGTATCGCGCGCAGATGGGGCTCGCCGCATCCTCGGGTCCGCCGCCGTCGACGAGTTCGGTCGGCGATGCGGTGATGGAGTGGCGGCGGCTGACCGCCACCAACACCGCCTCGTTCGACCAGCTGTCGCGCTTTCTGATGGCGAACCGCGATTGGCCCGATGCCGACAAGCTGCGCGTGCGCGCCGAAAAATCGCTCTCGCTCGACAGCTATGATCCGCAGCGCACGCTTGCCTTTTTCCAGGCTTATCCGCCGCGTACGCCGAGCGGCGAATTGCGCTATGCGCTCGCGCTCAACGCCACCGGACGCCGTGACGAAGCGAATGCCGCGGTCCGCCGCGCGTGGACCGGCGGGACACTCGACGATTATGAGACCAACCGCGTCCTCACCTTCTTTCCCGGCACGCTGACCGCCGCCGATCACGACGCGCGGATGGACCGTCTGCTGTGGCTCGGCGCGACCGGCGCCGCCGCGCGGCAGATCGCCTACACCTCGCCCGACAAGCGTGCGGTCTTCGCCGCACGGCTCGCGATGCGGAGCGGCTCGGTCGATGCCGCGCTTCAGGCATCGGCGGTCGAGAGCCTGAATCCGTCGCTCGTCCGCACCGACGCCGGCTATATCGCCGACAAGGCGACGTGGCTGCGCAAGGGCAACCGGGCGGGCGAGGCGCGCGCACTGCTCGCGGCGCCGCGTTCGCTGGCCAGGGCGCCGACCGATACCGAAGAATGGCTGGAAACGCTGCTCACCAACGCGCGCGCCGCCGACGCTGCGGGTGACAAGTTGACCGCCTACAACATCGCGAAGCAGCTCGACGACAGCTTCCCGCCCGGCGTCGTCATTCGCGAAGCGCCGCTCAGCGTCCGCGACGACTACACGTCGCTCGCGTGGCTCGCCGGGCAACTCGCCTACAAGAGCGTCGGGCGCCCGGCCGAAGCGGTGCGGCTCTTCCGTCTGTACGGCGAAGCCGCGCGCTCGGCGCAGACGCGCACGAAGGGCTTTTATTGGGCCGGGCGCGCGGCGCTCGCCGCCGGCGACCGCGCGACCGCGAACGCGCATTTCGCCGACGCCGCCCAGCATTACGACCAATATTACGGCCAGCTCGCGCTCGAGCGGCTCGGCCGCCCGCAGCCGAAACCGCTTCCGAACCCGACGATCCAGGTCAACAGCGACCAGAAGCGCGCGTTCGAGGACGACCGCCTCGTCCGCGCCGCGCGCGCACTCGGAGAGATCGGCGCATGGCGCGAACAGTCGCTGTTTCTGCGCGCGCTGGCGCAGCGCGCGACATCGCCCGCCGACCACGTCCTGGCCGGACAGCTCGCCTCTGCGATCGGCCGCCCCGACCTGGGCGTGATGATCGGGCGGAGCGCGCAGGCGAACAGCCTGGACGCCGTCGAAGTATCGGGTTTTCCGACCGTCCGCGTTCCGGCGGGGCATGAGAGCAACTGGACCTTCATCCATGCGATCACGCGGCAGGAAAGCCAGTTCGACCGCCAAGCGATCAGCCACGCGGGCGCACGCGGCATGATGCAGCTGATGCCGGGGACGGCGCGCGAGGTCGCGGGAAAGCTCGGCCTCAGCTACGACGCCGGCTCGCTGACGGTCGATACCAATTACAACATGACGTTGGGATCGACCTATTTCCAGCAGATGCTGAGCTATTTCGGCGGCAGCTACCCGCTCGCGGTCGCCGCCTACAACGCCGGGCCCGGCAATGTGAACAAATGGCTGCGCGCCAATGGCGATCCGCGCAGCGGTGGGATCGACATGGTCGACTGGATCGAGGCGATCCCGATCTTCGAGACGCGCAACTATGTCCAGCGCGTGCTCGAAAACGCGGTCGTTTACGACACGCTGCGCGAAGGCCGGTCGCTGCCGCAGGCGCCGTTGAGCTTCTACCTCGGCAAGCGCACGCCGGGGTAAGCTTCGGTGACGGGGGAGAAGACGAACATCATTTCGCCCGCGGGCTTCGCTGCGCTGCGCGCCGAATATGACGCGCTGCTGGGCGACGAGCGTCCGAAGCTGGTCGAAGTGATCAGCTGGGCGGCAGGCAACGGCGACCGCAGCGAGAACGGCGATTACATCTATGGCCGCAAGCGGCTGCGCGAAATCGACCGGCGCCTGGGCTTTCTTGCCCGGCGCATGAAGGCGGCCCGCGTCGTCGACCCCGCCGAACAGCCCGACAAGAGCCGAATCTGGTTCGGCGCAACGGTCGAATTGGCGGACGACGACGATATGCGGCGGACCATCACGCTCGTCGGCGATGACGAAGCCGAGGCCGGCGAAGGCCGGATCGGATGGAACAGCCCGCTCGCCCGCGCACTCCGCGGCGCCGCAGTCGGCGACCTGCGCACCGTCCAGTTGCCGGCCGGCCCCAAAGAGTGGGAAGTGATGGCGATCGGCTATCCGAACGGCTGACCGCGTTATTTTTTTCCGAGAATAGTCTCCATCTGCGCCCTGAGGTCGAGCCGCAGGTCGGTCGCCTCGATCGTCCGCAGCGCCCAGTTGCGCGCCATCGCGGGGTTCTTTTCGACGCCTTCGCCCAGCCAATAGGCACGCGCAAGGATCGCCATCGCATTGGCGTGCGCGGTCTGCGCGGTCGAATCGTCGCCCGAAAGCAGCGACCGGCGCGCCGCGATCGCGCAGTCCTCGAAGGATTTCGCCACCTGATTGTCCTGATACGCGAGTTCGCAGAGCCACAGATTGCCCTCGACATTGCCGCCGTCGGCGATAGCGCGCAGCCTCGACGTCATCGCGTCGCGGTGTGCGGGATAACGCGCCGCATAGAACATCGCGACCGGATGGCCCGCCTCCGCAGCTTCGACGAACAATTGCTCGGCGGCCGCCGGATCGGGTTTCCCGAAGCCACCGAGCATCAACTGGTACGCCAGATGCGTCTTGGCCTTGGCATAGCCGCTGGCGGCGGCGGCCCGGTACAGGCGCTCGCCCTCGATCCGGTCGGCCGATCCCGGCGCCGCCCCCAGCAGGAAATATCCATATTCGAGCTGGCCGGGCGCATAGCCCGCCGCGGCCGATTTCTGCAGCCATTCGCGCGCCGCGGGGAAGTCGCGCGCCACGCCGACCCCGAATTCGAGCATATAGCCGAGGATGTGCTGCGCGACCGGATCGTCGCGTTTGGCGAGCGCCACGATATCGCTCGCAGGCCGGCTCGCCAGCAGCCGCGCGACGACGATCGGCTCGTCCTCGATCGCCAGCCGCGACAGGGGCAGATCGAGCGGCGCGAGCGCCGCCGCGGGCGCGCCGCGCGTTCGCACTTCGTCGGGCGTGGCGACAGCCGCAGGTTCAGCGGGTGGCGGCGACGCCGCAACCACGGCGTTCAAATGCTGCGGCTCGACAAGATAGAGGCCGGCCAGCTTTCGCCCGTAGTGAAAGGGCTCCTGCTCGCCGCGGGGCATCTTTTCGGTAAGTTCCGGAACCTCGCTCTCGATTGCGCCGAACATCGTGGTCAGCGGCACCGGCATCGACAGATATCGTCCCGCCGCCGCCGCGAAGGGGCTGAGCTTCGATCCGATCGGCGCGTCGTCGTAAGCCGGCGCGCCGAGCGCGGTCGAGTACAGCACCGCCCCGCGCGGAAGCGACAACAGCCCGATCGGCCCGACGCCCCCTTCCGTCGCGACCTGCGGCTGGTCGGCGAGCCGCACGACGGGCGATGCGGTCCGGCATGCATCGACCAGGAAAAGCGCGACCGCGCCCGCGGGAACGACGCGCTCGGCCACGGTTTCGAGCGAGACGAACCGCAGATCGAGGTCGCTGCGCCGCGTTACCTGCGGCGCATCGGTGGGCACGAGATAATTCTTCTGTCCATATTGGAAACCATGCCCGGCGTAATAGACGACGACGGTCGTCGCGCCGGTGGCCTCGGACGCGAACCGGTCCAGCGCGGTCAGCAGCCGGTCATGTTCGGCATCGGCGACGACGCGTACGGCATAGCCCGCCCCGGACAGCGCCTTGCAGATGTGATCGACGTCGTTGCGGCTGTTCGCGAGCGTTTCCCAGTTGAAGCCGTCGTACGCGCTGTTGCCGACGAGAAGCGCGACGCGCTCGCCCTCGATCGGCGCCGTGCCGCAGGCGGCGGCCTGCGCCGATGCCGGCGCCGCGATGCCCAAGGCAAAAAGCGCGCCGAGCAGCGCATATAGCCGTCGTCCAACCTTCATATCCGCTTTTCCCCCGTGCGAATCGCTTGCCCGAAAAGCCGCGGAAAACTGCGCAACTTCACTCGGAAATCACCTTTTCGTCCGCGCTGCGTCCCTCGGTACGCCGACATGAGGCATGCATAGCCTAAGCCGCCGAACGGTCGTAGGAAAGTGCAATTTCTTCTGTGAGCGCGGTCATAAACAATGGCATGACGCCGTGTTAGACAGGCGCCTCGATCGATCGCGGAGGGACGAATGCGGGCATGGGTTTTGGCGGCGTTGCTGCCGATTTCGGGAACGGCCGGAGCGATGCAGCGTGCCGAGGTTCCGGTGATGAGCGACGAGGAAATCGCCGCGACGCTGGAGGCCGGGCAAGAAATCGAAACCCGCGTCGACGGCGACCTGAACGGCGACGGCGACGTCGACACCGCGTGGATCGTCCGGGGCGAGGACAGCCGGTGGCTGCACGTCCAGTTCGCGGCGCGCGGCGAATTCGACCTGTATCACGAACCGGCCGGAAGCACCGAACTCGACGCCTACCCGCTCGGCCCGGCAGAAATGACCATATCGAAGGGCGTGCTGGTCGTGAAGGATCTGACCGGCGGCACGACCGCAATATCGGCGACATATCGCTTCCGCGGTGAAAAGACGCAGCCGAAGATGCGACTGATCGGGCTCGATGCGACGCTTTACAGCCGGACCTATGCGCACGACGGCGCCGAAATGAGCTGGAACCTGCTGACGGGCGACGTGATCGCGACGAAGATGAAGCTCGTCGGGAGCGGCGAAAACGCCAGCTACGACAAATCCGCGGTCAAGCGCTTCAAACGGCCGGTCAACGTGGTTTATATGGCGAGCATGCCGAGCGCCGAAGAAACGCTCGACATGGCCTTGAAGGGCAAGTGACGGCGCGGCTTACCGGCTGAGCAGCGCGGGCACGATCCAGATCGCCGACAGCACGACGATCACCGCGATCAGCGAAATCGCGAGGACATAGCGGACGCCCTGCCCCTTCACGCCGCTGCTGGCTTCGGTTTCGGTCACTTCGACATGGTCGTCGACGACTTGCATGGCACGTCTCCTGATCGGGTCCGCATAATACGCGGGGCTGCCGCACGCGGTTCCCGCGCATCGAATGGGGAGAGTCAGCCAGAGGGTCTGTAAGCCGGGTTCTGTCCACCCCTTTCGGGGATGGGCGATCATTCCTCTAGGCGGCCGGTTGCCCGGACGCTCAAGCAGTCAACCCGGACGGCGGGGCCGGAACCAGCCCTGAGTTACCTCTTGCCATCCCTATTCGACCTTGCTCCCGGTGGGGTTTGCCGTGCCGCGTCCGTTACCGTCCGCGCGGTGCGCTCTTACCGCACCCTTTCACCTTTCGCCGGGCCGAAGCCTTTGGCGGTCTGCTCTCTGTGGCACTTTCCCTGACTCCGGCTTCCCGGAGCCGCCGGACGTTATCCGGCACCGTGGTTTCCGTGGAGCCCGGACTTTCCTCCCCCGCTTGCGCGGCGGCGATCGCCCGACCCTCTGGCTGGGGTAGAGTATAGCGCGAATGGACTGGTAATGCGAGTAATTGTGGGAAGGTTGGCTTTGGGGTGGGGAGCGGACGTTCCTACTGGGTTGTCACCCCGGCGAAGGCCGGGGTCCCACCCTATCGAGATGACGCACCGGTGAGATCCCGGCCTTCGCCGGGATGACGATGAAATGAAGCGTATCTCATGTGATCCCCGGCGAAAGCCGGGGCCCATCTTCCGGTGGTGCAACTGGACCCCGGCCTTCGCCGGGGATCACGTCAGCTATGTCAGCAATCGGTCGCAACCGGCCGATCAATTGCCCTCGGGCTGCGGCAGCAGCAGCGCCAGCAGGATCGCGCGGCATTCGCCGCAGATCGTGCCATCGATGAGTTCGGGGCGGAAGCGGCGCTGGAAGGCGACGGTCGCCGCGAAACCGTCAGTGACATCATAGCCGAAGCGTTCGAGCGCGAGCAGGAAGCCTGCGTCGGTCCACAGCGGATCGGTGAGCTTCTTCGTCGGCCGCGGCAGGGCGAGGCGGCGGCGGGCGAGTTCTTCCCACGGGAAGAGTTCGCCGGGGTCCTGCTTGCGCGTCGGGGCGATGTCCGAATGGCCGACGACGTTGCCGCGCGTGATCGAATGGCGATCCTTGATCATATGGACGAGGCGGACGACCGAGGCGACCTGCGGGTCGGGAAAAGGCACATAGCCATGCTCGTGCCCCGGATTGACGATCTCGATCCCGACGCTCGCCGAATTGATGTCGCTGGTGCCGCGCCAGTGCGACTTGCCCGCGTGCCAGGCGCGCTTGTCCTCGGGGACCATGACGGTGATCTGGCCGTCCTCGCTGACGACGTAGTGCGCGGATACTTTCGATTCAGGATTTGCAAGCCAATCAATGGCTTCGTCGCCGCTCTTCATGCCGGTATAGTGAAGCACGATCATCGAGATGGGCAGAACGCGCTCGTCAAAGTTCGGAGACCAGCGTTCGATAAAATCGCTCATACGCTTGTTCGGCCCGTTCTGTGCTTGCCCCGGCTTCGCTTGCGCCAGCGGCGCGCAAAAAGCAAGGTCAGGCCGCGACGGGTCGGCGCACCTGCTGGTCGGCGGGCTCATAGAGGCCCCGGATGCGCGGGCTCGCGACATATTGGTCGGTCTGCCCCAGCACGGTCTCACCCGCGCCGAGCACGAGAAAGCTCTGCGGTGCGGCCATCGCGCGCAGGCGTGCAAACGCCTTTTGCCGCATCGGAAGCGAGAAATAGAGGAGCAGGTTGCGGCAGAAGATCAGGTCGGCGGCCGACGCGAGCGGCGGCCGGTCGGTGAGCATATTCTGCACCGAAAAGTCGATCCGCCGCCGGAGGTCGGCCTTGGCGAGCCACCCCGCCTCGGTCTGGTCGAACCAGCGTACCATGCGCTGCACCGGAAGGCCGCGCTGGATTTCGAATTGCGTATAGAGGCCGACGCGCGCGCGGCCGATCGCATGATAGCTGACGTCGGTCCCGACGATATCGATCTGCCACCCCGCCCATTGCGCTTCCTGCTCGGCCAGCAGCATCGCCATCGAATAGGCCTCCTGCCCGGTCGAGACGCCGCAATGCCAGATCGTCACGCGGCGCGTGCGCGCGTTGACCTGACGGATATGTTCGAGCGCATTCTTAGCAATGTCGTCGAATACGCTATGTTCACGATAGAAAAACGTCTCGTTGTTGAGCATCGCGTCGACCGTGTCGTCGAGCAGCTGACGGCTGTTCGAGGTCACGAGCGCGGCGACCAGCGCGTCGAGGTCGGCGATGCCATGCCGCTGCATCACGGGCTTCAGCGACATTTCGATCCGCCAGATACGATTTGGCGACAATGTCTGTCCGGTGCGCGATTCGAGCACGCCCATCAATACGCGATAGGCGGACTCGCTGGCACTCCCCCCCATCATGGCCGGCTGCGCCCTTGGTGATAGCTGCCGAGCATCAGCGCGATCGCATCGGGATTGAGCGTCGCGGCGGCGAGACCGGCCTTGGCAACGGCGCCGGGCATGCCCCAGATGACACAGCTTTCGGGCGCCTGCGCGAAGATCGTACCGCCGGCGGCCTTCAATTTCTCGGCGCCGCTTGCCCCGTCGCGCCCCATACCGCTGAGCACGACCGCGACCGCTCCGGCGCCATAAACGTCGGCGACCGAACTCAGCATCGGGTCGGCCGACGGGCAGCAACCATTCTCGACCGGGCGGCGATCGAGCGCAATTTCGCGGTGCCGGCCGATCCCGACGACGGTCAGATGCGCGTCACCGGGGGCAAGATAGATATGGTTCGGCTCGACCTTCATCCCCGCTTGGGCAACGCGCACCGTGCGCTTGGTCATGGTCGCGATCTGCTTTGCATAGAATTCCATGAAGGCGTCGGGCAGATGCTGGGTGAGCAGGATCGGCGCCGCGATCCGCGGGTCGAGATGCGTGATGAAGTTGGTGAAAGCCGGGATGCCGCCGGTCGACGCCGCGACCGCGATGCATTCGAGCGCCTGTTCGCTATCGATCGCGACGCGCGCGGGCGGAACCGGCGGCCGATAGGCGACGCGCGCGACCGTGGGGAGTTCGCGCTGCTGGCCGAGCGTGAGGATACGGTCGATCAAAACCTCGGCGAAGCGCCCCGAAAAGCTGCCGCGTCCAGGCTTGGCGAGCGTGTCGCTGGCGCCGAGGGCGAGCGCTTCGATCGCCGCGGGCCCGCCTTCGACGCAGTTCGACGACAGGATGAGCACGCGCGCATTGGCGGCGCGGTTCAGGATATGCGGCAGCGCGTCGATGCCGTTCATTCCCGGCATTTCGATGTCGAGGACCACGACATCGACGGGCTCGCGCGCGAGCACGGCCAGCGCGTCATGCGCCGAAGCGACCGAGGCGCAGACCTGGAGGCCCGTCGTCTGGTCGACGATGCGTTCGAGGATGCTGCGGACGACGAGGCTGTCGTCGACCAGCATCACGCGGACGCTGCGGCCGGTGGGGAGTTCGGATCCCGGAGGGTCGGAGATCAGGGGTTGCGGGCTTGCCATCGTCGCCCCCTCAGGCGACGCCGACGAGCTGCAGCTTTCCTTCGAGCGTTTCGCGGTCGAACGGCTTCATCACATATTCGTCGGCCCCGGCCTCGATCGCGGCGCGAATATGGTCGATGCTGTTCTCGGTCGTGCAGAAGACGACGCGCGGGCGCTCGTCGAAGCCGAAATCGAGATCGTTGAAGGCGGTCAGGAACTCCATCCCGCTCATCACCGGCATGTTCCAGTCGAGCAGAATCACGTCGGGACGGTTCGCGCGGCAGAAGGTCAGCGCCTCTTGGCCATCGGCGGCTTCCTCGACAGAAAATTCCATCCCTTCAAGGATGTGCCGGGCGACCTTACGGATGACTTTGCTGTCATCGACGACCAGACAAGACTTCGACATCATTACCTCCGCACCCCGGTTTCGCGCCATGCTAACCTGAAGGAGTATTCAGCTAGTTAACTTATGCGGCCCTCAATGCGGGCAGCGTGATGAAATGCGACGGATCGACGACGAGGAGCGATTGCCCCTCATGCTCGATCATCGCCTCGGCGACGCGCGCCCAGCCGGGCAGCAGCTTGCCGCTGATCCGCGTCTCGGCCGCCTCGATGAAGCAGACATCCTCGATCTCGTCGGCGAGCAGCGCATAGCCGTGTTCGGCGACATCGACGACGACGACGCGCTGTCCCGGCGCGACGGGCACCGCGGGCAGACCGACGACGACGTGCGGATCGATGAGCGTGAAGACCCGGCTGCGCAGGGCGAACAGCCCCGCGACGTGCGCCGGCGCGGCGGGAACCTCGACGGGAATACCGACGGTGACGACCGAATGGATCGAGCGCGAGCGGAGCGCGACGCGGGTGTCGGCGATGCGCGCGACGAGGTAGAGCTTGTCCATCATGCGCGGCCTCCCCCGACACGGCGGCGCAGGGCCTCGAGCAATGCGCCGCGATCGTAGCGATAGACGGTGTCGTCGTCGGGGCTGGCAGCCGCCACCGACGCACGAAGGCGGATGACCGGCACGCCGCCGCCCAGATGGCCGCACGCGCCGCCATCGTCGGTCAGACACAGCAAGATATCGGGCGCTTCGTCGGAACTTTCGGCGACGACGCGGTAGCCGGCGTTGCGAAGGATCGGCGCCAGGAAATTGCTGCCCCAGCCGTCATGGTCGTCGGCGATGCGGCATATGGGCGGACGCGCGGCGGAATGCGCCTGGTCGCCCGAATATTGTTCCATCAGCCAGAACGGATCGATCATCTCGACGGGATCGCCGTTCACCAGGAGCACGCCCGCGATCAGCCCCGGAACCGCTGCGGGTTGGACGAGGTCGGGAAGGCGCACGATGTCGATCACCGCATCGATCGGATAGCAGAGCACCGACTGGCCGTCGTGGAGGCGGAGCAGCTTCAGCGTGCCGTGCTGATCGGGCAGCGTCGCAGCGTGGACCGGAAAGATGTCGTTGCCGATCTGCGCCTGGATGCGGCCCGCGCTTTCGAACAGGGCGAGCGCCGGGACTTCCTCCACGCGTTCGATCACCGACAGGCGGACGCCGCGCGTGCGGCCGTTGGTGTCGCGGAAGAGCAGCAGCTGCGCAGCGTTGCGTTCCGCGGCCGCGGCGGCTTCGGCTTCGACGGCCCGGTCCATCTGACGTCCGGCCTCCGATGCGTCGATCGCAGCGGCGGCCAAAATACCCTGGACGTCGAGCAACAGCACCGGGCGGCCGTTGTCGGGCAGCGTCGTGCCGGCATAGAGGCCCGTCGCCATGATCATCGGCGCGGCGGGTTTGATCACCAGCTCCTCGTGATCGTGGATCGCAGCGACGCTGAGCGCGTAGCTTTGCCCTTGCCCCGGGCGAACGAGGACGAGCGCACGATCCTGGACGTCGTCGCGGTGGTCGCGCGCCCGGCCGAGGATCGATTCGAGGCGCAGCAGCGGAAATTGTTCGCTGCGCACGGTAACGATCTCGCCGCCGCCGAGGCGCTCGACACGCACGCTGTCGCTCGTTTCGAGCAGGATTTCGCGGACGGCGCCGCGAGGAATCGCAAAATACTGACCCGCCGCGCGGACCATCAGCCCCGAAATGATGGTGAGCGTCATCGGAACGCGAAGCAGGATCGAAAGCCCCCGCCCCTCTTCGTTGCGCAGTTCGACCACGCCGCCGATCTTCTCGACGTTCGCCTTGACGATATCCATCCCGACGCCGCGACCCGAAATGGCGGTGATCTTTGCCGCGGTCGAAAAACCGGGGCGGAAGATGAGCTCGAGCTTTTCCTTCGGCGTCAGCGCGCGCGCATCGGATGCGGAAAGAATTCGCGAGGTCATAGCCTTCGCGACGAGCGCTTCGGCCGACAGGCCGCGACCGTCGTCGCGGACCTCGATCTCGATCTGGTTGCCCGACTGGCGCGCCGAAACGGCGATCGTGGCGGTCACGTCCTTGCCCGCCGCAACGCGTTCGTCGAGCCCCTCGATGCCATGATCGATCGCGTTGCGGACGATGTGGATCAGCGGATCGCGGATATTCTCCATCATCTCGCGGTCGAGTTCGACCTCGCCTCCGCTCGTCGAAAAGCGGACCTTCTTGCCGAGGTCCTGAGCCAGATCGCGAACGATGCGCGGAAGCGGCGAAAACAGCTTGTCGATGCGCTGCATGCGCATCTGGCTGACCGATTGGCGCATGCCTGCGATCGAATCCGAAAGCCGGTCGAACGAGGCGATCAGCGACGGGTCGGCGCCCGATTCGCGCAACATCCGCGCGAACTCGTTGCGCGCGAGGACGATGTCGGTAACCCCGGTCATGACGCTGTCGAGCAGCGGCAGCGGGACGCGGATCGAACGCCAGCCCTGAAGGTCCGTCGCGATGTCATCCTCGCGGCGCAGCTGGATTTCGGCGGGTTCCGCGGGCGCCTCCGGCGCGGTTTCGGCGACCGCGAGCGCGGCGATCACGTCGCCGTCGTCCCCCGCGGGCTCGGCGCCCTTCCTGCCCAGGACGTCGCAAAGCTGTGCGAGGCGGTCGATGATCGCGAGGACGCCGGTGACGAGCGCCGCGTCGGCGACGCGCTTGCCGCGGCGAACCTGATCGAGCGCATCTTCGGCAGCGTGGGAGAGCGCGGTGACGCGCGGCAGCGCGAGAAAGCCCGAGCTGCCCTTGATGGTGTGGACGAGGCGAAAGATCGCATCGAGCTGCGCGCGGTCGGCGGGGTCCGCTTCCCACGCGACGAGCGCCCCGCCGGCTTCGGCGAGGATTTCCGCCGTTTCGGCGAGGAAATCATTCAGCAGATCGTCCATCGAAGTACCGGTGCGCCCCAAAAAATCGAGGCTTCACCATGGCCGACAATGGTTAATGGAGGGTTTGCTTATGGGAGAATCTGAAAGGAAAATCGGCGCGCTGAAATCCCGCTGCGCCGTTCACGCAAAAGCGCGGATCCAACAGATCCCGCCGTCGCCGCGGGACGCGAAAACGCGTCTCAGCGCCCCTTGAGCACCGCGCCGACGAGCAGCGACGTCGGCGTTTCGCGCGCGAGCATGACCGTGCCGTCGTTCTGCTTCGCGACCGCCTGGACGAGCACCGCGGGCGCGGTGCGCGACGTCATTGCGGTGGCGCCCTCCCCTTCGGCGAGGATGCGTTCGACATCGGCATCGAGGAAGATGCGATCGGCCTCGACGTGCAGCGCGATCTCGATCGCCTCGCTCTGCTTTTCGCAGCCGATATCGAGCCGCCCGCCGCGCACCAGCGCGTCGACGAGCAGCAGCGACAGGTTGAGGATGATCTTTACCGCCGGTTTCGGAAGCGGGTCCGAGCCGATCATCCAGTTGAGGTCGATCGCGCGGTCGCCGATGATGCCCTGGATCGCCGACTTCGCCTCGTCGGCGGGAACGAGTTCGCCGAACCCGCCGGCCGACCCGAAGGCGAGGCGGAAGAATTTGAGCTTGTTCGCCGAGGTCCTGGCGCTTTGTTCGAGCAGTTCGATGCAGCGTGCCCGCATCTCCGGGTCTTTTTCGTCGGCGAGCAGTTCGAGCCCGTTGGCGAAGGCGCCGACGGGGCTCAACAGATCATGACACAGGCGCGAAGCCAGCATGGACGCGAAATCGACGCGATCGTCGGACATGGATCGATACACTCCCCGAGGCCCGGCAGTTTCCGGCTCGCGCTGCTCCTACGGCAGGCATGGGGGCAAGGGCAAGCGCCTAGGCCCAGCCCCTTGAAATTCCGCGCTCCGGACCCATATCCCGATCAATGTTGGGGGACGACGAAATACTGACTGTAACGCTCGCCGACAGCGCGGCGGGGCTTCGGCTCGACCGGGCACTCGCCGAAGCGCTCCCCGATCTTTCGCGCGAACGGGTGAAGACGCTGATCAAGGGTGGCCGCGTCGCCGACGCCGGGGGCGCGGTGCTGTGGGATCCGTCGGCGAAGGCCGCCGCGGCGGCGACGCTGGCGGTTCGCCTGCCCGCCCCCGCCCCGGCGCACAATGTCGCGCAGGACATGGACCTCGTCATCGCCTACGAGGACGAGCATCTGATCGTGATCGACAAGCCCGCGGGGATGGTCGTCCATCCCGCCGCGGGCAATCTCGACGGGACGATGGTCAACGCGCTGCTGCATCATTGCGCCGGACAGCTCTCGGGGATCGGCGGCGTTGCCCGGCCGGGCATCGTCCACCGGATCGACAAGGACACGAGCGGGCTGATCGTGGCGGCCAAGCACGACAAGGCGCACGAGGGTCTCGCAAAGCAGTTCGCGGCGCACAGTATCGATCGTCGCTATCTCGCGCTTGCGGCGGGGCGCCCGATGCCGGCGAACGGTACCGTCGATGCAGCGCTGGGGCGGTCGAGCACGAACCGGAAGAAAATGGCGGTGGTCGGCGAAGGGCGCGGCAAGCATGCGATCACCCATTACCGGACGATCGAACCGCTGAAGGGCGCGACGCTGGTCGAATGCCGGCTCGAGACCGGCCGCACGCATCAGGTCCGCGTCCATATGGCGCACATCGGCCACCCGCTGGTCGGCGACCCGGTCTATGGACGCGCCAAAAAGCCGCTGTCGGACACATTAAAAGCGCGTAATTTCGCGCGTCAGGCGTTGCACGCGGCGCATTTGGGCTTTATTCATCCGGTGACCGGTAACCGGGTCGCGCTCGACAGCGAACTCCCAGCGGATATGCGGGAACTGATCGATGAACTGCGCGTTTAGGTTTCGAATGAAAATCTATTTTGACCGCTGGAGCCAACCGCGGCATATTTCTCCTCTGAAAATAAGGGAAAACTCGAAAAATGGCTAATCGAAGCAATGTTCCGGCAGTGGTGCCCGCGCTCGGCGGTGAGGCGAGCCTGAACCGCTACCTGGCCGAAATCCGCAAATTCCCCCTGCTCACCCCCGAGCAGGAATATATGCTCGCGAAACGCTTTCAGGAGCATGGCGACAACGAAGCTGCGGCGCAGCTCGTTACGTCGCACCTGCGCCTCGTCGCGAAGATCGCGATGGGCTATCGCGGCTATGGCCTTCCGGTCAGCGAGCTGATCAGCGAGGGCAATATCGGCCTGATGCAGGGCGTGAAGAAGTTCGACCCCGAACGCGGCTTCCGCCTTGCGACCTATGCGATGTGGTGGATCCGTGCCTCGATCCAGGAATTCATCCTGCGGTCGTGGAGCCTCGTGAAGATGGGGACCACCGCTGCGCAGAAGAAGCTGTTCTTCAACCTCCGCCGGATGAAGAACAATCTGGAGGCGTTCGAGGACGGCGACCTCAGCCCCGAGCATGTCGCGAAGATCGCGACCGACCTCGGTGTCACCGAGGACGAGGTCGTCAGCATGAACCGCCGCATGGCGATGGGCGGCGACACTTCGCTGAACGTGCCGATGGGCGAGGACGGCGACAGCCAGTGGCAGGACCTGCTCGGCGACGAGGGGCCGCTGCAGGACGAGCGCGTAGCGGAGGCGCAGGAGCGCGACGTGCGGCATTCGCTGCTGAGCGAGGCGCTCGACACGCTGAACGAGCGCGAGCGCCACATCCTGACCGAACGCCGCCTGACCGACGATCCGAAGACGCTCGAGGATCTGAGCCAGGTCTATGACGTCAGCCGCGAACGCGTGCGCCAGATCGAGGTGCGTGCGTTCGAAAAGCTGCAGAAGGCGATGCTGAAGCTGGCGGGCGACCGCCGCCTGATCAACGCCTGACACGAAATCGCGGGTGCCGTAACGCCGGAACTCTCCGGCCGAGGAGACATGCCATGCGTATCTTTCCGCTCGCGCTTGCGGCGCTCGCGCTTTCCGTTCCCGTCACCGCGGCCGAAACGCCGGCCAGGGTCACGGTGACGCTGGCGAATTTCAGCTTTACCCCCGCCGACCTGCATCTCCATGCCGGGCAACCCGTGACGATCCATTTCGTCAACGAAGGATCGGGCGGGCATGATTTCACCGCGCCCGAATTCTTCGCGGCAGCGACCATGGACGCCGCGAACCGGACGCGCGTCGCGGGCGGCAAAGGCCGCGTCTCGCTGGGCAAGGGCGAAAGCAGCGACGTGACGCTGACCCCGAAGGCGGGCACGTACAAGGTGCATTGCTCGCACTTCGGCCATTCGACGCTGGGCATGACCGGCTCGGTGGTCGTCGACTGATCCAAGCCCCCGAATCCCTCTTCGTCACCCCGGACTTGACGAGTTTGGGATCGGTGACAAGCCAGGCTCTTGCGATCGGCGGCGCCGGCAATAGGGTGGAGGCATGCTCCTCGCTGCCCTGCTCGCCGCGGCGCCGGCGCCCGTCGCCGTCCCCGCCACCGCTCCTTCCGCCGCCGTCGTGCTCCAGGCCTTCGATGCCGCCATCCCCTATCGCCCGGCGCCGGTGCGGATCGGCGATACGCGGCACCTGATCTATGAGCTGCATCTCACCAACTTCGCATCGGCCCCCCTGACGGTCGATCGCATCGCGGTGCACGACGCGGCGACGGGCGCCGAATTGCTGGCGCTCTCGGGCGACGCGCTCGCCGCTGCACTCGGGCACCTGCCGTCAGGCGGCGGCACCAAGGGGCCGACGATCGCACCGGGTATCCGGGCGATCGCCTATCTCGACCTGGCTTTGCAGGACGGCGCGACGCCCGTGACGCTGACGCACAGCGTCGCGGTCGCCGGCGCGTCGGGCGCGGCGACGATCGATGCCGGACGCGTCGCAGTCGACGATCGCCCCCTGCCCGTTCTCGGCCCGCCGCTGCGGGGCGGACCATGGGTCGCGATCTATGCGCCCGAAATGGAGCGCGGGCATCGCCGCGTGCCCTATGCAACGGCGGGCAAGGCGACGATCCCCGGCCGCTTCGCGATCGACTTCATGAAGATCGACACGGCAGGACGCTTCGACCGCACCGACGGCAAGGCGCTCGCCGACTCGTTGAGCCACGGCGCCGAGGTGCTGGCGGTCGCCGATGCCGTCGTCGCCGCGACGCGCGACGATTTCACCGAACCGAAGCTGCGTGCCGACCTGCCGCGCGTGTCGATCGGCGACGCGACGGGCAATTTCGTCGCGCTCGACCTCGGCGATGGCCGCTATGCCTTTTACGAGCATCTGCAGCCGGGGATAAAGGTGAAGTCCGGCGACCGGGTGAAGCGCGGACAGGTTATCGGGCGCCTGGGCCTCACCGGACAAGGCTCGGCCCCGCACCTCCATTTCCACGTCGCATCGGCGCCCTCGCCGCTCGCCGCCGAGGGCCTGCCGTTCCTGTTGGAGGGCGTTCAGACGATCGGCGGCTATCCCGCGATCGGCGATCTCGGCAAAGGGCCGTGGCGGCCGGCGCCGAAGGTGGAGGGCCCTTCGCTGCCCGCGGCGAACAGCGTCGTCCGCTTCCCCGATTGACGCCCGGCAACCCGCTCAGAAGCGCCGTACATAGCCCGCGTAAAGCTGAAGATCCGGGCTGTCGCGGTTGAGGCCGAGATTGGCGCCGATATCCCATTGGCTGTCGTCGTCCGGCTGCCAGCCCGCCGAAAGCCCCGCGAGCAGTTCCGTACTGCGCCCGGCGGGATCGCGATCGCGCGTCACGGAAACTTCGGCGGCCATCGAGACGGCGCTCGACAGGTCGAAACCGAGACCGGCGACCGTGCCATAAGCGAGGTGGCGGCCGTTGCCGTCGCCATCGACCGCCGCATCGACGTGCGGGGTCAGGCCGATCGACACCGATCCGGCATCGATACTCGCCGGAACGAGCAGACCTGCGCCCCAATCGCCCGCGCCGACGCCGCTGCCACCGCTCGGCAGACTGGCATAAGGCATCGCGGCGATCGAAAAGCCCGATCCGTCGGGATTGCGCAGATTCTGGCGCAGCGCGAAAGTGACGTCGCCGGTGCGGGTTCGTGTATCCACGATGCCGGTCGTGGCGTCGCGGTCGCGGACATGCCCGATCGCGGTCCAGCCGATCTGCGCCTCGAGCGTCGACGTCAGCCCGATACGCAGCAGACCCTCGCCCGCTAGAATCGTGTCGGTCCGCTCCGGGCCGTCATCGTCGCGGGTCCAGTCGCCGAGGCCGAGTTCGAAGACCAGCTGTCCCGCATCGACCGTGCAGGCCGGGATCCCGAGGCCCGGACGGTCGGGGCAAAGGTCGCGCGCCTCCGCGGCGAGCGCCGGGGCGGCGCACGCCAGCGCGACGATCAGCGTCATCGTTCGAAACGGCATCCGCACTCCTTTCCTTCCTCATGATTTCAGGTGACATTTGTCGGACAGGACCGCGCGGGGATCAAGCCCGCTTGCCTCCCGCCCGCAAGCGGCTAATTTGCCCGACATGGCAACCCGACCCCGCGCGAAGACGCGCAAGCTCCCTTGGTACCTGCGCCCGTTCAAATGGCTGTTGTGGTTCATCGCCCTCTCGGTCGTGTGGGTGCTCATCTATGCCGTCGTACCGCCGCCGGTGACGATCACAATGCTGACCGACGGCAACGGTATTACCAAGGATTGGACGGGGCTATCACACATCGATCGCAACATGGTGCGCGCCGCGATCGCCGCCGAGGACGGCAAATTCTGCAGCCACGACGGCTTCGACCGCGACGCGATCGAACAGGCGATCGAGCGCAACGCGAAGGGCAAACGGATGCGCGGCGGATCGACGATCAGCCAGCAGACCGCAAAGAATGTCTTCCTGTGGCAGGGCAGCGGCTGGACGCGCTACGTCCGCAAGGTGCCCGAGGTGTGGTTCACCTTCCTGATCGAAAAGATCTGGGGCAAGCGGCGGATCATGGAGGTCTATCTGAACGTCGCCGAGACGGGGCTCGGCACCTATGGCGTCGAGGCAGGGGCGCAGCGCTATTTCAAGCATGGCGCGAGCAAGCTGACCCCGCAGGAGGCCGCGCGCATCGCAGCGATCCTGCCGCTGCCGAAGAAGCGCGAGGCGGTGAGCCCGTCGGGGTTCACGCGGCGGTACGGCAATTCGATCCGCGCGCGGATCGGGGTTGTCGGGCGCGACGGGCTGGATCGGTGTATTTATAAGTGAGGGCGGCTTTGGGGTGGGGAGCGGACGTGCCTCCTTTCCCGTCGTCATCCCGGACTTGATCCGGGATCCATAGCTGCACCGTCGTCATGGACCCCGGATCAAGTCCGGGGTGACGATGAAGTTTGGAGCGCAGCTCCGTGTGATCCCCGGCGAAAGCCGGGGTCCACAGCGTAGCAGCGCCGCGCCGGCTTTCCATCGCGCTGGACCCCGGCTTTCGCCGGGGATCACGTTGGATATGTCAGCTATCTGCCGAAACCAACCCTAAGCCGGCTTCCAGCTCTTCCGTTCTTCGGCCTGTTTGAGCACCTCGAACGCCGCCTGCCCCGCTGCGAACCGCTTCGCCGCCTCGGCATCGTCGGGCTTCACGTCGGGGTGGCATTCCTTCGCATAGGCGCGCCACGCCTTTTTCGTCGCGTCGAAATCGGCGTCGGGGTCGAGGCCGAGCAGTTCGAGCGCGCGCATCTCGTCGGCGCTGCGGCTGCCGTCGCCCGATCCGCCCCAGGCATAGTGCTGCGCGCGGGCATAGCTGCGCGCTCCTGCCGCCTCTTCGGCGGCGCGCGCGGCGGCGTCCTCTGCCGAAAGGCCCGCGAAATAGTCCCAGCCGCGATTATATTCGGCGGCGTGCGTTTCGCAGAAATACCAGCGTTCGGGGCTGTTCGGCGACTTGGGCGCGGGGCAGTTGCCGGGATTGGTGCAGCCGTGGCGGTCGCACAGGCGCACCTTCTGCGTCTCGCGCGACGAGCCATAGGGGCGCCAGCGGGGAAAACCCCAGTCGTCGGATCTCTTGGCGCGGCTCATTCCACCCCATGTAGCAACGGGGGCGCCGATTGGCTAGGCGGGGCGGCCGAAAAACCTAGTCTTTCGGCGAAAAACCGAAGGCCTTGTGCGCCAGTTTGACGACCGCGGGGTCGAGATCGGGCGGGGTCATCGGCACGGCGGCCTCGAGCGTTTCGACGATATGGGTCAGCGCGGCGATGCGCGCGGCCTTCTTGTTGTTGCCGTCGATCACCTTCCACGGGGCCCAGCGCGTGTCGGTCTGCTGGAACATCTCCTCCATCGCGGCGAGATACTCCTTGCGCTTGGACCGGTTGCGATAATCGTCGGTGCCGGTCTTCCAGCGCTTCCACGGATCGTTCAGGCGGTCGGCGAAACGCTCGTCCTGTTCCTTCTGCGTGATGTGGACGAACAGCTTGACCAGGTTCGTGCGGCTGCCGGTGAGCTGCGCCTCGAACTCGTTGATCTCGTCATAGCCCTTGCGCCATTCGGCTTCGGTCGCATAGCCCTCGACCCGCTCGACGAGGACGCGGCCGTACCAGCTGCGGTCGAAGATCGAGATTTCGCGGTTGCCCGGAAGCCGCTTCCAGAAACGCCAGAGGAAATGACGCGACCGTTCCTCCTCGCTCGGCGCGGCGATCGGCCAGACCTCGAAATAACGCGGGTCGAGCGATGCGGTGAGGCGCTGGATGATCCCGCCCTTCCCCGCCGCATCCCAGCCCTCGAACATGATGACGCTGCGCTGGCCGTGGGTGATGTGCGCAGCCTGGAGCCGCTCGATCCGCGCCTCGAGCGCCACGATATCTTTGGCATAGTCGCCGCCATATTTGGCGCCCGCTTCATAGTCGGAAAGCTCGATGGTCATGTCGCTATCCTAGCCGCGGGCGCGCGACCAACCAAGCGCGCGATGTGTCCGCTTACGGCACAATCCAATCGGTTCACGCCCATCAACCGCTTGCGCGCCGCCCAGTCGGCGAGCGCGCGCCGGTGGCGTTCGACGCGGCCGATCCCCTCACCGATGTCGCGATTCTTCGAACCGAGGCGCTGCGCCTGTCCGTACCAGTCGACCGCGGCGTCGAAATCGCGGTCCATCTCGGCGCAAAGCCCCAGGTTGAAGGCGAGCGCGGCGGTCGGTTCGGCGCCGCGCGTCAGGCCCGCCCAGGCCGCGCAGGCGGCGGCGGGGTCGGACTTTGTGAGGCGGATCGCCTCCTTGAAGGTCTCGGCAGCAGGTTTGGCGAGACCCTTGCGATTCTCGTCGACGCGAACGTCGATATTATAACCGGTGGGCGCGAGGTCGCGGCGGATCGCCTGCACCTGATCGCCCTCGGCCCACCCGATATAATCGTCGACGGTGCGCGAGGCGGCACGATCGGGGCACCACGTCTGTTGGTCGCGCGCGGTCAGCGGACGCGTATAGCGGATCGAACCGTCCTTGATCGCAACGAGCCGCGCCGTCGTCGCGACGGTGATCGTGCGGCGGCGGCAGCGGATGTCGACCTCGATTTCCTTGACGCACTTGTTCTTGTCGGCGGGGTCGTATTCGGTGCATTTCTTGCGCTTCTCGGTCACCGGCGTCTCGTCGACGCTCGCGCGGGTCGTGCCGGTGAGCAGCGCATCGATCGGCGCCCCCGATTCGGGCGCGACGATGCGGTAATAGGAGCGGCCGTCGAAACGCGCGTCGCCGAGCGCGGCCTCGAGCCGCTGTGCCACGGCGGCGCCGTCCTCGCCCTCGAAGCGTTCGACCGCGATGCGGAGCAGGTCGTTGACGTTCGCCGCGGCGGGATCACTGCCGCCGATCGGCAGCGTCTCCGCCATCACCGGCGTCGCAAGGCTCAGAATAGTCGCGGCAAGCAGCGGACGCAGCATGAATCACCCCCCGGTTCGTCGACCCGGTGGTGGGCTATCGCAGCCTGTCAGGACTGTCAAAACCCCTCACTTCGTCATCCCGGACTTGGTCCGGGGTTCCCGACTTCGAGGCAGCGATGGATCCCGGATCAAGTCCGGGATGACGATTACAGGGATGTAGCGATGAGGCCGGCGAGGCGCTGCGGCACTTCCATCGGGATGAAATGGCTGTGCTCGGCCCATTGTTCGTCGCGCACCGCGCCCAGCTCGGCGCCGAGGCCGGGCCACGACGGGCTGACCGAGAAGTCGAGGTTGCTCGCACGCTCGCCGGTGCGGGCGCGGATGACGGTCGAGGGAGCGGCGATGCGGCCGAGCCAGGCATAGGGATCGGTGTGCGCCGCGCCGAGATAGACCGATGCCTCGAGCCGCGGCGGACAGGCAAGCTCGAATCCCTCACCGTCCGCGGCGGGGAGCAGGCCATAGCGGCAATAGTCGGCGAGGACCTCTGGCCGCCAATGCGCGTAGGGCGGACGCTCGGCGAAACTCGCGAGCATCGCCTCCCGGCCGTCCCAGCGGTTGCGGCGGCGCGACACCGGATGCTCCGACGCGTCGGGCACCGGCCGGCCGGCGGCATGGGCATAGAAGACGGGATCCATGATCACCGGATCGATGAGGAAGATATGCCGGAATGCATCGGGCCGCCCGGCCGCGAGGCGGCTCAGCACATAGCTGCCCATGCTGTGCCCGCAGCCGACGAGCGGTGTCCCGGCAAAGCGGTCGACGAGCGGCAGCAGCGCGTCGGACGTAACCGCCCATTCGGACAGCGACGCGGGCTTGGCGCTGCGTCCGTGCCCCAGATGGTCGGGCGCAACGACGTGCGTGCCCGCAGGAAGCGCCGCGACGACCTGATCCCACAGGCGGGCGTGAAAGCCCGTCGCATGGAGCAGCAGCACCGAAGGCCCCTGCCCCCGCTCGCCCCATTCGAACCAGCAGATTTCGCCTTCCGGCGTCGCCTGCCGGTGCTCCCGGGGTTCGGTCACGCTCAGCCCTTCGGGCCGTCCACGAGGCGGATGTGCAATTCCTTGAGCTGCTTGTCGCTGACCGGCGCGGGCGCACCCATCATCAGGTCTTCGGCTTTCTGGTTCATCGGGAAAACGACGACTTCGCGGATGTTCGGCTCGTCGGCGAGCAGCATCACGATGCGATCGACGCCTGGCGCCGAACCACCATGCGGCGGCGCGCCGAATTTGAAGGCGTTGATCATGCCGGCGAAATTGCTGTCGACGTCCGCCTGCGAATAGCCCGCGATCTCGAACGCCTTGTACATGATGTCGGGGCGATGGTTGCGGATCGCGCCCGACGACAGTTCGACGCCGTTGCAGACGATGTCATATTGCCAGGCGAGGATGTCGAGCGGATCCTTGGTTTCGAGCGCTTCGAGTTCGCCCTGCGGCATCGAGAAGGGGTTGTGGCTGAAGTCGATCTTGCCGGTCTCTTCGTCGGCCTCGAACATCGGGAAGTCGACGATCCAGCACATTTCGAACCTGTTCGGGTCGATGAGATCGAGCTGCTCCGCAACGCGAGTGCGTGCGAAACCGGCGAGCTTCGCGGCGACCGCTTCCTTGCCCGCGGCGAAGAACAGGCCGTCATCGGGACCGATGCCGAGTTCGGCGGCGAGCGCGTCCATCTTGTCGGGCCCATGGTTCTTGGCGATCGGGCCGCCCCATTCGCCCCCCTTGCGCGTCGCATAGCCGAGGCCCGCGAAACCCTCGCCCTGCGCCCAGCTGTTCATGTCGTCGAAGAATTTACGGCTCTTCTCGGCGGTCGCTGGCGCCGGGATCGCACGCACGACGTCACCCGCGGCGACGATGTCGGCGAAGCGGCCGAAGCCCGAACCGGTGAAGTGCGACGAGACGTCGGTGATGATGAGCGGGTTGCGGAGGTCGGGCTTGTCGTTGCCGTACTTCAGCATCGACTCGCGGTACGGGATGCGCGGGAAGCTGCCCGCGGGGGTCACCGACTTGCCGTTCGCGAATTCCTCGAACACGCCGGCGAGCACCGGTTCGATCGCATTGAAGACGTCGTCCTGCGTGACGAAGCTCATCTCGAAATCGAGCTGATAGAATTCGCCGGGCGAACGGTCGGCGCGCGCGTCCTCGTCGCGGAAGCAGGGCGCGATCTGGAAATAGCGGTCGAAGCCCGCAACCATCAGCAACTGCTTGAACATCTGCGGCGCCTGCGGCAGCGCATAGAATTTACCGGGGTGGACGCGGCTCGGCACCAGATAGTCGCGCGCGCCCTCGGGCGACGAGGCGGTCAGGATCGGCGTCTGATATTCGGTAAAGCCCTGCCCCACCATGCGGCGGCGCAGCGACGCGATGACATTCGAACGCAGCAGGATGTTCGCGTGAAGGCGTTCGCGGCGCAGATCGAGGAAACGGTATTTGAGGCGAATGTCCTCCGGATATTCCTGATCGCCCGCGACGGGCATCGGGAGCTCCGCCGCGACCGACTGCACCGAAACTTCGCGGGCGCGGACTTCGATCTCGCCGGTCGGGAGGTTGGCATTCACCGTCTCTGCCGAGCGGGCGATCACATCGCCGGTCACCGTCACGACGCTTTCCGCCCGCAGGCCGTCGAGCGTCGCGAACGCCGCGTCGCTGCTGTCGGCGACGATCTGCGTCAGGCCGTAATGATCGCGAAGATCGACGAACAGCAGCCCGCCGTGATCGCGCTTGCGATGCACCCATCCCGAGACGCGGACGGTCTGACCGACGTCCTGGCCGCGAAGCTGACCGCAGTTATGGGTACGATAGGCGTGCATGTTTCTGGTCTTTCAGTGTCCGGAAGCGCGCGGCAAAGCGCACCGATATGGCCGCGCCTAAGGCAGAGCGGCGCGGCTTTTGTCAAGCGCGAAGGGCCCGCTTATCCCTTCGTCGTACTTTGTTTGCAGGGGGTATTTTTTCCTGCCCGCGGCGGCAAATCGCTGTATAGGCCCAGACATGCAAGTCCATCCGCTTATCGAAACCAGCGCAGCGCTCGCCCAATTCGTCGATCTGATCAAGGGCAGCGATTTCATCGCGGTCGATACCGAATTCATGCGCGAGAATACGTTCTGGCCGGAATTGTGCCTGATCCAGGTCGCCGACAGCGAGCATGCCGCCGCGATCGACCCGATGGCGTCGGGGATGGACCTGAAGCCGTTGCTCGACCTTTTGGTCGACAATGAAGACATATTGAAGGTCTTTCATGCGGGCGGGCAGGATGTCGAAATCATCTTCAACCTGACCGGCAAGACGCCGCACCCGATCTTCGATACGCAGATCGGGCAGATGGCGCTCGGCCAGGCCGAACAGGTGGGCTATTCGAATCTAGTCGAGTCCTGGCTGGGGCTTCAGCTCGACAAGGGGGCGCGCTTCACCGATTGGAGCCGCCGTCCGCTCGACAAGCGCCAGATCGATTATGCGATCGGCGACGTCACGCACCTCGCGAAGATTTTCCCGATGATGCTCAAGAAGCTGGTCAAGACGGGGCGCGGCCATTGGCTCGACGAGGAGATGGAAAAGCTCGCCGATCCGTCGAACTACAACCTCGACCCCAACGACGCGTGGCAGCGGATCAAGGTGCCGTCGCGCAAACCCGACGTGCTCGGCCGCCTGCAGGCGCTCGCCGCGTGGCGCGAACGCGAGGCGCGCAACAAGAACCTGCCGCGCGGGCGCATCGTCAAGGACGAGACGCTCGCCGACCTTGCCGCGCATCCGCCGAAGGACCAGGACGGGCTCGGCCGCGTCCGCGGACTGTCGGCGACGTGGCGAACGAACGATATCGGCGGCCGGCTGATGGATGCGCTCGCGAATGCCCAGAACATGTCGAAGGACGACATGCCCGATCGCGCCCCGCGCGGACCCGGGCTCGGCAAGGAAGGCGTGCTCGTCGCCGACCTTTTGAAGCTGCTCCTCAAGATCCGCGCGCGCGAGCTCAATGTCGCGGCGCGGCTGATCGCGCGGAGCGACGATCTGGAAGCGCTGGCCGCGGGAGCGCGCGGCGACATTCCGATGATGCAGGGCTGGCGCTACGACGTGTTCGGTCACGCCGCGCTCGACCTGGTCGAGGGGCGCATGGGCTTTGCCGTCGTCAACGGCAAGCTGGTGATGAGCGAAATCGACGCCGCTACGGCGAGCGAAGTCTAAAGCAACACCAGTTCCGGCTTCGCGTCGAACGACTGCGCCAGGATACGCAGGCGGCGTTCGACCGACTCGCCCGCCAGATGATGCCACCCCGCGTCGAGGCAGAGGCGTAGCTTGCCGTCGACGAGTGCGATGCCGCTGGCCTTCAGCGGCGCCTCGACGCCGCCGGTCAGGCGCTGCGCGAGGCGGATCGCGAGGCCCCACTGGCGCGCGCGGGCGAGGCGTTCGGCGCTGACGAGTCCCCCCATCGCGGGGAAATCGGAATCGGAGCCGCCAAAGCCCGCATAGAGCGCGCGCGCAAGCAGGATACGGCCCGGGATGTCGATGCTGCGCCAATTGCCGTGCAGCCCGATTTCGGTGCCGCGATCGGCCCTGAAGTCGGGATTCGCCGACCAGGCGACGTCGCTGAGCAGGCTGGCCGCAAGGCGGACGCGGCTGTCGGCGGGGGCTTCGCCGACGAAGAGCGGCGCGATCCAGTCGGCGATCGCGCGTCCGTGCGGAGCGAAGCGCGCGAGGCGGCGGCCCTCGAATTCGGCGGCGACGATCAGCGGGTCCTGCGCCCGCGTATCCTCGTCGAGGGCCTGATAGAGCAGACCCTCGCGAAGCCCCGAAGACGATACCGTCATTTCGGGAACGTCGAGGATGTTGACGAGCGCGGCGAGCAACGCCGCAGCATCGGGCAAGGTCGCGGCGCGGTTCGACGCCATGCCGGGGATCGCGCGCAGATCCTCGAAGGTCAGTCGCTTGCTGGCGCGGATCAGGCGGCGAAGCGCGCTGCGTGGCAGCGTGTGCTGGTCGAGCACCGCGAGCGGGTCTTTGGTCAGTTCGAGATCGAGGCGCGAGAGCGCGCGCCACGACCCGCCGACGAGATAGAGCGGCAGGCCCGTAAGACCGTCGCCTGGCCAGTCGGCCGCCTTGAGCATCTTGCGGATCGCGCGCTCGAACGCCTGTTCGCCGTCCCGGCGCAGCGCCGGAAGGCGCAGCACGCCGAGCGGGAAGGAAGCCCGGCGGCCGACCTTGCCGTTCACGACTTCGGCGAGTTCCAGGCTGCCGCCGCCGAGATCGACCGCGATGCCGTGCGCGTCGGGGATTGCCGACAGAACGCCATAGCCCGCGGCTTCGGCTTCCTCTTCGCCCGACAGCAGGCGGATTTCGAGGCCGGCTTCGGCCGCGGCGGCGATGAAGGCCGGGCCGTTCGCGGCGTCGCGTACCGCAGCGGTCGCGACGCATTGCAGGTCTTCGACCTCCATATGCTTGGCGAGAAGCGCATAGCGGCGCAGCGCCACGAGGCCGCGTTCGGCGTCTTCGGGCGCGATCCGGCCATCGGACGACAGCCCCCTGCCCAGTCCGGCCGCGACCTTTTCGTTGAAGATCACGGCCGGCGCGCGCGCCGGGCCTTCATAGACGACGATGCGGACCGAATTCGACCCGATGTCGATCACGGCCGACCGGTGCACCGTCTGCTTCGAGGATCGGAGGAGCGCCAAGCGGATCAGGCCTCACGCATCGGAAAGTCGAGCGTCGGGACGTCCTGCCGTTGGTGGAGCGCAGTGCCGCGGCCCGAAAGCGACGGGTTGTTCATGAAATAATGATGCAGGTTGAACGGTTTGTCTCCCGGAGCCAGCCGCCGGTAGATACCGTCGGGCTGCAGCACCCAGCTTTGTTCATTGTCGATAAGGTTCGCGACGAGCACCTGGTCGAGGATCTGGTCGTGGACCGTCGGATTCTCGATCGGGATCATATATTCGACGCGGCGGTCGAAGTTGCGCGGCATCCAGTCGGCGCTGGAAATATAGAGTTTCGCACGCTGGTGCGGCAGGCGCGCGCCATTCGCGAAAGCCCATATGCGGCTATGTTCGAGGAAGCGGCCGACGACCGATTTGACGCGGATCGTCTCCGACAGCCCAGGCACGCCGGGGCGCAGGCAGCAGATGCCGCGCACGATCAGCTCGATGGGCACCCCTGCAGCGCTCGCCTCGTAAAGCTTGTCGATGATGTCGGGATCGACGAGGCTGTTCATCTTGGCCCAGACGCCCGAGGGCAGCCCCGCCTTCGCCGCCCCGATCTCGGCATCGATCAGCTCCGAAAGATGCTGGCGCATGTTGAGCGGCGACATGGTGACGAGTTCGAGCCGCTCGGGCTCGACATAGCCGGTGATGTAGTTGAACAGCTGCGCCGCATCGCGCCCCGCGCGCGGATCGGCGGTGAAAAAGCTCAAATCGGTATAAATGCGCGCGGTCACCGGGTGATAATTGCCGGTGCCGAAGTGGCAATAGGTGCGATACCCCTGCCCTTCGCGGCGAACGACCATCGAGATTTTCGCGTGCGTCTTCCACTCGATGAAGCCGTAGACGACCTGTACCCCGGCGCGTTCGAGCTGGTTCGCCCAGAGGAGATTCTGCTCCTCGTCGAAGCGCGCCTTGAGTTCGACGACCGCCGTGACCGACTTCCCTGCCTCGGCGGCCTCGATCAGCGCGCGGATCACCGGCGACTGGTTGCCCGCGCGGTAGAGCGTCTGCTTGATCGCGACGACATCGGGGTCGGCCGCGGCCTGACGCAGGAAGGAGAGCACGACGTCGAAGCTCTCATAGGGGTGATGGACGACGATGTCCTTCGAGCGGATCGCCGCGAAGCAATCGCCGCCATGTTCGCGGATACGCTCCGGGAAACGCGGCGAATAGGCCGGGAACTTGAGGTCGGGGCGGTCGACGTCGACAAGCGCCGACAACGCCGCGAGGCCGATGAACCCGCCGATCTTGGCGACGATCGCCTCGTGCCCCTGAATATCGGCGTTGAGAACCGCGGCGATTTCCGCGGGCATGTCGGCCTCGAGTTCCATCAGGATCACACGGCCGCGGCGGCGGCGGCGGATCGCGGTGCGGAACAGACGGACGAGATCCTCGGCCTCTTCCTCGATTTCGATGTCGCTGTCGCGGATGATGCGGAAGACGCCGAGCGAGCGGATCGCAAAACCCGGAAAGATCAGGTCGCCGAAGATTTCGATCAGATATTCGATCGGTACGAAGCTGCTCGTTTCGCCCGGGACGGGGACGAAACGCGGCAGCGAAGCCGGGATCATCACGAGTTCGCGCACGGTGTCGCCGCTCGCCTTGCGCTCGAGGTCGAAGATCACGCCGACGCCGCGGTTCGGGATGAAAGGGAACGGATGTGCGGGGTCGAGCACCTGCGGGGTGAGGATCGGGAAAATCTGGTCGAGGAAATATTGGCGGAGCGCGCGGCGCAGCTTTTCGACGTCCGAACCCGTGCCGTGAACGACGATCCCCTGCTCCCCGAGCAATTGGTGCAGTCGCTGCCATTCGCTCTGCTGCTGATCGACGAGACGGTGAACCTCGGCCTCGATTTCGGCAAGCTGCTGCCCCGGCGAACGGCCGTCGGCCGAGGGATCGTCGATGCCCTGGAGCTGCTGCCCCTTCAGCCCCGCGACGCGAACCATGAAGAATTCGTCGAGGTTGCTCCCCGATATCGACAGGAAGCGCAGGCGTTCGAGCAGCGGATGCGCGGGATTGCGTGCCTCCTCCATCACCCGCCGGTTGAACGCGAGCCACGACAGTTCGCGATTGAAGAAGCGCTCGGGCGAGGAGCCCGGCCCCGCCGTGTCGGCATCATTGTCCGCGCGGAGAGGGCCGCCAGCTATCGACATGTCTTCGCTTCCTGTCGTTCGAGGAGATCGGGATCGATCAGCCCCTGTGACAGTAATGTTTCACGCGTAAGACGAATGCTAACGCCGCGTCCTTTTTCGAGCGACGCCGCGTCGAGCGCCGCGACGATGCGGTGGAGCATCGCATAGCTGCGCTCCATGCGCGGCACGATGTACGATGCGATCTCGGGCGCCAACGCGATGCCGCGTTGCGCGAACAGCGCCTCGATAAGGTCGCGCGCGAGGCAGTCGTCGGGCTCGCCGATCGTCAGCACCGGCACCGCGGCGAGGCGCGAGGCGAGGTCGGGAAGCCTGATCCCCCATTCGGCGGGCGGCGTATCGGCGATGATCAGAAGCGGCGTACCCGAGGATTGCGCCGCGTTCCAGGCGTGGAAAATCTCTTCTTCGGACACGCTGTCGTGCCCGTCGATCACGCGGCCGCCGGCCTCGCGCGCAAAGAGACGCCCCATCAGGCTGCGCCCCGATCCGCGCGGGCCCGTGAGCACTGCAGTCCGTACGGGCCAGGTCGCGACGTGACGGAGATAGCGCACGGCGTCGGCGTTGCTCGCGCCGACGATCAGCGGGCCGTCGTTCGAGCCGCCCGCGCTCCAGTCGAGCGGCAGCGCAATCTGTCCGGAAGCGGCCATCAGCGGCTGATCCTGAGCTGGCCGCCGCCTTCCTGAACCTTGAACCCGCGCGCGGCGAGCGCGGCCTTGAGCGCCGCCAGATCGCCGCGGAACGAAACGCGCATCACCGACATACCACCGAGTGCGAGGCTTGTCGTCGAAGCCGACTGAACGCCCGCTGCACCCGCGACCGCGCGCTCGGTCGCCGAGACCGAATCGACGTCGGGCGACGCATATTGCACGGTGAAGCTCTGGACACCGACGGCCGGCGTCGCGGTCGACGCGCTCGTGTCGGTCTCGCTCGGCAGTGCGTCTTCGTCGGTCGCGACCTCTTCGGGCAGGTCTTCCTTCTCGACCGGCTTTTCGAGCACGAGGTAGGTGTCGGTGCGAAGGACGCCTTCGGCGAGCGCGGTGGTGTAGAGGCTGTCCATCCGCGCGACCGCCTTTTCCATCATGTCGGGCAGCGCCGCGGGGCTGGGTCCCGTCATCGTGAAGGTGCCGATCAGCTTGTTGTCGGGGCCGAAGCGTGCCGCGAAATAGCCTTTGATCGGCCCGCCCGGATAGGAATATTCGACGCGCGCCATCGGGACGAGCACGTCGGCGGCGCCATATTGGTCGAGGATCACGCGCCACCAGACGCGGCCGCGGCGGCCCGTCTGCCCCGCGTTGAGCAACAGCGTATCGGCGCCCGTGCCCGCGGTACGGACATAGTCGATCGCGCTCTGCCCCGTATTATATTCGGCCCAGGCGCGCTGCCACGCGCTGCGCTGTTCGAACACCTGCGGAATGCCGTCGACCGAATAGACGGGGATCACGAGCAGCGGCGGCGAGCGCAGCGTGCGGCCGCTGACACCCAGGATCTGCCCCGCGCGGACGCGGTCGAACTGGACACCGAGCGTCGCGACATAGCGGCGCGGTCCGATCTGTTCGGTTTCGACGACGATCGCGGTGACGATCCCGTCCAGCACCGAATCGCCGAGCGCGGGCCCGTCCGAGCCGTTGATCCGCTTGTAGAGTTGCGCCCAGCCCTTGCGCTGTGCCTCGCGCCAGCCCTTTTCGCGGGCATCCTCGGCATTATCGCCGGTGACATCGACCTTGATCCCGCCCGCGAGAAAATCGCCGCTGCTGTTGATCGGCGTGATGCCGCGATCGCCGCGGCTGATCTGACCCTCGACGATGCCCGCGAGCAGGATCGCGAAAAACAGACCGAAAAGGGCCGCCCAGCGCCAGTCGCGGGGTGCGAACGCGCGGAGCGAAAAGCCGGGAGTCGAACGGGGGAAAGCGGCGGCAGTCATATCTTCTCTGGTCTTTGCCCCGAAGTGCGATGCCCGACAAGGAAATCATGGCATTTGTCGGCCGGAAGCGTTAGTCGCGCGGGCCATGGATTCCAAGCAGAACAAACCGACCGGGCAACCCGCCAGCTACACTTATGCCCAAGCGGGCGTGTCGATCGAGACCGGCAATGCGCTGGTCCGTGCCATTGCCCCGCTCGCCCGTTCGACGCGCCGGCCGGGCGCCGACGCCGACCTTGGCGGCTTCGGCGGTTTCTTCGACCTGAAGGCGGCGGGCTTCAACGACCCGCTGCTGGTCGCGGCGAACGACGGCGTCGGCACCAAGCTGAAGCTCGCGATCGAGTCGGGCAAGCACGACGGCGTCGGGATCGATCTCGTCGCGATGTGCGCGAACGACCTGATCGTGCAGGGCGCTGAGCCGCTGTTTTTCCTCGACTATTATGCGACCGGCAAACTCGACAACGACGTCGCGACCGAAGTCGTCGCGAGCATCGCCGAGGGCTGCAAGCAGGCCGGCTGCGCGCTGATCGGCGGCGAGACCGCCGAAATGCCGGGCATGTATTCGGACGGCGACTATGATCTTGCCGGCTTCTGCGTCGGCGCGGTCGAGCGCGACCAAGTGCTGACCGCCGACAAGGTCGCTGCAGGCGACGTGATCCTGGGACTCGCGTCGTCGGGCGTCCACTCGAACGGCTTTTCGCTGGTGCGCCGCCTCGCCGCCGACAAGGGGTGGAAGCTCGATCGCCCCGCCCTGTTCGACCAGAATGTCCGCCTGATCGACGCGCTGATGGCGCCGACGCGCATCTATGTGAAGAGCCTGCTGCCGCTCGTGAAGACCGGCAGGATCCACGCGCTCGCGCATATTACCGGCGGCGGACTGCTCGAGAATATCCCCCGCATCCTGCCGAAGACGCTGCACGCCCACGTCGATGCCGACGCGTGGGAGCAGCCGCGGCTGATGGCGTTCCTGCAGGCGCAGGGGAATATCGAGCCCGAAGAAATGGCGCGCACCTTCAACTGCGGGATCGGCATGGCGGTCGTCGTCGCCGAAGCCGATGTCGCCGACGTGACGGCGGCACTCGAAGCTGCGGGCGAGACGGTCCACCGCATCGGCCATATCGCCGCGGGAGAAAAGGGCTGTACCGTCAGCGGCGGGGCCGAGACATGGAGCGCGATGGCCGCGTGGAGCGCGACGCATAATGGCTGAAATCCTCCCTGTTGCGCAGCAATGGGGAGGTGGCAGCCCCGCAGGGGCTGACGGAGGGGCGAATGGCGCTTCGCCGCGGCCCTTCCACCACCGCTTCGCGGCGGTCCCCCTCCCCATCGCTTCGCGACAGGGAGGATCGAAGTGAAGGCGCGCGTCGCCGTCCTGATCTCCGGTGCCGGCACCAATATGGCGGCGCTGCTCTACGCCGCGAAAGCTGCCGACTGCCCTTATGAGCTGGTGCTCGTCGCCAGCAACAATCCCGACGCGCCCGGCCTCGCGATTGCCGAAGCCGAAGGTGTTCCGACATGGAGCCTCTCGCACAAGGGCATGAACCGCGACGCCTTCGACACGCTCGTCGACGAACAGCTTCGCGAGGCCGGCGCCGAATTCGTCGCGCTGGCGGGCTATATGCGGATTCTGAGCGACGATTTCGTCGCGCGCTGGGCGAACAGGATGCTCAACATCCACCCCAGCCTGCTGCCCAAATATATGGGGCTGAACACGCACCAGCAGGCGATCGATGCAGGTGACCGCTTCGGCGGGTGCAGCGTCCATATCGTGACGCCGGGCGTCGACGAGGGTCCGGTGATCGCACAGACGCAGGTCGCGATCATCCCCGGCGACACCGCCGAAAGCCTGACCGAACGCGTCCGCTTTGCCGAGCATCAGCTTTATCCGCCCACGCTCGCCGCCTTCGTCTCGCGCGAGCGCTCGCCCGACTATCTTCTCGGCCGCGTGCGCGAACTCGCGATGGCGCTGCCCGAGGCCGACGAGGTGACGTCGCACGGCATGCCGTGCTTCGGGATCGTGAAGGGCAAGAAGTTCGCCTATTTCACGCAGGACCACCACGGCGACGGCAAGACCGCGCTGCTGGTCAAGATCAGCGGCGCCGACGAACAGGCACAGCTCATCGAGATGGACGAGGACCGTTATTACCGTCCCGCCTATTTCGGTGACGGCTGGGTCGGCATCCGGCTCGACCTCGGTGACACCGACTGGGACGCGATCGGCGAATGGCTGCGCAAGAGCTGGCTCGCGATCGCGCCGAAGAAGCTGGCGGGGCTGATGGGGGCCGCGGACGAATTTTAAGGGGGCGACATGGACCAGTGGCTGGCGTGGGCGGGGACCGCGCTTTCGGTATTCATCACCGCGGCGGGCTTTTACATGGGCTGGCGCCGCTACCAGTCCGACAGCCTGCGCAGCCGCGACGTCGCCGTGTGGGCCGACAAGGCGATCGCGATGCTGCTGACCGTCGAGCTTTGCGCAAAACCGGGATCGCCGATCGGCGCGGACGAGCAGCACAAACGGCTGAACGACGCCTACTTCGCACTTAGCGCTTTGACCGAGCAGGGCCGGCTGTTCTTCGTCAACGTGGGCGACCGTGACGGCACACGCGCGGGCGGAACCTATGACGGGCGCCGCCCGAAACTGCTCGACCCGCTGGTGATCGCGCACAAGGCGGCCGGACGAATGATCGAACGCCCCGAGGAAGCGGGCAGGTCGCTGCACGCGATCCTCGTCGAACAGCGCAAGGCCTTCGTGGCCCACGTCCAGTCCGAAATCGGCCGCCGCCAGTCCATCGCAAAGGACTCGCGCAAGGGCGGTGAAACATCTGACCTCGACGCGATGATCGCGGCCCGGACATGAAAAAGGCCGCCGGATCGCTCCGGCGGCCTTTTCAATTCAGCTCTGCCTCTGGGCTTAGCCGACGATCTCTTCGGGCTTGAAGAAAAAGGCGATTTCGATCGCCGCATTTTCATCGCTGTCCGAACCGTGGACGGTGTTCGCTTCGATGCTCTCGGCCAGTTCCTTGCGGATCGTGCCGGGCTCGGCGTTCGCCGGGTTGGTCGCGCCCATGATGTCGCGGTTGCGCTGCATCGCGTTTTCGCCTTCGAGAACCTGCACGACGACGGGGCCCGAGGTCATGAATTCAACGAGTTCGCCGAAGAAGGGGCGTTCCTTGTGAACCGCGTAGAAGCCCTCGGCCTGTTCGCGGGTCATGTGGATGCGCTTCGAGGCGACGACGCGCAGGCCGGCGTCTTCCAGCATCTTGGTAACGGCGCCGGTGATGTTACGGCGCGTCGCGTCGGGCTTGATGATCGAAAAGGTGCGGGTGACCGCCATGGGAAAGCTCCTGCGTTGGTGTGTTATATGATGCGCGCGCCTCTAGCCGCGCTTTTGCTGCACTGCAAGGACAGAGCGGCGACGGCCTACGGGCCCTCGGACCAGCGGCCGTTTTCGTCCTGTTTCCAGAAACGGTTGTCGACATCCTCGCGCGCCGCGAGCGCACGCCAGGTCGCACGGGCATCGTCGATACGGCCGTTGTCGAACAGCAGGAACGTCCGCTCGAACGCCAGCGCCTCCTCGCGCCATTCGCCGTCGGCGAGCGCGATATGGCTGGCACCGTTGGGCGGCGCGGCGTCGAACGTACCCGCAAGCAGGACCGGCTCGATCGCCTCGTCGGGCGAGCCCGCGTTTCCGTGCGGCAGGAAGCTGGCGGGCTGGAGCGTCCACAGCGCCGCGTCGATCGCCTGCCGCTGCATTGCGGAGGCGGCAACCACCAGCAGGCGGTCGCCATTCGCCAGGATTCGCGTCGCGATGGCCGGCAGAACCCGTTCGACGGGGTCGCGGGTCAGCCGGTAGAAGTCGACGCGCGACATGCTAATTACGTCGCCCCCGCGAAGGCGGGGGCCGCTGTAGGTTTACGCGGCGACGACGACTAAAGCTGCCAACGGCCCCCGCCTTCGCGGGGGCGACGAGTGAGTTTTGCAATGACGAGGTGAAAGACATCAGCCCTCGTGGTTCTCGGCGATGTAGCGGTCGAGCAGGCGCACGCCGTAACCCGTCGCGCCCTTGCCATAGACCGCGCCGTCCTTGTCGGCCCATGCCATCCCCGCGATGTCGAGATGTGCCCAGGCGACGCCCTCGTTCACATAGCGCTTCAGGAATTGCGCCGCGGTGATCGAGCCGCCTTCGCGCGGGCCGATATTCTTCATGTCGGCGATCGGGCTGTCGATCAGCTTGTCGTAGGCGGGCGACAGCGGGAAGCGCCACAGCTTGTTGTTGCTGCCCTCGCCCGCCGCGATCAGGTCGGCCGCGAGCTTGTCGTCGTTCGCGAAGATACCCGCATATTCATGGCCGAGCGAGATCACCATCGCGCCGGTCAGCGTCGCAAGGTCGACGATCACCTTGGGATCATATGATTTTTGCGCCCAGCTGATCGCGTCGCACAGGACGAGCCGGCCTTCGGCGTCGGTGTTCAGCACCTCGACCGTCTGGCCCGACATCGTGCTGACGATGTCGCCGGGGCGCATCGCATTGCCGTCGGGCATATTTTCGACCAGGCCGACGACGCCGACGACGTTCGCCTTCGCCTTGCGCCCGGCGATCGCCTTGATCGCGCCCGCAACCGCGCCTGCGCCGCCCATGTCCCACTTCATCATGTCCATGCCCGGTCCGGGCTTCAGGCTGATGCCGCCGGTATCGAAGGTCACGCCCTTGCCGATGAAGACGACCGGCGCTTCGCCCGGCGTGCCGCCGTTCCAGCGCATCGCAAGCAGCCGAGGCGGGCGCGTCGAGCCCTGCGCGACGCCGAGCAGTGCGCCCATGCCGAGCGCCTTCATCTGACGCTCGTCGAGGACTTCCAATTCGACGCCGAGGTCGGCCAGGTGCTGGCAGCGCTCGACGAAGGTTTCGGGGTAAAGGACGTTCGGCGGCTCGGCCACCAGCGTCTGGGTCAGCGCGACTCCGTCGGCAACCGCCGAATAGCTGCCCCAGCGCGCCGACAGGTCGCCCGCGGGCGACGCGATCACGACCGTCTGCAGCGTCGGCCTGGCGTTGTCGGAAAGGCGCGTGCGATAGGTATCGATGCGCCAGTTGCGCAGCCGTGCGCCCATCGCGAAGGCGAGTACATCGTCTTCGTCGGTCTGGCCGGCGCTGGCGAAATCGACATGGACGGCGGTGACGCCGCTCGTCTGGAGTCGCGCGACGAGCGCTGCACCTGCGCGTTCGAGGTCGTGCGTGCTGCCTTCGCCGATACCCACGAGCAGGAGGCGCTTTGCCTGTTCGCCGTCGATCGCGGCGGTCTCAGCGATCGCGCCGGCGGCGCCTTCGAAGCGGGCCTGCTTCGCCGCGGCACCGAGCAACGCACCGAGCGCACCCGCCTCGCCCTTGCGGACGGGAAAAGCGACGACGTCGGCGGACGCATCGATTTGCGCGACAAACTGGATGTTCATGCGATTACTTTCTTATGCGGAGATTGATTGGAACGTGCCGGACCGATAGGGGTTTCGCCTGCGAGTTGCAAAACAAAGCAGAACATACCGTCCGGGTGGACACCAGATAAGGCGTGGGACAAAGATATCAAATGAGCTGGGCTTTGTTCCATCGGGCGACATGCGCACGGCCGGCATGGTTCGTGACCGCAAGCGGGCTTGCGCTGATGGCCTGCCCGGTCGCCGCGCAACAAACCGTCGAGCCGCCGCCGATCGAGGCGCCTGCAGGCCAACCCGACTTGCAGGATCGCGACGTCGTGGCGACGAACACCGACGCGCCGAAATCGCAGACCGAGCAACAGGTCGGCTTCGCCGCCGACAATCTCAATTACGATAGCGACACCGAAATCGTCGTTGCCGACGGCAATGTCGAGATGAACCGCGACGCGATCGAGATGCGCGCGAACAAGGTGACCTGGAACCGCAAGACGGGCGAAGTCGTCGCCGAAGGCGACGTCGCGATCAAGAATCCGGAGGGCGACACCGCTTATGGTGACCGCGTCGTCCTGACCGACACGCTGCGCGACGGTGTGATCGACAACATGCTCGTCGTGCTCGACAACGGCGCACGCCTTGCGGCGGTCAAGGGCACGCGTTTCGATAACGGCAATATCGAACTCGAAAATGCGGCCTACACGCCCTGCCCGGTCGAAGACGACAGTGGATGCCCCAAGAATCCGAGCTGGCAGATTCGCGCGGTGCGCGTGATTTACGACCGGACGAAGAACAAGGTGAAGTACAAGGGCGCGCGCGTCGAAATCTTCGGCCTGCCGCTGATCCCGCTCCCGGGGCTCAGCCACCCGGCGAACCAGCAGGCGGGCAGCGGGCTGCTCGTTCCCGAAATCCGGCTCGCACGCTCGAACGGTTTCGAGATCGCGGTGCCCTATTACCTCCGCCTCGCCCCCGACCGCGACCTCACGATCACGCCGCACATCTATACGAGCGCGGCGCCGATGCTGGAGGGCGAGTTCCGCGCGCTGACCGATATCGGATCGTTCCGCATCAACGGTTATGCGACGTCGAGCTCGGTCGTTCCGCTGAACCAGACGGGGCCGACCACGGGTAAGAACGAGTTTCGCGGTTACCTCGAAAGTGCGGGCAAATTCCAGTTCAGCCCGCGCTGGAGCCTGACCTATTCGGGCCGCGTCGCGACCGACCGCACCTTCATGCGGCGGTACGACATCAGCCGCGACGACCGCCTGCGTTCGACCTTCGAGCTCGAACGTATCGGCGGGCAAAGCTATCTGTCGATCGCCGGCTGGGCGACGCAGACGCTGCGTGCGGGCGACCAGCAGGGCCAGCAGCCCGTCGCGCTCCCCATCATCGACTATCGCCAGCGTTTCGCCGACCCGCTGCTCGGCGGGCAGGTCGAGCTGCAGCTCAACACGCTCGCGATCGGCCGCACCTCGGGGCAAGACACGCAGCGCGCGTTCGCGGGTGCGACGTGGAACCTGCGCGGGCTGACCGGGCTCGGCCAGGAGGTCGTCCTGACCGCGATGGTACGCGGCGACGTCTATCACAGCGACGAGAATCTGCTGACCGCGATCCCCGGCTATCGCGGCAAGTCGGGGTGGGAGGGCCGCGGGATCGCTGCGGTTGCCGCCGATATGCGCTGGCCCTTCGTCGGCGAATTCGCAGGCGGAACGCAGACGCTGACCCCGCGCGTCCAGATCGTCGCGACGCCCAGCCTGAAGAACCTCGACATCCCGAACGAGGATAGCCGCGCCTTCGATCTCGAAGACAGCAACCTCTTCGCGATCAACCGATTCTCCGGCTACGACCGGTTCGAGGATGGCGCGCGCATCACCTATGGCGTCGAGTGGAACTACAGCCGGCCCGGCTTCAACATCAACTCGGTCATCGGGCAAAGCTACCGCCTGTCGGACAAGCCCAGTCTGTTTCCCGACGGCACCGGCCTGACCGACCGCACCTCCGACGTCGTCGGGCGCACCACGGTCGCCTACAAGGACTTCCTGCGCCTTACCCACCGCTTCCGGCTCGACAAGGACAATCTGGCGATCCGCCGCAACGAATTCGACGCGCAGATCGGCAGCCGTTCGACCTATGCCGTCATCGGCTATTCGCGGCTCAACCGCGACATCCTGCTGCTCGGCGAGGATCTGCAGGACCGCGAGGAAGTGCGCGCCGGCGGCCGTGTCGCCTTTGCCAGGAACTGGTCGATCTTCGGGTCGGCGATCGTCGACCTGACGAGCAAGAATGACGACCCGCTGAGCGTCGCCGACGGCTTCGACCCGATTCGCCATCGCCTCGGCCTCGCCTATGACGACGAGTGCCTGTCGATCGCGCTGACGTGGCGCCGCGACTACATCGACAGCGGCGACGCGAAACGCGGGAACAGCTTCTCGTTCCGCATCGCGTTCCGCAATCTGGGGTTCTAGGGACTCGCGCCGGCAGTTCCGGCTCTCACGACCGTCGTCACCCCGACGAGAGGAATCGAGCGATGGCGGCTTCGCGCCCGCTGAACCCTGCCTCCTTTCGCTCAGCCCCCGTTCAGCGTCGCGATTCTAGATCGAACCCCAGTTATGACATGCAACTGCGCGTTTGCGCTGGACCATCGGGCACGTCCGCTGATACGGAGCGGGCCGGAACCTCTTCTATAGGGTGAAAATGACCAAAATTTCGACCATGATCGGGCTGATGGCCGCGGCAGCCGTGGGTGTGACGCCGGTTCTTGCACAGACCGTCCCCGACAGCGAAGTGCCGACGACGAGCCTCAACATTCCGGGCAACGTCCAGCTTTACGGCGATGCCAAACCCAACGTCTATCGCCCCTCCGCGACGGTGAACGGCGAGATCATCACAGCGACGGACATCGAACAGCGCCTTGCGCTGATCCGCATCGCGAACAACAATCTTGCCCTCCCTCCCGAGGAAGAACAGCGACTGCGCGGCCAGGTCTTCAGCAACTTGATCGACGAAAAGCTTCAGATCCAGGAAGCCAAGGCTGCGAAGATCGAGATCGACGAAAACGTCATAAACGAACAGTTCGCCCGCCTGGCCGCGCGCTTCAAGCAGACGCCCGACCAGTTCTCGCAATATCTGGTCTCGAAGAATTCGTCGGCTGCCGCCGTGAAGCAACAGATCCGCGGCGAATATGCCTGGGACCGCCTGCTGTCGCGCAACATCCAGTCGACGACCAACGTATCGACCGAAGAGGTCGAGGCGATCGTCAAGCAGATGAACGAGGCGAAGGGCCAGGACGAGCTTCACATCGGCGAAATCTACCTATCGGCGACGCCTGAAAATCAGGCGGCGATCGTCGAGAACGCCCGCAAGATCATTCAGGCGCTGCAGGCCGGCGGAAGCTTTGCCGCCTATGCCCGCCAGTTCTCCGAAGCATCGACCGCCGTCGTCGGCGGTGATCTCGGCTGGGTCAAGCCCGGACAGCTTCCGCCGTCGATGGCCGATGCCGCGATGCAGATGCAGCCCGGCCAGCTGGTTGGCCCGATCGAGGTGCCGGGCGGCGTGTCGATCATGCTGATGATCGACCGGCGCCAGGTGCTGACCGCCGATCCGCGCGACGCGGTCCTCAGCCTCAAGCAGATCTCGCTCGACTTCCCCCCGGGAACGAACGAGACAAAGGCGCAGGAACTGGCAGGCCGCTTCGCCGAGGCGACGCGAAACATCGCCGGCTGCGGCGCCGCCGACCAGGTCGCGCAAAGCCTGGGTGCGAACATCGTATCGCGCGACAATATCGAAATGCGCGCGCTTCCTGCACCGCTGCAGTCGACGCTCGCCGGTATGCAGATCGGCCAGACGACGCAGCCCTTCGGCGCCGCGAACGAAGGGATCAGCGTGCTGGTGCTGTGCGGCCGCGACATGCCGCAGACCGCGACCGCACCCGACCTGCAGCAGATCGAGCAGCGCCTGCTCGAGGAAAAGGTCAACAAGCGCGCCCAGCGCTATCTGCGCGATCTTCGCCGCGACGCGGTGATCGAATATAGCTGATGCCTGAACTCAGTATTCCGCGGCCGATCGCGGTCACCATGGGTGATCCGGCCGGCGTCGGACCCGAGGTCGCCGCCAAATCCTGGGCGGCGCGGCGCGAGCATGGCCTGCCGCCGTTCGTGGCGATCGGCGACATCGCCGCGATCGAAGCCGTCTGGGACGGTCCGATCGCGCGGGTCGGCGATCTGGACGAAGCCGCACGCGCCTTCGACGGCGCGCTGCCCGTCTGGCACCTGGAGGACAGCGGGCCGCTGGTCCCCGGCGCCCCGACGCAGGCGGGCGCGACCTGCGCGCTCCATGCGCTCGAAACGGGGATCGGGCTGACACGTAACGGTGCCAGCTGCGCGCTCGTCACCGGGCCGGTGTCGAAGCATGCGCTACACGGCATCGGCTATACGCATCCGGGCCAGACCGAATTCATTGCCGAACGCTGCGGCGTCACCGCGACGAACGCGGTGATGATGCTCGCCGGACCCTCGCTTCGGGTCGTGCCCTTGACCGTCCACATCCCGCTCGTCGAAGTGCCCGAACGGCTGACCGCCGAACTGATCGTCGCAAAGGCGCGGATCGTCGCGCGGGGCCTGGTGCGCGATTTCGGTATCGCTTCGCCGCGGCTCGCGATCGCCGGTCTCAACCCGCACGCCGGCGAGAGCGGCCAGCTCGGCCGCGAGGAAATCACCGTCATCGCGCCCGCCGTCGCGCTGCTCGCCGAGGAAGGGATCGTCGTCGAAGGCCCCGTTGCGGCGGATGCAGTCTTCGCCCCCGGTATCCGCGACCAGTATGACGCCATCCTCTGCGGCTACCATGATCAGGCGCTCGCGCCCTTCAAGGCGCTGCACTTCCACGACGGTGTCAACCTGACGCTCGGCCTGCCGATCATCCGTACTTCTCCCGACCATGGCACCGCCTTCAACATCGCCGGCACCGGCAAGGCCGATCCCGGTCCGACGATCGCCGCGATTGCGATGGCGGCACGGATGACCGGTGCCCGCGACCGCGCCTGCGCGCCGGCGAAGTGAGGATCGAGCCCAAGACGCCGCTGCCGCCGCTGCGCGAGACGGTGCGCGCGCACGGGCTGCAGGCGAGCAAGGCGCTGGGGCAGAATTTCCTGTTCGACGAACAATTGCTCGACCGGATCGCGGCGCTGCCCGGCGATCTGGACGGCGCCACCGTCTTCGAAGTCGGCCCCGGCCCCGGCGGGCTGACGCGCGCGCTGCTCCGCGCCGGGGCAAAGGTGATAGCGGTCGAGCGCGACGATCGCTGCCTGCCGCTGCTCGGCGAGCTTTCAGAGGCGTTCGATGGGCGGCTGACGGTGATCCCGGACGATGCGATGGCGATCGATGCCGATGCGCTCGCAGGCGGGCCGTACCATATCGTCGCGAACCTGCCCTATAATGTCGGCACCGCGCTGTTCACCCGTTGGCTCGAACCAAAAGCCTGGCCGCCGCAATGGCTGTCGCTGACGCTGATGTTCCAGCTCGAGGTTGCCGAGCGCATCGTCGCGCCGGTGGGTACGAACGCCTATGGCCGCCTCGCGGTGCTGGCGCAGTGGCGGTCGCATGCGAAGATCGCGATGAAGGTGCATCGCTCGGCCTTCACCCCGCCGCCCAAGGTCATGTCGGCGATCGTCCATGTGACGCCCGGCGACGAGCCCGAAGGTATCGATCCACGAATCTTGTCCAAGCTCACCGAAAAAGGCTTCGGCCAGCGCCGCAAGATGCTGCGGCAGAGCCTGAAAGGCGTTCCGGGCGCGATCGAGGCGCTCGAAGCGCTCGGCATCGAACCGACGCGCCGCGCCGAAACGATCAGCGTTGCCGAGTGGGTTGCGCTGGCGAGGGCGCTCAGCGCCTAATTCTGGCTGCTGGTACCGACCGTCGCGACGGGCTTCGGCGCGATCGCTTCGGCCGCGACGACTCGCTTCGCATCGCCGTTCGCGATCGTCTTTTCGAGCGCCGCGACCTGCGGGCAGTTCGCTTTGCAGACGCGCTTCGCATCGGCCAGCTTCTCGCGCGCGAGTTCGAGTGCGCCCTTGTCGGCGAGCGCCTCGCCCTGCCCCGTCAGCGCGACGATGTCGTTGGGATCGAGGAGAAGCGCCTCGCGATAAAGGCCGATCGACTTGCCGGGCAGGCCCTGCGCCCGCGCGACCTGCGCCATTGCAACGATCGCCGAGCGGTTGCGCGGATCGGCCGCGAGCGCCGATTCATAGAAATCGACCGCGGCGTCGAGATTACCCGCATGCTGCGCCTCTTCACCCTGCTTTTGCAGCGCGATCGAGCGGGGCAGGATGTCGTTGTCGGCGCGCTGCGCATCGGAGGCCACGGGCATGCTGGCGAGGACAAGGCCGGCACCGAGAGCCAGGAAACTGACGCGCATCGCATTCTCCCATTTCGTCATTCGGGGCGATGCTAACATGGCCGCGTCAGCCGTGCGAGAAAAAATCCGTCGCACCGGTCATGGGCCGGGGTAAGCAGAAAACCGCGGCCCGCGGCGCGTCCGACCCCGCCGGGCAGGTATCCGCTGTCCGCCGTCCAACCCGGATTCCGGTTCAAGAATTCGTCCACCTGGGCCCGCCCCTCGCGCGCGATGATCGAGCAGACGGCATAGAGGAGTTTGCCGCCGGGCGCCACAAGATCGGCGCCGATGGCGAGCAGCTTCGCCTGGTCGGCGAGATGGCGGTCCAGCCGCGCGGGGGTGAGCCGCCAGCGAAGCTCGGGGCTGCGCCGCCAGGTGCCGCTGCCCGAGCAAGGGGCATCGACGAAAACGCGGTCGGCCCTGCCCTGCCAGTCGGCAAGCATCGCCGGCTCCTGCCCCGGGTTGAGCAGCCGCGTTTCGATCCGCGTCGCGCCCGCACGTTCGGCACGCGGCGAAAGCTGTTGAAGACGCGCGCGATTGGTATCGCAGGCGAGGATGTCGGCACCGTCGCCGGTCAGCGACGCGATGGCGAGCGTCTTGCCGCCGCCACCCGCGCAAAGGTCGACGATCGCCTGCCCCGGTGCGGCGTCGAGCGCGGCAGCGGCATATTGGCTCGCGGCATCCTGCACTTCGAACGCGCCGTCGGCGTAGGCCGGATGCTGCGCAGCGGCGGTTTCGGGCGGCAGGCGCCAGCCGTCGGGCGCGCCGCGGATCGCCTCGCCCTCGGGGAAGAGCGAAGCGAGATCGGCGGCGCTCGATTTGATGCGATTGGCGCGCAGGTCGAGCGGGGCGCGGGCCAGCATGGCTTCGCCCTCGCCTTCGCCGACCAGCGGGTCGAAGAGGTCGATCAAGGCCTGCGCAGCAAGCCCGATTTCGGCGCGCGGTTCGTCGGCTGCGATCGGCGCCGGGCCATAGGGCGTCCCGTCGAACAGGCCCGCCAGCGCCGGATCGGCATCGACGAGCGCAAGCATCGCCGCGCGGCCCGAGGCAGGCGCCGAGCGCACGAGCCGGATCGCGTCATAGACATGGCCGCGGATCGCCCGGCGGTCCTTCGAGCCCGCGTAGCGGCGCGCGCGCATCGCTTCGGCGAAAATGCTGTCGGCAGGCGCACCGCCCTCGCGCGCCGAGGCGGCGATGGCATCGAGAATCTCGATCGCGGTTTGCAGGCGGGCGGCGGGGGTCATGGCGTTTCCCTATACGCCGTCATTGCGAGCGAAGCGAAGCAATCCAGAGCGGTTTACGCCCACTCTGGATTGCCGCGTCGCTTCGCTCCTCGCAATGACGAGGTGAAATAATCAACCCACCGGATAATTCGGCGCCTCGCGCGTGATCGCGACGTCGTGGACATGGCTTTCGCGCAGGCCCGCATTGGTGATGCGCACGAATTTCGCGCGCTCGCGCAAATCCTTGAGCGTGCGGCTGCCGGTATAGCCCATCGCCGCTTTCACCCCGCCGACGAGCTGGTGGATCACGTCCTTCGCGGGACCCTTGAACGGCACCTGGCCTTCGATGCCTTCGGGAACCAGCTTCATCTGGTCCTTGATGTCCTGTTGGAAATAGCGGTCGGCCGAGCCGCGCGCCATCGCCCCGACGCTGCCCATGCCGCGATAGCTCTTGTAGGTGCGGCCCTGGAACAGGAAGGTCTCGCCCGGCGCCTCGGCCGTCCCCGCGAGCAGCGAGCCGACCATGACGCTCGACGCACCGGCCGCCAGCGCCTTCGCGATGTCGCCCGAGGTGCGGAGGCCGCCATCGGCGATCACGGGAACATTCTGCTTCGCCGCCTGCTCGACGCTGTCGAGGATCGCGGTGAGCTGCGGCACGCCGACCCCCGCGACGACGCGCGTGGTGCAGATCGAGCCGGGGCCGATGCCGACCTTGACGCCGTCGGCGCCCGCATCGATCAGCGCCTTCGTCGCATCGCCCGTCGCGACATTGCCCGCGAGCACCTGAACGCGGTTCGACATCTTCTTGATCCGCTCGACGGTCGCGCCGACGCCCTTGCTGTGGCCGTGTGCGGTGTCGACGACGATCAGATCGCATTCGGCTTCGAGCAGTGCCTCGACGCGTTCGATGCCGCTGTCGCCGGTGTTGGTCGCCGCGGCGACGCGCAGGCGGCCGTTGCCGTCCTTGGTCGCGTCGGGGAAGTTGACGGCCTTTTCCATGTCCTTGACGGTGATCAGCCCGATACAGCGATAATCCTCATCGACGACGAGCAGCTTTTCGATGCGGCGCTGGTGCAGCAGTTTGCGCGCCTCGTCCTGCCCGACGCCGGGGCGGACGGTCGCGAGATTGTCCGCGGTCATCAGCTCGCGCACCGGCTGGCCGGGATTGTCGGCGAAGCGGACATCGCGGTGGGTCAGGATGCCGACGAGCTTGCCGCCGGGCTCGACGACCGGGATGCCCGAAATCTTGTGCTGGTCCATCAGCGCGGTCGCATAGGACAGCGGTGCGTCGGGGGTGATGGTGATCGGATTGACGATCATGCCGCTTTCGAAGCGCTTCACCTGCCGCACCGCCGCGGCCTGTTCCTCGATCGTCATGTTGCGGTGGAGCACGCCGATACCACCGATCTGCGCCATCAGGATCGCCATGTCGGCCTCGGTCACCGTGTCCATCGCCGACGACAGGATCGGGATATTCAGCGTGATCTCGCTGGTCAGCTGCGTCGACAGATTGGCGTCCGAAGGCAGGATATCCGACGCACCCGGCACCAGCAGCACGTCGTCGAAGGTCAGGCCGGTGATGATTTCCATGGGTGCCACTTTCTCATGCGGGCGGCGCCTGCCCCGCGGTTTTCGGGCGGCACTCGCGATTCGTTTGGTGGCGGCCCATGTAACCAGTCGAGGTGCGCCGCGCCAGTGGGGGGCGTATGATTATTTCGCCCCTCCCCTAGGCGCCGAAAAAGACGGGATTGCGGCAGTGGACGGCTGACCGCAATCCCGTCTTCGCGCGCTATTTTGCCAGCGCCCAGACCAGCAGCGCCAGCATCACGACGAAGAACGCCGTGAAGGCGACGATCTCGACGAGTCCCAGGCCCAGCGCACGCGCATGCGCGTCGCGAAAGGCGTCGATGTTCGGCTTGAGGTCGGCGTTGCCGGTGACGAGCCCGATATCGAGATGCCTGCCCTTCTTGAGGAATGTCACGGCTTCGTGCGCCTCTTCGGCGCTGATGTCGGGATAGCGGCGGAAGATATCTTCCGCGCGCGCGGCTTGCGGCGAGGCTGTCGCCCCGCTTTGCGTCGTTTCTGTCATTGGGAATTCCATCCTTTGCCCTCGAACGGAGGGCGTTGGGCTTGGCCGCTGGTGCGGCCGGTTGCGCGTTCGCAAACCATCCTCGTCACCCCCGCGAAGGCGGGGGTCCAGCTTAAGCGCCAACAGCGGTTCAAAGCTGGATTCCCGCCTGCGCGGGAATGACGAGATTGTGCGAACTAACGGATAGGATGAAAAGGCGGCGCGCGGGCCGCGTAGGGCGTGCCATGCCCGCCGGCCGCTTTCGCAAGCGGCAGGGCTATATAGGCGATCGCTTCGGCCGCCGGGCCCGCAAGCACGATCGCGGTGACGAGCGTCAACGGGTCGGGACCCGCCGGGCCATGTCCGCCATCGCCGGTGCGCAGCGGGGTCAGCTTGACCGCGGCCAGACGCCCGATCTGCGCCGGCGCATCGACCAGCGCGCGGACGGACACGACCTTCGGCGCGCCATCGGCCGCGCGCGCAGGATCGTGCAGCGTCCCCAGCGCGCCGATCGACAGCAGCGCAAGCCAGGCGAACAAAGCGCCCAGCCGGCTGCGTCCGAGGGAGAGAATCGACGTCATATGTTGCTTGTAATCATTCCTGCCTTGACCGAAACTGACTCGTCCCGCGTAACCGCTTCGCGTCAACGTAACCGCTATGTAACCGGTTGCATTGATCGGGGCGCCGCATTAGACCCTCCCCATAACGACAATCTTCCGGAAGAGGAAATTTCAGGATGGACGCACCCAGCCAGACGCCGGGCGCCGGCACGAAGTCGACCGCGATGGCGGCTTTCGCGGCGGTCACCGTGCTCTTTTTCGCCTGGGGCTTCATCACCTCGCTGATCGATCCGCTCGTCGCCGCGGTGAAGGGTATCTTCACGCTGAGCGATGCCGAGGCGCAGCTTTCGGCCTCGGCGTTCTTCATCGCCTATGGCCTGATGTCCTTCCCCGCCGCGGCACTGATCGCGCGCTTTCATTCGGTGCCGTCGATCCTGACCGCGCTGTCGACGATGGTCGTCGGTTGCCTCGTGATGCTCGCGGCCGCCAACCTAGCGGTCTATCCGCTCGTTCTCGCGGGCCTCTTCATCCTCGCGAGCGGTATCACGATCCTGCAGGTGGCGGCGAACCCGCTCGCCGCGGCGCTCGGTGATCCGAAGCGCAGCCATTTCCGCCTGACCTTAAGCCAGACCTTCAACAGTTTCGGCACCTTCCTCGGCCCGCTGATCGGTGCGCACCTGTTTCTGGAAGGCGTCGAGGTCAAGGAAGGCACCGTCGTCACCGACGCCGTCCGTGCGCAGGCGCTCGCCGGGATCGACGTCGCCTATTTCTGGATCTGCGGCCTGATCATCGCGCTGCTGCTCTTTTTCTGGGTCAGCCGCCGCATCGTCAACGAGGCCGTTCCGCCCGCGCCGATGGGCGCACGCGCGAGCATGGGCGAACTGATCGGCGAAGCCTTCTCTTCACGCTGGGCGCTGCTCGGCGGGCTCGCGATCTTCCTTTACGTCGGCGCCGAGGTCGCGATCGGCACGCATATGGCGCTGTTCCTCAATAGCGACGCCGTGTGGGGCCAGTCAGACGCTCCGTTCGGCGTGCCTTTGCTCGGCTGGTTCATGGGCAGCGACGGCGTTTCGGGCGTGTCGCTGCAGGAAGCCGGCAAGGCGGTCGCTTTCTACTGGGGTGGCGCGATGGTCGGCCGCGCGATCGGCTCGGTTCTGCTCGCGCGCTTCTCGGCATCGAGGCTGCTCGCGCTGTTCACCGCGATCGCTGCGCTGATGTGCCTTTATGTTGTCATGGTCGGCGGCGTAAGCGGGGGCTTCGTCGCCCTGTCGATTGGCCTGTTCAACTCGATCATGTTCCCGGTGATCTTCACCCTGACCCTCGAACGCTCGACCGCCCGTGCCGAGGCGACCTCGGGGCTGCTCTGCACCGCGATCGTCGGCGGCGCGGCGATTCCGTTCCTCGCGGGGCTGCTGTCCGATGCCGTCGGCTATGGCGCGGCGCTGATCCTGCCCGCGGCCTGCTATGTCGCGCTCTGCCTCTTCGCCCTTGCAGCCGGACGTGCGCCGGCGCGGCAGGCGAGCGCCAGCGCGACGGTGCATTGATGCCGCGACTGCGCGACATCGCCCGCGCCGGCGGCCTGCCCTTTGCCGCGCTCGCGACCGCTGCTAGCCCTGTGGCGGCGCGCGACGATGTGACGCACCGCGTCTGCTCGCCGAACGAGCGCATCTGCTTCGCGCTGACGACCGAGAACGAGATTCCCACGTATAGCGTGACGCGCGACGGCAAGCCGGTGATCGCGCCCTCGCGGCTCGGCTTCATGCTGCGCGGCGACGGCAAGTTCGAACATAGCACCGCGCTGGGCGATGCGACCGACGCCAAGGCCGACCGCACATGGGAGCAGCCGTGGGGCGAGAACCGCGTCACGCGCGAGAATTATCGCGAGATGCGCGTCCCGATCGTCGAACTGATCGGCGGCAAGCGGCGTATCGACCTGATCGCGCGCGTTTTCGACAGCGGCGTCGGCTTCCGCTTCGCCTTCCCCGATCAGCCGAACCTCAAGGACGTCGGGATCGACGAGGAGCTGACAGAATTCAACATCGCGGGCGAGGCCGAGGCGTGGTGGATCACAGCGGGCGAGTGGAACCGCTATGAGTATCTCTACAACCACACGCCCGCGAACCAGGTCGGCACCGCGCACACGCCGATCACCTTTCGCCGCAAGGACGACGGGCTGCACATCGCGATCCATGAGGCGGCGCTCGTCGACTATGCCGCCTTCTGGCTGCAGCGGATCGACGGGCAGCGGTTCCGCACCCGCCTGTCGAATTCGTCCGAGCCGTCGAAAGTGCAGCGCACCGCGCCGTTCGAGACGCCGTGGCGCACGATCATCATCGGCGACGACGCCCCCGGCCTCTATGCCTCGGCCGACATCATCCTGAACCTCAACGAACCGAACAGGCTCGGCGACGTGAGCTGGGTCAAGCCGCTCAAATATATCGGCATCTGGTGGGCGATGCATCTCGACGAATGGAGCTGGAACAGCGGGCCGAAGCATGGCGCGACGACCAAGCATGCGATGCAGTACATCGACTTCGCCGCAAAGCACGGCTTCGACGCGGTGCTGTTCGAGGGGTGGAACACGGGCTGGGACGGCAACTGGATCGGCGACCATGGCCGCAACTTCAACTTCGCCGAGGCCTATCCCGATTTCGACATGGACAAGGTCGCAGCCTATGCGAAGTCGAAGGGCGTCGCGATCATGGGGCATCACGAGACCGCAGGCAATTCGGGGCTTTACGCCGAACAACTCGATGCCGCGATGGACTATTATGCGAAGCATGGCGTGCCGTCGGTGAAGACCGGCTATGTCGCCGACGCGGGCGGCGTGCTGCACAAGGATGCAAGCGGCAACGAGATCTGGGACTGGCACGACGGCCAGTGGCAGTCGCGCCACCATCTGGAGGTCGTGCTCGCGGCGGCCAAGCGCCACATATCGATCAACGCGCACGAGCCGATCAAGGACACCGGGCTGCGCCGCACCTACCCCAACTGGATCAGCCGCGAAGGCGCGCGCGGGATGGAATATCAGGCCTGGGGCGACCCGCCGAACCCGCCCGAGCATGAAACGAACCTCGCCTTCACGCGGATGCTGTCGGGACCGATGGACTTCACCCCCGGCATCGTCAGCCTGACCGGCAAAGGCGGGCGCGAAATCCCGTCGACGCTGGCGCGCCAGCTCGCCAATTTCGTCGTGATCTACAGCCCGGTACAGATGGCGGCCGACCTGCCCGAAAATTACGAAAAGCATCCGGCTGCTTTCGAGTTCATCAAGCGCGTCCCCGCCGACTGGGAACAGACCCGCGTCCTCGCGGGCGCGATCGGCGACTATGCCGTGTTCGCGCGCCAGCGGCGCGGCGGGCAGGACTGGTATGTCGGCGGCGTCACCGACGAGCAGGCGCGCGAGCTGACGCTCGACTTCGCCTTCCTGCCGAAGGGCAAAAGCTATCGCGCAAAAATATGGCGCGACGGTCCCGGCGGCGGCGTGGGCGGCGACCGCTTCGCGATGGTGGTCGAGGAACAGACCGTGACATCGGCGACGAAACTGCCGGTGCGCATGGAAGCCGGCGGCGGCTTCGCGATCGCGCTGACTCCGGGGCGCTGAACCGTGGCCGGTCTGACCATCCGCGACGCGCGGAAGAATTTCGGCGATACCCAGGTGCTGAAGGGCGTCTCGATCGACGTCGCCGACGGCGAATTTGCCGTGATCGTCGGCCCCTCGGGCTGCGGCAAATCGACACTGCTGCGCTCGGTCGCGGGACTCGAGGAACTCACCGACGGCAGCATCGTCATCGGCGAGCGCGACGTCACCGCGCTTCCCCCCTCCGACCGCGGCATCGCGATGGTGTTCCAGAGCTATGCACTCTACCCGCACCTGACCGTGTACGAAAACATGGCCTTCGGGTTGAAGATCGCCAAGGCCGACAAGAGCACGATCGACGAGGCCGTGCGCCGCGCCGCCGCGATCCTGAACATCGAAGCCTTGCTCGACCGCAAGCCCGCCGCCCTCTCGGGCGGGCAGCGGCAACGCGTCGCGATCGGCCGCGCGATCGTGCGCCAGCCGCAGATTTTCCTCTTCGACGAACCGCTGTCGAACCTCGACGCCGACCTGCGCGTCCGCATGCGCTACGAATTCGCGAGCCTGCACCGCCAGCTCGGCACGACGACGCTGTACGTCACGCACGACCAGGTCGAGGCGATGACGCTCGCCGACCGCATCATCGTGCTGCGCGACGGGCGGATCGAACAGGTCGGCACCCCGCGCGAGCTCTACGAGCGGCCGGCGAATATCTTCGTCGCGCAATTCCTTGGAACCCCGCGCATGAACATCCTGCCTGCCGTGGTGACAGGCGGAGGGCGGGCGACGCTCGCGGACGGGCGTAGCATCGCCCTGCCCTCCATGGACCCACCGCTTGCCGAGGGTGCGCCGGTCTCGATCGGTATCCGGCCCGAGGATATCGCGATCGGCGACGCGCCCGGCGCGCTGCCCTTCACGATCCGCTTCATCGAACGGCTCGGCGGCCTCGCAACCGTGCATCTCGGCGGGCGCGAGGGCGACGAGCCGATCGCGTGCCAACTCCGCGACGACGGCAGCCTCGCCGAGGGCGACCAGGTCGCCGCGCTCTTTCCCGCCGACCGCCTGCACCTGTTCGATGGTGACGGACTGGCGCTTCGCACGAGCGCCGCCGAATGATCTTGCATCGCGATCTTGTAACCGGTTACCGTATCGCGCCGCGACGACGGCACGCTTTCAGGCGGTAGGGGCGAGGGATATGGCGACGTTGAGGGATGTGGCCCGCGAGGCAGGCGTATCGGTCGCGACGGCGTCGCGCGCGATCAACGGGCTCGGCAACGTCACCGGCCCGACGCGCGACGCGGTGCTGGCGGCGGTGAAGAAGCTCAATTTCGTCCCCCACAGCGGCGCGCGCAGCCTGACGCGCAAGAAGACCGACACCGTCGGCGTGATCCTGCCCGACCTGTTCGGCGAGTTCTTCTCCGAGATCATTCGCGGCATCGATCTGGTCGCGCATGAATCGGGAATGCATCTGCTGCTCGGCAATATGCACGGCAGCGCGCACGAGACCGCCGCCGCGGTCGCCTCGATGCGCGGGCGCGTCGACGGGCTGCTGATCATGCCGCCCGACATGAAGCCCGAGTTGCTCGCGGGGCACCTCGATCCCGCGCTGCCGACGGTCCTGCTCAACTATGACGCCGGCCCGCTCGACGTGCCGTTCGTCGCGGTCGACAATTATCGCGGCGCCTATGCGATGACCGAGGCGCTGCTCGACCGCGGCGCGCGGCAGGTCGTCCATATCGCGGGACCGAAGCACAACCGCGACGCGCGCGACCGCCAGCGCGGCTTCGTCGATGCGATGGCGAAGATCGCCAAGGAACGCAGCCCGGTGATCCTGCCCGGCGACTTTTCCGAAGAGGCGGGCGCCGAGGCTGCGCGCCTGCTGATCCAGGGCCAGCTTCCCGCCGATGCGGTGTTCGCATCGAACGACCTGATGGCGGTCGGATGTATCCACCAGCTCGGCGAAGCCGGGCTTTCGGTGCCGCGCGACATCATGGTCGCGGGGTTCGACGACATCCCGCTCGCGCGCCACGTCAGTCCCGCGCTGTCGACGATGCAGGTCAAGATCGACCGGCTCGGCTCGACCGCGATGATGCTGCTGCTCCGCCTGCTGCGCGGCGAGACGCTGGGCGCGGCGAGCGCGAACATCCTGACCCCGACGCTGATCGCGCGCGGCACGACCGCGGGTCCGGTGGGGCTGGCTGCGGTTGCGAAGGCGGTAGCCGCAGCGGAGCGCGAGGCCGAGTGATGCCAAGGGTGCGCCGCCTGTGCAGCTGACGCGGCGCCAGATGTCGGGAGCGCTCGCCGCGTTGCCCCTTCTCCCCATGCTGGGTGGCTGCGGCGCGCGCGGTGGCGACGGGCTGACCGTGTGGGCAATGGGCAACGAGGCGGCGCACCTGCCCGCGCTGCTCGACACGCTGAGCCTGCCCGCATCGATGCCGAAGATCAGCGTCCAGCCGCTCCCGTGGACCGCGGCGCACGAGAAATTGCTCACCGGCTTTGCGGGCGGCTCGCTCCCGGCGATCGGACAGGTCGGCAATAGCTGGATCGCGGAGATGGCGGCGATCGGCGCGATCGCCCCGGTGCCCGCGTCAGCCGAGCATCTGCTGAGCGATCAGTTCCCGGCGGTCGTCGACACCAACCGGATCGCGGGCAAGACCTGGGCCGTGCCCTGGTACGTCGACACGCGGCTGCAATTCTACCGCAAGGATTTGTTCGCGCGCGCGGGCTATGCCGCGCCGCCGCTCGTCTGGGACGAATGGAAGGCCGCGCTGCACAAGGTCAAGGCGTTCGCAGGCCCGGGCAACTATGCCGTGCTGCTGCCCGTCAACGAGTTCGAGCAATTGCTGACCATCGCACTGTCGGCCGGCGCGCGTTTGCTGCGCGACAACGGGTCACGCGGCGCCTTCGCCGATCCCGCTTTCAAGGCGGCACTCGCTTTCTACAAGTCGCTGTTCGACGAGAAGCTCGCGCCGGTCGCCTCGGCGACGCAGATTTCGAATATCTGGGACGAGTTCGCGAAGGGCTTTTTCAGCATCTTCACCTCGGGCCCGTGGACGATCGGCGACATGAAAAGCCGCCTTGCCCCCGCGATGCAGGATAAATGGGGGACCGCCCCCAATCCGGGGCCGCAGGGCATCGGATCGGCCGCGCCCGGCGGATCGAGCCTCGTCGTCTTTGCGGGCACCGAAAGGCCCGACGCGGCTTGGGACATCGTGTCGCGCCTGCTCGCACCGTCGGCGCAGCTCAGCTTCCAGAAGCTCACCGGCGACCTGCCCGCACGCCGCTCGGTATGGGCCGAGGCGGGGCTCGCGAGCGACCCGATCGTCGCGCCCTTCGCGACCCAGCTCGAACGCGCGACCGCGCTGCCCAAGGTGCCCGAATGGGAGCGCATCGTCACCGAGATGCAGGTCGTCGCCGAGCGCATGGTGCGCGGCGAATTCACCGTGGATGCCGCGGCGAAGGAGATCGACCGCCGCGCCGACCGCCTGCTCGAAAAGCGGCGCTGGATGCTCGACAATGGGCAGGCACTATGAGCGCGCAGCAGCGAAGCGGCAAAAGGGCGAGCGCGGTCGGACGCCGGAGCGAAGCCCGCGCCGGCTGGGGCATGAGTGCGCCCGCGCTGACCGCGATCGTCATTTTCTTCGTGATCCCCGCACTGGCATCGCTGGTGCTGAGCTTCACCGATTTCGACATCTACGCGCTCGCCGACCTGTCGAACCTGCGTTTCGTCGGCTTCCAGAATTACGAGCGGCTCGTCGAAAATCCGCTGTTCTGGAAGGCGATGGGCAACACGCTCTGGTTCGTCGTCCTCGGCGTGCCCTTCGTCGTCGGCCTGTCGCTGTTCGCGGCGATGCTCGTCAATTCGCGCTGGCTCAAATGGCGGCCGGTGTGGCGCGTCGCGCTGTTCGCGCCCTATGTGACGACGCTCGTCGCGACCGCAGTGGTGTGGCGCTACCTGCTCCACACGCGCTACGGGCTCGTCAATTATCTGCTCTCGCTGCTCGGGATTCCGCCGATCGACTGGCTCGGCGATCCGCACGCGTCGCTGCCCGCGATCCTGATCTTCGTCGGGTGGAAGACCTTCGGCTACAACATGATCATCTTCCTCGCCGCGTTGCAGACCGTGCCGCGCGAACTGGAAGAAGCGGCGCGGATCGACGGCGCCGGCTGGTGGACGCGCCTTCGCCACGTCACCCTGCCCGCGATCGCGCCGACGGTATTGCTCGTCTCGGTGCTGACCGTCGCGGCGATGTTCCAGCTCTTCGCCGAGCCTTATGTGATGACGCAGGGCGGCCCCGCCCAGTCGACCGTCACCATCCTCTATTTCATGTATGAGGAGGGGTTCAAATGGTGGAACCTCGGATCGGGCGCGGCGGTCGCCTTCCTGCTCTTCCTCTGCATCCTCGCGGTGACGCTCGTGCAGCTCAAGCTCGCCAAACGCGGAGGCGCGATATGATCCTGCGCCGCTGGACCGTCACGCTGCTCGCCGCGCTCGTCGCGCTGCTCACCATCGCACCGCTGCTGTGGATGGTGTCGGTCAGCTTCATGGCGCGCGGCGAGGCGTCGCAGTTCCCGCCCCCGCTGCTCCCCGACAGCCCGACGCTCGACAATTACCGGATGCTGTTCGGCACCTTCGGGGTCGGGCGCTTCCTCGCGAACAGCGTGCTGGTGTCGACGCTCGCGACGATCCTCGCGCTGCTCTTCACCGTTCCCGCGGGCTATGCCTTTGCGAAGCTGCGCTTCAGGGGCCGCGATGCGACGTTCCGCATGCTCGTCGCCGCGCTCGTCGTGCCCGGGCAGATCGGGATGCTGCCGCTCTTCCTCGAGCTGAAGGCGATGGGGCTCGTCAACAGCTACGCCGGCGCGCTCGTGCCCTGGCTCGCGGGCATCTTCGGCATCTTCCTCGTCCGCCAATATTGCCTGTCGATCCCCGACGAGATGCTCGAGGCGGCGCGCATCGACGGGGCGAGCGAGGGCCAGATACTGCGCCGCGTCGTGCTGCCGATCCTGACCCCGATCATCGTGACGCTGGCGCTGTTCGTCTTCCTGTCGAGCTGGAACGATTTCATGTGGCCGCTGATCATTCTCGCCGACCAGAATCTCTACACGCTCCCCGTCGCGCTCGCCGCGATGAGCCGCGAGCATGTGCAGGATAACGAACTGATGATGGCGGGCGCCGTCGTCACCACCCTGCCGGTGCTGATCCTCTTCCTCGCGCTGCAGCGCTTCTATCTGAGCGGCCTCCTGACCGGGAGCGTCAAGGGATGAAACAATTGACTTCAAACACCCCAATTCCGTTTGCCCTGAGCTTGTCGAAGGGCCGTTCTTTTCTCTCGACGGTGCCAAGAAAGAACGGTGCTTCGACAAGCTCAGCACGAACGGTATTGGGTTGGGCGAGCATGATATTTGCCGCACTCGCCCTCATCCTCTCCCCTCCGGCAATGGCGCAGATGACCGACGGACAACGCCCGCAGCCCGCGATCGAGGCGGGCAATTATCCGTACCAGCTGTTCCTGCCGCGCGGCTATTCGGCCGACAAGGCGAAGCAATGGCCGCTGCTGATCTTCCTCCACGGGTCGGGCGAGCGCGGCGACGATGTCGCGAAGGTCAAGGTGCACGGCCCCCCGAAGATCGCCGACCGCGATCCCGATTTTCCCTTCGTGCTCGTGTCGCCGCTGCTCGGCACCGATCAGGACTGGGATATCGAAAAGCTCGACCGGCTGGTCGATTATGCGGCCAAGAAGTTCCGCATCGACCCGTCGCGCATCTATCTGACCGGGCTCAGCCGCGGCGGCCATGCAAGCTGGCGCTGGGTGATCGCCGAGCCGACGCGCTTCGCTGCGGTTGCGCCGGTCGCCGGGCGCGGCGATCCGGGCGGCGCGTGCCGGATCATGGACCTGCCCGTGTGGGCCTTCCACGGCGACCGCGACGATGTCGTCCTGCCCGAAGGCAGCTTCAATATGGCGCGCGCGATCCGCGCCTGCGGCGGCCGCAAGGCGCGCCTCACCATCTATCCCGACCTCGGCCACAACGCCTGGGACCCCGCCTATGACGATCCGGCGCTTTACGCGTGGCTCCTCGAACACCGCCTCCCCGCGAAGGACAAGAAATGACCAAGACGCCTTTCCCCGACAATTTCCTGTGGGGCGCCGCGACCGCGGCCTATCAGATCGAAGGCTCGCCGCTCGCCGACGGCGCGGGCGCCAGCATCTGGCAGCGCTTCACGCATGACCCGCGGCTGATGGCGGCGCCGGGCGACACGGGCGACGTCGCGTGCGACCATTATAACCGCATGGAAAGCGACGTCGCGCTGATGAAGGAACTCGGACTGCAGGCGTACCGCTTCAGTGTCGGCTGGGGCCGTGTGCTGCCCGACGGCATCGGGCGGGTGAACGACAAGGGGCTCGATTTCTACAAGCGCCTCGTCGACGAATTGCTCAAGCACGATATCGAGCCGCTGCTGACGCTGCACCATTGGGACCTGCCCGCGGCGCTCGACGACAAGGGCGGCTGGCTCAACCGCGACAGCGCGGACTGGTTCGCCGAATATGCCCGCGTGATGTACCGCGCGCTCGACGGCCGGGTGAAGAAATGGGTGACGCTCAACGAACCCTGGGTGATCACCGACGGCGGTTACCTGCATGGCGCGCTCGCGCCCGGACACCGCAACATGTTCGAGGCGCCGATCGCGACGCACAATCTGATGCGCTCGCACGGGCGTGCCGTGCAGGCCTATCGAGCCGAGGGCGCGCACGAGATCGGCCTCGTCGTCAACATCGAACCCAAATATCCGGCCACCGAAAGTGCCGAGGATGTTGCCGCCACCGCGCGCGCGCACGCCTATATGAACCGCCAGTATCTCGACCCGGCGCTGAAGGGGTCTTACCCTGAAGAACTCAAGGAAATCTTCGGCGAGGCCTGGCCCGAATGGTCGGCAGACGATCTCAAGGACATCAACCAACCCATCGATTTCATTGGGATAAATTATTACACGCGCAACGTCGTCAAATATGATCCGAACCAGTGGCCGCAACGCGCCGCACCGGTAAAGCAGATCGCGACCCACACGACGACCGACTGGGAAGTCTATCCCCCCGCGATGACCGACATGCTCGTCTGGTTCCGCGACACTTATGGCAACATCCCGCTCTATATCACCGAAAACGGCGCCGCCTTCTACGACCCCCCGACCGCCGGCCCCGACGGCATCGACGACCCGCTGCGCTGCGATTATTTCCGCACGCACATCGCGGCGATCGGCGATGCGATCGCGAAGGGCGTCGATGTGCGCGGCTATATGGCGTGGTCGCTGCTCGACAATCTCGAATGGTCCTTGGGCTATTCGAAGCGCTTCGGGATCGTCCATGTCGACTATCAGACGCAGGTACGGACGCCGAAGCGGAGCGCACGTTTCTATTCGCAGATCATCGCGGCGAACGGCGCGAACCTCTGATGCGCTGGCTGGCGCTGTTCCTTGCCGCGCTGCTCGCGCTACCCGTGGCCGCGAAGGAGCGCGCCGACCGCTATAGCGCGATGACCTACAATATCCGGCTCGATATCGCGTCGGATGGCGACAATGCGTGGGTCCATCGGCGCAAAGCGCTGACCGGCCTCGTCGCTTATTATGCGCCCGATCTCGTCGGGATGCAGGAAGTGCTGCTGGGCCAGAAGCGCGATATAGAGGCCGACCTGCCCGGCTATATCTTCGTTGGTGTCGGCCGCGATGATGGTGGGGACAAGGGCGAATTCTCGCCGCTCGGCTATCGCCGCGACCGTTTCGCGCTGGTCGCCTCGGGCACCTTCTGGCTCTCCCCAACCCCCGATGTCCCCGGCAAGGGGTGGGACGCCGCCTATCCGCGTGTCGCGAGCTGGGCGCGGCTGACCGACAAGGCCGCGAAGCGCAGACTGCTCGTCGTCAACACGCATATGGACCATGTCGGTCTGACCGCGCGTCTGGAGGGCGCGAAGCTGATCCGCAGTTGGATCGCCGGTCATCGCAAGGCGGGCGACACGGTCGTGCTGATGGGCGATTTCAATAGCCCGACGGACAGCCCCGCCTATGCGGCGATCACCGAAGCCGGTACAGACGCGCTGCGCGATACGCTGGCGATCAGCCGCACCCCGCACTTCGGCCCGCCGGGCACCTTCACCGCGTTCAAGGTCGAGCAGGTCGAAGCGGCGCCGATCGACCATATTTTCGTGAGCGACGGCGTGACGGTGCTGCGCCACGCGACGCTGACGCAGCAGACGGGCGGCAAGTTGCCGTCGGACCATTATCCGGTGCTAGCCGACCTTTGCGTCGGCAAGGTTTGCTGAATTCGTGAACCCCGGCGAAAGCCGGGGCCCAGACGTTCGCGCAGCATCGGCCCCGGCTTTCGCCGGGGTTTACTTCGCTTCGTCCAACCAGCCGCCGGTAAAGCCGATCCGCGTCAGTCCGCGCACGATATGCGGATTCTTGCGCATCACTCTCCAGACCAGGCCGCTGCGGTGGTTTTCCATCATCGTCAGGATCGGCCCCTGATCGATGCCGAGATAGTCGTTCGCCATCCAGCCCTGCACCGGGTCGATCGTGCCGTCGCCCGACGTCGCGCCCGCAAAGGTGAAGCTGGGGTTGAAGGCGTCCTTGAAGCCGTAGCGCGTGTAAAGCCGCGATCCATATTGCGTCCGCATCGCCATCAGCGCAGGGATCGCGACCTCGGGGGCGAAAGCGACCGAACCGCCAGCCGCGGTCGGTACGATCGTACCATCGTCGACGACGCGGATCGCACTGACCCCGCGTGCCATATAGCCGTTGAACGCGCGCGGCGTCCCATTCACGCGATATCTGCCCTCGGAATATCCGGGCCCGTCCGACGCGGTCCAGCCCCAGACATCCGCGCTGTATCCGACCCATTTGTTCGGGTTGGCGGCACCGTAAGCGCGCTGTGCCAAGGTCGCGCGGCGGCTGTTCTCGAAATAGTCGATGCCCTTGCCGCGCATGAACGCGTCGCGGATGCCGCGGAAATCGACCCAGACATGGCTGTATTGGTGACCAAAGAGCGGTTCGAACTGCAGATGCTGCTGTCCGTAGAAGGTGCCCCAGTCCTTCTCGAGGTCGGCGGCCCAGCCCTTGTCCCACGCATCCTTGTCGACGGCGTGCGTCGGCGAGCCGAGCGCGAGCACATAGACGAGCATGCCCTCGTTATAACCGACCCAGTCGTGCGTCTCCCACCCCTTCTCGGGCTTCCAGCCCATGGTGATCGCGTGCGAGTTGCGGAGATTCTCGGCCTGCGTGCCGGTGGTGTTCCGCTGCGCCCAGCGCCAGTCGACACGCGTGTAAATCTTCTCGGCAAGGTCCCGTATCTCGGCCTCCACGGGATCATTGCGGTCGTAATAGCTTTGCGCGAAGAGCACGCCGCCCAGGAACAGGCTGGTATCGACGGTCGACAGTTCGACGTTGCGGAAACGCGTGCCGTCGTCGTTTTTCAGGAAGTGATAATAGAAGCCCTTATAGCCCGCATTGCCCGTAGCCTCGGGCCCTTGGGGCGCGTTCCAGTAGAAACGCAGGCAATCGCGCGTACGCGCCGCCGCATCGGCGCGAGAGACATAACCGCGCTCGGCGCCGATGCCATAGGCGGTCAGCGCAAAGCCCGTGGCGGCGATCGACGAAAAGGGATTGCTCGGCCAGCGGTCGGGCGCGAGGCAGCGTTCGGTGTCGGTCGTATCCCAGAAATAACGGAACGTCCGCTCGGTCAGGTCTTCGGAAAAAGCCGCCTCGCTCATCGGTGCGAGCGCAGCAGCCGTTGCGGGCGGGGTCGTCGAGGCCGGCGCCGGGCTGGCAGTACAAGCAGCGGTCAGCGCCAACAGGGGCAAGGCGAAAGCCCCGATCCGGAACGACATTATGAACTCCAAAAAGAAAGACGCCCGGCCAACGGGAGGGGTGTGTGGCCGGGCGTCCTATCCGGCCGGTCAGAAAGAGAAACCGGCCGATAGCTTAATCGTCCGCGGCGGGCCATCAATTGCATAATCGGTCGGGTTGCGAAGCCCGGTCGTCGCATTGAAGCCGTTGAAGTTGCGGTCGTTGAACAGGTTGATGATGTCCACGCGCAGACGGATGCGCGTGTCGTCGTTGATGAATTTCAGCGGGATGTTCTTCGTGATCGACAGATCCATCTGGCGATAGCCCCAAAGGTCGCCATTGCCCTCGGTCTTCGTCGAGATGATGTTGCGGCTGTTCGGATCGCCCGGCGTAAAGACGAACGCCGCGAGATATTTCGGCGACGCAATCTGGAACTTGCCCGACAGCGTGATCCCGTGCGGAATGTCGACCGAACCCGCCATCACGAAGCGGTGCTTGCGCACGCCCGTCGAGGTGATGAACGGATAGGCGTCCATGTTCGGGAAATCGAGGCTGAAGGTTTCGCCGAACTGCCGGTTTTCCTCGGCATCGGTGAAGGTATAGGTCGCGTCGAGGCTCCACGGCGAGAATTCGGTATAGCGCTTGGTCAGCTTGAAATACGCGGTGTTCGCGCGCGTTTCGATACCGTTCGTGCCGATGATGATGCTGCCGAACGGGGCCGGCGGGAAGCCGAACGGCGAGTCCGGATTGCCCGTTGCGGGGAAGAAGCTGCCGTTCGCGCGGCGATTGCCGAGCAGATAGGCGAAGCCATCCTTGCTCTCGACATAGCTGTAGCCCACCTCGAGATCGAGCAGGTCGAACCGACCGCGCGCGCCGATGCTGAACTGGTCCGAGTACGGCGTCTTCAGCTTGTTGTTGATGAAGCGCAGTTCACGTCCGGCACCCACGGGCAGCCCGGCGATCAGCGCCGCACGGCCTTCGGGCGTCAGATACGCGGGATTCCAGGCGATACAGGTCGCACTCGGTGCGCAGACGTTGGTCGTGTCGCCCGGGTTGTTGAAGTTGAACGTGCGCGTCGCGAACAGTCCCTGCGACAGCTCCTGCTGGATGAAGTCGAACTGGGTGCGGTCGTACGACCGGCCATAGCCGCCGAAGATCGCGAAACGCTTCTCGTCGTCGAGTGCATAGGTGAAGCCGAGACGCGGCTGCCACGCGCCCTTGAACGCCTTCCGCTCGCTCCCCGTCGAGATATAATCGTCGATATCATAGTCGGCATTCGCAAGGTTCGCGTATGGCGGCGTCACCGCACCGCTCGGCCCGGTGTACGACGCACGGCCCGCGACGAAATTGGCGATCGCAGGGTCGTGTGCGTAGTTCAGGAAGGCCGGCGTCCGCTCGTAATCCCAGCGCAGACCGATGTTGAGCGTCAGGCGATCGTCATATTCCCAGTCATCCTGTGCATAGACGCCGAACTGGAAGTTGTTCGACGTGATGTTCGGATCACCGCCGTCGACGGGTGCGCTGAACACCATCCGGTACGGAATGTCGTCGTTGAACGTGCCACCGGTCGGATTGTAATTGACGTTGTAGGTGAAGACGGGGTTCACGCCATTTTGCGTGTTGGTGTTGAGCTTGATCCACTTGCCCTTCACGCCGACCTTGAACGTATGTCCTTCAAGGCCGGTGTAGGTGAAGTCGTTCGAGACCTGCCAGCCCTTCTGCCCCTTGTCCTGAAAGTTGCTGCCCGCGCCGATACGCAGAATGTCGCCGCGCCGCGAACCCGTCGCGGGCGGGGTGTTTGCAACCGTCGCGTTGAAGATCGACACATTGCCGAAGTTCAGCGGCCGCGGACCCCAGGTCACGTCTTCATAAGCGACCTTGAAGTCATTGACCCACGTGTCCGCGGTATGCTCCCAGCGCGCAAGGCCGCGCCATTCCTCGACCTTCGCGATCGTGCGCGTTTCGAAGGCAGCGATACCGCTGTTGAACTGCTCACCGCTCTCGTCGCGATATTTGACCGAGAATTCGAACAGGTCGTTCGAGGTCGGGGTGAAGTTGAGTTTCCCGAAATAGAGATTCTCGTTGAAGGTCTCGCTCGCCGAGCCGAAATAGCCCTGATATTCCGTCGGGAAATAGCTGATCGGAAGATCGAGCCCCGGGGTCACGTCGCGCGGATTGGTGCGGCGCTTGCCTTCATAGGTCGCGAAGAAGTGCAGCACATCCTTGATGATCGGGCCGCCGATCGCGCCGCCGAACTGGATATCCTTCGTCCGGACCTTGGGAATGTAGCGCGGGAAATTTTCGCTCGGACGGCGATCGCGCAGATCCTGGTTGGTGAAGTCGATGAAGCCTTCGCCGTGGAATTCGTTCGTGCCCGACTTGGTGATCGCGGTGACCGCGACCGAGCTGACCTGATCATACTCGGCCTTATAGTTCGAGCTGATGACGCGATATTCGCCGATCGCAAGCTGCGGGAACGGATTGCCCTGCGTCGAATCCTGGCCGGTGATGCCGTTCTTCAGGACATAGTCCTTCTGCCCGACGCCATCGATGAAGATGTTGACCGCGTTGCTGCCCTGCGCGCCGCCCTGGAGGCGCGACTGGTCGCTGCCGTTGGTGATGAACTGGACGCCCGGCGCAAGGTCGGCGAAGGCAAGGAAGTTGCGGTTGTTCTGCGGAAGCACCTCGATCAGGCGCTGCGAGATGTTCGTGCCGACTTCACCGCCCTCCATCGAGCGGATGCGGCTGCCGGTGACGATGATCGCATCGTCGCCCTGCCCCGTCGCGATCTCCGGCTCCGAGAAATCGAAGTCGAGAACGGCATTTTGCGCCACGTTGAGCTGAAAATTGTCGGTACGGCGGACGCCGTTCGGCGTCGTGAGTTCAAGGCGGTAGGTGCCGGCGGGAAGCGAGGCGAAGTTGTAGCTGCTGTTTGCGGCAACGGTCGAACTGCGCGTGAGGCCGGTGTCGACATTGATCGCGGTGACCTGCGACACGCCGCCTTCGGCCTTCACATTACCACGCAGCGACGCCCCTGCGACCTGCGCATGCGCAGGCGCCGCCATGCCCAGCGCGAGCGCTGCGGCGGCGCTGCCGTACGCAAGCGCGGCGGCGAGCATCCGGACGTGCGACCGGCGCGCGGCATTGGACTGACTTTTACGGTGTGACTTCACGGCATCCTCCCTATTAACCCGCCCCGAACTCCCAGATTTCGGCCGATACGTTCGACTTTAGGGTCGATACGACGCCGAATCACGGGAACCCGTAATCGTTGTTGATTTGATTTGTAACCGGTTTCACGATAGCTGTATAGAGGGAAGCGACACAGGCGGACGTCACCGGGGGCCAGCCGGAAATGGCTTGTTTCAGCCAATCCGTGCGCCACAACCAAAGAGAGACCCAATGGGGAAGGACGAATCATGCCGCCGAAATCGCGCAATCTCACCTGTCTGACGCTGGCTACGCTGATGGTCGCAGGACAGCTCTCCCCCGCCCCGCTTCTCGCCAAACCGGCGACGCGCGCCGCGCAGACTGCGCAGGAGATCGATTCGACCGGCTGGATGAAACCCGATCCTGCGATGGACAAGTTCATCGCGGAGCTGATGGCGAAGATGACGCTGGAGGAAAAGATCGGCCAGCTCTCGCTGCTGACGAGCGACTGGGATTCGACCGGCCCGACGATGCGCAAGGGCTATCAGGACGACATCCGCAAGGGCCGCATCGGGTCGATCTTCAACGCTTTCACCGCCAAATATACGCGCGAACTGCAGCGGCTCGCGGTCGAGGAAACGCGGCTCAAGATCCCGCTCCTCTTTGGCTATGACGTCGTCCACGGCCATCGCACCATCTTTCCGATCTCGCTCGGAGAATCGGCGAGCTGGGATATGAAAGTCATTGAAAAATCAGCGAGAGTTTCGGCGACCGAAGCTGCGGCCGAGGGCATTCACTGGACCTTCGCGCCGATGGTCGACGTCGCGCGCGACCCGCGCTGGGGCCGTATGTCGGAGGGTTCGGGCGAGGACGTCTATCTCGGCAGCGCGATCGCGAAGGCGCGCGTGCGCGGTTTTCAGGGCGACGATCTGAAGCGCGTCGATACCGTGCTGGCGACCGCGAAGCATTTCGCCGCCTATGGCGCGGCGCAGGCCGGGCGCGACTATCATACCGTCGACATTTCGGAGCGCACGCTGCGCGATGTCTATCTGCCGCCGTTCAAGGCGGCAGCCGACGCGGGTGCCGCAACCTTCATGACGTCGTTCAACGAATATGACGGCATCCCCGCCTCGGGCAGCCACTATCTGCTGACCGACATCCTGCGGAAGCAGTGGGGCTTCAAGGGTTTCGTCGTAACCGATTACACGTCGATCAATGAAATGGTGCCCCATGGCTATTCGCGCGATCTCAAACAGGCGGGCGAGCAGGCGATCAACGCCGGGGTCGACATGGACCTGCAGGGCGCGGTCTATATGGAATATCTCGCCAAGTCGGTCGCCGAGGGCAAGGTTTCCGCCGCGCGCGTCGACGAGGCCGTAAAGGCGATCCTCGAGATGAAATACCGCCGCGGGCTGTTCGAGGATCCGTACCGATATTCGGACGAGGCACGCGAAAAGGCGACCGTCTACAAGCCCGATTTCCTCGACGCCGCGCGCGACGTTGCGCGCAAGTCGATCGTCCTCTTGAAGAACAAGGACAATGCCCTTCCCCTCGCCGCGACGGCGAAGTCGATCGCGGTGATCGGCCCGCTCGTCAACAGCAAGGAGGACATGATCGGAAGCTGGGCGGCCGCGGGCGACCGCAAGACGCGCCCGGTGACCTTGCTCGAAGGGCTGCAGGCGCGTGCGCCGAAGGGCACCAGCGTCGCCTATGCGCGCGGCGCCGGCTATGGCTTCGACGACGCCGGCAAGAACGACGGCTTCGCCGAAGCGCTCGCGCTCGCGCAGAAATCGGACGTCATCATCGCGGCGATGGGCGAGAAGTGGGACATGACCGGCGAGGCGGCGAGCCGCACCTCGCTCGACCTGCCGGGCAACCAGCAGGCGCTGCTCGAAGAGCTGAAGAAGACGGGCAAGCCGGTCATCCTCGTGCTGATGAGCGGGCGTCCGAACAGCATCGACTGGGCCGACGCGAACGTCGATGCGATCCTCGAGGCCTGGTATCCGGGGACGATGGGCGGCCATGCGATCGCCGATGTCCTCTATGGCGACTATAATCCGTCGGCGAAGCTGCCCGTCACCTTTCCGCGCAACGTCGGGCAGGTACCGATCTATTACGACATGAAGAACACCGGGCGGCCGATCAATCCGAAGGATCCGAACGCCAAATATGTCTCGCGCTATCTCGATACGCCGAACACGCCGCTTTATCCGTTCGGTTATGGCCTGAGTTACACCAGCTTCACCTATTCGCCGGTGACGCTCGACAAGACGGCGATCCGTCCGGGCGAGAAGCTGACCGCGAGCGTGACCGTGACGAACAGCGGCGCGCGCGATGGCGAGGAGGTCGTGCAGCTCTACGTCCAGGACGTCACCGGCTCGGTCACGCGTCCGGTCAAGGAACTCAAAGGCTTCGAGAAGATCGCGCTCAAGAAGGGCGAGAAGCGGACTGTGCGCTTCACCTTCAGCGACGCCGACCTCGCCTTCACGCGCGCCGACATGAGCTGGGGCAGCGAGCCCGGCGCGTTCAGGCTTTGGGTCGGCCCGTCCTCGGCAGAGGGCGCCCAAGCGAGCTTCGAACTGACCGAATAGGCGCGGCTTGCCGGGGGAGCGATGCGGGGCTAGGCGGAAGGACGTGAGTCCCGACACGCCCTCCCCGCCCTCCGCGCTCGCTCCCTTCCGTTATCCTGCCTTTCGCGCCATCTGGATCGCGAACCTCGCGTCGAACATGGGGTCGATGATCCAGTCGGTCGGCGCGGCGTGGCTGATGACCGAGCTCACCAAATCGCACCTGCTGATCGCGCTGGTGCAGGCGGGGGCGACGATCCCGATCTTGCTGCTCGGCGTCTTCGCGGGCGCGATCGCCGACAATTACGACCGGCGGCGCGTGATGCTCGCCGCGCAGACGGGAATGCTGCTCGTTTCGGCCGCGCTCACCGTGACGACCTATGCGGGTGCGATCACCCCGCTGCTGCTGCTCTTCTTCACGCTCGCCGTCGGCGCGGGCACCGCGCTCAACGGCCCCGCCTGGCAGGCGTCGGTGCGCATCCAGGTCGGGCCCAAGGATCTGCCGCAAGCGATCGCGCTCAACAGCATCGCGTTCAACCTTGCGCGCAGCGCCGGCCCCGCGCTCGGCGGGTTGCTGATCTCGATTACCGGTCCCGCGCCCGCCTTCGCACTCAATGCCGTCTCCTATCTGGCGCTCATCGTCGTGCTGCTCCGGTGGCACCCGGAGGTCGATCCTCCCAAACGCTCGCCCATGCTGGCCTCGATCGCGACCGGCGTCCGGTTCTGCGTCCAGTCCGATCCGGTTCGCCGCATCCTGATCCGCGGCTTCATCTTCGGCGTGCCGGCGATCGCCTTCCAGGCGCTGCTGCCGTCGCTCGTCCGCGACCGGCTCCACGGAACCGAGACGATCTATGGCCTTTGCCTTGCCGCATTCGGTATGGGATCGATCATCGCTGCGCTGTTCGTCGGCAATCTCCGCCGCCGTTGGGGCAGCGACCGGATCGTGAGCGCGTCGTCGCTGGTATATGCGGGCGCGATGTTACCCGTCGCCCTGACCCAGCATCTGCCCGCGATTCTCGTCGCCGCCTTCGTCGCGGGCATGGCGTGGGTGTCCGTATTGACCACGCTCAACGTCGCGATGCAGCTGCGGTCGCCCGAGGCGATCCTGGGACGGTGCATGGCAATCTATCAGGCGGTGACCTTCGGCGCGATGGCGCTCGGGGCATGGCTGTTCGGGATGATCGCCGACCTGTGGACGCTCGCCGCCGCGGTCCTCGTCGCTGCCGGATGGCTGACGCTCTCCGCGATCGTCGTGCCCATGCTCGCGCCGATGCCCGGCCGCGACGAGGGCCGCATCATGCCCTAGGTGTCGGCGTCCTCGATCGTGAAGCCGCTGTTCGCGAGTTGCAGCTCGTCGCCGCAATGGCTGCACGCGACGACCATATGCAGGTCGTGCCCGCACGGATCGTGCGTCAGCAACACCGGCGGCCCGCGCTCGTCGGAGAACCAGCGGTCGCCCCACTGCAGCAGCGCGAGCAGCACCGGATAAAGATCGCGCCCCTTCTCGGTCAGCCGGTATTCGACGCGGTCCGCGTGCGCCGAATAGGGAACGGTCTTCAAAATCCCCTGCCGCACCAGCCGCTCGAGCCGGCCGGTCAGGATGTTCGTCGCCATCAGCGTGTCGCGCTGGATATCGTCGAAGCGGTTGATGCGCGTGAACATCGCGCGGACGACCAGCGTCGCCCAGCGGTCGCCAAACAGCTCGATCATCGTGTCGACGAGCGGCCGCCCGCCCGGCCGCCTTGCGCCGATCTCGCCCGAAAAGCGGCGTCGCTCATAGGCTAGCGACACCTGCACCAGCCCCGGCCCCTCGCGCCACGACACATCGCGCGGGTCGATGTCCTTGCGGCAATGCCCGCACACCGGGACGGGTTCGGTCGCGTGGCCGCAGGTCGCATGATGCAGCCGGACCTGAAAATCGCGTTCCGCCGCCTCCCACTTGTGCTGCCAGCGCAGCATCATCAGCGCGTTGGGAAACTGGTCGCGGCCTTTCTGGGTCAGGACATAATGAAAGCCGCGCCCGCCCTTCTTGGGCTTCTTGGCGAGGCAATCTTCCTCGACCAGCTTCTTGAGCCGTCCGTTGACGACCGAGCGCGCAAGGCCGGTGCGCGTCACGAACTCGTCGAAGCTGTGCGTACCGAGAAAGGCCTGTTCCATGAGCAGCAGCACGGGAACGTCGCCGACGACGTCGAGCGCGCGCCAGATCGAGCAGGCCCTGATGGTGCGCTCATGTTTCAATCGGGACACATCCTTCGCTTCCGCCTCGCCCTAACCGGGGCGCCGCGCGATGGGAAGAGAGGGCCGTGCCCGTGGCCCCCTCCCCCGCACCGGGAGAACCCGGCCAAAACCTCGGTCAAAAGCGACCCGTCAGCTGCACCGCAATCGTGCGCGGCCGGTCGACGATGCCGTTATAGGCATTGCCGGCGCCCCGCGTGATCGTCGTCGCGAGCGGCATCGAGCTCGCCGTCTGCAGGATACGCTGGTTGGTGAGATTCCGCCCGATCAGCGCGATCTCCCATTGCCCATCGATCTCGGCGAGCGCGAGGCGCGCGCCGAGCTTGGCATAGCTGTCCTGCCGGGTACGCGGATCGAGGTTTGCCGCGGCGATATAGGCCGATGAGAAGTCGACGTTGAAATTCGCGGCGATCTTCATGCTGCCGCTGATCGGGGTCGTGTAATCGAGGTTGAGGTTGCCCGACCATTTCGGCGACAGAGCGTTGCGCTTGCCCGTATAGTCGCAGAAACCGCCCGCCCCCGGCGTCTGCAGATAATAGCATTGGCCGTTGGTGAAATTGGTGAACTTGAAGTCGAGATAGGCGATCGCACCGCTGATCGTCAGCCCCTCGGCGATCGCGGCGCGGAAGTCGGCCTCGACCCCCTGCGTCTTCGCGCCGGCGGCGTTGCGGACGTTGAAGTTCAGCGTCCCGTCGAAGATGTTGACCTGAAGATCGTGATATTTGGTGCGATAGACCGACAGGTTGAACGCCAGATTGCGGCCCTTGTACTTGAGCCCGCCCTCGAAATTGTCGGCGCTCTCATCCTCGAACATGAAGGCGCCCGGCCGCGCCACGGTGGTCGATGTCGGCAGCGAGTTCGAGCGGATGTCGAAACCGCCCGCCTTCGTCCCCTTGGCATAGGAGGCGTAGAGCATCAGGTCGTCGGTCGCGTCGAACTGGACGTTGACCATCGGGTTGAAGCTGTCTTCGCTGAGTTTGCCCGAGATGCTGTGCGCCTCGATGTTGAGCGCACGGAAGGTCGCGGCGACGACGAGGGGATTGAAGGTGTTGAGCGGCCCCTGCACGATCGCAAGCGTCCGGCTGCCCGTCTTTTTCTCATGATTGAAGCGTGCGCCGGCCGTGATGCGAAGCTGGTCGGTGACCGACAGCTCGCCTTGCGCGAAGGCCGAGATCAGGTCCGACTTCTGGCTGTAGTCGCGGTCGTTGCGCGTGTCGCCGATCGCGTTGAACGGCGGACCCAGCGCAAGGAAGGTCGAGTTGAACAGGGTGAAGTCCTGCACGTCGAGCTTGGCGTTCTGGTAATAGAGACCCGCGATATAGTTGAACGCTTCGCCGCCCGGCGATGCGAGCCGTAGTTCCTGCGAATATTGGCGATAGTCCTCGCGCAGGTTCGTGCCGTCGAGGAAGCTGATCCCCGAGAAATCGACGTCGACGATCTCGCGGGTCTTGTAGTCGAGCAGCGACGAGGTCGAGGTCAGCGTATGATCGCCGAGCTCGAGGTCCATGTTGAGCGTCGCGCCGAACACCTTGTTGCGGCTCTGATAGCCATTGTCGGCGCGGACATAGTCGGGGGTGGTATCGACGAAGAACGGCCCCTGAAAGACCGTGTTGTAGTTGCCGACCGCGCCGAACACGTCGCGCGGCTGCCCCTTCGCCTCGAAGTCGGCATATTCGAGCTTGAGCTCGGCGGCGAACGGCCCGCCCTTGTCGAACTCCAGCTTGCCGCGGAAATATTTCTCGTCGACGTTCGGCTCGTCGCGGTCGAGCTTGGTGTTGTAGAAATAGCCGTCCATCGTCCGGTAGTAACCGACAACGCGCGCCTCGACCCCGTCGCTCAGCGGTCCCGAGAGGACCCCGGTCAGCTGGAATTCCTTGTGGTTGAACTCGTACAGGCCGGAGACCGAGCCTTCGAATTCGTCGGTGGGGCTGCGCGTCGTGATGTTGACCGCGCCCGCGATCGCATTCTTGCCAAACAGCGTCGGCTGCGGCCCGCGCAGCACCTCGACGCGCTCCATGTCGATCAGCGGCAGGCGCGACAGCTGGTCGCGGCCGTAATAGACGCCGTCGACGAACATCGCGACCGACTGTTCGAAGCCCTTGTTGTCGCCCGACGCGATGCCGCGGATCGCGATGCGGTTGGCGATCGCGGTCTGGGTGATCTTCAGGTTCGGGACCGACGACGAAATCTGCTCGAGATTGGTCTGGCCGTAGCTTTCGATCTGCTTGCCGCTGACCGCCGAGATCGAGATCGGCACGTCCGACAGGCCCTCGGCGCGCTTCTGCGCGGTAACGATGATCTCTTCGAGGCCGCCCTGCTCATCTGCCGACGCAGTGTCCTGCGCAAAGGCGATTCCGGGGGTCGCGAGCGCCGATGCAGCGAGCAGCGCGGCGAATTGCGTCTTCATGATATGTCTCCCTCCCACCATCGTCGGATCGATGCCCGCGATGTTTTCTGGCCTTGCGACTCTTATCGTCTTTAAGTATCGTTATGCAAGTCAGATAATTCGGGAGAGCATGATAGTGCCGAAAAACGGCCTTCCACCGGCGCTTACGCGCAATTTGCGGATACCCGCTATCGCCGCGCCGATGTTCCTGGTGTCGGGTCCAGAGATGGTGATCGCTGCCTCGCGCTCGGGCGTGATCGGCAGCTTCCCCGCCCCCAACGCGCGAACCTCGGCCGATCTCGAGGATTGGGTGAGCCGGATCGATTCGGCACTGTCGAACGACCCCGATGCCGCGCCCTGGGCGGTCAATCTGGTCGTCCATCCCTCGAACAGCCGTCTTCCCGAAGACCTCGCCTGCGTCGTTCGCCACAAAGTGCCGCTGGTGATCACCGCGCTCGGCAGCCCGGCGCGCGTCGTCGAGGAAATTCACGCGTACGGCGGACTGGTGTTTGCCGACGTCAATTCGGTCGGCTTCGCGCGCAAGGCTGCCGCCGCCGGAGTCGACGGTCTCGTCCTCGTCGCCGCGGGCGCGGGCGGGCACACCGGCGCGACCGCGGGCTTCGCGTTCGTCGAGGAGGTCCGCCAATTCTGGGACGGCCCGCTCGTGCTCGGCGGTGCGATCTCGACCGGACATGCGGTGCGCGCGGCCGAGATATTGGGCGCCGACTTCGCCTATCTCGGCACCTCGCTGATCGCGTGCACCGAGAGCATGGCGGTGCCGGGATACAAGGACATGGTCGTCGCGGCAGGCGCCGAGGACATCGTTCCTTCGAAGGGCATCACCGGTGTGACCGCCAACTGGCTGAAATCGAGCCTGATCGCCGCGGGCTATGACCCCGCGAATATGCCCGAAGACAAGCGCCCGAACTTCTCCGACGCACAGGACGATGCCAAGGCATGGAAGAATGTCTGGTCCGCAGGACAGGGCGTCGGCGCGGTGCGCGGCGTCGAACCCGTCGCCGTGATCGTCGATCGTCTCGTGAAAGAATATGATGCCGCCGCCGCAAGGCCGCGCTTTGCTGCCGCCGAAGGAGTCCCCGCATGACCGCCGAACTCGTCGACACGATCCGCACCACGATCCAGCCGAACGACCACCCCTATATGAAGGATGCGTGGCGCCCGACGTACAACGAGTGGAACGCGATCTTCGCGAACGGCGATGCCGAAGTGATCGGGACGATCCCGACCGACATCGACGGCGTTTACGTACGCACCGGCGAGAACCAGATCCACGAACCGATCGGCCGCTACCACCCCTTCGACGGCGACGGCTTCATCCACGCCATCTCGTTCAAGGACGGCCGCGCCAGCTATCGCAGCCGCTTCGTCCGTACCAAGGGCTTCGAAGCCGAGAAGGAAGCCGGACGCTCGCTTTGGGCGGGCCTGATGGAGCCGCCACACAAGTCGACGCGCCACGGCTGGGGCGCGCAGGAGTGGCTGAAGGATTCATCCTCGACCGACGTCGCAATCCACGCAGGCAGGATCATCTCGACCTTCTATCAGTGCGGCGAAGCCTACCGCCTCGATCCCTTCACGCTCGAACAGTTCGGCACCGAAAGCTGGGTGCCGCTCGACGGCATCTCGGCGCATTGCAAGGTCGACCTCGCGACCGGCGAACTGATGTTCTTCAATTACTCCAAGCACGCGCCCTACATGCATTACGGCGTCGTCGGCGCGGACAATAAGCTCAAACATTATATCCCGGTGCCGCTCGCCGGTCCGCGCCTGCCGCACGATATGGCATTTACCGAGAATTACACGATCCTCAACGACATGCCGCTCTACTGGAATGCGGAACTGCTCGAACGGAACCTGCACGTCGTCCAGTTCCATCCCGACGAAAAGACGCGCTTCGCGATCATCCCGCGCCACGGCCAACCCGAGGATATCCGCTGGTTCGAAGCCGATCCGACCTACACGCTCCACTGGCTCAACGCGTGGGAGGAAGGCGACGAGATCATCCTCGACGGCTATTATCAGGAAGAGCCGATGCCGAAATCCTATCCGAACGCGCCCGAGGGGCTCGAGCGGATGATGGCCTATCTCGACCAGGGGTTGCTCAAGCCGCGCCTCCATCGTTGGCGTTTCAATCTCAAGACCGGCGAGACGAAGGAAGAGCGGCTCGACGAGCGCGACCTCGAATTCGGCATGTTCAACCACCGCTATGCGGGCAAGCCCTATCGCTACGCTTACAGCGCGATTCCCGAGCCCGGCTGGTTCCTGTTCCGCGGGCTCGTCAAGCACGACCTCAATGCCCGGACGAGCGAGAGCTACGAGTTCGGCCCCGGCCGCTTCGGCAGCGAAGCCCCCTTCGCGCCGCGCATCGATGCCAAGGACGAGGACGACGGCTATCTCGTCTCCTTCATCGCCGACCTCGAAACCGATCGCTCCGAATGCGTGCTGATCGACGCGAAGAATGTCGCGGCGGGACCGGTGTGCCGGATCATCCTGCCCGAACGCATCTGTTCGGGTACGCACACCGTCTGGGCGAGCGGCGACGATATCGGCATGGGCGAAAACAGCGTGCTGGCCGCCTGAGATGATCGTCACGGGAGAGGACAAGCGGCGGCGGCACCGGGAAAGCGGCTGGTGGGGTGATCAGACCTTCGCCGACCTGTTTGCGGCCAATGCGACGGCGCATCCCGAACGGCTGGCGCTCGTCGATGCACCCAACCGCAGCGACTTCGCCTTCGGCGAGCCGCAGCGGCTGAACTACGCCGAACTCTCGGCCGAGATCGACCGGCTCGCGGGTGCGCTCGTCACGGCGGGGATCGGCAAGGACGATGTCCTGCTCGTCCAGCTTCCGAACATCAGCGAGTTCGTCGCGCTCTATTTCGCCGCCGCAAAGATTGGCGCGATCGTCAGCCCCGCGGCGGTGCAATATCGCAGCCACGAGTTGAAAGGCATGATCGGCGTCGTCGCTCCCAAGGCGTTCGTTTGCGCGACGGCGGTCAAGGGCTGCGACCATGTCGGCGTTGCGCAGCCGTTGCTCGAAGGCATCCAGTTGATGACCTTCGGCCTCGATGCGCCCGCCAGAGCGCTGGATCTCTCGACCGCCACAGGAGACGCCGACGCCCTCGCCGCGCATGTCGCCGCGAACCCCGTCGACGCCGACGACATCTTCACGATCTGCTGGACCTCGGGCACCACCGGCGTCCCCAAGGGCGTGCCGCGCAGCCACAACCACTGGATCGCGGTTGCGGGCGCAGGTTACGAGGCGATGAAGGTCGGGCCGGGCGATGTCCTGCTCAATCCCTTCCCGCTCATCAACATGGCGAGCATCGGCGGCATCACCATGTGCTGGCTGACGAGCGCGGGGACGATGGTGCTGCACCATCCCTTCGATCCCGGCGTGTACCTCAAGCAGATCGCGACCGAACGGCCGAGCCTGACGATCGCACCGCCCGCGGTACTCAACATGCTGCTGCAGAATGAGGCATTGCTCGCGTCGGTCGACCTCTCCAGCCTGCGCGTGATCGCCTCGGGCTCGGCGCCGCTCGCCCCTGCGATGGTGCGCGGGTTTCAGGAAAAGCTCGGCATCATCATCGTCAACGTCTTCGGATCGAATGAGGGGATGAGCTTCATCACCGGCGAGGGCGATATGCCCGACCCCGACAAGCGCGCTAGCCTGTTCCCGCGTCGCGGCACCTATCAGCGCCCTTATGGCGAGGGCCGCGCACCCAATATCGAAAGCCGCCTCGTCCCGCCCGGCGGCGGCGATCCGATCGAGGCCGACGGCGTGTCGGGCGAACTCCAGATCCGCGGCCCCACCCTGTTCGAGGGCTATCACAACGCGCCCGAGCGCACCGCCGAGGCCTTTACGGACGACGGCTGGTTCCGAACCGGCGACCTGTTCGAGATCGCCGAGGGCGGCGATTTCTATCGCTTCGTCGGGCGCTGCAAGGACCTGATCATCCGCGGCGGCGTGAATATCTCGCCCGAGGAGATCGACCAGTTGCTCGGCGGCCACCCGCTGTTGGCCGAGGCGTGCACCTTCTCGCTGCCCGATCCGACGATGGGCGAGCGCATCGGCCTCGCCTACGTCCCGCGCGGCGCGGACGATGTCGGGATCGGCGAGGTCGCCGACTATCTGCGCGGCCACGACCTCGCGGTGTTCAAACTGCCCGAGCGCCTGTTCCGCTTCGACGCGCTGCCGCGCAACGTCACCAACAAGGTGATGCGGAGCGAAGTCCGCGACATGGCGCTCGCCACTCTCGAAAAGGAAGCCTGATATGGCAAAGGACGTCTTCATCCTCGGCGGCGCGCAGACCGACTTTTCGCGCAACCTCGAACGCGAGGGCGGCGGGCTGTTCGAGCTGTTCCGCGACGTTGCCGAAGCCGCGTTCGTCGCCACGGGGATCGAACCCAAGGAGGTCGAAACCGCGCATGTCGGCAATTTCGTCGGCGAATTGTTCGCCGGCCAGGGCCAGCTCGGCGGCTTCTTCGGCCACGTCCACCCCGATCTCGCGGGCATTCCCGCGTCGCGGCACGAAGCGGCGTGTGCGTCGGGCAGCATCGCGATCCTTGCCGCCGCCGCCGAAATCGAGGCCGAGCGCTATGGTCTCGCGCTGGTGCTCGGCATCGAACTGATGCGCAACGTTCCCGGCCAGCGCGCCGCCGAATATCTCGGCGCCGCCGCCTGGGCAGGGCGCGAGGCGCAGGAAGCGCGCTACCTTTGGCCCTGGATGTTCGCGCGCGTCGCCGAGGAATATGAGGAACGTTTCGGGCTCGACCGGGCGCATCTGCGCGGGATTTCCGCCAATAATTTCGCCAATGCGAAGAAGAACCCAAACTCGCAGACGCGCGGCTGGGCGGTCACCGACGATCATCTCGGCGAGAATGACGAAGTCAATCCGCTGATCGAAGGGAGCCTGCGCAAATCCGACTGCGGACAAGTCACCGACGGCGCCGCCGCGATCTTCCTCGCCTCGCGCGAAATCGCCGAAGCCTACGCGAAACGCCGCGGTATCCCCATCGACAGCATCCCGCGGATCAAGGGCTGGGGTCATGCCACGGCGCCCCTGCTCTATTCTACCAAGGTCGCGGACAGCCGCGGCGGCGATTATGTCTTTCCGAGCGTGCGCAAGGCGATGATGGACGCGCTGCGCCGCGCCGAGATGCCTGATATTTACGCCTGCGACGGGGTTGAGGTGCATGATTGCTTCTCGATCACCGAATATATGGCGATCGACCATTTCGGGATCACCAGGCCCGGCGAAAGCTGGCGCGCGGTCGAGGATGGCACGATCGCGCTAGGCGGCAAACTGCCGGTCAATCCGTCGGGCGGGCTGATCGGGCTCGGGCATCCCGTAGGTGCCACCGGGGTACGGATGCTGCTCGACGGATGGCGGCAGGTCACCGGCAATGCCGGCGACTATCAGGTCGAGGGCGCGCGCAACTTCGCGACCTTCAACGTCGGCGGCAGCGCGACGACCGCGGTCAGCTTCGTCGTCGGCACCTGATTTGACCGAAGTCTATCTCTACGACGCGGTGCGCACGCCGCGCGGCAAGGCACGGCCCGACGGCGGGCTTGCAAAGCTGAGCCCGCAGGAGCTGGTGCGCCAGCAGGCGGCGGCGCTGACCGCACGCGTCGGCGATCTCGCGCCCGAGGCACTGATCCTCGGCTGTGTTACTCAAAGCGGTACGCAGGGCGGGCATATCGCGATGCTGGCGAAGCTGCATGCGGGACTGCCCGATAGCTGCGCCGCGCACAGCCTCAACAATTATTGCGCCTCGGGGCTGTCGGCGATCGGTCAGGCCGTCGCGAAGGTCGCGAGCGGCGAGATCGGCGTCGCGCTCGCGGGCGGGGTCGAGTCGATGAGTTCGGCGCCCTTCCTCGGCGATCGCGCCGCCTTCTACACCAACGACGAACTTTCACCCTGCGCGCGCTTCGTTCCGCCGGTTCTTGCCGCCGACCGGTTGGCGAACCGCGAAGGGATCACCCGCGCCGAACTCGACGCGGTCGCCCTCTCCTCGCAGCAAAAAGCAGCCGCAACCGAAACCGACGCGGCGCTGCAGGCATCGCGCGTCGCGACGGGCGCCTTGACCGGCGAAGAATGCATCCGGCCGCAAACCACCGCAGCATCGCTCGCAGCCTCTCCGCCTGCGTTCGGAGAATTGCAGACGCAATATTCGGCCGCACTCGAAGCGACGACCTTCGAGCCACTGCACATCATCGCGCACGCCCCGCCGATCTGCGATGGCGCCGGGCTCGCGCTCGTCGGCGCCGCAGGGCTCGGCCCGACCCCGCGCGCCCGCGTCCTCGCCTTTGCCGAGAGCGGCGGCGATCCGGCGGCATCGCTCACCGCGGGCTTCGCGGCGATGGACAAGGCGCTCGAACGGGCGGGCCTTTCGCTCGCCGCGATGGATCGCATCGAATTCATGGAGGCCTTTGCGGTTACGATCGCAAAATTCCTTCGCGATCGCATGCCCGATCCCGTCCGCGTCAACGTCAGCGGGGGGCATCTGGCAAAAGGGCATCCGATGGGCGCGAGCGGCGCGATCCTGACGTCTACCTTGCTCGATGCGCTCGACGCGAGCCGCGGAAAATATGGGCTTGTCGTCCTTACCGGCGCGATGGGCGCTGGTGCCGCAATGGTCGTCGAGCGCGTTTCGGGATAATTTTCGGTTCACCTTAAATCCGTCAAGCCGCACCCGTTAAAAGTCGCATGACCACACATGCAACACCTTCGAACGAGCCGGTAGGGCGGCTCTTGGGCTGGCTGGGGCTCCGCAACGCACAAGGCGGTACCCGTGAAGAGGAGCGCGCAGCGCCGGGAGCCAATGGCACCCGCGACCTTGTTCGCGAAGCGCGGCACCAGCTGGTGCACGCGATCGGCTCTTTCCTCCTCGACCACGACCTCGACGTCACAGCGACGAACCTGCTGATCGCGCACAGCGCTTTTTCGGGCATCAATCCGCGGTTGGCACGTCAGATCGCGACACGCGCCGGAACGGGCGAAGGCATTACGCAGCAGTGGCTCGACGAGTTGGCGCAGCAGGAACCGATCCAGCCCGACAGCGCCGAACTCGACCGCATGGTCGCGCGGCTCGAATCGAATCTCGAAACCTTCCAGACGAATACCAAGGCCGCACGCAGCGCGACGAGCGAATATGGCACCAAGCTCGAGGAGCATGTCAGCGACCTCGAACAGGTGCAAAAGACGGGCGAACTCGTCTCGCACCTCGCCGACATCGCCAAGGTGATGCTCGAACGCACGCGCCATGCCGAAGAGGAAATGCGCAAGAGCGAGGACGAGGCGCGTTCGCTGCGCCGCAGCCTCGCCCGCGCCAAGCGCGACGCGGAGGTCGACTATCTCACCGGCCTTCCGAATCGCCGCGCCTTCGAAGTGCTGCTCGAGCGGCACTACGAAGAAGCGCGCGCTGCATGCGAACCGCTGTCGGTCGCCTTTTGCGACATCGACAAGTTCAAGGAGGTCAACGACACGCACGGCCACGAGGCCGGCGACCGCGTCATCAAGCTGATCGCCGACACGCTCGCGCATATCTCGAACGACCATTGCCACGTCGCGCGTCATGGCGGTGAGGAGTTCGTGATGCTGTTCCGCGGTCTGCCGCCGAGCGAAGCCGCGAAGAAGCTCGACGAGGCGCGCGAATCGCTCGCCAATCGCCGACTGATCAACCGCAAGACCGACGAGCCCTTCGGCCAGATCACCTTCTCGGGCGGGGTCGCCGACGTGTTCGGCTTCGGCGACGCACGCGCGGCGCTCAAGGCTGCGGATGACGCGCTCTACCGGGCGAAGGAAAGCGGCCGCAACCGCATCGAGCTAGCCGAGCTCTGATTTCTTCGCCTGACGGCGAAGGCGGCACCGGCCCGCTCCCCATCCGGCCTCCCCAGGTTACTATCGTCAGGGGGGCCGGATGGGGGAGCGGGCCGGTGCCGTTAAATCGGAACGTCAACGGCTCCAGCGCGCGAAGATCGCGGTGGGAAGCAACAGCCCCCGCGCTTCTTCGCGGACCGCGAGTTCTCCGCATTCGACCTTGCCCGGCAGGTCGGCGAAAAGCTGCGCGAGCAGCTCGCCGATCGCGAGCGCCGACATGCGCACGGCATAGACGGTGAGGAACAGCGCACGGCTGTCGGCGTCGAGCAGTTGCCGGCAATCGGCGAGCAAGGGCGCGAGTCCTTCCTCGAGCTGCCAGCGTTCGTTGTTCGGCCCGCGCCCGAATTTGGGCGGGTCGAGCAGGATCGCGTCATAACGCCGCTCGCGCCGGACTTCGCGCGCGGTGAACTTGCCCGCATCGTCGACGATCCAGCGAACTGGTCGATCGGACATCCCCGCCAAGTCGGCATTTTCACGCGCCTGCGATACCGATTTTTTCGAAGCATCGACATGCGTCACCGATGCGCCCGCCGCCGCGAGCGCCTGGCTGCCGACCCCGGTGTAGCCGAAGAGGTTCAGGAAGGCCGGATCGGGCTTGTCCGCGACCTGCGCCCGCAGCCAGTCCCACACCGGCGCCATGTCCGGAAAAAAGCCGAGATGGCGAAAGGGCGTGCACTGCGCGGTGAAGCGCGTCTCGCGCCACCCGAGCGGCCATCCCTCGGCGGGAACCGGCTTGTTGTAATACCATCGGCCGCCGCCGTCGTCGTCCGACGCGGGAATGAACTCGCCATCGGCCTTGTCCCATTCGCTCTCCGGCAGCGCGGGTGCCCACATCGCCTGCGGTTCCGGGCGGATGAAGCGATACGGCCCATAGCGTTCGAGCTTGCGCCCGCCCCCGCTGTCGACCAGCCCGTAATCGTCCCACGCTTCGCCGACGAGCGTGACGAGCGGCTGCAGTTCAGCCACGCGCGGCTTCGCCGAGGATATAGGCCTTTACGGCATCATAGTCGCCGGGCAGCTTTTCATAGCGTTCCTCACGCTCGAACAGGTTGCCGAGCCGGGCGGGAAGCGACGGCCGGACGCCCGTCGCGCGCTCGACCGCGTCGCGGAACTTGGCGGGATGCGCGGTCGCCAGCGTCACGACGGGGATGTCGGCGTCGATCTCCAGATTGCGCGCAGCAGCCAAGCCGACGGCGCTATGGGGATCGACGATCTGCCCGCCCTTTTCCTGCGCCCAGCGGAGCGCCAGCGTCATGCCGTCGGCATCGATGCGTGCGCTCGAAAACAGGTCGCGCGCGCCCGCAAGCATGTCGGCGGGGATCGTCATCGCACGCCGCGCATCGAACTCGCCCATCATGCCGGTGATCGCGGCGCCGTCGCGACCCGCGAGATCGAAGAGCAGGCGCTCGAAATTGCTGCTGACCTGGATGTCCATGCTGGGCGTCGCCGTCGCCGTAACGCTGCCCGCGCTATAGTCGCCGCTGGTCAGCGCGCGGTGAAGGATATCGTTGACGTTCGTCGCGACGACGAGCCGCGCGACGGGAAGCCCCATGCGCGCCGCGACATAACCCGCGAACACGTCGCCGAAATTGCCCGTCGGCACGCTGAACGCAACCTGCCGATCGGGCGCGCCGAGACGGACGGCGGCATAGAAATAATAGACGACCTGCGCCATCAGCCGCGCCCAGTTGATGCTGTTCACCGCCGACAGCGTCACCTGCTCGCGCGCTTCGGCATCGCCGAACAATCGCTTCACCATCGCCTGCGCGTCGTCGAAACTGCCGTCGATCGAGATATTGTGGACGTTCGGCGCGAGCACCGTCGTCATCTGGCGGCGCTGGACGTCGCTGACGCGCCCCTCGGGGTGCAGCATGAAGATCTGGATATGCTCGCGGCCAGCAACCGCCTCGATCGCGGCCGAGCCGGTGTCGCCCGAGGTCGCACCGACGATCGTGATGTCGGTGTCACCGCCGGCCAGGAACTTCTCGAACAGCTGGCCAAGCAGTTGCAGCGCGACATCCTTGAACGCCAGCGTCGGGCCGTGGAACAGTTCGAGCAGCCAGTGGCGATGGTCGAGCTGGACCAGCGGCGTCACCGCATCGTGGCTGAATCGGCCATAGGCCGCCTTGCAGAGGCCGCGCAGTTCGTCTTCGCTCAGGATACCCGCGACGAACGGGGTCATCACGCGTACCGCGGTTTCGACATAATCGAGCCCAGCGAGCGCGCGGATTTCGTCGGCCGACATTTGCGGCCATTGGGCAGGCACATAGAGCCCGCCATCCCCCGCGAGGCCGGCAAGCGTGGCGGCGCGGAAGTCGAGGGTCGGCGCGGAGCCGCGGGTGCTGATATAGTCCATCACGGACACAGCGCCTAGCGGTGTGCCGTCACGCCTGCAAGCGGCGGCGGACTGCGAGGATATAGATAATCAGCGCGACAACCGCGAAAAAGAACCATTGGAACGCATAGGCGAGATGGTTGTTCGGCACATCGGCGCCCGTCGGGACCTGGCTCGCGCGCAGCCCGGCGACCGGCACGTCGGCGACGAGCATCGCGCGCGCGGGAACCGCCCTGCCCGTCACCCTCTCGATCACCGAGGGCTGCTCGGGGCCCGGAACGATCGTTCCCTGCACCATCCCGCCCTTCCATTGCGGCGGCTTGAAATCCTCGCCGATCCCGACGTCGACGAGCACGCCCGGCCCTTCGGCGCCGGTGCGGCAGTCGGCGATCATCCGGATCCCCGAATTGCCCTTGCGGTCGGTGCCGCCGCGCGGATCCCATTTGACGACATCCAGGCAGACGACGCTGCTCTTGCGGAACAGCATCGCGTCGGGAACGGGCGGCAGCTTGGGGTAGGTCACGAGCGACGACATCGCCATGTTACGATCATAGAGCGCGATCAGCGCTTCCTTCTCGGCCTTTCGCTGAAGCTGCCAGACGCCGAGCGCGATCATCGCGGCGACGGCGCATAGGACGAAGATCGTCGGGATCACCGGCCAACGGCGCGGCGCGGGAGCGGCGGGGTCAGTCATCGCTCAACCTTCCTTCAGCGGCTTTGCGCTGATGCTCGCTCGCGAGCAACGCCGCCTTGCCGACGCGCAGGCCGTAGACGACGGCAACGACCGTTATGGGCACCCACAAAATGATATGCAGCCACAACGGCGGATGCACGAGGGTGTCGAGCGTGAGCGCGATCGCGATCAACAGCGCGCCGATGATGAGCGTCAGAAAGGCGGCGGGTCCGTCGCCGACGTTATAGCTGTCGAAATCGAGCGCGCAGACGCGGCAGCGCGGCGCAAACTTGACCGGTCCCTCGAACAGCGTCTGCGCCCCGCATTGCGGGCAGAGACCAAAAAGGGCAGCGCGCGCGATCGGCGGCTGCCCCTTTTGCAGTTGATCCGTGTCCGGCAACTTAGTGCGCGGCGACCGGCGCGCCCCAGCCGCCCCAGACATAGACGATGATGAAGAGGAACAGCCACACCACGTCGACGAAGTGCCAGTACCAGGCAGCGGCCTCGAAGCCGAAATGCTGCTGCGGGGTGAAATGGCCCTTATAGGTGCGGACGAGGCAGACGATCAGGAAGATCGTGCCGACCAGAACGTGGAAACCGTGGAAGCCGGTCGCCATGAAGAAGGCCGAGGTATAGTTGATCGTGCCGAAGTGGAACGGCGCCTCGGCATATTCATAGGCCTGGATCGAGGTGAACAGCATGCCGAGGATGATCGTCGCCCACAGACCCTTCTTCAGGCCTTCGCGGTCGCCGTGGATCAGCGAATGGTGTGCCCAGGTGATCGTGGTGCCCGAGCAGAGCAGGATCAGCGTGTTGAGCAAGGGCAGCGAAAAGGCGTCGATGACGTGGATGCCCTTCGGCGGCCACACGGTCGCGGCGGCGGCGCCGTCCTGACCGAAGAGCGACGTCACGGCGCCGTCGACGATTTCGACCGGAACCGGGAAGAGCGAGAAGTCGAACCAGGCCCAGAACCAGCCGACGAAGAACATGACTTCCGAGGCGATGAACAGGATCATGCCATAGCGCAGGTGCAGCTGGACGACCGGGGTATGGTCGCCGGCATGCGCTTCGTTGATGACGTCCGACCACCAGCTGAAGAAGGTCGCGATGACGCCCATGAAGCCGAGGCCGAGCACCCATTTGCCGGCGCTGCCGAAGAAGTCCTGATGCATGAACATCACGAGGCCGAAGAACATCACCAGCGCCGCGAACGAGCCGATCAGCGGCCAGACGCTGGGATTTACGAGGTGATAGTCATGATGTTTGGCACCGGACATGGCGTTGTTCCCGTTTTAGCAGCCCCAGCTTCGCGATTCCCCATCGCTCGCCAGTCTTGTTTGGACTCTTTGGATGCGGCCTTAGCTCGCGTTTTTGTCCCCGTCTACAGGGTGGAAGGTGTAGCTGAGGGTGATTTCCCGAATGTCGCGCGCGTCGGGATCGTCCATGATCTTCGGGTCGACGAAGAAGAGCACGGGCATGCGCACCTGCTGCCCCGGTTCCAGCCGTTGTTCGGTGAAGCAGAAGCACTGGATCTTGGTAAAATATTTGCCCGCGGCATCGGGGGTAACGTTGAAGCTGGCGGTCCCGACGACGGGATGCGCCGACCGGTTTTCGGCAATGAAGATCGCCATGTCGCGGGCGCCGATACTCACCGTGTCGGTCGGATGCTCGGGATAGAATTTCCACGGCAGCTTCGGCGAGACATTGGCGTCGAAGCGGACCGAGATCGTGTCGCTCAGGATTTTCGGCGTTTCCGCGGCGGCCACCGGGTCATAACGCTGCGTCGTACCGCCGAAGCCGGTCACGCGGCAAAAGAGATTGTAGAGCGGCACCGCCGCGAAACCGAGGCCGACCATCGCGACCGCGAGCAGCGCGGCGAGCGAGGCGGTCTTCGCGTTGCGCGACATCGCCCTCATTTGCCGACCATCCGCGCCATGGTGATGAAGAAAAAGAGGAAGGCGAGCCCGCCGAGCAGCCAGCCCATCAGATTCGCGCGGCTGCGCTGGCGGCGGCGATATTCGGCTTCGTCGAAGGGCGGCTGTTCGGGGGGGAGTTGGTCGGTCATAGCGGGAACCAATGGTCGGCGACGACGGCGCCGAACAGGATGAAGAGATAGGCGATCGAATAGGCGAAGAGCCGCTTTTCGGGCTGCATCGCGTCGCCCTCGCCGGTCGTGCGCGTGCCGACCTGGATCGACAGCAGGACGAAGACCGCCGACAGGACGACCGCGGTCCATCCATAGAGTGCGCCGGTGTAGCCGAGCGGCCAGGGCGCGACCGCACCCACTGCCATGATGATCGCGTAGAAGAGGATCTGGCGCCGCGTCGAAGTCTCGCCCGCGACGACCGGCATCATCGGGATGCCCGCGGCGGCATAGTCGGACCGCACGAACAGCGCGAGCGCCCAGAAATGCGGCGGGGTCCAGAGGAAGATCAGCAGGAAGAGCAGCACCGGCAGCGGCGCGATGCTGCCCGTCGCGGCGACCCAGCCGATCAGCGGCGGAAAGGCGCCCGCCGCACCGCCGATGACGATGTTCTGCGGCGTCCGCGGCTTCAGCCACATCGTATAGACGAAGACATAGAAAAGGATCGAAATGCCGAGCAGCAGCGTCGCCTGCCAGTTCGACGCGAAGAGCATCAGGAACAGCGAAAAGGCCGAGAGGCCGACACCGAACTGCAGCGCGGTCTGCGGATCGAGCCGCCCCGCGGGAAGCGGCCGCCCGGCGGTCCGCTTCATCTTCGCGTCGAGTCCCGCCTCATACCATTGGTTGAGCGCGCCCGACGCCCCTGCCCCCAGCGCGATCGCGAGGATCGACGAGAAGGCGAGTACCGGATGGACGCTGCCCGGGGCCGCGAGCAGGCCGCACAGCGCGGTGAAGACGACGAGCGACATCACGCGCGGCTTGGTCAGCGCGAACAGGTCGCGCCAGTCGGCCGGAAGCGCCGGTTCGCCGTGGGTCAGGCTCTGCGCCATGTTAACTCCGGCCTGAAAGGGTCAGGCCCCCTGCCGACATCGGCAGGGGGCGAAACCGGATCAGGCGATACGCGGCAGTTCGTTGAACTGGTGGAACGGCGGCGGGCTCGACAGCGTCCATTCGAGCGTCGTCGCGCCCTCGCCCCACGGATTGTCGGCGGCCTTCTTGCCGGCGAACAGCGAGTAGAGGATGTTCACGAAGAAGAAGAGCATGCCGACGGCCATGATCACATAGCCGAGCGACGAGATGTGGTGCCAATAGGCATAGGCTTCCGCATAGTCGGGGTAACGGCGCGGCATGCCCTGCTGGCCCAGGAAGTGCTGGGGGAAGAACATGACGTTCACGCCGATGAAGAAGATCCAGAAGTGCAGCTGGCCCAGAACCTCGCTGTACATCCGGCCCGACATCTTCGGGAACCAGTAATAGAAGCCGGCGAAGAGCGAGAAGACCGCGCCCAGCGACAGCACATAGTGGAAGTGCGCGACGACATAATAGGTGTCGTGCAGATTCTGGTCGACGCCGCCGTTCGCGAGCACGACGCCGGTGACGCCGCCCACGGTGAACATGAAGATGAAGCCGAGCGCCCAGACCATCGGGGTCTTGAAGCTCATCGAACCGCCCCACATGGTGGCGATCCAGCTGAAGATCTTGATGCCCGTCGGGACCGCGATGACCATCGTCGCGGCGGTGAAGTACATCTTCAGGTTCACGCTCATGCCGACGGTGAACATGTGGTGCGCCCACACGATGAAACCGACGACGCCGATCGCGACCATGGCGTATGCCATGCCGAGATAGCCGAACACCGGCTTGCGGCTGAAGGTCGAGATGATCTGGCTGACGATGCCGAAGCCCGGCAGGATCATGATGTACACTTCGGGGTGGCCGAAGAACCAGAAGAGATGCTGGTAGAGCACCGGATCGCCGCCGCCTGTCGCATCATAGAAGGTCGTGCCGAAGTTGCGGTCGGTCAGCAGCATGGTGATCGCCGCGGCGAGAACCGGCAGCGCAAGCAGCAGCAGGAAGGCGGTGACCAGCACCGACCACACGAACAGCGGCATCTTGTGCAGCGTCATGCCGGGTGCGCGCATGTTGAAGATCGTGGTGATGAAGTTGATCGCGCCGAGGATCGACGCCGCGCCCGCGAGGTGGAGCGAGAAGATCGCCATGTCGACCGCGGGCCCGACCGAGCCGCTGGTCGACAGCGGCGCATAGACCGTCCAGCCGGTGCCGGCGCCGTGACCACTGCCGCCCGGGACGAAGCTCGACCCGACGAGCATGATGAACGCGACGAAGGTCAGCCAGAAGCTGACGTTGTTCATGCGCGGGAACGCCATGTCGGGCGCGCCGATCATCAGCGGCACGAACCAGTTGCCGAAGCCGCCGATCATCGCGGGCATGACCATGAAGAAGACCATGATCAAACCGTGCGCGGTGATGAGCACGTTCCAGAGGTGCTTGCCTGCAACCTCGTCGGCGCCGCTGCCCAGCATCGATGCCCAGCCGGGCAGATACTGAATGCCGGGCTCGGCGAGTTCGAGGCGCATCATGCCCGAGATCACGCCGCCGACGATGCCCGCGACGATCGCGAAGATCAGGTAGAGCGTGCCGATGTCCTTGTGGTTCGTCGACATGAACCAGCGGACGAAAAAGCCGGGCGTGTCGTGATCATGGTCGTGATCATGCGCATGATCGTGGCCGTGCGCGGGTGCAGTCGCTGCGATATCGGTCATCTGTCGGACCCCTTGGATTATTTCTTGGCGGCCGGAGCAGCGGCGGGAGCCGCAGCCGGCGCTGCTTCGGTCGTGGCGGCGGCCGGCGCGTCGGCAGCCGGTGCGGTGGTGGCCGGTGCCGGAGCAGCCGGCGCAGGCGCCGCTGCGGCCGGAGCCGCGGGTGCCGGATTGGGATTGCCGCCCCGTGACCGGACCCATGCTTCCCACTTCTCGACGGGGAGCACTTCGACCGCAATCGGCATATAGCCATGGTCGACGCCGCAAAGCTCCGAGCACTGCCCATAATAGACGCCGACCTTGGTCGGGGTGAAGGTGACTTCGTTGGCACGGCCGGGGACCGCATCCATCTTGGTCCAGAAGGCGGGTACCGCAAAGCTGTGGATCACGTCGGAACCGGTGACGATCAGCTTCACCTGGCGGCCCACCGGGACGACCATGCGATTGTCGACCGCAAGGTGATACGGCTCGCCGGCGGCCTTCGCCTTCTCTTCCGGCAGGATTTTCGAGACATATTCGGCGATGCCCTGGTCGGGGTAGGCATAGCCCCAATACCATTGATAGCCGGTGACCTTGATCGTCAGCGCATCCTTCTTCGCGGGCTCATATTGCGCCGCGAGCAGGCGGATCGAGGGGACCGCAATCACCGCGAGGATCAGAACCGGGATGGCCGTCCAGATCACCTCGATGAACGTGTTGTGCGTCGTCTTCGACGGCACCGGGTTCGCCTTGGCGCGATAGCGGACGACCGCCCACAGCATCAGGCCGAGCACGAAGAGCGAGATGACGGTGATGATGGGCAGCAGGATGACGTGGTTGAACCAATAGGCCTGCTCGCCGATCGGCGTGACCTGCGGCTGGAAATCCCAGCCCGCATCGACCGGCTGGCCGATGCCGGGGGTCGGCTTCATCGGGACATAGGTCGCATCGCCGGCAGGCGCGGCCGCCTTCGTTGCTTCGGCCGCGGCGGGCGCAGCGGTGGTTGCGGCCGCATCGGGCGTCGCCGGAGCCGGAGTCGCCGTCGGGCTAGCCGCGGGCGCGGCAGCAGGTGCCGCCGCCGGAGCCGCCGCATGCGCAGCGCCTGCCGCGCCGAGCGACAAAGCCGCTGCGATTACAAGGGTTTTCAAGCTCTTCATAAGGATAGTGCCGCCCGTTGCCTGTTGTTATTTTGATGCCCCAACCCCTCCGTTCGGGTCGCCGGACACGCGTCACGGCAGCCGTCCCCAAGGCTGAATCTCGCGGGCGCTATAACCCCGCTTGCCGCTTGCCTCAAGCATCTCTAACACTATTTTACGGCTGGCAAATCTCGACCGCCGAAACAGGGTCGCCCGATCGGGGCGGCAACAGGAACAAAAGACCAAATCTCCCATGACCGACGACGACATCCTGGCCGAATTCCGCGCCGCCGACGCGCTGCTGCAGGGGCATTTCCTGCTCTCCTCCGGGCGCCACAGCGAATATTACCTGCAGTGCGCCCGCGTCCTGATGGATACCGACCGCGCCGGACGCCTCGCCTCGGCGCTCGCGGCCAAGCTTCCCCGCGATCTGCGCCAGGCGATCGACCTCGTCGTTTCGCCCGCGATGGGCGGCGTGATCATCGGCCATGAAATGGGCCGCGCGCTTGGAAAGCCCGCGATCTTCGTCGAACGCCCGACGGGGACTTTCGAGCTGCGCCGCGGTTTCGCCATCCCCGAAGGCGCCAAAGTGCTGATGGTCGAAGACGTCGTCACCACCGGACTTTCGTCGCGCGAGGCGATGGAGGCAGTGCGTGCCGCGGGCGGTGATGTGATCGCCGAAGCCGCGCTCGTCGATCGGTCGGCGGGCAACGTCGAACTCGGCGTCCCCTTCTATCCGCTCGTCGCGATCAATTTTCCGACCTATGCTCCCGACGAGCTGCCGCCCGAACTGGCCGGATCGCAGGCGATCAAGCCGGGGAGCCGGAGCGTAACGGCTTGACCCCTCCCGCTTCCAGATTGCGGCTCGGCGTCAACATCGACCATGTCGCGACGATCCGCAACGCACGCGGCGGCGATCACCCCGACCCGGTGCGCGCGGCGGAGATCGTCGCGGCGTTCGGCGGTGACGGGATCACCGCACATCTGCGCGAGGACCGGCGCCACATCCGCGACGACGATCTCGCGCGCATCCAGGCGGCGACCACCCTGCCCCTGAATCTCGAGATGGCGGCGACCGACGAGATGCTCGAGATTGCGCTGCGCCATATGCCGCACGCCGCGTGCATCGTGCCCGAAAAGCGCGAGGAGCGCACGACCGAGGGCGGGCTCGACGCCGCGGGGCAGCATAATCATCTCGCGCCGATCGTCTCGCGGCTCAACGACGCGGGCATTCGCGTCAGCCTGTTCATCGAGCCCGACCCGCGCCAGATCGAGGCCGCGATGCGCCTGAAGGCGCCCGTCGTCGAGTTCCACACGGGTCGCTACGCCCACGTCGAGGGCGAGGAGCGCGCCGCCGAGCTCCGCCGCATCGCCGATGCCGCCGCGCTCGCGTGGAAGAACGGCATCGAACCGCACGCCGGCCACGGCCTCACCTACGACAACGTCGTACCGATCGCCGCGATCCCGCAGCTCGCCGAACTCAACATCGGTCATTATCTGATCGGCGAGGCGATCTTCACCGGGCTCGAGCGTGCGATCCAGCGGATGCGCGGCCTGATGGACGAGGCGCGCGGGTGATCATCGGTCTCGGCTCCGACCTCTGCAATATCGAGCGCATCCAGAACTCGCTCGACCGTTTCGGCGAACGCTTCGAAAACCGCGTCTTCACCGATGTCGAGCGCGCCAAGGCGGCGCGGCGGCCGTTCACGCGCGCGGGCACTTATGCCAAGCGCTTCGCCGCCAAGGAGGCCTTCTCGAAGGCCGTCGGGACGGGCTTCAAGCGCGGCGTGTTCATGAAGGATATCGGCGTCGTCAACGCCCCATCGGGCGCGCCGACGCTCGCGCTGACCGGCGGCGCCGCGGCGCGGCTCGCCGCGATGATCCCGGCCGGGCACAGCGCGCATATTCACCTGACCCTGACCGACGATCACCCCTGGGCGCAGGCTTTCGTCATCATCGAGGCGATCAAGGACTGAGAATGGCGAAGCGTACGCAGGACGAAGAGACAAGTTGGGGCAAGCTGATCCGCGACGTCGTGGTGATCGTCGCGCTGGTGCTCGGCATCCATAGCTGCGTCGCGAAGCCCTTCTATATCCCGTCCGATTCGATGATGCCGATCTTGCGGAACGGCGACCGGCTGGTCGTGACCAAATATCCCTATGGCTGGTCCTATGCCTCGGCGAGCTTTCACCTCGCACCGAAGATGGTGGGGCGCTGGTTCGGCAAACTGCCCGCGCGCGGCGACATCGTCGTGCTCGAACATCCCGTGACGCGCATCGATTATATCAAACGCGTGATCGGCCTGCCCGGCGACACGATCGAGCTGCGCGGCGGCGCGCTGATCATCAACGGCAAGCCGGTGAAGCGCGAAGTTCAGCCGATGCTGAGCGTCCCCCTCGACGGCAACATGCCGGGCCCCGACAGCACGCTCGGCCGCTTCATCGGCAAGGACGCGGCGGGCAAGTCGGCGCTCGAACTGCCGATCGTCCGCGAAACGCTGCCCGGCGGCGCGACCTTCGACACGATCGACATGGGGCCGGGCTATATGACCGACGACTATGGTCCCGTGACGGTACCCGCCGACCATCTGTTCCTGATGGGCGACAACCGCGACGGCAGTGCCGACAGCCGCGTTTCGGTCGATCGCAAGGGGCTTGGCGGCCCCGTGCCCTTCGACGCGATCGCCGGGCGCGCGGAGATCATCAGCTTTTCGACCGACGGCAGCGCCGAATGGTATAACCCGCTCAGCTGGTTCGGCGCGCTGCGGCCGGGCCGTGCGGGAACCAATCTGCGGCCCGCGCATGATCCGAACGCACGATAGGGAGTAAGCCATGGCGACGACGAGGAAACCGGCCACGACGCGCGCCAAGGCCCCCGCCAAGGCATCGTCCGCCGCCTTGGCCGAGGACGATCACAAGGAAGCCCCCGGCCCCACCGAGATTCGCAGCCAGCTCGTCCGCAGCGAGTTGCTCAGGGCGGGTGTGTGGCTCGGTCTCGCGCTGCTGATCGGCGTGTGCATCATCCTGATCCAGCCGATCCTGCTGATCTTCGCGGGCATCGTCATGGCGGCGATGCTCGACGGCGGGACCCGCCTGCTCGGCCGCGTACTGCCGATCGCGCGCGGCTGGCGGCTGCTGATCGTCTGCCTGTCGCTCGTCGCCTTCCTCGTCTGGACGGTGATGTTTGCGGGCTCGCAGATCGCCGACCAGGCCGCGACGTTGCAGACGGTCGTGATGGGCCAGGTCGAGCGGATCGCCGCCTGGGCCGCCGAACATGGCATGGGCGACTTCCAGCTCGATACGAAGACGATCACCGACAACATCGCCGGCACCTTCGGCCGCGTGACCGCGGCGGTCGGCACCGTGCTCGGCGCGTTGACCAGCCTCGTCATGGTCGTCGTCCTCGGCATCTTCATCGCGATCGAGCCGCGGCTCTATGAACGCGGCGTCGCGTGGATGCTGCCGATGAAGAGCCGCGAGAATTTCTACATCACCACCGCGCGCATGGGCTTCACGCTCCGCCGCCTGATGGCGGGCCGCCTGCTCGGCATGCTCGTCGAGGGGATCGGCACGTGGCTCGCCTGCCTTGCGGTCGGCATTCCGATGGCGGCGCTGATGGGGCTGCTCACCGGTCTGCTCGCCTTCATCCCCAATATCGGCGCGATCGTGTCGGGCGTATTGCTCGTGCTCGTCGGCTTCTCGGCCGGGGTCGATACCGGCCTCTGGGCGATCGCGATCTATTTCATCGTCCAGACCGTCGATGGCTATCTGATCGTCCCGATGGTCGCGAAGCAGACGGTCGACCTCGCCCCCGCCCTCGTCCTCGGCGCGCAGATCCTGTTCGGCGCGCTGCTCGGCATCATGGGGCTGTTCCTCGCCGACCCGATCGTCGCGATGATCAAGGTCGCGCTCGAACGCGAGGCCGAACGCAACGCGGGCGCCGCCAGGACGAAAACGGCGGCGAGTCCCTGACTCGCCGCCGCTTCGATTTCCCGGAATGACCCGCGTCAGGGCTGCGGAGCGGGTGCCGGCGCGCCCGGGGCGCCGCCCGGCGCGCCCTGCATCATCTGCTGTTGCTGCATCATTTGCTGCATCGCGCGCACCTCGGCCTCCGACCGGAAGTCAAGCAGTTCGATATCGAAATGCAGCGTGCTGTTCGCGGGAATCGGGCCGGCCGCGCGGTCGCCATAGCCGAGCGACGGCGGGATCGTGATCTTGTACTTGCCGCCCTTCTGCATCCGGGTCAGCGCCTGGGAAAAACCCGGAACAACCTGAGACACCTGCAACGGCGCCTGTTCGTTCGAATCGAACACCGTGCCGTCGTCGAGCTTGCCCTCATATTTGATGAGCACGACGTCGGTCGCGGTCGGGCTGAGGCCCGTTCCGGCCTTCACGGTTTCGAAGCCGATGCGCGGCGTGAAATGAAAGGCCAGCGCGACCCCAGCGACGAGCAGCGCGATCAGGCCGACCCACATCAGCCACAAGCCGCCCTTGCTCACCGGACGCAGTGGAACCGTCGTTACGCTCATGCTCTTGTCCTTCCCCTGCCCCCCAAACATGTCTGGCCGGGGCGAAATGTCGGCGACGCCTATAGGCGGTGCGGCGCGGGGCGGTCCAGAGCCAATATACCGACGCCGCGAACGAAAAAGGGCGCCGCGTTGCCGCAGCGCCCTTTTCTCGAATCAGGATCCCGAACGGGAGACGGTCTTACTTGATACCGTCACGCTCCATCCGCTTGCGCTCCATCTTGCGGGCGCGGCGGACAGCGGCGGCGCGCTCGCGCGCGCGCTTTTCGCTGGGCTTTTCGTAGTGACGGCGCAGCTTCATTTCGCGATACACGCCCTCACGCTGCAGCTTCTTCTTGAGCGCGCGAAGGGCCTGGTCGACATTATTGTCGCGAACGATGATCTGCATACGCCGTGTCGTCTCCTGTTCGTCAAAACGATTTGTGCCACCGGGCAACCCGGTTTGCCGTAAATCGCCGATATTCGGGCAATAAAAAGAGCGCCGCGATCACGCGACGTTCCGATGGAGCGCCAACTAGAGAGATTCGCGCCGAAAAGCAACCCCCAACGCGGCGAAGCGCCATCGCAACGCTCCGGACGGGATTGTGCCGCCCCCTTCGCCTGTGGCATAGGTAGCAGGACAAAACCGATAAGCGAAGAGGAACTGCCATGGCGACCCAGCTGAAGCGCAACAGCAAATATAGCGAAGCCGAGTGGACGGCGCGGCAGGAGCTTGCCGCCTGCTACCGCATCTTCGCGATGATGGGCTGGGACGAAATGATCTTCAACCACATCACGGTGAAGGTCCCCGACGAGGACGGATCCTTCCTGATCAACCCCTATGGCATGCACTTCAGCGAGGTGACCGCGTCGAGCCTGATCAAGATCGACATCGACGGCAACAAGGTCGACGAGGACAACCCCTGGCACGTCAACAAGGCGGGCTTCGTCCAGCACAGCCTGTTCCACCGCGAACTGCCCGACGCGCACGCGATCATCCACACCCACACCACCGCGACGATGGCGGTCTGTTCGCTCGAAGGCGGTCTGCAGCCGACGAACTTCTATGCCTGCAACTTCATGGGCCAGCTCGGCTACCATGATTTCGAGGGTGTGACCGTGCGCGAGGAAGAGGGCGAGCGGCTCGTCCAGAATCTCGGCAACAAGCGCATCCTGATGCTCAAGAATCACGGCCCCGTCGTGATGGGCAAGACGCTGCCCGAAGCCTTCATCAAATATTGGGTGCTCCAGCGCGCGTGCGAAATTCAGCTCGCGACGATGAGCATGGGCAAGCCGATCATGGTCGACGAAGAGGTGATCAAGGTCCACCAGCGCGACCAGCATATGGTGGCGATCCCCGGCGGCGCCGGCCGCGCCGAGTTCGACGCGATGGTGCGCAAGGTCGACAAGCTCGACACGAGTTGGCGTGACTAATCGGGCAAGGCCGCTACTAGGGGCCTTATGACACGCTTTTCGGTCAACGACCGGCCGGTCGAATATCGCATGGATCCCGAAACGCCCCTGTTGTGGGCGCTGCGCGACGCGTCGAACCTGACCGGCACCAAATACGGCTGCGGCACGGGCGAGTGCGGCGCGTGCACCGTCGACATCGACGGCGAGGCGATCCGCAGCTGCATGGTGACGATCGCCGAATGCGAGGGCCGCTTCGTCACGACGATCGAAGCGCTCTCGCGCGACCGTAGCCACCCGGTGCAACAGGCGTGGGTCGCCGAACAGGTGCCGCAGTGCGGTTTTTGTCAGTCGGGGATGATCATGGCGGCGGCAGCCTTGCTGCGCACGAACAGCAACCCCAGCGATGCGGAGATCGATGCGGCGATCACGAACATCTGCCGATGCGGCACATATCCCCGCATTCGCGGCGCGATCCGCCGTGCAGGGCGCGTGCTGCGCGGCGAAGAGCGTATCGCCGCCGCCCCGCCTCCGGGCATCCGCCCTGCCGACGCCGCGCTCGCCGTCCCCGCGCTCACAAAGCCCCAACGCGACTGATCCGTTCATCTAGCTGAACCGCAGGCAACAACCGGGTTCAGCGATGATCCATCTTGCCTCCGGTAACTTTCGATTCATCTTCCCGATCGGCTGGGTGCCGGGTGGGATATTGGAGAATGCCGAGATGAAAAAGACGCTTGGAGGATTGCTGATCGCAGCGACGATCCTCACCCCCATCGCGCCCGCCGCCGCCCAGGCGAACGGCGAGCGCATCCAGATCGCCCAGCGCGGTGATCGCGGCGGCGAGCGCGGGCCGCGTGGCCCCGAAGTCCGCCGTGGCGGCGACTGGAACGGAGGCGGCCGCGGCGAGCGCCAACGCGTCCAAAGCGCGCCGCAAACGCAGCAGGTCCAGCAGGCGCCGCGCGGCGAGCGCGGCGGCAACGGCTGGAACGGCCAGCGCCAGGGCGGCGGCAGCGAAGGCCAGCGCCAACGCGGAGGTGGCGGCGATGGCCAGCGCCAGTGGCAGGGCCAACGCGGTGGCGACGGCCAGCGCCAGTGGCAACGCGGCGAAAATCAGCGCCCCGTCGTTCAGCAGCAGCGTGTAACCGGCCAGCGCGGGACCTACGACCGCAACAACGACGGCCGCATCGACCGCCAGTGGGATCGCAACCGCAACGGCCAGGTCGATCGCCAGTGGGACCGCAACAACAACAATCGCGTCGATCGGCGTTACGACCGCAACCGCAATGGCGACCTCGATCGCCGCTGGGATCGCAACAACGACAACCGCGTCGATCGCCGTTACGATCAGAACCGCAACGGCTATGTCGACCGGCGCTATCGTGACGGGCGTCCTGGAAACAACGGCAACTGGAACCGCGGCTGGCGCGATGACCGGCGCTACGACTGGCGCAGCTATCGCGACCGGAACCGCAGCTATTATCGCATGCCGCGCTATTACAACCCGTATCGCGGCTATGGCTACACGCGGTTCAGCATCGGTTTCTCGCTGAATTCGCTCTTCTATAGCCAGCGCTACTGGATCAACGACCCCGGCTATTATCGCCTGCCCCCGGCGTACGGCGACTATCGCTGGATCCGCTATTACGACGATGCGCTGCTCGTCGACACTTACAGCGGCCAGGTGGTTGACGTGATCTACGATTTCTTCTGGTAATATTCCTTTCGGTTATCAGATGACAAACTGAGGGGCCGGCTCGACCGGCCCCCTTTTTGTGGCGTCTTTCGGCCATAAGGCGGCCCAATACCTTATCGTCACCCCGGACTTGATCCGGGGCCCCGCTCGACGCCAAAGCCAGTCTATCCATCAAAAAGCGGGATCCCGGATCAAGTCCGAATGACTGGAATCCGCCCCGTCGCCGACATCGCCCGACGGGCAAATACCGCTTTCCTACATCGTCACGCCGTGTCAGCCTCAAGCTCGCTGTTTGAAATCGTCGGCGCCCGCAAACCGCTCCTGAACCGGCAAAGGAGACATTTCCCATGCCCGTGTCCTTTGTCGCCTTAAAGCCACAAAGGACACAAAATCGATACGCGTATGCGGGGCTTTTGTGGCTTTAAGCCAGATCCGGTCGATCATCGGCCTTGGTCCGAACCCACTCCCCGCTTGCTCTCCCCCGCCCGCCGGGCCACGGTGGCGCGATCAGACAGGGGAGACTTCATGCGTAAATTGGGAATGGTCGCAGCCGCGACGCTCGCGCTGCTCGGCACGACGGCATATGCCAAGACAACCATCGTCTATGCGGGCCGCGTCATCACCGACGCTTCCAAGCCCGCGCAAGGTCCTTCGACGATCACCGTCACCGACGACCGCATCACCGCGATCGCCCCCGGCCGCGCCGAAGCACCCATGGGTGCTGAAATTGTCGATCTCGGCGACAAGACCTTGCTCCCCGGTCTGGTCGATCTGCACGTCCACCTGACCGGCGATCCGGGCGGCGATTATCGAAGCGAGGCGGTCGATCCCGATGAATGGGGCGTCGTCGTCGGCGCCAAGAATGCGCGCATCACGCTTCGTGCCGGCTTCACGACCGTTCGCGAGGCGGGATCGGCGCAATATACCGCGTTCGCGCTCCGCCGCGGCACCGCCGAGGGCTTTATCGAGGGGCCGCGCATCGTCGCTGCCGGCCCCGCGCTGTCGATCATCGGCGGCCACGGCGACGTCACCGGCTTTCGCGAAGACATTCACGCCGTGCTCGACCAGGGATACACCTGCACCGGTGCCGTCGAATGCGCCGAAAAGGTGCGCAAAGCATCGCGCGCGGGTGCCGACGTCATCAAGATCACCGCGACGGGCGGCGTCCTCTCGCAGCAAGGGCGCGGACTCGAAGGCCATTTCTCGAACGCCGAACTCGTCGCGATTTCGGATACGGCGCATTCGCTGGGGCTCAAGGTCATGGCGCACGCACATGGCGCGCGCGGCATCGAATCGGCCGCGGCCGCCGGAATCGACAGCATCGAACATGGCACCTTTGCCGACGATGCGGCGCTGAAGGTCATGAAAGCCAAGGGCACATACATGGTCCCCACGCTGATGGCATTCGAGGGGATCCGCGAGCGGCTCGGCAAGGGCATCTACACCCCGACGGTCGAAACCAAGGTGCGCATGACGCTGAACGACGTCGGCAAGGCGGTGGCGAAGGCGAAAGCACTGGGCGTGCCGATAGCCTTCGGGACCGACGCCGGCGTGTTCGAACACGGCCGCAACGCCGGCGAATTCGCCCTGCTCGTCAAATATGGACTGACCCCGCGCGAAGCTCTGGCGAGCGCGACGACGGTCGCGGCAAAGCTCCTGTCGATGGAAAACGAGATCGGCCGGATCGCGCCGGGCATGTCGGCCGACATGATCGCGGTTAGCGGCGATCCGCTCAGCGACGTGACGACGCTGGAAAAGGTCGACTGGGTGATGGTCCGCGGGCGGATCGCGGACTGACCCGATCGCGGTGATCAGGCGGCGCGATCGATCCGCGGGCGCGCCGTCTTCTTCGCCGGACCGATCAGTTCGGCAATATCGACCGTTTCGGCAAACTGCACGCCGACACGGTTTCCCGTCGACCAGCGGGCGCGGGCATCGAGGACGACCTCGGCCGAGAATTCGAGCAGCAACGGCGTGTCGTCGGGAACGTTCCACAGCCCCTCGATCAGCGCGCCGCGCGGCGACATGTTGCGGATGATCGCTTCGTAACGATAGCCGCCGCTTGCGACCTGGATCGTACGGAACGTGCGGACGCGCGGCTCGCGGGCGCTTTTGAAGCCCTGCGCGACCACGCGCCCCCCGCCCTCACCCAGAAGCGTCAGCACCTCGGCGAGGTCCATCGGCTTGCCGTAAATATACCCTTGGACATGGCTGCAGCCGAGCCCGCGGATCAGTGCGAGATCGTCGTGCGTCTCGACTCCCTCGGCGGTCGTTTCCATCTTGAGCGCGGTCGCAAGCCCGACGATCGACGAGATGATCGCCGCATTCATGCTGTTCGGATCGGCCGCGCCGAGCACGAAGCTCTGGTCGATCTTGATCTTGTCGAACGGCGCCTTTTTCAGATAGCCGAGCGCCGAATAGCCGGTGCCGAAGTCGTCGAGCGCAAGCCGGACCCCGGTGCGCTTGAGCTTCTGGAACATCGCCAGATTTTCGGGGCTCTCGTCGAGGAACACGCCTTCGGTAATCTCGAGCTCGAGCTGTTCCGGGCGGATGCCCGATGCCGCGACCGCGTTCAGGATCGTCGCGGGCAGCTTTTCGTTGGCGAACTGGCGTGGCGAAACATTGACCGCAACACGATATCCCGCGCCGAGCTTGGCGATCGCATCGCACGCCGACCGGATAATCCATTCGCCGATCGGGACGATCAGGTTCGACTCTTCGGCGATCGGGATGAATTTGGACGGGCTCACGGCCTCGCCCGCGCCGCGGTGCCAGCGGATCAGCGCTTCGAAGCCCGTGATGCGCTCGCTCGAAACGTCGACGATCGGTTGATAGAGCAGCTTGAGCTCGTCCTTGGCGAGCGCATCGCGCAGGGCGTCTTCGATCGCTTTTCGTTCGCTCGCCTGATTGTGCATCGCGTCGGCATAGAAGCGATACACGCCGCGCCCCGCGTCCTTCGCGGCATAGAGCGCAAGGTCCGAGTTGCGCACGAGCGCCGACGAGGTGACGCCATCGCCTTCGGACACCGCGATGCCGATCGACGAACCGATCCGCACCTGCTCACCCTCGATCGCGAACGGCTTGGCGAGGCTGAGGATGATCGCATTCGCGATCCCCGCGAGCTTCTCGGTCTGGGTGATCTGCGGCAGCACGATCTGGAACTCGTCACCGCCGAGGCGCCCGACCTGCCCCTTGTCACCGACGATCTGCGTCAGCCGGCCCGCGACCTGCTGGAGCAACTGGTCGCCGACGGGGTGGCCCATCGTGTCGTTGACCTGCTTGAACCGGTCGAGATCCATCAACAGCAACGCGCAAGGCTGCGCCTGCCCCATGTGATTGCGGAGTGCGCGCTCGAGCAGGTCGGTGATGTGGAGGCGGTTGGCAAGCCCGGTGAGCGTATCGTAGCGCGCAAGCTGGTTGATCTCACGTTCCGAGCGCTTCTTTTCGGTGAGATCGGTGCCCGATCCCCGAAAGCCCTGGAAGTTGCCGAGCTCGTTGCTGATCGGATGCCCCGAGATCGACCACCAGCGCTCCTCGCCGTCGACCGCCGCCTGAACGGTGAGTTCGTTGAACGGCGTCCGCGACGACAGGCTGAAGCCAAGCGTACGCTCTTCGCTGTCGTCGTTGCCGACCCGCTTGCGAATGATGTCGGTAAACGGCCGTCCGAGGATCTCTGCAAGCGGCATGTCGAGCTTTGCAGCGACGGTGGGCGAGATGTAGACGAGATGGCCGCTCCGGTCGGTTTCCCAGAACCAGCCGCGCCCGGCGCGTTCGAAGTCGCGCATCAAGCCGAGCGCGCGCTGCTGCTCGCTGATCGCAAGGCGGCTCGCACGCGTGGCGCGTCGCTGGTGGCGAACGTCCTCGCGCATCATCACGATCAGCACGCCCAGGAACACGAGCCCGGCCACCGCAAAGGGCAAAGACGCGATCCCGATCGCGCCGCCGAGCGCCGTCGTCCCCGCGAAGACGAAGAACGCCGGGCGCGCGGGCGATGCCGCCGACGCGGCGACGAGCAGCGCGCCGAGCTGGACGGCGGCAAAGGCGTCGAAATAGACGCGGCCGTCGTTGACCGCGACCGCCGGGAACATCGCCGCCGCGTTGAGCAGGCCGCCCAACGCGATCAGCGCCATGCAGAACAGTGCGAACGGGCGGACGCGCTCGGGCAGCAGCAGTCGGCTGGTGCGGGTGAGCTGACCGATGACGGTGAGCAGCAGGTCGCAGCCGAGCCCGCCCGCCATGACGAGCCACTGCGAAGGTTCGTGAAGGAAGCCAGCGACGCCGGGCACGAAAGCGAATACCAGAAAGGCGAGCGCGCGGCCGAGAAAGACATAGTGCCAGAGCTGCGCGACGCGCATCAGGCGCGTGACGAATTCGGGCGAATCGAACAGCGAATCGCCATCCGTCGCCGCGCCGTCGACCGGCCGCAATATGCTCCGCTTCACGCCCAAGATTGCGTCCCTGCCCCTCTGGTCCGAGCGAGCAGGCTCTGTCCGAAAGGGGTTTCCAAATCCTTACCCGAAGCCGCTGATTAACGCCGATTCTGTGCCAAAACGGAAGGGGTTGGGTTTCGCTTCGCAACGGGTTAGAGTGCGCCATGTCCGCCGTCCGCCTTCTGCCGCCCGACCGCTTTTTCGACCGCGACCAATGGCGCGCGATCACGACCGCGTCGCGCTGGCACGGCCCGTGGCTTGTCCTGCACGCGTGGATCGTCAGCATCGCCGCTGTCGGCCTCGCCGCGTGGAGCGGCAATCCGGCGGCGTGGCTGCTCGCGGTCATCATCGTCGGCGGGCGCCAGCTCGGGCTTGCGATCCTGATGCACGAGGCCGCGCACGGGCTGCTCCATCCTGATCGCAAGGTGAATAATTTTCTGGGCCAGTGGCTGACCGGCGCCGCGGTCGGATCGGACCTGATCGCTTACCGAACCTATCACCTGCAGCACCACAAATTCACCCAGCAGCCCGAAGACCCCGACTTGTCGCTGTCGAAACCCTTTCCGACGACGCGCGCGAGCCTGGGCCGCAAGGTGCTGCGCGACCTCACCGGACAGACGTTTTTCAAACAGCGGATGGCGCAGTTCGGGTTCGCTTTCAAAGGTGTGACGGCGATGCTTCGCGGCGAACGCGGCGAAACGCGCGGTGCCAGCACGAAGGCGGGAACGCCGTTCAACAAGCAATCGGACGACGGCGTGACGTCGCCGACGATCGACGTCGCGGGCGCGATGGCCGTCGCGCGCGCGGTCGGGCGGTTTCTGGTCGTGCAGGCGGTGCTGCTGACGGCTTCGCTCACGCTCTATGGCTGGACGCCCTACCTGCTCTGGCTCGCGGGGCTCGCCACGACCTTCCAGCTCTATCTGCGCATCCGCAATATTGCCGAACATGCGTGCACGACGACGGGGAGCCAGGACCCGTTCACGCATGCGCGCACCACCTATGCCGGATGGATCGCGCGTGCGACGGTTGCACCATATTGGGTGAACTTTCACGCCGAGCATCATCTGTTCATGGGCGTCCCCTGTTACCGCCTGCCCGCGGTCCATGCGATGCTGGGGCGACAGGGCAAGCATGACGCGATGACGATCGCGCCGACCTATGCCGAGGTGCTGCGCCAGGTCACGGCCAAGGGTTAGTCGGCGAGGACCAGCACGCCGCCTGCGAGCCACGGGCCGAGCCAGGCCGCGAGTTCTTCCATCGCCGCCGCTTCGCCCATGCTGTCGATGGCGTGCGCGCTGAGGCCGGTGAAGCTGGTGCCGGCCTCGATCCGCGCGAGCGCGTCCGCCTCGCCGGTGGACAGGCTGCGGAAGCTCGGCTGTTGGCCGCCGCGCCAGACGAGCAGCGTCACCGGCTCGGCGAATTGCACAAGTTCGGGCGGCGCTTCTTCCGCGTCGAGCGCGCTCCACAGCGCGGCGGCGTTGGAACGCACATCGATCAGGCTGGCCGAGGGGTGCAGCGCGAGACGCCGTTCGATCCACGCATCGCCGAGTTCGCCGACTGTCGCCGCATCGAGCGCGGATACATCGGCGGCGTCGAACGCCGCGCGGAGCGCCCAATCGATACGCGCCAGTTCGGCCAGTTCAGCATCATCGGGGAAATGTTCAGCCAGAAAACCCGGAAACGCGCCGCCATAATAGCGCAGGTTCCGCGTCGTCGACGGGTTCGCAGCGACATAGGCGCCCGCGACGGTGTCGAACTGCTCGTCTCCCAGCCAGGCGTGCAGCCGTTCGAAATGGTCAGACAGCACGCCGATCAGGCTGGCGCGGTAATTGTTGCGGTAGATGTCCAGCCGCTGCCGCGCGCCGACGCGTTCGTCGTCGACGATCAAGGCCTCGGCCCCGGGATCGCCCGCGATGATCCCGGCGAGGAAACGCTGCTGTACGTCGCGAAGCGCCTCAGGCATGCGCGGGCTCCGACACGCTCGCGGCGAGCGCCCGCGCGCGGTCGAGTTCGGCGATCACGTCGGCGAGCGGCGGAATGTCGTCGTCGCGCTCGATCATCGTCGCGACGGAGCCGAACATCCCGATCGCCTCGGCATAAAGATCCCACACCGCGTCACAGACATCGGCATCGTGCGTGTCGATGACATAGTCGCCCATGTCGCTGTGTCCCGCGAGGTGGATTTGCTGGATGCGCCCGGCGGGCAATCCGGCGAGATAGTCGAGCGGGTCGAAGCCGTGGTTGCGCGCGCTGACGTAGATGTTGTTGACGTCGAGCAGAAGCAGGCAGTCGGCACGCTCGGCCATCTCGGCGAGGAAGTCCCACTCGCTGCGGTCCGACGAGCGGAAGGTCACATAGGAGGACGGATTCTCGATCAGGATACGCCGGCCCAGATAGTCCTGCACGCGGCCGATATTCGCGACGACGCAATCGAGCGCGGGCGCGTCATAGGGCAAGGGCAGCAGGTCGTGCGTGTTGTGCGCGTTGATCCCTGTCCAGCAGAGATGGTCCGAAATCCAGAGAGGCTCGACGCGCTGCTCCAGCGCCTTGAGCTGACCCAGATAGTCCATGTCGAGCGGCTCGTCGGATCCGATCGACAGCGATACGCCGTGCATCACCACGGGGTAATCGGCGCGGATTGCGTCGAGCATTGCGAGCGGTTTGCCGCCGGGTACCATATAGTTTTCGGAAATGATCTCGAGCCAGTCGACCGGCTGGGGCCGGCCAAGAAATTCGGGATAGTGATCGGGGCGCAGTCCAAGCCCGAAGCCCGGCGACGGCGCGGTCTTGCTCTCGGTCATATGGTTCGTCCGCCCCGGAAATGGGAGGCCCGGCGTCGCGCCGGGCCCGCCAGATCGATCAGACGCCGATCTTGCCGCCGTCGGTCAGGCACTTGCCCGCCGCGAGCTTCTTGAAGCCCTTGCCCTTGCAGCTGTTGGCGCCCGCGCAGCTGTTGCCCGCGGTGCTGCAGCCCGAATCGCCGCTGCACGATGCCGCTTCGACCTTGCAGTCCGACGAGCCCTTGCAGCTGTTGACGCCATAGCATTTGACGGTGTCGTTGGCGCCGATCTGCTTCGGCAGCGGCTTGTCGGCCGCGATCGCGGCGCTCGACAGCGCGAGCGCGGTCGCCGAAGCCGCAATCATGCCGGCGAGTTTGTTGCTGTTCATGTGATCATCCCTTCCCTTGGTTGTCCAGATAAGGTGGGGCGAATCGTCGCCCCCGGTGCTGTTGTCACACGACCCGCGGACCTTGTGGCATGATCTGGATCACAGACGAAAGGAAATTCAGGCGTCGGCGCGGAAGCGCCCCGCGGCGCGGTCCTTCACCGCATGTTCGGGATCGAAAATCATCCCGTTCATCGCAACATAGATGCCGGGAGGCAGCGTCTGCACCGCGGCGAGCGCGAAGCCGACGTTGAATTCGGCATCGCTCGCGCGCACCGACGCCGGTTGCATCGCACCGGTCATGACGATCGTCTTGCCCGCGATATCCTTGAGCACGCGACCGGTCGTCACCATCGTGTCGGTACCGTGCGTGACCAGAATATGCGTCGCATCGCTCGCCGCCACGGCGGCGCGGATCGTCTCGCGATCGGCGTCGTCCATGTCGAGACTGTCCTTGCGCATCAGCTGCGTCACGCGGTGCGGGATATGGACATTATTCTCGCGCAGCAGATCGGGCAGCGTGGTGGGGCCGACCTGATATTCCGACAGCGCGTCGAAATAGACTTTGTCGATCGTCCCGCCGGTCGTGAAGATGTCGATCATGCACATTCGTCCTGCACGGGCGACGCCGGGGTGCCGTCGGGTGCCGCGAACGGCCGCTTGAAGGTGAAACCCTCGGCGGTCGGTCCGTTCGCTTCAAGCAATGCAAGCCGCGCCATCCCTTCGGCGACCGTCGGACGATGCCCCGCGGGCACCCACCAGAGCACCTGATAGACCGCGATATGGCCGAACCATTCCTTGCGCCGCCGCATGATCGAAAGATGAGCGGGCTGGCGATAGACGAAGGCCGCGAGCGCATCGAGGTCGCGCCACACCGACATGTTCGGGATGACCAGCGGATCGTCGGTGACGGGCACGTCGGTCGCATCGTTGCCGTCGCCGGTCAGTCGCCAGATAAAGCCGTCGCTCGCCTCCGCTATCGCGTTGACGCCGTCGAGCGCGTCCATGAAATCGCGGTTCGCGACATGATCGGCGGGCAGGCGAAAGCGCGCGATGTTGATCTGTGCGAGCTGGAAAGCAGGTTCTGCGGTCATTCTGACACTCTCCTTTCCGTTCGCATCGAGCGAAGTCGAGATGCCCCTCGACCATGCTCCATCCCGATAGGTGTCTCGACTTCGCTCGACACGAACGGGCTTCTTATGTTTGTCTCAGCTCAACGCCTCGGCGATCAGCCGCCGCGTGTTGTCTATCCCGAACAGCGCGATGAAGCTGCCCATGCGCGGGCCTGCGCTCGACCCGAGCAGCGTCTCGTACAGCGCCTTGAACCAGTCGCGCAGGTTTTCAAAACCATAGGCATCGTTCTTGCCGATCTCGTACACGATATTCTGGATATCGTCGGCCGAGGCATCGGCGGGCAGCGCGGCGAGCTTCGCGTCGAGTTCGGCGAGCGCCGCGCTTTCTCCCCCCTGCGGCTTGCGGCGCTGCAAGGTCGGCGCGACATAGTCGCGGTTGTACGCCATCGCATTGTCGATCAGCCGGTCGAGCTCAGGATAAGTCGCGGCGCTCGCGCCGTCGACATATTGGCCGAGGTAGCGCCAGATCTGGTCCTTCGACGCGTCGGCACCCATTACCCCGACGAGGTTGAGCAGCAACCCAAAGGTCACCGGCAGTTCGGCACTCGGCATATCCTCGCCGCGCGCGACATGGACGTGATGCACCGGATTGCCGAGCTTCTTGTCGGGCTCCTGCGCCGGATAGTTGCCGCGCATCTGCAGATATTCGTCGACCGCCTTCGGGATCACGCCGATGTGGAGCTGCTTCGCCGCTTTGGGCTCGCGGTACGCGAAGAAGGCGAGGCTCTCCTCGCTGCCATAGCTCAGCCACTGCTCGAGGCTGAGGCCGTTGCCCTTCGACTTCGAAATCTTCTCGCCCTTTTCGTCGAGGAACATTTCGTAGATCAGTCCTTCGGGCTTCTGCCCGCCGAGCGCGCGCGCGATCTTGCCCGACTGTACGCCGCTGTCGGTCAGATCCTTGCCGTACATCTCGTAATCGACGCCCAGCGCGACCCAGCGCATCGCCCAGTCGACCTTCCACTGCAGCTTCGCGCCCCCGCCGAGGATCGAATGCGTGATTGTCTCGCCCTCGTCCTCGAACGAGACGAGACCCTTGTCGGCATCGACCACGGTCACCGGGACCTGCAGCACGATCCCCGACTTGGGGCTGACCGGCAGGATCGGCGAATAGGTCGCGGCGCGTTCGGCGCGCAGCGTCGGCAGCATGATGTCGAGAATGTCCTGATTGTGGCGGAGGACATTCTTCAGCGCCTCGTCGAACGCGCCCGACTTGTAACGCTCGGTCGAGCTGACGAATTCATAGTCGAAGCCGAAACGGTCGAGAAACTCGCGCAGCATCGCATTGTTATGATGCGCGAAACTTTCATATTTGCCGAACGGATCGGGGATCGCGGTGAGCGGCTTGCCGAGATGCGTGGCGAGCATCTCCTTTTGCGGCACATTGTCGGGAACCTTGCGCAGGCCGTCCATATCGTCGCTGAACGCGACAAGGCGGGTCGCCGCGCCGCCGGTCAAAGTCTCATAGGCGCGACGGACCATCGTCGTGCGCAGCACTTCGTTGAAGGTACCGATATGCGGCAGGCCCGAGGGGCCATAGCCCGTCTCGAACAGCACGGGATCGCCGCCCGGCTTGCCCTGCGGATAGCGTTTGACCAGCTTGCGCGCTTCCTCGAACGGCCAGGCCTTGGACGTTTGCGCAGGTTCGCGCAGCGAAGGGTGAAGGTGCAAGTCAGTCATGCGGGGCGCCATAGCCGCAAGATAGCCCGATGGGAAGAAGGGCGGAAAACTGCGCAACTTTACTCGCGATTCGGGTTTCCGTGCGATTTGGCAGCAGCTCTTTCCGGTCCCCCGGAACTGGCCGAAAACCGGGTAACTTCACACGGGAATCACCGACACCGTATGGCTCGACCGCGCTTAAAGACACAAAGGTCACGCATGCACGCATCCATTTTGTGTCCTTTGTCGCTTTAAGAAGAAGGGCGGCGATCGGTAGCATCGGGCAGTATCAAGCATGCCGTTGCAATATAGGAAAGCCGATAGTTCGGCCCCGCCCTGCCGATACCGCCCCTCCCGATTCAGCCCCGCGGCTGGATTGCCGGCATGAAGCTGCTCCGGCGCAGCAACGCCGCCGACACGAGCGACACGATGAGCGCGACCGGCAATATCTCGGTCAACGTCAGCGCCATGCGGAAGAGCGGGTTCTTATACTGTTCGGCCATCGCGCCCATCTCCGACGAGAATTTGGCGATCTCGGCCGCCGATTTGCCCGCGGCGCGCATATCCTCGATGCTCGAGGCGATATATTCGGCCATGAAGGTCCCGCCGGTCCGCCACATATAGACTTCCCAGCCGAGCACATAGAACAGCCCCGAAACGAGCCCGATGCCGAGCCCGACCCCGAAGGCCCGCCAGAACCCGATCACCCCGCCCAGTTCGACGTCGCGATAGCGCTTTACCCCGACGAAGACGAAAATGAGCGCGACCAGCATCGACAGATAGCCGGCGACCATCCCCATCGCGCCATGGTCGGCGAGGAAGCTGATGTTGATGACCATGCCGATAACGACGATGACGCCCGAAATCGCGCCATAGACTGCGATGATCCTGCCCATGATTAGTCTCCCCTTGCGGATGAATGCCATGCGAGGAGAGGCGGAACAACGGCCGAAATCCATCGCCCAAACGGGTGATTTGGGGTGTTTCGCCCAATTTTACGGCAATATGTCGAGCGTTCGCGCCTTCTGCACCGCCTGCGTGCGGCTGGCCACCGCCAGCTTCTCGTAAATCCGCGCAACGTGCGTTTTCACCGTATTGGGAGAAATATCGAGCTGCCGCGCGATGACCTTGTTCGCATGGCCCGCCGCCAGCATCGCCAGCACTTCGCACTCACGCGCGCTGAGCCCCAGCGCCGCGATCGCGGCATCGTTCCGCGCGAAGGCTCGCCGCGGCCGCGCGGTCAGCCGGTTGCCCACCCAGACGCCGAGCGCGACGCAAACGACCGCGATGCAGGCGATGTAGAATTCCGCCGACCAGCGGTGAACGACATGCTTGTAGTTCAGCCATTCGAGCAAGAACGCCGCCGCCGCGAGCGCAAGGCCATAGAGGATGATCGGGCGCGCCATATGCCGGATAGATCATCGTCAGCCGGGCGTTGCAAGATCGCGCGCTATCAGCCCTCCCACCCTTTCACGCTATCGGCGACGACGTGGAAATCGACGAGCACCGCGCCTGCCCGCTCGAAGGTCAGGACGACGGGTACGCTTCCGCCCGCCGCAAGCGGCTTCGTCGTCCGCATCAGCATCAGATGCAACGGCGTTCCGGGCTTGATCTCGCTTCGTGCGCCCGGCGCGATCATCAGCGGCCAGTCGCGCTCCATCGACGTTTTTCCGTGCTGCCGGACGACGCGGTGCAGCTCGATCGCGCCCGCGCAGGTGCAGCGAGCCGACAGCAGCCGATCGGGCGCCGTCCCGCCGTTCGTGATCGCGACATAGGCGGCGACATCGGCATCGGCCGACGGCGAATCGCGAACGATCGCGCGCGAAATGCGAAGCTGGCCGGCGGCGAGCGTTCCCGGTGCGGGTGCCGGGCCGGCGGCGGCGAAGCGCATCGCAAAGAGCGGCGCCCACGCCTCGCCGTCGCGCCGGTCGGTTCGGGCCGAATAGCCGCCCGTGTCGAAGCGCCATACCGTACGAAGCGCCATCGCCTTTCCGTCGGAGCCGACATGGCTTTCGTCGGCGAAATCGAACCCGCCTTCGACGCGAACGGCGCTGCCGCTGCTGGTGCTGCCGTCGTTCGCATAATAATGATAGCGGATCGTCTTCGCCGCGGCGTCCCAGCGATAATAGCTGACCCCGCCATAGGGTTCGGCGCCGCCGCTGACGACGTGCCGGTCTTCGATATAATTGTCTCGCTCGACCGCACGGAAGCAGTGCGTATCGCGCGCCGTGCCGCCCGGGAATTCGGCGGTCCAGCATCGGCCGATCAGCGGCGCAAAGGCCGCGGCGAGATCGCCGTCCTGCGCCAGCGCGGGAACCGGCGCGAACAGACAGGCCGCCGCCAATGCCGATACGAGTTTCACGCCCATCGCCGCCTCCGCTCCAGACAGCGGAAGCGTAGTCTTGATTGAACGATCAATCAAGATGGGACGATATTCGTCGGGACGATCATCGTTACGGGAAAATTTACCATGACGGGTTTAGCATCGCGCCATGACGAACTTCCGCCCCCCCACGGCCCGCAGCCACAACCGCACCCCGGTCTCGATCGACGTCATGGTGAATGGCGTGCTCAACTTCGTCGACGGACAGATCACCGACCTGTCCGAAGGCGGCGCGCGCATCGACGGTCCGAGCCTGCCCGCGCGATCGCGCTGCGAAATCCATTATGCGGGCGAAGTCACCTATGCGGTGGTCATGTGGTCCGAATTCGACCGCATGGGCGTTCGCTTCCCCTATGACCTGACGCACGGCGCGCTGTACAATGCGCTGGAACGCGCACGCGGTCAAACCCTCGCTGCCTCCGCACAGGTGTTCCGCACTATGCGTCCGGCAACCTTCGGGCGCCGCGGGACTAATTGATCCGTAATGGAATAAGCCGTTCGCCCTGAGCTTGTCGAAGGGCCGCACTTTCCCCTACCCATCTCTCGATGGGCTTTTGGACCTATATGCTGCATTGCCGCGGCGGCGTTTTCTATACTGGCTACACAGACAATTTGCCGCGCCGCATCGGCGAGCATCAATCAGGCCTTATCGCGGGCTTCACGTCCAGCAAGCTTCCCGTGGTTCTCGTCTGGAGCCAGGAGTTCTCGACCCGATTTGAAGCACTCGAAGCGGAACGGCGTATCAAAGGGTGGAGCCGCGCCAAGAAAATGGCCTTGATACGTGGCGACTGGGAAAGAATTTCAGCATTGGCAAAAGGCAAAAACCGTCCTTCGACAGGCTCAGGACAAACGGCTTAGAGATACGTACCGCGCGTGGCGGCCTTGCCGCGTTCGCCTTTTGTCCCTAGCGTGCGCGGATGCTTCCCCGCGTCGATCCCCTGGCCCTGCCCGCGCTTCATGCGAGCCATGTCGGCATCTGGATTGCCGATCCGGCGGGGCGCGTACAGCGCGTCGGGCGCGGCGAAGCGATCGCCGCGGTCGCGGCGACGCCCCACCTGCTGCTCAACGCGACGCTGACCGGCGACCGGCTCGGATATCCGGAGCTGTCGGGGCTGGACCTGCTCGAGCTCTTCGCCTTTCTCTATCCCGCACGCTTTGCGGTGCCGACCCCGGCGGGGCTCGCCGCGGCGGCCGGGATCGAGGCGCCGAACGCGGAAGCCGATATCGCGCGCTTTCTTCGCGAGGCGGCCGCGGCGATGCTCGCGAGCCTCGACGATCCCGACTGGCCCGAGCGCGAAGGCGCGTGGCACGCCCTGCAGTCACTCGGCCGCCAGCGCTGGCCATGGGCGTCGCTGATGCAGTCGCGGCTCGGTCCGCCCGACAAGGCTGACCGCTGGCTCTTTGCGAAGCTGCCCGAATGGGAAGAGGTGCCGCCACGGCCGCAGCCACGGCAGGTGACGGTCAATCCCGACGACGTCCGCGCGCGGCTCGACCGGCTGACCGGCGACGGTGCCGAGCGCCGCGCGGGGCAACAGGACTATGCGCGGGCGGCCGCAGCGATCTTTGCGCCGCGCGAGCGCAAGGACACACCGCAGATGCTCGTCGCCGAGGCGGGCACCGGGATCGGCAAGACCTTGGGCTATCTCGCGCCCGCGAAGCAGTGGATCGACCAGTCGGCGGGCGCCGTGTGCATTTCGACCTTCACCAAGGCGCTGCAGCGTCAGCTCGCGCGCGAGACCGAGAAGCTCTATCCCGACGCCGCGACGCACCGCGAGAAGGTGGTCGTGCGCAAGGGCCGCGAGAATTACCTCTGCCTGCTCAATCTGGAGGATGCGCTGCAAGGCGGCTTCTCGGGCCGCGCCGCGATCCTCGCGCAGCTGGTCGCGCGCTGGGCGGCGTATACGCGCGACGGCGACATGGTCGGCGGCGACCTGCCCGGCTGGCTGCCCGCGCTCTTCCGCCGCAACGGCACCACCGCGCTGACCGACCGGCGCGGCGAGTGCATCTATGCGGGCTGTCCGCATTTCCGGAAATGCTTCATCGAGCGCTCGGCGCGCGCGGCGACGCAGGCCGATATCGTCATCGCCAACCATGCGCTGACGATGGTGCAGGCCGCGCGGCCACGCGATGGCGGCGCTCCCGCGACACGGTTGATCTTCGACGAGGGGCATCATCTGTGGGATGCCGCCGATTCGATGTTCGCGGCGGCGCTGACGGGGCAGGAAGCGGTCGAGATCCGCCGCTGGGTGCTCGGCCCAGAGGGCAAGTCGCGCGGGCGGCGGCGCGGGCTTGCCGCGCGGCTCGCCGACGTCGCGAGCTATGACGAGGCAGGCGACAAGGCGATCCAAGCGGCGGTCCAGGCGGCAGGCGAGCTGCCCGGCGAAGGCTGGCTAGGCCGCATTTCCGAAAACGAACCGTGGGGCGCGATCGAGCGGCTGCTCGTCGCGGTGCGCGCGATGACCTATGCGCGCAGCGTCGATACGCGGACGGGCGACAGCGGCTACGGCCTCGAAACCGAACTCGCCGATCCCGATCCCGAACTGGTGACGGCCGCCGCCGGCGCGAGCGATGCGATCGAGGCGCTGCTCCGCCCGTTGCTGACGCTCGGCAAGCGGCTCGACACGCTCGTCGAGGATCCGCCCGACTGGCTCGACGGACAGGCGCGCGCGCGCGTCGATGGCGCGCGCAACAGCCTCGGCACGCGGATCGACACGCTGGGAGCATGGCTCTCGCTGCTCGGGCGCGTCGGCGGACCCGCCGATCCCGATTTCGTCGACTGGCTCGCGGTCGACCGATACGACGGGCGCGAGTTCGATCTGGGTCTCCATCGCCACTGGCTCGACCCGGCGCGGCCGGTTGCCGACGTCGTCTACCGGCCGGCGCAGGGCGTGCTCGTGACCTCGGCGACGCTGCGCAGCGGGCCGGGATGGACCGAAGCCGATATCCGCACCGGCGCGCGCCATATCGACGGCGGCGTCCAGCATTTCGCGGTGCCGAGCCCGTTCGACTATGCCCGCCAGTCCGAGGTGCTGATCGTCACCGACATCCCGCGCGGCGACCTGCCCGCGCTGGCAGGCGCATACAGCCGGCTGATCGAGGCATCGGGCGGCGGCGCGCTGGGGCTGTTCAGCGCGATCCGGCGGCTTCGCATCGTCCACGCGCGCATCGCCGACCGCCTCGCACGGGCGGGCCTGCCGCTCTATGCGCAGCATGTCGATCCGCTCGACACGGGCACGCTCGTCGACATCTTTCGCGCTGATCCGCACGCATCGCTGCTCGGAACCGATGCGCTGCGCGACGGGGTCGACGTCCCCGGCGATTCGCTGCGGCTCGTCGTGATGGAGGGGGTGCCGTGGCCGCGCCCGACGATCCTGCATGCCGCGCGCCGCGCCGCGCAGGGCGGCGGCGCGTATGACGACAGCGTCATCCGGGCGCGCATCGGGCAGGCCTTCGGCCGCCTGATCCGCCGCGCCGACGATTTCGGACAATTCGTCATGCTGTCGCCGAGCTTCCCTTCGAGGCTGCTCGGCGCGTTCCCCGAAGGCACCCCGATCCGGCGGCTGTCGCTCGACGAGGCGGTCAATCATGTCGCCGCGGCGAATGTCGAGCAGCGAAAAACCGCATATCCCGCCTTTTCACCGTCATGAGATTGCGGCACAGAGCATTTGATTGAGGGGATCGAAGGCAACGCGGGGAGCGTTTTTTTGAAGACTTTGACCATCCTGCGGCACGCGAAATCGGGCTGGGACGTGCAGGTCGAGCGCGATTTCGACCGGCCGATCAATGCCCGCGGCCGCCGCGGCGCCGAGCTGATCGGCCAATATGTCCGGCGCCAGGCGATGCCGGTCGACCGGATCGTGGCCTCGCCCGCGGTGCGCGTGACCGAGACGCTGGACCTGTTCCAGCCCGCCGCGAACCTCGACGCGATCGAGCCGCACTGGGACCGCCGCATCTATCTCGCATCAGCAGCGACGCTGATCGACGTCATCCACGACATGGGAAAAGACGCAGACAATCTTTTGATATCAGGCCATAACCCCGGCCTCGAAGATCTGGTCCTGATGCTCGTCCCCGAGGCAGGGGGCGGCGCGTTGCGCGAAGCGGTCGAGGAAAAGCTGCCGACATCGGCGCTCGCGCGGCTCGAGATCGATATCGCGGACTGGCGCGATCTCGATGTGAACATGGCGCGTATCGTCGCCTTCATCCGCCCGCGCGACCTCGACCCGGCGCTGGGTCCGGCGATGGACGACGACTGACGCGGATTACGGCGTTTGGGTTGGAAAAGCGGACGGTTTCATCGTTGGCATCCTTTCCAAAGTTCAGGAAAGTTCAGCCCTATGCGCGCCCCGATCCGGACCGTGCGGCGTGGTGCCGGACGCGCGCTACCGTGGCCGCTCCGGCAAGCCGGGCAACGATCGCTTTTCTCCACCGAATGAAAGAGCCGGATGAAGGTTGGCTTGGCCATATAATGTAGGAAAGGGCTTTTTTGGCGCCGGCTTTGGGGTGGGGAGCGGATGTCGCCTCCTTTCCCTTCGTCATCCCGGACTTGATCCGGGATCCATGACTTCGGCGCTGCTATGGACCCCGGATCAAGTCCGGGGTGACGATGAAGTTGGGGCGCGTCTCACGTGATCCCCGGCGAAAGCCGGGGTCCAGAGCGTAACAACTTGGCGTCGGCTTCCCATCGCTCTGGACCCCGGCTTTCGCCGGGGATCACGTCAGCTATCGCCCGAAATCGATCGTCAGCCGCCGCGAGCTCAACCCAGCGCGGCGACGAGCCGCTGACGCAGCGCGATCAGGGCTTCGACCGGGATCCCGTCGCCGGCCGCCGTCGGCACCACGGGAGTGGCGACGGTCGGCGAAATCGGTTCCGCGCGCACCGCAGCGCCCGTCTCCGACAGCGCCTTTCGCGCACCCTCGACGGTGAAGCCCTTCACATGGAGCAGATGATGAATGCGCTCCGCGAGCGCGACATCCTCGGCTCGGTAATAGCGCCGCCGTCCCGACCGCTGGAGCGGACGGAGCTGCGGAAAGCGCGTTTCCCAATAGCGAAGCACGTGCGTCGGAACGCCGATGCGGTCCGCGAGTTCGCCGATCGCGAGCATAGCGCCGGCGGACTTGCCGCCGTCGCTTCGATTATCGAATTCCGGCATATCCAATATCCTGGGCCAAATCCCGAGATGGACCCGGTTATTTACCGGCGACGCGCGCGCGCATCGACTGGCTGGCGCGGAAGGTCATCACGCGCCGCGGCAGGATCGGCACTTCGATGCCGGTCTTCGGATTGCGGCCGATGCGTTGCGCCTTGTCGCGCAGGACGAAGGTACCGAAGCCCGAAATCTTCACATTCTGTCCGTCGGCAAGCGCATTCGACATATGGTCGAGGATCGATTCGACGATCGTCGCCGACTCGTTGCGCGAAAGACCGATCTGCTGATTGATCCGCGTCGCAATGTCCGCGCGCGTAAGCGTACCTGCTGCCATGACGTTCCCTTCCCCTCCAGAAGCAGATTCAAACAAGGTTCCCGGAAGGCCCCCACCATCACGAGTCCCGCGCGCAATGTAACAAAAGCGAATTAATCCGCCAATCTGAAAAGGATGGAGCGAAGAGTTGATGCGGCGAAGCCGCAATCAGACGCGAAGGACTGCCGCGCCCCAAGTAAAACCGCCGCCCATCGCCTCCAGCACGACCAGATCGCCGCGCTTGATACGCCCGTCGCGTACCGCCAGATCGAGCGCCAGGGGAACCGATGCCGCGGACGTGTTCGCGTGCTGATCGACCGTGAGCACGACGCGTTCGGCCGGCAAACCCAGCTTTTTCGCGGTCGCGTCAATGATCCGCTTGTTCGCCTGATGCGGCACGACCCAGTCGATGTCCTCGGCCTTGAGCCCCACGTCTTGCATCACTTCGCCGAGCACATTGGCAAGGTTGGTGACCGCATGGCGGAACACTTCGCGGCCCTGCATGCGGACATGGCCGACGGTGCCGGTGGTCGAGGGGCCGCCATCGACATAGAGCATGTCGCAATATTGCCCCTCGGCATGGAGGCGCGTCGCAAGGATGCCGCGATCGTCCTCGACCTCTTCGGCCGACAGCACGACCGCCCCCGCCCCGTCGCCGAAGAGGACGCAGGTGGTGCGGTCTTCCCAGTCGAGGATGCGGCTGAACGTCTCGCTGCCGATGACGAGCGCATGCCGCGCCGCGCCGGTGCGCAGCATCGAGTCGGCGACCGACACGGCATAGAGAAAGCCCGAGCAGACCGCCGCGACGTCGAAGGCGATGCAGTCGGGCGCGCCGAGGATCGCCTGCACCTTCGTGGCGCTCGCCGGGAAGGTGTTGTCGGGGGTCGCGGTCGCGACGATGATCAGCCCGACGTCGGAGGCTTCGAGACCGGCGGCCTTCAGCGCTTCCTGCGCAGCCGCGGCGCCGAGCGTCGCGGTCGTCTCGTCGGGTTCGGCGATGTGGCGGAAGCGGATGCCCGTACGCTCGACGATCCATTCGTCGCTGGTGTCGACGCGTTCGGTGAGTTCGGCGTTCGAAACGCGGGTGCGCGGCAGCGCCGAGCCGGTACCGGCCAGAATCGCGCGCAGGGTCATGCCGCTGCGCCTCCGCGGAAATTGGCGAGATCCTCGGTCACCTGACGCGTAATGTCCTTTTCGATGAGCTCGGCACAGAGGTGGACGCAGTTCGCGACCCCCTTCGCATCGGCGCTGCCGTGGCTTTTCAGCACCACGCCGTTGAGGCCGAGGAACACGGCGCCGTTGTGATTGTTCGGGTCGAGATGATGCTTGAGCAATTCGGTCGCGGGGCGCGAGATCAGGAAACCGATCTTCGAGCGCACCGAGCTGGTGAAGGCGCGGCGGAGCAGGTCGGTCACGAAGCGCGCCGTGCCCTCGATCGTCTTCAGCGCGATATTGCCCGAGAATCCGTCATGGACGATCACGTCGACGTCGCCGCGCGAGAGCTTGTCGCCTTCGATGAAGCCCGTAAATTCCATCGGCAGGCCGTGCGCCTCGCGCAGCCGCGCCGCGGCATCGCGAATCTCGTCGGTGCCCTTCAGCTCTTCGGTGCCGATGTTGAGCAGCGCGACGCGCGGGCGCTCGAGCCCCATCGCGGTGCGCGCATAGGCGGCGCCCATGACCGCGAACTGGATCAAATTGTTGGCGTCGCAATCGGTGTTGGCGCCGAGGTCGAGCATGACGACGTCATTGTCGCCGAGCGTCGGCAGCAGCGCGGCGAGCGCCGGCCGGTCGATTCCCGGCATCGTGCGCAGCGCGAGCTTGGCCATCGCCATCAGCGCGCCGGTGTTCCCCGCCGAGACGGCACCGCCGGCATCGCCGCGCTTCACCGCGTCGATCGCGAGCCCCATCGAGGTGCTCTTCGCCTTGCGGATCGCCTGGCTCGGCTTGTCCTCGCCGGTCACCACGCCATCGGTGTGGATGATGTCCGACGCGGCGCGCAGGTTCGGGTGGTTTTCGAGCGCAGCCTTGATCTGCACCTCGTCGCCGACGAGCAGGAAGCGCAGCCCGTCGTGCTTGTGGCGCGCCATCGCGGCGCCGGCGAGCATCATGCGCACGCCGACGTCACCGCCCATCGCATCGATCGCGATTCGCGGTGTGAGGCTCATCCGAACGCTCTCCGGCTAGGACTTAGGCGCCAGCCACCACTTCGCGGCCGTTGTAGTGGCCGCAGGCGTTGCACAGGTTGTGCGGGCGCTTCAGCTCGCCGCAGTTGGGGCATTCCTGGAAGGCTTCGACCTTCAGGCTGTCGTGGCTACGACGCATGCCGCGCTTCGAGGGCGAGGTTTTTCGCTTGGGAACGGCCATTTTATATCCTGCATTCTTAAATGTTTATACGAATCGGCGAACCCGGACATGTCGTTTCCGTTGCCGGAAATGACTGGCCCGCCCGCCGCGCGATGCTTGTTTCCGCCTGAAAAAGAACAGGAAACCGTCCGCCGGAGGGTGCCTCAACGCCAGTCGGTGTCGGGTGCCGGATCGGGCGCGGCTATAGCGTTTTTGCCCGCAAAGGCAACCCCTGAGGGGAAAGGATGTGCTGCCGCGCCACTTGCCCTGCCCCGCCCGCAATGCCACACCCTCCTCACCGCCGGAACACCGGCCAACGATATGGGGGAAGCCACATGATTATCTTGCCGATCAGCCTGACGATCGCCGCGGGGGCGGCGCTGCTCAATCTCTGGCTCACCGTCCGCGTCGGACGCATGCGCGGCACCGAGAAAGTGTCGATCGGCGACGGCGGCAGCGAGCCGCTGATCCGCCGGATGCGCGCGCACAGCAATTTCGTCGAGAACACCGCCTTCGTGTTGATCCTGCTCGCGCTCGTCGAGCTCGGCATCGGATCGTCGATCTGGCTCTGGGCCGTCGGCGCGCTCTATCTGGTCGGCCGCATCCTCCACGCGCTCGGCATGGACGGGATGATGTGGGGCCGTATGGCGGGCACGGTCATCACGATGCTGACCCAGCTCGGCCTTGCGATCACGGCGCTGTTCATCGTCTATGCGACGCCGGTCAGCTTCAGCTCGAAGATCGTCGAGACCGAAGTCGCCGCACCGCGGTAGATCGATCAAGCCAGAGCGGCGTCGCTGACGTAAGGGTTGGTGCGCCGCTCCTGCGCGAAGCTGCTGTGCGCGCCATGCCCCGGCAGAAAGATCGTGTCGCCGCCGAGCGGCCACAGCTTCTGCGTGATCGAATCGAGCAGCTGCTGGTGGTTGCCGCGCGGAAAATCGGTGCGGCCGATCGAACCCTGGAACAGCACGTCGCCGACGATCGCGAGCTTCGAGGGGCCGTGATGGAAGACGACATGGCCCGGCGTATGTCCGGGGCAATGGATGACGTCGATCTCGAGATTGCCGACGGTCACCTTGTCGCCGTCGACGAGCCAGCGGTCGGGCTCGAACGGCTCGCCCTCCATCCCGAAGCGTTCGCCTGCGGTCGCGAGCCCCTCGATCCAGAAGAGGTCGTCCTCGTGCGGGCCCTCGACGGGGACGCCGAGTTCCTTCGCGAACACCCCCGCCTGTCCGCAATGGTCCATGTGGCCGTGGGTGACGAGGATCTTCTCGATCTCGACCCCCGTCTGACGAATCGCCTCGCGCAGTTTGGGGAGGTCGCCGCCCGGATCGACGAGCGCGCCCCGATTGGTCTCGGTGCACCAGAGCAGCGTGCAATTCTGCTGAAAGGCGGTGACGGGCACGATCGCGGCGCGCAGCGGAGGATTGGGAGCGTTCATGCGCCCGATGTGGTCAAAGCGCGGGAGTTTGGCAAGCCCGGCGCCGCTCAGCGCAGCGTCATCGTGTCGCCTTCGACATTCACGGCGTCGAGCTTCGCGAGATAACTCTGGCCCAGCAGCGACACGCCCATGTCGGCGTCGATCACCGCCGCCTCGACACGGCGCACCTCGATCCCGTCGATGTCGATGCTGTCGAGCATCACGACGCGCATCGGGACGTCGCCGCCCGCTGTTTTCGCCATGCCGAGCACGGGCAGCCGGTCGACGTCGATTCCGATCGCCTCGGCATCGCGGCGGGTGAGCGCGACGACCGAGGCGCCGCTGTCGACCATCATCCGGATATTCGTGCCGTCGACATCGGCGTCGGCATAGAAATGCGAGTCGGCGGCGCGCCCCAGCCTGACTTCGCCCGATGCGGAGCGACGCGACGAAGGCGTCTCGTCCGCGGCGGCGCCGCTGCCGTGCGTGCGCGCCTGCGTCGTCCAATTGTCGTTCGCGGGATCGGAGGACGCGGCGGCCGCGACGGGGCCGGTCTGGCGCGTCGCCATCCCGCCCACGGCGATCGAGCCCGCCGCAATGACCGCCGCCAAAGTGATGAAGCGTCCCAGCATGCGCGCATTCTAGCCCGCCGTGGTTTGGGAATGGTTAAATCGGCGGCGCGTCCGCGGCCTGTTCGATGAACGCGCGCCACGTGGGCGTTTCCCCCCGCACGCTGTAAGCAATGCGCGCGCAGGCATAGGGGCGGCCGGGCGCATTGTCGGCCTCGGCAGCGGTTGCGGGCCATTCGCCGTCGCCCTGCGACGACCAGCAGACGATGGCCTCCGCCTCGGGCCGCGCGGCGATCGCCGCCTGCTCGCCGGCGTCGAGCGTCGCGGGCGTCCATCCCAGGATCCTGCGATATGTGACGCCCTTGGCGAACAGCGCGTGGCGGAACGGGCTATGCCGATCGCTGAGCAGCGATTTCACCCGCTCGCGATCGGGCGCGCCGAGCCACCGACCACCGAGCATCGGCGACCAGCGACCTTCCTCCCCGGAACGGAGCGCGGGCAACAGTTCGTCCGCTGCTGCCCCGAACCGTGCAGTCCATGGCGAATCGGCGGCCAGCGGGGCGAGCGCCGCCAGTGTGGGCGCGTCCTCGGGCGTCATCGGAACGAGCGGAGTTTCGGCGGCGAGGGCCGGCGAGGCGAAAGCGGCGGCAAGCGCCGACAGGGTCAACAGAGCGCGCATGGCCGTCAGACTATCACGCCGGCGTGCACCTGTCATGAACCGGCGGCCGCAAGCGCCTCGCGCATCCAGCCGGGCGCCGCGGCGGGGTCGATCGCTTCGGCACGCCGATGCTCGATCGACCAACCGAAGTCGGGCCAGGCGACGATCTGGCGCATTGCATCGGCGTCGCCGATCGGCACGACCACCAGGCGCCGGTTGACCTTTTGCCGCCAGTTCATCCGCGCGGTATTTTCCTGGCCCACATAGCAGCCCTTGGTGAAGCTGACGCCGTTGAGCTCTGCGGCGTTGCATTCGAGCCAGAGCGTCGTCCCGTCGCCAAGCTCGGCGCGCCCCTCGGTGACGCCCAGCGACAGGCGGTGCGCCTTCCATTCGGCATCGACACCCTCCCCGTCATCGGCGGGCGCGAGCCAGCGCTGACCCAGGTCGGCGAGGCGCGGATCGACGACGCCCAGGTCGCCTTCGCTCGCCCAGTGGACGGCGAGCCCTTCTTCGCGCCCGATCGTGATCGCCCGGCGCAGGCGATAGAGCGTCAGCCGTTTCGCCAAACCGTCGGCGGCTTCGGCCTCGCAGTCGATCAGGACGTCCTCTTCGTCGCCCCAGATCAGGAAATCGAACAGCACCTTCCCCTGCGGGGTCAGCAGCGCCGCCCAGACCGGCAGATTGCCCGAGACATCGTTAGTGACGAGGCCCTGCAGAAAGCCGGGCACATCCTCGCCGGATAGACGGATCAGGGCGCGGTCGTTGAGGGTGGTATTGGCCATGCCGATAATCTAGGGACGCCCCAGCCAAAGCCAAGCCCCACTATCGATGAGTCTCCCGATGACCGACCGCCTGACGATCCGCCGCCCCGACGACTGGCACGTTCACCTTCGCGACGGCGCGATGCTCGATCATGTCGCGCAGTATACGGCGCGCCAGTTCGCGCGCGCGATCATCATGCCGAACCTGTCGCCGCCGGTGACGACCGCGAGCGAGGGTGCGGCGTATCGCGAGCGTATCCGCGCCGCGGTGCCGAACGACATCGACTTCACCCCGCTGATCGTCGCCTATCTGACCGATGCGAGCGATGCCGATGAAATGGCGCGCGGCCATGCGGAGGGCGTGTTCACCGCCGCGAAGCTCTATCCCGCGCATGCGACCACAGGCAGCGCGCACGGCGTCACCGACGTCGCGAACATCATGCCCGTGCTCGAGCGCATGGCCGAAATCGGCATGCCGCTGCTCATCCACGGCGAGGTCACCGACCATGACGTCGACATCTTCGACCGCGAGGCGGTGTTCATCGACCGCATCCTCGCGCCGCTGGTCGCGAAGCTGCCGCGGCTCAAGATCGTCTTCGAACATATCACCACGTCCGAGGCCGTCGCGTTCGTGAAGAGCGCCCCCGCCAACGTCGGCGCGACGATCACCCCGCAACATCTGCACATCAACCGTAACGCGATGCTCGTCGGCGGCATCCGCCCGCACGCCTATTGCCTGCCCGTGGCGAAGCGCGAGCAGCATCGTCTCGCGGTGCGCGCCGCCGCGGTGTCGGGATCGCCCAAATTCTTTCTCGGTACCGACAGCGCGCCGCATGCGGTTCATACGAAGGAAGCCGCGTGCGGCTGTGCGGGGATCTTCAACGCGCCTTATGCGCTCGAAAGCTATATCGCAGTGTTCGACGAGGAAGGCGCGCTCGACAAATTCGAAGGCTTCGCCAGCGAGCATGGCCCGAACTTCTATGGCCTGCCGCTAAACGGCGGCACGATAACGCTGGAGCGCGGCGAGACCGTGGTGCCGGACACCATCGGCGAGGTCGTCCCTTTCCATGCCGGCGAAACGCTCGGCTGGCGGCTGGTTTAGGCGATCTCGACCATCCGGTCGGCGCGCATCTTGCGCCACATGTCGAAGCTGAACACCGCGATGCTCGCCCAGATCAGCAGGAAGCAGACGAGCTGTGCGGGTTTCAGCGGTTCGTGGAACACGAACAGGCTGAGGATGAACGCGATGCTGGGCGCGAGATATTGCACGAAGCCGAGCGCGGCATAGCTCATCCTGCGCGCCGCCGTCGCGAAGAGCAGCAACGGCACCGCCGTCACGACGCCGCCCGCCGTCAACAGCAGGCTGATCGACATGTCCGATCCGAAGCCGCGCCCGTCGTCCACGACCCAGAGATAAAAGGCCGCTGCGGCGAGCGAAGGCAGCAACAACACCGTCGTCTCGATCGCGAGCCCGGGCAGCGAGCCCACGGGCACGATCTTGCGGATCAGGCCATAGGTGCCGAAGCTCAGCGCAAGCGTCAGGCTGATCCACAGCGTGTCGAGCGCACCTGCGAGCAGGATCGCGACGCCGATCCCCGCGATGACCACCGCGACGAGCTGTAACCGCGACAAGCGCTCGCCGAGGAAAAGCATCCCCAGCATCACGTTGATCAGCGGGTTGAGATAATAGCCCAGGCTCGCGGCGAGGACATGGTCGCTGAAGATCGCATAGATATAGACGAGCCAGTTGACGGCGATCAGCACCGAACTCGCAAGCAGCAGCCGCAGCGTCCGCCAATCCTTCAGCGCGGCCAGATAGTCGCCGATCTGGCGGCGGAAGGCCATGATGACGAAGCACAGCGGCAGCGACCAGACGATGCGCTGCGCCAGCACCTCGGCCGGCGGGACGCTCGTCAACAGCTTGAAGAAGAGCGGAACGAAGCCCCAGATGCCATAGGCCGCGAGCGCATAGGGCAGCCCGCCCTGATCGCTCCCCGAAGGAGCCGGTGCCGGTGCCATGATCGCGCGCCGCTTCGTGGTCAGATGATGCCGCCGCCGAGCATCAGGCGTACCACGCCGATGACGATGACGACGATATTGAGGTTCCGCCCGGAGGTCCGATCCGACATCGCGCCGAGCGCGAGCCCCACCACGGCGATCGGCACGATGACCCAGTTCGCCCAGCCGAGCAGCGGGATGAACGCGAAGACGGCCAAAATCAGCGCGATAACGCCGATGACGATCGAGGTGATGTTGAGCATGGACGGGTTGTCGCACGGGCGCGGCCGACCTTCAAGAGGCTTTCAGCTCATCGACGGATGCACTCGCTTCGTCTTGTTGTTTCAGGTTCATGCAACGGCTCGGCGGCCCGGCTCGTTTTCCCACTCGAAGCACCTAGTCCCCATGGGAATGAGGTGCCCGCACCAGGAAAGGATAAGATAATGAAGACTCTGACCAAAGGCCTGATGGGCATGTTCGTCGCCGCAAGCGTCGTCGGAACCGCCCCGGCCTATGCGGGCCTGTCGAGCGCGGCCCCGACGCAGGGCTATAGCAAGTCGGACGATAGTGCGGGTTTCTACCGCAAGAAGGACCGCCGCTACTATGCCTCGCGCGACCAGCGCGTCAACGGCAACACCCGCGTGTGGCGCGGCGATGACGGTCGTTACTATTGCAAGAAGGACAATGGTACGACCGGCCTGCTGATCGGTGCCGCCGTGGGCGGCCTCGCGGGTCACGAAATTGCCGGCAACGGCGACAAGCTGCTCGGCACGATCATCGGTGGTGGCGCCGGCGCGCTCATCGGCCGCGAAATCGACCGCGACAAATATCGCTGCCGCTAAGCGACAGGAAACCGTCGCAGGTGTGGGTTCGAGACCCCTCCACCTGCACCATGTGATGGCGAGGGCGCCGATCGGAAGGTCGGCGCCCTCAACCCTATGCGGTCAAGCGATTCTCCCTCTGCCTTCTCGTCACCCCGGACTTGATCCGGGGTCCATTCGCGCGCCCGCCGGATCAATGGATCGCGGATCAAGTCCGGGATGACGAGGCGCAGTGGCGCGCTTGCCCCCCGCGCAATCTTCCCGCACAAGCGCGTCGCAATCGCTGCGGGAGAGAGAAGATGTTGAACGGCCCCCTGCTCGTCACCGAACGGCTGATCCTGCGTCCGCCCTCGGCCGAAGACTTCGAAGGCTTCGCCGAAATGTGCGCCGAAGAGGACACGATGCGCTTCATCGGCGGCGCGTGCCCGCGGTCGCAAGCCTGGCGGATGTGGTGCACGCTCGCAGGCGCGTGGCATATCCGCGGCTTTTCGATGTTCTCGGTCATCGAGCGCGCGACCGGCGAATGGGTCGGCCGCCTCGGCCCGTGGGAGCCCGAAGGCTGGCCCGCGCCCGAGATCGCTTATGGCGTCCGCGCCAAGTTCGCGGGCACGGGCTATGCGTTCGAAGGCGCCGTCGCGACTTGCGACTTCGCGGTCGAATTCCTGAAATGGCCCGAGCTGATGCACAGCATCGACCCGGCGAACACACGCTCGCAGGCGCTCGCCAAGCGGCTCGGCGCGACAAACAGCGGCCCGACCCGGCTCCCCGCCCCCTTCCAGGACGCGCCGGTCGATGCGTGGACGCAGAGCGCCGATGCGTGGCGGGTCAAGCGCAAGGAGTTCAAGCTGTGAGCGATCATCATATCGACCCCGAACGCGCGCAGTTCGACGCCTTCAAGGCGCTCCCGCGCGACACGAAAATCCACATGCTCAACCTCGTCCGCTTCAAGGACAAGGCGACCTATCCCGCCGGCCACGCGCTCGCGGGTGCCGGTCTCAGCGGTGCCGAGGCTTATGCCAACTATGGCACCGACAGCGGCCCGGTCTTCCAGCGCGTCGGCGGAAGCATCGTCTGGCGCGGCTCGATGGAGGCGATGCTGATCGGTCCCGACGGCGAACGATGGGACGCGATGTTCGTCGCCGAGTATCCGAACAGCGGCGCCTTCATGGAGATGGTCACCGATCCGGTGTATCGTCAGGCGGTGATCCACCGGCAGGCCGCGGTCGAGACCTCGCGCCTGATCCGCACCGCGCCGGGGCTGATTCCGTCTCGCTCCGGCACAGTTTTCGGCTAACAAAGTCTTACCCGTTAACGCATTTTATTTGCGCCTTTTTAACCAGGATCAGGCATTCCGGGAGCGATATTAAGGGAGTGTTAGCTATGATCGTGCGGGGAAAATGGCTGGTTGCCGGATTGCTGATCGCGACCGCGCCGCTGGCGGGCTGCCGCGACAATCCTGACGCCAAGGCCGATCTCGCGCCGCTCGACGATGGGCTGACGAACAGCGATCCGGCGGTCAAGGGCGCGCTCGAAGACAAGATCATGGTCGACCCGAAGCTGACGGGTCAGGCGAACAAGAATGCCGCGGGTCCGGGCAACAAGCCCGTCGACGGCGGCGTCCCCGGCGTTGCGGGCGGCAAGGCCGCGACCGCTGCCGAAGCCGCCGCGGCGCAGGCTGCGGGCAAGCTGCTCGCCGCGCCGAAGGCCCTGCCCTTCGAGGAAAATTGCGATGGCAATTGCGGCAAGCGTCCGGTCACGATCGGCGGCCTTGCGCGCGACCAGCAGAAGGGAAGCTGCGACGCCAAGCTGACCTATGGCAACGCCTGGGCCGATCGTCTGCCCGCCGCGTTCAAGGTCTATCCGCGCGCGACGCTCCGCGAAGCGGCCGGCGTCGCCGGCGGCAAGTGCAACATCCGCGTCGTCAACTTTCAGACCGCGGCGTCGATGCAGGCGGTGCTCGACTATTATCACACGATGGCGGTCCGCGCGGGCTACACCAGCGACCACCGCGTGAAGGGTGACGAGCATATGCTGGGCGGCACGAAGGGCGATCTCGCCTATGTCGTGATGCTGCGCCGCGACGGCGGGATGACCGACGTCGATCTGGTGGCTTCCGGCGGCAAATAAGCCCCCTCAAACGAACAAAGTGAGAAGGCCCCGGGGGAGAGGGAACCCCGGGGCCTTTTTCACGCGCGACGAAAATCGTCAGACTTTGTTGCCGAGCGCGCCTTCGACCTTGCCCTTCAGGTTCTGGGCTTCGCCCTTGCGCTCCTGCGCTTCGCCTTCGGCGCGCAGGCGTTCGTTGTCGGTCGCCTTGCCGACCGCCTGCTTCGCGTTGCCGGCGGCTTCGTTGGCGAGGCCTTTGGCTTTATCTTTCAGTTCACCCACGGGGGTTCTCCTTGCTGTCGAGGCGGGGAGCGGCCTCGTGCAGGGTAAACGAGCGGGCGCGTGGCACGTTCCGGCATCGCAGGACAAAGCGTTCTGCCTGCAGGATATTCAGCCGTCGCGCGCCGCGATCGCGTCGAGCGCGGCGGGATCGCGGATCGTGATCCGGTTGTAGTCGATCGCGATCAGCCCCGCCTCCTCGAACCCGCGGAGCAGCTTGTTCACGCTCTGCCGCGTGACGCCGAGCATCGCGCCGAGTTGCTCCTGCGGCAGGCGCAGGCCGAGCTCGATCCCCTGCCCGCCCGCAATGCCGTGGATGCGCGCGAGATCGGCGAGCGTTGCGGCCATCCGCTGGTCGAGCGAACCGAGATTATGGTCGCCGAGCAAGCGCAGGCTGTCGCCGTGCCGCGCGCACATCAAGAGCGCGATGTCGCGCCACAGGATCGGTTCGGAATCGAGGATCGCGGCAAAGCTTCCCGCGGGCAGGTGGAGCAGCACGCTGTCCTCATACGCGCGATATTCGTACCGGATCGGCGGATCGTCGAGCAGCCGGACGACCGCGAGGATGTCGGTCGGGCCGTTGATCCCGAGGACGAACTTCTTCCCCGCCGCGGACCCCCGGCTCACCTCGATCTCGCCCGATGCGATCACGAATGCCTCGCGCCTCTCGGGATCATGCGCATAGACTTCGGCGCCGCGCGGATAATATTCGGCGCGCGCGATCGCCGCCAGTTCGGCAAGCCGCGCGTCGGGCCAGCGGGCGAAGAGCGCACAGCGGCGCAGAACGGCGAGACGCTCATCCAGTGGCCATGTCTGCGCTTTGGTCGCCATCCGCCGTCTCCCCGGCGGAGCTTAGGCGCGCCGAAGAAAATTCCCAACAGATTGTCGGCTCGATGACAGACCGGTCGCGGGGAAGCCTCTAACGCGCGGCAGTCCCTGTTCAGGAGTCGCGTTCGATGAAGAGCCTGCTTGCCCTGTTGACGATGGCCGCCGCCTTCCTCTCCGGACCCGCCGCCGCCGCGCCGGTCACCGAAGACGAAGCCTATACGATCGGCATTGAAGCCTACACCTACGCCTATCCGCTCGTGCTGATGGAAACGACGCGGCGCGTCTCGACCAACACCGGTGCTCCCGGCCGGATGCGCGCGCCGGTCAACCAGTTCGGCAACATGAAGACCTACCCCGACGCGACCTTCAAGGACGTCGTGCGGCCGAACGCCGACACGCTCTATTCGTCGATGTGGTTCGACGTCGGCAAGGAGCCGCTCGTGCTGACGCTGCCGAACACGCAGGGCCGCTATCATGTCATCCCGCTGATGGACATGTGGACCGACGTCTTCGCGACGCTCGGCACCCGCACGACCGGCAACGACGGCGGCCTTGCGGCGATCGTCGGCCCGAACTGGAAGGGCACGCTGCCGAAGGGCATGCGTCTGGTCCGCAGCCCGACCGACATGGGCTGGATCATCGGCCGCATCCAGACCAACGGCGCCGCCGACTATGACCATGTCCACGCGCTGCAGGCCGGCCTCAAGGCCACGCCGCTGTCGCGTTGGGGCAAGCCCGAGGTCGCGGCGGCCGCGCCGACGCCGGACGCGTCGGTCGACATGAAGACGCCCCCGGTGCAGCAGGTCGCGCAAATGGCCCCGCAGGCCTTCTTCGCCTCCTTCGCCGAGCTGATGAAGCGCAACCCGCCGCACGCGAGCGATTATTCGATCGTTTTGCGCATGGAACGCCTCGGCATCGTCCAGGGCCAGAGCTTCGACCTGTCGAAGGCCGATCCCGCGGTCCAGCGCGGCCTGATCCGCGCCGCAGCCGACGCCTACCAGCGCATCGTCACCCGCCGGAAGGCGCTGCCGATCCGCAGCGGCTGGGGCGCGATCGGCAGCACCGTCGGCGTCTATGGCAACGATTATCTCGCGCGCGCCTTCATCGGCTTCGCGGGGCTCGGCGCGCTGCCGCCGGAGGAAGCCATCTATCCGATGGCGGCGCTCGGCGACGACGGCAAGCCGCTGACCGGCGCGTCGAACTATGTCCTGCATTTCGAGAAGGACCAGATCCCGCCCGCCGACGCCTTCTGGTCGCTGACCATGTATGGCGAGGACCAGTTCTTCGTCGCCAACCCGATCAACCGTTTCGCGATCGGCGACCGCGACAAGCTCAAGTTCAACGCCGACGGTTCGCTCGATCTCTATATCCAGACCATATCGCCGGGCGCCGACAAGGAAGCCAACTGGCTTCCCGCGCCCGCCGGCCCGTTCACGATGAACCTGCGCCTCTACCTGCCGCAGCGCCGCGCGACCGACGGAAGCTGGACGCCGCCGCCGGTGAAGCGGGTGCCCTGATCCAAAGTCCCTCCTAGATCCGTTCGTGCTGAGCTTGTCGAAGCACCGTCCTTCCCTTCAACGTCAGAAGAAAGAACGGCCCTTCGACAGGCTCAGGGCGATCGGGTTTGAGGTAGCGGGTTAAATCAACCCCGCCAGCGGGCTCGACGGGTCGGCGTAACGACGCAGCCCCATCCGCCCGGCGAGGTACGCATCGCGCCCCGCCTCGACCGCCAGCTTCATCGCGCGCGCCATGCGGATCGGGTCTTTCGCCTCGGCGATCGCGGTGTTCATCAGCACGCCGTCACAGCCGAGTTCCATCGCCACCGCGGCATCGCTCGCCGTCCCGACGCCCGCATCGACGAGCACGGGCACCGAAGCCCCCTCGACGATCAGGCGGATCGTGACGCGGTTCTGGATGCCCAGCCCCGACCCGATCGGCGCGCCGAGCGGCATGATCGCGACCGCGCCCGCATCCTCGAGCTGCTTCGCCGCGATCGGATCGTCGACGCAATAGACCATCGGCAGAAAGCCTTCCTTGGCGAGCACCTCGGTCGCCTCCAGCGTCTCGCGCATGTTCGGATAGAGCGTCTTCGCCTCGCCGAGCACCTCCAGCTTCACCAGATCCCAGCCGCCCGCCTCGCGCGCGAGCCGCAAGGTGCGGATCGCGTCGTCGGCGTTGAAACAACCCGCAGTGTTCGGCAGGTACGTGATCTTCTTGGGATCGATAAAATCCGTCAGCATCGGCGCCGTCGGATCGGACACATTGACGCGGCGCACTGCGACCGTGACGATCTCGGCCCCCGAGGCTTCGACCGCCGCGGCGTTCTGTTCGAAATCCTTGTATTTGCCGGTGCCGACGATCAGCCGCGACGTGAACGTCCGTCCGGCAACACTCCAACTGTCGGTCAACACCCGCCTCCTACGAAATGAACGATTTCCAGCGCATCGCCCTCGGCGAGCATGACATCGGCGAGCGTCGAGCGCGGCACGATCGCACGGTTACGCTCGACCGCGACCTTCTTGACGTCAAGGCCGAGCGAGGCAACCAGATCGGCGATGCTGCCTTCGCGCACCTGCCGGGGTTCGCCGTTGAGAATGACCGAGATCACGCCGGAATCCGCCTCGCTTTGCCTTTTGCCGAGCAGCCCATATAGGGGGAGCGCATTTCGCCGCAACCGAAAGACCGCGCATTGACCGATAAGCCAGTCGTCTATGTCCTGAGTGGCCCGAACCTCAATCTGCTCGGCACGCGCGAGCCCGAGATTTACGGGCACGACACGCTGAACGACATTCACGCGCGCCTCGAAGCGCAGGCCGACGAGTTGGGCCTCCGCGTCGAATGCCGACAGACCAACCACGAAGGCACGCTGATCGACTGGCTGCACGAGGCCTATGTCGCGGGCGCCAAGGCGGTCCTGCTCAACGCCGGCGGCTACACCCACACCTCGATCGCGATCCACGATGCGATCAAGTCGATCAAGGTGCCGGTGATCGAGGTCCATCTGTCGGACCCGATGAAGCGCGAGGAATTCCGTCACATCAGCTATGTCGGCATGGCCGCCGTAGCGCATTTTGCAGGCCATGGCGCGAACAGCTATACGCTGGCGCTGGACGCCGCCGCGCGACTCTGACAAGAGGGCGCATCAAAAAACGGGGTCTGGGCGTTGGAACCGCAACGCCGCAACAACAGGAAAATTCTCATGGGTGACCATAAAGAGCACGGCATCAACATCGATCCGGCTTTCGTCCGCGCACTGGCGGAACTGCTCGACGACACGCAGCTTTCCGAAATCGAGGTCGAGGACGGCGAGCGCAAGGTCCGCGTCGCGCGCACGCTGACCGCCGCCGCTGCGCCCATCGCCTACGCACCGGCTCCGGTCGCCGCACCCGCGGCTGCGGCCCCGGCTGCACCCGCCGCGGTTCCGGCTGCCGCCGCGCCTGCCGCCGACAGCTTTGCCGACGCCGTGAAGTCGCCGATGGTCGGTACCGTCTACCTGTCGCCCGAACCCGGCGCACCGAACTTCGCGACCGCCGGATCGGCGGTGAAGGCCGGCGACACGATCCTGATCATCGAGGCGATGAAGGTCATGAACCCGATCACCGCGCCGACGTCGGGCACGCTCAAGGCCGTGCATGTCGAGAACAGCCAGCCGGTCGAGTTCGACCAGCCGCTGTTCACCATCGGCTGATCCACCCCGATGGCTATTGAAAAGCTCCTGATCGCCAATCGCGGCGAGATCGCGCTGCGCATCCATCGCGCGTGCCACGAAATGGGCATCAAGACCGTCGCGGTCCATTCGACCGCCGACACCGACGCGATGCACGTCCGCTTGGCCGACGAAGCCGTCTGCATCGGGCCGCCCGCCGCGAAGGACAGCTATCTCAATATTCCCGCGATCATTTCGGCCGCCGAAATCACCGGTGCCGACGCGATCCATCCGGGCTATGGCTTCCTCTCCGAGAACGAGCGTTTCGCCGAGATCATCGAAGCGCACGACATGGTCTTCGTCGGGCCGAAGCCCGAGCATATCCGCACCATGGGCGACAAGGTCGAGGCAAAGCGCACGGCGGTCGCGCTGGGCCTCCCCGTCGTTCCGGGGTCGCCGGGTGCGGTGACCTTCAACGAGGAAACCAAGCGCCTTGCCAAGGATATCGGCTATCCCGTCCTGATCAAGGCCGCCTCGGGCGGCGGCGGGCGCGGCATGAAGGTCGTTCCCGACGAGGACAGCCTCGAAAGCCTGATGGGTCAGGCCTCTTCCGAAGCGGCGGCCGCCTTCGGCGATCCCACCGTTTACATGGAAAAATATCTCGGCAATCCGCGCCACATCGAATTTCAGGTGTTCGGCGACGGCAACGGCAATGCCATTCACCTCGGCGAGCGCGACTGCTCGCTCCAGCGCCGCCACCAGAAGGTGCTCGAGGAAGCGCCCTCGCCGATCATCTCGGCCGAGGAACGTGCGCGCATGGGCAAGGTCTGCGCCGACGCGATGGCCGAAATGGGCTATCGCGGCGCCGGCACGATCGAGTTCCTGTGGGAAAATGGCGAATTCTTCTTCATCGAGATGAACACGCGCATCCAGGTCGAGCATCCGGTGACCGAGATGATCACCGGCTTCGATCTCGTCCGCGAACAGATCCGCATCGCCGGCGGCGCGGGGCTGTCGGTCAAGCAGGAAGACCTCGAATTTCGCGGCCACGCGATGGAATGCCGCATCAATGCCGAGGATCCGCGCACCTTCCTCCCCTCGCCGGGCAAGGTGACGAGCTATCACGCCGCGGGCGGCATGCATGTGCGCGTCGATAGCGGACTCTACGCCGGCTATTCGATCCCGCCCTATTACGACAGCATGATCGGCAAGCTGATCGTCTATGGCCGCAGCCGCGAAAGCTGCATGATGCGGATGCGCCGCGCGCTCGAGGAAATGGTGATCGGCGGCGTCAAGACGAACATCCCGCTGCATCAGGCGCTGCTCGCCGACCCCGACGTCATCCACGGCGATTATACGATCAAGTGGCTCGAAGAATGGCTCGCGAGGCAGGACGAGGACGGCGCGGCCTGATATCGGGCCACGCTCCCCCTATTGCGTCACCCCGGCGAAGGCCGGGGTCTCGCCGCCGGTTCCTTAAGCACCGTCGAGATTCCGGCCTTCGCCGGAATGACGAATATGTTTTACCGAAGCGACACCACAAGCGGTAGAGTGTGTGCTAGCTCACTTTAACTAGGGAGAGTTTTTGGCTATGGCCTTCGTCATGGTCAAAACGTCTCTCCTTTCGCTGCGCCCGCTGGCGGCGCTGATGCTCCCCCTGACGCTGTTCGCGGCGCCTGCGTTCGCGCAGGCCGTCAAGGAAGACTCGGTCGTCCTGCAGCCCGACAAGGTCAAGGACGACGCCCCGGTCGTCGAAACCGTCGGCGAAGCCAATCTGCCGAGCTGGTCGGTCGCCAATGCAAGGGCGCTGTTGACCTTCATCAAGACCGTCGGCGACGAAGGCCTGTTTGCGAAGGACTATAATCCCGACGGCCTTCAGGCGGCGATCGACAGCGGCAACCAGATCCAGCTCGACAAGGTTGCAACCGACAGCTTCCTGCTGCTCGCGACGCATATGCGCGACGGCCGCACGCCGAACGCCGCACGCAAGCAGTGGTTCATGACCGACAGCGATGCACAGAACACGCCGCTGATCCCGCTCCTGACCGCGGCGCTGATCGCGGGCAAGGTTCCCGAAGCGCTCGTCGGGCTCGATCCCGTTCATCCCAACTTCGCGGTGCTGAAGGCGTCGCTGAAAACGGCGAAGGCGCCCGCCGACGCCGACGCGATCCGCGTCAATATCGAACGCTGGCGCTGGATGCCGCGCGACCTCGGCGACCGTTACGTCGTCAGCAACGTTCCCGAATATCTGACCCGCGTCGTCCACGGCGGCACGATCATCGCGACGCACAAGGCGGTCGTCGGCAAGGCGACGACCCCGACGCCGCAGCTCAACCCGATGGCGACGGGCATCATCGTCAATCCGACCTGGACGCTGCCGAAGAGCATCATCGCCGAGGGTATCGGCGCGACGATCGCGCGCAGCCCGGCCTCCGCACGTGCGCAAGGCTATACCTGGACCGGCAGCGGCAAGACGCTGTCGGTGGTGCAGCAGCCCGGTGCGAACAACGCGCTGGGCGTGATGAAGATGGAGATGCTCAACCCGCACGCCATCTATCTGCACGACACGCCGTCGAAGGCGGCCTTCAACGCCGCGACCCGCGCGTTCAGTCACGGCTGCATCCGCACCGACAAGGCGCTGCACTTCTCGGGTCTGATGGCGGTCTATTTCGCCGGCCGCAGCCCCGAGGAATTCGGTGAGGCGATCGCCAGCGGCAAGACGACGAAGTTCACCTTCGAACAGCCCTTCCCCGTCTATGTCGCCTATTGGACCGTCGTCCCGAACGCGTCGGGCAAGGGCATCAGCAAGCTCGCAGACATCTATGGCCGCGACGCGCCCGTGGTCGCGAGCTTCGCGAAGCCCGGACGCAACGCCGCGGTACTGATCTCGCCGAACCCGCCGGCTGTCGTGCCGACGGTCGGCGCGCCGATCACGACGGGCGGGCAGTAATTCCCCTCCCCCTTGATGGGGGAGGCAGCGAGACTTGGCGGCTTGCCGCCTAGTCGCAGCGGTGGGGGTGAAGTCCCGGCCTCGCGCAACGGCGCCATGAAGCGCCATCACCCTCATCCAACTTCGCCTAGCCGCTTTGCGGCAAGGCTGCGTATCCTTCCCCCCATCAAGGGGGAAGGAGCCCGATCAATCCGCCGTTTTCGGGATGATCGTGCCCGCACTCGTGCGAATGATATTCTCGGTCCCCGGCAGCGGGTCGGCCGGCGGCATCCGGAACGGCGCCGTAGGCGGAACCGGCGGCGGCACGCTCAGCTTGTCGGCAAAGAGCAAGCGCCCCGGCCCCAGCTTGTAGAGCACCATCGGCAACAGGTCTTCGCCGAAGACGAAGCAGCCTTCGCTGCGCCCGAGCTTGCCCTGCGTCGCGATCAGCGACGGGTCGGCGTACCACGCCCCGTGGATCACGATCGCGCGCATGTCGGCGTTGTTGTTGTCGCGTTCCAGCCCCGCGAGCCGCATCGACGACCCGTTCGAACCCCAATAATAGTCGCTGGTGCGATAGGCGCCGCGCGACGAGGCGAGACTACCGGGCGCGTTCGAAAAGCGCTTGAGCCAGCCGTCGTGCTGCGGATCGGACCCGCGGCCGTGCGTCACCGGAAACATCTCGATCTTGCCCGCGACCATGTCGACGAGCGCGAAGCGCGGGCGCGACGACGGCAGGCCGAAATCGACGATCCCGACGCGGTCGCTCTGGTGGATATTGCGCGATTGCAGCGCGAGCTGCTGGCGCGCGACGGCCAGATAGTCGACGGGCGCCTGCTGCACCGGCGCCGGAGCGAAGGGCGGCAAGCCCGCCGACGGCGACGTCTGGGCGATCCAGTCGGACAAGGGTGCGGCACGCGCCGACGTCGCCGCGAGCGCACCTGCGCCCGCCATCGCCGCCAACAGCTTCCGCCGATCGATCATGTCATTCACGTAAACAGCAACCCCGCAATGGCCGCCTCTGGCGGTCCCTCGACTTTGCATAAGTCGTTGTCCGGGCCGCGAAAGGCAAGCTGGTGGTTCCCCTTCATGCCGTAAGATGTGCCATATATGCCATGAATAGCGGGTTTACGCTGTCGTAAGCTCTCGTTAGGGCGGCGGCATGAAGGCAGTGATCTGGCACAACCCCGCCTGCGGCACCTCGCGCAAGACGCTGGCGATTCTCGAAGAGACCCCCGGCGTCGAGGTCGAGGTCGTGCAATATCTCAAGACGCCCTACACCGCCGACAAGCTCCGCCAGCTGTTCAGGGACGCCGGGCTGACCGCCCGCGAAGCGCTCCGCCTGCGCGGCACCGATGCCGAGGAACGCGGACTGCAGGATGCGGACGACGACGTGATCGTTGCGGCGATGGCCGAAAACCCCGCCTATGTGAACCGCCCGTTCGTGGAAACCGAAAAGGGCGTCCGCTTCTGCCGTCCGCAGGATCTGGTGCGCGAGATTCTCTGATTGCACCGACTTTGGGGTGGGGAGCGGACGTTGCCTCCTTTCCCTTCGTCATCCCGGACTTGATCCGGGATCCATAGCTGCGCCGTCGTCATGGACCCCGGATCAAGTCCGGGGTGACGATGAAGTTCCATACGATCCCCGGCGCAAGCCGGGGTCCAGCGCGCAACAACGCGGCGCCGGCTTTCCACCGCTCCGGACCCCGGCTTTCGCCGGGGATCACGTCCGGTAAGTAGCCTTCCGGTCGCTACCAGCCATTCGCCGCTGGACAGAATCGCGCTCCCCTCGCTACCCGCGCCGCATGGGAATCATCGCAACGATCATGAACACCGCCACCGGCCAGCCGCTCCAGAAAATGAGCTTCGGCCGCATGCCCAAACCCTGGGCGAGCTTCACGCTGGAGACCGGCGAGCTCGTCACCGCTGAGCGCATCGACGTCGGCAAACCCGCTCCGGGCAAATTCGCCGCGCCGGTCAGCATCTGGGTGACGGTCAAGCCGAAGGGCTGATCCGCCCGCCCGCGATGTGAAAGCGCGTCACGGGTCCCGGCATCGCGTCGAACAGCGCCGCCTCGGTCCCGGTCAGCCACGCCTGCCCGCCCTGCCCCGCCAGCCTTTCGTAGAGCGCAGCGCGGCGCGAGGGGTCGAGGTGCGCCGCAACCTCGTCGAGCAGGAGCACAGGGCGCGCGCCGCGCCGCCGCGCGACGCAGTCGCTGTGCGCGAGGACGAGCGAGAGCAGCATCGCCTTCTGCTCGCCAGTCGAACAGCGCGCCGCCGAGCGGCCGGTCGCGGCGTGGACGGCGTTCAGGTCATCGCGGTGCGGTCCCGCCGTTGCCCGGCCTGCCGCGGCATCGATCCGGCGCCGGCTCGCGAACAGCGCCTTCAGCGCTTCGGTATCATAGGGGGCCTCGCGCGGCGCGCCGTCGCTGTCGACCAGCGTCAGCAGCGGCCGCGCAAAAGGCGCGTCGGGCTGCGGGGCCAGTTCGGCGGACAGTGCCGCCAGCGTCGCCTGCCGCGCCGCATCCATCGCTGCGCCATGCTCGGCGAGCTGCGCCTCGAGGCTTGCCAGCCATTGCGGATCGGCGTTCGCCGGATCGGCGAGCAGCTTGCCGCGTGCACGCAGCGCCGCCTCGTAACGATTGCTGTGTTGCGCGTGCCGCGGATCGAGTGCGAGCACGAGCCGGTCGAGAAAGCGCCGCCGGTTGCCCGCGGTCTCGACGAACAGCCGGTCCATCGCCGGGGTCAGCCACAGCACCCCGATCCACTCGCCGAGCGAGGCCGCCGCCGTCGGCGCGCCGTTGATCCGCACGATCCGCCGCCCGGGATGCGCAGGCTCGATCCCCGTCCCCAGCGCGACCGGAGCCAGATCGGCCCCGGCCAGCACCTCGGCAAAAATGGCAAAGCCCCCGCTCGCCCCGTCGCGCACCATGTCGGACAGCGCCGCACGCCGCAGCCCGCGCCCCGGTGCGAGCAGCGAGATCGCCTCCAATATATTCGTCTTTCCCGCGCCGTTGTCGCCGTGCAGCGCGACGAGCCCCGGCCCCGCGGCCATGTCCGCGCCCGCATGGTTGCGAAAATCGGTCAGCGAAAGGCGGCTCAGCGTCATCCTGTCGGCGCTACCCCAGTGTCGAAGGCGACGCCAGCCCGCGCCCCTTTTTCCCACTCGTCACCCTCTAACGAGATCCGCGGCTCGTTAAACTCGATCCGGGGCCGCGCTCGGCAACGGTGACAAGCGGGACCCCGGATCAAGTCCGGAATGACGATTTGACGTTTTTCCCATTATCGGTAATTTTCACCATATAGCCGCAAAATTCCCGCTGAAACAAAATTCCAAATCCGGAAAAACCGCGGTTAACCGCCAATGAATGAAATTGGCACGCCTCCTGCAATACATTGGGCATCCACCGGATGGTCCGGATGGAGGACGAAAAAAGGATTATATCATGGCCCACTTCAACGTTGACTCGCTCAAGAGCTACGCGATCGCTGCGGTTGCTACGGCTTATTGCTCGCTCATGTTCCTCGCCGCCGTCGGCCCGAACGCTGCGCACTTCGGCGGGCTGGTTGCCTAAACCAGCCCCCGGAACCCCGCCTAAAACGCCGGCCATACGGCCGGGATCGAAAGGAAAGAAATGAACCAGGGTTTTCGCAAGAATCGCCGCAACGGGATGATCTTCGGCGTCTGCGCCGGGATGGCAGACCAGTTCGGCATCGATGTCTTGTGGACGCGCGTCGCCTTTGTCGCCCTGACGCTGCTCGGCTTCGGCCTGCCTCTGCTGCTGTACCTCGCCGTCGCGATCCTCGCGCCCTAAGAGACAGCCTCGGGCCGGACGCTTTCGACAGCGCAGTCGCACCGGCCCGCACATTCCCAAAAGATCAAGGGCTCACCGGCCATCCGGTGGGCCCTTTCTATTTGGGCCGCACGGTGAAGCGATAGGGGATGTATAGGAACACCTCGGTCGCGCTCGCCTGAGCCCAGATCAATTGCTCGTTGAGCCCCGCGACCTCGACGCCATAGTCGGGGCCGAAAGCGCCCGCGGTCTTCAATGCCTCGGCGGCGACCAGCTTGACGATTTCGGGCCGATATTGGTCGGGGTTGATGATCGTCAGCGTGATCGCGCCATTCTTTTCGAGCAATGCGCGGCCGTTCGGGGGTACCGCCTTGATGAAGGCGTCGATCCGTCCCTGCGCACTGCCGACCGATCCTGCGAGGCTGGCCTTCACATATAGCTCGATCTCGCTCGTGTCGGGGCGCGATCCGCGGCCGAAGACGAGATCCTTATAGTTCGCGATCGTCAGCTTCGTCAGCTCGAACTCACCGGTCACCAATTCGATCCCGGCACCGTCGGCGCGGCGGATCGCGGCCTCCATCATCGCGTGAATCTCGCGCTTGCGAACATCTTCGTCGCGCGAGTCCGAGGTGAACTGCACCGGCTGGATCGCGCTGTCGGCGGTGCGCCGCAACCCGACGACCGTCTGCTCGTCGGACAGATAGTCGGCCGACGCACGCTGCGCCGTCACGACCACCTCACCCGATATATTGCTGTTGTCCTGCGCTGCCGCCGGCGCCGTTGCCGCGAGCATCGCGGCTCCCAATAGATAAGCCCGCATCATCCCTCTCCTTCGCGTCGGAAATCACAGGCTACCAGCTTGGTCCCAAAGAAAAAGCCCCGCCGGATCGCTCCGGCGGGGCCTGTTCTGTGCGCCCGAAAGCGAGGCGAAGATTATTCGCCGTCGCTCTGGATCAGGTAATCGCCCGCATCGGCGTCGGTGCCGTGGGTTTCACCCTCGACCGCCGCCAGCGGATCGTTGCCGATCGCCGCTTCGGGGCCCTGCGCCAGTTCGGCGGCATGCTCGTCGGCCGCGCTCGCGGGCGCGATCAGGTCCGGGTTCGCGGCGCGCATGGCGGCGCGAAGCGCGGCATCCTTCGACGAGGCCGTCACGCGGACGCGGTTCATGGCAGCGCCGGTACCCGCCGGGATGAGGCGGCCGACGATGACATTTTCCTTGAGGCCCTGCAGCGAGTCGACCTTGCCCTGCACCGAAGCCTCGGTGAGGACGCGGGTCGTTTCCTGGAAGGACGCCGCCGAGACGAAGCTGCGCGTCTGCAGCGATGCCTTGGTGATGCCCAGCAGGACCGGGCGACCTTCGGCATGGCGGCCGTTCTTCGGCAGCTTGGCGTTATACTCCATCATCTCCAGATAATCGAGCTGTTCGCCCGGCAGCAGCGTGGTGTCGCCGCCGTCGGTGATCTCGACCTTCTGCAGCATCTGGCGAACGATCACCTCGATGTGCTTGTCGTTGATCTTCACGCCCTGCAGTCGATAGACTTCCTGGATTTCCGCGACCAGATACTCGGCCAGCGCTTCCACGCCCATGACGTCGAGGATGTCGTGCGGGTTCGGCGAGCCCGAAATCAGCGCGTCGCCGCGCTTGACCTGGTCGCCTTCCTGCACTTCGAGAACCTTCGACTTCGGGATCAGATACTCGATCGGATCGCCTTCCTCGGGAACGATCGCGATCTTGCGCTTCGCCTTGTAATCCTTGACGAATTCAATGCGGCCGCTGATCTTCGCGATAACGCTGTTGTCCTTCGGAATGCGCGCTTCGAACAGCTCGGCAACACGCGGCAGACCGCCGGTGATGTCGCGCGTCTTCGACGCTTCGCGGGTCACACGGGCAAGGACGTCGCCCGCCTGCACTTCCTGACCGTCCTCGACCGACAGCATCGTACCGACCGCGAGCAGGTAGCGCGCGGCTTCGCCCGAGGCGTCGTCGAGCAGCGTCAGGCGCGGCTGAAGGTCTTCCTTCTTGCCACGGCCGGCGGCGCGATATTCGATCACGACGCGCTGCGCGATGCCGGTCGCTTCGTCGACCTGTTCGATCAGCGTCTTGCTGTCGATCAGGTCCTGATACTTCACGACACCCGGCTTTTCGGTGATCAGCGGCATGGTGAACGGATCCCATTCGGCAATCCGGTCGCCCTTCTTCACCTTCTCGCCGTCCTTGTGCATGATCTGCGCACCATAGGGCAGCTTGTGCGTCGCGCGCTCGCGGCCTTCGCTGTCGATGACCGCGATTTCGCCCGAACGCGACAGCGCCAGACGGCGGCCGCGCTGGTCGACGATCGTCGACATTTCACGATATTCGATCGTGCCGTCCGAAATCGCTTCGAGGTTCGACTGCTCGTTGACCTGCGCCGCGCCACCGATGTGGAACGTACGCATGGTCAGCTGCGTGCCGGGTTCACCGATCGACTGGGCGGCGATGACGCCGACCGCTTCACCGATGTTGACCGGCGTACCGCGCGCGAGGTCGCGGCCATAGCACTTGCCGCAAACGCCCAGCGTCGCTTCGCAGACCAGCGGCGAACGGATCTTGACCGCCTGCACTTCGGCGTCCTCGATCTTCGCCACCATCGCTTCGTCGAGCAGCGTGCCGACTGGCGCGATGACGTTGCCGTCCTTGTCGGCGACGTCTTCGAGCGTGGTACGGCCCAGGATGCGCTCGCCCAGCGAGGCGATCGTCGAACCGCCCTGGATGATCGCGCGCATTTCCATGCCGCGTTCGGTGCCGCAATCGTCCTCGATCACGACGCAGTCCTGCGACACGTCGACGAGGCGGCGGGTCAGGTAACCCGAGTTCGCCGTCTTGAGCGCCGTATCGGCCAGACCCTTACGCGCACCGTGCGTCGAGTTGAAATACTCGAGAACGGTCAGGCCTTCCTTGAAGTTCGAGATGATCGGCGTTTCGATGATCTCGCCCGACGGCTTGGCCATCAGGCCGCGCATGCCGGCGAGCTGCTTCATCTGGGCCTGCGAACCACGGGCACCCGAGTGCGCCATCATGTAGATGGAGTTGATCGGGGCCAGGCGGCCGTCGTCCAGCTTCGGCGTCGCACGGATTTCGTCCATCATGGCGTTCGCGACCTTGTCGCCGCACTGCGACCAGGCGTCGATCGCCTTGTTGTACTTTTCCTGCTGCGTGATCAGGCCGTCCTGATACTGCTGCTCGAAATCCTTCACCAGCGCGCGGGTTTCGTCGACCATCCCTTCCTTCGACGCCGGAATGATCATGTCATCCTTGCCGAACGAGATGCCCGCCTTGAACGCGTTGCGGAAGCCCAGCGCCATGATGGCGTCGGCGAACAGCACGGTCTCTTTCTGGCCGGTGTGGCGATAGACCTGGTCGATCACGTCGCCGATTTCCTTCTTGGTGAGAAGGCGGTTGACGACGTCGAAGGGCACGGTGTGCGACTTCGGCAGGCATTCGCCGATCAGCATGCGGCCCGGAGTGGTCTCAAAGCGCTTGAGATACTCGTTGCCCTGTTCGTCGGTCTGCGGAACGCGGCTGATGACCTTGGTGTGCAGCGTCACGGCGCCGGTGTAGAGCGCCTGATGCACCTCGGCCATGTCGGCGAGCAGCATGCCCTCGCCCGGTTCGCCTTCGCGCTCCAGCGAGAGATAATAGAGACCGAGGACCATGTCCTGCGACGGAACGATGATCGGCTTGCCGTTCGCGGGGCTGAGGATGTTGTTCGTCGACATCATCAGCACGCGCGCTTCGAGCTGGGCTTCCAGCGACAGCGGCACGTGGACCGCCATCTGGTCACCGTCGAAGTCGGCGTTGAACGCGGCGCAGACCAGCGGGTGAAGCTGGATCGCCTTGCCTTCGATCAGCACGGGCTCGAACGCCTGGATGCCGAGGCGGTGAAGCGTCGGGGCGCGGTTCAAGAGAACCGGGTGCTCGCGAATGACTTCGTCGAGGATGTCCCAGACTTCCTTGCGTTCCTTTTCGACCCACTTCTTCGCCTGCTTCAGGGTCATCGACAGACCCTTGGCGTCGAGGCGTGCGTAGATGAACGGCTTGAACAGCTCGAGCGCCATCTTCTTCGGCAGGCCGCACTGGTGCAGCTTGAGTTCCGGACCGGTCACGATGACCGAACGGCCCGAATAGTCGACGCGCTTGCCGAGCAGGTTCTGTCGGAAGCGGCCCTGCTTGCCCTTCAGCATGTCGGACAGCGACTTCAGCGGACGCTTGTTGGCACCCGTGATCGTGCGGCCGCGGCGGCCGTTGTCGAACAGCGCGTCGACGGCTTCCTGCAGCATGCGCTTTTCGTTGCGGACGATGATGTCCGGCGCGCGCAGCTCCATCAGGCGCTTCAGGCGGTTGTTGCGGTTGATCACGCGGCGATACAGGTCGTTGAGATCCGACGTCGCGAAGCGGCCGCCGTCGAGCGGCACCAGCGGGCGCAGTTCGGGCGGGATCACGGGCACGACTTCGAGGATCATCCACTCGGGACGGTTGCCCGATTCGATGAAGCTCTCGACGACCTTGAGGCGCTTGATGATCTTCTTGGGCTTCAGCTCCGACTTGGTGGTCGCGAGCTCTTCCATCAGGTCGACGCGTTCCTGCTCCAGGTCGAGATTCTCGAGGAGCACGCGGATCGCCTCGGCGCCGATGCCGGCCGAGAAGGCGTCTTCGCCATATTCGTCCTGTGCGTCGAGCAGTTCGTCTTCGGTCAGAAGCTGGAACTTCTCGAGCGGGGTCAGGCCGGGCTCAAGGACGATATAGGCCTCGAAGTACAGCACGCGCTCGAGCTGCTTCAGCTGCATGTCGAGCAGCAGGCCGATGCGCGACGGCAGCGACTTCAGGAACCAGATGTGCGCGACCGGCGCGGCGAGCTCGATATGGCCCATGCGCTCGCGGCGGACCTTGGTCACCGTGACTTCGACACCGCATTTTTCGCAGACGATGCCCTTGTATTTCATGCGCTTGTACTTGCCGCACAGGCATTCGTAATCCTTGATAGGACCGAAGATACGCGCGCAGAACAGGCCGTCACGCTCGGGCTTGAACGTGCGATAGTTGATCGTTTCGGGCTTCTTGATCTCGCCGAACGACCACGAGCGGATACGCTCCGGGCTCGCGATGCCGATCTTGATCATGTCGAAGGTTTCGGGCTTCGCGACCGGGTTCATGAAGTTGGTAAGCTGGTTCATATTCAGGTTCCTCGCTTAGCCCCTCCCCTTCAGGGGAGGGGTTGGGGGGGGGGCCCCGCTGCCTTGCTCAAGGCTTTGAGCCCCACCCCCGGCCCCTCCCCTGAAGGGGAGGGGTGGAATATTTATTCGGCGGCTTCGGGAAGAGCGTCCGGACCTTCGTCGGGATCCTGCTCCGCATAGGAAGACAGTTCGACGTTGAGGCCCAGCGAGCGCATTTCCTTGACGAGCACGTTGAAGCTTTCGGGAATGCCGGCCTCGAAGGTGTCGTCGCCCTTGACGATCGCTTCGTAAACCTTGGTGCGGCCGATCACGTCGTCGGACTTCACCGTCAGCATTTCCTGCAGCGTGTATGCCGCGCCATAGGCCTGGAGCGCCCAGACCTCCATTTCACCGAAGCGCTGGCCACCGAACTGCGCCTTACCGCCCAGCGGCTGCTGGGTGACGAGCGAGTACGGCCCGATCGAACGCGCGTGGATCTTGTCGTCGACGAGGTGATGGAGCTTCAGCATATAGATGTAGCCCACGGTCACCTTGCGGTCGAACTTGTCCCCGGTACGGCCGTCGTACAGGTCCGACTGACCCGATTCATGCAGGCCCGCCAGGGTCAGCATGTTCGTGACGTCGGCTTCCTTCGCGCCGTCGAACACCGGCGTCGCGAACGGCACGCCGACCTTCAGGTTCGACGCCAGCTCGACGATGCTCTCGGCATCGCGCGACTTGATGTCGTCCAGATATTCGGCGCCATAGACATGCTCCAGCGAGTCACGCACGGCTTCGGGCATCTGGCCGCCGGTCGCGTCGGGGTTGGCGTCGCGCCATTCCTCCAGCGCCTGCGTGACCTGACGACCCAGGCCGCGCGAGGCCCAGCCGAGGTGCGTTTCCAGGATCTGCCCGACGTTCATGCGCGACGGCACGCCCAGCGGGTTCAGCACGATGTCGACCGGCGTCCCGTCTTCGAGGAACGGCATGTCCTCGTTCGGCAGGATGCGGCTGATGACGCCCTTGTTCCCGTGACGGCCGGCCATCTTGTCGCCCGGCTGCAGCTTGCGCTTCACCGCGACGAAGACCTTGACCATCTTGAGCACGCCCGGGGCGAGTTCGTCGCCGCGCTGCAGCTTTTCGACGCGGTCTTCATACTTCGCGTTGATGCGCTTTATCGCCTCGTCATACTGCGCCTTGATCGCTTCCAATGCGGTCTGCGCCTTGTCGTCGACGACGGCGAGCTTCCACCAGTCGGCGCGGTCGAGTTCGACGAGCATCTGCTCGGTGACGTCGTCGCCCTTCTTCAGGCCCTTCGGCACCGCGCTGGTCGTCTGACCGATCAGCAGGTCCTTGAGGCTCGAGAAGGTCGCGCGGTTGAGGATCGCACGCTCGTCGTCGGCGTCCTGCTTCAGGCGCTCGATCTCTTCGCGTTCGATCGCGATCGCGCGTTCGTCCTTGTCGATACCGTGACGGTTGAAGACGCGGACTTCGACGACCGTGCCCGACACGCCCGGCGGCAGGCGGAGCGAGGTGTCGCGCACGTCGCTGGCCTTTTCACCGAAGATCGCGCGCAGCAGCTTTTCTTCCGGCGTCATCGGCGATTCGCCCTTGGGGGTGATCTTGCCGGCCAGAATGTCGCCCGGGCCGACTTCGGCACCGATATAGACGATGCCCGCTTCGTCGAGGTTGCGCAGCGCTTCCTCGCCGACGTTCGGGATGTCGCGCGTGATGTCTTCGGGCCCGAGGCGCGTGTCGCGTGCGGTGACTTCGAATTCCTCGATGTGGATCGAGGTGAAGACGTCGTCCTTCACGATGCGCTCGCTGATGAGGATCGAGTCCTCATAGTTGTAGCCGTTCCACGGCATGAACGCGACGAGCACGTTCTTGCCAAGCGCCAGTTCGCCGAGCTCGGTCGACGGACCGTCGGCGATGATGTCGCCGGTGCGGACCACGTCGCCCACCTTCACCAGCGGACGCTGGTTGATGCAGGTGTTCTGGTTCGAGCGCTGGAACTTCTGCAGGCGATAGATGTCGACGCCCGACTTGCCGGGTTCGACCATGTCGGTCGCGCGGATGACGATACGCGTCGCGTCGACCTGGTCGATCACGCCGCCGCGGCGCGCCGCGATCGCCGCGCCCGAGTCGCGTGCAACGGTGCCTTCCATGCCCGTACCGACGACCGGAGCCTCGGCGCGGAGCAGCGGAACGGCCTGACGCTGCATGTTCGATCCCATGAGCGCGCGGTTGGCGTCATCGTTTTCCAGGAACGGAATGAGCGAGGCCGCAACCGAAACGAGCTGCTTCGGCGACACGTCCATCAGCGTGATCTGATCGCGCGGCGCCATCAGGAATTCACCCGCTTCGCGCGCCGAGATCAGCTCGTCGATGAAGCTGCCGTCGGGGTTGAGGTCGGCGTTCGCCTGCGCAACCGTGTGCTTCGACTCTTCCATCGCCGACAGATAGACGACTTCGTTCGTGACCTTGCCGTCGACGATGCGGCGGTACGGGGTCTCGATGAAGCCGTATTTGTTGACGCGCGCAAAGGTCGCGAGCGAGTTGATCAGACCGATGTTCGGGCCTTCGGGCGTTTCGATCGGGCAGATACGGCCATAGTGCGTCGGGTGAACGTCGCGGACTTCGAAGCCCGCACGTTCGCGCGTCAGACCGCCCGGCCCGAGCGCCGAGACGCGACGCTTGTGGGTGACTTCGGACAGCGGGTTGGTCTGGTCCATGAACTGCGAGAGCTGCGACGAACCGAAGAATTCGCGAACCGCGGCGACCGCCGGCTTCGCGTTGATCAGGTCGTTCGGCATGACGGTCGACACGTCGACCGAGCTCATGCGCTCCTTCACGGCGCGCTCCATGCGGAGCAGGCCGACGCGATACTGGTTCTCGAGCAGTTCGCCGACCGAACGCACGCGGCGGTTGCCGAGGTTGTCGATGTCGTCGATTTCGCCCTTGCCGTCCTTCAGGTTCACCAGCTCCTTGACGACCGCGAGGATGTCTTCGCTGCGCAGCGTGGTGACCGTGTCCTCGGCATCGAGGCTGAGGCGCATGTTGAGCTTGACGCGGCCGACGGCCGACAGGTCATAGCGCTCGCCGTCGAAGAACAGGCCGTCGAACAAAGCTTCCGCGGTTTCGCGCGTCGGCGGTTCGCCGGGGCGCATGACGCGATAGATGTCCGAAAGCGCCTGGTCGCGGTCCTCGGCCTTGTCGGCCTTCAGCGTGTTGCGGATCCAGGGACCGGTGTTGTTGTGGTCGATGTCGAGCAGGACCAGCTTGTCGATGCCCGCGGCGTCGAGCTTTTCGAGGTTGTCGGCGGTCACTTCGTCGCCGGCCTCGATATAGATTTCGCCCGTGGCTTCGTTGATCAGGTCGTACGCCGAGTAACGGCCGAAGATTTCCTCGGTCGGGATCAGCAGCGTGTCGAGACCGTCCTTCGCCGCCTTGTTGGCGAGGCGCGGGCTGATCTTGTGGCCTGCGGCGAAGACGACTTCGCCGGTCTTGGCATCGACGACGTCGAACGCGGGCTTCGAGCCGCGCCAGTTTTCGACGACGAACGGAACCTTCCAGCCGTTCGAGGCGCGCTCGAACACCAGACGGTCATAGAAGTGGTTGAGGATTTCCTCGCCCGACATGCCCAGCGCGTACAGCAGACTGGTGACCGGCAGCTTGCGCTTGCGGTCGATACGGACGTTGACGATGTCCTTGGCGTCGAATTCGAAGTCGAGCCACGAACCGCGATACGGAATGACGCGCGCGGCAAAGAGGTACTTGCCCGACGAGTGGGTCTTGCCGCGATCGTGGTCGAACAGCACACCCGGCGAACGGTGCATCTGCGACACGATGACGCGCTCGGTGCCGTTGACGAAGAAGGTGCCGTTCTCGGTCATGAGCGGCATGTCGCCCATGTAGACGTCCTGCTCCTTGATATCGAGGACCGAACGCGTGTCGGTTTCGCTGTCGACTTCAAAGACGATCAGGCGCAGCGTGACCTTCATCGGCGCCGCATAGGTGATGCCGCGCTGACGGCATTCCTCGACGTCATACTTGGGCTCTTCGAGTTCGTAGTGAACGAAGTCGAGCTCGGCGGTGCCGGCGAAATCGCGGATCGGGAAAACGCTGCGCAGCGTCTTTTCGAGGCCCGAAACATAACCGATCGAGGGGTCCGAGCGCAGGAACTGCTCATAGGATTCGCGCTGCACCTCGATGAGGTTGGGCATTTCCACCGCTTCGTGGATGTTGCCGAACAGCTTGCGGATTCGCTTGGTCGCGGTTGCTTCGAGGGCCTTGCCCACCGACTTCGCCTTGGTCGCCATAAGTGATTGTCTCGCCTTGATAAAATAGCTCGCGAGCGCAGGTGAGACGCAAAAAAGCCGCAAGCAACCGTTGCCGGTTTACCGCAGCTTTCCAACGCATCTCGAAATCCGAACGCCCTATCCGTACAGCCCGTTGCGCAAAGTCAGGCTCTATCTCGGACGATCGGCTATGGCGGCCATATAGGATCGGGGGGTCGCCGTGTCAAAGGGTCGGCCGCATTTTTCCTATTTCGTCCGCCCCATCTCGTCGAGCTTCGCCTCGATCGCCCCCAGCCGGTCGAAGATGTCGGCCGCACGCTTCGCCTGCGGGAGCCCCAGCACCGGCGTGATATAGATCGCCACGCGCTGTTGCACTTCGTCGAGCGACGCATAATCCTCCGCACCCAGAACGAGCATCTGGTGGAGCAACCATTCGATCAGCCGCTCGATATCGTCCGGCGGCATCCATTGCCCCGACGCGACCGCCCCATCGAGCATCGACCGCACGACCGCGCCGGTGATCGACTTGTGCGCGGCGAGGAAGATCGTGAAATCATCGTGGCGTACGCCCTCCTTCGCGACCTGGTGGATCCACGGCATGTTGCAGATGCTGAAGATGCCCCCAGCGATCACCTGCTCGAGCCGGTCCTCGATCGGCCCCAGCCCGACCGCGATCTTGTTGCTGCGCTCCAGATACGGCCCCGCCGAATGCTGCAGCAGGGCGAGCATCAACCCGTCGCGATTGCCGAACCAGCGATAGAGCGTCGCGCGCGACACCCCCGATTCGCGCACGACATGATCGATCGTCGTGTCGTGAAAACCGACGCGCGAGACCACCGCGACGGTCGCATCGAGCACCGCCGCCTTCGCCGCATCGCTCCCCGCAGGCCGCGGAATCGGGCTGATTGTCGCGATAATCCCCTCCTCTTCGAGACGCCTCGCCTAACATATCGCATCTGATGAGGCAAAACCTTGCGCTTGTCTCACTTAGTGTGATAAGTCAGCTCCAGTGTCTCGCTTTCCAGACAGACCGGCAAAAGCCGGTGAAGCGGACCAGGGAGAGAAAGACGATGCGGACGGGACGGCTCATTTCGCTGCTGGCGGGCACCAGCATGGCATTCGCGGCGCACGCGCAGGAGGCGGCCGCGCCGCCCGCCGACGACAGCGCGGAGACCAGCGGCATCCAGGACATCGTCGTCACCGCGCGCCGCACCAACGAAGCCGCACAGACCGTCCCGCTCGCGATCAGCGTCCTCGGCGGCCAGCAGCTTGCCGACACCAATGTCGAGGGGATCGCCGACGTCGCGCGGCAGACCCCGAACTTCTTCGTCCAGACCTCGAGCGCCGATCCCACGGGCGTGCTCCTGACCATCCGCGGTCAGTCGCAGCAGGATTCGATCCTGACGATCGAGTCGCCGATCGGCGTCTATGTCGACGGGGTGAACTATATCCGTTCGTCGAACCTCGAGACCGCACTCGCCGACGTCGAGCGCGTCGAGGTGCTGCGCGGGCCGCAGGGGACGCTCTTCGGCAAGAACACCACCGGCGGCGCGATCAACATCACGACCCGCCAGCCCGATCTCGATGCGGTCGGCGGCTTCGTCCAGGGCAGCGGCGCGACGCACGATCGCTACGACGTGACGGGCGTCCTCAACCTGCCGATCGCGACCGACAAGCTCGGCGTCCGCGTGCTCGCGCGCTGGTTCGATTATGGCTCGCTCGGCACCAACGGCCTGGGCGAGGGGATCGGCGGTCGCGAGCAGATCGCCTTCCGCACCAACTGGCTCTTCACCCCCGGCGACGCGGTCACCTGGTCGATCTCGGCCGACTATACACGAACGAAGGGCGGGGGCGTCATCAGCAAGCTCGCCTTCGTCAGCCCCTTCCCCAGCCCCGCCGCGGGCAGCCCCAATCCCGCCCCGGCGCTGATCGACATCGCGATCAGCCGCGGCATCCTCAATCCCGCCCTGCTCGCAGATCCCGTCGCCAACGGCCCCGCGATCGGCGCCGCGCTCGCCCAGGCGCAAGCGCTGTTCGCCGGCCTGCCCGCCGACAACGGCTTCTACGACAACGACGCAACGGGCCTCCAGGGCGTTTACGCCCGAACCTATGGCGTCAGCTCGAACCTGGCGGTCGAGCTGACGCCGTCCTTGTCCTTCCGCTCGATCTCGGCGGCGCGTTGGCTGAAGCGCTGGCTCGACGTCGATCTCGACGGCTCGCCCTTCACCCTCCTCGAGGCCAGCCTCGCGAGCCGCGCCAAGAACCTCAGCCAGGAATTCCAGTTCGCGGGCGATTTCGGCGACCGGCTCGACTGGATCGTCGGCGCCTATTTCAACGAAGAGACCGGCCGCGACACGTCGCGCGCGACCGCGCTCGGTACGATCAACCCGGCAAACCCCAATTTCACCGATGGGCTGGTCAAGAACAGCAGCTGGGCGGTGTTCGGCCAGTTCAACTACAACCTCACCGACGCGCTCCGCTTCACCGGCGGCCTGCGCTGGACCGAGGAGAGCAAGGAACTCCGCTCGTTCAACCGCTCGACGCCGGGCGGCGCCGTCTGCAACATCCCGCCCGCGCTCCAGCTCGGCGGGACCTGTCAGGCGCGCTTCAAGGACGGCTTTTCGGACTATAGCTATCTGGCGAGCGTCGACTGGACCGCGCGTCCCGGCCTGCTCCTCTATGCCCGCACCGCGCGCAGCTTCAAGGGCGGCGGCCAGAACCTCCGCGGCACCGGCACGGCGGACAGCTTTGCAGCTTTCGCGCCCGAGACGGTGACCGACTATGAGGTCGGGGTAAAGGCCGACCTGCTCGATCGCCGCCTGCGGATCAACGCCGCGGCCTTCCAGGCCAATTATCACGACATCCAGCGCACGATCGTCCAGGCATCGCCGGGCGGCGCGATCATCAGCCTCGTCACCAACGCGGCGCGCGCGCGCATTCGCGGCGGCGAGCTCGAGGTCACGGCGGTACCCGTCGATGGCCTGACGCTGTCGGGCGGCGTCGGGGTCAACGACGCCAAATATCTGGAGTTCGTCGACGTCACCGGCGACCGCTCGAACGAGCCCTTCCAGTTCCCCAAATACAGCTACCGCCTCGGCGCGACGTACGCGATGCCGACCGGGTTCGGCGAGATCCGCGCCAGCGTCGACTGGAATTGGCGGAGCAAGGTCCAGCTCGTCGGTTCGGCGATCTACCGCGACAGCCTCCGCCAGCCATCCTATGGCCTGCTCGGCGCGCGCATCGCTGCGAAGATCGAAAGCATCGACGGCGAAGTCGCGCTGTTCGGGACGAACCTCACGAACAAGCGCTATTCGATCTCGGGGGTCCAGTTCGACAACAGCCTCGGGTTCAACAGCCTCTACGCCGGCGAGCCGCGGTTGATCGGCATCCAGCTGACGACACGCTTCGGCGGCGGGTGACGCGGCGCCGGTTCGGTGTTCGGCGGCGCGGTCTCTCGCCGCCTGCGAACCGTCCGTCGCGTGCCCGCTTGACCTGGATACCGGCTTTGCCGATGGGCAAACGATCCTTTCCGACCAGGAGCGCGACGACATGACATCGCCGAATGCCGGGCAGAATGCCGACGGTCCGCATTATTCGCCGTTCACGCGCGGCGGCGGCCTGATCTTCGTCTCGGGCCAGTTGCCGCTCAAGCCCGGCCGCGACACCTCGCTTGCCGATGCGCCGTTCGACGCGCAGACCGAACAGACGCTCCGCAATCTGGTTGCCGTCCTCGAAAGCGCCGGGGTCGGGCCCGCGCAGTTGCTGAAGACGACCGTCTATCTCAGCGACATCGCCGACTGGGGCGGAATCGACGCGGTGTATCGGCGCTTTTTCGGCGACATCCGTCCCGCGCGCACGGTGATCGCCACCGGCCCGCTCCATTTCGGGTTCCGGATCGAGATCGACGCGATCGCCCTCGCCGATCGCACGTCGGCGCCCTGACGCTCGCTCGCGCGCGGACGGAACGAAAATGCCGTCCACCTTCAAGGAGCTAGCTGACGCGAACCGTCTTTCTCGACCGTTCGCGACGTAAAAGCCGCGCTTTTCCGCCGGACTTTTTGTCGGTGCGCCGTGCAAACCGGTCGACGACCTGCGCAACTTTCGCCCATTCGGCGAGTATCCATGTCCCAGAAGGGGTCATGTAAAACGCGCACGGCCCTGCCTGTCCAATTGAAGGAGTAGTGTATGGGTGCCATTTCCAAAAGTCCTCGCATGCTGTTGATGCTGGCCCTGCTGGCCGGAGCAGCCCCCGCCAGCGTCGCGGCGCAGCAAGAGGACACGTCCGGCGGCGAGGTCATGGCGACCGTCTACGGGACGATTCCCCCGGCATCGGAGATGACCAAGGGCCCCAAGGTCGAAGGCATTATTTCCGCGCGCAGCGAAGGCCGGATGCAGGTCACGACCGCCGACGGCAACAACACGATCATCGCGCTCATCCCCGAAACCAAGGTGAAGGGCAGCGGCGGCTTCCTGGGCCTCGCGAGCAACAAGCTGGCGGCGGACTCGCTGCTGAACGGCCTTCCCGTCACCGTCGACACGCTGCAGTGGAGCGGCGGGCTGGCGGCCGGTCAGGTCGCGCTCAAGAATAAGGACCTGCGTACCGCGTCGATGATCCGCACCGGTACCGATCAGCGGTTCGCCGAACAGACCGCCGCGACCGAAGCGCTGCGCAGCCGCGTCGGCGACATCGACCAGTATAACATCAAGGGCACGACCAACGTCAACTTCGACACCGGCAAGGCCGTGCTTTCCGAACAGGGCAAAGCCGATCTTTGCTCTGCAGCCAGCCAGGCCGAAGGAATGGACAATGCGCTGCTTCTCGTCGTCGGCTATACCGACTCGACCGGCAGCCAGGAGTTCAATCAGGAGCTCAGCGAAAAGCGCGCTGCTCGCGTCGTGAACTATCTGCAACAGGCCTGCGGCTGGAAGCCGTATCGCATGCTGACCCCGACCGGAATGGCGGAAGCCGATCCGACGGCGGACAACAGCACGCCCGAGGGCAAGGCACAGAACCGCCGCGTGGCGGTGAACATCATGGTCAGCAAGGGCCTCGACGGCCTCTGATCGACCATGGGTCGCGGAAAGGGCGCGAGGGGGAAACTCCCCGCGCCCTTTTTGCTGCGCGGCTTCGGGGTGGCAAGCGAGCGTTTGCCGCTCTCGTCCCCCCATGGGATCGAGGCGATCCCCGGCGGCGACAGCCTGAAAGCGCCGAAAACCCCGTTCAGAATATGCCCTTGAACAGCTTCCCCGGGTTCTTCCGCAGCGCGGCCTCTTCGTTCCCCATATAGAGGAAAATGCCCTTCAGCGCCTGATCGGTCACCGAATTCGTCAGCCCGTCGTGGCTGATCCCGGCGATCGCGAGCAGCTGATTGCCTTGGCCCAGCTCGTCGAGCTGGCGATAGGCGCCGACGCTTTCGAGCGCGCTTTCGATCAGCGGCCGCACCTTTTCGCCAAGCACGCCGCCCGCGCTCGACTGAAGATAGCGCGTCGCACCATCCTTCTGCGACACCAGCGAGGGCACGTTGCCCCACCCCAGATTGTCGATCGCCGCGCGAAACACGGGCTTCGCCTCGCCGGCCGCCTTTCCTCCCGCATCGTTCAGGCTCTTCGTCAGCCGGGTCGTGAGCCCCAGCCGGTCGCCCGCGCCGAGAAGCTTGGAGGCGAGCTTGCCCTTTGCGCCGGGAAGCAGGATGCGAACCGCGGTGTCGGCATAAAAAGCCCCCGGCTGCGCCAGCCGGTCGAGCGCATTGTCCGAAGCGCCCGCGATCAGTCCCTTGACGCCGCTCGTCGCCGTCTTCGCCGCAGCGCCCGGCATCAGGCGCAGCCCGGCAATCGCTGCCGCACCGGTCAGCACGGCGCGCCGCGCCATCAGCTCATCACGGTCCATATGGGCCTCCCCGTCGTCGATCGTTCGACGAATACCCGAAATCGTCAGCACCCCCAAGCCTTTGCCGCGGCTCAGGCAGCCATGCGAAGCCTGTTCCGTCCTTCGCGCTTTGCGAGGTAGAGCGCCTGGTCGGCGCGGTGGAGCAGCTCCTCGGCGTCGGGTTCGCCGTCATAGAGCGCCAGCCCGACGCTGATCGTCGCGGCGGGCACCGCGTCGTCCTCCGCGGTTCCCGCCTCGACCGCCTTGCGGACGCGTTCGGCGACCATCTCGGCCGCTTGCGCGCTCGACCGCTGGAGAATGCACACGAATTCTTCGCCGCCGATGCGCCCGACCAGGTCGCCGTCGCGCAGTGCCGCCTTTGCGCGCTGCGCGACGCGGCGGATCACGTCGTCGCCGACGGCATGGCCGTGCGTGTCGTTGATCCGCTTGAAATGATCGATATCGAAGATCGCCACCGCCAGCGGCGCGCCATGCTCGCGCGCGCCGACGAGCGCCTTTTCGAGAAAGGCCAGCGTGTGGCGGCGATTGGGCAGCCCGGTGAGCATATCGGTGTTCGCGACACGCTCCGCCGCGCTGCGCGCCGCCTCCAGGATGCGCGCATTCTCGACCGTCTCGGTCACGTCCTGCACCGTACCGAAGATGCCGATCGCCTTGCCCCCTCGGCTCATCTCGATCGAACCGTGCGATTTCACGTGGCGGACTTCGCCGTCGGTACGGCGGATCCGCCCCTGATATTCGAACGGCTGGCCGGTGCGCACCGATTCGGCCAGGATCTTGCGCACCGCCGCCGCATCCTCGTCGACATATTGCTGGACGCTGTAATGAACGTCGACGGGCGTGCCCGGATCGAGCCCGTGGATGCGGTAGGCCTGATCGGACCATTGGATCGTCCAGCGCACCAGGTCGACGCGCCAATGGCCGACCAGCGCCGCAGCCTCGGCCTGGACCAGCCAGCGGTTGCTCTGCTCCAGCCTTTTGGCGAGTCGCCGCTGCACGACGAGCAGCGCCGCGAGCGGGAGCGTCGTGAAGAGCAGCGCGAGAAGGTAGAATTGCAGGAAGAGCACCTTCACCTTCTGGCTGTCGTCGATCGCCGCGATCGGCCCCGTCCCCTGCCCGGTCAGCAGCGATGCGATGATCGTCACGATCAGCATCCCCGTCGCGGCGCCGAAGGGGCCCAGCCGATAGGCGGCTGCGACGACGGCGATGGCGGGCAGGAAGGTGACAGGGAAATGCGACTGCGAAAAGGCGGTGGCGGTCACCGCCGCCGCGGCGGTCAGGATCAGGATCGCCTCGCTCTTCATCCGCGCCGGAATATTGTCGAGCGCCCGCGAATCGATCATCCGCGCCAGCATGACGATCGGCGGCGTGACGATCAGCATCCCGAGCGCGACGGTCGTGAGCCATGAGAAGAAGAAGTCGATCCCCGTGCCCCCCAGCGCGGTCGCGATCGACGCGCTGAGCGCGCTCGCCAACAGCGTCGCGGTGCAGAAAATGCCGACCGAGCGCGGATCCATGAACGAGATTTCGCCCGCCTCGCGGCGGCGAATCCACCACAGCGCGGCATAGGCTTCGCACGCGTTTGCAAGCGTGAAAGCGGCGGTGGTGAGCAGCGGAGCGCCGCCAAGCAGGTTCGCGGTCAGGCTCGCGGTGGCCATGCCCACGAACGACGCGGCCTGCGCCCGCGTCGGCATCAACAGCAGGAGCGCCAGGAAATAGCCGCTCGGCGGCCAGACCGCGGCGATGTTGTCGGCGCCCTTCGTTGCATAGAGCGACAGGCCTGCGAGCAGAAAATAGCCGAGCGCCGTGAGCAGCGACCAGAAAGCCGCTTCGACTCCGGGGGAGAGCGACCGCGTCATGCCTCCGACCTATCCCGAAACTGGAAAATAAACCGCTAACATCTTTTGCGGTTTAAACGGGTTTTACCTCAAAATCACGCCCGTTGACGCGCTAGTCGACGCCGCCGAACGTCATTCCGACGATCTGCTCGATCCGCGCCTCGTTCCACTCGATCCGGCGGTCGAGAACCAGCATCGCCAGCCCGTGGACGAGCGACCAGGCGTGCATCGCGGCAACTTCGGGATCGTCGAGGTGCGCCATCGTCTGCTCGACCCCGGCGCGGAGCAGGTTATAGGCAACTTCGCCGCCATCGCCGTTTTGCTTGCTGCGTTCGGTCATCTGCCGCGTGAAGCTCAGACGGAATACCGCGGGCTCGTCATGCGCGAAACGGACATAGGCGACGCCCGTCGCAAGGAAGCCTCCGCGTCCGCCGCCCGCTTTCAGCCACGCCTGCGCCTGCAGCGCGCCCAGCCGCCGCAACCCCTCGTCGGCAAGCGCGTCGAGCAGCGCCTCCTTGTCGGGAAAGTGGCGGTAAAGCGCGGTTGCGCTGACACCGACGTCGCGCGCGAGCGCGCGCAGGCCCAGTTCGGCGCCATCGCCTTCCTCGAGCCGTTTGAGCCCCGCGGCGATGACCGCCGCGCGCAGATCGCCATGATGATACGAGCCCGCGCTCTTCGCACCGGCATTTTCTATGTTGACACTGTTATCTTGTTCGCTCATGTTGTCACCGTAAACATTCCGAGTCGCCAGTGCAATCCCCTCCACACTGCGCGGCAACTTCGCCAACTTCCGCTTAAGGAGCATAACAATGGCAAGCAACGTTGAAAGCCTGATCCGCGGCGCCGTCACCAAGGGCATCGGCAAGGTCGCCGATTTCAACCGCAAACGCCTCCCCCGCCCCACCGACGCGCACCCGTACCTCACCGGCATCCACACGCCGATGACCGAAGAGTTCACGCTCGAGGAACTCCGCGTCGACGGCGAGATCCCCGCCAGCCTGACCGGCCGCTACCTCCGCAACGGCCCGAACCCAGCGGTCGCCCCCGACCCCGCGAGCTATCACTGGTTCACCGGCGCCGGCATGGTCCACGGCATCCGCATCGAGGGCGGAAAGGCCGACTGGTACCGCAACCGCTGGGTCCGCGGCGCCGAAGCCAGTCAGGTGCTTGGCGAAGAAATTCCCCCCGGCCCGCGCGCCGAAAGCAACGACGCTCCGAACACCAACGTCATCGGCGTCGATGGCCGGACCTTCGCGATCGTCGAGGCGGGCGGCAAGCCGGTCGAGCTCGGCTATGAGCTCAACACGATCGCGCATAACCCCTTCGACGGCACGCTGAAGGGTCCGTACACCGCGCACCCGCACCTCGATCCCGCCACGGGCGAGATGCATTCGATCACCTACAAGGGCGACGACTTCAACACCGTCTGGCACGTCGTCGTCGATGGCAAAGCGCAAGTGATCCGCGAGCTCGCGATCCCGGTCAGCGACGGCCCGTCGATCCACGACTGCGCGATCACCGAAAATTATGTGCTCGTCCTCGACCTGCCCGTGACCTTCTCGATGTCGCGGCTGCTTGGCGGCTATCGCTTCCCCTACGCCTGGAACGAAAAGCATCAGGCACGCGTCGGCCTCCTCCCCAGGAAAGGCAGCGCGGACGATATCATCTGGGTTCCGGTCGAGCCCTGCTATGTCTTCCACCCCGCGAACGCGTTCGAGACCGCGGACGGCAAGATCATCGTCGACGTCGTCGCGCACGAGACGATGTTCGCCGAATCGACCCGCGGTCCCGACAGCCAGAAGGCCCGCATGGAACGCTGGACGCTCGATCCGGCCGCGCGCACCTCGGTCCGCACCGTCATCCATGATCATGCGCAGGAATTTCCGCGCTACGACGAGCGGCTGACGACCAAGCCCTATCGCTATGCCTATACGGTCGCGATCCCCGAGGCCGAGGCGTCCGAATGGCAGATCGCCGACACGCGGCTGTTCCGCCACGATCTCGACAAGGGTGTGACCGACGCCCACGATTTCGGCCCCGGCCGGCACCCCGGCGAGTTCGTCTTCGTGCCGCGCAGCGAACAGGGCGCCGAGGATGACGGCTGGCTGATCGGCCTCGTCGTCGACATGAACGACGAGACCACCGATCTCGTCATCCTGAACGCCGACGATTTTACCGGGTCACCGCAAGCTGTGGTTCACCTGCCGCATCGCGTCCCGCCGGGGTTCCACGGGAACTGGGTCGCGGATTGACGATATCGGGGCGCTTCATCAGCGCCTCGGTCACACGCAGCGACCGCTCGTTGTCGACATCGATCGCCGTCGCCCCGTTGCTCACCAGCAGCGGGGCGATGTCGACTTTCAGGTGGCGCGAGATGCGCTGGAAGATGTGGTGGATCGGCCCGAGCCCGAAGCGGAAGCGCAGCAGGTTGATCAATCCGAACGCCTGCATCACACGGATCGGCTTCTTGACGAACTGGCCGCCGCCGCGAAACGCCTCGGCCGCCTTGAGCGCCGCAGGATCGCCGATCCAGTAAGCGTTGCAATTCGACACCGCCACATCCGAAAATTCATAGAAGCGCCGCTGCCCCTCGGGGTGCACCGCCAGCACATCCTCGCGCCGCGCGAGCGCGACCCCCGCCCCGACGCCGAGCCGAACCGCCTCATTGCCGATTTCGGCGATCGTTTCAGGGGTAAGCAGGCAATTGTCGGCGGTGGTAATGAACAGCGGAAATTCCGCCCGGTCGGCAACCGCGAGAACCGAGTCCGCCAGATTGTCGGCCGCCGGCACGATGACGAGGCGGTCTCCCAGACGCTCGACCACCTCGTCGGCGAGGTCATCGAGCAAGGTTTCGTGATGCGTCGAGACGAAGATGCGTGCCGCATCGGCCTGCGCCGCACTGTCGAGCACATGCGCGATCATCGCGCGGCCCGCGACCGGCACCAGGCATTTGTCGCCGACGCCATGCGCTTCGGCGAGCGCATCGACCGCACCCGGCCTGCGCCCCGCGAGGATCAGGATCGATCCGCTCATGCCGCATCCCTCCGCGCGAAACCGACGAGCTGGCGGATCATGCTTTCGGACACGATCGTCTCGATCAGGTCGGCCTGGCTGAAGCCGGCTGCAATCGCGGCGCGGCCGAAAACCTTCTCGGACCACAGGTTGCAGTTGAGATTAACCTCGAGCAGCCGGATCTCGCCGGTCGCGAAATCGACGCGAAACTCGAAGCGGCCATAATCGAAAGGCCGAAAGACTTCAGCCATCGCGCGCGTATATTCGATCAGCCGCGCGCCGATTTCGGCGTCGTCGAACAGCTTCAGGCTGTATTTCTGGCTGCGGTCGACCAGATCGCGCTTTTCCTGATAGGTGCGCAGGTGGCTCGGGTCGGCCTGCTCGAAGATCATCATCGGCAGCATCGCAGGCTCGCCGTCGATCGTGATGACAGGCACCTCGACGTCGCTGCCGTCGATGAAGGGCTCGACGATCGCGTCATGGTCGAGCGCGTGAACCTCGGCGATCGCCTGCGCGAGTTCGACGCGATCGTGCGCGTCGCGGATTCCCCACGAGGCCGAGCTGTTGTTCGGCTTGATCACCCAGCGCTTTGCGGGCGGACATCGCGACGCATCGACCGGCGCACCGCGGCGGAACAGCGACCAGGGCGCGGTCGGAACATCGCGCGCCGCCGCCTCCAGCTTGGTCAGATGCTTGTCGTCGGAAAGCCCGCGCACGATCGGCGAGGCGCCGACATAGGGCAGCCCCAGCCGGTTGCAGAGCAAGGGCAGCAGCATCTCGCTGTTATAGAAGCCGCCGCGGTTCAGCAGCGGAAAGACGAAATCGGCGGCGGGCCGGGTGAACAGGTCGGCATAGTTGTCGGCGACGACGAGCGGGATGCCGAGCCCTTCGAGTATCTCGCGCGTTTCGCGATGATAGAGCGCGTGGTTGCCGTCTTCGCTATGAAGCCCGCCGGTCCATTTCGCGTGCTTGGCGATGAAGAGAAGCCGCTGCGTATCGCGCAAGCGATCGGGCAGCCGGGTGGGTGCAAGGTCGTTGGTTCGCATGTGACGCTCTGACCACGCGCAGGTTTCATGCCGATGACTTTTCCATGACTGCGCTGCAACCAAAACGCCAAATCTCTGTCATCTTGCGCCGGTAATTCGCGGGTCATGGTCTTCCCCGGAACGGATTTATCCGCATGCTTCTGAACCCGAAAAGCTATGAGAAAAATGCGCCGCGCAGCGACGGCCGCTACGCCGCGCGGCTCGCCGAAGCGCTGATCAGCGGCGGCGACGGGCGCATCCGGCTCGATGCGCAGGGCCGCAACCAATATTATGCCGGCGCCGCGCCGAGCGACGCGCTCGCTTATGGTTCTTCGACGATCAGCAGCATTTCGGAGCATGCGTTCGAGACGCTGATCGGCGAATGGAGGGATCGGCTCGACCAGCCGGTCGCCGCGCGCGATTATGCCGCGGGTCTCGACGCGATCCGCGACCGCCTCGCCGCATATTTCGGTTCGGACGATGCCGCGATCGTCTTCGCCGCGTCGGGAACCGATCTCGAATATGTCGGGCTTGCAGCCGCCCATGACGGCCGCCCGCTCACCGCGGTGCTGCTCGGCCGCGACGAGGTCGGCAGCGGTTGCGTCCACAGCGCCGCAGGCCGCTTCTTCGCGGAAGAAACCGCGACCGGCGCACGCGTCGTCGCGCAATCGGCGATCGACCCCGCCTTTGCCGGGATCGAGCTGATCGACGTCGCGGTGCGCGATGCCGCCGGCGGCCCGCGTGCCTCGGCCGCGGTCGCCGCCGAGCTGTCGCTCCACATCGAACGCGCCGCCGCCAACGGCCGTCGCGCGGTCGTCCATGTCGTCCACGGCTCGAAATCGGGACTGACGCTTCCCGCGCTCGCCGACGTCGAGCGCCTCGTCGCGACGCATGGCGATGCGATGACGATCGTCGTCGACGCCTGCCAGCTCCGCATCACGCCCAAGGTCGTGCGCCGCTATCTCGCGCTCGGTTGCACAGTCCTGATGACCGGCTCGAAATTCGCCGGCGGCCCGCCGTTCAGCGGCTTCGCGCTGGTGCCCGCCGCCGTCCGCGACCGCGCACGGCCGCTGCCCGGGGGCTTCCGCCGCCTCGCCAACCGCGCCGAATGGCCCGCCGACTGGCCCGGCGCCGACATTCTGCACGCGACGGGCAATTTCGGCCTGCTGCTGCGCCTGCAGGCGGCGCTGATCGAGATCGAGCGCTTCGCCGCGCTGCCCGCCGAGCGCGTCACGCACGTTGCTGCGCGCTTCAGCCACCATGTGATGCGCATCGTCAAACGGCTCGAACTTGCCGAAGTCCCCGGCGCGGGTACGAGCTGCCTCGCCACCGAGACGCTACGCACACTCGACCTGTCGGCACGCTGGCCACAGTGCGACTTCGACGCCGCCAAGACGATGCACGGCCATATCGCACGCCAGTCGCGCCAGTGGCTCGGCCAGGAAATCCGCCTCGGCCAGCCGGTGAAGACGCACCCGCTCGCCGACGGGCGGATGGCCGGAACGCTGCGCCTGTCGCTGTCGATGCCGCTGATCATCGACATGGCCGCGATGGACGATATCGCGCTCGACGAGCGGCTCGACCGCGAGCTCTCGCTGGTCGGCGCGGCGATCTCGGCAGCGGGCGCGATGACCCTCGCCTCGCCCCAGCCAGCCCCCATCGGCTGACCCCGAAAGCGGTCGTCGGGCGCGACGAACGGGCCCGGAATCTTCGCCGCGCCGCCACGGCGGCACGGCTCATCGTGGAATCGGACGCAATTTCGCAGCGCTTTTCGGGCGCCGTTCGTTTGCCCTCCACTATGACGAAAAATGCTCCCCTCCTCCGCCCCGCCGCGAGCGCGATTGCCGCGTTCCTGGTCCTCTCCACCCCCGCCGCCTTTGCGCAGGAAACGACCACGGTGCCGATGACGCCGCCGGTTAGCGTGCCCACGACTACGGCTCCGCCGACGGTCCAGCCGCCTGCGACGACGGCTCCGGCGACCGCGCCTGCAGCGCAGCCGGCACCCCAGCCCGTGATCCGCGTCCCGACCGACCTGCCGCCCGTCCCGCAAGCCGCGACCGAGCGACAAGCAGCGGCGGCTCCGCGCGCCCGTACTGAACGCCCGGCGCCGCGCCAGCGCGCGACCGCGCCGGCACCCGCCGCGCGCGCCGCAGTTCCGGCTGAACCCGCCGCTGCGCCGGTCACGGCTGCCGAAGACGTCCTTCCCGTGACACCGCCGGTCGCTTCGACCACTGCGCCTGTCGTCGATGCGGCGCCCGCCGCCGCGCCGGTCGAAAAGGCTTCGGCCAGCGGCGACGCCTTTCCTTGGGAAATCGTCGGCGGTGCGGCCGCGCTGTTGATCGCCGGTGGCGTCGGCCTCGCCTTTGCCCGTCGCCGCCGCGCGTCGAGCGAGGTCTGGGAATTCGACGAGAATTCGAATGCCGAATGGGTTCCTGGTGCTGAGCCCGCGACCGAGCCCGCCTTTACGCGCGAAGCGGTCGCGGCGACGCCCGAACCGGCATCGGAACCGGCAGCCCCCGCTGCGACGGCTCCGGCATTTGCGGCGGCGCCCGCCGGCAGCATGGGCCGTCACGAGGCGCTGGCTATGGCCGGACCGACGCCCGACAACCCGTTCACCACGCTCAGCAAGCGCCTCGCGCGTGCGCGTTTCCTCGATCGTCAGGAGCGGGCGGACTATGATGCGGCGCTGGCGACCAGCGAACCGCAGGCCGATGCGGTCCCGGCACGCAAGCCGGTCAGCGCGTGGGAAATCGCACAGCGTCAGGCTGCGCCCGCCCCGGCGGAGCAGGAAGTTCGCCGCCTGCAGCCCGGCACGATCCGCAAGGATCTGAAGCCCGGCTGGACGCGCAACTGACCTGCCTTTCCCGGGCATGAAAAAAGGGCGGTGCCTCGCGGCACCGCCCTTTCTTTTATCGCAGGCACGGCGGGCGGACCCGCCGGACCCGAACCGAATTACTTCAGTTCGACGGTCGCGCCGGCGGCGATCAGCTTGCCCTTCAGCTCTTCAGCTTCGGCCTTGCTCACGCCTTCCTTGACGGCCTTCGGTGCGCCTTCGACGAGCGCCTTGGCTTCGCCGAGACCCAGACCGGTGATCGCACGGACTTCCTTGATCACGTTGATCTTGTTGCCGCCGTCACCCGTCAGGATGACGTCGAATTCGGTCTGCTCTTCAGCAGCGGCGGCACCGGCGCCACCAGCGGCCGGAGCGGCAACCGCAACGGCAGCGGCGGCCGAAACGCCCCACTTTTCTTCGAGCAGCTTCGAGAGTTCAGCAGCTTCCAGAACGGTCAGCGCCGAAAGGTCTTCAACGATCTTTGCGAGATCAGCCATTTTCATTCTCCATCAGAACCGGGAAAGCCCGGTGAATTGTTACGGTAGGTAAAAGTTTATGCCGCTTCCTTGGCGCCATAGGCACCAAAGACCCGCGCCAGCTGACCAGCCGGAGCTGCCGCAATCTGGGCAACCTTGGTGGCCGGAGCCTGGAGCAGGCCGACAAGCTTGCCACGCAGTTCGTCAAGCGACGGCAGCGATGCAAGCGCCTTCACGCCATCCACGTCGAGGACCACATCCCCCATGCCGCCACCAACGATTTCAAGCTTGTCGTTGGTCTTGGCAAATTCCACCGCGATCTTCGCAGCGGCCACCGGGTCGGTGGACGAAGCGATTGCGGTGGGACCGGTCAGCAGGTCGCCGATACCGGTGTAGGAGGTGCCATCGAGCGCGATCTTGGCCAGGCGGTTCTTCGTGACCTTGAAGCTTGCACCCGCGTTCCGCATCTGCTCGCGAAGCACCGTCGACTGGGCGACGGTGAGACCGAGGTTGCGAACAATCACAACCGCGGCTGCATTCGACAGCGTAGCGTTCAGCGAGGATACGGCTTCGGCCTTTTCAGCACGATCCATGCCTGTTTCTCCACTCATGCCCGGATGCGAGCATCCGGGCCGCTAACACACGCAAAAGCCATGCGGGACGAATCCCGCCTGTCCTTTGCGCAACGATGTCCGATGGGGTCGGTCAAGCCGCGTCACCTGGGCTGGCCAGGCGGGCGACCGATAGAAGACTGTTCCCCGTCTCGGCTGGAAATTAAGAAGGGCAAATCCCCTTCACCAACTGTCTCGGACGGAATTGCCAAGGCCGGAGCCCGGACAACACGGGGGCGCTCTTAGCCGGAATCGGCGGGAAGTCAAGGATATCGGCGGAAGTTGGCGAAAGTGCCGCGGAGTGTGCTTGCAAAATCTGTTTCAAGATATATCTTAGACGCATCGAATCGCATGAAGGAGTTTAGATATGCGACATGGAATGAACCGGCATGGGTGCGGCGAACGCCACGCGATGCACCGGATGATGCGCGAAGCAATGCGCCACGGCGGCTTCGGCCACGGACGCGGTTTCGGGCGCGGCTTCGGCGGGCGCCACGGGCGGGACGACGACGGACATGGCCGGCGCCGGCGGATGTTCGACAGCGGCGAGCTGCGGCTCGTCCTGCTCAAGCTGATCGCCGACGAACCGCGCCACGGATATGATCTGATCCGCCAGATCGAGGAACTGACCGGCGGCGCCTATGCGCCGAGCCCGGGCGTGATCTACCCCACCCTCACCCTGCTGGGCGACATGGGACTGATCGAAGCGGCCGACAGCGACGGCGCGAAGAAACTGTTCGCAATCACCGAGGCCGGCCAAGCCGAACTCGACGCGAACAAGGACGCAGTCGACGGGCTGATCGCCCGGTTGACCGAAGTCGGCGAAGAACGCCAGCGCACCGACAGCGCGTCGGTCCGCCGCGCGATGGGTAATTTGAAGGCCGTGCTGATGAACCGGCTCGGCGACCGCGATCTCGACGCCGCAACGCTGCACGAAGTGGTCGCGCTGATCGACGAAGCCGCGCAGAAGATCGAGCGCCTGTAATGGCGAGCGTGGTCGCCAGCGTGCCGACGGGACACGCGAGCAGATATCTGCAGCAATTGTGCAAGCACTGGCAGCACAATCTCGCGGTCGAGTTCACCCCGGAGCATGGCACCGTGACCTTTCCCAAGGATGCGCGCGGCGCGACCTGGGCGGGCGACGCGCGCGTTACCTTCGATGCGGGCGCCGACGCGCTGACGGTCCGCATCGACGCGAGCAGCGAAGAGCATGCCGACGCGATGCAGGGCGTCGTCGCCAGGCACCTCGACCGCTTTGCATTTCGCGAGGCGCCATTGGCGTTCGACTGGCACGGCATTTCGTCCTAAAGCGACAGGCGAGGTGGGAGAATCGGCAAATTTTGCCAGTTTCTTCATGAAGGAAAGGAAATTCCGTGTCCGAACCTCAAGGGCTGCTTTGCCCCACCTGCCGCGTGAATTTGACTATGTCGGAGCGTCAGGGGATCGAGATCGATTACTGCCCGCAATGCCGCGGCGTCTGGCTGGACCGCGGCGAGCTCGACAAGATCATCGAGCGCAGCGAAGGCGCCGGCGCCCCGCCGCCCCCGCGGCAGGCCGCACCACAGCCGCAATATCGCGAGCAGCGCTACGACGATGATCGCCATTACGCCAAGCCGTACAAGAAGAAGAGCTATACGAAGAGCTTCCTCAGCGACTTGTTCGATTGAGTTGCTGATGCGGGTTTCGTGAACCCCGGCGAAAGCCGGGGCCCATACAACCCCGCGCTGAACCATCTGGACCCCGGCTTTCGCCGGGGTTCACGATGGATGGGCCACGGGCTCAACCCGCCACCGCATTCCGCCGCGCATAGGCGAAATAGGCGACCAGCCCCACGACATTCCAGATGCCGAACCAGATCTGCGTCTTCGCCGGCAGGCTGAAGAACAGATAGATGCAGCCGAGCACCGCGATGCCCCCGACGACCCACGGCATCGGCGTGCGGAAGGTGCGCGGCGCGTCGGGCGCGCGGCGGCGCATGATCAGCATGCAGATCGACACCGCGGTGAAGGCCGCAAGCGTCCCCGCATTCGCCAGCGCCGCCAGCTCGTCGAGCGGGATGAAACCCGCGAGGATCGCGACGACGATCGCGGTGAAGATGGTGATGCGCACGGGCGTACCGCGCGGCGACAGCTTTGCGAGGCTGCTGGGGAGCAGCCCGTCGCGCGCCATGGTGAAGAAGATGCGGCTCTGCCCGAAGAAAAAGGCGAGGATCACGGTCGGCAGCGCGACCACCGCCGAAAGCGCGAGATATTTCGCGGCGCCCGGTTGGCCGAGTTCGCGCAGGATCAACGCGAGCGGTTCGGGGCTGTTCGCGAACTTGCTGTAGCTGATCGCACCGACCGCCGCGACCGCGACGAGGATGTAGATCGCGACACAGGCGACCATCGATCCGACGATCCCGATCTTGAGGTCGCGGTCGGGGTTCTTCGCTTCCTCGGCCGCGGTCGCGATCGCGTCGAAACCGTAGAAGGCGAAGAAGATGATCGCCGCGGCCGCCATGATGCCGCGCTCGACCCCGTCGGGGGCGACATGCTTGGCGAAGCCGAACGGGCTGAAGGGTTCGAGGTTCGCGGCGTCGAACGCGGGCAGCGCAACCGCGACGAAGACGGCGAGCGCGATGATCTTCACGATGACGAGGATCGCGTTGACGGTGGCGCTTTCGCGGGTGCCATAGAGCAACATCCCCGCGACGATCGCGATGATCGCGATCGCCGGCAGGTTGACGATGCCGCCGAGTTCGGGACCCTGCATCAGGCTCATCGGCACGCTTGCCCACGCGTGCAGCAGCGGCGCCGCATAGCCCGACCACCCGACCGCGACGGCACTGACGACGAGCGAATATTCGAGGATCAGGCTCCAGCCGACGATCCATGCGATCAGCTCGCCGATCACGACGTAACTGTAGGTATAGGCGCTGCCCGACGCGGGGATCATCGTCGCCATTTCGGCATAGGCGAGCGCGGCGCACGCGCAGATCAGACCCGCGACGGCAAAGGAGACGATCACCGCAGGTCCCGCCTTGTCGGCGCCGACGCCGATCAGCGTCAGGATGCCGGTCCCGACGATCGCCCCGACGCCGAGCGCGATCAGGTGCGGCCAGCTCAGCGTCCGGGCGAGACCGTGCCCCTCCGCCTGTTCCGGAACGATGGATTTGCGGCGCAGCAGGCTGTCGGACATTTGGGCTCCCCTTTGTTCTTTGGGCTGCTTGTAAGGGGGCTATCGGGCAGCGCAAGCCACGCAAGGAAGATTGGCGCCGACGTGCTTTGGGGAAGCGGACGTATCGCCCTCTCCCCTGAAGGGGAGAGAGCAATTCTCTACGGCTAATTTCGGTCGCTTTCCGCTCTTCGTCATCCCGGACTTGATCCGGGATCCCGCTTTTTGGGCATCGACCGGCTTCGATTTCAAGCGGGACCCCGGATCAAGTCCGGGGTGACGATGAAGTTTGGGCGCTGCTCTATGTGACCCCCGGCGAAAGCCGGGGTCCAGGACGTAAGGACTCGGCGTCGGCTTTCCACCGCTCTGGGCCCCGGCTTTCGCCGGGGATCACGTGAGATAGGGCAGCTATCGGCCGACAGCCCTCAGACCAGCCCCTCGATCGCCTCGGCCAGCGCGACGTCGCGCTCCGAAAGGCCATCCGCATCGTGCGTCGTCAGCAATATGTCGACCCGGTTATAGACGTTCGACCATTCGGGATGATGGTCCATCTTTTCGGCGATGATCGCGACGCTCGCCATGAAGCCGAAGGCCTGTGCGAAGTCGTCGAACTTGAACTGGCGCGTGATACCGTCGCGCACCGGGTCGTGCGTCCAGTCGGGAAAGCGTGCGAACAGCGCCGCACGCTCTGCATCGTCGAGTTTCTGGACCATTTCCTTCTCCGGCTAGTCAAGCTGCGCCGCCCGCCATAAGGAAGGGCGCGATGAGCGACAAGACCAGGCAACCCGTTAAAGGCACGGCGCAGCTTCCGCCCGGCTGGACCGGCGCCGCGCCCGACGCCGACGCGCTGTTCGCGATGGCCGAGGCGGCGCTCGCGCAATTGCCCGATGTTTTCAGGCCCTACATTCAGGGCGTCGTGATTTCGATCGAGGAATTCGCCGACGACGAGACGTTGAAGTCGCTCGACATCGAGCATCCCTATGATCTGACCGGCCTCTACGAAGGCCGCCCGCTGACCGAGCGCAGCATCGACCAGAGCGGCGGCATGCCCGACCGCGTGACGCTGTATCGCATCCCGATCCTGGTCGAATGGATCGAAGGCGGCGAACGGCTCGACTGGCTGGTGCGCCATGTGCTGATCCACGAAATCGGCCATCATTTCGGTTTCAGCGACGACGATATGCACGCCCTGGAAGACATGGCGTGAGCGAACTGCTCCGGCTGAACAGCGTAGCGTGCATCCGCGGCGACCGGCTGTTGTTCGAGGATCTGTCGCTGGCGCTGAACCGCGGCGATGCGCTGTGGCTTCGTGGCCCCAATGGCGCGGGCAAGTCGAGCCTGATCCGCCTTGCCGCGGGATTGCTGCGCCCCGCCGCGGGAACGGTCGAACGCCGCGAACGCGTCGCGCTGATCGACGAGGCGGCGGCGCTCGATGCCGAGCTGCCGCTGCGCCGCGCGCTCGATTTCTGGGCTCGCGTCGATACGGTCGACGGACACACGGTCGACCGCGCGATGGACGAAATGGCGCTCGGCAGCCTCGCCGAGGTTCCGGTATCGATGCTGTCGACCGGCCAGCGCAAGCGCGCGGCGATGGTGCGCGTGATCGCGAGCGGCGCGCCGATCTGGCTGCTCGACGAGCCCGCGAACGGCATGGACGATGCGGCGCAGGCGCGGCTGGTCGCGGCGATTGCCAGGCATCGCGCGAACGGCGGCACGGTGCTGCTGGCGTCGCATTTCGCGCTCGGCGTTCCCGATCTGGCCGAACTCGACATGGGGGCGCTGACATGACCGCGCTGATCGCCCTGTTCTGGCGTGACCTGCGCCGTGCATGGGGCAGCGGCGCGCTGTGGCTGCCGGTGCTCTTTTTCCTGCTCGTCGCGACCGCCTTTCCCTTTGCGGTCGGGCCCGATGCGCCGCTGCTGCGCCGTGCAGGCGGCGGGATGGTGTGGGTCGCGGCGCTGCTCGCGGCGTTGCTGCCGATCGACCGGCTGGTAAAGCCCGACAAGGATGCGGGCGTGCTCGATCAGCTGGCGGTGCGCGGTTTCGCCGACGAGCTGATAGCCGCCGTCAAGATCGCAGCGCATGCCGTTGGTTTCGGGCTGCCTTTGCTGATCGCCCTCCTCCCCGCCTCGGCCTTGCTCGCGCAGGACAGCGGGCGCGTCGCTCTGCTGGCGACGGGGATTGCGATCGCGATTCCGGCGCTGGCCTCGCTCGCGGTGCTGAGCGCCGCGCTGACCGCGAACCACAAGGGCGGCAGCGCGATCGGCGGGCTGCTGATCCTGCCGCTCGCAGTGCCGATGCTGATCTTCGGCGCCGGGATGCTCGACCCGTCGGGACGCGGCGCGATGAAGCTGCTCGCGGCGGCCAGCCTGCTGCTGACGGTGATCGGGCCGTTCGCGGCGGGGGCGGCGATGCGGGGGCTGCGCGAGTGACGCGCCAGTCGCTGGCGCATATCGCGCTCGTCGTGCGCGACTATGACGAGGCAATCGACTTTTATGTCGGCACATTGGGCTTCACGCTGGTCGCCGACGAATATCAGCCGGCACAGGACAAGCGCTGGGTGCTCGTGGCCCCGCCGGGCAATCCCGCAGGCGGCGCGACGATCCTGCTCGCGCGCGCCGCGAATGCCGAGCAGGCAGCGTTCATCGGCAACCAGTCGGGCGGCCGCGTCTTCCTGTTCCTGCAGACCGACGATTTCCAGCGCGACTATCGCCGCCTGCTGGACAGGGGCGTGCGGATCGAGCGCGAACCGATGGAGGCCGAATATGGCACGGTCGCGGTGTTCCTCGACCTCTATGGCAACAAGTGGGACCTGATCGAGTTTCGGCGGTCGGAATGACCGATAGCGACCGGTAGCCGACATATCTGGCGTGATCCCCGGCGAAAGCCGGGGTCCAGAGCGGTGGAACGCCGACGTCCCGTTGCTACGCCCTGGACCCCGGCCTTCGCCGGGGATCACATAGAGCAGCGCCCAACTTCATCGTCACCCCGGACTTGATCCGGGGTCCATGACGACGGTGCCGCTATGGGTCCCGGATCAAGTCCGGGATGACGAAGAGAAAGGACGCAACGTCCGCTCCCCACCCCCAACCGGCCCATAAGAAAAGGGCCGGAGTTTCCCCCGGCCCTTCCCCAATTCGTTGCGGTGCCTATCAGGCGCCGGCGACGTCGGCCGTGTCGACCTTCACGCCCGGGCCCATCGACGAGGACAGCGCGACCTTGCGGACGTACTTGCCCTTGGCGCCCGACGGCTTCGCCTTGACGATCGCGTCGACGAAGGCGTCGAAGTTCTGGCGGAGCTTTTCCTCGCCGAACGACAGCTTGCCGAGGCCGGCGTGGATGATGCCGACCTTTTCGACGCGGAATTCGATCTGGCCGCCCTTGGCTGCCTTGACCGCGTCCGCGACGTTCGGCGTGACGGTGCCGAGCTTCGGGTTCGGCATCAGGCCCTTCGGACCCAGCGTCTTGCCGAGGCGGCCGACGATGCCCATCATGTCCGGCGTCGCGATGACGCGGCCATAGTCGAGGTTGCCCGCGAGCATGTCTTCCATCAGGTCCTCCGCACCGACCTTGTCGGCGCCGGCGGCCAGCGCCTTTTCGGCATTGTCGCCGCGCGCGAACACGGCGACCTTGACGTCCTTGCCGGTGCCGGCGGGCAGCGTGACGACGCCGCGGACCATCTGGTCGGCGTGACGCGGATCGACGCCCAGATTCATCGCGATTTCGAGCGTTTCGTCGAACTTAGCGGTCGCCAGTTCGCGCACCAGCTTGATCGCTTCGTCGACGCCGTGGAGCTTCAGCGCGTCGACCTTGCCCTCGAGGGCCTTCTGCTTCTTGGTCAGCTTAGCCATGGGTTCAGCCCTCCGTCACTTCGAGACCCATCGAGCGCGCGCTGCCCTCGATGATCTTCGTTGCCTGTTCGAGATCGTTCGCGTTGAGATCCTTCATCTTGATCTCGGCGATTTCGGTCAGCTTCGAACGGGCGATCTTGCCGCCGCTGATCTTGCCGGGCTCCTTCGAACCCGACTTGAGGTTCGCGGCCTTCTTGATCAGGTAGGTCGCCGGGGGCGTCTTGGTGACGAACGAGAAGCTCTTGTCCGCATAGACGGTGATGATGGTCGGGGTCGGCGTGCCCTTGTCCATGCCGTCGGTCGCGGCGTTGAACGCCTTGCAGAATTCCATGATGTTGACGCCGCGCTGACCCAGTGCCGGCCCGAGCGGCGGCGAGGGGTTGGCGGTGCCGGCGGGCACCTGCAGCTTGATGTAGCCGCTGATTTTCTTAGCCATGATGGCCTCCTATCTTTCTGTTGCCCTGGACCGGAGTCCGGGGCTCAAAATAAGCGGTCAAGCAGAAGGGCATCACCCCTTCCTCCCGCGCGGAATCACGTCCGTGTCTGACGCGAAGCGGCGCCGTTAGCGCCTGTCGGCCGATTTTGCAAGGCCTGCCGGCTTCAACGCGTGCCTGCGAGCGCTGCCCGGCGGGCGCTCCAGCGGCTGCGGACCGCCTGCCGCATCGGCAGTTCGAACCGCCGGTAGAGGACGTCCGATACCGCGAGCGCGACGAGGATCAAGAGCGCGTGGCCGGCGACCAGATTGGCCGCGGTCAGGTCGAGCCCGCCTAAATCGTGATAGACGAAATCGACGAACAGCATGTGCGACAGATAGATTGCGTAGCTGCGATCGCCGAGCCACTGCAGCCAGCCGGCGCCGAGCGCGGGCGTTCGGAGCGCGATCAGCACGAGCGCCGGCCAACTCAGCAGCGCCAGTCCGGGCACCGGTCCGAGGTCGCCGGGATCGATCAGGAAGCCGGCGATGGCGGCGGCGACCAGCCACGCCGTACCGACGCGCGGCCAGACGCCGCGCATATGCCAGAGCAGCTGCCCGACGAAGAAGCCGACGAGCCCGCGCGCCAGCGCGTTCGCGACGGTCGGACTGGCCTCTGCCGGATCGGCGAGCAGGATCGCGACGCCGACCGCGACGGCACCCGCCGCGATCGCCGGCATCGCGCGGGGACGCCAGAAAGCGCCCGCCGCGAACAGGAGATAGCAGACCATTTCGACCGAGATCGACCAGCTCGGCCCGTTGAAACTGTGCCCGACCGGCGAAAACAGTGCCTGCGTCATCGTGAGATGCGCCGCAAAGGCCGCGGGGTCGTTGTCGGGGAGCCGGGAGAAGAGCCACGCCGCCGCGAACAACGTCAGCAGGTGCAACGGATAGAGGCGCGCGAAGCGGGCGACGGCGAAATCGGCCTGCCCCGCCGCCGCCGTCAGGCCGCGCCCCGCGAGATAGACGTGCGCGAAGATGAAGCCCGACAGAACGAAGAACAGATCGACCGCGGTCCAGCCGCGTTCGTGGACCCATGCGACGACCGGCCCGCCCCATCCGGGTGCAAAGGCGCCGGCGTGAAACATATATTGCGCGTGAAAACCGAAGGCGACGACGCATGCCGCCAGCCCACGGACGCCGTCGAGCGTCCGCAGCCGCATGCGCGCCATATCCGGATCGGCCGCGTCCCCGTGCGCCATCCCTCGCTCCTTTGCGGCCGCTTATAGGCCGCGAGCGTTTACGGGCGCTTACCGCGGCGCGTCGTCAGCCCTGCGGGACGAGGCGGATCAGCCCCTCCTGAACCGCCGAGGCGATCAGCGTCCCGTCCTGGCGATAGATGAGCCCGCGGTTGATCCCGCGGCCGCCCCCGCCCCAGTCGCTATCCATGACATAGACGAACCATTCGTCGACGCGGATGTCGTCGTGAAACCACATCGCATGGTCGAGGCTGGTCGAGAACAATCCGGGCTGCGTCCAGGTCAGTCCGTGCGGGACCATCGCCGACGACAGCAGCCCCATGTCCGAGGCATAGGCGAGCAGCGCACGATGCGTCAGCGGATCATCGCCGACCGGCGCCGCGATGCGGAACCATTCATAATGCATCGTCGAGGCGGCGCCCGCGGGCGGGCGAAAGCTGCGCACGTCGAACGGATGGTTGGTCGCCATCTGTTCGAGCCGCGCGTCGTCGATCAGCGGATCGGCCGCGATCACGTCGCCGAAGTCGCGGCATTGTTCGGGCGGCAACAGGTCGGGCATCGGCGCCTGGTGGGTCAGCCCCTGTTCGGGCGCCTGGAAGGATGCGGTGAGGTTGAAGATCACCTTGCCGTCCTGACGCACGACGACGCGGCGGTTCGCGAAGCTGCGCCCGTCGAAGTCGCGGTGGACGCGGAAATGGAGCGGCTTCGCCTCGTCTCCGCCGCGCAGGAAATAGGCATGGAGCGAATGCACGCCCTTCCCCGCATCGACCGTCCGCGCCGCGGCGACCATCGCCTGCGCGATCACCTGCCCACCGAAGATACGCTGGCGCATCGGCTTCTTGAACGCGGGGAAGGTGAACTCGTCGGGCTCTTCGGCCGCTTCGAGGTCGAAGAGCTTGGTGACGCGGCGAACGACGCGGTCGCGGTCGACCGCGGCATGGATGGCGCGCGCACGATCGGCCCGAGCCTGAATCTCTGCGGGAGTCAGGCTCATGCGGCAATCCATTCTTTCGCTGGATCCCCGCCTTCGCGGGGATGACGACCTGTCGGGGTCGTCACTTCATGCGTTCGACCTGCTCGAAATCGAGCTCGACGGGGGTCGCGCGGCCGAAGATCGACACCGACACCTTGACGCGCGCCTTGTCGAAATCGAGTTCCTCGACGACGCCGTTGAAGCTGGCGAACGGACCTTCGAGCACCTTGACCTGATCGCCGATTTCATAGTCGACACGGATTTCGGTCTTCGGACGCGCCGCGGCCTCTTCCTTGCTGTTGAGGATGCGCGCAGCTTCGGCTTCGCTGATCGCCTGCGGCTTGCCCGACGAGCCCAGGAAGCCCGTCACCTTCGGCGTGTTCTTGACGAGGTGATAGACGTCGTCGCTCATCGTCAGCTTCGCAAGCACATAGCCGGGGAAGAATTTGCGTTCGGCCTGAACCTTCTTGCCGCGCTTTACCTCGGTCACCGTCTCGACGGGCACTTCGACCGCCTCGACGAAGTCGCTGAGGCCCATGCGCTCGGCTTCGGCGAGCACCGAATCGCGGACCTTGTTCTCGAAGCCCGAATAGGCGTGAATGATGTACCAGCGCGCCATGTTGCGTGTCCCTTTTAAGTCCTGCGGCCCGCGGCTCAGCGCGCGAGCGACGTCAGCCAGCTGACGATGAATTTGAAAACCGTATCGACGCCGAAGAAGAAGAGCGACAGGATCGTGGTCATGATCAGCACCAGGATGGTGGTCTGCACGGTTTCACGGCTGGTCGGCCACACGATCTTGGTGGCTTCGGTCTTCACCTGGTTGACGAATTCGCCAATTTTGGGCTTGGCCATGTCGCGCGTCCTGTCCTTCAAACGTCCAATGATCCGGGCCAGATGGGTTGCCGCCCCCCACGCGTCAAGCGCGCTTCGGGCAATAGTCCGCCCACCCTCCCCGAGCATGTCGGCGAAAGGCGGAAGGAAAACGGCGCATCTGTCCGAATGATGCGGCCTTTAAACGCGCACCTGCGCGTTGGCAAGCGATAGCAGCAGCGGGGTCAGGCGGGCGACGCGAGTTTCATCAGCACGAGGCCCGCGACGATCAATAGCGCCGCAAGGATGCGGAGCGGGTTCGCCGCCTCGCCCAGAAAGACGATGCCGACCGTGAAGGCGCCGACCGCGCCGATGCCCGTCCAGATGGTGTAGGCTGTGCCGAGCGGCAACGACTTCATCGACAGCGAAAGCAGCGCGAAGCTGGCGATCATCGCGGCGATCGTGACGACCGTCGGGCCAGGGCGCGTAAACCCGTCCGATTGCTTCATCGCGAGCGCCCACACGACTTCGAAGAATCCGGCGATCGTCAAATATATCCACGGCATGGCAGCCTCCTGAAAAGGACCGCCGGGCCGTCCCGGACCTGAAACCCGCTATTGCAGGGAGGACGTTGCCTCTTCGCGGCGGCCCGAAAGCGCGGCGCGATCGCCGCCGTTTATCGAACCGCCGACAATAGGCAAGCCGCATGGCAGCGGGCGGCCCGCGTCATTTCCGGAACGCGCGCGGCTCGATGCCGTGACGGGCGATCTTGTCGTACAGCGTCTTGCGCGGAATCTTGAGGAGCGCGAGCGTCGCGGCAATATCGCCCCCGGCGCCGGCGAGCGCGTCGCGAATCGCATGCGCTTCGAACTGCGCGACCCGCTCGGGCAGCGCCATCTGACCTTCTTCCGCGCCCGTCGCCGGCGTATCGAGGCCGAGGACCTCGCTGAACGCGAAATTCCTGAGCTCGCGCACGTTGCCCGGCCAGTCATGCTCGATCAGCCGGCGGCGCGCCGCATCGCCGAGACTGAAATCGCGCACCGCGAGCCGGTCGAGCGCTTCCTCGACGAAAAAGGCGAAGGTCTGCGGGATGTCGGCGCGCCGTTCGCGCAGCGGCGGCATCCGCAACCGCACGACGTTGAGGCGATAGAAGAGATCTTCGCGAAATTCGCCGGCGCGGATCGCCTGTTGCAGGTCGCGGCGCGTCGAGGCGACGATATGCAGGTCGACCGCGCGCGGCTCGCTGGCACCGATCGGCTGAATCTTGCGCTCCTCGATCACGCGCAGCAGCTTCGACTGGATCGCGAGCGGCATGTTGTCGATGCCGTCGAAGAACAGCGTACCGCGATGGCTCTGCTCGATCCGCCCCTCGCGGGCGATCGGGCCATAGCCGGGGGCGCCGCGGTCGTGGCCGAAGAGTTCGACCTCGGCCAGTTGTTCGGTGAGCGCGGCGCAATCGACCGCGACGAACGGACGCCCCGCGCGCGGGCCCTTGCGATGGAGCAGGAGCGCGGCCAGTTCCTTTCCGGTGCCCGTTTCGCCCTCGACCAGCACGTCGATATCGGCACGGGCGATCTGCTGGATCGTCGCGCGCAGCTGCGCCATCACGCCGCTGTCGCCGATGAGCGGGCTGTCGACGCTCGTTTCGGCGGCGGCGCGCAGCATCCGGTTGTCGAGGACGAGGCGCCGGGTCTCGAGCGCCTTGCGCACCGAGGCGATCAGATGATCGGTCGCATAGGGTTTGGCCAGAAAATCGAACGCGCCGTCCTTCAGCGCGCCGATCGCCATCGGGACGTCGGCGTGTCCGGTGATCAGGATTACGGGAATTTCGGGGTCGATGGCGCGGATGCGGGCAAAGAATTCGAGCCCGTCGAGCCGCGGCATCCGGATGTCGGTGACGATCGCACCCGTGAACGCGCCGTCGATTTCCTCAAGCGCCGTCTCCGCATCGGCGAACGCGCGCACCTCGATATCGGCGAGTTCGAGCGACTGGGTCGTCGCGGCACGCAGCGCATCATCGTCATCGACGAAGATCAGCTGCTGGCGCGTGACGAACTCGCTCATGCCCGGCGCACCGTCAACCGGAACGCGGCGCCGCCGAGCGGTGAGGCGACGCTGTCGAGCGCACCGCCGAATTCGCGCGCGATATCGCGCGCGATACCGAGCCCGAGCCCGAGCCCGTCGGCTTTTCCGGTCACGAAGGGGGTGAAGAGATTGTCGGCCACGTCCGGCGCGATGCCGGGGCCGTTGTCGGCGACGAGGATCGCGACATCGCCGTCGGCCTGCGTCGCGATACGGATGCGCGGATCGGCGCGACCGGCGAGGGCATCGAGCGCGTTCTGGATCAGATTGACCAGTATCTGTTCGAGCCGCACGCGGTCGGCGATACAGCGCAGCCCCTTCGCCTCGCCCGTGCGTTCGATCGCGACGCCCTGTTCGCGAATACGGTCGCCGACCAGCAGCAACGCACCGTCGATCACCGCGCCGATCTCGACCGGGCCGAGCGAGGGGGTGGTGCGGCGCGCAAAGCTGCGCAGTTCGGCGATGATCGCGCCGATCCGCTCGGTCAGCGCGACGATCGTCGTCAGATTCTCGCGTGCCCTGCCGGGGTCATCGCGATCGAGAAAGGTGCCGGCATTCTCGGCAAAGCCGCGGATCGCGGCGACCGGCTGGTTGATCTCGTGCGCGACGCCGGCCGTAATCTGTCCGATCGTGCCGAGGCGGCTGGCCTGTGCGAGTTCTTCGCGCGCCGCGCGAAATCGGCGGTTCGCATCGACCAGATCGGCCGTACGCGCCGCAACCTCGACCTCCAGCATGTGCCGCGCCTCGTCCTGCAGCCGCTGCTTCTCACGTGCGCGGAAGACCCAGGTGAGCAGCGCGGCGAGCAGGATGAAGGCAAAGAGGATCGCGGTGCGTGCGGTGGCGTCCGCGCTTGCCTGCGCCGGCGCGAGCGGCTGAAAGGCGTGGAGGCGGGCGCCCGCCATCGGGACCGCGGCGACCGCTTCGCGATATTGGACATCCCCTCCCGCCCACGCCTTGCCCTCGCGCGCGAGCGGCAATGGGGTGAGCGGCAGGTTGCCGAATTGCAGCGCCGCGCGGATCGCGGCGCGGGTCGCCTCGTCGATCGGCGCGAGCGTGCGGAAACGCCAGGCGGGGCGGCTGGTGATGATCACGACGCCGTGATCGTCGGTAACGAAGGTCGCGAGCGGCTGGCGCGCCCATTCGGCTTCGAGCCGGTCGAACTCGACCTTGACGACGATCACGCCGAGGGCGCGCCCGCCCTCCTCGACGCGCCGGGCGATGAACAGACCGGGGCGGCCGCTGACCGTACCGAGCGCGAACAATTCGGCCCCGCCCCTCGCCATGGCGTCGCGATAATAAGGACGGAAGCCGTAATTCTGTCCGACGAAGCTTTGCGGCAAACGCCAGTTGCTCGCCGCGATCGTTACGCCGCCGCGATCGATCAGATAGATGGCGGCCGCATCGGTGCGATCGGCGAGCAGTTCGAGTTTGCTGTTCATCCGCCGGACCGCCGCGGCATCGCCGCCCGCCAGTACCGCATGCACCTCCGGATATTCGATGAGCACCAAGGGGAGCAGCCGGAACTTCTGGAGTTCGCCCGCGAGACGGCTCGCGGCGCTCCGCGCCTGCTGCGCGGCGGCCTCGTCCGCGGCGACGCGCGCATGCCCCGCGGCCCAGCCGAACGCGGCGACCGAAATCAGCGCGAGCAGCAGCAGCGCGAGCGCCGACGCCCAGACGAGGCGGCGCCCGACGCCCGATGCGCGCGAATCAGGATGCGGGTCGGCTGAATCCATTTGTGCGGATTATCGCACTATTTTATAATTTGTAAGCGGGAAATCGCACACATTGGCGCAATGACCCGCGCCTGACATGCGATAATTCGCCTGTTTTCTGCGCCTTTTCCTGTATTGCGATGACCATTGGACCGGCAATCGGGCCGGCCATAGAATCGAGCCGCAGCGGCGAAATGCCGCGCTCGGGAGGGTATCACGCGTGGCCGCCATCGTTATCGAACAGACCGGACCGGCACCGGCCGAGGCAAAGCCTTTCTATCGCCACCTCTATGTCCAGGTGCTCGCCGCCATTCTGTTCGGCGTGGTCATCGGGCATTTCTGGCCCGAAACGGGCGAGGCGCTGAAGCCGCTGGGCGATGCGTTCATCAAGCTGGTGAAGATGATCATCGCGCCGGTGATCTTCCTGACGCTGGTCACCGGCATCGCCGGAATGACCGAACTGCGATCGGTCGGCCGCGTCGCGGGCAAGGCCTTCGCCTATTTCCTCTTCTTCTCGACGCTCGCGCTGATCGTCGGCCTGATCGTCGCGAATACGATCCAGCCGGGCGCGGGGATGAACGTCGATCCGGCGACGCTCGATACGTCGGGGGTCACGGGCTACGTCGAAAAGGCGCAGCACAGCAGCATCGTCGAGTTCCTGATGGCGATCATCCCGACGACGATGGTTTCGGCGCTTGCCGGCGACTCGCTTTTGCAGGTGCTGTTCGTCTCGATCCTGTTCGGGATCGCGCTGTCGATGGTCGGCGAGCCCGCCGCGCCGGTGCGCGACCTGCTCGAACGAACCGGACTCGTCGTGTTCAAGCTCGTCGGAATCCTGATGCGCGCGGCGCCGATCGGCGCGTTCGGCGCGATGGCGTTCACGATCGGCAAATATGGTATCGAATCGCTCGCCAACCTCGCCGGGCTGGTTGCGACCTTTTACCTCACGTCGCTCATCTTCGTCGTCGTGGTGCTGGGCATCGCCGCGCGGCTCGCGGGCTTTTCGATCTTCAAGCTCATCCGCTACCTCAAGGCCGAACTGCTGCTCGTGCTCGGGACCTCGTCGTCCGAGAGCGCGCTTCCCAGCCTGATGGAAAAGATGGAGCGCGCGGGCTGCAAAAAGTCGGTCGTCGGACTCGTCGTACCCACGGGCTACAGCTTCAACCTCGACGGCACGAACATCTATATGACGCTCGCCGCGCTGTTCATCGCGCAGGCGTGCAACGTCGACCTGTCGCTCGGCGACCAGATCGCACTGCTGCTCGTCGCGATGGTCAGCTCGAAGGGCGCCGCAGGCGTCACCGGCGCGGGCTTCGTCACGCTCGCCGCGACCTTGTCGATCGTGCCGTCGGTGCCGGTCGCGGGCATGGCGCTGATCCTCGGCATCGATCGCTTCATGAGCGAGTGCCGCAGCCTCACCAATTTCATCGGCAATGCGGTCGCGACGGTCGTCGTCGCGCGCTGGGACAATGCGCTCGACCGCGAACAGCTGCGGTTGGCGCTGGACGGCGGCGCGGCGTCTCCACTGGCCGCGCCGCCGATCGAACAGGACATGGACTAGGGCCGCAAAGGCCCAGAATAGGGAGAAGGACGATGAGGGGTACGACTTCGGCAATACTGCTTGCGAGCACGGCGATCGGCCTGCTTGCCTGCGGACCGGCCCGCGCCCAGGAAGGCGCCGCGGCCGAACAGGCAGGCGATAACGCCGCTGCCGAAGAGGGCCAGCCTACCGACATCGTCGTCGTCGGCACGCGCATCGAGGGCGCGCGGGTTACCGAGGCGCTGCCCGTCGTCGTCGTCAATCAGGACAAGATCGACGCCGTCGGCGCGGTCAGCGGCGACGAACTCATTCGCGCGATCCCCCAGATGGGCGACGTCAGCTTCAACCCCGGCAACAATGCGCAGACGAGCAACGCGGCGCGCGGCGACGTCGGTTCGGTCAACCTGCGCTCGCTGGGCGTCGGCAATACGCTGGTGCTGCTGAACGGCCGCCGCGTCGTCACGCACCCCGCAAGCCAGGGCCTGTCGGACACCGGCACCGTCCCGGTGCTGAGCTATAACTCGAACGCGATCCCGACGACCGGGCTCCAGCGCCTCGAAGTACTGCTCGACGGCGCCGCCGCGCTCTATGGATCGGATGCGGTCGCGGGCGTCGTCAACACGGTGCTGAAGGACAATTACGACGGCCTGCGCCTGCAGGCGCAATATGGCGGCGCCGAGGGCACGCACCTGCGCGAATTCCAGGGTAATATCCTGGCAGGCAAGAGCTTCGAGCGCGGCAACATCACCGTCTCGCTCGAATATACCGACCGCTCGGCCCTGCGCGCCGAGGATCAGGATTTCACCGCGTCGGCCGACCTGCGTCCGCTGTTCGCCGACTATCCCGCGTTCGCGGGGTCGACGACGCCCGACGCGCGCGCGACGCGCGGCGCGTGGCCGGCACTGATGGTCCCGGTCACCGGCGGCCGCCCGCGCCGCGGCACGACGAACCTGACCACCGCGGCGGGCGCCTTCACGATCCGCCCGACGAGCCTCGGCGGCTGCACGCAGGCGCTGACCCCCGACCTCTGCCTGGTGAACACCGCGCTCGCGACGACCGGCGCATTCCGCGACCTGCGCTACGACACTGCGGTCGGCACGACCGTGATGCCGAGCGTCCAGCGTTACAACGCCTTCGCGAACGGTCATTACGACCTGACCGACACGCTGACGCTGTTCGGCGAATTCGGATATTACCGGTCAGACACGACGCGCCTCCAGCCGCCGGTGATCAACCTCAACCAGATCTGGATCCCGGCGAGCAACTATTACAACCCCTTCGGCGCGACGACGATCAACGGCCAGCCGAACCCCAACCGCATTCCGGGGCTCGTCAACGTTCCCGCCGCGGGCTTGCCGGTGCTGCTCACCACCTATCGCTTCGTCGATACGGGTCCGCAGGTGGTGAAGGTCAAGGGCGAGCAGCTTCGCGCACTGCTCGGCGTGCGCGGCGAGACCGCGGGTTTCAAATGGGACAGCGCCTTCGTCTATTCGGAGGCCTCGACCCTCGACAGCAGCGTCGCGGTACGCAGCTCGGCGCTTCAGCGCAGCCTCGCGCTATCGACCCCCGATGCCTATAACCCGTTCAATGGCGGCTGCCTGACGACGCTGAGCTATGGCGACTGCACCCCGAGTTCGCCGACCGCGCTCGACGCGATCACCTTCCAGCTCCAGCGCCGGTCGAAGACGACGCTGACGATGGGCGATTTCCGCGCCTCGCGCGCCGACCTCTTCGCCCTGCCCGGCGGCGACGTCGGCATCGCGATCGGTGCCGAAGTCCGCCGCGAGACGCAGCGCGACGACCGCGACTCCGCGGTCGACGGATCGAGCCCCTTCGTCGATGCGGTCAGCGGCGCGGTGACGATCAGCGACGCCGCCGCGGTCAGCGACAACCCCGACACCTATGGCAAGCGCACCGTCGCCGCGGCCTATGCCGAGCTCGCAGTGCCGCTGGTGTCGGAAGACATGAACATCCCGCTCGTCCGGCGCTTCGACATCCAGCTTGCCGGCCGCTACGAACATTACAGCGATTTCGGCAGCGTCGCGCGTCCGAAGGTCGCGGCCGCATGGGACGTGTTCGACGGCTTCCGCTTCCGCGGCTCCTTCTCGCAGGGTTTCCGCGCGCCGAATCTCGAACAGGTCAACGCGGTCGAATATGCGCGGCTCGCGACCAGCCAGGACTTCCTGCGCTGCGAGGTCGACCTGCGCGCCGGGCGGATCACCAGCTTCACCGCGTGCGGCAACAATGTCGGCTATTCGCGCCGCGTGTCGGGCAACCCCGACCTCAAGCCCGAAAAGAGCACCAATTATAATCTGGGCGCCGTATTCGAACCGAACTTCCTCTCGCCCGATCTCGGCAAGATCAGCTTCACCGTCGATTATTGGTCGATCCGGCAAAAGGGGATCGTCGGCATCCTCGGCAACGACACCGCGATCGCGCTCGATTATCTGCTCCGTCTGCAGGGATCGTCGAACCCCAATGTCATTCGCGACGCCGCCAACGCCGACGACGTGGCAGCGTTCGCGGGAACCGGTATCGCCCCCGTAGGCCGCATCACGACGGTGCGCGACCAGTTCATCAACCTGCAGCCGCAGACGGTGCGCGGGCTGGACTTCGGCTTTTATTGGACGACGCCCAAGACCGACGCCGGCCGGTTCGATTTCTCGATCAACGCGACGCGCCTGCTCAAGTTCGCGCGTCCGCCGGGCGACACGGTCGACCAGCTCGTCGCGGCACGCGCCGATGGCGACATCAACGCCGCCACCCCGCTTCCCGAGACGCAGAATCTGATCGAGGCGAACGGCCGCCCGAAATGGCGTGGCACCGCGTCGCTGACGTGGTCGCTCGGCAATTTCCAGATCGGGGCGTTCGCGCGCTACACCGGCGCGGTCGACGAGCTGGCCTTCGTCGATGCGAACGGCAATCCCTGGCGGATCAAGTCGCAGGTCACGGGCAATCTCTATGCCCAGATCCGCATTCGCGATACGGCGGGGATCGGCGGCGACATGCGCTGGCGCGTCGGCGTGCGCAACATCACCAATGAAAAACCGCCGCTGTCGTCGGAGGGCTATCTGGGATCGCTTTACAACCCCTATGGCCGCTATTGGTACACCTCGGTCACCACGGAGTTCTGACATGCGATACGGGCACGGCATCTGGTTTCTGATCGGCGCTGCCGCGCTCGCCGTCGCGCCGGCGGCAGCGGCAAAGGAGAGCGCGCCCGCGCCGACCGCCGCCGGCGCGACCTCCCCCGCCCCGGCTCCGAAAGCCGCTCCGCGCACGATCCTGTTCATCGGCAACAGCTTCACGCAGGGCGCGCATTCGGCGGCGCGCAACTGGCGCGCGGCCAGCGTCACCGATCTCAACGGCGCCGGCTATGGCGGCGTGCCGGCGCTCTTCAAGCTGTTCTGCGATCAGACGGGGCTCGACTATCGGGTCAGCCTCGAGACGCAGGGCGGCAAGTCGCTCGGCTTTCACTACGACGAGCGCCGCCAACTGTTCGACGCGGCGTGGGACGTCGTCGTGCTGCAGGAATTCAGCACGCTCGACCGCGAGAAGCCCGGCGACCCGGCCGATTATATGCGCAATGTCGGCCGATTGGCGTCGCTGTTCACGGCGCGCAACCCGGCCGTGGATATCCGGCTCGCCGCGACCTGGACGCGCGCCGACCAGACGTACGAGCCCAAGGGGCATTGGTACGGAAAGCCGGTGACGGCAATGGCCGACGAGCTGCGCGCCGCCGCCGACCGCGCACGCGCGATCGACCCGGCGATCAAGGGCATCCTTCCCGTGGGCCAAGCCTGGAGCCGCGCGATGACGACGGGCACGGCGGACCCGAACCCCTATGACGGCATCGGCTACGGCCAGCTCGACCTGTGGGCATACGACCATTATCACGCGAGCGTCGCAGGCTATTATCTCTCGGCGCTCGTCACCTTCGGTGCGGTCACGGGAATCGATCCGACGGCGCTCGGCGCGAAGGAAAAGGGTGCCGACGAACTTGGCCTGTCCGACACACAGGCGGCAGCGCTGCAAAAAATTGCCAGCGACGAACTGCATCGTTTGAAATGACGATTTGCGCGCGGGCAGCGGCGCGAATCTAAAACCGGGGCCTGGCAGGGGCAGCAGGACTCGAACCCGCGACCCTCGGTTTTGGAGACCGATGCTCTACCAACTGAGCTATACCCCTAGGCCGGAAGGCGCCACTAGCCCGATTGTGCGAAGGGAGCAAGGGGGATGACGGCTTGCCTATCGGAACCCGCCTGATATGCGCAATGCCGCATGACCGCCGCTTCCCCTTCCGGCCCGCCGCAGCATTATCTGGGCGGCATCGCGCTGCGCCTGCTCGCGATGGCGAGCCTGTCGCTGATGTTCGTGCTCGTCAAATATATCGACCGGGCGGGCATCCACCTCGCCGAAAGCCTGTTCTGGCGGCAGGCGCTCGTCCTGCCCTTCCTGCTCGTCTGGATTCGCGCGACGACGGGCGGTTTCGCGTCGCTGAAGACGGAGCGCATCGGCGCGCACGCGCGGCGCGCGATGATGGGACTGACCGGCATGGCGTGCAATTTCGGCGGCATGATCTTCCTGCCGATGGCCGAGGCGACGACGATCAACCTGTCGGTGCCGATCTTCGCGGTGATCTTCGCGGCCGTCCTGCTCGGCGAGCAGACGGGATGGCAGCGCTGGGGGGCGGTGATCGTCGGCTTCGTCGGCGTGCTCGTCGTGCTCAACCCCGGCGCGAGCTTTGCCGCCGGTTTCGGCGGCGAGCATGGCATGGGGACGCTGATCGCGCTCGCCGGCGCGGTGATGACTGCGCTGATCACGATCGCGGTGCGCGACCTCGGACGTACCGAGGCCGCGGCGACGATCGTCTTCTGGTTCAGCCTGCTCTCGATGATCCCGCTCGGGATCGTCCTGCCCTTCGTCTATACACCGCACAGCGCGCACGAATGGCTGCTGCTCGTGGGGCTCGGCTTTTCGGGCGCGGTCGTGCAGATGTCGCTCACCGGCGCCCTGCGATTGGCGCCAGTCGCGGTCGTGATCCCGATGGATTATTCGGCGCTGCTCTGGTCGATCGCGTGCGGCTGGTGGTTCTTCGGCACCTTCCCGGCCGAGACGACCTGGGTCGGCGCGCCGCTGATTGTCGCGAGCGGCCTGTTCATCGCCTGGCGCGAGCATCGCCGCCATATCGATCGCCCGAAGGAGGTTGCCGCGTGACGTCGCCCATTCTCTATCACTGCGCCGACGCGCGCTCGCTGCGTTGCCTGTGGGCGGTCGAGGAGGCGGGGATCGATGTCGATCTGCGCCTGCTCAAATTCCCGCCGCGCGCGTTCGAACCCGACTATCGCGCGGTCAATCCGCTGATGACGATCCCCGGCTGGGTCGAGGACGGGCGGTTGATGACCGAGTCCGCGGCGATCTGCGAGCGGATCGCCGAAGGCACGCCGCTGGAAGTGCGCCGCGACGAGGCCGACTATTGGGACTGGCGCAACTGGCTCCACCGCAGCGACGCGACGCTGACCTTCCCGCTCGCGATCATGATCCGCTACACGCGCGTCGAGCCCGAGGAGCGACGGCTGCGCCAAGCGGTCGACGACTACAAAGCCTTCTTCGGCGGCCGCGCGAAGAGCATCGAGGCGGCGCTGGCCGACGGGCGCGAGTGGCTGGTCGCGGGGCGCTTCACGATTGCCGACATCGTGACCGGCTATGCCGCGTTCCTGGCGACGACGCTGGGTGCCGACGATGTGCTGGGCGAGGCGACGAAGGCGTGGCTCGAGCGGTGTATGGCGCGTGATGGCTTCAAGCGGGCGCGGGCGCGGCAGAAAATTTAGCCGCAAAGGCCGCTTCGGCACAGAGAACGGCGGTTATCCTTTTCCAAAGTTCAGGAAAGTTCAGCCTTGTGGCGTACCCTGATCGTCGATTGCGAGGAGCCGGACGCACGGGGCCATGGTCGGTGTCGCAAACCTTGCCGCAGCCGCTTTCATCCACCGAGGGAAAGAGCCGGTATCGACGCTGGCATAGCCGGATAATGTAGGAAAGGCCTTTTTTGAGTCGGCTTTGGGGTGGGGAACGGACGTTCCTACTTAACCGTCACCCCGGCGAAGGCCGGGGTCTCACCCTGTCGAGATAACGCACCGGCGAGATCCCGGCCTTCGCCGGGATGACGAAGATGGGAGACCCAGACTATGATCCCCGGCGAAAGCCGGGGTCCAGAGCGCAACAGCGCCGCGCCGGCTCTTCACCGCTCTGGGCCCCGGCTTTCGCCGGGGATCACGTCGAATATGTCAGCTTCCGGTCGCTAGCTGCGCCCCTCAATTCACCATCCGCTCATAGCCCGCCCAATAGGGCGCGCGCAGGTCCTTGCGCAGAATCTTGCCCGAGGCGTTGCGCGGCAGCGCGTCGATCACGTCGACGCTGCGCGGGGCCTTGAAGGCGGCGATGCGTTCGCGTGCCCAGGCGATGATGTCGGATTCCTCGATGTTCATCCCCGGTTTCGCGACGACGACCGCCTTCACCGTCTCGCCCCATTTCTGGTCGGGAATGCCGATCACCGCGACTTCCTGCACGGCGGGGTGGCCGAAGATCGCGCTCTCGACCTCGGCGGGATAGACATTCTCGCCGCCCGAGATGATCATGTCCTTCATCCGGTCGTGGATGAAGAGATAGCCGTCGGCGTCGAGATAGCCCGCGTCGCCGGTGTGGATCCAGCCGTCGGCGGTCATCGTCTTCGCGGTCGCCTCGGGCAGGTTCCAGTAACCGATCATATTGTTCGACGAGCGCGTGACGACCTCGCCTACCTCGCCCGTGGGGACGCTTTGTCCGTCGGGGCCGAGGATGAGAATTTCTACTCCCGGTAGCGCCTTGCCCGCCGAACGCATGCGCGCATTGCCCTCGGGATCATGATCCTCGGGCGGCAGCATGCAGATCGTGCCCGTCGTCTCGGTCATCCCGTAAGCCTGGATGAAGTCGGCGCCGAACATCTTGATGCACTGACGCAGCAGTTCGAGCGGGATCGGCGCGGCGCCATAGAGGATATATTTGAGGCGGCTATAATCGACGCTCGCACAGCGCGGATGCATCAGCAGCATCTGCAGCGCCGCGGGGACGATGAAGAAGCGCGTGACGCCATGATGTTCGACCGCGTCGAACACGCCGTCGGGGTTGAACTCCGCAAGGATCACGCCGGGTAGCCCCGCCGCGAGCGCCATGATGCCGAGCCCGGTGCCGCCGATATGCGCGCAGGGCATCGCGACGAGCACCGCCTCGTCGTCCTCCCACTTGGTATAGGGCATGTCGGCTTCGTTCGAATGTTTGCGCAGCGCGAAGAGGTTGCGGTTCGACAGCACCGCACCCTTGGGGTTGCCCGTGGTGCCCGAGGTGTAGAGCTGAAGCACCGCGTCATCCGCGCCCGCGGGCTCGAAAGGCGCGCGCGACGTGGCATCGATCAGCCTGCGTGTCTCGTCGGCGCCGATGATGCGCGGGGCGTGATCGAGCTTGCCCGAAAGCTGATCGGGCACCGCATCGAAGCCCGGGCCGGTAAAGACGATCTTCGCCTTCGTGTCATTGACGACATAAGCCCATTCGGTCGGCGACAGGCGCCAGCCGATCGGCGCCATCACGATCCCGGCGCGCGCGGCGCCATAGAAGAGCGTGAAATAGAGATCGCTGTTCTTGCCGATCCACGCGACGCGGTCGCCCTTTTGCAGGCCCGCGGCAAGCAGCGCCGTCGCGACGCGCGCAGTGCGCTCTTCGAGGTCGCCATAGGTGAAGACGCGGTCTTCCTCGCGCATCGCGACGCGGTCGGGGCGTTCGGACGCCCAATGGGTGACGAATTCGTCGAAACTCAACAGGTCCGAAATGTCGGCGGCCATCGCATCGCTCTCCTCGAATCGCGTCTTTTAGCGCGTTTCGGGCAGGCTAGCGGCTGGTTCGGTCAGGTAAAGCCGCGATTGGCCGACCTGCCACGACTGTCAGCCTGTACGGCGAAAGAGCAGCATGAGGTTGTTCGCGGGCATCGCGCGGCGTTCGGCAAAAACGAAATCCGCCGCTTTGGCCGCTGCGACGAGGTCGCGGGTATCGCGCAGACCCCATTCCGGATTGCGCGCTCGAAGGCTGGCATCGAACGCAAGGTTGCTTTCGGCGGTCGCGACGTCGGCTTCGATGTACGGACCATAGAGGATCAGCGGTGCTCGGGCGGAGAGCAGCCGCGCGGCGCCCGCCAACAGGCCGAGCGTCGCCGCCCAAGGACTGATGTGGACCATGTTGATGCAAAGGACCGCGTCAGCCGCGGCCAACGGCCAATCGCTCGCCGATGCGTCGAGTTCCAGTGGCGGCGCAACATTGGCGAGCCCTGCCTCGCCGCTCCACGCGGCGATCGAGGTCAGCGCGTCGCGATCGGGATCGCTCGGCTGCCAGACGAGTCCCGGAAAGGCGGCGGCGAAATGGACGACATGTTCGCCCGAGCCGCTCGCGACCTCCAGAACGGCGCCCGCGGGCGGCAGCCAGTCGGCGAGCACTGCCACGATCGCATCGCGGTTGCGCAGCGTCGCCGGCGCATGACGCTTCGCATCCGCACCGCCCTCACCGGGCGTCCAGGGTCCGGTCACGGCCGCTTCGCGCGCGCCTCGGCGAGCATCCGGCGCGCGCGAAGGAAGATTTCGACCCGCTGGAAGGCAATGAAGCCAAGCGCGAAGGCCATCAATATGTCGGTCGCCGCCATCAGGCCGGCGTGGCCCGGCCCCGCCATCTGCACCGCCATCGCGCGCGAGGCGCTGCGGATCGCGATCAGCGCGACGATGAAGATCAAAGCAGCGGGCGAGACGGTCTGGCTGAGTTCGTGCGTCACGGGATCGACGTCGACACGCATCAGCTTGCCGCGCCACCAGCCAAGTCCGGCCCCGACGCCGAGCGCGACGAGACACCACAGCCAGGTCAGCCCATGCGGCGGCGCGCTCCAGAACACGAAGCCGACGATCGCGGTATAGAATGCGGGGAGGATCCAAAGCCGCTCGAGCCGCAGGCGCCGCGCCTTGCCGACCGAGCGGAGTCGGAAGAAAAGCACCACCGCGATGATCGTCCCCGGAATGGCATATTGTGCGACCGCGGTCATGTTTTCGTCACCCCTTCGCTTGCGCCCGCGCGCGGCGTTCGCGCACCATCAGCCACAGGAACAAGCCGACAGGACCGACCATAAGCGTCAGAAACAGGAAAGGAAATTGCACGATCCGGCCGAAGCCCTTGGCATCGGCATCGCGCGCGATCCACATGCCGGTAAAGAGATCGAAGGCGAGGTAGTGAACCCAACCGAGCGTCGCCCCGCCCGGCGTATCGAACAGCTTCATCACACCTGTAATCGAAGAGAAGTCGCCGCCGCTCTGGCCACCCGGATCGATGCCGCCGGACAGGAAGCCGACGATGAGGAACAGATACAGCAAACACAACAGCGACACGCCCGCATACAGGATGAACGCGAGAATGCGCGGGCTACGCGGCGCGAAGGCGAGCAGCGCCCAGCCGGCGAATGCCCAGTAGTTCGCGAGCAGATAGACGATGTTCCAGCTCATATTTCGTCCTTTTGCGACGCGGGGGCGGCCCAGCGATAGCGCGATGCGAAGATGCCGATCGTGACCGGCAGCGTGGCATAGACCATCGGCGCGAGCGGCACCGTCGCCCGAAAGAAGGTCATCGCCGTCGACACGATCCCTGTCCCGGCGAGGATCAGCCAGATGACGACCTGTCCCTTTGCTTCGATATGCCCCTGCGCGTCGAGCGCAGCGTTGCGCCGGGCGACGTGAAACAGCCCGGCGGTCAGCATCGACATCAGGATGAACCCCACGCCATAAAGCGCGAACATCGCTCCGAGCCGACCGCCATAGTCATTGGCGCTTCCCGAAACGAACGCCGCGAAACTCGACGCCATCGCGCGCAGTGGATGCACGTAGAGCAAGACCGTGAAGACCAGCGCCAGCGTCAAAAGCAGGAAGCGCCAGTCGCCGTCGCCCGCCATCCGCCGCGCGCGAACATGCGCGAGCCAGAACATCGCGATGAGGGCAAAGGCGATGAGAAAGCTTGGCGCGCCGGCAAGCGCCGCCTCGAGTTGCCGGTAATCGGGCGCCATACCGCCCGTTCCCGCAACCATCAGCGTCACCGCAAATGCGAAAGCGCCGTCGGTAAAGGCATCGAGCCGTCCCTGCCCGCTGCTCGTCGTCGCGCTGGTCATCGGCGCATCCCCCTCGGCGGCCTTGTGCCAGCCCTAGAGAAGTCCGCCAAGTCCGAAGAGTATGATGCCGACGAACAGCGCAAGAAGGCCGACCGTCACGATCAGCAGGATCATTCGCGCGGCTGGCAGTCGCCGCGTCGCGCCGAAAGCCGCCGCGAGGCCGAGCCCGAACGCGATCAGCGGTGCATAAAGAAACGCCCAGTCATAGCTGAACTCACGGCGGACCTTCACCATCTCCCATTGCTCGACGACGAGGCCGTAGAGGGTGATCGCGGCGAGCCACACGGCGACGAACACCACCGCGAACAACGCCCCTCCGGCCAGGCAGCCGGCGGCGGTGCGTTTCGCGGCAGCGTCGGGGACCTCGGTCAACTGCCGCCGATCTCGCTCAGCGACGGCGTTCCGGGTGCCACATCGGGCTCACTCCATGCGAGGACCGGCTTACGCGCCGCGAGCGTCTCGTCGAGCCGGGCACGCGGGGCGAAATGCGGCGCGGTCTTCAGCGCCGGATCGCCGTTCTTCGCACGCAGTGCGATACTGCGCAGCGCCCCGATGAACTGGTCGAGCACCGCCTTCGATTCGGTCTCGGTCGGCTCGACCAGCATCGCGCCGTGGACGACGAGCGGGAAATAGACCGTCATTGGGTGGAACCCTTCGTCGATCAGCCCCTTCGCGACGTCGAGCGTCGAGAAGCCCTCGGCAAGGCCCTTATCGCTGAACAGCGCCTCGTGCATGCACGGACCCGATGCGCCGAACGGTGCGTCGAGTACGTCGTCGAGATTGCGAAGGATATAGTTCGCGTTGAGCACCGCATCTTCGGCGACCTGCTTCAGACCGTCGGCACCGTGGCTGAGGATATAGGTCAGCGCGCGCGTGAACATACCCATCTGGCCGTGGAAAGCCGTCATCCGGCCGAAGGTTTGCGGATGATCCTCGCCCGCGCTTTCTTCTTCGATCAGGCGGAAGCCGTCGGCGTGCCTCGTCACGAACGGCAGCGGAGCGAACGGCGCGAGCGCTTCGGAAAGCACCACCGGGCCCGATCCCGGGCCACCGCCGCCATGCGGGGTCGAAAAGGTCTTGTGCAGGTTGATGTGCATCGCATCGACGCCGAGATCGCCCGGGCGCACGCGTCCGACGATGGCATTGAAATTCGCGCCGTCGCAATAGACGTAACCGCCCGCAGCATGCACCGCGTCCGAGATCGCCTTCATGTCGCGCTCGAACAGGCCGCAGGTGTTGGGGTTGGTGATCATCACGCCCGCGACGTCGGGGCCGAGGCGCGCCTTCAGCGCAGCCAGATCGACGCGGCCTTCGGTGGTCGCGGGGATATCCTCGACCGTGAAGCCGGCAAACGCCGCGGTCGCGGGGTTGGTGCCGTGGGCGCTTTCGGGGACGAGCAGCACGCGGCGGTCCTCGCCGCGCGCCTCGAGCGCCGCCTTGATGCAGAGGATGCCGCACAGCTCGCCATGCGCGCCCGCCTTGGGCGACATCGCGACGCTGTGCATGCCGGTGAGCGTCACCAGCCATTCGGCGAGCTCGTGGATCACCGCATAGGCGCCCTGCACCGTCTCCTGCGGCTGGAGCGGATGAACGTCGGCGAAGCCCGGCATCCGCGCGACCTTTTCGTTGAGGCGCGGATTGTGCTTCATCGTGCAGCTGCCGAGCGGGAAAAGGCCGAGATCGATCGCATAATTCTGGCGCGAGAGGCGCGTATAATGGCGCACCGTCTCGGATTCGCTCAGCCCCGGCAGGCCGATCGGCGCCGAACGCATGAGACCGCCAAGGTCGGCCGACGGTGCGTCCTCGTCGAAATCGACACCGGTCGTCTCGCCGGACCCTATTTCGAAGATCAGCGGCTCTTCGAGCATCAGCGCACGATTGCCGGTGAAGGTCACATTGTCGTCGGCGCCGCCGGCGGTCATTTCGGGGCGCCATCCGGCGCGGTTGATCGCGGTCATGCCAAGACCTCCTTCAGCGCCGCGGCAAAGGCGGCGATATCCGCCTCGGTCACGGTTTCGGTGACCGCCACGACGAGGCCGTTCGCAAGGCCGCCATTGTCGGGATAGAGGCGGCCCAGCGAGACGCCGCCGAGCACACCCTTTTCGGCGAGCCGATGAACGACGGGCCGTGCCGCCACCGGGAGGAGCAAGGTGAATTCGTTGAAGAAGCCATCGTTCATCACCGACACGCCGGGCACTTTCGCCAACTCGGCGGCGGCCAGCCTTGCGCGGCCGTGGTTGATCGCAGCAAGCTGGCGCAGCCCCGCCTCGCCGAGCAACGTCATGTGAATGCTGAACGCTAGCGCGCAAAGGCCCGAATTCGTGCAGATATTGCTTGTCGCCTTCTCGCGGCGGATATGCTGCTCGCGCGTCGAGAGCGTCAGCACGAAACCGCGCTTGCCGTTGGCATCGACGGTTTCGCCGCAAAGGCGGCCCGGCATCTGGCGGACATATTTGGACTTGCAGGCGAACAGCCCGACGTAGGGCCCGCCGAATTGCAGGCCGACGCCGAGCGACTGGCCTTCGCCGACGACGATATCCGCGCCCATCTCGCCCGGCGACTTGATCAGCCCGAGCGCGACGGGTTCAGTCACCACCGCGATCAGCAGCGCGCCGTTTGCCTGACACGCCGCGGCGAGCGCCGACATGTCGTCGATCCGGCCGAGGATGTCGGGATATTGGACGACGACGCAGCTCGTTTCCTTGTCGATCGCGTCGGCGAGCGCGGCCGAGTCGGTTCCGGCCTCGAGCGCCGGATCGCCATCGACGAGTATGTCCCCCGTATATCTGGCCATCGTGCGAGCGACGCTGCGGTAATGCGGATGGACGCCCGTCGAGAGCAGCGCCTTGTTCCGCCGCGTCACGCGCCGCGCCATCACGATCGCTTCCCAACAAGCGGTCGAACCGTCGTACATCGACGCATTCGCGACGTCGGTACCGAGCAGGCGCGCGACCTGGCTCTGGAATTCGAACAGCATTTGCAGCGTGCCCTGCGCGATTTCGGGCTGGTACGGCGTATAGGCGGTCAGAAACTCGCCACGCTGGATCAGATGGTCGACGCTCGCGGGAACGTGATGGCGATAGGCGCCGGCGCCAAGGAAGAAGGGACCGTTGCCCGCGGCCCGGCTGGCGCGAGCAAGCGCCGCCATATGGCGTTCGACCGCCAGCTCGCTCGCATGCTTCGGCAGGCCGGGGATCGGCCCGTCGAGCCGGGCTTCGGCGGGCACATCGACGAACAGGTCGTCGATCGACGACGCGCCGACGGCGGCGAGCATCGCCGACCGGTCGTCGCTGGTGAGAGGAAGATAACGCATGAACTACTCCGGAGAAGAAGCTGGTTTGGCTGTGAAAAGTTGGGCAGTGTCGGCTAGCGTACCTGCAAAGACGGTCGGGCCGGCGTGCGTCGTCCGCACCCAGGGTGCGAGCCAGATACGGAAACCGGCGTCGCGTACCCGGCGGCAAAAGGCATAGTCGTCCGACAATAGAGCCTGGCTTTCGGCTTCGATGAGCGGGCAGAAGAAGGCCGGTTCGAGCTCACCGACGCCGTGCGCCTGCCGCTCGAACGGATCGGGGCGGAAGACGAGATCGGGAAGCGCGGCCTGCAATCCTTCGAACACGTCCCGGCGGATCAGCATCATCGCGGTGCCGAGCCGCGCCAGTTCGACGAGATCGGTAAGCTTGAAGCTTTCCCCGGGATTGAGGAAGTGCAACGCGAAATCGCCCGCATAGCGTGCAAGATCGGCGGGGTTGTCCTTCGCCAGGCCCGCCTCGACCGCGCGCGCGACATTGTGCCAGTTGACGATCCGGCGCGGATAGGCTGCACCCAATACCCCGCAGTCGGCACTGGCATCCATCGCACGGATCATCGAGAAGATGTCGTCTGCCGCGAAATCGATGTCGGCATCAACGAACAGCATATGCGTGCAGTCGCTCGCGAGGAACATCGCCGCCAGCAGGTTGCGCGCCCGCGTGATCGACGGTTGATAGAGGATGAATTCGAAGCGCACCGGTATGCCGATCGCCTGTGCGCGCAACGCAAGGTCGAGCGCCGCGCGGACATAGGTGCCCTGCGCGCCCTCATAGATCGGCGTCGCCACCATAAGGCGGCAATTGGCGAGTGTAGCGTCGTTGCTCACGCGTCCTCCCCCCTCCCGCGGGAGGGGCCCAGAGATCAAAGATCAGCGATGAAATCCTTGTACGCCTGCGCGTTCATCAAGCCGTCCAGCTGGCTCTTGTCGGCAAGCGTCATGCGGAAAAACCAGCCTTCGCCTTCGGGGTCGCTGTTGACGAGCGCCGGATCTTCCTCGAGCTGGCCGTTGCCTTCCGTGACGGTTCCGTCGACCGGGGCATAGACGTCGCTTGCGGCCTTCACCGATTCGACCACGGCGGCGTCGCCGCCGGCGGTGAGTTCGGCGCCCGTGTCGGGAACCTCGACGAAAACGATGTCGCCAAGCTGGCCCTGCGCGAAGTCGGTGATGCCCACGGTCGCGACGTCGCCATCGACGTCGATCCATTCATGCTCTTCGGTATAGTAACGCGGCATCGGTTCAGCCTCCCTGTTTGCGGACATAATGATGGGGTACGAAGGGCATCGCGGCGACGGTGCAAGGCACGCGCTTGCCGCGAACTTCGGCGGCGACCGACTTGCCGGGTACGGCGTGGTCGCGGGGAACATAGCCCATGGCAATCGGCGCGCCGACGCTGGGGGCGAAGCCGCCCGAGGTCACGACGCCGATCTCGTCCTCGCCGTCGAACAGCTTGGCGCCCTCGCGCACCGGCAGTTTGCCGTCGACGAGCAGGCCGACGCGCTTGCGCGGAGACCCGTCGGCGAGATGGCCGAGAATGCGCGCCGCGCCGGGAAAGCCCCCTTCTTCGCGGCGGCGCTTGCTGATCGCAAACGCCAGGTCGCCTTCGACCGGATCGATTTCGTCATCGAGGTCGTGGCCATAGAGCGGAAGCCCCGCTTCGAGGCGGAGCGAGTCGCGCGCACCCAGTCCGATCGGTTTCACCTCCGGCATCGCGCAAAGCGCATCGGCGAAAGCTTCGAGCGCTTCGTTAGGAAGCGAAATCTCGAACCCGTCCTCGCCGGTATAGCCCGACCGGCTGATCCCGATCGCATGCCCCTGCCATTCGGCGGGGGTTGCCTGCATGAAGACGAGGCCAGCAGCCGCGGGCACCAGCCGCGCGAGCGCATCGACGCCCTTCGGGCCCTGCAGCGCGAGCAGACCGTAGTCCTCATTATGGTTGAGGCTGATTTCGTCGGGCAGATGTTCGCGCAAATGCCCGATATCCTCCCACTTGACGGCACCGTTGACGACGATCGCGAACCGGTCGCCCTCGTTGGTGATCATCAGATCGTCGAGAATGCCGCCGTCGTCGGCCAGCAGCAGCGAATAGCGCATACGGCCCGGCTTGAGGGCGGAGATGTCACCGGGGACCAGCGCTTCGAGCGCCTCGGCAGCCCCCTCGCCGGAGATGGCCAGCTGCCCCATATGGCTGACGTCGAACAGGCCCGCATTTTCGCGAGTCCAAAGATGCTCCGCCATGATGCCTTCATATTGGATCGGCATCCAATATCCGGCAAATTCGACCATTCGCCCGCCCTTCGCACGGTGCCAGGCGTCGAGCGGCAGCGTCGCGGTGGGGGCCGCCTCTTCGCCTGCAGTTTCGGTTTCGGTCATGTCAGTCTCCCGCGGTTGACACAGCGAACGCGCGGCACGGTGCCGCGGTTTCCGCCATGCCCCCTCTGTCACGGGAACCTGAGAGTTTTCCCCCGTCGACCGAGTTTCGACGCCGGGGTTACCCCTTCGGTGGTCCCGGCAAATGGCCGGAACGCTTTCCAGAGTGTCCGTTCCAGCCGCGCGGTCCATGTACCTGAGAGTTTCCGGGGCGGTTGCTCCTTCGGTGGCGGAACCGGGTCGCCCCATTCCCGCGCTCTCCCGCGCGTCCGGTCGAATCCCCTTACGGAGATCGACAGACGCCCGAGCCTTGGCGCTGCCCCCTTGCGGAGTCAACCGGCGAGCGCGCGGATCGCGTCGTTTTCGTGAATATGCGCGCCGGACGTCGTGGTGCCGATTAGTACGATTATCGCTCTCGCGACCCTTTCGGCCGGGATCGAGCGATAGCGGCGCAGTGATCCGTGGAGCAACGCGTCCGTCAGCGGCGCCGCAACCATCGCCAGCCCCTCGCCCAGCCGCGGCGGGCCCTGCCGGTTCCCCATCAGCAAACCCGGCCTGAGAAAATCGATCCGGTCGAACCCGAGCGCGCGCAACGCATCCTCGGTTTCGCCTTTGGTGCGCAGATAGAAATTCCCGGCCTTCGCGGCTGCGCCCACCGAGCTCACCGAAATCAGATGCGCCGCGCCGCCACGCTTCGCGCCTTCCGCGGCCGCCAGCACGAGATCATGGTCGACGGCGCGAAACGCCGACTGCGACCCCGCCTGACGTATCGTGGTGCCCAGACAGGAGATCAGCGTTGCAGGCTTTTCCGCTTCGATGATGCCGCCCCACGCCTCGGGCGGTGCGACGATCAGCCTGTGCTGCGGGGGCAAACCCGAAATCTCACGCCGTGCGAGGACGGTCAGCGGCACATCGGCGTGCGCGACGACCGCCTGCCCGACCATCCCGGTCGCGCCGACGATCAGCACGTCAGACATGCGCCAGCGCCTCGGGCACGGCATCGCGCCCGAAAATCTCGGCATAGCGGTCGATCGCGAAACGGTCGGTCATCCCCGCAATATAGTCGCCGATGTGCCGCGTTGTCGCGCATTCTTCGCCGGGCAGCCGCGAGGACCAGTCCTCCCCCATCAGGCGCGGATCACCGGCGTAGGCCTCGAACAGCCGCGCGATCACCTGCTTCGCCGCCGCCGCCGCTTCGAGCTGCGAGCGATGATGGTAGAGATTGGCGTACATGAAACGCTTGAGGTCGCGCTCCTTGCGCGCGAGGTCGGGCGAGAAGCCGCCGAGCATGCGCCCGGCCGCACGAACCTCGTCGGCGCTACCGACGCCGGCGTCGGCGACATTCGCCTGCGTCGAGGCGATGACGTCGTTGACCATCACGCCGATCTGATCCCGCACGAGCTCGCGAAGCAGGCGGTCGCGGGGCGCACCGGGAAAGCGCTGCTCGACCGCCCTGAAATTCGCGGCGACGAACGGCTGCTCCATCAACTGGTCGAGGCTGAGGAGCCCCGCGCGGAGCCCGTCGTCGATATCGTGGTTGTCGTATGCGATATCGTCGGCGACGGCTGCGATCTGCGCTTCCAGGCTGGCGTGGCTGGCAAGATCGAGCGCGAATTCGGCATCGATGTCGGACAAGGCCCAACCGGGATGCCGCACCGGGCCATTATGCTTCGCCAGCCCTTCGAGCGTCTCCCACGTCAGGTTGATCCCGTCGAACAAGGGATAGGGGCATTCGAGGCGTGCGAGCGTGCGCAGCGTGTGACCGTTGTGATCGAAGCCGCCATGTTCGAACATCGCGGCCTTCAACGCATCTTCGCCGGCGTGTCCGAACGGTGGATGGCCGATATCGTGCGCGAGGCACAGCGCCTCGGTCAGGTCCTCGTTGAGCCCCAGCGCGCGCGCGATCCCGCGGCCGATCTGCGCGACCTCGATGCTGTGCGTCAGCCGGACGCGGTAATGGTCGCCATCGGGGCAGACGAAGACCTGCGTCTTGTGGCGCAAGCGGCGGAACGCGATCGAGTGGATGATCCGATCGCGGTCGCGCTGGAAGACGTCGCGCGGACCGCGCACGACGCGGCCCAATTCCTCATGAAGACGCCCGCGGCTGTTTTCGGGTTTGCTGGCGCAATCGGCGACGCTCACTTGACGGGATCGACGTCCTGGCCGGCTTCGCTGTTGAACAGGAAGCCGTCCCCGCCCGCCTTCTTGTAATCGGCGAGCCAGTCCTGCGCCGCCTTGCGATCCTTGAACGGCCCGACGAGCAGTCGCCGCGTCTTGCCCCATTCGGTCGTCGCGCCCGATTTGCCCTTGAACACCGCCGGGCTCTTCTTCGCGAATTTCCCGAAGTCGGTGGCGAGCGCCTTTGCGTTGGCACCGGTTGCGATCTGCACCCAGATGCGGGCCGGATTGGCCTTCTTTTCAGCCGCTTCCGCCTTGGCCTTCGCATCGGCTTCGGCTTTCGCCTTGGCTGCGGCATCGTCCTTCTCGCGCTTCGCCGCTTCGGCGGCGTCGGCGCGGCGCTTGTCGTCGCGAAGCTTGGCGAGCGTATCGGCGCCGATCGCATTGTCGGATTGTGCAAGTTCCTCGGGCGGAATTTCGATCGAGCCCGCGATCTCGGCAAGCGACGCGAGCGGCCGGTCGGGATTCAGCGGCGCCGCGACCGATACGGCAGTCGCCGGAGCAACGGCCGCCGGGGGCGGCTCCGAAGCGGGCGGCGCGGCAGCGGGCGCAGCGTCGCTGGTTGCCGGTTTGCCGAAATCGTTGATCGAGAAGCCGGGACCGACGGCGGTCGGCGGCGGCGAGGCAGGCGCGGGTATCGGCGCGGAGGTCGGAGCCGGCGACGTGGCTACGGAGGTCGAGGCGGGCGGGGCCGCGTTCGCTACCGACGCCGGCCCCGGTGCTTCGGGCGCCGGCGTCGATGCTTCGGGCGTCGGCGCACCGGTCGCGGGGCGCAACGTCGAACGGAAAGGCGACTGCAGCACCGGCGGCTGCGCGCTGCCGGGGGTCGGGGACGTCGCCCAGCCCGGCGCGGGCGATGCGGCTGCGGGCCGCGGCTGCGAATAGGCGGGACCCGGCGGGCGAAGCGTCGAGCTGGGTGCCGGGGTGGGCATCGGCGTCGGAGCGGGCTTCGTTGCCGCCGGCGCCGAGCCGAGCGTCGCGGCCGCGGGTTTGCCCCGCTCGGGCGTGCGCTTCGCGGTCACGGGCGCAGGTTGCGGCGGCGGTGTCGCGGCGGCGATGTGTACGGGCTTCCGCTTCGGTCCCAGCTCGCCCGATGGAAAGCGACCGAAATGCGCTGCCGCGGCTTGCTGCGCCGGATTGAGCCGATCCATCTGCGTCAGATACGGCAGGATGTTCTGCGCCAGCGCAGGGGGCATCGTCGCATTGACGATCTCGGTCGCCTCGCCGTCACGGCCGTTCATCGCAAGGATCATCGCCCGGAGCCGCCACGCCGCGCGATCCTGGGCGCGCAGCTGCGGGGTCAGCAGCTGAATGGCGCGATCCGCCTCGCCGCTGATTCCGAGCGACAGGGCATAGCGGCGCGTCAATTCGTCGTTCGGCGCGATCGACAACGCGAGCTGATAGTCACGCTGCGCGGCCTCCTGCTGTCCGAGCAGATCGCGCGCAAGACCGCGGTCAGCGAGGAAAAGCCGTTCGGGCGCGCCGAGCAACTGCGCTTCGCCGAAATAATCGAGCGCGCGCGTCGGGTTTTCCATATGGACCATCGCCGACCCGAGCGCCGCCTTCACGTTGCCGTCGCGCGGATTATTCTGTTCGGCGCGGGTCAGGAAGCCGATCGCGGCGCGATAATCCTCGAGCTCGATCGAGGCGCGGCCCGCATCGAGCAGCGCCGCCGCGTCGTTTCCGTTCACGGCAAGGCGGCTGATTGCCGACGACAGAAGCGCCCGCGACGCGGTACGCCGGTCCATCGCGGCTTTCGTCGCGGCATCGGGCGTCGCCGACTGAAATGCGAGCGCGGGCGTTTGCAGCCCGGTCGTCAACAAAAGCGCGCCGAGCGCGGCGGCATGGTACCGCGCCCGGCGTCGCTTGGCAGTCAAAGCGGCTTGCCGCGTTGGTTTTTGTCGCCACAGGGGCAAGTCAGATCATCCCGTTTCCGGCCAGCCTTGCCCTTGCGGCGGGCCGTGCGATACCCTGTTACTGGTTGTTCTGGCGGCCCAGAAAGCGCGGGATGTCGACCCCGTCTTCCTTGTCCTCTTCCGCCTCGGGCGCAGCGGAGCCGCGCGACAGGCGCGACATGCGCTCGAACAGGGTACCGCCGCCGATCGAACGCGCAGGCGCCTCGTCGCTGGCCGGCGCCGAATGCGGTCCCGCATCGCCGCCCGAACCCGAACCATGGCCAGGCGTCGCGGGCGCTTCGGGCTCGCTCAAAACGAGTTCGTCGCCGGTGTCGTCATAGCTTGCAGCGACCTGCGACAGCTCCATCGGCTCTTCCTCGGCAACCGCGGTCTCGGTCTCTTCGGGCTCGGGTCCCGACAGCGAGAAACCCGGCGTCGGGTCGGTTTCGTCGGCAGCGTCTTCGAGAGGAGTCTCGTCGACCGCAGGCTCGACCGCCTCTTCGGCGACCGCGGCAGGCGCAACCGAACGTGCAGGCTGGAACGAAAAGCTCCGTGCTGCCGGCGCCGCCTGTGCCGATGCATCGCCGGTCCCGTCGATACCGGTCGCGACGACCGATACGCGGATCTTGCCGTCGAGGCTGTCGTTGAACGCGCTGCCCCAGATGATGTTCGCATCGGGATCGACCAGCTCGCGGATGTGGTTCGCGGCCTCGTCGACCTCCATCAGGCGCATGTCCTCGCCGCCGGTGATCGAGATGATGACGCCCTTCGCGCCCGCCATCGATACGCCGTCGAGCAGCGGGTTGGCGATCGCCTTCTGCGCCGCTTCGAGCGCGCGGCCATCGCCTTCGGCTTCGCCAGTACCCATCATCGCCTTGCCCATTTCGCGCATCACGCTGCGCACGTCGGCGAAGTCGAGGTTGATCAGGCCGGGCATGACCATCAGGTCGGTAATTCCGCGAACGCCCTGCTGAAGCACTTCGTCGGCCATCGTGAACGCTTCCTTGAAGGTCGTGTTCGGATTGGCGACCAGGAAGAGATTCTGGTTCGGAATGACGATCAGCGTATCGACATGGTCCTGCAGCTCGGCGATGCCGGAGTCGGCGGACCGCATGCGGCGATTGCCCTCGAAGGTGAAGGGCTTGGTCACGACGCCGACGGTCAGGATGCCGCGGTCACGCGCCGCCTTGGCGATGACGGGCGCCGCACCGGTGCCGGTGCCGCCGCCCATGCCCGCCGCGACGAAGCACATGTGCGCACCGTTCAGCGCCTCTTCGACCTGCGCGATGCTTTCCTCGGCCGCGGCGCGGCCGACTTCGGGCCGCGAGCCAGCGCCGAGCCCCTGGGTGATCTGTGTCCCCAGCTGGATGCGGCGCTCTGCCGGTGAAGCGTTGAGCGCCTGTGCGTCCGTGTTCGCGACGATGAAATCGACGCCCTCGACGCGCGCCGCAATCATGTTGGCGATGGCATTGCCACCCGCGCCGCCGACCCCGATGACCGCAATGCGCGGCTTCAGCTCATCGACCTGCGGCGGGCCAATATTGATGCTCATCAACTAATCTCCCTGCAGCGGCGGACCAGCGCCGCTTCCCTCACCTTGCGACCCACTCCGGACGTTAGTCCCGCCGTCCGGAATTCTGGTACCTGCATTGCACTATTGTGACTTCGGAATCACCCAAAAAATTAACCTTTTTCGCCTCGCGGCAATCAAAAACTGCTTTTCAGCGCCGCCATCAACCGGTTGATGATGCCGGTGCTCTTCGGACGGTACACATCCTGCGCCATCATCGGCAGATCGCGCAGATCGACGGGGTCCGAAGCGGCGTACAGAACCAGACCGGCGAGCGTCGCGAAAGCGGGTCCCGAATGCGCGTCGGGCAGTCCGTGCAGGCCGCGCGGCCGACCGACGCGTGCCGCCCGGCCGAGCGCGACCTGCGTATAATCCGCGATGCCCTTCAGGTCCGCGCCGCCGCCAACGAGCACGACCTGGCGCCCGATCGGCCCCACGAAGTGCAGGTCTTTCAACGTCCTGCCGATCTCTCCCATCATTGCGTCGAGGCGCTGGCGGATCACCGTGACGAGCTGCGCGCGCGTGATGCGCGGCGAATCGCTGCCCGCGGGAGCACTGGGGTCGAGTTCGATGATATCGTTGTTGTCGCGCGGGGATGCCGACGCGGAGCCGTAAAAGCTTTGCAGGCGCTGCGCCTGGCTGCGGCGAATGCCGAAGGCCGACGCGATGTCGTCGGTGATGTCGCTCGCACCGAACGGAAGCGATGCCATTTCGACGAGCATGCCGCCCGCGTAGAGCGAAACGGTCGTCACCGCTGCGCCAAGCTCGACGAGCGCGACGCCGAGGTCGCGTTCCTCGTCCGAAAGACACGCGAGCCCCGCCGCGATCGGCGAGGCGACGACCGCGTTGACGTCGAGATGCGCCTGCCGCACCGCCGCTTCCAGGTTCCGCACCGGCGCGCCGTCGGCCATGATGATATGGATGTCGACGCCGAGCCGGTCGGCGTGGAGACCGATCGGGTTCTTGACCCCGTTGAGCCCGTCGAGCGTGTAGAGCGCGGGCTGCGCGTGGAGGATCATCCGGCCTTCGGGGTCGATCCCGGCGCGGCCGGCGGCGAGCAGGTCGTCGATATCCTCCTGCTCGATCCGGTGGCCGCCGAGTTCGCTTTCGATCGGCGCGACGTCGCTGAGCAATCCGCCCGCGGAGAAGCTGACCCAGACGTCGTCGATGTTCAGCCCGGCTATGCGCTCGGCCTGTTCGATCGCCTCGCGCACGATATGCTCGGTCTGCTCCATGTCGGCGACGTAACCGCGCTGGACACCGCGGCTTTCACGCTGGCCGGTGCCGAGGACATGGAGCTGGCCGTCGGCGGTCTGCCCGGCGATCAGCGCGCACACTTTCCACGAGCCGACATCGAGCGCGGTGATGATCTTTTCGATGCGCGGCGGCGCCATGCCTTACCCCTTCTCCGCCGAGCTGGCGGCGGCGACGGCGTCGACCGCGTCGCGCGCTTCGTCGAGCTTCGCGGGCGCCACCTGCCCTTCGTGCGGCAAGCGTAGCACGAAACGCGACGGATCGCGCATGTCGAAACGCAGGATACCGCGCCCGAGCAACCGGTTGGCGCCGTCCATATGCGCGAACTTCGCGAGCGCCGCTTTCGCCTCGGGCTCGCCTTCGGGAAGCGACAGCGTCTCGCCGCTGCGGAAGCGGAGGTCCCAGCGGCGGTTGCCGACCCACGTCGCGCCCGCGAGCAATTCCTTGAGGCTGCTCGCCTCCGCCAGCAGCCGGTCGAGATCCTGCGCGCGCTGGTTCGCTTTCGGCCCGATGACGAGCGGCAAGTCGGGCATCGTCGCGACGCTGACGGGTTCGAGCACGACGCCCTTTTCGTCGATCAGCGACAGGCGGTTGTTGTGCTGCCAGATCGCGGCGGGCGAGCGCTCGACGATGTCGACGACGAGCGTGTCGGGCAGGCGCCGCGACACGCGCGCATCCTTGATCCAGCCATATTGCATCAGGTCGTGGCGCACATCCTCCAGGTCGACCGCCGCCATCGAACGGTCCTTCTGCGCGAGCGCGATGTCATAGACCTTCAGCCGGTCGATGCGGTCGGCGCCGACGACCTCGACCTTCTTGACCTGAAAACCCGCGCGGCCGACCGCCTGCGCATATTCCTCGTGGATCTTGGCCGTCACACCGGTCGCATGCGCCACGAGGCCGACAAGGCCGGCGACGCCGAGCCCGACCGTCCAGTTCGCGACGCGCTGAAGCTGCTGCGGCGAAACCGGCAATGCGTTGATGATCGCATTGAGGCGCGACTGCTGCACCTTCCGCCGTTTTTTCGGCGCCCGCGCCGGGCGGCGCGGCGCTGCCTTGCCGCGCTTGATCTTCGTACTGCTCATGACAACGCTTCCCCCACGATGCGTTCGACGAGTTCGGCATAGTCCATGCCGATGGCACGCGCCTGCTCGGGCACGAGGCTCAATGGCGTCATGCCGGGCTGGGTGTTGACCTCGAGCAGGAAGATACCCGCGAGGCCATGTTCGTCGTCCCAACGAAAATCGGAGCGCGATGCGCCCTTGCAGCCGAGCAGCCGGTGCGACCGGATCGCAAGGTCCTTCATCCGCTCCGCGACGTCGTCGGGCACTTCGGCGGGACAGACATGCTCGGTCAGCCCGTCGGTATATTTCGCGTCATAGTCGTAGAAGCCCGACTTCACGCGCAGTTCGGTGACACCCAGCGCCTCGTCGCCGAGCACCGCGACGGTCAGCTCGCGCCCCTTGATGAAGGGTTCGGCGAGCAACCGGTCGAATTCCTGCCACGGCCCCACCGCCTCGCGCGCGATAGGATTGCCGTAATTGCTGTCGTCCTTGACGATCGCGACGCCGACCGACGAACCCTCGTTGACGGGTTTCAGGACATAGGGGCGCGGCAAAGGGTCGATGGAAAAGAGGCTCTCGCTGTCGACCATCACCCCCGTCGGCATGGGCACACCATGCGGCACGAGCGCCTGCTTCGTCAATTCCTTGTCGATCGCGATCACCGAGGTGACGAGCCCGCTGTGCGTATATTTGAGGCCCATCAGGTCGAGCATGCCCTGCACCGTCCCGTCCTCGCCCGGGACGCCGTGGAGCGCGTTGAATACGACGTCGGGCTTTGCATCCGCGAGCCTGCGGGCGACGTCGCGGTCCATGTCGATGCGCGTGACCTTGTGGCCGCGGCTCTCGAGCGCGTCGGCAACGCCATTGCCGCTCATCAGCGACACTTCACGCTCGGCCGACCAGCCGCCCATCAGGACGGCGACATGCCACGGACCCCGGCTCATAACTCAACTCCGCTTTTCAAAACCGTTTGTCCTGAGCTTGTCGAAGGACCGTCCTTGTCTTTCGACGCCGAAAAGAAGGAGCGGTGCTTCGACAAGCTCAGCACGAACGGAGAGAGTCGACGCGTCACTTCGTCACTCCCACGCGTTGTATCTCCCATTGCAATTCGACGCCGCTTTTCGCTTTCACGCGGCGGCGGACTTCCTCGCCGAGCGCTTCGATATCGGCGCTCGTCGCCTCACCCGTGTTGATGAGGAAATTGGTGTGCTTCTCGCTCACCTGCGCACCGCCGACCGCGAAGCCGCGGCAACCCGCTTCATCGACGAGTTGCCATGCCTTGTGGCCGTCGGGGTTCTTGAAGGTCGAACCCCCGGTCTTCGAGCGCAGCGGCTGCGAGGCTTCGCGGCTCGCCGAGATGCGGTCCATCTCGGCCTGGATCGCTTGCGCTTCGCCGGGACGGCCGCGGAAGGTCGCGCCGATCACGACCGCGCCCTCGGGCAATTCGCTGTGGCGATAGGTGTAGCCAAGGTCGGCGAGCGGCAGCGTCCTGCGCTCGCCCGATCGCAGCACGACGTCGCAGTCGATCAGGATGTCCTTGACCTCGCCGCCATAGGCGCCGCCGTTCATCCGCACGAAGCCGCCGACGGTGCCGGGGATCGAGCGGAGGAATTCCATGCCCGCGATGCCCGCGTCGCGCGCGGTCGAGGAAACGAGAATGCCCGACGCGCCGCCACCGCAGCGCAGCGTCGTCGCATCGATCGCCTCGACCCGGGCAAAGGCCTTGCCGAGCCGGACGACGACACCCGGAAAGCCGCCGTCGCGAACGATGAGGTTCGATCCGAGGCCGAGCGCCATGACCGGGATTGCGGGATCGAGATCGCGCAGGAAACCGGCAAGATCGTCGGCGTCCTTCGGCTCGAACAGCCAGTCGGCGGGGCCGCCCGACTTGAACCAGACGAGCGGCGCGAGCGGCGCCTTTTCCGTCAGCTTGCCGCGGACATTCTCAAATGCCGTTTGCCCTGAGCTTGTCGAAGGGCCGTTCTGCCCTTTTTCCGTCGCCAAAGGAAATGACGGTCCTTCGACAAGCTCAGGACGAACGGTTTTGGGGTCGGAGGTCATTTCTGTCCCTCGACCGCCGCAGCCAAACCCGCCGCCATCTTGGTGATGTCGCCCGCGCCGAGGCAGATGATCATGTCGCCCGCGCTCAGCGTTCCGGCACGGATCGCATCGGCAACCGTCGCTGCGAGCGCGCCGGCATCGGCGACGGTCGAGGCGTGGCGGTGGCCGCGATCGCGCAGGCCCGCGACCAGCGAGTCCGACGAGACGCCCTCGATGGGGCTTTCGCCCGCCGCATAAACGGGCAGCGCGAGCACCATGTCGGCGTCGTTAAACGCCTGCTGGAAATCGTCCATATGATCGCGCAGGCGCGTGAAGCGGTGCGGCTGGACAACCCCGACGACGCGGCCTGCCCCCGCGCCCTCGCGCGCCGCCGAGAGCACGGCACGGATTTCGACGGGGTGATGCGCATAATCGTCGATGACCGTGATAACGCCCTCACCTGCGGCAATCTCGCCGACCTTGGTGAAGCGGCGCTTGACCCCGGCAAAGCCGTTGAAGCCCGAAGCGATCTTTTCATCCGGCACGCCCATGTGGAGCGCCACCGCAATCGCGGCGAGCGCGTTCTGGACATTGTGGCGGCCCGACATCGGCAAATGAATGCCCTCGATCGTCCGGCTGTTGCCGTCGCGGTCGCGCACGACGACGTCGAAGCGGTTGCCGTCGGGGCCCGGCGTCACATTGGTGCCGCGCACGTCGGCCTGCGCCGAGAAGCCATAGGTCACGATGCGGCGGTCGCGAATGCGCGGGATGATCGCCTGCACTTCGGGATGGTCGAGGCAGAGCATCGCCGCGCCATAGAAGGGCACATTCTCGATGAATTCGACGAACGCGTCCTTGATCGCGTCGAAGCTGCCATAATGATCGAGATGTTCGGGATCGATGTTGGTGACGACCGCGATCGTGCCGTCGAGGCGCAGGAAACTGCCGTCGCTCTCGTCGGCCTCGACCACCATCCAGTCGCTCGCGCCGAGGCGCGCGTTCGACCCGTAATTGTTGATGATGCCGCCGTTGATCACCGTCGGGTCGATCCCGCCCGCATCGAGCAGCGCCGCGACGAGGCTGGTCGTCGTGGTCTTTCCGTGCGTGCCCGCGATCGCGACGGTCGATTTCAGCCGCATCAGCTCGGCGAGCATCTCGGCGCGGCGGACGAGCGGGATGCGCTGCGCGAGCGCGGCCTCGACCTCCGGATTGCCGCGCTTGACCGCAGTCGAGGTCACGACGACCTGGGCGCCGTCGACGTTCGACGCCTCGTGCCCGATCGCGACCTTGATCCCGCGCTTACGCAGGCCCTCGACGACGTAACTGTCGGCGATGTCGCTGCCCTGCACCTGATAGCCGAGATTGTGCATCACCTCGGCAATTCCCGACATGCCGATACCGCCGATGCCGATGAAATGGATGGTGCCGATGTCGGTCGCAACGCCGCGCATCATTTGTCTCCCGTGCGCGTGGCGGCGACGCCCGCAGCGACAGCGGCACTACGCGAAGGCGAGCCGACGCGGATAACGTCCATCATCGGCGGCGCGGCGAGCGATTCGACCAGATCGGCAAGGTCGCGCGTCGCATTGGGCAAGCCGCAGCCTGCGGCATTTTCGGCTGCCGCTTCGAGTGCGCCGGGTTCGAGCGCCATGCGCTGAACATGCTTCGCGACCTCGGCCGCGGTGAAGTCGGCCTGCTGGAACGAAATCGCACCGCCCGCTTCGACCATGTCGACGACATTGTAGGTCTGATGATTGTCCATCGCATGCGGATAGGGAACGAAGATCGCCGGCCGTCCCGCGCATGCGAGTTCGGCGACGGTCGACGCGCCCGCACGCGCGATGACGAGGTGCGCCCAGCGCAGCCGTTCGGGAAAATCCTTGATGTACGGCGCGCATTCGGCGGCGACGCCGAGTTCGGCATATTTGGCGCGCACCGTCTCGATATCGTCCTCGCGGCACTGCTGGACGACCTGCAACCGGTCCAGCAGGGCGCGCGGCAGCATCGCGACCGCGGCGGGCACGACGTCGCTCAGCACCGTGGCGCCCAGGCTGCCGCCGACGACGAGCAAACGGAAAATGCCGTCCTCGAGCAACGGCGGAAAGCCGTCGTCGCGGATCGCGATGATCTCGTCGCGCACCGGATTGCCGGTGATGTGCAGCTTCGCCTCATGCCCTGCGGGGAAACGCTGGATGTTGCGATAGGCGACCGCGACCGCATCGACGCGCGGCGCCATCAGCCGGTTGACCCGGCCGAGCACGGCATTCTGTTCGTGGATCACGCGCGGGCGTTTCGTGGCGCCCGCCGCGAGCAGGCTCGGCAGCGAGGGATAGCCGCCGAAGCCGACCACCACCGCGGGATCGAACTCGCCGATCAGGTCGATCGCTTGTGCGCGCCCCTTGCGGATCGCCAGCGCCGCCTTCACCCAACCGATCGGCCCGCCCGAAACGCGGCCCGCGGGCAGCACATGCGTGTCGAGCTCGTCCGGCGCGCCGGGAATCCTCAGCCCGCGGTCGTCGCTGACCAGCGCGACGCGGTGCCCGCGGGCGATCAGCTCGCCCGCGAGGGCATAGGCGGGCAGCATATGGCCTCCCGTCCCGCCGGCGGCGAGAAGGAAGTGGCGGGTTGCGGTCATTTCTTGTTCCAGTGGCTCGTCATCGACACGCGAGCCGCATAGGGGTTCCGCCGGGTCAGCGACAAGAGCAAACCCATCCCGATCGACAAAGCGATGAAGGACGAGCCGCCATAGCTGATGAAGGGCAGCGTCATGCCCTTCGACGGGAAAAGCTGGGTGTTGACCGCCATGTTGATCGTCGCCTGTCCGCCGAACTGCGCAATCAGGCCCGCGACGGCGAGGATCAGGAAGCTGTCTTCTTCATCGAGCAGGCGGACGAGCACGCGGACGATGATCGCCAGGAACAGCACGGCAATCGCGATGCACGCGACGATCCCGAACTCCTCGCCGATGACCGAGAAGATATAGTCGGTGTGTGCTTCGGGCAGCTTGAACTTGGCGAGGCCGGCACCGGGGCCGGTGCCGATCAGGCCGCCGGCGGTAATCGTCGCATGCGCCCTGTCCTCCTGAAAGCTGTCGCCCTCGCCGAAGAGCCAGCTGTTGATCCGCTGATGCGCGACCGAATAGGTGAAATAGGCGACGACCAGACCCGCAAGCCCGCCGGTCGCGAGCAGCCCGATGATGCGCATCGAAAGCCCGGCCACCATCACGAGGACGAGCCAGGTGCCGATGAAGATGATCGTCTGCCCCAGGTCGGGCTGGCCCATCAGCAGCACGCCGATGATGCCGGTCAACACGAAAGACAGCGGCACCACCGGCAGGCTTTGATCGTGGAGCCGCAGTGACAGGATCCACGCGAGCGCGACGGCGAAAAAGGGCTTCAGGAATTCCGACGGCTGCAGGCGGAACATGCCGCTGCCGATCCAGCGCTGTGCGCCGTTCACCGACGTCCCGATCAGCGGGACCATGAAGAGCAGGAACAGGAAGACGATCGTCCCGTAGATGGCGAAGCGCCGCGCCTGTGCCTTCGGCAGCATCGATACGCCCAGCATGACGGGCACGCCGACCATCACCCACATCAGCTGGCGATAGAAATAATAGAGCGGATCGAGGCTGGCGGTCGCGGTCGACAGCTTTTGTGCCGCGACGGGTGACGCGGCGGCAACCGCGACGAGCCCGGTCGCGATCAGCATCGAGACGAGCAACAGCAGGACGCGGTCGATTTCCCAGAACCACAGGCCCAGCGGCGTGCGGTCGGCGCGGCTGAGGCGCGGCCCGCGGCGCTTCACCGTGCGCGTCGCCGCGATCACCGGCCGTTCGGTTGCGTCCATATTGTCGGTCCCCCCACCCATTTCGTCATCCATGCCCCAGCGCCTGAACGAGGCCCCGGAACACATCCCCCCGCTGCTCATAATCCTTGAACTGGTCGAACGAGGCACAGGCCGGCGACAGCAGCACGACGTCGCCCGGCGCCGCCGCCGCGGCCGCCTGCCGCACTGCAGCGGCCATATCGCCCGAACGTTCGACCGCGATCGCATCGCCGATCTCGGCCGCAAAGCCCTCCATCGCCTCGCCGATCAGATAGGCGCGCTTGACGTTCGAAAACCAAGGACGACAGGCGGACAGCCCGTCGCCCTTGGCCTGCCCCCCGGCAATCCAGTGAAGACGCTGGTCCGGCGCCGGCGGAAAAGCCGCCAGCGCCGGTGCAGCGGAAGCCGCGTTGGTCGCCTTGCTGTCGTTGAACCAGCGGACACCCCCGACTTCGCCGACCAATTCCATGCGGTGCGGGAGCGACTTGTAGGTCGCGAGCCCCCGCTCGATCTGTTCGTCGTTCAATCCCAGCACGCGGCACACCGCGATCGCGCAGACGGCATTCTGCGCATTGTGCGGCCCCTGCAGCGCCGGCCAGCGTGCCTGATCGGCGGGATCGATGTCCTTTGCCGAGACGCGGTGGAGACGATGGTTGATGCGTCCCGCGATCATCTTCGACGGATCGTCGTCGGTCGCGACGATCGCGACCTGATCGCGGTGCTGCAGCGAAAAAAGCCGCGCCTTCGACGCGGCATAACCCGCAAAGCCGTCGTAGCGGTCGAGGTGGTCGGGCGTCAGGTTGGTGAGCACCGCGACGTCGCACGCCAGACTGTGCGAAAGATCGATCTGGTAGCTCGACAGCTCGAGGACATACACGCCGCCCTCGGGGAGCGGGTCGCGGCTCAGGATCGGCAGGCCGATGTTGCCGCCCATTAACGCCGGAACACCCGCGCTTTCGAGCATATGCGTGACGAGCGCGGTCACGGTCGACTTGCCGTTGGTGCCGGTGATTCCGACGACCCGGTGCGCGGGCAGTTCGTCGCGCGCTTCGGCGAACAGTTCGACATCGCCGATGACCGGGACATGGGCCTCACGCGCATGGCTCGTGATCGGGTGGCGATTGAGCGGGACGCCCGGCGATACCACGACGCCCGAAAAGCCCACGAGGTCGATCGCGGCGGGATCTCCGATGTCGGCGTTGAGGACCATCGCCTCGTCGCGCGCTTCCTCGCGATTGTCCCACGCCGTGACGCCCGCGCCGCTCGCGACGAGCGCCTCGACGGTCGCGAGCCCCGAGCGCGCCAGTCCCAGCACCGCATAGCGGCGACCGGCAAAGGCGCGCGAGGTGATCACCGGAGCTTGAGCGTCGCGAGTCCCGCGAGCGCGAGGACGATCGAGACGATCCAGAAGCGGATGACGACGGTGGATTCGGGCCAGCCGAGCTGTTCGAAATGGTGGTGGATCGGCGCCATGCGGAAAACGCGCTTGCCCGTCCGCTTGTACCAGAAGACCTGGATGATGACCGACAGCGCCTCGACCACGAACAGACCGCCGATCAGGACGAGCACCAGCTCATGCTGCGCGGTGACCGCAATCGTCGCGAGCGCGCCGCCGAGCGCCAAGCTGCCGGTGTCCCCCATGAACACCGCCGCGGGGGGCGCATTGAACCACAGGAAGGCGAGGCACGCGCCGATGATCGCGGCGGCGAAGATCGCGAGTTCGCCTGCGCCGGGCACGTGCGGGATGCCCAGATAGCCCGCGAACTTCACGTTGCCCGACAGATAGACGATGACCAGAAACGCAAGGCTGGCGATGATCACCGGGAACGTCGCGAGCCCGTCGAGCCCGTCGGTCAGGTTCACCGCGTTCCCGAACCCGACGATCAGCACCATTGCGAAGATATAATAGAAGGGCCCCATCGGGATCACGACGTCGCTGAAGAACGGCAGATACAGGTCGGTCCCGGTCCGCGACACGATCAGCAGCACCGCAACCGCGGCGATGACGAACTCGATCAACAGACGCACGCGCCCCGGAATTCCGCGGTGGCTGGCTTTGGTCACCTTGTCGAGGTCGTCGAGGAACCCGACCGCCGCGAAGCCGCCGGTCACGAACAGGCACGCCCAGACGAACCGGTTCGACAAATCCATCCACAACAGCGCGGAGATCATCAGTGAGATAAGAATCATGAGCCCGCCCATCGTGGGCGTGCCCTTCTTCGCGAGATGGCTTTGCGGGCCGTCGTCGCGGATCGGCTGCCCCTTCCCCTGCCGCATGCGCAGCATCAGGATGAAGCGCGGCCCGATCCACAAGCCGATGATCAGCGCGGTCGCGACCGCGGCGCCCGAGCGAAAGCTCAGATAGCGAATGAGGTTCAGAGCCCCCGGAAAGCCAAGCCATTCCGCCAGCCAGTACAGCATCAATAGTCCCCGTTGGTCAGCGCCGTCACGACATGCGACAGGCCGACGCTGTTCGACCCCTTGACCAGCACGGTATCGCCCGGACGGATCAAGTCCTTCAGCCGCCCTACCGCAGCCGAGTGCGCGGCCACATGCTCGAAATCCACCTGCCCCTCAAGCGCTTTGGCGAGCGGCGTCATCTCCTCGCCGACCAGCAGGGCGAACTGCACTCCGGCTGCGACGAGCGGAGCAGCGAGACCGGCGTGATACGCGTCGCCGCCGGGCCCCAGCTCTTTCATCGCGCCGAGAATCGCGACCTTGCGCTCGCCGGATTCGCTGCCGAGCTGACCGATCGTCGCGGCCATCGAGGCGGGGTTGGCGTTGTAGCTCTCGTCGATGACGAGGATGTCGCCGCCGGGCATCTCGACACGGTGCCGCGCGCCGCGTCCGGCAAGCCCGCCCATCTCGGCGAAGGCGAGTCCCGCCGCGGGCAGGTCGCCGCCGACGGCCTTGACCGCCGCGAGTACCGCCATCGCGTTCGACACCCAATGTGCGCCCGCCTGCGCGATGGTGAAGCAAAGCAGCGCGTCCTGCACCTGCGCGGTGACGAGCGATCCGCCTTGCCCGTCGGACAGCCAGTCGACCGCACGGACGTCGGCGCCGTCGCCAAGCCCGAAGCTGACGATATGCGCCGCGTGCTTTTCGGCTTTCGCGCGAAGCCGGGCATAGTGCGGGCTGTCGAACGGTATGATCGCGGTGCCGCCGGGTTCGAGACCTTCGAAGATCTCGCCCTTGGCGTCGGCGATCGCCTCTTCGCCGCTGAAGAATTCCATGTGCGCCGGGGCGATGGTCGTGACGATCGCGACATGCGGGCGCACCATCCGCGTCAGCGCGGCGAGTTCGCCGGCGTGATTCATTCCCATCTCGAACACGCCGAAATCGGCGGTCGAGGGCATACGCGACAGGCTGAGCGGCACGCCGACATGATTGTTGTAGCTCTTGACCGATCGATGCGCCCTGCCCGGACGGAAGCGGTCGAGTGCGGCGAACAGCGCTTCCTTCGTCCCGGTCTTCCCAGCCGAACCGGTGACCCCGATGATGCGGCCGTGGCTCCGCGCGCGCGATGCGATGCCGAGCGCGTTCAGTGCGGCAACGCTGTCGGCAACGCGAACATGCGGATGGTCGATACCGGTCTCGCAGACGATGCCCGCGGCGCCCGCTGCGATGGCCTTGTCGATGAAGGCGTGCCCGTCGGCGACCTCGCCCTTCATGGCGATGAAAAGGTCGCCCTTCGTCACTTCGCGCGAGTCGAAGGCGACGCCGCCCACCGTGAAGTCGACGCTGGCGGTGCCGCCCGTCGCCGCAGCAATGGCGCGCGCGGTCCAGAGCGGGTTCATGCCGCTTCCTCGCGCGCGACCGCGACGTCGTCGAACGGTATGATGCGCATGTCGTCGCCGCGCCCGACGATCTGGCCCTGCTCGTGTCCCTTGCCGGCGATGCAGACGATGTCGTCGGCGCGCGCCTGGGCGATCGCGGCCGCAATCGCGGCACGGCGGTCGCCGATGATTTCGGCACCCGGAGCACCTTGGGCGATCGCGGCGCGGATCGTCCCGGGATCCTCACCGCGCGGGTTGTCGTCGGTAATGATCGCCACATCGGCTTTGGCAGCGGCGACCTTGCCCATTTCGGGGCGCTTTGCCTGGTCACGGTCGCCGCCCGCACCGAAGACGAGGATCAGTCGGCCGGCCGCGTGCGGGCGCAGCGCGTCGAGCGCCGCCTCGATCGCATCGGGCGTGTGCGCATAGTCGATATAGACGGGCGCCCCCGCCTTGGTGATCGCCGCGCGCTCGAGCCGGCCGCGCACCGGCTGGAGGCGTGCGAGGTTCGAAAGCGTCTGGCCGACATCGCCGCCGGTGGCGATGACGAGGCCCGCCGAGACGAGCGCGTTAGCGACCTGGTAGGCGCCGATCAGCGGCAGCTCGACCTTCTGCATCAAATCGCCCGCCGCGACGACGAGCGTCTGGCCGAGCTGGGTCGGCTCGCGCGACACGAGGCGGAGCGCCTCGCCCTTCGTGCCGACGGTCAGCAGGCGAATGCCGCGCGACGTCACGGTATCGATCACCGAAGCCGAATATTCGTCGTCCGCCCACACTACCGCCGCGCCGCCGCGTTCGACGACCTCGCCGAACAACCGGAGCTTCGCCTGAAGATAGGCGTCCATCGTCCCATGATAGTCGAGATGGTCGTGGCTGAGATTCGTGAACGCAGCGGCCTTCACCGTCAGCCCCTCGGTGCGATATTGATCGAGTCCGTGGCTCGATGCCTCGAACGCCGCGTGCGTCACGCCCTCGACCGCGAGGCCCGCCATATTCGACAGGAAAGTGACGATGTCGGGCGTCGTCAGCCCGGTCGTCGCGCTGTCCTGCGAGGTCGTGATGCCGAGCGTGCCGATCGACGCGGCGTTGAAACCCGCCATCCGCCAGAGCTGGCGCGTCATTTCGACCGTCGACGTCTTGCCGTTGGTGCCCGTCACCGCGACGCAGGTTGCGGGGAACCGATGGAAGAAGCGCGCGGCGATATGTGCGAACGCGCGGCGCGGATTGGTGTCGGCGATGTGCAGCGCACCCTCGACCTTCGCCTCGGGCCGCGCGACGATCGCGATCGCGCCCGCTTCGACTGCAGCGGCGATGAAATCCTCGCCGTTGAATTTCTCGCCGACGAAGGCGCCGAAGATCGTTCCCGGCGCGACCTTGCGATGATCGATCGCGAGCCCGGTCACCACCGGGTCCGCTCCCGCCGGTCCCTGGTTTTCGAGCAGCGCGGTGAGACGCATTATTGGGTTTCCCCGTCTCTCCGCACGAGAGGAATGAGTTCGGATACGTCGACGTCGCGGCTCTCGTCGGGGAAGACGCCGAGCATCGGGCCGGCGCGCATCACGACCTTTCGCACCACCGGAGCGGCGGTCCAGCCCGCGGTGCGTTGGCCCGAGCTATAGGCGTTGCCTTTCGGCTCATCGACCATCGCGACGATGACATAGCGCGGATTGTCCATCGGGAAGGCCGCGGCGAAGGTCGCGACGACCGAGCTGCGGCGATAGCCGCCGATGCCCGGCTTTTCGGCGCTGCCCGTCTTGCCGCCGACGCGGAAGCCGGGGGCATCGGCCTGTTTGCCCGTACCCTCGGTCACGATGAGACGTAAAAGCTGACGCATCCGCGCGCTCGTCGAGGCCTTGAACACGCGGCGCCCCTGCGGCGGCGCCTTGTCGCCGAGCTTCTGGAGCGTGGCCGGGCGCCAGATGCCGCCGTTGACGAGCGCGGCATAGGCGCTCGCGAGGTGCAGCGGCGTCACCGCGATGCCGTGGCCATAGCTGGTCGTCATCGTCGTCAGGCGGCCCCAATCCTTCGGCCACAGCGGAAAAGCCCGCTCGCGAAGTTCGATCTCGGGCCGTTTGTTGAATTCGAGGCTGCGGAACAGCTTCTCCATTTTCTCGCGGCCGAGTTCGTCGGCGATCCGCGCGGTCGCGATGTTCGAGCTCTGGATCAGCGTCTCGGGCACATTGTACCAGCGCCCCGGGTGGCTGTCGCGGATGCGGAAGCCCGCGATCGCGAGCGGCGCGCTCGCATCGTAACGGCGTGCCATGCTCGTCACGACGCCATCGTCGATCGCGGCGCCGATCGAGAGCGGTTTGAAGGTCGATCCGAGTTCGTACAGATTATAGCTCACGGCATTGCGGCGCGCCGCCGCATCGGCGGCGACCAGCTTGTTCGGATTATAGGTGGGCAACGAAGCCATCGCCAGCACCTCGCCCGTGTGTACGTCGAGAATGATGCCCGCTCCGCCGATGGCTTCGAGGTTCGTCACCGCGTTGTAGAGCTCGCTTTCGAGCACGCCCTGCACGCGCGCGTCGATCGAAAGCGCGAGCGGCTGACCGCGCGTCGCCTTGTCGGTGAGCCGCTGGTCGAAAGCGCCTTCGACGCCGGTGACGCCCCGGCCCTCCGCATCGGCAAAGCCCAGCACATGCGCGGCAAGGCTGAGCTGCGGATAGAGCCGCTCCTTTTCGCGCGGGAAGTCGAAGCCGATGTCACCGATCGCGTTCACCGCCGCGACCTGGTCGGGCAGCGCGCGGCGGCGGATATAGGTCGGTTTCGAGCCCGACAGCTTCGCCACGAACTCCTCGCGCGGCGTGTCGGGGAAGATCTTGACCAGCTCGTCGGCCAGATATTGGCGGTTGTTCAGCAGCTTCGACGGAACGACGCGGATCGAATAGCCGTCGATCGTGCGCGCCAGCGGCACGCCGTTGCGGTCGACGATATCGGCGCGCACCGGAACGAACGCCGCCGAGCCGTTGCCGTGGCCCGACGAGGTATCGAACAGCGCAAAGAACAGCAGGCGCATCGAAATCAGGAAAAAGCCCGCCATGAACAACAGCATCAGCATCATCAGACGCTGCTGCGCGGTCAGCAATATCTGCTGGCGCACCCCTGCGGTTCGGACCCGGGTCGGACGGACGACCAGCGTATTCATTGGGCCGGCTTACCCTCCTTCGCTTCGCGGGCCGCGGCCTTCTTGAGGTCGGCAAGCGTCGATTCGGCGAGGAGCTGGTCCTCGATCATCTTGAGCTGTTCGCGGCGGCGCGTAGGCGTCATGCGCGGCGCGCTGTCGCTGCGCACGCCGGTTTCGGCCTGCGCAAGGACGACGGGCTTGGCAGCGGCGGGCTTCGCCGCGACCGGGCTTTCCTTGGGGGCTTCCGCAACGGCGACGGGCGACACCATCGCCATCAGGACGGGCGCGACATCGTTCGCACCCCGCGCGCGCGGCAGGCCGTCGAGCGAAGCCAGCTGCCGCTCGCTCGCCAGATATTGCGATGCCGACGGCGCCGAATAGCCGAAGCTTTCGGCGTTCCACTGTTCGAGCTGGCGCATCGAGGCGCGTACGGCGAGTTCCGATTCGAGATAGCGGATGTTGCCCCGCGTGCGGTCGATCTGCTTTTCGATCCGCGCGAGTTCGCTGCGCGTCGCCGCGACCTTCAACGACACCGGATAGAGTGCCATCGCGAAGATGAGCACGAGCAGAACCAGGCCGATCCCCTGCAGCTTGCGTGCCGCCATCAGCATGACATTGCCTCCTTTGCCGTCGAATTGCCGGGCCATGCAGGCGCCGCGGTGCGCACCGCGCTGCGTAGGGTCGCGGAGCGCGCGCGCGGATTGCGTGCTTCCTCGGCCTTGCCGGGGCGAACCTTGCGCGCCGGCGGCTCGAATGTTGCGGCCCGTGCCTCCGAGGGGAGCGCGGGCCGGTGGCGCGAACCGCCGGCATCGCCGCCGCTACGTTCGCGCAGGAAATTCTTGACGATCCGGTCTTCGGTGCTGTGAAAGCTGACGACCGCGAGCCGGCCGCCGGGGCGCAACACGCGCTCCGCGGCGGCCAAACCCGCGACCAGCTCGTCGAGTTCGCCGTTGATGTGGATCCGGATCGCCTGAAAGCTCTTCGTCGACGGATCCTTGGGCGCGCCGGGGGGATGACGCAGCGCCTTTCGGATCACCGCCGCGAGTTCGCCGGTCCGGGTCAGCGGGCGCGCCGCCACGATCGCGCGCGCGACGCGGCGCGACTGGCGCTCGTCGCCATAATGAAAGAGCACGTCCGCGATGGCGTCCTCGTCGGCGCGGTTCAGCCAGTCGGCGGCACTTTCGCCTTCCTGCGCCATGCGCATGTCGAGCGGACCATCCTTCTGGAACGAGAAGCCGCGTTCGCCCTGGTCCAGCTGCATCGACGAAACACCGATGTCGAAGGTGATGCCATCGACGGTGTTGATGCCGCGCTCGGCGAGCAACCGGTCGATCTCGCCGAAGCGGCCATGGATCAGCGTGAGCTTGCCGTCGGCTTCGGCGACAAGCGCCTGTCCGCCGGCGATCGCGTCGGGATCGCGGTCGCATGCGACGACGTCGGCGCCCGCTGCAAGCATTGCGCGCGTATAGCCGCCGGCACCGAAGGTCGCATCGACATGGCGCTCGCCCGGGGCGATGGCGAGAGCGGCGATGACTTCTTCACGGAGGACCGGGTCGTGGCGGGGATCCCGAGGCAGGCCGGGTTGGAGCTCGGTCACTTTCGCCCCTTCCCCTTGGTGTCTTCCCAAGCGGTCGCAAGGCGCTTGAGGACCGGATCGGCCTCGACGCATTCGGCCAGGCTCGGCAGCCACCAGATTTCGAAGCGGCGGCCCGATCCGACGAAAGCGGTCGCGCCCGCTTCGCCGACGCGGTCGCGCGCGGTGAAGTTGGGAAGAAAACGCCCGCTGTCGTCGAGCGTGTAGGCTTCGGTATAGCTGAAGCGCTTCTTGAACGCCTCGTCTTCGTCGAAATCGAGGTTGCGCGCGAGCGCGGTGTCGCGGTCGCGCTCGATCTCGTCCGACAGGCGGTCGTACTGGTCCTGACCATAAGCGACGAGGCACGGCAGCTTCTCGTGGAAGCCGACCCAAAGCACGCGCTGGCCGTCCGCATTGAGGGGCACATTGTTGCGGAACTGCGAGGGGACGGCGATGCGTCCCTTGCCATCGATCGCGGCAAAATTGGTGCCCGAATAACGGCCGGGCGTAACAATCGCCATCGATGCAGCCCCCCGTCTCGCGCCTCCGGGCAATAATTTCCTGCCCACGGAATCGACGGTTCCGCGTGAAAAAGACTCAGGTGGAGATTGCCCCTCTCCGACTCCTGCCTATCAAGACTCCATCGGGGTGAAAAGGGGAAATTTAGGGCAAGATAGGGAAATCACGCCCCAAAAGGGGTATTTCGCGATGAAAAGAGGGGTAGGCCGGGTTCGGCCACGTGCGAAGCCGGCCGCGCCGACATCGAAGCGCGGCGGCGCCATGCTTTCGGGAAGCTTGAAAGATCGCTGTTCCGCCGCGCCTATTCGGCGGCGGTACGAATCCAGAGCGGTTGCAGAACCGGCTGCGGCGCGCCGGGCCAGAGCCGGCGGGCGAGCCACTCCATCGTGTCGGCCCTGCGCAGATGCGCCGCCCATTGCGGTCGCGGCGCCCAGAGCGGATCGAAGAGAAGGTCGGCATCGCCGACCAGCCAGGCCTCGCCCTTCGCGATCGTGCACCGGGCGATATATCCGCCCGCCATTGCGCGGCAAGTCGGCGGCAGGCGCTCGAACCGCCCGGCGGAAAACAGCCGCAATCGCGCGCCGGCGACATCGACGGGCTCGTCCAGCCGCGTCGGCGCAGCGGCGCCGAGTTCGATGCCCCAATGATCGAGCAGCGGCGTGAGCAGGCTCGTCACGGGCGGATTGCGCGGATCGCCGATCGGATGCCGCGGCGGCCAGCCGGTCAATGCGTCGGCCAGAATGACCACACGCCCGCCCCCGCGCACGAAGCCGTCGATCGCCACCAATTCCTGCGGCGCGAGCGCGCGCGGATGCGCGAGGAGGAGCGCGCCATCGGGGGCCGGCGGTTCGTCGACGATGCTGTCGACCAGCCGGACCGGGCCGGCCGCGCGAAGCCGCAGGAGCGCGGGGTCTTCGTTCAACCCCCGGTCGAGCATCGCGCCGATGTCGCCCCCTTCCGACCAGCGCAGCGGCAGCCCGGTCAGCATCGTGGCGGGCGGGCCCGGCGCTGCCGGCTGGCGGTAGAGCGCGGCAAGCAGCGCATGACCACCTGCGAACCAACCCGCGACGAGGAGCGCCGACAGCAGGAGAGCAAGCGCCCTGCCCCGTGACCATCGGATCAGGGCATCGACGGAGGCCGTCACCAGCATCCAGCCGCCCGCGACCAGTCCGAGCTGCACCCACGGCAGCCGCGTCGACAGCAGGAGAGCCAGCAGCGCCTGCGCGAGAAGGATCATCGCCAGCGCAGCGCCGGCGGCCTGCCACCGCGCGCGCGCCGTACAATGTCGCTGCAACCATGACAGGAATAGCGCAGGACATGGCAGCAACGGCAAAGCCAGCGCCGGATCGATCCGGCCGAGCGCCGCCTGCCCGCCGGCGAACCACGAAAGACCGAGCGCGGCAACCGCGACGGCCGCTGCATGAAAAAGCGGCCGCGCGTGAACCAGCGTCACTGCTTCGACTGGCGCGCCCGCGCGAGTGCCGGATCGGGTTCGAGGTCGGGAACCGTCGACGCGGGCGCGGGCGGCGCGGCGGGCCCGGCCTGCTGGGCCTTTATGTCGGTCGCCGCATTCTGGTCCTTCGATACCGGCTGGACGCCCAGTTCCTCCAGCGGCGCGCTTCCCGCCTTCGCCTCATCGCCCGGCACCGTCGTTTGGGCTGCCGTCGCCGCATCCTGCGCTACATTTTCGCGCGCGCGGTCGCCGATCAGCCCCGCCATGCCGACGAGCAGCATCACCGTCAGAACACCCGCGATGCCGATCTGCAAGCGTCGCATCGAGTCGTTCGTCGGCGTCGACGCCGTCGTCGGAGCAGGTGCCGGCGGGATCGCATTGCCCTTGTTCGTCATGCCGCCAATCCTTTGCCAGCGAGCCATTCGGGATTGTAGAGCGTCGAAAGATAGCGGAACCCGCTGTCGCAGAGAATGGTCGCGATCCGCTTGCCCGGTCCCAGCTTGCGCGCGAGCGCCATCGCGCCCGCGACGTTTATTCCCGACGACAGACCGAGGCACAGCCCTTCCTCGTCGAGCAATTGCCGGACGACCGCCAGGCCCTCCTCGTCGGAGATGCGGAATTGGGTGTCGATCGGTGCGCCTTCGAGGTTTGCCGTGATGCGGTTCTGGCCGATGCCTTCCGCAACGCTCGACCCTTCGGGCTTCAATTCGCCGCACTGGTAATAATTATAGAGCCCCGCGCCATGCGGGTCGGTCAACGCAACGGTGATCCCGGGATCGTGCGCCTTCAGGCCAAGGCCCGTCCCCGCGATCGTGCCGCCGGTGCCCGCGGCGCAGGTAAAGCCGTCGACGCGGCCCTCCATCTGCTGCCAGATTTCCTCGGCGGTGCCGAAGATATGCGCCTTGCGGTTCGCGATATTGTCGAACTGGTTCGCCCAGATCGCATTGTCGGTTTCCTCGGCGATACGGCGCGAGGTGTGCACGAAATGCCCGGGATTGGCGAAGGGCGCAGGCGGCACGAGCACCAGCTCGGCGCCCAGCGCACGGATCGTCGCCATCTTTTCGGCGCTTTGATTGTCCGGCATGACGATGATCGTCTTGTAACCCAGCGCGTTGGCGACGAGCGCGAGCCCGATCCCGGTATTGCCGGCCGTCCCCTCGACGATCGTGCCGCCCGGCGCCAGGCTGCCCGCCGCTTCGGCATCGCGGACGATATAAAGCGCAGCGCGGTCCTTCACCGATCCGCCGGGGTTCGCATATTCGCACTTGCCCCAGATTTCGCATCCGGTCGCTTCGCTGGGGCCTTTGAGCAGGACGAGCGGCGTGTTGCCGATCAGGTCCAGGCTGGTTTTGGCAATGGTCATAGGCCTTGATCTAGGGCGCCGCCCCCGGCCCCGCAAGACAGCTTCGCTTGCGCCGCCGATGTTCGGGCTTTGTCGACCAACGGGGTATGAGCGCCGACGAACGGCAGGATTTTCGTCCCGCCCGCCTTGTCATTGTGATATTATATCATTACTGCGAGCCGCGATCGCCAATACGAACGACAGGATCTCCCATCTATGCGTCTGCTCTCCACCACCGGTTTTACCTTGGCCCTTGTGCTGTCCACGCCCGCCTTCGCGCAGCAAGGCGCCGCACCTCAAACCGGCGATGACGATTATCATACCGATCAGCCGATCGTCGTGACCGCACCCTATGTGCGCAGTCTCGACATTCTCGGCAATGTGTCGGTGATGGAGGGAGAAAAGCTGGCGCAGGACATCCGCGGCCAGATCGGCGATACGCTCGCTTCGCAGCCCGGCGTATCGTCGAGCAGCTTTTCGCCCGGCGCATCGCGCCCGATCCTGCGCGGCTTTTCCGGCGAGCGCGCCGCGGTGCTCGTCGACGGCCTCGGCGCGATCGACGCCTCGTCGACGTCCGCCGACCATGCGGTGTCGATCGATCCGCTCACCGCCGAGCGCATCGAAATCCTGCGTGGCCCGTCGGTCCTCCTGTTTTCGAGTCAGGCGGTCGGCGGCGCCGTCAACGTCTTCGATCGCCGCATCCCGCGCAGCGTGCCCGAAAGCCCCTTCCATCTCGACGCACTCGCGAGCTACGGCACCGCGGCCGACGACAAGAGCGCCGGCGCCTCGATCGACGTTCCGCTCGGCGAACGCTTCGTCGTCCATGCCGACGGCAATTATCGCGATTCGAACAATGTCCGCGTCGGCGGGCTGATCTATGCGCCCGAACTTCGCGCACACCTGCTCGACCTTGCCGCCGACGCGAGCGCGGACGGCGATGCCGACGAGGCGGCCCGGCTGACCGATGCGGCGAACAGCCGCGGCAAAGTGCCCAACAGCCAGAGCCGCAGCACCAGCGCCGGCGTCGGCGCGGCCTTCATCGACGACGGCGGCTCGCTCGGCATCAGCTTTGGTTATCTCGAGGACAATTACGGCATCCCGCCACGCGCCGATATCGACGAGGTTCCGACGATCAAGGCGCGCCAGTACCGCTTCGATCTTCGCGGCGAAGTCGAACTCGGCGACGGTCTGTTCGAGAAGCTGCGTTTTCGCGGCGCCTACGCCGATTATGCGCATACCGAGTTCGACGACGGCGAGCCCGGCACCCGCTTCACCAACCGCGGTATCGAGTTCCGCACCGAGCTGGCGCAGAACGACCGCGGCGGCTGGCGCGGCGCCAGCGGCGTCCAGTACAGCTTTCGTGACTTTGCAGCGATCGGCGACGAGGCTTTTCTGCCCGCCAACGAGACGACCCGCCTCGCGGCTTTCACGCTTCAGGAACTCGAACGCGGCCCCGTCACGCTCGAAGGCGCGCTGCGCATCGAAAAGTCGCAGGTGACGGCGAACAGCATCGGCTTCGACCGCTCCTTCACCAGCTTCTCGGGCGCCGGCGGTCTCAGCTATCAGCTCACCGACGGGTTGAAGGCGAGCTTCTCGGTCTCGCGCAGCGAGCGCGCGCCGTCAGCCGAAGAATTGCTTTCCGACGGCCCGCACGCCGCGACGCTGACCTATGAACGCGGCAATCCCGACTTCGACAAGGAAACGAGCTGGGGCGGAGAGGCCTCGCTGAAATTCAAACGCGACGGCTGGTCGGCGGGAATTACCGGTTACGCCAGCTGGTTCGACAATTTCATCTATGAAACCGACACCGGGCTGATCGCCGACGATCTGCCGTTGTTCGAATTCCGCCAGAACAAGGCGCGCACCTGGGGCTTCGAGTTCGAGGGCGCCGCGCCGGTCGCACAGGTCGGCGGCTTCCATATTGCCGCCGATGCGACCGCCGACATGACGCGCGCGAAGATCGTCGATGGTCCGTATGTGCCGCGCATCCCGCCGCTGCGCATTCGCGGCGGACTCGAAGCGTCGAGCGAACGGCTGGACGCGCGCGCCGAGGTCGAATGGACCGACGACCAGAACCGCATTGCGGCGTTCGAAACCCCGACGAAAGGCTTCACATTGGTGAACGCGTCGCTGACGTGGCGCCCGCTGCCCGAAACGAAAAATCTGTCGCTGACGCTTGCCGCCGACAACATCTTCGACGTCGATGCGCGGCGCCACGCCAGCTTTACCAAGGATTATGTACCGCTCGCCGGTCGCGATATCCGCATTACGGCGCGGGCGAGCTTCTGATCCGCGGGGAAAGGCCCTGGTCCGGCACCGCCGCCGGACCAGGGCACCCGGTCATTTGAACGGCAACAGCTTACGCTTGTTCCAATAGATCGAGGTCGCCGCAGCATAGGCGCCGACCTTTTCCCACACCTTCTGATCGACCGCGTCGATGTTGACGCCCTCGGCGATGTAGGCCTGAACGATCGCGTTGATCTGATCGTCGGTCATTTCACCAGAAAGGTCGGGGTTCGCGCCGCTCGGACCGAAGTCGAGCGCCCGGTCGACAACACTCGTTTTGAGGTTCGCCTTTGCGATGTCGCCGATCAGCCATTCGCGCGAAATGCGCGCCAGGCTGTAGTCGAAATAGGTCGCCTTGTCGGTCTCGGCGATCTTGTGCTTGGCGGCGCATCCATCGACGACGGCACCCAGCTGTTCGAAGACGGCGCCGCGGCTCGCATCGTCGCCCTCGCCCGTCATCGCACCGCCGATCGACGCCTTGAGCGTGGGGGTGGCGGTGGTGACGACGCAGTCCAGCCGCTTGCCTTCCTGCGCGACCGCCGCCGCCGGCGCCATGGCCAGAGCGAGCGCTGCGCCGGCCATCCAAGTCTTGATCATCAAACGAATCCTTCCACCCTCACAAACCCGACCCCTCAGGAGAGCATGGCCATCCCGCCGTTTACATGCAACGTCTGACCGGTGACATAGCCCGCTTCCTTTGACGCGAGATAGACGACCGCAGCCGCGATATCGCTGCCTTCACCCATCCGGCCGGCCGGGATGCGCTGGTTGAGCGCTTCCTTCTGCGCATCGGGAAGGTCGTCGGTCATGGCGGTCGCGATGAACCCCGGTGCCACGCAGTTGACGGTAATCCCGCGGCTCGCCAGTTCCTGCGCCAGCGCCTTGGTCATGCCCGTCACGCCCGCCTTCGAGGCGGCATAATTCGCCTGCCCCGGATTGCCGGTCGCGCCGACGACGCTGGTGATCGAGATGATGCGACCGAAGCGCGCCTTCATCATCGGCTTCGCGGCGGCGCGCGCGAGGCGGAAATTGGCCTCCAGATTGATGCGGATGACATCCGACCACTCGTCGTCCTTCATGCGCAGGATCAGATTGTCGCGCGTAACGCCGGCGTTGTTGACGAGAATGTCGATCTGGCCGAGCGCGTCGACCGCCGACGGGACGAGCGCATCGACCGCGGCCGCGTCGCCGAGGTTGCACGGCAGCGCGACATGGTCGCCGCCCAGCGTGTCGCGAAAGGCATTCAGCTTGTCGGCGTTGGATCCCGACACCGCCAACCGGGCGCCCTGCGCGGCCAGCGCTTGCGCGATGGCCGAACCGATGCCGCCCGAAGCGCCTGTGACGAGGGCGGTCATGCCGGTAAGATCGAACATGTTATTCTCCTGAAATCTGAATCTTAGAACGTCTTGAGCAGCGCTTCGATTTCGTCCATCGAAATCACGCTGAGGGTTTCGACCTCGCCCGCGGCGCTGCGTTTGACCATCGGCGACAGCACCTTCCCGCCGAATTCGACGAACTGCCCGACGCCGATATCCTCCATCGAGCCGACGCTCTCGCGCCAGCGGACGCGGCCGGTGACCTGGCTGACGAGCAGCTCGCGGACCGTGTCCGCGTCGCTGACCGGGCTGGCGGTGACGTTCGCGACGACCGGCACGAGCGGCGCGGCGGGCGGGCTCGCGCCCAGCGCCTCTGCCATCGCATCGGCCGCAGGCTGCATCAGCGGGCAATGAAAGGGCGCAGAGACGGGCAACAGGACCCCGCGCTTGATCCCGTAATCCTTGACCAGCGCGACGGCGCGCTCGACCGCGCCCTTGTGGCCCGAGATCACGACCTGCGACGGGTCATTGTCGTTCGCGACGGTGCACACCTCGCCCTCGGCGGCTGCATCGGCGAGCTTCTGCGCGGTGTCGATATCGGCGCCGAGCAGCGCCGCCATCGCGCCGACGCCGACGGGGACCGCCGCCTGCATCGCCTGCCCGCGCGTCTTCAGCAATCGCGCGGTGGTCGCAAGGTCGAACGCGCCGGCCGCGCACAGCGCGCTATACTCGCCGAGGCTGTGCCCCGCGACATAGTCGGCCTTGGCGGCGAGCGTCACGCCGCCTTCCCTTTCGAGCACGCGCAGCGTCGCGATCGCGTTCGCCATGATCGCCGGCTGGGCGTTTTCGGTGAGGGTGAGCTGGTCTTCGGGACCCTCGCTCATCAACTGGAACAGCTTCTGGCCGAGCGCGTCGTCGACCTCCTGAAACACCTCGCGGGCGACGGGCGACGCGTCGAACAGCGCCTTGCCCATGCCGACCGCCTGGCTGCCCTGACCCGGAAAGATGAATGCGCGCATGACCCTGACCTTTTATGAAGATTGATGGCCCCGCGCCTATTCCCTCACCCCGCGCGATGCAAGCCGAAGGGGACGACCTTGTTCGCCGCGTCATGGCCAATGTCGGCGCGGCCGAGATACGCGATGCCGGTGCGTGCGCACCAGTCGCGGGCGATTTCCTCGGCCTCCATCCCGAACGGCCGGTCGTTTTCGGGCACGTCGCTGACCCGGCCGATCCGGATGCCGGCCAGCCCACGCGGCGCCAGATAGGTCGCAACGTGAAAGAAGGCGCGATCGAAGGCATAGAGATATTCGCTGACCTCCTCGACGATCAGCACATGCCCCGACAGGTCGGGCTCGAGCGGCGTGCCGAGCAGCATCGACAGCGTCATCAGGTTGAACGCTGCGTGCCGCGCGCCATGCTCCAGCCCGGGCTCGCACACCGCCGGATCGCGCGCGACGAGCCAGTCGAGCGCGCGGGCGATGGCCGCGTCGCCGCCTTCGCGGCGGATGTCCGCCACCATCGGGCCGTGCGCGACATGATCGAAGCCGTCGCGGTAGAGCGCGCCGAGCAGATTGCCCTGATCCGAATAGCCGAGAAACGCCTTGCCTCGCGCGGCGGGCATCATCGCCGCGACGGCATCCTCGGCGATGCGGCACGCGCCATAGCCGCCGCGTGCGAACCAGACCGCCTCGATATCCGAACGGTTCGCCATCTCGACGAGCGCGGCAAAGCGGTGCCCGTCCTCGCCCGCAAAATGGCCGTGCACCGCAAAACACTGCGGGTCGAATTCCAGCTCGACGTCCGGATAGCCGAGGCTGGCGATGGCGCGCACCGCCTCCGCATCGTCGGGCAGGATGGGCGTTGAAGGGGCCACAATTCCGATGCGCATGGAGCCGACCTTTGATTCCGTTCGTGTCGAGCGAAGTCGAGACACCCGAAGGCAAACGCCAAGCCGATGGGCATCTCGACTTCGCGCGATGCGAACGGGAAAGGGAGTGTCGCTCTTGTTGCAAACCCTTCGCCAAGGCCATATCGCGCCGCCATGTCGGAAAACAAATCCTATTTCTTCTGCGGCATCGGCGGGTCGGGCATGTTGCCGCTGGCGATGATCGTCGCGGCGCGCGGCGCCGCCGTTTCGGGGTCCGACCGCAGCCGCGATCAGGGGCGCAGCCCGGAGAAATTCGCCTGGCTCGAAGAGCAAGGCATCGCCTTCTTCCCGCAGGATGGCAGCGGACCGAAAGCCGGACAGGTTCTGGTCGCCTCGGCCGCTGTCGAGGACAGCGTCCCTGACGTCGCCGCGGCCAATGCACTCGGCCTGCGGCGGATGACGCGTGCCGATCTCAATGCCGCGCTATTCAACGCAGCGGACGTGGCGATCGGCATCGGCGGGACGAGCGGCAAATCGACCGTCACCGGGATGATCGGCTGGATTCTCGAAAGCGACGGCCGCAAGCCCACGGTGATGAACGGCGCGGTGATGCGCAATTTCTCGGGCGAAGACATGCCCTTCGCCAGCGCGCTCGTCGGCGATGCCGCGACCTATGTCAGCGAAGTCGACGAAAGCGACGGATCGATCGCGCTGTACCGGCCCGATGTCGCGGTCGTCACCAACATCAGCCTCGATCACAAGAGCCTCGCCGAACTGCACCAGCTGTTCGGCGATTTCGCCGCAAAGGCTCGCGTCGCGGTGATCAACGCCGACGATACCGAATCCGCCCCCCTCCTCGCAGGCAAGAATGTGCTGAGCTTCGGCTTTGCGGATACCGCCGCAGTGCGTGGCAGCGATTTCGAAGCGCTGCCCGACGGCTGCCGCTTCATGGTCCATGCCGACGGCACCGGATATAAAGCCAACCTCCGCATGCCCGGCCGCCATAACGCCGCCAACGCGCTCGCCGCGATTGCGGCCGCGCACGCCGCGGGCATTCCCGTCGCGCAGGCGGTCGAGGCGCTCGCCGGCTTCGCGGGCCTCGCGCGCCGCTACGAAGTGCTGGGGCAAGCGAACGGCGTCACCGTCATCGACGATTTCGCGCACAATCCCGACAAGGTCGCCGCGACGCTGGCGGCGGTCGCCGAACTGCCCGGCCGCGCGCTCCTCTTCTTCCAGCCGCACGGCTATGGCCCGCTCCGCCAGATGGGCAAGGAGCTCGCGGCCAGCTTCGCGCAAGGCATGCGCGACGGCGACAGGCTCTACGTCAGCGATCCCGTCTATTTCGGCGGTACCGTCGACCGCAGCACCGGCAGCGAAGCACTCGTCGCGAACGTCGTCGCGGGTGGCGGCGACGCCGTTCATCTGACCACCCGCGCCGAATGCGGCGCGGCGATGCTGGGCGAGGCAAGGCCCGGCGACCGAATCCTGATCCTCGGCGCACGCGACGACACGCTCACCGAATTCGGCCGCGAATTGCTGGAAAAGCTGAGCCGCGCTTGATTTCCGCCCGCGAATCTGTATAGGCGCGCTCATTCGGGGCGAGGCCACGTTGCCATCGCCCCGTTTGCTTTGCACGAACACGCAAGGCTTGACGACAGCCGGAGGGGTTTCGCGATTGGCGCGAAATCAGCGATCGGCCAAATCGAAGGACGCAAACCATGCCGTTTTACGAGCATGTCTTTATCGCGCGTCAGGACCTGAGCCAGGCTCAGGTCGATGCGCTGGCGGAAACCGTCACCAATGTCATCGGCGAGTTCAAGGGCACGGTTCACAAGACCGAAACCTGGGGCCTGAAGCAGCTTGCCTACAAGATCGCGAAGAACCGCAAGGGCCATTATGTGATGCTCTCGGCCGAAGTTTCGGGCGAAGCCATCGCGGAAATCGAGCGCCAGGCCGCGATCAACGAAGATATCATCCGCTGGCTCACCATCAAGGTCGACGAACTCGAAAAGGGTCCGTCGGTGATGATGCGCAAGCAGGAACGCCGCGGTGGCCGCGGTCGTGACCGCGACGGCGAAGAATAAGGAACAGCACAATGGCACGACCCTTTTTCCGCCGCCGCAAGACCTGCCCCTTCAGCGCGAAGGACGCACCGGTCATCGATTACAAGGACGTCCGCCTGCTCCAGGGTTACCTGTCGGAGCGCGGCAAGATCGTCCCGTCGCGGATCACCGCGGTGTCCACCAAGAAGCAGCGTGAGCTGGCGAAGGCGATCAAGCGCTCGCGCCACATCGGCCTGCTCCCCTACATCGTAAAGTAAGGAGGGCGGACCGATGGAAATCATCCTGCTCGAACGTATCGAGAAACTGGGCGGTATCGGCGACGTCGTCACCGTCAAGAACGGCTTTGCCCGCAACTTCCTGTTGCCCAACAACAAGGCGCTGCGCGCGAACGAAGCCAACCGCAAGCTGTTCGAAGCGAACCGCTCGAAGATCGAGGCCGACAACGCCGAACGCCGCACCGACGCCGAAGGCCGCGCCAAGGACGTCGACGGCAAGCAGGTCGTCCTGATCCGTCAGGCGTCGAACACAGGCCAGCTCTATGGTTCGGTTTCGGTGCGTGACATCGTCGACGCGCTCGTCGAAGACGGTGCCGCCGGCGTGACCAAGTCGATGGTCGAACTCGAACGCCCGATCAAGTCGCTCGGCCTGTTCGACGTCAAGGTGAAGCTGCACCCCGAAGTCGTCGTGACCGTCGCGGTCAACGTCGCACGCTCGCCGGACGAAGCCGAAATGCAGAAGCAGGGCATCGACGTGATCGCCGCCATGTTCGAGGAAGAACAGGCCGAAGCGGTCGCATCGGCGCTCGAGCCCGACAGCGAAGACGAATTCGAAGAAGCGACCCCGCCGTCGGAAGCTCCGGCCGCCGAAGCCGCTTCGGACGAAGCCGAAGAAGCCTAAGCTTCTCGAGGCAACGCCTTTCGAAAGGGCCGCGTTTCCGGATGGAGACGCGGCCCTTTTCTTATGTGGGAAGGCTGACTCGGCGGGGCGGTTGCCGACCGGTAGGCGACATAGCCGACGTGATCCCCGGCGAAAGCCGGGGCCCCGAGCGGTGGGAAGCGGACGCCGCGCTGTTACGCGCTGGACCCCGGCTTTCGCCGGGGATCACAAGGAGCAGCGCCCAAACTTCATCGTCACCCCGGACTTGATCCGGGGTCCATGACGACGGTGCAGCTATGGATCCCGGATCAAGTCCGGGATGACGAAAAAGGGACCCCGCGCCCCACTACGAATCCGATGCAAAAAGGTCTTTCCTACAATATCCCGATATACCAGCGTCGACCCCGGCTCTTTCTCTAGATCGATAAAGGCGGCTGCCGCCCGGTTTGCGGGAGCGGTTCCGGCTTGGTGGGTCCGGCCTTCGAAAAGACCGGATCGGGACCACGCACGGGGCTGAACTTTCCTGAACTTTGGAGCAGGCGAATATCAGCTCCCCACCCCAAAGCCGACCCAAACCAAGCGCCCTTCCAGACTGGCCAACGGGCGCAGCCTTTCCTATGGCGGCGGCGATGGCCGACGATCCCTTCCAGCGCCGCTTCGCTGCCGATGCCAGCCTGCTACCGCATATGGCCGATCTGGCGAACGACCGCATCCTGATCGCGCTGCTGCGCGAAGAGGATTATCGTTCCGCGAGTTTTCTAGATCAACGCCTGCTGAACGACCGGATCGGGCGCGAGTGGATGGCGTGGGACGCGCTGCCCGACCTTGGCGATGCACCGCACCCCGGTTTCATCTTTCACATCGGCCATGTCGGATCGACGCTCGCCTCGCGCCTGCTCACCGAAGTGAGCGAAACGCTGCCTTTGCGCGAGCCGATGCTGCTGCGCACGTTGGCGCAGGTCGCCGAACGGATCGCGCGGCCCGAATCCGTATGGTCACCCGACCTTTATCGGGAGCGGCTGGCGCAGGTCCTCGGCTGGCTAGGCCGCGGTTTCGCGCCCGGTCAGCGATCCATCGTGAAAGCGTCTAGCGTCATCACCGCGATTGCCGACGACCTGACCGGCGACGACGGCCGTGCGCTGTTCCTTTACGTTCCCCTGCCGCGCTATATCGAGACGATCCTCGCGGGCGAGGCCTCGACGACCGAGACGCTCGCGCAGGCGCCCGCCCGCATCGCGCGGCTCGCCGCGCTGCTCCCGGACTTTCCGCACGCCCTGTGGCAGCTGTCCCCAGTGATGCGCGTCGCGATGAGTTGGCTCTGCGAAATGGCAAGCGCGCAGCGCACGCTGCCCCCCGCCGATCCGCGCTATCTGTGGATTGATTTCGAGGCGATGCTCGCCGAACCCGCTACGGCTCTTGCATCACAATGCGCGCATTTCGCCCTGCCGGTCGATCAGGCGCGGATCGAGACCGCGATTGCAGGCCCGGTCATGCGCCAATATTCGAAAGCGCCCGAGCATGGCTACAGCCCCGATCTCCGCCGCCAGCTGCAGGCGCAGGCGGCCGTCGATCACGGCGCAGCAATCGCCGAGGCCATCGCATGGGTTGAAGCGCTCGCGCAGCGCTATACACATCTCGCCGACCTGCCGATCCGCTAGGAACCCCAATGTTCAAGCTCGTCCAGCTTCTCGATGACCAGGCGGTTCGCGCGCTCCGCGACATCGCCGCCAGCGGCAATTTCGTCGACGGCAGGATCAGCAACCCGCATTCGAAGGTAAAGAACAACCTCCAGTTGCACGATGCCGGCGCCTATGAGCGCTCGTCGAAGATCCTGCTCGACGCGATGGTGCAGAATCGCGACTTCATGGAATTCTCCTTCCCCGCGCGCATCGCACCGCCGCTGCTGACGCGTTACTCGCCGGGGATGCATTACGGGCTGCACCCCGATGCCGCCTATATCCCGCTACCCGACGGCCAGCTTCGCACCGACGTCAGCTGCACCGTCTTCATCAACGACCCCGCCGACTATGACGGCGGCGCGTTGCATGTGCAGCTCGGCAACGCCGACCTGCACTTCAAGGAAGCCCCGGGGGTCGCGGTCGTCTATCCCTCGCACACGCTGCACGAGGTCGGGCCGGTGACGCGCGGCGAGCGGCTCGTCGCGATCACGTTCATCCAGAGCCTCATTCCCGACGTCCAGCATCGCAATCTGATGTACGAGCTCAACGAGGTCGCCGCGCTCGAAGGCGGCAACATGGCGCCGGAGAATTTCACCCGGCTCCAGGCGGTCCAGTATCAGTTGCTGCGGCGATGGCGGCGCTAGGCGCCGGTCAATAGCCCATCAGTGCAAGCACTTCCTTGCGGCTGCGTTCGTCGTCGAGGAAGCAGCCGAGGAGGCGGCTCGTCACCATGCCGACGCCAGGCGTGCGCACCCCGCGCCCGGTCATGCAGCCGTGCTGCGCGTCGATCACGACCGCGACGCCATGCGGCTGGAGATTGTCCCAGATGCACCGCGCGACCTCGGCGGTCAGCCGCTCCTGAACCTGAAGGCGCCGCGCATAGCCGTTGAGCACGCGGGCGAGCTTCGAAATGCCGACCACCCGGTCCTTCGGCATATAGGCGATCGAGGCCTTGCCGGTGATCGGCGCCATATGATGCTCGCAATGCGACTGGAACGGAATGTCCTTCAGCAACACCAGTTCGTTATAGCCGCCGACCTCTTCGAAGGTCCGCGACAGGTGGATGGCGGGGTCCTCGGCATAGCCCTGGCAATATTCGAGCCACGCGCGCGCAACGCGCTTCGGCGTATCGAGCAGTCCTTCGCGCGACGGGTCGTCGCCCGCCCATTCGATCAGCGTCCGGACGGCCCCCAGCACCTCGGCCGGGACCACCGGCTTGCCATCGGGGCCCAGTTCCACCTTCGTCATCGCGCCGCTTTCACTGTTGCTATCATGTCGCACATTTCGACGCGAATTGCGGCGCGCGCAACCCCGCCGGGGAAAGAATTTCCGCAGCGCAGACAAGTTTACGTTGCGGAATCTGTGCTTTTTTCAAAATGGGACGGCCGCAGGTTTCCGCGCTTTTTTCCGATAACAAGTGACTTGACGCTTTCGTCAACTCGGAGCAACTTCATCGCATTACAGAGTTCGCTTGAGCGGACCGTAATCCGGAGATGCCGCGCGTTTTTCCCCGACGCCGGTGGGAGAGGACGATGACCAGCACAGCTGGCAAGAGGGATAACCACAGGCGCATGGCCCCAGCGGTCCGGCGCCCCTTGCCGTGTCTGGTTACTGCCCCTCCCCTTTGACCAATATTCAGTTTTGGGCGGCCCGTAAAAGCGGGTTCGAAAAAGGGAGGATGTAGATGAAGTTCAAGGGACTGATCGGCTCGTCGATCCTGGCGATGGCGGTGGCGACACCGGCCTATGCGCAGGACGGCGCCGAAACCGACGCGTTCGGCGGCGAAATCGTCGTCACCGCGCAGCGCCAATCCGAACGCCTTCAGGACGTTCCGATCGCGGTCAGCGCCTTCTCGGCGGAATCGCTGGAAGCACAGCAGATCGAAAATCCGTCGGACCTGCAGCTGACGCTGCCCAACGTTACCTTCACGAAGACGAACTTCACGTCGTCCAGCTTCACCATCCGCGGCATCGGCGACCTTTGCGTCGGCGTGAGCTGCGACAGCGCGACCGCGATCCACCAGAATGAATCGCCGCTGATCGGTACCCGCCTGTTCGAAACCGAATTCTTCGACCTCGAGCGCATCGAAGTGCTGCGCGGCCCGCAGGGCACGCTGTTCGGCCGCAACGCGACCTCGGGCGTCGTCAACGTCGTGACCGCAAAACCCGACCTCTCGGGCTTCGGCGCGTCGGGCGAATTCGAATATGGTAACTACAACAGCATCAAGGCGAAGGGCATGATCAACGTGCCCATCGGCGACACCTTGGGCGTGCGCATCGCCGGCTTTTACCTCAACCGCGACGGCTATACGAAGAACCTCTACGACAACAGCCGTATCGACGATCGCGACATGTACGCGATCCGCGGTTCGATCCGCTGGCAGCCGACCCCCGACACGACGCTCGACATTCTCGGATATTATTTCCGCGAAGACGACAACCGCATGCGCATCCAGAAACAATATTGCCAGCGCGACCCAACCGGCGTCCTCGGCTGTTTGAACAACCGCCGCGATCCGGGCGTCACCAACGGCAACTCGACCTTTGTCGGCGTGCTGACCAGCCGCGAATTCCTCGCGATCCGTGGCATTCCGACCGCGTTCGGTCTCGGCAGCCTCTATGGTCCGGACTCGCTCTCGACCTTCGTGAGCCCCACCGATCCGCGCGTCGTGAACACCGACTACAAGCCGACCTACTTCTCTGACGAGCTTCAGATCCAGGGCCGCCTCGAACAGAGCTTCGGGTCGATCAACGTGTCGCTCGCGGGCGTCTATCAGGAAGCGACGGTCGACAGCCAGCAGGACTACAACCTGTCGATCCAGGACCGCAGCTTCTATGCCCCTGCGCTCACCGCGCTGGCGGGTGCGGCGGCCGGCGGTATTCCCGGACTTCCGGCCAGCTTCTTCGCACCGATCGCGCAGGCGCTGATCCCGAACGGGCCGACCGGCAACCTGTGTACCTCCTTGTCCGAAGAGACCGGGCTCGGTGCCTATGGCGGGTTCAAGACCTGCGGCGCGACGCCGCAGGATTTCGACCGGTCGAACCAGGACAGCAGCAGCTGGTCGGGCGAGCTTATCGTCAGCTCGGACTTCGACGGGCCGTTCAACTTCCTGCTCGGCGGCATTTACGGCAAGTCGCACCTGACCGAGAACAGCTATTATGTGAACGCGTTCGGGATCGACTATCTGACCGGTATCCTGGGCACCTTCACCGCGCTGGGCTCGGGCGGGACGATCCCTGCGGGCTTCCTCGCGACCCCGTTCTTCCGCAACAATACGGATGATCTGAAGGTCACATCGTACGGCATTTTCGGCGAAACCTATTTCGAGTTCAACGACTCGCTGAAGCTGACCGTCGGCCTGCGCTACAACGACGACAAGAAGCGCGTGGTGGCGCGTTCGACGCTCGCCAGCTTCCCGACGCCGTTCACGACGACGGGCAGCGCGTTCAACTCGCCGTTCGTGGGCACCTTCGACGCCGACCCCGGCATCACCGGCAACCAGCCGTTCCAGATCCGCCAGGTGTCGTTCAACGAATGGACCGGCCGCGCCGTCCTCGACTGGAAGCTGACGCCCGACAATCTGATCTATGCGAGCTACTCGCGCGGTTACAAGTCGGGCGGCATCAACCCGCCGCTGCAGCCGGTGTTCGCGGTCGAGGAATCCTTCGCTCCCGAAATCATCAACTCGTTCGAAATCGGGTCGAAGAACCGCTTCGGCGCGTTGCAGCTGAACGTCACGGGCTTCTACTACAAGTATAAGGATCTGCAGCTCAGCCGCATCGTTGCGCGCACCTCGGTGAACGACAACGTCGACGCCGACATCTACGGCGTCGAAGCCGAAGCGGTGATCACGCCGTCGTCCGACTTCGTCGTGAACCTGGGCGCCAGCTATCTGCACACGAAGGTGTCGAGCGACAAGTTCCTCGGCAACCCGCGCGATCCGTCGGGCGGCCGCAGCGATACGGTGATCATCAAGGATATCACCAACGGTTCGAACTGCGCAGTGGTGCCGACGACCGCGGGGAATGCCGCGGGCGTGCAGACCTATGTCGCGGCGGTGAACGGCGGCCTCGGCCTCCGTGCTCCGGCCAGCTTCGGTCCGAACAGCGGCATCAACTCGCCGGGCGCGTTCGGCATCTGCTCGGTGCTCGAATCGACCGCAGCCAACCCGCCGGCGGCGCTACGGACGCTCTTCAACACGCCGACGGGCGCGCTGCCGTTCACCGTCGCCAACGCCGGCGTGCCGGTGAACATCCGCGGCAACAAACTGCCGCAGGCGCCGAACTACAAGTTCAGCGCGGGCGCGCAGTACACCTTCAACTTCGCCAACGACATGTCGCTGACGCCGCGTGTCGACCTGACCTATACCGGTGACAGCTATGGCAACATCTTCAATGGCCGGATCAACGAGATCAACGGCTATGCGCAGGTGAATGCCCAGATCCAGCTCAACGGGCCGGACAAGAAATGGTTCGTGAAGGCGTTCGTGTCGAACATCTTCGACAGCCAGCCGGTCACGGGCCTCTATGTCACCGACCAGTCGTCGGGCCTGTTCACCAACGTGTTCACGCTCGATCCGCGTCGCTACGGCCTCCAGGCGGGCTTCAAATTCTAAGCCCGGGCTGAAACCCGAACAAAAAGGCCCGGCCATTCACTCGAATGGCCGGGCCTTCTTTTTACCTCACCGCGATCGCCGGGGCGTCACCGCCCCGGCTGATCGTCAGAACTTGAAGCGGCCGGTCACGCCATAGGTGCGCGGCTGGCTGGGATAGCCCGAGACGCTGCCCGACTGGGCGACCGCCGGGAACACCGTCGTCAGATACTGCGCGTTGGTGAGGTTGCGGCCCCACACGCCGAGCTCCAGGCCATTGTTCAGCACGACGGTGAACGAGGCGTTGAGCTGGTTCACTTCGCGCTTCAGCGAGTCCGAGATGTTCTGCGGAATGCCCTGCAGCCCCTCGACGACGCGAACCGGGCTCTCATACGCATAGTCGACGTGCGTGATGACCTTCGTCCCACCTGCGAATTCGTGCGTATAGGTCGCACCCATCGACGCCGACAGATCGGGGATCCCCGCGGGCTTGGTGCCCGAGATGTCGCCGAAGGCCGAGTTGACGAAGCTGTCGTACTTCGGATCGAGATAGGTGACCGCCAGCGTCAGGTTGAGCCCGTCGACCGGACGTACCGAGCCGTCGAACTCGACGCCGAAGGTCGACTGCTTGCCCGCGTTGGCGAGCGCGAAGCCGGTGCCCGTGAAGACGTTCGACTGGAAGCCCTTGATCGACTGCTTGAACACCGCGACGTTCACTGCCGCGACGTCCCACTGCCCCTTCAGGCCGAATTCGTACACCGTCGATTCCTCGGGATCGGCGAAGCGCGAACCGGTCGACAGGTTCGGCGTCCGCAGCCCCGCGGCGATGATCGCCGGCAGGTCGGCGGCCAACGGACGGCTGTCGCGCGACAGGTTGACCGAGCTCGCCTTGAAGCCGGTCGCATAGACGTTGACCGTGTCGGTCAGCTCGTACGACGCACGGATGCTGTACGAGAAATCGCCGTCGTTCGTCTTGCCGGGCTCGACCGCGTTGGGCACGTTCAGGAACGGCGGCAGGAACTGGAACGCCTTGAGCCCGTTGAGCGGATTGACCGCCGGGTTGTTCTGGTTGGCGTTCGCGAACTGCTGCACGCCCGCCGAAATCTGACCGAACGCCGCCGGGTTCGCGCCCGCGAAGGCCCCGATTTCGGCTGCGGTCGCGGAGCGGCCCAGGCCAAGCACGTTGCCGACCTGCTGTGCCAGGCCGCCCTGGAAGAGCAGCTGGTTGCGGAACGGCGCATAGGCGGCGGCGTCGAGGTTGATGCCCGAGAAGACGTCGCTGCTGACGACGTTGGTCGAAAAGCGCTTACGATCCTTCGTATAGTTGCCGCCGAGCGTCAGCGTCAGCCGGTCGGTGACTTCGAAATCGAGCGTACCGAAGATCGAGAACGCCTCGTCCTTCAGGCGATAGGCTTCGTCGAGACCGTCGCCGGCACGGAAGAAGCTGCCCGTATATTTCGCGGGGTTGCCCTCGAGCGTACCCAGCGTCGCTTCGAGCAAAGCAACGTTCAGCGCGTTGCCGCTGGCGGCGCGGATCAGCTGATCGCCATAGGGGCGGAACTGCGTACCGAAGCGGATGTCGTTCTTCTGATCGATCTTTTCGTTGAAATAATAGCCGCCGATCAGGAAGTTGAGCGGACCGTCGAAGTCCGACGTCAGGCGCAGTTCCTGCGTGAAGGTATCGATGCCGAGGTCGGCGCTATTTTCGCCGATCAGGTCGGCGCCGGTGAAGTCCGAATCCTGGTTGGTCAGCGCACGCACCTGGCGATAGGCACTGATCGAGGTCAGCGAGAGGTTGCCCATCTCATAGTCGATCTGGGCCGAACCGCCGTAGTTTTCGATCTCGTTCGTCGACAGGAAGTTGTTGTAGACATTGTACGAGAAGGGATTGTTCGCATCGACGCTGGGGCCACCGGCCAGCGCGTTGGTGATCGCGACCGTCGGACCGGCGATGACGTTGCCCGCGATGCAGCAATTTTCGTCGATCTTGTCATAGTCGCCGATCAGGCGGATCGACAGCGCGTCGGTCGGCTCGATGAGCAGCTGGCCGCGAACGCCCCAGCGATTGCGATCGTTGACGTCGGTGTTCAGCTTCAGGTCTTGGGCATAACCGTCGCGGCGGTTGAAGTTGCCGCCGATCGAAAAGGCGATCTTGTCGCTGATCGGGCCGGTGATGTCGCCCTTGAGGACGATGGCGTCATAATTGCCATAGCTCGCCTCGACCGAACCGCCGAATTCATACTGCGGCTTTTGCGTGACGATGCTGATGACGCCCGCCGATGCGTTCTTGCCGAACAGGGTCGACTGCGGACCGCGCAGCACTTCGATGCGCTCGACGTTCGGAAGGTCGCCGATCTGCGCGGCCGAACGCGAACGATAGACGCCGTCGATGAAGACGCCGACCGACGGTTCGATACCGGCGTTGTTCGCGCCGTTGCCGAAGCCGCGGATGATGAAGTTGGTGTTCGCGCTCGACTGGAGCTGCGACACGCGCAGGCTGGGTACCGCCGACTGAAGGTCGATGAGGTCACGGATCTGGGCATTTTCCAGTTCGGCGGCCGAGGTGACCGAAACGGCGATCGGGGTATCCTGCAGCGTCTGCGACCGCTTCGACGCGGTCACGATGATCTCGTTGCCATAGTCGGTCGTATCCGCGGCGACCTCTCCGGTCGCGGCGTCGTCGGCCGGCGCGGTGTCCTGGGCAAAGGCAAAAGCGGGGGTGGTTGCGGCGCACAGCATGGTGGCGCCCAACAAGATGTTGCGCAAAGTCATGATGATTCTCTCTCTCCAAACCGCAAGGCGCAGCCCAAAAGGCCTAAGTGGGAGATGCCCGCGGTGACTGGTCGCTGTAGCCGACCGCGATGCCGCGTCAACGCGCACGCGCGCGAAAGCGCCGATTTTCCATGGATTAGTGGCTAAATAGCAACAGTTTACGTTACGGCACAGCGTCGGGCCGGTGACAGGCTACGACATATTCGCGCCCGTCCCGGCTCGCATAAACGGCCCGGATCCAATTTCCGAATTAAAATCGTATGCGATTTAATCGTGCACGATTGACATGGCGGAGCGACTCGCATATATGCATCGCATCCGATCCAAACGGATACGTCTCACACAAAGGAATGATCATGGCTGACAAACTTCTCTTCACCGGTACCACCCATGTCGTCGGCGGCGCCGATGGCTACGCCCGCAGCAGCGACGGTGCACTCGACCTCGCCTTGCCCGATCCGCACCCCGCCGCCGAGCGCCTGTTCGCCGCCGCCTGGTCCGCCTGCTTCATCGGCGCCACCCAGCTCGCCGCCGCGCAGCGCAAGATCAAGCTTGCCGGCGTGCCCGAAATGGACACCACGATCGACCTTCTGCAAGGCGACGGCGGTTTCTTCCTCCGCGCCAAGCTGAACGTCCATGTCCCGGGCCTCGACGGTGACGAAGCGCGCGACCTCGTCGAGGCCGCCCATGCGATCTGCCCCTATTCGAAAGCGATCGCGGGCAACATCGACGTCGAACTGAACGTCATTTAAGCCCCGACTCCGTCCAACCTATCGACCGGGCGGCGCCTGCAGGCGCCGTCCGGTCGGTGCGTTCGGGAACGCCAAAGTAGCGGTGGCCTTGCCATGGCAAATCGGGCACACTCGCGCCGATGGCAGGATGCGGGGGATCGATTTGGCCAACCAGGGACCCCCTGCGCGCCGGTAGGCCGGGTTGTTTACCCGGCCTCGCGCCCCCGTCTTGGGCCACCCGGCCCCGGCGATGACCGAAGCCGAAAAATCCGATGAGGCGATGGTCGCCGCCGCAGTCGCGGGTGACCGCAGCGCCTTCGAACAGCTTCTCCGCCGCCACTACGACCGCATCCACGGTCTCGCCTGGCAACTCACCGGATCGCGCGCCGATGCTGACGACATCGCCCAGGACGTTTGCTGCGTCCTGGCCGAAAATTTGCCCGGCTTCCGGGGCGACGCCCGCTTCACGACGTGGCTGTGCAGCATCGTCTTCAACGCGTGCCGGCAATTCCGCCGCAAGCGCCGGGCGTTTGCAGGCTTTGCCGACCGGCTGGCGGTCATGGCAGGGTTGACGCCGCCGGTCGACGGCCGCGACCTGTATGATCAGCTCTGGATCAAGAGCGCGATCGCCCGGCTCAAACCCGATCTTCGCGACACGGCGATCCTCGTCGCCGGGCAGCAGCTGACGCATGCCGAAGCGGCCGAGATATTGGGGATCGCGGAGGCGACGATATCGTGGCGTATGCACGAGGTCCGGCGCTTGCTGGGGAAGGCATCGGGGCCCGCCGACTGATCCCGCCGAGGTGCCCGCAATTTTTTTCATCGTGCCGCCAAGGAAAGGCGGCGGACGCGCATCCCAGTAACATGCGGGCGATTTTGCGCCGCTGTTACCAGGGAGGATATCATGTCCCGTATCTGTCTTGCGCTGACCACCGGCCTGGCCGTCGCGCTCGTCACGGCCTGCTCGCGCAGCGGCGAAGCCGATCTCGCCTCGCCCTCGTCGGATGTCGTCGTAACCGGCACCCGGACCGCCGACGCCAATTACGCGCCGGTAAACGTCACGGCCGCCGAAGTGGGAAGCGTGTCGTCCGCGGTTCCGCCGCCGCCCGCCATGGCCGCGCCGGTCGTGACCGGACGCGCCGGCGCGGCAAAGGCCGTCATGCCTCGCGGCGACATGATGATGCCCTATTATCAGGACGTCGGCCGCGACAAATTCACCTCGACACCCGAAAATGGCTTCAAGATCGCGCGCGAAGACCCCGTCTCGACCTTTTCGATCGACGTCGATACCGCTTCCTACGCCTTCGTCCGCGCGTCGCTGAACCAGAATGTCCTGCCGCAACCCGCCGCGGTGCGCACCGAAGAACTGATCAACTATTTTCCCTACGACTACGCCGCACCGCGCAGCGCGCAGCACCCCTTCACGTCGAACGTCGCGGTATTTCCCAGCCCGTGGACCGAAGGCCGCAAGCTCGTGCGCATCGGGATCAAGGGGTATGCAATCGAACGCGCGACCCGGCCGCGCGCCAATCTGGTATTTCTGATCGACACCTCGGGTTCGATGAACGCCCCGAACAAGCTGCCGCTCGTCAAGCAATCGCTGTCGCTGCTCCTCGACCAGCTCGACGGCGACGATCGCGTTGCGATCGTGACCTATGCCGGGCGCGCCGGCACCGCCCTCGAACCGACGCCCGCCAGTCAGCGCGGCAAGATCATGGCGGTGATCGATCAGCTCGGCGCGGGCGGCAGCACCGCGGGAGCCGACGGGATCCGTCAGGCTTACGCGCTCGCCGAGCGCAACCTCGACCCCAATGGCGTCAATCGCGTCGTCCTGGCAACCGATGGCGACTTCAACGTCGGCATCACCGACCAGAATGAACTCAAGGGCTATATCGAGCGCGAGCGCGGCAAGGGCGTGTTCCTGTCGGTGCTGGGTTTCGGAATGGGCAATTACAACGACGCGCTGATGCAGACCCTCGCGCAGAACGGCAATGGCGCCGCGGCGTATATCGACACGCTCGGCGAAGCGCGAAAGACGTTGGTCGAAGAGGCGACCTCGACGCTGTTTCCGATCGCCAAGGACGTGAAGATCCAGGTCGAGTTCAACCCCGCCACGGTCGCCGAATATCGCCTCGTCGGCTATGAAACGCGCATGCTCAACCGCGAGGATTTCGACAATGACAAGGTCGACGCCGGCGACGTCGGATCGGGGCAGACGGTAACCGCGCTATACGAAGTCGTACCGGTCGGCGGACCGCGCGCGATCGGCGACCTTCGCTACTCGAAGCCCGCACCGCGTACCGGTGCGGCTACGGCGCAGGCGAGCGAATATGGCTTCGTGAAGATCCGCTACAAGCTTCCCAAATCGGATCGCAGCGCGCTCATTTCGACGCCGATCGACCGGCGCGTCGAATATGCGCGCTTTGCGGACGCGCCGCAGGATGCGCGCTTTGCGACCGGCGTCGCCGCCTTTGCGGAGCTGCTGCGGGGCGGGCGCTATAGCGGGTCGATGACCTACGACGATGTGCTCCGCATCGTCGGCGCGGCACGCGGGACCGACGATTTCGGTTACCGGATGGAGTTCGTCCAGCTCGTCCGGGCCGCGAAATCGGCCGGCGCGATGGCACGTCTCGACCGGTGACCCGGCTCGGCCCGGCGGCGGCGGACAATATCTACGTCGCCGCCGGGCCGCGATATGAAGCACCGTCGCCGATCCATTCGACCCCCGCGCAATTATGCGTATAAGGCAGGACGATGTCCGTTCGACGCTTTTCCATTTCCCGCCTCTCACCGTGCAGCCGGCGGTTCGGGCGGACTTGGCGTCCTCCCGCCGGATGGAGGTCTTGATTGGGCGGTGATGACGATATCCCGGCGGCGCTCCCTGCCCCGCCGCCGCCATCGCCGGCGCGCCGCGAAGCGGCGATCGCAGGCGCCCTGGCACGGTTCGACGGCGTCGGGGAGACCGGCACCGACCGCGTCCCGGGCCCTGCTGCGCCGCCGGCCTGGTGGAGACGTCCGCAGGCGGGGGCGATGCTTGCCGCCGCGCTCTTCGCCGCGATCGGTCTTCCGCTTGCCTGGACGACGCTGAATTCCGGCACAGGTCCGCTCGGCGATCGTCCGGTGCCGACGGTCACGGATACCGCCGCGCCGGCGGCGTTCGAAGTCGCCGACGCATCGCACGATACCGCGCCCGCGATCCTCCCGCCGCCCGCGAAGCGCGCCGCGCCCGCCGCCGGGACTCCCCCGGCGCCCGCGCCCGTCGTCGCCGCGTCGCCGGGCAAGCCGCAGGCGAAGCCCGCGGACGTCGCGTTCGCCGTGCCCGTTCGCGTCACGCCCCCCGCGCCGCCTCCACCCCCGGTCGTCACGGGCAAGGCGGCGGCGGCGAACGACGAAGTCGTCGTGACCGCCGCGCGCGCCGGACGAAGCGCCGCCGCGCCGCCCCCCGCTGCGGTCGCCGCTGCGCCTGCCGCCGATGCCCTGCGCGAAGACGTCGGCGCCGTCGTCGTCACCGGTACGCGCATCGCGTCACCGGAAAAAAAGAAGCGCGGCGACTGGAACGCATGCACCATCGACGACCCCGGCCGGATGGTGTCGCGCTGCACGAAGCTTGCCGACAAGGGGAGCAAAGACGCCCGTTCCCAGGCCGACGCCTATCTCGCCGACGGGTTGGCACGCGGATGGGACGGCGACTGGCTCGGTGCGATTGCCGCCTTCGATCGCGCGCTGGCGATCGCACCGGGGCTATCGATCGCCCACCTCAACCGCGGCCTCGCCTATGACCGGATGGGCGACGAAGCGCATGCCCTCGCCGATCTCGACCAGGCCGTGCGCGCCGCGCCGCGCGCGGCGCGCGGCTATTATCACCGCAGCCGCATCCTCGCCAAGTACGGCGAAACCCAACGCGCCCGCGCTGACGCAAGGCGCGCCATCGACCTCGACGACCGCTACAAGCCGCTCCTGCGATAAGCGATCGGCGCCCCCGCGCGGCCTCAGACGTCATAGATCATGGTGGAAAAGTGGTGCCCGGGGACGGGGTCGAACCGCCGACACTGCGATTTTCAGTCGCATGCTCTACCAACTGAGCTACCCGGGCACGCGCTTCGCGAGGCCGGTCGGCCTGCTGGCGAGCGGCGGCTATAGGCAGGGCTTTTCGTCCTGTCCAGTGGCTTTGTTGCGCTATTCGGGCGGGTCAGTCGCTGCCGAACCGGTCGTCGTCGGTGCCACCGTCGGGGCCCTCGTGCGCGGGGACGCGATAGCCTTCGTCGAACCATTGATTGAGGTCGCGATCACGGCAGCCGCGGCTGCAGAACGGCCGGTACTGCTCGACCCGCGGCTTGCCGCAGAGCGGGCATTTGGCTGGCTTGGCGGCGCTGTCACTGGGCATGGCCCACTCCTTTGACCTGTGCATCGGCGGCGATCTCCACGGACCGGCCGGTCCGCCGTTGCAACTCGGCGATCCATGCGGGATGCGCCGCAAGATGATCGGCAACGCCCGGCCGTGCGACGAGTTTCAAACTGCCCGTTCCCCGAACGCGTTCGGCCTGGCGCAGCAACAGCGCCGCATCGGTCGCGATGGCATCGAATCGCACCTGCTCGATCAGCGACGGCCGCGCGCGGCGCCGGATGATCTGCATCAGGCCGAACCCGTTGATCGCGGTACGCTCGAACGGTTGCGGCAGCAGCGCATCGACAAGCGCGTCGATTGCCTGCCGCTCGGCGCGGCCCGAAAGCGAGGGGAAATCGATTCCGATCGATCCGCCCACGTCGCAGCAACGGATGACCTGCACGGCCGCCTCCGCCCCCGCTTTCGCGAGCGCGAAAGCCGCGCCGTCGCCATCGATGTCGATCAGCGTCATCGCGGGGGTCGTATCGACCCAGAGCGCGCCACCCGCGAACGGCCAGTTGCCGCTGCGAACATGGTCGATCAATTCGGACCAGCCCGCCTGCTCCAGCGCATCGGGGCCCATCATCGCGACGTCGGTCACCGGAACCCCCGTCGCGCCGATTCGCGCGCGAAGATCGGGACCGTCAGACAGCGGCCCATCGGCGGCGCGCGCGCGCGCGGGTTTGTCGCGCCCGCGCTCGCGGAGCGCCATGCGGGTGATCTCGACGGTCAGCCGCGCGCCGATCGACGTGCCGGGCGGAACCGCGGCAAGCGATGCGACCGGCTCGCCCGGGAGGTCGAGCGCGACGATCGCGCCCTTGCCGCCCTCGACCAGCTTCGCCGATGCGATCGTACCGAGCCGGGGCCCCTCGCCATCGCGCTCGATCCGCGCCTCGATGATCCGGTCGCCCTCGACCAGCGCGGCACGCGCCTCGCCGATCCCGGCTTCGAACAGCCACTCAGCCAAGCGGCACTCCGGCGGCACTCAGCAACGCGCGCGTTTCGAAAAGCGGCAGCCCGACGACGTTCGAGTGGCTGCCCGACAGGAAGCGGACGAAGATTTCGGCCTGGCCCTGGATGGCATAGCCGCCAGCCTTGCCCATCCCCTCGCCGCTTGCGACATACCAGTCGATCTCGGCGGCGCTTAGCGCCTTGAACGCGACGATCGTGTCGGCGACGCGAACGCGCACCTCCCCATCGGCGCCGACGACACAGACGCCAGACCAGACATGGTGCCGCCGTCCCGACAGCAGGCCAAGCATGCGGCGGAGATCGGCCTCGTCGACCGGCTTTTCGAGGATGCGGCGGCCGACCGCGACCGTTGTGTCACCGGCGAGCACGACCTCTCCTGCCGCACGTTCCACCGCGCGGGCCTTGCCTTCCGCGAGCCGCGCGACATAGGCGCGCGGAAGCTCGCCCTTGCGCGGTGTTTCATCGATTTCAGGGGCAGCGATGCGCGTCGGCGTCAGGCCGATCCGCGCGAGCAACTCGCGCCGGCGCGGCGAAGTCGAAGCGAGAACCAGATTTCGCATTGGGGGCGCGGGAGGTGTCGCCGCGCCGCTCACTTGAAGCGATAGGTGATCCGACCCTTGGTCAGGTCATAGGGGGTGAGTTCGACGAGCACTTCGTCGCCCACCAGAACGCGGATGCGGTTCTTGCGCATCTTGCCGGCCGTATGGCCCAGAATCTCGTGGTCGTTTTCCAGCTTCACGCGGAACATCGCGTTGGGGAGCAGTTCGACCACCTGGCCGCGCATTTCCAGAAGTTCTTCTTTCGCCATCTATCCTCAGGGTCTCAAAATATCAGGATGCGGGCCCATAACGCCAAATTGCGGCAATTGAAAGCAATCTGTAACAGCCGTTCAGGACACGAGTTTCAGGCGCCGCGCGATACGCCAGCCGACGGTCTTTGCCCAGGCATAGCTCGGCCATCGAGGCGGCATCCCGGGATCCAGCCCCATCCGGCGAAGCGTCGCGTTCGCGGCGTGGGCCTCGGACTCGCGATAGCTCCATTCGCTCCGCCACGTGACCGACAGCGAGATCGAAGGCGCGTCACCGTTGGCGACGAAATGCGGCGCCATGACGGGCATCAGCACCGCGTCGCCCGGACCCAGCGGCACCTGCTGCGCGCCGCCCCGATACGCCTCTTCCCACGGCAGGTTGCGGTGACCCCCGGTGTGATACCGCTCATGCTCGACCCGATGCGCGAACCGCTCGTCTCCGGCCGGCCAGACGTTCATCACCTTTTGCCCGCGCAATTGCAGAAGGATGTTGTGTTCCGGGTCAAAGTGGAACGGGGTGATCGACCCCGGCGACGAGATGAAGACGAAACCCTGCGGCGTCAGCATCGCGCCGGTGCGCGGCTCGACGACGGGTGCGAGTTCGCGGAGCAGTTCCATCAGCAACGTCCGGTATTCTGGAACCGTCTCGATATTCTTCAGCACCGCCCAGCTGCGGTTGGTTTCGATCGTCCGGATGGTTTCGCCGATGGACAGGCCATTCGACGGAATGTCCTCGGGCTTGATTCCGATCGGAACGTCGCCGGGATTATACTCGACCTGTCCCGCGGGCAGTCGCTCGCCGAGCCCGGCGAGCGCGTCGAGCGACAGCAGCGAGTGATCGGGAAGCCGGTGGTGAAGGAGACCCGCACGCGCCGGATACAGCGCATCCATCGCCGCGAGCGCCTCGCTTGGAAAGACCGGTTGGCCGATAGTCTGCAGCGGCGTCATGACGCTTCCTGTACCCGATTGTTCGCGGGCGCGCTGCCTTTCCAGCGGCGCCACATCTTCTCGATCTTTGCCACCGCCCGAAAGCGCAGCCGGTCGGAGCTCCCCGACAAGGGCGCATTTACCCAGACGAGGTGGCGCCGCTCGCGCCAGACGCTGTCGATCATCGGATGCCCCGGCGCGGCGCAGCTGTCGACCCATGCGATGTGCTGATGGCCGAGCAAGTCGAGATTCTCCTGCTGGAGCAGCACGCCAGGTGAAAAGCGCGCATATTCCTCGTCGAATGCCGTCTTGAACGAAAAGCCCCCCGGCGGGCAGAGAAAGTTGACGAGCATCGCGAGCGGGCGGCCGTCCAGATCGAGCGACCGCATGTCGAGCTTGCCCGCGTCGGCCGCGCCGCCCACGATCGCGCGGAACCAGGCTTCGGTCTCGCCATGGCTTGCGAGCGCAGAGCCGGCCTTGCCCTTCCAGCCGCGTATTTCGAGATCGAGGAAGGCGTCGCTCCATGGGTCGAGCGCTTCGCCGGCCTGCCAGCGGCGGAACGATACGGCGCCTTGTTCGGCGAGGCGATTCGCCTGCCGCCGCAATTCCTTGCGCTTCTTTGCGCGGACGGCCTCGTCCCAATAGGCTTCGGGCGAAAGGCCGCTTTCCAGTAGCGCACGCTCTTCGCGGTGGACCATTTCGACCTCGCCGCCGCGCGCGCGCGCGACGTCGGCGAGTGCGTGGTGTAGCGGCCCGCCCTCGGTCAGCCGCGGCACATGCACCAGAGTGTGCGCCCAGCCCGACGCATCGCACCAGCCGAGCAGGATCGACCAGAAGAGATTTTCCATCCCCGCACGCACCAGCGGCGCGCCATGGAACTGGTTGGGATGCGACCAGCCGGTTACGTGCCGCAGCGGCAGGCGCCCGTATTTGGCGGCGGGCGCGAGCGGCATCACGCCGATCACCGGCCCGTCGCTGCCGTCGCGGACGATCACCAGTCGCGCATGGCGTTCGGGATCGAGCAAGTGCAGCGCCGATTGCAGACACCAGCGTTCGGCGAAGGGGTTGGGCTCGCTCGCTTCGTCGGCAAGCCTGTCCCACGCCGCCGCCAGTTCGTCCGACAACGACAGCGGATCGACGACGCGCACCGTCAGCGGCGCCGTTTCGGCAGCATGTGTCGGAAAGGCAGGATGAACCGTCATCGGGGGCGAGCTTAGCAGCGAGATGTTAAGATGGCGTGGCGATTCATATCGTTCGCGCCCTATCGGCGGGACGAAAATCAGATGCCGAACAGCTTTGCCAGCGACTTTTCGAGCATGAAGAATTGCCAGATCAGCCGGCCATGATCGCGGCGACCCGATTGATGCGCCGCGACGATGCGTTCGATCTCCGCCATGTCGAACCAGCCCGATCGCGCGAGCGTCGACGAGGTTGCAAGCGCCTTCGCCTGCTGCGCGAGCGGCCCGCGGAACCACGCCGACACCGGCGTCACGAAGCCCATCTTCGGCCGATAGAGAATATCGCGCGGCAGATAGCGTTCCATCGCCTGCTTCATGATCGCCTTGCCGGTCCCGCCCTTCACGCGCATCGACGCCGGCAACGACGCGGCGAATTCGATCAGGCGATAGTCGAGCAACGGTTCGCGCGCTTCGAGGCTGACCGCCATGCTCATCCGGTCGGTCTTGGTCAGGATGTCCCCCGGCAGCCAGATCATCAGGTCGGCATATTGCGCACGGTCGAGCGGCTCGCGCGCAGGGGCGTCCGCCATCGCCTTCCAATAGCGCGCTTCGGCGATATGATCGCCCAGCGCGCCGACCGCCGCATCATTATACAGGCGCGCGCGCTGCGCCGGACCCGTCACCCCCACCGCCTCGGCATAGCCCTCGGCCCCGGTCTTCGACAGGCTTGCGAGCGTCGCGCGCGCGCGCAGGGGCCGCGGCGCCCAGTCCATCTGCGGCCAGACGCGCGACAGCGGACCGAAAAGACCCTTGCGAAGGACGGACGGGACCATCGCGCGCAGCCGCTCCTCCTGGTGCTGGAAGACCAGGCGGCGATATCCCGCGAAGGCTTCGTCCGCGCCGTCCCCCGACAGCGCGACCGTCACCTCCTCACGCGCCAGTTCGCAGACGCGGTATGTCGGCAGCGCGCTCGCGTCGGCAAAGGGCTCGTCGAACATATCGGCGATCTTGTCGACCAGCGCGAAATCGGCGGCCGCAACGGTGCGCGTGCGGTGATCGGTGGCGAACCGCTCGGCAATCTGCTGTGCGTAGGCGGTCTCGTCGAGCGCCGCCTGGTCGAAACCGATCGTGCAGGTCTTGACGGCCTTCGCGCTCGCCTCGGCCATCAAGGCGACGACCGCGCTGCTGTCGACCCCGCCCGACAGAAAGGCGCCGAGCGGCACGTCGGACACCATGCGGTCGGTCACCGCCGCGCGCATGAGGTGGACGAGATGTTCGGCCGCCTCGCCTTCGCTTGCGCGGATGCGCTTCGAAAAATCGGGCGCCCACCAACGCGTCGGTGACGGAACGGGCTTCCCGCGTTCGAGCAGCAGGAAATGGCCGGCGGGCACCTTCTCGACCCCGGCGACGATGCAATTGTCGTCGGGGACATAACCCAAGGCCATGAAGTCTTCGACGGCCGAGAGATTGGCTTCCTGCCGCAGCAACGGGTGGCGGAGCAGCCCCTTGAGCTCCGACGCGAAGGCGATCGAACCGTCGGACAGCGGCGCGAAATGGAGCGGCTTCACCCCCAGCCGGTCGCGCGCGAGGAAGAGGCATTCGCGCCTGTGGTCATGGATCGCAAAGGCGAACATGCCGTTGAGCCGCGACAGACACTCCGGACCCCATTGCCGCCACGCCGCGATGATCACCTCGGTATCGCCGCTCGTCCGGAACCGATGCCCCCTGTCTTCCAGTTCGGCGCGCAATTCGCGGAAATTGTAGATCTCGCCGTTGTAGGTGAGCGTGACCGCCTCGTCGTCACTCGCCATCGGTTGCGGGCTGCCCGCGATATCGATGATCGAAAGGCGGAGGTGGCCGAGCCCGACGCCGGGCGCGGTCCACTCGCCCGAGCCGTCGGGGCCGCGATGCGCCATCGGATGCAGCATCGCGCGGACGCGCGCGGGATCGACCGGCTTTGCCGTCTCCACATGATAAATGCCCGCGATCCCGCACATATTCGTCTGGCTTAGCGCGTTTCGAGCGCGCGGTCAGCCATCGCCTGCGCTCCACCCGACGCAGAAACGAATGCGGCGATCGCATCGCGGCCGCCGCGGGCTTCCTCGGACGAGACGATCAGAGACAACGCGCGCGGATCGCCGCCGAACAGGCGGGCCTCGAGGCCGGCAAGCTTCGCGGCGCGCGGACTGCCCGTCGCAGTGCCATCGACGACATACCAGGTCGCGGCATCGCGGAGCACCGGACCGGGGTGGAGTAGACGGTCGGTCTTTGCACCGTCGACGGAATCCAGCGCGGCGCTCCACGCCCATTTGCTGTCGGGATCGACCGCGCCCTGGCCATAGGCAACGACCTCGCGTCCTTCGGCCTGGCGCTGATAGCCGCCGATTGCGACGGTGACGCGGCGGCCCTTCGCGTCGGCGAAATGGCGGACGATCTGCTGGTCGGCGCCGTCGAAGCGCGGGTGCCAGACCGTCTGCTCGGGTGAAGCGGCGGCCCAGCCGGCGGGCGTCCCGACCGGCATCGTGCCCGGCAGGGGCGCCGACCGGCCCCCGACCAGCATCGCCCAGGCGACGAAAACCAACGGAATCGCAAGCGCAGCCGGCAGCACGGCGTTGGCCGGTCCGGCATGGCGCGCCGCGGCGTCCAGTCCGGTCACATCGACCGCAATGTCATTCGCCGGCCGGTCGAACCAGCGCCGCGCGACGAGCATCACGATCAGGACCACGAGCCCGAAGAAGACCCAGCCATAGAAGACATGATCGATCCCGCCCGCGGCCTCGATGCCCCAGATTTCGGCGGCCACCATCGTGCCATAGGCGCGGAGCGCATTGGCGACGATCGTCGTCGCGAGCGCGGCCACGACGAAGACGATCCGCCGCGTCCAGCTTTTGAAACAGAGATGCGCCGCGAACACCGCATAGGCGAGCATCGCCATCAGGAAATTGACGCCCGAGCAGGCCTCGGCGACCTCGAAAAATCCCGCGCGTGTCGTGATGAAGACGCCCTCGAGTTCGGCGCGCAGACCCGACAGATGCAGCAGCGCCATCGAGATATAGGCGGTCAGCGTCTGCAGCAGCGGCACCAGTTCCTCGCCGAACGGCACGAGCAAAAGCGCATAGGCGAGCGGGAACAGCAGCGCGCGCACCAGCTTTTCGCTGAGCGTCGCGGCAACCGCCCCTTGCAGCATCAGCATCAATCCAAGCTGGCGGAACAGCCCGACCCCCGCCGCCTCGCCCACCAGCCAGACGAAACCCGCGCCCGCGATCCAGACCAGTGCCGGCCACCAGTACACGGGCGTCAGCGGCTTCAGCAGCGCGGTGCGCTGCGACACCAGCCAGCCGATCATCGGGACCATCAGCAGGCAATGCGTAAACGTCGAGCTGTGCCACCAGATGCCGATCATATCGGCCGCATCGCGATGAAAGATGACGAGGATCGCGGCCGACAGAGCGGCGAGCGCGGCAAGGTGCCGCCGCCAGCGCGACCAGGATTTCGGCGGTGAGAGCGTTTCCGCGGTCATGCGGCCAGCCCCAGCAGGCCGGCGAGCGGTGCAAGGCGGGCATCCCATCCGTAGCGCGCGATCATCCGTTCGCGCGCGGCCGTGCCCATTCGCGCCGCGGCTTCCGGGTCGTCGAAGATCCGCACGACCGCCGCCGCCATCGCCGCTGCATCGCCAGCTATGAGCAGATGTTCTCCCGGTGCAGCATCGATCCCTGTCGCCGCAGCCGTACTGGCAACCACGGGACGCGCCATCGCCATCGCTTCGAGCAATTTGTTCTGCACGCCGCGCGCGAGGAGCAATGGCGCAACGACCGCGTCTGCCGCCGCCAGCCATGGCCGCACGTCGGGCACTTCGCCCGTGACGGTCACGCCCGGCAATGCGGCGAGCGCGCGCACCTCTTCGGCCGGCGCGCGGCCGACGATCGCGAAGCGCGCCGCCGGATGCACCTTGCGGACCAGCGGAAAGATTTCGGCCACGAACCACTGCACCGCGTCGATATTCGGACGATAGTCCATCTGCCCGGTGAAGACCGCGAGCGGCCCTTCGCCTCCTCCAGCTTCGCCGAGCGGCAGCGCGGGATCGAAGCGGTCGGTGTCGATGCCGTTCTCAACGGCATGCACCGTCTCGGCGTCGAGGCCGCTCCGCCTTCGGAACAGCGCCGCCTCGGCCTCGCTGACGAACAGGCTGGCATCGACCGCGCGCGCGACCTTCGCTTCGAAAGCCCCCAGCTTCTTCGCCTCGCGCGCGTGGACCCAGTGCAACGGCTGGCGCTTGTCCTGCTCGGCATAGGTCGCGAATTTGGCCGAATCGACGTCGACGAAATCCATCAGCACCCGGCCGGCGAAATCGGCCGGCACATATTGCGCCATCTGCCCCGAGAAGGCGACGATATGGGTGACCGTCCCCAGCGCAAGCAGCGCACCGACATGCTCCGCGAGCGCCGCGTTGCGGAACAGGTGGTTCGACACGGGCTCACCGCGCAGCACCGCCCCGGCAAGCGCGACGGGGCGCGAAACAGCGCGCACCTCGATCGCGAGCGTCTTGCAGAGCGGCGCCAGCTTCTCCCGCGCGGCCGCGGCGTCGGCCTCGTTGTCGGCGAGTGCCGCGACGTGCACCGGCGCGAGCTTCGCGAGCGCGTCGAACATGTGCCAGCTGCGGATGCGATCGCCGCGATCGGGAGGCCACGGCGCGCGGTGAACGAGGAACAGGATTTCGGCCACTAGCCGAGCCCGCGCGCGATCAGTGGCCCGATGCGGTTCGCCGCCCACAGCGGCAGCTTTTTCCAAAGGTCGACCTGCAGCCGGTACTTGGCGCTGTTCGGATTGGTGTCACGCGGCCGCTCTCCGGGCGCGAGCCAGCGCGCATAGACGAGCGGCCGGGGTTCGAAGCCCCAATTCTTCTTGTATGCGAACGGTCCGGTGCCGATCTTCGAGCGGCCGAAATCGAAGCGTGTGAACGCCTTTGCGCGAGCGTGGCGCATCAGCGCGAAATACATGAGTTCGTTCGCGCGAAGCCGCCGCGCGTCGGCGGTACCGCCGCCCCAATAGGGCATCACCGTACCGCGCCAATAGAGGCTGAGCACGCTCGCAACGGGCACGCCATTCGCACGAACGGTCAGGATGTCGGCTCCATCGCCGAAGGCATCGAGTATCTCGTCGAAGAGTTGCCGGGGAAATACCGGCGTCCCGAGATTGCGGACGCTCGTGGCATAGATACGATAGTGATCGCGGCGCTCGACGGCATCGCGGCCGGTCGTGACCGTCAGGCCGCTTTCGAGCGCCTTGCGCACCTCGGCACGCTGCTTGCGCGGAATCACCAGAAGTTCGGCGTCGTCATCGGCGGCAAGGTCGCGGGCGAAACCGGCATAGACGCCATCCTCGCGGTGCCAGCCGTCGCCTCCAGGCCTCGCGCCGCCGCGCAATTCGACCGACGGTACGCCGAGCGACCCGGCGAGTGCGGTCGCCGCTTCGGCGAGCGCATCGGCCGCGGCTTCATTGTCGGCCAGCAGCCCGCCATCGACCGCGAATCCGCTCGCGACGAGCGCCTGCCCGAACAGCGGCGACCGGATGTGGTGCAGCGGCAGCAGGCCGGTGATCGCGCCGCCTGCATCGCGCGCGGCCAGCAGGTAGCATTTGTGTCCGGTTGCCTTCGTGATCGCCTCACACCAGGCACGGCTGTGGAAAGGCGTCGCGTGCGGTTGCGCCGCGATATAGGCGTCCCACGCCGCCGCATCGTCGAGCGGGGCGGCGACCATTCTGTCGAGCGCCGGATGCACGGGCGCGTTCACGCCGCGGCGCGCCACGGCCGTGCGCGGCCCTGCTGCGCGGGCAGCAGCGCGTCGGCGCGCGTCCATTCGAAATCGTCGAGCAGTTTTCGGAGCTTGCCCGCCATCGCCGACAGGCCGCTGTAATGGCGGACCTTCGACTTGAACGGGGCATCGGCGACGCGCGGCTGGCCGGGATCGATCTCCCATGGGTGGAAATAGAGGATCGCGGGATGGCCCTCGCGGTTCATCCGCTCGATCGCCCAGCGCGTGAAGCCATAAGGAAGCAACCGCATGAAGCCCCCGCCGCCCGCAGCGAGCGTTCGCCCGGCGAAGCGCGCCGTCGTCACCGGCCATTCGACGAGGTCGCTGTCGGGGAGCGGCCGCCACGCATGGCGCGGGCTCTGCGGCCAGCCGTAATGGTCGTGCACCACCGGCGCGACGCTCGACGAATAGGCATAGCCCTGCTCGGCGAGCACCGCGTGCGCCCATGGCGTGCGCGTATCGACCGAGAAGCTGGGCGCGCGATAGCCGCGGATCGCGACCCCGCCGAGGTCTTCGAGGATCGCGCGCGCCTGCCGGAGGTCGGCGGCGAATTCATCGGCGGTCATGTTGAACACGCGCTTGTGGTCATAGCCGTGGCTCGCAAGCTCATGGCCCGCCGCGACGATCCGTTTGATCAACGCCGGATAGCGTTCGGCGACCCAGCCGAGCGTGAAGAAGGTGCCCCGCGCGCCTGAATCGGCGAAAATCTGCAACACCGCGTCGCAATTGGCCTCGACACGGCATTCGAGACCGTCCCAGTCGGCGCGGTCGATCGTGCGCTCAAAGGCGCCGACCTGGAACCAGTCCTCGACATCGACCGAGAGGCCGTTCTGCATTTTCCCTCACCTTCATCAGCCCTTTAGCCGATGATGTTCAGCGCGTCACGCGGCCCATACCTGCGACTTTGCGGGATTGGGGGCATTGTCCGGATCGCGTTCGACCCACTCGATCAGCAGGTCGAGCACGCGGCGGAGCGCGGCGTCCTGTTCGACCAACCGTTCTTCGAGACTGGCGATCTGGCGCTGCAATTCGGCCACCTGCGCCTCGTCGATCGCGGGCGCGACAGGCGCCGGGGCAACGGGTTCGGCGGCGCGTTCGAGCACCTCCTCCGCCGACGCGGTTTCGGCGACGATTCCCGTTTCGACGGGCGCCGCAAACGGCGGGCGATCGTCCTTGGCCGGTGCCGGCCATTCGGCTGGCGCCTCGACGGCGGCGGCAGCGTGCGCAACGACTTCCTCGACGGGCAACGGCGCGAGGCTCGCCTCGTCGATGCCGCGATCGGCCTCGATCTCGGCGATGACGTTGCGGACATGCTGCGCCGAAATGCGGTGCAATTCCTCGACCGCGCCGAATAGCAGCAGGCGGCTGACCAGCACGTTCAATTTGCGCGGCACGCCGTCGCTATAGTCGAAGATCAGCTCATAAGCCTCGGGCGCGAAGCTGGGATTGCCGGTCCAGCCGACCTTGTTCAGGCGGTGGAGGATATAGGGTTCGACTTCTTCGGGCTCCATCGGGTCGAGATGGTGCGTGGCGATCACGCGCTGACGAAGTTGTTCGAGCGTCGGCGAATGGAAGAGCGTCTGGCGGAATTCGGGCTGGCCGAGCAGGAATATCTGCAGCAGCGAATGGCCGCCGAGCGTGAAGTTCGACAACATGCGCAGTTCTTCGAGCGCCGAGATCGCGAGATTCTGTCCCTCGTCGACGATCAGCAGCGTCCGGCGGCCGGCGCGCGCCTGTTCGCGAAGATATTCCTCCATCGAACGCAGCAGTTCCGCCTTGCTCTGGCCCTCCCATTCGAGCCCGAACTGTTCGGCGACGAGGCGGAGAAGGTCGTCGCCCTCCACCTGCGTCGACACCAGCTTGACCGCGGTCAGGCGGTTCGGATCGATCGTGTTCATCAGGTGGCCGACGAGAGTCGTCTTACCCGCGCCGACGTCGCCGGTGATGACGATGAAGCCCTCACCCTGCGCGAGGCCATAGCCGAGATAGGACATGGCTTTGCGGTGCGTGCCGCTTTCGAAATAGAAGGACGGATCGGGCGTCAGCTGGAAGGGACGGCCGGTGAACCCATAATATTGATCGTACATCGAATATTCCCCGGATCAGAAGTTGTACCGCAGTCCCACCAAAGCCGACCCGATCAGCTGGCTGTTGAAGCCGTCCTGATCGAAGGCGGTCAGGCTGGCGGCGGCCGTTCCAGTCAATCCGCGCCAGAAACGCCGTCCATAGGACGCCGTAATGCCCGCCGACTGGACATCGCTGCCCCCCGGCGCACCATTGTCGAAATAGTTGAGATAGCCCGACAGCGTAATATCGGAATCGCGGTCGATCGGGCGACCTGCCGTTACGAAGAGATAGTAATTCTCGTCGGTGATTCCGTCGAGCGAGGCGAGCGGCGAGTTGCGGGGCAGCAACAGGCGGCGGCGATCGTAACCGGCGCCGACGCCATAGCTCCAGCCATAGGCGCTGGAACTCATCACCGCCTGGACGCCGCTGTTGCGGAACTGCGCCGCGGTCGCGGTACCGAGCTGGTTGTTGAGGCAGCCGCCGCCCTGATCGCCAAAGACGCAATTGTTGATGTCGCCGCTCAGCGGATTGCGCAGCGGATCGAACTGGGTCGGCAGCGCGGCCAGTCCGCTCGACAGCCCGCGGCCATAGCTCGACAGCCCGTCATAGACGCCGACCTGAAAGGTCGTCGCATGATCGGCGCGATAGACGAAACTGCCGGTGTAGATCATATCGCCATAGCGGCGTCCGACCTTCGCGGTCAGCGAGGTGCGGCGGCTCGGCTGCCACATCACGCCCGCATCCCAGATCAGCCCATCGGTGTCGAAGGCGAGCTTGCGCGGGGTCGATTTGTCGGTGACGAAGCGGCCGTTCGCATCGCGCACGGGCACGCCGTTCGTGTCGAGCACCGGATCACGCTGCCCGATCTCGATATCCTCATACCCGACGCCGCCGAGCAGCGCGACGGTCGGCGAGATCGGAACGGTAATGTCGGCGCGCGCGAATTTGCCTTCGTAACGCTGATCGAGTTGGCTTGCATCCTCGCGCTCATAGCCGCCCGAAACCTGCCAGCCGAACGGCAGGTCGCCGGGGCGCTGGCCGACGCTGGCCCACGCGACGTGGTTGGTCGAGCTGTCGAACACATTTTGTGCGAGCGTGCCCGACGGGAGCAGGATCGGCGCGTCGACGTCGACCTTGGTGTAGCCGAAACGGTATCCCGCCCCGACGTCGAGCGCGCCGATGCGGCGAGCGAAGGTCGGACCGGCATAGAGCGAATAGGTGTTCGCGATATTGTTCGCGTTGCCCGTGAACAAATTGCTGTCGCTGCCGCCGCCGTCGGCGCGCGTGCGCGTTGCGAGCGCCCCGCCCTCGAGGTTCAGGCCCTGTGCGACCTCGACGCGGCCGCGCGCGATACCGCTGATCACGTCCTGGTCGCCTTGCTTGCCCCAGCCGAACTGGTGTTCGTAGCGGACACCGGCGGCGAGTTCGGCGCGGCGCGTCGCCACTGCGACATCGACGCCGATCGCGGCTGTCGTATAGGTCAGTACGTCGCCGCCATTTTTGAGGTCGGCGGTCAGCACCTGCCCGACTTCGAGATAGGGGCTGACGTCGACGCGGCGTTCCTTGCGCCGCTTCTCCGGCTTGCCCTTTCGCTCGGCCGAAGCGTCTGGCGCGGACGAAGCCGACGCATTGCTGGCGCCCGGATCCCCCGAAAATTGCGCTTGTGCGCTCGTCGCGGTCCCGGCGAGCAGCAGGGCCGCGAGCGCCGCCCCACGGCGCAGGCTGGCGTTGGTGCGCATCATGACGCGCCTCCTTGTCCGTAATAGGTGCCGAAGCGGCGGCCGCCCGGCGAGAATTTGACCCCGTTGAGGAGCAGCTGGATATGCGGACACGCACCCATCAGGCCGATCGCATCGCGCAGCGAGCTTTCAAGCGTCTGGTCGGCGCGCACCACCATGATGAGCTGGCCCACATGCCCTGCGAGCACCGCAGCGGGCGACGCGGCGAGTACCGGCGGCGAATCGAGAATGACGATGCGGCCGGGCGCGCCGGCTTCGAGTTGGCCGAGCAACGCCTCGGTGCGTGCGGAGGCGAGCAGTTCGGTGTCGTGCATGTGCTGCGTGCCCGCGGGCATCACTTTCAGCCCGGGGATATCGGTCTGGATCAGGCAGTCACCGAGCGGCAGGTGCGGATCGGCGAGCGCGTCCATCAGGCCGGGGCCGCTTTCGAGACCCAGCGCGCCGAGCACGCTCGGCTTGGCGATGTCGGCGTCGATCAGCAGCACGTCGTGATCGGCCTCGACCGCGAGGCTGAGCGCGAGGTTGACCGCCGAGAAGGTCTTGCCCTCTCCCGGGTTCGCCGAGGCGATCAGCACGCGGTGGCCGCGCGGCACGACCGGGCGGTTCGCGGTTCCGGCAAAGTTGCGGATGATCTCGCGCTTCACGATCCGATATTCTTCGGAAATGCCCGTCACCGGGGTTCCAGGGACGATCATGCCTGCGGCGGCGAGGCGCGCGCGGTCGATCGTGCCCTGACGGTTCGGGACGACCGCGTGCGCCGCCTTTGCAACGTCCTTGCGCGGCGACGGCTTCGGCGCCGGCGCAGCCTCGACCACCGGCGGTTCGGGGGGCAGGATTTCTGCTTCGGGCGTCCGCGGCGCTTCGGCGGCGGGTGCGTCCTTCACCTTCCGTCGCCTCTTCTCGGGCTCGGGGGGCAGCTTCGACACGTCGATCGTCGCCGCGTCCTTCGCGGGATCGAGACCGAACATGTCGGCTGCGCGTTCGAGCAGCGACGGCGGGCGCTTGACGGGGCGTTGGTCGTTCATGTCATCTTCCCCGTTCACGCGACCATGCCGCGCTGGACGAATTCGGCGATCAGCAGCAGCGCATAGAGGCCGACGAGTGCACCCGCCCCGCCCGCGAGCCAGACGAGCCGCTTGCGCCGCTCGACATGACGCTCGGGGGTTACGACCTCGGTAATCGATCCGATGACCGGCAATCCGCTGGCGCGCTCGAGCTTCGCCGCCGTCGCATAGCTGGTACGCACCTGGCCGAGGCCGAACGCCGCGCCGACGCCTGCGCCGATGCCCGCGAGCAGCACAAGCGTCAAGAACAGCGGCCGGTTCGGAGCCGCAGGGCTGGTCGGTTTCGAGGGCGGGTCGAGCAGCTCGACCTTGATCGCGTCGGTTTCGGTCTGCACATCGCCGCGCAGGCGCACTTGCTCGCGCTGTGCGAGCAGCTTGTCGTACTGCGCCTTGAGCGCCGTATATTCGCCGTTGATCCGGTCATATTCGGCCGCGATGCCGGGGTTCTGGATCTGCTGCGAGGTGATCCGCGCGATGTCGCCCATCAGCTGCGACTTGCGCGCCGTCAGTGCGCTCACCGTCGCCTGACGCTCGGCGCGCATCGCGGCAAGCGAGGCATAGGCCGGATTCTGCATCGCGCCGCCCCCGCCGCTATTACCCTCACGATCGGCGATCGCCTTGAGCGAAGCGATCTGGCTCTTCAGCGCGATCACGTCCGGATGCGCATCGGTCAGACCGCGTGCGCGCATCGACGACAGTTCGTTCTGCGCGCCGGCAAGCTGCTGGCGTGCGACCCCGCCGCCGACCCCGCCACCCGCGCCGGGAACCGACTGCGGCGTCGATGCGAGCTGGCCGTTTGCGGCGGCAAGCTGCGCCTGTGCCGATACCAGCTGCGAATCGATCTGGGTAAGCTCGGCGCGCGCCGCTTCGACCCGCTGCGCGGGCGAACCGGTGCCGCCGGGGATCAAACCGATATTCTGCGCCTCGAACGCGGCACGGCGCGCCTCGATCTCGCGCAGCGCCTTTTCGCGATCGGCGATCTGCGAATCGAGGAATTTCAGCCCCTCGCGCGCATCCATGCGTCCGCCGCGAAGCTGGTCGTCGCGGAACACGGTGATCAGGCTGTCGAGCACGCCCGAGGCGAGCTTCGCATTGTCGGCGTCCGACAGGCTGGCGACGGCTACGGAGGAGGTGATTTCGAAGATGTTCTGTTGCTGCGGGACGACCTTGATGTTCTTCTGCAGCATCGCGACCGCACCCGCCTTGTCGCGCTCGCCCGCGTCGGGGCCGATCAGCCCCGTCGTCGCGGCGACCTTTTCGAGGTTGCGTGCGCTGGTCAGCGTCTCGCGGATCTGGTCGATCTGCTGCGCCCCGCCGCCCACGCCCGCATCGTCGGGCAGGATCTGGTTGACGTCGACGAGCAGCCGCGCGCGGCTGTCGTAGCGGTTCGGGATCGACGCGACCGCGAGCCAGCCGAGGATGCAGATCGCCCAGGCGACGCCGAGCACCAGCCAACGGCGTGTCCAGACACTGTGCAGTGCCACCCGGAATTCGTCGTAAAGGCCGTTCATCGTCTCTGGTCAGTCCTTGGCAGGGGTCATTGGCATCGGCGGAAGGGCGGTCGTCAGAACATGCTTTCGGGAATGATGATGACGTCGCCCGGCTGCAGGCGGACGTTCGCCTTGATATCGCCGCGCTTGATCAGGTCGTTGAGCCGCAGGCCGAATTCCTGCTGCTTGCCCGTCCCCTTGTCGTAGCGGACGAGGCGCGCCTTGTTGCCCGCGGCATATTCGCCGAGCCCGCCGACGGCGATCATCGCGTCGAGCACGGTCATGTTGGCGCGGAAGGGGATCGAGGCGGGCTTTTCCGTCGCACCGACGACGCGCACCTGCTGCGAGAAGGTGCTGTTGAAGCTGGTGACGATCACGCTGACGATCGGATCGTTGATATATTGCGACAGCTGGAGCTTGATGTCCTGCTGCAGCATCGTCGGCGTCTTGCCGACCGCGGGCATGTCGGTGATCAGCGGGGTGGTGATGCGGCCGTCGGGGCGCACCTGCACCTTGCCGCCAAGCTCGGGATTGCGCCATACGAAGATCTGGAGTTCGTCGAGCGGGCCGATGATATATTCCTCGCCCGGCCCCTCCTGATTCGCGACGAAATTCGCGCTGGGAAGCTGCGGCGCGGGTCCTCCGCCGGTGCCGATGCAGCCCGTCAGCGCAGTCGCGGCGATGCCCGAAACGAGCGCGGCCTTGGCGGCACGGAGCGAGGGGAAGGACGTCATCATCATATCACCTTTCGAGCGGACAACGGTCCCGCGGGCTCCGGAACCCTGCGAAGACAGCCATTGCGTCAGGGTCAGCCATTGCTCGAAAAGGGTGAACATACCGTTAGTCTTGGGATAAGTTCTGACCGTGCTCGTCCAACTCTGTACCGTTCCGGCACGGAAGTTAACCCTGTCCAACAGGATTAGACGAGTATCTCCCCGGCCGGCCCCTGCCCAAGGAACGCCGACGGGCTTGCGGTCGCGCCATAGGCACCCGCCTGAAAAATCGCAATGAGATCACCGACATCCGCCCGCGGCAACGCCACCTGATCACCCAGCCGGTCGAGCGGCGTGCAGAGGCAACCGACGACCGAGACGGTCTCTGCCGGCTCGGCGCCGAAGCGGTTCGCTACCGCTATAGGATAGTTGCGGCGGATGACGGTGCCGAAATTGCCGCTCGCGGCGAGCTGATGGTGGAGCCCGCCGTCGGTGACGAGGAAGGTCTCGCCATGGCTGACCTTACGGTCGACGACGCGCGTGAGATAGACCCCCGCCTCGGCGACGAGCCAGCGGCCGAGTTCCATCGCAAAGCGGCTCGCGTCAAGGATCGGATCGCGCGCGGCGAGCGTTTCGCCGAGGGCTTTCCCCACCATGGCGGCATCGACCGCCGCGTCGCCGGGAAAATAGGGCACGCCCATCCCGCCCCCCAGATTGACGAGCGGCGGCGGCGTGCCGACGGCGTTCGCAAGGCGCGCGGCGAGCGCGACCGTCTGTGCCTGCGTTTCGGCGATCGCCGCGGCGTCGAGCGCCTGCGATCCGGCGAAAATATGGAAGCCCTGCCATGACGCACCCGCGTCGAGCAGTCGGCGAACGAGCGCAGGCACGTCGGCGGCATCGACCCCGAAGGGCTTGGCGCCGCCGCCCATCTTCATTCCCGATCCCTTGAGATCGAAGTCGGGATTCACGCGCACCGCGAGCCGCGGCGCGATATCGAGCCGCGCGCCGATCGCGAGCGCGCGTTCGGCCTCACCCGCCGATTCGAGGTTGAGCGTCGCGCCCGCCCGGATCGCGCTTTCGAGTTCGCGGTCGCGCTTGCCGGGGCCGGCGAAGCTGATATGCCCCGACGCCATCCCGCTGGTCCGCGCCGCCTTCAGTTCGCCCCCCGAGGCGACGTCGAGCCCGTCGACCATCATCGCCATATGGCCGAGCAACGGTCCATAGGGGTTCGCCTTCATCGCATAGTGCAATTGCACCTCGGCAGGCATTGCGGCGCGCCACTCGGCGACGCGCGCGGTCAGCATCGCGCTGTCATAGACGAAGAGCGGCGTATCCCCCGCCGCATCGGTCAGTTCGTCGGCGCGCTGGCCGCCGATCAGCAACATGCCGTCGGCATCGGCGGCGAAGCCCGGCGGGATCGGACCATGGGGCTTCATGCCGCCACCTTCCAGTCCGCCGCGATCGCGACGCGATCGAGCTTGCCGTTCGGATTGCGCGGCAGTTCGGAGCGCCATTCGATCGCCTGCGGCTGCATGAAATTGGGCAGATACTGTTTGAGATGCGCCGCGAACGCCTCGCGATCCGCGCCGCCTTTCCCGCGCACGATCAGGACGATCGCCGCGCCGAGCCGAGGGTCGGGGACGCCGAAGGCGACCGCTTCGTAGACCAGCCCCGACGCGACCGCGACATCCTCAACCTCGGTCGGGCTGACGCGGTTGCCCGCGGTCTTGATCATCGCATCGTCACGGCCGACGAAATAGAGGAGGCCGTCGGCATCGCGGCGGACGGTGTCGCCCGACCAGACGCTGATCCCGCCGTAGCGCGACGCTGCCGGCGCGGGCTTGAAGCGCTGTGCGGTGCGTTCGGTATCGTGCCAATAGCCCTTGGCGACCAGCGGCCCGGCGTGAACGAGTTCACCAGGCTCTTCGTCATCGGTCACACTGCCATCGCCGCGGCAGACGAGGATTTCGGCGTGCGGGATCGCGCGGCCCATCGAGGTCGGATGATCGGCAACGAGCGCGGGATCGAGGTAGGTCGAGCGAAACGCCTCGGTCAGCCCGTACATCGGATAGATGTCGGCTTCGGGAAATGTCGCGCGCATCGCGTCGATTAGAGACGGCGTCAGCGCGCCGCCGCTGTTCGTCAGGCGCCGCAGCAGCGCCGCGGCCTCGATGGGCCATTCGCTCTCGACGAGTTGCACCCAGAGTGGCGGCACCCCCGCCAGCGTCGTGATACGGTGCCGCGCGACCGCCTTCACCACATCGCGCGGGGTCAGATAGTCGAGCGGCGCGACCGCAGCGCCCGCATGCCAGGTGGAGAAAAGCTGGTTCTGCCCATAGTCGAAGCTCAGCGGCAACAGCGCGAGCACGCGGTCGGCCGGGGTCAGCTTCAGATAAGAGGCGACACTCTCCGCGCCCAGCCAGAGGTTCGCGTGACTGAGCATGACCCCCTTGGGCCGTCCCGTCGATCCGCTGGTATAGAGGATCGCCGCCAGATCGTCGGGCTCGGCAAGCGAAAGCGGCAGCCCCTGCCCCCCCGAATCAACGACTTCCTCGGCGATCTTCAGATCCTGAATCGTGCACTCGTCGGGCAGATCATGGCCCAGCATATCGGCGCGCGACTGGTTCGTGACGAGCAGCGCCGCGCCGCTGTCGGCAAGGATATGCGCGACCTGCGGCGCTTTCAGCAACGGATTGACCGGCACGTGGATCAGCCCCGCGCGCGCCGCAGCGAGCGGCATCAGGCACGCGACGCGCGTCTTCGCGCTCCAGCTCGCCACCCGTTCGCCGGGACCGCCCGCCTGTTCGAGCAACCATGATGCAAGCCGTCCGACGCCCGCGTCCAAATCGGCGAAGGTCGTGACGCGATCGCCGATCGTCAACGCAGCCGCATCCGCCGCGCCAAACTGGACGAGATGGTCGATCGGACGCGACGGCGGATTTTGTAGTGCGGTCATCGGCTGTTAGGAGAGTGGTGATAGAGCGCGCGACCATGCAAGGGAACGGTGAAGATCACGCTAATGATGATGCGGCGGAGGCCGCAGGCTTCGCCTCGCCCTTCGACCGCGCCGAATGGTTCGACCTGCTCGTCGCGCATCGCTTCGCGGGGCGGGGCCGGTTCGATGCGCTAGGAGACGCAGGCGAAACGCGGGTGCTGCTGCCGCTTCGGATCGAAGGTCGCGGCCATCTTGCGGGGCTGACCAATTGGTACAGCTTTGCGATCCGGCCGCTGTACTCGGGCGCGACCGACGAAAGCCGCCGGGGCGCAGCGCTCGACGATCTGTTCGGCAACCTGCGCAGCGACGCCGCGCGGCTCTCGCTCTACCCTGTTCGCGATGACGATCGAAGGCTTCTCGTGGACCGGCTTCGCGGCGCAGGCTGGTGGGCGCAGGCCACGCCCGCGGGCGACCGCCATTGGCTCGACCTTGCCGGCATGGATCACGAGGCGTGGTGGGCGACGCGCCCCGGCGCGCTGCGCAGCACCGTCCAGCGCAAGGCGAAGAAAGGCATCGTCGACATCCGGCTTTCGACGGCGTTCGATCCCGAAAGCTGGGCCGCCTACGAACAGATCTATGCCGCAAGCTGGAAGCCCGAAGAGGGCGACCCTGCGTTGCTCCGCGCCTTCGCCGAAGCCGAAAGCGCGCGCGGCACGTTTCGCATGGGGCTCGCCCGGATCGAGGGCACGCCGGTCGCGGCGCAATATTGGACCGTCGAGGACGGCACGGCCTTCATCCACAAGCTCGCGCATGTCGAAGACAGCCTGAAGGCCTCGCCCGGCACCCTGCTGTCGGCCGCACTGTTCCGCCATGTGATCGAGGTCGACGGTGTCCGCCGTGTCGATTTCGGTACCGGCAACGATGCCTACAAGCGCGACTGGATGAACCGCCACGATCGCTTGTGGCGCATCGAGGCTTTCAATCCGTCGCGCGTCGCGGCATGGGGACCCGCATTCAAAGCCTTTGCGCGAACCCTGCTCAGGAAAGACCGATGACCGAAGCCCATAGCGTCGATGCCACCCTCCGTGCCCTGCTCGCCGATGTCCTCGGCCTGGGCGAGGAGCGCGCAGCCGCACTGACCGAGGACAGCGGCCTGTTCGGCGAACTGCCCGAATTCGATTCGATGGCGGTCGCGACGGTGCTGACCGAAATGGAAGACCGTCTGGGCATCATCATCGACGATGACGAGATCGACGGCGAAATCTTTGAAACCTATGGCAACCTGCTCGCCTTTTCGGTGCGCAAGGTGACCGGTTGATCCTTCTCCCTGTTCATAGTCATCCCGGCGAAGGCCGGGATGACGAACGGGGTGAAAACGGTGGCTGGGCCATCCCCCGACCATATGCTGCGCATCGACCCCGCGGGCACCCCCCGCGCCACCGTCCTGATCGTCCCGCCGCTGTTCGACGAGGCGAACCGGCTGCGCCGTACACTGGTCCTCGCGATGCGCGCATTGGCGGCGGACGGATTTGCCGCGCGGCTCCCCGATCTGCCGGGGCAGAATGAAAGCCTCGTCGCGCTGGACGCGGTCGATCTCGATCAATGGCGGGATGCGCTTGGCACGGTTGCCGCCGGCATCGACGGCCCGGTCATCGCCGCGTCCGTGCGTGGCGGCGCGCTGATCGATCATCGCGTGCAGGCCGCCGCCTGGTGGCGCCTCGCCCCCGTCGGCGGCGCTTCGCTGCTTCGCACGATGATGCGCGCGCGCGTGACCGCCGACCGCGAGGCGGGGGTCGAATCGTCGCTCGAAAGCCTGCACGAAGCGGCGAAGAGCGCGCCGTTGCTGCTCGCCGGCAACGCGCTGTCGCCCGCGATGGTCGGCCAGCTCGGACGCGCCGAAGCGCAGCCGGTCGAGCCGCTGCTCGAGCGAAGCCTCGGTGCCGGCGGCATCGCCGGAACGCCGCTGTGGCTGCGCGCCGAGCCTGGCGAGGATGCCGCCATGGCGTCGGCGATCGCCGCCGACATCGCTGCGTGGAGCAAGTCATGCGGCATCACCTGACCTTCGCCTGCGACAGCGCGGCGCTCGCCGCGACGCTCGACGCGGCGCCGGGCACGACCGGGCTGCTGATCGTCTCGGGCGGCAATGAAGTGCGGAGCGGCGCCCACCGCGGGATGGCGACGCTCGCGCAGCGCGTTGCGGCGGCGGGGTATCCGGTGTTCCGTTTCGACCGGCGCGGGATCGGCGACAGCGAAGGCGCGAACGGCGGCTATACGAGCAGCGGTCCCGACATCGCTTCCGCGATCGCGGCGTTTCGGGACGCCGCGCCGCACCTCACGCGGATCGTCGCCTTCGGCAATTGCGATGCGGCGAGCGCGTTGCTGCTGCACCAGCCGCTGGCGCTCGACGCGTTGGTGCTGGCCAACCCATGGACCTATGAGGATGGCGACGGGGACGCCGGCGCGCCTGCGCTGCCGCCCGCCTCAGCGATCCGTGCGCGTTATTTGTCGCGGCTGAAAGATCCGAAAAGCCTGCTACGGCTGGTGAAAGGCGATGTCGACTTCGGCAAGCTGTTTCGCGGGCTGTCGGCGCTGAAAAAGCCGCAGCGAGCCCCCGCTCCCGACAGCCTCGCCGACCGGCTCGACAGCACGCTCGCCGAGGTGCGCTGTCCGGTGGCGATCCTGCTCGCGACGGGCGATCGCACCGCGCAGGCCTTCATCGACGCACTCGCACCATCGCTCGCCTATATCGAGGCGAACCCGTCGACCGTCCGCATCGAGAAGCTCGCCAGCCCGTCGCACAGCTTTGCGGGCGATGATGCCGAGTGGTTGTTCGAGCGGATAATGGAAAGACTGGCCTGACGTCGGCACCGGGGTGAGGCGCGGACGTTTCCCCATGTGATCCCCGGCGAAAGCCGGGGCCCATCTTACAGCGGCGCACCTGGGCCCCGGCTTTCGCCGGGGATCACGTCAAATATATCTGCAACCCATCAAAACCGGCGCCGCCGCCTACGCATCCACCATCGCGTGATACTCCGCCTCGGCAAGAAAGCGTTCGGCGTCGAGCGCGGCCATGCAGCCCATGCCCGCGGCGGTCACCGCCTGGCGATAGACCTTGTCGGTGACGTCGCCCGCGGCGAACACCCCGGGAATGCTGGTCAGCGACGTACCCGGCGTCACCTGCAGATAGCCGTCGGCGTCGAGCGGCAGCTTGCCCTTGAACAGCTCGGTCGAGGGGCTGTGGCCGATCGCGACGAAGCCGCCGTCGGTCGGCTCGTGGCTTGCCGCGCCCGTCACCGTATCGACCAGGTCGACGCCGACGAGCCCGGCGGTACCGTCGCCCGCGACGAAGCGCTCGACGCGCTTGTTCCACAGCACCTTGATCTTGGGGTTCGCGTGCAGGCGGTCCTGCAGGATCTTCTCGGCACGCAGGTGATCGCGGCGGTGGATCAGCGTCACGTCGTCGCTGTGATTAGTGAGATACAGCGCCTCCTCGACCGCGGTGTTGCCGCCGCCGATCACGACGACCTTCTTGCCGCGATAGAAGAAGCCGTCGCACGTCGCGCACGCCGAAACACCCTTGCCGCCGAGTTCCTGCTCGCCGGGGGCACCGAGCCATTTCGCCTGCGCGCCGGTCGCGATCACCAGCGTTTCGGCCATATAGACGTCGCCGCCGTCGCCGGTCAGCTTGAACGGACGCTGCGAGACGTCGACGTCGACGATCGTGTCCCAGATCATGCTGGTGCCGACATGCGTCGCCTGCGCCGTCATCTGTTCCATGAGCCAGGGCCCCTGGACCACTTCGGCGAAACCCGGATAGTTTTCGACGTCTGTGGTGATGGTGAGCTGGCCGCCGGGCTGAAGCCCCTGCACCACGATCGGCTTCATGCCTGCGCGCGCGGCATAGATCGCGGCCGACAGGCCGGCGGGGCCGGAGCCGAGGATGAGCATTTTGGTGTGGTGCGTGGCGGGCATGATCGTCTTTCGGGTCCGGGGGCGAATCCTGTGCGGGACCGCACAGATGGGTGTTGCCAACTGCGCTAGCAAGGGTCAGTTTCCGCGCCAAGGGGAGTCGAACGAATGGCGAGCTGGTGGGAACGTCATGGGGTGCCGCGGCTGATCAAATGCGCCTGCTCGCAGGGGCAGATCATGAAGGCGCGCAGCAAGGTCGTGCCGCTGGCCCAGGGCGACGTTCTGGAGCTCGGCTGCGGCGGCGGGATCAACATGGAATTCTATGTGTCCGGGCGGGTGAAGAGCTTCACCGGGCTCGACCCCTCGCCCGAACTGCTCGCGATGAGCCGCGCGGCGGCGGAGGCGCGCGGAATGGCGGCGGACATCCGGGGCGGCGTCGGCGAGGCGATGCCGTTCGAGAGCGGGCGCTTCGATACGGTGGTGACGACCTTCACGCTGTGCTCGGTCGCCGATCAGGGGGCGGTGCTTGCCGAAATCCGCCGCGTGCTCAAACCCGGCGGGACGGCGCTGTTCCTCGAACATGGCAGTGCGCCCGACGCGGGGGTCGCCGGATGGCAACGGCGGATCGAGCCGGTGTGGAAGCGGATCGGTGGCAATTGCCACCTCACCCGCCTGATCGGCGAGGCTTATGAGACGGCGGGATTTTCGGTCGAACGGCAAGGCGCCGCCTACATGCCCAAGACGCCGCGGCCGTTCGGATGGATCGAATATGGTGCGGCGCGGGCCGCGTGACGGGAGGATAGCGCGATGATGCGGACCTGGCTGATTCTGATCGCAACCCTGTTCCTGCTCGCTCCGGGTGCGGCGGAGGCGCGCAAGGTCGCGCTGGTCGTCGGGAACAGCAATTATGCGAACACCAGCCGCCTCACCAATCCCGCGAACGATATCAAGCTGATCGCGGCCTCGGCGCGGCAGGCCGGGTTCGACGATGTGACCGTCGCGGCCGACCTGTCGGTCAATGATTTTCAGAAGGCCATGCGCGATTTTCGCGCCAAGGCCGACGGAGCCGAGATCGCGATGGTCTATTACGCCGGACACGGGATCGAAGCGCAGGGCAAGAACTGGCTGATCCCGACCGACGCGCAGCTCAAATCCGATCTCGACCTGCCGTATGAGGCGATCAACCTCGACCGAATGATGGAGGCGGTGTCGGGCGCACAGATTCGGATGGTCGTCCTCGATTCGTGCCGCAACAACCCGTTCGGGCGCTCGTGGCGGTCGGGAACGCGCGCGGTGCAGAACGGGCTTGCGGGGGTCGAGGCCGACGACGTGCTGGTGATCTTCGCCGCGGCACCGGGACAGACCGCGGCCGACGGGACGGGCGCGAACTCGCCCTTCGCGACCTCGCTCGCGAAGCGGCTGCCGCAGCCCGACCTGCCCGTGCAGTTGCTCGGCGGCGCCATCCGCGACGATGTGCTCGCGGCGACGGGGGGCCAACAGCGACCGTTCGTGAGCGCGAGCATCACCGGCACCCCGGTCTATCTGGTGCCGCGTTCGGGGCCGCCGACGGGCAACCGCGCCGCACTGGAAGATCTGATGTGGAAGGGGGCGGTTGCCGAGAACAGCGCCGGTGCGTTCAAGGCCTATCTCGCCGAATTCCCGTCGGGGAAATATGCGGCGCTGGCTGGCGAAAGCGTCGCGCGGCTGGCGAAGAATCCCAAGGCGCCCGCGCCGGCCGCGGTGATGGCGAGCGCGCCGGCGGCAAAGAAATATACGCTCTCGAACGTCCGCATCGAGGCGGTGAAGCTGACCGGCCGGCTCGGCCTCGGACTTCCCGACCAACTGTTCCTGCGCTTCAACACCGGCGAACGCTTCCCCGAAGGCTCGCGCGAAATCTTTTCGATCAAGCGCGGCGAGAGCTGGGTCGTCGACCGGAATTTCGCCTTCGAACAGCCCGTGAGTTTCCAGCTCCGCGAATTCGACGATATCGGGGGCAGCGACAATATCGGGACGGTCGATATCGGCGACGTGCCGGGGACGTTCACGAAAACGCTGAACGGCGACGCGAGCGATTATAAGGTGACGTACACGCTGACGGTCAGCTAGCGACCGGAAGCGGACATATCTGACGTGATCCCCGGCGAAGGCCGGGGCCCAGGGCGGTGAAAAGCAGACGCCGCGCGGTTACGCTCTGGACCCCGGCCTTCGCCGGGGATCACATGGAGCAGCGGCCCAACTTCATTGTCACCCCGGACTTGACCCGGGGTCCATGACGACGGTGCAGCTATGGATCCCGGATCAAGTCCGGGATGACGAAGGGAAAGGAGGCAACGCCCGCTCCCCACCCCAAAGCTGGCAGAAACCTATTCCTTCTCCCCAATCTCTTTCAGCCCATGTCCCACGCTCACCCGTTCGTCGAAGACGAAGCAGCTGCCGTGCCAGCGGCTATCGGCTTCGGGCACCTGTTCCAGATAGGCGAGGATGCCGCCCTTCAGATGGACGACGTGCTCGACCCCTTCGCTGCGCAGGAAAGCGGTCGATTTCTCGCAGCGGATGCCGCCGGTGCAGAACATCGCGATGCGCTTGCCCTCGAACGCGGCGGCGTGCTCGCGCCACCAATCGGGAAAGTCGCCGAAGCTTTTCGTATGCGGGTTGAGCGCGCCGTCGAAGCTGCCGTAACCGACTTCGAAATCGTTGCGCGTGTCGATGACGACGGTGTCCGGATCGTCGACGAGCGCGTTCCAGTCGGCAGGGTCGATATAGGGCGCCGCATTGCGGGCGGGGTCGAGCCCCGGCACCTTCATCGTCACGATTTCCTTCTTCAGCCGCACCTTGAGGCGCTGGAAGGGCATCGCGGCGGCGGCCGAATATTTGACATCGAGACCGGCGCAATCGGGGAGCGCCCGGATATGCGCGACGACCGCGGCGATGCCCTCCGATGGACCCGCGATCGTGCCGTTGACACCCTCGCGCGCGAGCAGCAGCGTGCCCTTCACGCCGTGCACGGCACAAAGGTCGAGCAGCGGCTGACGCAGCGAGACGGGGTCGTCGAACGGCGCGAAACGATAGAGGGCGGCGACGGTGATGCTCATTGTCGGCGCCCCCTTAACCGTTTGCCCTGAGCTTGTCGAAGCCTGTCCTGAGCGACGCCGCAGGCGGCGTCGAAGGGGGCCGTTCTTTCCTTCGAGGAGGTAAAGGACGGTGCTTCGACAAGCTCAGCACGAACGGGGTTGGGTAGCGGTCAGCCGAAGGGATCGCTCCGCGCGGTCGCATAATGCGCCATCGCCATCGTGGTCCATTGCGCGTTGACGCGGATGCAGGTCGGGAAGACGCTCGCGTCAGTGACGATGACGTTGGTCGTCCCGTGGACGCGGCAGTCGGGATCGACGACGCCATATTGGGGGTCTTCGTTGATCGCGTTGCCGCCGTGCGGATGGCTGCTCGACAGCGTGACGTCGTCGGCCTCTTCGATCGCATCCTCGAAGAAGGTGTCGATGTCCATGCCGGGCGTGATCGCCTGCCCCTTGGTCAGCGCCGGATAGCATTCGAGCGCCCCCGCGGCGAAATGGACCTTGGTCAGCGTCGCCATCGCGCGGCGGAGCAGCGGCAAATCTTGCTGCGCGTCGAGCTTGAATTCGAGCTTGCCGTCCTTCACCCGCCCGCAACGGTCGGCCGGGAAGAGGATGCCCGCCGAATGGACCCGGCCGAAATTCCGCATCCGCTCCGCATGATCGCCGAACCAGCCGGGCATCAGCGAGGCCATCGCCATCGGCGGCTGGAAATGGCTTTCGAGCAGGAAATCGCCGCAATCGACATAGCTCGCCATCTGGTCCTCGTCCCACGCATCGCCGCCGACGCCCGGGGGCATCAGGGCGACGACGGGCGACGCGATGTTGAGCGACACCTGATAGCCGGTGCCGTCGATGTCGCTGCGGTCGAGCAGCTTCGACGAGGCGATCGTGCCCGCCGCGACGACGACGCCGACGCGTGCACGGACCAGCACCTTCGAACCATCGGGAAGGATCAGCTTCACCGCTTCGGCTTCGCGCCGGCCGTCGATCGCGGTCTGCCAGACGATCCTGTCGGCCTTCGTGCCCGGCAGGATACGCGCACCCGCGCGGCACGCATCGGGCAGATAGGTCTGCGCCATCCCCATCCGCCGCCCATAGGCGCAGCCGGCGTTGCAATAGCCGCAATAGGCGCAGGCATTGGGCGTGTTCGGCGGCCCGAAATTCTTCGCAAACCAGTCGGCGATCGCACGGCCGTCTTTCGGGTCGCCCGACGTCGGTGCGTACGCGTTCCAGCCGTTGATCAGGTGCGGGCCATTGTGCCGCCCGCTGCGCGGTTCGATCCGGTCGATGCCCAGCCGCGCCTTGATCGCATCGTAGCTTTTGTGAAAATCGACCTTGTCGATCGGCGCGCCGATGCTCGCCCATTTGTCCAGCACATCGACCGCGTCGGGATGCGTCCTCCCCGCCTCGTTCACGCGCAGGCAGATGCCGTTGTTGATCGTCGACGAGCCGCCGACGCAGCGCCCCTGAAAGACGACGAAATCGCGGTTGGTCGAGGTCTGAAGCGCGCCATGCTTGAACAGGTTCGCGACCATGTCGAGTTCGTGATGGTTGATCCGCGGCGAGGGATAGAAGGGCCCGGCTTCGACGATCAGCACCTTGTAATCATGGTCTTCCGCCAGATGATAGGCCGCGACCGAACCGCCCGCTCCCGATCCGATGACGACGACGTCATATTCGTCTTCGAGGGTGTCGGCATCGAGGATGTGCGCCGGATCGATCTCGCGCCCGTCGACGCGTGTCAGCGGAACCTCGCCGGGGCCGCGGGTGCGGTGTTTCGGCAGCGTGAAACCGATCTGCTGGTGCACGGGATTGGCGGCATTAGCGTCCTGATCGCCGGGCTCCAGCCCCGGCTGCCAATGCCCGTAATAGCAGCCGTAGATGATGCCGCGCAGGCGCGCCATATCCTGGAACAGATCGATCTGGCTGTTCTGCAGCCGCGCCCTGATCCGCGCCGCGCGGTCGCCGACGTCGGCAAGGACGAACAGCGGTCCCAGCACGACTTCGGTTGCGGTGAGCGACAGGCGTATCTCGTCGAGCTTGGTCCCGCCCACCTTGGCGAAGAGTTCGGCGACGTTGGCGACGACCTGGTCGGCGGTGATCGCCATCGGCGCGCCATGGAACAGCGCCTCGGTCAGTGCCTTCAGAAATTTGAGCTGCCCGAAATTGAACGGTGCCGTCATCGTCTGTCCCCCTGTCCGCCCCCTACCTCAGGCGATCTGGCTTCCCCCATCGACCGGCAGCAAAGCGCCGTTGATGTAACTCGCGCGTTCCGACAGAAGGTAAACGATCGCGTCGGCATATTCGTCGGGGCGCCCCATGCGCGTCGACCAGAAGGCCGCGCCGTGCCCGCTCATCATCCGCGCTTCGGCTTGCCCGTCCGGAAGGTTTTCGGCGGCGAGCGCCGCTTCGAGCTTGGCGGTGCGGATCCATCCGGGCAGCACCGCGTTCACGCGAACACCGGTGCCCGCAACATCGCGCGCGAGATTCTTGACCAGATGCGCGAGCGCCGCCTTCATCGCCCCATATTGCGCGGTGCTTTCGCTGAAGTGGCGCGCCGAATTGGCGAGCGCGTTGACGACCGCGCCCCGCCCGGCCGCCTTCATCGCGGGTACGATCGCACGATTGAGCCGCGCGGCGGTCAGAAAGATCGTATCGAATGCTGCGAGCCACGACGCGTCGTCGGCAAAGGCCGGTGCGCCGTCCCCCGCGCCGCGCGGAAAGGGTCCGACCGTGTTCGCGAACAGGTCGATGCGGCCAAAACGCGACAGGATCGCGGCGACCGCAGCGTCGACGCTGTCGGCATCGCGGGCATCGATGATCTGCAGGTGCGATGCTCCGCCCTCGGCCGCGATCAGTACCGCCGTTTCCTCGAGGCTCCCCGCCGTTCGCCCGCCGAGGACCACGACCGCCCCCTCGCGCGCGAGCTGCAGCGCCGTCGCACGGCCGAGATCGCGGCCCGCGCCCGCCACCAGTGCGATTTTTCCGGCGATTCCCAGATCCATGCTGCCCCCTGCCGCCAGTCTGGCCCGGCCCCGCCGCGAAGACAAGGGTCGGCCGGCGGTCGCCGCTGCGCGCGTGATGCTCAGCAGGGATATTTCTGGAACAGCGCGTTGCGGATCGAGCTCACCGCCGAAAATTTCAGTCCGCCCACCTTGCCGCGCCAGTAATCGAGGACGACGGTACGCACTTCGAGTGCCGCAATACCCTTCGGCAGGCAGATATTGTCCTCCGCAAGTTTCGTGTCGCCATAGAGTTTGATCATATCGTGCGCGCCCATGATGAAATAGTCGCAGCTTTCGAGCTTCGCGGCCTCCTTCGACACGCAGAGATCATAGACCTGCTGACCGGTCTTGAAGACCCCCGACGACGGCGTGCTGTCCTGAGCCACCGCAGGCGCGGCGGCGAGCAGCGGCATCGCGAGAACGGCGCATTTGCGAAAAAGGACACGGCGCATGACAATCCCCCCAGATCGACCCCGGCGACCATCTTAGCCCGCCGCGCGCGTCAAAGCCAGTTCGCCCGCCGCGGAAAATCGCGGCGCCCGGATCTAGAGATTCGGCGCCGGCCGTTCGAGCAAGGCCAGCCAGAAAAAGGCCAGATCGGCATAGCGTCCGGCGGCAGGGTCGGCCGCCGCCGAGCGGAACGCGGCTTCGGCCTCGGCGCGTCGGCCGACGGCCAGCTGCGCCACCGCCGACCGGACGCGCGCGCCCACGGCACCGGGTGACACGGGTGTCTCGGCGGTGCCCTTTGACCCGTTGGCGATCGCCCGGTCGACCTCGGCCGCGATCTCGCGCGTCGGCGACGTCCCCGCATCGAGCACCCCACGCGCCAAACCTTCGTCGAGCACCGCCTTCGCCTCGACGGGTTCGCCCGATTGGCGGAGCAACTGCGCCATCCGCTGATACTCCGCAGGCCGCGCAAAGGCGCCGGCGTAGCGGGTCAAACGCAGAAGGTCGATTTCCAGCGCATCGCCCGGGGCGACGAGCTGGCGATAGACGACCAGCGCCATGCGCCAATTGTCCGCGTTCGGATAGGCGGCGACCAGCGCCCGTGCGGCTGCGATGCCGGGTTCGACGAGTGCGCCTTGCTGCGCGATGCCGAGCCGTTGCCGGTACCAGACCTCCGATGCCTTTTGCCCCTGCGCCTCGCGCGCCGCAATCGCACGCGCGAGCAGGTCCAAGGCGCCGGGCGCGTCCTTTTGCGCGAGCCGCACCTGCGCCAGATTGGCGAGTGCATCGGGCTCCGAGGGCGCAAGTTCGGCCCATCGCGACCAGAGACGCCCGGCGGTGTCGAAATCACCCGCCAGATAGGCGATCTGGCCGCGCGCGGCGAGATGCCCCGCCAGCTTGTCGCGCTTCGTCAGATCGCTCGCGATCAGCACATCGAGCGCCGGTGCGCGCATCGCGTCGTCGCGGCGCCGATTGCCGATCTCGAGCTCGTAGAGCGCGAGGACATAGCGCGCGTCGCGGCTGTTCGCGACGCGGCGCGCGTCGGCAAGCGCGCGATCCTCGCGCGCCTTCTGCCCGCCGCTGCGGACCAGATTGCCGAGGCTCGAAAGCGCCCTCATCTCCTGCGGAGAGACCGACAGCCGGCTTCCGCCGATTTCCATGACGGTGCTCACCTGTTCCTGCGCATCGGCGAGGGTCGGGACCATGCCCGCGATCGGGCAGAGCAGCCCTGCCGCGAGGCCAATGGACGCGGCACCGTGCGCCACCGCGCGCCGCGGCGGATCGGAATGCGTCGAGCGCACGATTGCCTGCCTGTATCGCCGTGCCATAGCGTCCGCGAGACTAGGCCGTACGGCCAGCGTTCACAACGGGTTATACGCCGTCCGTCGCCGCGGTCGCGGCGCTATCGCGCGGCCTTCTTCGCCTGCCGGAACTTGTGCAGCAGCGGCTCGGTATAGCCCGACGGCTGCACGGTGCCTTCGAAGATCAGCGCGCGCGCCGCCTGCCACGCGATGCCGCCGGGCGTCAGCTTTTCGTACAGCGGATCACCGGCGTTCTGCGCATCGACTTTCGCCGCCATGCGTGCGAGCGCGGCATCGACCTGCGCCTCGGTGCAGACGCCGTGGAGCAGCCAGTTCGCGAGCGCCTGGCTCGAGATGCGGAGCGTCGCACGGTCTTCCATCAGGCCGACGTCGTCGATGTCGGGCACCTTCGAACAGCCGACGCCCTGATCGATCCAGCGCACGACATAGCCGAGGATGCCTTGGCAATTATTGTCGAGCTCGCGCGCGATTTCGGCCTCGCTCCAGTTGCGCCCAAGTGCGACCGGGATGTTCAGCAGGCGACCCAGCGACGGCACCGCTTCGCCCGCGATTTCGCGCTGGCGGGCGAAGACGTCGACCTGGTGGTAGTGGAGCGCGTGCAGCGTCGCGGCGGTTGGCGACGGCACCCATGCGGTGTTCGCGCCCGACTTGGGGTGGCCGATCTTTGCGTCGAGCATCGCCTTCATCAGATCGGGCATCGCCCACATGCCCTTGCCGATCTGCGCCCGGCCGCTGAGCCCGCAGGCAAGCCCGATGCGGACGTTGCGGTCCTCGTAACTCGCGATCCAGTCGCTCGCCTTCATCTCGCCCTTGGGGATCATCGGCCCTGCGCGCATCGAGGTGTGGATTTCGTCGCCCGTGCGGTCGAGGAAGCCGGTGTTGATGAAGACGATCCGGTCGCGGACCGCCTCGATGCACGCGGCGAGGTTCGCGCTGGTGCGGCGTTCCTCGTCCATGACCCCGACCTTGATCGTGTGGCGATCGAGGCCGAGCATATCTTCGACCGCATTGAAGAGCCGATCGGTAAAGCCGCATTCCTCGGGCCCGTGCTGTTTGGGCTTCACGATATAGATGCTGCCCGCGCGGCTGTTCTTGCGGCTGCCCAGATTCTGCAGGTCGTGGAGCGAACAGAGGCTGGTGATCACCGCGTCGCAAAGCCCCTCGGGCGCTTCGGCTCCGTTCGGCAGCTTGATCATCGGCGTCGTCATCAGATGACCGACGTTGCGCACGAACATCACGCTGCGGCCGGGCAGCGTGAACGCCGTGCCGTCGGGCGCGGTCCATTCGCGGTCGGGCTCCATCGCGCGCGTGACCGTCGAGCCGCCCTTGGCGAAACTTTCGGTGAGGTCGCCGCGCATCAGGCCGAGCCAGTTGGTGTAGCCGAGCGTCTTGTCCTCGCCATCGACCGCGGCAACCGAATCTTCAAGGTCGATGATCGTCGTCAGCGCGGCTTCGAGAACGACGTCGGCGATACCCGCGGGATCGGTCTTGCCGATCGCGCTGCCCTGATCGATCACCAGCTCGATGTGGAGGCCGTTGTGCTTGAGCAGGATGCCGCCGGGCTTGCTGCCCGCCCATTGCGACGGATCGGCGAGCGTCAACTGCCCGCCCTGCCAGTCGGCCCAGCTGCCCGAAGCGAGCGGCACCGTATCGTCGAGAAACGCCTTCGCCCGCGCGATCACCGCGGCGCCGCGGTCGGGGTCATAGCCGCCGGGCTTCGCCGGCGGCGCGTCGAGCGCGTCGGTGCCGTAGAAGGCATCATAGAGGCTGCCCCAGCGCGCATTGGCCGCGTTGAGCGCGAAGCGCGCGTTGAGCGCCGGAACCACGAGCTGCGGCCCCGCCATCGTCGCGATCTCGGGGTCGACATCGGCGGTCCCGACCTTGAACGGCGCGGGTTCGGGGACGAGATAGCCGATCTCGCGCAAGAAGGCCTGATAGGCCGCAGCGTCGTGCGTCTGCCCTTCCCGCGCCTGATGCCAGGCGTCGATCCTTGCCTGCAGCTCCTCGCGCTTGGCAAGCAGCGCTGCATTTTCGGGCGCGAATTTGCCGAGCAGATCGGCAAAATCGTTCCAGAATTTCCGCGCGTCGAGCCCGGTGCCGGGCAGCGCTTTGCCTTCGATGAAATCGACCAGACGCGAATCGACGGAAAGGCCGTTGCGGTCGAGGAAGTCAGTCATTCAAGCACCCTTTGGTCAGCGCGAACGCGCCAGTGGACCCGGGGAGGAAAGGGCCGCCGCCCTATGGCGCGATTGTGCGGGGTTGGCAATGGGGGTGCAAAGCCGGGCGCGCACCGCTATGAGCCGCGCCATGATCGCGCGCGAACTCCTGGCGACCGCACCCGTCCCCGGCGGCGAAGACTTGCGCCTGTTCCGGCGCGGCGGCGATTTCACGATCGCGCTCGGCGGCAACGAGCTGATGAGCAGCCGGTTGAGCGGTTCGGAAGTCGCGCTTGCCGAAATGAGCTGCGACCGCCTGCGGAGCGGCGCGGCGCCGCACCTGCTGATCGGTGGCTATGGCATGGGCTTCACCCTGCGCGCCGCGCTCGCCCGTCTCGGCCCGGATGCGCGTATCATCGTTGCCGAACTGGTGCCCGAAATCATCGACTGGGCGCGCGGACCGATGGCCGGGCTGACCGCGGGCGCGCTCGACGACCCGCGCGTCGAATTGCGTATCACCGATGTGTCGGGCGTGATCGGCGGCACGATCCAGTCGTTCGACGCGATATTGCTCGACGTCGACAACGGCCCCGACGGCCTGACGCGCGAGAGTAACGACCGCATCTATTCGATGGCGGGGCTCGACCGCGCGCGGCGCGCGCTGCGACCCGGCGGCATATTGGCGATCTGGTCGGCGCATCCCGACGCGCGCTTCGCGCGGCGGCTGAAAGACGCCGGGTTCGCGGTCGAGGAAGTTCAGGTCCGCGCGCGCAGCAATGGCAAGGGCGCGCACCATGTGATCTGGTTCGCGCGTACGCCCTGACCGACGGCAAAGAAGGGTCGCAAAGCCCCCCGGTGCTGGTTATGGAACGGGCCTGTCCCCCATTTTCGCACGGTGCCGAAACCCATGTCGCGATCGATATTTGCCCTTGCCGCGCTGCTGCTCGCGCTCGCCCTTCCTCGTCTTGCGATGGCCGATGCGCCGAAGGCCCGCGTCGCGATCCTCGGCGTCGACCACAGCGCGCAGCTCGTTGCCGAAAAGGACCAGCCCGGGACGCTCGCCGCGTGGCTCGACATGGTGAGGCCCGGCGCGCTGTGCATCGAGCGTCCGCCCGAACAGGCGTCGCGGCAGGACTTCTACGAATTCACCTACGAGATACAGGGCGTCATCCTGCCCTGGACGGCGAAGAACGCGACCGAGATTTGTCCGATCGACTGGATGCCCCCCGCCGACGACCAGCTGCTCGGCTTCGGGCTCGATCTCGATGCCCCGCTCGAAGTCCGCAAGGCGAACGGCTTTCAGGGCTTCCTGTCCTTTTCCGACCGCAAGATCCTGGACTGGGATTTCTTCGCGGCGGAGGATCCTGCGGTCCTCGCCCCCTTACGCAAATGGGCGAGCGAGCCCGCGCCGCGCGCCGACCGCGACCTGCCGCGCCGCCTCTATCTCTATCGCACCTACATGCAGGCGCAGCGCATCCGCGCGATCGCGCACAAACGGCCGGGCGAAACGGTGGTCGTCGTCGTCGGCTATTTCCACAAGCCCGATATCGAGGCGGTCCTGCAGAACGATCCCGCGATCGAACTCGTTTCGCCCGCGAGCCTGGGGCGGCCCGGCGACGATGCGGTACGCGCGGCGACGACGGCGGAGCACCGCGGCGCGATCCTGTCGTTCAACCTGCTCGGGATGCAGGCGGCGACCGGAATCGTGAACTGGGGCTGGGTCGAGCGCGTACTCGCCGATTTCGCCGGCGCCACGCCTTCGCCCGAAGCGCGGCTGTTCCAGACGCGCCTCGCGCTGCTGACGAACCGTATTTCGCTCGCCGAGGCGGGGCGCCGGTATGCGGTGATCGCCGCCGATCCCGCGGCCGCCCAGCCCTTCACATGGGACGGCGTGAAGGACCGCGGCCGGATCGATTCCTTCTTCGACCCGTTCGGCAACCTCGACGTCCAGCGACGCGCGCGGATCGAACTCGCGCGCACGCTGTTCGCCGAGGGCAAGACGGCGCGCGCCGAGCAGGCGCTGGCGCAGGCAAGCGCGGGGTTGTCGCCGCGCAAGGCGCTCCAGATGGAGGGCTATCCGCCGATGCTGAGGCCCGTCCCGGCGGCAGCGAAGTCGCCCTGACGCCGGATGTCGGGGGTCGCCAAACCCCATTGCGCGCGTCTATAGCCAGCGCATGACTTCGCTCTCGTCAGCCGAAACCTCCACGCTCGAACGCGCGGCCGATGCACCGATGCTCGCGCAGGTCGAACGTTGGGCTGCGATCAACAGCGGCACGGGCAACCTCGCAGGATTGAAGACGGTCGCGGGCGAGCTGGCCGACGCCTTTGCGTCGCTTCCCGGCGAGGTGCGGCTCGTCGCTCCCGTCCCCGTCGAGAGCATCGACGCCGCCGGCACCATCCGGACGACACAGCGCGGCGATCACCTCCACCTTCGCGTCCGCCCCGAGGCGCCGGTGCAGTTGCTGCTGACCGGACATATGGACACGGTGTTCGCGGCCGACCATCCGTTCCAGACGCTGAAGTGGCTCGAACCCGGGGTGCTCAACGGTCCCGGCACCGCCGACATGAAGGCGGGGATTTCGGTGATCCTCGCGGCGCTGAAAGCGCTGGAGGCTTCGCCGCTCGCCTCGCGCATCGGCTATGACGTGATGATCAACAGCGACGAGGAAACGGGCAGCCACGCCTCGGCGGCGCTGATCGCAAGCCTCGCGAAGGGCAAGACCGCCGCGCTCACCTACGAACCCGCGTTGCCCGACGGCGGGCTCGCGGGCGCACGTCCGGGCAGCGGCAATTTCTCGGTGATCGTCCACGGCGTGTCGGCGCACGCCGGCCGCAACCCCGAGGATGGCCGCAACGCGCTGATCGCGGCCGCAGACCTGGCGCTGCGGCTGAACGCGCTGAAATCGCCCGACCTCAAGGTCAATCCGGCGAAGATCGACGGCGGCGGCCCGAACAATGTCGTGCCTGATTCCGCCATCCTGCGCGTCAACATGCGCCCCTCGACCCCCGAGGCCATGGCGGCGGCCGAAGCCGCACTGCGCGACGCGGTGGCTGCGGTATCGCGCGATCACGACGTGCATTGCCATCTGCACGGCAATTTCAACCGGCCGCCCAAACCCCTCGACCCCGCCGCGACGCGATTGTTCGAGCTGGTGCGCGACTGCGGCGCGGCACTCGGCCTGCCACCGATCAGCTGGAAGGCGACCGGCGGCGTCTGCGACGGCAACAATATCGCCGCGTGCGGGGTACCCGTGGTCGATACGATGGGCCCGCGCGGCGGCGCGATCCATTCGTCGGACGAATTTCTGATCGTCGACAGCCTCGCCGAACGCGCGCAGCTGTCGGCGCTGACCATGATGAGAATAGCGGAACGGGGGACGGTGTGAATTATGTGATCCGGGCGGCCAAGCCGGGCGACCTGCAGAGCATCTACGAGATGGCGAAGCTGACGGGCGGCGGCTTCACCAACCTGCCCCCCGACAAGAAGGCGCTGCGCGCCAAGCTGGAACGCGCCGAGGCGGGGTTCCAGTCGGAAAAGGAATATCCCGCCGACGAACTCTATCTGATGGTGCTCGAGGACCTCGACAGCGGCGAGGTACGCGGCACGTGCCAGATCTTCGGGCAGGTCGGCCAGCGCTGGCCCTTCTACAGCTATCGTATCGGCACCGACAGCAAGCATAGCGAGCAATTGGGGCGCACCTTCCACGCCCAGGTGCTGATGCTGAGCAACGACCTCAACGGCGCGAGCGAAGTCGGTGGACTGTTCCTGCAACCCGCGGCACGCGCGGGCGGGCTCGGGTTGCTGCTCGCGCGCTCGCGCTACCTGTTCATCGCACGCCACCGTGCGCGCTTCGGCGACCGCATCCTTGCCGAGTTGCGCGGCGTGATCGACGAGGCCGGCGGCTCGCCCTTCTGGGACGGCGTCGCGGGCAAATTCTTCGGGATGAATTTCCAGGAAGCCGACCAGTTCAACGCCGTCCACGGCAACCAGTTCATCGCCGACCTGATGCCGAAGCACCCCGTCTATATCGCGATGCTGAGCGATCATGCGCGCAGCGTGATCGGCGTCCCCCATCCCACCGGCCGCGCGGCGATGCGGATGCTGGAAAACGAAGGTTTCGCCTTCGAAAACTATGTCGACATCTTCGACGGCGGCCCGACGATGACCGCGCGCACCGATCAGGTCGCGAGCATCCGCGATGCGAAACATGTCGAGGTGGCGGCCATCGCCGAGGGCGGCAGCGATGCCCTGATCGCGACCGGCCGGCTCGGCGACTTCCGCTGCTGCTTCGGAAAAGTCGGCACCGACGGCTCGATCGACACCGAAGCCGCACGCATATTGGGCGTCGGCGTCGGCGACGCGATCAGCTGGATCGGGCGATAAAATGCCCCTCCCCTTCAGGGGAGGGGTTGGGGTGGGGCCCACGGCGTAGCGCAAGGCCGATGCCCCCCACCCGCTGCGACTAGCGAACAAGTTCGCAAGTCTCGCTGCCCTCCCCTGAAGGAGAGGGTGAACAAAGAACGAAAGAAGCGATACCATGCTCACCGAAATCAACTTCGACGGCATCATCGGACCCAGCCATAATTATGCCGGGCTCAGCCGCGGCAATATCGCGTCGTCGAGCCATGCCGGCGACGTGTCGCAGCCGCGCTCCGCGGCGCTCCAGGGCATCGAGAAGATGCGCCACAATATCGCGCTCGGCCTGCCCCAAGGCTTCTTCATGCCGCTCGACCGGCCCGACGCGCCGTGGCTCGAAACGCTCGGCACCTCGCTCGACGCCGCCGAGCCTCACCTGCGCGCGCAGGCTTGGTCGGCCTCGTCGATGTGGGCCGCGAACGCCGCGACCGTTTCGCCCGCGCCGGACAGCGCCGACGGCAAATGCCACCTGACCGTCGCGAACCTCGTAACGATGCCGCACCGCAGCCATGAGTGGCAGGGCACGCTCGCGCAGCTGCGCCTCGCCTTCGCCGATCCGGCCTTCGCCGTGCACGGTCCCGTTCCCGCGCCCTTCGGCGACGAGGGTGCGGCGAACCACATGCGGCTGTGCGACGGGCACGGCGCGGCGGGCGTCGAAATCTTCGTCTATGGCGTCGGTGGCGGGCGCTTCCCGGCACGCCAGCATCTCGACGCGTCGAAGGCGATCGCGCGCAAGCACCGGCTCGATCCGGCGCGCACGCTCTTCATCCGCCAGTCGGACACCGCGATCCAGGGCGGCGCCTTCCACAACGACGTCGTCGCGGTCGCGAACGAGCGCGTGCTCTTCACCCACGAGACCGCATTCGAGGATCGCGAAACGGCGCATGCACAGATCCGCGCCGCCTTCCCTGAGGTCGAGATCGTCGAAGTGCCCGCGGCCGCGGTGAGCCTGCCCGACGCGATCAAATCCTATCTCTTCAACGCCCAGCTCGTCAGCCTGCCCGAAGGCGGCGGCATGGGGCTCGTCCTGCCGACCGAAGCGCGCGAGACGCCGTCGGTATGGAACTGGCTGGAGGAGCATGTCGCCGGCAATGGCCCGATCCGCCGGCTGCTGCCGGTCGATGTCCGCCAGTCGATGGCGAACGGCGGCGGGCCCGCGTGCCTGCGCCTGCGCGTCGTTGCGGAACCCGCGGCAGTCGACCCGCGTTTCATCGCCGATCCGGCGAAACTCGACCGGATCGCAGAGGTCGTCGCGGCGCATTGGCCCGAAGCGATCGCGCCCGGCGACCTCGCATCCCCCACCCTCGTCGGCGATGTCCAGCGTGCGCGATCAGCGCTGCTGGAGGCGTTGGATCTGGGCGAGTTGATTTAGGTCCGGTTTCGACCGGTAGCTGACATCCGGCGCGATCCCCGGCGAAAGCCGGGGCCCGGAGCGTTGGAAAGCCGGCACCGAGTTGTTGCGCCCTGGACCCCGGCTTTCGCCGGGGATCACATAGAGCCGCGCCCAACTTCATCGTCACCCCGGACTTGATCCGGGGTCCATGACGACGGTGCAGCGATGGATCCCGGATCAAGTCCGGGATGACGAAGGGAAAGGAGCGAACGTCCGCTCCCTACCCCCACCCCCCCCAACACCTCTTGCCCTCGCTTGTCGGATTAACTTACAGTTTACCATAAGCCGCCGGTGCCGAATCTCCGATTTGCGCCACTGGCACGGCGCTTGCTTTGGAAATGGTGATGCTGAAAAAAATCGGACGCCTGTTCGTCATCAAGACAAAGTTCGAGGCCTGCCTCATCATCTATGCGCTGGGCGTCGGCGCGATGGCGCGCGGGATGGCGTATGTCGATCATTATCCGGGGATCGGCGGCAAGCTGCTCCTCGTCGCGTGCAGCGGCTCGGTGTTTCTGGCGGGCGCGAAGATCTTCGACTGCTTGCGTTACGAACAGGCCGCGGCCGAGGCGGCGAGGCAGGCTGGTTAACGCAACGGACTTCCGTCGGTCACCAAGCTGTGCCAAGGCTCGTCGCATGAGCAGGATCAGCGGGAACCCGACCCTCAGCACCGAACAAGTCTATGGACTGACGCTGCGCGTCGCGCGCTGGCGCGCCGGCGCGCCCGGCACACCGCTCCTGTTCCTCAACGGCATCGGCGCCGACATCGGCGCGGCGGCGCCGCTGCTCGCGCAGATCCACGGCCGCGAGGTCTGGACGCTCGACATGCCCGGCGTCGGCGGATCGCCCGACGCGCTGCTCCCCTATGGCGCACCGACGATGGCCGCAGTGGTGATGGAGATCGCCGATCGTTTCGGGCAGAAGCAGATCGACCTCGCAGGCTTCAGCTGGGGCGGCGCAATGGCGCAGCAGATCGCGATCCAGTTTCGCGGGCGCGTCCGCCGGCTCGTGCTGATGGCGACCACGCCGACCGTCACCGCGCCGGGGATCGGCTGGGGCGCACTGCTCGACGACGATATGCTCGCGAGCGGGCTCAAGCTCCCGACCGCGACCCCGCTCGGCCTCGCGTATCAGACGATGGCCATGGCCGGCTGGACGAGCGCGGCGATGCTGCCGCAGCTGAAGACCATGCCGGTCCTGATCCTGATGGGCGAACGCGACGGCGTCGTTCCGGCGTGCCACGGACAGGCGATCGCCGATCTGGTCGATGGCGCGATGCTCGAGGTGGTGCCCGGATCGCACCTCTTTCCCTTCACGCATGCCGCCGACATCTCGGCGCGAATCAGCGCGTTTCTGGACCTTCCGGAGGCGGCGCAAGCCGCCGCTTGAGGAAATCGGCGATCGCGGCCGCGGTGGCATCGGGCGCTTCTTCCATCGGCAAATGACCGATCCCGCGCAGCAGCACGACCTCCGACCCCGCGATCCGTTCGTGAAATGTCTGCGCCGCGGTCGGATTGATCAGCCGGTCCTTGTCGCCGAACAGGATCAGCGTCGGCGCCTTGATCTCCCCAACCCGCGCCGCCATCGCAGGTTCGCGGTTCATCCGCGCACGGAGCACCGTGGCTTCGCGATTGCCCGGAAAGCGCAATAGCTCCCAATAGCGGTCGATCATCGCATCGTCGACGATGGCCTGCTTCTCGATCGAACCGCGCAGCGATTCCTCGACGAGCGAGCGTGGCGTGATTTGCGTCGCGAGCCAGCGGCCGAACGGATATTCGAGGACGCGAAAGCCGACGTTCGACGGCGGCCGCTTTTCGCCCTTGCGCAGCGGCATTCCGGCCGCGTCGATCAGCAACAGCGCATCGATTCGTTCGGGCCGCGCCAGCGCGTAGCGCCATGCGACCCAGCCGCCCATCGAATTGCCGCCGAGCGTGAAACGTTCCAGCCCCAGCTTCGCCGCGACGACATCGACCGCCTCCATCATCCCGTCGGCGCTATAGTCGGTGTCCGGCGTGCTGCCCGTCAGTCCGTGCCCAGGCAGGTCGAAGGTGACGATGCGATACGTTCCTCCCAGCCGCTTCACCAATGGCTCCCAGGTGTGAAGGCTGGCGTTCGATCCGTGGATCAGGACGATCGCCGGCCCGTCGCGCCTGCCCTGATCGCGGTAGTGGATGCGCTGACCGGCGGGGCCCGCGACGAAGCTCGACGGCGGGCCGCCATATTTGGCGATCATCGCGTCACGATCGGTATCGGGCGTGCGCAGCGCGATAAAGGCGATCAGGATAGCGAGCAGAATGCCCAGCGGAATGAGCACACGCTTGCGTCGGAACATCGGCCGCCGCGGCGGCAAGGGTTCGAACTCGTCTTCGTCGATCGTCTGCATCACGCCCCCTCCGAGCAGGCAGACCCTAATCCCCCGCCCCGCGCCGTCAATCCATCGCCTTGGCCATACGGGGTCAACTATTGGTGAATGGGACGGCGGAATGTCTCGGGCAGGAACAACAGGCCGACGATGACCGTGATCACCGCGACGATAACGGGATACCAGAGACCATAATAGATGTTACCCGTCGCAGCGACCATCGCAAAGGCCGTCGTCGGCAGGAAACCGCCGAACCAGCCGTTGCCGATATGATAGGGCAGCGACATCGCGGTGTAGCGGATGCGGCTCGGAAAGAGTTCGACGAGCAGCGCCGCGATGGGCCCGTAAACCATCGTCACCAGCAGCACGAGATAGAAGAGGACGCCGACGACGAGCGGCTTGTTCATCGCGGCGGGGTCGGCCTTTGCGGGGTAGCCCGCCGCTGCGGTCGCGTCGCCGAGCTCCTTGCGAAAGGCGTCGATCGATGCGGCGCGGTCTTCCTCGGCCATCCGCCACGGATCGTGCGCGATCAGGATGCGCTTGCCGACCCACACGTCGGTCGGCTGGCCGGTGATACGCGACCGCGTGACGCTGGTATAGCTGACCCCCGCCTTTGCGAGCGCCGATTTGGCGATATCGCAGCCGGTGCTTTCGAACCTGTTCTTGCCGACCGGATCGAACTGGAAGGCACAGGCGCCCGGGTCGGCGGTCACCGTCACCGCCGCATTCGCCTGCGCCTTTGCCATTGCCGGATTGGCAGCACTGGTGAGCAACTGGAACGCCGGGAAATAGGTGAGCGCGGCGAGCGCGCAACCCGCGAGGATGATCGGCTTGCGGCCGATCCGGTCGCTGAGCCAGCCGAAGAGGATGAAGAAGGGGGTGCCGAGCGCGAGCGCGATGGCGATCAATATGTTCGCGGTGGCGCCATCGACCTTCAGCGTCTTTTCGAGAAAGAAGAGTGCGTAGAACTGCCCCGAATACCAGACGACCGCCTGCCCCGCGACCGCACCGAACAGCGCGACGATCACCCATTTGAGGTTCGCCCAGCGTCCGAAAGCCTCGGTCAGCGGCGCTTTGGAGGTCGTGCCCTCTTCTTTCATCTGCTTGAAGACCGGGCTTTCCTCGAGTTGCAGGCGGATCCAGAGCGATACGCCGAGGAGGATGATCGAGATCAGGAACGGCAGGCGCCAGCCCCAATCGGCGAACGCTTCCTCGCCGAGCGCCGAACGCGTCGAGATGACGACGAGCAAGGCTGCGAACAGGCCGAGCGTCGCGGTCGTCTGGATGAAACTGGTGAAAAGCCCGCGCTTTCCCTCGGGCGCATGTTCGGCGACGTAGGTCGCGGCCCCGCCATATTCGCCGCCGAGCGCAAGGCCCTGGAGCAGGCGCAGCCCGATCAGCATCGCGGGCGCCGCGACCCCGATCGAGGCATAGCTCGGGAGCACGCCGACGAGGAAGGTCGACAGGCCCATCAGCCCCATCGTGACGAGAAAAGTGTTCTTGCGCCCGACAAGATCGCCGATGCGCCCGAAGACGAGCGCGCCGAACGGCCTTACCGCAAAGCCCGCCGCGAAAGCTGCGAGCGCGAAAATGAAGCCGGTGGTCTCGTTGACGCCTGAAAAGAATTGCGCCGATATGATCGTCGCGAGCAGGCCGTAGAGATAGAAGTCATACCACTCGAAGATCGTGCCGAGCGACGAGGCAAGGATGACCTTGCGCTCGCTCTGCCCACTGTCGACCGGTGCTGTGGCAACTTGGTCGGTCATTCTCTTCCCCCGTTTGCCCTGAGCCTGTCGAAGCCTGCCCTGAGCGACTGACAAGTCAGTCGAAGGGGGCCGTTCTCTCTTTTAGCCGATGCTAAGGAAAGGACGGTGCTTCGACAAGCTCAGCACAAACGGAAAAAGAGGGAAGCGCTGGATTTTAGCCGACGCGCTTCACTGCGCCCTTGTGTGCGCCGACCTTGCCGCGGTGCGGGCGGAAGCGGCGCTTGCGCTGCGGCTGGCCATCGGCGGCACTGGCATTGTCGCGGCGCGGACCGCGATCGCCGCGCGGCTGCTGGCCACCGCGATTGCCTTCGCCCCGCCCGGCGAGCGCTTCCTCGCGCTGGCGCTGCGGATTGCGCCCCTTGCTGCCGGTATCGCGCGGCGGCTGGACCGGCTTCGGCAAGTTGCGCACCATTTCGCTGAAATTCTCGGGCAGCGGCATCGGTTCCGATTTTGTACGCGTCACGCGTTCGATGTCGCGCATATAGGGACGCTCGTCAGGCGCGATGAAGCTGATCGCAACGCCCTCGGCGCCGGCGCGCGCGGTGCGGCCGATGCGGTGGACATATTGTTCGGGAACGTTCGGGATCTCGAAGTTGATGACATGGCTGACGCCCGACACGTCGATGCCACGCGCGGCGATGTCGGTCGCGACGAGCAGCTTGATCTCGCCCGAGCGGAAGGCCTGCAGCGCGTGGGTGCGCTGCGACTGGCTCTTGTTGCCATGGATCGCCATCGCCTTGATCTTCGCGCCGGCCAGATGGCGCACGACGCGGTCGGCGCCATGCTTGGTGCGGGTGAAGATCAGCGCCCGGTCGATAGTCTCGCGGTTCACGACCGCGGTCAGCAGCGCCTGCTTTTCCTTCTGTTCGACAAAGGTCGCGAACTGGCGGATCTTTTCGGCGGTCGTCGCCTGCGGGGCGACCGACACGGTGACGGGATCTTCGAGGAACTGCTCGGCGAGGTGCGCGATTTCCTTCGGCATCGTCGCCGAGAAGAACAGGTTCTGGCGACGCGACGGCAGCAGCTTGGCGATGCGACGCAGCGAGTGGATGAAGCCCATGTCCATCATCTGGTCGGCTTCGTCGAGGACGAAGATTTCGACGTCGTCGAGGCGAAGCGCGCGCTGATCGACCAGGTCGAGCAGGCGCCCCGGGGTCGCGACGAGGATGTCGACGCCGCGCGAAAGGTCGCGGATCTGCTTGTTGATCGGCACGCCGCCGAAGACCGTCGTCACCGACAGCTTGGTAAAGCGGCCATAATCGCGGCAGCTCTGCGCGATCTGCGCGGCCAGTTCGCGCGTCGGCGCGAGCACGAGCATCCGGCAACCGCGCGGGGTCGCCTGGTGCGGATAGGTCAGCAGGTGGTGGATCGACGGCAGCGAGAAACCGGCGGTCTTGCCGGTGCCCGTCTGCGCGATACCGCACAGGTCACGGCCCTTCATCAGCGGCGGGATCGCCTGCATCTGGATCGGGGTCGGGACCGTATAATCCTTGGCGGCAAGCGCACGATTGATGTCGGCGTGCAGGCCAAAGTCGTTGAAAGTCGTCATAAAATACTCACATAGGGCGACGCGCAAGCGCATCCGTTCGCATCGAACGGACGGCGCACGGCCGCGGGTTCGAAACGACCCGCGTGAAAGGGTGCCTCTGGGGACAAAGCGCTGGTCCGGCTCGTCCCGCGCCTGTCTTGGGCGGGAAAATCACGCTGCCGGTGGTTACGGCGGATCGGTCCGCCATGCTGCGCTGCACAATATATGGCATGCATTGCGCAAAATTGCAAGATCATTGCTTGCCTACCTATTCCCGTTCGCCCTGAGCTTGTCGAAGGGCCGTTCTTTCTTCATGAAATGGGGAAGAGAAGACCTGTGCTTCGACAACCCCGGATCAAGTCCGGGGACGAACGGATGAGGGGTAGTGCTTTGGCCGAAAAGATCATCGTCATCGACGAGGGAACCACCTCGACCCGCACGATGCTTTTCGCCGCCGACGGCACCCCGCTCGGCAGCGCCCAGCGCGAGTTCCAGCAGCATTATCCCGGCCCCGGCCTCGTCGAGCACGACGCGGCCGAAATCTGGGACGCCACCCTCGCCTGCACGCGCGAGATGATCGCGCAGGCCGGCGGTGCGAGCGCCGTCGCCTCGATCGGGATCACCAACCAGCGCGAGACCGTCGTCTTCTGGGATCGCGCGACCGGCGCGCCGCTGGCGCCCGCGATCGTGTGGCAGGACCGGCGCTCGGCGGCCGACTGCGCCGCGCTGAAGGAAGCGGGCCATGAAGCCATGGCGCAGGCGAGAAGCGGCCTGCTGCTCGACCCCTATTTCTCGGGCACCAAGATCGGCTGGGCGCTGAAACACTGGCCGCAGCTCAAGGAAGCCGGCGACCGGCTCGCGGTCGGGACGGTCGAATCCTATCTCGTCTATCGCCTGACCGGCGGCGTCCACGTCACCGACGCCAGCAACGCTTCGCGCACGCTGCTGATGGACATCAACGGCAACGGCGGCTGGGACGGCGAGCTTTGCGACCTGCTCGGCGTGCCGATGGGCCTGCTTCCCGAGATCACCGGCTGCACGACGACCGTGGGCAGCACCGATCCCGCGCTGTTCGGCGGCGCGATCCCGATCTGCGGCATGGCGGGCGACCAGCAGGCGGCGACGATCGGACAGGCCTGCCTGTCGCCCGGCCAGACCAAGGCGACCTTCGGCACCGGCGCCTTCATCCTGTCGGCGAGCGGTACTGTGCGGCCGGTGTCGAACAATCGCCTGCTCGCGACCGTGCTGGTGCAGGAAGGCGACGTCCGCAGCTACGCACTCGAAGGATCGGTGTTCGTCGCCGGAAGCCTGATCAAATGGCTGCGCGACGGGCTCGGCCTGCTCGCCAGCGCAAGCGAAAGCGAGGGTCTCGCGCGGTCGGTCGCCGACAATGGCGGCGTCTATCTGGTCCCTGCGTTGTCGGGCCTCGGCGCTCCGCACTGGCGGCCCGACGCGCTCGCGGCGCTGTCGGGCCTCAGCTTCGCGACGAGCAAGGCGCATGTCGCGCGTGCGGCATTGGAGGCACAGGCCTATCAGGCCTATGATCTGAAATCCGCCTTCGCCGCCGACGGGGTCGACTGGGCCGAAGTCCGCATCGACGGCGGGATGGCCGCGAACGACTGGATGGCGCAGGATCTGGCCGACATGCTCGACATCAGCGTCGAGCGGCCCGATTTCGTCGAGAGCACCGCGCTCGGCGCCGCGATGCTCGCCGCCACCGGCGCCGGCCTCTACCCCGACCTTGCGAGCGCCGCCGCCGCGATGCGCGGCACCGCGACGCGCTTCACGCCCGCGCTCGATGCCGAGAAACGCAAAACGCGCCTTGCCGGCTGGCAAAGCGCGCTTGCAAAAGTCCTCGGATGAGGAAGCGAATCAACGCTTGAGGGTGAGGCCACCGAAGCGCTTGTTGAACTTCGCAACCTGGCCGCCCGCATCGAGCATACGGCCCGTGCCGCCGGTCCATGCCGGGTGCGCCGTCGGGTCGATTTCGAGCGTCATCACGTCGCCCTCTTTGCCCCAGGTCGAGCGCGTCTGATATTCGGTGCCATCGGTCATCTTGACCGTGATCATGTGATAATCGGGGTGCGTGTCTTTTTTCATGTCTTTTGGCTCCTGTGCCACTGGTTACCGACCAGCGGCTGAGTCGATGCTGTCCCCGTCACGGGGCCCGCGAAGCGGCTGCCCCTAACGGCGAATGGCGGAAATTGCAACACCTTCACCAAATGCATCGTCATCCCGGCGGAGGCCGGGATCTCATCGGCGCGTCATGAGGTAATGGCGGGATCCCGGCCTTCGCCGGGATGACAAACGATACCGGCTCAGTCGCTCGGCGGATCGGCGATCATCGCGGTGAACTGGCATTCGGTCGCCAGCTGGTCGCCCAGCATCGCCCGCCCTTCGAACTTGCAGATATTGCGCTTCGCCTGAAGGATGGTGACGTGCAGGTCGAGCAGATGCCCGGGTTCCACGGGCTTGCGGAATTTCACCCCGTCGATGCCCATGAAATAGACGAGCTTGCCCGACCCCGCGAGGCCCAGCGATTCGATCGCCAGTACCCCGCCCGCCTGCGCCAGCGCCTCGACGATGAGGACGCCGGGCATGATCGGCCGGCCGGGGAAATGTCCCTGGAAAAAGGGCTCGTTCATCGTCACCGCCTTGACCGCGTGGATCGAGGTGTCCTTCACCATCGATTCCACCCGGTCGACGAGCAGCATCGGATACCGATGCGGGAGCAGGCTCAGGATCCGACGGATATCCATCGGACCCAGAGCCTCGGTCCCGTTTTCCCCTTCGGCCATGCGCTTAGCGAGTGGTCGGCGCGCTGCCGGTCGGAGCCGGCGCGGCGGGCGTCGCCGGACGTGCGCCCGGCTGCGCGGCGCGGGCCGCATCCATCAGCTGCTGGTTGCGCTGCTGGACCAGCTGCCCCGGCTGATAGCCGGCAGGCACCGCGATCGAGACCGTCGGCAGAATGCGGTTGAGCTCGGTGACGACCGCGTCGGTGATGTCGACATTGTTCTCGCGCGCGAGCACGGCGTCGGGGTTCAACAGCAGGTCGACCTTCTTCGCGGTCATCGCGGCCTTGATCGCCTCGTTCATGCGAACGCTGATCTGGTCCTCGACATAGGCGATCGCGAGCTCGACCGGCGCGCCGATCTGCGAGATTTCGACGTTCGCGGCTTGGCGCTTGTCCTGCACCGCCTTCGCCGCTGCCTGGAGCGCGGCCTGGTTCTGCGGAGTCTTCTTCGCCTCTTCGTTATACTTGGCGATCAGGACGTTCATTTCGGCCTGCAGCGTCTGGCCGCGCGTGTTCTGCTGGTCGATCTGCGCCTTGTACGTCGTTTCGATCTGCTGCGACGCGACCGTGAAGGCGTTCGAACGCGCGGCGGCGACGCGGACGTCGGCGACGGCGGTGGCGCGCGCCTGCGCAAGGGCCGGAGCCGACAGAATGGGCGACGCCGACAGCGCGGCGATGGCAAGCGCCGAAGCGGCAAGGATTTTCTTCATTAGAATTGGGTTCCTACGTTGAATGAGAAGCGTTTGGTATCATCGCCCTCTTCTTTGCGAAGGGCGTAAGCGAAGTCGATCCGGAAGGGACCGAAAGGCGAATTCCAGTTCACACCGGCACCGATCGACACGCGCGGTTTCCACGTGTCGCCGAAGAAGCGTTCCTCGAACGGCGCGAGCGGCGTGAAGCCGGTCGGACAGGTCGTATATTGCCCCGTCGCGGTCGTGCTGCCGTCGGGGTTCGTCGTGAGCGTCTGCGTCGCGAACTGCTGCGTTCCCGTGGTCGCGTTGCGGCACAGATATTTGGTGAGGTTGTCCGCGGGGTCGCGGAAGTTGGCGAGCGTCGTCAGCGTCGGGCGGCGAACGCCGAACACCGAACCGACGTCGACGAATACCGACGGACGCAGGCCCAGCTCCTTTGCGCCCGTACCGAGCGGAATGTCGACCTCGAGCCGGCCCTGATAATAAGCGCGGCCGCCGAGCGCGTCGTCGATCTGGCCGTTGCCGTTCGTGGTATCGGTATTGAGGATCGGGTTCGCCGGATCGGTGAGGTCGACGTCGGCATAGCGGATCACGCGCGGACCGACGCCGCGAATGTCGAAGCCGCGCATCTGCGGCTCGCCGAGGAAGAAGCGGTCGGTCAGGCGGACCTTGTCGCTCGTCGGGGTCGGGCGGCTGCCGAACGGATAGATATACCCGCCCTCGGCCGAGATGTTCAGGATGAACCGGCTGCCGAGGTTGAAGTGCTTCGATGCCGCGGCGCGGGTGCGGGCATATTTGACGCTGCCGCCGAGGCCCGCGAAATCCTGGCTGAACGAGAAGGACTGGCCGCGCGTCGGACGCAGGCGGTTGTCGCGGTCGTCATAGGCGAAGGTGTATCCGACGAGCGACGTCGTGCGCTTGCCGATCGCGTCGCAGAGATAGCGCCCGGCGATCAGCGGGTCGCACTGGTCGCCGAAATAATAGAGCGACTTGTCGAGCGTCACATCGTCGTAGTTGAGGCTGTAGCGGCCGAACACCGACATGAACTCGGTCAGCGGAACGCCGACGTTGACCTGGAAACCCGTCGTGACCTGCTGGAAGGTCGTACGGCGGTCGTTGTCGATGAAGTTGAACGAGTTCAAATCGCGGCGATAGACGCTGCCGCCGATCGAGATGTTGCGGTCGAACAGATAGGGTTCGGTAAAGCCGAGCTCGATCGACTTCGAATAGCTCGAATAGTTGACCGATGCCTGGAGCTGCTGGCCGAGGCCGCGGAAGTTGCGCTGGCGGACCGAGGCCTGGAGCAGGAAATTCTCGATCGACGAAAAGCCCGCCGACAGCGACAGCTCGCCGGTCGGCTTTTCCTCGACATTGGTTTCGAGGACGATGCGGTCGGGCGTCGAACCTTCCTTGCGCTCGATCTCCAGATTCTCCTGGAAATAGCCGAGGCTGTTGATGCGGTTCTCGGTGCGCTTGACGCCGAAGCTGTTGAACGCGTCGCCTTCGTTCAGGCGGAATTCGCGGCGCACGACCTTGTCGTGGGTCAGCGTGTTGCCGTTGACGTCGATCCGTTCGACATAGGTACGCGGGCTCTCGCCGACGTTGAAGGTGATCGACATCGTCCGCGTTTCGGGATCACGGCGGAATTCGGGATTGATGTCGGCGAACGCGTAGCCGAACAGACCCGCGGTCTCGCTGAGGCTCTCGACCGTATCCTCGACCAGCTTGGCGTCGTACCAGTCGTCCTTCTTCATCGGCAGCAACTTCTGCAGCATTTCGGGCTGGAAGTCGCGCAGCTCGCTCTTCACGTTGATGTCGCCGAACTTGTAGCGTTCGCCTTCCTCGACGACATAGGTGATGATGAAGTCCTGCTTGTTGCTCGTCAGCTCGGCGACCGCAGAGATGACGCGGAAGTCCGCATAGCCGTTCTGCAGATAGAAGAGGCGCAGCTTCTGCTGGTCATAGGCGAGGCGGTCGGGATCGTAGCTGGTGTTCGACGACAGGATCGTCAGCAGGCTCGACTGTTTCGTCGCCATCTCTTCCTTGAGATCGCCGTCGCTGAACTTCTCGTTGCCGATGATGTTGATCTGGCGGACCTTCGACTTCGGCCCCTCGTTGATTTCGAACACGACGTCGACGCGGTTCTGGTCGAGCGACACCATCTTCGGCTCGACGGTCGCGGCGAAACGGCCCTGGCGCTTGTAGAGTTCGATGATGCGCGCGACGTCGGCGCGGACCTTCGAACGCGTGAAGATCTGCCGCGGCGCGAGCTTGATTTCGGGACGGATCTTGTCTTCCTTCAGGCGCTTGTTGCCTTCCAGGATGACGCGGTTGATCACCGGGTTTTCGGTGACCTGGATCGTCAACGCACCATTGTCGTCGTTGATCTGGTAATCCTTGAACAATTCGGTCGCGGCAAGGTCCTTGAGCGCCTGGTCGAGCACCGCGCGATTATAGCTCTGCCCGATGCGAAGGCGGAGGTACGACAGGATCGTTTGCGCCTCGAGGCGCTGGTTGCCGACGACGGTGATCGAGCGGATCGTCGAGGCGGTCGGCGCCGCTTCCGTCGCGGGCGCGGGGACGGTGGGAGCGGTGGCGGGCGGCTGCGCGGTTTGCGCCTGGACCGACGCTACGGGCCAGGCCAGCATCGTCCCTGCCATAAGCAATGCCGATCGCTGGGTCCGACCCATGAATTTCTGTGAAGCCACGCTGTTCATCCCGCAAAAATAACTCAAAAGCGACCAACCCGCTTCCCCGCGGGTTGGCGCGCACTCCTGCACCAGTCCGCCTATCCAATCAAGCGCGCGATCCGGTCCCAAAGGCCGAATGAGCCCAAATCATTGAAAGTCACGACCAGCATCAACGTCACGACCGCGGCAAAGCCGAATCTGAAGGCCCATTCCTGCGCCTGCGGCGGTGCCGGGCGCCGCCGGATCGCTTCATAGGCGTAGAAGAGCAGATGGCCGCCATCGAGCATGGGCAATGGCAACAGGTTGATGAACCCCAGATTGATGGAAATCAGCGCCGCAAGGAAGATCAGCGCCTCGGGCCCGATGCTCGCCGCCTCGCCCGAAACCTTTGCGATCTTGAGCGGCCCGCTCAGATCCTTCACCGACCGGTTGCCCGTGAGCAACTGGCCGAGCACTTCGCCGGTCTGCCGGATGATCTGTCCGGTCTGCTTGATCGCGACCAGCGGCGCCTGGACGAGCGGTACGCGCTCATAGACGACCTTGCCCGGCTGGATACCGATGATCGCGCGCTCGACCTCGTTCCCGAACTGGTCCTTCTCCTTGAGCAGCCGCGGCGTCAAGCGCACCGTCCGCTCGGCGCCGCCGCGCGCGATGCGCACGTCCATCGCCTCGCCCGGCCGGTGCGCGACCGACATCGGGATGTCCATGAAGACCTCGACCGGCCGCCCGTCGATCGACAGGATGCGGTCGCCGCTCTGCAGCCCCGCCGCTTCCGCGGCCGACCCCGCCATCACCTTGCCGGCGACCGGCGGGCTGGTGGGCGTGCCGACGAAACCCGCGAAGCCGGCGAGGATCAGGATCGCGAACAAAAAGTTGGTCACCGGCCCCGCTGCGACGATCAGCGCGCGCTTCCACACCGGTTGCGCCGGAAAGGTGTGCGAACGCTCCTCGGCGGGGAGCGATTGCCATTCGGCGTCGGGCTGGCTCACCGCGTCGCGATCGCCCGCGAACTGGACGTAGCCGCCGAGCGGCAGCCAGCCGATCTTCCACTCGGTGCCGCGCTTGTCGGTCCAGCCCAGGACCTTGCGCCCGAACCCGATCGAAAAGGTATCGGCCTTCACCCCGCACCAGCGGCCGACGATATAATGGCCGTATTCGTGAACGAAGACGAGCGGCCCCAGGACGAGCAGGAAGCCGACGAAATAGAGCCAGGGCGGCACATTATGCATGTTCGAATTGATCCACCAGATGCTGCGCAGCCGCGCGCGATGCGGCATCGACGCTGAATATGTCCTGAAGCGAGCCCGGCACGGCCGGCGCCGCGGCGTCGAGTACCCCGCGAACCGTATCGACGATCGCCGGGAACGGGATCCGTCCGGCGAGGAAGGCGGCGACGGCCACCTCGTTCGCCGCATTGAGCTGCGCGGGACGCGCGCCGCCCTCGGCAATCGCGGCGCGGCAGAGCGCGGTCGCGGGAAAACGCACCTCGTCGGGCGCCTCGAAGTCCAGCCGCGCGATGCGCGCGAGGTCGAGCGGCGCGCATGGGGTCGCCATCCGCTGCGGCCACGCGAGCGCCGACGCGATCGGAATGCGCATATCGGGCGAGCCGAGCTGCGCCAGCGTCGAGCAGTCGACATATTCGACGAGGCTGTGGATCACCGACTGCGGATGGACGAGAATCTCGATACGGTCGAGCCCGACGGGAAACAGATGATGCGCCTCGATCAGTTCGAGGCCCTTGTTCATCATCGTCGCACTGTCGACGCTGATCTTCGCGCCCATCGACCAGTTCGGGTGCGCGACCGCCTGCGCCGGGGTGACGCGCGCCATGTCCGCGGCGCTCATCGTACGGAACGGTCCGCCGCTCGCGGTCAGGATGATGCGGCGCACCTGATCGATCCGCCCGCCCGCAAGGCACTGAAAGATCGCATTATGCTCGCTGTCGACCGGCAGGATCGTCGCGCCCGACCTGCCCGCGGCCGCGGTCATCAGCTCGCCCGAGGACACCAGCGCCTCCTTGTTGGCGAGCGCGACGTCGGTTCCGGCATCGAGGGCCGCCATCGTCGGCGCGAGCCCGGCCGTGCCGACGATCGCCGCCATCACCAGATCGGTCGGCCGCTGCGCCGCTTCGACGAGCGCGGCCGCGCCGGCGGCGGTTTCGATTCCGGTACCGGCGAGCGCATCCTTCAGCGCACCGTGACAGCTTTCATCGGCGACGACCGCCAGTTCGGGGCGAAATTCCCTCGCGAGCTTCGCCAGCTCCGCGACGTCGCAATTCGCGGTCAGCACGCCGACGTGCCACGCTTCGCCGTCGCGGCGGACGAGATCGAGCGTCGATTGCCCGACCGATCCCGTGGCCCCGAACAGCGAGAGGCGGCGCGTCATTTCAGCCCCTGATCGCGATCTGGCCGGCAAACGCCAGCGCGCCGAGAATCAGCGCGACGGGCAACAGTCCGTCGACGCGGTCGAAAAGCCCGCCATGGCCGGGAATCAGCTTGCCCGAGTCCTTGACGCCCGCGCGGCGCTTCATCCAGCTTTCGCCGAGGTCGCCGAGTTGCGCGATCAGGCCCATGACCAGGCCGATCCAGAGCGGGACACCGGCGATGCCACCGCGGTCGGCGATCGTCGATCCGGCAACGAGCGCCGCGACCATTCCCCCGACGAGCCCCGACCAGGTCTTCGACGGGCTGATCTTCGGCGCGAGGCGTGCGCCGCCGAAGGCGCGGCCGGCGAAATAGGCGCCGATGTCGGTCGCCCACACCATCGCGAATACCCAGAGCGCTGCGGTCATGCCCAGATGGTCGCGGATGAACCAGAGCCCGGCCATCGCGCCGAGAATCGCGATCGGACCCAGGACATTGAGCGCCAGCTTCGGTCCGCCGCCCAAGGTCATGGCGCGGACGAGCGCGAGCCATTCGACGACGACGAGCGCGCCGCCGACGAGCAGCAACAGGCCGAAGGCGATCCCCCCGAACCACAGCGCGGTGCCCGCGATCGCGAACAGCACGATCGCCGAGCCGACGCGTGTCCAGAGGTCAGACTTGCCCGCTGCCATAATTCAAAGTCCCCCGTAACGGCGCTCGCGCCGTGCAAAATGATCGAGCGCCGCCTGCAGATCGGCGGGTCCGAAGTCGGGCCACAGCTTGTCGGTGAAATAGAGCTCGGCATAGGCCGACTGCCACAGCAGGAAGTTCGACAGCCGCACTTCGCCCGAGGTGCGGATGAGCAGGTCGAGCGGCGGCATGTCGGCGGTATCGAGATGCGCCTCGATCGCCTCTGCCGTGATGTCGCCCGCCGCTGCGGCAGCGGTTGCCGCACGGACGATCTCGTCCTGCGCGCCATAGTTCAGCGCGACGGCCAGCGTCGTCCGCGTGTTGCCCGCGGTGCGGTCGAGCGCCTTTTCGATCAGTTCGACGACGTCGGGCGCGAGCGCGCGCCAGTTGCCGATGATCTTGAGCCGCACGTCGTTCGCGGCAAATTCTTCGAGGTCGCTGAGGATGAAGCGCTTCATCAGCCCCATCAAATCGCTGACCTCTTCCTCGGGGCGTTTCCAGTTTTCGGAGCTGAAGGCATAGAGCGTCATCGCCTCGATGCCGAGGTCGCCGGCGGCGCGGACGATCGTGCGCACCGCCTCGACCCCGGCCTTGTGGCCGGCGACGCGCGGCAGGAAGCGCTTCTTCGCCCAGCGGCCGTTGCCATCCATGATGATGGCGACGTGGCGGGCACCGTGGTGAGTTTCAGACACCGGAGAAACCTAGAATTCCGTTCGCCCTGAGCCTGTCGAAGGGCCGTTCTTTCCTCTTGAAGAAAAGGACGGGGCTTCGACAAGCTCAGCCCGAACGGCTGAGGGGTGAGCCCGAAAAAGCACTAGCCCAGGATTTCCTTTTCCTTGGCGGTCGCCGCGGCGTCGATTTCGGCGATCGTGCTGTCGGTCAGCTTCTGGACGTCGGTTTCCGACCGCTTGCGATCGTCCTCGCTGATTTCCTTCTTGTTCTCGTCGGTCTTGAGATTGTCCATGCCGTCGCGGCGGACGTTGCGGACGGCGACGCGCGCCTTTTCGGCGTACTGGCCGGCGAGCTTCGACAGCTCCTTGCGGCGCTCCTGCGTCATCTCGGGGATCGGCAGGCGCAGCGTCTGCCCGTCGACGATCGGGTTGAGGCCGAGCCCCGCCGAGCGGATCGCCTTGTCGACCGGGCCGACGTTCGACTTGTCCCACACCTGCACCGACAGCATGCGCGGTTCGGGCGCGCTGACCGAGGCGACCTGGTTGAGCGGCATGTGGCTGCCATAGACTTCGACCGTCACCGGATCGAGCAGCGCGGTGTGCGCGCGGCCGGTGCGCAGGCCCGCAAGGTCGCTCTTCAGCGATTCGACCGCGCCGTGCATGCGGCGCTCGAGGTCGGCCTTGTCATATTTCGCCATCAGTCTTTCCTCTCTTGATCTCGTCAATCGTCACTGCGGACGGTCGTGGCAACGCCCTCGCCGCCCAGCACGCGCGCCAGATTGCCGGCTTCACGAATGTTGAAAACGACGATCGGGATATTGTTGTCGCGGCAGAGCGCCACCGCACTCGCGTCCATAACCTTCAGATTGTCGGCGAGCACCCGGTCATAGCTCAGCGTGTCGTAGCGCACCGCGCTCGGATCCTTCTTGGGATCGGCGTTGTACACGCCATCGACGCTGGTGCCCTTCAGGAGCGCGTCGCACTTCATCTCGGCGGCGCGCAGCGCGGCGCCGCTGTCGGTGGTGAAGTACGGCGCGCCGACGCCCGCGGCGAAGATCACGACGCGGCCCTTTTCCAGGTGGCGCTCGGCACGGCGGCGGATCACCGGCTCGCACACCTTGTCCATCTCGATCGCCGACTGGACGCGCGTCTGGACGCCGAGCTGCTCGAGCGCATTCTGCATCGCCAGCGCGTTCATCACGGTGGCGAGCATGCCCATATAGTCGGCCTGCGCGCGGTCCATGCCCTTCGCCGCGCCCGCCATGCCGCGAAAGATATTGCCGCCGCCGATGACGAGGCAGATTTCAAGGCCCCGGTCCTTCGCTTCCTTGACCTCGGCCGCCATGCTCGCGACCGTTTCGGGATCGATGCCGAAGGGGGTCGAGCCCATCAGCGCCTCTCCCGACAGTTTGAGCAGGATGCGTTTCATGCCGGGCAATGCCATGTGCGGAGGGACCCTTATAATTCTTCGAATATGCGAATGGCGCGCACCCTAGAGAGAGTGCGCGCCATTGCCAAGCGGACTACCGCGCCGAAACGCAGCAATCCGGTTCTTCTTTTCAGACGCCGGCGGCCGCCGCGACTTCCGCCGCGAAGTCGCTTTCTTCCTTCTCGATGCCCTCACCGAGCTGGAAGCGGACGAAGCCCTTGAGCGTGATCGTCGCGCCGACATCCTTGCCGGCGGCGGCGACGACTTCGGCGACCGGGGTCTTGCCGTCGATCACGAACAGCTGCGACAGCAGCGCGTTTTCCTTGCGGAACTTCGCGATCGAACCGTCGACCATCTTCGAGACGATGTCGGCGGGCTTGCCCGACTGCGCGGCCTTTTCCTCGGCGATCGCGCGTTCACGCGCGACCAGGTCGGCGTCGAGGTCGTCGCCGTTGAGCGCGAGCGGGAAAGCCGCGGCGACGTGCATCGCAAGCTGCTTGCCCAGCGGTTCGAGAACGTCGGCGCCCGCGGTCGATTCGAGCGCGATCAGCACGCCGATCTTGCCCATGCCGGGTGCGGCGGCGTTGTGGACATAGCCGGTCACGACGCCCGAGTTCACCGACAGGATCGCGGCGCGGCGCAGCGACTGGTTTTCACCGATCGTCGCGATGTTGCTAGTCAGCTTCTCGGCGACGGTGCCGCCGGTCGGATAGGCCGCAGCGCCGAGCGCTTCGATGTCGGTGATGTTGTTCGCGAGTGCGACCTGCGTCACGTCGCGGACGAAGTCCTGGAACTGCTCGTTCTTGCCGACGAAGTCGGTTTCGCTGTTCACTTCGACCAGCGCGCCCTTGGTGCCGTCGGTGGCAAAGCCGACGAGACCTTCGGCGGCGACGCGGCCGGCCTTCTTGGCGGCGGCGGCGAGGCCCTTGGTGCGCAGCCAGTCGATCGACGCTTCGATGTCGCCGCCGTTTTCGGCAAGCGCCTTCTTGCAGTCCATCATGCCCGCGCCGGTGCGGTCGCGCAGTTCCTTGACGAGAGCGGCCGTAATCTCAGCCATGGGATATTCCTTTCCAAAAGGGCAGGCCCGTTTCGGCCCGCGGGACGCCCGCGCGCATGGCGGGGCGATAAGTCAAACGGATGACAGGGACGGCGCGAGCATGTTGCCGCGCCGCCCCGTCACCAACAGAGCGGATTAGGCGTCGCTCTGACGTTCGGTTTCGGCAGCGGCTTCGGCCGGGACCTGTTCGTCCTCGGTCACCGGGGCAGCCGCTTCTTCGAGGACCGGCTCGGCGGTCGGCTCGACGGCCGCGCCCAGGTCTTCGCCGCGGTTCGCGCGGGCCTGCTGGCCGCCACGGGTCGCCGCCTGGGCCACCGCGTCGCAATAGAGGCGGATGGCGCGCGCGGCGTCATCGTTCGCCGGGACCGGGAACGCGATGCCGTCGGGCGAGACGTTCGAGTCGAGGATCGCGACGACCGGGATGCCAAGAACGTTGGCTTCCTTGATCGCCAGCTCTTCCTTGTTCGCGTCGATCACGAACATCACGTCGGGAATGCCGCCCATGTCGCGGATGCCGCCCAGGCTGAGTTCCAGCTTGTCGCGTTCGCGCGTCTTGTTGAGCACTTCCTTCTTGGTGAGGCCCGAGGTATCGCCCGAGAGCTGCTCTTCGAGCGCCTTGAGGCGCTTGATCGAGTTCGAGATCGTCTTCCAGTTGGTGAGCATGCCGCCCAGCCAGCGGTGATTGACGAAGTGCTGACCCGAAGCGCGGGCCGCATCGGCGATCGGGCCCTGCGCCTGGCGCTTGGTGCCGACGAACAGCACCTTGCCGCCGGCGGCCGAGGTCGAGGCGATGAAGTCCAGCGCGCGCGCGAAGAGCGGCACGGTCTGCGACAGGTCGAGGATGTGGATGCCGTTGCGCGCGCCGAAGATATACGGCTTCATGCGCGGGTTCCAACGGTGGGTCTGGTGGCCGAAGTGGGCGCCAGCTTCGATAAGATTCTGCATCGTGACGACAGGTGCCGCCATAGTCTTTCTCCTTCCGGTTAGTCCTCTGAAAGGCAAGAACCGAGCTATCCGCTGAGGGAATATCCCGGCACCGGTATGTGCGCCTTCCATGTGGAATGGGCGGGCCGTTAGCGATGTTGACGCAGAAACGCAAGCGGGAAGCGGTTCGAATGTTGCACCGAACGCGGGTCGAGCGCGAAGGCTTATGGGCGCTCTGGGCCTCCGCCTTCGCGGGGATGACGCGGAGAGAGGTATATCGTTTCACCGCGCATGCGGTCATTACCGGCCCATCGGAAGCGACGACGGCTTTCGATCTGAAGCGGACCGTCCTTTCATCCTCATCCCGGACTTGATCCGGGATCCACGACGACGGCGCAGCTATGGATCCCGGATCAAGTCCGGGATGACGAGGTGGGACAGATCGCCGTCAAATATCCACTCCAAAGGCCGGCGCCAAAAAGGTCTTTCCTACAATATCCGACTATGCCAGCGTCGTTCCCGGCTCTTCCGCTCGGCGGTTAAAGCGGCGTCGCCGGGCCTGCGCGAGCGCCCCGGCCTGCTGCGTTCGCCCCTCGGCAAGGACTGATCCGGCCGCGTCACAAGGCTGAACTTTCCTGAACTTTGGAACAGGACAACGACCGCTCGCCGCCCCGACACCGCCTCGCCTTGGCGATAAAGTGACTCCGTTCGTCGCATTTTGCTTGAGAACAAAACGGGAACATGGAACGAAATGCTTAACGAAACCGTAACATCCGTCGGTTTCGCGGGAAATGAAGCCGAAAGGACATAAGATGGTTCAGGTCGCTGCCGCTCTCCTCTTCGCTCTCGCCGCCGGATTCGGTCTGACGGTGATTCTCGCCATGCTCAAGTCCAACGCGGATCCCATCTTGTCGGCGCTCGCCGGCGAAGGCGCCTTCCCCGCCGATGCCGCGCCGCAGCCCGGACCCGCGACCGTGATCAAGTTGCGCCCGTCGGCGCCGCGCCGCCACATCTCGCGCGCGATCACCGCGCGCCCGCAGCTCAGCCGCGCCGCCTGACCTTCGCATAGCTCGCAACGCCGAACGGCAACGTCGCCGCGTAGATCGTACAGACCGCCAGCAGCGTCAGCCACGGCGCGGTCACCAATGCGGCAAACAGCAGCCCGATCCCCGCGAGGGCGAACAGGCGCCATGACCGGCGCAAGCGGATCGACGACCAGCTGTATGTCGGGATCGCCGAAATCATCAGCATCGCGATGCCGAGCGCCCACGGCATCACGACATACCATTCGCGGAACAGGTCGTTCCCGGTGACCAGCCACAGATAGACGGGAACGAACGACATCCCCGCCCCAGCGGGCGCGGGAATGCCGGTGTTGAAACCCGCGGACTTGTGCGGTTGAAAATCGGCATCCATGCGCGAATTGAAGCGCGCGAGCCTGAGCGCGCAGCAAACCGCGAGTGCGAGGGCTGCCGTCCAGCCGAATTTCGGCGCATATTGGAGCGACCACAGGAACAGGATCATCGCCGGCGCGACGCCGAAGGCGATCACGTCGGACAGCGAATCGAGCTCGGCGCCGAATTTGCTCTGCGCGCGCAGCAGCCGCGCGATCCGCCCATCCATTCCGTCGAGCACCCCGGCAACGATGATCATCGTGATCGCCGCCGCCCATTCCTCGCCGATCGCGAACCGGACGCCGGTCAAACCCGAGCAGAGCGCGAGAAGCGTGATCGCATTGGGGGCAAAGGCGCGCAGCGGGATGCCGCCGATGCGGCGCCGCTCGGCGTCGGCCGCGGACTGCTCGACCTCGGCCACCCTATTGCCCGACGCCGTCGAGAATCTCGGCCTTACCGATGCGTGCGATCACCGTTTCCCCCGCGAGCGCGCGCTGGCCGAGCAGGATCTGCGGCGTCGTACCTGCGGGCAGATAGACGTCGACGCGGCTGCCGAAACGGATGAGGCCGACGCGCTGACCGGTCGAAAGCTCGGTGCCCATGCTGACGAAGGGCAGGATGCGCCGCGCGACGAGCCCGGCGATCTGGGTGAAACCGATGCGCACGCCGTCGGGGCGTTCGACGACGAAGTGCTGGCGCTCATTCTCCTCGCTCGCCTTGTCGAGGTCGGCGTTCAGGAACTTGCCCGGCAGATAGACGAGCTTGCGCAGCGTACCGGCGACCGGGGTGCGGTTGATGTGGACGTCGAACACGCTCATGAAGATCGAAACGCGCAACATGGTCGCATCGTTCAAACCGTCGGGGCCGGCGATCTCGGGCGGCGGCGCGACTTCGGCGATTTGCGTCACCAGCCCGTCCGCGGGCGCTACGACGACGTCGCTCGCCGTCGGGGTGACGCGCACCGGATCGCGAAAGAAGGCGGCGACCCAGAGCGTGATGCCGAACGCCAGCCAGCCGACGATTTCCCAGCCGAGAAGCCAGAAACACAGCGTGATGACGCCGGCGATCAGGACGAACTTGCGGCCTTCGGGATGGATCGACGGCCAGCGCCATTTGATGCCGCCGCCGGGGCGGTTGGAAGAGATCGTTGTGGACATGACCTTCTTCTAAGGGTCCGGTTTCGCCGTGACAACGTATTAAGACACCTTCGGCGGCGCGAAGGACCATCGATCAGGGGCCATTGATCAATCGCGCCGCTTTGCCTAAGGCCCGCAGCAACTCCGACTCCCCAAGGAAAAAGGCGTACAGCATGGGCAAGATCAAGGTAGCCAACCCCGTCGTCGAACTCGACGGCGACGAAATGACCCGGATCATTTGGCAATGGATCCGCGAACGGCTGATCCTGCCCTATCTCGATGTTGACCTGCACTATTACGACCTCGGCATCGAGGAGCGCGACCGGACCGACGACAAGATCACCGTCGAAGCTGCGAATGCGATCAAGAAGCATGGCGTCGGCGTGAAGTGCGCGACGATCACCCCCGACGAAGCCCGCGTCGAGGAATTCGGTCTCAAGAAGATGTGGAAGTCGCCGAACGGCACGATCCGCAACATCCTGGGCGGCGTCGTCTTCCGCGAGCCGATCGTGATGAAGAACGTCCCGCGCCTCGTTCCCGGCTGGACCGACCCGATCGTCGTCGGCCGTCACGCGTTCGGCGACCAGTATAAGGCGACCGACTTCCGCGTCCCCGGCCCGGGCAAGCTGCGCCTGGTGTTCGAGGGCGAGGACGGCACGCTGATCGATGAAGAAGTCTTCCAATTCCCTTCGTCGGGCGTCGCGATGGGGATGTACAACCTCGACGATTCGATCCGCGACTTCGCACGTGCCAGCCTGAACTACGGCCTCGCGCGCGAATGGCCCGTGTATCTCTCGACGAAGAACACCATCCTCAAGGCGTATGACGGCCGCTTCAAGGATCTGTTCGAGGAAGTGTTCCAGGCCGAATTCAAGGCGAAGTTCGACGCGCTCGGCATCGTCTACGAGCACCGCCTGATCGACGACATGGTGGCCTCGGCGCTCAAGTGGAGCGGCAAGTTCGTCTGGGCCTGCAAGAATTACGACGGCGACGTCCAGTCGGATACCGTGGCACAGGGCTTCGGCTCGCTCGGCCTGATGACCAGCGTGCTGATGACCCCCGATGGCCAGACCGTCGAATCCGAAGCAGCGCACGGCACCGTCACCCGCCACTACCGTATGCACCAGCAGGGCAAGGCGACGTCGACCAACCCGATCGCGTCGATCTTTGCCTGGACCGGCGGCCTCAAGCATCGCGGCAAGCTCGACGGCACGCCCGAGGTGACGAAGTTCGCCGACGACCTCGAAAAGGTCTGCGTCGCGACGGTCGAGAGCGGCAAGATGACCAAGGATCTCGCGCTCCTCATCGGTCCCGACCAGAACTGGCTGACGACCGAAGGCTTCTTCGAGGCGATCGTCGAAAACCTCGAAGCCAAGATGGGCGCCTGACGCCTTTTCGTCATCCCGGCGAAGGCCGGGATCTCGACTTGGCATCATGCCGTCCCGGTACGATCCCGGCCTTCGCCGGGCTGACGGTAAAATGTGGTTCCATAACCACCTAGCCAATCGGGGCCGGCCTGCATAAGGTCGGCCCCTATGGTATCTGAAACCGAAACCTCCGCCATCGGCAACGCGCTGGTGGTGCTCGGCGCCGCGGGCATCGTGATCCCCGCCTTCGCGCGCTTCAAGATTTCGCCGGTGATCGGGTTCATCCTCGTCGGCCTGGCGGTCGGTCCCTCGGGCCTCGGCGCGCTCGCCGGCGAATATCCCTGGCTGAAGCATGTCACGATCGGATCGACCGAGGATATCGCGCTCTTCGGCGAGCTCGGCATCATCCTCCTGCTCTTCTCGATCGGGCTCGAACTGTCGTTCCGGCGCCTCTGGCAGTTGCGAAAGCTGGTGTTCGGGATCGGCGCGGCCGAGCTGCTGCTTGCCGGTGCGATCCTCGGGACCGCACTCTTCGTCTTCGGCGAGCATTCGACGGCGGCCGCTTATGGCCTCGGTATCGCGCTCGCGCTATCGTCGACCGCGCTCGTGCTGCCGATCGCGGGGACCAAGTCGGCGGTCGGCCGCGCGTCCTTCTCGATGCTGCTGTTCGAGGATCTGGCGCTCGTGCCCATCATCTTCATCCTCGCGGCGCTATCGCCCGCGGCCTCGGGTGACAGCGCCGAACTGCTGCTCACGACGCTGTGGCAGGGCGCTGCGGTCGTCGCCGCGCTCGCGCTTGGCGGCTGGTTTCTTCTGCCCCGAATTTTTGCCCAGGCCGCCCGCGCCAAGGATCCCGAACTGTTCCTCGCCGCAAGCCTGCTCGTCGTCATCGTCGCCGCGATGGCGACGGCCGCGGTCGGCTTGTCGCCGATCGTCGGCGCGCTGCTCGCGGGCCTGATGATCGCCGAGACCGAATATCACAACGAGGTCGAGGTGATCACCGCGCCCTTCAAGGGGCTCGCGCTCGGGGTCTTCCTGATCAGCGTCGGGATGGGGCTCAATCTCAAGACGATCGCAGGCCAATGGCCGTCGCTCGTCGCTGCGGTCGTCGGCGTGGTGCTGGTGAAGGCGATCGTCACGGCGGCGCTGCTCCGCTTCTCCGGCGCGGCCCGCCGCGGCACTGCGGCCGAGGTCGGGCTGCTGATGGCGAGCCCGTCCGAAACCACCCTGATCGTCCTGACGACCGCGCTGCAGGCGCAGCTCATCAGCCGCGACACCGCCGAATTCTGGCAGCTCGTCACCGCGATCGGCCTGACCATCACGCCCTTGCTCGCACGCGTCGGTCATGACGTCGCGCGGCGGATCGAGATGCGTGTCGGCGACGCGCAACCCGACGAGACGCCCGAAGGCCGCACCGTCATCGTCGGCTTCGGCCGCGTCGGGCATACCGTGGCCGAGCTGCTGCGCGAACATGGCCGTCCCTATATCGCCGTCGATGCCGACATCGACACCGTCGCTGCGGCGCGGCGCGACGGCTTCACCGTTCGCTTCGCCGACGTCGCGCGTCCGGGCAGCCTCGACAAGCTGGGGATCGAAAGCGCGCAAGCCATCGTGCTGACGATGGACGATCCGGTGCAGCAGCTGCGCATGACGCGGCAGCTCAAGCTCAAATATCCCGATCTGCCGGTCATCAGCCGTGCGCGCGATGCCGATCACGCGGCGGCGCTCTATCAGGCGGGCGCGAACGATGCGGTGCCCGAAACGCTCGAGAGCTCGCTGCAACTCGCCGAGGCGGTGCTGATCGACCTCGGCGTCGCGATGGGGCCGGTGATCGCCTCGATCCACGACGTGCGCGCCAAGATGCGCCACGATATCATGACCAAGGGCCAGCTCGAACGCGAGCCGCGCATCCGCAGGACGCGCCGCCCGGTCGAACGGAGCGAGGGCGCCTAGCGCCCGCCCGCCGTCACGGCATCGTTCAACGCCGACGCATCGGCGAGCGTCATCCCCTTGGGCAGGATCGCCAGCGACCATTGGCGCGAGGGTTGAAGATATTCGCGCGCCAGCCGCTGGATGTCGGCCGACGTCACTCCGGCGATATCCTGTTCGATCGACAGCGCGGCCTGCGTCACGCGCGGATCGCGCGTCGCGCCTTCGAGCAGGAACATCCAGTAGAGATTACCCGTCGATGCACGCGCGACCTGTTCGCGGATCGGCCCCGCGTTGCGCGCAAGTTCGTCGGCTCCCACCGGATTGGCGGCCAGATCGGCGGCGATATCCTTGGCGATCGCATAGAAACGGTCGATATCCTTCGGCGCCAGCAGGCTGCCGACGAGCAGATAGCCGCCGCTGTTGTCGAAGCCGGTGGGCCAATGACTGTCGACGACCGGCCCATAGCTCGCGCCCTGTTCGGCGCGGAGCCGGTCGAACAAGCGGTCGTTGAAGATCGCCGCAAGCACTTCCATCCCGCGCTGGTCGCGCGGATTGGCGAGCCCGCTTCCCGTCGGCCACGCGGTCATCGCCGCGGCCTGCCCCTTTTCGCCGCGATGATAGGCTATCGCCGGTGCCGCGGTGTGCTTGGCAAAGGCGACGCTCTGTCCCGAGGGCGGCGCGATCGGATTGCGCGCCGGCAGGGCGCCCAGCGTGCTCGCCAGGATCTGCCGGTAGTCGACCGACGACAGGTCGCCGAACAACTGCACCTCGATCGGACCGCTCGCGAGGCGCGGTTCCCAGAAGCTGCGGAACGCCGCGGGGGTCAGCGCCTCGATCGCGGGCTTGTCGGGCGCGGTCCAGCGCGCATCATTGTCTGTCAGCCAGCCGCGCATCTCGCGGTCGAGCACCGCGTTGGGCGTCGCGTCGTTGAGTTCGTATCCGGTCAGATAGCCGACGCGCAGCCGCTCGACCGGCGCCGCATCCCAGCGCGGGAAGGCGAGCTTCCCCGCGAACAGCTTCATCTGGTCGGCCAGGTCCGCGGGCTTGCTTTCCGCCGACATCTCGAACGCATCGTCCTCGACCTGGAAATTCATCTGGATCTGGCGCCCGTTGGTGAGCTGATCGATCTCATTCTGTCCCCAGGGGCCGATCCCGCTGGCCATCAGCGCATAGTCGCCCGTCCACAGCAGGTTGGGTGCATCGGCGGCGACGCTTCTATTGCCCGACCCGAAGCGGACGTTCACGCGAACCTTGCCCGGCTCGACCTTGTTGTCCGAAACCAGCGCGGTCACCCCGTTCGCGAACTCGATCCGCTCGGCACGCAGTCCCGGCAACCGCGTCGTCGATACGATCGTCCCCGGGGCGCCGAATGCGGGTAGCTGGGTCATGTCGGCCTTCACCGCCGCCAGCCGGTCGTCGCGGATCTTCGCCGGCGCAGCGAGCGCGGCGAGCAGCGCACCGTCGCCGCCCGCGACCGCCGTCGGCGTCGTCAGCACGACGCGCGTCACGGGCGCATTGAAGATCGCGCGGCTGGTATCGAGCATGACCTTCGGCGTCGCCGCGGCGCGGATTGCGCGGAACATGTCGACCTGCCCCTGCGGGCTCGTCACCGTCTCGTTGATGTCGACCGCGCGCACCATATCGTCGGAGAGCCGCGCTCCCGGCTCGTTGCGCGCATTTTCCAGTTCCTTGCGCAGGAACGCTTCGATCTCGTTCGCCTCGCGGTCGATATCGGCCTGCGACGGCGGGGTGGTCACCGCATCGGCGATCACGCCGCGAACGTCGGCGAGCGCCGCCTGCCAGTCGGAGAGCGGCACGATCTGCGCCATCGTGATATCGGCGCTGCGGCTGACATATTGCTGCTCGACGGTCGCGACGAGGTAACTCCCCCCGCTGCGCGCGCGATTTTCGAGGCGCCGGTTGACGAGCGCCTGCGCAATATATTCGAGGTAGAGCCGCCGCGTATTCTCGACCGTGTCGATCCGCTTCTGCCACGGCCGCACCATCGCCAGCGTCAGTGCGAGCGGCTGGTTCGCCTCGACGATCGCCTTTGCAACGGGGGCCTTCGGATCGGGCTTGCCGAAATCGGGTTGCTTCGGCGCCGGACCGTTGGCGCGCCAGTCGCCATAATATTTGGCGATGAGCCGGGCGAACTCGGCGGGATCCCCGTCGCCGACGATCACCACCACCGCGCGGTCGGGGCGATACCAGCGATCGTGGAATGCGCGCACCGCCCCGGCTTGGGCCGATGCGAGCGATTCGACCGTGCCGATCGGCGACCGGTCGCCGAGCAGCTGGCCGGCAAACATATGCGCGGTCGTCGCGTCGGCGATCCGCTTTTGCGGCCCGTCGGATTCGCGCAGCTCGGACATGACGACGCCGCGCTCGGCGGTCACCGCATTTTCGGAGATCAGGGGTTCGCGGACCATGCCCGACAGCAATTTCATGCTCTCGTCGAGCGTCGCCGGGGTCACGCTCGGCAGGTCGAGTTGATACACGGTCTGCGTCGGGGTCGTCTGCGCGTTGGAATCGCTGCCGAAGGTGACGCCGAACCGCTGCCAGATGCGCTTCGCCTCGCCGTCGGGGATGTGCTCCGATCCGCGAAAGGTCAGATGTTCGAGCAGGTGGGCGAAGCCGCGTTCCTTGTCGGTCTCGAACATCGAACCGACGTCCATACGGACGCGGATCGACACTTGCCCCGGGGGAACGCCATTGTTGCGAACGGCATAGCGGACGCCGTTGGGAAGCACGCCGAACTGCCACGCGTCATCGCGCGGGATGTCGCTTCCGGCATAGAGCCAGTCGCTCGCGGTGCCGGCCTGCGCGGCGGGCGATGGTGTGGCGGTCTGCGCACCGGCGCCCGGAACGAGCAGCATCGCCGCCGCCGCGGCACAGGTGAAGAGAATCGAACGGGTGGAAAGGCGCGACGTCGCGGGGGAGAGCTTTGACATGGACCGACCTTATCGCGACCAAAGCTTGCTGACCACTGAACTTCGACGGACGCCCGTCTGGCGGCTGCAGCTTGTCCTCTGCCGCCGACCGGCGTAGCGATAGGCGATGGAGCCGCCCTCGCCCGCGCCAACCCCGATTGCCGCGCTCGTCCAGATGACGAGCGGCTTCGATCCCGATGCCAATCTGCGTACGATCGAGCGCGCGGTCGCCGACGCGGCCGCCCGCGGTGCGGCGATGGTCTTCCTTCCCGAAATGTCGCTGCTGCTGGATCGCGACCGCGACCGGTCGAGCGCGCACATCGCGCGCGAGGCCGACAGCCCATGGCCCGCCGCGCTCCAGGATATCGCGCGCCGCCACGCGATCTGGCTCCATGCGGGATCGATGCCGCTGCTCGCCGATGATGGCACGCGGCGCGTGAACCGCAGCCTTGTGATCGACGCCGACGGTCGGATCGCCGCCCGCTACGACAAAATCCACATGTTCGACGTCACGCTGCCGTCGGGAGAGAATTGGACCGAATCCGCCGCCTATGCGGGCGGCGACGCGCTCGCGGTCGTCGAAACGCCGCTCGGCCGCCTCGGCCTCAGCATCTGCTACGACCTCCGCTTTCCCGAACTTTACCGCGCGCTCGTCGATCGCGGCGCGGAGCTCGTCGCCGTTCCCGCTGCCTTCACCGTTTCGACCGGAGAGGCGCATTGGCACGTTCTGCTTCGCGCCCGGGCGATCGAGACCGCGGGCCACATCCTCGCCGCAGCACAGGCGGGCACCCACGCCGACGGGCGCGCGACCTACGGGCACAGTCTTGCGATCGATCCTTGGGGCGCGGTGATCGGCGAAGCCGCGGCAACCAACGGCGCCGGCGATGCGGGCTATGATCTCGTCCTGGCACCGGTCGATTCAGCGGCCGTCGCGCGGGCCCGCCAGGCCATCCCGCTCGCGCGCTCGCGCACCAATCGCGCTATCGACCTCTGATCGCGGGCGCGATCTCCAGACGCACAAAAGGCCCCGAACCGAAGTTCGGAGCCTTTTGGTATTTTACCTGACAGCCGTAAGATTACGGGCTGGTCGGGGTGTCGTCGTTGTTGTCCGACGCGATGATGATACCACCAACGATCGCAACGAGAGCGACGATAGCGATGATCCAGCTGGTGCTGCCTTCGAGTTCGCTTTCGCCAGCGACGTCCGACGTCGCGCGGGTCTGAGCCGAGGCAGCGACCGGGGCCGCAATCATCGACATTGCTGCGAGGGAGACCGCAGCCTTCTTAAGCAGGTTCATCTTATTCTCCGTCCACTGGAAAACTAGTCTTCTCGAATCAAGCCGATGATTTCCATCCGCGGCCTGAATCTGCACAGCCTCTGTAGGCAGTGTCGTTCTCAATTGCAACGACGATTTGGCCTACCACCCCAAATGTTATGAATTTGCTAAATCTACGAAATCCTGCCGAAATGGTGCTAAATCATCCACGTTGGACATGATTGAACGGCTCGCTCGTGACGGGGTATCCGAGGTGCCCGGGAATGCACAGATGCGCCTGACCGCCGCGATCCTCGATCCACGGGGTGATCAATTCGACCGGAAACTGGCGCGCATGCCTTGAAAACCCGAGGAAATCCGGCTGGTCGGCAAGGCGTTCCAGATTGCGTCGGGTCGGAAAGATCACTGCCACCTCGCCGCGGTCCGCCATCGCCAGCGTATCGCGCGCGGACGACCAGAAGATGTGACTATGTTCGGCCTCCTCGACGGTCAGTTCGTGCCCGTGCGGTGGCGCCATGACGGCATAAAATCGTGTGTCGAAGGTCCGCGCTTCTTTGAAATTGGGGCACCAGCGCGCGAAAGGAACGAGCGAATCCAATGCGATTCGCTCGCCGCGCGATTCGAGGATGTCGGACAGCAGCGTGCCGCCGAGCAGCGCGCGCCGGACCTCGGCCAGATCGGGTTCCCCGAGTTCGGGCCAGCCGACCGCCAGCCCGGTCTCCTCCAGGGTTTCGCGCAGCGCCGCGACCCGTGCCGCGCCCTCCGCCTCGTCGGCAAGCCCGTGGCGGCGCGCGACCAGATAATCGTCGGGGTCGATCCGCCCGCCGGGAAAGACGACGGCGCCCGCCGCGAACGCCATGTTGGTCGAACGCTTGACCATCAATATCTCGTCGGGGCCGCCGTCGGCTGCGGGCCGCATGATGACGAGCGTCGCGGCGGGAATGGCGCCATCGGGCAACGCGGGGGCGGAGGGCTGAGGTGCATCGGTCATGCCGAATCGATAAACGCGCTTCGCCCGCTTGTCATCTGGCGCGGACGACAGGCCATTGCGGCCGCTCTCCGCCGGGTGCAAGATGGCGACCTGACGGCCGGCCGATATGGGGAGCAGGGCTATGGGAATATTGGAGATTTTGGGCATCGCGGGCAGCCTGAGCCTGCTCGCGGGATGGCGGCTCTATCTGACGATCCTCGCGACCGGCATTGCGATGCATTTCGGCTGGCTGCCGCTTCCCGAACATCTGAAGGCGCTGCAGATACTCGCCAATCCATGGATCATGGGCGTCGCGACGGTCGGCACGCTGGCGGAATTTTTCGCGGACAAGGTCGCATGGGTCGATTCCGTCTGGGACACGATCCACAGCGTCATCCGCCCGCTCGGCGGCGCGTTGCTCGCGCTCGCGCTCGTCGACAGCTCGGATCCCGCCTGGCAGGTGATCGCTTTCCTGCTCGGCGGCGGCGGCGCCTTGCTGAGCCACGGCGCAAAGGCGACGACCCGCGCGGTCGTCAACGTCAGCCCCGAACCCTTCAGCAACGTCGCGGTCTCGACCGGTGAAGACGTCGCGACGGGCGGCCTTCTGGCGCTCGCGATCGCCTACCCCCCGCTCGCGATCGTCATCGCGGTACTGCTGCTGATCGCCGCGGTCGTGGTGATCATCGCGCTGCGCCGCCTGCTCCGCAACATCAAGGCGACGCTGAAGAAGGCACTCGGCGATGAGACCGTCGATCCGGCGCTGCCCCCTGCCTAGCCGGGCAGCAGTTCCTTGAGCGGCGTTTCGCAGTCGGCCAGCTGTTCGGGGGTGGCGCGCAGCCCCGCGGTCACGATCATGCGGCCCTGGACATAATCCTTGGTGGCGTTGACGCAGTCGAGCGCGATCACCTTGCCGGCTTTCAGATAGACGATCGAGAAGCTGCGCGTCGCAGGATCGCCGCGCATCACCGCCTGATCATGCCCCGTCGACAGACCCGCGGTCTGGAGCTTCAGATCATATTGGTTCGACCAGAACCAGGGGATCGCGTGGTAAGGTGCCTCGTCGCCGACGATGCCCTTCGCGACGACGTTCGCCTGATCATTGGCATTCTGGACCGATTCCAGCCGGATCGTCGCACCTTCGGCAAAATGATTTTCATGCGCCGCGCAGTCGCCGATCGCATAGATGTCGGGCAGGCTCGTCTTGCACAGACGGTCGACGAGGACGCCGTTGCCGCCCTCCGCGCCCGCCGCGATCAACGGCTCGACGGCGGGCACGATGCCGATGCCGACGATGACGAGATCGGCGGGGATGACTTGACCGTCGGCCAGCCGGACGCCGGTTACGTGCGTATCGCCTTCGATCGCATCGACGCAGACGCCGAGCCGCAGATCGACGCCATGGTCGCGATGCTCCTTCTCATAGAAGCGCGACAGCTCGGCGCCGGCAACGCGCGCGAGGACGCGGTCGAGCGCCTCCAGAAGCACGACCTTCTTGCCCGCCTTGCTCAGCACCGCCGCGGCCTCGAGCCCGATATAGCCGCCGCCGATGACGACGATCTGGCCCGCCGTCTCCGACGCCGCCTTCATCGCATCGGCATCGGCGCGCGTGCGCACGCCCTGCACGCCCGGCAGGTCGCCGCCGGGGATCGGCAGCATGCGCGGGGCTCCGCCCGTCGCCCAGACGAGCTTGCCGTATCCGATCGGCTCGCCGCCGTCGGTCGTAACGGTGTGACCGACCGGATCGACCGACACGACGCGCTTGCCGAGCAGCATCGTCACCTCGCGCTCGTCCCAATATTTGGCGGGGCGCAGCTGGATACGCTCGAATTCCTTCTCGCCCGCGAAATATTCCTTCGACAGCGGCGGGCGTTCGTAGGGAAGCTCGGGTTCGTCGCCGATGATCGCGATGCTGCCTTCGAACTTTTGCGTGCGCAGCATCACCGCCACCTGCGCGCCGCCATGCCCGGCCCCCACGATCACAACGTCGAACTTCATAATCCCTCCGCTACGGCATGCGCATTATTTCGCCGCGTCCCTGACATGCGCGTTACCCCGAAACAAGAAACAATGGCTATTCGGCTTGCAGGATAAGCTCATCGCGAAGTCCGATGAGCGCGACGCCGAGCGCCTCGATCCCGGCATCGCTCTGCGACCCCGCAACCACCGACGCCGACAGGCAAAAGCCGGGCGCGATGCCCGCCATCCCGGCCGCCACCGTCCACACGCCGCGATGCGTATATCCCTGATCGATCGCATAGCCGCGCGCCGCCGCCTCATGCACCTGCCGCGCATAGGTGTCGAACTGCAGCGCGGCCTGCCAGCGCACCGGCGCATAGCGGCGCGCCAGCTCGCCCTCGCCCACCGCCTGCACCGCCGCGATCGCCCGGCCCGCCGCGCCGCTGCCCAGCGGTTGGCGCTGGTCGTCGGCAAGGCTGAGTCGCATCCCGGCATCGCTTTCGGCCCGAACCGCCAGCTGCATCCGGTCGCGCGATACGATCTTCCACAGGCCGACCGCGGCGTCGGTACTTTGCGCAAACGCCGCCATGCGCGGCGGGGCACGGTCGACGAGCCGCGCGCCCGCGCTGTCGCGCAGCGCCTCCGCTGCCTGCCAGGGGGCGGTCAGACGATAGCGCTTGCTCGTCCCTTCACGCTCGATCGCCCCTTCTGCGACCAGCGTTTTCAACAGGTTGAGGCAACTCGACGGGCTGAGGCCGACGCTCCGCCCGATGTCGGACAGCGTCAACGCACCCGTGTCGCCAAGCAGGCGGAGGATCGCAAAGGCTTGCGAGACGGAGCGCACGGGGCCGGTCATGTCCGCCGCAATATTTTCATCATGATGAAAAATCAATTCTGAATGTTGAAATGATGCGAAGGGGCGCATATCGCGCTACCAACACGAATCGAACGGGAGAGCGGTCATGAGCTTGTGCCTCGACGGAAAGGTCGTCGCGATCACCGGCGCCGGGCGCGGCATCGGCCGCGAACTCGCGCTGCACTGCGCCGCGCAAGGGGCTGCGGTGATCGTCAACGACCCCGGCGTCGCGCAGGCGGGCGACGGCGGCGACGCCGCCCCCGCCGAGACCACCGCGAACGACATCGCCGCCGCAGGCGGCCAGGCCTTCGCCAATTTCGGCAACGTCGCCGACCCGAAGGAAGCCGCCGGCATCATCGAGGATGCGGTCGCGAAGTTCGGCCGCATCGACGCCGTCGTGAACAATGCCGGCATCCTCCGCGACACGATCTGGCACAAGATGAGCTACGAGGACTGGAAGAGCGTCATCGAGGTCAACCTCACCGGCGTCTTCAACGTCTCGAAGGCCGCGACGCCCTACTTCCGCGAACAGCAGTCGGGCAGCTTCATCCACTTCACCTCGACCAGCGGCCTGATCGGCAACATCGGCCAGGCGAATTATTCCGCGGCGAAGCTGGGCGTCGTCGCGCTGTCGCAGTCTATTGCGCTCGACATGGCGCGCGCCGGAGTGCGTTCGAACTGCATCGCGCCCTTCGCGTGGAGCCGTATGACCGCGTCGATCCCCGCGACGACGCCGGCCGAGCAGGAACGCGTCAAGCGCATCCAGGAAATGTCGGCCGACAAGATCGCGCCGCTCGTCGCCTATCTGGCGTCCGACCTGTCGCAGGATGTGACGAACCAGATCTTCAGCGTCCGCAAGAACGAGATCGTGCTGTTCTCGAAACCCCGCCCCGTCCGCTCGATGACCAAGCTCGAGGGCTGGACCGCCGAGGCGATCGCCGACGAACTCATCCCCGCCTTCCGCCCGTCCTTCGCGCGCGCCGACGAGGTGTCGGCGCATGTCTTCCCCTACGACCCGATCTGAGGAGCGAGTCCGATGAGCAACCCCGGCAGCAACCCCGGCATGGACGCGGACGTCTTCGAACAATTCATCGAACAGCTCGAACGCTATGTGCGTGAGCGCCTTCTCCCCGCCGAAAAGGAGATCGTCGAAAGCGACGCGATCCCCGACGAGATCCTGTCCGAAATGCGCGACATGGGCCTTTTCGGCCTGACGATCCCCGAAGAGCATGGCGGCGCGGGGATGAACGTCAGCCAGTATATCAAGACGATCCACACGCTGAGCTATGCGATGCCCGCCTTCCGTTCGATCATCTCGATCAACATCGGCATGTTCGCCTCGGCGCTGAAGAACGGCGGGACCGAGGCGCAGAAGGCCGAATGGCTGCCGCGCGTCGCCGCGGGCGAGATCGCCTGCTTCGGCCTCACCGAACCCGGCTCGGGATCGGACTCGGCGGGGCTTCAGACCACCGCGACGCAGACCGACAACGGCTGGGTCCTCAACGGCACCAAGCGCTACATCACCAACTCGCCCTTCGCGAAGGTCGGCCTGATCATGGCGCGGACGAGCAAGGAGAATCTGCCCAAGAACGCGCATGTCTCGGCCTTCGTCGTGCCGATGGACGCGCCCGGCGTATCGATCGGCAAGTCGGACAAGAAGATGGGCCAGTCGGGCAGTCACATCGCCGACGTCGTGATGGACGACGTCCGCGTCGGCGGCGAAGCCCTGCTCGGCGGCGAACTCGGCAAAGGCTTCATGTTCGCGATGATGAGCCTCGACAACGGCCGCATGTCGGTCGGCGCCGCCGCGACCGCTTACGCGCGCCGCGCGCTCGACAGCGCGACGCGCTATGCGACCGAGCGCAAGGCGTTCGGCGAACCGATCGCGAACTTCCAGCTCATTCAGCAGATGCTCGCGCAGAGCGAGATCGACATCTATGCCGCCGAATGCATGATGGAGGACGTCACGCGCCGCGCCGACGCGGGCGAGAATGTCCTGCGCAAAGCGGCGGCGTTCAAGGTCTTCGCCAGCGAAATGTGCGGCCGCGTCGTCGATGCCTGCGTCCAGGTCTATGGCGGCGCGGGCTATCTCGCCGAATATGACGCCGAGCGCTTCTTCCGCGATGCGCGCATCTATCGCATCTACGAGGGCACGACGCAGATCCTGCAGCTCCAGATCGCAAAGCATATGCTGCGCGAGTTCGCGGCGGCGAATTGAGGGTGAAAAACCACCTTTCCTCTCATCGTCATCCCGGCGAAGGCCGGGATCTCGCCGGTGTATCCGAACGCGACGGCGAGACCCCGGCCTTCGCCGGGGTGACGGAATGGCGGAGTGGCGGACGTGTATAACCTCCTCACCGGCCTCTCGGTCATCGAAGCCTCCTCCTTCGTCGCCTCGCCCACGGCCGGGCTCTATTGCGCGCAATTCGGCGCCGAGGTGATCCGCGTCGACCAGATCGGCGGCGGCCCCGATTTCCGCCGCTGGCCGGTGACGGCGGAAAACAACTCGCTCTATTGGGAAAATCTCAACCGCGCGAAAAAGTCGGTCGCACTTGACCTAGGCCGGCCTGAGGGCCGCGAGCTGCTGCAGCAGCTGGTCCGCGCCACCGGCCAGTTCATCACCAACTTCCCGGTCGACGGCTTCCTGTCGCACGACAGGCTGGCGGAGGGCCGCGCCGACCTCATCACCGTCCGGGTGATGGGCTGGGCCGACGGCTCGCCCGCACTCGACTATACCGTGAACAACAGCGTCGGTTACCCGATGCTCACCGGCGCGGGGCCCGAGCCGGTCAATCATGTCCTGCCCGCCTGGGACCTGCTCACCGGCGCCTATGCCGCCTTCGCGCTGCTCGCGGCGATCCAGCGGCGCAGCGTCAGCGGCGAAGGCGGGGAGGTCCGTATCCCCCTCTCCGACGTCGCGATCGGCACCGTCGCCAACCTCGGCGGCATCGCCGAAGTGCTTTATTCGGGCGAGAACCGCCCGCGGCTCGGCAATGCCGTCTATGGCCTGTTCGGCCGCGACTTCGTGACGCGCGACGGCCAGCGGACGATGATCGTCGTCGTCACCCCGCGCCAATGGGCGAACCTGATCGCCGCGCTGAACCTCGGCGATTCTATCGCGAGCATCGAAAGCGCGCGCGACGTGTCCTTCGCCAAGGACGACGGCCTTCGCTTCGACCATCGCGACGCACTCTATCCGCTGTTCGAGCAGGCAATCGCCGCGCGCGATCATGCCGACCTCGCCGCCGCTTTCGACGCGGGCGGGATCGTGCACTCGGCATACCGCACGATGGCCGACGCCGTGCAGGACCCCGCGCTCGTCGCGAACAACCCGATCTTCGGCTCGGCGCAAAACCCCAGCGGCTTCGCCTACCCCGCCGCCGGCGCCTTTTCGACCATCCCGCAGGCGGAGCGCGAACCGCCCCGCCCCGCCCCGCTGAACGGCCAGCACAGCGAAGAAGTCCTCGCCACCCGCCTTTCGCTGTCCTCGGGCGAGATCGCCCGCCTGATCGATGCCGGCATCGTCGGTGTCGCCTGAAATGCTTCGCTCGCGGCCCTCCGTGATCCCCGGCGAAAGCCGGGGCCCAGGGCTTTCGAACGCAAAGGTTTCGTGGAGCCGCTCTGGACCCCGGCTTTCGCCGGGGATCACAAATTGCGCGGCACCTAACAATCTTATCCGACCACACCCAATCGCCCAAACCGGAGACCCCAAATGACCCTTCGCCGCGCCGCCATCGTCGCCCCGATCCGCACCGCCGTCGGCAAGTTCGGCGGCTCGCTCTCGTCGATCACCGCGGGCGACCTTGGCGCAGTCATCCTAAAGGCGCTGATCGAGCGCACGAAGATCGACCCCGCACGCGTCGACGACGTCGTCTTTTCGCAAGGCTATGGCAACGCCGAAGCACCGAGCATCGGCCACTGGTCGTGGCTCGCCGCAGGCCTCCCGCTCGAAGTGCCGGGTTACCAGCTCGACCGCCGCTGCGGATCGGGGCTGCAGGCGGTCGTCAACGCCGCGATGATGGTCCAGACCGGCATGTCCGACGTCGTCGTCGCGGGCGGCGTCGAATCGATGTCGAACGTCGAGCACTACACCACCGATATTCGCAAGGGCATCCGCGCCGGCAACCTCACGCTCCACGACCGGCTGACACGCGGCCGCGTCATGTCACAGCCGGTCGAGCGCTTCGGTGTCATCACCGGCATGATCGAGACCGCCGAAAATCTGGCCAAGGATTACAACATCAGCCGCGATGCATGCGACGCCTATGCCGTCCGCAGCCACCGGCGCGCCGCCGCGGCTTGGGCGAACGGCCTGTTCGACGACGAACTGGTGCCGGTATCGGTCCCGCAGAAAAAGGGCGATCCGGTCGTCTTCGCGCACGACGAGGGTTACCGCGCCGACGCGACGCTGGAATCGCTCGGCAAGCTCAAGGCCCTCGAAGGCGGCGTGGTCACCGCGGGCAACGCCAGCCAGCAGAACGACGCCGCTGCCGCCTGCCTTGTCGTCGCCGAGGACAAGCTCGACGAACTCGGGCTGGAACCGATCGCCTGGTACCACAGCTCGGCCGCCGCGGGCTGCGATCCCAGCCGCATGGGCATCGGCCCCGTCCCCGCGGTCGAACGTCTTTTCGCACGCAATGGGCTCGGCTGGGGCGACATCGATCTCGTCGAACTCAACGAAGCCTTCGCGCCGCAGGTGCTCGCGGTGCTCAAGGGCTGGGGCTGGAGCGACGACGACAGCCGGAACGAAATCCTCAACGTCAACGGTTCGGGCATCTCGCTCGGTCACCCGATCGGCGCCACCGGCGGGCGCATTCTCGCCAATCTGACGCGCGAACTCGTCCGCAGGGACGGCCGCTACGGGCTTGAAACCATGTGCATCGGCGGCGGTCAGGGCATTGCTGCGATCTTCGAGCGCGCTGCCTGAACGTGGTCGACCTCCCTCATCGTCACCCCGGATTTGATCCGGGGTCCCGCTTTTCCCCGTTGCTGAGCGGGACCCCGGATCAAGTCCGGGGTGACGACAGGAAATGACGATGCAGGCCGATCTGAACAGCGCGCTGATCGCCGCACAAGACTATCGCGCCACGGCGCAGGCCGCACTCGCCGAGCGACTGGCCGCCAATTCGATCGACAGCGAGCAACGCGCGGCGCATGGGTTCGCATGGGTCGCAACGACCGTCGCGGCGCTCGAAGCGACGCTCGCGTGGTGCGAGTCCGGCCAGGACTCGAACCCCCTCGACGCGAAGATCGCCACTCTCGCCTTCGCCGAAAGCATCGGCCAGCTCACCGGCGGCCTGCCAATGGGGCAGAACGAGATCTTCCGCCCCGCCGACCTTGGCCTTGCGGCGGGCGCACGCACGCTCGCCGACGTCTGCGCAGACCTGCTCGACGCCGACCATGCCGCCACCCGCGCACAAGTCGCCGCCGCGCTCGCCGAAGGTCATTGGCCGAGCGAAACGCTCCACGATCCAGACCTCGACGCGATCCGCGATCAGTATCGCCGCTTTACCGACGCCGCGATCATCCCGCATGCACACGGCTGGCACCTCGCCAACGACCTGATCCCCGATGCGACGGTTCAGGCGATGGCCGAACTCGGCACCTTCGGCGTCTGCATTCCCGAAGAATATGGCGGCCTTGGCCTCGGCAAGCTCGTGATGTGCATCGTCACCGAAGAATTGTCGCGCGGCTGGATCGGCACCGGCTCGCTCGGTACGCGGTCGGAGATCGCGGGCGAGCTGATCGCCCATGGCGGCACCGACGCGCAAAAGGCCGAATGGCTGCCGAGGATCGCCAGCGGTGAAATCCTGCCGACCGCGGTCTTCACCGAACCCGACGTCGGCTCGGACCTCGGCTCGCTGCAGACCAAGGCACGCCGCGAGGGCGACAACTGGATCATCGACGGCGCGAAGAACTGGATCACCCACGCCGCACGCTCGGACCTGATGACCCTGCTCGCACGCACCGTCACAGACGCCAAGGGCTATGCGGGCCTGTCGATGCTGCTCGTACCCAAGCCGCGCGGGACCGAGGCCGACCCCTTCCCCGCCGACGGTATGTCGGGCAGCGAGATCGAGGTGCTCGGCTATCGCGGCATGCGGGAATATGCGTTGCAGTTCGACGGCATGACGGCGCCCGCCGACGCGCTGCTCGGCGGCGAGGAAGGCCAAGGCTTCAAGCAGCTGATGCGCACCTTCGAGGGCGCACGTATCCAGACAGCGGCGCGGGCTGTCGGGGTCGCGCGCCGCGCGCTCGAACTCGGGCTCGATTATGCCCTGACCCGCAAACAGTTCGGCAAGGCGATCCTCCATTTCCCGCGCGTGTCGGACAAGCTCGCGATGAGCCTTGTCGATTTCGTGATGGCCCGCGAGCTGAGCTACGCCGCCGCACGCGCGAAGGATTCGGGCAAGCGCTGCGATATCGAGGCGGGGATGGCAAAGCTGCTCGGCGCGCGTGCCGCTTGGGCGAACGCCGACGCCGCGCTCCAGATCCACGGCGGCAACGGCTATGCGCTCGAATATGAGATCAGCCGCATCCTCTGCGACGCGCGCATTCTCAATATCTTCGAGGGCGCAGCGGAGATTCAGGCGCAGGTGATCGCGCGCGGGCTGACGGGAGGACGCAATTGATGGACGACTGGCAAGCATGGATCGGCCGCGAGGATGTCCGCCACGACCATGTCGAACCCGCCGCCGTCAAACGCTGGCTCGCGACGCTCGACCGAAGCGCGCCTGCCGACGGCAGCGTCCCGCAAGCCTATCACTGGTGCCTCTGCCTCCCCGACGCGCCGACCGCGATCCTCGGCGCCGACGGCCATCCGGTGCGCGAGGACAGCGACGACAGCTTCCTGCCGCCGATCCCGCTCCCGCGCCGCATGTGGGCTGCCAGCAAGGTCGAATTTATCACCCCCCTGCGCCCCGGCCAGTCGGTGATGCGCACGTCGCGCGTCGTCTCGATCACCGAAAAACAGGGCGGCACCGGCAAGCTCGTCTTCGCCGAAGTTGCCCACGAAACCCACGGCGACGGCGAACTGGCAATCCGCGAAATCCAGTCGATCGTTTTCCGCGAACCCGCCGCCGGAGCGCCGCCAGCCCCGCCGCCGGCAAGTGGCAACTTCGACGCATCGGACTGGGACGCGCACCGGATGCTTGTCCCATCCGAGGCCTTGCTGTTCCGCTACTCGGCGCTGACCTTCAACAGCCACCGGATCCACTACGACCTGCCCTATGCGACGGAGGTCGAGGGCTACCGCGGCCTCGTCGTCCACGGCCCACTGACCGCGACACTGCTGCTCGATCTTGCGCAACGCCATTTCGGCGATAATAAATTGAAAAGATTCGATTTTCGTGGAACGTCGCCCGCCATCTGCGGCGAAGACCTCCACCTCACGCTGCGCGGCACTTTCGACACCATCGAACTCGGCGCCTTCGCGAGCGACGGCCGCCAGATCATGACGGCCACCGCCGCCGTCTAGACCTGGTCGCGCAGCATCTCGCCGATCGAGCTCGCGAAGTGGCTCTCCATCGCGGCGCGCGCGCGTTCGGGCGAGCGCGCCGCAATCGCCTCGGCGACCTCGCGGTGCAGCGCCAGCGTCTCTTCACGCTCCTCGGCAGTCGTCCGCCCCGACCATGCCTTGGGGATCGCCGCCGCCATCAACTGCTCGAACGACCGCACGATCTGATAGAAGAGCGGATTGCCGCTCGCCGCCGCGATCGTCTGGTGGAACAGCGTATCGGCGTTGGTCCGCGCCTCCTCGTCATGTTCGACCGACAGGCCGTGCGCCGCCGACAGGATCGCGCGCGCCTGTTCCTCGCTGCGGTTCTGCGCCGCGAGTTCGGCGGTACGCAGCTCGAGCGTGCGGCGCACTTCCCACACATGCGCTAAGCTGACCTGCGCGGTGTTCACCGCATGCCCCATCGACGCCGCCATCACCGACCCGTCGATCGCACCGACGCGCGGCCGGCGCCCGTTGCCGACGTCGACGAGGCGAAGCGCCGCCAGCGCCCCGAATGCCTCGCGCATCACCGGACGGCTGACGCCGAGTTCGGCCGCGAAGCTCCCCTCGCCGGGCAGTGTGTCTCCCACCTTCAGGTCGTGCGTTTCGATATAGTCGCGCACCATGTCCATCGCGCGCTCGACGAGCGACCCGCGCGTGGCGGTATCGACCCGGATCATTTCGGTCATGCGGCCATCCCCACCCGTCGCATCTCGGTCGGAGCCATACCGAACCGGCGCGAAAAGGCACGCGTAAAACTGGCATTGTTGAGATAGCCGCAGCGATAGCCGATGCTGGCGACCGGCAGGTCGCTCGCCGCGAGCATCTGCTGCGCCTGTTTCAGACGCCGTTCGCTCAGCGCCTCGGCGACGGTGCAATGATAGATCTCGCGAAAGCCGCGCGTCAGCTTGTCGCGATTGACCCCGCACCCGCGCGCGATCTCGTCGAGTGTCAGCTTTTCGTGCCAGCGCTCGTCGACCATCCGGCGCGCTGCTGCGATGCGCGCGATGTCGGTTTCGCTGAGGCTGACCGCGCCGTCGATCGCGACGAGGCGCCCGTCGCCCAGCGCGGCGAAGAGCTGGCAGAGAAGTTCGATGCTGCGCGCAAGGCGCAGCGTGTCGAGCGCACTTTCCTCGCCCGCGGGCGCGACGATCGACTTCGCAAGGGCGCGAAGGTCGGAGGGCAGATACCAGCGGCCGTCATTCTCGGGCAGCGTACCGAACAGGCGGCGGCACGCGCCGCGCGTGACCGCGAAGACGAGCAGGCTGTCGTCGACCCCGCCATCGAGCTCGCGAAACGCGAGCATCGAGATCGCCGGCTCGGCGCCATCGATCCCGCTGAACCCGAACAGCAGCGCGTCGGGCGGCAGCTGCAACAGGTCGCACGACCCGCGGCCGATGAAGCTCGTCATCTCATGCGAAACCAGGACCGGAAATTTAACTGCCATCGCTGTCATCCTCCTGGCGCCCTTCTACACCTATATGACAGCTTTGGCAATACCTGTCATATAGGTTAGCCGAGCTGCGGCGCGCGACGCATCGCGAGCAGAAAGGCCGCGAAAGACAAGGCGCTGACGACGACACCCACCAGCGCGAGCGCCTGTGCGAGCATCATCTCGCCGCCCATCGCCGCGCTGACCTGCGTGACGATCCACGGCGCGAGGCCGAATCCGATCAGGCCCGCGACCGCGATGAAGGCGCCGATGCAGAGTCCGCGCAGCTCGTTCGGGATGAAGACGGTCAGTGCGACGGAGACGACGAGGCCCGTCACCGCCCCGCAGGTCGACAACAGCCCGAGCATGACCGCGAAGCCCGTCAGGCTGGGCATCAACGGGAACATCGCGGCAGGCACCCCCATGCCCGCCGCGATGACCGCGCCCAACAGAAGCCCACCGCGGAGGCGGCTCTTCTGCCCCAGGTCGGCCGAGACCCCGCCCAGTACGGCGCCGGCAACGCCGGTTCCGAACATCAGGGCACCGACCCAGCCCGCAAAGTCCTGTGGCTGGAGCCCGAAGTCGCGCGACAGCACCGGTGCGACCCACACCGTCGCCGCGACATCGGCCATGACGACCGCGACCTGCCCCGCAAAGAGCGGCCCCAGAAAGCTGCGCCGCGCCCAAAGCTCGGCCGCGACGACGCGGAACGGCGCGCCGACGCTCGCCTCGACCTCGTGCCGCGCGGGTTCGCGCAGCGCGAAGAGCGGCAGCAGGCACAGCGCGCTGAGGATGGCGAGCATGACATGCGCGCTCCGCCACGGCGTCAGCCCGCCGAGCCACGCGGGCGCATCGAAATCGGTGAACAGGCCGAACAGCCAGCCCATCAACGCAAAACCGAGCGCGATGCCGAGCGCCTTGCCCAGGTTGACGATCAGCATCGCGCGGCCGCGCTGTTCGGGCGCGCAATAGTCGGCGCAGAGTGACAGCGCCGCGGTCAGCGCGCCGGTGGCGCCGATCCCCGTCAGCATCCGCGCGGCGGTGAGCAGCACCGCGCTCGGCGCCAGCGCGGTGAACAGCGTCCCGAGCGTCCACAGCATTCCGAGCGCGATCATCAGCCGTACGCGCGCCTGCCGGTCGACGAGGATGCCGATCGGGATCGAAAAGAGGACCAGCGGCACCGCGGCGCCAAGCCCCTGGATCAGCGCGAGCTGGTCGTCGCCGAGACCGAGTTCGGCTTTCGCCGCTTCCTGGATCGTCCCGAAACTGCCGAGCGCCGCAAAGCCGATCGTCATCATCAGCGCCAGCATCAGCAGCGGGCCGATCGTCGCCGGCGCCAGCAACCCGGCGCGCTTGACCTGCAGGGGTTCGGCCACGCTCGCCATCACAGCGCGAAAATCTTGCCGGGGTTGAGGATATTCTGCGGGTCCATCGCCCGCTTGATCAACCGCATCTGACCCACCGCATCGCCGAGTTCGGCGACGAGCCATTCCTGCTTGCCGATCCCGATGCCATGCTCACCCGTGCAGGTGCCGTCCATCGCCAGCGCGCGCTCGACGAGCTTCGCGTTGATCGCCTCGACTTCCTTCATTTCCTCAGGCGCATTCGGATCGATCGAGAAGATGACGTGGAAATTGCCGTCGCCGACATGCCCCAGGATCGTCGCAGGGACGCTCGATGTTTCAAGGTCGGCATGCGTCTCGCCGATGCATTCGGCCAAGCGGCTGATCGGCACGCAGACGTCGGTCGCCCAGCCGATCGCGCCCGCGCGCATGTTCACCGCGGCGTAGTAAGCCTCGTGCCGCGCGCGCCACAGCTTCGAGCGCTCTTCGGGCAGGTTCGACCAGTCGAACGCGCTGCCGCCGTTCGCTTCCGCCAGCATCTTCACCGTCTCGATCTGCTCGGCGACATTGGCTTCGCTGCCGTGGAATTCGAAGAACAGCGTCGGCGCCTCGGGATAGTCGAGCTTCGACCAGCGGTTGACCGCCGCCATCTGCTTCGCGTCGAGGATTTCGACGCGTGCCAGCGGCACTGCGCACTGGATCGACTGGACCACGGTATCGACCGCGCCGCCCAACGTGTCGAAGCTGCACACCGCTGCCGAGATCGTGTCGGGCACCGGATGAAGCCGCAGCGTCACTTCGGTGATGATACCGAGCGTCCCCTCGGATCCGACATAGAGCCGGGTCAGGTCATAGCCCGCCGCCGACTTGCGCGCGCGCCGCGCGGTGCGGATCACCTGTCCCTGCGGCGTCACGACCTCGAGACCGAGCACCGCATCCTTCATCGTGCCATAGCGCACGGCATTGGTGCCCGAGGCGCGGGTCGACGCCATGCCGCCGATCGTCGCGTTGGCACCGGGATCGATCGGAAAGAACAGTCCCTGGTCGCGCAGATTCTGGTTGAGCTCCTCGCGGCGCACGCCCGGCTGGACGACACAGTCGAAATCCTCGGCATTCACCGCGACGATCGCGTCCATCTGCGTCATGTCGAGCGACACGCCGCCGTGGATCGGCAGGGCATTGCCCTCGATCGAGGTCCCCGCGCCGAAGGGAATGATCGGAATGTCGGCGGCCGAGCAGAGCGTCACCAGCGCGACGACATCGTCGGTCGAGCGCGCAAAGACGACGGCGTCGGGCAGCACCGGAGCGAAATGGGACTCGCTCGATCCATGCTGCCCGAGCACCGCCGTTCCCCGCTGGAAGCGGTCCCCGAACCGCTGCTCCAGCGCCCCCACCAAATCAGCGGGAAGCGGCTTGCGCTCCCAATTTTTAACCGTTCCCGCCACGATCAGAACTTCAGGCTCGCGCGGATGCCATAACGGCGGCGATCGCCGGTGATGCCGAGATCGGATGCCGGAAGCCCCGCAAGCGCGAGCGTCGTCTGCTCGATATAGCTTTCGAAATATTCGGTGTTGAAGATGTTGTTCGCGAACAGCGCGACCTCGACCGGGCCGGTGCGGTAAGCGATCGACGCATTGGTCAGCCAATAGCTGTCGAGGAACGTCGGCGTCGTCTGGTTGAGCGTCGCGGCGAGCCGCTTGCCCTTGCCGACCAGACCCGCGCTCAGCGTCAGGTCGCTGTCGCCGCCGGTTTCGATGCGATAGTCGCTCGACAGGCTTGCGGTCCAGTCGGGCTGGAAGGTCAGCCGATCGGACGACAGCACGCGGCCGGTGGTCGCGGTATAGGCGCTGTCGTCGGTGATGCGTGCATGCATCCAGGTGAATCCGCCACGCAGCGTCCACGCCTGCACCGGGCGGACCATCGCCTCGAGCTCGACGCCATAGCTTTCGACGTCGCCGGTGTTGAGGTCGACCGTGACGAGCCCGCCGCCGACGGCGGGAGCGATCGAGTTGAGACCGATATAGTCCTTGTAATCGCTATAGAAGACGGTGCCCGACAGGCTCATCCCCGGCGCCGCATATTTGGCGCCCGCTTCATAGGTCCACGCCGAATCGCCCTTGTACGTCCGCGTCGGCGCGGTGGGGGCGTTGAAGCCGCCACCGCGATAGCCGCGCGCAACCGAGACATAGGTCATCAGGTCGGGGGTCCATTTGCGCGTGATCGACAACTTCGGCTGCCATTCGTCGGACTTGATCTTCGCGGTCGGGACGATGCCGCCCGCGGTCGCGGTGCCGAGCACGGTCGTCGTCGCAGTGACCACCGATCCGTTCGCCGTGCGATCCTCATGGTCGAAACGCAGGCCCGCCGCGATTTCCCAGTCGATGCTCGGCTTGAAGAACAGCGTGCCGAAGGCGGCATAGGTATCGCCGACATTCTTCGCGGTCGTGTTGCGCAGGATCGAGACCGGTCCCAGGATCGGGTGCGTCAGGCGGATGGTATCCTGCCCGCGCGCGCGCACCATCTCGTTCGAATAGAAAACGCCGAACAGCGTCGAGAACTGGTCCGACCATTCGCTGTCGAGCCGCGATTCGAGCGTCATCGTGCGCAGGCTGTCGCGCGCGATCGTGCGCACCGTGTTCGCCGGGCCGAAATCGCCCTCGCCGTCGGGGGTAAAGCCGTTGCGCATGTCATATGCGCCGATGACGCTTAGCTTCGATCCGCCGCCAAGGTCGGCCTCGGCGCGCGCATTGAGGCCGCGATACTTGTACGAGACGCGGTTGATCGTGTTGAACTGGACGTCGCGCGAATAATCCGTGGGACCCGTAACGCGCGAATAGGGCGTGTTTACCCCGTCGACCCAGTCGTAATAGCCCTTGATCGTCAGTGCGAAGCCGTCCGAGGGCGTCACGCGCAGCGTCGCGTTGATGCTGTCGGTGTTGAACGGGTTGGCGTTGCCGCCGATGACCGTGTTGGTCAGGAATCCGTCCTGCTGGCGGTGCGCCGCCGCGACCCGGAGCGCCACCTTGTCCTTGACGATCGGGCCCGAAACCGAACCCGAAACCATCCAGCTGTCGTCGGGCCCGGCATAGCTGCCGTTCGCCCGGATTTCGAGCTCGTTGCCCGGCTGGCGCGTGATCACGTTGATCGCGCCGCCCATCGTGTTCTTGCCATAGAGCGTGCCCTGCGGGCCGCGCAGCACTTCGATGCGGTCGACGTCGACCAGCGGGTTGTTGAGATACGCCGTGTTCGGCTGATAGATGCCGTCGATGAACAGCCCGACGCCGGGCTGGACCGACTGGACGAGCGTCACGCCGACGCCGCGGATCGAGACGAAGGCACGGCCGGTCCCGTCGCTGTTGATGTTGAGGCCGGGCGAAAGCACCGCGGCTTCGCGAACCGAATTGAACCCGCGGGCGACGAGCGTGTCGCCGGTGATCGCGGTCGCGGCGATCGGAACATCGTTCAGCGTCTCTTCGCGCTTGCGCGCGGTGACGACGATCATGCCGTCATCGCCGGCATCGTCGGCGGCCGGAGCGGCCGTGTCGCTCTGCGCCGCAGCGGGCATCGCCATCATCGCGGCGAATGCGACGGTCGAAACAAGGGCAAATCGAATCTTGGTCATCAGGCATCCCCAAAAGAGGCGGTCCAGGCCGCCCTGCGATGACCTATATGACAGCTTTCCAACCTGTAAGAAAGGTGGCGGATTTTGCCGATCGGCAGAGCACCTTTGCCGAGGCTGGAAGGCTTTGAAAATATTTGGATATCTCGCGCTCCCCGGCGAAAGCCGGGGCCCGGCGGGCATCGGAACCATGTTCAGCGATGGACCCCGGCTTTCGCCGGGGAGCACGAATCCTTCCGAGATGCGAGACGCCTACTTCGGCAGAAATTCCGACGCCGGCATCACCGGCTCATACACCGCCTCGCCGCGCGCGAGCTGATAGACCTGCCGGTCATTTCCGAATTCGTCCCAGGGCAAACTTCCGTCGCGCCCGAACCCGGCCCAGATGTCATGCACCCGCTCGGCAAGCTCCGCTGGCGGTGCCTCGCCCGCCAGCCCGTCGGGGCCCGTCGCACAGGCCAGCGCCTTGAACACGAACGGCAGCTCGATCCCGTGGCACGCACCGAGTTCGCCGCCGCACGCGGGCGACTGCCACTCGAACTCGTACATCCATGTCCTGCCCTGATGCGCAGCAGCATATTGCCGCGCGGGCCAGCGGAAGACGAAATCGTTGAGCGCCCAGGTCAGCGCATCGCCCGGCCGCACACCCTTCTGCTTGAAGCCATAGGCCATCAGAGCCCGCTTCGCATTCGGCAGCGACCGCCCGACGAGCCAGCGGGTCAGCAGTCCACCGATCTTCTTCCGCACGCCCGTCGGCACGAAATAGAGGTTCATCTCATCGGCGTTGCTGCCGATCAGCACCTCGACATCGGCGCCCGCTCCCTTGCGCAGCGCATCGATCGGCTTTTCGGGCAGGACGTCGTCGCCATAGACGGGGATGAAGCGGCTGATCCCGAACACCGGCTCATGCCCGTCGGCGTCGCGCAGATCGATGGCCCAGGGCTTGCCGACCTTCTCGATCGCCGCGGCGGCGGCCTCGTTGGACACCGGTAGAAATCCGTCCGCATCGGGCACGATGCGCAGCAACTTCGCCAACTTCCGCACCAACCGCTGCGCCACCCCGATATCGCGCACCATCGCGCCATGCCCGCTTTCGATGATCGCGCGCCGGAACAGGCCTTTCGCAAGCGGCGAGGTCACCAGATCGGCGATCGCCATCGCCCCCGCGCTCTCGCCGAACACCGTGACGTTCGCAGCATCGCCGCCGAACGCCGCGATGTTCCGCTGTACCCATTGGAGCGCGAACAGCATGTCGCGCAGCCCCAGGTTGGTCGGCACGCCCGGCACCGGCAGAAAACCGTCGATCCCCATCCGGTAATTGATCGCGACGCAGACGATCCCCGACCGTGCGAAAGCCGAACCGTCCTGCACCGGCGCATCCTTGCTGCCGACGATGAAGCCGCCGCCGTGGATGAACACCATGACCGGCGCGCCCGCCGCATCCTTCGGCGCCCAGACGTTGAGCCGCAGATAATCCCCATCGCCGCCGTCGCTGCCCGAGCCGATCAGCGGGGTCGGGTCGACCATCGGAAAGGGCCGGACCGGGTGCGGCGCGCCCGGCCCGCGGTCGACCATGTCGCGCACCCCGTCCCAGGGCTTCGCCGGCTGCGGCAACTCGAAGCGCACCGGCGGCGCCGCATAGGGAATGCCGAGGTAGCGGACGATGTCGCCATCGAGCGCGCCGCGCACGGCACCGCTCTCGATCTGGACGGGCGAAGCAAGGGCGATGGGATCGGTCATGGCCGGCAGCCTATCACCGGCGGGCGGCTCCCGCCCATGCGCACGCCTTTGCCCGCAGGCGAAATTGCTATGCCAGCCGCGCTAGCCAACCGCGCGCAAAAGACGGCGCTGCTCGGCGCCCGGCCGGTAGAGGAAATCGGGCGGCAGCCCCAGCCGAACGCTCGCGGCGCAGTGCGGCGCCCGCCGGTCGACCCGCCGGTCGGCCAGGCGCCCCGCCAGCCGCAGCGCCAATCGGTCGAGCCGCGTCAGGTCGAACTGCGCGCCGAGCCCGAGCTTGCGGCGGACATGCGCCGGCAACAGCGAGACCGACGCGCGGGCGATCGCGCGGTGCAGAAAACGCGGCACGCCCGGCGCGGCGCGGCCCGACTGGATGATGTCGAGAAATTCGAAGAGGATCGGATGCGGTTCGAAGCGCGGTTCGAGACTGGCCATCATCGCCATGAAGCCATCGATGCTCTTCGGCGTATGCCGCGCGCCGAACTCGCGGCCGATGACATCACCGTCGCGCATGAACCGATCCTTGTCGCCGTCGCTCAGCGGGTGGACGAACCGGTCGTAGGCCATCAGGAAGCCGTAGGACGCGGTCGCTGCGACCCAGTCGAGCAGCACCGGGTCCATCGCACGGTATTTCTCTCCGGCCGGCGTTTCGCCTTTTACTGTGCCGTGCATGCGGTTGATCTTTCCAATGACCTCTCTGGCGACGCTGGCCGGGCCATAGCAGGCGAGCATCGCGACGGTTCCGGTACGGCGCGAGCGGCCGATCGGATCCTGCTTATAGGTCGAATGGTCCCAAACCCCGGACCGGATCCGGGGCTCGGCGAACTCCAGAAGCACCGCCGCGATACCCCCGATCCCGAGCGCGATCGGGTTCTTGTAGACGCGCCACTGGACACTCTCGGGCGCAAGCAGGGCCGGCTCACCGGCGGGGGAGGCGAAGTCGATTATCGTGCCCAGATAATTGTCCTGCATGCCTGCGTGCGCCCTTCCCGCAATCGGCTCAGAAGTCGAAACCCAGCGTCAGACCATAGGTCCGCGGCGGGTTCGGGAAACGTACCACGACGTTCGCATTGCTGGCGACCGCCGACCAGTAATAGCTGTTGAACAGGTTCTTCGCCCACAGCGACACCGACCAGCCGCTCTCGCTCTTGAGGCCCAGGCTCGCGTTGACATTGCCATAGGCCTTGACCTTGTAGAGATCGAGGTCCTCGAAGATCGTGTTCGACTTGCTCTGGTAACGCGCGCTGACCGCACCGGTCAGGCTGAGGCTGTCCGAAACCGGCGTGTCGTAGGCGAGCGTCAGGCTGCCTTGGAATTCGGGGCTGTAGATGAACTCCGCGCCGTCGAAATTCTGCGGCTGCCCCGCGGCGTTGGTGCCGTTGTAATCGTCGATCCGCGTCTTCAGCCACAACGCATTCGCCGACAGCGTCAGCCCCGTCGCCGGCCGCACCGTCAGCTCGCCCTCGACGCCATAGGCCTTCGATTTCGGCACATTGTCGAGCCGCGACAGCGCCGTGTAGATCGGATCGGCGAAATAGGTGCTGATCTGCTTGTCGGCATAATCATAGTAGAAGGCGGAGAGATTGGCCTGCACCGCGCGGTCGGCGAGCGTCGCCTTGATCCCGACCTCATAGGCGGTCAGCTTTTCCTGCGTCACCGGCGCATTCTGCCGCGCAAGGTTCGCCGCGTTGATCGGCGTCGTCCCCGATTTATAGCCGCGCGAGACCGAGGTGTAGAGCAGGGTGTCGCTGTTCGGCGCCCAGTTGAGCGCTACGCGCCATGCGACGTTGTTCTCGTCGAGCACCGAGCGCACTTCACCGAAGGTACCCGTCACGGGATCGAAGGTATTGCACTGTCCCTGCGAAATAGGCGCCGCCAGCACCCCGTAAGTCTGAAGATAGAGTGCCCGGTTCACGACGTTCACGTTCGGCAGCATGTTGCCGTTGAAGTCGCGCGAACAGCCATTGTAGTGTTGTTTGTCCTCGGTGTAGCGTACGCCTGCGGTCAGCTTGAACTGGTCGCTGAGTTCCCAGTCGGCGTTCGCGAAAACGCTCCACGTCTTGGTCCGGATGCGCCCGAAATCCTCATAGGTGCGAAACGCCTGTTGCAGCTGCGCCAGCGTATAGCCGCCCGAATTGAAGATCGGGCTCGCGAGCAGCGGCGCCCCCGCCGCGCGGATCAGCCCGACATTGGCGTTCTGGCCCAGCATCGTGCGGTTCGAGTCGATGATGCGGTCGTTGGCATAATAGGCGCCGACGAGCCACGTCGCGGGGCCGCTCTCGCCCTCGACATGGACATCCTGCGCAAAGCTCTTGATCCGGCCGACGGTATTCTGGAGCAGGACCTCATAGGGCGCGCCGCTCCAGTCGGAGAGCGCGTTGCGCTTGAAGTCGTTGTAGCTGGTGAGCGAGACGAGCTTCATCGTGTCGCCCAGATCCTGGTCCCAGCGCAGTTTCAGCCCCCAGAAGCGGTTGTCCTCGGCGAGCGGGCCGTCGAGCCCGAGCCCGGTGCCGATGTCGGCCGAGCGCTGCGCATAGGGTGCCCAGTCGGCCTGCGTCGCCTTGGTCGGGAAATTGCTCGCCAGATAGGCGGCGAGCCCCGGCGCGTTGAAGAAGCGCGAATTGCTGGTCCCCGTCGTCGGGTTCGTCGCGGGGGTGAAGCCGATCCCCTGCCCGACCACCGTGTCGGACTTGTTCTGCCACCAGGTCACCGACAGGTCGAAATGCGTACCGTCGGCGGGGTCGATCGCCAGCGAGCCGCGAATGCCGAGCTTGTCGACCTTGCCCTGCCGCTCGCCGCGCGTGTTGCTGACCTGCCAGCCCTTGTCGCTGTTCTCGCTGCGGAACGCGAGACGCGCGGCGATGCCCTCACCGAGCGGGCCCGAGATATGGCCGGCGAAATTATAGGTCTGATAGTTGCCGAGATCGGCCTTGATGCTGCCCTCGAAGCGGTCGGTCGGCTTGCCGGTGATGAAGTTGATCAGCCCCGCCGTGGTGTTCCGGCCATAGAGCGTACCCTGCGGTCCCTTGAGCACCTCGACGCGCTCGAGGTCCATCACCGGACCGGTGTTCATGATCGGATAGGCGTAGGCGACTTCGTCCACGTACGTCCCGACGGTCGACGTCGACGACAGGTTGATCGTGTTGAAGCCGATCCCGCGCAGCGTATAGGTCGGAACGCCCTGATAGCTTTGCGAGACCGTGAAGCTCGGCGCGACTGCGGTCAGGTCGCGCACGTCGGTGACGCGCAGGTTTTCCAGCGTCTCGCCATCGACCGCCTGGATCGCCATGCCGACGTCGTTGATCGATTCCGCACGGCGCTGCGCCGTGACGATGATCTCGCCTTCGGTCGAGGCGCCATCCGTCGCCGTATCGTCCGAGGCGCCGGCCGCCATCGCCGGCACCGCAAAGGAGAGGCTCGCGCTCGCGAGCAGGAAACTACGGACTGCCTTCATCGTTCATCCTCCCTGAAACGGCTTGCGGCGCGGCTCGTCTTCGTGCGAGCCTCGCGCGTGGGCCGGTCCCGGCAGAGGACAAAATTGCGGCGGCACGAACAAGCTGACACCTGTGTCAGGATAGGGAGGAACGGGCGCGTGACGGATTATCGGGCGCAATGCTGGGCAGACATGCCGGCGCTGATCGCTGCAGTGCAGGCGGCGGGCGATGCGATCGGCCTTCCTTATGTTGCGGCGCAAGCCGACCTCGGCGACCCCGAGCCGATGAGCGACGCCGATGGCCGTCCCTATGCCGAAACCAGTTTTCGCTGGGTCGATCCCGACCATGCCTATTGGCGCGACCGCAAGCTCGCGCTGCACATCGCCTTCCTGACCGCGGCGCGGCTGGTCGCCGAGCCCTTCTACTACAGCCAGGGCCAGCTCCGGACGTGGCGGCCTACGCAATTGCTCGAAGAGGTCGATTGCACGCAGGCGAAGAATACCCCCAATTTCGGCGAAGCGATTATCGCGCCGGTGCATTTGCCGCGCGGTCTCGTCGGCGCGGTCTTCTGGTGCTCGCGCGTGCCGGTCGGGGTCGAGACGATCTTTGCCGAGCACGCCGGAAACCTGCACAATCTGGCGCTCAAACTCGTCGCGATGCACAACGAGGCGCGCGGGCGGCCGCGTAACGCGACCGTCCCGCAGACGCTGACGCGGCGCGAGGTGCAATGCCTGCGCTGGGCCGCGGCGGGAAAGACCGACGGCGAGATCGGAATCATATTGTCGCTGTCTGTTTCGACGGTGCGCTTTCACCTGCGCAACGCCGCCGCGAAGCTCGGCGCGACGGGGCGCGCGCAATCGATCCAGATCGCGGCGGGGCTCGGCTTCGTCGGCGCACGGGCGGCCTGACGCGGATGACAGCTTTGCCGCGCCGCCGCCCCTCGCGATAAGCCGCGCATGGATATGCTTCACGATCCCGCGCTCGAGGCCTTCCAGGGCGAGGTCCGTGCCTTTCTCGACGCGCATCTCACGCACGAGCTTCGCGATGCCGCGGCGCGCGCGACAAGCGTCTTCATCGATCCGGCGACCACCCTGCCCTGGCAACGCATATTGAACGCGCAAGGTTGGGCCGCACCCGACTGGCCCCAAGAATTCGGCGGCCCCGGCTGGAACGAGATGCAGCGCTATGTCTTCGCGGCCGAATGCGCGCGTGCCGGCGCGCCGGGGCTCGCGCCGATGGGCCTCAAGATGGTCGCGCCGGTTATCATGCATTATGGGACGCCGGAACAGCGCGCCCATTATCTGCCGCGCATCCTGTCGGGCGAGGATTATTGGTGTCAGGGCTTTTCGGAGCCGGGTGCGGGGTCGGACCTCGCCGCGCTCCAACTGCGCGCGGCGCCCGACGGCGACGATTATGTGCTGAACGGCTCGAAGATCTGGACGACCCACGCGCATTTCGCGAACCGGATGTTCGCGCTCGTCCGCACCTCGAACGACGGCAAGCCGCAAGCGGGGATCAGTTTCCTGCTTCTCGACATGGCGACCCCGGGGATCAAGATCGAACCGATCCGCACGCTCGCCGGCGATCATGAATTCAACCAGGTCTTCTTCGACGACGTCCGCGTCCCGCAGGCGAACCGGCTGGGGAAGGAAAATGAAGGCTGGTCGGTCGCAAAGCATCTGCTGACCTTCGAACGCGGCGGCAAATACGCGCCGGGCCTGATCGGCCGGCTCGCGCGGCTGCGCGCCCGCGGCGACGTCGATCCCGAACTCCGTGCGCGGCTCGACCGCGAGGCGATCGGCCTGCGCGCATTGCAGGCGCTCGAACTCAAGGCGATGCGCGGCGTGGGCGGCACTGCCGCGCTCTATGCCTCGGCGCTGAAGATTCTCGGCACCGAAACTGCGCAGCGGATCGACCTGTTGGCGTGCGATATCGAGGGCTATGCCGCGTGGGCCGAAGCCGACGGCCAGACGACCCCGGATAGGACCGTCGCGGTTCCGCGTTACCTCAACGACCGTGCGGCCAGCATCTATGCGGGATCGAATGAAATTCAGCGCGATCTGATCGCACGCCTGATGCTGGGCTAGGCGGCGCCCGCTGCAAAGCGCGCGCGGTGCAGCGATTGCGGCCCCATCGCCGACGCGATCGCGAGTGCGCGTTTGAACTGGCCGCCGAGGCGCAACTCCTCGGTCAGCCCCATCGCACCGTGAATCTGCACAGCGCCTTCGCCGACGATCCGGACGGCGTCGGCAACCTCGACGCATGCCGCGCTGACGACCGCGCCGCGATCGTCGCGCCGCGCATCGACGGCCGATACCGCGGCCTCGGTCAGCGCCGACGCCTTCATCAGGGCAAGCTGCATGTCGGCGATACGATGGCGGAGGACCTGGAACGATCCGATCGGCCTGCCGAATTGTTGCCGCTGGCCGAGATAGTCGATGCTGTCCGCGACCATTTGCGCCATGAGCCCCACCGTTTCGGCACAGCGCGCGCCCAGGATCATGTCATGTACCTCATCGGCCAGCGCTTGCGCCGCCGGACCCGACGCGAGCACCTCGATCTCGCCCGCCCCGCTGGTGAAGGTCAGGTCGGCGGTCACGCTGCCGTCGTGCATGATGCGATGCCGCTGCTCGACGCTGGCCCCGCCGGCTGCGACCAACAGGATCGCCGCAGGATCGGCGACCAGCAGCCAGTCGGCCTCTGCCGCGCCGACGACCAGCGTCGCGCCGCCGCGCAGATTCGCGCGCTCGACGACGGGGACGGTAGCCGCCGACGCCGGGCATATGATCGCCGCGCGGCGGGTGCCCGCGGCAAAGCCGGCCAGCAACGGGTGGGCCGGCGCGCATCGTCCGAGCACCCAGCACGCCGCGCTGTGCGACAACCAGTCGGCTCCCGCGAGCGCGGGGCCGAGCGCTTCGGCGGCGATCGCAAGATCGATCGCGCCGCCGCCGAACCCCGCCGGCGCGGGAACCGCCACGCCCGCAAGTCCCAGCCGATCGACAAGCGCGTGCCAGCCCGGTCGCGGATGGTCGGCCAGAAAGCGCGATATCGTCGTCTGCAGCAATCGCTGCTCGTCGCTCAGCGGCAGGTCGAGCGCCATGGTTCCTCGGTGGTCATCCTCATCTCCTCGTCGCCACCCCTCGCTCCGTCCGCCGCAAAGAGCTAGCTGACGCGTGTATCAGGGTGTCGAGGATAAGGTAGAGCCCATTGCGCGCGCTCGCGCGGCTCGCGCCGCTGCACCGGGTTTTCAGCGATGGGAAATGGTGCCCAGAAGAGGAAACTAAGAATACTTCTATGATTTTGATAAGAAAAATCTAATTATTAGGCCAATATACGATGGCCCCACCGGTGACTCTATAAATTCAGAGATGCAGTGATACGATTACCAATTACCATCACTATATCTCAGTCAATCTCATACCTTCTTCAGCTGTTCCACACAATGCTTTTATTGCGAAAATCATCAGGTGATATTCTGGCACCCCCTCTGCAATGCCGTCGAAATCGGCGAAGCGCGAGCACGGCTGTCAAACGCGTTGCTCCCCGGTCCACTCTGGTACGAGCTGATCCTGTCGAAGACGAAGTCGTCGCCATTCCAAACCGGCGAAGAGTTGCTCAGGCTCACTTGGTTCTGCAACAAAGAGCGCGGCAGAAGCCTCGCGCCAAAAGCGCTGCGACAATGTCGGGCTCGAAAGCCATGCGTCGTTCCACCAACCGATAATGCGCTCGCGAGAGTTGAGCAATAACTCGCCGGAAGGAAGGCGCTCCCGCTTTTGATGTTGGTTGACCCTACGCTCGCTCGGGAGGAGATTCCAAAGATCCCCACACGGCCAAGCGCTCCACGGCATACAATGATCGATATCTAGTCGCGATGGCCTCAGCTTCGTGGCGGACCACGCACAATAAATGTCCCGGCCCTCGGCAAATATTCTCTGGGCAGCCGATCGGCCGAGCGCGGTATCGCGAAAAGGCTCCTCCCAAACCAGCGCCGCCTCCGCCTGCCCGGCCGGGATCGAAATCCCCATACGTTCCGCATAGCCGCGCATGAGACGCGCCCATTCGTTCACGAGCACGGGCTCGATCCAAGATCCAAGCCGAGCCATTGTTCGCCATATGGCACCGGGAATGCGCAACTGGCCCCAGCCTGCCAAAGTGGGCAGATCGATTTGCAGCTCAGTCGATCCGGTGCGGCTCCTCGCCTTGAAAGCTGTAAAGACGCGCTGGTCAGAATTCGGGAAGCGGATGAAATTGGCTGGCATCGCAGCGATCGTCGAGACAGCTTCCCCAAGAGCGCGGGATATCATGACAGCCCGATCAGCAGCGAATGCGGAACCGACACGCAATTCCTGAGGCGCAATCGCCTCATCCAGCAACGCCCTGAAACCTGCCTTCGCAAAGCCGAGGCCATCGGCACCCCGGTTCTTCGGAGCTTGCGGGAATCCCAGCCTTACCAGCGGCAGGTACATCCGGATCCAGAACAACGCGACTAGGCCAAGTGGGACATCGATGGCGTCATTCTCATCGTCTGCTGCTCGGGCCGCGGCGGGCGCATGTTCCGCAATGCGTGCAATGGCCCGGAGCAAGCCGAGTTTGTATGTCGACGATTTGTCGTCCGCGAGAATGATCCCGCGGAGCAAAGGAAGCGCGACGGCGCCATCATCTGGCATGCGCAAGGTCACCATGGTCCAGCGGACGTCACCGCGGGCCATCGCATCGGCCTTTTCGGTGACGCGAAGCACTTCGACACCATGCGCGCGCGCGAGGCCTTCGACCTCGCCAAGCGAAACCCCATACATCGGGCGGTCCGTAGGAGATGCCCCCTCCCGAAGCGTCATCAAAAGAAGGCCGCCCGGCTTGAGCAGGGTGACAAGCTTCCGAAAGCCACGAGCACGGTCGTTTGGTGCAATATGCTGCCAGACGGCGGAAAGCAGGACGAGATCGAAACTTAGAGCTGCCTCATGCACCGCCGCGAGACCAGGCATTTGATCGTCGAGCCAGTGAATCTTGGGATCGGAATGGCGCCGTTCGCCTTCCGCGCGCATGCCCGCCGCTGGTTCAACCGCGACGACCTCATATCCCAGACTTAACAGCCAAGCGGCATCTCTGCCTGAGCCGGCTCCGACATCGAGCGCAAGCGGCGCCGGATGAGATGGCCGTATCAGTTCTTCGATGCCGCCATAGGATTCGAGAAGCGACAGTCGATCATAGCGCTCGGCCAGTTCCTTCGCCTGCGCATCATAAATTTGGATTGAGGCGGCGCTGCTCACGCGAGCCCATAACCCGCAAATCGCTCACGATGTCGCGCCATATAGTCGAGACGTGGCCAGCTATGCTGATCTTTGGGCAAGCGGACGGCCTGGCCGATCGGCGGGAAGAGCCCCCGGAGCTCCGTCGGAACCTTGTTATGGGAGATGAGCAAAGAGTAGTCGTCGGCGAGACTGATCAAATGGCGGTCAAACAGCCAATGGGCCGTCGCCGAGAGCGCGATACCATTCTGGACGACGTCAGGCCCGCCACTGGCAACCGACCATATATGAGCTGCCTGCGCTTCTGCCTTACCACCGCCATTGACGATCCGCAGGCCGGTGACAGCACAAGTGCTGTCATAGGCGTCCAGCACATTCTTTCGGAAAGCCGCATCGCGAATCTTCCGGTTCACGAGCATTTGCTCGACGCGCCGCTCGCTGGGCGGCTCGCTCAAGAGGGCTGCCGTTGCCGGATCGAGATGCGGGGTATCAAGTTCAAGACGGATGGCATTTTCGGAATCGAAGACAGCGTCCAAGCCCGCATCGACGATCGCAACGAAATCGGCTCCATCCAGCAACCGAACCGACCTGCCCCGCATCAGTCTGCCGATCGTCGCCGGGTCGCCATAGTCTCGCATGAAGCGTTCTGCGAACCGCCCTTCACGATCACGGTACGGAACCGCCCGGTCAAACGGAAGAAACTGTTCGACACGCGCGTAGAACAAGCCGTTATCTAACGGGTCGGGATCAATCGCTGTCACGAACGCTGCCGCGATATAGGCCTTACGCCCGCCAGACGCCCCGGTTTCGCGATAGATGATCCAATCGCCCACGCATTGCCGCGCTATCGCAAGATAGTTCTTCGGGAAATGATACCGCTCCGTAATGAGGTCATCATAGCGGGATGTTCCGCTGATCTCGAAGACCGCTTTCAAGTTAGGGAACCTGCTCGGCAGCCAAACCCAGGATTTGAAAGGCCCATATTTTTCCGTCCCCGCGACAATCTCCACCTATTGCCACTAAGCCGATTGAAACCCAGCTCCGTCAAGCATCGCCGTGCGCAATCACCCAAAAATGTCACAAACCTGAAACGTAGATTGAGCGAGCAGCCGCGAAATCGGAGCTGATGGGGCTTGATCTCGGCCAATCAACCGGCTTTCTAGAACCATTCAAATATAATCCGGGGGGATTGAAGTGACCAAAGTCACCATACATTCGAATAATCTTGAGAATATCGTGATCGGATCGCTGGACGCCAAGTGGAGCGCCCGTGGAGATCGCATTCTGCGGTATTACATCGACGTTCGGCACACCAAGCTCAATCTCCATAAGGAAGTCAGCGCTCCCGAAATATTTATCCTTCAGAGCAAACTGGACGCTCTGATGGCAGGTTGGGACGAAAAATATGCGACTTACCAGAAGCGGCAGTCCCTGCTTTCTGGCCAGGCTGCTGCCGATGAGTTGACCATCGAGGCCGGCCTGAAGCTGGATTCCCTCTGCCGCATCCTCGCCCACACGCTGCGGGTAGACGACAAGATCGATTGGGAAACACTGAAGGATCGTTCGAAATACGATTATCCGAAGGACTTTCCCGAACCCAAACCCTCGAGCAGCCCTGTCAAAATACAAGAATATGTCGAACCGAAAGTCGGATTTTTCCAGCTCATCATGGGCAAGAAAACGGCGATCCTCGCCGCCGCGCAAGAGGAACATTCAGCCGCAGTACGTGCCTGGGACGAGGAAGAGACGCGGCGTAAGAAGTCGCTCGCCCATGCAACCGACGAATGGGAAAAGCGGCGCAAGGCGTTCTGGGAAGCGCACAAGGCTCAGGAGGACGCATTCAAAGCGGAACAGGCTGCCTCACACGCCGAAGTTGACCGGCTGGCCGCCGAAGTGGTTAGCGGCGACGAAGAAGCCGTCATCGAACACGCCTCGCTCGTCCTTGAACGCTCGGATTACGACCGCCTCTTCGAGAAATCTTACCTCCTCCAATATGACCGCCCCCGCAAGCTCATCAAACTCGCATACGACCTGCCGTCGATCGACGTCTTGCCGTCAACAAAAGCGGTAAAATTCGTGAAGGTCTCCGGCGAGTTGAAGGAAAGCTTCATCTCCGAGCGCGAGCGCAAGGCAAATTTCGAGACTGTCGCCTATCAAATCTGCCTTCGCACCGTTCATGAGCTGTTCGAAGCAGACGAGGCCGGCAATATCGACGCCATTCTGTTCAACGGCTTTGTCGATTTTATCGATCCCGCGACCGGCCTACAGAAGCGAAGCTGCCTGCTGTCGCTTCTCGTCGATCGACCCACATTTTGCGCGATCGATCTTGCCAGGGTTGAGCCGAAAACATGCTTCAAATCATTGAAGGGAGTTTCGGCGGCATCACTGGCATCGCTGGCGCCAATCGCCCCGGTCATGGAACTCGACACGGAAGATCGTCGCTTTGTCGACGCGCGCGAGGTCGGCGCAACACTCGACGAAAGCACCAACCTCGCCGCCATGTCGTGGGAGGATTTCGAACACCTCGTGCGTGAATTGTTCGAGAAGGAGTTCGCATCACGCGGTGGCGAAGTGAAGATCACGCAGTCCAGCAGCGACGGCGGTGTCGATGCCGTTGCCTTCGATCCTGATCCGATCACCGGGGGCAAGATTGTCATTCAGGCGAAGCGCTACACCCGAACGGTGGGCGTTTCCGCTGTGCGAGATCTGTACGGCACCATGATGAACGAAGGCGCATCTCGCGGCATCTTGGTAACCACCGCCGACTACGGTCCCGATGCGTACAGTTTCGCCAACGGCAAGCCGATCACATTAATGAACGGCGCAAACCTACTTCACATGCTTGAGCGCCATGGCTTCGCTGCGAACATCGACATTGCAGCAGCGCGCAGAGCATTGACATAGAGATTCGCTGATTGGAGACTGTCTGCTTCAAAGCGAAGATCTCGAAAGGCCGACATTTGCCAACGCCGGAGCTCGCTGGATTTGGATCGCGGCAAGAGGGTCCAGACCGAGCGCAGCTCCTAGACGAATAGTCGCTCAAGCGCCGGCCGGAAGGGCGTTGCTACCTGCATTGGTGCCCTCAAGATGTACTCCTTTGCCTTTGCCCGTGCGTCACCTGCCAATCCGGCTAAATGCGCTTCTGTGTCGGCCAAGGTCGGAATGGAGCCGCGACTATTGCGAAACCCGGCTTTGAGATCGGTCCAAACAACACCGCGTAATCCTTTGGCGCTGGCCCAACAGCCAATGTCCTGTGAGTAGCGATGGGGCCTATTCGCGAGAGGCCAACGTCCGATGGACCCGATCCATTCGGCCCGCTCGCGGTTGCGAAGTGCATCGACCGCATCATCGATCGATCCAACATCCAGCTTGATCCATGACACAGGAACCGGTTCGATGTTTTCGACGATAACGAGGGTCATTCGCCCGTCCTTAGATTCTCGCGCGAACTCCAGCGGCAGTTTCGGACCATCGCTAGACCAAGCACCTATGATGGGTAGTGACTTGGGGTCCCAAATCAATGATCCCCAGCCTAGGCACGCGAAACTCATGACACAGGCCGGGTTTCGTGGTGGCGCGACTGCATCGGTGTTCCGCCGTCCTTTTCAGTCATCATTGCTGCAACTCGATATTGAGGTGCCTTCCACCTTATAGCATCTTCCGCGATTTTAAGCATCTGCGATCCAACCGTTCTCTCGTGAACACCGGCTAGTTATGACACTTCCATGTTTCATGAAAATGTGATTTATTATTTTCATGAAACATGGCTCCAGGACGAAGGACGTGGACGACGAGCATCTACAGATCCAGGTGCCGGCCGCGACTAAGCGCGACCTTGGGCAGCGCGCGTTGGACCAGCGTGAACCGATACGCATGATCGTGCTCAGAGCGCTGCAAGCCTATGGTGTGACGGTCCCCGCAGACGCGATCCAAGACAGGAGGAAACAGCGCTAATGGATAGTGACTTCGAATCCCTGACGATCGCAGAGTACGCAAAGCAAGCAGCGTACACAGATCAAAAGCGAGGCGCGCGGGCGCTCGGCTTCTCGATGCTCGGCCTTTTCGGTGAAGCTGGCGGCCTACTCAGCGAGGCGAAAAAGAAGCAGCGAGATGCTGCCTCCTATTTGGGATATGCCGATGGCGTCACTGAAGAACTAGGCGACGTTCTCTGGTATCTAGCTGCGATTGCTCGCCGAAGCCGGCTGAGCCTACAGGACATTGCAGCTGCTGCGGCGCGTGATGACGATATATGGGCTGAGGGCGTAAATCAGGATCTCACATTCCACGCTTTGCAACCTACGCATATCCCGCTTGTAAAAGCACCGACGCCCGCATTCGAGGCGACGTTGCTCGCCCTCGCCGGAGACGTGGGCAAGTTAATTCACGATTTTAGGCCCGGGCAGCCGAGTAATGCTGTCGAACTCCGAAGACGGCTGATTTCTGTGTTGCGCCGGCTCGTTCAGGCAGCGAACGAGGCGGGTGTCACGATGGAGGGCGCCGCCATCAAGAATCTGCACAAGATTTTTGATCGGTGGCCACGCGACAAGATTTACCCACAGCCCTTCGACGCAACGATGGATACCGAAGAGCAATTGCCGCGGCGGATCGTAATTGATGTGTACGAGCGTACGGTACGATCGCAGACTTATGTTTTTCAGCGGTCGAGCGGCGTTTTCGTTGGCGATCGGCTCACCGACAATTCAGCAGAACCTGACGACTACCGATTTCACGACGTATTTCATTATGCGTATGTGGCCGTCCTAGGTTGGTCACCGGTGATACGGTCGTTGCTGCGCCTCAAGCGTAAAAGCGTCCCCAAACTTGACGAGGTTGAGGATGGCGCGCGGGCTATCCTGATCGAAGAAGGTGTTACTACCTGGCTCTTTGGACAAGCTCAGCAGCTTGAATTCTTCGCCAACGTGAAGCCCGGCGGTTTGCCGCTGGACATGTTGAAGCACGTCCGCCAATTCGTCGCCGGCTATGAGGCAGCGGATTGTCCGCTATGGCTTTGGGAAGAAGCAATTCTTCAGGGTTATTCGGCATTTAGGTTCCTCCGACGTCACCGTCGAGGTCGAGTGTCGATCGATTTTCCCAACCGACGCCTGCGAATCAAGGAGCTGCCGCTATGACACCGTCCAAGTTTGTGGCCGCCGTTGCGGAGGCACAGCTTCCGTCTGTCTTTAATCCTTGGAACGACGTCTGCTCTCTTCATGATCGGAACGATGCAGCGGAGCGTCGACGAGACAATCTCGAGCGCATGTTAGGCGCAGCAATTGATAGCCGCGTAGAAACGATGTGGATTGCCCGGGACCTTGGGTACCGAGGCGGGCGTAGAACGGGGGTGCCTCTCACGGACGAGGTACATTTGGGAGACGCTGCGGCATTAATGGGCGGCATCGAATTGGCGCGGGCAACACAAGGCCCGATCGTCGCTGAAAGAACAGCAGCAATCATATGGCGTGTTCTGGCGCGCATCGCGCATCCGGTCATGCTGTGGAATGTATTTCCTTTCCATCCCCATGAAGCATCGAGCCAGCTATCAAACCGTTGCCATACTCGCGCGGAACGTGAGGCGACGTGGCCATTGCTTCAGGCGCTGATCGAAATGCTGAAACCGCGTCAGATCATCGCCATTGGACGGGACGCACAGCTCGCCTTGAGCGAGCTCGGCATTCCTACGGAGGGTGTCCGACACCCAAGCTATGGCGGACAGCGCGAATTCATTGATTCAATGTATGCGCTATACGGCATCGCTGAGGACGAACCATTGCTGCCACTAAATAGAGGTTACGCTGCGGCCGCAAGCTGTGCGCTGGCTTGATCGCACTCGGCCAAGAGGGCGATCAATTCGCTTCTGCCCCACTTGGCCATGTCGATCTCCGCATGCGTGGATACCACGGTGAGTGACCCCAATCCGACCCCGCCTTCTTTGGCCAAGAAACTCAACAGTCGTCCGAGTCCGATCAGGTTTCCGAGCAGTTTCTCGACGTAGAAGTGATTCCGATAAACGGCGGTCATGGAAAGCAGACGGGCGCCCGGCTTTCCGACAAGTTTCATGCTGGCGAAACTCAAGCATTGTCCACCATAGGGTGAGTCGTTCACATCGCGCGCCGGGTCAAAGATGCTCAATTCGAACTTGTTGAGCGCCCGTACGTTAGGATTGCGCAAGCGTTCAACGATCTCCCAAAGCTGATTGATTGGCTCGCCCTGAACTTGCGGCAATTGCATCATGCGCTCGAAATAATACCCAGACCAGAGGCCCGACCGCCGCACCTTGGGCAAAACGTCATCACGAAAGCGATCGAAAAACGCGGGAGCGCCGAAGCGTGTGTACAGCCCAGCCGGAAAAATCGTGTTCGCGACGGTCTCGATCGGCTTTTTGTCATGCTCTTCAAGAAAAGCGCTCACAGCAGCGACGGCCGGATCACCCATTGATGCGCGCGCTATTGGGTTTGCTACATCGATGATGACATTATGAGCATGATGCTCACTTTGGGCATCGACGAGACGAACCGCTTCACGCCATGCGGAGAAGCAGTCAGGCTGCGATTGCACGGGAAGGTACATCGACTTCCTCCAATAGGGTTGCGGTCGCAAAGAGCCGGGGGACTAAGAAATTGTCTGTCAGCCAAGCATGCCCATCGATGCCCCAAGACGCCCCCCAGCTGTTACGAACTAGGATTGCCGGCATGCTATCGACTTCGCCGTAGCCAACGGCAATGACGGCGTGGCGCTGACTGGGCTCGGGTTGCTCGCCGGACTGCGGATCAACCACTCCATCCGTCGGCATGAAGAATGAGCTGGAGAGCATCGTCAACATGACAATGGGACGCGAGAGCGCCAACGCTGACCTAACGCCAAGGAGATCACTCCCGCTCGATATACCGTTTCGACCAAAACACGGCCCAACTGCGGTGGGCGGTTTCCAAAGCGCCGGGTCAGCTGGAACAACTTGGAGATATGGCCAAGAAGCCTCGATCGGCTGGCCTTCGTTTTTCAACACATCCAGGATCGCCGGAAGGACCGCCCCCTGCGAGGAAGAGCGGCCCGCGCGACGTTGAGCGTGGAAGAACGCAAACTCGCACGACAGAGGATCCCATCCTGCTCGCAGGCCGCCATGGGTGTCGCTGGCAGCAAAGGCAAGGCAGGTCGGACGCGCACCTTGATCGCGCACCGGACCGAACTGGCTTCGGAGATCAACCGCTATTTGAGCTGTTGGCACTACGCCGCCTCCAGTCGCGCCCGACGTTCGGCGCGAGAGAGGCCCTCTTGCTCTGGCCCTGTGAGGTCATAATGGAAGGTCAGATTTGCGATAGATGGATCAGGTTGCCAAGGGCGTCTCTCATGTATCGACAGCCGCCCGCGTCCGGCATCTCCAACGGCAGCTGTGACTCGCCGCAAGACTGGACCACCGATACCTTCATGGTCTGCTGTTTCGCGCAGATCGCGGACAATTCCAAATCCGCTCTCGACGAGCTGTTCAAAATCCCAAAGATACCCGCCACCGCTGTGTTCGCTTAGCCGAAGCACGAACATGTCATTCCGGCTGCCATTTATGGATGTTCCAGCATCGCGGGCGGTAAGAAGCCACACATCACCTTTGTAGTCGGCGGGCTTGAAATCCCTCAGAAGATCAACTTTGAGCGCTCGAGGCTTCGTCTCCAAAACCTCGTTCATCGTCGCGACTGAAATCAGATCGTATCTAACCAGCGTTCGGCAAGTGGCTTCGTAGCTCGCACCGAGTCTCAACGAGAGTTGATAAACGACGCTAGATCGCCGGAAGTCGTTGGTGGTCCAATTCTGCTTCGCAGCGTGAAATAGGATCAGCCACTTCGGCAGCATAAATGCCACTGCAAAGGCGTCGGCTTCGGTTTCTTGGAATTGATTCCCAGGCTCCGGCGACGTCGGCATTCGCCTGAGAATGCTCTCGTCGTCCAAACTTGGCTCATGCTTCATAAAGAAATGCCCAAGTTCATGCGCAGCAGTGAAACGCTGGACGCTCATCTGGCGCTCCGTAGTGACTATTACACCGGGAATAGGCAGATTAAGATATGCGCCCAGAAGACCTTTCAGCGGACGCAGTAATAGCGGAAGCTCGACAGCATGGATCGCGCCGAACACGTCAATATTGCCGCCTTGATCCTCGACTAACGCTCGAAGGCCGAGTTTTTGATGCAGCCTAGCTGCTGCCATCGTCCCCGCCCTGACGGCGCCTGCATAATCGTTTGCCACCGTTAGCCTTCGCTACCAGAGCGCAACCGCAGATAGTCAGCGAATCGCGCGAGTTCGCCACGATCTTCTTCCGAGAGATCAGCAACCCGGCGCGCGAGGTGCGCGACGTCCACTGGTAAGTTGGCAGAGGATTCGTCTTCACCAGTGAAATAGCCAACCGATTGTCGATACAGACGTGCGAGTCGAGTCAGTTCAATCACCTCTACTCGGCGTTGCCCGCTCTCGATATCCCCAAGTGCCGTGCGCCCGATCTTCAAATAGGCAGCGACTTCTTCCTGCTTCAAGCCCAGATACTTGCGCGCCTCCCGCAGGCGCTCGCCCAGCTTGCGGCGAGCAACATCGTCGTCTTCACGCGTTGGCGGAGCCACACTCACGCCTTTTTCCCCTTTTTGCGGTCCCAAGCGATTTGGATGCGCGGAACAAGATGATCGAGCGCGGCTTGAACAGAAGCGTATCCGCCCGTTCGGACAATGCTTTCCTTCAGTTCGAATCCAACCACGGCTTCTACGGCAACCAAGGTGGCTACAACCGATAGCGAATCCATCGGCACTCCCGCCGACAATCTACCAGGCACATCGGAAGGCAATGCAATGCTGCGGACCTGTGCTTCTGCAGCAGCAATATCAAACAATTCGGCCATCAAGGCCTTGACCACATCAGTTTCAGGAAATGGATTCTGCGGAGGTGCTACGGGCGCGATCGTTGCCATACTGTTCCACCTGATTTGCCTACATCCCTACCTACATAATGTGGAATTATCCGGCATTCAAGACATGAGATGTGGAAAGCCACACGCTCCGATTCCAACCGTTGGCTATTTGGCTAAGGCCACATATAAGCAGCGACCACTCTTGGCGGCTTCGCACATAGAGCTGAGCAACCGATTTGGAGGTGCGATGCTGCCCGGCAGTTCACGCCAGAACTTGCTAAGGCGCTTCTGGCCGTATGCAGCCTGGCAGGCTTTGAACAGTTGAGCACGTTAGCGGACTTGTCTCCAGATCACCGGCGGAGCAATTAAAAACGCAAATCTATATGCTCAAGGCACTGCGCTTCCCGAAAAGAAAAAGCCCGTTCATCTTCTCAGCGTGAATTCGCTTGGGCGACGTCGATCGAATGGACTATTTGCGGAGGACATGCTTCCACAGTGGCTGGCGGGCGAAGCGGGGAATCCCTCCCAGATGCCCATGACCGAGTCAGGAGAGCCCATTGCTAAGAATTAGGCGCGACTTCTCGCTCGACGAACTCGAGAACGGCCTAGAGGCGATCGGGCGCGGCGAAACCGAGCTCCAGCTGCCACACTCCCTCAAAGCCAACGCCGCCGGAGCTGAGCTCGCCCTCGTTCAACTGATTATCACGTGGGCGCGGAGGGCAGGTCTGGCCTCCAGGTTGCGGCTGCACAGCGCGAGCGCGGACGAGGCGATGCAGCGCACGTTTGCCCGCACCGTGTCCGGATTGGTCGCGCTGAACCTTGGACAGTCTGTTGAGGATCGGTCAGGCGAAGAGCTAGACCGGTTCGCCCTGCTGACGCTCGCCCGCGAGTTCGTGATCACCATGGCCGAGCGGCCAGTGATCGCCCTGCGCGAGTTCGACAAGAGCGCAACGCCTTTCGTATGCATCGACAACGCCCGCAACTATCGGCGCCCCGCCAGACTCTATGTCCGTGGGACCGACCGCGTCCGCGACCGGGCCGACTTCGGCAGCCTCGTTAAGTCGTGCGCGAGCCTCTTACCGCTCACCCGGCGTCCCGAACTCGGCACCATTCTGGACGCCGCGGCGAGCCTGCTGTTCGAGGCCTTCCACAACACCCACGACCACGCGCAGACCGACCACCGCGGGGAAGTGCTTCGACGCTCGGTCCGGGGCTTCGTCGTCGGGTTCCAATACGTTCGAATAGAAGCGCTGGCCGACGCCGGCGGCGTGAGTCCACCGCTGCGTGATTACTACCGCGCATGGCGGCCACGCGTGCCCACCGCCCAGCATGCACAGTTCCTCGAGCTAGGGGTGTTCGACAGTGGCCCAGGCCTCGCCCGACGCTGGTTGTCCTCGGACCGGCAGCTTACCGAGCGCTTGCCGCAAGGGGAGGACTTGGAAGCTGAATATCGGGCGGTGTTGTCGTGTCTCGCCAAGGGGGCGACGACGAAGCGCGACCACACGAGCGGGAACGGGTTATTCAGGATCATGCAGGTCGTGAAGCGCACGGGAGGCTTTATCCGGGTCCGGACCGGCAACATGTCACTGATCCGGTGCTTCGATGACAGCGCGAGACCGCTCACGCCGGATGACCTCCGGTTGGTCGACCTGACGGAGCCGACCGGGGAGCCGCGTCGGCGGGCTTGGGCGGAGGGCACGACGATCTCCGTGCTGCTTCCGATGAACCGGGCGATGACCGAGTGACCGCCGTTTTCCACTTCCGCTGCCTAACGCCGTGTTTTCCGCGAAGCGACGCTGTGATGGTTCTGTTCGCCGGTCCAACGTCATACGACCGGAACGCCCTCTTGGATGCGGTGACAAAAGAGAGCCGAAAGGCTCTCGGGGCGGAGGCGGTCTACCTCCTCTACCCAGCCGGCCTCGCCAAGGTCGCCGCAGCAGAACTCGCCGACGCTCCCGAGGTATTCGCCGCGCTCCCCGACGACGCGCCGATCTGCATCTACGGATATGATCGCGAGGGCCGGATCACGCTGTCCGCCACGCTGCGCGGTATCGCCCCCGTGGCCTTTCCCACGGACGCCGTCCGGCGTCAGGGCCTAACGGTGCTGTTCCGGCGGCACGGCGGCGCGCTCGACGCGGGTCCGACCGCGCACTTCGTCCGCCCATCAACCCGTCCATCCACGAGATTCCTCCGCGCCTCGCACGCGCTCTCGGATGGAGCCGAGATTTACTTCGCCGCGCTATGGCTGTTACCCCATATCGCACCGGACGTAGAGTACGTGCATATCGACACCTCCGCGATCGCGAGCGTCGTATTCGCAGCGCTGATCCTGAAGGCACGCGAGCCGCAGCCTACCATCCTCACGTTTCACTCCTACGCCGGCATGAGGGAGCACCCCTTCAGCATTGACCGCCCTGACCTTGTCCTGATCTCTGCATCGCAGTCGGGCGCTATGGCCGGCGACCTGACAAAGCTCGTGGCTGATCCAACGCGCGTTCTGACGCTGTTCTCATCTGCTGATGCCGTTTCGGGCACGACTGTCATCTGCGACATCAGGCATAATGACGAGAACAATCCCGACGGCTACGCCCCGGCGCGTGATGTGGGCGATACGTCGCGGACACGGCCAATCAGACTTATCAGCGAGCACTTCGGTGTCGAACCCGAGCCGCCAAGGGCGGTAGTGCCCACGGTCCTGCACAAGCCGAAGGTGCTCGAAACGCTGGCCAGCTTGGCTGGCTACGGAGTCCTGCGGAGCCTAAGGGCCATGGACATTGCGGACGAGCGGACAGCTGTCTGGATCGACATGGCCGCACTCGCCCCGCTGGACGTATTCAAAGACTGGATCGAAACCATTGTGACCCGCCGGATTCCGGCCGCGACCCGAGCGATCGTGCAGACCGGAGACGACGCGCAGTCGGCGGTGTTAGCCGACTCGATCGCTGCGGCGCTCGAGAGGCACGGCTGCCCGATCAAGCCGGCCCGGCTGCTGCTGTCTGACTTAGAGCGCGACGATAGGCCTTGGGACACGCCGACCTCCCCCGTCGTCGTAACCGGCGCTCCGACGGGACGGGGAACGCAGTTGCTCGCGGCTAGCCGTGCCCTGCGGCGGTTTGCGCCCGATTCGCACCGGATATTTCTCACGCCGGGAGCGATTGGGCTCTCGACGCGGTCCATCGAACTGCTCCGCCGCAACCTCCGGCAGCCCACCCACGAGTTCGAGACCATGTTCGAGTTCGTCCTCGACCGGGAACGCGCGGTCGAGAGCTGGCGCGACGAACGCATGCTGCTCGAGGATCTGCAGCGGGGAAAGGAACCGCAAGAGGTCGAGGAACGTATCGGGATGCTCAACGGACACCCCGAAGGGCAGAAGGACGGCCTCTTCCTCGACGCACCGGGCCGCGCGCTCCACCTGCGGGAGAACTTCGCATTCTGGAGGAAGGGAACGCCCTGCACCTCGGCGAGCCATGCCGACGTCTTCGCGACGATCTGCGCCGTGATGGAGCATATCCGCAGCGACGCGACGCCGATCGAACAGCGCCTCGTTAATGACGTCCAAACGCATACTGTGCTCAGCGTAGAGACATTCTCGCGATACAACGACGGCATCATCCAGGCCTCGTTCCTCAGGGCGGCCCACCCGATCGAAATGAATTATCGTGACACTCCAGTTGAAAGCCGCCTCATGCTCGACCTGCTTCGCCAAATGGTCCGCTACGCGAACCGGCAGCAGGGCGAAGCGCTGGCAGAGTTCCTGCTCGCGATCGCCTGCGGCAGGCTCAGGCTCGTCGATGGCGATGTGGTCCAGCTCAGATCTGAGCTGAAGGCCGGCATCCCGGGCGCAAGCGCCTTAGCTTCATGGCTCGCTGAGTGCATCGCCAACCGTTATGAGATGCTGCCCATCGACTAGGCTGCAATGCACGAACGAACGGCTGCTTATGCCACCTCAACGCTTGCAGGCGGCCGTTCCGCTTCCCAGCAAGTTGGTTGGGTCGATCATATGAATGCCCGCTCTAAGGCATTTCGCGCTTCAGCCGGAACGACGGAGAAGAGGCACATTTCCGCCGGAACACTAAACTACCATTTAGCGCCAAACCGCCGCGCCGATGAGCGTCAAGAACGCACCGAACAGCAATCCGCCGGTCCCCGCCCAAGTCACCCACCAGTCCTGATCGTCGTTCGATCGCTTCTGCTTCATCATGCCCTCGACCCGGCCGAGCGTGCGCGCCAGCGTGTCGCATGCCTCCACGAGGATCTTGCGGTCATCGGCTCGGAAGGTCATCAATGCTTCGTGCATTTCCGTGGCTATCGTCAGCGGCGTGAGCTGCATAGCCGGACGTCCGTTGATGCTTTCTACGTGCTTGCCCAACTGGCCGAGCCGCGTCTCCATGTCCCGGAGCGTTGGCGAGTAATCGGGGAGCTTGTCCTTCGCCGCCGTCAGACCTTCGATCGCGGTGCGCTGAAGCGATATCTCCCGGCGCAGATCCTCGAAGGCGGTGGCGGCATCGGCGGGCTGCCGGGCGGTGCGGGCTGGTTTCTGGGTCATGGACGCAGCCTACATCCCTATCCCCATGCCGCGTCCACGGCCCAGACTTAGCTGGAGATCCTGAGACAGCGCTTTCGTGCTCATAACGTCCAGCCCGAGCTGCGCGCGGCGATTCTGGAGCAGCGACTCGAGCTGCGGATCGCGGTGCAGGCTCTTCGCCATGTTACTGAGATTGGCACGCGCCGCGTCGCGCGCAGCGTAGGTCGGGGCGTCCTTCACCCGCGCGCTCTCCTTCTTCCAGGTCGCAACGAACAGATCGGCCCGCTTCTCGGTATCGGCGGCAAGCCTAACGCGATCGCGCGTGGTGCGTTCGGCCGCTGCTCGCTCGGCAGCGCGTGCCGCGTCCTGGCGATCCATCGCCGCCATAGCCCCAGCGGTCCGACCCTCCGCCGCGTCCTTCGTCAGCTGGTAGCTCTTTCCGAAAGCCTCACGCAGATCGTTCGCGGCGCCGGGACGCAGCGCATCGAGTTCCCGCCGGGCCGTGCGATAGGCATCGAGTTCGTGCGGCAGTTCCTTCCCGCCGGCGCGCCGGACATCGATGATCTGCTTCGTGATGCCCGCGAATCGCTCAACGGCCTTGTCGAGCGGCGAACGCGACGGCTCGGCATCGAGCAACCGGGCGCTCACGCGGACCTCCGCAAGCTTGACTAGGCGCCGCCGTTCGGTTGTCACCGCGGCTGGCGTCTCGCGCGCGATGGAAAGTTTCAGCCCGTCGAACATGCCGCGCTTGGGCTCGGTCGACTTCGCGGGTGTCGGTGCCCGATAGTCGCTCGCCATGTCCTTGCCGCGCTCGCGCGAGGCAGTATGCACGAGCCTGTTCCGGGTCGCAAAATCGTCGCGGCCATAATATAGATCGACCTGCTCGCGGTGCCTGGACAGCGCGACGTAAGTCGAGTGGCTGTCTACCCCCGGCGTTGCGAGCACCTGCACGCGGTCGACGGTCATACCCTGCGCCTTGTGGATCGTCGCGGCATAACCATAATCGACATGGGCATAGTCTTTCAGGTCGAACGCCACGCTCCGCCCGTCGTCGAGCATCACGGCCATGCGCATCCGGTCGACATTCTGGACGGTTCCAAGCGAGCCATTCTTCACGCCGATGCTCCGCTCGTTCCTGAGGAACATGACGCGGTCGTTCTCGGCGAACATCCGCTCGCCGCGTTCGACGGTGATAGCAACCTCGGCCCCGAGCGCGCCGTTCGCCTTCAGCTGGTCGCGCACTTCCTCGTTGAGCGCCCGCACCTCGTCATTGGTGTGGGTCAGGATGATCCGGCTGGCATCCGGATAGTGTCGGCGATCACGATCCCAAGCATCGACCAGCTCGGCGCGCGCCGCCTCGCGGGTTTCGGCCGAATGCACAAATCCAGCCTCCGCATATCGACCGATCGCCTCGCCCGTGCGCCCAGTCGCGAGCTCGCGCGTCGCCTCGCGCTGCCAGTCCTCCTGCTGCCGGCGGATGTCTATGATCTCGACGGCGCCATGGCGCTCGGCCGTAGCGCGAAACGCCGCACCCGCTTCGATCGCCTGAAGCTGCTGCGGATCGCCGACAAGGACGACCTTGGCTCCCCGACGTTCGGCTTCGGACACGACGCGCTCGAGCTGCCGCGTGCCGACCATGCCCGCCTCGTCGATCACGAGGACATGTTTGTCGGTCAGACGCTCGCGATCATTGGTCCATTGATGTTCGAGGCCCGCAAGCGTGCGCGAACCGATCCCCGAGCCGTGTTCGAGCCCCTCGGCGGCGATGCCCGACAGCGCCGCACCCTGCACCCGATATCCCGCCGCCTCCCATGCTTCGCGTGCGACGCCGAGCATCGCGCTCTTACCGGTCCCAGCATAGCCGATGACATTGCTGACCCCGCGCGCGCTGGTGACATGTTCGAGCGCGCCGCGCTGTTCGGCGGAGAGATCGAGACCGCGCTCCAGCGCGTGGGACAAGGCAAGCTCGCGGTGACGATCGGCAACACCATGATTGCGCCGCGCGTCGAGCGTCGACGTCGCGCGTTCGAGGCGCTGTTCGGTCTCGATCATCGATCGCGAGGTGAACCGGTCCTCGCCGCGCCCATCGCGTCCGATCGCGACGAGGTCGGGCGACGATTTGACCGCCGATATGACAGCGTCGAACTGATCTTTCCCGTCGCTGTGCCGGTGCACGAACATGGCGAGGTCGCGGTTGGTGAAAGTCGCCTGCCGGTGCGTAATCGCGTCGAGCGCGATGCCGGGATCGGCGATGATCTTGTCACCGTTCGAGCGGGCGATCTCGATATGCTCGGCGAGCCGATCAGCCTCCAGCCCTTCGGCCGCCATGCGCGACGCCGCCGGGCCGATCTTGTGCTGCGGTTCGAGGTCGATGCCCTGTGCTTCCAAGGTGCGATGATCGACCCGTGCGTCGATATCGAGTGCGGCGAGCCGTTCGTTGACATGCTCCGCCCAAGCTTCCCGCCAATGGGTCAGAAGCTCGGTGCGGTTCCAGTCTCGGACCTTGGCGCCGAACTCGGCGTTGCCGTCCTCGCCAATCTTGATCTCGCGCATCGTCAGCATGACATGCGCGTGCGGCTTGGCTAGGCCATCGGCGCCGATATCCCAATGAACATTCAGGTCGGCGATCATGCCGTGTTCGACGAACTCTCGGCGAACAAAGTCGCGCGCGACCTCGATCCCCCGCCCTTCGGTCATCTCGCGCGGGATCGCGAACTCAACCTCGCGGGCAAGCTGCGCATCCTTCCGAAGCTCGGCGGCTTCGACATCGTTCCAGAGCTGCTCGCGATCCTGCCAGCGTTCGTCCGCCCCTTCGGGCAACAGCACCTCGCTGTGGACGACGCCGGCCTTGTTCGAAAAGTCGTGGGCACGACCAAGCCGCTCGTCGTGCAGGCGATCCGCCGAGCGATAGGCCGCGGCGGCGACAGCACTGCTGCCGGCGGCGCGGGAAATGACTTTTGCCGAGAAATGATAGATCGCCATGAGGGCTATCCATTTAGGGCAAAACGGGCACGTCGGCACGACGTATAAGCGCGCCCTTACACGATTTCATCGCGCTCGGGATCAGGTCATCTCAAGGAATTCCAGCTACTTGCGGGGCCGCGAGTCTCGGCATAGCTGGTTCGTCCGACCCTCGAAAATGGAAGGACAGACGATGCGCAAACCCCGCGATTTCGACGCCGAGCTTCAGGCTCTCACCAATAAGGCGAAGGCGCTCAAGACGAAGAAGCAAGGCCAGCTAGGCGAGTTGGTCAGTGCGACCGGAGCCGATGCCCTGCCGATCGAGCAGCTCGCCGGCGCGCTGCTCGATGCAGTCGCCGCCGACACCGCGCGGAAGGAGGCGTGGCGCAAGAGCGGCGCTGCCTTCTTTCGCGGAGAGAGCGCCCGCTCTCGCAAGGGAACTGGCCGGAACGCGCGCGGCGCACCGGCGATCGGTGCAAGCCCGCAATCGGCATCAGGCGAAGCGGGCGCGGCATGACACGCGGGCGTGGCAGACGAAGCGCCGCGAGCGCACGCGCCAGCTGATCGAACTTGGCGGACTGGTCGCCAAGGCCGATCTGATCGAGTTGACGGGCGACGACCGCGCGGTCTTGCTCGGGCTTCTCGTCGAGGCCGCTGCAACGCTGCGGGGTGAAACGCGCGAGCGGCAATTGCTGCTCTGGCGACGGCGCGGGCAGCGCGCCTTCGAAGCGGCAGCTGCCGCCCCATAAGGCTCCCTTACTGGAGATTTACTTTCGGCTGTCATGATCCGGGCATGGCACGGCAATGGCAGCAGTATAGACGGAGACGCCGGCCGAAGAATTCGGTCGTCAATTTTCTCGTCGGCGCAGGTGTGGTCGGCGCGGTCGTCGGTCTAGGCTCTACCGCGACCACGCCCGAAGGACGCACGCGATTGATGTCGGCAGCGAGTGACGCGGCGGTCGCCACCGGAATGGCTCGTGCACGCGCACCGCAAGAGGGTGATTATTGGCGACGCTGCGACGACGCGCGCGCAGCGGGCTCGGCCCCGATTTATCGGAACGAGCCGGGCTATCGCGATGGCCTTGATGCAGACGATGACGGGATCGCGTGCGAGCCCTACCGCGGGCAGTAGCTATTTAGTCTTGGCGCGGCCGCGCACGGCGGGCTTGCGGCCACCGCCGCGGTCCTTGGTGCCGAGGCCGATCTGCTTCGCCAGTTCCCGGCGCTTTTCGGCATAGTTGGGCGCGACCATCGGGTAATCCTTTGGCAGGTTCCATTTCGCGCGATACTCGTCGGGCGTCATGCCAAAGTTGGTCATCAGATAGCGGCGCATCATTGTCAGCTTCTTGCCGTCTTCGAGGCAGACGATGTAGTCGGGCTTCACCGACGCGCGCACCGACACCGCAGGTTGCTGCGGTTCGGGTTCCGGCTCGATCTTCGATGACAAGCCGGCGAGGGCTTCATGCACCGAGCGGATGACCAGCGGGATATCCGAAATCGCCACGCTGTTGTTGCTGACATGTGCGGCGACGATATCTGCGGTCAGCGTGACCAGCGTTTCGGTGTCTTCCATAATATGACTCTCCCTATTCGGCGGCGCGGTCCGCGCTGTCGAGCGCCGCGATATGATCGCGGCAAATTTTCTCGACGAGACCTTCGAGCACGGCCACGCGCTCGCCGATCCAGCTAAGTTCCTCGACGGAAATCTTATAGTGCGGCGAGTAACGTGCGTTGACGTAGGCGAGCCGCAACAACTCAAAACAGCGGCGGCTAAACTTGTCGTCGCGAGGCCACGCGCCAGCCAGCGCGGGCGCGATCTGCTCACACTGCGAGCGCAGGAAATTGAGTCTGTGCGACTTTGGTGAGTATAAGGTCATGACCAATAGAAGGCAGTGATAGAAACGCTCGCTGGCCTGATGATACAGGAAGGCGGCGAGGTTCTTGTCATCGTCGCGGACGGCATATCCCGCATTCCGAGCAAAGCCGGAGGCACTCTTGAACCATTCGTCAAAGTGCTTCTCTGCCTCTAACCGCGCTTCTTCAGCGGGCAGGTTGCGCGGCTGCGCAAACTCATATCCCTCGGCCTCGTAAAGGCCGATGCCTTGCTCGACGATGTCGATGAAGAAGGGACGCCCACGCTCAAGCCGCGCATTCACATCCTTGAGCGAATGGACAATGAAGCTGACGGGTGCGGTGAGGGTGTGGTTGATCGTGACCTCGCGCATGAGCCGATCCTCGGCGGCCGACCAATGCTCGAACTCCGTCAGGCGCTCGTTGTTGACCACGACGAGAATATCATAGTCCGACTGATAGCCGCCGACCGGATCGTCGACCCAATCGCCGCGCGCGTAGCTGCCATATAGGACGATCTTGAAGATACGGCCCTTGCGGTTCCAGTCCGCATTGCCGCGCGCATGCGCAGTGTCGAACTCCTCGAACAGGATGCGCACGACATCGGCAAGCTCGCGCTGCTTGGATTGCGGAAGATGATCGAGGCCGGTTCGCATTGTCACAACCTTAGGAAGGCGACGGACCGGATGGCAAGCGCCATCCGGTCCGTCGCGGTTACAGCCATGGCCAGACCAGATGCGGCAGGCGCGCATGAAGGCAGCGCGACCACATGACAATTGCGCTGGCGAAATCGTCCGTCACCTGCTCGACAGTGATGTCATGCCGCTCGGCCAGTTCGCCATAAGAGGTGCGGTAGAAGCGGATCGACAGGAAGATATCGCCCTGCCGCGCGGTCATCTTGCGAAGCGCAATCACCATCCGGCGCTCGGCGTCCTCGACGGAGACGGTCGAGAGATCGCGGCGCCTCATTGTTCGTGCCCCGCGAATGCCAGCAGATAGTCGCTCGCCCTGCTCGCCTGACTGGCGGCGCGGAAGATCGCCTTCTCGTCGCCGCGCAGCACCGACAGCCATGAGGCGATATAGTCCGAATGCCGAACGGTCGGCGCGATACCGAGCGACGCACAGGTAAACGCCGCCACCATCTCGGCGACAAGCTCTTCCTTGGCATAGGCCTCCGATCCGAACCCGCCCTTCTGATCGCGGTCAAGCCTGCTGCTATGGCCGGTCCAATGGCCGAGTTCATGAAGCGCGGTGCGATACCAATTGATCGGCTCGTGAAACGCGGCCTGCGGCGGCACAGCTACAGAATCATGGCTCGGACTGTAGAAGGCTTCGCCGCCGCCGATCTGGAAGCGCGCGCCGCTCGCGGAAATCAGCGCATCGGCCTCGGCGATGGCAAGCACCGGATCAGGGCTGACGATTGGCGCGGCATAAATGTCGGGCAGCCCCTCGCACTGATCGACATTGAAGACGACGAAGCGCTTCAGGAACGCCACCTGCCGCGCCTCGCGATCGTCCCCGCGCGCTGCCTCGGCTTCGGCCTTGGGCGTGAACCGGTCTGCGTAACAGACGACCGTGCCTTTCTCGCCGCGCCGGATATTGCCGCCTGCCGCTTCGGCCTGCCGGTAGGTCAGCCAGCGCTGCGATGCATAGCCCTTGGCAACGCCCTCGGCCCAGAGGATCAGCACATTGATGCCGCTATATTTGCGGGCCGTTCCGGCATTCTGCGGCATCGTGCAGCCGCACGCCGCGCGATCCCAAGGCTGCACCCATGGCAGCCGCCCTTCTTCCATCTCAGCGATGATCCGGCTTGTGACCTCGGTGTAGAGGCTCTGCCGTTCGACTTTCTGATGACGCATGTCCCTTCTCCTTCCAGCCACCGCACCCCGGCCCGGAAGGGGGCGGGGTGGGCGGCAGGAGGGAGCCGGCAGACCCGCGAGAGCGGCCGGGCTGCATCCGCAGGACCGGAACGAAGAGAAGGACCCGCGGCACGCGGGTTGCGGCCCGGCCGTGCGGGGCTAGAGGCGAGTGACGCCCACCCTGCCCCCGCCCTGCCGGGGACAATCAACGCCGCCGCGAAGCGGCGACCGCTGGCCCAATCCCATAAGACTCGAACGACAACCGCGCTGTTCGCGGCGCGTCCTCTCCGGCGCGACCGTCTCAGACGGTCTCATTCGAGGCGCGTGAGACGAATAATGCAAAGTGGAGCGAAATTTTTTCCGACGCACCGAAGTACCGTTGGATACCAATAGGACGCACCGGGAAACAATTGGCCGCCTTTGGCCGCTTCTGACCGGGAAACGCCCCTTCTCAAAGGATTGACGTCGGTCGATGAATTCCCATTCTTCTCTCAGGGAGCATCAACCGCAGCCAGTAAATGAAGGATATGTGCATGGCGTCTCTTCCCTCCCCCGACCGATTTCTTCGCCTCAACACCGTGCTCGACCGCACCGGCCTCAGTCGGGCGACCCTCTACCGAAAAATCACCGCCGGGACCTTTCCGCCGCAGAAAAAACTCGCCGCGCGCTGCTGCGGGTGGCGGGAGTCTCACGTCAACATCTGGCAGCGCAATCCCATGACCTTCACAATCAAGGACCTGCCGCCGGAAGAGGAATGATAAACCAGGCAAGGCGAAGCCCCGCGCCGCCGAAGCGACGCGGGGTGGAAGCCCGCCTCAGTCGGCGGGGTTCCAAATGAGGGCGTAGCCGTCGTCACCGTCCTGACCGGCGGCGCGGCCGAGGTTTGCATAGAGCCGGCGCGGCCCGAACTCGGGAGCGGCGAGGCTCAGCGACACATAGCGCTCACCCGACTGCTGTCCGGTGCGGATCCAACCGGCACCGATCTCGACACCTTCGGAATAGACCCGGTAGTCGGGCTGGACGTCACCGCTCTTCGAGCGGTTGGTCCGGATCTCGATCGCCGCGCGGATCGAGAGGGTCTTAAGCTGGCCCACGAAACCCGTTTCGATGGTGCCGTTCACAAAGCCGATTGCTGCCATTGGTCGTCTCCTTGAATGTCCGCGGGACCATCCCTGCGGCATGGGCGGACCAGAGACCGGCGCATGAGGCGCCCCGCGAACCCGTAGGACCGCAGCGAAGCGGAGGAGTGCGGCGGCGCGATTATTTGAGAGCGAAGCGGCCGCGAGGAGACTGCGCAGCAGTCGGGGAAATAATCGCACCGCCGCACTTTCGCGGGACGCCGCGCCGGTTCAGGTCAAATCGCCGGTCGCCGGGGATGGTCCTGTGGCTGAGGTCCTGGAGACGGTGGCATCCACGCCTTGAAGGCCATCCAGATTTTCGGGGACGCAAGCCGAAGTTCGCTTTCCGCGCGCTACTCCGGTCCCCGCTCGCAACGCGGACGAATATTTTCCCGTCTATCCAATGCGAATGGCCGAGAATCCCGCGGCGCGACAAAGGGCCAGGGAAAATGCGACGAGTTGCAGTAGCTTGCGCCCAATCCTGTCGGGTTTCTACAATCCTGCGAGACCGCCGTCGTTAAAGGGATGCGTACGAAATCTTCCGCTGAGCCGTCGCTACTGCGACCCACGCGACGGCCCGGTGGTGGGGGGCGATGTTTTGCGATGCATACGTCGTTGAAGGGCGGCGCGAGGACCTCCTCACGCCGCCCTTCTTTTATAGACCCGCGCTCCGCCGCCGCCAGCGGCTGCGGCTCGCGCAAAAAAGAAGACGCCGCGCCGGTCACCAGGACCGGCGCGCCAATTTCCCCGCGCGAAAAATGGGCGGACGACCGAAGCCGTCCGCCCTATCGCTCAAGCTGCGAGAGGCGGATGCTCCTCAGCATCGCCACCTTCGGCTTCCACGACCTCCGCCGCGACGCTAGCCGCAAGCTCCTGCCGGATGCTCGCCGCCGACATCACGCTGCCCACACCGCCGCGCATCGTGTAAGCCGACGGCGGAAAGGCCATCCACTGCGGCACCCACGGCCCGGCCTTGCACCGACCGTTTGCCCCTTCAAGGCAATCGGAGACGATGGCTTTGAGTGCCTTGCCCTTCTCACCGGCGTTCGCTGCTGCGATTTCCGGTCCCGCGACTTCGCCGACGATGGCGAGCAGGACTTCGCGGTCGCGAAGCTGGTCGAAGAAGGCCGCGTCCGCTGACCAGTGCTGGCGCATGTCGGTACCGAGATGAAGTCCGATCATCTCCACCGCCTCGCTTCCCGCCTGCAACGTCTCGCCCATGACGATCGCCACGATCTCCAGCACCACCGGATCGGGAAGGTCGAGCAGCCGCGCGAACAGCGGGGCAAAAGGGGGACGGTTCAGCGGCCTTCCCGTGACGGTCGGCGCTTCCTCGTCGAACCCGAGCACCGCGAGCACAGCACGGCGCTTGAGGTCGAAGGCCGTCTCGGCGGATGACGTCTCGACGCTCTCGGCAATATCTTCCTTCGGCGCACGCTGGCCCTCGACATCCACGCGCCAGAGGTCCGCACCCGCTATTACGTGCGCGAGCATCGCCCGAAGCGCGACCCCACCCTGCCCCGCCAGATCGGCGCGCACCGCCGCATGGCGATGGAGGTCGATATAGGCATTGAGCGGACCCGACAGTTCGGGACGAACGGGCTTGGCAATGACGGTATCACCCTCACCGCTCCCGCCGCCTGAAAGCCGTTTCGCTTCCTTAGTGGTGACAAAGCCCTCGTGGAAGGTCACCTCGCCGCTCTCGCGGACCTCGACATAGATACGACCGCCCTTGCGCTTGCCCGCATGGGCATGATCCCACGAGCGGAACCAGTCGCCGCGCGCCATGACAATTACATCGGACCAGCCCGCTTCGAGATAGGCGGCCTTGCGCGCCTCGATGGCTGCCACCTGCGCCGACCAAAAGGCATCGGCGTTGGCAAAGAAGCTGTCATCGCCGAACAGGTCGGACACGACAGCAAGCTTCGCTTCCTCAGTGTCGAACAGTGCATGTTTCACCGCGATGGCTGTGCCGCCGAACAGCCACGCTTTCAGCTGATGGCCGGTCGGGCAATAGGCGCCTTCATCGTCGAACAGCGCGAGCCACGATTTCTGCTGACTCTTGGAGGCAAGGGTCAGATGCCGAACCGTGCCCGCGTCGATCTCGCCGCCACGATAAAGTGTCCGGATGCGCGGCAGCAAATTGCCAAGCGAAAGAATGCGCTTCACCGCGCGCGGCTCGAACCCGAAGCTGTCCGCGACGTCGTCGACGCTACGCCCCGCCTTCACGAGCGCAACAAACGCCTCCCACTGGCTGACCTCGTCGGGCTGTACCCGCGCGAGATTTTCGAGCATCGACGCTTCGAGCGCATCGGCATCATCGCCCTCGTCGAGAATGGCGCAAGGAATGGGCCGAACCGCCCCGCCCTCGCGCGCGACGGCGCTGACGGCCGTAAAGCGCCGACGCCCCGCGACGATCTCGAAATGGCCTTCGGCGCAGTTGGGCCGAACGAGCAGCGGCACCAGCACCCCGCGCGCACGGATGCTCGGGATAAGGTCCGAAACGTCGGGGTCTTTCCCCTTCCCACGCATGTTGGCGGCTGCGATGGACAGGTTGCCCAGATCGACGAAATCCAGCTTCATGACGTTCTTCCTTCTCTTCAACCACACCCGGCCCCGGACGGCGGGGCGGGCGGCGAGAAAAGGCGACGGGACCGCGCCAAAGGACGGGACGCACCCACAGGGCCGCAATGCAATGGAGGAGCCGATGCGCAGCAGCGGCTTGCGCACCGGCCGAGCGGGCCCATAGCCGCGCGCCGGCTGCCACGCTGTCCGTGGCCAGCCACCAAACAACGCCGCCGTGCGGTCAGCGCGGCGTCCTCATCGGACAACAAACGCGCCCTTGGCGAAGCCGCAGGCGGGGCGGCGTGCGCGCGGGCCTGGGCTTAGCCGCCGCCCCGCCAAGAATAGCGAGTCAAGAGCGCCGCGCGGCCAACCGTGCAAACGCGCGACCTCTGGCGGCGCCTAGCGCCGTCAGTGTGCGCTCATTTGAGGCCGCGCTCAATCCAACGTCGGCTCAGCTCTCCCACGCTTCGTTGAGCACCACTGCCGCCAATGCCGATTTGTCGTGCGGGAAGAACCGGCCATAATGTTTCGCGACGATTTCCGGGCTGTCCTGGATGGCATAGCCTGCCTGCTCATATGAGCCGGTCTTCTTGAGGACATGCGTCGCCAAAACATCGCGAACATTATGCGGACCGTGCGGGAGCAGACCCTTGATCGCCCCTTGGCCGGTATAGGGATTAAAGATGCCATAGCGCTGGACCGCGAGTCGCCAGGCATCATAGAATCCGACCTGACTGTAAGCGGCTTCCTTCGTCGTCAGCTTTGCCGATTTCACAAAGAAGGTCTTTGGATCCTCGGCGCCGCCGAGCAGGATCTGCCGGTCGCGCCGGAGATACAGATCGATGAACTCGTAGAGCCGCCCGAGATCGGGCAGAAGCAACCGGTAGGGCTTCCGGCCGAAGAAGGATGATGATGCATTTTTAAACGCGACGGCGGGAATGAAAACTTCCCAGCCGCCCGATAGATCATTCCATCGAAGCTCCCCGCATTTCAGCTTCTCGAGTTGCTTCTCGCTGCTGTGCCGCCCGCCTCGAACACAGAACCGAAGCTGGCGAAGGTTCTTCTGCCGAAGACCGAGATGCAAGCCAAAGCGCAGCATCAGGAATGCGCGTACCGCCTCGGCCGCTGCCTTTGGATGACGCCGCGCGCTCGGCATTCGCGCCAGTATTTCCTCGGTGATCTTGCGATATTCGCCGACCGGACTTTCCGCTTCGAGGATGGGCAATATCGGTTCGAACGGATCGCGATGGACCTTTGCGACGCGCTGAACATCCTTCTTCCGGTTCAAGGCGTAGATGATGAAGCGGTCGCAGGCCGCATCCCAATCCTTACAAGCTTCGTCGACCTCATCGGCCGAAATCAGGTCATCGATCGGTTGCAGCCCGTCCGCAAGGCGCGGATGCTGCCGCATCCACCCCGTCTTTTCGCGCGCAAGCGAGAGCGCGAAGTCGAGCATATTGACCTCCCAGCTCGTGTAGAAGCCGCGGCGCTCCTCACGCCAATGGAGATACCAGTCCCAGACCGACGGGAAGAGCAGCATCGCGAGGCACAGGTGATCGGCGGAGACGCCAAGGCCGCGAACATCGCCATCCGGCGGCGAGCAAAGAGCCCCGAACATAAGTCCGAGGTGTTCAAGCTTCTGCGACGCCGTTTCCTCGCCCCACATGCCTTGGCGAAGCAGGCCGGACGGCGCAAGCGTGGACGTTTTGAACGAGATGAGGCTGTGGACTTCGTTCTGGAGGTGGGCTGGCGCATCACGACATCCAGCCATGCTCCCGTCGGTCGCACGATCATCAACGGATGCATTGTTCGAGAATCGCAGCGAAAAGCGTTGCTGCGTCGCCTCTCGCTGAAAGCGCCGATATTCTGTCGCGCCCTCGATGATGACCGAACGCACCCACGCGAGTATTTCCTCACGTTCGCGTTTGGGCCGCTTCGAGAAATCGCCGGGAAGGTGCCAGGCGAGTTTCCGCCGCTCAGAGGCCGTTAGCGCCGCAATGGCGGGCCGCGCGGTGGCACGCCCAGTCCGATCGAGTTTCGCCTGAAAATAGCCCTCGGGCAGGCGATAGCGGCGCTCGATTCTGCTCAGGACCGAGAGGCTTTCAATCGTGCCCGGCGCCTTTACGCCGGTCGCCCACGTCTGGATCGTCTTGCGATCGGTCTTGTCGCCCGGTCCGATAATTGCGCGGTGGAGATGATTGCAGCTGTCGCCGTGCCGGCGCATGTGCAACGCAAGCGCTTCGGGGAAGGAGGGTGGATCGATCCATTCGTCTCCCGACGCCTCGGGAAATTCGACAATCACCTTCGGTCTCGGGCCGCGCTTCTTTTTCGGATGGCCAGCGAGGTCTGCGCTCTCCGTTGTGGGTGCGAGCAGTCGGCGTTCCGCCAAAATGGTGGGCACTTTCAATAAACTCCTGCATTGGGTGTAGGGCGGCGCCCGATGGCAGAAGCTTCCTTTCAAATGGAAAACGGCTGGATCGCGCCCACGATCGCTACGGATTGCAACGCTCAAACACCCTCTGGCGCTCGTCGCCGGGAAACTGCGCTACGGCGCTTGTCTTCGCGCCGACACGCTGGTAGAGGCGCCCCTCGTTGCCGCTTTAGCTCAGTTGGTAGAGCACATCATTCGTAATGATGGGGTCACAGGTTCGAGTCCTGTAAGCGGCACCATCGACCCCATAATTCAATGACTTAGGCCGGATTCACTTTTCCGGGAGCCGTTGTTTGCGGTCGCCTGGCGCCGCCTGAATCAGGACGACGCCCTTCTCGTCTCCAAATAGGTGAGCAGCTCGTGCAAGCCGCGTTCGGTCCGGATAAGGTCGATCGGCCGGCCGCCCAGATCCATATTCTCCGTTTGAAGCCAGGCCATGACGGACCGGTGATCGCCAATCAGCACAGCCAGTTCCTGAAACAGCCGAACGAGATGTTGACCGGCCCGGAAGGCTGGGTCCGGTCGAGCAACTCGGAATGTCCCGTTACGCAGGTCCGCTGCGCGACCGCCCGCGATGCCGAGTATCTCTCCAAGCAAGTCGTTATTGATGCTCCAGAGCGCGGCAATGCGCGCCACCGCCTCCGACAATACGCGGCTCTGCGCTTCAGACGACGTCTCCATCATCTCGTCTTCCCGCTCCACGGTTAGTCCTCCAGCAAGGCAGAGATCGCAGCTTCGTCATCGCTACGCAGCGCATCCAGATAGTCGCTCCACCATTGGTGCATCCGTACCCGCTCATCCCAATAGGGCGTCCGGTTATAGATACGGCGGATCTGATTGTTGTCGGCGTGCGCGAGCGACCGCTCGATCGCATCGGGGTTCCACTTGCCGCACTGGTTGAGAAGCGATGAGGCGGTCGCGCGGAAACCGTGGGACGTCAAGTCTCGCGGCCCATAGCCCATACGGCGATACGCCGCATTCATCGTATTCTCGCTGAGCGGTCGTTTCCAAGTGTGGAATGCCGGAAAGACATAATCCTCGCCGCCGACGTAGGGCCGAAGCTCTTCCAACAGGGCGATCACCTGTCGCGACAGAGGGACATAGTGGGGCCGCCGCATCTTCATGCGCTCCGGCGGGACAGTCCAGACGGCCTTCTCGAAGTCAAACTCGGCCCAGCGCGCGAGCCGCAGCTCGCCGGGTCTCGCCATGACGTGCGGCAACATCTTGCAGGCGAGCAAGGTGATCGGATAGCCCGAGTATCCGTCCAGCGCGCGCAGGAATCCTCCTACCTCTTCCGGCTCAACGAGCGCGGCGTGGTGCTTCGGCCTCGGTGCAATCAGCGCGCCGCGCAGAAGCGTTGTCGGATCGGAGTCCGCTCGGCCCGAGGCCGCAGCATAGCGAAACACGCGACTTGCAAAGGAGCGGCACCGACGCGCCGTCTCGAAATGCCCCTGCGCCTCGATCTTCTTGAGCACCGCGAAGAGATCGACGGCCTGCAGGTCCGCGATGGGCGTACCGGCGATCGGCCGAAGCTTTTCGAGAAGCCACTTCGTCTTTTCGATTGTCGCTTCGCTCCGGCCCTCCTTGGTGACCATCTCGATATATTCCTCGGCGAGATCGCCGAAACAATTCGAGGCCTTGAACTTGCCGACGAGCTTGTGCCGCTTCCGCTCCGCGAGCGGGTCGGTGCCCTCATGGATTTTCAGCTTGGCCTCGTCGCGCTTGCGCCGGGCTTCGGCGAGGCCGACATTCGGATAGGCGCCAAGCGCAATGCGCTTCTGCTTTCCATGCATGGTGTATTTGAACCGCCACAGGCGCGCACCGGTCGGGTGCACCTCGATGTAGAGGCTGTGGGCGTCGGAGACTTTGTAGACGCGATCCCGCGGCTTGAGGGACCTGATTTGAACATCGCTAAGAGGCACGGCTCAACTCCTTTAAAAGGGTTAGGACCGGCACCAATCACAGCGCTCAAGGCGAACGGGCCATCGAGCAAAACTCACTCCAAAAAAGACGGGCCATTATGGCTTTTTTGATGGCCCGTTTCGGGGTGAGATTGTGTGAGACACCCTCGGACAATTCGGAACAAAACCCACGGAAAACTAACATATTTCCGGGATTTTGTCGATTGCCCTGAGAAGGGTAAATGGTGCCCAGAAGAGGACTCGAACCTCCACGACCTTGCGATCGCCAGCACCTGAAGCTGGTGCGTCTACCAATTCCGCCATCTGGGCACGGGGTAGGAGCGGGCGCTTAGCGGCGCGGCAGTCGGCTTGTCAACCGCGCTGCACGGCGCCGCGCAATTTTATTCGCCGAAGCGCGGTTTCGCGTCGATACGGATGCCCTGCCCCTTGCCCCGCGATGCGCTTCGCGGCATGGGGAGCGCATAAAGCGCCGCAGCGCGCTTCCCAGAGAATCGGATACAGGCGGACATCATGCAAAAGCTGGACGGACAATTGATCACCGTGCTCGGCGGCGGCGGCTTTATCGGCCGCTACGTCGTCCAGCGCCTGCTCGCGCGCGGCGCGCGCGTCCGCATCGCCGAACGCGAACCGCGCAAGGCGGTCTTCCTGAAGCCGCTCGGCGGGCTCGGCCAGACGCAGTTCGTCGCCGCCGACGTCCGCGATGCCGCCAGCGTCGCGCGCGCGGTCGCGGGAAGCGATGCCGTGATCAACCTCGTCGGCGCGTTCGACGACATGTACGCAGTACAGGCCGACGGCGCCGCCAACGTCGCGGCGGCGGCGAAATCCGCCGGCGCCCGTGCGCTCGTCCATATCTCGGCGATCGGCGCCGACAGCGAAAGCGCCTCGGTCTATGGCCGCAGCAAGGGCGACGGCGAAGCCGCGGTTCGCAAGGCCTTTCCGAAAGCGGCGATCCTTCGTCCCTCGATCCTGTTCGGACGCGAAGACAATTTCATCAACCGCTTCGCGGCGATGATCCGCATGTCGCCGGTGATCCCCGTCGTCGCGCCGGACACGCGCTTCCAGCCCGTCTATGTCGGCGATGTCGCCGATGCCGTCGTGGCCGCGCTCGGTGACGGTGCAGCGGGCAAGCTGTTCGAACTCGGCGGGCCGCAGGTGCTGACGATGATCGAACTGCAGCGCTGGATTGCCGACGCAACGGGGCGCAAGCGCCTGTTCGTCGAACTGCCCGCTATCGTGTCGTCGGCCCTCGCGACCGGCTTCGGCTGGGCGCCCGGCGCACCGATCACCAAGGACCAGTGGCTGATGCTCCAGCGCGACAATGTCGTCGCGAGCGGCGCGGAAGGGCTCGGCCAGCTCGGCATCACGCCGACCTCGCTCGCCTCGATCGCCGACGGCTGGCTCGTCCAGTACCGCCGCCACGGACGCTTCGCCCAAACCGCCTGAGCCGCGGCGGCGCCGCAAACTCGATACTGGAAACAAATGAGCATCTGGCTGACCGCGATCATCCTCGGCATCGTCGAAGGGCTGACCGAATTCCTCCCCGTCTCGTCGACGGGCCATCTGATCCTCGCGACCGAGTTGCTCGGTTATGACGCCGCGAAATGGGCGGTGTTCAACATCGCGATCCAGCCGGGCGCGATCCTTGCGATCGTCGTGCTCTATCGCAAGCTGTTCTGGGACATGTTCACCGGCTTCTTCCGGCGCGATCCGGTGGCGATCGCGTTCGTGCGCAACCTGCTGCTCGCGTTCATTCCCGCGGTCGTGCTCGGTCTCGCCTTCGGCGACTATATCGAGGCGCTGCTCGAAAATGCCGCCGTGGTCGCGTGGGCGCTGATCATCGGCGGCATCGGTATCCTGCTCGTCGAGCGCTTCGCGAAGCCCAGGGAAAGCGGCGGTGTCGCCAATCTGTCGACGCGGCAGTCGATCATCGTCGGTCTCGTCCAGTGCATCGCGATGATCCCCGGCGTCAGCCGGTCGGGCGCGACGATCATGGGCGCGATGGCGCTCGGCATCGACCGCAAGACCGCTGCCGAATTCAGCTTCTTCCTCGCGCTGCCGACGCTGACGGGCGCGACGGTGCTTCAACTGGCGAAGCATCACGACGCGATCACCACGAACGACATCGGGCTGATTGCGGTTGGCGCATTCGTTTCGTTCGTCGTCGCCTGGGCAGTGATCAAGGCCTTTCTCGCCGTGGTGACCCGATACGGCTTTGCCCCCTTTGCCTGGTACCGAATCGTCGTCGGGATCGCGGCGCTCGTATGGCTCGGCATGAGATAGGGCCGAAACGATACTATTCAGCGAAAGATAATTGCGCGGCACGTCGATAGACCAAATTCGGTCGCCATTTTAGGTTAGTATTACTGCCCTAATCGGCATTTCGTTCGTGACAGACGGTTTTGACCCATGCAATCGCCCTTTCAACGAAGGGGATACTGCATGGCTTCCGATCGCATGCTCCAGTTTGTGGGGCGTGACCAATCCTATCCGGACAAGCGTTCGCCCGAAGAGCGCGCGCGCGATTTCCGTGAGATCGCCGAGCGTTATTCGGCGCCCGATGCCGATGCACAGGCCGCGCGCTGCTCGCAATGCGGCGTGCCCTATTGCTCGGTGCACTGTCCGCTTCACAATCACATTCCCGATTGGTTGCGCCTGACTGCCGAAGGGCGCCTGCGCGAAGCCTATGAGCTCAGCAACGCGACCTCGACGATGCCGGAGATCTGCGGCCGCATCTGCCCGCAGGATCGTCTCTGCGAGGGCAATTGCGTGATCGAGTTTTCGGGCCATGGCGCGGTGACGATCGGCAGCGTCGAGAAATATATCACCGACACCGCCTGGGCCGAGGGCTGGGTCGAGCCGATCCACGTCGGAAAAGCGACCGGCCAGTCGGTCGGCATCGTCGGCGCGGGGCCCGCGGGGCTGACCGCCGCCGAATATCTGCGCGTGCTGGGGCACGAGGTGCATGTCTACGACCGCCACGACCGCGCCGGCGGCCTCCTCACTTACGGCATCCCCGGCTTCAAGCTCGAAAAGGATGTGGTGATGCGCCGCATCGAACGGCTCGAAGACGGCGGCATCCACTTCCATCTCGGCTTCGCGGTCGGCAAGGACGCGACGCTCGACCAGCTCCGCCAGAAGCATGACGCCATCCTCGTCGCGACGGGCGTGTACAAGGCCCGCGAGATCAATGTGCCCGGCAACGAAGCCCAAGGCGTCGTCGCCGCGCTCGACTATCTGATCGCTTCGAACCGCAAGAGTTTCGGCGACACCGTCGTCGAATTCGAGGACGGCCGCCTCGATGCGAACGGCAAGCATGTCGTCGTCGTCGGCGGCGGCGACACCGCGATGGACTGCGTCCGCACCGCGGTGCGCCAGGGCGCCAAATCGGTGAAATGCCTCTATCGCCGCGACCGCGACAACATGCCGGGTTCGCAACGCGAGGTCACCAATGCCGAAGAGGAAGGCGTCGAATTCGTCTGGCTCTCGGCCCCCGAAAGCTTCACCGCCGACAAGGCGGTCAAGGAAGTCGCGGTCGCGGGCATGCGCCTAGGCGCACCCGACGCGAGCGGACGCCGCAGTCCCGAGCTCGATCCCGGCCGCAAGTTCGACCTGCCCGCCGACATGGTGATCAAGGCCCTGGGCTTCGACCCCGAGGAGCTGCCGCACCTGTTCGGATCGCCCGATCTATCGGTCACGCGCTGGGGCACGCTCCGCGTCGATCACCAGACGATGATGACGAGCTTGCCTGGCGTTTTCGCCGCCGGCGACATTGTCCGCGGCGCCAGCCTGGTCGTCTGGGGCATCCGCGATGGCCGCGACGTCAGCGAACAGATGGCAAAGTGGTTGAAAGCGAAAGCAGAAAGCGAAAAGAAGGCAGCATGACCAACAGGGGAAGGACCATGCATATGTCGAAGTTCAAAGCCATCCTGCTCGCCGGCGCCGTCGCGATCGCACCCGCCCACGCCTCGGCCGCGCCGAAGAAGGAAGCGCCGCTCGCCGAAGTCGTCGCGCCCGCCGACGAGGACAGCGCGCAGAGCGAGGCGACCAGTGAAGCCGCGATGGCCGATGCCAAGGCGAAGATGCAGAAGGAAATCGACGAGGCGGTCAAGCTGATCGAGAAGATTTTCGGCGTCGACAAGCTGCCTGCGGTTCCGCCCGCGCAGCTCGCCCTCGCGCAGAAGACGACGACCGCGCTCGTCCCGCCGGGCAGCCTCGCGAAGATGCTCGACAATATGTACGGCAAGCTTTTCAAGGGCATCCTCGGCGAAGTCGGCGGCATGTCCGACCTGATGCTGTCGATCAAGACCGGCGTCGAAAGCGAAAAGATCGAGGCGCTCGACGACCAGAGCAAGGCGGCGATCGCCGATCTGTTCGATCCCTATCGCCAGCAGCGCGAAGACCAGGTGATGACCGTGATCAAGCCGCTGATCACCGAGGCGCTCGGCGACATGGAAGGTCCGATGCGCAATGGCATGGCCTATGCCTATGCCCGCAAGTTCAGCGCGCAGCAGCTTGGCGAAATGAATGCTTTCTTCGCGACCCCGGCCGGCAAGGCCTACGCCGACGAATGGATGGCTTTGCAGGCCGATCCCGAGGTGATGCTCGCCATGATCAAGGCGGTGCCGCCGCTGATCAACAAATTCATGGACCGCGGGCCCGAGATCGAAGGCAAGCTCAAGGACCTGCCCAAGGAAAAGCAGCTCGCCGACCTCACCGACGCCGAACTCGCCAAGCTCGCGAAGCTGATGAAGGTCGATGTGAAGACGCTCAAGGAAACCCGCGATCAATGGAATACGCCGGTCGAGACCGACGCGATGGACGCCGCGGGCGACGCGGCCGACGCTGCGGCAGCCGCGGCCGATGCTGCGGGCGACTGGGATCCGGCCTTCGATCGCGAAAACTGGAGCGAGGCCGATCGCACGCGCGTCGAGGAACTCGAAGCGGCCGCCAGCGAGGCATCGACCGCGGCCTATGACGCCGAGCAGGCTGCGGTCGCAAACGCGCGCAAGAAGAAGTAGTAGTAGATATACGGCCGCCATCCCGGCGAAGGCCGGGATGGCAGTCGGATAAGCAGACCAGGATCATGATATGACCCATTACCCCACCCCCGATCACGCGCGGCTCGCAGCCGACGGCATGTATCGCCCCGATCTCGAATCCGATGCCTGCGGCGTCGGCATGGTCGCGGCGACCGACGGCAAGGCTTCGCGCCGGGTGGTCGAGGCGGCGATCGAGGCGCTCCGCGCGGTCTGGCACCGTGGCGCGGTCGATGCCGACGGCAAGACCGGGGACGGGGCGGGCATCCATGTCGACCTGCCGGTCCGCTTCTTCGACGACGCGATCGCCGCATCGGGTCACAAGGTACGCCCGAACCGCCTCGCCGTCGGCATGGTCTTCCTGCCGCGCACCGATCTGGGCGCGCAGGAGGAATGCCGCACGATCGTGGAATCGGAGATCATCGACGCGGGCTACACCATTTATGGCTGGCGCCAGGTCCCGGTCGACGTCTCGGTGATCGGCGACAAGGCCCAGCGCACGCGTCCCGAGATCGAGCAGATCATGATCGCGGGCCCGCTGCCCGACGAGCAGTCCGCCGACGAGTTCGAAAAGCAGCTCTATCTCGTCCGCCGCCGCATCGAGAAAAAGGTGATCGCGGCACAGATCGCCGACTTCTACGTCTGCAGCCTGTCGGCGCGCTCGATCATCTACAAGGGCCTGTTCCTCGCGGAGAGCCTCGCGGATTTCTATCCCGACCTCACGAACAAGCTGTTCGAGAGCCGGGTCGCGATCTTCCATCAGCGCTATTCGACGAACACCTTCCCGCAGTGGTGGCTCGCGCAGCCGTTCCGCTGTCTCGCGCACAATGGCGAGATCAACACGATCCGCGGCAACAAGAACTGGATGAAGAGCCACGAGATCAAGATGGCGAGCCTCGCGTTCGGCGAGCATTCGGAAGACATCAAGCCGGTGATCCCGGCGGGCGCGTCGGACACCGCCGCGCTCGACGCGGTGTTCGAGACGCTCTGCCGCGCGGGCCGCGACGCGCCGACGGCGAAGCTGATCCTCGTGCCCGAAGCCTGGGGCGAAGACGCCGAAATGCCCGACAGCCACCGGGCAATGTATAATTATCTCGCCAGCGTCATGGAGCCGTGGGACGGCCCGGCCGCGCTCGCGATGACCGACGGCCGCTGGGCGGTCGCGGGGATGGACCGCAACGCGCTCCGCCCGCTGCGCTACACGCTCACCGCCGACAATCTGCTCGTCGTCGGCTCCGAAAGCGGCATGGTGCTGCTCCCCGAGGCGAGCATCCGCAAGAAGGGGCGCCTCGGCCCCGGCCAGATGATCGCGGTCGATCTCGACGACGGCACGCTCTACGAGGACCGCGCGATCAAGGACAAGATCGCCGGCGCGCACGACTATGCCTCGCGCGTGAAGGGCTTCCGCACGATGGCGGACCTGCCCAAGGGCGGCAAGGCGACGCTGCCGCAGTGGGACCGCACCGAACTGCTCCGCCGCCAGGTCGCTGCCGGGCTGACGATGGAGGATATGGAACTCATCCTCAGCCCCATGGTCGAGGATGCGAAGGAAGCCGTCGGCTCGATGGGCGACGATACGCCGCTCGCCGTCATTTCCGACAAGCCGCGCCACGTCGCGCAATTCTTCCGCCAGAATTTCAGCCAGGTCACCAACCCGCCGATCGACAGCCTGCGCGAACGGCATGTGATGAGCCTGAAGACGCGCTTCTCGAACCTCGCCAACATCCTCGACGAAAAGGGTCAGAGCGCGCACGTTCTCGTGATCGATTCCCCCGTCCTCGTCGGCGAGGACTGGGATCGCCTGCGCGCCTATTTCGGCGATGCCGTCGCCGACATCGATTGCACCTTCCGCGTCGGCGGCGACGCCTCGACCCTGCGCGAGGCGATCGCGCGCGTCCGCAAGGAAGCCGAGGACGCGGTGCGCGCCGGGCGCAGCGAATTGTTCCTCTCCGACCAGTCGATCGGCGAAGGCCGCGTCGGGATGGCGATGGTACTCGCCGCCGCCGCCGTCCACACGCATCTCGTCCGCAAGGGACTGCGCAGCTACGCCTCGATCAACGTCCGTTCGGCCGAGGTCCTCGACACGCACGCCTTTGCGGTGCTGATCGGCGTGGGCGCGACGACCGTCCATGCCTATCTCGCCGAAGCCGCAATCGCCGATCGCTGGACACGCGGGCTGTTCGGCGGCGAACTGTCGCTGGGCGACTGCCAGCTCCGCTTCCGCAAGGCGATCGACGATGGCCTGCTGAAGATCATGGCGAAGATGGGGATCGCGGTGATCTCCAGCTATCGCGGCGGCTATAATTTCGAAGCGGTCGGTCTCAGCCGCGCGCTCGTCAACGACCTCTTCCCTGGCATGCCCGCGAAAATCTCGGGCGAGGGCTATCAGTCGCTCTTCATCAACGCGACCGAGAAGCACGAGGCTGCATTCGACAAGCGCGTCACCACGCTGCCGATCGGCGGTTTCTACCGCCAGCGCGCGGGCGGCGAGACGCACGCCTATTCGGCGCAGCTCATGCACCTCTTGCAGACCGCGGTCGCGACCGACAGCTATTCGACCTATCTGCAGTTCGCGCGCGGCGTCGCCGACCTGCCGCCGGTGTACCTCCGCGACCTGATGGAGTTCAACTATCCCGCGCAGGGCGTCGCGCTCGACAGCGTCGAGGCGATCACCGAAATCCGCAAGCGCTTCGTCACCCCGGGAATGTCGCTCGGCGCGCTGTCGCCCGAGGCGCACGAGACGCTCGCCATCGCGATGAACCGCATCGGCGCCAAGGCGGTCTCGGGCGAAGGCGGCGAAGCGAGCGAGCGCTACCAGCCCTATGCCAACGGCGACAACGCGAACAGCAACATCAAGCAGATCGCGAGCGGCCGCTTCGGCGTCACCGCCGAATATCTCGGCGCGTGCGACGAGATCGAGATCAAGGTCGCGCAGGGCGCGAAGCCCGGCGAAGGCGGCCAGCTTCCGGGTTTCAAGGTGACCGAGTTCATCGCGCGCCTGCGCCACTCGACCCCCGGCGTGATGCTGATCTCGCCGCCCCCGCACCACGACATCTATTCGATCGAGGATCTGGCGCAGCTCATCTACGATCTGAAGCAGATCAACCCGAAGGCGCGTGTCTGCGTGAAGCTCGTCAGCTCGGCGGGCATCGGCACCGTCGCCGCGGGCGTCGCGAAGGCGCACGCCGACGTCATTCTCGTCTCCGGGAACACCGGCGGTACCGGCGCGAGCCCGCAGACCAGCGTCAAATATGCCGGCACCCCGTGGGAGATGGGCCTCAGCGAGGTCAACCAAGTGCTGACGCTCAACGGGCTTCGCCACCGCATCCGCCTGCGCACCGACGGCGGCCTCAAGACCGGTCGCGACATCGTCATCGCCGCGATCCTCGGCGCCGAAGAATATGGCATCGGGACGCTCAGCCTCGTCGCGATGGGCTGCATCATGGTGCGCCAGTGCCACAGCAACACCTGCCCCGTCGGCGTCTGCACGCAGGACGAGAAGATGCGCGCGAAGTTCACGGGCAGCCCCGAGAAGGTCATCAACCTGATGACCTTCATCGCCGAGGAAGTGCGCGAGATCCTCGCCAAGCTCGGCTGCCGCAGCCTCGACGAGGTGATCGGCCGCACCGAGCTGTTGCGCCAGGTCAGCCGCGGCGCCGAACATCTCGACGACCTCGACCTCAACCCGATCCTCGCCAAGGTCGATGCGCCCGACGACCAGCGCCGGTCGCAGGGACCGAACTTTCGCAACCCCGTCCCCGACAGCCTCGACGCGCAGATACTGAGCGACGCGAAGCCGCTGTTCGAGCGCGGCGAGCGGATGCAGCTGACGTACAATGTCCGTAACACCCACCGCGCCGTCGGCACGCGCCTGTCGGCCGAGGTCACCGCGCGCTTCGGGATGAACGGGCTTGCCGACGACCATGTGCAGGTGCGCCTCCGCGGTACCGCGGGCCAGTCGCTCGGCGCCTTCCTGTGCAGCGGCATCACGCTCGAGGTCTTCGGCGACGCGAACGACTATGTCGGCAAGGGCCTGTCGGGCGGCCGCATCGTCGTGCGCCCGACCGTGTCGAGCCCGCTGGTCAGCCAGCACAACAGCATCGTCGGCAACACCGTCCTCTATGGCGCGACCGCGGGCACCCTGCTCGCGGCGGGTCAGGCGGGCGAGCGGTTCGCGGTCCGCAACTCAGGCGCGAAGGTCGTCGTCGAGGGCTGCGGCGCGAACGGCTGCGAATATATGACCGGCGGCACCGCGGTGATCCTTGGCCCCGTCGGCTCGAACTTCGGCGCGGGGATGACCGGCGGCATGGCCTTCATCCTCGACACGGACGGCAGCTTCGAAGCCCGCGCCAACAGCGAGTCGATCGTCTGGCAACGCATCGCGAGCAGCCATTGGGAAGCCGTGCTTCGCGATCTCGTCGAGGAACATGCACAGGCGACGGGCAGCAAATGGTCGGCCGAAATCCTCGCCGACTGGGACCGTTGGCGGGACCAGTTCTGGCAGGTCTGCCCCAAGGAAATGCTCAGCCGCCTGACGCACGCGCTGAACGAAGAAGCGATCGAGGTCGTCGCGGCGGAATAGCTTTATCCTCCCCGTCGCGGAGCGATGGGGAGGGGGACCGCCCGAAGGATGGTGGAAAGGCCGCAACGGCCGCTCCATTGCCCCTCCGTCAGCGCCGCGCGCTGCCACCTCCCCATGCCTGCGGCACAGGGAGGATCGTTGATCGCGGGAGAGTAACGTCCTACCGCAACGCCGCTCCACGTTCAGGGCAGCGAAAGCGTCGCTGCCTTATGCGCGCGATTTCGATTTCGCTTTCCGAAAGGAAGACGCCATGCGCCTGACCATCGCTTTTCTCCCCCTGATCGCGCTCGCCGCGCCGATGCCTGCCGCCGCGGCCGACGCGCGCGGCACCGTCGCCGTGCTCAACGATCCCGCGATGCAGGACCGGCTGGCGGGCACCGTCACCGCGCTCGTCGATGCCATGATGCAGATGCCGGTCGGCCCGCTCGCCGAAGCCGTCGCGCGCGTCGATCCTGAATCGGACGCCGCCTATATCCCGCGCGACGCCACCGTCGGCGACATCGCGGGCCGCGATCGTCACGATGCCGAGCGCATGGGCGCCGATGTTCGGGCGAGCGCACGCATGGCGGGCCACGCCGCCTCGGCGCTTCAGGCTTATGCCCCGGTCCTCAAGGACATGGCACGCGACCTCGCCGCGCAGTGGGAACGTGAACGCGACGCCGCGCGCCGATAGAGCCCCGGTTCCGTCATCCCGGCGAAGATGTGGAAATCCCACGCCATAGGCGTTGCACCCGGCGCCCGCCTGCCGCTATGCGGTAAGCATGTGGCAGCTCTATCAATTTCCTCTCTGTCCCTTTTCGCGCAAGATCCGGCTTCTGCTGGGCGAAAAAGGCGTCGGCTATGAATTGCTGCGCGAGTCGCCGTGGGAACGCCGCGACGAATTCATCGACCTGAACCCGGCGGGCCGTACGCCGGTGATGGTCGATCAGGCGCGCGGGCAAGTGCTGATCGACAGCAATGCGATCGCCGAATATTTCGAGGAAACCGTCGAAGGCAAGGCGATGATCAACGGCACGGCGGCGAACCGCGCCGAAATCCGCCGCCTGACCGCGTGGTTCGACCATGATTTCTATTTCGAGGTCACCGGGCCGCTGCTGTTCGAGCGGATGCAGAAGCGCATCGTCCACCGCCAGCCGCCCGACGGCGGCGCGCTGCGCGAGGCGATGAAGGCGGCGAACCAGCATCTCGACTATATCGACTATCTGATCGACCACCGCACATGGCTCGCCGGCGCGACGATGAGCCTCGCCGACCTGGCCGCCGCCGCGCACATCTCGGTCGCCGACTATCTGGGCGGCATCGACTGGACCGGGCACGAGCAGACGAAGGGCTGGTATTCAGGGCTGAAATCGCGCCCTTCCTTCCGCCCGCTGCTGGCGGAACGGATGGAAATCGTGACGCCGCCCAAATATTACGAAGACGTCGACTTCTAAACCTCGTCATTGCGAGGAGCAGAAGGCGACGCGGCAATCCAGAGTGGCGTAATCCGCCCTGGATTGCTTCGCTCCGCTCGCAATGACGAGCGAGGAGCTAGCAGCCCTTATATTTCCAGTTGCGGTCCTTGCCCTCGGCAACCTGCGCGACGATCGTTTCGATCCGCTTCGTGCGCGTCTCCTCGCGCTTCGCGTCGAGCACCCATTCGATGTAGTCGCGGCGCTTCCCGGGCGAGAAGGCGTCCCAATGCCCCTGCGCCGCAGCATCGGCCTTCAGCGCGGCGCCGAGGTCGGCGGGCAGGTCGAGCGCCGGCTTCGGCGCTGCTTTCGGCCGCTTCGGCTTGCCCCCGGCACAAAGCGCGGCCGCCTTCACGATCCACGCCGCCATCTGCTCGTCCGGCGGCAGGTCGGCGAGCGTCGCGAGGCGCCCCATGCTGCCCATTGCCCCCGTATCGCGCGGCGAGCCCGTCACCTCTTCGTCGCGCCAGAAGCCGAAGGTCGCATGCTCCTTGAACGCGGCCATCCCGGCTAGATTCTGCCCGTTGATCACGAAGTGCGGCACGCCCCATTTCAGCGTCTCTTCCGCCCCCGGCGCATGTTTGTGGACCAGTTCGCGCAGATGAGCGAGGATCGGCTGCGCGAACGCCTGCCGCTTCGCGATATAGGCATCGACGCGCGGGTCGCGGCTCATCCCGCGTGCCTCGCGGCGACCAGATAGTTGAGCGCCTCGCTGCCGCCGAGCCTGAAGCCCTTGGCGGCCGACGGCGCCAGGCCGGTGCGGTCGATGACCTGCAATCCCGCATCCTCCATCAGCTCCGTCAGCTCTTCGGGCTTCAGAAACTGGTCCCAGTCGTGCGTCCCGCGCGGTACCGCGCCGATCCGCTCGGCCGCCTCGACGAGCAGCAGCTTCGACAGCGCGGTGCGGTTCGGGGTCGACAGGATCATCAGCCCGCCGGGTGCGAGCCGCGCCGCGAGCTCGGCGATGAAGGCCGCCGGGTCGGTCACATGCTCGACCACCTCCATCGAGGTGACGAGATCGAATTGCCGCGCCTTCCCTTTTCCGTTCGCATCGAGCGAAGTCGAGATGCCCATCGGTAGCGCGCCCACGCCTGGTGTCTCGACTTCGCTCGACACGAACGGGGAAAGGCGCTCCAAATTTGCGAGCTCACCCGCGACATATTCGATCGCCAATCCCTGCCCCGCCGCGTGGTCTTGCGCAGCGGCGATATTCTCGGGCGCGGCATCGACGCCCGTGACCTTCGCGCCCATCCGCGCCAGCGGCTCGGCGAGCAGCCCGGCGCCGCAGCCGACGTCGATCGCGCTGCGCCCGGCGAGCGGATGGCGTTCGCGCGCATCGACGTGCCAATGCGCGTCGATCTGGTCGCGGATGTACGCCAGCCGCACGGGATTGAGTTTGTGCAGCATCGACGACGATCCGTGCGGGTCCCACCAGTCGGCGGCAAGCGCACCGAAATGGGCGGCTTCATTCGGGTTGATCGTCGCGGCGCTCATGCGAAGCGATTTGGCACTCTGCCTTCGTCGGCGCAAGAAATTCTATCCCGCGCACAGGTTCTCGCGCTTGCCATCGTCCTCCCCCTTCCCTAACAGCCGGACGCCGCAGAAATCCAACAAAGTTGCGGCCGAAACCAGTTTTTGAAAAGGCAGGGCGAGATGGCGCGGATCGTGATGAAATTCGGGGGCACGTCGATGGCGGGCACCGAGCGGATTCGCACCGTGGCGAAACTCGTCGCGCGCGAAGTCGCGCAGGGGAACGAGGTCGCAGTCGTCGTCTCGGCGATGGCGGGCGAGACCGACCGGCTCGTCAACTTCTGCCGCGAAGCCAACCCGCGCTACGACCCCGCCGAATATGACGTCGTCGTCGCCGCCGGCGAACAGGTGACCTCGGGGCTGCTCGCGCTGACGCTGCAGGCGATGGGCGTTCCCGCGCGAAGCTGGCTCGGTTGGCAGCTTCCGATCCGCACCGAGGAAGCGCACGCGCGCGCGCGCATCATCGACATCGACACCGGCGCGCTGACCGCCGCGATGGGGCGCGGCGAGGTCGCGGTCATCCCCGGCTTCCAGGGCATGATGGACGACGGCCGCGTCTCGACGCTGGGCCGTGGCGGCTCGGACACCAGCGCCGTCGCGGTGGCTGCGGCGGTGAAGGCCGATCGCTGCGACATCTACACCGACGTCGACGGCGTCTACACCACCGACCCGCGCATCGTCGCGCGCGCGCGCAAGCTCGACTATGTCACCTACGAGGAAATGCTCGAACTCGCGAGCGTCGGCGCCAAGGTGCTCCAGACCCGCTCGGTCGGGCTCGCGATGAAGATGGGCGTGCGCGTGCAGGTGCTGTCCAGCTTCGTCGAGGGCGACGAGGCTCCCAAAAAAGGCACGATGATCGTCAGCGACGAGGAAATAGAGGAACATCAGATGGAACGGCAGCTGATTACCGGCATCGCCCACGACAAGAATGAAGCGAAGATCATCGTCACGCGCGTGCCCGACAAGCCGGGCGCGGTCGCGAACATCTTCGGCCCGCTCGCCGCGGCCGGGATCAACGTCGACATGATCATCCAGAACGTCGGCCGCGAAAAGGGCGAGACCGACGTGACCTTCACCGTCCCCGGCACCGACCTGCTCCGCTCGATCGACCTGCTCGAGGGTGCGAAGGACAAGATCGGCTTCAACCGCATCATCAGCGACGACAAGGTCGCGAAGATCAGCGTCGTCGGCGTCGGCATGAAGAGCCATGCGGGTGTGGCGAGCACGATGTTCCGCGCGCTCGCCGACCGCGGCATCAACATCCAGGCGATCTCGACCAGCGAGATCAAGGTCAGCGTGCTGATCGACGAGGATGAAACCGAACTCGCGGTGCGCGTGCTGCACACCGCCTACGGCCTCGACGCCGAATAGCTTTGCAAATCCTCCCTGTCGCGCAGCGATGGGGAGGGGGACCGCTCGCGTAGCGAGTGGTGGAGGGGCCGCGTTAACGCCCCTCCGTCAGCGCTGCGCCGGAGGCGCAGTTTGTCCTGAGCGCCTGCAAGGCAGTCGAAGGGCGCTGCCACCTCCCCATGCCTGCGGCACAGGGAGGATCGGTTTTACCTTAGCCGCACCTTCGCGGTGACCGACAGGCCGGGGCGGAGTTCGGCGAGCGCCGCCTGCCCCGGATCGAGCCGGATGCGTACGCCGACGCGCTGGACGATCTTGGTGAAATTGCCCGATCCGGGCTCGAAGGGCAGCAAGGTGAACTCGCTGCCCGATCCCGGCGCCAGGCTTTCGACCGTACCCGTCAGCGTCTGCCCCAGCGCATCGACATAGACGTCGGCCTTTTGCCCGGGGCGCATCGCGCGCGTCTGCGTTTCCTTGAAATTCGCGGTCACATAGATCGACTTGACCGGCACGACGGTCAGCAGGCGCGACCCCGGCTGGACATAGTCGCCGACCTGGATGCGGCGATTGCCGACGACGCCGTCGATCGGCGCGACGATCAGCGTGTGCCCGCGATCGAGCCGAGCGAGCGCCAGCGCCGCCCGTGCCTTTGCGGCCTCGGCCTCGGCCGCCTGCACCCGCGCGGCGAGGATCGGCCCCTTGGCGCGCGTCACCGCCGCGGCCTCGACGCTGGCGCCGAGGTCGGCACGCGAGCGCTGCGCCGCCGAGGCGGCACCCACGGCGGTCGCCGATACCCGCTCGGCATCGCGCCGCGGCACGAAGCCGTCAACGAGCAGCGCGTCGTAGCGTTTCCGGTCGGCGTCGGCGCGCGCATATTCGGCGTCGGCCGCGGCGATCTGTGTGTTCACCGACCGGATCTGCGCCGCGGCCAGCTTCTGCTCGGCGCCGAGCGAGGCGAGCGTCGCGCGCGCGGTCGCGACCTGCGCATCGGCATCGGCGACCGCGGCTTCGGCGGCGGCGACGCGCGTTTCATAATCGCGCACGTCGATCCGCACGAGCGGATCGCCCGCCCGGACGACCTGATTGTCCTTCACGAGCACCGCGGTGACGAGACCGCCGACGCGCGGCGCGACCTCGCTCGAATCGGCCTGCAGATAGGCGTTGTCGGTCGATTCCGCGGTACGCGGCGCGGTGATCCACCAGATGCCGAGCGCGGCGACCGCAAGCGCGATCAGGCCGATCTTCCACGCCTTCTTCGGCAGTGCGAAGCGGCGCGCGGGCGTCTCTGCCGGAGCGTCGGCGGCAATGGCGGTCTGCGCGTTCATTGCTGGATCACCAGCAGGGTGGAGGTCGCGGTCGCATAAAGGCGCCCCTCCTCGTCGGTCAGCTTCGCCTCGACATAGGCGACACGGCGGCCCATCGAGATGACCCGTCCCTCGGCGCGAACCTTGCCGGTCTTGTCGGTCATCGCCTTCAGGTACGACGTCTTGAGTTCCAGCGTCGTCATCTGCTGATCGTCGGCCAGCCTGGTCACGACCGAGATGCCGCAGGCGGAATCGAGCAGGGTCGCGGCATAGCCGCCGTGCACGATCCCCATGGGGTTGAAATGCTCGGGACCCGGCACGCCCTCGAACGCGGCCCAGCCGTCGCCCGCATCGACAAGCTGAAAGCCGAGCGTGTGTCCGATCGGCGGACGCCCGCCGCTGGCGATCAGCCCCTGCACCTTCGCGAGCGTCATTGCACCGCCTCCAGTCCGTATCGCGCAACGATGCTGGCGTGGGTGTCGGCGAGCAGCCGGTCCGAAAGTTCGGCATCGCCGACCGCGCGCGCCAGTGCGACGCCGCCGACGAGCTGCGCGAGCAGCGCATGCGCCTCACCCTCGCCATAGCCGAGCTGCGCAAGCGGCGCCGCGAGCCGGCCCGCGATCCCGACCACGCCCGCGCCGAAGCGCTCGCGCGTTGCGGGCTGCGAGCGTGCGAAATCGCCCGACAGCGTCGGCAGCGGACAGCCGCGGTCGCGGCCGTCGCGATGCGCGGGCGACAGATAGAAATCGACATAGGCGCGCAGCACGTCGCGCGGATCGCCCGCTGCGTCGATCGCCGCCGATCGCCGGCGCGCGTCGGCGAACATCGTCCCGATCGCTTCCTTCACCAGCGCGTCCTTCGACGGGAAATGCGCATAGAAACCGCCGTGCGTCAGACCGGCACGCGCCATGATGCCCGAGACCGCGACATTGTCCGGCCCCTTCGCGCGGATTTCCTTCGCCGCCTCTTTCAGTACCCGCTCGCGGGTTTCGGCCTTGTGGCCCGTCGAATAGCGCACTTGCGTCTCCTTTTATATGACGATTATAATATAAAGACGACAGGACACAAGACCCATGGCCTCCATTCCGCTTTCTCCCGGGCAAGACCCCGCCGCGAATGACGCGCCGTTCGACCCGGCGGCGATGCCCAACGCGCGGAAATATCTGATCTTTGCGGTGATGGCGTTCGGCCAGTTCATGGCGCTGATCGACATCCAGATCGTCGCCGCGTCGCTCAACGAGGTACAGGCGGGACTCAGCGCCGGTCCCGACGAGATCAGCTGGGTCCAGACCGCCTATTTGATGGCCGAGCTGGTGATGATCCCCTTCTCCGCCTTCCTCGCACAGGCGCTGTCTACGCGCTGGCTATTCGCCGCATCGGCGGCGCTCTTCACCATTTCGAGCATCCTCTGCGGGCTCGCGTGGAGCATCGAATCGATGATCCTGTTCCGCGCGGTGCAGGGCTTCGTCGGGGGCGCGATGATCCCGACGGTGTTCGCGACGGGCTATATGCTCTTCCAGGGCAAGCAGCGCGCGATGATCCCCGCGATCCTCGGCATGGTCTCGGTGCTCGCGCCGACGCTGGGCCCGACGGTGGGCGGCTGGATTACCGACGCGCTCGGCTGGCGATGGGTCTTCTTCATCAACGTGCTGCCCGGCGCGATGGTGACGCTGATGATCTTCGCGCTCGTCCGCATCGACAAGCCGAATCTGCCGATGCTGCGCAAGATCGACTGGGTCCATCTCGCCTCGATGGCGGTGTTCCTCGCAGGACTGGAGTTCGTGCTCGAGGAAGGACCGAAGCACGACTGGTTCAGCGAGCCCGAAATCGCGATCGGCGCGTGGGTGTCGTTCGTCGCCTTCGGCCTCTTCCTTGAACGCTCGTTCCGCTCCGACGGGCCGATCGTGAAGCTCTCGCCCTTCCGCGTGCCGACTTTCGCCTTTGCCTGCGTCTTCAACCTCGTGATCGGCTTCGGCCTCTATTCGAGCACCTATCTCATCCCGATCTATCTCGGCCGCGTGCAGGGCTATAACGCGTCGGAGATCGGCACGACGGTGTTCGTCGCGGGCCTCGCGCAGTTGATGGGCGTACCGATCGCCGCGGCGCTGTCGCAGCGGGTCGACCAGCGCATCGTCATCACCTTCGGGCTGACGCTCTTTGCGGTCGGCCTATGGATGTTCAGCTTCATGACCCCCGAATGGGGCTTCGCCGCGCTCTTCTGGCCGCAGGTCGTGCGCAGCTTCGCGATCATGCTGTGCATCGTCCCCTCGGTCGGCCTCGCGCTCGGCAATTTCGAGGGGCCGGAACTGCGCTACGCCTCGGGGCTGTTCAACCTGATGCGCAACCTCGGCGGCGCGATCGGCATCGCGCTCGTCAACACCTGGCTCGGCGACAACCTGCGCCTCCATGCGCTGCGCCTCTCCGAAGCGCTCGGCCGCGGCGGCGATGCGGCGGGCGAGGCGGCCGCCAACCTGACGCGAAACATCGGCCACTACGTCTCGGACCCGACACTCGCCGCGCAGATGGCGAACGGCGTGCTCGCCCGCATCGTCGGCCGCGAGGCGCTGACGCTCGCCTTCGACGACGTCTTCCGCCTGATGTCGTGGATATTCCTCGCCGCGCTGGTGATGGTCCCCTTCTGCAAGCCCCCGCCGATCGGCGGGCCTGCGCCGACCGACGCGCACTAGCGCTGTTGCGGCTCGGCCAAAATCGGGCTTTGGGAAAGTCCCCGAAGCGCGATAAGGGACGATATGCGAGTCGAAGGCGACTATCGGAAAAACGGCTATGCGACGATCAGGGGCCTGATCCCTCCGGAGGTCGCGTTCAATCTGTTCAAACAGTTGCAGATCGACCTTCAGGCCGCGGGCAAATCCTTCGAAGTCTTTGCACAGGAACACGCGCTCTCGAATCAGCCGACCATAGAGATTTCGGGGCACTTCTACCGGCCGCTGACGACCTTTCTGTGGGGCCTCACGCCGATCATCAGCGAGCTTACCGGCGCCGACCTGCTCCCCAGCTACGACTATTTCCGCATCTATCACAAGGACGACATCTGCCGGGTCCATGCCGACCGTCCGTCGTGCGAGCATAGCGTGTCGCTCACGCTCGTCTCCAGCGAGGGCCTGCCGTGGCCGCTCGAGGTCGGTTCGGTCCGCGTAACCGGCGAGGATCCTTGCACCGAAGATTTCGGCGACGAGCCCTATTCTGCCGTCGAGATGCAACTGGGCGACGCCGTGCTGTATCGCGGAATGGACCTGCGCCACGGCCGGACGCGGCCCAACCCCAACCGCTGGTCGGCCCATCTCTTTCTCTTCTGGGTCGAACGCGGCGGCGCCTTTGCGCACCACGCCTTCGACGAACAGCGCCTCCGGTCGGAACTGGAGCGCGTGGGCAACCTCAAGACCTAGCGGACGACCATTTTCGTCCGGTAGCCGACATAGCCGACGTGATCCCCGGCGAAAGCCGGGGGCCCAAGCGGTCGAAAGCCGGCGCCGCGCTGTTGCGCCCTGGACCCCGGCTTTCGCCGGGATCACGTGAGGTGCGCCCAAACTTCATCGTCACCCCGGACTTGATCCGGGGTCCATGACGACGGTGCAGCTATGGATCCCGGATCAAGTCCGGGATGACGACGGGAAAGGAGCGAACGCCCGCTCCCCACCCCAAAACCACGCGCCAATAAAGGCCTTTCCTACAATATCCGGCTATGCCAGCGTCCAACCCGGCTCTTTCATGAGGTGCATAAAGACAGTCGTCGCCTGGGTTCGCGATACGCCCCGGCCCCGACATGGACGTGGTTCGCTCGGCGCTGCGCGAGGACGCCGCGCCGCTTAAAGCCACAAAGGACACATTTTGAGTGCGCCCATGCGGGGCTTTTGTGGTTTTAAGCCCCAAAAAGAAGACCCGCCCCCAGGCCCATGTCCCCGGGGGCGGGTCGCGACCCGTCGTCCTTTGGCCGCGTCCGGTCCCGCGGCATGATGCGGGACCGGGGCGCCGGATCAGGCGAGGTCGAAACGGTCGGCGTTCATCACCTTGGTCCACGCCTTAACGAAGTCCTTCACGAACTTCTCTTCATGGCCGCTCTCGGCATAGACTTCGGCGACGGCGCGCAGTTCGGCGTTCGATCCGAAGATCAGGTCGGCGCGCGTCGCGCGCCACGTCTCGCCGCCGCTGGTGCGGTCGGTCGCGACATATTCCTGGTCGTCCGATCCATCGACGGCCTTCCACACATTGGTCATGTCGAGCAGATTGACGAAATAGTCGTTCGTCAGCTGCCCCGACCGCTTGGTGAAATGGCCGTGCCCGCGCTCGCCATGGTTGGCGCCGAGGACGCGGAGGCCCCCGATCAGCACCGTCATTTCGGGCACCGACAGGCCGAGCAGCGAGGCGCGGTCGAGCATCATTTCCTCGACCTTCACCGCGAGCTTCTTCTTGCCGACATAGTTGCGGAAGGCGTCGGCCTCAGGCTCCATCACCGCGAAGCTGTCGGCGTCGGTCTGCTCCGCCGTCGCGTCGCCGCGGCCGCCGGTGAACGGCACGTTGGTGGCGCCCGCCTTCTCCAGCCCGACCACGCCGCCGAGGACGATGGCATCGGCCAGCGACATCGAACCGCGCAGCCCGTTCAGCGTGTCGATCACCTTGGCGAGAGCGGCAGGTTCGTTGACCTCCCAATCCTTCTGCGGCGCCAGCGCGACGCGCGCGCCGTTGGCGCCGCCGCGGAAGTCCGACTTGCGGTAGGTGCTGGCCGAGGCCCATGCGGTCTTGATCAGCTGGCTGACGGTCAGGCCGCTGCCCGCGATCTTCGCCTTCACCGCCGCGACGTCGGCGTCCGACGGCTTCGAACCGGCGGGGATCGGATCCTGCCAGATCAGGTCTTCGGCGGGAACTTCGGGGCCGAGGTAGCGGACCTTCGGACCCATGTCGCGGTGCGTCAGCTTGAACCACGCCCGCGCGAAGGCATCCTTGAACGCTTCATGATCATCGCGGAATCGCTCGCCGATCGCGCGGAATTCGGGATCGCGCTTGAGCGCCATGTCGGCGGTCGTCATCATCGTCGGCACCTTCTTGCCGGGGACATGCGCGTCGGGCGCCATATCCTCTTCCTTCTGGCCGATCGGCTGCCACTGGTTCGCGCCCGCGGGCGACTGCACCAGCTCGTAATCATAGTCGAACAGCAGGCGGAAATAATTCTCGGTCCACTCGCGCGGCGTGTTCGTCCACGCGCCCTCGATGCCGCTGGTCACCGTATGCTCGCCGATGCCGCCGCTTTCGTGCGTGCTGACCCAACCGAAGCCCTGCGCGGCAAGGTCGCCGCCCGACGGCGCATTGCCGAGCAGCGACGCGTCGCCATTGCCGTGCGCCTTGCCGAAGGTGTGGCCGCCGGCGGTCAGCGCGACGGTCTCTTCGGGGTTCATCGCCATGCGATCGAAGGTTTCCTTCATGTCGCGGGCCATGCCCTCGTCGTTATGCGGATTGCCCTGCGGCCCTTCGGGGTTGACGTAGATCAGCCCCATCTGGATCGCGGCGAGCGGGCCTTCGATCACCATATTCTTGTCGGGATCGATGCGCGTCTGGACGCCTTGGTTCACCCATTTGTCCTCGCTGCCCCAATAGATGTCGCGTTCGGGCTCGAACACGTCGGCGCGGCCGCCGCCGAAACCGAACACCGGGCCGCCCATGCTTTCGATCGCCACATTGCCGGTCAGGATGAACAGGTCGGCCCAGCTGATCTTGTTGCCGTATTTCTGCTTGATCGGCCACAGCAGGCGGCGCGCCTTGTCGAGGTTGCCGTTGTCGGGCCAGCTGTCGAGCGGGGCGAAACGCTGCTGTCCGCTGTTGGCGCCGCCGCGGCCGTCGGCGGTGCGATAGGTGCCCGCGGCGTGCCACGCCATGCGGATGAAGAACGGACCGTAGTGACCGTAATCGGCCGGCCACCACGGCTGGCTGTCGGTCATCAGCGCGGTCAGGTCATCCTTCAGCGCCTGATAGTCGAGCGACTTGAATGCCGCGGCATAATCGAAATCATCGCCCAGCGGATTCGACGAACCGTTGGGATTGAGGATCTCGGTCGCCAGCATGTCGGGCCACCAATCCTTGTTGGTACGACCGAGCAGGGCGCGGACGCCGCCGGGCTGATGCACCGGGCAGCCGCTGCCGATGGGGGTCTGGTCGTTCATGCAGTCTCTCCTCTTTCTGGATGTTTTTCGATCGTGGTGCGGCAGGATGACGCGCGCATGACGCGGCGGCGGCCGAGGGGCCGCGAGGGACGGTCGGCGCGGGCAGGCGTCGAGTCGATGGCGTCGTCCTTTCGTTCTGACGGGGCAGGTTACGCCGCGCCCGCCAATCGACCTAAACGAATAAGCTATATTCAGTCATCGAACGAACCGATCAACGCCGCGCCGGTTCCGCACTGCGACGAGCCGCCCATCGCGGCTTCACCACGCCCCGGCGAGACGGTGCAACATCCTGATCGGGCACGGGTTGATCGACCGTCGCATCGCTATGCCGCGAGGCGACAGCAGGAGTGATGAAGTGGCTCACAACCCCAGCAAACAGCAGCAGCAACAGCGCGACGACGAACGCCGCCAGCAGCAGCAGCAGGACGGCGGCTCCCCCCGCCAGCCGGGTAGCGACCAGCGCCGCGATCAGGACCGCGGCCGCCGTCAGCAGGGCTGACGCGCGTCGCCTGAATCAGAAAGGGCCGCCCCGCGGGGCGGCCCTTTGCATTGGTCTCGCCGAAAGGTCAGAAGCTGACCTTGATCGTCCCGCCCCAGGTCCGCGGATCGCCCGGCTGGCCGGCGATCAAACCGACGTTGCCCGGCGCGACCTGCAGCGTCTCGATGTAATTGACGTCGAACGCATTGCGGACCCACCCGAACACGTCGATCCCGTCGCCTCTGAATCCGGCACGGAAATTCGTGAGCGCATAGCCCTTTACGTCGGTGTAGATCGACGGCGACGCATTCGAGTTCCAGTGCGACCGGTAATTGCCGTCGATGCCCAGATAGATCTGCCCTTCCTTCGCCAGCAACGTGACCGGTGCATTGGCCTCGGCGCCGTACGAGAAGGCGAATTTCGACACCCCGGGCAGGCGCTGCCCCGAAATGTCGCACTGGCGGGGGCTCAGCGCTCCCGGCACGCCGGGCTGCGAATAGTCGGGCGCGGCATTGGCCGGCTGGAACGTGCCGCCCGAAAGCTCCGGCGGGCACGGCGCGCTCGTGAACTTCTTGTACTTGGCGTCGGTATAGGCCGCATTGGCGTAGGCGGTGAAGCGATCGCTGGCACGGATCTTGAAATCCGCCTCGATCCCCTGCGATACGACCTTCTCCGCGTTGGCAAGATAGCCGCGAACCGTTCCGAACTGCCCGCCGTTCACCGTCGCCTGGAAATTCTTGATCTCGGTCCGGAACGCCGTGAGGTTGAACGTCGCCAGCCGGTTCAGGAATTGCGTCTTGAGACCGACCTCATAGTGATCGACCGATTCCGGCTTCACCGTACTCGCGCTGAGCACAGGTTGATTGTTGCTGTCGAGCGGCAGGCCATTCTGGTTGATGCCGACCGTCTTGAAGCTCTTTGCATAGGTCGCATAGGCCAGGACGTCGGGCGCGAGCTTGTAGTTCACGTTGAGGTCGTAGCTGAAGTTCCAGTCGCTCACCGAAGGCTGCGTAAGCTGCGGCTGATAGACGCCACACTGCGCGGTCAGGACGGCGTTGCCCTGTTGCGCCGCGGTGCTGCAACTCGTGATCACCTGGCCGCTACCGGTCGTCACGACGCGCTGATAAAAGCCTTCCTTCTTGTCGTAATTCACGCGGATGCCCGGCTGGATGGTCAGCTCCGGCGTCAGCTTGTAGCTGAGCTGGCCATAGAAGGCGGCGCTGTCCGCCTTCAGAAATTGCGTGTTCGTTGCCGTTAGCCCGTTCAGTACGTCCGGCCGGTTGTAGACGTTGTTCGGATCGGTCGACGGCGCCAGGCTGTAACGCGTCGCGTCGATGCCTTGCTGCTCGGTGCCCTGCGTATCGATGCGCTGCCTGAACGCGAACAGGCCGGCCACGAAGTCGATCCGGTCGCCTTCGTAGTTATAGCGGAATTCCTGGCTGTACTGGTCCTGCTGCGACGGATTCTGCGATCTGGCGACGACGGAGGCTCCGGTGAAGTCGCGATCGTTTTCGGGCTTCCAGTCCCAGAAACGCCATGCCGTGATCGACGTGAAGGTACCCGGCCCCACGTCCCACTTCACGCGCAACGATGCACCGCCGATCTTGTTGCCGGCGCTCAGGCTGGCATCGATGTCGGTCAGGCGATCGTACACATTGCGGCTCGGAACGACGTAGTTGTACCCGGGGTTCGCTGCCTGCAGCCGCGCAATGATCGCGTCATACTGGCGGTTGAGCGCGCGCTGGGTTCTGCCGACGCGTACGAAGGCGGTGCCGCAGCATTCGGGGTCTTGCTTGCTGTAGTCGCCGGCCAGCGTAATCGACAGATCGTCGTTGGGCTTGAACAGCAGTTGGCCGCGAAGGCCCAGATTATCCTGTTCGTTGATCCAGCGGTCGGTCCGCGTGTTGAACAGCGTGCCGCGGCGGCTCGTCGCGGCGACGGCGATCCGCGCAGCGATGGTTTCCGACAGCGGGCCCGAGACGGCGGCCTTGGCCTGCTTGTAGTTGAGGTTGCCGACGGTCACCTCGGCACGGCCCTCGAAATCGAAGGTCGGCTGGTTGGTCGTGATGTTGATGGCGCCTGCGGTGGTGTTCTTCCCGTACAGCGTCCCTTGCGGACCGCGCAGCACCTCGACCTGGTCGACGTCGAGGAAGTCGAAGGTCGCGGCGGCGACGCGCGAATTATAGACGTCATCGACATAGATGCCGACGCCCTGCTCGAACCCGTCGCTGGTGAGACCATAAGGCACGCCGAGGCCGCGGATGTTGACCGACGTGTTGCGCGGATTGGTCGTATAGACCTGCAGCGTCGGCGCGAGCTGCTGCAACTTCACGACGTTGAAATTGCCCGTGGCCTCGATCGAATCGCCGCGGATGACCGAGATCGCGACCGGCACTTCCTGCGCCGTCTCCTGACGGCGGCGCGCGGTGACGATGATGATATCGCCCCGGCTGACATCGTCGTCGACCTGGTCGCCGGTATCGCCCGTTCCGGCATTCGCCACTGCGGCGGCGCCACCGGCGGCGGCTTCCTCGGCAAAGGCCGGCGTCGCGCCGAGCGCCAGCAAGAAAGATAGGGTAAGCGATGACGCCTGCACGCGGCGACGGACGGACGGATATTTTGCGGTCATGACGATTTTTCCCTGTTCTGAAGATTGCGCAAAAATCGCCACATCCGGGTGTCCGGTCTGCGGCAAGGAGGGGAGAATCCCCTTTTGGGAGCTCGTGGAACTCAGTTCGGGTAGCGGTGCCGCTCGGTCACATCGACCTGCACCAGCCGTCCCTCGTGGACAGTCAGTTGGATCGCGCCGAATTTCAATTTTTCCAGCGCGTCGAGCACGGTCTGGACAGCACGGGACGTCCCCCCTGCCTCGTCCTTCAACTGCTCTTTCGGAGTGCTCATTTCATGCCCTTCCCATTTTTGAGTCGGCATGACCGTATCCTAAGTGTTTTAGTTGACAATCACTAAATTTGCTTTCTGCGCTCAAAGGTGAAGTTGCCGCGCCGAACGGATTCAGCGCTGCGGCGAGCTGATGCGCTTCGTCGCCGAAGTGATTGCGCCCGCGCGCCAAGGCTGGCAAAGGCGCAGCCAATGAGCAAAATTAACGATCTGATGGCGCGCGGGACCGACCTTCTCGGCAGCGACCATGCCATTCTCTGCGGCGCGATGAGCTGGGTCTCCGAACGCAATCTGGTGAGCGCGATCAGCAACGCCGGGGGCTTTGGCGTGATCGCCTGCGGCGCGATGACGCCCGAGCTTCTCGACGCCGAAATCGCGGCGACCAAGGCGCTCGCGACGCGCAATTTCGGGGTCAACCTGATCACGATGCATCCGCAGCTGTTCGATCTGATCGACGTCTGCGCGAAGCATGACGTCGGCCACGTCGTCCTCGCGGGCGGGCTGCCGCCGAAGGGCAGCCTCGAGGCGATCAAGGCTTCGGGCGCCAAGGTCATATGCTTCGCACCGACGCTGGCGCTCGCGAAGAAACTCGTCCGCTCGGGCGTCGATGCGCTCGTCATCGAGGGCATGGAAGCCGGCGGCCATATCGGCCCCGTCTCGACGAGCGTCCTCGCCCAGGAAATCCTGCCGAGCCTCGCCGAGGAAGTGCCGATCTTCGTCGCAGGCGGTATCGGCCGCGGCGAAGCGATCGCGGGCTATCTGGAAATGGGCGCCTCGGGCGTCCAACTCGGCACGCGCTTCGTCTGTGCGACCGAGAGCATCGCGCATCCGAATTTCAAAAAGGCGTTCATCCGCGCCTCGGCGCGCGACGCGGTCGCGAGCGTCCAGATCGACCCGCGCTTGCCGGTGATCCCCGTACGCGCGCTCAAGAACAACGGCACCGAAGCCTTCACCGCGAAGCAGCGCGAAGTCGCGAACCTGCTCGATGAGGGCAGCGTCGACATGATGGAGGCGCAGCTCCAGATAGAGCATTATTGGGCGGGCGCGCTGCGCCGCGCGGTCATCGACGGCGACGTCGATGGCGGCTCGTTAATGGCAGGGCAATCTGTCGGCATGGTAACCTCCGAAGAGAGCGTTGCCGATATCATCGCAACTTTGGTGCAACAGGCCGAAGCCGCGTTGCACGCCCGGGGTTGAGACCGCATAGTTTTGCGGTTGGGGAGAAGATCATGAATGTGTCGCGTAAGATTATCGTCGCAGGCCTGCTTGCGAGTGTTGCCGCCTGTGCGCCGAAGCCCGTCGCACCGCCGCCGCCGCCTCCCCCGCCGCCCGTTACGGTCGTGATCCCGCCGCGGCCGCTGCCGCCGGGCAACGCCGCCGTCACACAGATCCTTCCCGGCCGCGGTATCGATGGCCGCTTCGTCACCGCGAACAGCGGCGTCACCGGCGACAAGGCTTTCTGGCAGCTCAAGATCGCTCTCAACGTCGCAGCGATCGGTTGCCGCGGGACCGAAGAAGCGACGCTCGTCTCGGCCTATAACAATATCATCAAGGCGCATGCCAAGGTCATCAAATCGACCGAGAAGACGGTCATCACCGACCTCGGCAAAGCGAACAAGACGAGCGGCGTCAAGGAGCGCGACCGTCTGTCGACGCAGCTCTTCAACTATTTCGCTCAGCCGCCCGCACAGCGCGCCTTCTGCTCCAAGGCGAACGAAGTCGCGCAGCTCGTCTCTTCGACCCCGACTGCGCAGGTCGTCGGCCAGGCGCCGGGTCATCTTTCGGCGCTCGACCAGCCGTTCGTCGACTTCTACGAGGCCTATGCCCGCTACCAGTTGGACGCTGCAGCGTGGGACGCCAAATATGCGCCGCCGCCAGCGATCATGAGCGCTCCCGCGGCCCCGGCGTCGACGCCTGCGCAACCCGCGGCATCGCCCGGCGCGGACTGATCGCGGCACCTGCGGCACGGCGTTGTTGCATCCGCGCAACGCCAAGCCCGCAAGGCAAGATTTTTTCCCTCGGTTCGTCGCATTTCGCGCGGCGCGCGCTTCTGCCCTGTGACGTCATGCCACCGGAGGCCCGTTCGGGCGGCCCGTCGCGTACCTGAAAAGCGCGCATCTTCTCATCATTTTGACAGCGAGACGGCATCGCGCAATGTGGTTTCGCAAAGATTGCGGGTCGCGATTTCCATCTCCTTAATGATGAATTTCGGGAAACCTTTCGACTCCCCGATCCCCCTTATCGTTTGATCTGCCGGAACCGTCCGGTGTTCGCTCGTCAGAGCGTTGGGGGAATTGGGAACATGACCAGACTGATCGGACTCGCCGCGGCGTGCGCGGCGACCCTGGCTGCTGCGCCCGCAGCGGCCCAATATATGCAGCAGGAACCACAGGCGCCGGGCTTTGCGGCCCCGAACCTTCGCCTGCCGCAACGCGACGCGGAGGGGGGATGGATGACGCCCAACCGCGATCTTAGCGGCCACACTGCCTTCTGGAACCTCAAGATCGCGCTCAATGTTGCCGCGATCGGGTGCCGGCATGCCGGGTCGCTCCAGCTGATTTCGGACTATAACAATATCATCGCGCGCCACGGCGGCCTCATCCGGACCGCCGAGGCGGCCGTGATCGCGCGAACCGGGGTTGCGGCGCGCGACAAGATGTCGACCAAGCTGTTCAACTATTTCGCCCAGCCGCCCGCGCAGAAGGAATTCTGCCCGGTGGCCGGATCGATAGCGAAACAGGTCAGCGGCATGGACAGCGCAACGGCGGTGGCCGAGGCGCCTGCCCTGCTCGCCGAACTCGACCGGCCCTTCGTCAATTTCTACCACGCCTATGCCCGCTATCAGGTCGATCTGGCCGAATGGCGCAGCGGACGAACCCTGCAAGTGGCGGCAGCGCGGCCCTGACGCGAAAATAATCTGGGGCAATAGCAACGGGTGGAAGCATCTGTTAGCAGGGTGGGGCGATGACCAACGCTCCACCCCCTCCTTCGACTGCGGCCCAGTCGGCCCGCACGATCCTGACCCGGCTTCACGAGGTGATGGCGGCGCGCACCAATGCGCAAAGCAAGCTCAACCAGGTCGTCGGCATCATCGGCGAATGCCTCGATAGCGAGGTCTGTTCGATCTACCTGCTGCGCGAGGGCGCGCTGGAACTCTATGCGACGCGCGGCCTCAAACAGGAAGCCGTCCACGTCACGCGCCTCGGCCTCGGCGAAGGTCTCGTCGGTACGATCGCAGAGCAGATCGAGACGCTCAACCTCGACGAAGCCGCCGCGCACCCCGACTTCTCTTATCGCCCCGAAACGGGCGAAGAGCTCTTCCACAGCTTTGCGGGCGTACCGATCATCCGCCGCGAGCGCGCCGTCGGCGTGCTCTGCGTCCAGCACGCCGATCCGCGCCGCTACGAAGAGATCGAGATCGAGACGCTGCAGACCGTCGCGATGGTGCTCTCCGAACTGATCGCCAACGCCGATCTCGTCGACACCGCCGCACGCACCGACGCCGCGAATGCGGACCAGTCGGCACAGCGGCTGACCGGCCAGAAGCTCGTCGACGGCATGGGCGCCGGCGTTGCGGTCTGGCATCAGCCGCGCATCACGATCGAGCACACGGTCGCCGACGATATCGAAGCCGAACGCCACCGCGTCTATGCGGCGTTCGACAAGATGCGCGAACAGATCGACCGCATGGCGAGCCAAGCTGAATTCGGCGTCGGGGGCGAGCATGAAGAGGTCATCGAGACCTACAAGATGTTCGCCTATGACGAGGGCTGGTCGCGCCGGATCAACGAGGCGATCGACAGCGGCCTGACCGCCGAGGCGGCAATCGAGCGCGTCCAGCAGCGCACGCGGATGCGGATGCGCCAGATCGACGATCCGCTGCTTCGCGACCGCATGCACGACCTCGAGGATTTGTCGAACCGGCTGATCCGCATCGTGTCGGGGCAGATGGGGACGGCGGCGCAGGTCGGCCTGCGCCAGGACTCGATCCTGATCGCGCGCAACCTCGGCCCCGCCGAACTGCTCGAATATGATCGCCGCCGCCTGAAGGGCGTCGTGCTGGAAGAGGGGTCGCTGACCGCGCACGTCATCATCGTCGCGCGCGCGATGGGCGTGCCGGTGATCGGCCGCGTCAACGATGTGCGCACCTCGATCCGCGAAGGCGACCTGCTGCTGCTCGACGCCAGCGCCGGCACAGTGCAGGTCCGCCCGACGCAGGCGGTGCAGGATGCGTTCGACGCCAAGCTCGAAATCTCGCAGAAACGCCGCGCCAATCTCGCCGCGCTGCGCGACCTGCCCGCGGTGACGAAGGACGGCGTGCCGATCGAGTTGATGATCAACGCCGGGCTGCGCGAAGACATCGCCGCGCTCGACCTCACCGGCGCGCGCGGCATCGGGCTGTTCCGTACCGAGTTCCAGTTCCTCGTCTCGGCAACGCTGCCCGCGCGCGAGCGCCAGCAGCGGCTTTATCGCGACGTGCTCGACGCGGCGGGCGATCGCCCGGTCATCTTCCGCACCGTGGACATCGGCGGCGACAAGGCGCTGCCCTATATGAACACCGACACCGCGCTGGAGGAAAATCCGGCGATGGGGTGGCGTGCGCTGCGCCTCGCGCTCGAACGCGAAGGCCTGCTGAAGGTGCAGGCACGCGCGCTGATGGAGGCCGCCGCGGGCCGCACGCTCAACGTCATGTTCCCGATGGTGTCCGAGCCTTGGGAATATGAGGCGGCACGCGAACTGTTCGTGAAACAGCGCGCCTGGCTGGCGAGCCACAACAAGAAATTGCCCGTCGCGATCCGTTACGGCGCGATGCTCGAGGTGCCGGGCCTGCTCGAAACGCTCGACCTGATGCTGCCGCATCTCGACTTCCTGTCGATCGGCACCAACGACCTGACGCAGTTCCTGTTCGCCGCCGACCGCGCGCATCCGCGGCTCGCCGAACGCTACGACTGGCTGTCGCCGACGGTGATGCGCTATCTCGCACGCGTCGTGAAGACGGTCGCGGGATCGAAGGTCGCGCTCGGCGTCTGCGGCGAAATGGGAGGGCGCCCGCTCGAAGCGATGGCGCTGCTCGGCGTCGGGATCGAACGCCTGTCGATCACCCCGGCGGGCGTCGGCCCGGTCAAGGCGATGATCCGCTCGCTCGACCTCGGAAAATTGCGCTCGGAGATCGGAACGATCCTGTCGCAGCCCGCGGCCAATCCGCGCGGCCAATATCTCGACTGGGCAAAGGCGCATCAGGTCGATCTGGGTGATTTCGAGAATTGACCTTCGGGGTAATTGCTTCGCCGTGAATGTTTATGATATGTTCTCTTCGTACAAGATGAGGAGAGAAGGATGAGCGAGTCCCCCACCCGCGCGAACGGCCAATGCCATTGCGGCGCGATCCGCTATTCGATGCCCACCGCGGTCGAGCATCATGCGCTCTGTCATTGCCAGGATTGCCGCCGCCATGCGGGCGCGCCGATGGTCGGCTGGGCCCTCGTCAACCAGTCCGATCTCGACATGACCGGCAGCCCGAAAATATACGCCTCGTCCGAGCATGGCCGCCGCCATTTCTGCGGCGATTGCGGCACGGGGCTCTTTTATACGAACGAGGCGATCTTTCCCGGCCAGATCGACATCCAGACGGGCACGCTCGACGACCCCGACGTGATCCCCGCCGACGCGCAGATCCAGATCGCCGAGCGCATCGGTTGGATGGAAAAGCTGGGTGAGATGCCGGCGTTCAACCGCTATCCGGGGATGGACTGAGGGCGGACCACATCTGTGATCCCCGGCGAAAGCCGGGGCCCATGGGTGTCGTGGACCCCGGCCTTCGCCGGGGATCACAAAACTAGCGCCCCTTGCCGTCCGCCGCGACCACCGCGGCCACGAGCTTCGCGATATCGAGCCGCTGCTTGTCGTCGTCATACCCTTGCCGCACGATCACGAGTTTGCGCGACGGGATGATGATCAGATATTGCCCGCGGTTGCCGAAAGCGCCGAACGCGTCGGCGGGAATGCCCGGCGACTTGTTGAGCAACCAGAAGCCCGCGCCATAGCCGAACGCGCCCTCGGGCTGTGGCCCGCTCGGCGTCGTCACGAAGCGCCGCCAGTCCTCGGGCAACAGACGCTTGCCCTGCCACATCCCGTCGTTCTGATAGAGCAGGCCCAGCCGCGCGAGGTCGCGCGCGGTCGTCCAGACCTGGCTCGACAGGATATAATCGCCGTCCTTGTCGCGCTCGGCGATGGTGCGGGTCATGCCGAGCCGGTCGAAGAAGCCGTTGGGATCGAGCAACATGTCGGAACGGATCCCCGCCGAGCGCTCGTTCATCGCGTTCTGCGCCTTCTGCTGCGCTGCCTTCAGCGACAGCACCGCGAGCATCGTGTCGTTGTTCGCATAGCGATAGCGCGTACCGGGCGGGCTCAGCAGCGGCCACTGCGTCGTCCACTGCCGCACCGACGCGCCGCCCATATAGATCGCATCGCTGCGATTGCCCGCGGTGTCGCTCGTCAGCCCGCTCGCCATGCGCATCAGTTGCTCGGTCGTGATCGTCGCGCGCGGGTCGCCCGGCGACTTCCATTCGGCGATCGATGCCGGCGCCTCCACGTCGATCCAGCCGTTATAGGCGGCGTTGCCGATCAGCGTCGCCGCCATCGATTTCGCGACCGAAAAGGTGCGCTGCGCGGTATGGATATCGTGCCCGCCCCAATAGCCCTCGATCTCGATCCGGCCGTTCTTGACGATCAGCAGCGAACTCGTGCGGCCGCCGAAGCCTTCGACATTCATCGTCGCGCTCTCGAACGCCGTCAGCCCGCGCGGGACCGGCGCGCGCGCATTCTTGTCGCCGAGCGGCCATGGGCGGTCGTCGAGCGATGGCGGACCGTGATTGAGGAAGCCGTCGATATGCCCCGGCTTCGCGCCGATCGGCAGCGTGACACAGCCTTCGCCGCGGTCCCACATCGCGACGCGCGGGGGCATGTCGTCGCGATAGGTGACGCTGACGGTCTTCGCCTTCTCGTCGATATCGGCCTTGAGCGCGCGGACGTCGGCCTCGATTTCGGGATAAATGCCGGTGAGTTCGTCGCGCTCGATCGCGTCGAGCGGCTTGCCCGCGCCGTTCCACAGCGCCGAGCAGGTAAAGGCGGCGCGATATCCGGCAGCCCAGGCACGGTTGATCTCGGCGTTCGGATCGGCGGCGTGCGTCGGGACCGTGACGGCCACGAAAATAAAGCCGAGGGTCAGGCGCCGCAACATGTCAGGGACGGTCGCCGAACGCCGCACGCTGCGGCTTTTTCGCGCGATCCCACCAGGCGCGGCGGATGACGTCTGCGACGCGCTCGGGGTCGTCCGACCCGAAGCGGACGAGCAAGCCGGGCCAGCCCTCATAATGCGGGGTCTGCCAGAAAGTGTCGGGGTCGGTTTCAAGCAGAACCTCCTTTTCCTCGTGCGGGCTCATCACATGGAAGCTGCCCGCCTCGCGACCCGGCGAGACGAACGCCTTGCCGTTCATCTTCGGACAGGGCGTGCCATAGAAAGGCGCCATTTCGACGTCGGGGAGCGCGCAGGCAAAGGCGACGACATCGTCCCAACCGTCGAGGCGCGGCGCGGGCATCAGGCGCCTCTCGTCTCGCGCCGCCGCTCGTCCCACCATGCCATACGCTCGGCAATGCGCTTTTCGAAGCCGCGGTCGACGGGGCGGTAGAGTTCGGCGGGCGTCATCTCGGCGGGCCAGTAATTGTCGCCCGAGAAGCCCTCGGGCGCGTCATGGTCGTAGCTGTAGCCGGCACCATAGCCCAGATCCTTCATCAGCTTGGTCGGGGCGTTGAGGATGTTCGCGGGCGGCGCGAGGCTCCCCGTCTCGCGCGCCGCGGCCCACGCCGCCTTCTGCGCCATATAGGCGGCGTTCGATTTGGGTGCGGTCGCGCAATAGAGGCACGCCTGCACGATCGCGAGTTCGCCCTCGGGCGAGCCGAGGAACTGATACGCGTCCTTCGCAGCAAGGCATTGTACCAGCGCCTGCGGATCGGCGAGCCCGATGTCCTCGCTCGCAAAGCGCGTGATCCGGCGAAGCACGTAGAGCGGCTCTTCGCCCGCGACGAGCATCCGCGCCAGCCAGTAGAGCGAAGCCTGCGGATCCGACCCGCGCATCGCCTTGTGCAGCGCCGAGATCAGATTGTAGTGCCCGTCGCGGTCCTTGTCATAGACCGGCATCCGGCGGTGCAGGAACTGCGCGAGTCCGGCAGGATCGAGCGGCTCGTCGATCGTCACCGAAAACAGCGTCTCGACCTGGTTGAGCAGAAAGCGTCCGTCGCCGTCGGCGCTCGCGATGAGCGCCCCGCGCGCGTCGTCGGTGACCGGGAGTCGCTGCCCGACTTCGGCCTCGGCGCGTTCGATCAGCGTTCCGAGCGCCGCCTCGCCCAGCCGGTTGAGGACCAGCACCTGCGCCCGGCTGAGCAACGCGGCGTTGAGCGCGAAGCTGGGATTTTCGGTCGTCGCGCCGACCAGCACCACCGTGCCGCGTTCGACGAAGGGCAGGAAACCATCCTGCTGCGCGCGATTGAAACGGTGGATCTCGTCGACGAAGAGCAGCGTGCGCTTGCCCGCGCCCGCCATTTTCTCTGCGTCGGCAAAAGCTTTTTTAAGATCGGCGACGCCCGAGAAGACCGCGGACAACGGCGCGAAGCGCATGCCGACCGCCTCGGCCAGCAGCCGCGCGATCGTCGTCTTGCCCGTACCAGGCGGCCCCCAGAGGATGATCGACGACAGCTGGCCGGCGGCGACCATGCGGCCGATCGCGCCCTCGGGTCCGGTCAGATGCTCCTGCCCGACGACCTCGGCCAATATCTTCGGCCGCAGCTTCTCGGCGAGCGGGGCCGGGCCCGTGCCGGTGTCGGGCTGTGCGGGACCATCGTCGCCGAACAGGTCCGTCACAGGTTCAGACTCCGCGCCGCTTTTTCTGGCGGATCAGGCGCAAATAGGTATCGGCAACCGACTGGTTGATCACGTCCCACCGATATGCGCCGCTCTCGGCGAGCGCCGCAGCACCGTGCTTCGCGCGAAGCGCCGGGTCGCGGCAATAAAGCTCGAGATCGTCGGCAAACAGGCTGATCGCTCCCGGCGCGACGAGATATCCCGTCTGACCGTGCTTGACGATGCTCGCGCTGCCCGTCGCGCGCGCAGCGACCACCGGAAGTCCGCACGCCATCGCCTCCAGCGTGACGTTTCCGAACGTTTCGGTGACCGAGGGGTTGAAGAAGACATCGCACGACGCCAGCGCCCGCGCGAGGTCTTCGCCGCCCTGGAAGCCGACGAACTTGGCATCTGGCAACCGCGATTCGAACCACTCGCCCGCAGGGCCTTCGCCGATAACCATTACCTGATGCGGCACCTTCCTCCGCTGGAGCTGGTCGATCGCGTCGGCGAAGACGTCGAGCCCCTTTTCCATCACCAGCCTTCCGAGGAATGCGATCACCGGGACGTCGTCGGCGATGCCCCATGAGCGGCGCCAGCTCATATCGCGGCGGCCGGGGTTGAAGACGTCGCGTTCGACCCCGCGCGTCCAGATCCCTATGTCGTAGTTCATGCGTTGCTGGCGAAGGACCTGCGCGAAACTTTCGGACGGCGCGATCAGCGCGTCGCACTTCCGATAGAGTTTGCGTAGCCACGCGACGACGACCGGTTCGAGGAACGACAGATTGTAATAGCGAAAATAGGTCTCGAACCGCGTGTGCACCGAACAGGCGACGGGCAGCTTGCGCCGTCGCGCCCATGCCGCGGCCTGGCGCGAGACGCGGTCGGGGCTGGAGATGTGCATGATGTTCGGCGCGAACGCGGTGATGTCCTCGCGAACGCGTGAAGAGAAATGGAGCGGGATGCGATATTCGGGGCGGTTCGGGATCGCCATCGACGGCACGCTGACGAGGTCGCCTGTCGGTTCGAAATCGGGATGCGCGACGGTCGGCGAATAGACGCGCACCGCCGCACCCTGCGCGAGCAGATAGCCGACGAGCCGGTTGAGCGCCTTGTTCGCGCCGTCGGTCGTCATATTGTAGTTGCCGCTGAACAGGGCGATGCGAAGGTCGGAAACTTCCATCCGGCCTCGCCTAGTCCTCTCGCGCCGCAAAGGCAACGATGCTCTAGGGCATGATCCGATAGGGTTCGCCGGCCTTTGCGCGGCACATCCGTTTGACGATACGCGTTTCCTGGCCGTCGATGATCGCGATGTCGGTGATCGACAGGCAGCGCTTGCCGTTCGGCTGGGTTCCGAGCCCGGTGATCGTCGATGACCCCGAAACGCCTTCACGCGTGGGGCTGATCCACGCCGCCGTCGCGCCGAGTTTCTCGCGCTTGATCAGCGCCAGCGTCGCGTCGGCGGCCGCCTTTCGCTCCTCTTCGTCGAGCCGGCACGCGATCTCGCCCGACAGCCCGGCGCCGAGCAATCCCGACAGGATGACGCCCCGTCCATCCAGCCCCGCAGCCCCTCCATCGACCCCGCCGGCAAAGCCGCCGGCCGGTTGACCGCCGCCGCGCCGGCACTGGCGCGTCCTGTCGCCGCCTTCGCCGCCCCGAACGGCTAAGTCGGCCTCCATACCCAAGCGGGCGCCCTGCCGCTGCTTGGCCGAACCCTTCGTCGTCGCCGGCACGGGATAGCCGTTGCACCCCGTGTTGAAGCAAAAGCGGTCAGCCAGATAGGCCCGGTCGGCGGAATAGCGCGCCTCGATCGCGCGATAGGCTGCTTGGCGAGCGCCGCCGGGCCCCGACGCCTCGCGATAGGGAAGCATGTGCAGGCGATAGAATTGATCGAGCCGTTCGGTGCAGCGGCTGATCGCCACCGCGCGCGTATGCGGTTCGCCCTGCGCCAGATAGTCCTCGCGGCAATCGGGGTAGGCTCGCGAGTCGATTTCGGGGGGCGCCGGAAATTCGGACGGCGCGGCGGCGGACGACCGAGCGGCCGGGTCGACGCCGGGCGCATCGGCCGCGTGGCCAGCAGAGGTCAGGGAAGCGTAGCGGAAGGCCTGAACGGCTGCGTCGGATGGAGCGGAATATGCGACGTAGTGAATTGTAATGCCGAGCAACCAGAAATACTTCATTTACGCTTCTCGACCCAAAAGAAGGCCCCGCTAATCACTCCGATCATAGCGGACAAGATTAATAATTTGCCGTGGGGCTTAAGCGGCGCAACAGAGGAAAAAGCGCCATGGGTCGCGCCATGCGGGCTGCCACCTGCCTATTCGCCGCGCTCGCCGCGGCCCCTGTCCAGGCCGCCACGAACGGCTTCGACGACTGCCCTCCCCAGCCGAACTGGTCGGACTACCGCGAAATGGTGCTGACGCCGATGACGCGCAACGGCGAAACGATCCTGCTCGCCGAGGGCCGCGTCGATCCGGACCTGCCGGAAAGGCTGCACCGCGTCCTGACGGCGAATCCGATGATCAGCGAAATATGGCTGCGCTCGCCCGGCGGCGACGCGCGCGCGGGCAATGTCGCGGGGTTGATCATCCGCGAGCTCGGAATGAACGTAATCACCCGCATCCCCTCCGGCTGGGCATGTTTCAGCGCCTGCAACTTCATCTTCATGGGCGGCCGCGCGCGGGTCATCGATCCGGGCGGCATCTTCATGGTGCATATGTTCACGATGACCGGCGACCGTTCGGCGATCCAGGCGAGCGTCGAGCTGGGCCCCGATGCGACGCGCCGGTTTATCGGCGAGATCGAACAGGACGCCGCCCTGCTTGCGACCGAGGACAACGACTTCCTGATCCGCATGGGCGTGTCGCGCAAGCTATTGTCCGAAGTGATGTACCGGCAGACCGCGGTCACCGCGCTATGGGACAAGCAGGAAACACGGCGCTGCCTGACGCTCGAAGAGGCACGGCGCTACAATGTCGTAAACCAGACGGCCGACTAGGCGTCGCCGGTACCCGCGGGTGCCTCCAGATCGACTTCGACCGGCGGATGCAAGCGGAGGCGATGGACGCGCTTCTCGTCGGCGTCGGTTACTTCGATCCGCCAGCCGCTCGGGTGGTGCAGGATTTCGCCGACCTCGGGCACATGTCCCGCGAGCACCGCCGCCAGTCCGCCGAGCGTGTCGACATCTTCGTCGATCTCGCCGAGGCGCGGGTCGATCGCTTCGCCGATATCGTCGAGTTCGGCGCGCGCATCGGCCTCCCAGCAGCCGTTTTCGCTCGCCGTGAAGAGCGCGGTGGGTTCGTCGTCGTGCTCGTCCTCGATTTCGCCGACGATCTCTTCGACCAGATCCTCGATCGTGACGAGCCCTTCAGTTCCCGAATATTCATCGATCACGATCGCAAGGTGCGTGCGCTGCGCCCGCATGTCGGCGAGCAAATCGAGCGCATCCATCGACTGCGGCACGTACAGCGGCTGGCGGATGAGGTCGATGAGCGGCGGCGGCGGGGTCTTCGCCGCGAGGACCGCAAACACGTCCTTGACGTGGATCATGCCGACCACCTCGTCGAGCGTCTCGCGATAGACCGGCAAGCGGCTATGGCCGGCATCGGCGAAGATCGCCACGACCTCGTCGAAGCTCGCGCTTTCGGCGATCGCGATGATCTCGCCGCGCGGAACCGCGACGTCGTCGACGGTCTGCTCGCCGAAGTGCAGGAGGTTGCGGAGCATCTTGCGTTCGATCGGCGAAAGGTCGCCGACGACGCTGCTGCCGCGCCGGTCGTCGCTTTCCTCCTCGGCTTCGTCGATGACGTCTTCGATCTGTTCGCGGAGCGACGGCTCTTTCTCGCCGCCGAACAACATATGTTTGAGGCCGGTCCAGAGACCGGATCTACTGTCCTCTTCCGATCGGTTCGATGATCCCTGATCGTCGGGCATGTGCGTGGCTTTTCCCTGTTAGTCCTGATCCGCATATGGATTGGCGAGGCCCAGCGATGCAAGCGCTTTCACCTCGATCGCCTCCATTGCCGCCGCGCTCGCATCGTCCATATGGTCGTAACCGACGAGATGGAGCGTCCCGTGGACGATCAGATGCGTCGCATGGTCCTCCAGCGAAATGCCTTTCTCTTCGGCCTCGCGCGCGCAGGTTTCGCGCGCGAGAACGATATCGCCGAGCAGGATTTCGCCGTCGTCGCTGTTCGACATCGCTTCGAGCAGGTCGGCCTGCACCTGCGGAAAAGAGAGCACGTTCGTCGGCTTGTCCTTGCCGCGAAAATCGCGGTTGAGCGTGTGAACATCGTCATCGTCCGTCAGGCGGATCGCGATCTCGACGAGCGGCGCGGCATCCGCGAGCGATGCGAAGGGCGTCAGCGCAAGCGCCGCCGCGGCGGCGGCGGCGGCGCGCGCTTCCCAGTCGAGCGCGTCAGGCCAAGGCGACGCTTCGTGTGTTTCGACGCTCAGCACGAAAAATTCCGCCAACGGAAAAGCGCAGAAAACTGCGCAACTTCACTCGGAAATCGCTGTTCGGGCTGTCGGGTCGGATCGGGACGCATCATGACTTCGACGCTATCGTCGTGCCGCAATGTAGGACAGCAAAAAATTGGCGGGAGCTCAGGGAAATTCGAGCCTGACCCGCGTGCCCGGTTCAGCGTCGCCGATGTGCAATCGGCCGCGATGAAGCGTGACGATCGCATGGACGAGCGACAGACCGAGGCCCGTTCCCGGTTCGCCGACGGTATCGGGCAGGCGGAAAAAGCGCTCGGTCACCTTTTCGCGATAGGCGGGCGGGATGCCGGGACCGCGGTCGGCGATTTCGATCATCACCCCGCCCCCCGTCTTGGCGGCGCCAACGGTCACCACCCCGCGGCCGCCGCCGTATTTGACGGCGTTATCGAGCAGGTTCGACACCGCCTGGAACAGCAAGTCGGGGTCGGCTTCGAGCATCAAGCCGGGCGCGATGCGGCTTTCGATGCGTTGTCCGCGGGCCTCGGCATCGGGAAGGTGAAACTCGACGGCATCGGCGAGGAGCGTCGAAAGATCGACCGCACGGAAGCCCGCACGATGCCGGCCGCTCTCGATCCGCGCGATGCGCAGCAGCGCGTCGAAGATCGATTGCAGACGCCCGGCCTCGACCACCGCCTGATCGGCAAGGCGCTGGCGCTCACCCTCGTCGGAGGTCATCCGAAGATCGTCGAGATCGGCGTGGAGGCGCGCCAGGGGCGTGCGCAGTTCGTGGGCGACATTGTCCGAGACGCGGCGCACCGCCTCGAGCGCTTCCTCGATCCGCCCGAGCATCTGGTTGAGCGTGCCGGCGAGTTCGTCGAAATCGTCGCCGGTACCGCGCAGCGGGATGCGTTCGGTGAGGCTGCCCGCCATCACGCGGCGCGCGGTTTGCGTGACGGTGTCGATGCGGCGCCCGACCGCGCGGCTCATCGCGACGCTGCCACCGATCGCCAGCGCCGCGGCGATCAGGATCAGCCAAGCGGCCGCGGCCGAAAATATCTCGTCACGGTCGTCGATATCCTCGACGTCGCGCCCGACGATCAGCCGTGACCCATCGCCGAGACGGCGCTCGACCGACAGCGCGGTATAATCCTGTTCGGTGCCGAGAAAGGAAACGTCGGCGTCGAGCAACTGCCAGTCGGCAATCGCCGCGTCGGGCCAGCTCGGAAGATTGGCGGAAAGGGGCTTGCCGCCCGCCGGCAGCAACGCATGAAACGCCCGCCTCGGTCCCGTCTTCTCACGATCCTGCAAGGCACGCAGCAACGCATCGCGCCCGGCGGAACCGTCGATCGCCGCAAGACGTCCGGCCTCGCGCTGTACCGACGCTGCCTCCCTCACCATCGGCTGATAGACGCTGAACCAATAGGCCGCGCCGAACATCGCCGCGGTCGAGGTCAGGAACAGCGCGACATAGACGAGCCCCAGGCGAAGCGTGAGGCTGTGCCACAGATGGCGGCGCGGCGCAGTCAAGCGCCCGCCCGCATCACATAGCCGGTGCCGCGCACCGTGTGGATCAGCGGCATTTCATGTCCCCTGTCGACCTTTTGCCGCAGACGGCTGACGTGCTGGTCGATGATGTTCGTCTGCGGGTCGAAATGATAGTCCCAGACATGTTCGAGCAGCATCGAACGCGTGACCACGCGCCCCTGGTTGCGCGCAAGATAGGCGAGGATGCGGAACTCGCGTGCGGTCAGATCGATCGCACGCCCCTGCCGCCGGACCTGCTGGCCGAGCAGGTCGATATCGAGGTCGCCGACGCTGAGCCTGGTCTCGGCGACGATGGCGGGGCCGCGGCGGCCGAGCACGTCGATGCGCGCGAGCAGTTCGGACATGGCGAAAGGCTTGGTCAGATAATCGTCGCCACCGGCGCGTAGCCCCGCGACGCGCTCGTCGACTTCGCCGAGCGCGCTCAGGAACAGCACCGGCGTCGTGTCGCCGGTGGCGCGGATCGTCTGGACGATCGTCAGGCCGTCGACGTTCGGCAGCATGCGATCGACGACAATGAGATCGAAAGCATCGGACGCAGCGCGAAGCAGGCCTTGCCGTCCATCGCCCTCGACGGTGACGACATGCCCGGCCGCCTTCAACCCCTTGCCGATATGCTCCGCGACGCGGGCATCGTCCTCGATCACCAATATCTGCATCGCCCTTCCGTTACCGGCTGACCGGGCGAATCTCCAGCCGCCCGGCGAACATGTCGAAAATCAAATGAAAGGCCAATCGGGGCGTCAGGCCACGCTGCCACTGCCGTTTGCGAAGGAGCAGGCGATGGCACAGGTACGACGGCAGGAAAAAGGCGCGGCTTCCCCCTCCCCGCCGCCGCCCACCCCCCGGGCGCAACAGGCGATGCTGTCGATCTTCGACCTTGACCGCACGCTCACGATCCTGCCGACCTATACCCCCTTCCTGTGGTTTGCGGCGCGCAGCCGCGCGCCGTGGCGCCTGCTCCTTCTCCCGCTGCTGTTGCCGGTCGCGATCCTCTATGCGCTGAAACTGGTCCCGCGTTGCCGGATGAAGCAGGCGATGCATTGGGTGGCTTTGGGCAGCGCGCTGCCCGAGCGCGAGGCGGCGCGGCTCGCCGATCGCTTCGCGCGGCACTTGGTCGCGCGCGGGCTCTATGCCCAGGGCGTCGCACTGATCGAGGCCGAGCGTCGCGCGGGACGGCGGATCGTCCTCGCCACGGCAGCCCCGCATTTCTACACCTCAGCGCTGGCGCGTCGACTGGGCATTGCCGATGTCGTGACGACGGCGTCGAGCTGGCAGGATGGCCGCCTGACGCCCGCGATCGTTTCGGCCAATTGCTATGGCGCCGACAAACGCGCGCTGGTCGAGGCCTTCATGGAGCGCGCGGGCATCGAACGTGACGTCGCGCATATCCGCTTCTATTCGGACCATGCCTCCGACCTGCCGATGTTCGAGCTCGCCGACGAGGCGATCGCGGTGAACCCGTCGGCCAAGATGCGCGGGATCGCAGCGGCGCGCGGCTGGCCCGTGCTGGACTGGCGGCAGTGAGCGCAATGCACATCGGCTTTCTCTTCAACCATCATGGCGGACACCAGGTCGCACACGCCTTGCCGGTCGCGCTGGCGCTGCTGCGGCGCGGCACCAATGCCAAGGTGAGCGTGCTCGTCTCCGAAGGCTGCGAGGGCGAAGTCCGCCGTATGGCCGCGGCGACGCCGGGTCCGGCGCCGGAGATCATCCGCCTGCGCCCGCCATCGAAATTCGCACGCGCCGCGAACCGGGCGAGCGGACGATCGATCCCGGCCGACATCATTTCGACGCTCCACCGCAACCTCGACCGCTTCCGCGCACTCGACGCGCTCGTCGTACCCGAGAAGACGTCGCTGATGCTGAAGTCGCTTTTCGGCCTCAAGTCGCTGAAGCTGGTCCACACGCGCCACGGCGCAGGCGACCGCGCGATCGGGTTCGACAAGGCGAGCGGCCAATTCGACCTCGTATTGCTGTCGGGCGAGAAGATCCGCGACCGGTTGGCCGAGGCCGACCTGCTGAAGGACGATGGCCACGCGATCGTCGGCTATCCGAAATTCGACATGGCACCGCCGAAGCGTCCGCGCCTGTTCCCGAAGGACAAGCCTACGGTGCTGTATAACCCGCACCCCTCGCCTGCGCTGTCGTCCTGGTACCGGATGGGGCCGCAGATCCTCGACTGGTTCGCGAGGAACGACCGGTACAACCTCATTTTCGCCCCGCATGTGATGCTGTTCAAGAAGCGCATCACAGCCTCGCTCTCGCCCTTCGCACTCGGCTGGAATCTCGGCCCGCGCGCCGACCATTATGAGCACGACCATATGCTGATCGACACCGGCAGCCCTGCCTCGCTCGACATGACCTATACCGACGCCGCCGACATCTACATCGGCGATGCGAGCAGTCAGGTGTATGAATTCATCCGCCGACCGCGTCCGTGCTTCTTCCTCAATCCGCGCGGCCATGACTGGCAGGGCAATCCCGATTTCGCGCATTGGCGCGCCGGGCACGTGCTGGACGACATCGACCAGCTGGATGCCGCGCTCGCCGAAGTTCCGCGCCTGACGCCTACGATGCGCGAGCGGCAGGAGAGCCTGTTTGCGTACAGCTTCGACCTGCAGGAACGCCCCTCGTCCGAGCGCGCGGCCGAGGCGATCCTCGACTATTTGGCGCGCCAATGAGCATCGCGGCCCCCTCCCCCTTCGCGAGCTTTCTCGACTATGGCGTCAGGAAGACGCTGCACAAGGCGTGGGTGCACCTGCTGGCGGCGTTGCCGCTCGCGCGATCGGAGCCGGTCGTGACGTCGCGTTATGGCGTCCGGATGCGCGCGAACTGGCGCGACCGGACCTTCCAATATTGCCGCTATGCGACTTATGGCCGCGCGCTGTCGAACTATATCGCGGCGCAGGACCGCGCGTTCGGCTTCGTCGACATCGGCGCCAATCAGGGGCTCTACAGCCTGCTCGCGGCGCGCAACGGGCACTGCGTATCGGTGGTGGCGTTCGAGCCGGTGGCGGCGACCTTTGCGCTGCTCCGCGATAATATTGCGCTCAACGCCGCGGGCGCGACGATCCGGCCGGTGCATGCGGCGGTGTCGTTGCAGTCCGGGATGGCGCGGATCGCGACCGACGGCGCGCATAGCGGGGTCGCGAGCCTGCGCGAGGCGGCGACGGACGGTGGCGAGGAAATCCGCATTCTCGGCATATCGGGCGTCGACACGCTGCTCGAAGGCACCGCGCCGCTGATCGTCAAGATCGACGTCGAGGGGCACGAGGAGACCGTCGTCGAGGCGCTGATGGCGTCCGCGCATCGCGACCGGATCGCGGCGATCTTCTATGAGGTCGATGCACGCTGGACGAATGCCGACGCGATCGAGGTGCGGCTGCGTGACGCGGGCTTCGCGCGCTTCACGCGGCACGGCATCGGGCGGCACTATGACATATTGGCGGAGCGCGCCTGACCGGTCAGTGCATATGCTTCAGCTTGTCGGGGTTGCGCATCACATAGATGGCGGTGATCTTGCCGCCCTCGATCTCGAGTGCCGTGGTCTGAAACTCGCCATCGGCCTCGCGGGTGACGAAGCCCGGCAGGCCGTTGATCGTACCCGTGTGGACCAGCGTCGAGCCATATTTGCCGAACAGCACGGCGAGGCTGCGGTGGAGTTTGAGCACGACATCGTGGCCCGTGACCACGCCCATCGCCGCAGGCCGCTTGCCGCCGCCGTCGGCCCACATGCCGACGTCAGCCGCGAGCATCGCGCCGAGTGCGCCCATGTCGCCGCTGCGCGAGGCGGCGAAGAAGGCGTTCGCGATCTCGAGACCGTGCTCCTTTTCGAGCTTGTAGCGCGGACGCGCGTCGCGGACATGGGTGCGGGCCCGCGCGGCGAGCTGGCGCGTCGCCGCGGGATCGCGGTCGATCGTCTTCGCGACCTCGTCGAATTCGACGCCGAAGACGTCGTGAAGCAGGAAGGCGGCGCGTTCGAGGGGGGAGAGCCGTTCGAGCGCGAGCATCAGCGGCAGGGTGACGTCGTCCTCTTCCTCCTCCTCGACGAGCGGGTCGGGGAGCCAAGGGCCGACGTAGGTTTCGCGCTGGTTTCGCGCCGACTTGATCTGGTCGAGGCAGAGCCGCGTCACGGTGCGGCGAAGAAACGCCGCGGGCTCGCGCACCGTATCGCGGTCGGTGCCGAGCCAGCGGATGAAGGCATCCTGCACCACATCCTCGGCATCGGCGACCGAGCCGAGCATGCGGTAGGCGACACGAGTGAGCAGCGGGCGCAGCGGATCGAAACTCGCCGCCGCGTCCGCCGCACCCGTTTCGCCACGGATACCATCGGGCGTCATCAGGCGGCCTTCACCAGCACACCGCCCTCGTACCAGAGGTCGAAGCCGACCGCGATGCGGTTCCAGCCATTGATGACGTTGATCATCACGGTGAGGTTCACCTGTTCCTCCGGCGTGAAATGCGCTTCGAGCGCGTCCTTCGCGGCCTTCTGTGTGTGGCCTTCGGACAGCCGGGTCAAGGCATCGGTCCATGCCAGCGCGGCGCGTTCGCGGTCGGTATAGACCGGAGCTTCGTGCCAGGCCGCAAGCAGATAGAGGCGCTGTTCGGTCTCGCCATGCGCGCGGGCATCGACGGTGTGCATGTTGATGCAGTTGGCGCAGCCGTTGAGGATCGATGAACGGATCTTCACCAGCTCGACGAGCGTCTTGTCGAGGCTCTTCTCGGCGGCCATGCTGGCGGCCATCCACTGCTTCATCAGCGTCGGGGCGGCGGCGTAGGGGTCGGTTACCTTGGTCATGTCACGTCTCCTTCATGGGTTGTACTGACATGACGAAACAGGATCGGCGCGTGTGACATGGTCGGCAGAAAAAATGTCCGCCGGGCGATATTTTTGCGCCCGACCGGAGCAAGCCGCTGGAAACCCACCGTTTCCGACAAGGCGCTTTTCGGCACACCGAAGCTGCACTAGCATCGCCCATCTTTGACGAGAGGGGGATGATCCATGAAATTTCTCGATGGCTTTACCGAACAGGCCTATGCGCTGCTCCGCATCGTCGCAGGGCTGTTGTTCCTCGCGCATGGCGTGCAGAAATTCTTCAACTTCCCGGTCAAGTTCCCCATGGAGCTGAACCCGATGCTGCAGGCGGCCGGGGCGATCGAACTGGTCGCCGGCGGGCTGATCGTGATCGGGCTGTTCACGCGCCCCGCAGCCTTCCTCGCGAGCGGCATGGCCGCGGTCGGCTATTGGGTCGCGCATGGCAGCCAGGGGGCCTTCCCGATCGCCAACGGGGGCGAGACGATCATGCTCTACTGCTTCCTCTTCCTGTTCATTGCGACGCGCGGGGCGGGCATCTGGAGCGTCGACGGCGTGCGGGCGAAGTAAAGCTGCCACTCCACATTCTTCGTCATGCCGGACTGATCCGGCATCCATCCCGGCGCCGCCGCATGGACCCCGGATCGGGTCCGGGGTGACGACGGGGCAACGGGTCCACTTGCGATTTAATCGCACGCGATCTATATATGGGCAAATCCCGATGGAGATGCCCATGCCCGCTTCCCCCAAGCCCGACGCGGTGCGCCGCGACCTGTCCGAATTCCTGTGCTTCGCCGTCTATTCGGCGAACCTTGCGTTCGGGCGCGCATACAAGCCGCTGCTCGACGAGCTGGGGCTGACCTATACCCAATATATCACGCTGGTCGCGCTCGCCGACGCCGATGAGCAGACTGTGAGCGCGCTTGGCGAGAAGCTGTTCCTCGAATCGAATACGCTCACGCCGATCCTGAAGAAGCTCGAATCGCTCGGCTATCTTCAGCGCCGCCGCGATCCTGCCGACGAGCGGCAGGTGAGGCTCAGCCTGTTGCCGCCGGGGCGTGCGCTGGTCGAGCAGGATCCCGGCGCCGCGCTGTTCGAGGCGACGGGGCTCGGTGCCGATTTCATGAAGGTCCAACAGGAAATCGTCACGCTTCGCGACAATCTCCTCCGGCACACCAAGGGAACCGAACAGGAATAAAATAGGGGGCGGCCCTTGCGGACCGCCCCCAGGTGCGGGCTTCACATGGTGAAGGTCTTCAGATCTTTTTGGTGTTCGCCTCGATCAGCTTCTTCGCTTCGGCGATCGCCTTGTCGGTGGTCAGCTTCTGGTCCTGGATCTCGTTCGCCATATCGAGCAGGCGCCCGCTGATGACGGTGCCGGTCTCGGCCTCTTCCTGAATTGCGATACCGCCCTTGGTCGCGGCGACGCGGTCCCATTCGGCGCGGACGGCGGCCCAATAATCCTTCGTCGCGGCCCAATAGTCGTCGGCGGCTTTCACGTCATACTGGTCGTATTTGATGTACGTGTTGAGGACATATTCCTGAACGATCGGGACCAGCTTGCCGTCCTTGATCCCCATCTTGGTATTGTCCTGCCAGTGAACCCAGCCGTCGGGCGAGGGCTGGTGGCGGTTGATCGAATAATAGCGATCGTACACGGGCTTCCGCACCGCATCGCGGCGCGCGAGCGGACGCCACGTCCAGTTCGAGCGCCAGCGGCGGACGCCGCCCTGCGTTTCGAACTGGCCCCAGCCGCCGTAGCGCGGGCTGTCGTCGACCTGATAGACGGTCTGCGACCAGCGGCCGGTGCGCATCTTTTCGGGGACGGCTTCCCACGTCCACTGATTGCGGTCCGAATAGACGAGCACCTTCGCGGGCTCATATTCCCAGTCCTGGCGCCAGTGCTTGATGATCATGCTCTTGTCGTCGTCGCCGGTGATCACGAGCATGTGCTGGAGCACGATTTTGCGGCCGGTGTCCTCGATCACGCGCACGACCTCGTTGCCGCCCGAACGCTTAGGCTCGAGCACCTCGTAGGTCGGATCCCAGCGCGTCGATTCCTGCATGTTGAAGCTGACGCGGTAATTGCCTGCCATCGCGAGGATGTCGGCACGGTCGGCCTCGAAATTGGCGGCCGCCTCTTCCTTCGCGATCGGCGGATGCGCAAAGGCGGCGACGGGGAGCGCGGCCGAGAGCAGCAACAGGCCGGCGGCGATCGAGCGGTAGGTCTTTTTCATCGGTGCAGTCCTTCTTTTCGTCTTAGAAGCGATAGCTCAGCGACACGCTCGCGTTGCGGCCGGGCTGGGTATAGGCGTCGGTGACCGTCGAGGTGGACGCGAGCCCGCGGACGTCGCTCCACCAGCTGTATTTCTTGTCGAGGATGTTGAAGACGCCGCCGCGCAGCGTCAGACCGTCGACGATCCGGAAATAAGCGGTCGCATCGAGGATCGTGAACGCATCGGGTCGGAAGCACGACTGCGTGCAGACACCCGTCGTCCGCGACGCTTCCTTGCGCGCGCTGTGCGTCATGATCAGCTGACCGCCGAACCGGCCATCCGAGGCGCGATAGCCGACGCCGGCGACGAGCTTGAGCGGATCGATCGTCGAGAGCGGCGCGCGTGCGCCGCCGGGCTCGATGATATCGCCCTTGGCATAGGATAGGGCGAGCGTCGCATAGAGGCCGGAGGACGCCCGCCCCTCGAACCGTGCTTCCGCGCCTTTGACACGGACACGATCGAGATTGACGAATTGATAGACCGCCGGATCGGCGGGGGTGAAGCTGCCGCTCACCACTTCCTGGCTGATGAAATCCTTGTAGCGCGCCGAGAAGGCGGTGAGGTCGAGGCTGACCGCATCGCTGGTGAAGCGCAGACCGCCCTCGAAGCTTTCGCTGCGTTCGGGGCCGAGATCGGGGTTCGGGCGCGAAGTGTAGCCGAAGGCGAGATTTTCGAAGAACTGGTTCACCTCGCCCGGTTCAGGCGCCTTGAAGCCCGTTGCATAGTTGGCGAACAGGCGGACCTCGTCGGTGATCTTGAACACCGCGCCGAACTTCGGCGAGACGCGCGAGCCGTCCTGCCCGGCGCCGGTAAAGGTCGGAAGCAGCGGGTCGTCCTTCGGCGACAGCTTGTACCAGTCGAAGCGCAGCGCCGGATAGAGCAGCAGGCGGCCGTCGGCGATCGAGATTTCATCGCCGACGAAAAGCCCCGCGCGCGTAAAGTCGGTGCTGGGGAAAGCGCGCGTCGGGAAGACTTCGCCTGCGGGCGGGACGGTGCCATCGCGCAGGCCCTGCTGGCGCGTCTGGCTGATGTCGCCGCCGAAGACGAGGCGGTGGCTGATCGCACCGGTCGCGAAGTCGGCTCGCGCGTCGGCGGCCGCGCCGATCACGCGGTTCTCGAAGGTGTTGAGGCGCGTGCGGTCGACCGCGGGGGTGCGGTCTTCCTCGGTGTACTGATTGTCCTCGCCGTCCTGCCAGTAAACCGCGACGCGCGCGAAATCGATCGTCCCCTCGCCTTCCCAGCTCCAGTCGAACGAGACGCGCTTGCGCTCGCCGCTGTCGAAGCCTTCGAGACGGTCGACGCTGGAGGTGATGACGCCCGCGGCGTTGCGCGTCGCGGTGACGCCGGTCAGGCCGTTCGTATAGAGATGCGTATCGAGATACTCGCCGGTCAGGCGCAGCTTGTGGCCGTTCTGGGGATCATAGACGATACGCGCGAGCGCGGCGTTCGAGCGGCCGTCCTGCGGGTTGGGCAGCGTGCGCTGCGGCCCGGTACCCGGACGCAGGCCCGAGGTCAGCGTTCCGGTCGCCGGATTGGGAAGGACGACGCCCGGATTGGTGCCCTTGTTGTCGAGCTCCTGCCAGTCGCGGCGCGTATAGGCGGCCATCACCGACCAGTCGCCGCTGCGGCCCGCGAGGATCGCGGTCTCGCTGAACTCGTTGTCGGCGCTGCTGAACGCGCCGCGGACGAGCCCGCCGATGTTCTTGCCCTCTTCGAGGAAGTCCGACGGGTCCGAGGTGATGAAGCTGACCGCACCCGCGAGGCCATCGCTGCCATAGAGCGCCGATGAGGGACCGCGCAGGATTTCGACCGACTTGACGAGGCCGAGGTCGACATAGTCGCCGCGGCCCGACGCCTGCGCGCCGAAGCTGAAGCCGTCGGGGACGCGGACGCCGTCGACCTGGATCAGGACGCGGTTGCCGCCGATGCCGCGGATGTTGAAGCTGTCGTTCCCCGCGCGGCCGGTCGCGCCAAGCGCGGCGCCGAAGCGCGCGGGCTGGCGCTGGACGCTGACGCCGGGTTCGAAGCGGACGAGGTCGCGAATGTCGGTGACGAGTTCGTCCGCGATCTGCTCGTCGGTCTTGACCGTGACGGTGACCGGCAGATCTTCGGCGTTCGTCGCGATGCGCGTCGCGGTCACCACGATCTGGCTCTTGCGCGCTGCCCAATAGTCGCCGTCATTGTCCTGCGCGAAGGCCGGCTGCGCGACAGCCGCGAGCGCAAGGCCCAGCGCGCTACCGGCGGTGAGGCGGGTGGCGGACGGCGAATATCGGATAATCAATTTTCTTCCCCTGCAATCCTGCGACTGACTCGCAATAGCGGCGCCTTAGGAGCGGTTGACGTACAGGTCAAGCATTATGCTATTGCGAATCGATTGCGATTTATATCGCGTCGAGGGGTGCGAAATGGGGTTAAAGCAGGCGATTGCCCTCCCCGGCCACGCGCGGCATGATGGCGGCGGGGGAACAGGGACCGATGCCGCCACAGGTCTTCATCAGCTATTCGTCGAAGGACCGGACGATCGCGAATATGGTGTGTGCGCTGCTCGAGGAGCGCGGTCACCGTTGCTGGATCGCGCCGCGCGACATCGTGCCCGGCACCTCGTGGGGCGAGGCGATCATCGACGGACTGAAGCATTCGCGCGTCTTCATCCTCGTCTTTTCGCAGCACGCGAACAGCTCGCCGCAGATCCTGCGCGAGGTCGAACGCGCGGTTCATCTCGGCCTGCCGATCATCCCGTTCCGGATCGAAGATGTCGTCCCCGAGCGGAGCCTGGAATATTTCATGAGCGTCCCGCACTGGTTCGACGCGCTGTCGCCGCCCGTCGAGGATCATATCGAGAAGCTGAGCGAGGTCGTCGCCATGCTGATCGACGGGCCGAAGAACGACTATATTCCCGGCAAGCCGCGCGGGGCGAAACGGCTCAGCTGGAACAACGGCCTGGTACGCGCGGTCGCCGGAGGCGGCGTGCTGGCGCTATTGTTGCTTGCGGCATGGCTCGGCGGGTTGGCGCCGCCTGCATCGGCCGTCGGCTGGATCGCACCACTGCTCGCGCTCGCGATTCCGGCGGGTGTGGTCGGCAGCGGACAGATCAAGTGGTGGACGAAACGCGGCGCGCAGGGTGTGCTGCTGGCAATGCTGGTCGCGGCAGCCGCCGTCTATGGCTGGACGTCCTCCTCTTACGTCATCGAGGGCGAGAATGGCGCGCCGCTGGTCCGCGGCACCGAATGCACACCCGACGCCAGGCTGGTGTTCGAAAGCGAATGCCCCGACCTGCCCGCCGATGCGCTCGCCGATGCGGCCTATGATCCCGCGATACTATGGACCGCAGCGTCGATCGGGCGCGTGAAGCTGATGCTCGGCGGCGCGTGGGCGGCGATCGCCGCGGCGGCAGCGCTGCTCGTCGCGGGATGGCTCGGCGGGCCGCGGCGGCTCAAACAGGAGGATTGAGATGCGGAAGGCGCAGATCGCGATGCTGCTGGCGGCGCTCGCCTCGCCGGTGACGACGATGGCGAAGGAGCCGCTCGACGCGGCGGGGCTGAAGGCGATCGAGGCTAAGGTGCCGCCGCAAAGCTGGTATCCCGAGGGCTATTACGACGTACGCATCGCCGCCGAGGGGCAGGTTGCCGATTTCCCGCGCGACAAGCTGACGATGGACTGGCGCGACGGCGAGCCGCCCTATTATGACGTCGTCGATTGCAACGCCGAATATGTGAGCCTGGACGAGACCGATCCGCTCACCGCGCGCTATGGCGGGGCCGCGCTGGAGGTCGCGCGGCTGCGCAGCGAGTTCGAGCAGTTGAAGTATCCCGCCGCGGTCTATGCCGAACCGTTGCTCGCCTTCGAAAAGGCGAAGATCGAGGAAGCGAAGGCGGCCCCCGAGGCAATGACCGACGCCGAGATCGCGGCGGCCGAAGCAGCCGCCCTCGCCGAAGGTGCCGCCGATGCCGCGGAAGCCGATGCCTCGGCGGCGGTCGGCGCGGCCGAGGCGGCCGACGACGATGCGCCGCTCGATATGACGGCAGACCCCTATTACGCCTTGGCGCAGGCGGTCGAGGCAAACCGACAACGGCTGGCGCCGAAGCTGCCCAAGGTGCTCGCCGACGGCGGCTGCGGCGCGGGGGAAGGCAATCCGGTGATCGTCCGGACCAGCCCGCCGCAGGGCGAAGTGCTGATGATCAACGCCTTCGCCTTCAAGGTCTGCACGCGCAAGAAGCCCGACCCGTGGGACCGCTTCGCGTGCAAATGGAACGAGATCGAAACCGGCGTCGATCAGACGCTGTCGGGCCGCTACGTCTATCAGGTCAAATGGCCCGACGGCACGGTGCGCAAGGGCACGCGCGAGATCGTGCCCGGCTATGATGAAGACGCCAAGGTGACCGTGACCTTCAAGAAGATGGGGAGCTAGGCGAGTGGTGCATGTCCGGGCAAGCATCGAACGAATCGCGACAATCGGGCTTGCGCTGGCGCTCTCTTTTCCGGCCCATGCGTCCGACGCATCGTCATCGGACGGCCGCGAGCTTCGTGCGGCTGCCAGATCGGTCAAGTCGCAGCCGTGGTACCCCGACGGCTATTACGATGTGCGGATCGCGGCCGAAGTTCAGGCGAAGGAAGAGTTGCGGCGCGAAGATGTGCTCGTCGGCGATTGTGGCGACGGCGCCCGATGCTATGACCTCCGCAACCCCCTGCCGCTGCGGATCAACGGCGACGAAACCGACCTGGTGCTCGTCCGCTATGGCAATATCGCGCTCGATGTGGCGCGTCTGCGTCAGGAAATGCAGTTGATCGGCTATCCCAAAAGGGCTTACGCAAAGCCGCTTGCAGCCTATGAGCGCCAGCTGGTCGACGCCGCAGATGCGTCGGCCGCGCCACCGCCCGCCTTCGAGACCGACGCGCTTCGCCAGCTCGCCGAAGCGGTCGAGGAGAACCGCGCACGCCGCGCGTCGAAACTGCCGCGCCTGATCGCCGCAGATCCGCCTGCGCCCGACGGGGCGAAGGAGACTCCGGCCGGGCAATCGGTGATCGCGGTACGCGCAACGGGGCCTTCGGCGGGTCAATATCCCGCAGGCAAGCGGCTGCGGGGCGATGACAGGCTGGTGCTGCGTGCAGGAGACGTGCTGGTGCTGCTCGGGACGCAGGGAACGCGCACACTGCGAGGCCCGGGCGTGTTCCGCGCCGACGGGCCAGTCACCGCGCCCGGCGCAGCGACGACATCGCTCCTCTCAGGCCGCCTGATACGCCGTGCGCGCACCGGGGCCGTTCGCGGGGGAAACACCGGTCCCGTGGTCGTCGCGACCAGCCCGGCGGGCGGCGAAGTTCTGCTGATCAGCGCCTTCGCGTTCAAGCTCTGCACTCTGAAGAAGCTCGACAGCTGGGATCGCTTCGCCTGCCGGTGGAACGAGGTCGAAACCGGGGTCGGACAGCATCTGTCGGGCCGCTATGTCTACCAGGTCAAATGGCCCGACGGCGTTGTACGCAAGGGCACGCGCGAGATCGTCCCCGACTATGACGGCGACGATTCGCTGAACGTCACCTTTCGCAAGACCGGCAGCTAGGGCGGTTTAGCTCCCCGGCCCCTCATAGGCTTCGACGATCCGCCCGACGATCGGGTGGCGGACGACGTCGGCGCTGGTGAAGCGGCTGACGTTGATCCCCTCGAGCCCCTCGAGCCGCGCGACCGCGTCGGCGAGACCCGAGGTCGCGGGAACCGGCAAATCGACCTGCTTCGGGTCGCCGCAGATGACCATGCGGCTGTTCATGCCGAAGCGGGTCAGGAACATCTTCATCTGCGGGATCGTCGTATTCTGCGCCTCGTCGAGGATGATGAAGGCGTCGGCCAGCGTCCGACCGCGCATGAAGGCGAGCGGCGCGATCTCGATCTCGCCCGACGCAATCCGGCGCTCGACCTGCTCGGCGGGCAGGCAGTCGTGAAGCGCGTCGTAGAGCGGACGCAGGTACGGATCGACCTTTTCCTTCATGTCGCCGGGCAGGAAGCCGAGCTTTTCGCCCGCCTCGACCGCGGGGCGCGAGAGGATCAGGCGCTGGACGCTGCCGGTGATGAGCTGCGCGACCGCCTGCGCGACCGCGAGATAGGTCTTGCCCGTCCCCGCCGGACCGAGCGCGAAAATCACGTCGTCGCGCGCAAGCGCCTGCATATAGGGAACCTGCGACGGCGCGCGCGGGACGATCGTCTTCTTGCGCGTGCGGATCATCACCGGCGGCGCTTCGTTGGCGTCGTGGCGGATGATGCCGTCGAGCGTCGGCTGCGCCGACATCGCGATCACGCCATCGACCATGCCGCTGTCGACCTCCTGCCCCTGTTCGATGCGGTTGTAGAGGTCGGTGAGCACGTCGCGCGCGCGCGCGGCGGCTTCGGCCTCGCCCTCGATCTGGACGCGGTTGCCGCGTGCCGAGATATAGACGCCGAGGCGGTTTTCGATCGCGACGAGGTTGCGGTCGAACTCGCCGAAGAGGATGCCCAATAACTGCGTTCGCTCATATTCCGCGGTCAATCGGACGCGGTCGCCGGGTTCGGCGGGGGATGCGGCGAGCGGGCGTTTGGACATCAAGCCTCCTGCAATTGGCGCAAAATCGCGCCCAGACTGTTCGGACCTGCCGAAGTGATTTCGACGTCGACCATATCGCCGATCGCCAGCCCCGGCGCGGTGACGTGCACCGACTGGAGCCAGGGCGACTTGCCGATCAGCTGGCCGTCGTGCTTGCCCTTGCGTTCGAGGAGCAGGCGCGTCGTGCGGCCGACGGTCGCCTGGTTGAACGCCTGCTGCTGTTCGTTGAGCAGGGCCTGCAAGCGCTGGAGGCGCTCGTTCATGACGGCCTCTTCGACCTGTTCGTCCATCGTCGCTGCCGGCGTTCCGGGACGACGCGAATATTTGAAACTGTACGCCATCGCGTAGTTGGTCGCGCGGACGATATCGAGCGTGGCTTCGAAATCCTCTTCGCTCTCGCCGGGGAAGCCGACGATGAAGTCGCCCGAGATCGCAATGTCGGGGCGGACGGCGCGGACGCGCTCGATGACCTTCAGATAGCTTTCGACCGAATGGCTGCGGTTCATCGCGGCGAGGATGCGGTCGCTGCCTGCCTGCACGGGCAGGTGGAGGAAGGGCATCAGCTTGTCGATCTCGCCATGCGCCGCGATCAGCCCGTCGGTCATGTCGTTCGGATGACTGGTTGTGTAGCGGATGCGCTCGAGGCCGTCCTCGCGCGCGAGTTCGCGGATCAGCCCGTCGAGGCCGATCGTGTGGCCCTTTTCATCCTCGCCATCCCACGCGTTGACGTTCTGGCCGAGCAAGGTGATCTCGCGCACGCCGCCTGCGACGAGCGCGCGCGCTTCGGCGATCAGGTCGGCGAACGGCCGGCTGATCTCCGCGCCGCGCGTATAGGGAACGACGCAATAAGTGCAGAATTTGTCGCAGCCTTCCTGCACGGTCAGGAACGCCGTCGGGCGCTGGCCGCCCGCGCGCTTCGGCAGCGCGCCGAACTTGCTTTCGAGCGGCATATCGAGGTCGATCGCCTTCTCGCCTTTTTCGGCGCGCGCGATGAGTTCGGGCAGACGGTGATACGCCTGCGGGCCGACGACGACATCGACGCTCGGCGCCCGGCGCGCAATCTCGGCGCCCTCGGCCTGCGCGACGCAACCGGCGACCGCGATCGTCGGCGTGCTGCCGTCTTCGCGCTTCAGCCGGCCGATGTCCGAATAGACTTTTTCCGCCGCCTTTTCACGGATGTGACAGGTATTGAGCACGACGAGATCGGCGTCGGCACCGTCAGCGGCGGGCACATAGCCCTCGGCGCCCAGCACTTCGGCCATGCGCTCGCCGTCATAGACGTTCATCTGGCAGCCGAAGGATTTGACGTGGAAAGTCTTTGCGGGGGGAGTAGCGGTCATGCAGCCCCGATAGGCCAAGAGACGGCGGATTTGAAGGAGATTCGCGCCATCATGCGGCAGGCTGTTCCGCTTCGTAGCGCACCGGCGCGACATTGTGCGGGAACGGGCGCAGCGGCTTGCCGAGCGTCGCGACCAGCGCGTCCTCGATCCGGCGCCGCGCCTCCGCGGTGATCGCCTTGCGTCCAGGAAAGTCGCGCGGGTGGAAGGGTTCGAGGAAATGGATGTGCAGCTTGAACGTGCCCGGACGCGCAAGGATGCGCTTGGCATTGTCGATGCCCTGCTCGACCCCGATCCAGCCGATCCATTCGGCGACCGGGCCGTAATCGAGCATCACCGGCTGGACGAGCACCGCAGGCGGCGGTGGTTCGAGCACTTGCATCATCGAGGTCTTGAACGGCAGCAGCGACTGGCCGTCGGTCGTCGTTCCTTCGGGGAAGACCGTCACCGACCAGTTGTCGGCGAGCGCTTCGCGCAGGCGGTTGATCTGGTCGGCCACGCCGCCGCGGTCCTCGCGGCTGACGAAGACGGTACGGTTGAGGCGACAGAGCCATCCGATCACCGGCACCTTACCGAGTTCGGCCTTGGCAACGAAGGCGGTGCCGCTCGCGCCGGCGAGCGAGAGGATATCGACCCAGCTTACATGGTTCGAGATGAAGAAGACGTCGCGGCGCAGCGGCGTCCCGTGCTTCGTCACGCGCGCGCCGACGATCCAGGCCGCGAGGAACAGGAACAGCTTCGGGAAGGGCGAACCGTAGCGAAAGATGCGGTAGAGATAATGCAGCGGCACCAGCACCAGCAGCGACAGCAAGAGCAACAGCACCCGCCACAGGATGCGCGCCTTCCCCCTCAGCGAAATCGGTGCCGGATGCCCCGCCGCGATCGCGGCGCGCTGTTCGGCTGGATCAGTCCTTGCGGTCGAGCCGGACGCCATAAAGCTCCATGCGATGGTCGACGAGGCGGAAGCCCAGCCGCTCGGCGATAACCTTCTGCAGCGCCTCGAGCTCGGGATCGACGAACTCGATCACCTTGCCCGTTTCGACGTCGATCAGATGATCGTGGTGCGCCTCGGGCGCGGCTTCGTAACGCGAGCGGCCGTCGCCGAAATCGTGACGGTCGAGAATACCCGCCTCTTCGAACAGGCGGACGGTGCGATAGACGGTCGCGATCGAGATGCCGCTGTCGATTTTCGACGCGCGCTCATAGAGCGTTTCGACGTCGGGATGATCCTCGGAATCGGAGATCACGCGCGCGATGATGCGGCGCTGCTCGGTGATGCGCAGCCCCTTTTCGTGGCAGAGTGCTTCGAGGTCGATTGTACCGGACATGCGGGCCTTTCCTGCGGGTATGCAGTCGGATCTATATTCTTGCAAAACTGTATAGGCACGGGCCGCCGATAGGACAAGGGCGGCACCTTCCGGCACCGCCCTCTGTCCGTCGCTATCGGGAAAGGATCAGACTTTCCGGCGCTTGCGCCCGCCGCCGCGGCCCTTGGTCCCGAGGCCGATTTCCTTCGCAAGCGCGCGGCGCTTTTCGGCGTAGTTCGGCGCAACCATCGGATAGTCAGCCGGCAGGCCCCATTTGGCGCGATAGTCGTCGGGGGTCATGCCATAGTGCGTCATGAGGTGACGGCGGAGCATCTTGAGCTTCTTGCCGTCCTCGAGGCAGACGATGTGATCGGGCTTCACCGACGCGCGGATCGACACGGCCGGAACCGGCTTTTCCTCGACCACCGGCTGACCGCCGAGACCCGAAAGCGCCGTGTGGACGTTATTGATCAGCATGGCGAGGTCGGAGATGGCGACGCTGTTGTTGCTGACATGCGCAGCGACAATATCGGCGGTCAGCGTGACCAGCATCTCATTGGTTTCGGATTGATCTGCCATGGGATAATATTCCTTGTCATTATGGACTTGCGACAAAGGCGTTGAATAGATGTGGTCGCCGCTATCCGCGTCCATTCATGCCATTATGGTTCCATTTCTGCAATGACCCTTACCCGTCTGACTTTCAGATTATCCCTTATTCACCGGTAATAATGCCGGAACGCCGCATCGTAATCGCGTCACGAACGACCCCGTCGCCACCGCGATAATAGGCAGAACGCCGCCCGCATTCCGAAAAACCCGCGCTTTCATACAGAAAAACGGCGTCGTTATCGGCCCGCATTTCAAGAAAATAGTCATCGGCGCCCTGACATTTGGCCCAGGACTGCCAATCGTCCATCAGCGCGCCACCGACGCCGCGACCGCGCCAGGCCGGATCGACGCCGAGCAGCAACAATTCGCTTTCGGGGCCCGCGACGCGCGCCGCCGCAAAGCCGCACGCCACGTCGCCATCCCACGCGAGACTGACGCGCGCCGACGGCAGCGCGAACAGCGTCAGCAACTGCGCCGTACTCCACGCCTCGCCATAGGCCGGGTCGAACGCGGCCTCCATCACGCGCATCACCGCCGATATGTCGCCGACGCGGGCGGTCGAAAGCCTGATGCCATCCGCCTTCATGTGGCCGCCATCGGCTTGGCATCGGGCGCGCGCCCATAAATGGGGCTGGGAGCATCGAACAGCGCGGCGCTGGGCAGCGCGATGAAGGCGCGGGCGTCGGGCAGCATCGGCAGCGCCTTGCCCCACCCGCGCCGTGCCACGAACGCCTCGGCACGGTTGCCGACGACAAGCGCGTCGTCGGCGAGAATCGCCGCTTCGGGAAGCAGCGAACGCACGTCGGCGCGCGGCATCAGGTCCGCGGCAAAGGGCTGGACGAACCATTGGCCATGCCCGCCCTCCATGACGACGAGCGCACCATCGGCGCCCGCAATCGCCTCCGATGCGGCGGCGGCGACCAGCGCCGGGGTCGAAAAGCCGACAACGGGAATGCCCCAGCCGAGCGCAAGCGCGCGTGCGGCGGCGACCCCGATACGGACACCCGCAAAGCTGCCCGGTCCGCAGCCGACGGCGATCGATGCGGCACGCCCGCCGTCGGCGAGTTCGGCGATCAGCGGAACAAGCCGTTCGGCGTGACCGCGGCCGATCACTTCGTGGCGAAAATCGATGACGCGGCCCGCATCGACCAGCGCGACCGAACAGGCTTCGCTCGCGCTGTCGATGACGAGCCGGGGGCCGTCAGACGATGCGGTTGAAGCGGTCAAAGCCGGGACGCGGGCTGCGGTCGAAAATCGTGGCGGGATCGCCATAGCCGAGCGTCGAGATGAAATTGCTCTTCACCTTCGGCTGGTCGGCAAAGAAGGCTTGGTCCACCGCGTCGTTGTTGAAGCCCGACATCGGCCCCGTATCGAGCCCGAGCGCGCGCGCCGCAAGGATGAAATAGGCGCCCTGCAAGCTGGAGTTACGAAACGCGGTCGCATGCGCGAGCGCGTCGTTGCCCGCGAACCAGCTCTTCGCATCGGCGTGCGGGAAAAGCTCGGGCAGATGTTCGTAGAATTCGGTATCCATCGCGATGATCGCCGTCACCGGCGCCTTGCGCACCTTGTCGCCGTTCGCGGGGAGTGCGAGCGCCGCCAGCTTTTCCTTCGCGTCTTCCGATACGCACCAGACGATCCGTGCGGGCAAGCTGTTCGCGCTCGTCGGGCCGTATTTCACCAGATCCCAGATCGCATGAAGCTGCGCATCCGACACCGGCTTGTCGAGATAGCCGTTATACGTGCGCGCGCTGCGAAAGAGCTGGTCGAGGGCGCTGTCGGAAAGCGGCTCGCTCATGGGCATATCTCCTGTTTCGGTGGGTCAGACCGCGTGAACGGCGGTCACTTCGGGCACATAATGCTTGAGCAGCGACTCGATGCCATTCTTCAGCGTCGCCGTCGAGGACGGACAACCGGCGCACGCGCCCTGCATCTTCAGATAGACGTTACCCTTGTCGAAGCCGCGATAGACGATGTCGCCGCCGTCGTTCGCCACCGCGGGACGGACGCGCGTTTCGATCAGTTCCTTGATCTGCTCGATGATGTCGGCGTCGGCGGGGTCGTCGGCAAAGCCGCCCTCATCTTCGCCCGGGACCGAAATGCCCGCAGCGCTTGCGGGATGGAACAGCGGCATTTCGGCCAGGAAATGATCCATCACGATGCCGAGCACGTCGGGCTTCGCGTCGGCCCATTCGGCGCCGGGTGCGATCGTCACCGATACGAAGTCGCGGCCGAAAAAGACGCCGGTGACGTCGCCCAGCGTGAAGAGCGCGGTGGCGAGCGGCGAAGCCTCCGCTTCCTCGGGCGTCGCGAAATCGCGCGTTCCGGTCTCCATCACCGCCCGGCCGGGCAGGAATTTGAGCGTCGCGGGATTGGGCGTCGATTCGGTTTCGATCAGCATGGCGCGCATGTGGGGCGCAATGGACCTTTGTGCAAGATGAGTTGCGTGCGCTAGAGCGCGGCGATGCGCCGCTTCACCCATTTTGCAGCCATCGACTGGTCGGGCGCGCGCGGCGAACGCCACCGCGGCATCGCGCTCGCCGTCGCGAGCGGCCGCGCCGCGCCCGCGCTGATCCGGCCGGGGCACGTCTGGTCGCGCGCCGAAATCCTCGCCTGGCTCGAAGACGCCGCGGCGTCGAAGCGCGACATGCTGATCGGTTTCGACTTCTCCGCCGCTTTCGCCTTCGCGGATCGCGATGCCTATTTTCCCGAATGGCCCGAAAGCCCCGCCGACCTTCCCGCGCTCTGGGCGCTCGTCGAGCGACTGACCGCCAACGACCCGAACCACGAGATCGGCAGCTTCCTCTCGCATCCCGAAGCGCACCGGCATTTCCGCCACGCGCGCGGCGATGTCGGCGATCTGTTCGAACCGGGAACGGGGCGGCTACGCGTGGTCGAGCGGCACCAGCGCACGACGAGGCAGGCGGCAAGCGTCAGCAATTTCAACCTCGTCGGCGCGGCGCAGGTCGGCAAGGCGAGCCTTGCGGGCATGCGGCTGCTCCACCGTTTGCGCGGCCGCATCCCGCTCTGGCCGCTCGATCCAGTACCTGCGAACGGCCCGCTGCTCGTCGAAATCTATACCAGCCTCGCGGCGCGCGCCGGGGGTGTCGCGGCGGGCCGCAGCAAAGTCCGCGACGGGACGGCGCTCGACACCGCACTCGCCGCGCTCGGCTCGCCGCCGGCGGGACTCCGGGGGCCGGTCAGCGATCATGCGAGCGACGCGATGCTGGCGGCCGCCTGGATGCGCGCGATCGCAGGGGACGCCGCGCCATGGTCTCCCGGCCCGCTATCGGAACCGCTCGCGCGCACGGAAGGCTGGACCTTCGGCGTCATTTGAAGCAAAGGGCGTCTCCAGCGCCGGCTTAGCTCAGTTGGTAGAGCACCTGATTTGTAATCAGGGGGTCAGGGGTTCGAGCCCTCTAGCCGGCACCATGGTCCACTTAATTCTTCATTCAGCGCACCACCGCGATCGTGGCACATGACACTCGATCTCCGCCTTCGCTGATGGGGGAACGACGCCATTTTCGCCTTGCGCCGGGATTTTCGACGCCAGCGCGGAGCTGGCGGAGAAATCGTCTTATCGGATTGAAGGTTGCGAGAAGCTCTGCTAGCCGCCCGCCTCGTGACCTCGGGTTGCCCGGAGACGGGCATGAAAAGGGAAGATCCGGTGCAAATCCGGCGCTGCCCCCGCAACTGTAACCGGCGAGGTGGATGCACTCCGTGCCACTTGGGCGACTGCCCTGGGAAGGCCCGCATTCACTCCTGACCCGGCAGCCAGGAGACCTGCCAGGGCGTCGCCGTTATCTGCGCGCGGGCGGGGTGCACCGGGAGCAGGCGGGGATTCTCGCGTGACGGCAAAGGCCGTTACGTTTGGAGAATCCGCATGAAGACCCGCATTTTGACTTCCACCCTGTCGCTGATCGCCGTCGCGGCGGCGAGCCCCGCTTTCGCGCAGGACAGCGTCGCCGACAGCGAAGACAGCACGATCACCGTGATCGGCACGACGCTCGCCGCCGAGGACAGCAACGCCTCGGTCTCGGTGATCGACGGCACGGACATCCGTCGCGCGCAGAACGGCTCGGTCAGCGACCAGCTCGTCCGCCTGCCCGGCGTCAGCTTCAGCCGGAACGGCACGCTTGGGGGCGTGACCAACATCCGCATCCGCGGCGCCGAGGCCGAGCAGACGCTCGTCCTGATCGACGGCGTCCGCGTCGGCGACCCATCGTCGCCCGGCGGCGGCTTCGACTTCGCCAACCTGATGCTCGGCAATATCGACCGCGTCGAGGTGCTGCGCGGCGCGAACAGCCTGCCGTGGGGCAGCCAGGCGATCGGCGGCGTCGTCGCGGTGACGACGACGAACGCGGGCGCGGCCGAAGCGGGCGCGACGAGCGGCCGGATCGGCGCCGAATATGGCGCGCGCGACACGGTGCGCGCGAACGGCCAGCTTCGTACCTCGCTCGGCGCTTCGCAGTTCGGCATCGGCGGCGGCTACACCCGCACCGACGGGATCAGCAGCGCGGCCGCCGGCACCGAACGCGACGGCTATCGGCAATATTCGCTGAACCTCACCAACCGGACAGAGATCGGCAACACGCTCGTCTTCCGCGCCTTCGGCCTTTATGCCGACAGCCGCGTCGATCTCGACGGATTCAGCTTTTCGCCGCCCTTCGGCCTCATCGATACCAACGAGTATCAGAAGACGCGCGAACATTATGCCGCGGCGACGATCGAGCATCGTCCGGGCGGCAACGACAGCACGACGGGCTTCTCGCACAAGCTTCAGTTCGGCATCGCCGACGTCAATCGCGACAGTTACAATCCCGACTTCGGCACCGCGCCCAGCTTCACCGCGCGCGGGCGGAGCGAGCGGCTGAGCTACAGCATCGACTGGGCCGCCATCCCGCAGCTCCGCGTCCTCGCGGGCGCCGAGCGCGAATGGACGCGCTCGTTCACCGACGATGGCTTTGCCGCCGACGCCGGCAAGATCGCAACGACCTCGTTCTGGGGGATGCTCGTCGGCAAGCCCACCGAAACGCTGTCGCTGACCGCGGGCGTTCGTCACGACGACCACCGCGATTTCGGCGGTGCGACGACGCTGGCGTTCGACGCCGGGCAGAAGATCGGCGACCTCGTCACGGTCCGCGCCAGCTATCGCGAAGGCTTCAAGGCGCCGACGTTGTTCCAGCTCTCGGGCAGCGCCGGCGCGTTCGGCAATCCCGACCTTGCCCCCGAAAGCGCGCGTTCGTACGAGGTAGGCGTCCGCTTCGGAAATGCGCAAAGCTGGTTCCTCGACGTCGCGGCCTTCCGCCGCAATAGCCGCAACCTCATCGATTTCGTCACCTGCCCGACGACGCCGAACCCGCTCCCCGCGATCTGCGCCACCGGCAACCGTCCGTTCGGAACCTACGACAACATCCTCCGCGCCCGCGGCGAAGGCTTCGAAATCGAAGGCGGCGCGAAGATCGGCGAACAGCTCGAGCTGAACGCCAACTACACGCTGCTGTCGGTCAAGGACCGCACGCCGGGCGGCTTCTACGAAGGCAACCGCCTCGCGCGGCGTCCGCGTCACCTCGCCAACGCCGAACTCGCGTGGGCGCCGGGCGGCGCGCTCGATGACGCCGACCTGTCGGTCGCGGTACGCTATGCGGGCAAGAGCTTCGACGACCGCTTCAACTCGGTCGAGCTGGACGATTATGTCCTCGTCGACCTGCGCGCGAGCTATGCGGTCTATGCCGGGATCGAGCTGTTCGGCCGCGTCGAAAACCTGTTCGATGCGGATTACCAGACCGCGGCCGGCTATGGCACCGAAGGCCGCTCGGCCTATGTCGGGGTTCGCTGGGGCTTCTGATGCGAACGGCGGCGGCTCTCGTTCTGCTGGCGGCCCTTACGGGGTGCCAGCAGCGCGCGCCGCTGCCCGCATTGCACGGGGTCGCGAGCATCGATTTCTGCGCCGACCAGATGACGCTCGGGCTGCTGCCGCGGGACCGCATCCGCGCGGTGTCGTTCGAGACCGACAGCGATGCGAGCTTCTCGAAGCCGCTTGCAAAGGGCCTGCCGCGCCTCCGCCCGCAGCTCGAGGATATCGTCGCGCTGCGGCCTGCCGTCGTCGTGCGCTCCTATGGCGGCGGGGCCAAGCTCGACCGCCAGCTCGAAGCCATCGGCGTTCGCGTCGTCCAGCTCGGCTTTCCGATGACCCTCGATGACGTGCGCTCCGATGTGCTGCGCGTCGGGAAGGAACTCGGTGCCGATAAGCAGGCGCGGCAGCGAATCGCGGGCTTCGACGCCGACCTCGCCGCCGCGAAGCGCCTGCCCGCGCATGGCGGCACTGCGCTTTACGTCACCCCCGGCGACGTCACCACCGGCCCCGGCAGCCTCGTCGCCGAGGTGATCGGCGCCGCAGGCTACAAGCCCTATCGTACCGAGCCCGGCTGGGGCACGCTGCCGCTCGAACGGATGGTCCGCAAGGCGCCCGACGTCGTCTTCCGCGCCTTCTTCGACAGCGCGCGCTATCGACAGGATTACTGGACCTCGTCGCGCCACCCCGTGGTTGCCGAGGCTTCGCGCAAGGCGATCGACGTCGAGGTGCCCGGCGCATGGATTTCGTGCGGTAACTGGCTCACCGGCCACGCCGTCGCCAAACTCGCCGCGGCGAAGGGAAAAACGACATGACATTGCGTCTCAATGCCGTGCTTGCGATGCTCCTTCTGCTTGCCGGGCTGTTCGCGCTGATGACCGGCCCCGACGGCATCTCGCCGCGGCTGATCGCCGACTGGCTCAGCGGCACCGATCCGGCCGCGGCGATCATCATCGCCGACATCCGCTTGCCGCGCGTTCTCGCCGCCGCGGTCGTCGGCGCCGCGCTCGGCCTCTGCGGCGCGGCCTTGCAGGCTCTCACCCGCAACCCGCTTGCGGAGCCCGGCATTCTCGGCGTCTCGGCCGCCGCCACACTCGGCGCGACCGCAACGCTCTATTTCGGGCTCGCGGCGCTTTCGCCGTGGATCCTGCCGCTCGGCGCGATCGCCGCCTCGGCGCTCGTCACCGCGCTGCTCGCCGCCGTCGCGGTGCGCACGCAGGGCATGGCGAGCCTGATCCTGACGGGCGTCGGGCTGTCGAGCCTCGCCGGCGCGCTGATGGCGCTGATCCTCAACTTCGCCCCGAACCCCTTCTCGCTCTCCGACCTCGTCAACTGGACGCTCGGCTCGGTCGCCAACCGCTCGCTGTCCGATCTTGCGATTTCGGCGCCGCTCGTCCTGCTCGGATCGCTTCTGCTGCTCAGCCAGCGCGCGAACCTGTCGCTGCTGGCGATCGGCGAAGCCGCCGCGACCGCGCACGGGCTCGACGGCCGCAAGACGCGGCTGTTCGTCATCGCCGGTACCGGCATCGCGACCGGCGCAGCAGTTGCGCTCGCCGGAGCGGTCGGCTTCGTCGGGATCGTGGCGCCGCATCTGGTCAGGCCCTGGACCGGCCACGATCCCGGCCGTGCCTTGCTGCCCTCGGCCTGGCTCGGCGCGCTGCTGCTCGTCCTCGCCGACCTGCTCGTCCGCCTGCTGCCGACCGACAACGAACTCCGCCTCGGCGTCGTCGCAGCGCTCGCGGGCGCGCCGATCTTCATGGCGATCGTGCTGCGCCGCGGGAGAGCATCGCATGGCTGATCTGATCCTCGACGCGCTCACCGTCCGCACAGACGGTAAGCTCCTGCTCGACGCCATCTCGGCGACGATCGCGCCCGGCCAACTCACCGCCATCGTCGGCCCCAACGGCGCGGGCAAATCGACGCTGCTCCGCGCCGTCGCAAACATCATTCCCTCAAGCGGCGGCATCTGCCTCGGCGACGCCGACATCAAGGCGCTGAAACCGATCGAGCGCGCCCGCCGCCTCGCCTATCTGCCGCAGGCACACGAACTCGCCTGGGACATAAGCGTCGCCGACATGGTCGCGCTCGGCCGCTTCGCCTTCGGCGCGATTCCCGGCCGGCTGCGCGCCGAAGATGAGATTGCGATCGCAAAGGCAATGCGCGCGACCGGCTGCGCGGACCTTGCGAACCGCACCGTCACCAGCCTGTCGGGCGGCGAACAGGCGCTCGCCTGCCTCGCCCGCATCCTTGCCGCTGACACGCCGATACTGCTCGCCGACGAGCCCGCCGCAGCGCTCGACCCTGCCAATCAGTACCGCGTAATGGAGATCCTCGCGGCGCTGGCCAAAGAGGGCCGCACCGTCGTCGCGGTCCTGCACGATCTGTCGCTGGTCGCGCAATTCGCGGATTCGGTGATGTGGATTGGCGATGGGAAGATGGTCGCGCATGGCGGGGCAAGCGAAGCCGCGTTCGCCGAGCACGTCCCGGCGCTGTTCGCGCGCCAGCCCGGATTTGCCGCCGATGGATCACAGGCGCTTTACTTCCGGCGCGATCGCGACAGTTAACTGGCTGTTTCCGACATTTACGCTATGCCTTCGCTCGACAACGCCCGGTTCGGGGACGGTTGGAAGGAATGCAAATGAAGGTCTTTGTCACGGGCGGCGCTGGCTATATCGGCAGTCACACGCTGGTCGCCCTGTTGGCCGCGGGCCACGAGGTTCGCGTCTTCGACAATTTCAGCAATAGCTCGCCCGTCGCACTCGCGCGCGTACGCCAACTCACAAACCGCGACATGACGGTCGTCGAGGCGGATATATGCGACGCCGACGCCTTGACGCGCGCGCTCGCCGACTTCGCGCCCGACGCGGTGGTCCATTTTGCCGGCCTCAAGGCGGTCGGCGAATCAAACGACATCCCGCTCCGCTATTATCAGACGAACGTGACTGGCACGATGAACCTGCTAGCCGCGATGGATGCTGGCGCATGCAAGCGCATCGTCTTCTCGTCCTCGGCAACCGTATACGGCGAGGCGCAATATCTTCCCCTCGACGAGGATCACCCGATCGCGCCGACCAATCCGTATGGCCGTACCAAGGCGATGGCCGAAGGCGTGATCCGCGACTGGGCGAGCGCGACACACGAAGCATCGGCAGTTTTGCTTCGCTATTTCAATCCGGTCGGGGCGCATGAATCGGGCCGGATCGGCGAAGACCCGCAGGACATTCCGAACAATCTGATGCCCTTTATCGCACAGGTCGCGGTCGGACGCCGCGCGAAGCTGTCGATTTTCGGCGACGATTACGACACCCGCGACGGCACCGGCGAGCGCGACTATATTCACGTCGTCGATCTTGCCGCGGCGCATTTGGCGGCGCTGGAGTATTCTGCGCGAGCGACAGGGTGCGAAGCGATTAACGTGGGCACCGGACGCGGCGTCACGGTGAAGCAACTGGTCGCCGCGTATGAAGCCGCCTGCGGTCACCCGATCGCCTCCGAGATCGCACCGCGCCGCGCAGGCGATGTCGCGAGCAGCTACGCCGCGACAGTGAAGGCGGAGCGGCTACTAGACTGGCAGGCGGCGCACGACGTCGACGATATGTGCGCGTCGTCGTGGAAATGGCAGTCGGAAAATCCGCAGGGCTATAACGCAAACATTGCGGCAGAAGCCTAACAATGGCTGTCCTCGTCACCGGGATCGCAGGCTTTATCGGCATGCACACCGCAGCGCGCTTGCTCGAACGCGGCGAAACCGTCATCGGCATCGACAATTTCAACGACTATTATTCCGTCGCGCTGAAGGAAGCGCGCATAGCCGAGCTGGAGCGGATAGGCGGCGGCCTGACGGTTCATCGTGTCGATATCGGCGAGGATGATGCCCTTGCCGCTGCGCTTGCGGGCGCCGACTTTGATCGCATCGTCCACCTCGCGGCTCAGGCGGGCGTGCGATACTCGCTCGACAATCCCGGCGCTTACGTGCGCGCGAATGTGGCAGGTCACGTCAATATCCTCGAACTCGCCCGCCACCGCGCCGTAAGGCATCTGGTGTATGCGTCTTCCTCATCGGTTTATGGTGCGAACAGGACGATGCCGTTCCGCATCGAGGACCGCGTCGATCATCCGATCTCCCTGTATGCCGCGACCAAGCGCGCCGACGAGTTGATGAGCGAAGCTTACGCGCATCTGTTTCGCTTACCACAAACCGGACTGCGCTTCTTCACCGTCTACGGCCCCTGGGGCCGCCCCGACATGGCGCTGTGGAAGTTCACCGCAAACATCCTCGCAGGCAAGCCCATCGATGTTTACAACTACGGCGATATGCAGCGCGACTTCACTTATATTGACGACATCGTTGCGGGAATAACTGCCAGCCTAGACAGCCCTCCGGCCGATGACGGGCAAGCGAAAGCAGGCGGTTTTACGACGCCTCACCGGCTCTACAATATCGGAAACAACCGTCCCGAGCCCCTTATGGACTTGATCAAGGTAATCGAGACGGCGTGCGGTCGCAAAGCGGAGCTCAATCTCCTTCCCATACAGGACGGCGACGTCCATGCCACTTACGCAGACATCGATGCGATCCGTAGCGAGCTGGGATATGAGCCGTCGATCCCGATCAGCGTCGGCGTCCCGAACTTCGTACAATGGTTCTGCGAATATAGCGGCATCGACCAATAGCCTTGTCGCTTAGCCGTTAGGCATGAGCCACCTTCAACGGAGAGACCGAAGGCCTGGCACCGGCGCCTCGACCCTTGCGGTGTGCCAAGATGATTCTGATCAATCTTCAATGGCGCTTCAGGGGCTCGTTGACCATGGCGCGAGACTGCTGCTATTGGGCCACCCTAACCTATGTGGGGCTCTTCGCCCAGCACGACAAATCTAAGGCAGTGCGGAATTTTTGATGTTAATTGGTCGAAGCATCGGCTGGCAAGAAAATCTGCCGTTCGTTGTCCTGCTCTCTTTTCTCGTGCTTTTGTTCCTGATGGGCGGCAGTTCGCGAGCAGACATTCAATCGCTGGCGATCCTGCGTCCCGCGGCTGTCCTCGTCTGCGCTTTCGCGCTGACGACCGTTCGCCTCGACCAGCTCAAGGCCCGTCGAACACTTGTCGGGCTGATGATCGGTGCTTTTCTGCTGGTCGGGCTTTATCTCGTTCCACTGTCGCCATCGCTATGGAGCGCCCTTCCGGGCCGCGGCCTGGTCCATCAAATCGACGTGCAGGCGGGGTTGGGCGAAGTCTGGCGCCCGCTGTCGATGGTGCCGTCGGGAACGCGCAACACCTTTTATTCGCTGTTCGTGCCGCTCGCCGTGCTGCTGCTCGGCGTCCAACTCACGCGTGAGCAACTGGAAAAAACTGCGCTGGCCCTGCTGGTGATCGGACTTTTCAGCGGCATGATCAGTCTGCTGCAGCTGATCGGCCCGGCGCAGGGACCATTATATTTCTATCGCATCACCAATAGCGGCGGAGCGGTCGGCCTATTTGCGAACCGCAACCATCAGGCGGTCCTGCTGGCGACGCTGTTTCCGCTCCTCGTCCTATATTCTGGCCGTCCGGCAGCCTCGCCTACCCGGGCGAAATTCCGCATGTGGCTGGCGGTCGGCGGCGGGGCTTTTCTTGTCCCCCTCCTGCTCGTTACCGGCTCGCGGGCCGGGCTGGTGCTGGGCGTGGTCGCGATCGCGGTGAGCGCCCTGCTCTATCGCACCCCCTCGGTGGCGGCCGCCGACCGGCGCCGCGGTGACAAACGCCCGCCCTTGCTGATCTGGCTGGGACTTGGTGCCGGCGCGCTTGGCCTCATCCTGATCGCGATGCTTCTGTCGCGCGCCGAGGCGCTGCAGCGCATCACCAAAGGCGATGTCGGCGAGGATTTGCGATTCGGCATCTGGGGTCCGATCTTCGATCTGGCGAAATATTATTTTCCGCTTGGCAGCGGCCCCGGGACATTTCCGAACGTCTATCAGATCACCGAACCCTATGCGGTTCTGATCCCGAACTATCTCAATCACGCCCATAATGACTGGCTGGAACTCGTCATGGAAATGGGACTGCCGGGCCTTCTGCTGGCAAGCTGCGCTGTAGCCGCCTATGCAGTTGCGACCGTCCCGCTGCTCCGCGACCGGGCGAACCGGACGGCTTCCCGCCAACTAGCGCTGATCGGCGCGCTGATCCTGCTGATTTTTGCGGCAGGCAGCTTCGCCGACTATCCGATACGCACCCCGGCGATTTCCGGCGTGGTGATTCTGGCCGCTTTGTGGCTGACCAACGGGCGCAGTCCGGTTCGGGAAGCCGGCCCGAAACCGAATTAAAACAAGCTGGAAAAGTCAGAGCCATCTGGCTAGGGAGCGCTCATGGTTACCATCGAATTTCGCTATGCTTGGCGCTCGTTTTCCATTGGAGTCCTTGCCCTGTCGCTCGCGGCCTGCGGGGGACCGCCGAAGCCGCTTGAGGGCTCACCGACCGTTTCGGTGGTTTCGACGGGCGTATTGCCCGCTCCTCGGGCCGAAGATACGAAATCCAACGATCAGGCCTATCGCATCGGCGCTTTCGACAAGCTCCAGGTGATCGTCTATGGCATGGATGAACTGTCGCTGAAAGACGTTCAGACCGACGTCAGCGGTCATATTTCCTTTCCGCTGATTGGCGCGGTGCAGGCCGGCGGACGAACACCCGCGGAGCTTCAGTCCTTTATCGAGGAGCGGCTGCGCGCGGCGTATATTCGCGACCCCCATGTAACGGTGAATCTCGTCGAAGCGGCGAGTGAAACCGTCAGTGTCGATGGCCAGGTCGCGAAGCCCGGCGTTTACCCGGTGATCGCCCGCATGACATTGATGCAGGCCGTGGCAAGCGCAAGCGGCGCCACGGAAAATGCCAAGCTCGACGACGTGGTGCTGTTCCGCACTGTCGATGGCCAGCGCTATGCCGCGCTCTATAATATGAAGGCCATTCGTCGCGGCGCCTACGAGGACCCCCGGATTTTTCCCAACGATATCGTGATCGTCGGCGAATCGTCGGCGCGTCGCCTCTTCCGCGACATCCTGCAGACTGTTCCGCTGCTCACGACGCCGCTGATCGTCGCGCTGCAGAACAATAACTAAGACAACATTCCAAGTTTAGGAAATTTATGACGTCGGGAACCACCCTGAACAGCACCGTGGCGATGCCGCAAGACGACGGCCCCCGCGACAAGGTCGTCACGCCGGTGCTATTGAAGTATTGGCGGGTCGTTCTGCGATGGAAGTTCGTCATCGCGGGTATCATCATCTTGCTGTTGATTGTCGGGCTGATCGCCACCCTACTGATGACGCCGCAATATACGGCGACGTCGCGGATCGAGATCAGCCGCGACCAGAAAAAGGTCACGAATGTCGAGGGTCTGGAGGCGGCCGATGCCGGCCGCGATCTGGAATTCTATCAGACCCAATATTCGCTGCTCCAGGCGCGCTCGCTCGCGGAACGCGTCGTTCGCAAGCTGAAATTGGCCAACAACGACGCCTTTTTTACCGCGCATGGGGAAAATCCCGATGCGGGCCTCCAGATTCTGGGCAGCGGCGATCAGCCGCTTTCGGCCAATCGCCGCGACGCACGGGAACGGCGAGCGATCAAATTGCTGCTCGACCATGTCGCTATCACCCCGATCCGCGGCTCCGCACTGATCGACATTAGTTACACCAGTGCGAGTTCAGAATTGTCGGCCAAGGTTTCCAATGCCTGGACTGAACAGTTCATCGCGGCCAGCAACGACCGTCGCTATGCATCAACCGCCGATGCCCGCCTTATACTCGAGAACCGCCTTGCGGACCTCCGCACGCGGCTCGAGACGTCCGAGCGAGACGTTGTGAACTATTCGGCCAACAAGGGCATCGTGTCGCTGGGGCAGACGACCGACGCCAGCGGCAAGATCCGCCCCGATGCAACGCTCGTCGTGCGCGATCTCGAAATGCTCAACAACGAGCTGTCGAAGGCGACCGCCGACCGCATCGCTGCCGAAAGCCGCGTGCGCGCCTCTGGCGGCACCAGCGAGGAGGGCCTCGCCAACCTCACGATCGCCAATCTTCGCCAGAAACGCGCGGAAGTCGCGGCTGACTATCAGCGGATGATGGTTCAATTCGAACCGCAGTATCCGGGAGCGCGCGCGCTCGCCGATCAGCTACGGTCGCTCGACGCCAGCATACGGCAGGAAGAAGGGCGCATCGGGGCCACGCGGTCGGCCGAGTATAGCGAGGCGCTGAAGCGCGAGACCGCTATGCGCGCTAAGATCGAGACGCTGAAATCGCGCCTGAACGCCGAACAGCGTGACAGTATTCAATACAATATCTACCAGCGCGAAGCCGATACGAACCGTCAGCTATATGAAGCATTGCTGCAGCGCTACAAGGAAATCGGCGTAGCTGGCGTCGGCGTGAACAACATCTCGATCGTCGATCGCGCCGAGGTTCCGCAAAAGCCCTCGGCTCCCAGCCTGCCGTTCAATCTCGTGGCGGCGCTCTTTGCCGGAATTATCCTTGCGGCGCTCGCGACGCTCGCGCTCGACCAGATCGACGAGGGCGTCCGCGAACCCGGCCAGGTTCCCGACGCGCTCAACGTGCCGCTGCTGGGAACGGTGCCGGACATCGACGAGGGCGATGTGGTCGCTTCCCTGCGCGATCCGAAATCGACGGCATCCGAGGCTTATCTCAGCATCAGGTCGAGCCTGTCCTTCTCGACCGATCACGGCCTCCCTCGCTCCTTCCTCTTCACCAGCACCCGTCCGGCGGAAGGCAAGAGTACGTCTAGCTTCGCGGTCGCGATGATGCTGGGCCGGACGGGCAAGCGCGTTCTGCTGGTCGATGCCGACATGCGCTCTCCCTCGATCCACGGCTTCCTCAACCTGAAGAACGAGGTGGGCCTGTCGAGCTACTTGGCGGGCAACGATGCGTTCGGGGAGCTGATCTCGCATACCGACGTCGCCGGCCTCGATATCATGTCCGCCGGTGTGCCGCCGCCGAGCGCCGCGGAGCTACTCAGCAGTTCGCGCATGGCAAACCTCGTGCAGCACGCGCTCGAACATTATGACCATGTCATCATTGACGCGCCGCCGGTACTAGCACTCGCCGACGCACCCCTGTTGGCACAGGCGGTCGAGGGCTGCATCTTCGTCATCGAGGCGGAGGGCGTCGCGATCCGCACCATCCAGGCCTCGCTCGACCGGTTGCATGGCGCCCGGGCGCATATCTTCGGCGCCATTCTGTCTAAGGTTAAGCAACGCGCGGGCGGATACGGCTATGGCTACGGTTATGGCTACGGCTACGGCGATGGCTTCAAATATGGTGAAAAGGCCGGCGCCGAGCAGGCGTGAGCCGAATAAAGAGTGGGATTTAGGCGCTCATGAAGCCGAATCTGATAGCGAAAGCCGTCGTCGCGGTCGCCGGTGTTACGGTGGCCTGGTTCGCCGCCGGCGACGCCGTTGGCAACATCGCGCGCACCCAGAATCCGCGCCTCGCGGCTCAGCTCTCGCCCACTGATGGCCGCATCGTCGCGAACCTCGCGCAGGCGGATCTGCTGTCGGCGCTCGTCAATAAGAAGCGGACCATCGCTTGGCCATCCTATGAAAGCGAGGCGCGCCGTGCGCTCCGCCTCGATCCGCTGAACAGCATTGCCCTCCGAATTCTGGGGATGAATGCCGAACAGCAGAAGAAAATGGCGACGGCGAAGCGCTTCATCGAATTGTCGCAGCAGGTTAGTCGTCGCGACGGGATGACCCAGCTTTGGCTGATTTCGCAAGCGGCCAAGCGGGACGATGTGAAGGCGGTCGTGCGACATTGCGATATTCTGCTTCGCACCCAGACCTCCGCTGGCCCGCAGCTCGCGCCGATTTTGAATCAGGCTCTGCCCGATCCAGTGTTCCGTCAGGAAATGATACAGCACGTCCGCGGCAAATCGCCGTGGATACCCGATTATCTGAACTATGCCGCGAACAATGCGGAGCATCCGGAGGCGCTGAGCCAGCTGATCCGCGCTGCCGGCGGGGTTCCCGACAGCCCGGTGCGCGTCGATACCGAGAGCACATTGCTTCGCAGGCTGGTCGACGCCGGCGCATCGGGCGAAATCATGCGCTTTTTCCCGCTGATGAAGAATGCACCGCGTAATATCATCAACAATTCGGGTTTCACCGCCAAGACGACTGATATGCGCTTCACTCCCATCACCTGGGAGGCGCTGTCGCCCAACGCGGTGGTCGCGAGCTTTGACGAGGAAGCGGGCGGCCTGCTCTCGCTGAACGTCGCGGCGAGCGCGGGGGAACGCGGCCTTGTCGCGCGCAAATTGTTCGCGCTGAAGCCAGGAACATATCGTTTCGATACCGAAATCACGCTCGCCAGCGCGGGCGATCGCTATCCTCTCGCCTCGTGGAAGATGCGCTGCGCGAACGCGTCGGCGGGCGCGCCTTTCTGGCAGAGCGCGGGAAGCTGGTTGTCGGTCGGCAAGCATAGCCTCCAGGGGCCCATCGTTCCCGCATCCTGCCCTCTCCAGATGCTGGAACTGGAAGTCGCGGGCGGCCTCGCCGGCGAAGGTATCGAACTGACGATTCCGTCCGTTCGCCTGCAACCTGCCGGAGGGACGACGCCCGCAGCGCCGATGTCGGCCAGCCCGAAATCATGATGACGCTCGAAAATATCGCCGACCGTCGCATCCTGGTGGTCGGCGACGCCATGCTCGACCGCTATTTCGAGGGCACGGCCAGCCGCCTGTCCCCAGAAGCGCCCGTTCCGGTCCTGAAAGTCGAACAGGCGTTCGAGCGCGCCGGCGGCGCGGCAAATGTCGCGATCAATATCGCCGCGCTCGGCGCCGCGGTGTCGCTGGTCGCCTATGTTGGCGACGATTCCGATGCCGATCTTCTAAAGCGCCTGCTCGATCAATCGGGGGTCGAGTGCCACTTCATCACGGCGTCGTCGGCGTGCACCATCGTGAAGCTGCGGGCGCTCGCGATGCGCCAGCAGATCATGCGGCTCGATTTCGAGGACAGCTTCGCGGGCGAGGATCACGCCGCGCTGCGTGAGCGGGTCGCGTGCCTCGCGCCCGGCCACGATCTCGTCGTCCTTTCGGATTATGCGAAAGGGACGCTGCACGATGTCGCAGACCTAGTCGAGGACCTTCGCTCGCACCACATTCCCATATTGGTCGATCCCAAAGGCACGGACTATTCGCGCTACAAGGGCGCGACGCTGATCACTCCGAACGAACATGAATTCATCGCTGCGGGGGGGCTCGGCGGCGATGACGAGGACCGCCGGACCAGCGCGCAGGCAATGGTCGACCGCCTTGGCCTCGCCGCACTGCTGGTTACCCGCGGCGAAAAGGGTATGTCGTTGTGCCTGCCTTCGGGCGAGATGCACTGCATTCCGGCCGAAGCGCGCGAGGTGTTCGACGTCACCGGTGCCGGCGACACGGTGATCGCGACGCTCGCGGCCACGATCGCGCTCGGCTTCCCGTTCCTTGATGCGATGCACTGGGCGAATCAGGCGGCGGCTATCGTCGTCGCGCGGAAAGGGACCGCTGCGGTCAACGCCTTTGAACTGCAATCGCGCATCGAGGCAGGACGTTCGCCTCACGATCGCTCAAATGCCTTTTCGGCCATTGCCCAAGCGCGCCGTGCCGGCGAGGCTATCGTGATGACCAACGGCTGCTTCGACATTCTGCATGCGGGGCATGTCACCTATCTCGAGCAGGCGAAGGCACTGGGCGACCGGCTGGTCATCGCGATTAACGACGATGCGTCGGTCGAACGGCTCAAGGGTGCCGGTCGTCCGGTCAATCCGCTAGGCGATCGCATGGCGGTGCTGGAGGCACTGCGCGCGGTCGACTGGGTCCTCCCTTTCACCGGATCGACCGGCATTGACGGGACGCACGAGGACACACCGCGCGACATCATCGACCGTGTCCAGCCCGACATATTGGTCAAGGGTGGAGACTATGACATCGATACGATCGTCGGCGCCGATGCCGTTCTCGCCCGCGGCGGGCGCGTCGAGGTGCTGCCGTTCGTCGAGGGACGGTCGACCTCCGCGATTATCGAGCGCGCCGGCCGGTCGCCGGAGGTCGAGGCATGATCGTCGTGACCGGCGGTGCCGGTATGATCGGGTCGAACATCATTGCACGACTGAATGCCGATGGTGAAACCGGCATATTGGTCGTCGATGACCTGACCGACGGCACGAAATTCCGCAACCTCGCGCCACTCGCCATTGCTGACTATATCGACAAGGATGATTTTCTCGACCGTTTGGCGCGCGATGCATTTGGTCCGATCGACGCCATCTTTCATCAAGGTGCCTGCTCGGCGACCACCGAATGGGACGGTCGCATGATGATGCGCACCAATTATGGCTATTCACAGGCTCTCCTCGCCTATTGCCAGACCGGCAAGATTCCCTTCGTCTATGCCTCGTCGGCGGCGGTTTACGGCAATTCGACGGTCTTCGCCGAGGATGGAGGCCATGAAGCGCCGCTCAATGTCTACGGCTATTCGAAAAAGCTGTTCGACGACTATCTGCGTCGCCACTGGGACCAGCTCGAAGCACCGGTAGTCGGGCTGCGCTATTTCAACGTCTATGGTCCGAACGAAGCGCACAAGGGGTCGATGGCCTCGGTCGCCTATCACCTCTTCCATCAGGTGATGAAGGGCGAAAATCCGAAGCTGTTTGGCGCCTATGACGGCGTCGATGCGGGCCAGCAATCGCGCGACTTCGTTCACGTTGGCGATGTGGCGGACGTCAATATCTGGGCGTGGAAGTCAGGCGTGTCGGGCATCTTCAACTGCGGGACCGGGCGCGCCGAACCCTTCCTCAACGTCGCCAACGCCGTTATCGCCGCGACCGGTCGCGGGGCGGTCGAATTTGTCCCCTTTCCCGATCATCTGAAGGGCCGCTACCAGAGCTTCACCCAGGCCGATATCTCCGCCCTGCGCAACGCGGGCTACAATGGCGATTTCCGAACGGTGGCCAAGGGCACGACCTGCTATGTCGAATGGCTGGCCGCGAATGCTTAGCCGTGCGTCGCAGCCGACCGGCTCCGGACTTGCGGGTCGCTCCACCAGTCGTTTCCGCGTTACGGGCATGAAAGGTCAAAAGACGTGACGGCGCCCTTTCTTCCCTATTCGCTACCCGATATCGGCGAAGCCGAACAGGCGGCCGTGCGCGCGGCGCTGGAGAGCGGCTGGGTCACGACCGGCCCGAAATGTGCCGAATTTGAACTAGCCTTTGCCAACCGTCTTGGCAGCGACGTTACCGCCCTTGCCGTAAATTCGGCGACATCGGGCCTGCACCTGGCCCTAGAGGCGCTCGGCGTCGGTCCGGGTGATGAAGTCATCGTACCGACGATGACCTTTACCGCGACCGCCGAGATCGTACGATATCTAGGCGCCGACGTCCGCTTCGCGGACCTCGACCCGGCAACGCTGAACATCGATCCCGCCGATATCCGGCGCAAGATCACCGACCGCACCAAAGCGGTAGTGGTCGTCCATTATGGCGGCCTGTGCTGCGACATGGAGGCGATCTGCGCCCTTGCCCGCGAATTCGACCTTCGCGTCGTGGAGGACGCCGCCCATGCCTTCCCGACCACCTCGGGCGGCCGCATGGTGGGAACGCTCGACACCGACGCGACGGTGTTCAGCTTCTACGCCAACAAGACAATGACGACCGGCGAGGGCGGCATGGTCGTATCGCGCGACGCTGCGATGATCGAACGAATGCGCGCGATGCGCCTGCACGGGATCAATCGCGATGCCTTCGCCCGGTTCCAGTCAAAGACCCCGGCCTGGTATTACGAAGTCGTGGCGCCGGGCTTCAAATATAATATGACCGACGTCGCGGCCGCGATGGGCTGCGTCCAGCTGACCCGTATCGACGAGTTCTTGCAAAAACGCGAAGCGCTCGCGCAGCGCTACGACGAACGGCTCGCGGGCCTGCCGCTGATCCTGCCTCCGCGTCCTCAGCAAGGCGACGTCCACGCTTGGCACATCTATGCCATCCGCCTGCAACTGGACGGCACGATCGAAGATCCGGACATCCGAGCCCGATTCATCGAGCGCTTGAGCGACGACGGAATCGGCACCAGCGTTCACTATATCCCGCTGCACCGCCAGCCCTATTGGCGGGATCTCTACGACCTCGATCCCGCCGCATTCCCGCAAGCGGACCGTACGTATCATCAACTCGTCAGCCTGCCCCTCTTTACCAAGATGAGTCTTGCCGACGTCGATCGGGTCGTGGCTGCGGTCGAACGGGCGGTGCAAACGCCGTGATCAGCCTGATCTTCCTTTTCGTTCACATCACGATCGTTGCGGTGCAATATTTTTCGGATCGAAGGATCAACATATTCTCTCCGGCCTTCCTGTTTCAACTGTATTTCATCCTCCAGCTTCCGTTGAATCACTACCTCGGCGTGAATTTCAACCTACCGCGCTTTGATGCGATAACGCTTCATTTTTCCGCCAAGGACTCGTTTTACTTGGGCAGCATCATATTGCTGAGCCACGTTGTTTTCCTGGTGGCTTATTATGCCGTTTCCGGCCTTCCTTTCGGAAAAACGACCCCGAGACTCAGATGGAATCGCAATTTCGTCAACTATCTCGCGATCGCGATCATCGTGCTGGGATATATCTCGTTCCTAGGCCTTATGAACTATTATGGCGGGTACACGGCATTTCAGGAAACGCGTGAACTCTGGCGCACCCAAGGCATCGGGGGCATGGGCTGGATCACCTTCCCCGCTACGACGGGCATGTCGCTGGGCGGATGCGCGATCCTCATCAACAACCGCGACCGGTTTTCCGGATCGACCGGCGTCCTGAAGGTCGTTCTCCTCTATCTCGTAACCGTGCTTCCGGCGACGCAATTGGGATTCAGAAGCTTCGTCTTGCTACCCGCACTGCAGATGATCTTCCTCTATAATTTCTACATCAAAAAGGTTAGCACACGCTGGGCGATCGCGGCAGGCGCCTTCCTAATGACCGTGTTCACCCTTTACGGGATGAACCGCGACATCCCCTATTCCGAAACGGGCCTCAATCCCGTGTCGTATGTTGCCGACGTCAGCGAGAAGCGGCCCGAACTGGCCCTGTCGGTCTTCCTGCGCTCGATGGGTGCCGACATCACACAACAAACCGTCGACCGCATGCAATCGGTTATCGAATACAAGAAAATTGTTCCGATCTTCGTCGAGGCGGCCACCATCTATGTTCCGGCCGCCTTGTGGCCCGACAAGCCAAAGCCCCTGTCGATCCAGTATTCGACCGAGATCATAGGTATTTCCGGCGGCGTTTCTCCTACGATCGTGGGAGAAGGATATTGGCACCTGGGCGTTCTGGGCATCGCCATTCTCGCAACTTTCGCGGGTTCGCTGAACGGCATGTTCGAAAAGATCAGGGCTAATGCGGTCCACAACGACAATTCCGCGTTGATGATGGCATCGATCTATCCGCAAATCATCATGATGGCCGAGGCTTTTCAGGGATATTTCAACGGCTTGATACTTGTTATCGTTTTCAATCTGATATTCCAGCGGATCGTGTCGCTCGGCAGCTTGGGGCAAAGCGGTGCGACACGATGATCCTCGCTTCCTCGTCATGCTCGACCGCGACGGAACGATCATCAAGGATAAGGCCTATTTGTCCGATCCCGCCGCCGTGGAACTGGAGCAGGGCGCGGTAGAGGGATTGCGCCGGCTGATTGATCATGGCGCCCTCCCCGTCGTGATTACCAACCAGTCCGGCGTCGCCCGCGGCTATTTCCCGCTCGACTCGGTTGACGCGGTTCACAGGAAACTCGACGACATGCTCTCGCCATACGGCGTTGCTCCTGCAGCCTATTATGTTTGCCCGCATGGCCCGGACGATCGTTGCGAATGCCGCAAGCCCGCGTCAGAGCTGGCCATCCGGGCGGCGCACGACTTTTCGCTCGATCTCGATACCGGCTTTGTGATCGGCGACAAGCTGTCCGATACCGGACTCGCCGCCGCCGTCGGCGCGACCGGTATTCTGGTTTGCACCGGCGAGGGTTCGGCCCACGCAGACGAGGCGCGGCGCCGGGGTTTCGCGGTGGCGCGCGACCTGAACGAAGCCGCCGACCTGGTCATCGCCGCCCGCGCCCGCCAAGCAGGATGAGATCTCCATGAACAGCAATCCTTCATCCTCCCGTCGCCCATCCGCCGCCCTGACCCGGGCCCTCGACGCAAAGCGGCGCTGGCTCTTCGACCTCGCTCTGCCCTTCTGGTTCGCGGAGGGCGTCGACTGGGTCGGCGGGGGCTTTCACGAACAGTTCGCGGTGGACGGCACGCTGATCCCCGACGTCCCGCGGCGAACCCGTGTGGTATCGCGGCAGATCTTCGTGTTCATGGCGGCCGGCCGCCTCGGATGGGATGGTGACTGGCGCCGCGCCGTCGACCACGGCGCGCAGGCGCTCTTCACCCGCTGCCTAAGGCCCCACGGGCTGGTCCTTTCCACTTATCGGCCCGACGGCACCCCGCTCACCGTCGATTTCGACTTCTACGATCACGCTTTCGCGCTGTTCGCCCTGAGCGAACTCGCGACACTGCCGGACCATAATGCTTCGTCGCTGGCGGCAGCGGAACGCATGATCGAAGAAATGGAGCAACGCTTTCGTCACCCCGACGCCGGCTTTATTGAAGATGTCGCGGGCGCGCAGTCACTGCGGGCCAATCCCCATATGCACCTGCTCGAAGCCTGTCTCGGGCTGGCAAGGGCCCCCGGCGCCTCTTCGCGATGGCAGGCGCTCGCCGACGAGATCGTCGCGCTTGCAGCGGAGCGCTTCATCGATCCGGAAAGCGGCGCCCTCAGAGAATTCTTCGACCTCCAATGGCGGCCGATGCCCGACTACAGCGGGCGGCTGGTCGAACCGGGGCACCAGTTCGAATGGTCGTGGCTGCTCCATCAATGGAACAAGCGCCATGGCAACGCGCGGATTGCCGCCATGGCGGACCGGCTTTGCACGATCGGCGAAGCCCACGGCCTGGCAATCGATGGCGCGACCGCCATCGACGAGCTTTGGGACGATTTCACCGTTCGGACCCCGACTGCCCGCAATTGGCCCACGACTGAACGTACCAAGGCCTGCATTGAACAGACGACACGATCCGATGACCCCGCCGCGTGGGAGGCTCGCGCGGCGGAGGCGTTCGAAGCGCTCGACCGCTACCTCGCAACTCCGCGCCCCGGTCTGTGGCACGACCGGCTCGATGCGCAACTGAGCCCGATTGCCGGCCCTAGTTCGACATCGAGCATGTATCATATCGTCTGCGCCATCGAGACCGCCCTTGGCTACACCGAACCGGGTGATGCCGCTTGACCTTACGATTTCCAGAGTTTAGCGCGCGCCTTGCACGCGCCCCTCGCCTCAGAATAGTCTGAATTTGCGGCATGGCCCCTTCCGGAGAAATTCATGAGCATCGTCGATCGCGCGCTGGCGAAAATCGATCAGATTCGTAAGCAAAACAATTATCGACACGGCAATTCACCTGCGAATATGGCAAGGGTCGACCCTTCCTCGCTGCTTTTCTACTATGGCAATATCCATAGCCAACGCGGTCAGGACGGCATACTCGCCGAAATTTTCCGGCGGCTTGGCATGAAGAACGGCTTTTTCGTCGAGTTCGGTGCATGGGACGGAAATTACCTGTGCAATTCGCGCCGCCTGTACGAGATTGGATGGTCGGGCTTCTTCATCGAGGGCGACGCCACGCGATATCGCAAGCTGGTCGAGAACTTCGGCCATATCGACGGGATTTTCCACGAAAACGCCTTCGTAGGATCGCCCGAATATGGCCTGCCTGGCCAGAGCTTGCGCGAGATCATGCTCGCTAGGAACCTTGATCCCGGAAATGTCGATTTCCTGTCGATCGACATCGACGGGTTCGACCTCGAGGTTTTCCTCGGCTGCGGCGTCAAGCCCAAGGTCGCGCTGATCGAGGGCGGCTTCAATTTCTCGCCCTGCCTCAAGTCCCCGGTCTCGGACGAAGCGATCCGGAGCGGATTGCAGCATCATGTGGCGCATATCGCCGCCGCCGTGGAAAAGCATGGTTACAAGGTGGTCTGCTTCTACCAGGACTGCTTTCTGGTGCGGTCCGATCTGGCCGATCAGGTGGACGGGCAAACCCGCTCGCCGCTGTCGCTCTTCTCAGATGCCTATTATTTCATGCCCGACGAATTCCGCGAAGCCTTACTGAATCTTCGCGCGAACAATTCGGTCATCCAGTCGGTCGAGACAGCCGAATTCGGCTTCTTCCGTAAGAATCCGATCGATCCGGACTATTTTTCGGCATGAGCATGGCCTGTATCTCGACCGTCGCCGCCCTAAGGCGTTCCGCGCGGGAATGCGGCAGATGAGCGTGGTCGCGGATGTCACGCTGCTCGTGAACTCCTCGGACGGCTTCGAGGATTGCTGGGAACCGTTCGTCTATTTCCTTCGCCGTCATTGGCCCGACTTTGATTATCCGGTCCTTCTAAATACCGAAACGAAATCCTGGTCGGCCCGCGACCTTGACCTTCGCGCGAGCCGAGTCGCCGAGGGAATGGATCGGCGCCTGACATGGAGCGAGTGCCTGATCGGCGCGATCGACCAGATCGATACACCGCTGATGCTCTATATGCAGGAAGATTATTTCATCGAGCAGTCGGTGCGACACGACGTCGTGAAGCGTGCGGCCGAATTAATGCTGGCGCATCCCGAAATCGGGCATATCGCCTTGACGCGCCACGGCAGCTATGGCCCGTTCGCTCCCTCGCCCTATCCTGGCTTCTCGGTTATCGGCCGGGATGCGCGCTATCGCATTTCGACCCAGGCCGCGCTGTGGCGCCCCCAAGTTTTGCGCTCCTATCTGGATCCGCGCGAAAATGCTTGGATGCTCGAAATCCTCGGCACCCGTCGCGCGCGCCGGCGGTCGGACCTGTTCCTTGTTGCCGACTTCGACGCCGGATCGGGCGGACCCGCGATCGATTATACACACACCGGTATCGTCAAGGGCCAGTGGCACGACGCCATACCCGCCCTGTTCGCGCGGCACGGTCTCGATGTGGATTTCAGCCGCCGCGGCATCTATTCGGAGCCGCCCTATTGGCGGCGCAAATGGGCAGTGTTTCGCAAGCTTGCCGAAGCTCCGCTCTACTCCATCCGGCATTTCATCTGAGCGAAACGGGACCGATGCCGTCGTTCAGCCTTTCCCTGTCCCGGCTCTTCGGGGCCACTGTCATAGTGACCGGGCTGACGCTCGGCGGCAGCGTGCTGAACTTCGTCGCCCAAGCAACGCTAGCCTATCGGTTCGGCGCCGGAGCCGCCGTCGATGCCTATAGCTATGTGTTGAGCTTGCCCGTCTTTCTTTCGGGCTTGGCGGGGATCATCATCAGCTATACAGCGGTCCCGCTGATGGCAAAATCGTCGGGGGAGCCCGAAAAGGCGCGCATGATCGGCCAGTCGCTCTCAGCCTGGCTGCTCGCGATATGCGCAACGCTCATCATCCTCGGAATACCCGCGATGATCGTGCAGAGCGTGATTGTTCCGCCGGCCAAGGCCATTCTGGTCTATCCTGGGCTCAACCTGATGATCTTTCTGGCCTGGGTCGCGTCGGCGGTCCAGCTGCTGACGGCGCTGGCCGTCGCACAGCTGAACGCCGATGGGAGGCCGATCGTTGCCGCGACCCTCGGACTCTCCGTCAGCACCGGCACGATCGTCTCTCTCATCCTTTTCCCGCATGCTGCGGTCACCGTCGCGTTGGGGGGGATGCTCGCCGGTTCGGCGCTCGGTGCCGGCGCCGGATTTTACCTCGCGCGCCGACGCCTGTTACCGCCACGGCGGTCCGAACACGTGAGGCATGATCTTGCACAGCTTGCCAAGTCGGCGCTCTGGGCGGTGCTGGCGCTTAGCTGCTTCGCCAGCTATCTCGTTATCGACGCCATCTGGGCCTCACGGCTCGGCGAAGGCGCACTGGCGGCGATGGGATATGCGCAGCGCATATCGATCGGCATCGGCGGCCTTGCCGTGGCAGGCCCCTCGGCATTGCTGATCCCGCGGCTGGCGAGATTGGTCGACGAGCGCAACGGTCACGCTTTCCGACGCTTCCTTCTATTCACCGTAGGCCTCATCGCGGCGATCGGCAGCGTCTGCGCATTCGGCATATTCTTCGCCGCCCCGCAAATCGTCCAGCTGCTCTTCCAGCGCGGGGCGTTCGACAGCGCCGACGCGCTGCTCGTCTCGACCGCCCTGCGTCACATGTCGCCGGGCATATGGGCCATGCTGATCTCGGTCATTCTGCTCCGCGCCATTTTTTGCCTTCCGGGACTGCATTTCATCTCAGCTTTGCTCGGCGCGCTCTTCTCGCTCTCCTATTTCGTCTTTTCTTGGCTGATGCTCGACCTGGGTATCGCGGGCCTCGCTAACAGCTATTCGATCAGCTGGATCGCCTTTGCCCTGTGCAATCTCCTGCTGATCCTTCGCAAATCGCGTTTCGTCGAAGCCGGCGAGATTCCGGCTCAAGGGATGCCGGCGTGAGCAAGCGCCTGTTCGATCTACTCGTCGCAAGCGTCGGCCTGCTCGTCACGGCACCGGTCATGGCGATCGTCACGCTGGTCATCCTCGCCGGGCGCGGCGGCCCGATCCTGTTTCGGCAGCGGCGCATCGGACGTGGTGGACAACCCTTCACGATCCTGAAATTCCGGACCATGCGCCCGGCTCGGCCCGGCGCGGCGTCGATCACGGTGGGGCAGGATGCCCGCATCACTCGGGTCGGCCATTTGCTTCGCCAGACGAAGATCGACGAGCTGCCGCAGCTGTTCAACGTGATCCGCGGCGACATGAGTCTCGTCGGCCCGCGGCCCGAAGTGCCCGAGTATCACGCGCTCTACGATCCGGCGCTGCGCGACTGGATCATCTCGGTGCGCCCCGGCATCACCGACCGCGCGTCGATCATCTACCGCAACGAGGCGGAATTGCTCGCCCGCCAAGCCGATCCCGACGCCTATTATCGCGACGTGATCCTGCCTCACAAACAGGCGATCGCCGCGGACTATGCGCAGCACCATTCGCTGTGGGGCGATATAGGGATCATAGTCGACACGATAAAAGCAGTCGCCGACCGTTCGGGGGGAGCGCGCTGATGGCGAGGGCGGCGCGCGAGCCCCGTGAGATTCTGGTTTTCAGAACCTGCGGCCTTGGCGATTTCATCCTCAGCGCGCCTGCGTTCGCGATGCTTCGCGACCGTTTTCCCTATGCGCGGATCAGCCTGCTGACCACGCCCACCAGCGAAAAGGCGGTCCGCAAAAAGGTGAATGCCTATGCCGGCGGCGCCCGGGCGGCTCCGTGGATCGAATTGCTGCGACCGCATCTGATCGACGATGTGCTGCCGATCGACGATGCCGTGTCGGTTGCCGGCGTACGCGCCGCGCGCAAGATGCTGGCCGGTCGCAAATTCGATCTCGTCGTCCAGATGATGGACGTAGGCCTGCCGTGGAAGCGTCGCTTTAAGAAACTCGCCTATATCTTCGCGCTGCTCGGTCCCGTGCGCCAGATCGGCTGGCGCCGGCGTGGTGCCACGATCGAAATGGGCAAGGTTCCTCTGGTCGATCCGTACGTCGGCCACCATGTTCACGGCCCGCTTCAATTCACCGCGGAGCTCGATCCGCCAGCGACTTATTCGGACGCCGATGTCCGATTCGACCTTCGCCCGTCGGACGCCGCAACCGCATGGGCCGCGCGATGGATTGCGGCCCATGTAGAGCCCGATCGGCGCCTCGCGATCGTGGCGCCCGGTGCTCTCCATGCCCACAAGGACTGGCCGCTCGAGAAATTTGCCGATCTGACCCGCAGGCTGCTCGATCGCGACCCCAGCTTGCTGGTGGCGGTCAGCGGCGCGCCCGGCGATGGTCCGAAGGGCGAGGCGCTGGTCGCCGTCGCGCCCGATCGCATCCTCAATCTCTGCGGCGTCACCAGCATCGACCAATCTACCGCGCTCTTTCGCCACGCGGCGCTCGTCGTCGGCAACGACGGCGGCGCGATGCACATGGCCGACGCCGTCGGCGCGCCGACGGTCTCGATCGTACCGGGGCTGGAATTTCCCGATTCGATCGAACCATGGCACAATCGCGAGCGTGCGATCCGCCTGCCGATCGCCTGCGCGCCCTGCTACAGCTTCACCTTCTGCCCCGAGGGCCATCGCCGCTGCATGATCGACATACCGGTCCAGCGCGTATTCGAAGAATGTTCGAAATCCTTATGAATGTCTGGATCGTCAACCCCTATGGTACACTGCCGTCCGAGGGATGGCGCGAATATCGCAGCGCCCAGCTCGCGCGCGCGCTCGCTTTGCGCAGTCATGACGTGGTCTGGTGGATCGCGAATTTCGAGCATCGCACCAAGACCTACCGCGAACCGGTCTCGCGCGACCCGCTGTTACCCGACAATGTCGCGATCGAGTGCCTGCCCGGCCCGTCCTACAAGAAGCATATCGGCCTGGGGCGCATCCGCTTCGAGCAGAGTTTCGGCCGCACCTTCGCCGAAAGCGCGGCGCGCAAAGCAAAGCCGGACGTCATCGTCGTCGCCGAACCGTCGCTCTTCTATGGCGTCCCGGTCCGAAAATTCGCCGCCCTCCATGGCATTCCTCTCGTCGTCGATGTTCTCGACCTGTGGCCGGAACTGTTCCATATCCTTTTGCCGCGCCCTACGCGCGGACTCGGTAGGCTGGTTTTCGCGCCGCTCTATTGGCGCCGCCGCAAGCTGGCGCAGCAAGCGGCCGCCATTGCGGGCGTCACCGACGATTATGGCGCGGCGGTATCGCGCGGTGTGCCCGCCAGACCGGTCGGCACCTTCTATTGCGGGCTCGACATCGACGAATTCAACGATCAGGCCGAGCCGCTGGCCTTTCCCGCGAACTGGCAGTCGGATTTCAGCGGCGTCACTATCGTCTATGCCGGAACGCTCGGCGAAGCCTATGACATGGCAACGGTTTGCGAGGCCGCCCGGCTGGTCTGCACGCAGGGGGGTTCCGTCCGTTTTCTCTTCGCAGGTGCGGGAACGCTGCAGCCGGCAGTCGAGAAGCTCGCGGCGGATTTCCCGGATCAGGTCTTTTTTCTCGGCTCGGTCGCCCCGGCGCAACTCCCGTCTCTCTACCGGGAAAGCGACATCGGGCTTGTCAGCTACGCTGCCGGGTCGACCGTGTCGATGCCGCTCAAAATTTTCGACTATCTGGCGGCGGGCCTTGCGGTATTGAACTCGCTTGACCACGAAATCGCTACGATCGTCGCCACCGGTTGCGGTGTCCAGTATCAGGCCGGCTCTTCGCGCGCGCTGGCCGAAGCGATGACGGCCATGGCTGCGGACCGCGCCTCTCTCGACGCAATGAAGGCACATTCCGCCGGGCTGGGGAAGCAGTTCGACAGCCGCCTGCAGTATGGCGCCTTTGCCGAATTCATCGAAAATCTTGTATCGGCGCCTCCCCGCAACTAGGGCGGGGCCTACCATTTAGGTAACCCGCCCCGCGCACCATCGCATGAGATTCTTCCGCAAAGCGTGCCGCGCTTTCGATCGTTACGGGAAATGAAGATGGCCTCCAAAGCACCCGCCTTCCTTATGAAATTGCTCAACTTTACTGAGCGAGCGGCAGCTTATGCCCAAGGGAAAGGCTATGGCAGCACCTCGATCGGGCGCGAGGTCGACCTGATCCTGTCGCTCCTTCCCGCGGCGCCGCGCCTCGCGATCGACGTCGGGGGCAATATCGGCGAATATTCCGCAGAGCTCCGGCGGCGAAACCCCGATCTGGAAATTCACACTTTTGAACCGGCCTCGACCAATATCGCGAAACTGGCGGAGCGCTTCGACCAGGATCAGCGCATTCATATCATCCCTTGCGGGCTGTCCGATGCCGCATCGTCGGCGACCCTATATGCCAACGAGCCCGGCTCGGGCCTCGGCAGTCTGACGCGGCGCAATCTCGACCATCTGAACGTCACCTTCGACCATCAGGAAGACGTCCGTCTGATGCGGTTCGACACCTATTGGGCTGGCGAACTCGGTAGCCGGCCGATCGACATCGTCAAGATCGATGTCGAGGGCCATGAGATGGCAACCTTGGCGGGGTTCGGCGATGCACTCGATCAGACGAAGCTGGTCCAGTTCGAATTCGGCGGCTGCAACATCGACACCCGGACCTATTTCCGCGATTTCTGGACCTTTCTGACCGGCAAGGGTTTTACGATCTTCCGGATCACGCCCTTGGGCGCAGCACCGGTGACGCGCTATCGGGAATCGGACGAGTTCTTCTCCACCACCAACTTCGTCGCCGTCGCCGGACGATAGGGATCGCCTCACGATGGATCGGGACAAAACAAGGGGTTGGCGATGTTGCACGGCCCCTCGGCACAGCTTGTGATTGCCCGACACGGGGGTTGCCATCCCCGCCAAAGTTTGCGACGGGCTGATCGCTAGAACTGAAACAAATCGATCATCCGTCCCCGCTATCGGAGCCTTTTCCTCACCGGCACGCCCACGCCGGAACGATATATGCGTTGCAGGCGCCGGCAACTCACTTGGAGTGATTAATTCTATGAAACAGGATGCGAATGTCCGGGTCGGAGTCATCGGCCTGGGCTACGTAGGTTTGACGCTGGGGGTGGCGCTGGCGCAACAGGGTATCAAGGTGATCGGCGTCGAGCGTCGGCCCGAAGTCGTGGAACTCACCCGGAAGGGCATCCCGCATTTCTCCGAGACCGGCCTCGCCGAAGCGCTGTCGGCCGTCGTCAACGACGATCTATTCGAGGCGACAGAGACGCTCGATGGCCAGGCACCGTGCGATTATTATGTGATCACCGTCGGCACCCCGCTCGACGGCGCGACCCACCTGCCCCGCCTCGACATGATCGAGGCAGCGAGCCGGCAGGTCGCCGATCATCTGACTGCGGGCGCGACCGTGATCCTGCGGTCGACGGTTCAGCTCGGCACCACCCGCAACATCGTCAAGCCCGTGATCGACACCGCAGACAAACCCTACTTCCTCGCGATGTGCCCCGAACGCACGCTGGAGGGTGACGCACTGCGCGAACTGGCGAACCTTCCCCAGATCGTGGGCGGCGTCGATGCTGCCTCGTCCGAAAAGGCGGCCGGACTGTTCGGCCGCCTGACCCGCACGACGGTTCTGGTCGACAATCCCGAGACGGCCGAGATGCTCAAACTGGTCGACAACACCTATCGCGACGTCCGCTTCGCGTTCGGCAACGAGGTCGCTCGTGCCTGCGTTGCGGCGGGCATCAACGCGCATGACGTGATCAAGCTCGGCAAGCTCGAGTATCAGCGTACGAACGTGGCCCTGCCCGGACTGGTCGGCGGCCCCTGTCTCGAAAAGGATCCCCACATCCTGATGCATTCGCTGCAATCGTTCGGAATCGATCTGGAGATCACCAGGGCCTCGCGCCTGGTGAACGAACGCCAGCCGGCCGAAACCGTTGCCGCGATCATGAATATCGCAAAGCAGCGCGGCCTTGGCGAACGGCTCAGGATCGCGGTCTTCGGCCTTGCCTTCAAAGGCGTTCCCGCAACCGACGACCTGCGCGGATCGATGGCGCTCAAGGTCATCGACGCGCTGAAGGCGACGGGCGACTGCGCGGAGCTACGGCTGTTCGACCCGGTGATCGATCCCTCGACGCTCGAAGCCACCGTGTCGGGATCGCAAGCGTTCGCGACGGCCGCCGAAGCCGCGAAGGGCGCCGATATCGTTGTCATCACCAACAATCACCCCTCTTTCGGGGTCATCTCTATCGACCAATATTCGGACCTTCTGACCCAATCGGGCTTCGTCTATGACTATTGGAACAACAATGATCATGAGCCGTACCGGAAAAAGGAAAATTTCTATTTCACGGTCGGCAATCTTTTTCGGAGACCTGACAAATGGCGACTATAGCTGTAACCGGTGCCGGTGGATTCATCGGCGCCTACCTCGCCCGGGAGCTCGTGGCCCGCGGGCACAAGGTTCGCTGCGTCGACAATTATCTGCGCGGGCGCCCTGAACGGCTTGAAGGTCTTGGTCCCCATGCCGAACCGGTGACCGCAGACGTGCGCGAGAAGCATTCGCTTCTCCCGGCGTTCGAAGGATGCGACGCGGTGTTTCACCTCGCCGCGGTGAACGGAACCGAGAATTTCTACAACCACCCCGAACTGGTCCTCGACGTGGGCGTCCGCGGCATGATCGCGGTGGCTGAGGCGTGCAACGAACTGAAGACCCCCGGTCTCGTCGTCGCGTCGTCGGCCGAGGTCTATCAGACCCCGGCGGTCGTCCCGACCAACGAGGATATCGAGCTGATCATACCCAACTCGCTCAACCCCCGCTATTCCTACGGCGCGTCGAAGCTGATCTCGGAGTTGATCGCCTTCAACTATTGCCGCAACACCCTCGACAAGGTGCAGGTGTTCCGTCCGCACAATGTCTACGGACCGGACATGGGCTGGAAGCACGTCATCCCCCAGCTGATCGGCAAGATTCTGGCCGCAGAAGGAGGATCGCGACGCACGATCGAAATTCAGGGCGACGGCAGCGAAACGCGCGCCTTCTGCTATGTGACGGACATCGTCGACGGCATCATCCGGATGTGGGAGAAGGGTGAAACAATGAACGTCTATCACATCGGTTCCTCCGAAGAGGTTTCGATCCGCGACTTAGTTCGTCAGGTCGGCAAGGCGCTCGATATCGAAGTCGACGTGGTTGCGGGGCCTGCAATGGAAGGCGGCACCCCGCGCCGCTGCCCCGACATCGGCAAGATGCGCGCGCTCGGTTATGATCCTGCGGTTTCGCTCGTAGAGGGCGTGCGTCGCACGGCAGAATGGTATCGCGAGAACAGCGCGTCCGCCATCAACGCCCTGCTGTAACGGAGCCAGACGATGTTCGAACTCGCCGGCAAAAGGATTTTCGTTGCGGGGCACCGCGGGCTGGTGGGGTCGGCGCTGATGCGCCGTCTCGCGCGGGAGGATTGCCAAATCCTCACTGCAACGCGTGCCGAGCTTGACCTGACACGCCAAGCGGACGTCGAGGCATGGATGGCGCAGAACCGTCCCGACGCGGTATTCATGGCGGCGGCTAAAGTCGGCGGCATCCAGGCCAACGACATGTTTCCGGCCGATTTCATCTATCAGAACTTGATTATCGAAGCCAATTTGTTTCAGGCAGCGTACGCAAACAATGTCGGCAAATTCCTGTTCTTGGGATCCTCGTGCATCTATCCCAAGTTCGCGCCACAACCGATCAAGGAGGAGTCGCTGCTCACCGGACCGCTCGAGCCGACCAACGAATGGTACGCCGTCGCGAAGATCGCCGGCATCAAGATGGGTCAGGCCTATCGCGAGCAGCATGGAAGCGATTTCATATCGGCGATGCCGACCAACCTTTATGGCCCGGGGGACAATTTCGATCTGAATTCGAGCCATGTGCTGCCGGCCCTGATCCGCAAGACGCACGAAGCCAAACTGGCCGGGGCACCGTCGCTGACTATCTGGGGATCGGGTACACCGCGACGCGAATTCCTTCACGCCGACGATCTTGCTGACGCCTGCGTGTTCCTGATGAAGAATTATTCGGAGGCCGAGCATATCAACGCGGGTTCGGGCGAGGATTACACGATTCTCGAAGTCGCGGAGACGGTGAAGCGCGTCGTCGGTTTTTCGGGCGAAATCCTGCGCGACCTCAGCAAACCCGACGGCACGCCGCGAAAGCTGATGTCGGGAAGCCGGTTGCAGGCGCTTGGCTGGAAACCGTCGATCGGCCTCGAGGAAGGGATCGCATCGACGTATCGCTGGTATCTGGAGAATGTGGCGGGCGCCTAAACCGGGCGCGCCCTGCCGTTCTTCTCCCGACGGGACTGGATCAGCCTGCGGCCTTGGCGGGGACGAGGGAGGGCCGGGCCTCCGCCTGCTCGCCCGCCTCGGGTCCATATTCCGGCACGATCTTTCGGACCCAGCGGAGAATATCCTCATTGTCGCCACGTTCGAGCGCCATGTCCAGCGCCGCGAGGCATTCGTCCATCATCTCCGTCGTCAGGAAATGCTCGCTGGCCTGCATGATTTTCGCATGATCAGTCGGCCGCGCGTCGTTGCCGATCAGCAACTCTTCATATAGTTTCTCTCCGGGGCGTGTACCGATAACGCCGATCTCGATATCCCCGTGCGGATTTTCCTCGTCGCGCACGCTCAGCCCACTCAATTCGATCATGCGTCGCGCAAGATCGCTAATCCGAACCGCATCGCCCATGTCGAGGACAAACACTTCGCCTCCCTTGGCCATGCCCGCCGCCTGAACGACAAGCTGCGCGGCTTCAGGAATCGTCATGAAATAGCGCGTGATGTCTTCGTGGGTGACCGTCACGGGTCCGCCGGCCTTGATCTGCTGCCGGAACAACGGCACGACCGAACCGCTCGAGCCCAGAACATTGCCGAATCGGACCATCGAGAAGCACGTGTCCGTTTCGCGCGAGGCCATCCCCTGCAGGATTTGTTCGGCCATCCGCTTGCTGGCGCCCATGATATTTGTCGGACGCACTGCCTTGTCGGTGCTGATCAGAACGAAATCGGTGACTCCATGCCGTGCGGCCGCCCGTGCGAGAACCCGGGTGCCGAAAACATTGTTGCGCAGCCCCTCGGTCGGGTTGATTTCGACCAGCGGGACATGCTTGTACGCCGCCGCATGATAGACCGTGTCGGGTTTCCACCTCGCGAAAACACTTTCAATCCGGGCGTCGTCCTGCACGGTGGCGAGGATGGGGACTAGTTCGACGGTCAGCCCGCTCTGTTCGAGTTCGCGATGGATCGAATAGAGATTGAATTCGCTCTGTTCGAGCAGCAGCAGCGTCGTCGGGCCAAGGCCCATGATCTGCCGGCATAATTCACTGCCGATCGATCCCCCGGCCCCCGATACCAGGATGACCTTGCCGGCCACGGTCTTGGCCATCAGGCCATGGTCGGGCAAAACCGTGTCGCGCCCAAGCAACTCGTCGATATCGAGTTCGTGCAGATCGTTTACGGTCACCCGGCCCTGCGCCAGATCCATCATGCTCGGCAGCGTCCTGATCACCACGTCGGTGTCTTGGATACTCTCGACGATTTCGCGCCGGCGCTGGCGCGTCGACGAGGGCGCCGCCAGCAACAGGTCGTCGACATCGAGCGTCCGGATCAACCCATCTAGATTGACGGCCGGATAGATGGTCACGCCATTCAGGATATTGCCCTGCAGCGTGCGGTCGTCATCGACGAATCCGACCACGCGCATCTCGTGGCCGAAGGCAAGCGCCGCCGCGAGCTGACGCCCCGCCGCCCCGGCGCCGAACACCAGAACGCGTCGCCGCTGGTGCCCGACAAGCGAAAAACTGCCCCCGCCCCCCAACAGGAAGCGCGCGAACCATCGCGTCGATCCCACGGCGATAAACAGCAGCGCCGGCTGGATGACGCCGACGGTCCGCGGAATTCCCTTTACGCCGATCACCGAGAAGAACAGGAAATATAGCACGCCATAGATCGCGCAGGCCTTGATGACGCTGACCAGCGCCCCCCAACCCGCATAGCGGAAGATGGCGCGGTAGAGGCCCATCCGGATGAAGATCGGAACGGAGAGAGCCAGTGCCAAAATATAGGACAGCCATTGCGTCCCCGACGGGCGATGCCAATAATCCAGACGCACCCAATAAGCGACGCTGACGGTCGCGATGCACAAGGCGCAATCGACCAGCAGGACAAGGGCCCGTTTTCGGATACGCGAGAGGTCGAGAGCTTTGGCGACCAGACTATTGGAAGGGCGGGGAGCCATAACAGGTCCAACTAGTCGTCATGCCGTGACTTTGCAATGATCATCGTCAAGAGCCCTTGTTTTCCCTTGATTTTTAGCATCTTCCGACCAGCTGGGCGAAAACTACGAACGATGACGCCAGAACTCGTGGCTCCTTGCCAAGCGGGAAACGGAACGATATCCGTTTGCCGGTGTTACGGACCCTTTACCTCTCGCCCCTTGGATGGTTTATCTCGGTCCTCCTGCGCCTGCTGGCATTTTTTAAGCGCCCCTTCATGGTTTATGGCGCTCGCGATCAGGTCTCTGGAAAATTTCGCAAATTGACGCGCATCAGTTCGAGCGCGGTTCTTTCGGATCGCGACAGGATCGCGCTCGGCGACAATGTGTGGATCTGGCATCACAGCATTATCGACGGAAGCAACGGCGTCGCGATCGGCGAGGGAGCCCAGATCGGCGCGTGGGTGGGCATCTTCTCCCACGGCAGTCAGATCGCTGTACGCATCCATGGCCGAGACTATATCAATATCCCGCGCGAGGATCGCACCGGATACACGCGGGGAGCCGTGGCGATCGGCGCGTACAGCTTCATCGGCGCCGGCGCGATGATTCTTCCCGGCGTCACCGTTGGCAAGGGCGCCCTGATCGGTGCCGGTTCGGTCGTGTCCAGCGACATACCCGATTTCGGCATCGCGCGCGGAAACCCTGCAAAAGTGGTTGGCGATACGCGAAAGCTCGACGAGAAATACTTCGCCGATCCGCAGATCGCCGAATCCTATTTCGACGGCGAAGCCCGCGACGAATGGCTCGCACGGCGCAAAGCGACCGAGGAGGCGCCGTGCGAGGGCGACTGAAGCTCCGCCTCACAATCTGTCCGAGCCTGCACGGTGGACAGGAAGCTTCGCTCGGTGCCTTGCAGACACAAGGAGGTTAATCGTCCGGTTAGATAGGCGCCGGTGTCGATGCCCACACGGTTCGCCATCTCTTCAACATCAGGCGAAATAGTATGTCCATGCACGACGATGGCCCCATGATCCGCACGGCTTTTCAAGAAATGCTCCCTGATCCAGCGCAGGTCGGAGGTCTTCTGCTTTTCCAGCGGTACATTCTCGCGAATTCCGGCGTGAACAAAAGCATAGTCGCCATACTGTACCAAGTCTTCTCCCCGGCCGAGGAAGTCTATGTGCGATTGCGGAACGCGTTCGCGAAAGATGCCGGAAAGTTCATCGAATTCCAGACGTTCGTACAGCGCATCGTCGCCAAGATAGCTGCGAACGGTCGCGTCGCCGCCGATGCGCACAAAATAGCGCAGGGCACTTATATCGCCCGACAAGGCAGCGAGCATACACTCCTCGTGATTGCCGATCAGGTGATGGACATGGTCGAAATGCGTCCGTAACCTGATCGCCCGTTCGACCACCGCGGCCGATTCCGGGCCGCGATCGACAAGGTCGCCGAGCAGGATGAGGACGCACCGCTCATGCGCGCGCACGCGACGGTCCCGATCGATGCGATCGATAAGGTCCGCGAAGAGATCGTCGCGCCCGTGAATGTCACCGATCGCATAGACGAGCAGGCCATCGGGCACGCGATATTCGTTGCGGACAGGCGCCGGGCCTTTACGGAAACGGGCAAAGAAGGACATTTTCCGGGTTTTCTGAATCCATTTAGTGCGGTGCTGCCGAGCGCCTTAACCGCCGCGGCGCGGAATAGCCAATGTTTCGCGGTGGGCGGCTACGCCCTGCGGTGCAGGTTCTACGACGAATGCCTATGCGCGGTCATTTAAAGAAAAACAACGATTTCAGGCTATAAATGTTGCACCATAGCCCCTGCCTCCCCGCCGCTCCTAATAGGAAGAAAAGCCCTGCCTGCCCGTGCGCTCATCGTCTTCGGCACCCGTCCGGAAGCTATCAAGATGTTTCCTCTGGTCCACGCGCTGCGGGCCCGGAATGATGTGGAAGCGCGCGTCGTCGTCACTGCGCAGCATCGCCAGATGCTCGATCAGGTGCTTGAAATCGCGCAAATCATTCCCGATGTCGACCTCGACGTCATGACCCCGAACCAGTCGCTCGACGCCTTGCTCGCACGGCTCGTAACCGGCCTCGGCGAGACGTTCGACCGCGAAAAGCCCGACCGCATCCTGGTCCATGGCGACACGCTGACGACGATGGCGGCAACCCTCGCCGCCTATTTCCGCAAAATTCCGGTCGGCCATGTCGAAGCCGGCCTGCGCAGCGGCAATATCTATCATCCCTGGCCCGAAGAAGTTAACCGCAAGGTCACCGGCGCGGTCGCTGATCTGCACTTTGCCCCCACCGAGACCGCGGCCGCCGCTCTCCGCACTGAAAATGTACCGTCCGACCGCATACATATCACCGGCAATACCGTGATCGACGCCCTGCTCGCCACCACGGCGCGGATCGACGAAGAGCCGGCGCTCGCCGCCGGGCTCGATCCGCTGCTGCGCAGCTTTGCAGGCAAGCGGATCATCGCGGTCACCTCGCACCGCCGCGAGAATTTCGGCGACGGGATGAAGGCGATCGCCGACGCCATCGCCGGCATCGCCGCGCGCCCCGACGTCGCTGTGATTTTCCCCGTTCACCCGAACCCGCATGTACGCAGCGCGATGGAGCCGATCCTCGGCAATCTCGCCAATGTCGCGCTGATCGATCCGCTCGACTATCCGCACTTCGTCCGCCTGCTCGGCGCCTCGACCCTCGTCCTCACCGACAGCGGCGGGGTGCAGGAGGAAGCACCGTCGCTCGGCAAGCCGGTGCTCGTCATGCGCGAGACGACCGAGCGCCCAGAGGGCATCGAGGCGGGCACCGCGCGGCTCGTCGGGACCGACAAAAATCGCATCGTTTCTGAAATTTTCAGCCTTTTGGACGATGAAGGCGCCTATAATGCCATGGCCCGCGCGCATAATCCCTTCGGCGACGGCAAGGCGGCGGAAAGAATAGCGGAGATCGTAGCGCGTGCCCATCGATAGCGAACAGAATGTCACCGTCCTCGGCCTCGGCTATATCGGCCTGCCGACCGCTGCGCTGATCGCGCGCTCGGGCAGCAAGGTGACCGGCGTCGATGTCAGCCAGCACGTCGTCGACACCGTCAACAACGGCAAGGTCCATATCGAGGAAGTCGATCTCGACGGCCTCGTTCAAGGCGTCGTCGCGCGTGGTTCGCTCACCGCCTCGACCGAGGTCGCCCCTGCCGACGTCTTCGTCATCGCGGTGCCGACCCCGCACGACGACGAGCATCGCCCCGACATCGCCTATGTCCTCTCGGCCGCGCGCGCGATCGCGCCGAAGCTCGAAGCCGGCAATCTCGTCATCCTCGAATCGACCTCGCCCGTCGGCACCACCGAAAAGGTCGCCGCGCTGCTCGCCGAGCTCCGCTCCGACCTCAAGGTTCCCGGCGCGTGCACCGGCGCCGCGGACATCTTCGTCGCCTATTGCCCCGAGCGCGTGCTGCCGGGTCGCATCCTCGTCGAGCTGGTCGATAACGACCGCTGCATCGGCGGCATCACCCCGCGCTGCGCCCGCCGCGCGATGACCTTCTATCGCCAGTTCGTCCGCGGCGCCTGCGTCACGACCTCGGCGCGCGCCGCCGAAATGGTGAAGCTGGTCGAGAACAGCTACCGCGACGTCAACATCGCCTTCGCCAACGAGCTGTCGATGATGGCCGAGCACATGGGCGTCGACGTGTGGGAGGTGATCCGCCTCGCCAACCGCCACCCGCGCGTCAACATCCTCCAGCCCGGCCCCGGCGTCGGCGGCCACTGCATCGCGGTCGATCCGTGGTTCCTCGTTCACGGCGCCCCCGACCACAGCCGCCTGATCCGCAGCGCGCGCGAGGTCAATCTTGCGAAGACCGCGCACGTCATCGGCGCTGCCGAAATGCTGGTGTCGCAGCATCCGCAGGCGCGCGTCGCGTGCCTCGGCCTCGCGTTCAAGCCGAACATCGACGATTTCCGCGAGAGCCCCGCGGTCGAGGTCGCCGCCGCGCTCGCGCGCCGCTTCGGCAAGCAGATCCAGATCGTCGAGCCCTATGCGCGCGGCCTGCCGATGGAGTTCGCGGGCACCGGCGCGGAACTAATCGACCTCGACAGCGCTCTGGCATCATGCGACCTACTCATCGTCCTCGTCGATCACGACCTGTTCAAGTCGATCCCGCTCGAAGAGCGCGGCGACAAGATCGTCTATGACACGCGCGGCCTGTGGCTCGACCAGCCGAACGGCGGCAATGGCAATCGTTTGCACAGGGCCGCCTGACGCTCGTCACTTGACGCCTCCGCGGACCATCCGCATCTGGTCCCCATGCTGACCCGCCTCGAAACCATCATCGTCGAAAAGCCGTGGGGCCGTACCGATATTCCGGCTGCGTTCGGCGATTTCGGCGGGCGCCGCATCGGCGAGATCTGGTTCTCCAATCCCGCGGGCGACGACGCGCCGATCATGGTCAAATTCCTCTTCACGTCGGAGCGGCTGTCGATCCAGGTGCATCCCGACGATGCAGCGGCGCAGGCGGCGGGCTATCCGCGCGGCAAGGAAGAATGCTGGCTGATCCTCTCGGCCGATGAAGGCGCCGAACTCGGCGTCGGCCTCAATCGCGAGAGCAGCCGCGAAGAGCTGCACGCCGCCGCACTCGACGGCAGCATCGTCGACCTGATCGACTGGCGCGCGTCGAAGACCGACGATTTCGTCTATAACCAGGCGGGTACGATCCATGCGATCGGCCCCGGACTGACCGTCGTCGAGGTGCAGCAGAATGTCGATTGCACCTATCGCCTCTACGATTACGGCCGCCCGCGCGAACTGCATCTCGATGAAGGACTGAAAGTTTCGAATCCCGGCCCGGTTCACGATCCGCGCGACACGGTGGTCGACCCGCACGCCAACCGCATGCTGGTGAGCGGCCCGCATTTCCACCTCGCTCAGCTCGCGGGTCCCGTCGACCCGGCGATCCTCGCGCAAACGACCGGCGAACTCACCTTCGTCCCGCTCTCGGGCGGCTGCCGCGTCGCGGGCGAAAGAGTGGCGCTTGGCGAAGCGGTGCTTCTCAGCGATCCGTCTACGATCGAGATCGACGAAGGAAGCCGCGCCCTCCTCACCTGGCCGGCATAACACAACTCCGTCATCCCGGCGAAGGCCGGGATCTCGCCCTTTCGGCCTGACGCACTGGCGGGATCCCGGCCTTCGCCGGGATGACGGGGTGGTCTTGCAGGCGGCCGACCCATCGCCCATATCCCGCGCCATGACCAATCCCCATGCGCAAAGTGCCGCGCCCTGGCACGGAACCACCATTCTCTCCGCCCGCAGTGCCGACAAGGTCGTCGTCATCGGCGACGGCCAGGTCTCGATGGGCCAGACGGTGATGAAGCCCAACGCCAGGAAAGTCCGCCGCCTCCACGACGGCAGCGTCATCGGCGGCTTCGCGGGCGCGACCGCCGACGCCTTCACGCTGTTCGAGCGGCTCGAGGGCAAGCTCGAACGCCACAACGGCCAGCTGCTCCGTGCCGCGGTCGAGCTCGCCAAGGATTGGCGCACCGACAAATATCTCCGCAATCTGGAGGCGATGATGATCGTCGCCGACAAGGAGGTGACGCTCGTCATCACCGGCAACGGCGACGTGCTCGAACCCAAGGGCGGCATCGCCGCGATCGGATCGGGCGGCAATTTCGCCCTCTCGGCCGCGCGCGCGCTCGCCGACTATGAAAAAGACCCCGAGGTACTGGTGAAAAAGGCGATGGAGGTCGCTGCCGACATCTGCGTCTACACGAACGACCAGTTCACCCAAGAAACCATCGAAATCCGGAAATAAGAATGAACAAGGACCTGACTCCGAAGGCGATCGTCGCCGCCCTCGACACGCACATCATCGGCCAGAACGCCGCGAAGCGCGCGGTCGCCGTCGCGCTCCGCAACCGCTGGCGCCGCCAGCAGCTTGCCCCTGATCTCCGCGATGAGGTGAGCCCCAAGAACATCCTGATGATCGGCCCCACCGGCTGCGGCAAGACCGAGATTTCGCGCCGTCTGGCGAAGCTCGCCGATGCCCCCTTCATCAAGGTCGAGGCGACGAAGTTCACCGAGGTCGGCTACGTCGGCCGCGACGTCGAACAGATCGCCCGCGACCTCGTCGAGGAAGCCGTGCGCCTCGAAAAGGACCGCCGCCGCGAAGCCGTGCGCGGCGCCGCTGAGGAAGCCGCGATGGAGCGGCTGCTCGACGCGCTCACCGGCAAGGGCGCCAGCGAAGCCACCCGCGAAAGCTTCCGCCAGCGTTTCCGCGACAATCATCTCGTCGACAGCGAGGTCGAGATCGAGGTCAGCGACGCCCCGTCGATGCCGTTCGAACTCCCCGGCCAGCCCGGCCAAGCGAGCATGATCAACCTCTCCGACATGCTCGGCAAGGCACTCGGCGGTGGCCCCAAGAAGCGCCGCCGCATGAAGGCGATGGAGGCGTGGAAGCGCCTGCTGGAGGAGGAGCAGGACAAGCGCCTCGATCAGGACGACGTCGCACGCGTCGCGCTCGCCGACGCCGAAGCCAACGGCATCGTCTTCCTCGACGAGATCGACAAGATTGCGGTCAGCGACGTCCGCGGCGGCTCGGTCAGCCGCGAGGGCGTCCAGCGCGACCTGCTGCCGCTGATCGAGGGCACGACCGTCGCGACGAAATATGGCCCGATGAAGACCGACCATATCCTCTTCATCGCCTCGGGCGCGTTTCACGTGGCGAAGCCCAGCGACCTGCTCCCCGAACTGCAGGGCCGCCTGCCGATCCGCGTCGAGCTCGGCGCGCTGACCGAGGAGGATTTCGTTCGTATTCTCAGCGAAACCAAGGCCGGCCTCCCCGAACAATATGTTGCGCTGCTCGGCACCGAGGGCGTCACGCTGAACTTCAGGCCAGACGCGATCGAACGCGTCGCGAAGCTCGCGGCGGAGGTGAACGAAAAGGTCGAGAATATCGGCGCGCGCCGCCTCCAGACGATCATGGAGCGGCTGGTCGAAGAGATCAGCTTCACCGCCGAGGATGCCCCCGGGACGACGCTCGACATCGACGCGTCGTACGTGGACAAGCAACTCGCCGACCTCGTGGGCGACACAGACCTCAGCAAATATGTGCTTTAGGATAGCGGCTGGTTTCGACCGGTAGTGGGCATATCTGACGTGATCCCCGGCGAAAGCCGGGGCCCGGGGCGTTGGAAGCCGACGCCGCGCTGTTACGCGCTGGACCCCGGCTTTCGCCGGGGATCACATGAGCTGCGCCCAAACTTCATCGTCACCCCGGACTTGATCTGGGGTCCATGACGACGGTGCAGCTATGGATCCCGGATCAAGTCCGGGATGACGAAGCGAAAGGAGGCAATGTCCGCTCCCCACCCCGAAGCCGACCATTCGCCCCCCATCCTTAAATCGGACGAGGGCAACCTAGCCCTTCCAACGATCTCGAATCCGCGTCTTTTCGCCCAGCCGTTCGCCGAACTTCATTTGACTTTCGCGCGCCGTCAATGCGATGAACGGCGCGACACGGCCTGAGGGTTGCACGTGGCCGGCACGGAGAAAATAATGTCAGACGAGGAAGCCGCCCCGGCGCAGGGCGAGTTGGCGATTACGCGCACCGGCGACCGTTTGCGGCATGCCCGCGAAGCGGCCGGGCTGTCGCTCGCCGACATTTCGACACGCACGCGCATCACCCAACGGCACCTCGAAGCCGTCGAAAAGTCCGAGTTTTCCGAACTCCCCGGCCGCACTTACGTAACCGGATTCGCGCGCGCCTATGCCCGCGCCGTCGGCCTGCCCGAGGCCGAGGTCGGCGCCGACGTCCGCCGCGAACTCGAAGAAGACACCTATGGCGCGCGCCCCGCGTACGAGGCGTATGAACCCACCGATCCCGCACGCCTGCCCACCGCCCGGCTGACCTGGACGCTGGTCATCGTCGCCGTGCTGCTCGTGTCGGCCTATGGCGTCTGGCGCTTCCTCTCGGTCGAACCCGACGAAGCGCTGATCGCAGCGCAGAATCAGGCTGCCGAAGCGTCCGAGGCGCCGCAAGCAGCCGCGCCGGCTACGAAATCGGGGGGCGGCGCGACCGCCGGCGCAGTCGCCGCGAATGCGCCCGTCGTGCTCACCGGCATTTCGGAGGTCTGGATCGGTTTCGACGATGCCAATGGCAAGACCGAAAACTGGCGCACGCTCGACGCCGGCGAAACCTATCAGGTCCCGCCCGCTTATGTGGAGCAGTTCACGCTGCGCACCAGCATTCCGCAGGCGCTCAAGGTCACCGTCGACGGCCGCGACGTCGGCTCGATCGGCCCTGCCGATACGCTCGTGAAGGGCGTATCGCTAAAGCCCGCCGACCTCATCGCGCGCGCCGAAGGCAATGCCGGCACGACCCCGACCGCGGCAACGCCGGCACCCAAGACGAAGGGCTGACCGGCTCGTTCCGGCGACGCCGAGCGGCGGCGCGCCGAATACGATTTGCGCATCCGCCGTCTGCCGCGTTATGAGTCCCGGTACAAAACTGGTTAATCTTCGGGGGCCTACCAGCAAATGATGAAGCATGTGACTTTCATGGGCGCAGCGGCGATCGCGATCGCCGCCGCCGCACCCGCCCAGGCGCAGGACAATACGGTCGCAAAGCGCGTCGACCGGCTCGAAAAGGAAATGCGCGCGGTTCAGCGCCAGGTCTTTCCCGGCGGCGCTCCCGCCTTCTTCGAGGGTGAGATCGCGCCCGACAACACCGCCGGTGAACGGGTGAAGGCGACGACCCCCGTCGCCGATCTCACCGCGCGGGTCGACGCGCTCGAGACCCAGCTCCAGACGCTGACCGGCCAGACCGAACAGAACGCCTTCCAGCTTCGCGAACTCGAAAAGCAGTTTACGGCGTACAAGGCCGAGATGGAAAAGCGCCTCGCCCCGCCGGCCGGGACCGAGGCAATCGCGACCCCGGCAAGCCTTCCGGTGGTCGCCACGCCCAAGCCGCCGACACCGACCCCCGCGTCGATCGCGACGGCAGCGCCGGCGAAAAAGCCGACCCCGACCCCCGCCGCCGCGGCAAAGCCCGACGCGGCACGGCTCGCGCTCGTCAAGAAGGTCGAAATCCCGTCATCGGGCAACGAGACCAAGGACGCCTATGACTATGGCTATCGCCTGTGGGAAGCGAAGCTGTATCCGGAGGCGCAGGCCCAGTTGAAGACGGTCGTCGCCAAATGGCCGAACAGCAGCCAGGCGAGCTTCGCGCAGAATCTGCTCGGCCGCGCCTATCTCGACGAAGGAAAGCCCAGCCTCGCGGCGGTCGCCTTCTACAACAATTACAAGGACCGGCCGAGCGGCGCGCGTGCACCGCACAGCCTGATGTACATGGGCGTCGCGCTCGACAAGCTCGGCCGCAAGGCCGACGCGTGCAAGGCGTTCCGCGAGCTCGACGAAGTCTATGGCGACAAGGCGCCACAGGATGTCCGCACCGATGCAGCTGCCGCCAAAGCAAAAGCAGGCTGCTGATACCGACGCCGTCGGCCGGCTCGGGCGCGACCTGGCCGCGCTCGCCGGACCCGGCTGGCAACGGCTTCATTACGGCGTCGCCGTATCGGGCGGTCCGGACAGCATGGCGCTGCTCTGGCTGATGGCGACGCTGCTGCCCGGACAGGTTCGCGCGGCGACGGTAGATCATGGATTGCGCCAGGGTTCGGACGACGAAGCGCGGATGGTCGCGGGTTTTTGCCGGCGCGAGCTGATCCCGCATGTGACGCTCACCCCACCGGCACCGATCAAGGGATCGCAGCAGGCGGCGGCCCGCGCCGAACGCTATCGGCTGCTCGAGGCGTGGCGCACGGAAAGTGGGCTCGCGCATATTCTCACCGCGCACCACGCCGACGATCAGCTCGAAACCATCGTGATGCGCCTCAACCGCGCGAGCGGGGTTGGCGGGCTTGCCGCGATCCGCGCCCGGAACGGCATCATTCTGCGCCCGCTGCTCCATTGGCGCCGAGGCGATCTGGTGCGCCTCGCCCTCGAGGAGGATCTGCCGTTCGTCGATGACCCGTCGAACAGCGACAGCCGCTTCGACCGTGCGCGGCTGCGCCATGCGCTGGCTTCGCAGGCCGTGCTCGACGTCGAGGCCGCGGCGCGCTCGGCCGACTGGCTCGCCGAGGCGGACGATGCGATCGACTGGGCGGTCGAACGCCTGATCGCGTCGTGGCCCGACGCTTCCGACATCGCGGTGATCCGCGACGAGGGCTATCCGGCAGAGATTTTCCGCCGTGTCGTCACGCAGCGACTCCGGGCGAACGATGCCCAGTTGCGCGTGCGCGGCGCGTCACTCGATGGCGTGATCGCGGCGATGAAGGGCGGCCGCCGCGCGATGGTCGGCGCCCTCCTGATCGATGCGGTGCCCGGGCTCGAAGGCACGATCTGGCGCATTTCCGCCGCGCCGCGCCGAAAAGCCCGAAAATAGGACAATCTGGCTCATTGTCATTTAACCCGATTGTCCTACATTATCGGGATTGAAGCGCGATATGCGCGAAGTTTGGAAAGTTTCCGATGCAGGACGACAAGGAACCGCAGGGCAATCCCTGGATGAAGAGCGTGATGATCTGGAGCGGCATTTTGCTCGCCATGCTCCTCGTCGCCTCGATGTTCGGCGGCGCCTCGCAGCCGACGGGCAATGCCCTCGCCTATTCCGAGTTTCGCCAAAAGGTCCAGGAAGGCGCCGTCAAGGACGTCGTCCTGTCCGAAGACCGCGTCACCGGCACGCTGTCGAACGGCGACCGCTTTACCGCGAACGTGGTGCGCGATCCCGAACTGCTGAAGATGCTGAACGACAATGGCGTCAAATATGACGGCAAGCCGGTCGAGACCGGCAATGTCTGGATGTATCTGCTGATCCAGTCGCTGCCTTTCCTCCTGATCCTCGGCATCGCCTTCTTCGTCTTCCGCCAGGTGCAGAAGAACAACGGTTCGGGCGCGATGGGCTTCGGCAAATCGCGCGCGAAGATGCTCACCGAAAAGCAGGGCCGCGTGACCTTCGACGACGTCGCGGGCATCGACGAAGCGCGTGAAGAGCTCGAGGAAATCGTCGAATTCCTGAAAGACCCCAGCAAATTCTCGAAGCTTGGCGGTCAGATTCCGAAGGGCGCGCTGCTCGTCGGCTCGCCGGGCACCGGCAAGACCTTGCTCGCCCGCGCGATCGCCGGAGAAGCCGGTGTGCCCTTCTTCACGATTTCGGGTTCGGACTTCGTCGAGATGTTCGTCGGCGTCGGCGCTTCGCGCGTCCGCGACATGTTCGAACAGGCGAAGCGCAATGCGCCGTGCATCGTCTTCATCGACGAAATCGACGCGGTCGGGCGCCATCGCGGCGCCGGCCTCGGCAACGGCAACGACGAACGCGAGCAGACGCTGAACCAGCTTCTCGTCGAGATGGACGGCTTCGAAGCGAACGAAGGCATCATTATCGTCGCCGCGACGAACCGTCCCGACGTGCTCGACCCAGCGCTGCTCCGCCCGGGCCGCTTCGACCGCCAGGTCGTCGTGCCGCGCCCGGATATCGAAGGCCGCCAGAAGATCCTCGAAGTCCACACGCGCAAGAAGCCGCTCGCTCCCGACGTCGATCTCCGCCGGATCGCACGCGGCACGCCGGGCTTCTCGGGCGCCGATCTGGCTAATCTTTGCAACGAAGCGGCGCTGCTTGCCGCGCGCAAGGGCAAGCGGCTGATCGCCTCGAACGAGTTCGAGGAAGCGAAGGACAAGGTGCTGATGGGCGCCGAACGCCGCTCGATGGTGATGACCGAGGACGAGAAGAAGGCGACGGCCTATCACGAAGCCGGCCATGCGCTCGTCTCGATCCACGTCGAGGGCAATGATCCGCTCCACAAGGTGACGATCATCCCGCGCGGCCGCGCGCTGGGCGTGACCTGGAACCTGCCCGAACGCGACCGCTATTCGATGAACATGAAGCAGATGAAGGCGCGCCTCGCGCTCTGCTTCGGCGGCCGCATCGCCGAACAGCTGATCTATGGCAAGGACGAGCTCAATACCGGCGCGTCGAACGACATTCAGCAGGCGACCGATTCGGCACGTGCGATGGTCATGGAATATGGCATGTCCGAAAAACTCGGCTGGCTGCGCTATCGCGACAATCAGGACGAGGTCTTCCTCGGCCACAGCGTGTCGCGTGCGCAGAACATGTCGGAAGAGACCGCCAAGCTGATCGACGCCGAAGTCCGCCGCCTCGTCGAGGAAGGCGAAAAGACCGCGCGCAAGGTGCTCACCGACAATCTCGACGAGCTTCACCTGCTCGCGGGCGCCCTGCTCGAATATGAGACGCTGTCGGGCGAAGAAGCGCGCCGCGCCATCAAGGGCGAGGACATCGGCCGCGAGAATGATCAGGACAAGTCGGGCAACCCGGTATCGGGCCAGGCCGGCGGCCTTCCGCAGATCAAGCGCAAGCCGCGCCCGTTCGGCGGCGCGAACCCGCAGGGCGTCTGATTCAGACCTTGTTCATTGATTTGACGCGATTTCGGGCCGCATGACCAAGTGGGGAATGCGGCCCGGATCGATTTTGGCGGCGCTTGGCGCGGGCGTGCTTCTTTGCGGCATGGCGCCGGGCGACATGAGCGTCGCCGCCTTCCTCCAGCGCGCGAGCCTGCTCGAACGATTGGGTCCGCTCGCGATCGCGACGCCCGAGGCGCAGGTCCTCAAGGGCGAGGTCGTCGCGGCGGGTAAACGGTACAAGGCGCGGATCGATGCCGATCGCAAGGCGGGCCGCCGGACGACCAGTTGTCCGCCGGAAAGCGGTTCGCTGACCCCCGATCAATGGCTCGCCCATCTGCGCAGCTACCCCGCGGCATCGCGCAAATCGATCTCGATCTATTCGGCGTTCGACGGACTGATGCGAAAGCGTTATCCCTGCCCCGCCTGATCGTGCGAATGGAGGAGACGGCAATGAAGACCAGGGTTCGAAGTGCCGCGTTTCTGGCTTTCATCTCGATATTGGGCACCCAGCCTGCGCATGCGCAGAACGGCGGCAACCTCACCTCGAAGATCGAGGTGGAACGGCTGACCCCCGCCGCCGACGGACGGCCTCCCTCGAAGAGCTATGCCGCGCCCGAAACGGTGGTCCCCGGCGACCGTATCCGCATCACGCTGAATTTCACCAACGCCGGCCAGGCACCCGCTGCGGGCGTGAACCTCGTCAACCCGATTCCCCCGGCGCTGGTGTTCGACGGGACCGACGATGTGCAGGATTTCGCCGTGTCGGTCGACGGCGGCAAGGTCTTCGGGCCGCTGGCCCAGCTCACCGTTCCGGTAGCCGGCGCAGCGCCGCGCGCGGCAGCCGCGGCGGACGTCACGCACGTTCGCTGGAAATGGGCCGACGCCGTCGCCCCGGGCCAGACGCGCTCGGTCGCTTTTTTCGGCAAAGTGAAATGACACCGCCGGGTCGCCTTCGGGCATGACGATCTATTGCGACGAATCGGGTGGGCTGAACGCTGGGGCGATGACCTTTGCGGCGGTGATGATTTCGCCCGAGGCCGCCGCCGCGGTCCATGCACGCTTCCGCGCCGTCACCGGCCTTCGCGGCGAACTCAAGGGCAGCCGGATCAGCCTCGTCGAGCGCGCCTACCTGCTCGAACTGCTCGACCGCGCCGGCGGCCGCGCGTGGGTCGCGGTGGCGAAGCGCGAGCGGCTCGCCCCGCCCGCCGATGGTACGCCACTGAGCGACCTGGCGCTCTACGCCGCGCTGCTCGATCTTGCCGTCGGAAGCTGGCTGCCCGAGACCGGCGGGGTTTGCACCGACGTCGTCATCGACGACGGCCGCTACGATCCCATCGTACTCGGCCATGTGCGTGAGACGGTTCAGGCGGGCCTCGCGGGCTGGGGCCGTGCCTCGCTCGCGGACAGCCGCCGGTCCGACGGCGTCCAGATCGCCGACGTCATCGCGAACAGTCTGTTCAATATCGAGGTCGGCTCACCGCGTGCTCACCGGATCGGGACGATCGTTGCGCCGCTTCTCGCCTCCCGCGCGATTCGCGTCGCCGAGCTGACGCGTCTTCCCTGAAACGAAAAGGGCCGCGGTTTCCCGCGGCCCTCTCGATGAACTTGCGACGTCGCTTACTCGAAGTCGCCGCCGCCACCGGCCGGGCTGCGCGGCGGCGCAGCGGCGGTCAGGCGAAGCGCTTCGGCCGAGCGCGCGATCGAGCTGATTTCATCGGGCGTGTCGTCGTCGTCGACGACGACCTTCTGCAGCGTGCCGACGAGGGCGTCCTGAAGGTCGTTCGGACGGATCGTCTGTTCGGCGATTTCGCGCAGCGCCACGACGGGGTTCTTGTCGCGGTCGCGATCGATCGTCAGTTCCGAGCCGCCCGAAATTTCGCGCGCACGATGCGCCGAAAGCAGCACAAGATCGAAGCGGTTGGAAACTTTGTCGACGCAATCTTCGACGGTAACGCGGGCCATGTGTTTTCCTTGATCGAGGAGAGGCCAGCCAGAGGCATGGCGGCAAGCGCTGCGCGCTAGCAGGGGGCGCCGCCAATGTCAATCGAACCCCTGCCTTGCCGCCGACGCGCGCGCCAGCCTATGAGGCGGTCATGACCATGCTGAAGGCAGATGTTGCGGGACACCGGATCGAGGTCCTTTTCAACGGTGCCGACCGGCTGGACCGGCTGCTCGCGCTGATCGGCGGCGCGATCCGCAGCGTCGATATGATCATGTACATCTTCGAGCATGACGCGGCGGGCATCCGGGTGCTCGACGCGATGACCGCCGCGGCGCAGCGCGGCGTTCGCGTTCGGGCGGTGATCGACAGTTTCGGCTCGGGCGACATTTCGGACAGCATCTTCACCCCGCTTCGCGAAGCCGGTGGGACCGTGACCTTCTTCTCGCGCCGCTGGCGGTCGAGCTACCTCGTCCGCAATCATCAGAAGCTGCTGCTGATCGACGGCGAATATGGCGTGACCGGCGGGTTCAACATAGCCGATGCCTATCTGAGTGACCGGCGGACGCATTGCTGGTTCGACCTCGGCCTCGTCATCCGCGGGCCGGTCGTCGCGCGGATGGTTCAATGGTTCGAGGAGATTCACGACTATACCGTTCACGACGACGGCAAACTGCTCGTCCTGCGCCGGCTGATTCGCGAATGGCCCGTCGATACCGGCCCGGTGTCGTGGCTCGTCGGAGGGCCGACGCAGCGGCTCTCCCCATGGGCCCGTGCCGTGCGCAGCGATCTCGAAGGCGCAAGACGGCTCGACATGGCGATGGCCTATTTCTCCCCCGGCCAAGGCATGCTCCGCCGCCTTGGACGCGTCGCGCGGACGGGCAAGGCGCGCTTCGTGATGGCAGCGAAGTCGGACAATCCGGCAACGATCGGTGCGTCGCGGCTCCTGTACGGCTATCTGCTCCGGCAACGCGCCGCGATTTGGGAATATCAGCCGTGCCGGCTGCATATGAAGCTGATCGTCATCGACGACGTCGTCCATGTCGGCACCGCCAATTTCGACATGCGCAGCCTGTTCGTAAATCTGGAGGCGATGCTGCGAATCGAGGACCCAGGCTTTGCACAGCAGATGCGCGACTTTTTGGACGGGCTCAAAGACGACTGCGAGGTTGTCACCGCCCAGTCGCACAAGGCGCGCGCCAATTGGCTGACGCGGCTCCGCTGGACGCTGTCGTGGTTCGTCGTCGGTGTGGCGGACTATACCGTATCCCGCCGGCTCAATTTCGGCCTGGCCGAGACCGACCCCGATCTCTAGTCTTTCCATCCCCAGAAGAGGAAGCACGGCGGGACGTTCACCCATTCGAACGCATTGTCGATGCGCTTGAAATGCGCCGCCAGGAAATCGCGCGCGCGTGCACGGAACTGATAGACCAAAAACGCGCCGCCGGGGCGAAGGACACGGTGCGTCGCGGCAGCGATCGCCGGGCCGACGCCGGCCGGCAGCGTCGAGAACGGCAGGCCCGAGAGAACATAGTCTGCATGCTCGAAGCCATGCGCGCGAACGATCTCCTCGACATCGGCCGCTGAGCCGTGGACCGCGATGAAGCGGCTGTCACGGATGTCCTTGCGCAGATAGTCGATGAAATCGGGGTTCGTATCGATCGCGATCAGCGTTGCATCGCCCGACATGTGCTCGAGCACCGGGCGGCAGAATGTGCCGACGCCGGGGCCATATTCGACGAACAGCTTCGTATTCTTCCAGTCGACCGGGCGCAGCATGTGACGGATCAGCGTCGGCGACGACGGCACGATCGACCCGACCATGACCGGATGCTTGATGAAGCCCTTCACGAACATGCCCCACGGGCCGAAAAAGCGCTTCAGCTTCTCGCGGATCTTGCGGATCGGCGCGACGTTCGATTGGGCCTGCGCCCGCGGATTGGTCATGATGGCTTTCGCGTTGTTGCGGTTGCCCAAAGGCGTGGCAAAATCAGCGCGGTCGCGCAACAAAAGAGTCTGTCTTGACGCTGGACAGTCCCCCTTTCGCGTGTAGGAGACGCTGACCAGCGACGAACGGTGAGCGAAAGGGGGACAGATGGCGACGACATCGCATTCGATTCCCTCCGATCGCATGGCCGTGCTGTTCGCGATCATGCTCGTCGCAGCCGCGGGCAACACGGCAATGCAATCCATTCTGCCCGCAATCGGCGCGAAGCTCCACATTCCCGACGTATGGGTCAGCCTGGCCTTCAGCTGGTCGGCGCTGCTGTGGGTGCTCACCGCGCCGCACTGGGCGCGGCAATCGGACAAGCGGGGACGCAAGGCACTGATGGCGCTTGGGGTCGTCGGCTTCATGTCGTCGATGGCGCTCTGCGGACTGACGCTGTGGGCAGGGCTCGAAGGTCTGCTCGGTGCCGGGCTGACCTTCATCGTCTTCGCGATCTTCCGTAGTCTCTACGGCGGTCTCGGCTCGGCATCGCCGCCCGCCGTCCAAGCCTATGTCGCGTCGCGCACCGATCCCGAACATCGCACGCAGGCGCTCTCGCTCGTGTCGTCATCCTTCGGGCTCGGCACGGTGATCGGCCCCGCGATCGCACCCTTTTTCATCCTGCCCTTCGTAGGGCTCGCCGGCCCCTTGCTCGTCTTCGCGCTCATCGGTCTTGCCGTGCTCGTCATGCTGCGCTGGCGGCTGCCGAACGATACCCCCCGCTTTGCGGCGCGCGGTGCGATCGCCTCCTATCCGCTCTCGGCGGGCCCTTCCGAACCGACCGGCGAAGAAGAGAATGACCCCGCCGCACCCGACCAGGAGCCGCTCAGCTGGCGCGACGGACGCGTTCGTCCCTGGCTGGTCGCCGGCTTCTTCGGCGGTCAGGCGCAAGCGATGATGCTCGGCGTCGTCGGCTTCCTGATCCTCGACCGGCTTCATCTCCGCCTCAAACCCGACGAGGGTGCGGCGATCACCGGCATCGTGCTGATGGCCGGCGCGTTCGCGACGCTGCTCGCGCAATGGGGATTGATCCCGATCCTGAAACTGACCCCGCGGCCGACCGTGCTCGCGGGAGCGGTCCTCGCGATCCTCGGTATCCTGATGACGGGTCTCGCGCAGGACCTGCACGCGATCGTCATCGGCTTCGCGACGGGATCGCTCGGCTTCGGCCTGTTCCGTCCCGGATTCACCGCGGGCGCTTCGCTATCGGTACCGCGGCGCGATCAGGGCGCGGTCGCGGGCATGACCGCATCGATCAACGGCTCGGCCTATATCGTCTCGCCCGCGATCGGTGTGCTTCTCTACAATTGGCACCCTATGGTCGCATACGGCCTGATGGCCGGTTTTTGCCTGTGGCTGGTGGCGTGGGGCTGGTCCGCGCTCAGGCAGGACCAGCCCGCAGCCTGATCATGATGCCGGTTCGTCCGGATGCTTCTGTTCGCGGACGGGCTTCAGCGTCCCGGGGGCGAAGAAGCCGATCGGATTGACGCTCATCGCCTGCTGCTTGATCTCGCCCTGGATCTTTTCATAATCCTTCTCCATCGCCTCGGTAACCGAGGCGCGGGTATCCTTCAGCGCCGTTTCGAAATCCTCCATCGTCACCGTATCGCTGGCGATCGAGCGCTTGAGCGCGGCGAGGCCCGCGCGCCGCGTAAGGTCCTCCAGATCGGCGCCGGTGAAGCGGTCGGTCTTGTCGGCCAGAACCGCCAGATCGACATCCTTGTCCAGCGGCATCTTGCCCGTCTGGATTTCGAGGATGCGTTGCCGCCCGCCCTTGTCCGGAACCGAGACATAGATCAGCTCGTCGAGCCGCCCCGGGCGCAGCAGTGCCGGGTCGATCAGGTTCGGGCGGTTCGTCGCGCCGATGACGACGACCGACTGCATCTCCTCGATCCCGTCCATCTCGGCGAGGATCGTGTTGACGACGCGCTCGGTCACCTGCGGCTCGCCCGACGTCCCGCTGCCGCGCGCGGGAACGAGGCTGTCGAGCTCGTCGATGAAGATGATCGTCGGCGCGACCGCCCTCGCCCGCGCGAACAGCCGTGCGATCTGCTGCTCGCTCTCGCCATACCATTTCGACAGCAGGTCCGACGATTTGATCGCGATGAAATTCGCATCGGACTCGCGCGCCGCGGCCTTGGCGAGCAGCGTCTTGCCGGTTCCCGGAGGACCATAGAGCAGGAAGCCCTTCGCGGCGCGAATGCCGAGCCGCCGGAACGCTTCGGGATGCTTCAGCGGCAGCTCGATCCCCTCGATCATCTTGTCGCGCGCCGCGTCGAGCCCGCCGATGTCGCTCCAGCGCGTCTTCGGTGCCTGTACCATCACTTCGCGCATTGCCGACGGCTGGACACGTTTCAGCGCGTTGTTGAAATCCTCGCGCGTGACGCGCAGTTCATCGAGCACCTCGGGCGGGATCGTGCCTTCTTCAAGGTCGAGCTTCGGCATGATCCGCCGCACCGCCTCGATCGCGGCCTCACGCGTCAGCGCCGCCATGTCGGCGCCGACGAAACCGAAGGTCGTCCGCGCGAGCTCGGCAAGGTCGACATCCTCCGACAAAGGCATGCCGCGCGTGTGAATACCCAGAATTTCGCGCCGCCCGCTCTCGTCGGGAACGCCGATGACGATCTCACGGTCAAAACGGCCCGGTCGCCGCAGCGCTTCGTCGATCGCATCGGGGCGGTTCGTCGCCGCGATAACGACGAGGTTGGTGCGCGGCTCCAGCCCGTCCATCAGCGTCAAGAGCTGTGCGACGATGCGTTTCTCGGCTTCGCCCTGCACCTGCCCGCGTTTCGGCGCGATCGAATCGATCTCGTCGATGAACAGGATCGAGGGCGCAGCTTTCGTCGCCTGCTCGAACACGTCGCGCAGCCGCTTCTCGGATTCTCCATAGGCGCTGCCCATGATCTCGGGCCCGTTGATCAGGAAGAATTGCGCGTCGCTTTCGTTCGCCACCGCGCGCGCCAGCCGCGTCTTGCCCGTTCCCGGCGGGCCGTGCAGCAGAACGCCGCGCGGCGGATCGACACCGAGGCGCTGAAAGAGCTCGGGATAGCGCAGCGGCAGTTCGACCATCTCGCGCAACTGGTTGATGGTATCGCCGAGGCCACCGAGATCGTCATAGGTGACGTCGGTGCGCCGCGCATCCTGCGGTTCCTGATATTCGGGAAGCAGCTCGACCTCGGTACTCTCGTCGATGAAGACGACTCCCTTCGGCGTCGCCGACACGACGAGCAAGCGCAGTTCGGTGAGCGCATAGGCCGGGGCATTGAGCATCTGGCGAAGCTGCGGCGGCATTTCGCCCGACGGCAGCTGCTGCTGGCCCGTCGTCGCCACGGTATCGCCGGCCGTGAGCGGTCGCCCGAAGAAGCTGCGCTTGAGCGCCATCGTCGATCCCTGCAGGCGGAGATTCTGCTGCGCGGGCGCGAAGACGACGCGCGTCGCGGGTCGCGTCTCGACGCGGCTCAGCGACACCATGTCGCCTGCGCCGGCACCCGCATTGGCGCGCTGGAGGCCGTCGAGGCGCACGACTTCAAGGCCCTCGTCCTCGGCATAGGGTGCGACGACGCGCGAGGCGGTCTGACGTTTGCCGCTGATCTGGATGACGTCGCCCTCGGTCACGCCGAGTTCGGCCATCGCCGAGCGCGGAATGCGCGCGATGCCGCCACCGCTTTCCTCGGCGCGGGCGTTGGCCACCTGCAGTTTGACCGTTTTTTCTTTTACCGCTGCGTCGGCCAAGATCATTCTCCCGCAAAAAGGTCAGAATGCGGAAGATAGGAGCGTCGTTCCCGATTTTCGAGGCCTGTTCGCGGCGCAATAAAGAAACGCCGTCATACCGCACTGCACAAATTTTCTGGCATGTCGGCAAGGGCCATGCCATCATTGCTTGCGAGACGAACATGCCACGCCTTCCTCCCCTCAGCAGCATGGAGGCCTTTCTCGAGGTCGCCCGCCACGGCACCGTGAAAGCGGCCGCGAGCGAGCTCGGCCTGTCGATGCCAGCGCTGTCCCGGCGTATCCAGACGCTCGAGCATTCGGTCGGGCGCCCGCTCTTCAATCGTCACCATCACGGCCTGAAACTCACCGAATCGGGTCGCGAGCTACAGGATCAGCTGGCGCCGATCCTCGACGAGCTTCGCGGCGTTCTGGGCCGCGTCGGCAGCCCCGACGCCTCGCTCCGACTGCACCTCAACGTCCTGCCGCTGTTCGCGCAGCAGCGGCTTTTTCCGCGGTTGCCCGAACTTCGTCAGGCGCATCCCGAACTGCACATCGACATCGACACGATGTCGCACGCCGAGGCGCGGCTCGGCGAAGGCATCGACGCCGCGATCGCGCTCGCGCGGTCGATCGACCCCGCGCTCTACGCGGCCCGGCTCGACCAGGATCAGGTCTTTCCGATCGCGGCGCGGGCGCTGCTCGACGGCGGCCGTCCGATCACGGTGCCCGAACAGTTGCAGCGCCAGACGATTCTCGTCCACCGCGAGATGCCGGAGACCTTCGCCGAGTGGAAAAAGGCGATCGGCATGCCCTATCTCGAACCTGCAGGCGTCGATTATTTCGATTCGGGGCCGCTGATGCTCGAGGCGGCGGCGCAGGGTATCGGCGTAGCCTTCATGCACGGCCACCATTTCGACGACGCGCACGACCCCCGCCTCGTCCGCCTCTTCGATTTCGATGTCGACAGCCCCTACAGCTACTGGTTCGTCTGCCGCCCGCGCGCGCTCAGGCAGCCCGCGGTGAAGCTGTTCCACGACTGGCTGCTGGCAGCGAGGATTTGAGGGAAGATGGTGCTGCTGGACAGGATTGAACTGTCGACCTCGTCATTACCAATGACGCGCTCTACCACTGAGCTACAGCAGCAACCGGACGCCCGCAAACGCGTGTTCGCCGGGCAGGCGCGGCCTATGGCGGGACGTCCCTCGCCTGTCAAGGTGCGAGACTTGACGATGCGGAGATTTCGCCGCATCGCGCGCCTGTGAGCAAATCGCCATCTCCCACCGACCTTGAACGCGAACGCCGCCTTGCCGAGGCGCTGCGCGAGAATCTGCGCAAAAGGAAGGCGCAGGCGCGCGAATCAAAGAACGGTAACAAGCTCAAGAGTTGATGCTGTTCGGATTCCTGAGGACAAGACTATTTCTGTTGCCTGTTAATAACATCGCCTCCCCGATTGCCAAAAAATCGATTAGTCGTATCGACGGTAATTCGACGGCATTCCGGGCCGATATATAGTCCCGCCCCATCGCAATCTGAAACCGTATTTTCTCTAATTGTGACCCGCTCCAACCGCTTTCCATCCACGTCAACTGACTGACATAGTATTCCACCTTGTTTGCAACCGCTTATGACATTCCTTGTCACCTGTCCGTCTTTAAGTGGACCGATCGCCGCGTGGCCATCATAAGTACCGAGGCGGATGCCCCCCCCACAGCTTCGAATAGTATTGCGATCGACAAGGAAGTTCCGGGTACCTGCATTTCCAGGGACAACCCCCCATTGATCTTCTTCAGTGAAATGAACCGCCCATCCCCCGCAAGCTGAAAACTCGACCCCTTCGCAGCTTATCATATCTGCTGGAAGACCAGCAGACGCTTGAAAAAACCCATGGCGCTTGATTGCTGAGATTTTTCCGCCTCTAATTCCGCAATTCTTAGTGCCGCGCGAAAAAGCTACGCCCACGCCGACAGACAAATCCTGACGAGGATCGCCGATATGCGTGACATTGCAATCCAGCGCCTGCAACGACGCCATATCGCCATACGCCTGAACTCCGTAGTGAAGAAAACCGCGGATATTCAATCTGGAGGCATAGGTCTTGCAAAGTTCAGAAAGAACTGGTGAATATGCGATCGCCATCAAACCGGTAGAGAAGCTGTCATCCTGCATCGCCGCGACGTTTGATCCATCGCCTTCTAACAAAAGATCGCCTACATATCCGTTCTTAGAATGGATGAAGGTCACCGCATTTCCTTGCGTACCGTGGACCATTCTAATTATGGAGGATGACCCCGCGCCAATCAGGAAGAAACCGTGCTTCTCTTTAATGCGGATAGCACTCCCAAAATTTCCTTGGCTGAAATCTATACCGAGCTTGCCAACATCGCATTCCAGCACTGCGCCCGCCGCAAGCTTCAGAGTCATATTTTGGTGTTGGACATCCAAAATACCGTTGAGCTTATAGGGCTCGGGTCGCCTCGGAATAAGGAGCGCGCGCGAACCTATGCCGGCAAAGGCCCTCTCGAACCTAATTGTGTCGTCGCGACCGCTGCCATCCCACTCAAAAACACTTACCTCTTCCCCTTGACGATTCGCCTGCAGTGCTCCGCCAACAAAATCGCTCGATCCATTACTCACTAGTTTATTTCGCAGTTCTTATTCGAATGGGCACCGCAATATTGCAAATATCGGCGCCGCCCGCCGGTTTAATGAAAAAGGGATCGCGCCGGTTTCGGCGTGCTTCGGCATAGCGCGCGAAACTATCGCTCTCGGTCGACAGATATTCATACTTCGGCTGCGCCGTCGCGGGAAGTTCGCTAGCGAGGCGGATGGATTTGATCGGCACCCGCTTTTCCTGGCCCTCATAAAAACCCAGCGCACCCGTACCGCGCGGCAAGCTCGTCAGATGTTCGATGCCGCTTATAACGCGCCCAACGACGGCGATATTTCGGTCGAGATGGCGCGGCGCATGCCCGATCACGGCATAGAGCTCAGCGCCTGACCCGGTGTCTGGCGACAGGTTTCGTCCAACCCCCACCATGCCATAGCAATGAACGGGCCAGACGTCGGTTTTCATGTTGAAAATTACTGCGCCCTTACCGTTACTCTGCATCGCTAGCGGCCAGCCCTTCCAAAGCAGGCTCGCGTCCGCGTAAGGATCTTGCTGCACGAGCGGACCGCCTGAAAACACCTCGCCGTCGCTGCCTTTTGCTTCCACGTACGTGCCTACCTTGTCTGGCTTGATATGGTACGCGATTGCTTCTAGCGAAACGCTGTATGCCGCTTCACCGATCACTGCTAAATCCCGGGGAAGAGCCTTTTTCTCGGCTGCGTCACCCCATTGCACAACATAATTGTCCTGCACCCGATTGATGCTGGTACCATCCCACCAATGCGCTGCGGCGAGCTTGCGGATATTGCCGATCCAGCCTTGGCTGAAGGGTGTAGGGATCAGCTGGATAATCACTCGTCGCGGTTTGCCCTTCGCGCCGGCCGCTAAATCCATCACCAGCAAATCCGACGGCGCGATTACGATCCAATCACTAGCCGGTGCAGCGGCCGCTATCTCTCCAGGCGACGGAATGGGCGGCGACTCTTCGGCCTGAGCTGGTACGACGAGCGAAGCGGCGACCGCAGCAAGAAGTAGATGTTTCATCACGCCTGTCTGCCATGCCCATGCGACTTGCGAAAGCCCCGCCGAGCGATTAGGGCGCTCGCTCCAAGCATGCGGAGCGGTGGCCGAGTGGTCGAAGGCGCTCGCCTGGAAAGTGAGTATACGTCAAAAGCGTATCGAGGGTTCGAATCCCTCCCGCTCCGCCATAAGCTCATGACAAAAAGAGATATTTTTTATCGGCCGCTGTGACGCACGCGGTCGCCAAAATAAGAAGGTTGCGTCATTTCAGCTTGTGAAAAGCCATCGTCACCCTCATACTCGTGGGCGGACCGTGACGCCGGTTGACGTTTGCGGGGTCGGCAATGCGGGACGCCCGGACGCGGCGGACCCTCGAACCAGAACAAAGGGCAATCATGCTCGAACCGAATGATTTCCGATCGCAACTTCGGGCGCTGGCCGCTGATGCCGCGCATCGTCCCGAGCGATATGGCGCAGGCGTCCGCTTGCTCTTCTCGTGCGGCAGCCGCGACATGATGGCCGCGCTTGCCGTGGCCGAGGCCGTCGGGATCGACGCGCGCGGGGTCGGACGGAAGCACATCCTGGTCGAGGTCGAGGATGTTTCGCCCACCGAGGCATGGATTGCCTCGAACGGCGTGGCGATCGCCGATTATTTCGAGCGTATCGGCGGCGCCGATCCGCAGATCGCGGTCGACCGGGCCTTTGCCTGAGGGCTATTTCGCCCGATAACGGTCGCGGATCAGCCGCTTGTATAATTTGCCCGTATCGAGCCGCGGCAGTGCCGGATCGAAATCGACCGAGCGCGGGCACTTGATATGGCTGAGTCGCGCGCGGCAGTAGGCGATCAGTTCGGCCGCGAATTCGGGCGTCGCGTCGGCGGGGTCGAGCGGCTGGACGACCGCCTTCACTTCCTCGCCGAAATCAGGGTTCGGCACGCCGATCACCGCAGCGTCGGCGACGCGCGGATGCGCGATCAGCAGGTTTTCGGCTTCCTGCGGATAGATGTTCACCCCGCCCGAAATGATCATGAAGCTCTTGCGGTCGGTGAGGTAGAGATATCCCTCGGCATCGACATGCCCGACGTCGCCGAGCGTGCTCCAGCCCGAATGCTGCGGATGGCGCGCCTCGCGCGTCTTTTCAGGATCGTTCAGATACTGGAAGTCCCAGCCACCCTCGAAATAGACGAGTCCGTCGGTGCCCGCGGGCACCTCGCGCCCGTCGTCGTCGCAGATGTGGAGCGTGCCCCAATCGGCTCGGCCCACCGAGCCGGGGTGCCGGAGCCACTCGTCGGGCGTGATGAAGGTCGAGCCATTTCCCTCCGACCCCCCATAATATTCATAGATGATCGGCCCCAGCCATTCGATCATCGCGCGCTTGATCTCGACCGGACAGGGCGCTGCGGCGTGGACGATCTTGCGCAGCGAGGAGAGGTCGTGACGATCGCGAACCGCGTCGGGGAGCGCCAGCAGCCGGACGAACATCGTCGGCACCATCTGCATGAAGCTGACGCGGTATTGCTCGATCAGCCGCAACGTCTCCTCGGGCTCGAACCGGTCCATGATCGCCAGCGTCGCGCCGTTGCGATGTGCCGCCATCCCATAGGCGAGCGGCGCGGTGTGATAGAGCGGGGCGGGCGACAGGATGACGCTTCCCTCGCCCACGCCATAGCGCGCCGCGATCCGTTCGCCGAGCATGTGCGGGGCATCGGCCGGGCCGCCGCTCAGGGGCAAGCGGATGCCCTTCGGCCGGCCCGTCGTCCCCGACGAATAGACGAGATGATAGCCCGCCGTCTCGTCCGCGATCGGCGTCGCAGGCTGATCGGCGATGGCCGCGCCCCAACGGGCGAGGTCGAGCACATGTTCGACACCCGGCGCCAGCGACGCGCGCGCCGCGACGAGTTCGGCCGCTGCGGGAACCGCATCGTGCGCGACGAGCAGCCGCGCGCCGCTGTCGGTCAGGATATACGCTGCTTCCTCCGCGGTGAGTTGGCTCGAGATCGGGCAGAGATAGAGGCCCGCGCGCTGCGCTGCCCAATAGATTTCGAAATATTCGCGGCAATTCTTGAGCCACAGCGCTACGGTATCGCCGGTTGCAATTCCAAGCGAACGAAAGAATTGCGCGCCGCGATTGGCCGCCGCCTCGAGCTCGGCATAGCTGACCGCCTCGCCGGTCGCCGTCATGACGATCGCGGCCACGTCGGGCGTCTTTTGCGCAAAAAGCCGGGGGTGCATCGTCTCTCCCTCTTTTGTCGCCGAGTTATATAACTACGTTTACTTTCTATGTCGATTGACATATTGCGGCGACAGAAACGGATCGCTGGCCTAGGCTGGCGGCCGACGGGAAAGGAAGAAGGCGAATGGAGCTCAAACCCGGATCGCGGTGGAAAAGCGCGGTGTGTGATGCACAGCTGGTCGTCGTGCGGCCGCCGAGCGCCGCGGGCGAACTGCAATGCGGCGGCACAGCGGTACTGACGATCGACGATGCGGCGGCGCCCACGGGCGCGATCAGCGCCGATTTCGCCGAGGGCGTCGCGATCGGCAAACGCTATGTCGACGAGGAGAGCGGCCTCGAAGTGCTCGGCGCCAAGGCCGGAAAGGGTTCGCTGGCCTTCGACGGCCGCGCGATGACCGTAAAAGGCGCAAAGCCCCTCCCCGCGTCGGACTGACCTGTATGCGCACGCCGCTGCTCCTCGACATCGCCGCCGATGCGGCTTTCGACCGGATCGCGCTGGGTGCGCGCGCCGAAGGGATCGATTTCGAGGCCTATCGCGCGCGCGCCGGCAAGGTCGCCGCTTGGTTGAAGGACCAGGGCAAGGCGAACACGGCCTTTCTGGGCATGAATGGCGACATCCTGCCGATCCTGCTCTTCGCGAGCGGCATGGCGGGCACGCCTTTCGTGCCGCTCAACTATCGGCTGTCCGATACCGACCTGAACCGGCTCGTCGCGCGGACCGCCCCCGCCGTCCTCGTCGTCGATGACGACATGATGCCGCGGATCGTTCCCGTCGCCGGCATCGATCTTGTCGCGCGAAGCGACTTCGAGGTCGAATTCATGATGGGCAAGACGCCGGCAAAGGCCGAACTCGAAGAAAGCGATGCGGATATCGCCGTATTGCTTTTCACGAGCGGTACCACCGGCGAACCCAAGGCGGCGGTGCTGCGCCACGCGAACCTCACCTCCTATGTGATGTCGACGGTCGAATTTCTCGGCGCCGACGAGGACGAGGCGGCGCTGGTCAGCGTTCCCTCTTATCATATTGCCGGAATCTCCGCGATCCTGACCGCCGCCTATGGCGGCCGGAGGATCGTCTATTTGCCCGCCTTCACTGCCGAGGACTGGGTCGGGGTCGCCGCGCGCGAGGGCATCACCCACGCGATGGTGGTTCCAACGATGCTCGACCGGATTCTCGACGTAATGGCCGAAACGGGCGAGACGTTGCCGAAGCTTCGCGCGCTCTCCTACGGCGGCGGCAAGATGCCCGAGCCGGTGATCGCGCGGGCGCTGGCGATGTTGCCGCACGTCGCCTTCGTCAACGCCTACGGCCTTACAGAAACCAGCTCGACGATTGCCCTGCTCGGCGCCGAGGATCACCGCGTCGCCTTCGCCTCCGACGACCCGCAGGTCCGTCGCCGCATCGCTTCGGTCGGCCAGCCGTTGCCGAGCATCGAACTCGAAATCCGCCGCGAAGACGGCAGTTGCTGCGCGCCTCGCGAGCATGGCGAGATTTATGTGCGCGGCGAGCAGGTGTCGGGCGAATATCTCCACAAAAAGGCGATCGCCGACGATGGCTGGTTCGCAACGAACGATGCCGGTTGGCTCGACGAGGGCGGCTATCTGTACGTCGAGGGAAGGCTCGACGACGTGATCGTGCGCGGCGGCGAAAATATATCGCCCGGCGAGATCGAGGACATGCTCCGCGGGTTCGACGACATCGCCGACTGCGCGGTGCTGGGTATCCCTTGCGAGAAATGGGGCGAAAAGGTCGTCGCGGTGATCGTCTCGCGCTCGGGAAATCCCGACACCGGCACGATGGCCGCTGCGATCCGGACGAAGCTGCGCTCGACCAAGACCCCCGAACAATGGTTCGTTCGCACCGAACTGCCGTACAACGAAACCGGCAAGCTGCTCCGCCGCGTCCTGAAAGCCGAACTGGCGGAAGCCGTCTGCGCGGACTAACAAAAGCCATGACCGGCCCCGACCATCTCGACGCGGACCGCCTGTCCGCGCCGGGCGGGCAGCCGGTGCTGATCGTCGATGCCGCCGGCTGGCGGCGGCCCGCCCCGCCGATCCAGGCCGTGGTGATCGGCGTCGATCGAGCGGGCGCGTTACCCGCGGTCGTCGCCGACGATTTCGACCTGCTGCTCACCATCGCCGAAGATGCACCGCGGCCCTGGGTATCGGATCCGCGGCCGGAGCGCCTGGCCGAAGCGATATGCGCCAATCCGCTCGCCGCCACGATCGCCGCAGAGGTGCTTCGCCTGACGCACAGCCTGTCTTTCGGGGACGCCCTGCAAGTCGAATCGCTCGCCTACTCGGCCCTGCTTGGCGGCAACGAGTTTGCGCGCTGGCGTGCGAAGACGGCTGTCGATGCCGCTGCTCCCGTTCCCGATCCGCCGCTTTCGACCGAACGCGAAGGCGACCGGCTTACGCTGACGTTGAACGATCCCGCAAACCGCAATGCGATGTCGGCGCCGATGCGCGACGCGCTGTACGAGGCCCTGGCCAACGCGCTCGACGACCCGACGCGACCCGACGTGCTGATAAAGGGGGCGGGCAAGTGCTTTTCGACCGGCGGTGCGCTCGCCGAGTTCGGCACGGCGCAGGACCTCGCCGAGGCGCACGCGGTGCGAATGCTCCACAGCTGCGCCCGCGCGCTCGACGCGCTCGGCGTCCGGGGGGCGGCGCATCTGCACGGGGCGTGCGTCGGATCGGGAATCGAGGTCGCCGCGGCGGCACACCGCCGCATCGCCCACGGCGACGCATGGTTCCAGCTTCCCGAAGTGACGATGGGCCTGATCCCGGGTGCCGGCGGCACCGTGACGATCGCCCGCGCGATCGGCCGTCATCGCACGCTTTGGATGCTGCTCTCGGCCAAACGGATCGGTGCGCAGCAGGCGCTGCGCTGGGGCCTGATCCACGCGATCGGCGATACGCCGTGACGGCGCTGCTCGATGCCGTGGCGCAAGCAGGCGAACGGCTGGTAGCGGCGTCCGGGGGGCGGATCGTCTTCGATCCGCGCCGCGCACTGTCGCGGGGCGACGACCTGACACTCGGCCCGCCCGGCCTGTGGTCGCCGAACCGGCATTGCCGGTTGATCGCGTGCCGCGACGGCTGGATCGCGGTGTCGCTCGCGCGCGATGCGGACCGCGAGCTGGTGCCCGCGCTGACAGGCGCCGGGTTCGACGAAGATCCGTGGGACGCGAGCGTCGCTAGCGCTGCCAGCCGGGCCGCCGAGGAGATGGTCGCCGCTGGCATCGCACTCCACCTCCCCCTTGCGCGGATCGGCGAAGCAATTCCCGATGATCCCGGCCGCCTCGGCCGCGCGACGACAAGCGGCGGGACAGTCGTCGACCTGGCGGCGCTTTGGGCAGGTCCGTTTTGCGGCAGCCTGCTCGCCGAAACGGGCTTGGAGGTCCTGAAGATCGAGGACCCCGCCCGTCCCGACCCGACGGCGGTGCACACGCCGAACCTCGACGCGCGATTGAATGGGGGCAAGCAGCGCCTGCAGTTGCCGCTCGGCTCCGATGCGGTGCGGGACCGGATTGCCGCGGCGCGCGTGCTGATCACATCGGCACGTCCGCATGCGCTGGCACGTCTCGGGCTCGACGAAGAGCGGTTGTTTGCCTTGAACCCAAGCCTGCTCTGGATCGCGATCACCGCGCACGGATGGCGCGGCGACGCCGCGATGCGCGTCGGCTTCGGCGACGATTGCGCCGCCGCGGGCGGTCTGGTTCGATGGGACGACGGCGAACCGCGCTTCCTCGGCGATGCGCTCGCCGATCCATTGACCGGATTGACCGCGGCGACGTTGGCGCTGGAGGCGCTTGCGACGGGACGAGCCGGTCTGCTCGACGTTCCGCTGGCCGGGACGGCGGCGCGCTTCGCACGCGTGCTCGCGTGACGGCACGCTTCGACCTTCTGATCCGTAATGCGCGCGACGTCGCGGGCGGCGGCGTGAACGTCGGCATTGCCGCCGGCCGGATCGCGGCCATCGGGGTCGCGGTCGATGGCGGCGGGCCCGAGTACGATGCCCGGGGCCTCACCGTGGGCGCAGGACTCCATGATCACCATCTTCACCTGCTCGCCACCGCGGCGCGGATGGGCTCGGTCGATCTGGCCGGATGCAACTCCTCTACCGAGGTGATCGCCCGCCTTCGCGCGGCTGCCGGCGAGCCCGGCGCATGGGTTCGCGCAATCGGTTATGACGAGCGTATAGCGGGCTTGCCCGATCGCGACCTGCTCGACACCTGGCTTTCCGGCCGGCCGCTGCGAATGCAGGACCGCACCGGGGGTTATTGGCTGCTCAACAGTGCGGGCCTCGTGCAACTTGGCGCGCCGCCTTTCCCCGATTGTGTCGAGCGCGATGCCGACGGCCGGCCGAACGGGCGCATCTGGCGCGGCGACGCGTGGCTCCGTGAACGGATCGGCGGAACGCCGCCCTCGCTCGGCACGCTCGGCGCAAGGCTTGCCGCGCGGGGGGTGACCGGCGTGACCGACGCCGGGGCGTCGAATGGCACCGCCGAAGCGGCGCTGCTCGCAGGTGCGATGCCCCAGCGTCTGACGATGATGGGGACCGAAGCGCTGCCCGCGGGCGTCGGCTACGCGCTCGGCCCGGTCAAGCTGCTGCTCGACGAGAATGATCTGCCGCCTGTCGAGACCGTCGTGGCGCGGATCGCCGCAGCGCGGGCGCTCGAACGCAATGTCGCGGCGCATTGCGTGACGCTCGGCGAACTCGTGTTCTACCTCGAAGCGCTTCGCCGCGCCGGCGGGCCGCGCATCGGCGACCGGATCGAGCATGGCGGCATGATTTCCGAGAGCCTGATCGGCGACATCGCCGCGGCGAAGCTGACGGTCGTGACCCAGCCCAATTTCATCCACGACCGCGGCGAGCGCTACCTTGCGCAAATGGACGCGGGCGACCTCGGCGACCTCTATCGCCTCGGATCGCTGGTACGGCGCGGCGTGGCCGTGCTCGGCGGGTCCGATGCGCCCTATGGCGACCTCGATCCGTGGATCGCGATCCGCGCGGCGACCGACCGGCGTACGCGCCGCGGCGCTGTGATCGGTGCGGATGAAGCGGTCGACCGGACTGCGGCGCTGGCGCTTTACCAGTCGCCGCTCGTCATCGGTACGCCGGCGGACGTCATTCTCTACGACTGGCCGGACGACCCACAGGCGCTCGCGACCGTCGGCCTGACGCTGATCGGTGGGTCAATCGCGTACGAGGAGCATCGCGCCGGCTAGCGGACCGCCCGAGGTCGAGGTCGCGCACACCTGCGGGCCATTCCGCACCTGCCGCGCGCCTGCCCGTCCCCAAAGCTGCGTGCAGGCCTCGTGGACCGCGCCATAGGCATGAAGCCGGCCGGCCGACAGTGCGCCGCCGCCGGTATTGACCGGCAGCGCGCCGTCGAGCGCGATGCGCTTGCCGCCCTCGATGAAATCTTTCGCGCCATAGCGCTCGCAAAAGCCGAAATTTTCGAGCCAGTTGATCGTGTGAAAACTGAACCCGTCATAGAGCTGTGCGATATCGACGTCGGCGGGCTTCAGGTCGGTACGGTTCCACAGCATCTCGGCGACCTTCGGCTGCGCCTGCGTGTCGAGCGCATCGAGTTGCGTCCAGCTGTTGCGATAGCGCATCGACGATCCGATCGCTTCGATACGGATCGGCACGTTCTTGAGGGTCCGGGCAACGTCCATCCGCGAGACGATGATCGCCGCAGCCCCGTCGATCGGGACGTCGCAGTCATAAAGCCGCAGCGGGGTCGCGATAAGGGGCGACGCCAGATAATCGTCGATGGTGATCGGCGCCTTGTAGATCGCCTTCGGGTTGAGCGCGGCGTTACGGCGCTGGTTGACGGCAATCTGTCCGACCTGCTCGGGCGCGATGCCGCTCTTGTGGACGTACAGGTTGAAGAACAGCGCCTGCTGAAGCGCGGCGGCATAGGTGTAATAGGGCGCGTACCACGAGAAGGGCCCGGCCTGCCTTTGTCCTCCGCGCAGCAGCGAGTTGGCGTAGGACGTCTTTCGCGCGGTCGCTTCGTACATCGTTCGAAAGATGAGGACGTTCCGGCAAAGGCCAGCCGCGATTGCACCGATCGCGTTGAAGACCGCGCCATATTGCCCCGGCGCTTCACCGCCACCTGCGTACCAACCGACGTCGAGCCGCAGCGCATCCTGTACCGCCGCGCAGCCGACCGGCGAAAAGCCCGAACCGTCGGCACGCTCGCCGGGCCAGGTCGCGATGCCGTCGATGTCGGCGCGGGTCAGGCCAGCATCGGCGATCGCGTCGAGCGCGGCATCGACCGTCAGAGCCAGCGCGGACCTGGCCGCGCCGCGCGACACGTCGGACATGCCGACGCCGGTGATCGCGGTATCTTTTTCGGCCAAGCGGGTCATGCGGTCACCGGACGGAAAAGCGGGATCCAGAGATCTTCGGCCGGTTCGAAGACGACCTCGACCTCCATACCGAAGTCGACGGCCTCCGGCGCGCAATCGACGATATTGCAGGCCAGGCGAACGTCGTCCTGTTCCTCGATCGCGACGAGAGCGAGGATATAGGGCGCGGCCAGATCGGACACCCATGCCTTGTGATTGACCGTGAAGGTCACCACCCTGCCCCGCCCCGAAACCGCCTGCGGCGCAACGTCGCGGCTTTCGCAGCGCGGACAGAAGGGGACCGGCGGATGGACGAAATAGTCGCACGACGCGCAGCGATGAACCGCCAGCTTCCCCGCGCGCCCCCATGTCCAAAAGGCTTCATTATCCCGGTCGATCACCGGCAGCGTTCGCGCGACCATGGCCACCTCCACTTATTTAACTATGTCATAATCCAATAGTTGACACATCGTCAATTTTTGCGAAGATGGGCGCAACGATAAACACATTGAGAGGAGAGTCGCCGTGCAAATGGACGACATGGTGATCATCAGCGTCGACGATCATGCGGTCGAGCCGCCGGAGGCGTTTATTCGCCATTACCCCGAGGGCAAGAAGGATCGCGCGCCCCACATCGTCAATGAGAATGGCAAGGATATCTGGCTGTGGAACGGCCAGCGCTTTCCGACGATCGGCCTCAACGCCGTCGTTGGCCGTCCGCGCAGCGAATATGGCATGGAGCCGAGCGCGTTCGACCAGCTCCGCCCCGGCACCTATGATCCCAAGCTTCGCGTCGACGACATGAACGCGAACGGCGTCCTCGCCTCGCTGAACTTTCCGACGATGCCGAGCTTTGCCGGCGGCACCTTCGTGGGCGTTGCGCAGAAGGAGCCGGTCGAGGCGCTGATGGCGTGCCGCGCATGGAACGACTGGCACGTTCAGGAATGGTGTGCCGCGGCGCCCGGACATTTCATCCCGATGTGCCTCATTCCGATGTGGGACATGGACGAGACGCTGAAGGAACTGAAGCGCATGAGCGACCTCGGCGTCCATGCGGTCAGCTTCTCCGACAACCCCGCGAACATCGGCTTGCCGAGCATCCACAATGAATATTGGGAGCCGTTCTGGAAGGCCTGCTCCGACTACAAGATGGTGATCAACTGCCATATCGGCACCGGCGCGCGCGCGATGCACCCGTCGAGCGAGAGCCCGATCGACGCGTGGATCACCGCGATGCCGATCTCGATCGCCAACTCGGCGGCCGACTGGACCTTCGCCAAATTCTGGCAGCGTTATCCCGACCTGCGCATGGCGCTGTCCGAAGGCGGCATCGGCTGGATTCCCTATTTCCTCGAGCGTGCCGACTTCACGCACGAGCATCATCACGAATGGACCTTCACCGACTTCGGCGGCGAACGGCCGTCGGACCTGTTCAAGCGGCACATCATCTGCTGCTTCATCGACGACCAGTTCGGGGTGAAAAACCTCGAATATATGAACGAGGACATGGTCGCCTATGAATGCGATTATCCGCATTCGGACACGGTGTGGCCGAACGTTCCCGAGTATCTTTGGGCGTCGGTCAACGGCCTCAAGAAGGACACGATCGACAAGATCACGCACCTGAACGTCATGCGCGAGTATAGTTTCGACGCCTTCGCGCTGAACGGCGGGCGCGAGAATTGCACCGTCGGGCATCTGCGCGAACTCGGCAAGGATGTCGACGTCAGCCCGCGGCACAATCTCGGCGGGCTGAAGACCGACAGCATGGACGCTATCGGCAAGGCGCGCCGCCCGATCACCTCGGGCGACATCGAACGCATGTTCGCTTCGGCCTGAACGGAGGGCATATGACCGAGACGACGCTCTCCCGCTGTCCGATCGCGCACGCACCGGCAGATGCCCCGCCGGTCCCCGCGCATGTGCCGCCCGAACTGGTGCTCGACACGCGCTTTGCGCAAGGGCAGATCGCTTATGACCTGCCCGATCCCTATTTGCCGTCGGACGTGATGCGCGACCCCGACGTGCCGCGGATCCTCTATTATCCCTGGCCGACCAGCGGGCGTCAGCATGGCGCATGGACGGTGTCGCATTATGAAGACATCCGCCGCGTTTACGAGGACAATGACATCTTCTCGACTGAGGGCGCAGCGCAATTCCAGGCGCTGGCGGGCGAGACCTTTCCGTCGATCCCGCTCGGCATCGATCCGCCCGACCACGGCCGCTATCGCCGCTTCCTGAACCCCTGGTTCACGCCCGTCGCGATGAACGACATGGAGCCCAATATCCGCGCGATCGTCACCGAGATGATCGACGCCGTGATCCGCGATGGCGAGGTCGACATCGCCTATGACTTCGGGCGCATCTATCCGGTACGCGTCTTCCTGAACCTGATGGGTTTTCCCTTCAGCATGTTCGACCAGTTCCTCGAGTGGGAATATGCGATCCTGCACAACCCCGACATCGGCGCCAAAGCCGAAGCGGTGAAGGGCATCCTGGCCTATCTGCGCGGTTTTATCGCCGAGAAGCAGGCGAACCCCGACGAGACGCTAGGCAGCTATATCGCCAACGGCCAGATGGATGGCCAGCCGCTGACGGCGGACGAGACGATCGGCATGACCTGGTTCCTGTGGCTCGGCGGCCTCGACACCGTCGCATCGACGATCAGCCAGATGTTCCGCCGCATGGCGCTGGACACCGAGTTGCAGGCCCGCATTCGCGCCAATCCGGAGATTATCAACAGCGCCGTCGAGGAATTCCTGCGCGTCCAGCCGCTCGTCAACAGCGGTCGGCGGATCAAGAAGGATTTCACCTGGCACGGCGTCGACCTGAAGGAAGGCGACTGGATCGCCTGCATCAACAGTTCGGGCAATTTCGACGAAAAGCAGTTCGCCTGCCCGCGCGATTTCGACCCCGAGCGCAAGAACAATCGCCACTTCACGCTGATCGGCGGGGTGCATATTTGCCTCGGCGCGCATCTGGCGCGGCGCGAGCTGCGGGTGCTGCTCGCCGAATGGCTCTCGCGCGTGCCGCCCTTCCGCCTCAAACCGGGCGCCGACACCACCGTGATCCCGGGCCTGCTGTCGATCCGCAACCTGCCGATCGTCTGGGACGCCAACGCCGTTTCATAAGGACCAAGACATGGCATTTTTGAAGTATGACGACGCCATCTATGTCGGCGGCGAGTGGCAGAAGACCGACCAGCGCGAGGCGGTGATCAACCCCGCCGACGAAAGCCTTCTCATCGACGCACCGGTCGGCAGTGCGGCGCAGGTCGATGCCGCCATCGGCGCGGCACGAACCGCCTTCGACAGGGGCGACTGGCCGTACCTGCCCGTCGCCGAGCGGCAGGCGGTCCTGACGCGTTTCCTGAACGCGCTCGACGCGCGCAAGGGTGAGATCGTCGACATGATCGTCGCCGAAGCCGGCGCGACGCGGATGCTCGCCGAGTTCCTGCAGTACGGGATTCCGATGAAGCATGCGCGGCGGACGGTCGAGGTCGCCTCGCGGCCCGCGGTGTCGTCGCTGCCGGTCGAGCTGACCCCCAATGCGCTGGGGCGCACGACGCTGGGGACCGGGGTGGTGAGCCGCGAGCCGGTGGGTGTGGTCGCGGCGATCTCGCCGTATAATTTCCCCTTCTTTCTCAACATCGGCAAGGTGATCCCGGCGCTCGCGGTGGGCTGCACCGTGGTGCTCAAACCCTCGCCCTATACGCCGATGCAGGCGCTGATCCTCGGCGAGATCGCCGACGAGGTCGGGCTGCCCAAGGGCGTGCTGAGCATCGTCACCGGCGATATCGAGACGGGCAAGCTGCTCACCACCGATCCGCGCGTCGACCTCGTCCACTTCACCGGGTCGGACAAGGTCGGGGCGATGATCCAGGCGCAGGCGGCGCCGACGCTGAAGCGCATCGTGATGGAGCTCGGCGGCAAGTCGGCGCTGATCGTGCGCGCCGACGCCGATATCGCGAAAGCCGCGGCGGCGGGGATCATGGGGTTCACGACGCACGGCGGCCAGGGCTGCGCGCTCACCACGCGGCACCTTGTCCACAACAGCGTCCGCCCGCAATTCGTCGAGGCGATGAAGGCGATGCTCGGGCATCTGAAGATCGGCAATCCCATTGATCCCAGCGTCAATTACGGCCCGCTGATCCGCGAAGTCGCGCGCAAACGCACCGAGGATTATGTCGCGATCGCGCAGGACGAGGGGGCGACTTTAGTTGCGGGCGGCAAGCGGCCCGAGGGGCTCGACAAGGGCTATTATTACGAGCCGACGCTCTTCGACAACGTGAAGAACGACAGCCGGATCGCGCAGGAAGAGGTGTTCGGGCCGATCGGCGCGGTCATCGGCTTCGACGACGATGCCGACGCGATCGCGATGGCGAACGACAGCGATTTCGGCCTGTCGGGCGCGATCTATTCGGCCGACGCCGGCGAAGCCTATCGCATGGCGCTCAAGATCCGTACCGGCGGGGTGTCGATCAACGGCGGCGCGGGCACGATGCAGTCCGATGCGCCGTTCGGCGGCATCAAGCGCTCGGGCTATGGCCGCGAATATGGCGAGGATGGCCTCAACGAATTCACCTATCAAAAGGTGATCAGCTTTCACGCCGAATAGGGGCCAAAAACGGGAGAGACACGGCGATGACAAAGGTCATGGAGGGCATCCGCGTCCTCGAAGTTGCGCAATTCACCTTCGTTCCCGCAGCGGGCGGCGTGATGACCGACTGGGGCGCCGATGTGATCAAGATCGAGCATCCGGTGCGCGGCGATGCGCAGCGCGGTATCCAGATGCTGCAGCGGCTCGCGGTCAATCCGCAGCGGTCGTCGCTGATGCAGCATCCCAATCGGGGGAAGCGCAGCGTCGGGATCGATATCTCGACCGAGGAAGGCCGCGAGCTGCTCTATGAAATCGCGAAGACCGCCGACGTCTTCCTGACCAATTATCTCCCCTCGGCACGGCAGAAGCTGAAGATCGACATCGAGCATATCCGCGCGGCGAACCCCGACATCATCTATGTCCGCGGCAGTGCGTTCGGCGACAAAGGGCCCGAGCGCGACAAGGGCGGGTTCGACAGCACCGCCTATTGGGCGCGCGGCGGGTCGGCGGTGCTGGTGACGCCGAAGGAACTCGACGGACCGCTGACGCAGCCGGGACCGGCCTATGGCGATACGATCGGCGGCATGAACATCGCGGGCGGCATCGCCGCGGCGCTGTTCCACCGCGAGCGCACCGGCGAGGCGACCGAGGTCGACGTGTCGCTGCTGTCGTCGGGGATCTGGGCGACCGCCTGTTCGGTCGACGTCGCAATGGAACTCGGCAAGGATCCGTTCGAAAATCTGATGCCCGGCGGCGGGCAGTCGGTCGGGACCAACCCCTTCATGGGGGTATTCAAGACCGCGGACGGCAAGTTCATCAATCTGACCGTACTCTCGCCCGGCCCCTATATCGACGACGTGTTCGGGCACCTCGGCATCCCCGAGGCGGCGAAAGACGAACGTTTCTCGACCGCCGAGGCGATCATGGCCAATGCGGCGGAGGCCTATCCGCTGGTCAGAGCCGCGATTGCGGCGCAGCCCTACTCTTACTGGATCCAGCATCTCAAGACGATGAAGGGCCAATGGGCGGCCTATCAGTCGGTGCATGACGTCGCGAGCGACGAGCAGGTTCTGGCCAACGATCTGATCTTCGAGGTCGAATCTGCCGACGGCGGCGCGCCGATCCGGCTGGTCGCGAACCCGGTGCAGTTCAATCATGCGGGCGTCGAAAATACGCGGGCGCCCGAGGCGTCGGAGCATACCGAGCTGTTCCTGATGGAATTGGGGCTCGAATGGGATCGGATCGAGGATTTGAAGAACAAGAAGGCGATCGCCTGAGGCTTTAGGCGATGGCCCCTCCCCTTCGCGTCGGCATCATCAGCGCCGCTTGGGGCGCCAAGGCGCATCTGCCGGCGTGGCGCAGCCTCGACGGGATCGAGGTGACCGCGATCTGTACGTCGCGGCCCGAGACAGCCGCGAAGGCCGCAGCAGAATTCGATGTCGCGCGCGCCTTCCACGATTTCCGCGCCATGGCGGCCGATCCCGAGATCGACATCGTCGATTGCGGCACGCGGCCGCCGCTGCGTTTCGATATGGTGATGGCGGCGCTCGATGCGGGCAAGCATGTCTATAACGGCATTCCCTTTTCAAAGGATCTGACCGATGCGCGCGCGATGACCGAGGCCTGGCGTTCGGCGGGGACGGTCGCGGTGGTTGACGCCTTCATCCAGGCCGTGCCGGCGATCGTGCAGATGAAGGCGATGATCGAGGCTGGCTGGCTCGGCGAGATCTTCGGCGCCGATGTCGCGTTTGAAGTGCCCTTGTTCAGCGCGGCGCAGACGAACGTTCCGGGCTATGTCTGGTTCGCCGATCCCGCCAACGGCGCAAGTGCGGGGCGCAACCTCGGCAGCCACATGCTGCACCTGCTCGTGCATTTTTTCGGACCGGTGGCGTCGGTCGCGGCGGACCAGTCGCTGGCATTGAAGGCGTGGCCGCTGGACGGCGAGATCGTCCGTCCCTCGGTGCCCGACCGGGCGTCGATGCTGCTGCGCCATAAATCGGGGTTGCCGACGCGGCTCGAGGCGAACTGGTGCAAGATCGGCGGCGACGGGTTTCGCTTCTCGGTCTGGGGGTCGAAGGGGCGCCTCGAAGCGCGGGCACCGGTATTTCCGATGGCGCATGACACGCGATTGTCCGGAACGCGGGACGCAGCGCTGGGGAGCGCGGCGATGGCGCCGATCGCTATCGAGCCTGAATATCTGGCGGTGCCGGGATGCCGTGCGGTCGCCGACCGGCCCGAAACAGGGTTGCTGGCGTTGGCGTCGATCTTCGCGACGATGCGCGATGCGATCGGCGGCACGGGAACGGCGTCGCCCGACTTTGCGCAGGCGCTGCATGTGCAGGAGATGGTCGAGGCGGCGGTGGTCGCGAGCGACGAGCGGCAGTGGGTCGATATCCCCGCGCCAGAATTATAAATCCGTTCGCCCTGAGCTTGTCGAAGGGCCGTTCTTTCTTTTCGACGTCGGAAAAAGGAAGAACGGTGCTTCGACAAGCTCAGCACGAACGGGAATTTGTATCGATAGCGATGCTTAATCCCGCCGCAGCAGCATCGATCCCGCGATGAAGCCGCCGCCCATGCCGCAGGCTCCGACCTTGGCCCCATCGACCTGGCGTCCGCCCGCCTGCTCCCACAGCTGCGCGCAAACTTCATGCAACAAGCCGAAACCGTGGAGCCGCCCGCCCGACAATTGCCCCCCGCCGGTGTTCACCGGAAAGCGCCCGCCGGGGCCGATATTCCCCTCGGCAATGAAGTCCTTCGCCTCGCCATGACCGCAGAAGCCCATCGCTTCGAGCCAGAAAGGCACGAAGATGCTGAAGCCGTCATAGAGGCCGAGCACATCGACGTCGGCGGGTTTGAGGTCGGTGCGTTTCCACATGTCGGCGGCGCTGTCGTGCGCGCCCATCGTGGTGAGGTCGGGGCGCTGGTCCCAAGTCTCCTGCGAACCGAGCGCCGCTCCCATCGCCTCGATCGTCAGCGGCGCCCTTGCGCAATCCCTTGCGGCGTCGGCGGCCGAGACGATCACGACGCAGGCGCCGTCGATCGGCACGTCGCAGTCGAACAGCCCGAGCGGCGACGAGATCATGCGCGCGCCGAGATAATCCTCCATCGACAGGTCCGACCGCATCACCGCCGAAGGATTGTGCTGCGCGAAGGCGCGCTGGCCCGTCGCCACCATCCCCAGATGCTCGCGCGTCATGCCGAACTCGTGGAAATAGCGCTGCGCCATCCAGCCAGCCCAGTTCGATGCCGACATGGCGTTCGCGGGCACCAGATAGGAATACCAGCCGCCGAGCCGCGCGCGGCCCGCACCCGGGATGCTCGCCCGCTGCGTCGCGGTCTGCGACGAGCTTTCGGTGAGCGCGCGGAAGCAGAGGACATGGCGCGCCTGCCTGGTCGCGACCGCCATCGCTGCGACCTGGATCGGCGCCATCTGCGACGGGCCGTCGGGCACAGCACTATGCCATCGCGTCTTGAGCCCGAGCGCATTGCGAACCTCGCCGGTGCCGAGCGGCGACATACCCGGCGAATTGTCGGCCTTGCCCGGATAGGTCGAGATACCGTCGATATCGTCGCGCGTCAGCCCGGCGCAGTCGAGCGCGCGGCGCGCGGCTTCGGCGAGGTGGATCATCGCGGGGCGACCCGTCTTGCGGCCGATGTCGGACATGCCGACGCCGGTGATGGCGGCCTTCAACGTCATGGTGCGGGCTCCCATTGGGGAAACCAGATGTCTTCGATGTTGGCGAAGGTGACGCGTAGCGTTTGGCCGATGGCGACCGCTTCGGCGGGCATGCCGACCACTTCGGCGGTGACGCGGACGCCGGGGGCGCCGTCGAGGTCGACCACCGCGAGCGCGAAGGGCACGGGCATGTCGGGCATCCAGGGCTGGTGGTTGACGGTGTAGGTGTAGACGGTTCCGGTTCCATTAACCGGTTTGAATTCAATGGTTTGTGACCAGCACTTCGGGCAGACGAGCTGCGGCGGGTGGATCGCGTGGGCGCAGTCGCCGCAGAAAGCGATCCTCAATTTCCCCTCCGCCCCGCCGGTCCAGAAGGCTGTATTTTCGGGGGTGAGTTCGGGCAGTGGTCTCATGATGGTTCCTGCGGTGAATGTTGGCGTGGCAGCGCCAAAGCTGTCAGCACCGCGGCGGTGCAGAGCGCGGCGATGGCCGCGACGGTGATGTCGTAGGCAAAAGCCGACGGGTAGCTTTCGTCACCGCGGCGGACGACGTCGGCGGCCAGCAAGGTCGTCACCATCTGCGCACCGATGCCCATGAACAGCTGGCGAATGACGGTGAGGAGACCCGAAATCTCGCTGATCCGCTCGGGCGGCGACGCCTGCGCGATGATCGTCGGCGCGACCGAGAAGAGCATCGTCGTGCCGAAGCTGATCACGATCAGCTGCGCGACGACCTTCGCGAAACTGTCGACGTCCATCACGAACCAGAGCAGCCAGCCCGCCACGGTGACGAAACCGCCGGCGATGAGTGCAAAACGCCCTCCCCCGCGCGCCGCGAGCCAGCCGCCGAGCGGGCCGGCGAAGACCGAACTGAGGTTCGAGGGCAGCTTGGCGATGCCCGCGAGCGTGGCGGTGAAGCCGAGACCCGCGAGCGTCCATAGCGGCGCCTGCATCATCAAGGAAAAGAAGACCGTGATCTGGAGCGCGCTCATCGCAACGAGCGCAGTGACCGCGCTGCCGATCGCGATGGTGCGGTCGGAGAAGCTGCGCACCGCGATCAGCGGGTTCGGGCTGGCGAGGCTGGCGCGCCACCACCAGAGGGTGAGCAGCACGCCGAGCCCGAGCGCGGCGAGCGGCAGCGGCGTGGCCCAGCCCCAATCCTTGCCCATGCTGAAATAGACGAGGATGAGCGCGACGCCCGGCGCAAAGGCAAGTCCCGAGAGCCAGTCGACGGGCTGGCGCGCCGGATGACGCGGCGAACGCGGAAGCAGCGCGGTGATCGCGAGCGCCGATACCGCGCAGAGGCCGGCGCTGGCGAAGAAGACGCCGTGCCAGCTGAAATTGTCCACGATCATCCCGCCGATGACGAGCCCGGCCGCGGTGCCGATCGACGCGCCCGAGATCATCAGCCCGATCGCCATCGGCGCCCGGTCCTTGCCGGCGTTTTCGTGGACGAGGCCGATGCACAAGGGCAGGATCGCGCCGGTGACGCCCTGCATCAGGCGCCCCGCGAGCAGCACGGGAAAATTGGTCGAGAGCGCGCTGATCAGCGACCCGACCGCGCCGATGATCAGCACGACGACGAGCACCTGCCGCCGCCCGAACAGGTCGCCCAGGCGCCCGACGATCGCGGCGATCGCGGCGCCGACGATGAGGTAGCCGGTGATCAGCCAGCCGACCATCGCCGGGTTGCCGAAATCCTCGATGAGCTTTTTGAGCGCCGCGAGGATCATCGCGGTTTCGAAACTGCCGGTGACCTCCGCGATCCAGAGCGCGCCGATGATGAGGGGGAGGTTGCGACGCGGGTTCAAGCCAGCACCCCGCGAACTGCCCGAACTCCCAAACCATCGTCATGCTGAACTTGTTTCAGCATCCATGGCCCGTGCTTCACCTCCAACGCAGCGCCGAAGGAAACGACCGGCCATGGACCCTGAAACAAGTTCAGGGTGATGAGCCTATAAGGGGCGGGGCAAAGCCTCACCCGGCGACGGCCTTCGCACCCTCGGGCACGCCGACCTGCGCCGCGCGGACCTCGATCAGGTCGACGCCGATGTCGGCGGGCAGGCCGATGACCGAGAGCAACGCTTTCGCCATCGATTCGGGGGTTGCCCCCTCGCCTGTCATCGAGGCGTGGCCGGTCTCGACGATCTTCTTGTAGAAAGCGGCGACGGTGTCCTGCGACCAGCTCTTGCCCCCCGAGCCGCCCTTGACCGAACCCGAACGCAGGACGGTGACGCGGATGTCGTCGCTGCGCAGTTCGTCGCGGAGGCCGTGGCAGAGCGTTTCGACCGCCGCCTTGGTCGCGGCGTAGAGCGCGAGCATCGGGAACGGCATGTTCACCGACTCGCTGCTGATCGCGATCACCTGCCCCTTGGTCTTGCGCAAATGCGGAATCGCGGCACGGATCAGCCAGGAAACGCCAAGGATGTTGATGTCGATATGGCTGCGGATCATCTCGTCGCTGCCGGTTTCGAACGCGAAAGGATGATAGACGGCGGCATTGGCGACGACGACGTCGATGCGGCCGAAACGCGCCGCGGTCTGCGCGATGGCGGCGTTCACGGCCTCCGACGAAGCGACGTCGCAGGCGATCGGCAGCGCGGCATCGCCGAATTCGGCAGCGAGGGTGCCCAACTCCTCGGACGGGCGCGCGAGGCACGCGACTTTTACGCCCGCGGCGACGAGCGCGGCGACGAAATGCCGCCCCATGCCTTTCGATGCACCGGTGACGACGGCGACCTTGCCGGCTAGCCTCTCCATGCGATCCCTCCCGGATTTCTTTCTTTTCGTTTCATTTTTGACGATACGTCAATTTTTTGCCATACCGCAAGCCTGCTGTTAGAACGGCAACCGAAAACAGGGGCAGGAAGCGGATTTTGATGAACGAACAGGCGCTGGCGGACCAGGATGCGCCCGAAGCGAACGGCCGCAAGCTGGGTGCCAAGGGGCAGCGCACGCGGCAGCAGCTGATCGAAGCGACGGTCGCGCTGCTGGAAACGCACGGACTGCGCGACGTGTCGGTGGTCGATGTCGCGCGCGCGGCGCAGACTTCGCCTGCGACCTTCTATGTCTATTTCAAGGGAGTTCCCGAAGTGGTGCTGGCTGCACTCGAAAGCGCGAGCCAGACCTCTCCCGAACTCGAAGCGATTATCGACCGCGACTGGCTGGCGCCCGGAGCGCAGACCGCGGCCGCGGCGTTCGTCGAATGCTATACCGACATCTGGAACCGCAACCGTACGATTTTCGTCGTCCGCAATCTTGCGGCCGAAGAAGGCGACGCGCGTTTCTATGAAGCGCGAATGACCCAGGCCCGGCCGATGATGGACGCTATCAGCCACCAGGTCGAACGCGCGCAAGCCGCGGGGCGGACCCCGGCGCACCTGTCGTCGCGGTCGTGTGCAGGCACCGTCCTGATGATCCTCGAGCGCCTGTCGGCGATCGGACCGATGAGCAGCCATTCGGACGGGGTCGGTTACGAGGATTTGAAGGCGGCGGCAGCACATAGCATCGCGATGATGCTGGGCGCGCGGGGTTGACCACCCGATCCTCCCTGTGGCCGAAGGCCATGGGGAGGTGGCAGCGCGAAGCGCTGACGGAGGGGCAATAACGCAGCGTCGCGGCCCCTCCACCACGCCCTCCGGGCGCGGTCCCCCTCCCCATCGCTCCGCGACAGGGAGGATTATCACGCGCCCGCAGCCTCTGCGATCATCTTCTGGATATCGAGGACACCGGTTGCGAGGCCGCCCGCAAGGCCGGCATCGACCGGCAGACAGACGCCGCTGATGAAGCTCGCGGCATCGCTGTTCAGCAGGATCAACGGCAGCGCCTGTTCCTCGGCGGTCGAATAGCGACCCTTCGCTTTCGCGAAGGCGCTGAGCACCGCGTCACCCGCCACTTTCCGGAATTCGCCGAGCATCGGCGTATCGATCGGACTGGGCATCGTGCAGTTGATGCGGATGTCACGGCCGATCAAGTCGGGGGCGCGGACCTGGGTCCACGTGTTGATCGCCTCTTTCGCAAGGCTGTAGGGATCGCCCACTTCCTCGGCGCGGTCGCGATACCATTTGCGAGCCTCCTCGAAGCCGGTAATTTCGAGGAACTCGCGCAGCAGCGGCTGGCGCGTCAGCCATTTCATCCCGCCGAGCGAAGAGACCGAAACGATCGCGGCGCCGGGGTTGAGGTGCGGGATCCAGCCTTCGGTCCACGCGCGAATGCCGAGGAAATTGACGGTGATGACGTCCTCGCCGGGAAAAGTCTGCGGCAGACCCGAGACATTGAAGACGGCGTCGATCTTGCCGCCGATGCTGTCGATGCCCGCGGCGATGGCGTCCGGGTTCTTGAGATCGACTTCGGTGAAACTCGCGAGATCGACAGGTGACGGCCTGATGTCCGCGCCATGCACTTCGGCGCCAAGATCGACGAGCGCGCGCGCGCAGGCCTCGCCCGTTCCCGAGAAGCACCCCATGACGACGACGCGCTTGCCCTTGTAGCCCAGAATATCCTTCGACATGATCCTAACCCTTTCGACGATGCGTAAAATTTATTCGAGCGGCGCGAAGCGGGTCGCGGCAAGGCCGCCCATCGCATCGGCCATCAATGCCGCCTCGCGCGTTTCGTGCGCGTTGCAGAGGGTGATTGCGTGGACCGGATCGATGCGATCGCCGGCCACCTGGTCACGAAACGCCTGCCATGCGGCACCATGATCCTCGAATTCGAGCCCCAGCGCGGCTTCGATCTCGCGCTTTTCCGCAGCATGAAAGCCGGGCTCGAAGCGTTCGATCGCGCGCCACCATTTGACGAGCCGCGCGAGGCCCTTCGCCTTCGCCGCGGCTTGCTGGTCGGCGAGCCGCGGCACGATCGTCCCGCGGATATCCTCGAGTGCCGTTGCGAAGCTGCGATCGTGCGCGCCGGGCGGCGCGGCGGGCAGCGCCACCGGCGGCAAAGCGATGCCGGCAGCCTCGGCCAGCGCTTCGGACAGAACGCGGCGATGGATCGTCGAATAGACGAGATTCATCCCGAGGTTCGGCGGCGGCGGCGCGTCGGGATCATCGTAGCGCGAACGACGCGCGAAGCCGGTCTGGAAGAGTAGCCGCCAATAGCGAAGGCGCGCGAGATCCACCCGGTGCCCGCCTGCCGCTTCATAGGCGGCGAAGGCCTGCGGCAACGGAATGAAACCCTGGAAGAGCATCCGCAAAGCAAGCATCGCGAGATCGGCCATCGGATCGCCGTAGTGGACGAGTTCCCAGTCGAGCAGCGCGGTGACGCGATCGTCCTCATACAGGAAATTCCCAGGACCCGCGTCGCCGTGAACGATGACCGGTGCGGGCATATTCCCCGGAACATTCGCCTCCAGCCAATCCAGCGACAGGTGGATCAGTGGATCCCATGCCTTGCCGCTGTTCGCGTCGCGCAAGGCGCCGATCCTGCGGCGGATGAAAATCTCCGCGGGTTCGACGGGCCCCATACCCTCGATCGGATCAGCGGCGACGTCGATACGGTGGAGCGCGGCGAGCTGCTCCATGAAATCCTTGGCGAGCGCATCGCGCTGCGCTGTGTCTGCGATGCCGCCAAAGCGATCCTTGCCGGCGACCATTCCGCAGACGAGTGCCCGCTGCTCGGGGATCGAAGCATAATAGGGCGCAACGCGCACGCCCGCGGCTGCCAACGGCCCCGACAACGCGCGCAGGATCGCCGCTTCGCGCAGGAACGCGGCGTCGTCGCCCGCGCCCGCCTTGTGGACGTCGTAGTTCATATACGCGCTGGCCTGGCGGCCGTCGGGCCAGGCGAGGTCGAGTTCCGCGCCTTCGCGCGAGGCGCCGCCGCCGCCGCGCGGGCGCACCGCGATGATGCGCGCGCCGCTCGCGGCTTCCACCGCAGCGGCGAGCCCCTCGGGAAGCAACGCAGCGGGACCGGTCATCCGACGAGCTTCGCCGCGCGGAAGCCGGCGATCTCCTCGTCCGAATAGCCGATCTCGCGCAGGATTTCGTCGCTATGCTGGCCGACCGCAGGGCAGCAATGTTTGAAGACGACCGGCACATCGCCGAAATTCCAAAACGCGCCGGGTTGTTCGACGATGCCATAGAGTGGCTGCGACAGCACCGAGACGAGGTTCATCTCGCGGTTCGCCGGATCGTCGAAAAAGCGGTGCATCGCATCTTCGAAATTGACGGCATCGGCTGGCACGCCCGCGGATTCGAGCGCGGCGAGGAGGTCGGCGGCCGGACGGCGCTTTGCCGAACTTTCGAAATCGTCGCCGAGCAGGTCGTGCATCGCCGCCCGCTGTGAAGGCTTGTGCGCGGCAATCGCAACCCACTGGCCGTCGGCACATTCGAAGATGCGGTGGTACGGCGAAAAACCCGTCTGGTCGTCCGACAAATGATAGGTTTCGCTGAGCTCGCCGTCCTTGCCGATGAGACGTTCGCCCTGCGTGAACGCCGCCATGCCGAGGAGCGAAGTCTGCGTCGTATAGCCGCGGCCGGTCGTGCGCTTGGCATAGAGCGACGCCATCAGCTCGACGAGACAGCTCTGCGCGGTCGAGACGTCCATCGTGCCGGGACGATTGAAGACGGGGCGATTGCCATCACCCGCATTTTCGAATTCCCAGCCGGCGATCGCGTTGAAGATCGAGTCATAGCCGGGCCAGTTGCCGCGCGTGCCGCGCTGGCCATAGGCGCTCGAATAGTTGAACGCGACGTCGGGGTTGTGCGCGCGGATACCCTCTTCGCTGAGGCCGAGCTTCGCTGCGCCCTTGAAGCGCATATTGTGGTGGACGAGTTCCGCCCATTCGAGGAGGCGCTTCAGGATCGGCTGCGCGTCGGGACGTGTGAGATCGAGCGCGAGGCTGCGCTTCGAACGCGCCGCGGCCTGGTAATAGCGGTGCATGAAGCGGATGCGGTCGCCGGTCAGCGCCTCGACCTTGATGACGTTCGCGCCCATGTCGCCCATCATCGACGGGCCCATCGGCCCGGCGAGGAACATGCCGAGGTCGAGAACGCGGACGCCCTCGAGGACTTCGGCGGGGCGTTCAGCGGCGGCGGGCGCGGGCTTGGGCGCCCATGCTGCATCGCCCCCTTCGCCCGGACGCGGTGCCGGGCGGCCCTGCGGCAAGTCGGCATCGCTGTGGAACGGGGTGTTGGGCTGACGCGTCTTGCCGAGCTCAAGATCGTCGACCTCGACGACATAGCCGTTCGCGATGGCATCGTCGTGGCGCAGCACCTCTCCCATCGGGAAGGCGGGCTCGGCGGCGATATCGGCGGCGCGGAGGTCGGCGAGCCACCGGTCGAGCGGACGGCGGCGAAAGGCGTCGATGATCCCCGCCTCGCTTTCGAGGTCGACGTCGGCTTCGGCCATCACCTCCCACATCGTCGGCATGGTCGCATAGTCGAACTGCCGCGTCGGATCCATGATCTGGAGCCAGTCGCCGTCGCCGCACTGGAAAAGCTGCTGCGCGATCGCGCGCGGCTTGTCGGGCGGATAGGTGACCGGGTTCGGCATCGGACCTTCGCTGTTGCGCGCCCAGACGAGCGGCAGGGTGGCGAGGAAGCCCTGGAAGATCGAAGTATGTGCGGCGCCGCCCCTGCCCGACTGCAGCCGCATCACGAGCCGCGCGAGGACTGCGGCTGCGGCAAGATGCGCGGCGGACCAGCTGCCCTGCCGGTAGCGATAGACGATCGGTCCGGCCCGGTGGCCGTCGTTTTCGTACAGTACGCCGAGGCGCGCGGCGACGAGGAGCTCGTCGTCGCTGCGCTCGACATCGGGGTGATCGCACGGCGAGCCGGTAATCCCGCAGACGACGAGATGCGGGTGCCGCACGGCGAGGCCGGCATCGTCGAGGCCGAGCGCGCGTGCACGCGCCGGGGCGAACTGGTGGATCAGCGCGTCGGCGCCCGCGAGGCGCTCGTTCAGCGCCGCCAGCCCTTCGGCCGTGCCGAGATCGACGACGAGGCTTCGCTTGCCGCGATTCCAGTTCGCAAACGGCGCCGTGCCGCGCGCCGGATCGCCGCCGGGGCGCTCGACCTTGAGCACGTCGGCACCGAGTTCGCACAGCATCAGTCCGGCGACCTGGACCGCCATCCCCTCGCCGATCTCGACGATGTTGAGGTCGCCGAGCATCGCGTCAGACCTTGCGGAAGTTGGGGAGAACCCACTCGTCCTGGATCGGCGTCCATTCGACCGCGACCTTCATCCCGATATGAACATCGTCGGCATCCACGCCGGTGACATTCGCATTGAGCCGCGCGCCGGGCGCCCCGTCGAGATCGACGACGACGGGGACATAGACATAATCCTCGCCGGTCTTCGGGTTCTTGTTGCACACGACATAGCTGAACACCGTCGCGGTACCGGGAAGCGCGGGCCAATTCTTTTCGCGGCTGCCGCAGTTGGGGCAGACCGCGGTCGGCGGCATGCGGAACTGCGCGCATTCGCCGCACTGGCACGCGGTGAGCTTGCCCTCCTTTGCGGCCTGCCAGAAGGGTTCGGTGTCGGGATTGGTCGTGATGCGGATCTGCTCGCCGGGGAGCACACGCGCGGGGCCATAGCTCATCTCAGTCCCTCCGCAGGATCAGGCTGGAAACGGGAAGCGAAGCCGGGCCGCCCGAAGCGAGCGCGAACTCGGCGTCGGCGACCTGGTTGATCGCCGTACCGCGCACCTGCTCGACCGCCTCGACGAGGTGCGTCATGCCGATGATATACGCCTCGTTCAGATTGCCGCCGTGCGTGTTCACCGGCACGCCGCCATTCGCCTTGCCGCCCGTCGCGGCATCGTAGCGGATCTTGCCGGAGAGGACATAGTCGCTCCCCTCGCCCCGTTCGCAGAAGCCGTAATCTTCGAGCTGCATCAGCACCATCGGCGAGAAATGGTCGTAGAGCAAAGCGACGTCCATATCCTGCGCCTTGAGGCCCGACTGCGCCCAGATGCGGTTGGCCGTGAACTCGTGTCCCGCGCTCGCAAAATAGGGATCGGGCATTCCCATCCAGGCGAACGCGCGGCCCCATTCGCGCTGGCCGCCGTGCGCGCAGGCGTGGATCAGCGCCGGCTTTTGACGGCAATCCTTCGCGCGGTCCTTCGTCGTCGTGATGACCGCCACCGCACCGTCGGTTTCCAGGCAGAAATCGAGACGGCGCAGCGGATCGGCGAGCATCGGCGAACCCCAATATTCCTCGTCGGACAGCGCGTTCTTGCGGACCGCCTTCGGCCGGTTCGCGGTGTTCGCGCGCGTCGCCTGGACGATCTCCTTCAGCGCCTCGGGCTTCGTTCCGTAAAGGTGCATGTGGCGCCTGGTCAGCATCGACATCAGGTGCCCGGGCCCGACGAGCCCCGACGGCTGGAGGAAGCTGTTCTCGGGGTTGGGCGCGGCGGCGCCGAAGACGACGCCGAGCCGGTGCTGCGGCAATTGCTGCAGCGCCATCAGCGTCACCGCATAGGTGCAATCCTCGTTCATCAGCCCGGCCGTCGCCAGGCCGACCGCGCCCACGCAGCCGCCGCCGCCACTGGTCAGCGTCGCCGAGAAGCTGATGTGCGGCATCCCCAGCGTTTCCATCAGGCTGGCGGTGTCGAACTTGTCGAGATAGCCCGCCCCCGCAGTCGAGTAGTAAGCAAAGCCGTCGATCTGTTTGTGGCTGATCCCCGCATCGGCGCAGGCTTTCATGATCGCCTCGGCCGCCATATCGTTGATCGTCCGCGGCCAGCTCTTGCCACGGACATAATAGTCGGTCGCACCCACGCCGACGATCGCGCACTCATCCTGATGCGACCAGGCCATCCGCCTCTCCTCCGAATCCCAGTTATCTAACTAGGTTGGATATGATGCTGACGGCCGCTTGTCCAGCCGTCAAGCGAAATGCAGTTTGCGATACTTACCCCGGAAATAGAGCAAGGGGTCGCGGCGAGGCTCGAAAATGGCTTTCAGCACGCGGCCTACGAGGATGAAATGATCGCCCCCGTCGTGCACTGCATCGCGTGCGCATTCGAAGCTGCTGAGCGAACCCGAAAGGACGGGCGTGCCGAATTCGCCCTTGTCCCAGGGCGTCGCCGCAAAGCGATCTTCGCCCTTTCCCGCGAAGCGGTTCGAGGTCGGTTGCTGGCCGATCTGGAGGACATTGACGGCGAAGCGCTCGGCGTCGCGCAAATAGGGTGCGCTGCTCGCATTGTTCGCGATGCAAACGAGCAGCAGCGGCGGGTCGAGCGACACCGAAGTGAAGCTGTTCGCGGTCAGCCCGACCGGTGTGCCGTCGGGACAGAAAGCCGTCACGACCGTCACCCCGGTCGCGAAGCAGCCGAGCGCATCGCGGAAGGTGCGCGCGTCGGAACCGGCACGATATTCGGGCGAGCCGCGCGGCGCGCGGCGCTCGAGGAAGTCGATCAGATAACCGCCGAGCGCGTCGATGCGATCCTCGCGGACGACGAGCGCGGCATCCTCTACCTCCGCGAATTCGCCATCGGGGAGCTTCCCGACAAACGCCGCGGCGTCGGCGCGCGAGACGATCTCGCTCACTGCGCCGCGAACATAGAGCGTCGGGAGCGCAATTTTCGGCGCCGCGGCAGCCATGCGCCCCGCCATCATCGACGTGTCGAGCGCCCCGATCAGCCGCGTGTCCCACTGCGCCTGGCCGGGCGCGAGCCCCGCGGTATCGCGGAGGCGTTCGCCGATCCGCCGCGACACGGCAGGATCGACATCGACGGGCACATCGACGAGTACCAGCCCCGAGGCGAGCAGCGCGGCATCCTGCTCGAGCGCGGCGCTCGCGATCCATCCGCCGAGCGTCGACGCGACGACGACGGGCCGCGTACCGAGCTGTGCGAGTACCGCGCGCAAATCCTCGACGAAGGCCTCAAGATCATAGCGCCCGTCCTCGGGCCATTCGCTGCCGCCATGGCCGCGCAGATCGAGACTGATGACGCGGCGACCGGCCATTTCGAGCGCTTCGGCGACGCTGCCCCAGACCGCGCGCGTCTGACCTGCCCCGTGGACGAGCAGGACCGCGGGGTCGTTCTCTGCGCCTGCCGCCGCCGCTTCGAGCCGGACGCCGGCAAAACCGCGGAACTCCAATGTCGTCATGCCCTGTCTCCGCTACCCAGCCATTCGTCGAACTGGCGCGAGCGGCGATTCATCATCAATCGCGCGATGTCGGGGTCGCCGTCGATAATCGCGGTGCAGAGGCTATACTGCATTGCCCGCGTCCGCGCGCGCCGTTCGGGGTCGGCGTAGAGGTCGCTGCCCTTTTCGTCGAGACCAAAGCTGTAGCCGATCTCCATCACCAGTTCGAAAACGGGATTGCCGCTCATTCCGGCGATCAGCCGCGCGAGCTCGACCTCGGCCGCGATGAGGTCACGGGGCGTGTCGTGGCCACCGATCGCCGCGACGAAAGCATCGAGCAGCACGACGTCCGCGGCGCTTCGCCGCTCCGCCGCGGCGGCCGCCGCCTCTTCGGACACCGGCCGCGTCACCTGAATGACGTTGCCGAGCGTCGTCCCTTTCAGCCGAAGGAAACGGGCGAGCGACTGGATTGCATCGCGCGCGTCGGGGCGCGCGGCAAAATAGCCGCCCTTGATGCCGCGCCGGATGCTGACGAGGCGATCGCGCTCGACGAGCTTTGCCGCCTGGCGCAGCGTCGGACGGCTGACCCCGAACCGCTGAAGAAGCTCGTCCTCCGCGCCCAGATGATCGCCGGGCGCGGCGGCGAGGCTGAGATCGGCAAGGGCGCGGGCCGTCCGGCTTGCCAGCGTCTCTACCCGTGTCGCCATTTCCATCTCCATTAAGATACCTGTTTATAGATATAATGCCGCATGTCCACTCGATCTTGCGTCTTGACTTATATAACTAGGTATCTTTTAATGCGTGAAAGACCGATAGCGAGTCGCGAGGAGACTGCCGTGAAACCCTTTGTGTTCAGCGCCGACAGCCACATCATGGAACCGTCAGATATCTTCCTCGAAGGCTTGCCCGCGTCGCTGAAGGATCACGCGATCCACGCGCGCATGGACGGCGAATATCTGGTCACCGGAACCAAGGACAAGATCATCTATCGCCTGCGCGTCGGGCAGCATCGCGAAAAGCAACTCGGCGATGCGCAACGCCGCGGCATCCGCGAGATCGCGGGGCGGCTCGAGGATATGGAACTTGAAGGCATCGACGCCGAGATCTGCTTCCCCTCGCTCGGCCTCTGGCTCTATTGCCTCGACGACCCCGAGGCCGAGGCCGCGTCGGCGCGACTCTATAACGACTGGAACGACCGTTTCCTCGGCGCGCATCCGAACCGGTTCGTCCGCTGCGGAATGCTGCCGGTGCTCGATTTTTCGAACACGCTTGCCGAACTCGACTATCTGGCGGCCAAAGGCTTCACCGCGGCAATGCTGCCGGCGACCACGCCGCCGACGCTACCCAAATATAACAGCGAAGCGTGGGATCCAATCTTCGCAAAGGCGGCATCGCTCGGCATCGTTTTCGTGATGCATACGGGGACGGGCCTCGAAAGCGTGATCGTCGAGCGCGGCCCCGGCGCGGGCATCATCAACTACACCAACCAGATGAACGACGCGCAGACCAGCGTGATGTATCTCGTCGCGGGCGGCGTACTCGACCGCAATCCGGGTGCCAGGGTCGCCTTCATCGAGAGCGGCGCGAGCTGGCTCGTCGCGCTCGCCGAGCGGATGGACGAGGTGTCGGTTGCACACGCGAACTTCGTCTTTCCGAAACTCAGCCGGTCGCCGAGCCGGATCGTGGACGACCAGGTCTGGGCGAGCTTCCAGCACGATCGCGCCTGCATCGCGTCCGCCGCCGCCGGATTGCCGGGCGCAAAGAATGTGATGTGGGGATCGGACTATCCGCACGCCGAGGGCACCTTCCCGATCAGCCGCCGCATCGTCGACGAGTTGTTCGAGGGGATCGAGGTCAGCGACGACGTCCGCCGCAACATCCTGGGGCTGAATGCGGCGCGGCTGTTCGGGGTCGAGCCCGCGGTGCAGACGAGCGAGAAGGTCGCGGCGTAGTAGATTTGCCCTCCCCTTTAGGGGAGGGCAGCGAGACTTGGCAGCTTGCTGCCTAGTCGCAGCGGGTGGGGGCCAGCGGCCTTGCGCAAGGTTTCGGCCCCCCACCCCAACCCTCCCCTGAAGGGGCGGGACTTTTGTATTCACCCCTCGATCGGCTTCGCCGTGCGTCCGGCCATGATCGCCGCGATTCCCCCGACGAGCAGGCAGAAGCTCAACACGGCAAGCGCCGGCTGCAGCGACAGATCGCCATATTCGGCTGCGAAATGCTTGCTGAGGAAGCCCGCGATCGTGCCGCCGAGGCCGACCCCGGCAAGGCCGATGAACATGTTGATCGTCGCGGACATCATCGCGCGCATCTGATCGGGGACCTGCGCGAAGCAGAGCGCGATGATCGGACCGAGGTGCAGCGTCATCATGAACTTCACGACGACGAAGCAGGCGAGCGCGACATAAGGGTTGCCCGCCACCGCAAAACCGAAGCCGAAGGGAAAGGACACAAGCAGGCCGATTCCCGCGAACCAGCCGTTGAAGCGGGGGTTCGCCTTGCCATAGCGGTCGCTGACCCAGCCCGCGACGAGATTGCCGATCACGAGCCCTGCGGCCATCGCACCGCCGAGCCAGAAGCCCGTCTGGGTCTTGTCCATCCCGTGGACGCGCTGAAAGAAGGAAGCGCCCCACAGGATGAAGGCGAAGCCGGTCACGGGCACCATGCAGAGCAGCAGCGCGACCCAGCGCAGCGAGGGATTGGCGCCCATCGTACGGAGCACCTCCCCAAGCCCTATGCGCTGTGGCGACACGGGCTCGGCCACCCCGCGGCGGCGCGGCTCGGCCGCGAGCAGGTAGACGAGCAGCCCGACCGCGACGCCGGGTAGGCCGACGATCAGGAAGACCGTCCGCCAACCATACCATTGCGACAGCCACCCGGCGAGCGCGAGGCCGCCCGACAAGCCGACGGCGTTCGCCGCGAGCATCACCGAAATCACCGTCGTGCGGCGATCCTTCGGAAAGATTTCAGTGAGCAGCGACATCCCCGCCGGCCCCGCCCCCGCTTCGGCGGCGGCAAGGCCGACGCGTGCGAGCAACATCTGCCAGAAATTATGCGCGAACGCGGAGAGCGCGGTCGCCATGCTCCAGATCGCGACGCATACGGCGATCACGAGCCGCCGGTCGCCGCGGTCGGCGTAACGCGCGATGGGGAAAGCGGCGAGCGCGTAAAAGGCAGCGAAGGCGATCCCCGTCAACAGACCGAGTTGGCCATCGTCGAGGCCGAGTTCGACCTTGATGTCGTCCTGGAAAAGCGTGAAGACTTGGCGATCGACATAGCTCAGGATTGCGACGACCACGAGAAGACCGAGGGTCAGACCGCGGCGGCTCGATACTTCCGGATTCATGCTCTTCCCTTCGCGTCAGCGGAAAAAAAGAAGGGGAGGTCCGGTTGCCCGTCCCTCCCCCAGTGCTCCTGTGGAGCGCCCTGTGGTCCCTAGAATTTCACGGTGCCGGTCACGCCGAAGGTCCGCGGTTCCTGCCGCGTCGACGAGACATAGCCCACCGGTGCGACGAGGAGGTTGTTCACGAAGGTCCGGTCGTTGGTGATGTTCCGCACGAACACTGCGAGTTCATACATGTCGTCGTTGAAGCTGACCGCAGCGCGCGCGCCGAAGAGGTCCTGTGCCTTTCGGGTGGTCGTCAGCACGACCGCATCGTTCTGCGTGTTGACCGCGTTCGGCACGGCGGTCGACCCAGGCGGAACCGTCGCCGCGTTCTGCGCGAAGAAGTAGGATCCGGTCGGGCTCTTGCCGAGGTGGCTGTAGTCGCCGTGGAGCTTCAGGCGGAAATCGCCGAAGTCGCGATCGAAGTCGAGCGCGGCGCCCCATTGCCAGCGTGCGATCGATTCGAACCGTTCGAAGCTGCGATCGCCCGACAAGTCGGCGTAGCGGACATATTTGGGATCGACATGCGCCAGGAAGCTGCTGAGGCGCAGATCGTCGGTGATCGCGACCATCGCCTCGGTCTCGAACCCGCGCACGCGGACCTTGCCCGCGTTGCCGAGGACGGTCGCCGAGGCGCCCTGGTTCGCGCCCGGCTGCGCGATCAGCGTGCTGCGCTGAATGTCGTTGATGTCCGACTGATAGACCGCCGCGTTGAAGCGCAGGCGGCGATCGAAGAACTCGCCCTTGAACCCGGCCTCGTACGAATATGCGACTTCGGGCTGGAACGGGATCAGGAAAACCGCCGATGGCGCGCGCAGGTTCTGGCCACCCGAGCGGAAACCCTTCGCGGTCTTCAGATACAGCATCGTATCGTCGGTCAGCTTGTATTCGATCCCCGCGGTATACGACCAACCCGAGAAATCGTCGCGGCGCTTGACCGCGCATTGCGGCGTCGCGACGAGCTCCGGACCGACGATCGCCGGCGCAGTGAACAACGAACAGGTCGTCGTCTGCGTCGTGCGGTTGTAATTGTTGTTGAGGCTGGTGATCCCCTTGTCGTCGACCGAGTAACGCAGGCCGCCGGTGAAGGAGAAGCGGTCGGTGAAGTGGAAGGTTCCCTGCGCGTAGGCACCGATACTGTCGTTGTCGATGTTCGCGAAGAAGTGCGAGGTCACCGGGTTGATCGCCGGCGCGACGATCGAAATCGACTGGTCGAAGCCGCTTTCGTGGAAGGCGAAGACGCCGGTCGCGAAGTCCAACTTGTCGTTGAACGCGACGCCGGTAATCTGGAACTCGCCCGAATATTGCTCGACCGATTGCTGGCTTTCGGTGAAGTGGATCGCGAACCGGCTGCCGTCGAGGTCGACACCGGCATAGGCGTCGATCTTGCGATAGCCGAGGATCATCTGCATCTGGCCGAAGCTGGTATCGAGAATGCCCGTCGCGCCGAACGTCTTCGTCTTCGCGAAGGCATAGCCTACTTCGTTGTTCGACGCGCTCGACGGGTCGGCAGCGAGCGCGGCGATGTCGGGATTCAGCAGCGACAGCCCCACCGCGGTCGCGGTCGCAGGTGTCGCGCCGTTGATCAATCCGACGAACAGCGCGCCCGTGCCGCCAAGGTTATAGGTCGAATTGGACGCGGTGAACGCCGAGGTCGCGAGGCGCAACTGGCGCGATGGCGACTGCTCGTCCATTCGGAAATATTCGCCCGACAGGCGAATCGTCAGATTTTCGGTCGGCTTGAAGTCGACCTTGACGCGGCCGTTCCACCGGTCGCGATCGTCGAGTTTGACCCCGTTCGGCGTGCCGACGTACGGCGCCTTGGCGACCGCAGGATTGCTTGCCGGGATCGCCGACACCGTCCCGGCCGGAACGGAATTGGTCGTGTAGCCGTCGCGGGTCAGGCGCTGCAGCGCGACGCGGACGCCGAGCTTGTCCTGGACCAACGGGACATTGAGCACACCCGTCGCCTGAAACTCGTTGAAGCGGCCATAGGTGAGCGAGAGGCTGCCGCCGAAATCGTTGAGATCGGGATTGTTCGAATTGATCAGCATCGCGCCGCCGGTCGTGTTGCGGCCGAAGAGCGTTCCTTGCGGCCCTTTCAGCACCTGGACCGACTGAACGTCGAGGAAGTCGCCGTTGAGGCCATAGGAACGCGCCCAATAGACGCCGTCGACATAGGTTCCGACCGACGGATCGAGCGTGATCAGCGTATCGGTCTGGACCTGGCCGCGAAGCGTCACCGTCAGCGCGCTCGGCGTGTTCGAGCCCGAGCGAATGAGAAGACCGGGGGTGAAGTTCGTCAGATCCTGAACCTGCTGGACGTTGCGGTCGGACAGATCGTTGCCCGAGAGCACCGTGACCGCGACCGGCACCTCCTGAAGATTCTCGTCGACCTTTCGCGCCTGCACGATGATCGCGTCGAGGCCGCCATATTCCTTGGCTTCGTCGGCCGGAGCGGCGGCATCCTGGGCATAGGCGGGGACCGACGACAGCGCCAACGCCGCCACCGACGCGGCGACGAGCAAGCGAGCCGAATCGCGCTTCTGCTTGAATTTCATGGTCAACATCCTCCCCGCGAGGCTTCCTGGCGTCCTCGCTTGTCGAGTTATATAACTAAGTCTAACAAGACAGACAAGTGGGTTCGAAAAATTGTCACAAAACCTAGCGTCAACCGAACTCAGCTGTGCTCTTTCGGCAACAATCGAGCGAGCACGGGAATGTCAGCGAAGGCGCGCAGCACGTCGTTGAGATGCGTGCAGCCGATCGTTCCGACAAGCGTGTCGAGCACCGCTTGGCGAAAGTCGCCGACATTCTGTCCGACCATCCGCGCGGCCTTCATCGAAGCGCCCGGACACTCGCGGAACGGGAGGATCAGCGGCAGCGCCTGCAGTGCGAGCAACGTCCCCGTCGCCTCGTCGACTTCCGCGTAGACACGATATTCGTGGATGGCGGTACGCGACCCCTGCGGATTGGGGCCGCTGTCCTGGAAGGCGGCATCGATCTTCAACACGCCTTCGGCGCGCCAAAGATCGATTCGCCGCGACCGGCGGGCGAGCGGGCGCCCTTCCTGCACAGGCAATTCGTGCCAGCCGACCGGATCATCGGGATGGACGAGCGGACCGACCTCGGTCGCCGACTGGTCGCTGTGATCGACGCTGCCGTCCTCCGCCAACGAGCTGCCCCCTTCGGTAAAGCCCGTGCAGATATTGACCATCCGCCCCCTGTTTCCCGCTGTAGACTTGGCGCGGTTTGCGGCCATTCGCGCGTGCCAATCATCGGTCCAGCGCGACCAGATCCACCCTGCGACCAGGCTGGCACCCGCGAAATCGTCGAGCACCTGGAACAGCGGCGTTCCGCGCAGGTCGCCGAGCACGTCGGCGAGCGCGGTGCGGCTGGCCCCGCCCGCGCGGACACCGACCATGTCCTGTACCCGCGGATGGTCGGTCGAGACCGCGATCTCCATGATCTCGCGTAGCGGCGACGCCTTGATGCGGAACTCGCCGACCGCGAGTTCGACGGGCTCGCCATCGAACCCCGTGAGCAAGTCGCGCGCACGCCCCGTCATCACCCACGGTTCGCCGAAACCGTCGGGCCAATCCGAATCGATCGAAGTGGTACGGCGGATCGAGCCCGGCCGGCGTAACGGCGCCGGTCCGGCGGACTGGCGTGCAAAGGCAAATTGCTGGGGTGCGTTCAAGACTGTTTCCTATTTGGGCGGCATACGGATCGCGCCATCGAGGCGCAGGCTTTGGCCGTTGAAATATGTGTTCCGCGCGAGTTCGAGCACGAGCGACCCGAATTCTTCGGGCTTGCCGAGCCGTTTCGGGAACGGCACCGACGCCGCGAGTCCCTCGAAGATCGCTGGCGCCTTGTCCTTCACCGCAAGCATCGGAGGGGTCGCGAAGATGCCCGGCATGATCGAGTTGACCCGGATGCCGAGGTCCATGAGATCGCGCGCCATCGGAAGGACGAGGCCGTTGACGCCGGCCTTGAGCGAACCATAGCCGACCTGCCCGATCTGCGCGTCCTGCGCCGCGGCCGAGGCCGTAAGCACGATCGAACCGCGCTCGCCATCTTCGTTGAGCGGCTCTGCATTCGCCATACCGAGCGCGGCGATCGACGCGAGACGATAGCTCGCGATGAGGATGCCCTGTGCCGAAAAGGCGTAATCCTCGGTCGCATAGCGGACATAGCCGCCGCTCGCCTTGTCGAAGCGGACGGTCTTGCCGCCCTTCGATATCTGCGCGCAGTGGACGAGGACGCGTTCCTGCCCGTGCGCGGCGCGCGCCGCGTCATAGCCCGCGAGCACGCTCGCCTCGTCGGTGATGTCGACGCGGCAGAAGACACCGCCGATCGCGTCGGCGACCGCGCGCCCCCCCTCTTCGTTCACGTCGAAGATCGCGACCTTTACGCCCGCGCCCGCCAGCGCCTCGGCGCTCGCGCGGCCGAGACCCGATGCGCCGCCGGTGACGACCGCCGCGATGTCATTGCCCAGTTTCATGTGTCTTCCCTTTGCTTGCGATCATTGCAGAACTTCGAGGTTGCCGCCATCGACGACGAGCACCTGCCCGGTGATGAAGCCCGCGCGGTCCGAGCAGAGAAAGGCGGCGGCTGCCGCCATATCCTCGGGCGTTCCCATGCGCGGGACCGGATAATGGCTCGTACGCTCGGCGATATGCTCGTCATAGGTCTGGCCCTGTGCCGCGGCGATCTTCGTGAAGACCTCCTTGAACTGCGGCGTCGCGATCGCGCCGGTGCCGAGCGTGTTGACGGTAATTCCCATGGGCCCCACTTCCGCGGAAATCGTCTTCGACAAGGCGAGCGCACCGACGCGATACGTGTTCTGCGCCGCGCGCGCGAGCTTGCGGTGCGGCGCCTTTACCGAGTTGGTCCCGATGGTGAGGATGCGGCCCCAGCCCTGCGCCTTCATATGTGGGACGACGGCCTGCACCGCCCAGCGAAAGGCCATGACATTGTTGTTGTTCGCGGCGGCGAAGGTTTCGTCGTCAACGTCGAGGAAGGCGCCTTTCGGGCCCGAATCGACGTTGAAGATCAATATGTCGGGCGCGCCGAAAGCATCGGTCGCGGCCTTCACCGCCTCGCCGATACCATCCTTCGTCGTGCAATCGGCCGCGATGCCGATCACCTTGCCGCCCGCGGCCGTCACCTCGGCGACCGCCGCGTCGATCGTCGCCTGCGTCCGCGCGGCGATGACGGTCCGGCATCCTTCGCGCGCGAATTCGTGCGCACAGCCGAGCCCGATTCCTTTCGACCCGCCAAAGACGAGCGCGACCTTTCCCGCGATCCCGAGGTCCATCAGGGCGCCTTTCCGTGCTGGAGCTTCAATCGCTCCTGCAGAATGTCGTTGCGGCCGGGCGAGGCGGCGACGGTCGAGCCGCCGTCCATCTTGATCGTCGTTCCGGTGATATAGTCCGAGCGCGCCGAAGCGAGGAACAGGCAGGCATGCGCGATATCCTCAGGCGTTCCCGGCCGCCCGACGGGTACCGTCGCGCCATAGGCCGCGAGCCCCTCCTCGCCGAGCACCGCTTTCGCGCGGTCGCTGGCGACGAGGCCGGGGTTGATCGCATTGACGGTGATGCGTTCGGCGACGACGTCGCCCGCCGCCGCGCGGATGAAGGCGTCGAGCGCCGCCTTCGCCATGCCATAGGCGGTCATGTTCGGGACGACGTTGAAGGTGCCGTTGATCGAGCCGATCGCGATGAAGCGGCCGCCGTCGCGCGCCTCGGCCAGGTGCGGGCGCGCCGCATCGAGCAGCCACCAGGCCGCCTTGGCGATGCTCGCGAAGCCCGCCTCCAGCCGCTCGTCGTCGACATGGCCGACGCCGCCGTGCGGAATGTCGGCGGCGGCGTGAACGACGATATCGACCCCGCCGAATGCTTGGGCCGCCGCCGCCACGAGCGCGCGGCAGTCGGCGTGCCGGGCGATATCGGCGGCGAAGCATTCGGCGATGCCGCCGGCTTTCTCGATCTCCGCCTTCACATCCTCGGCATAGGAGATGGTGCGCGCACCGAGCATCACCTCGGCGCCCGCCGCGGCGAATGCTTTCGCGATCCCGCGCCCGACGCCGCGCCCGCCGCCCGTGACGACGACGCTCTTCCCCGAGAAATCTTCCATCAGCCTGCCTCCTCGAAAAGCGCGCGCAATCCCGGCGCCGAGGGCTTCATCGACGGGGTGCGCGGAAAGTCGCGAACGACGCGGATATGGACCGGCACCTGATAAGCGATCAGCCGGTCCCTGAGCCACGCCTTGAGATCGTCCGACGCAGGCTCGCTCGCCCCGTCCTTGAGGATGATCGCGGCCACGGGAACCGCACCCAGCCGCTCGTCGGCCACGCCAACGACGGCGGACTCGCGCACGGCAGGATGACCGTTCAGTGCCTGCACGACATCATCGGGATGGATCTTGAAACCGCCTCGGATGATCGCATTGTCGGCGCGGCCGCGGATGAAGAGGAAGCGATCCTCGTCGAGCGCGGCGCGGTCGGTCGTACGCAACCATTGGAGATCGTTGCCTAGCTGTCTGCCCTTGATTTCGAGCAACCCTTCGGCGCCCGGGGGCAGAATCGCGCCGGTTTCGGCATCGACGATGCGGGCCTCGACATCGGCATGGACGCGCCCGACCGCGCCGCGCTTTTCGGCCCAGCGCGCCCGGAAATCGTCGATCGTCCACCCCGCGATGGCGCCGGCGAATTCGGTCGCGCCATAGTTTGCACAGATCGGGATGCCGTATTTTTCGAGGAAGGCGTCGACGAGATCGGGCGACAGCGGCGCGGTGCCCGAGATCAGCGCGCGAAGGCTCGACAGGTCGGCCGGGTCCACGTCGGCATCGAGCAGCATGCGGACGGCCGAAGGCACCGCGGGCGCGACCGCGGGACGATTGCGCTTCACCGCGCCGACCCATGCTTCAACCGAGAATTTTTCGAGCAGGGCGATCTTCCGCCCCGCTGCAAGCGCGCCGATGCAGCCATAGATCCCGCCGATGTGCGTCAGCGGATTGACGATCATCGTGCAGCCCGAATTGAGCTTCGGCGGATCGTCGAAACTTCGCCCGCGCTCATATTTTGTGAAGCCGCGAAAGCTCGCGTCGAAGGAATCGCGGCTGAGCGGTACGCGCTTCGGTGTGCCGGTGGTGCCGCTGGTCAGCATCTCGATCGCGACGCCGGGCGAGGTCTGCATCGCCGTCCGTACCCGATCCTGCACGACGCGAAAGCCATCGAGCCGGGGGCCGATCGCGATGACCGCCGAACCGGCGCGCTGCAGAGCGTCGGCAAGGCCGGGCCGGTCGAGGTCGGTCGCGTCGGCGATCACGAGCGGGAGTCCGAGCTCCGCCACGTCGGCGAACAACCTGTCGTCGGGCAGGATCGGGTTGAGCGTGACGAGGCAGCGGTCGGTCGACAGCACCGCGACGATCGCCGCGACATGGCCGGGGCGGTTGCGGAGCAGGACACCGACGCGCGCATCCTCGGGCAAGCCCATCGCGCCAAGCGCATCCTCGATCGCCCGCACGGTGTCGGCGATCCGGCGCCAGCTGTAATCGACGCCCTCGAAATCGATCTCGGTCCGCTCGGGATCGAGCGCCATGATCGCACGCAATTTCTCGGTCATCAGCGCCATCAGAGCGCGAGCCCCCCGCTCGCCTCGATCACCTGCCCCGTCACCCAGCGCGCGTCGTCGCCGAGCAGCATCATGACCGCACCGGCGATATCCTCGGGCTCGCCGAGACGGCCCATCGGCGTATGCTTCGCAGTCTGCTCGTCCCATCCCGGCTGTTCGCGGAGCGCCGCGATGAATTCGGTGGCGACCGCGCCGGGGGCGATGCAGTTGCAGGTGATCTGGCGCTTGGCCACCGCGAGCGCGGTCGAAAAGGTCAGGCTCTGCAGCGCGCGCTTGGTCATCGCATAGCTCGCGGCGAACGGCTGGCCGACCTTGCCCGACATCGAGCCGATATTGACGATGCGCCCGCCGTCGCGAAGCCGCGGCAACGCTGCCTGCGTCACGAAATGCGGGCCCTTCACATTGACCGCAAACAATTCGTCGAACAGGTCCTCGCCCGCACCCTTCAGCGTCCCGTCGCGCCCGCCGCGGCCGACGCCGGCGTTGTTGATCAAGATATCGAGGTTGGGGGCGCCGCCGAAGGCGGCGTCGCAAGCCGCAAACATCGTCTCGATCCCGGCAAGGGTCGAAACGTCGGCCTGCACCGCGAAAGCTTTGCCGCCTTCGCCTTCGATCGCAGCGGCCAGCGCTTCGGCCGCCTCCCGGCTGCCGGCATAGTTGATCGCGACATGCGCGCCCGCCTGCCCCAGCCGCCGCACGATCGCCGCGCCGATCCCGCGCGAGCCGCCCGTGACGAGCGCGGTCTTGCCCGCGAGGCTCACAGGAACAGCCCCCCGCTTGCTTCGACGATCTGGCCGGTGACCCAATGCGCCTCGTCGCGGCAAAGCATCATCACCGCGCCCGCGATATCCTCGGGCACGCCGAGCCGTTTCATCGGGGTGAGCTTCGACGTCGCCTCGGCCCAGCCGGGCTTTTCGGAGAGCGTCTTGTTGAATTCGGTATCGACCGCACCGGGGGCGACGAGGTTGCAGGTGATGCCGCGCGGGCCGACGACGACCGCGGTCGACATCGTCAGGCTTTGCAGCGCGCGCTTGGTCGCGGCATAGGCGGCGAAAGGCGGGAGCGCCGAACGGCCGCCGAGTGAGCCGATGTTGACGATGCGCCCGCCGTCGCGGAGGCGGTCGAGGCAGAGCTGGGTGATGAAATGCGGCGCCTTCTGGTTCACCGCGATCATGCGGTCGAACAATAGCTCGCTGCATTTGGTGAGGCTGCCCGTATCGCCTTCGCCGCCGACCCCCGCATTGTTGACGAGGATGTCGAGATTGGGCGCGCCGCCGAAGGCCGCGTCGCAGGCGGCGAGCATCGCGTCGATCCCGGCCATCGTACCGACGTCGGCCTGCACCGCGAAGGCCCGTCCACCGTCCCTGACGATTTCGGCGACGAGCGTTTCGGCGGCGTCCCGGCTGCCGGCATAGTTCACCGCCACATGCGCCCCGGCGCCGGCGAGTCGGCGCGCGATCGCCGCTCCGATGCCGCGCGATGCGCCGGTGACGAGCGCGGTCTTGCCGCTGAGCTCCGCCATTTCGTCTCTCCCCTTGCGTTTCGACATAATTGACTTAGTTATACAAGTCGTGCAAGCCCTGCCGAAAAGAAAAGTGGGAGAGGCGTGTGTCCGAACTGGTGCTGAGCGAGCGCGAAGGCGCACTGCGCATCCTCACATTGAACCGGCCCGACCGGCATAATGCGATGGACGACGCCATGTCGGCGCTGTTCCGCGCGATGCTCGACGAGGCGCTCGAAGAAGCAGAAAGCAGCGCGATCCTGATCCGCGCCGCGGGCAAGAGCTTCTGCTCGGGCCGCGACACCAATGTGCTGGGGCACCGCGCACGCGACGAGAGCGATTTCCATTTCGTGCGCCGCCACCAGGAAGGCCGCCTCAAGATGCAGGAGGCGACCAAACCGATCATCGCGGCGCTCAAAGGGGGAGCGATCGGCGGCGGGTGCGAACTCGCGCTCGCCGCCGATATCCGCGTCAGCGATACGACGCTGAAGATGGCGCTGCCCGAAATCGTCTATGGCGTGCTGCCCGACACCGGCGGTACACAGATGATGACCGCACTGATCGGGCCGTCGCGCGCCAAATATATGGTGATGACGGGGAAACCGATCGACGCGGCGACCGCGCTCGAATGGGGCGCGGTCGATTTCGTCGTGCCGCCCGAGGAGCTCGACGCGAAGGCGCTGGAGATCGCGCGCGATATCGCCGCGAAGCCGCCGATCAACCTCGCGATGGCAAAGGAGATGGTCAATCTGATGCACGGCCCGACGATCCGCACCGGCACCCGCGCCGAGCTTTATGCGCAATCCTATCTGTTCAAGACCGAGGATTATCAGGAAGCCCGCGCTGCGCATCGCGAGAAGCGCGCGCCGAGCTACAAGGGGAAATAGGATGGCGCTCCCTTCTCCTCCCCCTCTCGGCGCCAAGGCGCTTCCCGACGGGACTTATGACGGTCAGGTCGTTGCGGTGACCGGCGGCGGCACGGGTCTCGGCAAGGGCATGGCGGTCGAGTTTGCGCGGCTGGGCGCGAAGGTCGCGATCCTCAGCCGCAAACCCGAGCATCTCGACGCGGGGCTTGCGGCCGTTCGCGAAGCGGGCGGCGAGGCCATCGCGGTGGCGTGCGACGTGCGCGATCCCGAGGCGATCGCCAGAGCCTTCGACGAGATCGAAACGAAGCTTGGCGCCGTCGACGTGCTCATCAACAATGCCGCGGGCAATTTCCCGGCGCCCGCCGAGGAGATGACCCCGAACGGATTCCGAACCGTCGTCGATATCGTCCTCAACGGCACCTATAATTGCAGCCGCGAGTTCGCGGTGCGCCGGCTGGCGGCGGGATTGCCGGGCGCGATCCTCAATATCGGCGCGACGTACAGCTGGACCGGCGGGCCCGGGACATCGCACTCGGCGGCCGCAAAGGCGGGGGTGACGAACCTCACCCAGAGCCTTGCGGTCGAATGGGCGCCCGACGGCATCCGCGTCAATTGCATCGCCCCCGGCCGCTTCCCGCACGAGGATCTGCCCGGCCATATGACGCGTCACCGCGAGGGCGAGCGCGGCGACAATACGATCCCCGGAATGCGCGTCGGCGAGGTGCGTGAGCTTGGTTGGGCCGCGACCTTCCTCTGCTCGCCTTACGCCGGATACATCAGCGGACACACGCTCGTCGTCGACGCCGCGAACTGGCTGCGCCGCAGCCTCGTGATGCCCGAGTTCGTGCCGATCCGCGAACAGTTCGGCAAGCGCGCGATGGAAAGCGGCAGCGCCAAGGCTGCCATCGCGAAAACGCGCGGAGACACAGCATGACCGACGTGCCGCTCGTGCTGCGCGAGGATGCCGGCGGCATCGCGACGCTGACATTGAACCGGCCCGACAAGCGCAATGCGATCAACCGCGATCTCTTCCGCCAGTTTCGCGACCATGTCCGCGCCATCGAGGCGGAGGGCGATGCGATCGGGCTGGTCGTCGTCACCGGGGCGGGCGGTCATTTCTGTGCGGGGCATGATCTCAAATCGCCGCCGCACGCCGATGCGCTCGGCTGGCTGCGGCAGGAGATGCTGATCGTCGAGCGGCTGACCAGATTGCGCCAGCCGGTGATCGCGAAGGTCAGCGGGACTTGCTACACCGGCGGGCTCGAGCTGGCGCTCGCCGCGGACTTCATCGTCTGCGATACGAGCGCGCGTTTCGCCGACACGCACGGCAAATGGGGGCTCGTCCCCGGCTGGGGGATGTCGCAGCGGCTGCCGCGCCGCGTCGGACCGGCGAAGGCGCTGGAAATGATGCTGACGTCGCAGGCCTATAGCGGCGAGCAGGCGGCCGCGATGGGGCTCGCCAACGATTGCGTGCCCGACGAAGAGCTCGACGCGAAGGTCGCCGAACTGGCCGCGATGATCCTCGGTAACAGCCGCCACAGCAACGCCGAGAACAAGCGGCTGATCTACGAGACCGACGGCCTCGCGCTTCACACCGGGCTCAGCCACGAGCTGATGCGCAATGCCGGCTTCGACCCGGCGATGCGCAAGAAGGGCGAGCCGATCGCCGCTGCGAAGAAGCCCGGCTGATGGACATCGGCTTCTCCCCCGAGGAAACGCGCTTCCGCGCGGAGTGCCGCGACTGGCTGCACGCCAATGTCCCCGCCGAAAGGCGCCCGCTCGACGCCAGCGACGCGATCGACTTCGACAAGGCGTGGCAGCGGCGGCTGTTCGATGCCGGCTGGGCAGGGATCAACTGGCCGACCGCCTATGGCGGGCGCGGGCTATCGATCGTCCAGCAGGTCGTGTGGCTCGAGGAATATGCGAAAGCGCACGCGCCGTGGATCGGGGCGAATTTCGTCGGCATCAACCATGGCGGCCCAACGCTGATCCTCAACGCCAGCGAGGAGCAGAAGGCGTATCACCTGCCGCGCATCCTGAAGGGCGAGGCGATCTGGTGCCAGGGCTTTTCGGAACCCTGCGCGGGATCGGACCTTGCAGGCATCAAGACGCGCGGGCGGATCGAGGGCGACGAGATCGTCATCAACGGGTCGAAGATCTGGACGAGCTTCGCGCATGTCGCCGATTGGCAGGAGCTGGTGCTCCGCACCGAAGAGGGATCGCGGCGGCACACGGGGCTGAGCTGGGTCATCTGCGACATGCACGCGCCGGGGATCACGGTACGGCCGATCCGCAAGATGTCGGGGCTGACCGAGTTCGCCGAGGTCTTCTACGACGATGTCCGCATCCCGCTCGCCAATGTCGTCGGCGGGCTCGGCAACGGGTGGAAGGTCGCGATGTCGACCTTGAGCTTCGAACGCGGCACCGGCTTCATCGCCGATCAGGTCAAGCAGAGCCAGGAGATCGAGGAACTGATCGCCGCCGCGCGCGCGAACGGGATGATCAAGGACGACCGGGTCGCCGATCAACTGGCGCAGATGCGCGCCGAGGTCGCGGCCGTGCGCGCGATGACCTATCGCAACATTTCCGAGGTCGTGCGCACCGGCCAGCCGGGCCCCGAGGCATCGGTAATCCGCCTCTTCACCTCCGAACTCGGCCAGCGGCTCGAACGGATGGCCGTCCTGCTGAAGGGCGAGGACATCCTCGACTTCCGGTACGGCGAGGACGATGCGGTGCAGGAGTATCTGCGCGGTTTCGCGGCGACGATCGCGGGCGGCAGCGCGCAGATCCAGCGCGACATCATCGGCGAGCGGCTGCTCGGCCTTCCCAAGTCGCGATGAACGCACAGCGGGCATCGCGCCCCGGCGCAGGCCGGGGCCCAGGAACCAAGGACTCCGCATGGACCTGACCCCGAACGACGAGCAGATCGCCTTTCAGGCGGCGACCGCGGACTGGTGCCGCGACAATATGCCGCTCGAAGGCGCGCGCGCGCGATCCGAAGCGCTCTGGCCGCAGCTCGAAGCCATGGGCTGGACCGGGATGACGGCCCCCGGCATGGACCTTGACCACGCGACCGAGGCGCTGGTGTTCGCCGAGCTCGCGCGGTTTCTGGCGCCCATCGCCTTGCTGCCCAGCGCCGTCGCAGCGCGCTGGTCCGGCAGCGCGGCGAAGGTCGCGCTCGCGCTGCCCGCCGGCGACCGTGCGCGCCTGTTCGATAGCGAAGGAGCGGTCCATGCTCTGGGGTCGTTCGGCGCAGGCGTCGGCCTGTTCGCGATCGGCGCGGCGGCGTCGGCGCCCTCGCTCGACCCATCGACGAGCATCGCGCATATCGCGCTGCCAGCCACGGTCGAGACGATCGACGACCCTCGTTCGGCGCTCCACCTGCAACTTCTCGCCGCGGCCTACGCCGTCGGCTGTGCCGACGCGGCGCGCGACATGGCGGCGGGCTATGCGAAGATGCGCGAGCAGTTCGAGCGGCCAATCGGGTGGTTCCAGGCGATCAAGCATATGTGCGCCGACATGGCGGTCCGGTGCGCCGCGGCGCGTTCCCAACTCTACTATGCCGCCTGCGCGCTCGACGCGGGTACCGCCGATGCTATATTCCATGTCGCTGCAGCAAAACGCCTCGCGGACCAGGCGGCGCTCGACAATGGCCGCGCCAATATCCAGGTGCACGGCGGCATCGGGATGACCGACGAGGCCTATCCGCATTTCTGTTTGAAGCGCGCGCATCTGCTGCAATTCATCGCGCCGACCGACAGCGCGACGCTGCTCGCCGCCTGAGCGATGTCACTCGTCGACGATGGCCTGGAATTCCTGCTCCAGCCATCGGCGGAGATTGGGTTCGACCGGTCCGGCGAACTCGGCGAGCGGAAGCTGGTCGCGGTAGGCGAAGAAGCCGAGCGAGACCATCATGAAGCGCGCCGCCTTCACGTCGGCGCCCGCGCCGCCGAACCAATGCTTGAGCGGTTCGAACACGCGCTCGCGCAGCAATTTTTGCGCGATGGCGCGCGCTTCACTGTCTGCGGCGGCGCGGAACATCATCGGCAGCGGACTGACGCGATCGCCGTCGTCGGCGAAGCGCGCGACGATCAGACGGCCGAAATCCTCTTTCGGCAGATCGGTCATCAGCCGCGCGTCGAGCGCGGCATCGAGCGCCGCCTCGAACAGTTTGAGCTTGCCGCCGAAATAGCGGCTGACGAGCGACGGATTGACCCCCGCGCGCGCGGTGATGTCGCGCACGCCTGCCTCAGAAAATCCCTTCTCGGCGAAAATTTGCTGCGCAGCAAAAAGGATCGCGTTTCGCGTCCGGTCCGCATCGCGCGCGGGGCTGTCGATCGTCGTCGCCATCTTCGCTCCCTGTTGACTCCTTATGTAAACGACCGTTTACTTGCGTCAAGAGGAGAGGATGAATGACCGAGTCGCAAGCACCGGCGCGTTCGCCGGTCTATGAGTTCGACTATATCGCCGACCCCGGCGTGCTCGCCGATTGTCATGCGCGCTACTGGGAGCTGAAGGAGACCGCGCCGCCGGTCTTCTGGACCAGCGCGCACGGGGGCCATTGGGTGTGCAACACCGGCGCGTCGGTGCAGCATGTCGTGCGGCATCCCGAGATTTTCTCGAGCCGCTACCTCTCGATTCCGCCGAATCCCGACCAGCCGAAGATGATCCCCGAGATGCTCGATCCGCCCGAGCACCGGCCGTACCGCCAGATGCTGCGGCCCTTCTTCGAGTCGAAGGCGATCGAGCCGCTCGATGCGCGCATTTCTGCGTGGACCGACCAGTTGCTCGATGATGTCGTCCAGAAGGGCGAATGCGATTTCGTCGAGGCGATCGGATCGCGGCTGCCCGTCGCGGTGTTCATGGAATTGTTCGGCTTTCCGATGGAGAAATTCGAAGAGTTTCGCGCGCTAGTCACCGGCTTTTTCCATTCGCAGGCGAGCAACGAGAAGCGCAACCAGCTCGCACAGGCAATCGTCGGCAATCTCGCCGAGCTGATCCAGCAGCGGATGGCCGAACCCCGCGACGACATGATTTCGAAGATCATCGGCAGCGACGTCGACGGGCGCAAGCTCACGTTCGAGGAGCTGATGTCGATCGGCTTCCTGATGTTCCTCGCGGGGCTCGACACGGTGACCAACGCGATGAGCTTCGGCATGCGGCACCTCGCGCATGACGATGCGCTGCGCCAGCGCGCGATCGACGACCCGGCGGTGATCCCGAACATGGTCGAGGAATTGCTGCGCCGCTATGCTTTCGTCGCGACCCCGCGCTACGTCACCGAGGACACCGAACTCGAGGGCGTCCAGCTGTTCGCGGGCGACTGCATCCTCGCGCCGCTGCCGCTCGTCGGTTGGGACGAGGGACTGACCGAGGATCCTAAAACGGTCTCGGTCGAGCGCCAATTCTATCGGCACGCCGCCTTCGGGTCGGGCATCCACACCTGCCTTGGCCTGCATCTCGCACGGATGGAGCTGATCATCTTCTATCGCGCCTGGTTCGGCCGCGTCGGCCATTTCCGGCAGGTCATCAAGGGCGACGAAAGCTGCCGTGGCGGCAGCGTGATGGCGATCGAACATCTGCATCTGGCGTGGGACGCCTGAACGATTTCATTGGGAGACGAAAACATGGCTAGCGCACCCGCAGTTCACCTGCATCTGGGACATGAGCAACGCACGAGCGGGACCGGGGGCACGCACCCGCACCTGCACCCCGTCAGCCAGAAGACGCAGGCCGACATCCCGCTCGCGGGCGCGAAGGAGGTCGAGGAAGCCGTCGCCAAGGCCGAGGCTGTGCGCGAGGAATGGCGGCGAACCGCGCCCGAGGTGCGGCGCGATATCCTCAACCGCCTTGCCGACCTGCTCGAGGCGAACAAGACCGAACTGGCGAAGATGGCGGCGCTCGACGGCGGCACCACGCTGATGGTCGGCGAGCGCGGCGTGGACACCGCGGTGGGCTGGACGCGCTATTATGCCGGCTGGTGCGACAAGATGTCGGGCGAGCTGATCAGCACCTTCGATACGCGCGGCGAGCTCAGCTATACCGTGCCCGAGCCAATCGGCATCGTCGGGATCATCATCACCTGGAACGGGCCGCTGATCTCGCTCGGCATGAAGGTCGCGGCGGCGCTCGCCGCGGGCAATTGCGTGATCTGCAAGCCCGCCGAAATCACCCCCTTCGCGCCCGAGATGTTCGCGCGGCTGTGCAAGGAAGCCGGGGTGCCCGACGGGGTGCTGTCGATCTTTCCCGGCACCGGCGAAGCAGGCGACGCGATCGTGCGGCACAAGAAAATCCGCAAGATCAGCTTTACCGGCGGTCCGATCACCGCGCGCAAGATCCTGACCGCCTGCGCCGAGGAGATCAAGCCGTCGGTGATGGAGCTGGGCGGCAAGTCAGCGAGCCTCGTCTTCCCCGATTGCGACCTGCAAGCCGCCGCCGAACGCGCGGTGTTCTGGACCGTCGGCTGCCTGTCCGGACAGGGCTGTGCCCTCCCCACGCGCCAGCTCGTCCACGCCAACGTCTATGACGACTTCGTCGCGCGGCTGAAGGCGATCATCGGCCAGTTCAAGGTCGGCGATCCGATGGACCCGACGGTCGCGGTGGGGCCGGTGATCAACAAGGCCGCGGTCGACCGCATCCTCGGCATGTTCGAGCGCGCCAAGGCCGACGGCGCGGCGAAGTTCGAGCTGGGCGGCGGACGCTGCGGCGGCGAGCTCGCGGATGGAAACTTCATCGAGCCGACGCTGATCGTCGACGCCGACCCCGACCACGAAATCAGCCAGGTCGAGATCTTCGGGCCTGCCGTCGTCGTCATGAAATTCGAGACCGAGGAAGAGGCGATCGCGATCGCCAACAACAGCGAATATGGACTCGCCGCGATGATCCAGTCGAACGACCTGCAACGCGTGCACCGGATTTCGGAGCGGCTCAATGCCGGCGGCGTCTATGTGAACGGCGGGTTCCAGATCAATCCGTACACGCCGTTCGGCGGCATCGGCATCTCGGGCTTCGGCAAGGAAGGCGGCAAGGCGGGGATCGACGAATTCTTGCACTACAAGACCGTCACCATCGGCGTCGGCGCCCCGATCTTTCCGAAATGATCAATCCCCCTCCCGCTTGCGGGAGGGGTCAGGGGAGGGTCTGTCGCCTCCCCCATTTTCCATATCGGGACAGGCCCTCCCCCGGCCCCTCCCGCAAGCGGGAGGGGAGATTTTATGCCTGACTTCACCAACGACCAGTTCCGCCTCGACGGCAAGGTCGCGATCGTCACCGGAGCCGGCGGGCGCGGCAACAGCATCGGGCGCGCCTATGCTGTGGGCCTCGCCAATGCCGGAGCGAGCGTCGCCGTCGCCGATCTCAACAAGGAGGGCGCCGAGCGCGTCGCGGGCGAGATCGAGGCCGCGGGCGGCAAGGCGATCGCGGTGCAGGTCGACATCGCCGATGAGGCCTCGGTCGCGGCGATGATGGGGGCGGTGCAGGCCGCGTTCGGCGGGCTCGACATCCTCGTCAACAATGCCGCGTTGATGGTCGAGGCGGTCGGCACGCCCGCGATCCAGACGAGCATCGCCGATTTCGACAAATTGATGCGCGTCAACCTGACCGGGGCGCTGATCTGTTCGAAGGCGGCGGTGCCGCTCTTTCAGGCGCGCGGCGGAGGGAAGATCGTCAACCAGTTGTCGGCGGGCGGCTTTCCCGCACAGACGACCTACGGGATCAGCAAGATCGCCCTGCTCGGGCTGACGACGACGCTCGCGACCGAGCTCGGGCGGATGAACGTCAACGTCAATGCGATCGCGCCCGGGATGACGATGTCCGACGCGGGCAAGGCGCTGACCCCCGACGAAAGCCCGTTCGTGCAGGCCGCGATGGCGCGGGTGGTGAAGCAACCGCGCGGCGAACCGCAGGATCTCGTCGGCGCGCTGCTGTTGCTCTGCTCGCCCGCGGGCGACTGGATCACCGGTCAGGCACTCAACGTCGACGGCGGCTTCATCATGCGGAATTAAGTGACGCCCTCCCCTTCAGGGGAGGGCCGCGAGACTTGGCAGCTTGCTGCCTAGTCGCAGCGGGTGGGGGCCGGCGACCTTGCGCTATTTCGCAGGCCCCCACCCCAACCCCTCCCCTGAAGGGGAGGGGCTTTTAGGGCGTTCGCCGCAGTTCGTGCTTGAGCACCTTGCCCGACGCATTGCGCGGAAGTTCGGTGAGCAAGCTGAGCCGTTCGGGCGTCTTCTGCTTCGCGATCCCGGTCGCGAAGAAATGATCGCGCACCTCGTCCAGCGTCAGCGTCGCGCCCGGCGCCAGCACGACGCAGGCGCGGACCACTTCGCCCATGCGCTCGTCCTTGGCCGCGACGACCGCGACATCGGCCACCGCCGGATGGCCGAGCAGCAGCGCCTCGACCTCTTTCGACGAAATATTCTCGCCGCCGCGGATGATGATGTCCTTCTTGCGGTCGGTGATGAGCAAATAGCCGCTCTCGTCGAGCCGGCCGATGTCGCCGGTGCGGTACCAGCCGCCGGGCAGGAAGGCGCTCGCATTGAGCGACGGATCGAGATAGCCCATGAACAGCTCGGGCCCGCGCGTGCAGATTTCGCCGTCGGAGCCGGGCGGCACGTCCTCGCCCTCGTCGTCGACGAAGCGCATCTCCGACCCCGTGATCGCCCGCCCCTCGGTATGGAGCTGCTTGTCGAGCGGATCGTCAACGACGCCCGAGGTCACCGTCGGATGCTCGCTCGACCCATAGCAGTGGTACACCGCCAGACCCTGCGCCTGGCAGCGCTCGATCAGCGAGGGCGGCACCGGCGCCGCGCCGACGAGATACTGACGGAGCGACGAGAGGTCGTAACCGTGCATGTCGGCGGCGGCAATCATCCCCGACAGGTGAAATGGCGTCCCCGACGACGAGGTTATGCGGTGGCGGTCGATCAGTTCGGCGGCGAGTACCGCGTCCCACTGGTCCATCAGCACCAGCGGCACGCCCTGCGTCAGGAAGCGGTACATGGACAGCGCGCCGGCGACATGACCCGGAGGCCACGGCGAGATCACCGCATCGTCGTCGCTGCCGCTCCGCATCAGCCGCATCGTCTCCATCTCGGCGAGGAAGCCGCGCGCAGAGTGCATCACGCCTTTCGGGTCGGCAGTGGTCCCCGAGGTGTAGACGAGCAGCGACATCTCGCCAGCGGTCCGCGGCGCAGGATCGAGGATCGGACCATCAGCCTCCAGCGCGTCGAAATCTGGGCCGGTCGCGATATGGCGTTCGAGCGCAGGAAGCGTACCGCAATCGGCGACCACCTTCGCATAGTCGACGCCCCGGAACCGGTCGGGCGTGAACAGCCATTTCGCGCCCGACTGACGGAGGATGAAACCGAGTTCCTTCGCGCCGTAGATGGTGACGACGGGCAGCATCACCGCCCCCGCCTGCGCCGCGGCGACCGCGACGACGAGCCATTCGCGCCAGTTGGGAAGCATGCACGCGACGATGTCGCCCGGCGCGATTCCCGCGGCGGTCATCCGCGTCCCCATGCGGCGGCCCGCAGCCACGACCTCGCCCAGCGTCGTCGCGCAAGGCCTTTTGTCGGAGGCAACCGTGAGCGAGGCGCCGGGCCGCCGCATGGCGGCGCCGATCATCGCCTCGATGAAATTCATGCGTGGAGCGAGTCGACGGTCCGTTCGCCCTCGCCGCGCGCCGCCCAGGTTTCATTGGCGTTGCGAAGGTGGAGGCGCCAGTGCGACACCGCGCCCTCGACGTCGCCGTCCTCGATCATCGTCACGAGCTTCTCGAACGATTTGAAGCCGGCGCGCAGGCTCTTCGACTTGTCTTCGGTGGTGCGCGGATGGCGGCGTTGATAGTCGTTTTGGTGATGGCGGCCGAGGTTGAGCAGCATGCGGTTCATGAAGCTCAGCGTCTTGTTGCCCGTCGCCTCGACCAGCGTCTGGTGGAAGTGCGAGACATTGTCGACGAACTGCGCATATTCGCCGCCCTGCAGCATCGCGTCGAGATCGGCGAGCGTCTGCTTGAGCGTGGCGAAGCCCGGCGTTTGTCCCTTGGCGGTCGCGAGCCAGCGGACCACCGTCGGCTCGATCGCAAGCCGCGCGGCATAGAGGTCCGCGATCGTCGTCCCCTGCGATTCCAGAACATAGCCGGCATAGCGCGAGACGAGGTCGGTCGACGGTTGGTGAACGCGTGCGCCGCTGCGCGATCCGCGCACCACGCTGATCAGATTTTCGGCCTCGAGGATACGGAACGCCTCGCGAAGCGTCGGCCGCGAAATGCCGAGCGTCGTCATCAGCGTCCCCTCGGGCGGAAGGGAGTCGCCCTCCGTGAGCTCACCGCGAACGATCTGGGCCCTTATCTGGTCGGCGACCAGTTCCGACGTCTTCGGTACCCTGATGCGCGATGCGCCACTATCCATCTGCAAATTCCTGCCCCTGCCCGGCTATGCTTCAAACCCGTTTCACTCTTGCTGCGCCATTAGGGCGTTTGGCGCAACCCCGCAATGTCGCGGCAATTTCCTCCATTCAGGCCCCAAAGTTCAGCCCTTCGTTCAGCGTCCATTTGCCGTTGCGGCCGCGCACCCATCCCGACGCGGCCCACGTTCCGCCGTCGACGGGGAGCAAGACGCCGGTGACGTAGCTCGCCATGGCGCTCGACAGAAAGACCGCGGCATCGCCGCACTCCATATCGACGCCTTCGCGCCCGAGCGGGATCAACCGGTTCATCGCATCGACCTCTTCGTCGCTCCGCCGTTTCCACGTCGCGGGATCGACCGGCCCGGCGCGATTGCCTTGATTGCCCGGCGTGACGGTATGGTCGGGGGCGATGCAATTGACGCGGATGCGATGTTCGGACAGCTCGACCGCCATCGATTTGGTGAAACTCAGCATTCCGGCCTTGCATGCGGCGTAAACCGCGAAATTCGGCGCGGCGCGGCTTGCCTCGATGCTGGCGACATTGACGATCGAACCGCCGCGAGCGCCTGCAACCATGTGCTTTGCCGCCGCCTGCGTCGCGATCAGCATCGACATCAGGTTGATGTCGACATGCTTGCGCATGCTGCGTTCGCTTTGTTCGAGGAAGGGGCGCGCCGAGACGCCGCCGGCGTTGTTGACGAGGATGTCGAGGCGGCCGAACGCGGTCGCGGCGCCGTCGATGGCGGCGCACAGCGCGGCACCGTCCATCACGTCGCCAGGAATAGCGAGCGTCCGAACGCCATGCTCGCCTGCGCGCGCAGTGGCCTCTTCGGCGCGTTCGGCAAAAATGTCGAAGATCGCCACATCGGCACCGGCTTCGGCGAGGCGCAGCGCGATCGCCCGCCCGATGCCTCCCCCGCCCCCGGTGATGAACGCCGCTTGCCCGTCAAGGCGCGCGCGGTCAGTCATCGAGCGTTATCCCCATCACCGCGCCCGTTACATAGGCGGCGTAGTCGCTGACGAGATAGGCGGCGAGACGGCCCAGCGTTTCGCCGTCCTCGCGGGTCAATATGCTGTTCACGCGAATGCCGTCGCGCGCCCATTCGACGCCGAGGGTCTTGGTGAGGTTGCCGAGCGCGCCTGCTGCCGCCGCCTGATCGGCACCGAGCGCCTGTTCGGGCGCTCCGACGAACAGGACCGCACCGCCCCGTCCGCGCGCGCGGCAGGCGTCGGCGAAATCCTTTGCACCGAGAAAACGGCGGTCGAGGCCGGCATCCATGCTGGCACGCCATTCGGTGTGGGTGAGTTCGTGCGCCGCCTTGATCGCAGGCGGAGGGGCGACATGGACCCAGATGTCGGCGTCGGTTTCAGCGAGCACCGCGCCCGCCGCTTCGAAAGCCTCCGAAATCGCCGGACTGTCGCCCTCGATCGCCACGCGTTTGCCCGCCAGCCAGGCGGTCACTGCCAGCCCCACGGACCGTCGGCGCGTTCGCGCGGGGGGACGAAATCGGGCATGATCAGCGAACGGCGAAGGCTCTCGCCCCCATCCTGGACGATCACCTGGCCGGTCATGTCGCCGAACAGCGGCGAGCAGGTCAGCGCCGAAAGCCAGCCGAATTCCCAGATACTGCCCGTGCGCCCGGCGGGGATCATGTTCTGGAGCGGCTCGACGCCCTCCTCGCGGCGGCCCGAGACCGAGCCTTCGTGCGGAAAGAACCCGGCGGCGACCGCGTTGACGCGAATGCCGTAAGGCGCCCAGTCGGCCGCCATCTTTTTCGTCATCGTCGCCTGCGCGGTCTTCGCGGCGGCGCTGTGCGCATCGCCCGGGAAGCCCGTCCAGATATATTGTGCGCTGTTGTTGACGATCGCCCCGCCCTCGCCCCGCGCGATACGCCGGCGGGCATATTCGGCCGAGCACAGAAAGGTGCCGTCGATCGCGATGCGCGTGACCGCATTCCACGCGTTCGCCGAGATATTCTCTGCCAGTACGGGAAAGTTGGCGCCCGCATTGTTTGCAAGCATCGCGACGGGGCCGAGCGCTTCTTCGGCTTCGTCGAACGCCGCAACGACGGCTTCGGGATGCCGCACATCGCAGCTCATCGCATGCGCGCGCACGCCGAGTGCTGCGATCTGCGCGGCGCCTTCCTGCGCACGCTCGATACTGCGGCCCATGACGGCAACATCGGCACCACCCTGTGCAAACGCCTTTGCCATCGCGAGCCCCATGCCCGATCCGCCACCGGTGACGAGCACCGTCTGCCCCGCGAAAATGTCGGCCGGATAGGGCGGTGCGTCGAAGGGTGGCGGCGTCGCCACGATATGATGCGATGGAACCGGCAAACCATTCTCTCCCGCCTGAAAGGGTTGCGCCTTACCCCGGCGCATGTCAAGACATGACTAACTAAGTTATATAGGAGAGGCGTCAATGGAGATCGTCGCGGAGGGTCTCGGCTTTCCCGAAGGCCCCGTCGTGATGGCCGACGGGTCGGTGATCGTCGTCGAGCTTGCCGGCGGCCGGATCACGCGCTGCTGGAACGGCCGGACCGAGACGATATCCGAAATCGGCGGCGGACCGAACGGCGCCGCGATCGGCCCCGACGGCGCGCTCTACGTCTGCAACAACGGCGGGCTCGACCCGGTCAGGTTCCAGAATGCCCGCGGGGCCGGGCACGAAGGCCGGGTGGAGCGCGTCGATTTGGCCACGGGCAAGGTCGAGCGCCTCTACGACGTCTGCGACGCGATCGCGCTCGAGGCGCCGAACGACATCGTCTTCGACGCCGACGGCCGGATGTGGTTCACCGATCTCGGCAAAAGCCACGACGGCATCCGCACCGCAAGCGGGCTGTTCAGCGCGCTGCCCGGCGGATCGGAAATCACTGCGATCAACCGCCACGCGGTCTCGTACAACGGCGTCGGCCTCTCACCCGACGGCGCATATGTCTACGTCGCAGACACGCATCAGGCGCGCCTGTGGCGGTACGAGCGCAAGGTCGAAAGCCAGCGCCCGACCTGGGTCGCGACCGCACCCGGACCGGTGGGCTTCGACAGCCTGGCGGTGACGGCGGCGGGCAATATCTGCGTCGCGACGCTCTATGAGGGCGGGATCACGACGATCACGCCCGATGCGCGGACCCGGAAATTCGACATCCCCGGCGAGCGTTATGTCACCAACGTCGCGTTCGGCGGACGCGACCATTGCGATGCCTATGTCACCCTATCTGCCAGCGGCCGGCTCGCGAAGCTGCGCTGGGACGAGCCCGGGCTGGAGCTTCACTATCATGGCTGACCTTGCCGCAGACCGCGACGCGATCCGCGACCTCGTCGCGCGCTATACCTATAATGGCGACCGCGGGCGCCTCGACGAAATGACCGCCTGCTTCGCCGATGACGGTGTACTCGAATATCTCGGCAACGCACCGAAAGGCCCCGCCGCGATCAAGGCCGCGCTGTCGTCGGGGACGCGCGACGCGCGGCTGACCTTCGTCCGGCACCACATCACCAACCCGCTGATCGCGGTGGACGGAAACACTGCAACGGCGCGCAGCTATTTCACCGTCCATAGCAATTTTGGACCCGACCACAGCGGCACCTATGACGACGCGCTGGTGCGAACCAGTGCCGGCTGGCGCTTCGCGCACCGGCGCGTGCGGATCGATTGGCAGGCCGAGGGGTCGCTGTTCGACAGGATGGCGTCGCGCTGACACGTGCTTCATTCAGCCGTCGCCTCGAAAGATGATATTGACACCTAAGTGTCAATTAGACATCAAAGTGCCATGTCGCAGCGCTTCACCGATTTCGAACGATTCGCGGACGAGGTCGCGCGGCTGCGCGGGCGGATGCGGGCGCTGTTCGTCGAGACGCGCGCCGAGAGCGGGCTGCCGGATATGGAGCTGATGGTGCTGACCGCGGTGGTCAACGCCGCGATGCCACCGACGGTCGCGCAAATCGGTCGCAGCCTGGGGCATCCGCGGCAGGTGGTACAGCGCGCCGCGAACCGGCTCGCCGAGCTTGAGCTGGTGATCTTTACCAACAACCCCGATCACAAGCGCGTGTCGTTGATCGTCGCGACCGACGCGGGACGTGCGATCAAAGCCGCCGACCATGAACGCGCGCAGGGGGTGACGCGCGCAGTGATGGCGCGGATCGACGCCGCGACTTTCGCCGATGCCGCCGAGCGGCTGCACGCGATCCGCGGCGAGATCGAGGCCTATTTGAAGGAGCGCGACGGATGAGCGAGGATGTGAAGGCGCTCGCCGATCCCGAACGGCTGGGCGCGTGGCTGGATGCCAACATACCGGCGCTGGGCGATGGTCCGCTGAAAATCGCGAAGATCCATGGCGGCACGTCGAACGTCATCCTGTCGATCGACCGCGGCGGACCGACGCTGATCCTCCGCCGACCGCCCGCGGTGCCGCCGCCGGGAAGCGAGAAGAGCGTACTCCGCGAGGCGCGCGTGCTGACCGCACTGAACGGCACCGACGTGCCGCACCCGGTCTGCCACGGCAGCTGCGCCGACGCGGACGTCATCGGCGCGCCCTTCTATGTCATGGATCTGGTCGAGGGCTGGCCCGCCGACCTGACCGACGGAAAGATTCACGACCGGCCGCCCTTCGACAAGCCGCCGCATGCGCGCGAAGTGCCCTTTGCGATGGTCGACGGGCTGATCGCGCTCGCGAATGTCGATTACAAGGCCGTCGGGCTCGAGGATTTCGGACGGCCCGACAATTTCCTCGAGCGGCAGGTCGACCGCTGGGAAGGCCAGATCAAAAGCTACAAGCAGCTTTATGATTTCGAGTGGCGCGAACTGCCCGGCTATGCGCTCGCGCGCGACTGGCTGCGTGCGAACAAGCCCGCCGATTTTCGTCCCGGTATCATCCACGGCGACGTGGGCACGCCGAACGCACTCTTCGCCTTCGAGCCGCCATGCCGGCTAACCGCGCTGATCGACTGGGAGCTGTCGACGATCGCCGACCCGCTGCTCGACCTCGCATGGTTCTGCAACGGCATCCGCGACGAACGCTTTCCGGGGGATGTGCCCGAGAAGGCGCTCTACAATGTCATGGACTGGCCAACGCGGCAGGAACTGATGGCGCACTATGCCGCGGGAACCGGCCGCAGCATGGCGAGCTTCGACTATTATCTGATCCTCGCGATGTTCAAGGGCGGCTGCATCCTCGAATATAAGGTCGCGCAGGCCGCCAAGGGCATCTTGAGCGCCGAGACCGGGCGCTTCTTCGACCGGCTGGTGCGCGGGAATTTCGCCGAGGCCAAAAAACTCATCCGGTTGATCGGGTGAAACATCCTTGTCTCGATATCTCCCTCCCCCTCGATGGGGGAGGCAGCGAGACTTGCCAGCTTGCTGGCTTAGTCGCGGCGGCGGGGGTGTGCTCTCGGCTCGAAGCGACGATGCCATGATGCACCATCACCCCCATCCAACTTCGCCTACCCGCTGCGCGGCAAGGCTCCGTATCCTTCCCCCATCAAGGGGGAAGGCGGTGAGAGGAACCAGCATATGATCGATTTCCGCATCGAACCCGAATTGCAGGCGAAGCTCGACTGGATGGCGACGTTCGTCCGCGAGGAATGCGAGCCGATGGACATGCTCTTCCCCGGCCACGGCGCGCCGTACGACGTCGCGAACGCGGAATCGCGCGCGTACATGAAGCCGCTGCAGGATCAGGTGAAGGCGCAGGGGCTTTGGGGTTGCCATCTGGGCACCGAGCTCGGCGGGCCGGGCTACGGCCAGCTGACGCTCGCGCTGATGAACGAGATCCTCGGGCGCAGCTATTGGGCGCCGACCGTGTTCGGCACCGCGGCCCCCGACACGGGCAACAGCGAAATCCTCGCCATGTTCGGCACCGACGCGCAGAAGGCGAAATATCTCCAGCCGCTGATGGACGGGACGATCGTCTCGACCTTTTCGATGACCGAACCGCAGGCGGGCGCAGACCCCAAGGAATTCACCTGCCGCGCCTGGCAGGAAGGCGCCGAATGGGTGATCGACGGCGAGAAATGGTTCTCCTCGAACGCGCGCTTTGCCGCCTTCCTGATCGTGATGGTGGTGACCAACCCCGAGAACCCGCCGCATGGCCGGATGTCGATGCTGATCGTGCCGACCGACACGCCGGGGGTGGAGTTCGTCCGTCACTCGCAGACGATGGGCGACAGCAAGGGCGAGGACGACGGCACCCACGCCTATATTCGCTACAACAAGGTGCGCGTGCCGCTCGACGCGATGCTCGGTGGTCCGGGCGAGGGGTTCAAGGTCGCGCAGGCGCGGCTCGGCGGCGGGCGCGTCCATCACGCGATGCGCACCGTCGGCAAATGCCAGCGCGCCATCGACATGATGCTCGAACGCGCGGTGTCGCGCCGGACGCAGGGCAAGCAACTCAGCGAACATCAGTTCGTCCAGGGCGCGATCGCCGATTCGATCATCGAACTCGAACAATTCCGCCTGCTCGTGCTCAAGACGGCGTGGATCATCGACGAGGTCGAGCAGGGCCGGGAGCCGCACGGCGCGGCGCGCACGCATATCGCGATGTGCAAGGTACAGATGGCGAAGGTCTATCACGACATCGTCCAGCGCGCGATCCAGCTCCACGGCAGCCTGGGCATGACCCTCGAACTGCCGCTCGCCGACATGTGGATGGGCTTGCCCGCAATGGCGCTGGCCGACGGCCCGACCGAAGTGCACAAGGTGCAGGTCGCGAAAGCCTATCTCAAAAACGCGACGCCCGCACAGGGGCTGTTCCCGAGCGAGCATATTCCGACCCGGCTGGAGGCGATCCGGGCGCGCGGCTGACAGGAGAGTTTCGCCATGACCACCCGCCATCTCGTCGACCGTGAAATCGCGCCGCTGCTCGACATGTGCCCGCCGGTCGACCTGGCGGCCGCGCCGATCGCCGAAATCCGCGAGCAGGCGGGCCGCGCCTATGCCTTCATGCCGCCCCCGGCGATCCTGCCCGAAGAGGTCGTCATACCGTCGGCGCACGGCGGTCCGGACATCATCGTCTATCTCTATCGCCCGACCGAAACGAAGCCGGATCGCGGCGCGATCCTGCATATCCATGGCGGCGGCATGGTGATGGGGTCGGCGAAACAAATCCAGGCAAGCCCATCGATGCTCGCGGTCGCGGCGGGCGTACCGGTGGCAACGGTCGAGTACCGGCTCGCCCCCGAACATCCCTTCCCCACGCCGCAGGAAGATTGCCATTCGGCGCTCGTCTGGCTCGCGCGTCAGTCCGAAGCGCTGGGTTTCGACGCGAACCGGATCGTCGTCGCGGGCGAGAGCGCAGGCGGCGGGCTCGCCGCGGCGCTCGCGATCATGGCACGCGATCTTGGCGGGCCGCATATCGCCGGGCAGCTTCTCACTTATCCGATGCTCGACCATCGTACCGGGAGCGACGACTGCCCCTATGGCAATCCGAACACGGGCGAGTTCATCTGGACGCGCGCGAGCAACCGCTTTGGCTGGGGTGCGTTGCAGGGCGACTATGCCGCCGACGATGCCCGCAAGGGCTGGTTCTCGCCAAGCCTCGCCGACGACCTGTCGCACCTGCCCCCGGCCTATATCGCAACGGGCAGCCTCGACCTCTTCTTCGACGAGAATCTCGATTATGCGCGCCGGCTGACCGCGGCGGGCGTGCCCGTCGAACTGCACAGCTACGCCGGCGCGATCCATGCGTTCAACGCGGTGCCCGGCGCGGCGATCGCCGAGCGCTGCAACGCGGGGCTGATGGCTGCCGCCGCCGCGATGACCGCCCCATGAGGAGAATATGATGACCCCCGATCCGCTGTTCGATTTCACCGGCAAGGTCGCGCTCGTCACCGGCGGTTCGCGCGGCCTGGGTTACCGGATGGTCAAGGCGCTCGCGACACGCGGAGCCGATGTCATCGTCGCCAGCCGCAAGCTCGAGAATTGCGAGACGGTAGCGGAAGAATGCCGCGCGCTCGGGCGCAAGGCGATGGCCTATGGCGTGCACTGCGGGCGCTGGGCCGAGATCGACGGCCTGATCGAAGCGGCCTATGCCGAATTCGGGCGCGTTGACATCCTCATCAACAACGCCGGCATGTCGCCCGCCTGCCCCAGCCACGAAATGCCCGAAACTCTGTTCGATTCGGTGATGAACCTCAATTTCAAGGGCCCGTTCCGCCTCGCGAGCCAGGTCGCGCACCGGATGGCCGGGGGCGATGGCGGCTCGATCATCAATATCAGCTCGACCGGCGCGCTGATGGCGCTGCCGATGGTGATCCCCTATGGGTCGGCGAAGGCGGCGCTCAACGCGATGACGGTGTCGCTGAGCCGCGAATATGCGCCGAAGGTGCGCGTGAACACGATCAGCCCCGGCCCGTTCCTGACCGACATCGCCGACGCATGGGACGAGAAAAAGCGCGAGACGCAGCCGGTCGCGCTCGGCCGGCCGGGCTATCCCGAAGAGATCGTCACCGCGGCGCTGATGCTCGCGAGCCCCGCCTCCTCTTACACCACCGGCGCGCTGGTGCGCGTCGATGGCGGCCAGCGGTGACGCCCATAAGCCCCTCCCCTTCAGGGGAGGGGTTGGGGTGGGGCGCCGAGAGATAGTGCAAGGTCGCTGGCCCCCACCCGCTGCGACTAAGCAGCAAGCTGCCAAGTCTCGCTACCCTCCCCTGAAGGAGAGGGCTTTTGGTTTGCTAACGGCGGAAGCCGGCGAGACGCTGGTCGAGGATCGCCTCCGCCTCCGCGATGATGCGGTCGATCAGTTCCTGACAGGTCGGAATATCGTGGATCAGCCCCTGGATCATGCCCGCCCAGAAGACGCCCTTCGACAGATCGCCGGTCTTCAGAAGCTCGCGCCCCGCAGTCCCCGCCACGAGTTCCTGCACGTCGCTGAACTTCGCATCGGGCTCGGCCAGCCGGCGGACGACCTCTTCGCTGACCGGGCTCCTTCCGACACGCGCGGTGTTCTTGAAATTGCGGAAGATCAGGAAGCTGCCGCGCTCGTCGTTGTCGAGATACGCCTGCTTCACATTGTCATGCACCGGCGCCTCTTTCGTGGCGCAGAAGCGCGTGCCCATGTTGATCCCCTCGGCGCCGAGCGAAAGCGCCGCGACGAGGCCGCGCCCGTCGCCGAAGCCGCCGCTCGCGAGCATCGGGATCTTGACCTTGTCGGCCGCAGCGGGGATCAGGATCAGCCCCGGCACATCGTCCTCGCCCGGATGCCCCGCGCACTCGAACCCGTCGATCGAGATGATGTCGCATCCCGCCTTCTCGGCCGACAGGGCATGGCGGACCGCGGTGCATTTGTGGAGGATCGTCACACCGTGCGGTTTCACCCGCGCCCAGATTTCACGCACCGCGGGCGTCCCCGCGGTCTCCATGATCTTCACGCCGCTCTCGACCACCGCATCGGCATAGGCGTTATAGTCGGGCGAATTGATCGTCGGAAACACCGTCAGATTCACCCCGAACGGCTTGTCGGTCAGCGACCGGCAGCGCTCGATCTCGTCGCGCAGCGCTTGCGGGCTCGGCTGGGTCAGCGCGGTGATGATACCAAGCCCGCCCGCGTTCGACACCGCGCTCGCCATGTCGGCGGTCCCCACCGCCTGCATCCCGCCCTGCACGATCGGATGCTCGATCCCCAGCATTTCGGTAATCCGCGTCTTGAACGCCATCGCCTGTCCCTTTCGAATGTTATATAACCTAGTTATACTTCTAACCCACTGCTGACAAGAGGAAGACCATGACCCGAATCGCGCGCGCCGTCATCGCCGAAGAGCTGGGCCCGCCCCGGAACTACACCCTCGTCGAACGCGACCCGGGCGCCCCCGCGCCGACGCAGGTGCGCATCGGTATCAAGGCGGCAGGGATCAGCTTCGTCGACGTTCTGACCGCGGGCGGCGGCTATCAGGTGAAGCCGCCGGTCCCTTTCATTCCGGGCAGCGAATGCGCGGGCGTCGTCGAGGCGGTCGGAGCGGAGGTGCACGGTCTGGCGATCGGCGACAAGGTTGTCGCGAGCGGCTGGGGCGGCCTCTTCGCCGACGCAGTCAACCTGCCCGCGCGGACGGTACGCCGGATGCCCGACGCACTGTCCTTCGAGGAAGCGGCGGTGTTCCCGGTGAGCTATGCGACCGCGTGGCACGCGCTCGTCGACCGCGCGAAATTGCGGGCGGGCGAGACGTTGCTCGTGCTCGGCGCGGGCGGCGCGACGGGCTATGCCGCGGTGCAGATCGGCAAGCATCTCGGCGCGCGCGTCATCGCCTCGGCGTCGGGTGACGAAAAGCGGGCGCTTGCCATCGCCGGCGGCGCCGATACCGCGGTCGATGCGCGCAGCGACGACTGGCGCGGCGCGGTGAAGGCCGCGAACGGCGACAAGGGTGTCGATGTCGTGTTCGATCCGATCGGCGGCGAAGCGACCGATCCGGCGTTTCGTTCGCTCGCCTGGAACGGGCGGCACCTGGTGATCGGCTTTCCCGCCGGCATCGCGGCGCTGCGCACCAACCTGCCCTTGCTGAAGGGCGCGAGCCTGATCGGGGTCGACGTCCGCCAATTCGGCATTTTCGAGCCCGAGAAGAGCGAAGCGAACCGCGATACGATCTTTGCGCTCGCGGTCGGCGGCAAGTTCCGTCCTGCAATCGCGCGCGCCTATCCGCTCGCCGATTTCCACGCCGCGATGGAGGACGCGGCGGCAGGGAAGAGCGCGGGCCGGATCGTGCTGACGATGGACTAGGCGGTAGCCTTCAGCGCGTCGAGCATCCGCACATAATGCGCAGCGTTCCAGACGTCCTGATCCTCACCCCAGCCGACCCCGCCGTCGATGTCCCAGCGCAGCAGCTGGTTCACGCCGTAACCGGCCTCGCTCATCGTGCTCACGACGAAGCCTTCGCTGACCATTTCGCGGCCCAGCTCGTCGACGAGTTCGACCTGCATGTGCGTGCTCCACCCGGTCTTGGGGCTGCGGAAGACGCGCATCCGCGACCGGGTGGTATCGAGGCTGCCGAACGTCGCGTCGCGGCGAATCCAACCGGCGTTCATCGGCGACCAGCCATCGGCATCGCCGTCCTGAACACGCGCGAAGCCCAGGAAACCGGTGCCGTCGCGCCGATGGCCGAAAATATACTGGATGCGCCCACGCCCGCGTTCGCGCTCGATCTCGCGCCAGCGTGCGCCGCCGGGATGCTTCACGCGCTCCATGTCGTTCGCATAGACCTTGGGGCTTGCCGCATAGGGTCCGCCACGCGGCCCCCAGGTCCGGTCGCGCACGCCGATGCCGTCGATGCGGATGCGCTCGCCGCGCAGCGTCATCCACCCCTCGACATGGCCGAGCTGGTCGTAATGCGGGGTCGCCATGAAAGGCGGCTTGCCCGGCGGAAAGCGATGCGGCGGGTGAAGGCCGGTATGCGTGAAATCGAGCGCGAAGCCGCGCGCCGGATCATCATATTGCAGATGATATTTCATGCCCGGCTCGATCATCTTGAGGCTGTAGCCGCTGCCATGCTTGTCGCCGGGGAAGGTGATGTCGGTCAGGTCGGGCGCATCGGGCATCGGTGCTTCTTCGACCTTGCGATAATAGGCCATGCGCGCCTGATCATATCCCTCGTCGTCCCAGGCGAAAATGCGCCAGGTCACGCTCTTGCGGTTGGGATAATAGGGTGCGTGGATCCAGCAGCCGATCTTGCGTTCGGGAATGTTGAACGACCACCAGTTGGTCTCGGTCTCATAGGGATCGTCGGACAGCGCGTGATAGCGGTCGTCTTCCGGCCGGAACGCCAGATCTTCACTCATGCAAGGCTCTCCAGTTCATCGAGGGCAGCGGCGAACAGCCCCGCGATGCGGCCGACGTCGGCGACCTTCTCCGCATCGGCGATCACACCCATGTCGAGATTGTCGCCGCTGCGCCGCGAGGTGATGTTGAGGAAGCGGCCCGAGCCGATGATCGGCACCGGATAATTGTGGCGCTGGCGAAAGCCGGCGTAGCTGCGCGCCTCGGCCGGACCGGGGACGTTCGAGAGCGTCAGATTCCCGGGGAGCAGCCGCTTGCCGCCCGCCATGCGCTCGGCGAAGGCGGCGCGGCGGTCGCGCGCGCCATAAGGCTTTTCGGCGGCGTCGAGCAGCGCCTCGTCATGCGCCGTGCGCGCCATCTCCGTCGCCATCGACGCCTGGATCGCGCGCAGACGTTCGACTGGATCCGCAAGATGCGTCGCGAGATGCGGGTGCAGCGCGACGATGCGGTTGCCGAACGAGCCATGCTCGTCGCGGCGGTACGAGCGCGCCGAATTGATGACGAGCGGGCCCTCTGGGAGATCGCCGATTTCCATGAGAAAATTCCGCAGAGCCGTGCTCGCGAGGGTCAGGAAGATGTCGTTGACCGTTGCATCGAGCGCCTTGCCGATCGCTTTCACCCGCGCGACCGGCAGGCTGATCGTCGCGTAACGGCGCGTGTCCGACGTCGGACCCGACATTGCGAGCTGCGGTGTCGGTTCGCGGTCGTCCTTATATGCTTCGAGCGCGGCGAGCGCTTCCTTGCGCCTTGCCGACTGGGCGGCGCGCAGTTCTTCTTCAGCGGCGAAGCGCGCCTCGGCCTTGCAATGCCATTTCTCTGGTTCGGGCAGCCGCGCATCGGCGAAGCGCGCCGTTGCGGGTGGCGCCGCGTCGCTGAGCAGCCCGAGCACCGCCTGAAAGCCGATTCCATCGGCGACGCTGTGGTGCATCTTGAGATAGATCGCGCTGCCGCCGTCCGCGAGCCGTTCGAACAGATGCGCCGCGAAGGGCGGACCCGAAAGATCGAGCCGGCGCATGTTGAGCGCGGCGACCGCGGCGTAGAGATCGGCCTCGGTCCATGCGCCGTCGTGCGGCTGGGTCGCGACCAGCGTTTCGAGGTCGGCACGCGCAACGTCGGCCCAGACGTCGCTGTCATAGCCGTCGGGCGCTTCGTGCAGCCGCACGAGCAGCGGCGTCGCAGGCAGCCGGTCGGCGAACTGGCGGCGGATCGTCGCAGCGAAATCGCCCTGCCGGTCGGCCGGAACGTCGAGCAGGATCAACGCGCCGACGTGCATCGGCGAGGCATCGGTTTCCGACAGGATCATGAAATGGTCGTCTGGGCGCAGCCGCCGGACGCCGGGCGCGAGGATCAGGCCGTCGGCCGCGCTCACTGCCTACCAGCCCGCAAGCGCCGCGGCGCGCGCGCGATGCTCGGCCGGGCTGCCGAGCCAGGCGCGATCGAACATCGCGCGGCGGAACCAATAGTTGAGCCCATATTCCCACGTGTAGCCGATGCCGCCATGCGCGGCGACCGCTGCGCGTGTCGCGCGGACATAGACGTCGCAAAGGTGCGCCTTTGCCATCGCCGCGGCGCGTGGCGCATCGGGCAGCCCCGCATCCCAGGCATAGGCGGCGTACCAGACCAGCGCGCGCGCGGGCTCGACGTCGAGCGCCATATGCGCGAGCTGGTGCTTGAGCCCCTGGAAGCGCCCGATCGGCTGGCCGAACTGCTCGCGTTCCTTGGCATAGGCGACGCTCATGTCGGTGACCTTCTGCGCGCCGCCGAGCGCGTCGGCGGCGACGAGCACCAAGGCCGCGTCGGCGAGGCGCGCGGTCATCGGGTGATCGGCGGCGAACACCGTGCCGCCTGCCCCCTCGGCGATCTCGATCTTCGACACCGGCCGGCTGCGATCCGATGCCCTGACCGTTTCGATCGTCACCCCGTCGCCCGCGGGCACCAACCGCACACCGGCGTCGCGGTCGACGACGAGGAAGAAATCGGCGGCACGCGCGCAAGGGACGTACGCGCTGCCGCCGTGCACCAGCGTCGCGACGGCTTCGCCGCTGACCAGTGCGTCGAGATGGTGACCGCCGCCCGCTGCGACGGCAGCGACGGCAAGCAATTGCCCGATCAGCGGCCCCGCAGCCGCTGCCTCGCCCGCAACCTCGGACACCAGCGCCGCTTCCAGAAGGCCCATGCCGCTTCCGGGCTGCAGAATGCCGGCGAGGCCCAGTCCCATCAGCGCCCGCCAGCTGTCGCGGTCGAAATCGTCATTGCCGTCGGCAAAGGCATGGATGCGCTCGATCGGCCATGCATCGGCGAGCGTCCCGCGCACCGCGTCCTGGATCGCCGTCTGTTCCCCGGTCAGGTGGAAATGCATGGGTTTCAGCGCTCCCCGCTCATCGCGAGGTCGCGCGGCAGGCCGAGGCCGCGTTCGCCGATGATGTTGCGCTGGATGTTCGACGCGCCGCCGGCGATCGAATTGCCGAGGCTGCCCATGATCTGATCCATCCATTTTTCAGGGCCGCGCGGACCGCGATTGCCGCGCCCGCCAGCGCCCGTGGGCTCGACGAACGCGTGTTCACCGATGAGTTCCTGTGCAAGCTGCGCCATCTCGTGTCCGATTTCGGTGAGCAGCAGCTTCATCATCAGCGGCACCGACCCCGGATCCTCGCCCGCCGCGGCGCAGCTGAAAATGCGGTAACTCGAATAGCGGTGCGACAGGACGAAGCCCTCGATCTGCGCCAGCTTGTCGCGCACCAGCGGATCGTCGATGCGCCCGACCTCCTTCGCGAGCTCGACGAGCTTCGCGAACTGCCGTCCCAGCCCGTCGGCGCCGCCGATGCTCGCACGCTCGTGCTTCAGTGTCGTACGGCTGACGTACCATCCCTGCCCGCGCTCGCCGACCTGCCACGCGACCGGGGTTTCGGCGTTGTCGAAGAAGAATTCGCAGAAGGTGTGATCGCCCTCCTCGCCGGTCATCTGGCGGATGGGACGGCGTGTGACACCGGGCTGGTCGAGGTCGATCAGCAGATAGGTGATGCCGTCATGCTTCGGCGCATCGGGTTCGGTGCGCACCAGCATGAACATGTGCGTCGCCTGCATCCCCTGCGAGGTCCAGATCTTCTGTCCGTTGATGATCCATGTGCCGCCGTCGGCCGACAACTCGCCCCTGGTCCGCACGCTCGCCAGGTCGGATCCCGCGCCCGGCTCCGAATAGCCCTGTCCCCAGACATAATCGCCCTCGAGCGTCGCACGGATGAACAGGTCCTTCTGTTCGTCGGTGCCCTTTTCGAGCAGCGTCGGCACGGTCATGTTCATGCCGTTGCCGCCGACCTCCATCGGCGCGCGGGCGCGGGCGAATTCCTCGCGGATCACCTGCGCGCGAATGACGTCGACCGGCTGCTCCGACCCGCCGTAGCGCTTCGGGATCGCGCGATAGAGATAGCCCTGATCGGTCGCGAGCGCGCGGAAGGTGCGGATGAAGGCCTTGAGGTCGGCCCCGCGCAGGTCTGACGGCGGCGGCCAGTGCAGCGACAGGAAGGCGCGCACTTCCGCGCGGAAAGCCTCGGCGGCTTCGCCATAGCTCAGATCCATCGCACGCTCTCCCTCGCTTGTGCCGAATCCTATGCCCGAGTTATATAACTACGTCAAATATGTTGTGTGCGCGCGCTGGCGTGATAGAGGCGGAGGATGAGCACCGATATCGCCGTCGTTCCGCATTATTTCATCGCCGATGGCGGTGGTTTCGACCCCTCGGGTCTCGCACGCAACCCCTGGTTCGCCGATGCGATCGCCGGCGGCCCGATTTCGGCACTGTTCGGCCATATCGTCGAACAGGCCGGCTTCGACGAGGATTTCGAAATCTGTCGCGTGACGATCGACATCCTCGGCATCGTCCCGCGGACCCTGCTCGAACCACGGATCGTGCCGGTGCGGCAGGGGCGGCAGGCACAGCTCTATCGGATCGAGCTGGTCGCGGCGGGCAGGATCGTCGCGCAGGCGCATGTCCTGCTGGCGCGTCCTCTCGACACCCCGGCGTTTCATCCGCCGCAGCCGCACCCTGCGCCGGGCGACGTGCCCGAGGATAATTTCCTGATCGGCGCGAGCATGGCGGGCGCGATCCGCACGCGCCCGATCATGGGCCGCGTGCGCGAGCCGGGGCGCGGGGTGTCGTGGATGCGGATGGACGGCGAAGTCGTCTCGGGCATCGCGACCTCGCCTTTCGTCAAGGCGTGCCTGTTCGCCGATTTTGGCAATGGCGTCGGCAGCGCGACCTTCGCGCACGAATGGAGCTATGCCAATCTGGACATTTCGATCCAGTTCTTCCGCATGCCGCGCGGCGACTGGTTCCTGCTCGATGCGCATACCGAAGGGGCCGGAAACGGCCACGCCGTCGCGCAAACGACCTTCGCCGACAGCGAAGGGGTCTATGCCAAGGGAACGCAGACGGTGTTCGTCGGCCCGGGCCGTCCGCGCGACTGAGCCTATCGACCGCGGAACAGCGGGGCGCGCTTTTCGGTCACCGCCGCCAGCCCTTCGCGATGGTCCTCGCTGCCGAGCAGCAGCGCCTGATTGGGCAGGTTCGCCTGCCATTCGGCCTCCATGCTGCTTTCGAGCGCGCGCTGGATCGACTGCTTCACGGTCGCATAGCCAAGCGGCGCGGCGCTCGCGAGTTCACAGGCGAGCTCCATTCCGCGCGCCTCCAGATCGTCGCGCGAGGCGACTTCGCTGACGAGCCCGATGCCCAGCGCCTCGTCGGCGCGCACCTGCTTTCCGCGCAGGCACATCTCCATCGCGCGGCCGAGCCCGACGATCCGCGGCAACAGGAAGGTCCCGCCAAGCGGCGGCATGATGCCGAGCTTGATCCAGCTTTCCTGGAACATCGCATTATCGGCGGCGATCCGGAAATCGCAGGCGAGCGCGATCTCGCAGCCGACCGTCACCGCCGCGCCTTGCACCAGCGCGAGCGTCGGCTTCGGGCAGCGATAGATCGCCCGCGCCGCACCTTGGAAATTGGCGTAAACCGTATCCTTGATCTCGCTCGCGGCCATGCCGGTCAGCCGCTGCAGAAACGCGAAATCGGCACCTACCGAGAAATGCTTGCCCTCGGCGGCAAGGACGATCGCGCGCACGTCCGGTTCGACCGAAAGCGCCAGAAAGGCATCGCGGATCTCGCCGAGCATTTCGGGCGACGAGGCGTTGCCGATATCGCCGCGCGCGACGGTGACCACCGCGACGCCATCGCCCGGCCGGTCGACCCGGATGCTCGCGAAATCAGCTGCCACTCTGGTCTTCCTGCTTTTTCTTTTCGCGCCAGATCATCGCGGTCGCGCTCGTCGACAATCCCATGTTGAGCGCCTCGGCATCGAGCGCCGCCTCGAACGCCCAATCCTCGGCGTTGTTGAGGTTCGCCTTCATATAGCGATAGCCCATCCGCGGCCCGTCGGCGAGGCGGCGCGCCGCCGCCATCGTCGCCTCGCGCAGCGCGTTGTCGTCGAACAGGCGCGTGTAGAGCCCCTTGGCGAACGCCTCTTCGGCAGACAGTTTCTCGCCGAGCAGGAACAGCTCGCGCGCGACTCCCGTGCCGACAATCTTGGTCCAGAACCAGGTCGACCCGAAATCGCCGCCGGCGCCGATCCGGTCGAAGGCCGTGAGGAAGGTCGCGCTCGTGCCCGCAAAACGCAGATCGCACGCGCCCGCAATCCCGATCCCCGCACCCGCGACCGGGCCGTTGACCATCGCGATCGTCGGCTTGGGCATTTCGTGAAGCAGGCGCGAGGTCTCCATGAAGGTCCGAAGCCGTACGAAGCCCTGTTCGGTCCGGCTGCCGACCTCGGCGTTCGCGGGAACGACCGCCTTGTCGGCACCGCCTTCCTTGAGATCGCCGCCGGCGCAGAAACCGCGCCCCGCGCCGGTTATGACGACGCAGCCGACCGACGCATCGCGCGCGGCGTCGGCGCAGGCGTCGGCGAGCGGCGCCATGATCGAACTCGTCAGCGCATTGAGCCGGTCGGGCCGGTTGAGGGTGATGGTGCGGACGCCCGCATCATCGTCGATCAGCACTTCGGACATTGATGGACCTCCCCTGCCCTTGTCATCGGAGCGAATGGAGAGCGAATCAATCCCCGCCGAGTTCGCGGTGCCGCGCCAGCATCGCGACCGCTTTCTCCGCCAATTCCTCCGGCACCGCCGGATAGAGCGGCAAGGGCCGATTCTTGCTCGGCAACGCGATCGTCGCGGTCGCCCGCACCGTTTCCTCGTCGCGCTGGTTGGTGAATTTCACCGCGACATCGACCAGGCTCTGCCCGCCGTCCTGCCGCTTTGCGAGCACTTCGCCGGTCACGCGCTGGACGTCGCCCATATAGTTGAACTTGCGGATTTCGTCATGAATATGGGTGATCACGGCGTCGTCGCCGGCCCAGTCGCTGAGATATTGCCACAGGAAATTCTCGCGCATCACCCCATAGTCATACGCCATCGGATTGCCGATCGCCTGCGCCCAGGTCGGATCCCAGTGCAGGCGCTGCGCGACATCGGGAATCCCATATTCATTCTTGATGTAGAAGGCCGGGATGCGCTGGCGATTCTTGTGCGCGAGGCGGTTCGCGGTCGGCGCATAGGGCACGAAGCCATAGCCGCCCGCGTGAAAGCAGATGACGTCGGTGACGGTCAGCGGGCCCTTTGCCTGGAGCCCCAGGCTGTCCCCCTTCTCGACCGCTTCGAACCAGCGCTTCTCGGCGCCCTGCACCGCTTCACCGGCATAGATATCTTCGATCGCCTGCATCTCCTCGTCGGTGTAGCTCGCAGGTTCGATCGCCGAATATTTGCCCTTCTTCGCCGCGGTCTTGCGTTCGGTGAGGACGCGCAGGATGCGATAGACCGCAACGACCTCGCCGCGCTGGTTGATCTTCACGTCGCGGCGAACGCCGATCACCGAACGGCCGGCGAATTCCGACTGCTTGACTTCGCAGCTCTCGTCACCGTTGAAGCTGTAGATCGTGTCGCCGGGATAGATGGGACGATAGAAATCCCACTGCGAACCCGAGACGAACACGTGGACGCCCTTGAACAGGCTCTTTTTCAGCGCCTTGATTTCGTCGGGAACCGGGTCGCCCTTCATCGGCTTGTTGATGATGCCGGCCATCATGCCGGGTGCAATCACGCTGCCCCAGCGCGTCTTCTTCGCGTAGTGCGGGTCGGTATAGAGCGGCTTGTCGTCGCCCATGCCGTGCGCGAAATTGCGGATGTTATCCTCGGTCGCGGTCTGGATATATTCGCGCGTCTTCGCCGCCTGGTCGAATCCGAGCAGTTTGCGCTGCCGCTCGATATCCTCGTCGGTAATCTCGTACGCTACGGCTTTCTGCCATTCGTCGCTTTCTTTGATGTCGGTTTTTGCATTCGCCATGGCATATCTCCCTTGTCACGAGTTATATAACTAGGTAATACATGCTTCATATCGAAGCAAGGGGATAGTCTCGCCAATGGAAGTCCGCCGCATCAGCGATGCCTTGAAGGTGCGCGCCTCGCACCAAGCCGGGGAGATCGCGCATGACGACACCAGGCGGCAGATCAGCTTCGCCGAATGGGATCGCGAGGCCGATGAAGTCGGCGGCGGCCTGGCCGCTGCGGGCCTCGTTCCGGGCGACCGTGTCTTCCTGCCGATCAGCAATGCGCGCGCGGTCGAAATGGCGATCGCGGTGTTCGCGGTGTTCCGCGCCGGCGGCATCGCCTGCCCGATCAACACGCGCCTCAACCCACGAGAAATTGCGGACTATGCCGCGCTCTGCGGGCCCCGTTTCTGCCTGACTGACGCGCCCGAACTGGTGAAGGATCTCGATCTTGCGGGGTGCTGGCACGTCGACGACATGCCGCGCGACCTGGCGGCGCTGCCCGACCAGGCGAGCCTCGATCCGGCCGCGGACGCCGAAATCCTGGGCACGTCGGGCACGACGGGCAAGATCAAGGGCGTCGTCATTTCGCACCCCGACCTGATGACGGGGGTAACCGGCCATAATCAGGACCGCTCGCGCTCGACGCTCAACGCTCTGCCGCTCACCGGATCGGGCGGCAACATCGGGATCGTCATGCTGCCCGCACGCGGCGGCGCGACCGCGATCACGCAACCGAAATTCGACCCCAAGGGTTTCCTCGAACTCGCGCGGGAGAAGAAACCGAACCTCGTCTATCTCGTGCCGTCGATGCTGCGGCTGGTGCTCGATCATCCCGAGGTCGGCGACTACGACCTCGCCGAGGTCAAATATCTGATGACGGGCACCGCGCCGCTCCCGCACGATTCGGTGATGCGCGCGGCGAAGCTCTGGCCGCACCTGCGCATCCGCAACAGCTATGGCATGTCCGAGGGCGGCGTCGGTCTCGGCACCAGCAGCCAGGAACAGGTAATGAAGCCCGGCTGCGTCGGCAAACTGCCCGCGCATATGCAGATCCGCGACGGGGACGGCAATATCGTCACCGAACCGAATGTCGTCGGCGAAATTTATGGCTGGCAAAAGCATCCGCGCCGCTATTGGAACGATCCCGATGCCACCGCGGAAAGCTTTAAGGGCGGCTGGACGAAGACCGGAGACCTGGGCTTCGTCGACGAGGACGGCGACCTGATCATGGCCGGCCGTTCGAAGGAACTGATCATCCGCGGCGGGTACAACATCACCCCGCTCGAGATCGAGACCGCGCTGCATCTGCACCCGGCGGTGCAGCAGGCCGCGGTCGTCGGGGTGCCGCACGAGGTGCTGGGCGAGGATATTGCGGCGGCGGTGTCGCTGCGTCCGGGCATCAGCGCGACCCCGGACGACATCCTCGCCTTCTGCCGCGAGCATCTCGCAGACAACAAGGTCCCGCGCACGCTCGTCATCATGGACGCGCTGCCGCTCAATCCGAACGGCAAGATATTGAAGAAGGATCTGGCGGAACCCTTGGCAAAAGCCGACGAGGCGCGGCGCAAAGCCGCTTGATCGCCGGCCGCCGCTGCGCCAAGGCCGGTGTCCATGACCATATCCGATCGCGCGCTCGCCATCGCTGCGAAGGTCGAGACCTTCGTCCGCGAAACCATCGTTCCCTATGAGGCCGACCCGCGCCGCGACCATCATGGCGCGCCGACCGACGAACTCGTCATGGAGATGCGCGAGCATGCGCGCGCCGCGGGTGTGCTGACCCCGCATATCTTCGCCGACGGCAGCCATTTGAACCAGCGCGAGACCGCCGTGGTGCTGATCAAGAGCGGCCTGTCGCCGCTCGGCCCGCTCGCATGCAATACGATGGCGCCCGATGAGGGCAATATGTACCTGCTCGGCAAGGAAGGCAGCCCCGAGCTCAAGGAGCGCTTCCTGAAGCCGATGGTCGCGGGAGAAGTCCGGTCGGCCTTCTTCATGACCGAGCCCGCCGACGAGGGCGGCGCAGGGTCCGATCCGTCGATGATGAAGACGACCTGCCACCTCGACGGCAATCATTGGGTCGTGAACGGACGCAAGACCTTCATCACCGGTGCACAGGGTGCGCGTGTCGGGATCGTGATGGCGAAGGCCGAGCAGGGCGCGTGCATGTTCCTGGTCGACCTGCCCGATCCGGCGATTCGCATCGACGAGGTGCCGAACACGATCGACAGCTCGATGCCCGGCGGCCACGCGACACTGACGATCGACAATCTGCGCATCCCCGCCGACCAGATGCTGGGCGAAGCGGGCGAAGGCTTCCGCTATGCGCAGGTCCGCCTGAGCCCCGCGCGCCTGTCGCACTGCATGCGCTGGCTGGGCGCGTGCATCCGCGCGCACGAGATTGCGACCGACTATGCCAATCGCCGCGAGGCGTTCGGCAAGCCGCTGATCGACCATGAGGGCGTCGGCTTCATGCTTGCCGAGAATATGATCGACCTGAAACAGGCCGAGTTGATGATCGACTGGTGCGCCGCCGTCCTCGACACAGGATCGCTCGGTACGGTCGAAAGCTCGATGGCGAAGGTCGCGGTGTCGGAAGCGCTGATGCGCATCGCCGACCGCTGTGTGCAGGTGATGGGCGGTACCGGCGTCACCGACCGCACGATCGTCGAACAGGTCTTTCGAGAGATACGTGCCTTCCGCATCTACGACGGCCCGACCGAGGTCCACAAATGGAGCCTTGCGAAGAAGATCCGCCGCGACTGGAAGGCGGGGCTGTCCCAATAGACCAAACCCCTCCCCTTCAAGGGAGGGGTAGCGAGACTTGCGAGCCTGCTCGCTAGTCGCAGCGGGGTGGGCCGTGATGCCTGCGCAAGGCCGAAGGCCCCACCCCAACCCCTCCCCTGAAGGGGAGGGGCTTATACGGGGTTCAACCCTTCAGTTTTTCGAAGGGCACATCCTTGTCCATCCGCACCTCGCCCGGCATGCCGAGCACGCGTTCGGCGATCTGGTTGCGCAGCACCTCGTCCGCGCCGCCTGCGATCCGCATCACGGTCGAATAGATATAGTCGTACTGGACGTCGCCGGTCGCGGTGTCGCCCGCTTCCGTCGCGATCCCCGCGAGCCCGCGCAGTTCGAGCGCGAGGCCGTTGGTCTTCTGGTAGCGGCCGGCATAGGCGAGCTTGACCATCCCTGCGAGCGCGCCCGGATTCTCGCCCTTCGACACCATCGTCCGCAGCCGCGCCTGAAAGAAGCGCTCGCCCTGCTCCTCGGCCAGCGCCTCGGCGAGTTGCACGCGTACCGAACGGTCGTCGAGCATGGTTCCGCCATGCCCATCGGGGGTCGCCGCGGCATAGTCGAGCAACGGTTCGATCCCGCTGCGATGTGCGCCCGAGCCGAGGCGCTCGCCCATCAAGACGGTCATGCAGCACGCCCAGCCCTCGCCTTCGGCGCCGAGGCGGTTGGCGTCGGGGATGCGGACGTCGGTCAGAAAGGTCTCGTTGAACTCGCTCGCGCCCGAAATCTGGCGGATCGGACGCGTCTCGATCCCCGGCGTCTTCATGTCGACGACGAAGAAGGTCAGCCCCTTGTGCTTGGGAACGGTCGGGTCGGTGCGCACGACGAGGATGCCCCAGTCGGTCAGATGCGCCCAGCTCGACCACACTTTCTGCCCGTTGACGATCCAGTCGCCCGAGCCGTCGTCGGCGCGCACCGCCTTGGTACGCAGCCCCGCGAGGTCGGAGCCTGCCGCGGGTTCGGAGAAGAGCTGGCACCAGGTGATGTCGCCCTTCAGCGTCGCCTCGATGAAGCGGGCCTTCTGGTCGTCGCTGCCGTGCTTTGCGATCACGGGAAGCGCCATGCCGGTGCCGATCGAGGTGAAGGGCCCCTTCGGCAGGTGATATTTGCCCTCCTCCTCGGCGAAGATGACTGCCTCGATCCCTGAAAGACCGCGCCCCCCGAGTGCCTTGGGGAAAGTCAGCCCCGACCATCCGCCCGCGTAAAGCTCGCGCATCCACGCCCGGCCGCGGTCGGCCTCTTCGGTGTCGGGAATTTTTTCGCCGGGGGTCAGAACATGCGCGGGCGCATGGGCCGCGAGCCACGTGCGGGCTTCGGCGCGGAAGGCCGCTTCGGCAGGGCTGTCGTTGAAGTCCATGCTACGCCGCCTTTCCCTGGCTGCCCGGTTGCGCGTTCAGCAAACGGTCGGCCCAATAGCCGCGGTTGTCGAGGTGGACCGCCAGCATCCGCTCGCGCCGGTAATAGAAATGGCAATTCGCCTCGAACGTATAGCCGATGCCGCCATGCACCTGCAGATTCTCGCGCGCCGCCATCTCGAAGCATTTGATCGCCGACAGCCGCGCAGCAGCAGCAGCCGCGGGCAGGTCGTCGGGCGAGGATTCGGCCGCCCAACCGCCAAAATAGGCATTCGAACGCGCGAGCTCGGTCGCGACCGCGACGTCGGCGAGCTTGTGCTTGATCGCCTGAAAACCGCCGAGCGGGCGCCCGAATATCTGTCGCTCCATCGCATAGTCGCGCGCCATGTGCAGGCACGCCTCGGCAGCGCCAACGGCCTCGAAAGCCGCCATCACCGCCGCCTGGTCGACCAGCCGGTCGAGCTTGCCGCTCGCCGGCATCGCCTCGGCCGCCGCGCCGTCGAAATCGAGGCGATAGTGCGCGCGAAGCTGGTCGAAACTGTCGAGCTTCGTTCGCGTCACGCCGGGCTGGCCGAGCTCGACGAGCGCGAAATTGCCGTCGGCGACGAGGACCGCCGCGACATCGGCGATGCCTGCGTCGGCGACCGGATATTTGCTCCCGGCGATTCGGCCGCCGTCGATGCGCGTGCCGCCCCGCGCGAAAACCGGACCCGGCCCCTCGGCATAAGCGAAGGTCGCGATCGCTTCGCCGCTCGCAAGCTTCGGCAGCCACGCCGCCTTCTGCGCGTCGCTGCCCGCCAGCCGGATCGCCTCGGCGCCGAGTATGATCGAGCTCATGAAAGGGACCGCGGCATTGGCGGCGCCCAGCGCCTCCATGATCACGCCAAGATCGAGCGCGCCGAGCCCGAGCCCGCCATGCTCCTCGGGAATCGCAGCGCCGAGGAAGCCCATTTCGGCGAGCGCGCGCCACAAGGGCTCATCCCATTCGGCACCCGAATCGATCAGGCCGCGAAGCCGGTCGAAGGAGGAGAGATCGGACAGCAGCGCGCGGGCTTGCTCACCGAGCATTTTCTGTTCATCGCTAAGGTCGAAATTCATCGCAGGCCTTGCCCCTCCGTATCGGTCTGTGTCATAGCGAGTTATATAACTAGGTCAACCATGAGCGCTCAATGATGACAGGCGCCGCGAGAGGAAGTGCTGGCCATGCAATATGAAACCATCCTCGTCGATGTCGCGAACCATGTCGCGACGATCACGATCAACCGGCCCGAGGCGATGAACAGCTTCACGAAGCGGATGATGGACGAATTCGAGCATCTGTGGAAGTGGATCGGGCGCGAGGATGACGTGCATTGCTGCGTGCTGCGCGCGGCGCCCGGCAAGGCCTGGTGCACCGGGGTCGACGTCAAGGAATCGCAGAAGGAAGGCGGCACCGTCGTCGATCTGGCGAACATCTGGCACTGCGAGGATCCGGGCAATTATCTCGGCCCCAAGTCGATGAAATGCTGGAAGCCGGTGATCGCCGCGGTGCACGGCATGGCGGCGGGCGGCGCCTTTTATTGGCTCAACGAGAGCGACATCATCATCTGCTCAGAAGACGCGACCTTCTTCGATCCGCACGTCACCTATGGCATGACGAGCGCGCTCGAGCCGATCGGCATGACCTATCATATGCCGCTGCACGATGTGCTGCGCATGGTGCTGCTGGGCAACGACGAGCGGATCGGCGCGGGGACGGCGCTGCGCATCGGGCTCGTCAGCGAAATCACGACGCTGGACGAGCTGTGGCCGCGCGCGGCCGAACTTGCCGCGACGATCGCCGCCAAGCCGCCCGCGGCTACCGCGGGATCGGTCAAGGCGATCTGGGAATCGCTCGACCTGCCGCGCTCGGTCGCACTGCAACAGGGCCTCAAATATTGCCAGATCGGCAACCCGGTCGGGGTGCCGCAGGTCGACCGCGCTGCGCTGATGGCCGACAAGGCCAAGAAGTTTACGGTACGCTGATCAAGGCCGGAAGCGCGCGACCAGCGCGTAGCGGTCACCCGGATAGACCTGCCGCGCATAAGTGATCCGCTCGTCGCCACGCCACGTCCAGCGTTCGAGCGCCATGCATGCGGCGCCTGCCGATATTCCGAGCGCGACGAGTTCCTTCGCTCCCGCGTTGAACGCGGTGATCCGGTGCTCGGCCTCGGTCCAGGGGACATGCGCGAGCAACCACGAGCCGGGCGTCTCGGCCGCGAAGTCGACGTCGGCGGCCTCTGGCACCGCCGCCAGATTGATCAGGCGGCGTTCGAGCGCATAGGCACGGCCTCCTGCGTCGTGGCGGCATTCGAGCGCGAGCACCTGGCCGTCGTCGATTTGGAGCAGGCGTCGGTCTTCTGCGGTCGCGGGCCGGATTTCGCGGCGGTCGAGATGGAGGCGATAGGCTTCCCCCAGTTCGGCCACCTCGTCGCGGATATCGGGAATTTCGAGTGCAGCGCGCTGGACGCGCGGATGCGAGACGATCGTGCCCGCGCGCCGCCGGCTTTCGAGCAGGCCCGCCTCGATCAGGGCGCGCAGCGCCCGGTTCACCGTCATCCGCGAACAGCCGTAAGTCGCCATCAGCTGATGCTCATAGGGAATGCGATCGCCGGGCTTCCATTCGCCCGCCATGATCTTCGCCTCGATGTCGCGGCGGATTTGCGCGTGGATGGCACCGCTCTGCTTCATGCGAGGAGCTTTGCTATCGCAGCGTTGTAGCGCGCGTCGATCGCGTCGCGGTCGATATGGCGACCGCCGTCGACGCGCTTGACGCCGCCGCGCCATACGCAATCGACGAGCCGCAAGCCGCCGCCGAATATCCAGCTGTCGAGGATCGCATCGCCAGTGCGGTCGGCGAAGAAGGGATTGTCACCTTTCAGGCTGACCAGGTCGGCCGCCTCGTCAACCGCAATCCCGCTCGACGGACGCCCGAGCGCCCGTCCGCCCCCCGCGAGCGCGCCGCGATACAGGCTCGCGCCGGTCGATTGCCCCGCCCCGTCCGCGAGCAGATTGCGGCCGCGATGCGCGAGGCGCTGGCCATATTCGAGCAGGCGCAGCTCGGCCGCGGCGTCGATCTCGACGTTCGAATCCGAGCCGACCCCGAAGCGGCCGCCCTCCGCGACGAATTCGCGCGCCGGGAACAGGCCGTCGCCGAGGTTCGCCTCGGTGATCGGGCAGAGGCCGGCGACCGCGCCGCTGTGGACGATCGCGCGCCGCTCGGCTTCGGTGATGTGCGTCGCATGGACGAGGCACCAGCCGGCGTCGACCTCGGCATGATCGAACAGCCATTCGACCGGCCGCCTTCCGCTCCAGGCAAGACAGGCTTCGACCTCGGGCACCTGCTCGGCGATGTGAATATGGACCGGAGCGCCTGCCGCCATCGCAACGATCTCGGTCAGCTCCCCGGCGGTTGCAGCGCGGAGGCTGTGCGGGGCGACGCCGACCACCGCGTCGTCGAGCCCGGCGACGGCGTCGCGCGCCCCCTCGAGAAGAGTCGCGAAACGGGCGACGTCGTTGATGAAGCGGCGCTGGCCATGCGTCGGCGCCGCCCCGCCAAAGCCCGAATGCGCGTAGAAGACCGGAAGCAGCGTCAGCCCGATCCCGGTCTCGCCGGCCGCCGCCGCGATCGCCTGCGCCATGATCGCAAGGTCGGCATAAGGGCGCCCGTCGGCGTCGTGATGCAGATAGTGGAATTCGCCGACACGGCCGAACCCGCTCTCGAGCATTTCGGCATAAGCGAGCGCGGCGATCGCCCGCATCCCGTCGGGGTCGAGGCGGTCGACGAAGCGATACATCACCTCGCGCCAGGTCCAGAAGCTGTCGTCACTCTGGCCCGCGGTCTCGGCGAGCCCGGCCATACCGCGCTGGAACGCGTGGCTGTGCAGATTGGGCAAAGCGGGCAGCAGGGTCATGTGACGTTCGTCACCGGGGGCAGCTTCGACACCGATTTCGATCGATGAAATACGCCCGTTCTCGACGCTCAACCGGACGTTGTTGCGCCAGCCTTCCGCCAGCCATGCCTGTTCGCACCAAAGCGCCATCGCACATCCCATCTGGACATCGACCCATGCCTTCAATTAATGTATATACATTATTGAGTCGCCGTCAGCAAGCAGGAGAGGCTGGCATGAAGTGCGAAAGGCTCTGGACCAACGCGCGCCTCGCGACGATGCGCGAGGGTGCCGCCGGTCTGGGGGTGACCGAGCATGGCGCAGTCGGGATGGCGGCCGGCACGATCACCTATGTCGGCTCGACGGTCGATGCGCCTGCCGCGACCGAGACGATCGATTGCGAAGGTCGCTGGATCACGCCGGGATTGATCGACCCGCACACGCACCTTGTCTTCGCAGGCGACAGGATCGCCGAGTTCGAGCTGCGCCAGAAGGGCGCGTCGTACGAAGAGATCGCGCGGGCAGGTGGCGGGATCGTCTCGACCGTCCACGCGACACGCGCGGCGAGCGAGGCCGAGCTAGTCGCGAGCGCCCTCCCCCGCCTCGACGCGCTGATCGCCGAGGGCGTCACCACGGTCGAGATCAAGTCGGGGTACGGCCTGTCGGTCGACGACGAGGCGAAGATGCTTCGCGCCGCGCGCATCCTCGGCGAGGTGCGGCCGGTGACGGTGCGCACGACCTTTCTCGGCGCGCATGCCCTGCCCGGCGAATATGCGGGTGACCCCGAGGGCTATATCGACTTGGTGTGCGAAACGATGCTGCCCGATATCGCGGCCGCAGGACTTGCCGATGCGGTCGACGCCTTTTGCGAGAATATCGGCTTCACGCTCGCGCAGACCGAACGCGTGTTCGCGGCGGCGAAGACGCACAGCCTGCCGGTCAAGCTCCACGCCGAGCAATTGTCGAACCAGCATGGCGCCGCGCTCGCTGCACGCCATGGCGCGCTGTCGGCGGATCATCTCGAATATCTCGACGACGCGGGCCTTGCGGCGATGGCGGAGGCGGGCACGGTCGCGATGCTCCTCCCCGGCGCATTCTATTTCCTTCGCGAAACGAAGCTGCCGCCGATCGCCGCGCTTCGCACCGCGGGCGTCCCGATCGCGCTGGCGACCGACTGCAATCCCGGCACCTCGCCGCTGACGTCGATCCTGCTCACCATGAACATGGCGGCGGTGCAGTTCGGGCTGACCGTCGACGAATGCCTGCTCGGCGTGACGCGCCACGCGGCGCGCGCGTTGGGGATGCAGGCCGAGGCCGGGACGCTGGAGGTCGGCAAGCATTGCGACCTCGCGATCTGGGACATCGAGCGCCCCGCCGATCTGGTCGGCCGGATCGGTTTCAACCCGCTGCACCAACGAACCTGGATGGGACAATGAGCAAAGTTACGATCACCCCCGGCGCGACGCCGCTTGCGGACTGGCGAGCGATTTACGAGGGCGCGCCCGTCGCGCTCGCGGCCAGCGCGTGGGACGCGATCGATGCCAGCGCCGCCGCAGTCGCGCGGATCGTCGCGAAGGGCGCGCCGGTCTATGGCATCAACACCGGCTTCGGAAAGCTCGCGAGCGTCCGCATCGCCGACGACGAACTGTCGACACTCCAGCGCAATATCGTGCTCAGCCACGCAGCAGGCACGGGCGCACCGTCGCCGGCGAAAATCGTGCGGCTGATGATGGCGCTGAAGCTCGCCAGCTTCGGCATGGGCGCGTCGGGCGTGAAGCGCGAAACCGTTGCGATGCTGGAGGCGATGCTGGCGAAGGGGCTGACCCCTGTCGTTCCCTCGCAGGGCTCGGTCGGCGCGAGCGGCGACCTTGCACCACTGTCGCATATGGCGGCCGCAATGATCGGCGTCGGCGAAATCGAAGTGGGCGGCAAGACGCTGCCCGCTGCCGACGCGCTGGCGCAGGCGGGCCTCATTCCGCTCGACCTCGGCCCCAAGGAAGGCCTCGCCCTTCTCAACGGCACCCAATTCTCGACCGCCAACGCGCTGGCCGGCCTCTTCCGCGCCGAAACCGTGTTCCGCTCGGCGCTGATCACCGGCGCGCTCTCGACCGAAGCGGCCAAAGGCTCCGACGCGCCTTTCGATGCGCGCATCCATGCGCTCCGGGGTCATGCCGGCCAGCGCGAGGTCGGTGATGCGCTACGCGGGCTGATGGCAGGGTCGGCCATCCGCGCCTCGCATGCGGTCGACGATCCGCGCGTGCAAGACCCCTATTGCCTCCGCTGTCAGCCGCAGGTGATGGGCGCTGCGCTCGACCTGCTGCGACAGGCCGGGACGACGCTGGGCATCGAGGCGAATGGCGTGTCGGACAATCCGCTGATTTTTGCAGATACCGACGAGGCGCTGTCGGGCGGCAATTTCCACGCCGAGCCCGTCGCCTTCGCCGCCGACATGATCGCGATGGCGCTGTGCGAGATCGGCTCGATTTCCGAGCGCCGCATCGCGATGCTCGTCGACCCCGCGCTCTCGGGCCTCCCCGCCTTCCTGACCCCCCGGCCGGGACTTAACTCGGGCTTCATGATCCCCCAGGTCACCGCCGCGGCGCTGGTTAGCGAGAACAAGCAGCGCGCCTATCCCGCGAGCGTCGATTCGATCCCGACCTCGGCCAATCAGGAGGACCATGTGTCGATGGCCGCGCACGGCGCGCGCCGTCTGCTCGACATGGCCGACAATGTCAGCGCCGTGCTGGGCATCGAGCTGCTCGCCGCGTGCCAAGGCATCGACTTCCATAAGCCGCTCAAATCGAGCGATGCGCTCGAAGCAGCGCACAAGCATCTGCGCGCCGACGTCCCGACGCTCGAGGACGATCGCCATTTCCATCCCGACATGGAGGCGGCGACCGCGCTGGTCCGTTCGGGCAGCCTTGTCGCCGCAGTGCCAGCCGACCTTCCGGGGCTCGGCTGATGGACTGGCTGCGCGTCCATCGCGGCGACGCGCCGCTCGTCATCGCCTTCCCGCACGGCGGCACCGATCTGGCGGGGCTCGACGAGCAGTTCGTCTCGCCATGGCACGCGCAGATCGACACCGACTGGTGGATCGCCGAGCTTTACGCTTTCGCCGCCGATCTGGGCGCAACGATGGTCGCGACCGATATTTCGCGCAGCGTGATCGACATGAACCGCGATCCGTCGGGCGCGTCGCTTTATCCGGGGCAGGCGACGACCGAGCTGTGCCCGACGACGACCTTCGACGGCGAGCCGCTCTATCGCTTCGACCAGCCCGACGAGGCCTCGATCACCCAACGGCTCAACCTCTATCACCGGCCCTATCATGACGCGCTGGCCGCCGAACTCGACCGGCTGCATGCGGCGCACGGCCGCGTTGTCCTCTACGACGCGCATTCGATCCGCAGCCGTGTCCCGCGCCTGTTCGACGGCGAGCTGCCGCAGTTCAACATCGGTACCAACGGTGGCGCCACCTGCGCGCCCGAACTCGAAACTATCGTCGCCAATATCTGCGCAGCGAGCGGAAAGAGCCAAGTCGTCAACGGCCGCTTCAAGGGCGGCTGGACGACGCGCCATTACGGCCGCCCCGACGACGGCATCCACGCGATCCAGATGGAACTCGCGCAGCGCGGTTATATGGCCGAGTCCGACGCGATCACCCACGCCAACTGGCCCTCCTCCCTCGACCCCACCCCAGCGATCCGGCCCGTGCTGGAGCAGGTGATCGCCGCAACCCTCGATTTTGCTAAAGGACGTTCATGACCCGTCTCGACAACAGCCGCGTGATCCGCCCGGCGACCGGTCCCGAGATCAGCGCGAAAAGCTGGCTCACCGAAGCGCCGATGCGGATGCTGATGAACAATCTCCACCCAGACGTCGCCGAAGCGCCGCACGAACTCGTCGTCTATGGCGGCATCGGCCGCGCCGCGCGCGATTGGGAAAGCTATGACCGGATCGTCGAGACGCTGAAGCGGCTCGAAGGCGACGAGACGCTGCTCATCCAGTCGGGCAAGCCCGTCGGCGTGTTCCGCACGCACGAGAACGCGCCGCGCGTGCTGCTCGCCAATTCGAACCTCGTCCCCGAATGGGCGAATTGGAAGCATTTCCACGAGCTCGATAAAAAGGGCCTGATGATGTACGGCCAGATGACGGCCGGAAGCTGGATCTACATCGGCAGCCAGGGCATCGTTCAGGGCACCTACGAAACCTTCGTCGAAATGGGCCGCCAGCATTATGGCGGCAGCCTCGCGGGCCGCTGGCTGCTCACCGCCGGGCTCGGCGGCATGGGCGGCGCGCAGCCGCTCGCGGCGGTGATGGCGGGCGCGAGCTGCCTCGCGATCGAATGCCAGCCGAGCCGCATCGAGATGCGCCTGCGCACCGGCTATCTCGACAAGCAGGCATCGAGCATCGACGAGGCGATCGCGATGATCGAGGCCTCTCACGCTGAGGGCAAACCCGTCTCGGTCGGCCTGCTCGGCAACGCCGCCGAAATCCTGCCCGAGATGGTCCGTCGCGGCATCCGCCCCGACCTCCTCACCGACCAGACCTCGGCGCATGATCCGGTGAACGGCTACCTCCCCGCAGGCTGGACGCTCGACGAGTGGTTTTCGAAGCGCGAGAGCGATCCTGTTGCTGTCGCGAAAGCCGCCAAGGCGTCGATGGCAGTACATGTACAGGCGATGCTCGACCTGCAGGCAGCGGGGGTGCCGACGACCGACTATGGTAACAACATCCGCCAGATGGCGAAGGACGAGGGTGTCGAGAATGCCTTCGACTTCCCCGGCTTCGTTCCCGCCTATGTCCGCCCGCTCTTCTGCCGCGGTATCGGGCCGTTCCGCTGGGCGGCGCTGTCGGGCGATCCCGAGGATATCTACAAGACCGACGCCAAGGTGAAGGAGCTGCTGCCCGACAACGCGCATCTCCACAACTGGCTCGACATGGCGCGCGAGAAGATCAAGTTCCAGGGGCTGCCCGCGCGCATCTGCTGGGTCGGGCTCGGCGACCGCCACCGGCTCGGCCTCGCGTTCAACGAGATGGTCGCGAGCGGTGAGTTGAAAGCGCCCGTCGTGATCGGCCGCGACCATCTGGATTCGGGCTCGGTCGCCTCGCCAAACCGCGAGACCGAAGCGATGCGCGACGGCTCGGATGCGGTCAGCGACTGGCCACTCCTCAACGCCCTTCTCAACACCGCCTCGGGCGCGACGTGGGTATCGCTGCACCATGGCGGCGGGGTCGGCATGGGCTATTCGCAGCACAGCGGCATGGTGATCGTCGCCGACGGCACCCCCGAAGCGGCGAACCGGCTCGAGCGCGTGCTGTGGAACGACCCCGGTACCGGCGTGATGCGCCACGCCGACGCGGGCTATACGCAAGCGCTCGATTGCGCGCGCGAGAAGGGTCTGGATCTGCCCGGCATCCTCTGATGGCGGGCGTCCGGCTGCTGCGTGCACAGGACCGCGTCGCGCGGCCGTGGAAAAATGGCGGCGGCGTGACGCAAGATATCGCGGTCTTTCCGGAGGGCGCGAGCGACGCAGACTTCCTCTGGCGAACGAGCCTCGCGACGATTGCCGACGCAGGCCCCTTCTCGCCCTTTTCAGGTGTCGACCGGGCTTTCCTGCTGCTGCGCGGCGAGCTGGCCATCGCGATCGGCGATCAGGCGGAGCAGCATATCCGGCCCGGCGCACCCACTCTCCTCTTCGGAGGCGAGGAGACCGTCAACGCTTGTCCGGTCGGCGGGAACTGCACGGCGCTCAACATCATGACGCGCCGCGGGCAGGTGTCCGCAAGAGTGGGGCGTTGGACCAGTACCGAAGCAACCGCAGCCAACGCGCTATTGCTGTTCGCATTGGAAACCGTCGCGATCGAAGTCGGTGAGGAGCGGTTCGCTCTCGCATCCGACGACGCGCTCTTTCTCGACGACCCCGCCGATCTCTCGTCGATCGAAGGAACCGTGATCGCGGCCGAATTCTTCTACTACGCCGCCTGAACCGCCGCATTCTTCGCGATCTGCCGCCGCAGCAGGAACAGCCCGCCGGCCAGAACCGCCGTCGGCACCAGCGCGAGCATGAACGCCGTCTGCCCGTCGAGATGCGCGAAGAGCTGGCCGGTGATCAGCGACCCTGTCGTCCCGCCGAGCGCCGAGAAAACGACGACGAGCCCCATCAACGGCGGGTGCTGGCGGTTCGGCATCGCGCTCAGCATCACCGAGATGATCGTCGGATAGACCGGCGCGAGCGCGATACCGATCAGCGGGAACAGGAAGGCCGCAACCGGCGCATCGCTCCAACTGTGGATCGCGCCGGGCGTCAGCCCGTCGGCGAGCGGCAGCACGAGGACGATCAGCGCCGCGAGCACCGCAAGGCAGATGTTGAGCACCGGATACCAGTCGAAGCGCGCCATCACCGCGCCCGCGCCGAAGCGCCCGATCGCGAGGCACGCGGCGAACAGGCTCGCGGCCTGTACGCTCATCTGCGCAGGCAGGTGCAGCACCTCGTTGTTGAAGGTCGGCAGCCAGCTCTGGATCCCCTGCTCGATCAGCACGAACAGGAAGGCGCAGGCAACGAAGATCAGCACGAGCGGCAGCGCTGCGAGCTTCAGCATCCGGGTGAAAGCGGGCCCCTCGCCAGCGTCGGCCTCCTCGCCTTCGTGTGTGCGATGCTCGTCGACCGGCGCGGTCAACAGCAGTGCAAGCGCCAGCGCGGTGATCGCGCCGAGCACCCAATAGGCATTGAGCCAGCGCAGCCCGGCGGGATCGATGAAGGCGCTGAACACCCAATAGGACGACAAGACCCCGACCATGAACATGCCCTCGATCAGGCTGGTCAGGCTGGCGTGTTTGCGTGGGGACTCGGTGACGAGCCCAATCATCGAATAGACGACGACCTTGGCGACCGCGAATGCCGCGCCGACCATCGCGAAGTGGAGCCGCGCGACGTTGAAGCTGCCGAACAGCGGCATGACGAGGCAGCCGGCGACGGCGAGTATGAGCGCACCGATCAGCGCCCGCTTGAGCCCGATCTTGGGCAGATAACTTGCCGTCACGAACGACACGATCGCGATCGTGATGTCCTTGAAGCCTTCGAGTGTGCTCGCCTCGGGCTTGGTGACGTGAAAACTCGAAATCGACTGGAGGATGACCGTCCCGACGCTGTTGAGCAGCATCGCGAAGGCGACATAGGTCAAGATCAGTGCGGCGATCAGCCGTGTACGCGCCATGTCCGTCCCCCAAGCCCTTATACATATAAGAAGGGGTGGCCGCGAAGAGGCCGCGGCCACCCAGTGAGAGAGTCACGAAAAGAGGTCGACCCTCTCCACGCCTCTTAGAACTTGTATGCCGCGCTGAAGCGGAACGAGCGGCCGAGGATCGGGCGCGCGTTGACCACCTGCCCGCCGGTCTGGCCGAGCGTGCGCGGATCGCCTTCGGTCAGTCCGACCTTGTCGGTCAGATTGTCTGCCGTGACCGCAAAGCTGAGCGCCTGGTTGACGTCGAAGCTGACGCCCGCATCGATCTTGAAATAATGCGGCAGGCTCTGCGTGTTCGCGGTGTCGGAGAAACGATCGCCCGTGTAGCTGAAGGTCGAGAAGAGCGAGACCTTGCTGTCGTCTCCGAACTCGATGTCGTACGACGGGGTCACGCGCCACTGCCACTTCGGCTGGCGTTGGACACGGTTCCCGCTGAGGTTGATCGTACCGCCGCCCGCGAAGAAGTTACGATACTTCGCGTCGAGCCAGGTGCCCGAGAAGGCGATGGTAAAATTGTCGACCGGACGCAGCTGGCCTTCGAGCTCGATGCCCGTGCTGCGCGCGCCGCCGATGTCGGCGACCGGCGCGCCGTTCTGGATCACCGTGGTCACCAGACCGCTGAACTTGGTATGGAACAGCGTGGCATAGAGCGACACGAGGTCGGTGCGGACCTTGACCCCGCCTTCGTAGTTGTCGACGCGCGGCGAGACGAAGATGCCGTCGCGCAGATTGTCGAAGAAGGGGTTCGTGTTGCCGCGGTTGTAACGGATATATGCACCGACCGACGACGAGAAGTCGTAGTTCAGGCCCGCCGTCCACGACCAGGCACCCTTCTTGTACGCAATGTTGCGGAAGGTACCGTTCAGCACCGCCGTACCATTGTTGTAGAGTGTGTTCGGGTTGTTGTCGGTGTCGACCGAGCTGTTGTTCTCGATCGAACCCGTCGCCTTGTAATTCTGGTACCGGATGCCCGCGTCGAAGCGGAGTTCGGGCGTGATCTGATATTCGTCGACCGCATAGAAGGCATATTCGCGGCCGTCATAGGCGGCGTTGACGTTGAAGAACGAGCCCTGTGTGAAGCCGTTGTTCGTCGCGATCTGGCCGTTCGCGAGCGTCAGGTTCAAGAGGCGCGCGTTGTTCTCTGCGGTCAGCAGGTGGATGTTGCCGAGGTTCCACTGGTCGTTCGACGAGAAGTCCGAATAATAGCCGCCGAGCGTGAACTTGTTGTTGCCGCTTTCCCATTCGACGTTGAGGTCGTTGGTGAAATCCTCGATCTGCTTGCGTACGATCCAGGTGCCGGCGCGGATCACCTGCGTGGTGCCGGCAACCGCCTGCCCGCCGTTGACGTAGGTCAGGCTGCCGACCGTGCTGCCGAGCGACGCGGCATAGGCGTTGGCCGTCGTCGCGGTGCTCGCCGGGACGAGGCCCGTCGTATCGGCGTCGCCGTTGAGGTAGCTCGCGCGATAGCGCAGTTGCAGCCCGTCGCCGATCTCGTAATCGAAATTGGTGCCGAGGTTGATCAGCTTTGCGCCGCGGCCGTCGGCCAGATCGGTGCGCGTGCCGTCGGGCAGAACGCTGAGCCGCGTTTCGGGCCCTGCGAGGACACCGGTGCCGGGATCGATATTGCCGAACTGGCGTACCTTGTTGCCCTCGCGGACAACCGGGATCGGCAGCAGCCACTGACCATGATCGTTGAGGTAGCGCGCGAAGACGAGCAGCGATCCCTTGCCGAAATCATGCCGGATGTTGCCGGTGATCTGGCCGCCCTTTTCGGCGGTGAAGCGCGGGTCGCGGATGCCGTTACCGCTCGAATAATATCCGCCGACCATGAAGGTCGTGTTGTCGCCGAGCGGACCCGAGAGGCGCATGTCGCCGCGGATGTCGCCATAGTCGGTGATGCTGCCCTTCACGAGGCCTTCGAAATCGCGGCCGCCTTCCTTCTGGACGAAGTTGACGGTGAGGCCGGGCTGGCCGTTACCGAACAAGGCGCCGGTGCCGCCGCGGACGGCTTCGACGCGGTCGATCGTCTCGTCGATGCGGATGAGCTGGGTGTTTTCGAGGAACGACAGCGTCGGGGGCGAGAAGAAGGGAACGCCCTGCACCGTCAGCGTCACGAATTCGGCGTCGCCACCCGAGGGGTAGCCGCGCACGAAGATGTTCGCGCCATTCTGGCCGCCCGAGCTTTCGGCCGACACGCCGGGGATGACCTTGAACAGGTCGGCGGTGCTGTTCGGCGCCGCCTTCTCGATCGCGTCCGAGGTGATGTTGGTGATCGCGAAGGCCGCGGCCTGGCGGTTGATTCCGCCGCCGGCGGTGCCGGTGACGATGATCTCGTCGCTCGCGGGGGCGGCGGCGTCGGCTTGAGGCGCTTCCTGGGCAAAGGCGGTCGTCGGCAGCGCGATGAGCGCGATCGACGCCAGCAAATGGGTCCGGTTCAACATGAGATTTCCTCCACTTTATCTGGTCTGTTTGAAAGGCCCGCGCGCGGCGCCGCTTCCCGTTCTGTCGACAGGATCCGGTCTACCGTGAGCGCACCTATGGCGGGGACGTTGAGGTCGGCGTCGGGCAGCGCCTCTTCTGACCCGATGCCTATGGCTGCCATGCCCGCCGCATGGATCGCCGTAATTCCGGCCCGTGCATCTTCGACTCCGATGCACTGGTCGGGGGACAGGCCCATGCCGTCGGCACAGGCGAGAAAAATGTCAGGCGCAGGCTTGGCGTGCGCCACGGCCCCCGCATCCGCGATGAAATCGAACTGGTCGGCGATGCCGAGCAGCCGCACGACGTCGGGCGCGTTGCGGCTCGCCGAGGCGAGGCCGATCTTCAGCCCCGCGGCGCGCAGCCCGTCGAACAGCTCGCTGACGCCGGCGAAGAGGTTGACCGGCGAATAGGCAGCGAGCCGTTCGCGATAGATGTCGTTCTTTTCCGCCAGCATGGCGTCGAACCTCTCCGCGTCGACCTTCGCCCCCGCATGTTCGATGATCAGCCGCAAGGAGTTACTGCGGTCGATGCCCTTCAGCCGGTGATTGGCCTCGCGATCGAACGCGAAACCATGCGCGTCGGCGAGCGCCTGCCACGCCTGATAATGATCTTCGGCGGTATCGGTCAGCACGCCGTCGAGGTCGAAGATCACGCCCTTGCGAAGCGGCCGGAGCATAGTGACCGGCTCCGGACCGACGCGCAGCGCGCGGCCATGGTCGACGATATCGAGCGGCTCGCCGGCAAGCAGGCGATAGGTGCAGCCTGCAGCGTCCACCGAAAGCTCGATCGTGCTGCCGCGCCATTGCAGGCGCAAGCTGTAGCCGTTCCACGCGCCCGGAAGCTGCGGCCGGAATGCCGGCACCGCACCGTCGAGGCGGAGCCCGCCCCAGCCCTGCGCGAGAATCAGCCAGCTTCCCGCAAGCGCCGCCATATGCAGGCCGTGCGAGGTGTTGCCGTGGCGGTTTTCGAGATCGACGAACGCGCATTCGCGCATAAATTCGAGCGCCGCCGCCTCGTCGCCGAGGCGCGCCGCGGCGATCGCGAACGATACCGACGACAGCGTCGAATCGTGTGTGGTGACGCGGCTGTAATAGTCGAAATTGCGGCGCTGGCGCGACAGCGGCATTTCGACCAGATCCATCGCCATCGCCTGGACGACATTGCCCTGCTTCGCGACCTGATGGCGGAAAAGGATCATCGGGTGATAGCGCATGAGCAGCGGCCCATGGCGATCACCCGATGCTGCAAGACCCGGCAATTCGGGGCGACCCAGAAAAGCATCGTCCTGCGGGTTGACGCCGAGCGCCGGATCGACCGGCAGCCACATCGCGTCGGCCGCCCTGCGCCAAGCCGCAATCTCCCCGTCATCGAGGTTTATCGCGGCCGCCAGAGCAGCAAATCCATCGCGCCCGCGCAGCCAGTCGGCGGTGTCGGCGGCATAGGCCAGATGCCGGCGCGCGATCGCGTTGGTGTAAAAATCATTGTCGACGAGCGCCGAATATTCGTCGGGGCCCGTCACGCCATGGATGCAGAAGGCGCCGCCGCGCCGCGCGTCGAACGCGCCGATCTCCATCCAGATCCGCGCGGTTTCGAACAGCATTTCGGCGGCATCGGCGCGCAAGGCATCGTCGCCGGTCGCCGCGACATAGAGCGCGAGCGCGTAGGCGATGTCGCCATTGATATGATACTGCGCCGATCCCGTCGGATAATGCGACGAGCATTCGTCACCCGCGATCGTCCGCCACGGATAAAGCGCGCCGCGCGTGTGGCCGAGCGCCTTCGCATGCGCCCGCGCGCGGTCGAGCTTGCCGATGCGATAAGCGAGCAAGGTCTTCGCCTTTTCGGGCGCCTGCAGCGCCAGTACCGGCAGCATGAAGGTTTCGGCGTCCCAGAAATAATGGCCTTCATAGCCTTCGCCGGTCAGGCCCTTCGCACCGATACTGTGGTTCGCATCGCGGCTCGCCGACTGGTGAAGCTGGAACAGGTCGAAGCGCAGCGCTTCGGTCAGCGCGTCGTCGCCGTCGATCGTGAAGCCCGCCTTGTCCCACAGCGCCTGCACCGCCGACCGCTGGCCTTCGGCGATCGCATCGAAACTGGCCGCTGCCCCCTCGACCGCGACAAGGTCGACCGGGCGGCCGCGGGCGCATGCCAGCGCGACCACCCGGTCGATCGTCAGGGTGCCGCCAGCGACCATCTCGCTCCGCACGACATGCCCCGCGTGGACTGCCGCGACCTGAGCGGTCGGACACGCGACATGCTGGCGATAGGCGAGATTGACGGCATCCTGCGCGAACCGGGTGACGGAAGGGGTGTCGCCCGGCAGGGGATTGGTAATCGTCCATTGCGGCCGCATCCGGGCCGAGATGCGGGGATCATCGGCCTCGGCGCCGCTCGCGCCCGGGGCCTCGAAACCATAGGTGAGCCAGGCCTGAAAGCTGCCGGCGAAATCGAGCGGCCGGATGCGGATCCGCGACGCGACGCAGGCGGCTCCGCCAAGCGGAACGATGCGGTCGACTGCAATCTCGATCTCCCGCCCGTCCCCGAGCGTCCAGCGCGAGGTGCGGTGAAGCGTGCCCGTCGCAAAATCGAGCGTGCTTTCGGTTTCGGTCAACCCCGCGGCCTCGAAGTCGACCGGCTTTCCGTCGATGTGCAGGCGCAGCAGCACGGGGTTCGGACAGGCGATCCGCGTGTCGGTTGCGGTGGCGTAGCCGGGGAAGCTCTCATGATAGCTGATCGGCCGGCTGACATAGGCGTCGGGCAGATAGGCCGCGGGCGAAACGGCGCGTTCGTCGATCGTCCCTTCGACCCCGCAGAGGCCATTCGCGAGCGCGAACAGCGCCGCCACCTCGGCGCCGGTCGCATCGGTGCCGCGCCGGACGAGCCGCATTGCCTCAGAGGAATATCCGGAAATCGCCACGCAAGTCCTCACCCACGGCAACGGCTGCTCTGGCCGACGCTCTGAGACGCTCATTTCCCGCAATACGGTATCGATGTCAAGGTATCGATACCATTTGCTGAAAAACTGCCGATTTCTGACAATTTCTGTAGGGAACGGATCAGCTTTCGCGGACGATCAGATCGACGGGCATCACGCGCGACTCGACCGCGCCGCCCGCGACGAGATCGAGCACCTTTTGCGCGAGCAATTCGCCGCCGGCCGCCCAGTCCTGCCGGACGCTCGTCAGTTTCGGCGAAAAGATCGACGCGCCCGGCGAATCGTCGAAGCCGACGATCGACACATCGTCGGGTACCGACAGTCCTCGCCCGGTCACCGCTTCGATCGCGCCCATCGCGATCGCATCGTTGGCGGCAAAAATCCCGTCGAACGCCTTGCCGCGTTCGAACATACGCGTCACCGCATCGCGCCCGGCAGCGACGGTAAAGGCGCAGGCGATCTTGTCGACGATCTCGGCCGCTCCGCCTTTCAGCCCGGCCTCGAAGCCGCTGAGGCGATCCTCGACCTCGCCATGCTGCGTCTCGCCGAGGAAGAGCAGTTTGCGCCGCCCGCGGCCGAGCAGATAGTCGGCGGCGAGGCGCCCGCCCGTCCGGTTGTCGCTGCCGACGACGATGCGCTCGTCGGGGCCGTGCGCGGCGCCCCAGACCACATAGGGAAGCCCGGTCGCCTCGATCGCCGCGGCGGCATCGTCATGGACGCCCTGCCCGAGCAGAATCACGCCGTCGGTCGAGGGTGGGTGCTCGGTGAACAGGTCGATGGTGGTGAGCACCATATTCTGCCCCGCCGCGGTCAGTTCCTGCATGATCCCGCCGAGCAGCGAAAGCGGATAGGGCTCGCTCATCAGGCGGTCGTGCGACGGCGCCATTTCGATAACGACCGCGATCGTCCGCGTGCGCTGTTGCCTGAGGTTGCGCGCGGAGATGTTGAGGCGGTAGCCCATGCGCTCGGCGGTCTCGCGGATCAGCTTGCGCGTACTCTCCTTGACGGTCGAATGGCTCGACAACGCGCGCGATACGGTGATCTTCGCAACGCCGAGTTCCCGCGCGATATCCGCCATCGTCGGACGCGCGTTGCCGCCACCCTGGGAACCGGTGCCACTTGTCATGGCCGCCCCCTTAACGCGCGGCGGCGATGTTCCACAAGCGGTCAGTTGGTCCAGTAGATATAGTCCTGCCCGTCTTTCCACGGCGCGTTGAGCGGCACGTCGATGCGCACCGGCCCCTCGATCAGCCCCGGCCAGATCGGCTTGGCCATCCCCTTGTTCTGCGCCTCCAGCATCGCGCGAAGCTGCGCGACACGCGCCGGATCGCCGGCCGAAAGATCGTGCCGCTCGGTCGGATCGGCGGCGAGATTGTAGAGCCGCACCTTCTCGGGTCTCTTCGTTACCTGGAGCTTCCAGTCGCCCATCCGCACCGCGCGATAGTCGCCCGAGCGCCAGAAGAGCGCCTGGCGCTTGGCCGGCCCGGCAAGGATATTCTCGCTGTCGACGATGCGGTCGGTCGGCGTCTTCGCGCCCGCCGCCCCCGCGATCGTCGAAAAGATATCGATATGCCCCGTCATGTCGGCGCGCGTCGATCCCGGCGCGATATGTCCCGGCCAGCGCATGAAGAAAGGCGTGCGGATCCCGCCCTCGAAGAAGGTCGCCTTCCAGCCGCGGTACGGCGCATTGAGGCCCGGAATCCCGTTGTACCACGCCCCGCCATTGTCGCTGGTGAAGATCACGAGCGTATTGTCGTCGATCCCCGCCTCTTTCAATTTCGCCATCACGTCGCCGATCCGCCGGTCGAGTTGCGCGATCATCGCGCCATAGACGCGCGTCTTGTGGTCCTTGATCTGCGGGAGCTTCGCATAGTCCTCCTTCGTCGCCTGCAGCGGCGTATGCGGCGCGTTGAAGGCGAGATACAGGAAGAAGGGCCGGTTCTTGTTCGCCTCGATCGCAGCGATCGCCTGATCGGCGAAATAGTCGGTCATATGCCCCTTCGGATGGAAGCGCTTGCTGCCGTTGAAGGTCACCGCGTGGCGCAAGTTCGCCCAGATGAAGCGATCGATCGGGTCCCAGGGCAGTTTGGCGTTGACCGCGTCGGGATCATCTTCGGGCAGGAACATCGCGGCGCCGCCTAGCACGGCCAGGCTCTCGTCGAAGCCCTGTGCCTGCGGCTGGAGTTTCGGCGCCTCGCCCAGATGCCATTTGCCGATGTGGAGCGTGTGATAGCCGACCGCCTTCACAGCTTCGGCGATCGTGACCTCGCTCGCGGGAACGCCCATGTCGGGGTAGTCGGGAATGTCAGGCGTGATCAGTTCCTTGTGAAATACCGACTTCAGCGGCCCGACCCCGTCGCCGTGTGCCAGATTTTCCGAAAACTGGACCGGCACCGCGGTATATTCGAAGCCGAAGCGCGTCGCGTAACGACCCGTCATCATCGCCGCGCGCGAGGGCGAGCAGGTCGCGTTCGCAGCGTAGGCGGTGGTGAAATTCATCCCCTGTTGCGCGAGCGCATCGATGTTCGGCGTCTTGACGATTTCGCCCGCCAGCCCGCCACCGTTGAGGCTGATGTCGTTCCAGCCAAGATCGTCGGCGACGATCAGGATGACGTTCGGCGGTCGCTGCCCCGTTGGCGGGGTTGCGGGCCCTTGCTGCCAGGTCACCGGCCGGTTGTCCTGCACCGGATCGCGCCAGTCCTGCATCAGGCCGGGCACGCGATATTTATTCGCCTGAAATCCCCAATATCCACCCGCGCCGATCAGTGCGATCAGGCCTAGCGCCACCCATTTCTTCCTCATCGTCCCCACCCCACCGGTTGCGATCATTATTTTGGCACTATATGTGTCATTATATTCACGCGCGTGCAACTTGGTTAAGCATGACCATTGACCTCGGCGCGAAGCTGGGCCAGCGGAGGAGTCATGGCGGGGAAGGCAAAGGCGGAAATGGCCGAGGAGAGCCCGGACGCGCGTCCCGACGGCCGCCGCGAACGCAGCCGGTCGAGCCACAAGCGCATCGTCGAGGCGATGATGGCGCTGATCGAGGGCGGCGATTTGATGCCCAGCGCCGCGCGTGTCGCCGACGAGGCCGGCGTCGGGCTCCGCACCGTTTTCCGGCACTATGACGACATGGACGCGCTCTATCGCGAAATATCGCGGATCGTGGCCGAGCGCATCTGGCCGATCGTCACTGCGCCTTATCGCGACAACGACTGGCGCGCCAATCTGCGCGATCTGACGCGCCGCCGCGCGCGCGTGTTCGAAACTATGCTGCCGTATCGGCTGGCCGCGAACATCAAGCGCTATGGGTCGCCCTATCTGATGGCGCAATATGGCCAGGTCGTCTCGCTCGAACGCGAGTTCGTTTTGCGCCTGCTGCCCGCGGACGTGACCGGCGACCGCTATTTCGTCGAGGCGCTCTGCGCGACGCTGTCGTTCCAAAACTGGCGGGCGATCCGGCAGGATCAGGGGCTGTCGGTCGAAGATGCCAGCGCGGTCGTCGCGCATATGGTGGACACGCTGATCGCGGCCGCGAAGGCATGATCCGCGCCTTCGCGCTGCCCGCGCTGATCCTGCTCGGCGCCTTGACGGCGTGCGGCGAAGTCGATGGCGACAAGGTCGCGGAAGCGAAACCGCCCGAATGCCCGGCGATGCCGAAGGCCGCATATGTCTGGATTCCCGGCGGCACCTTCACTCTGGGTGCCGACGCGCACCTGCCCGAAGAAGGCCCGGCGCGCGAGGTGGCCGTCGCGGGGTTCTGGATGGCGACGCACGAGGTCACCAATGCCGAATTCGCCGAGTTCGTGAAAGCGACCGGATACAGAACCCTGGCCGAGCGGGACCCGCCCAAGCTGCCCGGCGCCCCGCCGGAGATGCTGATCCCGGGCTCGGCGGTGTTCACCGCGCCGACCGACGGCAATCCGAACTGGTGGCGCTGGGTCGTCGGCGCCGAGTGGCGACACCCGGCAGGTCCCGGGACGAATATCGCCGGCCGCGACCGCGATCCGGTCGTCCAGATCGGGTACGAAGACGCGCTCGCCTATGCGAAGTGGAAGGGCAAGGCGCTTCCCAGCGAAGAACAATGGGAGTTGGCGGCCTCGACCGGTGGTGCCGATCGCAATGTGCCCGTCGGCAAGGACGGTACGCCGCGTGCCAACTATTATCAGGGTACCTTTCCCGTCCGCGACCTTGGCACCGACGGCTTCACCGGCCGCGCGCCCGTCGCCTGCTTCCCGGCCGACGATCACGGCGTGCACGACCTGATCGGCAATGTGTGGGAATGGACGACGAGCAAGGCGGGCGCCGAGGCCAATGTCATCAAGGGCGGCAGCTTCCTTTGCGCCGCCAATTATTGTGCGCGCTATCGCCCCGCCGCGCGGCAGTTTCAGGAGCGCGGGCTAGGCACCGACCATATCGGTTTTCGCCTGATCGACACGGCGCGCGCGGCGCCGGCGACGCCAGCCCCAGACAAGCGCTGAAAGCAAAATCAGCACGCCGCCAAGGACAAGTCCCGCCTTGATCGCGCGCGGCTTGCCCTGGTGCTCCCACGCATAAAGATTGATCTGTGCGTCGGCGGTGTAGCCCGCGGGCATGTCGAGCACGCCGTTCGCCTTGGCATAGGCGGCATAATCGGCCTGCATCGCGGCGAAGCGATCGGGCATCGCAGCCGCGAGGTCGCGCGTTTCGCCCGGATCGCCCTTGAGATCGTAGAGCCGCCATTGGCCGTCGCCAGTCGGCGCGAGGTTGCGGACCAGCTTGTAGTCGCCGCGGAACAGCGCGGCGTTGCCCGACAGTTCGTATCCGAGGGGCGCGTCGCCATGGACGCTGCCCCCGGCGCCTTCGAGCATCGGCACGAGGCTGCGCCCCGTAACGGGCTCGACCGCCTTACCTTCCCACGACGTGCCATGGTTCGGGACGCCGGCAAGCTCGGTCAGCGTCGGCAAAATGTCGGTGACATGCGTGAGGCCGCCGGTCATCGTGCCCGCACGCAGCTTCGGATTGCCCGGCCAGGCGATGATCAGCGGAACGCGCAGGCCGCCCTCGGACGCGGTGAATTTATAGCCCGAAAAGGGCGACGCCGACGCGCTCGCCCAGCCTGGCCCGACCGCGCTGAAGCTGCCGCGGCGTCCGATGTTCGCGGTCGAGGTGTCGTACTGCCAGTTCAGGAACAGCCTGTTGCGCGTGCTGCTGAAGGGATTGGTCGGCTCGGCGCCATTGTCCGACAGAAAGACGAAGATTGTGTCGTCATAGTCGCCGGTGGCTTTGAGATGCGCGACGAGGCGGCCGATCTCGCGGTCCATCGCCGTCGCCATCCCGCCATAAGCCTGCATCACGCGAATCTGCGCCTCGCGTTCCTCCGCATTGAGCTTCCGCCAGTCGGGCGTCGTCGCCATCGTCACGATCGGCGCACCCGTCGGCACGATGCCGAGCGCCGCGGCGCGCTTCGCCCGGGCTTCGCGGAGCGCAGTCCAGCCCTCCCGGTACATCTTCGAATAGCGCGCGATATCGCCGTCGGGCGCCTGCACCGGAATATGGTTGGCGAGGAAGTTGATCGAGGCGAGGAACGGCTTCCCGCTCGCGCGGTCGGCCTCGATATAGTCGATCATCTTCTGCACGACGAAGTGCGACGAATAATAATCCTTGGGCAAGGTGACGGGCTTGCCATTCTCGCTCCACGCCGCGGTCGAATACATGCCCTCGATCGGGCGCTGCTCGAAATTGTCGGCGCCGGCATCGGCGAGGCTGTAGGCGCGGTCGTAGCCGCGGACGTGCGGAAGGCGCGTGGGATCGCTGCCGAGATGCCATTTGCCGGTCAGGTAGGTGCGATATCCCGCCGCTTTCAAGAGCTGCGCGATCGTCACCACGCGGAAGTTCATCACCGTGTCGTATCCGGGCTTGCCGCGGTGCGCGTCGGGGATCGTCTCGGGCATGTTGCCCAGCCCGTTGCGGTGATTCATCGTTCCCGTCTGCAGCATCGCGCGCGTCGGCGAACAGGATCCGGCAACATGGAAGTTCGAAAAGCGCACGCCGGCTTTCGCCAGTGCGTCGATGTTCGGCGTCGCCATCTCGCCGCCGAACGCGCCGACGTCGCTGAACCCCCAGTCGTCGGCGAGCAGGATCACGATATTGGGATGGCGCGGCGACGCCGGAGCAGGCTGTGGTTGCGCCGGCGCCGCCGCTAACAGGGCGAGTGAAGCGATGATGGCGCCAAAGCACCGGACATTGCGACCCGGCCCCTCACCGGCCGCCAAGCGCGCTGTCATCGATCCTCCCCTGCGATTCTTTTGGCATCTGATATGCCAATAGGCCATCAAGTCAATGCCCCGTCTTGGCAGACGCGCCGATCCATGCTGTGCATCAGTGGAAACGAGAGGAGAGCGCCATGAACCAACTCGTCTTACGCGAAGATGCGGACGGCATCGCAACGCTGACCCTGAACCGGCCCGACAAGCGCAACGCGCTCAATTTGGCGCTGTGGGGCGAGCTCGACGCGCATGCCGATGCGATCGCTGCGGCGGGCGATTCGATCGGTGCGGTGATCCTGCGCGCAAACGGGCCCAGCTTTTGTGCAGGCAACGATCTCAAGGAACGCGGCATCCAGGGGCCGCGGCCGCAGTATCAGGCATCGATCGTGACCAAACTCGCGGAGTTGCCTCAGCCGTTGATCGTTGCGGTGCAAGGCGGCTGCTTCACCGGCGGCCTCGAACTCGCGCTGGCGGGCGACATCATCGTCGCGGCCGAAAGCGCGAATTTTGCCGACACGCACGGCACGTTCGGGCTGGTGCCGATCTGGGGGATGAGCCAGCGGCTGCCGCGCCGCGTCGGACCATGGAAGGCGCGCGAGATCAGTTTCACCGGCCTTCCGGTCGACGGCGCCGAGGCGGCGCGCATCGGGCTTGCCAATCACTGCGTTCCCGACGCCGCGCTCGACGCGACCGCGCGCCGCCTCGCCGAAGCGATCGCAGCGCAGTCGCGGCACAGCGTTTTCGCCTACAAGCGACTGTACCGTGAACAAGCCGATCTTCCGCTCGACGCGGGGCTGGTGCACGAGGTGTCGAACAGCGCCGGCGTCGCCCCTGACATGGCCGAGCGGATTGCGAAGCGGTTCTAGCGCGGGATCGAGTGCCCGAAAGCCTCCACCCGTTTGCTCGAGGTGGCCGGACTTCGAGGGCGTTGAGCGACTCGCTATCGCTCCGCCCAATAATCGAACACCGCCTGCTGCTGATCGCGGATGAAGCGCGCGGCCGCGGCGCCTTCCCATGGGCCATCGTAGCCGAGCAGCAGCGCCGTTCCGCCGACCCACCAGCCTTGCCCGGGGAGGCGGTCGCTCTCGCGCACCACCAGCACCGCCATATCGGGTTCGCCGTCGAGCGCGCACAAGCGGTCGACTTCGGCCAGCGTCTTGACGACCGCGCGCATCTTGGGGCGCGTGAAGCGGAAGCCGAGGTCACCGAGCAGCTCCGAATAGCTCACGCTTCGCCCCTCGCGCGCCGCGGCGGTCAGGATGGCGCGGATACGCGGCGCGTCGCCGAGCGCCGTCACGTCGGCGGGGCGTGCTTCGCCGCCTAAGCCTTGGTCTTTGGCGGCCATGGAATGAAGCCCGAGGTGCGCTGGACGTATGCCGCATAATCGGGCCGCGTCCTGTGCAACCCCTTTTCGAGGAGCGCCTTGCCCGACCATCTGGTCAGCGTGAAGGTCAGGAAGACCGGGCCGATGAGCGTTGCGAGCGCGACCGACGGCCCAAGGTCGGCCGCGAGCATCCACAGCCCCCACCAGGTCAATGCGTCGCCGAAATAATTGGGGTGACGCGTGTAGCGCCAGAGCCCGGTGTCGAGCACTTGGCCCCTGTTCGCCGGATCCCTGCGGAAGCGATCGAGCTGTGCATCGCCGACCGTCTCGAAGCCGATCCCCACGAACGCCGCCACGACACCGATCCAGCCGATGGCGCCGACGGGTTCGGCGGTGCTCGCCCAGATACCGATCTGCGCCGGCAGACAGGTAATGAACAGCAAGGGCGCCTGCGTCAGGAAAACGCTCAGCAGCGCGACTTTCGCCCAGCTCCATTTCTTCGTCTCCATCTGCCGCGCGATGATCCTGGCATAGCGAGGATCTTTGCCGTGCGATCGCCAGCGGACGAACAGATGGATCGCGAGCCGCAATCCCCACAGGGTCGTGAGCCCCAGCAGCAGCCGGGCGTGCAGGCCGTCGAGCCCCGCCTGCCACGCGCTGCCCCAGGCGAGCAGGACCATGCCGAAGGCCCAGAAGGCGTCGATGAACGATACGTCGCGGATCGCCACCGCGATCCACCACAACAACAGGATCACGGCAATCAGCCCGGCGAAATTGATCGCCAACAGCGTCAACGCTTCGCTCATCCGCGCGTCTCCTCCCCGGTCCCGATGATGTCGTCGATCGAGCGTACCGCACGTTCGGGAAATTTGGGAATGCAGCTTTTATAGACCTCGAGCACCTTCAGCATGTCGGCGCGAAAATCGCCCGTCGGCCAGATCAACGGACCAAGTCCGCCGGTCTTGGTTCCATAGTCCATCATCCCGACGACCATCGGCACCTTCGCCGCGAGCGCGATCTGGTAGAAGCCGGTACGCCACTTCTTGGCCTTGCCGCGCGTTCCTTCGGGCGCGACGGTCAGCATGAATTCGGCGCGGCGCGCAAATTCGGCCGCCATCTGCTGTACGACGTTCGTCGCATTCCGGCGGTCGACGGGGACGCCGCCCATCTGGCGCATGAAGCCGCCGATCGGCCATTTGAACAGCGACAGCTTGCCCATGAAGTGTGGCCGCACGCCCAGATCGGCGGTGAGGCCGAGATAGTTCACGAAATCCCAGTTGCTCGTGTGCGGCGCGGCGATGATGATGAAGCGCCGCGGCTCGGGAACCTGGCCGACCGCTTGCCAGCCGCGCATTCGGTAGAGCATCAGCAACAATCGCCTTACGGCGCGCGCCACCAGCCCCGGCCGGTCGTCTTCGATCAACGTCAAACCACTCTCCCCTTCTCCTGCCCGATTGCGCGAAACGATCGCCGCGCGCAAGCGGCTTGCGGCGGCCGCCGCTTTCTGCTCCGTTCGCCGCGACGGGGAGAATCTCATGAAAAAACCGACCGCGCTACTGACCTCCGCTCTTCTGCTCGCTACCCCGGCAGTCGCGCAGGAAGCACAGCCGCGGCCCGACCAGATCGCCTTTCGCGATCTGTATAAGGAACTCGTCGAAACCAACACGACGCTGTCGTCGGGCAGCTGCACGCTCGCCGCCGAGCGCATGGCAGCGCGAATGAAGGCGGCGGGCTTTGACGACGGCCAACTGACGCTCTTCGCGGCGGCCGAGCATCCGAAGGAAGGCGGGCTCGTCGCGGTCTATCCCGGCACCTCGAAGACCGCGAAGCCCATCCTGCTCGTCGCGCATATCGACGTCGTCGAAGCGAAGCGCGAAGATTGGGAGCGCGACCCGTTCGTCATGGTCGAGGAAAACGGCTATTTCTATGGTCGCGGGACGCTCGACGACAAGGCACAGGCGGCAATCTGGACCGACACGCTGATCCGCTTCAAGCAGCAAGGGTACCGGCCCAAGCGCACGGTAAAGCTCGCGCTCACTTGCGGCGAAGAGACCAACGGCGCGTTCAACGGCGCCGAATGGCTGGCGGCGAACAAGCGCGACCTGATCGACGCCGAATTCGCGCTCAACGAGGGCGGCGGCGGCGACGGCGACGGGAAAGGCAAGGTCATCGGCCAGTCGGTGCAGGTCGGCGAAAAGACCTTCGCGAATTTCCGCCTCGAAACCCGGAACCCCGGCGGGCACAGTTCGGTGCCGGTGCGCGACAACGCGATCTATCAGCTGTCGCGCGCGCTGACGAAGATCGACGAGCATGAATTCCCGGTCGAAATGACCGACACGACGCGGCGCTTCTTTGCCGAAGCGGGGGCCGCGCGCGGCGATGCTGTCGGGAACGCGATGGTCGCATTGGCAAAGAACCCCGCGGACAAGGCGGCCGAGGCGACCGTCAACACCGACCGTTTCCTGCACGGCAATATCCGCACTACCTGTGTCGCAACCCTGCTCGACGGCGGCCACGCGCCCAACGCGCTGCCACAGCGCGCGGGCGCGAACATCAACTGCCGCATCTTTCCCGGTCACAGCATCGAGAGCATTCGCGACGAACTTGTGAAGGTGATCGGCGATCCCGGCGTCACCGTCACGCAGCTGCCGCCCAAGCGCCCCGCGCCGCCGCCGCCGCTCGACCCGAAAATCCTTGCGCCGATGCAAAAGCTGGTGAGCAAATATTGGCCGGGGGTGAAGGTCATTCCGTCGATGGCGAACGGCTATACCGACGCGACCTTTCTGGGCGCTGCCGGTATCCCGACCTATGGTATCCCGGGCATTTGGGGCGACCCCGACGGCAACGGCGTCCACGGGCTCGACGAGCGCGTCGAGGTGAAGGCCGTCTATGTCGGACGCGATTATATGTTCGATCTGGTCAAGGCCTACGCCGACAAGCCCTAAGCCCTTTGCCTTGTAACGCCAGGATTGCTATCGGCGCCCGATAATGGCCAGTACCACCGACGACCTTCCTCCTTCCGAGCCCGGCAATATCGACACCCCGTTCGACAGCGCGCTGTCCGAACGATATCTCGTATATGCGCTTTCGACGATCACCGCGCGTTCGCTGCCCGACCTTCGTGACGGGCTGAAGCCCGTCCACCGCCGCCTGCTGTGGGCGATGCGCGCGATGCGGCTCGACCCGAGCCAAGGCTACAAGAAGTCGGCGCGCGTCGTCGGCGACGTCATCGGTAAATTCCATCCGCATGGCGACGTCGCGGTCTATGACGCGATGGTCCGTCTCGCGCAGGATTTCTCACTCCGCTATCCGCTCGTCGACGGCCAGGGCAACTTCGGCAATATCGACGGCGATAATGCGGCAGCCTATCGCTACACCGAAGCGCGGCTGACGCGCGTTGCGATCGACCTGATGCAAGGGCTCGACGAGGGCACGGTCGATTTCAAGCCGACATACAACGGCGAGGACGAAGAGCCCGAGATCATGCCCGGTCTCTTTCCGAACTTGCTGGCGAATGGCGCAAGCGGGATCGCGGTCGGCATGGCGACGAATATTCCGCCCCATAATGCAGCCGAGGTAATCGATGCAGCGCTGGTGCTGATCGACAATCCGAAGGCCGAACTTCACGAACTTCTTGCCTATGTCAAAGGTCCGGACTTCCCGACCGGGGGCGTCATCGTCGACGGGCCCGAGACGATCCGGCACGCCTATGAGACCGGGCGCGGCGGTTTCCGCGTTCGCGCGCGCTTTTCGACCGGGAAGCAAGCGGATGGCGCCTGGGAAGAGACGGGGATCGAACGCCACGCCGGCGGCATCTGGCAGCTTGTCATCAGCGAGATTCCGTACGGGGTCGCCAAGGGCAAGCTGATCGAGCAGATCGCGCAGCTGATCGCCGACAAGAAATTGCCGATCCTCGAGGATGTGCGCGACGAGAGTGCCGAGGACATCCGCATCGTGCTGGTGCCCAAGAGCCGCAACGTCGATCCCGATATCCTCAAGGAAAGCCTCTATCGCCTAACCGAGCTCGAAAGCCGCTTCGCGCTCAATCTCAACGTCCTCGACGCGACGCGGACGCCGAAGGTGATGGGCCTCCACCAGTTGCTGACCGAATGGCTGCAGCATCAGATCGTGGTGCTGATCCGCCGCTCGAAGCATCGCATCGCCAAGATCGACGATCGCCTCGAACTCGTCGCGGGCTATTTGATCGCCTTCCTGAACCTCGACCGGATCATCGAGATCATCCGCACCGAGGACGAGCCCAAGGCCGTAATGATGGCCGAGTTCATGCTCACCGACCGCCAGGCCGAGGCGATCCTGAACATGCGGCTGCGATCGTTGCGCAAGCTCGAGGAAATGGAGCTGAAGCGCGAGCAGGAAGAGCTGACCGCGGAACGCGACGAGCTGGTCAAGCTCGTCGAAAGCCCGGCGCGGCAAAAGACGCGCCTGCGCAAGGACCTCTCGGCACTGCGCGGCGTCTATGGCCCGGACACCGCATTGGGCGCGCGGCGCACGACGCTGGCCGAAGCCGCACCCGCACGCGACATTCCGCTCGACGCGATGATCGAGAAGGAGCCGGTGACGGTGATCCTGTCGAAGCGCGGCTGGATCCGCGCCCAGCGCGGTCATGTGGCGCCCGAAGGGTGGGGTGAGTTCAAATTCAAGGAGGGCGACGAGCTCGCCTTCGCAGCGCGCGCGCAGACGACCGACAAGTTGCTGATCGCGGCGAGCGACGGGCGCTTCTATACCGTCGGCGCCGACAAGCTGCCCGGTGGCCGCGGCTTCGGCGAGCCGCTGCGCCTGATGGTGGACATCGACCCCGACGCGCGTATCGTCGCGCTGATTCCGGCGAGCGCCGAGGGTCGCCTGCTGCTCGCTTCGTCGAGCGGCCACGGTTTCGTCGCGCAGATGAGCGAAGTCGTCGCCGAGACGCGCAAGGGCCGCAACGTCGTCAACCTGAAGCCGAAGGCACAGCTCGCGGTCGTCCGTCCGATCGCCGCGACCCATGACAGCGTCGCGGTGATCGGCGAAAACCGCAAGCTCGTCGTCTTTCCGATCGCCGAGGTTCCGGTGATGGCGCGCGGCCAAGGCGTGACGCTGCAGAAATATCGCGACGGCGGCCTGTCCGATGCGACGAGCTTCGCTTTCGCCGAGGGATTGAGCTGGGCGATGGGCGGCGATACCGGCCGGACACGCACCGAGGCCGACCTTGGTCCCTGGCGCGTCGCGCGCAGCGCGTCGGGCCGCATGCCGCCGACCGGCTTCCCGCGAAATAATCGCTTCGACTGATCGTATTTCGATGTTGCCGTAAATAGCTTCTTTACTCTCCGTCCCCTAGGCAACGACCAATGGGGAAAGGTCGCACAAAACCCACTCTTATGCCTATTGATCGAACCGGCGAAGACCGGCCCTCGCTGTTTGTCGGCTGGATCGACGCACTGCCTGTTCCGGCGGCGCTGATCCGTCCGCTTTCGCGCGGCAACTTCAGCCTCCACGCCAGCAACGCCGCGTTCGACCGGCTCGGGCTCTCGCCGGCCGGGGTCGATGCGCCGATCGAGCTGCGCCGGGCGATCGAACGCGCCGCGCAGAACGGCGAGGGCAACCAGGAATTCTCGTGCAGGCTGGGCGTCGGCGTCGCCGCACGCGACCTGCGCGGTTCGATCGGCCCGCTGACCGAGGAAAGCGGCGAGACCTCGCTGTTCCTGCTGACGCTGATCGACCGCACGCAGGAGATGATGACCGAGCGCAATCTGCGCCGCGAACTCGTCTCCGACAGCCTGACCGGCCTGCCCAACCGCGCCGGATTCGAGGAGCTCGTCGAACAGCGCGGCGACACCGAAGGCAGCGGTGACCATGCGATCCTGCTGCTCGACCTCGCGCGCTTTTCGCGCATCAACGAACATATCGGCCCGATGGCCGGCGACGAGCTGATCATCACCGTCGCGCGCCGTCTGAAGTCGAGCCTGCGCAGCGGCGATATCCTGGCCCGCACCGGCGGCGACCAGTTCGCGATCTCTTCGCGCGTCGCGGGGGGCAAGGCCGACGTGCGCGAGATGGCACGGCGCATCCGCGGATGCTTCGATCATCCGTTCCGCATCGGCGAACTCAAGGTCAGCGTCGACTGCGCGCTCGGCTGTGCGATCCAGCCGTCGATTGACACCGATATCGCCGACCAGATCCGCCACGCGCAGATTGCGCTCAAGCGGGCGAAGCGCACCGACCGCATCGAAATCTACGAACCCGAAGCGGCGATGGTTTCAGACAATCGCTTCGGGCTCGAAACCGAGCTGAGAAACGCGATCGAGCAGGACCGGCTGCACCTCGATTTCCAGCCGCTGATCGAGCTTTCGACCGGGACCGTCGCGGGTTTCGAAGCGCTGGCCCGCTGGAATACCAGCGCCGGCGCGTCGGTATCGCCGACCGAATTCATCCCCGTCGCCGAGGATTCGGGCCTGATCGTTCCGCTCGGCCAATGGGCGATCTGCAAGGCGGCGGCGACGCTCGCCGACTGGGACCGCAAGAATGCGAACAAGCCGGTCGACTGCTATATTTCGGTCAATGTCTCGGCGATCCAGCTCGTCCGCGACGACGTCGCCGCGGTGGTGCGCGAGGCGCTCGCGGCGAACGCGATCGGCGGCGAACGGCTGATGATCGAACTGACCGAAAGCGCGATCATCGGCGATCCCGATCTGGCGCTGTCGGTGCTGAGCGAACTCAAGGCGCTGAACGCCCGCGTCGCGATGGACGATTTCGGCACCGGCTATTCGAACCTAGCGTATCTCCAGCGCCTGCCGCTCGACGTGCTCAAGATCGACCGCAGCTTCGTCGATCATATGGTCGAGGACCGCGACAAGGCCGCGATCGTCCGGACGATCCAGAGCCTTGCCGAGGTGCTGGGCATGCGCACGACGGCCGAAGGCGTCGAGACCGCCGACCAGGCCCGGCTGCTTTCGGCGCTCGGCTGCGATTTCGGGCAGGGGTTCCTGTTCGCGCGGCCGATGGATACGAGCGCCGCGCTCGCCTATTGGCGTCAGTCGCTGCTGCGTCCGATCATCTGATCGGTCAGCGCGGCGACGCGCGCCGCATCGGGATAATCCTCGGCCACCCATGCCGCCTCGACCGCGCGCAGGATGCGCGCGACTTCGGGGCCGGCGGTGACGCCCCGCGCGATGATATCGCCGCCCTTCACGGGCAAGAGCGGGACGTCCCAATGCTCCAGCGACGATACCGCCGCCTTTGCCGACGCGGGATCGCCGGCCAGCAGATGCGCATCGCGCGCCGCATCGATACCGATCCCGTGCGCGAGCTGCCGCGCGGCGCGAAGATCGCGGCGCTGCCCGGCCAGGGCCGCGAGGCGCTTGCGCTGGCGGGTCGAGAGCCGGAGGCGGCTCGCAACCTGTTCGGCGGCCGCGGGCTCTGCCGGAAGCAGCGCCGACAGGCGGCGCAGCGGCGCGGGGTCGACGCCGGCGGCGGCTTCGTTCGCGAGCAGCCGATCGAGGATCGCGGCGAAATCGGGCGCGAGTTCGGGAAGGATCACCTCGAAAATCCCGTCGGCCGCCATCTGGCCGATAATCGCGCGCGGATCGGCGAGCGCGAGGATCTTGAGCAGCTCGTCGGCGATCCGCTCGCGCGACAGGCTCTTGAGCGACTGCCGCGCGGCGATCACCGCAGCATGGCTGCCTGCCTCCAGATCGCCCTGCCCGAAGCGCGCGGCGAAGCGATAGAAGCGCAAGATGCGCAAATGATCCTCCGCGATGCGCGTCGCGGCATCGCCGATGAAACGGACGCAGCCCGCCCGCAGATCGGCGATCCCGCCGAACCAGTCATCGACTTCGCCATTGTCGGGATCGGCGTAGAGCGCGTTGATCGTGAAATCACGCCGCGCGGCATCCTCGCGCCAGTCGTAGGCGAAAGCGATCGTCGCGCGCCGACCGTCGGTCTCGACGTCGCGGCGCAGCGTCGTAATCTCATGATGCGCGCCGCTGGCGATCGCGGTGACGGTGCCATGCGCAATGCCGGTCGGAATGATCTTGATATCGGCGGCCTCGAGGCGCTTCGTCACCTCGTCGGGAAGCAAAGGCGTCGCGAGGTCGATATCGGTGGCGGGCAGCCCGAGCAGCGTATCGCGCACCGCACCGCCGACGATCTTGACCTTGCCCGCGCCGAGCGCGGCGACGATTCGGCGCAGCCCCGGCGCTGTCCGCCATTCGGTTGCGGGCAACCGCGTCACCGGTGCCATCCCGCCGGCAGACGCCGCGCCAGATTGATGATGATGTCCGCCGTCACGCCCCAGATCCGCCGCCCCTGCCAGTCCATGTCGTAATAATGGCGGTCCTGTCCCTGCCAGTTCGCATGGTGCAGCGCATAATTGCCGGGGTCGAACAGGATGTCGAGCGGCACCTCGAACCAGTCCTCGACCTCATCGGGATTCGGATCGAGCGGCAGGTCCGGCGGGATCACGCCGAGAACGGGGGTGATGTGGTAGCCGCTGCCCGAGCGGTACGGCGTCGTCGTCCCGGCGATCGCCACGTCGCGGCGGTGCAGCCCGATCTCTTCCTCCGCTTCGCGAAGCGCGGCATCGACGGCGTCGATATCGCCCGGATCGATCTTGCCGCCGGGAAAGGCGACCTGCCCCGCGTGGCTGCGCAGCCATTGCGGCCGCTGGGTCAGGATGACGCCGGGATCGGGGCGGTCGGTGAAGGCGATCAGCACCGCGGCATCGCGAAGACGCTCACCGTGGAGCAGATAGGCCTCGTCCGAACCTTCGTCGGGAAGGAGATTGTCGAGCGCGTCGCGCAATTTCGCCGAGAGCATCAGGCGTCCACCAACGGGAAGCGTGCACCGTTCGACCAGATTGCGGGCGGTTCAGCGCCCTCGGCGAGCGCCAACTCGACGATCTCGTAATAGAGCGCGCGGTCGATGCGGGCTTCGAGACCGTTGCCGATGGCGCCGCGGACATGGAGGCGCGGATCGGGATTGTCCGCGTCGCTGCCGAAATGCAGCGGGTGATCGTGCCCGGCGATGACGAGGTCGTCGGTATCGAGGCGGAACACCAGCTTGCGGGCTTCGCCCTCGCCTTCGCTCTTCATCTCGACGGCGCGGAAGGGGGTATCCTCGACCGCGATCGTCAGCTTTTCAGCCGGGGTGACGAGGACGTGGCTGCCGTCGGCTTCGCGGCGAAGGATCGTCGAGAAGAGTTTGACCATCGCGGGACGGTTGATGCGGCCGCCTTCGTGGAACCAGCTACCGTCGGCGCGAATCTCCATCGCGCTGTCGCCCTCGCGGTTCGGGTGCCAGCTTTCGACCGGAGGCAACTTGCGCGCCGCGAGCAGTTCGGCGGCCTCGGTCAACGAAAGCTGGGCGAAGTCCTTGGGAAGCGAGGGCGCGGGGCTGACCATCCGCCCGACATAAGAATGCCGGAGCGCAAGTAAAGGCACACCGGGCCGAAGAGTGCGCGATGCCCGGCCAAGGAAAGCAGCGGAAAACCGCACAACTTCACTCGCGATTGCAGTTTGCGCGGTCTCGCCGATGTGCTCCCCGGCGCGAGACGGGGCCCGGATGCGAAGATCACGCCCGGCGTCCATGGACCCCGGCTTGTGCCGGGAAGCACCATGTCGGCGACCCGACGAAGCCGCAGAAAACCGTGCAACTTCACACGCGATTCGCCTTGCCCACCATTTTTCGTCACCCCGCACTCGATCCCGAGTCCCGCTCGGCGACGGTGAAAAGCTGGACCCCGGATCACGTGCGGGGTGACGACGGGAAGAATCCGCCACGGGAAAAGAAACCGCAGAAAACTGCGTAACTTCATTCGCAAATCGCGTGTTGGCGTGGCGGATGGAGAGCATCCTGCAAAGCTATGCCGTGCGGATAATGTAGGACAGCGGTTTTTCCGATCCGCTAACGCGGCCCGATCATCCCCGCACCGGTCGGCAGGCCGTGCCCGTTCACCGCCCGCGCGAGCAGGCGACGCTTCTCATAGGGGCCGGGCAAGTCCCATGCTCCGGTCGCATCGGCGGCGAAGCCGAAGAACCGGCCATAATATTCGGGATCGCCGATCATCATCAGCGCGCTGTCGGCTTCGGTCTCGGCCGCTTCGAGCATATGCGCCATCAGCGCGCGGCCATGGCCGCCGCGCTGGAGGTCGGGGCGTACCGCGACAGGGCCGACCATGACGAGCGGGGTCGCGGTGCCGTCCGGCGCACGATGCGCGACGGGCCAGCACTGGATCGTGCCGACCAGCGCGCCGTCTTCGATCGCTGCGAAACTCAGCGCCGGAACCGCATCCATGCCGAGACGGATACGGTAGGCGGTTCGTCCGAAACGGTCCGTCCCGAAAGCGGCGTCAAGGAGAGCCTCGACCGCCTGCGGTTCGATTTCGGACAGTGGAAGTAACTCGACCAACGCGCACCCTTTCGCTAATGCGGCGGCGCTTTAGGGGCGCAGCGCGGCGATGCAAAGCCGAATGTCGGTCCCGCCGAACAGGAATTTCTTGTGACCGATACATTGTGGCTGGAGGTGGACGGGCTGACCGTCGACGTTTTGACCGGCATCTATTCCGAGGAAACGCATCTGCCGCAGCCGCTGCGCATTTCGGTGCGGGCGAAGCTGGCAATGGCCGATCATTATGATCCGGTGACGCCGCTCAGCCGCTCGAAAAACTATATGCACCTCAAATTCGCGGCGACCGAGGGCATCCCCAAGGACGTGCATTTCGTGCTGATCGAAAGCGTCGCCGACCATATCATCGACACGCTGTTCCTGCAGGACGAGAAAGTCGAGGAGGTCGAGGTCAAGATCGTGAAGCTCGCGATCGCCGAAGAGGGCGAGCAGATCGGCATCACGATGCGGCGCGCGCGCAAATGACGCAGAAGCTGGCGCTGGTGACGGGTGGACTCCACCGCGTCGGCGCCGCGATTTCAGCGCGGCTGGCGCGCGAGGGCTATGCGCTGGCGATCCACAAGCGCAGCCCGGGCGAGGCCGATGCGGTGCTGGCAGAGGCGCTGGCGGAGACGGGGGCGGTAAGCCATCGTTTTGCCGCGGACCTCGCCGATCCGGCGGCGGTCGATGCGCTGATCCCGGCGGTGATCGAAATGTTCGGGCGCGCACCCGACCTGCTGGTGAACAATGCGGCGCTGTTCGCCGAGGGCGAATGGGTCGATCTGTCGGCCGATGCGCTGGCCGAAATGATGCAGATCAATCATCACGCGCCGGTGATGCTGGCGAAGGCGCTGGTCGCGGCGAGCGAAGGCCAGCGGCCGGCGATCGTCAATATCGTCGACCAGCGCGTCGTCCATCCGGTGCCCGACCAGATCGCCTACAGCCTGTCGAAATCGGCGCTGTGGCAGGCGACGCAGACGCTGGCGGTCGCGTTCGGCGGCCGCGCGCGCGTCAATGCCGTCGCGCCGGGGCTGACGATGGCCACCGGCGATTATTCGGCGGCGCAGATCGGCCGGCTGGCACAGCGCATGCCGCTCGGCGCGCTGCCGACGCCCGCGCAGATCGCCGACGCGGTCGTCTATCTGGCCCGCGCCGAAGCGGTGACGGGGCAGACGATCTTCGTCGACGGGGGCGCGCATCTGGCGCCGATGGGGCGCGATTTTGTGGCGTTGGAGCGGGATTAGCGCCGCCGCGGCGGCCGGTGGTGACCGATATCGGACATAGCCGACGTGACCCTTGGCGAAAGCCGGGGCACAGTGAGCGCCCCCAGACGATGGGCCCCGGTTTTCACCGGGGTGCCCTTGGGGTGGTTGCGCTCGTCTAGCTTGGCTTCGCCCTTCTATCGTCACCCCGGACTTGATCCGAGGTCCATAGCAGCGCCGAAGTCATGGATCCCGGATCAAGTCCGGGATGACGAAAAAGGGACCCCGCGGCCCACCCCGAATCCGATGCAAAAAGGTCTTTCCTACAATATCCGGCTATGCCAGCGTCGATCCCGGCTCTTTCTTTCGGTCGATAAAAGCGGTTGCCGACCGGTTTGCGGGAGCGGTCCCGGCTTGGTGGGTCCGGCCTTCGGAAAAGACCCGATCGGGGCCGCGCACGAGGCTGAACTTTCCTGAACTTTGGAGCAGGCGGATGTCCGCTTCCCACCCCGAAGCCGTCACAACGCTGCGGTTGTCCATCATCAGGGCAGCTGCATCTCCACCGCCGCCGACAGGTCGGCCAGCGCCTGCTCGCCGCTCGTTACCTTGATCGCGTGCATGCCGAGCCGGCTCGCGGGTTTGCAGTTGATGCCCAGGTCGTCGAGATAGATGCACTCGGCGGGCTCGACGCCCAGTTTTTCGCACATCATCAGATAGATGGCGGGATCGGGCTTGCGCACCCCCGCCTTGCTCGATTCGATGACGTGCGCAAAGCGCGCCATGATGTCGGCGACTTCGATCGCGGCTTCCGCGCTGCGCGTCATCCCCGCACCGCGGATGCCCATCTTGCCGCCGGGGACATTGTTCGTGATGCACGCGATCGTGAAACCGCGATCCTTCAGCGTGTCGAGCGCCGCGACCATCGCGGGGCGAACCGCGCCCGCGATCACCGCCAGCACCGCCTCGCCCTCCAGCTCATGGCCCAGCGCGCGCGCCTCGTCGGCGAAGAGCGCATCGAACGCCGCAGCGTCGATCTCGGCGCGCTCGAACTTCGCCCAGGCATTATCGTCGGGGTTCGTCGCGTTGACGCGGCGCACGAAATCGTGCGGCAACCCGCGCTCGGCCTCGAGCCGGTTGAACGCCTCGAAGGGCGAGGCGGTGATGACGCCGCCGAAATCGAAGATCACGGTCGTGAAGCGACCCATAGATGGTTCCTGTGCTGGGAGAGGGACGGGCTTATTTCTTTGCCGGTGGCGTCGCGACGCGGTTGCCAGACCAGCTGGCATCGTCGATCGTCAGGTCGAGCCGGTCGGGCGAACGCACCGTATCGATCAGGAAAACATAGGGCCCGCTCGCCGCCAGGATCGCGTCCATCGCCTTTTCGAGCGGGATGGTGACGGTCGGCAGGCGCGCATAGCTCGACTTCACCTCGACCTTGTTCGGCCCGACGCGCGTGACGGTGATCGTGACCCCGTTCTTCGACGATCCGCGCGCGTCGGAGATGACATCGCCCTTGTAGGTGCCGGCGACGCGGTCGGCGAGATCGGCCTTGCGCGGTGCGGTCGCGGGCTTGGTCTCGGCATGGGCTGCGATGGGCAGGGCAGCGGCGGGCAGCAGCAGCGCGGCCACGGCGGCAACGGAAAGCGAACGAAGCATAGAGATGTCCTTTCGGTGTCAGGGCGTGATGACTATTCCCGCCTTGGGATCGGCGCGACCCGACAGCATTTCCTTATAGGCGCCCAGCGCTGCTTCGCCGCCGCTGCGCTTGTCGATCCGCGCGAGGCGCGGTGCGACGTCCATGAAGCCGAGCCACGCCTCGGCGATCTTCTGCCCGAACGCCGGGCCGCCCCAGTCGGCGATCCGCTTCTGGCTGCGCCCTGGAGCGAAGAAGCCCTGCCGTTCGGGACCGGGGAGCGCGGCCTCGCCCGCATCGGAATCCCAATGCGATTTGCCGACGATGATCGAGACCTTGAGGTTGTTTCCGAAATGGCTGTGCACCGCGCGCGTCACCGCGCCATTGCCCGCCATGTCGACCAGCGCCGACGGCGCCGCCGCGTTCAGCGTCATGATGTCGTCATAGGCGATGACGCGGTCGTAGATATGCTGCGCGTCGAGGCCGGCAACATTCGCCTTGCTGGTCAGCCCGATGGTCTGTGGCCGGTGCCCCTGCCGCTGCGCGATCGAGAAGCCTAATCCGATTGCGGTTTTGCTCGACGCGCTCGCGATCAATATCTGTTCGGCGCCATAATCGCCCTCATCCTCGAACTGGTCGGCGATCAGCCAGCCGGTGAGGAACAGCGGGCGGAACACCGGCCAATAATCATGGTCGGCGGCGCGGTAATCGTGCAGCGCCTCGATCCGCTGATAATTGTTGTAGATCGGCGGCAGCGTCGTGCGGCGCGGGGTGACGTCGGTGAAGCCGCCGGGGCCGCCCTTGCCCGCGGTCAGCACCGCATCGCTAGCCATCGGGTAGTAGCCATAGAAACGGTCGCCCGGCGCGATGCCTTCGGCCGCGCTTTCGGTGACGGTCGCGAAACCCCAGACGGGCAGCCGCCCCGGTTCGCCGCGTTCGGCGAAGAAATCCCAATAGCCCTGATCGTTGCCGAACAGCCCCGCGGGCTTGCCGAACACCGCATAGGTGATGTTGTTCGCGGTCATCGCATAGCTGTCGAGATGCACGCGCACCTGTCCGGGCGCGAGCGGCGCGGCTGGATCGGAAACCAGTCCGGCTTGCTTCACGTCGTCGCGGTCGATGTCGATCGCCCAATTCATGTCCGGACCCCTCCGTTGGTTTTCGTGCGTCCGCGCGAGGGCGGATGTTCTTGCCCGCGGCTGCGGGATCGCCGATAGTCTTGCAGATGGCGAAGTCCCTGACAATCGCGGTAAAGCGCATTCATGACGCGGCGGAGGCAGGCGACGGCGCGCGTTTCCTCGTCGACCGGCTCTGGCCGCGCGGTGTCTCGAAGGAAAAGGCCGCGCTTGCCGCCTGGCTCAAGCCGCTGTCGCCGAGCGATGCCCTGCGCAAACGCTATCATGGCGAGACGGTGGATTCGGAGGAAGCGTGGGATGCCTTCCGCCTCGACTATTTCGCCGAACTCGATGCCGGTGGCGACGAGATGAAGGCCGCACTGTTCGTCCTCGACAGCGCGGCGCAGGCGGGTCCGGTGACCCTGCTCTATGCCGCGAAAAGCGCCGAGCGGAACAACGCGCTCGCGCTGCGCGAGTGGCTGGCGCGGCGCTGATTTCCTGTCTCCGTTTGCCCTGAGCTTGTCGAAGGGCCGTCCTTCTTTGACGCCGGAGAAGAGACCGGTGCTTCGACAAGCTCAGCACAAACGGCTGATTTTATGTGCGCTAACCCACAGCCCCGAACAGCGATCCGATCGCGATCGTCGCGGCCATCGCCATCGCGCCCCAGAAGGTCACGCGCACGACCGGCCGCAGCATCGATGCATTGCCTGCGCGCGCGCCGAGTGCACCGAGGACGGCGAGAAAGACCAGCGACGCCGCCGACACCGTCCACGGCAGCGACTCGCCGCTGTCGACGAGCACGGTCGCGAGCGGCAACGCCGCGCCGATCGCAAAGCTCGCCGCAGAGGCGGCGGCTGCCTGGACCGGCCGTGCCGCCGTCGTGTCGGTCAGACCAAGTTCGTCGCGCAGATGCGTGTCGAGCGCGTCGTGCGCGGTGAGCTGCACCGCCACCTGCTCGGCCAGCGCCCGGTCGAGGCCGCGCTGCTCGTAGATTTGCGTCAGCTCCTCCAGCTCGAACTCGGGATCGGCCGCAAGGTGACGCTTTTCCAGCTCGACGTCCGACTTCTCGGCATCGAGCTGCGAACTCACCGACACATATTCGCCCGCCGCCATCGACATCGCGCCCGCGACGAGCCCCGCGGTGCCGGTGACGAGGATCGAGGATTGCGACGCCCCCGCTGCGGCGACGCCCGCGATCAGGCTGGCGGTCGAGACTATCCCGTCATTGGCGCCGAGGATCGCGGCGCGCAGCCAGCCGATCCGCGTGACGGCGTGGGTTTCCTCGTGCATCGCCCTCTCAATATTGCAACGTCAGCCCCGGCCGCGCCCATCGTGTCTTCACCAGCCGTCCGCTACCCGACAGCGTCAGATAGGCGTCCTGCATATCGGCGCCTCCGAACGCAATGTTGGTGGTGAAGACGTCGTCGGTTTCGACGAATTCGACCAGCTCGCCCGCAGGCGACACGACGCTGATCCCGCATTCGCCGATCGTCGCGACGCAGATATTGCCGCTTGCCTCCATCGCGAGGCTGTCGAAGAATTTATAGCCCGCGGGGCGATAGAGCGGGATGCCGGGGCCGCCGGGACCCGCCGCGTCGTCGACCTTGCCCGGCGCGACGATGTTGAACTGGGTCAGGCGGCAGGTGTAGGTCTCGGCAGCGTACAGCTTGGTCCCGTCGGGCGAGAGGCCGATGCCGTTGGGATTATAGCTCGGGAAGATTACTTCCTCGATGAAGCTGCCATCGGCCTTGGCATAGAAGATGCCGACGATGTCGTGGCAGCGCGCGGCATAATCGACCTTGCCATGATCGGTGAACCAGAAGCCGCCATGCGCGTCGAACATGATGTCGTTCGGCCCGCGCAAGGTCACGCCATGGTCGCCCGACTTGTAGAGGATCTCGACCGCGCCGGTATCGATGTCGATCCGCTCGATCCGTCCGCCCGAATAGGTGTCCGAAATGCCGTGCGGGGCCAGATAGCCGTTCGCCTCGACATAGTTGAACCCGCCGTTGTTGCAGCAATAGAGCTTGCCGTCGGGACCGATCGCGAGGCCGTTGGGGCCGCCGCCGGGGGTCGCGACGACCTCTTTGCGGCCGCCGGGCCAGCAGCGCGTGATGCGTCCCTGCTCGATCTCGACGACGATGACGCTGCCGTCGGGCATCACGACCGGCGCTTCGGGGAAGCGCAATCCGTCGGCGATCAGTTCAAACTCGGCCATATCCTCTCCTCTTCTTTGTTTTCCCCATCCTCGTCACCCCGGACTTGATCCGGGGTCCCGCTCAGCAACGCCGAATAAGCGGGATCCCGGGTCAAGCCCGGGATGACGAAGAGGAGTGTCTCCCTTGCTCTTCGCTATCCGCTGTGCTTTGCGGCCATCATGCCCGTTCGCACGCTCTTCGCCACAAATTTCTACGAGGCCGATATCGGCACCCCCGACCTGCTCGAAGAGCTGGAGGAAAGCTGCCGCCTGTTCGCCGAAGAGGACGGCGCGGGGAAGGCGTGGAGCCGCGAGCATGGTTACAGGGGCTATACGAGCTACGCGAGCCTCGGCGATCTGCCCGAGCGCGATCCGGCCTTCTACGATCTCAAGCGCCTGCTCGACAAGGAAGTGAAGGCTTTCGCCAAGGCGTGCCATTTCGATCTCGCCAAGCCGCTGAAGCTCGACAGCCTGTGGGTCAACGTCCTGAAGCCCGGCGGCACGCACAGCGGCCATATCCACCCGCACAGCATCGTGTCGGGCACCTTCTACGTCGCGGTACCGCCCGGATCGGGCGCGCTGAAACTCGAAGATCCGCGCCTCGCCATGCTAATGGCCGCGCCTGGCCGCACCGACGATGCGCCCGAACATCAGCGCCCCTTCATCTACGCCGAACCCGCCGCCGGCCGCGTGTTCCTGTGGGAAAGCTGGTTGCGGCACGAGGTGATGCCGAACGCCGGCAAGAAGGATCGCATCAGCATCAGCTTTAACTATCGCTGAGCGCGACTATATGGGTGCATCCAGTGACCCAGCCCCTCTTCCCGTTCGCGTCGAGCGAAGTCGAGACGCCTCTCGGCCTTGCGCAAAACCGATGGGCGTCTCGACTTCGCTCGACACGAACGGATGGAGGGGGCGTGCAGAAGGCAATCTCATGACCGACACCGCGACCTACGACGCCGACCTCCAGCTCTTCATCGACGGCGCGTGGCGGAGCGGCGAGGGGCGCGATGAGCGGCCGGTCTATAACCCCGCCACCGCCGGAACGATCGCCGGCCTGCCGGTCGCGACCGCGGCCGACCTCGACGAAGCGCTCGCCGCCGCGGAACGCGGCTGGCCCGTCTGGCGCGCCAAGACCCCCGACGAGCGCGCCGCGCTGATGCACAAGGCCGCGGGCATCATCCGCGAGCGCGTCGACCATATCGCGACCTTGCTGACGCTCGAACAGGGCAAGCCGATCGGCGAAGCGCGCGGCGAGGTGCTCTCGGCCGCCGGGCTGTTCGATTATTTCGCCGAGCAGGGCAAACGCGTCGAGGGCCGCGTGCTCCAGCGCCCGCTCGGCCAGCGCGCGATGGTCACCAAACATCCGGTCGGCCCCGTCGCGGGCTTCAGCCCGTGGAACTTCCCGGTCAATCTGATGGTCAAGAAGATCGCCCCCGCACTCGCCGCGGGCTGCGTCGTGATCGCCAAGGCGCCCGAGGAAACCCCGGGCTGCACCAGCGCGATCATGCGCTGCATCGCCGATGCCGGCATCCCCGGCGACGTCGTCCAGCTCGTCTATGGCGATCCCGACCAGATCAGCCGCCACCTGCTCGCCAGCCCCGTGATCCGCAAGGTCAGCTTCACCGGCTCGACCGCGGTCGGCAAGCATCTGATGAAGCTCGCCGCCGATGGCGTGAAGCGCATCACGATGGAACTCGGCGGGCACGCCCCGGTGCTCGTCTTCGACGACTGCGACCTCGAGGCGACGCTAGACAAGGTCGTGTGGCAGAAGTTCCGCAATGCGGGGCAGGTCTGCATCTCGCCGACGCGCTTCTACGTCCAGCAGGGCATCTACGACGCCTTCGTGAAGGGCTTTGCCGAGCGCACGCAGAAGGTGAAGATCGGCAGCGGCCTCGACGCCGACACCCAGATGGGTCCGCTGGCGAACGCGCGCCGGATTCCCGCGTTGGAGGCGCTCGTCGCCGATGCCAAGGCGAAGGGCGCGCGCGTGATCGCGGGCGGCGAGGCGACGGGGAACGGCTATTTCTTCCAGCCGACCGCGATCGCCGACGTGCCGGTCGAGGCCGATGCGATGAACCACGAACCCTTCGGCCCGATGGCGCTGATCCGTCCCTTCGGCACCGAGGACGAGGCGCTCGAACAGGCGAACCGCTTGCCCTACGGCCTTGCGGCGTTTGCGTTCACCGAGAACGGCCGCCGCATCAACCGCATTGTCGATTCGATCGAAAGCGGCATGGTCGGCGTGAACAGCTTCGTGATCTCGTCGCTCGACGCGCCGTTCGGCGGGATCAAGGAATCGGGCTTCGGCAGCGAAAGCGGTCCGGAGGGGCTCGATGGCTATCTCGTCACCAAGGCGGTGCATATTTATTGAGGGATGTCGGGCGCCGAGGGAATGGCAGTTTTTGGGTGGGAAGCGGACGTTCGCCTGCTCCAAAGTTCCGGAAAGTTCAGCCTCGTGCGTGGCCCCGATCCCGTTTTTCCGAAGGCCGGACCCGCCAAGCCCGAACCGGTCCAGCAAACCGGGCGGCAACCGCCTTTATCGACCGAGGGAAAGAGCCGGGATCGACGCTGGCATAGCCGGATATTGTAGGAAAGACCTTTTCGCATCGGATTCGGAGTGGGGCGCGGGGTCTTTTTTCGTCATCCCGGACTTGATCCGGGATCCATGACTTCGGCGCCGCTATGGACCCCGGATCAAGTCCGGGGTGACGATAGAGAAAAGCGCTTCCCTATGTGATCCCCGGCGAAAGCCGGGGTCCAGAGCGTTTCAGCGCTGCGTCGGCTTCCCACCGCCCTGGGCCCCGGCCTTCGCCGGGGATCACGTCAGGTGAGTCCGCAATCGATCGGTTTCGACCATCGCGTTGCGAACGGCACCGAATGGCTAAATGGGGTGGGGAGCGGACGTATGAACAGCATCAGGCCCTCTCCCTCAGGGGAGGGCAGAGAGACTTGCGGACTTGTCCGCTAGTCGGAGCGGGTGGGGCCGCCGGCTTCGCGCAAGGCCGACAGCCCCACCCCAACCCCTCCCCTGAAGGGGAGGGGCTAAACGTCCGCAACCGGTCGTCGGCCACCATTCCATTCACGCCATCGCTTCCGCGAGATCGAGCTTGGCCGCCTCGTCAAAAATCCGCGTCAGCACGGGCTCGGTATCGGCGACGCGCATCGCGACCTGGAATTCGACCGGCGCGAGCGCGGGCATGCCGTCGATCTGGACGAGTGCGCCGCCTGCGAGGTCGCCTCGCACCATCGGTTCGGGAAAGATGCCGATGCCGCCGCCTGCCTTGGCGATGTCGATCATCGTGCGCGCGTTGTTGCAGAGGTTGAGCGATTTCTGCGCGATCCGCGACGCCGCGATCGCGTCGCGCATCCGTCCGTGGATCGGCGACGGGCTCGCGAGCGACCACACCGGCAACGCCGCATCGCCCGCCGCGAAGGCCGCGGCGATCGCGGGACTTGCCAGCCAGACGAGCGCGACCCCGCCGATCGGGCGGGTCTTCAGCGCCGGGTGCGCGATCGGCCCCGCGGCGAACACCATGTCGGTGCGGCCGGTCAGAAGCTGCTGGATCAGGTTCGCGGTCAGGTCGATTTCGATCTCCAGCCCGACGTTCGGCATATCGGCCTTCAGCCCCGCGACGAACGGCGGCAGGCAGCTCGCCGCCGCGATCTCGCCCGCGCCAATCCGCACGACCCCGCTCGCCTCGCCATAACCCCCGCTGCCGAGCAGCGCATATTGCATGTCGCGGAGCAGCGGATCGCAGTCGCGCACCAGCTTGCGCCCTGCGGCGGTCAGCGACATCGTCCGCCCGTCGCGGCGGAACAGCGCGATCCCCAGCCTGTGCTCGAGCTCGCGCATGCGCGCCGACACCGCCGGCTGGGTGGTGTTGAGCCGCTCCGCCGCCGCCGAAAATGTTCCCAGCCGGTCGATCCACAGCAGCGTTTCGAGATGATAGAGCGAGACGCGATTGATAGACATCGATTATGTATAATCGAAAATTAGAACAATTAGAATTGATGGATTTTATGCGCCACAGTCGCCGCCGAAACCACGAGGAGTCCGGTCATGGGTAACAAACGATATGCCGACGCAGCCGCCGCGCTCGAAGGGCTTCTCTTCGACGGCATGCACATCTGCGCGGGCGGTTTCGGCCTGTGCGGAATTCCCGAACGGCTGATCGACGCGATCCGCGATGCGGGCACCAAGGAGCTGACGATCGCGAGCAACAATGCCGGGATCGACGGCGAAGGCCTCGGCAAATTGCTCCGCACCAAGCAAGTGAAGAAGATGATCTCCTCCTACGTGGGCGAGAACAAGGAGTTCGAGCGGCAATATCTGGCAGGCGAGCTCGAGGTCGAATTCTGTCCGCAGGGCACGCTCGCCGAACGCTGCCGCGCGGGTGGCGCGGGCATCCCCGGCTTCTACACCAAGACCGGCGTCGGCACGCTCGTCGCCGAGGGCAAGGAGGTGAAGAATTTCGACGGACAGGATTATATCCTGGAGCGCGGCATCTTCGCCGACCTGGCGATCATCAAGGGGTGGAAGGCCGACGAGAGCGGCAACCTCATTTTCCGCAAGACCGCGCGCAACTTCAACCAGCCGATGGCGACCGCGGCGAAGATCTGCGTCGCCGAGGTCGAGGAAATCGTACCGACCGGCAGCCTCGACCCCGACAGCATCCACCTGCCCGGCATCTATGTGAAGCGGATGATCGTTGGCGCGCCGTACGACAAGAAGATCGAGTTCCGCACCGTCCGCCCGCGCGAGGCGGCGTGATGCGCTGCTTCGCCCTTACCGCCGCGCTGCTCCTTGCCGGGTGCGCGAGCGCGCCGGCCGAGGTGACGACGGCTCCGCCTCCGCCCGCCCCCCTGCCGGCACCCGCACCCGCCGAAGCCGCGAAGCCGCCGGTGGCGCTGCAATATCTCTATGGCTCGCCCGAGGCGGCGGCTACCGTTCGCGCGACCAATGCACGGATCGCCGACTATGGCGTGTGGCGGATCAAGCAGCGGCCGAAGGACAGCGTCGTACTGGCGCCCGGCGCGACGATGGATGCGCCGATCTTTGAACCGTGCGGCAAAAAGCCCTTCGCTGCGGTGTTCGACGCCGACGAGACTTTGATCTGGAACCTCGGCCCGATGCGCTGGTTCGCCGAGAAGGGCACCGCCTTCGATCCGAAAATCTGGGACCAGTGGGAAAAGAACGGCGCGGGCAAGGCGGCCCCGATGCCCGGCACGGTCGAGATGGTAAACAAGCTCCGCGCCGCGGGGATCACCGTCATCGCCAACACCAACCGCAGCAGCGCCAATGCGAAGGGCAGCGAGGACACGCTGCGCGCTGCCGGGCTCGGCGAGTTTAAACATGGCGAGACGCTGTTCCTGATGGGCGACGACGCCGGCGGGTCGAGCAAGGACCCGCGCCGCGCGACGATCGCGTCGAAATATTGCGTGATCATATTGGGCGGCGACCAGCTCGGCGATTTCAGCCAGCAGTTCAACGTCAAGGATTTGCCCGCGGCGCAACGCATGGCGCTTGCGACGAGCGCGGGCGCCACCGCACTCTGGGACAAGGGCTGGTTCCTGTTCCCCAACCCCGTCTATGGCCCTTGGGAAAAGCTGGGCTGGAACGACGCCTTCCCCTCCGACAAAAATTGGGAGCCGAACTAATGCCCTGGACGCGTGATGACATGGCGGCGCGCGCCGCGAAGGAGCTGCAGGACGGCTATTACGTCAACCTCGGCATCGGCATCCCGACGCTGGTCGCGAACCATATCCCGGCCGGGATGACGGTGACGCTGCAGTCGGAGAACGGCATGCTCGGCATCGGCCCCTTCCCCTTCGAGGGCGAAGAGGACGCCGACCTGATCAACGCGGGCAAGCAGACGATCAGCGAAGTGCCGCAATCGGCCTATTTCAGCTCGTCGGACAGCTTCGCGATGATCCGCGGCGGGCATATCGACCTCACCGTGCTGGGCGCGATGGAGATCGCCGAAAATGGCGACATCGCCAACTGGATGATCCCCGGCAAGATGATCAAGGGCATGGGCGGCGCGATGGACCTCGTCGCCGGGGTGAAGAAGATCATCGTCGTGATGGAGCATAATGCCAAGGACGGCAGCCCGAAGTTCATCCCGGCGTGCACGCTGCCACTGACCGGCAAGAATGTCGTCGACATGATCATCACCGATCTGGCGGTGTTCAGGCGCGACGACCATGACAGCCCGTTCCGGCTGATCGAACTGGCGCCGGGGGTGACGACGGAAGAGGTCGCCGAAAAGACGACGGCGCATTACGAGGTCGCGCTGCAGCCCGCCTGACGGCGATATTGCAAGACATGTGGCGCGAGCGTTAGGAGGAGGAGATGTCGATGTTCCTCCTGCCGCTGCTTCTGCTGGCGCAAGACGCCGGACCCGCCCGCGATTGGGCCGACACGCTGCGCACCGATGCGCGCGCGATGCACGACGATATCGCCGCCAATCATCCGGGCCCGGTCAACGACCTCGACCCCGATTTCGCCAAACGTAACGATACGGCGCTCGCGCAGGCGATCGAGCGGGCGGGCGAGGTTCGGGACCTCCCCGGCTATATCCATGCGCTGAAGGGCTACGCGGCCGCCTTCGACGATGGCCATCTGGGCGTGTGGCTCACCGACAAGGCGCCCGCGCCGGCCCCGCAATGGCCCGGTTTCCTGACCGCCTTCAACGGCGAGCGGCAGGTCGTCAAGACGCGCGCCGACGACGCGCCGGTACCGCTCGGCGCCGCGCTCGAGAGTTGCGACGGCAAGGCCGCGGCGAGGCTCGCCGCGGACAATGTCGGCGCCTTCGAGGGCCGTTGGTTCCTCGCCTCGACGCGGATGCTGCGCGGCGGATATCTGTTCGTCGATCAGGGCAATCCCTTCGTCGCGCGCCCCGCGCGCTGCCGCTTCGTCGTCGATGGCAAGGCCCGCGAAGTGACGCTGACGTGGCGCCCGATCGCGCGGACCGAGATGCGCGAGCGCGTGCGCGACACCGGCCGGTCGGCGGCCGACCCGATCGGCGCGCGGACCCTGATCGATGGCACGCGCTGGTTCACGCTGTCCGATTTCGACGGCGCACCCGATTCGGCCGCCGCGAAGGCGCTGACGCCGATGATCGCCGCGATGCGCAGCGACCGCGCCGCGATCGCCGCCGCGCCGCGCATCGTCCTCGACCTGCGCGGCAACGGTGGCGGGTCGTCCGACTGGTCGGCGCAGATCGCCGAAATCATCTGGGGCAAGCAGCGCGTCGAGGCGCAATCGGGATCGAGCGCGGTCGACTGGCGCGCGTCCGCCGACAATGTGAAGACGCTGTCCGACTATCGCGAGGAATTCCGCGGCGCCGAGGGCACGTCGGCCGAAATGCTGGGATGGATCGACGCAACGGTGGACGGGGTTACGGCCGCCCACGACCGCGGCGAACCGCTCTGGCGCTTCACCGATCCGGCGCCGTCGAAAACGCCGGGCGAACCCCCTGCTCCGCCCGCAGGCCCGGTCTATTTCATCACCGACGGCGCCTGCGCCTCGGCGTGCCTCGACGCCGCCGACCTCTGGAAAGCGCTCGGCGCGATCCAGGTCGGGCAGGAGACGAGCGCCGACACGCTGTACATCGACGTCCGCGTCGATCCGCTGCCGAGCGGGCTCGCCAACATCGCGGTGCCGATGAAGGTCTATCGCGGCCGCGAGCGCGGTTCGAACGAACCGCTGCGCCCCGTCCATGCCTTTGCGGGCGACATGCGCGATAGTGATGCGCTGGCGCGCTGGATCGCGGCGTTGCCCGAGAATCATCGATAGCGGCGATGCGGCGGGGGTGACGGCCGCGAAAGTCGCCGCTAAGACGGCGGTCGAATAAGGGTCGCTGTCCAGTTACGAGTCCATGAAGCGCGTTGTTGTTTTTCTGATTGCGGTGGCCGCGCTGGTATCGGCCGGCTGGTTCGGTGTTCGCGCGCTTGGCGGCGACCACAGGCTGGCGAGCGTCGCGATCCCGTTCCAGACCCCCGAAAACCTGCCCGATACGCCCGCCGAATGGCACGGACGGATCGACTATCGTACCTTCGACCGCCAACTCGCCGCGCTTGCGCAGCGGCCCGAGATGGCAGGGCTCGCGGTGGCGGTGGTCGAGGACGGCAAGATCAGCTTCGTGCGCACATACGGCGTCGCCGACGCTGCGACCGGCGCACCGGTCACGCCGCAGACGCTGTTCCGCTGGGCCTCGGTCTCGAAGACCGCGACGGGCGCGCTTGCGGCGGCGCTGGCGCACGATGGCGCCGTCGATCTCGATCGGCCGGTCGCGCAATGGCGCACGTCGTTGCGCCTGCCCGGAGGTGCCGAGGCGCGGATCAGCGTGGCCGACCTGTTGTCGCAGCGCACCGGCCTCACCAAAAACGCCTATGACGAGAAGCTGGAGGAAGGGCAAAGTCCCGCGCTGCTACGCTCGACGCTGGCCGCCGCGCCGCTGCAATGCGAACCGGGCACCTGTCACACCTATCAGAACGTCGCCTTCGACGCCGCGAGCGAGATATTGAGCGCGGCCGCGAACGAACTGTTCCCCGACGCCGTCCAGGACCGATTTTTCCGCCCGCTCGGCATGATCAGCGCGGGCTATGGGATGGAAAAGCTGACGGGCGCGAAGGACTGGGCGCGGCCGCACCGTAGCGGAGCGCAGGTCCGCGCGGTCAAGGAGGCCTATTGGCGCGTTCCCGCCGCCGCGGGGGTCGAAAGCGACATCGTCGATTTCGCCAAATGGATGCAGGCGATGATGGGCGCGCGTCCCGACGTCCTGCCGCGCGACGTGCTGGAGATCGCCCATCGCCCGCGGGTCGGGACCGGGCGCATTTATGGCGGCACGCTGCGCCAGGCGAACAGCGATGCGGCCTATGGCCTCGGCTGGCGCAGCTTCATCTATGACGGCCGCAAGCTCGAAGGCCATTCGGGCGCGGTGTCGGGCTATCGCGCGACGATGATCTTCGAACCCGCGACACGCACCGGCGTCGTCGCACTGTGGAACAGCGACTGGGGTTTCCCGTTCCGCGTCCCGTTCGCCGCGATCGACAGCTATCACGAACGCGCCGATGCGAACTGGCTCGACCTCAGCGAGTTGCCTCCGGTCACGGGGGGAGCCGCCGGCCCCGCCCCATCCGCGGTGAGCTTGAAAGAGTAACGCCCTTGCCGCCCGATCCGCCGCCTGTGTATCAGGCCGCATCGAGGCGAAGAGGAGAATCACCGATGCGCGTGCTGCTGACCGGATCGTCGGGCTGGCTCGGACGCTATCTCGCTCCGCTGCTGACCGAAAACGGCCATGCGGTCACCGGCCTCGACGTCGTACCCGGCACGCATACGCAGGTGATCGGGACCGTCGCCGACCGCGCGCTGGTCGACCGGACGATGGGCGAGCACGGCATCGAGGCGGTCATTCACGGCGGCGCGCTGCACAAGCCCGACATCGTCCGCTATCCGCGGCAGGCGTTCGTCGACGTCAATGTGACCGGCACGCTGAACCTGATCGAGGCCGCCGTCGCGGCGGGGCACGACCGCTTTCTCTTCACCTCGACCACCTCGCTGATGGTGCGCGCCGATGTGCGCGAAGGTGCCGGAAAGGCCGGCGCGTGGTGGATGGACGAGGATTTCGGTCCGATTGCGCCGCGGAACATCTATGGCATCACCAAGCTCGCCGCCGAGCAAGCGTGCCGGCTGATCCACCGCGAGCACGGAATAAATGTCGCGATTCTGCGCACCGGACGCTTCTTTCCCGAGGATGACGACACGCACGAGGCGCCCGGCGGCGAAAATCTGAAAGCGAACGAGCTGCTCAACCGCCGGTTGACGGTCGAGGATGCCGCCGCAGCGCATCTCGCGGCGCTGGAAGCGGCACCGCAGATCGGCTGCGACACCTTCATCCTCTCGGCGCCGCCGCCTTTCGCGCGCGAGGAGGCCGAGGAGCTTGCCCGCGACGCCTGCGCGGTGATCGCGCGCCATCACCCCGACGCCGCCGAACTGTACGCCGCCAAGGGCTGGGTACTCCCCGACATCATCGACCGCGTGTACGATCCGTCGCGCGCCGAGCGCCGCTTCGGCTGGCGCGCGAAGACCGACTTCGGCAGCGTGCTCGCGGCGCTGCGCGACCGGACGCCGCTCCCCTTCGCCCACGATCCCGCCTACACCTCCCCCATCGTCGCACAGGAGCGCGAAGCATGTATGTGCTGATCACCGCCAACCGCAATTATTCGAGCTGGTCGCTGCGCCCGTGGGTGCTGATGAGCGCGCTCGGCATCCCGTTCGAAGACCGGGTCGAGCCCTTCACCAAGCCGGTGAATTACGACGCGTTCCGCAGCTTCTCGCCGACGGGACAAGTTCCGGCACTGCTGCATGAGGGGCGCACCCTGCACGACTCGCTGGGCATCACGCTCTATCTCGCCGATCGCCACGCCGGTGTGTGGCCCGCCGATCCCGACGCACGCGCGTGGGCGCAATGCGCGGTGGCCGAGATGCACAGCGGCTTTTCGGCGCTGCGGGGCGATTGCACGATGAACGTCGGCGTGCGCGTGACGCCGAAGCCGATGTCCGATGCGCTGCGTTCGAACGTGACGCGCATCCGCGAGCTGTTCGAGGAAGGGCTGGCCAAGTTCGGCGGACCTTGGCTCGCAGGCGCGGATTTTTCGGCCGTCGATGCCTTTTACGCGCCGGTCGCCTTCCGCATCCGCACCTATGGCCTCGACGTCGGCGCCGGGCAGGCGTGGGTCGACCATATGCTGGCGCATCCCGCGATGGCCGAGTGGGAACGGCAGGCGCTGGTCGAGGAATGGCGCGAGGAGAGCCATGAGGTCGAACTCGCGGCGGCGGGCGTGATTACGGCGGATTATCGGACGGCTTAGCCGCCCTGCTCTTCGTCATCCCGGGCTCGACCCGGGACCCGCCTTTTTCTTCGCAAGACAAGGCAGGCCCCGGGTCAAGCCCGGGGTGACGGATAATGTCAGTCCGCAAGCGCCTCGCGCACCACGGCGATCCCCGCTTCGCGCTGGACCTTGAGCTCGGCCTTCAGCTTCGCGGGATCGCGGGCGAAGACGAAACCGAAGCTGACCCCGCCCTCCTTGGACGTCGTCGCATGGTGGAGCTTGTGCGCCTGAACCAGCCGCTTCGCATAGCCGTGCCGCGGTACCCAGCGGAAGTAGCGCTGGTGGACGAGCCCGTCGTGCACGAGCGTGTAGATGATGCCATAGAACAGGATGCCGAGCCCGACCCATGTTCCCGGCTCCCACGCCGAGACGCCCATGATCATCGGGCTGCCGATCGCGAACATCGAAATGCTCATCGCCGCGCCGAAGATGGCGAACAGGTCGTTCTTTTCGAGCAGCTTGTCGTGCGGCTCGTGATGGTCGCGGTGCCAGGCCCAGCCGAAGCCGTGCATGATATATTTGTGGCTCGCCCAGGCGACCCCCTCCATCGCCACGATGGTGGCAAGAACAAGCGCGATGATGGCGAGCGTCGACATGGCGCGATCATACGCCGCCGGCTCCGCGCGCGCTAGTCGCCGACGAAGACGAGCCGGTCGCGGAACTTGTGGCTGCGCGCGGTCGCCGAGAAGCTGGTCTTCATCCAGCTGCCGTCCTCGCTCAGATAATCGTCTTCGGTGAGGCCGGCCCCGCGGATCTGGTTGATGAAGGCGCGCGACTTATAATGGTCGAACATGCGCAGGAATTCGGTCGCCATGATCGCGATCAGCCGCGGATCCTCGCTGAGGAACGCATTCTCGTCATTGTCGTGACAGCTTTCGTCGCTGAAATTGGCCGATCCGAACAGCATCTTCGGTTTCGTTCCGAACGGGTCGATGATCATCAGCTTGCTGTGGATCTTGTGGTTTCCGAACGCCTTCGCGTCCCATTTGCGGCCCATGTAGGTTTCGAGCCGCGTCGGAGTGAAAAAGCGCGTATTCGCGGTTGTCAGCGCCTCGACTTTCTTCTTCGCTGTCGTGTTGGCGAGGCCGTAATGGAGCAATTCCCTGGGTTGCTGCCCGACCGCGGCAACGATCAGCGGATCGAGTGCGAAGGGCGCGCTGGTGAAGACACAGCTTTTCGCCGCCTTGACGAGCTCGATCGCGGTATCGACGATGTCGAGGGTGCGCACCGGCGAGAAATATTGCCGGGCGAACGGCCCTCCGCCTGCCGCGGCGAGCCTGGTCTGGAGCGCGCCGATGCGGTTGCGGATCTCGGCGGTATCGGTCTTCGACGGCCCGCGCGCGGGATCATCGAACAGGATCGTCCAATAGTCGAGATAAGCGGCGGCAACGACCGGATCGTCGAGGATCACCGCGGCATTGGTCTGAAAGTAGAAGGCGTTTTCGGAGAAATTGCAGCTGCCGGTAAAGAGCCGCACCGGCGCGCCGCCGACCAGATGTACGACGAACTTGTTATGGCTGATATTGGCGACCGTCGTCCGCCCCTTCGCCACCGCATCGAGCCCGTGTGCGTGGAGCATATGCCCGCTCTCGGCCGTCGCCTCGTCGCCCGCCTTGGCGTGATAGACGATGCGGACATCGACGCCGCGCGCCTTTGCCGCGCCCAGCGCAGCCGCCACCTCCTCGTCGAAGAATTCATAGATGCCGACGCGCAGGCCGTGCCCGCCGCCCGCGCCGTCGATGAAGCCGATCAGCGCCTCCTTCAGCCCGCGCGACAGCCAGCGCCACGCGGCACCGTCGGGGACGTCGCGCGGATGCGCACCCTTGAACCGGTCGAGATAGGCGAAGGCCGAGGTGACCCCGCGGTTGACATAAGCACCGACCCCCGCCTCGATCTCGGGCGACGGGCGCAACTTCAAGGTGAGCGGCGGCTCGTCGGTGGTGAGCCCGTCGGGCGGGCTGCCACGCACGGGGAAGATATCGAAGACATAGCCCTGGCTGCTCTTCAGCGTGTAATCGTTCCAGCGAAAGCGCTGGAACGGCGCGTCGCGCGAGGACACGTCATATCCGTCGACCGGATCGCCCTTGAAGCGCTTTTCGCCGCGAAGCCAGTTGACCGCGATCACCTCGCCGGTGGCGAGATCGACCTCGCTCTTGCGCACCGCGAAGCCGTGCAGCCCATCCTTCCTTGCGGGATCGACGTCCCAGCCGAGCGAGATGCTGTGCGTGCCGACGAGCGCGGCGGCGCGATAGTCACCGCGGGTGGTGCGGATGACGGGTCGATAGGCGGGAATCGAAACCATGGGCCTCTCCTGACGGGTTGCGACTCCAGAAGGGCTGGCGGCATCCTAGCCAGCCCGGCGCGGATCGCGAGCGGAATTGGAACCATATCCGGCGACCGAAAATTGCGTTTTTGATCGCCACTCGCTTGCATTGTTATGCAGGCGGCTTAAGTGGTCCGCATGACCCGGCCCCGCACCCTCTATGAGAAAATCTGGGACGCGCATGTCGTCGAACAGCGCCCCGACGGTACCGCTCTGATCTTCATCGACCGCCACCTCGTCCATGAAGTCACCAGCCCGCAGGCCTTCGCGGGGCTTCGCGCGAGCGGGCGCACGGTGCGCCGTCCCGACCTGACGCTCGCGGTGCCCGACCACAATCTGCCGACGACGGCGCGCAAGGATGCGGCCGGCAACAAGCTGCCGATCGCCGATGCCGAGAGCGCGGCGCAGTTGGCGGCGCTCGAGAAGAACGCGCCCGAGTTCGGGATCCGCTACATCGACGCGGTCGCGCCCGAGCAGGGCATCGTCCATGTCGTCGGCCCCGAGCAGGGGTTTTCGCTGCCCGGCACGACGATCGTCTGCGGCGACAGCCACACCGCGTGCCACGGCGGCATCGGCGCGCTCGCCTTCGGGATCGGGACGAGCGAGGTCGAGCATGTGCTCGCGACGCAGACGCTGCTGCTCCAGCCGTCGAAGACGATGGAAGTGCGCGTCGAGGGCGAAGTCGGCCCCGGCGTCACCGCGAAGGACGTCATCCTCCACATCATCAGCGTCACCGGCGCCGCCGGCGGCACCGGCCATGTCGTCGAATATACGGGCAGCGCGATCCGCGCGCTGTCGGTCGAGGGCCGCCTGACGGTGAGCAACATGGCGATCGAGGGCGGCGCGCGCGCGGGACTGATCGCGCCCGACGAGACGACCTTCGCCTATATCGAGGGCCGCCCCTATGCGCCGAAGGGTACCGACTGGGATGCGGCGGTCGATTATTGGAAAAGCCTGACCACCGATCCGGGTGCGACCTATGACAAGGTCGTGGTGATCGACGCCGCCGACATCGCGCCGAGCGTGACCTGGGGCACCAGCCCCGAGGATGTCGTACCGATCACCGGCGTCGTCCCCGACCCCGCGAGCTTCGCCGACCCGTCGAAGCAGGTCGCGGCGGCCAAGTCGCTCGCGTACATGGGCCTCGAACCCGGCACGCGGATGCAGGACGTGCCGATCGAAAATATCTTCATCGGCAGCTGCACCAACAGCCGCATCGAAGACATGCGCGCCGCCGCGGCGATCGTGAAGGGCCGCAAGAAGGCCGATAACGTCAAATGGGCGATCGTCGTCCCCGGATCGGGTCTGGTGAAGGCGCAGGCCGAGGCCGAGGGGCTCGACCGCATCTTCACCGACGCCGGCCTCGAGTGGCGCGAGCCGGGCTGCTCGGCATGCCTCGCGATGAACCCCGACAAGGTGCCCGCGGGCGAACGCTGCGCCTCGACGAGCAACCGCAACTTCGTCGGCCGGCAGGGCCCGGGCAGCCGCACGCACCTCGTCAGCCCCGCGATGGCGGCGGCGGCGGCGGTGACGGGCAGGCTCACCGATGTGCGGGAGTTGATGGGATGAGAGGGCAGCTCATTTTTGTTTCACGCGAAGACGCGAAGACGCGAAGAGTGAAAGGCCGATATCATGGCTGATATCGAAGCCGTTGCGGCACAGGCGATCGATTGCGGATTCCATATTCACCGCGATTTGGGGCCGGGTCTGCTTGAATCGGTATATGAGCAGGTCTTGGCCGCGAGCCTGACGCGGACAGGATTAAAGGTCGAGCGCCAGAAGCCGATTAGCTTTACCTTCGACGGCATGCAGTTTGCAGATGGCTTCCGCATCGATCTGATGGTCGAGGATCAGCTGATTGTCGAAATAAAGTCTGTCGAGACTTTATCAAAGATGCACGCCAAGCAGATGCTGACATATTTACGATTGATGCAGCAACCCGTCGGGTTGCTGATGAATTTTGGTGGCGCGACGTTCAAGGAAGGCATCCGCCGGATCGTGAACAACCATACCTCCTTCGCGTCTTCGCGTCTTCGCGTGAACCAAATTGGCGCCGCCGCTGGAGGTTACGAATGACCCCGATCGAGAAGGTCGAAGGCCGGGCGATTCCGTTCGGGCTCAAGAATATCGACACCGACGTCATCATCCCGGCGCACTGGCTCAAGACCACCAGCCGCGAGGGGATGGGCAAGGGCGCATTCGAGACGCTGCGCGCCGATCCCGACAATCTGTTCGACAGCGCCGAATATAAAGGCGCGCCGATCCTGATCGCGGGCGATAATTTCGGCTGCGGGTCGAGCCGCGAGCATGCCGCCTGGGCGCTCGGCGACCTCGGCATCCGCGTCGTGATCGCGCCGTCTTACTCGGACATTTTCTCGGGGAACGCGGTCAAGAACGGCATCCTGCCCGTCGTGCTGCCGCAGGCGGCGATCGACCGGCTGATGGAGGTCGCGAAGACCGATCCGGTGCATGTCGACCTCGACACGCAGACGGTGACGACGCCCTTTCAGGACCGCTTCACCTTCGAGATCGACCCGTTCCGCAAGATGTGCCTGCTCGAAGGGCTCGACGAGATTTCGCTGACCGAAAAGAGCGACGCGGCGATCGGTGCCTATGAAGCCAAGCTCGACGCCGAGCGCCCGTGGCTGCGTCCCGCAGCCTGAGAATCATAAAGAGGAGAAGATGATGAAGGCCCTTTTGTCGACCGCAACCGGCGGCCCCGAAACGCTCACCCTCGGCGAGCTGCCGCGTCCGGCCGCGGGCAAGGGCCAGATCGTGATCGATGTGAAGGCCTGCGCGGTCAACTTCCCCGACGTCCTGATCATCGAGGATAAATATCAGTTCAAACCCGAACGCCCCTTTGCCCCCGGCGGCGAAGTCGCGGGCCTCGTCGCCGAAGTCGGCGAAGGCGTGACCGAATTCAAGGTCGGCGACCGCGTGATCGCGGGATGCGGCAACGGCGGCATGTCGGAGGCGATCGCGGTTGCGGTCCACAATGTCTATCACCTGCCCGACGCGCATGATTTCGCCGAGGGCGCGTCGCTGCTCATGACCTATGGCACCAGCATCCACGCGCTGCTCGATCGCGGGCATATCAAGGAGGGCGACACCCTGCTCGTGCTCGGTGCCTCGGGCGGCGTCGGCATTGCCGCGGTCGAGCTGGGCAAGGCGTTCGGCGCGCGCGTCGTCGCGGGCGTTTCGAGCGAGGAAAAGGCGGAGATCGCGCGTCAGGCGGGCGCCGACGAGGTCGTCGTCTATGGCCGCCAGCCGTTCGACAAGGACCAGTCGAAAGCGCTGGCCAACATGTTCAAGGAAGCCGTCGGGCCCAATGGCGCCAATGTGATCTATGACGCGGTCGGCGGCGACTATGCCGAGCCCGCGCTGCGCTCGATCGCATGGGAAGGCCGCTATCTGGTCGTCGGCTTCCCCGCGGGCATCCCGCGCCTGCCGCTCAACCTGACCCTGCTCAAGAGCTGCGATGTCGCGGGCGTATTTTGGGGCGCCTTCGTGATGCGCGAACCGCAACGCAACCGGGCGAATATCGCGCGGCTGTTCCAGCTGTGGGAACAGGGCAAGATCAAGCCGCGCGTCACCGGTACCTATGCCCTCGCGGACGGCGGCAAGGCGATCGCCAAGCTCGGCGACCGCAGCGCAGTCGGCAAGCTGGTCGTCACCATCTGAAATACCGCGCCGATCCCGCGCTGACCGCGGCGCTCCGCGTGCTTGCGGTATCGGGGCGGATCGCGGTTCGCGTCACCCCTGGGGCAAGCCGCGATGCGGTGACGATCGAGGGCGATGCCGTGCACGCCCGCGTCACCGCGCCGCCCGCCGACGGCGCGGCGAACGACGCCGTACTTCGCCTGCTCGCGGCGGCGCTGGACCGGCCGCGCCGCGACCTGACGCTGCTTCGCGGCGCCGCATCGCGCGTGAAACTGATCGGAATCGCATCGGGCTGACCGCATTCCGAGCGCGGAATTAACCCTTTATCAGGGGCTCCCGCCTAAGACGGCACACAGGACTATAGGGACCGCAGGGATCAGCGATGGGGAATCGCCGCTCGAACGAAGATGCGCACCAAGCCGCGAGCCTCGCGAACATTTCGCGTACCCGCCGTGCGCAGCTCGTCGCCGAGTTCGAAGGCGAGCTCGGCATCGATCACAAGGCCCGCGCGATCGCGGCGTACGAGGCGAAGCGCTGGAAGGTCATCAAGACGATCATCGTCTGGGGCATCGCGATCATGTTCTTTACGATCGCCTGCCACAAGCTGTGGATCATGGGTCAGGACGTCGACGAACCCTTCTCCGACCTCGACCCCGTCAAGAGCATCTTCGGCAGCAGCGAGTAGGCGCTACGGCGTACCGGACCCGCGCAGGTTCGCCGGAACCGCACTGCGTCCGAGCGAGCTTGCGGTGAAGATCCCGGCCGGCACGTCCGCTGCATAGTGCACCGCGCGCATCACCAGCTTCCTGGTGCCGTCGCGGCCCGTGATCGTCGCGTTGAGCAGCGCACCGTCGGGTGCGACATCATAGGTCCGGATATCGGTTTCATCGACGATCACGAGGTGCATCGCCGGGCCGAAGCGCGTCTGACGCGTGCCGCCGAGCCGCGCCGACAGGATTTTCGAATGCGCCTGCACGCCGCACGCCGCAAGTGCCACGCCCGGTTCCTCGGTGACCTCGACGGTCGTGACGTTCAGATGGACGCCCGTCATCGCGTCGCAATCGGCGATCGCGCGATCGCGCGGCGTTTCGACGCGATGATGGATGCCGTCGTGGAATTCGGCCGCCCATTCGCGAACCTGCGTTCCGTCGGGAAGGTAGATGAGCGTCGAGCCGACGACGGTGTACGTCGCGCGCGTTTCGCGCGTCAGCGCGATCAACGCGCGCGCCTCGATCGGCGCTGCCGTCATCTCCGACGCACCGGCGCCGAACGGGCCAACCGCCGCGAGCATGGCGATCATGCCCGCGGCCTTGGCGGCTCGCATCAGTAAACGCGCGCCTTCGGCTTGATATATTCGGCGTCGTCGGACAGCGTATATTCGTGGACCGGCCGGTAATCGAGGCGAACGCCGCCACCCTTGCCGCCCCAGCCGTCGAACCAGCTGATCGTGTGTTTCATCCACGTCTTGTCGTCGCGGTTCGGGAAATCCTCGTGCGCGTGCGCGCCGCGGCTTTCCTTGCGATTGAACGCCGAATGCATCGTCACCGTCGCCTGCGCGATCAGATTGTCGAGTTCGAGCGTTTCGATGAGGTCGGTGTTCCAGATCAGGCTGCGGTCGGTGACGTGGACGTCGTTCATCCGCTGATAGGTCTTGGTCAGCTTTTCCTTGCCCTCGGCCATCAGCTCGTCGGTGCGGAACACCGCCGCATGCTGCGACATCGCGCGCTGCATCTCGGTCCGGATTTCTGCCGTCGGCGAGCCGCCGTTCGCATTGCGGAAATGGTCGAGGCGCGAAAGCGCGAGGTCGGCGCTGTCCTTCGGCAGCGCGGGCTGCGCGGCGCCGGGGGTCAGGATTTCCTTCAGGCGATGTCCCGTTGCGCGGCCGAAGACGACGAGATCGATCAGGCTGTTCGAGCCGAGACGGTTCGCGCCGTGCACCGACACGCAGGCGGCTTCGCCGACCGCGAACAGGCCGGGGACGACGGTATCGGGGTTGCCGTCCTTCAGCGTGACGACTTCGCCGTGATAGTTACAGGGGATGCCGCCCATATTGTAATGGACCGTCGGCACGACCGGCAGCGGCTGGCGCGTCAGGTCGACGCCCGCGAAGATCTTGCCGCTCTCGGTGATCCCGGGCAGGCGCTCGGCGAGCACCGCGGGATCGATATGGTCGAGGTGCAGATAGATATGGTCGTTGTGCGGGCCGACGCCGCGGCCTTCGCGAATTTCGAGCGCCATCGAGCGCGAGACGACGTCGCGCGACGCGAGATCCTTCGCCGAGGGGGCATAGCGTTCCATGAAACGCTCGCCTTCGGAGTTGGTGAGATACCCGCCCTCGCCGCGCGCGCCTTCGGTGATGAGGACGCCCGCGCCATAGATGCCGGTCGGGTGGAACTGGACGAACTCCATGTCCTGCAGCGGCAGGCCCGCGCGCAGTACCATCCCGCCACCGTCGCCGGTGCACGTGTGCGCCGAGGTCGCGGTGAAATAGCAGCGGCCGTAGCCGCCCGTCGCGAGCACGACGGCCTGGCTGCGGAAGCGGTGGATGCTGCCATCCTCCATGCACAGCGCAATGACGCCGCGGCACGCGCCGTCTTCCATGATCAGGTCGAGCGCGAAATATTCGATGAAGAAGTCCGCGTCATACTTCAGCGACTGCTGATAGAGCGCGTGGAGCATCGCGTGGCCGGTGCGGTCGGCCGCGGCGCAGGTGCGCTGGACCGGCGGGCCTTCGCCCATATTCTGCATATGGCCGCCGAAGGGGCGCTGGTAGATCGTGCCGTCGGCGTTGCGGCTGAACGGCACGCCGGCGTGCTCGAGTTCGTACACAGCGGCGGGCGCCTCGCGCACCATATATTCGATCGCGTCCTGGTCGCCGAGCCAGTCGGAGCCCTTGACGGTGTCGTACATGTGCCACTGCCAATGGTCGGGCGAGTTGTTGCCGAGCGACGCGGCGATGCCGCCCTGCGCCGCAACGGTGTGGCTGCGCGTCGGGAACACCTTGGTGATGCACGCGGTCTTGAGCCCGGCCTCGGCGCTGCCCATCGTGGCGCGCAGGCCCGACCCGCCGGCACCGACGACGACGGTATCGTAGACGTGATCGATGATCTTATAGGCTTCGGTCATCTTACATGCCCCCCGGAGCGAGCCCGGCGGCGGGCGCAAGCGCGATGCGGACGATGGCGAAGATGCCGTAGGCGGCGCCGCCGATCGCGTAGAAATTCAGGATGACGAGCGACAGGAGCCGCGTCGCTTCGCCATGGACATAATCCTCGATCATCACCTGAAGCCCCAGGCGGAAATGCCAGAAGACGCTGATGACGAGCAGGATCAGCGCCAGCGCGACGCTGGGGTTCGAGGCCCAGCGATGCACCGCGCCATGGTCGCCGAGCGGCAGGCGGATCAGCGAAACGACGAACCAGGTGACGAGCAGGATGTTGCCGAGCGCGGTCAGGCGCTGCTGCAACCAGTGCTGCGAGCCGTGCTTCGACGAGCCGAGTCCGCGAACCCGGCCGAGGCGCGTACCATTACCCATTGAGCGCCTCCGCAAAGATATAGAGCCAGACGGCAGCGGTCGCGACGAGCGCGCCGACGAACACGAGGATCGACCAGAGCTTGTTGGTCTTGAGCTCGTAGCCCGCACCGGCGTCGAGGACGAAGTGGCGCAGGCCCGAGAAGAGATGTTGGAAGAAGGCCCACGTCAGGCCGACGAGCACGACCTTGCCGAGGATGTTCGTGACCTGGTGGAAGAGCGTGATTTCGGGGCTCGGGTCCTTCCAGACACAGGCGACGAAGGCCGCATAGGCCTCGGGTCCCGCGGCGATCGCGCCGAGCCACCAGAGAAACATCAGTGCACCGACGATCGCCAGGCCGTCGCCGGTAATGCGGTGAAAGATCGAGACCGCCATCGAAGGCGCCCATTTATACACCTGAAGGTGCGGCGAGAGCGGCCGTGCGCTCGGTTCGTTGCCAGCCATATCAGCCCCGTTTCATGACTCTGTCGGTCGATGGGCGCGGGTTAAGCGTTCCCGCCGCGATATGCAATTGCTTAGGCGGGGGGTCGATGCAGTTTATTGATTGCAGCGGCCAAATGGAAAAAAGGGCGGCTCGCGGCCGCCCCTTCGTCGTTCGCGATCGCGGCGCGGCCTATTTCAGCTTGTCGCGGTTCGCATAGAGCAGCGCGGCGAGGACCGCGGCCGACCCGACGCCGATGCCCGCCGCCGCCTTCCAGCCGATCTTCTTGCCGTTGCCGCCCTTCGCGGCGGCCGCCTTGTCGGCGGCTTCGGTCGCCTCGGCGGCTTCCTTTTGCGCCTGAAGCTCGCGCGCGGCGCGCAGCACTTCATTTTCCTCTTCGTCGTGCGGCGGCAGGGGAGCTTGGTCGGTCATCGCGCTAAGTCCTTGTTATCCGGCGAGTGCCTGATCGACAGGCACATAGTCCGTTCCGACCGCTTCGGCGACGGCCTCGAACGTCACCTTACCATTCCAGACGTTGAGTCCCTGCGCAAGATGCTCGTCGCGCTTCAGCGCTTCTTTCCATCCGAGATCGGCGATGCGCAGCGCGTGCGGCAGCGTGACGTTGTTGAGCGCATAGGTGCTGGTGCGCGCGACCGCGCCCGGCATGTTCGCGACCGCATAATGGACGATGCCGTCGACCACATAAGTCGGATCGGCGTGCGTCGTCGCATGGCTGGTCTCGAAGCAGCCGCCTTGGTCGATCGCGACGTCGACGAGCACCGAGCCCGGACGCATCGTCTTCAGCATCTCGCGGCTGACCAGCTTCGGCGCTTCGGCCCCGGGGATCAGCACCGCGCCGATGACGAGATCGGCCTCGGCGACGCATTCGGCAAGGTTCGCGCGGTTCGAGAAGCGCGTCTTCGCGCGTGCCTCGAAAAAGGTACCGACGCGTTCGAGGACTTCGGGATCGCGGTCGAGGATCGTGACGTCGGCGCCAAGGCCGGCCGCCATCTGCGCCGCGTTGAAGCCGACGACGCCGCCGCCGACCACGCACACCTTGCCCGGCGCGACGCCCGGAACGCCGCCGAGCAGCACGCCGCGGCCGCCGTGCGCCTTTTCGAGTGCGGTCGCGCCTGCCTGGATCGACATGCGGCCCGCGACCTGGCTCATCGGCTTCAGCAGCGGCAGGCCGCCGTGCGGGCTGGTGACGGTTTCATACGCGATGCAGATCGCGCCCGACTTCATCAGGTCGAGCGTCTGCTCGGGATCGGGCGCGAGGTGGAGATAGGTGTAGAGGATCTGCCCGGGGCGCAGCATCGCACGCTCGACGGCTTGCGGCTCCTTCACCTTCACGACCATGTCGCAGGTCGCGAAGATTTCCTCGGCGGTCTGGACGATCTCGGCACCCGCCTGCTCGTAGAAGCGATCGTGCGCGCCGATGCCTTCGCCGGCACCGGTCTGGACCAGCACGCGATGGCCGTGGACGACGAGCTCGCGCGCGCTTTCGGGGGTCAGGCCGACGCGATATTCGTGATTCTTGATTTCCTTGGGGGTGCCGATGATCATCTTCGCTCTCCATCGAAGGGCCGGGTCGATGGCAGCGGCTTATACCAGAATGATTGCGCGATGTGCTTGCATATCATCCCTTCCTGATCGATATCGGCGCACATATTTTGCACATATTTGGCAAACGGCGCACGATGCTTGATCGAATTGATACCAAACTGCTCGAGTTGCTGCAGAAGGGCGGGTCGCGGCCCGCCGCCGAACTCGGCGAGATCGTCGGGCTGTCGCCCTCGGCGTGCCACCGACGCATCCGCGCGCTCGAAGCCGAGGGCTATATCGCCGGCTATACCGCGCGGCTGAACCCCGAGCGGATCGGCCTCGGGCTCGACGTTTTCGTCGACATCAGCCTGACGTCGCAGAGCGAGGAAGCGCTGACCGCCTTCGAGAGCGCGGTGAAGAGCTTCGACGAAATCCTCGAATGCCAGCTGCTGTCGGGCGCATCGGATTACCGCTTGCGCGTCGCGGCGCGCAACGTCGCCGATTTCGACCGGTTGCACCGCCACTGCCTGTCGCGCCTGCCCGGCGTCGCGGCGATGCACAGCGCCTTTGCGCTGCGTACGATCAAGGCGTTCGAGGGCTATCCGATCGCGACGGTCGAACGGCGTTGAAGCCGAAATTCAGGCTCGCTGGTTAACGCGCCTTTTACCATCCTCCCCGCATATCCCGGTGACAAGTTTCGCGGACGATCAGGGGCGGCAGATTCCGTACGTCCGAAGGTTGGTCAGGGAAGCAGGATCATGGTGAAGGAAAGTCCGATTTTTAAGCAGCAAATCGATCCCGTGCTGATGGCCGATCGCTTCCCATATTATGATCTCGACGGACGACTCGCCGCCGACGCCGCCGAAATCTATGGCATCATCGCGGGCCGCGAGGAGCATATCGCGCGCGCCTATTGGGACGCGTTCAACGCGCTGCCGAACGTCGATCGCAAGGTCGATGGCGAGCTGCTCGAATCCTACGTCAAAGGCAGCGCGCGCCACACCGAGACCAAATATCGCGACGCCGCAGGTCAGGATGTCGCGACGATCGCGTGCCAGAACACTCACATGGCGCGCCGCGTGAAGCTGCCGCTCGCGTCGGTGATGTCGTGCATCGCCGAAAGCCTGCGCCTGACGATCGAGTTCGTGATCGAAGCGTGCGCGGGCGACACCGCCCGCCAGGCGCGGCTGACGGGCGCGATCAACCGGCTCGCGCTGCTCGAATTCGACATCATGCAGCGCTATGGCACCAAGCTCGACCGCGCGGTCGTTTCGACCGAGCGCCAGTCGCTCGCGGGCGACTTCGACCGCTCGATCGCCTCGCTGGTGCAGGACACCGACGCCGCGCGCCAGCAATTGTCGAAACAGGCGTCCTCCGCCGACCAGGCCGCAAAGGGGATGATCGCGAAGACGAGCGAAGTCGCCGCCGCCTCCGAACAGTCGGCGATCGCGATGCGCGAAGCCGCCTCGACCGCCGCGGGCCTGATCCGCGCGATCGAAGACGCACGCAGCGAGGTCGAAGCGTCGGCCAGCGTCGCGACGCGCGCGTCCGAACAGGCGGGCGAAGCCGTTGCGATGTCCGAGACGCTGTCGCGTCATGCCGAATCGATCGAATCCATCCTGGGCCTGATCCGCGAAATCGCGGGCCAGACCAACCTGCTCGCGCTCAACGCCACGATCGAGGCCGCGCGCGCGGGCGAATCGGGCCGCGGCTTTGCCGTGGTCGCGCAGGAAGTGAAGAGCCTCGCCAACGAAACCGCGCGCGCGACCGACGATATCGCGGGCAAGATCACTGCGATCCAGCAGGCGACGCGCGGATCGGTGTCGGCGAACCAGTCGATCCAGCAGACGATCGTCGAGGTCCAGCGCTCGGCGCAGCGCATCCAGAACGCGATGGATGCACAGGCGCAGACGGTCACCTCGATCACCGCCGCGGTCGACGAAACCGCACTCGCGGCCGACTCGATGTCGTCGACGATCGCGAGCATCCGCAACGATTCGGGCATGGTCGCGGGCGAAATCAGCACGCTCAGCGAGGAGTTCGCCAAGATGGGCGACCGCCTCCAGTCGCTGGAGAAGGCCGCAAGCGAGTTCAGCCGCCGCGTAGCCTAACCGATGTGGTCCCCGGCGAAAGCCGGGGTCCATCGCTCGCCCGGACCGGGCCCCGGCTTTCGCCGGGGATCACACTCTAGCGAAGCGCTGGCTGGGTCTCTAAGGCGGGCCCATGCAGACCCATATCCTGATCACCGGCGCAAGCCGCGGCATCGGCGCCGCAATTGCCGAGGCGCTAACCAATGACGCGACGCAGGTCGTCGCGCTGTCGAGCGCCGACGGCGACCTCTCCGACCCAGCGGTTCCCGACGCGCTATGGGCGACGAGCCTCGACCGTCTGGACGGCCGCATCGACGTGCTGATCAACAACGCGGGTATATTCGAAGCGAATCCGCTCGACGCCGACGATGCCGACTGGCTCGCGGGATGGGAGCGCACGATGCAGGTGAACCTCACCGCGAGCGCGCTCCTCTGCCGCCGTGCCGTGCGGCACTGGCAGGCGCGCGGCAGCGGCGGCCGCATCGTCAACGTCGCGAGCCGCGCCGCCTATCGCGGCGACAGCCCCGCGCACTGGCATTATGCCGCGTCGAAGGCCGGGATGGTCGCGATGACCAAGACGATCGCGCGCGGCTATGCGAAGGAGGGAATCCTGGCCTTTGCGATCTGTCCGGGCTTCACGATGACCGGCATGGCGGAGGAGTATCTCGAAAGCCGTGGCGGCGACAAATTGCTGGCCGACATCCCGCTCGGGCGCGTAGCGATGCCGGGCGAAGTCGGCGAAATGGCGCGCTGGTGCGCGCTCGATGCGCCCGCTTCGATGACCGGCGCGGTGCTCGACGTCAACGGCGCGAGCTACGTGCGCTGACATGAGCTGGATCGTCTCGCTCCCCTGCACCCGCGACGAAGCCGAGGCGCTGTCGGGCGAACTCCCCGAACTGGATGCGATGGCGGAGGCGCCGGTCGTCGTCACGCGCGAGATCGACGAGGACGCCGGGCTGTGGCAACTCGACGCCTATGTCGATGCGAAGCCGGGCGCGGCGCTTCTCAAGCTGTTGCAGGCGCTGATCCCGAGCGCGAAGGGCAAGAAGCCGACCGTCGAACAATTGCCCGAAGAGGACTGGGTCACCCTGTCGCAGCAGGGGCTGGAGCCGGTGCAGGCGGGCCGCTTTTTCGTCCATACGAGCAGCTACGCCGACCGCGTGCCCGCGGGAGCCGTGCCGTTCCTGATCGATGCGAGCCAGGCCTTCGGCACCGGCGGCCACGATACGACCGCGGGTTGCCTCGCGATGCTCGACCGGCTGGCGCGGCAGGGCGCGAGCCCGCGCAACGTCGCCGATATCGGTACGGGCACAGGACTGCTCGCCTTCGCGGCGATGCACCTTTGGCCGCGCGCGAAGACGATCGCATCGGACATCGACCCCGCCAGCATCCTCGTCACCCGCGACAATGCCACGATCAACGGCGTGCCGCTCGGCCGCGGCGGCGGGCGACTCGCGCTTGCGGTCGCGCCGGGAACCGACCATCCGTCGATCCGGCGTCGCGCGCCCTATGATCTCGTCATCGCGAACATCCTCGCCGGGCCGCTGATCACGCTCGCGCCCGACATCGGCGCCGCGACCGCCCCCGGCGGCCATGCGATCCTCGCCGGACTGATCGCGCGCCAGATGGAACCGGTGCTCGCCGCCTACCACGCGCAGGGCTTTCGCCTCGCAGCACGCGGGGGCAGCGCCGAATGGCCTTGCCTGCTGCTGGTGAAGCGCCGCCGCTATGGCTGGCGCCGCAAGGAGCGCGCCTTCCACCGCGCAAGCCCGTCGGACGCCAGTTTCGGAAGCTGGTAGGGCTTAGGCTTTCGCCGTCGCATAATCCTGCGTACCGCGCGTGATCACGTCATCACCGGGCAGGATGTCGGCGATGGCGATCGGCGGCAGCGCGTCGTTCGCGGTATAAAGCGGCGCGAAGTCGGTGTTCACCGTCGTGTCGAGCAGTTGCCCCAGGCTGTCGATGACGAAATAATTCTGCTGGAAATCGTCGATCCGGTAGTCGGTGCGCATTACGCGCGCGAGGTCGAAGCCGATGCGGTTCGGGCTGTCCGAGTCGAGCGCGAACACGCTCTCGGCATAGCTCGACACGATCCCCGCGCCGTAAATGCGCAGGCCGCCTGCTTCGCGGATCAGCCCGAATTCGACCGTGTACCAATAGAGCCGGGCAAGCTGCTTCAGCGCGTCGAACTTCAGGCTGCGAAGGCCCCCCTCGCCATAAGCCACCATATAATCGGCGAACACCGGGTCGGCGAGCATCGGGACATGGCCGAAGACGTCGTGAAAGACGTCGGGTTCCTGCAGATAGTCGAGCTGTTCGGGGGTGCGGATGAAATTGCCCGCGGGGAAACGGCGGTTCGCGAGATGATCGAAAAAGACGTCGTCGGGAACGAGCCCCGGCACCGCGACGACCTGCCACCCCGTCGCAGCGGTCAGCCGCGCGTTGAGCTCGCGGTAATCGGGGATGCCCGGCTTTTCGAGCTTGAGCACGTCGATGCCGCGCAGGAAAGCTTCGGACGCGCGGCCGGGCAGCATCGCCGACTGGCGCGCGAACAGCCGGTCCCACATCGCATGCTCGTCGGCGGTAAAGGCGTCCCAATTTTGCGATATCGTCCAGTCGGCCGCCGCGCCCGGCGGCGGCACTTCGTGGACGTGGGTAAAGCCATCCTTCATGGCGCAGGGCCTAGCATGAAATAGTTGCAAATGAAACCGGTCTGACGACTCCGCCGGGCCGGCTTCACTGCATAGGATCATATCAGAAGCGCGCGCGCAAACCCGCCGAAACTGCGCGCCGCTCGACCGGATAATAGATCGCCGATGCGGGCGTCACCGCGATCGCAGCACTGATGTCGCCGATCGCCTTCTTGCCCGTGACGTTGCGGACGTCGACGAAGGCGTCGATGCCGTGGGCGATTTGCGCGCCGCCGGTGATCCCGACCAGCGCATAGCCCGGCGTGCGCACCTGATTGCGATAGTCGGCGAACGGCCCCTGCGGCACCCATTCGAGGTTCGGCGCGACGTGCAGCGTATCGCTGCCGAGGCGCATCTCGGCGCGATAGACATGGCGCGGGACGATCGGCAGGCGGTTGTCGCCGAACTCGGCATCGCCCCGGAAGCGGAAGTTGCTGTACGCATAGACCTGCCGCAACCGCAGCCAGTCTGCCGGCTGCCATTCGAGCGCCGCCTCGACGCCCTCGTGCCGCGTGCGGTTCGCGTTGAAGGTCGACGCCGGGATGTCGGGGCCGACGGTGAACTGCAGCATCTCGCCCCTGATGTCGGCGCGGTAGAGGCTGAGGTCCCAGCTCAGTTGCCCCGCGCGCCCGCGCGTGCCGATCTCGGCCGTCCACGCGCGCTGCGGATCGAGCGGCACGAAGGTCGCGATCTGCGCCAGCTCGTTGAAGCCCGGAAATTCGACCGATCGGCTGTAGTTGGCATAGAATTGCACGCCCTGCAGTGGCTCGAGCAGCAGGCCAATCTTCGGCGAGAAGGCGTCGAAGTCGGCGCGACCGACCGTGCCCGCCTGCGCGGGCGCGGCGCTGTTGAGGGCGATCGCCTGCCGCCGCACGCCGTCGGCATAAATGCCGCCCGCTACCAGCGTCAGCGTTTCGACCGGAGTTAACCGCAGCTCGCCATAGAGCGTCGCGGTGCGCGCATCCTGTTTCGCGTCGAAGGTCTTGGTGCCGCGCTTGCCCGCCACATTGACGAAGCGCCTCGAATTGACGTCTCCGACGCGCAGTTCGCCGCCCAGCGTCGCGGCAACCATCCCGCCGTCATAGTCGAAACGGAAGAAGCCCCCGCGGTCGACGCTCTCCTGATCGACGACCTGAAAGATCGGATGATAGAGCGACTTCACATTGACGAAGCCGCCGACGTCGAGGGTCAGCGCGCCCCAGTCGAAGCGAGTGCGGTTCTGGAGGCGAAGCGAATCGATGTCGCGCGCCTGATCGCCCGTGATGCTCGCCGCCGCGGCCTTGCGCGGCGTCGTCAGCGCCTCCGCGCGCGTCAACGCACCGGGCAGCTGCTGATCGATGTTGTTGACACTCGCGTAGAAGCGGCTCGTCACGACGTCGCTGAATGCAAGACCGACATTGCCGTGGAAGCGCAGGCTGCGGCGTTCGGCATGATCGCGGTCGCCGTCCGACGTGTCGGCACTGATCGCGCCCCAAGCATCGACCCGGTCGCCGGCCACGCCTGCCGAGACCAGGCCGCGCGCCATGTCGAAGCTGCCGATATCGCCGCGCAGGTAAATCCCCCCGGCGGTGCGCCCGGTCGGCGTCACGCCGTTGACCGCGCCGCCGAGCGTCCCCGACCCGAAGCGCAGCGCATTGGCGCCGCGATACACTTCGAGATGGTCGAAGAAGATCGGCTCGAGCTCCTGGAAATCGCCATTGTCGTCGGCGAGATTGATCGGGATTCCGTCCTGCAGCAGCGTCAGCCCGCGCATGTGAAAGCCGCGCGACAGCCCCGATCCACGGATCGAGATGCGCACTTCCTGCCCGTAGCGCGGCTGGAGATAGACGCCGGGCGAGAAAGCGAGCGTGTCGCGCAAGCTGACGACCGATTTGTCGGCATAGTCTTCGTAAGCGACGACATCGGTGCCGCCGGGCGTGCGCGCGGCGCGCTCTTCGGCGGCGTCGGTCGCGGTTTGCGCGGTGACGATGATGGTGGAATCGGCCTCGTCGGCATGAACGGGCGCGGCGGCAAGACAGATTGCGAGCGCGAGCAGGGGCGCCGCGCGATAAGCGATAGTATGCATTGGAAAATTCTTCCCTGGATACAGGCATGGGACCGCACAGCGCTTTCCGCGCGGGCGGCAATTCAGGCTGGATCAGGCGAAGTGCGGGGGACCGGTGCTTGGCGGCAGCGGCGAGGCGACGCCCGGTGCATAGCCGAGCGATGGCACCGCGACGGGAACGGGTTCGGCCGCAGCGAGCGTTTCGGGCAGCACCGGAAGGTCAGGCACGATCGGCGCCGCGGCGAGCGCGCCCCACGGGCAATGCTGCTGGCCTTCGCCCGGCTGATGGTCGCCGGCCTTCTGGAGCGGAATCGTCACGGTCCCGCCGGGATTGGCGGGGTCCGAACAGACGCGCACGGTGATCGATCCGGCCGCATCGCTCTCGATCATCCAGCCCGGCGCGACGAGGATTCGCGCGGCGAGCGCGAGGATCAGCGGCAGGGCCAGCAGGATGCCCGGACGGCGAAAGGCGGCGAGGATGCCCACGCGCCGCGCCTTATGGCGCACCGCGCGGGCTGGCAAGCGGACAAAGCGTCCTACTCGTCCTCGAGGCTATTCGGCCGGCGTCTCGTCGGTCTTCTTGCCCGTGCGCGTCCAGGGATAGAGGAACTGACCCCAATATTTCTTGGGCACATCCTCGGGGATGCCGTAATTTTCGGGCCAGCGATCCTTGGGCAGGTGGAAGGTACCGAACAGCTTGTCGATCCATGGAAAGTGGATCGCGAAATTGACGTCGAACGCCTCGCGTTCGAGCCCGTGATGCCAATGGTGGAAGCGCGGCGTCGCGATCCAGTGGCCGAGACGATTGAAATTGCCCCCGACATTGGCGTGGAGCAGCGACGACCAGACATAGACGAAGCCGATATAGGCCTGCATCACCGAAGGGCTGAAGCCCAGCGTGAAGAGCGGCAGCGAGGTGATCGCGCGCAGCAGGATGATCTCGACGAAGTGCATCCGCGATCCCGCAAGCCAGTCCATCGACTTGGCGCTGTGATGCACCGCGTGAAAGCCCCAGAGGAAGGGATAGCGATGGAAGGTGCGGTGGAAGAAATATTGCACCACGTCCGACGCGACGAGGACGATCAGGAACTGGACGATCCACGGCAGCGACGCGATCCCGGCGCGAAAGGCGTCCCAGCTGTTCGTGTGCGCATTCACGAACTGCTGCGGCGCGAGCGCAAGGAAGCCCAGCACCTGCACGAACATCGTGCTGACCAGATAATAGAAGAGATCCTCGCGCCATTCGGTGCGGAACAGCCGCTGCGCGCGGCGGTGCGGGAAAGCGCGTTCCAAGGGCGCGAACATGAAACCGGTGACGAGCAGGTTCACGACGAAGAAATCGAGCCCGAAGAAAATGCCCCAGTCGCGCGTCTCCTGCGGCTGGACATTCGACCCGCCGAGCAGGATCGCTCCGAGCCCGATCATCAGCGCGGTGAGCCCCAGCACCTTGCGCGGGCGGAGCAGCAGGCTGAGCAGGGACAGGCCATAGCTGACGAGCAGGACGAGATGGACCGCACCGCGAAAGCCGGTCCAGTTCTTGACGACCGCGAGTTCGGGGGTCGCGAACCAGTCGGGGAACCGCAGCGCGATCACCATCAGGAAGCCCGCGATCGCGAACAGCAGCCCGAAGAAGCCCGAAAGCCAGCCGCTGCCGAAACGCCGCACCTCGGTATGCGATTCGAGGTCGTGCATCAGGGTTGCTAGATAGTCATTCTTTGCCATGCGGCCCCCTCACAGCTTTCGCGCGTCCCGTCTGTGACGACGCGCACCCTTTAACATCGTCCTAGCCGATCCTCCCCCGCAGGGGGAGGGGGACCACCCGAAGGGTGGTGGAGGGGCACCCTCGGTCATGTCCCACGCGAGACTGCACGTGCCCCTCCACCATGCTTCGCATGGTCCCCCTCCCCGTTCCGGGGAGGATCAACCCGCCGCCGCTACGATGGCGGCCCATTCGGCTTCGTCGATTACACGGATACCCAGCGCCGACGCCTGCTTGAGCTTCGATCCCGCGCCCGGTCCCGCGACGACCAGGCCGGTCTTCGCGCTCACCGAGCCTGCGGCCTTCGCGCCCAGCGCCTCGGCCTGCGCCTTTGCCTCGTCGCGGCTCATCGTTTCGAGCTTACCGGTGAAGACGACGGTCATTCCCGACACCTCGCTTTCGCGCGTCTCGACGACATAGCGCGGCGGCGAAACTTCGGCGAGCAGATCGTCCCACAGTTCGCGATTATGTTGCTCGTGAAAGAAATCGCCCAGCGCCTCCGCCACCGCCGGGCCGATGCCGTCGGCACGCACGTCGAGGATCGCCTTGATCGCCTCCATCTTCCGCGTCTGGAACTTGCCGTCAGACTCGCCCTCGGCTTGCGGGTTGGCATCGAGATACGCCTGCATCTCGGCCGCCTTCGCCGGGAGCAAAGCCATATCGCCGAGCCCCTTCAGCAAATCGCGCGCGGTCACCGAACCGATGTGCCGGATGCCGAGACCGAACAGGAGCCGCGCCGCATCGGGTGCGCGCTTTGCCTCGATCGCCGCAAAGAGATTATCGACCGACTTTTCCTTCCACCCCTCGCGGCCGAGCAGGTCTTCGCGGTGGTTCTTCAGGCGGAAGATGTCGGCCGGCCCCTTGTCGAGCCAGCCGAGCTCGAGAAATTCCTGGATGCTCTTCTCGCCCAGCCCCTCGATGTCGAGCGCGCCGCGGCTGACGAAATGGCGCAGGCGCTCGAACTTCTGCGCGTTGCAGATGAGGCCGCCGGTGCAGCGCACGTCGACCTCGCCCTCCTCGGCGACCGCCTCGCTGCCGCACACCGGGCAATGGTCGGGGAAGATATACGGCGCGCGCGTTTCGTCGCGCGTGAGATTGTCGACGACCTGCGGGATCACGTCGCCCGCGCGTTGAATCACGACGCGGTCGCCCGGGCGCACGCCGAGGCGGCCGATCTCGTCGCGGTTGTGGAGCGTGACGTTCGACACGACGACCCCACCGACCGTGACCGGTGTGAGCCGCCCGACGGGGGTCAGCTTGCCGGTGCGCCCGACCTGGATGTCGATGGCTTCGAGCGTCGTCTGTGCGCGCTCGGCGGGGAATTTATGCGCGATCGCCCAGCGCGGCGCCTTCGCGACGAAGCCGAGCCTCTGCTGCCAGTCGAGCCGGTCGACCTTGTAGACGACGCCATCGATATCGTACGGCATCTCGGCGCGCTCGGCCTCGATCATCCGGTAATGCGCTAGCACGTCGGCGACGCTCTCGAAGCGCTTCAGCAGCGGCGACACCGGAACGCCCCATGCCGCGATCTGCTTCATCATCGCATATTGCGTGCCGGCGGGGACCGCGCTGACCTCGCCCCAGCCGTGCGCGAGGAAGCGGAGCGGGCGCGAGGCGGTGACCGCCGCGTCCTTCTGCCGCAGCGAACCCGCCGCAGCGTTGCGCGGGTTCGCGAACTGGCGGACGCTCGCCGGATCGAACTCCTGCTCGCGCTGCGCGGCAAGCGCCCTGCCCTCCCCCATCAGCCGCTCGTTGAGCGCCGCGAAGTCGGCCTTGGCCATATAGACCTCGCCGCGAATCTCGAAGACGTCGGGCGCGTCGCCCTTCAGTTCCTGCGGAATATCGGCGATCGTCGCGACGTTCGCGGTGACATCCTCGCCGACCGCGCCGTCGCCTCGCGTCGCCGCCTGGACGAGCTTTCCCTTCTCGTAGCGGAGCGAACAGGACAGGCCGTCGATCTTGTCCTCGGCGGTGAGCGCGACGGCCTCGTCCGCACCGAGATTGAGGAAGCGCCGCACGCGCGCCGCGAATTCCTCGACATCCTCGGGGGAAAAGGCGTTGTCGAGGCTCATCATGCGCAGCGCGTGCGTGACCTTTGCAAGCGGCGAGCTTTCGACCGCGGCGCCGACGAGCCGGTTCGGGCTGTCGGCGCGGACCAGGTTCGGGAAAGCGGCTTCGATCGCGTTGTTGCGGCGAACGAGCGCGTCATAGTCGGCGTCCGAAATCTCGGGCGCGTCTTCGGCGTGATAGCGTTCGTTATGATAGGCGATCTGCTTCGCCAGCCGCATCAGTTCGTTGGCGGCCTGGGCATCGGTCAGCGAGTCAATTTCGGTCATCCCGAAAGCCCCTCCCCTTCAGGGGAGGGGTTGGGGTGGGGCCATCGATCCGCAAGGCCCTCGATTTGCATCAACAGATACTCCAGCACCCCGTCCATATTCTTCAGCACGTCCTCATTCGCAACTCGTACCACTTTGATACCCCGCCGCCGTAGAGCTTCGTCCCTTGTAGCATCTGCGTCGGTGATGTGAGTATCGCCATCGATCTCCACCGCCAGGTTTTTCTGCGGGCAGAAAAAATCGGCAATATAGGGCCCGAGAATCGCCTGTCGACGAAACTTGTGACCCTCGAGCTTGGCACCGGAAAGGTAACGCCACAGCCGGCTTTCGGCTTCGGTAGGCTGACGACGCATCTTGTGCGCATAACTCAGCATAATGTCGTTACGTTTGGTACGACTCATAGCCCCACCCCAACCCCTCCCCTGAAGGGGAGGGGCTTAGTTACGTTTTCGCCACCGGCTTGAACTCGGCGCGAGTGCCAAATCCGGCGATGAGCGGACGGCCCTTTTTGATGGCTTCCTGCACGGACGGCAGCCCAAGCGACGCCGCGTGCGACTCCTTGCTGTCCCACAGTTCGACGATCCAGATCGCATCCGCGTTCGCGCTGTCCTCGCCGATCAGATAGGCGATATTGCCGGGCATCGACCCCGTGCCTTCGGACAGGATCGCGATCAGCGCGGCGCGCTGGCCGGGTTGCGCCATCATCTGGCCGATAAGGCCGTATTGCGGGTCGGCTTCTTCCATGATGCCCTCCAATGCGCGAACCTTCGATGCCGGGAACAACGCCGCTGCCGCCGCCAGCAACGCGGCAAGATGTTCGCGCCGGTTCATTTCGCAATCACCAGCACATGCACCTCGCGCCGGATACGAAAGCCGAGCGATTCATACAGGCCGATCGCGCCGGCATTGTCGGCGTAGCTGTGCAGGAAGGGTGTCTCGCCGCGCGCCACCATCGCGCGCATCACGTGGCCGATCAGCGTGCGGGCCAGTCCGCGTCCGCGGCAATCCTCCCACGTCGACACCCCGCTGACTTCCGCCATGCCGGGGGCGAGGATGCGCTGCCCGGCCATCGCGAGCAGACGGCCGTCTTCGCGGATGCCGAAGAAGGGGCCGTAAAGATGCGTCTTCGGACCCCAAGGCCCGGGCTTCGCATGGTCGGCGAGCGCGGTCATCTCGGCAGCATCGGCATCACCTAGCGCGACGATCGCGGGTTCGCCCGCGCGTGGAGCGGGGGGAGGTCCCGCGGCGATCATCTGTGCAAGGACCGCGCGCTTCACCTCGCGCGCGCCCGCGGGAACCGGCCATTCGTCACCCTCGACGATCCAGAGTTCGCCATCGTCGGGGATCAGCGCCGCGAGCGCCGCCTGCGCCTCGGCGCCCGCATCGGAGGCAACGCCGAACACGCCATAGCCGCGGTCGATCCGCTTGGCCCGCGCCCCGCCCTCGGCGAGGTGCGCCTGCCGTCCGGTGAGCATCGTCCAGATCGGACGGTCGAGCGGATGCTCGGTCATGCCGCTCAGCCCCGTTCCATCGCAAGCGCCGCGGTCGGCGGGATCTGCATCCCCTCGAACGCTTCCCCGGCATAGGCGCCATCGGTATCGACCCAGTGCAGGAACAAATGCGCCGACCAGCGATTGGGGTTGGGCATCATCCGGCCGTGCGCACGATTGACGCCCTGATAGAGCACCGCATCGCCCGCGCGCATCGGCACCGACCCATAGGGCTCGGCACCGAAATCGGCATCGGCGCGCTGGCGCGGCGTGTCGATATGGAACGAACCCACCTCGAGCGGCCAGGGCTCGTCGTCGCTCGCCGCGAGCAGCAGCGACAGGCTATGTTCGCAGGCGTAGCGGTCCGAATGGATGCGACAGATGTCGCCGGCGCGGTACATGCGGAAATAGCAATAGGTCGGACGAAGCTCGCGGCCGACGAGCGTGCTCACTGCGGGCGTCATTCCCCACAGAAAGGTCGACATCGGCGTATATTGCTGGCCATAGACCTCGACCGCTTCGGTCTTCAGCAGATGCGAGCCCCGCTTCAGCTGATCGAACGACACGCCGCCGCGGACCAGATCGGATTTGAGCGTCGCCAGGAAGGCGTGAGTCACGTCGGTCGGCAGAAAGCCCGGCAGCGCCAGATAGCCATCGGTCCAATAGTCGCCCGTCATACGACCTCCAACAGCCGTTCGGCCTGCGCGCGCGCTTCGGCGGTCACTTCGGCGCCCGAGAGCATGCGCGCTATTTCCTCCCGGCGGCCTGCATCGTCGAGCGCGCGCACCCCCGTGCGCGTGACCGTGCCCTCGCTCGATTTGGCGATGACGAAATGCGACGCGCCCTTGGCGGCGACCTGCGGGCTGTGCGTGACGGCGAGCAATTGCTTGCCGGCGCCCGCCAGCCGCGCCAGCCGCTCGCCGATCGCGCTCGCCACCGCACCGCCGACGCCGCGATCGATTTCGTCGAAGATGATCGTATCGGCGCCGCCCTCTTCGGCAAGCGCGACCTTGAGCGCGAGGATGAAGCGCGACAGTTCGCCGCCCGAGGCGATCTTGGCGAGCGGCGCGAAGGGCGCACCCGGGTTCGTCGAAATGAGGAATTCGACGCGGTCGATCCCGCTCTCGCTCCAGCGATCGGCGGCAAGCCGCTCGATCACGGTCTGAAAGCGCGCGGCGTCGAGCTTCAATGGAACCAGTTCGCCCGCCACCGCAGAGTCGAGCCGCGCCGCGGCCTTGGCGCGCAAATCCGAAAGCGCGGTCGCGGCGTGCGTATAGGCGGCGGCGGTTTCGGCGACCGCCGCCTCGAGCTTGGCGAGCCCGGCGCTGCCGCCCTCGATCGCGTCGAGCCGCGCCGCGAGGTCGCTCGCCAGCGCGGCGAGGCCATCGGGTTGCACCGCATGCTTGCGCGCCATCGCACGCAGGTCGAACAATCGCGTTTCGGTCGCCTCGAGCCGGTCGGGATCATATTCGAGCGCCCGCGCGGCCTCGTGCAGCTTGGCCTCGGCTTCATCGGCTTCGATGATCGCGCGGTCGAGGCCGGCCAGTGCTTCGGCGAGGAGCGGATGGTCGCCGGCAAGCCGGTCGAGCCGCCGTGCCGCACCGCGAAGGCGTGCCGGACCGCCTTCGCTGCCGTCGAACGCCTCCATGATCGCGCCCAGGTCGCCGGCGACCTTCTCGCCCTTCTGCATCGCCGCGCGTGCCTCGGCGAGTTCGGCTTCTTCGCCGGGCTGCGGGTCGAGCGCGCGCAGTTCGGCGACGCAATGGTCGAGCCATTCGCGGTCGCGCTCGGCCTCCGCAATCGCACTACTCGCCGCAACGAGCCGGTCTTCGGCCGTGCGCCAAGCCGCGTACGCCGCGGCGACCACGCTCGTATCGGCACGCGCATAGGCGTCGAGCAGCGCCCGGTGACCGGCGGGGGCGAGCAGACCGCGATCGTCGTGCTGGCCATGAATCTCGACCAGATATCCGCCGACTTCGCGCAGCAGCGCTGCCGAGCAGGGCTGATCGTTGAGGAACGCGCGGCTGCCGCCGTCGGCTTTCAGCGTGCGGCGGATCAGCAGCGGCTCGCCGCGCTCGATCGCGATGTCGTTATCCACGAGCAGATTCGCGAGCGGGGTTCCGGTCGCGGGGGGCGCGAAACTTGCGGTGACCTGCGCCTTGTCGCTGCCCTGCCTGACCAATGCGCTGTCGGCGCGTGCGCCCAGCGCCAAGCCGAGCGCGTCGAGCAGGATCGACTTGCCCGCCCCCGTCTCGCCCGTCAAAACGCCGAGCCCGGCCTCGAAATCGAGGTCGAGCCGTTCGATCAGAACGATATTGGCGATGGACAGGGCGGTCAGCACGAAGCGTCCTTACCGCAGAACAAAATGCGAATCTATTCCCGCAATACCGGACCGGCGCATCAGGCCGAAGGCGCGTATTTCTTCATCAGCCCATAGGCGCGATCGTACCACTTGCTGCCCGGATAATTGGCGCCGAGCACCGCAGCCGACTTCTTCGCCTCTTCGGGAACACCGAGCGCCAGATAGCATTCGGTCAGGCGGTAGAGCGCCTCGGGCGTGTGGCTGGTCGTCTGGAAATTCTGGGTGACTTCGCGGAAACGGATCGATGCGGCGAGCCAGTTCGAGCTGCGCTGATAGAAACGGCCGATCTCCATTTCCTTGCCCGCCAGATGGTCCTGCACCAGATCGACCTTCAGGCGCGCGTCGGATGCATAGCGGCTGTCGGGATAGCGGCGGATGACTTCGCCGAGCGCGTCGAGCGCCTGCTTCGTGATCTTCTGGTCGCGCGTGACGTCGCTGATCTGCTCGTAATAGGAAAGCCCGATCAGATAATAGGCGTAGGGCGCGTCCTTGTTGCCCGGGTGGATCGCGAGGAAGCGCTGCGCGGCCTCGATCGCGGGGGTATATTCGCGGTCCATATAATAGCTGAACGAGCTCATCAGCTGCGCGCGGCGGGCCCAGGGGGAATAGGGATGCTGGCGTTCGACCTCGTCGAACAGCGCGGCCGCGACCTTGTACTGCTTGCGGTCGAGGCGATCCTGCGCCGCGCGATACAGCGTGTTGACGTCGCGCGCCACATAACGCGTGTCGCGCTTCACATTGCCGCCTCCCGCGCAGGCCGCGAGCAGGGGCGAAATCACGAGAGCGGCGGCGAGAAGGCGCGTGGCGGCGCGAGCGGGTGGGCGCTGAGTCATGCGCGCGGTATAGCCACAGCGCGCATGAACGCAAAATAAATGAAAGGCGCAGCCAAAGTTTACTGCGCCCTGACCACGCATCCCTTCGGCGCGTCGGCGGGCGCCGCCACGCGGCGCGCCGAAACGATCTTGAACGGCGCCACGATCATCTGTCCCTTCATCGGTCCATCGCCCGCCGTTTCGGATGTCGGCGCGGCGTAAATCTGCTCCGCAACCTCGGCGCCCGCAACGATTTCGCCGAAAACGGCAAAGCCGGCGTTATCGCCCGGCTGCTTCGGATCGGCGTCGAAGCCCGGGATGTCCGACAGCAACAGGAAGAAATCGGTCGTCGCGTCGCCGGGGGCCAGCCGGGCCATCGCGATCGCGCCCTTGCAATGCGTGAGGCCGGTGAGGGTCGTCGGCTCATGGGCGATCGGCGGATAGTTCTTGCGTGGATCGCCCCGGTTCCCCGCCTGCACCAGCCGGCTGTCGGGGCCCCAGCTGCGCGTCGTTCGATAGAAGGTGAAGCCATCCATGCGCTTCGAATCGACATAGCGCAGGAAGTTCGCGGTAGTGACCGGCGCGCGCTTGTCTTCGAGCCGGATGACGATCGTGCCGGCGTTGGTCGCAAGCGCGACATAGGGCCGCGTGTCGGACGCCGCGACCGCCGCCGGCGACTGTTGCGGCACGGCAACGGGCGAGGCCGCGGGCGCGGCGGCAAGCGCCAATGTCAGTATCAAGGTCTGCAAAATCATGGACTCACCCTATTGTCGGACAGCGAAGCGGCGATCAGGCTATACGCTGCCGTGCGCGCCGCCAAGACGGGCGATGATTCGAAAGGGGCACGATGAGCGACGATCCGGCACCGAAGGCGTCCATCCCCGACTCCGACGCGGCGAAGCTCGGTGCGCGGCTGCTGCGCTTTCTGCCGTTCATTACGATCGCGCATTTCCTCGTCGCGCTGCCGACGCTGATCATCTCGCTCGCGCTCGCCTATTTCGCGTTCGTTCAGGCCGATGCCACGCGCAAGATGCAGACCGGCGGCGCGATGCCCTTCGTCACCTTCGGTACCAGCAACTTCAACGACAAGACGAACGTCCAGGAAATCTCGCTCTCGCTGTCGAACAACGGGATCGGCCCGGCGATTCTCGGCCCGATCGAGGTACGCTATGAGGGCAGGCCGATGGCGAATGCCGAACAATTGCTCGGTACCTGCTGCGGCGGCGGGCGCACCTCCTTTTCGACCTCACCCGCGTCGGGAATCGCGCTGCGACCCGGCGAGAGCGCGTCCTTTCTCCGCCTGACGCGAAGCCCGCAAAATGAAAAGATCTGGTCGACCTTCAACGACGAGCGGTGGAAGCTCCAGGTGCGATCCTGCTATTGCTCGATCTTCGACGACTGCTGGGTCGTCGACGGCATGCAAACGCCCAAACCGGTCAAGACCTGCCCGGCGAACTGGACGCTCTATGGCGAAATGACGACGATCAGGCCGACGAACTGAGGGTCAGAGCCTGGCGAGCGCGCGCTTCGCATCGACATCGTCCGGCTCCTTCGCCAGATAATCGGTATAGAGCGCGCGCGCCGCGTCCTTGCGCCCCATCACGCGATAGGCCGACGCGAGGCTCCAGAGTGCGCCCGGCGAATCGGGAAACAGCGTCCGGTTGAGCGAGAGCAGCGCGACCGCCGCGGCATCCTGCCGCCGATGGAGCGCCTTCAGACCGGCGAGGTCGATCACGCTTTCGCGCGGGGTTCCGCCTTGCGCTTTCGCGGTGGCGGCGCCCGCGGCTTCGCCCTTCGCCATCGTCGCGTCGATCACCGCCCGCGTCTGCCAATAGGCCCGAGTCGCCGGGCTGTCGCCGACCAGTTCGCGCTTCAGCCAGTTGGCGATCGCGAAATAGGCATCGACGTCGCAGTTGGTCAGGATCACCGCGGTGATGCCCAGATCCTCGAAGATCATCAGCTCGTTCGCGATCCCGTAATGGCCGCCCGAATGGCCGATGATGCGGTGGCCGTTCACGACCTCCTCGCTTACGCCATAGCCGTACCGGCCCTTGGGATAGTCGATCCGTCCCTTCGTCCAATCCGCGGTCGCCGCAGCACCGAGCAGGCGGTTCGCCACCAGCGCGTCGGCGAAGCGCAAGAGGTCGGTCGCGGTTGCATAGGATCCGCCGGCGGGGCTGCCGCGGCGCGTCATCGTCAGGATATTGCTCTGCCATTCGCCGGGCCGGTCGAGCGCGCGCATATATCCCGTCGCAACCTTCGGGGCTGCGATGTCGAGATCGAGGAAGGCGGCTCCGGTCATGCCGAGCGGTGCGAAAATCGTCCGGCGGATATGATCGAAATAATCCTCGCCGGTCGCCGCCTCGACGACGAGGCCGAGCAGCAGATAGCCCATATTGCTGTATGCGAAGCGCTCGCCCGGCGCGAAATCGGGGGCCTTGTCGGCGAACAGCGGCAGATAATCCGAAAGCCGGTCGAGCGTCGTCGCGGCGGCGCGCGTCTCGCTTTCGGCGACGTTGCCGATCCCCGCCGTATGGGTCAGCAACTGCGCGATCGTCACGCTCGCGGCGACGGCCTTGTTCGGATAATCGGGCAGATGGCGCACGAGCCGGTCGTCGAGACCGATCTTCCCCGCCTCGACCAGCCGCATGACCGCGAGGCCGGTGAACATCTTGCCGATCGAGGCGAGATTGAAACGCGTGTCGGGCGCGTTGCGCGCCCCGACCCCGCGCTCGGCGAGGCCATAGGCGCGGTGGAAGACGATCTTGCCGCGCTCGGCGATCAGGACGGTGCCGGCGAAATCATCCGCCGCCGCCAGCGCGGCAAGCTGCGCGCCCAGCCGTTCGGCCAAGCGGCTTTCTGCGACCCGTCCCGCCGCCATCTGGGGTGCAAGCGCCAACGCCGCTGCGCCGCCCAGCAATTCGCGGCGTCCGAGCCCTGACGAATCGGTCTGCATGGCACTTCTCCCTTGACCCCCGAGCCGGGATAAATATGTAAGTGCTTACTTATGTCAATCGTCGATACGCCCGCGCTCCCCGCCGACTATTCCCGCGATTGCGGCGGCGCCGCGATCGGGGCCCGGCTGCGCCGTCTGTCCGAAGCGATCGACCGCGATGCGGGGCTGGCGTATCGCGACCTCGGAATCGAGTTCGAGCAGCGCTGGTTCGGGCTGCTCAACCTGCTCGACCGCTTCGGCCCGCTGTCGGTCGGGCAGATCGCGGCTTCACTGAGGATAACCCACGTCGCTGTCAGCCAGTCGCGCGCTTCGCTGGAGACGCGCGCGTTGATCGCCGCCGCATCCGACAAGGCCGACGCGCGGCGGCGCCTGCTCAGCCTGACACCGAAGGGCATGGCGCTGGTCGCCTCGCTCCGCCCGCTATGGCGCGCGATGGATCATGCCGCGCAAGGGCTGAACGACGAGGCGGACGATGTCGTAAAAGCGCTCGACATATTGGAGGCCGCGCTCGCGCGCCGGTCGATGCGCCAGCGGATCGCGGATATGGTCGCCGCATAACGCCTTCATCCTTGTGGCAATCGCCCCTGCTGTTATGTATTGATAATACAGCGGGGAAAGGAATGCGATGAAGCGGGGATGGAAGGTCGTGATCGGCGCGCTCGGGGCACTGCTCGTCGTTGGCGGCGGCGGATTCGCCTATATGCTCACCCAGCCGCCCAAGCCCGCCAAGGTCGTCGACGCGGGCCCCACCGGCCAACGGATCGAGGGGAGCGGCATTCTCGCCAACTATTACCCGGGGACCGGCGCGGGCCCGCATGCGGCGATCCTGCTTCTCGGCGGCTCCGAGGGCGGTCTCGGCAAGGATATGCGTGCCGCGGCGCTGTTGCTCCAGGCCGAGGGTTTCACCGTCCTCCAGCTCGCCTATCACAATGCGCCCGGCAAATCGGCAAAGCTCAAGAACATCCCGCTCGAGGATTTCTACCACGGGCTCGACTGGCTGAAGAAACAGCCCGGCGTCGATCCGGCGCGCGTCGGTATCGTCGGCTATTCGAAGGGTGCCGAGGCAGGACTGCTCGTCGCGACCCGCTATCCCGGGATCGGAGCGGTGGCGCTGGGGATGCCGTCGAGCGTCGTCTGGGACGGGATGTCGGGCGAGAATTATATGCTCGGCTCGTTCAGCTCGTCGTGGAGCGAGAAAGGCGAGCCCGTGCCGCACCTCGCGTACAAGGGGCAGCCCGACAACCGGGGGCTGATGGCGGTGTTCGAAGGCGGCCTAAAGGATTTAGGTAAGAACCCCGCCGCGGTCATTCCGGTCGAGAAATACCGCGGCAAATTGCTGCTCGTCTGCGGCGAGGTCGAGAAGCTGTGGCCGAGCTGTCCGATGACCGACCAGATCGTCGCGCGCGCAGCGAAGCGGGGCGCCGCCGTTCCGGTCGTGCTGCGCTACAAGGATGCCGGTCATGGCGTGATGGGGGCGCCCTTCACCGACGACAAGGCGCGGGCGAACTGGAGCCAGATGGGCGGAACCGAGCAAGGCAATGCGGCGGCACGCACGGACAGTTGGCCGAAGATCGTGGCATTTCTGAAGCGAGAGCTGACGCCCTCGCCGACCGCTTCGCCGGATCGATAGTCAGGGGTTCGGCGGCTGAAATCCGGCGCGGGCCTGTTCGGCCTGCGCGCGTATCGCGCATCCCTCCGCGTGATCGTTGATGAGCCCCATCGCCTGCATGAAGGCATGGACGGTCGTCGGCCCGACGAATTTCCAGCCGCGTTTCTTGAGGTCTTTCGACATCGCGACCGACGCGGGTGAGGTCGAAGCCAGGTAGGGGATGTCGCCGCTTGGCTCGAAATCCCAGACATAGGCGGCAAGCGAGCCCTTCTCGCGCACCAGCTCCTGCGCGCGGCGGGCGTTGTTGATGACGGCCTCGATCTTTCCGCGGTGGCGGACGATGCCGGCGTCCTGCAGCAGGCGTTCGACATCGCTTTCATCGAAATCCGCGACGCGGTCGAAATCGAAACCCGCGAACGCCGTGCGAAAATTCTCGCGCTTCATCAGGATCGTCCGCCAGCTGAGCCCCGACTGGAAACCTTCGAGGCAGAGCTTCTCGAACAGCCGCCGATCGTCGGCGACCGGGAAGCCCCATTCCTTGTCGTGATAGGCGATATAATCCTCCGACGCCGCACACCAGCCGCAGCGCGCGATGCCGTCGGGGGTGGTGAAGAGCGTCATGCCGAACCTCGCAACATATTCATGATATGTTCTCCTATCAGCCACTCTCCCCCGGCTCAAGCGACCGGGCAAAGAAAAAGGGGCCGCCTTTCGGCAGCCCCTTCTCGTTCGGTTTCCCGAAGACCTTAGTCCTTCAGGAAGTCGGGCACATGACCCTGATCTTCCGGACCGTCTTCCGAGCGCTCGCGGCGCGGACCGCGATCGCCGCGGTCGCCACGGCCTTCGCCATCGCGGCGCGGGCCACGGTCGCGGCCGCCGCGGCCACGGTCGCCGCCGTCCCGGCGCGGACCACGATCGCCACGGTCACCACGTTCGCGCGGTTCGCGGGCCGGACGGGTGTCTTCCAGCTCTTCGCCGGTTTCCTGATCGACGACGCGCATCGACAGGCGAACCTTGCCGCGCTGGTCGATCTCGAGGACCTTGACCTTGACTTCCTGGCCTTCGCTCAGGACGTCGGCGACCTTCTCGACGCGCTCGTTCTTGATTTCGCTGACGTGGACGAGACCGTCCTTGCCGCCCATGAAATTCACGAACGCCCCGAAATCGACGAGGTTGACCACCTTGCCGTCGTAGATCTTGCCGACTTCGGCTTCCTCGACGATGCCGCTGATCCACTTGCGGGCCGCCTCGATCTGGTCGAGGTCGCTCGACGAGATCTTGATCAGGCCTTCGTCGTCGATGTCGACCTTGGCGCCGGTGGTCGCGACGATCTCGCGGATCACCTTGCCGCCGGTGCCGATGACGTCGCGGATCTTCGACTTGTCGATCTGCATCGTCTCGATGCGCGGCGCGTGCGCCGACAGTTCGCTGCGGGTTTCGCCGAGCGCCTTGTTCATTTCACCGAGGATGTGTGCGCGGCCTTCCTTGGCCTGGTTCAAAGCGGCTTCGAAGATCTCGCGCGTGATGCCCGCGATCTTGATGTCCATCTGCATCGTGGTGATGCCTTCGGACGTACCGGCCACCTTGAAGTCCATGTCGCCGAGGTGATCTTCATCGCCCAGGATGTCCGACAGGATCGCATAATCCTTGCCTTCGAGGATCAGGCCCATCGCGATGCCCGAAACGGGGCGCTTGATCGGCACGCCGGCGTCCATCATCGCGAGCGAACCGCCGCAGACCGACGCCATCGACGACGAGCCGTTCGACTCGGTGATGTCACTGGTGAGGCGGATCGTGTAGGGGAACTCGTCCTTCGTCGGCAGCACGGGGTGCAGCGCACGCCACGCCAGCTTGCCATGGCCGACTTCGCGGCGGCCCGGCGCGCCGAAGCGGCCGACTTCACCGACCGAATAGGGCGGGAAGTTATAGTGGAGCATGAAGTTCTGGTACGACAGGCCGTTGAGGCCATCGACCATCTGTTCGCTTTCCTTGGTGCCGAGCGTCGCGGTGGCGATCGTCTGCGTTTCACCGCGGGTGAACAGCGCCGAACCGTGCGCGCGGGGCAGGAAGTGCGTTTCGGCGACGATCGGACGGATCTGCGTCGTCGTGCGGCCGTCGATGCGCTTGCCGTCCTTCAGGATGGCGCCGCGAACGATTTCGGCTTCCAGCTTCTTGGTCAGCTTGATGCCGGCCATGACGTCCTGCGGCGACAGGCCGTCGGCGACGAACGATTCCTTCGCCTTCGCGCGCGCTTCGTTGAGCGCGTTCGAACGCGCCGACTTGTCGGTCAGCTTGTAAGCGGCGGCGATGTCCTTGCCGATCAGCTTCTTCAGCTTGTCCTTGATCGCGGCATTGTCGTCGCCGGCGGCGACGTCCCACGGATCCTTGGCGGCCTGCTCGGCGAGCTTGACGATCGCCTTGACGACTTCCTTGCACGCATCGTGCGCGAACAGGACGGCGCCGAGCATGACCTCTTCCGACAGCTCGTTCGCTTCGGATTCGACCATCATCACCGCGTCGTAGGTGGCGGCGACGACGAGGTCGAGGTCGCCTTCGGCAACCTGTGCGTCGGTTGGGTTCAGGATATATTCGCCATTGACGTAGCCGACGCGCGCGGCGCCGATCGGGCCCATGAAGGGCACGCCCGAAATGGTGAGCGCGGCCGAAGCGGCGACCATCGCGAGGATGTCGGGCTCGTTGTGGCCGTCATAGCTCAGCACCTGAGCGATGGCGTTGATCTCGTTGTAGAAACCTTCAGGGAACAGCGGGCGGATCGGACGGTCGATCAGGCGGCTGACCAGCGTTTCCTTTTCGGTCGCGCCGCGTTCGCGCTTGAAGAAGCCGCCCGGGATGCGGCCCGCGGCCGAATATTTTTCCTGATAGTGGACGGTGAGCGGGAAGAAGTCCTGCCCGTCCTTCACCGACTTCGCGGCGGTCACGGCGCACAGGACGACCGTTTCGCCCAGCGTCGCCATCACGGCGCCGTCGGCCTGGCGGGCAACCTTGCCCGTTTCGAGGGTCAGCGTTTCACCGCCCCACTCGATCGATACTTTTTTCACGTCAAACATGTGGTTTCCTTCGCCCGCCGGGCCCTATGCCGGGCGGGGCCTCTGTGTCCGGGCAATCCGGCCCGGGGCGGTACGGGGCCGTTTTTTGGCCCCTTGCGTGCGAAACCATCGCCGGATTGCGACAGTTCCTCCAACTCCGTTCGGGCTGAGCTCGTCGAAGCCCTGTTCTTTTCTTCGAGAAGCAAGAACGGCCCTTCGACGAGCTCAGGGCGAACGGATAAAATGAAAGCGGCTCCGAAATCCGGAGCCGCCCTCGAATTCTTACTTGCGAAGACCCAGCTTCGCGATCAGCGCCTGATAGCGGCCCTCGTCCTTCTTGCGGAGGTAGTCGAGAAGGCTGCGACGCTTGTTGACCATCATCAGCAGGCCGCGGCGGCTGTGGTTGTCCTTGTGGTGCGCCTTGAAGTGACCGGTCAGCGTGTTGATGCGGTCGGTCAGGATCGCGACCTGGACTTCCGGCGAACCGGTGTCGCCCTTTTCGCGGGCATTGTCCTTGATGACTTCGGCTTTGCGCTCTGCGGTAATCGACATATTTCTTCCTTCGAACATCGTGTCATATGTTGAAGCCCCGCACGACTTTCAGCGTTCCCGCCAAAGCCTCTATCAGCGCGACGGGTCGCATTTCGCTGTCCCGTCCCCAATAGAGCCCGTCGTGCGTGCTTTCCCCGGTCCAGACGCGACCCTGACGGATCGCCCCTGCCGCTTCCGGGGAAAGGTTCAGAGCCGGGATGTCGACCAGCCCTGCCTCGAGCGGCAGAATGATGTCTGATTGGGCGGCCCCTTGGCCGAAAGCGTTCAATTTGTCCAGCGAAATCGCTTGTCGCAGGTCGAACGGCCCCGCTTTGGTACGGCGAAGCATGGTGACGTGGCCGACGCTGCCCACGGCCCGTGCAATGTCGCGCGCGAGAGAGCGGATATAGGTGCCCTTCGAGACATGGGCGGTCAGGGTGAGCGATTCGAGCCGATCCTCCCCGGCACGGGGAGGGGGACCATCCGGAGGATGGTGGAGGGGCACAGGCGGATTGCGCGAGGCTTCGACGAAGCGCTCGTCTGCACGTGCCCCTCCACCAGCTTCGCTGGTCCCCCTCCCCGTGCCGGGGAGGATCGTCAAGGAGTGAACCGTCACCCCCCGCGCCTTCATGTCGACCACCTCGCCCTTGCGCGCACGGTCGTAGGCGCGCTCGCCGTCGATCTTGATCGCCGAATAGGCCGGCGGCACCTGTTCGATCGGCCCGGTAAAGCGCGGCAACACCGCCTCGATCTCCGCCAGCGCCGGACGAACATCGCTCGTCGCGACGATCTCGCCCTCCGCATCGAGCCCCGCGGTCTCGGTCCCGAACCGCACGGTGAAGTCGTAGACCTTGCTCGCATCGAGCATCCGCCCGCACAGCTTCGTCGCCTCGCCGAGCGCGATCGGCAGTACCCCCGACGCCAGCGGGTCGAGCGTCCCGCCATGGCCGACCTTGACCTTGCCGAGCCCCGCCTCGCGGCACACGCGCTTGACCGCGCCGACCGCCTGCGTCGAGCCGAGGCCCACGGGTTTGTCGAGGATGATCCAGCCGTTCATCCCGCGCGCTTGATCGCACGCGGCTGCCTTGTCAATTCGACCGGGCGGCCTTTTCGGCTTCGCGCCTCGCCTTCAACTCGGCCTTGGTCGGCGGTGGCGCCGCGCTGACGAACGAGATCAGCGGGCAGCGCTCGCCGCGGACGAGGATCGCCGCGAACCGGTCGAGCCGTCCCGCACCGCGCGTATCGACGCCGATCGCCTGCGCGAAATCGACGTCGCGGCACCGCGTCGCGAAGGTGCCGTAATACCAGTGCTTGCTGCGATCCTGAATCCAGATTCCGTTTTCGTCGTCAGCACGCCAGTTACGAATCGTGCTGTCGCTCGGAAACGCAATGCTCGATTCGACACCGGACGGGCGCGATGCCTCTGCCGGCTCGTCGGCCGCCGCTGCCGAAAGGGGTAGCAGCAAGGCGGCCAGGGAGAGTGCGAGTTTCTGTTTCATGCCGAGTCTTTCAGCCCAAGTGACCCTACCCGGACCGTGCGCATAGCAGGCCGAGTCTGAACCCGCGCTGACCCTAGCGGCGCCACTCGCGCGGAAGCAGCGACCAGAGGCCGGTATCGCGGTCATAGCCGGTCCAGGTGATCCGCTCCGACCGCAGCACGCCTTCCTTGGTGGCGCCGAGTTTCGCGACGGCGGCCTGGCTGCGCTTGTTGCGCTCGTCGATGCGGAATTCGATGCGGCGGATGCCGACCGCGAACGCATGGTCGATCATCAGCCGCTTGAGCCGGCCGTTGAAGCCCGTGCCCCGCGCGTCGGGGTGGATGTAACTATTGCCGATCTCGACCGTCTGCGCCGACCAGTCGGGACGCAGCCAGGCGGTCATGCCGACGAGCCGGTCACCGTCGAAAATCGCATAGGGCATGCGCCCTCCGCCGCCGATCAGCGTATCGAAGCTCTTGTCGAAATGTTCGGGGTCGAAGCTCGACGAATAGATCGTCCAGATGTCGGCATCGGCCGCGCACACCGCGCGCAGCGCCGCGCGATGCGTCTCGATCAGCTTGACGAGGCGCAGGTCACCGTCGGCGAGATCGACATAGAGGGCGTCCTGCATCACCGCACGCCGGCGGTCGCGAGCAAGATGCCGAGACCGACCTTGGCGCCGCTCAGGCTCTTGGTCTTTTCGACGTCGATCCATTCGTCGAGCGCGTGCGCCCGGCCGCCCTCGCCGCCCGATCCGATCGTCACTGCCGGAATGCCGAGGCTCATCGGCAAGTTGGAATCGGTCGAGGAAAAGGAGGATACGGGATCGAGCCCGCTCGCGCGGATGATCGCCTGAGCATTCAGCACGATCGGCTGCGTCGCCGCAGTCTCGCCAGCGGGGCGGTCGCCGATCATCTTGATGTCGGCGGTGACCGGGCCTTCCTTGATCGAGCGCGCGGCATTTTCACCCTCGACGCTCTTCCTGACGATGCCGAGAAACGCCTGTTCGAGCTTCGCGAGTTCGGCGGGGCTTTCGGAGCGCATGTCGAACTCCATATACGCCTCGTTCGGGATCGAATTGACCGAGGTGCCGCCGCCGGTGACGCTGGCCGAATAGGTGGTCTTGGGCTTTGCGGGGACCTGGATCTTGTAGAAATCGACGACCGTCTGGCTCATCGCGGCCATCGGGTTGACGAGGCCGAAGGCGCTGAAGCTGTGACCGCCCGGTCCCTTGTACGTGATGCGATAGCGTTTCGACCCGACGCCGCCAGTGACGATGCGCGATGCATCGAGCCCGTCCATCGAGAAGAAGGCCTTCACCCGGTCCTTGTACTTGCCCTTGGTCAGCAGATAGCGAACACCGCGGAGGTCGCCGGGGCCTTCCTCGCCAACATTGCCGACGAAGATGATGTCCTGGCGCACCTTGGTCCCGCTTTCCTTCATCGCGCGGGCATAGGCGAGCAGCACCGCAAGCCCGCGCGTATCGTCGCCGATGCCCGGCGCGTGGAGGCGCGTTCCTTCGCGGCGGACCTTGACCGGCGTGCCTTCGGGAAAGACGGTGTCGAGGTGCGCGGCGATCATCACCGCGGGGCCGCCCGCGGGGCCGGTGCCGCGATAGACGCCCATCGCATTGCCCTCTTCGTCGATCTCGACGTCCTCGAGGCCCGCGTCCTTGAGCATGTCGCGATAGGCCGCGGCGCGCGCGGCCTCCTTGAACGGCGGCGCGGGGATTTCGGTGAGCTTGATGATCTCGTCGACCATCCGGTCATGATCGCGGTCGAGGATCTTCGCCGCCGCCTGATAGGCCTTGGTCTTGAGCACCGCCTCGGGCTTCGATGCCGGGGCCGCCTGAACGGGTGCAACCGCGAGCAGCGCAGCGGCGAGGCTCAGCGATACGATCTTACGCATGTTGTTCCTTTCGAAAAAACTCGGGATGGCGATGCCGGGTCAGGCCGACGTCAACGCCGCGGCGGCCTCGCGCCGCTTTTCCATGAAATGGCGGCGGCACATCGCGACATAACGGTCGTTGCCGCCGATCTCGGTCTGTGCGCCCTGCACCACGGCGCGGCCCTGCTCGTCGACGCGCAGGTTCATCGTCGCCTTGCGCCCGCATTCGCACACCGCCTTCAGTTCGACGAGCGCATCGGCGATGCCAAGCAACGCCGCCGACCCCGGAAACAGCTCGGCCGAAAAATCAGTGCGCAGCCCGTAACAGAGCACCGGAATACCTGCCTCGTCGGCAAGCCGCGCGACCTGCAGCACCTGTTCGCGCGACAGGAACTGCGCCTCGTCGATCAGCACGCAGGCGAGCGGCCGCTGGCGATTCTCCTCGCTCACCGCCTCGAACAAATTGCTGTCGGGGTCGAACTTGTGTGCCTCGGCCATCAGCCCGATGCGGCTCGTCACCTGTCCGACGCCGTAGCGGTCGTCGAGCGCCGCGGTCCACAGCATCGTTTCCATCCCGCGCTCGCGATAGTTGAAATCCGCCTGCAACAGCGTCGTCGATTTGCCGGCGTTCATGCTGGCATAGTAGAAATAGAGCTTGGCCATAGGGGCGCGATACCGCGTTCGATGGCCCCCGCCAATCCTCCCTGTGGCGCAGCCATGGGGAGGTGGCAGCCCGAAGGGCTGACGGAGGGGCGGTTGCGCTCCGTTGCCGCCCCTCCACCACCGCTCCGCGGCGGTCCCCCTCCCCATGGCTGCGCCACAGGGAGGACTTTTCAGCCCCGCTTGACTCCCAAATCACCGCTGTCATGCTGCGCAAAAAGATGCAGCAAAATGAGCGGGGAGAGCTGCCGATGCGCTTGATGCCGGTGACCGACGCGATGTTCCTGGTCGCGGAGACGCGCGAAACGCCGATGCATGTCGGCGGCGTCAATCTCTACACTTTGCCCGACAAGGTCGACGAGACCGAATGGCTGAACGAAATGCTCGCGCTGCTGCGCCAGCAGGAAGGCCTGCGGCGACCGTTCAGCGAAGTGCTGAAGCTCACGCCGCTCGGCCAATATGGTCCGATCCGGCTGGTGCCCGACAAGGACATCGACATGCACTATCATGTCCGGGCCGCCGCGCTTCCCAAGCCTGGGCGCTACCGCGAGATGTTCGAGCTCGCCTCGCGCCTCCACGGCACCCTGCTCGACCGCACCCGGCCGATGTGGGAAATCACCCTGATCTCAGGGCTGCCCAATCGTCAGATCGCGACCTATTTCAAGATTCACCACGCCTTCATGGACGGCGCCAGCTCGATGCATTTCACCAATGCGATGCTGAGCAACGACAAGAATTACAAACCCACCGCGTCGCCGATGTCGGTCGAGGTCTATGAGGCATACAAGCGGAAGTTCCCGAGCGCCCGAAAGGCGCCGACCCCCAGCATCACCGACCTCAAGGCCATCGGCGCCTTTCTGAAGGAGCAATGGGGCAACAGCGTCGGGGTGACGAAGGCGCTCAACCAATATGCCGCCGCGATGTTCGGGCTCGGCGGCGGCGACCTCACGACGCCGTGGGCCGGGCTGCCGCGCACCAGCTTCAACCGCAACATCACCGGCGCGCGGCGCTTCGTCGCGCAAAGCTGGTCGCTCGAGCGCGTACGCGCGATGGGCAAGGCGTATGACGGGACGATCAACGACGCGGTGCTCGCCATGTGTTCGGGGGCGATGCGCAAATATCTGCAGTCGCTGAACGAACTTCCCGACAAGCCGCTGAAAGCGATGGCGCCGGTGTCGATCCGCGCCAAGGACGATATCGATTCGGGCAATTCGGTCGCGGCGGTGACCGCCAATCTCGCGACGCATATCGACGACCCGGCCGAACGCATGCGGACGATCCAGGCATCGATGAACGCCGCGAAGGCACAGCTTCGCGAAATGACCGCGCAGCAGATCCAGATCTATACGGCGATCACGCAGATGCCGCAGATGCTGACCGCGCTGACGCGCACCGCCGATCGGTTCCCCGCATACAGCGTCACCATCTCGAACGTCCCCGGCCCGCGCGAACAGCTCTACTGGAACGGTGCGCGGCTCGACGGCATGTATCCCGCGAGCATTCCGGTCGACGGCATGGCGATGAACATCACGCAGGTGTCGAACAACAAGAATATCGACTTCGGCATCACCGCCTGCCGCCGCAGCGTGCCGCACGTCCAGCGGCTGATCGACTATCTGGAGGATGCGCTCGTCGAGCTGGAGGAAGCGGCGGGGATCAAGGGGAAATAACGCCCTCGATCAAAGGGACACGCTGTCCAACCTCGTCACCCCGGACTTGATCCGGGGTCCAGCTTTCTACCGTAGCTGAGCGGGACCCCGGATCGAGTCCGGGGTGACGAAAAATGGGATTATGCGTCCACCTCGGGCTCGCCCAAGTCCCGCGCCACCTTCGGATCGCGCAGCAGCTTCTCGATATGGCTCGCCTCGTCGAAGCTTTCGTCGGGCAGGAATTTGAGCTTCGCCGCGTATTTCATTCGGATGCGGTGCGCGACCTCGCGCTGGAGATAGGCGGTGTTGGTGCGCAGCGCCTTGATCACCGCTTCCTCGTCGCGGCCGAGCAAGGGCTTCACGAACACCGTCGCGTGGCGCAGGTCGGGCGACATGCGCACTTCGGTGATGCTCACCGGATGCTTCGCGAGCACGTCGTCATGGACGTCGCCGCGCTGCAGGATTTCCGAGAGGATATGGCGCACCTGTTCGCCCACGCGCAGCACGCGGACCGAGGGGCCTTCGGATGGTTCCTTATGCCGCATCAAAACCTCCATGTATCCCCGCGAAGGCGGGGACCCAGGGCGTTAAAGCACCAACGTCGGATATAAATCGTTCCACAGCGGGTTCATTTCTTCAATCTCGCGCAGCTTCCACGCGCGATTCCATTTCTTCATGCGCAACTCGTGCGCACGGGCGTCCTGTATATCCTCGAACGCCGCATACCAGACGAGAAGTCTGCAGCGATAGTCGCGCGTGAAACCCGACACGACACCGGTTCGATGCTCCCATGCGCGCTTGACGAGGTTGCTCGTGACGCCGATGTAAATGGTCCCGTTCCGGCCGCTTGCCATGATATAGACATAGCCGGGCCTCGTTCCCATTCATCGTGGCTCCGTACCGCTCTGGGTCCCCGCCTTCGCGGGGACACAAAGTCAATTACAGCGTACGTTCGCGCAGCTCGACCTCGAAGACTTCGAGATTGTCGCCCGGCTTGATGTCGTTGGTATCGGCCAAGACGACGCCGCACTCCAGACCCGCGCGCACTTCGGCGACATCGTCCTTGAAGCGGCGGAGCGAGGCGATCGTCGTCGCCGAGACGATGACGTCGTCGCGCGTAAGGCGCGCGTGGAGCCCCTTGCGGATGACGCCTTCGAGCACGAGCAGGCCTGCGGCCTTGTCGCGCTTGCCGGCCGGGAAGACTTCCTTGACCTCGGCGCGGCCGACGACGTTTTCGATCCGCTCCGGACCCAGCTCGCCCGCCATCTCCTTCGCGACTTCGTCGGTCAGATGATAGATGACGTCATAGTACATGAAGCGCACTTTTTCGCGGTTCGCGATCTCGCGCGCCTTGGCGTTCGGACGGACGTTGAAGCCGATGATCGGCGCGCCGGTGGCGGCCGCCAGCGTCACGTCGCTCTCGGTGATCGCACCGGCGCCCGACTGGAGCACGCGGACGCGGATCTCGTCGGTCGACAGGCGGTTGAGCGCATTGACGATCGCCTCGACCGAGCCCTGTACGTCGCCCTTGATGACCACCGGATATTCGATGACCTTCGCCTTGTCGGCGAGCGCCGAGAACATGCCCTCGAGGCTGACCGGCGCCTGCGCCGTCCGCTTCTTGAGCGCCTGTTCCTGGCGATAGGCGGCGACTTCGCGGGCGCGCGCTTCGTTCTCGACGACGGTCAGCGTGTCGCCCGCCATCGGCACGCCGCCGAGGCCGAGGACCTCGACCGGCATCGACGGACCGGCTTCCTTGATCTGCTTGCCTTGGTCGTCGACCAGCGCGCGGACGCGGCCGCTTTCGGCGCCGCAGACGAAGATGTCGCCGACCTTCAGCGTACCGCGGCGGACGAGGATCGTGGCGACGGGGCCGCGGCCCTTGTCGAGCTTCGCCTCGACCACCGTGCCTTCGGCGGCGCGGTCGGGGTTGGCCTTGAGCTCCATGATCTCGGCCTGCAGCGCGATCGCGTCGAGCAGCTTGTCGAGGCCGGTCTTCTTCAGCGCCGACACTTCGACATTCTGGACGTCGCCGCCCATTTCCTCGACCACCAGCTCATGTTCGAGCAGGCGTTCGCGGACGCGCTGCGGGTTCGCGCCTTCCTTGTCGACCTTGTTGATCGCGACGATGATCGGCACGCCGGCCGCCTTCGCATGGTTGATCGCCTCGATCGACTGCGGCTTCAGGCCGTCGTCGGCGGCGACCACCAGGATCACGATGTCGGTGACGTTGGCACCGCGCTGGCGCATCTCGGTAAAGGCTTCGTGGCCCGGCGTATCGAGGAAAGTGACGAGCGACCCGTCGGGGGTCTTCACCTGATAGGCGCCGATATGCTGGGTGATGCCGCCGGCTTCGCCCGCCTGCACGTTCGCGCCGCGAAGCGCGTCGAGCAGGCTGGTCTTGCCGTGGTCGACGTGACCCATGATCGTGACCACGGGTGCGCGCGGCTTCATGTGCGCGGTATCGTCGACGTCTTCGTCGTGACGAATGTCGACGTCGGCCTCGCTCACGCGCTTGATCTCGTGACCGAATTCGGTGACGAGCAGTTCGGCGGTGTCCTGGTCGATCGTCTGGTTGACGGTGACGGGCATGCCCATCTTGAACAGCGCCTTCACCAGATCCGCACCCTTTTCGGCCATGCGATTGGCGAGTTCCTGCACCGTGATGCTGTCGGGAACGACGACTTCGCGGACCTGCTTCTCGCGCGGGCCGCTCGACACCATGTGCGAACGCTTTTCCTTTTCGCGGGCGCGCTTCAGCGCCGCGAGGCTGCGCGCGCGCGCGCCTTCGTCGTCGTTGAGCGCCCGCGTGACGGTCAGCTTGCCCGACTGGCGGCGGTTATCGGTACCGCCACGGCTCGTCTTGGGCTCCGGACGCTTGGGTTCGGGCCGCTTCGGTGCTTCGACCGGGGTAAAGCGGCGCGGCGCGGGCGCTGCGCTGCTCGTCGTGCTGCGCGGCGCGGCCTCGGCCGTCTCGGCAGCGGGTGCCTCGGCGGCAGGCGCTTCGGTTTCGGCAGCGGGCGCGGCAACGGGCGCGGCTTCGGGCGCCTTTGCCTTGTCCTCGCGCGCCTCGGCAACGCGGGCCTTTTCCTCTTCGGCGGCGCGCACGCGCGCGGCTTCGTCGCGGCGACGGCCTTCCTCGAGCGCGTTCATGCGCGCTTCCTCGGCCTCGCGCAGCAACTGCGCCTGACGCTCCTGCCGCGACATCAGGCTGTCCGCGGCGGGCTTGGCGGGGGCAGGCTTCGGCGCAGGTGCCGGGGCGGGCGCCGGAGCGGGAGCCGCCTGGACCTCTTCGACCTCGGGCGCGGGTGCGGCTTCGCCGGGGCGGCCGAGCACGCGGCGGCGCTTCACCTCGACCACCACCGTGTTGCGGCGGCCGTGGCTGAATTGCTGCTGCACCTGGCCGGCCTCGACCGTCCGCTTCAGCCCCAGCGGCTTGCGGGTAAGGGTCGGCTTGTCCTGTTCGTCGCTCATCTAAACTTCTTATTCCTTCAATACGCGCCCGATGCGTCGGAAACCGTATCGGAATCCGTGGACGCCAGCCCATTACCCGCCTTGCGGGGATCCGTATCCCCCGCGGAGCGGGAATCCTCAGGTGAAACGCGGTTGGCCGCGTCCCTACTCCATCCGGTAAAAAACTGCCAGCGGCTCAAATGCGCCAGCACCCGGTCTGCGGCGCGGGCGTCGGTCACGCCCAGATGCACCGCATTTTCACGCCCCAATGCCATAGATAGGGTCTGCCGGTCCACCGGCAAGATCATCCCTTCGCGGCCCGAGCCTTCGTCGTCCTCGCCGACGCGCCACGCCTGTGCCAGTTTCTTGCGGCCGTCGTCGCCCGCGTCGCTGGCATGGAGCAGAAGGCGCACCTGACCGCGCCGCGCCGCCTGCTCGATCCTTTCGTTGCCGCTGATCAGCGTTCCCGAGCGTGATTCGAGGCCCAGCCGGTCGAGCGTCGCGCGCTTCAGTTGCGTCTCGATCCGTTCGCCGAGATCGTCGGGGATGGTGAAGCTGTTTTCGTGCAACGCGCGGGCAAGCCCGCCCTTGAGCTTGCCCTTCGCTTGCGCGGCTTCGAGCGTAACGCGATCGACGCCGATCCACGCCCCGCGTCCGGGCGCCTTGCCGAAGACGTCGGGCGCGATTCCGCCGTCAGGGCCGAGCGCAAGGCGCACCAGCCGTTCGGCCGGCGCCACTTCGCCGGTCACCACACAGCGCCGTTCGGGCACATGCTGGCCGCGCCCCTTTGCGCGGTCGGTTTCGGTCAGCTGATCATTGCGCGGGGTCCGCATCGGCGGCCTCCCCGGTTTGCGGCTCCGCCGCGGGCCCTGCTTCGGCAGGCGCGGCCGCTTCGGGTTCGTCTTCGAACCAGTGCGCACGCGCCGCCATGATGATCTCGTTGCCCTGCTCTTCGCTAAGGCCATATTCGCCGAGCACGCCGCCCTTGTCCTCGGCGCGTTCGCTGCGCGCGGGGCCGCGGCGGTTGTCCTGGCGCTTCTTGGCGATCAGTTCGTCGGTCGCAAGGTCGGCCAGGTCGTCGAGCGTCTTGATCCCTGCCTTGCCGAGGACGACGAGCATCGCCTCGGTAAGGTGCGGAAGGTCGGCCAGATCGTCCTCGACGCCGAGCGCGCGGCGCTCCTGGCGCGAAGCCTCCTCGCGGCGCTCGAGCGCTTCGGTCGCACGGCTCTGAAGCTCTTCGGCGAGTTCATCGTCGAAACCTTCGATGCTCGCGAGTTCGTCGAGCGGCACGTAAGCCACTTCTTCCAGCTCGCCGAAGCCTTCGGCGACGAGCAGCTGCGCAAGCGTTTCGTCCACGTCGAGTTCTTCCTGGAACATCGTCGAGCGTTCGACGAATTCGCGCTGGCGCTTTTCGCTCGCGTCGGCCTCGGTCATGATGTCGATCTGGCTTCCGGTGAGCTGGCTGGCGAGGCGGACGTTCTGGCCGCGGCGGCCGATCGCAAGGCTCAGCTGGTCGTCGGGAACGACGACTTCGATCCGGCCGTCGTCCTCGTCGATGACGACGCGCTGCACCGTCGCGGGCTGGAGCGCGTTGACGACGAAGGTCGCGGTGTCTTCGGACCAGGGGATGATGTCGATCTTTTCGCCCTGCATTTCCTGGACGACCGCCTGCACGCGGCTGCCCTTCATACCGACGCACGCGCCGACGGGATCGATCGAGCCGTCATAGCTGATCACGCCGATCTTCGCGCGCGAACCGGGGTCGCGGGCCGCGGCCTTGATCTCGATGATGCCGTCATAGATTTCGGGCACTTCCTGCGCGAACAGCTTTTTCATGAACTCGGGGTGCGCACGGCTGAGGAAGATTTGCGGGCCACGGTTTTCGCGGCGTACCGACAGGATGATCGCGCGGACGCGATCGCCGACGCGCATCAGTTCGCGCGGGATCTGCTGGTCGCGGCGGATCACGCCTTCGGCGCGGCCGAGGTTGACGACGATGTGGCCGAACTCGACCGACTTCACGACGCCGGTGATGATCTCGTTGCCGCGGTCCTTGAACTCTTCATACTGGCGTTCGCGATCGGCTTCGCGGACCTTCTGGAAGATCACCTGCTTCGCCGACTGCGCGTCGATGCGGCCGAGGTCGACCGCGGGCAGCGGATCGACGATGAAGTCGCCGATCTTGGCGTCCTTCTGCAGCTTCTGGCCGGCGGCAAGGTCGACCTGCTTGAAATAATCCTCGACCGCCTCGACGACCTCGACGACGCGCCACAGGCGAAGGTCGCCGGTCTGCGGGTCGAGCTTGGCGCGGATGTCGTTTTCGGCGCCGTAGCGGGCGCGCGCGGCGCGCTGGATCGCTTCCTCGATCGCCTCGATGACGATGCCCTTGTCGATCATCTTCTCGCTGGCGACGCTGTTGGCGATCGCGAGGAGTTCGGCCTTGTTGGCGGAAATGGCAGTGGCCATCAGTCCTGTCCTTCTTCTTCCATTTCGTCGGCGCCCTCGATCGAGAGCGGGACGGTTGCGGCAATCAATTTATCGGTGAGGACCAGCTTTGCCGTGTCGATCGCATCGAACGGCAGCTTGTGCTCCACACCCTCTTTATCCGAAATCGTAACGACATCGCCGTCGATGCCGACGAGCTCGCCGTTGAAGCGCTGGCGCCCGTCGCGCTTCTCTTTCAGCGCGATCTTCGCCTCGTGCCCCGCCCAGTCGGCGAAGTCGGCGCGGCGCGTCAGCGGCCGGTCGATGCCCGGCGACGACACCTCGAGCCGGTACGCGGCGTCGATCGGGTCCTTGCCGGCCTCTTCGAGCGCGTCGAGCCGACCCGAAATACGCCGCGACAGATCGGCGCAATCGTCGATCGTCAGCTGGCGCGTATCGGGCCGCTCGGCCATGACCTGCAGCGTCGGGTCACTCTCTCCGCCGAAGAAGGCGACGCGCACGAGCGCAAGGCCCATCGCCTCGGCTTCGGGCGCGATGATCGCATTGAGGGCGTCGAGATCGACCAAAATATCCGTTCCTTGTCGCAAGACCGGAAACCCATGCGGGAATAGCCGCCGCGGCCCGCGGCCCCGACGTCCCATCTGGCTAGCCATGTCTAGGAGTGAGGCGCATATAGGCTTCCGCACGAGAGTCGGCAAGTGCGAAGTGGGAGGCGATTGCGATGGCTGGATTTGCACCGCAGCGTGAGGGCATATTCTACCTGACCGAAGGCGGTCAGGAGACCGAAATCCAGTATCGGCATGGTCACGACCTGCCCGAGTTCGCGATGTACCCGCTCCTCGACAAGCCCGAGGCGATGGCCGACTTGAAGGCGATGTACAGCCGCGTGCTCGACGTCGCGGCCGAACATGGCCTCGCCGCGATGATCAGCGGCCTCGACTATCGCGGCAGTCCCGACTGGGCCGAAAAGCTCGGCTATTCGCGTCAGGGGCTCGCCGATGCCCTCATGCAGGCCATTGCCTTCCTGCGCGAGGTCGCACGGCCTTATGAGGGCCAGATCAAGGACATATTGATCGGCGGCCAGGTCGGCCCGCGCGGCGACGCCTATTCGCTCAACCGGACGATCACCGCCGACGAGGCCGAGGAGTATCACAGCTTCCAGCTCGGAGTGCACAAGCAGAGCGAGGTCGATTTCGTCTGGGCGGCGACCTTCAACAACGTTCCCGAAGCGGTCGGCGTCGCGCGCGGCCGCGCGAATCGGCCTGCCGCTCCAGATATCGTTTACGCTCGACAGCAACCATCGTCTGAAATCGGGCCCGAGCCTCAAGGAGGCGATCGAATCGGTCGATGCCGAAGCGGGGGACGCGTGTCCCGATTTTTACGGCATCAACTGTTCGCACCCGCTCGAATTCGAACCGGCGCTCGAACCGGGCGACTGGATCGGTCGGGTACGCAGCCTGCGGCCGAACGCCAGCGCCAAGGACAAGATCGACCTTTGCCAGCTCGGCCATATCGAGGACGGCGACCCGGTCGATCTCGGCCAGCGCATGGGCGCGTTGGCGGAGCGATATCCGCACCTCGACATCTTCGGCGGTTGCTGCGGCACTTGGGCGCCGCACCTCGACCAGATCGCGCGCAACCTGAAGCAAGCCTAGGGACCCAGCAGCCACCCCGCGACGCCCGCCGCGACGACGAGCAGCGGCGCAATCCATTTGCCCTTGAACCGGAACATGACCAGGGCGGCGCCCGCAAAGATGACGATCCCGGCGATCGGGCTTGCGACGCGCGACGCCGTCACCCAGCCGAGTTGCAGCAGCGTCGCCGCGATCACGCCGACGACCGCCGCCGCCACACCCGCAAGCGCACGATGCAGTGCGGGATTTTCGACCACCGCCTCCAATCGCTCGAAGAAGATCATCGAAAAGGCGAAGGCGGGCAGGAACATCCCCGCGGTGATCGCCAGCGCACCGGGCAGACCGCCCGCGACATAGCCCGCAAAGGTGGCGAAGATGACGAGCGGCGCGGGCAGCATTCCCGCGAACGCGACGCCGTCGAGAAAGCTCGCGTCGGACAGCCAGCCGCGCCCGACGGTATCGGTGCGCACATAGGGGATCGCAGTGTAGGCGCCCCCGAAGGTCAGCAACCCGCCTTTCAGTCCGGCGATGAACAGCGCGATGACGCCCGCCTCGCTCGCGGCGGCGCTGGCTTTGATGACGGGCGCGCCGCCCGAGACGAGAAAGGCCAGTGCGACGGATGCCAGCAGTACGGTCACCGCAACGACCGGACGCGCCGCAAAGCTGTAGATCAGCCCGGCCGCGATCAGCGGAATCCAGAAGGGCACACCCGCCAGCGTCGCGCCGAGCGATACGGCCGCCAGCGCCCAGAGCAACCGGTCCTCCAGGATATGCGCCCCGATCCGCTGCACCGCGCGCAGGATGATCGCGAGTACCGCGATCTGCACGCCCAGGAAGATCGGCGCCATCGCCGCGTTGCCGACGAACCAGTCCTTGTAGAGCCACGCCGCGCCCAGCATCAGCACGAAGCCGGGGAGCATGAAACCCAGCCCCGCGAGCAGCCCGCCGATCCGTCCGCGCGCGACCATGCCCAGATGAACGCAAAGCTCGTGCGCTTCGGGTCCCGGCAAGACCTGCATCACCGCAAGCAGCCGGTTGAAGCGCGCGGGCGAAACCCACCGCTCCTCCTCGACCAGCGCCTGCTTCACCATCGCGATCTGCGCGACGGGGCCGCCAAAGGCGAGAAAGCCGAAGCGCAGGAAGCGGAGGAACAGCCGAAGAAGGGAAAGCCGCGGCGGCGAATAGCTATCGGTCGTCATTGCAAGCACGCTCCTTGCCGCAGGTGCGGCTTATGGAGCGGAACTTGGACGGCGAGCCGTCTGGACGGGCGTCCGCATTGCCCGTGGGGATATATCTATCACAGCCGTCGGCGAGAGGAAGAAAGATAAGCTTGAACCGGCATCACTACCTCTTCGTCACCCCGGACCTGATCCGGGGTCCACGACTTCGGTGCCGCGATGGACCCCGGATCAAGTCCGGGATGACAAATAAAGAGCGGGTTGTCCAAATCAGCAATATAGGATAGGGGGGTATCCTATGTCACACACACACGCCAACAAGGACCAGCTCCTCGCGCGCACCCGGCGCATCGCCGGCCAGATCGCGGCGATCGAGCGCGCGATTGCGGGCGATGCGGGCTGCGCGGCGATCCTGCATCAGGTGGCGGGGGTGCGCGGCGCCGTCGCCGGACTGATGGACGAGCTCGTCGCCGAGCATCTGCAGTCGCATGTCGTCGCACCCGGCCTGTCCGATGCCGAGCGCGCGCAGGGCGGCGACGAATTGCTTGCGGCGATCCGCCGCTACGCGAAATAGGGGGAAGAATGTCGCTCGACAGCGAAATCGAGGCGCTGACGCACAGCCATGTCTATCTGGGCAAGCGGCACGACGCGAATGCGCGGCGTACGCTGTGGGTCGTGTTGCTGACCGCGCTCATGATGGTCGGCGAGGTCGCCGCGGGGATCGCCTTCAATTCGATGGCGCTGCTCGCCGACGGCTTTCACATGGCGACGCATGCGGGCGCGCTCGGGATTGCGGCACTCGCCTACCGCTATGCGAAGCGCCATGCGGAAAGCGGCCGCTATACCTTCGGTACCGGCAAGGTCGGCGACCTCGCGGGCTTTGCGTCGGCACTCGTGCTCGGAATCGTCGCGATCGGCATCGCGTGGGAATCGGCGATGCGCCTCGTCGATCCCAGCCCGGTCGCGTTCGGCGAGGCGACGATCATCGCCGTCATCGGCCTCGGCGTGAATATCGTCAGCGCGCTGTTGCTCGGGCACGGCCACGATCATGGCCACGACGGGCACGATCATTCGCATGACCATGATCACGGACATACGCATGAGAAGGACAACAATCTCCGCTCGGCGTATCTGCACGTCGTCGCCGACGCGTTGACCTCGGTGCTTGCGATCGCCGCGCTGCTTGGCGGGCGCTATCTCGGCTGGGTCTGGCTCGACCCTGCGATGGGGGTCGTCGGCGCGATCGTGATCGCGGTCTGGTCCTGGTCGCTGATGCGCGACACCGGCGCGGTGCTGCTCGACGCAACCGACGCGAGGCTCGAGGCCGAAATCCGCGAACGGGTCGAAGGTCCGGGCGACGCCAGAATCTGCGACCTCCACATATGGCGCGTCGGCCCGGGCGCGCATGCGGCGATCGTCAGCGCCACCGGCGTAGCCCGGGCGACGATCTGTGAGCGGTTGCGGCCGGTGCGCCAGATCGAGCATCTGACCGTCGAGATACGCTAGCCCTCGACCTCGATCTCGATGTGCGGCGCCAGCGTCCGCAGCTTCTCCGCCCAGCGCTCATAGGGCCAGGGAATCACCTCCTGATCGAACCAGAAGAGGCGGTTGCCCTCGCGGTCATAGAGATGGACCTCGTCCTCCTGCTCGTCGCGGCGGACGATGCGCAGCTTGCCGATGTTCGACGGATGGATGCGCCCCTCGTCGCCGCCCGCCTGCCCGATCCGCGCCTGCCACCAGACGAGTTCGCCCGTCGCGGGGTCGACCAGGCTGCCACGCCGCGGGTTGGCGAGCATGTTGGCGAGCGCCGCCAGCGCGACCAATGCGCCGAACCCCTGCGCCAGCGGCACCAGCCAGGGCGCGCACTCGCGCCCGTCCTCGCTGCAATTATCCTCCGGGCGCAACATCGACCCGGTCCAGAAGAAGATCAGCCCGAAGACGAGCAGCAACCACATGCGGAAATCGGTCCGCGCGCTGCGCCGATAGGTCGGGATGCCCTCGTCGATCATGCGCCATTCCATAGCGCCCGAACCTCAACGCGCGCCTAATGCGTCGGCGCAAAGTCCTCGCACGCCGCCGGCCTATCGGGAAAAATCATTTTCCTACATTATCGCCGCATGCTTCCGACTGATCGATGACACGTCCGCCAGCCTTCGCCGATCTGGTATCGCAACGTATTGATTTCACATGCGTGAGGGTGACGAGTTATCGCCGGCGGGCGTCGCCCCGAAGCAATCGAAGCGTGTTGCCGACCGCCCGGTCCGTGGGCAACTTCGACGATCTTTCACTCCCTACCGCGCCCTGCACGGGAGTCCCTTGTCGGGACGCCGTGCATATCGTGAAACATTTTATTGGCTTTTCGCGGCATAAGACCGCTTCAGGCGGCCCATGCGAATCGGCCGCGGAGATGTGACGCGCGCATGAAGCCCGAACTCAATCTTTCCGCCCGCTCGACGTGGCGCGATCCGGTGCCGGACCGGCCGGCGGGACCGGGCCGCGAATATTGGGGGCTGCTCGTCGCGATCGTGATCGTCGCCTGCGCTGCGCTGATGCTCTCGACCGGGCAATATCGCCCGCGCGGTTTCGGCGCCTACAGCGTCAGCGTGCCGCTGAATTTCAAGACCTACGACCCGGCGCGCTGGGCGGTCATGAATGCCGACACCTATGAGGACGCGCTGAAGATCGACCCGACGCTGCCGAACCCCGACAGCGTCGGCTATGCCGACGCGACCGCGAATGCGCCGCTGACCGCCGCGCAGTTGCAGCAGGAAGCATTCGTCGGCCCCCCGGCAAAGCCCTATGTCTTTCGCGGGCTGACCGCGCTCGACCGCGAACGGGCACATTATTGCCTGACGTCGGCGATCTATTACGAGGCGGCGTCCGAAAGCGACGACGGAATGCGCGGGGTCGCGCAGGTGATCATCAACCGCGCGCGCCATCCGAGCTTTCCGAACACGATCTGCGGCGTCGTCTTCCAGGGATCCCAGCGCGCGGGCGTGTGCCAGTTCACCTTCTCGTGCGACGGCGCGATGGCGCGCGCTCCCGAAAAGCGCAACTGGCTGCGCGCGAGCCGTATCGCCTCGGCGGCGCTGAACGGTTATGTCTTTCCGGGCGTCGGGCTCGCGACGCATTATCACACGACCGCGATCTGGCCGCGTTGGGGGAAGAGCCTCGTCATGACGAACATCGTCGGCGCGCACATCTTCCATCGCTGGCGCGGCCGCTGGGGGATGCCCGACGCGTTCCGTGCCCCCTATCTCGGCCGCGAGCCCGTGCCCGGCCCCTATCTGCCCGTCGCGCAGCAGCTCGCGATCCTGAAGGGTCAGGGGATCGCGCCCGGAGCAGGCCCCGTTCCGGGCCTCGCCGGCTCCGCAGCGCCGTTGCCCGACGTCGCGCCCGCCCCGATGCCCGGCGCGATGGCTTCGCCCCCTGCCCCGATAGCGGCACCCGCGGCGGCCGCACCGCCCCCGACCTACAACGACCCGCGGCTCAACCAGTCGGGTCAGGTCAAGGAAGAGTTCAGCAAGAGCGGAGAGTGGATTCGCTGACCGAAGCCGCCTATTCTCTTCGCATCACCCAAAAACGGGAGGCATGGATGGGATATGTAAAAGGCATCGGCGGGCTGTTCTTCCGCGCCAGGGATCCTGAGAAGCTGAGCGCCTGGTACCGCGAGCGCCTGGGCGTCGGCGGCGGTTGCAGCGCCGACGACAGCGTGCCGCCGAACCAGTGGGTGTGGAACGTCACCGCCGGACCGCTCGTTTTTGCGCCCTTCAAGGCCGACACCGACTATTTCGCCGCCGACCGCCAGTTCATGATCAATCTGCGCGTCGACGATCTCGACGCGGTGCTCGCCCCGTTCCGCGACGCGGGCGACGAGATCATCACCAAGCCCGAATGGGACGATCCCGCGGTCGGCCGCTTCGCACGCGTCCACGATCCGGAGGGTAATCCGATCGAATTGTGGGAGCCGCCGGCGGCGTAAGGCAGAAGGCGCCCGCCCGCCCCGCCCAGCGTCCCAGAGGATAGCGATTGGGAGGCTGGAAGGGGACGAGCGGACGCCGCTTCGCCGTCAGGCGAAGAAAAGGATCAGCGGCCCTGGCTGCGCCAGCGCTTGACGACGCGCTCGAGGATTTCGGCCTCGCCACCCGTCTCGCGCCACAATTTGGAGAAGAGCGGATCGCTCGATGCAGGACGCTTGTCCTCTTCGAGCGTGTCGAGATAGACGCGGATCGGGATCGACACGCCCTCGCCGCAGACGATGCATTCGCGGTTACGCAGCGCGGGGATCGAGTCGATGAAACCGCGCGCGCCTTCGGGCATCGCCGCCTTCACGAAATGCTGGTCGCGCTCGTTGTTGAGTCGCATCGAGATGATCGTGCCGCACTGCGACAGCACGCCTTCGGCCAAATCCGACGGACGCTGGGTAATGAGGCCGAGCGAGACGCCGTACTTACGGCCTTCCTTGGCGATACGTTCGAGGATCTTGCGAACGGCCTGTCCGCTGCCGACGTCCTTCGACGGGATATAGCGGTGCGCCTCTTCGCAGACGAGCAGGATCGGGCGCTGCGGTTCGCCGCGCGACCAGATCGCATAGTCGAAGGTCAGGCGCGACAGCACCGCAACGACGACGCCGGTGATGTCCGACGGGACGCCCGACACGTCGATGATCGAGATCGGCCGGCCGTCCGACGGCAGGCGGAAGATCTTGCCGAGGAAGCCCGCCATCGTGTCGGCGACGAGCATGCCCGAGAACATGAAATTATAGCGCGGGTCGGCGCGCATTTCCTCGATCTTGCCCTTGATGCGCATGAAGGGCGCCGACGAGGTCGCCTTGTCGAGCTTGCCCATCTCGTTCTGCAGGATGTTGAGCAGGTCCGAGAGAAGATACGGGATCGGCGAGTCGACCGTGATCTTGGTCATGCCCTCGGCAAGCCGGTTCTTCATGCGTGCCTGCAGCAGACAGCGTGCCAGAACGTCGCAGTCGGCCTGACGGTCGCGGCCCTCGGCGGTAACGAAGACTTCGCAATGTTCCTCGAAGTTCATCAGCCAATAGGGCATCGCGAGGTTGTCGACGTCGAACAGCGCGCCGGTGCCCTTGAACGCCGCCGAATATTCGCCGTGCGGATCGATCATCACGATATGGCCTTGCGGGGCCAGTTCGCAGATCTTGTGGAGGATCAGTGCGGCGCTGGTCGATTTACCCGTACCGGTCGACCCGAGCAGCGCGAAATGCTTGCCCAGCATCGCGTCGACATAGAGCGAACCGCGGATATCCTTGGTCGGATAGACGGTCCCGATCTCGACGTGCGCGCGCTCGTCGGCGGCATATATCTGCTTGAGGTCGTGGCTCGTCGCCGCATAGCATTGGCTGCCCGGAATGGGATAGCGCGTCACGCCGCGACGGAAATTGTGGATGCGGCCGGTGATCTTTTCCTCGTCGCCTTCGCCGAGGAAGTCGATCGTCGCGACGATCAGGCCTTCGCCGCGCTCGTGCAGTTGCTGGTCGCGGATGCTGGCGAGCAGCCAGGTGTTGCCCACGCGGATCTTGACCTGCGCGCCGACCTGTCCCGCCATCGCCACCGCCGCGTCGGTCGAGGTCGACAAATGACCGACCGCGACCGCGTCGATCAGGATGCGCGAGGCCGAACCCGAAATGTCGATGACTTCGCCGATCAGCAGGTCGTCACGGTGATGCGTCTGCACCGGCGCCACCGCCGTGGCCGTGCCCCCACCGGCCAATCGGACATGTTGTACCGCCGTCGAATCCCCGGCGGGAAAACCGCCACTCTGCATATCCATATTCAGCCCCGCCAAGTTTGTCCCACGCGCCGCTATCGCAGACGAGGGTAAATAGGCCGTGAACTCTGGCGGAAATTCGAAGGATCAGCGGCGGCGGAAGACCGCCGATGCCCCATAGCCGAGAAGCAGCGAGAGCGCGACCGCGGCGAGGCCATAGAGAAATCCATGGCGCTGCGCCGCGAGCGCGACGAAGCGTTCGAAACCGGCTTTGCGGATCTGGACGTCGCGCGCCGCGACCGCAAGCACGCGTCCGCGGCTGATCAGATAGGTCTCGGCGCGATAGGTCCCGACGGGAACGCGCGCCGGAACCGGAATGCGGGCGCGATAGAGCACGCCCTCGGTGATCTCCACCGCCGCCGGATTTTCGTAGAAAAGCCCCAGCCGGCGATAAAGATCGATCAGCCCGGCCTCGAACCGTTCAAGCTTCTTCGCTTCGGAAAAACCCGTCGGCGACATCGACAGATTGGTAAGCCCCAGCTCGAAGATCGCGGCGGTGCGCTCGTCGACCAGCTTGTCGATCGGCCGCGACGACCCGATCGCATAGAAGCCCGGCGAAGTACGCAGGCGAATGCTGCTCGCATTGACCCAGATTCCTGCGACACGCCGCTTCTCGCGCAGGACGATGGGCCGAACGGGTCCCTTGAGCACGACGACGATGTCGGCGCGGTCGTCGGGAAGCCGCTGCCCGGGATAGAGGATCGCGCCGAAGAGCAGCAATTCTTCGCCGGTGAAGCTGTACTGGATGTCGATTGCGCGGCTCGACACATCGGGCACCAGCCGCGGATCGGCGGCTTTCGCGGTGGCTGCCGCCAGTATCAGCGCCGCCATGGCGACAAGGATCCTCAATACGGTCATTGCACCGTGTAAATCTCTTCAGGGCGGATGAAGAGATCGACCGCCATGCGCAGGGCGACGAGCAGCACGATCACCGCGAGCGCCATGCGCAGATATTCGGGCCGCACTTTCTGCGCGAAACGCGCGCCGATCTGCGCGCCGGTGACGCTGCCGAGGAGCAACAGCCCGGCGAGCACGATGTCGACGGCGCCGGTGGTCATCGCATGGACCATCGTGGTCGCGATCGTCACGAACAGGATCTGGAACAGCGATGTCCCGACGACGACCTGCGTCCCCATGCCCAGCAGATAGAGCATTGCGGGCACCATGATGAACCCACCGCCGACGCCCAGCAACATCGTCAATATGCCCACCGCCATACCGAGCAGCAGCGGGGCGAGCGGCGAAATATAGAGCCCCGAGCGATAGAAGCGCCAGCGGAGCGGCAGGTTCGCGACCATCGGGTGGTGCCGCCGTTTGCGCGCAGGCGCCGGAAGGCCGGCCCGCATGTGGCGCAGCGCACCCCACGCCTCGCGCGCCATGATTCCGCCGACCGAACCCAGCAGCACCACGTAAAGGATGTTGATCGCCGTATCGATCTGGCCCCATGCGGTGAGCAGTTCGAACAGTCCCGCCCCGATCAGCGAGCCGAGCAAGCCGCCGGCAATGAGCACCAGTCCCATACGCACGTCGACGCCGTCGCGTTCGAAATGCGCGAGCGCGCCCGATACGCTGGCGCCGGTGACCTGCGTAGCGGCCGATGCGGCAGCGACGGTCGGCGGGATGCCATAGAATATCAGCAGCGGCGTCGTCAGGAACCCGCCGCCGACGCCGAACATGCCCGAAAGAAAGCCGACGCCGCCGCCGAGCAGGATGATGACCAGCGCATTGACCGACAGATTGGCGACTGGAAGGTAAAGATCCACGGGGTCCCCAAACACGTGCCTGCGGCGTAAAACTGCGCCGAGTCCCTCGACCGTAGAGCATTTTTTTCGGCCGGGGAATCGGCAGCGGCAGCTAAATTTTGTGCTTCGTCAAAAGTCGGCGGCGAGCGTGAGCGCCGCGCCGCTGTCAGGCCGCGCGTCGCCCGCGATGCGCTGGCGCCAGTCGAGCGAGACCCGGCTGCCCTGCCCTACATCCGGAAGTTTGAGCGTCAGCCGCGGCCCCACGTCTACCCGCGCCGCGCCGGGCTGTACGGCGCCCGCCATGAGCGCACCGAGGCGGAGCGGGGCGTCGCCGTCGCGGCTGAGTCCCCTGTCGACGACCAACGCGCCATCGGCAAATCCGTCGCGCCGCCGGGCACCCACGACGCCGGCCTGCGCATAGGCTTCGAGACGGAAACGCGCGGGAAGCCGGATATCGCCGATTCCGCCCGTCACCATCGCGGCCAGGGCCGTGCGTCCCTCGCTGCCCGCTGCGATGCGTTGTTCGACGGCGACGTCGACCGGCCAGCGGGGTACCGGGGCAAACGCAAAGCCCACGGCGAGTTCGCGTTGGCGCGGACGTTCGATCGCCATGGTCGCGCGGCCATAAGCGCGCAGACGGCCGCTGTCGCCCAAGCCATAGGCGAGCCGCAAGCCGCCCTGCGATCCCCCCAATTGGCTGGCGCCGCCGATCCCGTCGGACGCGCCGTCGGAGCCTTGCCGCAAGTACAACCACCCGCCCAGCGACCAACCCGACAGCTGACGCTGTATCCAGAAGGGCGCGGCCGTTCCGGGTTCGCCGGCGACGGCGAGCGGCGGCCTCGTCGTCCAACCGCCGGGACGCGCGGGAAAGGCCGCCGCTCGACCGATGGATGGCGGGAAAAAGCGCGCTATCATTGCGAGACGCAAGGCGTCGAGGTCCGCGCCCAGGCCGCTCGCCGCTTTCGGCATGGGCGAGACCGGCAAACGATCGGCCGGTCGTTTCCGAATGCCGCGAACGGCCCCTTCCCGTGATGACAGCACGGTCGTCGAGGCTTCGCGGGCGGGCACCGTGATGGTCCAGGACCGCTCTGGCACCTGTGCGGCCATGGCAACCGCCGACGAGTCTGGCGGGGGCGACATGTGTTTCGGCAACGACCCGATATAAGGGTCCCACGTCGCCATCACCCTGGCCGCGATCCAACCGCAGAGCAGAAACGCCAGGAAACGAAGCGCCCGCGCCTCTCCGCGCGTTCTCATTCCGGAAAGAAACCGGGTCATCTAACCGTCACCGCGGATGGTGCATGGCCGGGATGGGGTCGGCTTTCGAGATGTTCGGTCTTTTCCCAAAGGATCTTTCCCGACCGCAACATCCGCCAATAGATCATCACCGCACGGCGCGCGGCGAGAATGGCGATGACGTTTGCAAAGAAAGCCCGCGGCAACGACAGCAGTCCCTGCCGCAAACCGTACCATTGTGCGGTAAAATATCCGCGCATCCCGAGGCGCCAGAGCAGGATCGCGCCGTCGATCGCGAACAGCGTGCGCCGCATTTCGTCCTGGACCGGCATCGCCCAGCCGGCGAGCGCCTGACCCGACAGGCCGATCACCGTCAGGATCAGGGACAGATACGCGGTGAGCAGGATGATCGCCGCCAGCGGCGCGCGGCGATCGCGCCACAGCATCCAGCGCGTCAGCCATATATGATGGCGCGGGCGCGAGACGCGCCTTGCCCGCGGCCCGATCCATCCCAGCGAATCCCATGACGCGAGCGCTATTCCCGCAATCCATCGCGATTTCTGCCGCACGGCGGTATCGATGGTGATCGGGAACGACCCGCGCGACACGACGGGATCGCGGCCCTGACCGCGGGTATCGACGAATCGCGCGCTGAGGCCGTAGGCGCCGATCAGCATTCCGAGTTCATAATCTTCGGTCAGGCTTTCGGCGCGAAACGGCTTTCCGCCACGCTCGATCGCCAAAAGCGCAACCGTATGACGCGAAATCGCACATCCGACCCCGGCCGACGGCACCGGCAGGCCGAGCTGTGAGCGAAGCGCCACCTCCTTGCCGTGCGCCTCGGCGAATTCGTCGCAATAATGGCCGCCAATCCAGATCGCTCCGCGGTCGATGAAAGGGACCACGGGGATCTGGACCATCGCATGATCGCGCAATTCGCGGCGATAGAGCGACAGCTCGTCGGGATGCACATAGTCTTCGGCATCGTGGAGGACGATTCCCAGAAACCGGAAGCCCTCGGCTCGTTCGTCTTCGCCGAGCGCCGCCCACAGGGCGTTCAGGTTGTCCCCCTTGGTGGTCGGCCCGTCGGCCTCGCCGATCACGATGCGAAGCCGGGAATCGCTGGCCGCAAGGGGCGACACGGCAAAGAGCGTCGCCGCATCATTGGGATAACAACCGACGTACAGGCGAAAATCCTCGCCTTCCCATGCCGCCAACGCACGCCGCAACGTGGCCGGCAGCACGGCCGCCTCTTGCCAGGCGGGCATGAAGATCGCCAATTTCCCGTCGCGCGCCCGCCAGTCGGGCACAACGCCCGGTCGCACGGCTTGCTGCCGCCGGGATATGCCGAGCCAGAGAAGGTCGAATAACAGATCGTCGATCCCGACAAGCAGAATGCCGACCGATGCGAACAACATCAGCTCGCGGCCGGCGCTTGTCACCAGCCATTCCAGCCATGCGGACGACAGCTCCACCGCTTGCCCCGCTCCCCTATTCGCGCCGCGGCGCGCCCGGCGCACTGGGTAATTGCCGCCTATTTTTTGTAAAGAGTGACGAATCGGCGGCCCGGCGCTAGAAATACGCCGGCCAATTTCTTCCAGACCCAGGCGAAATCATCGCAATGTCCAGCTTTTCCGCCGATCGATCAGTCCTCCATGACTTTCTAAAAAGCGAAAGTGCGGGCGGCATCCTCCTGATTTTCTCAGCCATAATGGCGTTGATTGTTGCGAATTCGCCGTTCGGCGAAGCATATTCGCATTTGATCCACGCCGAAACGGGACCGGTGCTGAGCGACAAGCTGGGGCCGATGACGGTCCATTTATGGATCAACGACGGGTTGATGGCGATCTTCTTCCTGCTCGTCGGGCTCGAGATCAAACGCGAGTTCGTCGATGGCCGCCTCGCGAGCTGGGACCGACGGCGGCTTCCGTTCATCGCCGCCGCCGCGGGCATGGCGGCTCCGGCGATCATCTACATGGCGTTCGCTGGCGGAGCCGAGGGGCTGGCGCAAGGCTGGGCGATCCCGGCCGCGACCGACATCGCCTTTGCGATGGGCGTGCTCGCGCTGCTCGGCAAACGCGCGCCCACGTCGCTCAAGCTGTTCCTCGTCACGGTCGCGATCGTCGACGATATGGGCGCAGTCGCGATCATCGCGCTTTTCTATACGGCGAAGATCAACCTGCTGGCGCTGGGTGCTGCCGCAGCACTGTTGGGCGTCATGTTTGCGTGCAATCGCGCGGGGGTGAGGAATCTCGCCCTCTACATGCTGATCTTCGCGCTGCTCTGGTACGCGATGCTGCTCTCGGGTGTCCACGCGACGATCGCCGGCGTTCTCGCGGCGACCGCAATCCCGCTCGAGCGCACGCCGGGTGCACCCGACAGCACTGCCTCTCCGCTCCATCGGCTCGAACATGCGCTCCATCCCTGGGTCGCTTTCGCGATCGTGCCGATCTTTGGCTTTGCCAACGCCGGGGTCGACCTTCGCGGGCTCGGGATCGACCAGATTTTCGCGCCGCTCCCGATCGGGATCGCGGCAGGCCTCTTCTTCGGCAAGCAGATCGGGATCTTCGGCAGCGTCTGGCTGTCGGTCAAACTCGGTATCGCGGGCAAGCTCCGCGGTGCGACCTGGCTGCAGATATATGCGGTTGCGATGCTGTGCGGCATCGGCTTTACGATGAGCCTGTTCATCGGCGGGCTCGCGTTTCCGGATACCCCGGCGCTGATCGACGAAGCCAAGATCGGAGTACTCATGGGATCGCTCGCCGCTGCACTGTCAGGCTATGCCGTATTGCGGCTCGCGCCGCTGCATCCCGAGCATGATGCGATCGAGGCCGACAGCGAGCGCGAGATCGTGGCCGACGGCGACGTGAGCGATACGTCGGAGGTCCGCGCGTGAAGAAGGCCGTCCCTGTCCTGCTTGCGTTTGCTCTCGCCGGCTGCGCCACCACCGAAACGCGGATGCCGAATCCCGCGACCGACGTCGCGTCGATCGACGTCCGCCGCACGCCCGCCTCGTCGCAGGCGCTGAACGCGATCGCCGACGCCTATGTGAAGCTGAGCCTCGAAATCGGGACGCATGAGGACGGCTATATCGACGCCTATTATGGTCCCGCGGAGATCAAGACCGCCGCCGAAGCCGCGCCGCGCGACAAGGACGCACTGCTCGCCGCGACGCGTGCGCTCAGCATCCAGCTCGAAACCGCCGCACGCCGCCTGTCGGACCCGATGGAACGCCGCCGCGCGATGTCCCTCCGCGCGCAGCTTCGCGCCGCCGAGACGCGCCTGCTGATGATGCAGGGGACGCGCTTCACATTCGCCGACGAAGCCGAGCGGCTGTTCGGCATCCGCCCGCGCCTGAAACCGCTCGCCAGCTATGACGCCGACCTTGCGAAGATCGAAGCGCTGGTACCCGGCGAAGGCCCGCTCTGGCAGCGGGTCGAGGCGTATCTCGACCGCTTCACCATTCCCAAGGAACGGCTGCAGAAAGTCTTCGACGCCGCGATCGCGCGATGCCGCGGGCGGAGTGCGGCGCACATTGCGATGCCGGAGGGCGAGAGTTTCCGCCTCGAATTCGTCACCGGCAAGAGCTGGAGCGGGTATAATTATTACCAGGGCGGCTATCACAGCCTGATCCAGGTCAACACCGACCTGCCGATCCGCCTGTCGCGCGCGCTCGATCTGGGTTGTCACGAAGGCTATCCGGGGCATCACCTGCTCAACATGAAGCTCGAGGAACAGCTGACCAAGGGGCGCGGCTGGAGCGAGTTCGGCGTCTATCCGCTCTACAGCCCGCAGAGCCTGCTCGCCGAGGGGAGCGCCAATTACGGTATCGACCTCGCCTTTCCCGGCGCGAGCCGCGCCGACACCGAACGCGACGTGCTGATGCCGATCGCCGAGATCGCCGTACCGTCGGACGACCGCTACTGGCAGCTTCTGGCAGCGATCAAGAAGGTGTCGGGCGCGCGGCTGACGATCGCGCAGCAATATCTCGACGGCGTGATCGACCGGGCGGCCGCGGTCGCGTTGACGCAGAAATATATGCTCGTCTCGCCCGAACGCGCCGACCAGTCGGTGCGCTTTACCGAGCAGTATCGCAGCTATGTGATCAACTACGGGCTCGGCGAACAGCTCGTTCAGGCGTATATCGAGCGCGGAAAACCCGGCCGCGAGGAGATGTGGCGCCGCATGGCGAAGATATTGAGCGAACCGACGCTGCCCGCGGACCTGTTGCCGCGATGAGCGCAAATGCGATCCTTCCCTGGCTCGGCCAGGCAGGCTCGCCGCGGCGTCCGCCCGCGGGGGTGATGCCGCACGGTTGAGGATTCCGGTGCCGTGCGCGCCGTCCATCATCCGTGCCATCAAGACCCGAGGGAGCAGACCATGCTCGACAAGACCGACCTCCACCGCCGCATCGAGACGCCCGACATGAAGGATTATGGCGTCTATCTGGCGGTCGACCGCCTGCTCGACTGCCAGAAGCCGCTCGCCGAGCTGTGCACGGCCGACGAGCTCCAGTTCCAGATCGTCCATCAGGTCGAGGAGCTTTGGATGAAGCTCATCGCCTTCACGCTCGGCGAGATCGACGGCCATATGGCCGCGGGCGAGACGATGCGCGTCATCACGCTGTTCGACCGCGTCAACCGCATCATGCGGCTGATGACGAGCCAGCTCTCGCTGCTCGAGACGATGAGCCCCTTCGACTATCAGTCGATCCGCCTCCAGCTCGGCAACGGGTCGGGGCAGGAGAGCCCCGGCTTTCAGCTGCTGCTGACGATGCCGCAGCCGCTGTGGGAGCGCTACAAGGCAATGTATCTGGAGCCCGCGGGGCGCACGGTCGCCGACGTCTACGACACGGGCTACCGGCACGACGACGCCTATATGGTCGCCGAGGCGCTGATCGAGTTCGACGAGCAGTTCCAGATCTTTCGCGCGCTCCACATCTATCTGATCCACCGGTCGATCGGGATGGGGTCGAAGTCGCTGAAGGGTCGTCCGGTCGAGTTGCTCAACGCCGGCACGCGGCACCGCTTCTTCCCCGAACTCTGGGACATCCGCGCCGAGATGACCGACCGCTGGGGCGCCGAATATGGCGTGAAGCGCGACAGCATCAGCGGGCATTCGGCGGCCGGACACGGCAGCGGGCTGTGACGGGCGCGCTGCTGCCGGAGGCGGTTCGCGGCCGTTTCCACCTCCCGCCCGACGCCGTCTATCTCAAGAGCCACAGCGTCGGCTGCCAGCCGCGCGCGGCCGAAGCGCTGCTGCGCAACAAGCTGCTGCAACCGTGGCGCGAGACCGGCGAGGCGTGGCCGCACTGGCTCGATGCGCTCGACGAGTGGCGCGCGGCGCTGGGCGGATTGATCGGTGTCGAGGCGCGCGATCTTTGCCCCGCAACCAATGTCAGCGCGGCACTGTCGCGCTATATCTCGGCGCTGGGCGGGGCGACCGAGCGGCGGACGATCCTGCTCGCGCCGAGCGCCTTTCCGACGATCGGCTATGTCGCGAGCGGGCTCGCGGCGGCGGGATGGACGGCGCGCTATCTGCCCGATGACGCCGATGTGCGCGACGTCGCGAGCTGGCAGGCGGCGATCGATGAGGATGTCGCGCTGGTCGTGGTAATGCATGTCAGCTCGAACAGCGGTGCACTCACCGACATCGCTGCGGTTGCCGCGGCCGCGCGCGCAGCCGGCGCGCGCTGCATCGCCGATTGCGCGCAGTCGATCGGCGTCGTGCCGGTGACGCCCGCCGCATGGGGCGTCGACGCCGTGCTCGGCACCAGCGTCAAATGGCTGTGCGGCGGCCCCGGCGCGGCTTGGCTCTGGGTCGCGCCGCACGACCGCACCGCGCTCGATCCGATGGATCGCGGCTGGTGGAGCCACGAAAATCCGTTCGAGATGGACATCCGCGACTTCCGCTATGCCCCCGACGCGCGGCGCTGGTGGGGCGGCACCCCCGACGTCGCGCCGTTCATCCTGTCGACCGCGGGGATCGGCGAGATCGCCGCGATCGGCGTGGATGCGGTGCGCGGCCACAATCAGGCGCTGCAAGCGATGCTGCGCGACGCGCTGGAGGCGAGGACGCCGCAATGGCGCTGGCCGAGCGGGGCCATTGGCGGGACGCTGTGCATCGACACCGGCGCCGATCAGCCGCGCGTCGCGGCTGCACTCGAACGCCATAATCTCCGCGCCGATTTCCGCGGGTCGATCCTGCGCGTCTCGTTTCATTCCTATAACAATGCGGCGGACGCGCACGCGGCGGCCGAGGCGCTGTCCTGAATGCCCCAGCATCCCAAAGTTCAGTGAAGTTCAGCCCAATGGCGGTCCCATGTCCGGGCCACCGGGCGCTTCGGCCGGATGGACAGCCGGGTGCCGGAACAAGCGGGATGCCGCTCTTCTGCACGCTTGAAGCATGGCGAGATATTGTAGGAAAGGACTTTCTGGGATCGGCGCTCGCGCGCCCGTCGTCGAAATCCTAAGCCATTAAATATCCACCACAATCTTTCCGAAATGCGCGTTCGCGATCTGGTGCCGAAAGGCGTCGCCGAGCCTTTCGAGCGGGAAATGGTCGCTGATGACGGGGCGAATGCCATTCGCTTCGACCCCGGCAATCATGTCGAGCTGCTGCGCGCGGCTTCCGACGGTCAGTCCCTGCACGCGCAGATTCTTGCTCATCAGCAATGCGGTCTGCACCGGCCCGGCGATGCCCGCGAGGACGCCGATCAGCGCGACGTGGCCGCCGACGCGTGCGGCACGCATCGACTGGTCGAGCGTTCCCGCACCGCCGATCTCGACGACGGTATCGACGCCCCGCCCACCGGTCAGTTCGAGCGCCCGCGCTCCCCATTCAGGCACCGCCTTGTAGTTGATCCGCTCGTCGGCGCCGAGCGCCTTCAGCCGCCCGAGCTTCGCATCGGACGAGCTCGTCGCGATCACGCGCGCGCCCGCGGCCTTGGCGAACTGCAGCGCGAAGACCGACACACCACCGCTACCCTGGATCAGCACCGTCGATCCCGGCCGGGTATCACCATCGACGAACAGCGCGCGCCACGCGGTCAGCCCCGCGCAGGTCAGCGTCGCCGCCTCCGCCGCCGAATATCCCTTGGGCGCTGGCGTAAACCAATGCTGCGGCGTCACGACCACGTCGCGCGCATAGCCGTCGGTGCTGTCGCCGGGGACGTTGGTCAGGGCGGCCGCCGGCACGGGGCCGTCGTTCCAGTCTGGGAAGAACAGCGATACTACCGGATCGCCGACCCGATAATCCGTGACCCCCTCGCCCACCGCTTCGACCGTCCCGGCGCCGTCGGACATCGGGATACGGTTCTCGATGGTGGGGATCATCCCCGCGACGACCGCGAAGTCATGAAAGTTCAGCGACGACGCCGTCAGCCGGACGCGGATCTCGCCCGGCCCCGGGTCGCCGGGATCGGCCAAGTCGGCGAGCACCAGATTGTCGAGAGACGCCGGTGCCCGCAGCTGGATGGCGCGCATTATTCGGCGGCCATCGCCATTTCGACGCGTTGCGGGCCGCGGATGACGCCGCCCGGGGTCGGGCCCTGCATCGCGCCATCCTTGAAGGTGACGACGCCCGACTTGACCGTAGCGACATAGCCGTCGGCCTTTTGCAGCAGGCGCTTGCCGCCCGCGGGCAGGTCGAACGCGAGCCACGGCTTGCCGAGCTTCAGCGCATCCATGTCGATGACGTTCAAATCGGCGAGATAGCCCGGCGCGAGCACGCCGCGATCTTCGAGGCCATAGAGCATCGCGGTATCGCGGCACTGGCGCTTGATCGCATGTTCGAGCGCGATGCGCTTGCCCGCACGATCGCGTACCCAATGCTGGAGCATGAAGGTCGGCGAGGCCGCGTCGCAGATCGTCCCGCAATGCGCGCCGCCGTCCGAGAGGCTGTTCACCGTGTCGTCCGACGCCTGCAAATCCTCGAGGAAATTGAGGTTGCCGTCGCGGTAGTTGAGGATCGGGAAATAGATGAAGCCCTTGCCATCATCCTTCATGAGGAGGTCATAGGCATATTCGGCCGGCGAGACGCCCGCGGCGGCGGCGCGCGCCATGATGCTCTCGTCCATCCGCGGCTCGTAGTTGAAGTTGGGGTCCATTTCGAAATGGACGGGCCAGCCCTCGGCGACGACCATCAGGAAGTCGAGGATGTCGCTCTCGGGCCAGACGTTCGCCTCTTCGACCATGCGCTTCCTGAACGCGGGGTCCTTCAAATGCGCGAGCTGCTCGGCCCACGGCAGGTCGATGATTTCGTTCCACGCGGGCTTGAAGCGGAACGGGTGAACCGTCCCCTGCCACGCCATGATGATGCCGTTGCCGCGCAGCGCGATCTGCGCGACGATGTTCGCGCCGGTCGCGTTCTGGCGGCGCATTTCCTCGATCTGCTCTTCGAGCGGCAGTTCCTTGGCGATCGACTGGAGCGCGGCGAAGGTCACCGGCAGGCCGGTTTCGCGACTGAGGTCGCCCATCCACTGAAACTCGTTCCACTCACGTTTCAGGTCGCTCGCCATTTCGAACACGCCATAGCCGACGCGGCCCATCGCGCGGCCGATCGCGATCAGCTCCTCGGCGGTCGCGGTGGTTCCGGGGACCAGTTCGCCGTCGATCGACTTGTGCAGCACGGTGCGGCTGGTCGAGAAGCCGAGCGCGCCGGCGCGCACGCCTTCCTCGACGATGCGCGACATTTCGGCAATGTCCGCTTCGGTCGGGATCGCGCCGGGCTTTTCGCGGTCGCCGAGCACATAAGCGCGTACGGCGCCGTGCGGGACGTGACAGGCGACATCGACGGTGCGCGGCAGCTTTTCGAGCGCGTCCATATATTCGGGGAAGGTCTCCCAGTCCCACGACATGCCTTCGGCGAGCGCGGTGCCGGGGATGTCCTCGACGCCTTCCATCAGCGAGATCAGCCATTCGTGGCGGTCGGGCTTGGCGGGCGCGAAGCCGACGCCGCAATTGCCCATCACGACGGTGGTGACGCCGTGCCAGCTCGACGGCGCCATTTCGGCGTCCCAGGTGGCCTGCCCGTCATAATGGGTGTGGACATCGACGAAGCCGGGAGTGACGATCTTGCCGCTGGCGTCGATCTCTTCGCGGCCCGCGCCGAGATTCTGCCCGACCGCGACGATGCGATCGCCCTCGACCGCGACGTCCGCCACGAAGGGCTGACCGCCCGAACCATCGACGACCGTGCCGCCGCGTATCACCAGATCATGCATCCCGACTCTCCCGATTCTTTTGGCTCGATTTTTAGTTTCACTGAAAAACCTATCATCAAAATCGCGATATGCAAATAAACGCGCCCGATGCGCGCCGAGGCGCTATGATGCCGCGATAAAACCACCGGGAGTCGACGCCATGATCCGACCGCTTACCCTCGCCCTGCTGTTCGCCGTCGCCGCCACGCCCATCGCGGCGAAGCAGGCACCCGCCCCGAATTACAAGGCCGCGCTCGCCGATCCCGCGCGCCCTGCCGCCGATCGCGAGCGCGATGCCGCGCGCAAGCCCGCCGAACTGCTCGCCTTCGCCCAGATCAAGCCGGGTCAGAAGGTCGGCGATTATGTGATGGGGGGCGGCTATGTGACGCGGCTGCTAGCCGCCGCAGTCGGCCCGGCGGGCAAGGTCTTTGCTTTCCAGCCCGCCGAGTTCATCAAGTTCAAGGCGCAATACGGCACCGATCAGGCGGCGGTCGACGCGGCTTATGCGAATGTCGATGCGGTCGCGGGCCCGTTCGCAGCGCCCGCCTTTCCCGAGCCGCTCGACGTCATCATCACGGTGCAGAATTTCCACGACCTGTATCTGAAGCCCTTCCCCGAAGGCACGGGCGACAAGGCGAGCGCGGCGCTGTTCGCGGCGCTGAAGCCCGGCGGCGCACTGATCGTCGTCGACCATAGCGCCGCGAAGGGCAGCGGTACGACGCTCTCCGACAGCCTGCACCGCATCGACAAGGATGCGGTGGTTGCGGCGCTGACCAAGGCGGGGTTCAAGCTGGAGGCCGAGAGCAAGCTCTACAGCCGCCCTGCCGACCCGCGCACCGCCAATGTCTTCGACGCCGCGATCCGCGGCAAGACCGACCAGTTCACGCTGCGCTTCCGCAAACCGGGATGACCGGAGGGACGGCAAACGACCGCAAGGCGATATAGCTGACGTGATCCCCGGCGAAGGCCGGGGTCCAGCGCGGTGGAAAGCCGACGCTGCGTTGTTACGCTGTGGGCCCCGGCTTTCGCCGGGGATCACATGGGACGCGCCCCAACGTCATCCTCATCCCGGCGAAGAAGGCCGGGATCTCGCCGGTGCGTTATTTCGACAGGGTGAGACCCCGGCCTTCGCCGGGGTGACGGTAAAGTAGGAACGCCCGCTTCCCACCCCCAAAGCGGACAAGCCGGCTCACGCCGTCCCCAATGTCTCCCGGCGTGGCCCCAGATAGCCGAACAGATAGGCCGCGACTTTCCGCATCTGGATCTCCTCCGCCCCTTCGGTGATGCGGTAGCGGCGGTGGTGGCGGTAGATATGCTCGAAGGGCTTGTGCCGCGAATAGCCGATGCCGCCATGGACCTGCATCGCGCGGTCGGCGGCTTCGCAGCAAAGGCGGTTCGCCCAGTAATTGCACATGCTGACCTTGTCGGAGAGGGTGCGCTCGATCTCCTTGTGCGGGGTGTTGTCCATGTCCCATGCGGTCTTGCGGATCAGCAGGCGCAGCATCTCGGCCTGCGTCGCGAGCTCGACGAGCGGGAACTGGATCGCTTGGTTCTTCGCCAGCGCCTCGCCGAAGGGTTTGCGCTCCCTTGCGTAGCGGACGCTCTCCTCGATGCAGTAGACCGCCGCGCCGAGCGACGACGCCGCCTGCCGGATGCGGTTCTGGTGGACGAAGCTCTGCGCGATCGAAAGCCCGCCGCCTTCGGGCCCCAATCGCGCGCTGTCGGGTACCCAGACGTCCGTGAAGGTCATCCGCGGATGGTCGGTCGGCATGTTGAAGGTCCACATATATTCGTCGACCGTCATCCCCTCGGTGCCCGTCGGTACGAGCAGGCAAGTGATGCCCTTCGCGTCGCCGTCCTTGCCGTCGGTGCGGCAGAAGGCGGCGCAGTGCGTCGCGACGTGCATGCCGGTGATCCACATCTTGCGCCCGTTGATCAGCCAGCCATCGACGCCGTCGCGCTCCTCGCGCACCGCGCGCGTTTCCATATGCGTCGCGTCGCTGCCATGGTCGGGCTCGGTCAGGCCGAAGGCGGTGCGGCGCTTGCCCTCGAACCCGCCGAGGATGAATTCCTGCTTCTGCTCCTCGCTCGTCGCGAACTGTTCGAACATTTCGACGAACGGGAAATTGCCGACGATGCTGTGCTCGTTCTGCAGATCGTTGTGGAGCCCGAGGCCCTTTGCCGCGAAATGTTCGCGGATCACCGCCATCCACAGGTTCGAACCATCCTTGCCGCCGTACTTCTTCGGCGCCGAGAACCGCCAGTGGCCGGCAGCGTCGGCCTTGCGCGTCGCGGCGCGGAGCAACTGCTCCCATTCATGGCGTGGCAGGCCCTGATTGTCCCAGTCGGTGCGCGCATGCTCGCGGCGGTGATCGAAGAAGCGGATATTGTCGTCGGCCAGTTCGAGCGGCTTGATCTCGGCCTCGATGAAGGCGTCGAGTTCGTCCAGATAGGCCTGCAGATCGGCCGGCATCGCAAAATCCATCGTCTTCTCTCCCGTTTATCGCGTGTCTAGTCGCCGCCGCCGCCGCATCCGCCGCAACCGCTCGATCCCCCGCCACAGCCGCTGTCGCCGCCGCTGCTGCTGTCGCTCGAACCGCCGCTGTCCGACGGCGTGCGCCAGCGATGAAAGTCCGCGAAGGCCGAACCCGCGAGCACCGAGGTCCCGAACAGCGCGACCGCCATCGCGGTCTCGCCGGTCGTCGGCGCGCGTTTGAGCCGGTCGTGCTTGCGGCGCGCTTCCTTGAGCGCGCCGCGTCCCGCGCGCGTCCGATCGTCGACGCTGGTCCATCGGATCAGCGTGAAGACCAATGTGATGAACAGCAGGATCGCGAGGAACAGGATCGGCCGGCCACGCGCGAGGCCGACGAACAGTTTGATCGCGCCGATCATCAACAGCAGGACGAAGGGCGCGGTCGCGATCCGGGCGACGCGGTGTCGCTCCGCGCGGTCGAGCATCAGTCCGCCCGAAACGAGCCGCCGTTCGATCGCCGCGCCTTCCGGCCGAAGCGCGGCGACCAGATCCTTCCACGGGAACGGCGGATCCAGCGCCAGCACGGCGCGATCGCTGGCCGCCGAGCTGCCCCCGCTACCGCGGCGGAAGGCGCCGCCCTCGAATTGCAGCGCACCCGACGCGAGCAGCCGCGACGCGACGCCGTCGGCAAGCCGGTCGCCTTTTCCGGCCAGATAGGCGAGGCTGTCGGGATCGGAAAGCGGCTGGCTGCGCCCACCCGGCCGCGCGAGCCGCGCGAGGATCATCGAGACCGGCACCGACACGATCAGCGCCAGAACATAGGCCGCCAGAAAGGCCGGACCGTCCCAGTTCAAAGGATTCATCGCGCACCCCCGCTCGTCCACCACAGTGCGACCCCGATGAAGGCTATCACAGCGATCGCCGCGGCGGCAACGCGGACGGGGCGTTTGGGGACGATCCACGCGTCGGAGCGCGCGACGCGGCGCGCGTGGGGATCGACGTGGAATCGCTGCCATCCCGACGGCCAGATATCCGCGGGCGGATTTTCACCGAACGCGCGCTCGTAGCTGGCGAGCGTTTCGGCGTAGAGGTCGAAGTGCCGCGGACCCTCATCGGGACCGCCCTTCGTCGGACCGTGGTGGAGCGGCTGACGCAGCACCTCGCCGCAGAGCCGGTCCCAATAGTCACGGCTGTAGGTGAGGTGCAGGTGCCATGCCTGATCGACGCCGTCCGACGGGACCGCCATATGCCCCGCGGTCATCGCCAGAAAGAGGAAGCGGCGATATTCACCCATCACGCGCGCCGCATGCGCCGCGCTCCAGCCGTTCTCGCGGGCGAGCCGCGTTTCGAAATCGAGCGCGGCATCGTCGGGGCCGACGCGATAGACGGCCAGCGCCGCCCAGAGCGGATGGCCGCTCGCCCTCATCCGCCCCATTCGGCGCGTGCCGCCGCGAGCGCGGCATATTTTGGACTGTCGACCGCGCATTTTTCGAGCGCCGCGCGGCGCAGCGATGCGAGCAGGCCGGGTTCGGCGAGCGTCGTCTCGCCCGACAGGAGTGCGGCCGCGAGCGCTTCGTCCTCGGCGCGGACCCCGGCATCGAGATCGCGCATCACGATCCCGAGCGCGTTCATCGCGACCACGACCTCGAACTTGTCGTGGCCTTCCGCCTTTGGCTTGATGCCGTTTTCGAGCCAGTCGCGAACCGCCTGCACCATTTCGCGGTTCGTCGGCTCGCCGGCCGGATCGGGCGCGGCGCGCGGCGAAGCAGCGATCGGCCGCAGGCGTTCGCCCTCGGGCGCTTCCTCGCCGAGCAAGCGGATCAGGTCGAGTTCCTGCTCGGCAGTACGCCGCCCGACCACGACGCGCTCGACGGTCGCATTGGCGCCGCTCCGCCACGCCTGCCCCATCTGGAGGCAGCCGAGCGCCCACCAGAGTGTGCGGTAGACCAGCCAGAAGCGGAACCGCGCGCGGTCCACCGGTGCACCGCCCGCCGCTTCATAGGCCGCAAAATAATCCTCAAGACTGCCGACCCCGAAGGCGGGGTTGTCGAGCCGGCCGAAACGCCACACCGCCATGCAGCCGAACGCGAGATCCTCGTGCGCATCGCCGCGATGCGCCAGTTCCCAGTCGAGCACCACCGCAAGGCCATCCGCATCGACCATGATGTTGCCCATCCGGTAGTCGCCGTGAACGAGGACGGGTTCGGCGGGCGCGGGCAGATGATCCTCGCACCAGCGGATCGCGAGCGCGATCGCGGGCCGGTCGCCGCCATAGGTCAGGAAGCGTGCCCGCAGTTCGGCGAGCGCTTCGGCGGTGTCCATCAGCGGGATGGCGGCGGGAATCGTCCCGCCCGGTATCGTGTGAATGCGCGCGAGTTCGCGGCCGAGATCGGCGAGCAACGACGGCGGCGGGTTCGGCAATATCTTCGCGGGGCTCACCTCGGCCACGACGCGGCGCATGACATAGCCGGTGCCCATATCGTCGCCGTCGCCGAGCACCCCGACGACCTCGGGCGCCTTTACGCCCGCCGCATGCGCCGCCATGACCAGCGCGGCTTCGTCGGCGTGGCCGTAGGGCCGGCCGGCCATATAGTCCGCCGACGGCGCACGGCGCAGCACATAACCGGCGCCCGCCCAGTCGAACGCCCAGCTTTCCATATTCGCGCCGCCCGACAGGCGGCCAAGGCCCGAAAGCTCGCCGGGTCCCGAAACGCGGGACATGAAGGTCGCGAGGGCGGTGGGCAGATCGGTCATGCCCCGATATTGCTTCCGGTTTACGTAAACGGCAAGCCGCCAATCGCGTCAGGGCGGCGGACTATCAAGAAAGCGAAAATCCCGCCGCAACGACAGGCAAGCGCGTCAGCGGCGCTGGCGCTTCAGATGGCCGTCGTACCATTTGCCCGCGAAATGCAGCCCCCAGGCGAGCGGCCCGGCAAGCAGGATCCAGCCCCACCAGTCGACGCGTTCGATCAGCCCCTCGTCGATATGCGAGAAGAAGGCGAGCAGGATGACGGGCACGACGACCGCGATCGACGCGATCTGGAACCAGTTATACCCGCTGCCGAGCCGCGCCGGATCGATCGGCAACGGCGCGCGCGCCCGCACCATATCCTCGACGGCGTCGCGGCGGCGGCGCCATCCCGCGACATAGTCCCAGGCGTCGAAGCCGAAGAGACCGACCTCGACGATGAAGATGCCGAGCCCGATGGCCGGGCCGTGAAACCGCTTCGGAAGCGTCAGCAGATCGAGCAGCCAGCCGCCGCCGAAGACGATCACGAGCAACGCACCGATGCCCCATGCCGCCTGGACGGGGATCGCCGCGATCATCGCATCGACATGCGCCTCGACGTCCGACCGCCAGCGCGCGATCTCGTCGGCGCGCACGCTCCGCGCGCGCCCGTCGCGGCCGCGATAGGCAGGCCCCATCGCCGTATCGACGAACCAGCGGTCGAAACGGCGAAGCTCGGTGTCGCGGATCTGCCGCTGCTGATAATCGCTGACGAAGGGCATGGCGCGGGTCTAGCCGCGACAGCTTACGATCGGCCTAATGGATGAGCCGCACCGGCGGGTCAGAGCGCACCCCACGACCGGTAATCCTCGACATGGGCATTCGGGCGGCGAAAGCTGGTGAAGCTCATGCTCGCCGACAGGTCGAGCGCTTCGACCTGATGCCACCATCCGACCGGCAGGAATATGGCTTCGCCGGGGCCGATGACGGCTTCGAGCACGGGCGGCGTCGCGCCATCGCCCTCACCCGCCGGCAGCGCGTCATTGCCCCAGTCGGAGAAGCAGTGGCGGCTGTTCCGCATCCGCGCGAAGGCCCATGGCGGCGCCATGCGCACACGCTTGCGGCCGATTACCTGCACGAGCAGATTATTGGTGAGATCGTGGTGCCAAGGGGTGAGCGTTCCTTTCGGACCGAGCCAGAAGAAACCGTCGCGCTGACGCGTGTCGTCGAGCAGCGCGACCGGTGCCATATCGTCCCACAGCGGCGCCAGCGCCGCCGCATTGGTCCCGCTGTTATAGGCGGTCAGATAAATGTCGTTGCTCGCTTCGTCCTTGCGCAGCCAGTCGATCAGCTCGCCGAAGCGGACGAGGCGGCGGTGGCCGTCCTTGTCGAGTTCATAGTCCGGATCGCGCTCGCGCTCGACCTGCGCTTCGACGGCATTGTTCCCCGCGACGGCCGCGAAATGGTCGAGCGACCAGCGCGTGAGCGCCGGCCAGTGGTCGATGATGCCCGTCAGCTTCGCCGGGCGGTTCGCTTCATAATGGTGGCGGTAGAAGACACCGACGTCGGGGTTGTCGAGCGTGTCGAGCGCGAAACCGGCCTCGAACGAGAGCCGCTGCTGGTTCGCGAGCAGCCAGTCCTGCTTCGCCATGCGCGCCGCCTGCCGTCGCAGCATCGCGGCCATCGGATCCTTGCCGAGCCGGTCGACCTCATATTTCGCCGCCGCGGCCGAGATACCGGCGCCGGTCAGGCGTGCGTGGAGCGCCGCGTCATCGTCGCCCGACGCCAGCCCTTCGGCGAGGATCGCGCGCTTGTCGGCCTGAGCCATGAGGAACCTCCGCTGAACCTGCCGCAGACTAGCGGACACGGCCCAAGGCTCAAGCGCAAGTCGATGACAGACAGATGACGGTCAGTCGCCCGGGGGTCCCTTATAGTCCGCGCCATAGACCGCCGCGCGAAAGTCGCGGTGAAGCGTGCCGTCGAAGGGGATGCTCTGGACGAAGAACACCGCCGTCAGCCGGTTCGCCGGATCGACCCAGAACAGCGTCGAGGGCAGGCCGTCCCAGAAGAATTCGCCGACCGCGCCGCGATTTTCCTGCGGTGTCTGCGGCTGCGCCTTGCGCACCGCGAAGTCGAACCCGAACCCCATCGCGCCCTTGCCCGGCAGCCACGCGCGCTCGGTGATCGACGGGTCGAGCTGGTCGGTCGCCATCAGCCGCACGGTAGAGGGTTTGAGGATGCGGGCGCCGTCGAGCTCGCCCTTGTTCAGCAGCATGCGGGCGAAGCGCTGGTAATCGTCGAGCGTCGAGGCGAGCCCGAAGCCGCCGGGCGTCAACGCATGATCCTGAAAATTGAGCATGCCCGCCTCGGCGTCGCTCTGCTGGACGAGCTTGCCGTCCTTCATGACGTTCATCGCCGCGAAGCGCGGCAGCCGGGCGTCGGGCTGGCGCCACGCGGTCTCGGTCATCTTCAGCGGCTCGAAGATATGCCCGCGCACATAGTCGGCGAAGCGCTCGCCCGAGAGCTTCTCGACGAGCGCCGCCTGCACGTCGACCGCCATGCTATATTCCCACTGCGTTCCCGGCTGGAAGAGCAAGGGCACGCCCGCAAGGCGGCGGCTGGCTTCGGATAGCGGCACCGTCAGCGCGAGCGGGTCGGCGGCGACATAGGCATCATGAACCGGCGTCGGCCCGGGGCCATAGGCGAAGCCCGCGGTGTGGCGCAGGATGTCGCGCACGAGGATCGGGCGGTCGGCGGGCACATAGCGCGGCGTGCCACCGGCATTCTGGCCGGCATAGACGCGCATCGACGCATATTCGGGCAGATATTTCGCCAGCGGATCGTCCAAGCGGAATTTGCCCTGCTCCCAGAGCTGCATCAGCGCGACGCCGGTCACCGGCTTGGTCATCGAAAAGATCTGGGCGATCGTGTCGCGGCGCATCGGGCGCTTCGCATTGCGGTCGGCCATTCCCGCCGTGCCGAAATAGACCTCGCGCCCGTCCTGCCATATCAGCGCCGAAGTGCCCGCGGCGCGGCCGCTGCCGACCATCTGTTGCAGCGCCGCGTCGATGCGCGCCTTGTCGATACGGAGGGTTTCGGAGGCAGCGGCGGGTTTCGCCATAGTGGCGGACGGGACGACAACCGGTGTGAGCGCCAGCGCGAGTGCAATAACGGTTGCACGCATCCTCTATCCCCTCCTGTCGTCACCCCGGCGAAGGCCGGGGTCTCATCGCCGAGACCTGACGCACCGGCGAGATCCCGGCCTTCGCCGCGATGACGATTTTAGCGATAGCGTAGCAGCGCGCGGGCAAAGAAAAAGGGCGGCCCCGCCGGACCGCCCTTTTGCATTGCTATTCGCATCCGATCAGATCTTGCCGGTCAGCTCCGGAACGGCGTTGAACAGATCGGCGACGAGGCCGAAGTCGGCGACCTGGAAGATCGGGGCATCCTCGTCCTTGTTGATCGCGACGATCGTCTTCGAGTCCTTCATGCCGGCGAGATGCTGGATCGCGCCCGAGATGCCGATCGCGAAATAGACTTCCGGCGCGACGATCTTGCCGGTCTGGCCGACCTGATAGTCGTTGGGGACATAGCCCGCATCGACCGCGGCGCGGCTGGCGCCGAGCGCGGCGCCGAGCTTGTCGGCGAGCGGGACGATGACTTCCTGGTATTTCTCGCTCGAACCGAGCGCGCGGCCGCCCGACACGATGATCTTCGCCGAGGTGAGCTCGGGACGATCCTGCTTGGCGATCTCGGCGCCGACGAAGCTCGAGATGCCCGTGTCACCACCAGCCGACACGGCTTCGACCGCACCCGAACCGCCCGAGCTGGCAGCCTTTTCGAAGGCGGTGCCACGAACGGTCAGAACCAGTTTCGCGTCCGAGCTTTCGACGGTCGCGATCGCGTTGCCGGCATAGATCGGGCGCGTGAAGGTCTTCGGACCCTCGACCGACAGGATTTCGCTGATCTGCATGACGTCGAGCAGCGCGGCGACGCGCGGCGCGACATTCTTGCCGGTCGTGGTGGCGGGCGCTACGAACGCGTCGTGCGAACCCATCAGCTCGGCGACGAGCGGCGCGATATTTTCGGGCAGGTTGTGACCGAAAGCGGCGTTGTCGGCGACATGCACCTTGCCGACGCCGGCGATCCCGGCGGCGGCCTTCGCGACGCCATCGACGCCGCTACCTGCGACGAGCAGATGGACTTCGCCGAGCTTCGAGGCGGCGGTGACCGCGGCGAGCGTGGCGTCCTTGACGGCGCTGCCGTCATGTTCGACCCAAACCAGAGTTTTCATTTCAAACTTCCCTCTAATCCGTTCGGGCTGAGCTTGTCGAAGCCCGGCCCTTTCTTTCGACGTTTCCCGAAAAAGAACGGCCCTTCGACAAGCTCAGGGCGAACGGGGGTGGAATATCTTAGCTATGGACGCCCATCGCCTTCAGCTTGGCAACCAGTTCATCGACATCGGCGACCTTGACGCCCGCCGAGCGGACGGGCGGTTCCGAAACCTTGACCGTCTTGACGCGCGGCGCAGTGTCGACGCCGTAGTCGGCGGGCGACTTGGTATCGAGCGGCTTCGACTTCGCCTTCATGATGTTCGGCAGCGAGGCATAGCGCGGCTCGTTCAGGCGGAGGTCGGTGGTGACGATCGCGGGAAGCTTCAGCTTCACCGTTTCGAGACCGCCGTCGACTTCGCGGGTCACGCTGACATGATCGCCATCGACGTTCACCGCGCTGGCGAAGGTGCCCTGCGCCCAGCCGGTGAGCGCAGCGAGCATCTGGCCGGTCTGGTTGTTGTCGCCGTCGATCGCCTGCTTGCCGAGGATGACGAGACCCGGCTGTTCGGCATCGGCGATCGCCTTGAAGATCTTTGCGAGCGCGAGCGGTTCGACCTCATCGTCGGTCTGCACGAGGATCGCGCGGTCGGCGCCCATCGCGAGCGCGGTGCGGAGCGTTTCCTGTGCCTTCGCCGGGCCGACGCTGACGGCGATGATCTCGGTCGCGACGCCCTTTTCCTTGAGCCGGATCGCCTCTTCGACGCCGATCTCGTCGAACGGGTTCATCGACATCTTCACATTGGCGAGGTCAACGCCCGTGCCGTCGGCCTTGACCCGCGGCTTCACGTTGTAATCGAGCACCCGCTTCACGGGGACGAGGATTTTCATGGCTTTAAAAGCTCCTCTCAACAAATTGTGCACTGCGCCATAATTGGCGTTTACGTAAACGTCAACCAGCAGTCCCTTGTTCCTCTCCCCTTGAGGGAGAGGATAGGAAGACTTGGTCCGCAGGACCTAGTCGGACTTGGTGAGGGTCCGGACGTTGCCGCCCTCACCGCTGCGACTAGGCGGCAAGCCGCCAAGTCTCGCTGCCTCTCCCTCAAGGGGAGAGGCAATTTATATCACGCCGCCTTGGCAACCTCGGCGACGATTTTCTTTGCCGCATCGCCCAGATCGTTGGCCGCAACGATCGGCAGGCCCGAATTGGCGAGGATGTCCTTGCCCTGCTGGACGTTCGTGCCCTCGAGACGGACGACGAGCGGGACCGACAGGTTCACTTCCTTCGCCGCGGCGACGATGCCCTCGGCGATGATGTCGCACTTCATGATGCCGCCAAAGATGTTGACGAGGATGCCCTCGACCGCCGGGTCCTTCAGGATGATCTTGAACGCCGCGGTGACCTTTTCCTTCGATGCGCCGCCGCCGACGTCGAGGAAGTTCGCCGGGAAGGCGCCGTTGAGCTTGATGATGTCCATCGTCGCCATCGCGAGGCCGGCGCCGTTGACCATGCAGCCGATGTTGCCGTCGAGCTTGATGTAGGCGAGGTCATATTCCGACGCCTCGACCTCGGCCGGGTCTTCCTCGGTCAGGTCGCGCAGTTCGGCGATGTCCTTGTGGCGGAACATCGCATTGCCGTCGAAGCCGAGCTTGGCGTCGAGGACGAGCAGTTCGTCGCCGTTCGCGCCTTCGCAGACCGCGAGCGGATTGATCTCGATCTGCTCGGCGTCGGTTGCGAGGAAGGCGTTGTAGAGGCCGGCGAGGACCTTGGCGGCCTGCTTGGCGAGGTCGCCTTCGAGCTCGAGCGCGGCGGCGACGCTGCGGCCATGATGCGGCTGCAGGCCCGTCGCCGGGTCGATCGTGATCGTGTGGATCTTGTCGGGCGTGTTGTGCGCGACGGTTTCGATGTCCATCCCGCCTTCGGTCGAGGCGACCACCGCGATGCGGCTCGACGCGCGGTCGACGAGGAGCGCGAGATAATATTCCTTTTTGATGTCGGCGCCGTCGGTGATGTAGAGACGGTTGACCTGCTTGCCATGCTCGCCGGTCTGGATCGTCACGAGCGTGTTGCCGAGCATGTCCTTCGCGTGCGCTTCGACCTCTTCGAGCGTCTTGGCGAGGCGGACGCCGCCCTTCGCGTCGGGGCCGAGTTCCTTGAACTTGCCCTTGCCGCGGCCGCCGGCGTGGATCTGCGACTTCACGACATAGAGCGGCCCGGGGAGCTGCTTCGCCGCGGCGACGGCTTCCTCGACGCTCATCGCGGCGATGCCCTTGGGGACAGCGACGCCAAATTTCGCGAGCAGTTCTTTCGCCTGATATTCGTGGATGTTCATGAGGTCTGCCGGGCCTTTCGACTCTGGAAGGGGAGAAGAATGGCGCCGCATAAGCACAAGTTGCGCGGCAAGGCTACCCCTGCCGCGCCCAGAAAAACTTGGGCTGTCGAAACTGCGAGCTAAGTCGTTAGCGCAGCGCGCAAAGCGCCGCCGAGCTGGTCGACACCGTCAATATCTCGGGATCCTTGAGCGCGCGGACCTTGTGCAGGAACTGGTCGAGCGACAGGTCGGCGATGCGCTTGTCCTTGAGGCTGCCGAGCGCCGACAGGCGGCGGAGCTGGAGCAGCGACAGCCGGTCGACCATGCGTTCGGCCATGCAGGCCGACATGCGCTCCGACAGGCCGGCGTTGTGCAACCCGTTGCGCAGGCGCGTTTCGGGCGTGGCACAGCCCGCGAGCAGGAGCGACGTGGCTATGAGAGGAAGCACGGCACGTTTCATCGTCGATTATCTTCCGTGAAATTCTGCGACGGCACCCGATACAGCCTGCATCAACGCCATGCGAGCCGGAATCGACGAGGTCGTGCTGCCCATCATCACGACGATCGCATAGCGCGTGCCGTCGGGCGCGGTCGCGATGCCGATGTCGTTATACCCCGCGGTCATGCCGTTCAGATCCTGCCCGGTGCCGGTCTTGTGGACGAAGGTCCAGCCAGGCGGCAGGCCGGCCTTCAGGCGCTTCGGCCCGCTCTTCGTCCGGCTCATCACGCCGAGCAGATAGTCGGTCGATTCGGGCGACAGCAGCGTGCCGCGCGCCAGGCGGGTCAGCGCGCTGGCGATCGCTGCGGGGCTGGCGCCGTCGATCGGATTCGCAAGATAGGCGTTCATCGCCGACTGGCGCGTCGACATCGGCAGGGCGGCACGCGCGGCCTGGAAATTGCGGCCGGTCGCATAGCTTTGCTGCCACGTCAGCCCCGCAGTGCCGGCTTGCAGCAACCGCTCGCCGGGGCCGAAGCGGATCGACCCCAGATCCTTTTTCGAGACGAAGGCGCGCACCGCATTGGGGCCGCCGACGGTGCGGAGCAGGCTGTCGTTCGCCAGATTGTCGCTCTGCGTGATCGCGGTCTCGATCAGGTCGCGCACGCTCATGCTGATCGCGCCCTCGGCGCGGACGCGGGTTGCGAGCGGCTGGTGGAAGACGACCAGATCCTCGGGCCCGATGCGGACTTTCTGGTCGAGGCGGACGCGGCCGTTGTCGACGGCATCAAGGATCGACATCGCGACCCACAATTTCGACACGCTCTGCTGCGGAAACAGGTCGGCGCCGCGCTGCGCGATCGCCCATTCGCCGTCGATGCGCTGAACCGCGATCCCCGTCTTGCCCGGAAAGGCCCGCCACAGCCCGGCGATGCGGTCGCTGAGCCCCGGCGCGGGACGGCGAAAGCCCGGGTCGAGCGTACCGCGCGGCGGCGGTGCGGCAGCCGACGCGCGAACCGGCGGGCCGATCGGAACGCTGACGGCGCGCGTGCCCTGCACCGCTTGCGCCTGACGCGGGGCCGGTACGATGGCCGCGCTGCTTACGCAGCCCGCGAGAAGGGCCGCGCCGATGGTCATGCCGAGCAGCAGCCTGCCCGAGAAATTGAACGTCATCTATACCCCGCGGCCCGCGGCCGTCTGTAGTTCCCGACCCCCAAAAGGCCGCGACCATCCGTCCCGCAGCGCAGCAGGCCGGACCAGCGATTTGCGACGAATGATTCAAATGCCGCGATAAGCGGCGGAACGGGCAGGACCTAGGGTGCGGGCCGGCTGCGAACGAGATCGGGGAACAGCCGCTTGAGCGCCGCAAGCTTGGGGGCATCCCAATAGGCGATGTAGCTGTTCTTCGGATTCAGCTGCATGAAATTCTGGTGGTTGGGCTCGGCGCGGTAGAAGGCCTTGTAGCTTTCGACCGGGACGATGATCGGCTTCGCGAAATATTTCCCCTTGGCGATCTGTGCCAGATAGGCGGTCGCGACCTTCCGCTGCGTATCGTCGAGCGGAACGATCGCCGCGCGATATTGCGGGCCGCTGTCGGGGCCTTGCCGGTTCTTCAGCGTCGGATCGGCGACCACCGAAAAGAGGACGCGCAGCAGCGTTCCGTAGCTGACCTGCGTGGGGTCGTAGACGATCCGCACCGCTTCGGCATGGCCCGAGGTTCCGTCGTGCGTCAGCTCATATTTGGCGGTCGCCTTGCTGCCGCCATGATAGCCCGATTCGACCGAGATGACGCCCTTCACATTGGAAAAGACGCCCTCGACACCCCAGAAACAACCGCCCGCCAGAACCGCGGTCGCCTTTTTCGCATTCACGGCGGGATCGACCGCCGGGGCGGGAAGCTTGACGTAGGATTCGGCCTGCGCCGAGGGGGTGCATTGTGCGACGATCGTCGCGGCGAAAAGGACCCCGATCGCGCGGCGCGCGAGCATCAGAGGGGCATCGCCAATGCCGGCTGCTGCATGACGACGATGATGGCGCCGATCGCGAAGCCGGCGAGCATGGTCGGAAACCAGTCGGAGCGAAGCATGGACAGCATATAAGCCTCTTTTCATATCGTGTCGATTCGCGGCCAGCGCCGCTTTGGTTACACCGACGATATGGAGCGCCCCGACCAGACGTGCAGTGATGGCGGTCACCCTTAGGGAAGACTGCTTACTATCCGGTGAACCGGTTGGTCGTGCGGCGTTCAGGTCAGCGCGGCGCACGCCTGCTGGATGCGCACGCACGCCTCCTTGAGCACCGCCTCCGACGTCGCATAGGAGACGCGGAACGCCGGCGACAGCCCGAACGCCCCGCCGTGCACCGCCGCGACGCGCGCGCTGTCGAGGAAATAGTCGATCAGCGCCTCGTCGGTGTCGACCAGCTTGCCGTCGGGGGTCTTCTTGCCCATGCAGCCGCTTGCGTCGGGATAGACGTAGAACGCGCCGTCCGGGGTCGGGCAGTTGAGACCCGGCGCGTCGTTGAGCATCGCGACGACCATGTCGCGGCGCTTGCGGAACGCGGCATTGCGGTCGTCGAGGAACTGCTGCGGACCGCCGAGCGCCGCGGCCGCCGCGGCCTGTGCGATCGAACAGGGGTTCGATGTCGATTGCGACTGAAGCTTGGCCATCGCCTTGATCAGCCAGGCGGGACCGCCGGCATAGCCGATGCGCCAACCGGTCATGGCATAGGCCTTCGAACAGCCGTTGACGGTCAGGATGCGGTCGATCAGGTCGGGACAACGCTGCGCGAGCGTCGAGAAGGCGAAGTCGGCGTACCAGACATGCTCGTACATATCGTCGGTCATCACCATCACATGGCTGTGGCGGCGGACGACTTCACCGATCGCGTCGAGTTCCTCGGGCGAATAGGCCGCGCCCGACGGGTTCGACGGCGAGTTGAAGATGACCCAGCGCGTCTTTTCGGTGATCGCCGCGTCGAGCTGCGCCGGGGTGATCTTGTAATTCTGCGCCGCCGACGCCTCGATCACCACCGGCTTGCCGCCGCAGAAGGCGACGATGTCGGGGTAGCTGACCCAATAGGGCGCCGGGATGATCACCTCGTCGCCCTTGTCGACGGTCGCGACGAGCGCATTGAACAGCGTGTGCTTGCCGCCGACGTTCACGGTGATCTGGTCGAGACCGTATTCGAGGCCGTTGTCGCGGCGGAATTTTCCCCGGATCGCTTCCTTCAGCGCCACCGTGCCGTCGACGAGCGTATATTTGGTCTGGCCGTTCCGGATCGCTTCGATCGCGGCTTCCTTGACGAAATCGGGCGTATCGAAATCGGGCTCGCCCGCCGACAGACCGATGACGTCGATGCCTTCCGCTTTCAGCTTGGCCACGCGCGCGGTCATCGCGAGCGTCGCCGAGGGCTGGATGCGGTTGAGGGCGGCGGACGTATGCGGCTTCAGCGACATGGAGACCTATTCCTTCGCGGGCAAATTGACAGGAAATTGCGCGGGGCCGCGCCTAGAGCCTTCGGTCGATATTCGCAAGCGCGCAGCGGTATAATTTACCTATGCAGATGGCGGTCAGGCCGCCGAAGGCGCCGCGAGTCGCGCGGGAACCAGTCCGCGCAGCGAATTTCCGATGAAAAAGCCTTCCGCCAGGTCGGCAAGCCGCAGGTGCGATTCGACCGCGCGGCCCTTTTCGATCAGCTCGGCGCGCAACACCCCGGGCAGCAGGCCCAGCGCGAGCGGCGGGGTGAGCAGCACGCCCTCGCGCTCGACGAAGATGTTGCTCCAACTCCCCTCGGTGACGAAGCCCGGTTCGTCGACGAACACGACTTCGGCCGCGCCGCTTTCGGCACGCTCCGCGTCATAGGCGGCACGCAGGCTGGTCTTGTGCGCGAGGCGGAAATCGTCGGGCGCCATCGGCGCGGGCCGGACCGCGACGGGCACCGGCAGCTCGGCAAGCCGGGGTAGCGGCGACACCTCGACCGCAAGCGCGCCCGAAGGCGCGAGCCGCATCCGAACGCGCGCCGCGCTGCGCAGACGAAACGTCGCCGACTGCAGACTGTTGCGCGCGCCGTGCCGATCAAAGGCAAAGCCGAGCGCCGCGGCGCTCGCCTTCATTCGCGCAAGATGCCCGTCGAGCCGCTGGACGCCGTCGACCGGATCGAAAAGCATCGTTTCCATGAGATCGAAGCTCTCACCCGCTGCGCCCACAAATTCCCCCTTGGCAAGGCATTCGCGCCATTCTTCAGCCGGGCGGCTGTCGGCGACGATTCCCGAACCCAGTCCGAGCGTGGCGCACATCGGCGCGTCCTGCAAGCCGCTCTGCGACGGAAAGACCAAGGTTCGTATCGCGACGTTGAACGCGGCGTCGCCGTTCGCTTCCATGAAACCGATCGATCCGGTGTAAAGGCCGCGACGATCGGCCTCGAGATCGTCGATGATCTCCATCGCGCGAACCTTGGGGGCGCCGGTGATCGAGCCGCAGGGGAATGCAGCGCGCAAGATGTCGGCCGCGCCCGCCCCGTCGGGCAGCAGCGCCGATACGTCGGAGACGAGCTGATGGATCGTCGGAAAGCTCTCGACGCGAAACAGGTCGGGCACCGCAACGCTCCCCGGCACCGCGACACGCGAAAGGTCGTTGCGGATCAGGTCGACGATCATCAGATTTTCGGCGCGTTGCTTCGGATCCGCGGCAAGCGCGCGCGCGGCTGCGGCATCGCGCGCGGGGTCGGCGCCCCGTTCCGCCGTCCCCTTCATCGGCCGCGCCATCACCTGCCGTCCTCGCAGCGCAAAGAAGAGTTCGGGCGACAGCGAGGCGATCGCCTGGCTTCCGGTCCAGATGAAGCCGCCATAACCCGCGCGCGCCGTCCGCCGCAGCCGGGCATATATGGACAGCGGATTTCCCGCGAAGGGCACGTCGGCGCGAAAGGTATAATTGGCCTGATAGATGTCGCCGGCTTCGATCAGCGTCAGCACGCGCTCGACCGCGGCGAGATAGTCGGCGCGCGACACGCGCGGAGCGACCCTGCCCACCCATCCGCCGGCAGGGTCGGGAAGCAGCGCCGCAACGGCATCGGCGTCGATCCGGTCGAGGCGTTCGAACAGCCCGAACCAACCGAGCGCGCCGCCGCCGCCCACGTCGTCGATGGCGCCGCGCCAGGCCGGCGCCAGCCCCTTCCCGGCTTCGTAGGCAAGATGGCCCGCGGCGTGGAGCCCGCGCTTCGTCGCCGTTTCCAGCTTCGCGAGGAGCGCCGGCACGTCGGCCGGTGCGTGCGCCGCGACGATTTCGACGGGGTTCGAAAACAGCCGCGCGGGAACTGCACCATCCGTGCGCGCGTCGTCGAGCAGCACGAACGGCGGGCAGTCGGGACCCGGAACCGGAATCGCCGTTTCGCCCGCCATGACGGCCCCGAACTAAGCGGAAACGATCAGCGGTCGCGCTTCAGGCGGATCGCGCGGCCGCCTTCGATCGTCGCGAAATAACTGCCCATCGTCGCGGTCTTGATGTGGATTTTCTGTCCGGGCTTGGGCTGGCGCGGCAATTTCGTCGTGTCGATCTGCGTCCACACCGCGTCGTCTTCCATCACGAGCGTGTATTTGCCCGAGCGATCCATGCTGACCGAACGGATCACCGTATCGATCTCGTTGATCTCGTCCTCGTCGCCGCCGAAAATCCCGCCGAGCTTGGGGAAGGAAAAGCCGAACAGCCCGCGCCGCGTTTTCTTCGCGGTTTCCTTGTCGGTAAAGACGATCTCGCGCGCCTGGTCGGCGGCCGACAACTCGCCGACTTCGCGATCGAAACAGGCGAGCCGCGCGGCCGCATCGGCGATGTCGCGGCAGGCATAGAGCTCCTTGATCTGCGCCGGCGTCGCGGGCGGCGCCTTGTCCTTCGCGGCCGCGGGCATCGCGGCGACTAGAGCGGCGAGAACGAGCGGCGCGGTGAGACGCGAAACAGGCTGCAACATGGAAAACCCCTGGCGAGAACGATGGCCCTGACTAGCCGCCGCGCCGATGCGCCGCAAGCACGCGGAATGGCGAAAGCCTAGCTGCCGCCGAGTTCGCAGAGCAGGTTGCACTCGGATCCTGCGAGCACCCCCGCAATATCCCGCGCCTGTTTCGCCAGCGGGGGAGGAAGGCCGGGCGTTCCCGCCACGATCTGCTCGCGAAGGCTGCGCCGCTCGGCCGCAGGGAAACTCGCCGCGGTGAAGCGCAGATCCTCGATCACCACCGCGAGCAGTTTCGACCGGTTCGCCAAGCTGATGTTGGGGGCCGCGGCGGTGGCGATCGAGCTCGAGATCGTCTGTGTCGCGCCGCCGCGCATCTGCGCCAGCGCGTCGCCCAGTTTCACGCGTTGTTCGGGCTTCAGCCCGGCAACGAACCCGGCGACGGCCCGAAATCCCTTTTGAACGCACAGATTCGCGGCGACCGCGCCCGCGGTCAGCTCGTTCTGAAGCTGGCCAAGCGTGGCGTCCGCCGCGGCCGCCGGATCGCGCGCGCCACTGGCGCTGCGGTTCGCGAAATCGACGTAGGCGACGATCGAACTCCCGACGCCGATACACGCGCGGCTGACGCGGTCGAGATCGAGCGGAAAGGCGCGGAGGACGTTTTCGTCATAAGCTGTGCGAACCAGATCCGCCCCGTCGTTGGTGAGCATCGGCGGGCTGTCTTTGGCGCCAAGGCCGTTGAGACGCACCGTCAGGGCGTCGGTCGCGGCGATCAATGCGTCGGGATCGGCGGCGCGCGCCGGCGACGCGATCATCACGAAAAGCAAAAGCACACTGGTCAGGCGAAAGGCCATGTTATCCCCCCTGGAATGGCGTTCGCAATCCCATAAGGAGCCACCGGCGCCTTGGCCAGCGGCAATCCGGGCACACCGATTGCACAGCCCCCCCGCCTTGCTTAGAGTGATGTCAATAACGAGAAGGAAGGGTCGCCCACCTCGATGAACAGCCCCCACGACTGGTCGAACGGTTATCGTCATCCAACGGCCTGGGATCAGGTCTTCGCACCGCTTTCGCTTCCGGACATGCTCGCGGCGAACGTCGCCGAAAGGGGCGACGCGCCGATGCTCGATTTCATGGGGCGCCGTTTCTCCTACGCCGAGGTCGCGGGCGGCGTCGCCCGCATCGCGCGCGGATTGCAACTGCAGGGTGTCGGCAAGGGAAGCCGGGTCGGGTTATTTCTGCCCAACGTCCCGCACTATGTCGCGGCTTATTATGGCGCACTGGCCGTCGGCGCGACCGTCGTCAATTTCTCGCCGCTCTATACCGTCGCCGAACTCGAGGCGCAGGTCGAGGATTCGGGTACCGACACGCTGGTGACGATCAGCGCCGCCGCGCTGCTGCCGACCGCGCTCAAGGTGCTCGACGGATCGAGCCTGAAGCGGCTCGTCGTCGGGTCGATCGCGGGCGGATTGCCCGCCGCGAAATCGGTGCTCTATCGCCTGTTCAAGAAGAGCGAGGTCGCGGCGCTTCCCTACGATCCGCGCGTCATCCGCTTCTCGGCGCTCGCCGACAATGACGGGAAGCCCGACCCCGTCGCGATCGATCCCGAAACCGACATCGCGCTGATCCAGTACACCGGCGGCACCACCGGGACACCAAAGGGCGCGAAGCTCACGCACCAGAATCTGACCGCCAACGCGCGGCAGGTGAATGCGATCGACCCCGATCATGACGCGGGCGACCGCATCCTTGGCGTCCTGCCCTTCTTTCACGTCTTCGCGAACACCTGCGTCCTCAATCGGACGATCCTCAACGGCGGGATGATCGCGATGCTGCCGCGTTTCGATGCGAAGGCGGCGCTGCAGACGATCACGCGGACGAAGGCGACCGCGCTCCCCGGCGTGCCGACGATGTACCAGGCGCTGCTCGACCATCCCGATATAGCGAAGACCGACTTCTCTTCGCTGCGCGTCTGCATCTCGGGCGGCGCGCCGATGCCCGCCGAACTGCGCGAGAAATTCATCGCCGCGACCGGCGCCTCGCTCGTCGAGGGCTATGGCCTCACCGAAAGCTCGGGCGTCGTCGCGACCAATCCCTATGACGGACCGGTCAAGCCGGGCACGATCGGCCAGCCGCTTCCCGCGACGCACATCCGCCTGCTCGACAAGGAGAACCCGGCGAAGGACGCGCCCGCGGGCGAACCGGGCGAGCTCGCGGTCAAGGGCCCGCAGATCATGCAGGGCTATTGGAACCGGGCCGACGCGGACGCCGACAGTTTCACCGCCGACGGTTGGCTGCGCACCGGCGATGTCGCGACGGTCGACGGCGAAGGCTATATCCGCATCGTCGACCGGCTGAAGGACATGATCGCGGTCGGCGGCTTCAAGGTCTATCCGAGCGTGATCGAGGCGCGTCTGCACCAGCATCCCGCGGTCAAGGAAGCGATCGTTCTCGGCGTGCCCGATAGCTACCGCGGCGAAGTACCGAAGGCGTTCGTGACGCTGGAAGAGGGCTTTCAGATCTCGGGCGAGGCGCTCGCCGCCTGGCTCAACCCGCAGCTCGGCAAGCATGAACGCGTGAGCGCGGTCGAGGTGCGATTGAACCTGCCCAAGACGATGATCGGCAAGCTCGATCGCAAGGCGCTGAGGGCCGAGGCGGCGGTTTGAGCTCCCGCACATTCCTCCCGTCACCCCCGCGAAGGCGGGGGTCCAGCTTCTTGATGGGATAGACCATGGCCAAAGGCGGATATGTCTACATCATGGCCAATCGCTACCGCGGCACAACCTATATCGGCGTCACGGCCTATCTCCCGCATCGAATCGTCCAGCATCGCGATGAGAAAGGCGCAGAGTTTTGCCGGAAATATGGCCTGAAACGCCTCGTCTACATGGAGCGACACGAGGACATCCGCGACGCCATTGCCCGTGAGAAGGCGCTGAAGAAATGGAATCGCGATTGGAAATTCCGCCTGATCGAGGAGGGCAATTCCGATTGGCTCGACTTATTCGATACTCTCAATGCATGATTTAGCTGGACCCCCGCCTTCGCGGGGGTGACGAGGAATGGCGAACAAATGTTACAATGAGATATTGTAACCTTCGTCATGTTATGCCATATCAACGTTCGCAGTTGGACCAACGGAGAATCGGGTGACCCAAGTCGCCAGTCACAGCCATGCATGGCCGCGCCTCGGCGCGCTGGTACGGGCTGCGCGCGATTCGCGGCCGCTGACTTCGCTCAGCGGCGACCAGCTTGCGATGGGCCTTTCGGGGCTCTGCCTCGTCCATTGCCTTGCGACGACGATCTTTTTCGCGTCGATCGCATCGGTCGGGGGCGTGTTCCTCGAAAGCCACCTGTTCCATGAAATCGGCCTGATCATTGCGATCGGTTTCGCGCTCGTGACGCTCGTTTCGGGCGTGCTCAGCCACGGCTACATGATGCCCTTCGGTGTCGGATGCTTCGGGCTCGGGATGATGGCGGGCGCGCTGTCGCGGCCGCACGACGGTACCGAAGTGCTCGCGACGATGATCGGCGTCGCGGTGGTTGCATTGGGTCACGACCTCAACCGCCGGGCGCGGAACTGAGCCTAGGTGCTCCCCGCAACTTGCGGGCACCCTCCAAACGGCATACATTACGCCCGACAGGGGCCAGGACGCGCGGGTGCCGCGCATAAGGAAACGCCAATGGGCAAGCACGAACATCCGCACGTCGAGGCGACCGGCGCCTCGCTCGCCAGCGCCGCACAGGCCGCGCTCGAAAAGGGCGGCGAAGCGTGGACCGACATGCGCGCCGAGATTTTCGACGCGGTCGCCGCGATCGGCAAGCCTGCGAGCGCCTATGAGATCGCCGACATCGTCTCGCAAAAGCGCGGCAAGCGCGTCGCGCCCAACAGCGTCTATCGCATCCTCGACCTGTTCGTCGCGAACAACCTCGTCCGCCGCGTCGAGAGCGCCAACGCCTTCGTCGCGAACAGCCATCCGGGCTGCCTGCACGACTGCATCTTCCTGATCTGCGACAGCTGCGGCACCGCCGTGCACGTCGACAACGACAAGCTCTCCGACGGCGTCCGCGCAGCCGCCGAAGCGACGGGCTTCGCCGCCGAGCGCCCGGTGATCGAGGTGCGCGGCAAATGCACCGAGTGCCAATAAGTTGACCTCGGCCACGCTGCCGGCTGCACGCTGGTGGCTCGCCACGCTGCTGTTCGGTGTCGCCGTCCTGGTCGCAGGATCGACGCTCGGCTTTCCCCCGACGAGCCATTCCGCCGATCCGGGCTATGGCGCTCCGGTCCTGGCGTTCGAATTCGCGCGCGGGCAGGACGATCTGGTCTCGGTCTTCGGCCCCGACAGCGACCCGATGCAGGTCGCGCGGCTCGCCGCGATGCGCACGGGGAACGAACGCGACTATCTGTACATGCTGTTCTATGCCGGGTTCGTCGCCTCGGGTCTGGTGGCGTTCGCGCGCGAGCTCGGGTCGCGGCCGCTTCTCGCTGCCGCCGGACTACCGGTCCTCGCCGCGCTCGCCGATGCCTGGGAGAACTGGCTGCTCTTCGACATCCAGACGGCCTTCACGGCAGGTGACTATTCGCCCGCAATGGCCAGCCTGCCCTGGCCGGTTGCCGCCAAATTCCTGTTCCTCGCGCTCGCGAACGTCGCAATCGGCCTCGCGCTCGCGCAGATCGGACGCTGGGGGTTGCTCTTCGGCTCGCTCGTCATCGCCGCCGCGGTGCCGACGGTGATGGGCCTCGTCGCGCCCGAAAATTTCGGATGGACGCTGGTCGCCGCGATCGGCGGCGGCTGGATCGTGCTGCTCGCGACCGCGGCGATCGCCTGCTGGCAGGCGGTCGTCCGCAAGCGGCCGTTCGCCGATTTCGGGGAGGCGGCGCAGCAGCCCCGCGCGGTGACGGCCGTTCGCGGGGCACGCAAACCGTTCGGCCGACGCCAGCGCTAACCCCTTCCCACCCTGCGCTGCCGGGTCTAGGGAGTCGGCGAATCCTGACACAGGAATTGAAGGGGGCTGCACCCATGAATAGCGTCACCATTCGCGAGGACGATCTGATCGAAACGATCGCCGACGCGCTCCAGTACATCAGCTATTTCCACCCGATGGACTATATCCGCGCGCTCGCCGCGGCCTATGAACGCGAGGTCTCGCCCGCCGCGAAGGACGCGATGGCGCAGATCCTCTCGAACAGCCGCCTGTGCGCCGAGGGGCACCGCCCGATCTGTCAGGACACGGGCATCGTCACGGTCTTCATCAAATGGGGCATGGACTGCCGCCTCGACAGTCCCCGCAGCCTGCAGCAGGTGGTCGATGAAGGGGTGCGCAAGGCCTATCTCCACCCCGAGAACAAGCTGCGCGCCTCGATCCTCGCCGACCCGGCGTTCAGCCGCGTGAACACGAAGGACAACACGCCTTCGGTGCTGAACGTCGAGATGGTTCCCGGCAACAAGGTCGTAATCGACGTCGCCGCGAAGGGCGGCGGCAGCGAGAACAAGTCGAAGTTCAAGATGATGAACCCGTCGGATTCGATCGTCGACTGGGTGCTCGAAATGGTGCCGCAGATGGGTGCCGGCTGGTGCCCGCCGGGCATGCTCGGCATCGGCATCGGCGGCACCGCCGAAAAGGCGATGCTGCTCGCGAAACAGTCGCTGATGGACCCGATCGACATGACCGAGCTTCTCGCGCGCGGGCCTTCGTCGCCAACCGAGGAACTGCGCATCGAGCTGTATGAAAAGGTCAACGCGCTCGGCATCGGCGCGCAGGGCCTAGGCGGCCTTGCGACCGTGCTCGACGTCAAGATTGCCGACTGGCCTACGCACGCCGCGTCGAAGCCCGTCGCGATGATCCCGAACTGCGCGGCGACGCGCCACGCGCATGTGACGCTCGACGGCAGCGGCCCGGCGTTCCTCGAACAACCGGTGCTCGCCGACTATCCGCAGATCGACTGGGCGCCCGACAAGGCGGCGATCCGCGTCGACCTCGACACGCTCACGCCCGAAGTGGTCGCAAGCTGGAAGCAGGGCGACCGCATCCTCTTGAACGGCAAGATGCTCACCGGCCGCGACGCCGCGCACAAGCGCATCGCCGACATGCTGGCGAAGGGAGAGGAACTGCCCGTCGAGTTCAAGGGCCGCGTCATCTATTATGTCGGCCCGGTCGATCCGGTCGGCGAGGAAATCGTCGGCCCCGCGGGCCCGACGACCGCGACGCGCATGGACAAGTTCATGGACATGATGCTCGAGCAGGGCCTGCTCGCCTGCGTCGGCAAGGCCGAACGCGGCCCCGCCGCGACGCAGGCGATCGCCAAGCACAAGAGCGCCTATCTGATGGCGGTCGGCGGTGCGGCCTATCTCGTCGCGCGCGCCATCAAGGGCAGCAAGGTCGTCGGCTTCGCCGACCTCGGCATGGAGGCGATCTACGAGTTCGAGGTCAAGGACTTCCCGGTCACCGTCGCGGTCGACAGCGAAGGTCAGAACGTCCACGTCAACGCACCGAAGCTCTGGCAGAAGCGCATCGCCGACGAGGGGTTGCTGGAGAAGGCGTGAGGCTTTCCTTGTAAGGCGCTGCGATACAAGGTGACGGCGGTAACGGCCGCAGAATTGATCACTATGGGGGAGGTCCTATCGAAAGGATCTTCTCCATGGACGATAACTCTGAAGCGGCTTTGTTGAAGGCCCGGTCACAGCGAAATCGCAAGCATCGTTTCAAGAATTCATCGTCACCCCGGCGGAGGCCGGGGTCTCGCCCTCTGGACCCGAAGCCTCCGGAACGGTGAAATCCCGGCCTTCGCCGGGATGACGATGCGGGGTAGGGTTCCGCCATGCGCCAGCCCTGCGTCTATATTCTCACCAACCGCAGCAATCAGCTCTTCTACATTGGCGTAACCAGTGACATCGCGGCGCGCATGATGCAGCATCGCGCAGGCGAAGGCTCTTCACATTGCCGCCGTTACAAAATCTACAAGCTCGTCCATGCCGAGTTTCACGCGACCATGCATGAAGCCATTTCGCGCGAGAAAGCGCTCAAGGAATGGCATCGCGAATGGAAGCGGCGGCTGATTGCCGAAAGCAATCCGCAGTGGGAGGATTTGTTCGACAAGCTGCTGGCTTGATGCATAACCGGCGAGATCCCGGCCTTCGCCGGGATGACGGTGGAGGGGTCCGGACGATGGCGAAGAGCGAAGCGATCGATCTCTACTCGCCCTTCCCGCCCGAGGAGATTGCGCGCAAGCTGAAGGCGATCATGGACGATCCGATGCCTTTCGAAAAGGCGCGCGTCTTCGGTAGCGGCAGCCAGTACGACATGACGCTCCGCTACGTACGGCGCAACGTCCAGAACGCCGTCGCGCCGCAGCTCGATGCGACGATGGAACCCCATGGCGGCGGTACGCGGATCAGCGGGGAGCTCGGACAGACCACCGCCGGGCGCTTCCTCCCGTTCTTCTGGTTCGGCTTTCTCTCGCTCTTCGTCATCGTCGGCGTCTCGGTCGCGTGGTTCGTCCCCGACGCCTTGCTGTTCGGCGTCATCTTTGCCGGCATCCCGATGCTGATGATGGTGCTCGGCGCCTTCGCCTTTCGCGCCGGCGGCAAGGGCGAGACCGACAAGGCCGAAATTCTCGCCTTCCTGCGCCGCGAGCTCGGCGCGAGCCCGATCGTCTAGCGCGCCGCCTGCATCCGCTCGACGAACAGCGCGACGTCCATCGCTTCGTCGCCGGGCTCGCGCGGCGCATATTTCGCATAGGCCGCATAGGCCTCGGCCCAGCGCTCCTCCATCCGCACGACATTATAGGGGTGGCTGACGAGATAGAACCCGCCCGCCTCCATCTGCGGCACGATCCGGTCCGCGAAGGCGTCGGTCTCCATCGCTGGCGCCGCGTGGCGCGTCATGTCGGACTTGACCCAGCCGGGGATGATGACGCCGACCTCGACATTCGCGGGCGCCTCGTTGCGCAGCGTGTCCATCAGGCCGACGACCGCATGCTTGCTCGCCACGTAAATTCCGCCATTGCGGCGCACCGCGTTGAACAGGCCGTTTTCGGACGCGGTCGCATAGATCGCCGACGGTAGTCCGTCGTCGCGGAAGCGCCGCCCGAAGGTCCGGATGCAATTCCACACGCCCCAGAAATTGACCTCCATCAACGCGCGCGCCGCGGCATCGTCGGTGTCGAGTATTTCGGTGCGGACGCCGCCCACCCCGGCGTTGGCGACGATCGCATCGGCGCGGCCATGTTTGCTCCATGCGAAATCGGCGAGCGCTTCGACCGCAGCCGCGTCGGTGACATCGCCCGCGAACGAGCTTGCATCGATCCCGAGCGCGCCCAGTGCCGACACCGCCTCGGCCAGCTTGTCCGCGCGCGGTTCGAACAGGATGATCCGCGCGCCCGCGGCGCCGATCCGTTTCGCCAGCGCAAAACCGATCCCCGTCGCCCCGCCGGTGATGACGACGCTCTTGCCCTGAAAGTCCATGGCCCCTCTCCTTCCTTGCAAGGCTAGGCGCGCTGCGCCATCAGCGTCAACGCAGCAGGGGAACCCATATGACTTTCACCCTCACCCCGATCGGCCATGTCCGCGGCGGCCGTGCCGACGCGATCGACGACGATTGGGGCGCGAGCCGCGCGACGATCGCGCTCGACGCCGGTAAATTTACACCCGACGCGCTCGCGGGCCTCGCCGATTTCAGCCATGCCGAGGTGATCTTCCTCTTCGACAAGGTCCCCGACGAAAAGATCGAGACCGGCGCGCGCCATCCGCGGAACCGCGCCGACTGGCCGCTCGTCGGCATCTTCGCCCAGCGCGGCAAGAACCGTCCCAACCGTATCGGCCTGACCACCTGCCGCATCGTCACGGTCGATGGCCTGTCGGTCGAGGTCGAGGGGCTCGATGCGATCGACGGCACGCCGGTACTCGACATCAAGCCGGTGATGGTGGAGTTTCTTCCGCGTGGGGATGTGCGGCAGCCGGACTGGTCGCATGAATTGATGCAGGGATATTGGGTCAAACCGTAACGACAGCGAAAAGGGGTTCAGCATGCGCGACGACGATCAGGCCTTCCAGACGATGTTCGAAAGGCGCGGCCTGCTGCGCGGTGCCGCGATGCTCGGCGCGGGAGCCGCGGTGATGAGCCCGTTTCCCGCGCTCGCCGCGAGCAGCCAGAGCGCTGCGATCCGCAAGGCCGCCGAAGCCGGCAAGGATGCTGCAGTCAAGCGGCTGCGCGACTGGATCGCCCTCCCCTCGATCGCCGCCGAGAACCGCAACATGCCCGAGGGCGCGGCCTATATGGCCGAGCTCGCCAAGGACGCCGGCTTCACCAATGTCGAGATCGTCCCCACCGACGGCCACCCCGGCGTCTTCGGCACGATCGACGTCGGCGCGAAGCGCACGCTCGGCATCTATTTCATGTACGACGTGAAGCAGTTCGATCCCGCCGAGTGGTCGTCGCCCCCGCTCGAGGGCAAGATGGTCGACAAGCCCGGCTTCGGCCTGTCGATCGTCGGTCGCGGCGCGGTAAACCAGAAGGGTCCCGAGGCGACCTTCCTCGCCGCGCTCCACGCGATCCGCGCCGCCAAGGCGAAACTGCCGGTGAACATCGTCCTCGTATGCGAGGGCGAGGAAGAGATCGGATCGCCGCACTTCCGGCAGGTCGCGACCAAGCCGAACGTCCTCGCCGCGCTCAAGAAGTGCGACGGCATCTTCATCCCCTTCGCGTCGCAGGACAAGACCGGCGCGGTCGACGTCAATCTGGGATCGAAGGGGATCATCGAGCTCGAACTGATCGCGAGCGGCGCGAAATGGGGCCGCGGGCCGAAGGGCGACGTGCACTCCAGCCTGAAGGCGATGATCGACTCGCCCGCGTGGCGGCTGGTGCAGGCGCTCCAGACGCTCGTCACCCCCGACGGCAACACGCCGGCGATCGAGGGCTGGTTCGAAAATGTCCGATCGCTCACCGACCGCGAAAAGGCGCTGATCCGTGAGGCCGCGAAAGGTGCCGACGAGGCGGCCGACAAGGCGGCGCTCGGCGTCAACGTCTGGATCGACAATCTCAAATATGACGACGCGCTGATCCGCCTCGCGCAGGAGCCGACGGTCAATATCGAGGGACTCGTCGCGGGCTACACCGGCCCCGGCGGCAAGACGATCCTGCCCGGCAAGGCGGTCGCGAAGCTCGACCTTCGCCTCGTTCCGAACCAGACGCGCGCCGAGGCCGAGAAGAAGCTGCGCGCGCATCTCGACAAACATGGCTTCACCGACGTCGAGATGAACGTCTCGGGCGGCTACGACCCGACCGAGGTCGCCGAGGACAGCCGCCTCGTCCGCACCGAACTCGCGACCTACAAGACGCTCGGCGTCAAGGCGAACATCAACGCCCGCCTTGCGGGGAGCTGGCCCGGCGCGACCTTCACCGCACCGCCGGTGTCGATCCCCGCCGCGCATTACGGCATCGGCCACGGATCGGGCGCGCATGCGCCGAACGAATATTATCTGATCGATTCGACCAATCCGCAGGTCGCGGGAATGGTCGATGCGACGATGGGCTTCGTCGAATTCCTCTACACGCTCGCGGCGATCAAGTGACCGGCCTCAACGGCGTCGCGCATGTGATCCTGACGGCGGGCGATTTCGCCCGCTCGACGGCCTTCTGGCGCGACGTCATCGGCTATCTCGGGCTCAAGAAGGTGCTCGACAGCGACTATATGCTCTATGGCGTCGGCGGCCGGACCGCGATCGGTATCCGCACGCCGAGCCCCGAAAATGCCGGCAAGCGCTTCGACCAGGGCGCGCCGGGGTTGCACCATGCCTGCTTCCGGATGCGCGACCGCGCCGCGGTCGATGCGATCCACGCCTTCCTGAAGGACCGCGACGACATCCATATCGTCCACGGGCCGCAGGAGGAGCCGTGGGCGCCCGGCTATTATTCGATCCTGTTCGAGGATCCCGACGGTATCCGCATCGAATTCAACCATGTCCCCGGCGCAGGCCTGCTCGTCGAAGGCGAGGAGATCGGCGGGGCCGACGCGTTCGACGGCAGCTAGAAACCGTATACGAGCGTGAAGCGCGTGAGCGTATCGACCTTTTCGATCCCCGGCGGCGGATTGCTGTCGATCTCCGCCGAATAGGCGACGCGCGCCGAGAGCGCGCCGGTCAGCTTCGCGCTGAGCGCCGTCAGCGAACTCGCGGTCGTGTTACGCTCGCCGACGATCGTCGAGGCGACCTGCGTCAGTCGCAGCACCGGGGACAATTGCCAGCCGAAGTCGAGCCCCGCGAGACCGTTGATTTCGCTCTCGTTCCGGCCGCTCGTGAAGTCGGTCTGCCGCCACGTCGGCCCGCCCTTCAGGCTGAGGGTCATCGCCTTGCCGTCGAGCAGCTTGTAGCCGAACCCGGCCGACAGGTTCCAGCGCGCATCATAACCAAGGATCCGGTCCTGCTCCCAGCGCGCGAGCCCATAGGCGAAGCCGCGATCGCTGAACTTATATTGCGGTTCCGCCTCGACGATGAAGCGTTCGACCGAGGTCCGGCCGTTGGTGCGCTGATAATCGGCCTGCGCGCGGAACCTGTAGTCCCATTCCAGACCCTTGCGCGTCATCGCCAGCCCCGCGCTCAAACCCTTCGACCGCGTATTGCCCGTGGCGAGCGAGGCGCCGATCTGTCCTTCGCCTTTCCAGTTCTGCCAGAATTTCGCCGCGGCCAGCTTCGCGCGCGCCGCCGCTGCGGCCTCGTCCCTGACGCGCTGCCGCTCAGTGCGATAGGCGAGCACGCGCGCATCGATCTCGGCGGCCTGGTCGGGGCTCGTTTCCTTTGCCAGCTTCGCAACCGCCTCGACGTCGCCATCCTTGCCGCTCGCGATGGCCGCCGCGAGCATCTCGCTCACCGGATCGGGCGGCGCGGCCAGCGGGTTCGCGCTCCGGTGATAGGCGATCAGGGCATTGAGTTCACCGAGGCTCGCCGGATTGGCCATCCGCGCATATCGGACCACCGCCTCGACGTCGGCGTCCTCGCCGCTCGCGAAGGCGGCGTCGATCATCGCGCGCACCGCACCCGGCAGGGGCGGATCGGGGGGCACCAGCATCGTCGGTATCGGTCCCATCAGCACCGGATCGACGAGCGCCGGGTTCGGCTGTGCCGGGTCGACGGCCTCCTGCGCCGCACAGACGGGCGGCGCGGAAAGTCCAAGCAGGCCGAGCGCCGCGAGACGGGGGAGAGCGGTCATCGAAGGTTCCTTCTTCGGGGGATCGGGTTCGTTCGATCGGTGCGGGCGCGCACGGCGCCGCATCCGGCCTGCGCCATAGCCTGAAAGAGACTGGCATTTCCACCCCGCCTACCCCATCTGCAAACCTATGCTGATCGCGATCATCGCCATTTTCTGCGCCGGCATCGGCAATTTCGCGATGCACCGCGCTTTCATGGAAAGCGACGACCCGCTGGTGCAGCAGATGGTGAAGCCGCTCGCCGACAAGGTCGGCCCGCACGTCACCTATATCTTCGAATTTCTGCTGCTCGTCGGCGCGATGGCGATCGCGACGCGCAACTGGTTCACCGCGCTTCTGCTCTATGGCCTCTACACGATCTTCAACGCGATGGCGTTCAGCTGGATCACGCACCGGCCGCAGTAGACGACGTCACGCGACGCCGTGATACCACCACACGCCGTCGCGGTCCTCGCGGCGGACGCGGCCCTCGACCTCGAGCCGCTTGAGGTGCGCGAGCGCCTCGCCGGTCGCGAGCCCCTGGTGATCGGCGCCGATCGTGCGGTTGAACAGCAGCGGATAGGTATCGACCGCGCGCATCGGCGCTTCGGCGATCGCCTCGGCGAGCTTGTAGAGCCGCATCCGGTGCTCGTCGCGAAGCGCCATCAGCCGGACGTGCAGTCCCTTGAACGGCTCGCCGTGCGCAGGGCAGACGATGACATCCGCAGGAATCGACGCGATCAGCTTGTCGATCGACGCCAGCCATTCACCAAGCGGATCGGCGTCGGGCTCGGTGATGTTGACCGAGACGTTCGAGCTGATCCGCGGCAGCACCTGGTCGCCCGACACGAGCACGCCCTCGCGCTCGTTCCACAGGCACGCGTGTTCGGGACTGTGCCCCGATCCGGTAACGACGCGCCATTGATGCGCGCCCATGTCGATGACCTCGCCGTCCTGGATCCGCTGATACGATCGCGGCAAGGGGAAGACCATCATCCCGAAACGGCCCCAGCCGCCCGCCTTCTGCGCCTCGATCGCCGCCGCGTCCCACCCGGCGCCGCGCGACTGGACGAGCGCCTCTTCGGGCACGGTGTCGCTCGTGTCGCCGACGATCATCCGCGCGGTGAGCATTTCGCCGCGCGTCATCCAGAGCCGCACGCCCTTCTTCTTCGCGATCCATCCGGCGAGGCCGATATGGTCGGGATGCAAATGGGTTCCGATCACGCGGGTGATCCGCGTCTCTGCGAGCGCGCCGGCGTACAGCGCCTTCCATGCGTCGGAGCAGATCGTCAAGCAGACGCCCGTATCGACGACGGCCACACCGTCGCCCCGATCGTCAACGTCGTCGAGCAGCCAGCTGTTGATATGGCCGAGCGAGCCCGGCATCGGGATGCGCGCCCAGCTGATCCCGTCGGCGATGCGGATCGTCTCGCCCGCGCCCGGCGCCGATGCGCCCCACGGATAGGTGAGACCCGCATGGCTCGTCGCGGTGAAGCTGTCGTCCTGGGTGAGCGACGCGTCCGGCGAGCCGCTTGCCGCCGGAATATTGTCGTCGTCGCCCCCCGCCATGCGTCAGGCTTCGCTGTCGGCGTCGGCTTCCTCGGCGGCGCGCGCTTCGGCGGCGGCGCTGCGCTCGGCGCGCAGTTCTTCGAGCAGGGCTTCGCGATCACCTTCGAGGCGGCTGTCCTCGGGTGCCTTGATACCCGCCTTCTTCGCGGCCTTGGCGACGAGCGCATCGAGCTCGCGCTGCGAGCAGAGGCCGAGCGTCACGGGATCTTTCGGGACGATGTTCGCGCTGTTCCAATGGCTGCGATCGCGGATCGCGCCGATGGTGTTGCGCGTCGTGCCGATCAACTTGCCGATCGCACCGTCGGACACCTCAGGATGGTTCTTCAGAATCCAGGCGATGCCGTCGGGCTTGTCCTGACGCTTCGAAACCGGGGTGTAGCGCGGACCGCGGGTGCGGCGAATCGTATCCTGCGCCTGCACGCTCATCTTGAGCTTGTAGTTCGGGTCCTTCTGGCCCTTTTCGATCTCGTCCATCGACAGTTCGTGCGCGCGGACCGGGTCGCGGCCGGTATATTTGGTCGCCGCGGTCTCGTCGGCGATCGCCTGCACTTCGAGGATGTGAATGCCGCAATATTCGGCGATCTGGGCAAAGGTGAGGCCGGTATTGTCGACCAGCCAGGCGGCGGTCGCATGCGGCATCAGCGGGGTGGCGTTGGCATTGGCCATGACTGCTCTCCAAAAGCGGAAATAATAAGGGCCGCCCCTCGCGGGGCGGCCGGACATTGGCGGCGGATATATGCCGGATTGACGAAAGGAGCAAGGCCTCGAGTCCAGCCGCGGACACCCCGCCCCATTCGCGCCGGTTTGGCATGCGCCGATCCGCGACCTCGGCACATCGGCGCGACCCTTTGTTCATCCGGGAAGGCGCAGCGCCCGGGAAGCGCCATTGTGGGGTCAGAGGCCTGGCGCTAAAGCAGCGCGCGTGACCGCATTCTCCTCTCGCATCGCCGCTTTCGCCGACCGCCGGCCAAAGCTTGCCGCCCTCGCGCTCGGCGCCGTTTCGGCGACGGGCTTCGCCCCTCTCCACCTCTGGCCGCTGGCGTTGCTCGCGGTCGCCGGATGGTTGGCGCTCACCGCGCGCGCATCCCGCGGGCGGAGCGCGTTCGCGATCGGCTGGGCGTTCGGCGTCGGCCATTTCACGATCGGACTGAACTGGATCGCGACCGCCTTCACCTATCAGGCGGCGATGCCGGCGTGGCTCGGTTGGGTCGCGGTGGTGCTGCTGGCACTGTACCTCGCCGTCTATCCCGCGCTGGCAGCTTGGGGGGCCTGGATGGTCCGGCGGATCGGCGCCCCCGCGACGGGCACGCCGATATCCTTCGCGCTCGCCTTCGCCGGTCTCTGGGTCGTTACCGAATGGCTCAGGAGCTGGGTCTTCACCGGCTTCGCCTGGAACCCGCTAGCCGCAATAGGTCCGGGCTTTGCCGAGCCGGCGCACTGGATCGGCACCTATGGACAATCGGGGCTGCTGACGATCGCCAGCGGCGCGACGCTCCTCGCGCTGCAACGCCGCTGGCGCGATGGCGCGCTGGTGGGCATCCCGGTCAAGATCGCGATCCTCGCGGCGCTGCTGACCGGCACCGGTCCGGGGCTGAAGGCTCCGCCGATCCCGATCACCGTCGTCCAGCCCAACGTCGGGCAACAGGACAAGTGGGAAGGCAGCAAGGCCGATCTCAATTTCGAGAAGCTCGCGCGCCTGACGGTTCCCCGAAACGATACGCCGCGTCTGATCCTGTGGCCGGAAGCGGCGGTGCCCGATTATCTCGAGACCGGCTATCCGCCCGTCTATTACGATCGTTCGCCGGCTGCGGCGCGCGCGCGCCTGACCGCGCTGATGAACCGCGACGACGTGATGCTCCTCGGCGCGCTCAAGCTCGAGCTCGACAAAACGGGTCAGGCCGTTGGCGCGCGGAACGCGGTGATGACCGTCCATGCCGACGGCACGCTCGGCCCGCGGTACGACAAGGCCCACCTCGTTCCGTACGGCGAATATCTGCCGATGCGGCCCATTCTGTCGGCGATCGGTCTGTCGCGCCTTGCGCCCGGCGATATCGACTTCTGGCCCGGACCGGGGCCGCACACGCTCGACCTCGGGCGCTTCGGAAAGGCCGGGCTGCAGGTCTGCTACGAGATCATCTTCTCGGGCCAGGTCGTCGACCGTGCGCACCGTCCCGCATTCATCTTCAACCCGTCGAACGACGCATGGTTCGGCGGCTGGGGTCCGCCGCAGCATCTGGCGCAGGCGCGGCTCCGCGCAATCGAGGAGGGGCTGCCCGTCATTCGCGCAACGCCGACGGGGATCAGCGCGGTCATCGATGCCGACGGCCGAATCCTCGCGTCGCTGCCGATGCACCAGGCAGGCCGCATCGAAACGGTCGTGCCGCGCGCACACGCCCCGACGCTTTTCGCGCGATACGGCAATGTGCTGCCGGTCGCATTCGGACTGTTTCTGCTCGCGGCCGCCATTGCGTTTCGTCGGCGCGGGCGCTAACAGCGCGGCGACATAAAGCTTCCTTTATATTCGATTCCAAAAGAAGGCCCCCATGCGCAACAGCTTCCTCTTCACGTCCGAAAGCGTTTCCGAAGGTCACCCCGACAAGGTCGCCGACCAGATTTCGGACTCGATCGTCGACCTGTTTCTGTCGAAGGATCCCGAGGCGCGCGTCGCATGCGAAACGCTGACGACGACGCAGCTTGTCGTGCTCGCGGGCGAAATCCGCTGCAAGGGCGTGTTCGAGAACGGCGAATGGGCGCCCGGAGCGCTTGACGAGATCGAGGCGACGGTGCGCAAGACCGTCAAGGACATCGGCTATGAACAGTCGGGTTTCCACTGGAACGAATTCCGTTTTGAAAACAATCTTCACGCGCAGTCGGCGCACATCGCGCAGGGCGTCGACGAAGGCGCCGACAAGGACGAGGGCGCGGGCGACCAGGGGATCATGTTCGGCTACGCATCGGACGAAACCCCCGACCTGATGCCCGCGACGCTCGATTACAGCCACAAGATCCTCGAGCGCATGGCCGCCGACCGCAAGGCCGGTACCGCGCCCTTCCTCGAGCCCGACGCGAAGAGCCAGGTCACGCTGCGCTATGCCAACGAGCGCCCGGTCGAGGCGACCGCGATCGTCGTGTCGACCCAGCACGCGCCGGGCTATTTCTTTCACGGCGGCGAAGGCGACGAGGCAAAGTATCAGGAGCTGCGCAAATATGTTCTCGGCGTGATCGCCGACGTCATGCCCGCCGAGCTGCTGACCGCGAACACCGTCTATCACATCAACCCGACGGGCCGGTTCGAGATCGGCGGACCCGATGGCGACGCGGGGCTTACCGGCCGCAAGATCATCGTCGACACCTATGGCGGCGCGAGCCCGCACGGCGGCGGCGCGTTCAGCGGCAAGGATCCGACGAAGGTCGATCGCTCGGCCGCGTACATCACGCGTTACCTCGCCAAGAATATCGTCGCCGCGGGCCTCGCGCGCCGCTGCACGATCCAGCTCAGCTATGCGATCGGCGTCGCGGAACCGCTGTCGATCTATGTCGACCTGCACGGGACCGCCGCCGAAGGCGTAACCGAAGCCGCGCTCGAAGCGGCGATTCCGCAGCTCGTGCGCCTGACGCCGAAAGGCATCCGCACCCACCTCGGCCTCAACAAGCCGATCTACAAGCAGACCGCGGCCTATGGCCATTTCGGTCGCACGTCGCAGGGCGACAGCTTCCCCTGGGAGCGTACCGACCTGACCGGCAAGCTGAAGGCGGCGATCGCGGGGTGAGCGAGGGGCTGCCGCTCAACGTCAATCTGACGGCAGAGCGGCCGACCTTCGTCACGCATCTCGAATGCGGGCTGACCGGCGAGCGCTATGCCGCCGACGTGCTGCACGGACTGTCGAATGCGGGGCGGCCGCTGCTCGTGCGCTATGATCTGGCCGGCGTCGGCGCGGCGCTGGACACCGCGGAACTCGCCACCCGGCCGCGCGATCTGTGGCGCTGGCGCGAGCTTCTGCCCGTACGCCAGGCCGGGAATATCCTCAGCCTCGGCGAGATCGACACGCCGGTGATCGCGCTCGACAAAGTGGCCGCAAGGGACGGCGCGCGTGCCGGAAGGTTGTTCGTCAAGGACGAAGGACGATTGCCCACCGGGTCGTTCAAGGCGCGCGGACTGGTCATGGCGATCAGCATGGCCAAAGAGCTGGGCGTGACGAGCATCGCGATGCCGACGAACGGCAATGCGGGCGCTGCGGCCGCGGCCTATGCCGCGCAAGCGGGCATGGAAGCCATCATCTTTTGTCCCGACGACACGCCCGAGATCAACGTCCGCGAGATCGCGGCGCAGGGCGCACGCGTTTACCGGGTCAACGGCCTGATCGACGATTGCGGCAAGCTGGTGCGCGAGGGCGCCGCCGTGAATGGCTGGTTCGACCTGTCGACGCTGAAGGAGCCGTACCGGATCGAAGGCAAGAAGACGATGGGACTGGAACTCGCCGAACAGTTCGGCTGGGAACTGCCCGACGTCATCTTCTATCCGACCGGCGGCGGAACGGGGCTGATCGGCATGTGGAAGGCCTTTGCCGAATTGCAGGAGCTCGGCTGGATCGGCGCCAAGTTGCCGCGGATGATCGCGGTCCAGGCCGAAGGTTGCGCGCCGATCGTGCGCGCGTGGGAAACCGGCGAGCGCCACGCGACGCGCTGGGAAGATGCCGCGACGATCGCGGCGGGAATCCGCGTTCCGCAGGCGGTCGGCGACTTCCTGATCCTCGACGCCGTCCGCGCATCGAACGGCCGCGCGGTCGCGGTCAGCGATACCGAGCTTCAGCAGGCGGTCGACGATGCCGCGCGCACCGACGGCCTGCTTCTCTGTCCCGAAGGCGGCGCGACGCTGGCGGCGTGGCGCCGCGCGCGCGCCGAAGGCTGGATCGGTGCGGAGGAGACCGCGCTGCTCTTCAACTGCGCGACCGGGCTCAAATATCCCCTGCCCGACGCGTCGCGGACGCTCGACCGGCACAGCGCGATCGACTTCGCACGGCTTTGAGCATCGGCTTGCCGACGCGGCGCCCCGTCGCTAGGGCGCGCGGCATGACAGCTTATAAATCCGGCGACCCGACCACCCTCAACCGCCTCTACGGCCGTGCCCAGGGCAGGCCGCTGCGTGCTGCGCAACAGGATCTCGTCGACAATCTTTTGCCGCAGATCGCGGTGCCGGGCGTTGGCGAAGTGACCGCGGAGCGTTTGTTCGGCCACGACCGGCCGCTTCATTTCGAGATCGGTTTCGGCGGCGGCGAGCATATGGCCGCGCGCGCCGACATGCTGCCCGATCATGGCTTCATCGGCGCCGAACCTTTCGTCAACGGGGTCGCGCAGGCGCTCGTCCACGTGTCGGGCGACCACGGCGTGCATCCGCCGATCGGCAACGTCCGCATCCACCACGGCGACGCGCTCGAAGTGCTGCGCCGCATCCCCGACGGCGCGCTATCCTTCGCCTATCTGCTCCACCCCGACCCGTGGCCGAAGGCGCGTCACGCGAAACGGCGGATGATGAACGACGGCCCGCTCAACCTGATCGCGGCGAAGCTCAAGCCCGGCGGCGAGTTCCGCTTCGGCACCGACCATCCGATCTACCTTCAACATGCGTTGATGGTCATGCGCCGCCACCGCCACCAGTTCGAATGGCTGGCGAAGGATGCCCGGGAATTTCTGACGCGCCCCGGCGGCTGGCCCGAGACGCGATACGAAGCGAAGGCGCGCGCGCAAGGGCACGAGGTCTGGTATTTCCGCTACCGCCGACGCTGATTACTGGCATCGGCCTAAAAATCGAACCCCTGCTGCGCCGGCGGCGGGGGTGCAGGGGGCGCGGCGCCTTCGAGGTCCAGCATATGCGCCTTCGACATCGAGCCTCCGGGCGCCGAAAAGCCGCCGATCTTGCCGCCCGCGGCCGTGACGCGATGACAAGGGATGATCAGCGGCACGGGATTGCGCGCCATGGCCTGCCCGACGTCGCGGGCAAATTCGGGCCCGACGCCGAGACTCTGCGCGACCGCGCCATAGGTCGTCGTCTGCCCCCAGCCGAGCTTTCGTACCGCGTCGTATACGCGCAGGAAAAAGGCGTCCTGCCGGCCAAGATCGACCGGCACCGCTGAAAAATCGACGCGCTCTCCGGCGAAATAGCGAACCGCCGCGTCGATAATCGATTGCACGGCCGCAGGCGGCGCCGACCGCACCGCGCCGGGAAGGCGCCGGTCGAGCGCGCGCTCGGCCTCGTCGGCGGTCGGTGCGGGGAGGCGCAGCGCCGTAATTCCGCGCTCGTTCCAGCCGATCGCGGCGACACCCGCCGCGGTCTCGAAAAGCTGATACCGATTCGTGCCCGTCATCTGCCGCTCCGTTCCTCCCGGGATATAGGGTTGCCATCTGCCGACACCATAGCCAGTGTCCGGACGAACGGCGGCGCGCGCGGTCCACATGATATTTGCTTTTGCTGTGTTGCCGGCGTAATACGGGATGTCGAGCATGTTTCCATTCCGCAAAAAGCCCGCCGCCGTCCCGCCCTTGCCCGCCGACCTGACGGACGCTGCCTTCGTTGGCGCGGGTCAGCCGGGCGCGCCGGTGCCGGCTCCGCCCGAGCCGCGCCTGCGCAAATGGACGCGCCGCCTTTCGCGCGGCTTTGCGATCTTTGCGGTCGCCTTCATCCTCCTCGTCGGCTGGCTCGCGCTTACCGCGCCATTGTCGAAGTCGCTCGAACCGATCGCGCCGCCCGAAATCACGCTGCTCGCATCCGACGGCACGCCGATCGCGCGCATGGGAGCGATCGTCGACAAGCCGGTCGAGGTCGCCAAGCTGCCCAAGCACGTCACCGGTGCCTTCCTCGCGATCGAGGACCGCCGCTTCTATAGCCATTTGGGCGTGGATCCGCGCAGCGTCGGGCGCGCGATATGGGCGAACGTCTCGGGCGGGCGGCCGCAGGGCGGCAGCACGATCACGCAGCAGCTGGCCAAATTCACCTTCCTGACCCCGAAGCGCACGCTCGGCCGCAAGGCGCGCGAGGCGCTGATCGCTTTTTGGCTCGAGGCGTGGCTGACCAAGGACGAGATCCTCGAACGCTATCTGTCGAACGCCTATTTCGGCGACAACACCTATGGGCTGCGCGCCGCATCGATGCATTATTTCTATCGCCAGCCCGAGAAGCTCACGCCGGCGCAAGCGGCGATGCTGGCCGGGTTGGTTCAGGCGCCCTCGCGCCTTGCCCCCACGAAGAACCCCGATCTCGCCGCCAAGCGAATGAAGCTCGTCGTGAACGCGATGGTCGATACAGGCTATCTGACCGAGGCTGAAGCGAAGGCGCTCCGCCCGCCGCGCGTCGACGTCCGGAGCCGCAACGATTTGCCGACCGGGACCTATTTCGCCGACTGGGCGCTCCCCGAAGCGCGCAAGCTCAGCGATGTCGGCTATTCGCGCCAGACGATCCGGACGACGCTCGACGCGCGGCTGCAGGGCATCGCGCGTCGCGTTACCGCGAACGCGGGCGTCGACAAGGCACAGGTCGCGCTCGTCGCGATGCGCCCGAACGGCGAGGTCGTCGCGATGGTCGGCGGGCGCGACTATGCCGCCTCGCCCTTCAATCGCGTGACGCAGGCGCGCCGCCAGCCGGGGTCGACCTTCAAACTGTTCGTCTATCTTGCCGCGCTCAAGGACGGAAAGGAACCGGACGACACGATCGACAACCGGCCGATCACCACCGGATCGTACCAGCCGAAGAATGCCGGCGCCGCCTATTCGGACACGATCACGCTGGAGGATGCCTTCGCGACGTCGAGCAACGTTGCCGCGGTCCGGTTGCTGCGCGAGGTCGGCGACGACAAGGTGATCCGCATGGCGCGCGACCTGGGCGTAACCTCGCCGCTGGCACGCGGCGATCCCAGCCTTGCGCTCGGAACGTCGAGCATGACGCTGCTCGAACTCACCGCCGCCTATGCCGCGGTCGCCGCGAACAGCTATCCCGTCGTCCCGCACGCCTTCAAGGAGGAGGAAGCGGGCTGGTTCGAATCGCTCTTCCTCGGCCCCGATCATTTCGGGACGCGCGTCCACGACGATATCGAGCAGTTGCTGCGTGCCGCGGTCAATCGCGGCACCGGCCGGGCGGCCCGGCTGCCGCAGGCGAATTTCGGCAAGACGGGAACGAGCCAGGACAATCGCGACGCGCTGTTCGTCGGCTATGCCAACGGGCTGGTCGTCGGCATCTGGATCGGCAACGACGACAATTCGCCGCACGGCATCGCCGGCGGTGGGGCGCCCGCGCGCATCTGGCGCGATTTCATGACGCAGGCGAGCGGCAAGCGGATTCCGGCAAAGGCGCCGCCTGCGCGCGCCGAAGATCCCGGCACGCCGGTCCAGCCGCTCGATATTCCCGACATTCCGGCGATCCCGGTGGCCGACAAGACGAGCGTCGAGGTGAAGGACGGCAATGCGGTGATCAGCACCGAGATCGGCGGAACGCGCGTCGACCTGCGGCTGCCGGTGGGAGATCGTCCCGCGGAAACGCCGCCGCCATAGACCGGTGATGCTTTCGAATGGAGCGGAGGCTGCGAACCGCCGCGCCGCGCCCGGCTATACCCCCATCGCGACGAACCCGGGTTCGGCTTCGATCCGTGCGATCCAGCGCTGCACCGACGGGTAATCGGCAAGCGCGAACAAGCCGCTGTCCTCGGCGACGTGCGTGTAGGCATAAAGCGCGATGTCGGCGAGCGAGAGATCATGGCCCGCAAGCCAGTCGTGCCCGGCCAGATGCGTGTCCATCAGCGCGAGTGCCGCCTTGCCCGCCTCCTGCTTCGCCGGAACCGACGCACGCTGGAGGTCGGTGAAATTCGCCTCGCCCACCCAGCGCATCCAGAAGCGCAAGGTCGCGACATTGGGTTCGTGATTATATTGTTCGAAGAACATCCAGCGCAGCATATCGGCGCGCTCGAAGCGATCGTGCGGGACGAGGTGCGTACCGTCGGCGAGCCAGAAGCAGGCGGCGTTGCTTTCGGGCAGGAAGCGGTCGCCGATCTGAAGCACCGGGATGCGGCCGTTGGCGTTGACGTTCGTCAGAAAATCCGCCGTCCGCGTCTCGCCCTTCATGATGTCATATTCGCGCCGCTCGATCGGCATTTCGAGAAAGGCCGCGGTCAGCCGGATCTTGTAGCAATTGCCGCTCGCCGCATATTCGTGAAGGATCGGCCAGTCGCTCATCACGCCCCTCCCGCCTCTATACCACCGTCAGCACGATCTTCCCGACATGCGCGCCCGCCTGCATCCGCGCGTGTGCAGCGCTGGCTTCGGCAAGCGGGAAGCTCTGATCCATCGCGGGCTTCCACCCGCCCCCGGCGAGCCGCGGCCAGAGCGTGCGGTGGATTTCGTCGGCGAGCAACGCCTTGAATTCGGCACTGCGCGCGCGCAGCGTCGAGCCGGTCATCGTGAGGCGGCGGCGCATCAGCTGCGAAATGTCGATCTCGACCTTCGCCCCGCGCTGAAAGGCGATCGTGACGTGGCGGCCGTCGTCGGCGAGGCATTCGAGGTTGCGCGGCACATAGTCGCCGCCGACCATGTCCAGCACGACCTCGACCCCCTTGCCGCCGGTGAACGCCTTCACTGCCTCGACATAATCATCCGACGAATAGTCGACGGCGAGGTCGGCGCCGAGCGCGCGCGCGGCGTCGCATTTGTCGGCGCTGCCGCAGGTGACGATCGTCCGGATGCCGAACAGCTTGCAGAGCCCGATTGCGGTCGTGCCGATGCCGCTGGTCCCGCCGTGGATCAGCGCCGTCTCGCCCTCGCGAACATAGGCACGCTCGAACAGATTGTGCCAGATGGTGAAGACCGTTTCGGGCAGCGCGGCCGCCTCGGCCATCGAAAAGCCGGCCGGAACCGGCAGGCAGCTGCCGACCGGCGCGACGCAATATTCGGCATAGCCGCCCCCCGCGATCAGCGCGCACACCGACTGGCCGAGCAGCTCGGCATCGCCGCCCGGCCCGACCGCGACGACGGTGCCCGAAGCCTCGAGCCCCGGCAGGTCCGAAGCGCCCGGTGGCGGCGGGTAAAAGCCCATGCGCTGGAGGACGTCGGGGCGGTTCACCCCCGCCGCGGCAACGCGGATCAGCGCCTCGCCCGGCCCCGGCTGCGGCACCGGCCGCGTCTCGGGCACCAGCACTTCGGGCCCGCCGGGCTCGCGGATCGCGATCGCGGTCATCGTGGCTGGAAGGCTAGTCACTGATATACCCCCATATTCGTCACGCGTCCCCACAACGCCCATGCCCCGCCTTATTGACAGAGGTGCGACACGGGTCAACAGTCGCGCGCCTTTAATCGGGGACCAGCGAGAGAGAGGATGCGCCATGGACGATGACGACCTTCCCCGCCGCCGCGACGATGTGCTCGCGGCGCTGATCAAGCAGCCGCTGGACCCGCTGTCGGTCGATGAACTCGACGACCGCGTCGCGGTGCTCGAAGGCGAGATCGCACGCGTGAAGGCGCACAAGGCGGCCGCGGGGACCTTCAAGGCGAGCGCCGAGGCGTTGTTCCGAAAGGGGTGACGGCTGACGGCCGGTCGTTGACGTGGCGGACGTGATCCCCGGCGAAAGCCGGGGCCAGAGCGTAATAACGCGGTGTCGGCTTTCCACCGCTCTGGACCCCGGCTTTCGCCGGGGATCACATGGAACTTCATCGTCATTCCGGACTTGATCCGGGGTCCATGACGACGGTGCAGCTATGAATCCCGGATCAAGTCCGGGATGACGAATGGGGGGAAGAAACGACTGGAATCCAACCCAAAAACAGACTCCACGCCGTCAGCATCCCAACCTCTCGTTAACCATAAAACAACACTGTCATCGCAATTTCACATTCGCCTCCGCTTTTCCCTTGCGGTGGGGCGGCGGCATCGCCACGTTACGTTCCTAAGGGGGCCGCTCTCCCCGGCCTGGTCCCCGCAAGGAGATGAAGACCATGCCGTCCTTTTCGGAATCGCTCGAAAAGACTCTACACAATGCGCTGAAGGCCGCTTCGGAGCGCCACCACGAATATGCGACGCTCGAGCATCTGCTCTACGCGCTGATCGACGACGATCATGCCGCCGAAGTGATGCGCGCGTGCGGCGTCGCGCTCGACGACCTGCAATCGGCGGTCGTCCACTATCTCGACACCGAACTCGACAGCCTGAAGGTCGAGGGGCACAGCGACCCTTCGCCGACGAGCGGATTCCAGCGCGTCGTCCAGCGTGCGATCCTGCATGTCCAGTCGTCGGGCAAGGATGAGGTGACGGGCGCCAATGTCCTCGTCGCGCTCTTCTCCGAACGTGAGAGCTATGCCGTCTATTTCCTGCAGCAGCAGGACCTCACGCGCCTCGACGCGGTCTCGTATCTCAGCCACGGCGTCGGCAAGGGCGGCAAGCCCTCGCCGCAGGCCGAGCCCGAGGAAAAGGAAGAGACGAAGGACAAGAGCGAAGGCAAGTCCAAGAAGGAAACCGCGCTCGACCAGTTCACCGTCAACCTCAACGAAAAGGCGAAGGGCGGCAAGGTCGACCCGCTGATCGGCCGCAGCGCCGAGGTCGACCGCACGATCCAGATCCTCTGCCGCCGCAGCAAGAACAACCCGCTCTATGTCGGTGATCCCGGCGTCGGCAAGACCGCGATCGCCGAGGGCCTCGCGCGCAAGATCATCGAGGGCGACGTGCCCGAGGTGCTGCTGCCCGCGGTCATCTATTCGCTCGACATGGGCGCGCTGCTTGCGGGCACGCGCTATCGCGGCGATTTCGAGGAGCGGCTGAAGCAGGTCGTCTCCGAACTCGAGGGCCTGCCGCACGCGATCCTGTTCATCGACGAGATCCACACGGTGATCGGTGCCGGCGCGACGAGTGGCGGCGCGATGGACGCGTCGAACCTCCTGAAGCCCGCGCTGTCGGGCGGCGTCATCCGCTGCATCGGTTCGACGACGTACAAGGAGTTTCGCAACCACTTCGAAAAGGATCGCGCGCTGTTGCGCCGGTTCCAGAAGATCGACGTGATCGAGCCGAGCATCGAGGATACGAAAAAGATCCTCGCGGGTCTGCGCGAAGCGTTCGAGAGCCACCACAACGTCAAATACACGGCCGACGCGATCAACGCGGCGGTCGAGCTGTCGTCGCGCTACATCAACGACCGCAAGCTGCCCGACAAGGCGATCGACGTGATCGACGAGGTCGGCGCGATGCAGATGCTCGTGCCCCCGTCGAAGCGCCGCAAGACGATCACCGCGAAGGAGATCGAGGCGGTGATCGCGACGATGGCGCGCATCCCGCCCAAGTCGGTGTCGAGCGACGACAAGAAGGTTCTCGAAACGCTCGAGACCGACCTGAAGCGCGTCGTCTTCGGCCAGAACACCGCGATCGAGGTGCTGTCGTCGGCGATCAAGCTGTCGCGCGCCGGCCTTCGCGATCCCGAGAAGCCGATCGGCAACTATCTCTTCTCGGGCCCGACCGGCGTCGGCAAGACCGAGGTCGCGAAGCAGCTCGCGTCGATCATGGGCATTCCGCTCCAGCGCTTCGACATGTCGGAGTATATGGAACGCCATTCGGTCAGCCGCCTGATCGGCGCGCCTCCGGGCTACGTCGGCTATGATCAGGGCGGATTGCTCACCGATGCGATCGACCAGAACCCGCACTGCGTGCTGCTGCTCGACGAGATCGAAAAGGCGCATCCCGACCTGTTCAACATCCTGTTGCAGGTGATGGACAACGGCCGCCTGACCGACCACCACGGCAAGACCGTCGACTTCCGCAACGTCATCCTGATCATGACGACCAACGCGGGCGCCAGCGACATGGCGCGCGAGTCGATCGGCTTCGGCAACTCGACGCGCGAGGATGTGCAGGAAGAAGCGGTGAAACGCATGTTCACCCCCGAATTCCGCAACCGCCTCGATGCGATCGTGCCCTTCGGTTACTTGCCGCCCGAGGTCGTGGCGCGCGTCGTCGACAAGTTCATCCTGCAGCTCGAGCTGCAGCTTGCCGACCGCAACGTCCACATCCAGCTCGACGACGGCGCCCACGAATGGCTCACGTCGAAGGGTTATGACAAGCTCTATGGCGCGCGTCCGATGGGCCGCCTGATCCAGGAAAAGATCAAGCAGCCACTCGCCGAGGAATTGCTCTTCGGCAAGCTGGTCCATGGCGGCGAGGTCAAGGTGAAGATGAAGGAAGGCGAGGATGCCAAGGTCGGCAACCCGCTCACCTTCGAAATCACCCCCGCCGCGCCAAAGGCGGCCAAGGGCAAGGCGAAGGGCAAGGCCGAGAAGACGGCGGAGTAGCTAACTAAAGCCCTCCCCTCAGGGGAGGGCAGCTAGACTTGCCAGCTCGCTGGCTTAGTCGCAGCGGGTGGGGCCGTAGGCCTAGCGCAAGGCTTCGAACCCCCACCCCAACCCCTCCCCTGAAGGGGAGGGGCTTACTGCCCTCGCAATTCGGCGTCACATCGCCTATATCACCTGCATGTACGACTATGTCTCCGTAACCGCCGACGAAGCGTCGGCGCCCGCCCGCGTCCGCGACGGCACGATCAAGCTGCACGACGAGGCGGGCTTTGCAGGGATGCGCAAGGCGGGTCGGCTGTCGGCCGAAATCCTCGACGCGCTCGTCCCCTTCGTTCAGCCCGGCGTGACCACCGCAGCGATCGACGACCTGGTGCGCAATATGATGCTCGGGGGCGGCGGCATTCCCGCGACGCTCGGTTATCGCGGTTTCACGCACAGCTGCTGCACCAGCATCAATCATGTCGTCTGCCATGGCATTCCCGACGACAAGCCGGTGCGCGAGGGCGACATCGTCAATATCGACGTGACAACGATCATCGACGGCTGGCACGGCGACACCAGCCGCATGTATCTGGTCGGCGATGTGCCAATCAAGGCGAAGCGCCTCGTCGAGGTGACCTATGAATGCCTGATGCTCGGCATCGAGCAGGCGAAGCCCGGCAACCGCATGGGCGACGTCGCGCACGCGATCCAGACGCATGCCGAACGCCACCGCTATTCGGTCGTTCGCGATTTCTGCGGCCACGGCCTCGGCCAGATGTTCCACGATGCACCCGAAGTGGTCCACGCCGGCCGCCCCGGCACCGGCCCCGAACTGCGCCCCGGCATGTTCTTCACGATCGAACCGATGATCAACACCGGCAAATATGCGGTGAAAATGCTGCCCGATGGATGGACCGCGGTGACCCGCGACCGCTCGCTTTCGGCGCAGTTCGAGCACAGCATCGGGATCACCGAAACCGGCTGCGAGATTTTCACCGCGAGCCCCAAGGGCCTGAACGCGCCGCCCTGGAACTGACCGGCACCGTTTGAATATCGTCATTCCGGACTTGATCCGGGATCCATGACTTTCAGCGCGGCGTTTGCCTTCGTGGACCCCGGATCAAGTCCGGGGTGACGAATAGGGCGCAAAGCCCCCTCCCCCGCCCCCCATTTTCCCGCTTGCACCTCCGGTACTTCCAGCGCAGTCTTGACGTTAACGTCAAGCATAGGCGTAGGGAGAGAACGGGATGGCGAAACGGGTCTTGAAGGCCGCGCTGCTGGGCGGCGCGGTTCTGGCATTGTCGGCGTGCAACGCATCGAAGAACGACAGCATGTCGGGCGGCCAGCTCGACGACGCCGAAAAGGCCAGCGAGGCCCTGCTCAAGACCGGCGGCAATGGCGATAACTGGGCCGGCATCGGCTACAGCTACGACGAACAGCGCTTCAGCCCGCTCACCGATATCAACGACAAGAATGTCGGCCAGCTCGGCCTCGCGTGGTTCGCCGACCTCGACGATGCGCGCGGGCAGGAAGCGACCCCGGTCGTCGTCGACGGCACGCTCTATGTCAGCCACGCCTGGTCGAAGGTCGACGCATGGGACGCCGCGACCGGCAAGAAGCTCTGGAGCTTCGATCCAAAGGTTCCCGGCGAACGCGCGGTCAGCGCGTGCTGCGACGTCGTCAACCGCGGCGTCGCCGTCTGGGGCGACAAGGTCATCTTCGCGACGCTCGACGGCCGCCTGATCGCGCTCGACCGGAAGACCGGCAAGGAACTCTGGTCGACGCAGACCTTCGACACCTCGAAGCCCTATACGATCACCGGCGCGCCGCGCGTCGTGAAGGACATGGTGCTGATCGGCAACGGCGGCGCCGAGTTCGGCGTGCGCGGTTATGTCACCGCCTATGACGCCGACACCGGCAAGGAGCGCTGGCGCTTCTACACCGCGCCCAACCCCAAGAAGGAAAAGGACGGCGCAGTCAGCGACGACATCTTCGCGTCAAAGGGCAATGCGACCTGGTCCGACAAGGGCGAGTGGCAGACCTCGGGCGGCGGCGGCACCGTGTGGGACGCGATCGTCTACGACAAGGATCTCGACCAGATCTACCTCGGCGTCGGCAACGGCAATCCGTGGAACCACGGCACGCGCTCGAACGGCGAGGGCGACAACTGGTTCCTCTCCTCGGTCGTCGCGCTCGACGCCACGACCGGCAAGTATAAATGGCATTATCAGGAAACGCCGGGCGAGACGTGGGACTATACCGCGACCCAGCCGATCATCCTCGCCGAGCAGGCGGTCGGCGGCAAGCCGACCAAGGTGCTGTACCATGCGCCGAAGAACGGCTTCTTCTTCACGATCGACCGGACGAGCGGCAAGCTGATCGACGCCAAGCCCTTCGTCGACGGGATCAACTGGGCGTCGGGCTACGACATGGCGACCGGCCGCCCGATCGAGAAGCCCGAGGCGCGCTTCTACAAGACGGGCAAGCCGTTCATCGCCATCCCCGGCGCGCTCGGCGCGCACAACTGGCACCCGATGAGCTTCAACCCCGCGACCGGGCTCGTCTATATCCCCGCGCAGCAGATTCCGCAGGGCTATCTGCAGGACATGACCGAGCTCGACAAACGCAAGATCCTGGGGTTCAACATCGGATCGACGCTGACCGGCACGATGCTCCCCGACGACAAGGCCGCGTTCAAGGCCGCGGTCGCCGCGACCACAGGCCGCCTCGTCGCCTTCGATCCGCGCACCGGCAAGGTCGCGTGGGCGGTCGACTATCCCGCCGCGTGGAACGGCGGCACGATGACGACTGCGGGCAACCTCGTCTTCCAAGGAACGAGCACCGGCCGCTTCCGCGCTTACACCGCCGACACAGGCAAGCAGTTGCTCGACCTCGACATGCAGTCGGGGATCGTCAGCGCGCCATCGACCTTCCGCGTCGGCGGCGTGCAATATGTCGCGTTCATGACCAGCAAAGGCGGCGCCTTCCCGCTCGTCGCCGGGGTCGCCGGCGGGGTGACGCGCAAGGTTCCCAATTTGCCGCGCCTCGTCGTGCTCAAGATCGGCGGAACCGCGAAGCTTCCCGCGCTCCCGGCGGCCGCCCCGCTTGCCTGGAACCCGCCGCCGATGACCGCGTCGCCGACCGTGGTCGCCGCGGGCAAGGCACATTTCGGGCGCTATTGCATCGTCTGTCACGGCGACAGTGCAATCGGCAACGGCTTCACGCCCGACCTGCGCGTTTCGGGTGCGCTCGCCAACGCTGACGCATGGAAGTCGGTCGTGATCGACGGCGCGCTCAAGGAACGCGGCATGGTCAGTTTCGGCAATGTGCTGACCCCCGCCGACGCCGAGGCGATTCGCGCCTATGTCATCGAAAGGTCGAACTGGACCAAGGCGAACCTCGACAGCGACGCAGCACCGATGGGACGATAGCGCGGGATAGAAATATCTTGCGCGAAGGCGCCAGGAAGGAAGCGCCGTGCTTGCAAGGTCCGCGTCTTCATCGCGCGCGAAGCGCCTTGTAATCGCCTGCGGCGACCTGCGGCGTGCGGCGAAGGCGCGAACTCTTCGCGCCTTCGCGCCTTCGCGCGAAACAAATTTTCACTGCCGCCGATCGCATCTGCCGTTTTTTTAGGCACCGAATTGGCGCCGCTGCTCACCCCTTGGGCAGCGGCGCAACTTCGTGTCACAAATCTTGCCCAAAGCTTGCGATTCGCCAATTGGCACGGCTTTTGATTGGTGCAAGATGACGGGGCCTCGCAGCGACTCACCAAGGCGCGAACCGGACCAGGCTGGCCTGATCCGGCTCTGGCTGCGAGCAGAGACAACCCAGTGGGGGACAAGACGCGTGAAGAAGATTGAGGCGATCATCAAGCCGTTCAAGCTCGACGAAGTGAAGGAAGCGCTGCACGAAGTCGGCGTCAGCGGCATCACCGTGACCGAGGCAAAAGGCTTCGGCCGGCAGAAGGGCCACACCGAACTCTATCGCGGCGCCGAATATGTCGTCGACTTCCTGCCGAAGGTGAAGCTGGAAGTGATCGTCGAGGACGGACTTGCCGAACGCGTGGTCGAGGCGATCGCCGCCGCCGCGCAGACCGGCCGTATCGGCGACGGCAAGATTTTCGTGATCCCGGTCGAGACGGCGCTCCGCATCCGTACCGGCGAGCGCAACGAAGACGCGCTCTAGGCTCTCCAACCCGTTCAACCAGACCCCGGCGCGAGCCGGACATCATCGCAAGAAGGAATTATCGACCATGGCTACGAAGCCCAAGGATATCATCGCGCGGATCAAGGACAACGACATCGAGTGGGTCGACCTGCGTTTCACCGACCCGAAGGGCAAGTGGCAGCATCTGACGATGTGCGCCGGCGTGATCGACGAGGATGCGCTCGAAGACGGCCTGATGTTCGACGGTTCGTCGATCGAAGGCTGGAAGGCGATCAACGAGTCGGACATGATCCTGAAGCCCGACCTCGATGCCGTCTATGACGATCCCTTCTCGGCCACCCCGATGCTCGTCATGTTCTGCGACATCGTCGAACCGTCGACCGGCGAAGGCTATGCCCGCGATCCGCGCACGACCGCGAAGCGCGCCGAGGCCTATGTCGCCTCGACCGGCATCGGCGACACCGTCTATGTCGGCCCCGAAGCCGAATTCTTCATGTTCGACGACGTCCGCTTCGAAACCGGCTATAACAAGTCGGGCTTCGAGATCGACGACATCGAACTGCCGACCAACACCGGCCGCGCGTATGAAGGCGGCAACCTCGGCCACCGTCCGCGCGCCAAGGGCGGTTACTTCCCCGTCGCGCCGGTCGACAGCGCGGTCGACATCCGCGCCGAAATGGTCTCGACCATGCTCGAAATGGGCCTGCCCTGCGACAAGCATCACCATGAAGTCGCCGCGGCGCAGCACGAACTCGGCCTGACCTTCGGCACGCTGACCGAAACCGCCGACCGCATGCAGATCTACAAATACGTCGTGCACCAGGTCGCGCATGCCTATGGCAAGACCGCGACTTTCATGCCGAAACCGATCCGCCAGGACAACGGTTCGGGCATGCACACGCACATCTCGATCTGGGAAAAGGGCAAGCCGCTCTTCGCGGGCAACGGCTATGCCGGCCTGTCGGACATGTGCCTCTATTTCATCGGCGGCGTCATCAAGCACGCCAAGGCGCTGAACGCCTTCACCAACCCGACGACGAACAGCTACAAGCGCCTCGTCCCGGGCTTCGAAGCGCCGGTTCTGCTCGCTTACTCGAGCCGCAACCGTTCGGCCTCGTGCCGCATCCCTTATGGCGCGGGCGCCAAGGCGAAGCGCGTCGAATTCCGCTTCCCCGACGCGATGGCGAACCCCTATCTCTGCTATTCGGCGCTGCTGATGGCGGGCCTCGACGGCATCCAGAACAAGATCCACCCCGGCGACGCGATGGACAAGAATCTGTACGACCTGCCGCCCGAGGAACTGGCCGAAGTCCCGACCGTCTGCGGCAGCCTGCGCGAAGCGCTCGACAGCCTCGCTGCCGATCACGACTTCCTGCTCAAGGGCGACGTTTTCTCGAAGGACCAGATCGAAGCCTATATCGAGCTCAAGTGGGCCGAAGTTTACAACTTCGAACAGACCCCGAGCCCGGTCGAATTCGACATGTACTACAGCGCCTGATCTCTGGTTGGCGCTACAAGGGGGGGCGTCCGGTCTGGGGGAATCGGACGCCTTTTCTTTTGCCTAGCGGTTCATCATCCCGCGCCGGCCGATCGCGACGAACGAGCCGAGCAGCATCATCGCCGCGAGCGTCGTTACGACATCGATCGCCGTCAGCACGGCACCGAAGCCCAGAAAATCGGCGGCCGCCCAAAGCGTCAACAACACCCAGCTGAGGCAAAAGGCCCAAAAGCACCCCTCGAGCCCCAGCTGCCAGCTGAGCTCGTCGAACCGGTCGCGCCACGCCCAGCTTGCGATCGTGCCGCCGACCGTCGCCGCGACGAGCGCACCCATCGCAACACCGGCCGGAACCAGCCCCGCCGCGAAGCCCGGGGCCTGCGCCACCGCGAGCAGGATCAGCACCAGCCCGAGCAAGCCCATCGTGCCCGCCGACATCAGCATTCCGCCGCGCTCGTCGCGAAGCTCGTCGGCATCGGCGACGTTGAGCAGCTGCGCCCCCGCGCGCGGCGCCGCGACTCCCAGGGCGACGAACGCCGCCATCATCGCATAGACGACCCCGACAGCCGCAAGCGCGACCCGCGACGGCCCCATCGCATCGAGCAGCGCCGATCCCGCAAGGGCGAGCGCGCCCGCGGCGACCGCCGCGCCGACCATCCCGCCGACCAGCATCTTGATCGCGGACCGTTTCCACTTGGCCGCGCCTTCCTGCGTCATCGCATTCATCACCCGTCATCCTCCGGCATCCAATGGTCGATAAACAGCTCGCGCACTTCCAGCCCGAACAGCCGCGCCATCCGCAGCGCGAGCGGCAGGCTGGGGTCGTATTTGTCGGTTTCGACCGCGTTGACCGTCTGCCGCGACACGCCGAGCCGGCGGGCGAGTTCGCCCTGGCTCCAGCCCGCTCGCTCGCGGCAATCACGCACCCGGTTTTCCAACGAACACCCCTTCGCCTGTCAAACATTCTTTACAGAAGCGATCGCGCACTGTCAAACACTCTTTACACCTCCCGCTCCGCGCCGCTTACGCTTTGGTAAGCGGAGGCTGCTAGGGCGGCGACAGAATTTCCGGGCGGGGGCATGCCATGTTTCGTCATCTGATCCTGATTGCGGCGATGCTTTTTGCCGCCGGCTGCGGCGACATCGCCAAGCTCGCGAACCAAACCAAGACGGTCGCCGCGCCGCGCGAGGAGGTGTTCGCGAAAATGTTCGGCAACGACAGCCTGTTCACCGGCCTGCCGCTCGTCACCAATGGCGGGTCGGACCGACTATACGAGCTCGTCGTCGAAAAGAACGACCCCGAATGGCCGATGTTCGCGCCGAAAGAACGCCCCGACGCCTACAAGGTCAAGATCGCGGTCCAGATGGAAATTCCGCGCGAGGCGCACATGATCTACAGCGTCGACGACGGCGCGATCAGCACCGGGCTCAAGTTCAATTTCGAAGAACTGGCCCCCGACCGGACGCGCGTAACCTTCACGATCGACGAGTTGACCGGCCACGATACCAAGGGGCTGGCGGTCAACACCGTCAAGCTTCACCAGATCGCGCGCGAGGCGCTCGACAAGCTCGACGACTTCGACGAGGTTAAGGACGCCGCTTAACTGCCCGGCAAGCCGGACCGGCTCCAAGGGTTGCGGACGCCCACCATCGCTGTAGAGTGATCGGCGAGGGGGCGATCGCGAAAGGCGGTTTGCCATGCAGTTGCGCTTCCTCGTCGTCCTTGGTTGTGTGTCGCTCGGATCGTGCGGCGGCGGGAGTGGCGGAGGCGGAGGCGGCAACCCGCCGGCGGCGAATTCGCCGCCCAGCTTCACCTCGGCGCAAACCGCGAGCATCGCCGAGAATCTGACCGCGGCCTATCAGGCAGCAGCGAGCGATCCCGACGGCAATCCGCTGACCTTCACGATCGACGGCGGCGCGGACGCTGCGCTCTTTTCGATCACCGCGGCGGGAGCGCTGCGTTTCAATACGGCGCCCGACTACGACCTGCCTGGCGATGCCAACGGCGACAATGTTTACGCGGTGGTGCTGCGCGTCAGCGACGGGACCGCCAGCGCGACGCAGCCCGTGAACATCACCGTCACCAACAGCCGCGAGGGCATTTCCGTCGTCCGCGTCGGAACGGGGTTCAGCCAGCCGCTCTATGTCGCGCCGATCCCCGGCAGCAGCAGCGTCTATGTCGTCGAGAAGGGCGGCGACGTCTATCGCTTCGACCCCGCGAACGGCAGCCGGACGCGCGTGCTCGACATCACCGACATTTCGACGAGCGGCGAGCGCGGGCTGTTGGGGCTCGCGGCCTATCCCGACCATGCGACCTCGCAGCGGCTGCTCGCGGTCGCGACCGCCACCGACGGGACGGTGCAGGTCCGCCGCTACACACTGGGCCAGCCGAACAGTTCGACCGTGTACGACACGGTGCTCGGCGTGCCGCATCCCGGCGCCGACAATCACAACGGGGGCTGGATCGGCTTCGGTCCCGACGGGCTCGTCTATGTCGGCATCGGCGACGGCGGCGGCGGCGGCGATCCCTCCAACAACGCGCAGAACACCAATCTGCGGCTCGGCAAGATCCTGCGCTTCACCGTCGGCGCGAACGGCAGCAGCTATGCGCCCGCGCCGGGCAATCCGTTCCTTGCGGGTGGCGGCGATCCCTATGTCTATGCCACTGGCCTGCGCAATCCGTTCCGCGCCTCGTTCAACGGTTCGACGCTCGTCATCGGCGATGTCGGGCAAGGCGCGGTCGAAGAGGTCGACCTGCTCACGACGACGCAGCCCGGCGCGAATTTCGGCTGGCGGTTCAAGGAGGGGACACAGACCTTCTCGGGCACTCCGCCGGGCGGGCTCATCGATCCGGTCGTCGAATATGGCCATGGCAGCGGCCCGCGACAGGGCAATTCGATCACCGGCGGCTATGTCTATCGCGGGCCCGTGACGTCATTGCAGGGACAATATGTGTTTGCCGACTTCGTCGCGGGCAATATCTGGTCGATCCCCTTTTCCAGCTTCACGGCGGGGCAAACGCTTCCCGCGTCGCGCCTTGCCCGGCGCAACGAGGATTTCGCGCCCGATGCGGGAACGCTGAGTTCGATCGCGTCGTTCGGCGAGGATAGCGCGGGCAATCTCTTCATCGTCAGCATCGGCGGCGACATCTTCATGGTGCGCCCCGGCTGACCGCTTGCGGCGGGGCGCGGTACCCGCCACAAGGGGACGTCCACAGGAGTCCCCCATGAAATCATTGCCTTTCGCCGCTCTCGTCGCCCTGCAACTCGCGCTCGCGCCGGCGGCGCAGGCAAAGCTCAGCCCCGCCGAGACGAAGATGGCGAAAACCGTCGAGGCCGAAAAGGATCGCAGCATCGCGCTGCTCGAAAAACTGGTCAACCAGAACAGCGGCTCGCAGAATCTGGAGGGGGTCGAAAAGGTCGGGGCGATGATGCGTGCCGAACTCGAACCCTTGGGCTTCAAGGTCGAGTGGAAGGATATGCGCGACACGGGCCGCGCGGGCCATCTGATCGCGACGCATGTGGGCTCGCCCGGCGGCAAGCGCCTCCTCCTCATCGCGCATCTCGACACCGTGTTCGAACCCGACTCGCCCTTCCAGACATTCACCCGCAAGGGCGACAAGGGCGAAGGCCCCGGTGCGGGCGACGACAAGGGCGGGATGGTCGTCGTCGTCGCGGCGCTGCGCGCGATGCAGGCCGCGGGAACGCTGAAGGGCGCCAACATCGAATTCCATATGACGGGCGACGAGGAAGACTCGGGCAGCCCGATCGAAAAGGCGCGCGTCGACCTGATCGCCGCGGGCAAGCGCGCCGATGTCGCGCTCGATTTCGAGGGACTCGTGCGCGACAACGGCGCCGACATGGGATCGGTCGCGCGCCGCTCGTCGGACAGCTGGACGGTCACCGCGACGGGCAGGAGCGCGCACAGCTCGGGCATTTTCAGCGCCGCGGCGGGCGACGGCGCGATCTATGAACTCACGCGGATCATCCAGCGCTTTCGCACCGAGCTTCCCGAGCCCAACCTGACCTTCAACGTCGGGCTGATCGCGGGCGGGCAACAGGCCGACCTCGACGCCGGCGGCATTCGCGCCGCCGTCAGCGGCAAGACGAACATCATCGCGCCGATCGCGGTCGCCCGCGGCGACTTGCGCGCACTGTCGGGCGAGCAGATCGAGCGCGTGAAGGCCAAGATGACCGCGATCGTCGCCGAACACGCCCCGGGAACCGGCGCGACGATCAGCTTCGACCCCGGCGGCTATCCGCCGATGGCGCCGACCGACGGCAACCGTGCACTGCTCGCAAAGCTCAACGGCGTGAACCGCGACCTCGGCCTCGCCGACATGGCACCGCTCGATCCCCTGAAGCGCGGCGCGGGCGACATCAGCTTCGTCGCCGCCGACGTCGACGGGCTCGCGGGACTCGGGCCGTACAGCACCGGTGACCACGCTCCGGGGGAAGCGGTCGATATTCCGAGCATCGCCCGGCAGGCGACCCGCGCCGCCATCCTGATGTCACGCCTTTCTGCTGAAAAGCGCTGACCCGCCAGTTTTCGCAGTTGGCCGTGCTTGATTCATCGGGCACAGTGATTAGGTAGCGATCCGAGACGTAATTTCACGCCGTTGGGAGAAAGATGATGAGCACCGAAGCGCACATGAAGCAGCATTACATCGGCGGAAAATGGGTCGACAGCCAGGGCGGCAAGCTCCACGACGTCATCAACCCCGCGACCGAGGAAGCAGCGTCGACCGTCGTACTCGGCAGCGCGGCCGACGTCGATGCCGCGGTCGCCGCCGCGAAGGAAGCCTTCAAGACCTTCTCGCAGACCACGCGCGAGGAACGCCTCGACCTGCTGAACCGCATCGTCGAGGAATATAAGAAGCGCGGCGCCGATCTCGCCAAGTCGATGGCGAGCGAAATGGGCGCCCCGGTCAGCTTCGCAGGCACCGCTCAGGTCGGCGCCGGCATCGGCGGTTTCCTCGGCACGATCGCCGCGCTCAAGGATTTCGCGTTCAGCGAACAGCATGGCGCGAACAAGGTCGTTTACGAACCGATCGGCGTCGTCGGCATGATCACGCCGTGGAACTGGCCGCTCAACCAGATCGCGCTGAAGGTCGCCCCGGCGCTCGCCGCGGGTAACACGATGATCCTGAAGCCTTCGGAAGAATGCCCCGGCAATGCGGTGATCTTCGCCGAGATCCTCGACGCCGCAGGCGTACCCCCCGGCGTGTTCAACCTCGTCCAGGGCGACGGCCCGACCGTCGGCAACGCGATCAGCGCGCACCCCGGTATCGAAATGGTCAGCTTCACCGGCTCGACCCGCGCCGGCATCCTCGTCGCCAAGGCGGCGGCCGACACGGTCAAGCGCGTCCATCAGGAACTCGGCGGCAAGTCGCCGAACATCGTCCTGCCCGACGCCGACCTCGAAACCGTGCTGCCCCCGACGGTACAGGGCGTGCTCGTCAACACCGGCCAGAGCTGCATCGCACCGACGCGCATCCTCGTTCACAAGGACCGCGAAGCCGAAGCCGTCGGCGTCATCAAGGCGATGTTCGACGGCACGCAGGTCGGCGACCCGCAGAGCGAAGGCGGCCATATCGGCCCCGTCGTCAACAAGGCGCAGTTCGACAAGATCCAGGGCCTGATCCAGTCGGCGATCGACGAGGGCGCGACGCTCGAAACCGGCGGCACCGGCCTGCCCTCGAACGTCAACCGCGGCTATTACATCAAGCCGACCGTCTTCTCGGGCGTGACGCGCGACATGCGCATCGCGAACGAGGAAATCTTCGGCCCCGTCGCGACCGTCATGGCGTATGACGACCTCGACCAGGCGGTCGATATCGCCAACGACACCGAGTACGGCCTGTCGGCGGTGATCTCGGGCGATCCGTCGAAGGCCGCCGACGTCGCGCCGAAGCTGCGCGCCGGCATGGTTGCGGTGAACGCATGGGGTCCCGGCCCGGGCGCACCGTTCGGCGGCTACAAGGCTTCGGGCAACGGCCGCGAAGGCGGATTGTTCGGCCTCAAGGACTTCATGGAGATCAAGGCGATCAGCGGGATTCCGGCGTAAGCCGCAATCCTCCCTGTGGCCGAAGGCCATGGGGAGGGGGACCGCCGCGAAGCGGTGGTGGAGGGGCCGCAACGATAGCGCCATCGCCCCTCCGTCAGCGCTTCGCGCTGCCACCTCCCCATCGCTTCGCGACAGGGAGGATACTGCCCCTCCCGTCAACGGGAGGGGTTTTGCTTTGAGCGAACTGCCATTATGCGCGAACGCATTATGCCCACCCGCTCGCCGCTCGCCCCCGACGCCTTTCCGGCCCTTCCCGATATCGCCGGGGTCACCCGCCGCGTCGCGCGCGCGCAGTACAAGAACTGGGACCGCTGCGACCTCACCTATGTCGAGCTCGCACCCGGCACGACCGTCGCGGGGGTCTTCACCCGCAATGTCTGCTGCTCGTCCGAGGTCGAACTCGGCCGCGAGCAGGTGAAGGGCGGCATCGGTCGCGCGCTGATCGTCAACGCGGGCAACAGCAACGCCTTCACCGGCTATCGCGGGCGCGAGGCGGTCGAACAGATCATGGAACAGGTCGCGGGCCATCTCGGCTGCGGCCCTTCCGAGGTGTTCGTCAGCTCGACCGGCGTGATCGGCGTACCGCTGCCGAAGGACAAGGCGCGCGCCGGGGTCGAGGCCGCGCTGTCGGCCGAACCCTGCTCGTGGGAAGCCGCCGCGGAAACCATCTGCACGACCGACACCTTCGCCAAGGGTTCGGCGGCGAGCGCGATCGTCGGCGACCGGACGGTCCATGTCGCAGGGATCGTCAAGGGTTCGGGCATGATCGCTCCCGACATGGCGACGATGCTCGGCTATATCTTCACCGACGCCGCGGTCGCACCCGCGCTGCTGCAGGAGATGCTGAGCGAAGCGACCGGCGGCAGCTTCAACAGCATCACCGTCGACAGCGACACGTCGACCAGCGACACGGTGCTGCTCTTCGCGACCGGACAGGCGGGGGGCGCCACGCTCGCGACACGCGACGACCCCGGCGCCGATGCGCTCTACGCGGCGATCCGCGAAGTCGCGCTCGACCTTGCGCATCAGGTCGTGCGCGACGGCGAAGGCGCGTCGAAATTCATCGAAATCCAGGTGAGCGGCGCGACCAGCGACGACAGCGCGAAGCGCGTCGCGCTCGCCATCGCCAATTCGCCGCTGGTCAAGACCGCGATCGCGGGCGAGGACGCCAACTGGGGCCGCGTCGTGATGGCGGTGGGCAAGGCAGGCGAACCCGCCGACCGTGACAGGCTCGCGATCCGCTTCGGCGACCATTGGGTCGCGAAGGACGGGTTGCCCGTCGACGGCTATGACGAAGCGCCGGTCGCGGCGCATCTGAAAGGTCAGGCCATCCGCGTCGGTGCCGACCTGGGATTGGGTCAGGGCCGCGCGACCGTGTGGACGTGCGACCTGACGCACGGCTACATCAGCATCAACGCCGATTACCGGAGCTAGGCCGATGCTCACCATCTGGGGCCGCCTCAACTCGCACAACGTCAAGAAGGTCGCGTGGTTCGCGGTCGAACTCAGCCTGCCCTTCGAACGCCACGATGTCGGGGGGCAATTCGGGATGGACGCCGCCTATCTGGCGAAGAATCCCAACGCGCTGATCCCGACGATCAAGGACGACGGGATCATCCTGTGGGAATCGAACGCGATTCTGCGCTACCTTGCCGCCAAGCATGGCGGGGAGCGTTTCTGGCCGGCCGACCCCGCGGCGCGCGCGGCAGGCGACAAGTGGATGGACTGGCAGGCGGGCTATGCCGACGCGCAGCGCGACGCATTCCTCAACATGGTCCGCCGGGCTCCGGCCGATCGCGACAGTGCGGCGGTCGGCGCATCGGCGGCGCGCTGCGCGAAGCAGATGGCGATACTGGATGAGGCGCTATCGCGGACGCCTTGGCTCTCGGGCGCCGAGTTCGGCATCGGCGACATTCCGATGGGCGTCTATGCCCACACATATTTCGCGATCGATATCGAGCGGCCGGCGTTGCCGCATGTCGAGGACTGGTATGCGCGGATCAAGGCGCGGCCAGGCTATGCCGACCAGGTCATGATTCCGCTGACCTGAATATCAATAACCCGTTCGCATCGAGCGAAGTCGAGATGCCCATCGGGAGCGCGCTCCCTCCGGGTGTCTCGACTTCGCTCGACACGAAGGGTTGAAGGACTGCCGCCCTACAGGGCGCTTTCGAGCCAGCCCTTGAGCGCGCTCTTCGGCGCGGCGCCGACCTTGGTCTCCGCGATCTCGCCGTTCTTGAACAGAATCATCGTCGGGATGCCGCGCACGCCATATTTGCTCGGCGCGTCGGGATTTTCGTCGATGTTGATCTTTGCGATCACGACCTTTTCGCCGAGTTCTTCGGCGATTTCCTCGAGCGACGGGCCGATCATCTTGCACGGGCCGCACCATTCGGCCCAGAAATCGACCAACACCGGCGTGTCGCTGTCGAGGACGTCACTCTGAAAGCTGGCGTCGGTAATGGCTTTGGTACCCATAGTCTGAACTCCTGAAATTCCCTTGACGATAAGCTAAGACGTCGGCGCGTCCGGCTCAAGGGTCGAACCCGGCAAATTCGCCTTGGTTGCCAGCAAGCCGGGCTTGTGCGCGTCGAGAAGGGCATCGTCCAGCGCGATCAACCGCGGCGCGGCGGTGTAGAGCAGCGCCGCCTCGACACGCTTCCCGGGGAAGATCACGCGAAGCGCGTCACGGTACGCCGCCATCTGGCGCAAATAGGCGGGCTGCACCCCGGCGGCGCCGGCGGGGATATGCCGCCCCGTCTTGTAGTCGATCACGGTCACCACATCGCCGGCGACGCGCAGCCGATCGACGATGCCCGCAACCACCGTGCCGTCGACGACCGCCGACAGCGGGACTTCGGCGAGCGAGCCCGGACCGAAGAGCGCGGCGTGGGCCGGGTCGGCCAGCACCGCCAGCACTTCGTCGGCCATCGCCGCGCGCATGTCGGCATCGAGCAGCGGTGCCTGCTTGCCGAGCCAGCGCAGCGCCGCGTCGCGGCGCTTTTCCTCCGCGAGCGCGGGCAGGCGCTCGAACAGCGCGTGCAGCAACAGGCCGCGCTCGACCGCCGCGACGCGTGCCGTCCCCTGCGGCGGCACCGCGACATCATCTTCGCCGAGCGCCGATGGGGCGAGCGGTCGCGGCGGGCGCGCTTCCTCGGGCGCAGCACGGTGCGCCCAGCCGGGCAGCGCGAGCGGCGGCGGCACGGCTTTCGCCGCCCTGTCCTTTTTCGCCCATTTTCCGGCGTTGGCGCGGTGGACACGGCGCTGGCCCCAGGCAGCCCCGGCTTCTTCCCAGCCGTCGCCCATGCCCGCCATCACCGCGTCGACCGCGGCGTGCCAGCTCGCCTCGGGGATCGAGCGATCGGGCTTCTTGGTCGTGCCGGCGACGACCAGAATCTCTTCGGCGCGCGTCATCGCGACATAGAAGAGCCGCCAATGTTCCTCCGACGCCGCATCGGCGGCCCGTTGATAGGCATCGGCCAGCGCCCCGTGCCGTTCGTCGCCGGGAATGGCGAAGACGGGCAACTTCTCCCACGCCGCGACATCGACGGTGAAAGGACGATGCCCGATCCCGGGATCGTCGGTCGCGTCGGCAAGGATGACGATCGGTGCCTGCAGCCCCTTCGATCCATGCACCGTCATCACGCGGACGACGTCGCTGCGCCCCTCGGTCTGGCGCTTGATGTCCGCGGCGCTGCCCTCGACGCTGGTCAGGAAGCCGAGCAGCGAGATCGTTTCGCGTTGCTCGAACGCCAATGCCTGGCTCAGCAATTCGTCGATCGGATCGCGCGCTTCGCGTCCCAACCGGGCATAGAGCTTGCGCCGTCCGTCGATCGGTCCCGACAGGATGGTCTCGAGGAAGCGGAAGGGCGTCGTGAAGTCGGCCATGCCGAGCAGGTGACGAAGCGCCTTCATGGTCGCCGCGGGCAGATCGCCCTCGGTCGCGCGCAGATGTTGCCACAAGGCGGCGCGGCCGCGCCGGTGGGTACGCGCATAAAGCTCGTCCTGCGTCCATCCGATCAGCGGCGAGACGAGCAGCGACGCGAGGTTGAGATTGTCGAGCGGCTGTACGGCGAAGCGCATCGCCGCGATCAGGTCCTGCACGCTGAGCGGCTGCGTCAGCGCAAAGCGGTCGACGCCCGCCACGGGGACCTGCAGCGCCTGCAACCGCGCGACGATACGCGCCGCAAGGTCGCGGCGGCGGCGGACCAGAATCATGACGTCGCCCGGTGCGACGGGGCGGCCATCCTTGCCGTTGTTTATCCAGTCCCGCACCTCGTCCGCGATCGCCTTGGCGAGCCGCATCGAGGCGGGATCGGAGGCGGGCGCGCCCGTATCGCTACCCTCGTCGTCGCCGCTATCCTCCGTGTCGGCGTCGAGTGCCTTGCCGACCGGCAGCGGCGCCCACAGCTCGACCTGTCCCGCATGCGCGTCGCGATAGGGCCGGTGCGGCGGCTCGTCGCCATCGAGCCCCATCGCGGCCGCGCCGCCTGCCGTCAGCCAGGCATCGACCACCGACAGCAACGCCGGAGTCGAGCGATAGTTGGAAACGAGATCGACCTGCCGGAACGGCTGCTGACCGATCTCGCCCATCGCGTGGAACATGTCGCGCGCGGTCGCGAACGCCTTGGGCTCGGTCCCCTGAAAGCCGAAGATCGCCTGCTTGCGATCCCCGACGGTGAAGAGCGTGCGGATGCGCTCCTCCTTCGCGCCGACCCCGGCGAAAAACTCCTCGGCCAGCGACAGCACGATGCCCCACTGGCGCATGTTCGTGTCCTGCGCCTCGTCGACGAGGATATGGTCGGTGCGCTGGTCGAGCTTGAAGCGCACCCATTCGCCGAAGCTGCTGACGCGCAGCAGCGATCCCGCGAGCGTGATGAGATCGTCGAAGTCGGCAAGCCCCTGCTCGCGCTTCGCGAGCGCATACCCCTCCGCGAAGCGGCTTCCGAGCTTCCATGCCGCCGCGAGATCGTCCGCTACGCGCATCGCGGTCGCGGTGCCGATCAGGCCCTGCACGACGTCGACGATGCGCATGGCATTATCGACGCAATCGGTCATCCGGCCCTTGTCACCGGCGAAATCGGCGCGCAGCTCGCCCTTGCCGGTCAGGAAACAGCCGAGCAGTTCGCCGAGCATCGCGGCGCGCTTCGCCGGGTCGGCGATCAGCCAGCCGATCATCACATCGTTGCACGCGAGCCCCGTCTTGGTGCCCCAATCGGCCCCGCTCGCCGCGACCGCCCTGATATCGGCCTCGTCGATCGCGCCCGCCGCAAGCTCGCCCGTCACCCACGCATCGGGATCGCCGCCCGGCAGGTCGAATGCGGCGCGCAGATCACGCGCCGACGGCGGCAGCGCCGCGCGCGGCCCGCCGAACACCGCGGCGCAGCTCGACAGGAACGACAGCGCCGCATCCTGCCCCAGCCGCCGCGACAGCATCGCCGCCGCGTCGCGCAGGTCGCTTTCTTCTCCCCTCCCCTTCAGGGGAGGGGCCGGGGGTGGGGGCTCGAGAGGTTGCGCTACGCCGGCGCCCCCCGCCCCAAACCCCTCCCCCGAAGGGGAGGGGCTCAAGAGCGCACCGAGCACCTGCCGCTGCAACGCCCCCGCCTCATCCTCCTCGATCGCACGGAAACCGGGGAGCAGCTTCGCCTCGAGCGGGAAGCTTGCGAGCAAGGTCTGGCAAAAGGCATGGATCGTCTGCACGCGGATCGCGCCGCCCGGGCTGTCGATCACCGTCGCGAACAGCGACCGCGCGCGCGTCATCAGCCCCGACCGGTCCCACTCGAGCCCGAGCGCGCGCAGATCGAGCCGCAAGTCGCCGTCGTCCATCCGCACCCATGCCGCGAGGCGCTCGTGAATGCGGTGCGCCATCTCGGCCGCGCCCGCCTTGGTGAAGGTGATGCACAGGATCGCCTCAGGCGATACCCCGTCGAGCATCAGCCGCAGCACGCGCGCCGACAGCACCTGCGTCTTCCCCGTCCCCGCCGACGCGCCCAGCCACACATGGCTTTCGGGGTCGGCGGCGGCGCCCTGCCGCGGGTCGAGCGTCGCGAGGCTGCCGGGCTTGCTCACGCGCCCTCCTCCCCGCGCCCGAACCATTCGTCACGGCGCATCAGCTGGTCGTACTCGCCATAGCCCGCACGCTCGCCGGGCACGAAGGGCGCATCGCCGAACAGATACAGTCCCGCCAGCTCGGACAGCGCGTCGGCCGCACGATCGATCGCCTGCTCGGCGCTCTTGAGGTCGCTGCGCGAACCGTAGGTGTTCGAAAGCTTGCCCGCACCGCCGGCGCGGCGATCGGGGCGCAGGCTCCAATATTCGAGCGCATCGACCGGCGCGGCGGCGATGTCCTTCATCCCGCCTTCGCGCGCGATCAGTCCGAGCAGGCCCAGCTGGTTGTCGAGCTTGTCGAACGCCGCTTTGGCGCTCGGAGCGCCACCCGACTTGTAATCGACGATCGCCAGCCGGCCGTCGGCATCGCGATCGATCCGGTCGGCCTTGCCGTGCAGCGTCAGGCCGCCCGCGACATATTCCCCCCTCACCTCGACACCGACCGGCTTGCGATCGTCGCGGTCCCAGACCTGCGCCGCCGCCCAACGCAACGCCGGTTCGATCCGCGGCAACCAGAATGCCCGCGCTATTGGATCGAGCGCGGCATCCTCGCGCAGCGCCACCAACTCGGCCTCGAACCCCTCTCGCGTCGCCCCGCCACGCACCCAATCCTCGAACAGCCGGTGCAATCGCGTGCCGCGCCAGCGCGGATCGGGCGCCGCGCTGAGCGGATCGAGCGCCGACAGGCCGAGCATCTGGTTCGCATAATAGCCAAAGGGATCGCGCGCGAGCCGGTCGACCGCGGTGACGCCGATCTTGCGCGGACGATCGTCGACCGGCGGTCGCGGCGCGGGCCGTCCCGTCGGCTGCACCCGACCCACCGGCAGATCGAGCTCGGCCGCGAGCCGCGTCAGCGGCACGCCCCCCGGCGCCGGTTCGGGCAGGTCCCCCGCCAGCGCCGCGAGCCGCAGCCAGAACCGCGACGCCACCGCGGGATCGCCGCCACTCCGCTGCGCGCGCGTCACTACGATCTCGCCCGCGCCGAGCGCGCCCGCGAAATCATGCGCCGCCATCCCCTGCTGGCGCTCGGGCGCGGGCAGGCCGAGCAACCGCCGGATGCCGGGCGCGAGCCACGGGTCGGGCTGGGTCGCTGCGGGCCAGCGCCCCTCGTCGAGCCCACCCAGGATCATCAGATCGGCCCGCTGCAGCCGCGCTTCGAGCAGCCCCCAGATGAACAGTCGGGGATGCCCGCCATAAGGGGGCCGCACGCTCGCTTGCGCCAGAAGCTGACCGAGCATCGCGGGAAAATCGACGGGATCGACCAGCGCCGGTCCGTCGCCGCGCGCCAGCGCCCATTGGTCGAAGAGCTCGGCGAGCATCCGCCCGGCAGGCCCGGCCCAGACCGCATCGCCCGCAAGCCACTCGGCGCCTTGCTGCAGCGCCGACAGCAATACCGCCGGCGGAGCCGGGGCCGCGAACGGCGCGAGCGCGCTGCCCAGCGCGTCCGAAACCCCGATCCACCACGCCTGCAACTCGGCCGCGTCGCCATGGCCGTGCGCTTTCGGATCGGCCGCGCGCTCGGCGATGCGCGCCGTCACTCCGCCCCACCCCGGCGTCAGTCCCGGTTCGCGCAGCAACAGGTCGAGCCGTCGCACCTCGTCGAGCCATGCCGTCCGCTCGTCGCCCTTGCGCACCAACGGATGCCCGAGCAGTGCGACGAGCGCCACCGGATCGAATGCCGCCGCCAGCTCGGCGAGCAGCAACAGCAACGCCCCCGGCGGCGTGCGCGACAAGGGCTGCCCGGCGCTGTCGTCGACCGACAGGCCCCAGCGCGCCAGCGCCGCCGCGACGCGCTCCGCGAGTCCGCGATCCGGGGTCACCAAAGCCGCGGTTCGTCCCGGCGTCTCGACCGCCTCGCGCATCAGCAGCGCGATCCCCTGCGCCTCCTGCCCGTCGTCGGTGAAGACCGCGCCCGAAATGCCGCCGATCGCAGCCGACAGATCACCCGCGGCCTGCCACTGCGCGGTATAGTCGGCCGGCGCGAAGAGCAACGACAGGAAGGGCGTGCGCGCCGCGGGCCCGTCGAAACCGGATACGGCATCCCATTCGACCACTTCGTCGCGGCTCACCCCCATCCGGTCGAGCAGCAATTTCAGATGATATTGCGGATGCGTCTCCAGCGGCCGGATCGCATTCTCCGGATCGGGCCGCGTCGGGCCCAGCGCAGCCCATTCCTCCGCCGCCATCACCGCATCGACACCCGGCAGCACGACCATTCCGCGATCGAGATCGGCGACGGCGCGCAGCAGCCGCGCGATCGCGGGCGCGGCGGTCGTGATGCCCGCTGCGACGACAAAGCGCGCGGGCGGCGCGGCGCGCCATCCCTCGGTCACCCGGCCCAGCAACCGGTTGCGCCGGTCCGCCCGGTCGATGCTCCCCGTCTTTGCGAGCACCGCCGGCCATTGATCGACGAGCAGCCGCAGCCGCCCGAGCGATGCCTGCCAATGTCCGGCGAACGCGCCGAGGTCGAGATCGACCAGGTCGCCGACCCGCACCTCCTCATAATGCAGCTGGTCGATCACTCGCGCGAGCCCGTCGGCGAGCTGGAACGCCGAGGCCCCGGCAATCGGCGGCTCGCCCGCGGGCGTATGGCGTTCGATCAGGTCGGCGAGCAGCAGGCGCCGCCGCAGCGGGTCGATCGCAGGCGGAAGCGGATCGTCGTCGATCGCATCGAGCGCGAGCGCGACGCTTTCGTCGAGATCGGCGTCACCGATCACCGCCAGCCGCGGCATCAGGATCCCCTCGCCCCCCGCGCGCACGAATGCCGCTTGCACCGCACTCCGCGCCCGGTTGCTCGGCAAAAGGATCAGCCCTTCGGCGAGCCCGAGCGCCCCATCGGCGTACCGTGCGACAATCCCGGCGGCGAGCGCGTCGGCGAAGGCCCGGTGGACGGGGATCGAAAAAACGCGCGGCTTCGCGTCAGCCATCCGTCAGCGCGGCTTCGGTCGGCGCGATGCTCGCCGGCGTGCCGACGTCGAACCACTGCCCCATGTGCGACAATCCATAAAGCCGTCCCGCGGCGATCGCGCGGTCCCAGAGGATATTGGTCGAAAACGGGCCCTCGGGCGCGTCGACGAGCAACCGCCGCGAGATCAGCTGGATGCCCGTATAGACGAAGGGCGCGATCCGCCCCGGCTTGCGCCGCGACAGTTGGCCGTTCGGGTCCATATGGAAATCGCCCTTGCCGCGATGCCCCGTCGCGCTTGCCTGCCGGATGACGAGCAGCAGCGCATCCATCTTCGTATCGTCCCAGTGGCGCGCGAGGTTGGTGATGCTGTCCTGCGGCCCGTCGGTCCAGATATTGTCGCTGTTGACGATCAGGATCGGATCGCCGGTCAGCAAGGGCAGCGCCTTCATCATCCCGCCGCCGGTTTCGAGCAATTGCGTCCGCTCGTCCGACACCGCGATCGTGAAGCTGCGCTTCTGCGCCGCAAGATGCGCCTCCAATGCGTCGGCCAGATAGTGGACGTTGACCACGACCTGGCGCACGCCCGCCGCCTCGATCCGGTCTAGGCTGTGGTCGATCAGCGCCTTGCCCGCGACGCGCACCAGCGGCTTCGGCCGCGTCGCGGTGAGCGGACGCATGCGCTTGCCGATCCCCGCCGCCATCACCATCGCGCTTTCGATCTTCACGCTCACGTCCAAGCCTCCGCCCGCTTTTCGGCCGGGACATTGGCATCGAACCATTGCCGGACGGGGACAAGCGCCGGATGCTGCAGATCGCGTTCGAGCAGCCCCCACATGCGCGGCTGGAACTGGCGGTATCCGGGCTTGCCGTCGCGCTTCCACAGACGGACGAACACGCCTAGAATCCGCGTGTTGCGCTGTGCCGCGAGCGCCCAATACGCATTGCGGAACGCCGCGCCCCGGCCGGTCGCAGCGACATAGCGGTCGAGCATCGCCGCCTCTACCGTGGGCGTCACATCACGCCGCGCGTCTTCGAGCACCGAGGCCAGATCATAGGCCGGATGCCCGACGAGCGCGTCCTGAAAATCGAGCAGGCCGAAATGCGCGACGCCGTGCTGCCCCGCGACGAGCATGATATTTTCGGCGTGAAAGTCACGCAGCACGGTGACGCGCGGCAGGCCGTCCGCCTCGATGGGCGCCAGCGCCGCTTCCCATGCCGCACGGAATCCGCCACGGTCGACCTCGATATCCAGTGCGGGGCAATACCAATCGGTGAACAGCATCACCTCGTTGAGCCATTGGTCGAGCCCGTGCACCGGCAGTCCGTCCATCGCCGGGCGCGCGTGAAGGTGAACGAGCAGGTCGGTCACCCCGGCATAATAGTCGCTCTCCTTGTGGAGCTGTTCGTCGACCGTTTCGCGCAGGCGCACATCGCCGAAATCCTCGATCAGCAGCAGCCCCTGCTCCAGATCGCGCGCCAGGATCGTCGGCGCGTTGAGACCCAGCGCGCACAGATATTCGGCCACCGCGATGAAGGGCCGCGGATCCTCGTGCGGCGGCGGCGCATCCATCAACACCGCCTGGCGCGCGCCATCGACGACGCGGAAATAGCGGCGGAAGGAGGCATCCCCCGCGAGCGGCAAAATCTGGGCGCCGCCCCAGCCGTGCGCGGCGAGAAATGCCGGGGCGTGGGTGGGCGGAATCATCGGAACGGCCATCGTGCTCCCCAAGCCGCAGGCACCCCGGCTGTCAAGACGCGCGCGTCGCCCTGCCCTGAAATGCTTATGTGCAGCGCCTCCGGCCAACCCTGCGCGCCCAGCCGCTCGGGCCATTCGATCAACAGCGCGCCGTCATAGAGATAATCGTCGAGGCCAAGCTCGATCAGTTCGTCCTCTTCCTCGATGCGATACAGATCGACATGCGCGACGGGCAGGTCGACCTCGGGCGGCGCATAGGGCTGGACGATCGCAAAGGTCGGACTCGGCGCCTCGCCCGCAAGCCCGCGCGCCTTCAGCATCGCACGCGCCAGCGTCGTCTTGCCCGCACCCAGATCGCCCGACAGCAGCACGACGTCGCCGGGCAGCAGCGCCGCACCGATCGCCGCGCCGATGCGCGCGGCCTCTGCCAACGCGTAATCGATGCGCAGGTTCATGCGCGCGGCAGGCTCACGCGCACCAGCGTCCCCTGCCCCTTCTCGCTCATCACTTCCATCGTCCCGCCGTGCGCGGCGACGAGTTGACGCGCGAGCGCGAGACCGATGCCGCCGCTCTGCGTTCCGGCCTGCGTGCCCTTGGTGACTGCGGCCACGGTGTCGGGCATTCCGGGTCCATTGTCCGACACGACGATCTCGATACCCTTGTCGTCGCCATCCGCATGCAAAAGGACGCGGCCGCCGCTGCGTTTCACCGGGGCGGTGAAACGGATCGCATTGTCGAGGAGCCCCGCGACGAGCCGCGACAGCCGCGGCGCATCGCCTTCGATCGTGCCCAGCGCCGTCGACAATTGGCCAGCCAGGTCGACCTTCTCGGCCGCGGCGAACGATTTGGCATCGACCAGCGCCTTGTCGAGCAGCGCCTTGACGTCGACCGGCACCCGCTCGACCACGAGCGTCCCGGCCTCGCCCTGCGCAAGGTCGAGCACGTTGTCGATCTGCCGTCCGAGTACGCCGACCGAATCCATGATCGCGTCGACATAGGCTTTCGCGGGTGCTGGCAGCTCCCCGGCATAGCCCGCCTGCAGCATTTCGCCGAAGCCCCCGATCGATGTGAGCGGCGTGCGCAGTTCATAGCTCATCCGCGACAGGAACGCCGTCTTGACCTTGTCGGCGGCCTCGAGCGCCTCGTTGCGCTCGCGCAGCGCGCCCTCCATCTTCCGGCTCGCGGTGATGTCGAGCATGATCAGCAGCGCGTTGCCGTCGGGCAGCGGAATCGATGCGAAATCGAAATGGCGCCCGTCGGCGAAGCGCACCTCGCCGACGCGCTGCGTGCGCTCGAGCGTCGCGGCGCGGATCACCTCCTGGACGATGCTGATCTGGTTCGGTTTGGCGAGCCGGTCGGCAAGGCCGCCCATCAGCACGTCGACGCGCGGATGCGCTGCGAGCATATGCTCCTCGATATTCCACAGGCGGCGGAAACGCTGGTTCCAAAGGTGCAGGCGCCCGTCGGGAGCGAATACCGCGACCGCCTCGAACAGATTGTCGAAGGTCGCGGTCCGCACACGCAGCAACGTGTCGCGCGCGCCCGCGAGCTGTACCTGCTCGGTCCGGTCTTCGGCGATCAGCAACAGGCCGCCGTCGGGGGTCGGCTGTGCAACGACGTGTAGATGCGTGCCGTCGCGGAGCAGCCATTCCTCTTCGCTCGCGTGCGGGCGGGCGAACCAGTCGACGTGCGCTTGCCGCCATTCGGGATAGTCGCGCACCTCGGGCGTCCGTCCGCCCTCGCGCCAAAGGTCGAGCAACCGTGCGAAGGTTCGCCCTTCTGACACATCGTCGGCAGACAGGTCGAACAATCGCCGGAAGGGCTGGTTCGCGAAGACGAGGCCCTGGTCGGGGCCGAATTGCGCGACCGCCGCGGACAGCCGGTCGAGCAGTTCGCGCTGCGTGTTGACGAAGCGCCGATGCGCGCCGCGCTCGCTTTCGAGTTCCTGGATGTCGATCGCATAGCCGGCGATCCCGATGACGCGCCCACCCTCCGCCGCGAGCGGCACGTCGACGACGCGCATGATCCGCCGCTCGCCCTCGATCGTCACGGGCACGGTGCGCTGCTGCGCCGAGCCCGCGGTCCGCGCGGCTTCGGCGGCGTCGCTCGCGCTCACGCCGGCGATCGGCTCGCACAGCTCGGTTCCCGCGTCGATGACCGTGCTCGCGCTCTTCGCTTCGACCGCACGGACATAGGCGCCGTTGACGAGCGCAAGACGCATATCGGTCTCGCGGAACCACATCGGAAAGGGGGCCGCCTCGATCAGACCCGACAAGGCCTCGAATGCCGCCATCGCCTCGTCGCGTTCGTGCCGCGCCTGCGCCAGCGCCTGCTGCCCGTCGGTCGCGTCGCTGAGCCACAGCAGCACGCTGCCGGGCCCGCCGACCGCCTGCGGTGCCGCCGCGCCGTGGATGACGATGGTCCGGCGGCTGCCCTGCGGCCGCAGGTTCAGCGCGAAGGGCTTGGCGCCACGCTGTGCGCCGAGAATCGCCTGGCGAAGCTGCTCGTGGCCCGGCTGATCGAGCCCGGCATCGATCCCGCGCAATTCGTCGAAATTTCTGGGGCCTTTGTCCAGGCCGAGCCAACGACCCAGTTTTTCGCTCGCCTCGACCCGCCAGTCGGCGCGAACGATGACGGGCAGCTGCGGCGATGCCTCGACCAGGCTTGCGAGCCGTTCGGTCTGTCCGGCGACGAACGCCGACCGCCGCTGCATCGCGATCCCGCGCAGTACCGCCCACAATCCGGCAAGCAGCCACAGCGCGGCAAACAGCCCGATGGCGAACAGCAGCCCCGACGACAAGGTCATGGGTGCGCCACCGCGGAAGGGAGAGGATGGGTCGACGGGCGAATTGCCATCCGACCGCCCTATCGCCTGTATCCCTCGGTTTCAATCGCCCGGCGTCGGGCCGGGTGTTCCAAACGGCTGTCGGCCTCTTTGGCGGCCTGTGGCTTTCAAGTGACACAAACTTCTAAAATTGTCGCAAACTATCGCATGTGCTTGATTCGAAATTAAAGCTCTGTGACGCTTAACCTTGCTTCGGGTTGCCACCCCCAAAATCCGGGAGCGCACTTGACCTTGTGTTAAGGCCTGTCGGGCAAAAGGCAGCCTGAGCGATCTTAAAAACCAGGGAAAAGCTATATGAACATGATTCAAGGGACTGCGCCGCGGGCGCGGCGGCAACTCGGGTTGGCAAGCCTTTCGGCGCTCGCGGTCATGCTCGCGGCGCCAGCGCACGCACAGGACGCAGGTCAGACCGACCAGACGACCGACGATACCGTCGACAGCGCCGACACCGGCGAAGCGATCATCGTCACGGGCTCGCGCATTCGCCGGCCCAACCTCGAATCGCAGGTTCCCGTCGTTTCGGTTTCGGGCAATGAGTTTTTCGAACGCGGTAACACCTCGGTCGGCGACACGCTGAACGAACTGCCCGCGCTGCGCAGCACCTTCAGCCAGTCGAACTCGACGCGCTTCCTCGGCACCTCGGGCCTCAACCTGCTCGACCTTCGCGGCCTCGGCACGCAGCGCACGCTGGTGCTGGTGAACGGCCGCCGCCACGTCGGTTCGGATATTCTGTCGAACGCGGTTTCGCCCGACACGAACACCTTCCCGACCGACCTGATCGAGCGCGTCGACGTGGTGACGGGCGGCAATTCGGCCATCTATGGTTCGGATGCGCTTGCGGGCGTCGTCAACTTCATCCTGAAAGACAGCTACGAGGGCATCCAGCTGCGCGGCCAGGGCGGCATCAGCACCTATGGCGATGCCGGTTCCTATTACGCCAGCCTGCTGGCCGGCAAGAATTTCGCCGATGGCCGCGGCAACATCGCGATCAATCTCGAATTCGCGCGCCAGAACGACTTTTATACGTCGGGGCGTCCGAACCTGCGTCAGAACGACGGCTTCCTGACCGTCGACACCGATCCCGCAAGCGCGGCCAACGGCAGCGACGGCACCCCCGACGCGCGTTTCTTCCGCGACATTCGCAGCGGCACGTACAGCAACGGCGGCACGTTCCTGTCCTATCTCGGCGGGTCGAGCTACACGCCCTTCCTGTTCCAGCCGAACGGAACGCTGGTTCAGCAAACCGGCACGCAGACCGGCCTGCCGCCCGTCCCCGCCTATTTGGGCGGCAACGGCGACAACTTCCGCGACGGTACCCAGTTCGGTCTCGCGCCGGAACTCAACCGCTACAGCGCGAATCTGATCGGCCATTTCGAAATCAGCCCCGGCTTCGTCCCGTTTATCGAGGCGAAATACGTCCGCACGGACTCGCTCGGCAACGCGTCGGGTCCGTTCTTCACCGGCGCGACCGGCTCGCCGCGTGAGCGCTTCTACACGCAGAACCCGTATCTGAACGCGCAGGCCAAGCCGATCATTCGCGACTATTACGGCGACTATTATGATGCCGCGGGCAACGATACCCCCGACGGCATCCCCGACGCCGACCAGACGGGCTTCACCTTCCTCAAGAACGCGGTCGACCTGACGAACCGCGAGGAAAAGGCCCGCCGCGAAACCTATCGCGCGGTCCTCGGCGTTCGTGGTGAATTCAACGACGACTGGAACTATGAAGTCTCGGTCAATTACGGCGAATTCCACGAAAAGACCGCCATCCTCGGCAACGTGAACCTCCAGCGTTACCTGCTGGCGATCGATGCGGTCGATCAGGGGCTCGTGCAGAATGGCGTGGCCAACGGCAACATCGTCTGCCGCGCGACCGTCGACCCGTCGGCGCGCGTTGCGCTCGAAGTCGCGGCCGACCCGGCCTATGCGGCATCGCAGCTTGCCGCCGACGTCGCGGCTTGCGTTCCCGTAAACCTCTTCGGATCGGGCAACGTCACGCAGGCGGCGCGCAACTATCTGCTCCAGGACTCGCTCGCAGAGGGCAAGATCTCGCAGCTGGTGCTCAGCGCCTTCCTGTCGGGCGACAGCAGCAAGTGGTTCGAGCTGCCCGGAGGCCCGGTCGGCTTCGCGATCGGCGCCGAATATCGCCGTGAAACCGCGGACTATGTCCAGGACGCGGCGACCGCGGCGGGCATGACCTTCTACAACGCGATTCCGCAGTTCAACCCGCCGGCGTTCGAGGTGAAAGAGGCCTATGCCGAAATCCGCCTGCCGATCCTGAAGGACACGCCCTTCTTCGAAGAGCTGACCGTCTCGGGCGCGGTGCGTATTGCCGACTACAAGGGCTCGACCGGAACCGTCTTCGCCTACAACGGCGGCGTCGAATGGGCACCGTTCCGTTCGCTCCGTCTGCGCGGCAACTATTCGCGCGCCGTTCGCGCACCGAACCTGTCGGATCTCTACACGCCGCTGGGTCAGAACTTCGCGACGGTCACCGATCCCTGCTCGGCGCGGAACATCGGCACGGGTTCGTCGACTCGCGCTGCCAACTGTACCGCGGACGGAGTGCCGACGGGGTATGACTATGTCTACACCAGCTCGATCGGCTTCCTGTCGGGCGGCAACCCGTCGCTGGGCGAAGAAACTTCCGACTCCTACACCGTCGGCGGCGTCTTCCAGCCGGAATTCCTGCCCGGCTTCAGCCTGTCGGTCGATTATTACAACATCACGGTCAACGACGTGATCACCTCGCCGTCGGCGCAGGGCATCCTGAATGCCTGCTATGACGCGGCCGACCTCAACAACCAGTTCTGCGCCCTGTTCCAGCGCAACGCGGGGCCGGCCAACGGTCCGCGCGGCGAAATCCCCGGGCGCATTCTGGAAAACAGCCTGCAGGTCATCCCGCTGAACTATGCGAAGCTGAAGGTGTCGGGTATCGACTTCGAGGCACGCTATGACCGCCAGATCGACAAGGTCGGCAAGCTCTCGCTCGGCGCGATCTATACCTATGCGCTGTCGAACAACAGCTATCTGTCGCCGACCGACCCGGGCCGCGCCGACCGCATTCTCGGCGAACTCGGCGATCCGCAGCATGCATTCAACGTCAACGCATCGCTGACCTCGGGACCGGTCACACTCGGCTATCGCCTGCGCTACATCGGCAAGATGTCGAACGGCGCGTGGGAGAACTACAACAGCGTCCAGGGCCGTCCGCCGCAGAATGCGGACGCATTCGAAGATGCGTATAAATATTACCCGGCGGTCTGGTACCACGACTTCCGGCTGGGCTTCGATGTCGCCGACAAGTTCACCTTCTACGGCGGCGTCGACAACGCCTTCAACCGCAACCCGCCCTTCGGCCTGACCGGCGCCGGCGCGGGCAGCGGCATCTACACCAACCGTGGCCGCTTCTTCTACGCGGGGATTACCGCGAAATACTGATCGGCAACGATTTCGACTTACCGGCCGGGGCTTGCCCCGGCCTTTTTTTTATGACTTAGCTTTGGCTATCATGTGGATGAGCGCCGCCGCGGCATGACCCGATCCGACATCGCTTCATTGGAGGACATAGCCCGGCTGCGGGCGCGCGCGGCGTCGCTGCACGATGCGGGAGATCGCGTCGAAGCCGCACAGATCGACGCGCACGCTATCGAACTCGAGGCGGGCCGCCCGCCGCTTTCCGATGCGATCCGGCTACTGGCCGCGGGACGCCTGGCCAACGCCGAGGCGGCGGTTCGCACCGTCCTCGACGCCGAACCCGGCAATGTTGCCGCACTATGCCTCCTTGGCGACATCGCGAACCGGTTGGGCATCTATACGGAGGCAGAGGCGCGATTCCGCACCGCAGTCAGCCTCGCACCCGCCTTCGTCGAAGCAAAGGTCAATCTCGCGCGCGTGCTGTTCCGCACCGGCGCCTTTCATGAGGGGCTCGCGCTGCTCGACGCGGCGCTCGCCATCGAACCGCGGCACCGGTCCGCGCTCAGCAGCAAGCTCGCCACGCTCGGGCAGATCGGCGCCTATCAGCGCTCGCAGAGCGCGCACGAGGCGGCGCTCGCCGATCAGCCCGATCAGCCTTGGCTGTGGGTGAGCTACGGCAACGTCTGCAAGACGCTCGGCCTTTATGACAAGAGCGTCGCGGCATTCCGCCAGGCGCTGGCGCTCGATCCGCGCCGCGCCGAGGCATGGTGGGGCATCGCCAATCTGAAGCGTGCGGCGTTCGACGACGCCGACCGGCAGGCGATGCACGATCTGTCGGCGTCGCTTGCCGCCGATGATCCGGCGCAAGTGCCGCTGAACTTCTCGCTCGGCAAGGCCTATGAGGATGCGCGCGAGTTCGCGCGCTCGTTCGAACATTATGACGCGGGAAACCGCGTCCGCCGCGCCGAATTGCGCTACGACGCCGCCGCGATGACCGCCGAGGTGTCGGACTCGATCGCCTTTTTCGATAGCGCCTATTTCGCGGACTGCACCGGCGGCGACGATGAAGCGCAGCCGATCTTCATCGTCGGGATGCCACGCGCCGGCTCGACGCTGGTCGAACAGATTCTGTCGTCGCACAGCGCGATCGAAGGAACGTCGGAGCTCCCCTACATTCCGCTCGCCACGCAAAAGGCGGTCGCCGATCGCTGGACGGAAGCGCGTGGACACTATCCGCAGATACTCGCCGCGCTGGACGCGAACGAGGTGCGCGCCCTCGCCGCTTATTACATGCAGGCCGCGGGACAGCATCGCCAGACCGACCGGCCGCATTTCATCGACAAGCAGCCGAACAATTGGCTGAACATAGGCCTTATCCGGACGCTGTTCCCGCGCGCAAAGATCATCGACGCGCGCCGTGAGCCGATGGCCTGCTGCTTCGCCAACTTCAAACAGCATTTCGCGCGCGGTCAGGGCTTTGCCTATTCGCTTACCGACATGGGCCGATATTATCGTGACTATATCCGTTTCATGGACCACGTCGACGGCGTGCTGCCGGGCGCGGTACACCGGCTGGTTCACGAGCGGCTGATCGACGATCCCGAGGCCGAGACGCGCGCGCTGTTGGCCTATCTCGACCTGCCGTTCGAGGAGCAGTGCCTGCGCTTCTACGAAAATGCACGCCCGGTCCGCACGCCGAGCGCGGAGCAGGTACGCCGCCCGATCAACCGCGACGCGGTCGACCTGTGGCGCCACTACGAGCCTTGGCTGCAGCCCCTGAAGGAAGCGCTCGGCGATCTTGCCGCCTAGCTTCGCCAAAGAAAAAGCGGCGCCGGAATCCCCGGCGCCGCTCTTGTCCTTGTCGCGAATATCGTTCGATCAGTAACGATAATGGTCGGGCTTGAACGGCCCCTCAACCGGCACGCCGATATAGTCGGCCTGCTTCTGGCTCAGCTTCGACAGGTGCACGCCCAGCTTTTCGAGGTGCAGCGCCGCGACCTTTTCGTCGAGGTGCTTGGGCAGGACATAGACGTCGTTCTTGTACTGCTCGCTGCGCGTCCAGAGTTCGATCTGCGCGAGCGTCTGGTTGGTGAAGCTCGCCGACATCACGAAGCTCGGGTGACCGGTCGCGTTGCCGAGGTTCACGAGGCGGCCCTTCGACAGGATGATGATCTGCTTGCCGTCGGGGAATTCGACCAGGTCGACCTGCGGCTTCACTTCGGTCCACTTGTAATTGGCGAGCGCCGCGATCTGGATCTCGCTGTCGAAGTGGCCGATGTTGCAGACGATCGCCATATTCTTCATCGCCGCCATATGCTCGGCGGTGATCACGTCGGCGTTGCCGGTCGCGGTGACGAAGATGTCCGAACGCTTCACGGCTTCGTCCATCGACACGACCTCGAAGCCTTCCATCGCCGCCTGCAACGCGCAGATCGGGTCGATTTCGGTGACGAGGACGCGCGCGCCGCCGTTGCGGAGCGACTGGGCCGAGCCCTTGCCGACGTCGCCGAAGCCGGCGACGGTCGCGACCTTGCCGGCCAGCATCACGTCGGTGCCGCGGCGGATCGCGTCGACGAGCGATTCCTTGCAGCCATAGAGGTTGTCGAACTTCGACTTGGTGACGCTGTCGTTGACGTTGATCGCGGGGAAGGGCAGCTCGCCCTTCTTCGCGATGTGGTACAGGCGGTGGACGCCGGTCGTCGTTTCTTCCGATACGCCCTTGATCGCCTTGACCGTCTTGGTCAGGTAGCCCGGGTTCGCCGCGACGAACGCCTTCAGCGCGCGCTGCATCTCGATCTCTTCCTCATTCTCGGGCGCCGGCATGGTTTCACCGGCTTCGAGCTTCGCGCCCCACAGCGCGAACATCGTGGCGTCGCCGCCATCGTCGAGAATCAGGTTGCAGGTCGTGCCGTCTTCCACGCCCCAGTCGAAGATGCGGCCGACATAGTCCCAATAATCGGCCAGGCTCTCGCCCTTCACCGCGAACACCGGCACGCCCGACGCGGCGATCGCGGCGGCGGCATGGTCCTGCGTCGAGAAGATGTTGCACGTCGCCCAGCGCACTTCGGCGCCGAGCGCGGTCAGCGTCTCGATCAGCACCGCGGTCTGGATCGTCATGTGCAGCGAGCCGGTGATGCGCGCACCTTTGAGGGGCTGTGCGGCACCATATTCGGCGCGCAGCGCCATCAGGCCCGGCATTTCGGTTTCGGCGATGTTGATTTCCTTGCGACCGAAATCGGCAAGACCGAGGTCTGCAACGACATAATCGCGGGTGTCGGCGGCGAGAGTGGCCACGGGGGATTCTCCATTCAGGCAAGTACGACCGCAGGCGAGCGGTCACGAAATTTTCGTGCGCGCCCTAGCCGAAAGCGCGCCCGCGATCAAATATAAAGTTTTCTTTATATCTTCAATATCCAGCCCGTTGGCGGACGCGTTTCAGGCACGACTCAGCGGCCGCAAAACCGCGCGGCCCGAAAATAAATTTTCAGGGGGCATAATTATGACAATCGGGCGCCTCGCTCTGTGACAACCAGTCCCGATCGCCAAGATTATGAAAATTCTGCCTTATAATGCGCCTTCGCGATTAGCTTAATCCGACTTTGTGACACGAGTGTTACATATGGCTCGAAATATTGACTTTCAGGGGTATGAGCGAGAAAATCCTCCCAAGTTTTCGGGGAGATACACAAGATGAAAAAAATCCTGCTGCCGCTCGTCGCGCTCGCTTTCGCGACCCCTGTCGCGGCGCAATCGATCGTCGTGACGGGCGCCGAAGAGAATGATTCGGCGCCGCTTTCGGTCGCCTATGACGAGCTCAAGGCTGGACAGAATGCGATGGCGGTAGACAAGCTGACGCACAGTTCGCTCGACCGTGACGACCCGTCGCGCTTGATCAACCTCGGCACGGCCTACGCGCGCCTCGGCCAGACCGCCGATGCGCAGACCGCGTACAAGGCCGCGATCACCAGCGACATCCGTTACGACGTCGAACTCGCGAACGGCACCTTTATGGATTCGCGTTGGGCGGCGCGAACCGCGCTCGCCAATCTCAACCAGGGCAAGCCCCTCCTCGCGCTCGCGCGCTGACGGTCGCCAGAACTTATGCCTCGCCGCCTTCGGTGGTGAGCAGGCGGGCGTCCACTCCCGCTTCGGCGAACGCCGCCTGCCAGCGACTGGCGGGCGGCGTTTCGAATATCAGCGCATCGCTGCCCGGCGTGACGTGCCAGCCATGGCGCACCATTTCGGATTCGAGCTGCCCCGGCGACCATCCGGCATAGCCCAGCGCGACCATCCACTGCTTCGGTCCGCGCCCTTCGCCGATCGCACGCAAGATATCGTGCGAGCTCGACACCATCCAGCGGTCGGCGACCTGGATCGCACTCGCACCGCCCCAATCGCGGCTATGGATCACGAATCCGCGCGTCTGCTCGACGGGTCCGCCCAGATAGACGGGCTGATCGAGCGGCGCTTCATGTTCGATCTCGAGCTGGTCGAGCACCGCGCCGACGGTCATCCCGTCGATCGGATCGGCGATCCCGATCCCCATCGCGCCCTCCTCGTCATGGCTGACCATCGCGATCACCGCATGTTCGAAGCGGGGATCGCCGATGCCCGGCAGCGCGAGCAGCAGCTGGCCGGTGAACCAGGTCGGCGTCGTTTCCATCAACCTGTAATGCCCCGCTCCGTAAAAAGGGTCCAGCGCGTTTGACGAATTGGTGCGGCAAGCTTGACTCGGGGCCGCCGCACCCCAATGTCGCGCCAGAACAAATCCCCTCGAGTGAAAGGATGCCTCAATGACGATCCAGCCCGGCGACAAGCTGCCCGATGCCACCTTCGTAAAGGTCACCGAAAACGGCCCCGAGCAGGTGACGACCGCCGACTATTTCAAGGGCCGCAAGGTCGCACTCTTCTCGGTCCCCGGCGCCTTCACCCCGACCTGTTCGGCCAAGCACCTCCCGGGCTTCGTCGACAAGGCCGATGAGCTCAAGGCCAAGGGCGTCGACGAGATCGTCTGCACCGCGGTCAACGACGCCTTCGTGATGGGCGCATGGGGCAAGAGCGCCAGCGCCGGCGACAGCGTCACGATGCTCGCCGACGGCAACGGCGCCTTCGCCGACGCGGTGGGCCTGACGATGGACGGAACCGCCTTCGGCATGGGCAAGCGCGGCCAGCGCTTCTCGATGATCGTCAACGACGGTGTCGTCGAACAGCTCAACGTCGAAGCGCCCGGCGAATTCAAGGTGTCGAGCGCCGACCATATGCTCGAGCAGCTGTAAATTGGACTCTCCCCCTCCTCTTCAGAGGAGGGGGAGCGAGGCTTGCGAGCTTGCTCGCTAGTCGCAGCGGGGTGGTGGCGCTGCACCGGCGCCCACCACCCCAACCCCTCGTCTGAAGAGGAGGGGCTTTCTTCCGCCCCTCTTTCCTTTTGCCACAATTTCGTGCAACAGCGACGCGATGACATCAAACGCATCGAACAATCAGAACATCGCCGATCCCACAGCCCTTGTTGAAGGGATCATCACCGAGCTTCAGGACAAGTTCCGCACCTCGGTCGCCAATCTCAAATCCGCCATCGCCGCCTATGTGCACGACCGCACGCTGCCGCCGGCTGACGCCGCCGCGAACGGTCTGTTCGACTATCCGGCGATCCGCCTGACCACGACTGGCGAACAGCGCGAGGGGCAGAAGGGCCACAACCTCGCCTTCGGCCGCTTCGAGCGTGCGGGTGAATTCGTGACCACTGTGACCCGACCCGACCTGTTTGCCGATTATCTCCGCGAACAGCTCACCCTGCTTGCGCGCCATTACGACATCACGCTCGAAGTCACACGCACGGGACAGCAGATCCCCTTCCCCTATGTGCTCGACGCCAGCGACGGGTCGGACATGGGCGGCGTCACCCCGCTCGAACTCGCGCGGCACTTCCCGACGACCGAACTCGCCGACATCGGCGACGAACTCGCCGACGGGCTGTTCGGGCAAGACCCCGCCGCGTCGCAGCCGCTCGCGCTGTTCGACGCGCTGCGCACCGATTTCAGCCTCGCGCGCCTTCGCCACTATACCGGCACCGCGCCCGAGCATTTCCAGCGCTACATCCTCTTCACCAACTATCATCGCTATGTCGACGAGTTCGTCGCCTGGGCGGGGGCACAGGTCGGACAGGGCCGCTACACCGCACTCGCGGGTGCCGCGGGGCTCTATGTCGACCAGCCGGGCGTCAACGCCAGCGCGCTCGTCGCCGACAGCGCGTGGCGGCGGCACCAGATGCCCGCCTATCACCTCATCGCGCCCGACGGCGGCGGCATCACGCTCGTCAACATCGGCGTCGGCCCGTCGAACGCGAAGACGATCTGCGACCATCTCGCGGTGCTCCGTCCCGAGGCGTGGCTGATGATCGGCCACTGCGGCGGCCTCCGCCCCAGCCAGCGCATCGGCGACTATGTCCTCGCGCACGCTTACCTGCGCGACGATCATATCCTCGACGCGGTGCTGCCCGTCGAAATCCCGATCCCGCCGATCGCCGAAGTGCAGGTGGCGCTCGCAAGTGCCGCCGAAGCGGTGTCGGGCGCCACCGGCGCCGACCTGAAAAAGCGGATGCGCACGGGCACCGTCGTTACCACCGACGACCGCAACTGGGAGCTGCGCTACACCGACAGCGCGCTGCGCTTCTCGCAATCGCGCGCGATCGGCATCGACATGGAATCGGCGACCATCGCCGCACAGGGCTACCGCTTCCGCGTTCCCTACGGCACCCTGCTCTGCGTCAGCGACAAACCGCTTCACGGTGAACTCAAGCTGCCCGGACAGGCGAACCGTTTCTACGAGGAAGCGATCGCCGCGCACCTCCAGATCGGTATCCGCGCGTGCGAGACGATGCGCGACGAGGGCGCGAAGCTCCACAGCCGCAAACTCCGCGCCTTCAACGAGCCGCCTTTCCGGTGAGCAGAGCGATGCACCTTGCAATTCTTCGTCACCCTGAACTTGTTTCAGGGTCCATGGCCCGGCATCGTCTCGCACGCCGCGTCTGAGGCGAGGACCGGCCATGGATGCTGAAACGAGTTCAGCATGACGAAAGGGAGAGAATCCGGACATGAATAGCTTCGCAACCCTCTCCCGCTCCATCGCTGGCCGCGTCGCCATCGTCACCGGCGCGGCGAGCGGCATGGGCCGCGCGACCGCGCTGCTCCTCGCGAGCGAAGGCGCGAAGGTCGCGGTGACCGATCTCGACCTCGCCGCCTGCGAAGCCGTCGCCGCTGAGGCCGGTCCGAACGCCAAGGCCTTCGCGCTCGACGTCGCCGACGGCGAAGCGATCAAGGCGACCGTCGCCGCCATCGCCGCGCATTTCGGCGGCATCGATATTCTGATCAACAACGCCGGTGTCTCCAGCTTCGCCCCGCTCGATGCCGAGGATGACTATGAGGCGATCTGGCATCGCGCACTCGCGGTGATGCTGACCGCGCACCAGCGCATGGTCCGCGCCGCGCTGCCCCATCTGCGCAAGAGCGACGCCGCGCGCATCGTCAACATCGCCTCGACCGAGGGCCTCGGCGCGACCCCCGGCGATACGCCATACGTCGCGGCCAAGACCGGCGTCACCGGGCTGACGCGCGGCCTCGCGGTCGACCTCGGCAAGGAGGGCATCACGGTCAACTGCATCTGCCCCGGCCCGATCCGCACCGGCATGACCGACAAGGTGCCTGAGGACGACAAGGCGGTCTTCGCACGGCGCCGCACCGCGCTCCGCCGCTACGGCGAGCCCGAAGAGGTCGCACATGTGACGCTCAGCCTCGTCCTGCCCGCCGCGAGCTATATCACCGGCGCGGTGATCCCGGTCGATGGCGGTCTGATGGCGCGGAATGCGTGAATGTCTGGAATGGGGTGGTGAGCGGACGTTGCTTCCTATCCCTTCGTCATCCCGGACTTGATCCGGGATCCCGCTTTTTGATGGATAGGCTGGCTTCGACGTCAAGCGGGACCCCGGATCAAGTCCGGGGTGACGATGAAGTGGGCGCTGCTCCTTGTGATCCCCGGCGAAAGCCGGGGCCCAGAGCGTAATAGCGCGGTGTCGGCGTTCCACCGCTCTGGGCCCCGGCTTTCGCCGGGGATCACGTCAGATATGTCCGCAACCGGTCGCCTCGAGACATTCGGGAGGGACCTCTATCGTCCCCTCCCTTGGCCTCAAACCGCTTCGTTCACCGATAGCGCTCTGCCACATCGCGCTTCGACAGGTTCGGCCCCATCGCCAGCCGCGCGGCATGATAGGCCTTCCACTGGCCCTCGTCGGCGAGCGGCGGGATCGTGACTTCCTCGCCGCGATCGAGCCCGAGCAGCGCTGCATCGACCAGATCGCCGGCACCCATCACCATCTCTGCCGGGAAGGCATCGACATCCTTGCCCGACCGCTCCCAGATTTCGGTCCGCGTCGCGCCGGGCAGTACGGCCTGGACATGGAAGCCCTTCTCGCGCCCGGTCGTCGCGAGCGCGTGGCTGAGGTTGAGCAGAAACGCCTTCGACCCGCTGTACACGCCCTCGAACGTTTCGGGCGCAAGCGCGAGGACCGAGGCGATGTTGACGATCGCGCCCTTGCCACGCGCGCCGAACGCCTTCCCCGCCGCGATCGCGAGCCGTGCCGCGGCGGTGATGTTGAGCGCGATGATCGTCTCGATCTCGGCCGCGCTATTCTCCAGCGTCCCGCCGTTCAGCGACATGCCTGCGTTGTTGACGAACAGGCTGACGGCGCCATCGTCGATCAGGCGCTGTTCGATGCGCGCCACATCGTCGCTTTTGGTCAGGTCGGCAGCGATGACATCGACCGCGACGCCGTAATCCGCGCGCAGTTTCGCGGCGAGCTCCTCCATCTGCGCGCCGTTGCGCGCGACGAGGATCAGGTCGTGCCCGCGCTTGGCGAGGCGGTCGGCATAAACGGCGCCAAGGCCGGTCGATGCGCCCGTGATCAGGGCCGCTCCAGTGGGAATCGTCATCGTCATTCTCCTTAACAGGCGGCCCGCGATCGGGTCACTTGCAAAATGATAGTGACTGCCCCATATCCTTTCAATGGGTATGCAAGAAAATAATTTGGGCACCTGTCCCGTCGATCGCGGGCTGATGCGCGTCGGCGACCGCTGGAGCATCCTGGTCCTGCGCGATATCGAGCGCGGACTGACGCGGTACGACCAGATGCGCGCCAGCCTCGGCATCGCGCCGAACATCCTGTCGCGGCGGCTGTCGGCACTGGTCGAGGCCGGGTTGATCGAAAAGCGGCGCTACAGCCAGCGCCCGCCGCGCGACGAATATCTGCTGACCGAAGCCGGCCGCGACTTCCTGCCGATCCTCGCCGCGATCGGCGCGTGGGGGCGCAAGCACAATGGCGCGGGTGCGCTGACGCGCCAGGTCGATATCCAAACCGGGCAGGCGATCCGGCCGGTCGTCATCGACGCGAACACGGGCGCCCCTCTCGGCTCGCGCCCGCTCCGCTTCGAATATCCCGGATCATGACCGCGCGCCCTATTTGACGACGCGACAGTCCTTCAGCCACACCTGCGAACGCCCGCCTTCATAGCGATCGAATACGCCGGTCAGTTCGGAATGCTTGCCGGGCTTGAGTTGCAGCGCATAGGTCGCCTGCCCTGGCGCGAGCACACAGATCACCGCGGTGCTCGCGGTCGCGCGGCCGGGGACGATGTCGGTAAGCGCGTTCGACAGCAGCTTCCATTCGACGCGATAATCGCCGCCGATCGTGCCGACATTGTCGACGGGACCATAGAGGGTGAAGCTCTTGTTCTTGTAGCGCAGCGGGATCGCCGCGCTGTTCTTCTCGGCTTCACCCGTGATGTCCTGCGAAAAGCGCAGCACGCTCATGCGCAGCGGCGCGCCGGCGGCGGCGGTCGCCTGCATGCCCTTGGCGGCCGCGACCTCGCCCGCCTTGCCGCCCTTGAGCTGGTTCAATATACCGCACATCTCGGCCCTGGCGGCGGCCTCGGGCACCGACGAAGCGCCGCGCAGCTTTGCCTCCATCAGCACCGTCCCGTCGGCACCGGCCGTGAATTCGAGCGGGAAGGAGCGCGCCTTGCCCGTCGCGGGCTGTTCGATCAGCATCGATCCCGCGGCCTGGTCGGCGACGAGAATGTCATAGCCCTTCGCCGCCACGATGCCGTTCAATTGTCCCACCGCGCTGGCGGGCGACATATTCGCGACCTGCACGCTTGCCGTGAAGCGCAGTCCGGTCACCGGATTGCCCTTCTTGGCGAAACTTTCGTCGCAAGTGGCGGCCTGGGCAGCGGTGGAAGCACCCGTGAGAAGCACGGCGGTCAGGATGAAACGATGCACAAATCCTCCCTCTTGGCGTCGGGCGGTCGATGCCGCCCGACGCCGGGCTATCGGGAGATTGTGGCAAAGCTTTGTCATGCTAGGTATGTGCGCGGCACGCGCGATGCTCGGGCGGACGCCCCGTCCTTACGCGTACATGCCCTCGCGCAGATTGATGCCGTGCTCGATCCAGACCTTGAGCGCGCACAGCATCTGCGACCAGCCTTGGCAATTGCCGTAGCTCGCACCCAGCGCACCCTGGTTCTCGCGCCATCCCTCTTCGGCGATCTCGACCAGCGTGCGGCCGTCGTCGAGCCCCTTGAAGCTCATCGTCACGCGCGTGCGGTAGTCCGCATCCTTGGGCTCGCTGCCTTCAATGTTGTGCGCCTCGCCCTCGCTCGCCTGCCATTCGAGAACGATCTTCTCATCCTCGATCACTTCGATGACATAGACCGGAAAGGCGCCGGGAAAGTCGTGGAAATCCCATTCGACGGTCGCGCCGGTCTCCAGCCGCCCCTTCGCGCCGCCGGTGGTGAAATAGCGCGACAGCTTCGCGGGATCGGCGACCGCTTCGAACACCTCGTGCAGCGGCTTCGCGATCCGCGCCGCGACCCTGAATTTCAGCTCCATATCCACTCCCCGCTTGAGTCGCCGTCTTTTATGTTATATTTATATAACATGTCAATTCACGACCAGTTCGACGCGACTTTCAAGGCGCTCGCTTCGCCGATCCGGCGACAGATTCTGGACGATCTCAAGGACCAGCCGCTGACCACCGGCGCGCTGTGCAGGCATTTCGCCGACATCGACCGCTGCACCGTGATGCAGCATCTGCGGGTGCTCGAGGACGCAGGGCTCGTCATCGCCGAACGCCGCGGTCGCGAACGCTGGAACCACCTCAACGCCATGCCGATCCAGGACATCCACGACCGCTGGATCGGCCCGCACGCCGCCATCGCAACCGCGCGGCTGGCCCGGTTCAAGCAGGCGGTCGAGGCGGAATGATATCGGCGACGGCCGGTTTCGACCGGTTGCTGACGTACCTGACGTGATCCCCGGCGAAAGCCGGGGTCTAGGGCGGCGGGAAGCCGACGCAGCGCTGTTACGCTCTGGACCCCGGCTTTCGCCGGGGATCACATGGAGCAGCGCCCAGACTTAATCGTCATCACGGCGAAGGCCGGAATCTCGCCGGTGCGTCATCTCAATAGGGTGGGACCCCGGCCTTCGCCGGGGTGACGACCCAGTAGGAACGTCCGCTTCCCACCCCGAACCAGCCATTCCCGCCAGTCGTCCAAAACAAAGGGCCGGGAATCACGTCCCGGCCCTTCTGCTGTTTGCGCAAGGGCGGCTTACCAGCCCGACGGCTTGCCCTTGTTCTGCTCGTCGAGCCATTTCTTCAGCGGCGCGAAATAATCTGCCATCGCCTTGCCCGACATCTCGCGGCTGCCGGTAAAGGCCTGCAGCGCATCGGGCCACGGCTTCGACGCGCCCATTTCGAGCATCGCGTTCAGCTTCGCGCCCACTTCCTTGTTGCCATAGAAGGAACAGCGGTGGAGCGGGCCCTTCCAGCCCGCCTGCTTGCACGCCGCCTGATAGAATTGGAACTGCAGCACGCGCGCCAGGAAATAGCGGGTGTAGGGCGTGTTCCCCGGGATATGGAACTTCGCGCCCGCGTCGAACGCGTTCGCCGGACGCTCGGCCGGCGGGACGATGCCCTGATATTGCTTGCGAAGGTCGGTCCACGCCTTGTTGTAGTCGGCGGGCTGGATCGATCCGTCGAAGACGCCCCAACGCCAACGGTCGACGAGCAGGCCGAAGGGCAGGAAGGCGACCTTGTCCATCGCCTGCCGCAGCAGAAGGCCGATGTCCTTGTCGGCGCTCGGTACCTTCGATTTGTCGAGCAGCCCGATATCGACCAGATATTGCGGCGTGATCGACAGCGCGACGAAATCGCCGATCGCCTCGTGGAAGCCGTCGTTCGCGCCGTTCAAATAGAGGAACGGCTGCTTGTTGTAGGCGCGCTGGTAATAATTGTGGCCAAGCTCGTGGTGGATCGTGATGAAGTCGTCGGCGTTCACCTTGATGCACATCTTTATGCGGATGTCGTCCTTGTTGTCGACGTCCCATGCCGAGGCATGGCACACGACTTCGCGGTCGGCGGGCTTCAGGAACTGGCTGCGCTTCCAGAAGGTTTCGGGCAGCGGCGCCATGCCGAGCGACGAGTAGAAATTCTCGCCCGCCTTGACCATGTCGAGCGGCGTCTTGCCCTTTTCGGTGAGCAGGTCGCCGATGTCATAGCCAAGGTCGCCGGTACCCGGCGGCGCGACGAGCGGATAGATATTGCCCCACTCCTGCGCCCACATGTTGCCGAGCAGGTCGGCACGGATCGGGCCGGTCTTCGGCTGCACCGCGTCGCCATATTTCTCGTTGAGCTTCCAGCGGACATAGGTGTGGAGCGCCACGTAGAGCGGCTTCATGTCCTGCCAGATCTTCTCGGTCAGTTTCGCGAATTCCTCGGGCGGCATGTCATAGCCCGAGCGCCACATCGCGCCGGTGTCGGCGAAGCCCAACTCCTTCGCCCCGTCGTTCGCGATGCCGACCATCTTGACATAATCGTCCTTCATCGGCGCACCGACGCGGTCGTGCCAGCTCGTCCACATTTCGGCGAATTGCGCGGGCGTGTTCTTGAGGTTGCCCATTTCGGCCTCGATGTCCGAGCCCGAAATTTCCTTGCCGTTCAGCGTCCCGCGGCCCTTGCCGTACTGCGACTGCAGGTCGGTCGCGATCGTGTTGAGTTCGGTGGCCGCGCCCGGCGTCGTCGGCGCGGGGAGGACGATGCCCGTGCGCAGGATATCGAGCTTGCGCCTGGTGTCGGCGCTGAGGCCCGCGACATTCATATATTTCGCGGCTTCGAGCGCATATTTGACCGACTTTTCGGTGCCGACGGCATTGATCCGCGCGGCCATCGCATCGGTGTCCTCGGTGATGTAGGTCGCGTTGACCCAGTTTACCTGGCTCGCCTCGACCGTATAGTCGAACAGGTCCTTCTCGACCGATGCGATGAAGGCGTCGGCATCGGCGGCGGTGGGCGCCGCCTGGGCAAAGGCTGGGGTCGCCACCGCAAGCGACAGGGCAAGCGACAGCGTCGAGATCATGGCTTTCATGGGGGTGCGTCCTCTGGATATTTCCTGCGCTCTAAGGCGCGATGGCGCGCAATCTGGACCGCCCCCGCAGCCCGGTCAAGCGGTCAGAAAAGCCGCGATCGCTTCGCCCATCTCGGGCTGGGTGACGCTCGTCATGTGCGTGCCGGGAATTGCGGCAAGCTGCGCGTCGGGCAATACGGCCGCGAGTTCCTCGGCCGAGCCATTATCCTGGTCCTGCTCGCCGCAGACGAGCAATGTGGGCATCGTCAACGCCGACAGCATCGCGGGCGTCGTGTCGGTGAAACTGTCGAGAAGCAGGCCCGCCGCGACACGGTCGATCTTCATCGTCTTCATGAACTGGATCGACAGCCATGTGTCGTCGCCGCGCTTCGCCGTCTCATAGTCGGCGATGACGCGCTGGAAGAACTGCCCGCGCTTCGCCCATCCGGCAAGGCCGGCGAGTCCCATACCGCCCAGGATCAGCTTGCGCGGCCGCATGCCGGCGACGACCGCCCGCGTGCTCGTGCGCGCGCCGAGCGAGAAACCGCCGAGGTCGAAATCGACGAGGCCCAGATGCGCAACGAGGTCCTGCAGGTCGTGCACCAGCACGTCGGGCGGATAATGTTCGGGTTCGTGCGGCGCATCGCTCGATCCGTGCACGCGAAGGTCGGGCATGATGACGCGAAAGCCCGCGGCCGCGATGCGCGACGCGGTGCCGAACTTGATCCAGTTGACCTCCGCGCTGGAAAACAGGCCATGCAACAGGACGACCGCGCGCCCTTCGCCCGTCTCGCGCCATGCCAGCTGCACATCGTCGCGGGCCTTGAAGAACTGGGTATCGGTCGTCATGAGCAGCCTATGCCCGCTCGGCATGCGGTTGGGCAAGACCGATCAGCGCGGTTGCAGCCCCTTCTGCTCCATCCGCCATTTCGCCATCTCGATCCGGTCTTGCCCGAAGAAGGGCTCGCCATCGACGACGAGCGTCGGGACGCCCCAGTGACCCGCAATCTCGAGCGCAACCTGGTTCGCCGCGATCTCGTTATCGAGCGCGTCGGCGTCGGCCACCGCCTCGGCATCGAGCTCGGCGAGACTGAGCCCGGCACGCCGTGCCGCCCCCGCGAGATGGTCGCCGAGATGCCAATCCTGCACCCCGCCCCAGATGAGCTGGGCGACTTCGTGGCAAAAACCCAGACTCATGCCGCGGCGCGATGCCGCCTGTCCCAATCGCGTCAGACGATAGATATAGGGCTGCTCGGCGGCGATCTCGCGCGTCATGATGTTCTGGACGATCGGATCGGGGCGCGGCGGACCGAAGGGGATGCCGTGGAATTGCGCGACGCGAATCATGTCGCGCATGGTGTAGCTCAGCCAGTTCGGATGGTTGCGCTCGAAAAAGTCGGGCTGACGGATCGCGAGCGGATAGACCGGGCGCAGGTTGATCGCGAGGTCATGGCTCGCGGCAAGCGCGCGATAGCGGCCGATGGCAAGATAGGAATAGGGCGAGCGAAAGGACCAGAAAAGGTCGGCGGTCAAAGTCATGACACCCATCCTGCCGCAAGGAACGGCGGTCGGCAAGGTCTCGGCAAGCGATTGAACCGAAGTGGATTTTGTCGATCTTTGCACATATCGCGGATCTGCGGTTGAATATAGTAGCAATTGCTATTATATCGCATGCCATGAGTGAGACGATCGGCTATCTGCTGAACGACAGCGCGCGGCTGTTCCGCCGTGCCTTCAACGCGCGCACGCGCGATACCGGGATCACTGCACTGCAATGGCGGCTAATCACCTATCTGAAGCGACACGAAGGCATCCGGCAGGGCCCACTCGCCGACCTGCTCGAGGTCGAGCCGATCACGCTGTCGCGTATGGTCGACCGGCTTTCCGAAGCCGGCCTCATCGAGCGGCGTGCCGACCCGACCGACCGCCGCGCCTGGCGGCTGCATCTGACGGCGCGCGCGGGCGACATGCTGAGCGAAATGCGTCCGATCGCCGAAAGACTCGCCGAAGAAGCCACCGAAGGCCTGAGCAAGGACGAGCGCGAACAGCTCGTCGCGCTCGTCGAAAAGGTGCGCGCCAACCTCTCCCGCCGCGAATGCCAAAAAGAGACCGCATAATGGACCAGCTCTCCCCGTCCCGCCGTGCTGCCGATCCCCGGGCCGAAGACGCCGCACCGGCGCGCGCGCCAAAGGCCGATCCCGTGCCGCCGCCTCCCCAAACGGCCGCGTCGACCGATGCGGCGCCGAAAGCGAGCTGGCGCACGCGGGCGCTGATGTTCGGGCTTCCGGCGGCAATGCTCGTCGCCGGCGGCTGGTACTGGCTGACGAGCGGCGGATCGGTGTCGACCGACAATGCCTATGTCCAGATGGACAAGGTGTCGATCGCTGCCGAAGTGGGCGGCCGGATCACCGAAGTCGCGGTCAAGGACGGACAGATGGTGCAGCGCGGGCAGTTGCTGTTCCGCATCGACGGCGAACCCTATGCGCTGACCGTGGCGCAGGCGAATGCCGCGATCGACGCCGCCAATGTCGACGTCGGCAATCTGTCGGCGAGCCTCGCCACGACGGGCGTCGATATTAAATCGTCCGAAGAAACGCTCGCCTTCGCGCAATCGAATTTCGCGCGCCAGGCGGCGCTTATGGAGAAGGGGTTCACCACCAAGGCCGCCTACGACGCCTCGAAGCATTCGGTCGAGCTGGCGCGTGCGCAGCTTGCGTCGGCCAAGGCCGATGCCGCCGAGGCGCGCGCCAAGCTTGCGACCGGAGGCAACGGCGTCAACCCGCAGGTCGAGGCAGCAAAGGTCCAGCGCGCGCAGGCCGAGGTCAATCTCGGCCGCACAGAAGTGCGTGCGCCGAGCGCCGGCCGTATCGCGCAGTCCGATCGCCTGCTGATCGGCCAGATGATGGTCGCGGGACTTCCCGCGGTGACGATCGTCGATACCGGCCATCCGTGGGTCGAGGCCAATTTCAAGGAAACCGACCTCGCCAACATGCGCGTCGGCCAGCGCGCCGAGATCAGTTTCGACGCCTATCCGGGGCTGAAGGTCCGCGGCCATGTGCTGACGATCGGCGCCGGCACGGGAAGCGAATTTTCGGTGCTTCCGGCCCAGAATGCGACGGGCAATTGGGTCAAGGTGACGCAGCGCGTCCCCGTGCGGATCGCATTCGACGAAAAGCCGTCGCGCGACATGATCGCGGGGCTGTCGGCCGACGTCCGGGTCTTTACCAAGTAAACGCCATGGCGAGCCGCGCCCTGCCCCGCCGGTCGCCCGCCGCGGCCGTCGACGATGCGATCCCGTTGCACGAGCAGGTCCGCTATCGCGGCCTGCTGACGGTCGCGGTGATGGGTGCGTCGATCATGCAGATCCTCGACACGACGATCGCCAACGTCGCGATCCCGCACATGCAATCGGCACTCGGCGCGACGAGCGAGACGGTCACATGGGTGCTCACGAGCTATATCCTCGCCTCGGCGGTCGCGATGCCGATCACCGGCTGGCTCGCCGACCGGATCGGCCGGCGGCAATTGTTCCTTGGCGCGATCGCCGGCTTCATCGTCGCATCGATGGCCTGCGGCGCGGCGCAATCGCTGGAGCAGATGGTCGCCTTCCGCTTCCTGCAAGGGATCAGTGCGGCCTTCATCGGCCCGCTCTCGCAATCGGTGATGCTCGATATCAACCCGCCCGAAAAGCAGGCGCGCGCGATGTCGATCTGGGGCATGGGGATCATGGTCGGCCCGATCATGGGCCCGATCCTCGGCGGCTGGCTGACCGAAAGCGTCAACTGGCGGTGGGTGTTCTACGTCAACCTGCCCGTCGGCCTGCTGACCCTTGCGATGATGTGGGCGCTGCTCCCGGCGACGAAGACGCGCGACCGCCGGTTCGACCTGTTCGGATTTTCGATGCTCGCGCTCGGCCTCTCGGCGCTCCAGCTGCTGCTCGATCGCGGGGCGCATCTCGATTGGTTCGACAGCACCGAGATATGGATCGAGCTGGGCGTCGCCGTCGCGTGCCTCTGGATGTTCGTGATCCACCTCTTCACCAGCCGCGACACGCTGTTCAATCGGCAGATGATGGCCGACCGGAACCTCGTCACCGCGATGGGCTTCATGGTGGTGATCGGCATCGTGATGTTCGCATCGATGGCGCTGTTGCCACCGATGCTGCAGAATCTGTTCGGCTGGCCGGTGATCGACACGGGATGGGTGCTCGCGGTGCGCGGCATCGGGATCCTGATGAGCATGTGGGTCGCGGGACAGCTGCTCGGCAAGGTCGACGCGCGCTGGATGGTCGGCACCGGACTTGCCATCGCGGCGCTGTCGCTCTGGCAGATGAGCCACTGGTCGCTCGAGATGGGGATGCAGCCGGTGATCGTCAGCGGCCTGGTCCAGGGCGTCGGCATGGGGTTGGTCTTCATCCCGCTCAACACGATGGCCTTTGCGACCATCCCGCCGCAGTACCGCACCGACGGGTCGAGCCTGCTCAACCTTCTGCGCAGCATCGGCGCGTCGGTCGGCATCTCGGTGGTCACGACGCTGCTCGGCGCCAATATCCAGACGAGCCACGAGGATATGACCGCGCATATTACCAACAGCTCGGTCAGCCTGATCGACCCGTCGACCGCCGACCGCTTCGGGATCGTCGGCGATACCGCGATGGCGATGGTCAATGCCGAGATCAACCGGCAGGCGGCGATGGTCGCCTATGTCGACGATTTCTGGCTGATGATGTGGGTGACGCTCGCCGCGGTGCCGCTGGTGCTGTTGCTGCGGCCGCCCAAGGTCGGCGGGCCGAAGGCGTCGATCGCCGATATGGGGCACTAGGGGCGATAGCCTTGCGATGGTGCGCCGTCGTTACTTCATTCCAAAGGAAAGTTCAGTCCTGTGCGTTCGCCGATCTGACCGCGCGGCGGGCCGGGCGCGGGCAGTCGTGAGAGAACCCGCGGACCGCGGTTGTTCATGGAGTGAAAGAGCCGGGAACGACGCTGACATAGCCGGATATTGTAGGAAAGGCCATTTTTGAGTCGGCTTCGGGGTGGAGAGCGGACGTTGCTTCCTTTCCCTTCGTCATCCCGGACTTGATCCGGGATCCATAGCTGCACCGTCGTCATGGACCCCGGATCAAATCCGGGGTGACGACAAGGGATATGTCCGCAACCGGCCGAAACCCGCCGTGCCGCTCGTAAAGTCAGCCGGCGGGCGCCGTGCCCGGGCGGAGGTACTGGAGCATATAGCCGACATAGTCGGCCTTGCCGAGCGGGACGCCCATGTGGCGCAGGATCGAATAGGCGGCGACCGCATGAAAATAGAATTGCGGCTGCGCCCAGTCGCGCAGGTAGGACTCGGCAGTCATGTCGAACGCCATGCCGTTGGGCAGATCGAAGCCGACGGGACGGGCGCCGTCGCTCCCCAGCGCTTCGGGCGAGAGGGTGCCCAGCCATTGGGTCGTTTCAGCGATCTGCGCCTGTAGCCCGGCGAAATCGGTGGCATCCTCGGTAAGTGCGGGCGCGCCGGTCGCGCCGAGGCGGGTCGGCGCCTGCACCGCCTGCATGCAGGTGAAGCGCACCTGCGTCGCGAGCGGGAACATGTCGGGGGCGAGGCGCGAGGCAATGAATTGAAGCTCGCCGACGCCATTGTCCGCGCCCCACGCGAGCGCCTTGTCGAGCTGGCCCGAGAGCGCGCAGAGGCCGTTGACGTAGGCGGGGATGGAGAGGTCGTGGAGCGTCATGGTCATCGGAGGCGTCCTTCGTCGGATGGCAATTGGGATGGCGCTCAGGCGGCGGCGAGATTGTCCTGAAACTGCAGGCGCGCGAGGCGGGCGTAGAGGCCATCGGCGGCGACGAGATCGTCGTGGCGTCCTTCCTCGACGATGCGCCCCTCGTCCATCACGATGATGCGGTCGGCGGCGCGCACGGTGGCGAGGCGGTGCGCGATGACGATCGTCGTGCGGTCGTGCATCAGCGTTTCGAGTGCGTCCTGCACCAGCTTTTCGGACTCGGCGTCGAGCGCCGAGGTCGCTTCGTCGAGCAGCAGCAACGGCGCGCGGCGGAGGAGGGCGCGCGCGATGGCGACGCGCTGGCGCTGGCCGCCCGACAGGCGCGCGCCGCCTTCGCCCATGAAGGTGTCGAGCCCCTCGGGGAGTTTGCGCAAGAATTCCTCGGCATTGGCGGCGCGCGCGGCGTCCCACAGCTCGTCGTCGGTGGCGAGCCAGTTGCCATAGCGAAGGTTGTCGCGCGCCGAGGCGGCGAAGATCACCGTCTCCTGCGGCACCATCGCGATGCGCGCGCGAAGGTCGGCGGGATCGAGTGCGGGGAGCGCGACGCCGTCGAGGCGGATTTCGCCGCCCTGCGGATCGTAGAAGCGCTCGGCGAGCTGGAAGAGCGTCGACTTGCCCGCGCCCGATGGGCCGACGATCGCGACGGTCTCACGCGGGCGGATCGCGAGGCTGAAGTCGTGGAGCGCGGGGGCGTCGGGGCGCGTCGGATAATTGAACTCGACATGGTCGAATTCGAGCGTGCCGAGCCCGGGTTCGGGCAGGGCGCGCGGGCTCGCGGGAGGGGCGATGCTCGGCTCGGCAATGAGGAGTTCGTGGAGGCGCTCGGCAGCGCCCGCGGCGCGGAGGAGATCGCCATAGACTTCGGTGAGGGCGCCGAACGCGCCCGCGACGAGCCCGCCGGTGAGGACGAAGGCCGCGATCGTGCCGCCGGTGATCGTGCCCGCGGCAACGCCGGCGGCGCCGTACCAGAGCAGCGTCGTGATCGCGCCGAAGAGCAGGCCGATGACGATCGCGGTCATCGTCGCGCGGAGGCGGATGCGGCGCTTCGCGGTCGCGAAATTGGCTTCGACCGCGGCGGTGAAGCGATCGGCTTCGCGCGCTTCCTGACCGAAGGCCTGGACGATCTTCATCGCGCCCAATTGCTCGGCGGTCGTCGCGCCGATGTCGGCGACGCGGTCCTGGCTCGAGCGCGAGACATTCTGGAGGCGGCGGCCGAGCAGCACGATCGGCATGATGATCACGGGGATACCGATCAAGATGCCCGCGGTGAGCTTCGGCGACAGCGAGAAGAGATAGACGATGCCGCCGATGCCCATCACAGTATTGCGGAGCGCGACCGAGACGGTGGTGCCGACGGTCTGCTCGATGATCGACGTGTCCGACGTCATGCGCGACGCGATTTCGGACGGACGATTCTCTTCGAAGAAACCGGGGGCGAGGCGAAGCAGGTTCTGCTGCACGGCCTGGCGGATGTCGGCGACGGTGCGTTCGCCGAGCCAGCTCACGAAATAGAAGCGGAGCGCGGTCGCGAGCGCGAGGATCACGACGATGACGTAGAAGAAGCGGAAATGCGGGCTGACGTCGCCGCCGCCGGCGACGAAGCCGGAATCGATCATTTCCTTGAACTGATATGGGATGGCGAGCGTCGCGAGCGCGGCGATGCCGAGCGCGACCGCGGCGACGAGCAGTTGCAGCGGGTAGCGGCTGGCATAGTGCCAGACCATGCGCAGGCTGCCGAGCTTGCGGGGCGGGGTCGGTTTTTCGGATTTGGTCGCCATTTGTCATCGCCCTAGCAGCCGCCGGGGTGCCGCTCAACGGCGCAGAATGGCGGCACGCTTCAAGGACCATGAAGCAAGACTGCGTAAAGGGAGCGCAAGCGGACGCCTGCGCTCCCTTTCCGTCAGCGGTTGTCGAGCTGCGCCCGCACCGCGCGCAGGCCCGCCTGCGTGATGCGATAGGGCAGGCCGCCCCGCGAGGCGATGAAGCCGCGGCGGCGAAGGCGCTGGAAGACGCCGATGCCGCCGCTTTCGAGCATGTGGCCGTCGCGGGTGAAGCAGAGCGCTTCGATCAGGCGGCCGTCTTCATCGCGCCGGTGGCGGATCATACCACCCTGCGCCAGCACGTGGAGCACGCGCTGTTCCGATTTCGAGATATTCATGGGATTTCGTCCGAGAGTATAGGCAACAACAGGCGCGCCGGCTCCCTTCCTGGTCAGGGGGCCGACGGCGTTTGCACCATCCCTTTCGCCGGGAGGTTAGCGGTTGCCCGCAATCTCGGACATAATCACTCCATGGGGACGCACCGGCGTCTACTGTCCCATAATATTGTCGATGAAATGTGCGTGCAATGATTTTGATGCATTGCACAATGACAGCGTTTCCCTAGACTGCCCCGAAAGCAGGCGCCGGCAGAGCGCCGCCCCGGACGCAAGGAACGATTGTCACATGCTGTATCACGCCTTTGAAATGCAGAAGAGCTGGCTCGCGGGGGCGAGCGCGCTGGCGACCGCCGGGGCGCAGGTGATCCAGCATCCCGCGAACCCGCTCGGCTATTTCGGCGGTAGCCCGATGTTCGCCTCGGCGCTCGAAGTCTTCGCGCACGCCGCGGCGCCGCGCGGCAAGCCGGGGTTCGAGCTTTACGAGACGGTGGTCGAGGGTGAGACGGTGCGCGTGACCGAGAAGGTCGAGGCGCGCAAACCCTTTGGCCAGCTCAAGCATTTCAGGCACAAGGCGAGCGAGGGGAAGCCCAAGCTGCTGATCGTCGCGCCGATGTCGGGCCATTATGCGACGCTGCTGCGCGGGACGGTCGAGCGGATGATCCCCGACCATGACGTGTGGATCACCGACTGGCGCGACGCGCGCAACGTGCCGCTGAACGCGGGCAAGTTCGATCTCGACGATTATATCGACTATCTGATCGCGTGGCTCGAGCATATCGGTCCGGGCGCGCATATGCTCGCGGTGTGCCAGCCGTCGGTGCCGAGCCTCGCCGCGGCGGCGATCATGGCGGCCGACAAGCACAAGTGCCGGCCGAAGTCGCTGACGATGATGGGCGGGCCGATCGATACGCGGAAGGCCCCGACCGCGGTCAACGAGCATGCGATGACGCGGCCGTACGCGTGGTTCCAGGAAAATGTGATCGTGACGGTTCCGGCCTGGTATCCGGGTGCGGGGCGCCGCGTCTATCCGGGGTTCCTGCAGCTTGCGGGCTTCATGTCGATGAACCTCGGCAATCATATGATGAGCCATTGGGCGATGTTCAAACATCTGGTCGACGGCGACGGCGAGAGCGCCGACAAGACCAAGGAATTCTATGACGAATATCGCGCGGTGTGCGACATGACCGCCGAATTCTACCTTCAGACGGTCGACGTCGTGTTCCAGCGCCACGCGCTGCCGAAGGGCGAAATGCTCCATCGTGGAAAACCGGTCGACCTCACCAAGATCGAAGATATCGCGATCCTGGCGATCGAGGGCGAGCGCGACGATATTTCGGGGATCGGCCAGACGAAGGCAGCGCTGACGCTGGCGAAGTCGCTGCCGATCGAGAAGAAGAAATATTATATGGCCAAGGCCGTCGGCCACTACGGCATCTTCAACGGCCGCAAATGGCGCGAGGATATCGCGCCGGTCGTCGAGAAGTGGATCCGCGCGAACGGCTGATAACGACTGCTAGCGGAAGAAGCAGTTGGTGCCGGCGAACAGCGCGTCGATCTTCGCCGCGTCGCCGGGCTCGGCGAACATGCCGCCGACGACATTTTCGCCGCTGCCGATGCTGAACTCCTCACCCAGCGTGCTGTCCTCGACATCGACGATCGAGACCGACTCCTTCGCCTTGGCGCGCGTCGTGCCGATGCCGATCCCGCTCATCGTCGAATATTCGGACGCGCCATTCTCGTTACCGAGAAACCATCCGACGAATTTGCCCTCCTGAAAATTGAGCGTCATCGCGTCGAATCGCGTGAACTCCATCGGACCCGCGCCGCATTCCTCGTTGGTGCTGCGGTCATCGGCCTTGCCCGCGACGCGCGCGAGCGCTTCCTCGGCCTGCGCACGCGGAACGCCGAAAGCGAGCAGGCTGGTCTTGCCGTTGTTCTTGTCGACGAAGCGGAGCCCCTCCCCGTCGAGACTGACCGCGGTCGTCGCGGCGGCGGGGCCGTCGGCTTTCGCTTCGGGCATCGGCGGCGCGTCGACCGTATCGTCAGCCGCCGCGGGCTTTTCCGCCGCAGGCTTGCAGGCGGCAAGCGATGCGACGAGCGCCAGAGCCAGTATTTTCCGCATCGTCCATCTCCTGCTAGGTCGCCGAACGGTTCGATCGGCACCGCTTCGCCCATTTTCCGAAAAGCCCGGAAATCTGCGCAACTTCACACACAAATCGTATCTGCGATCGCTGATCCGCCGCATTGTCCCGACGCTACCGCACCCGAATTTCGTAGGACAGCGATTTTCGCGCCATCACCAGCGCAGCGACATGCAACTGAGACCCGCATCGATCCGCGCGATCTCGTCGGTTGCCATCGCACGGACGTTCGCGCCGCGCGCCGCAAGCAGATCCTGCGTCGCCAGCCAGCGCTGCCCGACCAGCACCGTGTCGCGGACGCGCAGGATGTTCGCCGCGCCCTCTTCGCCCGGCGGGGTCAGCACGACCTCCAGCCCCGCAAATTCGGGACAGTCGCGCATCGCGGGGACCGCAAGGATCGCCGTCTCGTCGATCAGGCTGCAGCCGGTCTTGAAATGCAGAACGCTGTTCGGCGTTTCGGCGATCTCCGCGCGATGGCCGAGGTCGGCCAGCAGCCCTGCCAGCTCTTCGGCGCCGGTGCGATCGGTGCGGTCCGAAAGGCCGATGACGACGCGATCGGCAAGGCGCAGCACGTCGCCGCCGTCGGCGTGGCCGGGACCCGCCATCGCGAGCAGCTTCGGATGGCGCTCGGCGAGCGCATCGCGAATATGCACCACCTCGCCCGCCCGCGTCGGCGCGCCGGGGCGGAGCAGGATCGCGCCCTCAGGGAAGGTGAGCGCGACGTCTTCGGTGAACAGCGCATCGGGGAAGTCGTCGAGCGGCGGCAGAACATCGACCGACAGGCCAAGCTCGCGCAGCGCGCCGACATAGGCTTCATGCTCGGCGAGCAGGATCGCGAAATCGGGATCGGGGCCGCCGCCCGCACGAATGCCGTTGACGGCCGAGGGCGCAGGGGTGCGGCAGAGCGCGCGGGTGAAGGCGAAGGGCGAGGTCATACAGACCGCATAGCTCGAACGACAAGCCATCGCCATGATCATCCTCCCTGTCGCGCAGCGATGGGGAGGTGGCAGCGCGAAGCGCTGACGGAGGGGCAATGACGCAGCCCCTCCACCACGCGCTCCGCGCGCGGTCCCCCTCCCCACTGCTTCGCAGCAGGGAGGATTTGGGATTTAGCCCTTCTTCAGGTGCCGGCGGCCGAGCAGTTCGGCGATCTGCACCGCGTTCAGCGCCGCACCCTTGCGAAGGTTGTCGCTGACGCACCAGAGGTTCAGGCCGTTGTCGACGGTGCTGTCGTCGCGCACGCGGCTGACGAAGGTCGCATAGTCGCCGACGCATTCGACGGGGGTGATATAGCCGCCGTCCTCGCGCTTATCGACGAGCATCACGCCCGGCGCCTCGCGCAGGATGCGCTGCGCATCTTCGGCCGAAAGCTCGTTCTCCATCTCGATGTTGATCGCTTCGGAGTGACCGACGAACACCGGCACACGGACGCAGGTCGCGGTGACCTTGATCTTCGGATCGAGGATCTTCTTCGTTTCGACGACCATCTTCCACTCTTCCTTGGTCGAGCCGTCGTCGAGGAACTTGTCGATGTGCGGAATGACGTTGAAGGCGATCTGCTTGGTGAACTTGTTGATGTCCTTCTCGTCGCCGACGAAGATCTGGCGCGTCTGGTTCCAGAGTTCGTCCATGCCCGCCTTGCCGGCGCCCGAGACCGACTGATAGGTCGAGACGACGACGCGCGTGATCTTCGCGGCATCGTGGAGCGGCTTCAGCGCGACGACCATCTGCGCGGTCGAGCAGTTCGGGTTCGCGATGATGTTCTTCTTCGTATAGCCGTCGATCGCCTCCGGGTTCACCTCGGGCACGATCAGCGGCACGTCGGGGTCCATGCGATAGAGCGACGAGTTGTCGATCACGACGCAGCCCGCCGCCGCAGCCTTGGGCGCGTGGATCGCGGTTCCGTCGCTGCCGATCGCGAAGATCGCCATGTCCCAGCCGGTCCAGTCGAAATTCTCGATATTCTGGCATTTGACGGTCTTGCCGGTGTCGCCGATCTCGATCTCGTCGCCCTGGCTGCGCGACGATGCGACCGTGGCCAGTTCGGCAATCGGGAATTCGCGCTCGGCCAGGATGGCGAGCACTTCGCGCCCGACATTGCCCGTCGCGCCGGCGACAACGATACGATAACCCATTTACTCACTCCTCAGCGTAAGAAACTTAGGTGGAACTAACTTAGACTTTCCAGCGGAAATGGCCGGTCAGCGGATGGTCGAACAGCGCATCCTCCTCGCGGGCGCCACCGCCGATATTATGGATCACGAGCGGCGTGCCCGTGGCATTCTTGCGATCCGAAACGATGCCGGTGTGCGGCAGCCGCCCGCCGACCATCTGGGTGAAGATGTCGCCCGGCCGCCAGTCGGCGGGGTCGGTCGTCACCGGCACCGCCGCCTTCTGCCGACGCCAATAGGTAGCGAGGTTCGGAACGCGGCGATGGTCGATGTTGCGGTCGGGGCGGCCGAGCCCCCAATTCTTCGGATAGGCGCCAAAGTTGGCGCGCATGTCGGCGTTTACAAGGGCCTGCAGGTCGAGCGCCAGCGCGTCGCGAAACGCGCGGATCACGACGTCGGTGCAGACGCCCTTCGCGCGGTCGACGTCGCCGTTCGGGAAAGCGAGCACCGTATAGGCGGGATCATAGCGCAGCGTGACACCGATCTGCTTCCGCGCCGCCGCGACAAGCCGCTGGGCATTGGTCGCAGCTATTGCACGTCCCGAAAAGCCGAACGCCAGCGCCGCGCCGATGAAGGCGCGCCGTGACGGCTGGAAAGAGACGGGATGCTGCAGCAAATTCGTTTCGCCCAAATGAAAACGACCGGCTCTGCCTGTTGGCGGAACCGGTCGTTTTTGAAAGCTGTTTCGGCTTTGTGGAGGAGAAGCTCTCCTTAGCCTTCGCCGGCTTCCGACCGGTAATCGCGGCGTTCCGCAATACGCGCCGATTTACCAGTGCGACCACGCAGATAGTAAAGCTTCGCACGACGGACGGCGCCCTTGCGGACGACGGTAATGCTGTCGATGTTGGGCGAATAGAGCGGGAAGACGCGCTCGACACCTTCGCCGAACGACATCTTGCGCACAGTGAAGTTGGAGCCCATGCCCTTGTTCGAGCGGGCGATGCACACGCCTTCGAAATTCTGGACGCGGGTGCGTTCGCCTTCGACCACCTTCACGCCGACCTTCAGCGTGTCGCCGGGGCGGAATTCGGGGATCGTCTTGCCGGCCTTGGCAATTTCTTCGGCTTCGATCGTCTGGATGAGGTTCATGTCCTCTAGTCCTTATTCTTTCGCCGCGCGCCAGAGGCAGGTCGGTCCCGAGCATCGACATGACGCTCCCAAAGGTCCGGCCTGCGTAACCGAGTATCCGTCTCCGCCTGATGTTTCCGCCAGGCATCGATCTTCGCATGATCCCCCGATCGCAGCACTTCGGGGATCGTGCGCCCTTCCCATTCGACGGGCCGGGTATAGTGGGGATATTCGAGCAAACCGTTCTCGAACGATTCGTCATCTCCACTTGAAGCCGCGCCCATTACGCCGGGAAGCAGCCGAATGCAAGCGTCGAGCAGCAACAGCGCGCCCATCTCTCCGCCCGACAATATGATGTCGCCCATCGACACTTGTTCGACGGGTCGCGCGTCGAAGATGCGTTCGTCGAATCCCTCGAATCGGCCGCAGAGGATGATCGCACCCGGGCCGGCCGCGAGCTGGCGGATGCGGGTCTGCGTGACCGGCGCGCCGCGCGGGGTCATCGCGAGGATTGGCAGGTCGGGGTTGGCCGCGACCGCATGGTCGACCGCGGCTGCCAGCACGTCGGCCTTCAGCACCATCCCCGCGCCGCCGCCCGCGGGCGTATCGTCGACGGTGCGATGCTTGTCGGCCGCGAAATCGCGAATCTGCACCGGCGCGCACGACCAGACGCCCGCATCGAGCGCGCGCCCCGCCATGCTGTGCCCCAGCGGACCGGGGAACATGTCGGGGTAGAGCGTCAGGGGAACGGCGGTGAAGGTCATGGCAGCGGCTCCCATAGCCGCTCGGGGATCATCTGGCGATCCATCTCCAGCTCTTCGTGCAGCCATTCGCGGAAGCGCTCGATCTTGCGCACGCCGACGCGATTGTCGCGGTGGACAAGGTAGTTGCCCGAGCCGGGTTCGTAGATCGTGTCGAACGGCCGGACGAGCCGTCCCGCCTCGAGCTCGGCGCGCCAGTAGAGCGGGGTCATCAGCGCGATGCCGAAACCGCCCTGCACCGCGATCGCCTCCTGCAGCTGGCTGTCGAGCTCGATCCCGCGGCGCGGCGGCGGGGGCGTGCCGATGCCCGCCTGCGCGAGCCAGCCCGCCCACCACGGATCGTTCGGCGCGAGGCGTTCGACGCGAAGCAGGTCGGCGGCATCGGCGATCGCATGCGCGTCGCGAAAGGCCGGCGAGCAGATCGGCGTGACATGGCTGCGGAACAGGAAGTCGGTGCGGAGGCCCGGCCAGTTGGCGTCGCCGGTGCGGAGCGCGACGTCGACATTGGTCGCGTCGAAATCGACGAGGTCGTTCGACATCAGCAAGCGCACCGCGAGATCGGGATGGCGGAGCTGAAAGCGCCCGATCCGCGCGCTGAGCCAGGTGCCGCCGAGCGTCATCGCCGCGCTGATCGTCAATATGTCGGCGTCGTCGTTGCTGAGCGCGCCGAAGGCATCGCTCATTGCAGCAAAAGCACCGCTTATTGCCGGCAGCAACCGCTGACCCGTTTCGGACAACCGCACCCGCCCCTTTTCACGAACGAACAGCGCGCGGCCGAGGCGCTGTTCCAACTGGCGGATTTGGTAACTTACCGCGGCCTGGGTCATGCCGAGTTCGTCGGCAGCGCGCGAGAAATTCTGGAACCTCGCAGCAGCTTCGAAGGCGCGGACGGCGGCAAGCGGCGGCAGTTTCGACATCCCCAATATATAAGCCTGCCTTATGATACATACCAGAGCTTTTGTTGGCTTTGCGGTGTCCGGGGGCGCATTTGAAGGGCACAGGATCAGAAAGGAGAAAAGCGATGATGGACGAACATTTCATGCGCGGCTGGACCCACGGCCATGAACGGCTGAGCGCAGATCTCGACCGCGGAATTGCATGGCTGAAAGGCGCTTTCCGCCGTTTCGCCGAACTGGTGACCCCGCTCCACGCGCCGGGCGAAGACGCCTATTTCGATTGCGCCGTCCCCGCACGCCGCCTCACCAAGCGGGGGATCGCAGTCGCGGCAGTCCCTGCGCGACGGTCAAGGCGGCATTAACCAAAAATCAGCCGGTCGCCCTCTAGGCTCCCCGTCCGGACACGACGGGGAGCTTCATGGCGCGAGACGCGCGAAAAATGGCGATTTTCGCGACGCTGGTCGGCGCATCTGCGCCGGCGCACGCACAATCCTCGTTCGCCGCCGCGACGAGCATGACCTGGGACGGCGTCCTCACGGGCATCTTCCTTGGCCTCCTGCTCTTCTCGCTTGCCTATAACGCCGCCTTTTTCGCGCTGCTGCGCGAGCGGTTCCTGATCTGGCAAAGCGCACGCGCGCTCACCTATTTCGCGCTCGCCATCGGCCTGTCGCCGCTCGCGATGGGCGCGGTCCTGGCGCCCGACAGTGCGGCGCGGCAGGTTTGGATCTGCGTCCTCTTCGATCTGGGCGTCGCGGTATCGGGACCGTTTCTGCGAACCTATCTGGAGCCCGGGACGGTCCATGCGCGCCTCTATCCCCTGCTCGGCTGGCCTCCCGCGCTGATCCTGCTGACCACGCCGGCGATGCTGATCGACGGCCCCCCGCTCTATATGGCGCTGCGCAATCTGCTGCTGCTCGCGATGCTGATACTCTGCACCGCCACGGTCGTGATCGCGATCGCGCGCGGCAGCCGCACCGCACGCTATCAGGCGGCGGCTTGGAGCGGGATCGCGGCCGTCTATGGCACCAGCCTGTTCCACGACATCGTCCTCGGCCAGCCGTTCGAACTCTTTCTCTTCTTCCTCTTCCCTGCGCTCGGGCTGGAGGTCATGCTGACCGCGCTCGGCATTCTCGATCGCCTCATCCGCCTGCGCCGCGAGCGGCAGGAAGCGCGCGCGCAGGCCGAGGCGATGCGCATCATCGCCCACACCGATCCGTTGACCGGCCTCGCCAATCGCCGTGCGATCGAGGACGGGTTCAACGATGATCCGCCGGTCGCGATCGCGCTCGTCGACCTCGACCATTTCAAGACGATCAACGACCATCACGGTCACGACGTCGGCGATCGCGTGATCTTTGCCGCAGGGATCGCGCTCCGTTCGGGAACCGCGATCGCGGGCCGGATCGGCGGCGAAGAATTCGCGCTCCTCTTTCGCGGAGCACCCGAGGTGGTCGCGGCCGAGGCTGAGCGGCTGCGCCAGCGCATCGGCGCCTATGTCGCGCAGATGGTGCCGGCGCTCAAGCGCCCGGTGACCGCAAGCATGGGGCTGGTCCACATCGCACCGGGCACCAGTTTCGGCGCCGCGATGAAGTCGGCGGACATCAATCTCTATGCCGCGAAGGAAAGCGGGCGCGACCGCGTGGTCTTCGTGCAGGCGGCCTAGGGCGCGTCTTTCGGCACGACGCGCAAACGCAGCGACTGGATCGTGACCGGCGTGGTCGGCGCGAGCAGCAGGGCGCCATCGAGCCGGCCCTTCTCGCAGGTCAACCGGAAGGCCGCCGCCATCGCGCCCCTAGCGACGAGCGGCTCCTCGCCCGGACACTCGCCAACCTCCGACTTCAGCTTCGCGAATTCGGCGGCCCAGTTTTCGGCCGAGCGGTCCATGAGGAAGTTCATCGCCAACCGGCCCTGAAGCGGCCCGAGATCGCCCGCCGCATAGGCAGCCTTTGCGGCATAGGCGTCGGCCACCGCGGACGAAACCGGTTCGGCGCGCGCTTCGAGCAATCCCGCCCGGTCCATCGCCACCGCGGCATCCCACGCCGGCGCCGACGGCCCCGCATAGGTGCGGTTCGACAGCGCGAAGATTCCGACACCATAATCGGGCATCAGCATCACATGGCTGCCATACCCCGGATACCCTCCGCCGTGCGCGAGCGTGAGGCCGAGGTCGCAATCCTGCGCGACGCGCCAGCCCATGCCGTACGCCGAGGCCAGCTTGCACGCGGCCGTACCGCTCGATCCGTTGCGGTTGGTGACCGCGATGAAATTCGAGCCCTGCGCAATTTCGCGCACCGTCGCGCGCTTGACCGGCCCATCGTCGGCGTCGTCGCGCGGCGGCCAGGCCGAGAGCAGGAAGGCGACCCATTTGGCATAGTCGTTCGCGCTGACCTGGAGCCCGCCCATCGAGTTGAACGCGCCGTCGGCCATCTCGGGCTCCGCGGTCCAGCGCTCGTTTTCCCAGCGATAGCCGAGCGCGTAGCGCGCTTTCGGAGCGTGCGGCGCGTCGTAACCGCTGCTCGTCATGCCGAGCGGGGTCAGGATCGCCCGCTTTACATAGTCAGCGTACGGCATCCCCGACGCCTTCGCCACGATCCGGCCGAGCAGGGCATAGCCGAAGTTCGAATATTCATGGGCCGTCTGCGGCGCGCGGCTGAACGGAACCCCCGCGGCGATCATCTTCGTGAATTCGCCCTGCGGCAGCACCTGCTGGCGGTCGCCCCACGGATCGTCGGTGACGAAACCGCCGACATGCTGGAGGAGGTCGCGGATGCGGATGCGCGGACTATCCTTGGTCGGATAGGTCCACCGCTTCATCTCGGGAATATAATCCTCGGCGAGATCGTCGAGCCGCAGCTTGCCGTCGTCGCGCAGCTTCAGGATCGACAAGGCGGTAAAGGCCTTCGTCATCGAGGCGATGCGAAACAGCGTGTCGGGCGTCACCGGACGATCGTCGTCGATATTCTGGACGCCGAGCCCCTTCACATAGGCGAGCTTGCCGTCCTTGACGACGCCGTAGACGAGGCCGGGGACATGCTGGTCGGCCTGAAATTTGGCGAAGAGCGCGTCGATTTCGGGGGCGAGCTGGTCGAGGGTTTTGGGCGGGGATTCCTGTGCAGAAACTGGAACCGCAACGACCAGTGCCGCCGCGAGAAGTAAACCAAATCTTGCGCGCATCAAAACCTCCGTTCGTGCTGAGCTTGTCGAAGCACTGTTCTTCCTTCGTAACGTAGAAAGGAAGAGCGGCCCTTCGACAAGCTCAGGGCGAGCGGGATTATTGGTTCAGCGCCGTTTTACTCGACGAACGCCGCGGCGATCGTCACGCCGTCTTCGGTCCACGTCGGAACCGCCTGCGCATTCATCGGCACCATGAAGCGCACTGGCTTCTTGCCCGGCTCTGTCGGCTTCTCGATTTCGAGGATGTCGCCGGCGCCGAAATTCTCGACCGCGGCGACATGGCCGATCGCGCTGCCGTCGGTCGAGACACACGGCAGACCGATCAGGTCGTGATGATAATATTCGCCCTCGCCAAGCGGCGGCAGCGCCGAGCGCGCGACGGTGAGGACGGTCCCGCGCAAGGCCTCGGCGGCGCTGCGATCGGTGACTTCGGCGAAGGTTGCCACCGCGCCCTGATTTGCAGGACGCACCGACTTCAGCGTCAGCTTGCGGCCGCCCGCATCGAAAACGGAAAAGGCGCGGAGAGCCTCCGCGCCTTCGCCGAACAGTTTGAGGCGCACCTCGCCCCGCACCCCGTGCGCGCCGGCGATGGCGGCAAGGGTGACGGGGCGGTTCGCGTCGGCCAAGGCTTAGCCTTCGGCCTTTTCTTCGCCGGCTTCTTCGGCAGCGGCTTCGGTCGCTGCTTCTTCAGCCGGGGTTTCTTCGGCCACCGGGCCGCCTTCGGCGACTTCTTCGGCGATCGCGGTCGCATCTTCGGCGGTCGCGTCGGCCGGGACTTCCTCGGCGACGGCTTCGGCCACCGCTTCGGCGGTTTCTTCGCTCTTCACCGAACCGGTCGCATCCGATTCAGCGGCTTCGGGAGCGGCAGCTTCTTCAGCGGCGGGCGCTTCGGCTTCGGGTTCCGGAGCCGGAGCGGCGGCAGCAGCGGCTGCGGCTTCTTCAGCGTCGGCCAGCTTCTGGGCCTTTTCTTCGGCGCGTTCCTTGGCCTTCTCTCCCGGGACGCCCTTGTTCGGGTTGTTGCGCGCGGCGCGCTCCTTGATGCCGGCGGCGTCGAGGAAGCGGGCGACGCGGTCGGTCGGCTGCGCGCCAACCGAGAGCCAGTGCGCGGCGCGCTCGGCGTCGAGCTTCACGCGCTCCGGATTGTCCTTGGCGAGCAGCGGGTTGTAGCTGCCGAGGCGCTCGATGAAGCGGCCGTCGCGCGGGCTGCGCGAGTCGGCAACGACGATCTTGTAGTACGGGCGCTTTTTCGAACCGCCGCGCGAAAGGCGAATGGAGGTAGCCATGATTAAGTCCTTCTACTTCTAAACTTTTTCGGGTTGATTACTTCTTTTTATTCATAAGGTTGGCGAGATCGGGCGGGATCGCGCCGCCGCCGAGGCCGGGCAACCCGCCAAGGCCACCGCCTCCGCCACCCATGCCGCCGCCGCCGAGGCCGCCCATTCCGCCGCCGCCCTTGCCGAACAGCGCGCCGAGGCCCTTGAGGCCGCCCATCTTGCGAATCTTCTTCATCGCGGTGGACATTTCCTGGTGCATCTTCAGCACCCGGTTCACCTGCTGCACCGTCGTGCCCGACCCGTTCGCGATGCGGATCTTGCGCTTCGCGGTCAGGATTTCGGGCTTCGCGCGCTCCTTCGGCGTCATCGAGCTCATGATCGCGTCGAAGTGGACGAGCATCTTGTCGTTGGCACCGCTGTCGGCCATCGCCGCCTGCGCCTTCTTGAGGCCCGGGATCATCCCCGCGAGCGCGCCGATACCGCCCATGCGGCGCATCTGGTTGAGTTGCGTGCGAAGATCGTCGAGGTCGAACTGACCCTTCGCCATCTTCTTCGCCATCGCCTCGGCCTCTTCGGCCTGGATCGTCTCGGCAGCGCGTTCGACGAGGCTGACGACGTCGCCCATGCCGAGGATGCGGCCGGCGATGCGCGAGGGCTGGAAGAGTTCGAGCCCGTCGAGCTTTTCACCCGTGCCCGCGAACTTGATCGGCTTGCCGGTGACCGCGCGCATCGACAGCGCGGCGCCGCCGCGCGCGTCGCCGTCCATGCGCGTGAGCACGACGCCGGTGAGCGGCACCTGATCGGTGAAGCGCTGCGCGACCTGCACCGCGTCCTGGCCGGTCAGGCTGTCGACGACGAGCAAAGTTTCGGTCGGGTTCGCCGTGCGCGAGACCGCCTGCATTTCGTCCATCAGCTGCTGGTCGACGTGGAGGCGGCCCGCTGTATCAAGCATCAGGACGTCGTAGCCCTGCAGCTTCGCGGCCTGCAGCGCGCGGCTCGCGATCTCGACCGGCTGCTGGCCGGCGATGATGGGCAGCGTCGCGACGTCGATCTGGCTGCCGAGGACGGCGAGCTGTTCCTGCGCGGCGGGGCGATTGACGTCGAGCGACGCCATCAGCACCTTCTTGCGCTCCTTGTCCTTGAGCCGCTTCGCGATCTTCGCGGTGGTCGTCGTCTTACCCGAGCCCTGAAGGCCGACCATCATGATGATCGCGGGCGGGGCGACGTTGAGGTCGAGCTCGGCGGTTTCGGAGCCGAGCATCTCGGTCAGCGCGTCGCTGACGATCTTGACGACCTGCTGCCCCGGGGTGACCGAGCGCAGGACGTTCTGGCCGATCGCTAGTTCGGTGACCTGATCGACGAAGCTGCGCACGACGGGGAGCGCGACGTCGGCTTCGAGAAGCGCGATTCGCACTTCGCGCATCGCGGCGCGCACGTCGGCCTCGGTCAGCGCGCCGCGGCCGCGGAGCTTTCCGAAAACATCGCCAAGCCGATTGCTCAGACTGTCGAACATGCGCCTAAAAAGTCCCTTCTGACGGCCGCAACGCAAAACACGCCGGTGAGCGAAACCTCGCCAACCAGCGGTATCCGTGGACAGTGTTTTCCGTCGCGGATGTCGTATCTGTCCGGGTGCAATATGCCTCCGGACGCGGGCCCATTACGCAAAAATCCCGGAAAACGCAAGCGCGGCCTCGCACGCCACTTAACGCAAATTTCACCGCTCGCCGCCATGATCGGCCGGATGGTGGGGAATGACTATATGATCGCGGAGCCCAAGCCCCGCAACCGCAGCGAAGACGCCAAGCGCGACATCATCGCGGGCGGCATCGTCGTCGCGGCGATCGTGCTGTTCGTCGGAACGGGCGGCAGCGTGATGCAGGCGATCGTCCAGACGCTGGCCGGGCTCGGCGGCGGCCCCGACAAGGCGCTTGCGGCCGCGCTGATCCTGAACATCGCGCTCATCCTATTCGGCTGGCGGCGTTACGAGGACCTCAATCGCGAGATTCGCGAGCGCACCGACGCCGAACAGCGCGCGCGCTACCTTGCCGACACCGACCCGCTCACGGGCTTTCTCAACCGCCGCGCGCTGCTCGCACGCGGACAGCAATTGATCGCCGAGGCGACCGCGGCGAAGCGCCACGTTGCGCTGTTCCTGCTCGACCTCGACCATTTCAAGACCGTCAACGACATTCATGGCCACGCCGCGGGCGACCGCGTGCTGCAGGTCGCGGCCGAACGGATCAGCGGCGTGCTGCCGCCGACGGCCGCCAAGGCGCGGCTCGGCGGCGACGAATTTGTCGCGATGCTGCAGTTCGAACCCGGCGCGCGGGCGAATATCGATGCGCTCGCCGCCGAGCTGGTGTCGGCGCTCGAAGCGACCGTCGCGCACGATGCGCAGCAGATCCGCATCGGCGCCTCGCTCGGCATCTCGCTCGCGACCGAGGCGAGCATGACGATGGAGACGATGGTCCGCCAGGCCGACATCGCGATGTATCATTGCAAGGACGAGGGCCGGAACCGCCACATCTGGTTCGAACAGGGCATGGAAATGGCGGTGCAGGTCCGCAACCAGATCGAGACCGGCATCCGCGACGGCATGCCGCGCGGCGAATTCATTCCCTATTTCGAACCGCAGGTCGACATCGCGAGCGGGCGCCTGCTCGGCTTCGAAATGCTGATGCGCTGGGAATCGCCCGAATATGGCCTGATCCCGCCCGAGCGCTTCATCCCCGTCGCCGAGGAAAGCGGCCTGATCGGCGAGCTATCGCTGCAGGTGATCCGGAACGCGATGGAGGTCGCGAAAAGCTGGGACCCGTCGGTGTTGCTTGCGGTGAATATCTCGCCGCAGCAACTGAAGGATCCCTGGTTCAGCCAGAAGCTCACCAAGCTGCTCGTCGAGGTCGGATTCCCGGCAAGCCAGCTCGAGGTCGAGATCACCGAAAGCTCGCTCTTCGAGAATCTTCCGCTCGTCCGCTCGATCGTCACCAGCCTCAAGAATCAGGGCGTGTCGCTGAGCCTCGACGATTTCGGCACCGGCTACAGCTCGCTGTCGCACCTGCGCGCGCTGCCCTTCGACCGGATCAAGATCGACCGCAGCTTCATCGCCGCGATGCGCGGCAGCGCCGACGCGCAGGCGATCGTCGTCGCGATCGTCCGCCTCGGCGAAAGCCTGGCGATGCCGATCACCGCCGAAGGCGTCGAGGACGAGGCGACCGCGATCGAGCTGACGCGCCTAGGGTGCGCGAAGGGACAGGGCTGGTATTTCGGCCGCGCCGCTTCGGCCGAGGACACGGCGCGGCTGCTCGCCGACCGCGGCCTGCTGCGCGCGCCCGTCGTGCCGCATGATGGCGCGCCGTCATCGGAAGAAGCGCCGCTGCGCAAGACGGCATAATTCCCTCCCCTTGATGGGGAGGCAGCGAGACTTGCCGGTTTACCGGCCAGTCGCAGCGGCAGGGGTGGGATCTCGCCCCGCGAAGACGGTGCGATGACGCGCCATCGCCCTCATCCAATTCCGCCTAGCCGCTTCGCGGCAAGGCTGCATATCCTTCTCCCATCAAGGGAGAAGGACCGGATGCGTCCCCGCATCGCTAGACTTCCCCGGCCCGCCCCCTTACATGCGCGAGCTATGGCGGACCGCTTCACCAAGATGCACGGCCTCGGCAACGACTTCGTCGTGATCGACGCGCGCGAACAGCACGTCGAGATGACGCCCGCCCGCGCGCACGCGATCGCCGATCGCCGCCACGGCATCGGCTGCGACCAGCTGATCCTGCTCGAACCCTCGAGCAAGGCCGATGTGCGGATGCGCATCTTCAATGCCGACGGCAGCGAGGTCGAGGCGTGCGGCAACGCGACGCGCTGCGTCGCGACCCTGCTCGGCCAGCCGTCGGTGATCGAGACGCTGGGCGGCATGCTGCGCGTCACCCCCGCCGACGGCGGCGCCGAAGTCGTGCTGGGCGAGCCCGTATTCGACTGGGAGCATATTCCGCTCGCGATGCCGATGGACACGCGCGACATGCCCGTCGCGTGGGACGAGCTCGAACGGGGCGCCGCGGTCAACGTCGGCAATCCGCATGTCGTCTTCTTCGTGCCCGAGGCCGACGCCGTCGCGCTCGACGAGCTGGGCCCACGGATCGAAACCGATCCGCTGTTTCCCGAGCGCGTCAACGTCAACGTCGCGAGCCTCGACGGCGAGAACCAGCTACAGTTGCGCGTCTGGGAGCGCGGCGTCGGGCTGACACAGGCGTGCGGCACCGGCGCGTGCGCGACTGCCGTGGCGGCGATCCGCGCGGGCAAGGTGCAATCGCCGGTCACCGTCTCGCTGCCCGGCGGCGACCTGATCATCCGCTGGGCGCCCGGCGAACCGATCGTGATGAGCGGCGCCGCGACGCGCGTCTTCGACGGCGAGACCGACTGGGCGCGCTTCGGATGAGCGTCATCACCGCCGGCCGGCAAGAGGTCGTCAATTTCGGTTGCCGGCTCAACATCGCCGAAGGCGAAGCGGTTCGCGCGTCCGTGACGGCGGCGGGTGCGCGCAATACGATCGTCTTCAACAGCTGCGCGGTGACCGACGAGGCGGTGCGGCAGGCGCGGCAGGCGGTGCGGCGTGCGCTGCGCGAGAGGCCCGGCGCCGAGGTCGTCGTCACCGGATGTGCGGCCGAGTTGGAGGCCGAACGCTTTGCCGAGATGGGCGCGCGGGTAGTGCGCAACGAAGCGAAGGGTTTTGCAGAGAGCTATCGCTTTCAAAAAGACGAGAACGGTGCTTCGACGAGCTCAGCACGAACGGAAATTGAGGGCGGCGTAATCCTCTCCCCGTTCGCCCTGAGCTTGTCGAAGGGCCGTCCTTATTCCCCTGCCCTCTCGGGCGCCGACCATGCGAGGGCTTTTCTAGGCGTCCAGACCGGTTGCTCGCACAGCTGCACCTTCTGCGCGACCGTGATCGCGCGCGGTACCGCCCGCTCGGCGACGATCGACGCCGTTGTCGACGCCGCGCGCATCGCCATCGCCCGCGGCCAGCGCGAGATCATCCTGACCGGCGTCGACCTCGCCAGCTATGGCGACGACAGCGGAACGAGCCTCGCGGCGCTCGTCGAAGCCCTGCTCGAACTTCCCGTCGAACGCCTGCGCCTGTCGTCGCTCGACCCCGACCGTATCGACGACGCGCTCTTCGCGCTGCTGACGCAGGAGGTGCGCGTGATGCCGCACGTCCACCTGTCGTTGCAGGCGGGCGACGATATGGTGCTGACGCGCATGAAGCGGCGCCACCGCCGCGCCGACGCCGTGCGCCTGACCGAGCGGCTGAAGGCCGCCCGCACCGACATTGCGATCGGCGCCGACCTGATCGCCGGATTTCCGACCGAGGATGAAAAGATGTTCGCCAATTCGATGGCCCTGATCGACGATTGCGACATCGTCTTCGGCCATATCTTCCCATACAGCCCGCGCGCCGGGACACCTGCCGCGAGGATGCCGCAGGTTGGCCGCAGCGTCGCCCGCGAGCGCGCCGCGAAGCTTCGCGAAGCCAATGCATTTCGCCGCACCCGCTGGCTCGATGCACAGATCGGGGATACGGCCTCGATGCTCGTAGAGCGCGACGGACTGACCGGCCATGCCGAAAATTTTGCCGCGCTGACGCTGACGGCCCCGGCCGAGCCCGGTAGCATCTTGTCGGTCCGCCTGACCGCGCGCGACGGCGACAGGATGATCGCGGCATGAGCGGCCTCAGCTGGAGCGAGCGGCTACTCGGAGGCCTCAGGCGCACGTCGGAGCGGCTTGGCGAGAATCTGTCGGGGCTGACGGGCAAGTCGCGCCTCGACGACGAGGATCTCGACCGGATCGAGGATGCGCTGATCACCGCCGACCTCGGCCCCAATATGGCCAGCCGCATTCGCGACCGCCTGTCCGAACGGCGCGACGTCGCCGCCAACGGGACCGACGAACTGCGCAGGGTCGTCGCCGAGGAAATCGCCGCGGTGCTGCGCCCGGTCGCCGAGCCGCTGGAGATCGATGCCTTCCCGCGTCCGCAGGTCATCCTCGTGATCGGCGTCAACGGGTCGGGCAAGACGACGACGATCGCCAAGCTCGCGCACCTGTTCCAGGAACAGGATTATGGCGTGATGCTCGTCGCGGGCGACACTTTCCGTGCTGCCGCGATCGGGCAATTGAAGGTCTGGGCCGAACGGCTCGGCGTGCCGATCATGGCAGGGCCCGAGGGCGGCGACAGCGCGGGAATCGTGTTCGACGCGGTGAAACAGGCGACCGCCACCGGTATCGACGTGCTGATCGTCGACACCGCCGGACGGCTCCAGAACAAGCGCGAGCTGATGGACGAACTCGCCAAGATCAAGCGCGTGCTCGGCCGCCTCAATCCCGCCGCACCGCACGATGTCGTCCTCGTTCTCGACGCGACGACGGGCCAGAATGCGCTGTCGCAGATCGACGTGTTTCGCGAGGTCGCGGGCGTGACGGGGCTCGTCATGACGAAGCTCGACGGCACTGCGCGCGGCGGCGTCCTCGTCGCCGCGGCCGAGCGCCACGGCCTTCCCATCCACGCGATCGGCATCGGCGAGACGATCGACGACCTCCGTCCTTTCGACGCCGACGAAATTGCAGGCATCATTGCCGGAAACATACGATGAGCGACCAACTTCCCGCAGGCCCCGAAACGGTTCCCGCACCGCCGCCCGCCAAGCATGGCTGGCTCAATTTCGCGATCGATTTCGGGCCGCTGCTCGTCTTCTTCCTGACCTATAAATTCACCTCGGGCGGCGAAGGGGCGTTCGCCGCGACCGCCGGCGCGATCAAGGGTACGATCGCCTTCATGGCCGCGATCATCGTCGCGATGGCGGTGTCGAAGTGGAAGCTCGGCAAGATCTCGCCGATGCTGTGGATGTCGAGCATTCTCGTCCTCGGCTTCGGCGCGCTGACGATCTGGTTCCACGACGAGCGCTTCATCGTGATGAAGCCGACGATCATCTATGCCGCCTTCGCCGTGCTGCTGCTCGGCGGCTGGTGGCTGAAGAAGCCGATGCTCAAATATCTGCTCCAGTCGGCGCTCGAGGGCGTCACCGAAAAGGGCTGGTTGCTGCTGTCGCGCAACTGGGGCCTCTTCTTCGCCGCGCTCGGCATCGCGAACCATGTCATGTACGAAATGATCCAGGCGAAGCAGATGAGTTTCGACCTGTGGCTGACGATCAAGGTGTGGGGCGTGACCGCCCTATCCTTCCTCTTCACGCTGAGCCAGCTGCCGGTGATGCTGAAGAACGGCCTCGCCATCCCCGAAGAGGCGGCCGCCGACAAAAGTTGATGCAGCGCCCCTTCGCTGTCATATCGCTGTCACCGGCTCCGGGTCGCACGGCGCCGAAAACAAGCGAGGGGGAATGCATATGGACAAGTTTTTCGGAAATCTGCACGCCGTGCTGGGCGCCGGGCTGGTGCTCGCGATTGCGCTGATGCTGGGCCTCAACGGCCAATATTTCGCCGACGGGATCACGGCGGGCAACGCGATCCTGCGCTGGCTGCACACCTTTTTCGGCATCCTGTGGATCGGGCTTCTCTATTATTTCAACTTCGTCCAGATCCCGACGATGCCCAAGATCCCGGCCGAGCTGAAGCCCGGCATATCGAAGCATATCGCGCCCGCCGCGCTGTTCTGGTTCCGCTGGGCGGCGCTGATCACCGTGCTGCTGGGCCTCGGCATCGCGTTCCACAACAAATATGCGGTCCCGGCGCTGACCTTCTCGGACCCCAATTTCAAGCTGATCGGCGCGGGCATGTGGCTGGGCCTGATCATGGCGTTCAACGTCTGGTTCGTGATCTGGCCGAACCAGAAGAAGGCGCTCGGCATCGTCGAGGCCGATGACGCGGCGAAGGTCGCCGCCGCGAAGACCGCGATGATCTTTTCGCGGACGAACACCCTGCTGTCGATCCCGATGCTCTATGCAATGGTGAACGCCAACAACGGCTGAGGACGGCTCGCCGGCGAACAGGGGCGCTCCGGGAAACCGGGGCGCCCTTTTTCGTTTCAGCCTTCGATCGCCGCCTTGTGCATGCGGCCGTTCATCACATAATGCGCGACGCCCATCTGCATCCCCGCGGCCTGGGCATCGTCGATCTCGCGCACGCGCCGCGCGGGCGATCCCGCCCAAAGCTCGCGATCGGGGATTTCTTTGTTCTCGGTGAGCAGCGCGCCTGCGGCGAGCATCGCGTCGCTGCCGATCCGGCACCCGTTCATCACCGTCGCCTTGAGCCCGACGAACGCGCGGTCGGCGAGCGTGCAGCCATGCACCATCGCGAGGTGGCCGATCAGCACATCTTCGCCGATGATCGTCGGAAAGCCGTCGGGCCGGTGCGGCATCGGGCCGTCGCAATGGACGATGCTGCCGTCCTGGATATTCGACCGCGCACCGACGACGATGCGGCTGACGTCGGCGCGCAGCACGCAATTGTACCAGATGCTGACGTCCGCGCCGATCGTCACGTCGCCGATGATCCGGCAGCCGGGCGCAATGAAGGCGCTGGGGTCGATCTGCGGCGTCTTGCCGTTCACGCTGATGATGCTGACGTCGGTGCGGGTTGGCGATGTCATTTGCGGTTTCCGATCAGATGGCCCCACAGCAGGACCGGGAGCGTCGAGGCATAGTCGTCGGTCCAGCGCTCGAAGTGCGGGGTCGATTCGAGCGGCACCCACACGCCGTCGTCGCTTGCCCATTTGCGCGACTGGATCGGCCCGGTCAGCTGTTCGAGCCGCTGCGGCGTCGCCGTGAGTGCGACCCAGTTCGACGCGGTCAGATTGCCGAAATCGCGCCCCATCGGATCGGCGTCGGTCTTCGACGGATCGAGCCGGATCGCCGCGCTCCAGCCGCGCGCCTTCGCCTCGGCCGCGAGCACGGGCTCGAGCCCGAAGAACCGGTTCGAGATGTGAACGACGAGGATACCGCCGGGTTTCAGCGCGCGGGCATAGATGCCGAACGCTTCCGCGGTGAGCAGGTGGAGCGGGATCGCGTCGGACGAGAAGGCGTCGATCACCAGAATGTCGAACTGCTTCGCCGGCATCTGCGCGATCTGCAACCGCGCGTCGCCGAGGACGATCGGCACATCGCGCGCGCATTTGCTGATGAAGCTGAACTTCGCCGGATCGCGCGCAATCTCTGCCATCGCGGGATCGATCTCGAAAATCGTCCAGCGCTGGCCGGGCTTGCGATAGCAGGACAGGGTCCCCGCGCCGAGCCCGACGATGCCGATCGAGGCGTTCGGCCCGGCGAGCGCCGACGCCTTGTCGAGCGTCAGCCCGACGCCCGATTTATGGCCGTAATAGGTGGTCGGTTCGAGCTCGCGCCCCTTGTCGGTGCGTTGCAGCCCGTGCAGCGTCGTGCCGTGCGCGAGCCGGCGCTGGTGCCGGTAGGTGTCGTCGGTGACGGTATAGACGCCGAAATAGCTGCGCACGCGCGTGCCGTTCAGGCTTTCCTGGATCGTTCCCCAGCCGCCGACGCCGACCATCAGCATCGCCAGCACCGCCACGAACGACCAGCGCCAGCCTATGACGAGCAGGCCGATCACGAAGACACCCAACCCCCAGAGCGCAGTCGTCCCCGAAAAGCTGCCTTCCCAGCCGGTCACCATCCGCCAGCTGCCGATCGCCGCGATGACGAGCAGCAGCGCGACGACGACCGGCGTGACCGCGGGGGACAGTTTCAGCCATTTGTCCCATGGGAACAGCACCGGAAGGGGCAACAGCAGCGCCGCCGCGAGGACGAGCAGCGGATGCTCGTACACCCAGTCGAACAGCAGGGGCGCAAAGAGCGCCGCGAAGAGTCCGCCGAGGACGCCCCCCGCCGACATGATGAGATAGAAGAGCGTCAGATGCCGCGGCGCCGGGCGCAGATGATAGAGGTAGCCATGCAGCGCGACCGCGACGACGAACAGCATCGCGAGACTGGCAAAGGCGATGAGCAACGTGCCGCCACCGGTACTGAGCAGCGCGAGCCCGCCGACCGACAGCAGCACCGCGGGCGCGATCGTCGTGAAGATTTCGGTGAGCCGCGTCGCGGTCGAAAAGGCGATCACGAAGCTCAGCAAATAGAGGCCGAGCGGCAGCACCCAGAGCAGCGGCATCGCGACGATGTCGGTCGTGAGATGCGTCGTGGTCGACAGCATCAGCCCCGACGGGACCGCTGCGATCAACAGCCAGTGCAGCTGGCGGCGTAGCGTCGGCCGCGGTTCGTCGGCGCCTTCGCCGACCGCATCCGCCGCCGCATGGCTGTGCCAGCGCGTCGCGCCGCTGGCCGCCACCAGCACCACGAGCAGCGCATAGCCCGCGGTCCAGACCCAGCTCTGCGCCGCGAGCGGCATGTTCGGCTCGACGAGCGCGGGATAGCTGATCAGCCCCGCGAAGCTGCCGAGGTTCGAGGCGGCATAGAGATAATAGGGATCGCCGGCCCGCGGGTCGGCGGCGAACCAGCGTTGCATCAGCGGTGCCTGCGCCGAGACGACGAAGAAGACCGGACCGATCGACGCGAGCAGCAGCAGCGGCACCCACAGCGCCTCCTGCCCCGCCGCGGGCGGCGCGATCTGCGCGATGCCGAGCGGCAGCCAGAGCGCCGCGAGGACGAACAGCGCGACATGGATCATCGCCTGACGGCGAATCTCGAAGCGCCCGAGCCAATGCGCATAGGCATAGCCGCCGAGCAACAGCGCCTGATAGACGAGCATCGCGCTGTTCCAGACCGCCGGGGCGCCGCCGAGCTTGGGCAGCACCATGCGCGCGACCATCGGCTGCACCTGGAAGAGAAGGAAGCTGCCGACCAGGATGGTCAGCACGAAAAGCCAGCGCCGCGGTGCCTGCGTCATCAAATCCCCACCTGGTCCGTCATCCACCCAAGAGCCGCGCCGCATGCAACGCGTGATAGCTGAGCACTCCCGACGCGCCCGCGCGGCGGAAGGCCAGCAGCGTCTCGAGCACCAGCGCGTCGCGATCGCCCGCGCCCGCAGCCGCGGCGGCCTCGATCATCGCATATTCGCCCGACACTTGATACGCATAGACCGGGACCGCGAAATGATCCTTAACGGCGCGCACGATGTCGAGATAGGGAAGGCCGGGCTTCACCATCACGCTGTCGGCACCCTCGGCCAGATCCTGAGCGACCTCGCGCAGCGCCTCTTCGGCGTTGGCGGGGTCCATCTGATAGGTCTTCTTGTCGCCTTTCAGCAGCCCGCGCGAACCCACCGCGTCGCGGAACGGTCCATAGAAGGCCGACGCATATTTGGCGGCATAGCTCATGATCTGGACATGGCCGAAGCCGTCCATCTCCAGCGCTTCGCGGATCGCGCCGACGCGGCCGTCCATCATGTCGCTGGGGGCGATGATGTCGGCGCCTGCGCGCGCCTGATTGAGCGCCTGCCCGACGAGCACGTCGACGGTCTCGTCGTTGAGAACATAGCCCGTGTCGTCGATCAGCCCGTCCTGCCCGTGGCTGGTGTAGGGATCGAGCGCGACGTCGGTGAGCACGCCGATCTGATCGCCCAGCGCCTGCTTGATCGCGGCGACCGCCTTGCACATCAGATTGTCGGGATTGAGTGCCTCGGCGCCGTCGGCGCTGCGCCGGTCGGGTTCGGTATAAGGGAAGAGCGCGAGACACGGGATGCCCGCCGCGACGGCTTCCTTCGCGCGGTCGACGATGCGGTCGACCGACCAGCGCGATACGCCCGGCAGGCTGGCGATCGGTTCTTCGGCGCCGCTGCCCGGGCAGACGAAGAGCGGCCAGATGAGGTTCGCCGGGGTAAGGTGCGTTTCGCGGACCATAGCCCGGCTCCAGCCGGTGCGGCGCAGGCGGCGCAGGCGCAGGTCGGGGTAAGCGGCATGAGTCATGCGGCGTGCATAGCGGCGATGCGCCAGAGGGCAAATGGATATTGGCGCCGCGGGGGCGCGGTCAGATGCCGCCGCCGGCGCGCTTCGACGCGACGTCGGCGAGCGACCCGAGCTTCGGCGCCTCGGCCGGCTTCGGCGCCGCCGCGCTCATCGCCGCGCCCGGCGCGACCGACGTCAACTGGCGGATACGCGCGCGGAAATCGGCGAGCGCCTTGCCCTCGAGCTGCGCGCGCGAAATGAAGGTCACCGACAGCGGATTCACCGGAACGCCGTTGCGATAGACTTCGTAATGGAGGTGCGGCCCCGTCGAGAGTCCGGTCGAGCCGATATAGCCGATCACCTGCCCGCGCGAGACGTGCTGGCCGGGGCGCACCGCGATGCGGCTCATATGGCCGTAACCGGTGCCGAGCCCGGCGCCATGGCTGAGCTTCACATAATTGCCGAAACCGCCATGCCGCCCCGCGATCGTCACCAGCCCGTCGCTCACCGCATAGATGGGCGCGCCGTAACCGCCGCCGAAATCGACGCCGCTGTGCATGCGTTTGTAGCCGAGAATCGGATGGCGGCGCATGCCGAAGGTCGAGGTGATGCGGCCGTTCGTCGGACGCCCGACGCCGCCGGTCTGCTGGCCGACGCCCGACGCCTCGAACCATTGGACGCGGCCGTCGACGTTCCATTCGATCATCGACAGGCGCGGCTTCCCGCCGCGGACGAGCCCGGCATACAGCATCTTGCCCGTCTCGCTCTCGCCCGTTTCGGCTCGGCGATGATCGACGATGATGTCGAATTCGTCGGTCGCGCGGATGTCGCTGCCCACCGAAATCTGCCGGCCGATCACGCGAAGATAGGATTGGATCGATTCGGGGGAAGCGCCCGCGGCACGCGCCGAACGATAGAGGCTGTCCCCGACCCTGCCGCGAATGCGCAACGGCGTGCTGTCGACCGCGATCGGGATGCGGCGCATCATCAGCCGGCCGCCCTCGCGCTCCATCTCGATCCGCAGATCGAAGCGCGCCCGCATCGCGAGCGCATCGACGGGGCGCGGCATCGTCCGTGCCGCGCGGCGGCCGAGAATGAGGTCGATACGCGTGCCCGGCGCGATGTCGGCGAGCGGGACCGCCGCCGATAGCTGATTCGCGAGCGCCTGTGCCTCGGCGCTGCCGACGCCCGAGCGTTCGAGCAGGCGGGCAAAGCTGTCGCCGGAGCCGAGCGTTGCGGTGAGCTCGATCTGCGGGCGTTCGGGAGTCTGCGTCAGCGGACGGACCGCGTCGGTTGCCGCCATATGGCGGCCGGTGTCGCCGCCGAATGCGAGCGGCACGATCATCTGCGCGCGCGCTTCGTTGAAATCGGCGGCGTCGAGCGCAGGCGCGCCGCCCGCTTCGAGCGGACGGATCCCGGGAAAGGTCGAGATTGCCGTGCCGCAAAGCAGCGCCAGCGTCACGAGGCCGCGCCACCATTCGCGTGAGCCGATATTGTCGCCGAGGTCGGGAACGAGGTCGAGCGTCGCGAGGCGGTTGCGCCATGCAAACCTCGGTTCCGCATCGGCCGTCCGCAGCGGAATCGCCTGCGCCATCGAAAGCACCGCCGCGTTGCCGGAAATTCCCGCGAGGGGCCCTTGGCCCGCAATGGGTTCGTGACGCTGAAACAAAAAGTGCAACCCCCGCTCGACGGGCGTCCCTACCAGCCCGGCCGTCGAATGATCTTTTCGACCGTTCGTCTGTAAAGAAAGGTCGTTAAAGTCAATTTAATGCCCGGCGCAGGGGGCGCGGTTGCGGCGGGCCGTGGCGCGGCCGCGCCATGATGTGCCGACCGGCGGAAAATGGGGTATTTTACGGCGGTTCGACGATCGGCGGTTGCACGGCGCCCGCGACCATGCCAGCGTGAGTCGAACGACAATGACGTCATCCTCTTCCACCCCGGTCAAGGCTGTCCTTGGCCCCACCAACACCGGCAAAACCCATTTGGCGGTCGAGCGCCTGACCGCCCGTTCGAGCGGGATGATCGGCTTTCCGCTCCGCCTGCTGGCGCGCGAGGTCTATGACCGCGTCGTCGCGATCAAGGGGCCCGCCGAGGTCGCGCTGATCACCGGCGAGGAACGGATCATGCCGCCGGGCGCGCGCTATCTGCTCGGGACGATGGAGGCGCTGCCGGTCGACCGCGACGTCGCCTTCGTCGGCATCGACGAAGCCCAGCTCGGCGCCGATCCCGAACGCGGTCACGTGTTCACCGACCGCCTGCTGCGCGCACGCGGGCGCGAGGAGACGATGATCCTGGGGTCGGCGACGATCCGCGGCCTCGTCAGGAACCTGGTTCCCGAAGCCGAAATCATCACCCGGCCGCGCTTCTCGACGCTGAGCTATGCCGGCAGTTCGAAGCTGTCGCGATTGCCGAAGCGATCGGCCATCGTCGCCTTTTCGGCCGAAGAGGTCTATGCGATCGCCGAAATGCTGCGCCGTTTCTCGGGCGGTGCGGCGGTCGTGATGGGCGCGCTCAGCCCGAAGACGCGCAACGCGCAGGTCGCGATGTTCGAGGCGGGCGAGGTCGACTATCTCGTCGCGACCGATGCAATCGGCATGGGCCTCAACCTCGACGTCCAGCATGTCGCGTTCGCGAGCCTTCAGAAATTCGACGGACGCCGCCTGCGCCGCCTGACGATCTCCGAAATGGCGCAGATCGCGGGCCGCGCCGGGCGCCACCAGCAGGACGGCAGCTTCGGGACCGTCGGCTTGCCCCAGGGTGGCTTCACCCCCGAAGAGATACTGGCGATCGAGGGGCATCATTTTCCGCCGCTGGGCAGCCTGTTCTGGCGCAATCCGACGCCGCGTTACGACACGCTCGACCGGCTGCTCGCCGACCTGGCGCAACCACCGACGCAGCAGACGCTGCGCGCCGCCCCCGAAGCAGTGGACCTTGCGGTTCTCAAGCATCTCGCGGGCGACATGGAAGTGCGGATGCGCGCGAGCGAGCCCGAGGCGGTCGCACGATTGTGGGATGTCTGCGGCCTTCCCGACTTCGAGCAGCTGGGCGCCGAGCACCATAGCCGCACGGTCTTCAAGCTGTGGCAATGGCGCACCAGCGGCGATGGGATGATCGATCCCGACTGGTTCGCAAAACGCCTGGCGCGGCTCGACGACACCGAGGGCGACATCGACCAGCTGGCGAGCCGGATCGCCGCGGTACGAACGCTCTGCTTCATCGCGCAGCGCGGCGACTGGATCGCGGGAGGCGCGGGGTGGACCGAGCAGACGCAAGCGCTCGAATCGCGGCTGTCCGATGCGCTGCACGCCGCGCTCGCGCAGCGTTTCGTCGATCGGCGGCTCGCGCTGCTGCTGCGCGACGCCGGCCAGCGTCACGCGGCGCTCCCCGTCGCGGTCGGCCCGGACGGCACCGTCGCGGTCGACGGCGAGGCGATCGGGACGCTCAAGGGGTTTGCGTTCAAGGTCGATGCAAAGGCGCGGGCGAGCGATCACCGCTTGCTGCTCGCCGCCGCCGAGAAACATCTGCGAAGCGAGCTCGCGCGCCGCGCCGCGGTTCTCGCGGCGGGTGAAGACGGCGGCCTGACACTGGTCAGCGAGCCCGGAACGCCGCCGCGCCTCGCCTGGCACGACCATCCGGTCGCGACGCTGACGCGCGGGCCGACGCTCGTGCAGCCGGCGATACAGATCGATCCCTCGCTCCGCCGGCTCGAACCCCAGCAGGTTCAGGCGATTTCGGAGCGGTTGCAGATTTTCGTCGCGCAGCAACTCGCGCGGCACGCCAGCCCGCTCGCCGCGATGGGCGAAGCGGCGGGCGACCTCTTCACCCCGCCGCGCGTGCGCGCGCTCCTCGCGGCGCTCGTCGACGGGGGCGGCACCGCAAGCCGCGCTGCGGTCGAGGACCAGCTCGCGGCGATCACCGCCGAGGAGCGTCCGCAGCTTCGCAAGCTCGGGCTCACGATCGGTTCGCTCGACATCTTCCATCCGACGCTGCTGAAGCCCGAGGCGGTGCGCTGGCGCGCCGCGCTGATGGCCGCGCAGCAGGGCGCGACGGTGCCGGCGCTGCCGCCGCAGGGCGCGGTGATCCAGAAGAGCGGCAGCCACGCGGCGCTGGTGATCGCGGGCTTTCGCCGCTGCGCGAATGGCTGGCTGCGCATCGACATGGCCGAAAAGCTCGCACGCCAGGCGCATGCCGCACGCATGCAGGCAGCGGCGCCGCCGACCGCACCAGTGGCGCGCGGGGACGAGCATCACGACGCGCACCATGACGGCGGCGATCATGCCCCGCCGGGTTTCACGATCGACCCCGCGCTCGCCACGTCGCTCGGGCTCGACGAGGAGACGCGGCGCGCGTTGCTCGGAAGCTTCGGGTTTCGCAGCGTCGGCGACCCCGAACTCCAGCGCTGGCGCTGGTCGGGCCTCAAGCGCGCCGACCAGCGCGAACGGCGGAAGCAAGGGCGGAAGAGCCGCAAGGGAAGCGCCGCGGCCAAGCCCGCAACCGGCGGCGACAGGCCCCGCGTCCTGGCGGGTCATGGCGGCAAGCAAGGTGCGAAGCCCGGCAACAACCGGCGCGGCAAGTCCGGCAAGCCGGCCCAGCCCACCGACGTCGCGGCCCGCGCGCCGCGCACGGAACGCCCCGCGCGCCGCGGCCCGTCGCCGAACAGTCCGTTCGCCGGCCTTGCCGCCCTGCTGGCGGATGCCCGGAAAGACTGATGACCGCGGCGGGGACCATCCGGCTCGACAAGCTGCTCTGGTACCTGCGCTTCGCTCGCTCGCGCAGCATCGCGCAGGCGATGGTCGCCGCGGGGCATATCCGCCTCGACGGCCGCCGCATCACCCGCGCGTCGGCCTCGGTCCAGGCGGGTGCGACGCTGGTGCTGCCGGTCGGCGAGCGGATCGAGGTGATCCGGCTGCTGTCGCTGCCGCTCCGCCGCGGTCCCGCGCCCGAGGCGCAAGCCTGCTATGCCCGGCTGGGCGGCGAGCCCCCGGCACCCGCAGCCGAACTATCGGCGGCAGAGGAAAAGCTGCCTGCGAAATAGGCGCCGATCGGCGTACCGAATGAGAGTGATTCGCAACTGTCGCTTTGCGTTGACGCACGATATTCGCGCGGCTTAGAGGCGGGTCCGATGAGTGTCCGGACGGCAAGGGTGCCGCCGGCCGAGGGAGTCAGAACCCATGACCTATGTCGTCACCGACGCCTGCATCCGGTGCAAATATATGGACTGCGTCGAGGTGTGCCCCGTCGACTGTTTCTATGAGGGCGAGAATATGCTCGTCATCAATCCGAACGAATGCATCGACTGCGGCGTGTGCGAGCCCGAATGCCCCGCCGAGGCGATCCTGCCCGACACCGAGAGCGGCCTCGAGAAATGGCTGGAAGTGAACAGCAAGTTCAGCGCCGAATGGCCGAACATCACGGTCAAGAAGGACAGCCCCGCCGACGCCGACGAATGGAAGGGCGTCGACGACAAGTACGACAATCATTTCTCCGCCGAACCCGGCGAGGGCGATTGAGCCCCCAGCGATCGGATTACCGGGGCGGGACATCCCGCCCCTTTTTTTGCCCCCTTGAAACCCCTTCAAAGCACGCCGATGTAGGGTGGCGGAGGGGCAGCCCGCCGGTCCTCGGCGCGGCAACCCGAAATCTATAAGGACTTTATTCCGATGATCGATCCGCTGGCCGCCCTTGTTCCCGTCGTCGTCGAACAGACGAGCCGCGGCGAACGCAGCTTCGACATTTTCTCGCGCCTGCTGCGCGAACGTATCATCTTCGTCACCGGCGAGGTCGAAGACCAGATGGCCTCGCTGATCACCGCGCAGCTCCTGTTCCTCGAATCGGAAAATCCGAAGAAGGACATCTTCATGTACATCAACTCGCCGGGCGGCGTCGTCACGGCGGGCATGGCGATCCACGACACGATGCAGTACATCCGCCCGCGCGTCGGCACCTTCTGCATCGGTCAGGCCGCCTCGATGGGCAGCTTCCTGCTCGCCGCCGGCGAGCCCGGGATGCGCGTCGCGCTCCCCAACGCGCGCGTGATGATCCACCAGCCCTCGGGCGGCGCGCGCGGCATGGCATCGGACATCGAGATCCAGGCGCGCGAAATCCTGCGCATCCGCAAGCGGATGAACGACCTGTACGTCAAATATACGGGCAAGCCGCTGAAAGAGATCGAAAAGGCGATGGACCGCGATACCTTCCTCGAAGCCGAGGAAGCGAAGGAATTCGGCCTCGTCGATCATGTCTTCGGCTCGCGCCCCGCGGCCGATGGCGAGACCGGCGCCGCGACGCAGAGCGAGGGCCCGACGCCCTGACGAACGGCGTCGCCTGCACGCGGCAAAGATGCGGTAACCGCGTTTCTTGACCGCACCTTTGCCGTGCGACGCTATTCGATGACATTGTCCCGATGTCACCCAATTGCCATATTGTAATTGGGTGACCGCGGGCTAGGATATTGAAGGCAGCACCCCTTCGGGCCTGCCAGAGGACTGAATATGACCAAATTGAGCGGCTCGGACAGCAAGAGCACTCTCTACTGCTCCTTCTGCGGCAAGTCGCAGCACGAAGTTCGCAAGCTCATCGCAGGACCGACCGTCTTCATCTGCGACGAATGCGTCGAGCTCTGCAACGACATCATCCGCGAAGAGATCAAGGGCGGGGTTGCCGCGCGCAAGGATGGCGCGGTGCCGACGCCGCTGGAAATCTGCCAGCATCTCGACGCCTATGTGATCGGCCAGAACAAGGCCAAGCGCGTCCTCTCGGTCGCGGTCCACAACCATTACAAGCGCCTCGCGAACAGCGGCCGCGGCGAAGATGTCGAACTCGCGAAGTCGAACATCCTGCTCGTCGGCCCGACGGGCAGCGGCAAGACCCTGCTCGCGCAGACGCTCGCGCGCTTCCTCGACGTGCCCTTCACCATGGCCGACGCGACGACGCTGACCGAAGCGGGCTACGTCGGCGAAGACGTCGAGAACATCATCCTGAAGCTGCTGCAGGCCAGCGACTATAATGTCGAAAAGGCGCAGCGCGGCATCGTCTACATCGACGAAATCGACAAGATCAGCCGCAAGGCCGAGAATCCGTCGATCACCCGCGACGTGTCGGGCGAAGGCGTGCAGCAGGCGCTGCTCAAGCTGATGGAAGGCACGACCGCGAGCGTTCCGCCGCAGGGCGGGCGCAAGCATCCGCAGCAGGAATTCCTGCAGGTCGACACGACGAACATCCTCTTCATCGCGGGCGGCGCCTTCGCCGGCCTCGAAAAGATCATCGGCGACCGCCTGCAGGGCAAGTCGATCGGCTTCGGGGCGCATGTCGCCGGCCCCGACGAGCGCCGCGCGGGCGAGACGCTGAAGCAGATCGAGCCCGAGGATCTGCTGAAGTTCGGCCTGATCCCCGAATTCGTCGGCCGCCTGCCGGTCATCGCGACGCTCGAGGACCTCGACGTCGATGCGCTGGTCAAGATCCTGGGCGAGCCCAAGAACGCGCTGGTCAAACAGTATAAGAAGCTGTTCGACCTCGAAGAGGTCGCGCTGACCTTTACCGACGATGCGCTGATCGCGGTCGCCAAGAAGGCGATCGAACGCAAGACCGGCGCGCGCGGGCTGCGCTCGATCGTCGAGGCGATCCTGCTCGACACGATGTTCGACCTGCCCGATCTGACCGACGTGGTCGAGATCGTCGTCGACAAGGATGTCGTCGAGGGCCGCAAGGACCCGGTTCGCGTCTACGCCGACAAGGCGAAAGAAGCCGGCGACGCCGCCTGAGTCGCGGAGCGGGGCGCGAAAAACGCCCCGCCCCATGTTGCATCGCAGCAACAGTTGTCCGAAAAAACGAATATGCGCCTGTGGATAATTCTGCAGGCCGCACGGAAATTCAGGCTTTTTTGACCCCTTCCTGATCGCCGCGCCCTTCGCGGCTTGCACTGTCACAATTGCTGTCACAATCGTGCCACATGCGGGCTTCAGGGGCGCTCGCAGGTCAGTCGCGCCCCATGTCGCGCGCCTGCCGATTGCACCACCAAGGGGACAACCTGATCATGACTTTACGTAACACGCTCGCCACTGGCGCCGCGCTGCTTCCGCTCGCGCTGCTGTCGACGCCGGCCTATGCCCAGTCGACCGGCTCGCAGGATTTCGAAAACGAAATCGTCGTCACGGGTTCGCGCACGGACCGCGGCGTTGCCGGCGTCCAGACGCCCGACACGACCAAGGCGAAGGCGGTTCTGACGCAGGAGTTCATCGAACGCCAGTCGCCGGGTCAGACGATCAACGACATCATCAACCAGCTTCCGGGCGTCAGCTTCCAGAACAACGACCCCTTCGGTTCGGCGGGCGGCAAGATGTCGATCCGCGGCTTCGACAACACCCGCATCAGCCAGACCTTCGACGGCATCCCGCTGAACGATTCGGGTAACTATGCGCTCTATTCGAACCAGCAGCTCGACCCCGAGCTGATCGAGCAGGTCAACGTCAACCTCGGCTCGACCGACGTCGACAGCCCGACCGCCGCCGCATCGGGTTCGACCGTCAACTATCGCACGCGCACCCCGGGCGAAGAGTTCGGCGTCAAGCTGGTCGGCTCGGCCGGCGATTTCGGCTTCTTCCGCGTGTTCGGGATGATCGACACCGGCGTCCTGACCCCGTGGGGCACGCGCGCATTCTTCTCGACCAGCAACGCGGTGAACAACACGGTGTTCGGCAACGAAGACCAGCCGGCCTATGCCGCAACGCCGACCACCGCCGCACGCGCCGCGATCGATTCGCGCACCGGCAAGATCCACAAGCAGCAGTACAACGCCAAGCTGTATCAGCCGATCGGCGACGATGGTGACTTCGTTGCGATCTCGGGCCACTATAACCAGAACCGCAACAATTTCTTCGGTTCGGTGCCGCTGCGCAACGCAAACAACATCGCGACGAACTTCGTCCCGAACATCTTCCCGCAGAACCGGGACGACCGTGACTATGGCATCGCCAAGTGCACGATCAACTCGGCGGCCCGCCCGGGCCAGGCCGACGTCGCCAACAGCTGCGGTTCGACCTTCGACGAACGCTACAATCCGTCGAACACCGGCAACATTCGTGTCAATTCGCGCTTCACGCTCGCTCCGGGCCTCGTCCTGACGGTCGATCCGAGCTTCCAATATGTGAAGGCGAACGGCGGCGGCACCGTCGTCGGCCAGGAAGCTCGCCGCGACGTCAACCCCAACCCGTTCGTCGGCACGACGCCGACCAACTCGAACTGCAACACCACGCCGAACAGCGCGACGGTGAGCTGCCAGATGGGTTATATCGGCGGCGTTCCCTACTACGGCCGCGACCTCAACGGTGACGGCGACCTGCTCGACACCGTCCGCGTTCTCGCGCCCAGCCAGACCGGCACGCGCCGCTACGGCGTCATCGCGGGCCTCCGCTACGAGCTGAACGACCAGCACACGTTCCGCGTGTTCTACAGCCTTGATCGCGCGCGTCACCGCCAGACCGGTGAAACCGGCTTCCTGCAGGCGAACGGCAAGCCGTTCGACGTCTTCCCGATCAACGAGCCGCTCGTCGACGCGTCGGGCAACGTCCTTCAGAAGCGCGACCGCAAGTCGATCGCGACGCTGAACCTCGTCGGCGGCGAATACCGCGGCGAATTCGGCGCGCTGACCGTTCAGGTCGGCGGTTCGTACAAGATGTTCAAGCGCGACCTGACCAACTATTGCGCCACCTCGAGCGCAACCGGCTTCGTCGAATGCTTCGGCACCAACACCGCCGGCCTGCAGGCGTGGCTCGCGGCGAACCCGACCGTCACCATTGCGCCGGGCGTCACCGCTCCGGTGCAGGGTCCGCAGCAGCGCATCCGCAAGTACAACAAGTTCACGCCGAACGTCGGCCTGACCTTCGACGCGACGGGCGACCTCAGCATCTTCGCCAACTATTCGAAGGGTGTGCAGGTTCCGGGCACGGACAACCTCTACAACGCCTTCTATTTCCCGGCGAACAGCGATGCGGCGAACCCGGTTCCGGAAACGACCGACAACTTCGACGCCGGCATCCGCTACACGACCAGCCAGATCCAGGCACAGGTCGGTCCGTGGTACACGATCTTCAACGATCGTCTCGCCTCGTCGTTCGACCCGGAAACCGAGCGTAACGTCTATCGTAACCTCGGCCGCGTCGACAAATACGGCATCGACGCCAGCGTCTCGGTCCGTCCGATTCCCGAATTCTCGGTCTATGCCTTCGGCTCGTACCTGAAGTCGGAAATCAAGGACAATGTCCGCCTCGGCACGTGCGTCGCGGCTGATGTTGCGGCGGGCTTCTATGGCTGTACGGCGGTTGGCCAGCAGTCGTTCGCCCTCACCAAGGGCAAGCGCGAATCGGGCTCGCCGACCTACACCTTCGGCGGTCGCGCCCAGGGTCAGCTCGGCCCGGTCGAACTCGGCGTGCAGGTAAAGCGCACCGGTCCGCGTTACATCAACGACCAGAACACCCCGCTCTATCAGACGCTCAACGGCGCCGTGAACACGCGGGTCTATGGCGCCAAGGCTCCGGGCTACACGCTGGTCGATCTCGACGCCCGCGTGAACCTCGACTGGGCCGGCCTCGGCGACAAGGTCTATTTCCAGCTGAACGTCACCAACCTGTTCGACAAGCTCTATGTCGGCGGCTTCGACGGCCAGCTCGCGAACAACACCGTCCCGTTCGTCCAGATCGGCGCGCCGCGGACCTTCATCGGCTCGCTCGTCGTCGGCTTCTAAGTCGTACGGACCCACGAAAATCGGGCGCCGGAAGCAATTCCGGCGCCCTTTTTCATGTCCGCTGTTGACGTGATGCGGCGCCGCGTGGCCGCGCGGATCAGTCGGCTGCCAGACGGCGGGCGGTGTCCTGAACCAGCGCGATCATGTTCGGCACCCCCTGCGTGCGATTCGACGAGAGCTGGCGCGTGAGGTCGAAGGGCGCGAGCGCGGCGGCGACGTCCATCGCCGCGACGTCGGCCGCGGGCCGGTCCTGTACCGCGGCGAGGACGAGCGCGACGATCCCCTTGGTGATCGCGGCATTGCTGTCGGCGAGGAAGTGGAGCCGGTCGCCCGCCTGCGAGACCGGATAGACCCACACGCTTGCACTGCACCCGCGCACCAGCGTCGCGTCGGTCTTCAGCGCGTCGGGCATCGGCTCGAGCTCGCGGCCGAGGTCGATCAGGAGGCGATAGCGATCGTCACCGTCCAGAAAATCATATTCTTCGAAGATGTCGTCGAGGCTGCGCATGGTCGCGCCAGTGACAGATTTGGGTGGGCGTGGGAAGGGGTGCCGCTCGTCCCAATGCTCGTCATGCTGAACTTGTTTCAGCATCCATGGCCAGTTCCCCCGATATGCGCCGCGCTTGAGGAGAGGCCCCGCCATGGACCCTGAAACAAGTTCAGGGTGACGGCGATAAGGTAGGCTAGTCGCTTAGAGATCGACCCCGGCGGCGATGGCCTCGAGCTTGCGCAGCCGCTCCTTGAGGTCGGCGATCTCGATCCGCGACCCGGCGTGCGGCACCGCGGCATCCTGCGCCGGGGTCAGATGGCCGGCGGCGAGTTCGTCGCGCTTCAGCTGGATCCAGTCGCGCCAGCCGCGCAGCGCGACGAGGCTGACGATCATCAGGGCGCTCAAGGCGACCGCGGCGGGGATCAGGTTCGTTGCGAGATCGGAAGCGATAATAGCCATGTCGCAGCTCCTTCTTCGTCACATATCTTACGGGAGGGACCGGTCGCGGAGCCGTTCGATTTCCTGATCGAGCGTGACCGCGCGGTTGTTGTCGGTGGCGATGCGTTCGAGCACCTGGATGCGGTCCTTGAGCGCGCGGATCTCGGCCTGGAGCGCTTTCGTCTCCTCGTCGTTGCCCGCCTTCGCGTCGAAAAATTCGTTTCCGTGACGGTCGCGGCGGATGCCGTGCTTGGCGCGGATGATGCTGCCGATCGTCACGATCAGGACGATACCGATGACCATTTCAAACGGGTTCATGGGGGAGGTATCCTTTCGCTCTCTTGTCTTGTCAGTTCAGCGGCGCGTCGCGCAGCTTTTCGATTTCGTCCGACACATCGATACCCCTGTCGGTGACGATGCGTTCGAGAACGCGCACGCGGGCTTCGAGCCGTTCGGTCTGCGCCGCATATTGCGCGGCCTTTTCGGCGGTTTCGTTCGTGATCGCCTGAAGCTGCCGTTCCTTGAATTTCAGGTGACGTTCAAACCCGGCATAGCCAATCCCCATGACGGTCGGGATCGCGACGACGATGACGAAGAAACCCAGGATGAAAAACTCGCTCATCGCTCAATTCCTCAATTCGCGGGGCGCCGCAGCGCCTCGATCTCGTGGCTCAGCCGGTGGCCTTCGTCGGTGACGATGCGTTCGACCACCGCGAGGCGATCCTTGACCGAGGCGAGCTCGGCGCGGAGCTGCGCATTTTCCTGGCTGACCAGCTTGACGCGTTCGATCGTCTCGTCGCTCGTCTTCGGATAGATCGCCTTGCCCCAGCTGTTTTCGAGCGGATAGCCGTTCTTGACGCGAAGCCAGGTGGTGAAGACCCAGCCGCCGACCCCGGCGAGGCCGACGATCGCGGCGACGGGGGCGATGGCGTTGATGAAATCGAGGTTCATGGTCTTCTATCCTCTCAGCGCAGACGGTCGATCTGGTCGGCGAGCTGCGCGGCCTGGCCGTTGGTTTCGGTCGCGATGCGTTCGAGCACCGAGATGCGTTCCTCGAGCCGGCCGATCTGGCCGACGAGCTTGGCATTCTCGTCCGACAGCAGAGCGATTTTTCGATCAGCGTCGACGTCGGTTCGATGAACCGTACCGCCCCATTCGTTTTCAACGGGATAGCCGTGCTTGGCGCGGATCCAGGTTGTGAACATCCAGCCGCCGATCGACAAAGCGATGATGGCGAGGACGAAGGTGGGACCAGCGAAATTCATTGTCTAACTCCCTGTTGCCTGCCGCCCGAAATCCTTGGGTGCTCCGATCAGCGGAGCGCGTCGATTTCGTCGGCGAGACGGCGATTGTGGCTGGTGTAGTAAAGTTCGATGTCGGCAAGCCGGCGGTCGATGTCGCGGAAGCGCGAGCGGATGTCGCGGGTCGAGGCGCTGGGGTTCGAGCGCACGCCCTGCCAGAACTTCGCTTCCTCGTTCGAGCCATAGAGCGCGAAGGGTTTCGCCGTGCCCATCCAGGCGACCATCCAATAGGCGATCAGCGTCCAGGGGAAGCCGCCCATCAGGGTCAGGAGGACCGCGCCGACGCGAACCCAGAGGACGTCGATCCCGCTATAGTCCGCGATCCCGGCGCACACGCCGCTCCACTTGGCGTTCTGCTTGTCGAGGTAGAATTTGGTGCGGCTGGCAGACATCTTCAGTTCCTCCGGCTCGTGCTGTTGTTTTCGAGTTGCGCCAGTTCCTCATCGCTCCGCACCGAAGGGCGGAAGTCGGGGTGGTCGGCGGTGATGATGCGTTCGACGGTGTGCAGGCGGTTTTCGAGCCGGCGCGCCGTGTCGTACAGTTCGTCGAGCAGCTGCTCGTCCTCTCCGGTCAGCGTCTTGGCCTGCTTCCACTTCGTGATGTAGTGGAGGATCAGCCAGGGCAGACCGAGGAAGAGCGTGCCGATGACGATCGGGACAATGATCACTTCTTCCATCGGTCCGGCTCCTTACTTCTTGCCCTGCGCGGCCTTCAGCGCGGCGAGTTCGTCGGCGACCTTGTCGGCGGCCTGCAGTTCGGCGATTTCCTCGTCGAGCGACTTCTTGTAGCCGAGGCCCAGCGCATCGGCGCGACCTTCGGCTTCGTCGACGCGGCGTTCGAGGATCTCGAAGCGCGAGAAGGCATCTTCGACGCGGTCGCCATTAGTCATCTCGCGCAGCTTGTAGCGGTTTTCGGCGCTTTCGAGGCGGTTGACGACGCTCGACTGGCGGGCGCGGGCTTCGCTGAGCTTTTTCTGCAGCTTGGCGATGTCGGCTTCATAACCGCTGAGTGCATCGTCGAGGACGGCGATCTCGCTCTTCAGCTTGTCGGCCATGTCGCCGGCCTTCTGCTTTTCGACGAGCGCGGCGGTGGCGAGGTCTTCGCGGTCCTTCGACAGCGCGAGTTCGGCCTTTTCCTTCCAGCTGTCCTGCAGGCTTTCGAGCTTGGCGATGTGGCGGCGCATTTCCTTCTGGTCCGCGATCGTGCGGGCGGCGGAAGCGCGGACTTCGACGAGCGTTTCGTTCATCTCGAAGATGATCTGGCGGATCATCTTTTCCGGATCCTCGGCCCGGTCGAGCAGGTCGGTGACGTTGGCGGCGATGATGTCGCGGGTTCGTGAGAAAATACCCATTTGGAAACTCCTGTCGAAAACTTGGTCCTAAGAAATGCTGGTGCCGGGGCGGGGCAAGGGGGGAGAGTGCCCCGGCACCAGTGTTCGGTCAGGCCAGTTGGCTGACCGCCGGGGTTGCTGCAGCGAGGTCGTAAAGGACCTGGGGCTGGTCGATCACGCCGACGAAGATGGCCAGCGCTGCAACCGCGCTGAACGCGAATGTGGCGGCCTGGGCAAACATCGACTTCATGGTTCTACCTTCCTCTTTTTTCGCTGCACCGGAGCGTGTTGCGCCGGTTCGAGAATATCTTTGCAGGAGGCGTGCCAATTGCGCGGAGTGGCGGAAAAGCGCCGAACTTCACACTGAAATCGCTCCTCGGACCGATTTGGCTTGCCAATCAGCGGGAAATTTTGCCAATGTTTGGGAATGGAGCGCGAAACCCAATTCATCGGACAGTCGGCCGCCTTCCAGGACGCGGTCGATCGGGCGAGCCAGGCCGCGGCGCTCGACCGCCCCGTACTGGTGATCGGCGAGCGTGGTACGGGCAAGGAGCTGATCGCCGAGCGCCTCCACCGCCTGTCGTCGCGCTGGGACCGGCCCTATGTGATCATGAACTGCGCCGCGATGCCCGAGACGCTGATCGAGAGCGAGCTGTTCGGGCATGAGGCGGGCGCCTTCACCGGCGCGACGAAATCGCGTGCGGGACGCTTCGAGGAGGCCGACGGCGGCACGCTCTTTCTCGACGAGCTCGCGACGATGTCGATGGGCGCGCAGGAGCGGCTGCTGCGCGCGGTCGAATATGGCGAGGTCACGCGCGTCGGCGCGTCGCGTCCGATCCGCGTCGACGTCCGCATCGTCGCCGCGACCAACGAGCATCTGCCGGCGCTGGTCGACGACAATCGTTTCAGGGCCGACCTGCTCGACCGCCTGTCGTTCGAGGTCATCACCCTCCCCCCCTTGCGCGCGCGCGAAGGCGATATCGAGGTGCTCGCGACCTATTTCGGGCAGCGCATGGCCGCGGTGCTCGGCTGGGACGAATGGCCGGGCTTCGGGCCCCGCGCGCTCGCGGCGATGGAGGGTCACGATTGGCCGGGCAACGTCCGTGAGCTTCGCAACGTGATCGAGCGCGCCATCTATCGCTGGGCCGATCCGTCGCGCGCCGTTGACGCGCTGAGCTTCGATCCGTTCGCGAGCCCATGGCAGCCCGTAGTCCGCAAGGCGGCGGCGAAAAGCGAGGCTGCGCCCGCGGCGGCGGGCGACGCGACGCCCGCAATCACAGCGCACGAGACGCCGTCGGGCGCGGTAAGCGATCTGCGCGCCGCGGTCGATGCATTCGAGAAACAGATATTGTCCGACACGATGGCGCGCTGCCGCTTCAACCAGAAGGTCGCCGCCGAGGCGCTGGGACTGAGCTACGACCAGATCCGGCATGCGTTGAAGAAGCACGGATTGAACCAGTAGGTCGCGCCTTTTTCATCGTCATGCCGGACTTGATCCGGCATCCCGCTTTCTTCCCTCGCGCAATGGCGGGACCCCGGATCAAGTCCGGGGTGACGACAGGGAGATAGGCTACTCGCCCGGCAACTGGGCGCTCAGCGCCTGGATCACCGCATCCTGCGCCGACGCCGTATCGGCAAGCTTTTCGCGCAGCGCATAGACTTCGGGCAGGCCGTCGACCGCCTCGTCGATACTGCGATCGAGGTAGAGCCGGTCGATGTCGGCAAGCGCGTTCGTCAACGGTGCGCGCGCGGCGATCAGGCGCGAGATCGCCTGCTCTGCGACGACCCAGCGCTCGCTCGCGACCGGGGCGCCCGCGGCTGCCGAGACGAGCGATGCGGTATTGCCGCGTTCGGCGGCGAAAGCCTGCTGCGCGGCGGCAGCGTCCGCGTCCCAGCGCTGGAGGCGGCCGGCCAGATCGGTCGGCAGCGGCCCGGGCGGTGCGACGACGACGGCGGGCGGCGCCACGTCGAATCGCCCTTCGACCGGACGCTTGGCGAGCGAGGGGGCCCCGCTCCCGCTGCCCGCCGCGCCGGCACAGGCCGACAGTATCAGCGGAGCGGCGATCGACAGAAAAAGAGGGGCGCGTTTCATGATTGCCCCTGATATGAGCGCCCGCGCATCGCAGCAAGCGCCGAATCGGCCGCAAGGTGGCGGCGCGCGCCATCCCGCGCTTTTTCCTCAAAAAGCACGGAAATATGCGGTTGACAGCTCACCGATTGAACGCTAGTGGCGCTGACTTTCCCGCATGCCGGAAAAATCGCCTGCTTCGGCAGGGGACTGGTGCGCGGGTGTTCTAGTTTCTGATTGGATGGAAGACCATGTTCGCAATCGTGCGCACGGGCGGAAAGCAGTATCGCGTTGCCGCCGGAGACAAGATCGCCGTCGAGAAGATCGAGGGTGAAGCCGGTGACACCGTGTCGCTGGGCGACGTCCTGCTGGCCGGCGACGGCGGCGAGGTGAAGGACGCCAAGGGCCTCACCGTCTCGGCCGAGATCATCGCGCAGACGCGCGGCGAAAAGGTCATCGTCTTCAAGAAGCGCCGCCGGCACAACTATCGCCGCCGCAACGGTCACCGCCAGTCGCTGACGCTGCTGCGCATCCTGGCCGTCGGTGAAGCCAAGAAGGCCGCGCCGAAGAAGGAAGCCGCTCCGAAGGCCGAAGCCGCTCCGGCCGCCGAAGCCAAGGCCGCTCCCGCGCCGGAAGCTCCCAAGAAGGAAGCCGCACCGAAGAAGGCTGCTGCTCCGAAGAAGGAAGCCGCACCCAAGGCCGAAGCCGCCGAAAAGAAGCCCGCTGCCAAGAAGGCGGCCCCCAAGAAGGAAGCCTGAGCGCGGCAACGCGGCTCGGTTCCCGAACGAGATAAGGAGTTAGGTCATGGCACATAAGAAAGCAGGCGGTTCGTCGCGCAACGGTCGCGACTCGCAGGCCAAGCGCCTTGGCGTGAAGAAGTTCGGCGGTCAGGAAGTGATCGGCGGCAACATCATCGTGCGCCAGCGCGGCACCAAGGTGTACGCGGGCGTCAACGTCGGCATGGGCAAGGACCACACGCTGTTCGCCACCGCCGACGGCCGCGTCCGATTCCACGATGGCAAGCTTGGCCGCAAATATGTGTCGGTCGACGCCATGGCGGAAGCAGCCGAATAAAGGGCGATCTGCACGGGTCGCCCATCAAGGGATGACCCGGAGCCGTCCTTCCGCCCACAGCGGAAACAGGTTCGAAAAGAGGGAGACGGGTCACCCCCGTACTCCCTTTTTTCTTGCCCGGAATCCGTGAAACGGAATTTCAGGCGCGAAAACAGGGCCATCCATCTCCCTCAACACTTTGCTGTCGTCAAAGCGTCACCATCTGGCGTCAGGGCGACAGGCGAATGGGAGTGACAAGAATGTTCGCGCGTACCGAAAGACTGTTACTGCGGCCCGGCTGGCAGGAAGATGCCCCCGCCCTCGCGCGGGCGATCGGCGAAGAGGCGGTCGTCCGCAACCTCGCCCGCGCGCCCTGGCCCTATGGCGAGGAAGAGGCGCAGAAGTTCCTGAGCCTGCCGATCGATCCGAACCAGCCGCGTTTCCTGATCTTCGCACGCACCGGTGGTGCGCCGCGCCTCGTCGGCGGCTGCGGCATTTCGCCCAGCCCCGAAGGCGAGCTCGAAATGGGTTACTGGATCGCGCGCCCCTATTGGGGCCTCGGTTTCGCGACCGAGGCCGGGCGCCAGCTCGTCCGCATCGCGCGTGCGATGAACCTGCCCAAGCTGTCGGCGGGGCATTTCGTCGACAATCCCGCGTCGGGCGCCGTGCTCCGCAAGCTCGGCTTCCAGCCCACCGGCAAGGTCGCGCAGCGCTACAGCGTCGCGCGCGGCGGCGACGCGGCGTGCGCGCTGTTCGAGGAAGGCGAAGGGGACGGCAGCGACGCCGTCACCCCGATGCGCGGCCGAATCGTCGGCGACGACGATTTTCGCGAGGAAATCCGCCTGATGGCGGCTTGAGGAGACGCTAGGTCCGGTGAAGGGCCTCTTCGGGATGGGGAGCGGACGTTGCCTCCCTTCCCTTCGTCATCCCGGACTTGATCCGGGATCCATAGCTGCACCGTCGTCATGGACCCCGGATCAAGTCCGGGGTGACGATGAAATTTGGGCCCATCTCCAGTGATCCCCGGCGAAAGTCGGGGTCCAGCGCGTAACGGCGCGGCGTCGGCTTTCCACCGCTCTGGGCCCCGGCCTTCGCCGGGGATCACGTCAGCTATGTCAACGACCGGTCGTCGGCTACTGGTCGTCAGCGGCCGATCGTCGGCCGGCGCTCTACCCCCGCAGCTTCCCCGCCATGCCGATGATGTCGTCGAGCGGATTGCCGTCGCCGTCCATGTCGAGCATCTTGCCCAGGCCGCCGAGTCCGCCACCCGATCCGCCGCCGCCCAGAACATTGCCGAGGACACCGCCCAGCGCGCCGGTCGATCCGCCGCCGCCGAGCGCCCCGCCGATCAGGTCGCCGAGCCCGCCGCCTCCGCCGCTCTGCTGGCCGCCCTGTTTCGCCATATAGCCGGCGACCAACATCGCGAGGATCGGCAGCATCCGCTTGAGCAGCCCCGAATCGAGGCCCGTCTGGCCGGCGGCGTGGTCGGCGACGGTTCGGCTGACGTCCTTCGATCCGAAAATCTGGCCGAGTACGTCGTTCCCCTGGTCGACGGGGGTCGGCTGCGACCCGAGCACCGCGTCGAGCAGGCCGCCGCCACCGAGCTGGCCCAGCAGGCCGCCGAGTCCCTCGACTCCGCCGGCGCCGGCCGCCTGTTTCTTGAAGCCGCCAAGAATCGCCGGAAGCAGCGCTTCGGCGCCCTGCCTGGCGACCGCGGGCGGAATGCCAAGCTCGCTCGCCATCGATTCGATGCCGCCAGCCTGCGCCAATATGTCGGTCAGATTCATACGATAGTCTCCCACTTCGGCACGGGATCGGTACGTGCCGATGCACGGGATCATACTGCGGCCTCGGGCGGAGGACGAGACGTTCATTTCGCTGTCATTTTCAAATGCCTAGGTCCATCCTGCGGCGCTGCGACTCGCCCTTTCGGGTCGGGACCGCGGATCCTAGTGGGAGCAAAATCATGAGCATTTTCGGCAAGATCAAGGACGCGATCTTCGGCAAGGCGCAAGCGGCGGAGCCCGCTGCTCCCGCCGCGGCGAACCCCCTCGACACCGCGATCGGCGCGGCGACGAGCGCGATGGCCGAGGCCCAGGCGGCCGTCCCGACGACGATCAGCGACGTCGATGTCGATGCCATCCTGTCGGCCGAAGCGGCCAAGGCCGGGCAAGACCTCAACTGGCGAACGTCGATCGTCGACCTGATGAAGCTGCTCGGCATCGATTCGAGCCTCGCCAACCGCAAGGAGCTGGCGACCGAGCTCGGCTATACCGGTGAACTCGACGGCAGCGCCGAGATGAACATCTGGCTGCACAAGGCGGTGATGCGCGAGCTCGCGGCGAATGGCGGCAAGGTGCCCGCCGACCTCACCGACTGATAGACGGTCCATAATTTTCGACGGGGGTCGGGAGGGCGCTGGCTTTCCCGGCCCCTTTTCGTTGACCGGCACGCGATGGTGCCTAGACAGGTTTCAACAGAAACAAAGCACCGGGGAGCCTTTGCCGTGCACGATCTCTCGACTCCGATTAGCCGCCGCCAGACCCTCGCCACGCTCGGCGCCGGTACCGCGGGCCTTGCCATCGCCGGCCCCGCCTCCGCTTTGCAGGCGCCACCGAAGACCGATGCGCAAAAGCTGCTCGATTCGGTCGCCGACAATCTGCTCGCGCTGTCGCCCGAAGGCGCGACGTCGCTCGGCATCGATACCGGCGCGCGCGCCGCGATGCGCGGGCAGCTCGGCGATCGTTCGGCGGCGGGCATGACGGCGGTGTCGGACACGCTGAAGGCCGACGTCGCGCGGATTCGTGCGCTCAAGACCGACGGGCTCGCCCATGCGACGCGGACCAGCCTGGCGGTCGTCGACAGCGCGTACAGCGTCGCGATCGACGGCTTCGCGCTCCCCTATGGCGACGTCGCGGTCGGCGGCTGGCGCAACACGCCCTATGTCGTGATCCAGAACGTCGGCGCCTATCTCGACGTCCCGAAATTCCTCGACAGCGATCATCCGGTGAAATCCGCCGCCGATGCGGAGGCTTATCTGTCGCGCCTCAACGCCTTTCCCGGCGTCCTCGACGGCGAGACCGAGCGGTTGAAGGCCGCAGGGGGGATGGGCCTGATCGCCCCCTCCTTCCTGATCGACAAGGCGGTCAAGCAGATGGAAGCAAGCCTTGCCGACGCCAAGGCGGGCGGGTCGATGGTCGAAAGCCTCGTCCGCCGCACCGGCGAGGCGAAGATCGCGGGCGACTGGAGCGCGCGGTCGTCGAAGATCGTACAGGGTCCGGTCGCGGCGGCGCTCGAACGCCAGCTCGCTGAATTAAAGGCCCAGCGGCAGAAGGCGACGATGGACGCGGGCATGTGGGCACGTCCGCATGGCGACGAATTCTATGCCTGGGCGCTCCGCGCCTCGACGACGACGCGTATGACGCCCGACGAGGTCCACGCGATGGGCCGCGAACAGCTTGCCGAGCTGCACGGGCGGATGGATCCGATCCTGAGGAAGCTCGGCTATACGAACGGCTCGGTCGGCGACCGGATGAACGAACTCGCGAAAGACCCGCGTTTCAAATTCCCCGATAACGACCAGGGCCGCGCCGAGATCGTCGCCTATATCCAGACCTGGCTCGGCAAGATCCGCGCGCAGTTGCCGCGCGCGTTCCGCACGCTGGTGAAGGGCAATGTCGAGGTGAAGCGTCTCCCGCTCGCCGAGGAACCCGGCGCGCCCGCGGCCTATGGCGGCGCGGGTTCGATCGACGGCAGCATCCCGGGGCGCTTCTGGATCAACCTTCGCACCACCGAGCTCCACAGCAAATATTCGCTGCCCGACCTCGCGATGCACGAGGCGATTCCGGGCCACGCCTGGCAGGGCGAATATGCGCATTCGATGCCGCTGATCCGCACGATGCTGGCGTTCAATGCCTATAGCGAGGGCTGGGCGCTCTATGCCGAGCAGCTCGCCGACGAACTGGGACTCTACGACGATTTCGAGGTCGGGCGCCTCGGCTACCTGCAATCGCTCGCGTTCCGCGCGTGCCGCCTCGTCGTCGACACCGGCATCCATGCAAAGCGCTGGACGCGCGAACAGGGGGTCGACTTCTTCGTCAAGCAGAACGGCTCGAACCCGCTCGAGGTCGCGAGCGAAGTCGACCGCTATTGCAGCTGGGTCGGGCAGGCATGCGGATACAAGGTCGGACACAGCGAAATCGTCCGCCAGCGCGGCCGGGCGCAGGCCGCGCTGGGGGCGAAATACGACCTGCGCGATTTCGACGACACGGTGGTCAAGGGCGGCAACGTCCCGCTCGACGTGCTCGCGAAGAATGTCGACGAATATATCGCGGGGGCGAAGGGGTAAGCTCGACCGTCGGCGATTATTTGTTTCACGCGAAGACGCGAAGAAGAAGCCCAAGGCCGATAGGCCCGCAACTCCTCTAACGCTGCGATAATCTCGACGTTCAGGAGAAAGCCCGCTTCGCGGCTAACGCGACCTCTTCGCGCCTTCGCGTCTTCGCGTGAAATATTTCAATCCGCAACGCCTGACGGCGTCGGCAAGGGCATGAGGTCGGGCTCGACGAACCCGCGCCGCGCCGCGACCGAAAAGAGCAGCTCGCGGCTGTAGAAGCGCAGCGGCCAGTCGCGGCGGCCGACGTCGGAGCGCAGCATCGCGTTGGCGCGCTCGGCAAGGCCGGTCGCGGTTGTTTCCGACAGGAAAAGCCGCACGCCCGCGACATAGGCGCGCGTGATGCTGTCGTGATAGCCTTGGCGGTCGTCGTTCACGCCGCCGACGCTCTCGTTATAGCGGCTGATTACGCCCGCGATCTCGGCATCGACGTCGATGTCGGGGCGTTCGCTGACGAGCCACAGGCATGCGCCGAGATGCGCCTCGTGCGTCCACGCCTCGCGCGGCAGCGTGCGCGCGAGCAGGCCGGTGCCGATCGCGCGGATATCATCGTCGCGCTCGAACAGGCGCGGGGAATATTCGGTGGTCATTTGTCCGGTCCTTCCGGGTGAAGTGCCACCCGGAAGCGATCCGGGTCAACTATGCTGCGATGGAAGCCTGCGGGGCTGCCTGGCGGACGCCTTCGTCGACATGGTCCGCAAATTGCGCGAAATTGTCGATGAATTGGCCGACGAGCGCTTGCGCGGTCCGGTCATAGGCCCCCTTGTCGGCCCATGCCTCGCGCGGGTCGAGCAGCGCGCTGTCGACGCCGGGCACCGCGACGGGGACGAGGAAGCCGAAGTTCGGGTCCTTGCGGAATTCGGCGTCGTTCAGGCTGCCGTCGAGCGCGGCGTTGAGCAGCGCGCGGGTCGCCTTGATCGGCATGCGCTTGATGCCGTCCATCGTCGCCATGCCGCCGGTCCAGCCGGTGTTGACCAGCCAGCACTGAACGCCGCCCTTGGCGATGCGTTCTTTCAGCAGGTTGCCGTAGACCGACGGGTGGCGCGGCATGAAGGGCGCGCCGAAGCAGGTCGAGAAGGTCGCCTCGGGCTCGGTCACGCCGATTTCGGTGCCCGCGACGCGCGCGGTGTAACCCGAGAGGAAGTGATACATCGCCTGGTCGGGGGTCAGCTTCGCGATCGGGGGCAGCACGCCGTACGCGTCGGCGGTGAGCATGATGATGTTGGTCGGCACCGGACCCATGTTCTTTTCCGACGTGTTCGGAATGAAATCGATCGGGTACGAGCCGCGGCTGTTCTCGGCCAGCGTCGCGTCGTCGAAGTCGAGTTCGCGCGTCGCGGGATCCATCACGACATTTTCGAGCACCGTGCCGAAGCGCTTGGTCGTCGCGAAAATCTCGGGCTCGGCCTCGGGCGAGAGGCGGATCATCTTGGCATAGCAGCCACCTTCGAAATTGAAGACCGCGGTGTCCGACCAGCCATGCTCGTCATCGCCGATCAGCGTGCGCGAGGCGTCGGCCGACAGCGTCGTCTTGCCGGTGCCGCTGAGGCCGAAGAAGACCGCGGTGTCGCCGTTCGCGCCGATGTTCGCCGAGCAGTGCATCGGCATCACGCCCTTCACGGGGAGCAGATAGTTGAGGATGCCGAACACCGACTTCTTCATCTCGCCCGCATACTGCGTGCCGCCGATCAGGATCAGCTTTTCGGTGAAGTCCACCGCGATCACCGTCTCGGTGCGCGAGCCGTGCTTCGCCGGGTCGGCGCGGAAGCTCGGCAGGTCGATGATCGTATATTCGGCCGCGAACGCCGCCAGCTCCGCCGCGGTCGGGCGGCAGAGAAGCGTGCGGATGAACTGGCTGTGCCACGCGAATTCGGTGATCACCTGCACCCCGACGCGGTGTTCGGGCTGCGAGCCGCCGAACAGCTGCTGGCGATAGAGACGCGGGCGCTCGGCGAGATGCGCAAAGAAATCTGCCTTCAGCGCCGCGAAATGCTCGGGGGTCATCGGGACGTTGGTCTTGCCCCACCAGATGGTGTCACGCGTCTCGTCGTCCTGGACGATGAACTTGTCCTTGGCGCTGCGTCCGGTGTGCTTGCCCGTCTGGACGACGAGCGGGCCATCCTTGGCGAGAAGCCCTTCCCCGTTGCGCACCGCGTCCTCGATCAGGGCCGAGGTGCCGAGGTTTTCGGCCACATCCGCCTTCGTTTCGACGGTGTCGGTGCCGATCGCAAGCTTCGTCATTGTCTTCGCCTTTCCTCTGTCCCGACCGCACCTTTGCATAGGTATGCAGAGCATGCCATGCGAAAGCGTTGGGCCCGCATGAACATGGGGTGCCGACGGGACGTCGATTCCGAAATCCCGGTCGCGTTAGCGGCGATGCGGGTCGAGGTCAAAAGATTAAAGGGTGAATCGCGGGCGAGCCGCGACACGGCGTGCCGCAACGGAACTCTTTGCCGTTCGCCGCGGTTGTCGCAATGGCGCTTATCGGCTAATTGCGCTGCAAGTCGGCCCCAACGGAAAGAGCATGACGGCAACCATCGCGCTGGTCGACGACGACCGCAACATCCTGCAATCCCTGTCGATCGCGCTGCAAGCCGAGGGATTCGTCACGCGCGTCTATTCGGACGGCGAGGCGGCGCTGAAACCGCTGATCGACAATCCGCCCGACCTTGCCGTGTTCGACGTCAAGATGCCGCGGATGGACGGGCTCGAGCTGCTCCGCCGCTTGCGCGAGAAGAGCCAGCTGCCCGTGATCTTCCTGACCAGCAAGGATGACGAGATCGACGAAGCGCTGGGCCTCGCGATGGGCGCCGACGATTATATCGCCAAACCCTTTTCGCAGCGGCTGGTCATCGCGCGCATCCGCGCAATCCTGCGCCGCGTCGAGTTGAACCGCGCACCGCCGAGCGAGGACGACGAACCCGTCGCCGAGCCGATCACGCGCGGGCGGCTACAGATGGATCCCGCGCGCCACAAGGTCAGCTGGGACGGCAGGGACGTCACGCTGACCGTCACCGAATTCCTGATCCTGGAGACGCTCGCCAGCCGTCCCGGCATCGTCCGCAGCCGCAACCAGCTGATGGACGCGGCGTATCAGGACGACGTCTATATCGACGACCGCACGATCGACAGCCACATCAAGCGCCTGCGCCGCAAGTTCCGCGAGGTCGATTCCGAGTTCGACGCGATTGCCACGCTCTATGGGGCGGGATACCGTTTTTCCGATGACAGCTGAAGGAAGCATAGCCGAACAGGAAGAGGCGCCGCTCGTCTGGTCGGCGCGCTGGTCGCTGACGACGCGCATTCTGGCGGTCAACATCCTGGCGATCGTGCTATTCGGCTTCGGATTCTTCTATCTCGACACCTATCGCACCCGCCTCGTCGATACGCGCATGGACGTGATGGGGGCGCAGCTCGGCCAGCTCGACGAAGCGCTGGAAGCCGCGCGCCCCGACCAGCGCGAGCATCTGATCGACGAATTCACCCGCGCGACCGAATCGCGCCTGCGCTTCTATGCGCTCGACGGCCGCAAGCTGGCCGACAGTTTCGCCTCCGGACCGCCGACCTATACGTTGCGCGATCCCGACCTGCAGCCGTGGCGCCGCGATGCCGCGCGCGCGATGGACCGCGGCATCGACTGGATCGTCGGCGCCCCCGCCTATCCCGATTTCGAAGAGCCCACCGCCGACCGCGGTGCGGCCTGGCCCGAAATCCGCGAGACGATCAAGACGGGGCGCGAGGCAAGCCGCTTCCGCTATGCGCCCGAGCGCACCCCGCTGCTCAGCGCGACGCGGGTCGTCGACCTCGACACGCCCGAGGTCATGCTGATGACGGTCAACGCGCGCGACATCACGAAGACGGTGCGCGCCGAACGCTTCCGCCTGGCGGTCGTCGTCTTCATGGTGCTGCTGGCGTCGGTGCTGCTGTCGCTGTTCCTGGCGCGGACGATCGTTCGCCCGCTGCGCCGTCTGGCACGCGCGGCGGTCCGTGTCCGCCTGGGCCGTGCGCGCGAAGTCGTCGTTCCGCGCCTGCCGAGCCGCCGCGACGAGATCGGCACGCTGGCGCGCGCGCTGTCGGACATGACGCAGGCGCTGCGCGAGCGCATCGACGCGGGCGAGCATTTCGCCGCCGACGTGACGCACGAACTCAAGAACCCGATCGCGTCGGTCCGGTCTGCGATCGAGGGACTGGGGCGCGTCAAGTCCGACGAGCAGCGCGCGCAGTTGCTCGCGATCGCCGACGAGGATGTCCGCCGGCTCGATCGGCTCGTCTCCGACATCAGCGAAGCGAGCCGGGTCGATGCGCAATTGTCGCGGACGCTGTTCGAGCCGGTCGACGTCGGCATGATGATCGAATCGATGCTCGCGGCGCGCGCGGCGCGCGTCGAGCAGGGCGCGCCCGGACCGCGCGTCGCCTTTGCCCGCCCGCGCAAGGATACGACGACGGTCGCGGGGGACGGCCACAGGCTGGAACGCGCGATCGACAATATCATCGACAATGCGATCAGCTTTTCGCCCGTCGACGGCCTCGTCTGTATCGCCGCGACGCGGCTCGGCGACGAGGTGCATATCCGCATCGACGACGACGGCCCGGGCATCGACCCCGAGCAACGCGAGGCCATTTTCCGTCGATTCCACAGCGAACGCCCCTCGGGAGAAGCCTTCGGCCGCCACAGCGGACTGGGACTCGCGATCGCGCGAACGATCATCGAAGGCCATGCCGGGACGATCTCTGCGCGCGACCGCGACGACGGGCGACGCGGCGCGAGCTTCCTGATCACCCTCCCCGCGCGCGACGGTTCCGACAAGGTGCCCTGACAGCGTTCGACCTATCGTCCTTGCGGCACCGCAACATCGTCGGTAAGCGTGACCCCCATGTTCCCGAGCCGGACCAAGCCCGAGATCGCCGACGTCCACGCGAGTTGCGTGGTCGCCGGCAGTGGCGGCGTGCTGATCCTAGGCAATTCGGGTCAGGGCAAATCCGACCTCGCCCTGCGGCTGATCGATCGCGGCGCGAGACTCGTCGCCGACGACCGGTGCGATATCTGGTATGAGCGCGAACGGCTGTGGTGCCGCCCGCCCGAAAATCTGGCGGGCAAGCTCGAGGTGCGCGGGATCGGCATCATCGAGCGGCCGTGGACCGCGCCGGCGCCGCTGGCGCTGGCGGTGCGGCTGACCGACCGGTACGACCGGATGCCCGCGGTGAACCAGGTCGAAATGGTGGCGGGTCATCCGCTGCCCGCACTGCTTCTGTCCGCCTTCGAAGCGTCGGCGCCGATCAAGATCATGCTCGCGCTCGAACGGCTGGCACCGGGCGCATGAGCGAGGCGAGCGAGCAACGGCTGCTGCTGGTCACCGGCTTGTCGGGGGCCGGCAAGTCGACCGTGCTCAAGGTGCTCGAGGATCTCGGCTGGGAGGTCGTCGACAATCTGCCGCTGGCGCTGCTCGAGGCGCTGATCGACGCGCCGGCGAAGCGGAGCGAAGCGAACCGCCCGCTCGCGATCGGGATCGACAGCCGCAGCCGCGGCTTCAAGCCCGCGCTGCTCGTCAAACGGATCAAGGAGCTTCGCGACGCCGGCGACCGCGACATCCAGACGCTGTTTCTCGATTGCGCCGGCGCCGAGCTCGAGCGGCGCTTTTCCGAAACCCGCCGCCGCCATCCGATGGCCGAAGACCGCCCCGCCGCCGACGGCATCGCGCGCGAGCGCGAGATGATGGAGCCGCTGCGGCGCTGGGCGGAACATGTGGTCGATACGACGAACTACAGCAGCAACGACCTGCAGCAGGAAGTGCGCCAGCGCTTCGGCGACGCGGGCGAAGACGAGCCCGTGCTCAACGTCCTGAGCTTCGGTTTCGCGCGCGGGCTGCCGCGCAACGCCGACCTGGTGTTCGACATGCGCTATTTGCGCAATCCGCACTGGGACGCGACGCTGAGGCCCGGTACCGGCCTCGACACCGACGTCGCCGCCTATGTGAAAGCCGATCCCGCCTATGCCGACAGCGTCGCGCAGATCGAAAGGCTGATTCTGACCCTGCTGCCCCGCTACCGCGCCGAGGGCAAAAGCTATGTCACCATCGCCTTCGGCTGCACGGGCGGGCGCCACCGGTCGGTCCATGTCGCCGACCGTGTTGCCCAAACGCTACGCGCGTCCGGTTATGAGCCAGTGCTGACCCACCGCAATCTTGACTCCGTGCCGCAAGATGGGCTTGAGGGCAGGCCCCCGCCTGCACCGTCCGCCGGCGCCGGAAAATCATAAGGGTCCCCGATTTCATGGCCACCGATAAAGCTTTGCCGCTGCTGGGAATGGTCCTCGTCACCCACGGCCGCCTCGCCGAAGAGATGGTGCGCGCGATGGAGCATGTCGTCGGCCCGCAGCGCGCGATCGCGACCGTGTGCATCGGCCCGAACGACAATATGGAGATGCGCCGCAAGGAAATCGCCGACGCGATCCGCAAGGTCGACGAAGGCCGCGGCGTGATCATGTTGACCGATCTGTTCGGCGGCACCCCGTCGAACCTCGCGATCAGCCTGCTCGAAGGCGGAAGGACCGAAGTGATCGCAGGGGTCAACCTGCCGATGCTGATCCGTCTGGAAAGCGCGCGCAAGGCGATGGACCTGCGCGCCGCGGTGATCGCGGCGAAGGAAGCAGGCCAGAAATATATCTCCGTCGCATCGGAGATGCTGGGAGTGGGACCATGAGCGAAGTCAGCGAGACGGTCGAGATCACCAACCAGCGCGGGCTGCACGCGCGCGCGAGCGCCAAGTTCGTCACCTTCGTCAGCCGCCTGCCCGACACCGTGTCGGTCGAGGTCGAAAAGGGCGGCAGCCGGGTCAACGGTACGTCGATCATGGGGTTGATGATGCTCGGCGCCGCAAAGGGCGACAGCATCACGATCCACACGAAGGGCGACGGCGCCGACGCAGCGCTGCTGAAGCTCGTCGGGCTGGTCAAGGACAGCTTCGGCGAGGATTGACCCGATGGCGTCCGGCCGCCGTTCCCGTATCGAAAGCCTCTCGAACCCGCTGATCAAGCGGATGCGCCTGCTGCGCGAAAAGCGGCACCGGCGCGCCGAGGGGCTGTTCCTCGCCGAGGGGCTGCGTATCGCGACCGAGGCGCGCGAGGCCGGCATCTTGCCGCAATGGCTGTTTCTCGCCGAAGAAGGCGCGGCGCATCCGCTGGCGCAGACGCTGGTCGAGGCGACGCTGGCAAGTGGCGGCGAGGTGATCGACACGACCCCCGCGATCCTCTCGAAGCTGTCGGGCAAGGACAATGCGCAGACGATCGTCGGCATTTACGCCGAGCCGAAGACCGCGCTCCCGGATCTCGACCGCGACGCCGCGCCGATCTGGCTCGTTGCCGAACGGCTGCGCGATCCGGGCAACCTCGGCACGATGCTGCGCACCGGCGATGCGGTCGGCGCGGGCGGGCTGATCCTGCTCGACGAGAGCACCGACCCCTATGCGGTCGAGGCGGTGCGCGCGAGCATGGGGGCGATCTTTACGCAGCGCCTCGTGCAGGCGCGCTGGGACGAGTTCCTGCCATGGCTGCGCAGCGGTCCCGGCGAGCTGGTCGCGACGTGGCTCGGCGACGACACGCAGGATTATCAGGCGGTGCGTTACGCGGCGCCGACCTTCATCCTGATCGGTAATGAATCGCAGGGGATGCCGGCCGGCTATGCCGAGGAAGCCGACGTTCGCGTGAAGATGCCGATGATGGGCAAGGCCGACAGCCTGAACGCCGCGGTCGCGGCGGCGGTGATGGCCTATGAGGTGCTGAACCAGCGGCGCAGCCGAGAAGCCGGTTCATGAGCGCGACATTCGGTTTTGCATATAGGCGTTTGCTCAAAAGGCACTGTCACCCTGAACTTGTTTCAGGGTCCATGGTCTGATCTCGCCCTGAACACCCGCACGGAACGAAAAGGCGGGCCATGGATGCTGAAACAAGTTCAGCATGACGAGTTGAGGAGACGCTTGATGCTTCGATATGCGCCCATGGCCATGTTGGCCCTCGCGGGCTGCGTGCCCGCCGCCGAACCGCCGCAGGGTCCGAAGCCCGCCGCCTACTTCGCGCTCGGCACCGAGCCCGGCTGGACGCTGGAAATCACGCCCGAGCGGCTCAATTACGATGGCGACTATGGCGAGACGAAGATCGCGGTGCCGAACCCCGGCGCGCGGCCGAGTTTCAATGGCGAGCGCTATGTCACGCGGCGGCTCGCGGTCGATGTCACGCACGCGGCGTGCAGCGACGGGATGAGCGACCGCCGCTATCGCGACACGGTGAGCGTCACCGCCGACGGCAAGACGGTGAGGGGCTGCGGCGGCGGGGTGCTGCCGCCCAGCGAGCTTGCGGGCACGAGCTGGAGCTTCGTGTCGATCGGCGGCGTTCCGGTCGCGGGCGAACGGCCGACGTCGCTGCAATTCGAGGGCGAACGGCTGAGCGGCAGCGCGGGGTGCAACCGCTTCTCGGGCAGTTACACCGTCGAGGGCGACACGCTGACCGCGGGGCCGCTGATGGCGACAAAGATGGCGTGCCCCGGCGCGGGGATGACGCAGGAGAGCGCCTTCTTTTCGCTGATGCGCGGCCCGGTCACCCTTGCCTTCCCGAGCGACGGCACGCTGGAGATCACCGGCGCCGACGGGCAGCGGGCGATACTGAAACGCACAATATGATCGTCGCCCCCGCGAAGGCGGGGGCCGTTGCCGGCTTTGTCCTGCATGGCTGAGTAAACTTCCAGCGGCCCCCGCCTTCGCGGGGGCGACGGTGCTATTTGCTCGCGTCGTTCACTGCAGCGGGAGTCGCCGACAGTTTGGCGAGCGGGCGCGCCGCTCTTTCCACCACCGGCAATTCGGGTATCGCCTTGTCGCCCGTCTCGACATCCAACGCCTCGAACTTGCGCGCCTGCGTCAGCACGCGATCTTCGAAGCTGCCGACAAACGCGTTATAGGCACCAGCCGCTTGATCGATATTTCTGCCGACCTTGACGATATGTTCGCCCATCGTAGCGATACGGGAATAAAGCTCCTTCCCCAGCGCCGCGATCTCGCGCGCCTGTCCGGCGAGCTTCTCCTGCCGCCAAACTGCCGCGACGGTGCGCGCGATGGCGATGAGGTTCGTCGGCGTCGCGAGCAGCACCTTGCGTTCGAACGCATAATCCCAAAGCTCGTGGTCCTGATCGAGCGCGGCGGCGAGGAAATGCTCGCCGGGGACGAACATCACGACGAAGTCGGGGGTGTCGTCGAACTGGTTCCAGTAGGATTTGGCGCCGAGCGTGTTCACGTGCGCCTTCATCGCCGCGGCATGCGCGGCGAGATGCGCCGCCTTCTCGCCCTCGTCGACCGCGCCGAACGCATCCTGATAGGCGTTGAGCGACACCTTGGCGTCGATGACGAGGCTCTGCCCGCCGGGCACCTTGACGACGACGTCGGGACGCAGCCGCCCGCCGTCGCCATCGGCGACGCTGACCTCGGTCTGGAAATCGGCGTGTTCGGAGAGGCCGCAGCTTTCCAGCACGTTGCGTAGCTGCTGCTCGCCCCAGCGGCCGCGCGCCTTCGGCGCGTTGCGGAGCGCGTTGACGAGCTTCGCCGCCTCGCTCGACACGCGCTCGGTGCCCTCGCGCATCGCGGCGATCTGACCGTGGAGCAGGCCGAAGGCGTTCTGTCGCTCGGCCTCGACCTTGCCGACGGCTTCCTCATATTTCTGGAGGCGGTCGTGGACGGGCGACAGCAGCGCTTTCAGATTCTGCCCCGCCGTCTCCTCGCTCTGCTTGAAACGCTGGTCGGCGCGTTCGAGGAAGGCCTTTTGCGCCTCGCCGAGCATCGCCTGCCCGACTTCGCGGAACTGCGCGGTCAGCGCCCCCTGCGCTTCCTTGAGCTGCGCGATCTGCGCATCATGCGCCTCGTCGCGCGCGCGCTGTTCTGCCAGCAGTGCCGAAAGCTGGAGGTCGGCGGCCTTGCGCGCCTCGGCCTCGGCAGCGAGGTCGGTGACCGCGCTCTTGAAACGCTCCGACAAGCCGTTGCGCTCGGCCTTCAGCGCCCCGGCCTGCCGCCCTGCGAGCAGCCAGCCGATCAGCCCCCCGAGAAAGAGAGCGAGGAAGGCGATAGCGAGTGCGGTGACATCCATATGCGGAACATAGATCGAACACCGCCCCGCTGGCTAGCCGATAATTGCCGCGTCAGAGCATTTCGCTCGATACGTCGAGCTCGCGCACGCGGCGCTTTTGCCGTGCGGCATCGACGAGACGGCGGAGTTCCTCGCGCCGTTCGGCCGCGCGGTCGATATGCGGCATCACGAGCGCCCCGTCGCGCGTCGTCTCGTCCGACGAATCGATGCTGATCGTGCCGATGCCCGCCCACTGGTTGATGAGCGTGAAGTCCATGCGGACGTCCTTGACGCGGTAGAGTTCGATCTCGTCGACGCTTTTGACGAAGATGCCCTTGCGCAGGATCAGCCGGTCCTCGGTCAGTTCATAGGTGACGTCGAGATTGCGGATCCACTGGACGAGGATGATCAGGAAGCCGACCCCGACGAGGCAGAGCGCGAGCGTCAGCCAGCCGACGAGCGTGCCGCGCAGCCAGCCCCAGGTCGAGGAACGGAAGCGGTCGAGGACTTCGGGCATGGGCGGCTCCTTCAGATCAGATAGGCGAGGACATAGCGCGCGATCAGCAGCGACAGGATGGCGATGCTCCAGCGCCGGTCCTTGACCCACATCGCCGCGGCGATCAGCGCGGTCAGGATCAGGGTCATGCCGAGCGGCAGCGGATTGAGGAGCAGGATCGACAGCTTCGGATGCATCATGAAATAGCCGATCTGCGCCGCGAGCAGCGCCAGAAGCAGGCCGAACACGACGCGCCGGATGCGGAAATAATGGGTGTCGAGGTTCGCGAAGCCCTCGGGATGCGACGGGAAGACGAGCCGCGCCGCAAGGAAATAGACGCTCGCAAAGGCCGCGACCGCCATCAGCACCGCCGAAGAGACCGCGATATCGTCCTTCACGCGCCACGCCGTGCCCCAGAAGGACAGAAGGTCGAGCATCACGAAGATCGCGAGCAGCGGCGTCAGCCAGCCGATCGCGAATTTCTCGCGGCTTTCCTCCGCCGCGAAGCGCGCTTCGAGCGCGCGGCCGAGCCCGCCCAAAAGCTCGACCATCGAGAGGCCGAGCAGCAGGCTGTAGAGCGCGAAGACGAACTCAAAATCGCTCATGCCGCCCTCTTCCACGCATCGGGCAGGATCGCGCGGTACGACGCGAGGTCGGGCGCGCCGCCGATGCTCACGCCCTGCGTCAGCAGCCAGTAGTGGCGCACGATCTCCGCCTGCTGCTCGAGCCCGTAGCGGTGGAGCGGCCAGCCGGGTTTGAGGCTGTAGTCATAGGTCGCGAACGGATGGCGCATCAGCACGAGGTACCAGCGGCCGCGCTGTTGCGCCTGCCACACATGCGTCATTTCGTGCAGGAACAGGCCCTTCGCGCGCAATTCCTCGTCGCGCCCGCCCGCGGGGCACGAGAAGTCGTCGCAATAGACGCTGCCCTTCGGATGAAAATGCAAATCGCCCATCGGCGCCATCACGATGCGGCGCGGCTGAAAGAATATCCATTTATAGTGGCGCACGCGCACCCGCGCATAGTCGATCGCGTCGCCGAAGACGCTTTGCGCGAGCGCAATCTCGCCGGTCGTCAGGGGTCGCGACGGGCGCGGCACTTATTTCTTGGCCGCGTCCGCCGGCGCCTTTTCGGCGTCCATCGCGCCCCCATCCTTCATGCCGTGGTCCATCTTGCTGTGGTCCATCTTGCTGTGGTCCATCGCCGCCTCGCCGGTCGCGGCGGCTTCGCCGCCCGGCGCGGGCTTGATCGGAAGGTCGAACAGGATGCGATCATTGTTGTTGTTCGTGAAGACGAACTGCATCGGCAGCTTGCCCGCGCGCACCGCGGCACCGTTGATGTTCCAGATCATCAGATGCTTGCCGCCCTGTTTGAACTGCAGCTTGCCGTTGGCGGGGACGTCCGCGCTGACGAGCGGTTTCATCGTCATCACGCCGTTTTCCTTGACGCTTTCGTGCATCTCGACGCGCTGCGCGAGATCGGCGGTGACCGCGACGAGCTGAACGTTGCGCGGACCACCCTCGACGGTGAAATAGCCGACCGCGGGCCGGTCCGGGGTCGCGCCCATCTGGATATAGCCACCGACGACATTGAGCTGCTGGCCCTTGCCCAGATTCTTCTCGCACGCGGTCAGCGTCAGCGCGGTGGCGGCCAGGGTCAGGATGGCGAAGGGTTTCATTTCGGGAGGACTCCGTAAAAGCGCGACAAATTCGCCTTCCAGATACGCGGTCAAAACCCTTGTGCCAAGGCAAAGCGCACCTATATCGCCCCCAACATTCCCATGGTTGGCGTGCCTTTTCAGGGCGCCGAAGAAGCAACAAGGACGAATTACCAATGGCCAAAGTGATCGGGATCGACCTCGGCACCACGAACAGCTGCGTCGCGGTGATGGAAGGCGGCAAGCCCAAGGTTATCGAAAATGTCGAAGGCACGCGCACCACGCCGTCGATCGTCGCCTTTGCGAAGGACGGCGAGCGCCTGATCGGCCAGCCGGCGAAGCGCCAGGCGGTCACCAATCCCGAAAACACCATTTTTGCGGTGAAGCGCCTGATCGGCCGCCGCTTCGACGATCCCATGACCAAGAAGGACATGGAGCTCGTCCCCTATACCATCGCCAAGGGCCCGAACGGAGACGCGTGGGTCAAGGCCGGCGGCGAGGATTATTCGCCGTCGCAGATTTCGGCCTATATCCTTCAGAAAATGAAGGAAACCGCCGAGGCCTATCTCGGCGAAAAGGTCGAGCAGGCGGTCATCACCGTTCCCGCCTACTTCAACGACGCGCAGCGTCAGGCGACCAAGGACGCCGGCAAGATCGCGGGCCTCGAGGTGCTGCGCATCATCAACGAGCCGACTGCGGCCGCACTCGCCTATGGCCTCGACAAGACCGAGAACAAGACGATCGCGGTCTATGATCTTGGCGGCGGCACGTTCGACATCTCGGTCCTCGAGGTCGGCGACGGCGTGTTCGAGGTGAAGTCGACCAACGGCGACACCTTCCTCGGCGGCGAGGACTTCGACAGCAAGATCGTCGAATATCTGGCCGACGGCTTCAAGAAGGACGAAGGCATCGACCTTCGCGGCGACAAGCTGGCGCTCCAGCGCCTGAAGGAAGCCGCCGAAAAGGCGAAGATCGAGCTTTCGTCGGCCGCGACGACCGAGGTCAACCTGCCCTTCATCACCGCCGACGCCAACGGGCCGAAGCACCTCGTGAAGACGATCACGCGCGCCGACCTCGAAAAACTGGTCGAAGAGCTGATCAAGCGCACGCTCGAACCCTGCAAGAAGGCGATCAAGGACGCCGGCGTGTCGGCGAGCGAGATCGACGAAGTCGTGCTCGTCGGCGGCATGACGCGCATGCCGCGCGTCCGCGACGTCGTGAAGGATTTCTTCGGCAAGGAACCGCACACCGGCGTGAACCCCGACGAAGTCGTCGCGATCGGCGCCGCCATTCAGGCGGGCGTGCTGCAGGGCGACGTCAAGGACGTGCTGCTGCTCGACGTGACCCCCCTGTCGCTCGGCATCGAGACGCTGGGCGGCGTGTTCACGCGCATGATCGACCGCAACACCACCATCCCGACCAAGAAGTCGCAGGTCTACTCGACCGCCGACGACAACCAGTCGGCGGTGACGATCCGCGTGTTCCAGGGCGAGCGCGAAATGGCGGCAGACAACAAGATGCTCGGCCAGTTCGACCTGGTCGGCATCCCGCCGGCGCCGCGCGGCGTGCCGCAGATCGAGGTGACGTTCGACATCGACGCCAATGGCATCGTGTCGGTCCACGCCAAGGACAAGGGCACCGGCAAGGAACAGCAGATCAAGATCCAGGCCTCGGGCGGGCTCAGCGACGCGGACATCGACCAGATGGTCAAGGACGCCGAGCAGTTCGCCGAAGAGGACAAGAAGCGCCGTGAGGCGGCCGAGGCGAAGAACAACGCCGAAAGCCTGATCCACACGACCGAACGCCAGCTCGTCGAGCATGGCGACAAGGTCGATGCGGGCCTCAAGAGCGAAATCGAAGCGGCGATCGCCGAAGCCAAGACTGCGGTCGAAGGCGGCGACAGCGCGGCGATGACCGAAAAATCGCAGGCGCTCGCGCAGGTCGCGATGAAGCTGGGTCAGGCGATCTACGAGAAGGAACAGCAGGCCGCGGCGTCCCCCAGCGCCGACGATGCCGGTGAAGCCAAGGCCGACGAAGATGTCGTCGATGCCGAATTCTCGGAAGTCGAAGACGACAAGAAGTAAGAGCTGGCCTCTCATGCTGTTCGTGCTGAGCTTGTCGAAGCACCGCCCTTCTTCTTCAGGGAAGAACGGCCCTTCGACAGGCTCAGGGCGAACGGTTTCGAGAGGTAAGGCTAGGGGCCGGTAGATTATGTCGCTCGACATCGATTATTACGAATTGCTCGAAGTCGAGCGCACCGCCGACGACGCCACGCTGAAGGCGAGCTATCGCAAGCTCGCGATGAAGTATCACCCCGACAAGAATCCGGGATGCGACGACAGCGAGGCGCGTTTCAAGGCGATCAGCGAGGCCTATGACTGCCTGAAGGACCCGCAGAAGCGGGCGGCTTACGACCGCTTCGGCAAGGCCGGGGTCCATGGCGGCGCGGGCGGCTTCGGTGGCGGCGGTGCAGGAGGTGGGGCCGACTTCGGCGACATCGGCGATATTTTCGAATCGATCTTCGGATCGGCCTTCGGCGGCGGCGGGCGCCAGCAACGCGGCCCTGCGCGCGGCGCCGACCTTCGCTACGACATGGAGATCAAGCTCGAGGACGCTTTCACCGGCGTGACGCGCGAAATCCAGGTCGATGTCGCGGCGCGCTGCGAGACGTGCGACGGATCGGGCGCGAAGCCCGGCACCGCAACCAACCGCTGCTCGACCTGCGCCGGCCACGGCAAGGTGCGCGCGCAGCAGGGTTTCTTCATGGTCGAGCGCACGTGCCCGACCTGCCAGGGCGCGGGCGAGGTCATCGCCGACCCCTGTAATTCGTGCCACGGCGAAGGCCGCGTCGACCGGCGCAAGACGCTGACCGTCAACATCCCCGCCGGGGTCGACGAAGGCACGCGCATCCGCCTGTCGGGCGAGGGTGAAAGCGGCGCGCGCGGCGCGGCGCCGGGCGACCTCTACATCTTCCTCCACATGGCGCGGCACAAGGTGTTCGAGCGCGAGGGGACGACGCTGTTCACGCGCGCGCCGATCAGCTTCACGACCGCCGCGCTCGGCGGGTCGATCGCGATCCCCGGGCTCGACGGCAAGAAGCACGACATCACCATCCCTGCGGGCATCCAGTCGGGCAAGCAGCTCCGTCAGCGCGGCGCCGGCATGCCGGTGCTCAACGGCCGCGGCACGGGCGACCTCGTCGTCCAGATCGACGTCGAGACGCCGACGAAGCTCAGCGCCAAGCAGAAGGAATTGCTGCAGGCGTTCCGCGAGACCGAAACCGGCGACGAATGCCCCGCCAGCCAGGGCTTTTTCGGCCGGATCAAGGAAATGTGGGACGATCTGACGGAGTGATCCGTCCAAACATCGTCATCGCCGAGAGCGTCGCCTCGCTAGCCACGACGAGGCCGGTTACCCGATCTCGTCCCTCAATTCGGCGATCAGCGCTTTGACTTTCGGTAGCTGCCCCTCTTCCTCGTGGAGGATCGCGTGGAAGGCGCGGCGCTTGATCGTGGCGAGTTCGTCTGCCGACAGCGCCGCGTCGCCCGTCGCGCTGCTCGCGACGATGTCGATCAGCCGGTCGGCGCCGTGGAGCCGCCCCCAGAGATAGTCGTTCTCGCGGTACGCCCGGCTGAAGAAGGCACCGAAGCTGTTGAATTCGATCCCCTTCAGCATCGCGGCGGCGCCGCCGGTGCGGATCGCGGTCGCGTCGGAGGGCGAAATGCGGTCGATCTTGATCGGATCGAACTCGTCGAACCCTTCGCCCTGCAACAGCGGCAAGGTCGCGATGTCGTAAAAGGGGTAGCCGAGATAGGCGAGCAGCATTTTGCGCCGGTCGTCCTTCGGAAGCCCGGCCAGCCCCTCGGCAACCAGCGCGTCGGCTTCGCCGTCGGCGCCGATGAGGTCGCGGCGCTCGCCGATCGCATCGATCCAGATCGCCGCGTCGGCGTCTGCGGGGGCATCGACCTCCGACAACCAGTCGTCGCCCTCGCGCTCGAGATAGAGGCCGAGTGCCGCATAGATGGCGTCGCGCATCGCATCGCACGCGGGATCGCGCGCCTCGCGCTTCGCCTCGACGACGCGGTCGAGTTCGCGGGCGAGAAAGCGCAGACGGCGGATGCGGAACCCGAGGTCGTGGGTGCGGAAGAAGATCACGGCATCGTCGCTGGCCCCGAGCCCGCGCCGGCCCGACAGCCGGTCGAGCCCGCGCGCGCGGATTTCGGCCCATAGCGCGTCGCGCCGATTGCGGCGATGAATGTCGCCCTCGGGCGGCGCGAGGCGATCGACCGCGCCGACCAGCTCTTCGACCACCGCCGACAGTTTCAGATGACCATAGGGCGCAAAGGCGAAGCCCGCGCGCGCCGAGGCCTGGTCCTGCGCCTTGGCACGCCATTTCTGGAGGCGCGCCGGGGTCGGCGTGTCGAGGAAGAAGGTGCTGCCGAACAATGCCGCGACCTGTTCCTCGACCTCGACCTTCATCGCGTCGATGATGTGCTGCATCCGGCGGATGCGGCGCGACATCCCCTCGATCGCCTCGACATTGTCGCGGATCGGCTGTTCGCGCGGAATTTCGGAAAGTGCGCCGAGGATCGTCGTCATGAAGCCCGGCAGCCGCGCTTCCTCGCCCGCCGCGCCGCCTTCGCCCGCCGCATCATGCCGTCCGAAGCTGATCGAACGGTAATCGGGCTTGGGATCGATATAGACGAAACGCCGGTCGATCTCGCGCCGCGCCGGGCGCTGTTTGAGCGCGGAGATCGCCGGGCGGAACGGCGCATTGGCGAGCACCGAACCGTCGATCAGCACGCGGTCGGCGGGGTCGGCTTCGCCGCCCGCCGGCAATTGCGTGCGAACGAAGGCATCGCGGCCGGACCACGCGATGCCGCGGTCGTCGAGCACCCGATCGAGTTCGCGCAAGGTGAAGGGCGGGAAGGCTCCGGGAAAGCTGGCGGTCGCCCGCGCCGCTGCGGCGAGCGCGGGAACGTCGCAAAGCCCGTCGCCGACGCGCCGATCCTGGCGGAAATGCATGACCAGCCGGTGTTCCTGCTCGGTCACGCGCGGCGGGCTGTTCAGACGAAGCGGCGTGCTGTGACCCGCGAAGTCGGTCACCGAGACGAACAGGTCGATGGGCTGCCCCGCGGGAACGAGCGGCGGCCCCTTGGGCCCGCCCTCCATCGCGTCGAACGCATCGAGCAACAGCGCCGAAAAAGTCTCTCCCCCGAACGGCGGCTCGAACCAGCGCGCGCGGACGAAGCGCGACAGCTTCATGCGCACCTCATCCTGCGCATCCTCGCCGACGGTGCGGTCGATGACGTTGCCGCGCCGCTTCATCGCCCACCCTGCAAGCGGCACCGCCCAGAATTTGGTCGCCGCCGACAAAGGCCGCGCGTCGGGGTCGAGCAGGCTGTCGACGTCGGCGTCCTTCAGCCACAGCTCGGTCAGCGGGTCGAGCGACTGCCCGCTCGCGATCGCGCGCGCCAGGAAGATGCCGTTGATCCCGCCGGCACTCGCGCCCGCGACGATATCGGTGAGCACGCGCAGCCGCACCCCGCTCTTCGCCGCGATCGCGTCCAGCAGCTCGCCGTAGACGCGGCCCGAGCCCGTGGGGGGAGAACCGTCGTGGAACGAACGCGACGCCGCGGCGAGCCGCCAGACTTCCTTGGTGATGCCGTGCATATAGACGGCGAGGCTGATGCCGCCGTAGCAAATCAGGGCGAAGCGCAGTTCCTTTTCCCGCATCGCTGGGGTGATAGCGCGCTTTGACGGGCCTGTCCCCCTCCCGCTTGCGGGAGGGGCTAGGGGGGGTCTGTTTCTTCGCCAAACCCACCGGGCGTTTGACATGCCCTCCCCCACCGCCTCCCGCTTGCGGGAGGGGAGACAAGTCTTTCTTCTTGCATATGCGAGTCGATCTCATTAGCCGCGCTCCGAACAGGAGTTGAGAATGAATCGCAAAATGCTCGCAGCGGTGCTTGCCGGTACCGCGCTGTCCACGCCCGCTTTCGCGCAAGACGCCACCTCCGATACCGGCGCGAGCGAGGGCGAAGACGCGATCGTCGTCACCGCGGCGCGCACGATCCTGCCGCCGAACGCGCTGCCGCTGACGATCGACATCATCGCGAAAGACAGCCTCGACCAGCAGATCGCGATCTCGGGCTCGGTCACCGACGCCGTATCGACGCTGACCCCTAGCTTCTCCCCGACGCGCCAGAAGCTGTCGGGCGCGGGCGAGACGCTGCGCGGGCGTTCGCCGTTGTACGCGATCAACGGCATTCCGCAGTCGACCCCGATGCGCGACGGCAGCCGCGACGGCTTCACCATCGACGGCTTCTTCGTCGACCGCGTCGAGCTGATCTATGGCTCGAACGCCTTGCAGGGGATCGGCGGCACCGGCGGCATCGTCAATCAGGTGACCGTCGGCGCGCCGAAGCAGGAGGGCCTCGGCGGCCGCTTCCTGCTGCAGGGTACCGCCGACAATGATTTCTCGGGCGACGGGGTCGGCGGCAAGGTCGCGGGGCTGGTGCAGTACAAGGCGGGGCGCTTCGACGCGACCGTGGGCGCTGCGTGGGAAAAACGCGGCGCCTTCTACGACGGCGAAGGCCGCCGCATCGGCCTCAACCTGACGCAGGGCGAAACGCAGGATTCGCGGACGCTCTCGCTCTTCGCGCGCCTCGGCTACGAACTGTCGCCGACCGCGCGGCTCGACCTGATCGCGAGCCGCTTCGAGCTGAAGGGCGACGGCGACTATGTCGCGCTCGCGGGTAACCGCCTGACCGGCATCCCGACGACCGCGGTGCGCGGCAACCCGCCGGGCGAGTCGGCGCAGAACCGCACCGAAAGCGTCGCGCTGTCGCTGACCGACACCGATCTCGGCGGTGGCAATTTCGTCAGCCAGATCTTCTTCAACCGCAGCCGCGACACCTTCGGCGGCGAGGTCGCGACGCAGGCGACCTTCCAGGACCCCGCGATCGCCCCTGTCGGCACGCTGTTCGACCAGTCGCAGAACCGGTCACGCAAGCTCGGCGCGAAGTTCAGCTATGAACGCGCGGTTCCGGGCTTCGAGGATCTGACGCTGACGATCGGGTTCGACGCCCTCGTCGACAAGACCGAGCAGGCGCTGATCGCGACGGGACGCGTCTGGGTGCCGCCGAGCGACTTCCGCAGCCTCGCGCCGTTCGGCCAGGCGAACCTGAAGCTGCTCGACGGTCTGATCCGCATCGCCGGCGGCGTGCGCTGGGAGAATGTGAAGATCAAGATCGACGATTATCACACGCTCGCGTCGACCACCTTCCGCGCCTGTTCGGCGACCGTCACCACCAATTGCGGCCTGCCGAGCTATGGCGGCGTCGATGTTGCGGGCGGCAAGCCGACCTTCAAGGATCTGCTGATCAACGGCGGCGTCATCGTCGAGCCGTGGGACGGCATCCGCGCCTATGCGAGCTACGCCGAAGGCTTCACCGTCCCCGACATCGGCCGCATCACCCGCGCGGTCAACACGGCAGGCGTCGACATCGACAGCTTCCTCGACATCTCGCCCGTCGTCTCGAACAACCGCGAGATCGGGGTCGAGCTGAAGCGCGGCCCGCTCGACGCGACCGCGACCTATTTCTGGTCGTCGAGCGACAAGGGGCAGCTGCTGATCGCGCGTCCCGACCGCATCTTCGACGTCCAGCGCCAGCGCGTCGAGATTCAGGGACTCGAGGTCAATCTGCGCGTCGCGCTGCCGATCGACGGGCTCAAGCTCGGCGTCGGCTATGCGCATCTGCAGGGCAAGTATGACAGCGACAGCGCGAACCCCGACGGGATCGTCGATACCGACCTCGACGGCACCAACATCTCGCCCGACCGCCTGAACCTCAACGCATCGTACAACAAGGGTCCGGTCTCGGCACTCGTCCAGACGCAGGTCTTCCTTTCGAAGACCTTCCACGGCAAGGCGAACCCCGACCAGCGCAACAATTTCGGCGGCTATACGCTGACCGACGCGAGCCTCCGGTACCAGACCGGTTTCGGCGGCCTCAGCTTCAGCGTGCAGAACCTGTTCGACAAATTCTATATCGACTATTCGAGCGACACGCGGCTTCCGACCGACAATCTCGCCTTCTTCGCGGGACGCGGGCGGACCTTCACGCTGGGGTGGGACTACCGGTTCTGAGATGATGACGTTGCTCGACACGCTGCACCGCTGGACCGGCGGCCTGATCGGCCTCGTGCTCGCGCTCATGGGGCTGACGGGCACGATCCTGCTCTATGAGCATCTGTGGATCGGGCTGCCGGGCACCGGCGACCCGCTGCGCGGCGACCTGCCGACGGTCGCCGCGACGACCGCGAAGCTGATGGCGAACCCCGACGTTCAGGGCATCATCTATGCCGACGAGCGCTTCGGGCTCCATCAGCTGCGCATCGGCAAGGAAGCGGGCGCCTATGCGAGCCAGTCGGGCGAGATCGTCACGCGCTGGGCGAGCCAGTGGGAGCGGCCCGAGCTGTGGATCTTCGATTTCCACCATCATCTGTTCGCGGGCGATAGCGGCGAATGGGTGATCGGGATCGCGGGGCTTGCCGGCATCTTCTTCGTCGTCACCGGCGCGATCCTGTGGTGGCGGACGCGCAAGACCTTCCAGCTCCGCCTGTGGCCGAAGCGGATGAGCCGCCCGTCGATCGTCTGGCACCATCGCGACATCGGCATCGTCGCCGCGCCGCTGCTGCTGATCTCGGTCGTCACCGGCACGATGATGATCTTCCGGCCGTTCGCGCTGGGCGTCGTCGCGCCCTTCGGCCCGGTCGCCGAGACGGCCAAGGCGCTCGATCCGCCGAAGCTCAAGGGCGGCCCGCTCGCTGAAAAGCCGGACTACACCGCGATGCTGACCGAAGCGCGGCGGCGCTTTCCCGACGCGGAATTCCGTATCCTCAGCCTGCCGCGCAAGCCCGGCGACCCGATCAGCCTGCGGATGAAGCAGCCCGCCGAATGGCTGCCCAACGGCCGCACGACGATCGCCTTCGACGCCGCGACGGGCGAGGTAATCGCGGCGCGCGACGCGCTCGCGCTGCCGTCGGGGGCGCAGGCGTTCAACATGGCGTTCCCGATCCACGCGTCGAAAGTCGGCGGCTGGACGTGGCGCATCCTGATGACGATCTCGGGCCTCGCGATGACGATGCTCGGCAGCTTTGCGGTGTGGACCTTCTGGTTCAAGCGGCCGAAGCCGGCGAAGCGGGTAACGAAGAAGGCGGCGCTGGCTTCCACCTAGGGGCGGTCGATGCCTGCCTTGGGGTGGGGAGCTGCCCTTCCTACTTGACCGTCACCCCGGCGAAGGCCGGGGTCTCACCCTGTCGAGATGACGCACGGGCGAGATCCCGGCCTTCGCCGGGATGACGATGAAGTTAGGCGTCAGATATGTCGCCTACCGGTCGAAAGCTGTCATCGCCGACCTCGCCGCTTTCCTATTTTACCCACCACCCTATATCCTGCGCAATTCATGACCCGCGCCCGCGTCCTCCTTTTGACCGCCGCCCTCGGCCCGCTCGACTATCGCGTGCCCTATGGCAGCGAAGCACCGCTCGGCAGCGTCGTCGTCGTGCCGCTCGGGCCGCGGCGGATGGGCGGCGTGGTGTGGGAGGATGCGAGCTTCGGCGCCCCCGAACCCGTCGGCGACAATCGCCTGCGCAACCTGTTCGAGGTCGTGCCGGTTCCGCCGGTATCGGCACCGCTGCGCAAGCTCGTCGAATGGACGAGCGACTATTATCTCGCGCCGCCGGGATCGGTTCTGCGCATGGTGCTGCCCGGCGCGGCCTTCGCCGATGCGCGGCGCCCGATCGTCGAATATCGCGCGACCGGCGAGCTGCCTGCGCGGATGACGCCGCAGCGCACCGTCGCGCTCGAAAAGATCGGCACACGGCAGGGGATCGTCCGCGAACTCGCCGCGATGGCCGAAGTCAGCGAGGCGGTGATCCGCGGGCTCGTCCAGACCGGTGCGCTCGAAGCGGTGAGCGTTTCGGCCGACCAGCCCTATCCCGAACCCGATCCGACCTTTGCGCCGCCCGACCTGTCGGATGAGCAAACGGCAGCGGCGCAGCAGTTACGCGAGGCGGTCGATGCCGCGAAGTTCGAGACGCTGCTGCTCGACGGCGTCACCGGATCGGGCAAGACCGAAGTCTATATGGAGGCGATCGCGGCCGCGATCGACGCGGGCAAGCAGGCGCTGGTGCTGCTCCCCGAAATCGCGCTGACCGAACCGATGCTGACGCGCTTCGCCGCGCGCTTCGGCTGCGAGCCGGTGGCCTGGCATAGCGGGCTGCGTTCGACAGAGCGCCGCCGCGCGTGGCACAGCATCGCCGCGGGCGAGGCGAAGATCGTCGTCGGCGCGCGATCGGCGCTTTTCCTGCCCTATGGCAACCTCGGCGTGATCGTCGTCGACGAGGCGCACGAGACGAGCTTCAAGCAGGAGGACGGCGTCCATTATCACGCGCGCGACGTCGCGGTGATGCGCGGACATTTCGAAGGGCTGCCCGTGGTGCTCGCCAGCGCGACCCCCGCGCTCGAAAGCCTGGCGCAGGTCGAGGCGGGGCGGTACCGCCACATCGTCCTGCCCGCGCGCTACGGCGGCGCGACGATGCCCGATCTCGCGGCGATCGACATGCGGCAGGACCCGCCCGACCGCGGCCGCTGGCTCGCCCCGCCGCTCGTCGATGCGCTCGCCGACCGGCTCCACAAGGGCGAGCAGAGCCTGCTCTTCCTCAACCGCCGCGGCTTCGCGCCACTCACCCTCTGCCGCACCTGCGGCCACCGCATCCAGTGCCCGAACTGCACCGCGTGGATGGTCGAGCACCGGCTCGTCCACCGCCTCGCCTGCCACCATTGCGGGCATGTCATGCCGCCGCCGCGGCTCTGCCCCGAGTGCGAGGACGAGGACAGCCTCGTCGCCTGCGGGCCGGGCGTGGAGCGCGTCGCCGACGAAGTGGCGCTGCGCTTCCCCGAGGCGCGTACCGCGATCGTCACGTCGGATACGCTGTGGTCGCCCGCCAAGGCCGCCGAGTTCGTCGACGCGGTTGAGGGCGGGCTCGTCGACATCATCATCGGCACGCAGCTCGTGACGAAGGGCTATCATTTCCCGAACCTGACGCTCGTCGGGGTGGTCGATGCCGACCTCGGCCTCGACGGCGGCGACCTTCGCGCGTCCGAACGCACCTTCCAGCAGATCGCGCAGGTCGCGGGGCGCGCGGGGCGCGGGGTGAAGCCCGGCGAGGTGCTGATCCAGACGCGCGTCCCCGACGCGCCGGTGATGGCCGCGCTCGTCGCGAACGACCGCGAGGGCTTTTACGCCGCCGAGGCCGCGGCGCGGAAGTTCGCGGGTGCCCCGCCCTATGGCCGGTTCGCCGCGCTCGTCATCTCGTCCGAGGATATCGAGGTCGCGCGCGGCGTTGCGCAGCGGCTGGGGCAGAAGGCGCCGGTCGCCGAGGGGCTTGCCATCTATGGCCCCGCCCCCGCGCCGCTGGCGATGCTGCGCGGGCGCCACCGGTTCCGGCTGCTGCTGCATGCGCCGCGCAGCTTCGACTTGCAGGGGACGATCCGCGAGTGGGTCGGCCGGATCGACTGGCCGAGCAAGGCGCGGCTCGCGATAGATATTGATCCATATAGCTTTGTGTAACCGTTACGGCGCTTTACAGCGTCGGCCGGCACTGGCAGCCTCGTGCGATAATCGGGGGACGGGGGCGCAGAATGAGAAACGCCGGTTTGAGCCTGGCGGCCGGAATCGCAATGGCCGCGGCGGCATCGCCGGCCGAGGCGAAATGGCTTCGTGCCGACAGCAATAATTTCATCATCTATAGCGAGGGAAGCGAGCGCGACCTGCGCGATTTCGCCGAGAAGCTGGAACGTTTCGATGCGACGCTGCGCTATCGCTTCAAGATCCCGGGCGGGAAGGATCCGAACCCGCTGACCATCTATCTCGTCGATCGCGCGACCGACGCCGGCCGTCTTGCGGCGGGCAAGGGCGGATCGAACATTGCCGGGTTCTACCGCCCCGATCCGGAGGGCAGCTTCGCAGTTTCGAACCGCGAGGATTATGTCATCAAGGGTACGCCCCAGTCGCAGCAGACGCTGTTTCACGAATATGCGCACCATTTCATGCGGCGGTTCCTGCCCAGCGCGTTTCCCGCCTGGTTCATCGAGGGTTTCGCCGAATATTATTCGACCGTCGATTTCACCAAAGAGGGCAAGGCCGAGGTCGGCAAGCCCGCCTATGGCCGGGCCTTCGGCCTGCTCACCATGCCGAAGATCCCGGCCGAGACGTTGCTGTTCAAGCGCCCGCTCGAAATGCGGAATTCGGGACAGATCGACGTCTATTACGGCCGCGCCTGGCTGCTTACCCACCTGCTCTACAACGATCAGGCGCGAGTCAGCCAGCTCGGCAGCTATGTCGATGCGATCAACAAGGGCGTCGACCCGAAGAAGGCAGCCACCGACAGCTTCGGCGATCTGGTCCAACTCGACAAGGACCTCAATCGCTACATGACGAAGCCGCTGACCTATCGGACGACGGGCGAAGCGATCGCGATCGCCGGTCCGATCAGTATCGCGGCGCTGCCACCCGCCCTGGATGCGGCCATCCCGCTGCGCCTCGAGCGGCTGAGCGCCGGGGGCGACGAGCGGTTGATGCGGACGCGCGACGCGCTCAAGAAGCTGAGCGCGCAATATCCGGGCGATGCCGGCATCTGGTATGAAATCGCGATGTCCGAATGGGCATTGACCGACGACAATCGCAACAAGGTGGCTGCGCGCGCCGCGGTCGACAAAGCCCTTGCGCTCGATCCCAAGCATGTTCGGGCGAACGTGCTGCTCGGCGAGATGCTGATCGCTGGCGTCGAGGACAAGAAGGACGCCGTCGCCGCCGACTGGAATGCCGCGCGAAAACCGATCATCCTCGCAAACCGCACCAATCCCGACGATCCCATGCCGCTCGCGGCCTATTACCGCAGCTTCGTCAGTCAAGGCATGCGCCCGCCGCCGATCGCGGTCGACGGACTGGCGAAGGCCTTTCATCTGGGTCCCGAAGATATCAACACGCGGATGAACTATGCCTTCGCGCTCGCAAACGACGGCAAATACGATATTGCGATCGCGCTGGCGAAGATCGTTGCGCTCGACCCCCACGACGGCGGCAATGGTGAAGCATTGCTCGACCAGTTGGAGGCGATGCGCAAGAGCGCCGAAGGCGGGCCGGAGGATGGAGAAACGACAGCGGCGAGCGCTACCGAATAGCCGTCAATAATCGGGCTCGGCGCCGCCCAGCACCTGGGCGGCCTGCCCCGTCAGCCATGCCATCGCCGCGGCCCAAGGCTGGTGTCCGTGGCTGATCCGCGCGACGCCGAGGCCTGCGAGTTCCTTGTGCGTCGGGCCGCCCTTGCCGCGCAGGATATTGACCGGCAGCGGCGAGCCCTCGCAGATCGCGCCGATGCACTTCGGGTCGAGCAGGAAGGGGACGAACAGCGATCCGGCGCCCGCGTCGGCGTAGGCATGCGCGCGTTCCAGCGTCGCGGCGACGAGCGCGTCGCCGTCCTTCGCGACGTCCGCACCGCGGAAGGTGTCGCAGCGCGCGTTGACGAATATGCCGGTGTCCGCGGCGGCGCGATAGCGCGCCTGCGCTTCGGCGATCGACAGCAGCGCGCTTTCGCCGGGCAGCCGGTCCTCCATGTTGATGCCCGCGGCGCCGGCAGCGAACGCGCGGCCGACCGAGACGCCGACCGCCGCCGGATCGGCGCCATAGCCCGATTCCATGTCGATCGTGACCGGCAGGCCGGTGACCGACAGGATGCGGCCGAGATTTTCGAACACGTCTTCGAGCGGAAAATCCTCGCCATCGTTGCGCCCTTGCGCCCCCGCGACGCCATAGCTGCCCGTCGCGATCGCCCGGGCGCCCGCAGCGGCAACCGCCTTCGCGCTTCCCGCATCCCAGATGTTGACGAGGATCAGCGGGTCGCCCGGAACATGGAGCGCGCGGAATTCGGCCACTTTGTCGGTCATTTGCTTTCCCTTTTCAGAAGCTCGCGCTTGATCGGCAGGCCATAGGCATAGCCGCCGAGCGATCCGTCGCTGCGTACCACGCGGTGACACGGGATCAACACCGCGACGTTGTTCGCGCCGTTCGCGCTCCCCGCCGCGCGCACCGCCCCGGGGTTGCCGACCGCGGCGGCGATGTCCGAATAGCTGCGCGTCTCGCCCGCCGGAATCCGCCGCAGCTCGCGCCACACCGCTTCCTGGAAGGCGGTGCCCTTCACGTCGATCGGGATGTGGTCGAAACCGTTCACCGGCGCCTCGACCGCATCGACGACCTGCTGCAGCAGCGCCGAAAATTCATCGCCGCCCTCGACCAGTTCGGCCGCGGGGAAACGTTCTTCGAGCGCCTCGCGCCCCTCGTCGAAGCTCAGGCGGCACACGCCCTTTGCCGTCGCCGCAACGAGCATGTCGCCGAGGCTGGTCGGCACGACACCCCAGTGGATCGTCGCGCCCCTGCCGCCGTTCACCCAAGCCGAAGCCGTCATACCCATGCGTCCCTCCATATTCTCGTAGAAGCGCGACGGCCCCGAAAAGCCCGCGTCGTAGATCGCGTCGGTCACCCTCGTGCCCTCGCTCAGCGCCTGACGCGCGCGCTCTTCGCGCAAGGCGCGGGCGTAGGCGGCGGGCGACAGGCCGGTGTGGCGGGTGAAGACGCGCTGGAAATGCGTCGGCGAATAGCCCGTGCGTGCGGCGAGGTCGGCGAGCGCGAGCGGTTCCTCGCTCGCCTTGATCGCGTGGATCGCGGCAAGCACCGCACCCTCGTCGCGCGCGACGTCGTCGGGCAGACAGCGCTTGCACGGCCGCAGCCCGGTTTCGCGCGCCGCCGCGCCGTCGGCGAAGAAGCGGATATTCTCGCGCAGCGGATGCCGCGCGGCGCAGCTCGGCCGGCAATAGATGCCCGTCGTCAGCACGCCGGTGACGAAGCGTCCGTCGAGCGCACGGTCGCGGCGCAATACCGCCGCCCAGCGATCGTCGTCGGTCATCAGGTCGGCGCTCATGACATGGCTCCTTCGGCCGCATCCCTTTCGATCCGCGCGGCGAAACAGCCATGCGCGGCGTTGTGGGCATCGATATAGGATATGGCATCATCGGCGAACAGGTCGCGGATCGCGGCGTCGGTCTCGCCCGGCCCCGCGAGACGAGCGGTCTGCAGCATCCCCGCGGCATCGAACGCGCGCAGCGCCAGCGGGCGGCCTTCGAACACCGGCGGGGTCTCGTCGCGATAGGTCGCAGCCGTCACGCCGGGCCGGACGTAGATCGCGTAAGCGCTGCGATAGGGCGTCGCGACATCGTGACTGGTGTGATGGAGCAGGATCAGCGCCTCGCCTGCCTTCGCGTCGGCGAGGCTGATGCGGCACGGGAAACCCCGATCGGCGGTCGCGGTGACGCGGCGCGCGTTGATCGCGGCGAGCCCGGCCTCGTCGAGGCCGAACAGCGGCGCGAACGGATCGGGGTCGAGTCCCCGGATCAGGTAGGTCATTTGCAGGTCCTTTCTCTTGGCTGATCGCGCAATGCCACGCCGCACCACACCACGCGTCCCGATGCTTGCGTTCAAAGTGCGTGCGGCTAGTGTGCGCGCCATGACCCGCCTTCTTGCGCTGCTCCTCGCCCTCTTCGCCCTCATGGCTCCGGCCCGCGCCGCCGACGATATCGCCGCGGCGTCGCGCAGCGTCGTGCGCGTCGTCACCGTCGCGATGGCCGACGGCGAGGTCGTCGGTTTCGGCCATGGCAGCGGCATCGCCATCTCGCCGACGCGGATCGTCACCAATGCGCATGTCGTCGAATCGGCGGCCAAATATCCCGCCAACGTCGCGCTGGGCGTCGTGCCGTCGGAGGGGCAGAAAAGCTATGCCGCCAAGCTGATCGCGATCGACACCGCGCGCGACCTGGCGCTCATCGAGATCACCGAGGGCCGCCTGCCCGCGGCCGCGGTCTATTCGGGGCCGCTCGATTCGGGCAGCGACGTCGTCGCGCTCGGATATCCGGGGAACGTCGATCTTGCGACGGCGCGCAGCGCGTCGGACTATATCACCCCGCGCACCCCGACGCGCAGCGAGGGCAATCTGTCGAACACCCAGTCGGTCGACGGCGTCGCGATGCTCGTCCACACCGCGAAAATCTCGCGCGGCAATTCGGGCGGTCCGCTCGTCGACGCATGCGGCCGCATCGTCGGCATCAACAGCGCGATCACGCGCGCCGACGACGGCGATTCGCCCTTCGCCTTCGCGATCTCGACGCGCGAGCTGTCGCGTTTCCTGGCCGACGCGGGCCAGCAATATGGCAGCATCGGCACGCCTTGCCTGTCGCTGGCCGAGGCCGACGCGCGCGATCGCGCCGCGATGGACGCCGATGCGCGCAAGGCCGCCGAGGCCAATGCCGCGAAAGAGGAAGCCGCACGCCTCGACGAGGAACGCAAGGCCGCACGCGCCGAAGAAGAAGCGCTCGCAGCGCGCGAGAACCGCATCGCGCTCGCGGGCGTGCTCTTCGTGATCGGCGCATTGTCGGCGGGCGCCGGCCTGATGTTCCACGGCCAGAAAAATGTCCGCAACGCGAAGATCGCAGGCGGCGCAGGCGGCGTGCTGATCCTCGCAGCGGCGGTGCTGTTCGTGACGCGCCCCGACGCGCATGCCGCGCCCGAAAAGGAGAATGCCGCAGTCGCGGCGGACGACGCGGCGCCGAAGCTCGCCGAGGGCAACCTCCTCTGTACGGTTCGCGCCGACCGCAGCCGCATCACCGTGTCGGAAACCGGCGACGTGCCGATCAAGATCGGCGCGAACGGCTGCGTGAACGACAAAACCCAATATGCTGAGGGCACGGACGGCCGCTGGCAACGCGTCCTCGTCCCCAACGACGAGGCGACCGTGACGATCGCTGCGATCGATCCGGCGGGGCGTGAATATCGCGTCGACCGCTATCTCCTCGACGCCGAGACGATGGCGAAAGCGCGCGAGGTGCGGTCGGGCGTGACGCTCAAGGGTTGCACCGCCGACCAGAGCCAGATCGAGGCGCTGCGCATCCAGCAGGATGCAGTGCGCGCAGTCCTGCCCGCGACGCCGAACGAGCGGCTCGTCTATGGCTGTCAGAGGGCGGCGGCGAGCGCCGCGCCGGTCAAAGCTGCGACCGCGCCTTGAGCCGCCAACCCGCGCTCGCGTCGATCCAGAGATAGCTCGCCATCAGCTCGCCGGCGAATTCGCCGTCGACCGTGCCGACCTCGAGCTGCATGTCGTCGCCCGGCCGCGCAAAGGCATAGGAACAGGTCTTGCGGTTCCACAGCGCCTCGATCATCGCCTCGCGATAGAGGATCGCATAGCGCTTGTTGTCCGCGACCGGATACGGCGCGCGGCCGCTGACGATGCGAAAACCCGCCATATAGGATTCGTCGACGACACCGCAGAATGCGGGGCCCTCGCGCGTCAGTCCGAAGCGCAGCTCCGCCGCAAGCGACGGTGTGTCGGAAAGCGCGGTGAGCTGGCGAAGCTGGACGCGGCCGTTCGCGCCCTCACTGAACCAGGTCATGATCCGGCAGGTCTTCGCCACGAGGTCGGGTTCGTGACACTGGATCTTGCCCGCGCGCGCCGGCGCGAGCGGGTCCCTGACCGGCTTGTACGCCGGATCGATGTCGAACGTCGTCATCAGCATCAGCGCGGCGATCAGCGGCATAGCGGCTCTCCTCGACCGAAAGGCTGAGCCGAAGAGGTTGAGATCGGGTTAGGAGCGCGCCGGCTCCGCAACGGCCGCAACGAGACGGGTCGACGGCGACGCCGCGATCGCTTTGCGAGGCATCCCGGTTATAGCCCCCTCAACGCGCGCGCCACGCTGCGCGAACATCCTTTATCCGCTTTTTCGCTGCCGCATCGGCGGCGATCCTGCCGCTCTGCTTGATCGTGTTTTCGTACAGGTCGTTGATCGCGATCGCGTCGCCTTGCGAACAAATCCGCGCTTCGGGATCGCCGCCGCGCAGATAATAGCCCTCGGTCGCGCATTGGCCGTCGAGTTCGGTGAAGCACGAGCCCTGCGTCGTGACCGCGAAATCGAGCGGGGGCATCGGCGTGACCGTCAGGCCCTTGCGCGCGTCGTCATAGTCGATGCTGCACCGCTTGTCGGTCGCATCGGTCATCAGGCATGTGCAGCGGGCATCGGCGAGGCCACGCAGGCGGGCGATGCGCGACTGCTGATCCTCGAGCGGCGGCTGCTCGCCTCCTCCGCCCCCGCAGGCAGCGAGCAACAGCAGACCCGATACGGCGATGGCGATGCGGATCATCCGCCGCACGCCCGGAACAGCATCAGCGTCCGCTCGCGCGCCAGATCGGCGCTCGGTTCGTGGTAGTCCTTGCGCCGGTCGCTGTTGAAACCATGCCCCGCCTCGTAGACGAAGACCTGCGCGGTCGGGTGCGCCTTGGCGATCAGCGCCTCGACGCCTTCCATCGGAATGCCGTCATCGAAGCGGCCGAAATGCGCGATGGCAGCGCAGATGGGCGCTTCGTCCTTGAACGTCGTCGACACCAGACTGCCGTAATATGCGGAAGAGGCCGCAAGGTCGGGACTGATCTGCGCCATCCGCCACGCGACCGAACCGCCATAGCAATAGCCGGTGATGAACACCGGACCCTTGCCCTTGAGCGCGTCGATGCACGTCTGCGCATCCTTCAGGCTCTGCTCGAAGGGGTGCAACTCGCGCGCCAGTTGCACCGCGCGCTGGAACTGCGGCCCCGAATAGTCGCTCTCGAACCCCGGATGCTCGCGGTCGAAGAGCGCCGGCGAAAGTATTTCATAGCCGTCGGCGGCATATTCGTCGCACATTTCGCGGATATGGTCGGTAACCCCGAAAATCTCCTGGATCAGCACCAGCCCTCCCCGGCGGTCGCCCTGAGGCTGTGCGTGATAGACGGCAACCTCTGCACCGTCGTCCATCGTCATCCGAATCATCTCACCCATCAATACCCCCGCATCCGTTCGGACTGAGCTTGTCGAAGTCCCGTGTTCCCGATCCACTTTGAAGAAAGGACGGCGCTTCGACAAGCTCGGGCGCGAACGGGTCGGGAGGTGGCGTGATTCATCCCACCCCGCCTTGCATTGCAGCAAGATCGTTGCTACGCGCGCCGCGACTGTACAGCGGGGGTGTCTTCGGACGTCATGAAATCCGCTCGGCCATCCCCCAAGGGATCGTAGAAAAGGACTTTCGCGCGTGGAGAATTCCGGCGGCATTCAGGGCAACATCACGGCGGGCCTCGCGGGCCGCTATGCCAGCGCGCTGTTCGATCTGGCGCGCGAATCGAACGCGATCGACGGCGTGCAGAGAAGCCTGGCGCTTCTGAAGACCGGCCTCGCCGAATCGGCCGACCTGAAGGCGCTCGTTTCGAGCCCGGTCGTCAGCCGCAGCGACGCCGCGAAGGCGATCGCCGCGGTCGCCAAGTCGCTGAAGCTCGATTCGCTGACCGGCAACTTCCTGGGCGTGCTCGCCGAGAACCGCCGCCTCGGCGACCTTGCCGGCATGATCGACGCCTTCAACGCGATCGTCGCGGGCCATCGCGGCGAAGTGACCGCCAAGGTCACCAGCGCGCACCCGCTGAGCGCCGAGCAATTGAAGGCGCTCGCCGCCAACCTCAAGACCCGTGTCGGCCGCGACGTCCAGATCGCGACCACCGTCGACCCCGCCATCCTCGGCGGCCTCGTCGTCCAGCTGGGCAGCCAGCTGATCGACGGCAGCATCCGTACCCGTCTCAACAGTTTCGCCCAGGCGATGAAGGGCTGAAAGCCCGTACGCCAAAAACGCCCGATGAAAGGCTAAGCAATGGAAATCCGCGCCGCTGAAATCAGCAAGGTCATCAAGGACCAGATCGCCAATTTCGGCACCGACGCCACGGTCAGCGAGATCGGCTCGGTGCTGTCGGTCGGCGACGGCATCGCCCGCGTCCACGGCCTCGACAACGTCCAGGCCGGTGAGATGGTCGAATTCGCCAATGGCGTGAAGGGCATGGCGCTCAACCTCGAAGCCGACAACGTCGGCATCGTGATCTTCGGCTCGGACAGCGAGATCAAGGAAGGCGACGTCGTCAAGCGGACCGGCACGATCGTCGACGTCCCCGTCGGCAAGGGCCTGCTCGGCCGCGTCGTCGACGGTCTCGGCAACCCGATCGACGGCAAGGGCCCGATCAAGGCCGACAAGCGCATGCGCGTCGAAGTGAAGGCGCCGGGCATCATCCCGCGCACCTCGGTCCACGAACCCGTCCAGACCGGCCTGAAGGCGCTCGACGCGCTCGTCCCCGTCGGCCGCGGCCAGCGCGAACTGATCATCGGCGACCGCCAGACCGGCAAGACCGCCGTCGCGATCGACACCTTCATCAACCAGAAGCAGGCGAACGCCGGCACCGACGAATCGAAGAAGCTCTATTGCATCTACGTCGCCGTCGGCCAGAAGCGTTCGACCGTCGCGCAGATCGTGCGCCAGCTCGAAGAAAATGGCGCGATGGAATATTCGATCGTCGTCGCCGCGACCGCGTCGGAGCCCGCGCCGCTGCAGTATCTCGCGCCCTACACCGGCGTGACGATGGGCGAATTCTTCCGCGACAACGGCATGCACGCCGTCATCGTCTATGACGACCTTTCGAAGCAGGCCGTCGCCTATCGCCAGATGTCGCTGCTGCTGCGCCGTCCGCCGGGCCGCGAAGCCTATCCCGGCGACGTTTTCTATCTCCACAGCCGCCTTCTCGAGCGCGCCGCGAAGATGAACGAAGACAATGGTTCGGGCTCGCTCACCGCGCTGCCGATCATCGAAACGCAGGCGGGCGACGTTTCGGCGTACATCCCGACCAACGTGATTTCGATCACCGACGGCCAGATCTTCCTCGAAACCAACCTGTTCAACGCCGGTATCCGTCCGGCGATCAACGTCGGCCTGTCGGTGAGCCGCGTCGGCTCGGCCGCGCAGACCAAGGCGATGAAGAAGGTGTCGGGCTCGATCAAGCTAGAGCTCGCGCAGTATCGCGAGATGGAAGCCTTCGCGCAGTTCGGTTCGGACCTCGACGCGTCGACGCAGAAGCTGCTCAACCGCGGCGCGCGCCTGACGCAGCTGCTGAAGCAGCCGCAGTTCCAGCCGATGCCGTTCGAAGAGCAGACGGCGTCGATCTTCGCCGGCACCAACGGTTTTCTCGACAATGTCGCGACGACCGACGTGTCGCGCTACGAAGCGGCGATGCTCGCCTATCTGCGCAGCGACCATGCCGACGTGCTGAAGACGATCCGCGACACCAAGGATCTTGGCGACGATGCCAAGAAGGGCCTGGTCGCGGCGCTCGAAGCCTTCGCCAAGATTTTCGCGTAACCCACCCACCTCGTCATCCCGGCGAAGGCCGGGATCTCGACGGTGAGACCCCGGCCTTCGCCGGGGTGACGAAACAAAGGTAAAAGACGGGACTTATGGCCAGTCTGAAGGAACTCAAAGGGCGCATCGTCTCGGTCAAATCGACCCAGAAGATCACCAAGGCCAAGAAGATGGTCGCCGCTGCGAAGCTGCGCAAGGCGCAGGCCGCGGCCGAAGCCGCGCGCCCCTATGCCGAGCGGCTCGAAGGCGTCGTCGCCAGCCTGGCGTCGAAGGTCGGCGCGTCGGATTCGGCGCCGAAGCTTCTGTCGGGCACCGGCAAGAGCGACACGCACCTGCTCGTCGTGCTCAACAGCGACCGCGGCCTCGCGGGCGCGTTCAACTCGAACATCGTCAAGGCCGCGCGCGACAAGGCGCTTGAGCTGCAGGCGCAGGGCAAGAAGGTCGTCTTCTTCCTCGTCGGCCGCAAGGGCCGCCCGGTGATCGCACGCCTCTTCCCCGGCCAGATCATCGAGCAGTATGAAACGACCGGCATCCGCGACATCGGCTTCGAACAGGCGCACGAGATTTCGGACAAGATCCGCGAGCTGTTCGAGGCCGGCGCCTTCGACGTCGCGCATCTCTTCTATTCGAAGTTCCGCTCGGCACTGCTCCAGATCGCGACCGGCCAGCAGCTGATCCCGGTTCCGCCGCCAGCCGACGTTCCGGCGTCGAGCGGCGCGGCGGTCGAATATGAGCCCGACGAGGAAGCGATCCTCGCCGACCTGCTGCCGCGCAACGTCACCATCCAGATCTTCAAGGGCCTCCTTGAGAACGCCGCGTCCGAACAGGGCGCGTCGATGACCGCGATGGACAATGCGACGCGCAACGCGGGCGAGCTGATCAACAAGCTGACCATCGTTTACAACCGCACGCGTCAGGCGGCGATCACCACCGAACTCATCGAAATCATTGCAGGCGCGGAAGCGCTCTAAGCTATCCAAGCAAGGAAGAAAGTAATGGCTACCGCTCCCGAGAAGAAGGCTCCCGCCAAGAAGGCCGCTGCGCCCAAGGCTGCTGCGCCGAAGAAGGCCGCTGCTCCCAAGGCAGCCGCAACCGCCGGCACCGCAACGGGCCGCGTCGCACAGGTCATCGGCGCCGTCGTCGACGTCCAGTTCACGGGCGCGCTGCCCGCCATTCTGAACGCGCTCGAGACCGAGAACAACGGCAACCGCCTCGTCCTCGAAGTCGCGCAGCACCTCGGCGAGAACACCGTCCGCACCATCGCGATGGACGCGACCGACGGCCTGACCCGCGGCCAGCCCGTGACCGACACCGGCGCGCAGATCACCGTGCCCGTCGGCCCGCAGACGCTCGGCCGCATCCTCAACGTCATCGGCGACCCGATCGACGAACGCGGCCCGGTCAACAGCGACCTGTCGGCCCCGATCCATGCGAAGGCGCCCGAATTCGTCGACCAGTCGACCGAAGCCGCGATCCTCGTCACCGGCATCAAGGTCATCGACCTGATCGCACCCTACGCCAAGGGCGGCAAGATCGGCCTGTTCGGCGGCGCCGGCGTCGGCAAGACCGTTCTCATCCAGGAACTGATCAACAACATCGCCAAGGGCCACGGCGGCGTGTCGGTGTTCGCGGGCGTCGGTGAACGCACGCGCGAAGGCAACGACCTCTATCACGAATTCCTCGACGCCGGGGTTATCGCGAAGGACAAGGACGGCAACCCGACCCCCGACGGGTCGAAGGTGGCACTGGTGTTCGGCCAGATGAACGAGCCCCCGGGCGCCCGCGCGCGCGTCGCGCTCTCGGGCCTGACGATGGCCGAATATTTCCGCGACCAGGAAGGCCAGGACGTTCTGTTCTTCGTCGACAACATCTTCCGCTTCACGCAGGCGGGTTCGGAAGTGTCGGCGCTGCTCGGCCGTATTCCTTCGGCCGTGGGCTATCAGCCGACCCTGTCGACCGACATGGGCGCGCTGCAGGAACGCATCACCTCGACCACCAAGGGCTCGATCACCTCGGTGCAGGCCATCTACGTCCCCGCGGACGATCTTACCGACCCGGCTCCCGCAACCTCGTTCGCCCACTTGGACGCGACGACGACGCTGAGCCGTGCGATTTCGGAACTCGGCATCTATCCCGCGGTCGACCCGCTCGATTCGACGTCGCGCGTTCTGACCGCCGCGACCGTCGGTCAGGAGCATTACGAGACCGCCCGCCGCGTCCAGGAAACGCTGCAGAAGTACAAGTCGCTGCAGGACATCATCGCGATCCTCGGCATGGACGAGCTGTCGGAAGAAGATAAGCTGGTCGTCGCCCGCGCGCGCAAGATCCAGCGCTTCCTGTCGCAGCCGTTCCACGTCGCCGAAGTCTTCACCGGCATCCCGGGCAAGTTCGTCGCGATCGAAGACACGGTGAAGTCGTTCAAGGCCGTCGTCGACGGCGAGTACGACCACCTCCCCGAAGCGGCCTTCTACATGGTCGGCGGCATCGAGGAAGCGGTCGCCAAGGCCGCCAAGCTGGCCGCCGAAGCGGCGTAAAAGATTGACCCCTCCCCTTCAGGGGAGGGGCAGCGAGACTTGCGGGCTTTGCCCGCTAGTCGCAGCGGGGTGGGCCCCAATGCCCGCGCAATCCCGCGGAACCCCACCCCAACCCCTCCCCTGAAAGGGAGGGGCTATAGGACGAAGCCCATGGCTCTGAAGTTCGAACTCGTCACCCCCGCCCGCCTCGAGCGGTCGAGCGACGTCTATATGGTCACCGTGCCGGGCAGCGAGGGCGATTTCTCGGTGCTCGAAGGCCACGCGCCCTTCATGGCGACGCTGCGCAACGGCCCGCTGACGATCTATGCCACCAACGGCGCCGCGCCCGAGGTGATCGAGGTCGAGGGCGGCTTCGCCGAAGTGAACGAGGCGGGCCTTACCGTCCTCGCCGAGCATATCGCCGCCTGATCTTCGCCGTCCACGGCGCTTCAAAAAGGCCCGCATCCGCACGATGCGGGCCTTTTTGCGTCCGCCGGGCGCGGGTGGCGACGCATTAGGAGAATGTCAAAGTTTCCGATTTATTCACCGTGTCGAATGGGGGTTTGGCCACGAAAATTGGCCGATTCTTCAGCCCGTTGATTCGACAGGATGATGTGATGAGTGCATTCGGACGCCGACCCGGAACCGCTGGCCGCCCTGCCTTTGGCGTGGCGAAGCCGATGCAGACTGGCCCCGGCATCCCCGGCGGCGCCCAATTCCCGTCGATCGAGACCCCGGCCCCCGCCCCCGAATCGCCACCGCCGATCCCGTCGAACCTCTCCCCCGAAGAAGAGGCGATGGAGCGGCTGAACCAGCGCTCGACCGCCGAGGCGATGGAGCCCGAAAAGGCGCAAGGGTTCGAAGCGTCGGTTCACAAGATCAAGGAACAGGTGCTGCCGCGCCTGCTCGAACGCGTCGATCCCGAAGCGGCCGCGACGCTGAGCAAGGACGAGCTGACCGAGGAATTCCGCCCGATCATCCTCGAAGTGCTCGCCGAACTGCGCATCACGCTCAACCGCCGCGAGCAGTTCGCGCTCGAAAAGGTGCTGGTCGACGAGTTGCTGGGCTTTGGCCCGCTCGAAGAATTGCTCGCCGATCCCGACATCAGCGACATCATGGTCAACGGCCCCTATCAGACCTATGTCGAGCGCAAGGGCCAGCTGGTCATCGCACCGATCCAGTTTCGCGACGAACAGCATCTGTTCCAGATCGCGCAGCGCATCTGTAACCAGGTCGGCCGCCGCGTCGACCAGACGACGCCGCTCGCCGACGCCCGTCTGAAGGACGGCAGCCGCGTCAACGTGATCGTGCCGCCGCTGTCCTTGCGCGGCACCGCGATCTCGATTCGTAAATTCTCGGCCAAGCCGATCACGCTCGACATGCTCTGCCAGTGGGGCGCGATGAGCCAGAAGATGTGCACCGCGCTGAAGATCGCGGGCGCCAGCCGCTTCAACATCGTCATCTCGGGCGGTACGGGTTCGGGCAAGACGACGATGCTCAACGCGCTGTCGAAGATGATCGACCCCGGCGAGCGCGTGCTGACGATCGAGGACGCCGCCGAACTTCGCCTGCAGCAGCCGCACTGGCTGCCGCTCGAAACGCGTCCCGCGAACCTCGAGGGCAATGGCGCGATCCACATGGGCGACCTCGTCAAGAACGCGCTGCGTATGCGTCCCGACCGCATCATCATGGGCGAGGTTCGCGGCCAGGAATGTTTCGACCTTCTCGCCGCCATGAACACCGGCCACGACGGATCGATGTGTACGCTGCACAGCAACAGCCCGCGCGAATGCCTCGGCCGTATGGAGAATATGGTGCTGATGGGCGACATCAAGATCCCGAAGGAAGCGATCTCGAAGCAGATCGCCGACTCGGTCGACCTGATCGTCCAGATCAAGCGCCTGCGCGACGGCTCGCGCCGCGTCACCAACGTTACCGAGGTGATCGGCATGGAGGGCGACGTCATCGTCACGCAGGAACTCTTCAAGTTCGAATATCACGACGAGGACAAGGACGGGAAGATCGTCGGCGAATACCGCTCGATGGGCCTGCGCCCCTATACGCTGGAAAAGGCCCGCCAGTTCGGCTTCGACCAGCCGTATCTCGAGGCCTGCCTCTAGGCCTTCACGGCAAACGCCGCCGCGAACAGCGCGATGGTGACCGCCGTCAGCGCGATGCCGCGCCACGGCATGAAGCCCACCGCATCGACGTCGCGCCGGTTGCGGCGGCGATGATCGGCGACTTCGGCGGCGACCGCAACCGCTGCGCTCACCGCACTGACCGTCAGCATCGACCCTTGCATTGATGCGCATCCCTTCGCAAACAGGGGGTTCTTCCCCCCAGACGAGAGGTGCCCATATGCGTCCGCTGATCCTCGTTGCAAGTGCCGTCGTCGCGCTTGCCACCCCCGCCTTCGCGATGACCGAGAGCAAGATCGCCGATCCCGTCGCGACCGCCGTCGCCGCGCCGACGCGAACGGCTGCGAATGTCGCGCGCGACCAATATCGCCACCCGGCCGAAACATTGGCCTTTTTCGGCGTGAAGCCCGGTGACACGGTCGTCGAGCTCTGGCCTGGCGGCGGCTGGTACACCGAAATCCTCGCCCCCCTCTCGAAGGCGGGCGGCGGCACGCTGTATGTCGCCGCACCCTGGGACAAGGGGCTGACGCGCGTGAAGGACAAGCAGGCGGCCGACGCCGCGACGTACGGCGCGCTCAAATTCGCCGAATTTCCGGCCACCGGCGCCGGACCGAAGGTGCCTGACGGCACCGCCGATTTCGTGCTCACCTTCCGCAACATCCACAACTGGCGCTTCGGCGGCAAGGACAACACCGCCGAGGCCTTTCGCCAGATCTATGCGATGCTGAAGCCCGGCGGCGTGCTGGGCGTCGAAGAACACCGCCTGCCCGAAGACATGGATTCGGCCCTCGAGGAGAAGAGCGGTTACATGAAGCGCTCGTCGGTGATCGCCTTAGCCGAGGCCGCGGGTTTCAAGCTCGCGGGCGAGAGCGACATCAATGCCAACCCCAAGGACACGCACGATTATCCGAACGGCGTCTGGACCCTGCCGCCGAACCTGCGCGAGGGCGAAAAGGACCGCGCCAAATATCTGGCGATCGGCGAATCGGACCGCATGACGCTGAAATTCGTGAAGCCCGCGCGCTGAGACACATCGAAACCATCGATCCCGCGCTGCTGCTCAGCGCCTATGCGCAGGGACTGTTTCCGATGGCCGACGGGGCGGACGACCCGTCGGTCCATTGGGTCGAACCGCGCCTGCGCGCGATCCTGCCGCTCGACGGCTTCCACCTGTCGCGCAGCCTGAAGAAGGTGATCGTCGCCGATCGCTTCCATGTCACCACCGACACCGCCTTCCGCGAGATGATGGCGCTCTGTGCCGAGCCCGCCGACGACCGGCCGACGACGTGGATCAACCCGGTCATCAAGACCAGCTACGAACGCCTGTTCCAGCTCGGGCATGCGCACAGCGTCGAATGCTGGCTGGACGGCGAGCTCGCCGGAGGGCTCTACGGCGTCTCGCTTGGCCGCGCGTTCTTCGGCGAATCGATGGTCAGCCGCGCGCGCGACGCGTCGAAGGTGGCGCTCGCGCATCTGGTGGCGCGGCTGCGCGCGGGCGGATGGCGGTTGCTCGACTGCCAGTTCATCACGCCGCATCTCGAAAGCCTGGGCGCGATCGAAATCCCGCAGGCCGATTATCTGCGCCGGCTTTATTCGGTGCTGTCGTCGGAAGGCGCCGGCGCCGCCGCCTTGGGTGCCGCGGCCGCGGGGGCAGGCGTCGGCGTGCCCTCACCGCCGTTCGTCGCAGGCGACTGGGGTGCGCTGGACGCCTTGGGCGCCGATGCCGCCTTGGGCGCGGCGCGCACCACGGGTTCGCCGCCCGGATATGTCATTGCGCAGCTTTTGACATAGACGTCGTAGATCGGGTGCTGGATGACGTTGCGTTCGGGCCGTTCCTTGAACAGCCAGCCCGAAAAGACGCGGTACCATTTATCGTCGCGCTGATCCTGGACGGTCAGCTGGACGAAGGCGCCCGTTTCGGGCGGATCTTCCCACGGCGCCGTGGTTTCGCACGCGCGCAGCCGCACGATCGCCCGGCCCACGCGCGCCGCCTCGCCGGGCTTCATCTCGAGGTCGCGAACCAGGCCGTTGCGCTTGTTCAGCAGCCCGACGACCGCGACGCGCTGGTCCATCGGGGTCGCACCCTCGATCCCGCCGACTTCCTGGCGCACGCGCTCCGACTTGCCGAGTTGCGCGCTCGTCTCGCCCGGCCGTTTGCCGCCGCCGCGGTCGCATGCGGTCAGCGCGGTCGCCGCGACGAGCGCCAGAAGCGCGATACGGGAGGCGTGCGCGATCACGAAGCTCAGTCGGCGCCGGGACGCCAGGCCTCATAGTCGCCGGTGGCCGCGGCGCGATGACCGCCACGCTCGAGCGCGCCCGCGGGACGATAGGCGCCGAGACTGCCGGTCAAATTGGCGCTCGGGTCCTTTTCCCAGGCACGCGGCGCGGGCAGGACGTCGGTCGGCAGCTCGTCGAGCGTGCCGTGCAGCCATCCGTGCCATTCGGGCGGCACGCGGCTCGCATCGTTCGATCCGTTGTAAAGCACCCAGCGGCGGTTGCCCTTCTTCGCGCGGAAGTACCGGTTGCCGAGGCTGTCCTCGCCGACCTTCTCGCCCGTGCTCCAGCTGTTCAGCAGCGTGCCGACGGTCGCACCGTCCCACCAGGTGAAAATCTTGCCCAAGATGCTCATGGCTGCGGCGTTTACAGGCAAGGCGGCGCGGTTCGCAAGCGGCAAACCGCCTCACGCGGCTCTATTTGCTATCTTTCCACGCCACGGTCGCGGTCTCGTCGAGACCAAGCTCCGCGGCGGTGCCGCCCGCAAGCTCGAGCACCGCGGCGACCTCTCCGCCGCTCGCCACCGGTTCGAGCGATTCGGGGATCGTATTCTCGGCGATCCGGTCGATGCTGCCGTCGGCGCGCACGAAGATCATGTCGAGCGGGATGACCGTATTCTTCATCCAGAAGCTCGCGATCTTCGGCTTGGGAAAGGGAAAGAGCATTCCGCCATCGGCCGGCAGGCTGGTGCGGAACATCAATCCCCGCTCCTGCTCGTCCTCGCTGCGCGCGACCTCGACCTTGAACGCATGCGTCTTGCCCGCCATCGCGATCGTCAGCGGGATCGTCGCCGCCTGCGCGCTTTCGCTGTCGTCGCGGCTGCACGCGGCGCCCGGCAGCGCGAGCACGATGGCAAGGGCGGTGAACAACAGACGCATCGGCAGATCCTTTCGCCATCGAAGAGCGGCCCGGCGGGCCTAGTCGAGCGCCGCTTCGGCGTCCAGCGCCGCCAGCGCCTCCGCGTCGTCGGGCGAAATGGCGAGGATGCGCTGCGCCAGCGCAAGGCTGTGGCCTGCCCGCGCGAACGCCGCGATCTGGCGGGATTTCGCGGCGGGATCGTCGGCGGGACGCGCCCCGAACGGCCCCAGACGCCGCCGCCGTGCAAAGCCGATCGCCGAGGCGATCGCCCTGCCTTCCGCCTCGGCAACGGCCTCGCCGCTATCCTCGGGCGCGATACCGTCGACGAAGAGCTGGGCCCGCACGCGCCGGACGCCAAGTCCGCGCCGCGTCATCGCGCCCGCGCGCATCGCGGCATATTGTTTGTCGTCGACGAAGCGCAGCCGCTCCATCCGGTCGGCGATCGCTTCGCACGCCGTTATCGCGTCGACGTCGTCGGTCCATTCGGATTCGCGTATCTTTCTAGACAGATAGCGCGTCAGCTTGGCCCGACTGGTGGCGAATCGCGCGACATAGGCGAGCGCCAGTTCGTCGAGTTTCGTTGCGCCAAGGGGTTTGCGGGATCGGTCGGACGGATTGCGGCGAGACACCATGCCATGTTTATGCCACAGTCGGGCCTGATTGAGAACGATCAGAACCGCCATATCGGGCAACAAAGCCCGGAAACGGGCCGATTGTTCCACCTGACCGGGATCGCAGCGCACACATGGCTCAGAAAGATGACATGATTATTGCCGCGCGGCCCGATAGCCGGGACCCGAAGCACCCTATGACCGACAATTCCGCCACCGTGGTGGAGGACCTTGCCCCCACCCCCACCGAATGCGCCCAGCCGCGCCGCTTTTCGGACTTCGCCACCGTCGGCGAAGCGCTCGATTATGCCGCAAACGGAACGCGCGGGCTCAATTTCCACGATCCGCGCGGCAAGCTCGTGCGCCCCTATCCGTACAGCGAGCTCAAGGCCGACGCACTGAGCACCGCCTATCGGCTGATCGCCGCGGGCGTGAAGCCGAACGACCGCATCGCGCTGATCGCCGAGACCGGACCCGAATTCGCCGCGCTGTTCTTCGGCACCATTTACGCCGGCGCCTGGCCGGTACCGCTGCCGCTGCCGACCAGCTTCGGCGGGCGCGATTCCTATGTCGGCCAGCTCGTCGTCCAGCTGACGAGCAGCGACCCCAAGATGCTGTTTTTCCCGCCCGAAATCGCCACCATGGCGATCGACGCGGCGCAGGAACGCGGCGTCGAGCCGATCGACTGGAGCGCCTTCGAAAAGCGCGCCGCACCCGTCGCGGACCTTCCCGAACAGAAGACCGACGAAACCTGCTACCTTCAGTACAGCAGCGGCTCGACCCGCTTCCCGCACGGCGTCGCGGTGACCCACGGCGCGCTGCTCAACAACCTGTCGGCGCACTCGCACGGCATGGAATTGCGCGACAGCGACCGCTGCATCTCGTGGCTGCCGTGGTATCACGACATGGGCCTCGTCGGCTGCCTGCTTTCGCCGGTCGCGAACCAGGTGTCGGTCGACTATCTCAAGACCGAGGATTTCGCGCGCCGTCCGCTCGCCTGGCTCGACCTCATCAGCCGTAACCAGGGCACGACGCTCAGCTATTCGCCGACCTTCGGCTACGACATCTGCTCACGCCGCATTTCGAGCCAGAGCCACGTCGCCGACCGCTTCGACCTGTCGCGCTGGCGCGTTGCGGGCAACGGTGCCGACATGATCCGCCCCGACGTCATGCAGCACTTCGTCGACGCCTTCGCCGACGCAGGGTTCAAGGCGAGCGCCTTCCTGCCGAGCTATGGCCTCGCCGAGGCGACGCTTGCGGTCAGCATCATGCCGCCGGGCCAGGGCATCGTCGTCGAGCTGGTCGAGGAAACCGAATTGTCGGGTGCGAGCGGCGACGCCGGCCGCCCGACCCGCTACCGCGCGATCGTCAACTGCGGCAAGGCGGTCAAGGACATGACGATCGAAGTCCGCGACGAGGCGGGCAACATCCTGCCCGACCAGACCGTCGGCAAGATATGGTGCACCGGACCCTCGCTGATGACGGGCTATTTCCGCGACCCCGAAGCGACCGCGGCGTGCATGGCCGACGGATGGCTCGACACGGGCGATATGGGTTATTTGTCAGATGGTTACATTTATGTCGTCGGCCGTGCCAAGGACATGATCATCATCAACGGCAAGAATCACTGGCCGCAGGATATCGAATGGGCGGTCGAGCAATTGCCCGGCTTCAAGTCGGGCGACATCGCCGCTTTCGCGATTACCGCGCCCGGTGGTGAGGAAACCCCGGCGGTGCTCGTCCAGTGCCGGACGAGCGACGAGAGCGAGCGCGTCGCGCTGCGCGAGACGATTCGCGACCGCGTCCGGGCGATCACCGGCATGAACTGCCTGATCGAGCTGATCCCGCCGCGCACGCTGCCGCGCACCAGTTCGGGCAAACTCAGCCGCTCGAAGGCGCGGGCGCAGTATCTTGCGGGCGAAATCCAGCCCTTCCGGCTGGCGGCCTGATAACCCATGTTATAGGTCCCGGCCAACGCCGGAACCGCAACGCTCGATTGTCCCGCCCCGGGACGGAAATTTCGGTTCCGAACAGGCGTATAGTTACCTTCCCGTAACCCGTCGCGGCTAGACCCGTCGACGTGAAAAGCGTGCTGACCGACCAGATATTCACCAACGACGTATCCGCACGGACCCTTTTGGGGCTGGGGCCGCGAGACGAGGATGTCGGCGATCTTCGCCAGCTTCAGCTCGCGCCGCTTCGCGGCAAGGGCGGACTGCGCCTGTGGATGGGCGTGGGGATGGCGCTCGTCGCCGCGTTCACGATGGTCGGTGGCGGCCTGGCATGGCCGATCGTCAGCGGCTGGCTCGCGGCGACGCTGGGCTTCAGCCTCTGGTCGTACCGCACCTTCTTCAAGCTTCCGCTCGGCGATCCGAAATCGTCGGGGCTCGCCGAATATGACCTGTGCAACCGCCACGCGCTCTATTCGGCGGCGGTATGGGCGACGCCGTTCTGGATCGAGGGGCTGCACCCTTCGCTCGATCACGTCCTCTCGATGTGGACGGTCGCGCTGCTGATGATGCTGACGCTCGCGATCGTGGCGCACAGCGTGCCGCGCGCGTGCATCCAGTTCATCATCCCGGTCAGCCTGTCGGCCGGCGCCGCGCTCACCGTCGCACGCGCTCCCTCGCTTGCCGGCGTTGCCGTCGCGGCGGGCGTGCTGCTCAGCCTCTTCTGCCTTCGTTTCGCGCAGGCGCACGTCCGCTTCCGCCGCGCCGAGGAGACGCTGCACGAAAAGACCGAAACGGTCAGCCTGCTGCTTCGCGAGTTCGAGGAAACATCGGCCGACTGGCTGTGGCAGACCGACAACAGCCGCCGCCTCGTCCACGTCTCGCCGCGCCTCGCCTACGCGCTCGGCGACACCGCCGAGGCGCTCGAAGGCGTACCCTTGCTGCAGGCGCTGTCGGGCGATGCGTGGACGTCGGGGAATTTTCCGAAGACGCTGCACGACATGGCCGAGCGGATGAAGCGGCGCGAGAGCTTCTCGAATCTGATCGTCCCCGTCACCATCGGCGGCAAGCCGCGCTGGTGGGAGCTGTCGGCCTCGCCGCGCCTTGACGAGACGGGCAAGTTCCTGGGTTTCCGCGGCGTCGGATCGGACGTCACCGAACAGCATGCGACCGCGGAGCAGATTGCCAAGATGGCGCGCTTCGACAATCTGACCGGGCTGCCGAACCGGCTCAGCCTGCACGAAGACCTTGCCCGCGCGCTGACGCATGCGCTCGAGGCCAAGTCGCGCTGCGCGATGCTGATGATCGACCTCGACCGCTTCAAGGCGGTGAACGATACGCTCGGCCATCCGGTTGGCGACAAACTTCTCGCGCAGGTTTCGGCACGCCTCAAAGGCATGATGGAACGCGGGATGACGTGCGGCCGCCTCGGCGGCGACGAATTCGCGGTGGTGCTCCACAATGTTCCGTCGGCGAAGGAAGCCGAAGATCTGGCAACGCGCATCATCCAGACGATCAGCCGGCCCTATGTCGTCGACAATCACCAGCTCTTCGTCGGCGCCAGCGTCGGCTTCGCGATCGGCCCGACCGACGGCGCGACGGTCGAAACGCTGACCCGCAACGCCGACCTTGCGCTCTACAAGTCGAAGGACAAGGGCGGCAACGTCGTCGCGGCATATGTCGCCTCGCTCCACGCGCAGGCCGAAGAGCGCCGCGTGATGGAGCAGGAACTGCGCGGCGCGCTCGATCGCGGCGAGTTCGAACTCTATTACCAGCCGGTGGTGACCGCAGCCGACGGCACGCTCAACGGCTTCGAGGCGCTGATCCGCTGGAACAACCAGAAGCTGGGCAATGTCTCGCCGGGCCGCTTCATCCCGCTGGCCGAGGACAGCCGCCTCATCTCGCCGATCGGCGAATGGGTGCTGCGCACCGCGTGCCACGAGGCGATGAAATGGCCGTCGAACCTGAAGGTCGCGATCAACGTCTCGGCCGAACAGCTCACCGACCCCGCCTTCGCCTCGGTCGTCGTCTCGGCGCTCGCGCAAAGCGGACTGCCGCCGCAGCGGCTCGAGATCGAAGTGACCGAAAGCGTGTTCCTGCGCGACGGCGGCGGCGCGGCGCAGCTGCTCGACCAGCTGATCGGGCTCGGCATCCGCCTGTCGCTCGACGACTTCGGCACCGGCTATTCGTCGCTCGGATACCTGCGCAAAACGCAATTCTCGACGATCAAGGTCGACCGCAGCTTCGTCGTCGGCGCTGCGAAGGGCAGCATCGAATCGATCGCGATCATCCGCGCCGTCGTCGCGCTCGCCGACAGCCTCGGCATGTCGACGACCGCCGAGGGCGCCGAGACCGAGGTCGAGGTCGATACGCTGCGGACGCTGGGCTGCAGCAACATTCAGGGCTATTATTATGGCCGCCCGATGCCCGCGACCGACGTGCTGACGCTCTTCCGTCCGCCCGAACCGGCAGCAACCGCCGCAGCCTGATTCCGGTCGCTCGCCGGTGAACCGACGCCCGCGCGCGACGAATCGATCGCCTTAACAAAAGGTTCCCCCACTCACCGCAGGATGGGCGCGATTCACCGCTAGATAGTTGGTGCTTTCAGTGGGCTCCGGCAAAGACCCTGCAACGCTTGAAGACAAGCCAAACGGGGGTCGCCTTCCATGCTTATTCACCGCTTTCTGGGTGCTTTCGCCCTGTGCGTCTCGCTGCTCGCCAGCGTCTCCGCCACCGCGAGCGACTATCTGCAGTGCGTCCCCTTCGCCCGCGCCGAATCGGGCGTCGAAATCCGCGGCAATGCGAAGACCTGGTGGTCGCAGGCCGCCGGCACCTACGACCGCGGCAACGAGCCCCGGAAGGGCGCCGTGATGGCCTTCGCGGGAACCCGCGGCATGCCGCTCGGCCACGTCGCCGTCGTCAAGAAGATCGTCAGCGACCGCGAAATCCTGATCGACCACGCGAACTGGTCGCCGATCGGCGGTCGCCGCGGCCAGATCGAGCGCAACGTGCGCGTCATCGACGTCAGCTCGGCCGGCGACTGGAGCATGGTCCGCGTATGGTATGCGCCGATCGGCGACCTCGGCCTCCGCGCCAATCCGGTGCAGGGCTTCATCTATGCGGGCGGCGACGCCCGCCCCGACCACAAGGCGCTCGACACGTCGCCGGTGTGGGCGAACAACAATTGGAAACCCGGAAACGGCCTCGAACTCGTCGCCGCTTCGCTCGGCAGCTAAGGCCCTGCCCCCCCACCCTCAAGGGTCATTGCCGAGCACAGAAGCCATCCGGGACCACCCTCCCGGGTGGCTTCCCCCTTATGCTGACGGGATCATCGGCGCGATCGTCCGCATCGCGTGGACAGCGGACAGGTTTCCCGGCGCAGCCGGGCCGTGCCTTCCAACGCGCGAGCTGGACCCCGGCCCTCGCCGGGGCGCATGTCGATAGACGAGCTTGCTATCGGCGAACGGCCGATCAGTCTTCGGGCGTTTCGCCGCTGTCGGCGGCCGTGTCTTCGAACCACGCCTCGACCTCGCCCGACAGCTTGATCGTCATCGGCTGGCCGAAGCGATCCTTCGACTTGCCGGCGGCGACGCGGATCCAGCCTTCCGAGATCGAATATTCCTCGACGTCGGTGCGCTCCTTGCCCTTGAAGCGGATGCCGATGCCGCGCTGAAGCACTTCCATGTCGAAATGCGGCGAGCGCGGATTGGTCGACAGATGGTCGGGGGGCGTATCACTCATTGCGAAATCTCCATTTTCTGGCGCCGCCGCTAGGCGAGAGCGCGCCGCAAATCAAGCGCCGGGCACCGCGCCGTTGCCGGGCCTCGCGTAAGCAAAATTAAGTACGCGCACCATCCGGCATCGCGCGCACCGCTTTCCGTCGCCGGCGCGCCACGCCCTGCCGCAAAAGAGAGTTAACCCCGCGACGGCCCGAATCTCGGAAAAGACGTCCATATTGAAGCCGTTAAATGGAAATTGCTTATGGTTAACTGCCTTTAACTAACTGAAATTACGGAACTAAAACTCCAAGAAATAGTCGTTCGCACAGGGACCAGGATATCGCGAAGGAGATCCTCCATGCGTTCGTCTCGTTTCACTGTCACCTTGCTTGCTGCCGTCCCCGCCTGCCTCGCGCTCGCGGCGTGCGAATCGTCGGGCAGTTACCGCGTCGGCAGCGTCGGCACCGCGGGTACGACCGGCTCGGTCGGCCCGCAGGGCGAGGTCGGCCCCGCCGGACCGGCAGGCCCTGCAGGTCCCGCCGGCCCGGCCGGCGCCTCCGGCGGCACGCTCAGTCTCGGCGATGCCGGCGCCCTCGCGGTCGGCGGGCTCGTCGGACCCGGCGGCGTCGCGGGCACCGGGCTCCTTGCCAACACGGGCGACCCCGCGAACGTCAATCCGGTGATCGGCGGCGTGCTGATCAAGACCGGCGGACTGGTCAACGTGGTCGCCGACAAGGGCCTGCTGCTCGCGAGCGCGGTCGACGGCAAGGTTCCCGGCGGCGCCAACCTGGTCGGCACCGTGCTCGGCGTGGTCAAGAGCACCGGTGTCGCGCTCGTCCAGACGGGCGAGGGCAAGCAGTATCTGGTCGACGGCCTCGCCGCCGCGCCCGGACAGCTGATCACCGCGACGATCGGCAAGGCGACCGCGCTCGGTGCGCCCGGCGCGTCGCCGCTGATCGGTGCGAGCATCCTCTCGCCCGGCCAGCAGGCGGGCACGCTGCTCACCGTCGGCGTCGGCTCGGGCGGTCAGCTCGTCACGCTCGGCAACGGTACGAGCGGCAATCTGCTCGGCGGCGTGACCGGCGGCCTCACTGGCACGCTCCCCGGTGACCATCCGCAGGGCACGCCGGTGGCGCTCGTCAGCAACACCGTCACTGCGGTGACCGGAACCGTGGGTCAAGTGACTGGCGGCTTGACCGGTGGGCTGACGGGGACGCCGGCCGGGGGAAGCGGCACCGGAAATGCCGTCGGCGGCCTGGTGCAAGGTGTGACGGGAACCGTCGGGGGTGTGCTCGGCGGTCTCAAACCGAAGGGCCAATAGGCGTCCATGCCGCGCCGCATCGTGACGCAGAGGCGTCTCGGCCGCGCCGCGGCGGTGGTTGGAGCGTTGCTCCTCCCCGCCGCGGCATCGGCAGCCCAGCCCGCCGCGACGCCGGTCGACGGCCGGCCACCGCTGGCCCCCACCGGCGACAATCGCGACCCCCTTCCCGATCCGAAGGCTCCGAAGCTCGAACTCGGCCGGGTCGAGCTCGGCGCGCGGCCCGATGTCGTCATCCGCGAAATCCGCTTCGTCGGTGCGGGCGTGCCCGCAAACGTCGGCAAGGCGGCGCGCCGTTTCATCGGCAAGCCCGCCTCGGCCGACAATCTCGCGCGGCTCGCCGGATCGATGACGCGCGCCTACAGCCGCTCTTCGGTCGCGCTGTTCACGCTCGTGATCCCCGAACAGGATCTGTCGGACGGCATCGTCGAGGTCGCGTCGGCCGAGGGCTATGTCGCACAGGTGACGCTGACCGGCGAGGCGAAGGGCGGCCCCGCGCCGCTGATCGGCCGCATGGCCGGAACGCTGCCCGGCAAGCGGCCGCTTCCTCGCTCGCGCTTCGAACGTACGCTCGGCAATATCGGCGACATCCCGGGCGTCCGCGTCACCCCGACGCTCGCGCTGACCGGCGCGCCGGGTGCCGTCGCGCTCGGCCTCGACATCGATGCGAAAAGGCCGACGCTCGGCCTCGGTTTCTCGACGCGCACCAGCCGCTATGTCGAGGACGGCATCGTCGAGGCGAACGCGCGCGCGACCAGCCTGCTTCGCAGTGGCGACGAGACGCGGCTGAACGGTGCCGCGGCGGTCAATTTCAAATCGCTTCTCTATGTCGCGGCGTCGCATTCGACACCGATCGGTATCGAGGGGACGCGCGCGGAAATCTCGGCGGCGGCACTGCGCACGCGGCCGACGCGGCTGGCGATCGACGGCGATGCATGGAGCGCGGGCGCCGGTGTCAGCCACCCGCTGCTTCGCAGCACGCGGCGCAATCTGACGCTCGCGGCACGGCTCGACCACCTCGATTCGAAGAATGCGCTGTTCGGATCGACGCTCGCCGCCGAAAGGACCTGGACCGCGAGCGGCAGCCTCGCCTTCCGCATGACCGAGGAACGCACCGTTGCCGGCGCCCGTCTGGGGCTGTCGAAAGGGCTCGGCATCTGGGGCGCCGAGGTTCCGGCAGCGGTCGGCGAAACAGGTTTTCTCTATGCCGACGCGGGTGTCGAGGCGAACCAGGCGATCGGCAAGACGATGGTGCTGCGGCTCGCCGCGACGGGACGCTGGACGCGCGATCGCCTGCCCGCCGCACAGCGCTTCAACGTCGGCGGCGCGACCTTCGGCCGGGCGTTCGACGAAGGGCTCGTCGCGGGCGACCGCGGCGGCGCGGGCTTTGCCGAATTCGCGCTGCGGCCATTGAAATCGGGCAAGCTCGCGCAGAGCGAAATCTATGGCTTTGCCGATTACGCCGACGTCACCTTGCTCGCGCGCCCGACGAACCCGCGCACCGGATATCGGCTCGGCAGCTGGGGCGGCGGGGTGCGGCTGTCCTACGCGGACAACGCGACGGTCGGCCTCGAAGTCGCCGACGCGTGGAAGCAGCCGGCGCCCGGCTTCGACCAGGGCTGGCGCGTCGCGCTGAGCTGGAAATTGTCGATCCGGCCCTGAAGACAGACAATCCGTCATCCCGGCGAAGGCCGGGATCTCGCCGGAGCGTCGGCCTTCGCCGGGGTGACATCATAAATATGCGAGGCTCTTGCGCCGGACGCGCCGCCGGACGATAAGGCCGCCGGGTCGCGTATCGCTGGACAGGTCTTCGATGACGATACGCCCGACGCTTGCCGTCCTGTTGCTCGCCGCAACGCTTTCATCCGCGCATGCCGTGGGCGCCGAACCCTCCCCCTGCTCCAAAAGTGCCAAGGACGGATGCGATGACGCGGCCGAGAAGGCGGTCCTCGCCGCGCTCGAACATTTTCAGTCGCTGAGCGGCGCCGCGCAGGTCGATGCCGCGATCGCGCTCGTCGATCTCGCCGCCCGCCATGTGGGCGCGTTGTCCGAAAAGACGCGCTCGGACATCGATTTCGGGCTGTGGATCTATATGGGCGACGGCAAGCGCAATGCCGACGGTCCCGAATATGCCCGCGTCATAGCGCACATGCGCGCGCACGCCGACCGCTTCCGCAGCATGGGAAATCCGCAAGCCGAGCTGGTCTTTCTCGACTGGATGCAGAATGGTGTGCCGTACGACGACCGGCTGGGCCATGCGCGCCTGGTGCATCGCCGCGCCGCGCAGATCGGACAGCTCGACGGCCCCTTCGGGCGCAGCGCGCGCGTATCGATGGAGATCGCTGCCGAGACTTTGCTTCACCAGGGCCGCCAGGACGAGCTTCTTCGCGCGCTCGACGACACCTGGGCCGAACTCGACGCTGCCGGAGTGAAACAGACCGACGGGGAGATGCAGCTCGCCTACGCCGAAGCGCTGACGCTCGCGCGGCGCGACGACGAGGCCGATCGTCGTTTCGCCGAGACGCTGGAACTGCTCGCGAACGGCAACGAATATCAGGTCCAGTTCGCGCACAACCAGATCAGCTATTTCCACAACATCGCGGGGCGTTTTGCCGCCGCCGAAGCACCGGGACGCTTTGCGGCGGTCGAGGGCGAACGGCTCAACGGCCGCGAATCGATCGGCACCCAGAAGTCGCGGTACAATTATGCGCTCGCGCTGCTCGGCCAGGGGAAAGCAGCCGAGGCCCTGCCCTATTTCGAGGAGGCGCTGCCGCTGCAGCTCGCAGCCGAAAGCGATTCATGGACGGGCAGCCGCGACGATACGGTGATCCTGCTCACCACCCTCGCGCGCGCCCGCGCGCAGGTGAAGGGGCATGCGCGCGAAGGTCTTGCCGCGGCGGTCGACGCGGCCGGCCGGTTGCGCCAGAAGCGCGACGCGGGGCTCGTCGGCGGTGACGCCGATCCCGCCGTCGCGGCGCTCGCCAGGGCGGTGGCGAAGGGCACGCGCCGCAACCCGCTGTCGGGCGCGTTCGACATGGTGATGTATGCCGGCTGGGCCGCGCGCGGCGACCGGACGGCGGACGCGCTCGGCCCCGCCTTCCTCGCCGCGCAGGATCTGACGCTGACCGACGCGGGCGATGCGATCAACGAGGCAGCGGCGCGCGATATCGCCGGTGAGGGGCCGCTCGGCGACCTCGTCCGCCGGCGGCAGGACGCCGCGCAGGCGGTAGTGTCGCTGACGCGGCGCTACCGCGAAGAGGCGCTTGGTAAGGACGAGGCGCGCGCGGCGGCGCTCCGCAGGGAACTGGACGAGGCGGGGGCGAAGCTCGGGCCGCTCGACGCGCGCATCGCCGCCGAATTTCCCGACTATGCGACGCTCGTCGCGCCGAAATCGATCGACGTCGCGGCGGTGCAGGCGCTCCTCGCACCCGACGAGGCCGTGCTGATGCTGCTTCCGTCCGAGGGGCATCATTATGCGTTCGCGATCTCGAAGGCGAAGGCGTCGTGGCACCGCGTCGACGACGGCGCCGCCCCCGTCGCCGCCGACGTCGCGCGGCTCAAGTGCCGGATCGACGAAAACACCTGTTCGCTTGCGGACTATAACGCGCTGCTCGCCGCGGAGGCGACGGGATCGAAGAGCGTGATCGACGAGCGCTACCCGCGCTATGATCGCGCCGCGGCGTACCGGCTGTACGAGCGGCTGATCGCACCGGTCGCGGCGGCCCTGCCGCGCAACGGCCGCATCTATACCGTCGTGAGCGGACCGATCGCCGGGCTTCCGCTCGCCGCGCTCGTCGCGAAAGCGCCGAAGGGCGCGGCCGAAAGCGGCGCCGCCGAAGATCTCGCCGCGACCAAGTGGCTCGGCAAGCGCTATCGCTTCATCACGCTGCCCTCGGTCAGTGCGCTCGCTCTCGCAAGACGCGCGCCCGATATCGACGCCGGCCGCCCGCCGCTCGTCGCCTATGGTGCCCCCGTCCTGCTCGGGAGCGGCGCGCCGGCGGCCGACGCGCGCGGCACGGGCGCGCGCCGGCGCGGCGGGGTCGGCGTGCGCGGGTCCGATTTCACCACGGCGGCGGGCGACAAGACGATGGCGTCGGTCGACAAGCTTCGCCGCCTGTCGCCGCTGCCAGGCACCGCAACCGAGCTGACGCGGCTATCGGCGACGATCGGCAAGGGCCACGGTGCGCGGCTCGGAGCGGAGGCGACCGAAACCGCGCTCAAGGCCGACACCGAGCTGCCGCGCGCCGTGACCGTCGTCTTCGCGACGCACGGCCTGCTTCCGTATGAAATGGGGATCGGATCCGAACCCGGCCTCGTCCTCACGCCGCCGGGCCAGGCGAGCGTCGAAGACGACGGCCTGCTCACCGCGAGCGAGGCCGCGGCGCTGTCGCTCAGCGCCAAATGGGTCGTGCTTTCGGCATGCAACACCGCGACTCCCGGCGTCGAAGCCGGCGCCAGCGGCGAATCGCTCTCGAGCCTCGCGCGAAGCTTTCTCTATGCGGGCTCGGACAATCTGCTCGCGAGCCACTGGCGCGTCGCCGACGATGCGACCGCGGCGCTGATCGTCGAGGCGCTTTCGAACGACCATGCCACCCCCGCGACCGCGCTCGCGGCGGCGATGGAAGCGGTGCGTATGGGCAAGCGCGCCGACGGTAGCGCAGTCGAAGGCTGGAAACCGCACTGGGCGCACCCCGCAAGCTGGGCGCCCTTCACGCTGGTGACGAATCGCGACCGCTAGGCCGCGCGGCGTTGGCGGCGGAGTTCGGCCATTCCGGCCTCGGCGATCGCGATCCGTTCGGCGACCGGATACAGATCGCGGTCCTCGCGCTCGATCCGCGTCCCCAGCGCAGCCAGGATCGCGCCGGTCGCGGCGCAAAAGCCCGGCCAATCGGCATCGATCGCCTCGGGCGTCCAGCGCCGGTCATACGCGTCGAAGTCGTCCGCGATATGGCCCATTTCGTCGACGAACTCCGTCGCCAGCCGGTTGATCTGGAGATCGCCCGTCGCGCGGAGCCGCGGATAGAGCGCCCAGTCTTCGCATTTCAGATGACGGACGAGCGTGTCGCGAAGCATCCCGCGCACGGCGGCAAGCTCGGTCGCGCGCGGCGGCTGCGGCGCAGCCGTCATCTCGGTCAGAAATTGCGACAGGGTGACGAGCGCCGCATGCTCGGCACGGAGACGCTCGATTTCGCGCGTTTTGGGCATGCACAATCCCCAATGCGAGCGGTCCCTCGCTCCCCCGTCTAGAGATCAGCGCTGAAAAGACGGTTAATCGTCTTTGCCATCGCGCGCATTCGCTTTGCCGCGTGCGGTTCGCGCGCCGAAACCGGTTGCCAAAGCGGGGTCACGGCCATAGGGCGCTAATGATAATATTTCGCAATAGCTAGGCGCCGCCCTTTCATGAAACGCTCGACCATCCGCCTGTGGTTCCTGATCCACAAATGGACGAGCATCGTCTGCACCGCCTTTCTGTTGATGCTTTGCGTCACCGGCCTGCCGCTGATCTTCCACCACGAGATCGACGAGCTGACCGAAGGCACGCCGCAGTTCGGCATGCCGGGCGTCGGCTCGTCGGGCGAGGCGCCGGGCCTGCGGCCGCTCGACGAAATGCTCGCGAAGGCGCTCGCCGCGCGCCCGGGCGAGGTTCCGGTCTTCATGGCGTTCGACAATGACCAGCCGTCGATGACGATCACCACCGCGCCGCGGCCGGACTCGCCCGCCGCGGACATGACGATCCAGAATTTCGACCGTTCGACCGGCGCCGCGATGGGCGCCTCCGACGACGGCGGGGTGATGCACTTCATCCTCCAGCTCCACACCGACATGTTCCTCGGCCTGCCGGGGATGCTCTTCCTCGGGCTGATGGGGCTGCTCTTCGTGATCGCGATCGTCTCGGGCGTCGTGCTCTATGCGCCCTTCATGAAGAAGCTCGAGTTCGGCACGCTCCGCACCTCGCGCAGCACGCGGCTGAAGTGGCTCGACTACCACAACCTGCTCGGCATCGTCGCGCTCGCGTGGATGACCGTCGTCGGCGCGACCGGGGTGATCAACGCGCTCGCGACCCCGATCTTCCAATATTGGCAGATGACCGAGCTCGCCGAGATGACCAGGGCCTATGCCGGCAAGGGCGCGGTGCCGCCGTCGCGCTATGGCTCGATCGACAGGGCGATGGCCGCGGCGCGCAAGGAAATCCCGGGCAACAATCCGCAATTCATCGCCTTCCCCGGCGGCGCGTTCAGCAGCAAGCATCATTATGCGGTCTTCTTTCAGGGCGACACGCCGCTCACCGAACGCCTGCTCACCGCCGCGCTGATCGACGCCGAAACCGGCGAGTTCACCGACGCGCGCCCGATGCCCTGGTACGCCAAGGCGCTCGCGCTGTCACAGCCGCTGCATTTCGGCGACTATGGCGGGCTGCCGCTCAAGCTGCTCTGGGCGATCCTCACGCTGTTCACGATGATCGTGCTCGGCTCGGGGCTCTATCTCTGGCTCGGCAAGCGCCGCAGCGGCACTGACGCGCTCGTCCGCGAGGTCGAGAGCGGCGGCGATCTGGCGCCCGCCGAATGAAGAAGAAGCAAAGCCTCGGCGCGATCTTCGCCATCCCGCTGTTGCTCGCCCTCGTCAGCATCGCAGGTCTCGTCGTCGCATTGACCGGCGACGGCTTCCGCGATGCCGCCGCGTGGCTCGCGCTCGGCATTCCCGTCGCCGCCGTCGTCTGGGCGATGAAGACCCACCGTACCTGATCCGACCGAAGAAAGGACCATCATGACCGCCCTCTCCACCCGCGCCCTGCTCGGCCTCTCCGCCGCCGCAAGCACGCTCGCCGTTGCAGCGCCCGCAGCGGCACAGGAAAGCAGCGACGACATCGTCGTCACCGCGCAGCGCAACAACCAGACGAAGGTGACGGGCGGCGGCAATGTCGGCGTCTTCGGCACCAAGGCGGCCGAGGATATCCCGTTCAATATCCGCAGCTACAACGAAGCGCTGATCCTCAACCAACAGCCCGACTCGCTCGGCGAAGTGCTCGAGAATGATCCGACGATCCGCACCGCGCTGGGCTTCGGCATCGCGGGCGAGGTCTTCGTGATCCGCGGCTTCGACCTGTCGTCCGACGACGTCGGCTACGACGGCCTCTACGGCATCACCCCGCGCCAGATCGTCGCGCCCGAGCTCGTCTCGTCGGTCCAGGTCATCAACGGCGCGAGCGCCTTCCTGAACGGCGCCGCGCCCGGCGGCAGCGGCATCGGCGGCAGCGTCAACATCCTCCCCAAGAAGGCCGAGCGCGACGTGATCCGCGCGACGCTGGGCTATACGTCCTCGGCCCACCTTTCCGGCGCGGTCGATGTCGCACGCCGCTTCGGCGCGAACGACCAGTGGGGCCTGCGCCTCAACGCGTCGGCGCGCCGCGGCGACATCGCGATCGACGACGAATTCCACTCGAGCTACGTCCTCGGCGCGACGCTCGACTACGACAACGGCCCGCTCCGCGCGGCGCTCAGCCTCAACTATCAGCGGCTGAACCAGAAGAACTGGCGCGGACAGGTCGGTGTCGGCGCCTTCATTCCGCGCGTGCCGGACGCCGACACCAATTATTCGCAGCCGTGGAGCCAGATCCTCACCAAGGATTATTTCGGGACCTTCAGCGTCGAATACGACCTGTCCGACAAGGCGATGCTCTATGCCAAGGTCGGCGCGCGCGACGGGCGCGAGGACCAGACCACCGCGAGCATCACCGTCGCCAACGCCGTGACCGGTGCCGCGACGGGCGCCGGTTCCTACGTGCCGCGCGAGGACAACAACGAATCGGCGACCGCCGGCATTCGCATCAAGCTCGAAGGCGGCGGCGTCAGTCACGAGATCAACGCCGGCGTCGCGGCGAACTGGCAGGTCAACCGCAACGCCTACGACTTCGACTTCATCGGTTATGCCACCAATCTCTATGACCCCGTCGTCGCGCCCCGTCCCGCCCCGAACCAGTTCGTCGGCGGTGACCTCGACGATGTTTTCCCGATCGGCCGCAACCGCCTGTCGAGCGTCTTCGTCTCGAACACGCTCGGCTTCTGGGACGACCGCATCCTGCTCACCGCGGGCCTCCGCCTGCAGGAGATCAAGACGACCTCGTACAGCTACGCCAATGGCGCGCGCACCGGGGGCTACAACGAATCGGCCGCGACGCCGGTCTTTGGCCTCGTGGTCAAACCCGCCCGCGGGCTGTCGCTCTACGCCAACCGCATCGAGGGGCTTGTCGCGGGTTCGACCGCGCCGACCACCTACGACCACGACAACCAGCCGCTCACCGCGCCGCTGCCCGTCGTCAACGGCGGCGCGGCGCTGCCGCCGGTCAAATCGAAGCAATATGAAGTCGGCGGCAAGCTGAACTTCGGCCGTTTCAATGCGGGCCTCGCGCTGTTCCGCATCGACAAGCCGAACGCCTTCGTCGACCCCGTCACGATCGTCTATGGCAATTACGGTACCCAGCGGAACAAGGGCGCCGAGATCACGCTCGACGGCGAACCCGTCGACGGCCTGCGCATCATCACCGGCCTGACGATCCTCGACGCGAAGCTGCGCCGCACCGAGGGCGGGCTCAACGAGGGCAATGACGCGGTCGGCGTTCCCGAAATGCTCGCCAATGCCAACGTCGAATGGGATCTGCCCTTCCTGCCCGCGCTGACCCTCACCGGGCGCGTCGTCTATACCGGCAAGCAGGCCGCGAACGCGACCAACACGCTCGAACTGAACAGCTGGACGCGCTTCGACCTCGGCGCGCGCTATGTCGCGCTCGTCGGCGACACCCCGCTGACGCTGCGCTTCAACGTCGATAACGTCGCCGACAAGCGCTACTGGGCGACCGCCTACAACGCGTTCAGCGCTTTCGGCACGCGCCTGCTCCAGGGCGGCCCGCGAACCTTCAAGGCGTCGGCCTCGGTCGAATTCTGATCGGCGCTCTTATCGGCGGCTTTTCATCAGGGGTTGGATGCGCGTTCCGAACGCCTCCACCCCCTCGATGAAATCGTCGAAGGTCAGCAGCACGCCGCCGGTGTTCGGCACCTCGGCCATTTCGTCGAGCATGCGCGCGACGCTTTCGTAGCTGCCGACCAGCGTCCCCATATTGATGTTCACCGCGCCCTCGGGCGCCGCGAGCTGGCGGACGTTGGTCGTCGCATTATGCTTGTCGGCGGCGCCCTGATCCATCAGCCACGAGATCGCGGCGACATCGACGCCGTCGTTGTACGACTTCCATTTCGCCATCGCTTCCTCGTCGGTTTCGGCGGCGATGATCATCACCAGCACGAACACCGACACGTCGCGCCCGGTCTTCGCGGTCGCCGCGGCGAGCCGCTCGTTGTTGAAGGCGAACGCCGTCGGCGTGTTCACCCCCTTGCCGAGGCAGAAGGCATAATCCGCCCACTGCGCCGAGAAGGCGAGCCCCTCGTCCGACGAGCCCGCGCAGATGATCTTCATGTCGCCTTCGGGCGTCGGCCGGACGAGGCAGTCGTCCATCTGATAGTAGGTGCCCTTGCAATCGCTCCGTCCCGTCTCCCACAATTCGCGCAGGATGCGGGCATATTCGTCGAGCATCTGGTAACGGTTGCGGAAATGCTCGTCGCCCGGCCACAGCCCCATCTGGCTATATTCGGGGCGCTGCCAGCCGGTGATCAGGTTGAGCCCGAAGCGCCCGTGGCTGATGCTGTCGATCGTGTTGCACATGCGCGCCGCAAAGGCGGGCGGGATCACGAGCGTCGGGCAGGTCGCGTAAATCTTGATCTTCTCGGTCACCGCCGCGAGCCCCGCCATCAGCGTGAAGCTCTCCAGCCCATATTCCCAGAATTCGGTCTTCCCCCCGAAGCCGCGCAGCTTGATCATCGAAAGCAGGAAATCGAGCCCGTGCTTCTCGGCGCGCTGCGCGATCTCCTTGTTGAGGTCGAACGACGGCATGTACTGCGGCGCGTTCTCGCTGATCAGCCAGCCATTGTTGTTGATGGGGACGAATACGCCGACTTGCATGGGCTTAGCTCCTGAGGAAATCGAGGACGACGCGGTTGAAAGTCTCGGGATCGGTGATGTTGCAGGCGTGGCCGCCCCAGTCGAAGATATGCGTGTCGGCCCAGCCGACCGGCGCCGCGACGTCGAGCGCGCTCGCGAACGGCACGAGCATGTCGTCGCGCGTCGCGATCACCAGCCATTCGGACGTCGCGGTCAGATCGATCAGGTCGGGCGCATAGGCCCGCACCGCCGCGATCCGTTTCTCGACGGTCGCAGCGCCGGGAAAATGCGCGAGCTGCTGCTTCGCCTCCTCGACCAGCGCGGCATCATGCGCCGAAATCCAGTCGGGCGGATAGAGGAACAGCGGCTGCGCGTGCAGGAACGCCTCGGGCCCGCTGTCCCTGAGCAGTTTCAGCCGGACGTCGAAGCAGCGCGCCGTATGCGGGTCGAGCGTCCGCCAGCCGTTGACGACGACCAGCCGCTCGATCCGCGTCGTCATGATCGCCAGCTCGATCCCGATCATCGCGCCGAGCGCATGACCGACGAAGCTCGCCTCGCCGATGTCCAGCGCATCCATCAGCGCCGCCACATCGGCTGCCATATCCTCGACCGAGGTCACCGCCGGCAGGTCGCGGCCGCTGCGCCCGGTTCCGCGATGGTCATAAGCGATGACGCGAAAATGCCGGGCAAACGCCGCGATATTCGGCGCCCAGTAACTCGCCGATCCGCCCAGCCCCGACGACAGGATCAGCGGCGGCGCATCCTCCGGCCCGTGGAGTTCATAATAGAGGCCCGCCGCCTCAGCCAATATGCGCCACCGACGCGATCTCGACCAGGCAATCTGCCTTCACCAGCTCGGCCTTGATGCAGTAACGCGCGGGCTTCGCGCCCGGGAAATATTCGGCATAGACCGCATTGAACGCGGCATAGTCGGCGAAGTCCTTCAGGAAGATATGGTTCATCGCCACATCCTCGAGCGTCGCCCCCGCCGCCTCGAGCGTGATGCGGATGACGTCGAGCACATGCCGCGTCTGCGCCGCCGCATCGCCGACGTGCAGCACCGTCCCGCCCTCGCCGAGCGCGAGCACGCCCGAGACATAGACGGTGTTCCCCGCCTTCGCGCCCGCCGAATAGGGCGCGATCGGGGTCGGGAATTGCGGCGGATTGATCGGTTCGAAGGGCATAGGCTCACTTTCTTTTTCCGTTTGTCCTGAGCTTGTCGAAGGACCGTTCTTTTCTCCCGACGCCCAAAAAGGAAGAACGGCCCTTTCGACAAGCTCAGGGCAAGCGGCTGTTGGAAACCTCGTCGGCGGGCCGTTGGCCCACCGAACCGCAGAAATCGGCGACGTTGCTCACCCAGCCAAAGAATGTCTCGACATTATAGACCGTCGCGTCGCGCACATAATCGGGGCCGAGGTGATGCGTCGCATCCTCGATCATCACCGAAAAATATTCGAGATGGAACGCGTCGCGCAGCGTCGATTCGACGCAGACATTGCTCGCGATCCCGACGAAGACGATCGTGCGGATGCCGCGCGAGCGCAGCACGCTGTCGAGCTGCGAATTGAAAAAGGCCGAATAGCGCGTCTTGTGCAGGCGGATATCGTCCGGCTGCGGCGCCAGCGCCTCGACCAGCTCATAGTCCCAGCCGCCGCGCGCCAGAAGCTGCCCCGAAAGCTCGGGCCGTGCGCGCATCGTCTTCAGCGCATTCGACTTGTGCCAGTTCGGCGATCCCGGCCCGCCCGCCTCGACATAGTCCGCATCCCAGCCATTCTGCAGATAGACGACGGGCATCCCCGCGCCGCGTGCCACCTCCAGCACCTGCGCGATCCGCCCGATCACCCCCGCCGCGCCCGAAATGTCGAAGCCCGCAAGGTCGACATAGCCGCCCTTCGACGCATAGGCGTTCTGCATGTCGATCACGACGACCGCGGTCGAGGCGGGATCGACGATCAGCGGCTCGGGCCGCGCGGGCAGCGTCACGCCGGGGCGTCCCTTGGGTGTCGTATCGACGGCTGTCGCCATGCCGGTCTCCCTCACATCGAGTCCGGCAGCTTCGTCCAAAGCCCGCGGCGATGCAAGCGGTCCTGCTGCGGCGCAGCAGGGGAACCGCAGGCCGCCTCCGATCATTTGGACTCGCGTAACCGCGAAAGGGAAACCGATGGCCGCACGCGCCTATTGGAAGGGACAGATCCGGCTCGCGCTGGTCTCGATCCCCGTCGAAATCTATGCCGCGACCAAATCGGGCGCGGCGATCAGCTTCCGCCAGATCCACGAACCGAGCGGCAAGCCGGTCAAATATGAAAAGACCGTGCCCGGGATCGGTCCGATCGACGTGGGCGACATCGTCAAGGGCTACGAGATGTCGAAGGGCAATTATGTCCTGCTCGACGACGAGGAGATCGAGGCGGTCAAGCTCGAGAGCAAGCGTACGCTGGAGCTCCTCCAGTTCGTCGATCGCGACGACATCGACATCCTCTACTACGCCAAGCCCTATTACGTCGTCCCCGCCGACGAGCTTGCCGAAGAGGCCTATATCGTCCTGCGCGAAGCGCTCAAACGCACGAAGAAGGTCGGGCTCGGCCAGCTGTCGGTACGCGGGCAGGAACAGCTCGTCGCGCTGCGCCCGTGCGGCCGCGGGCTGGTGCTCGAAGTGCTGCGCTACGCCGACGAGGTGAACAAGGCGGCGAACTATTTCCGCGACGTCGGCAGCGCAAAGCCCGACACCGACCTTCTCGACCTCGCCGAAACGCTGATCGGCAAGAAGAGCGGCAAGTTCGACGCGAGCGACTACCACAATCATTATGTCGATGCGATCAAGCGCGTGATCGCCAAGAAGGCGAAGGCCAAGGGCAAGCGCGTGCTCGAGGATGTCGAAGAGCCGGCGCCGATCAAGGGCGGATCGAACGTCATCGACCTGATGGCCGCGCTCAAGGCCTCGGTCGACGGCAAGAAGAAGGCCGCCGCCGCCGAGCAAAAGAGGGCGCCCGCCAAAAAAGCACCGGCGAAGAAAGCCCCGGCGCGCAAACGTGCCTGACCTTCTTTTTCCGCTTGCCCTGAGCTTGTCGAAGGGCCGGTCTTTCTTGGCCTCGTTCGCAGACAAGGACAGTCCTTCGACAAGCTCAGGACGAACGGATTTTCATTTTCGGGACCGCCTCTAATGCCCCGCGCCGACCCCCTCGCCCAATATAACGCCAAGCGCGATTTCAAGCTGACGCCCGAGCCCGCGGGCAAGGTAGCGAAAGGCACTGGCAACCGCTTCATCGTCCAGAAGCACGACGCGACGCGCCTCCACTACGACTTCCGGCTGGAGGTCGACGGCGTACTCAAAAGCTGGGCGGTGACCAAAGGCCCCAGCGCCGACCCCGCCGACAAGCGCCTCGCGGTGCGCACCGAAGACCATCCGATGAGCTATGCCGATTTCGAGGGCGGGATTCCCAAGGGCGAATATGGCGGCGGGACGGTGATGCTGTGGGACCGCGGCACCTGGGCGCCGATCGAGGGCAAGAGCGCGAAGGACATCGAAAAGGGCCATCTCCACTTCACCCTCGACGGGGAGCGGATGAAGGGCGAATGGCTGCTCGTCCGCATGAAGCCGCGCCCGGGGGAGAAGCGCGAGAACTGGCTGCTGCGCAAGGTCGACGACGCCTATTCGGGGGGCACCGACGATCTGGTCGGCCGCCATCTGGCGAGCGTGCTCACCGGCCGCACCATGGCCGAGATCGCCGGCGACGAAGGCGGCGCACAATCGCTAAAGGGCGCGAAAGGACAGGCCTTCGCGAAGAAGATGGCCGACGCCGCCGCGCATAACCGCAAGGTCGCGAAGCCGAAGACCAAGGCCAACCCTCCGAAATTCCGCCCGCTCCAGCTCGCGACGCTGGTCGATGCCGTGCCCGCCGGAAACGGCTGGTTCCACGAGATCAAGTACGACGGCTACCGCGCCGAAATCGCGGCCTCGGGCGACGCGGTGCGTGTCTACACGCGGAACGGCCTCGACTGGACCGACAAATTCGCCCCGCTCGTCCGCCATATCGCCGCGCTGGACCTCCCACCCTGCCTGATCGACGGCGAGATCGTCGCCTATGGCAGCGACGGCAATCCCGATTTCTCCTCGCTGCAGGCGGTCCTCAAGCGCGGCCATGGCGCGCAGGATGAGGGCACCGCGCTCCAACTCTTCGCCTTCGACCTGCTCGAACTGGCCGGCAAACCGCTCGCCACGCTCGGCAATCTCGAACGCAAGGAGCGGCTGGAGGCGTTACTCCGCCACGCGCAGCCACCGGTGATGGTCGCCGATCATGTCATCGGCGCGGGCGAAAAGCTCTATGCCGCGATGTGCCGCGCCGGACAGGAGGGCATCATCTCGAAGCGCGCCGATGCCGCTTACACCGGCCGCCGCTCGCAAAATTGGGTGAAGGTCAAATGCACCCGCCGCCAGGAATTCGTGATCGTCGGCTGGAAGCCGTCGTCCGCGAAAGGCCGCGCCTTCGCCTCGCTCCTCCTCGCGCAGCGCGACGGCGGGACGCTCGTCTACAAGGGCAATGCCGGCACGGGTTTCGATGCCGACACCATGGCCGATCTCGCGAAGAAATTCGCCGCGCGCGAACGCCGCACCGCGCCGGTCGAGGTCGACGCCGCGACCGCCCGCAACGTGCATTGGCTGCGGCCCGATCTGGTCGCGGAAATCGCCTTCGCCGAATTCACTGCGGGCGGATCGGTCCGCCATGCTAGCTTCCTCGGCCTGCGCAGCGACAAGGAGGCCAAGGACGTGACCCCCGAAACGAAGCAGCCCGCTCCCGTGCCCGAAAGCGATGTCACGATCAGCAGCCGCGACCGCGTGCTCTTCCCCGAGGCCAGGGTGACCAAGGGCGACCTCGCCGACTATTACGCCGCGATCGCCCCCGTCCTTCTCCCCCACGCCGCGCGCCGCCCGATCAGCCTCGTCCGCTGCCCGCAGGGGCGCGCGAAGAAATGCTTTTTCCAGAAGCACGATTCGGGGTCGTTCGGCGACCATGTCCACCATGTGCCGATCCGCGAAAAGGACGGGGCGCACGAGGATTATCTCTATATCGACGATGCCGACGGCCTGCTCGCGTGCGTCCAGATGGGGACGATCGAGTTCCACGGCTGGGACAGCCATGTCGAAGCGCTGGAAAAGCCCGATCGCATGGTGTTCGACCTCGACCCCGACGAAGGCCTCGATTTCGCCGACGTCAGGAAATCGGCGCTCGATATCCGCCGCCAGCTCGCCGACATCGGCCTCGCCAGCTTCGCGATGCTGTCGGGCGGCAAGGGCGTGCATGTCGTCGTGCCGCTCGATCCGGGACATAGCTGGGACGCGCACAAGGACTTCTCGAAACGCTTTGCCGAGGCGCTGAGCCTCGCCGAACCCGATCGGTATGTCGCGACGATGAGCAAGGCGAAACGCAAGGGCAAGATCTTCATCGACTATCTGCGCAACCAGCGCGGCAGCACCGCGATCATGCCCTATTCGGCGCGCGCGCGCGAATATGCGCCGGTCGCGGTCCCCGTCGGCTGGGAGGAACTCGCCGGCATCGAAAAGGCCGGCGCCTGGACGATCAAGGACGCGAGCGAACTGCTGCGCCGGGCCGCCGGCCCCGACCTCAAGGGCTGGGGTTTCGCGTCGCAGCGGCTACCCGATTTCTGAGAAAATGATCCTCCCCGTCGCGCAGCGATGGGGAGGGGGACCGCCGCGAAGCGGTGGTGGAGGGGCGGATAGCGCCGCCGTTGCCCCTCCACCATCCTGCGGATGGTCCCCCCTCCCCATGCCTGCGGCACAGGGAGGATCACTCTCCCTTCACCTTCCGCCGCGAAGGCCGCCGCTTCACCTCCGCCACCCCGTCCGTCGCGGCCGGTGTCAAAGGCACCGCAGGCGTGCGCTCGCCGCGCGCTTCGGCCGCCTCGATCAACGCCAGATAGCCCTCGGGAATATCGCCCCCCGCCGAAACCCAGTCGGCCTCGCCCGCAAAGCGCCGCACCGGCTCGGCATCGGCCGGCCCCTCGTGCATCTGCAGCGGGCCGAAAAAGGGGATCGCCTTTTCATCCAGCCGCACCAGCTCCACGCCCGGATCGCCCAGCTGCAGCGCAATCGCCTCCGGCCCGCCCCCATCGACCGCGGCGATCAGCGCGCGCTGCCGCTCGGCGAGCGCATGCAGCGCCGCCCCGATCTCGGCCTGCGCCTGATCGTCGAGCGCCACCCCGTCGAACCCGTCGAGCAGCGCCGCCGCCTCGTCCTGAGCGCCCGCCGGATCGCCAGCCCCCGCGCCGCCATGGATCACCGTCCGCACCGTCGTCGTCGAGGCCTCCGCCACCGCGCCCGCCGCCCCGCCGGAGCAAGCCTCGCCGCGCCCCGCAATAGCGGCGCCCGCCCCTGCGCTAGCGCGCGTCGAGAAATAGTTGATCGTCGTCCGCTTGCCGCCCGCATCCTGCCCATAGTGGCGCAGGCAAAACATCAGCAGCGCGTCATTGTGCCGCCGCCGGAACCCCATCAGCTTCCCCGCGACGAAGACAGGCACCAGATAGCCGTCGATCGCCCGCTCGAACGCAATATCCTTCAACCGCGCGACCCCGAAATCGAGCGCCGCCTCCCACGCCCGCCGAAAGCTCTCCGCGCCCGGCGCGCGCCGCAGCGTATAGCAATTCGTCTGCGCCATATTGACCATCGCCGCCGCGCGGCTGACCGACCCGGTATCGGCAAGCGCCCCGATAAACGCCCGCTGCCGCTCGGGCGTCCACCCGTCGTGCCGATATTTGCGCGGCACCGGCGTAAACTCGGGAAGCGGCGGCCGGGCTTCGGCCGCAATCGGTGTCCGGTTCTGCATGATAAGCCCTCCTGTCTGCCAAACCGGACAGGATATGACGGAGGGGAGGAATGTAGGAAAGGGGTTTGTTTATGGTTTGTTCCATACTCCACAGTGATGGCACTTTACGATTCAGGCGGTAGGCCTAAGCGCGCTTCTCAACGCGAATAGGCTCAAGCCACCTTATAAGCCGCTAGGGTTGCAGCATTTTGGATATCAGTCTTATACCACCGCAACAAGTCTAGCACCTTTTCAGAAAGCGCTTTCCACTCATCAGCGTTGATGTCCAAGTATTCTCCATGAGCAACTTTATTTCTACGAGTCAGAAGACTTTTGTCTATAAGATTGTAGTATGGAGAATAAGAAGAAGTATCAATTCCAATGGAATGAGATATATTTTCAAATACTATTGAACTCAAGTTCGATTCTGTATCTATTGCGGTTGCAAGATTAAATGTAGCTTTGCTAGACATTTTGTTCTGAATAAAGTCTAGAGCCTCTCGAGAAACGACAGATTTTCTCGTTACCCCGAGCAGCTCGAGCTTTCCTCGGAGTCCCAAAACAATGAAGCAAGGAACTAGATCGTTGAATTTTAATCCACGAGTAGACACATATTCGGCATAGGAAATTGAAGACGCCTTCACAAAACCTTCCCAGTGCGCATATAGCAGGGCGATTCCGGCCCTGATTAACGTGGCTTGGGCAAGGGACTTAGCATTTGTGATGCCGGTTCTAAGGTCTAGAATCTCTTTAACGCGCCAGCCCAGCTCCACGTCTAACGCATCCTGGAGATGATCCAAGGTCCGGATTTTCACTATTCCAGCGCTCGCTTAGGGCTTTAGAAATTCTTCAGCCATCGGCAGAAGATTGACTAGACGAGTGGTGCCTCGCGTACCACCACCTGAATTGGCTTTAAATATGTCATTATTCCAAAGGTCTTTCGCCTTCTGACTGATAAACGTTGCGCGTGCGGTAGCCTCCATCGCCTCTAGCTCTTTTACATTCTTCGAAACACCAAAGGCTAGAACTTCAAACACAGAAATTAGAAATTTCCCTTTAAAATCTGTTCCATCCCAACGCTTAAAAGCACTTCCGCTCAATGCTGAATTCAAAAATTCAAAAGTTTTATTAACTATTTCCTCTTCAGCAACCGAGTCAAAATTCTGACTCGACGCCATGGCAAGCAAGGCTTCATCTAGATATTCGTGGACATCAAGGCGCTTATCATAAGGAACGTTCCGGAAGGCGAGTAGGCGCAGAGCCAGTTCAACTCCAGCTTGAGATTCGATAGCCACGTCAGTTTGGGCCGTCGTGACTTCGAATTCCTGACGACTCGATATGCGAATGAGGAGATCGAAGAAGTCCTTATTTACCATTACGGCGACGCAGTTTCGAACCTCTTGCTCGGTGAGTCCTGCCCCCCCTGTGTTCAGCCGCTGAAATAGTTCATACTTAGCTTGCGCCTCGCTTTCCATTTTCAGTATCTCGACGCGCACCCGCGCGCGTTTGATTTGCAGTTGCTGAGCAGACCCAATTCCGTCTCCGGCGCCAGGCTCAGATTCTTCCCACATTTTTCCCGCAAGACTTGGAAGAAACTTCGTTCCTTCCAAGATAAGAGTGCCGAGTTCCTCAGCACGCTCGCCCTTGAGAATGCCAAGAAACTGAAACACGGTGGATAGCCGCTGCAAGCCGTCAATCAGCTCCCAAACACCATTCTCGTCCTGAAATACAAAAATTGGCGGAATAGGGATACCAAGCAGCAGAGATTCAATGAATCTAGTTTTCCGTGTTTCATCCCAACGAAAAAGGCGCTGAAACGCGGGATCAATTTTCAACTCATTCTCGCGATAGAGATTTATAATTTCCCCGACTGACATGTCGTAGCCGTCAGAAACAATCTCAGTCCTAACCGCCTTGACCTCATCTTCAAGCGACATGATGCCTCCATGATCTATTGAGTGGGTTGCTAACAGCTGAGGAAAATCTGGCAAGGCTGCAATGACGCCGGAGAATGTGGCGAGCGCGAATTACAAAAATGAAATTGATGTCATATTCTGTGGAATTCGAATGTTCTCGTTCGCCGCGCGTTCTTCGGCGCCGGGCTCTCAAGTGAAGACTACGGAGATCAAAGCCTAAATTACTACCGAAGGAGAAGCCCTCATTTGGGTTTTCACCGGACCTCCCGCCAGTCCCCCAACGCCAACTCGCCGATCTCCCACCTCCCAATCCGCCAGCGGACCAGCCGCAGCGTCGGATAGCCGACCGCGGCGGTCATGCGGCGGACCTAGCGGTTGCGGCCTTCGGTGATCCTCAGTTCGATCCAGCTATCGGACACGCTCTTGCGGTATCGCACCGGCGGGTCGCGGTCCCTGAGCTGGGGCGGGTCGATGCAGCGGACAGTCGCGGGGCGCCCATGCCACCCACTGGCCATCACTGCCCCGACCGCGTAAACTCTCCCCCGTGAGCCCATTCCAGTTCTACTTCTCCTTCTTCACGCTGATCATCGGATTGGCGGTCGCGGGCGTGGCGCGGAACTTCGGGGCGTTGTGGCAGCACCGGGTCGGCGCGCGCGTCGGCTATCTGACGCCGCTGCTCGCGGTCTTCCTGCTGCTCGACATTTCGCATTTCTGGCTGGGGCTCTGGGAAAAGCAGCAGATCGCGACGCTCGGCCCGCTCGCGCTCGCGTCGGTGCTGTGCGTGGCGCTGCCTTATGTGTTCGTGACGACGATCATGTTCCCGGCCAGCCCGGCCGAATGGGAGTCGCTCGACGAATATTATTTCCTGCATTCGAGGGCGATTTTCATATCGCTGACCTTCTCGAAGGCCGCCGCCTATCTGTTCGACTTCCTGCTCTTCGGCTGGCGCCCGACGCCGGCGCATATTCCGGGGATCGCGCTGGTCGTGCTGCCCTTCATCGCACTCATCGTCTTTTGCTCCGCGCGCGTCCATTATGCGGGCCTGATCTTCCTCATCCTCTGGAGCGGATTCATCCTCGCCATGATCGGCTGAGCGGCGGCGATCAGCGGCCGCTTATCTCCCGCCACGCCCCCAGCGCCAGATCGCCGATCTCCCATTCCCCGATCCGCCAGCGGACCAGCCGCAACGTGGGCAAGCCGACCGCCGCCGTCATCCGCCGCACCTGGCGGTTGCGGCCTTCGGTGATCCTCAGCTCGATCCAGCTGTCGGGCACGCTCTTGCGGTATCGCACCGGCGGGTCGCGGTCCCAGAGCACCGGCGGGTCGATGCGGCGGACGGTCGCGGGACGCGTCGGGCCGTCGTTCAGCGTGACGCCGCGGCGGAGCGCCGCCAGCGCGGCATCGTCGGGCTCGCCCTCGACCTGCGCGAGATAGGTTTTGGGGGTCCTGTGCTTCGGCGACGAAATCCGCGCCTGCAGCGCGCCGTCGTCGGTCAGGATCAGCAGTCCCTCGCTGTCGCGGTCGAGCCGACCGGCGGGATAGACGCCCGGTACGTCGATATAGTCGGACAGCGTCGCGCGCGGGCCATCCGCGCTCGCGGTCATGCTCTTGTCGGTGAACTGCGACAGCACGCCGTACGGCTTGTTGAACAGGATCAGGCGGGACACGGCGCATCCTCGGCTATCGGGAAAACCCAACTGTAACCGTTCGTGTCGAGCGAAGTCGAGACACCGCGAAGGCACGCGCGAACGATGGGTGTCTCGACTGCGCTCGACACGAACGGAAAAATGGGGCGCGAACGGGAAAGCGGAAACGCCCAAAGAAAAACCGGCGGCCGATGGGGCCGCCGGTCTGTATCTTACGCCGCTTCCTTCTTCCGGCTGGCCTTCTTGCGCTCGTGCGGGTCGAGCAGCGCCTTGCGAATGCGGATGTTCTTCGGCGTCACCTCGACCATTTCGTCGTCGTCGATGTACGCGATCGCCTGTTCCAGCGTCATGCGCTTCGGCGGGGTCAGGCGGATCGCGTCGTCCTTGCCCGTCGAACGGAAGTTCGTGAGCTGCTTCGACTTCATCGGGTTGACCTCGAGGTCCTCGGGCTTTGCATTCTCGCCGATGATCATGCCCTCATAGAGCGCCTCGCCGGGCGATACGAACAGGATGCCGCGCTCTTCCAAGGGACCGAGCGCATAGGCGACGGCTTCGCCGTTGCCGTTCGAGATGAGGACGCCGTTCTTGCGGCCCTCGATCACGCCCTTGTACGGGCCATATTTCTCGAACAGGCGGTTCATGATGCCGGTGCCGCGGGTGTCCGACAGGAATTCGCCGTGATAGCCGATCAGGCCGCGCGACGGGCCGCTGAAGGTGATGCGCGTCTTGCCGCCGCCCGACGGGCGCATGTCGGTGAGGTCGGCCTTGCGGATCTGCATCTTCTCGACGACCGTGCCGCTATGTTCGTCGTCGACGTCGATGACGACGGTTTCATAGGGTTCGGTGCGCGCGCCGCTGTCGTCGGTGCCATAGAGCACTTTCGGGCGGCTGATACCGAGTTCGAAGCCTTCGCGGCGCATCGTTTCGATCAGCACGCCGAGCTGGAGCTCGCCGCGGCCCGCGACGTCGAAGCTGTCCTTGTCGGCGCTTTCGGTGATGCGGATCGCGACGTTGGTTTCGGCTTCGCGCAGAAGGCGGTCGCGGATCATGCGGCTCGTCACCTTGCTGCCCTCGCGGCCCGCCATCGGGCTGTCGTTCACCGCAAAGCGCATCGACAGCGTCGGCGGATCGATCGGCTGCGCGGCGATCGGCTCGCTGACGCTCGTGTCGGCGATCGTGTTCGCGACGGTCGCGTTGGTCAGCCCCGCGATCGCGACGATGTCGCCCGCCTTGGCTTCCTCGACGGGCACGCGGTCGAGCCCGCGGAACGCGAGCAGCTTCGACGCGCGGCCGGTCTCGATGACCTTGCCGTCCATGTCGAGCGCGTGGATCGGCTGGTTGACCTTGACCGTGCCCGACTGGACGCGGCCGGTGAGGATGCGGCCGATGAAATTGTCGCGGTCGAGCAGCGTCGCGAGGAAGGTGAAGGGCGCGTCTTCGTCGAGGCCCGGCGACGGAACGTGACGGACGATCGTTTCGAACAGCGGCGTCAGGTCGCCTTCGCGCGCATCGGGGCTTTCCGAGGCATAGCCGCCGCGGCCCGAGGCATAGAGGATCGGGAAGTCGAGCTGCTCGTCATTGGCTTCGAGCGTCAGGAAGAGTTCGAACACCTCGTCGAGCACTTCGGCGGCGCGCGCGTCGCTGCGGTCGATCTTGTTGACGACGACGATCGGACGCAGGCCAAGCGCGAGCGCCTTGCCGGTCACGAACTTGGTCTGCGGCATCGGGCCTTCGGCCGCGTCGACGAGCAGGATGACGCCGTCGACCATGCTGAGGATACGCTCGACCTCGCCGCCGAAGTCGGCGTGGCCCGGGGTGTCGACGATATTGATGCGCGTCTGGTCGGCGCCCTCACCCCACTCGACCGAGGTGCACTTCGCGAGAATCGTGATCCCGCGTTCCTTTTCGAGGTCGTTCGAATCCATCGCGCGTTCTTCGACGCGCTGATTGTCGCGGAACGTGCCCGACTGGCGGAACAGCTGGTCGACGAGGGTGGTCTTGCCATGATCGACGTGTGCGATAATCGCAATATTGCGCAAAGACATGCGGAGAGAGCCTTAATGGAAGGGGGCAGCGCGCAGCGCGCCGCGAAACGCCGCGCCCCTAACAGAAGCGGTGCTGCATCGCAACAAAATTGCCCGCTCCGGAACGGACGTCAGCGACACGGCGACGAGGCGCCGTGATAATCGGCGCCCCAGCGGCGAAAGCCCGCCGTATCGATATGAAACCGCGTCGCGGCATAGATGCCGAGCCCGACGCGTTTGGCGGTGCCCGTGCGCGCATGGAGCGGACAGAGTTTCGCGATCAGCCCGGCGCGATCGAGCTTGTTCCTCGGCATCAGGTCGAGCGCCGCGAACGCGAGATGCTTGCTCGCCTTCGCACCCTTGAAACAGCCGTTCGCGGCTTGATCGCGATAGCCCGAGACCACGCGCACCGGCCCGACCGCGGGCACCACCTCGTCGCGAATATAGCGCAGCGTCGGCACCAGCGCGGGCCACATCGACCGTGGCGGAACCGCGAAGGGTTGCGCGCTTGCGCAGCGGCGCCAGCGGGCGTCGCTGCGCAAGATGTCACCGAGCGGCAGAACGTCGGCGACACCTTCGCGCGCAAAATAGGCCTCGATCGCGGCGACTTCATCCTTCGCCTTTCCCGCGCGCCAGCTTGCGAACAAATCGTCATCGGTCACGCGAAAGCTGTGCCGGATCGGCGTCGCCAACAGAAAGGTCAGCACGAGTGCGACCAGGCCGACGACGAGCCAATGCCTCATCACCGTGTCAGCGCCTTGCGAAGCCGTGCCGTATCGTACAGCGACCGGCCTTCATTGTGACGCAGCGTCTGCGCCAGCCCCGTATCGAAGCCATGTTTCCAGCGCTGCAGCGCAGGCAATTCTCCCTCCCCGTCGCCGATCGTCTGCAAAGCGCGCGAGGCCGCGAGCAGATCGGCGCGGCGCTCGGGATAGCGCTCGGCGATCAGGCCGAGCTGGTGGCGCATCGCCGCGATCGACAGGCGCACGCCCGCGCGATCGCCGCGTTCGAGCATCAGCGCCGCGCCCGCCATACCGTCATCGAGGCCGCGAAGCTGGTCGTCCACGCTCCGCCTGAGCGGCGTATCGGGATCACAGCGCCCGATCGCGCGGACATAGGCCGCGAGCGCGTCGAGCATTGCGGGGGTCGGCTCTTGGCCGCCGAATTCTTCGACGACCAGATTGCGGATGAAGGGTTCGAGCGCCTTGGCCTGCGCATCCCGCGGCACCTTGCCGGGTATCGCGAGATCGGGAATCGCGACCGGATCGAAACGGCCGTTGCCGCGCGCCGCGCTGAAGAAGCTGTTGGTGACGTCGGCGGTTCCTGGCGCCGCCGACACGCCAGACAGAAGGAAATGCGGATTGCCGCGCCCGTTGATGTGGCAACTCGCGCAGCTGAGCCCGGCCTTTGCCGCTTGGCCGCCGAGCAGCGTCGGCGTTCCGAACAGCGCGCGCCCGCTGCGAACGAGCGGGCCTTCGGACGCGAGGCAGGCCGATGGCTGCTCCGACAACAGCGCATATTCGGCGCCGGGCGCCGTCCAGCGCAACTGATCGAACGCGGGCGGCCCGGCGCGCGTCGCGCCGAGACAGAGGATCAGCGCGGCGAGCGCGATCAGCTGACGGATGACCGCCCCTCCACGATCCAGCGGCGCAGCTCGTCGACCTCGTGACAGCCGAAGCCGCAGATGCTTTCCAGCTTCGCGAGATTCGCCCGCGCCCCGGCGACGTCGCCGCGTTCGAGCTTCAGCTCGCCATAATATTCGAGCGCGCCGCGATGCGTCGGCGCGATGTCGAGCGCGCTCCGGTAATAGCCTTCGGCGACGTCGTAGCGTTTCAGCTTGCGGTTCGCGAAGCCGAGATAGGTGAGCACGTCGGGATGCGGTCCCGCCGCCCACAGCGCATCGTCGAGTTTGGCGATCGCGGCTTCGTAGCGATGCTCGTTGATCAACGACACCGCGGCGACATAGGTGGCGTCGAGCGATCCCGCCGACGCCAGCCGCACCTCGGGCTCGACCGCGCTCTGCGCCTGCGGGCCCGCCGCAATCGCCGCCTCGATCTTCGCGATCCCGTCGGCGATCTTGTCCTTGTTGGCGCAGATGCCGCCGCACGCTTCCTGCATCGCCTTCAGCGCGCCCAACTGCTCGGTCGCCTTCTCGGTCTTGCCGAGTTTCGCCTGCGTGATGCCGAGGTCGCGGCGCGCGTCGACCATCTTTTCGTCATAGCGCACGGCGGCTTCGAGCGGCTTCAGCGCCTTGGCGAAATCGCCCTGCGCCATGAAGCTCGCGCCGAGCAGATAATTGGCCTGCGGGTTTTTCGGAACGACCGAAACGACCTTTTTGAAGGCCTTGGCCGCCTCGTCATACTGGCCCGAAGCAAAGGCGTCGGCACCCTTCTTGTAATCGACCGTGGGGTCGTAGGACGGCGCACTCTGGCTCGGCATCGATCCGGTGCCCCCACCGCCGCTTCCTGCGGCAAAGGCCAGCGGCGTGGCGAACACCGCGCAGGCAGCAACCAGGGCAAGCGAAGATTTGTACCGCATGACGACCTCTCCCATGGCCGAAACAGGCGAGGAGACTAGCACAAGCCGACCGCATGCGGAACGGTCAGATCGCGGCGACCAGCCGTTCGACTTCCTGCGCGGCCAGCCGCGCGGCGCGGACCAGATTGGCGTGGAAATCGCCCGCACTTTCTCCGTTCGCCTCGTCGGTCACCGCCTTGATCGCCGCCCACGGCTTGCCCAGCCGCGCGGCGACCTGTGCGACCGCTGCGACCTCCATGTCGACGAGAGTCGCGCCGAGCGTATCGGCAAGATCGGCCGCGGCCTGAGGGCAGGCGACGAAGCTGTCGCCGCTCGCGATCCGCGCGTGCGGCAGCCCGAGTCCGGGATCGGCCATCGCGGCAAAATGCGCCTCCCCCGCCTCGCCGATCGGCCATTCGCCCGCGCGATAGCGGCGGAACATGCCGGGCTCGTTCGCGCCATAATCATGCTGCACCGCCTCGGCGAGCCAGTATGCGCCGGGTGCAGCGCCGAGCGATCCGCAGGTGCCGCTCATCATCAGCATATCGGTATCGCCGCCGAGCATTCCGGCACAGAGCGCAGCATTGACCTTGCCGAGCCCGCAGATCGCGATGGTCAGCGCATGCCCGCCGGTCATCAGCCTGCGCACCGCGAAGGGCCCGCCCTCGGGCCCGCCTTGGTCGGAGAACAGGGCATCGCCCTCTTCGGGCAGGGCAGCGAGGATCAGGATATTGGCCATGCCACCCCTGTAGCGACTGACGAATCGACGGGAAAGATTTCGCACGGAGAAGGCAACAAACGTCCGGTTGCTGACATAGCTGACGAGATCCCCAGCGAAAGCCGAGGCCTAGAGCGGTGGAAAGCCGACGCCGAGTTGGTACGCCCTGGACCCCGGCTTTCGCCGGGGATCACAAAGAGCAGCGCCCCAACATCATCGTCACCCCGGACTTGATCCGGGGTCCATGACGACGGTGCAGCTATGGATCCCGGATCAAGTCCGGGATGACGAAGGGAAAGGACGCAACGTCCGCTCTCCACCCCCTTGCCAACCCCGCCGCATGCCGCCATCGCTGGCCCCGATGCTCTCGCGTATCTTTCCCGACCGTTTCGTTCCCGTCCTGCTCGCGACGATCCTGCTCGCCAGCCTGCTGCCCGTGCGCGGCGCCGCGGTACCGATCGCGCAGGGCGTCTCGACCGCGGCGATCATCTTTCTCTTCTTCCTCAACGGCGTCCGATTACCGCGCGACGAGGTGCTCCACGGCATCCGCAACTGGAAACTGCAGGGTAGCGCGCTCGCTTTCTGCTTCGGCGTCATGGCGCTGCTGGGGCTCGGCGCGCAGGTCGCGACGGCGCCCTTCCTTCCCGAGACGCTCGCGCTCGGTTTTCTCTTCCTCGGCATCCTGCCCTCGACGGTCCAGTCGGCGACCGCCGCGAGCAGCCTTGCCGGCGGCAATGTCGCGGCGAGCGTCGTCGCGGCCGCGCTGCTCAACCTGATCGGCGTTGCCGCATCGCCGCTGCTCTTCGCCGCACTCGCGGGAGCCGAGGGCGAGATTCACGGCGAAGCGGTGCTGCGCATCGTCTCGATCCTGCTCGTGCCCTTCGTCGCCGGCCAGCTCGTCCAGCGCTGGCTCCGCCCGTGGGTGCTCGCGAACCGCGGGCTCGCGACCTTGATGGATCGCACCGCGATTGCGATCGCGGTCTATGTCGCCTTCTCGGCCGCCGTCGTCGCGGGCATATGGGGCCTGCTCGACGGGCGCGAGATCGGTATCGTGTTCGCCGCGGTCGCCGCACTGCTCGCGCTGTCCTTCGGCGGCGCCTGGGGGCTCGGCGGGCTGCTGAAGCTCGCGCGGCCCGACCGGATCACCCTGCTCTTTTCGGGCGCGCAAAAGAGCATCGCGGTCGGCGCGCCGCTCGCCGCGACGCTGTTTCCGTCGGCCACGGCCGGCATGGTGCTGGTCCCGATCCTCGTCTATCATATGGCGCAGCTGATCCTCTCGGCATGGATCGCACCCGGGCTTGCACGCCGCGCAGGGGTGTAGTGCTTGAATAATACAGGGTCGCGTGCCATATAGGCAGGCGGCATTGGGGTTGGAAGGAAATGGAATGAGCGAAGAGACCGTGACGGCCACCGCTACCGAAGAACTGACGCTGACGCCGCCCGATCCCGTCCCCGTCGTGGCCCCCGAAAAGGCCGCAGGGCTGGTACCGCTGTCGACCGACCAGAAATCGAAGCTCGAGGAGCGCGTCGATAGCTTTATCGACGACCTTGTCGCGCAGGACCAGAATTCGCCCGAATTCGGCAAGCGCGTCGACCAGATCACCAATATGGGCCGCAAAGAAATGCTGGAGGCGGCGAGCCACAGCAACCGCTTCCTCGACCGCCCGATCCGCGCAATGGACCGCGATACCGACATCGGCCAGAGCCTCATCGAACTGCGCACGACCGTCGAGCGCCTCGACCCGTCGGCGAACGGCAAGCTGCTTTCGAAGCGCGGCTTCCTCGACAAGATCTTCGGCAGCAAGATCAACAATTATTTCGCGCAGTATCGCAGTGCCCAGACGCACATCGGTGGCATCCTGACCGCCTTGTCGAACGGCAAGGACGAGCTGCTGATGGACAATGCCGCGATCGACGTCGAACGCCGCAAGATGTGGGAATCGATGGGCAAGCTCGAGCAGATGGTCCACATCTCGAAAACGCTCGACGAGCGGCTCGAGGCGAAAGCGGCCGAACTCGACGGCACCGACCCCGCCAAGGCGAAGATCATTCGAGAAAATGCCCTCTTCTACGCCCGCCAACGCACCCAGGACCTGCTGACGCAGATGGCGGTGACGGTGCAGGGCTATCTCGCGCTCGATCTCGTCAAGAAGAACAATGTCGAGCTGGTGAAAGGCGTCGACCGCGCCTCGACCACCACCGTCGGCGCGCTCAAAACCGCGATCACCGTCGCGCAGGCGATGACGAACCAGAAGCTGGTGCTCGAACAGATTACCGCGCTCAACACCACGACCGCGAACATCATCGACGGCACGTCAAAGATGCTGAAGGACAATACTGCGCGCATCCACGAACAGGCGGCGTCGAGCACGATCCCGATGGAGACGCTCAGCCGCGCCTTCCAGAATATCTACGACACGATGGACGCGATCGACACGTTCAAGGTCAAGGCGCTCGATACGATGAAGACGACCGTGACCACGCTCGAGGGCGAGGTAGCGAAGTCGAAGGGCTATATCGCGCGCGCCGAGGGTGCGAGCCAGGCGCAGGCGAGTGTCGGCGGCGCCGACAGCCCGCTCGCCGCGCTCGAAGGCTGATGAGCATGAGCGAAGTCGACCGGGCCCGCCTGCTCGGTGAGGCCGCGATCGAGCGGTCGCGCGAACGCCGCCGCCCGGTGGGGACGAAGAGCACCGCGCTGCGGCGCCAGCACCTCTACAAGAAACTCGGCCGGATGCTCGTCGCGGGCGGGATCGTGCTGATCGGCGCCGCGCTGTTCGGCGCGCTGATCCAGCCGCTCGGCTTCACCGGGCTGCTCGCGCTGTTCGTGCTGCTCGTCGGTGTCGCGGTGCTGTTCGGCAAATGGCCGCCCTTTCCCGAGCCGCGCCAGCAGGACCTGCCCAAGGCAGATCTCAAGCAGCTCGCGGGCCGCACCGAAATCTGGCTCGAGGCGCAGCGCCCCGCGCTTCCTGCGCCCGCGCGCCAGCTCGTCGATGGCATCGGCGTCCAGCTCGATCTGCTCGCGCCGCAGCTCCAAACGCTCGACGCATCGAGTCCGGTGGCCGCGAATATTCGCAAGCTCGTCGGCGAAGATCTGCCCGAACTCGTCGCGGGCTACCAACGCATCCCGGCGGGGCTGCGCAAGGAAGCACATGCGGGGCGCACGCCCGACGAAACACTCGTCGGCGGGCTGACGATGCTCGAACGCGAAATCGGCGACGCCGCGAGGAATCTCGCCGCCGGTGAGCTCGACAAGCTCGCGACCCGCGAACGCTACCTCCAGCTCAAATATCAGGGCATCGACGGCGAGGAAACGCCGGCGACTTAAGTTTGCCGGAATCGATGCGTCCCGGCAAACCACAGCGCGACGATCAGCAGCAACGGCGGCGCAAGGCCCCACTGCGCGGGCCCGGCAAAAGGCGCGAGCAGCGTCGTCGATGAAAGCAGCCAAAGCGCCGCAAGCAGCGCCGCGATCGCCAGCGCCTCGAAAGCGAAGCTTTTCCAGAACCGCCGCTCGGCGCGCGCCAGCGCTCCCTCGGCATCGATGCTGCGCTCGACGCGGCTTAGGAAAGCGCGGTCGCCCGGACGTTCGGGCGGCGCGAGCAGCGTTTCCAGCATCGCATCGAGGCGGTCGTCGGGCTGCGTCATGATGTGGTTCCTTCGCCGATCATCTTCTGCGCCTTCGCCCGCCCGCGCAAGACCAGCGATTTGAGCGTGCCGAGCGGTACGCCCATGATGGCAGCCGCCTCTCCGTGCGACCAGCCGTGGCCGAAGCACAGCGTGAGCGCAGCGCGCTCGGGTGCGGAGAGCCCCGCGAGCAGTCGTTCGGCGTCGATCGCGGCATCGTTTTCGGTCCGCGGATCGGCCGAGAGCGGCGCATCTTCGCCGGCCGCAAGCCTGTCGCGCCGCTGCGCGGTGCGGCGTTGGTCGAGGAACAGGCGCCACCCGATTCCCATGACCCAGGCTGCATAGCTCCCCTGGCCGCGATAGTCGCCGGCACGCTGCCAGGCCCGAACAAGCGCCTCCTGCGCCAGATCGTCGGCCTCACTCCCGGCGACGCGTTCAAGAAAGCTGCGCAGCCGCCCCTCGTGCCGGAGCACGAGGAGCTGAAAGGCCGCGCGATCACCGCTCGCGACACGCCGGTTGAGGACCTGATCCTCATCGTCACGCAGCGCTGCGCTCCTGCTGGACCTCCGCGCGCATCAGGCGGCGGCGATAGAGGAGCGCGATCCCGACGAAGGCGGGAAAAAGGGCCGCCCCCGCCGCGATCCGGATCACCTGTTCCTGGCCCTGGATCAGACCGAAGCCCGCCATCGCCAGACCGATCGCGAGCAGAACCAGGCCGTTGCGGTCGTCGCCTGGAGCGTCACCCTGGCGCGGGCCGATACCAAGATGCTCGTACGGCTTGTTCAGCTTGTCGATCATCGGCAGCGCGGCGTCCGATTTCGCTTCGAGCGCACGGCGGATCGACTTGTGCAGCATCCAGGCGTGGATCAGCCGCGCCAGCAGGAAGAAGCCGATGACGAACAGCGCCACCATCGTGATGTTTTCCATCAACCGGAAGAAACTGTCGCTGACCGCGACCAGCTCGGTCGTCGGTGGCGGAGGCGGCATGAAGGAGGCAATATCGCGCGGATCGATATAGGCCGCAATTTCAGCGGGGCCGATCGACTGGCCCGGCTCGACCGGTATGGTCACGGTAGCAGCGGGCGCCGTGGCCGGAGCGGTCGTCGCTGCGGCGGCTGCAGCAAGCAAATAGGTCATCATCGTCCTCCTTCATGCCCGGCGGCATGGTGAAACCACAGGCGACGACTCGCGGCAAGGCGCATCGTCGGCCCGACGGGGATCGGGAAGAATGCGCGCGGAGCCGCCGCCGGGACCGGCCGATAGGCCAATCACCGACTAGACGGCATCAGTCTCTGCGACGGATGCAGCGGCCGGGAATTTTTTCTGAGAGGAAGGCTAGAGTCCTTCGCCGCCCGTCCAGTGCGCGTTGACGAGACGACGCGCGAGCGCGCTCACCTGGATGCGGATGTCGGGCACCGCGACGACCTCCCACAGATCGCCGCGCGTCATCGGGCCGATCGCCAGAATATGCTCCGACGACCGTCCCTTTGCATCGATGACGTGGCCGTCGCGGTCGATGTCGAGTCCAAGGCGAAGCGCATCGGGGCGGATCCGTTTGGCGCCGAGCATCCGCTTCACCAACGGATCGGCCGAACGGAGCAGGTCGCCCTGCGGTCCCGTGCAATTGATCATGCGCGCCGCGCGCGTGACGGCCGGGCTCCTCTCGCCGCGGGGCTGCCAGGATATCACGAGCGCGTCGGGCTCGACCGCGACATCCGAAATCTTGCCGGCGCGAAAGTCCAACTGGCCGGATGCGACGAGCGCATCGATCCGGTCGGCGACCTCGGGTGCGAGCCGGTGACGATGAACGTCCCAGAAGGGCCGCAGATGGCGCAGAAAGCGCTCGCGTTTCTCCGCATCGGCCGACGCCCACATCATTTGCGTGATCGGGCGGATCGAATCGACGACGAGCCGCCAGTCGCGCGTCCGCGCCTCGGCGCGCGCCCATGCGACGAGTTCGGACAGTTCGGGCGCCGGCTTCGCGAGGATCGGCTTGGGGCGGAGCCCGTCGACATGGCGATGTGGGCGAAGGCCGCGCCGCGACAGCGCGGTGATCGGTCCTGCATGGCCGTGCGCGACCAGGCGCAAAATCACGTCGACCGCGGTCAACCCGGTACCGATCACCAACACCGGGGCATCCTTGTCCAATCCGTCTTCGAACGCGCCCGCCCACGGATCACCGATACAGCGGTGCGAAGGAAGATGCGCGCCCGCAATCGCCGGCGGATCGTGCGGCGGCAGATTTCCGATCGCAAGGACTGCACGGTCAGCCTCGATCAGACCGCCGTTGACCAGTCCAAGCGTCACCTGTCCGCCGCGTTCCTCGATATCGAGCACTTCGTCGTCGACCAGCTTCAAGCGCCGACCATGCCGCTCCATCGCAGCGGCGAGCGTCTCGCGCAGATAGCGGCCATAGGTCGCGCGGGTGACGAAAGCCGCGTCGCATCCGAGCCCGCGCGCCGCCAGCCAATCGCAGAAATGATCGGGCCGGTCGGCAAAGGCGCTCATGTTGCCGGCGCGCACGTTGAGCAGATGCGAACTCTCACTGCCGCTATACGCGACTCCCGCTCCCATGCGGTGCCGATCGCGCTCGATGAGCAGCACCTCGACGTCCGCCTGTTCGAGCAGGTTGAGCGCCAGCATCGTTCCCGAGAAGCCGGCCCCGACGATCGCAACGCGCGTCGCGGTGCGAAAACGCGGACGCGGGGAATGAAGCTGCGCTTCGATCATTCTCATCGCGTAACGACGTCGCCTGACACTGTCACGCGTTCGAGCACGCGATGCTCGGGCCAATAGTCGCCGACTGCGTAATGCTGGGTCGAGCGATTGTCCCAGATGCCGATCGCATTCGGCGTCCAGCGAAAACGCACTTGATATTCGGGCACCTTGATCCGGTCGAACAGCAGCCGAAGCAAGCTGTCGCTTTCCTTTTCGGGCACGCCGAGGATGCGTGTCGTGAAGGTGTAATTGACGTAGAGAATTCTTTCGCCCGTTTCGGGATGCGTACGCACGACCGGATGGCGCACCGGCGGGAAGTCCCTTGCGAGTTGCGCCTTCTTCTCCTCGCTCACCCGCCCCCCGAAGCTGCGGACGATGTCATGCTCGGCCTCGAGCCCGTCGATCCGGTCCTTCACGGCCTGCGGTAATCCGGCATAGGCGGCCGATGCGTCGGCCCACATCGTATCGCCGCCAAGCGGCGGCAAGTGGCGCGCGCGCAGGATCGAAGCGATCGACGGCCGCTCGCGAAAGGTCACATCGGTGTGCCACTTGTTATACGCCTGGAATGGCGCGAGCGTTTCCGCCGACAATTGCACGCCCTCGACGCCCTCGATCCGCAATATCTCGGGATAGCCGTCGACGGACGGGATCACTGGATGGCCCTCGAGTTCGCCGAAGAAATGGCCAAGCCTTACATGGCTCTCGTGACTGATATCCTGATCGCGGAAAAAGACGACCTTGAAGCGAAGCCAGGCGGCGCGAAGCAACTCACCCTCGGCGGACGACAGCGGTCGGTCGAGATCGAGGCCGCTGATCTCGGCGCCGATCGTCGGCGTCGAGGGCAAAATCGCGATGCCGAGCGAGCGCGCGGCATCGAAAATGTCGGGGGTTTGGGCAAGGCTGGCCATGGCTCTCTCCTCTGGTCGGTCGAACATCGCTCAAGGTCCGGTCGACTCGGAATACGTCCCGCAGCCCGGAAAGTAACTCAACCAATCGAATTGACAAGAAACGCCGCGCCCAAATGCCCGAAAGATGCGACTAGGTGCGGTTCGGTAGACGACGGCGACAGGCGCCCTTCGTCGCGCTAAACGTCTGCATCGGTCCTTTTGGGGAAGACGTGATGGACAATCGAGCGGGCGAGATGCTGGTGTTCGTACGGGTCGTCGAGGCGGGAAGCTTTTCCGAAGCCGCCCGCCTGATGATGATGACGCCATCGACGGTCTCGAAACTCATTGCGCGGCTAGAGGCGCGGCTCGGCACCCGCCTGATCGAACGATCGACGCGGCGGCTCGACCTCACGACGGAAGGCGAATTCTACTACGAGCGCAGCCAGGCGCTGCTCGCAGAACTCGACGAGACCGAGCAGCAGATTTCGCAGGGCGGTGCCGAACCCGAAGGCGTCGTGCGCGTCAGTTCGTCGGTGACCTTCGGCGCCGCAGCACTCGAGCCGATCCTGCCCGCCTTTTGGGAAGTCTATCCCAGGATCATCGTCGACCTGTCATTGTCGGACGAGATCGTCGACCTGTACCTCGACCGCACCGACGTCGCGATCCGCGTCGGCAAGCTGCACGATTCGAACCTGATGGCGCGCAAGATCGGCGAGACGCGGCGGCGTATCGTCGCCTCCCCCGCCTATCTGGAAAAATGGGGAACGCCCGAAACACCCCAGGATCTGGCGAGCCACAACTGCCTCGGCTTCAATTTCCGCCGCGCCAATCCGGTGTGGCCGATGCGCGAAGGCGGACGGATCGTCGAGCGGATGTTGAGCGGGTCGTTGCTCGTCAACAATGGCGAGACGATCCGCCGCATGGCGATCGCAGGCATGGGGATCGGGCGGATCGCCGACTATCATGTCCGCGGTCCGATCGCCCGCGGCGAGCTGGTCGAACTGCTGGCGGACAATGCGCTGGCGGAGAGCGACGAGATCCATGCGCTGTTCCGCGGCGCCCAGTTGATGCCCGCGCGGGTGCGCGCCTTCCTCGACTTCGCCGTTCCGCGAATGCAACGCTTCCTGGCCGAAGGCTGACGAAGGAACCGGCACGGGCTGCATCGAACCCGTGCCGGCGGGGGAGATTCGGGCTCAGCGCGCGCCGACCAGCTTGCGGCGGGCGGCAAGCGCATCGTCGAAGGTCTTCTTCACCGGCCCCAGCGCCTGAACGAACTCGAGCTGTTCGCCCTCGGGCCCCTTGCAGTAGATGAGCCGCCAGCCCGCCGACTTGCCTTCGGTGATCGCATTGCTGTTCGCCGCTATCGGTGCCGCCTGCCGCTCCTTTTCGGAGGTGACGGTGGCGACGCGATTGGCGCGCACCTGCGTCATTCCGCGCTTCGCCGATTCGGCCTCCAGATCAGCGATGAACTGGTTGAAATCGACATCGTCGCGGATGTGAAAGCAGATATGCATCATCCGTGGAAAGGCCGGGCTCATATGGTCGAGCGGTTCGGCGAAGGCGCGCGCGCCGCCCATCGGCTGGTCGGCATCGCGATATTGCAGCAGTTCGATCACGACATTGTCGAACTGGACGAAGCGGACGTCGAGCCGCTGCTCCCCGCCGCGCAGGTCGGGAACGCCCATCGTCCGCGGATTGACGCCGCGTTCCCGTGCCTCGATCTCCTGATCGGTCAGCAGCGTGTTGTGGATGCGCTCGCCCTGAAAATCGCCGTCGCGCATCACCTCGGTGCCGCCCAGCACTTCGGTGTAGAAGGCGAAGGCGCGATCCATATTCTGGACCGTCAGGCCGAAATGCTGGACGCCCTGCAGGCGGGCACCCAGCGCGGCGGCGCTGCGGGTCGGCGTCGCGGCGGAAACGGCCGGAGCGGCTGTTACCGCAAGTCCGGCGGCGATCGCCGCTCCGCCCGCACGCAGCATATCGCGGCGGTCGATGACGGCGGCTTGTGTTTCGCTATCCTGGATCATCGTGTCTCTCCTTGACCATGCCGAAGGGACGACGCGCGGGACGATAGCCCACGCGGCCGGCCACTGCGGTTAAATGAAGTAAAAACCGAAAGGGGGCGGAGCGGCAGCTTCGCCCCCTTCCGCGTCATGCGCCGAACGGCAGCGGCGCCGCCGGATCGACCAGTCCCGCCGCGCGCAATTCGCGCCAGAAGTCGGCGGGGATAGTTTCTCCGAGCGCCAGCCGGTCTTCGGCGATGCGGCCGGGACGGCTTGCGCCGGGAATGACCGCGGCGACGGCCGGATTCGCCAGCGCGAACTGCAGACCGGCCGCCTTCATGCTGATGCCATGGCGATCGGCGATCGCCTTGATCGCGGCGACCTTCGCCAGGATTTCCGGCGTCGCCGGGGCATATTCGAAGTTCGGCCCGCCGACGAGCGCGCCCGAACTGTACGGACCGCCGACGACGATCCCGAGCCCGCGCTCCGCCACCCGCGGCATCACCCGCTGCAACGCACGATCATGGTCGAGCAGCGTGTAGCGGCCCGCGAGCAGGAAAGCGTCGGGACGCGGACCGTCGAGGTCGAGCAGCAGTTCGATCGGCTCTACCCGGTTTACGCCGAGGCCCCACGCCTTGATCACGCCCTCGTCGCGCATCCGGTCGAGAGCCTTGAATGCGCCCGTCCGAGCACTTTCGAACATGCCGAGCCATTCGTCGCCATAAAAATCCTGCGCGATGTCATGAACGAAGGCGATATCGATATGGTCGGTGCCGAGGCGTTTCAGGCTGTCCTCGATCGAACGGTAGGTCGCATCCTCCGAATAGTCGTTCACGATCTTGTTCGGGCGGCCATATTTGAAGACGTCACCCTTTTCGCCGAGGTCGCGGGCGCCGATGTCCTCGACCTCGTCGAGGATGACGCGGCCGACCTTGGTGCTGATGACATAGTCGCCGCGCGGACGACCGGCGAGCGCCTGCCCCATCCGGATCTCGGCGAGGCCGGCGCCATAGAAGGGTGCGTTGTCGAAATAGCGGATGCCGTCGTCCCATGCCGCGTTCACCGTCGCGAGGGCTTCCTCTTCGGGAATGTCGCGGAACATGTTGCCGAGCGGCGCGGCGCCGAAGCCCAGTTTGCCGGGAAGAATGTCCTTGATTGCCATTGTCCTGTCCTTTCGCTCCATCGGCAGCGCCGGATCGGATCGCTGCCTTGTGCCGTGGAGAATAAGGGGGTCTTGGTCCCCGCTGTAGACGGTCGATGTTCGCAGCACATGGGAATGAAATTCATAGATCCCAGCGCACGCGATCACTTTTAACCTCAATTAACCGCCGCCGCGATTTCGGCCCGTTACGCTGAGTCCGTCGCGACTCCGGCCCGACGCGCCGGACGCATCTTCGGACGGATGCAGGAGGCTTTCATGGGCAAAGGCAAGATACTCGTCATGGGATCGAACGCGACGCGGATCGAGATACAGGGCGGCGGCACCGGGCCGACGGGGCAATATCTCAACGAGACGGTGATCCCGATGCTCGCGCTGGTCGATGCCGGATATGACGTGCTGCTCGCCACGCCCAATGGCGAAAAGCCGTTCATCGATCCCGCGTCCGATTCGGCACAGCATTTCGACGACGAGGCCGCCTACCGGCGCGCGCGCGACTTTTTCGACAATGACCCGTCGACCAATCAGCACCGCACCTTGCGGTCGGTGATCGAGGAGGGGCTGGAGAATTACGCCGCTGTCTTCGTGCCGGGCGGTCAGGCGCCCGTCGTCGATCTGATGCAGGACGCGGATGCCGGCGAAATCCTGCGGCATTTCCACGAGCAGGGAAAACCGACCGCGCTCCTTTGCCATGGCCCGATCGTCGTCGCCGCGGCCATTCCGGATGCGCGCGGGTTTCGCGCCGCGCTGATCGCGGGCGATCTCGACCGCGCCGCCACGCTGGCGAAAGGGTGGCAATATGCGGGCTACCGGATGACGGTCTTCTCGGGCAGCGAGGAAAAGCCGATCGAGGAGCATATCCTGCACGGCAAAATCTATTTCACCATGCCCGACGCGTTGACGATTGCCGGCGCCGAAGTCGTCACCGGCCCCGATTTCGAACCGCATGTCGTCGTCGATCGCGAACTGATCACCGGCCAGAACCCCCGGTCCGATCATCCGGTCGCGGCGAAACTGATCGAAGCGCTCGAACGCGCGCAAGTCGCGGCCTGACCGCCCGGCGCCCGGCATGTCGCATCAGGCCAAGATCGTCGCCATCCTGACCGCCAAGCCCGGCAGGACCAGCGAGCTGCGCGCGCTGCTGACCGGGATGGCGCCGCACTGCCGCGCCGAGCCCGGAAATCTGCGCTGGGATATCTGGCACGATCCGTCCGAGCCGGCGCGCTTCGTGCTCGACGAGCTCTACCGCGATGGAGCGGCCGTCTCCGCGCATCGCGAGACGCCACATTTCCATGCTTACGCCGCGAAAATCGGCGACCTCGCCGAGCGCGTCGCGGTTGTCGTCCATCCCGTCGATGTCGCCTGACAGGAGGCTCCCGAAGCAAAGGAAATCGCCATGAAAGCCGCCCGCATTCTCGAATATCACAAACCGCTCGTTCTCGAGGATATCCCGATCCCCGATATCGCCGCCGACGAAGTGCTCGTGAAGGTCGCGGCCTGCGGGATGTGCCGGTCCGACGTCCTGCTCGTCGACGGCTTCTTCCAGGGATATGGCGACATTCCGCCGCCGGTAATCCCCGGGCACGAAATCACCGGCACGATCCACAAGGTCGGCAGCCTCGTCCCCAAGGCGGCCGGCTTGGAAGAGGGTGGCCATGTCGTCGTCTCGCCGGGCTGGGGCGACGGCATCTGCCGCCATTGCCAGGTCGGGAACACGCATATCTGTCCGAACGTCCGCTGGCCGGGTTTCGGTCCCTATGGCGGGTTCGCCGAATATATCCCGGTGCCGGCGCGCTATGTGATCAAGGTACCGACGCACCTGCCCTTCGAACAGATCGCACCGCTGACCGACGCCGGCCTGACCCCCTATCGCGCGCTCAAGAAAATCCGCGATGCCGGCGGCCTTGGCCCCGACCGTGTCGTCGGCGTCTTCGGAATCGGCGGGCTCGGCGTCTATGCCGTGCAATATGCCAAGCTGCTCGGCGGCGGCGCGACCGTCGTCGCCTTCGCGCGCAATGCCGACAAGCTGGCGGTCGCGAAGGATTATGGCGCCGATCATATCATCAGCATCACCGGTAAGTCCGCCGACGACGTTTCGAAAGAGCTCGAAAAGGCCACCGGACAGAAAAAGCTCGACGCGATCATGGACTGCGCGGGGGCGCCCGAAATGATGCAGCTCGGCTTCGCTCTGCTAGCGATCAGCGGACATTATGCCGACGTCGGCTTCGTCGGCGACCGCATCGACGTGCCGCTGTTCCCCCGCGTGTCGGGCGAGCAAACCTTTCACGGTTCGTTCTGGGGCAACAATGCCGATCTCAGCGAAGTGATGGCCCTCGCCGCGCAAGGGAAGATCCGGCACACGATCAGGACGATCGGCTTCGAGCAGATCAACGAATATCTGAACCTGCTCCGCGACGGCGAAATCGTCGGCCGTGCCGTCGTGACGTTCTGAGCACGCACGATGCCGCACGATCTCTCTCACGCCTCGCGCCGCACCGTGCTCGCCGGCCTCGCCGCGACCGGTGCGGCGGCGGCCTTCCCTTCACCTGCCTTCGGGCAGACGGCACAGGAGTCTCCCCGCATGGCCCATTTCGAAACCCGCGACGGCGTAACGATCCACTACAAGGATTGGGGGCCGCGCACCGGCCCCGTCGTCGTGCTCGCGCATGGCTGGCCGCTCAGCGGCGACAGCTGGGACATCCAGGCCTTTCATCTGGCGCAGAACGGCTACCGCGTGATCGCCCACGACCGACGCGGCCACGGCCGGTCGAGCCAACCGTGGGACGGCAACGACATGGACCATTATGCCGACGATCTGGCGCAGTTGGTCGAGCATCTGAAGCTGCGGAATATCGCGCTCTTCGGCTTCTCGGCGGGCGGCGGCGAGGTCGCGCGCTTCGTCGGGCGCCACGGCACCGCGAACATCGCACGGCTCGGGCTGATTTCGGCCGTCACACCCTTTCTGCTCCGAACCGACAACAATCCGGCGGGCGCACCGATCGATCATTTTGACGGGATGCGAAAGGCGCAGGCGGAGGATCGCGCGCAATATTTCCGCGAGATCGCAGGCGGGCCCTTCTACGGCTTCAACCGTCCGGGTGCCGCGGTGTCGCAGGGCCAGATCGACCTCTGGTGGCAACAGGGGATGACGGCGAGCCTCAAGGCCACCTATGATTGCGTCGCCGCCTTTTCCGAGGATTTTCGCGGCGACGTTCGCAAGTTCGACCGTCCGACGCTGGTGATCCACGGAAGCGACGACCAGATCGTTCCCATCGACCTGTCGGCGCGCGTCGTCGCGACGATGCTGCCGAAAGCCGACTTCAAAATCTACGACGGCGCCCCGCACGGGCTGACCTTCACCCACCGCGACCGGCTGAACGCCGACCTGCTCGCCTTTCTGCGCGGCTGACCAACGAGGAGACCATCATCATGGCCAAGAAACACACCGGTCGCTGCGCCTGCGGTTCGGCGACGTTCGAATTCGATACCGACCCCGATTTCATCGCGCTGTGCCACTGCCTCGACTGCAAGAAGGCGTCGGGCGGCGAGGCGGCGGTCTTCTTCGGCATTCCGTCGAGCGATTTCGACGTTCTCAGCGGCGAACTGAAGGCCTTCTCCTATATCGCCCAGTCTGGAAAAGGACTCGACCGCAACTTCTGCACCACGTGCGGCGCGCGGCTGTTCACCGACAATCTGGAAACCTTTCCCGGCATGGTGTTCGTCCAGATCGCCAGCCTGGACGATCCTTCGGGCATCGCGCCGAAGCTCGAAATGTTCACCAAGCGGCGTCTGCCGTGGATGACGCCGCTCGACCTGCCGCAATTCACCGATATGCCCGAATAGGCCCCGACGTCAGCCTATGTCCGACGCGCGCTGAAGCAGGCGCGACGCGACAAGCATATCCTGCGTACCGAAGCCTTCGCTGAACTTCGCATAGATTGAGCCGAGCAGTTCCGCCGCTTCAGCGCGGCGTCCCGTGACGATCAGATGCTCCGCAAGGTCGCCCGCGATGCGCAGCTCGAACGACACCGCGCCGATCGCCTGCGCCCCCGCCAACGCTTCGCGGAGCCGCCGTTCGGCATGGATCGCGTCGCCGGCGCGCAGCATGATCGATGCTTCGATCCGCTGCAGTTCGGCGCGGCACCAGAGCTCGCCCTGCTCTTCCTGGAATCGCAGCGCACTGGCAATTCTGCCGCGCGCCTCGTCGAGCCGCCCGCATCGGACGAGGGTCCGGGCGAAGCCGCCGATATACATCGGAATACGCAGCAAGTAGCGGCACTCGATCATGTCGTCGATCGCGGCGCCGACATCGCGCCAAGCCTCTTCATCGCCCTGCAGATGGCGGAGCAACGCCGCGAAATAGCGATGCACGGGGATCCAGCGCGGGATCGCCTCGCGGTCCATATTCGCCTGCATCTGCGCCGAATAGTGGCGTAGCGCCGCCATATCGCCGGTTTCCAGCGCAAGTGGCAGCGCGGCGAGCCCCAGCGCGTTCGCCTGCGACACCCAATGCCCCGCTTGCCCCGCCAGTTCGACCGCCTCGCGCGCCGCCTCGATCGCCTGGTCGGTGCGACCCGTCATCCACGCGACGAACGGCAAATAGCAACGGATGGTCACAAAGCGATAGACGTCCTGCCGCGCCATGCGAAGCGCGCCCTTGGGCAACGTATATTGCGCGGCGAGCCGGTCGAGAACCTGCCCGCTCCCGCTGAACTCGCCCCGGTGCGCTTTCGCCCAGGCCAAGGCTCGCTCGCCTTCGGGTGCAGACGTCCAGTCGTGATGGCGCTCCGATAGCGCGTTGGCCTCTTCGAGATAGGCGATCGCATCGTCGATCTTGCCGATCTGCAACAGATAGAAAGCGAGCCCGACGAGGCCGCGCTGTTCATATTCGAGATTGCCCGCGTTTCGTGCGAACGCGATGGCGTCGTACCAGACCGCCTCCGCCTCGCCGGTCATCTTGCGGGCATAAAAGAGGCTCCACCCCCGCGAACAGGCAAGCTTCGCCTTGAGCAAATCGTCGCACGGCACCGTTTCGGCGAGCGCCAGCGCCTGCTCTGCACGCCCCTGCGCCTCGGAGAGGATCGACGTTTCGGACCACAACATCAGCGCGGCGACGGTGAGTTCGATCCCCGTGCGGACGTCGCCGTCCTCGCCATAGGCCCAGCCGAGCGCTGCGCGCAGGTCGGCGAAACGGCTGACGTAGCGCGCGATCCAGTCGCCGGTATCGAGCCAGTTCCATTCCTCTTCGGACCGCCTGAAAAGCGCGAGCACGCGCGCCGCATGCTGCCTTCGAAGCGCCGCATCGGCTGGATCTTCGCGACGCTTGTCCGCCGCATAACGCCGCATGCTGTCGAGCAGGCGATAGCGCAGCGCCGGGCCGTGGACCTTGGCGGTCAGCAGCGATTTCGCGACCAGCCCGCCGAGTCCGGTCATGACGTCGACCGCATCGACGCCGATCGCCGCCGCGACATCGATGGCATCCTCCAGCTCGAACGTATCGGCAAAGACAGAGATGGCGCGAAACAGTGCCGCCTCCTTGGGCGGCAACAGCCTGTAGCTCCAGTCGATGGTCGCGAGCATCGTCTCGTGACGCGGCGGACTGCCATCCTGCCGCCGGCGCGGGAAGCCGAGGTGCCGATCCAGCATCGCCAGCAGGTCGGCCGGACGATCGCTTTCGAGCTGCGCCGCCGCAAGCTCGATCGCCAGGGGGAGACCTTCGACGGACCGGCATATCGACGCGACAGCGTCCCAATCATCGTCGGCGATCTCGTAACCCGCCCATTCGGCCGCGCGGCGCGCGAACAGCTCGACCGCCGGAAAACCGGTCGCAGCGGCCGCGTCGAGCCCTTGCCCCGGATCAGGCGCTGCGAGCGCACCGACACGGATCAGATACTCGGCCTCCCCGTCGAGCGGTTCGCGGCTTGTCGCGAGCAGCTTCGACTTCCCGCTGTCGGCAGCCAGGCGGCTTGCAAATATCGTCGCGGCGGGCAGCACATGCTCGCAATTGTCGAGAACGACGAGCATCTGGCGCGGACGCAGATAATCGAGGATGGCGCCGAAACCGTTGCCGGGATTACCCTTGATGCCCAGCGCCGTCACCATGGCGACCGGCAGAAGGCGGATGTCGTCGATCGCGGCAAGATCGACGAAACGCACACCGTCGGGACAATGATCGGCGTAGGCGCGCGCCGCCGCGATCGCGATCGTCGTCTTGCCGATTCCGCCCGCGCCGACGAGCGTCAGATGCCGCTCGCGGCGCAATGCATCGAGAACTTCGGCAATTTCCATCTCGCGCCCGACGATATGCCGCAGCGGCAGGGTCCGCGCGGCAGCCGGATCGGTTGCGATGGGATCGACATGCGCGAAATCGGCGATCGCGGTTTCGACACCGGCGACGAACATATATCCGCGCCCCGCGATCGTCGCGACGTAACGCGGATTGAGCTTCGTGTCTCCCAACGCGCGGCGCAGGTTCCACATATTGACCTTCAAATTGCTCTCATGGACGAATGTGCCGGGCCAGGCCGCGGCGATCAGTTCGTCCTTGGTCACGAGTTGCCCGCTACGCTGGACCAGCAGCCGAAGCAGTTCGAATGCTCGCCCGCCCAGTTTGACCGGATGGTCGCCGAAGAGAAGAAGCTGCCGCGCCGGCACAAGGCGATAGGGGCCGAAGGCGAAGGACAATTCCCCGGTCGTGGTGTCGCTGATCGCGTCCATGCTGTTCACCCCCTTCGATCGCCGGATCGGGATGCCTCGAGGCGCAATATCCAGTATTGCGCGGCGCGTGGTGGTTGAACAGCCCCTTTGGGTCCGCCCGGTTCAGCTGTCACCTGGGTCTCCGCCCTGCCGTACGCCGGCCGGATCACGTCCGACGGCGACCGCATCGACGGTAGCCTGAAGACAGCGAATTGCGGAAAGTGGATGCCCCGCGAGGATTCGAACCTCGATAGACGGAATCAGAATCCGTAGTCTTACCATTAGACGACGGGGCAATGAGGCGGGCGCAATATGATTGCGTGGCCGCGCTGTCAAGGCCGCTGAGGCGATCCGCAACAGTCCGCTTGCTCTCCTCCATTTCGCCGCTAGCATCGCGCCATAACAAAAGGGGCCGCGTCCCGGCGCACGGACCCCGAAGGAGATGGGCTGATGCGTCATGTCGCGATCGTCGGGTCGGGCCCGGCGGGATATTATACGGCTGAAACGTTGCAAAAGGCCGAGGATATCGTGATCGACGTCATCGACCGGCTGCCCGTTCCCTATGGCCTGATCCGCACCGGGGTCGCCCCCGACCATCAGTCGATCAAGGCGGTGTCACGCCGTTACGAGGGCGTCGCGCTGGCCGACAATGTCCGCTTCGTCGGGCATGTCTCGGTCGGCACCGACGTGAGCATCGACGAGCTGACGGGCCTTTACGACGCGGTGGTGCTCGCGACCGGCGCTCCGCACGACCGGCCGCTGGAGATACCGGGCGCCGGGCTTTCCGGCGTGATCGGCAGCGCCGCCTTCGTCGGCTGGTACAACGGTCATCCCGATTTCGCGGAACTCGATCCGCCGCTCGACGCACCCGGCGTCGCGGTGATCGGCAACGGCAACGTCGCGCTCGACGTGGCGCGCATCCTCGCCAAGACGCCCGCCGAATTCGCCGGCAGCGACATCGTCGCGCACGCGCGCGCCGCGCTTGCGGAAAGTGCGGTGCGCCGCATCCACATCCTCGGCCGCCGCGGCCCGCACCAGATCGCGATGACGCCGAAAGAGCTCGGCGAACTCGGCCACCTCGAACGCGCGAGCCCGCGCGTCGACCCCGCCGACCTGCCGCCGGAAGGCGACGATGCGATGCTCGAGCCCGGAATGCGAAAGTCGGTAACGCACCTCCGCAATTTTGCCGCCAACCCGGTCGCGAAGCCGGTGACGATCGACTTCGATTTCTTTGCGATGCCCGTCGCGATCGAGGGCGACGGGCGCGTCGAGCGCATCATCGTCGAACGCACGGCGCTCGACGCCGAAATGCGCAGCCACGGCACGGGCGAGACCTATGCCATCGACGCGGGCCTCGTCATCAGTTGCATCGGATATCAGACCCCGCCGATACCGGGCGTCCCCTACGAGCATGGCCGCGGACGTTTCGCGAGCGACGAAGGGCGCATCCTGCCCGGCCTCTATGCCGTCGGCTGGGCACGGCGCGGCCCGTCGGGTACGATCGGCACGAACAAGCCCGACGGCGCGCGGATCGCCGAACTGGTGCTCGAAGACGTCGGGCGCGGCGCGGGCAAGACGGGGCGCGCCGGGCTCGATGCCCTGCTCGCGAGCCGCAACGTCGTCCCCGTGACCTTCCGCGACTGGCGCCGCATCGAAGCCGCCGAGGTCGCCGCGGCGATTGACGGCAACCCGCGCGAGAAATTCACCAGCATCGAGGCGATGCTCGCCGCGATCGGCCGGTGAGCCCGGGCCGGGCAGGCCTTCGGACGGCGCTGCGCTGGCTGCTCGCGCTCGCTTACGGTTATGCGGGCTATCGTCACCTCGCAACCCCGGCGCCCTTTCTGGCGATCACCCCACCCTGGGTGCCGCAGCCCGAATTCGTCGTCGCCGCGACCGGCATCGCCGAGCTGGCGGGCGCAACGGGATTGCTGATCGCGCGGACGCGCAAGGCCGCGGGTTGGGGCCTTGCGCTCTACGCGCTGTGCGTCTGGCCCGCGAATTTCCATCACGCGCTCGCGAACGTCGCGATCGATGGCGAGACGTTGAGTTGGTGGTACCACGGCCCGCGGCTCGCGCTGCAGCCGGTCATCATCTGGTGGGCTCTGTGGGCGAGCGGCGCGACCGACTGGCCATTCCGCCGCCGCTAGCCCCTATTTCGCGACCGGCGTCTCGATCGGCGGCTGGCCCTTCTGGCTCGCGGCATAGGCCTCGACCGCCTTCAGCACGCGGATCATGTTGCCGCTCGAAATCTTCTCGAGCTCGGCCTGCGTATATCCGCGCCGCGCGAGTTCGGCGAACAGCCGCGGATAGCCGGTGACGTCTTCCAGACCGACCGGGGTCGCATCCATCCCGTCATAGTCGCCGCCGATCCCGATATGGTCGATGCCGATCGTCTTCTTGAGATGGTCGATATGATCGGCCGCGATGCCGATCGGCGTCTGCGGCGCGGGGTTGGCCGCGTCCCATGTCTTGAGTGCCGCGACGGCCGCGTCGGGGTCGCCTACGTACAGCGCGTCGAGCCGCGCCTTCTCGCCGGTACGTGACAGGCCATGCGCGCGCAGCTTGGGGTCGAGGAAAGCCGCATAGAGCACGACCATCACGACGCCGCCGTTCGCCTTGACCGCGGGCAGCACGCTGTCGGGGACGTTGCGCGGATGGTCGTTGACCGCGCGCACGCCCGAGTGGCTGAACATGACGGGCGCTTTCGACACTTCGAGCGCATCCTTCATCGTCGCTTCGCTGACGTGGCTCAGATCGACGATCATGCCGAGGCGGTTCATTTCCTTCACCACCTGGCGCCCGAAATCGGTGAGCCCGTCATATTTGGGGGCATCGGTCGCGCTGTCGGCCCACGGCGTATTCTTGCTGTGCGTCAGCGTCATGTAGCGAACGCCCATGCCATAGAGCTGGCGCAGCACCGCTAGCGACGATCCGATCGACTGGCCGCCTTCCATGCCGAGCATGCCCGCGACCTTGCCCGCCTTCATCTGCTGTTCCAGTTCGGCCGAGGTCAGCGCGAAGCCGAGGTCGTTCGGGTAACGCGCGATCAGCCGCTTCGCGACGTCGACCTGTTCGATCGTCTGCTGCACCGCCTGTTGTTCGTTGGTGTTGCTCGGCACATAGACCGACCAGAATTGCGCGCCGACATGCCCCTTGCGCAGCCGCTGGATGTCGGTGTGCATCACGCTTCCGTCGGCCTTGGGCTTGGTGGTATCGCGAAAATCGAAGTCGTTGATCACATTGCCGACCTGTCCGCGCAGTTCCCACGGCACATCGTTATGCCCGTCGAAGACCGGCGCCTTCTTGAGCGCGGCTTCGGCGACCGCCTCGGGCGACTTCTGCGCCATTGCGGGAGTGGAGATCAGGGCGAGGGCGGCAAGGCCGGCGAGCAGGGGGGCTTTGTTCATGGCGCGCGACCTTAAGTCGTTGGCGACGCGGCGCAAGCCTTGCTTGACGTGCCCCACTTGACCGGCGCGTCAAGGCCGCGCAGCATCGCGTCATGACAGCCTTCGACGACTGGCGCGCCCGATCGCCCTATTATGACGAAACCCACGAAGCATTGGCGCAAAGCATCCGCCGCTTCGTCGAGCGCGAAGTCGCGCCGTACATCGACCAGTGGGAGGCCGAGGGCGAGTTGCCGCGCGAGCTGCACAAGAAGGCCGCGGAGGCGGGCATCCTCGGCCTCCGCTATCCCGAGCAATATGGCGGGCACAGCGAAGGCTTCGATAATTTCCATGGGCTCGTGATGACCGAGGAACTCGCCGCGGTCGGCGCGGGCGGGCTCGGTGCGTCGCTGATGACGCACGGAATCGGCCTGCCTCCGATCCTCGCGCTCGGCTCGGACGAACTCAAGCAGCGCATCGCGCCGCCTGTCCTCGCGGGCGACAAGATCATCGCGCTCGGCATTACCGAAGCGGGCGGCGGCAGCGACGTCGCCAACCTCAGGACCACCGCCGTTCGCGACGGCGACAGCTACATCGTCAACGGTGGCAAGATGTTCATCACCAGCGGCATGCGCGCCGACTGGCTGACCTGCGCGGTGCGCACCGGCGGCCCGGGCGCGGCGGGCATCTCGCTGCTGCTGATCGACATGGCCAGCCCCGGCGTCGAGCGCACGCGGCTCGACAAGATGGGCTGGCGCTGCAGCGACACCGCCGCGATCCATTTCAGCGACGTCCGCGTCCCCGCCGAAAATCTGATCGGGCAAGAAAACGCCGGCTTCATCGGTATCATGCGCAATTTCAACAGCGAACGGCTCGGCATGGCAATGGGCTGCTGCGCGATGGCGCGCGTCGCGATGGCCGAGGCTGCCGAATGGGCGCAGCAGCGCGAGACTTTCGGCAAGCCGCTCGTCGGCCACCAGTCGATCCGCATCAAGCTCGCCGACATGGAGCGCCAGATCGAGGCGACGCAGGCGTGGGTCGACCTCTGTGCCTGGCAGGTGAAAGAGGGCAAGGACCGCCCCGCGGACTTCGCGATGCTGAAAGTGCAGGCCACCCGCATGCTCGAAGCCGTCGCGCGCGAGGCCGCACAGATCCTCGGCGGCGCGAGCTACATCACCGGCAGCAAGGTCGAACGCATCTACCGCGAGGTCCGCGTCAACGCGATCGGCGGAGGCAGCGAGGAAATCATGCTGGATCTGGCCGGACGGCAGCTCTTCGGAGGAGGAAAAAAGTGAACGAGCTCACCCGAAGCTGGCCCGCCGAGGCCGAAACTTTGCTAGACGATCTCGTCGACCTTCGCCGCGCGATTCATCGCGAGCCCGAGTTGGGTTTGCAGAACCCGAAGACGCTGGCGAAGATCAAGGATGCGCTCGCCGGGCTGCCGCTGGAGTTTCGCGAGGGGCCATCGACGACGGGTCTGGTGGCGATCCTGCGCGGGCCGGCGAACGGGCGCACCGTGCTGCTCCGCGGCGACATGGATGCGCTGCCCCTGCTCGAAGACACTGGACTCGATTTCACGTCCGAAATCAGCGGCGCGATGCACGCGTGCGGGCACGACACCCATGTTGCGATGCTCGTCGGCGCGGCAAAGCTGCTCTGCGCCGCACGCGACCGGCTGCCCGGCACGGTGATGTTCATGTTCCAGCCGGGCGAGGAAGGCCATCACGGCGCGCGCTTCATGCTCGACGACGGGATCATCGACCCGCTGCCCGACGCGGCCTTTGCGCTCCACATCATGCCGAATGCGCCGCACGGGATCTTCGCGGGGCGCGCGGGGCCGCTGCTTGCTTCGTCCGACGTCCTCTCGATCACGGTCAAGGGCGCCGGCGGACACGCCTCGATGCCGCACGACAGCATCGACCCGATCCCGGTGGCCTGCGCGATCGTCACCGCGATCCAGACGATGGTGACGCGCCGCATCTCGGTCTTCGATCCCGCGGTCGTCACGATCGCGAAGATCGCGGCGGGCACGACGAACAATATCATCCCTGAGACCGCCGAGATGCTCGGCACGATCCGCACGCTGTCGCCCGAGCGCCGCGCGATGGTCGCGCGCGAGTTGAAGCGCCTCGCCCCCGCAATCGCCCAGGCGCATGGCTGCACGGCGGAGGTGCAGATCGACGAGGGCTTCCCCGTCACCATCTGCGATGCGCGCGCGGTCACCTTCGGCCAGTCGGTCGTCGAGGAAACCTTCGGCGAGGAGGCCTGGCTGACGATGGACAATCCGGTGATGGGCGCCGAGGATTTCTCCTATGTCCTCGAAAAGGTGCCCGGCGCGATGTTCTGGCTCGGCGCCAGCGAACAAGGCAGCGACTGGCGCCAGTGCTGCGGGCTGCACAGCAACCATATGGTGCTCGACGAAAAGGTGATGGCGCGCGGCGCCGCGCTCCACGCGGCGCTTGCCGAGCGGTTTCTCAACGAAGGATTCAACGCATGATCAACATCATCGGCGCGATCGTCTCGGGCCTGATCATCGGCGCGCTCGCGCGCTTCTTCTATCCGGGCGCGGTGCATATGGGCTGGATCGCGACGATCCTGCTCGGCGTCGGCGGCTCGCTGCTCGCCGGCATCGTCACCTCGCGCGGCCAGCGCGAGTTCCACGGCGCAGGTTGCTTCGCCTCAGTCGTCGGCGCGATCGTGCTCATCTTCGTCGGGCGCATGTTGGAAATCGGGGGGTAAAAAGAAGTTCTCACACAAAGACACAAAGAGGTCGGTGATGACTGCAAATCCAGAAGAGCTGGCGAGGTTTGTTGTCGATTGCGGTTTCAAGCTGCATCGGAATTTGGGCCCGGGGCTTCTTGAATCGGCCTATGAGGCCATTTTGGCGGACCAGTTGATACGGAACGGAATAATCGTCGAGCGCCAAAAGGCCATCCCGATAAAATATGACGGCGTCGAACTGGCAGAAGGTTTCCGTGCCGATCTGCTCGTCGAGGGCCGATTGCTGATCGAACTGAAATCGGTCGAGCGGCTTTCGCCGCTCCATAGCAAGCAGGTGCTGACATATCTGCGCTTGCTCGATTTACCGCTAGGCTTGTTGATGAATTTTGGCGGAGCAACTTTCAGAGAAGGTGTCCGACGCATCGCCAATGGCGATTTGGGCCGATAAGCGAACAGCCCTCTTTGTGTCTTTGTGTGAGAATATTATTCTAAACCCACCTCACGGCACGAGCACCGTATCGCGCGCTTCGGCGAGCAGCTTGGGATAGTCGAGCGTGTAATGCAGCCCGCGGCTTTCCTTGCGGTGGAGCGCGCTCTTCACGATCAGGTCGGCGCATTGGAGCAGGTTGCGTAGCTCGATCAGGTCGGTCGTGACGCGAAAGTGGCCGTAATAATCCTCGACCTCGCCCGTCATCATCTTGATGCGGTGTTGCGCGCGTTCGAGGCGCTTGGTCGTGCGGACGATGCCGACATAGTTCCACATGAAGCGGCGGATTTCGGTCCAGTTCTGCTTGATCACGACCTCTTCGTCCGAGTCGGTGACGCGGCTCGCGTCCCACGGCCGGATCGCCGGCGGCGGTTCCAGCTGGTCCCAGCGCGCGATGATGTCCTTCGCCGCCGCCTCACCGAAGACGAAGCATTCGAGCAGCGAGTTCGATGCCAGGCGGTTCGCGCCGTGAAGTCCGCTCTCGGTGCATTCGCCCGCTGCATAGAGCCCGGGCAGGTCGGTACGGCCGTCTAGGTCGATCAATATGCCACCGCAGGTGTAATGCTGTGCGGGCACCACCGGGATCGGCTGCTTCGTCATGTCGATGCCGAGCGTCAGCAGCTTTTCATAGATGTTCGGGAAGTGACCCGCGACGAAATCGGGGTCCTTGTGGCTGATGTCGAGATGGACATAGTCGAGGCCCGAGCGCTTGATCTGGTCGTCGTTCGCGCGCGCGACGACATCGCGCGGCGCCAGCTCGGCGCGCTCGTCGTAGTCGGGCATGTACCGATGCCCGGTGACGGGGTGCTTGAGGATGCCGCCCTCGCCGCGCACCGCCTCGGTGATCAGGAAATTCTTGACCTCGAGATTGTAGAGGCAGGTCGGGTGGAACTGCATCATCTCCATGTTGGAGACGCGGCAGCCCGCGCGCCACGCCATTGCGATGCCGTCGCCGGTCGCCCCTCTGGGAGCGGTGGAGAATTGGTACACGCGGCCCGCGCCGCCGCTTGCCAGGATCGTCGCGCGGCCGACATGCGCGTGGACCTTGCCGCTCTTCTCGTCGAGCGCATAGACGCCCCAGACGCGGCCCGACCCCGAATAGCGTTCCTCGTGCCGGCCGGTGATCAGGTCGATGCACGCCTGCCCCGGCAGCAGGGTGATGTTCGGATGCGCCTCGGCGGTCTTCAGGAGCGCCGCCTGCACCGCCCAGCCGGTCGCATCGTCGACATGGACGATGCGGCGGTGCGAATGCCCGCCCTCGCGCGTCAGATGCAACGCCTCGGCTTCCTTGTTGAAGGGGACGCCCATCTCGATCAGCCGCTCGATCGCGTGTGGAGCGTTCTCGACGACGAACTCGACCGTCTCGCGCCGGTTGAGCCCCGCGCCCGCGACCATCGTGTCCTCGATATGATTTTCGAACGTGTCGCCCGCGTCGAGCACAGCAGCGATGCCGCCCTGCGCCCAGGCGGTCGATCCGCCGGTGAGTTCGCCCTTGGCGAGGACGAGGACCTTGCAATGGTCGGCGAGCGCGATCGCGGCGGTGAGGCCCGCGGCACCCGATCCCACGATGATGACGTCGTATTCACTCATGGCGCCTCTGTTGCACAGCAAGGCGCCGCATGACAGGGGGATCGCAGTCGCCGGCCAAGGGAATTTATCGCCATGTTCAAAGCGGAACTTGACCGGCGCGCGCTGCTCGCCGCCATGGCAGGGCTTCCACTCGCGGCCTGCGCGCATCGCATGGGGGCCGCCAGCACCGGCGAACTGGGGGTCGCGACCTTCAATATCTGGCACGATGCGGGCGGACAGTGGCCGAAGCGGCTGCCGCTGCTGGTCGCGGCACTGCGCGGCGCGGACGCCGACGTCATCGCACTGGAGGAGGTGCTGGAGGACGCAGGCAAGGGCATGCCGAATCAGGCGGTCACGATCGCGCGCGAACTCGGCTATCCGGAGGTTCATTTCGTCGCGCCCGATCCCGAGGGGGCGCCGAAGCGCTTCGGCAATGCGATCGTAACGCGGTTGCCGGTGATCGAGGTCACGCGGCGCAAGCTCGCACCGCTCTCAGACTATCGCACCGCGATCCGCGTGCGGGTCAGAACCGATCGCGGCCCGGTCGATGTCGTCGCGGTTCATCTCGCGTGGCAGCCCGAGGCGGCGGCGGTACGCGCCGAACAGATCGCCGATTTGCTCGCATGGCTACCGCGGGACGGTACGCCGGTGGTCGTCATGGGCGATTTCAACGCGCCGCTCGACGATCCGGGGCTCGCCGCAATGGGGCCGCCGCGCTTCACATCGGCGCTCGCGCCCGGCGCGGCACCGACGACGCTGAACCCCGCGCGCGGCCATACTCCGCGCGTGATCGACCATATTTTCGCCGACTCGGCGCACTTCGCCGTCGCCGCTGCAAAGGTTATCGGCAGCACGGCAGTCGACGGCGAATATCCGTCCGATCATTTCGGGGTCGCCGCGCGCCTTATTCGGCGCTGAGGGCTCAGGCAGCGCTGCGCGTCAGGTTGAGGAAGACATCTTCCAGATCGGCTTCGCGCGTCGAGACGTCGACGATGCCGTGGCCCATCGCATTGACCGCGGCGAGCACCTCGCCCGCGTTCATGCGGTCCTTGTTGTAGCTGATCGCGAGCCCCCGCTCGCCCTCGCGTTCGACCTTCTCGAACGCCGGATGCGACGGCAGCACGGTGACGTCGGCGTCGAGCGTCACGACGACGATCTTCTCGCGCGCCATGTCGACCAGTTCGCGCGTCGGTTTGTTCGCAATCAACTTCCCATGGTTAATGATCGCGATCCGGTCGCAGAGCTCTTCGGCTTCCTCCAGATAGTGCGTCGTCAACACCACGGTCACGCCGCGGTCGTTGAGGCTCTGCACATATTCCCAGAGCTGCTGGCGCAGTTCGATGTCGACGCCCGCCGTCGGCTCGTCGAGCACGATGATCGGCGGCGAATGCACCATCGCCTTGGCGACGAGCAGGCGGCGCTTCATGCCCCCCGACAGCGTGCGGGCATAGGCGTCGCGCTTGTCCGACAGATGCACCGCGGCGAGCAGCGCGTCGGAAATGCGCTTGTCTTTCGGCACGCCATAGAGGCCGGCCTGATTCTCGAGCGTCTCGAACGGCGTGAAGAAGGGATCGAAGACGATCTCCTGCGGCACGATACCGATCGAGTATTTCGCATTGCGGGGGTCGGCGTCGATGTCGAAGCCCCAGATGCTCGCACGGCCGCTCGTCTTGTTGACGAGGCCCGCGAGGATGTTGATCAGCGTCGACTTGCCCGCGCCGTTCGGCCCGAGCAGCCCGAAGATCTGTCCCCGCGGCACGTCGAAACTGACATTGTCGAGCGCCTGCTTGCCCCCGGCATAAAGTTTCGAAACGGCGTCGATGCGGATGGCGGCTTCACTCATGACCGCTTCCATAGCCGCGCGCCCGCGCCCGCGAAAGGGCCTGTGCGGCAACCATTTCTTTACCATAAGGATCAAGCATATTTTGTCACATGCGCACTAAGCAGGCCGGGTGAGGACCAGACACATCATCTGCCCGCTGCCCAAGCAGCGCGGCCTAGCAGCCATTGCGCTCCTGTTCGCCGCGACCGCCGCCACGCCGGCGGCGGCGCAGAACCGGACGCAGGGCGAAGCCGAAGCCATCGTGCTGCGGCCCCTATCCTTCTTCAAGGTCAACGACCTCGATTTCGGCAGCATCATCGCCTCGGGAACGGCGGGAACGGTGCGGCTTCAACCCGACGGGACGCGCACGCGCACCGGCGGCGCGACGCTCGCCGGCAATGGTGCCGAACCGGCGCGCTTCGCGGGGCTCGGCACGCCGAACCGCCAGGTGAACATCTCGCTCGGCGCCAATTCGATCTTCATCACCGGGCCCGGTGCGCCGATGCGCGTCCGCGATTTCGAGATCGGATCGACCCCGACCGCGATCCTGTCGACCACGCCGACACGCTTCACCATCGCAAGCGCGCTCGGCAACTACAACTTCCCCGTCGGTGCGACGCTCGAGGTCGGTGCGAACCAGGCGCCGGGCGACTACAGCGGTACGTTCACCGTAACGCTGAACTATCTCTGAGCCCGATTGCGGGCGGGCGTCACCCTTGCTAAAGGCGCGTCGATGACCCAGCCCGCGCCCCAGCCCGAGACGATCCGCACGCCCAAGACCCGCATCGCCTGCGACGGCACCGGCGACGGACTCGCCGACGCCGCGCTCGGCCATCCGCGCGTTTGGCTGGAAATCGATCCCGACCAGGGTTTTGCCGACTGCGGCTATTGCGACCGTCGCTTTGTCCTGACCGGCGGGGTAGCCGACAACGGCTAAAGCTTAAGCGCGGCTTTACCATCGCCGCGCATCATCGATTCACGTCCCCGCGATAAAAGTCTGTTCCGAACAGGAGCAGAATCGTGGGGATTCGAGGGACCAGCATTTCGCGAGCGGCGCTCCGCCGTCTCGCCATCGCCGCCGCCACAGCGGGCACGCTTGCGTGTACGCCGGCCATTGCGGCAAACCAGACGAGCACCGCCAACGCCGCGGTCGTCCGGCCTAACACGCTCATCAAGACCGACGATCTCGATTTCGGCACATTGGTCAGCGGCCCGACCGGCGGGACCGCGACGGTCAGCCCGGTGACGAACGCGCGCACGACCAGCGGCGGCGTCACCCCGGTCGGCACCGCGGCCCAACGCGCGGTCTTTCAAGGCACCGGCGGCATCTTGCTGATCACCGTCACCGGCGACAACAGCGTCACACTGACGCGTGCGGGCGGTGGCGGCACGATGACCGCCAGCCTCGTTCGCGCGATCACGACGAGCGGCGGCGGGATCACGATCCTCGGCTCGTCGGCGACGCTGCTGCCGAGCGGGGTGCAGACCTACTATGTCGGCGGGACGTTGACCGTTCCCGCGAACCAGCCCGCGGGCGATTACAGCGGCACTTTCACGCTCACCGTCAATTATCTCTGAGCGCCAGTATCTCTGAGCGCTGGCGCCGCGGCACGCGCGTGCCTATATCGGGTCCATGACCAGTCTCGACCCCCGCCGCTTCCTCTATCGCGCCGATGCGCTCGATCCCGATCTCGCGGCGAAGCTCGCACGCGAGGCGCTCGCCAAGGCCGACGACGGCGAGCTCTACCTGCAATATCGCGCGACCGAGAGCTTCGGTTTCGACGACGGGCGCCTGAAGACCGCCGACTATTCGACCGACGCGGGCTTCGGCCTTCGTGCCGTGTCGGGCGAGATGACGGGTTTCGCGCATGCGAGCGACCTCAGCGCAGGCGCGATCCGCCGCGCGGCCGAGACGCTCGCGCTGCTCGATCCGGCCAGCCAGCCCCACGCCGCGCCGCCGCCGCGCACCAACCGCCACCTCTATGACGAGGCGAACCCGCTCGACCTTGTCCCCTTCGCGAAGAAGGTCGAACTTTGCCAAAAGGTCGACGCCGCCGCGCGCGCGCGCGATCCGCGCATCGTGCAGGTGTCGGTCGCACTCGCGGGGAGCTGGTCGGTGGTCGAGATCGTCCGCGCCGACGGTTTCCTCGCGACCGACATCCGGCCGCTCGTCCGCCTCAACGTCTCGATCGTGGTCGAAGAGAATGGACGGAGGGAATCGGGCTATTTCGGTCTCGGCGGCCGCTACATGTACGATCATCTGTTCGAAGAAGCGCAGTGGAACCGCGCGATCGACGAAGCGCTGAACCAGGCGCTCGTCAACCTCCGCGCCGTCGATGCCCCCGCGGGCGAATTCACCGTGCTTCTCGGCCCCGGCTGGCCGGGCGTGCTGCTCCATGAAGCCGTCGGCCACGGGCTCGAGGGCGATTTCAACCGCAAGGGCACCAGCGCCTTTTCGGGCCGCATCGGCGAACGCGTCGCCGCGCCCGGCGTGACGGTGGTCGACGACGGCGCGATGGAAAGCCCCGTCGGCGGCGGCCGCCGCGGCTCGCTCAGCATCGACGACGAGGGCACGCCGACCGGCGAGACAGTGCTGATCGAGGACGGCATTTTGAAGGGCTATATGCAGGACCGCCTCAACGCGCGGCTGATGGGCGTCGAACCGACGGGCAATGGGCGGCGGGAAAGCTTTGCCCACGCACCGATGCCGCGGATGACCAACACCTTCATGCGCGGCGGCAACGACGATCCCGCCGAGTTGCTGAGCCGCGTCAAGAACGGCATCTTCGCGAAGAGCTTCGGCGGTGGGCAGGTCGATATCGTGTCGGGCAAGTTCGTCTTCAGCTGCACCGAGGCGTACAAGATCGAGAACGGCAGATTGGGCGATTCGATCAAAGGCGCGACGCTGATCGGCGACGGGCCGAGCGTGCTGACCAAGGTCATGGGCATCGGCAATGACATGGCGATCGACGAAGGCATCGGCATCTGCGGCAAGGGCGGTCAGAGCGTCCCCGCGGGCGTCGGCCAGCCGACCCTGCTCGTCAGCGGGCTGACCGTGGGCGGCACCGCTTAAATTCCTTCTCCCTTGATGGGAGAAGGATATGAAGCCTTGCCGCATGGCGGCTAGGCGAAGTTGGATGAGGGTGATCGCGCGTCCAAGCGCCGTCATGTCAGGCGGAGCCCGCACCCCCACCGCTGCGACTAGCGAGCAAGCTCGCAAGTCTCGCTGCCTCCCCCATCGAGGGGGAGGTTGGTCTGCTGTGACCCTGCTCACTTGGCGAACGCGCTTCGCCCGCCTATACCCCCTTCAAACAGAAGAAGAATTGGGCCGCATCGTCGTCCGCGAGGGACTCGCCCTCGCAACAGGGAGGATTTCATGCGTTCGAGTCTGCGTTTCGTTTCGATTGCCGCCATCGCCGCGATGCTCGCCGCCGTTCCCGGTTCGGCGCAAAAGACGACCGGTCCCAAGGAACGCTACGAGATGGACGTCGCGACGATGTCGGGGTTCGCGGCGATGGGCGGCGGCAAGGGCGGGCTCGGCGGCGCACTCGGCATGGCGTTCGGCGGCGATCCGAACAGCAAGGTCGCGTATCAGTTGCTCCTCCGCCTCGGCTCCGACCAGTCTCCGACCGCGCCGCCGCCGAAGGGTGATCATTTCTTCCAGCCGCAGGCGAAACTCGGCAAATCGGTCCCGCTGATCGCACCCGAGCGCAAGGAAGGCACCTATCCGACCGAATTCGAGCGCCCGAAGGGCCGCCTGCTCCTCTATTGGGGCTGCGGCGCGAAGGCGGGGCCCGGCCAGCCGGTCGTCATCGATTTCGCCAAGGTCGCCGCGGGGCAAGTCCCGCCGAACCTTTTCTCGACCGCGGTGCCGGTGATCCGTGAGGTCAGCCAGGCGAACAGCAAATCCTATGTCGACTGGCCGAATACGAAGGGCGGCAAGCAACCCTCCCCAGGCTCATCGCTGATCGGCGCGCACCGCGTCGCGAGCAATATCGGGTCGGACATCAATTTCACCCTCGCGCAGGATTATATGCAGGGGCTCAGCGCCTCGACCACGATCCAGCCCGATCAGTCGGTGATGATCCGCTGGAACCAGCTTCCCGCCGCGACCGGCTATGTCGCGTGGACGATCGGCGGAATGGGCCGGGGCGGCAAGAACGACGTCGGCGACATCGTCTGGTGGACGAGCAGCGCGTCGCAGCAGTTCGGCGGCGGCCTGTGGGACTGGCTGCCGCCCGCGACCGTGACGAAGCTGATCACGCAAAAGATCGTGATGCCGCCTGCCCAGACCAGCTGCCAAGTCCCGGCCGAGGTCAAGAAGGCGTCGGGCGAGATGATGCTCGGCAACCTCAACGCCTTCGGACCCGAGGCGAATTTCTCCTATCCGCCGAAACCCGCGGGCAATGCGGCGTGGAACATCGACTGGACCGCGAAGGTGCGGTTCCGGTCGCACACGATGCTGCTGATCGGCGCCGATTTCGGCGGCATGGGTGGATCGAGCGGCGGCAGCGCCCCGGCCGAGCCCGAAAAGAAGAAGAAATGCAAAGGCCCGCTCGGCATCCCGCTCCCCACCTGCTGACTTGGACGACGACCGCTTTGTCGCCGGTCATTCACGGTTCATCGGCTTTGGTGTACAACGCGCGTGGGTAGGGTATGTTCAAGACAGGAGTCTAACCATGCGTCTACACATTCCGACGCTTCTCGTCGCGGCCGCCGTGGCCATTTCTCCCGCAGCATCGGCGCGTGAAAAGCTTGCGCCCGAAGACCAGCTTACCAAGCTGCTGGGGAATCGCGTCGCGGGCGAACCGCAGAACTGCATCTCGCTCGCGGCTATCAACAGCAGCCAGGTGATCGACAAGACCGCGATCGTGTACAAAGTCGGCAGCACCTATTGGGTCAACCGCCCGCGCGGCGGCGCCGAATCGCTCGATGACGACGACATCCTCGTCACCAAGACGATCGGCAGCCAGCTTTGCAGCATCGACAGCGTCCAGCTGCGCGATCGCACGAGCCATATGTACAGCGGCTTCGTCACGCTCGGCGAATTCGTTCCCTATCGGCGCCCGAAGGCCGAATAGCCCGCGGCAACCGGTTCGATACCGTTGCATATAATTCGTCATCCCGGCGAAACCCGGGATCCCGCCCTCGCGATTTGGCGTTAGGTCGGGATCCCGGCGTTCGCCGGGATGACTTTCAAGGAGAGCGATCGACTTGTCCGAAGATGAACCCGCCACGCCGCCCACCGATTGGGCCGGACAACTCGTCCATTTCTGGTTCGAAGCCCATGGTTTCGACGACTGGTACGGCGGTGGACCGGACTTCGATGCCGAGGTTCGCGCCCTGGCCGGTGAATGGCACGAGGCCCTGCGTTCGCTTCCCGCCAGCAGCTTCCTGACCGATCCCGACACGGCGCTTGCCGCGGCGATCCTCTTCGACCAGGTGCCGCGCAATATCCACCGCGATCATGCCGAGGCGTTCGCGACCGACGATCTTGCACGCGCGATCGCGCGGGGGATCGTCGCGCACGGCTGGGACCGGAGCTATCCCGAAGAGCGCCGGCAATTCGCCTATCTGCCCTTCGAGCATAGCGAGGACATCGCCGACCAACGCGAATCGCTGCGGTTGATGGCCGGGCTCGCCGATCCGCGATCGCTCGAATATGCGAAGAAGCATTTCGACATCATCGACCGCTTCGGCCGCTTTCCGCATCGCAATGCCGCGCTCGGCCGCGCGTCGCGCACCGACGAAGCGGCGGCGATAGAAGAAGGCAAGGATTGGTGATAGGGCGGGCGCGATACGGAGAGCAGCCATGGCCGAATTCACCGACACGCTGAGCGACAAGCATATCGCCTTCGTCGAGAAGCAGCCGATCTACTTCACCGCGACCGCAACGGGGGAAGGCCGCATCAACCTGTCGCCGAAGGGGTATGCGGACAGCTTCCGCGTTCTTTCGGAAAGCCAGGTCGCCTATCTCGATCTCGGTGGATCGGGGAACGAGACGCACGCGCATCTGGCGGCCGACGGGCGGATCACGATCATGTTCTGCGCCTTCGATCGTACCGCATTGATCCTGCGCATCTATGGCCGCGGCCGCGCGGTCCTGCCGCAAGATGCCGAATGGGATGCGCTCGCCGCCAATTTCACCCTGATTCCCGGCACGCGCCAGATTTTCGTGATCGATGTCGAGAGCGTGCAGACGAGTTGCGGCTGGGGCGTACCGATGATGGAGTTGCAACACGAGCGCGAGACGCTGCAGAAATATCACCGCCAGGCCGACCCCGCACTGTGGGTCGAGAAATTCCAGGGCCGCACGAATAGCATCGACGGCCTGCCGACGCGTCCGACCGACCGGTTCATCGGCGGCTGATGGCGCTCGTCGAACTCGTCCGCCTGCCGAGCGGCGCCGAGGCCGAGTTGCTGCGCGGCCGTCTCGAAAGCGCGGGCGTCCATGCCGTCTGCTTCGACGCAGGGATGAACATCGCCGAGAGTGTCGGCCTGCTGATCCCCGTGCGCGTCATGGTTCTCGACGAAGATCTGGCCGAGGCCAAGGCCCTCATGGCCGAGTTCGGCGCGAGCTAGGCGCAACCGAATCCGCCCCTCGTTCGTCCTGATCATGAAGAAATCACAGGAAAGCAGCCTCTCCCCGCTCATGATCAAGGTCGCCAGCTACAATATGCGCAAGGGCATCGGGCTCGACCGGCGCCGTGATCCGGGGCGCGTGCTCTCGGTGCTCGGTGAACTCGACGCCGATATCGTCGCCTTGCAGGAGGCCGACCGGCGCTTCGGCACCCGCGCGAGCGCGATCCCGCCGCATATGCTTGCCGAGCATAGCGACTATATTCCCGTCGAACTCACCGATCGCCCGCACAGCATAGGCTGGCACGGCAATGCGCTGCTCGTTCGCAAGGGGATCATCGTCGAGGAAAGCCACGCGCTGCACCTGCCGACGCTCGAACCGCGCGGCGCGGTCGCGGCGACCTTGCGCATCGGCGACACGCGGCTGCGCGTCGTCGGCATGCACCTCGACATTTCGGGCCTTCGCCGCCGGCAGCAGGCGCGCGCGATCCTCGACCATGTCGCGGGGGGCGAGGAACTGCCGACGATCCTGATGGGCGACTGCAACGAATGGCGCAATCGTGGCGGCTGCCTCGCCGATTTCGGCGCGCAGCACCATCTGGTCGACACCGGACACAGCTTTCACAGTCGCCGCCCGGTCGCAAAGCTCGACCGGATATTCGCCTCGCCGCATCTCGAGGCGATCGAGGCGGGCGTGCACCAGAGTCCGCTCGCGGCCAGGGCCTCCGACCACCTGCCGATCTGGGCGCGCTTCAAGGCCAACGGCTGAGCCGACCTGCCGCTTCCGCATACACGCGACGATTGTTCAAAATCCGCGGCCGGCTGCCCATAATTTAGGCAAGTGCCCGTCTGGAGTGCCCACCTAACGCACGATGCGGTCCGCCCAGCACTCAAAAGCCGTCACAAAATGTTAACTTTCGCGGCTCCCGCGCAATCTGGCACGGCTGTTGCACCGCAACATGGTGCCATAAGCAAAAGGGGGCATCATGAAGCTGATCCTGGCTATCATCAAACCGTTCAAGCTCGACGAAGTGCGCGAAGCGCTGACCGGGCTGGGCATCGCCGGCATGACCGTGACCGAGGTCAAGGGTTTCGGCCGGCAAAAGGGGCAGACCGAGATTTATCGCGGCGCCGAATATGCAACCAACATGGTCCCGAAGGTGAAGATCGAGCTCGTCTGCGACGACGCGCTCGCGCCGCGGGTCGTGGAAACGCTCCAGCAAAGCGCGGGGACCGGGTCGATCGGCGATGGCAAGATTTTCGTCCTCGACGTGGGTCAGGCCGTGCGCATCCGCACCGGCGAAACCGGCGAGGCGGCTCTCTAATGACGAAGGGGGATAATATGACGTTCGCAAAGAAGATTGCGGCGGGTGCGGGGTCTGCGGGCCTTGCACTGTTCGCCGCACTGCCCGTCTGGGCGCAGGAAGCCGCCGCGCCGGCTGCCGACGCGGCGGCTCCCACCGCTTTCACGCCGACGGCCGATATGGTCAACAAGGGCGACGTGGCATGGATGCTCGTCGCCTCGGCGCTGGTGCTGATGATGTCGGTGCCGGCGCTCGCGCTGTTCTACGGCGGCCTCGTCCGCGCCAAGAACATGCTTTCGGTGTTGATGCAGGTGCTGACGATCGTCTGCGTCGCCGCACTGGTGTGGTTCAGCTGGGGCTATTCGATGGCCTTTACCTCGACCGGTACGCCATTCCCCAAGCTGTTCGGCGGCCTCGACAAGGCGTTCCTCGCCGGCGTCGACGTAACGACGTTCGCGGCCACCTTCTCGAACAGCGTTTATTTGCCCGAGTATGTCTTCGTGATCTTTCAGATGACCTTCGCGTGCATCACGCCGGCGCTGATCGTCGGCGCGTTCGCGGAGCGCGTGAAGTTCACGCCGCTCATCATCTTCACGGTGCTGTGGCTGACGCTCGCCTATTTCCCGATCGCGCACATGGTATGGTACTGGGCCGGTCCGGACTTCCTTCATGCTGCGCCGGATGACAGCGGACTGCTGTGGGGCTGGGGTGCGCTCGACTTTGCCGGCGGTACCGTCGTCCACATCAACGCAGGGATTGCCGGCCTGGTCGGCTGCCTCGTGATCGGCCCGCGCATCGGATATAATTCGGAACCGATGCCTCCGCACAACCTGGTGATGACGATGATCGGCGCCTCCTTGCTGTGGATCGGCTGGTTCGGCTTCAACGCGGGTTCGGGTCTCGAAGCCAATGCCTTCGGCGCGCTCGCCTTCATCAACACGCTCGTCGCCACCGCGGCCGCGGGTGCGACGTGGGCGATCATCGAGCAGATCGTGCACAAGAAGCCGTCGCTCCTCGGCGGGGTTTCGGGTGTCGTCGCCGGTCTGGTCGCGATCACCCCGGCGGCGGGCTTCGCCCATCCCGGCACCGCGATCATCCTCGGCGCCGTCGCGTCGCTCGTCTGTTTCTTCTTCGTCACCACCGTGAAGAAGAAGCTCAAATATGACGACTCGCTCGACGTCTTCGGCATCCACGCGGTCGGCGGTATCGTCGGCGCGATCGGCACCGGCTTCGTCGCCAACCCCGCCTGGGGCGGCCAGGGCTGGATCGATTACACCGCGCCCGTCGCCAAGGCCGGCGAGTTCGACCTCGCGGGTCAGGTGATGACGCAAATCTGGGCCGTCGGCACCACCGTGCTGTGGACCGGTGTGGTCAGCGCGGTGCTGTTCCTCGCACTCAAATACACCATCGGCCTTCGCCCGTCGGCGGACGTCGAACAGGAAGGGCTCGACCTCGCCGAACATGGGGAGCGCGCCTACAACCACTGATCATACGAGACAGGATACCCGCCGCCGCTCTCTCTCCTCTTTCAAACGGCGGCGGGGTCCTACCGAGGTTCCTCCTGCGAACCACTGGCCGGCCATTCATTGGCCGGCCTCTTTTTTTAGTAGCGTGGCCCGGATGCAACAGCTTGCCGCCATTTTTCGCGCCGCGATTCATGGCCCATTGCCTTGGACTCGACAAAAGCGCACGATCCTCTCCACGCAGGGGCAGCATAGCCCCGCGTTTGCAACTGGGAGGACAATATGGTTCGCACGACCCTGCTCACGGGGCTTTCCACACTCGCGCTCGCGATGACGAGCAATGCGGCGGCGCAAGAGACGCCGACCGACGACTATGACGGCAACGCCATCATCGTCACCGCCACCAAGCGCGACACCAGCATTCAGGACATTCCCTTCTCGATCAACGCACAGACCGCCGAAGACATCCAGAAATCGGGTGCGGTCACGCTCGAGGATCTCTCGCGCAACGTCGCGGGCCTGTCGGTCCAGAACCTCGGGCCCGGCCAGAGCCAGGTGTCGGTGCGCGGCGTGTCCGCGGGACAGGTCGTCCGCGACCAGCCCGGCGTCAAGGAACAGGTCGGCGTCTATCTCGACGAAAGCGTGATCTCGCTCTCGCTCTTCACCCCCGACATCGACCTTTACGACCTCAACCGCGTCGAAACGCTGCGCGGCCCGCAGGGCACGCTCTTCGGGTCGGGTTCGGTCGGCGGCACGATCCGCTACATCACCAACCAGCCGAAGCTCGGCGTGACCGAGGGCAGCGTCGAGGCGAACCTCAACCTCGTCGACGGCGACGATCTCGGCGGCCACCTCAAGGGCGCGATCAACGTGCCGATGGGCGACAAGGCGGCGCTGCGCGCGGTCGGCTATTACACGCGCTACGGCGGCTTCATCAACGCGATCGGCCCCGCCGGCGGCAACGACGTCAACAGCGGCGAACGCTATGGCGGCCGCCTCGCGCTGACCTTCGAGCCTAGCGACAATCTGTCGATCACGCCGCGCGTCGTCTATCAGAAGGTGACGGCCGACGGGTTCAACCGGCAGGATATCTACAATCTCTATGCCAACCAGTTCACCACGACGCGGCCAAAGGTAACCTTCGACGAGCGCGAGCAATATCTGCTCTTGCGCGAGGGCTTCAGCGACGAGACGCTGATCGCGGACCTCAAGATCGACGTCGGGCTCGGCGGTGCGAAGCTGACGTCGGTGACGAGCTACATCAACCGCGACATCCTCGTCAGCCGCGACGCATCGGCGCTCACGGGCTCGGTGTCGGTCGACCTCGGCTATCCGGCCGCGGGCGTGCTGCTGCCATCGAACCTCGTCGATACGACCGACCTCGAAACCTGGACGCAGGAAGCGCGGATCGCTTCGGATAACGACAGCCCGTTCCAGTGGGTCGTCGGCGCCTTCTATTCGAAGATCGACCGCGTCTATTCGCAGACGCTGCCGACGCCCGGATATGATGCGGTCACCGACGCGACGCTCGGCGCGGGTACCTCGGCGGCGGTCGCGAACGGCTTCGGACCCAATTCGCCGTACAACGCCTATCTACCCTATGACATCAAGCAGTTCGCGGTCTTCGGCGAGGTCAGCTACGACATCACCGATGCCTTCACGGCGACGGCGGGCGGGCGCTATTACGACTTCAAGGAAACGCGCAGCTTCGTCTCGGGCGGCCTGTTCGCTAACGGCGACAACCGCACCGACAGCACCAAGTCGAGCGGCTTCACCCCGCGCTTCCTGCTGAGCTACGACGTCGCCGACGATGTGACGATCAATGCACAGGCGTCGAAGGGCTTCCGCCTCGGCGGGGTCAACGATCCGCTCAACCTGCCGCTCTGCTCGCCCGCCGATGCGGCGCTGTTCGGCGGCTTTCAGAGCTATGACGACGAATCGCTGTGGAACTACGAACTCGGCGTGAAATCGGGCGGCCGCGGCTTCACCTTCAACGCCGCGGGCTTCTATAACGACATCCGCAACCTGCAGGTGACGCTCGATGCCGGCAGTTGCTCGTCGCGCATCGTCTTCAACGTGCCGAAGGCGCATTCGATGGGCCTCGAGTTCGAAATGGGGCTGCACCCGACCGACGGGCTCGACTTCAACCTGTCGGGCAGCATCATCGAGGCCGAATTCGACACCACCCTTCCCGGGGCGCTCGTCACCGCGACGGGCATCCGCGACGGCAATCGCCTGCCGTCGGTGCCGAAGTTCCAGCTCTCTGCATCGGGCAGCTATGAATTCCCGGTCACCGACACCGCCAAGGCCTATGTCTCGGCATCGTTCCAGCATGTCGGCACGCGCTATACGCAGCCGGCGGATCAGGAGAACAATCCGCGGACCTTCGTCCACGGCCTGCCCTTCGGCGGCGCGCCGGCGAATGCGGCGACGACGGTCGATCTGCAATTGCCCGACTATCAGCTGGTGAACCTCAGCGCCGGGGTCGACTTCGACAACGGCCTGTCGCTGATCGCGTACGTCAACAATCTGTTCGACGAAAATGCGCTGCTCTCGTTCGACCGCGAGCGCGGCGGGCGGGCACGTCTCGGCTACACCGTCGGACAGCCGCGGACCTTCGGGATCACCGCGCGCAAGACCTTTTAAGGGGTAGAGGGAGCGGGCTTTCGCAAGCGAAAATCCGCTCCCGAAACTGCACAAAAATCTGCACAATTTTTAGGCGCAGGTGCCGCAATTTTAGCCTTCCCAACATGACATTAATGTGGCATTCATTGCGTCAACAGTTTCAGGAGGGGAGAGCCTGAAAGGCTGGGCCGGGACGAAAGTCCCGGCCCTCTTTTTTTGTGCGCAGCGCGCGCACTATCCCAAAACTAAGGTTTTTCAGCCTTTTGTGCGCCGATAGCGCAGCATCGCAAAGATGCGCCAGCTGCCGTCGGGCTGCAGAACCGAATCGCTGACGGCCAGCGTTCCGCCCTGTTCGAGCACATAGGTCGACCGCCCGATCTCGACGTCGGCACTGCCCCAGTGCGTCCACCATGTTGCACCCTCGACGCCCCCTGCGACGGCGCGCGTGCGGCCATAGCTGTCGCTCCATTTACCCCGCAGCCGGCCCTTCGCATCGACGGCATATTGCGCGTCGGCGGAGTAGCTCACCGGGGGCGCACCCGCGATGCTCAGGCGATAGGCGAGCGTCGTTGCCGCACCCTCGCACTCGGCAATCTCGAGCGTCGCGGTCGCGGGCTTGCCGAACGCCTGCCCTTCGCCCGTCCAGCTCCCGTGCCAGGCGCTCAGCGATGGCGCTTCGGCGGACGTCGCCGGCGCCGCCAGCGCCGCGACCGCCCACCAGAGCGGCGTCATGCTGCGAGCTCGGACTGCGAGAACATGAAGGCGTTGCCGTCGAGATCGTAGAAGGTGATGAGCTTTACGAGGCCCGGGATGTGCTGGATATCGCCGTCCTGCCGCACGCCCTCGCTGTCGAGATGCGCCTTCGCCGCCTCGATGTCCGCGACCTCGAACACGTTGGTCGCGCCGCCTCCCTGCGCGACTTCCTCGACCTGGCTGAGGCCGATGTTCACGCCGGCCATCGGGGTCTTGAGTTCACACCAGCCGATTTCGTCGGCGCGATAGAGCAATTCGCACAGCATGACCCGCTCGTACCAGGCGATCGACGCGGTCATGTCGCGGACCCCCATCGAGCAGGTGAGTTCGGATTCGATCTGAAGCGCCATAGCTTGTCTCCCTTCGCCAAATGGCTCCGTCATCGCGCGCGAAGCGACGCCATCAAGAGCGGTGTACGCACGCTCTGGATTGCCGCGCCGCCCGTGGCTCCTCGCAATGACGATGCCCGTGAATCGGAGCGCAGCTTCAATCCGCTTGCGTCTACAGTCCGGTTTATATAGTTAGTTGCAAATGCGGTCAAGCGTGCCCGACTCCCTGCTCGCGCAGCTCGCCAGCCATCGCTGGCTGGTGCCGTTGCTCGCCGATCTCGCTGCGCACAAAGGCGCGCGTTTCGTCGAGCTGATCCACCGCCTCGGCCTGTCGCGCGACAGCCTGACGCGGACGCTGGAAGCCGCCACGGAAACCGGCTGGATCCGGCGCAACCCCGGCCACGGGCATCCGCTACGTCCCGAATATATCCTCACCGAACGGGGCGCTGCCGCCGCCGCCCGCGCCGCGACGATCGCCGACGCGCAGCGCGCGATCGGCCTGCCGCCGGGCGCCGCGACGCGCTGGGGACTGCCGCTCGTCGTGGGGATCGGCGCCGGGCACGACCGTTTCAACGCGCTGTCGCGTCTGCTGGCGCCCGCAACGCCGCGTGCGCTGTCGCAGGGCCTGACCGCGCTCGGCAAGCACGGGCTGGTGACGCGCGAAATCCTCGACCTGCGCCCGCCGGCGAGCCGCTATGCGCTGACAAGCATTGGGCGATTGCTCGCGGAAGCTTGCCTCTAACTATCGTCATTGCGAGCGCAGCGAAGCAATCCAGGGTGTGCGTAAACCGCTCTGGATTGCTTCGCTACGCTCGCAATGACGAAGAGATTAGCGCAAAGTCGCCTTCACAAAATCGGCCACGCGTTCGCCGATCATGATGCTCGGCGCATTGGTGTTGCCCGAAACCAGCCGCGGCATGACGCTGGCATCGGCGACCCACAGCCCGTCGATACCGTTCAGCTTCAGCGTCGGGTCGACCACCGCATCGGCATCGCTGCCCATCCGGCACGTCCCGACGGGATGATAGACGGTGTCGGCGCGGCTGCGGATCAGCGCGTCGAGCGCGGCATCGTCGTCGATGTTCACGGGGTGGCGGTCGATTCCGGCATAATCCGACAGGGGCGGCGCCGCGACGACGCGGTGCATCATCCGCACGCCCGCACGCAGCGTCGCGACGTCGCGCGCGTCGGTCAGGAAGCCCGGATCGATCACCGGCGGCGCGGCGGCATCGGCCGAGGCGAGCGTCACCGACCCGCGGCTCTCGGGCCGCAGCACGCAGGCATGGATCGAGAAGCCGTGCCCCTTCACCTTGGTGCGCCCATGATCCTCGAGCATCGCCGGGACGAAATGATACTGGATGTCGGGCGCGGGCAGGTCGGCATGCGATTTCCAGAAGCCGCCCGCCTCGGCGAAGCAGGTCGTCATGATGCCGGTGCGCTTCGTGCGATGCTCGAAGATCGCCTTCACCATCCGCCACGTGCCGCCGAGGCTGTCGCCGAGCGGATCGATCGAGCGCGTCTCCCAGCTCGACACATAGTCGATATGGTCCTGCAGATCGGCGCCGACGGCGCCGCGATCGGCGACGACGTCGATCCCCTTGTCGTTGAGGTGTCGGGCCGGCCCGATCCCCGACAGCATCAGGATTTGCGGGCTATTGAAGGCGCCTGCCGACAGGATCACGCCGCCGCGCGCTTTCAAAGTCTCGCGCTTGCTTCCGCGCCGGATCACGACGCCCGTCGCGCGGCCGTCCTCGACGACGATCTTCTCGACCAGCGCGCCGGTGCGGATCGCAAAATTCGCTTTCTCGCGCAGCGGCTCGACATAGGCACGCGCCGCCGACCAGCGCTCGCCCGCCTTCTGCGTCACCTGATAAAGGCCGAAGCCCTCCTGTTGCGCGCCGTTGAAGTCGGGGGTGCGCGGCAGCTGCAGCGCCGCCGCGCTCTCGACGAAGCGACGGCTCGTCACATTCGGCCAGCGCTGGTCCATGACGTTGAGCGGCCCGTCGGCACCATGGAAGTCGTCGGCGCCGCGCTCGTTGCCCTCGGCGCGTTTGAAGTAGGGGAGCACGTCGGCATAGCTCCATCCCGTCGCGCCGAGCGAGGCCCATTGGTCGTAATCGAAGGCATGCCCGCGGATATAGACCATCGCGTTGATCGCGCTCGACCCGCCGAGCCCGCGCCCGCGCGGCTGATACCCGGTACGCCCGTTCAACCCCGGCTGCGGCACCGTCTCATATTTATAGTTCGACGCATTGCGGATGAACGGCATGAAGCCCGGCGTCTTGATCAGCATATTGTCGTTGCGCCCGCCCGCCTCGACCAGGCAGACCGTGCGCGACCCGTCCTCGGCGAGCCGCCCCGCCGCCGCGCTCCCCGCGCTGCCGCCGCCGATGACGATGATGTCGAATTGATCCATATGGGCTCTCCCTCGCGCCGCCTGCTGGCGGTCGCCCGGGTGCTTACATGAATGTCATTAAGTAGCGAAGCAAGACCCATTCCCGTCACCCCGGACTTGTTCCGGGGCCTGCCTTACCTTGAAAGAAGAATAGGCGGGTGCCGGGTCAAGCCCGGCATGACGGTATGTATTACTCCGCCGGTTCCTCCACCGGTCGCCCCGCGGCCCAGCGTTCCTTGATCATCGCGCTCGTCGCGCGGCTGCCGTCGTGGCTCCAGCCGGGCTCGCGCCACATATAGGAGAGCTTGTGCCGCCACGGCGCGCGCCACACATCCTTCGCGATCCCGACCCATTCGTGGACCGCGGCCCAGAGGATGTTGAAGCTGCCGAGCTGCTTGACGATGCCGTACCGCACCGGCTCGTCGTCGCGTTCGGCGACGAAGCTGCCGAACATCTTGTCCCAGATGATGAAGACGCCCGCATAGTTGGCGTCGAGATAGCGCGGGTTCACGCCGTGATGGACGCGGTGGTGCGACGGCGTGTTCATCACCGCCTCGAACCAGCGCGGCAGCCGGCCGATCGCCTCGGTATGGATCCAGAACTGGTAGATCAGGTTCAGCCCCGCGCAGAAGAAGACCATCGCGGGCGGAAAGCCGATCAGGAACAACGGCAGGCGGAACAGGAAACCCAGGCTGATGAAGCCCGTCCATGTCTGCCTGAGCGCGGTCGAGAGATTATAGTGCTGCGAGCTGTGGTGAATGACATGGCTCGCCCAGAACCAGCGCACGCGGTGCGCGGTGCGGTGGAAGACGTAATAGGCGAGGTCGTCGAGGAAGAAGCAGAGAATCCACGCCCACCACCATGTCTTGAACGCGATTCCGATGTCGAACAGCCGGTACTGGTGCAGCCACACCGCCATCGCGACGACCATCCCCCCGACGAGCGCGCTCGCGACCTGGCTTCCGGTGCCGAGCAGCAGCGACGTCAGCGTATCGCGCGTTTCGTACCGGCTGCGATCGCGGCGCAGCGCGACGACCATTTCGGCGATCAGCAGCAGGATGAAGGCCGGGATCGCATAGGTGACCGGATCGGGCAGCTTATCCACAGTTGAGATCCCGCATCCGCGATGCCCACATCCCCGCTTCCTTCCCCAGCTTGAGCGTCACCGCCCCGAATGTCTTCTCCGGCGTCGTCAGCGTCAGAAATTCCTTGTCGAGGCGGCCCATGACGTCGGCATCGACCGGCCGCGCGGCGAAATGATTGCCGTGCGCGCGCACGAGCATCATCCGCCCCTCGGCATTGCGCACGATCGCCGCGAAGCCCGCATGGTCGCGCGCAACCTCGATGCCCTTGAACCCCGCCTCGGCCTCCTCGGCGAGGCGGATCGCGTGGTCGGCGTCCTGGATCCGCGGGTCGGCACCCAGCCCCATCCGCTTGACCAGCCAGGCGACGAAGAACACCGCGACGAGCGATGCGCCGAGCTGGATCAGGTCGTTCAGGCTCATTTATCCCCCGCGAGCGCGTCCAGCATCGGGCGGAGGCCCGTCAGGTCATAGCCCGCCTTCGCGGCCGCATCGACGATCTCGCCCACATCATCGCCGGCGCGCGCGCGCGTCAACGCCCAAAGGTGCGTCGAGCGCGTGCCCGAGCGGCAGTAGGCGAGGATCGGTCCCGTCGCGTCGGCCAGCAGCGTGTTGAGCGCGTCGATCTGCGCATGGCTGAAGCCCGAATGGCCGATCGGGATCGCGGCATAGGCAAGCCCTTCGGCGGCGGCGGCGTGCCCGATGTCGAGGCCCTGCGGCGCCGACGGTTCCTCACCGTCGGGGCGGTTGTTGACGATCATCGCAAAGCCCTGCGCCTTGGCCTCGGCAACATCCTCGATGCTGATCTGCGGGGCGACGCTGAAGCCGGCGGACAGGGGTCTGAAATCGCTCATGGCAGCGATCTACTCCTGCCGCCCGCTTGCTGACAAGCGGGAAGCTGCGCCTCACCCGTCCGGATATTGGCTGATGCAGTCCTGCATCTCGTCCCACAGTCCGGTCGCGGCGGACAGCTGGACCACCGCGGCTTCCTTGCCGAGCAGCTTGACGCGCATCTCCTTGCCCGCCTTGAGCCGGGGCCAGACGGCCGACTGGAGATGGCCGAGCTTGTAGCTCGTCTTGCCGCCCGCGGTCTCGCCATAGACGAAGCGCGCGGCGACATTGCCGTCGACGAAGACCGCGGTGCCCGGAAAGCTCGCATAGGTGACGCCGGGATCGAGCGCATCGACGCTATTGCCCTCGGCATCCTCGACCGCCCCCGCGCCCTTCTCATGCTTCGCGCCCTCGTCGTCGCCGATCGCGGGAAGCGCCTTGCCCGACAGCCAGACATAGCCATCCTCGAAATTGGTGAAGGCGAGCTGGAGCTCCAGGTCCTTGCCCAGCATCCGCGTCGCGGTGCAATTGTTGCCGCGCGACTGAAAGGTCCAGCCGTCGCCGAAGCTCAGGTCCTTTTCGGGGATCGGCGGCGGCTCGAATGCGGCCGACGGAACGGCGGCGAGGAGCAAGGCGAGCGGCAGGAGCCGGACGGGTGAAGCGCGCATGAAATCTCCCAACTTCATCGCGACCCGTCGCTCTGACTATTGCCGCCGCCGCGCCTGTCAAGCGCCCGCCGTCACGCGGCTGCCCCCGCCCGCTCGCCGGCCTCGACCGGCGGACGCGAAACCACCTCGTGAAAGCGTTCGGCATATTTCGGATGCTCGGTCCCCATCCATTTGTCCCACCAGGTGAAATAGAGGCCGTAGTTGGTGTTGAAGCCGCCCGAGTGATGCAGATCGTGGTGCGTAGTCGTGTTGATCCAGCGCGTCGCCGGGGTCGACAGCCACCAGCGCGGGTGCAGCTCGAACCCCGCGTGGCCCATCGCGTTGCGGATGATCTGGAAATTGATCCACAGGAACATGACCCAGACCGGCGTCGCGACGAAGAACAGCCAGATCGGCACGAACAGGATCATCACGAAGGCTTCCGGGATCGCAAAGCTATAGGCCGCCCACGGGGTCGGGGTGATCGAGCGGTGATGCGCGCGATGGAAATGCTTGAACAGCTTCGGATGATGCATCGCGCGGTGCACCCAATAGAAATAGGCGTCGTGCGCGACGACGATTGCCGCAAGCAGGGCCGCGTCGCCCCAGAAACCGTAGCTTCCCTGAAAGCGGTGCAGCACGCCAGAATCGACGCCCCAGACGATGAACAGCCCGACGAACAGATAGACGCCGACGGTCTGCAGCGACTGCAGGAATTCGCGGCGTTTGTCGGCCGCAGTCGCTTCGCGCGACTGGATCTTGCGCGCGGCGATGCTCGACCGGCGCAGGCCCCAGACGACGGCGCTCGTGACGCTCGCGGCGGCGAGGTAGCGGCCGAAGTCGAAGGCGAACATCGCCGGGCCCTGTTTGAGCAAGATGGCGAGGGGAGGAATCTGGTCGATCATGCAACGTCCTTTGCAGCGAGGACCGGCATGAAGCAGTTTCGCGCGGCCGCTGCCCCGCGATGTCGAAAATCGGCTAGCCGATTCCGGAATCGGCCAGCCGCGCGGCGCGATATTCGGTCGGCGTCATCCCCTCGGCGTCGCGGAAGGCACGGTTGAACGGGCCGAGCGACCCGAACCCCGCGTCGAGCGCGATCGTCAGGATCGGCACCTCGCGCTGCGCCGGATCGGCGAGCGCCGCGCGCACTTCGTCGAGGCGGAAGCCGTTGAGGAAGGCGGTGAAGTTGCGATGCCCCATCTCGCCGTTGATCGCCCGCCGCACGCGATATTCGGGCTCGCCCAGCCTCGCCGCGAGCGCGGTGATCGAAAAGCCCTCGGCGCGGTACGCACGCTCGTCGGCCATCACCGCCTTCAGGCGCTGCGCAAGCGATGACGGCCCGGCGGGCGGCGCGACGCGACCCCGCGCCACGGGCGCGCCCGGCGCCGCGAACAGTTCCGCCGCACGAAAGCGATAGAGGCCGATCGAGACGATGAAGGTCGCGACGAAGATCGCCGCGAGCGTCACCGCGCGCCAGATTTCATGGCCGCTCTCGCGGTCGTGGAACATCTCGACGAAGGTGACGAGCAGGACGAAACCGCCGATCGCGCAGATCAGCCCGAGGCGGAAGCCGCGCCGCGCCTCGACCAGATCGGCGGCGCGCCCGCGCCATGCGATCCACATCCCCGCGAGCGCAAAGGCGAACATGCCGATCCGCACGACCACCCATATCGCCTGGCTGAATTGACCGGTCGCGGCGATCAGTGCGATCTGCGCCAGCGGCAACATCCAGAAGGCGAGCACGATCAGCCAGCTCTGCCAGCCGATCCGCTGGCGGTCGTCGAACCATGTCCGCGCGAACATCCAGAACAGCGCCGGCACCATCACCGACAGCGCATCGAGCAGCACATACGGGAACTCGGTCGGCCCTTCGTGGCTGAAAGATTTTCCGGCCAGATAGGCGATGATCGTGGAATTCATCGCGATCGCGACGCGCGCCGACAGGACCGCCCGATGATCGCGCCAAAGGATCGCGATCCATAGCAGGAACAGCGCGATCGCGCCGCCGCGAATCATCGGGTCCAATATGTCGAGTGCCGCCATCGCCGCGTGCTAACGCAGGACCGAGGACGATGCCACTGGAGCGATCACCGCACGGCCAGTTGCCGCAGGCGCCTGTCGGCGAGCTGCGCCAGCGCGTCGCCACGCACCGATTCGCGGCATTCGCGTGCCGCCCGGCGCGCCTTGATGGTCAGATGCTCGACATCGTTGCGGCAATAGCCGGCGACCGCGCGGTCGATCCGCCGCTGCGCGGCTGCGACCCCGCGCGGGGTGGTAAGATCGAGTCCGCCCAAAGAGATGCGCAGCGGTCGTGCGGGTTCGGAAGCCAGCGCGGCGGGCGAAAGCAGGGCGGCGCCGAGCACGGCAAGGATCGTCATCTGTTTCATGATTCATGCTCCTTTGTCGGTCGACGCCGCAGAGGGGAGAGCGTCGATGGACAAGCGATGCACGAGGTTGGGCGGCGGGTCGCGGAGGGTTCGAAACCCGGCTAGCCGGTTTCGGAATCGGCAAGTCGCGGCAACGGCCGAGCCGTCAATATTGCCGGATCACGCCCAGGAATGCGTCGCCCCACGCCTCGAGCTTTTTCGTGCCCACCCCGGGAATCGTCCCGAGCGCGGCGCGCGTCGCGGGCCGGTCGCTCGCCATCGCGCGCAGCACTGCGTCGTGGAAGATCACATAGGGCGGCACCCCCGCTTCGGCGGCGAGCTCGCGGCGCATCGCGCGGAGGGCATCGAACAGCGGATCGCCGACCGGATTCGCCGCCGCGCCCTCGCCGCGGCGCGACGCGCGCTGCGTGCGCTTCACCGGCGGCTCGGCGATCAGCACCTGCGTCTCGCCCTTCATCATCGCGCGGCCCGCGGGACCGAACATCAGCCCGCCATGCTCGGTCGTCTCAAGCGCCTCGCGCGCGACGAGCGTGCGGACGAGCGGCTTGATCAGCCGCGCCTCCTCGCCCTCGACGATCCCGAAGACCGACAATTTGTCATGGCCCCGGCTCGCGATGCGTTCGTCACTCTTCCCCGTCAACACCGCCTCGACATGCCCCGCGCCATAGCTCTGCCCGGTGCGATAGACCGCGGAGAGCAGCTTCTGCGCGAGGACGGTCGCATCGACCTGCCGTGGCGGTTCGAGGCAATTGTCGCAATTGCCGCAGCGCTCGGGCGGATTTTCGCCGAAATGGCGCAGCAGCAGCGCGCGGCGGCATTCGACCGTCTCGACCAGTGCCGCGAGCGAATTGAGCCGCGCGCGTTCGCCGGCGATCCGTGCCTCGGGCAGCTCGCCGAGCCGCATCCGCGCGCGCGCAAAATCCTCGGCGCCCCACAGCATAAGCGCCTCGGCAGGGTCGCCGTCGCGTCCGGCGCGGCCGGTTTCCTGATAATAGCTTTCGATCGACTTCGGCAGCCCGGCATGCGCGACGAAGCGGACATCGGGTTTGTCGATCCCCATCCCGAACGCGACCGTCGCGGTGACGATGCCGTCCTCCGACGCGACGAAATCATGCTGGACCTGCGCGCGCCGCTCGGGATCGAGACCGGCGTGATAGGCGGCGACACTGCGCCCCGTCGCCGCGGCGAGCTTCTCGGCCATCCGTTCGGTCCCGTCGCGCGTCGGGCAATAGACGATGCCTGGTCCGGGATTGGCGGCGATGAAATCGGTGAGCTGCCTTGCGGGCGAGATGCGCGGGCTGACGCGATAGCGGATATTCGGCCGGTCGAAGCCCGCGAGCACCAGCCCCTCGGCCGGGATGCCGAGCTGGACGAGAATATCCTCGCGCGTGTGCTTGTCCGCGGTCGCGGTCAGCGCGAGCCGCGGCACCGACGGAAAGGCGTCGAGCAACGGCCGCAGCAATCGGTAATCGGGCCGGAAATCATGCCCCCACTCGGACACGCAATGCGCCTCGTCGATCGCAAAGAGCGCGGGCGTCCGCGCCTCCATCAGCGACCGGAACCCCTCGCCCGTCGCGCGCTCGGGCGCGATATAGAGCAGATCGAGCTGGCCGTCGCGGTACGCCTGCCGCGTGTCGGCCCAGTCGGCATCGACGCTCGTCAGCGACGCCGCACGAATGCCCGCCGCCCGCGCGCCGCGCAGCTGGTCGTGCATCAGCGCGATCAGCGGCGACACGACGACGACACAGCCGTCGAGCGCGACGGCGGGCAACTGGTACGTCAACGACTTGCCCGCCCCCGTCGGCATCACCGCGAGCGTGCGCTCGCCCGCCATCGCGCGCGAAACGACCTCGGCCTGCTTCCCGCGGAAAGCATCGAAACCGAAGGTAGACTTGAGCAGCGGGAGGAGAGCGTCGGCGGACATTGTCGGCCCGCGATAGAAAGGAAGCGGCGGCGAGGGAAGTCCCAAACCCGTCCGGATTCGCCGAAACGCGTCAGGCCCGCGCCAGCATCGCCCGCTCGGCCATCCGTGACGCGGTTTCGCGTTCGGCCATCACGACATGGTCGGCGCCGCGGCGAACGAGGTCGTCGACCTCCTCGTCCGAATGCGCGCGCGCGACGATGACGAGCTTCGGATTGATCGCCCGCGCGCGCCGCACGATCGCGCCCGCCTCGGCGCCCTCGGGGATCGCGACGAGCAGCGTCTGCGCAGTATCGAGCCCCGCCTTGCGCAAGACGCTTTCCTTCGTCGCATCGCCGATGATCACCGTCGCCCCCGCAGCCTCGGCGGCAGCGGCCATGTCCTTCTGGTCCTCGATCACGGTCAACCCCTCGCCGCGCCCGCAGATCAGGCCGCCAATGTGGCTGCCGACGCGGCCATAGCCGATCAGCACCACTCCGGCGTTGCAAGGGGCGGGCGTATCGGCATCGGGTTCGTCCGCTTCGGGTTCATCGGCGCGAATGCGCTTCACGACGAGCGAGAAGAGAATCGGGTTGAACAGGATCGACAGCAAGGATCCCGCCAGGATCAGGTCGCGCCCGGTCTCGGGCAGCACCCCCAGCCCGACGCCGAGCCCGGCGAGGATGAAGGAGAATTCGCCGATCTGCGCCAGGCTGACCGACACGGTCAGCGCGGTCCGGTTCGGATGGCCGAAGGCGCGGACGAGCGCGAAGGCGGCGAGCGACTTGCCGACGATGATGATCGCGACCGTCGCGACCACCGGTCCGGGCTGCTCGATCAGCACCTTGGGGTCGAAGAGCATGCCGACCGAGACGAAGAACAGCACTGCGAAGGCATCGCGCAGCGGCAGCGTCTCCTCCGCGGCGCGGCGGCTCAACTGCGTCTCGCCAAGGATCGTTCCCGCGAAGAACGCGCCGAGCGCAAAGCTCACGTCGAAGATCACCGCCGCCCCGAACGCGACCCCCAGCGCGATCGCCAGCACCGCGAGCCGGAAGAGTTCGCGCGATCCCGAATGCGCGACCCAGTGGAGCACCCACGGCAGCACGCGCCGCGCGACGACGAACATGAAGGCGACAAAGGCGACCACCTTGACCAGCACGATGCCCGCCGACTGGAGCAGTCCCGCGCCGTTCGCCTCGTCGCCGCGCGACCCGAACATCGCGGGGAGCAGCACCAGCGCGAGCACCATCACCAGATCCTCGACGATCAGCCAGCCGACCGCGATCCGTCCCTTCTCGGTCTCGACCATGTCGCGCGCCTGCAGCGCGCGCAGCAACACGACGGTCGAGGCGACCGACAGCGCGAGGCCGAATACCGCGCTTCCTTCGACCGACCAGCCGAGCCACAGCCCCAGCATCATGCCCATCGCGGTCGCGACCGCGATCTGGAGCACCGCCCCCGGGACCGCTATCCTGCGTACCGACAGCAGGTCTTTCAGCGAGAAATGGAGGCCGACGCCGAACATCAGCAGGATCACGCCGATCTCGGCGAGCTGCATCGCGAGCCCGGTGTCGGCGACGAAACCCGGCGTGAAGGGGCCGACCATGATGCCCGCAAGCAAATAGCCCGCGATCGGTGAAATCCGCAGCCGGTGCGCAAGCGCGCCCATCAGGAAAGCTACCCCGAGGCCGGCCACGACCGTGCCGATAAGGGTCGTGTCGTGTGGCATGCCTCCTGCCTAGGGGGCGGGGGCGGCAGGGGTCAAGTTTCGCAGCGCACAAAAATGCGCCGGGCGCTCTTTCGAGGCCCGGCGCGATGGTTGAAGCGCGGCGATCAGCTACGGGTGATCGAGGCCCCGCCATCGAGCAGCGACGCCGTGCCGGTCACGAAGCTCGCGTCGTCCGAGGCGAGATAAAGCACCGACTTCGCGATCTCGACCGGCTGCGCGACGCGTTTCAGCGCGTGCAGGTTGGTGACGAAATCCTGCTTTTCGGCGCTGTCGTTGACCGCTTCGAACATGTCGGTCGCGACCCCGCCCGGAAGCACCGCGTTCACGCGGACGTTCTGCGGGCCATATTCGGCGGCGAGCGCCTGCGTCAGCCCGATCAGCCCCGACTTGCTCGCCGAATAGGCTGCGCTGCCCGGGAAGGAGAAGCTGTAGCCGACGAAGGTCGAGGTGAAAATCACCGACCCGCCGCCATGCTTTACCATCTCGGCGATCTGGTGCTTCGCGCCGAGGAAGGGCGCGGTCAGATTGACCTGCAGCGCGTCGTTGAAGCCCGCTTCCGACACTTCGATGCTGGGGCCGGCTTCGCCGAACACGCCGGCGTTGTTGAAGGCGATGTCGAGCCGGCCGAAATTGTCGACTGCGGCGGCGACGAGCGCGGCGTGATAGGCTTCGCTGCGGACGTCGCCAGCGACGGCGACGGCCTTGCCGCCCGCGGCGGTGATTTCGGCAACGAGGCTGTCGAGTTCGGCCTGACGGCGCGCTCCGACGACGACGCTCGCGCCTTCGGCGGCAAAGAGCTTGGCGGTCTCGCGGCCGATCCCGGCGCTGGCGCCGGTGACGATCGCGACTTTGTTCTGCAAACGGTTCATGGGTCTTCTCCTGTTCGGCAGCGGGCCCGATGCCCGTGGTCGATGAGGAGAAAGTGGACTTTGATCTTCGTTCGGAATAGACAGCAATTCTTGGTTCTATAATTCGGAATAGCCGAACAATGATCCGCATCGAAGGCATCGCCGCATTCGTCGCGACGGTCGAGCATGGCTCGATCAGCGGCGCCGCGCGCCAGCTTCGGCTGTCGAAATCGGTGGTGAGCGAACGTCTCGCCGAACTCGAACGCTCGCTGGGCAGCGCGCTGCTCCACCGCACCACGCGCAAGCTCAGCCTGACCGAGGACGGCACCGCTTTCCTGCCGCGCGCGCAGCGAATCACCCGCGACGTCATCGAAGCCGCCGCCGACATCGCCGAACGTCGCGGCACGCTCGCGGGGCCCTTGCGCATCGCTGCGCCGGTGACCTTCGGCCATATGCACCTCGGCCCCGCGCTCTATCCGTTCCTGAAAGCCCATCCCGAGATCCGGCTGACGCTCGATCTCGACGACCGGCGCATCGACGTCGCGTCGAGCGGTCATGACGCGATCATCCGGCAGGGGGTGATCGACGACACGCGGCTCGTCGTCTGGAAGCTCGCGAAAAGCCGCCGCATCCTGACCGCGTCCGCGGCCTATCTGGCCGAGCATGGCACGCCGACCTGCTTTCAGGACCTGCGCGATCATCGCGGCATCTTCTACACCAACCGCGGCGCCTCCGACTGGCACTTCCGCACCGATGACGGCCCGGTCACGATCCAGGCGAAACAGGCCTTGGGCGTCAACAACGGCGACATGATCCGCGACGCGGTCGCCGCGGGCCTCGGCATCGCGATGCTCCCCGCCTTCATCGCCGGTCCGGCGATCAAGGCCGGCAAGCTCGTCGCCATCCCCCTCGCCATCGCCCCCGACGAGGAGTGGATCTACATGGCGCACTCACAAGGCCGCGAGCCGTCGGCGAAGCTGCGGGCGTTGAGGGATCATCTGAAGGAAGCGTTCGGCGACCCGCCCTATTGGGAGGTGGATTAGCTCTCCGAAGTGTCAGCTTTGGGGGTAGGGAGCGGACTTGCCACCCCCCTTCGTCATCCCGGATTTGATCCGGGATCCCGCTTTTTGATGGATAGGCTGGCTTCGACGTCAAGCGGGACCCCGGATCAAGTCCGGGGTGACGATCAAGTGGGCGCAGCTCTGTGTGATCCCCGGCGAAAGCCGGGGTCCAGCGCGCAACAGAATGGCGTCGGCCTTCCACCGCTCTGGACCCCGGCTTTCGCCGGGGATCACGCCAGCTACGACCGCAACCGGTCGAAACCCGCCGCCCTAAACCGTTCCCTCTTCCCTTTCCGCCTGCTGCCGCGCCCACATGTCGGCATAGAGCCCGCGCATGGCGAGAAGCTGCTCGTGCGTCCCCGTTTCGGCGACGCGCCCCTTCTCCAGCACGATGATCCGGTCGGCGTTCACCACGGTCGACAGGCGGTGCGCGATCACCAGCGTCGTGCGGCGTTCGGCAATACGTTCGAGCGTGTCCTGGATCGCCGCCTCGGTGCGGCTGTCGAGTGCGCTCGTCGCTTCGTCGAGGATCAGGATCGGCGGATTCTTCAAAAGCGTGCGCGCGATCGCGACGCGCTGCTTCTCGCCGCCCGACAGCTTCAGCCCGCGTTCGCCGACCTCGGTCTCATAGCCTTGCGGCAGCATCGCGATGAAGCCGTCGATCGCCGCACCCTTCGCGGCCGCCGCAATCTCGTCGGCGCTCGCATCGGCGCGGCCATAGGCGATGTTGTAGCCGATGCTGTCGTTGAACAGCACCGTGTCCTGCGGGACGATGCCGATCTCGGCGCGCAGGCTCGCCTGCGTCACCGCCTTGATGTCCTGCCCGTCGATCAGCACGCGCCCGCCCTGCGGGTCATAGAAGCGGAAGAGCAATCGCGCGATCGTCGACTTGCCCGCCCCCGACGGCCCGACGATCGCCAGCGTCTCACCGGCTTGGGCCGCGAAGCTGACGCCCTGCAGGATCGTGCGGTCGTCCTCGTAACCGAAGACGACATTGTCGAACGCCACGGAGCCACCGGTAACGACGAGCGCCGGTGCGCCATCGGCGTCGCGGATCTCGGGCGGGGTGTCGATCAGGCGGAACATCGCCTCCATGTCGATCAGCCCCTGGCGGATCATCCGGTACACCATGCCGAGCATGTCGAGCGGGCGGAACAGCTGCGCGAGGAGTGTGTTCACCAGCACCACGTCGCCGACCTTATATTCGCCGATCGACCACCCCCACACGGTGTACGCCATCGCCGCCGCCATCGCGGTGTTCGTGATCAGGCTCTGCCCGATATTGAGCCACGCGAGGCTGTTCTCGCTCTTCACCGCGGCGCGCGCATATTGGTCGGCGACGTCGCGATAGCGCGCCGCCTCGCGGCCCTCGGCGCCGAAATATTTGACCGTTTCGTAATTGAGCAGGCTGTCGACGCTGCGCCCGACGGTCAGCGTGTCGAGGTCGTTCATCCGCGTGCGGAGCGCATTGCGCCAGTCGGTGACCTTGCGCGTGAAGACGATATAGACGACCACCATCAGCGCGGTGCCGCCCGCGAGGCCGAAGCTGAACTTGGTCCAGAAGATGATCAGCACCGCGACGAGTTCGATCACCGTCGGCGCGATGTTGAAGAGCAGGAAATAGAGCATCGTGTCGATGCTCTTCGTCCCGCGCTCGATCACCTTGGTGACCTCGCCCGTCCGCCGCGCGAGGTGGAAGCGCAGGCTCAGCGCATGCAGGTGGGTGAAGGTCGCGATCGCCAGCTCGCGCGTCGCATCCTGCCCGACGCGCTCGAACACCACGTTGCGCAGATTGTCGAACAGCACACTCGCAAAGCGCGCGCCGGCATAGGCGACGACGAGCCCGATCGCGAGCGCGACGCCTTCCTCCATCCCCGGCACCATGCGGTCGATCGCGGCGCCATAGAGAAAGCCCATCGACAGCTGGACGCCCTTCGATGCGAGCACGATGAGCGCGGCAAGGACGATGCGGACCTTCGCCTCGGTCTGCCCCGCAGGCCAGAGATACGGCAGGAAACGCCGCAGCGTCTTGAGGACGGGCGGTTCTTCGCGGGGCGTTGCGGAGGAGGATGTCTCGGGCGGCATGCGCGCCCCATGTAGGGATGTGCGCTCTATCCGCCAACCGCCAACGATCGTGATCGTCGGCGAAAAGCCGGACCCCGCTGGCCTGCGGCGCTATCGGCCCCGGCTTTCGCCGCCGATCGTGTCAGGGGCGGCGCTGGCCCATGTGGCTGATGATCCGGTCGGCAAGCCGCCGCTCCTCACGCGTCGGCTCCGCCGGCGCGGCCTCGACGGGTTGGCGGCGGCCGAAGATCGGGCGGCGGGCAGGCAGGAGGGGAGCATATCGCATGGGGACGCCTCGCTTGCGCGGCCGCCCCCCGGCACCGCAATGGGTCTGGTCCCCGCCTTCGAAGATCGCGCGCGCGGCTTGCCTAAGATTTAAGGAACAGGGTTACTGTTTTCTTTCCGGAACGGTGAAGGTGCCGGTGACGCGTCCGCCGCTCTGGCCACTGACGGGATTGCCGTCGGGCCCGCGCGCCGCGCCGCGGCCGTCGACCGTCGCCTTGCCGCTGTTGAGATCGATCACCAGCCGGCCGCCGTTCAACCGGTTGGCGCCCTGCGTCAGCTGGACATTGCCGACCATCGTGATCAGCCGCCGGTCGAGATCATAGATCGCGACATTGCCCTTCGCGACCTCGTTACCCTTGGTCACGACGACCCCGCCGGTCGCGTCGAGCCGGTTGACGTCGGTGCCGCCGGCGCGCGTGTAGGCGACCGTCATCCGCTGCGACGTCACGGTCATCCCGGCCTGGGTCACCTTGACCCCGCCCGACAGCACGACGCGGTCGGAACGGTCCTGGACCTCGATGCTGCCCGCGTTGAAATCGACCGGAGCATTGCTGTTGTGGTTGGCGAGCGCCTGCGCCTGCGCCGGAGCCCCGCCACCCGTCGCCAGAATCGCGAGGCTGGTGAGTGCGAAGCTCGCGCCCGCGAGCAGGCTGCTCTTCATGGTCCAAAGCCCCTTCATTTCTTCAGCGCTCCTTGATTGATCCTGAGCCGCGCGTTGCCCTGCAGGCGCACGACGCGCTGATCGAGGTCGGCCGACAGCTGATTGGCCGAAAACTGCCCGATATTCAATGCGCCGTTCACGCCGCCGGTCCCCGCCAGGCTGCGGCTCTTGAGGTCGATGGCGACGTTGCTCGCGTCGAGGCGGTATCCGCTCGCGCTGCGGACGCGGACCGTTCCCGGTACCGCCACCTTCTCGGTGTCCATATTATACTGACCCTCGGCGGCGGCGATCGTTGCCGGGCCGTCGTTCAATTTGATCGCCCCCGACAATTGGCTCATCCGCACGATCGGCTCGGCCGAACTCTTCTGCACCGCGCTGCCCGCGAGCAGGGCAAAGGGCTGTCCCTTCGAATCCTGTCCGCGATATTCGGCGCGCGTGACCTTCATCCGTTCGCTCGCCATATCGACCTTGTCCTTCGCGAGCAGGAAGCTGATCTCGGTGCGCTGGGTAAAGGGCGAAAAGACGAGCACCGCGGCCACGACGCCGATCACCAGCGGCAGGCCGAAGCGCAATATGCGCACGACGCGGTCGTGGCTCGACCCGCTGGCCGCCCACATCCGGCGCATGGTGCGATCATGATCGGCGCGTTCGGACATTCATCGGGACCTTGTGCGAATCACTCGGATCAGGTGTGCGCGAAAATGTCGACCTCGGGCCAGCCCGCCAGGTCGAGCGCCGCACGCGTCGGCAGGAAATCGAAGCAGGCCTGCGCGAGTTCGGTTCGCCCCTCGCGCGCGAGGCGTTTGTCGAGCACCTCTTTCATCGCGTGCAGAAAGCGCACGTCGCTCGCCGCATAGTCGCGCTGCGCGTCGGTCAATTCGGTCGCACCCCAGTCGCTCGACTGCTGCTGCTTCGAAATGTCCTGGCCGAGCAGTTCGCGCACCAGTTCCTTCAGCCCATGGCGATCGGTGTAGGTGCGCACCAGCTTCGAGGCGATCTTGGTGCAATAGACGGGCGCCGTCACGACACCCAGCGCCTGCTGCAACGCGGCGATGTCGAATCGCGCAAAATGAAAGAGTTTCAACCGATTGGGGTCGGTCAGCACCGCCTTCAGCACGGGCGCGTCATACGCGCTTCCGGGCGCGAAGCGGACCAGATGCTCGTCGCCCTTGCCATCGCTGATCTGGACGAGGCACAGCCGGTCGCGCAGCGGGTTGAGGCCCATCGTCTCGGTATCGACCGCCACCGCGCCCGGCCCGAGCGCGCCCTCGGGCAGATCTTCTTCATGAAAATATACAGTCATGAAAGCCGCCTTAGGCCAAGCGGCCTTGCCGCTCAATGACTGGATTCTCGCATGCGACGCAACATGCCTTCGCTCGCGGTAAAGCGTGCAAAATTCTGCATCGCCTTTTTGAATTTTCCGTTCGCAGCCTGTGGATAATTAGGTTATATGTTACGCCGTTAGCGGCATAGGGCGAGTCTGTGCCCAGGGTGAACTGCGTCTCCGTCCGGCGCAAGGAGCCGGTTCAATGGGGTGTGGACGACCGAAAGCGACTATTAGACTATGAGTTTCAACAAGGATCGCCGCGGCCAGCGGGGGCGCGGCAAGCGCGACGATTTCGGCAATTTCGACAGCTTCGAGCCGGCCCCTTACGGCGGCGACAGCTATGGTGGCGGACGCGGCGGCTTCGGCGACCGTGACCGCGGTGGCTTCGGCGGTGGTGACCGTGGCGGCGGCTTCGGCGGCGGCGACCGTGGCGGCTTCGGCGGCGGCGATCGCGGCGGCGGTGGCGGCTTCGGCGGCGGACGCGGCGGCGGGATGCCGGCGCAGGTCGTCGGCGAGGGCCAGGGCACGGTGAAGTTCTTCAACCCGTCGAAGGGTTTCGGCTTCGTCGCGCGCGACGATGGCGGCGAAGATGTCTTCGTTCACATCAGCGCCGTCGAACAGGCCGGCCTTCAGGGCCTCGCTTCGGGCCAGCCGCTCGGCTTCACGCTCGTCGAGCGCAACGGCAAGGTCTCGGCGATCGACCTCAAGATCGAGGGCGAACCGCTCCCGATCGAGGAATTCGCCCCGCGCCGCGACGATCGCGGTGCCGGTGGCGACCGTCCGGGCGGCGCCCGCGGCCGTCGCCAGCTGACCGGCGAACGCACCTCGGGCACGGTCAAGTTCTTCAACACGACGAAGGGCTTCGGCTTCATCGCACGCGATGACGGACAGGCCGACGCCTTCGTTCACATCAGCGCGGTCCAGCGTGCCGGCATGGCGGGCCTCGAAGAAGGCGACCGCGTCGCTTTCGATATCGAGGTCGACGATCGCGGCAAGTTCGCGGCGGTGAACCTGCAGCCGACGCAGGACTGAGCGAAACCCGATCGCTAAAAACGGAAAGGGCGCCCCGGGGCGCCCTTTTTGTTGGCCGAATGACGCGAAGCGACCGGCGGGTTTGGGCCGGTTGCGGAACAAATCCGACGCAACCAAAGCTCGAGGCGCACCTAATAGCCGAGCGTCGCTTCCAGAAACCAGATTCGCTGTTCGGTCTCGTCCGCCCAGCCGTCGACAAGGCCGCTCGTCGCGATATCGCCATCGCTTTCCGCGGCCGCCTTCACCTCTTTCAGCTGCGCGAGCAGCGTCTTGTTGTCGGCGGCAAGCGTGCGGACCATGCCCTCGGCCTCGACGACCGCAGCATCATCGTCGCGAATCGACTGGCGGCGCGACACGTCGCCGATCGAACGCAGCGTCGGCGCACCATTTTTGCGCACGCGCTCGGCGATCAGGTCGGTGGTGGCGAGGATCTGCGTCGCCTGCTCGTCGAACAGCAAATGCAGTTCGCGAAAGCGCGGACCCTGGACGTGCCAATGATAATTCTTCGTCTTGAGGTAGAGCGCGAAGCTGTCGGCGAGCAGCGCGTTGAGCGCGTCGGCAACGGCAGGCTGGTTGTTCTGTGACATGGGGAGCATCCTTTCTGTTGCTCCCGGGACTTAAGACCTCACGCCGCCAAAATCCCATTGAACCATTCGGTCGCTATCATCGATAAAAGCGATGATCGACGAATATTGAGCAATTCTGTCTATAAGAGACCGAAGGCGCCGAGTGCGGTCCGTGTGCCCCATAGCGCCAGCACCGCCGCCGCGCCCCACCGGATCAATCGCGCCAGGCGCCGTTGCGCCAGCGCCGGGCCGAAGGCGAGGACGGGCAGCATCGCGAGAAGCCAGCCGATCGCGCCGCCCGCCGCGGCCCACAGTCCCGCGCCGCTCGTTGCGGCGAGCGCGCCGATCAGGAAATGGCTGCGATCGCCGAACTGCGCGACGAGTGTTCGCCCTGCGAGCAGCGCGGGCGACGCATCGTCCGCCGCTTCGTCCGCGGGCGGTCGCAGCGGCAACGAGAGCGCGACGGCGGCCGACAGCATCGCCGCCGCGACGAGCAGCGCGACCACGCCCTGCCCGACCAGCCGGTTGGCGACCGACCCCGCGATCGCGGCGACCAGCGCGCTGATCAGGAAGGCGGCGAAGAAAATCGCCGCGACCATCCGCCGGTCGTGCCGCCGGTTCAGCAAGGTCGAAAGATAGATTCCCGTGCGCCCGTCGGCGTTGGCAAGCGCGACCGCGACGAGGGCAAGCATGATGGCATCCATAGGAAAGCCGTGCGACGTCAGCCGTTTGGCGTCAATCCCCGATCAGTGTCCGAGCCGCATCGCGACCGAAGCGAGCCACGCCTCCTGCGCTGCGGCGGGAAGCGGCCCGCGCGGCGCGAACACCGCGTCGCTCATGGCATCGAGATAGGTCAGCACCGCGGCGCGATAGCCGCCCGCCGCAACCGCCGATTCGAGCCGGCTCGCGAGCATCTCGACCGCGGCGAAGCCGTTGTCGCGTGCAAGGCAGCGGATGTCGTCGACCCCCTGCACGATCTGTGCGACCGCGCAATGCGGCAAGGCCTCGGCGAGCGCGCCGATCTGTCCGGAAATCCGGTCCTGAATCTCTATGAAATGGTCGGCCTGGATACGCATCGTCCACCCCCTGTTCCCCTGGGGAAAGAATGCGCTGCAATGGTTAAGGGGTGCTTAAGCGCCTTTCAGCGCTGCCCGGGCTGCCCCGGCAGTTGCTGCTTGCTGCGATACATGTCGCGGTCGGCGGCGGCGAGGATATCCGATTCGGTCATCCCGACCTGCAGCATCGCGATCCCGAAACACGCCGAAAGCGTGATCGCGTGGCCGTCGTAGATCGCGGGTTCGCAGCTCAGCACATGGCCGAGGCGGCTGACCTGGACACGCGCACCCTCTTCGCTTGCCTGATCGAGGATCAGGCCGAATTCGTCGCCGCCGATGCGCGCTGCGACATCGGTCGCGCGGATCGAGGCGTCGAGGCGCTTGGCGATCTCCATCAGTGCGAAGTCGCCCGCGGCGTGGCCGAAGCTGTCGTTGATGAATTTCAGCTGGTTGACGTCGACGAACACCACGGCGGCGCCCTCGTTGTGCCGCTCGAAGCGGGCGAGGCGCTGGTGGATCGCCGTCAGGAAATAGCGGCGGTTGAACAGCGGGGTCAGCGTGTCGCGCTCCGACACGCGCTCGAGCTCGGCGACGGCGATCTTCAGGATGCGGTTCTCGCGGCGCAGCGCATCGCGCTCGCGGCGAAGTTCGCGCATCTGGTCTTCCATGGAGTCAACGGATGCGAAGCCGAGCTGGTCGACTGCGATCCTTGCCCCCCCTACGCTATCCATTCCCAATCCCCGCGGTGCATACCCAAATGGTCCGCCGGCCGATGCCGACACGATATACAGCCGGGACGTTAGACACGACTTGATACCAATAGGTAAACGCGCTGCGAAGATTTGCATGGCGTTGCCAGCGCGCGGGACAGACTCTAGGGGGATAGCGGCGATGATTCATCGCCGGGGCAGGAGGGAATGGAATGAGCGCGCCGCTCGTCGGAGTCGTCATGGGAAGCCAGTCGGACTGGCCGACGATGGCGCATGCCGTCCAGATCCTCGAAGAATTCGGCATCGCGCACGAAGTGCGGATCGTCTCGGCACACCGTACGCCCGACCGCCTCGTCGACTATGCCAAGGGCGCGGCGGGCCGCGGGCTGAAAGCGATCATCGCGGGCGCCGGCGGCGCCGCGCACCTGCCCGGCATGCTTGCCTCGATGACGCGCGTTCCGGTGCTCGGCGTCCCCGTCCAGTCGGCGGCGCTCAGCGGTGTCGACAGCCTCTATTCGATCGTCCAGATGCCCGGCGGCGTACCCGTTGCGACCTTCGCGATCGGCAAGGCGGGCGCGACCAACGCCGGCCTCTTCGGCGCGGCGCTGCTCGCGAACAGCGATCCCGGTCTGGCACAAAAACTCGACGCCTGGCGCGCGAAGCAGACCGACGGCGTCGCGCCCGTTCCCGTACGCGAAGGCTAGGCCTTGCTGCCCCCCGGTTCCACCATCGGCATCCTGGGCGGCGGTCAGCTCGGGCGCATGCTCGCGGTCGCCGCGGCGCAGCTCGGCTACAAGGTCCATATCTACGCGCCCGACGCCGAAAGCGTCGCCGCCGAGGTCACCGCGCACCACAGCCAGGCGGCGTGGGACGACGAATCGCGCCTCGCCGCCTTCGCCGCAGCTTGCGACATTGTCACCTTCGAATTCGAGAACGTCCCCGTCGACACCGTCCGCTTCCTGTCGGGCCATGTCGCGATCCACCCGGGAGCCGGGGCGCTCGAAATCGCGCAGGACCGGCTCGCCGAGAAGATGTTCGTCGCGGACCTCGGCGGCCGCACCGCCCCCTTCGCCGCAGTTCCCGATCGCGCTGCGCTCGACGCCGCGCTCGGCGAGATCGGCACCCCGGCGATCCTCAAGACCGTGCGCATGGGGTATGACGGCAAGGGCCAGGCGCGCCTCGCCACCGCGGCGGACGCCGATGCGGCGTGGGAAACGATCGGCCGCCACGCCGCGATCCTGGAGGGCTTCGTCGCCTTCGCACACGAATTCTCGGTAATCCTCGTCCGCGGCATCGACGGTGAAATCCGCTATTGGGATTCGACCGTCAACGTCCACGAAGGCGGCATCCTGGCGACCGCCAGCCTGCCGCCGCCGCCACAGGTCGCCGATCAGCAGGCCGAAGCGCGCGCGATGATGGCCGAGGTTGCTGCGGCACTCGACTATGTCGGCGTCCTCACCGGCGAATTCTTCGCTACCGAAGACGGCCCCGTTTTCAACGAGATGGCGCCGCGCGTCCACAACAGCGGCCACTGGACGATCGAAGGCTCGGTCGCAAGCCAGTTCGAGAACCACATCCGTGCGATCGCCGGCCTGCCGCTCGGCAGCACCGCGACGCGCGCGCTGCCCGTCGTGATGCGCAACCTGATCGGCGCGGACATCGCGCGCGTCGCCGATCTGCTCGCCGACGACAATTGCCACGTCCACCACTACAGCAAGACCGAAGTCCGCGAAGGCCGGAAACTCGGTCACGCGACTTGGGCAGGTACAGCACCCGGAGCCTCTCCCGCATGAATCGCCCCGAAATCACGCTCATCCTCGCGCGCGCCGCGAACGGCGTCATCGGCGCCGGCGGCAAGATGCCGTGGCACCTTCCCGCCGATCTCCGCCGTTTCAAGCAGCTCACGATGGGCCGTCCGATGATCATGGGGCGCAAGACCTTCGACAGCCTGCCCGCGATCCTCGAAGGCCGCCGTCACATCGTCCTCACCCGCGATCCCGACTGGCAGGACGAGGGCGCCGAACCCGTCGCGACGATCGACGACGCGCTGAAGCTCGCGAACGCGCCGCACGTGATGGTGATCGGCGGCGCCGAAATCTACAATCTGTTCCTGCCGCTTGCCGACCGGATCGAACTCACCGAAGTCGCGCTGTCGCCCGAAGGCGACGCTTCGATCCCGGCACCGGGCCCCGAATGGCACGAGATCGCGCGCGAGGATCACCCGGCAACCGACGGCAAGCCCGCCTTCGCGTTCGTGACGCTCGGGCGGAACCGCCGATGAGGCGCTGGCTCGTCGGCATCCTGATCCTGCTGCTCGTCGTCGCGGCCGCCTTCTTCGCGATCGCGCCCGGGATGACCGAGCGCAGCCTCAACAAGATCGACGGCAAGCCGTTGTCGGCGGTCAGCGAACGCGCAAGGGCGCTGCACAGAACGCTGACCATCGTCGACCTGCACAGCGACACATTGCTCTGGCAGCGCGACCTTCTGGATCGTGCCGCGCGTGGCCACGTCGATCTGCCGCGTCTGCGGGAAGGCAATGTCGCGCTGCAGGTCTTCTCGAGCGTCACCAAGACACCGAAGGGCCAGAATTACGACGCGAACGGCGGCGACACCGACAATATCACGCTGCTGACCTTCGCCCAGCTCCAGCCGCCGCGAACCTGGACCTCGCTGCTCGAACGCTCGCTTTGGCACGCCGAGAAGCTGCACCGTGCCGTCGCGAGCGCCCATGGCGGGCTCATCGCGGTCGCCTCGCCCGTCGACGTCGACAAATTGCTCGCCGCGCGGCGCGGGCACCCTGCGGCGACCGGCGCGATGCTCAGCATCGAAGGGCTCCAGGATCTCGAAGGCGACATCGCCAACCTCGACAAGCTCCACGCCGCCGGGTTCCGGATGGCGGGGCTCGCGCATTTCTTCGACAACGACGTCGCGGGTTCGATGCACGGGCTCGAGAAATATGGCCTGACCCCACTCGGCCGCAAGGTCGTGCCGCGGATGGAAGCGCTCGGCATGATCGTCGATATCGCGCATTGCAGCCGCGCGTGCGTCGCCGACATATTGAAGGTCGCGCGCCGCCCGGTCGTCTCCAGCCACGGCGGGGTTCAGGCGACGTGCAAGGTCAACCGCAACCTCGACGACGATCAGATCCGCGGCGTTGCGGCGACCGGCGGACTGGTCGGCATCGGCTATTGGGACGCCGCGATCTGCGACACCTCGCCCGCGAGCATCGCAAAGGCGATGAAGCATGTCCGCGATCTCGTCGGCATCGACCATGTCGCGCTCGGCAGCGATTATGACGGCGGCACCACGGTGCGCTTCGACACGTCGAAGCTGGTGCAGGTGACGCAGGCGCTGATCGACGCGGGCTTCACCGACGACGAGATTCGCGCCGCGATGGGCGGCAATGCGATTCGCGTGCTGCGCGCGGGCATCGTGCCCCTGGCGCCATCGCGATGATCCGCCTCGACGGTCACCAGCGCATTCCCGACGCTTTGCGCGGCGGCGTCATCGCGCTCGGCAATTTCGACGGCTTTCACGCGGGGCATCAGGCGGTCGTCGGCCGCGCGGTGCGCCATGCGAAGGACGAAGGCCGCCCGGCGATCGTCGCGACCTTCGACCCGCATCCCGTGCGCTTCTTCAAGCCCGACGTGCCGCCCTTCCGCCTGACGACGCTCGCACAGCGGCTCGAACTCTTCGGAGCAGCGGGCGCCGACGCGATGCTCGTCCTTCCCTTCGACGCGGCGCTCGCGGCGACGACCGCCGACGATTTCATCACCGACTTGCTGCTCGATCGCTATGGCGCAGCGGGCGTCGTCACCGGCGCCGACTTCGTTTTCGGGAGGGGCCGCGGCGGCGATGTCGTGACGCTCGCCGACCATGCCCGCCGCCTCGGCTTCTTCACCGAAATGGTCGCTCCCGTCGACGACGCGCACGAAGTGATCTCGTCGAGCCGCATCCGCGAGGCGCTGCAGGCGGGCGACCCCGCCACCGCGACGCGGCTTCTCACGCGCCCCTTCACGGTGCGCAACGTCGTCCAGCACGGCGACAAGAACGGCCGCCTGCTCGGCTTTCCGACCGCGAACCTCGAAATGGGGCAATATCTCCGCCCGCGCTACGGCATCTATGCCGTTACCGGAAAGCTGCCCGACGGCCGCGTACTGAAAGGCGCCGCGAACCTTGGCGTCCGCCCCAGCTTCGACCCGCCGAAGGAGCTGCTCGAACCGCATTTCTTCGACTTCGCCGAAGATCTCTACGGGCAGGAAATCGACGTCGCCTTCCACGCCTTCATCCGCGCGGAAGCGAAGTTCGACACGATGGACGCGCTGATGGCGCAGATCGCGGCCGATTGCGACGAGGCGAAGCGGCGGCTGGCTCTGTTATAACTCTTTGGCACCCCGGACGTGATCCCGGGCCCATACGACGAGGCGGAACCTTTATGCCGGATCGAGTCCGGCATGACGAATGAGGGGGATGGATGACGGACGCCAACGACTGGGCCGACGCCCTCACAGGCCCCAAGAAAAAGCCGATGCGCCGCGGCACGAAAATCTTCCTCTGGCTCTTCACGGCCTTCGTCGCTTGGGCGACGCTCAGCAACGCCAGCTGGCTCGCCCCCGATCCGGTCGGCAAACCGAAGCTGATCGCGCACCGCGGCGTCTATCACCTCTACGACAAGCGCCGCGCGACCGGCCGCGATACCTGCACCGCGCGCTACATTTACCCGCCGGCCGACGACACCTTCGAAAATACGCCCGAATCGATGCGCCGCGCCGTCGGCATGGGCGCAAACATGGTCGAGGTCGACGTGTCGCCGACGAAGGACGGCCGCATGGTCCTCTTCCACGACTGGACCGTCGATTGCCGCACCGACGGCCATGGCGAGACGCGCGACCTGACGCTCGCCGAACTGAAGGCGCTCGACATCGGCTATGGCTACACCGCCGACGGCGGCAAGACCTTCCCCCTGCGCGGCAAGGGCATCGGCCGGATGCCGACCGTCGAAGAGGGTCTCGCAGCGCTTCCCGTCCATCCGATCCTCTTCAACTTCAAGTCGCGCAACGCGCAGGAGGCCGACCAGCTCTTCGCGATCCTCAAGGCCTCGGGCCGCGACAGCGCGAAGATCGGCGACGCCTTCTACGGCGCGCAAGGCCCGGTCAAGCGGATGCGCGAGCTGCTGCCGACGAACTGGTCGTTCGATCTGAAGACCGAAGCGAAGGCCTGCACGAAGGATTATGCGCTCTACGGCTGGACCGGCATCGTGCCGACCAGCTGCCGGAACGGCGTGATCGCGATCCCGATCAACTATCAATGGGCCTTCTGGGGCTGGCCCGACCGGCTGATCCAGCGCATGGACAGCGTCGGCGCGCGCGTCATCGTCCTCGGCCCCTTCGAACGCGGCAAGTCGAACGAAGGTCTGACGACGCCTGCCCAACTCGCAAAGGTCCCCGCGAGCTTCAACGGTTATATCTGGGTCGAGAATATCCGCGACGTGGGGCCGGCGCTGCGGCCGCGGCAGAAATAGAATGCTCCATTGCGGACAAAGGTGATCCCCGGCGAAAGCCGGGGTCCAGTATGACCGCGCGTCATGAAACAAGGCTGGATCTATATCCTTACCAACAAGCGGCACGGGACGCTCTATATCGGCGTCACGAGCGATTTGCCTCAACGCATCTGGCAGCACCGCGAAGGCACAGTCGGCGGCTTTACCCTGAAATATGGGCTCAAGATGCTCGTATGGCATCAGCATTTCGAGAATCTCCACGATGCCCGCCGGCGCGAGGTCCAAATGAAGCAGTGGAAACGTGCGTGGAAGATCGAGCTGATCGAAACCGCAAATCCCGAATGGCGCGACCTCTGTTTCGAGCTTTTGTTCTGAAATTCTGGGCCCCGGCTTTCGCCGGGGATCACAAATGGACAGTTGCTCCGTGATCCCCGGCGAAAGCCGGGGTCCAGCGCGCCGATGCATCATCGTGAAGGTTTGCTCCCACGCGAATCTGCGCTAAGCGCCGCGCACCATGACCGACAGCACCTCCGCTCCCGAAGCGCGCGATTACCGCGACACCGTCTTCCTGCCCAAGACCGACTTCCCGATGAAGGCCGGCCTGCCGCAGAAGGAGCCGCTGATTCTGGCGAAATGGATCGAAGGCAACCTCGAAGGGCAGATTCGCGAAGCGCGCCGCGGCCGCGACCAGTTCATCCTCCACGACGGCCCGCCCTACGCCAATGGCGACATGCATATCGGCCATGCGCTCAACCATATCCTCAAGGACATGGTCGTTCGCACCCAGACGCTGAAGGGCAAGGATTCGCCCTACGTCCCCGGCTGGGACTGCCACGGCCTGCCGATCGAGTGGAAGGTCGAGGAGCAATATCGCAAGAAAAAGCTCAACAAGGACGAGGTTCCGGTCGAGGAATTCCGCGCCGAATGCCGCGCCTATGCGCAGCATTGGGTCGATACCCAGCGCGAGCAGCTGAAGCGCCTCGGCATCGGCGGTGACTGGGACCATCCGTACCTGACGATGGACTATGAGGCCGAGGCCACCATCGTGCGCGAACTGCTCAAATTCGCCGCGAACGACATGCTCTATCGCGGCGCCAAGCCGGTGATGTGGTCGCCGGTCGAAAAGACCGCGCTCGCCGAGGCCGAGGTCGAATATGAGGATATCGTCTCGACCCAGATCGACGTGGCGTTCGAGATCGTCGAAAGCCCGATCCCCGAACTGGTCGGCGCGCATGCGGTGATCTGGACGACGACCCCGTGGACGATCCCGGTCAACCAGGCGATCGCTTACGGGCCGGATGTGGATTATGTCTTGGTCACGCTTTGCGTTGATTCAAGCGGGGATCAGACACTCGTTGAGGATCTTGTCAGCAAAAATCCTTCGTTGGATTTGGTAGCGGATGACCGCAAAGTATTGATCGCGCTTCCATTGCTTGAAGCATTTGGCGGCCGTTTGGACAAATTCCTTGCGGCGGAATCCCGGGATGCGAAGCTAAAACTCACCGACTTCGATTTCGGTTCTGGTGAATATGACTCGTCAAACGCCCGCATAATTAAGGGCTCCGACCTCGCCGGTACCATCGCCCGCCACCCGATGCACGCGCTCGGCGGCTTCTTCGCGCGCCCGCGTCCCTTCCTCGCGGGCGATTTCGTCACCACCGACAGCGGCACGGGTCTTGTCCATATGTCGCCCGACCATGGCGAGGATGATTTCGACCTGTGCAAGGCGAACGGGCTCGACCCCGTCTTCGCGGTCGAGGGCGACGGCAAATATCGCGAGGACTGGGGCTGGCTCGGCGGCCAGGGATCGGTGATCAACCCCAAGTTCAACGCCCCCGACGGCCCGATCTGCTCGGACCTGCGCGAAGCCGGCGCGCTGCTCGCAGCCAGCGCCGACTACCAGCACAGCTATCCGCACAGCTGGCGCTCGAAAGCCAAGGTCATCTATCGCTGCACGCCGCAATGGTTCGTGCCGATGGACAAGGTGATGACGCATATCGAGCCCAAGACCCCGCGCGAAAAGCGCTGGGAGAATGAGGGCGGCGCGATCAATCCGCACGAGGAGGATCTGTGCGACGCGCCGACCTTGCGTCAGGCGGCGATGCAGGCGATCGACGACACGCGCTTCGTCCCCGCCAAGGGCCGCAACCGCATTGGTTCGATGGTCGAGGGGCGCCCCGACTGGGTGCTCAGCCGCCAGCGCGCATGGGGCGTGCCGATCACGCTCTTCGTCGACCGCAAGACCGGCCAGTATCTGAACGATCCGGTCGTCAACGACCGCATCGTCGCGGCTGTCCGGACAAGCGGCGTCGATGCATGGAACGACGCGCGCGCGCAGGAATATCTCGGCGACGCCTACAACGCCGCCGATTTCGAGCGCATCACCGACATTCTCGACGTCTGGTTCGATTCGGGCTGCACCCACGCCTTCGTGCTCGAAAGCGGCCGTTGGCCAGCGCTCGTCCGCCACGACGGCGGCACCCACAGCGCCGACCTCTATCTCGAAGGCAGCGACCAGCATCGCGGCTGGTTCCAGTCGTCGCTGCTCGAAAGCTGCGGCACGCGCGGCCAGGCGCCGTACAAGGCGGTGCTGACGCACGGCTTCACGATGGACAGCAAGGGCTTCAAACAATCGAAGTCGCTCGGCAACACGACCGATCCGGTCAAGGTGATGGAAACCAACGGCGCCGACATCATCCGCCTGTGGGCGCTGTCGGTCGATTTCACCGAGGACCACCGCATCGGCGACGAGATCCTAAAGGGGGTCGCCGACCAGTATCGCAAGCTGCGCAACACCTTCCGCTACCTGCTCGGCGCGCTCGACGGGTTTTCGGAAGAGGAGCGCATCACCGACGTTTCGGCGATGCCCGAGTTGGAGCGGTACATGCTCTCGCTGCTCGCCGACCTCGACGCAAAGATGGCGGAGGCGGTCGATGATTTCGACTTCAACGGCTACACCCGCCTGCTGTCGGATTTCTGCAACGAAGACCTCTCGGCCTTCTACTTCGATATCCGCAAGGACGTCCTCTACTGCGACCTCGGCCCCGCCGCGCCGCTCGGAACCGACACGCGCCGCGCGTACCGCAGCGTGCTCGACGTGCTCTTCCAAGCGCTCGTCCGCTATGCGGCGCCCGTGCTGGTGTTCACCGCCGAGGAAGTGTGGGGGACGCGCTATCCCGATGCGGGTTCGGTCCACCTCCTCGAGTGGCCCACCCTCGCTACCCTCAATCGTCACCCCGGCGAAGGCCGGGGTCTCGACGGTGGAGATCCCGGCCTTCGCCGGGATGACGAGCTGCAGGAAAAGTGGAACCGTGTCCGTATTTACCGCGAGGCGATCAACGAACACATCGAGCCCCTGCGTCGTGAAAAAACTGTTCGTTCAAGCTTGGAAGCCGAAGTTTGGCTCGACGTCGACGGGAGAGAAGAGGCTGCCATGTTGCAGTCCTCATCACTTGAAGAAATCGCAATCGTGGCAAAAGTTCGTATTACCGCGAATGAGAAAGGCGAATTCTCGTTACCGGCTCGGGCCGATGCCAACAAGGTCGCCACATATGTTGAAGTCACCCCAACCACCGACCACAAATGCGGCCGCTGCTGGCGCCACCTCCCCGAAGTGACCGGGGACGGCGCCTTGTGCAATCGCTGCGAGACGGTATTGGACGCGTCATGAGCACGCGTTCTCCCCATCTGCGCTTCGGTCTCGCCATCGCCGCGGTCGCGTTCGTCCTCGATCAGCTCGCGAAATGGATCGTCACCGTGCCGCTCTCGCTGCAGACCAAGCCCGGCGGTTCGATCGAGATCATTTCCTTCTTCAACCTGACCTGGGCCGAAAATTACGGGATATCGCTGTCGATGTTCTCGGACCGGTCGGAAACGACGCGCTGGGTTCTCGTCGCGGTCACCGCGATCGTCGCCGCGGCGGTTGCGATCTGGATGACGCGCGAAAAGGCAAAGGGCGACGTCGTCGCGCTCGCGCTCATCCTCGGCGGCGCGCTCGGCAACATCGTCGATCGCGTGCGCCTCGGCTATGTCGTCGATTACGCCGACCTCCATTTCGGGTCGTTCCGGCCTTTTCTCATCTTCAACGTCGCCGATGCCTGCATCTCGATCGGCGTGCTTTTGCTGGTTGCGCGCGCGCTGCTCTTGGGCGAAAAGGCCCCAGCCGCGGATGCCACGCCGCCAGTCAGTAACCGTGGCGCCGAGTAAACGGGGCGCATTGGGAGTATTGTTTTAGTGAACCGGACCACCGCCATCCTTGCCGCCTCGATCCTTGCGACGACGCTTTCGGCCTGCGGCTCGAACAGCCTGTTCAGCCGCGACCGGCCCGACGAATTCGCGGTGTCGCGTCAGGCGCCGCTCGTCGTCCCGCCCGATTTCTCGCTGACCCCGCCGGCACCCGGTGCCGCGCGTCCGGGCGGCGAATCGACCGCCGAACAGACGCTCCGCGCGCTCTTCGGCGGCGCTGCTCCGCGCAGCGCGACGGAAAATGCGATCATCGGCAGCGCCGACGGCCAGCGCGGCGACCCCGGCGTGCGCAGCAATGTCGGCAGCCCCGACACGCAGGTCGTCGACAAGGGCCTCGTCACGCGCGACATCATCTTCGCCCCCGAAGGCGACGGCCGCGACGCGAGCGCCGCGATCCCGGGCGCGTAAGCTCCCCGACGGCGAAAAGAAATCGGGCGGCCCCGGCCGCCCTTTTTCTTGCCCATCGCCCGGACGGCACGCGACTTTGCCGCATGGCCGCGCCCTCTTCGTGTCTTCGTGTGAGAGACGAAGGGCAGCGCTCCCCTCGAAAATCTCACACAAAGACACGAAGAGGACGGCTTCCTCTTTGCGCCCCTTCGACTGCCTTGCAGGCGCTCAGGACAGGCTTTGCGCCTTTGCGTGAGGTTTTTCGAAATCGCGCCAGGGCGAGAAAAAAGGTCTAGTTGAACAGGCTCGACAGCAAAATCACGGCGACCAGGCTCTCGACCATCGCGCGCGAGGCATGGCCGAACGCCTTCAGCCGCCCGCATTTCAGATGCTGGTTGAACCAGGCGGTCTGCAGAAAACCGAACCAGAGCAACCCGAACAGCGCGAGCCCGCCGCCCGCCAGCACCGACCAGTCGTGCGCCAGCTTGATCAATATTTCGCCGGTGCCGAGCAGGATCGACAGCACCGCGGCGACATAGCATTGGCTGTAAAAGGGCGCGCGCAGCGTATCGCGGTCGACGCGCAGCTTTCGCGCGCGCACCATTCGCGTCGCCATCATCACCGGAAACAGGCTGTAGCTGACGATGCGCAGGATGATCAGGTCGGTGTTGTTGCTGACCAGCGCCGACAGCCCGACCTTGCTCGCGACCACCGCATCGTTGCCGACCAGCGCGATCTCCGCGGCATGGACCAGGATCAGCGACAGCAGCAGGAACAGCGGCGGGCTCAGCGTATCGGTATATTGCTGGTCGGCCGTGTCGCCCTGCTCGACGTCCGAATAATCCATCATCTTCAGCGGCCGCACCAGCGTGCGCCACAGCGTGACCGGATAGAAGACCAGCCACGACATCACCTCGTACAAAAGCTCGTCGAGCGATTGCAGGAGGTTGAAGAAGTTCATCGGTCGCCCCTCTACCGTTCGCCCTGAGCTTGTCGAAGGGCCGTTCTTTCTTTCAACCGTCAACGGAAAAAGGACGGTGCTTCGACAAGCTCAGCACGAAGGGAGAAATTTAAGCTCTGGCCCCCGCCTCTTCGACGCCCGCGCTGTTGTGGCGGAGCGCCTTCAGCACGCAATCGACGATCTGCGGCGCGTTGAGGCCCGCCTGATCATATTGCAGCTCGGGCTTGTCCTGGTCCTGGAACACGTCGGGAAGCCGCATCGTGCGCAGCTTCAGCCCCGCGTCGATCAGCCCCTCGTCGCTCGCCAAGGTCAGCACATGCGCGCCGAGCCCGCCGATGCTGCCTTCCTCGATCGTCACGCACACTTCGTGGGCGCTAAGCGTCTTGCGGATCAGTTCCTCGTCGAGCGGCTTGGCGAAGCGAAGGTCGATCACGCTCGTCGACAGCCCGCGCGCCTCCAGCGTATCGGCGGCCTTCAGCGCTTCGGCCAGGCGCGTGCCGAGCGAGAAGATCGCGACGGTCTTGCCGCTGCGCACGACGCGGCCCTTGCCGATCTCCAGCTTCTGCGGAACCTCGGGCAGCGGCACGCCGGTGCCGTTGCCGCGCGGATAGCGGAACGCGATCGGGCCGTCGTCATATTCGGCCGCCGTATAGGTCATATGGACGAGCTCGGCCTCGTCGGCCGCCGCCATCACCACCATGTTCGGCAGGGTCGCGAGGTAAGTGACGTCGAACGAACCCGCATGCGTCGACCCATCGGCGCCGACCAGCCCAGCGCGATCGATCGCAAAGCGCACCGGCAGGTTCTGGATCGCCACGTCATGGACGACCTGGTCATAGGCGCGCTGCAAAAACGTCGAATAGATCGCGGCGAACGGCCGCATGCCCTGCGCGGCGAGCCCCGCGGCAAAGGTCACCGCATGCTGCTCGGCAATCCCGACGTCGAAGGTGCGGTCGGGATGCGCCTTCGCGAATTTGTCGACGCCCGTCCCCGAGGGCATCGCCGCGGTGATCGCGACGATGCGCTTGTCGGTATCGGCCAGCTTCGCCAGCGTTTCGCCGAAGACATTCTGGTACGCCGGCGGTCCCGGCGGCGCCTTCGCCTGCTCGCCGGTGATCACGTCGAACTTCTGGACGCCGTGATATTTGTCGGCGGCGGCCTCGGCGGGGGCATAGCCCTTGCCCTTCTTCGTCACCGCATGGATCAGCACCGGGCCATGGTCGCTGTCGCGGACATTCTCGAGCACCGGGATCAGATGATCGAGGTTATGCCCGTCGATCGGCCCGACATAATAGAAGCCGAGTTCTTCGAAGAGCGTCCCGCCCATCGCCATGCCGCGCGCATATTCGTCAGTCTTGCGCGCCGCCTTGTGCAGCGGCTCGGGTAGCTTGCGCGCGAAACGCCGCGCAATCTCGCGCAGTTCGACGAACGGCCGCGACGAGACGAGCTTGGCGAGATAGGCCGAGAGCCCGCCCACGGGGGGCGCGATCGACATGTCGTTGTCGTTAAGGATGACGATCAGCCGGTTGCCCGCAGCTGAAGCGTTGTTCATCGCCTCATAGGCCATGCCCGCCGACATCGACCCGTCGCCGATCACTGCGATCGCGCGGCCGGGTTCTTCCTTCAGCTTGTTCGCGATCGCAAAGCCCAGCGCGGCGCTGATCGAGGTCGAGCTATGCGCCGCGCCGAACGGGTCGTACTCGCTCTCGCTCCGCTTGGTGAAGCCCGAAAGCCCGCCGCCGGTGCGCAGCGTACGGATGCGGTCGCGGCGCCCGGTGATGATCTTGTGCGGATAGCATTGGTGCCCGACGTCCCACACGATCTTGTCGCGCGGGGTTTCGAACACATAATGGAGCGCGACGGTCAGTTCGACGACGCCGAGCCCCGACCCCAAGTGCCCGCCGGTGGTCCCGACGGCCGAAATCATCTCGGCGCGCAGCTCGTCGGCGAACTGGCGGAGGTCTTCGGGCTTCAGCTTGCGGAGGTCGGCGGGGACATCCACCGTGTCGAGCAGCGGCGTATGCGGACGGTCGGTCATCGCGCCGTCATACTGGTAACCGCCGAAACTGTCGAACGAAAAGCCGTCCGGTCCGGCGGCATCCGTCGTATCCGGCTTTTTCGCGCGGGATGACGCTAGCGATCTGATAGCGCTTGCCTTTTGTCCCAAAGCGCAACAGATTTCGCCGGCGGGGAGCGGCGCGCCATCGATCCGCAGGGCGGCGATGGCGCGGTGCGGCCGTGCGCGGCCAAACGGGGGATCAAATGATGACGCATGGAACGGCACGGTTTTCGGGCTTCGGCGGCGCGTGCGCGCTCGCGGCGGGGCTGCTCGCGATATCGGCGGCGGCGCAGGGCAGTTCGTACGGCCCCTATGCGGGGACCAGCTGGTCGCTGAAAAAGGTCAAGACCGGCACCGGCGAGTGCACGATGATCGTCAACCATGGCTCGATGGGACTCGACCGCGCCGGAACGTCGATTGCCAAGGAATCCGACGCGTCGGGCGGCGTCGTCCTGATCGAATGGACCGGCACCTGCGACGCGAACGGCCTGATCGGCGGGCGCGGGACGCTCTATATCGACCTCGACGCGGCCGGCTCCTATTTTTCCAAGCGCTTCGTCGGCACCGCCGTTCGCGGAGCGCTCGACGGCGCCGTCAGCTACAACGGCTATTACGACGTCGATGCCGACGAATATGGCGAACTCGATCCCGACCAGGCGGTCACCTTTGCCAACGGGTGCAACAATTGGGCGGGCGCCGCGCCCGGCAATTGCGACACCGGACAGGCCGCGCGCCTGCGCACGCAATATCTCGCGAGCCGCACGCCCGCGTCGAAGCCCGCCGCCGCCGCACCCAAAGCCGCACCGGTGAAGCCGGCCGGCCCCGTCGCCATCGACATCGCGCCCTCGGCAACGCGGTCGCTCAATCAGGAACAGAACAGCGCCGCCGCGGCGTGGCTGAAATCCGATGCCGAGGCGAAACGGATCCAGGCCGAAAAGGTCGCCGACTTCGAACGCAAGAAGGCCGATTTCGATCGGGCGCAGGGCGATTATCAGCGCCAGCAGGCCGAATATCAGGCGGCGCTCGCCGCGCACAAGGCCGAGACCGACCGCATCGCGGCACGCAACGCCGACATCGAGGCGTGCAATCGGGGCGACAAGGCGCGCTGCCCCTGATCATCGCCCCCGTCGCCGCCCCGGACCGCCGCTTACTCGCCGGGGTGCGCGGTCTCGTCGGCGGGCGGCGGCGGATCGGCGCGGGACGCCGCATCGACCTGCGCATAGAGTCCGCGCACCATCAGGTCGGTGAACACCAGCATCACGCCGATCATGCCGACGAGCAGCGCGATCGCTGCGACCGGAAACGGCCCGACCGCCCCGATCGCCCCCCGCCGCGCCGCCACCGCGAGCGCCGCCGCGGCGGCCATCAGGCCATAGCCGATGAAGCGTCCCGCACGCGTCATGCGGAGCCCCCCGCGGGCGAGCCATAGTCGGCAAGATCGACGGCCATGATGTCGGCGATCAGATCACGCTTCGCGACATAGCGCGCCGCGTCGCGCAGATCCTCGGCCAGATGGCGCTTCAGATACGGCCCCGCCGCCATCGGATCGCGCCCCGCCAGCGTCTCGCTGATCGCAAGCGCGGTCATCAGCGCGCGTTCGGACAGATAGCCCTGCCAGCCCGAAACATACCAGCCGCCGCCGATCGAGGTCCCGATCTCGTCCTTCGTATGATAGCCATAGCGCGCATTATTGCCCAGAAAGATCCCGAAACCCAGCGCGACCGCGGTCAGGTCGGTCAGCAATTCTTCGCACGCGCCGCCGCCCGGCGCGACGCGCATCGTTCCCGTCATCCAGTAATGCGCGGTTTCGTGGCCAAGCGTCGCGACGAGCGCCGATTCGTCGTCGAGCTGGCTGCGCGAGGCGACGATTTCGGCAAGCCATCCGCCTGCGCCGTCCTCGACCAGCTGAAAGGTCCCCGCCGCGCTCGTCCCCGTGTGCGTCAGCGCATGCCGCTCCGACACCGCCCCGTGTGCGCGCGCGCCATCGACCATCACCAGCCGCGCGGGCCAGTCGCCGATCCCGGCGATCGCCATCACCTGCCGCAGCAATTCTCCGGCACGCGCATCGCCGGTCAGCCGGCTGTCGGGAAAACAGTCGCTGTCAGGGGTCGCGAGCGGGCGCTGCCGATGCGCCTCGACGCCGCCGAATTCGTCGAGCAGCCAACGGAAGCCGGCGAGCTGCCATTCCCATTCCTCCGCCGCGAGCGGACGCTTCGGACCGAACAGGCTCATCGCGCCGCTCGGCCTGCCAAGGAACCAAAGCGCCACCGGGGATTTAGAGAGGGGATCGAACGCGGTTGATGCACGAAAGACACGATGAAACGAAAAGCTGTTCGCGGCAAGACGAAGCCTTTGCATCGCACCGACAATCACTTACACCCCGCCCGAGGGGCAAGAACATAGGAATGCCGATGCTCGAGTTGACGATTTTTTCCCGCCTTGCTCGTCCCCTGCGGTCCGCTCCCTTCGCCGCCGCATGTGCCGCGGCCGGGTTCGCCGCAACGCCGGCGGCGGCCGAAGACGCGGCGCTTCCCTATGACCTCCCCGCCCCCGCCGACACGGCGCTGGACACCGGCATCGACGACGAGCCTGCGCGTTTCGCGCAGGATAGCGGCGAGATCGACGAGAATATCCTCCTCCCCGCCCAGGGCTCGCATCCCGACGAGGACGACGATCGCAAATATGCGCGCGACTATTTCGCGATCGCCGGCGGCGTCATCACCGTGCCGAGCTACAACGGTTCGGACGAGCGCAACGTCCTGCCCGCCTTCTATTTCCGCGGCCGCTACAAGGGCTTCGCCTTTTCGACGCGCGGCACCAATTTCCAGGTCGACCTGATCCGCCAGAAGCGCGGGCAAAAGACCGACATCAAGTTCGGCCCGATCATCAATCTGCGCAGCGACCGCACCGGCCGCATCAAGGATGCGCAGGTCGAGGCGCTCGGCGACAAGAAACTCGCGGTCGAGGCGGGTATCTCGGCGGGCATCACGCACACCGGCGTCGTCACCAGCGGCTTCGACCAGGTCGGCATCCGCCTCGTCGCGCTCAAGGATATTTCGGGCCGCCACGGCAGCTGGATCGTCTCGCCGACGATCGACTATGGCACCCCGCTGTCGAAGCGCGCCTATATCGGCGTCTCGGCGTCGATGAACGTCTATGGCAAAGGCTTCGGCCGCTATTATTTCGACGTCGATCCGGTCGGCAGCGCCGCGAGCGGTCTCCCCGTCTATTCGGGCGCGGGGCGCAAGGCGACGGCGGGCAAATACACCGTCGGCGTCGCGGGAGCCTATGCCTTGTCGGGCGATCTTCGCAGGGGCTTCGTCCTGATCGGCGGCGCGCAATATGGCCGGCTCACCGGCCGCTACGGCGATTCGCCGATCGTCAGCATCGCGGGCAGCAGGGACCAATGGCTCGCCGGCGGCGGCATCGCCTACCAGTTCTGATGCCGCGCTGAACCATTGCGCCCGCCCGCCGGGCGCCGTCTCTAGCTCAGCCCCGCCATCCGCATCCGCGCCTTCATCGCATCGACGAACAGCCGCACCGAGGGCAGCGCGGCGCGCGACGGCTCGAACAACAGATGCACGGGCAGCGCGGGCGGCTGCTCGTCGGGCAACAGCGCAACCAGGCGCCCGGCGTCGACCGCGGCGGCCACCTGATAGCTCAGGAGGTTCGCGATGCCCTGCCCCGCTTCGGCGGCGGCGATCGCGCCGTCGACGGTGTTGACGGTCAGCCGCGGGCGCCGCTCGATCCGCCAGCGCCCGCTTGCCAGCTGCCACTCGTTCGTCGTGCGCGGGCCCTCGACGCCGATCACGTCGTGCGCCGCAAGGTCCGCGATCGTCGCCGGCGCCCCGCGCCGCGCCAGATAGGCCGGGCTCGCGACGAGCATCTGGCGTACCGTCGCGATCCGCGCCGCCTTCAGCGTCGAATCGGCGAGCGCCCCGATCCGCACCGCGACGTCGATCCCTTCCTCGACGATGCGCACGTTGCGATCGATCAGCATCATCCGCACCGAAAGCTCGTCATGTTCGATCAGCAACGCATCGACGACGGGCAGCACATGCAGCCGCCCGAACATCACCGGTGCGGTCAGATAGAGCTGCCCGCGCGGTTCGGCCTGCGCGCCGCGCACCGCGCGTTCGGCATCGGCAAGCTCGCCGAGCAGCCGCCGCGCCTCACCCAGGAACGCCGTTCCCGCATCGGTCAGCGCGACCGCGCGCGTCGAGCGGTGGAACAACGCCGTGCCCAGCCGTGCCTCGAGCGCTGCAATTCCACGCGTCACCGCGGGTGGGGAGCTGCCGAGCTTGCGGGCCGCCGCCGCGAACCCGCCTTCGCCCGCCACCGCGACGAACATTTCGAGCGTCTGCAACCGATCCATCATCATTCCATTTACCGAAATTAACTTGTGCAATTCTTCCCGATTATCACCATCGGCGCAACGCCCTACATCCGATGGGCGAACGGAGAGCCGCCCCCCTCCTCCGGCTGCTTCGTTCGCATTTCGGCGCGGAAAGGCCCAGACGATGGCACGCAATTACCGGCACACCCTCTTCGACGACACGGTCAAGGCGCTGCAGGAGCGCCATGGCTCCCGCGCCTCGTACGCGAAGATGGACGCAGGCGCCGACGGCGCCCCCGACGCGCTGACCGCAAAGGAGATCGCCTTCATCGAGGCGCGCGACAGCTTCTATATGGCGAGCGTCAATCCCGAGGGCTGGCCCTATATGCAGCATCGCGGCGGCCCCGCGGGGTTTCTGCGCCACATATCGGGTAACCGCATCGGCTTCGCCGACTACCGCGGCAACAAGCAATATATCAGCACCGCGAACCTGATGGGCAACGACCGCGTCTCGCTGTTCCTGATGGACTATCCGAACCGCGAGCGGCTGAAGCTCGTCGGCCACGCGCACAGCGTCGAGCTTGGCGACGACCCCGCTGCGGTCACGGCGTTGATGCCCGAAAGCTATCGTGCGACCCCCGAGCGCGCCTTCTTCATCGACGTCATCGGGTGGGAGTGGAATTGCTCGCAGTATATCACCCCGCGCTTCACCGAGGCGGAGATTTCGGCTGCGATCAAGCCGATGGCCGCCGAACTCAACCAGCTGCGCGCCGAAATCGCCGCGCTGCGCACCGAAAGGGACGAAAAATGACCACCGCTTATACCGAGGGCGCGCATCATGTCGGCCTCGCCGTCCGCGACGTGGCAGAGGCGCGCGATTTCTTCGTCGGCGCGCTCGGCTATGCGGTCGTGGCGGAACGCCCCGACTATCCCGCCATCTTCGTGTCCGACGGCGCGACGCTCCTCACGCTCTGGCAGGTCGCCGACCCCGCGGCGGCCGCGCCGTTCGATCGCCGCGCGAACGTCGGCCTCCACCATCTCGCGCTCCGCGTCGCCGATCTGGAGACGCTTCGTACCGTCTTCGCGCGCGTCCAGAATCACCCCGGCACCATCATCGAATTCGACCCCGAACCGATCCGTGAGGGCGCGGTGACGCATCATTTCATCTGCGCGATGCCCGGTGGTATCCGGATCGAGTTCGCGACTCCCTTCGCCTGAAAGGACAAGTCCATGCCCCGTCCGCCGCTCCCGCCCTTCGACGATGACAGTGCCGCGCTGAAGGTCCGCCTCGCGGAAGACGGCTGGAACAGCCGCGACCCCGCGCGCGTCGCGCTCGCCTATACGCCGGACAGCGTATGGCGGAACCGGTCGACGTTCGTCACCGGCCGCGCGGCGATCACCGATTTCCTGACCGCCAAATGGCAGCGCGAACATGATTATCGGCTGATCAAGGGACTCTGGGCCTTCGCCGGCAACCGCATCGCGGTGCGCTTCGCATATGAATGGCACGACGACGCCGGCCAGTGGTGGCGCTCCTACGGTAACGAGAATTGGGAATTCGCCCAAGATGGCGAGATGCAGCGCCGGATCGCGAGCATCAACGATCTGGCGATTGCAGAAGCCGACCGGCTGTTCCACTGGGATCGCGGCGACACCGGTCGCCGTCCCGACGACCATCCGGGACTCGAAGAGCTTGGCCTGTAACGATCGCCTACGGAAAGGATTTCGCGCATGCCCTACGTCAACATCCAGATCACCCGCGAAGGGGCGACGCCCGCGCAAAAGGCCGAGCTCATCGGCGGCGTCACCGCGCTGCTTCAGCGCGTCCTCGGCAAGAATCCCGCCACGACGGTCGTGGTGATCGACGAGGTCGACACCGACAATTGGGGAATCGGCGGACTTCCGGTCCTCGACTATCGCGCGAAGCAGGCATCGGCGGACCCGCAACCATGACCGTGAACAACGCCCCAGCGTTCGCCGCGATCATGTTCCTGACCGGGGTCGGCATTCCGATCCTCGCCGCGCTCAACGGCGGGCTCGGGACCCGGCTCGGCAGCCCGATGGCGGCGTCGATGATCCTCTTTGGCCTCGCCTTCCTGATCGCGACGAGCGGTGCGCTGTTCACGGGTTCGGTCGGCCAGATGCGCTTCACCGCCGACATCCCGGCGCAATTCTACTTCGGCGGGCTCTTCGTCGCATTCTATGTGATCGCGGTGACCTTCATCGCGCCCAAATTCGGGGTCGGCAACGCGATCTTCTTCGTGCTCGTCGGACAGTTGATCAGCGCCGCGACGATCGACCATTTCGGCCTGTTCGGCGCGCTGCGCTCGGCGATCGATGCCAGGCGCGTCGCCGGGATCGCGCTGATGATCGCGGGGGTCTATCTGGCGCGGCGAACCGCCTAGCGGCGCCGGTACACCCAGCTTCGCGCCTTCGATCCGTCGATTGCCGAGATCGTCGCCGTCATGACGTCGCCCGTACGCGCGTAGCGGATGCGCTGCGGATAATCGTGCGCCGCATTCTCGAAGGTCACCGACATGGCGTCACGCTGCGTCAGCCGGAACGCGACCGGTGCGCCGCCTTGCGGTCGCGCGATATAGGCAAGCGAACCGTCGGTTCCGGCCTGCACGTGCAGGAACTCGAACTCGCGCAGCGCCTCGCCGCGCCCCGCGCGGCTCGTGCCCAGCATCACGCCTCCGCGCGGCACCGTCCAATATTCCTCGGTCCAGCGGACCCCGCCGCCCTGATCGGGCTTTTCCTCGATCCAGCTTCCCGCCATCCACGCGAGTTCGTCGACGCTCGCGGGTGCGGCGGCGGCGATCAGCAACGCCGCCAGTACCAGCGCCCATATCCGCTTCATCCCTGCCTCCTCACGCCCCGGGCGATTCGTCGATCCGCGCCTTGTGATAGCGCGAGCGCGTCACGATCACCCATATCCAGATCCCCCATCCGGCGACCAGGCACGCCCAGCCCCACGTCTGCGTCGGAAGCGGCCCCAGATACGGCGGTCCGCCGCTCCGCGACCAGGCGAAGAGCCCGAGCGCCGCGAAGACCAGCCCGAACCCCACCATCCGCGTTCGCTGCGCGACGCCGCGCAGCTCGCGCCGGTACGCCGCGCGTGCCGCGTCGGTCGACAGGTCGGGCCGGCTCATGCCGCCTCGCGCCCCGCGAATGCGGCGCGCGCCGTCAGCACGGCGTCGAACTCGCGTTCGATCCATTCGAACAGCGGCGTCAGCGAATGGCTGAGCGACACGCCAAGCGGCGTCAGATGATATTCGACGTGCGGCGGCACCGTCTGGAAATCGCGCCGCTCGACCAGGCCGTTCGCCTCGAGCGCGCGAAGCGTCTGCGTCAGCATCTTCTGGCTGATCCCGCCGACGCGCCGCTTGAGTTCGCCGTTGCGGTGATATCCCTGCGCGATCACCAGCAGCAACAGCAGGCTCCAGCGATCGCCGATCAGGTCCAATATGTCGCGCGACGGACAGCCCGCGTCGCACGGGTCAACCTTCTCTATCCAGTCGGGAGCCTTTTCTTTCATAGGTACCTCGAGGTGCGTACTACACTTTTGGTTCCTACCCCATCATGTTCGCCTCCGCAAGCCGCGGCTCACCCCTCCCTCGCCCGGCCGCAGATTTCAGGAAGGACGCATCATGACCCAGGTTGCCATCGTATATCATTCGGGCTTCGGCCACACCGAAGTCATCGCCGCCGACGTCGCGCGCGGTGTCGAGGACGCAGGCGCGCGCGCGATCCTGCTCAAGATCGAGGCCGGCCAGACCGACTTCGACAGCTTTTTCGCGACGATCGCCGAATCCGACGCGATCGTCTTCGGCTCGCCGACCTATATGGGTACCGTCTCGGCGCCGATGAAGGCGTTCATGGACGCCAGCGCGGCGGTCTATTTCACCAAGCAGTGGAAGGACAAGCTTGGCGCCGCCTTCACCGTCTCGGGCTCGCCGTCGGGCGACAAGCTAAACACGCTGACCAGCCTCGCGATCTTCGCGGCGCAGCATGGGATGCTGTGGATCGGCACCGGACAGAACCCCGGCAACAACGACGACACGTCGGCCGCGACCGACGTCGAGAACCGCCTCGGCAGCTTCATCGGCGCGATGGCACAGGCCGCGAACGACAGCGCCGAAGTCACGCCCAAGGCCGGCGACCGCGCAACCGCGGCATCGCTCGGCAAGCGCGTAGCAGAAGCCGCGGCGCGCTGGCGTCACGGCGCACGCGAAAGCGTCGCCGCAGCATAGGCGCCGCACGCGAAAGCGTCGCCGCGGCCTAAGCCGCCGGCTCGATCCGCACCGGCATGTGCACAAAGCCATGCAAAAAGGGGCTCGGCAGGCGTTCTGCCGGGCCCTGCGGTTCGATCCGGATCTTGCGCGCGACGATCTCCTCGATCAGCGTGCAAAGCTGGATCTCGGCGAGCCGCGCGCCGACGCAGCGGTGAATCCCGTGCCCGAACGCGACATGCCGCCGCGCATTCTCGCGGCCGACGTCGAAACGCTCGGGATCGGGAAACACGCGCTCGTCGTGATTGCCCGAGATATACCACAGGATCACCTTTTCGCCTTGGCGCAGCTGCTGCCCGCCCAGCTCGACGTCGCGCGTGCAGGTGCGCCGCATATGCGTCACCGGCGATTGCCAGCGGATGATCTCCTGCGCCGCGTTCGGGATCAGCGACGCGTCGTTGCGCAGCCGCTCGAGCTCGCGCGGAAAGCGGTCGAACGCCTCGATCAGCCCGCTCATCGAATTGCGCGTCGTGTCGTTGCCCCCGACGATCAGCAGCGCGATATTCGCGAGCCGCTCCATCGGATTGAGGCTCCCCATCGCCTCGCTGTGGACCATGCGGGACAGCAGGTCGTCGGTCGGCGGCATCGCCTTGCGCTTCGCGAATTCCTCGTCGAAACGCGCGAGCATCGCGGTCATCTCGGCCATCCATTGCGCGCGATATTCTTCGGTCGCGGTCTCGGGCGAGACGTTGCCGCCATAGTCCGACCAGCGCTTGAGGTCGTGGCGCTCCTCCCACGGGAAATCGAACAGGATGCACAGCATCCCGATCGTCAGCGGCACCGACACGCTTTCCACCCAGTCGAACGTCTCGCCGACGGGCAGCGCGTCGAACAGCTCGCGCGTCCGCTGCTTCACCGTCTTCTCGCGCTCGGCCATCTGGCTCGGGTTGAAGGCGGGGGCGATCACCTTGCGCTGCGCGGTGTGGACCGGCGGGTCGGCGGCGATGAAATTGGGCAGGTTCGACTGCGGCGGCGGGTCGGCGATGACGATGTTGCCATTCTCCCACGACGAGGAAAAGGTCATCGGATCGAGCTCGACCTGCTGGATCAGCGGGTGCGTGACCACCGACCAGTATCCGCCATAGGGGCTGTCGGGGCACCAGCTCACCGGCATTTCAGTCCGCAGTTTCGCAAAGGGTTCGCGCCAGCGGTCCTCGACATAGAGCGCGATGTCGCTGACATCGACCGGGTTCACCGCACGCGCTTCGTCCATCACCGACGCCATATCGCTCTCCCGCCGCCCGCGTCGCGCGCGGGTCTCGCCGCGCGACTATGCCATGCGCGCGGACGGAGTCCAGCATCGCCGATGGACAGCCCCTGCGCCGCTGCCTATAACCGCGCCATCCCCGGGGAGCCTGTCGTGCAAAAGCAGGTTGAGAGCGGAATAGACCGCGACCCGTTGAACCTGATCCGGGTAATACCGGCGGAGGGAGGGTCGGCGTTCCACACCGGAATTCCCATTCTCGCTCCGACAAAGAACGGAGCGACTGCACATGGCCGACATCGATTCCCGCCTCGACAAGACGCAAGCCGAACCCATCGGCGTCACCACGGGGCCGATCCGCGGCAGCCGCAAGGTGCACATCGCCTCGCCCACCGGCAGCGGCATCCGCGTCGCGATGCGCGAGATCGACCTCGACCCGCACAGCGGCGAGCCCAGCGTCCGCGTCTACGACACCTCGGGTCCCTACACCGACCCCAACGCCAGGATCGACATCGCCGCCGGCCTCCCCGAACTGCGCGCCAGCTGGATCCGCGCCCGCGGCGACGTCGAGGACGTGACGCAGCGCGAGGTCCGGCCCGAGGATAACGGCCAGCTCGGCCCCGACCGCTCGGGCGGCGTCCCCGCCTTCCCCAACGTCAGGAAGCAGGTGCTGCGCGCCAAGCCGGGCGGGAACGTCAGCCAGATGCACTATGCCCGCCGCGGCATCATCACGCCCGAGATGGAATATGTCGCGACGCGCGAGAATCTCGGCCGCGAACGCCTCGCCGAATATGTCCGCGACGGACAGGACTGGGGCGCCAGCATCCCCGATTACGTCACCCCCGAGTTCGTCCGCGACGAGGTCGCGCGCGGCCGCGCGATCATCCCGAACAACATCAACCACCCCGAAAGCGAGCCGATGGCGATCGGCCGCAACTTCCTCGTCAAGATCAACGCCAATATCGGCAACAGCGCGGTCGCGTCCGACGTCGCGAGCGAGGTCGACAAGATGGTCTGGTCGATCCGCTGGGGCGCCGACACCGTCATGGACCTCAGCACCGGCCGCAACATCCACGACACGCGCGAATGGATCCTCCGCAACTCGCCCGTCCCGATCGGCACCGTCCCCATCTATCAGGCGCTCGAAAAGGTCGGCGGCATCGCCGAGGAACTGAGTTGGGAAATTTTCCGCGACACGCTGATCGAACAGGCCGAACAGGGCGTCGACTATTTCACCATCCACGCGGGCGTGCGCCTGCCCTACGTCCCGCTCGCCGCAAAGCGCGTCACCGGCATCGTCAGCCGCGGCGGCAGCATCATGGCGAAATGGTGCCTCGCGCATCACAAGGAAAGCTTCCTCTACGAACGCTTCGACGAGATTACCGAGATCATGAAGGCCTATGACATCGCCTATTCGCTCGGCGACGGCCTCCGCCCCGGCAGCATCGCCGACGCGAACGACGAGGCGCAGTTCGCCGAACTCTATACGCTCGGCGAGCTCACCAAGCGCGCGTGGGAGCAGGATGTTCAGGTGATGATCGAGGGCCCGGGCCACGTCCCGATGCACAAGATCAAGGAGAATATGGACAAGCAGCTCGAAGCGTGCGGCGAGGCGCCCTTCTACACATTGGGGCCGCTCACCACCGACATCGCGCCGGGCTACGACCATATCACCAGCGGCATCGGCGCCGCGATGATCGGCTGGTACGGCACCGCGATGCTCTGCTACGTCACGCCCAAGGAGCATCTGGGCCTCCCCGACCGCGACGATGTGAAGGTCGGCGTCGTCACCTACAAGCTCGCCGCGCACGCCGCCGACCTCGCCAAGGGCCACCCCGCCGCGCAGGTCCGCGACGACGCGCTATCGAAAGCGCGCTTCGAATTCCGCTGGCGCGACCAGTTCAACCTGTCGCTCGACCCCGACACCGCCGAGCAGTACCACGACCAGACGCTCCCCGCCGAGGGCGCCAAGTCGGCGCATTTCTGCAGCATGTGCGGTCCTAAGTTTTGCTCGATGAAGATCAGCCAGGAAGTGCGCGAGTTTGCGAAGCTGCAAAATCAGGACAGCGCGGGCTTCATCGCCGCCGAAGAGGCCGAGAAGGGCATGGCGAAAATGAGCGAGGTTTATGAGGAAACCGGGCGCGAGCTGTATATGGGCGCTGGTGGGCGCGAGCATGATTGAGATGCGGCCGAGGAGATTCCCCGTTTGAGTACGCTCTTGGTCGCCGTTTAAGCTGTTAGCTCAGCAAAGCGTTGTCTTAAGAAGCGGTCGTTGTCTTCGCGGCTCGCCTGCTCAACATTGCGTAGCATTATATCCAAGTCGCTATCATCTAGCACGATGACGTAGTGACCCCGATGAACGGCAGCGTCTTTACACCGCTCTACGAATCGAGCCTTATCATCAAAAGAGCGACAACAGAGGATGCCAAGAAAACCTCGAACATGAGAAAAGCGGCCAGTTAGCTGATCCAATTCCGGATTTGCTATGTCTTGCCTGTAGTTTTTGCATTCTACAGGAATCTCGATTGCTCGCATTTGCGGAGACCTCAGCGCCGTGTCGAAAAACCCTTCACGCGCGGCGTTCTTATAAGCGATGTCGATACGCTTCCTGCCTTGATCTATTTCGCGTTCCTTCACCGGAGTTATGAGTTCAGGAAAAAAGAGAAAAGTTAGCGCGCCAATGCAATACCGATGATATTCGCTGGCATGCGCATTTCCTACGCCGATCCTTGCCAACTCGGCTCGCAACTCAGCCGCGTAAGCGCGCTCATCGAAAGCGGGTTCAATCTCATCGGCCTCTAACACGCCTTTTGCACCGGCAAGGCGCTTGTATTGCTCTAAAACATCCGGGTGCTGTTCGGCAAACGCAGCGAGGGCAGGCTTCGATTTCGGATGCCTTTCCTTGACGTCCTTCTTGAAAGGAGGCGCTGGCTCGCCCGAACGAAGAACTCTCACAAGACCTTGCGCAGACCGGAAATACTCCTGCTGCAAATATGTGATCATGTAATTGTTGTAAAATTCTTGTGAGTTTAGAGAGAGAACCTTTCTGACGGAGAATTTTGGAACCAAAATCACAGGCTTTCCGTCGATTACTATCGTTTCACGGGGCGCCTGAACCCAGTCCTCTCGGTTTGGATCCCAAACCGGATTGAGCGCAACATTGCCCGTCAGCGGCATGCCCCAAAGCTCTACTTGTTCGCGGGTGTAGGCAAGGAGCGGGCCACGCAATATGTTCGTCGTAAGGTCCGAAATCTTGTCCGACCCGATACCTTCAATGAAGAGCTCCGTTTCGGCCAGTTCTGAAAGCAAGCCGGTTTGAACGGCCCGGCTGGCACGAAGCGCATCAAGAATTTGCGCCGCCTGATCCGCCCCAATTCCGCGGCCCTGAGGTCGTCCCCGCGACAGCCCAAGAAATGTTTCGTTTGTCTCGTGCAGGTGAGACGCTAGGTGCGTCGCCCGCGCGTCATCATTGTTTCGCAGAGCCGCTATTAAAGCATTGAAGAATGATCGGAGATGGCGACTACATTCCGCGGACCATGCGTCGCCGCGAATATCGATCGCATAGGGGTCAACGAATAGCCGAGTATCAGTGTCGGTATCTATATCGACAAAATCAAGCTCTGCTTGCCTATTGTGTAGCCCTGCCCACGCCGAAACGCGCATCTATAGCTCCCCCCAATTACCGATCCAAGCGGGTGTGGTGCAGGTGAACATAAAATGTAATGATAGAAATGTCCAAATAGGCTTAGTCGCCAAACTATTTAGGCGGGCGCACAAATGCCTGATGATCCGATGGCCTTGGCGTTAATCGACTTCCGTACCATCGGATTGCGAAGCGGATTACGGGGGCAGTTTAAATTCAGGTCGCTTGGTCTCCCGCCACTCGGTCGTACCGTCACACCATGCTACACTCCCACCCATGCGCGCCCGGAACCCCCTCTACGTCATGGCCAAGCCGCCGCCGGAGGTGCAGGCGGCGATCGCCGCGCTGCCGCGCAACGATCCCGGGCGCGGCCCCGACCTGCTCCATGTCACGCTCATCTCGCTCTACGACCTCCATTATGCGCCGCCCGAGTGGCTGCCCGCGACCATCGCCGCGCTGGACGGCTTCGCCGCGGCGCCCTTTCCGCTCCGCTTCGACCGGATCGAGAACCGCAAGGCGGTGACCTTGCGCACCCGCGAACCGCTCACCGAAGCGCGGGCGTTCCAGAAGGCGCTGGTGAACCATCTGCTGCGCGAAAAGGCGCCGATCATGGACGGCACCACCCCCGAACCGCACATCACGATCAACTATCGCGGCGACCGCCTCAACGCCCAGAAGATGCCGCCGATCGGCTGGACGGTGGGCGAAATCATCCTGATGGAAAGCATCGTCGGCAAGACCACCCACGTCGAACATGGCCGCTGGCAGCTGTGCGGCGGCTGATTGCGGTCCCACGTGGCGACGTGCGGATGTTGAGCGGCCGTAGTCTCTTCTCTTTCGTCATCCCGGACTTGATCCGGGATCCCGCTTTTTTGGCGTCGACCGGTTTGGACCATCGAGCGTCACCCCGGATCAAGTCCGGGGTGACGATGAAATTGCGCAAGGCGCCCCCGCCGCACCGCGCCGCCCCCATTTCGCACCATACAGGCCAGAAACCGCTTTCCTACAATGTGCGCATCTGCTCCACTCGGTCAGACGCTGCGGCCGCGCCGCGGCCGCTCCGTCCGCCGCCGCCCCCGTACCCCGCCTGCCATCGCGTCCGAACCCGCCGCCACCGCATCGTCAATGGGCTGAACTTTCCTGAACTTTGGCCGGCAACCGACCCGCAAAAGGCCCCCGCCATGTCGCACCCCCCGAACATCGTCCACTGCACCGGCCCCGGTGATCCGCACGCGCTCGACGGCATTTCGCGGCGCCACCGCACCGGCGACCTCGACAAGCCCTGTCCCGAATGCGGCGGCTATGGCCAGTGGAACGTCCAGATCGACCTCGTCAGCCACCGCTCGATCCGCCACGCCTGTCCCAAGTGCGACGGACGCGGCTGGATCGAGACCGGCGACGACATGGTCCCCTCGCACGACATCGAACGCAGCGCGGCGGGCCATCCCCAGTGGACGGTGCGGCTCGACCCCTCCGACGACCGCGAATAGGGCGCGCGCGCATGACCGGCGAACCCACCGGCCCCGACGCCGAAGCGACCTTCTATCACGGCACCCGCGCCGACCTCAAAACCGGCGATCTGCTCGCGGCGGGCTGGACGAGCAACTATGCCGACCGCGCGCCGATGTCGTGGATCTATTTCTCCGCCGCGCTGGAGTCGGCGATCTGGGGCTGCGAACTCGCGGCGGGAGACGGACGCGAGCGCATCTATATCGTCGAACCCACGGGCGACTGGTTCGACGATCCGAACCTCACAGACAAGAAATTCACCGGCAATCCGACGCGCAGCTATCGCAGCCGGTCGCCCTTGCGCATCGTCGGCGAGGTCGAAAGCTGGACGCCGCACGCCCCCGAAATCCTCGCCGCGATGAAGGCCAATGTGGCAAGGCTGAACGACGAAGGCGCTGAAATCATCGACTGAATCGATAATGTATAGACATATCGGAGGGAGAGCCGCCATGATCGCCACCATCGCCGCCGCGCTGATCCTCGCGTTGCAGGCCGCGCCTGCCGCACCCGATCCGCGGCGCCCTCAACCGACCTTCGACCATGTCGCGCCCGAGGTCCCCGACGTGCCGCGCCCGGCGGTGCTGATCGTCAGCAAGACGAACGGCTATCGCCACGACAGCATCGAGCAGGCGGTGCCCGCGATCGAGGAGCTTGTCGCCGCGCGCGGCTGGAGCAGCTACGCCACCGAAAATGCCGCGATATTCAATCCGGAGGCGCTCGCGAAGTTCGACGTCATCGTCTTCGCCAACGCCAGCGGCGATATCTACACCCCCGACCAGCGCGCCGCCTTTCAGGCGTTCCTCGCCCGGGGCGGCGGCTTCGTCGGCCTGCACAGCGCAGGCGACGGCAGCCATCCGGACTGGTTCGTGAAGATACGCGGCAACGGCAATTTCACGGGCCATCCGGGCGGTGCCGACCAGTTCCAGGCCGCCGATCTCGCGGTCGCCGACCGCAGCCACCCCGCGACGCGGAACCTGCCCGCACGCTGGCGCTGGACCGACGAATATTACAGCTGGGACGCGCCGCCCGCGCCCGATGCGCACATCCTCGCACGCCTAGACGAAACCACGCTCCGCCTCGATCCGCAATATCGCGTGGGCGCGGGCCACGCGCTCGTCTGGTGGCGCTGCGAGGGCCGCGCGCGCATCTTCTACTCGGCGCTCGGCCACCGGGCCGAGGCGTGGAGCGACGCCGCGCATCTCGGCATGCTGGACGGCGCGATCGGCTGGGCGGCGCGATCGGAAGGGACGGGCTGCGGCTAGCCCGCGATTTCGGCGGTCGCGGCGCGTTCGATGACGCGGCGCCAACCCGGATGCGGCCGCAGCAGGAAGATGTCGGCCAGCGCCGCCGCGATCCCGTCGGCCGACAGATAGCGCTGCTCGACCCTCCCGTCGGTATGGCGGATCGTCAGCCGGTTGTCGCGAAGGCCGTGCCGCGCGTCGGCGGTCGTCCGCGCCGCGACCAGCTGGTGGCGGAAATGCGAGGCGGGATGCTGGCTGGTGTACCAGTTGCCGAGCTCGTAATCGATCGCCGGCGCCGCGGCATCCTCGAGGTCATAGAGCGTGCGCCATTCGTCCGCGATCTCGATTTCGACGCGGTGATGCCCCGCGCCGTCCCGCGTCAGGCGATAGCGTTCGTGCCGCGTCGCCTGGGCCACGCCATCGCGGTCCATTGCGAGCGGCCCGGGCGGCACCGCCGCGCCGAAGCCGACATCGGTCAGCCATGGCCGCCCGCCCAGCCACACGCGCACCGTCATATGCGTACGCGGCGTCGGCGGCGCATCGTCGGGCAGCATCCAGCGCACCCGGCCGATCAGCCCCTCGGCCGCGAAGCCGAGTTGCCGCAGGACGCGGAGAAACAGGCCATTCTGTTCGAAGCAATAGCCGCCCCGCCCCCGGTCGATCAGCTTCGCCGCGACCGCCTCGGCACCGATATCGACGCCCTCGCCCGTCAACGCGTCGAGCGCTTCGAACGGGATCGCGGCGATATGCGCGGCCTGCAGCGCCCTCAGCCCGTCGAGCGTCGGCGGCGGCGCTGCGGCAAGACCTATCCGCGCGAGATAGCGCGCGACGAGATCGTCGCCACCGGGTGCGGCTTCGGCATCATCGTCGTCGAAAACGGGCGGCAGGCTGTCGTGCAACATCGGCGAAGGCTCCTTGCGAATCACGTGCCTGCCGTTGTGAAAGCTCAAGCCCGGTTGAGATCAAGCGCTACCTTCGTCGCGGTAAAAGGGCCGGTCACCCGCGATCGTCACGCGCTCCATCTGCCGCACCGCGGGGAAATAGTCCGACGCGGCATAATGCTGCGCGGCCCGATTGTCCCAAAAGGCGATCGAGCCCGGCGCCCAGTGAAAGCGGCACTGATATTCGGGGATCGCCGCCTGCGCATAGAGATGCGCGAGCAGCGCGTCGCTTTCGGGCTTCGACAGCCCCTCGATATGGCTCGTGAAGGCGGTGTTGACGTACAGCGCCTGCTCGCCGGTCTCGGGGTGCGTGCGTACGACGGGGTGGGTTTGCGGCGGGAACTTGGTGTGGAGCTCGTCGGCATTCTTGCCCAGCCGGCCCGCGAAGACGCGCGCGATGTCGTGCACTGCGGACAGGCCGCGGCACCAGCGCTGCATCGCGGGCGACAGGCCGCGGAACGCCGCGCCCATGTCGGCGAACAGCGTGTCGCCGCCGACCGCGGGCACCTCGACCGCGCGAAGGATCGATCCGAGCGAGGGCTCGGCACGCCAGGTGACGTCCGAATGCCAGGCATTTTCCTTGCCCTTCGAATCGGGCCCGTGCGCGATGTGCAGCACCTCCGGATCGGGCTGGTCCTTCGGCGTCGCGGGATGGATCTCCAGCGTCCCGAAGCGGCGCGCGAAGGCGATATGCTGCGCGGGGGTGATATGCTGGTCGCGAAAGAAGACCACCTTATGCGCGAGCAGCGCGGCACGGATTTCGGCGATGACCGCCTCGTCCTGTTCCTCCGACAGATCGAGACCCGAAATCTCGGCGCCGATCGCGGGGGTCAGCGGCCTGACGGCGAGCCGTTCGAAGGCGCGCTGCGATGCGGCGATATTCATGGGACCTCTCCTCGTCTTTCGCGCATTAGCCGCGGCGCGGCGCGGCGAGTCAAGCGCCGCGGGGCCACACGGCATCGACCGCCTTGTCGAGCGCGTCGGCGGCATAGATGCTCGCGGACGACCCTGCACGTGCCCCATAGAGCCAGAGCAGCCCGTTCAGGATCGCCTCGGCATTTTCGCGCGCGATCGCCGGCCGCCACCGGTCGCGCTCCCCGTTCTCGGCCTCGACCGCATCGAGCAGCGCCGCCGCGAGCGCATCGGACCTTCGGCTCATGCCTTCCCGGCGCGCGCGGGCTTGGCGAGATTGGCCGCGACGGCCCCGCGGACGAGCGCCTTGAACGCCGCCGCATCGACCGTATCGCCCTCGGCCAGATCGATCGCGCGGCGGACATTGCCGTCGAGGCTCGAATTGAACAGCTTTTGGGGATCGTCGATCGCCGCGCCCTTGGCGAAGGTCAGCTTGACCTTGTCCTTGTACGTCTCGCCCGTGCACAGTACCCCCGCGCGCTCCCACGTCGGCACGCCCGCCGGGTTCGTCGGCTTGCGCCATTTGACCGCTTCCTCGATTTCGGAATCGGCCTCGCGGATCAGCGCGCGCAGCTTCGCCAGCGTCGCGCCGCGCCAATCGGCCAGCGATGCGATCTTCGCGTCGATCAGCGCCGAAGCGTCTTCGTCGGGCATATTCTCTCCTCTTACAATTTCTCGCCGGGCAACGCCGCCGCCTGCCGGACCCAGTCCGCGAACGCCGCCTCGTCGACCGCATCATCTTCATGGATGTGGAAATAGGCGGTCTGCCCGCTCTTCGAGGCGACCGGCGGCACGGGGAGCAGCCTCTTGCCGTCGAAGAAGGCGACCTTGATATATCTGTCGTAGCAATGGATGCTGAGAAACCAGTGCCCCGGCGGCGCATCGGGCGCGCCATAGAGCGGCGAGTTCCACTTCACCGCCTTGCGCACCTCCGGCACCTCGCGGCCGATCAGCCGGTCGAGCCGCGCCCACGCCGCCGACTTCCATCCGGGCATCGCGGCGATATAGGCCTGCACCGGCGCATCGCCGTCGCCCTTCGCAATTTGCGGATTCCCGCCTGCCAGCAGGACGGGGGTATCGGCCGCAGCCGCTCCGGACACTTTCGCCATATCCTTGCTCCTCGCATCAGGATATCCTGCCCAAAATAAATGACAAGTTTGCGGGACGCCGCCCTTCGCCCGCTCGTCGATGCCAGCTTGCCTCGTGTCGAAGCGTGCTGGCTCCCGGCTTCGGCGACGGGCAATACGGCGGCGTCCGCAATCGGGAACAGGGAGCCCAGCCATGCGCATCGCCCTCGCCGCCGCCGCCCTCGCCGCCGTCGCGGCAACCACGCCTGCCGCGGCACAGGCCGACGATCCCATCGTCGTCACCGGCCAGCGCGAGCAGATCGAAAATTTCGTTCGTGCCCTCACGCCGGGTTCGCCGCGCAGCCAGATCGCACGGTTCGAGAACGAAATATGCCCGCGCGCGCTCGGCTTCACCGACGCGCAGCGCGCGACGGTCGAACAGCGCATCCGCCTCGTCGCCGAAAATGTCGGGCTGAAGGTCGGCGAACCCGGCAAGTGCCTCGTCAATCTCCTCGTGGTCGTCACCCCCGACAAGCTCGCTTTCGTCAAGGCGCTCGGCCGCGACAATAATTACATGTTCGGCAATCGCTCGCCGGGCGAAGTCCGCAAGATACTGGCGCAGCCCGGTTCGGCGATCGCGTGGCAGGTCGAGGGCGCGTTGAACGCCGACGGGAATGCCGTGATGGTCCAACAGGGGACGCCGGTGAACCGGACCGGGCACAAGGGCTCGCGCATCACCGCGGCGGCACGCCCCTATATCGCCGGCGCGGTCGTGGTCTTCGACGCCCGGGCGCTCGACGGCCTGTCGACGACGCAAATCGCCGATTATGCGATGATGCGCGGATTTGCCGACGTCGATCTGGCGCGGCTCGACGGTGCATCCGCGCCGACGATCCTCCGCGCGCTCGATGCCCCGGGCGACGCCGAGGTGCCGATGACGTTGACGCAATGGGACTTCGCGTTCCTCAAGGGACTTTATTCGGCGCCGAACAATCTCTACGCCCCGTCGCAGCGGTCGGAGATCGGCCGCGTGCTCGAACAGGAAATCGGCGGAGCGGACGCGAAGGACAAGCCCGCGCCCGACCGCTCGAAGGGGTAAGGGCCGGCGATGCCGGCGCCCCGGAAAGGGATGCATGGCGCAGGTACAGACTTTCGATCTCGGCGCGGCACGCGAGCGGCTGTTGCTTGCGCTTCGGCCACGGATCGCGCTGGTGGCGCTCACCGCGCACATCATGCGCTTCCATGGCGACGCCGAAGATCGCATCGCGGTGACGGAACGCCTGTCGCACACCGACGCGGCAGGTTCGGGGCAGGATGCGTGGAGCGCCGATACCGTCCGCACGATCACCGCGCTCGACACCGACCCGGCGATTCGGGCGCTTCGACAGCGCCTCTTCGACGCCGGGGTGGGTTCGGGCTTCGAAAGCGACGAGGATGGCGGCGGCCTCTGGACCTCGCTCGTGCTTCGATGCCCGCGCGAGGCGCTTCCGCGGGTCGAGGAACTTGCCGCCGACGATGCGGGAATCGCCGCCGCGGACCGCGAAGAGATTTCGGCGCAGTTCACGATCTACATGCTGCGCAACCATCATCCGCAGTGGCAGGCCAATCGCGAAAAGCTCCCCGACGTCGGCGACAGCCCCTATACGCCGCCCGAGGAATGGAATCTGCTCGGGACCTGATCGTCTTTCGACGAGGCGCCGCTGTCCGATGTTCTTGACCTTGGCGCCATGCTAGAGCGGCGCGACAGCAGGAGAATGCGCATGACGCTTCGTCGCATCCCGCCCCTCGCGCTGGCCGCGTTCGCGCTCGCCGCATGCGGGGCGAAGGCGGAAAGGTCCGCGTCCGACAGCCCGAAGGAAGCGGCTGCACCGACCGCTTCCGCCGGCAAGGCGCCCGACGCGGGCGGCAGCAGGGCCGCCGCCGCGGACACCGCGCCGCTGCCGCCGACCGCGGGGACCAAGCTCGCGGCTTATGTGGGCAAATATCCGTTCGACAAGGTCGATGGCGTCGCGTGGAACGACCATGTTCTCGTCAAGGCAGGGATCGCTGCCAGCGTGAAGGACGCTGCGGTCCTGAAAGCGATCACCACGACCGAAGGCCCGTCGGGGCCGATCGAGATGAAGGGCGGCAAGGTCGTGTCCTGGGCGTGCGAGGCGCATAATTGCGGATCGCATCAATGGGCGGTGCTGATCGATCCACGCACCGGCGCGGCCGACGTCTGCTATTATGACGAAGCGCGCGATGCCGCGAAATCGCGCTGGTTCCTCGCCAGCGGCAAGCAGGAAACGCGCGGCGGCAACTGCCAGTAACGACGCGGACGCAACTAGGATTCGACTCTCGCCCGGGATAAGAACATAAAGGGAACATTATCCGATTCGGAGGGAAACCGATGACGCCGATGTTCCGCTACTTTCTGGGCTTCCAGGTTGCCGCCGATCGCGCCGGCTGGCTCGCGCGGCAATTGCCGCCGGTATCGGGTGACCTGTTTGCCGGGCTGAAGCCGCAGAATTATCATCTGACGCTCTGCACGATCGACGAAACCGCGGTCCCCCATCCGTTTCTGAGGCAACGCGTCGCCAAGGCCTTCGAAGGGGGCTTGCCCGCTGCGGTCTCGATTCCCTTCGGCAGGATCGTCAGCAAGGACGCCGGCGCCGAACTGGTCACGGCGGGCAGCATCGTGGGCGTTCGCCAGCTCTATGAGGCGATCGTCGCGCGCCTCGCCCCGCACGGAATCGAACCGTGGTATCGCCAGTCGGGGCTCCGGCCGCACGTCACGCTCGGCTATGGCCGGCATGCCTTCGATCCGGTGCCGGTGGCGTGGAACTGGATTCCGCGCGATCTCGTCCTGATCGAAAGCCATGTCGGCCACAGCCGTCATCGCGTGCTGCAGCGTTGGACGCTCGATGCGCCGGTTCAGGGGATGTTCGACTTCATGGAAGACGCGCTGCCCCCGCCGCTGCGTTATGCGGCCTAGCTTTCCGCCAATCAGCTTTCGAGGGTGTGTTCGAGCGTGATCTCGCAGTCGAGCAGTTTCGACACCGGGCAGTTCATCTCGGCTTCCTTCGCGATTGCCGCGAATTCCTCGGCCGAGATTCCCGGCACCTTGCCGGTCAGCGTCAGCGCCGATTTCGAGATTTCAAAGCCGCCGTCGACTTGGTCGAGCGTTACCTCCGCGCTGGTTTCGAGCGTGTCGCCCGAATAGCCCGCGCGCGCGAGCCCGAACGACAGCGCCATGGTGAAGCAGGCCGCGTGCGCCGCGGCGATCAGTTCCTCGGGGTTCGTCCCCGGCTGCCCCTCGAAGCGCGTGCCGAAGCCATAGGGCTGCGCGTTCAGCACCCCCGATTTGGTCGTGATCGATCCCTTGCCCTCCTTGCCGAAGCCTTCGTAGCGGGCGGATGCGCGATTGACGGTCATGCAGGGTCTCCTTCGGGTGGAATGGGGGGCGGTTTGCGGCGGCGGGACTCGGGAAAGGGCGCTCAGGCCGCGATCAGCTTACGCCCGGCTCCCGCCCGCTTCCACGCCTTTTCATGGAAGAAGAAGGCGACGGCATTGATACAGGGCTCGACGACCGCGATCCCGCCCGCAAGCGCGACCGATCCGGTCATCACATAGGCAACGCTGAACCCGATCGTCAGATGGAGCGAGAGATAGGTAAGCGTTTTTGCAAGATCGGTCGGCATGGCGCCCTCTCCGGTTGGACAAGGGTCGAAGTTAAGAATGATTCGCAACAACCGCCAGCGCAGCCTCTCGCTCACTCTGATCGATTTTGCCGCGTCATGCGCGCGTCCGACTTAACGCTTCAATTTTCCGATCAGCCCGACCGCGGTGTCCTTGGCCGTCGCGTCCGGCGCATTGCTGATCGTCAGGATCACGAAGCGGCTGTCGTCGAGAAACACGTTGAGCTGGTTGATGCCGGGCACGAAAAAGGCGGCCTTGCCGAGCCCCATGACATCCTCGATCTTCTTGTCGGAAAAGGCGGCCATCGTCTTTTCGGTCGTCTCGCGCGTCGCCTTGATCGCGGCGTCGCTGTTGTCGCCGATCGGCGATAGCCGCGCCATCAGCGTCGCGGCGCCGCCGCCCGCGAGGCGGTAAGTGCATTCGGACGTCGCGGCGTTCGCACCCTCGGCCTTGTTGACGAAGGCGAGGCTCGTTCCGGTCACGCTGTCGCCGAGAGCCGCGCCGACCGCCGCCTTGTCGAGCAGCGCGCAGGCATCGCTTGCGTCCCAGCCGCTCGCCGCGGTCGCCGCGCCCTTACCGTCGCTCTCTGTCTTGGCGCCGGTCTCGCCGCCGCCGCATCCCGCCAGCAGCAATGCGCCCAATCCCGCCAGCATCCCACCGTTCAATCCCGTTCGCATAATATATCCCCCACCAGCCGATGCGACCCGCAGCCACGATGCGCGCAAAGCCGGGCCACCGCAAGATCCTGTGCGATTTTAGGAAGATAGTCTCGTCAGCGCGGCAGCCGCTCGACCCCCGCGCGGTCGAGTTCGGGGCCCAGCCGTCCGGTGAGCCACAGCGCCCACATCCGGAAATCGGCGGCGAGGCTCCACAGCGGATAGGTAAAGGTCGCCGGCCGGTTCTTCTCGACCCCGAAATGAGCGACCCACGCAAAGAAATAACCCGCGACGGGCAGCGCGATCAGCCATCCCCACCGCCCCGTCAGCACTGCCGCGATCGCTATCCCGACGACCAGGCTCGTCCCGACATAGTGCAGCGCCCGCGTCGATGCCTTGCTGTGCTCGCGCAGGTAAAAGGGCCAGAAGTCGGCGAAGGTCGTATAGAGGCGAGGCATCACTCGAGAATGCGTCGCACGCGCCCGCCGGTCAAATGAAAGACGCCCGTCGCGGCAATTCTCGCCGGGGCTGAACCGGGATCTGGACGCCGCACCGTAGTTAACTTTCGTTAACCGTCACTGAAGCGACATTTACGCGTGCGAAACGGGCGGCGCACTGGGGAAGGCCACACGCCTCTCTTCCGATAGCGTTTACAAGAGATTGGAGAACTCAGGGGGCGGCCGGCTCGCCTGAGAACCCCTCTTTCCACGTCGTCCAAGGAGCCTTTTATGAAGAAGCTTTTTCTTACAGCCGCTGCCGTCATGACGTTCGGAACCGGTTCGGCGCACGCCACCGAAGTCATCGGCAATCCGAACAGCGGGTCGAGCGTCGGACCGCTCTGTGGCTGGCCATATCATGGGGGCGGCTGCCAGACCGTCTTCATCGGGGAAAGCTTTGCCGCTTCGGCGACCGGCAGCCTGACCAGCCTTCAGTTCACTCTCCTCGGCGGATCGACGCTGACGTCGGTCCAGGCCATCCTCTACGCCTTGAACGGACCGCTCGACACGACATTTACGCCCGGCGCCGAGATTTGGCGCAGCAATGCCGTCGCCGGCACTTCGGGCGTGCTCGATTTCAATCCCACCGGGGTCAATCTGACGGCGGGTCAGAACTATGTCGCCTTCCTCACTACCTATTACACGACGGGCGTGGGCCAGGCGAACCTGTCGTCTTGCAACCCGTTCGGCGGTGGTGCTTGTGCCGTTTCGAATGCGAACCCGAATTTGGGCAGGGCGATTACGGGCCGGGCCCTCGGCGCCAATCTCGATGAGCTGTCCTTTGCCCAGGTCATCAACGGATCCCAGGATTTGACCTTCTCGGCGACCATTGCCGCGGTTCCGGAACCCTCTAGCTGGGCCATGATGTTGCTCGGGTTCGGCGCGGTCGGCGGGGCCATGCGCTCGGCCAAGCGCAGGCGGAAGCTCACCGTCTCCTACGCTTGAATTCGGCCCGAACGGAACGCGCCGCCGGCCGGGAGGTCGGCGGCGTTCTTTTCTTCCGGGGCGTATGCCTCCCCCAAGCTGCCTCACGGCCCAGCCGGCGAATGCCGCAATCTCCAAACCAATAGACCGTATCCGTCGATGTGATAGGGTCGCGGCAAACCGAAATTGGGGGGAGACTATCATGAAAAAATCGATGCGCGCCCTGCTGGGGCTCGTACTGCTCGACGCGATCGTCATTTGCGGCGCGTGGTGGATGATCGACCGCACGACGAGCGGCGCGTGGAATTCGAACAATCCGGCCGAATCGATCGATATGATCACGACCACCGCAGGGATGATGGTCGGGGTGATCTCGGTGGTGCTGGTGCTCGCCTTTTTCCGGCACCGCGCCGCAGGCAACTGAGCGGACGGTGTTTCGGCCGGCGGCGATGATCACTCGCTGCTGTTGACGATCACGTCCCAATGATCCTCGACCAGCGCAAAGCGCCTTGCTTCCTCGGCCTTGAACTTCGCGAGGTCGGGAAACAGCCGCGCGCCGGCAGCTTCGGCCGCCGCATCATATCCCGTTCCGTTCCCGACCGCGTCCTCGGCGCCGCGATAGGTGATGGTGACGCGCAGGTCCCACCGCGTGCCGCCCGCCATATGCGTGAAGGGCGTCGCCGTCTCGATATGGGTGATGAAACCCAGCCGCTTCATTTCGTCGAGGATCGGCTGGTGGTTCTTTGCATAGAGCGCGCGAAACTCGTCCATGCCGCCCCAGCGGATGCGGTAATAATATTCGATCGTCACGGGGGTCGCTTTAGCCGCAGCCGGCGGAGGCGTTTCCTGCGAGACGGCGGGCGTCGCCGCGAACACGCCTGCGACGAACAACAGCGGAAAAATGGCATGCATGGCCGACCCTCCCCTTCGCGCCCAAGCCTAGGCGTGATGCGTTCGGGGTTCAAGGCGCCCGCCTTCCCGCAGCAAATGGCTTGCACCGCGCCGCGGCCGGCTGCGCTCCAAATTAGTCCGCCCGATCGTCACCTTTCGGGAGATCGGGCGGCGCCGGCGGGTCCATCCGGTCCCCCGATCGGAGGGGCCGCCGCTTTCCCGGGTCGTCTTCTATTAGTTCCCTCCCGCCGAAGGTCGGGTCCGGCGGGAGGGCTGATCCCGTACCGGCCCCGAAAGCGTCGGGACGGCACGGGACGGAAAATCGTTACCGCGCCGCCGCCTCGCGCACTTTCTGCACCGCGGGAAGCAAGAGGCCGATCAGGATCTGCACCGGGCCGCTGCTGATCGTCATGCCGCCGGAGGTCGGCTGCTGCGCCGACTGCGCCATCGCGGGGGTCGTCGCCATCAGCATCGTCAAAGCCAGGGCGGGGGCGATCATCTTCTTGGTCATCGTCTCTTCCTCAATCTCTCGTCGCGATGAACCGCTTTTGCCGCACGCGCGCCCGCGCCGCGGTGATCGCCGTCACTGGCGCACAGAAATTTCGCAAAATGCTGAAAAGAAAAGAAAGAAAATTACGCCTGTCTCTTCAGACGCACCAGAACGGTATCGAGCGCCTGCAGGAATTGCGATCGATCAGCCTTCGAGAAGGGCGGCGGCCCTCCGATTCCGTCGCCCATGCCCGATCGCAAATCCGCCATGATCGCGCGCGTCGCGATCGCCGGGCCGATCGACGCGGCAGTGAACGGCTTTCCCGTCGGCGCGAGGACGGCCGCCCCTGCCTTCAATGCACGGTCGGCGAGCAATATGTCGGCGGTCACGACGACGCTTCGCGCATCCGCCGCTTCGGCGATCCAGTCGTCGGCGGCATCGAAGCCGTCCGACACCACCACGCGTTCGATCAGCGGATGTTCGGGCACACGCAAGCGGCTGTTGCTCACGACCTTCACCGGCACCTCGTGCCGCCACGCGACCTTGTAGATCTCGTCCTTCACGGGGCACGCGTCGGCGTCGACGAGGATGGTGACGCTCATCCGTGCACCCCGTCCCAGATCAGCTTCGCGCCGAGCAGCACCATCAGCACATAGATCAGCACATAGAAGCGCTCGGGGTTCATCCGCTTCATCCAGCGCACGGTGACGAGCGTCGAGACGATCGCGAGCGGCATCAGCAGCAATGCCGCGACGACCACCTCGTGCGGAAAGGCGCCGAGCGCCAGATAGGCGGGCACCTTCAGCCAGTTGACGATCGCGAACAGGATCGCGCTCGTCCCGATGAAGGTCAGGTGCGGCAGCTTGCGCGGGGTGACCCACATCTGGAACGGCGGACCGCCGGCGTGCGCGATCTGGCTCGTCAGCCCCATCAGGCCGCCGAAGATCGTCCCGACCCAGCCCGGCGAGGTCGATGCCGCAACGATCCGCCCGCCGCGCTCGACCCACAGGCGATACAGGCCGAACGCCAGCGTGATCGCGCCCAATGCCAGCATCAGCTGCGCCTCGTTGACCTTCTCGGCATAATACCAGCCCGCCGCGATGCCGACGGCGGCGCCCGGCAGCATCCAGCCGATGATCCAGCCGTCCCACGTCTTGCGGAACGACCAGACGCTGATCACGTCCTGCACGATCAGGATCGGCAGCAGGATCGCCGCCGCGGTCGCGGGCGGCAGCACCAGCGCCGCAAGCGGGGTCGCCAGCGCGCCGACCCCCGCGAGCCCGCCCTTCGCCATGCCGACGAGGATCACCGCCGCGACGAGCACCGCCAGCGTCGCCGGGTCGGCCAACAGGCTCATGCTTCCGGGTTGTCCGGCAGGCACCAGTCGATCGCGCCGCGACCATGCGCCTCGAGAAAGGCATTCGCCTGGCTGAAGGGCTTCGTCCCGAAGAAGCCGTTGTGTGCCGACAGCGGCGAAGGGTGTGGCGCGCGCAGGATCAGGTGCGGGCTTCCCGCGCCCAGTCCCGGTACATTCGCCGCCTTGCGCTGCGCGTGGCTGCCCCAGAGGATGAAGACCTTCGGCGCCGGATCGGCTGCGACCGCGGCGACCGCGGCGTCGGTGAACTTCTCCCACCCCTTGCCCTGATGCGACGCGGCCATGCCGGCTTCGACCGTCAGGCAATTGTTGAGCAGCAGCACGCCCTGTTCGGCCCAATGTTTGAGATAGCCGTGCGGCGCCGGCGCGATGCCGAGGTCGCTGCGCATTTCCTTGTAGATGTTGACGAGGCTGGGCGGCGTCCGCACCCCCGGCTGGACCGAGAAGCAGAGTCCGTGCGCCTGCCCCGGCCCGTGGTACGGGTCCTGCCCCAGGATCACGACGCGCACGTCCTGCGGCGGCGTCGCATCGAGCGCGGCGAACCAGTCGCGCGGGCGCGGATAGATCGTCTTCCCCCGGCCGCGCTCCTCGGCAAGGAACGCCTTGAGCTGCGCCATATAAGGCTGCTCGAACTCGCTGCCGATCGCTGCGAGCCAATCGGGATGCAATTTGACCTCGGCCATGCCCCGCGCTTCACCAGAGGGATCGCGGCTTGTCCAGCGCCTTTCCCGCCGCTAGGCCATCGAACTATTGTTCATATCCGCTCGTGCTGAGCTTGTCGAAGCACCGCCCTTTCTCTTTCCAATGTCGAAAGAAAGAACGGCCCTTCGACAAGCTCAGGGCGAACGGGTCTTAGGCGAGTTTCGATTATGGCGATCGGCGAAGCATTGACGCAGCTCGAAACGGTGGTGAAGGACCGGCTCGCCGCCGGCGACGCCGGCGCGTCCTACGTCGCCAGCCTCGCCGCCAAGGGCCGCGGCAAGATCGCGCAAAAGGTCGGCGAGGAAGCCACCGAAACCGTCATCGCCGCGCTGACCGAGAGCGATGCCGCGCTCACCGGCGAAGTCGCCGATCTCGTCTTCCACCTCTCGATCCTGCTCGCCGAGCGCGGCCTGTCGTGGACCGACGTCGCCGCCGAACTCGGCCGCCGCCACGGCACTTCGGGCCACGCTGAAAAAGCAAATCGCCCCCAATAGGAGCCCTCCCATGCCGATCGACGCGACGCTCCCCTATGACGACAGCAACATCTTCGCGCGTATCCTGCGCGGCGAGCTGCCGTCGAAAACCGTTTACGAGGACGATTACGCCCTCGCCTTCCACGACATCAACCCGCAGGCGCCGCTGCACATCCTCGTGATTCCAAAGGGCCCCTATGTCAGTTGGGACGATTTTTCGGAGCGCGGCAGCGAGGCCGAAATCGCCGGTTTCGTCCGCGCGGTCGGCCGGGTCGCGCGCGACCAGGGGCTCGTTGCGCCGGGCTACCGCCTGCTCGCGAACGTCGGCTTCGACAGCCACCAGGAGGTCCCGCACCTCCATGTCCACCTCTTCGCAGGCAAACCGCTCGGGCCGATGCTCGCGCGCTGATTTCCGCTTTGTCTATGACGGCCGTCACAGCCGTTTCGCCGCCTGCGGCTAACCGTGCGCGACGTGCGGTGACGGGTGGACTTGGCCCCCCGTTTCCAGCAGGATAGATTTCCAGTCGGACCGGGGAGACGAAGCGATGGCGATGGGATGGCACGCGCTGGTTGGAACGCTCGCCGGCAGGATGAAGCTGGCGCTCATCGTCCCCCTGGGCCTCGCGCTCGCCGCCGCGGGCGGCGACACCGTCCCGCAGGTCACGCTCGCGACACCCGGCAGTTCGGGCACCGGCGACGGCACGATCAGCCGCTTCACCCTGCGCTTCTCCGAGGACATGGTCCCGCTCGGCGATCCGCGCGCCAAGGCCCCCGCGACGCACGACTGCAAGGCCGCGGCGACGAGCCGCTGGGTCGATACGCGCACGTGGGTCCTCGAATTCGACAAGTCGCTCCCCGGCGGCGTCAGCTGCCACGTCCAGCTCAATTCGGGCCTCACCACCGCGCGCGGCGTCAACGTCGTCGGCAACGACCGGTTCGAGATCGACACCGGCGGCCCCTCGGTTCGCGCCGTCATGGCGGGCGGCATCTACGACGGGATCGAGGAGGACCAGATTTTCCTCGTCGCGACCAACGTCGCCGCCGACCGCGCCTCGGTCGGCCGCTTCGCCTATTGCGCGGTCGACGGCATCGGCGAGAAGATCCCCGTCGACGTGCTCAAGCGCGAGACCGCGGTCGAGATCCTCGACGGCATGCGCACCGAATGGTCGTCGCAATCCTTCGCCTATGACGCCGGGCTGCCGCTGCGGCTCCCCGCCGCGGGCGCCGACCGCGACCAGCTCCTCGAACGCGTCGTCCCCGTCAAATGCCGCCGGCCGCTGCCTCCGGGCCGCGAGATGGCGCTCGTCTGGGATGCCCGCATCTCGCAGGCGGGGGTGCCGTCCCGCACCGCGGGGCGCGACCAGCGCTTCGACTATGACGTCCGCCCCGCCTTTACGGCGAAAATGTCGTGCAGCCGCGTCAATCCGCAGGCGGGCTGCAATCCGCTGAAAGAGGTCAACGTCATCTTCGCCGCGCCGGTGCTGCGCGAAACCGCGCTCGCCGCGACGCTCGAGACCGCCGACGGCAAGCGCTATGCCGCGAAGTTCGACGACGACGACAAGAACGACAAATATCTGGAGCGCATCCATTTCGCGGGTCCGCTGTCGCAGAATGTCGACGCGACGCTCGTCCTGCCCGCCGGCGTCGCCGACCAGAGCGGCCGCAAGCTCCAGAACCAGTCGAACTTCCCGCTGAAATTCCACATCGACCGCGCGCCGCCGCTGGTCAAATTCGCCGCCGAATTCGGCATCCTCGAAGCGTCGGAGGGCGGCATCCTGCCCGTCACCGTGCGCGGGGTCGAGGCGTCGATGGTCCAGGCGAACCTCAAGATGCCCGCGACGACGCTGAAGGTCGGCGACGACGATGCGGCGATCGCGCGCTGGCTGAAGCGCGTCGCCGACGCCGACGACACCGACTATCGCGAGGAAAAGAACGCGAAGGGCGAGGACGTCACGGTCAACTACACGGGCACCAAATCGGTGTTCGAGGACGCACCCGCGGGCGGCGAACGCCGCGACATGCAGCTGTCGCCCGCCGCCGGCGGCAAGGAGTTCGAGGTCGTCGGCATTCCGCTCGCCGAAAAGGGCTTCCACGTCGTCGAGATCGCCAGTCCCGAACTGGGCGCGGTGCTGCTCGGCCGCAAGGCGACGCGCTATGTCGCGACCGCCGCGCTCGTCACCAACATGTCGGTGCATTTCAAATGGGGCCGCGAAAGCTCGCTCGCATGGGTGACCGCGCTCGACACCGGCCTGCCCGTCGCGGGCGCCGAAATCCGCGTCACCGACAGCTGCACCGGCCGCCTGCTCGCGCGCGGCACCGCCGACAAGGCCGGGCGCCTCGCCTTCCCGAGCGGCCTGCCCGAGCCTGAGACCTATTCGAGCTGCGAGGAAGACCCCGACCCCGCCAGCAGCGACGGCCATGCGCTGATGGTCAGCGCGCGCAGCGGCGACGATTTCAGCTTCACGCTCACCGACTGGGGCAATGGCATCCGCCCCTATGACTTCGACCTGCCCTATGGCTGGTCGGAGCGCGAGGACATCCTCCACACGCTTTTCGACCGCGCGCTCGTCAAGGCGGGCGAGACCGTCCACATGAAGCATATTCTCCGCCGTCAGGTCGGCACCGGCTTTTCGACGCCGAAGCCGGTCGCGGGCAAGCTTCGCCTCGTCCATCGCGGGTCGGACACCGAGTTCGAAATGCCGTTCAGTATCGACGCGAACGGCGCCGGCGAGACGACGTGGAACGTCCCCGCGACCGCGCCGATGGGCGACTATGAACTCGTCTTCGTGACGAAGGACAAAGATGGCGAGGACAAGACGATCTGGTCGAACCAGTCGGTCAAGGTCGACGAATATCGCCTGCCGACGATGAAGGCGACGGTGACCGGGCCGAAAACCCCGCCGGTGCGCCCGACCGCGGTCCCGCTGTCGCTGTTCGTCGGCTATCTCTCGGGCGGCCCGGCGCCGAACCTGCCGGTCGAGATCCGCACCAATTTCCGCGCCAGCTGGAACGCGCCCGAGGATTATCAGGACTGGGATTTCGACGGCCAGCCCGTGAAGGAAGGTGTGATCCAGCTCGACGACAGCGGCGAGGAGCCCGAGGCAGACCTGCCGCTCGCGCGCTCGACGCCGCTCAAGCTCGACGCAAATGGCGGCGCGACGACGAATATCACCGTCGACCAGCCGATCACCCAGCCGACGCAGATGGCGGTCGAGATGGATTATGAGGATGCGAACGGCGAGACGCTGACCTCGAGCCGCCGCATCATGCTCTTCCCGTCGGCGGTGCGCCTCGGCGTCAAGACCGACGGCTGGCTGATGCGCGACAATGACCTGCGCCTCAACTTCGTCGCGCTCGACCTCGACGGCCGCCCGATCGCGGGCCAGCGCGTCCAGGTCGCACTCTATAACCGCGAGATCATCACCGCGCGGCGGCGCCTGATCGGCGGCTTCTACGCCTATGACAACCAGATGCGCACGACGCGCCTCGACGCGACGTGCAGCGCGACGACCGACAAGCTCGGCCGCGCGAGCTGCGCGATGGCCCCCGGCGTCTCGGGCGAGGTCACCGTCGTCGCGACGACCGTCGATGCCGACGGCAACGAGGCGCGCGCGGTACGCTCGGTCTGGCTCGCCGGCGACGACGACTGGTGGTTCGGCGGCGACAATGGGGACCGCATGGACGTGATCGCCGAAAAGCCGCGCTATGCCGCCGGCGATACTGCGCGCTTCCAGGTCCGCATGCCGTTCCGCGAAGCGACCGCGCTCGTCACCGTCGAGCGCGAGGGCGTGCTGTCGAGCTTCGTCGTCCCGCTGAAGGGCACCAACCCCGTCGTGCAGGTCAAGCTGCCCGCGACATACGCACCCGACGTCTATGTCTCGGTCATGGCGGTGCGCGGGCGCGTCACCGGCAACGAAAGCTGGTTCCGCAAGATGAAGCGCGCGGTCGGCTTCAAGATCGAGAATAGCGAAGGCGCCCCGCCGACCGCGCTCGTCGACCTCGCCAAGCCGAGCTATCGCCTCGGCATCGCGAAGATCAAGGTCGGCTGGGAAGGGCACCAGCTCGGCGTCAAGGTCCGGGCCGACAAGGAAAAATATGCGATCCGCGAGACCGCGAAGGTCGCGATCGAGGTCAAGAATCCCTCGGGCAAGCCGGCAAGCGGGGCAGACGTCGCCTTCGTCGCGGTCGACGAGGCGCTGCTCCAGCTCGCGCCGAACGAAAGCTGGAAGCTGATCGACGCGATGATGGGCGAGCGTACGCTCGACGTCCTCACCTCGACCGCGCAGATGCAGGTCGTCGGCAAGCGGCATTATGGCCGCAAAGCGCTCGAACCCGGCGGCGGTGGCGGCGGCGACCTGTCGGGGCTGACGCGCGAGGATTTCCGCCCCGTGTTGCTGTGGCAGGGCCATGTCCCGCTCGACGGCAAGGGCCGCGCCACGGTCGACGTGCCGATGTCCGACAATCTTTCGGGCTTCCGCCTCGTCGCGATCGCGACCGACGGATCGCAATATTTCGGCACCGGTGAGGCCAATGTACGCACCGTACAGGATCTCGGCGTCTTCGCCGGGCTTCCCGAGCTCGTCCGCACCGGCGACAGCTTCGACGCGCGCTTCACGCTGCGCAACGGCACCGACAAGGCGATGACGGTCACCGCGACCCCGACGCTGTCGCCCGCGGTCGCGACCGCGCCGCCGCTGACGGTCACCATCCCCGCAGGCGGCGCGGTGCCGGTCAGCTGGCAGGTGACCGCACCCGACCAGGTCGGCCCGATCCAGTGGACCGTCGATGCGGTATCGAAGGACGGCAAGGCGCGCGACCGCCTCGTCTTCGACCAGATCGTCGAGCCGGCGATCCCGGTCGAGACCTGGGCCGCCAGCCTGTTCCGCGTCGGGCCGAACACGACGCTGCCGATCGCGATCCCGGCGGGCGCCTTGCCCGGCGGCTACGTCGACGTCGCGCTCGCGGGCACGCTCGCGCCGCCGCTGTCGGGCGTGCGCGACTATATGGCGATCTATCCGTACAACTGCTTCGAACAGTCGACCTCGCGCGCGATCGCGCTCGGCGACGTCGGCCGCTGGCAGGCGCTGGCGGGGGCGATGCCGACCTATCTCGATAAGGACGGCCTGCTCCGCTACTGGCCGAACGAACGAATGGACGGCTCGATCGAGCTCACCGCCTATGTGATGGCGGTGACCGCGGCGAACGGCTTCGCGGTTCCCGACGCGTCGAAGGCGAAGATGGTCAAGGCGCTGCAGGCGGTCGTCGAAGGGCGGCTGACGCGCAAGGGCTATGGCCCGTACGACCTGCGCCCGATCCGCATCGCGGCACTCGCGGCGCTCGCGCGCAACAATGCGTCGAGCCCCGCACTCGTCGCATCGATCGATACGAAACCGATCGACATGAGCACCGGCACGCTCGCCGACTGGCTCGTCGCGATCGAGCGTACGCCCGGGGTCCGCAATGCATCGGCGCTCCGCGTCGCGGCCGAGGCGGAACTCCGCAAACGGCTCGTCTATGAAGGCACGCGCCTCGACCTCGTCGACGACGGCAATGCGCCGTGGTGGATGATGACGAGCGGCGACGAGATGGCGATCAAGGCGCTCGAAGCGGTGCTCGGCCGCAAGGGATGGGAGGATGACGCCGGCAAGCTGATGGTCGGTGTCGCCCAGCGCCAGCGCAAGGGCCATTGGGACACGACCCCGGCGAACGCATGGGGCGCCGTCACCGTCCGCCGCTTCGCCGAGCTTTACCCGGCGAACGCGATCACGGGCATCACCCGCATCGCGCTGATGGGCGGAAGCGCCGCGCAGAGCTGGCCGCTTCCCGATCGGGTCGAACCGCTGACGATCCCGCTCGCGGCGGGGACGATGAGCCTCAAGCACGAAGGCACGGGCGCCCCGTGGGCGACCGTCAGCGTCCGCGCTGCCGTCCCGCTCAAGGAACCGCTCAACGCCGGCTACCGGATCAAGCGCTCGGTCAGCGTCGTGAAGGCCGCCGACCCGAGCCGCCTGACGCGCGGCGACGTCGTCAAGGTGCGGATCGAGGTGATCGCAGCAGCGGGCCGGACGTGGGTCGTGATCAACGACCCCGTTCCGCCGGGCGCGACGATCGTCGGCAACCTCGGCGGCCAGTCGGAAATGCTCGGCGCACAGGCGGGCGGGTCGAACTGGCAGCCGTCCTATGTCGAGCGTGGGAAGGACAGCTGGCGCGGCTATTACGGCTGGATGCCCGCGGGAACGCACGCGGTCGAATATGTCGTCCGCCTCAACGGCTCGGGCCGCTTCACCCTGCCCCCGACGCGCGTCGAGGCGATGTACTCGCCCGCGATCCGCGGCCAGTGGCCGAACGCGCCCGTAACGGTCGCGGCGTCGGCGGAGTGATGGAGTTGTGGACCGGCGAGCACTGATACCCCAGTCCATCCCAAAGTCCGTTCGTGCTGAGCTTGTCGAAGCACCGTCCTTCTTCTTTCCAATGTCGAAAGAAAGAACGGCCCTTCGACAAGCTCAGGGCGAACGGACAATATAAATTGCGCAAAATTCGATGATCGCCGGCCCCCGCAAACGCCGCTGGCTGGACGCCGTCGGCTGGCTCGCACTCGCCGCGCTCGTCCTCACCACCGCCGCGCACCTCCTCACGCGCCCGCCCGCGATGCCCGACTACGCCGCCGTGCGCGCCGACTGGCATCCCAGCGAGGCCTGGCTCTACGATCGCGACGGCCGGCTCCTCGACAGCGAGCGCGTCGATTTCGAACGCCGCCGGCTCGCCTGGGTCGCACTGAAGGACATCAACCCCGCAGTCCGCGACACCGTCGTCGCGGCGGAGGATCACCGCTTCTGGTCGCACGGCGGGGTCGACTGGCTCGCGATGGCGAGCGCGGCGCGCACCCGCTGGACCGGGGGCCGCTCGCGCGGTGCGTCGACCCTGCCGATGCAGCTCGCCGCCTTCCTTGCACCCGAACTCGCGCAGCCCGGACAGCGCGGCTGGCTCGCGAAGATCCGCCAGATGCGCGCGGCGCAGGATCTCGCCGACCATTGGACGCATGAGCAGATGCTCGAGGCCTATTTCAACCTCCTGCCGCTCCGCGGCGAAGCGCAGGGGATCGGCGCGGGCGCGCAAAGCCTGTTCGGCAAGACGCCCGCCGAGATGAACCATGCCGACGCGGCGCTCTTCGCGGGGCTGCTTCCCAACCCCGCCGCCGGCGCCGAAACCTTGGGGAGACGCGCCTGCCGCATCGCAAAGGCCGGTGATTGCGGCGCGATCGATGCCGCGGCGGCGACGCTCGTCTCGGGCGAACGCGCAGCGCGCTTCGACCCCGGGCTCGCACCGCATCTCGCGACGCGGCTGCTCGACAAACCCGGGAAGCGCGTCGTCACCACGATCGACCGCCGCATCCAGACCGCGGCGATCGTCGCGCTCCGCCGCCAGCTCGCGGGCCTCGGTTCCGACCGCGTGCGCGACGGCGCGGTCGTCGTGCTCGACAATGCGACGGGCGAGGTGCTCGCCTATGTCGGCGGCGTCGGGCTCAAATCGACCGCGGCGCAGGTCGACGGCGCCAATGCGCCGCGGCAGGCGGGATCGACGCTGAAGCCGCACCTCTATGCGCAGGTCATCGAGCATGGTTGGCTGACGGCCGCGTCGATCCTCGACGACAGCCCGGTCCAGCTCGACACCGCCTCGGGCCTCTACGTCCCCAAGAATTACGACCACAGTTTCAAGGGGCCGGTCAGCGTCCGCCATGCGCTCGCCAGTTCGCTCAACGTCCCCGCGGTGCGCGCGCTCGTCATCGACGACGTCCAGGAATTCCGCGACCGCCTCTGGGCGCTCGGATATCACGGCCTCGTCGAGGACGGCGAATATTACGGCTTCAGCCTGGCACTCGGATCGGCGGAAGTTTCGCTGATAGAACAAGCTAATGCATTTAGAACGTTCGCAAATATGGGAAAGTGGTCGCCCGTCACCTTTGCCGCTACGCGGCAACTTCGACAACATCCGCGCCAGGTCGTCAGCGCCCCTGCCGCCTTCATCGTCGGCGACATCCTCGCCGACGCCTCCGCGCGCGCCGACGCCTTCGGCGCCGACAGCGCGCTCCGCCTCCCCTTCTGGGCAGCGGCGAAGACCGGCACATCCAAAGGCATGCGCGACAATTGGTGCGTCGGCTGGTCGGACCGCTACACCGTCGCGGTCTGGGTCGGGAATCTCGAGGGCGATTCGATGCGCGCCGTCTCGGGCACCTCGGGCGCCGCGCCCGTGTGGCGCGACGTGATGATGGCGCTCCACGCGGGCAGCCCCGGCAAACCCCCGAAGATGCCTCCCGGCGTCGAGGCGCGCCAGATCAGCCTGCCCGGCACCCGCGAACCCCCGCGCCGCGAATATTTCCTGACCGGGACCGCGCAGAGCGAAATGGCCGCCGCACCGCAGGCCGCACGCCGGCCGCGGATCACCAGCCCGGTCAGCGGCAGCGTCTATGCGCTCGATCCCGACATCCCGATCGATCGCCAGCGCCTCGCGGTGATCGTCAGCGGCGACGTCCCCGGATACCGGCTGATCCTCGACAAAAAGCCGCTCGGCGACGCCGATGCGGGGCAGCAGATTCTTCCCCGCCCCGGCATTCATATGCTGACGCTCGTCGACCCCGGCGGCAAGATGATCGACCGCGTCCGCTTCACGGTGCGGTAAGCCGCGGCAACCCTCGCGAAATTAAGTTGCGCTAACGTGCGGAGCGTTTAGTCTGCCCTGCCAGGAGAAGGCCCGTTCCGGGCTCCAAAGGGGAATTTTGGATGATATTTGGTCGCGTCAAATCGCTCGACGCCATCTTGGCCACCGCCGAGAAAAAGTCGCTGCATCGATCGCTCGGTGCGTTCCAGCTCACGATGCTCGGGATCGGCGCCGTCATCGGCACCGGGATTTTCGTGCTGACCGCCGAAGCCGCCCAAAAGGCGGGCCCGGGCATGATGGTCAGCTTCATCATCGCCGGCTTCGTCTGCGCCTTTGCCGCGCTCTGCTACGCCGAAATGGCGGCGATGGTGCCCGTTTCCGGATCGGCCTACACCTATAGCTACGCCGTGATGGGCGAGCTGATCGCATGGATGGTCGGCTGGGCGCTGATCCTCGAATATGCGGTCGCCGCGGGCGCCGTGTCGGTCGGCTGGTCGGGCTATGTCGTCGGGCTGCTCGAACATACGCTCAGCATCGACATACCCGATACGCTGGTCGCCGGGCCATTCGACGGCGGCGCGATCAATCTGCCCGCGATGTTCATCGCCGGCCTCGTGACGTGGTTGCTCGTCATCGGCACGAAGGAAAGCGCGACGGTCAATGCGATCCTCGTCGCGATCAAGGTCACCGCGCTGACGGTCTTCATCATCCTCGCCGTTCCCGTCATGAACAGCGAACAATTCTCGCCCTTCGCACCGACGGGCTTCATCGGCATCTCGATGGCCGCGGCGTCGATCTTCTTCGCCTATGTGGGCTTCGACGCGGTCTCGACCGCCGCCGAGGAAACCAAGAACCCCCAGCGCAACATGCCGATCGGCCTGATCGGCAGCCTCGCGATCTGCACCGTCTTCTACCTACTCGTCGCCGCCGGCGTGATCGGCGCGCCGGGCCTCAGCTCGCAGCCGGTGACCGGCGCCGCGGGCGCGGTGCTCGATCCGGGCAGCCGCGAGCTCGCGGCGCAGTGCGTCACGCGCGCCGCCGAAGGGTTCAAGGACGTCGTCTGCTCGAAGGAAGCACTGGCCTTCACGCTGCGTGAAATCGGCTGGCCGCAGATCGGCAACCTGCTCGGCCTCGCCGCCGGCTTGGCGCTGCCCTCGGTCATCCTGATGATGATGTTCGGCCAGACCCGCATCTTCTTCGTGATGAGCCGCGACGGCCTGCTCCCCGCCGCTTTCTCGAAGATCCACCCGAAGTTCAACACGCCGCACGTCATCACGATCATCACGGGTATCGCGGTCGCGCTGTTCGCCGCCTTCTTCCCGGTCGGCCAGCTCGCGAACATCTCGAACTCGGGAACGCTCTTCGCGTTCGCCGCGGTATCGATCGCCGTGATGGTCATCCGCAAGACCGAACCGAACCGCCACCGCCCGTTCCGCACGCCGCTGGTTTGGATCACGGCGCCGATCGCGATCATCGGTTGCATCTATCTGTTCGTCAGCCTCGATCACAAGAGCATCATCCTCTTCCTGATCTGGGCCGCGATCGGGCTGCTCGTCTATTTCGGCTACAGCCGCTCGCGCAGCCACGTCGGCCTCGGCCATGTCGACGAAGTCCACGAAGAGGACCCGGACGTACCGCCGCAGCCGGTCCCGCCGGTCAGCTGAGGCTGCACGAGGAACAGGGAAAGGGGGCTTCGGCTCCCTTTCTTTTTGACGCATAGACGGCTGTCTAGAGGTGGGAGCGGACGTTGCCCCCTTTCCCTTCGTCATCCCGGACTTGATCCGGGATCCATAGCTGCACCGTCGTCATGGACCCCGGATCAAGTCCGGGGTGACGAAAAAGAAATGTCCGAAACCGGTCGCCAGCGGCCCGTGTCCACGCCTCAATAGGGCGTCTTGGGCGCCGTTCCGGGCCGCGTGAAAAGCTTGCCGCGCTCGGCCCAGAGGACCAGCACCAGCCCGAGCCCGCCCGAAATCAGGAAGGCATAGGCAAGCGGCAGCGTCGTGCCGTTATACTGCTGCCCGATGAGCGCTCCGACCGTCGCCGCGAGCAGCGTCTTCGCAAAGCTCTGATAGGAAGACGCGACCCCGGCCATATGACCGAAGTCCTCCATCGCGATCGATCCGAAATTGCTGCCGATGAAGCCGATCAGCCCGACGTTGACCATCATCAGCACGGTGAACATCCACAGCGTTTCGGCGCCGCTCAGCGCGACCACGATCTGGATGATCGAGGTCACCATGAAGGCGAAGGTCGCGCTCTGCGACACGCGCCGCGCGCCGAAGCGCTCGACGATCGCGGCGTTCGAGAAATTAGCCGTCGCAATGCCGAGCGCGACGCACGCGAACACGAGCGGAAACCAGCTCCGCGCATGGAAGATATCGGCGATGATCTGTTCGCTGCTGTTGAGATAGCCGTAGAGCGCGCCCTGCATCATGCCCGAGGCGATCATGTAACCCGCGGCGCGGCGGTGCCGCGTCACCGTCGCCCAGCCCGCCATCATGGTGCGAAGGTCCAGTGGCCGGACATCTTCGGGGTGCAGCGTCTCGGGCAGGCGGCGGAGCCACAGGATCATGACGACCCCCATCACCGCCAGCACGATGAAGATCGCGCGCCAGCTCGCAAACAGCGTCACCCCCGCGCCCATCGTCGGCGCGATCGCGGGGACGATCATGAAGACGAGGAAGATCATCGACAGCCGCTTCGCCATCGCGTCGCCCGAAAAGAGGTCGCGGATGACGGCAACGACGATCACGCCCAGTGCGGCACTGATCAGCCCGTGCCCGAAGCGCAGCGCGAGCAGCATCGGAAAGCTCGTCGCGAGCCCGCAGCCGATCGAAAAGGCCACATAGGCGAAGAGCGCGGGGACGAGCACGCCCTTGCGCCCGAACCGGTCGGAGAGCGGCCCATAGACGAGCGACCCCGCGCCGATGCCGAAGAGATAGGTCGAAATGACATATTGCCGGTCGTTCGCCACGGCGACGCCCAGCCCCTCGCCGATCGCCGGCAGGGCGGGCAGCATCGAATCGATGGCGAGCGCGTTCAGCGCCATCACCATCGCCATCATGAACACCATTTCGCGGTCGCCGGGCATGCGGGACCGCTGGGAAGCTTCGGTCATTTTGTGCATTGCAGCGGCGCTATGCGCCTCCGATGCCGCTTTGGATAGCCCCCGAAGGCCGAAAAGCTATGCAAAAGCAAAAGGGCCGCCCCGCAAGGGACGGCCCTTTCCGTTTCGCTTGCCCTGAAAATTAGGCCTGGCGCGTGCCGGTCATCGCCATCGAGCCGAAGGCACCGGCCTTGATCGTGCCGGTCAGCGTGTCGCCGTCGATCGTCGCTTCGCATTCGAGCGTCATCGGCATCGGCACCTTCATGTTCATCGTCCAGCTCAGCTTGTTGCCGTCGACCTTGCCGTTCTCGACGTCGAGCGACCCCATCGCGCCGGCATTCTGGCCGGTGAAGCTGTCGCCGCTGCTGTTCACGGTGAAAACCGATTTCTGGTCGCCCATCGGCGACTTGGTGACGCAATCATAGCTGCCATCGACACCGGACATAAAATCTCTCCTACTGAAACTGATGTTAGTTAGCGGGTGTCGCTATTTCCACCGGCAGCCCCAGTCCGTCAAGCTGCGGTTTCACGACCGAGGCGTCGCCGACGACCACGTAAACGAGATCGCCGGTGCTCAGCGCCTTGCGCGCCGCGGCGTCGACTTCCGACGTCGTCATCGCCTCATAGGTCGCGGGCAGCTTTTCGTAATAGTCGTCGGGGCGGTCGAACTTCACGATCTGCCGCATCCCGCCGAGCACGTCGCCCGACGTTTCGAAGCTGCCCGGCAATTCGCGGACATTGCCGTTGATCGTGCGTTCGAGCTCGTCCTTGGTCGTGCCCTTGTCGCCGAGATAGGCCTTGAGGTCGTTCTGGAATTCCCTGATCGAATCGCCGGTGCGATCGGCCTGGACGGGCGCGGCCGCGACCCAGGTCAGCCGGTCGCGGTCGTTCGAGATGCGCGAGCGCACGCCGTACGACCACCCCTTGGTTTCGCGCAGATTGGTGTTGAAGCGCGAGAGGAAATTGCCCCCGAAGATATCGTTCGCCGAACGCAGCACTTCGATATCCTCGGTGCCCTTCGCATCGAGCACCTTGCCCGCGAGGATCACCGATTGCGGCGATTTCGGCCGGTCGAAGAGCAGGATGCGCGGCTTGGGCGCGGGCACCGGCGTCTCGAAATGCTTCACACCCTTCGCCGCTGCCGACGGCGTCCAGTTCCCGAACGCGGCGTCGAGCTGCTTCGTCACTTCCTTCAGCGTCGTGTCGCCGACGACGAAGATGCGCGCGTTGTCGGGGCGGATCCATGCCGAATGGAACGCTGCGAGCTGGTCGCGAGTCGCCGCCGTCACCGCGGCGGTCGTGCCGAGCCCCGAGGGCGGGATCCCGTATGGATGATCGGCGCCATAGAGCACCGGCATCAGCACGCGGCTCGCGATGGCATTGGGGTTGTTGAGCTCGGCCTTCAGACGGTTGAGTTGCTGCGCCCGCACGCGGTCGAGCTCGGACGCGTCGAACGCCGGGTTGCGGATATAATCGGCGAGAAGGCCGAGCGATGCCGCAAGGTTCGGCTTCAGCGCGAACAGGCTGAACACCGTTTCGTCGGCGGTCGCCGACCCGTCGATCTGCGCGCCGAGGCGTTCCTTCGCTTCGGCGAAAGCGATCGAATCGCGGCTCGTCGTGCCTTCGTCCATCAGGCTCAGCATCAGCGACTGCGTGCCGAGCGCATTATGCGGATCGGCCGCATAGCCCGCGTCGAAGCTGACCGCGACATTGACCGTCGGCACCGTCGCGCGCCGCGCGAAGACGACCTCGATCCCGTTCTTGAGCTTCGCGCGTTCGATCGCGGGGAAGTCCAGCGCCTTCAGGTCGGCGACCGCGGGGAGCTGCGACCGGTCGGCGATTGCCGTCCCGATGCCCGTGTCGGGACCGACATCGCCGAGCGCGGGGTTCCAGTAGTTGTCGGGCGCGACCGCGCTCACCTTGCCCTCGGTCACCGCCCCGCCGCGGTTCTCGCCGCCCTCGGTGCGCTCGCCCGGCGTATAGGTCAGCGCGAACGCCGGACGCGACATCCATTTGCGCGCGACCGCCGCGGTCTGTTCGGGGTTCGCCTTTGCGAGCCGGTCGAGCTCGACCTTGTAATAGGCGGGATCGTTCGAATAGAGCGCACCCTCGGCCAGCGTCACCGCCTTGCCGCCGAAACCACCGACCGATTCGAGGCCCGCGATCGTGCCGGCAAGATAGCTCGCCGCCGCGCGCTGCAGCTCGTCGGCGGTCGGGCCGTTTTTCAGGAAATCGGCGATCTCGGCGTCGAGCTTGTCGCCGACGACCTTCGGATCGACCCCCGGCTTCACATCGGCCTGGACGATCAGGATGCCCGCATCCTCGAAGGTCTGCGCACCCGCGCCGACGCTGACCGCGACCGGATCCTTGCGCACCATCGCATTGTCGAGCCGCGACGACGACAGCCCGCCGAGCACCGCCGCCGCCATCTGCAGCGGCACTGCCTCGGCGTCGTTGAGCCCCGGGATCGCCCACATGCGATAGATACGCGTCGTGGGAACGAGGTCCTTGACCTCCTTCGCGAGCAGCGCGGGCAGGGTCGGCACCGACGCCGGCGGCGCCTGCACTTGCGGCCCGCGCGGAATATCGCCGAACCATTCCTGGACCTTCGCCTTCGCGGTCGCGATGTCGACGTCGCCGGCGAGCACCAGCACGGCGTTGTTCGGGCCGTAATTGTCGGTGAACCACTTCTTCACATCGGCGAGGCTCGCCGAATTGAGGTCGGCCATCGAGCCGATCGTGCTGTGATGATAAGGGTGCCCCTTGGGGAACAGATTTTCGAAAATCTCGTAGCGGAGCAGGCCATAGGGATTGTTGTCGCCCTGGCGCTTTTCGTTCTGGACGACGCCGCGCTGGTTATCGAGCTTCTCCTGCGTCACCGCGCCGAGCAGGTGCCCCATGCGGTCGCTTTCGAGGAAGAGCGCACGGTCGAGCGCGCCGGTCGGCACCGTCTCGAAATAATTGGTACGGTCAAAGCTCGTCGTGCCGTTGCTGTCGGTCGCGCCGACCTGTTGCAGCGGTTCGAAGAAATCGCCCGGCGAATTTTCCGATCCGTTGAACATCAGATGCTCGAACAGATGCGCAAAGCCCGTCTTGCCCGCGGGCTCGTGCTTCGACCCGACGCGGTACCAGACCGATACAGCGACGACCGGCGCCTTGCGGTCCTCGTGGACGATGACGCGCAGGCCGTTGTCGAGCGTGAAGCTCTGGTACGGAATATCGACCGCCTTCACGAGGTCGGCGACGGGTGCGGGCTTCGCCTCCTTCGCCTTGGCAAGCGCGGGGCCGGCAGCGACGAGCGACGTCGACACCGCAAGGGCGAGGGCGAAATGGCGGAAAGCGGGCATGAAGTTCCTCTTGGATGGCGGGCATGGGCGCCCACGCGCGACCTGTGCCGGACGGCACCGTATCAAGGGTCTAGGGCGCCCGTCGCGGGCTTTCAAGGCCGATAGAAACGCGCGCCGCTCGCCCTGAGCGCCGCCGGGTCGAACAGCACGGGCTTCAGCTTGTGCTGCACGAACAGCTTCGCCTGGTCGTTGTAATGCGGGCTGTCGGGCCGCGTCGTCGCGGCACCGAAGGGCTGGATCGATTCGGAACGCACCTTGCCCGCCGCATCCCACGTCACGAACATGATGAAGCTGTCGCCGTGGCGCACCTTCAGCCGCCCGTCGGGCTCGGCGTCCCACAGGGTGGAGGCGCGCACCGTATCGTTGCCGCCGTCGAGCGGCAGGTCGATCCGCGACGCACCCTCGCCGTGGCGCAGGCGCAGCAGGTCGCCGAGCTTCGGGTCGAGCCCCGCGAAATGTTCCTGCAGATGGTTCACCGTATCGGTCAGCACCTGCCGCGGATCGGGTTCGGGCTTGCGCTGGTAATGGCTGCCGTTCGCCGGGCGCAGCACCATCAGTGCCAGCGCATCGCCCTTGCCCTTGCCATCGAGGTTCCAGTCCCACTGGCGGAGCAGGCCCTGCGCTTCGGCGAGCGCCGGGTCGCCCTTCGTATCGAGCGCGAGCAGCTTCGCCATCCACGCCTTCGCATAGCCGGTCTTCGCATAGGCGGTGTCGTATTTGATCGCCTTCAGCCGCGCCTCGTCGATCTGGCCCGATGCTTCGAACAGCTCGATCAGCCGCACCGCACGGTTGGTCATGTCATCCTCGACCCCGAGCAGCGGCGAGAAGGCGGCGGCATCGAGCTCGTCGCCGGGCCCCGCCGCGACCCACGGCGTGTTGTTCGCATTCATCACATAGCCCGAGCGCGGATTGACCAGCGCCGGGACGCGATCGAACGGCAGGGTCTTGGTCCAGACATCGGCCGAGATATCGCCCGGCAGGATGCCGCGCCAATTGTACCCAGCAGGCCGGTCGGGGAACATCGCATTATAGAAAAGCCCGATATTCCCGGCCGCGTCGGCATAGATGAAATTCGTCGCGGGCACGCCCTGCCCCGCCATCGCGGCGCGCCACTCGGCGAAAGTCTTTGCCTTGTTGAGCCGATAATATTGCGTGACCATGTTCGCCTGGTCCATGCCCGCATAGCGGATCGCGAAGGCGCCCTTGCCGTTCCTGATCACCGGCCCTTGCACCGAGCGATAGATCGTCCGCGGCACCGGAATCACGAACGGTCCATATTTGACGCGCAGCCAGATGCGCTTTTCCTCGAGCGGCAGCCACTTGCCGTCGAAGCGGTATTTCTCGCCGCTGTCGTCGAGCACCAGCTTGTAGACGTCGATCAGGTCGGGCCGGTTCACCGTGTTGGTCCAGCCGAGATATTTATTGTGGCCGAGGAAGGGATAAGGCGAGCCGGGGAAGTTGGCGCCCGCGAAGTCCCACCCCTCGCCGCTGTGCACGACCAGTTCGTACCAAGCGACCCCGCCGGTCCACGGCTGGTGCGAGTTCGAGACGAGCCGCGTCGCGCCGTCGGCCGAGCGCGCGGGCGCGACCGCCATGCCGTTCGATCCGTTCGCTTCGGGATCGCGGCCCACCGGCGTCAGTTCGCGCGGGATCAGTTTGCCCTTGGCGTCGAGCGACGGCCCGCCCTCGCGTCCCATCGGCTTGTCCTCGGTCAGCCCGCCGAGCACCGAATCGAGCCCGAAGAAGAAGGGCGAGCGCAGCACGAAGCCCGCGACGACATCCTCGCCGGTGACCGGAAACAGCCCCGATAGGCGGATCTCGTCCGGATGCTTGTCGGCATAATGGTTGAGCCCTGCCGCATAGGCGGTGAACAGCACCTGCACATCCTTCGGCAACCGCGGCCAGTCGCGCGTCGTCGTCTTGCGAATGTCGAGCAGTTCGGCGGCATAGTCGACCTTCGCGCCATCGGCCCCGAGCATCGCCCCCGCGCGCCCGCGCGTCATCGCGAGCACTTCCTGCAGCGTCGCGAAATCATCCTCGGCATGCGCATAGGCGACGCCATAGGCGACGTCGGCGTCGGTCTTGCCGAAGATGTGCGGCACGCCGAATTTGTCGCGCGCGATCTGCACGTCGGCCGGCTTGAAATCGGGCGCCTTCGGCGCCTCGGCGGTCAGCGGCTCCCAGATGGCGAGCGACGCGGCGGCGATGACCAGCAGCAACAGAAACCCCAGCCCAATCCGTCGCAGCATATTCGGTCCTCGTCGCAAGCTCGCGCGCCTGTGTGACCGCCATGTCGCCCGATGGCAAGCGACTGTCGTTCGTCGAGCCGGATTTGCGGACGCGCGAGCGCGGGCTATGCATGCAACATACGGATCAAAACGGGGAATTTTCGACCATGCGTTTCAAAAACCTGCTTCTCGCCGCCTGTCTGTCGCTTCCGCTGGCGCCTGCCGCCTCCGCGCAAGGCATCGTCGGCTCGGGCGTCGTCCCCGCAGCCGCCGCCAACAGCAGCGAGCGCGCGATCGGCTTCGCCGCCAGCGCGCCTGCCGGCGGCGCGCTCGTCGTCGTGATGATCGACGCGGCGCTGCCGCCGCTCGATGGCATCGCGCTCGGCGCGAGCGAGCGACAGGCGATCGGCGCCGCGGTCGCCGCCGCCAGCTTCGACGGCAAGGCAGGCAGCACGTTGTCGCTGCGCGGGATCGGAGAATATTCGCGCATCCTGCTCGTCGGCGCGGGCACGACCCCCGCACCGCTCGCGCTCGCCGAAGCCGGCGGCAAGGCCGCGCAGGAACTCAAGAGCGAAGCCCACCCCGTCACCGTCGCGGGTGCCTATGGCGACACCGGCGCTGCCGACGTCGCCTATGGCTTCGCGCTCGGCCAGTACCGCTTCGACCGTTACAAGACCGCCGACAAGAAGGCGCCGCCGACCGGCGCCGTCACGCTGGTCGGCGCAAACCCCGCTGCCGCAGACGCCGCGTACAAGAGCCGCTGGAAACCGCTTGCCGAGGGCGTCCGCCTGTCGCGCGACCTCGCGAACGAACCCGCGAACGTCATCTATCCCGAAAGCTTCGTCGCGCGCGTGCGCGAAGCGCTGGCGGGAACGCCCGGCGTCAGCATCGAGGTGCTCGACGAGGCGGCGATGCGCAAGCTCGGCATGGGTACGCTCGTCGGCGTCGGCCAGGGCAGCCCGCGCGGCTCGCGCCTGATGCTCGTGCGCTATCGCGGCGCCGGCGCACCCGACGCGCCGATGGCCTTTGTCGGCAAGGGCATCACCTTCGATTCGGGCGGCATCTCGCTGAAGCCCGGCGCGGGGATGTGGGACATGAAGGGCGACATGTCGGGCGCCGCCTCGGTGATGGGCGCGGTCGTCTCGCTGGCAAAGTCGCGCGCGCCGGTGCATGTCGTCGGCGTCGCCGCGCTCGCCGAGAATATGCCCGACGGCAACGCCCAGCGCCCCGGCGACATCACCCGCACCCTGTCGGGCAAGACGATCGAGATGCTCAACAGCGACGCCGAAGGCCGCCTCGTCCTCGCCGACGCCAATGAATATGTCGCGCAGGCGTATAAGCCCCGCGCGATCGTCAACATCGCGACGCTGACCGGCGCGATCGTCGGCGCGCTCGACGATCAATATGCGGGTCTCTTCGCGCGCGACGAAAAGCTCGCCGCCGCGCTGCTCGCCGCGGGCACCGCGAGCGGCGAGGAATTGTGGCGCATGCCGCTCCACAAAAACTACGCCGAGAAGATCAAGTCGGACATCGCCGACATCCGCAACATCGCGCCGAACCAAGGCCCGGGGGCGAGCATCGGCGCGCATGTCATCGGCTATTTCGTCGCCGAGACGACGCCCTGGGCGCATCTCGACATCGCCGGGGTCAACGACACGAGCAAGGGCTCGCCGCTCGTCCCCAAGGGCATGACCGGGTTCGGCGTCCGCCTGCTCGACCAGCTCGCGCGGGCGGGGGAATAGAAATATTTCACGCGAAGACGCGAAGACGCGAAGAAGAAGGATCGGGCCGCCAGGCCCCTTAATCCTTCGACGTTGCGACTGGCCGCGACGTTGAATGGAAAAAGCCGCTTCGCGGCTGGCACAACCTCTTCGCGCCTTCGCGTCTTCGCGTGAAAACTTTCCGGAAGCCATGGTTTCCCGAATCGCCACCCCCTTGTGTTGCCAAATGGCAACACTATCTTGCTCGGCAAGAAAGGGGCGTTCACTCCATGAACCTCGAAAAATTCACCGATCGCGCCAAGGGCTTTCTGCAGGCGGCGCAGACGATCGCGATCCGCATGAACCATCAGCGGATTTCGCCCGAGCATGTCGCGAAGGCGCTGCTCGAAGACAATCAGGGCATGGCTGCGGGGCTGATCCGCGAAAGCGGCGGCGACGTCGCGCGTGCGACGCAGGGCATCGACGCGCTGCTCGCCAAGGTGCCCGCCGTGTCGGGCTCGGGCGCGCAGCAGACGCCGGGCCTCGACAATGACGCCGTGCGCCTGCTCGACCAGTCCGAACAGGTCGCCGCCAAGGCGGGCAGCGAGTTCGTCGCGGTCCAGAATATCCTGCTGGCAATGGTGCTCGCACCGAGCACCCCGGTGGGCAAGGCCTTCGCCGATGCGGGCGTCAAGCCCGAGGCGCTCAACGCGGCGATCACCAAGTTGACCGGCGGTCGCACCGCCGACACGGCTTCGGCCGAAGACCGCTATGACGCGCTCAAGAAATTCGCCCGCGACCTGACCGAAGTCGCGCGCGAGGGCAAGCTCGACCCCGTCATCGGCCGCGACGAGGAAATCCGCCGCACGATCCAGATCCTCGCGCGCCGGACCAAGAACAACCCGGTGCTGATCGGCGAAGCCGGCGTCGGCAAGACCGCGATCGCCGAAGGCCTCGCGCTGCGCATCGTCAACGGCGACGTTCCCGACAGTTTGAAGGACCGCCGCCTGCTGTCGCTCGACATGGGCGCGCTGATCGCGGGCGCCAAATATCGCGGCGAGTTCGAAGAGCGCCTCAAAGGCGTGCTCGACGATGTGAAGGCCGCCGAGGGCGAGATCATCCTCTTCATCGACGAGATGCACACGCTCGTCGGCGCGGGCAAGGGCGAGGGCGCGATGGACGCCTCGAACCTCTTGAAGCCCGCGCTCGCGCGCGGCGAGCTCCACTGCATCGGCGCGACGACACTCGATGAATATCGCAAGCATGTCGAAAAGGACCCCGCGCTCCAGCGGCGCTTCCAGCCCGTCTTCGTCGGCGAACCGACGGTCGAGGATTCGATCTCGATCCTGCGCGGCATCAAGGAGAAGTACGAGCTGCACCATGGCGTGCGGATCACCGACGGCGCGATCGTCGCGGCGGCGACCTTGTCCAACCGCTACATCTCCGACCGCTTCCTGCCCGACAAGGCGATCGACCTGATGGACGAGGCCGCGAGCCGCATCCGCATGGAGGTCGAATCGAAGCCCGAGGAGATCGAAGGCCTCGACCGCCGCATCATCCAGATGAAGATCGAGGAAGCCGCGCTCGGCAAGGAAAGCGACGCCGCGTCGAAGGACCGGCTCAGGGCCCTGCAGGGCGAACTCGCCAACCTGGAGCAGCAGTCGGCCGAGCTCACCCAGAAATGGCACGCCGAAAAGGACAAGATCCACGCCGAGGCGAAGATCAAGGAAGAGCTCGACGCGGCGCGGTCGGCGCTCGATCAGGCGCAGCGCGCGGGCGACCTCGCGAAGGCGGGCGAGCTCAGCTACGGCACCATCCCCGGCCTCGAAAAGCAGCTCGAGGCGGCGCAGGCGGCCGCGGGTAACGCGATGCTGCGCGAGGAAGTCACCGCCGACGACATCGCCGCGGTGGTCAGCAAATGGACCGGCATCCCCGTCGACCGGATGATGGAAGGCGAGCGCGAGAAATTGCTGGCGATGGAAGCGACGCTCGAAAAGCGCGTGATCGGACAGGACGATGCGGTGCGCGCCGTCTCGACCGCGGTGCGCCGCGCCCGCGCCGGCCTTCAGGATCCGAACCGCCCGCTCGGCAGCTTCCTGTTCCTCGGCCCCACGGGCGTCGGCAAGACCGAGCTCACCAAGGCGCTGGCGCGCTTCCTGTTCGACGACGACAATGCGATGGTCCGCATCGACATGTCCGAATTCATGGAAAAGCACAGCGTCGCGCGGCTCGTCGGCGCGCCTCCGGGCTATGTCGGCTATGAAGAGGGCGGCACGCTCACCGAAGCGGTGCGGCGCCGGCCTTATCAGGTCGTGCTGTTCGACGAGGTCGAGAAGGCGCATCAGGACGTGTTCAACATCCTGCTGCAGGTGCTCGACGACGGACGCCTGACCGACGGGCAGGGGCGCACGGTCGATTTCACCAACACGCTGATCATCCTGACGTCGAACCTCGGCAGCCAGGCGATCGCCGCGCTTCCCGACGACGCCCCGGTCGAGCAGGCCGAGCCCGCCGTGATGGAGGTGGTGCGTGCGCATTTCCGGCCCGAGTTCCTGAACCGGCTCGACGAAATCGTGCTCTTCAACCGCCTCGCGCAGCAGCATATGGGCGGGATCGTCGACATTCAGGTCGCACGCGTCCAGAAGCTGCTCACCGACCGCAAGGTGACGCTCGACCTCACCGATGCCGCGCGCGCGTGGCTCGGGCGCGTCGGCTACGACCCCGTCTATGGCGCGCGGCCGCTCAAGCGCGCGGTGCAGAAATATCTGCAGGACCCGCTCGCCGACCTGATCCTGAAGGGCGACGTGAAGGACGGGTCGACAATCAGGGTCGACGAAGGCGACGGGGCGCTGAAACTCAGCCCGGCATAACGAAAAGGGCGGCAGAAATGCCGCCCTTTCTCGATTTCGGCCGCCGGGCTAACAGGCTTGGGTGGGTGGGCAACCGCCCCCCTTGCTGGTGAAATGGTCGAGCGTATCGCGCGAATCTTGATTGCCCTGTACCCAGAGCTTTTTCCATTCGTCGTTCGTGTGACAGACGCGCGCCTTCTTCACCAGCGAACCGATCTCCTCGATCTTGCGGCATTTGATATAGGCGGCGTCGGTCGACGCCAGGCCGGCATTATACGCCTTGATCTCGGCGTTGGTCATCGTCGAGGCGGGCCGGTCGAGCGGCGCGCGCTCGCTGCCCGTGGCTGCGGGCACGGGGCCGGCGGCGAGCAGCAGGGCAATCATCGTCCGAACCATTACGCATTCCCCTTCGGGGCCGGCGAAAACCTCAGCAGGTCTTGGTCGCCCGGCAGTCGCCCGCCTTGCTGGCATAGGCATCCATCGTATCGCGCGAATCCTGGTTGCCCTGTACCCAGAGCGCCTTCCACTCGTCGTTCGTGTGACAGACGCGCGCCTTCTTCACCAGCGAGCCGATCTCCTCGATCTTTCGGCATTTGATGTAGGCGGCGTCGGTCGGCGCAAGCCCAGCGTTGTAAGCCTTGATCTCGGCGTTGGTCATCGTCGACGCAGGGCGGTCGAGCGGTGCCCGCTCGGCCGAGCCTTGTGCGGCCGCAGCGACCAGCATCATCGCAATCACCGTCTGAAGCATGGGTGTCTCCTATTGCGGACGAATCAGCGGCATCTGCTGGTCGACGGGCTCCTGCGAATTGCTCCACCCACGCGCCATCACTTCCATCGTATCGCGCGCATCCTGGCTGCTCTTCTCGATGATCCGGCGCCATTCGGCATTGGTGTTGCAGACCCGGAGCTTCTTCACCAGCGAGCCCGTTTGTTCGATACGGCGGCACCGAATATAGTCGGGATCCTGCATCCCGCGCCCTTGGTTGTATGCGTCGATCTCGGCCCCGCTCATTTCGGACGGCGTGCGCGCAAGCGGCACTTCGGCCTCGTTCGCGGTGGCGACCGAAGCCGTCGCAACGCCGATCAAAAGGGTCAGGCTGGCAAATCCACGCATATCATCCTCCCGTCGCCGGCGCTGCTTCGGCAGCGGTCAATTCGAACTATTGCCCGCCTTGCTCTGCATCGCCTCGGCGGTTTCGCGCGCGCTGGTGCTGCCCTTTTCGAGCGCGATCTTCCAGTCGGCATTGGTATGGCAGACGCGGTTCTTCTTCACCAGCGAGCCGATTTCGACCGATTTGCGGCATTTGATGTAATAAGGATGGGTCTGCGGCAGCCCCTCATTATACGCCTTGATCTCGGTCGGCGTCATCAGCGACGGCGTTTTGGGCGGCGGCGCGCGATCGGCTGCTGCGGTCGTTTCCGCAGCAAAGGCAGCCGGTGCGGCCAAAAGCGCCGCGGCAACGATTGCAGGCAAAAGTCGGGTCATCAAAATCCTCCTACCGCGGGCCCGGCCCGCAGCCTCGATGCCGCATCATATGGGCCGCACGGGCTTTCGCAAAGCTGAATTTCGGCCAATGACAGCGGCCTGCCGACAGGCGGCATCTCATCGCGGCACGGCGTATCCCGAGCTGTCGGCCGACGCGAAATAGCGGCAGAGCAGATCGCGCTCGCCCGCCGTCAGGTGCGGGTTCCAGACGTCGAAGATCAGCACCGCGCGCAGTTCGTCGCTGTCGTTCCACGCCTCATGCTCGATCGTGTCGTCGAACGCAAAGGCGCGGCCCTCCTCCCATGCGCGCGTCTCGCCGCCGACGCGGAAACCGCAGCCCGGCGGCACGATCAGCGGCAGATGGACGATCGCACGCGTGTTGGTGACCCCGGTGTGCGGCGGGATGCGCGTGTGCGGCTTCAGCATCGAGAAAAAGGCGCTCGGCGCGCGTCCCGGGATGCGGGCACCGGGGATGGCGGCCAGCGCCGCGGCGGTCGCGGGGCAGCGGTCGAGGACCGGCTGGTTCGGCTCGCCATATTCCCAGAGGAAGCACGCCCCCCAATCGAGCCGGTTGTCGAGCCCGGCCCAGATCGAATCGGGCGTCCCCGCGTCCATGCGGACATACGGACGCAGCGCCTCGCCGGGGGCGGCGAGCAACGCCTGCAATTCGGCGCGAATCGCATCGGTCTGCGCCTCGATCTCGGCCATCCAGGGGAAATGGCCCCGGTCGAAAAATTCGTCGGCGGGCAGGAACGGATAATAAATCCCCGCGCATTCGTTGCGATAGACTTGCCGGCGGCCGAGCGCGCTCGCGATGAAGGCCTCGCCGCGCCGCGCCTCGGTCTCCGACAAACCGCCCCGAATCGCCGCGAAGGCGCCGGATGCCGCGGCGAACATGTCGCCGGTCGCCGCATCGACGAACGCCTGCCCATGAGCCAACAGCGGAACCAGCGGCGGCGGGACGGGATCGAGCTGGGCGCCCAGCGCGACCGCGGCGCTCCATGCCGCCAGCGCCTGCCCCTTGTCGCCCGCCGCCTCGTGCCGCTCGCCCTTGCGGATCCACGCCATCAGGTCGCGGCGGTCGATCGCGAGCGCCGCATCGAGCGCCGCAAGTTCGCGTTCCGGATCGCCGAGCGCGCGCCACGCCGATGCCAGATTGCGCTGCAGCGCGCCCGATCGCGGATCGGCTGCGACGGCTGCCGAGAAATGGTCGGCGGCGGTCTGAAAATCGCCGGTCTGAAGCGCCGCAATCCCCTGCCGGTTGGCTTCGACCGCGGCGGCGGGCGGCGTCGTGCTCGCCATCGGTCAGCGCGCCCTCTTCGCGGCGCGCCGCGTCGGCGCGCCCCGGAAAATCATCATATGCCTGCGCCCCCGCATCTTGGCCCCGAACAATCTGCGCCTGATCCCGAACCGACCCCGCACCGGCTCCTGCCGCCCATGCTTGCCATCGGCGAGGGCTGTCGGCAAGGTCGATTGATGACCGCTGCGCCGTCCGTCACCACCCTCGTCCGCGACGCCGACTGGCTCGCGCATCGTTATGATCCGGGGCACGACGCCTTTCATTTCCGGCATGTACCGCGTGCGGCGCGGCAGGCGGTTCCCTTTCTGACCGACCTCCATCTCGGCGAGGAGCCCGCACCGGTCGTGCTGCGCCGGACCGAATGTGCCGAAGCCGCGGGCGATGCGTCGGCGCCGATCCATTTCCTGTTCCACTCGGCCTATTGCGCCTCGACCATGCTCGTCCAGGCGCTCGACCGGGAGGGATCGGCCGCCGGGCTGTCCGAACCCGTGCTGCTCAACGATATGGTCGGCTGGCGGCGGCGCGGCGCCGATCCGCGCACGCACGGCCGGGTGATGGCGGACGCGCTCGCCATGCTCGCGCGCCCGCACGTCGGCGGCGAAGCGGTGATCGTGAAACCCTCGAACATCTTCAATCCGCTCGCGCGCGGCGCGTTGACGCTGCGCCCCGCGGCGCGCGCGATCCTTCTCCACGCGCCGCTCCGCGCCTTCCTGCTCTCCGTCGCACGCAAGGGAATGTGGTGCCGCTTATGGTGCCGCGAGCTTCTCGAATCCTATCTCGCCGACGGCTATGTCGAGCTGGGGTTCGAACCGCGCGATTATTTTCGCCAGTCGGACCTTCAGGTCGCCGCGGTCGGCTGGCTGGCGCAGCAGCGGGCCTTCGCCGCGCTGATCGACTGGGCGCCTGAGCGTATCGCCTCGCTGGACAGCGAGACGCTGACCAGTGATCCGGTGGCAGCGGTCGCGGCGGCGATGGGCCATTACGGTTTGACCGGCGATCGCGCCGATATCGCCGGGCATCCGGCGCTCGGACGCAACAGCAAGTCGGGCGCGCCGTTCGTCGCGGGCGAACGCCAGCGCGACCTGGCCGCAGCCGAGGCCGCCTATGGCGAAGAGATCGACCAGGTCGCGATCTGGGCCGAGGCCGTAGCGAAGCAGGCCGGCATCGCGCTCACCCTGCCGCAACCGCTGCTCGTAGGCTGATTCGCTCGCGAAGCCGACAGCGTTAGGCGGGTTGCGGCCGGGGAGTGTGATCCCCGGCGAAACCCGCGGCCCGTAGCGGCCGGAAGCTGCCCTATCTGACGTGATCCCCGGCGAAAGCCGGGGCCCAGAGCGTAACAGCGCGGCGTCGGCTTTCCACCGCCCTGGACCCCGGCTTTCGCCGGGGATCACATGGAACTTCATCGTCACCCCGGACTTGATCCGGGGTCCATGACGACGGTGCAGCTATGGATCCCGGATCAAGTCCGGGATGACGAAGAGAAAGCAGGCAACGTCCGCTCCCCACCCCAAAAGCCGACATTCACCGGCCCATAAGAAAAAGGGGCGGACATCGCTGTCCGCCCCCAATTCTTGCCGTAGCGGAAGTTCGACTAGAACTTCAGCTTCGCCGACACCGCGTAACGGCGGCCCAGCGCGTCGTACGACGACGGGAAGGTGTTGCCGCTGTTGTACGTGGTCGAACCGATCGTGTTGCCGACGATCGGCGGCTTCTTGTCGAGCAGGTTCTGCACGGTCGCCGTGAACGTCAGGTTTTCGCTGACGTTGAAGCGCGCGGTCAGGTCGAAGTAGTGCTTCGCACCGATCTTGCGGAACTGCGGGTCGACGACGCAACCGCCCGGATCGGCACCGGTCGGGTTGGGGCAGTCGGCCGGAGCAGCCTGCGCGGCGGCGATGTCGTCGGCGAGCTGCTGGGGTTCGAACTGAACGCCATCCTGCCAACGCCACAGCAGCGACAGGTCGACCTTGTCGAAGCCGAGCGTGAAGCGCTGCGAGAACTGGAACTCGGGCTGGATCGAGCCCGTGAACGAGCAGTTCACGCTGTAGTAGCCAACGCATTCGCGGTTCAGCGACGCCGGATCGGCAGCATTCGAGTTGAACTTCGAGCTGTGCGTCCAGTTACCGACGAACGACCAGTCGAGGCTCGCGAAGCCCAGATCCATGTTGTAGTTCATCAGCAGGTCGATACCGTCGGTGAACAGCTCACCCAGGTTGTTCGTGGTACCGAACAGGCCGGGGGTGGTTGCCGGGTCACCGTCGAGGCCGCCCGTGATCGGGTTACGACGGATCGCGGTACAGGCCGGATCGGTCGCGCTCGCCGCCGACAGACCGGTGAAGCAGGCACCGATGATGTCGCCGGGGAGCGGCGTGCCGAGCACGTCCGTCACCTTGATGTTGTAGTAGTCGACCGAGACGTTGAAGCGCGGCAGGAACTCGGGCTGGAAGACCACGCCGAGCGTCCAGGTGTTCGCCTTTTCCGGCTGCAGGTTCAGGTTACCACCGGTGGTGATGTTCGCCTGAGCCGCGGTCGGGTTGGTGATGTTGCCGATCGTGCCGACCGGGGCGCCCTGTGCAAGACAGACGGCGCGCAGGTTGGCGTTGCCAACCGGAGCGGCGCCCGCGCAGGGGTCGATGCCGAGGTTGGTCAGGCCAACCGACGTCGGCGTGAACAGTTCGCCGATGTTCGGAGCACGGACAGCGTGGCTGTAGTTACCGCGGATCTTGACGCCGGCGCCCGGTTCCCAGCTGCCGCCGGCCTTCCAGGTGGTGGTGTTGTAACCACCGGCACCGTCGATGCTGTAATCCGAATAACGGATACCGGCTTCGAGCGTCAGGCTTTCGAAGAAGGGCTTGTCCTCGATCAGCGGCGCGACGATTTCGGCATAGGCCTCATACACGTCATAGCCACCGTCGATGTCCGGAGCCGCGCCGCCGGCGCCGCCCAGTTCACCCGGGGTCTTGGCGAGAAGGTCCGAAGACTGCTGCGCCTTGTACTTGCGATATTCGCCGCCGAGCGCGAAGCCGATCGGCTGGACCGCACCCGGCGAAGCGAAGCCGAGGTCACCCGAAACGATCGCGCGGACCTGCGACAGCGCGGTACGGTTGGTCGAGGTGCTGGTTTCCGACAGGAAGTCGGCCATCGCCGGGGTGATCGAGCCTTCGGGGCCGAAGATGTTCACCGGGACGCAGCCGTTCGACGGATCCTGGCAAACCGGGTTGGCGAGCGTGCCGTTGACCAGCGAGGCCTGACGGAAGCGCGACTGCAGCGTGTAGTTCTGAATCGTCTGGATATTTTCCGATTCGCCGTACGCGCCTTCGATGTTCCAGTCGATCGTGTCGGTGATGCCGCCACGGGCGCCGACGCGATAGTCGAAGAAGGTCGTCTGATAGTCGCTGATACGCGGGCCGACTTCCGTGGTACGACGCGACAGGGCGGTCGTGACCGTGCGGTAGTTCGGATCGGTCGGACCGGTCGCCGTGGCAGCCGCGGCGCACTGCGCCGGGGTGTACAGCGGGGTGTAGACGCCGTTCGTCGTCGACGTGTTGAGTGCGCAGAACTGGTTACGCAGCGTCGCGGGCAGGAACGGGTTGTTCAGGTTGATCGTGACGGTACCGCCGAACGAACCCGACGGAGCGATGATCGTCGAGACCTTGTTCTTCGAGAACATGCCGCGAGCATAGACTTCGACCGAGTCCGACACTTCGTAGTTCGCCTGGCCATAGATGTTATAGCGCTGGAACGGCGTCTGGAAGATGTTGTACGGGTTGAAGTTGAAGGTCGCGAAGGTCGCGACGGCCTGGCCGGCCGCATTGACCTGGCGCACGCCGCCGTTGCCGTTGCCGTTCGGGTCGGGCGTGGTGTTCGGCGTGTTGGTGCCGGCGATCAGCGGGCGGGTGCCCGAGAAGCGCGACGGAACCGAGGTGCCCGAACCGCCGCTGCCGCCGGTGTAGCTGTCGACCTGGAAGACCGAGAAGTCGCGGTCGCCCTGATAGACGGCGTCGGCGGTCTGGTAACCGATGCTGAGAACGGCGTTACCGCGGCCGTCGTCGAAGTTCGCACCGATCGTCGCGTCGACGCGGAAGACGTTGCCGTCGCCCTGTTCGGTGATCTGTTCCGAAGCCTGGACTTCCAGCCCGGCGAAGTCGCGCTTGGTCACGAAGTTGACGACGCCGGTGATGGCGTCCGCACCATAGGTGGTCACCGCAGCGCCGGTCAGCGCGTCGACGCGCTCGATCAGGGCCAGCGGGATGTTGTTGAGGTCGACGCGGCCGTTCACGTCCGACGGAGCGACGCGGTTGCCGTTCAGCAGGACGATGTTGCGGGTCGAGCCGAGGCCGCGAAGGTCGACGTACGAACCGCCCGAGTTACCGTTGTTGACGGCCGAGCCCATGTTCGGGACGACGCCGGGCAGTTCGCGCAGAACTTCTTCCGCGACGTTCGACTGCTTCAGCTCGATCGCGTCCGAGGTCGTGACGTTGACCGGGGTCGACTGTTCGAGGTTCGGGTTGCGAATCAGCGTACCGGTAACCACGATTTCCGAATTGGTCGCAGTTTCCTCCGCCGGCGCGTCCTGCGCAAAGGCAGGAGCCGAAACCAGCGCGACGCCCATCACGAGCGGTGCGGCGCTGAGCTTCAGCTTGGAATATTGGGTTGTCTTCACAGTGCAGTCCCTTGCTACTGATGGTGGTGATACCCGAGCCCCCCACGACGGCATGACGCCGACGCACAGATGCCCCGATAGCGTGCGGGATGAGGCTTCATTCATGTCGAGTAAAGGGAATTTGCCGGGCATTCCGCCGTTTCGCGGGGCATTGTGACGTATTTGCAACAACGGCGCGAATCCGCGACATAGTATTTTGCTGCACCGCGATATTCGCGACATTTTGTTACAATGGAAACGAATTCGACGCGGATTCGCGCGGGATCAGCGTCCCATCGGTCCCGCGAGTTTTCCGGGGTCGAGCCGCGCGTCGCGCCATTTCAGCCCCCAGTGCATATGTGGGCCCGTCGCACGCCCCGTCCGCCCGACCGTGCCGAGCTGCTGGCCCTGCACGACGCGATCGCCGGTTTTCACGTCGAGCCGCTGGCAATGCAGAAACGCGCTGCTCAGCCCCATGCCGTGATCGACGATGAGCAGATTGCCCTCGAGCGTGAAGGGTGCTGCCGCGGCGAGCGTCACCACGCCATCGGCGGGCGCGACGAACGGCGTCCCGGCGGGGACAGCGACGTCGGTGCCGCTATGATAGGTACCGGGCTTGCCCTGATAGACGCGCTGCGAACCGAAGAAGCCCGACAGGCGGCCCGTGACCGGCCAGCGGAATGCCTGACTCCAACCGTCCGATTCGACCGTCGCCCCGCGCGCGGCCGCGATCTGCGCCAGCTCGGCGGGGCGGCGGCGCTCGAAATCGGCGTCGTTCGCCGCGCTGCCGCGATAGGGCGCGTTGATATTCTCGATCCGCCAGCTTCCCGGCGCGACGGCCAGCTTGCGCTCGATCTTGCCGCTGCCGACGTCGGCGACGAGCAACGCCGCCGGCCCCGCGTCGCGGTCGAACGCGATCAGGAAGCTGCCGTCGGGTGCGAGCGGTACCGCCTTGCCGTCGAGCGTGAGCGCTTCCGTCCCGCCCGGCACCTGCCCGGTCATCACCCCCCCCTGTTCGGCAACCCCGCGCAAGACGAAGTCGCGCCGGATCGGCCGTGACGGCCCGGCGACGACGGGCTTGGGCGGAACCGCCTCGGCCGGGGATGCGGGCGGCGACGATGGAGGCTGCGGCGCCGAAGCCGCGGGGGGTACGCAGCCTGCCGCGGTCACGAGCAGCGGGAGCGCCGCGAGCGCGCGCGGCGCGAACAGCGGGCGCCTCATGCCTTGGGGTCGAGCGCAGCCTGTACCGAGAGCGCGGCGGTCGCATAGGGCTCCTGCCGGGCGACCGACCAATAGCGAAGTTCGTCGAGCCCGATCGGCGCGCCGCTCACCGCGCACAGCACATGGTCGCCGGGCGCCAGAACGCGGAACCCGTTGGGACCGTAGTGGAGGCGGGCGAGGCGGTTGCGGCTGGCGATCAGCATGGTTTCGGGTCCATCGAAGCGTATCTCATTGCATGCAATATAGCAGCTTCACCGCCGCGGACCACCCCCGCGCCGATCAAAAAGGCGTCAGAAAAGCTCGCCCTGCCCCCGGCCCGTCGCGCCGGGCGCCCCCGCCGGCGGCGGCTTGCGCGCGGGTTTCGGCGCGAGCGGCGGCGGATCGCTTCCCGCTGCCGTGACCGCCACCTCGCCGTCGGCGAATTGCAGCCGCAGATGCTCCGCGCCCTGCGCCTTCGCCGCCGTCGTCACGATCGCGCCCTCGCCGTCGCGCACCATCGCGTAGCCGCGCGACAGCAGCGCGCGCGGGTCGAGCGACCCGAGCAGCCGCCCGAGACCTTCGAGCTTGGCGCGGTCGCGGTCCCAGCGCCGTTCGAGCAGTGCAGGCCTGAGCGCCCCCGACCGCGTCGCGAGCCGCTCGGCCACCACGCTCAGCCGCTGCCGCTGCGCGCGGTCGAGCCGCTCGCCCGTGTCGTCGAGCCGCTGGCGCTGCGGCGCATACAGCGCCTCGCGCTTCGGCAGATGCCGTGCGAGCGCCGCCAGCCGTTCACCGCGCAAGGACTGCTGCCGGTTCGCCGCGCCGATGATCCGGCCGTTCCACGTCGCAAGCTGCGCCTGCAGTTCGGCGCGCACCGGCACCGCCATCTCGGCCGCCGCGGTCGGCGTCGGCGCGCGCACGTCGGCGACATAGTCGGCGAGCGTCACGTCGGTCTCGTGCCCGACCGCGCTGATCGTCGGGATGCGGCAGTCGGCGATCGCGCGCACGACGATTTCCTCGTTAAACGCCCACAGATCCTCGATCGACCCACCGCCGCGCGCGACGATCACCAGATCGGGCCGCGGCACCGGCCCGCCCGGAGCGAGCGCGTCGAACCCGCGCACCGCGTTCGCGACCTGCGCCGCCGCGCCCTCGCCCTGCACCAGCACCGGCCAGACGATCACGCGCGTCGGGCAGCGGTCGGCAAGCCGGTGCAGGATATCGCGGATCACCGCCCCGGTGGGCGAGGTCACGACGCCGATTACCTGCGGCAGATAGGGCAATGCCTGCTTGCGCTCGCGGTCGAACAGCCCCTCGCCGCCGAGCCGCGCCTTCAGTTTCTCGAAGAGCAGCATCAGCGCGCCCTCGCCCGCGACTTCGAGCGTGTCGACGACGAGCTGATATTTGGAACGCCCCGGATAGGTGGTGAGCTTGCCGGTCGCGATCACCTCGATCCCGTCCTCGGGCCGGAACGCCAGCCGCCCCGCCTGCCCCTTCCACATCACCATGTCGATCAGCGCGTTATCGTCCTTCAGCGCGGCATAGAAATGCCCCGACGCGGCGCGTTTCGCGCCCGACAGCTCGCCGCGCACGCGGACACGGGCAAAACCGTCCTCTACGGTGCGCTTGATCGCGGCGGATAATTGGCTGACCGACAGGGCAGGCGCATTGTCCCCCGGCGACGCCTCGGCTAACAGCCGCGCTTCGGTGCCATCGTCGGACGCCGGATCGGGAAAAGGGACTGACATGAATATCCTGCTGGTGGGCTCTGGTGGCCGCGAACATGCGTTAGCCTGGCAACTGGCACAATCGCCGAGTTGCGCCAAGCTCTATGCCGCGCCCGGCAACCCCGGAATCGAGATCTACGCCGAATGCGTGCCGATTGCCGCCGACGACCTCGATGGCCTGATCGCGTTCGTGAAGGCGCATGCGATCGATTTCGTCGTCGTCGGCCCCGAAGCCCCGCTCGTCGCCGGGCTCGCCGACCGCCTGCGCGCGATCGATATTCCCGCCTTCGGCCCGAGCGCCGCCGCCGCGCGCCTCGAAGGCTCGAAGGGCTTCACCAAGGACCTTTGTGCACGCGCCGGCATTCCGACCGCGGGCTATGTTCGCTGCACCTCGGCCGAAGAGGCGCTCGCCGTCCTCGACGGCTTTGCGATCCCCGTCGTGATCAAGGCCGACGGCCTCGCCGCGGGCAAGGGCGTGATCATCGCCGAGACGCGCGACGAAGCCGAGGCCGCGATCGAGGATATGATGGGCGGCGCCTTCGGCGGCGCGGGCGCCGAGGTCGTGATCGAGGAATTTATGACCGGCGAGGAGGCGAGCTTCTTCGCGCTCTCCGACGGCAAGGACGTGATCGCCTTCGGCAGCGCGCAGGATCACAAGCGTGTCGGTGACGGCGACGTCGGGCCGAACACCGGCGGCATGGGCGCCTACAGCCCCGCGCCCGTCCTGACGCCCGACCTCGAGGCGGCCGTCATGGACCGCATCATCCGCCCGACGGTGGCGACGCTCGCCGCCGAGGGCACGCCCTACGTCGGCGTCCTCTTCGCGGGGCTGATGCTGACGGGCGAAGGCCCGAAGCTGATCGAATATAATTGCCGCTTCGGCGACCCCGAATGCCAGGTGCTGATGATGCGCTTCAAGGGCGATTTCGCCGCGCTGCTCCATGCGGCCGCGATCGGTGCGGTCGCCTCCGCCGACGCCCCCAATTTCTCGCACGACTATGCCCTCACCATCGTGATGGCGGCGAACGGCTACCCCGGCACCCCCGAAAAGGGCGGCGCGATCCGCCGCATCGCCGATGCCGAGGCGGGCGGCGTCCGCGTCTTCCACGCCGGCACCGCGCGCGAGGACCGCACGCTGGTGGCTGCGGGCGGGCGTGTGCTCAACGTCACCGCGACGGGCAAGAGCGTCACCGAGGCGCAGGCGCGCGCCTATGCCTCGGTCGACAAGCTCGATTTCCCGACCGGCTTCTGCCGCCGCGATATCGGCTGGCGCGAGGTGGCGCGCGAGGCCAAGTAAGGCGCCTCGGTCGCCGGACTGGACGGCCGACGGCCGGCCCGATATCTGAACCCTATCACGTGTCCCCGCGAAGGGGGGGGGGCCCAGGGCGAAATTGCGCAAGCCGCCTTTGAACGCTCTGGGCTCCCGCCCCAGCCATAAGGCTGGAGTTTATCCTGAGCGCCTGCAAGGCAGTCGAAGGGCGGGAGCACACGAACAGGGAGCGAATGAAATGGCGTGGCTTCAGGAAAATTGGATCATCGCGGTCGTCGGCCTCGTCGTCGCGGTCGTGCTGCTGTGGTGGCTCTTCACCCGCAAGTCGCCGGAGGAAATCGACACTCCGGTCGCCCCGGCCGCCGAACCGAAAAAGCCGCTCGAAGCGGTGAAGCCCGAAATCATCGCCGCCGAACCCGCGCGCTTCAAACCGAAGGAGCCGGCGCCGGCGCCCGTCGCGGCCCCTCCCCCGCCGGCACCGGCTCCCGTCGCGGAGGCACCGCCAGCCCCCGAACCGACGCCTGCTCCCAAGCCCGAACCTGCGCCAGAGCCGGTGGCCGCGATTCCGGAAGAGCCGACCGTTCCCGCGGAACCGGTCGCCGAAACGCCCGCTCCGGCGGTGGCGGAACCCGCGCCGCAGCCCAAACCGGAGCCGGAACCGGAACCGGAGCCCGAACCTGCGGCCGTCGTGCCCGAAGAACCCACGGTACCGGCGCCCGAACCGGAGCCGGCCCCCGAAGCCGCTGCCGACCCCGAACCGGCGCCCGCGCCGGAACCCGCCCCTGAACCGGAGCCAGAACCGGAGCCGGAACCGGCGCCCGCGCCCGCCGCCACGACCGACAATCTGCAACTGCTGAAGGGCGTCGGCCCCAAGATGGTCGCGCTGCTGAACGGCCTCGGCGTCACCAGCTTCCGGCAGATCGCCGACTGGACCGACGCCGACGTCGCGGCCATCGACCCGCAACTCGGCGCCTTCCAGGGCCGCATCGCGCGCGATGCGATCGTCGACCAGGCCGGCTATCTCGCCCGCGGCGACAAGGCCGGGTTCGAGGCGAAGTATGGAGCGCTGGGCGGGGAGCTGTAACGGCCGGTTTCGACCGGCTGCGGCCGGAAGCTGCCCTATCTGGCGTGATCCCCGGCGAAGGCCGGGGCCCAGAGCGTAACGGCGCGGCGTCGGCTTCCCACCGCGCTGGACCCCGGCTTTCGCCGGGGTCACATGAGGTGCGCCCAAACTTCATCGTCATCCCGGACTTGATCCGGGGTCCATGACGATGGTGCAGCTATGGATCCCGGATCAAGTCCGGGATGACGAAGGGAAAGGAGGCAACGTCCGCTCTCTACCCCAAAGCCGACGTCCCGAAATACCGCTTTCCTACATTATCCGGCCGTGCTCCATACTGGCCGATGGAACACAGCACCGCACCCGCCCCGCTCCTCGCAGGCACCTGCCTCGCCTTCACGCCCGTCCCCGGGCAGCGCCGCCGCGCCGACGGCTGGTCGCCCGAAACCCAACGCAATTTCATCCGCGCGCTCGACGCGATGGGTTCGGTCGGACAGGCGGCGAAGGCCGTGGGCATGGGCCGCCGCTCGGCCTATCGCCTTCGCGAGCGTCCCGGAGCATGCAGCTTCGCAGCCGCTTGGGACCGTGCGCTCGCGATGGGCCGTACGCGTCAGTTCAGCGTCGCGATGGATCGTGCGCTCAACGGCATCACCACCGTCCGCGTCTTGCGCGGCGGCGCGATCGACGTCAGCGGCGGCCCCGACATGGACATCGTCCGCGCGGCGCTGCGCGAAGATGCCGCGCCGCTTAAAGCCACAAAGGACACATTCTGAGTGCCCCCATGCGGGGCTTTTGTGGCTTTAAGCTGCCTTCGGCCGCATCACTCGTCCGCCTCGTCCTTCGGCTTTCGAACCTCGCTGACCAGCAGCTTGTCGATCTTGCGCCCGTCCATGTCGACGATCTCGAACTGCCAGCCCTTGTCGACGAACTTTTCGCCTTCCTTCGGCAAATGCTTGAGGATCGCCAGCGCATGCCCCGCCGCGGTGGCATAGTCGCGGTCGTCGCCGAGCTCGATCCCCAGCCGTTCGGCCATCTGGTCGGCGGGCATCGATCCCGCGATCAGCAGGCTGCCGTCGTCGCGTTCGGTGACGAAGGGCTCGCTGCCGATATCCTGGTCCGACGCGAACTCACCGGCGATCGCCGACAACAGGTCGGCGGGGGTCACCAGCCCTTCGAAATGGCCATATTCGTCATGGACGAGCAGCATCGGCACCTCGGCGGCGCGGAGCGCCTCGAGCGCGTCCATCGCGTCGATCTGGTCGTGGATGACCTTCGCCGATCGCGTGAGCTTTTCGAGGTCGAGCGCCTCGCCGCGGAACAGCGCGCCCGCGATGTCGCGCGCCTGCACGATGCCGACGATATCGTCGACCGATCCGCGCGCCACCGGGATGCGCGTGTGCGGCGTTTCGAGCAGCTTCGCGCGCACCGCATCGTCGTCCGACGCGACGTCGATCCAGTCGACGTCGATCCGCGGCGTCATCACCTCGCGCACCGGCCGGTCGGCCAGACGCACGACGCCCGAGATGATCGCGCGTTCGCTTTCCTCGATCACGCCCGATTTCGACGCTTCGGCGACGATCAGGTGCAGTTCTTCCGCGGTCACGCGATCCTCGGACTCGCGGTTGAGGCCGAGCAGGCGGAAGACGAGCGCCGAGCTGTTGTCGAGCAGCCAGACGAGCGGCGCCGCGACCCGCGACAGCCAGTACATCGGTACCGCCATCGCGATCGCGATGCGTTCGGGCGCGCGCAGCGCGAACTGCTTCGGCACCAGCTCGCCCGCGATCAGCGAGAAATAGGTGGTCACCGCGATCACGATCGCAAAGCCGACATTCTCGGCATTTTCGGCGCCGAGGCCCGCCCAGGCCTGCAGCCGTTCGGCGACCGGGCCACCGAGGCTCGCGCCCGAATAGGCGCCCGTCAGCACGCCGATCAGCGTGATGCCGACCTGCACCGTCGAAAGAAACCGGCCGGGATCCGACGCAAGCTGGCGCGCGATCGCCGCCCCGCGGCTGCCGCGCTTCTCGGCAGCCTGAAGCCGCGGGTCGCGCGCCGAGACGATCGCGAGCTCGGACATGGCAAAGGCGCCATTCAAAAATACCAGGATCGCGATGATCGCGACGTCGCCCCAGGGAAATGGGGTCATCGGGCGTGCATATGGCGCTGTGGCGCCCGGCCCCTGTCAGCTTCGGTCATGGCTTCCCTATAAGCGAAAGCCGCGTGAATACAAATGGGCGCCGAAACAAGACTCAGGCGGGGTTCATGTCGATGGATGGAACCAGATGATCGCCAATATGTTATCGGCTTGAAAGCGGTGCGGGAGGACCAGTCCGCCGCCGGAGAAAAGGGAGCGATAGAATGAACAGCAAGACTATCAAGCTCGCCGCGATCGCCAGCCTCGGCGCGCTGACGCTCAGCGCGTGCGTGACCGACCCCGAAACGGGCGAGAAGCGCATCTCGAAGGCCGCGATCGGCGGTATCGGCGGCGCGCTCGGCGGCTATCTGCTCGGCGATCTGATCGGCGGCCGCAACGACCGGACCGAGAAGATCCTCGGCGCCGGGATCGGCGCGGTCGCGGGCGCGGGCGTCGGCTATTATATGGACGAGCAGGAAAAGAAACTGCGCGAGCGAACCGCGGGCACCGGGATCGACGTCGAGCGACAGGGCGACCAGCTCGTGCTCAACATGCCGGGCGACGTCACCTTCGATTACAACAGCGCGCTCGTGAAGCCGCAGTTCCGCAGCGCGCTCGACAGCGTCGCCTCGACGTTGTCCGAATATCCCAGCACGTACATCGACGTGTACGGCCACACCGATTCGACCGGCAGCGACACCTATAATCAGGGGCTGTCCGAACGCCGTGCGGCGTCGGTCGCCGACTATCTCGCCGGGCGCGGCGTCAATCGCGCGCGCATGGCAACCCTCGGCTACGGCGAATCGCAGCTGAAGTGCGCGCCCGAACGCAGCGAGGCCGACTATCAGTGCAACCGCCGCGTCGAAATCCGCATCGCGCCGGTGACGCAGAACGACGTCAACGCCGCGCGCTAAGAGTTCCATTCCCGTGGAACCATGGGGCGTCGCCTGTCGGCGGCGCCCCCTTTCTTGCCCCGGTGCCCGGTCAGGAAAGCGAGGGGAAGCTGGCCTTGAGCCCGTCGATCACGAACTGCGCCGCGAGCGCGGCGAGCAACACGCCCAGCAGCCGCGTGATCACCGCTTCGCCCTTGTTGCCGATCAGCCGCATGAACGGCCCCGCCATCAGCAGCGCGGCGAGCGTCAGCAACAGGACGACGAGCAGCGCGCCGAAGATCACCAGCGCGCGGTCGAGCCCGTTGTTCTGCGAGACGAGCAGCATCACCGAAGCGATCGACCCCGGACCCGCGAGCATCGGCATCGCCATCGGAAAGACCGAGACATCCTCGACCTCGGGGGTCGCCTTGACCTTTTCGGCGCGCTGTTCGCGGCGCTCGGTGCGCTTTTCGAACACCATGTCGATCGCGATCACGAACAGCATGATGCCGCCGGCGATCCGGAAACTGTCGAGGTCGATATGCAGAAAGCTCAGCAGCGCCTCGCCGAACATGGCGAAAAAGACCAGGATGAACCCCGCGATCAGCGTCGCGCGGATCGCCATCGACCGCCGCTGCTCGGCGCTCGCTCCGGTCGTCAGGCTGGCATAGATCGGCGCGCAGCCCGGCGGGTCGATGACGACGAACAGCGTCACGAAAGCGGAGATGAAGAGGTCCATCATTTGGAGGGCGCGGCCACTTCGTCGTCGAGGACGGTCGCCATCGCCTTGCCGTCCCACAGCCGGATCGTGACGCGGCGCGACTTGTCGGCGCGAACCGTCGACGTCCAGCTGAGCGTCTGGTCGGGCGACACGCCGACCACCATGTCGTCACCCTCGGTGCCCGCCTCGACCGCGACGGCGGGACGCGAGCCGCACGCGGCCTGCTTCGATGCGATGAAATCGGGCGCGGCGCGCGGCGCCGCCAGCGCGTCGCCATGATCGAGCACCCACTTCATCCTGCCCTTCTTGGGATCGCGGAGCCAGACGGTCGTGAAATAGCCGTTCGCCGGGCCCTTCTGCCACGCCCCGGTGGTCACCCCGACATTGCCGTCGCAGCTGACGTAGACCGCGTGCGGCTGCCACTTCACGGCGTCGGCGGGGTCTTTCTGCGATTTCAGCCAGTCCTGCGCGCGAACGCGCTGCGGCACGAACATCACCGCATCGGGTGCCGCGGTCTCGCGGAACGCCCTCCACTGCCCCTTTTCCTGCGCAAGCCGTGCGAAGGCGATTTCGGCAGCGATGAAGCCGCTGGGATTCGCGGCGAGCGGACGGTCGCGTTCGCGTGCCGCTACCGCACCACCCGCAAGCAGCGCAAGCGCGGTCGCGGCGACAAGCAGGTTGCGCATTCAGAACCCTTCCGGATCGGCAAGCCCCGCACGGCGATGCGCGGCGACGAGCGTGTTGCGAAGCAGGCAGGCGATCGTCATCGGGCCGACACCGCCCGGGACGGGCGTGATCGCGCCGGCAACCGCCGCAACCGCGGCATAGTCGACGTCACCGACCAGCCGGCCCCGCGCCTCGCCTTCGGCGGGCGGCAGGCGGTTGATCCCGACGTCGATCACGACGGCGCCCGGCTTGATCCAGTCGCGCTTCACCATCTCGGCCCGGCCGACCGCGGCGACGACGATGTCGGCGCGGCGGACGAGTTCGGGCAGGTCCTTCGTGCGGCTGTGCGCCATCGTCACCGTTGCGTTCGCGCCGAGCAGCAGCGCCGCCATCGGCTTGCCGACCAGGATCGAGCGGCCGATGACGACCGCATCCTTGCCCGACAGATCGCCGAGCCGGTCCTGCAGCAGCAGCAGGCAGCCATAGGGCGTGCACGGGACCATGCCCGCAATACCTAGCGCGAGGCGGCCCGCGCTGACCGGGGTCAGCCCGTCGACGTCCTTTTCGGGATCGATCGTCGCGACCGCGCGCTGTTCGTCGAGATGGCCGGGAAGCGGAAGTTGCAGGAGGATACCGTCGACCGCCGCGTCGCCGTTGAGCTGCGTCAGCAGCGCTTCGACCTCGTCCTGCGTCGCGGCCGCGGGCAGGCGGTGCTCGAAGCTCGCCATGCCGGCGGCGACGGTCGCCTTGCCCTTCGATCCGACATAGACCGCGCTCGCCGGATCGTCGCCGACGAGAACGACCGCAAGGCCGGGAACGCGGCCCGTCGCGGCCTCGAATGCCGGCACCGCATCGGCGATCCGCGCGCGCAGACCGGCGGCAAACGCCTTGCCGTCGATGACATGCGCTTCGCCCATGTCAGATCGCTCCGCTGTTGATACCGAGCGTGTAGAGATAGGAAATCACCGGCCCCTGCAGGATGACAAGCAGGATCAGCACCAGCATCGGAGTCAGGTCGAGCCCGCCGAAATCGGGAATGATGCGCCGGAATGGCCGGTAAAGCGGCTCAGTGATCCGGTCGAGCACATTCCACAATTGAGCCACGAAATCATTGTGGGTGTTGATGACGTTGAAGGCGATCAGCCACGACATCACTATCTGAACGATAAGTATCCACCACAGGACGTTGAGGAGGATGGACAGGATTTGAAGAAGCATCAGATACATGAATAACTCCGGCGGGAAGCGTCGGTTTGCGTCACCCTAGCGGTGAATCAGCGTGCCCGCACCCCGTGCGGTGAAAATTTCGAGCAGCATCGCGTGCGGGATGCGTCCGTCGAGGATGACCGCGGCCTCGACCCCGGCATCGACCGCGGCGACGCAGGTTTCGACCTTGGGGATCATACCGCCGGTGATCGTCGCGTCGGCCTTCAGCGCGTCGATCGCTTCGCGGTCGAGGTCGGTCAGCAGCGACCCCGCCTTGTCGAGCACGCCCGCAACGTCGGTGAGCAGGAAGAAACGCTTCGCGCCGAGCGCGCCCGCGATCGCGCCCGCCATCGTATCGGCGTTGATGTTGTACGTCGCTCCATCGGCGCCGAGTGCGACGGGGGCCACCACCGGAATGAAATTGTCGCCCGACAGGTTGCGCAGGATCGTCGCGTCGACCGCGACCGGTTCGCCGACGAAGCCCAGGTCGACGTGCCGCTCGATCCCCGAATTGGGGTCGGGTTCGGTGCGGCTGACCTTTTCGGCGAGCACCAGATTGGCGTCCTTCCCCGAAATGCCGACCGCCCGGCCGCCGAGCCCCGCGATCCAGCTGACGATTTCCTTGTTGATCTTGCCTGCGAGAACCATCTCGGCGACCTCGGCGGTCGCGGCGTCGGTGACGCGCAGCCCGCCGACGAAGGTCGATTCGATTCCGAGCTGCTTCAGCATCCGGCCGATCTGCGGCCCGCCGCCATGGACGACGACGGGATTGATCCCGACCGCCTTCAGCAGCACGACGTCCTCGGCAAAGTCGCGCTGCGCTTCGGGATCGCCCATCGCATGGCCGCCATATTTGATCACGAACGTTTCGCCGGCATAACGCTGCAGATAGGGCAGCGCCTCGACGAGTGTTTCGGCCTTGGCGAGCAAATCGGGCATTTTCGAAGGATCGGTCACGGGCGTCATCCGGCGTTGTTGGCGTCGAGCTTGCGGCCGATCGCGACCACCGCCATAACCAGCAGCGGCACCATCACCGCCGACAACACGACCTTGGCGAGCATCTGCCCGAGCATCAGGTCGGCGATCGGGCGCACGCCGTAGAAGCTGACGGTGATGAAGATCAGCGTATCGATGATCTGGCTCAATGCCGCGGCGATGAAGCCGCGTAGCGGCAACAGGCGGCCGTTGTTCGCGGTCATCCGCGCGAAGATCCAGACGTTGAGGCTGACCGACACGCCATAGGCGAGAATTCCCGCCGCCATCATCCGCCACCCCTGCCCGACGATGATCGGAAACGCCTCTTTCGCGGGCTCGTACATTCCGGGATCGGTCGGCAGCTGCAGCACGAAAACGGTCAGCACGATCGCAAGGATCAACGGAATGAAGCCAAGGCGCACCAGCTTGTCCGCGACGACGCGGCCATGCAGTTCGGCGATGCCGCTCGAAATGGCGATCAGCGTCAGAAAGGGAAAAATCCCGGCCTCGACCGCAAGCGGACCGAGCGCCACCTGTTTCGCCCCCAGAAACCCGCCAAGCGGAACCATGCCGCCATAGAGGATCGCGAACAGCAGCAACGAAGGCGCGATGACGCGCGGAGAGCTATTTTCCATCGGCGCCGCTTAATCGCTTTTGCGGCGACTGGAAAGATGCCGCATCGGCGCAGGCTTGCCCCGCGGACAAACCCCGTTAGACACGGGTAACAATTTGCGGGGGACGCACAGACATTATGGAACGGCTTATCGGGTTACTCGGCATCGTCGCACTGCTTGCGATCGCCGTGCTCTTTTCATCGAACCGCCGCTGGATTCGCCCGCGAGTGGTCGTTCCGGCCTTCTTGCTCCAGGCCGGATTCGCGCTGCTGGTGCTCGGCACACCGTGGGGCCGTGCAATCATTCAGGGCATGTCGACCGGGGTCTCCAACCTGCTCGGCTACGCCAAGGCGGGCACCGATTTCATCTTCGGCCCGCTCGCCGGGCCTGATATGGGCGGGCACAGCTTCGCGATCGCCGCGCTGCCCGTGATCATCTTCTTCGCCTCGATGATCTCGATCCTCTATTATCTCGGCATCATGCAACTGGTGATCAAATGGGTCGGCGGCGCGATCCAGAAGATCACCGGGATCACCAAGGTCGAAAGCCTGGGGGCCGCGGCGAACATCTTCGTCGGGCAGAGCGAAAGCCCGCTCGTCATCCGCCCCTATCTCGCCGCGCTGACCCCGTCGCAGCTCTTCACCGTAATGACCGTCGGCATGGCGGGCGTCGCGGGCACGATCCTCGGCGCCTATGCCAGCATGATCGGCGAGCAATTGCTGCCATATCTGCTCGCCGCGAGCTTCATGTCGGCGCCCGGCGGCATCCTGATGGCGAAGATCATGATGCCCGACGATCCGAAGGATCTCGGCATCGAGCCGGTGATCATGCCCGAGGCGAGCCACGACGAGGAAAAGCCCGCCAACATCATCATGGCGGCGGCGCAAGGCGCCCAGACGGGCGTGCGACTCGCGGTCGCGGTCGGCGCGATGGTGCTCGCCTTCGTCGCGCTCGTCGCGCTCGCCAACGGGCTGCTCGCCGGGATCGGCGGCTGGTTCGGCTATCCCGACCTGTCGTTCCAGGCGATCATCGGCACGATTTTCCGGCCCGTGATGTGGCTGATGGGCGTGCCGTGGGACGAAAGCGCCGCGGTCGGCGGCCTTTTCGGCACCAAGATCGTTCTCAATGAATTCGTCGCCTTCATCGACCTCGGCAAGGTGCAGGGCGCGATGTCGCCCGCATCGATCGCGATCGCGACCTTTGCGCTCTGCGGTTTCGCAAATTTCAGCTCGATCGCGATCCAGATGGCGGTGACCGGTGGCCTCGCGCCCAACCAGCGGCCGATGATCGCCAAGCTCGGCCTCAAGGCGTTGCTCGCGGGCAGCCTGTCGAACCTGATGTCGGCGGCACTAGCCGGGTTGATGCTCGGCATCGCGCCGCCCGCGGCACCGCCGCCTTCCGCGCCTGTCGAGGCAGCGACGGCCCCCGCCGCCGAAACCGCGCCGGTGCAGGCTCCCGCAACGGAACCGGCCAAGGCGCCCTGACGGAATCGAGCGGCGCCGGTGCGATCGGCGCCCCTATGATCTGTGATAATTTGCAAGCCACCCCGGCTTGGCGTAAGCTTCGGGAACATAACGAATCCCGGGTCGCGTTTCGCTGAAAGAGGGAGGCTGTGATGAAAACCGCTTATCGTTTGTCGATTCTTGCCGCTACCGCGGCGTCGATAGGGGCGGGCTTTCTCGCCACCTCGAGCGCCCAGCCCCCTCAGGACAAGATGTACCGGCCGCCCGAGGCGACGATTTATCGCGACGCGGCGTATAAAGGGCCCGCGGTCTTCATCGGCGAAGAAAAGCCCAATCTTGGCCTCGCCTGGCCGGTCAACTCGGTCCGCGTCACCAGCGGCCGCTGGGAACTCTGCGAGAAGACGCGCTATCGCGGCGCCTGCCGAACGGTCGACCGCGACACACCGATGCTCGGCAATATCCTGCGCGGCATCAACATCCAGTCGATTCGGCCCCTCGGCGGTGGCGGAGGCGGGGGCTGGAACCCCAACCCGCCGGCGAACGGTCAGAGCACGCGCGGGAATTTCGCCGAATTCCACACCCAGCCGGGTACCAACGGCTATCGTGTCCTGGCCTGCACCAGCGGCTCGTCGACTGCGGCGTGCGCGGCACGTTCGGCCGACACATGGTGCCGCTCGATCGGCTGGAACGGGTCGGCGCGCGAGCATATGGAAACGGTGAACGGGCGCGAATATCTGGCCGACGTGCTGTGCGTCCGCTCGGGCTATTGAGAGGAGAAGAGCCGTGAAACCGACGATCCTGATCCTCGGGACGGCGCTGGCGCTCGCCGGCTGCTCGTCCGTCCCCCGCAACACCGGCACCAGCTACGACTGCAGCGGCGGCACGAAGCTGAAGGTCGACTATGTCGGCAGCACGGCGATCGTGCGCGTCAACGGCATGCGCTCGATGGTGCTGAAGCAGACGCCTTCGACCGGCGGTCCGGTCTATGAGAACAAGACCGGCGCACGGCTGCAGCGAAACGGCAACGAGGTCGTGTGGAACACCGCGGCACGCACCGCGCCCGAAAGCTGCCGCGTCGTCTATACGCCGCTATAGCGTCATCTCGGCGAGAGCGGCGCGGACTTCGCCGACGAACAGTTCGGGCTGCTCCCACGCGGCGAAATGGCCGCCGCAGGGGAGTTCGTTCCAATAGACGATATTCTTGTACCGCCCCTCCGCCCAGCGGCGCGACAGGCGCATGATTTCGTTGGGAAACAGGCTGCATCCCGTCGGGACGTGGATCTCCCCGAAGCCGAACTTCGCAAAGCTGTGCCAATAGAGCCGCGCCGACGACGCCGCGCTGTTGGTCAACCAATACAGGCTGACCGTGTCGAGCATCGCGTCCTTCGACAACGCCTTTTCGGGGTGGCCGCCGATCGACTGACCGCCGGGCTGATGCCCGCAATCGGTCCAGCCGTGGAATTTTTCGACGATCCAGCACATCTGCCCGACCGGCGAATCGGCGAGTCCATAGCCGATCGTCTGCGGCCGCGTTGCGTGCTGGGTCGAATATCCGTTGTCCTTCGCGCGGTACCAGCCAAAGCGCGCGAGATAGGTCTTCTCGTCTTCGGTAAGGTCGCTCATCGTCGCCGGGTCGGGCTGGCCGACGATCATGTTGACGTGGATGCCCGCGCAATGATCCGCATGATTGCCGCCGATCGCGCACGTCACCGCGCTACCCCAGTCGCCGCCTTGCGCGAAATAGCGGTCGTAGCCGAGCGCACACATCAACGCGTCCCACGCGGCGGCGATATGTTCGACGCTCCATTTCGCCTCGGTCGGTTTGCCCGAAAAGCCATAGCCGGGAAGCGACGGGATCACGAGATGATAGTCCCGCGACAACGGCTCGATCACGTCGAGGAATTCGAGCACCGAGCCCGGCCAGCCATGCGTCAGGACGAGGGGCCGGGCATCGGGGCTTGCCGATCGGATATGGAGGAAATGGATGTCGAGGCCATCGATCGTCGCGAGGAAATTGGGGACGGCGTTGAGCCGCGCCTCGACTTTGCGCCAATCATATTCGCCTTGCCAATATTCGGCGAGCCGCTGCGCATAGGCGAGCGGGACACCCTGATCCCAATCGTCGACGGTTTCCTTCTCCGGCCAGCGCGTGTTCGCCAGGCGGGCTTTCAGATCGTCGAGCGCCGCTTGTGCGACTTCGACGGCGAACGGACGAATATCGACGACTTCCATGAGGCTCTTTCCGATTCAGGGCCGTGCGGGCGCCTTGCACTTGCGCTCGAGCCCCACACCCTTGAGGAACCCGCGGCGCACGGTGCCCGCATAGACCGCCTCGGCATAGCGGCGGCGTTCGGCATTGGCGCCGGTGACCTCGCCGATCAGCCCGCGCAGCGGAATGACCGACCCGGCGACGCTGCTCGCGACGCGGGCGGCGGTTTCTTCGCGCTTCTTCGCCTTCGACTTGTCGACCGTCTCGTTGACGTCGGGGCCGAGCACTGTGTCGAGTTCGGTGATTTCGCGAATGATCTCCGCGCATTTGCCGAGACCCGTCAGCGAATAGGGATCGCCCTGCACCGCGAGCAATTTCGGCGGCACTTCCTTGCCGTCGAAGGGCTCCGCCACGCTGTTCGCCGCGCCTTCGACGGTCGATTCCTTCGGCGCGCCTTCCTGCGCCTGCAAAGGCGCGACGGAAAGGAGCATCAAGCCGGCGACTGAGAGGCGGAACATGGCGTTGGTCCTTTCATGGCTTTCGGGCAGCTCACTTCTTCGTCGTATAGCCGTTGTCGATCGCTTCCTGCCCGATCCCCGCGGTATCCGCCGCCCAATAATCGAAGATCCGCTTGAGCTCGCGCTGCGGCAGCCCTTCGATCACATAGGCGCCGAACATGTAGAGATGGCCGGTATCGTTCGTGCCGACGCGCAGCAGGTCGAACTCGTCGTTCATCTGCTGGATCCACGTTTGCGGGGCGTCGACGACGTCGCTGTACGACGCAACGAGCGTGATATATTTGCAATCCTTGCCGGCCGTGCAGCCCTGCATCCGCAGCGTCGAGGCGAAGCCTTCGATCGTGATGTCGAATTCGGGCGCCGTGTCGGCCTTGGTGATCGGCGTCGGCGAATAGCCCATCGTCTTCAGCGTCGACCAGAAATTGGCCGGGTTCTGAATGCTCACCGATTGGGCGTGGACCGCCGGAGCCGACGCGAGACAGGCAGCCGCAGCAGCCGCGAAGATCAAACGCATGTTATCCCCCAACAAGAAACCTGCGACCCCGGCTGCATCGTGTGCAAAGGCAGGGGCGGCGTCCAGTCAAAAGTAGCGGCGCGCGGATTTTCGCCGGGCGCCTCCTCAGCGCGTGGGAACGGGTTCCGGCCCCGTCCAGTCGTAGAAGCCGCGGCCCGCCTTCTTGCCGACCCATCCCGCCTCGACATATTGGACGAGCAGCGGCGCCGGGCGGAATTTCGGATCGCCGGTGCCGCTCTGCAACACGCGGATGATCTCGAGACAGGTATCGAGGCCGATGAAGTCGGCGAGCGTGATCGGACCCATCGGATGGTTGAGCCCGAGACGGCAGCCGGCGTCGATGTCCTGCATCGTCGCGACGCCCTCACCCAATGCGAAGACCGCTTCGTTGATCAGCGGCATGAGCACGCGGTTGACGATGAAGCCCGGCGCGTCGTTCGCATGGACGATCTCCTTGCCGAGGCCGCGGCCATAGGCCTCGACCTTCGCCAGCGTGTCGTCGCTGGTCGCGAGCCCGCGAATCAGCTCGATCAGCCCCATCACCGGCACCGGGTTGAAGAAATGGACGCCAATGAAGCGCGCCGGGTCGGGGGCGGCCTGCGCAAGGCGGGTGATCGGGATCGAGCTGGTGTTCGACGCGAGGATCGCGGTGGCGGAAAGATGCTGGCCGACGCTGCCGAAGATCGCGCGCTTGATCTCCTCGCGCTCGGTCGCGGCCTCGACGACGAGATCGGCGGGAGCAAAGGCGGCGTGATCGGCGACGGGGGTGATGCGGCCGAGCAACGCGTCGGCGTCGGCCTGGGTCATCTTTTCCTTGGCGACGAGGCGCCCAAGCGCCTTGGCGATCCCCGCCTTCCCCGCTTCGGCGCGCGCAAGATCGATATCCGACAGCATCACGTCATGACCGGCGCCCGCCGAAACCTGCGCGATGCCCGCGCCCATCTGTCCCGCACCGATAACGCCGACGATCATGACTCTATCTCCACACTTTCCAGGGCCCAGCCCGTCATCCCGGCGAAAGGCCGGGATCTCATCGATGCGTGTTACCGAACCGGCGGGATCCCGGCCGTCGCCGGGATGACGATATTGGATGGTTGCCCTAGGTGATCGGTCGACTGCGTCAAGGTGAACCGTCAGGGGGCCGAACGAAACTCGGTCGCTTCGGCGAGGATCAGCGCGAACGCCGGATCGACGTCGTCCCACGTCGCGACCGGGGTCCAGCCACCGGCGCGAAGCAACAGGTTCGCATCGCGCGGGCCGTATTTGTGGCTGTTCTCGCTATGGATCGTCTCGCCCTTGACCATCGCATAGCTTCGGCCGTCGACCGTGAATTCGATATCGCATGCCGCGACGAGATGCATCTCGATGCGCGCGTGAACATCGTCCCAGATCGCGCGATGCGAGAAATTCTCGACCGGGATCGTGCCCGAAAGCTCGCGGTTGATCCGTTCGAGCAGGTTGAGGTTGAACGCCGCGGTGACCCCGGCCGGGTCGTCATAGGCGCGCTCGAGGACCTCGATGCCCTTGATCCGGTCGACCCCGATCAGCATCAGCGAGCCGTCGCCGAGCGTAGCACGCCAGCCCCGCAGCAGGTCGATCGCGGTGCGTGCGACCATGTTGCCGATCGTCGAGCCCGGAAAGAAGCCGAGCTTGGGCATCGGGCAGATTTCGCGCGGCAGGTCGACACGCTGGGTGAAGTCGGCCTCGACCGGATAGATGGCGAGGGCCGGAAAGCGCGCCGCAAGCGCCTCGGCGCTGTCGCGGAGGAAATCGCCCGAAATATCGACGGGGACATACGCCGCGGGGTCGATTGCCTCGAGCAGCAACGGCGTCTTCGTCGAGCTGCCCGAGCCGAGTTCGACGACCGCGCGGCCGGCGCCGATCGCGGCCGCCATTTCGCGCGCGTGGCGCGTCAGCAGGTCGGTCTCGCTGCGCGTCGGATAATATTCGGGAAGCGCGGTGATGTCCTCGAACAATGCCGAGCCGGTCGCATCGTAGAACCAGCGCGCCGGCACCGCCTTTTGCCGCTGCGAAAGACCTGCGTGGACGTCGGCCCGGAAAGCGATGTCGACCCCCGCCGCATCGGCGTCGACCTGCCGCAGTTGACGTACGACACCCATGTCAAAGATCCTTCGCGAGGCGGACGCCGGTGAATTGCCAGCGCTGGTGGGGATAGAAGAAATTGCGGTACGAAGCGCGCATATGGCCGCGCGGGGTCGCGCAGCTGCCGCCGCGGAGGACGAACTGCCCGCTCATGAACTTGCCATTATATTCGCCGACGGCGCCCGGCGCGGCGCGGAAACCCGGATAGGGGCGATAGGCGCTGCCGGTCCATTCCCACACGCTGCCGAACATCTGTTGCAGATCGGTGTCGCCGGCCGGCGGCGCGGGCTGCACCGGCCCCGCACCATCGAGTTGCTGTCCGTCGGACGGATCGAACGATGCCGCGGCGGCTTCCCATTCCTGCTCGGTCGGCAGACGAGCGCCGGCCCAGCTTGCGAAAGCGTCAGCCTCGAAGAAGCTGATGTGCGTCACCGGCGCTGCGGGATCGATGTCGCGCCAACCCGACAGAGTGAAATGCGCGCCATCGCGCCAATAGGCCGGCGCCTGCACATCTTCGGCCTGCACCCACGCCCAGCCGTCGCTGAGCCAGAGCGAGGAGGTGTGATACCCCCCGTCGTCGATGAACTGGCGCCATTCGCCGTTGGTCACGGGGCGGCTGGCAAGCGCGTGCGGGGCCAGCAAGATATCGTGGCGCGGACTCTCGCAATCGAAGGCGAAGCCGTCGCCGCCATGACCGACCGCCGCGATGCCATCGTTGCCCTTCACCCATTTCATGGCGGAAAACGGGGCAAGTTCACTCGCGATTGCAGGTTCGTCCCACGCCGCGGGACCGAGCGGATTTTGCGCGAAGAGATGCTTGAGGTCGGTGAGCAGCAGTTCCTGATGCTGCTGCTCGTGATGAATGCCGAGCTCGACCAGTGCCTGCGCGGCGGGCGGAAGATCGGGGAGCGCGGTCTGTACCGCCGCATCGACGTGCGCCCGCCACACGCAGATTTCATCGAGCGACGGGCGCGTCAGCAGCCCGCGGTGCGGGCGCGCGTGGCGCGGCCCCTCCGCCTCGTAATAGCTGTTGAAAAGATAGGCGTAGCGGTCGTCGAAGGCGCGATAGCCGGGCAGATGGTCGCGCAGCACGAAGGTTTCGAAGAACCATGTCGTGTGCGCGAGATGCCATTTGGCGGGCGAGGCATCGGGCATCGACTGCGCGCCGGCATCGGCGTCGGAAAGCGTCGCGACGAGATCGAGCGACAGGCGCCGCGTCGCGGAAAAATGGCGGGTCAGGCCTTCCAGCGGATCGGTACGGTTCGAAGCGTCGGTGCGGCTGGCCATGTCGAGACAATCCCCCGAGGTGCGATTCGGTTTCGCGGTGCGATGGGTTATGGTTACGGCAGCATCGAATGTCTAGAACATTAAGGGAACATCATATTCTTCGTCATGCCGGACTTGATCCGGCATCCATTCGGCCAGCGTTGCCGATGGACCCCGGATCAAGTCCGGGGTGACGAAGGTTCTGGATTAGCGCGTCGCGCCGGGTTTCCAGAGCACGTCGCCGCCCGCAGCCGCATTGATGTGCCGCGTCATCACGAACAGATGATCCGAGAGACGGTTCAGATAGTTGAGCGCGAGCGGATTGAGGTCGCGATCGGCATTCGCGGCCACCGCCGCGCGTTCGGCGCGGCGCGTCACCGCGCGCGCGAGATGGAGCCGCGCTGCGGCTTCGGTGCCGCCGGGCAGGATGAAGCTTTTGAGCGCGTCGAGATCGTCGTTCATGCGGTCGATCTCGTCCTCGAGCCGCGCGACCTGGCTCGGCACGATGCGCAATGCCATTTCGTGCGGGCCGAAGCCGAACTGGATGTCGGGCGGGGTCGCGAGGTCGGCACCGAGGTCGAACATCTCGTTCTGGATGCGGGCGAGCATCTTCGCAGGCTCGCTGCCCGCTTCGAGCGCCGTCTCGGCGAGGCCGATCGCGCTGTTCGCTTCGTCGACGTCGCCGATCGCCGCCATCAGGGGGGCGGACTTGGCGATGCGCGAGCCATCGACGAGGCCGGTGGTGCCGTCGTCGCCGGTGCGCGTGTAGATCTTGTTGAGCTTGACCATCGTGCCGCGCGGCTCAGCGCGCGCCGGCCGTCACACCGATGATGATGAGCAGGATGATGGTGATCGCCTGCCACTTCACGCGGGCCATCATCATCTTGTTCTGCAGCACCTGATTTTCATGGACGGTGCCGTCGATCGCGGCCTGATGGCCCTTGGCGAAATACATGAGCCCGCGCGCAAGCGAGAAGAGGACGAGGCCGGCCGCCGCAACGACACCGAGGACGAGCAAGAGTTGCATGAGTCCTATTTAGGGCGTTTGCAGCGAATATCCAGCGGGAAGGCGTCCGGCGACGAGCCCGGCGGCAAGCGCGCGGCCGTCGACGCCATTTGCCCGCAGCGACGCGAGCGATGCCGCGGCGTCGCGCTTGGCGAGCCGCTTGCCGTCGGGGCCGCAGACGAGCGCGTGGTGGCGATAGACCGGGGTCGGCAGGCTGAGCAAAGCTTGGAGCAGCCGGTGGACGTCGGTCGAGGCGATCAGGTCGGCACCGCGGATGACGTGCGTCACCCCCATCGCGGCGTCGTCGAGCGTGCTCGCGAGATGATAGCTGGCGGGAGCGTCCTTGCGCGCGAGGACGACATCGCCATGCGCCAGCGGGTCGGCGATGCGCGGCCCCCGCCCTTCCTCTTCCCAGGCCAGATCGCCCGTGAACGCGATGGCCTGCGCCATATCGAGGCGCCAGCAATGCGGCTCGCCCGCGAGACGGCGCTCGCGCTCGGGCACCGAAAGCGGGCGGCACGTGCCGGGATAGATTACGCCGGAGGGTCCGTGCGGCGCGGCGAGACTCGCGGCGATGTCGGCACGGGTGCAGAAGCAGGGATAGACGAGGCCGCGCGCTTTCAGGACTTCGAGGGCCGCGGCATAGGCATCGAGACGCGCCGACTGGCGCACCGGGTCGCCGTCGCGATCGATCCCGAGCCAATCGAGGTCGGCCAGCGATGCCGCGACATAGTCCTCGCGCGAACGGCTGCCGTCGATATCGTCGATGCGGATGCGAAAGCTGCCGCCGCCGCCGCGCGCCGCCGCATGCGCGAGCGCAGCGCTATAGGCGTGGCCGAGGTGCAGCTCGCCCGTCGGACTGGGTGCGAAGCGCGTCAGCATGGCCGCGCAGGCGAATCCATATGCTGTGCCGTCGCTTTTCGAATCATTCCATATCTTGCGAGCGATGCCCCCTTGACGTCAGAATCTGATGCGGCATGTAATGAGGGTGTCACGCAGGGAAGGCAGTGGCGCGCCATCCCGCGCAGCATAGGGGGCAGCGTTACCAAGCCATGTTCCATCCCGATCTTGCCCGGCATCCCGATTCCTGTCCGGCTCTCGTACTCAATGCAGACTATACGCCGCTGAGTTACTATCCGCTGAGCCTGTGGCCGTGGCAGACCGCGGTCAAGGCGGTTTTCCTCGACCGGGTGACCATCGTCGAGAATTACGAGCGCGAAATCCATTCGCCGACGCGGACGATGGCGATCCCGAGCGTGATCGCGCTCAGGCAATATGTGAAACCGTCGGAGCATCCGGCCTTCACGCGCTTCAACCTGTTCCTGCGCGACCGCTTCGCGTGCCAATATTGCGGGTCGGGAAAGGACCTGACCTTCGACCACGTCGTCCCGCGCCGCCTCGGCGGGCGCACGACGTGGGAAAATGTCGCGACCGCCTGTGCGCCGTGCAACCTCAAGAAGGGCGGCCGCACGCCGCAGCAGGCGCATATGCCGATCTATCGCCAGCCATGGCGCCCGACGAGCTGGCAGCTGCAGGACAATGGCCGCGCGTTTCCGCCGAACTATCTGCACACGAGCTGGATCGACTGGCTCTATTGGGACGTCGAGCTGGAGGGTTAAGAAGCCGGCTGATGACAGCCGCCCCCTTACCGTCACCCCGGGCTTGACCCGGGGCCTGCCTGCCTTGAAAAAAGGCGGATCCCGGATCAAGTCCGGGATGACGCAAGGAAGGAGAAGATCATGCTCCGTTTCGCTTCCGCTATCGCCCTCGGCCTTTCGCTCGCAGCCTGCGCCTCGACCGGTGTGCCCGCCGAACGCACCGTCGCGATCACCGGCAGCATCGCCTATCGCGAGCGCATCGCACTGCCGCCGACAGCGCAGATCGAGGTGCGCCTCGACGACGTCAGCCTCGCCGACGCGCCCGCGAACAATATGGCGACGCAGAGCTTTGCGAGCGAAGGCAAACAGGTGCCTTTCGCCTTCAACCTGACCGTCGACCGTGCCGACATCGATCCGCGGCACAGCTATGCCGTATCGGCGCGCATCACCGATGCCGAGGGCAAGCTGATGTTCATCACCGACACGCGCAACTCCGTTGCGTTCGGGAGCGGGTCGACGGTCGACATGGGGACGTTGATGCTCGTGAAGACGCGCCGACCGACAAACGACGCCACAATGGGGGAAACGGCGCAAACCGGCTAGCTCACGGTGGACCAACGCTTTATCGATTTGGCAAATCCCGCGCGGGGACGCGGCGTTTGCAAATGGGGAGGGCGTAAATGGCATATCAAGGCGGCGTCGGCGGCACGTTCAAGAATCTCTGGGCGCCCGACCTGACCACGCGCGCCGGCGCGTTGAGCGCGGCACAAACGGCTTCGACTGCACTGACCATCGTCGCGGCGCTCAGCTTATTGAGATTATGGTTCTCAGTCGGCACGGACAATTTGATAAGGCTCGTCGGCGAAGCCGACCCGTTCATCCTGGTAGCTATCGCACAGGCCGCATTGATGTTCGTTGCGGCGGCGCTGCTCCGCAAAGGTCAAGGGATCATCGTCGGAATCCTCGCAACTCTACTGTATTTCGTCGGCACAATTCTCAATGGGACGCCCACATCGTGGATAGTTGGTGCAGTCCTCTTGGGTGCGATGGTAGGCGGAATACGCGGAGTCGTCGCTTTGAAGCGCGGCACGGGATTCTCGGACGACGCCTACGAAACCTTCGCCTGAAGAAACTCACCGTCCCGGCATAGCTATGCGCGGCTTGACGCTGCGCCTTCGCAGGTGCAGCAATCCGGCGCATGGGACCGCCGATCCAGATCTCGCAAAATCCCGACATCCGCTATCTCGGGCGGATCCTCGGCGACGTCATCCGTGCCTATGGCGGCGAGAAGCTGTTCCGGCAGACCGAATATATCCGCTCGTCGAGCGTCGACCGGCACCGCGGCATCGCGGGGGCCGAGGCGATCGACCCCGGGCTCGATGCGCTGAGCCTCGACGATACCGTCGCCTTCGTGCGCGGGTTCATGCTCTTCTCGATGCTCGCGAACCTGGCCGAGGACAGACAAGGCGTCGCCGCCGAACCCGAGGCGACCGTCGCGGCGGCGCTCGAAAAGCTGCGCGCCGACGGGATCGACGGGGACGCGGTTACGGCGCTGCTCAATGCGGCGCTCGTCGCGCCGGTGCTGACCGCGCACCCGACCGAGGTGCGGCGGAAATCGGTGCTCGACCACAAGAACCGCATCGCCGAGCTGATGCGGCTCCGCGACGCCGGGCTCGACGAGACGCCCGAGGGCGACATCGTCGAGGAAGCGATCAGGCGGCAGATCGTGCTGCTGTGGCAGACGCGGCCGCTGCGCATGGAGAAGCTGTTCGTCGCCGACGAGATCGACAATGCGCTGACCTATTTGCGCGACGTGTTCGTGCCGGTGCTGCCCAAGCTCTATGCGCGCTGGGAGGCCGAGCTTGGCCAGCGCCCCGCGAGTTTCCTGCGCGTCGGGAGCTGGATCGGCGGCGACCGCGACGGCAATCCGTTCGTCACCGCCGAGACGCTGAAGCTCGCAACGAGCCGAAACGCCGCGGCGGTACTCGGCCATTATGCCGATGCCGTCCACGCGCTCGGTGCCGAGCTGTCGGTGTCGTCGGGTCTCGCGCCGGTTCCCGAAGCCGTCGAGGCGCTGGCCGAGGCGAGCGGCGACGATGCGCCGAGCCGCCGCGACGAGCCCTATCGCCGTGCGCTGTCGGGCATCTATGCGCGCGTCTGCGCGACTTACGCGAGCATCGTCGGCAAGGCGCCGCCGCGCCCGTCGGCACTGAAGGGCGAGTCTTACGCGACGCCCGCGGATTTCCGCCGCGACCTGCTGATCATCGCGAACGGGCTGTCGGCGAGCGGCGAAGGCCAGCTCGTCGGGATCGGCGCGCTCGGGCGGCTGATCCGCGCCGTCGAAGTGTTCGGTTTCCACCTCGCGACGCTCGACATGCGGCAGAACAGCGCGGTGCACGAGCGCGTGCTCGCCGAATTGCTCAAGGTGTCGGGCGTGGAGGGCGACTATCTGGCGCTCGACGAAGAGGCGCGCGTCGCGCTGCTCCGCCGCGAACTCGGCGTGAACCGCCCGCTCGCCGCGGCATGGCACGAGTGGAGCGAGGAGACCGCGGGCGAGCTTGCGATCATCCACGCCGCCGCGGGCATCCGCGCGAAGCTCGGCCATCAGGCGATCGTCCAGTGGATCATCAGCAAGGCCGAGAGCCTGTCCGACCTGCTCGAAGTCCATGTCCTTGCGCGCGAAGCCGGGCTGTGGTCGGCCGAGGGCAAGGACACGCTGATGGTCGTGCCGCTGTTCGAGACCATCGCCGACCTCGACGACGCGCCCGCGATCATGGCGCGTTACTTCGCGCTGCCCGAGGTCGCGCCGCACATCGCCGCGCGCGGGCATCAGGAAGTGATGATCGGCTATTCGGATTCGAACAAGGACGGCGGATATCTCACCTCGACGTGGGGCCTGCATCAGGCGTCGGACGCGCTGACCCCGGTGTTCGACGCCGCCGATACGTCGATGCAATTGTTCCACGGCCGCGGCGGCGCGGTCGGGCGCGGCGGCGGCAGCGCCTTTGCCGCGATCCGCGCGCAGCCCGCGGGAACGGTGCAGGGGCGCATCCGCATCACCGAACAGGGCGAGGTGATCGCCGCCAAATATGGCACCGCCGACAGCGCCGCGACGAACCTCGAGGCGATGGTGTCGGCGAGCCTGCTCGCGAGCCTCGAACCCGAAGGCATGAGCGACGCGAACTGCGGGCGCTTCACCGCGGCGATGGATGCGCTGTCGACCAGCGCGTTCAAAGCCTATCGCGGGCTGGTTTACGAGACCCCCGCGTTCAAGGATTTCTTCCGCGCGATGACCCCGATCGCCGAAATCGCGGGGCTGAAGATCGGGTCGCGCCCGTCGAGCCGCACCAAGTCGACCGCGATCGAGGATTTGCGCGCGATCCCGTGGGTGTTCAGCTGGGCGCAGGCGCGCACGATGCTGCCGGGCTGGTATGGGACGGGCGAGGCCTTTTCGGACTTCGGCGACAAGGCGTTGCTTGCCGACATGGCGGAAAGCTGGCCCTTTTTCGGCGCGCTGCTCGGCAATATGGAGATGGTGCTCGCCAAATCCGACATGGGGATCGCGGCGCGCTACGCCGAGCTGGCGACCGGCGTCGAGGGGCATAGCGCAATCTTCACCCGCATCCGCGACGGCTGGAACCGCTCGCATGACGGACTGCTCGGCATCACCGGCCAGTCGCGGTTGCTCGAAAAGAATCCCGCGCTCGAGGCGTCGATCCGCCTTCGCCTGCCGTATATCGAGCCGCTCAACCTGCTCCAGATCGAGCTGATGAAGCGCCACCGCGCGGGCGAGACCGACCCGCGGATCGCCGAGGGTATCCAGCTGACGATCAACGCGATCGCGACGGCGCTGAGGAACAGCGGGTAGCGATAAGAATGCTCGTCACCCCGGCGAAGGCCGGGGTCTCGACCTCGTTCCGCAAAGCACCGTTGAGATCCCGGCCTTCGCCGGGATGACGAGTTAGAGAAGCTGAAATCAGCTCTTCGTGATCGTCACCTTGCCCTTGGCGTTCGCGCCGTCGGGGCCGAAGTCGATCTTGAAGTCGTCGCCATCCTTGGTCGTGCCGCGCAGCGTGTCGCCGGCGCGCTGGACCTGGATATTCTTCTTGGCGAATTCGCCCGCCATCCAGTCGGCCGCCTTCGCGGGGGCCGCGGGCGAGGTGAAGCCGAGTTCGACGGTCGCCTTGTCACCGCTGCCGCCATTGTCGCGCGCATCGACATTGACCGTCGTGACGTTGCTGCCGGGATAGAGCTTCACGCCGTCGATATCGAAATCGCCCTCGACGTCGAGATCGACGAAGTCGGGGATCTTCATATCGATATCGACGCCGTCGCCGCCGATCTTGAGCCGGCCGCTGCCGTCCTTGTTCGAGCTGATCTGGACCCCGCCCTTGCCGTCGCCGGCGTTGATCGAGATTTCGGGCGTGTCCTTTTTCTCCTCACTCTGCCCGCAGGCGGCGAGGAGCATCATCGGGGGGATCAGAAAGGCGAAACGCATGGCCATCTCCTTGGTGCATTAGTTGCATAATACACCTTGGAGTGGGCGGAGTCAATGTCCACAGCCCTCGTCATGCCGGACTTGATCCGGCATCCATTCTTCGGGCGTTGCAGTGGACCCCGGATCAAGTCCGGGGTGACGAAGATTGGAAATCAGGCGTCGATGCTGGTCTTCAAATCGCCATGCACCAGCCCGCCGTCGACCGCGATCGTGTCGCCGACGACATAGTCGCCCGCCTTCGACGCGAGGAAGATCGCGGCGCCCGCCATATCCTCGGGCACGCCGATCCGCTTGGTCGGGATGCTCTTCGCCACCGCATCGCCATGGTCGCGCGCAGCCTTGTTCATGTCCGACTGGAAGGCACCGGGCGCGATCGCGGTGACGATGATATTGTCCTGCACGAGCCGCGCCGCGAGGCGCTTGGTAAGATACAGGATCGCCGCCTTCGACGCGTGATAGCTGTAGGTTTCCCACGGATTGAGGCGCAGCCCGTCGATCGAGCCGATGTTGATGATCTTTGCGGGGCGCTCGGGCGTGCCCGCGGCCTTCATCAGCCCGTGGAGCGCCTGCGTCAGGAAGAAGGGCGATTTGACATTGATGTCCATCACCTTGTCCCAGCCCGCCTCGGGGAAGCCCTCGAACGGTTCGCCCCACGCCGCACCGGCGTTGTTGACGAGGATGTCGAGTTTTTCCTCGCGCGCTTCGAGTTCCTTGGCGAGTGCGCGGCAACCCTCGACGGTCGAAAGGTCGACGGGCAGCCCGATGACCTTGCCCGGGTAGCGCGTTTCGAAATCGGCGACGGCTTCCTCGACCTGCGCGCTCTTGCGCGCCGAGATATAGACGCGCGCCGCGCCCGCGGCGAGATAGCCCTCGACGATCATCTTGCCGATCCCGCGCGAGCCGCCGGTGACGAGTGCGATGCGGCCGTCGAGGCCGAACATGTCCTGAAGGTTCATAGTCTGTTCCTTTTTCCGTTCGTCCTGAGCTTGTCGAAGGACCGTTCTTCTCCGCAACGTCCGAAAGAAAGGACGGCCCTTCGACAAGCTCAGGGCAAACGGGATTTGGGATTCTCGGTTGGCCTCAGTACCCGTTCATCCGCGCCACCTGGTCGATGTGATAATGCACATCGCCCATATATTCGGCGAGCGCGCGGTCGCGCTTCATATAGAGGCCGATGTCATATTCGTCGGTCATGCCGATGCCACCGTGCATCTGCACGCCTTCGCGCACCGCGAGGTTGGCGGCGCGGCCGGCCTTCGCCTTTGCGACCGAGACCATCAGCTTCGCGCCCTCGCTGCCCTCGTCGAGCAGCTGCTGCGCCTTCATCACGGTGGCGCGTGCGACTTCCATCTCGCCATAGAGATGCGCCGCGCGGTGCTGGAGGCCCTGGAACTCGCCGATCAGCTTGCCGAACTGCTTGCGTTCCTTGAGGTAGGTGACGGTCATGTCCATCGCGCCCTGCCCGACGCCGACCATTTCGGCGGCAGCGCCGGTGCGCGTCGCCGCGAGCAGCGCGTCGAGTATCTCGCCGCCGGCATCGACCTCGCCGATCACCGCATCGGCATCGACCTCGACGCCGTCGAGCGTGACATGGCTCGCCAGCGAGGAGTCGACGAGGCGGCGCGGATCGGCGGTGAGACCTTTCGCGTCCCTCGGCACCGCGAACAACGTGATGCCGCCGTCGGTCTTCGCCGCGACGATGCTCATGTCGGCGACATGGCCGTGGAGCACGAAACTCTTCTTGCCGTCGAGACGGAAGCCGTTGCCGGCGCGCGTCGCGGTCGCCCTGATGCGGTCGGGGCGATGCTTCGCGCCTTCGTCGATCGCGAGCGCGACGATCGCCTCGCCCGACGCGATCGCGGGGAGCCAGCGGCCGGCCTGCGTGCCGCCTGCCTTCGCGAGCGCGGCGACCGCGCCGACGCCGGTCGACAGGAAGGGCGAGGGGGTCAGGTTGCGGCCGATTTCCTCGAGCACGATACCCGCTTCCATATGCCCCATGCCGAGCCCGCCGTGCGCCTCGGGAACGAGCATTCCGGGCAGGCCCATTTCGGTGAACTGCGCCCAGAGGTCGCGCGAGAAGCCGGTGGCATCGGCCTCGTCGCGCAGCTTGCGCAGATGCGAGACGGGCGCCTGTTCGGCCACGAAAGGCGCGACGCTGTCCTTGAGCATCGCCTGGTCGTCATTGTGATAGAGCGGCATTCGGTCTCTCCTAAGCCCCTCCCCTTCAGGGGAGGGGTTGGGGTGGGGCTATCGGCCTTGCCAGGCTTCGAAGCCCACCCCGCTGCGACTAGCCGGCAAGCCGGCAAGTCTCGCTGCCCCTCCCCTTCAGGGGAGGGGTTTGGTTTCCTACGCCCCCGGCAAATCGAGGATACGCTTGGCGATGACGTTGAGCATGACTTCGCTTGTCCCGCCTTCGATCGAATTGGCCTTGGTGCGCAGCCAGCCGCGCGCGCGCGCGCCGCCCTTGGTCTCTTCGCTGTCCCATTCGAGCGCTTCGCTGCCGCCGCCCGACATCACCAGCTCGTGGCGCCGCTTGTTGAGCTCGGTCCCGACATATTTCATCATGTTCGACGACGCCGGATGCGCGCGGCCGGTCTTCCACATGTCCATGAAGCGTTCGCCCATCGCGCGGTAGGCAAAGACGTCGGTGTCGAACGCCGCCATTTCGGCGCGCAGGATCGGATCGTCGAGTTCGCCCGCGGCGTTCTTGCCAAAGGCTTTCGCGAAGGCACCGCCGATGCTGATCATGTCGCCGCCCGCGCCGCCGCCCGAGATCATCTCGCGTTCGTGGCCGAGCAGATATTTGGCGACGTCCCAGCCGCGGTTGATCTCTCCGACATATTGCGTCTTCGGCACCTCGACATCGTCGAAGAAGGTTTCGCAGAAGGGCGAGTTGCCCGAAATCAGCAGGATCGGCTTGGTCGTGACGCCCTTGCTCTCCATGTCGAAGAGCATGAAGGTGATGCCCTGATATTTGTTCGCCTTGTCGGTGCGGACGAGGCAGAAGATCCAGTCGGCCTTGTCGGCATAGCTCGTCCAGATCTTCGACCCGTTGACGACCCAGTGATCGCCCTTGTCCTCGCCGAAGGTCTGGAGGGACACGAGGTCGCTGCCCGAACCCGGTTCCGAATAGCCCTGGCACCAGCGGATTTCGCCGCGCGCGATCGGGTTCAGATACTGGACCTTCTGCTCTTCGGTCCCGAACTGCAGCAGCGCGGGGCCGAGCATCCAGATGCCGAAGCTGTCGAGCGGCGAACGCGCGTTGATGCGCTTCATTTCCTGTTTGAGGACCTTGGTCTGTTCGGGGGTCAGCCCGGCGCCGCCATAGGGCTTCGGCCAGTCGGGGACGGTATAGCCCTTCGAGACGCAGGCTTCGAGCCACGCCTTCTGGGCGTCGTTCTTGAACACCCAGTTGCGCCCGCCCCAACAAACATCGCCTTCCTCGCGGATCGGCTCGCGCATTTCGGGGGGACAATTGGCTTCCAGCCACGCGCGCACTTCGGCGCGGAAGGCGTCCAGATCGCTCATCTTCGTAGCTCCTCTTCTGGCCCCGAAACTAAGGCCTGATCGCTACTTTACGCAAGCGTCAACTTGAGCGCCCGAACCGACGCTACGGTGCCGTAAGGGAAGGCTGCGGGCCGTTGACGCGCCCCGCCGCGCCCCTAAGTTGCGTGGCAAAATAAAACGGGAGCAGAGGATATGCGATTCGCAGGCAAGGTCGCCGTGGTCACCGGCGCGGCATCGGGCATCGGCAAGGCCGCGGTCTTGAAACTCGCGGGCGAAGGCGCGCATGTCTTCGCCGCCGACATCGACGAGGCGGGCGGGAAAGCGCTGGCCGAACAGTCGAACGGCAAGATCACCTTCGTCCGCTGCGACGTCACCGTCCCCGCTGACATCGAGGCGCTGATGAACACCGCTGCCGAAAAGGCGGGGGGGCTCGATATCGTCTTCAACAATGCCGCCGCGGGCGGCGACCGCGCGCCGATCGACGAAATCAGCCCCGAGGGTTGGGACCGGACGATGGATCTCGTCCTCAAATCGGTCGCGATGGGAATCCGCTACGCCGCGCCGCACATGAAGGGCCGCAAGGGCGCGTCGATCGTCAACACCGCGAGCGTCGCGGCGCTCGGCGCCGGCTATTCGCCGATCGCCTATGCCGTCGCAAAGGCGGGCGTGCTCCACCTGAGCAAGGTCGCGGCCACCGATCTGGCGCAGTACGGCATCCGCGTGAACGCGATCTGCCCCGGCTTCATCAACACCAACATCTTCACCGCCTCGCTCGAGGTGCCGGGCGAACTCAAGACGCAGGCGAACGCGGTGATCGCGCAGATGAGCGCGCAGGCGCAGCCGGTCGCGCGCGGCGGCCAGCCCGAGGATATCGCGAATGCGGTCGCTTATCTCGCGAGCGAGGAATCCTCCTTCATGACGGGCACGCACCTGCTGGTCGACGGCGGGCTGACGATCGGGCAGCGGCACGCGTGGGACAAGGAAACGCCGGGCATGTTCGACGCCCTGCTGGCGATGGAGGAAGCGGCGAAAGCCGGAGCCGCGGCGTGACCACCGACACGCCGGCGTCCACGCGCCTGCCGCTTCGCCTGAAGCTTTTCCACGGGCTCGGCAGCGTCGCCTATGGCGTCAAGGACAACGGCTTTTCGACCTTCCTGCTGATCTTCTACAGCCAGGTCGTCGGGCTCGACGCGAAACTCGTGTCGCTCGCGCTGATGTTCGCGCTGCTCGCCGACGCCTTCGTCGATCCGCTGATCGGCTATTTCTCCGACCGCACCTACACGCGCTGGGGACGGCGCCATCCCTGGCTCTATCTCGCGCCGATCCCGCTCGGCCTCGCGTGGATGCTGCTCTGGTCGCCGCCCGACGACCATACGCATATATTCGCCTATCTGGTCGTCGTCGCGGTGGTCGTCCGCACGCTCGTTTCGTGCTGCGAGGTTCCGTCGCAATCGCTCGTCGCCGAACTGACGAGCGATTATGACGAGCGCACCGCGCTCGTCCGCTTTCGCTTCCTCTTCGCATGGGGCGGCGGGCTGCTCGTCTTCTTCCTCGCGAACACCGTCTTCCTGCGCCCCGACGCGACGCACGAATTCGGCCAGCTCAATCCTGCCGGTTACTGGCTCTATGGCCTGTGCGGAGCGATCATCATGGCCGTGACGGTGCTCGTCTCGGCGATCGGCCAGCATCGCCGCGTCGCGCATCTGCCGGCGATCAAGCCCGAACCCGGATCGCCGAAGCGCGTCTTCGGCGAGATATGGGAATCGCTGCGCCATCCTGCCGCACTGATCCTGCTCGGCGCGTCGCTGATCGCGATATCGAGCACGCAGATGACCTTCACCATCTCGAACTTCCTCTACCTTTATGTCTGGCGCTTTTCGGACGGCGCCTTCGCGGCGCTGCCTTGGCTGCTGATGGTGAGCGTGATCGGTTCGTTCCTGCTCGTGCAGCCGCTCCATCACCGGTTCGGCAAGAAGAAGACGGCGGTGGTGTGCGGGATCATCAGCACGATCTTCTGGATCGTCCCCTTCGGCCTGTTCCTGACGGGCCATTGGCCGGCGGCCGGATCGACCTTTTCCAGCAACCTGCTGATGGCGTTCATCCTGATGTCGAACATCAACGCGGTGATGGTGATGATCTCGGCCCAGTCGATGCTCGCCGATGTCGTCGAGGCGTCGCAGATCGAGACCGGGCGCCGCACCGAAGGCGTGTTCGCCGCGGGCTGGATGTTCGTCCAGAAATGCGCGACCGCGGTCGGCATCGGGCTGACCGGGCTGCTCATCAGCCTGTCGGGGCTGCCGTCGAAGGCGATCCCGGGGCAAGTCGCCCCCGACGTCATCGAGCGGCTGGTCGTCAGCTATAGCGTGATCGTCGTGATCGCCGCGATGGCCTCGACCTGGGTCTTCTGGCGCTTCCCCATCAACCGCGCCGACCATGAGGCGCGCATCGCCGCGCTGTCGGCGACGGAAACCACCGGCCTGCAATGACGACCGCCGCTCTCCCCGGCGCGCTGCCGACGCGGATCAAGCTCGCGCACGGGCTGGGGTCGGTCACCCTCGGTATCAAGGAGGCGGGGCTCACCACCTTCTTCATGATCTATTACAATCAGGTGCTGGGTTTCGATCCGCGCACCGTGTCGCTGGTGCTGATCGGCGCGATGTTCGTCGATGCGCTGGTCGATCCGCTGATCGGCCGCCTGTCCGACGCGACGCGGACGCGGATCGGGCGGCGCCTGCCCTGGCTTTATGGCGCGGCGGTGCCGATGGCACTCGCCTGGGCGATGCTCTGGATGTCGCCCGACATCGCGCCGCATTCGACGCTGGGCCTCGCGCTCAACGTCATCGCGGTGCGCATCCTCGTGTCGGCCTGCGAAATCCCTTCGATCTCGCTCGTCGCCGAACTGACGCGCGACTATGACGAGCGCACGACGCTGGTGCGCTTCCGCTTCCTCTTCGGCTGGCTCGGCGGTCTCACCGCGACCGCGCTCGCCTATAATTATTTCCTGAAGTCGGACGACCCGACGAAGAACGGCCTGCTCGACCCGTCGGGCTATTCGGCGTTCGGGCTGTTCGGCGCGGTGCTGATCCTCATCTCGACGCTCGGCTCGGCGATCGGACAGCATCGCCGCATCCTGTCGCTGCCGCCGGCGCCGGTACGGGCGCAGCATGGCAAGTCGGCGCTCGCCGACATCGCGCTCGCCTTTCGCAATCCCGCCTTCGTCGCGCTCGCCAGCGGCGCGCTGTTCATCGTCGCGGGCTATGCGACCGCGATCGCGGCGATCAACTACATGATCCTCTATGTCTGGCGGCTCGATGACGTGCAGCTCGCCTGGTATCCGCTGGGCCTTGCCGTCGCGGTCTTCGGCGCCTTCCTTGCGGTCGGACGCGCGCACCGCCGCGTCGGCAAGCGCGATACGGCGATCGCCGCCGCGCTGCTCAGCGGCGTGATCGCCTTCCTGCCCTATGCCGCGCGCAACCTCGGCTGGTGGCCCGAACTCGGAAGCTGGCCGTCGATGATCCTGCTGCTGAGCGTGACGACGGTGTCGCTGTTCGGACAGATCGTCGCCAACATGTCCGCCGCGTCGATGGTCGCAGAGATCGTCGAGACGCACGAGATCGACCATGGCACGCGGATCGAGGGCGTTTTCTTCGCCGGCTATCTGATGGTCCAGAAATTCGGGCAGGCGCTCGGCATCTTCATCGTCGGCCAGCTCGTCGCCGTCGCCGGGCTCGGCGACCGCGTCCGGCCCGAGGATTTCCCGGCCGAGACCGCATCGACGATGTCGTGGATATTCGGCGCCCTGATGATCCTCATCGCGCTCGCCGCGGCGGCGGGGCTCCGCCGCTATGGTATCGACCGCGCCGGCCACGAGGCCCGCCTCGCTGCGCTGGCATCGAGCGCCAAGGACGAAACACGCGCGTCGTAACGCAAAATGTCACGAAGCGGCGGAAGGACGTAATTTTCCGCCCGCAAGACTTGGCAAGCCCGGCGAATCGGTCCAAGGGTTTACGTAAACGTAAAGGAGGATGCTCAGATGGATTTCGACCTTACCGACCGGCAGAAGCACTGGCAGGGCCGGGTCCGCGAGTTCATCGAACGCAAGGTCCGCCCCGCGGTGCCGATCTATAACGAGCAGGACAAGGCGGGCGACCGCTGGAAGGTCATCCAGATCGTCGAGGACCTGAAGGCCGAGGCGAAGGCCGCGGGCATCTGGAACCTGTTCATGCCGCCCAAGTCGGCCGCGCATCACCATGTCGACGAGACGTTCGAGTTCGAAGGCCCCGGTCTCACCAACCTCGAATATGCGCTCTGCGCCGAGGAAATGGGCCGCGTCGGATTTGCCAGCGAGGTGTTCAATTGCTCAGCGCCCGACACCGGCAATATGGAAGTGTTCCACCGCTACGGCACGCGCGCGCAGAAAGAGAAGTACCTCGGCCGCCTGATGAACGGCGAAATCCGTTCGGCCTTTCTGATGACCGAACCGCAGGTCGCCTCGTCCGACGCGACGAACATCGAAACGCGCATCGAACGCGACGGCGACGATTATGTGATCAACGGCCGCAAATGGTGGTCGTCGGGCGCCGGCGATCCGCGCTGCGAGGTCGCGATCGTGATGGGCAAGACCGATTTCGCGGCGAAGCGCCACGCGCAGCAGTCGATGGTGCTGATGCCGCTGAACGCGCCCGGCGTGAACATCCTGCGCCACCTGCCCGTCTTCGGCTATGACGATGCGCCGCACGGCCATATGGAAATCGAGCTGAAGGACGTCCGCGTCAACGCCGAGGAAGCGATGCTGCTGGGCGAAGGCCGCGGCTTCGAGATTGCGCAGGGCCGCCTCGGGCCGGGCCGCATCCATCACTGCATGCGCACGATCGGCGTCGCCGAGGAAGCGATCGCCAAGATGGCGAAGCGGCTGCAGTCGCGCGTCGCCTTCGGCAGGACGGTCGCCGAATACAGCATCTGGGAGCATCGCCTCGCCCGCGCGCGCATCGACATCGACATGACGCGCCTGCTCTGCCTGAAAGCCGCGGACATGATGGACAAGGTCGGCAACAAGGCCGCCGCGGCCGAGATCGCGATGATCAAGGTGCAGGCGCCGAACATGGCGCTGCAGATCATCGACGACGCGATCCAGGCGCATGGCGGCGGCGGCGTGTCCGAGGACTTCGGGCTGGCCAAGGCCTATGCGCATCAGCGTACGCTCCGTCTGGCCGACGGTCCCGACGAAGTTCACGAGCGTGCGATCGCGCGCATCGAATTCGCGAAGCACAGCAACGCGGGCGAACCCGGCTTCTCGTCGGGCGACATCGGGGTATCACGCTAAGGAATATTCCGTTCGTGCTGAGCTTGTCGAAGCACCGTCCTTCTTGCTTCGAAGAGAAGAGCGGCCCTTCGACAGGCTCAGGGCAAACGGTGAGAGAGGGTAGTTAAAATGACCAAAGCCGCCGTTCTGATCGAGCCGGGCAAGCCGCTCGTCATCGAAGATGTGATCATCGACAAGCCGGGTCCGCACGAGGTGCTGATCCGCACCGCCGCGTGCGGGCTCTGCCATTCGGACCTGCACTTCATCGACGGCGCCTATCCGCATCCCCTGCCCGCGATCCCGGGGCATGAGGCGGCGGGAATCGTCGAAGCGGTCGGCAGCGAGGTGCGCACGGTGAAGCCCGGCGACGCGGTCGTCACCTGCCTCTCGGCCTTCTGCGGCCACTGCGAATTCTGCGTCAGCGGCCGAATGTCGCTCTGCCTCGGCGGCGACACGCGCCGCCCGGCGGGATCGGCACCGCGCATCACGCGGCCCGACGGGTCGCCGGTCAACCAGATGCTGAACCTCAGCGCCTTCTCCGAAGCGATGCTCGTCCACGAACATGCCTGCGTCCGCATCGACCCCGACATGCCGCTCGACCGCGCCGCGGTGATCGGCTGCGCGGTGACCACCGGCGCCGGCACGATTTTCAACGCGTGCAAGGTGACCCCGGGCGAGACCGTCGCGGTCGTCGGCTGCGGCGGCGTCGGGCTCGCGACGATCAATGCCGCGAAGATCGCCGGTGCCGGCCGCATCATCGCCGCCGACCCGGTTCCGGAGAAGCGCGAGCTGGCGAGGAAACTCGGCGCGACCGACGTCGTCGATGCGCTGTCCGACGATGCGGCGAAGCAGATCCTCGAAATCTCGAAGGGCGGCGTCGACCATGCGATCGAGGCCGTCGGCCGCCCCGCCTCCGCCAGCCTCGCGGTCGCCTCGCTGCGCCGCGGCGGCACCGCGACGATCCTCGGCATGATGCCGCTCGCCGAAAAGGTCGGCCTCAGCGCGATGGACCTGCTCTCGGGCAAGAAGCTGCAGGGCGCGATCATGGGCGGCAACCGCTTCCCGGTCGATATTCCGCGCCTCGTCGATTTCTACCTGCGCGGGCTGCTCGACCTCGACAGCATCGTCGCCGAGACGATCCCGCTGGCCCAGGTCAACGAAGGCTTCGACAAGATGCGAAAGGGCGACGCCGCGCGGTCGGTGATCGTGTTCGACCAATGACGACGGGCATCGACGCGCAAAAGGCCTTCAGCGGCACCGTCGCCCCCGAGGGCGCCGATGTCCTCGACGAGGCGAAGCTGACCGCGTGGATGGAGGCCAATGTCGAGGGCTTCGAGGGCCCGCTGACGCAAGGCAAGTTCGCGGGCGGCCAGTCGAACCCGACCTACAAGATCTCCGCGAAGTCGGGCAATTATGTCCTCCGCCGCAAGCCCTTCGGCCCGCTGCTTCCTTCGGCGCACGCGGTCGATCGCGAATATAAGGTGCAGGCCGGCCTCTATAAGACCGGCTTTCCCGTCGCGCGCCAATATGGCCTCTGCACCGACGACGATGTCGTCGGCAGCTGGTTCTATGTCATGGGTATGGTCGACGGCCAGACGATCTGGGACGGGTCGATGCCCGGATCGACCCCGGAGAACCGGCGTGCGACCTATCATGCGATGATCGACACGCTCGCGGCGCTGCACAGCGTCGACGTCGAGGCGGCGGGGCTGTCGGACTTCGGCAAGCCCGGCAATTATTTCGGCCGCCAGGTCGACCGCTGGACGAAGCAGTACAAGCTCTCCGAAACCGAGACGATGGACGAGATGGAGCGGCTGATCGCATGGCTGCCCGCGACCTTGCCCGAGCAGACGCGCACCAGCGTCGTCCATGGCGACTATCGCATCGACAATATGATCTACGCCAAGGACCGCCCCGAAGTGCTGGCGGTGCTCGACTGGGAGCTGTCGACGCTCGGCGATCCGCTCGCCGATTTCACCTATGTCGCGATGGCGTGGGTCACCGAGAATGGCGGGCGTTCGGGGGTGATGGACCTCGATCGCGCGGGCCTCGGCATTCCCGAGCTCGACGAAGTGGTCGAACGCTATTGCGCGGCGACGGGCCGCGACGGCGTGCCCGACATGAACTGGTATTTCGCGTATAATTTCTTCCGCCTCGCCGGGATCATGCAGGGGATCAAGAAGCGCGTCATCGACGGCACGGCGTCCTCGGCGCACGCCAAGGCGATGTCCGAACGCGTCCTGCCGCTCGCCGAAAAGGCGTGGGACTTCGCGAAGAAAGCCGGCGCATGAGCCTGTTTGACATGAGCGGGCAGGTCGCGCTGATCACCGGATCGTCGCGCGGCATCGGCAAGGCGACCGCCGAGGCGATGGCCGAGCAGGGCGCGAAGGTCGTGATTTCGAGCCGCAAGCAGGACGCGTGCGACGCCACCGCGGCCGAGATCAACGCGCGCTACGGCGCGGGCACCGCGATCGCGGTTGCCGCGAACATCTCGTCGAAGGACGACCTCCAGCATCTCATCGACGAGACGCGCGGCAGCTTCGGCAAGATCACGACGCTCGTCTGCAACGCGGCGTCGAACCCCTATTACGGCCCCGGCCTGGGCATCAGCGACGACCAGTTTCGCAAGATCATGGACAACAACATCCTGTCCAATCACTGGCTGATCAGCATGGTCGCGCCCGAGATGCTCGAGCGCGGCGAGGGATCGATCATCATCATCAGCTCGATCGGCGGCCTCAAGGGATCGCCGATCATCGGCGCTTACGGTATCTCGAAGGCCGCCGACATGCAGGTCGCGCGCAATTTCTCGGTCGAGTTCGGCCCGAAGGGGGTGCGCGTCAACTGCATCGCGCCCGGCCTGATCCGCACCGACATGGCGCGCGCACTCTGGGAAAACGAAGAAAATCTGCGGCGCTCGACCGCCGCATCGACGCTGAAGCGCATCGGCGAACCGCACGAGATCGCGGGCGCCGCGGTCTTCCTCGCCAGCAAGGCGGGAGCATTCACCACCGGCCAGACCATCGTCTGCGATGGCGGGGCCACGATTTCGGGAGGCGCATGATGGGCGCATTGGACGGCAAGGTTGCAATCATCACCGGCGCGGGCAGCGGCATCGGCCGCGCGAGCGCGCTGCGCTTCGCCGCCGAGGGCGCGAAGCTCGTCATCGGCGACAAGACGGCAGCGGTGCACGAGACCGCGCAGTTGGTGAAGGATGCGGGCGGCGAGGCGGTTGCGCTCGAAATCGACGCGGGCGTCGAGGCCGACGTGATGCGGCTCGTGGCGGCGGCGCTCGAAACCTATGGCGGGCTCGATGTCGCCTTCGCCAACGCCGGGATCATCGGCGACATGGGCGGCATCTTCGACTTCGACCCCGCCGCGTGGGCCGAGACGCTGCGCGTCAACCTGATCGGGCCCGCGCTGATGGTGAAGCATGCCGGCAAGACGATGGTCGACCAGGGCCGCGGCGGCGCGATCGTCCTGACCGCCAGCGTCGCGGGGATCAATTCGGGTGCGGGGCCCGGCGCCTATTCGGCGTCGAAGGCGGGCGTGATCAATCTCGCGAAGGTCGCGGCGCAGCAGCTTTCGACCAGCGGCGTGCGCGTCAACGCGGTGTGCCCCGGGCTGACCGAGACGGGCATGACCAAGCCGACCTTCGACTATGCGAAGGCCAAGGAGGTCACGCACAAGCTTGGCCAGCTCAATCCGCTCCGCCGCGCGGCGCAGCCCGAAGAACTGGCGAATGTCGCGCTCTTCCTGGCGAGCGACCAGGCGAGCTATGTCAACGGACAGGCGATCGCGGTCGACGGCGGACTTACCAGCTCGCACCCCGTGACGCGCCAGCTTCTGGGCCAGACCTCGCACTGAGGAGACACGCACATGCAATATCGGCAGCTTGGCGACAGCGGGATCGAGGTTTCGGCAATCTGCCTCGGCAGTTGGCTGACCTATGGCGTCGGAGTCGACGACAATGCGGCGCGCGCGTGCGTCGATGCATCGTTCGACGCCGGGATCAATTTCATCGACACCGCGAACATCTATGGCCGCGGGGCAGCCGAAAGCTTCCTCGGCGATACGCTGAAGGACCGGCCGCGCGACAGCTATGTGCTCGCGACCAAGCTCTTCTTTCCGATGACGGCGGAGGACCGCGGCCTCTCCGCAGCTCAGGTTGCGAAGCAGATCGATGCGAGCCTGACGCGCCTCAAGACCGACTATGTCGACCTCTATCAGTGCCATCGCTACGACCCCGAAACGCCGCTCGAAGAGACGATGGACGCGCTCTCCGACGTGGTGCGCAGCGGCAAGGCGCGCGCGATCGGCTTTTCCGAATGGGCCCCCGGCGAGATCGAGGCCGCGCTCGCGCTGGCGCCGCCGTCGGTCAAGTTCGTGTCGAGCCAGCCGCAATATAATCTGCTCTACCGCCGTCCCGAGGCGAAGGTGATCCCGATCAGCATGGCGAACGGGATCGGCCAGATCGTCTGGTCGCCGCTCGCGATGGGGGTGCTCAGCGGCAAATATGCGCCGGGCGCCGAACCACCCGCGGGCAGCCGCGCCGCGAGCGAGGACGAGCAATATATGCAGCGCTATCTCGCCGATCCGGTCCTCGAGGCGGTGCAGCGTCTGAAGCCGGTCGCCGAAAAGGCGGGCTGCTCGATGGCGCAGCTCGCGATCGCGTGGGTCGTCGCGCAGCCGGGGATCACGAGCGCGATCATCGGCGCGAGCCGGCCCGAACAGCTCAGGGAAACCGCGGCCGCGGCCGACCTGGCCATCGACCCCGCGCTGCTCGCCGAAGCCGCGGCGATCCTCGAAGGAGTCCGCGTTTCGTGAGCCACGGATTCGATACCGCGCGGCTGAACCGCATTCCTGCGTTTCTGGACGCCAAATATGTGAGCACGGGCCGCCTGCCGCACGCCGCGACGCTCGTCTCGCGGCGCGGTGAGATCGCGCACCTGTCGTGCATCGGCGAAGGCCGGCCCGGCGAGGCGCTGAAGGACGACGCGATCTTCCGCATCGCGAGCATGACCAAGCCCATCACGTCGTTCGCCTTCATGATGCTGGTCGAAGAGGGCAAGGTCGCGTTGTCGGACCCGCTGGTGAAATTCTGCCCCGAATTCAAGGATACGGGCGTCTTCGTCGCCGGCGGCGGCAACGTCCCGTTTCTGACCCGTCCGCCGGCGCAGCCGATCCGCATGGTCGACCTGCTGCGCCACACCGCCGGGCTGACCTATGGCTTTCAGGAGCGCACGCCCGTCGACGCCGCATATCGCAAGGCGCGGATCGACGATTTCGATGCCGATTATACGATGGACAGCTTCATCGCCGACCTTGCGAAGATTCCGCTGCAGTTCGACCCCGGCGCGCATTGGAATTATTCGATGGCGACCGACGTGCTCGGCGCGGTGATCGAGCGCATCGAGGGCAAACCGTTCGCGGACGTGTTGCAGCAACGCATCTTCGGTCCGCTCGGCATGGTCGACACGGGCTTCAAGGTGCCGGCCGGCCAGCAGCACCGCCTGACCGACGCCTATGCGTTCGATCCGAAGGAGAAGATGAAAGGCTTCGATACCGGCGACCGTAGCCGCTGGGCGAAAGATCGCAGTTTCCACTCGGGCGGCGGCGGGCTCGCGTCGACGCTGCACGATTATCACCGCTTCTGCCTGATGCTGCTCGGCGGCGGCAAGCTCGGCGATGTGCGGATCGTCAGCCGCAAGACGCTCGATCTGATGACGTCGAACCATCTTCCCGGCGGTGGCGACCTGACGCAGCACAGCGTCGGCATTTTCAGCGAGGACGAGAATGCCGGGGTCGGCTTCGGGCTCGGCTTCGCGGTCACGCTCGATCCCGCACGCGCGGGCATCCCCGGCTCCGCGGGCGATTTTTACTGGGGCGGCATGTTCTCGACCGGCTTCTTCGTCGATCCGGTCGAGGAGGTCTGCATGGTGTTCATGACCCAGCTCATGCCCTCCTCCACCTATCCCGTGCGGCGCGAGGTCAAGACGCTCGTCCACGCCGCGATCGACGACTGAATGCAACACCACCTTTCCGTCCGCCATGCGCGGGCGGTTCATTGATCGAAGGAGTCTCCCATGTCCGAAGAAACCCCCGTCAGCGTGACGATGCAGAAGGACGGCGACGTCGCCGTCATCGTGGTCAACAATCCGCCCGTGAACGCGCTGAGCTGGCACGTTCGCCAAGGCCTTGCCGACAATTTCGCGGCCGCGCTCGCCGACGATGGCGTGAAGGCGATCGTCCTGCGCTGTGACGGCGCGACCTTCATCGCCGGCGCGGACATCAGCGAGTTCGGCAAGCCGCCGCGCGGTCCCGATTTCAACGCCGTGCTGAACAGCATCGAGCAGGCGTCGAAGCCCGTCGTCGCCGCGATCCACGGCACCGCACTCGGCGGCGGCCTCGAAACCGCACTCGTCTGCCACTACCGCGTCGCCGTCCCCTCGGCAAAGCTCGGGGTGCCCGAAGTGAAGCTGGGCCTGTTGCCCGGCGCGGGCGGGACGCAGCGCCTGCCGCGCGTCGTCGGCGTCGAAGCGGCCGCGACGATGGTCTCGTCGGGCGACCCGCTGCCCGCGTCGAAGGCGAAGGACCTCGGCCTCGTCGACGAACTCGCGGGCGAAGGCAGCCTCGCTGCCGATGCGATCGCCTTTGCGCGCGCGAAGATCGCCGACGGCCCGCGACCGACGCGCGACCGCCCCGTGTTCGGCGACGCCGGCATCATTGAACAGCTCAAGACTGCGAACGCGAAGCGCTGGCGCGGATTCGAAGCGCCCTACGCGAACCTCGCCTGCGTGGAGGCGGCCACGCGCCTGCCCTTCGACGAGGGGCTGGCATTCGAACGCGAGCAGTTCATGAAGCTGATGTTCGGCAGCCAGTCGGCAGCGCAGCGCCACATCTTCTTCGCCGAGCGCCAGGCGGCAAAGATCGACGGCCTGCCCAAGGATCTGCCGCTCCGCGATATCAAGAAGGTCGGCGTGATCGGCGCCGGCACGATGGGCGGCGGGATCAGCATGAACTTCCTGCAGAAGGGCGTGCCCGTCACGATCGTCGAGATGCAGCAGGAGGCGCTCGATCGCGGCGTCGGCGTGATCCGCAAGAATTATGACGCATCGGCCGCCAAGGGCCGGTTCAAGCAAGAGCAGGTCGACCAGATGATGGGGATCCTCACTCCGACGCTGAACCTCGAGGACCTGGCCGACTGCGACCTGATCATCGAAGCCGTCTATGAGGATATGGGCGTCAAGAAGGAGATCTTCGGCAAGCTCGACACGATCGCCAAGCCCGGCGCGATCCTCGCGTCGAACACCAGCTACCTCGACGTCGACGAAATCGCGACCGCGACGAGCCGCCCCGGCGACGTGCTGGGCATGCACTTCTTCTCGCCCGCCAACGTGATGAAGCTGCTCGAGGTCGTGCGCGGCGACAAGACCGCGCCCGACGCGCTGGCGACCGCGATGGCGACGGGTAAGAAGATCGGCAAGGTCGCGGTCGTCGCGGGCGTGTGCGACGGCTTCATCGGCAACCGCATGCTGAAGCCGCGGCAGGTCGAGGCGATGAAGCTTTTGATGGAAGGCGCGACCCCGGCGCAGGTCGACAAGGTCCATGTCGAGTTCGGCATGCCGATGGGGCCGTTCCAGATGAGCGACCTTGCCGGCGTCGACATCGGCTGGCACCGTGACCCGAACCGCATCGAAAGCATCCGCGACGCGCTCGCCGCCGAAGGGCGCTGGGGCCAGAAGAAGCAGGCGGGCTTCTACGACTATGACGAGAAGCGCAATCCGTCGGAAAGCGCGCGCGTCGCCGAGATCATCGACGAGTTCCGCAAGAAGGCGGGGGTCGAGAAGCGCGAGATCACCGATCAGGAGATCATCGAGCGCACGCTGTACCCGATGGTCAACGAAGGCGCGCTGATCCTGTCCGAGGGCAAGGCGCAACGCGCGAGCGACATCGATGTCGTATGGATCTATGGCTATGGCTGGCCGGTGTATCGCGGCGGCCCGATGTTCTGGGCGGGTCTCGAAGGCACCGACAAGATCGTCGCGGCGCTGGAGAAGCACGGCTTCGACATCGCCCCGCTGCTCAAGGAAAAGGCCGAGGCGAAGAGCGGCTTCTGAGCCGCCGGACGGTAAGCAAAGCAGGGCCGCCTGTCCCACCCCGGGGCGGGCGGCCCTTCTTGTGCCGGGCAACCCGCACGGTCCCGCGGAGCAAAGGACGATTCAGGGTTAAAGCGGTGGTAACGGCTGCCGTTACCGCAAAGCATGGCCCCCATGTCTTTGCTCGCCGCCCTGTTGCTCACCGGTAGCGTCGCCGCCGACCCGCCGGCGCCGAAGCCGCCGGCGACCGCGACCGGAATTGCGCGCGCGCGCATCATCGCGCCTGCCGAGGTGCGGCGGATCGACGGACGGCTGCAGATCGTTGCCGTAGACCGCCGTGCGCCGACGCAGGTGCATCGCACCGAGCGTCACGACGGCGGCGAGACGGCGGATTTTTATTAACAAACCGTCGCCCCCGCGAAGGCGGGGGCCGCCGGACATGTAGCGCTATGCCGATAACGGCCCCCGCCTTCGCGGGGGCGACGGCTATTCCTGCAAGGTCTGAATGATCGCCGAAAAATCGCGGCCGTCCTTGTCGACCTCGACGAAGGCCTCGTACAGCTCGCGTGCCTTCGCCCCCATCGGAACGTCGGCATCGACGCTCGCCGCCGCTTCCATTGCGAGGCGGAGGTCCTTGAGCATCAGCGCCGCGGCGAACCCGCCCTTGTAATCATTGTCGGCGGGCGTGGCCGGACCGACGCCGGGAAGCGGCGCATAGCTGGTGAGCGACCAGCATTGTCCCGACGAGACGCTGGCGATGTCGAAAAAGCGCTGCGGATCGAGCCCGAGCTTCTGCGCGAGCGCCAGCGTCTCGCACGTCGCGATCATCGAGGCACCGAGCAGCATGTTGTTGCAGATTTTCGCGCCCTGCCCGGCGCCGGCGTCGCCGGCGTGGATCACCGCCTTGCCCATCTTCGCAAGGATCGGTTCGGCGCGCACGAACGCGGCGTCGGTGCCGCCGACCATGAAGGTCAACGTGCCCGCGTTCGCCGCCGCGATGCCGCCAGACACGGGAGCGTCGACCGCGACGAGACCTTTGGCGGTCGCGGCTTCGATATTCGAGCGCGCGGTCGCAACGTCGATCGTCGAGCAATCGAGCAGCAGCGTGCCGGGCGCAGCGTTCGGGAAGACATCGCTTTCATAGACGCCCGCGACATGCCTGCCCGCGGGGAGCATCGTCACGACCGCCTCGGCGCCCGTCACCGCCTCGCCCGCCGATGCGGCGCGGGTGCAACCCGCCTCGACGGCGCGCGCGAGCGCCTCTTCGCTGAGGTCGAAGGCGCAGACCTCATGTCCCGCCTTCGCAAGGTTCGCGGCCATGCCGCCGCCCATATTGCCGAGTCCGATGAATGCGATTTTCATGTCTCTTCCTCAAAATCCATTGTGCAAAGTGAGGCCAGCACCGATCAGCAGCAGGCCGGACAGAAAATAGAACAGGTTTTCAAACCGCTCCCAGATCGTCATTGGCGTGCTTGCGTGATCCAGCCTCGCACCGAGAAGCTTGCTGACCGGGCAAATTCTTCCGTTGCGCTGCGCCCACCAAAAACAGGCGGACATCGCGATCAACGCGCTGCCCGCTACTAACAAGGTGAGCGACGTGAGCATCACCGTCCCTTCCACACGCCTTCGCGCTTCTCGATGAAGGCGGCCATGCCTTCGGCCTTGTCCTCGGTCGCGGCGAGGATCTGGAACAGGCGGCGTTCGTAGATGAGGCCCTGATCGAGCGTGGTTTCGAAGGCGGCGTTGACCATGTCCTTGTTCACCATCGCGGCCATCGGCGGCATCGATGCGATCACCGTCGCGGTCTTCACGGCTTCATCGACCAGCGTCTCATGCGGAACGACGCGCGCGACGAGGCCCGAGCGCTCGGCTTCGGCGGCATCCATCATCCGGCCGGTGAGGCACATTTCCATCGCCTTCGCCTTGCCGATCGCGCGCGTCAGCCGCTGCGACCCGCCCATGCCCGGTGCGACGCCGAGCTTGATTTCGGGCTGGCCGAATTTCGCCTTGTCCGACGCGATGATGAAATCGGCCATCATCGCAAGCTCGCAGCCGCCGCCGAGCGCGAAGCCGTTGACCGCAGCGACCCACGGCTTGCGGACCTTCTTCACGAAGTCGCTCGTCCATTTCGAGAAGAAGTCTTCGAGATAGAAATCGGCGGCGGGCTTGTCGGCCATTTCCTTGATGTCGGCGCCCGCGGCAAAGGCCTTGTCGCCCGAACCGGTGAGCACCGCGCAGCGCTGGCTGTCGTCGGCTTCGAAGGCGGCGAAGGCGGCGATCAGATCGTCGAGCACGCCCGAGTTCAGCGCATTCAGCGCCTGCGGGCGATTGAGGGTCACCAAAGTGACGGCCCCGCGCGTTTCGACGAGGAGGGTTTCGTAAGTCATTCGGCAATCTCCGGATTTTCGTCATGCCGGACTTGATCCGGCATCCCGCTTTGCGACGTCGAAGAAGCGGGACCCCGGATCAGGTCCGGGGTGACGAAGTGGGTGGCAAGATCAGGTGAGCGCGGTCCATTTCTCGGCGTCGGGCAACGGCGCGAAGATCGCGTCGATCCAGTCGTCGGTGACGGCTTCTGCGGTCGGCGGGTCCCATTTCGGGCTGTTGTCCTTGTCGACGATCAGCGCGCGGACGCCCTCGATGAAATCGTGCATCGCGACGACGCGGCTGCCGATCGCATATTCCTGCGTCATCTGCGCCGCGAAATCGTGCATCTCGGCGCCTTCCTTCAATTGACGGAGCGCGACCTTGCACGTCTGCGGCGACTTGCTGTGGAGCGCGGCGAGTTCCTTCCCGGCCCAGTCGCCGCCATCGGCTTCGAGCGCGGCGAGGATGTCCTCATAGGTGTCGCTCGCGAACAGGCGGTTGATCTTGTCGATTTGGCCGGTGATCGCCGCGGGCGGCGCGGTGACCGACAGCTCGCCCAGGATACCGCCGATGCGGTCGGGGTGCTGCGCGATGCGCGTCTTCGCCTCGGCGAGTTTCTCCGACGGAAGATAATGCGTCGCGAGGCCGAGCGCGAGGCAATCGGCGCCATCGAGCCGCGCGCCGGTGAGCGCGAGGAACACCCCGACGCGGCCTTCGAGCCGCGGCAGATACCAGCCGCCGCCGACGTCGGGGAACAGGCCGATCCCGGTCTCGGGCATCGCGAAGCGCGTATGTTCGGTCGCGACGCGATATTTCGCCGGCTGCGAAATGCCGACCCCGCCGCCCATCGTGATGCCGTCCATGAAGGCGACGACGGGCTTGGGGTAGGTGAAGAGCAGATGGTTGAGGCGATATTCGGTGTGGAAGAAGAGGCGCGCTTCGGTGCCATCCTTCGCACCGCTCTCGGCGAGCATTCGGATGTCGCCGCCGGCGCAGAAGCCGCGGCCCTCGCTGTGGTCGATGACCACCGCTTCGACGGCGTCGTCATCGCGCCACTTCAGCAGCGCCTCGATCATCGCCTGACACATCGGCAGGTTCAGCGCGTGGATCGCCTTCGGGCGATTGAGCGACAGGCGGCCGATGCGGCCGTCGACGCTTACAAGCACATCTTCGGTCATTGGCGCAGCAGGTCCCTTCCGACGATCATCCGCATCACCTGATTGGTGCCTTCGAGGATCGAGTGGACGCGCAGATCGCGCCAGAAACGCTCGATCGGATAGTCGCGCAGATAGCCGTAGCCACCGAACAGCTGGAGCGCGTCGTTGACGATCTTGCTGCCGTTATCGGTCGCGAGCCGCTTCGCCATCGCCGAGAAGCGCGACTTGTCGGGGGCATTCGCGGTGACCTTTGCGGCGGCGAGATAGAGCAGGGCGCGCGACGCTTCGAGGTCGGTCGCCATGTCGGCGAGCATGAACTGGGTGTTCTGGAAGTCGGCGATCGGCTGGCCGAACTGCTGGCGGTCCTTGGTGTAGGCGATCGCCTCGTCGAGGCAGCGTTGCGCGCCGCCCAAGGAACAAGCTCCGATGTTGAGGCGGCCGCCGTCGAGCCCTGCCATCGCGAAGCGGAAGCCGTCGCCCTCGGCGCCGACGAGATTCTCTACCGGCACGCGGCAATCCTCGAAGATCACCTGCGCCGTCGGCGAGGCATTCCAGCCGAGCTTCTTCTCGGGCGCACCGAAGCTGAGGCCCGGGGTGTCCTTTTCGATGACGAGGCAGGAAATGCCCTTCGACTTCTCGTCGCCGGTGCGAACCATGCAGACATAGATGTCGTTGTAGCCGGCGCCCGAGATGAATTGCTTGGTGCCGTTCAGCACATAATGGTCGCCATCCTTCTTCGCCGTGGTCTTGAGCGCCGCGGCGTCCGAGCCCGAGCCGGGTTCGGTAAGGCAATAGCTCGCGATCTTCTCCATGCTCACGAGTGCGGGCAGGAAGCGCGCCTTGATCTCCGTCCCGCCGAAGCGGTCGATCATCCATGTCGCCATATTGTGGATCGAGACATAGGCGCTCGTGGCGGGGCAGCCATAGGCCATCGCCTCCATGATCAGCGCGGCTTCCAATCGGCCGAGCCCGATCCCACCCGATTCCTCGGCCACGTAGATGGCGCCGAAGCCGAGTTCGCCCGCGGCCTTCCACACCTCGACGGGATAATGGCTTTTCTCGTCCCACTCGGCCGCGAAGGGCGTGATGCGGTCGGCGGTGAACTTGCGCGCCATGTCCTGGATGGCGAGCTGGTCGTCGGTAAGCTGGAACTGGTCGGTCATGGTCATTTCTCTAATATGGCTTCGGCTTCGATTTCGACTTTCCACTCGGGGCGGATCAGTGCGGGGATGACGAGCATCGTCGAGGCGGGGCGGATGTCGCCGAACATCGCGCCATGCGCGCGCCCGACGAGATCGGCGTCGGCGGGGTCGGTGATATACATGCGCGTGCGGACGACGTCGGCGGGCGAGCCGCCGAGCGCTTCGAGCGCTTCGCGGATGATCGTCAGGCAGCGCGTCGCCTGCGCGCCCGCGTCGCCGGGCGTTGAGGTTCCGTCGGGCTCGATCGGCGCGCAGCCCGCGACGTCGATGCGGTTCCCCACCCGAACCGCACGGCTGTAGCCGTATACGGGCTCGAACGGGGAGGCCGAGCTGTGATTACGACGACTGTTGTCAGCCACAGGTGACCTGCGTGATCTTGTAGGCGTCGTCGTACAGGATGTTCACGCGGTCCTGACGATAGTCCATCGTCATCGCCGACCGCGGCGGTCCCCAGCGCAGCGTCCGCGCGCCGGTCGCCTTGACGATCGCGGCGCCGACATCGGCGCTCGCAGTCTGGCCGACGAAGCTCGCCGCGGCGTCGGCGCTGCACGTCATCGCGGCGGGCGGCGGCGGGGTCGACGCGACGGGGGGCTTTTCCTGCGTACAGGCGGCGAGCGGCAGGACGGCGGCGATTGCAAGCAGGCGAATGTCCATCGTGAGTCTCCCTTTCAATCTGTCATCAGGCGCAGCGCGTATAGCGCATCGGCTCGCCGGTCGCACCCTCGCCCTGATCGCGGCGGACCAGCGTCTTGCCATCGTCGGCGAGTTCGAGTTGCACCCGCCGGTCCCAATCCTGCCCTTCGCCGCTGAACTTGTAATCGGCAAGGATTTGCGCCGCACCGCTCGAGCGAACGTGCGCGAGTTCGCCGTGCGATTCATAGAAGCGCAGGTTCGTCGCATCGATCACCAGCGCGGTCAGGTCGGTGCCGCGCTTCGCGGTGCAATCGGCGACCTTCAGCGCCCAGCGCCCGCGGATCGCGGCCGGAATGCCGCTGGCGACGCCGGGGTCTCCGGTTCCGGGCTTCGCCGCGTCTTCGGATTTGGTTTCGGCGGGGAGGTCCGCGTCGACCGCCACCTCCGGCGCGGGGCGCTCGGCCTTTTGCAGTGGGCCGATCGTCGCGGTGTCTTCGGGCGCCGACGTATCGTCGCCCCCACTGCATGCGGCAAGCAGCAGCAGCGCGGGGGGAAGCATCAAACGGATCATCTCTCGTCTCCTTCGGGAGAAGGAATGCCCGGCAGCTGAGGCAGGTTTCATTTGCCCGCCCCCTCACGCAGCACCGTCGCGCGGAACTCGGCGATCGCGGGCGCCTCTTCATTATAGCGATACCAGCGCGGCGCCGGCAGGCCCTTCTCCCACGCGAGCGCTTCGGTCAGCGTGCCGTTCGCGGCGGGAGTGTCGGGCATGAGCGTGCCGATCGGGTCGGCATAGGCCGCATCGGCGCTGACGATCGTCCAGCCGTCCTTGCGCAGCGCGCGAACGAGGTCGCCGATATGGAGCGCAGCCAGATCGGTTTCGTGAAGCAGCATCATCTGCACCGGCTGGCGGCCGATGGCCTGTTGCATCAGCCCATCGGCGAAATCGGCAGCTTCGACATGCCAACGGACGTAGAGCGAGCCGAGCGCCTTGCGATCGACGGCTTTGCCTTCACGCACCGCATCGGCGGCGAGTGCCTCGAGCCGCCAGTCCGAGCTTTCGGCGGTGACATAGCCGTTGCGCAGACCACGCGCCGCGAGACCCGCGCGCACGGCATCGCGCTTCGCCTTGTCGCGCCCGCCTTCGTCGAGGAAAGGAAAGCGGAACCACGGGCGATGGCCGGGCTGGCTCTTCAGCCATGCCTCGGCCGCGTCGATGTCGGCGAGATAGGCCTCGGCGGTCGTCGCGTTCAGATGCGGGTGCGTGCAGCTGTGATTGGCGATGACATGACCCGCCGCGACATAGGCCGCGATCCGCTCGGCCCCGCCGACGCCGTCGCCCGTCCCGATCCGGCAGGGATTGACGAAGAACACCGCTTGCGGCGCCTTCGCCTTCCTGAGCTCGGCGATGATCCGTTTCGTGCGTTCTTCGGGTGCGAAAAAGGCGCCGCGGCCGCGCGGCACGTCGTCGAACGACAGCGCAATCATCTTCTGCGCCGCCGCCGGAGCCGGCAGCAGCAACAGGATCAGCAGGGGGAGAAGCCAGCGCCGCAACAAGGCGGCGTCAGCCCATCGTCGGGATCACGAAGGCGTTGCCGCCGTCAGGCGAACCATCGGGCCAGCGCGCGGTGACGGTCTTGACCTTGGTCCAGAATTTCACGCCTTCCATGCCGTGCTGGTTGGTGTCGCCGAACGCCGAGCGCTTCCAGCCGCCGAAGGTGTGATAGGCGACCGGCACCGGGATCGGCACGTTGATGCCGACCATGCCGACATTGACGCGCGCGGCGAATTCGCGCGCGGCGTGGCCGTTGCGCGTGAAGATCGCGACGCCGTTGCCGTACTGGTGCTTCGACGGCAGTTCGAGCGCCGTCTCGAAATCGGGCGCGCGGACGATCTGCAGAACGGGGCCGAAAATCTCTTCCTTGTAGGATTCCATGTCGGTGGTGACATGGTCGAACAAGGTCGGGCCGACGAAGAAGCCCTTTTCGTGCCCCTGCAAGGTGAAGCCGCGGCCGTCGACGACCAGTTCGGCGCCTTCGTCGGCGCATTTGGCGATCCAGCCCTCGACCTTTTCCTTGTGCGCCTGCGTCACGACGGGGCCGTAATGCGCTTCGGCATCGGTCGACACGCCGACGCGCAGCGCCTCGATCGCGGGGACGAGCTTTTCGCGCAGACGGTTCGCGGTGTCCTCGCCGACGGGAACGACAACGGGCAGCGCCATGCAGCGCTCGCCCGCCGACCCGAAGGCCGCGCCGGTCAGGTCATTGACGACCTGATCGAGATCGGCGTCGGGCATGACGATGCCATGGTTCTTCGCGCCGCCCATCGCCTGCACGCGCTTCCCGGCCGACACGCCGCGGTTATAGACATAGTGCGCGATGTCCGATGAACCGACGAAGCTGACCGCGCCGATATCGGGATGGTCGAGGATCGCGTCGACCATTTCCTTGTCGCCATGGACGGTCTGGAAAATGCCCTCGGGCATGCCCGCTTCGAGAAACAGCTCCGACAGGCGCACGGGCACCGAGGGGTCGCGCTCGCTGGGCTTCAGGATGAAGGCGTTGCCGACCGCGGTCGCGACGCCGCCCATCCACAGCGGGATCATCGCGGGGAAGTTGAACGGGGTGATGCCCGCGCCGATGCCGATCGGCTGGCGCATCGAATAGACGTCGATGCCGGGGCCGGCGCCCTGCGTATATTCGCCCTTCAGCACATGCGGGATGCCGCAGCAGAATTCGATGACTTCGAGCCCGCGCTGGATGTCGCCCTTCGAATCCGCGATCACCTTGCCATGCTCGTTCGAGAGCATCTCGGCGAGCTGGTTCATATTGGCTTCGACGAGGCGCTTGAATTCGAACATCACGCGCGCGCGGCGCTGCGGGTTGGTCGCGGCCCACGCCGGCTGCGCGGCCTTGGCGGCCGCAACGGCGCGGTCGAGGACGGCGCGATCGCCGAGCGCGACCTGCGCCTGCACGCCGCCGTTGTTGGGGTCGAGGACATCCGCGAAGCGGCTGCTGCCGCCGGCCCCGCCGACGATGTGGTGGTCGATCTGTCGCATATCCGAGTCTCCCGTAAAATGTTGCCGCTGCCACAGCCGAGTTACGGGCCGATTGCAAGGGATAGACTTGCAGCAGCATCCTGCATATTTGCAGTCCATGGACTGGGACAAGCTGCAATATTTCCTGTTCGTCGCGCGCCATGGAACGCTCGCGCGCGCCGGAGCGGCGCTCCACGTCGATGCGACGACGGTCAGCCGCCAGGTCAGCGCGCTCGAAGCCGCGCTCCAGCAGACGCTGTTCGAACGCGCGCCGACGGGTTTCGTTCTGACCGCAGCAGGCCGGGCGCTCGTTCCGCACGCCGAGGCGATGGCGGCGGCGGCGGCGCGTATCCATTCGGCGCAGGCGGGCGGGTCGGCGCTGTCTGGGCAGCTCCGCGTCAGCGTGTCCGAAGGGTTTGGCTACAGCTTCATCGCGCCGCGGCTCGCCGGGTTCGTCGCGGCGCATCCCGAGCTCGAGATCGACCTCGTCGCCTCGTCGGGCTTTCTCAACCCCTCGCGGCGCGAGGCCGACATGGCGGTGCTGCTCGCGCGGCCGCGAAAGGGCCCCCTGATCACGCGCAAGCTGTCGGACTATAGCCTCGGCCTCTACGCCCCGGCCGACCGTCCCGACTGGCAGGAGGCGGTCGCCGCCGCGCCGCTGTCGCGCGCGGGCATCCCGGTGATCGGCTATATGCCCGACATCCTCTATGCCCCCGAACTCGACTATCTGGGCGAGATCGAGCCGGGGCTGCGCGCCAATGTGCGCTCGTCGTCGATCCTCGCGCAGCGGCGGATGATCGCGGGCGGCGCGGGGGTCGGCGTGCTGCCCTGCTTCCTCGCCGCCGGCGATCCCGGGCTGGTGCGCGTGCGGCCCGATCAGGTCGTCGCGCGCGCTTTCTGGCTGGCGCTCCACCGCGATGTCGCTCCGCAGCCGCGTATCCGCGCCTTCATCGACTGGCTGGACAGCGAGGTGAAGGAGAGTAGAGGACTGCTCGTTCCGACATGATCGTCATCCCGGCGAAGGCCGGGATCTCGCCGGTGCTTCAGGGCGCGAAGATGAGATCCCGGCCTTCGCCGGGATGACGGCATTAGGCTGTGATTTCGGGTCGCCATTCCGAAGCGATCAGCCCGCCTTCGCCGAACAGCTTTTGCATCGCGTCGGGAGCTGCCGCGGCCTCGCGCAGCTTGTCCGCAAGCGGGTCGTCGACCGGATGATCACTCTGCAGAAAGGCGACCCACGCGGCCACCGCCGCCTCGATCGACGGGCAACCTGCCCCGCGCGCCTGATGCCACGCCAACGTCTCCAGCCAGCGCTGCGGAATCTTCTGGCTGCCGTCCATCGCGATCTGGATCAGCCGGTGATGGAGCGCCGGATTGGCGAAGCGGTCGAGCAGCGCATCGGCATAGGCGGACAGATCCTGCCCCGGTGCGGCGTCGATCGTCGGCGCGGCTTCATCGCGCATCAGCCGTTCGATGACCGGGCGGATCGCGGGATCGGCGATGGCCTGATGGACGAACGCGTGCCCCGCGCCCAACCCGATATAAGCGAGCGCCGAGTGCGCGCCGTTGAGCATCCGCAGTTTCGCGGTCTCATAGGGCGCGACGTCGGCGACGAGTTCGGCGCCGACCTTCTCCCAGCGCGGCCGCGGGCCGGCGAAATCATCCTCGATCACCCACTGGCTGAAACCTTCGGTGACCACCGCACCCTCGTCGCGCGCCCCGAGCATCGCTTCGACGGCGGCGCGATCGGCGTCGGTCGTCGCGGGAACGATGCGGTCGATCATCGTCGCCGGGCAGCGGCATTCGCGGTCGAACCAATCCATCAGATCGGGATATTCGGCGGCGAGATACTGGCGCACCAGCGCCTTCAGCGCCGCGCCGTTGCCCGCCAGATTGTCACAGCTGAGCAAGGTCAGCCCCGGCAGGCCTGCCGTTTCGCGTGCGGCAAGTGCGGCGCCGACGAAGCGATAGAGGCTCGACGACCCCTTGGCCGCATCGAGATCGAGCATGCCGTCGGAGCCGCGCAGATAGCCCTTTTCGGTGACGGTGAAGCTGACGATATGCGTGGTCGGCGCCGCCAGAGCATCGACGACGGCCTGCGGATCGTCCGCCGCGACCAGCACCTTCTGCACCGCGCCGACAAGACGCACGCCGGTTCCCGCCGCGCTGCGCGTGCTGACCGTGTAGAGCCCGTCCTGCGGGTTCAACTGCGCCGCGACATCGCGCGAGCGCAGCGACACGCCGACGATCCCCCAGTCGCGGTCGCCCGCCGCCATCGCCTCGTCGGTGTAGACCGCCTGATGCGCGCGGTGGAACGCGCCGATGCCGATATGGACGATGCCCGCCGCCTGCGCGGCGCGGTCATATGCCGGCGCCTGCACCGGCGCCGGGAGCGGCGTTTCAGCCGAAAGCCTCACAGCTTGTACGCGGCCTTGGCGAGATTGTAGCTGAGGTCGGCGGCGAGTTCGGCGGCTTCCCATTCCTCCATCCGGTGCTCGGCGACGAGCTGCGCCAGAAAACCGCAGTCGATGCGCCGCGCGACGTCGTGGCGCGCGGGGATCGACAGGAAGGCGCGGGTGTCGTCGTTGAAGCCGACACTGTTGTAGAAGCCCGCGGTCTCGGTCATCTGGCTGCGGAATCGGCGCATTCCTTCGGGACTGTCATGGAACCACCAGGCCGGGCCGAGCCTCAGCGCGGGATAATGACCCGCGAGCGGCGCTAGTTCGCGGGCGTAGCTCGTCTCGTCGAGCGTGAAGAGGATGATCGTCAGCCCCGCCTCATTGCCATAGCGGCCGAGCAGCGGGCGCAGCGCATGGACATAATCGGTGGACATGGGGATGTCGGCACCCTTGTCGCGGCCATAATGCTCGAACAGCCAGGGGTTGTGGTTGCGGAAGGCGCCGGGGTGGATCTGCATCACGAGCCCGTCGTCGAGGCTCATCCCCGCCATCACCGTCAGCATATGCGCGCGGAACAGCTCGGCGTCGGCGGCGCTGACGTCGGCGCCGGTCACCCGCGCGAAGAGCGCCTCCGCCTCGGTATCCGACAGGTCCGCGGTCGCCGCGGTCGGGTGGCCGTGATCGGTCGAGGTCGCGCCCATATCGGCGAAGAAGGCGCGGCGATTGCGGTGCGCGGCGAGATAGCCGGCGTAGCCGAAGGCATCCTCGCCCGACAGGTCGGAGAAGCGCGCGAGATTGTCGCGGAAGCCCTCGAACTCGGGATCGACCACCGGGTCGGGTCGATAGGCGGTAATGACGCGCCCGCCCCATTCGCCGCTCGCGTTCGCGGCGCGGATCACCGCGTGATGCTCGAGCGTGTCGATCGGGCTTTCGGTCGTCGCGATCACCTCGATCCCGAAGCGATCGAACAGCGCGCGCGGCCGGAAGGCCTCGGTCGCGAGCGCCTCGGTGATGCGGTCGTAATAGAGGTCCGACGTCTCGGCCGAGAATTGCACGTCGAAGCCGAACGCCTCGGCGAACACCCAGTCCATCCACATCCGCGACGGGGTGCCGCGGAAGAGATGATAATTCTCGGCGAACAGCCGCCAGCTCTCGCGCGGGTCGGCCTGTTGGTTGCGGATGCCGAGCGCATCGAGCGGGATGCCCTGCGAATAGAGCATCCGGAACACATAATGGTCGGGATGCAGCAGCATTTCGGTCGCATTACCGAAGGGCGCGTCACCCGCGAACCAGCGCGGATCGGTGTGCCCGTGCGGGCTGATGATCGGGAGGCCCACCACCTCCGCATAGAGCCGGCGCGCGATGTCGCGCTGCACCGGATCGGACGGAAACAGCCGGTCGGGGGAGAGCTGCAACGGGCGGGGCATGGGATCTAGGCTTCGCTTTCGACGGTGACCGGCGCGAGGCGCGGGCTCAGGAGGTGGATCGCCGCCACGGCGAGGAAATAGGTGATCGTGCAGACCGCGAAGATGATCGTATAGTTGCCGTTCGTCGCGTCGAGCACGAGCCCGGTCGACTTCGCCATGATCATCCCGCCGATGCCGCCCATGAAGCCGCCGAGCCCGATCACCGAACCGACCGCGCGCTTCGGGAACATGTCGGGCGGGATCGACAGGATCGTCGACGAGAAAGCCTGATGCCCCGCGAGCGCGATGCCGATCAGGAAGACCGCGAGCCACATATTGTCGAGCCCGGTGACGAACAGCAGCGGCAATACGCAGCACCCCGCGCCGAGCATCGTCGCCTTGCGCGCGAAATTGACGCTGCGGCCGCTCTGGATCAGCTTCGACGACACCCAGCCGCCCGCGATGCTGCCGACGTCGGAGAGCAGATACATGATGATCATCGGCAGCAGCACGATCTTCAGGTCGACGTCGTATGTCGTGCTGAAATATTTGGGCAGCCAGAAGAGCATCAGGAACCAGACGGGGTCGGTCAGGAACTTGCCGACCGCAAAGGCCCACGCCTCGCGCTTGGTGACGATGCTGCTCCAGCCGAGCCGTTCGATCTTTTCGGGCGGATCATGTTCGATCCACGCGAGCTCGGCCTCGCTCACCTTCCCGCTTTCGCGCGGGTTGCTGTAGAAGCTGAGCCAGAGGATCAGCAGCAGCACGCCGAAAGCGCCAGTGTAGATAAAGGTCTCGCGCCAATCGAGCCCGAGGACGCGCATGAACAACGCGACGGTCGGCGCGGTCAGGATGACGCCGATCGTCGTCGCGCTGTTCACCCAGCCGATCGCATAGGATCGCTCCTTCTGCGGGAACCATTCGCTCGACGCGCGGACGACCGACGGGAAATGCCCCGCCTCACCCACCCCGAGGATCGAACGCGCGAGCATGAAGGAGACGACCGATCCCGCGAAACCGTGCGCGACATGGCCGATCGTCCAGATCGTGATCGCGACCGCATAGCCGATCTTCGGTCCGAAGCGATCGATCAGCCAGCCCATGAAGAGGAAGCCGAAGGCATAGGCGGCCTGGAAGGCGGTGACGATGTTGCCATAGTCATTCTCGCTCCACCTGAGCTCATCGCCGAGCACCGGCGCCAGCAGGCCGAGCATGGTGCGGTCGATGTAATTGACCGTGGTCGCGGCAAAGAGCAGCGCGATGATCATCCAGCGGTAGCGACCCGCCCGCGGTACAGCGTCTCCGCCCGCGATTGCCTCTGCCATAAAACTCTCCCGTTTCGTTATCTCTTATCCCGTAATCGCGCAGCCGACGCGGATTTTTCCGTCGAAGAGTGCGTCGCCCCGCTGACCGGGACGGACTTCATGGATTCCGGTGATCGCGCCGGTCGATACCCAGGTGCCCGGCGCGATCGCGATGCCGCGTGCGCGCAGGGTGCGGATCAGGAACAGCGCCGATCCGAACGGGCCATCGAGCATCGTTTCCATCGTCGCGGCACCCACCGGCGCGTCGTCGACGAAGAATTCGACCGGCATGCGGATGAGGTCGGCATCGCGCCAGCCGGGGATCGCGGGGCCGAGGATCAGCCCCTTGTTGTTGCCATAGTCCGATGCGGTGACCGCGGGACCGTGCCGGTTGATCGCCGGAAAGGGCGAGCTCGCGACCTCGATCCCGGTGCGGACCTCGGTGACGCAATCGCGCACCGAATCGATGTCGTAATCGCGCGTGCCGACATCGCCGAGGCACAGCAGCACTTCGGCCTCCGCCGCCGCGAAGCCATCGGCATAGACCGGCATTTCGGGCCGCTGCCCCGCGCTGCCGTCGAAAATCTCGTCGGCGAAGATCGGGCCGGTCAGCCGGTTGTCGCCATAGGTGTCGACCAGTTCGGCGGCGATGCGCCCGACCTTCCAGCCGCCGATCATGCGCCCGTCGAGGCCGATCGCGGCATCCTGGATCGCATAGGCCTCCGCCATGCTTTCGGGCATCGCGCCGGGATACAGGGTAAGCGGTGTCTTTTTTGCGCGCGCGGAAAGGAACGCCCGGGCGATGATCTGTTGTTCGTTCGTTGCCGACATCTTTGTCATTTCCCTCTTCCGCGAAATGTCCTAAAAGACACCGGTGTCAAAAGCAAGCGAATAGCCGTTGGCAGAGTTGATTTTGCCCGGCCGAGCCTCCACTAGGGCTGAACGGGCCGGAAACCGGGGCATCGCGGCGCGGCGGAAAGAAAGCAGACCTATGGCGGCACGCACGGGCGGACAAAATGGCAAGCAGCCGACGATCAACGACGTCGCGGCGCTCGCGGGGGTTTCGAAAAAGACGGTCAGCCGCGTCATCAACCGGTCCGAATTCATCAGCGAAAAGACGCGGAAAGCCGTACAGGACGCGATCGAGCAGCTCGGCTTCGTTCCCAATCCGCAGGCGCGCGCACTCGCCTTTCGCCGCAACTTCCTGATCGCGCTGCTCCACGACAATCCGAATGCGCAGACGGTGCTGAACTTTCAGCAGGGCGTGCTCGATGCGATCAAGGACAGCGACCTCGCCTTGCTCGTCCGTCCGGTCGACCGCGGGTCCGACAAGATGCTCGAGGACGTGCGCGTTTTCCTCGAGAAGCAGCGCCCGATCGGCGCGATGCTGCTGCCGCCGATTTCGGAGAATGACGATCTGGCGAAGCTCTGCGAGGACCTCGGCGTGCGCTATGTCCGTGTCGGCTCGGCACTGCTCGACGATGCGCGCCACTGCGTGTCGTCGAACGACCGGGAGGTCGTCGCCGAAGCCGTCGGCAAGCTGATCGACCTCGGCCATCGCCGCATCGGCTTCGTCCGCGGCCCCGTCGGCTTCCGCTCGGCCGCCGAGCGCGAAGAGGGCTTCCGCTCGGCGCTCGCGGCGGCGGGCCTGTCGCTGCCCGACGAACTCTACGCGCCGGGCAATTATCGCTACACCGCGGGGGTCGAGGCGGGCGAGGCGATGCTGTCGCTGAACGATCCGCCGACCGCCGTCTTCGTCTCGAACGACGAAATGGCGGCAGGCGTGATGAGCGTCGCGCACGGCAAGGGCCTGTCGGTCCCCGCCGATCTGTCGATCATCGGCTTCGACGATTCGCCGACCGCGACGCATATCTGGCCGGCGCTCAGCACGGTGCGCTGGCCGATCCGCGAGATGGGATCGCGCGCCGCGCGCACGCTCGTATCGGACTTCCTCGGCCCCAACGCGAAGCCCGCCGACGACGAGAGCCCGGTGATGCCGTCGACCTTCATCGAGCGCCAGTCGGTCGCGCCGCCGAAAGGCTGATGCGATGACCGTCGACAGCCCTCTTGCGTCCATGATGACACCGGTGACGGCGCTGCATATCCATCCGTCGGACAATGTCGCGACGGCGATCGCCGATCTGGAGGCGGACGCCGATCTGTCGATCGGCGGCTTCGCCCTGCGCCTCGCCGATCCGGTCGCGCGCGGGCACAAGGTGGCGCTGGTGCCGATCGCCAAGGGTGCGCCGGTGATCAAATATGGTTTCCCGATCGGGCTGGCGACCGCCGACATCGAAGCCGGTGCGCATGTCCACAGCCACAATCTGGCGACCGCGCTCAGCGGCGCCGGGGAATATCGTTACGAAGCACCTGAGGCCGCGCAAACCGCACCGTCGCCGAAGACCTTCGAGGGCTATGTCCGCGCCGACGGGCGCGTCGGGACGCGCAACGAGATCTGGATCATCCCGACCGTCGGCTGCGTCGGCAATCTCGCCGCGCGCGTCGCGCGGATCGCGGGCGCGCGCCATGCCGGGCGTGTCGACGGCGTGCATGCCTTCAAGCATCCCTTCGGCTGCTCGCAGCTCGGCGACGACCTCGGCCATACGCGCGCGCTGCTTGCGGCGTTAGCGCAGCACCCCAATGCCGGCGGCGTGCTGATCGTCGGACTGGGGTGCGAGAGCAACCAGCTCGCTCCGCTGCTGGATGGCATCGCACCCGAACGTCGCGCGAGCATCCGCACCCTGTCGGCGCAGGCGGTCGAGGATGACGAGGCGGCGTGCCTCGCGCTGGTCGACGAGCTCGTCGAAAGCTGCGCCGATATGCCGCGCACCGAGGTGCCGTTGTCGAAGCTGGTGCTCGGCGTCAAATGCGGCGGGTCGGACGGCTTGTCGGGGCTGACGGCGAACCCGCTCGTCGGGCGCATGGCCGATGCGGTCGCCACAGCAGGCGGCAAGGTGATCCTCACCGAAATCCCCGAAATCTTCGGTGCCGAGCAGATGCTGATGGACCGCGCGGTGTCGCGCGCCGTGTTCGAAGAGACCGTCGCGCTGGTGCAGGGCTTCAAGCAATATTTCATCCGCAACGGCGAACCAGTGAGCGAGAACCCGTCGCCCGGCAATATCGCGGGCGGTATCACCACGCTGGAGGAAAAGTCGCTCGGCGCGGTGCAGAAGGGCGGCAAGGCGCCGGTCGTCGACGTCCAGCGCTACGGCGGCGAGGCGAGCCTGCCCGGCCTCACCTTGCTCGAGGCACCGGGCAACGACGCGGTGTCTTCGACTGCGCTGACCGCGGCGGGCGCAACGGTGATCCTGTTCACCACCGGCCGCGGGACGCCGCTCGGCTTTCCAGCCCCAACGCTGAAGATCGCGTCGAACAGCCCGCTCGCGCAGCGCAAGACGGGCTGGATCGATTTCGATGCGGGACAGGTACTCGAAGCGGGCTTCGACGACAGCGCCGAAGCGCTGCTCGACCTGATCGCCGCGACCGCCTCGGGCGCACCGACCAAGGCCGAACTCAACGAGGAGCGCGACATCGCGATCTGGAAGTCGGGCGTGACGCTTTAAGGCACCGCTGCACAGGAAAAGTTTCGCGCAAAGACGCAAAGACGCGAAGAAGGCGCACGAAATTCAAGACCCGCTTGCCGCCGCAAGCAGCCGAGCTTGGCTTTATACGAAAACGAATGGGGGATGACCGGTTGCGACCGATTGCTGACATCCCTGACGTGATCCCCGGCGAAGGCCGGGGCCCAGAGCGGTGGAAAGCGGGCGCCCATTCTGTTGCGCGCTGGCCCCCGGCTTTCGCCGGGGATCACATGAAGCGCGCTCTTTTCCTCGTCACCCTGAACTTGTTTCAGGGTCCATGGTCTGCCGCTTCCTTCGGCGCAGCGCCCGATAACAGCTCAGCCCATGGATGCTGAAACAAGTTCAGCATGACGGGCTTTGAACGTCCGCTTCCCACCCCATTTCCGCCGTTCGCCTGCAATCTGGATGAAATGACCGGGAACGACCGATTGCTGGCATCTCACAAGGCTGCCAAGGAGAGTCGCATGGACGTGATACGTGAATTAATCAGCCCCACCGGCAAAAGGAAAGTTTGCGTCTATCGACGCGTCGACGGCTTCTTCGAATACGAAGAGATATATGAAGCGTTTGACGAGATCGCCGGTGTCTATTGGTCGACCGGATATCGGTCGGGAATGTTCGAGACCGAAAGCGCCGTCATGAGCGACGTTGGTGCAACCACATCTTGGTTGCGCGCCAACGACTAATTGCCCCTCCCACCCCCAATGCCGTCATTTCGCACGCGCGATTCTTCGTATGTTGCGATGGCGAGCGACGCCCCTAACGCAGCCTCGTCGTGCCTTTGCGTCTTTGCGTGCGATAAAAATCGCTAATCCAATGCCTCGAACTTGAAATTGCGGAAGCGCGCTTCGCCCTCACCCGCCGAATAGAGGCCGGGACGCAGCATCAGGAAGCCGCCACGGACATTGTGGTGGTACCCCGACACCTCCATCCCGCGATCGAAACGAGCCCAGGTCTTCCCGCCGTCGCCGCTCGTGTCATAGGTGACGATATGGCGGTCGTTGGTGACGCGCATCCGCATGGCGCGGCCGTGCGGATTGGCGGGCCGCGCGCGCTCGATGCCATATTGGTGCGTGACGAAGCGCTCGCCGTCGAAGCCGAGCCCGCAATAGAGCCGCTCGTCGTAGAAGAGGATCAGGCCCGCGGTCCCGCCCGGCGCGATTTCGATGTCGCATTCGAACCGGTACGCCTGGTCGCCCGCGATCAGGAGCAGCGGCGAGCTATCGACCGGCGCCGTGCCACGCGCTTTCAGCACCAGCGCTTCATTCTCGACGCGCGCGCGACTGCGCTCGTCGGCGGCGGGCTTGAAGAAATTCCATTTGGCGCCGAGCGCCAGCGTCGCAAAATCGTCCGACAGCGCCATGCCGTGCGGTCCCGCGACGCCGCCCTTAGGCTTGGCGATCGGCTGCGACAGATCGCCGCCCTTCATCCGGAACCAGCCGTCGTCGGTCCATTCTACCGGATCGAGCAGCGTCTGCCGCCCGAGCGTCCAATAGCCGTTCTCGAAACCGTGATAGACGCTCCACCAGTCGCCCGCCGGACCTTCGATCAGCGTCGCATGGCCGCGCGACCACCATTTTTCGGCAAGCGAAGTCGTCCGCACGATCGGGTTCGCGGGGCAATTTTCCCAGGGGCCATGAATCGACTTCGATCGCGCGGCGATCACCATATGCCCGGTGGGCGGCCCCGCCGTGCCGCCGACCGCGGTGATCATGTAGAAATAGGCGCCGCGCCGCACGATTTTCGGCCCCTCGGGCGAGAAGCCCTCGACCACCCAGTCCGATGGATAGCGCCAGGGGTCGTAGACATGCTCGGGCTCGCCGACGCGCGTCAGGCCGTCGTCCGACAGCCGCACGCGGTCGCCGCCCGACAGGAACAGCCAGCGCGACCCGTCCTCGCCGACCGCATGGCCGGGGTCGATGTGGTTCGGCAGATTCAGATCGACGGGATCGCTCCACGGTCCTTCGATGCGGTCGGCCCAGATCACCCAGCTGGTGTTCGGGCCTTTCGTGGGGATGTAGAGGAAATAGCGCCCCTTGTGCTTCACCAGCTCGGGCGCCCAGACCGACCCGATATTCTTCGTCAGCGCGGGACCGACCGGCCGCCAGTTCACCAGATCGCGCGAATGCCAGATGACCAGCCCCGGATAGGAATCGAAGGTCGAGAAGGTCATGTAATAGTCGCGCCCGTCCTTCAGGATCGACGGGTCGGGATGGTCGCCGGCCATGATGGGATTGAGGAAGCGCCCGTCGCCGAGGTCAGCCTTGCGCTGGCCGTCGAGGCCCTTGGCCCATGGCGGCGCGGGCGGGGGCGGGGTCGGGGCCGTCGCCGCGAAGGCGCGCGGTGCGCCGGACAGGCCGTTCGCGATCAGTCCCACGCTTGCCAGCTTCAGCATCTCGCGCCGGTCGGTCACATCGATCTCCTTACAAAAAGGCCCGACCCTCGCGCGCGAAGGCCGGGCATTTTGGCTCCGGAAGGGACCCGGAAGGTTACATCTTGAAGCGCGCACCGACCAGGATGGTGCGGCCGAAATGGTTGTTCTCGTAATTGCGGTCGGCATCGAAATCGGTGAAGCGATAGCGGTAGGTGTCGAGCAGGTTGTTGCCCTCGACCGAGACCTCCATCCATTCGGTCACCTTGTAGCGGACCGACGCGTCCATGTTCCACGTCGCGCCATAGCCTTCGAAAACGTTGCCGGTGCCGCTGTTGGCATCGATGTAGCGGCTGCGGTAGCTCGCCGACACGCGCGCGCTGAAAGCACCGTCGTCGTAATAGAGCGTGCCGTTGTACGCGCGCTTCGACACGCCGAAGAGCGTCGCCGAACGCACCGCGTTGACCAGCGCGCCGCCGGGCGCCGTCGCCGGACCCTGGACGTTGTAGTCGGCGTCCGACTTGATGAAGGTCGCGTTGGCGAGGATGCCGAAGTGGCTGATGAAGCCCTGGTCGACGAACGCGGTGAACGGAACCTGCGCCGCCAGTTCGACGCCCTTCAGCGTCGCACCCGCCCCGTTGACGTTGGCGGTGATCGTATAGAGCTGATTCGGATCGAAGTTGATGAAGGCGGGCGAGCTCGGCGGCAGCGCCTCCTTCGGCAGGCCGGTCGACGCGAAGGTCGCCGTAAAGGCCTGGCTGATCGGGAAGCTTTCGACCTTCTTCACGAAGCCCGCGACCGACAGCACCGCCTGCGGCGCGAAATACCATTCGACGCCGAGGTCGAAGTTCGTCGCGCGATAGGGGTCGAGCTGCGGGTTGCCGTAGCTGACGCGGTAGTTGAACCCGTCGATCGTGCCGCCCGGAGTCAGGTTGCCGAGCGTCGGCCGCGTGATCACCTTGGCGATCGCGCCGCGGATGATGACGTCCTCCTGCGGATAGAGCGCGATGTTCATCGACGGCAGCCAGTCGTCGTAGCTGCGCTTGACCGTCACCGTGCTGCCCGACAGCACGCCGGTCGACGACTGCGCGGTGTGGGCGTAGCGAATGCCGGCATTGCCCGCATATTCGAGCCCGAACAGCTCGCCCTTGACGTCGAATTGCAGATAGCCGCCCGAGGTCGTTTCCTGCACCGCGCGGGTGTTGCCCGTGTCAGGGTTTGCGGTGCGGCTGTAGAGCCGCGTGAAGTCGGTCGCCGCCGGGAAGGACGGGATCAGCCACTGCGTCGTCGTGCCCGACGGCTGGCCGGCCTTGCCGAGCGTGAAGAGCTCGGAAAGCGCCGAGGTGACCGGGAAACCGTAAACCGCGGTCGGGCCGAACAGGCTGGTCGGCGAACAGGTGATCGTCCCCGACGTGCTGGTGACGAGGCTGGTGCCGCCGTTGCCGCACACTGCGCTGTCGCGGGTGAAGGCAACCGAGCCGAAGTTGAAGCGGCGCCACATGCCCCCGGCCTTGACCTGAAAGCCGTCGGTGACGTCCCATTCGGTGCGCAACTGCGCGGTCTTGAACTTGTTGGTGACGTTCGACGGACGATCGCGGATCTCGGCGAGCTGGAAGTTCGCGGGATCGGTGACGCTGGTGCCGAAGGTCAGCACCGGGCGCTTCATGTCGGTATAGTCGTAGCGGTAACCCTGCGCATCGCGGTCGTCGAAGACGATCGTCGTTTCGACCGGGATGTCGGCGTTCGACTTCGAGAAACCGCCGAGCAGCGTGAAGCGGAAGCTGTCGCCGAGATCCTGATCCCAGGTCCCGCCGAACTGCGTGAACTCGGTGCTCGATTGACGCAGATAATGCTCGGTGCGCACCCACGCGTCGTTGAGCGTCGCCGAGATCATATTGTTGTTCGAGTCATAGACCGGGTTGACGACGTTGATCGACCGCTCGTTCGAACGCAGCAGCACTTCGCCCCATTTCTCCTCGCGATCTTCGCGGAACCGCGAGAAGAGCGCGTCGAACGAAAGCTTCGTGCTGTCGGTGGGTTCGAACTGGATCGATCCCGTGATGCCAAGGCGCTCGCGACGATGCTCGATCTCGCCGTACCGCGGAATGCGCGGGTGAAACGACAGCGCGGCCTGGTTGCACGCGGTACCGGGAACATAGGTGCCGCCGCTGTTCACGGTAGTCCAGCAGTTGGTGCCGTTGACCGAGTCGAACCGTGCCTGCGCCCAGCGCACGCTGTTGTTGCCGAGCTCGAGCGTGTCGCCCTTCGAATAGGCGGCCGAGACCGAAACGCCGAACGTGCCGTCGACATTGCGCCAGCTGAGCAGGCCGGCGACGCGCGGACCCAGATCCTTCGACAGGTCGTTGTACGAGCCGACGACCGACAGCGCTCCGTGAAAACCTTCCTTGGCGCCCAGCGGATTGCCGGTGTTGAGATCGACGACCGCGCCGAGCGAACCTTCGTCGAGCGAGGCTTCGGCGGTCTTGTGCACGACGATGCTGCTGAACAGTTCGGAGGCGAAGACGTTGAAGTCGAACGCGCGGTCGCGGTTCGAAGAGGCACCGTCGGTCGAGGTTGCGACTGTTTCGAGCCCGTTCAGCCGGACGCGCGTGAATTGCGCGCCGAGGCCGCGGACGGTGATCGCACGGCCTTCGCCGCCGTCGCGCTGGATCGAGATGCCCGGAATACGCTGCAGCGATTCCGCGAGATTCTGGTCGGGGAATTTGGCGATGTCTTCGGCGACGATCGCATCGACCGCGGCAACCGAATCGCGCTTCACATTGAGCGCGGCCTGCAACGACTGACGAAAGCCGGTGACGACGATCTCGCCCTCCGCCGGCGCCGCCTCGTCGGCCGCCGCATCCGTCGCCGTTTCCGCGTCCTGCGCCCAAGCCGGCGACACCGCGAGCACCGCAAGCGACGCGCCGCAAGCCAATTTGGTGAGCGCGCTCACGCCCCGCGCGTTGTGAATTGCCATCGTCATCCTCCCTTATCGCAGCGTCTCCTTGCCCTTGGCAAGAAATGACACCGGTTACCTTAGCAGGACAAGCAAATCGGATGATCGCTGGTCCCAAATTTTCAGAGAGTACGCTGACAACCGTCGCTCTTGCGACTGGCAGGGCGCCCTCTCCCCCATGGCTCTATTGTTTTGTCCGGCTTAGGTAACCGGTGTCAAAAAGAATTGAAGGATTGTGGCGTCTATGTCAATACCCCTTTCAACAAGGAGAGAGCGATGCTGAAAAAGCTGTGGTTTGCGGCGCTTTTTATGGCCCCCGCGCTGGCGGTCAGCCCGGTCGCGGCGGCCGATTCGGCGCCTGCCGCCTTCCCCGGCGCGGTCGGTCCGGCGGCGCAGACGCCTGGCGGGCGTGGAGGCAAAATCATCCGCGTGACGACGCTGGCGCCCGATGGCCCCGGATCGTTCAAGGCCGCGGTCGAGACGAAGGGCCCGCGCATCGTCGTCTTTGAGGTCGGCGGCGTCATCGATCTGGGCCGCGAGACGTTGACGATCACCGAGCCCTATCTGACGATCGCGGGCCAGACCGCGCCCGGACCCGGCATCACGCTGATCCGCACCGGCATCGACGTGAAGACGCACGACGTCGTGATGCGGCACCTTCGCGTCTATACCGGAGTCGACGGTCAGCCGAAGCGCAGCGGCTGGGAGGCCGATGCCTTTTCGACTGTCGCCGCGCATAATGTCGTCGTCGACCATTGCACCTTTCTGTGGGCGCTCGACGAAAATATGTCGGCGTCGGGCCCGCGCTTCACCGGCAAAAACGCCGCCGAATGGCGCGAAGGCACGAGCAAGAACGTCACCTTTTCGAACAATCTCGCCGCCGAAGGTCTCGCCGATGCGAGCCATCCGAAGGGCGAGCACAGCAAGGGCTCGCTGGTCCACGACAACACCAGCGGCATCGTCTTCTACCGCAACGTCTGGGCGCACAATGTCGAGCGCGCCCCGCTGGTGAAGGGCGGCGCGCAGGTGCTGATGATCAACAATCTGATCTACAACCCGAAGCACCGCGCGGTGCATTATAACCTGATGAATCTCGAATGGACGGGCCATCCTTATGTCACCGGCCAGATCACCGCGATCGGCAACGTCATGCGCGGGGGCAACGACACCGACGAGGGCCTGCCCTTCCTGATGCTCGGCGGCGACGGCGACCTCGACTATTATGGCAAGGACAATCTGGCGGTCGACCGCCACGGCAATGCGCTGCCCGAGTTCGGCCGCTATGGCGAAACGCAGGCGAAGCTGATCCGCGCCAAGGCGCCGCTCGCGCCGGTCGGCGGCTATCGCATCCTGCCGGTGCGCGACGTCGAAACCTCGGTGCTGGCCACAGCGGGCGCCCGGCCGTGGGCGCGCGATGCCGAAGAGATCCGCATCCTCTTCTTCGTTGCCGAAGGCCGCGGACAGGTGATCGACGACGAAAAGCAAGTCAGCGCCTATCCGAAGGTCGCCGCGCCGGTGCGCGCGCCGTTCGTCGAGGCCGACTGGGACCTTGCGACGATGGAGCCGAAGTCGGGGATGTACCCCGCGCAGACCGCCCCGATGCCGCAGGAACATCTGTCGGCGCGCGACCTCGATTCGCGTGGGGGCGTGAAGTGAGCGCGCTGCTCGCGCTGCTGCTGAGCGGGGCGGCCGCGCCCGCGATGGTCGTGATCGACGAGGCCGCGACGGTGCGCGAGGAAGCGCCGCCGCATGGCGCGATCGGCATGTCGACCGCGTACCGGATCAGCGACAGCGTGCCCGCGCCGCGCAGCTTCGAATTCCGCAAGCGCGCGCTGCACGTCGGCGCCGCGATCGGGGTGCATCCGATCGACCATGACGAAATCTACTATGTCCTGTCGGGCACCGGGGTCGTCCATTCGGATGGCGAGGAAAAGGCGCTGAAGGCGGGGACCGCCGCGTGGCTCTACAAGGGTGCGAAGGTCGGCATCCGGCAGACCGGCGACGAGCCGCTGGTGCTGATCATCGCCTATCCGAACAAGGCGCCCGCGCCATGACGCTGGGCCGCCGCGCGCTGCTCTCGGCAAGCCTCGCGCTGCCCTTTGCGAGCGCGGCCGCGAAAGAGGCATGGACGCGGCCCGCGGGCCTGACACCCGACGCGAGCATCGCGCTCTGGCCCGAAGGCCATATCAAGCCCCCGCCCGGCCTCGCTGAGCAGGTCGTCCAGCGCAGCGACGATCCGGATGCGAGCGACCGGATGCTGCAGGGGATCATCCGCCCGCGGCTCGATATCTTCCGCCCCGCCAAACCCAATGGCGCCGCGGTGATCCTCGCCCCCGGCGGCGGCTATCGCTACGTCGTGATCGACAAGGAAGGCTATGAACTCGCGCGCTGGCTGAGGGATCGCGACGTCACCGTCTATGTCCTCTTCTATCGCCTGCCCGGCGACGGCTGGACGAATGGATCGGACGTTCCGCTGAGCGACGCACAGCGCGCGGTGCGGCTGGTGCGCAGCCGCGCGGGTGTCGACGGCATCGATCCCGCACGCGTCGCTTTCGGTGGGTTCTCCGCAGGTGGACAAGTCGCCACCAGCCTGCTCGCGCGTTTCGATGCGAAGGTTTATGCTCCCGTCGATGCCGCCGACGTGCTGTCGGCGCGGCCCGATGTATCCGCGGGCTTCTATCCCGTCGTGTCGATGGACCCGGCGATCGCACACGCCGTCAGCCGCGAGAAGCTGATCGGAGCGAACCCCGATGCCGCACGCGAGGCGCTCTATTCGCCCGAACGAAACGTCCGCCCCGACATGCCGCCGCTCTTCCTGCTCCACGCCGAGAACGACAGCGTCGTGAAGATCGAGAACAGCCTGCGCCTCCACGAAGCCGCGCGAAAGGCCGGCGTGCCGTGCGAGGCGCATTATTTCGCCGAGGGCGAACATGGCTTCGGCATATTGAAAGCCACCGGCCTGCCCGTCGCGATCTGGCCCGAACTCTTCTGGAACTGGCTCGCCGCCAGAAGGATCGTCTAGCTGCCGGGCTGGATATACGGCACGCGGGCGAAGAGCTCGCGCTCCCATTGCCGCGGATCGTTCTCGACGCGGCTTTCGCGATCGAAGATCATCGTCTGCCGCTTGGCCAGCGTGTAGGCAGGCCAGCCCGGATTGCCGCTGCGCGCGAAGCGGACGAACGCGTCCATCACGCGGTCGCTCATCGCCTGCTGCGCCGGGGTCGGATCCGCGATCGTGCCGAAGCTGAGCGCGATATCGTCGGCATGCTTCGCTTGTTCAAAATCGAGCTGGTAGACGAACCCCGGATGCCCCGCGCGGTCACGCGCTTCGGCTTCCTCGACCTGACCGCGCCAGCTCCGCGCCGAGGTTACGATGCGGTGGAACAGCTCGAGCGGTTCGGCCTTCGGGTAGCGGGCGCGGAACTGGTCGACGACCCACGACGGCTCGATATCGATCCGCATCTCGGGCGCGATCCGCACCGCCAGATTGTCGAAGTTCAGGCCCGCGAGTTGCTTGCTGTCCGGCGCATAAAAGGCCCGCGTTTCCATCACCACGTTGCCGAGCATCATCGGAATGCCCAGCGACTGCGGCGCGGCGTCGGGCCAGAAGGGATGGCGCGTCAGATGCTTCATATCGAGCACCGGCCCCATATAGACGCCGCCGCCGAGGACCGGATCGGTCGCCGAGAGCGCCGCGACGATCCGCTCGACCGGCGCGGTCGCGGGATCGACGCGCGTGCCGAGCTTGTCGAGAAACGCCTGCGCACGCTTCGTCGCGTTGAGCGGCCCCGAGGCGGTGACCTGCTGCCCGCTCATCGTGATCGCCTTGTGGAACAGGCCCTTCGCCTCGGGCATCGCCATCAGCGTCGCGATCTTCGCGCCGCCGCCCGACTGGCCGAAGACGGTGACGTTGCCCGGATCGCCCCCGAAGGCCGCGATGTTCCGCTGCACCCATTGCAGCGCGACGATAAGGTCGAGCTGCCCGGCATTGCCGCTGTCGGGGAAGCGCGGATCGAGACGCGCGAGATAGAGATAGCCGAGCGCGTTCAGCCGGTGGTTGACCGTGACCACGACGACATCGCCACGCGCGGCGAGCCGTGCGCCATCGTTGACCGGATCGGTGACGCTGCCGGTCGAATAGGCGCCGCCGTGGAAATAGACCATCACGGGGCGTGCGCGGCGACGCCCCTCCGGGACCCAGACATTGAGAAAATGACAGTCCTCGTCCTGCTCGGGATAGCGGTTTCCCGTCTGGGGGCAGGCCGGGCCGAGATGCCCGAGTTTTTCGGCGCGCAGCGTTGGCGACGGCGGCATGAACCGTTCCGCGCTCGCATAGCGGATGCCTGTATAGGCCCAGGCCGTCGGCCGCCCGTCGGCATGCAGCGGCTGGACGCCATCGGCGTCGTATCGGCCATCCGGCGCATCGACGGGACCGATATATTGAACGGGCGTAAAAATCTCGGCGCGCGCCATTGCGGGCAAAAGGAGCGAGCTGGCGCCTGCCGTCAGCAAGCCGCGGCGCGTCAGCTCAGCGCCGGACATCGAGCCCGCCGCCGTGGAAGGCGTCGATGTCGCCCTGTCCGAAGCGGCTCGCGTCGCCTGGCAGCGAATGTTTGAGGCAGGTGAGCGCAAGGCCGGACTCCGCCATCGCCTTGGCGTCGCCGCCGCCCAGATGCGCATGCAGCACGCCTGCCGCAAAAGCGTCGCCCGCCCCGATCCGGTCGACGATGCCGGTAACGTCGATCTCGTCGGTCTGGTGGCAACTCGCGCGCAGGTCGACGCGTGCGGCGATGCGATGATGGTCGGCTGTGACGGTGTGCCGCGCGGTCGACGCGATCAGCTTGAGGCCGGGGAAGGCAGCAAACCCCGCCTCGGCCGCTTCGCGCCGCCGGTCCTCGCCCTCGCCGCTGAATTCCTGTCCCAGCACCAGCGACAGGTCGCGGTGGTTGCCGAACAAGATGTCGGCGTTGCCGATCAGCTCGGACAGGATCGCGCGCGGGTCGCTGTCCCACGCCTCCCACAGCATCGCGCGGTAATTGCCGTCGAAGCTGACCGGAACGCCAAGCCGCTTCGCCGCGCGCGCCGCCGCCAGCGCCGCCTCGGCCGAGCGCGGCCCGAGCGCGGGCGTGATACCCGACAGATGGAGCAGCCCCGCCCCGGCCAGCAGCCGGTCGAAATCATAATCCTCCGCTCCGGTCGCAGCAAAGCTCGACCCGGCGCGGTCATAGACGATTTCCGATGCGCGAAGCCCCGCCCCGACGCTGAGGAAATAGAGCCCCATCCGCCCCGGATAAGGCGTGACGGCGGTGCAATCGACGCCTGCGCCGCGCACCGCCGCCACTGCTCCGCGACCCAGAGCATTCGAAGGAATAGAGCTGACCATCGCGCAATCATGGCCGAGATGCGCGAGCCCGATCGCGACGTTCGCCTCGGCACCGCCGACATGCAGCGCCAGCGCCGGCGACTGCATCAACAGCTCATTACCCGGCGCGGTCAGGCGGATCAGCAGTTCGCCGAAGAAGACCAGCTTGCCCATCCCAACTCCCGTTTGCCCTGAGCTTGTCGAAGGGCTGTTCTTCTATGGTCTCAAAAGGCAGAACGGTGCTTCGACAAGCTCAGCACGAACGGCTTTGAGGTTGTTTTAGCGCGCGAGCCAACCGCCGTCGACGGCGAGGATATGGCCCTGCACATAGTCGGACGCCGACGAGGCGAGGAACACCGCAGCGCCGCCGATATCGGCGGGATCGCCCCAGCGGCCCGCGGGAATGCGCTCCATGATCTGGCGGTTGCGCGTCTCGTCGGCCTGCAGCGCGGCGGTGTTGTTCGTCGCGATATAGCCCGGCGCGATCGCGTTGACCTGCACGCCCTTCGCCGCCCATTCGTTGGCGAGCAGCTTGGTGAGCCCGCCGACGCCCGACTTGGACGCGGTATAGCTCGGCACGCGGATGCCGCCCTGAAAGGTCAGCATCGAGGCGATGCTGATGATCTTACCGCTGCCGCGCGCGATCATGTGCTTGCCGACTGCCTGACACAGGAAGAAGAGCGTCTTGAGATTGGTGTCCATCACCGCGTCCCAATCCTCTTCGGTGAAATCGACCGCGTCGGCGCGGCGGATGATCCCCGCGTTGTTGACGAGGATGTCGATGCGTCCGAATTCGGCGAGCACCGCGTCGACGAGCGGCTGCGCGGCGCCCGCGCTCGACAGGTCGGCGCTGAAATTTTCCGCCTTGCGGCCGAGGCCGCGGACTTTGCCTACCGTCTCGTCGGCGGGCGAGCGGCCCGCGGCGGCGATGTCGGCGCCCGCCCCGGCGAGCGCGACCGCGATCCCCTGCCCGATGCCGGTGTTCGCACCGGTGACCAGCGCGATCTTTCCGCTTAGGTCGAACAACTGCATGTTCGTCTCATCCTCTCGTCATGCTGAACTTGTTTCAGCATCCATGGCCCGCCCCCTCGTCCGGCGCGGCGCTTTGGGAAAGGCCCGGCCATGGACCCTGAAACGAGTTCAGGGTGACGAAGAAGGCTGGAACGTTCTTTACGACAGCTGACAGATGTCGAGGACGTTCATGTCGGTATAATCCTGATTCTCGCCCGCCATCGCCCAGATGAAGGCATAGGACTTCGTACCCGCGCCCATGTGGATCGACCAGGGCGGCGAGATCACCGCTTCCTCATTCTGCATCACGATGTGGCGCGTCGCCTCGCCCTCCCCCATGAAGTGCATCACGCGGTCGGTGTCGACATTGTCGAGCTCGAAATAGAAATAAATCTCGCTGCGGCGCTCGTGGATGTGCGGGGGCATCGTGTTCCACACGCTACCCTCCTTGAGCACGGTCAGCCCCATGACGAGCTGCGCGCTGTCGCACACGCCCGGAATGACGAGCTGATAGATCGTGCGCTCGTTCGATTCGGCGAGGCTGCCGCGGTCGAGCGCATTGGCGTCGGCGATGCCGAGCTTGCGCGTCGTGAACGCCTTGTGCGCGGGGCACGACGCCAGATAGTAGCGCGCGCCCGCACCCGCGAATTCGACGTCCTTCGCGCCCATCGTCACATAGAGGCAATCCTTGTTGCCGAGCGTGAAGGCCTCGCCGTCGACCGTCACCGTGCCTTCGATGCCCGAGACGTTGACGATCGCGAGTTCGCGGCGCTCGAGAAACGGATGGCCCGCGGCCGAGGGCGGCTCGGTCTGCGCCGGCAGTTTCACCGGCGCACCGCCGACCGCGACGCCGCCGATCACGAAACGATCGGCGTGCGTGTAGTTGAGGACGCACTCGCCTTCGCGGAACAGGCCCTGGATCAGGTAGCGATCGCGAAGCTCCGCGTTCGAAACCTCCTCCATCATCGCGGGATGGGTGGCGTAATAGGTACGATCGAACATGGGGGCATCCTCTGAAAAGATTCTGATTTCGCCAAGGAGTAGAAGACGAGGTAACCGGTGTCAATATCGATCACCCGGTGCCGGCGCCGGCGCCAATGAAAAGTGTCGCACTTTGTCGCAAGCGCCTGAAAGCGCTTGCATGGGGCATTGCAATCGGTTGAATAGCGCCGACTCCCCAGCCGCCCGGCGCACCCGAGACGGATTTTTCGAATGATGAGAACCAAGCCGCTGCTCCTTTTCGGAGCCCTGTGCATCGCGACGCTTTCGCTCGGCGCCTGCTCGGGCAAGGAAGACGAAGGCCGCGGCAACCGTACTCCGCAGGTCGGCTACATCGTCGTCAAACAGGAAGCCGTCCCCCTGACCACCTCGCTCGGCGCGCGCACTGTCGCGTTCGAGACGAGCGAAGTCCGCCCGCAGGTCAATGGCATCATCCGCCGCCGCCTGTTCACCGAGGGTGATTTCGTGCGCGCAGGCCAGCCGCTCTATCAGATCGACCCGAGCCTTTATCAGGCCGCGGTCGATCAGGCCGGCGCCAACCTTGCCGCGGCGCGTGCCAGCGCGCAGGCGGCCGAAGAAAAGGCGCGGCGTTTCGAACCGCTCGCGAAGATCCAGGCGGTCGCGCAGCAGGACTATAGCGATGCGCTGGCCCAGGCACGCAGCGCGCGCGCAGCCGTCGCCCAAAATACCGCGGCACTCGAAACCGCGCGGATCAACCTGCGCTATACGACGCTGTCGGCGCCGATCAGCGGCCGCATCGGCCGCTCGCTCGTCACGCCCGGCGGGCTCGCCAGCTCGGGTCAGGCGACCCCGCTCGCGGTAATTCAACAGACCGATCCGATGTATGTCGATATGCAGCAGTCGAGCGCCGATCTGACGCGCCTGCGGCAGGCGCTGGCGAGCGGCGGTGTGACGCCGGGCAGCACGTCGGTGCGGCTGAAGCTGGAAGACGGCAGCGACTACGGCTTTGCTGGTACCGTCCAGTTTTCCGAAGTGACGGTGAACGAAGGAACCGGGACCGTAACGCTGCGCGCACGCTTCCCCAACCCGCAAGGGCTGCTGTTGCCGGGGATGTTCGTCACCGCGCTGTTCGACCAGGCGATCAATCCGACCGCGATGCTGGTCCCGCAGGCGGCCGTGCAGCGCGACTTCGACGGATCGGCCTTCGTCTATCTGGTCGGCAAGGACAACAAGGCGGCGCGGCGGAAGATCGTCGCCGACCGCACCGTCGGGCCGAACTGGGTCGTCACCGACGGGCTGAAGCCCGGCGACAAGGTCATCACACAGGGGGTCGGCAACCTGAAACAGGGTGCGCCGATCAAGCCTGTGGCCGCAAGCAGTCCGCAGCGGTTGGGGGCACCCGCGGGCAAGAGCGCCGAAAAGGGCGCCGCGAAAGGAAACTAGGCCCCCATGTCGCGTCTCTTCATCGACCGGCCGATCTTCGCCTGGGTGCTGGCGATCATCGTCATGCTCGGCGGGCTCGGCGCGCTGCGCGCGCTGCCGATCGAACAATATCCCGACATCGCGCCGGCGCAGGTCAATATCCGCGCGACCTACCCGGGGGCCTCGGCCGAAGCGATCGAGAACAGCGTCACGCAAGTGCTCGAACAGCAGCTGACCGGGATCGACGGGCTGCTGTATTTTAGTTCGCAATCGAGTTCGCGCGGACAGGCGAACATCACCGCGATCTTCGCGAAGGGGACCGATCCCGACATCGCGCAGGTGCAGGTCCAGAACAAGATCCAGTCGGCGATCTCGCGCCTGCCCGCACAGGTGCAGAGCCAGGGCATCCGCGTCACAAAGGCCAACTCGGACACGCTGCTGATGGTCGGCGTTTACGATACGACCGACAGCCGCTCCTTTCAGGACGTCGCGGACTTTCTGTCGTCGAACATCCAGGACCCGCTGTCGCGCGTCGAGGGCGTCGGCGACGTCAACATCTTCGGCGCGCCGCACGCGATGCGCATCTGGCTCAATCCGCAGCGGCTCGCCGCGGTTTCGCTGATGCCCGGCGACGTCGTCACCGCGATCACGGCACAGAACGCGGAGGTAGCCGCAGGCGAAGTCGGCGGCACGCCGGCGCCGCAGGGTCAGATGCTCAACGCGACGGTCACCGCGCAATCGCGCCTCCAGACCGCCGAGCAGTTCGAGAATATCGTATTGAAGACGCTGCCCGACGGGTCGAGCGTGCGGATCAAGGATATCGCCCGCGTCGAGCTCGGCGCCGAAAGCTATGCGACGATCGTCCGTATCAACGGCCATCCGGGCGCGGGTATGGCGGTCTCGCTTTCTCCCGGGTCCGACGCACTCGAAACCGCCGACCGCGTCAAGACGCGCATGCACGAACTCGCCGCCGACTTCCCCGACGGCCTCACCTACAGCTACGCCAACGACGCGACCGCTTTCATCAAGCTGTCGGTGAGCGAGGTGCAGAAGTCGCTGTTCGAGGCAATCCTTCTCGTCGTCCTCGTGATGTTCGTCTTCCTGCAAAGCTGGCGTGCGGTGCTGATCCCCGCGATCGCGGTGCCCGTAGTGCTGCTCGGTACCTTCGGCGTCTTCTATATTCTGGGGTTCAGTATCAACACGCTGACCTTGTTCGGGCTGACGCTCGCGATCGGCCTCCTCGTCGACGACGCGATCGTCGTCGTCGAGAATGTCGAGCGGTTGATGGAAGAAAATCCCGGCATGTCGGCGCGCGAGGCGACGATCCAGTCGATGCAGGAATTGCAGGTCGCGCTGATCGCGATCGCGCTCGTGCTGTCGGCCGTGTTCCTGCCGATGGCGTTCTTCGGCGGGTCGACGGGTGTGATCTATCGCCAGTTCTCGGTGACGATCGTCTCGGCGATGGCGCTGTCCGTGCTCGTCGCCCTCATCCTGAGCCCCGCGCTCACGTCGACCCTGCTCAAGCCGAAAGCGCATGGCGACGCGCCCGCAAAACCGCACCGTTTCCCGCGCGCTCACGCTGCGATGAAGCGCGCGCAGGACGGCTTCAACGACTGGTTCGACCGCCGCGTGAACGCCTATGTCGGCAGTGTCACCAAGGTGGTCGACCGCAAATGGCTGTTCCTCGGCATCTATGCTCTCATCCTCGTCGTGCTGGCGGTCATGTTCCTGCGGCTGCCGAGCGGATTCCTGCCGAACGAGGATCAGGGCCGCGTCCAGATCCAGTTCCGCCTGCCCGCGGGCGCGACGCAGGAACGCACGCTGCAGGTGCGCGACCAGATCGAGAAATATCTGCTGACGCAGGAAAAAGCGAATGTCGGGGCACTCTTCCTCGTCGCGGGCGGCGGCGGCGGGGGCGGCGCGGTCGGCCAGAATACGGGCCAAGGCTTCATCAACCTCGTCCATTGGGACGAACGCCCGGGCGCGGACCGGACCGCCGATGCGATCGCCGACCGGACGCGCAGGGCTTTGTCGGGCATTCGCGATGCGCAGGTGTTCGCGCTCGTCCCCGGTTCGGTGCGCGGGCTCGGCGACGCCTCGGGCTTCACGATGGAATTCCAGAACCGCAGCGGGATGAGCCGCGACGAATTCGTCGCCGCGCGTGAGAAATTGCTCGCGGCCGCCAATGCCAATCCGAAGCTGACCTCGGTGCGCCTGTCGGACCTGCCCGACGTCGCGACGCTCAAGATCGACATCGATTCGCAGCGGCTCACCGCCTACGGCCTCTCGAACAGCGACGTGAACAATACGCTCGCGACCGCATGGGGTGGACGGTACGTCAACGATTTCATCGACAAGGGCCGCGTCAAACGCGTCTATGTCCAGGGCGACGCGCAATATCGCGCCAAGCCCGAGGACCTCGGCCAATGGTATGTCCGCTCGTCGGACGGCGAGATGTCGCCCTTCTCGGCGTTTGCCGACCTTGGCTGGTCGACGACGCCCAGCAGCACCTCGCGCTTCCAGGGCGTCCCCGCCTTCGAAATATCCGGCCAACCCGCCAAGGGGACGAGTTCGGGCGAAGCGATGGACGAGATGGAACGGATGGCTGGCGAAATTCCGGGCACCAGCGTCGCCTGGGCGGGATCTTCGTATCAGGAACGCCTGTCATCGGGACAGGCGCCGCTGCTCTATGCACTGTCGTTGCTCGTCGTATTCCTCTGCCTCGCCGCGCTCTACGAAAGCTGGTCGATCCCGCTCGCCGTGCTTCTGATCATTCCGTTGGGGCTCGTCGGCTCGGTGTTCGCGGTGACGCTGCGCGGGCTCGAAAATGACGTCTATCTGCAGATCGGCCTTTTGACGACGATGGGGCTCGCGGCGAAGAATGCGATTTTGATGATCGAATTCGCCGAGCAGGAAGAGAAGAAGGGCAAGCGCGTGATCGAGGCGGCGGTCGAGGCTGCACGCATCCGTCTCCGCCCGATCCTCATGACGAGCTTCGCCTTCATCTTCGGCGTGCTGCCGCTTGCGATCGCGACCGGCGCGGGCGCGAACAGCCGCGTCGCGATCGGGACCGCGGTAATCGGCGGGATGCTGACCGCGGCACTGCTCGCGATCTTCTTCATCCCGCTCTTCTTCGTCCTCGTCCGCCGCGGCGTCCGCGACGGGCTGGCGGCGCTGCGCGCACGGTTCGGCAAGAAGGACGGCGGGACGGAGGTGACGGCATGAAACGCACGCCTCTCCTGATCGCCGCGCCGCTGCTCCTCGCCGGTTGCTCGCTCGCGCCGAAAACCGTGCTGCCCGCACCGCCGGTTCCGCAGAGCTGGCCCGTCGGCGACGCCTATCTGCTGCAGAGCGAGGCGGCGCTGCCGGTGCTGTCGTACAAGACGGTATTTACCGACGCGCGGCTGCAAAATCTCGTCGATCAGGCGCTGACCAACAACCGCGACCTCCGCGTCGCTTATGCCAATGTCGCCGCCGCCCGCGCACAGGCGCGCGTCAGCCGCGCGGGGCAATTCCCTGCGCTCGGGGTGAGCGCGGGCGCAGGCTATTCGGACAATGGCGGAACGGGCGGCGGCGCGGGCGATTTCTCGCTGCGCGGCGGGGTCACGTCGTTCGAGATCGACCTGTTCGGCCGTCTCGCCAACGCCGCCGAGTCCGACCGCAACAGCGCGCTCGCGACCGAAGCGGCATCGCGGACCGTCCGCGTCGCGCTGATCGCCGACCTTGCCGACGCCTGGGCTGCCTATGGCGCCGACCGCGACCTGTTGAAGATCGCCGAGGATACCGCCGCCAACGCGCGCGAGAATGTCCGGTTGACGCAGGCGCGGCTCGATGGCGGCGTCGCGCCGCGCACCGACCTGCGCCAGGCCGAGCAAATCCTTGCGACCGCCGAGGATTCGATCGCGCAGCAGAAGACCGCGCTCGCGCAGGATGAAAATCTGATCCGCCTGCTCGTCGGCGCCGATATCGACAGCGCGCTTCTCCCCGCGGGCCTCACCGAAGTGGCTCCGGGAATCGTGTCGCTTCCCGCCGGGGTCGATTCGCAGATCCTGCTCCGCCGCCCCGACGTGATCGAGGCCGAATATCGCCTGCGCGCCGCCAATGCCGATATCGGCGTCGCGCGCGCGCGGCTGTTCCCGACGATCTCGCTCACCGGGCTGCTCGGTTTCGCGAGCGACGCGCTCGGCAGCCTGTTCGACGGCGGATCGTTCAACTATTCGGTCGGCGGCGACGCGACCGCGACGATCTTCGATTTCGGCGGCCGCCGCGCCGGGGTCGACGTGACGAAGGCGCAACGCGACGCCGCGCTCGCGGGGTATGAAGGCGCGATCCAGACCGCGTTCCGCGAAGTGGCCGACGCGCTGGCGGTGCAAGGCACGATTGCGGAACGCGTTCGCGCGGCCGCCGCGAACACGTCTGCCGCCGCCGACACCGCGATGCTCACCGATGCGCGCTACAAGGGGGGCGTCGACAGCTTCCTCGCCAGCCTCGATGCGCAGCGCAGCCTCTATTCGGCGCGGCGGAGCGAGATCGGGACGCAATTGCTGCTCGTCAGCACGCGAATCGCGCTGTTTCGGGCGCTCGGTGGCGACAGCGCCGCGGGAAGCCCACCCAACCCCTGATATCTTCGTCATGCCGGACTTGATCCGGCATCCATTCCTCCGCGTCGGCAAAGTGGACCCCGGATCAAGTCCGGGGTGACGAATGGAGGCCCCGACTCTTTCTTGACATTTACCCTCGCTCGCGCGCTAATAGAACAAAGCAGGAACATATATGCGCGAGTCGTCCCAACCTCTCGCCGGGCTGCGCAAGCGCATCGCCCGGCTGGCCACCGATGGTGGCCATACGAGCCACCCGTCCGGGGGCTGGCTGACGAGCGGGCATGCAGGGTTGGATGCTGCGCTCGGTGGAGGGCTCGCGATCGGAAAGGCCCATGAATTCTTTGCAGCGGACGCCCTCGACGGGACCAGCGCCGCCGCCTTCGCCGCGCTGCTCGCGCTCCGAGCCCCGGGAAAAACGCCGCTGATCTGGCTACGCACCGCCGATGCGGGAAGCCGCACCGGGCATATCTATGCGCCCGGGATCGCCGAACTCGGAGGAGACCCCGACCGGCTTCTGCTCGTCGAGACGCCCGACCCCAAAATGCTCCTTGCCTGCGCCAACGACGCGGTCCGCTGTGCCGGATCGGCGGCGGTGATCGTCGAGAGCTGGGGAAAGTTCCCGCTGCTCGATCTCACCGCGGGCCGCCGTCTCGCGCTCGGCGCACGCGACGCCGGAACGACCCTGCTGATGCTCCGTCTCAACGCCGTACCCGCACCGAGCGTCGCCGAGACGCGCTGGAGCGTCGCCGCGGCGGCGTCGCGCGCACTCGAAGCCGGTGCGCCGGGAGCGCCCGCCTTCGATCTCGAACTCTTGCGCTGGCGCGCGGGCCCTGCCGGCAGTCGCTGGCGACTGGACTGGAACCATGACGACAAAAGTTTCGGGCACGGCATCGGGGAGCCGGCGCTATCTGGCGCTCTTCTTCCCGTACCTGCCCGCCGAGCGGCTGTGCCGCACGGCGCCGCGGCCGCCTGACGCCCCGCTCGTCTTCGCCGAAAAGCAGCGCGGCGCGCTGCGTATCGCAAGCCTTGACGCACGCGCGCAGGCGGCGGGGCTCAGCGTCGGCATGCCACTCGCCGACGCGCGGGCGCGCGTGCCCGAATTGATCACCGTCCAGCACGATCCGGTCGCCGACCATGGCTGGCTCGACCGGCTTGCCCTTGGATGCAACCGCTATACGCCGCTCGTGGCACTCGACGCCCCCGACGGGCTGATCCTCGACATCGCCGGCGCCGAGCATCTTTTCGAGGGCGAGGCGGGGCTTGCCGGGGATGTCGAAACACGCCTGTCGCGGCTCGGCATGACGGTGCGGCTCGCGTTCGGCCCTACCGCCGACGCGGCACGCGCGCTTGCGCGCTATCAGACGCGCCCCGCCCCCGACGAACAACAGGCCGTCCGCCGGCTGCCCGTCGCTGCGCTCGAACTCGAGCCCGAGGCGACGACAGCGCTCGTCCGCGCGGGATTGAAGACGATCGGCGACCTCGCGAGCCGCCCGATGGCGAATATCGTCGCGCGCTTCGGTGCCAGCGCCGCGATGGCGCTCCGCCGCATATTGGGCGATGCACCGAGCCCGCTCGACCCGCGCATCGCGCCGCCGCCGGTCGCGGTCGAGCGCCGTTTCGCCGAACCGCTCGGCAGCACCGCGCATGCCTCCAAAGTCCTCGCCGAACTCGCGGGTGAAGCGATCGCGGACTTGCTCGAACGCGGCAAGGGGGGCCGCCATTTCCGTGCGACCTTCTTTCGCAGCGACGGCCTGGCGCGCAGCATCGACGTCGAGACCGGCCACGCGACACGCGACACCGGACTCGTCATGCGCCTCTTCGCCGAGCGGATGGACAGCCTTGCCGACCCGCTCGATCCCGGCTTCGGCTTCGACATGATCCGCCTTGCGGTCCCGCGCCTCGACCCGCTCGGCGCGACGCAGCTGAAACTCGAAGGCGGCGAAGTCCGCGAAGCGGCGATGGACGAGCTCGTCGACCGGATGACGACGCGGCTCGGGCGGCGGCGTGTCAAAAAATTGATGGCCGCAGACACGCATATCCCCGAGCAGGCACAGCTCGCGCTCCCCGCGATCGACGCGCCGCCACCCGCGCCCTGGCAGATGCCCGAACCCGGTGAACCGCCGACGCGTCCCTTTCATCTCTTCGACCCGCCGCAGCCGATCGAGGTGATCGCCGAGGTTCCCGACGGCCCCCCGCACCAGTTCCGCTGGCGCCGCGCGACGCACGCCGTGCGCCGCTACGAGGGGCCCGAGCGTATCGCCGCCGAATGGTGGCGCCGCCGCGACAATGGCGGGCTGACGCGCGACTATTACCGCGTCGAGGATGTCCAGGGCCGCCGCTACTGGCTCTTCCGCCACGGCCTCTATGACGAAAAACCCGACCCGCGCTGGTATATTCACGGGGTTTTCGCATGAGCGAAGAAGCCCCCGAGCCACCACGCGACCCCGGCTTCGCCGAACTGGTCGCCGCGACCAACTACAGCTTCCTGCGCGGCGCCTCGCATCCGGCCGAAATGGTGGCGGAGGCGCTGGCGCTCGGCATGGCCGGTATCGGCATCGCCGACCGCAACAGCGTCGCGGGGGTGGTGCGGGCGTGGGCTTTCCTCAAAGAACTGCAGGTCAGGAAGCCCGAGATGATGGACAGCTTCCGGCTGGCGGTCGGTGCAAGACTCGTCTTCGCCGACGGCACGCCGGATATCGTGGCCTATCCAGTGAGCCGCCACGGCTGGGGCCGACTGACCCGGCTTCTGTCGACCGGAAATCTGCGCGCGCAGAAGGGAGGCTGCATTCTCGAACTGGACGACCTGCTCGCGCACTGCGACGACCTGCTGCTCATCGCGATGGAAGGCGACGAAGCGCTACTTCGCAGCCTCAAACGGGTTCGACCAAAATCGGTGTGGCTGGCAGCCACGATGCCCCAATCGGGCGCCGACGCGCGGCGCCTGATCGAATTACAGCGCGTGTCGGCAGCGACAAACGTCCCGCTGCTCGCGACCAACGACGCCCTTTATGCCACCGCTGCCCAGCGCCCCCTTCACGACATCATCACCTGCATCCGCGAAGGCGTCACCGTCCAGAAGGCGGGCAAACTGCTACGTGCCAATGGTGAGCGCCATTTGAAAGCTCCCGCCGAAATGAAGCGACTCTTTGCGCAAAGTCCAAAGGCGGTCGAACAAAGCGCGAGACTGCTCGCCCGCATCAACTTTCGCCTCGACGACCTGCGATATGAATATCCGCACGAGCCGGTGCCGCCAGGCTGGAAGCCGTTCAACTATCTCCATCATCTGGTGAAGACGGCGGCAGAGAAACGCTATGGCGCGCCGCTGAAGCCGAAAATCCGAAGGCTGATCGGCAACGAACTCCGCCTGATCCGGCGGCGGAACTATGTCTATTATTTTCTGACCGTTTACGATCTAGTCCGGTTCGCACGGGCGCAGGACCCGCCAATCCTGTGTCAGGGACGTGGATCGGCCGCCAATTCGATCGTCTGTTTTCTGCTCGGCGTCACCTCGGTCGATCCGGACGAGCATAAGCTGCTTTTCTCCCGCTTCGTCTCGGCCGAACGTGACGAACCTCCCGACATCGACGTCGATTTCGAGCATGAACGCCGCGAGGAGGTCATCCAGTATATCTACGATCGCTACACGCGCGACCGCGCGGCCATCGCCGCAACCGTCATTCACTACCGCCCGCGCAGCACGATCCGCGAGGTCGGCAAGGCGCTCGGCTTCAGCGAAGATGTGACCGCACGGCTTGCCGACACGAGTTGGGGAAACTGGGGCGACGATGTGCCCGTCGAGCGGCTCGTCGAAGCTGGTCTCAATCCGCATAATGGCGAGATCGAGCGGCTGCACCGCTTCGTCGGCGAACTGCTCAAGGCGCCGCGCCACCTGTCGCAGCATGTCGGCGGCTTCGTGCTCACCCAAGGGCGGCTCGACGAGCTGGTGCCGATCCACAATGCCGCGATGGAGGACCGCACCTTCATCGAATGGGACAAGGACGATATCGACGCGCTCGGATTGATGAAGGTCGATGTGCTGGCGCTCGGCATGCTGACCTGCATCCGCAAATGCTACGATCTGATGCGCGAGCATGGGCTGGGCGATCACGCGCTGGAACTCGATATCGATTCCAAGGATCCGGCGGTTTACGACATGTTGTGCAAGGGCGACAGCATCGGTGTGTTTCAGGTCGAAAGCCGCGCGCAGATCAACATGCTGCCGCGCCTGCGGCCTCGCAAGCTCTACGATCTGGTCGTACAGGTCGCGATCGTCCGCCCGGGGCCGATCGAGGGCGACATGGTGCATCCCTACCTGCGCCGCCGAAATAAGGAGGAGGAAGTCGAATACCCCTCCCCCGCGCCTCCCCACGATCCGGATGAGCTCCGCGAAGTGCTAGGCCATACCTTTGGCGTCCCGCTCTTTCAGGAGCAGGCGATGAATCTGGCGATCACCGCCGCCGGCTTTACCCCCGAAGAGGCCAACGGCCTCCGCCGTGCCATGGCGACCTTTCGCAATGTCGGGACCATCGACAATTTCCGCGAGAAGATGGTCGGCGGCATGGTCGCGCGCGGATACCAGCAAGATTTCGCCGAGCGCTGCTTCAAGCAGATCGAGGGCTTCGGCAGCTACGGCTTTCCCGAAAGCCATGCGCAATCCTTTGCACGGCTCGTCTACGTCTCGTCGTGGATCAAGCATTACCACCCCGCCGTCTTCGCCTGCGGCATCCTCAATTCGCAGCCCATGGGCTTCTACGCGCCCGCGCAACTCGTGCGCGATGCGCGAGACCACGGCGTCGAAGTGCGCGCGGTCGATGTCAATGCGAGCGACTGGGACAACAGCCTCGAACGGCGCGACGACGGCGCGCTCGCGCTGCGGCTCGGCTTCCGGCAGGTCGACGGGTTTCGTGAGGAGTGGGCAAAGGCGATCGCCGAGGCCCGCGACACCGCACCCTTCACTTCGGTCGAGGAACTCGCACGGCGCGCGAGCCTGCCCTCGCGCGCATTGCGCCTGATCGCCGATGCCGATGCGTGCCGGTCGATGGGGCTCGACCGGCGGCCGGCGCTATGGGATGCGCGGCGCGTGCGGCAGGGCGTATTGCCGCTGTTCGGCGCCGCCGAAGCCAATGAATTGGGCTTCGAGGAGGACGCGCAGCTGCCGCCGACGCCGATGGTCGAGCATGTGCTCACCGATTACCAGACGACGCGCTTGTCGCTGAAGGGCCATCCGATGGCATTTCTCCGCCGGGACTTCGAACGCGAAGGCATATTGAGCGCCACCGAAGTCGCGGCCGCGAAGAACGGCTCGATCGTCCGCACCGCGGGCGTCGTGCTGATCCGCCAGCGGCCGGGCAAGGGCAATGCGATCTTCATCACGCTCGAGGACGAGGGCGGGATCGTCAACATCCTGCTCTGGGCGCGCCATTTCGAACGCTATCGCCGCGCCGTCATGGCATCGCGGCTGATGCTCGCCGAGGGCGAGGTGCAACGGAGCAAGGAAGGCGTCATCCACCTGATGGCGACGCGGATCGTCGACCGCACCGCGATGCTCGACGCGTTGGGAAGCGACCGGCGTTTCGAACCCGACCTCTGCCGCGCCGACGAGGTCAAGCATCCGCAGGTGCCGCGCGGCCGTTCGGAGGGCGACTATGCCCAGCGTCATGGCCATCCGCGCAATGTGCGCATCCTGCCCAAGTCGCGGGATTTTCATTGAGGCATTTTTGCTGTCCCGGCTCGCGCCGGAAACGGTTCCAGCGCGCTCCCCCTCCCAGCCTCCCGACATAGTATCCTATGGGAAGCTGGGAGGGGGAGCGGGCTGGAACCGCGCCTGTTTTCGGTCACACCGAAACAGAAAACGAGGATGCCCCGGCTGTGGGGAGCCGGGGCATCCAATTCAGGCCGATAAAGGGACCAACCAAATATAGCCTGAAATTTGTTTGCGACCTTTAGGATTTAGCCGCGAAGCAGGTTCATCACGCCCTGCGCGCTCTGGTTCGCCTGGGCGAGCATCGCGGTCGATGCCTGCGACAGGATCTGAGCGGCAGCGAGCTTCGTCGATTCGGCCGAGAAGTCGGTGTCTTCGATGCGCGAGCGCGATTCGTCGAGGTTGGTGACGCGCGCCGTCAAATTGTCGACAGCCGCGGTCAGGCGGTTCTGCTGCGCACCGAGGTTGGCGCGTTCGCCGGCAACCGTGGTGATCGCGGTGTCGAGCGTCGCCAGAGCGCCCGTGGCGCCGGCAGCGGTCGCGACCGACAGAGCGTTGACGCCGAGCGTCGTCGCCGTGAGGCTGGCGACGGTGATCGTCACCTTTTCGCCGCTGTTGTTACCGGTCTGGATGTCGAAGCCGGCGGTGACGCTGCCGTCGAGCAGCTTGTTGCCGTTGAACGTCGTCTGCGTCGTGATGTCGCCGATCTGCGAGATCAGCGCGGTGACTTCCTTCTGGACCAGCGTACGGTCGGCGTCGGCGAGCGTGCCGTTCGACGCCTGCATCGCCAGTTCACGCATACGAACGAGGATGTCCGAGATGCTGGCGGCGCCGCTGTCGGCGGTCTGCGCGAGCGAGATACCGTCGTTCGCGTTGCGGATCGCCTGCGAGAAGCCCTTCGAAGCGGCCGACATGCGGGTCGCGACGGCGAGGCCGGCGGCGTCGTCCTTGGCGCTGTTGATGCGCTTGCCCGACGACAGGCGTTCCATCGCCTGCGACTGCGAGCGTTCGGCAACACGCGAGCTGTTCTGGGCGCGAAGCGCGCTCACATTGGTGTTGATGACAGTCATGTTGTTCCTTTCCGGCCCCTTGGCCATTCCCGTGATGTGAGGGCTCGGCGAGCGGTCACGAACTGCAGTAACGGCGGGCGGCGGGCCGGTTTAAGCGGCGGCGTCAAAAAATTGCCGAAAGCGGCGTTAAGTCTAGACGTCCATCACTCATCCATATGAAAACGCGTATATAATTATTTTGGCACGCGCTTTGCATTACTCTTTGGGCGTGCGGCTGACCGCCGCGCACCAGGACGGATGAAAGCTTATGAGCACGATTGACCCGAGCCGGCTGTTGCAGATGCGCAGCACGATTCTCAATCAGAACCAGGCGCTGCAACGCGCCGCGGGCAAAGGCGCCGCGGGCGGAATCGACGGCGGCGAGAGCGCGCCCGATTTCGGCGCGGCGATCAGCAGCGCGCTGCAACAGGTCAACGCCCAGCAGGCGAAGGCGAGCGAACTCAGCGAAGCCTATGAGCGCGGCGACACGCACGACATCGTCAGCGTGATGATCGAACGCCAGAAGGCCTCGCTCGGCTTCGAGACCACGTTGCAGGTCCGCAACAAGCTGCTGTCCGCCTATCGCGACATCATGAACATGCCGGTGTAATCCATGTCCGAAGCCCAGACCCTCACGCCCGTCGACGGCACCGCGAACCGCCTCCCCGCCCCGATGGGCGGCCGCTTCGCGCCGGTGCAGCAGTTCGTGCGCCAGCCCGCGGTCCAGCGCGCACTGCCGATGATCGCGACGACCACCGCGATCGGCATCGCCGCGCTCGCCTATTTCATGACCCAGTCCGCGCCGCAGGCGCAGCTCTTCGCCGGGCTCGACGACGCCGACAAGGCCGCGGTCGCGGACGCGCTTCAGTCGCAGGGGATCGCGCACACGATCGACCCGTCGACCGGCGCGCTGACCGTCGACGCCGACAAGCTCCATCAGGCGCGCATCGCGCTTGCCGGTGAGGGCCTGCCCAAGGCACAGCCGAGCGGCGACAGCCTGATCGCATCGCTCCCGATGGGGTCGAGCCGCGCGATCGAGGGCGAGACGCTGCGGTCGGCGCGCGAAGCCGATCTGTCGCGGACGATCGAGACGATCGACGCGGTGAAGAGCGCGCGCGTCCATATCGCCGCCGCCGAGCAGAGCCTGTTCGTCCGCGAGGACAAGCCCGCGACCGCATCGGTCATGCTGACGCTCCAGAACGGCCGCAGCCTTTCGGACGGCCAGGTCCAGGCGATCCGTTTCCTCGTGGCCTCGTCGGTTCCGGGAATGAATGCCGACGAAGTGCAGGTCATCGATCAGCGCGGCGCGCTGCTCAGCGACGGCGTCTCGAATGCCGACATGAAATCCTTCCAGTTGCAGACGCAGATGGAAGAGCGCTTCCGGCGCGCACTCGACACCCTGCTCGGCCCGATGCTCGGCGCCGGCAACTACACCGTCGAAGTCCACGCCGACGTCGACATGTCCGAAAGCCAGGCGACGCGCGAAAGCTTTCCGAAGGATGATCGCGCGCTCACCAACGAACAGGTCACGCGCACCGTCAGCGGCGAAGGCACGCCGCCCGCGGTCGGTATCCCGGGAGCACTGTCGAACCAGCCGCCGCAGGCCTCGACCGTCAGCGACACCGCCCCGCTTCCCTCGGCGCCCGGCGCGGCGCCCGCGAGCGCGACGAACAGCAACGAGAATGCGACCCGCGCCTACGAGGTCGGCCGCGAGATTTCGGTGACGCACCAGCCGCAGGGCCAGCTTCGCCGCGTCTCGGTCGCGGTCGCGCTCAATCAGGGCAAGAAGGCGCTGACGCAGGCCGACATCGCAAAGATCGACGCATTGGTGAAGGGCGCGGTCGGCTATGACGCGACGCGCGGCGATCAGGTCGCGATCAGCCAGCGTCCTTTCGCCAAGGTCGAAGACAGCGCCCCCGCCTTTTACGACGCGCCCTGGTTCCTGCCGCTTTTGAAGCAGGCCGGTGCCATCCTCGCCGCGATCCTCGCCTTTTTCTTCATCGGTCGCCCGCTGATCAAGGCCGCCAAGGCGCGCGCCGCCGAGCGTGCCGAGCGCAACACCAAGCTGGAGGAAAGCCTGCTTGCGGTCGCCGATCGCCAGGCGCTCTCGGCACCCGGAAACGGCTCCGGCCGCGAAATCACGCTCGAAATGATCGAGGCCGCGCCGAGCTATGAGGCGCGCGCGAACCTCGTCCGTGCCTTCGTCCGCCAGGACTCGGCACGCGCCGCGCTCGTCGTCCGCCAGCTGATGCAGGAGGGCGCCCGTGGCTGACGATTTCGACGTCGATATGGAAATCGAAACCCCGCGCGCAAAGCCCGCGCTCGGCGGGTCGGCCGCCGCGGCGATCCTGCTGATGCTGCTCGAGGAAGAAGAAGCGGCGACGATCCTGAAGCATCTCGATGCCGATGAAGTGCGCCAATTGGCGAAGTCGATGTTCGACAGCGCCAACGCCAGCGAAGGCCAGATCGATCAGGCGCTCGACCAGTTCGTCAACCAGAGCCGCGGCGTCAGCGCGCTCGCGGTCGGCGCCGACACGCGCATTCGCACCGTGATTCACCAGGCGGTCGGCAACGTCCGCGCCGACAACATCCTCGCCGCGGTCGCACCGCAGTCGAGCGCCGCGTCGCTCGAAATGCTGCGCTGGATGGACGTCGACGCGATCAGCGCGCTGCTCGCCAACGAGCATCCTCAGGTCGGCGCACTCATCCTCTCGGTGCTCGTTCCCGATGTCGCCGCGCGCGCCGTCGAGACGCTCGACGAAGTGCTCCAGGCCGAGCTGGTGCTGCGTGCCGCGCAGCTGACTGCCGTCCCCGCCGCCGCGATCGAAGATCTGGAAGCCGTGCTCGCCAGCGCCAACGTCGGCGGCCAGCGCGTCGCGAAACAGCCGATCGGCGGCCCGAGCGACGTCGCGAAGATCATGAAGAAGATGCCGAAGCAGCTGTCCGAACGCACGATCCGCGCGCTCAAGAAGCAGGACAAGCTGCTTGCCCAGATGATCGAGGAAGAAATGTTCATCTTCGAGAATCTGCGCGACCTCGACGCCAAGAACCTCGGCACCGTTCTTCGCTCGGTCGATGCGGCGCAGCTCGCGATCGCGCTCAAGGGCACCGACGAGGATATGGTCGATCGCTGCCTCGCCACCATGTCGAAGCGCGCGTCGGAAACGATCCGCGACGAAATGGCCGAGATGACGATGGTCAAGCGCGTCGACGTCGACGAAGCACAGAAAGCGATCATGCAGATCGTCCGCCAGATGGCCGCCTCGGGCGAAATCATGATCGCGGGCGCGGGCGACGACTATGTCTGATCGCACCGCCGAAACCACCGCGATCTCGCTCGCGCAGATCATGGCCGAAGCGCGCGGCTTCCGCCCGCTGCACTTCGCCGGAACGCCGGTGCAGCACGCTGCTCCCGCCGTGCATGACACCGCGATCGAAGCCGACGATCCGTTCGCGCTGGGCCTCGCCGAGGGACAGCGTCTCGCCGAAGCCGCTTTCGTGGTCGAGCGCCAGCAACTGCTCGCACTCGTCGCCGCCGCCGAAGCGCTGCAGGACGAGCCGAGCGAAGAGCTCGCGCAATTGATCGCCGAGACCGTCGAACGCCTCGTCCGTCAGATCGTCGACAACGCCGCGATCGATGCCGCGTGGCTGCAGGCACAGGCCGAAACCGCTGCGGCGATGGTCGCCGAGGCCGACAAGGCGCGCACGCTGTGGGTCAACCCCGCCGATGCCGTCCTGCTGGCCGATGCCCCGATCGCGCTGCCGATCGAAGCCGACCCGGCGATGGCCCGCGGAACGGTGCGCATCGAAACCTCTGCGGGCTGGATCGAACATGGCCGCGCGGTCTATCTCGGCGAGCTGCGCGCCGCGCTCGGCAGCGAAGGAACCGGCGCATGACACGCCGCCTCGCCCTGTCGGCCGAGCATCTGCTCGCCCCCGTCGACCTGACCGACGCCAGCCCCCGCCGCATCGGCACGCTCGTCGCGCACGAGGGGATCATGCTCGAAGTGTCGGGCTTTCCCCAGCCGCTCGGCAGCAACGTCCGCATCAAGTCGGCGACGGGCGACCATGTCTACGGCGAGGTCGTCGGCTTTCGCGGCCACCGCAGCCTCGTCCTTCCGTTCGACACCAACATGCCGCTCGTCACCGGCGCGCCGGTCGAGCCGCACGGCGCGAGCTCGATGGTCACCGTGGGCAAGGCACTGCTCGGCCGGATCATCGACGCACAGGGCAACCCGCTCGATGGCCGTCCCGCGGTCAAATCGCAATTCCACTGGCCGCTCGCCGGCCGCAAGGTCAATCCGCTCCGCCGCGGCCGCGTGACCAAGCCGCTCAACATGGGCGTGCGCGCGATCAACGGGCTGCTCACTGTCGGCGAAGGCCAACGCGTCGCGATCATCGCGGGTTCGGGCGTCGGCAAGTCGGTGCTGATGGGCCAGATGATCGCGGGTACCGAGTGCGACGTGATCGTCGTCGGTCTGATCGGCGAGCGCAGCCGCGAAGTCAGCGACTTCGTCGAAACCAAGCTGCCCCCCGCGGTGCGCAAGAAGTCGGTCGTCGTCGCGGTTCCCGCGGACCACCCGCCGCTTCTCCGGCTTCGCGCCGCGATGCGCGCGACCGCGATCGCCGAGAGCTTCCGCGCCGAGGGCAAGAAGGTCCTGCTCCTGATCGATAGCCTGACGCGCGTCGCGCACGCGCAGCGCGAGATCGGGCTGACGCTCGGCGAACCGCCGACGATGAAGGGCTACCCGCCGTCGGTGTTCGCGCTCATTCCCTCGCTCGTCGAACGCGCCGGCAACGACAATGCGACCGGCGGCTCGATCACCGCGCTCTACACCGTGCTCGCCGATGGCGGCGACATCGACGACCCGGTCGTCGACAGCGCGCGCGCGATCGTCGACGGCCATATCATCCTGTCGCGCACGCTTGCCGAACAGGGCGTCTATCCCGCGATCGACGTCGCACGCTCGTTGTCGCGCACGATGGCCGACTCGGTCGACCCCGACCATGCCGCCGCCGCCGCACGCTTCCGCCAGCTCTGGTCCGCCTATGAAGAGAATCGCGACCTGATGCTGATGGGCGCGTACATCGCCGGCAGCGATCCGATCCTCGACGAGGCGATCGCGCTGCGGTCGCATCAGCTCGCCTTCGTATCGCAGCCCGCCGCCGCGCAGGTCGATTTCGAAAATTCCCGCCACGCCCTGATTGAAGGATATTCCGCATGAACGCCCGCACCGCACGCCGCAAACGCATCATCCGCGTGCGCACCGTCGAACATCAGATGGCGGAGGCCAATCTTGCGCGCGCGAATGGCGAGCTGGCGAGCCTGGTCGAACTGTCGAAGCGTCTCGAAACGCTGCGCGCCGATCTCGCGATGGCGAAAGGCGCGGTCGCGGGGCGTGCACTCAACACGATCGGCGAACTCGGTGTCCGGCTCGACATGGCGAAGGAAAATCTCGCCGCACCGCTGGTCAACGCCAGCGTCCGCCGCGACGAAGCCGGCGTCATCGCGCAGAGCGCGATGGTGAAGGAAGAATCGGCGGTACGCCTCTACGAACGCAGCCGCCGCTCGGCCGAGGCCGAAGTCGAGCGCCGCACCGACGCCAACCGCCCGCATCGCCGCCGCGCGATGAGCCTGCGCCTGCTCGACGGCGGTGCCGCATGATGGCCTCGCTCAACCAGGCCCCGGCGCAGACCGGCATCGCCTCGATCCTCGCGGCGATCGGTACTGCCGCGCCTGCGACCGGCACCCCCGAAGAGGGCGGCTTCGAGCAGCTGTTCGCGAGCCTGCCGACCGCCTCGGCCGCCGCCACGGGGACCGCACCGGCGACGGCCAACCCCTTCGCCGTCCAGCTGAACGGCCAGCCCGTCGCGACCGCCCCGGTGGCCGCCGAAGCCCTGCCGGCGCCCGACGCCGCCGTGCTGCCTGCGCCGGCCGCGACGCCGGTGCCGCCCGCCGCCGCGCTCTTCGGCCTGCGCCAGCCCGGCATCGACATGCCGGCCGAAGCGGCGATGCCCGAACCCCTGACGATCAAGACGCCCGCGCCCGCAGCCAAGCCCGAGGCGGCTCCCGCCACCGAAGCCGCTGCCGCCGCCGCGAGCCTGCTGATCGCCGCCGCGACCCCTTTCAAGGCCGCCGCGCCGGTCGCAGACAAACCCGCGCCCGTCGCCGAAGCCGACGCCGAAGCAGCCACCGATGGCGAGCCCGCCGCACCGGCGGCCGCGCAGCCGGCAGCCGAAATCGTCGCCGCGCCCGCGGCGCTCGTGATCGTCAGCCCCGCCGCACCGGCAGCCGCCAAGCCGATCGCCGAAAAGGCAGCGAAGTCCGCGGCCCCCGCCGCGCCGCGTCTCACCGACGCGAACGCAGCCGCATCGCCTCCGATCGCAGTGGCCAAGCCCGAAGCCGCGCCGCCGCAGCAACCGGCGGCAGCCTTCGCCGCGATCGAGCCCAAGGCCGCGAAACCCGTGGCCGACGCCGCCGCATCGATGACGGTGCTCTTCGCACAGCCCGACGTGCAGGGCGCGGCCCCGCTTGCCGAGGCCGCCAAAGCCGCGCCGGTCGCCGAACGCGTGCTCGACATGACCAGCGACGACCAATGGATCGCGCAGCTCGCCGCCGATATCGCCGCGACGAAATCGGACAAGGGCGAGATCAGCTTCCGCCTGATGCCGCGCCATCTCGGCCGGCTCGACGTCTCGATGCTGAGCGGCGACGAGGGCGTGACCGTCCGCCTCGACACGCAGCATGAAGCGACCGCGACGATCGTCCAGGCGGCGCGGCCGCGCCTGGTCGAGGATCTGCGCCAGCAGGGCGTCCGCATCGCCGAAGCGCAGGTAACGCACACCCCGGCCGAAACCGGCCGCCAGCAACAGAATCAGGGTCAGGGACGCAGCAGTGCGCCCGACGCCAGCCATCTGATCGAAACCGCCGCCGAACAGGCGGACCCCACCCATGACGAGCGCACCGCGGACCGCCGCGGCCGCTTTGCCTGATCCGGAAGGACCCGACCATGAGCAAGGACAAAGCCCCTGAGGGCGCAGAACCCAAGAAGGGCGGCAAGATGAAGAAACTGCTGGTGCTCGGCATCGGCGGCACGGCGCTGATCAGCGCCGGCGCGGGCGCCGGCATCTATCTGGGCGGCGGGCTGGGCGGCGAGCACGAAGCGAAGCCGCAGGACAATTATCCGAAGCTGGTCGTCCGCAGCGAAGGCGAGGAAGAGGCTGCGGCCGAAGGCGGCAAGGAAGGCGAAGAGGCACCGAAGGTCGGCACCGTCTCGGTCCCCAACGACCGCTTCAAGGTCGATCCCAGCAAATATGAGGTCACCTATTATCCGATCACCGACGCGTTCACGACGAACCTCGCCGACGGCTCGGGCTTCCTGCAGGTCGGGATCAGCCTGTCGACCTTCTACGACGGCAAGGTGATCAACAACATCAAGCGTCAGCAGGTGCCGATCCGCTCGGCCGTGCTGATGGTGCTTGCCGAACAGGATCCGGCGCTGCTCTCGACCTCGCAGGGCAAGCAGCAGCTCCAGCGCCAGCTGACCAACGCGATCAACGACGTCCTTCGCGAGAAGGAAGGCTTCGGCGGCGTCGACGACGTCTATTTCACCAGCCTGGTGATCCAGTGAGCCTTGAAGCCAAACCCGTCGATGCCACGGCCAAGCAGGCTGCCGATGCGAAAGCGTCGCTGCTGCTGCGCAAGGCCGAAGACAGCTACGCCTTCCCGGTGCTCGACAGCGTCGGCAACCAGTTCGCGCGCAGCTTGCGCGATCTCGTTCGTGCGCTCGGCGCGCCGACGGTCAATGTCGAGCGTGCCCCGGCGGTGCAGATGCGCTTCGCCGACTGGTGCAGCGAAGTCGCGCCGGGGCTGTTCTGGCGTTATCACGCACCGCCGCTCAAAGGCCCGGTGCTCCTCGCCGCGACGCGCCCGCTCGTCCTTCAGCTCGTCGACATCTTCTATGGCGGCAAGGGCCAGAATGTCGGCGAACGCGAAGACCTGACCGACGCCGAAGAGCGCTTCGCCGCGCGCCTCGGCCGCGACATGGGGATGCAGCTCGCCGCTGCGTGGAAGTCGGGAATCGAGCCCGAGCTCGACGCCGTTACCAGCGATCCGGCAAAGCTCGCCGCGGTGCGCGCCGACGACGATCTGCTCGTCCAGCGCTTCACTCTGCGCGGCGGCGTGTTCGAGGGCCGCACGATCCTGTGCGCCTATCCGCAGGCCGCGCTGCGCGGAATCGCGGGCGCCGATCCGGTCCCCGAGATGCGCGACGCGCCCGCGGTCGACCCGGTCTGGACCGCGACCTTGAACAAGGCGCTGAAGACCGTTCGCATGCCGGTGCGCTCGGTTTTGGCGCGACCCGAAATTTCTTTGGTCAAACTCCTCTCTTTGGAGGTCGGTGATATCATTCCGTTAACCATTCCGCGCAATGTTCCGGTAACCGTCGCCGGCCGCAATTTCGCGTCCGGAAGCATCGGCGAGGCCAATGGCAACGCCGCGATCATGATCGAACGTATCGAAGAAGGACCCGACAATGACTGACATGGCCGAAGCACCGCCGCGCGCCGACCGGCGCGACAAGAGCATCGCCGGGGCACCCAATTTCGATCTGCTCGCCGGCGTCTCGCTCCGCGTGTCGGTCGAGGTCGGTTCGACCTCGATGACGCTCGCCGAATTGCTCGCGCTGTCCGAGGGCAGCGTCGTCGAACTCGACCGCGCCGCGAACGAACTGCTCGACATCTATGCCAACGGAACGCTCATCGCCAAGGGCGAGATCGTCAGCGTCGATGGCCGCTATGGCATCCAGGTCGCCGAAGTCGTCGCGCCCGAGCGCGGCATCGCCGGTTTCGACCGGAGGGCCTGATGCTCGAATATATTCTCCGCCTGCTCATCCTGCTGCCGCTCGTCGGCGGCATGGCATGGGGCAGCCTGTGGCTGTGGAAACGCGTCCAGATGGGCATGCCGCTGACCGGCGGAGCCCCCAAGCAGGGGCGCCCGGTCGAGATGGTCGGCGTTCTGCCGCTCGGCCCCGGCACCAAGCTCGCGGTCGTCGAATTCGCCGGCCAGCAAATCCTGCTCTCGGTCTCGCGCGGCAATGTGACGCGCCTCGCCGACAACAGCCAGGGCGACTTCCATGTCGGCTAGGACGCCAGTCAAGCGTTTGGCCCCGCGCACGCGCTGGCTGCGCCGCGCCGCCTTGATCGGCGGTCTTGCGCTGTTCGCCGCGGCAACCCCCGCTTTCGCACAGGAAGCGAGCGGATTGACTCGCGCGGTCGAGGAAATCGGCGGCAACGGCCGCCCGTTGTCGCTGTCGCTGCAGATCCTCGTCCTCATGAGCCTGCTGACGGTGCTGCCGTCGCTGCTGCTCATGATGACGAGCTTTACGCGCATCATCATCGTGCTGTCGATCCTGCGCCACGCGCTCGGGCTCCAGCAGACGCCGCCCAACCAGGTGCTCGTCGGCCTCAGCCTCTTTCTCTCGCTGTTCGTGATGCAACCGGTGATCAGCGAAGTGAATCGTGTTGCCATCGAACCCTATGGCCAGGAACAGATCGACATCGGCACCGCGGTATCGCGCTCGGGCGATGCGCTGCATGGCTTCATGATGGCGCAGACGCGCAAGACCGACCTGATGATGTTCGCGAAAATCGCGAAGGCACCGACCTATGCCAGCCCGAAGGACGTCCCCTTCTCGATCCTGCTGCCGGCGTTCGTCACCAGCGAACTCAAGACCGCGTTCCAGATCGGCTTCCTGATCTTTCTGCCCTTTCTGATCATCGATCTGATCGTCGCATCCTCGCTGATGTCGCTCGGCATGATGATGCTGTCGCCCACCGTCATATCGATGCCCTTCAAGCTGCTCCTGTTCGTCCTCGTCGACGGCTGGGCGCTGACGATGGGCTCGCTCGCGTCTTCTTTCGGGACCTAGCGTCATGGAAGCCGATTATTTCGTCGGGGTCGCGCAGCAGTCGCTGTGGATTCTCGCGCTCGCCTCCGCGCCGATCCTGATCCCGATCCTCGTCGTCGGCGTGCTGCTCGGCATGGTGCAGGCGGCGACCTCGATCAACGAGCAGACGCTGAGCTTCGTGCCCAAACTGATCATCACCGCCATCTGCCTTGCGATCTTCGGCAGCAGCATCCTCGTGCTGCTCACCGATTTCACGCAGGATATCTTCGCGCAGATTCCGAACCTGGTCCGCTAGGGCTCGAAGGCCGCCGATGAACCCCGACATCCCCGTCCCGAATATCGAGGCGATGCTCCAGCTATGGATGCTGGGGATGATCCGGCCCGGCGCCGCGTTTCTCGCTGCGCCGGTTTTCGGCGCCGCCAGCGTGCCCGTTCAGCTCCGCCTCGTGATCGCGCTCGCGGTCGGCGTGCCCGCGGTCGCGGCGTCGGGAATGACGCTGCCGCCCGAAGGGATCGTCTCGGTTCCCGGTTTCCTGACGATCATCGGCGAGGTCGTCATCGGCCTCGCGATCGGCTTCGTGCTGCAAATGGGGCTCGCCGCGGCGCTGCTCGCGGGCGAGGCGATCAGCAACGCGATGGGCCTCGGCTTCGCGTCGATGGTCGATCCGCTCAACGGCACGTCGAGCAGCGTCGTCGGCCAGTTTCTCTCGATGCTCGCGACCGCGCTCTTCCTCGCCGCGAACGGCCATCTGCTGCTGATCCAGATCATCGTCGACAGCTATCAGGCACTACCGCCCGGCAACGCCTTTCCGTCGTTCGCCGCGATCGGCGGCGTCCTTCGTTTCGCGAGCCTGATGTTCGCCGCCGGGCTGACGATCGCGCTGCCCGTCGGTTTCGTGCTGATCCTGGTCCAGATGATCATGGGCGTCATCGGCCGCTCGGCCCCCGCGATGAACCTCTTCGCGGTCGGCCTGCCCGCGACGCTCCTCGCCGGCGTCATCCTGCTCGGCATGGCGACCCCGGCGATGGCCGAGGCGATCGCCCGCTTCCTCTCCGACGCGCTCGACATGGCGCGTGCGATCGCCGCGGGACGCTGAACGATGGCGGGAACGACCGAGCGCGACCAGAAGACCGAACAGCCAACCGCCAAGAAGCTCGCCGATTCGGCGCGCGAAGGCGATGTGCTGATGTCGAAGGAACTGGCGACCGCGCTGATGATGCTCGCGGGTGCCGGCTGGCTGCTCGCCGCGGGCGGCTGGCTCGTCCAGTCGGCGGGCGAGCTCGTCAAACGCGGGCTGACGCTCGATGCCGACGACGTCGCACATTTCGCGCCGGGCGAAGCGGTGATGCGGGGTGGCGTCGAAATATTGCTGCCGCTTGCGGCGCTCTTCGGGCTCGCGCTCGCCGCAAGCATCGCGGCGCCCGCGATGCTGGGATCGCTCGGCTGGCGGGGAAAGGCGGTCGCCTTCAAGGGCAGCCGAATGAATCCGCTCTCCGGACTCAAGCGCATGTTCGGCCCGCAAGGCGTGATCGAACTCGTGAAGTCGCTCGCGAAGGTATTGCTGCTCGGCACGATCGGCTATTTTCTGGTCGCCGACGCAATGCCGCAGATCATGGTCCTCGCGCAATCCGACTTGCAGGGCGCGATCGGGCTCGCGGGCAGGGCCATCGGCCATTCGATGCTCGCGATGGCGGGCGGGCTGGTCGTGATCGCGCTGATCGACGTGCCCGCGCAATGGTTCCAGCGCAACCAGCGCCTGATGATGAGCAAACAGGAAGTGAAGGAAGAAGCGCGCGAATCCGACGGCGCGCCCGAACTCAAACAGGCGCAGCGCCAGCGCGCGCACGAAATCCTGAGCGGCTCGGCGCGCAAGGCGGTGTCCGACGCCACGGTCGTTCTCACCAACCCGACACACTTCTCGGTCGCGCTCCGCTATCGCCCCGGTCAGGACGCCGCGCCCGTCGTCGTCGCGCGCGGCCGCGGCGATGTCGCGCTGTCGATCCGCGAACTCGCCCGCGGCGCCAACGTGCCGATCCTCGAATATCCGCAACTCGCGCGCGCGATCTACTTCACCGCGCGCGCGGGCCGGGTGATTCCGGAGGAATTGTTCGTCGCGGTGGCAACCGTTCTCGCCTTCGTCTTCCAGCTCGAACGCGCGGTCGCCGACGGGATCGCGCAGCCTTCCGTCGACGTGCCGCCGTCGCATCGCTTCGACCCCGAGGGTCGTCGGCAAAATTGATCCCTCGGCGCTTAAGGCCCCGAAAATCGGGCCGTTAAGATGGACGAAGGATATTTGCCATGGTCACCTCTATCGCCTCTTCGCTCGGTGCCGGATCGGGAATCGATATCGCGAAACTGGTCAGCGACCTCTCGTCGGCCTCGCGTGAGCCCAAGGTCGCGCGGCTGGGCGGCCTGATTACCGCAAACACCGCGCGGATCAGCGCCGTCGCGCAGGCGCGGTCGGACCTTGTCGGTTTCGCCGATTCGCTCGAGCAGATGATTTCGGACGGCTCGCTGCGCAGCAAGCCGACCGTTTCGGACGAAAGCGTCCTCAGCGCCACGGCGCGCGCCGGACTGCAGGCCGACAAGTTCGCCGCGACGATCGTCGTGAACAGCCTCGCCCGGGCGCAGAGCAGCTATTCGGGGATCGTCGCCGACAAGACCGCCGCGATCGGCACCGGGACCATGACGCTGACGGTCAACGGCGTCGCGAAGACGATCACGGTCGGAGCCACGAACAACAGCCTGGAGGGGCTTGCGACCGCGATCAATGCCAGCGGCGCGGGCGTCACCGCATCGATCATCGCCGATCAGGGCGGCAGCCGCCTGATCCTGAAGGGGGCGACCGGCGCAGCGAACGCGTTCATGCTTACGGCCGACGGCGGGGCCGATCCGGGGCTCGGCGCCTTCGCGACCAATGGCGGCCTGTCGGTCGGCCAGAGCGCCGCCAATGCCGAATTCACGCTCGACGGCGTCGCGTTCAGCCGCGCGTCGAACACGATCGACGACGTCGTGCCGGGTCTCTCGCTGACGCTCAAGAAAGCGGCGCCGGGGCAACCGGTCGATCTTGGCGCGAACCGCCCGCTCGACATGATCAAGCAGACCGTCGGCGATTTCGTCGACGTCTACAACCAGCTCAGAAAGAGCCTGCAGGCGGCCTCGAAGCTCTCGGGCGTCACCACGGGTCTGCGCGAACTCGAAACGCAGCTTCAGGGTCTCGTGAACAAGGTGCTGACCAGCCATGGCAGCATCAGCAAATTGTCCGACATCGGCATTTCGACCGCCAAGGACGGCACGCTGACGCTCGACAAGACGAAACTCGACAAGATGCTCGAGGCCGACGCGGGCGCCGTCGAGGGGCTGTTCAACCCGCTGCGCGACGGAACGCACAACGAAACCACCGATCCCGGCATCGCCGGCCTTCTCGACGCGATCCGCGACAAGGCGATCGCCAGCGACGGCGTGATCGGCCGCGTCGAGAAATCGCTGTCCGACAAGGACAAGTCGCTGGCCGACCAGCTCAGCAAGGTCGAAACGCGCGAGGCCGCCTACAAGGCGCGGCTCGAGAAGCAATATGCGGCGCTCGACGTCAAGCTGAACGCCTTCAAGGCAACCCAGAGCTATCTTGAGCAACAGATCAAGATGTGGACCAACTCGAACAACGATTGATGATACGGACCGTGCCCGCAACCGCTTCCACCGTCCGCGCCGCCGGACTGTATCGCCGCCTTCAGAACGAAAGCCGGGCGATCGCATCCGACCCCGTCGAACTCGTCACCATGCTCTACGACGAGCTGGAGACGGCGGTGGGCGTGCTCGCGTCGATGGTGCGCCAGGGGCAGCGCGTCTCCGCGACCGAGCCCGCTCACCGCGCACGCACCATCCTGATCGGCCTCGACGTCGGGCTCGACCACGACCAGGGGGGCGATGTCGCCGAGGCGTTGTCACGCGTGTACCGCAGCATGCGCCGCAAACTCGACGACGCGGTCGCGGCGAACGACGATGTCGAGCTCGACGCACTCCTCGGCGGCATCGAGACCGTCAGCTCGGCCTGGCGCCAGCTGCGCCAATAATCATCATATCTGAAAAGGGTTCGGCACCGGCCGCTTCCCTGCTGCCGCCAAAGGTGGGGACAGGCGACAGAGGGAAAGGTGCGACCGGTGCCGATTCAGCGGCGCCGTAAACTGGTGGGGTAGTTGTCAGGCGGCCTGCTGCTGAACTCCATATTTGCGCATCTTTTCGATCAGCGTCGTCCGCTTGAGCGTCAGCAGACGCGCGGCCTCGGAAATGATCCCGTCGGCCAGATCGAGCGCATTGTGGATCTGTTCGAGTTCGATCGTCTCGATCTCGCGCTTGAGGTCGATCGGACGGCCCGGCGCCGGCGTCTTCGCGAAGGGCGCGGTCGCGGGCTGGTCGTCGCCGCTGGCGGGCACCGCGGCCGGGCTGCTGGGGACAGCCGGACGCGGCGCCAGCGCTGCGGTGGGGTTCAAGAGCATGAGGACGTCTTCGGCGCCCAGCGTTTCGCCGCCGTGCAGCACGCTGGCACGCTCGACGAAGTTGCGCAGCTCGCGGACGTTGCCCGGCCAGGCATGCTGCATCAGCAGCGCGGTTGCGGCATTGTCGAAGCGGCACTTGGCGTCGGCCGGCATCTTGCGCTGGAAATGGCGGATCAGCGCGGGGATATCCTCGACGCGGTCGGCAAGGCTGGGCACCTGGAGCACGACGACGCCAAGGCGGAAGAACAGGTCTTCGCGGAAGCGGCCGTCGGCGATCGCGGCGCCGAGGTCCTGGTGCGTCGCCGAAATGACGCGGACGTCGACATGCTTCACGTCGCTGCTGCCGACGCGGACGATCGTCCGTTCTTCGAGCACGCGGAGCAGTTTCACCTGCATGTCGAAGCGCATGTCGCCGATTTCGTCGAGGAAGAGCGTGCCGCCCTCGCTCGCTTCGAAATGGCCGATGCGGCGGGCATGGGCGCCGGTGAAGCTGCCCTTTTCATGCCCGAAAAGTTCGGATTCGATGAGTTCGCCCGGGATGGCGCCACAGTTGATCGCGGAAAAGGCCTTGTCCGACCGGACGCCTTCGTCGTGGATCGCACGGGCGACGAGTTCCTTGCCCGATCCCGAGGGACCGCAGAGCATCACCGAAGCGTTCGAGCGCGCGACCCGCCGGATCATTTCGCGCAAGCGGACCACCGCCGGGCTGTGCCCGATGATCAGCGCTTCCAGCGCCGATGCGTCCGTCTTGTTCTGCCCCACCTCAGTCATTTTCGTCTCCACCGCGCCCCCCATGGCGCCTTCGATGAGGACAGAGATTGAGGAAAATGGTAAACGAAACCTTATCCAAACGGTCTCAACCCCTTGAAAACAAAGGGTTATTGCCAATCTGGCAGTATTGGCCCAGCAATTGCGCCGTTAACGATTTTCGATACTGCCAATCTGGCACTAATTCCGGTCAGTTGGTCCGCCAGCCGAGCGTGATCGAGATGCGGCGGTTGCGCGGATCGAATCGATCGACGGGGTTATAGGGCTCGCGGTCGGCGACCCCTTCGATGCGCGCGTAGCGATCGCCGGCGATGCCGCGATACTCGAGGAAGTTGCGTACGACCTCGGCGCGGTCGACCGACAGGCGCCAATTGTTCATCCCCGTCTTTGCCGACCAGGGCGCCGCATCGGTGTGGCCGCGGATCATCACCTGGTTCGGCGTCTCGGAGATCGGCTTGGCGATCTCGCTGAACAGCTTCGCGCCCGCGGGCGTCAGCTGGCTGGTGCCCATCACGAACATCGAGAAGTCGGCATCGTCGACGACGTCGATCCGCATCCCCTCGGTCGTGACGGTAAAGCGGAGGTTGCGTGCGAGCCGCTTGAGGTCGGCGCGTTTCTGGACACGGTCCATCATCGACTTCGCGACCTGCGCGAACTTCTCTTTCTGGCTTTCGCGACCCGCGGCTTCCTTCGGCCCGCCCACGGCGTCCTTCGGAATGGTGAGCGAGCGCGAGCCCGTCTGACCGGCGCGGTTCGGATATTTGTCGGCCGAAACGATCGAATCGCCGCCGAACAGGCCCGAACCGCCCGCCGCATCGGTCTTGGTCTTGATCAGCGTCGGCGCAAAATAGTCGGCCAGCGCCTTGCGCTGTTTCTCGGTCGTCGCACCGAGCAGCCACATGAGCAGAAAGAAGGCCATCATCGCGGTCACGAAGTCGGCGTAGGCGACCTTCCACGCGCCGCCGTGGTGACCGCCATGGCCCTCTTCGACGATCTTCTTGATGATGATCGGGCGGACGAGATTGGGGCGTGCGGCCATTTAGCGCCCTCTCATGCCGTCGAAGACCTCGGCGAAGCTCGGCTGGTTGTGATGGTCGACACCCGATCGTGCGGCCTCGATCACCAGCGGCTGCGGATGGCCGTGGAGCGACGCGATGATCAGCTGCTTCACCGTATGATAGATGGCGGCGTCGCTTTCGATCACCGTCTTCGCGCGCGCGGCGAAAGGACCGACGAGGCCGTAAGCGAGCAGCACGCCAAGGAAGGTTCCGACGAGCGCCGAACCGATCATCGCGCCGAGAATGGCCGGCGGCTTGTCGATCGAGCCCATCGTCTTCACGACGCCGAGCACGGCCGCGACGATGCCGAGCGCCGGGAGCGCGTCGGCGAGGCCCTGCAGCCCCTCGGCCGGTTTCAGCGCGTGGTGGCGATGGTTCTTGAGCGCATTGTCCATGACATCCTCGACCGCGTGCGGATCGAGCGTGCCCGACGACACGACGACGAGGCGCAGCGTGTCGCAGATCAGGTGGACGAGCGTGTCGTCCTTGAGCAGCTTCGGATATTGCTGGAAGATCGGCGAGCTCTTCGGGTCCTCGATATGCGGCTCGACCGCGACGGGGCCGTCGGTGCGCATCATCTTCATCAGCGTCGAGACGAGCAGGATGCAGTCGAGATAGTCCTGCTTCTTATAGGCGGGACCCTTGAACACCTTGGCGAGCCCGCCGCCGAGCGCCTTCAGGTCCGCGCCCGAATTGCCGATGATCAGCGAGCCGACCGCGGCGCCGCCGATGATCAGCATCTCGTGCGGAAGCGCATGAAGGACGGGCTCGAGGTTGCCGCCCGTCATTGCGAATCCCCCGAACACCAGCAGGATCAGTACGACGATGCCGATTACGGGAAACATGCGCAGGCAACTCCAATCGGGGGTCGAGTCCCCGGAAAATCAGGACGTCATTATGCTTAACGGCAGGCGGCGCGAAAAATTGAGGCCGCTCAGTTCAAAAGATCGAACAAAGTCTGCCGGTTGATCTTGGCAAAGGCCGCCTGCGCGGCGCTGAGCGTCAGATCCTGCGCGTTGAGCTGCGCGATCGCGGTCTCCAGATCGACGTCTTCGACCGACTTGCGCTCGTCCGCGATCTCGATTCCGCGCGCCGACAGGCTGTCGCCGATGCGTTCGAGGCGGCTGCCCGACAGGCCGAGCGCGGCATTCTGGTCGGCGACATGGCCGATCGCCGTGTTGATGTTGGTGATCGCGGTACCGATGCCGGCAGCGTTGCCCGCCGTAATCGCGGTCGCTGCGTCGCGAAGGTTGGTCGAAAGCGTATTGCCGCCGACGACGAACGCGGTCGCGGCCGATTGCACCGGCGCGAAGCTGACGTCCGAATCGAAACGGACGACGCGTGCGCTCCCGGCCGAAAACAGCGGCTCGCCGTTCGAATCGCGCGTCGCGGCAAGGCCGTCGATCTCGTCGGCGATCGCGTTGAGTTCGGCGGCGATCGTCGCCCGGTCGGCCGGGCTCATCGTCGCGTTCGATGCCGACAGCGTCAGTTCGTTCGCGCGCGACAAGAGGTCGCTCGTCGACTTGAGCACCCCGTCCGCCTGCGCAACCTGCGCCTGCGCCGATTTGATGTTCGTCTGCCAGCTCGCCATGCTCGCCTGCGTCGTGCCGATCGTCGCGATGCGACGCGCCGCAACGGGATCGTCGGACATGCGCTGAAGCCGCTTGCCCGTCGAAATCTGGATCTGCGTCCGCTCGAGCGCATCGGCGAGCTTGGCCTGCCGCGCGATCTCGCGCGTCATGCGATTGCCTACGGCATTAATGATCATGGCTCATGCCTCCTAGAGCGAACTCAGCAGCGTCTGCATCGTCTCGCGCGCGACCTGGATCGTGCGCGCCGCGGCCGAATAGGCCTGCTGAAAGCGCAGCAGTTCGGCCGCTTCATTGTCGAGATTGACCTCGCTCACTGCGTCGCGCGCAGCGGCGGCGCCGTCGGCGCGGGTCGTCGCGGCGGCATCCTGTGCCCGCGCCGAAGCCGTCGCCTGCGCTTGCGTCGCCAGATGGCCCGACCAGCTCGCTTCGGGATCGTTCGCACCGCGCATCGCGCCAAAGGCGAGCATATTGCCGTTGGTCGACGTCGATGTCGCGGCGGCGACCTGGCTCGCGGTGAGCGGCGTCGCGGTGAGCGTCGCGGCGCTGGTGCCGGCAAAGAGCGGCTGACCCGCGTTGCCGCTCGCGTCGATGCCTGCCTGGTGCGCGGTGTTGATCTGCGTCGCGAACTGCGTCGCCATCGTATCGAGCCCGGTGCGCTGGTCGGCGATATGGTTCGACGCCTCGGCATAGCCGGCGAGCGAGCCCGTCGCATTGGGGAACGGCGATCCGCCGATCGTGTACGAGACGCGCCCGTCGGATGCGGTCGTCATCGCGATCGGCGTCACGACGCCGCCGCCGACGAGCAGGTCACCGCTGCCGGTGGCGCGCAGCGTTACCGCGCCGCGATCGTCAAAGGTCGCGCTGACGCCCGCCTGCGACGACAATTGATCGAGAAGCCGGTCGCGCTCGTCGAGCAGCGCCGCCTGATTGGTCGTCCCCTCGCGCGCCTTGCGAAGGCCGATGTTGATCTGTTCGAGCGCGTTGAGATTGGTGTTGAACTGCGACACGTCGGCGGCGGCGGCGCCTGCCGTGCCCTCCGACAGGCTGGACAGGCGGCTCGCCGCGGTCTGGAAACCGGCCGCAACGTCGCTCGCGGCCTGCAGGAATTGCGCACGCAGCGTCGGGTTCGACGGGTCGGCCGTGAGTTGGTCGGCGCTGGTGTAAAGCTTGGTGAGCGCGGTCTTGATGCCGTTCGTGTCGTCGCTGAGCGCGCTTTCGACGCGGTTCATCCAGTCGAGCTTCGCCGCGGCGCGCTCGCTGTCGCCCGACGAGATGCGCGCATCGTTGATCAGCCACTGGTCGACCGAGCGCACGACGCCCTTGATGTCGACCCCGCCCGGCGTGATGCTGCCGCGATAAAGTACCATGTTGCTGCCCGACGGGACTTCGCCGAGGTCGAGCCGGCGGCGGGCATAGCCGGGCGTCTGTGCATTGGCGATATTGTCGCCGACGGTGGACAGCGCCTTCGAATAGGCGCGCAGGCCCGTGTAGCCGATGCTGAGAAGATCGCTCACTGGGCACCTCCCGCCGGGTTCGCGGGACCGCCGAGGCCCCGGAACTGCCGTTCGACCATGTCGGCGATACCGAACTGGCGCATCGCGGCGATCGAGTCCGCGGTCTTGGCGTCGGCCATCTCGCGGAAATTGTCGGTCGCGCTCGATCCGAAGATATCGTCGCCAAGCTTGGCCTGGCGCATCGACGCCACCAGCTGACGCAGGATCACGGCCTCGAAGGCCTCGGCCGCCTTGCGCAGGCTGCCGTCGCCGCCGCCCGCTGCGGCGGGCGCCGGCGTCGCCGGGCGGGCCGATCCGATCGAAGAAAGGGGCGTCGTCATATGATCACCAGTTCCGCAGTCAGCGCGCCGGCCTGGCTCAGCGCTTCGAGGATGGCGACCAGGTCGCCCGGGGGGACGCCCATGCGATTGATCGCATCGACGAGTTGCGAAAGCGACGCCGTGGATTTCACCATCATCATCGGACGATACTCCTGATCGACGCCGATCTCGCTCGAAGGCTCGATCGCGGTTTCCCCGCGGCTGAACGGTGCGGGCTGCACCACCGTGGGCGATTCCTTGATCGAGACGGTGAGCTTGCCCTGCGACACCGCTGCGGTGCCGACGCGGACCGCGCCGTTAATAACGACCGTCCCGGTGCGGGCATTAACAATTACTTTCGCAGGCGGTTCGGCGCGGATTACCGCCAGATTCTCGATTCGGGACATCAGCCGCATGCGTTCGTCGCCGCCGCCGGGCGCGCGGATCGCGATGCTCGCACCGTCGAGCATCACCGCCGTGCCGGGGATCGCCTTGTTGATCGCGTCGGCGACGTTCTGCGCATTGGTCGCATCGAACTGATGCAGGTTGAAGGTCAACTGATCGGCCGTCGCAAAGCCCGTATCGACCGCGCGTTCGACGGTCGCGCCGCCGGCGATCCGTCCGCTCGACGGCACGTTGACCGTCAGCTTCGAACCGTCGGCGGCGTCGACGCCCAGACCGCCGATGACGAGGTTACCCTGCACCATCGCGTAAATCTGTCCATCCGCACCGTAAAGCGGGGCGAGGACGAGCGTGCCGCCACGCAAGCTCTTCGCCTTGCCGATCGCCGAGACGGTGACGTCGAGGCGCTGGCCGGGTTTGGCGAAGGGCGGCAATTCGGCAGTGATCATCACCGCCGCGGCATTTTTAAGCGCCGGATTGACCCCGGCCGGAAGCGTGAGCCCGAAGCGCGAGACCGCGCCCTTCATCCCCAGCGTCGAATAGTCGAGGCTGTCGTCGCCCGTGCCCGCGAGGCCGACGACGATGCCATAGCCGGTGAGCTGGTTCGCACGCAGGCCCTGGAACTGGCCCATGTCCTTGATCCGCTCGGCCTGCGCCGGGGCGGCAAAGGCGAAGCTCGCCAGTACGAGCGCGATCAGGGTGATGAGGGTCGGACGCTTGGTCACTGGATTATCCTCTTTAAAACGGGCTGATGATCGAGAAGAAGCGCTGCAGCCAACCTTGCTTGCTCGCGCGCGCGATCTCGCCCTTGCCGACGTAACGGATGTTGGCATTCGCGACGCGGGTCGACAGGACGCGGTTGTCGGGGCTGATGTCGATGGCGCGGACTATCCCTGAAATCTGGACGCGCTCGTCGCCGCGGTTCAGCGTCAAGAGCTTTTCGCCCTTCACCAGCATCGTGCCGTTCGGATAGACGGCGGCGACGGTCACGCTGACCTCGCCCGACAGCGCGTTCGACTGCGAGGCGTCGCCCTTGCCCTTGAAGGCCTGGTTGCCGCTCGCGCCGATATCGCTCGGTTCGAAGAGCGACAGCGGGCCGGTCGCCGGCGGCGTCAGGCCGATGCTGCCGTCGCGCTGCATGTTCGCGGCGTTGCTCTTCGTCGCCGCGGTGCGCTCGACGAGCTGGATCGTGATGATGTCGCCGACCTGCCCTGCGCGTCCGCCCGACGTCAGCGGCGTATAGCCGCCCTGGAAGATCGAGCCGTTCGCCGGCGGGGCCGACGGCGGCGCGGGCATCGACACCGAAAAGGCGTCGGGCGCGACCTTGTCCTTCGCGAAAGCCGGAGCCGCCGCGAGCGCAAGGGCGATGCACGCGAGCTCAGAGAGTCTGCGCGGCATTTTTCATCATCTCGTCGGTGGCGGAGATCATCTTGGAATTGACCTCATAAGCCCGCTGCGTCTCGATCATGTCGACGAGCTCTTCGACGACGTTGACGTTCGATCCTTCGAGCATCCCGCCGCGCAGCGAGCCGCGGCCTTCCTCGCCGGCGCCGCCGACCTGCGGCGCGCCCGAGGCCTGCGTCTCGACGAGCAGATTGTTGCCGATCGCCTGGAGTCCCGCCGGATTGGCGAAACGCGCGATCTCGATGCGGCCGAGTTCGGTGATCGTGCCGTCGGGGCCGGTCGCCGAAACGGTCCCATCGGCGCCGATCGACACGTTGGTAGCGTCTTCGGCGATCTGGATCTGCGGCTGGACCGGCTTGCCGTCCGACGTCACCAGCGTGCCGTCGGCCGATCGGCCGAAATTGCCGGCGCGCGTATAACCGATCCGCCCGTCGGGCATCTGGACCTGGAAATAGCCGGCGCCGTCGATCGCGACGTCGAGGCCGTTGCCCGTGGTCGCGAAGGTTCCCTGCGTATCGATTCGCGCGGTGCCCGAAATCGCGACGCCGGTGCCGAGATTGAGGCCGGTCGCATAGCGGTTCTCCGCGGACGAAGGTGCCCCCGGCTGCGTCATCATCTGATAGCTCAGCGTCTCGAAGCTCGCGCGGTCGCGCTTGAAGCCGGTGGTGTTGACGTTGGCGAGGTTGTTCGCGATCACCTGCATCCGGAAACCTTGGGCATCCAGACCGGTGCGTGCGACGTGAAGGGCGCCGAAGCTCATTTCATTCTCCTTAGCGGGGGAGCTGCATCAGATTGGCCGTCGCGCTGTCCATGTCGCGCGCGTCGGTGATCATCTTGAGTTGGGTGTCCCAGCTCCGGCTCGCCTCGATCATCTCGACGAGCGCGGAGGTGGCAGCGACGTTCGATCCCTCGATCGAACGGGTGATCAGGCGTGCCTCGGGATCGTCGGGAAGAATCCCGCCGCCCTTGACACGGAACAGGCCGTCGAGGCCCTTGACGACCTCCGACCCCGTGGGCGTCGCAAGCCGAAGCCGGTCGACCTCCTGCGGGCTCTGCGGATCGCCGCCGGCCGGGACGATCCAGACCCGGCCGTCGGTATCGATGCTGATCGAATCGGCGGGAGGGATCGTCACCGGACCCTGGGTCCCCTGGACGGGGCTTCCATCGCCCGTGGTGAGCAATCCGCTCGGCGACAGCTGCAGGTCGCCGCGACGGGTATAGGCTTCCTCGCCGTTCTTCGCCTGGACGACGAGCAGGGCATCGCCCTCCATCGCGATGTCGAGGTCGCGCCCCGTCGCGGTGACGGTACCGGCCTTCATATCCGCGCCGAGAACTTCTTCCGAAGCGACGGCGCGTGTATTGAAGGCGGTACCGTTCAGCCACAGCGACTGGGCTTCGGCCATGTCGGCGCGAAAGCCCGGGGTCTGGGCGTTGGCGAGATTGTTGGCGATCGCCGTCTGCCGGGCCATGCTGCCCCGCATCGCGGTCAGGCTGGTGTAGATGAGGCGGTCCATCTTCTATACTCCGGCAGGCGGCTGATCGTCGGTCTTAGGTGCGCATGTTGATGATCGTCTGGGTCAGCGTGGACGCGCCCTCGATCGCTTTGGCATTCGCCTGGAAATTGCGCTGCGCGCCGATCAGCATCACCAGTTCCTCGGTGATATCGACGTTCGAGCGTTCGAGCGCGCCCGAGCGGATCGCGCCCATCGGGCCGTTGGTCGCAGCATCGATGCTCGGCTGACCGCTTTCGCCGGTCGACTGCCAGTGGGCGTCGCCGATCGGACGCAGCCCCTCCATCGCCGGGAAGGTCGCCATCGCCACCTTGCCGAGCACCTGGTCTTCGCCGTTCGCGAAAGTCGCGGTGACGAGGCCGTCCTGGCCGATCGACACGTTGATCAGCGACGAGGTCGGGTCCGAAGGCGCGCCGGTCGGCAGCACGAAATCCGACATGCCGGCGAGCGTGCGGTCGGTGACGTTGCCATTGGCATCGACCGGAAGCAGCTGAAGCTTCTGGCCCGTCGAGTCGACGATGTTGCCGTCGGGGGTCGGGCTGAACGCGCCGTTACGCGTATAGGTCACCTGCTCGCGCGGCGGATCGCCCTTCACGACGAACAGGCCTTCGCCGACGATCGCGAGGTCGAGCGTCTTTTCACTCGTCTCGTACGACCCTTGCGTGAACTGCTGCGCGATACCGATCAGGCGCTGGCCCTGGCCGGCGACGGTCTTCGTCGCCTGCGTCGGCGACGAGGCGAAAATGTCGCCGAAGGTCGCCTTGCTGCGCTTGAAGCCGATCGAGTTGGCGTTCGCGATATTGTTCGAGATGACCGACATGTCGGTCTGGGCGCCCTTGAGGCCCGAAAGCGAAGTATAGAACGACATGAGATTATCCTTCCTGCGTCAATATTAGGTGGTCGGGGTCGGTGTAGGGGTCGGCGCCGGCGTGGCGGCCTTGATGTCCTGAAGCAGCTTCGTCTGTGCGGTGAGCTGCTCGGAAATCGTCTTCAGCACGCTGTTCGTTTCGCTGACCCCGGCGAGGCTCGAGAATTGCGCCATCTGCGCAACCATCTGCTGGTTATCGACCGGGTTGAACGGATCCTGCTGCGACAGCTGCGCCGTCATCAGGCGCAGGAAATCGCTCTGGTCGAGCTGCTGCCCTTTCAGCGTCGTCGGCGTGTACGACTGATATTGCGAACCGATGGAATCGACGGCCATGATTATTGTCCCAACCGCAGCGTTTCGTTGATCAGGCCCTTTGCGGTTTCGAGGACCTGGACGTTGTTCTGATACTGGCGCGCGGTCTCGACCATCTCGACCAGCTCGGCGGCGCTATCGACCGCGGCCTCCCACACGTTGCCGTCCTTGTCGGCGAGCGGGTTCGAGGGGTCGTAGCGCTTTGCCGGCGCCATCTTGCTGGTGGTGACCTGGTCGACCTGCACGGTCGCCCGGCCCTGCGCGTCCATCACCGTGCGGAACACGGGCTTCATCGAGCGGAAGGCTTCCTTCTCGCTCCCCGCGACGGTGCCCGCATTGGCGAGGTTAGACGCGGTCGTGTTCAATCGGACGAGCTGCGCCGACATGGCGCGCCCGCTGATGTCGAAGACCGAGAAATTGCCGTTCATGGTCATTCGCCCTTGATCGCGCGCGACAGCGTGCTGATGCGGCCGTTCAGGAAAGCAAGGCTCGACCGGTAGGCGAGCGCATTTTCGGCATAGGCGGTCTGCTCGGTCGACATTTCGACGGTGTTGCCGTCGAGCGAGGGCTGGACCGGGACGCGATAGGCGGTAGCGCCCTCGATCGCGCCATTGGTCGACGCACCCTGCTGGGCGAGGTCGAGCGCCTTCGAAAAATCCAGGTCGCGCGCCTTGTAATTGGGCGTCGCGGCGTTGGCGATGTTCGACGCGAGCATCATCATGCGCTGGCTGCGCAGCTGGAGCGCCGTCGCGTGCAAGCCAAAGAGCTTCTCGGTTGCCATCTCAAATCCTTTCGCCGGGGGTCCGAGCCGGGATGGCCCGGACACGCGGAAAAACACCAAGGCATGATGCAATCCGCGTGCCAAAATCGATTTATCGTTATTTTTCGGTGCCTTGATATTCGACGATGGAGGGCCTTGATGATCGAGTTCGGGCGCTCGTCAAAAGATTGACGTGCCGGGCCGGCGGCTCACGCAAATCCGCGCCAAAATGCGACTGGCACGCATCGTGCAGATCGGTTCGTGAATTTGGACCAACGAGGATTTCCGTGATGATCCGCAAATTTGCCCTGGGCCTCGCCGCGAGCCTGATCGCGCTTCCCGCCGCGAACGCGCAGCAGGCAACCGAGGATTGGCAGACGATCGATGCGCTGACACAGACCGTCGCGAACGCGATGGGACGCAGCGCCACCCCGATCGATCGCCGCATCAAGCTCGCGCGCTGTCCCGAACAGGCGTCGGTCACGGCGATCGATGCACAGACCCTCGCGGTGCGCTGCGCGTCCCTCGGCTGGCGCCTGCGCGTCCCGATGTCGGGTCCCGCGGGTGCATCGCCAGCTGCGGCGAGCTTTTCCACCCCATCTTCGGCGCCCGCGATCCGCCGCGGCGACAATGTTCGCGTGTCGATCGAGACCGAGAGCTTTTCGGTGAGCTATTCGGCGATCGCGACACAGGACGGGCGCGTCGGCGAGACGATCGCGCTGCGCGGTACCGACCCCAAGAATTTAATGAGCGCCATCGTCACCGGCCCAGGCCGCGCCCGGTTGATGGACTGAAATCCCGGCAGTTAAGCCCCACTGACCCGGCGGCGTCGGCTTTCCGACACCGCCGGGTTTCTTTTTTCATTTTTTCGGTAACCTGCCCTTAATCTCCCGAAACGCCCGCCGTTAAACCCTGCTGAGACGTTTCCGCCGCACTTTCTGGCGGGACATATGGAGGCAGCTATGTCGGGAGACAGCAAGATCGGGCCGGTAGGCGGGGTCATCCGCACCGTCCCCGTGCGCAAGATCGCCAGCGGCGCGGATGCCGGCAGCGCCGCGGCCACGCGCTCGGCGCCGTCCGGAACCCTGCCCGGCGCCAAGCTGATCCGCCTCGCGGCCGACCTCGCGGCGCAGGCGCCGCCGGTCGACACCGCCCGCGTGGCATCGCTGCGCACCGCGATCGCCGAAGGCACCTATTCGGCAGACGCCAAGAATATCGCGCTGGCGATGCTGCGCTATGCCCAGGGACGCACCGAATAATGCCGATGGACGCCATCCGGACCAAACTCGATCTGCTCGTCAGCGCGCTCGACGGCCAGGACGCCGGCGCGATCATTGCGGCGACCGAGGATCTTGCGACCGCAGTCATCCTATTCCGCGGCGCCGCGATTCCCGCTGGCGCCGAAGCACAGACGCGTACGCTCATCACCCAGACGCTCGCGCAGCTCGAAGCCGCCGCGATCCGCGTCAACGTGCTCAAGGACTGGACGCGTCAGAGGATTGACGCAAACCAGCATATTCGCGGCACCCACCATCGGGGCCTCGCCTTAAACTATTGATAAACCATATTATCCGGCACTTTTCCGGAAAATGGCACGATGATTGCTTTTGGTCTTCCGAACAAGCGGAAGCAATTGCATGAACCTGATCAACCCTTCTCTGACACCGGCGCCCGGCGCCGTCCCCGTCATGGACGCGGTCCAGAATGCATCGGCGCGCACCGGGGTCGATTTCGATTATCTGGTCGATGTCGCGCGCGTCGAAAGCCGCTTCAATCCGACCGCGAAGGCACCGACCTCTTCGGCGCGCGGCCTCTATCAGTTCACGAAACAGACTTGGCTGGCAACCTTGCGGCGCCACGGCGCCGACCATGGCCTCGGCTGGGCCGCGAATGCGATCGGACAGGATGCCTCGGGCCGCCTCAGCATCGCCGACCCGGTGCTACGCGACCAGGTCCTCGCTCTGCGCGACGATCCCGTAGCCGCGTCGAACATGGCCGCAGCGCTGACTTCGGACAATCAGGATTATATCGAAAGCCGCATCGGCCGCGCAGCCGAGCCGGTCGACCTCTATCTCGGCCATTTTCTGGGTAGCGCGGGAGCGGCACGCTTTCTGACCGCCTGGGGGCAGAACCCGGATCAGGCGGGCGCGGCGATGATGCCCGACGCTGCCGCCGCGAACCGCCCGGTCTTCTACAACGCCGACGGTAGCATGCGCAGCCTCGGCGAAATCCGCGAATTCTTCCGGGCCAAGCTCGACGAGGGTGGCAACGCCCCCGGCATGATGCCCGGTCTGCCCGCGCAGGCACCCGGCTGGCGCATGCAGATGGCAAGCGCCAGCGGCGCGAATGGCGGCGGACGGCCGCCGCTTCCGATGATGGATATTCAGCCCATGCCCAAGAAACTGTCGATGGACTTTGCCGCGAGCGCCTATCGCCGCCTCGCTTCCCTGTCGGGAGGCAGCGCATGATCGGCGGATTGAGACTCGACAACATCGCCCGCATCGCGGGAAGCGCGGCGCTGCCCGCGGCGATGCTGATTCTCGTCGCGCTGATGGTGATCCCCGTATCGCCGATCATCCTCGACATCAGCTTCGTCGCGAACATCATGATCAGCCTGCTCGTGCTGATGGTGGCGCTACAGGCATCGAAGCCGCTCGATTTTTCGGCGTTTCCGACCGTGTTGCTGCTCGCAACGCTGTTCCGCCTGTCGCTGAACGTCGCCTCGACGCGCGTCGTGCTGGTTCACGGGCACGAGGGTACCGCGTCGGCGGGTCACGTCATCGAGGCGTTCGGCCAGGTGCTGATCGGCGGCGATTATGTCGTCGGCATTTTCGTGTTCGTCGTGCTGATGATCATCAACCTGGTCGTCATCACAAAGGGCGCGGGCCGCGTGTCCGAAGTGTCGGCGCGCTTCACCCTCGATGCCTTGCCCGGCAAGCAGATGGCGATCGACGCCGACCTCAACGCCGGCCTGCTCACTCCCGACGAAGCCAAGGCACGGCGTCAGGAGGTTGCGACCGAAGCCGATTTCTACGGTTCGATGGACGGTGCCTCGAAGTTCGTCAAAGGCGACGCGGTCGCGGGCCTGCTCATCCTGTTCGTCAACATCGTCGGCGGGCTGATCCTCGGCATGTTCAGCCACGGCCTCTCCTTCTCGGAAGCCGGCAGCACGTACGTCACGCTCGCGATCGGCGACGCGCTCGTCGCGCAGATTCCGGCGCTGCTGCTCTCGATCGCCGCCGCCGCGATCGTCACCCGCGTTTCGTCGCCGCACGACCTGTCGGGCCAGATCGGCAGCCAGTTCGCCTCGCCGCACGTCTGGATGGCGGTCGCCGGCGTGCTCTTCGTCCTCGGCCTCGTCCCGGCGATGCCGCAGATGCTGATCCTGCCCGCTGCGGCGATAGCCGGCGCCATCGGCTGGCAGCTCCGCAAGGCTGAAAAGCTCGCGAAGACCGCTCCCCCGCCGCCCGCCCCCGTCGCCGACCCGCACCACATCGAATGGTCGGACGTCAGCGACGTCGGCCCGTGCCAGCTCGAAATCGGCTATGCGCTCGTTGCGCTCGTCGACGAACGCAAGGGCGCGCCGCTCATGACGCGCATTACCGGCATCCGCCGCCAGCTGTCGAAGGAACTCGGCTTCGTCGTCCCGCCGGTGAAGGTCATGGACGACCTGTCGTTGCCCGGGAACGTCTATCGCATCTCGGTCGCAGGCGTGATCGTCGGCGAGGACGAGGTCTACCCCAACGAAATGCTCGCGCTCGATTCCGGCGATCTCGTTACCAAGATCACGGGCCGCGCATGCAAGGATCCGACCTTCGGGCTCGACGCGCTGTGGATTCCGAAGTCGGCGCAGAATGACGCGATCGCGGCGGGTTACACCGTCGTCGATCCGGCAACCGTTGTCGCGACGCACCTCAACAACAGCATCATCGGCGCCGCCTCCGAACTGTTCGGTCTCGACGACGCGCAGGCGCTGATCGACAATCTGAAGACGCATTATCCGCAACTTGCGCAAAGCCTGAGCCCGCAGGGATATCCGCTGCCGCGCGTCGCCGCGCTTTGCAAGACGCTGCTGGTCGAGCGCGTCCCGCTACGCGATTTCCGCAAGATCGCAGAGGCGATGGTATCGCTCACCGGGCAACAGCTTGGCGACCACGATCTGGTCGAAGCGGTTCGACAGCGCATCGGTGCGCTGATCGTCCAGACGATCGTGCCGAGCCGCATGCCGCTTCCCGTCGTGACGTTCGCGCCCGAGATCGAGGTGCTGCTCAACCAGGCGGTGCGTGCCAATCCCGGCGCCGAATGGCCGTTCGAACATGGCATGGCGATGAAGATCATCGAACAGATCGGCGACGCGGTCGAACCGCTGCTGCTCTCGACGCGCAGCTTCGCGCTCGTCGCATCGCCGCTTTGTCGGTCGGCGCTGTCGCGGCTGGTGCGCGCGACGTTCCCCGACGTCGCCGTCATCTCCTACCTCGAAATCCCGGCGAACAAGGCGACCGAGATCGTCGCGACGATCGGCGCCGCCGTGCCGCGCCTCACCGGCGGCGAAGATGCCCAGATGAAGGACGAGCCCCATGAAAATTGAGCGCCCCGATCAGTTCGGCGCCGGCGCCCGTACAGCGCGTACGCATGGCTATGGCGAAAGCGCCGAGGCGCTGATCGAGGAATATGCGCCGTTGGTGCGCAAGATCGCCTGGCAGGTGCATTCGCGCGTGTCGCGGACGAGCGATCTGGAGGACATGATCCAGGTCGGCTTGATCGCGCTGATCGAGGCGAGCCGCACCTATGAAGAGCGCGGCTTTGCCTTCGCGACCTATGCGACGACGCGCATCCGCGGGGCGATGATCGATCAGCAACGCCGCGAGGCCGACGTCGGCCGGTCGGCGATGGCGGCGGCGCGGCAATTGCAGCGCACGCGCGCCGCGCTCGAGCAGGGATTGCGGCGCGCGCCGAGCACGGCCGAGATGGCCGCGGCGCTCGAGCTGACGCCCGAGGAGTATTTTGCACTCGAAAAGAGCGCGACGCACGGCCGCTCGACCTCGCTCGACGAGATGGTCGACGAGGGTGCCTTTCTTTTCGCCGACGACCGGATCGGCGCGGGCGAGGCGATGGAGCAGGACGATTTGTTGGAGGCGCTGCGCCAGTGCATCGGGCAGCTCGGCACGCGCGAGCAGATGGTGCTCCAGCTCTATTTCTTCGAAGAGCTCAATTTGCAGGAAATCGGGATGACGCTGGACGTCAGTGCGGCGCGGGTCTGTCAGATCAAGCGCGACGCGATGGTCAAGATCGACCGCATGATGCGCGGGATGACCGAATGATGCCGGCGGCTGGCCTCGCCGGCTGAAAGCTAAGATACTACGCGGCGCGATTGTAGCCGGTGCGCACGGCAGCACCGAATTTCTCGAAATAGCTCGCCATGCGTTCGATGCCGGTATCGGTCAGGCGGACGATCGAACGGCGGCGGTCGCGTTCGTCGATCGAGCGCTTCACGAAGCCCATCGCCTCGAGCGAGGCGATCATTCTGAGCCCCGAGGACAGCGGCACGGCCGCCCCCGTCGCCAGATCGCTCGCACTCAGGGTGCGGCCGTTCGCGTTGGCGAGCATCAGATCGAGCATCATGTCCCACGTCGGTCCCGACATCTGCGCGGTGCCGAAGTGGGACTTTCGCATCCGCCGAACCTGGATGCTGAGCGCGAGTTGATCGATGAGCCGCGGTTCGGGCGGCGGTGACGTAAGGCCGAGGCCGGCGACGTTTGCGACCAGTTGATCCTCGCCGCCACCCTTGGCGAGAAGATCATGGATTTGGTCGATCCGCGACCGGATTTCGGCAATTTCTTGGTTCGAAAATTGCTGCATGTGATGCGACCCTTTGGGCGTTCTTCATCAAGCCCCGGCGTTCCCCGTCCGTTTGGTCGAACCCGATGCGTACAAGATCACGAAGAGGATCGGGTAAGAGATATACATTGAAAGCAACGCGTACGGACGCGCCAATATCTCCGAAAACATCAGCTTCTGGAGGTGCCCGAAAATCGCGATCAGCTGCCAACCGGTGATCCAGTAGGGCCAGAATCGCTGCGTTTTCAGTGCGATGAACCAAAAGCTCGCAAGCGCGACGATGTCGATTGCGAAGATACTATATTCAATATGCGACCAATCCGGAGCAGGTGCCAGGACGGTTGTGCAGACCGAGGCGATCAGGGCGGTATAGGCCGCCCACCGTTCCATATAGCCGCCGCGCCACATCGCGACGGCCACGGTGAGAAGCAGAATTCCGTAATATGTCGCCACGGTCCACATAGACGCGTCCGCCTCGGCTTACGAAGCCTTGGCGAGCGGAAGGTGCGCGACCTCCGCTGCGTCGTTGCTGCCATCCTCGACGAGCGAGGCGCTGGCGGGCGGTTTGACCCCGGCGCCGAACATCCGCGTGCCAAGGCCGATCTGCTTCTGCGTCGCGGTGAGCGAGATATGCGCGTCGGTCAGGAGCTGGCGCACTTCGCCGGCGGCGGCGAGCGCATGGGCGACCTTCGACATCGCTTCCTGTCCGACGATCGCCGACATGTTGATGTCGCGGCGCGCGGTGGGCAATGAGGCCGCGAGCTGGGCGATGCGGATCATCGTTTCGTCGATCGCATCTTCGGCCTGGTGGAGTTCTGAGGCGATCTTCTTCGCCGCGGAGAGTCGTTCGTTCAGCATGTCCTTGGTCCTTGTAAGCGAATGCTTGCGGAACCCCCCCGCTGCATTCAGGTCAAAACACGACCGAGGCCGACAAGGATCGAATAGAGGGCGGAAAAAGCCAAAATGGTCGCAAAGGCGATCAGAATTGGCCAGATTATCCTTTCCATCAACCCATGCCGGTTGGCCGGCTGGGACGCGGTAGGAAATGGCGTGCCTATATCGAAAAGCCGCCGCATCGAACTGCGCCCCGCATCGGCATCATCGGCAGCGGCGGGGCCGCCTAGGTCGATCAATTGATATGTCAAAGGCTGATAAGGAGTAACCTGGTCGAATACACCGTTACGGGCAAGAATAGTTGCGGCTTCTATTCTGTTGGAAACATTAAGTTTTTTTAACGCCCGTCGAACCCGCTCGTCCACCGTATGCGGCGAAACATCCATAATGCGAGCGATTTCCTTGGAATTTTTGTGCTCAAAAACCAGCCGCAGCGTTTCGATTTGCGCGGCCGAAAGGAGACTGATGTAATTGTCTGGGTCACCCTGCACGTCCTCGGGCATAGACCATCAGGGGTCGAAATCAAGTTACGTGCAATGGTGATTCGCGTATCATGTTACCCTAAAGTTCCGCAACATTGCCGTAACGGAAGCATTGTTTGCCGCTGCGAAGACACATGTTTCGCAGGTCGAGCGCGATTGACCAGGCCGCCGGCACCTGCTTCCGCGGCAGCGGCAACCGCGCGCGATCGCCGAACGCAAGCCGGCCGACACGCGAAGGCGTCGACCGGCTTACGCCATAGATGGCCGTTCCGGACAGGCCTTGGGTAGGGGGATTGGCCCGTCCGGAACGCCCTACGATGCACGGGGGCAAGTGCATCGATCTCCATATTAGCCGCGCGGGCGCCGGCCGCCGCCGCCGCGCGGCGCGCTGCCGCTCCGGTTCATCGAGGGACGATTGCCGCCCATGCTGCCCGAGAAGCGTTCGCCGAAGCTGCCGCGGTCGAGCCGCTGGCTTCCGCTACCGTCGAAGCCGCGGTTGCGGGCCGCCTGCTCACGGTCGAGCGAACCGTTCGCCGTCCCCGACGATCGCTGGCCGCTCGCCTGCGCCGTCTGACGCTGGCTTTCGCTGGGCCGGTTCTGCGCATTGGCGCTGTTGTTCCGCTCGACCTGTTCCCAGCCGCTGTCGGTCTTTTGATAGACGTTGCCGTCGTGTCCCGCGTACACATTGTCGCCGGCCTTGACCGCGCCAGCACCCGAAACCGTGCCGCTGTCGCGGTCGTAGGTGACGCCGCCGACGCCCGACACGGTGGTGCCGCCCGATCCGGTCGTCGAAAAACCGCCGACCGCGCCCGCGCCTTCGGGACCGACGCCCGCCGCGCCCGCCATGCTCGTCTGACGGCCGGTGTTGGTATTGTACACCTCGCGGTGGTTCGCGGCGCCCGCCTGCCCGGTATATGGGTTATAGGCGGCGACGCCCTCGCTTGCGACGACATTGCCCGTCTGCGGGTTGTAGCGAACGCCGCGCGCCGCCGCCGTCGTCGTGCCGGTGTAGGCATTGGTGTTCACCGCCGCCTGCCCGACCCCGCGCCCGCCGGTGCGCTGATTGTAATACCCGCCTTCGACCGCGCGGCCGTAGTTGCCCGTCCAAGGGTTGGCCCAGGCCGCTGCGGTGCCCGAGACGACGGCGTTGCCCCACTGGCCATAGACGTTCCACGCCCCCGCGACCGGATAGGCGCCGGCGCCCCAATAGGCCGCATTATAATAACCGGGCCAATAGGCACCCCACGACGGCCCATAATAGGGATAGGCGCCCCAGCCGAAGCCGAAGGTCCAGCCGACCGTGCGCGCATAGCCGAAATAGGCTCCGGTGCCATAGGTGCCGGGGCAACCGTACCAGACGGAACCGACCCACGGCGTGCAGCGGTAGCCGGTGCCATAGACGACGACGGTCTTGGTCGACACCGTGCCGTAATAGCCGGGCGTATAGCCGACATAGACGCTTTCGCTGCTTGCGCCATAGACCTGCACATAGGTGAGGTAATGGAGCGGCGAGTTCGCCGGGATGGTGTAGATCGCCGGCGAGACGCTGGTCGCGACAGCCCAGGGGCCGGTCGGCGACGCGGCGACGAACCAGATGCCGTTGCTGACCGCATAATAATGCTTCGCATCGACGCGGATCACCGGAACCGCGGCGTTGCGCGCATAGGTGAGCGACGTCCCGGAGACCAAGACGAAGTCTGGCGCCCCGTCGTACGTCGCACTGAAGCGCGCTTCCTTGCGGTTGATCGTCGCAGTCTGCGGGATCGCGTTGGCAATCAGCGCCTCGCGCGCCTCGGGCGTCCCCGCGACCGATGCGAGCACCGCGCTCTTCGCGCTGTCGGGCGGAATGCGTGCGAAGTCGGCGGGGAGCTTTTCGGGCGCGACATAGGTCCAGGGGCCTTTCGCCGACGGCGCCACGAACCAGCGGCCCGAAACGAGCACATACCAGTTCGTCTTGGCTGCAACGAAAACGTCGGCGGGGGTGTTCGCGACATAGGCGAGCGACGTACCCTGGATCGGCACGAACTGCGGCTCCCCGGAAACGGGGATCAGCTCGGCGGCGTCGGTGCGCACCAGGATGGCCGGAGCCTTGCCCGCTTTCAGCACCGCCGCGATGTCTTCCGAAGGCTTATCCATCGGGTCGGCCAATTTGCGCTCGGTCACCTCGGCGAGTGCCTGTGCGACGTTCGCCGGCACCGCGGCCGCGATCACCCAGCGACCCGAAAGGCTCGTCGCGGTCAGCCAACGGCCGCCGACGCGGAGGTAATAGACATTGTTCGCCTGGAGCAGCAGCAAGCGCGTGTTGACGACGCGTTTGACGCCCGCAGCCTTCGTGGTGCGCAGTTCGGGGCGGCCGTCGACCGCAACGAGGATCGTCGGCTCGAAAGCCAAAAGGATCGCGGGCGGGGTGTTGTCGACCGCGAAACTCGTCTCGGATGCACGCGCCTGACCAAGCGCGATTGCAGCTTCGAGCTGGTCGAGGCTGATCAGCCGGCTTGCGCCACCCGCCGCTTTCTGGATTCCGGCCGCATAGCGTGATTCCTGTGCCGTCTGTGTCGGGAAGCTGACTCGCTGGACGCGAAAATCGCTGAGCGTCGCCTCGCGGTTCGGCTTGTCGATTTCGACGCGCGCGTCGAACCAGACGACGCCATAGCTCAGCACGGGTTCGGGCTTGCCATCGGCGCCCATGCGCTCGCCGGTTTGTACCGACACCGCTGCACGCCCGGTGACGCGGTTACCCGCGAGCGTCTCGAACTGCGGCGGATGCAGCCAGAAATGAAGGTCGGCCTGCCGGAATTCGCGCGGGAAAGCCTGCGCATCGACGCTGACCGCAGCCGTGGTGGCCGCTTCGGCCGGATGTTCGGTCGCAAACAGCGAGGTGCCTGCGAAGAGCAGCCACAAAGTGAGCGCCTTGCCATAGCCCGGACGGCGCCGGGCGCGGAGGGGGTAGTGAGTCATCGGTTCGGTTCCTTATGTTTGCAGAAAGTACGAAAAGGGGGTCGCGCGGAGAGCGCGGGAGGGTTGCATTCAGTCTTGGGGTCTTGAAGGGGGTTGGTCGTTCCGGGCGAGCCACAGGGAGGGGGACATGCCCGCCCGGAACTTCCGCACGATGCACCAGGATCAGTGCACCGAACTGGTATCCACGGCGCGGGTCGGCCGGGGAGCGAGCCAGATGATCGAGGCGGCGGCGGCGAAGACGAACGCGGCCCAGACGAAGGTCTGTCCGGTCGCCAGCGCGACGCTTTCCTTATCGACCATCTGGCTGATGATCTGGCGGGCCTGTTCGAGACTGTAGCCCTTTGCCATCAGCCCATCGATCGCCGCCTGCGTGCCGTGGAGGACACCCGAGAGGCCGTCGCGCTTTTCCTGCGCACCGTCGTACCAGAGCGTCGTCGAGATCGCGACGGCGACCGCCCCGGCCATCGTCCGCAGGAAGTTCATCACCCCTGCCGCCGAGGCCGTTTCCTCTTCGTCGACCGCGCCGAGGGCGATGGTCGTCAAGGGCACGAAGAAGAAGGGCATGCCCGCGCCCTGGATCAGCTGGGGGAGCGCCAGCGTCCAGAAGTCGGCGCCGCTGTTCCACCAGAAGACGCGAAGCAGCGAGGTACCGCCGAGCCAGAGCACGCCGATGAAGACGAGCCGGCGCGGGTCGACCTCGGTCATCCGCTTCGCGACGACCGGCGCCATCAGCACCGCCGCCACGCCGTTGAACGCGGTGGCATAGCCCGCCCAGGTCGCGGTGTAGCCCATCGCGCCCTGCAGCCACTGCGGGATCACCACGAGGCTCGCGAAGAAGGTGCCGTAAGCGAACACCAAGGCGATGACCGAAACGGTGAAACCGCGGTGCCGGAAGGGGCGAAGGTCCACGACCGGCCGGTCTGCCGTCAGTTCCCAGATTAGGAAGCTGGCGAAGCCGACGACCGCGATGATGGCGAGCTGGACGATGATGTCCGCGCTGAACCAGTCATGTTCGCGCCCGAGGTCGAGCATCAGCTGCAGCGCGCCGACCCAGAGGACGAGCAACACCAGACCGAAGCCGTCGACGGGTTCGTAAACCTTCTCGGTCTCCGCCTTGCGCAGCACCGTCCACGCCGTGAAGGCACAGATTGCCGCAACGGGAACGTTGATGAAGAAGATCCAGTGCCAGCCCCAGCTGTCCGAGATGGTGCCGCCGAGGATCGGGCCGAAGATCGGCGCGGTCAGCGTCGTCATCGCCCAGATGCCCATCGTCATCGCATGCTTGTCCTTGGGGAAGACCCTGAGGAGCAGCGTCTGACTAAGCGCCATCAGCGGGCCGCCGCAAATCCCCTGCCCGATCCGGAACGCCACGAGCATGGTGAGGCTCGTCGCGGTGCCGCAAAGGAAGGAGAAGATGCCGAAGCCCAGCATGCCGCCGGCGAACAGCTTCACGGTGCCGAGCCGTTTCGACAGCCAGCCGGTGAGCGGCACGCAGATCGCCTCGGCGACGGCATAGGATGTGATCACCCATGTTCCCTCCGAAGAGGAGATGCCGAGGCCGCCGGCGATATGCGCGACCGACACGTTCGCGATCGTGGTGTCGAGCACGACCATGAAGTTGCTGACCGCCAGGACCACCCCGGCGAGCAGCAAGGTGGTGCCCGTCAGGATCGTCGAGCTGTGGCCCTCGGCGCCGGAGTGCTGGGCCCCCGCCGCGCTCACCGGACGTCCTTCCGGCGGCTGGCGACGTCGATCTCGGCTTCCATCGAGAGGCCGACGCGCAGCGGGTGCTTCTTGAGCTCCTTCGGATCGAGCGAGACGCGCACCGGCAGGCGCTGGACCACCTTGATCCAGTTGCCCGTGGCGTTCTGTGCCGGGATCAGCGCGAAGGCCGAACCGGTACCGCCCGAGAAGCCCTCGACGCGGCCGTGGAAAACGACGTCCGAACCATAGAGGTCGGAGACGAGTTCGACCGGCTGGCCGGCGCGAACGCGTTCGAGCTGGCCTTCCTTGAAGTTCGCATCGACATAGACCGCCCCGATCGGGACGATCGTCATCGCGACGCTGCCCGCCGAGACGCGCTGGCCGACCTGCACCTGACGATTGGTGACGACGCCGTCGACGGGCGCGCGGATCACCGTACGCTCGAGGTCGACACGCGCCTGATCGAGCTTCGCCTTCGCGGCGAGCACGTCGGGATGGCTATCGACCGAGACGCCCGCGATCATCGCATTGTTCGCCGCGAGCGAACCCGCGGCCGAATTGCGCGATGCGACCGCTTGCGCCAGCCCGGCCTTCGCTTGCGCCAGATTGCCCTGCGCGGTGGCATAGGCGTTGCGGACGACGGTCAGTTCCTCGCCCGACACGGCGCCGCCATCGGCGATGCCGGCCCGGCGATCGAGGTCGATACGCGCCTTGGCGAGCGCCGCATTCGCGACCTGGACCTGCGCCTCTGCCTGATCGATCGACGCCGCACCGGCGCCGACCTGGCCGGCCAGCGAGCTGCTGGTTGCGACCGCCTGGCCGAACTGGCGACGCGCACGGGCATAGTCGGCCTCGGCGCGGGCGAGCGCCAGCTTGGCGTCGGTGTCGTCGAGTTGGATCAGGATATCGCCGCGCTTCACATTCTGCGTGTTGGCGACGAAAACCTTGGTCACCGCGCCCGAGACGAGCGGGGTCACCTGCGCCGAATCCGCCGCGACATAGGCATTGTCGGTCGCAACCATGTCGCCGTCGGCGAGCAGCCAGTAACCGCCACCTGCCAGCAGTACCGCACCACCAAGCGCGGCGAAGAGTTTCTTGCGCTTGGCCGAGATGGCCGCCTTGTTGGCGTTGATCGTCGGTTCGGTGGCCCGCGCGCCGTCGTCGCGGAAGTCATCGGCATTTTCGAGAAAAGCTACTTGGGTCATCGGTCTGTCCTTTGGAAATCATCGTGCGGAAATGATCAGAGGGGGGGATGCGCGATCTGGTAGATGGTGGCGCCGAGCAGGCCGACGCCGCCGACGATCACGAGCTTGACGAGCAGGGCGTAGGCGATCCAGCGGAGCACGCGCTGGCGCTTCGACATCGCGGTGGTGGTGGTATTCATGGGGGTATTCCTTCTTTCTTGGGGGTGAGAAAACGGGTCAGGCTTTGGTGAATCCGCCGCCAAGCGAGCGGACCATCTGGACGTCGAGCGTGAAGACGCGCGCCTGGAGGTCGGCGACCGAGCGCCGCGCCTGCAGGACATTTTCCTCGTTGCTGAGAACGTCGAGATAGGAGGAGAGCCCGCGCTCGTAGCGCTGGCGCGAAAGGTCGTGCGCGGCCTCGGCGTCCTTGAGCGAGGCCAGCGACAGGCTCAGCCGTTCGGCAATCGCGCGGCGGCTGACGAGCGTGTCGGCGACATCGTGGAGCGCGCCGATCACCGTGGCGTCATAGCGCGCGACCGCCTCGTCATATTGCGCCCGCGTGCCGCGATACTGCGCGCTGATCGCGCCGCCGTGGAAGATCGGCAGGCTGATCGCCGGGCCGGCATTGCCATAGAGCGAGCCGCTGTCGGCAAGATTGCCGATGCCGAGCGCCTGGAGGCCGATCAGCCCGGTCAGGCTGATGTTCGGATAAAAGGCCGCGCGCGCCGCCTTGATCCGGCTCGACTGCGCATCGACGCCGGCAAGCGCCGCGGCGATGTCGGGCCGGCGGCCGATCAGGTCGATCGACGCATTCTCGGGAACGCCGCGCACGGCAGAGAGCGCGACCGAGGGGCGGCCGATCGTCAGCGCGCGGTCGGGGCCGGCGCCGGTCAATTCGGCAATGCTGTTCTTCGTCAGCGCGATCGCTTCGTCGGTCGCGGCGAGCTCGGCCTTGGCGGCGGGAACGCGCGAGCGCGCCTGCTTCAGCGCCGCCTGGTTGTCGAGCCCGGCATAGACGCGGTCGCCGACGAGCTTCAGCGTCTCGAGCCGGTTCTGCAGCGTGCGGTCTAGCACGTCGCGCTGTGCATGGAGCCGCGCCAGTTCGGCATAGCTGCCGGCCAGCGCCGCGGTCAGCGCGCTCCGCGCTTCCTGCACCTCATAGGCCGCAGCCAGCGCATCGGCCTTCGCGGCGGCGAGCGTCGCGCGGCTCTTGCCCCAGAGGTCGAGGTCGAGCGAGACCGAGAGACCGGTCTTTGCCGTGTCTTCCCAGCCGTCGGGGACGAACTGCGCGGGGACGCCGTTATTCTCGCTCTGCTGGACGAAGCCCGCGCTGCTCGTCGCGTCGATCTGCGGCAGCAGCGCCGCACCCGCCTGACGCGCATAGGCCTGCGCCTTGCGAAGCCGCGCCGACGCCATGCGAAGGTCGGGCGATCCGGCGATCGCTTCCTGCATCAGCGTGTCGAGCTGCGCGTCACCATAGCCCTTCCACCAACCGTCGGCCGGCCATGCGCCGGCTTCGGCGCTGAGGCTCGCGGCACTGGCGATCGTTTCCGCGGGGCGGATTTCAGGCCGCGCGCCGAGATCGGGCACGGAGGCGCAGGCAGTCAAAGTCGCGGCGCCGGCCAAAAGCGTGGCCAGCCCGCAAAAGCGGGTTGCGGTCATCATCGAATCCTTTGTGGTACTGTGTGGTACCACTTTAAATCGCGATTCGAGGCGCCGAAGTCAATCGAAAAATGGTACTGTATCGTACCGTATTTTTATCTCTTTAAATCAATGTGATATTGAATTTGGAGGCGAAATTTTAAGGCATAAATGGTACGAAAATGTGCACAGCTATAACTTTTGCGAATAGTCCCCGCGCCCCTTCTGTCCTTGCAATGGGGAAAATAGCGTACCATATAGTTCCCATGAAAATCGGTAAGCGAGAAAGCCAGCGCCTCGCCAAGCGCGCTGAAATCATCGGTGTCGCCCGTCAGCATTTTTTCGAGAACGGGTTCGACGGCACCACCATGTCGGCCATCGCCGCACAGCTCGGCGGGTCGAAACGCACCCTCTGGTCCTATTTCTCCTCGAAGGAAGAATTGTTCGTCGCGGTGATCGAGGACACCACGGCATCGGTCCGCGGCGGAATGGACTTTTCGGGATTCGGCGGCACACCGCTCGAAAAGCTGACGAACTTGTCACGCTCGGTCATCGAGCGGATGGTCTCACCGCTGGCGGTCCAGATGTACCGCCTCGTCAGCTCGCTGTCCGACCGCCACCCCGAACTGGTCCGGACCTTCTTCGAACGCGGCCCGTCGCGCACGCGCGTCAAGATTGCGGACTATCTGCGCGACAATTTCGCCGATCTTCTGTGGACCGAGGATTTCATGGAGGCGGGCGACGATCTCGTCGGCTTTGCGACGGCGCATTTCCATTTCCAGAGCCTGTGGGGAATCGCCAGCCCGCCGACGGCGAAACAGAAGGACGCGCGCGCGCGGCTCGCCGCTACGCTGTTCCTGCGCGCCTACGGCCGCGACCCCGACGCGCTGGCGCCCATCGGTGAGCAACGCGAGGCGGAGGAAGTCCTCGCACGGACCGGCTGACTTCAGGCCGCCAGCCCAGCGAGCCATGCACCGATCATGCGCCGCCCCGCCGCCACCGCGGCAGGCCCGCATTCGGCATGGCGCGCGCGCATGGCGGCAGGATTGCTCCCAACCTCTTCCAGCGCGTCGGGCCATTGCTCGATCCACGCCTCGAACCGCGGGTCCAGCCCCATTTCCGCATGAAATTGCAGCGCGAGAATATTCGGGCCGCGGCTGAACGCCTGATGGGGAAAGGCCGGGGTCGAGGCGAGCAGCGCGACCCCTTCGGGCAGGTCGAACGTATCGCCGTGCCAGTGGAGCACGTCGACATCGGCGAGATGCGCGAGCGGCGACGCGGGATCGATGTCGGTGAGCGGATGAAAGCCGACCTCCTTTGCCGGTCCCGGATAGACCGTCGCGCCGAGCGCCGCCGCGATCATCTGCGCCCCGAAACAGACGCCGAGCGTCGGCCGGTCGGCCGCAAGCCGCCGCGCCAACCGCTTCAACTGGCACGCGATCCACGGATGACGGTCCCGCTCATACACCCCCATCGGCCCGCCCATCATGATCAGCAGATCGGGTTCGGTCAGGTCGATCGAGGCGAAGGCCGGGTCCTCGACGTCGATGCGTTCGAGCGCATAGCCGGCCGACTCGACGGGCTCGCGGAATCCCGCGATCCCCTCATGCGGCACGTGGCGAATGATGAGACCTTTTTTGATCGGCACCTCGGGAGAGAAAGGGCGACGAGTCGATGCTCTGCTGCGTTGTTTCGTTGGAGTGCCAGCTAGCCAGATTGCCCGATGAATGTCACTCTACTTTGCAGTAGAGATACTGTCGCGGCCCGTAGCGGAGCTTGGCTTCCCTCCGCGGCGGGCCGCCACGCCTCCGCCGCCATCCCGGCCGTGACCATCATCCGGATGAAATCGTGGAAGGTTCGGGCGCGGCCTCGCGCAGACCGGGCGATCCGGCACGCGCCAACGGGTCAATTGCCGAGCTGGAAGGTGATCCCCATTTGCTCGATATCGAGGTCGCGCTCGAGTTCATGCAGCACCTCGTCCTCGATCAGTCCGGCCCGATGGATCCGGATGAGCTCGTCGCGGCTCGCCGCGATCGCCTTCAGCAATATCTCGAAATGCGGCTGCAGGTTCGCCATCGCGGTGTCGGCATCGGCGGCGTAGCGTTCCATGAACTGCATGCGTTTCTGATGCTCCTGAAGCATCATGGGATGGATCAGCGTGCCGTCAGGCGCATAGGCATGGCGCTCGATGACGTCCATCCGTGCGCGCGCCATCGCCGCTTCGGCCGCGGGCATCGCCATTTTCGCCGGCGGGTCGGTATCGACCGGCTTGATCAGACGGATGACCCAGCCGAGGCTCGACCCCTGCACGACGACCGTCGCGAAGATGACTGCGAAAGCGCAGATCAGCATCAGGTCGCGGCCCGGCATGTCGGCGGGCAGGGTCAGCGGAACCGCAAGCGTCACCACCCCGCGCATTCCCGCCCAACCAAGCACGCTCGCCTGACGCCAGCCAAGCGGCCGTGCGCGCCGAATGCCCGATTTGCGTGCGACTTCGAGCAATATTTCCGACAAGAGGATCCATATGAAACGCGCGATCACCACCGCCGCGACCACGGCGACGATCAGTTGAATGTTCGACGCCGGCATCGCCCCGATCCCGCCGATCCGTTCGAGTGCGCCGCGCATCGAAAAGCCGATCAGGATGAAGACGAGCGCTTCGAGAACGAAGACGAGAATCTGCCACACTGAATTGCCGACCAGCCGGATGTCGGCGGTGACGATGACATGCTGATACCAGCCGAGGACGAGCCCGGCGGTCACGGTCGCGATCACGCCGGAGACATGCACCGCTTCGCCCGCCAGATAAGCGACCCAGCACAGCGCGACGTTCGCCAGCACGACCAGCATCCGGTCGCCCAGACGGCGCGCGACGAAAATCCAGGCCGCACCGACCGCGAGCCCGACCAACACGCCCCCGATCGCAACCACGGCGAAATTCTGTACGGCATCGCCGATATGGAAGACGCCGCTCAGCGTCGCGACCACCGCGAAGCGGAAGAGGATCAGTCCGGTCGCATCGTTGAGCAGGCTTTCGCCTTCGAGCAAGGCCGACAGGCGGCGTGGCAGGGTCACGCCCTTGAGCACGGCGCGCGCCGAAACCGCGTCGGGAGGCGAAACGATCGCGCCGAGCGCGAAACAGGCCGCCCAAGGCAGCGCCGGGAGAATCCAGTGGGCGATCACCCCGACGACCAGCGTGGTAAAGACCACCGCCCCGACGGCGAGCGATAAAATGCCCGGCAAGTGACGCCGGAAGCGTCCGAGCGCGGTGTAATAGGCGCCATCCATCAGCAGCGGCGGCAGGAAGAGGACGAGTGCAAGCTCCGGGTCGAGCGAGACTGTCGGCAATCCGGGAACGAAGGCAAGCGCGCCGCCGCCGACCAGCAGCGCCGTGGCCGGCGGCCAGCGTAGCCTGAGCGCAAGCCAATGAAGGGCGATCACCAGCGCGAGCAGCCCGAGGACCAGTTCGAAGGTCTCGACCGCCTGCATCAGCTGAAATTTGCGCCGCGATCGAACGTCATCGATGTCCCCTCACCCCAATCGGCCGACACCCCCTCTGCCGCCGATCGGCGCGATGATCAACAAGATCGACGGGCAGCGCATCGAGGCGGGCCGTCCGGCGCGGGGACGCCGCCGGCGCGATCGCCACATATCGCCCCGGCGAACACGGCCGGCGGACATGTGTGGCGAGCCGCTACGATGACGGCCGGGCCGCTGCTGCGGACGCGATCTGGCGCGCGAAGGCAGGCGCGGCTAGGCCGCGATTCCCGCCACGCGCGATGCGTGCATTTGCGCGACGCGGCGGCGGCCGTCGTCATCGAGCGCGGTTTCGACCATCGCGCGCGCCTCGGCCTCGAGTTGCTCGTCATAGCTCCGGCCGAGGCCCTCGATGATGAGCGCCCGCGCGGCGCCAAGCGCTTTGGTCGGTCCGGCGGCAAGTTTGCGCGCGATTTCCATCGACGCGTCCTGCAGAGCGGCATCATCGACGACGCGCGTGATCAGGCCCAACGCAAGCGCTTCATCCGCCGACAGCGTCGGGTTGAGCAGCGCCATTTCCTGCGCCTTGCGAATGCCGATGAGCCGTCGCCACCGCGATCCGTGCCGCGCGCCAGGAATGGATTCAGGTGATACAGGATCGTCTCAAACAGGGGGTCGCCGATGGCGATGTGCCGCCCACCGCGAATATTCTGGCGCTCGGCCGCTTCTATACCGGCATGGTGCAGACGGTCGGGATCCAGGCGCACGATGGCGCATCGTCCGCAGAACTCGAAGACGTGATCGACATCGCCATGAGCGCCTGGCCGGGCGGGTCATCGCCTGCCGCGTAAAGCGAACAAGTCTACGCCACGACGAAATGCAGCCTTCCATCGATTGCGGCCGTCATCATATCGCGCCTCGCGCGCGGCGATGAACTGTTCGGCCCGGGGCAGAAACGCGACGAGTTTGAACGAACCGCCTGCGACAGCACGAACATCGACTAATTCACGGGACCGGTAATGGCGCACCCGACAGGATTCGAACCTGTGACCTCTGCCTTCGGAGGGCAGCGCTCTATCCAGCTGAGCTACGGGTGCCGGTAGAGCGCGGCCTCTAGCAAGCAGACGCGCCGCCAGCAATGGCCTATCGACCGCGGCAGGCGGATGTGCGAAGCGGGGCCGGAAGCAGGGGGACAGGGATGCGGGCATCCGAACGGGGCTGGCCGATGGCCGCCGACCTTTATGGCGAGATGCAGCTCGAGGCCGCGCCGCCGACGCAGCGGCAGTGGCGCGACTATCTGCCCGGCGCCTTCGTTACCGCCATCGCGGCGCTCGCCGCGGCTTGGCTCGCAGACCATTATGCGGCGCCGCTCGTCCTGATGGGGCTGCTGATCGGCCTCGCCCTCTCTTTCCTGTCGCAGGACAAGCGCACGCATGCGGGGCTCGACCTGATGTCGCAAACCGCGCTGCGTATCGGGATCGTTCTCGTCGGCGCGCGGATCACGGCGGCGCAGCTTGCCGAATTGGGGCCGCTGCCCTTCGCCTTGCTCGTCCTGATCATGGTCGCGGTGATCGTCGTGACGGTCGCGACCGCCCGATTGTTCGGACAGGAAAAGCACGCGGCGCTGCTTGCGGGCGGCGCGACCGCGATCTGCGGTGCTTCGGCAGCGCTCGCGCTCTATTCGCTGATCGGCGACAAGCGCGTCGATCAGGCGCGCTTTACGCTGACGCTGGTCGGGATCACGATGGCGAGCGCGCTCGCGATGACGCTCTATCCGGTGCTCGCGGCGCAGCTGCACCTGACCGATGCGCAAGCGGGCTTCCTGATCGGCGCGTCGATTCATGACGTCGCACAGGCGATCGGCGGCGGTTTTTCCTTTTCGCCGCAGGCGGGCGAGGTCGCGACGATCGTCAAGCTGACGCGCGTTGCGCTGCTCGCGCCGATGCTGATGCTCGTCGCTTTATGGCTCGGGCGCGCGGGCGAGCCAGGCGCCCAAACGCGCATTCCGCTCCGCCTACCCTGGTTCATCCTCGGCTTCCTCGCCGTCGCCGCGATCAATTCGCTGATCGCAATCCCCAAGCCCGTCCAAGGCGCCGCCGCGACGGGGGCGCAGGCATTGCTGCTGCTGGCGATCGTCGCGACCGCAATGAAGGCGCGGCTGCATCTGCTGCTCGATCAGGGATGGCGAAGCTTTGCGCCGATCATCGTCGCGACCGTGACCAGCTTCCTCTTGTCGCTGGCGGCCGCGCTCAGCCTGTGACGCCGTGCCGTCACGCTAAAGCCCTTGATTTTCAGCTTTTCGGTAAAGCCCAGCTTACGGTGAGCTGCGTCGCCCGGCGCGGAATGTCGAGCTTCGCCTCGCTGAAATTGACCTTTTCGTTCGGCGGCAACATCCGCACCGGCGGCTTGATCGTCCAGCTATAGACGATCGTCCCCTGCGCGTCGCGCAGCTCGGCGAGGATCGGCGGCACCCGCTGCTCGCGGTCGGTCGGGTTGATGATCACCCCCGATGCGGCGAAATAGATCGTGCCGTCGGCGAGTTCGCGATGATCCTGGTTCGGCGGTAGTTCGATCACCAGGTCGGGTTCGTCGGCCATGCCCGGGATTCCAAGCCCCTGCGCCCAGCTCGGCAGTCCGAACCAGTAGAGCGCGCCCGTTGCGGCGAGCATCAGCAGCGCGGCGCTCGCCGCAATCAGCGTCCAGCGTCTTGCCGGGTTGCGGCGCGGCCGGCGGAAGGGCAGCGGCGCTTCGTCCACGGGGGGCTGAATGACCGGGGTTTCGGGCGCGGCGAACGCCTCGGGCGGCGGCGGGGCGGCTTCGGCGGCCGGTTCGTCGGCGATCGGCGGTGCGGCCGGCGGCGCGGGCGCCGGCCGAGCTTCTTCCTCGCGCGCGACCGGCGGCGCTTCGGGAACTGGTGCGGGAGCGGGTGCCGGGGTAGCCGCAGGCTCCTGGAACCAGCTGTGACGGCAACTCGCGCAGCGCACGGTACGCCCGGTCGGTCCTATCGCGGTATCGGGCACGACATAGCGCGTATGGCAGGACGGACAGGCGAGGATCATGGAACCCCTCTAAACACGCCGATTCGCGCGTTGCAAGCACCGTGTCGCGCTTCACGCTTTACCTCGGTGGATAGCCGTGTAACAGGCGAGCCTATGAGCGCCTCGATCGCCCCGTTCCGCGCAGCCTGCAGGACATCGTTCTGCGCACGGATGGCGTCATGAACTCGCCGTCCCGGCCCGGCGGTGCGATGGTCGAATTCAGCGGGGTAGGCCTTCGCTACGGCCCCGATGCCGAAGTGCTGAGCGATATCAGCTTCAACCTTCAACCGGGCAGCTTCTATTTCCTGACCGGAGCCTCGGGCGCGGGCAAGACGTCACTGCTCAAAATGCTGTATCTCGCGCAGCGGCCCAGCCGCGGGATCGTGCGGCTGTTCGGCGAGGACCTCGTCAACATGCCGCGCCACCGCCTGCCGGGTTTCCGCCGCCGTATCGGCGTGGTGTTCCAGGACTTCCGCCTGATCCCGCATTTGAGCGCACGCGACAATATTGCGCTGCCGCTGCGCATCGCGGGGGTAAGCGAGGAGGATCTGTCGGGCCCCGTCGGCGAGATGCTGAGCTGGATCGGCCTCGCCGACCGGGCAAAGGCGTTTCCGCCCACCCTGTCGGGCGGCGAACAGCAGCGCGTGGCGATCGCGCGCGCGGTCATCGCACGCCCCCAGCTGCTCGTCGCCGACGAGCCGACGGGTAACGTCGATCCCGATATGGCGATGCGTTTGCTGGGATTGTTCGAGGCGCTCAACCGCCTCGGCACCACCGTCGTCGTCGCCACCCACGACATCCATCTGATCAGCCGCATCGAGAATGCGCAGATGATGCGGCTCGAAAAGGGCCGCTTGTCCGATCCCACCGGCGCGTTGCGCTATCCGCCGAACAGGGCCTGAGCGGCATGATCATCCCGCGCGTCCCCCCTCAGCATCGCCGCCTCCTTCCCGACCGCCGCCTGTCGGGTCCGACCCCCTGGGTCATCGCGATCCTGATGCTTCTCACGCTGCTCGCCGCCGCCGCGGGGGTCGGCCTCGCGCGATCGGCGAACGCGATCGGCAGCGCGATCGCCGGACGCGTAACGGTGCAGATCGTTACCGCCAACCCCGTCACCCGCGCCGAACAGGCGGCCGCGCTCCGCCGCGCGGCATCGGCGCAACCGTTCGTACGCTCGGCGCGCGCGGTCGAACAGGAAGAGCTCAAGGCGACGCTCGGCCAATGGTTCGGCAGCGGGGAAGGCGACGATCCGGTGCTGCAATCGCTCCCGCTCCCCGCGCTCGTCGACATCGATTTCGTCGGCGCCGACCGCGCCGGCCATATGAACCAGCTTCGCGCGCTCGTCGCGCGCGTCGCGCCGGGCGCGCGCGTCATCCCCCACGCCGAATGGCTGGGCCCCGTCGCACGGCTGATCCGTTCGCTCGCCTGGGTCGCGGGCGGGCTCGTCATACTGATGACGCTCGCGAGCGCGGCGGTGGTGATCATGACCGCGCGCGCCGCGCTCGGAACGCATTATGCGACGATCGAGATGCTCCACATGATCGGCGCCACCGACCAGCAGATCACCCGCCTGTTCCAGCGCCGTATTGCGATCGACACCGCATACGGCATCGCGCTCGGCAGCGCGGTGGCGGCATTCATCCTGCTGCTGATCGGGTGGCAGTGGTCGGGGATCACGTCGGGGCTCGCCGCGACGGCATCGCTGGGGCTTGCCGGCTGGGCGCTCTTGCTGGCGCTGCCGCTATTGGCTATCGCGCTTGCAGCATTGACGGCGCGGCAAACGCTGCTCGCCGCGCTTCAGAAGATTCTATGATCAAGCGCCTGATTTCGCTCCTCTTCCTGGCTTGGGTGCTCGGCTTTGCCTGGTTCGCGCTGCTGCTGCCGCAGCCGGCGCCGGACGCGAAGACCGATGCGATCGTCGTGCTGACCGGCGGCCCAGGCCGGATCGATCGCGCGCTCGAACGCCTCGAAGCGGGCGATGCGAAACGGCTGTTGATCAGCGGCGTCGCGCGCGAAGTGAAACCGCGCGAACTCGCCGCCGAATATGACCGGCCGATGAAATTGTTCGACTGCTGCATCGCGCTGGGGTTCGAGGCCGAAGATACGCGCTCGAACGCGACCGAAGTCGCGACCTGGGTTGCGCGGCGCAACTATTCGAGCATCCGGCTGATCACGACCGACTGGCACATGCGCCGCGCCAAGTATGAGATCGGCCGCGCGGTCGGCGACAAGGTAACGATCCTGCCCGATGCAGTGCGCAGCCAGCCGAATTTCGCGACGCTGTTCCGCGAATATCATAAATATCTCGCGGGGCTGGCGGGCGGGCTCCTCGGCCTATAAGAGCAGCGCCGATGCGCTACACCATCGCCCTCGTCCGCTCGATCCTCTTCTGGATCCTGTTCGTCATCATGAGCAGCATCTCGTCGATCGGCGCGGTGATCTCACTGCCGGTCTCGCATCATGCGACGATCTGGTTCGTGCGCATCTGGGCGCAGTTCCACCGGCTTATCTGCCGCTTCGTGCTCGGGCAAAGGATCATCGTCGAGGGCGAGATGCCCGATATTCCGGTGCTCTATGTCTTCAAGCATGAAGGCGCGTTCGAGACGATCGAGCAACCGGGCCTGTTCAAGCATCCGGCGGTGTTTGCGAAGGAACAGCTCTTCAACATCCCCGTCTGGGGGCAAGCGGCGCACTTCTATGGTCTGATCCCCGTCGACCGCGACGGCGGCGGCAAGGCGATGCGCGCGATGCTGGGTGCCGCCAAGGCCGCGCTTGCCAAGGACCGGCCGCTGGTGCTGTTTGCCGAGGGGACGCGCATTCCGCACGGCGAAGCGCCGCCGCTGCGCTCGGGCTTTGCGGGTATCTATCGCCTGCTCGGCGTGCCGGTGATCCCCGTCGCGGTGAACAGCGGCATCGCCTATCCGCCGCGCCGCTGGGTCAAATGGTCGGGAACGATCACCTACAAGGTCGGCGAGACGATCCCCGCCGGCCTGCCGCGCGAGGAAGCCGAAGAGCGCGTCTGGCGCGCGATCAACGCGCTGAACCCGCCCGAGGCGTTGCTGGCGGGCAAGGCATCGAACACCTAATCCCGTTCGCGTCGAGCCAAGTCGAGATGCCCCTCAGCGGAGCCCTGTCTCGATGGGTGTCTCGACTTCGCTCGACGCGAACGGGAATCGGAAAGTGATTTAATGCTTGCGCCCGAAGTCGGGCGCGGCGTCATCCTGCCCCTGTTCGATGATCGAGCGGCGGATCGCGCGCGTCCGGGTGAACCAGTCTTCGAGCTTGCCCGCGTCGCCGCGGCGGATCGCCTGCTGGAGAACGGTCAGATCCTCGTTGAACCGTTGCAGCGTCGCGAGCACCGCATCCTTGTTGGCGAGGAACACATCGCGCCACATCACCGGATCGCTCGCCGCGATGCGGGTGAAGTCGCGGAAGCCGCCCGCCGAATATTTGATGACCTCGCTCTCGGTCACTTCCTCGAGCTCGCTCGCGGTGCCGACGATCGTATAGGCGATGAGGTGCGGCAAATGGCTCGTCACCGCGAGCACCATGTCGTGGTGCGCTGCGTCCATCAGGTCGACCTTCGCCCCCAGCGCCTCCCAGAAAGCGCCGAGCTCCGCGACGGCGTCGGCAGGCGCGTCCGCGCCCGGGGTGACGATGCACCAGCGGCCATCGAAAAGGGTCGCGAAACCCGCGGCGGGGCCACTGTTTTCGGTGCCGGCAACCGGATGCGCAGGGATGACGATATGGCCGGGCAACACCTTCGCCAATGCGTCGGCAACGCTGCTTTTCGACGACCCGACGTCCGAGATTATCGCGTCGGGCTTCAGGCCGGCGGCGATCGCGGCGCCCGCGTCGGCCATGCGGCCGACCGGGACCGCGAGGATGACGAGGTCGGCTTCGGCCACCGCCGCGACCGGATCATCGACGATCGCATCGCATAGCTCCAGCATACGCGCCTGATCGCGCACGGCGGCGCTGGCGTCATGGCCGGTCACGGTGACGAAGGGCATCCGCTCGGCGACGGCGCGCGCGATCGACGAACCGATCAGCCCCAGCCCGACGATCGTGACCTTCTCGATTGCCATCAGCCCGCGAGTGCCCCACGGATCGCGGCGGCGAGCCCGCGCGTCTCCTCTTCGGTGCCGATCGTCATGCGCAGCGCCTGCGGAATCCCCTGCCCGGGCAGCCAGCGGACGATGTACCCCGCGTCCATCAGCCGGTTGTAGACGGTCTCGGCGCTGACCTCGCCCTCGAACAGCACGAGCAGGAAGTTGCACGCCGACGGGATGACGCGGACACCATGGTTGCCGAGCGCTTCGAGTTCCTGCACCAGCCACGCGCGCCATTTGGCATTATGGTCGCGGCTGTTCGCGACGAATTCGTCGTCGCCGAGCGCCGCGACCGCCGCCGCCTGCCCCGCGCGCGTCACGTTGAACGGCAGGCGGATACGGTGCAGCGCCGAGATCACCTCGGCATGCGCATAGCCCCAGCCGATGCGCTCGGCGGCGAGCCCGTGGATTTTCGAGAAGGTGCGCGTGATGAAGACGTTCGGCTGCGTCTTCGCCAGCTCGAGCGCGCCGTCGTCCTCGGCTTCCGAAAGATACTCGGAATAGGCCTGGTCGATCACGAACAGCACATTCTTGGGCAGCCCGGCGTAAAGGCGCTGGACCTCGTCGCGCGTCGCGAGCGTGCCGGTCGGATTGTTCGGATTGGCGAGATAGACGACGCGGGTCCGGTCCGTCACCGCGGCGAGCAACGCGTCGACGTCGGTCGCGAAATCGCGATCGTCGGCCTCGACCGGCACCGCACCGACGCGGCGCGCCGCGATCTCGTACACCGCGAAGCCGTAACGCACATAGAGGATCTCGTCACCGGGGCCTGCGTAAGTGCCCGCCGCGAGGTGGAGCAGTTCGTCCGAACCGTTGCCGCAGATGATCCGCGCCGGATCGAGCCCGAATTTGGCGGCGATCGTCTCGCGCAGCTCGGCCGCGCCCGGATCGGGGTAGCGCGACAAGGCATCGGCGGCGTTCTGCGCGGCCGCGAATGCCTCGCGCGCCTTCGCGCCCGTGCCGAGCGGGTTTTCGTTCGCCGACAGCTTGATCAGCGGGCGGCCGTCTGCGCCGGCCGACTTGCCGGGAACATAGGGAGCGATGCCGCTGATCCACGGCTTGGGCGTGAGGGTCGGGGTCGCGTCGGTCATGCCGCGCCGTTTAGCGGCTGGGGCCGCTGAGTCCAGTGCGTTGACAGCGCCCCTGCGCCCGCTTAGCCCCGCGCGAACCATGGCGAGCCTGCTCCACCAGATCCAGCACCAGAGCGTGACGATTCAGGCGGCGCTGCCGCTCGACAGCGGGCAGTCGCTGCCATCGGTGACGATCGCCTATCAAAGCTATGGCGCGCTCAATGCCGACAAGTCGAACGCGGTGCTGATCTGCCATGCGCTGACCGGCGACCAATATGTCGCGAGCGATCATCCTGCGACGGGCAAGCCGGGCTGGTGGGCGCGCATGGTCGGACCCGGCAAGCCGATCGATACAGACCGTTTCTTCGTCATCTGCGCCAATGTCCTCGGCAGCTGCATGGGGACGAGCGGGCCCGCGACGCCCGATGCGGCGACCGGCGCTCCGCTCGGCATGCAATTCCCCGTCATCACGATTACCGACATGGTGCGCGCGCAGGCGATGCTGCTCGACCATCTCGGCATCGCACGGCTTCATGCCGTCATCGGCGGATCGATGGGCGGGATGCAGACGCTCGCCTGGGCGGCGACCTATCCCGAGCGACTGCGCTCGGCGGTCGTGATCGCCAGCGCAGCGCGCCATTCGGCGCAGAATATCGCATTTCACGAAGTCGGGCGGCAGGCGATCATGGCCGATCCCGACTGGCAGGATGGGCAATATTACGGCAGCGCGCGGGCGCCGACCAAGGGGCTCGCGGTCGCGCGCATGGCGGCGCACATCACCTACCTGTCCGAGGAGGGGCTGACCGAGAAGTTCGGCCGCCGCCTGCAGGCGCGCGATATCAAGAGCTTCGGTTTCGACGCCGATTTCCAGGTCGAATCCTATTTGCGGCACCAGGGGTTGGCGTTCACCGACCGCTTCGACGCCAACGCCTATCTCTATATCACGCGCGCGATGGACTATTTCGACCTCGCCGAGCCGCACGACGGGCGCCTCGCGGGCGCGTTCGCGAACGCCAAGGATGTGCGCTTCACGCTCGTGAGCTTCGATACCGACTGGCTCTATCCGACCGCCGAATCACGCCGCATCGTACAGGCGCTGCACGCGGTGGGCGCTGCGGCGAGCTTCGTCGAGCTGTCGGCGCCGTTCGGCCACGATTCCTTTTTGTTGGATGTCCCAGCGCTCGACCGCATCATGGCGGGTGCTTTGGGGGGCGGCTGGTGAGCGCACTGCGGCCCGATCTGCGCATCATCGCCGACGCGATCCCCGCCGGCGTGCGCGCGCTCGATATCGGCTGCGGCGACGGCGCGCTGATGGCCGAACTCCGGTCGCAAAAGCAGATCGATGCGCGCGGGCTCGAAATCGACGTCGCCGCGATCGAGGCGGCGATGGCGCAGGGGCTGTCGGTGGTGCAGGGCGACGCGAACCGCGATCTCGCCGACTATCCGGGCGACGCCTTCGACTATGCGATCCTGTCGCAGACGCTGCAGACGACCGAACGCCCCGATCTGGTCATTGACGAACTGCTCCGCATTGCGCCGCGCGCTTTCGTCAGCTTCCCCAATTTCGCGCACTGGCGCGTGCGGATGTCGCTGCTCTGGACAGGCCGCATGCCGATGACGCGGTTGCTCCCCGTCGCATGGTATGAAACGCCGAATATCCACCATGTCACGGTCAGCGACTTTCGCGAGCTCGTTCGCGAAAAAGGCATCAAGGTCGAGCGCGCCTGGTATCTGTCGGGCGACAAGCCGACGAGCGATGCCGCCGCGGCGTGGCGCGCGGAACATGCGATCTTCCTGATTTCCAGAGGATAGCCCCCCGCAAGCGGGAGGGGAATGAAGGCTAGTCCCGTTTCTTCAGCCCGTTGGCGAGCAGATCGTTCGCGATCCGCGCGATCTCTTCGATGTCGGCATCCTCGTCCCACAGGCCGTAGCGCATGCCGAGGAAGACGTTCATTCCGCCGATCGCCCAAGCGTGAATCTCGCCGACGTCGGCGCGGATCTCGCCGCGCGCGGCGCCATTCTCCAGCCGCTGCTGAACGCGCGCGACGGTCGTTTCATAATGGGCACGATAGCTCGCATAATCGACGAACTCGGCCTCATCGATGATCCGGTAAATCTCCTTGTGCTCGCGCACGAAGCCCAAATAGGATTCGAGTCCGATGCGCTCCGCCGTGATCTCGTCGGGCGCGGCCTGCACCAGCGGCGTCACATGATCGCGCAGTTGCTCGCTCATATAGCGGACGAGCGCCTGGAAGATTTCATCCTTCGAATCGAAATAGGTGTAGAAACTGCCGAGCGCCGTCCCCGCGCGCCGCGTGATCGCGCTGATCGACGCTTCGTGAAAGCCTCGCTCGCCGAATTCGATCGCCGCGGCGTCGAGCAATTTGCGCAAGGTCCGCCGCCCACGCTCGGTGCGCGGCGTCTTGTCGCGCGGCTCGCCGTCGGCGGCTGCCCCCTCCTCCTTCGGCGACTCGTTCGCTGACTGCGGTTGATCCATCGCGCCTTCCCGTCTCCCCAATCCGTTCGGCTCTGCCTGCATCGTGGCTTTCCCGCACCACAAGCAAGCAAAAAGCGACGGACGCATATTCCAAGTTGAAACTTGGTTCATGTTTCATTATAGGCTGCGTCGCGGCTTGGCAAGACCGGCCCAACGAAATCAACAAGGGGCGGCGAACGGTCGCCCACCATGGGAGACACAACATGCGTCCTTTCGCCCGTTCGCTGCGCCGCGCCATCTATGCGACGAGCGCGCTTTCGATGCTCGCCTTCACCCCTGCCGCCTTTGCGCAGGAAGAGGGCGCGAGCACCGACGCCGGCAATGACGAGATCATCGTCACCGCGCGCCGCCGCGACGAGCGGCTGATCGACGTTCCGGTCGCGATCACCGCCTATTCGGGCGAAGCGCTCGAAAAGGCCGGGGCGATCGACATCACCGAAATCGGCCAGACCACGCCGAACACGACGCTCGAAGTCTCGCGCGGCTCGAACTCGACGCTCACCGCCTTCATCCGCGGCGTCGGCCAGCAGGATCCGGTGTCGGGCTTCGAACAGGGCGTCGGGCTCTATCTCGACGACGTCTATCTCAATCGTCCGCAGGCCGCGGTGCTCGACATCTACGACGTCGAGCGCATCGAAATCCTGCGCGGGCCGCAGGGCACGCTCTATGGCCGCAACACGATCGGCGGCGCGGTCAAATATGTCACCGCCCCGCTGCCGCAGGATTTCTCGCTCAAGATCAAGGGCACGTACGGCACCTACAAGCAGGCCGACCTGATCGTCACCGCCAGCACACCGATCGGCGACCTGCTGCGCGTCGGCGGCTCGGTCGCGCGCCTGTCGCGCGGCGGTTTCGGCGACAATCCGACGACCGGCCTCGAAAATTACAACAAGGACGTGTGGGCGGGTCGCGGTACCGTCGAGCTGGGCGGCTATGGCGCCCCCGTGCTGATCCACATCTCGGGCGATTACAGCAAGGACAAGAGCGACCCGCGCGGCGGCCACCGCCTGATCCGCAGCCTCGCGACGGGCGCCCCGGTGCTCGACGATGTCTATGACAGCCGCGGCGGGCTGGTCGATCCGAAGCAGGAAATCGAAGCTTACGGGCTCGCGATGAACGTCACCGCCGAACTCAGCGACACGGTGACGCTGCGGTCGATCAGCGCATGGCGCAAGGACAAGTCGGCGACCCCGATCGATTTCGACGCGTTGCCCGCGGTCGACGTCGACGTGCCCGGCTTCTACTTCAACGAGCAGGTCAGCCAGGAATTCCAGCTGCTGTACGAAGGCGACAAGCTAAAGGGCCTGCTCGGCTTCTATTATCTCGACGCGACCGCCGACACTTTGTTCGACGTCCGCATCTTCAACACTTTCGCAGGACTGACCGCGTTCACCGAAGCCGATGTCGATACCAAGACCGCGGCGGTGTTCGGCGACTTCACCTATGATTTCACCGACCAGTTCAGCCTGTCGCTCGGCGGCCGCTACACGTGGGACAAGCGCGAGGCGTCGATCCTGCGTCAGAATTACCTGGGCGGCGGCTCGCCCGTGTTCGGCGGCGCAGGCGTGCCGTTCGGCGCGCCGGGCACCGATTTCGAGGGCAGCCGCAAGTTCAACAAATTCACCCCGCGCGCCTCGCTGACCTTCAAGCCGACCCCCGACCACACGCTCTATGCGAGCTATTCGCAGGGCTTCAAGGGCGGCGGCTTCGATCCGCGCGGCGTCGGCGCCAACGCGCCCGACCTCGACGGCAACGGCGTTCGCAGCGACGCGGAAATCGCCGCCTTCCTGAGCTTCCGTCCCGAAAAGGTCGAAAGCTACGAACTCGGCTACAAAGGCAGCCTGTTCGACGGCGGGCTCAACGTCGCAATCGCCGGCTTCTATGCCGACTACACCGACGTCCAGATCCCCGGCTCGGTCGCCTGCACCGTCGGCGGCTTGCCCAGCTTCTGCGGCATCGTGTCGAACGCGGGCAAGGCGACCTTCAAGGGTCTCGAGTTCGAAGGCCGCGCGCGGCTGGGCGAAGATATGGCGGCGGCGGGCGATCGGCTGACGCTGTCGACCGCGCTCGGCTATATCGATGCGCAGTATAAGCAGTTCATCACCAACATCGCCGGCGTGCCGACCGACGTCGCCGATTTCCGCCGCGTGCAGAACACGCCCAAGTGGACCGCCAGCGGCACGATCGCCTATTCGGCGCCGGTCGGCGACGGCGACGTCAGCTTCGGCACGACGCTGTCGTACCGCAGCAAGACGAACCAGTTCGAAATCCCGAACCCCTATATCGACCAGAAGGGCTTCGCGCTGTGGGACGCCAGCCTCGTCTACACCGCGCCCGAGGGACGCTGGAGCCTGGGCGTGTTCGGCAAGAATCTGACCGACAAGCAGTACAAGACGTCCGGGTATACGTTCATCAACGTCAACCCGGTCACCGGCGTGCCGGTTATCGGGGGCAACGGCCTGCCGACTTCGGCGCTCGGCACCGAAGGCACGCTGACCGCCTTCTACGGCAATCCGCGCCAGGTGTTCGTGACCGGCACGGTCAAATTCTGATCGCGGGACAAGTCATTGGACAATAAGGGGGAAAGGGGGCGTCCATCGGGCGCCCCTTTTTCTTTTGGGGCAGTGGACCAAAGTCTTGGCTTTCCTAACCTCGTCATCCCGGACTTGATCCGGGACCCGTCGCGGCGTTGATGTCCCGGACCTCGGATCAAGTCCGGGGTGACGATGATCAATAGCTCATCCGCTGAGCGGTGGCGCTCCCGTCGGTGCGACCATGCGTTCCCCATCGATGACGATCGGACTGGCGACACCGTCGATATGTGCGCCGTCGGGACGGAAGCGCATTCCCCGCGCCATCACCTGCGGATCGGCGAACACGCCGGCAAGGTCGTTGATCGGACCCGCCGGGACACCCTCGGCTTCGAGCGCGAGCGACAGCGGCTGCGCCTCCCAGGTCGCAATCTTCGCCGCGAGCAGCGGAATCAGCTCTCCGCGGTTCGCCAGCCGAGCGGCATTGTTCGCGAAGCGCGCATCCTCGGCCCACTGCGGCTCGCCCAAGATGTTGCAAAGCTTGCGATACTGGCTGTCGTTGCCGACCGCGACGACGAGCAGGCCATCGGCGGTCGCGAAGGCCTGATAGGGGACAACATTGGCATGGCCGTTGCCCATACGCTTCGGCGAAACGCCGCTCGCAAGATAGTTCGCCGCCTGATTGGCGAGCACGGAGACCTGCGAGTCGAGCAGCGCCATGTCGATATGCGCGCCCGCGCCCGTGACGTCACGACGTCGCAACGCGGCAAGGATCGCAACGGTCGAATACATGCCGGTGAAGATGTCGGCATAGGCGATACCCGCCTTTTGCGGCGCGCCGTCGGGCTCGCCGGTCAGCGACATGAAGCCGCTCATCGCCTGGACGATGAAATCATAGCCCGCGCGGTGCGCATAAGGCCCGGTCTGTCCGAAGCCAGTGATCGAGCACACGATCAGCCGCGGGAAGTCGGCGCGCAAACGCGCGGGATCGAGCCCATATTTGGCGAGCCCGCCGACCTTGTAATTCTCGATGACGACATCGGCGTCGGCGAGCAGCGCGCGCACCCCGGCCTGCCCCTCGGCGGTCGCAATATCGATCGCGACGCTCCGCTTGCCGCGATTGGTGCTGTGATAATAGGCCGCACCGAGGTTTGTGCCATCGTCGTCCATGACGAACGGCGGCCCCCATTCGCGCGTATCGTCGCCGCCACCGGGCCGCTCGACCTTGACAACCTCTGCGCCGAGGTCGGCGAGCAATTGCCCGCACCACGGCCCCGCGAGCACGCGAGCCAGTTCGACGACGCGCAGACTTTCGAGGGGTTTCGGGGCCAGCGGCTTCACCTCAAAAGAAAGCTGGAATGCCGGTAATCGCCCGGCCGAGGATCAGCGCATGGACGTCGTGCGTGCCCTCATAGGTGTTCACCGTCTCGAGGTTCACCGCGTGACGGATGACATGATAATCGGCCGAAATCCCGTTGCCGCCGTGCATATCGCGCGCGACGCGCGCGATATCGAGCGCCTTGCCGCAATTGTTGCGCTTCAAGAGGCTGATCGCGTCGGGCACGAGGCGACCGTCGTCGATCAGGCGGCCGACGCGCAGCGCGGTCTGCAGGCCCATCGAAATCTCGGTCAGCATGTTCGCGAGCTTCAGCTGCACGATCTGGTTCGCGGCGAGCGGGCGTCCGAACTGTTTACGCTCGAGCGTATAATTGCGCGCCGCTTCGTAGCAGAATTCGGCCGCGCCCATCGCGCCCCAGCCGATGCCGTAGCGTGCGCGGTTGAGGCAACCGAACGGACCTTTGAGGCCCGAGACATGCGGCAGCAGTGCGTCCTCGCCGACCTCGACCCCGTCCATCACGATTTCGCCAGTGATCGACGCGCGCAGGGACACCTTGCCTTCGATCTTCGGCGCCGACAGGCCCTTCATGCCCTTTTCAAGCACGAAACCGCGGATCGCGCCGTCATGCGCGTCCGATTTCGCCCACACGACGAAGACATCGGAGATCGGCGCATTGGTGATCCACATCTTCGCGCCCTTGAGGCGGTATCCGCCTTCGATCTTTTCGGCGCGCGTGCGCATGCTGCCGGGATCGCTGCCCGCATCGGGCTCGGTCAGCCCGAAACAGCCGACGAGTTCGCCCGAGGTCAGCCCGGGCAGATATTTCCGCTTCTGCTCCTCGCTGCCATAGGCGTTGATCGGGTGGATCACGAGCGAGCTCTGCACCGAACAGGCCGAACGATAGCCCGAATCGATGCGCTCGACCTCGCGCGCGATCAGGCCGTAGGAGACATAATTGAGCCCCGCGCCGCCATATTCGGGGTCGATCGTCGCGCCGAGGAGGCCGAGTTGGCCCATTTCCGACATGATCTCTCGATCGAAGCGCTCGTCGAGGAAGGCCGAGGTCACGCGCGGCAGCAGTTCACCCTCGGCATAGGCGCGCGCCGCGGCCTGGATCATCCGCTCTTCCTCGCTCAGCTGGTCGGCGAGCTGGAGGGGATCGAACGGGTCGAGCGCTTCGATACGCTGCGGATCGGCGAGGGCCATGGGTCGGCTTTCTTCAGCGCGACACCGGAAGCGTCGCTAGGGGGTCGTTACGGCCGGCTTGCGGGCCATCGCGGCGGCGGTTCCGTCGCGCGGCTCCAATATCGCCGCGGTCTCGATGAGGTCAAGCGCACGCCGCGCCTCATGATAGCGCCGCGCCTCGATCAGCCACTCGCTCGCCGCGGCGGCACCCGGCATCGCCTGCACCTCGGCAATCGCCTTGTCGGCCATCCCGCCGGCGAGATAGCGGCGCGCGCGTTCGAGCCGTTCGGTCGCACGCGGCGATTCGGTTCCCGCAGCGCGCACGACGAACAACTCGTTGAGTTCACGCCGGAAACCCGTCCACAAATTGCCGTTGTCGCCGTTGTGCCCGACCAGTTCGGGCGCGAGCGCATCGAGTTCGGTGCGCAATTGTTCGAGCGTCACGGGCTCGCGCGAGGTTTCGACGATCGTCTTGACCGCATTCGGCTGATCGTCGCCGAACCGGAGCCGCAGCTGCGCCTCGAGATAGCCGAGCGACAACCCGCGATCGAGCGCGCGGCGCACCGCAAATGCAACGAGCAGCCCTTCGGCACGCGACGCATTGCCCGACGCCGATTCGGCCTGCAACGTGATCCGCGACAGCCGCTGTTCGAGTTCGGCAACGCGTGCGCCGAGCGCATCGGGACCGGCGGCGACGACCCGTCCGTTCTCCATATCGGCAGCCGGACTCACGACGGCGAGCTGCCCTGCGGGTGCGGGCGCGTCGGCAACCGTGGTTTCGGTCTTGGGTGCGGCGGCGAGCCACCGACTCATCGCCCAACCGCCGCCGGCCACCCCGATCAGCAGGAACACCATCGCGGCGATGAAAAGAGCCCTAAAGGACAGTCGCTTAACCGGTACCGCGCCGTCCGCCGGCGCGGACGTGTCGATGCTGTCGATAGCCATGTTTTTCTTTCGAACGACCCTGTTAGCGTTCCTTCTGGCACAAATCATGCGCCGCTGCCAACATCGAGGCGTCATCGGGCTGTCCCGCGATGGCGATTTCCGCCCAGCCGCCGCCCGCCGCCTCCGCCACGGCTGCGCTGATCGCGACGAGCGCCAGATGCCCGCGCGCGGCCCCGGCGAGATCCGCGATCCGCTGGGCTCCGCGCGCCGAATGCGCGAACAGGACCGCAGGCGCGGCGATGGCATCGGTCCACCCCGCAGGCGGCTCGACCGGGTCGACGGTATAGACCGGCAGCGCGACAAGCGTCATGCCGCGCGCATCGAATGCCGACCGGTCGCGCGCGCAAAGCCACAGGGTTCGCGCGATATTTTGCGACGCCATGGCGTCGATCAGCGTCTGGGCGCCGCGCGCGCCGGTCATGGCGACGGCGAGGCCCGCCGCCTCGGCCGCGGCGGCCGTTGCGGCGCCGACGGCGTAAACCGGAAGCCCCGCGAGCCGGCCCAAACGCGCGCCGGCCAGCCGGATCGCCTGCGCGCTCGTCAGAAGCAGTGCGTCGAAATCGCCCGCGGGGACCATCCACTCGACGGGCCGCGCGGCGAAGAGCGGGACGTGCCGCGCATCGAGACCCAGCGCCTTCGCCCGTTCCACCGTCGCGGTACCGCCCGGATCGGCGCGCGTTACGATCAGCGGCCGGCCTTCGCTCATGGCGTGAAAAGCCGCCGCACCGCGTCGGGTGCCTCGCCGAGCAAGCGGCGGGCAAGCGCTTCGGCATCGCCCGCCTCCGCGATGATCGCGTGACCCGCGACATGCTCCGAGCCGTCGTCCGAATAGATTTCGGCATCGAGCCGCAGCGAGCCATCGCCCTGCCAATGCGCGTGCGCCGCCACCGGCGAGCGGCAATCGCCTCCCAAAGCCGCCAGCAAAGCACGCTCGGCCGCCACCGCACGATGCGTCGGCGCATGATCGATCGCTTTCAGCAGCGCGAACGTCGCGGCATCATCGGCGCGGCATTCGATCCCGATCGCGCCCTGCGACGCCGCGGGCAGCAGCATGTCGACCGGCTGGACGTGCCCGACGTCGTGCATCGCGAGCCGGTCGAGCCCCGCCGCGGCAAGCAGCGTCGCGTCGACCGCACCGTCGGCCAGCTTCGACAGCCGCGTCTGGACATTGCCGCGCAAAAGGGTGGTGACGAGGTCGGGCCGCAGCCTTTTCACCTGCGCCGCGCGCCGCGGGCTGCTCGTCCCGAGCCGCGCACCGTGCGGCAGGTCGAGGATGCTCGCCGCCGCGGCACCGTGTTGCCGATCGTCGCCGCGCACGACGAGCCGGTCGCGCGGATCGGCGCGTTCGAGCATCGCGCCCAGCGCAAAACGTTCGTCGCGGATCGTCTCGACATCCTTCAAGCTGTGCACCGCGACATCGATGTCGCCCACGTCGAGCGCCGCATCGAGTTCGCGCGTCCACAAAGCCTTGCCCCCGACCTCGGCGAGCGCACGATCCTGGATCCGGTCGCCGGTAGCGGTCATCGGCACGATTTCGAGCGCAGCGAGATCGAGCGCATGTGCCTTGGCCAGCGCCGCGGCCGCCATATTCGCCTGCGCGAGCGCAAGCGGCGAGGCGCGCGTGCCGATGCGGAGTGGCCGGGCGGGCGATGGAAGCGGGATCGAAGCCATGCGCGCTGCTAGCGCGGCTTGCCCTGCCTGCAAAGAGGCGGGTAAAGGGCGCGCAACAATATGACTCTGATCCTCGGCCTCGAATCGAGCTGCGACGAAACCGCGGCAGCGCTCGTCGACAGCGACCGGCGCATCCTTGCGCATCGCGTCGCCGGGCAAGAGGCCGAGCACAAGCCCTTTGGCGGGGTCGTCCCCGAAATCGCCGCGCGCGCCCACGTCGACCGCCTCACCCCGCTCGTCGAGGGCGTGCTCGCCGACGCCGGCGTGACGCTCGCCGACGTCGACGCGATCGCCGCGACCGCGGGGCCTGGCCTCATCGGCGGCGTGATGGTGGGGCTCGTCACCGGCAAGGCGCTTGCGCACGCGGCGAACAAGCCGCTGATCGCGGTCAATCATCTCGAGGGGCATGCGCTGAGCCCGCGCCTCACCGATGCCTCGCTCGAATTTCCCTATCTGCTGCTGCTCGTCTCGGGCGGGCATTGCCAGTTGCTGCTCGTCGAGGGTGTGGGCGCCTATCGCCGCCTCGCCACGACGATCGACGATGCCGCGGGCGAAGCCTTCGACAAGACCGCGAAGCTGCTGGGGCTCGGCTATCCCGGCGGCCCCGCGGTCGAGCGCATCGCGCAGGACGGCGACCCACGCGCCGTGCCGCTGCCGCGCCCGCTCGTCGGCAGCGCCGAACCGCACTTCTCTTTCGCGGGCCTCAAGAGCGCCGTCGCGCGCGCCGCGGCGTCGGGCGAGCATAGCGTCGCCGATCTCGCCGCCTCCTTCCAGCAGGCGGTCGTCGACTGCCTCGTCGACCGCAGCCGCATCGCGCTCGCTGCCGCGCCGCAGGCGACCGCCTTCGTCGTCGCGGGGGGCGTCGCGGCGAATGGCGCGATCCGCACCGCGCTCACCGACCTTGCGAGCCGCTTCGACAAGCCCTTCGTCGCCCCGCCGCTCTGGCTCTGCACCGACAATGGCGCGATGATCGCGTGGGCGGGCGCCGAACGCTTTGCCGCAGGGCTGACCGATCCGCTCGACACCGCCGCACGCCCGCGCTGGCCGCTCGATCCCGCGGCCGAAGCGGTGCGCGGCGCCGGAGTAAAGGCATGACTCGCGAAAGCATGACGTCATATTCGAATTTCGGCGTCATCGGCGGCGGCGCGTGGGGTACCGCGCTTGCGCAGATGCTTGCGGCCGATGGCGCTCCGGTACGGCTCTGGGCGCGCGAAGGGGATGTCGTCGCGGCGATCAATGCCGATCATCGCAACCCGATCTTCCTGCCGGGCGCGGCACTTTCCCCCTCGCTTACCGCAACGAACGACCTTGCCGGCCTCGCAGCGTGCGACGCCCTCCTCGTCGTCGTTCCCGTGCCGTTCCTGCGCGCGGTGCTCGAGGACCTGCCCGCTGGCGACGCGCCGCTGATCTTTTGCAGCAAGGGAATGGAGGCCGGGAGCTTCGCCTTCCCGATCGACATCGCGCGCGCGGTCGCGCCCGGAAGGTCGCTCGCCGTGCTTTCGGGTCCGACCTTCGCACACGAGGTCGCCGCCGGCTTGCCCACCGCAATCACCCTCGCCGCCGCTGACACCGGGACCGCCGAAGCGATCGCCCGGTCGCTCGCGCGGCCGCATTTCCGTCCCTATGTGTCGACCGACATGATCGGCGCCGAAATCGGCGGCGCGGTGAAGAACATCCTCGCGATCGCGTGCGGGATCGTCGACGGCGCCGGGCTCGGCCTCAACGCCCGCGCAGCGCTGATCAGCCGCGGTTTCGCCGAGATGACGCGATTCGGCCTGTCGCGCGGCGCACGGCCGGAAACGCTCGCGGGCCTCGCAGGGCTCGGCGACCTCGTCCTCACCTGCACCTCGTCCAATTCGCGCAACTTCGCGCTCGGGCAAGGCCTCGGCCGCGGCGAAGGCGCCGCAAAGCTGATGGCCGACCGGCGCACCGTCGCCGAGGGCGCGTTCAGCGCCCCCGTCATCGCCGCCGCGGCGGGCGCCGACAATATCGACATGCCGATCACCGACGCCGTCGCGCGGCTCGTCGCCGGCGAGATACGTGCGGCAGAGGCGATTCAGGCTCTGCTCAGCCGGCCGCTGCGACCGGAAGGGCGATGAAGAGCCTATCGCAATTGCCTGCCCCCCTTCCCCGCGCTAAATTGGGCGCCGGGGAAACAGTGAAGGGGCGCCAGGCTTGAGCCAGACCGACAGCGCGACCGCGCGCACCCCCGATTCCGCCGGCACCGAAATGGCCGACGCGGATACCGCTGCGCTCGCCAAGGGCGGCCGCACCAATTTCTTCGGTTTCATCATGCGCCTCGTCGCGCGCCTGCCCTTCCTCTATTTCGCGGGCCGCTGGTACGGGCCCGAGGCGGTCGGGCGCTTCGCCTTCGCGGTGCTCGTCATCGAACTCGTTGCGCAGCTTGCGACACTGGGTCTCAAACGCGGCCTTGCCGAACAGTTGAGCGCCGCCGACGCCGACCAGCGCACCGTCGTGTGGGACGGCATGTTCGTCGCGCTGCTTGCCTCGATCCTCGGCTCGGGCCTTCTCCTTCTCTTCCCGCAGCTGATGTTTCCTGCCGGCGACATCGACGGAACCGACCGCTGGATGGCGCTGCTGATCTTTGCGATCGCGGGCACCGACATCGCGCTTGCGGCGTGCGCCTATCGCTTCGACATCGGCGCGACCGTGCGTGCGCGCGCGGTCGTCGAACCGTGGGTGATCAGCATCGCCGCCGCCGGGTTCTGGTTCGTCTCGCCGCGCGACGGGCTGATGCTGTCCTATGCCGCGGCGATGATCGGCGCCTTTCTGACCGCGCTGATCCCGATGATCGGCCACTATGGCGGGCCACGCGGGTGGCAGCCGCACCCGGCGCACCTGGTCAAAGTTGCGCGGCGCAACGCACCGCTCGCCGCCGCCGACGCGATCGAATGGGGGACGCGCCGCCTCGACCTCTTCATCCTCGGCCAATTCACCTCGCCGGCGATCTATGGCATCTATTACATGGCGCAGCAGGTCGCCTCGCTGCCGCAGAAGCTGAAGACCAGCTTCGAGCCGATCCTCGGCCCCGTGATCACGCGCAATCTCGCCGAAAACAAGCTTGCCGCGGTCGCGGCGCAGGTCAGCCAGGTCGGTTTCTGGATCATCGCGGCGCAGGCGGGCATCGCGCTCGCGCTCGGCATTCCCGGCGAGGCGGTGATGGGCCTCGTCGGCCCGCAATTCGTCAGCGGCACCGGCGCGCTCGCCTTCCTGCTCGCCGCCGAGGTCGTCGCCGCGACCGCGGTCGTCAGCGAAGCGGCGCTCGTCTATGTCGCACGCCATCGCAACCTGCTGATCAGCCTTGCAACGCTTGCGCTGCAGGCGGTGCTCAGCGTCACGTTGATCCTCTTGGCGAAGTCGATGGGGCTCGACCCGATCTATTATGCGGTCGCGGTCGCGCTAGCGCTGATGCTCGCGCTCGGCTTCGCGTCGGTCGTCAAGGCGCGGCTGCTAGCGCATGTCCTGCGGGCCCCGGTGAACAGCCTTCGCTGGGCGCTCGTGTGGGCGACCGCGGGCGCCGCGGTGCTCGGCTGGGGCGCGACGCAGCTTCCCGAATGGGCCGAGCTGCTGATCGGCGTGCCTTTCATTCTCGGCATATACGCCTGGCTGATCTGGACCCGCGGGTTCGGCCCGTCCGACCGGGCGCTGTTCAAGAAGCACCCGGAGCCGACCGAAGGCTGACCGCTATTCGACCGCTTTTTGCGCGGCGTCGCCGACGTTCTCGGCGGCATTGCCGACCTTCTGCGCCGCTTCGCTGATCGCGCCGCTTTCGGCCTTGTCGTTCGCGAGAAACTGAAAGGCGAAAAACGCCGCGACCAGGATCGCGACGAGAAAAATCAGTCCCACGCCCATCCCGCCGCCGCGGCGCGGGGCCCGGTCGATGACCGTCGTGGTATGCGTCGTCCCGTCGGGATCGCGCGTCGTGTGAATTTCGTCGGCCATACGGAGCCTCCTATGCTTGATGGCGCATAGGACGCTCCGCAAAGGGTAAAAGTTCCTACGAAAGTCGCGCCGCGACCTTCGCCTTCAGATCGGTCTGCGCGCGCGGGCCGACCTGCGCGATGATCTCGCGCGCACACACCGCGCCCATCGTCAGGCAATCCTTGATCGGGCGGCCCTCGGCGAGACCCGACAGGAAACCCGCGGCGAACAGGTCGCCCGCGCCCGTCGTATCGACGACGGTTTCGATCGGCTCGGCCCCGACCTCGGTCCGCGTTCCGCCCTGCAGCGCGATCGCGCCGTCCGAGCCGCGCGTGACGATCAACAGCGGCACCTGCGGTGCGATCTTCGCGACCGCCGCTTCGAAATCGTCGGTCTCCGCGAGCGCGCAGATCTCGACCTCGTTCGCGAAGAGGATGTCGAACAGTCCCTCGGCGATCAGCTTGCGGAAATCGGCGCCGTGGCGGTCGATGATGAAGGCATCGGACAGCGTGAAGGCGACCTTGCGCCCCGCGCCGCGCGACACGTCGATCGCCCGGCGCATCGCCGCGCGCGACAGTTCGGGATCCCACAGATAGCCTTCGAGATAGAGGATCTCGCTGTCGGCGATCCACGCCTCGTCGATCATCGCCTGTTCGAGCAGGTGGCTCGCGCCGAGGAAGGTGTTCATCGTGCGCTGGCCGTCGGGAGTGACGAGGATCAGGCAGCGCGCGGTGGGCGCGCCCTCCTTGAGCGCCGGCGTCTCGTAGGCGACGCCGAGCGCGCGCAGATCGTGCGTGAAGACATGGCCGAGCTGGTCGTCGGCGACCTGCCCGATGAAGGCGCAGCGCTCGCCGAGCGCCGCCATGCCCGCGAGCGTGTTCGCGGCCGAACCGCCCGATACCTCGACCGCCGGTCCCATCGCGGCATAGAGGCGCTCGGCCTCGTCGCCGTCGATCAACCGCATCGACCCCTTGGTCAGGCCTTCGGCTTCGATCAGCGCGTCGTCGGCACGCGCGAGAACGTCGACGATGGCGTTGCCGATGGCGACAACGTCGAAACGGGCGGTAGAGGCCATGAAAAATCCTGTGCTGTAAGGGAAAAAGCTGCGCGGGCCTTTAGTCGGCGGGGCGATGCAAAGCAAGCGTGGCGGCCCTTCGCGCCGTCGTCGCGCTTGACGTATGGCGCGCTTCCGCCCCATTCCAGCGATCATGCGCCGCGCCGTCCACGCTTTTCTGCTTGCTCTCAGGGACTTGCCGGATCCGCGCGTTCTGCGCATCCTCATCCAGAGTCTGGTCCTGACGCTGCTGATCTTCGCTGCCGCGGGCGCCGCGCTCTATTATGGCGCGCGCTCGGCGCTCGAGCATTGGCGCTGGCTCGACGGGGTCGAACTCGACATGGCCGGAGTGCTGATCCTGCTCGTCCTGCTCGCGGGAAGCTGGCTGCTCTTCCGCGCGGTTGCGATCGTCATCGTCGGCCTGTTCGCCGATGCGATCGTCGCCGACGTCGAGGGGCGCCACTATCCCGCCGCCGCGGCGCGCGCGGTCGATGTGGGCTGGCGCCAGAACATCCGTCTCGCGCTCGCATCGCTCGCACGGCTGATCGGCGGCAATCTGGTTGCGCTGCCCGTCTATCTGATCCTGCTCGTCACGGGCATCGGTACCCCGATCTTCGCGCTCTTCGTCAACGCGCTGCTGCTCGGCCGCGATCTCGAGGCGATGGTCCTCGCCCGCCATCCCGACCGCGCGCGCTTCGATCGTCCGGTGCGCTGGTCGCTCGGCCTGCTGTCCGCCGCAAGCTTCGTGGTGCCCGTCGCCAATCTGTTGGCCCCGATCCTGAGCGCCGCTATGGCCGTCCATCTTTTGCACCTGCGGGACGGGGACCGGTCATGAAAATCAATGCACTGATGGGGCTGGCGGCCTCGACGCTGCTGCTCGCGGGCTGCGCGGGATCGGCCGTCCCGCGCCCGGCGCAACCCGCCGCCCCGCCGCCTCGCCCGCTTTCGACTCCGCCGCGGATCGTCCAGTCGAACAGTCTCGTCGGTCAGCACGCCGGCGTCGCGCTGTCGCTGTTCGGCAAGCCGCGGCTCGACGTCGCCGAAGGGGCGGGCCGCAAGCTGCAGTTCGCGGGCACAGCCTGCATTCTCGACATTTATTATTACGCGCCGAAGGCCGGCGCCGAGCCGATTGCCACGCACGTCGACGCCCGCGCCCCGAACGGACGCGATGCCAATGTCGACAGCTGCGTGAACGCGCTGAGGCGCTGACGTCAGGACGTCAGCTCGGCCAATGCCCACGCCGCAGCCTCGGCGACCATCGGCGATTCATCTGCGGTCAGCGCCGTCAGCTGCGCCCGAAACCGCGCATCGCCGCTGTTCCCGGCCGCGATCGCCGCGTTGCGCACCATCCGGTTGCGTCCGATCCGCTTGATCGGGGACCCGGCAAACACCTGCCGGAACCCGGCATCGTCGAGCGCGAGCAGATCGCCGAGCGACGGCGCGACCAGCTCGGCACGCGGCAGGAAAGCCTTGTGCCGCGCCGCGGTGTCGGCGAACTTGTTCCACGGACAGACGGACAGGCAATCGTCGCAGCCATAGATACGGTTACCCAGCCCGCGGCGCAGTTCGACGGGGATCGGCCCGTCATGCTCGATCGTCAGATAAGAGATGCACCGCCGCGCATCGAGCCGGTACGGCGCCGGGAAGGCATCGGTCGGGCACGCATCCTGACACGCGGTACAGCTTCCGCACGTATCGCGTCCGGGCGTCGCCGGCGTTAGGTCGAGCGTCGTATAGATCGCCCCCAGGAACAGCCAGCTGCCATGCTCGCGGCTGACGAGATTGGTGTGCTTGCCCTGCCAGCCGAGCCCCGCCGCCGCCGACAGCGGCTTTTCCATCACCGGCGCGGTATCGACGAATACCTTGACCTCGGCGTCCTTCACCTCGGCGACGAGCCAGCGCGCGACGGCTTTCAGCGCCTTCTTCACGACGTCATGATAGTCGGCGCCCTGCGCATAGACCGAAATCCGGCCACGCTCGCGCACTTCGGCGAGCGCCAGCGGATCGACCTCGGGCGCATAGCTCATGCCGAGCGCGATCACCGAGCGCACTTCGGGCCAAAGCCCCTGCGGCGATCCGCGCTGCCCGGCGCGGCCCTCCATCCAGATCATGTCGCCGTGGCGCCCCTCGGCGAGCCACTGGTTCAGCCGCGCCGCGCTCTCGGGCGCCGCATCGGCACGCGCGATCCCGAACGCGACGAAGCCATGCTCGCGCGCGACGTCGGCGAGTCTTTGCTCGAGAGAAGGCAAGGCTTCCGCAACCATTGGCGCTCTATACGGCAACGGCTCAGCCGTGCCATAGTCACGCGAAATCTTGTTCAGGGACCGACACTTGACCGAACTCGCCGTCGAGGCCAGCGGCCTCACCAAATATTTCGACGCCTTCACCGCGGTCGATCATGTCAGCCTGAAGGTTCCGACGGGCAGCATCTACGGCGTGCTCGGCCCCAATGGCGCGGGCAAGACGACCAGCCTGCGCATGACGCTCGGCATCATTGACCCCGACGAGGGTATGAGCCGGCTGCTCGGCGGTCACAAACCGCAGTCGGTGCGCCACCGCATCGGTTATCTTCCCGAGGAACGCGGGCTTTATCCGGGAATGAAGGCGCGCGAGGCGATCGCCTTCATGGGCGCGCTGCGCGGGCTCGACTGGGGCGAAGGCCGCCGCCGCGCCGCGACCTTCATGACCGAACTCGGCCTCGAACGCGTCATCGACGAAAAGATCCGCAAGATGTCGAAGGGCATGGCACAGATGGTCCAGCTGATCGGCTCGATCGTCCACGCGCCCGACCTCATCGTCCTCGACGAGCCCTTCTCGGGGCTCGACCCGGTCAATCAGGAACGGCTGGAAATGCTGGTCCGGCGCGAGCGCGACCGCGGCGCGACGATCCTTTTTTCGACCCACGTCATGGCGCACGCCGAGCGGCTCTGCGACCGGCTCGCGATCATCGCGCGCTCGCAGCGGCGTTTCGAGGGTACCGTCGACGACGCACGCGCGCTGCTGCCGATGCAGGTGCGCTACACGCCGCGCGACGGCGGCGACGCGGTCGCAAACCTTCTGCCTGTCGGCGCCGAGCGCAGGGGCGAGGCCTGGCATTTCGCGATCGAAGAAGGCGATGTCGAACCGTTGCTGGCACGCATCACGGCAAGCGGGCATGGCGTCGCAGGGCTGTCGATCGCGCGCCCCGCCCTTCACGACGCCTTCGTCCATATCGTACGTCAGGTCGACGCGGGCTTCGACGCGACGCCCGAAAGCGAAGCGATCGAGGAGGCTGCGGCATGAAGGCCTTCATCAAGAATATGCTCGTCATCGCGCGCCGCGACTTCCTCGCGATCGTCGCGACCCCGACCTTCCTGCTCTTCCTGCTCGCGCCGATCTTCATGATCGGGATGGGCGCGATCGGCGGGCTTGGCGCGACGCAGCTCGCCGACAGCGCGCGCGGGGCCGGGCGGATCGTCGCGGTCGTCGAACCGGCCGATGCCGACGCGCTGCGGCAAGCCGACGCGCGGCTCCGGGCGGCCCTGCCTTCGCGCGCGCAGCCCGCGGCGCTCGTCCTGCGCTTCGCGGACGATGCCGCCACCGACCCGCTCGTCATCGCGCGCGAAAAGGGCAGCGATACCTATGCCGTGATGAGCGGCCCACTCGCGGCTCCGCGCATCGTCGAACGCGAAGCCGGAAGCGGCTCGGGCCGGTATCTTGCGCTGCTCGCGAGCGATGTGCTGCGCGACCGCGCCGCGGGGACGGCCGCGCGCGCGCGGCCGCAGTTCGAGGCCCTCACCAGCGGCGGCACCAGCATCGCCGCGCAGCAGTCGCTCGGCTTCGGCGCGGTCTTCGCGATCTTCCTGATGACGTTGCTCCTCGCGGGACAAACCGTGAGTTCGATGGCCGAGGAAAAGGGCAACAAGGTCATCGAAATCCTCGCCGCGGCAGTGCCTCTGGAAAGCGTCTTCCTCGGCAAGCTGCTCGGCATGCTCGGCGTCGCGGTGCTGTTCATCGCCTTCTGGGGTACGATCGCGATCGGCGGCGGCTTCGCCGCTGCGACACAGGTCGACCCTGCCGCACTCGCCGCCGCGAGCAAGCCCGCCGCCGCGCTCGCGGTCGCACCCGCAAGCGGGTGGGGCTTCTTCGTCGGTATTTCGGTCTGCTATTTCGTCATGGCCTTCCTGCTGCTCGGCGCGGTTTTCCTCGGCGTTGGCGCGCAGGCGAGCACGGTGCGCGAAATCCAGATGCTCAGCCTGCCGATCACCATCTTCCAGGTCGGAATGTTCAGCCTGTCGGCCGCTGCCGCGAGCGCGCCCGACAGCGGCCTTGCCCGCTTCGCGCAGATATTCCCCTTCTCGTCACCCTTCGCCATGGCGGCGCGCGCGGCGACCGACGGTGCGCACGGCGTCCACCTGCTCGCGCTCGGCTGGCAGGCGATATGGGTCGCGCTGGTCGTCTATCTCTCGGTCCGCCTCTTCCGCGCCGGGGTGCTCAGCAGCGGCAGCGGCTGGAAATTCTGGAAACGCGCACGTCCGGTCGCAGCGGCCGCTGCAGCCGCCGCGGAGACCGCCTCGCATCATTGACAAAGCTGTAAATAGTGGCATTCTGCAACTCAATTGGCCGCGGATACGACGGCCCAGAGAGGAGCACCCCCGATGGCCACCCAAGTCCGCGTCGAACCCGAGATCGCCAACCCGCTCGACGTCAGCCGCGCCGAGATGTGGCGTAACGATGTTTGGCAGGAACCGATGCGCCAGCTGCGCGCCGAATCGCCGATCTATTATTGCGAAGATTCGAAGTTCGGCCCCTATTGGTCGGTGACGACCTACAAGCCGATCCAGCATATCGAGGCGCTGCCCAAGATTTTCTCGTCGAGCTGGGAATATGGCGGGATCACCGTCGCCGGCGACGGGGTCGAATTCCTCAAAGAGGGCGAGATCCCGATGCCGATGTTCATCGCGATGGACCCGCCGCAGCACACCGCGCAGCGCCGCACCGTCGCGCCGGCATTCGGTCCCTCCGAAATCGAGCGCATGCGCGCCGACACCGTCGCGCGCACCGCGGCGCTGATCGACACGCTGCCCGTCGGCCAGCCGTTCGACTGGGTCGAAAAGCTCTCGATCGAGCTGACGACCGACATGCTTGCGATCCTCTTCGATTTCCCTTGGGAGGATCGCCACAATCTCACGCGCTGGTCCGACGCGCTCGGCGATATCGAGAGCTTCGACACCACCGAGCTGCGCCAGGCGCGCACCGCGACCGCCTTCGAAATGGGCGCCGCGTTCAAGGAGCTTTGGGATCACAAGGCGAAGAATCCCGGCAAGCACGACCTCATCTCGATCATGCTCCAGTCCGACGCGATGAGCCACATGAGCGAGCATGAGTTCATGGGGAACCTGATCCTGCTCATCGTCGGCGGCAACGACACGACGCGCAATTCGATGTCGGCCTATGCCTATGGCCTCCACTGCTTCCCCGAAGAACGTGCGAAGCTCGAGGCGAATCACGATCCCGAACTCGCGGTCAACGCGATGCACGAGATCATCCGCTGGCAGACCCCGCTCGCGCACATGCGGCGCACCGCGATGGAAGATACCGAACTGTTCGGCCACCAGATCAAGAAACGCGACAAGCTCGCGCTCTGGTACGCATCGGCGAACCGCGACGAGGAGATTTTCCCCGACGGCGACCGGATCATCGTCGACCGCGAGAATGCGCGGCGCCACCTGTCCTTCGGCTATGGCATCCACCGCTGCGTCGGCGCGCGTGTCGCCGAGCTGCAGCTGACCACGCTGATCTCCGAAATGCAGAAGCGCCGCTTGCGCGTGAACGTCCTGTCGGAGCCCGACCGCGTCAACGCCAGCTTCGTCCATGGCTATCGCCACATGCAGGTCGAACTCGAGACATATTGACCTTCGCTGTAACCGGGCGCAGTTCGGGCGCGTATTTCGGGTAAGGAGTCCCGATATGATCGAACGCCGCCATCTGTTGTCCGGTCTCGCGCTCGGCGGAGCCATCATCGCCGCGCCGATGCTGTTCGCCAAGCCCGGCAAGCGCCCGAAGGGCGAAGCCGGCTGGCAACTCACCGACGCCGAATGGCACAAGCGCCTGACCCCGACGCAGTTTCGCGTGCTCCGCGAAGCCGCGACCGAGCGCCCTTTCACCAGCCCGCTCAACAAGGAGCATCGCGCCGGCACCTTCCTCTGCGCCGCATGCGCGCTGCCGCTCTATTCGAGCAAGACCAAGTTCGACAGTGGCACCGGCTGGCCTAGCTTTTGGGCACCGCTGAAAGGCGCGATCGCGACCGCGACCGATTACGAGATCGGCGTCGCGCGTACCGAGGTGCATTGCAGACGTTGCGGCAGCCACCTCGGCCACGTCTTCGACGACGGGCCGAAACCCACGGGCAAGCGCTATTGCATGAACGGCGTCGCGCTGAGCTTCCGCGCCGCCTGATACCGCCTATTCGGCCGGCGGCTTGACCCGCCACACCGACAGGCCCTTGCTGCCGCCGATGTCGATGCGCTCGAGCCACGCGGGCGGCCTGTCCGCATAGAGCCTCGCGGCGAGTCCGCCCCGGTTGGCGCGGCTATATTGGATCATGTCGGCGCCCCAGCGGCAGTAGACGATCAACGATGCGCGATGCTTGCGCACGAGCGGTTCGGCGACGGCCGGATCGCTGATGAAGGTCCGGATCGCATCGGCCATCGCATCCTTGTTGCGATGGTGGCCGGTCGCGACGACCCGGTGGTGCGTCCAGAACAGGAACGAGGGGCCGAGGTCGATCGGCGTCATCATCGTCGTCGGCGCGATCTTTTCGAGCCGGGCGATCGTCGGCGGGTCGAGACAGATTTTGTCGAACGACGCCGCCGAGGCATAATCCTTTTCGTCGGCCTTCGCGCCGGGAAGGACCGAGCCGAGCAGCGACACTGCGGCGACGCTCGCGGGGAGCGGCAACAGAAGCGCGGCGAGAACAGTCGCTGCCACGCGCGGCAACGGCGACGCAAGGCGGCGTGCCTTCGTGAAGACTTCGGCGAGCAGCCACGCGCAACCCGGCAACGCATAGACGTGCGCAGTCGAGACGCTGCGCATCACGAGCAGCGACAGCGTTACCGCCCCGGCGAGCGCGATCATGATCGTCGCCCAGTTGCGCCGCGCCGTCGCGTCAGCGGCGCCGCGCCACGCCGCGAGCGAGCCGAGCAGGCCGAGCAGCGACGGAACGATCAGGAAAACCGCATCGTGCAGCGTCATCGCCCACACCGGCTGCCCCTCGAGCACCCCGGTATACCAATAGCGTACGACGACCGGATCGAGCGACGCGAAGGGCCCGCGCGCGCACTGGGGCGCGACGGCCAGCAGCGCCGCAGCAGCGGCCGCCCCGGCGACGCCCAGCGCCGCCAGACGAGCGGCCGGCGTACGCGGGGCCCATCGGACGATCGCGAGAATGCCGGCTGCCGCAACGACGAAGGCCGCCAGATACGGCGCCGACAGCGAATCGCACCAGCCGCCCGTGAGGCCCTGCGGGCCGCGGGTCGCGAACTGAAGGACCAGCGCCCCGCCCGCGAGCGCCCCGATATAGCCGATCAGCCATTGCCGGTCGCCCGCGCGCGCGGCGATCGCCCAGCGCAACGCCGACAATGCCGCGAACAATGTGACGATCGGCAGCCCCTCGATCGAGATCGCGAGCAGCGTCGCCGCGGCGACGCCGCCGATCAGTCCAGCCTGCGCGCTGGGGGGACGAATCGCCTGCCAGATCATGATCATCGCCATCAGGATCTGCCAGCCGTGATGATCGATATGCAGCGGACGGAACTGGGTGACGACGAATCCCATCATCACCAGAAGCAGCGGCGCGGTATAGTCGATTCGCCGGTCGGAAAGATGGCGATAGCCGGCCGCACACGCGACGCTCAGCATCGCCCCCATGATCAAGGGCCATGACGTCATCACGATCCGTTCGGCCATCACCTCGCCGAAAAAAGGCTTTAATATCAGGATTCCGGCGGCGATCGGCGCATCGACGAGCCGGGACCAGTGCATCAGCGCCCCGCCGTGCGCGGGGTTGATGCGATATTGCATCAGATCCCACCATCGCTGCCCGCCGAGCAGGTCGCGAACCTGCGCCATCCGCATCGCGTCGTCGGCATCGGACAGGTCAAGGAGCAGGATGTCCTGCCAATTGGCATAGAGAAGGAAGATGCTGAGCGCAGCCCACGCGATCAGCGCGACGCGCACGGGCGTGAACGCGCTGCCTGTTCGCGGCATCGCGGTGTCGTTCATGCCGCGCTGGCCCGGAAGACGATATGGCGGCGAAGCAGATACGTCGTCTGAAAGCTCACGACGATCGCGCCGAGCTTCGCGAGCCGCGGATCGAGACCGAACGCGCTGCCGGTCCCGACGATCGCGGTCGTCACCGCCAGCCCGACGAGCGCGGACCCGACGAACAGCATTTTCTGACGATGCCGCTCGCCCGTTCCGCGCGCGGCGGCGCCATCGGCAAAGACGAGGCGGCTCGAAACGAGCCAGTGGACGAAGATTCCCGCGCAATAGCCTGTCGCCGATGCCGACATCGGCGCCAGTCCGGCATCGAGCAGCAGCAGGAACAGCCCGGCGTCGCTGCCGAGCGCGAGCACGCTCGCGAGCAGATAGTTGATCCAGCGCATCTCGCCGCGGCGGACCGCGTCGATCAGCTTCAGCATGGGCCGGGGCATGTCCGGGGCGCTCCTCGACCCGACGCTCAGGCGGCCTTGGCGACGCGTGACGGAACGTCGCGCACCGACGCCAGTGCCGCCTGCTCGCCCTCGCTGCCGCTCTCGTGATATTCGGCGTCTTCGTTCACACCCCAGATATCGTAGAGCTTTTCCCCTGCGACGATGTTGCGCACGGTCAGCATCGCGGTCATCATCGCATGATCCTGGTTGTTGTACCGGTGCATGCCGTTGCGCCCGACCAGATGCAGCGTCGGATAGCGCGCCTCGAGTTCGCTGCGTATCGTTTCGACATGCGCGGCATAATCGTCGTCATAGACCGGATAGGCCTTTTCCTGGCGCACGACCGCACCGCCGACGACATCGGCGGGATTGCAGAGGCCGAGGATCGACATTTCCCGGGTCGCGAGCTGGACGAGATCGGCGTCGCTCGACGCCCACAGCCCGTCGCCTTCGAAGCAGAAATATTCGAGACCGACGCACGCGAGGTCGGGATCGGGCACCATTTCGGGCGACCAGCTGCGGAAATTCTGCACGCGGCCGACCTGCACCTTGCTGTCGTGGATATAAATCCAGTTGTCGGGAAACAGGTCCTCCGAGCGGATTTTCAGCGCGACGGTCAGGAAATCGCGATATTTGAGATTCGGTGCGGCGGTCAGCGCCGAGTCCGGCAGCGGATGGATGCGCGCCGCGAGTTCGCGCATCGGGGCAGAGCTGATCACATGGCCCGCATCGATCACGATATCGCCTTCGGGTCCGGCCGCGGTCAGCCGCCAGCGGCCGCTGGACGAATCCTGCGTCAGCTGCTTGAAGCTGTGCGCCATCAACACCTGGTTGCCGCCGGCGCGCACCTTGTCGCGGGCGGCCTCCCACATCATGCCGGGGCCGAGGCGCGGGTAGCGGAAGGTTTCGAGCAGGGTCTTGGTCGCCATGCCGTCATTGGGCTTCTTGTTGAGCCCGAGGCTTCGCTTCAGCCCGTCGAGGACCGCGGCCCCCAGGCTCAGCCCCTTGATCCGCTGCGCCGCCCAGTCGGCCGACATTTCGTCGCACGGCATGCCCCACACCTTTTCGGTATAGGTCTTGAAGAAGATCGAATAGAGTTTCCGCCCGAACTGGTTGATCGTCCAGTCCTCGAAACTGCGGACATGGCGGTTCGGAAACAGCTTTGCCTGCGCATAACTCGCCATGCACAGCGTCGATCGGACGATGCCGAGGTTCCACAGCGCCTCGAACGCGCGCAGCGGATAGGAATAGAATTTGCCTTCGTAATAGATGCGGCTCATCCGCGGGCGCTGGATGAAATCGTCGGGCAATATCTCGTTCCACAGATCGACGACTTCCTGGGATTTCGAGAAGAAGCGATGGCCGCCGATGTCGAAGCGAAAGCCCTCATGCTCGACCGTGCGGCTGATGCCGCCGACATAATGCGGGTCCTTTTCGATCACCGTCACCTTATAGCCCTGCTGCGTCAACAGATAGGCGGCCGTCAGCCCCGCCGGGCCGGCGCCGATGATGGCGACGTCGGCGGTCGTCGAGCGGGTGTTCGGCATTTCGGCGTCGGTCATCAAAAGTCCCCCACAGGCAAAGCTTGTTACGGTCCGCTCTGCGCCAAACATGGATAAAAAGTCGTTAACGGGCGCCGCGCCTGCGGCATGGCACACCAATATAGGCGCCGGGCCAAGCGTACGGCGGGTTCCGACCGGACGTTTCGATCGCGTCCGCCATGGGCAGGCGTCCAGCCCGACCTTCGCTTGTCACTCCACACCGGCATTCCGCGACGATCTCAAGGTGGTCCATCGTGTCCCGGCGGCCCGCGGGCGCTGTTCGCCCCTTCGTCCGCCGCCGCGTCAGGCAGCGCTGCCGCGCGTGCGAGCGGCTTGAGCCTGATCGTTCCCAGCTTGACGCGCGGGGTCGCCTTGCCGGTCACCGCGCCGAGCGTCAGTCCCGGGTCGAGCCGCAGCGCAGCCGCCGATGCCTTGGCCATCCGTACCGTGTAACGTCCGTAAGCGACGCTTTCGAAAAGGAAATAGCCGTCGAACTCGGTCAGCGTCGTCGCACGGACGCGCCCCTCGGCATCGACCAGCTCGAGGCCGAGCCCCTCGATCGGATTGCCACCGTCGCGGATCGCCACGCCCTCGATCTCCCCCGCCTGCGTCATCGGCAGTGCGACGCGCGTCGCAACGCCGGGGCGCGGCGTGACGACGACGCCGGGCAGCGCGGGCTGCACATAAGGGTCGGGCAGGCTGCCGGCGTCGATCCCGATCATCACGGGGCGGAAGGGCTCGAGTCCGTCGATCATCGCGGTCCCGCTCTTCCCGGTCGATGCCTCGACGAAGGAGTTTCCGGCGGTCAGCGGCACGCCCTCGATCGCCGCCTCGCCCGGCTGACGGACGCCGTCGCCATTCTCGTCCATGAAGACGTCGGCCATCACCTGCCCGCGGCCGCCCAGCTTCTCGCTCGACATGCGCCACCCGCCCGTTGGTTTCGGCCCGAAGCTGAACGCGAGCGACAGCGACGCCGCGACCGAACCATCGGTCGCGACCTCGCCGAAGCCGGAGAGCTGCACCTTGTCGAACCGGCGCGTATAGCCGATCCCGGCGCGCCCGCGATCGAGCCCCTTGTCATAGCCGAGTTCGGCGCGCCATTCGGCGTCGCCCTTCCCCGCCCATTCGCCGATCACCGTCATGCGCGTGTCGGCGTTCGCGCCCGACAGCGCAAAACGCGCCTCGGCGCGCAGGCGAACGCGTCCGATCCGGGCGTTGGCGAGCAGCGTCGCGGTCAGATTATCGGGGGGATCGGGGCCAATCGGCACTTTGGTGCGCGCCCAGTCGAGCTGGCCGGTAAAGGTCAGCGCACGGAAACTCAGCGACGCACGGCCCGACGCTTCGAGGCTCGAAATCCCCGACGTCCGGTCGATCTTCGACAAGTCGAAATGCAGGGGCAGCACCGTTTGCCCCAGCTTTACTGATTGATCGACCGAGACCGCGTAAAGGCCGTTGATATTGTTGATAAACCGGTCGGAGACGAAACCGCCCCATCCCCGCATCGCATCGGCGCGGACATAGGTTTCGCCGAACGCGGCAAGCCAACTCGCGCGCATCGCGCCGCCCCCGCCACGCCCCGGCGCGTCGGCGTAGCTGCCCGCCACTTCGAGCAGCGACGGGCCGATCGAGCGCCGCAGCGCGACCTCGCCGTAGTTGCGGCGCACATTCTCGATCATCAGGCTGTGAAGATAGCCCGCGACCGAGGTCCGCGTGTCCAGCCCGCGTTCGATCCCGGCCGTCGCGCGCCAACCGCGCCGGAAGGCGCCGCCGCGGCGGCCGAATTCGACGAGGTCGGTGTCTTCCTGCGCAACCCCCGCCCAATACCAGGTCTGCTGTGGCGGGATCGAGTCGATCCCGACCTGCAATTGCCTGATCTCGCGCCGGATTTGGCCCTGCGGACCGTACATCACGATCTCGAAGCGGTTCGATCCATATTGCAGCGGCACGTCCAGAAATTCGTACCGCCCGTCGCCATCGGGCGTCGTGAAGGCGAGCAGTTGTCCGTTGCGATAGAGTTCGGCGTCCCAGCCCGCGGGCAGATCGCCGCGAAAGCTGGTCTTGTCGAAGCTGTCGGGACGTTCGACGGGGCGATTGGTCAGCACCGCGCCGCGGCCCGGCACCGACTGCGCGACGAGCCCGGTCGAGAGCAGACTGACGTCGCCCACCGCATAGTGCGTCGCCTTGAGCGGCCCCAGCAGGCGTCCTTCGGGGTCGGTGCGATAGAGCCGCATGCGCAGGCTGTCGGGAACGCCGTCGTCGTCCGACGACAGCCGCGCGTCGAAGCTTTGCCCGGCAACCTCTCCTGCGGCGAAAACCTCGTAGCGTGCCTGCGTATACGTCCCTCCGCCCTTCCGGTCCGACACGAACCCGGCCGATGCGACGACGTCGATCGAGGGTGTCGCCCAGGCCTGATACGGGCGCGCCGCCTGCGGCAGGCTCGCGAGATCGAACGACGCTTGCGGACGGATTCCCGCGGCGCGCGCGCGGCGTTCGGCGGCGAGCTGAAAGGGCAGCTTTTCTTTCGCGTCGATGCGCAGCACCGCGTTCGACAGGTCGGCGACGATCGGCACGCCGAGCCATGTGTTGAGGCTGTCGAGGTCGACGCACCAGCCCGCGGGCACGTCACGGATCGTCGCCGCGCCGATCGCATAGCTCGCGCTGCCGACGCGTACCGTGCCCGCCTCGCGGTCGATCGTCAGGCTGCGGCGCTCGTCGAACACCCAGCCGGTTGCGCGGCGCAACTTCTTGTCCACGCGCACCGCGAGATCGAGCGCGAGGACCATGTCGGAGAGGTCGACGCAGATTCCCTGCGGCGTCTGATAGCCGCGCACGCCGTCGCCGAGCCGGTACTGGCCCGAGCGCAGATCGAACAGCCAGCGATCGTCCTCGTTCGGCGCCCACGCATCGGCTTCAAAAGAAACAGGCTTTTTTTCAGCGGCGTGAGCGCCGGCCGGAGTGAACCCGGCCAGCGCCAGCGCGGCCCAGAGGACCGGCATCCATCGAGACAGCGCCGCGCGGAACATCGGTCCGCCCGCGGTTCCCTTGCCGCCCCTGGCCTATTTCACGACCCGGTCGGCCTGATCGATCGTTCCGCCGCCGACCTCGCGGTCTTCGGTATAGCGGATTTTCACCGGACCCTTCAGCTTCGCCGCGAGCTCGGGCGGGATGCGCAGCGAAACCTTGCGGGCGCCGACCTCGGGATAGACGGCGATCCCGCGCGCGAGCAGCAGCGGCTCGGCGACACCCGGACGCGTCACTTCGATGTCGCCATAGACCGACCGATCGCCCGTCCGCGCAAGGTCGAATTCGAACGCCGGACCGTCCTTCGTCTCGCCGATCCAGGCATTGCCGATCTTTGCGGTTGCGCCAAGATCACCGACGCGCACGATGATCGGGATCGTGATGCCATAGATCGGCGTCAGCGCGATCGACACGCCCGTCGCCGCGGGCTTTGCGGGATCGGGCGCCACCGCCGGCACCGTGTCGGGCACCGCGCGAAACAGCATGTGCGCGCGATACTCGCCCGGTGCCAGGCCGTCGGGAACACGTACGCCGACGCGAATCACCTGCGGCTGGTTCGGCGGCAGCGTCACGCGGCGCGGGCTGAAGACGATCATGTCGAGCGCGGCGCGCTCGGCGGGCGTCACGCTCGCCTCGTCGATTTCATCGAGCCCGCCCTCGGCGGTCATCCGTTTGATCTCGAGGCTGATGCGATACGTCGCCGGCTCGCTGCCGATATTGTTGAGCACCACTTCGGTGCCGCGCGATCCGTCGAGGATGACGCGCGTCGGTGCGACGAGCAGGTCGCCCGCGGCGTTTGCGGGCGATACGGCGGCGAACAGCGCCGTTGCGGAAAACAGGCATGAAATCAGGCGCACGGCCTTTGCAAAGCGCAACATCGGTACGATCCCCACAATCGTTCGGGCGCGGTCCCCACCGGCCCATTGGTTGGTCGATCCCCTGTTGCGCCAACATGGTTGATATTTCGCTAACCATGCGACGTCCGGCGACGCGCGGCGCGGGCAAGAAAAAAGAGCCGCCGAGGCTGGTACCCGGCGACCCTTTTTGTGGCCGGCGCGTCCGAAGACACGCCGCGCCCCCCACCTTGATATCAAGGATTACTGATAGTTGGCGGTCACGTTGAACGTGCCCGAATAGTCGCCGGCCGTCTGGTTGGCGCCGACGCTAAGCGTGCCGCCGACCTGGAAGCTGCCGCCGGTCGCGGTCAGCGTGACGTTCGTCGCCGAATAGGTCAGCGTCGACGCCATCGTGCCGCCGAGCGAGCCGTTGAGCGTGACGTTCGCATCGCCGCCGACAACGACGACCGCGCCGCTGGTGCCGGCGATGTTGAAGTTCGCCGCCGTCGTCGTGCCGGTGCAGGTCAGGCCCGTGCCGCACGTCGCAGCACCGGCGGTCGACACCTGGACGGTCGATGCGGTCGCGCCGCTGATGATCGTCGCATATTGCAGATCGCTGGTGTTGGTGAGCGTGATCTGGCGCAGGATCTTCGCCTTCGCCGTACCCGTGGCCGACGCCGCGTGCGCCGCCGAGGCGTTCATGGCGAGAGCAGCAATCGCGGCGCCGATGAGGGCGCGCTTCATTCCAATGGTGCGCATATGATTTGGTCCCTTGAACAGTCGAAATCGATAATCGAATGGAAATCCCACCCCATTCGCCGACCCCTTTAGCGGGACAGTTGTTCAGGCTTTGCCAGCAAGCATGGTTAACGGCCCATATAGTTTCGGCCCGCGTTGCAGGGTGCAAGCGAGCGAAAACATGGCCTTAGGCCGCAATTTGGCAAGTCGTGGGGACCGCCTGTGACCTGTTAACGGCCCGCGGCGGCACAAATTAAGCGCGCGCTGAAAAAAGATTCGTGGGGCGCGATCGATATCGGCGGGCGAATCGCACCGGTGCGATTCGCCGTCCGCCGCTTCGTCACCCGATAGCCGGCCCGGCACGACGACGCGGGCGCCGGCTCGCCGAAGCCGCGGCGATCAGATCGCCTCGCCGCTCAGCCGCTGGCAGATCATGTCGAGTTGGTCGAGCGACGCGAATTTCAGCGTCAGCGCCCCTTTGCCGCCGCCGGCATATTGGATGGCGACGCCGATCCCCAGCAGCTCGGACAGATGGCGCTCGACCGCGACGATGTCGGGATCGCGGCCGCCATCGATCGACTTGGTCTCGAGCGGCGCCTTGCGACCGCCGCCCTTGCCCTCGCGCACCAGCGCCTCGACCGCGCGCACCGACAGGCCGTCCTTCACGACCTTGCGCGCGATCGCCTCGGCCCCATCGGCCCCGATCAGCGCGCGCGCGTGCCCCATCGACAGCGACCCGTCGCCGACGAGATCCTGCACACCCTGCGGCAGGTCGAGCAGGCGCATCAGGTTCGCGACATGGCTGCGCGATTTCCCGACGAGCTTTGCCAGCGCTTCCTGGCTATGCCCGAAATCATCGATCAGCCGCCGGTATGCGCCGGCCTCTTCGATCGCGTTCAGATCCTGCCGCTGGATATTCTCGACGAGCGCGATCTCATAGGTCGCGGCATCGTCGAGGTCGCGCACGAGCGCGGGGATCTGGTGAAGCCCCGCGCGCTGTGCCGCGCGCCAGCGCCGCTCGCCCGCGACGAGCTGGTACCCCTGCCCGTCCGGCGCATGGCGGACGATGATCGGCTGAAGCAGTCCGCGCGTCCCGATCGAATCGGCGAGCTCGGTGATCGCCGCCTCGTCGAAATGCCGCCGCGGCTGGTTGGGCAGCGGCCGGATCGACCCCGTCGATACATGCTGCACGGCTTCGCCCGAGGGTGCCGCCGCCTTCGCCGCCGCGCCGGGCGTCGCGAGCACCGGCGCCTCGACCGCGGCATCCCCGAACAGCGCGTTCAGCCCGCGGCCGAGCCCCGAGGGGCGCTTGCGCGGCACTGGAACGCCAGTTTCTTTTTCGTTATCAGACATTTAGGCAGCCTTGCGGATGTTCGGAAGCCGATCGATCAGTTCGCGGGCGAGCGCGATATAGGCCGCCGATCCCGCGCAGCGATGATCATAGATCAACGCGGGCAATCCGTGGCTCGGCGCTTCGGACAGGCGAACGTTGCGCGGGATCACCGTCTGGAACACGACCGGTCCCAAAACCTCGCGCACGTCGTCCGACACCTGGTCGGTCAGCCGGTTGCGGCGGTCGAACATCGTCAGCGCGACCCCGAGGATCGACAGTTTCTCGTTGAAGCGCGCGCGCACGCGCTCGACCGTCGTGAGCAGCTGGCTGAGCCCTTCGAGCGCGAAAAATTCGCACTGCAGCGGCACGATCAACGATTCGGCCGCAATCAGGGCGTTGAGCGTCAGCATCCCGAGCGACGGCGGGCAGTCGATCAGGCAGATATCCCATTGCCCCGCCTCGGCGCTGGTCAGCGCCTGCTCGAGGCGATGGAGCCGGTCGGCGAATTCGATCAGCTCGATCTCGGCGCCCGAAAGGTCGACCGTTGCGGGAACGATGTCGAGCCGCGGCACCGCCGTATGCACCGCGCAATCGGCCAGCGCGGCGTCGCCGCGCAGCAGCTCGTAGCTTGAATATTCGCGCTGCGATTGCGCGATTCCGAGCCCGGTCGAGGCATTGCCCTGCGGATCGAGGTCGATGATCAGCGTCCGCCAGCCGGTCGCCGCGAGCGCGGTCGCCAGATTGATCGCGGTCGTCGTCTTGCCGACCCCGCCTTTCTGGTTCGCCACGGCGATACGGATCATTGCTTTCCTCGTTGTTTTGCGCCGATCTGCCCGTCGCCGACCAATATCAGGCTTGTTGCGTCTGTGCGGCTTTGTTCCACGTGAAACATTCTCTGCCACGCCTCCGGCAGCAACGCCAGTTCCTTAACCGCGTTTCGGCCTTTTGGCAGCAGCCAGCGCGTCGATTCGGTGGAAAAACGGGTGGATAAGCCGATCAGCTTGTCGAGTGGTGCGAACGCGCGCGCGCTGATCGTCGAGGCGCTCCGCGTTTCGACGCGTTCGAGCGACGCCTCGGCGACCTCGACATGCGCCAGATCGAGCACCCCCACAACTTGGCGCAGGAAATCGCAGCGCCGCCGGCGCGATTCGACGAGCAGCATGGGTCGGTCGCTCAGGATCGCGACGACCAGCCCGGGCAGCCCCGGCCCGCTCCCCAGATCGATCCAGAGCCCGTCGCGGCCGCGATCGAACGCCAGCAACTGTGCGCTGTCGGCGATATGCCGCACCCACAGCGTCTCGATCGTCGACGCCGCGATCAGATTTTGCTGTCCGTTCTCGGCGACGAGCATCGCGGCAAAGCGATCGAGCTTCCCCCATTGTTCGATCGTCGGCGAGATTTCGTCGGCGATCCATGCCCGTGCGGCGGCTTCATCACTCAATATCTCGGCGTGCGTCACCGTCGTTCTTTCACTTTCCCAACGAAACGGGCGTTGTTCGTCTTCGTGCCTTTGCGCCTTTGCGAGAGGTTTTGAAAGCCTCACGCAAAGGCGCAAAGGCACAAAGACGCTCCCGGCCCGTCGTTTTGAAGCGCGCAAGCAAGCCCGCAAGGTGCGCGACAGGTCCCGAACCGTGAACCATACCGCTGGCCCGCCTTCTCGCGATCCAAGATCTGACACAGACGCAGCTCTTACCGTCGCCGAGCGATGCCCGGATCAAGCCGATCCCGAGCCTGTCGAACGGGACACCGTAACGAATGCTCGAAGCAGACTGACGCGATCCCCGGCGAAGGCCGGGGCCCATCGTCGGGCGCTGTGCCTGGGCCCCGACTTGCGCCGCGGATCACAAGCGGGGCTTCTCATCACCCGTCATCCCGGACTTGATCCGTGATCCATGGCTGGGCCCTTATCGACTATCGATCATTGGGCCCGCCCATCCCGGAGCAGGCAATGCTATTCCAGAAACACCGCGTTAAGCTGCCCGCCGCCGGCTATGGACCAGGATCGCGGTCAGCGCCGCCGGGGTCACCCCGTCGATCCGCCCCGCCTGCCCCAACGTCTCGGGCCGCGCCATGCTCAGCCGCTCAACCATCTCGCGCGACAGTCCGCCGATCGCACCATAATCGAGCGTGCGATCGAGCGTAATCGCCTCGTTCGCAGCGAGGCTACGCAGCTCGGCCTCCTGCCGTGCGATATACGGCGCATAATGCGCATCCTCGGCGACTTCCGACAGGATCGCCGCGTCGATCCCCTCGAGTTCGGGCGCAAGCCGCTTCAGTATCGCGATCGTCACGTCAGGAAAGCGGAGCAGTTCGATACGCCGGCGCTGCACACCGTCGCCCGGGATCGTCATGCCAACGGTGGCATAATCGGCGCTTGCCACCGGCGCATCGAGCAACGCTTCGGCGCGTGCACGCCCGGCGAGCCGTGCGTCGAACAACGCCGCGGTCGCAGGACGCACCAGCCCCAGCGCAATCCCCTTCGGCGTCAAACGCGTCGCGGCGTTGTCCGCGCGCAGCCGCAACCGGTATTCGGCGCGCGCGGTGAGCATGCGGTACGGCTCGGTGACGCCCTGCAGCACCAGATCGTCGACCATCACCCCGATATAGGATTCGCTGCGATCGAGGATCAACGGCTCTCGCCCCTGCACCGCCAGCGCGGCATTGGCGCCCGCGACCAGCCCCTGCGCGGCCGCCTCTTCATAGCCTGTCGTCCCGTTGATCTGCCCCGCACAATAAAGCCCGCCGATCGCCCGAACCTGCAGAGTCCGGTCGAGTGCGCGCGGGTCGATGTGGTCATATTCGACCGCATAGCCCGGAACGGTCATTTCGACCCGTTCGAGTCCTTCCATCGTCCGCAGCATCGCAAGCTGGACATCGGCGGGAAGCGAGGTCGAAATCCCGTTCGGATAGACGAGGTTCGAATCGAGCCCCTCGGGCTCGAGGAAAACCTGATGCCCGTCGCGATCGGCGAAGCGATGGATCTTGTCCTCGATCGACGGGCAATAGCGCGGTCCCGCCGCCCCGATCGCACCCGTAAACAGCGGCGAGCGGTCGAGATTCGCCGCGATGATCGCGTGACTTTCCGCGTTCGTTCGCGTGATCGCACAGAAAATCTGCGCCACCGTCCTGCCGCTGTTCCACGTGGAACAGGTCCAGTCGGCACCATCGATGCTGTCGGACGGCTGCTCCTCGAGCCGCGCCCAGTCGATCGTCCGCCCGTCGAGCCGCGGTGGGGTTCCCGTCTTGAGCCGCGCCATCGGCAGATCGGCGGCGCGGAGTTGCTCGGCAAGCCGGTGCGCCCCGGCCTCGCCGATGCGTCCACCCTCCATCCGTTCCTCGCCGCGGAACAGCTTTCCGCCGAGGAAGGTGCCCGTCGCCAGTACGACCGCTCCCGCGATCAACACCGTGCCGTCGCCGAGTTCGAGGCCTTCGACGCGCGAACCGTCGGCGGACAGCTTCAATGCCGCCGCCTCGCCCGCGACCACCGTAATGCCGTCTTCGGCTGCGAGCAGCGCCTGAATCGCATCCCGGTACAGCTTGCGGTCGGCCTGGATACGCGGCCCCTGCACCGCCGCACCTTTCGATGCGTTGAGCATCCGGTAGTGGATCGCGGCGCTGTCGGCGGCGCGCGCCATCCAGCCGTCGAGCGCATCGACCTCGCGCATCAGATGCCCCTTGCCGAGCCCTCCGATCGCCGGGTTGCACGACATCGTGCCGATCAGCGCCGGATCGAAGCTGACGAGCGCCACGCGCGCACCAAGCCGCGCCGCAGCCGCCGCGGCCTCGGTTCCGGCGTGCCCACCGCCAACGACGATGACATCGAAAATTTCTGGATCGTGCATGATTGCTGCGCCTTTAGCGCATGGAACGCGGCGAATCCACCTCGACGCGAGGCATGCTAAATCCCCCTAGGATTGCATCATCGACCTTGCGAGAACCGCCGGAAAACGCGCTCTCGGCAGATTCGATGTTCCACGTGGAACATCATTTGCCGATGCAGAATCGCCCGAACAGCGCGTCGAGCATATCGTCGACCCCCGCACGGCCGGTGATCCGGTCGAGCGCCGCTGCCGCGAGGCGTAACCGTTCGGCGATCAGGATCAAATCACCGGCCTCGCGCGTGCCCGGAATGATCTCAAGCCACTGTTTTGCTTCAAAAAGAGCCGTGCGCTGCCGTTGCCGCAGCGCAGCTTCGCCCTCGCGCGGCAGCAGCGTCCGTGCCATCTCGACGATATAGGCATGCAGCTTGTCCATCCCCTCGCCCGTCGCTGCCGACAGCGTCAGGTCGCATCGCGCCGCGTCGGCTTCCTTCGCGGCATCGCCGCGCCAGCGATCGGACTGCGCCGCAATCAGGATCGCGCGCGGATGCTCGGGCACCGCCTGCGGTGGCCCCAGCCACAGCAGGATGTCCGCCGCCTCGACCGCGGCCTTCGCGCGGTCAATCCCGATCGCCTCGATCGCGTCGGCACCTTCGGCGCGAATCCCGGCAGTATCCGAAAAGCGCATCGCGATCCCGTCGAGCGCGAGCGGGGTTTCGATCACGTCGCGCGTCGTCCCTTCCACCGGCGATACGATCGCCAGCTCGCGTTGCGCCAAGGCATTGATCAGGGTCGATTTTCCGGCGTTGGGCGGGCCCGCGATCACCACCGACAATCCCTCGGCAATCACCTCCGCCGCCGGTCGCGCGAGCCATTCGCCAAGCTCGCCTCCCAAAGCTGCCATCCCCCGAATCAACCGCTGCGCGACAACTTCGCCAACTTCGACGTCGTCTTCATCGGCAAAATTCAGCTCCGCCTCGGCACCCGCCATCAACCCCAACAGCCGATCCTGCCACGCGGCAATGGCGCGCGACACATGACCGCTCGCCATCCCCAAGGCCTGAACGCGTTGGCTTTCGGTCTCGGCGGCGAGCAGGTCGGCGAGCCCCTCGGCCTCGGCCAGGTCGATCCGTCCGTTGAGGAAGGATCGCCGCGTGAACTCGCCCGCCTCGGCGCGCCGCAGCCCCGCCATCGCCTCCAGCACGCCTTCGACCGCCGCGACGACCGCACGCCCGCCGTGCAGATGCAGTTCCGCCAGATCCTCACCCGTCGCGGTCGCGGGCCCCGGAAACCACAGCAGCAACGCCCGATCAAGCGGCGCGCCCTTGGCGTCCTTCAAGTCCGCCAGCGATGCATGACGCGGCTTTGGCAGCCGCCCGGCGAGCGCCTTCAGCGCATCGCCCGAACGCGGCCCGCTGACGCGCACGACGCCGATCGCTGCCGGCGGCATCCCGCTCGACAGCGCGAAAATCGTGTCACTTTCCGCGTGTCGGCTCAGCTCTTGCGTCCCTTGGAGCCCTTGTCGTCGTCGTTCGCCTTCGACGACCCGCCCATCAGCCCGCCGCCGAACTGGCCGAGCAGCGACTGGACGAGCTCGAGCCCGCTGCCGCCCATCGGAACCCAGGTCTTGACCATCTGTTGCACCATGTCGGGGGTGATCCCCTTCGCCATCAGCTCCTTGACGCGGCTGAGGTAGATATCGTGCAACGGCTCGAGGTCGGGAAGCCCGAACAGCCGCCGCGCTTCCTCGGGGGTGCAATCGATCTCGATGTTGAATTTCATGGGTTCGCCTTTCGCCCCTTTAGGCGCTTGAGCCGCGCCATAACGGCGGCTAGCTTCGCGCTTTCACCGTCAATAAGCAAGTCAGGAGAGCTCCCCATGCCCGCGACGAACACCACCATCCCCGCGCTCGGTGGCGAAGGCGACATCCCCGCCTATGTTGCGCGGCCCGATGCCGATTCGTCGCGCGCGATCATCGTCATCCCCGAAATCTTCGGCGTCAACGCGGGCATCCGCGAGAAATGCGACGATTGGGCGGCGCAGGGCTATCTCGCGGTGGCGCCCGACCTATTCTGGCGTTTCGCGCCCGGCGTCGAACTCGACCCCGACGTCGAGGCCGAGCTTCAGGAAGCCTTCGGCTATTTCGGCCAATATGATGCTGACCTTGGCGTCAAGGATATCGAGGCCGCGATCCGCTGGCTCCATGCGCAAGGCGCGAACAAGGTCGGTTGCGTCGGCTTCTGCCTCGGCGGCCGCCTCGCCTATATGACCGCGGCGCGGACCGACATCAACGCATCGGTCGGCTATTATGGCGTCATGATCGACCAGATGCTCGGCGAAAGCCACGCGATCGCACACCCGCTGATGCTCCACGTCCCCACCGCCGACCATCTCGTCGGCCCTGAGGCGCAGGCGAAAATGCACGAGGGGCTCGATCCGAACCCCAAGGTGACGCTCCACGATTATGACGGCCTCGATCACGGTTTCGCCGCGACGAGCGGCAACCGCCGCGACGAGGCGGGCGCACAGCTTGCCGACGACCGCACGCGCGCCTTCTTCGCCGAGCACCTGGCATGAGCGGCCATCCCGGCCTCGCCGCCTGGCACGCCTATATGGCGGATGGCGGCGATCCGCAGGCGCTGCGCGACCTGCTCGCCGAGAATGCGGTCTTCCACTCGCCCGTCGTCCACACCCCGCAGGAAGGTCGCGACAAGGTGTTCGCCTACCTTCATGCGGCGAGCCACGTCCTTGGCGGCGACGATTTCCGCTACCTGCGCGAAATCGTCGATGGCGACCAGGCGATGCTCGAATTCCAGAGCGAGCTCGACGGCATCCAGATCAACGGAGTCGATATCATCCGCTGGGATGGCGACGGAAAAATATCCGATTTCAAGGTGATGGTGCGTCCGCTCAAGGCAATCAACAAGGTGTGGGAGAAAATGGCGGCGATGCTCGCGGCGCAAGCCGGTTAGCGCACGGGCCGGCCGCCGATGCTCCGCCTGATCGCCTTCCCGATCCTGATCATCCTGATCGCGCTGTCCGGCTGGTGGATCCCCGCGCGCTGGACGCTAATCCTCTGGATCCCCCTCCTCTGCATCGCAATCTACGATGCGGTCCAGCGGCATCACAGCCTCCGCCGCAACTTTCCGCTGATCGCGCGCATCCGATGGATGTTCGAGGAACTGCGGCCGTTTCTCTATTCCTATATCGTCGAGGGGCCGCTCGACGGACGGCCCTTCGCGCGGACCGAACGCGATATCGTCTACGCGCGCGCCAAGGGCGAACTCGACAGCCATCCGTTCGGCACCGAACTCGACGTCTATTCGGACGAATATGAGTGGATGAGCCACAGCATGGCGCCGATGATGACGGCCGACCGGATGCGGCGGCCGACCGTCGGCACGTCGCAATGCGCGCAGCCATATCAACCCGCGCTGCTCAACATCTCGGCCATGAGCTTCGGATCGCTCGGCGCGAACGCGATCGAGGCGCTCAATCTCGGCGCAAAGCTCGGAAACTTCTATCACGACACGGGCGAGGGCGGCTTCAGCCCCTATCATCGCAAGCATGGCGGCGACATCGTCTGGGAGCTGGGCAGCGGCTATTTCGGATGCCGCGATGCGGATGGTCGCTTCGATCCCGAACGCTTCCGCGACCGGTCGCAGAACGACCAGATCAAGATGATCGAGATCAAGCTCAGCCAGGGCGCGAAGCCCGGGCACGGCGGCGTCCTGCCCGGCGCGAAGGTCAGCGCAGAAATCGCTGCGACGCGCGACGTGCCCGAGGGGCGCGACTGCGTCTCGCCCGCATCGCACTCGGCCTTCTCGACGCCGATCGAGATGCTCGGATGGGCGGCAAAGCTGCGCGATCTGTCGGGGGGCAAGCCCGTCGGGATCAAGCTGTGCGTCGGACAACCGCACGAAATCTATGCCGTCATGAAGGCGATGATCGAGACGGGAATACGCCTCGACTATATCGTCGTCGATGGCGCCGAAGGCGGCACCGGCGCGGCCCCGGTCGAATTCTCGAACAGCCTCGGCATGCCGCTGCGCGAGGGGCTCATTTTCGTGCGCAACGCGCTCGTCGGGTGCGGGCTCAAGGACGAAATCCGCCTCGCCGCGTCGGGCAAGGTGCATTCGGGCGCCGGGCTCGCAATCAATTGCGCGCTCGGAGCCGACTGGTCGAACGCCGCGCGCGCCTTCATGTTTACGCTGGGCTGCGTCCAGTCGCTCAAATGCCATACCGACAAATGTCCGACCGGCGTCGCGACGCAGGATCCCGGACGTCAACGCGGGCTCGTGGTCGAGGAGAAGGCGGATCGCGTTCGCCGCTTCCAGGCGGCGACGGTCAACGCGCTCTGGGACATCAGCTGCGCGATGGGGCTCGACAGTCCGTGGGAAATCCGTCCGCATCATCTGCACGAGCGGCTCAATTCGGCGCGCTCGGACTCGATCGACCGCATCTATAAATTCTACGATCGCGGCGTCCTGCTCGACGACCCGGATTCGGTCGCGGGTGCCCGCTACTGGGCGATGGCGCGCGCCGACAGCTTCCGCGCGGTCTGCTAGATCAGGCTGAGCTCGGCGAGCTCGCGATAGAGTTCGGGCGGCAGTTCACTGATCCCGTCGCCGTCATCGACTCCCTTTGGTGCATCGGCGTCAGCCAGGTAACGCCATCCCTGATGCGCGCGTTTCGGTTGCGGATGGACGCGTTCGAGCGCGGCGATGCAGACGATGTCGATGCGTCCGTCCTCGCGATCGTCGAAGCGCAAAATCTCGACACGCCCGACGAGCGTGTGCTTGACGATGAAATGCAGTTTGCCGCCCACGAGTTCGTCGGCGCGCTTCGGCTTGAACCGCGTCGTAAACCGGACTTCGCCGCGCTCGGCGCGCGCTGCGATCCGCGTAGCGAGCGACGCGAAGTCGGGACAGCCGACGGCCACGCGGGTCATGTGAAGCTGGGACATCGCCGCTATATGGTGCGCCGGCGCCGGAACGCCAGCCCCCGCCTCGGCGCCCGTCTCAACCGCCGATGAAGCTCATGAAATGCGGGTGCACGTCGTGCCAGCCGTCCCAGATCATCTTGATCGCGACGTACAGGATGACGAGCAGGCCAACCCACGCGATCCAGCGATAGCGTTCGATATATTTGGCGATGATGTTCGCCGCGACGCCCATCATCGCGACCGCGAAGATCAGCCCGACGATCAGGATCCCCGGATGCTCGCGCGCCGCGCCCGCGACCGCGAGGACATTGTCGAGGCTCATCGACACGTCGGCGACCGCGACGCCCCAGGCCGCGGCAGCAAAGGTCTTCGCGGGCTTGAGCCCCGAATCCTCGTCGCCTGCGATCTCGGGCGAGCCGGCCGATTCGCCATGCCCGCTGCGGATGTCGCGCCACATGCGCCACGCCACCCAGAGGAGCAGGATGCCGCCCGCAAGGACGAGCCCGACGATACCGAGCAGTTGCTGGACGACGAGCGCAAAGCCGATACGCAGCACCAGCGCGGCGCCGACGCCGATCAGGATCACCTTGCGGCGCTGATCGGCAGGCAAACCCGCGGCGAGCGCCCCGACGACGATCGCATTGTCGCCCGCGAGGACGAGATCGATCAGCAGCACCTGGATGAAGGCGGTGAAGGCGGCCGGTTCGGTGATGTTCGAAAAATCATGGACGATCGCGTCCCAGATTCCACCCGATGCCGGCGCCGACGCGGCGGCAGACAAGATCATGTCCCAAATCATTTCAACGCACCCATCCGAACAAATGCCCCAGGCCGATTTCGGGATCGACCCATCCGTCGTAGATCATCTTCAGCGCGACGTAGAGGATCACCACGAGCCCGACCCAGGCGATCCAGTGATAGCGCTGCAGCAGCTTGGCGACATAGTTCGCCGCCAATCCCATGACCAGCACCGTGAAGGTCATCCCGACGAACAGCAAGGCCGGATTTTCGCGGGCGATCGACGCGACGAGCAGGACATTGTCGATGCTCATCGACAGGTCGGCGATCATGATCGAGATCGCGGCCTTCAAAAAGCTCTGCTTGGCAGGTTCACCCTCGATGTCGGGGGTCGCGGGGTCGTCGACCGGGCCGGCGGCGGGCTGCGGCCGGATCTCGCGGTACATATTGTACGCGACCCACAAGAGCAGAAGCCCCCCCGCAAAGACGAGGCCGGTGATCTTGAGCAGCTGCGTCGCGATCGTCGCGAAGGTGACGAGGAAGACCAGCGCCATGCCGACGCCGAGCATCAGCACGCGCTTGCGCTCGCGCTCGGGCAGGCGGCCGGCGATCGTCCCCATGATCAGCACATTGTCGCCGGCCATGGTGAGATCGCCGATGATGATCTGCCCGAGCAGGATCAGCCCCGAGCCGGTGAAGATCGCCGAAAAATCCATCACAGCGCCTCTCCGAAATAGCTGACCTCGGGCACCGGGTCATAAAAGCGATGCAGCAGCGCGCGCCACTGCTGATAGCGGTCCGATTGCCGGAAGCCGTCGCGATGATCTTGGATCGACCGCCATTCCACCAACAGCAGATAAGGCTGCCCGGTTCCTGTCGGTCGGCGAATTTGCATCGAAATAAAGCCGGGCGACGCCTCGATCAAAGGCCGTGCTTCGGCGACGGCCGCCTCGAACCCGGCTTCGCTTCCCGCACGTACGGGAAGCAAGGCATGCTCGATGACGGCCACCGCGTCGGCTTATTGATTCATCGAATCGAAGAAATCTTCGTTCGTCTTCGAATCCTTGATCTTGTCGAGCAGGAATTCCATCGCATCGACGGTGCCCATCTGCATGAGGATACGGCGCAGGACCCACATCTTCGACAGCTTGTCCTTCTCGACGAGCAGTTCTTCCTTGCGGGTGCCCGACTTGCCGACGTCGAGCGAGGGGAAGATGCGCTTGTCGGCGACCTTGCGGTCGAGCACGATTTCGGAGTTACCCGTACCCTTGAATTCTTCGAAGATGACCTCGTCCATGCGGCTGCCCGTATCGATCAGCGCGGTCGCAATGATCGACAGCGAGCCGCCCTCCTCGATGTTGCGCGCGGCGCCGAAGAAGCGCTTCGGGCGCTGCAGCGCGTTGGCGTCGACACCGCCGGTCAGCACCTTGCCCGACGACGGGACGACGGTGTTGTAGGCGCGGCCGAGGCGCGTGATCGAGTCGAGCAGGATGACGACATCCTTCTTATGCTCGACGAGGCGCTTCGCCTTTTCGATCACCATCTCGGCGACCTGGACGTGGCGCGTCGCGGGTTCGTCGAAGGTCGAGGAGACGACTTCGCCGTTCACGCTGCGCTGCATGTCGGTGACTTCCTCGGGACGTTCGTCGACGAGGAGGACGATGAGGTAGACCTCGGGATGATTGTCGGTGATCGCCTTAGCGATATTCTGCAGCAGAACCGTCTTACCGGTGCGCGGCGGCGCGACGATCAGCGCGCGCTGGCCCTTGCCCTGCGGGCTGACGAGATCGATCACGCGCGCCGACTTGTCCTTCACCGTCGGGTCGACGGTGTCGAGCGACAGCTTCTGGTTCGGATAGAGCGGGGTGAGGTTGTCGAAATTGACACGGTGACGCACCGCTTCGGGATCGTCGAAATTGACCTTGATCAGCTTGGTCAGCGCGAAATAGCGTTCACCGTCCTTCGGCGCTCGGATTTCGCCCTCGACCGTGTCGCCGGTGCGCAGGCCATATTTGCGGACCTGGTTCGGCGAGACGTAAATGTCGTCGGGACCCGCCAGATAATTGGCGTCCGACGAGCGCAGGAAACCGAACGAATCCGGGAGAACCTCGATCGTGCCCGATCCGATGATTTCCTCGCCCTCTTCGGCGAGTTCCTTCAGGATCGAGAACATCAGGTCCTGCTTGCGCAGCGTCGAGGCACCTTCGACGCCCAGTTCTTCCGCCATTTCGACGAGCTGCGCGGGCGCTTTGGTTTTGAGTTCTTTGAGATGCATGGGATAGATTCCGGGTAGAAAATTCAGGAGAGATTTGGACTAAAATTCGTCGCACCGGCTGGTGCCTATCCGGCCGTGGGACGACCGTTATCGATAGCTCGGCGCAAGGATGCGCCGCCCGCAGAAAACGGGGTTGATCGGCCCCTATAACCGCCGTTTGCGCAAGTCAATCGGCGCTGCGCCGGTCCGAAGGCTTAAAAGGGACGGACGATCACCAGGACGACGACCAGCGCCGCGGCGATACCGGGGACTTCGTTGAGCATTCGCAGCTGCTTTTCGGTCAGCGGGCGCTGGCCCTTTGCGAGCTTCTTCGCATAGCCGATCATCCAGCCATGATAGCCCGACAGCGCGATCACGATCAGGAATTTGGCAATGAACCAGCCCTCGTGCCAATAGTCGCCATTGAAGGCGAGCATCAGCCCGAAGATCCAGACGAACAGGATCGCGGGCATCAGGATGATCTTGCGCAGGCGATCCTCGCGCTCGATCCACTTCCTGTCCTCGTCGGATCCGACCGCGCACTGGTGGTGATAGACGAAGAAACGCGGCATCATGAACAGGCCGGCCATGAAGAAGATCACGAAGATGACGTGCGCGGCTTTGATCCAGAGCATCGTCACCCCCAGAAATCCCGCCATAAGTTCCGCCTATCCACGAACGCGCCGGATCAGATGCTCGACATGGGCGATCGGTGTGTCGGGGACGATGCCATGGCCGAGATTGAAGATATGGGGACGATCGGGGAAGGCCGCAAGGATGCGGTCGATCGCCGCATCGAGCGCGTCGCCGCCTGCGACGAGCGCGAGCGGATCGAGGTTGCCCTGGACCGGAATGTGCGCGGGCAACGCCTGGTCGGCCCACACCGGATCGACCGTCTCGTCGAGCCCGATCGCATCCGCGCCAACCTCGTTCGCATAGGACGCAAGCTTTCCGCCCGCGCCCTTCGGAAAGCCGATCACCGGCGTATCGGGATGGAGCGTCTTCAGACGGCGGACGATTTCGGCGTTCGGGGCGATCACCCAGCGCTCGAACTGTGCGGGGCTGAGGCTGCCCGCCCAGCTGTCGAATAATTGTACCGCCTCGACGCCATTCTCGATCTGCCCCGATATATAGGTCACGCTCAAATCGACGATCGCATCGACAATCGCCTGAAACGCTTCGGGATCACCGAACGCCATGCGTCGCGCCGCGGCCTGGTCCTTCGATCCCTGCCCCGCCACCATATAGGTCGCGACGGTCCACGGGCTGCCGGCAAAGCCGAGGAAGGTCGTCTCGGCGGGCAGCGACGCCGCGACGCGCGCGACGGTGCCATAGACGGGGTCGAGCCGCTGCGGCATCGCCTCGAGCGAGGCGAGCGCGCTGTCGACGAGCGGCGGCGCGAGCCGCGGCCCCTCGCCCGCCTCGAACCACAGATGCTGGCCGAGCGCGTGCGGGACGACGAGAATGTCCGAAAAGAGGATCGCGCCGTCGAACCCGAAGCGGCGGATCGGTTGAAGCGTCACCTCGGCGGCGGCTTCGCTGTCGTAGCAAAGCTCGAGGAACCCGCCCTTGGTTTCCCTGAGCGCGCGATATTCGGGAAGATAGCGCCCCGCCTGGCGCATCAGCCACATCGCGGGCTTGTCCTGGCGCACCCCGCGCAGCGTGGCGAGCAAACTCTTCGACGACGCCTTCACGCGGCCCCTCTTTCTCTCTTCATATATATTTAAAGATAATTGTGGTGGTTTGTTGGTCGGCGGACAGCTCGGCTTTAGGCGGCAGCGCCCCTTTTGCCAACATATTGACTCCGAGCGTCACGCGTAACGTCACGGAGTCGCGAACGGCTGTCCCCCTAATTCACAGCCTGTGGATAAGATTCATCCGCTGTGGACAACGGGTGGAGCGGAATCGGCATCGCTGGGGAAGAATCCACAGTGCCGAATTTGTCCCGGCGTTTATGCCGGAACTTATCCACAGGAGGTATTCTACCCCTTTCGGCTGGCGCGCCGCCTAGCGCGGCAAACGAAGCGCGCTTGCCTTTTTCCGCGGCTTCCCGCCATGGTGGCGCGATGAGCCGGCTCCACCTGCACCTCATATCCGATTCCACGGGCGAGACGCTCGAAAATATCGCGAAGGCGGCGATCGCGCAGTTCGACGATGTCGAGGTGGTGCGCCATTTCTGGCCGATGGTGCGGTCGGAATCGCACCTCGACCGGATCATCGCCGAGGTGCAGGCGAGCCCGGGCATGATCCTCTTCACGCTCGTCAACGGCGAGCTGCGCGCCAGCCTCGAACGCCGCGCCGCCGCGCTCAACCTGCCGATCGTCCCCGCGCTCGATGCGGTGACCGACGCGCTGTCGCGGATGCTGGGGCAGGAAGCGAAGGCACGCCCCGGCCGCCAGCACCAGCTCGACGCCGCCTATTTCGCGCGCGTCGAGGCGATCCAGTTCACTGTCGCGCACGATGACGGCATTGGTTGGGAGAATTGGGAAGAGGCCGACATCGTCCTTGCGGGCGTATCGCGGACGTCGAAGACGCCGACGAGCATCTATCTGGCGAACCGCGGTTTCAAGACCGCGAATATCCCGATCGTTCCCGAATCGCCGCCGCCCGATGCGCTGTACAACCTCAAGAAGCCGCTCGTCGTCGGTCTCACCACCGGCCTCGACCGCCTCGTCCAGGTCCGGCGCAACCGGCTCTTGTCGCTCAATCAGGCGCCTGAAACCGCTTATGTCGACGACGAGCGCGTGAAGGCCGAGCTCGCCTATGCGCGGCGGATGTTCGCCGACAACGGCTGGCCGGTGATCGACGTCACGCGCCGCTCGATCGAGGAGACCGCCGCGGCGGTGATCAAGCTGGTCGAGGATCGCGGCGCGGCATGACGTTGCTACTTGCCTCGCAAAGCAGCGGGCGTGCCGCGATGCTCCGCGCCGCCGGGCTGACCTTCGAAACGACGGCGGCGCACGTCGACGAGGAGGCGCTGACCGCTTCGCTGCTCGCCACCGGACAGACGCCGCGCAACGTCGCCGATGCGCTGGCCGAGGCGAAGGCCGTCAAGATCTCGTCGCGACTCCCGGGCGTAACGGTCATCGGCGCCGACTCGACGCTCGCACTCGATGACGGGTCGATGCTGTCGAAGCCGGCAAGCCCCGACGATGCCGCCGACCACCTCCGCCGGATGGCAGGCGCACGCCACCGCCTGTTCAGCGCCGCGGTCGCGGCGCGCGACGGCGCCCCGGTATGGCGCGCGATCGGCGAGGCGAAGCTCTGGATGCGCCCCTTGTCCGACGCCTTCATCGCCGACTATGTGGCGCAAAATTGGGAGAGCATCCGCTGGACCGTCGGATGCTACGAAATCGAGGGGGCGGGCGTGCAACTATTCGACCGGGTCGAGGGCGACCCCTGGACCATCATCGGCATGCCGATGCTGCCTTTGCTCGCCTGGCTCCGCGCCAACGGACTCGCCGCGCAATGAGCAAGCCCCTTCGACAAGGCTCAGGACAGGCCTATGCAGAGGTGATCGGCGACCCGATCGCGCATTCGAAATCGCCGCTGATCCACGGCTTCTGGCTCGAGGCGCTCGGTATCGAAGGCGATTACTGCCGCGCGCATGTGACGCCCGAAGACCTCGAAAGCTTCATCGCCGACCGCAAGACCGATCGCGATTGGCGCGGCTGCAACGTCACGATCCCGCACAAGGTCGCGGTGATGGATCTCGTCGACGATCCGGGCGACATCCGCGGTACGATCGGCGCAATGAACACGATCGTGCGTCAGCAGGACGGCTCCCTGATCGGGACCAACACCGACGCGGCAGGTTTCTATGCCCCGCTCGCCGAACTCGACCTCGAAGGCGCGCCGGTCGCGGTCGTCGGCGCCGGCGGCGCAGCGCGCGCGGTGCTCTTTGCGCTCACCCGCGCCGGCGTCGGGCATGTCACGATCCTCAACCGCAGCCCACTCAAGGCGATGGGCCTGCTCGCGACCTTCGGGCTCAAGGGCGATGTCGTCGCACTCGATGCGGCGCTGCCGCCCGTCTCTTTACTCGTCAATTCGAGCAGCCTCGGCATGACCGGCCAGCCGCCGCTCGATCTCGACCTGTCGCCGCTGCCCGGCGATGCGATCGTCTACGACCTCGTCTATGCCCCGCTCCAGACCGGGCTGCTGAAAGCCGCCGAGGCGCGCGGGCTCGATACCGTCGACGGGCTCGATATGCTGATCGGACAAGCCGCGCTCGCCTTCGAGCTTTTTTTCGGCCGGTCGCCGCCCGAGGGCCGCGACGACGAACTGCGCGCTCTGCTCACCGCATGAGTTTCCGCAAGCATCTCGGCGCCGAGCTCAAACGCCCCTTCATCCTCGGCCTCACCGGATCGATCGGGATGGGCAAGTCGACCGCGGCGAAGATGTTCGAGCGCGAGGGGGTCCCCGTTTTCGACGCCGATGCCGAGGTGCACCGGTTGCAGGGTCCGGGCGGCGCGCTCGTCGCGGCGATCGAGGCGCGCTTTCCGGGGACGACCGGCCCGAACGGCGTCGATCGTCAGAAACTCGGCGCTCATGTCCTCGGCAACACGCACGAACTCGCCGCGCTCGAAGCGATCGTCCATCCCGCGGTCGCGAAGGCACAGCGCAAATTCCTGATGCGCCACCGCGCGCGCGATGTCGTCATCCTCGACATCCCCCTGCTCTTCGAAAAGGGCGGATGGCGACGCGTGGGTGCGATCGCGGTCGTCTCGGCGCCGGTGTGGATGCAGACGAAGCGCGTGCTGCGCCGTCCCGGCATGACGCGCGGGAAGCTGAAGGCCATCCGCCGCCTGCAGGTGCCCGACCGGGTCAAGCGTGCCCGCGCCGATTTCGTCATCGAAACGGGCCGCCCCAAAAGCGCGACACACCGCCAGATTCGCGCCATCGCCTCTTGTTTCCGCGCGCGATAGGGTCCAGATTGAGTCTTCAGATGCGTGAGATTATTTTCGATACCGAAACCACGGGGTTCGATCCCAAATCCGGGGACAGGCTGGTCGAAATCGGGTGCGTGGAGCTGGTCGATCGCCGCGAAACCGGGGTCACTTTCCACGCCTATTTCAATCCCGAACGCGACATGCCCGCCGCCGCCGAAGCGGTGCACGGTCTTTCGATCCAGTTCCTCTCGGACAAGCCGCTCTTCGCGACTCGTGTCGACGAACTGATCGAATTCCTGGGCGATGCGCCGCTGATTGCGCACAACGCCGCCTTCGACTTCGGTTTCGTGAATGCCGAACTCGCGCGCGCCGGGCGCCCCGCGCTCGACATGACGCGCATGTGCTGCACCGTCCAGATGGCGCGCAAGCTGCATCCCGGCGCCAAGCACAGTCTCGACGCGCTCTGCACACGCTATGGCATCGATCGCAGCCACCGCGTCAAGCATGGCGCGCTGCTCGACGCCGAGCTGCTGGCGCATCTCTATATCGAAATGACCGGCGGCCGGCAGATCGGGCTGGGCCTTGCGGCGGACGTCGCCGGAACGGCGCACGCCATCTCCGCCGACCCCGTTCGCGCCGCGCCTCCTCGCGCATTTCGCGAACCGCGCCCGCATGCCGCAACCCCCGCCGAACTGGCGCGTCATGCAGAATTCGTAGCCACGCTCACTGGGCCCCTGTGGCACGATAGCCCGTAACGGCCTCCCCGCCGTTCACGAGACCCTGGAAGGAGAAGAAAAATGGAAATCCGCGTCTCTGGCCACCAGATCGAAACCGGCGAAGCGCTGCAGGCGCATGTGTCGGACCGGATGAACGCGATTGCCGACAAATATTTCTCCCGCGCGATCGGCGCGCACGCGACCTTCGGCAAGGGACCGCACGACAGTTTCCAGTGCGATATCGTCGCGCATGTGATGCAAGGCCTCGTGCTCAAGGGACACGGCCAGGCGCAGGATGCGCATGTCGCGTTCGAGGGCGCGGCGGAGCGGATCGAAAAGCAGCTGCGCCGCTATATGCGACGGCTGAAGGACCGCAACACGAGCGCGGGCAACGGCGTCGCGACGGTCGACGAGATCGAGGACAACGCCGCCTACACCGTGTTCGATGCCGGCACCGAAGAGGATGAGGCAGGCGACGCGCCGGCGATCATCGCCGAGACGCGCGTCGACATTCCGACGAGCAGCGTCTCCGACGCGGTGATGATGCTCGATCTGCGCAACACCAACGCGCTGCTCTTCGTCAACAGCAAGACCGGCAGCCACAATATGGTCTATCGTCGCGACGACGGCACGATCGGCTGGGTCGAACCGCGCTAAACCGCGTGCGATCAACAGGTTCGGCGGAAGGGCAAAGCCTTTCCGCCGAACGCGGATGCCGATTTGCGATAAGACTGGATTTTCTCCGCCATCCGGCCTAAGGGCCGCGCCCATTGATACCCGAATGGCGGGGCCTGCCGAACGACCGATCGCATGATCGATTGCCAGACAGGATGAACCGGGCGCGGGCCCGGCGGATGCGATTTGACCAAAGCGATGAACCTATCTTCTCTTCTCTATCCGGCGACCGTTCGCGCGCATGTGCAGCTGGATTCGAAAAAGGCGCTCTTTCCCTTCGTCGGCGATCTCGCCGCGCGCTCGCTCGGCCTCGATGCCGGTGAAGTCAGCGAAGCGCTGCTCGAGCGCGAGCGCCTGGGATCGACCGGCTTCGGCCGCGGGATCGCGCTGCCGCATGCCAAGATGCCCGATCTGTCGGGCGTGCGCGGCCTGTTCCTCCAGTTGGCGCGGCCGATCGATTTCCAGTCGGTCGATGGCCTGCCCGTCGACCTGCTCTTCATCCTCCTCTCGCCGCTCGACGCGGGTGCCGACCATCTGAAGGCGCTTGCGGGCGTTTCGCGCATGCTCCGCAACGACAGCATCGCCGAACGCCTGCGCGGTGCGAAGAGCGACGAAGCGCTCTACGCGCTGCTGCTCGACACCGAAACGCGTGACGCGGCTTAAGAGCCGGTTCCTCGTCGACCTGTTGATCCGCCGCGCCGAAGCGGCCGGCGGTTTCGCTGTCATTCTCGCCAAGGGCGACGAAAATTCGGGAATCATCCTCGTCCAATGCAGCGACCGCGGCACGCCGGGACCGCTTCTCGAACGGCGGTTTGCGACGAACGAAACCTATATCTGGGAGGCTGTCGGTCCCGATGACCCCAAAGATGGTGAATCGCGCGAAAACTACCGTCAGCGGCGGCGGAGCGCCGATCCCGACCTCTGGATCGTCGAACTGGATATCGCAGATGCGCCACGACTCGTCGCGGAGTGGGCCGCGTTAACTTGACTCTGTTGCGGCGCACAATAGGTGGCGCCCACCCCATAACGCGTAGGTCGTTCCGCGGGTTCCTCAGCGCTTCGGCGCTAGGGAATTCCGGCAAACCGGATCGGACACGCAGTCGGATGATGGCCGCAGGCGGTACAGAGCCAGATTAGCTCAGCTGCCTGTTCTTGAGATTTCGGTCCATCAACCGCCCTTTTGACGGAATATATGAGTCGCATTCTGAACGCCGCCAGTGTGGCTGCCGTCGGCTTGACCGCTGCCTCCATGCTGATGCTGGCCGAACCGGGCTTCGCGAGCGATCTCGCCGAAAGCGCGAATCTTCCCGCCATCACTTTGCCCGGCGCCGACGTGCCGGCCGAAACCGACGAGCCGGATCTGCCGACCGAGGCGCAAGCGCCCGTCGCCACCTCCGACAGCGAGAATGATGCAGACGTCGAGCCGAAGGCGGCTCCGCAGGACATCGACACGCTGGCCGAACTCGTCGCCGCAGTGCCGCGTCCTACCGAGATCGATCCCGAGCTGCGGTGCCTCGCCGGCGCGGTCTATTTCGAATCGCGCGGCGAATCGCTCGCGGGCCAGCTCGCAGTCGCGCACGTCGTGATCAACCGCGCCAACTCGGGCCGTTTCCCGAAAAGCCTCTGCGGCGTCGTCCACCAGCCGAGCCAGTTCAGCTTCGTGCGCGGCGGCAAGATGCCCGCGATCCGCAATGCCGGTCAGTGGAACAACGCCGTCGCGATCGCGCAGATCGCCCGCGACGGCAGCTGGAAGAACCAGGCGCCGGGCGCGCTCTTCTTTCACGCGCGCTACGTCTCGCCGGGCTGGCGCAAGACGCGCGTCGCGTCGATCGACAACCACATCTTCTATCGTTGATGCCGATCAAATCCTCCCTGTCGCGACGCGGCGGGGAGGTGGCAGCCGCATGGCGATTGACGGAGGCGCTATTTGCCGCCGTCGCGGACCCTCCGCCACTTGCTGCGCGGGCGGTCCCCCTCCCCGCGGCTTCGCCGCGGGAGGATCGAACGGCATCCCGTTCATTGCCAAGCCATTATTCGTGGCGCATGATACTGCGATGATGCGTCACATTTCTGTCGCCCTGCCTGTCGCAGCGGCGCTCGCACTCGGCGGCTGCGCCACCGCAGTCCCTCCCGTCGAAGTCACGCGCTTCCACAACGCCATCCCCAGCTGGGCGCCCGGCACCCGCTATACGATCCAGACCGCGCCGCTCGACGATCCGGCGGCGATGCCGTCGCTCGAATGGAACAGCTATCGCGCGGCGGTCGACCAGCAATTGCAGCGGCAGGGCCTCGTTGCGGCGGGCAGCAACGAACGCGCGCCGCTTCGCGTCCGGATCGGCTTCGACCGCAGCGAGCGGGTCGGCGCCGGCCGCCAGTCGCCGGTGTCGGTCGGCGTCGGCGGGTCGACGGGCAGCTACGGGTCGGGCGTCGGGCTCGGGATCGGCTTCAACCTCGGGGGTGGGTCGCGCCGGATGCAGGATCTCCAGCTTTCGGTGCGGATCGACGACGCGGCGACCGGCCAGGCGCTGTGGGAAGGCCGCGCGGTGACCGCGGTACCGACGAAGGCACCCGCGGCGCAGCCCAGCCTTGCAGCCGCGAAATTGGCCGAAGCGCTATTCAAGGACTTCCCCGGCGAATCGGGACGCACTATCAGCGTCCCATGACAATCAGCATCAACGCCGCCTTCGACAGCGGCAATATCGTCGTGGAATCGATTGACGGCACGTCGGCGCGCCTTTCGATCCGCAAGGATCGCGAATCCGATTTCTATCAATGGTTCCACTTCCGCGTTGCGTGCAACGTCGGCGACACGCTCGAACTCGCGATCACCGGGCTGGCCGGATCGGCGTACCCCGACGGCTGGCCGGGCTATGCGGTCTGCGCGAGCAGCGATCGCGAGCATTGGTTCCGGCTCGACACCGACTATGATTCGGCGGTGGGAACGCTCACCGTCCGTCACACCGCCGAAAGCCCGGTCCTCTGGCTCGCCTATTTCGCGCCCTATTCGATGGAGCGGCACCACGACCTCGTCGCTTCGGTCGCCGAATGCGAGGGGGTGACCTATCGCTGTCTCGGCACCAGCCTCGAAGGCCAGCCGATCGACTGCCTCGAAATGGGCACCGGCGAAACGCAGGTCTGGCTCTATGCGCGCCAGCATCCGGGCGAATCGATGGCGGAATGGTGGATGGAAGGGGCGCTCGAAAAGCTCACCGATCCGGCCGATCCCTATGCGCGCTCGCTCCGCGCCAAATGCCGCTTCCACATCGTCCCGAACATGAATCCCGACGGTTCGCGCCGCGGACATCTTCGCACCAACTTCGCGGGGGTCAATCTCAACCGCGAATGGGACAATCCGACCATCGAGCGCAGTCCCGAGGTCTTGTGCGTGCGTAACGCAATGGACGAAAGCGGCGTCGATTGGGCGATGGACGTCCATGGTGACGAAGCGATTCCCGCGGTCTTTCTGGCGGGGTTCGAAGGGATCCCCTCGCTCAAGGCCGCGCAGATGGATCGCTATCAGGCGTTCCGCAAGGCGCTCGCCGCGAACACCCCCGATTTCCAGACCGACCTCGGCTATGTCGAATCGGCGCCGGGGCAGGCGAACCTCAGCATGTCGACGACGCAGCTCGCCGAACGCTTCGGCGCGGTGACGATGACGCTCGAGATGCCGTTCAAGGATAATCGCGATCTGCCCGATCCCGTCCAGGGCTGGTCGCCCGAACGCTCGAAGCTGCTCGCGCACGCCTGTCTCCAGACGCTGGACCAGCTCCTTTGAGTGACGCCTGGCGGATCGTTGAGGACGATCTGTCGGGCGCCGCGATCCGCGCGCTGCTCGAAGTGCATTTTGCGGGCATGCTCGCGAATTCGCCTGCCGAAAGCTGTCATTTCCTCGATTTCGACGGGCTGCGCAGCGACGGCGTGACCTTCTGGTCGATCCACAAGGGCGACGCGCTGGCCGGCTGCGGCGCGCTCAAGATGCTGGACGGCGGACACGGCGAGATCAAGTCGATGCGCACCGCCGACGCCTTCCTGCGGCAGGGCGTCGCGGCGCGGATGCTCGTCCACATCATGGACGAAGCGCGAATGCGCGGCCTCAACCGCCTCAGCCTTGAAACCGGATCGGGCCGGGCGTTCGAACCCGCGCTCGCGCTCTACCGGACGCACGGGTTCGAGGATTGCGAGCCCTTCGCAGATTACAGGCCCGACCCCTTCAGCCGATTCATGACGCGGCAGCTCTAGAAGGATTTCGCGCGAAGACGCGAACGCGCGAAGAGGTCGCACTTGCCGCGAAGCGGCTTTTTTTCTTCCATCGCAACGGTTGCCGCGACGCCAAACAGGAGTGGGGCCTATCGGCCCGATGCACCATCTTCGCGTCTTCGCTTCTTCACGCGAACCAAATAAAACGGGGCCCGGAAGGGACTCCGGACCCCGTATATTGTCAGCCAGTCAGCCGGCCTTTAGGCGGCCTTCTTGTCCTCGATCACCGGCGTGCCGCCGATCGCGATCTTGTGCGGCTTCATCGCCTCGGGCACTTCGCGCACCAGGTCGATCGTCAGCAGGCCGTCGGCGAGGTCCGCGACGTCGACGCGGACGAAGTCCGCGAGTTGGAAGCGGCGTTCGAACGCGCGCGTCGCGATGCCGCTATAGAGAAGCTGGCGCGCTTCGCCTTCGACCGGCGCCTTGCGGCCACTCACGGTCAACATGTTCTGCTGCGCGGTGATATCGATCTCGCCCGCCTTGAAGCCGGCGACCGCGACGGTGATGCGAAAATGGTCGTCGGCTACTTTTTCGATGTCGAACGGCGGATAGTTTTCGGCGCCCGACCCACCGGTTTCGAGGAAATCGAACAACCGGTCGAAACCGACGGTCGAACGGCGATAGGGGGTCCAGTCGAAGCTGTTACGCATGGCTCAATTCTTCCTTTCGATAAGCGAAGCGAGGGACCGCGGACGCACGCCGCGATCGCCGCCCGGCCCCGTATCGGCGGCCGGACGATGCGAATCTGGTAACCGGCGAAACCATTTCAAGAGGGCGGTTGGCCTTTGCGCGAAAGCAACGCTAAAGGGCGGCGAATCCTCTCCAGCGAAGGACGCCGAAATGCCCCAGCTCATCCTCATCCGCCACGGTCAGTCGCAGTGGAATCTCGAAAACCGCTTCACCGGCTGGTGGGATGTCGACGTCACCGAAAAGGGTGCGGCCGAGGCGTGGGCGGCGGGCGAGTTGATGAAGGCGAAGGGCATTGCGCCCGCGACCTGCTTTACCTCGGTCCAGACGCGCGCGATCAAGACGCTCAACCTCGCGCTCGAGGCGATGGGGCGGCTGTGGTTGCCCGTGACGAAGGACTGGCGCCTCAACGAGCGTCATTACGGCGGTCTCACCGGGCTCGACAAGGCCGAGACGGCGGCGAAACATGGCGACGAGCAGGTCAAGATCTGGCGCCGCAGCTTCGATATTCCGCCGCCGCCGCTCGATGCCGGGTCGGAGTGGGACCTCGCCGGCGACCCGCGCTACGCGGGCATCGCGATCCCGTCGACCGAGAGCCTGAAGGACACGATCGCGCGCGTGCTGCCCTATTATGAAGCGGCGATCGCGCCCGAGCTTGCGGCCGGCAAGACGGTGCTGATCTCGGCGCACGGCAACAGCCTGCGCGCGCTCGTCAAGCATCTGTCGGGCATTTCGGACGCCGACATCACCGGCCTCGAGATCCCGACGGGCCAGCCGATCGTCTATGAACTGAACGACGATCTGACCGCGCGCGAACGCTATTATCTCAGCGATCGATAAGTTTGTGATCCCCGGCGAAAGCCGGGATTCATCGGGCGTCTCATGGACCCCGGCTTTCGCCGGGGATCACGCGGGCATAGGTCGGTTCTAGAGCGTCCCCGTCACCGTCAGCTGGAAATATTGCCCGAACTTGCGCTGGCGGCTCTCGCTGAACGCGATCGGCCCGTCGCGCCGGTCGACGAAGACGGTGCGGTCGAACCCGTCCTTCATCCCCGCAAGGTTGCGGTACGAAAGTTTGACGGTGAAGCCCGCGACATTCTTGTGCTCGACATAGGCGGTGACGAAGGGACCGACCGTATATTCCTTCTCGATTGCATCGAGCCGGATACCCGGGGCATAGCGCTCGTCGAAATAGCCCGCGCCCCACGCCAGGTTGCTGCGCGGGATGTCGTGGCGGAAGCTGAGGTCGACGACATAGTCCTGGCCATAGCTCTGGTCGCGCCACAGCCCGGTCAGCGGGTCGCGCACGCGGTTGCGGCGCCACGTCACGTCGCTGTTGATCCGCGCACCCTTGAACCCCAGCGGGTCGAGCAGCAGCGTCGCCTTCGAGCTGATCCGATAGAGGTGCGCGGGCGGCAGGTTGCCGCGGCCCTCGGCCGTCGGCGACAGCGGAATCTGGTCGACCAGATCCTGCGCATAGGCATAGGCTAAGGCGACCGAGGCGTTGCCCCAGCGGCCGAAGTCCTGCACGACCTCCAGCTCGGTGCGGTTGACGACCGGGGGTACGAGTTTCCCGTTCCCCTGATTGCCCTGGCTGTTCGCGACGTCGACCGAGCTCGCGAAGTCGAAGAAGTTGAGCTGGTCGATACGGCGCTGGAGCAGCCAGTTGATCGTCGTCTTGGGCGCGACCTTCCATGCAAAGGCGAGCTTGCCCTTCGGCCGGATGAAGCTGCGCGTCAGACCGCCCGGCCCCGACGAGCCGAGTTCGCTGTATTCGGCCGCGAGGTTGAGCTGCGCGGTCAGGTTGGACGCGAGCGAGCGCCCCCACGTCAGAGACGCCTCGGCGCGCTTCTCTTCGACCTTCGTCCGTTCGCCGCCGAAGACCACCGGCAGGAAGCTGCCGTCGGGCTGCAACGTCGCGAGCTCGGCATCGACGTCGAGCGTGTTGTACGCGCCTTCGACTGCGACCTGCCAGTCGGTGCCCCCCGCGGTGCGCCAGCTATATTCGCCGCGCAGGATCGACTCGCTCTCGTCGGCGGTCTGCTTGAAGCGGTCGCCGGTTCGGCCGCCGGTTTCGCGCGCGACCACGAAGGTGTCGACGACGGGACTATGCTCGAAGCGATAGAGGCCGATCAGCTTGAGGCGGCCCTTGCCGAGCCCGAATTCATAATCGCCGCCGAAGTCGTAATTATGCTCGTCTTCCTTGAAGCGGAAACTTTCGGTGACGTGCCCGCTTACCGGCCGCGTCGATATGCTGTCGACGCGCTCGGTGAGATACTGGATCTGCGCGCCGGCGTTGAAATTCCACTTGTTGCCGTTCGCGGTGGTGCGCGACAGCGCCGCCGACAATCGCGGCCGGTCACCGTTATAGGCGCCGAACTCGTCGCGCGTGAACAAGAGCACGCCGTTGCCGTCATAGACGCGCTCGGGTCCCCAATGGCCCTGCCGGCTCGCCTCGTTCTTGAGGCTCAGCGTCAGATTGGTCGCGCCAAGCTTGCCCGTCGTCGAAATCTCGCCGTTCAGCCAGTTGTTTGCGATTTGCGGGCGCCATTCGGGCTGCCAGCGGATCGTCGTCTTGAACTTGCCGTTCGCCGCGGCGCCGCCCGTGGCGAGGACGACGTTGACGACCTGTCCGGTCAGTCCGGGCACGTTCAGGCTCGCGCCGTCGACGATGTCGATATAGGCGACCTGCGAGGCGGTAATCCGCGACAGCGCGGTGCGCGCGTCGGTCGTCTTGCTCGCGATGCGCTCGCCGTTGATCAGGACATTCTCGGTCGCCTGGCCCAGCCCGCGATCGCCGCCGTTGGTGCCGGTGACGATCAGGAAGCCCGGAACCTTTTCGACCATGTCGAGCGCGGTGCGCGGCGCGAAGCGCGCGAAATCGGCGGGGGCGTAACGTTCGGCTCCGTTGGCCGCGACGGGAATGGCGGCCGGCGCATCGCCCGTGGGCGCCGCCGCTTCCTGCGCTGCGACCGGAAATGCCAGACAAAAAGCCAAAGCCAGCGTCGATGCCCTTGCGGCCGCGCGCATACGATTCTCCCCTCCCGTATTGCCGTACTAAAACAGCAAGGGGGCTGCAACAGGGCAGGGCGGGAAAGTCAAAGGCTTATCCACCAACGACGGGTGGCGCCCGACCGGCGCTCGGCGGATCAGTCGCGGAGCAGCTCGTTGATCCCGGTCTTCGCGCGCGTCTGCGCATCGACGCGCTTGACGATGACCGCGCAATAGAGCGACGGACCCGGCGTCCCATCGGGCAGCGGCTTGCCCGGCAGCGATCCCGGGACGACGACCGAGTAAGCGGGAACTTCGCCCATGAACACTTCGCCCGTCGCGCGGTCGACGATCTTGGTCGACGCGCCGAGGTAGACGCCCATCGACAGCACCGCGCCCTCGCGCACGATCACGCCCTCGGCAACCTCGGCGCGCGCGCCGATGAACGCGCCGTCTTCGATGACCACCGGCCCTGCCTGCAGCGGTTCGAGTACTCCGCCGATCCCCGCGCCGCCCGACAAATGGACGTTGGCGCCGATCTGCGCGCAGCTGCCGACGGTGGCCCAGGCATCGACCATCGATCCTTCGCCGACATAGGCGCCGATGTTGACGAAGCTCGGCAGGAGGACGGCACCCTTGCTGATAAAGGCGCCGCGGCGCACGATCGAACCGGGAACCGCGCGGAAGCCTGCGTTGCGAAAGCGGTTCTCGCCCCAGCCAGCGAATTTCGAGGGCACCTTGTCCCACCAGCGCGCGCCGCCGGGGCCGCCCTCTATCAGCTCCATGTCGTTGAGGCGGAACGACAGCAGCACCGCCTTTTTCAGCCACTGGTTGACCTGCCATGCGCCTTGGGCATCGCGCTCGGCAACGCGATAGCTGCCGTCGTCCAGCCCGGCGAGCGCCGTCTCGACCGCGTCGCGCACCGCGCCCTGCGTCGTCAGCCCCAGCGCGTCGCGATCGTCCCACGCGGTTTCGATCGTGGCTTGCAGGTCGGTGCTCATGAAATTCCCCAAGGTTGCGGTAGCGTGTCGAGCCAGTCGGCGATGTCGGTCGCGTGGAAATCGACATCGTCCGGCAGGTGGTCGCGATGGCCGCTTTCGCTGCCATTGTCCAGCCACACGGTCGTCATTCCCAGTGCTTTCGCCGGGGTCAGGTTGCGCGCCATATCCTCGACGAACAGGCTCCTCGCCGGGTCGACGCCAAGGTGCGCGATCATTGCGGCATAGGCGGCAGGCTCGGGTTTGGGCGTGTAGCGCGTGACGCGAATGTCGGCGATGCCGTCGAACAGATCGTCGATTCCGCGGGCTTTCAGAACTCGCGCCGAATAATCGGCATCGGCATTGGTAAAGATCAGCTTGCGCCCGGGCAGGCGCTCAAGGCCCGCGCGCAGCCGCGCATCGACGGTCAGGCGATCGAGCGCGATGTCGTGGACGTCGACGAGAAAATCTTCGGGATCGACGCCGTGATGCCGCATCAGCCCCGCCATCGTCGTGCCATGGTCGTGGAAATACTGCTTCTGCACGCGCCGCGCCTCGACCGCATCGACGCCCAGCAGCCGCATGATGAACGCGCCCATCCGCTCGTCGATCAGGTCGAACAGCTTCGCCGACGGCGAATAGAGCGTGTTGTCGAGATCGAAGATCCAATTCTCGATATGGTCGATCGGTACCGTCATGACGTCGCGTCGCATAAAGGCGGAACGACATGGCGGCAAGGCGTGCGGTTTTACCTTCCGGCAACCCTGCCGGGGCTAGCATCGACGCCTTCCGCCGCGCTAGGGTGCGGATATCAGGGCAAAGGGGAACGGCGATGGCCGACGCGGTACGAGGCAGCTGCATCCGGCGGGTGGCGGGGCGGCCGCTGCCGCTTTGGGCGCCGCTTCTCCTCGGTGCGGCATCGCTGTCGCTCGCTGGCTGCGGCGGTGGCGGTGCCCGGCCGTCGCCGACGCCCGCGCCGCCCGCGGCGCCGACGCCGGCACCAACCCCGACGCCGACCCCCACGCCGACACCGACACCGCCCCCGACCGGGAATTTCAACACCGCCGAAACGCGGCGTTCGGACGGCGTCAATTTCCATGGCGCGATCACTGCCTATCAGGCGGGCGCGACGGGGCAGGGGGTTCTGGCCGGGGTGATCGACGACGGGATCGACGAGGACAGCCCCGAATTCACGGGGCGCATTTCCTCGCTTTCGGCCGATGTCGCGGGGACGCGCGGCATCAATGCCGAGGGAACGCATGGAACGAACGTCGCGCAGGTCATGCTCGGCGGCAAGAATGATGCCGGCACCTTCGGCATCGCCTTCAACGCCAATCTGCTCGTGCTGCGCGCGGACCGGCCGGGCAGCTGTACCAGCGACGATCCCGGGACCGACGAGCGCGGCTGCCGTTTCGGCGAAACGGCGATCGCCGCCGGGCTCGACCGCGCGGTCACCGCGGGCGCACGCGTCGTCAACATCTCGCTCGGCGGCGGCGACCCGCCCGGACAGGTGCTCCGCGCGGCGGTTGCGCGCGCCACTGCGGCGGGCATCATCGTCATCCTCTCGGCGGGCAACGAAGGCGATACCACCGCGAACGGCAACGATCCGAACAACCCCGACCCGTTCGCACAGGGGATGCGCGACGCGGGCGGCGCGCTCGTGATCATCGCCGGATCGGTCGACGAGAATGGCGTCAACTCGGACTTCAGCAACCGCGCCGGGGTCTATGCCGCCTCCTATCTCTCGGCGCTCGGCGAAGGCGTATGCTGCGCATATGAAAACGGGGCGCTCAAGACCGACGGCAGCTTCGTCTTCGTCCTCAACGGGACCAGCTTCGCGGCGCCGCAGGTGGCCGGGGCGGTCGCGCTGATCGCGCAGGCCTTTCCCAGCCTGACCAGCCAGCAGATCGTCCAATTGCTCTATCAGTCGGCGCGCGATGCGGGCGTCGCTGGCGACGATGCGGTCTATGGGCAGGGAATTCTCGACATCGCGCGCGCCTTTCAACCGGTGGGCGCGACGACGCTGGCGGGGACAGCGACGGCGGTCAGCCTCGGCGACGCGCTCGGCATTCTCGGCGGCCCGATGGGCGATGCGGGGGCAGGGCGGGGTGATGCCACCGTCGGGCTCGTCACCGACGGGTTCGGCCGCACCTTCGATGTCGACTTCGGCCGGTCGCTGCTCCAGCGGCGCCCCGATTTCAAACTGTCGGGTGCGATCGGCGGGCTGATACGGCAGCAAAGCGCTGCGAGCCGCGCGACCGCGCTCTCGCTCGTTACCGCGCCGGGGGCGGGCGGCGGCGACGCGCTCGCAGGGCTGTCGTACCGCGACGCCCAGCAGGCGCGAACGCTCGCCGCATCGGTCGTGACGCGGATCGGCGACAGGGCGCGCCTCGGCTTTTCGGCGGGCCGCGGGATCGGCGGACTGCTCGCGGGCGAGCGCGGCGAAAGCGGCCATGCGATGCTGATCGGCGACGGCGCGCAGGAAGGGCTCGGCTTCGCCGCCAATCCTGGCATGGGCACGCTCTTTCGGTATAATATCGATAAATATCAATATATTAACTTGATTGCGGAAGACGGATGGGTGTCGGGATCGCGCTGGCAGGACGATCCGTTGCTCCGCTATCGTTCGGGCCGTGACAGCCGGTACCAGCGTCTCGGTGCGGCATGGGACGGCCGCTTCGGGGCCGTCCGCGCGGCGCTGGGCGCGAGCTGGCTCCGCGAATCGGACAGCCTGCTCGGCGCGCGCCTCGGCCCGCTTTTCGGCGCCGCGGGTGCGACGAGTCTGATCGGCGACGCGAGCCTGCGCCTCGATGCGGCGGACGGGTGGAGCATCGCGGGGGCATGGCGCCAGATGTGGACGCGCCCCGACCGCGGAGGCCTCGTCAGCGGCGGTGCGCTTTGGGCGAGCGCCTTCTCGTTCGACGTCGCGAAGGCGAATCTCTTCCGCCCGGGCGATCAGGCGGCGCTTCGGTTCGCGCAGCCGCTGCGCGTCGCGCGCGGGGGCATCGATCTCACCCTTCCGGTCGCCTACGATTATGAAACCGGCGTCGCCGCGTTCGGGCGGCGGACATATAATCTGGCACCGACGGGCCGCGAACTCGTGGCCGAGGCGAGCTATGCGGTCGCGATACTCGGCGGCGATCTGGTTGCGAACACCTGGTGGCGCCGCGACCCGGGGCACATCGCCGCAATGCCCGACGACAAGGGGGCAGCGCTCCGCTTTACGGTGGGTTTCTGATCGGCCCTGGAGGCCCGGTCAGACCGCGACGGCGCCGCGAGCCCCCGTCAGCGGACCGCGGTCCGCAGTGCCAGCCAGCGATTGAGCTTCGCATCGAAACCGATCGTATGTGCCGCGCTGCTCGAAGGGAGGTCGACCAGGTCGACGCCCGTGAGCGACGGCAATTGTCTGCGCCCGACCGCCGCGGCCTTGCTGCCGTTGAACGCGATCGTGCGAAGGTCGGGCAGCGTGGCGACCAGCGCCGCGAGATCATGCGCTTCGGCGTCGCGAATGTGCGAATCGCTGCTCGTCCGGCGTTCGGCGGTGCGGATCACGTCCCACAGGCCGATCCGGGCGTGCCGCAGCGCGGCCAGCCGGTCGTCATAGCGCATGTCCGCGAGCGGCCGGCCGATCGCTGCCCCGAGCAGGCGCCAGAACTGGTTCGTCGGGTGCGCATAATATTGCCGCTCGGCAAGCGAGCGCGCGCCCGGCAGGCTGCCGAGGATCAGCAACTGCGCGTCGGGCGCGACGTGCGGCGCGAAGCTGGCGTGACGGATTGCGGGCATCACCGTCCGATAGCGCGGCCGGGCCGACGCAACAATATTGCTCCGGCCCTTGACCGTTGCGGGAATCGCGGCTAGGGGCGCGCTCGACCGAAAAGGGCGGTTTGCCGCCTCTTTCAGTTACAACAGCGCTTGAACATTGCTGGCGCGGATGGAGCCTCCGGACGATCGACCCGATCTGCCGGGGTCTTTTGCTGTTATCAGGTCGGCCGTTTTTCGCCCTTTTCGGGAGGATTCCGGCCGGAGCTTCATCCACCGCGGTACAGTAACCGTTCGCTCCGATGGGCGGACACTTAAAGGTGAAGCATTCATGCCCACGATCAACCAGCTGGTCCGCAAGGGCCGGACGCCGCAGAAGGCGAAGTCCAAGGTCCCGGCGATGGACGCAAACCCGCAGAAGCGCGGCGTTTGCACCCGTGTCTACACGACGACCCCGAAAAAGCCGAACTCGGCGCTCCGCAAGGTTGCGAAGGTCCGCCTGACCAACCAGCGCGAAGTCATCACCTACATCCCCGGCGAAGGCCACAACCTCCAGGAACACAGCGTCGTGCTGATCCGCGGCGGTCGTGTCCGCGATCTTCCCGGTGTGCGTTACCACGTCCTGCGCGGCGTGCTCGATACGCAGGGTGTGAAGGACCGCAAGCAGAGCCGTTCGAAGTACGGCGCGAAGCGTCCGAAGTAAGGACCGCTTTTTCGGCTATCTGATCATCCCGAGCTGCCAACGCGCCGGGATGCTGTTGTAAAAGGAATTACCTATGGCTCGTCGTCGTCGTCCTGAACGCCGCGAAATCCTGCCCGATCCCCGTTTCGGTGATACGGTGCTGTCGAAGTTCATGAACAGCGTCATGCTGGACGGGAAGAAGTCCGTCGCCGAAAGCATCGTTTACGGTGCGCTCGAATCGGTCGAGGCCCGTGCCAAGAAGGAACCGCTCGGCGTGTTCCACGAAGCGCTCGCGAACATCCGCCCGAACATCGAAGTCCGCAGCCGCCGCGTCGGCGGTGCGACCTATCAGGTTCCCGTCGAAGTCCGCCCGGACCGTGCGCAGGCGCTCGCGATCCGCTGGCTGATCACCGCGGCGCGCAACCGCAGCGAAACCACGATGGCCGCACGTCTGTCGGGCGAACTGCTCGACGCGTCGAACAACCGTGGCAATGCCGTCAAGAAGCGCGAAGACACGCACCGCATGGCGGAAGCGAACCGCGCCTTCTCGCACTACCGCTGGTAATCTGCGCGACGCCCCCCGTGTTGTGGGGGCGTCTCGCAATCGCAACAAAACTTCCTATATCGGGGGCGGCTCCAAAGGCCTCCCCCCAAATCCAAGGAACAGATCATGGCACGCAGCCATCCGCTCGAACGCTATCGCAATTTCGGTATCATGGCGCACATCGACGCCGGCAAGACCACGACGACCGAGCGCATTCTCTATTACACCGGCAAGTCATACAAGATCGGCGAAGTCCACGACGGCGCCGCGACGATGGACTGGATGGAGCAGGAACAGGAACGCGGCATCACGATCACGTCGGCTGCCACCACCTGCCTGTGGAAGGCCGATGAAGGTCAAGGTCCGGAACACCGCCTGAACATCATCGACACCCCCGGCCACGTTGACTTCACGATCGAAGTCGAACGCAGCTTGCGCGTCCTCGACGGCGCGGTCGCCGCGTTCGACGGCGTTGCCGGCGTCGAGCCGCAGTCGGAAACCGTGTGGCGTCAGGCCGACAAGTATCGCGTTCCGCGCATGTGCTTCATCAACAAGCTCGATCGCACCGGCGCGAACTTCTATTATTGCGTTCAGACGATCATCGATCGCCTGGGTGCGGTTCCGGCCGTCCTCTATCTGCCCATCGGTGCAGAAGGCGACTTCAAGGGTCTCGTCGACCTCGTCAACGAACGCGCGATCATCTGGAAGGATGAGAGCCTGGGCGCCGAATTCTTCTATGAAGAAATCCCCGCCGACCTCGTCGACAAGGCTGCCGAATATCGCGAAAAGCTCGTCGAGCTCGCCGTCGAACAGGACGACGACGCGATGGAAGCCTATCTCGAAGGCACGCTGCCCGACGTCGCGACGCTGAAGGCGCTGATCCGCAAGGGCACGCTCGGCCAGGCGTTCGTTCCGGTCCTCTGCGGCTCGGCGTTTAAGAACAAGGGCGTTCAGACGCTGCTCGACGCGGTCGTCGACTATCTGCCGTCGCCGCTCGACATCGAAGACGTTCAGGGCATCAACCCCGACACGAACGAACCCGATTCGCGCGCGACGTCGGACGACGCGCCGCTGTCGATGCTCGCGTTTAAGATCATGAACGACCCGTTCGTGGGTTCGCTCACCTTCGCCCGCATCTATTCGGGCACCCTGACCAAGGGCAGCTATCTGAACTCGGTCAAGGACAAGAAGGAAAAGATCGGCCGTATGCTCCTGATGCACGCGAACTCGCGTGAGGACATCGAGGAAGCGTTCGCGGGCGACATCGTCGCGCTTGCGGGCCTCAAGGAAACCACCACCGGGGACACGCTCTGCGCCAACAACGCGCCGATCATCCTCGAGCGGATGGAATTCCCCGAGCCGGTCATCGAGCTGTCGGTGGAACCGAAGACCAAGGCCGACCAGGAAAAGATGGGCATCGCGCTCAACCGCCTGGCCGCCGAGGATCCCTCGTTCCGCGTGTCGACCGATCATGAATCGGGCCAGACGATCATCAAGGGCATGGGCGAGCTTCACCTCGACATCCTCGTCGATCGCATGAAGCGCGAGTTCAAGGTCGAAGCGAACGTCGGCGCGCCGCAGGTGGCGTACCGCGAATCGCTCGCGCGTGCGGTCGATGTCGACTACACGCACAAGAAGCAGTCGGGCGGCTCGGGCCAGTTCGGCCGCGTCAAGGTCAGCGTCGCTCCCGGCGAACGCGGCTCGGGCATCACCTTCCTCGACGAGATCAAGGGCGGCAACATTCCGCGCGAATATATCCCGTCGGTCGAAAAGGGCATGCGCGAGTCGGCCGAAAACGGTCACATGATCGGCTTCCCGATCATCGACTTCGAAATCAAGCTCACGGACGGCGCCTACCACGACGTCGACTCGTCGGCGCTGGCGTTCGAAATCGCGGGCCGTGCGGCGATGCGCGAAGTGGCGGCGAAGGCCGGCATCAAGCTGCTCGAGCCGGTGATGAAGGTCGAGGTCGTGACTCCCGAGGAGTTCATGGGCGACGTCATCGGCGACCTCAACAGCCGTCGTGGCCAGATCCAGGGCACCGACAGCCGCGGCAACGCACAGGTGGTTGAAGCCATGGTGCCGCTTGCCAATATGTTCGGTTACGTCAACCAGCTGCGCTCGTTCACCCAGGGCCGTGCGCAATACTCGATGCAGTTCTCGCACTATGAAGAAGTGCCGAGCAACGTTGCCGAAGAAGTGAAGGCCAAGATGGCCTGATGGGTTTGGCCGCGCGGGCTTGCACCGCGCGGCAAAGCCTACTAAGGGCGGCGCCTGATTCAGCAGGCTCGTCCGGACTGATCAACGGAAACACCTAAGAAGAAGGTTCTTAAATCATGGCTAAGGCTAAATTTGAGCGGACGAAGCCGCACTGCAACATCGGCACCATCGGTCACGTCGACCACGGCAAGACCTCGCTGACCGCCGCGATCACCAAGGTGCTCGCCGAAAACGTCGCGGGCAACGCCGCCGTCGACTTCGCGAACATCGACAAGGCTCCCGAAGAGCGCGAGCGCGGCATCACCATTTCGACGGCGCACGTCGAATATGAAACCGAAGGCCGCCACTACGCGCACGTCGACTGCCCGGGCCACGCCGACTACGTCAAGAACATGATCACCGGTGCCGCCCAGATGGACGGCGCGATCCTCGTCGTGTCGGCCGCTGACGGCCCGATGCCCCAGACGAAGGAGCACATCCTGCTCGCGAAGCAGGTCGGTGTTCCGACCATGGTCGTCTTCCTCAACAAGGTCGACCAGCTGGACGATCCCGAGCTGCTCGAGCTCGTCGAACTCGAAATCCGCGAAGAACTTTCGAAGCGCGACTTCGACGGCGACAATATTCCGATCATCGCGGGTTCGGCCCTCGCTGCTCTGGAAAGCCGCGACGACAACATCGGCAAGGACGCGATCCTGAAGCTGATGGCTGCCGTCGACGAATGGATCCCGCAGCCGGAACGTCCGCTCGACAAGCCCTTCCTGATGCCGATCGAAGACGTGTTCTCGATCTCGGGTCGCGGTACGGTCGTCACCGGCCGCGTCGAAACCGGTATCGTCAAGGTTGGTGAAGAAGTCGAAATCGTCGGCATCAAGGACACCAAGAAGACCGTCGTCACCGGCGTCGAAATGTTCCGCAAGCTGCTCGACCAGGGCCAGGCTGGCGACAACATCGGTGCGCTGATCCGCGGCGTCGGCCGTGAAGAAGTCGAGCGTGGCCAAGTTCTGGCGAAGCCCGGCTCGATCACGCCGCACACCGAGTTCACCTCGGAAGTGTACGTCCTGTCGAAGGACGAAGGCGGCCGTCACACGCCGTTCTTTGCGAACTATCGTCCGCAGTTCTATTTCCGCACCACGGACGTCACCGGCGAGGTCATCCTCCCCGAGGGCACCGAGATGGTCATGCCGGGCGACAACGTCCAGCTGTCGGTCAAGCTGATCGCCCCGATCGCCATGGACCAGGGTCTGCGCTTCGCGATTCGCGAAGGCGGCCGCACGGTCGGCGCAGGGGTTGTCGCGACCATCACAAAGTAATATAGGGCCGCGAGCCGCGCGATTCGGACTGATTCGCGCGGCTCGTAGCTTAAAGGTTTTTGATGGCCGGACTGGCTTCCTTCAGGGGGCCGGTACAGGCCATTTCGGCTCTTTCGCATCGTTAGACGGGATTCGACTGGATAAGTCATGGAAACGCAGAATATTCGCATTCGCCTGAAGGCCTTTGATCACCGCGTGCTCGATCAGGCCACCACCGATATCGCCGATACGGCCCGCCGTACCGGAGCGCTTATTCGCGGCCCGATCCCGCTTCCGACGCGTATTGAAAAATTCACCGTGAACCGCGGCCCGCACATCGACAAGAAGTCGCGCGAGCAGTTCGAGGTACGTACCCACAAGCGGCTGCTCGACATCGTGCAGCCCACTCCGCAGACGGTCGACGCGCTGATGAAGCTCGACCTCGCCGCGGGCGTGAACGTCGAGATCAAGCTGGCTTAAGCGCCAGCAACCCCCGCGGAAGCGGGGTCTCTATCGGCAGGACGCTTGCAGCGCCTGCACAACGATAGGGTGGATACCGCCGGTCGTTTCTTCGGAAACATATAGACCGGGCTGCGTCCCCCGTCTCGTCACCTCTCCTTCGGGACGGTGGCACCTCAGCCCGGACGGGGCGATGCATCGAAATTTCGGGCTGGGAGGGTTCGCGTCGGACTGCGTCTGACGGGGTCCCGCAAGCCGTGCGGAATGGTCCGCCCGGCCTCTGTTGAGGAGTATGATCATGCGTACTGGCGTGATCGCGAAGAAAATGGGGATGACCCGCCTGTTTCAGGACGACGGCCGCCACGTGCCCGTCACCGTTCTGAGCCTCGAAGGCTGCCAGGTCGTTTCCGTCCGCGATAAAGACCGCGACGGCTATGTGGCCGTTCAACTCGGTGCCGGCTCGGCGAAGGCGAAGAATGTTGCGAAGCCGCAGCGTGGCGCGTTCGGCAAGGCCGAAGTCGAACCCAAGGCGAAGATCGTCGAATTCCGCGTCGCCGACGACGCGACGCTCGACGTCGGCGCCGAACTGTCGGCCGACCACTTCGTCGCCGGCCAGATCGTCGACATCCAGGGTGTGACCCAGGGTAAGGGTTTTGCCGGTGCGATGAAGCGTTGGGGTTTCGGCGGTATGCGCGCGACCCACGGTGTTTCGATCAGCCACCGTGCGCATGGTTCGACCGGTAACCGCCAGGATCCGGGCCGCGTCTTCAAGAACAAGAAGATGGCCGGCCACATGGGCGCCCGCAACCGCACCCAGCAGAATCTCGAAATCGTCCGCACCGACGTCGAGCGCGGCCTTCTCTTCGTCAAGGGTTCGGTCCCTGGCTCGAAGGGTGGCTGGCTGCTCGTCCGCGATGCGGTGAAGCTGCCGCGTCACCCCGAGGCCCCCTATCCGGCGGGCATCAAGAGCGCGGCCAACACCAACGAAGCCCCGGCTGACGCGCCGGTCGAAACGCCGGTCGAAGATACCGTCGTCGACACCGCGGCCACCGACGGCGCACAGGAGTCCTGATCATGAAGGTCAAGGTTCAAACCCTCGACGGTAAAGCCGGCACCGACATCGATCTGAACGACGACGTCTTCGGCGTCGACGCTCGCGCCGATATCCTGCACCGCGTTGTCGCCTGGCAGCTCGAAAAGCGCCGTGGTCCGGCTCGCGCCGCCCGCGAACGCAGCGACGTGTCGCGCACGGGCAAGAAGTTCGGTCGCCAGAAGGGCGGCGGTACGGCTCGCCACGGCGATCGCAAGGCGCCGATCTTCATCGGTGGTGGTAAGGCGCACGGTCCCCGGGCCCGCACCTTCGGCCACTCGCTGAACAAGAAGATCCGCACCCTCGGCCTCAAGATGGCTTTGAGCGACAAGGCGAAGGGCGGCAAGCTCGTCGTTCTCGACACGCTCGAGCTCAAGGACGCGAAGACCAAGGCGCTTGCCGGCAAGCTCGGCAAGATGGATCTCGGCAACCGTGCGCTCTTCATCGACGGCGACGCGGTGCACGAAAGCTTCGCGATGGCTTCGGCCAACCTCATCGGTGTCGACGCGCTGCCGGCCATCGGCGCCAACGTCTATGACATCATCCGTGCCGACACGCTGGTCCTGACCCGCGCGGCGGTCGAAAAGCTGGAGGCCCGCTGCAATGGCTAAGGCAAAAACTGTCGATGCGCGTCACTACGACGTCATCCTCGCTCCGGTGATCACTGAAAAGTCGACGCTGCTCAGCGAAAACAACGCCGTCGTGTTCAAGGTTGCGGACGACGCGACCAAGCCCGCGATCAAGGCCGCCGTCGAGGCGCTGTTCGATGTCAAGGTCGTGAGCGTCAACACGCTCGTGACCAAGGGCAAGACCAAGCGCTGGAAGGGCAAGCCCTACACCCGCAGCGACGTGAAGAAGGCGATCGTTCGCCTGGCCGAAGGCCAGTCGATCGACGTCACCACGGGCGTCTGATTGTAGGAAGAGGCAGAGAAAATGGCACTTAAATCCTATAATCCGACCAGCCCCGCGCAGCGCGGCCTGATCCTCGTCGACAAGTCGTCGCTGTGGAAGGGCAAGCCCGTCAAGGCGCTGACCGAAGGCAAGCGCAAGACCGGCGGCCGCAACAACAAGGGTCACGTGACCTCGCGCGGCATCGCCGGCGGCCACAAGCAGAAGTACCGCTTCATCGACTTCAAGCGTCGCAAGTGGGACATGCCGGCCACCGTCGAGCGTCTGGAATATGACCCGAACCGTACGGCGTTCATCGCGCTCGTAAAGTATGAAGACGGCGAGCTCGCCTACATCCTCGCGCCGCAGCGCCTGGGCGTCGGCGACACGATCGTCGCGGGCAAGAAGACCGACGTGAAGCCGGGCAATGCGATGGAACTGTCGCAGATGCCGGTCGGCACGATCGTCCACAATATCGAGATGAAGCCGGGCAAGGGCGGCCAGATCGCCCGTTCGGCCGGTACCTATGCACAGGTCGTCGGTCGTGACCGCGGTCTCGTCATCGTGCGTCTCGGTTCGGGCGAACAGCGTTACATCCGCGGCGAGTGCATGGGCACGGTCGGTGCGGTGTCGAACCCCGACAACCAGAACACCAACCTCGGCAAGGCCGGCCGCAACCGCTGGCTCGGCAAGCGTCCGCTGACTCGCGGCGTCGCGAAGAACCCGGTCGATCACCCGCACGGTGGTGGTGAAGGCCGCACTTCGGGTGGCCGTCATCCGGTTACTCCGTGGGGCAAGCCGACCAAGGGTGCTCGTACCCGTCACAACAAGTCGACCGACAAGATGATCATCCGGTCGCGTCACGCGAAGAAGAAGAGGTAAGCCATGGCTCGCTCGGTCTGGAAGGGTCCGTTCGTCGACCTTCATCTCCTCAAGAAAGCCGAAACGGCCCAGGACGGCGGCAGCTCTGCCCCGATCAAGACCTGGTCGCGTCGGTCCACCATCCTGCCGCAGTTCGTCGGGCTGACCTTCAATGTCTACAACGGCCGCAAGTTCGTGCCGGTGTCGGTCAATGAAGACATGGTCGGCATGAAGCTGGGTGAATTTGCGCCGACGCGCTTCTTCCCCGGTCACGCGGCCGACAAGAAGGGCAAACGCTAATGGGCAAGGAAAAGTCCCCCCGCCGCGTTGCCGATAACGAGGCTCTCTCGGTCGGCACGCAGATCCGCGGCTCGGCGCAGAAGCTGAACCTCGTCGCCGCGCTGATCCGTGGCCGCAAGGTCGAAGACGCGATGAACGTCCTCGCTTTCTCGAAGAAGGCGATGGCCGTCGACGTGCGCAAGGTTCTCGCCAGCGCCGTCGCGAACGCGGAAAACAACCACAACCTCGACGTTGACGCGCTGGTCGTCAAGGAAGCGAGCGTGGGCAAGTCGATCTCGATGAAGCGCTGGCACGCTCGCGGCCGCGGCAAGTCGACCCGGATCGTAAAGCCCTTCAGCCGCATCCGCATCGTCGTCCGCGAACAGGAAGAAGAGGCGTAAGATGGGCCAGAAGAGCAATCCGATCGGCCTGCGCCTGCAGGTCAACCGCACCTGGGACAGCCGCTGGTTCGCCGAAGGCCAGGACTATGGCCGCATGCTCGTCGAGGATCTGAAGATCCGCAAGTATGTGTTCAAGACCCTGCCGCAGGCCGCGATCTCGAAGGTCGTGATCGAGCGCCCCGCAAAGCTGTGCCGCGTGTCGATCTATGCCGCCCGTCCGGGTGTCATCATCGGCAAGAAGGGCGCGGACATCGAAAAGCTGCGCAAGGCGCTGGGTGAGATGACGGGCAGCGACGTGTCGCTGAACATCGTCGAAATCCGCAAGCCCGAAGTCGACGCCAAGCTCGTCGCGCAGGGCATCGCCGATCAGCTCGAGCGCCGCGTCGCGTTCCGCCGCGCCATGAAGCGCGCCGTTCAGTCGGCGATGCGTCTCGGCGCCGAGGGCATCCGCATCAACTGTGCCGGCCGTCTGGGCGGCGCGGAAATCGCGCGCACCGAATGGTACCGCGAAGGCCGCGTGCCGCTGCACACGCTGCGCGCCAACGTCGACTATGCCGAGGCCGAAGCGCACACCGCTTACGGTGTCTGCGGCATCAAGGTCTGGATCTTCAAGGGCGAGATCCTGGGTCATGACCCGATGGCGACCGACCGTCTGATGCTCGACGCACAGACGACCGGTGTCCGTCCGGCCCGTGACGATCGCCGCTAAGGACTGCTGACATGCTGCAACCGAAAAAAACCAAGTTCCGCAAGGCGTTCAAGGGCCGCATCCACGGCCTTGCCAAGGGCGGCACCAGCCTGAACTTCGGCTCCTACGGCCTGAAGGCGATGGAACCCGAGCGTATCACCGCGCGCCAGATCGAAGCGGCCCGCCGCGCGATCAGCCGTGCGATCAAGCGCCAGGGCCGCCTGTGGATCCGCGTGTTCCCCGACGTCCCCGTGTCGTCGAAGCCCGCCGAAGTCCGCATGGGTAAGGGCAAGGGCTCGCCCGAATTCTGGGCCGCCCGCGTCAAGCCCGGCCGCATCCTGTTCGAACTCGACGGCGTCCCCGGCCCCGTGGCCGCGCTGGCGTTCGAACGTGCGGCGATGAAGCTGCCGATCAAGACGAAGGTCGTTGCCCGCCTCGGCGACACCTCGCATCTGGAGGGTTGAGGGCCATGGCCAAGACCGAAGATCTGACCAAGAAGACCGACGACCAGCTCGCCGAACAGCTCGGTGAACTGAAGCGCGAGGCATTCAACCTCCGCTTCCAGGCCGCCACCGGCCAGCTGGAAAAGGCGTCGCGGGTCAAGGAAGTGCGTCGCACCATCGCGCGCGTCAAGACCGAGCAGACCGGGCGCACGCGCTCGGCTGCCAAGTAAGGAGACCGACCATGCCGAAGCGCATTCTGACCGGCACGGTGGTGTCCGACAAGGGCGACAAGACCGTCGTGGTGAAAGTCGAACGGAAGGTGAAGCACCCTCTGTACGGCAAGATCATCCGCCGTTCGAAGAAGTATCACGCCCACGATGAGGACAACGCCATCAAGGCCGGCGAAACCGTCCGCATCGAGGAAACGAAGCCGATTTCGAAGCTGAAGACCTGGAAGGTCCTCGACAAGGTCGAGGTTTCGGCCAAGGCGAAGAAGGCCGACGAGATCGCGTAAGCGACCAGAGTTTCACGGAACCGCCGGGGTGTCCCGGTAGGCCAAGGAAGAAGGAAATGCATCGATGATTCAGATGCAGTCACAATTGGAAGTCGCCGACAACAGCGGCGCGAAGCGCGTCCAGTGCATCAAGGTGCTCGGCGGCTCGAAGCGTCGCACCGCCGGCGTGGGCGACGTGATCGTCGTGTCGATCAAGGAAGCCCAGCCGCGCGGCAAGGTGAAGAAGGGCGACGTGCATCGTGCCGTCATCGTTCGCACCGCGAAGGACGTTCGCCGCGCCGACGGTTCGGTGATCCGTTTCGACAGCAACGCCGCCGTGCTCGTCAACAAGAACGAAGAGCCCATCGGCACCCGTATCTTCGGCCCCGTCGTCCGCGAACTGCGCGGCCGCGGCTATATGAAGATCATCAGCCTGGCGCCGGAGGTCCTCTAACCATGGCGAACAAGATCAAGAAGGGTGACACCGTCGTCGTCCTGTCCGGCAAGGACAAGGGCAAGACCGGCGAAGTGACGCAGGCGCTGCCGAAGGACGGCAAGGTCGTCGTCGCGGGTGTCAACATCACGACCCGCCACCGCAAGCCGACCCAGACCAACCCGCAGGGCGGTCTGGAACGCAAGGAAGCGCCGCTCTTCGCGAGCAAGGTCGCGCTGGCCGATCCCAAGACCGGCAAGCCGACGCGCGTCCGCTTTGAAACCAAGGACGGCAAGAAGGTCCGCGTGGCCGTGAAGTCCGGGGAGACGATCAATGGCTGATGCTTACACCCCGCGCATGCGCAAGCGCTACGACGATGTGATCGTCAAGGCGATGACCGAGAAGTTCGGTTACAAGAATGCGATGGAAGTCCCGAAGATCGAAAAGATCACGCTCAACATGGGCGTCGGCGAAGCCACGCAGGACAAGAAGAAGGTCGAAGCCGCGGCAGCCGAAATGGAGCTGATCGCCGGCCAGAAGCCCGTCGTGACGAAGGCGAAGAAGTCGATCGCACAGTTCAAGCTGCGCGAAGGCATGCCGATCGGTTGCAAGGTCACCCTGCGCCGCGAACGCATGTACGAATTCCTCGATCGCCTGATCACGATCGCGATGCCGCGCATCCGCGACTTCCGCGGCGTGTCGGCAACGAGCTTCGACGGCCGTGGCAACTATGCCATGGGCCTGAAGGAACAGATCATCTTCCCCGAGATCAACTATGACCGCATCGACCAGGTGCGCGGCATGGACGTGATCGTCACCACCACCGCTCGTACGGACGAAGAAGCCCGCGAACTGCTCAAGCTGTTCGGCTTCCCCTTCCCGATCGAAGCGCAGGAAAAGGAAGCCGCCTGAGTCCCCGACGGGACCAGGCAGGCTCTTTCAAGAAGGAAAGAGAACTTAAGTCATGGCGAAACTGAGTTCGACGAACAAGAATGAGCGTCGCAAGCAGCTGGTGAAGAAGTACGCCGGCCGTTATGCGAAGCTGAAGGCGATTGCGGCGGACACGTCGCTCGACGATGGCGAGCGTCTGATCGCGCGCCTCAAGATGGCGGAAATTCCGCGCAACGGAAACCCGACCCGCATCCGCAACCGGTGCGAGCTGACGGGCCGTCCGCGCGCTTATTACCGTAAATTCCGGCTGTGCCGCGTGCAGCTCCGCGATCTGGCCAACAAGGGCCTGATCCCCGGTGTTGTGAAGTCGAGCTGGTAAGGGACGAAGAAGATGGCAATGACCGATCCCCTGGGTGATATGCTCACCCGCATCCGCAACGGCCAGCAGGCGAAGAAGGACAGCGTCCTGACGCCGGCTTCGACCCTGCGCGTCCGCGTTCTCGATGTTCTCCAGCGCGAAGGCTATATCCGCGGCTACAGCGAAGAATCGCTGGGCGCGAAGGGCCAGCACAAGGGCATCCGCATCGAGCTCAAATATTTCGAAGGCCAGCCGGCGATCCGCCATGTGGCTCGCGTTTCGAAGCCGGGCCGCCGCGTCTATTCGGGTTCGAAAGAACTTCCGATCGTGCGCAACGGCCTTGGTATCACCATCGTGTCGACCCCGCGCGGCGTTCTCTCGGACGCCGAAGCCCGCGAGCATAATGTCGGCGGCGAAGTGCTGGCGGAGGTGTTCTGATGTCGCGCATTGGTAAAAAGGCAGTGGCGATCCCCGGCGGTGTCACCGCCGCGATCGACGACGGCCAGCTGTCGATCAAGGGTCCGAAGGGCACGCTCGCGATGCCGCTTTCGGACAACATCAAATATGAAGTCAGCGAAGGCAGCATTTCGGTGCAGCCCGCGAACGACACGCGTGAAGCGCGCGCCTTCTGGGGCATGCAGCGCACGCTGGTGCAGAACCTGATCACGGGCGTGACCGAGGGCTTCACCAAGGTGCTCGAAATCACCGGTGTCGGCTATCGCGCCAACTCGCAGGGCAAGACGCTGAAGCTGCAGCTCGGCTACAGCCACGATGTCGATTTCGCGGTGCCCGAGGGTATCGAGATCAAGACGCCGGACAACACGACGATCGAGATCAGCGGCATCGACAAGCAGAAGGTCGGCCAGGTCGCGGCGGAAATCCGCCGTTGGCGTAAGCCCGAACCCTATAAGGGCAAGGGCATCAAGTATCGCGGCGAGTACATCTTCCGCAAAGAAGGCAAGAAGAAGTAAGCCATGGCACATCTTACCACTTTCCAAAAACGTCGCCAGCGCGTCCGTACCGCGCTCCGTCAGCGCGCCGCCGGACGTCCGCGTCTTTCGGTGCACCGCTCGGGCCGTCACATCTATGCGCAGCTCATCGATGACGCCGCCGGCAAGACGCTGGCCGCTGCTTCGACGCTCGACAAGGATGTCCGCGGCAAGACCGGCGCGACCGCCTCGGCCGCTGCCGATGTCGGCACGCGCCTCGCGGCTGCCGCCAAGAAGGCGGGCGTGACGCAGGTCGTGTTCGATCGCGGCGGCTTCCTGTTCCACGGGCGCATCAAGGCGCTGGCCGACGCGGCTCGCGAAGGCGGATTGGAGTTCTAATCATGGCAGACGAAATTCAGAACGCCGAAGGCGCTCCCGAAGCAGCCCCCACCGAAGGCCAGGCTCCGCGCCGCGGCCGTGGCGGTGGCCGCGATGGCGGTCGTGGCGGACGTGAAGGTGGTGGCCGTGGCCGCCGCGACGACCGTCGCCCGCGCGACGAAGAGGGCGGCGAAGAGCTCATCGAAAAGCTCGTCCACATCAACCGCGTCTCGAAGACCGTGAAGGGCGGCAAGCGCTTCGGTTTCGCCGCGCTCGTCGTCGTCGGCGACGGCAAGGGCCGCGCCGGTTTCGGTCATGGCAAGGCGCGCGAAGTGCCCGAAGCCATTTCGAAGGCGACCGCTGCGGCGAAGAAGGCGATGATCCGCGTTCCGCTGCGCGATGGCCGCACGCTGCACCATGACGGCCGTGGCCACTTCGGTGCCGGCAACGTCACGCTGCGCTCGGCGCCCGCGGGTACCGGCATCATCGCTGGCGGTCCGATGCGCGCCGTCTTCGAATCGCTGGGCGTTGCCGACGTGGTGACCAAGTCGGTCGGCACCTCGAACCCCTACAACATGATCCGCGCGACCTTCGAGGCGCTCGGCGAACAGACAAGCCCGAAGTCGGTCGCGCAGCGTCGCGGCAAGAAGGTTTCGGACCTGATCAAGCGTGGCGGTGCGTCCGACCGCGCAGCCGAGGCCGAAGCCGCGGCGGTGACGGAGTAAGACCATGGCCGACAAGAAGATCAAGATCCGCCAGATCGGTTCGCCGATCCGTCGCCCGAAGGGCCAGCGCGCCATCCTGACCGGCCTCGGCCTGGGCAAGATGCACCGCGAGGTCGAGCTGGTCGACACCCCGGAAGTGCGCGGCATGATCCGCAAGCTTCCGCACATGGTGGAAGTCGTCGAGGGCTGAAGCCCCATGAAGCTCTACCGCCTGTTGACCGGTCCCGACGACGCGGCGTTCTGCGAACGCGTCGAGCGGCTGCTCAACCGGGGGTGGCAGCTTCACGGCAGCCCCTCGATCACCGAAGTCGGTGGCCGCGGCTATGTCGCCCAGGCCATCGTGATGGAGAAAGCCGGGCCCTATCCCGGCTTTCAGCCGTCGAGTGAAATCGAACCGGACTGAGCCAGAAAGGCTCGGTCCACAGCGCGAACATAGCGAAAGCGAGTGCAAAGACATGACTATCAAGCTCAACGAACTTCGTGACAACAACGGCGCCCGCAAGGGCCGCATGCGCGTCGGACGCGGCATCGGCTCGGGCAAGGGCAAGACCGCCGGCCGCGGCCAGAAGGGCCAGAAGGCTCGCAGCGGCGTCGCGATCAACGGCTTCGAGGGCGGCCAGATGCCGCTCCACATGCGCATCCCGAAGCGCGGCTTCAACAATATCTTCGGCAAGGACTTCGCGATCGTCAATCTGGGCATGATCCAGAAGCTGATCGACGCGAAGAAGCTCGACGCGAAGAAGACCGTCGACCATGACGCGCTCAAGGCAGCCGGCGTCGCTCGCGGCGGCAAGGACGGCGTCCGCCTCCTCGCCAAGGGCGAGCTGACCGCGAAGGTCACTTTCGCCGTTGCCGGCGCGTCGAAGGGCGCGATCGAAGCGGTCGAAAAGGCCGGCGGCAAGGTCGAGCTTCCCGAAGTCAAGGAAGCGGCACCCGAAGGCAAGAAGGCCCAGCGCCGCGCCAAGGCCAAGGCCGAGTAATAATCAGGGGCGGTCCGAAAGGGCCGCCCTTTGTTACTTGACGACCCCTATTCCCGTTCGTGTCGAGCCCTTCAACTGCCTTGCAGGCGCTCAGGGTAAACCAGGCTCGAGACACCCTTCGGGGCAGCGCAAGTTCGAGGGGCATCTCGACTTCGCTCGATGCGAACGGATATTGAAGGCGGGATCGGAGCGACGGCTCACCGCTAAATCGGCCTTTCCCCTTGCGCTTCGTGACCTCCGAACGCACATAGGCGCCGGGTCGCGGGGGGCGCGGTCCGGAATATCCTAGAGGAAACTACCCATGGCCTCTCGCGCCGACCAGCTTGCATCCAACCTCAACTTTTCGAAGTTCGGTCAGGCGACCGAACTCAAGAACCGCATCTGGTTCACGATCGGCGCACTGATCGTCTTCCGCTTCCTGTCGTTCGTGCCGCTGCCGGGGGTCGATCCGGTCGCGCTGTCGCGTCTCTACAGTCAGGCGGCCTCGGGCGGCGTCCTCGACATCTTCAACACCTTCTCGGGCGGCAGCCTGGAGCGCATGAGCATCATCGCGCTCGGCGTCATGCCCTATATCACCGCCTCGATCGTCGTTCAGCTCGCCGCGGCGCTCGCGCCGAGCCTCGCCGCACTCAAGAAAGAGGGCGAGAGCGGACGCAAGAAGCTCAATCAGTACACGCGCTACGGCACGGTCTTCCTGACCGCGGTGCAGGGCTATTTCATCGCGGTCGGGCTCGAAACGCTCGGCGGCAGCCAGGGTATCGCCGCGGTCGTCGACCCGGGCATGATGTTCCGCATTGGCGCGGTCATCAGCATCGTGGGCGGGACGCTCTTCCTGATGTGGCTCGGCGAACAGATCACCAGCCGCGGGATCGGCAACGGTGTCTCGCTGATCATCATGGCGGGCATTCTCGCGCAGCTGCCGCGCAGCTTCGCGCAGATGTTCACGCAGGTCCGCGAAGGCTCGATGGGCGGCGGCACGATCATTGCGGTCATCGCCGGTGCGGTCGTCGTCATCGCGTTCATCAGCTTCATGGAACGGGCGCAGCGCCGCGTCCTCGTCCAGTATCCGAAGCGCGCGACGCAGCGCGGGGTGATGCAGGCCGACCGCAGCCACCTGCCGCTCAAGGTCAACACTGCGGGCGTCATCCCGCCGATCTTCGCCTCGTCGCTGCTGCTGATGCCGCTCACGGTCACCCAGATGCTCGGCAACAATGTCCAGCAGGATACGGCGTGGGGCGAATTCCTCGTCTCGCTCAACCAGTATCTTGCGCACGGTCAGCCGCTCTACATGGCGCTCTATGCCGCAGGGATCATCTTCTTCTGCTTCTTCTACGTCGCGGTCGTCTTCAACCCCGAGGAAACCGCCGACAATCTGAAGCGCCAGAACGGCTTCATCCCCGGCATCCGCCCGGGCAAGAACACCGCGGCCTACCTCGACTTCGTGCTGACGCGCATCACCGTGATCGGCGCGGCCTATCTGGCGGCGATCTGTCTCATCCCCGAATATTTCATCGCGGGGTCGGGCTTGCCGTTCCAGCTCGGCGGCACCAGCCTGCTGATCATCGTGAACGTCACAATCGACACGATCAGCCAGATCCAGAGCCACATGCTCGCGCATCAATATGGCGACCTCATCAAGAAGGCCAAATTGAAAGGCGGCGTTGCGCGGCGCTAAGGCGCCCGCTACGGCAACTGCACAAGGGCAGAGGCAACAGGGGCTTCCATGACGCTGAACATCATTTTGCTTGGGCCGCCGGGGGCGGGCAAGGGAACGCAGGCATCGCGGCTCGAAAGCGAGCATGGGATGGTCCAGCTCTCGACCGGCGACATGCTGCGCGCCGCGGTCAAGGCGGGAACTCCGATCGGCCTCCAGGCGAAAGCGGTGATGGACGCGGGCGAACTCGTATCGGACGCGATCGTCTCGGGCCTGATCGGCGAACGGCTCGACGAGCTCGGCGGCGACACTTCGGTGATCTTCGACGGCTATCCGCGCACCGCGGCGCAGGCCGACGCCCTCGACCAGATCCTCAGCGACCGCGGCCGCAAGCTCGACCATGTGATCGAGCTGGTCGTCGAGGAAGACGCGCTCGTCGACCGCATCACCGGCCGCTTCAGCTGCGCGAGGTGCGGCGAGGGCTATCACGACCGCTACAAGCTCCCCAAGGTGGAGAATGTCTGCGACGTTTGCGGCAGCACCGAATTCAAGCGCCGCCCCGACGACAATGAGGAAACGGTGCGCACGCGCATGGCCGAATATCGCGCCAAGACCGCGCCGATCCTGCCGATCTACGAAGCGCGCGGGATCGTGAGCAAGGTCGACGGCATGGCCGACATCGACCATGTGAACAGCGCGATCGAGACGATCCTCGGCAGCTAGCCAGCCCTCCCGCTGCGGTCTATGAAGGCCGTAAAGGGGATGGGCATGCTTCTCAGATCAATTTCACTCGCGGCGCTGCTCGTCGCGGCGCCGGCGCAGGCGAAGGTCATCGACCAGAGCGACATCGGCTTCACCGTCGCGCACACCGCGCAGGTCGCGGCCGCGCCCGAAGATGTGTGGAAGATGCTTCGCCTCCCCGACAAATGGTGGTCGAAGGATCATAGCTGGTCGGGCGACGCCGCGAACTTCTGGCTCGATTCGCAAGCGGGCGGTTGCTTTTGCGAGAAGCTTCCCGATCCGGTCGCAGGCATGGGCAGCGTGCAGCACGCGCGCATCATCTTCGCCAAGCCCAATGAAATGATGCGCCTGTCGGGTGCCTTCGGTCCGCTCCAGGGCGAGGCGGTCACCGGCACGCTGACGATCCAGATCAAGAAGACCGCGACGGGCAGCGCGATCCGCTTCGACTATGTCGTCGGCGGCTATATGCGCTTCAAGGTCGCCGACGTCGCGCCCGCGGTCGACAAGGTGCTCGGCGAGCAACTGGTCGGGCTCGCGAAAGCGCTCGGCGGGTCGCTTCCCGTTGCAAAGGACGACGACGAGGCGAAGGATGCCCCGGCGAAAAAGGATGCGTCGGACCTCGACGCCGCGGTCGCCGACCTGCCCAAGGACGAGGGCGAAGACTAAGCCTCGGGTTTGCCGCGCAGCTTGGCGAGCGCCGCGAACGGTCCCGCCTGCTCCTCGTTGAGCACGCCCTTCTCGGCCAGGATGCGATCCGCATCGGGATGCCGGGGGAAGGGATCGAGCGCGAGCGACAGCGTCTGCACCGCCGCTTCGCCAAGGTCGATGCGGTCGCCCTCGAGCGGCAGGATGTCGAGGTCGGCGCCGCTGATCTCGACCTCCTCGTCGCCGCCCGCCGGATCGGCATCGCGCACGAAACGGAGGTCGAAACCTTCACGGATCGTCGCGGGCACGGGAAGGTCGGTGGCGGCGCAGCTTTGGACCAATCTGGCGTCGATCTCGCCCGTTGCCGCGATGCCCCCGGCGACGCTGCGCAGCTCCGCGGTCACGGCGAAACGGTCGAGCGCGACGAGCCCCAACCGCGCCGCGATCGCCGCACGCGCCGTATCATCGGCGTCGAGCCCCACGCGCCGCCCTTGCGCCGCGTCGGCGAGCGTCACGATGTGGGAAAATTCGGGCGCGGTCATCCGGGCAGCCGATCGGCCGAGATCAGCGTCTCGACGGGCATCGCGGCAAGTCCGGCGCGCAGTTTCGCCACTTCGGCCATGACATGGGCAAGTCCCGCCTCGGGCGCCTCCTTCCCGCGCCACAGGTTGCGAACGAGCGCCGCCTTGAGCTCGTCCGAACCGTCGGCCGCGCGATAGGCGCCGAGCCGTCCGCCGAGCGCGCCGACCATCCGCCCGATCTGCTTGCCGACGACCATGTCGCCGAAGCCGATCTGGCGCATCTGCCCGTCCATGTCGTCGACGAACAACTCGGTGAGCTGCACACCCGCGAGCGCGTGTCCGGGATCCTCGTCGATCCGGTGGAGGACGAGCGACAGAACCAGGCTGATCATGTCGAACCGTCCGTCGAGCGTATCGGGAACGCCGCCCTCGCTAAACCAGTGCGGTGCGCGCGCCGTCGCGATCACGGCGTTCCATAGCGGACGCCGTGCCTCGCGCGGATCGGGGGCGGGGCTGAAAAATTTGCGGAGTGAAGAGAACATGCCGATTCGCTTAGGCCGAATCAGGCTACCGGAAAAGAGGCCTCGGTCAGCTTGGCGCAAGCTTTGCCGCGGCATAAGCCGCTTGTGCGTGCCGTCCGCTTGCGGTTAAGAGGCGCGATTGCCAGCGCCCGGGCAGAGCGGCGCAACGGAGACCTATTGATGCCGACCGAGAACCCCAAGCTTCCCGCCCGTCCCGCGCGGCTGATCGTTGCCGGGCTGGCGCTCGCGCTGACCGTCAGCGGCTGCGCGCAGCTGAAGGGGCGCCAGGGCTACGTCGTCGACCCCGTGCTGACCGAGGCGGTCGCCCCCGGCGTCGACAATCGCGAATCGGTCGAAAAGACGCTCGGCCGCCCGACCTTCGTCGGCCAGTTCAGCAACAACGAATGGTATTATGTGTCGCGCGAGACGCGCCAGCTCGCTTTCGCCCGTCCGCGCCCCGTCGCACAGCAGGTACTTCGCGTCCGCTTCGATCCCGCGGGCAATGTCGTCGCGGTCGACAAGACCGGGCTTGAACTCGTCAGCAAGGTCAGCCCCGAAGGCGACAAGACGCCGACGCTCGGCCGTCATCGCAGCTTCTTCGAAGACATCTTCGGCAACATCGGCGCGGTCGGCGCGCCGGGTACCGGCGGCGGTAGCTCGCAGGGGCAATAAAGGCGTCACCCCCGCGCCAAACGGGGGCGACCGCCTGTTTCTATACCGCGATCCCGCCCGCGGCGAGCACCGCCAGCGTCACCAGATCCGACGCGGGCGAGGCCATCGTCGCGACCTGGACCGGCTTTTCCATGCCGATCAGCATCGGACCGATCACCGCGCCACCGCCGAGTTCGCGCAGCAGCTTCGCCGACAGGTTCGCCGACTGCAGCCCCGGCATGACGAGGACGTTCGCCGGCCCCGACAGGCGGCAGAAGGGGTAATTCTTCATCAGCCGCGGATTGAGCGCGACGTCGGGCGCCATCTCGCCTTCATATTCGAAGCCCGGATTGCGTTCGTCGAGGATGCATACGGCGTCGCGGATATTGCCCAGCCATTCGCCCGACGGATTGCCGAAGGTCGAATAGGAGAGGAAGGCGACGCGCGGCTCGTGGCCCATGCGGCGCGCGACCTGCGCGGTGCGTTCGGCGATGTCGGCGAGCATCTCGGCCGAGGGGCGCTCGTTCACCGTCGTGTCGGACATGAAGATCGTGTGGTGCTGCCCGACGAGGACGTGGATGCCGAACGGCGTCTTGCCCTCGGCATGGTCGATCACGCGCCGCACTTCGCGCATCGACTGTGAGTAAGTACGCGTCGTACCGGTGATCATCGCATCGGCGAGGCCGAGCTTCAGCAACAACGAGCCGAAGATGTTGCGATCGCGGTTGACCATGCGCTCGACGTCGCGGCGGAGGTAGCCGCGGCGCTGGAGCCGTTCGTACAGCATCTCGACCATCTGCGGCACGTGCGGCGAATTGACGCTGTTGTGGACCTCGAAGCTCTCGGCATCGGGAACGCCCATCGCGCGCAGCTTGTCGTGCAGGCCCTCGCGTCCGACGAGCACAGGAATGCCGTAGCCGCCGTCGCGGAACTGGATCGCGGCGCGCAGCACCACTTCCTCTTCGCCCTCGGCAAAGACGACGCGCTTGGGATTGGCGCGCGCCGCTTCATAGGCGAGCGTCAGCACCGAGGTCGTCGGGTTGAGCCGTGCGCGGAGCCGCGTGCGATATTCTTCCAGATCCTCGATCGGCTGCTGCGCGACGCCCGTCTCCATCGCCGCCTTCGCGACCGCCGCGGGAACGATTTCCATGAGGCGCGGGTCGAAGGGCGAGGGGATGATATATTCGGGGCCGAAGCTCGACGCGCGGCCGCCGTATGCCGCCGCGACTTCCTCGGGCACCTGCTGGCGCGCGAGGTCGGCGATGGCGTAGGCCGCGGCGATCTTCATCTCCTCGTTGATCGCGGTCGCGCGTACATCGAGCGCGCCGCGGAAGATGAAGGGGAAGCAGAGGACGTTGTTGACCTGGTTCGGATAGTCCGAACGCCCCGTCGCGATGATCGCGTCCGGTCTTGCAGCACGAGCATCGGGCGGCGAGATTTCCGGATCGGGGTTCGCCATCGCGAAGATGATCGGAGCGGGCGCCATATCCTTGACCATCTCGGGCTTGAGCGCGCCTGCGGCCGACAGGCCGAGGAAGACGTCGGCGCCCTTCAGCGCCTCCGTCAGATCGCGCGCTTCGGTCGGCACCGCGTGCGCCGACTTCCATTGGTCCATGCCCTCGGTGCGGCCCTGATAGATCGTGCCCTTGCGGTCGCACATGATGACATTCTCGTGCCGCACGCCCATCGACTTGATGAGCGAGGTACAGGCGATCGCCGCCGCGCCGGCCCCGTTGACGACGACCTTCACCGTCGACAGGTCGCGCCCGGTCAGATGGCAGGCGTTGATCAGCCCGGCGGCTGTGATGATCGCGGTGCCATGCTGATCGTCATGGAACACCGGGATGTTCATCTTCTCTTTCAGCGCCGCTTCGATGATGAAGCAGTTCGGCGCCGCGATATCCTCGAGGTTGATGCCGCCGAAGCTCGGTTCGAGCAGTTCGACCGCTTCGATGAAGCGCTGCGGATCTTCGGTCGCGACCTCGAGGTCGATCGAATCGACGTCGGCGAAGCGCTTGAAGAGGACCGCCTTGCCTTCCATCACCGGCTTCGAGGCGAGCGCGCCGAGGTTGCCGAGGCCGAGGATCGCGGTGCCGTTCGAGATGACGGCGACCAGGTTGCCCTTGGCGGTATAGTCGTACGCGGTGGCGGGGTCTTCGGCGATCGCCTTCACCGGCACCGCGACGCCGGGCGAGTAAGCGAGGCTCAGGTCGCGCTGCGTCGCCATCGGTTTCGACGCGACGATCTCGATCTTTCCGGGCCGGCCGTATGAATGATAGAGCAGCGCCTCGCGGTCCGAAAACTGCACCTTGCTATCGCTGGCCATAATGATCCCCTTTACTGATTCCAGACCGCGCGCCCAGTTCCCAATCCCCTAGCGTCACTTCCGGCGATTGTAACCGGCAATGTTTCAGTCCTGTGCCTTGCCATGCCGCCGCCAATCACTAAGCAGGGTCCGATGTCCGCCACTGCCCGTACCGCCGCCAACAGCAACGCCGCGCCCGCCGCCACCCCGATGATGGCGCAATATTGGGCGCTGAAAGCGAATGCCGGCGATTGCCTGCTCTTCTATCGCATGGGTGACTTCTTCGAGCTGTTCTTCGACGATGCGAAGGCCGCGGCCTCCACGCTCGACATCGCGCTGACGTCGCGCGGCGAGCATGACGGCGAACCGGTGCCGATGTGCGGCGTGCCCGTCCATTCGGCCGAATCCTACCTCGCACGGCTGATCAAGGCGGGGCATCGCGTCGCGATCGCCGAACAGGTCGAAACACCGGCGGAGGCGAAGGCGCGCGGCGGGTCGAAGGCGCTCGTCGCGCGGGCGATCGTCCGCTTCGTCACGGCGGGAACGCTGACCGAGGAGGCTTTGCTCGAAGGGCGCAGCGCGAACCGCCTCGCCGCGCTCGCGCAGGTCGGTAGCGAGGGCAATGTCGCGATCGCCGCGGCCGATATTTCGACCGGCCGCTTCGAGGTCGTCGCGGTACGCCCCGAGCAGGTCGACGCCGAACTCGCACGGCTTGCGCCGTCCGAACTGCTGGTGAGCGAGAGCGCCGACGAGGTGCCCGAATGGGTCGCGCGGCAGGTCGTGCGGCGTCCGCAATCCGATTTTTCGAGCGCCACCGCGCAGAAGCGCCTCGAAACCTTCTTCGCCGTCCAGACGCTCGACGGCTTCGGCCAGTTCGGCCGCGGCGAACTCGCGGCGATGGGCGCGCTCGTCGCCTATCTCGACCATGTCGCGACCGGCCAGCCGATCTTTCTCCAGCCGCCGCTCCGGCACCAGGCGTCGGGCCGCATGGCGATCGACGCCGCGACGCGCGAAAGCCTCGAACTCGTCCGTACGATGGCGGGCGCGCGCGACGGCAGCCTGCTCGGCACGATCGACCGCACGGTGACTGCCGCGGGCGCGCGCCTGCTCGCCGACGATCTCGCCAGCCCGCTCACCGACAAGTCGGCGATCCTCGACCGGCTCGACCTCGTCGACGCGTTCGCGCGCGATGCGCTGTGGCGCGGCGATCTCCGCGCGGCGCTGCGCGCGCTGCCCGACGCCGGGCGCGCGCTCGGCCGTCTCGTCGCGGGGCGCGGCGGCCCGCGCGACCTCGCGCAGTTGCGCGATGCGCTCGGCGGCGCGCGCCTGTTGCGCGAACGCCTCGCGCGCCGTCCCGATCTGCCGCCCCTTCTCGAGCATCTGCTCCCCGGCCTCGATGGTCATGGCGCGCTCGTCGACGAGCTGGCCCGCGCGCTCATCGAAACCCCGCCGGTCGACGCCGCGCAGGGCGGCTATATCGCCGAGGGCTATGATCATGCGCTCGACGCACTGCGTGAAACCGCGCGCGACGGGCGCAAGGCGATCGCCGCACTGGAAGCGCAGTATCGCGACCGCACCGGCATCGCGTCGCTCAAAATCCGCCACAACGGCGTCCTTGGCTATCATGTCGAGGTGCCCGCGAAGCATGCCGACGCCCTGATGGCGCCCGAATCGGGCTTCACGCATCGCCAGACGCTCGCGGGCGTCGTCCGCTTCAACTCGTCGGACCTCCACGAGGCCGCGGGCCGCGTCACGCAGGCGGGCGTCCACGCGATCGCCGCCGAGGCGGCGCATCTCGAGGCGCTGACCGACGCCGCGGTCGCGCGCCGTGAAGCGATCGCTACGAGCTGCGACGTGCTGGCACGCATCGACGTCGCCGCCGCACTCGCCGACCATGCGATGAGCCACAACTGGTGCCGTCCCGACCTTGCCGACACCCCATGCCTCGACGTGACCGGGGGCCGCCACCCGGTCGTCGAGGCCGCGCTCGCCAAATCGGGCGAACGCTTCGTCCCGAATGACGTTTCGCTGTCGGAGGCCGACCGGCTCTGGCTCGTGACCGGCCCGAACATGGGCGGTAAGTCGACCTTCCTCCGCCAGAACGCGCTGATCGTCGTGCTTGCCCAGGCAGGCGGCTTCGTCCCCGCCGCCTCGGCAAAGCTCGGGCTCGTCGACCGTCTCTTCAGCCGCGTCGGCGCGAGCGACAATCTGGCGCGCGGGCGCTCGACCTTCATGGTCGAAATGGTCGAGACCGCGGCGATCCTCGCGCAGGCGACACCGCAAAGCTTCGTCATTCTCGACGAGGTCGGGCGCGGCACCTCCACCTACGACGGGCTCGCGCTCGCTTGGTCGGTGGTCGAGGCGGTGCACGAAGTGAACAAGTGCCGCTGCCTCTTCGCGACACATTATCACGAGCTGACACGTCTCGCCGAAACGCTGAACGCGCTGTCGCTCCACCATGTCCGCGCGCGCGAATGGCAGGGCGATCTCGTCCTGCTTCACGAAGTTGCCGAAGGCCCCGCCGATCGCAGCTATGGCCTCGCGGTCGCGCGCCTTGCGGGCGTTCCCGCGGGCGTCGTCAAGCGCGCCGAGGCCGTGCTCGCCAAGCTCGAGGCGGGGCGCGAAAAGACCGGCGGGCTCGCGGCCGGGCTCGACGACCTGCCGCTTTTCGCCGCGACGCTCGCCGAGGCGCCCGCCGCGGTGAAGGACGCACTTCGCGAAGCGCTCGGCGAAATCGATCCCGATGCGCTTGCTCCGCGCGAGGCGCTCGATGCCCTCTACCGGCTCAAGCAGATCGTGGTGGGTGAGGGGTGAGCGACCTGTTCGACAGTCTGGAAGACCGCCGCGCGATCATCGATCGCCGCGCGCTGTCGGGCCGGCTGGACGACATCGCCGCCGAGACGCATGATACCGGCAAGCGCCGCCGTGCGATGGTCGATCTGCTGAAAGCGGCGCTCGAAGCCGGGCGCGGCGAGATCGATCGGCGCCTACTCGACCACCCCTCGTCAGGGCGGGTGGCGGCGAACGCGACCGCTTTTCTGATCGACCAGATCGTCCGCCTCAGCCACGATTTCACGATCGAGCATCTCTATCCCTCGGGCAATCGCTCGGCGGGGGAGCGCATTACCCTGATGGCGGTCGGCGGCTACGGCCGCGGCGAGATGGCGCCGTTCAGCGACATCGACATCGGCTTTCTGACCCCGTTCAAACAGACGAGCTGGACCGAGCAGGTGATCGAGGCGCAGCTCTATACGCTGTGGGATCTCGGGCTGAAGGTCGGTCATTCGTCGCGTTCGATCGACGAGATGATCCGCGCCGCGAAGGAGGATCTGACGATCCGCACCGCGCTTTTGGAAGCGCGCTTCATCTGGGGCGACCGTGCGCTCTACGATCAGGCAGCGGCGCGCTTCGATGCCGAAGTCGTCGCCGGAAACGCCCGGTCGTTCGTGGCCGAGAAGCTCGCCGAGCGCGACGAGCGGCACAAGCGGATGGGCGACTCGCGCTATGTCGTCGAACCCAATGTGAAGGAAGGAAAAGGGGGGCTTCGCGACCTCCACACGCTCTTCTGGATCGGAAAGTTCATCCACCGCGTGCGGACGGTCCCCGAACTCGTCGATGCGGGCCTCCTCACCATGCGCGAATTGCGCCAATTTTCCCGCGCCGAAAACTTTCTCCTCGCCGTTCGCTGCCATCTCCATACGCTTGCGGGCCGCGCCGAGGATCGGCTGACCTTCGACTTCCAGCGCGAGATTGCGGAGCGCATGCATTTCGCCGAACGGCCCGGGAAGAGCGCTGTCGAGCGTTTCATGCAGCTCTATTTCCTTCACGCCAAGGCCGTCGGCGATGTCACCGGCACCTTCCTCGCGCATCTCGACGACCAGATGGCGGCACGCGGTCGCCGTTTCCTTCCGACGCTGCGCCGCCGCCCCGGCAAGCTTGGCGGCTTCGTGCTCGACCGTGGCCGGCTCGCGCTGCCGTCCGACGATTTCTTCCAAAGCGATCCGGTACGGCTGATCGAGATTTTTGCGCTCGCCGACAAACATGGCCTCGAAATCCATCCGCAGGCGATGCGGCAGGCGCGCCACGATGCGAAGCTGATCGAAACGCAGGGTATCCGCCGGAAGCCCCGTGCGAACGAGTTGTTCCTCGACGTCCTGACCTCGCCCCGCGATCCCGAAACCGTCCTCCGCTGGATGAACGAAGCGGGGGTGTTCGGCCGCTTCGTTCCCGACTTCGGCCGCGTCGTCGCGCAGATGCAGTTCGACATGTACCATCACTACACGGTCGACGAGCATACGATCCGCGCGATCGGGCTGCTCGCCGACATCGAACAGAACCGCCTGCAGGGCGACCATCCGCTCTCGACGACGATCATGGGACAGATCCATTCGCGCCGCGTGATCTATGTCGCGGTTCTGCTGCACGACATTGCGAAGGGGCGTGGGGGCGATCATAGCGTGCTCGGCGCCGAACTCGCGCTGCGCGTCTGTCCGCGGCTCGGGCTCAGCGAGGCGGAAACGGAGACGGTCTCCTGGCTCGTCCGCTATCATCTTCTGATGTCGGCCACCGCGTTCAAGCGCGACCTCGCCGACTTCAAGACGATCCTCGACTTCGCGCAGATAGTTCAGTCGCCCGAGCGACTGCGCCTGCTGCTCGTGCTGACCGTGGTCGACATTCGCGCGGTCGGCCCAGGGGTGTGGAACGGCTGGAAGCGCCAATTGCTGACCGAGCTGTTCGACGCTGCCGAAGAAGTGCTGCGCCTCGGCCACAAGCAACGCGGGCGCGAGGCGCGGATCGAAGCGAAGAAGGAGGCCGTAGCCGCGCTGCTCGCCATGGAAGCGAAGGCCTTCGCCAAGCTCATCAAGCGCCTCCCCGAAAGCTATTGGATCGCCGAACCCGTCGAGGTGATCGCGGCAAATCTTCGTCATATTCAGGATGCGGGCAGCGCGCCGCTCCATATCGCCGCGGTTCCCGATGAAGATCGCGGCGCGACGCTGGTCATGGTGCTCGCCGCCGATCATCCGGGGCTCTTTTATCGCATGGCCGGCGGAATCCATCTGGCCGGGGGCAATATCATCGACGCGCGCATCCACACGACGCGCGACGGGCTCGCGCTCGATAATTTCCTCGTCCAGGACCCGCTCGGACGCCCCTTTGCCGAAAGCGGCCAGATCGCGCGCCTGACCCGCGCGATCGAGGATGCGCTCGCGAACCGCCAGAAACTGCTCCCGAAACTCGAGGCGCGGGCGTTGCCGCGGACGCGCGCCGAAGCCTTTCGCGTCGCGCCCAACGTCTTCATCGACAACAAGGCGTCGAACCGCTTCACGGTGGTCGAGGTCAATGCGCAGGACCGCCCCGCACTGCTCAACCAGCTCGCCTATGCGCTCTTTCAGTCGAAGGTCACGGTGCATAGCGCGCATGTCGCGACGTACGGCGAGCGCGCGGTCGATACCTTCTATGTTACCGACCTGATCGGCGACAAGATCGACAGTGCGGCACGCGTGAAGTCACTCGAAAAGCGCCTGCTCGAAGCCGCGGGGAGCCGCAGCGAGGAAGCCGTCGCGGCATAGGCCGCCGCCCTTCAGTTCCAATCGCGCGCCAGGAAACGCTCCTTCGCGCCGTTCAGAACGCGGATCGCACGCTCGATGTTGCGCTGCCTGGCCTCATCCGATTTCAGATTGGCGAGATAGCGCAAGACCTCTTTGCGGAGGCTGGGCGGCAGGCTTTCCCACCGGCCTTTCGCCACCGGATTTTCGTCGAGACCCGACGACAGGGCCGGGAGCATTTCGTGCTGCGGGCCGCTCCGGTAATGATCGTCGAATATGATCGCCACCTCGACCATATCGCCGACGCCGGTGCCCGACGCCTTGCGGACGACGGCGTCGAGGTAGAGACGGAAGCTCCCGTCGCCCGCCGGCATCATGTTGATCGCCCAGGCGGGCTCGGGCTGGCCGTTCACCTGAACCAGCACCGGCATCGGCTTTCGCCAATCGGCCCGGATCCGGCGCGCACGGGCAGCGCTCACCGGTATATAAGGGTTGATCCCTGTGATCCTGATCCGGGCCCTGAAGGTCAGCGCCGAACCTGTATCCGTCGGGCGGATCACCCCCGGAGCACCGCCCCGATCTTGGCAGCCGCTGCGACGATCCTGTCGGCAATTGCCTTCAGTTCCGCCTCGGTGAAGCTTTTTTCCGCTGGCTGCAGCTCGACCTCGACGGCAAGGCTGACCTGCCCTTCGGGCACGCCTTGCCCCGCAAAGCGGTCGAACAGGCGCGCATCGACGATCGCGGTCTTGTCGGCGCCACGGATCGCACGGACCAGGTCGGCTGCCGCAAGAGCTTGCGGCGCGAGGAAGGCGAAGTCGCGGCGCACCGACTGGAGCGCGGGCGGCGTGAAGGCTGCGCGCGCCGGACCGCTCGCGCGTTTCGCCGGGATCGCGTCGAGGAAGATCTGCACCGCCATCACCGCGCCATCGACGTCGAAATGCTTCGCCAGCGCAGGGTGAAGCGCACCGAACTCGGCGAGTACCGCCTTGGGGCCGAGGCGCAGTGTCGCTGACTGACCGGGGTGCCAGATGCCGGCATCGGCGACCGGTTCCATGACCTGCAGCCGATCGGCCGGTGCGCCCGCGGCTTCGAGCAAGGCCAGCGCAGCGGCTTTCGCATCGAAGGCATCGAACGGCGCGGCCTTGCCCGCCTGCCATCCGCGCGAAGTCTTGTTGCCCGCCATCAGCACGCAGAGCGTCGGATGCTCGGTCGTGCCGATATAGCGGCGGCCGATCTCGAACAGGCGGATGCTGTCCGCGCCGCGGTTCTGGTTGCGCGCGGCCGCTGCGAGCAGACCGGGAAGCAGCGACGGGCGCATGACTTTCAGGTCTTCGCTGATCGGGTTCGCGAGGCTCCAGGTGCCGCCGCCGAAGGGCGCCGCCTCGCGGTCGCTGATGAACGACCAGGTCACCGCTTCGTGGAAGCCTGCAGCCGCGGCGCTGCGGCGCAGGCGGCGCTCGACGAGCTGCTCGCCGGTGGCGGTCGGTTTCGCGACGCCCCCCAAGTCGTTGGCGGTTCGCGGCAGCGGTGCCGATTCGATCGCGTCGAAGCCGGTGATGCGCGTGACTTCCTCGACGATGTCGGGCGCGCCATCGACGTCGCGGCGCCAGCTCGGCACCGCGATCTTCCACGGATTGCCTTCGGTCACGCCAAAGCCCAGCGCTTCGAGGATCGCGCGTTGCTTCGCGGGTTCGATCGCGATGCCGCCGAGCGTAGCCGACAGCGAGGGGTCGTAATCGACGATCTTGTCCGCGGCGGGGGGCGTTCCGGCGCGGGTCATCGCCGACGGTGTGCCGCCGCAGATGCCGAGCACATAGTGCGTCACGATCGCGGTCCCCTCGTCGAGGAAGGCCGGATCGACCCCGCGCTCGAAGCGGCTGCGCGCGTCGCTGGTCAGCGCGAGCGCCTGACCCGTCAGCGCGATGCGTTCGGGGGTGAAATAGGCGATCTCGATCAGGACGTCGGTCGTGTCCTCGCTGCAACCCGAATGCTCGCCGCCCATGATGCCCGCGATATCGTGTACCTCGCGCTCGTCGGCGATCACGGTCATCGTGCCCGTCAGCGCATATTCCTTGCCGTTGAGCGCCATCGCGGTCTCGCCGTCCTTCGCGCGCCGTGCGACGAGCGCGCCGCTGAGCTTGGCGCGGTCGTAGATGTGGCTCGGGCGGCCGAGGTCGAACATCACATAGTTGCTGATGTCGACGAGCGCGGAGATCGAGCGCTGGCCGATGGCTTCGAGACGGCGGCGCATCCATTCGGGGGTTGCGACGCGGTTATCGACGCCCGCGATGGTGCGGCCGTAAAAGGCGGGGCAAGCCTCGGGATCGTCGGTCCGGATTTCGGTCGCGGGCGCGCCCGCGCCTTCGATTGCGGAAACGGCCAGCGGCTTCAGCGTGCCGAGCCCGGCCGCGGCGAGATCGCGCGCGATGCCGCGCACGCCCATGCAGTCCTGCCGGTTGGGGGTGATCGAAATGTCGATCACCGGATCGCCCGCGCCCGAATAGTCGGCGAAGGGGGTGCCGACCGGGGCATCGGCGGGAAGCTCGATGATCCCGTCGTGATCGTCGCCGAGTTCCAGCTCGCGCGTCGAGCACATCATGCCGTTCGATTCGACGCCGCGTACGGCTGCGACCTTCAGCTCCATGCCGTTCACCGGCACGACCGCACCGGGCAGGCCGAGTACGCCGACGAGGCCTGCGCGCGCATTGGGGGCGCCGCAGACCACGGTGAGCGGGATGCCGTCGCCGCTGTCGACGGTCAGCACCTGCAGCTTGTCCGCCTGCGGGTGCTTCTCGGCGGTCAGCACCTTGGCGACGCGGAAGCCCGCAAGCTTCTCTGCCGGGTTCTCGACGCCTTCGACCTCATGCCCGATGCGGTTGAGGGTCGCGACGACCTCATCGACGGTGAAACCGCCGTCCAGATGCTCTTTCAGCCAGTCGAGGGTGATCTTCATGCCGAAATCCCCCCGCTCAGCGTCGGCACGCTCAGTGCGCCGAACCCGTAGTGCGACAGCCAGCGCAGGTCGCCATCGAAGAAGGCGCGCAGGTCGTCCATGCCATATTTGAGCATCGCGAGCCGGTCGACCCCGACCCCGAAGGCGAAGCCTTGCCAGACGTCGGGGTCGAGCCCGCAATTCGCGATGACGCGGCGATTGACCATGCCGCTGCCGAGCAGCTCCATCCAGGCATGGCCTTCGTCGTCGCCGTTGCCGCCGACGATGCGCCGGCCCTTTTCCTGTTTGTAGCCGACATCGACCTCCGCCGAAGGCTCGGTGAAGGGGAAGTAGCTCGGGCGTAGCCGCAGCACGATGTCGTCGCGTTCGAAATAGGCCTTGAGAAAGGTCTCGAGCGTCCATTTGAGATGGCCCATATGGATGCCGCGGTCGATGACGAGCCCCTCGACCTGATGGAACATCGGCGTGTGCGTCGCGTCGCTGTCGCTGCGATAGACGCGGCCGGGCGCGATGATGCGGATCGGGGGTTCCTGCGACATCATCGTGCGGATCTGGACCGGCGAGGTATGCGTGCGCAGCAGCATCGCACGGCCCTCTTCATCCTTGTCGGGGAAGTAGAAGGTATCGTGCATCGCGCGGGCGGGGTGCGTTTCGGGGATGTTGAGCGCGGTGAAATTGCGCCAGTCGTCCTCGATCTCGGGCCCGGTCGCGACCGCGAATCCCATGTCGGCAAAGATTTCGGCGAGTTCGTCCATGACCTGGCTCACCGGATGGACGCTGCCCTGCGAGGCAGCGGCGGCGGGCAGCGTCATGTCGAGCCGTTCGCCCGCCAGCTTCGCGTCGAGCGCTGCGCCTTCGAGCGCGGCCTTGCGCGTCGCGATCGCTTCGGTGACCGCTTCGCGGAGGGTGTGGATCTTTGGCCCTTCGACCTGTCGCTCTTCGGGCGTCATACCGCCGAGCGTTTTCAGGAGACCGGTCACGCTGCCCGCCTTGCCGAGCGTGGCGACGCGCAGCGCCTCGAGTCCGTCGAGATCGGCCGCGGCCTCGATATCGCCCACCAGTCTGGCCCGCAGGGCCTGGGTATCGCTCATTGTCGTTCGTCCTGTTCCGGCGGCGCTGCCCGCCACCGGTGTGCCTGTTTTCGATCTCGTGGATACGGCGGCTGCCCGCGTTCCGTCGCCCGCCGCTTGCACCGAAGGCGGCGCGCGGGTCAAGCCTGTTGGCCGAAAAGAGCGCTTATCCGGCGGGTTTGTGCAGGCCCTGCATCGCCTCGCCGGCCGCCGCGGCGCGTGCGTGTGCCGCGGCGCCGAGAATGGGTTTGGGCAAGGCGGCATAGGCGCGCGGACTCATTCCCATGAAACGCTGGAAGTCGCGCGTGAACTGCGCCTGGTCGTAATATTGATGGTCGAGCGTATCGATCCAGCTCATCGACGGATCGAGCATGAAGCGCCCGAGGCTGCGCATGAAGCGCTGACGGCGAATCAGCAGCTTGGGCGGAAAGCCGAAAGCGCGCTGCGAAAGCCGTTCGACCGAGCGTTCGGATAGCCCCAGCTTTCCGGCCAGCTCGCCGACGCTCGTCAATTCGTCGTCGATGAGCGCGCCGTGCGCGGCGAAGACCGCCGGGTCGTCGTGCGGCGCGTCGGCGAGGAGCGATACGAAATGGTCGTCGAGAAGGCGCGCTGCGGCCTCGACATCATTGGCCTGGCGCAACCGGTCGCCGAGCGGTGCGAGATGCGCGAACGCCGGATGTTCGGCGCCGTCAACGAAGCGGTCGGCGAACTCCTCGGCCGGCACCGCGAAATATTTGGCCCAGCCCGCGGGCAGTATCCCGATGCCCCATGCCCGCATGTTCCCCGCGGCGAAATAGGTCGCATGGCTCGTCGGCCCGGTAACGACGAAGTGCGGTGCCGGGGCCGGCTCGACGTCCCCGATCGCGGCGAGCGAGGGCTCGCCGTCGATGAAGCGCAGGTTCGTCCATTCGGGGTGGAGATAATCCTCGACGCGCGTGCCGGGCGGCGTCTCGACTTCGGTCAGATAGATGATGCTGCAATAGGGGCGCAACGCTTCGGAGACGGGAAAGAAACGCGTCGTCACACGCACGCCGGGCGCGGGCCCGCTTGCAGATTTTCCCACGGTCATGCCCCCGTGCATGCGAAGCCCGGCGAAAAAAAACAACAGCCTAGGCACTCCGCATGTCGCATTTTTACAATTTTTGTATGCCGGGCGAAGGCATATGTCGCGCCAGAGGGGCAAACTTCCGCCGGCCGTAAGCTTTCTGCGACCCACGGCTATCCGGTTCGGAGGGAGGGGGGCGATGCTTCGCTTTGCGATCATCGTCGGAACGGCGCGGAGGGAAACCTTCGCGCCGTTCCTGTTCGAAGGAACGAAAAAGGGCGGCCCCGCGGGGCCGCCCTTTTGCTTTGGCGATGAGCGTTCGGGCTCAGGCGGCCTTGGGCAGCGCCGCCTTCGCCTGCGCGATGATCGTGGTGAACACGCCACCTTCGTTCATCGCGAGGTCGGCCATGACCTTGCGGTCGAGTTCGATCCCGGCCAGCTTCACGCCGTGCATGAACTGCGAATAGGTCAGGCCTTCGGCGCGGACCGCAGCGTTGATGCGCTGGATCCAGAGCGCGCGGAAGCTCCGCTTCTTAACCTTGCGGTCGCGATAGGCATACTGGCCGGCCTTTTCGACCGCCTGCTTGGCGATGCGGATCGTGTTCTTGCGACGGCCATAATAGCCCTTCGCCTGTTCCAATACGCGCTTGTGCTTGGCGCGCGTGGTGACGCCGCGTTTGATGCGTGACATGGTCTAGCGCTCCTTACTTCAGGCCATAGGGCGCCCAGAGGCGCACATGGGCCGCGTCCGAATCGCTGAGCACGCTGGTGCCGCGGTTGGTGCGGATATACTTCGAATTGTGCGAAATCAGGCGGTGGCGCTTGCCGGCGACGCCGTGCTTCACCTTGCCCGAGGCGGTGAATTTGAAGCGCTTCTTCACACCGCTCTTGGTCTTCATTTTGGGCATTTTGGTCTCCTTTTGAAGTCCGTTTGCGTATCGGCCTGGCAGCCCTTTCAGCCAGCCGGTACAATCGGAAGCGGCGCGCTTAGGGGGATTCGCCCGGAAATGCAAGCGATTCGGGATTAAAAACTCGCCCCGTCGACCTTCTGGATATTGAGCGCATCGAGGTCGGCGTCGGCCACACAGCGCAGGTTCACCGCCGCCATCTTCTCGCCCGAGGGTCCGGTCCCCACCGCAAAGCCCTGGCAGCCGCAATCGATGCAGAACTGATGGTCGATGTTATGCCGGTAAAATTGATAGCTGTTGAGCTTCTCGGCCCCGCTTTCGAGCCGGAACGCGTCGAGCGGTACGAAGGCGAGGAGGAAGCCCTTGCGGCGGCAGTGCGAGCAGTTGCAGCTCATCGCCGTATCGGGAATGTCGCCCTCGACCGTATAGGTTACCGCGCCGCAGTGGCAGCTGCCTTCGAAAGCCATGGTCCTCTCCCGTTCAGTGGTGGCACGCCAATCCTTCGATCACATCCTCGAGCCGCGCCGGATCGCCGAGCGCGATGACATGGCCCGAACTGTCGGCGTTGAGCGGGTCGCCGTTCCAGTCGCACATCGTCCCGCCCGCACCCTCGACCACGGGAACCAGCGCGGCGAAATCGTGGAGCTTCAGCCCCGCTTCGACGACCAGATCGATATGCCCGCTCGCCAGCAACCCGTAATTGTAGCAGTCGCCGCCGAAAACCATGCGCTTGTGCGCGGTCTTCGCCGCGAGCGCCATGAAATGCTCGCCGTCGTGATCGCTGAAATATTGCGGTCCGGTCGTCGCGAGCACCGCGCCGGAAAGCTCGCGGCAGGTGCGCGTCGCGGCCGGCTTGCCGTTGAACAAGGTCGCTTCGCCCATCGCGCCGACCCAGCGCTCGCGCGCGATCGGCTGGTCGATGATGCCGAGGATCGGCCAGCCGTCCTGAAGCAGTGCGATCAGCGTGCCGAAGATCGGGCGGCCCGCCATGAAGCTGACCGTGCCGTCGATCGGGTCGAGCACCCATTGGCGCGAAGCCTCGGTGCGTTCGCTGCCATATTCTTCGCCGATGATCCCGTCGCGCGGCGCCTCGGCATCGAGCAGGCGGCGCATCGCGGCTTCGGCGGCGCGGTCGGCCTCGGTCACGGGCGAGGCGTCGGCCTTGGCCTCGTGACCATAGGCGGAGCGGAACAGCGGGCGGATCGCGGCGCTGGCGGCGTCGGCGAGGCGCTGGGCGAGGGCGATATCGTCGGAAAGGCTCATCACCGTGGCGATGCGGCTTTGCCCGTGCAAATGCAAGCGGGCATCGGCTGCTCAGGCGAGGCGGTCGGCCATCCGCTGCGCGAGCGTCCACGCGTCGCCGGGCCATCGCGCCGAGAGATAGGCGCCATCCTCGACGACGAAACCGATCCCGGGGCGCTCGCGCGTCGCATAATGCGGCAGCATCGGTCCGCGCAGATAGGCGCCGGTTGTCCCGACCGCGCGCCGCGCCTCGGTTTCGACGGTCTCGGTATAGGTACGGTAATGATCGCCGAGCCGGCGGCGCGTCATCACGATCGACAGCCGTTCCATGAGGGCGGTGAGCGAGGTCGTGCGCCGTCCCTCGAGCAGTGGCCGGCCATCGCGGGTCCGGGTGCGGGCAAGCGGCAATACGCCGTGGCAGATCGCACCGACGAGCCGTCCGGCTCCGAAGGCCTCGGCGGCAAGGCGCTGCACGTCCGGCGACTCGCAATAGGGCCGCATGCCGGGACCATGGCCACTGGGAAAGAGGATCGCGTCGAAGTCGTCGATTGCCGCGCCGGCCCAGCGAATCGGTGCGCGAAACGCACCGTCTTCGACCAGCGCGTCATAGAGGCGCCGGTTATCGCCGCGCGCCACCAGCGACCGCTGCGGCAGCGGACCGTCGCCCCGGCCCAGCGTCTTCAGGTCGGCAAGGGCGATCTCGCCGGTTTCGGTCGCAAAGGTGAAGCTGTGCCCGGTCTCGCTCAGCGCCGCCCACGGCACCGCGACTTCGGTCGGGTCGAAATCGGTGAGCGGCAGTGGAACGAGGATGCGCGCCACTGTCCGGACCTCAATCGAAGAGCGACGAGACGCTCGATTCGTCGGCGATGCGCTTGATCGCCTCACCGAGCAGCGGCGCGACGGTGAGCGCGCGGACCTTGCCGCTGTCGTTCACGGCGTCGGTCGGCTGGATCGAATCGGTGATGACGAGTTCGGTGAGCTCGCTCGCGTCGACGCGCGCGACCGCGCCGCCCGACAGCACGCCGTGCGTACAATAGGCGACGACGCCCTCGGCGCCCGCGGCCTTCAGTGCCGCGGCGGCGTTGCAGAGCGTCCCCGCCGAATCGACGATATCGTCGATCAGGATGCAGAAGCGGCCCTTCACGTCGCCGATGATGTTCATCACCTCCGATTCGCCGGCGCGCTCGCGGCGCTTGTCGACGATTGCCAGCGGGGCGTTGTCGAGGCGCTTGGCCAGCGCGCGCGCACGGACGACGCCGCCGACGTCGGGCGAAACGACCATCAGATTCTTGTCGCCGAAGCGCGCCTGAATGTCGGCGCTCATCACGGGCGCGGCGTAGAGGTTGTCGGTCGGGATATCGAAGAAGCCCTGGATCTGCCCCGCGTGCAGATCGATCGCGAGTACGCGGTCGGCGCCCGAGGTGGTGATCAGGTTCGCGACAAGCTTTGCCGAGATTGGGGTGCGCGGGCCGGGTTTGCGGTCCTGGCGGGCGTAGCCGAAATAGGGAACGACCGCGGTGATCCGCTTCGCCGAGGCGCGGCGAAGCGCGTCGGTGATGATCAGCAACTCCATGAGATTGTCGTTCGCCGGAAAATTGGTCGGCTGGACGACGAACACGTCCTGGCCGCGGACGTTTTCGTGAATTTCGACAAAGACCTCTTCGTCGGCAAAGCGGCGCACGCTGGTATCGGTCAGCGGCAGTTCCAGATAGTCCGCAATGGCGCGGGCCAGCGGCAGGTTGCTGTTGCCGGAGATCAGTTTCATGGGGTGCACGGCCCTTTCGCGGCGGACGGGATTGCGCGCCCCCTTAGCCAGCGCATGGCGATAGGGGAAGGGGTTAAAGGCGATCGCTCCGATCCTCGCGCAGTCGCAGGCGATGGTGGAGGGCTGATGGCGCCGCGCCGAAGGTCGCTTCGTCCGTCCTCCGGACTGCCACCTCGCCATCGCGGCGGGCAGGCGGAATTCGGTTCGCGCGAAGACGCGAAGCGGTCGGCTCGGAGCCGGGGGGGCATTCACCCCGGTTCGTCACCCCGGTCCCTTCGACGGCCTTGCAGGCGCTCAGGACAGGCTTGATCCGGGGTCCATAGCTGCGCCGTCATCCTGAACTTGTTTCAGGATCCATGGTCTGTCGCTTCCTTTCGCGCCGCGTCACCTTCGATCGCGCTATCGCGAGCGAATGGCAGCAAACGACTGGAGGCTGACATATCTGACGTGATCCCCGGCGAAAGCCGGGGCCTAGGGCGTAACGGCGCGGTGTCGGCTTCCCACCGCTCTGGACCCCGGCTTTCGCCGGGGATCACATGGAACATCATCGTCACCCCGGACTTGATCCGGGGTCCATGACAACGGTGCAGCTATGGATCCCGGATCAAGTCCGGGATGACGAAGGGAAAGGAGGCAACATCCACTCCCCACCCCAAAGCAGCCCCCGCGCCGGGCACGAAAAAGGGCGGCGCGCGGCCGCCCTTCTGGATCCCCGCTCGCGCGGGGATGACGCGTCGCCCTTCCGTTCAGCGGTGCCGAACGGGGAGATCCGTCACTTGATCTTGGCTTCCTTGAACTCGACGTGCTTGCGTGCACGCGGGTCGTACTTCCGCACCGACATCTTTTCGGTCATCGTGCGCGGGTTCTTCTTGGTGACGTAGAAAAAGCCCGTGTCGGCGGTGCTCACCAGCTTGATCTTGACGGTCGTCGGCTTGGCCATGGCCCTGTTCCTCGAAAAATCTGCACATCCGCCGGAGGGCCGGCCGATGCGGCGGGACTGTGGGCCCCGACGGTTGGTTTGAAAAACAAGAGGGCCGCGCACCGGGCGCCGCCCCCATTTATCCGCGCGCCATTGGCCGGATTCGGGCCTCCTGTCAAGCGAAAGGAGGGACGGGCGGCATCGAGCCGCCCGTCCCGGAGGGGTTCGGATACGACCTCAGGCGCTCTTGATCTCGAAGCGGACGGTCATCACCTGCCAGCTTTCCTCGGCCACCCCGCCGCGCGTCGCGGGCTTGAAGCGCCATTTGGCGAGCGCGCGCCGCTTCGTCTCTTCGAAGAATCCGGGACTGTCGGTGCTTACCAGCTCGACCGCCTTCACGCGGCCATCGGTGCCGATCAGCACCTTGACCCGCGCGACCCCCTCGATCTCGCGGCGCTGCTCGCTCGCCGGATAGTCGGGCTGGAAGCTGCCCGCATATTTCGGGTCGAGCTTTGCGAGGATAAGCGCCGGCGGCGCCGGGGGATCGGCGGGCCGCGCCGGCGGGCCGGGGTCGTAGGGCAGCGGGTCGGGGATGAACGGCTTCACTTCGGCGCCGAGGTCGGTCCGCGGGAACGTCTCGACGATCGGCTTCACCGCTTCGCGCACCGAAGGGTTCTTCGGCGTCGGCGAGGTTTCGGGCTGTTTGTCGGGCGGCGGTTCGACCGGCTTCTCGATCTCGATCAACGTACCCGTCAGCGGCGACAGCACCGGCTTCGGCTTGACGATCATCGGCGACAGCGCGACGGCGACGACCAGCGCCGCGGGCAGGCCGATCGCGATCGCCGCCGCAAGCGGGCGGTGCCGCGCGCCGGGATCATAGGCTTCGCGGCGCAGCGCCGGCCCGGCTTCGGGTGCCAGGATCGCTTCGGGCGCCGCGATGATGGCCGACATCAAGGGAATCAGGGTCATGGCATCTCTCCTTGCCTCAGACGACCCGGCCCCGCGCGTTGACCGCTGCTATCGGTCAGGTCGGATAATGTTATAACATAACATGACGGGTAATGTCAACCGCCGGGGTCGGCAAAGCATCGGCTGCGGTCCTTCAAGCGATCGCGGGGGCAGCCGGCGACGGTGAACGATGCCGGGGCGGGCGCTTGTCCGCGGCTTTCGTCACGCGGCGGAAAGGCGTGCCACCGCCTGATCCTGCGCGATCAGCGGCAGCATTTCGGCCATGTCGGGACCATGGTCGCGCCCCGTGAGCGCGCGCCGGAGCGGCAGGAAGAGCGCGCGGCCTTTCGCGCCGGTCGCCTCCTTCACCGCGGCGGTCAGCGCGTGCCAGGGGTCGGCGCCCCAATCGATGCCCGGCGCGGCAGCGGCGGCAGCGGCGAGCACTGCGCGGTCCTCGTCGGCGGGCGCGGGCGGATCGAAGGGTCCGTCGAACACCGCGGCCCACGCGGCGGCTTCGGCGACCGTCATCAGGTTCGGGCGAATCGCGTTCCAGCGGGCTTCGGTGATCGCAACCGGCAGGCGCGGCGCCACCGCGGCATAGCCGGTGTGATGCAGGATCTTCTGGTTGAGCAGCGCCAGCTCGGCGTCGTCGAAGCGCGCCGGCGCGCGGCCGAAGCGCCCGAAATCGATGCTCTCGACGAGCGGCGCGGCGCTGGTCACCGGCTCGACCGGGTCGCTCGTCCCCAGGCGTGCCAGCAAGGCGACGAGCGCGATCGGCTCGATCCCCTCGCCCTGCAGGCTCGCCATCCCGAGCGAGCCGAGCCGTTTCGACAATTTGCCCTCGGTCCCGACGAGCAGCGCCTCGTGTGCGAATTCGGGCGGACGCGCGCCGAGCGCGTCGAACATCTGGATCTGCGCCGCGGTGTTCGACACATGGTCCTCGCCGCGCACGACGTGCGTGATGCCCATCGCGATATCGTCGATCACGCTCGGCAGCAGATAGAGCCAGCTGCCGTCGGCGCGCCGGACGACCGGATCGGACATCGTCTTTGGTTCGAAATGCTGCGATCCGCGGACCATATCGGTCCATTCGATCGGCGCGTCGTGATCGAGCCGAAAGCGCCAGTGCGGTGCGACGCCTTCGGGAACGGGCGTACCTTCGGGCTTGCGCTCGTAAACCGGCGGCAGACCGCGCGACAACAGCACCTTGCGGCGGATATCGAGCTCTTCGGGCGTTTCGTAGCAGGCATAGACGCGCCCCGCCGCCTTCAGCCTGTCGAACTCGGCCGTATAGAGCGCGAAGCGCGCCGACTGCCGCTCCTCGCCGTCGATATCGAGCCCCAGCCACGCAAGGTCGGCGCGGATCGCATCGACATCGTCTTCCCTCGATCGTTCGAGGTCGGTGTCGTCGATCCGGAGCAGGAAGCGTCCGCCATGCTTGCGCGCCCACATCCAGTTGTGAAGCGCGGTGCGGACATTGCCGACGTGAAGGTTGCCGGTCGGCGACGGAGCGAAACGGGTAACGACGGTCATGACGCGGGCCTATAGCCGGTTTCGTGCGCGATGCGAGTCCGCCGGGCGCGTCACGCCGTCCGGAAACCGTGCGTTATCGGATAGCGCCGGTCGCGTCCGAAATTGCGCGTCGACAGCTTGACCCCCGGCGGCGCCTGGCGGCGCTTGTATTCGGCGAGCATCAACAGCCGCTCGATCCGCACCACCGTGTCGCGATCGAAGCCATAGCGTGCGACGACGTCGTCGACGCTCGCCTCCTCTTCGACGAGCATGTGGAGCATGCGGTCGAGATCGGCATAAGCGGGCAGGCTGTCCTCGTCCTTCTGGTCGGGGCGCAGTTCGGCACTCGGCGGCTTGGTGACGATATTCACGGGCATCACGGGCGTCACGCGGTTGCGCGACAGGCGCGGCACATTGGCGTTGCGCCATTCGGCGAGCGCGAAGACCGTCATCTTGTACGCGTCCTTGAGCGGATTGTAGCCGCCCGCCATGTCGCCATAGATCGTCGCATAGCCGACGCTCATCTCGCTCTTGTTGCCCGTCGTCAGCAGCATCGGCCCGAATTTGTTGCTGAGCGCCATCAAGGTCACGCCGCGGATGCGCGACTGGACATTCTCTTCGGTGATGTCGACGTCTCGGTCGGCGAAGCTTCCCGCGAGCATCTGGTCGAACGCTTCGACGGCGGGCACGATCGGGATCGTGTCGAGCCGGCATCCGATCATCGCCGCGCAGCCTGCGGCATCGCTCAGGCTTTCCTGGCTGGTGAAGCGGCTCGGCAACATCACGCACCAGACCTTGTCGGGGCCGAGTGCGTCGGCGGCGATCGCCGCGCAGAGCGCCGAATCGATCCCGCCCGACAGCCCGAGCACGACCCCGGGAAAACGGTTGCGTTCGACATAGTCGCGCAAGGACAGGATCATCGCGCTGTAGATGTCGGCGGGATGCGCTTCCCATTCGGCGATCGGGCCGGCATCGCAAGACCAGCCGCCCCCTCCGGCATTCGGCGCCCCCTTCGTCCAGCGCGTGACGCGTTCCTCGGCCTCCCAGTCGGTCAACCGGTGCGCGGTCGATCCGTCGCCGTTCAGCACGAACGAGCAACCGTCGAACACGAGCTCGTCCTGCCCGCCGATCCGGTTCAAAAAGATCAGCGGCAGGTGATTTTCGGCAACGCGGCCCGCGAACACCTGCGTCAGGCGGCGGTCATCCTTGTCGATCTCGTAAGGACTGCCGTTGACCGATATCAGCAGCTCGGCGCCCTGAGCGGTCAGATGCTGGCAAACCTTGGGGAGCCAACCGTCTTCGCAGATCGGCAGGCCGAGCCTGATCCCGCGCCATTCGACGATGTCGGGCAGCGGCCCGGGTGCGAAGATGCGCTTTTCGTCGAAGGTGCCGTAATTGGGCAGCTCGTGCTTGCGCCGCGTCGCGACGATCCGGCCGCCGTCGAGCAGCGCGACGATATTATAAAGATTGTCGCCCTCGCGCTCGACCGATCCGACGAGCATCGCGGGGCCGCCATCAGCGGTATCGGCCGCGAGCTCGGCCAGCAATCCGGCGGCCCGTTCCGCCAGCGCGGGCTTCAGCACCAGATCCTCGGGCGGATAGCCGATCAGCTGGAACTCGGGATAAAGGATCAGGTCGGCGTCCCGGTGCCGCGCCCGCACCGCGCGCATCGCGGCGGCATTGGCGGCAAGGTCGCCCACCACCTGGGTCATCTGCGACAGGACGATCGTGAGCTGCTCGGTCATGCACGCGGTTTAGGCGCTGCGGCCCCGAATTCAACCGTGCAGCATCACGGCGGCCGTTTCGGGGCGAGGAGCGGGCGGTCGCCAATCATCGTCACCCCGAATCAAGTCCGGTGTGACGGTAGAAGAGAGCCGCAAACCCACGTGATCCCCGGCGAAAGCCGGGGCCCATCATCGGGCGCCGCAACTGGGCCCCGGCTTTCGCCGGGGATCACATCTCTATTTTCCGCAACCGCTCGCGGCCCGCCAGTCGTCAGAAGTCGCGCAGCGGGCGGCGGGCGGCTTCGTTTTCGATGATGTGGCGGATCGTGATCATCGTCTTGAACGAATGAACGCCCTTGTCCTCGCCGAGCGCGCGGCGGGTGAACAGATCATAATCCTCCATCGAGCCGACCTGGACCTTCAGCAGGAAGTCGTCGTCGCCGGTGACGTCCCACGCCGCCGTGATCTCGGGGTGCTTTGCGATTTCGCGTGCGAAATTGTCCATCGTCTGCGGCCCCGCCTGCTGCATCCGGACGAGGACGTGCATCGTTAGCGCCGACCCCGTGAGCGCGGGGTCAACGATCGCGACGTCGGCGACGATGACTTTCGCATCGCGGAGCCGGCGCAGGCGGCGCAGTACGGCCGATACCGACAGGCCGACCTTGTCGGCGAGTGCGCGTGCGGGCTGCTGGTTGTCGTGCCGGACCTGCTCGAGCAGGCGCCGGTCGAAACCATCGAGATCGATCATTTTTCGCATATTAGGCGACATAGCGCCAAAATTGGTCGCCGTATCGGTCAATTTCGGCGCCAATCGGCGTGCGAGCCGGCGTAAAAGATGATCGTCCGCCCCGACGAGCGTCGCCGCTCTTCCCCCTCCCCGGCGCGGCAGGAGAAAAGACATGACCCGGATCACCCCCGAATCGAGCTGGCTCCAGCGCTTCTGGTCGGCGGTCGTCGACGCATCGGCCGCCGCGGTCGCGGTTCACTATCGGGCGCCATGGGACCGCCCGGCTGCGCGCTGACCCATTTGCGGGCGGCAGCGAGCGTCAGGCGAAGGCGCCGACGCTCTCGATGAACTTGATCACCGAAATCGGTTTCGAAACATAGGCCTCGGCCCCGGCGGCGCGGATCTGTTCCTCGTCGCCCTTTCCCGCATAGGCGGTGACCGCCATGATCGGCACCGCGCGCAGCGTCAGGTCGGCCTTCATCTGGCCGATTAGCTCGAGCCCGCTGACGTGCGGCAGCTGGATATCCATGATGATCAGGTCGGGCGAGGTTTCGCGGGCTTTCGCGAGCGCGTCGCGCCCGTCGCGCACCGGATGCGCAGTGTAACCGTGCGCGTTCAGGAGATCGCAGAACAGGCGGAGGTTCAGCTCGTTATCCTCGACGACCAGGATGGTCTTGCCCATGCGACGTGTCTTCCCCACCTTGTATGCGCGGCCCGTTTAGGCGAATCGGCCGCGCGACACAATTGCATCGCGGTGAAGGGAAATTGCGCTTGCGGGAAGATGATGCGGCGCTGGCGCTCCATGCGCTCGGCTGGATATTGAGCGACGAGCCGCGCGCCGAACGGCTGCTCGGCATGACGGGGCTCGAGCCTGACACATTGCGCGCATCGCTCGGCGAACGCGCGACGCTCGCCGCGATCCTGTCGTTCCTCACCGCGTACGAAGCCGACCTCGTCGCGTGCGCCGAGGCGCTCGACATCGCGCCCGAGGCGATCGCCGCCGCCGCCGCCCGACTCGAAGGACATCAAAGGATGGACGCATGACCCGCCCGCTCGTCATCACCGATTGCGACGAGGTGCTGATGCACATGGTCGTGCCCTTCGCGCAGTGGGTCGACGCAGAGCATGGCGTCCTCTTTCGCATGGAGGACGCGAGTTTCGCCGGTGCGCTCAAGCGCAAGGAATGCGGCACGCCGCTCGAGGCCGCCGAAGTCTGGCCGTTGCTCGACGGCTTCTTTCGTACCGAGATGGGGCGGCAGACCGAGATTCCGGGCGCGATGGCGGCGATGGCGGCGATCGCCGAGCACGCCGATATCGTCGTGCTGACCAATGTCGGCCCGGACCACCAGGCAGCACGCGCCGAGCAGCTCGCGGCGATCGGCCTGACGGCACCGGTGATCGGCAGCCGCGGCGGCAAGGGCGAGCCCGTGCGCGCGCTGATCGAGGAGCGCCGGCCGAGCGTCGTGGTCTTCATCGACGACCTGCCCAACCATCATCACTCGGTCGCGATCGAGACGCCCGAAGTGTGGCGGCTGCATTTCGTCGGCGAACCCGCGATCGCCGACAAGGTGCGCCCCGCAAAATATGCGCATGCGCGAATCGACGATTGGAACGAAGCGCGCGACTGGATATTGGCGCGGCTCACCGAAAACACCCCGGCGCCCGCCGCCGAACTCGCGTAAAGGAACCCCCATGTCCGACGTCATCGCCAAACTCGCCGAACTCGGCCTCGAACTGCCGAAGCCCGCCGCGCCGGTCGCGGCCTACGTGCCCGTCGTCGAGCATGGCGGGATGCTCTATGTCAGCGGCCAGCTGCCGTTCCGCGACGGACAGGTGGTCACCGGCCGGCTCGGCGACGATACCGACGTTGCGAGCGGTTACGATGCCGCGCGCCGCTGTGCGCTGATGCTCGTCGCGCAGATCGGGCAGGCGCTGGACGGCGACTGGTCGCGCGTCGAGCGCGTCGTGAAGCTGGGCGTCTTCGTCAACAGCACCCCTGCCTTCACCGACCAGGCGAAGGTCGCCAATGGCGCGTCGGAGCTGTTCGAATCGCTGTTCGGCGAAGCGGGCCGCCACGCGCGCGCCGCGGTCGGCGTCGCGGTGCTGCCGCTCGGCGCGTCGGTCGAGGCCGATGCGATAATTGCGGTCAAACCGGCCTAAAGACGTAAGTGGCCGAAGCCGACCCGCCCCAGCGCACCATATCGCTCGGCACCAGTGTCGCCGCGGTCGATGCGGCGGCGTGGGACGCGCTCGCGGGTTTCGGGGCGGACGGCGGCAATCCCTTCGTCAGTCATGATTTTCTGGCGCTGCTCGAGGAATCGGGCAGCGTCGGGCCGGGCACCGGATGGCAGCCTGCACCGATCCTGGTCGAGGATGCGGGGGGCGCGTTGATCGCGGCGGCGCCGGCGTATCTGAAGTCGCATAGCCAGGGCGAATATGTCTTCGACCATGCATGGGCCGACGCGTGGGCGCGCGCGGGGGGCGATTATTATCCGAAGCTGCAGATCGCGGCGCCCTTTACCCCGGTGCCGGGCCCGCGGTTGCTCGCGCACGATGCCGACGCCGCGACGCTGCTGATTCGCGGCGCCGAAGCGGTCGTGCGGCAAAACGGACTGTCGTCGGCGCATGCGACCTTCGTCGCACCCGAGCAGATGCCGGTCTTCGAGGCGGCCGGATGGCTCGTCCGCCGCGACATCCAGTTCCATTTCGCGAATGCGGGCTATGCGAGCTTCGACGATTTTCTTGCGACGCTGACGTCGGCGAAGCGCAAGCAACTGCGCAAGGAACGCGCGCGCGCGGTCGAAGGGCTGCGGATCGACGCGCTGACCGGCGATGCGATCCGCCCCGATCACTGGGACGCGATGTGGGACTTTTACCAGGATACCGGCGCGCGCAAATGGGGGCACCCCTATCTCACGCGCGCGGCGTTCGACCTGATGGGGCGGCGGATGGCCGACCATATCCTGTTGCTGATCGCCTATGACGGCGACGTCCCGGTGGCGGGCGCGATGCATTTCATCGGTGCCGACACGCTCTATGGCCGGTACTGGGGCTGCCTGCGCGACATCCCCTATCTCCATTTCGAGCTCTGCTATTACCGCGCGATCGATATCGCGATCGAACGCGGACTGAAGCGCGTCGAGGCAGGGGCACAGGGCGGGCACAAGCTTGCTCGCGGATACGGCCCCGTCGCGACCTGGTCGGCGCATTTCATCGCCGATCCGGGCTTTCGCCGGGCGGTCGCGGATTATCTGGACCAGGAACGCCGTGCCGAAGCCGTCGAGATGGAATGGCTGGAAGGGCAGACGCCCTTCAAGCGAAGGGATTAGGTTTCCCGGTTTTCCGTTCGTGTCGAGCGAAGTCGAGACACCCCTCGATCTTGCTTTACGCTGACGGGCATCTCGACTTCGCTCGATGCGAACGGATTGGGAGAGCGCCTATTATCAGGCCGCGAAGCGCCGCGCCGCCGGACGGCGTGCGGTTTCATCGAGCCAGGCGCGCGCCTGGCGCTGTGCTTCGGCGATTTCGTCGCGGCTCATTTCGCCCGACACGTCGGCACGGCATTGCTGCCCTTCGATGCTGCCGCCGAGCGCGGCGAGATTGAACCATTTATGCGCCTGGATCAGATCGACATCGACCCCGCCGGTCCCGGTCGAAAAAGCGATGCCGAGATCGAAATAGGCATTGGCGTCGCCGCGTGCCGCGTCGAGCAACCGGCTTTCGATCAGATATTGGGCAGACTTCAGACTGTTCGCCATGATAACCCCCTTTGTCTCCACCCCACATGGAGAACCTCGGGGTCCAAATTTGCGGCTTATGGTCAACAAAGCGTTAACGACGATCCGACTTTTTTGTGGATATCGCCGGAATCGACCGGAAAACCGGCGTTTCTGGTGTTAATCAGCCGACCGCCAGATTGTCGATCAGGCGCGTTTTTCCGATGCGCGCGGCGGCGAGCAGGCGCGCGGGCTTCCTGAAAACATCCAATCTTTCGAGGCTTCCCGCATCGGCGAGCGCGACATAATCGACGCTGTCGAAGCCGCCCTCGACGATGTCGGCCCGGGCCTCGGCGAGCGTTTCGCCGACATTGGCCCCGCCGGCGATCGCCTTCGCGGCGGCTTTCAACGCGCCGGGCAGCGCGGTCGCGGCCGCGCGCTGGTCTTTCGTGAGATAGGCGTTGCGCGACGAGAGCGCGAGCCCGTCCTTGTCGCGTGCGATCGGCGCGCCGAGGATGTCGAGCGCGAAATCGAGATCGCGGGCCATCCGGCGGATGATCGCGAGCTGTTGCCAGTCCTTCTCGCCGAAGATCGCGACGTCGGGGCGAACCTGGTTGAAGAGCTTCGCCACGACGGTCGCGACGCCGTCGAAATGGCCGGGACGCGCCGCGCCGCAATAGTCGGCGCCAAGCTCGGCAACCTCGATATGCGTCGAATGGCCGTCGGGGTACATCGTCGCGACGTCGGGCGCCCAGAGCAGGCCGACGCCCTCTTCGACCAGCAGCGCGGCGTCGCGCGCCTCGTCGCGCGGATAGGCCGCATAATCCTCGTTCGGGCCGAACTGCGTGGGATTGACGAAGATCGACACGATCACATGATCGGCGACGCGCTTTCCCATGCGCACGAGCGACAGATGGCCTTCGTGCAGCGCGCCCATCGTCGGGACGAGCGCGACGCTCTTGCCGCCCTGCTGCAGTGCCGAAACGGCACGGCGCAGCATCGCGATGTCACGGATGATTTGCACGCTTGCCCGGCCTCCGATATTGGCGGCGCAACTGCCACCCCAAGCGGCTCCCATGCGCCGCCAATCGGAAAATCGCAACGCCCCATGTCTGAGACGCCGACGCCCGCCCCGCACCGCATCATCTTTGCCAATGAAAAGGGCGGGACGGGCAAATCGACCTGTGCGGTGCATTTCGCGGTCGCGCTCGCGAGCCAGGGCTGGCGCGTCGCGGGACTCGACCTCGACCCGCGCCAGCGCACCTTTCATCGCTACCTGGAAAACCGCGTCAACACGGCGACGCGCCGCGGGATCGAGCTGCCGACGCCGCAGTTCGAAGTGTTCACCGGTTCGACCGTCGAGGAGCTCGACGAACAGGTCGCGCGACTGTCGGAGGGCGCCGACTATTTCGTCGCCGACACGCCGGGGCGCGACGACGTCTTCGCGCGCCACCTCGCGACCACCGCCGATACGCTCGTCACCCCGATCAACGACAGTTTCATCGACTTCGACCTGATCGGGCAGGTCGATCCGGAGACGTTTCAGGTCACCCGCCCCAGCTTCTATTCGGAACTGATCTGGGACACGCGCAAGACGCGCGCGAAGACCGACGGCCGGACGATCGACTGGATCATCCTGCGCAATCGCCTGCAGCACGTCGATGCGCATAATATGCGCCGCGTCGGCGAGGCGCTGACCCAGCTGTCGCGCCGCGTCGGCTTTCGCGTCATCCCGGGGCTCGGCGAGCGTGTGATCTATCGCGAGCTGTTCCCCGCCGGCCTGACGCTGCTCGACAAGGCGCATCTCGGCGGGATGGGGATTGGCCATGTCGTCGCGCGGCAGGAGCTGCGTGAGGCGATGGCGGGGTTGAACCTGCCCGCGCGCGAACGGCTGCACCCCGACGGCGACCTTTTCGCCGCCGCCTGACACGCTTTCTCCCCCCCGAGAGGACCGACGATGACCCATGTTTTCCACCCGACGATGCTCCGCGAATACGACATCCGCGGCGTCGTCGGCGACACGCTGTCCGACAAGGACGCCTATGCGATCGGGCGCAGCTTCGCGACGCTGATCGCGCGCGCGGGCGGGCGGCGCGTCGCGGTGGGTTATGACGGACGATTGTCGTCGCCGATGCTTGCCGACGCGCTGGTCGCGGGGATCAACGCCGCGGGCATCGACGCGCTGAACGTCGGGCTCGGCCCGACGCCGATGCTCTACTACGCCGCATCAACCGAAGAGGTGGACGGCGGCATACAGATAACCGGCAGCCACAATCCCCCCGACTATAACGGCTTCAAGATGGTGTTTCAGGGGCGCCCTTTCTTCGGCGCCGACATTCAGCGGATCGGCGAGATCGCCGCGGCGGGCGACTGGGAGGCTGGCGAAGGCACGGCGGAGAGCATCGATATCGTCGACGCCTATGTCGATCGGTTGGTCGAGGACTTCGCCGGCGGCGCCTTCCGCATCGGCTGGGACGCCGGCAACGGCGCCGCGGGCACCGTCATCGAAAAGCTGACCGCGCGGCTCCCGGGCGAGCACCACCTGCTTTTTACCGACATCGACGGCCATTTTCCGAACCACCATCCCGATCCCACCGAAGAGAAGAATCTGGCCGACCTGAAGAAGCTCGTCGCCGAGAAGAGCCTCGATTTCGGCGTCGCATTCGATGGAGATGGCGACCGCATCGGCGCGATCGACGGCGACGGCCGCGTGATCTGGGGCGACCAGCTGCTGCAGATCTATGCCGCCGCCGTGCTGAAGGAACGGCCGGGCGCGACGGTGATCGCCGACGTGAAGGCCAGCCAGGCGCTGTTCGACCGCGTCGCCGAGCTTGGCGGGACGCCGCTCATGTGGAAGACCGGGCACAGCCTGATCAAGGCGAAGATGAAGGAAACCGGCAGCCCGCTGGCGGGCGAGATGAGCGGACATATCTTCTTCGCGGATACCTATTACGGTTATGACGATGCGCCCTACGCCGCGGTGCGGCTGATCGAGGCGGCGACGAAGCTCGGCAAGAGCGTGACCGAACTGCGCGGCGAGATGCCGGCGATGGTCAACACCCCCGAGCTGCGCTTCCAGGTCGACGAGAGCCGCAAATTCGCCGTTGTGGACGAAGTTCTCGCGCGGCTTGCGGCGGCCGGAGCCAAGGTCGATCGCACCGACGGCGCGCGCGTGCTCACCGACGACGGCTGGTGGCTGCTCCGCGCGTCGAATACGCAGGACGTGCTCGTCGCGCGCGCCGAGGCGGCCGACGAGGCGGCGCTCGAACGGCTGATGGCGGCGATCGACGAGCAGCTCGCGCTGTCGGGCATCGAACGCGGGCCGCAGGCCGGGCATTAGGTCCGGCGCCGCGAAAGCCTCCCTGCAAAAATCTTGCCAGATTGACGTTCGCGGCGTCGCTGGGGTAACGCCGCTCGGGGGCTAGAAACGGAACCGACCGACCAATGACCGACGACGAATCCACTGTGGGTACACTGACCGACGATCATGGCGTCGCCGAACACAAGGCGCATGCCCAGGAAGACGCGGCGGCCGGCAACGGGCTTGCGGTCATCTCGATCGCGAAGAGCTACGACAAGCGCGTCGTGCTGTCGGACGTGTCGCTCTCGGTCGGCAAGGGCGAAGTCGTCGGCCTGCTCGGCCCGAACGGCGCGGGCAAGACAACCTGCTTCTATTCGATCATGGGTCTCGTGAAGCCCGACGCCGGGCGGATCATGCTCGACGGGTCGGATATTACGGCGCTGCCGATGTATCGCCGCGCAATCCTTGGCCTCGGCTATCTGCCGCAGGAAACCTCGATCTTTCGCGGCATGACCGTCGAACAGAATATCAGCGCGGTGCTCGAGCTTGCCGAACCCGACAAGGTGTCGCGTGAACGCCGGCTCGAGGAGCTGCTCGACGAATTCGGCCTCGCGCGGCTGCGCGATTCGGCGGCGATGGCGCTGTCGGGCGGCGAGCGCCGCCGCGCCGAAATCGCGCGGGCGCTGGCGGCCAATCCGTCGATCATGCTGCTCGACGAACCCTTCGCGGGCATCGACCCCTTGTCGATCAGCGACATTCGCGACCTCGTCGCCGACCTGAAGACGCGCGGCATCGGGGTGCTCATCACCGACCATAATGTGCGCGAGACGCTCGACCTCGTCGACCGCGCCGCGATCATCTACGACGGCAAGGTGCTGCTTGCCGGCTCGCCGGCCGAACTCGTCGCCGATCCCGAGGTCCGGCGGCTGTATCTGGGCGAGGGCTTCTCGCTTTGAGCGCATCGCACAATCGAAAATGGTTCGTGTTCCCCCGCGAAGGCGGGGGTCCATCTCCGGGCGGCGCGATGCCGGACCGGCAGGAGATGGGTCCCCGCCTTCGCGGGGACGCACGGATTTTCTGATGCAATAGTCGCTGATGGCGTTGGGTCCGCGCCTCGATTTACGCCAGTCGCAATCGCTGGTGATGACGCCGCAGCTGCAGCAGGCGATCAAGCTGCTTGCGCTGTCGAACCTCGAACTCGAAGCCTATCTGGCCGAGGCGCTCGAGGGCAATCCGCTGCTCGATACGGCATCGGGCGATCGCGACGACAGCGGCGGCGACGAACCCGGCGACGAGGCGCCCGTCGCCGCCGTGTCGGGCGAGACCGATACCGATCAGGCCTTGTCCTCCGATGCGGGGACGGCCGACGATCTCGATGTCGATTTCGGCGAGGAACGTTTCCATCACGACAGCGCCAGCGATTCGGTCGGCCTGTCGGGCGCGGGCGAGGACATCGATTTCGACAGCTTCGCCGAGCATGACGGGACGCTCCACGACCATCTGATGGCGCAGGTCGGCGAGCGTTTCGACGGGATCGAGGCGATCGTCGCGGGACAGCTCGTCGCGCTGGTCGACGAGGCGGGGTATCTCCGCGCCGACCTGTCCGAGCTCGCGGCGCAGCTCGGCGTGCCGCTCGCTTTGATCGAGGGGGTGCTCGCGGGCGTCCAGCTTTTCGACCCCTCGGGCGTCGGCGCGCGCGACCTTGCCGAATGCATCGCCATCCAGGCGCGCGAGGCCGACCGTTACGACCCCGCGATGGCGACGATGATCGCGCATCTCGACCTCGTCGCGAAGGGCGCCTTCCCGCAATTGAAGCGCATCTGCGGCGTCGACGACGAGGATCTGGCCGACATGATTCGCGAGCTTCGCGGCTATGATCCGAAGCCCGGCCTCAAATTCGGCGGCGAGGGCGCGCAGGCGGTCGTCCCCGACCTCTATGTCCGCCAGACCGCGAAGGGCTGGGCGGTCGAGGTCAACAGCGGCACGCTTCCGCGGCTGCTCGTCAACCGCCGCTATTATACCGAACTGGCGCAGGGCGCCGCGGCGAAGAGCAAGGCGTGGCTGTCCGAACAGCTCGCGGGCGCGAACTGGCTCGTACGCGCGCTCGACCAGCGCCAGCGCACGATCGTCAAGGTCGCGAGCGCGATCGTGAAGCAGCAGGAGGGGTTCTTCCTGCACGGTGTCGCGCATATGCGCCCGCTGACGTTGCGGCAGGTCGCCGAAGAGATCGGGATGCACGAATCGACCGTCAGCCGCGTGACCAGCAACAAGTACCTCAGCTGCGCGCGCGGGCTGTTCGAGCTCAAATATTTCTTCTCGTCGGGGATTTCGGCGACCGAGGGCGACGGCGCGGTCTCGGCCGAGGCGGTGAAGAGCCGGATCAAGGCGATGATCGAGGCCGAGGACGCGAAAGCCATTCTCTCCGACGAGACGATCGCCCAGAAACTCTCGGCCGAGGGCCACGATATCGCGCGGCGCACCGTGGTCAAATATCGCGAGGCGATGGGCTATGGCTCGTCGGTGCAGCGGCGGCGGCAAAAGGCGCTGGCGGGCTAGATTGGCCTTCTTTTTCATCGTCACCCCGGACTTGATCCGGGGTCCATGCAGTCGGGCGTGGTGGTGGATCCCGGATCAAGTCGAACGAGCCACGGGTCTCGTTCGAGGATGACGAAATAAGAAAGAGGGGCGGTTGACTTTTCGGCCTTATCCCCATAGTTGCGCCGCTTCGCGTCAATACGCCAAGATTTACGGACAGAGATCATGAAGATTCGCAACAGCCTGAAGTCGCTGAAGGACCGTCACCGGGATAACCGCGTTATCCGCCGCCGTGGCCGCACCTATGTGATCAACAAGACGAACCGCCGCTTCAAGGCGCGCCAGGGCTGATGCCCCTGCGCGGGGCAGAATTGCCCCGTTTGCTTGTGAGGAACAGCGTTACGCCGTCGGATGCTTCCGGCGGCGCTTTCGCGTGTCCGGAGGGCGCATGATTCGCCACAGCGTGATCTTCGACGTCGGCCGCGTCCTCTTCGACTGGGACCTGCGCTATCTGTTCGCCAAGCTGATCGACGACAGGGACCAGCTCGAATGGTTCGTGACGCACGTCGTCACGCCGCAATGGCATTTCCAGCACGACGCCGGCCGTCCGCTCGCCGCGATGCTGCCCGAGCTCAAGACCGAGTTTCCGGCGCACGAGGCGCTGATCGACGCCTATGCGGCGCGCTTCAACGAGACGATTCCCGGCCCGATGCCGGGCAGCCTCGAACTCGTCGAACGGCTCGACGAGGCGGGCGTGCCGCTCTTTGCGATCACCAATTTCGGGCATGAATTCTGGGAAGGCTTTCGCCCGACGCAGCCGGTCTTCGACCGTTTCCGCGACATCGTCGTGTCGGGGACCGAGAAGCTGATGAAACCCGACCCCGCCATCTATCGCCTCGCGATCGAGCGATTCGGCATCGATCCTGCGGGGGCGCTGTTCGTCGACGACGTCGCGCACAATGTCGCCGGTGCCGAATCGGTCGGGATCGCGGGGCACCGGTTCGTCGACGCGGCGACGCTGGAGCGCGAGCTGGTCGGGCGCGGTTACCTTCGCGGCTGATCGAATCGCAGCCACAGCCGGCGTGACGCGGTGATGTCGGCGGCGAAACTGCCGTCGGGCCGTGCGCGAAGATCGGCGATCCCGAACGGATTGACGATTCCCGCCCGCGCGAGACCGCCGCGGGGGTCGAGGCCGACGATCGTCAGTGCGGCATCGGTCCGTTGCGCCGCCGTTCCGAAATAGCCGCGCATCGCCGCATCCTGTTCGGCGGTCCCGATACACAGCCCATGCTCGACCCGGAACCGCACGGTTCCCTGGACGGCGGCATTGCCGAACATCCCGCGATAGCGGCTCGCTCGCACCGGGCATTCGGCCGCCGACAGACCCCGCGGCACCGGGCGGAACGGGGCTGCGATCATCTGCGCGGTGGGTTCGATGCGCGACGTCCATTCGGCGTTGGAAAGCAGGCTGACGGCGGTCCGTTCGCTGCGCCACACACCGACCGTGCTCCGCGCGCCGCGGGTGCTGCCGCTGTGATGAACGAAGGCGGCGCCGTCGGCATCGGTGCCGATGCGCCAGCCGAAGCCCACGGCATAGCCATTTTCGCCGGCCGGCCGGCCGCTGGCGAGTTTGGCGGGCGTCAGCATCGCATCGAAGGTCGCCGCGCGGACGATCCGGCCGTCGATCATCCGTCCCGCGAAGCCGGCGACCGCGCCCGCGGTCCCGCTCAGCCCGCCGCCGCCCCACGAATAGCTGAAATCGTGACGCGGCATTTCGGCAATGCGCCCCTGCTCGAAGCCATAGGCGCGCGACGCGTCGGGGTTGCCGCCGTCGGTCGCGTCGGCGCGAATCGCCAGCCCGGGTACGACCTCCTCGGTCACATATTCGGTAAAGGGCCGGGCGGCGCGGTCCTCGACCAGCGCGCCGAGCAGCGTGTAGCCCCACGACGAATAGCTGTACGCCGTCCCGGGCGGGGCGAGGAGATCGCGCTTCGCGAAGATCGCGACGGCATCGCGCCCGGTCGCATAATGCGTCGCCCCGCGGCCGTCATCGACCGGCTGATAATGGGGCAGCCCCGCAATATGCGCGGCAAGCTGCCGCGGCGTGATCGCGGGCCAGCGATCGCCGAGCCACGGCAATTGCCGTTGCACGGGCGCGTCGAGGTCGATCCGTCCGCGATCGGCGAGGCGCGCGGCGGCGGCGGCGGTGACGAGTTTCGACACGCTCGCCAGCCGGAACAGCGTGGCGCGCGTCACCGGGGCGCCGCGTTCGACGTCGCGCCGTCCGCTCGCGCCCTCCCACACGATCCCGCCGTCCTGCCACACCGCCGCGGCCATGCCGGGGACGCCGTTGGTCTCGCGCAGCGTGTCGAGCAATCGCTGTGCGATCGCCGCGGCGTCGGCGGGCGGCTGCGCTGCGGCAGGGGCCGCGAAGCCTGCCGATATCGTTGCGGCGAGAAGCCTTGCGGTGGCGATCATCATTCCCTCCCCCTTCGTCGGGGAGAGGCGATGCGCCTCAACTGTCGCCGCTCTTTGTCAAAATGTCGTCCGGTTGTCGCAGCGCGGTTATTTTTCCACCCCGAGCTGCGTCAGGACGAAGGCGAACTCCTCGGCATCCTCGTGGAGCGCGCCCCAGCGGCCCGATTTGCCGCCGTGGCCCGCACCCATGTTCGTGCGCAGCAGCAGCGTCGAAGCGTTCGTGCGCGTCGCGCGGAGCTTCGCGACCCATTTGGCGGGTTCCCAATAGGTCACGCGCGGGTCGTTGAGCCCCGCCGACACGAGCATCGGCGGATAGGCCTTTGCGGTGACATTGTCGTAGGGGCTGTAGCTCAGCATATAGTCGAACGCCGCCTTGTCGGTGATCGGATTGCCCCATTCGGGCCATTCGCCGGGGGTCAGCGGCAGCGTTTCGTCGACCATCGTGTTGATGACGTCGACGAAGGGCACGCCCGCGAGCACCGCGCCCCACAGCTCGGGCGCCTCGTTATAGATCACGCCCATCACCTGCCCGCCCGCCGAACGGCCCTCGACCGAAATCTTGCCGGCGCTGGTGTATTTCTTCGCGATCAGCCCCTTCGCGACGTCGATGAAGTCGTTGAAGCTGTTCTTGCGCTCGGTCGTCTTGCCCGCGAGATACCAGGCGCGGCCGAGGTCGTCGCCGCCGCGGACGTGCGCGATCGCATAGACCATCCCGCGATCGACGAGGCTGAGGCGCGTCGTCGAGAAGCCCGGCGGGACGCGGTAGCCATAGCTGCCGTAAGCATAGAGATGCATCGGCGCGCTGCCGTCGAGCTTCGTGCCTTTTTTGTAGACGAGCGAAGCGGGGATCAGCGTCTTGCCGTCGCGGCTCGGCAGATTCACCCTTTCGGTTACATATTGAGACGCGTCGTAACCGGACGGGATTTCCTGGACCTTGAGCGTCTCGAGCGTCCCGCTCGCCAGGTCATAGTCATAGACGGTGTCGGGGGTGACCATCGATTCATAGTCGAGCCGCAGCTTGTCCTGATGATATTCGGGATTGTCGCCGAGGCCCGCGACGTAAGTGGCCGCGGGGAATTTGATCCGTCCGGGGGTCAGCGGTGCGTCATATCTGCGGATATCGACCTGATCGAGCCCGTCTTCGCGGGCTTCGATGACGAAATAGTCGCGGAACACCGACAGGCCGGTGATGTAGCTGTGATCCGATCCGGGGATCAGCGTCTTCCACTCGCCGGGCGCCTTCACGCTCGCGGTCGCGATGCGGAAGTTCGGATGCTCGTCGTTGGTGTGGATGTAGAGCGTGCCGTCGCGCTCATCGACGCTGTACTCGCGGCCTTTCTGGCGCGCCGAGACGAGCTGCATCTTCGCTTCTGGATTGTCGGCGGGGAGCAGATAGACTTCGCTCGTCTCGTTATCGCCCGTCGCGATCACGATATAATTGTCGGCGGCGGTCTTGCCGATCCCGACCCCGAAGCCGATGTCGGCCTCCTTGTAGAGCAATTTGTCGTCCGCCACGGGGGTGCCGAGCTTGTGCAGCCGGACGTTGTCGGTGCGCCAATTCTCGTTCGCGAGGCCATAGAGGATCGCGTCATTGCCCGATGTCCAGACGAGCGACGACAAGGTGCCCGGGATGACGTCGGGGAGCTGCTCGCCGGTTTCGAGGTTGCGGATGCGTGCCTCGAACCGCTCCGACCCGTTGTCGTCGAACGAATAGGCCATCAGCTTGCCGTCGGGACTGACCGACAGCTCGGCGAGACGGAAATATTCCTTGCCCGCGGCCATCGCGACCTCGTCGAGGATCAGCTGGGTATCGCCGCCTGAGACCGGCTTGCGATACCATTTCTTGTATTCGGCGCCTTCCTCATATTCGACCCAGTAAACCCAGTCGCCGTCCTTCTGCGGCACCGACGAATCGGCTTCCTTGATCCGGCCCTTCATTTCCTGGAACAGCGTCTCGACCAGTTTCGCATGCGGTTTCATCGTCGCATCGAAATAGGCATTCTCGGCCTTCACATAATCGAGGATGTCCTTGTCATCGACGACCGGATAGCTCTGGTCGCGCAGCCAGAAATACGGGTCGGAGAGCGTTTCGCCGTGCATCGTCAATTCGTGCGGGCGCTTCTCGGCGACCGGGGCGGTCGGGGTCTTGGTCAATTGGGTCTCTTTCTCTTCGGCGAAGGCACTCGGCGACGCGACAAGCGGGGTGGTAATTGCGGCCAGAAACATCCAAATAGCGCGCATAGAAAACCCCCGCAGCATCGCCCCGACCGGGCAGGATTGCTGCGATGTAGGAACAAGGAACCAGCCATGTCCAGCCCCGTCCACGCCGAACGCCTCGCTCGCGTCCGCACCGAACTGAAAGCGCGCGGCCTCGACGGCCTCGTCGTGCCGATCAGCGACGAGCATATGAGCGAATATGTCGGCGCCTATGCGCAGCGGATGGCATGGCTGACGGGCTTCGGGGGCTCGGCGGGGACGGCGGCGGTGCTGCCCCAAAAGGCCGCGGTGTTCGTCGACGGGCGCTATACGGTGCAGGTGCGCGACCAGGTCGACGGTTCGCTGTTCGACTATGTCGGGGTGCCGCAGTCGAGCGTCGCCGAATGGCTCGGCGCCAACGTCAGCGCGGGGCAGAAGGTCGGGTACGACCCGTGGCTCCACAGCATCGACTGGGCGCGCAGCCTCGAGCGGGCGCTTGCCGCGAAGGGCGCGAGCCTCGTCGCGGTGACCCCTAACCCGCTCGACGCCGCGTGGGATGACCAGCCCGCGCCGAGCGATGCGGTGGTGACCGTCCATGACGCGGCATTGGCGGGCCAGAGCGCGGTCGAGAAGCGCGAGGTCATCGCCGACTGGCTGAAGGCCAAGGGCCTCGACACGACGGTGATGACCGCGCTCGATTCGATCGCGTGGACGTTCAACATTCGCGGCACCGACGTCAGCCACACGCCCGTCGGGCTCGCCTTCGCGCTGCTCCACGCCGACGCGACCGCCGATCTGTTCATCGCGCCCGAGAAGATCACCGACGCCGTGCGCGCGCATCTCGGCAACAGCGTGCGGATCCACGACCGCGACGCGTTCGAGGCGGCGCTGGCCGATCTGTCGGGCAAGGCGGTCGCAGTCGATCCCGACCGCGCGGTCGCGGCGATCTTCACCGCGCTCGAAGCCGCGGGCGCGACGATCGAGCGCCATCGTGACCCTGCCGTGCTGCCCAAGGCGATCAAGAACGCGACCGAACTGGGCGGCACGCGCGCCGCGCATGTGCGCGATGGCGTCGCGGTCGCGCGCTTCCTCAAATGGATGGAGGAGGTCGCGCCCGAGGGGAATCTCGACGAACTCGGCGCCGCGGCGAAGCTGCGCGCGTTCCGCGACGAAAACGGCGATCTTCGCGATCTGTCGTTCGACACGATCTCGGCGGCCGGTCCGAACGGCGCGCTGCCGCACTACAAGGTCGACGAGACGACGAACCGCGCGATCGAGACCGGGACGCTCTACCTCGTCGATTCGGGCGGGCAATATGACGACGGCACGACCGACATCACGCGGACGATCGCGATCGGCACGCCGACCGCCGAGATGCGCCGCCGCTTCACGCAGGTGCTGAAGGGCCATATCGCGCTTGCGGTCGCGCGCTTTCCGAAGGGGACGCGCGGCAGCCAGCTCGACATTCTGGCGCGGCAATATCTGTGGGCCGACGGCGTCGACTATGCGCACGGCACCGGCCATGGCGTCGGGACCTATCTGGCGGTCCATGAGGGGCCGCAGCGCATCGCCAAGCCTTCGGGCGGGCAGGCGGGGACCGAGGAGCCGCTGCACGCGGGGATGATCCTCTCGAACGAGCCCGGCTATTACAAGGCGGGCCATTTCGGCATCCGCATCGAGAATCTCGTCGTCGTCGAACCGCAGCGCATCGCGGGGGCCGAGGAGGATATGCTGGGGTTCGAGACGATCACCTTCGCACCGATCGCGCAGAATCTCATCGACGTATCGCTGCTGTCGCCCGCCGAGGCCGACTGGCTCGACGCCTATCATGCCGAGGTGCTGGCGAAATTGGGCGCCGGGATGGTGGGCGAGGAGCGCGCCTGGCTCGAAGCCGCCTGCGCGCCGCTCGATCGCACACCGGCCGCGCTCGCCGCATGACCGACCAACGCAGCGCCGTGCCGCTCGCCGATTTTCGCGTGCAGGAGCGTGTCCGCGTGCGCTTCAACGAGATCGACGGCCAGAACATCGTCTTCAACGGCAATTATCTGGTTTACGCCGATATCGGGGTGACCGAATATTTCCGCGCGCTCGGCGAAGGGCAGCCGGGCCCCTATTTTCACCAATATGGTACAGATATTCGCGAGACGCATTGCGAAATCGACTATCACGCGCCCGCGCGGCTCGACGAACTGATCACGATCGCGGCGCGAATCAGCGCGTTCGGGCGGACGAGCTTCACGCTCCATTGCGGCATTTTCCGCGAAAACGAGCGGCTGACCGATATCGAGATCAGCTATGCGCACATCGATTCGGATAGCGGGCAGCCCACGCCGTTGCCGGGCAGCTTCATCGCCGAAGTGCGGCGATTCGAATCGCGCACGCCGGTTCAGGGGTGATTCGCGAACTGCCGATTCGAACCGGATCGAATTTCTCGACCGAAAAGGTCAGCTTTTCCCGCGAAAACCGCAAAAAAAAGGGCCACCCGAAGGTGGCCCGTGAAAGTTTTGGGAGAGGATGCCTAAAAGGCAAGTGTGTTATTGCACTGCACAATGAATGCTGCAACTGCGAAATGAGCATCCGCTATTGCATTTTTTGCAATCGAGAACGTTCCCACCGTGCAATGCACGCAATCGCCGGCTTTCCGCCAGCCTCTCGCAAAACGCGGCGACATCGCCTAAATTGGGCCTATGGGAATGTTCAACCATCTGGATGTCACCGGCGGCATCAGCGATTTCTGGGGCTATATCCGCGAGCCGCGTCCGCATCGCTGGGCGATCTGGGGCGTCGCGATCGCGCTGACCTGGCTCATCTTTCACGGGGTGTCGGAATATCTGATCCCCTATGAGAAGCCGAAGCCGTCGATCATCTATTTCGAAAACTGGAAGGCGACGCGCAGCGCGGGCGAGATTCGCGCCGACTGGGTCGCGCGCGCCAAGGAAACGACGCTCCGCAATGCCGAGAAGCGCGCCGAATATCAGCGCCTCGCAAAGGGCTTGGGGGTCGAATATGATTCGAGCGAAGCCGACAAGGTGACGCGCGAGACGCTGGGCGCGGAGGCCGCGGCAGCGGCGATGAAGAAGCCCGAGCCCGTCCAGGCGCGCTCGACGCTCGCCGAACGCGCGGCGCGCGGGCCGCAGCCGGCGCCCGCCGCCAAACCCCGCCCCTGATGCGGCGCGCGCCCGCTGATGCAGACTGGATGGCGGTCGCGATCGCGCTGTCGCAGCGCGGACGGCCCGCTGCGGCCCCCAACCCCAATGTCGGCTGCCTGATCGTCAAGAACGGCACGGTCGTCGCGCGCGGCTGGACACAGCCCGGGGGCCGCCCGCATGCCGAGGCGATGGCGCTCGCGGCGGCGGGCGACGCCGCGCGCGGCGCCACCGCCTATGTCAGCCTGGAGCCCTGCGCGCACGCGAGCGTGCGCGGCCCGGCGTGCAGCGACTCGCTGATCGCGGCGGGCGTTTCGCGCGTCGTGATCGCCGCGCCGGATCCCGATTCGCGCACCGACGGCGCGGGGATCGCGCGGTTGCAGGCGGCGGGGATCGAGGTGCTGTTCAACATCCTACCGGCCGAAGCGCGCAGCGCGATGGCACCGTGGTGGACGCGACGGGCGGAGGCGCGGCCCTTCGTGACGCTCAAGCTCGCGACCTCGCTCGACGGCTGCATCGCGCTGGCCGACGGATCGAGCCGCTGGATCACCGGCGACCGCGCGCGCGCGCATGGTCATCTCGAACGCGCACGCCATCAGGCGATCCTCGTCGGGCGCGGAACCTTCGCGGCCGATGCGCCGAAACTCGACGTCCGGTTGCCGGGGCTGGAGGGTCGCAGCCCGAAGAAATTGCTTCTGACGTCGGGCGCGGCACCCGATGATTGGACCGCCGTCGCGTCGCCGCTCGCGATCGACGATGTCGATTCGGTGCTGGTCGAGGGCGGCGCGGGTACCGCGGCGGCCTTTCTCGCCGCCGACCGCGTCGACCGGCTGCTGCTCTATCGCGCGCCGATCCTGATCGGCGGCGGCAAAGCCGCGCTTGGCGACATCGGCCTCACCGACCTTGGCGCGGCGCACGGCCGGTGGCGGCATTCCGACAGCCGCCCGCTTGGCAGCGACCGGCTCGACGTCTACGAGCGCATCAGGACAATTTGAGGGCTTCCATGTTCACCGGCATCATCACCGACATCGGCACCATCCGCAGCCGCGAGGACCGCGGCGACACGCGGCTCGTCATCGGCACCGCCTATGATACGGGCACGATCGACCTTGGCGCGTCGATCGCCTGCTCGGGCGCGTGCCTGACCGTCGTCGACAAGGGCGCCGACGCCGATGGCCATTGGTTCGCGATCGACGCGAGCGGCGAGACGCTTGCGCGCACCGCGCCGGGCATGTGGGACAAGGGGCGCCGCCTCAACCTCGAACGCGCGCTGAAGATCGGCGATGAACTCGGCGGGCATATCGTCACGGGGCACGTCGATGCGGTGGGCCAGATCGTTTCGGTCACGCCGGTCGGCGACAGCATCGGCCTGACCGTGTCGGCCCCGACCGAGCTGGCGCCGCATATTGCGGCGAAGGGCTCGATCACCGTCGACGGCATTTCACTGACGGTCAACGAGATCGCCGACCAGCCCGACGGCACCGCGCATTTCACGCTGAACATCATCCCGCACACGCAAGAGATGACGACGCTGAACGAGGCGGCCGCGGGGCGCCCGGTGAACCTCGAAATCGATATCCTCGCGCGTTATCTTGCGCGGATGCAGGCACGGGGATGACCGCGGGCGACGCCGCGGTCTTTCGGAAGCTGCGCCTGGGAGCGCTGATTCTCGCGGCGGTGCTGATCGCCGTGCGCGTGGCGACCCACGGTCTCGACCTCTTCATTCTGGTTGCCGCAGCGCTCCTGGCGGTGCTTGGCGTCGCGCTTCGCCATGTCGAGCGATACACGCGCCGCCCGCAGAAAAACTATCTTCGCTGCCTGCTGGCTTCGGTGGCGCTCGGCCTCGTCCTCGTCGCGCTGCCGATCTATCTCGACGCCGATGTCCTGGTCGGGCTGATCCTCTGGGCGGGACTCTCGGCGGCCGTGTTCGCCTGGTGCGTCAACTACGAGCGCACCGAGCCCTTCTGACCCTCAACCCTCGATCCAGCTCGCCGCGAGTTCGGGGTCGGCCGCGAGCATTGAACGCCGCATCGCGACGCGTCCGATGCGCAGGAGTTCGGCCTTGCGGCGTGCGGGCGGGAGGTTGCAATTCGCGGCTTCGCGCACGACTGCGGCGCCGTAGCGGTCGGCGATGATCAGGCCCGAGGTTTCGGGGCGATAGCCCTCGGTCTCGAGGATCGCGGGGTCGAGCCCCGAGGCGAGCGCCCAATAGAAGCGGTCGCACCAGTCGCAATAATCGGGCCATTTGCCGTCGCCGTACAGGTCGGCGCGGCTGACCTTGATCTCGACGATCGTGATGTTCCCCTTGGCGTCGACCGCCGTCAGGTCGGTGCGCCGCCCGTTGGGCAGCGTGACCTCGGGGATCGCAACGAGCCCCTGCTGTGCGAACAGCCGGCACACGCCGCGCGCGACGTCCGCGGCGGTCAGCAGGTCAGTCGCCATGGATCAAGGTCCTCAGAACGGGACGTCGTCGTCCAGATCGTCGTCGAAGGGCGCACGGCCACCGCCGCCACCGCCCGAGCCGCCGCCGCCCTGATTCCAGCCGCCGGAGCTTCCGCCGCCGCCCGAACCGCCGCCCTGATCCCAGCCGCCCGACGATCCGCCGCCCTGCGACCAGCTGTCGCCGCCGCGCGAGCCGCCGCCGCCGCCGGGTGCGCCGTCGAGCATCGTCAACGTGCCGCCCAGGCCCGCAATTACGATCTCGGTCGTATATTTGTCATTGCCGTCGCGGTCCTGCCATTTGCGGGTGCGCAGGCTGCCTTCGATGTAAACCTTCGAGCCCTTCTTCAGATAGCGCTCGACGACGCCGACCAGCCCGTCGCCGTTGATGACGACATTATGCCATTCGGTGCGCTCCTTGCGCTCGCCGGTCATCCGGTCCTTCCACTGCTCGGAGGTCGCGATGCGGATATTGGCGATCTTGCCGCCGTTCTGGAACGACTTGATTTCGGGATCGGCGCCGAGGTTGCCGATGAGAATTACCTTGTTGACGCTGCCAGCCATCCGCCGCTCCGCTCCGCTATAAAGTTGGGAGGATCAGCCGAGTCCGAAGGCGACGGCTGTCCAGTAAGTGATACCTGCTGCGGCATAGGCGAGCGCGAACAAATAGCCAACCATGAAGAGGGGCCATTTCCACCCATTTGTCTCGCGACGGGTGATCGCGATCGTCGAAATGCACTGCGGCGCGAAGACGAACCAGGCGAGGAAGGCGAGCGCGGTCGCGAGGCTCCACTTGCCCTGCAGCGCGCTGCCGAGCTGTTCGGACATCTTTTCCTCGTCGTCTCCCGCGTCGATCGCGTTCGCGGTCGCCATTGCCGACACCGCAACTTCGCGCGCCGCCATCGCGGGGATCAGCGCGACCGCGATGTCGTGGTTGAAGCCGATCGGCTTCACGAGCAGTTCGAGCCCGCTCGCGATCCGTCCGCCGACGCTGTATTCGACCTGGCTGAGCGCGCTGTCCTTGGGCACCTTGGGGAAACTCAGCAGCAGCCACAGGATAACCGTGGTCGCCGCGATGATCGTGCCTGCGCGGCGGAGGAATATCCATGCGCGCTGCCACAGCGCAATGACGATGTCGCCCGCGCGCGGCCACTGATAGCGGGGCATCTCCATCATGAAGCCCGTCGCATTGCCCTTCGTCACCGAGCGACGGAGAACCAGCGCGACGAGCAGCGCGCCGACGATGCCGCTCAGGAACAGGCAAAAGAGGACGAGCCCCTGCAGCCCGACCGGCGTCCCGCCGACCTTCTGCGCGGGAATGAAGGCGCCGATGATCAGCGTATAGACCGGCATGCGCGCCGAGCAGGTCATCAGCGGTGCGATGAGGATCGTCGTCAACCGGTCCTTCTCGTCGGGAATCGCGCGCGTCGCCATGATGCCGGGGACCGCGCAGGCGAAGCTCGACAGGAGCGGGATGAAACCGCGCCCCGACAGCCCGACCTTGCCCATCAGTCCGTCCATCAGGAAGGCCGCGCGCGTCATATAGCCCGACGCTTCGAGCAGCAGGATGAAGAGGAAGAGGATCAGGATCTGCGGCAGGAACACGACGACTGCGCCGACGCCCGCGAGCAACCCCTCGACGACGAGGTCGCGCAGGAAATTCGCCGGAAAACTGTCGATCACCCACGCCTGGATCGCGCCCACCCCGGCTTCGAGCCCGTCGGCGAAAGGCGTCGCCCACGAAAAGACCGCCTGGAACATGACGAACATCAGCACGACGAGGATGAACAGCCCGCCCACCGGGTGCAGCACGACCTGATCGACGCGCTGCGTCCAGCGGCGCACGGGCGTCTCGTCGATCGTCGCGACCTTCGCGATCGCGCGCGCGCGTTGGTGGAGCGAGGCGTCGGTCTGCGGCGCGGCGACCGCTTCGCGCGGCTGGTGCGACTGGATCGCGCCGTCGACCGCGGCGAGCAGTTCGATGAGCCCGCGCTTGCGCACCGCGACCGTCGGGACGACGGGTACGCCGAGCTCGCGCGACAGCCGTTCGGGGTCGAGCGTCAGCCCGTCGCGCTCCGCCAGGTCGAGCATGTTGAGCGCGACGACGGTCGGCAGGCCGAGCGCGAGCAGCTCGAGCGCGAAGCAGAGGTGATTGTCGAGGTTCGCCGCATCGAGCACGACGATCAGCGCGTCGGGGCGCTTCTCGCCCTCCTGACGCCCAAGGATCACGTCGCGCGTCACCGCTTCGTCGAGGCTCGCGGGGGTCAGGCTGTAGGTGCCGGGCAGGTCGATCAGCGAGAGCGGACGGCCGTCGGCGAAGCTGGCGTGGCCGGCCTTGCGTTCGACGGTGACGCCGGGATAATTGGCGATCTTCTGCCGCGCGCCGGTCAGGGCGTTGAACAGGCTCGACTTGCCGGCGTTGGGATTGCCGACGAGCGCGATCGAAGGAATGGCGGCGGTCATGCGATCGGCTCGATCTTGATCGCCGCGGCGTGCTTGGCGCGGATGATCACCTGCATGCGCCCGATCGTCAGCGCGAGCGGGTCGCGCGAGAAAATGCTGCCGCGATGGCGCGGCGTGATTTCGCAGCCTTCCATCAGCCCGAATTCGCGCAGGCGCCGGCCTTCGTCTTCGGACATCGCACTCCAGTCGATCCGTGCGATGCGCACTGCGACGCCGAGTGGCGCGCCATCCAATATATTTTCGGGCAGGGCAGTCATTTGCGAGCGATTATCAATATCGCTCGTGCGGCGCTAGTTCTTTATCGAAACCGGTCAGCGGCCGGGGTAGCGCAATCGCCCTACGAAGCGTGCGAGGCTCGGGCGTTCGATGCCGCGCGCGGCGCGGCGGTGCTTCCAGCTTTCAAAGCGCATCACCTCGCCGATCCGGCGGGCGAGGAAAGCACGCGTTTCAGCGAAATCCTCGCTCTCGTCGTTCAGGAACACCGCCATCGTCGAGCCGTAGACTGCGCCGAGGATCGTGCGCTTGCTGTAATGGTTGAAATCGGTCGCGGTGTCGCCGGCAAGGCTCCACATCAGGTCGGCGGCACGCCAGCCGAGCTTCGCGGCGTGCGGCGCGTTGGTCGGCAGCGCGAGCAGCGCGAGCGCGCGGCGCAGCGATTCGCGGTGGGGGGCGAGCAGGTCGATGCGCGTCTCGACGAGCGCCGTGATGCGCTCGCGAATCTTGAGCGCCGCCAGCGTGTCCGCGGGCCAGCGTTCGGCCATCGCGGCGTCGATGCCCGCGAACCAAGCGTCGACCATATCGCGTGCGCCGCGCGGAAAGGCGAGGCGTGCGACGTCGGCATCGACGCCGAGGCGTTCGGCGGCATCCGCAAGCGCTTGATGGCTGAACCCGTCGAACGCCGCGCTTTCGGCGATCAGCGGCGCGAGCGCGGCGCGAATCTCGTCGAGGGTCGGATCGGCGGGCAGGGTAGAGGCCATGCGCATCAGATAGGCCGCGCCGCGCGGCTCGGCAACCGGATCAATACGAGCGCCGCGGCGACCATCGCGCCACCGAAAATCTCGATCGCGCTCAGCGTCTCGTGGAAGATCAGCCAGCCGGCGACCGCCGCGACGACGGGCTGGACCAGAAGCGTGAGCCCGATGACGAGCGGCGAGAAGCGCGGCAGCGCCCAGATGAGCAGCCCCTGCCCGACGAGCTGGCTCATCAGTGCGAGGACGATCAGCGGCGTCCAGTTATGCGGCATGATCGTTTCGTTCATCGCGAGCGCGGCGGCGAGCAGGATCGGAATTCCCGCGGCCGACGAGATGGCGAGCGCCGACCAGGGGCCGACCTCGCCTCGCACGCGCTGCATCAACAGGACATAACCGGTGTAGAGCGCGCCCGCGAGCAGGCTGAACAGGTCGCCGACGAGATAGGCCGACGATGCTTCATAGCTCTGTCCCATCAGCAGCGCCGAGCCCGCGAAGGCGAGCAGGATGGCGATTGCCTGCCAGCCGCGCGGCAGCGTCCGCGACAGCATGATCCCCCAGATCACGAGGAGCAGGCTCGCGCTGTTACCGAACAGCGTCGCGTTGGCGACCTTCGTCTGGAGGATGCCGATGTGCCAGGCGGCAAGGTCGAGCCCGAAAAAGACGCCTGCGCCGACGGCGATCCACAGCGCGCGCGGCGTCGGCATCCGCCCGCCGGTTTCGCGGTGCATCAGGAACAGCAGCACGGGCAGCGCCAGCGTCAGCCGCCACACGCCGACCGCCATCGGCCCGGTGTCGGCGAAGCGTACGACCATCGCGGTCAGCGACAACGCCAGATTGCCGCCGACGAGCGCCGCAAAGGCCCAGCGTCCGGCGCCCGCGCCACCTTGCGGCAATTGGTCGAGGCTTTCGATCTTGGCTGTCATTTAGATTTTCTTTTGCTACCCACCATTGTGCAGACCGCGCCGCCACCATAGCTTCGCGGGCCATAGCGGCGACCGATGGGGCCGTCGCGAATAAAGTGAGACGTGGAGGAACCATGGCCGCATCACTATTCGATCCGATCAAGCTGGGCGCCATCGAGGCGCCGAACCGCATCATCATGGCGCCGCTGACGCGCGGCCGCGCCGGGCCGGGTTTCGTACCCAACGAACTCGCGCTCGAATATTACCGCCAGCGCGCTTCGGCGGGGCTGATCATCTCCGAGGCGACGGGGATTTCGCAGGAGGGCCTCGGCTGGCCGTCGGCGCCGGGCCTATGGACCGATGCGCAGGTCGAGGGCTGGAAGCCGGTGACCGATGCCGTTCATGCCGCGGGCGGACGTATCGTCGCGCAGCTCTGGCACATGGGCCGCCTCGTCCATTCGGTGTTCAACGACGGCAAGCAGCCGGTCTCGGCCTCGGCGACGACCGGCACCGGTCGCGCGCACACGCCGGTCGGCCGTCTCGACCTCGAGGAAGCGCGCCCGCTCGAGCTGAACGAAATTCCGCGCGTCATCGGCGACTATGTGAAGGCCGCTGAAAACGCGAAGAAAGCCGGCTTCGACGGCGTCCAGCTGCACGGCGCGAACGGCTATCTGATCGACCAGTTCCTGCGCGACGGTTCGAACCTGCGCGACGACGATTATGGCGGCCCCGTCGAGAACCGCATCCGCCTGCTCCGCGAAACGACCGAGGCGCTGATCGGCGTCTGGGGCAAGGACCGCGTCGCCGTCCGCCTGTCGCCGAACGGCGAGACGCAGGGCGTCGACGACAGTGCGCCCGAGACGCTGTTCCCGGCCGCCGCTGCGGCACTCGATGCGCTCGGCATCGCCTTCCTCGAACTGCGCGAGCCGGGACCCGAGGGGACGTTCGGCCGCACCGACGTGCCGAAGCAGTCGCCCGCGATCCGGCAGGCCTTCAAGGGCCCGCTGATCCTCAACAGCGACTATGACGTCACGCTCGCCGAAGCGGCGCTGGCGAGCGGCCTTGCCGACGCGATTGCCTTCGGGCGGCCGTTCATCGGCAACCCCGACCTCGTCGAGCGGATTCGCAGCGGTGCCGAATGGGCGGCGGACAATCCACAGACCTGGTACGCGCCGGGCCCCGAAGGCTACACCGACTATCCGGCGCTGGTTCCGGCGTAGGTTTTTGCGCCCTCCCTGTCGCGCAGCGATGGGGAGGCGGCCTTCCGAAGCGCCCGGCGGAGCGGCGGGTTCCCCTCGCTACGGCCTCGCCGCAGCGGGGATATGATTTCGCTAGTTTCGCTCGGCGACGGCCTTGTCGACGATCCCGGCGCCGATTGGGCCCAGGATATTGCCGCCGAAGCGGAAGAGCAGGAAGACGCCGACGAACAGCAGCACGGGCTGGATGAAGAGCGCGATGATCGCCGCGACGAACAGCGCGGCGGCGAGCGTGATGAATCCACCGCTCAGCACCTGTTGTCCCTTCGGGCCGAGTTCGATCGTCCGCGGACCCTTCGCATCCCACCATTTGCCCGTGACGACCGTCTTGCGTCCGCCCGCGGCGCGCTGAGCGCCGGGTTGCGGCCGCGGCGCGATGCGCGCGGGTTCGGCTTTCGCGGCCGGCTTCGGTCCGCCCTGCCATGGCTGCTTGCGATTGATCTGGGCGACCGCGGCCGCCATGCGGGGATTGGGCGGGCGCGTTTCGGGGCGCTCGGCCGCGGCGGGAGCCTCCGGTTCGGCGCTTGCCTCGGCGGCAACGGCGCGATCGGCAGGCCGCGCGCGTTCGCTGCCCATGCGCCGGTCATATTCGGCCATCCGCTCGGCGGCGCTGGGCGGGGTCTGTCCGGTGTCGCGATCGATGACCACCAGCCGCCCGCCGCGTTCGACGACGGAATAGCGGCTGGGAGGTAGTCGATCAGCCAATGCCGAATTGTTCCTTCAGGGCCAGCATCGCGAGCGCGGCCTTCGCCGCTTCGCCGCCCTTATCCTTGCGCGTCTTGTCGGCGCGCGCAAGCGCCTGTTCTTCGTTCTCGACGGTGAGGATGCCGTTGCCGATCGCCAGTCCGTCGAGCGTCAGCGCCATGATACCGCGCGCGCTTTCGTTCGAGACGACCTCGAAATGATAGGTCTCGCCCCGGATCACGACGCCGAGCGCGACATAGGCGTCGTAACGGCCGCTGTCGGCGGCGAGCGAAATGGCGGCCGGGACCTCGAGCGCGCCGGGGACGGTCACGACCTCGTGGCTGTGCCCCTCGGCACCGAGCGCGCTCTTCACGCCGTCGATCAGCATGTCGTTGAGGTGGCTATAGAAGCGGGCTTCGACGATCAGGACGTGGGCCATCAGGCTTCTCCGGGAATGGGGCGTTCGCCGACGACCGACAGGCCATAGCCTTCGAGACCGACGATATTGCTGTGGGTGGGGGTGAGCAGTTCCATGGCGTGGACGCCGAGGTCGGCCAGAATCTGTGCGCCGATCCCGTATGTGCGCAGGTCCATGCCGCCGGCTTCGGGCGGCGCCGCACCGGCATCGGCCGAGCCGGGCAGCGGGCGCATCAGCATCACGATCACCCCCGCGCCGGCTTCGCCGATCGCGTCCATCGACCGCTGCAGGCGGCGCTTTTTCGGGCCCGGGCGGCCCATGATGTCGTCGAAGATCGACACCGCGTGCATACGCACCAGCGTCGTTCCTTCGGGATCGACCGGGCCTTTCTGGAGCACCAGGTTGACGCTGCCGTCGACCTTGTTGCGATAGGATTTGAGCCGCCAGTCGCCGCCATAGTCCGATTCGAACGGTTCGTCGGCGACGCATTCGACTAGCCGGTCGGTGCGGCTGCGATACGCGATCAGGTCGGCGATCGTCCCGATCTTCATCCCGTGGCGCCGCGCGAAGGGGATGAGGTCGTCGAGCCGTGCCATCGTCCCGTCGTCGTTCATGATCTCGCAGATCACGCCCGAGGGGTTGAGTCCCGCGAGCCGGGCGATGTCGACCGACGCCTCGGTATGGCCGGCGCGGACGAGCACGCCGCCGTCGCGCGCGATCAGCGGAAAGACATGGCCCGGGGTGACGATGTCGTCGCGGCCCTTGCCGGCGTCGATCGCGACCGACACCGTGCGCGCGCGGTCGGCGGCCGAAATGCCGGTGGTGACGCCCTCGCGCGCTTCGATCGAGGTGGTGAAGGCGGTTTCGTGCCGCGTGCCGTTCTGGCGGCTCATCAGTTCGAGCCCCAGCGTCTCGACGCGCGACCTGGTGAGCGTCAGACAGATGAGGCCGCGGCCGTGCGTCGCCATGAAATTGACCGCGTCGGGGGTCGCCATCTGCGCCGGAATGACGAGATCGCCCTCATTTTCGCGGTCTTCATCGTCGACGAGGATGAACATCCGCCCGTTGCGCGCCTCGGCGATGATCTCTTCGGGGGTCGCCATCGGCGAGATGTCGCTGCCCGTCGCGAGCCAGTTCTCGAGCTTGCGCAACGTGTCGGCGGTGGGGTTCCAGCCGTCCGAATCGAGATCGCGAAGGCTGTTGGCGTGAAGGCCCGCGGCGCGCGCCAGCCCCGATCGGGACATGGTCCCGTCTTCGACGATGGCGCGGATACGGTCGATGAGCTGCGTGGACATATCCACGCATTTTCACATCAGAGTGTGATTGTCAATCGAAATATCACATTCGTCGCTATTTGGGGCCGAAAACCGCCCCCGGGTCGCGCACCGCGTCGGCCTTTGCGTCGAGCATCGCGAGCAGCGTGCCGGTCCGGTCGTCGCGCTTCGCATAGTCGCGCGCCGACATGCCCGCGATATGATCGGCCTTGTCGGGGTTCGCGCCATTGCGGACGAGCAGGCGGATCATCGCGGGATTCTTTGCCTGGACCGCAAGGATCAGTGCGGTCTCGCCGCGCCGGTTGGTCTGGTCGACCGGTGCCTTCTGGCCGATCAGCACTTCGGCGCCCTCGGTGAAATTGATCAAGGCCGCATGCATCAGCGGCGTCACGCCCTGCCGATCCGCGATCGACGGGTCGGCATCCTTGCCCAGCAGGAAGCGGACCCATTGGATGTCGCGCCGCTTGGTCGTGATGATCAGCGCCGTCTCGCCCGTGTCGGGATTGCGCGTATTGACGTAGGTCGGGTCGTTCTTCAGCGCCTCGGTCGCCTTGGTGCCGTCGCGGCTGTCGACCGCCTGCAGGAAGCCATAACCGCCGCGGAACTGGGCAAGCGCCGGGCTTGCCGCCAGCGCGGCGGCCGCTGCGAGAAGCGAAAGCGAAGCTAGGCGGAATTCCGCGCGTCGAAGCATGATCGAGGGACCCCTGGGGCAATTTGTCCGCCGCCTGATGCGACGACAATGGTTGATTTTCACCGGCTAGCCGATCAAGGCTGGCCGCATGATGAATAGCGACATTATGGGACGAAAGCCGCTTCGTTCAAGCCTGCTCCTGATTTTGGCGACGATGCTGGCGGGCTGCAACGCCCCGGCGGGCGCCCCCGCCGCCGAACCGCCGCTCGCCGGCGCGAAGATCGGCGGGCCGTTCACGCTGACCGACCAGGACGGAAAGACGGTCCGCGACACCGACTTTGCGGGGAAATACCGCCTCGTCTATTTCGGCTACAGCTTTTGCCCCGACATCTGTCCGGTCGACGTCCAGAAGCTGATGCGCGGGCTGTCGCAGTTCGAAAAGGCCGACGCGGCGCGCGGCGCGAAGGTCGTGCCGATGTTCGTCACCGTCGATCCCGCGCGCGATACGCCCGCCGCGCTCAAGCCCTTCGTCGCCCGCTATCACCCGCGCCTGATCGGCCTGACGGGCACGCCCGAGCAGATCGCCGCGGTCGCGAAGGCCTATGTCGTCACCTACAACAAGGTGCCCGGTTCGGCGCCCGACCGCTATCTGATGGCGCACAGCCAGCTCGCCTTTCTGATGGATCCGCAGGGCAAGCCGCTCGCGCTGCTGCCGCTCGACGATCCGTCGACCGATCCCGACGAGGGCGCACCCGACAAGGTCGCCGCCGATCTGGCGAAGTGGGTCCGGTGATGGCGGCGGGGGCGACATCGGAGCGCCCCTTCTGGGAAGCGCCGCTCGCCAGCCTCGACGCCGGCCAGTGGGAGGCGCTGTGCGACGGCTGCGGCAAATGCTGCCTGCACAAGCTCGAGGATGAAGACACGGGCCGCATCTATCCCACCAACGTCGCGTGCCGCCTGCTCGACCTCACCACCGCGCGCTGCGGAGATTACAAGCATCGCCGCCGCCATGTCCCCGACTGCCTGACGCTCACCAAGGCGAAGGTCGCCGATATCGAATGGCTGCCGCAAACCTGCGCCTATCGCCTGCGCGCCGACGGCGAGCGGCTCCCCGACTGGCACTATCTCGTGTGCGGCGACCGCGACGCGGTGCACCGCGCGGGTCAGTCGATCGTCGGATGGACGGTGGGCGAGGATATGGCGGGGCCGTTGGAGAACCACCTTGTCGAACGCGTCGTTTAACCCCGACGCGGATCGTCCGCACATCCGCGTCGGCGACACTGCGTGGCCGGTGCGGCTGGTGCATCACGCGCAATCGCGCCGGTACAGGCTTGTGTTCGACGGGGCGCGGGGCGAGCTGCGGCTCACCCTGCCACGCCGCGCGAGCGCCGCGCGCGCGCTCAAATGGGCGAGCGAACAGCAGGACTGGCTGCACGAGCAGGTCGGCAAGGCGGCCGCGCCGGTGCTCGTCGGGCCGGGCACCCGTATTCCCGTGTTCGGGATCGAACGGCGCATCGACTGGTCCCCCGCCGCGCCGCGCGCGGTGCGGCTCGACGGCGACGCGCTATGCGTCGGCGGTCCCGAAGAAACCGTGGGACGCCGCGTCGAACGCTGGCTGAAGGCGACGGCGCTCGACCTGATGGCCCGTGAAAGCCATGAAATCGCGGCGCACGCCGGGCTTCGCGTCGGCCGTATCGGTGTCGGCGATCCGCGCAGCCGCTGGGGCAGCTGCACGCACGATGGCGACCTTCGCTACAGCTGGCGGCTCGTCCTCGCGCCCGACCATGTTCGCCGCGCGACCGTCGCGCACGAGGTCGCGCACCTTCGCTACATGGACCATGGCGCCGATTTTCACGCGCTCGTCGATGCGCTGCACGACGGTGACGTCGGGGCCGCACGCGCATGGCTGCGCCGCGAGGGGCGCGCGCTGCACCGCTACCGCTTCGGCTAGTTTCCTTCGCTGTCGGGGGTGCGCGGCGGCTGGCCCTTGATCAGCGGGACCGGCTTGGGGCTGGGCGGCGGGGCGCCCTTGTTCTGTCCGCCCTTCGGCGTCGTGCCCAACTCCGACGGCGCCGGGCGGCGGCCGGTCTGCTCCTCGATCCACTGCTGGTTGAGCACCGGGCCATCGCCCTCGGGCGGCGCAGTGACGTCGCCCTCGGCCGGCGGCGCGGAATAGGGCAGCTCGATCGGCATGCCGTTCTCGTCGACCAGCCCCTCGGACCCCGGCTCGCCCATATAGGCGTCGCCCTCGTCCTCGAGCTGCCATTCGGGCAGCACGACCTCGGTGTCGAACTGTTCGACCGGCCGCCGCGCGACCGCGATGCGCATATAGTCGGCAAAAGCCTTGGCCGGCGCGCGGCCGCCCTGCAGCCCGCCGACGGGCTTCGCATCGTCGCGGCCCATCCACACGCCCGTCGTCAGTCCGCTCGAAAAGCCCAGGAACCAGCCGTCCTTGTTGCTCGACGTCGTGCCCGTCTTGCCCGCGACGGGGCGGCCGATCTGTGCGGCCTTGCCCGTTCCCGTATTGACGGCGGTCTGAAGCAGGTCGGTGATTCCGGCGGCGACCCAATTGTCGACGAGAACCTGTCCGCGCTCGGCGGGGCGCTGATAGAGCAGGCGGCCGTCGGCGGTGGTCACCTTGGTGATGCCATAGGGCTGGACCGACACGCCCTTGCGCGCAACCGCGGCAAAGGCGGCGGTCATGTCGATGACGCGCACTTCGGCGCTGCCGAGCACCATCGACGGATGCGTGTTGATCGGCGTGGTGATGCCGAAGCGGCGCGCCATATTGGCGACCGCCGAAAAACCGACCTCGTCGCCGAGCTTTGCCGCCACGGTGTTGACCGAATAGGCAAAGGCGCTGCGCAGATCCATCGTGCCCGAAAAGCGGCCCGACGAATTGCGGGGCGACCAGCCGTTGATCGTCACCGGTTCGTCGACGACCTGGTCGGTGACCTTATAGCCCGCTTCGAGCGCCGCCATATAGACGAACAGCTTCCACGCCGATCCCGGCTGGCGCATCGCCTGTGTCGCGCGGTTGTAGTTCGAGCTGACATAGTCGGTGCCGCCGACCATCGCGCGCACCGCGCCGTCGCGGTCGAGCGACACGAGCGCGCCCTGCACGCCCTTCGGGGTGTCGGCCTGGATCGCCGCGGTCGCCGCGCGCTGCATACCGAGGTCGATCGTCGTATAGACGTCGAGCGCTTCGGTGCCCTCGTCGATCAGCATGTCGAGTTGCGGCAGGGCCCAGTCGCTGAAATAGCGCGCGCTGTTCTGGCCGGTTTCCTGCGCGAGCTGGACGTTCGCGGGTTCGGCGCCGTCGGCCTGCGCGCGCGTGATCACCCCGGCATCGACCATCACGTCGAGCACGACGCTCGCGCGCCCGAGCGCGGCCTGCGCGTCGGCGGTCGGCGAATAGCGCGACGGCGCCTTGACGAGACCCGCGATCACCGCAGCCTCCGACAGCGACATCTCGGTCGCACTATGCCCGAAGAAGCGCCGCGAGGCGGCGTCGATGCCATAGCTGCCGCCGCCGAAATAAACCTTGTTGAGATAGAGTTCGAGCAGCTCGTCCTTCGAGAATTTCCATTCGAGCGCCATCGCGAGGATCATCTCGCGCGCCTTGCGCGTCCAGGTGTAGCTGTTCGACAGGAAGATGTTGCGCGCCAGCTGCTGCGTGATCGTCGATGCGCCTTGCATGCGGCGCCCGGTGCCGTAATGGCGCGCGGCGAACACCGCGGCGCGGCTCAGGCCGACGGGATCGACCCCGGGGTGATAGCGAAAGCGCCGGTCCTCGACCGCGACCATCGCGTCCTGCATCACCTCCGGCGTTTCGCGCAGCGTCAGCCAGCGGCCGTAATTGGGGCCGAGCGACAGGAAGACCGTGCCGTCGGCGGCGTGGACGCGGATCGTCTGGCCCGCGGGCGACTTCTTGAGCTCTTCGAAGCTCGGGATGCGCTGCACCGCGATCCCGACCGCGACCGCGACCGCGACCAGCCCGACGAACGCAAGGCCCAGGCCCCAGCGGAAAATCCGCCGGAGCCAGATGCGGAAGCGCGACTTGGGGGCGGGCGACCCGCTCCCCTTGCCTGCCGATGACGATTTAGCCGAAGATGCCTGCTCTCGTTCGCGGCGCAAAGCCCGTATTCCTTCCCTCGCTGCGCCCCTGATGCGTCAGCGCGGCGGGCCGGTATCAGCTCTCGCCGCTTGCAGCCTCATCCTGCCCGCGCTCGGCGAAGTCAAGCGCCGCGCTGTTGATGCAATAGCGCAGCCCCGTCGGCCCGGGGCCGTCGGGGAAGACATGGCCGAGGTGGCCTTCGCATTTCGCGCAGCGCACTTCGGTGCGGACCATGCCGTGGCTGCGGTCGTGATGCTCGCTCACCGACGCGTCGCCGGCGGGGGCGGTATAGCTCGGCCAGCCCGACCCGCTGTCATATTTGGTCCGGCTGTCGAACAGCGGTTCGCCGCAGCCGGCGCAGCGATAGACGCCGTCGCCCTTGTGATCGGTATATTTGCCCGTGAAGGCGCGTTCGGTGCCGCCTTCGCGCAGCACATGGTGCGCCATAGGATCGAGCGTCTTTTCGGTTTTCGGATCGGTCATGGAGTGTCTCCTTCGGACGGGCCGTTTCCGGGCGCGTCGCCATTGCCCATGATATCGGCCTTTGGCTGCCCGCCCGCAAGGGGCGCACGGTCAGCGGGCGTCGATACGCGTCGCTTTCGAGGCCATTCGCACCAGCGGCGGAAAAAGTGACGCCATGATCGTCATCGGCCCCGCCGTTTTCCGGTTCTCGCCGGCCCGCCAGACGAGATTCGCGAGCGCGAAGGGCCGCGTCATCCGGCCGGCCAACGCCTTCTGAAAGCCTGTTGCGGCGCCGGGCCCGGCGCGGCCCCATGCCGTCACCGCCGCGTCGGCGCTGGCAAGCGCCAGCCCCATGCCCTCGCCCGCGAGCGACGGGATGACGCCCGCCTGATCGCCGAGGCGGAACAGGCCCGGCGCGGTGTCGCCGGTTCGCCAGCCATAGGGTACGTGGCCGATCGCATCGATTCCTCGCGACCAATCGGCACAGGCGAGCCGCTCGCCGAGATGCGGAAGCCCGTCGCCCAGCGCGCGGAGCAGCGCCGCGGGATCGCCGCCCGTTTCGTCGAGCCGCGACTTGTGGACCGCGAGGCAGAGGTTGCCGCTGCCGTCCTCCTGCCGCACCAGCCCGGCGTAACCGCGGTCGAACAGGTGCAGTTCGACCGCGTCGCCGATCAGCCGGTCGAGTTCGACGTGCGCGGGCAGGCGCAGCCGCAGCCCCATCACGGGGTCGGTGCGCTGCCACGGCGCGGGCTCGCGCGGAAAGCCGCGAAAGCCATGCTTGCCCGCGGCGAGGAAGAGCGACGATGCGGCGAGCGTCGCGCCGTCGCGCGTCTGTACCGCGCTACCTTCCAGCCCCGTCACATGCACACCGCGTTCCAGCCCGGCGCCGGCAGCTTCGGCGGCTGCCTGCAACGCGCCGTCGAGCCGCCGCCGCGACACGCCCATTGCCTCGCCAGGCAGCCGCGTTTCGCTTCGCCGCATGCCCGCGAACAGCCGCACGCGCCGTACCGCCTGTCCGCCGAGCGCCGCGCGATCGATCCCGAGCGCGTCGATCCGCGCGAGCGTCTGCCAGCTCAGAAAGCCGCCGCACAGTGCGTCCGATGTTTCCCTTGCGCGCTCGATCAGCAACGTCTTCGCACCCGCGCGCGCCAGCCCGATCGCCGCCGCCGACCCGGCGGGCCCGGCGCCGACGACGATCGCCCCCGCGCCGCTCATGGGTTCACCGGATGCGCTCGACGCAGAGGCGATAGGGGAAGCTGCGGAAGATCCGGCAACCGCCTGCGGCATCGGGCAGCGCCTCGGCGAGCATCGCCTGCCATTCGGCGCGGCGAAAGCTGCGCCCGACCGACAATTGCCCGTCGCGGCGCACGATCGGATCGGCGAATGCCAGCACCGCGAGCAGGGGAAAGCCCATGAAGGGCAGGCGCTGGCGATGCAGGTCGTTGACCAGCCAGCCGCGCGCGCTCTCGCGCTCCATGAAGCGTAGGAATTCGGTGCGTTGCGGCGCGGACATATGATGGGTCACCAGGCTGGAGAGGATGATGTCCCATCCCTCCCCCGCCAGATCGCGATAATCGCCGGTGATCAGCCGGGCACGGCCGCCGAGCTTGGCCTCGGCGACGGGCGCGCTTTTCGGATTGAGATCGACCCCGGCGAGATCGAGCGGCACGCCGCGTGCGTCGCCCCAGCGCGCGATTCGCGCCAACATGTCGCCCGCGCCGAACCCGACGTCCAGGATACGCCATGGCTTCGAACCTGCACCGCGCGCGCGCACCCGCTCCAGAAAGCCGGTCGTCGGTCGCCGCGCGAGGGTCAGCGCGTTGACCCGCGACAGGTCCGCGAGCACCTTGGCATAGCGTTCGGGCGGCAATGCGGCGGCGTCCATCTCCTCCTCGCGCGCAATCGGTTCGGCGAGGCTGGCGAAGGGGTTCATGCCGTAAACCGGATCGCCTCGGCGGCGAGCCCGGGGCCGAAGGCGATCGCAACCCCCGCGCCTTCCGCGCCGCGCGCCATCATCTCGGCAAGCACGAACAGGATCGTCGCCGACGACATGTTGCCGAAGCGCGCGAGCACCGCGCGGCTGTCGGCGAGCGCTTCGGGCGGAACGCCGAGCGCATGTTCGACGGCATCGAGCACCGAGCGCCCCCCGGCGTGGACCGCGAGCAGCGCGGGCGGATCGCCGCCGAAAAGCTGCGCGCGTACCCCCGGCGCGGCGAGCGTTTCGCGCAGGCGCCCCGGCACTTCGCCCGAAAGATGCATTTCGAACCCGCGGTCGCCGATGTCCCAGCGGATGAGGTCGGCGCTATCCTCGAGCGCGAGGCTGACGCCCTCGCCGAGCGCGAAGCCGGGGGCATCGGCCGAGACGAGCCCCGCCGCCGCGCCGTCGCTGAACTGGAGCATCGCGAGCAGCGGCTCGGGCGCGTCGGCGAGACTGAGGTGCAGGGTCGACAGCTCGACGCTGACGACCAGGACGACGGCATCCGGCTCCGACCGCACGATGTGCCGCGCCGTGCGCAGCGCGGTGACCCCGGCGTAGCAGCCCATGAAGCCGATCAGCACGCGTTCGACCGTCGCGTTCAGCCCCAGCCGGCGCGCGAGGATCTGGTCGATCCCCGGCGCGACGAAACCGGTGCAGCTCGCGACGACGATATGCGTGATCCGCGCCGCGTCGAAGGCATCGCCCAGCTTGGCGATCGCCTGCAGCGCGAGCTCGGGGGCGTGCTCGGCATAGGCGTTCATGCGGACCGAGGTCGGCGGTAACCCGGGAACGTCGTAGAAGCCGCCGGGTGCGACGGGCGATCCGCCGCCCGCGGTCGGCGGCAGCACCGACCAGCGATGATCGATCCCCGACCGCGCGGTCATGCGGGTGAAGAGTGCGCGGATGCGCTCGTCGGTCAGCCGCGGCGTCGCCCAGTCGATGAAGGCCTGGTGGATGTCGTGGTCCGGAACCGCGGTCGCGAGGGCGTTGAGGCGCACCGGACGGACGGGGGGGAGCGGGGGGCTGCTCATCGGGCGCTGGTTAGACCTAAAAACAGGGCACCGCCAGCGGATAAGCGCGCGCCCGGCTTTACGCGCGATTAACCACGAAGCGGCTATGACGGCAGGCGTGAAACTGCGCCCGCTCCTTGCCCTTTGCGTGCTCGTTGCCGTGCCGTCTTCGGCATCGGCGCAGTGCATGCTGTGCGGGAAGGACCCGGGCGGCGCGGCAACGACCGCGCGCAAGGGCGAAACCCCGCTGCGCGTCGAGGTCGAAACCCAGCTCGACATGGGCCGCGTCGCGGTCGGAGCGATGGGCGGCGAGGTCGAGGTCGATCCGCTCACCGGTGCGCGGCGGCTGCGCGGCGACGTCGTCGATCTGGGGGGTTTCGCGGTATCGGGTACCGTCACCGTCCGCGGCGAGCCGGGCGCCGAGGTTCGCGTCTTCCTGCCCGCAACGGTCGACCTCGAAAGCGGCGACGGCCGCACCGCGCGCGTCGTCGGCCTCGCGACCGACCTCGATGCCGCGCCGCGGCTCGGCCCCGATGGCCGGCTGCAATTCCGCTTCGGCGGCCGGCTGCAGGTCGCAGGGCTCGGCGACGGCGACTATCGCGGACGGATCCCGGTAACGGTGGAATATCAATAGGCGACGGCGGCTCGTACCTGCTAGAGCGGGGGCATGAGGCCGATCGCCGCCGCCTTGGTCGCCATTTTCCTTGCCCTCACGGCAGTGCCCGCATTCGCGGCCGCTTGGCTCGCGCCGCTGCCCGACGGAATGGCGGCCTCGAAGCAAAGCCGGGTTCGAGGGCTGTATGCCGAGTCCCGTTTCATGCGCATCGATGTGAATGAACGGCTCGAAACGTTCGAAGCGGCGTGCAAGGCGCGCGGGGCCGAACCGCGGATTGCGGGACGCGACCTGCTGTCGGGAGGCATCCGCCGGATCTATCGCAGCGCTGCCGGTCTTGCGATATTCGAGGATACACCGTCGATCAGCACCGATGACGATGCCTGTACGGCGTCGGTATCGCTCGACCGCAGCGTCGAGATCAAGCCCGGGCCGCGTGGCAGGTTCCTGACCGGCGACTGGATCGACAAACATCCGGAATGCGACTGGCTCCGCCGCTGCCAAACGGGCGAAGTCGCGGGCGTTCAGGCCCGGTGTTTCGATCTTGGCGACGGTTTCGTGGGCACGATCGTCTGCTATCCGACGCAGGACGATTTCAGCCGCGACCTGATCGTGTCGCGGTCCAACTATTCCGATGACGGCAGCGGGCCCGACAACGGGTGGGTCATGGACCGCGTCGTCGTCGATGCGCTGATCGATCCGGCGGTATTTCGCGCCGCCGCGCCCGGGCGGCCCTAGGTTCGCGACCCGAACAGCGCGGTCCCGACGCGCACATGCGTCGCACCCAGCATCACCGCCGTCTCGTAATCGCTGCTCATCCCCATCGAGCGTAGCGGCAGGCCGTGGCGCTCGGCGAGTTCGTCGAGCAGCGCGAAATAAGGCGCGGGTTCGACCTCGGCGGGCGGGATCGCCATCAACCCCTCGATCTTGAGGCCCGCTTCGGCCGCTTCGGCGAGCAGCGCGGGCAGGTCGGCGACCGCGCAGCCGCCCTTCTGCTCCTCGTCGCCGACATTGACCTGCACGAACAGCTGCGGCTGCCTGCCCGCCTTCGTGCAGGCCCTGCCCAGCGCCTGAACGAGCGACGAGCGGTCGACCGAGTGGATCGCATCGAACAGCGCCACCGCCTCCTCGGCCTTGTTCGACTGGAGCTGGCCGATCAGGTGGAGCGCGACGTCGGGGGCTTCTGCGCGCAATGCGGGCCACTTGGCCGCAGCTTCCTGCACGCGATTCTCTCCGAAAAGGCGCTGGCCCGCGGCGATCAGCGGGCGGATCGCGTCGGCGTCGTGCGTCTTCGACACCGCGATCAGCGCGATCTCGTCGGGCTTGCGCTGCGCGCGCTTCGCCGCTTCCGCGATATTCGCTCTTACTTCGGCCAGCCGGTTCGCCGCGTCGCTCATCATCCGTTCCTCGAAGGGCGCGTTGCGTGCGCCCGCGACGCGCCTATAGGAAGGGCGATGGTCCGGCGCCACCCCCTGCCTCTCCGCTGGCTGTTCAGCGACGAACGCGCCGCGGCCGGCATGACCGCGCTTGCGGCCATCCTGCCGCCGGGCAGCGGCATCGTCCTCCGCCACGACGGGCTGGCGCCCGGCGCCCGCTGGCGATTGATGCGCCGCCTAGCGCGGGTGGCGCGGGCGCGGCGGCTGACCGTGCTGCTTACCGGAGCGCCGGCGCTGGCAAAGCGGTGGGGCGCCGATGGCGTCCATCTGCGCCAGCCGATGGCGCGCCGTGCGAAACAGGCGCACCGCCTCGGGCTGATCGTCACCATGCCGGTCCATGATGCGCGCGAGGCGCGCCGCGCAAGGCGCGCGAAGGCCGATGGCGCTTTCATCTCACCGCTTCACGCGACCCGCTCGCATCCCGGCGCGCCCGCACTCGGGCGGCGCGCCTGGCTGCGGCTGGCGCGTCTGACGGAGGCGCAGCCGATCGCGCTCGGCGGCATGTCCCCGGCGCGCGCGCGTCAGCTCGGGCGCGCGAGCGGCGTCGACCCCGGCTGGGCGGCGATCGATGCATGGGATGAAAAAGCGGCGAAGCGCCGGCGCAAGGCTGTGCCGCGATCGGGTTCGGGGTGAGCCGAAGGCGGCAATTCGCTACGACGCAGAGCGCAGCGCATCGAATGTCCGCGAATACCGGAAGCTAGGGAAATGCTCGTCTGCAGGCCGCCCTGGGCCAACGACCGCTACGGCTTTAGAAGCGGAACGCGGTCCCGACATACACCGCCTGGCTGTCGCGGCGCGCGTCGGTCAGCGGCTGGACGCGATCGTCGGTGCGATAGCGGACGCCCGCGGTGACGTCGAGGTTCTTGGTCAGGCGATAGCTGCTGACCATGTCGACATTCTGGTCGTCGCCCGGCGCGGTGATGCGGTCGGTCGCACCGGCGGGATCGCTCGGGCGGTTGATGACGCGCGTCGCGAAGCGCGATTTCTTCTCGGCCTGTTCGGGCGCCTTGGCGACCGGCAGGTTGCGCAGGTCGACGCCGCGCGGCAGCGCCGGGGTCGCGAATTTCTGGAAGCCCACCGACGCGCCGAGGTCATAGGCGACGGGTGCGATCGCGACCGGCGTGTTTGGACGCGCCGCGGCGAGGCCCGCGGTGCGTGCCGCGCTCGACGCTTCGTCGCGCGCACGGATCACCACCGTGATCGCGCGATTCTGGCGGCTCTGGTCCATCGTCGCGGGGGTGAAGCTGAAGTTGCCGCGCGCCTCGGCCGACATCTTCTTGTAGCGCGCGATCAGGCGCGGGTCGCCCGATGCGGGCGTGAACTGGCCGAGCAACGTGTCCGAAAGCTGGGTGTCGCGAATGCGATCGGCGCGCGTCATCGCCGCGAGCGCAGGCGGAAGCGCGACCGAAATCGCCGCGGCGGCGAACAGCCCTGCTTTCCAAAGATGGCGCGACTTCCGCGTCATGACTCTGCGACTCCATCCCCAATCGATTCGACAGATAGGACTCCGGGCGCGATAATTCCAGTGATTCCCGACCGGCTGATCGCATCGCTCCGGCTTTTCGCCGAAGTTGTTGCGTGAATCCCACAGTGCGCGCCGAAGCTGACCGCGCGATGAACGGCCGCGACGAGGAAATTGCCGCGCTTGCCGACCGGGGCCAAGGGCGATAGAGACGCTGGCAAATCCAGCCTGCATCGCCGTTTGCGATGCTCAAAATGATAAGGTGTTCCGGCATGTCCAAGCTTTCCGTTCCCGCCACGCCCCGTGCCTCGCGTGTGGCCGCGCTGGCGCTGCTCGGCGTTGCGGCGCTCGGCCTTTCGGCCTGCGCCGGCAAGGACAAGCCCAAGGCCGATCTTGCGGCCTCGCAGGTGACGACGATCGGCGTGAACAGCTACCTCTGGCGCGCCTCGCTCGACGCGCTGTCGTTCATGCCGCTGCTTCAGGCCGACAGCTCGGGCGGCGTCATCATCACCGACTGGTACGCGAACCCGGCGAACCCGGGCGAGCGGATGAAGGTTACCGTGTCGATCCTCGACCGCGACCTTCGCGCCGACGCGCTCCGCGTCGCGGCCTCGCGCCAGGTCGCGCAGGGCGGTACCTGGGTCGATGCGCCGGTTCAGGCGGCGACGGTGCAGAAGCTCGAGGAAATCATCCTCACCCGCGCCCGCGACCTCCGCCGCAGCGCGATTGAAGGCTAATTTTCAGATTTCGGTGTTTCCCCGCGAAGGTGGGGATCCATCTCCGGTTGTTTTGGATTTGAACGGCAGGTGATGGGCCCCCGCCTTCGCGGGGGCGCACTATTTTCATCGATGGTTTTGACTAACGGGGTAAGCAACGAATGACCCGCGAAACGCGCTTTGGCGCCCTCGCCGCCGATGCTCGCTGGCAGGCGGCATGGGACGCCGCGAACAGCTTCGTCACGACCGACAGCAGCGACAAGTCCAAGGCCTATATCCTCGAGATGTTCCCCTATCCCTCGGGGCGCATCCATATGGGGCATGTCCGCAACTATGCGATGGGCGACGTGCTCGCGCGCTTCAAGCGGATGACCGGCCACGACGTGCTTCACCCGATGGGCTGGGATGCGTTCGGCATGCCCGCCGAGAATGCGGCGATGGAAAAGGGCGTCCACCCCGGCGGCTGGACGCGCGACAATATCGCATCGATGCGCGGCCAGTTGAAGCGCCTCGGCCTTGCGATCGACTGGAGCCGCGAGCTCGCGACGTGCGAGCCCGACTATTACGGGCAGGAACAGGCGCTGTTCCTCGACCTGTTCGCCGCGGGGATGGTCACGCGCAAGGAAAGCTACGTCAACTGGGACCCCGTCGACATGACCGTGCTCGCGAACGAGCAGGTGATCGACGGCCGCGGCTGGCGCTCGGGCGCGCTCGTCGAAAAGAAGAAGCTGTCGCAGTGGTTCCTCAAGATCACCGACTTCGCCGACGAACTGCTCGAAGGCCTCGGCAGCCTCGACAGCTGGCCCGACAAGGTGCGGCTGATGCAGGAAAACTGGATCGGCAAGTCGCAGGGGCTGGAATTCAGCTTCAAGCTGGCGGGCGGCGCGCCCGGCTTCGACGTCTTCACGACGCGCCCCGACACGCTCTATGGCGCGAGCTTCGCGGCGATCTCGCCCGACCATCCGCTCGCCGAGAAACTGGCGAAGGATTCGCCCGAGCTGACCGCGTTCATCGACGAATGCCGGCGTCAGGGCACCGCCGCCGAACAGCTCGACACCGCCGAGAAGCTGGGCTTCGACACCGGCATTTCGGTCGAGCATCCGCTCGATCCCAACTGGCACCTGCCGGTCTGGGTCGTGAACTATGTCCTGATGGATTACGGCACCGGCGCGATTTTCGGCTGCCCGGCGCACGACCAGCGCGACCTCGATTTCTCGCGCAAATATCATCTGCCCGTCCACCGCGTGATCGCCGACGGCGACGAGACCGCGCAGCATTTCACCGGCGACGAAGCCTATGTCGGCGCCGGCAAGCTGGTGAACAGCCACTTCCTCGACGGCATGACGATCGACGCGGCGAAGGCCGCGATCATCGCGCGCGCCGAGCATGAGGGCTGGGGCAAAGGCACCACCGTCTGGCGCCTGCGCGACTGGGGCGTCTCGCGCCAGCGCTATTGGGGCACCCCGATCCCCTTCATCCATTGCGATGCGTGCGGCCTGCAGCCGGTTCCCAAGAGCCAGCTCCCCGTCGTGCTGCCCGAGGATGCCGATTTCTCGGTCCCCGGCAACCCGCTCGACCGCCATCCGACGTGGAAGCACGTCGCGTGCCCGAGCTGCGGCGGCGAGGCGGTGCGCGAGACCGACACGCTCGACACCTTCGTCGATTCGTCGTGGTATTTCCTGCGCTTCGCCTCGGCACCTTCGGACAAGCCGTTCGACGCCGACGTCATCCGCCGCTGGCTGCCCGTCGACCAGTATATCGGCGGCATCGAGCATGCGATCCTCCACCTGCTCTACGCGCGCTTCTGGACGCGCGCGCTGAACAAGCTCGGGATGATCAACATCAAGGAACCCTTCGCCAGCCTGTTCACGCAGGGGATGGTGACGCACGAGACCTACAGCCGCGAACAGGGTGAAGGCCACGCGCCGCTCTTCTTCACCCCCGACGAGATCGTTCGTACCGCCGACGGCGCGACGCTCGAAGCCGACGGCGCGCCGGTCGAGGTCGGCCGCGTGATCAAGATGTCGAAGTCGAAGAAGAATGTCGTCGATCCCGACGCGATCCTCGACCAATATGGCGCCGACGCGGTGCGCTGGTTCATGCTCTCCGACAGCCCGCCCGAGCGCGACCTGCCGTGGAGCGAGGCGGGGATCGAGGGCGCATGGCGCTTCGTCCAGCGCCTGTGGCGGCTGTTCGGCGACACCGAAAATGCCGGCGACGGCGGCGAGGACAAGGCGCTCGCGCGCAAGCTCCACCAGACGATCGCCGGCGTCGCCGCCGATGTCGAAGCGCTGGGCTTCAACAAGGCGGTCGCCAAGATCCACGCGCTCGCGAACGAGATCGAGAAGGCAAAGCCCTCGGCCACCCGCGCCGAGGCGTGCCGCACGCTGATCCTGCTCGTCGCGCCGATGATGCCGCACCTCGCCGAGGAGGCGTGGGCCGCGCTGCCCGGCAGCCAGCGTACGACCGCGATGGTCGCCGATGCCGCCTGGCCCGCCGCCGATCCGGCACTGCTCGTCGATGACGAGGTGACAATCGCGATCCAGATGGCGGGTAAGCTGCGCGATACGATGACGATCGCGAAGGGCCTCGACAAGCAGGCGACCGAAGCCGCCGCGCTCGCGCGTCCGCGGATCGTCGAGTTGCTCGCGGGTGCGGCGCCGAAGAAGGTGATTGTGGTCCCCGACCGTTTGGTGAATATCGTTCCGTAAGACCGGCATCTCCATCTCCGTTCGCATCGAGCGAAGCCGGAGATGCCCATCGTTCGTTCGTGCCTTCAGGGTGTCTCGACTTCGCTCGACACGAACGGAATAAGGGTGATTGGTGTTTCAGATGCGCAGCCTTCTCGTTTCCTCGCTTACCGCCGCTTCGCTGATGCTCGGCGGCTGCGGTCTGCGTCCGCTCTATGCGAACGGCAGCAAGGGCGCGGTGGCGCAGGTGCTGGCCGACGTCGACGTCGCGCCGATCGAGGGGCATTCGGGCTGGCTCGTCCGCAACGCGCTCCGCGACCGGCTGCAGGCGACGCAGGGCGGGCAGGGCGCGGGCAAGCGCCTGCGGCTCGACGTCCGGCTCGAAGATTCGATCACAGGTTTCGGCGTCCGCGCCGACGATGCGGTAACGCGCGAACGGCGGACGCTGCGCGCGCGTTATCAGCTCGTCGACGCCGCGAGCGGTGAGGTGCTGCTCGACGCGACCGCCTTCTCCGACGCCGGGATCGACGTCGTCGGCAGCGAATACGCGACGATCGCCGCCGAAAGCTCGGCGCTCGAGCGGCTGTCGTCGGGGGTCGCCGACCAGATCGTCGCGCGGCTCGCGGTCTTCGCCGATCGTGGTGGCGGGCGCACCGCCGACGCGCCCGCACCCGCCGGGCAATGAAGAGCGTCAAGCCGCAAGAACTCGAACGCCAGACGCGCCTCGACCCCGCGGTTCGTTTCTTTCTCCTGACCGGCCCCGACGAGGCGACGATGGAAGCCGCCGCGCACCATCTGGTCGGACTCGCGGGCAAGGACGCCGAACGGCTCGACCTGACCGGTGCGCAGCTTTCGCACGACCCTTCGCTGCTCGCCGCCGAAGCCGCCTCGATGTCGCTCTTCTCGCCCGCGCGCGTGATCAGGGTCGAACTGTCGGGCAGCGGCGACGACAGCCTCGCCGCGGTCGAGGCGTTGCTCGCCGCCGACACCGCGATCAACCCGGTGATCGCGACGGGCGCGTCGGTCACTGCCAAGTCGAAGCTCGTGAAGCTGATCGAGGGTGCCGCGAATGCCGTCGCCGCGATCTGCTACCAGCCCGACCGCCGCGCGCTCGTCGGCATCGCGATGGGCGCGGCGCAGGAACAGGGCCTCCGGCTCGGCAATGCCGAGGCGCAATTGCTCGTCGATCTCGTTTCGGGCGATCAGGCGCTGATGCGCCGCGAGATCGAGAAGATCGCCCTCTATCTCGACGCCGCGTCGGACCGCCAGCGACAGGTGACCGCCGCCGACATCGCCGCGCTCGGCGCCGCGACGCACGAAGAGGATGTCAGCGAGTGCATCAATGTCGCGCTCGGCGGCAAGGTGCGCGAACTGCCCGAGATGCTGAGCACCGCCGCCGCGGTCGGCGTCGCCGAAATCCGCATCATCCGCGCGCTCGGCATCCGCGCGATGCAACTCGCGCGGCTGCGCGCCGAGGTCGATGCCGGCGCGCATCCCGCGACCGTCGTCGCGGCGAAGAGCAGCGGCGTCTTCTGGAAGGAGCGCGACGCGGTCACCGCGCAGCTCCACATCTGGGATTCGGTCCGCGTCGCACGGCTGATGACGCGCCTCCTCGATTGCGAGCGCGCGCTCAAGGCCTCGGGCACCGCGGGCGCCGTCCTCTTCCGCAAGCTGATGACGGACATCGCCCATCAGGCGGCGCGGGCGCGATAGAGGACGGCAGGTTACGGCCGGTAGCGGACGGTAGCTAACGTGATCCCCGGCGCAGGCCGGGGTCCAGAGCGGTGAAAAGCCGACACCGCGCTGTTACGCTCTGGACCCCGGCTTTCGCCGGGGATCACAACCTGGGTCTCCCATCTTCGTCATCCCGGACTTGATCCGGGATCCACGACGACGGCGCGGCTATGGATCCCGGATCAAGTCCGGGATGACGAGGGAGGGTCAGTGAACCTCCGCTCCCCACCCCGAAGCAGGCATTTCCGCCGTCCCCCCCCCAACGCAAAGGGCCTGCCGCGACAGTGCCCGGTCGCGGCAGGCCCTCCGATCCCCCTCCCGCAAGGAGGAGGGGGGAGAGGCGGTTCAGAACTGGCCGCGGATCGTCACGCCATAGGTGCGCGGCTCGCCGGGAAAACCAACGAACAGCTTGTTCGCGGTCGCCGGGAAGCCGAGCGCCGCGGGCGCCGCGACCGAGCGGAAGCTGTTCGATCCCTGCAGCGGCATGTCGGCGCCGATCTGGTAATATTTCTTGTTGAACAGATTCTGCCCCCACAGCTCGATGCCCCAGCGGCGGTCGGCGCCGAACAGGCCGATGCGGCCGTTGAACACCGCGAAACCGTCCTGTTCCTTCTCGATGTCCAGGTTCGATCCGGTGTTCGTGTCGCTCTGCAGGCGCGTGTCGAGATAGAAGAGCGCGCTCATGCCCGAGCTGCCGATCGGCGGCGTCCAGCTGATCCCCGCGGTGGCGACATATTTGGCGGCGTTCGACACGCCGCGGCCGGGGAGCTGGAACAGCACCGGCGACAGCGGGCGCCCGCCGGTACCGACGAGGTTACGGCGATAAAGCGTATCGACATAGGTCAGCCCCATGTTGACCGCGACATGGCGCGCGGGGCGCAGGAAGGTCTCGATCTCGATCCCCTTCGCGACCACGCCGGGGGTCAGCCGGTCGGCGGCGCAGGCGCCGGTCGTCGCGCTGTTGTCGATCGGGCCGGTGCCGAGGTCGTCCTTGCACGCCTGGATGTTCGTCACCTCGAAATTGATGCCGTTGAAGGTGTTGAGCTGGTAGTTGCTATATTCCTGATAGAAAGCGGCGACGTTCACGTCGACGCCCGGCCCGTCCCATTTGACGCCGAGCTCGTAAGCATCGACCTTCTCGCTCGCGAACTGCAGGTCGCTCGCCTCGGGGCGGCCGTTGCCCGGCGTATTGAGCGGCCGCGCCAGCGCCGCGACGCAGGCGGCGTTCTGCGCCGCCGATCCCGCAGTGGTGCTGCACGGGCGGTCCATCGCCGAATAGTCGAGGTTGAAACCGCCCGCCTTGTATCCCTTCGACGCCGAGGCATAGACGAGCCACGCCGGATCGGGCTTCCAGCTCAGCACCGCGGTGCCGGTCCACTGGCCCTCGCTGAACTTCGTCCCCGTCGATCCCTTGACGATGTCGGGCGCGGTGCCATTGATCACGCAGGCGAGGCTGGCGAGCGCCTGCAGCGACGAATTGACGATCGCGGGGCACAGCGTGTTGGTGAAATTGGCGTCGCCCGACAGCGTCTTGCGCTCGTGCGTGTAGCGCGCGCCGATCGTCAGCGTCAGCGTATCCTCGATGATGTCGAAGCTGTTGTGCGTGAACAGCGCATAGTTGGTGCTGCGCTGCGCGAAGGTCGAACCGTTGTTGCCGGTGCCGTTGAGCCGTGCCGCGCCGAGCGCCGTCGCGATGCCCTGAAAGCCCGGGAAGCTTGCCGCCGGCAGGTTCGAACAGGTCGCCGAGGCGGGGTTCACGAGCGTCGGCGCCAGGCTCGCCGCGGCGAGGCAGTTAGCGAAGCGCTCGTAATCATTGCCATATTTGATGTCGTCGTCGACATCGAGCTTCTCGTTCGCATAATAGGCGCCGACCAGCCAGTCGAGCCGCCCGTCGAAGGCGTCGCCCTGCAGCCGCAGTTCCTGCGTGAACAGGCGGAAGCGGCGATCGAGGTCGGTACGCCGCAGGATGTCGAGCGCGTTGAAATCGCCGTCCTGGCCCTGCGCATTCTTGTAGTCGCGATAGGCCGTGATCGACGTCAGCGTCGCCGGCCCGAGTTCCCAGCCGAGTTCGCCCGACACGCCCCAGTCCTTCGTATCCGACCGATAGGGGACGCCCGGCGTGTTCGCCTGGCTGCGGATGAAGCTCTGCCCGGCGGGCGCGACCTGATGGTTCGCGCCGAGGAGTTGCAGCAGCGGGAGCAGCGTGTTCGCCGATGCGACGGGAAAGCCGTCGGCGCCGCGCGTCAGGTTGCGCACGGGATTGAGCAGCACGCCGCCGCAACAATTCTCGTTGCGCTGGCTGTAATCGGCGATCAGGCGGAATTTCAGGCTTTCGGACGGTTCGAGCAGCAGCTGTCCCTTGACCAGCCAGCGATCGCGGTCGTTGATATCGGGCTCGCCCGCGGTCACATTCTTGATGAAGCCGTCGCGCTGCTGCCAGACGCCGTCGAGCCGCAGCGCGGCCTTGTCGCCGAGCGGGGCATTGAGCATCCCGTCGACACGCCAATAATCGTAATTGCCGTAGGACACCGACCCCTTGCCCGCGAACGCGCCGAGCTCGGGCCCCTTGGTGACGATGTTGATCAGCCCCGCGGTCGAGTTGCGGCCGAACAGCGTACCCTGCGGCCCGCGCAGCACTTCGACGCGCTCGATATCGCCGAGTTCGGACAGGCCGACGCCGGTGCGGCTGCGATAGACGCCGTCGATGAACAGCCCGACCGAGCTTTCGAGGCCGGGGTTTTCGCCGACGGTGCCGATGCCGCGGATGCGCGCGGTGAAATTGACCTCGCTCGTCGCGCCCGAGACGAGCAGCGAGGGCGCGACCTGCCCCAGCGCGCGCACATCGGTCGCGCCGGTCTTTTCGAGCGTCTCGCCGGTCACGGCCGAGACGGCGATCGGGACATCGGACAGCGCCTCGCTGCGCCGCGTCGCGGTGACGATGATCGTGCCCTCGTCGGTTTCGGCGCCGTCGTCGGTCGCCTGCGCCGTTGCGGGCGCCGACAGGATCGCGGCGGACAGTGCGAGCCCCGCGGCGCCGGTGCGCAGCAGGCGGGACGCACGGATGCTATGCTTTTTCATGGATCAGGCCCTCTCCCGTTTATGATTGGGGCGGAGGGTATCATGCGGCGCGGCTTTCGCCAGCGCCCCCGGTTGCCGTAACGTCAATAAGCCGCAAAGCGCGGCTTTTGCGCCACAGCTGTCACATGTGACGGGTTGACTTGGCCGCAAAAGAAAGGGGCGGAGCACATCGTGCCCCGCCCCGTCTTACTTGGTGCCTCGCGATCAGAACTTGCCGCGCAGCGTCACGCCATAGGTCCGCGGTTCGGCAAGGAACTGCGAGAAGAGCTGGCGGCCGCCCGGATATTGCGGGTCGGCGAAGGCGGTCGTCGTCGAGGTGCCGCCTTCCTGGAACGGCGAGTTGAACGCGACCTGCGCATATTGCTTGTTGAACAGGTTCTGCGCCCAGAGTTCGATGCCCCATTTCTCGTCGGGACCGCGAACGCCGATCCGCGCGTTGAAGATCGCGTAGCCGTCCTGCTCCTTCTGCGGGAACAGGTCCGAACCGGTGTTGTAGTCGCTGGTCATGCGCCCATCGACATAGACGAGGCCGGTCAGGCCGCTGCTGCCGATATCCGGGGTCCAGGCGACGCTGCCGGTGGCGACCAGTTCGGGTGCGTTCGACAGGTTGTTGCCCGGCAGCAGGCGAAGCGCCTGATCGAGCGGCGCGCCCGAGTCATTGCCCACCAGCTGGTTCCGGTACTTGGTCTTCGCATAGGTCAGGCCCGCGGTCATGCGGAAGCTGCGCGCCGGGACGAGCGAGGCTTCGAGCTCGAAGCCCTCCGACCGCACGCCATAGCCGACGTCGCCCGACGGGCAGGCGCCCGTGGTCGCCGCCGCGGCATTATAGTTCGGCGCGCCGGTGAACTTGCTCTGGTCGCGGTCGCCGCCATTGAGGTCGCTCGAGCAGCCGTTGACGTTCTGGACGAGGAAGACCGTGCCGTTGAACGTGTTGAGCTGGAAGCTCGAGAAATCCGACCGGAAGAAGGTCAGGCCCAGGCCGAACGGACCGGTCGAATATTTCGCACCGAGTTCGTAGCTGTTCACCGTTTCGGGATCGAACTGGAGGTTGCCCACCAGCCCCTGTGCGCCGCCCGGGGTCGCCGCGAACGGCAGGATCGGCGATTTCAGCGCCGAACGGTCGAGGTTGAAGCCGCCCGCCTTATACCCGCGCGAATAGCTCGCATAGACCATCAGGTCGTCGACCGGCTTGTACGACAGGATCGCGGTGCCGGTGAACTCGTCCTCGCTCCGCTTGTCGTTGATCGAGACGTTGTTGAGCTCGGCCGTCGAGTTGCCCTGACAGGCGAGGCCGATCAGGCCGCCGGCCAGCGCGCGCGCCGTGGCGTTGGTGCTGCTCAGGTCGTCGAGGACGAGGCCCTGAACGGTGGTGCAGACCGTGTTGTCGTTGGTGAAGGTCGCGGCGAACTTCTTCTTGTCGTTCGTGTACCGCAGGCCGAACGTGAAATCGAGCTTGTCGGTGATGTGGAAGATGTTGTGCGTGAAGAGCGCCCAGTTCTTTCCGTTCTGCGCATATTGGTCGTCGATGCTGCCCCGGTCGCGCAGGCCGTCGAGCGCGGTGAAGGCCGCAACGATGTCGGGACCCGACGCGCCGCTGGCACCCGCGATCGTCGCCGGACCGACGCCCGGCAGGACGCAGAGCGGGTTGGTCGGCGAATAGAGCCCGGCAAGGCCGCCGCCCGAGATGATGCGGCAGGTCGCGAAGCGGCCATATTGCGTCCCGAAGCGGAGGTTGTCGCGCACGCGCAGCTTTTCGTTGGCGTAGAAGCCGCCGATCAGCCAGTCGAGCTTGCCGTCGAACGCTTCGCCCTGCAGGCGCAGTTCCTGCGTGAAGGTGTGGAACTGGCGGTACGCGTCGTCGCTCGGCGCGCGATAGAGGATGTCGACGGTGTTATAGTCGACGTCGCCCGCCTGGCCCGACCGATATTCGCGGTACGCGGTGATCGAGGTCAGAGTCGCGCCGCCGAAATCATAGTCGATCTGGCCCGAGAAGCCGTAATCCTTGGTCTCGCCCGCGAAGCTGCGGCCCGGGCTGACCGAGATGTTGCGGTCGTAGCCCTGGTTGAACGCCGCAAGCGGCTGGCCGAGGTCGCGCAGCACGTTGACGATGTTGTTCGTCGTCGCGGTCGGCGCGACGCCGACGGTGCTCGGGTTGTTGAGGTTGCCGATGTACGGGTTGACCGACTGGCTGACATAGGTCGCGCCGCAGCATTCCTCGTCGCGCTTCGTATAGTCGGCGATCAGGCGGACCGACAGCGCGTCGGTCGGTTCGAACAACAGCTGGCCGCGCAGGAAATAGCGGTCGCGGTTGTTGATGTCGCGGCCGTTCACCGTGTCGGTCAGGAAGCCGTCGCGCTTGACCCAGACGCCGTCGAGGCGCGCGGCGAGCGTTTCGCCGAGCGGGCCGGTGACGCTGCCGGCAAGGCGCCAGAAGTCGTAGTTGCCATAGGTGACTTCACCCGTGGCGCCGAAATCGAAATCGGGCTTCTTCGAATAGATGCTGATCAGACCCGCCGACGAGTTGCGGCCGCCGAGCGTACCCTGCGGGCCGCGCTGGACTTCGATGCGGTCGATCTCGCCGAGTTCGTTGAGGCCGATACCCGAACGCGAGCGATAGACGCCGTCGATGAAGACGGGAACCGAGCTTTCGAGGCCGGGGTTGTCGCCGACCGTGCCGATGCCGCGGATACGCGCCGAGCCGTTCGCTTCCGAACCGGTCGACGAGACGAGCAGCGACGGGGCGACCTGGTTCAGCTGGCGGATGTCGTTCGCGCCGCTGTTCTGCAGCGTTTCGGCGCTGACCGCCGAGATCGCGACGGGAACGTCGGACAGCAGCTGCGCGCGGCCCTGCGCGGTCACGACGATCGGCGCATCGCCGCTGTCGTCGGTCGTGGTGTCGGCCGAATCCTGCGCAAAGGCGGGAACCGATACGGCGGCGACGGCGAGCGATACGCCGAGCGCGCTGGTGCGCAAAAGACGCGCAGCAAGAAGGGAAGATGATTTCATGGTGGGCACTCCTCTCAACATTTCGTTGTTTTCGTTGCGCCGCGAACATATCGAAATTGCTAGGACGATCCAGCGAGAGCCTATGCTTTGCGCCGTTTTTGCGTCATTTTTCAGGGGGTGATGCTTTTTGGCCACAGGCGCCGATCGCGCCGTAGGGGTCAGCGCGCGGCGGCCATCCGGCTTGCCGTAGCGTCATTCGCGCAGGGAATTGCGAGCAGGCGGCCCTTCGCGACGAGCATGGCGCGATACGGCCCGGAAAAATTTCCGCCGATCACAGGGTCTTCGCAGGCAAGCCCGCCGGTCAGACTGCCGAATGCGGGCAGGATCAGCCGCTGCGCGTCGCCCGCGAAACAGGGCCGCGAAACGAGCCGTCCGCGCAAGGACAGGCGCAATTTGGGATGGAAATGCCCCGACACTTCGGGGCGCGTTTCGGCGCGCCGGCTCTGGTGGCGAAAGACGATGCCGTCGACGACCAGCTCGTCGGCGACCTCGCCGCCCCATGCACCGCCGCTCAGCCCGTCGTGATTGCCCGCGATCCACAGGAACTTCGCCGCTGCGGCCTGGCCGTGCAGCCGGTCGGCGACCGCGGGGACGATCCGGCTCGCGGCATCGCGGTCGTGGAAACTGTCGCCGAGGCACCAGATCGCGCGCGCGCGCGTCGCCGCGGCGAGCGCCGCGAGCCGGTCGAGCGTATCATGGCTGTCATAAGGGGGCAGGGGCTGCCCGTGCGCAGCGTACCAGCTCGCCTTTTCGAGGTGCAGGTCGGCGACGATCAGCGCGCCGTGGCGCGGCCAGAACAGGGCGCGATCGGCCAGCATCTGAAATTGCTGGCCCGCAAAGTCGAAGGTCGCGGCGGCGGACATCGCCCCGCTATGGCGGCGCGCCGCGACGCGGGCAAGGGGCCTAGACGCCGCGATTCACATAGTTTGCGGCGAAGCGTTGCGGCGTTTCGCGGCTCGCCCCGTCGGGCAGGTCGAACACCACGCGCTTGTTCGGAAAATCGATCTCGACGCGGTCGAACAGCGACAGGCTGTCCATGCCGAGCAACAGCGCCGGCCGGTCGTTGAGCCCGAGCGCCTGGAACGCGCGGCTGTCGGCGAAGCTTACCGGCAGGTCGTTGACGTCCATGCCGTTGATCACGATGCGCTTGATCGCGGTGCGCGTCGCGGGAACCGCCTCGCCGGTCACCGCGCCCAGCGTCGTCGCGACGAAGGGAAACCGGTTCGCGCGCCGGTCCGCGACGAGCTTCTGGAGCGCGAGGTTGCCGACGCTCGTCTGCGCGCCCGTATCGACGATCACGTCGATGCGCTTGCCGTTCAACCGCGCGTCCGACAGGATCAACCGCCCCGCCGAATTGCGCGCGGTGACGACGATCGCATCGTCGTCCTTGATCAGCGAGGGCGCGCGCCGCCGCGTTTCGAGCACCTCCATGCTTTCCTTGCGGAAATCGATCAGCACGCGCCGCTGTTCGAGCATGTCGACGCCGATCAGCCCCGCGGCACCGATATGGCGCCCGAAAAAGGCGGGCGCGTCGACCCCGGCCAGGTGCAGGTCGGACATCTGCAGCGCCGCGATCCGATAGCTCGGTACCATCGTCGAACTGCCGATCGTCGCCATGCGCAGCTTGGCACCCTCGACGAGACCCAGACGTTCGGCGAGTTCGCGTGCGATCACCGTGCGTTCGGCGCCGGTATCGACGAGGAAGGAATAGGGGCCCTTGCCGCCGACCATCACCTGCACCGACATGCGCCGCGTCGCGTCGAGGTCGAAGGGCTGGATGAAGGGGACGACGGTAACCGGCGGTGCGATCGTGTCGCCGCTCGGCGCAGGTGCCGCGGCCGGCACGGCGGCCGGTTCGGCCGGAGCAGGGGTGGCGCCGACGAGCAGCGGCACCGCAAGCAGCAGGGCCAATGGGACGGACCGCTTCAGTGCATGGGTCATCGCAGGCATCCTCTCCGTATATTTGCTTCAATCTACGCCTCATCGCGGTTCGCAGCAAGCGAAACGCCGGTTACGCAGCGGGCTCCTGCGGGGGCGCTAGTCGGGACGCATCGCCTCTTCGGCCAGCGTGTCGGCCAGCTCGCCGAGCAGCGCGTCGTCGAGGTCCGACGCCGCGACATTCTCGCGCCCGATCAGCACCAGCGCGGGAATCGCGAGCGGGCTGACGCGATCGAGCCTCTTGTGGAGCATCGTCCCCGCCGCGCGGTCGAGCAGGTCGCCGAGCCGCGCCACGTCGGTCAGCCTTTCGCGCGCATCGGCCCACGCGGCTTCGAGCAGCAGATGATCGGGCTCGTACTTGCGCAGCACGTCGAAGATCAGGTCGGTCGAAAAGGTCACCTGCTTGCCCGTCTTGCGCTTGCCCGGATGCTGGCGCTCGATCAGCCCGCCGATCACCGCGACCTCGCGGAACGCGCGCTTCAGCAGATGCGAGCTTTCGACCCATTCGACGAACTCCTCGGAGAGGATTTCGGCATCGAACAGATTTTCGGGACGTTCGACCGGACGCAGCGACCAGATCGCGAGCGCATAGTCCGACGCGACGAAGCCCAACGGCTGCAGCCCCGCGCGCTCCATCCTTTTGGTGATCAGCATGCCGAGCGACTGGTGCGCGTTCCAACCCTCGAAGGGGTAGCAGATCATGTAGTGGTTTCCCTCGTGCGGGAAGGTTTCGACGAGCAGCTCGCCCGGGCGCGGAAGCACCGACCGCAGTTGCTGCATCTCGAGCCAGAAACGCACATCCTCGGGGAAGCGCTGCCAGCTCGCGGGATCGGCGAGGAAGCCGCGCACGCGCTCGGCGAGCCGGGTCGAGAGCGCCATGCGCGCGCCGACATAGCTCGGGATGCGCGCGGGCCGCGTCGTCGCGCGGACGATCAGGTCGGTGTCGCGGATGCTCTCGACCTCGAGGCTGAGCCCGGCAAAGGCAAAGGTGTCGCCGGTCACCAGCGTGCTCGCGAAATATTCCTCGACGCTGCCGAGGCGACGCCCGTTCTTGAACCGCACGTCGAGCGTCGGCGCGTCGACGATGATCCCGGCGTTCAGCCGGTGCTGCGCGGCGAGGCGCGGGTGCGCGATCCGCCAGCCGCCTTGCCCGTCGGGCGCGAGGCGGCGGAAGCGGTCATAGCTTTTGAGCGCATAGCCGCCGTCGCGCACGAAGCCGAGCAGGCGGGCGAAGGTCTCGGCATCGACCCATCGGTACGGCGCCGCGCTGCGGATTTCCGCGAGCAGCTCGTCCTCCTCGAACGGCGCCGCGCAGGCGAGCGCCATCACATGCTGCGCGAGCACGTCGAGCGCGCCGGGGCGGAAGCGGTCGGCATCGCGCTCGCCCGCCTCGACCGCATCGAGCGCGGCGCGCGCTTCCAGATATTCGAAGCGGTTGCCGGGCACGATCAGCGCCCGGCTCGGCTCGTCGAGCCGGTGGTTCGCGCGCCCGATCCGCTGGAGCAGCCGCGATGATCCCTTGGGCGCGCCCATCTGGATGACGCAATCGACGTCGCCCCAGTCGAGCCCGAGGTCGAGGCTCGACGTCGCGACGAGCGCGCGGAGGCGCCCCTCGGCCATCGCGGCTTCGGCGCGCTGGCGCGCTTCGCGGTCGAGGCTCCCGTGATGGATCGCGATCGGCAGCGACAGGTCGTTGACCTTCCACAGCTCCTGAAAGATCAGCTCGGCGAGGCCGCGCGTGTTGCAGAAGATGATCGTCGTGCGGTTCGCCGCGACGACCTCCATCACCTGGTGCACCGCCCAGCGCCCCGAATGCCCCGCCCACGGCACCGCCCCCGCGGGCAGCAAGATGTCGATATCGGGATCGGCGCCGGCCTCGCCCACGACCAGCGTAACCTTGTCGGCGTCGGCGTCGGGCGCCAGCCAGCCGCGATACTGGTCGGGATCGGCGATCGTTGCCGACAGGCCGACGCGGCGCAGTCCCGGTGCGATGTGCTGAAGTCGCGAAAGCGCGAGGCTCAGCAGGTCGCCGCGCTTGCCCGGTGCGAAGGCGTGGATCTCGTCGATCACGACCGTCTTGAGGTCGGCAAACATCGTGAAGCTGTCGGGATAGGACAGCAGCAGCGACAGCGATTCGGGTGTCGTCAGCAGGATGTTGGGCGGGCGGCTGCGCTGCCGCGCCTTCTTGTCCGAACTCGTGTCGCCGCTGCGGCTCTCGACGCTGATGTCGAGTTCCATCTCGGCGATGGGGCCGAGCAGGTTGCGCTCGACGTCGGCGGCGAGCGCCTTCAGCGGCGACACATAGAGCGTGTGCAGCCGGTCGGTCGGATGCGCGGACAGATCGACGAGCGTCGGCAGAAACCCCGACAAGGTCTTGCCCGCGCCGGTCGCGGCGACGAGCAGCGCGCTCTCGCCGCGCTGCGCCGCCGCCAGCATGTCGGCCTGATGCCGCCGAAGCTGCCATCCGCGCGCGGCGAACCAGTCGGCAAAAGGGGCGGGGAGATCCATGGGGCAGATGTGGCGCGCCGGGCTTCGCGGAGCAAGGCCATCGACATCGCCGGCGAAACCCGCGATAGCGGCGCGGGGTCGCATCCGAGTGGGATGCCTGTCATGAAAAACCTTTGGGCGGTCGCTGTCGCCGCCTTTTCGCTTCCGCAGCCTGTCGCCGCCGAAGAGCCTGGGATGAAGCTTGCGGGCATGCTGCGCTGTGCCGCCGTCTATCAGGTGACGAGCAAGAGTTTCGCCGACGGCAGCGCCGAGAAGCTCGCCGCATCGCGCCATTTCCTGCAATATTACATGATCATGCTCGCGATGGCGGAAAACGACGCGACCGACGATTTCGATGCGAAGACGCTCGGCACGCTGTTCGAGGCGCAACGGGCCGTCGCCGATTCGGACGCGATCATCGCGCGGGCCGAAGGCCGGCCGAACGTCTTTGCAGCCGATATCGCCACCTGCGCGGCCTTCCGCGAGCGCCAGCCGAAGCTATTCGCGACCGCCGACGAAACGATCGACGTGCTCGCCAAGGCGCAGACGAAGGCGCAATAGGGCCGGCGGGTTGCTGCCGGCGGCAACCCTGCAGATCCTCCCCATCGCGGAGCGTTGGGGAGGGGGACCGCCGCCGCAGGCGGTGGTGGAAGGGTCTGGCCTTGCGCTGACGTCTGACGGCATGGACCCCTCCGTCAGCGCTTCGCGCTGCCACCTCCCCATTGCTGTGCAAAGGGGAGGATCTCAGGGGCCTCCCCCCAACGGCCGCCCTTAAATCCGCTCCCCCACCCTGCCCAGCAATCCGCGCCAATGTTCGCCGAGCCGCCGCTGGAACAGCATCAGCTCGAACCCGTGGCGCGCGGCATGCTTTTGGGGGATCGTATCCCAGCCGCGATGTTCGACCGTGACGCGCGTCCCGCTGTCGATCGCCTCGAAACGGACGTCGACTTCGGTCGATTGACCGGCGGCGAAGCTCGGCAGGCGCCAGCCGAAGGTAAGCCGCTCGCCCGGCAGCCAGCGGCGTATCGGGCCGATTTCCCACTCCTCGCCATCGTCGAAGCGCGTGACCAGCCGCCCGTCGGGCCCCGCGGGGTCGAAGCGCAGCACGCCGTCGCCCCTTCGCGAAAGCGCGAACAGCGGGTGGCTCTTCCACCATTGCCCGATATCGTCCGTGAACGCGGCGAACACCGCGTCGGGGGCCGCGGCGATGCGCAATGCGACGATCACCGCCGCGCTCACCCCTCGGCTCCGCCGCCGCGCTCGACGTGGCGCTTCAGCGCTCCGAGCTGGTGCGTCCACAGCGCCTCGGTCTCGGCGAGCCAGCGCTTCAGTTCATCGGTCGCGCCATCCTTCAGCGAATAGATGCGGACGCGCGCGTCGAAAAGGGGATGGCCGTCCTCGACCAGCCCGCCTTCTTTCAGCATGCGCAGATGCCGGCTCATCGCGGGCGGCGCGAGCCCGAGCTCGGCGGCCAGCTCGCCCGCGCTGTGCGGCCGCCGCCCTAGCAGCTCGACCGCGCGTCGCCGGGCCGGATCGGCCAGCGCGCCGAAGATCCGGTCGACCCCCTCGCTCGATCTTGGCGCGCTCAATCGTCGAGCCGCGTCTTGGTCGTGAACCCGCCCTCGGCGTCCCATTCGTCCGAGGTCTTTTCCTCGATCGTGACCCCGAAGGTCCAGATATGCCCCTCGGGATCCTTCGCGCGGTAGGTGCGGTCGCCATAGAATTGCGTTTCGGGCTCGGCGATGATGTCCGCTCCCGCTGCGCGCGCCTTGGCGCAATGCGCGTCGATATCATCGCCCGTGCCGAGCTGGACATGCACCGTCTGCGTGTTCTTGCCGCCGAGGTTCGCGGGGCTGCGATGGTCGTCGGACCATTCGTTGCCGATCATGATCGTCGAATTGCCATACTCCATCTCGCTGTGCGCCAGATTGCCGGCTTCGTCGAGCAGCACGAAGACCGGTTCGAACCCGAACGCCTCCTCCAGCCAGCGGAACGCCGCCTTGCTGTCTTTGTAGCAGACGGCGCTCGAAAGCCCCTTCGATCGCGGATGGTCGGCCATATGTCGTCTCCCGAGTCGGTCAATTCATTTTCCATATATATAATATTTGCGGAAAAATGAAAATACATGCAATCGCGAGTGAAGTTGCTAGGAAAAGCGCATGACCGATCTCGCCCGCTGCGTCGCCGAAGCCTATGAAGTCGCCCTCCCGCACCGCGGCCAGGGCAAGGTCGCCGACTATATCCCTGCGCTCGCCAAGGTCGATCCGAGCCGGTTCGGCTTCGCGCTCGCGCTCCCCGACGGCACCGTCCATACTGCTGGCGACGCCGACATTCCCTTCTCGATCCAGTCGGTGTCGAAGGTCTTCACGCTCGCCCTCGCGCTTCGCCGCGTCGGCAGTTCGCTCTGGGACAGCGTGGGGCGTGAGCCTTCGGGCAGCGCGTTCAACTCGATCGTCCAGCTCGAAAGCGAAAGCGGCATTCCGCGCAATCCGCTCATCAACGCCGGGGCGATCGCGACGACCGACCGGCTGATCGACGGCCGCGACGGCGATGCGACGGTCGAGGAAATCCTCACCTTCCTGCGCGCCCGTGCCGGTGACGACGGCATCGCGATCGATCAGGAGGTCGCCGCGTCCGAATCGCAGACCGGCGCGCGCAACCGCAGCCTCGGCTATTTCATGCAGGCGTTCGGCAATCTGCGGCACCCCGTCGAGGACGCGGTCGGCGTCTATTTTCGCCAGTGCGCGATCGCGATGAACTGCCGCCAGCTTGCGCAGGCCGGGCTGTTCCTGGCGATGGAGGGGCGCGATCCGTTGACGGGCGAGCAATTGCTCGAGCCGCACCGGGCGCGGCGGATCAATGCGATCATGATGCTCTGCGGGCACTATGACAATTCGGGCGAGTTCGCGTTCCGCGTCGGCTTGCCGGGCAAGAGCGGCGTCGGGGGCGGCATCCTCTGCATCGCGCCGGGACTGGGTTCGATCGCAGTGTGGTCGCCGGGTCTCAACGCGGCGGGGACGTCGCATGCGGGTGCGATCGCGCTCGAGCATTTCGCCTATGCGGCGGGCTGGTCGGTCTTCGATTCGAGCGTCGGGTGAGCCTCAATCGGCGTTGAGCAGCGCCAGCTTGACGCGCGCGGTGCCGCTGCGGTGCATGCCGATCTCGCGCGCGGCGGCATGGCTGATGTCGATCACGCGGCCGCGTGAAAAGGGGCCGCGGTCGTTGATGCGGACGACGACGCTGTCGCCGTTCGACACGTTCGTGACGCGCACCATGCTGCCGAAGGGAAGCGAACGGTGGGCACCGGTGAGCTGGCCGGGGTCGAAGCGCTCGCCGCTCGCGGTGCGGTTGCCGGCGAGTTCGTCGCCGTAATAGCTCGCCATTCCGCCGTCGATTTCGGTGAAATCGGGCGTCGCGATGACCGTTTCGCCGCTTGCTTCCAAGTCTTGTGCGGCGGCCGAAACCGTCAGCAGCATCGGTATCAACAGGGCTGAAAAGACCCGCATGACATCCTCCCCCTTTTCGGTGGAGGGCCCAAAGCAGCGGCGGCGCGCCAAGGCAAGCCGCCGCGCGTTGGGATGAAGCGAATTTACGTCAGGCCGGTATCAAACGTCCAAATTTGCAACCGACAGCGCATTGGTCTGGATGAAGTCGCGCCGCGGCTCGACCTCGTCGCCCATCAGCTGCTCGAAAATGCCGTCGGCGACGTCGCCCTGCTCGGTCTTCACGCGCAGAAGCGAGCGGTTCGCCGGGTCGAGCGTGGTTTCCCACAGCTGTTCGGCGTTCATCTCGCCCAGCCCCTTGTAGCGGCTGACCGCCAGGCCCTTGCGGCTGTGCGCGAAGATCGCGTCGAGCAGTTCGGACGGGCGCGTGACCGGGTTCGCCTTGGCGTTGGTCGCCGCGGGAACGTCGTCCTCGTCGCCCTCGGCCGGCTCGGCTTCGACCGCCGCGGCGCCGCTCGCCTTCACGAGGCGGCCCGGACGCGCATAGGTTTCGGCCTGCTCGCTCGCGAGTTTGTGCAGGCGGCGCGCTTCCTGGCTCTGCAGGAAGGCGGCGTCGACCGCATGATGGTCGCTGACCCCGCGCCAGCGGCGTTCGAGCGTGTAGCCGCCGCCCTCGACGGCCTCGACGGTCCACACTGCCTCGGCGCCGCCGGTCAGCGCGCGCTCGGCGGCGTTGAGCCAGGCCGCGGCGTTGGCGGCGGCGCTGTGGCGGCCCGCGGTGTCGAGGTTCGGGTCGAGCGCGCCGGCAAAGGCGAGCGCTTCGATCAGCCCGTGGTCGAGACTGCGCGGCACATAGCGCATCAGCGCGCGCAGGCGCCGGCCATGCTCGATCAGGTCGCGAAGGTCGTTGCCCGACCGCGCCCCGCCCGGGGTTTCGAGCAGCAGCGCGTCGATCCCGCCGTCGACGAGATAGTTTTCGAGCGCGGTATCGTCCTTCAGATAGACTTCGCTCCGCCCCTTCGCGACTTTGTAGAGCGGCGGCTGGGCGATGTAGAGATGGCCGTTCTCGATGATCTCGGGCATCTGGCGATAGAAGAAGGTGAGCAGAAGCGTGCGGATATGCGCGCCGTCGACGTCGGCGTCGGTCATGATCACGATCTTGTGATAGCGCAGTTTTTCGATGTTGAACTCGTCGCGGATGCCCGTGCCGAGCGCCTGGATGAGCGTCCCGACTTCCTTCGACGAGATGATCCGGTCGAAGCGCGCGCGCTCGACGTTCAGGATCTTGCCCTTCAGCGGCAGGATCGCCTGCACATGCCGGTCGCGGCCCTGCTTCGCCGATCCGCCTGCCGAATCACCCTCGACCAGGAAGAGTTCGCACTTGCTCGGGTCGCGTTCCTGGCAGTCGGCGAGCTTGCCGGGGAGCGAGGCGATGTCCATCGCGCCCTTGCGCCGCGTCAGTTCGCGCGCCTTTTTCGCGGCCTCGCGCGCCGCGGCGGCGTCGATGACTTTCTGGATCACCGCCTTCGCATGCGCCGGATTTTCCTCGAGCCATTCGGACATCCGGTCGGCCATCAGGCTTTCGAGCGGCTGGCGGACTTCGCTGCTGACCAGCTTGTCCTTGGTCTGTGACGAGAATTTCGGGTCGGGCAGCTTGACCGACACGATCGCGGTCAGGCCCTCGCGCATGTCCTCGCCGGTCAGCGACACCTTTTCCTTCTTCAGTATCCCCGACTTTTCGCCATAGCCGTTGAGCGTGCGCGTCAGCGCGGCGCGGAACGCCGCGAGGTGCGTACCGCCGTCGCGCTGCGGGATGTTGTTCGTGAAGCAGAGGACATTTTCGTAATAGCTGTCGTTCCACTCGAGCGCGACGTCGATACCGATACCGTCACGCTCGCTGCTGATCGCGATCGGATCGGGGAGCAGCGCGGTCTTGTTGCGGTCGAGATATTTGACGAACGCCGCGATCCCGCCCTCGTAGAACAGGTCGTGCGCGACATGCTCGGCATGGCGCGCATCGACGATCTTGATGCGGACGCCCGAGTTCAGGAAGGCGAGTTCGCGGTAGCGATGCTCGAGCTTCTCGAAATCGAATTCGGTGACATTCTTGAAGGTCTCGGTCGAGGCGAGGAAGGTGACGCGCGTCCCCTTCTTGCCCGCCGGCGCGGGGCCCTTGACGATCAGCGGAGCAACCGCGTCGCCATGCTCGAAGCGCATCCAATGTTCCTGCCCGTCGCGCCACACGGTGAGTTCGAGCCATTCGCTGAGCGCATTGACGACCGAGACGCCGACGCCGTGCAGGCCGCCCGACACCTTGTAGGCGTTGTCGTCGCTCGTATTCTCGAACTTCCCGCCCGCGTGGAGCTGGGTCATGATGACCTCGGCCGCCGAGACGCCCTCTTCGGCGTGAATGTCGGTCGGGATGCCGCGGCCGTTATCCTCGACGCTGACCGAGCCGTCGCTGTTGAGCGTGATCAGGACGAGGTCGCAGTGGCCCGCGAGCGCTTCGTCGATCGCATTGTCCGAAACCTCGAACACCATATGGTGCAGGCCCGACCCGTCGTCGGTGTCGCCGATATACATGCCGGGGCGCTTGCGCACCGCATCGAGACCCTTGAGGACCTTGATCGAATCGGCGCCATAGGCGTTGGTGTTGGGCTGTTTGGAGGCGCTCTCTGGCGCGCCGGTTCCGGGCGTGTCTGTCATATCGAGTATATAGGGTCGAGGGGCACAAAACCCAAGCGAAAATGCGCCTCTCGCCGCTTTCCGATGGCCCGTTGCGCCGCGGCGGCCCGGCGGCTAGTTTCAGGGCCATGAAACACAGTCTCCCGCTCGTTCTCGTCCTTTCGCTCGCCGGTTGCAGCCAGGCCGCGCCGCCTGCCGACAACGCCCCCGCCGTCACGGGAGAGCCGCTTGCGACGCGCGCGGTCATGATCGGTACCGAGGGGCCGAGCCTTCCCGCCTGTTCGAGCATCAGCCGCGTCAAGGACGGCGGCACCGACGTCTATTGGGCCCCAGGCGAAACGCGGGCGGTGAAGGCCAGGATCGCGGGCGGGGCGAAGGTGTCGCTCTGCGAAGCCGCCGACAACGATGCCTGGTTCGGTGTTGTCTTTTCGGCGCCCGGAACCGACGAGGACATGTGCGGCGTCGGCAAGTCGGTCCCGAACGCGCGCGAGTATCAGGGTCCGTGCCGCTGGGGCTGGATCCGCGGCGGCACGGTCCGGCTGGGGGCTTAAAGCCACAAAAGCCCCGCATGGGCGCATTCGGTTTGTGTCCTTTGTGGCTTTAAGGCGACAAAGGATACGGACGGGTGCGTCCCAAATTGTCTCCTTGGTCGCTTTAGGAGCAACGCGCACGGTTGCCTCGGGCTGGGTATGATGGATGATCCGGAGAGCCATGCGGGAAGGCTGACACAGCGGAAGAATGTAGGAAAGCGGAGATTTTCGTTCGCCGGGAAAGACCGGAAGCGACCGGTCGCCGACATATCTGACGTGATCCCCGGCGAAAGCCGGGGCCCAGAGCGGTGGAAAGCCGACGCCGCGTTGTTACGCTCTAGGCCCCGGCTTTCGCCGGGGATCACTTGAGACGCGCTCTCTTCCTCGTCACCCCGGACTTGATCCGGGGTCCATGACGACGGTGCAGCTATGGATCCCGGATCAAGTCCGGGATGACGAAGGGAAGGAGGAAACGTCCGTTCCCCACCCCAAAAGCCGCCCAACAGCTACCCCCTGCAATCTTCGATCACGCGTCCGATTTCGGATTGCACCGGCAGTGTCAGCGCGTTGCCGCCCGGCGTTTCGAGCGCGAAGCGGCCGCGGCTGAACGCGATGCGGTCGAGGCGGATGTCGCGGCTCGGCACGGTCGCGGCGCCGTCGTCGAAGCGGATCTGGTCGGTGCCCGCGCTCGTGCGCAGCGCGATATTGCCGTCGAGGCCCGACGTCAGCCGGATACCGCCGCCGCTGCACGTCATCGTCAGCAGCGGGCTGGGGTTACCCGTCTGGATGAAGCTCGCGGCGCGGCTTCCCGCGTCATAGCGCCACGCGCCGCGATCGACGGGGCGCTGTTCCCACGACCCCGAGGGCGTCGGCGCAGGGGCGGGGGCCGGCGCGGGCGCGGGTGCGGGGCGCGGCGGCGGTGCCGGCGCGGGGGTCGGCACCGCCGTGCAGCCTGCGAGCGCAGCCATCATCGATACCGCGACGCCATATCGTGCCCACGTCCGCTTGCGATCGATGCTCAAAAAACCAACCCCTTCAAAATCCGCTTTCAAAATCCGCGCCAATCCACGACCTCGTCGAGCCCGACGCGCGGGACCGGCCACCGGTTCACCGCCGCTTCGGGATCGGGGTGGCCGATCGCGAGGCCGGTGAAGAGAATCTGATCCTCGCCAAGGCCCAGCGTTTCGCGGATCGTCGCCCCGTACATCGCCCAGCATTCCTGCGGGCAGCTGGCGAGTCCGTTCTCGACGAGTTGCAGCATCACCGATTGCAGCCACATCCCCATGTCCGACCATTGCGGCGGGCCCATGATGCGCGAGCAATGCAGGAAAAGCATCACCGGTGCGCCGAACCCTTTGTAATTGTCCATGAATTGAGCAAGGCGCCCCGCCCTGTCGTCGCGCGGGATGCCGAGCGACGCGTACAGCGCCTCGCCGACGCCGAAGCGGCGCGCCTCCCACGGTTCGGTCAACCCCTTGGGATAAATGTCATATTCGGGTTGGTGCCCTTCGCGCCCCATCGCGATTCGCGCCGCGACGGCATCCTTCACCGCCTGCCATGGCGCGCCCGTCAGCACCGTCACCTGCCACGGCTGGAGGTTGCCGCCCGACGGCGAGCGCTGCGCGTTCGTGAAGATCGTGCGGAGCAGCTCCGGATCGACGGGCGCGTCCGAAAAGGCGCGAACCGACCGCCGGCGATGCAGCGCATCGGCGACCGAACGGGGGAGAGCGTCATTCGCTGGCATATTTGTCCTCTCGTCTTTTTCCCAGCAACAGGCCGCGTTCGAGCCGCGCCTTCAACTGCCGGTAATAGGAAAGCAGGAAGACGTCATCCTCTTCGGCGACGGGTCGCCCGATCTTGCCGCGGATCGTATCGGCGACCTCGCGCATCGCGCGCGGATCGCGCGCGCGCAGGACGCGTTCGAGCTCCTGGAGCTCGAAGATGCCATAGACCGCGAGTTCGGCATCGGTGAACGCGATCGCCTGCGCATCCTTTTCGCCCGCGATATCGCTGTCGAGCTTGACGCGCTGCGCCATCACGACCCACGTGCCCGCGATCAGGTCGCCCATCCGCATCCGGTCGCGATTGAAGAGCAGGAACAGGCTGAGCGTCAGCGACCAGAGGACGCCCGCGAAGACCGTCCACCCCGACACCATATCCTCCGACGCGCCGTTGCCGAGCATCATCAGCGGCAGGAACAGTTCGAGCTCGCGGATCAGGTTGCGTGCGACCACGGCATCGGCGGTGAGCCGCCCGCCGTCGCGCGCGACGACGCGGATGCCCATCAGCCGCTTGCCCGGCGTCGCGGCGCGCGTCCCGAGCTCGAAGCCGATGAACCAGAAGGTCCGGAGCGCGAAGAAACCGAGCATCCACACGGTGTAGGCGACATCGCCGCGCCCCGCGAAACCGACCCACAGCATGAAGAGGGTGAAGAGGAACAACACCCCGACGATCGCGATCAGATCGACGATCAGCGCGCCGAGGCGAAGCCCCGCGCTCGCGATCCGGAGCTGCAGATCGACGCCTTCGGGGGTTATGAACTGGCGGACCTTCCTGGCGTTCGCCTGCCGCGCCTTTGCGTTCGCGGCGGCGGTCATGCGACGTCCTCGCGCCGCGGCACGTAATAATAGCCGAGCCAGAAGAGCAGCATCAGCGTGCCGATGCCATAGCGCAGCATCGTGTCGGTGATGAGCTGGCGGCCGAAGCCTTCGAGCAGCCCCGCGACGAGCAGCATCAGGATCACGCCGACCATCACCTTCCCCGCCGTTCGTCCGGCGTCGGCCGCAGCCTCGAGCCGCCCGCGCGCGCCGGGAAAGACGACCGCGGTGCCGATGCGCAGCCCCGCGGCGCCCGACAGCGCGGCGGCGAAGAGTTCGGTGGTGCCGTGGATGAACAGCCAGCCGCCGAAATCGGTGCCGAGGCCCTTGCCCGTGAACACCGCGATCATCGCGCCGAGGCTGATCCCCTGATAATATTCGAGCATCATCGTCGGGACGCCGAAGGCGAAGCCGAGCGCGAAGGACATGATCGACACGCCGCTGTTGTGCGTGAACAGGAAGGCGGCGAACATGTGCAGCCCGCTCTCCTCCTCGCCCGCGCCCGCCTTGCCGTGGCCGATCGTCGATCGCAGGAACTCGACCGAGGCGCGCGGGTCGCGCCCGCCCGACAGTTCCTCGGGGACGAAGTTGAAATACCATTCGGGGTTGTGCGCGACGAGCGACCAGCTGGTGAGCGCCCCCAAAGTGATGATCAACGCGATGATGACCGTTTCCTTCCACACCGCGCGCACCGCGGCGGGCCAGTCGTAGAGGAAGAAGCGGCGGATGCGGCTGAGCCGCGTCTCGCGCACGCCGTAGACGAGGAAATAGCCGCGGATCGACAGCGCCTCGAGATGGTCGAGCAGCGCCTTGTCGAGGCTCGTCGCGCGCGCGATCGAGAGCGACGACAGCGTCGCGCGATAGAGGATGGGCAGTTCGAGCAGTTCGTCGCTCGTCAGCGCCTTCGCGCCGCGCTTTTCCAGCTTGGTGAGCAGGATGTCGAAGGCGATCCAGTCGGCCTCGCGCTCGTCGCGGAAGCGGCTGGTCGAGAAGGAGGGAAGCCCGGCCGTGCTCACAGGCTGCATCACAGACTCCCCTGGCGCTTGATGCCGAGATAGGCCTCGACCACCCCCGCGCCCATCGCGTCGGCGGGGACTTCGAGCACGTCGGCGCCAAGCCGCTGGAGCCGCGCGATCACCAGCTGACGGTCGCGGAGCATCGCCGCGGCGACGTTCGACCGCGTGACGTCGGCGGCGCTTTCGGGGCGGCGCTTTTCCTCTTCCTCGACCTCTTCGTCGCGGATGACGACGAACAGCAGGCGGTGCTTCTTCACCAGCCGCCCTGCGGCGCGGATCATCAGGTCGGCGCTCGTCGCGTCGGTGAATTCGGTGAACAGGATGATCAGCGAACGGCGGTTGAGCTCGGCCGACAGCGTCATCAGGGCAAGCGTGAAATTGCTTTCGACGGGCGCATAGTCGATCTTGCTCGCGGCGCGCTGGAGCGCCGGGAAATCCTGGATGTTCATATAGGCGGGGGTCAGCGCCTGCGGCTTCGCGGCAAAGGAGAAGAGGCTGATCCGGTCGCCGAGTTTCAACCCGGCATAGGCGAGCAGCAGCGCCGCCGAGACTGCGCGGTCGACGCGCGGCATGCCGCCGACGGGCTCGGCCATCGTCCGCCCGGCGTCGATCGCGAGAACGACGCGGTTGTCGCGCTCGACGCGATACTCCTTCGCGAGCAGCTTGACGTGGCGCGCCGATGAATTCCAGTCGATCGAGCGCCGGTCCATGCCCGGCTGATATTCGGCGAGCGCCTCATATTCGCTGCCCTCGCCGCGGATCTGTTGCTGGCGGAGGCCGAACCAGCTGTTGCGCTGGAACAGGCGGCTGCCCTCTTCGGTCACCGCGCGGAGGCTGGGCACCACGGCGATCTCGCGGTCGAGCGCGAAGCGGCGCTGCTTCCAGACGAGCCCGAGCGGCCCCGCCCAGCGCAGCCACAGCGCCGCGATCAGCGCCTGCCCGCGGCGCGATGCGGTGAGCGGCAGCGTGCGGACGAGCGCGACCGCGTCGGCGGCCTTCACCATCTCGCCCGCTAGGCGGCCGCCGGGCGCGAGCCGTTCGTCGAGCGCGAGCGCGATTTCGGCGCGCCGCGGTACCGGTCCGCCGGTCGCGATCAGCTTGAGGTCGAACGGGTCGCCGACGCCGACCTGGTGCGGCACGCGAGCGTCGAGCGTCAGGCGGCGCGGGCTGGCGCCGAGCATCGCATCGAACAACAGGCCGAAGAAGACGAGGCCGATCCACGCGAGCGCGAAGACCCAGAGCTCGGGCCGCATCAGGCCGAGCGCCAACGCCAGGGGTGCGCCGAGCAGCAGCAGATAGATCGCCCGGCGCGTCGGATAGATCACCGCGGCACTTCCTCGCGCTCGACGAGGTCGGCGATGACCTGCTCGACGCTGCGCCCCTCGATCTCGGCCGCGGCCGACAGGATGACGCGGTGGCGCAGGACGCCGGCGGCGAGGCGCTGGACGTCGTCGGGGATCACATAGTCGCGGCCCTCGAGCGCGGCGGCGGCGCACGCGGCACGCGCGAGCATCGTCGCGGCGCGGGGAGACGCCCCGCATTCGAGGTCGGCGCTCGCGCGCGTCGATCGGATCAGGCGGACGATATAGTCGACGATCTCCGCGGCGAGCCGGACCGCCGCGATCGCGTCGATCGCCCGGCCGATCGCGGCGGCATCGGCGACCTGCGTCACGCCGAAATCGGCGACTGCGGGGCTCTTGAAGCGTCCGCCATGGTCGGCGACGATGCGCCGCTCCTCGGCGGCGTCGGGATAGTCGACGACGAGCTTGAAGAGAAAACGGTCGAGCTGCGCTTCGGGGAGCGGATAGACGCCCTGCTGCTCGATCGGGTTCTGCGTCGCGAGTACGGTGAAGCGCGGGCTCATCACATGCGACTCGCCGCCCACCGTCACGCGCCGTTCCTGCATCGCCTCGAGCAGCGCGGCCTGCGTCTTCGGCGGTGTACGGTTGATCTCGTCGGCGAGCAGCAACTCGGTGAAGATCGGCCCCTTGGTGAGCGTGAAGCTCGACGTCTGGAAGTTGAACAGGTTCGATCCCAATATGTCGCCGGGCATCAGGTCGGGGGTGAACTGGATGCGCCCGAAATCGAGCCCGACCGCGCGGGCAAAAGCCTGTGCCAAGAGGGTTTTCGCGGTTCCCGGCGGCCCTTCGAGCAGCACATGCCCGCCCGCGAGCAAGGCGATCGTCACCATACGGGTCAGCGGGCCCTGGCCGAAGACGACCTTCGCCACCTCGCCGTCGATCGCCGCGCCCAGCGCTTTCACGCCGTCGATGTCAGCCGTCACGCAATAATTCCTTTCTGATGTCGTTCAGCGCCTGTGCGCCGTCCAGAAATTCGTGCCTGTTGCGCGCGAGCGGCAGCCGCCGCGCGAGCGCCGAGAACAGATTGCCGTCCTTCAGCCGCTTGTCGATCCACGCATCGGTCGCGGCGGCGTCGAGCCCCGAGGGCGCATGCAGCCGCCGCGCGATCGCGAGCCGCTGGCTGTGGACATAGGCGTCGGCCCCGTCGAGTTCGCGCCGCGCCTGCTTGATCAGGTCGGCGCTGTTCGCGATCAGCGCCGCCTTCGACAGCGCGATCGCGCGCGTCGGCTTCAGCGCGGGGCCGAACCGCATCCACGCCTGCCACAGCGCGAGCAGTCCGGCGGCGATCAGGCACAGCGTGATGCCGATGAACGGCGGGACGAAGGCGAAGCGCAACAGCGAGCGCTGGCTCCCGAACCCGCCCAGCGTCACGTCGAAGCTGATCGCCTCGGCATCGGCATCCTCGGCGATCGTATCGAGCAGCAGCGCGGCCGCGCGCGCGCGATCGCGGCTCGCAAAGGCGAGGTTGTTGATGAGGTCGGGTTCCGACAGGATATAGATGCTGCTGTCGGGTCGTTTCGCCAGGACCGCGCCGCCGTGCGGAAAGGCGAGCAAGGTGTCGAACCGGGATGCGGTCAGGACCTGCGTCCTGAGGCCCGGAAGCGGCATCGCCATTTCGTGTCCGGCGAAGAAGCCCGTGGCCCGGGCGTCGCGGGCGTTGGGCTCGTTCGTTATCTTGTCGACCGGACCCGCAATCGGCGGCAAAAGCTTCGGCGACGGCGGCAGCGCGAGGCCGGGGCCCACCCAGCCCGGCCTTTGCGGCAGGCGCCCGGCCTGCCATTTGGGCAGCACGATCAGCACCGGCCCGCCGCGATGTCCCTTGATCAGGCGGGCGATTTCGTCGGGCTTCGAATCATGCGCCGGCGTCAGGACGAGGAGATGGCGTTCGCCTTCGGCCGGCGCGTCTTCACGGCGGCGAAGCGATACGCCGGTATCGGCGCGGTCGAGCAGGTCGACGATGCCGGCATAGCCCGGCGCGCCCTTCGACAGCGCATGGCCTCCACCGTCGTTGCCGCTCGACAACTGCGGTCCGAGCGCGATCAACGCCCAGAGCGCGATGAAGGCGATCACGCCGACGATGACGACGCCGGCGACCATCAGCGGGTTGAAGCCGCCGGTATCGGAGGCGGGCTCGCTCATCCGCGCGCCCAGTTCTGCGGCACGGTCAGTTCGGCATAGGCGCTGCGGCACTCGGTCCACGCGCCCTCGTCGATCGCGCGGCCGCCGAACAGGCTGATCTCGACCGCGCGCGCGATCCGGCTGAAGGCATTCCGCGCGACGGCGGGCAGATCGTGCGCCCCGGCAAGCTCGCGCGAGGTCATCGCCGGGCGGACGAGGCCCGGACGGCGGCCTTCGATATCCTCGACGCTGCGATAGAGGAGCAGGTGGATCGCCTCCGCGAAGCGCCCCGCCGCGGCCAGCGCGTCGGCATCGGCGAGCCGTGCCCGCGCGCGCCCGGCTTCGGCCGCGCCGACGACCTCTTCCTCCTCGGGCTCATCGCGCCGGCGGCCGAAGCGGATATTGTCGATCCAGTCGGCAAAGGCGGGGACGAAATGGTAGAGGATGACGAGCAGCAGCACCGCGGCCCCGATCCACACCAGCGGCTTCAGCGCGGGCGCGCTCCATTCGAAGAAATCGCGCAGCCACGACAGATCGCCCTGCGGAGGCGGTTCGCGCGGCGGCGGCGGAACGGGAAAGCTGGTCTGGATGTCGCCGCCCGCCATCGTCTGCGTATAGCCGGGATCGACGAGTTCGGGATCGAGGAGCCAGCCCTCGCTTCGATCGGCGATCGGCGCCGCGGCCGATGCCTGGGCGATCCACAGCGACATCATGTTGAAATTCTGGGCCCGCCCCGGTCTGTCATCGCGACAAGTGGTAGCGCGAGGCGGCGCAGCAAGGCAAGAGATGCTTGCGCGCCGGAGTGCCCCGTTCTAGCGCGCCAATCGGCCGATTGTTACGGTTGCAACCAAAAACCCGGCGACAGGAGAGAGCGGTGGACGCGGCGCAGGCGGTACATGAGAAATTCCTTGGCGCGCTTGGCGGCGGGACACTTCCCGGCCGTGCCGATGCCCCCGATCCCGCCGCGATCGGCCTGTCGCGCGCCGACGCGACCGACATCTTCCTCTCGCAGTTGACCAGCCGCCAGATGGACCGGCTGTCGCGTGCGCTCCAGGCGCGCGGCGAGGGTTTCTATACGATCGGTTCGTCGGGGCACGAGGGCAATGCCGCAGTCGCCGCGGCCTTGCGCGTCACCGACATGGCCTTTCTCCATTATCGGTCGAACGCCTTCCAGCTCCACCGCGCGCGCCAGCTTCCGGGCGAAACCGCGACGTGGGACATGCTGCTGAGCTTCGCAGCGTCGTCCGAAGACCCGATTTCGGGCGGCCGGCACAAGGTGATCGGATCGAAGCCGCTCGCGACCCCGCCGCAGACCTCGACGATCGCGTCGCACCTGCCGAAGGCGGTCGGCGCCGCCTTTTCGATCGGCATCGCGCGCCGCGGCGGCATGAAAGACCTGCCGCTCCCCGACGATGCGGTCGTGCTGACGAGTTTCGGCGACGCTTCGGCGAACCACTCGACCGCGCAGGGCGCGTTCAACACCGCGGGCTGGGCGGCCTTCCAGGGCTCGCCGATGCCGCTCATCTTCCTCTGCGAAGACAATGGCATCGGTATTTCGACACGCACGCCCACGGGCTGGATCGAGGCGCAATTTCGCCACCGCGCGGGGCTCCATTACATCAAATGCGACGGCACCGACCTCGCCTCCGCCTATGCGGGGGCAAAAGAAGCCGCCGACTATGCGCGCCGCACGCGGAGGCCGGTCTTTCTCCACATGGCGACGGTGCGCCTCTACGGCCACGCAGGGTCGGACGTGCAGGGGGCCTATCTGCCCAAGGCGCTGATCGAATCGGACGAGGCGCGCGATCCCTTGCTCAGGGGCGCAGCGCTGATGACCGGGCAGGGCTGGATGACCGCGTCCGAAATCGCCGAAGCCTATGAAGAGATCGGCGCGACGCTCGCGCGGCAGGCCGAGGCGGCGATATTGCGCCCCAAGATCACGACCCCCGCGGGCGTGATGGCCAGCCTCGTCCCCCCGAAGCGCGAGGTCGCGCGTGCGAACACGCCTTCGGCCGAGGATCGCACCGCGATGTTCGGCAGCGACGCGGGGCAGATGGACAAGCCGATGCACATGGCGCGGCTCCTGAGCTGGGCGCTTGCCGACCTGTTGCTCGCGCACAAGGAAATCGCCGTCATGGGCGAGGATGTCGGGCCGAAGGGCGGCGTGTACAACGTCACCGCGAAGCTCCACCAGCGCTTCGGCTCGGCACGCGTGATCAACACGCTGCTCGACGAACAGGCGATCCTCGGCCTCGCGATCGGCATGGCGCATAACGGGTTTGTCCCGATGCCCGAGATCCAGTTCCTCGCCTATGTCCACAATGCCGAGGACCAGATCCGCGGCGAGGCGGCGACCTTGAGCTTCTTCTCGAACGGCCAGTACACCAATCCGATGGTCATCCGCATCGCGGGGCTCGGCTACCAGAAGGGCTTCGGCGGCCATTTCCACAACGACAACAGCCTCGCGGTTTTCCGCGACATTCCGGGCGTCATCCTCGCGGTCCCGTCGAACGGCCGCGACGCGGTGCATATGCTCCGCGAATGCGTCCGCCTCGCGCGCGAGGAGCAAAGGGTGGTCGTCTTCGTCGAACCGATCGCACTCTACATGACGCGCGACCTCCACGAGGAAGGCGACGCCCTGTGGACCAGCACCTACGAAGCCCCCGGCGAAGGCGCGCCGATCCGCTTCGGCGACGTCGGCGTCCATGGCGACGGCACCGACCTTGCGATCGTCACCTATGGCAACGGATATTATCTCTCGCGGCAGGCCGAGAAGCTGCTCGCCGCCGATGGCGTCAAGGCGCGCGTCATCGACCTGCGCTGGCTCGGCCCGGTCGACGAGGACAAGCTCGTCGCCGCGGTCGGCGATGCGAAGCGCATCCTGATCGTCGACGAATGCCGCATCACCGGTTCGCAGAGCGAAGCGCTGATGGCGACTTTCGTCGAACGCACGCCCGCGAAGAAGCTGAAGCGCATCGCCGCCGACGACAGCTTCATCCCGCTCGGGCGCGCGGCTACGCTCACGCTGCCGAGCCGCGACAGCATCTACGTGGCCGCGTGCGAGCTACTGGCCAAAGGCTGATTCCCAAAACCGTTCGCCCTGAGCTTGTCGAAGGGCCGTCCTGGTTTTGAACCGAAGAGAGAAGAACAGTGCTTCGACAAGCTCAGCACGAACGGATGAGAGGGTAATGATGACCGCTGCAAAGAAGACCGCGCTCGTCGTCGCCCCCGGCCGCGGCACCTATGGCAAGGGCGAACTCGGCAGCATCGCGCGGCTGCATGGCGGGCGCTTCGCCGACCGCATCGCCAATTTCGACGCCCAGCGCGCCGAGCGCGGCCAGCCGACCGTCACCGAACTCGACGGCGCCGACCGCTTCAGCGTCGCGACGCATATGCGGGGCGATGTTGCGGCGCCTCTGATCTACGCCGCCACCGCGCTCGATTATCTGAGCATCGACCGCGACAGATATGATGTGGTTGCCGTCGCGGGTAATTCGATGGGCTGGTACAGCGCGCTGGCGTTGGGCGGCGCGGTATCGGTCGAGGACGGTTTCCGCATAGCGAACGCGATGGGGCTCAACAGCCAGACGCACGGCCCCGGCGGGCAGATACTGCTGCAGGTCGTCGACGAGGACTGGCGTCCGGTGCCCGGCCTTCGCGACCGGTTGCTCGGCCTCGTCGAAGCGATCGCGTCGCGCCCGGGCCACGACCTCGCGCTCTCGATCGATCTTGCGGGCATGCTCGTCCTGGCGGGCAACGAGGAAGGGCTTGCCGCGCTGCTCGCCGAGGCCCCGCCGACACCGGGTCGCGATCCGCTGCGCCTCGCGGGCCATGGCCCGTTTCACACGCCGCTGATGTTCGGCAGCTCGGACAAGGCGAAGGCCGAACTCCCCGCCTCACTGTTCAGCGCCCCCGCGATCCCGATGGTCGATGGCCGCGGCCATGTCTGGCGGCGCTTCGCGTCCGACCCGGCGCAGGTCTGGGACTACACCTTCGGCCACCAGATCCTCGCGCCCTATGATTTCGCGCTCTCGGTGCAGGTCGCGGTCAAGGAGTTCGCGCCCGACGTCGTCATCCTGCCCGGCCCTGGCGACACGCTCGGCGGTGCGATCGCGCAATCGCTGATCGGCATCGAATGGCAGGGGATCGCGGGCAAGGCCGACTTCATGGCGCGGCAGTCGTCGGATCCGATCCTGCTCTCGATGGGCCGCGCCGAACAGCGCGCGCTCGTCACCGGATAGCGTTGCCGCGAAATTGGGCCGGCGCCAATTGGACCGACGGGGGTGGAACGACCCCCGCCGGCCCGGTTGGGAATCGCGGCCAGGTGGGGATGGCCGCGAGCGTGAACGGATACGCCTGTGGGGACCAACTCACAGGCGTGGAACCGCTCCCGTCCCTTATAGGATAGCAATCGCGCGTCCGGCCGCGATGGTTCCGTCAATTGCACCGAAATGGACCGGATTGCCGTGCGCCATCTCGGCGGTGAACTGCAGGCGCAGCAACTCGGCGACGCTCCCGGCGCCGGCGCGGCGCATGATGTTCGCGCGGTGGACCTCGACCGTGCGCGGGCTGAGGTCGAGCTGCCGCGCGATCGCCTTGTTGCCGAGCCCCGAAGCGATCGCGTCCAGAATGTCGCGTTCGCGCGGGGTCAGCGTCGAAAGGCGCCGTTCGGCCTCGCGCCGCCGCGCCAGCGCCGGCTGCCGCGCCTGCCATTCGGCGACGGCACCGTCGATCGTCCGGCGAACGAGCCGCGGATCGAGCGGGGCGGGCAACAGGTCGTGCGCTCCGCCGCGCAGGATCGCGCGCGTTTCCGCGATGTCGAGCTGGCTTGCGGCCACGAACGCGGCAACCTCGCTCCGCCCGCCGACCCGGTCGAGGACCGCCCCGCCGGTTCGGTATCCCGGCTGGCGCCAGTGAAAGAGCAGGATCGCGCAATCGGCATCGGCGCCCGCCTCGAACCAGTCGTCGGCGCTCGCAAAGCTGCGCACGACCCGTCCGCCGCCCTCGGCAAGGACGCGGAAACAGGCCCGGCGCTCGGTGGCGTCCGGCAGGATCAGATGGATATGCCCCCCAGCTTCGGTCACCGCGCGACGATGAAGGGGAGGCGGCGCGAAACCCAGTGCGACCCGGTCGGCTTCGGCGTCAATCCGAAGCGATCGGGAGGCGAAGCGTCACGATCATGCCGTGCGGATCGCCGCGGCCGATCACCATCGTCCCGTCGTGCATATGCGCGATCGTCTGGACGAGCGACAGGCCGAGCCCCGCGCCTGCGCCGCCGCGCGCGGGATCGAGGCGGACGAAGCGCTTCGCCGCCTCGTCGATCTGCTCGTCGGGAATTCCCGGCCCGTCGTCGCGGACCGATAGCGCCACTTCGGACCCGTTTTGCGTCGCGGCCAGCGCGATAGTCGATCCTCCCTCGGCATATTTCAGCGCGTTGTCGATCAGGTTCGACAGCGCGCGGAGCAGCATTTCGCGATGCGCGACCACCTCCAGCCCCGCAGGGGCGGCGACCGTGATCGCAAAACCCTCGTCCTCGGCGAGCGGGCCGTAGACCTCCGCCAGATCCTCCAGCAGCGGCGCGAGCGCGAAGCGTGCGAACTGGTCGCGGCCGATCCCGGCCTCGGCGCGGCTGATCTCGAGCGCGGTGTCGAGCAGGCGGTGCAGGCTGTCCGCCTCGTCGATCGCCGCCGCCAGCGCGGCGGTGGCCTGTGCATCCTGCGTCCGGCCGAGCGACTGTTCGAGCGTCGCCTTCAACCGCGATACCGGCGAGCGCAGATCGTGCGCCATCGAATCGGTGACCATGCGCAGCTCGCGGACCAGCGCTTCGATCCGTTCGAGCATCGCGTTGATCGACGTGCCGAGCCGGTCGAATGCGTCGCCGGTTTCGTCGCGCTCGACGCGCGCGTCGAGCTTGCCCCCCGCAATCGCCGCCGCGGCGCGCGCGAACGCGTCGACGCGCCGCGCCAATATCCACGCCGCGATCGAGGCGACGGCGGCGGCGAGGAGGATGCCCGCGGCGAGCGCGTAGAGGACCGCGGCCTGGCTCGCGCGCGTCAGCTGCGCCTGCGCCTCCAGCACCTCGCCGGTCAGCAGCACGCGCCCGCCGCTCAGCCGCGTCGTGACGATCCCCATCTCTTCGGCGGCGAGCGCGCCCTCGCGGAACAGGTCGATCCGGCGCCAGCGCTCGGCATCGCCGACGGTCGCGGGCCATTGCTTGAGGTTCCCCGCGATCGTGCCGCCGTCGGGACCCTTCAGCAACACGACGAAATTGCGGTCGTCGCGCGCCGCGAGCCGGTCGCGGATCGCGCGGATCAGCCCCCCCTCGCCTTCCTGCCGATATTCCTCGGCGAAATCGTCGCGTGCGACTTCGGCGGCGGTGCGCGCGTCGGACAGGATCGTCGCGGCGGTGAAGCGGTGGATCACCGTCAGCCCGAGCGCGAGCGCCGCGACCTGCACCAGCAGCAGCGCCAGCGCGAGCCGGACGGTCGTCGATTGCAGGAACCCCCGCCGCACCGGCCGCTATCCGGCGTTGCCGAGCATATAGCCCGCGCCGCGGATCGTGTGGACGAGCGGCTTGTCGAAGCCGTCGTCGACCTTGCGCCGCAGCCGGCTGACATGGACGTCGACGACGTTGGTGCCGGGGTCGAAATGATATTCCCACACCCCCTCGAGCATCATCGTGCGCGTCACCACCTGGTCCTTGTGGCGCAGCAGATATTCGAGCAGGCGGAATTCGCGCGGTTGCAGGTCGATGCGCTTGCCCGCGCGCGCAACGCGGCGGCTCAAGAGGTTCATCTCCAGATCCTCGCACGCGAGCACCGTTTCGACCTGCGTGCCGCCGGAGGGTTTGGCGATCATCAGCTTCACGCGGGCGAGCAATTCCGAAAAGGCGAAGGGTTTCACGAGATAGTCGTTCGCGCCCGACGTCAGCCCCTCGACCCGCGCATCGACCGCGCCGAGGTTCGACAGGATGATCACGGGGGTCGCGACCTTCGCGGCCCGCAGCGCGGCGAGCACCGCCATGCCGTCCATCCCCGGCAGCATCCGGTCGAGGATGATCGCGTCGTAACTGCCGTCGGTCGCGTGGAACAGTCCGTCGCGTCCGTCGGCGGCGTGGTCGACGACGAACCCCTCGCCGGTCAGGCTCTTGACGATGAAATCCGCGGTCGTGGGGTCATCCTCGACGACGAGTAGTTTCTGCGACATGCGGCTCCTGGGACTGGCGGACGGGCAGATGCTTATAGCGGCTCTCGCCCGCATGGCGAATATGCAGCATGACGCCCTTGGCGGCATCGCTCTTTACGGCGCGCGCGACGGCGGAGACCGAGGGAATCGGCCGCCCGTCGATGCGGTCGATGACGTCGCCCGCGGCGATATCGGCCTTGGCGGCGGCGCTGCCGTCCTGGACGCTGGTGACGATCAGCGCGAGCGGGGCGGAGGGGCTTGCGCGTTCGGCCTCGTAGGTAAGGCCCGGGAGCTGGGCGCCGGGGCGCGGGTAGGGCGCCGCCGCCAGATGCGCCGCGAGCGCGATCACCGCCGCCAGCATCAGCAGCATCGCGCCGGCGGGGGGCATCGGGCGAAGGCGCACGACGTCCATCAGGTCAGCGCCAGTGCCGGTGGGCTGGGCGCCGGCGCCCGCTTCGTGGGCGGACGGCTGACGATGCGGTGAACGGCGGCCATGCCCTGCGCAAAGGCCATGCCGCGCGGCCCGGCGATATAGCGCGGCTCCCAATGCGTCGCGAACTTCGCCTTGTAGCTTCGCAGCCCCTCGAACCCATAGAGCATCTCGCCGTGGCGAAAGACGAACGCGGCGCCGCGCGCCCAGGCCGGAGCCAGCTTGCGCCCGTCGACTCCCGCGAGCGGCGCGATGCCGAGCGTGAAGCGCGCATAGCCTTGCTCGCGCGCATATTGCATCAGCCGGATGAACAGGAAATCCATCACGCCATAGGGAATGGCGGCGACGTGGCGCATCAGATCGACCGACATCTCGGCGCGGTTTGCGGTCGCAAGGATATTGGCGAACGCGACGATACGGCCCTCGATGCGCACCACGGCGCACGGAAACCGCGCCATATAGGCGGGATCGAAGCTGCCGAGGCTGAATGCCTTCTCGCGCTGTTTCTTTGCCGCGAGCCAGTCGTCGGAGACGGCCTTCAGGGCATCGGCGTGGGCGGGCACGTCGGCGGCCGCGATGACCGCGAATACCGCGCCTTCCTGTATCGCGCGCCGCTCGGCGTGGCGGAGCGATTTCGCCTGGGGTCCGGTCAGCGAGAATTCGCCGAGATCGACGCGTGCCTCCTCGCCATATTTGACGATCGAGAGGCCGAGGTCGATCGCATGCGGCAGGCAGCGTGCGCTGATCTGGTAGAGCAGAATGCGGCCCTGCGCGGCATCGGCCTTTTCGCGAAGCTTCCAGAGCAGGTCGGACCAGCGTGCTTCGTTGCCGACGGGGTCGCCCATCATGATCCAATTGGCCCCCTCGGCGCGGTACATCAGGAAGGCGTCGCCCTCGTCGGCAAGCAGGAAGCGCTTGTCGCCGGTATAGGCGAGGAAGGCGTCGGTCTGGTCGGCGATCGCGATTGCCGGCGCGATCTGGTCGAAATTGACCGCGTTCGACCGCGACGCGCGCGCCGACGGGGCGAAGAGCCGCCACAGCGCCAGCCCCGTCAGCAGCACCGCGATCCCGAACAGCGTGCGCAGGAAACGCGGCGCGTCGCCGCGCAGGCTGAACTGCCACCAGAGACTGCTGTCGTAGGCGACATGCTTGTACGCGAAGAAGCCCGCAAAGGTCGCGGCGAGGATCGCGGTCAGTGCGGCGGCGATCCAGCCAGTCGACAGCGGCGCGTCGATCAGTGCGGTCTTGCGGTAGAAGGCCGCGCGGCTCCATTGCAGCGCCGCCCCGATGCCGGTCAGGATCGCGGCCTCCTCATAGTCGAACCCCTTGGCGAGCGAAAAGAGGATCGCCGCGATCAGCAGCGCGCGCGTCGCGACGAAGGCGCCGTCGAGGCGGCGAAGCAGTCCGGGCGCGAGGAAAAGGAGCAACGTTCCGGCCAGGCTCGCCGCGAGGTGCGACGCCTCGACGAAGGGCAGGGGCAGGAAATGCTTGAGGTCGTGCATCCGCGCCGCCTCCGCCGGGGTCGATCCCGAGAGGAGGAGGATCAGGCCGCCGGCGAAGACGAGCGCCGCGAGCAGGGGGGGCGACAGCTCGCGCAGCAGCGATTGCCCCGCCGCGGCGAGCTCCCGCGCCGGGGCATGCCAGGCGCGGCTTTCATGCCAGGCAAGCAGCAGCGCCGCGAGCAACAGGGGGAAAAGATAATAGACGACGCGGTAGGCGAGCAGCGCCGCGAGCAGCTGCGCCTTGTCGCCGGGAACGGTCGCGATCACCACCGCCTCGAAAACCCCGAGCCCGCCGGGGACATGGCTGATCAGGGCCGCGATGATCGCGAGTGCATAGCCGAGGAAGAAGAGCGGAAAGGCCGAAGCTTCGGGCGCGGGCAGCAAGATGTAGAGCGCGGCGCTCGCCGCGGCGAGGTCGAGCGCGGCGACGAGCGTCATCGACGCGCTCATCGCGGCCCCGGGCAGCGGGGTGCGCCAGCCGCCGATCTCGACCGCGCGCAGCCCGAACCGGCGGAGGAGCAACGGGACGAGGCAAAGCGCGATCGTCGCCAGCCCGGCGACGTGCAGCCAGTGGAGTGACAGGCCCCGGTCGAAGACGGGCAAGCCATGCGTGCTCGTCGCTGCGGCGATCCCGGCGAGCAGGATCACGCCGTTCCAGAAAGCGAGGCTCGCGAGCGCGATCACGCTGCCGATCGCGCCGCCGTCGAGCCCCGCGGCGCGATAGATGCGATAGCGCGCCGACCCGCCGGTGAGCAGCGCGAGGCCGAGATTGTGGCTGAGCGTGTAGCTGGTGAAGCTCGCGAGCGCCGCGGTTCGCCACGGCAGCCTGCGTCCGATCACGTGCAGCGCGGCGCTGTCGTAGAGGGTGAGCAGCAGATAGCTTGCCGCGGTCAGGCCGAGAGCGCCCGCGATCTGCCGGTTCGACAGCGCATCGAACGCCTGCCGGATCGCGTGCGGGCGCACCGAATGCAACAGGCCGAACAGCGCCGAAAAGCCGAGCGCCGCGACGATCAGCGCGGCGATGATCGACAGCGGCCGCTTGTGCACGGCACCCCAGGCGAGGATGCGCGTCATTGGCGTGTCCAATCCTGGCGCTTGCACAGCAGCCCGCCGAGGATGCAGCCCGAGATGCGGATGTCGTTCGGGCCCTTCTGCTCGATCGTCGAATAATAGCGCCGGCCCTGGTCGGGGACATAGACCTGCCCCGTCCAGCGCCCTGCCCCGCTGTGGCGGTAGTCGCTGAGCAGCTCGGTTCCGATCAGCGAGGTCACACCCGCATCGCGCGCATCGGCCATCGCCTTCGGACTCGCCCAGACGATATTGCCGCAGAGCAGGTTTCCGCAGAGCCGCGTGCGGACGCGGATCGTGCCCTTGGGATTCTGCCACACGCCGATCGGCGACGCGGCGGGTTGCGGAATGGCGCTGGTCGAGGCGGCCAGCATCAGGGCGAGGGCCATCATCTTCATTTCATCTGCTCTTCCGAATGTTCGATCGCGGGCAGGATCGCCGCGGTCAGCGCCGCCGCGTCGAAATCGAGCCGATGTCCGCCGGGCAGCGGCACCTTGCGGACGTTCGGCATGTCGAGTTCGGGGCAGAGGCTGTCGTCTTCCTTGACGCCCCAGATGCAGGTGACCGGCGCCCAGGTGAGCCGCGATCCGGTCGGCAGCGCGAGTGCGTCGGGCGTCTCGAGACCCGCGAGCTCGATCGGCGAGGCGCGAAAGATGATATCGTGCCCCGGCACGACGAGCACCACCGCGCCGATCCGGCTGCGCGTCGAAGCGGGCGTTTCGGCGAGCCCCGCGTGAAGCATGTCGGCGCCGAACGACTGGCCGACCAGCACGACCTTGCCGGTCCTGCCGATCGATTCGGCGCGGCGCATCGCCCCCGCGATCAGCGCGGCGGCTTCGGCGGCGGTGCGGCGCGGCGAGAAAAAGGCCAGGCTGTTGACCGTCACCACCGCGTAGCCGCGCGCATTCAGGCGCGCCGCGACCTGCGGCGTCATCCCGACCTTGTCGCCCATATCGCCCGACAGCATCACGATCGCGGGGCGTTCGGGACCCGCCCCTTCGGCAGCAAGCGCATGGAAGATGCCGTGCCGGTACCAGCCCGCGTGGACGTAGAATCCCGCGCAGCCGCAAAGGATCAGCAGCAGGAGCGAAACCCCCAGCTTTCCGCGCGACAATCTGTTCGGGCGCCTGATCATGCCCCCGTCATAGCGGGGCACGGGTCTTCGCAAGCTGACGCGCGGATTACGACTTTGTCATGTCGCGGTCATGCCCCGGACGGATCGCGGCTTCTAGAACGGGGTCGTCGAGAGCGGACGGCTCTTCGGCGACCCGACCAGGACGGCAAGGACTTAACCCGGCACCCGCAAGTCCGACCCCGTCTGCATCCGGCCAGCTCTCCCCTCCCCGTGCGAGAGCTGGCCGGTTTGTCGTTTCAGAGTGCGCGCACCGAGCAACCGACGCGCCAGCTGCCGCCGAAGCGCGCCTCGGCGCGCTGCCCCGGGCGGATTTCATGCACCCCGGTGATCGCACCCGTCGATACCCATGTGCCGGGCGCTATCGCGATCCCGCGCGCGCGCAGCGTGCGGAGCAGGAACAGCGCGGCGCCGAACGGCCCGTCGAGCATCGTCTCCATCGTCGCGGCGCCGACGTCGGCGCCGTCGATCGCCAGCGCGACCGGCATCCGGATCAGGTCGCGGGCCCGCCAGTCGGCGATCGCGGGGCCGAGGACGAGGCCCTTGTTGTTGCCATAGTCGGACGCCGTGACCGCGGGTCCGCTCTTGTTGATCGCAGCGAAGGGCGAGCTGGCGATTTCGATCCCGACCCGTACCTCGTCGACGACGTCCTTCACACTTTCGATATCGTGCTCGCCTGCGCCGATTTCACCGAAACGGAGCAGCAGCTCGGCCTCGGCGGCCGCGAAGCCCGCAGCATAGACGGGCATCACCGGGTCGGCGCCCGCCTCGACGATCTCGTCGACGAAGATCGGACCGGCCAGCCGGTTGTCGCCATAGGTCTCGACGAGGGGCAGCGGGATGCGGCCGACTTTCCAGCCGCCGACCGCGCGTCCGTCGAGCGCGATCGCCGCATCCTGGATCGCATAGGCCTCCGCCATGCTCTGCGGCATCGTGCCGGGATACACCGCAAGCGCGGTTCCACTTGCCCGCGCCGCCAGAAGCGCACGCGCGATCTCCTGCGGTGCCGCTGCCTCCGCCATCCTATTTCCGCCGGCGTGCGAGCTGATAGTCGTAGAGCGAGGGCGCTGCCGTCAGCGCGCCATTCGTTTCCTCGATATAGGGTGTAGGATTGTAGTGGACGCGGATCGGACGGTTCGCGTGGAGCCCGACGATCCGTTCGCCGGGGCCCTCGAGTCCGCTGTCGATCGCGACCTCGGCATCGGCAGGGACGCTGTCGGGCATCACCAGCGTCGCGTTCCACAGCGTGTTGTAGAGCCCGTGCCCCGGCTTCCAATAGGGCGCGCCGCCGCCGACCCACAGCTGGTACGCCCAGCCGTCCTTGCCCTGCTTGGGATCGATGTGGAGCGTCACCTGATCGAACAGATTCTGGTGGTTCGATCCGCTGTGCTGGTCGAGCACGGCGTCCTTCGCGACCGCGGCGCGCAGGAACACCGACCGCGTCGAGCGCGTGTTGACGCTGAGCGGGTGGACGACCGGATTTTCGACCTTCACATCCTTGACGAGGACGTTGTGGACGGCGCCGACATGCACCGAATAATGCGCGCGCCGCGCTCCCGTCGTCGTGACGTTTGCGATCGTCAGGCTTGCGGCATTGTCGGTCAGGATGCCGCTGTCGCTCTGATCGATGACGAGGTCGCGCACCCAGCCATCGAACACGCCGGTCAGATAGATGCCGTTATAGCCCTGCTCGAGATGATGCCCGAAGGCGGGCGAGTCAGGGAATTGGAAGCGCAGATTCTGGATGCCGACATTGGTCAGATGCTTCCATGCGGCGACCACCGCGGGCTGATCGGCGCGGACGTCGTGGAGCAGCGGATCGCCGAGCGTCACCGTCTTGCCCCTGATCGCCGTCACACGCGTCGCCTGGACCACGACGGGCCGGTCGGGCGAACTCCAATGGTGCGATCCGATCGGCAGGTCGGTGTCGCCATAGAGCGACTTCAATATCGCACTCTTCGGCCCGTCGACCGAGAACCATTGCAACTGCACGACGTCGCCGACGCGCAGTTTCGACGTGTCGTCGACGGTCAGCGTGCGGGTAAATTGCTTGCCGGCGCCACCATTCGCCAGCACCGGGTCGCGAACATCCTTCTCCGCGTCATAGGAGACCGGCCGACTGCCTTCGGGGGCGACGAATATCATGCCGCCGGCCCAGCTATATTCGGTGAAGAGATAGTCGATATTGTGCTCGGGTTCGACCTGCTGCTTCTTTTCGCGCACCAGATATTCGCGCAGCTCGTCATAATCGTGGCTCTTGTCGATCAGCTTCAGCGGCCGCGGGAACCACAGTTCGCTGCCGCCCGCGCCCGAACCCGCGCCATCGAGCACGATGTCGCTCCGCGTGATGCGCAGCACCTCGGTGATCTGCGTCCGGCCCTTGGGGAAGCGAAGCGTGACCTTTCCCCGCACCGCATTGGCGGCGGCGAGCGCGCGCAGCACCGCCTTGGTATCGTCGAGCCCGTCGTCGGGGATCGCGCCGAACGCCGTGACGTCGACCACCGTTCCGCTGTCGGAGGGAATGGGCGCCAAGCCGAAACCATAGCCGGCATAGGAGAAATCGGGCAGCGGGTTCGCCGCCATCACCGCGCGATCGGACAGGATCTTCGGCATCTCGGCCGTCTTGGCGACCGCGCCGGTGGCGACTGCGGCGGAAAGAAACAGGGCGAGACGGAGGGGGCGTCCAGCCGGGGCGGGCAGTGGCATGAATGATCTTCCCATATCGTGTCTCGCAACAGCGCGGCGTCAGTGGACGGACGCCGCGCTGCCGTCTGCGATCAGAATTTGGCGCGCAGGCCCGCCGAGAAGCGCCGCTCGGATAGAGCATAGCTGTTCAGTGCGGTCGGATTCACGCTATATTCGCTCGTCGCCGATTTCTTCGGCATCAGATTCTGCGCCTGCAACGAAATCGCGAAATTCTTCGTGATGTCGAACCCGACCTGCGCGTCGAGCTGCGAGCGCGAGCCGATGAAGCTCGGCCGGCCTTCCGAAAATTCGAACACCGCCTCGTCGCGGTAGTTGTACGCGATGCGCGCCGAGAAGGGGCCCTTCTCGTACAGCCCGACGAGATTGTAGCTGTTCTTCGACACCGCGACGAGCGGGAAGCCCGACTGGTCCTCCGAGTCCGAATAGGTGTAGTTCGCGATGATCCCGAACCCGTCGAAGGGCGAGGGAAGGAAGTCGGCGAACTGCTGGATGCCGACCTCGAAGCCCTTGATCTTCGCGCTCGCCAGATTCTCGGGCCGCGAGAAGACGAGGACGCGGCCGGCCGGGTCGAGGTTGGTATCGACCCCCGAAGTCACGAAGCTCGCGATGAAATCCTTGACGTCCTTGTAGAAGACCGCGCCCGAGATCAGCGAGCTCTTGCCCATATAATATTCGAAGCTGATGTCGGCCTGCGTCGAGATCGGCGGATCGAGGTTCACATTGCCGCCGGTCACCGACAGGTTCGTCGCGTTGAAAAAGGTCGAGGGCGACAGGTCGGCGATCGACGCGCGCTGCATCGTCTGCGATCCCGAGATGCGGACGAGGAAGTCGTCGGTGACGTTGAACGCGACGTTCGCGCTCGGCAGCACGTTGGTATAGCGGTTCTTGTCGTTGCGCAGCGTGCTGACGGTGCCGACGTTGACGTAGCTGTCGACCGACAGGCGCGTCGATGCGATGCGGACGCCCGCGTTCGCCTTGTACGGCATGCCCAGAATCTCGCCCTCGCCCGACACCATCAGATAGGCCGCGAGCGTACGTTCGCTGAAATCATAGTCGCGCTGCAGGTTGGGGAGGAGCGTCGACTTGCCGTTCGGGTTCGGGTTGGGCTCGGCCGCCTGCGCGCGCGTGAAGACATAGTCGAAGGTCGGTGCGGTGCTCAGGAAACCGCGCGGAAAGGTGCCGGCGATGTCGGGCAGGAAGCCGTCGATCGTCTTGAGATACGGCTCGATCTCGGTCCGCGTCGGGGTGACCTGGCTGCGGAAGGCGTTCGACTGCGCGTGGAGGTCGGTATAGCGCACCCCCGCCGCGATCGTCACGCCGCTGTCGGCTTCGTAGCTGACGTCGAGCTTGCCGGTCCATTCCTCGAGCAGGCCGATCAGCCGGTTGCTGCGCACGCCGTTCGACGCAGGGTTGTACGATGCATAGCTGGTCGGATTGAACGGCCCGCTCAGCGTCAGCGACGGCACCGTCTGGTCGCGGAAATCGAACGCGCCGGGGACGAGCGCGGTCGCCTGCAATGTGATGATCTGGATCGTCTGGTCGATCGTGCCCTTGCTGTAATAGCCGTCGGCCTCGATCGTCAGCCCGTTGTCGCCGACATATTTGCCGTTGAGACCATAGAGGAAGCTTTCGGTCGGCTCGTTGCGGATCTGCCCCGCGGTCGTCACCGTGCCGTTGGCATTGCCTGCGACGACCATGCCGTCCTCGACGACGCGGTTGGTCACGGGGTTGCTGCCCGTCGGCAGGCGGAAAGCGAAGAAGTCCTGTTTGCGGCCCGTCGTCAGCTTCGAATAGAGCGCGTCGGCGGTGATCGTGAATTCGGGGCTCACCTCGAACTGGATCGCGCCGTTGAGGCCGAGGCGCGAGCGGTCGACGACGAACTGCTCATATTGCAACAGCACCGGGGTGGGCAGCACGCCGCCGCCGGTCCCGGTGTAGGTACGGTTGAGAAAATTGTTGCGCTCGAAGGTCTGGTTGGTCGAGGTGCGCTTCTGATATTCGCCCGCGATCATCACGCCGATGCGGCCGTCGGCGAACTTGGTCGTCGCGAACCCGGTGATCGCAGGCTCGACCTTGTCGCTATTCTCCGAATAGACGCCCTGCGCGCGGATCGAGAAGGTCGGCTCCTTGAAGCTCAGCGGCTTCGGCGTGACGAGATTGACCGTGCCGCCGAGCCCGCCTTCGGCCTGGCTCGCGAGCGGCGACTTGCGCACTTCGAGGCGGCCGAAGAGGCTGGAGGGGACCGAATCGAGCCCCGACGAGCGGCCGAGCTGGTCGTTCTCGGGCGGCGACAGGCGCGCCGACCAGCCAAGGAGCGTCCGTCCGTCGACCTCGACGCGCACCTGCTGCAGGCCGCGCACCGACACCGACTGGCCTTCGCCGAAGACGCGGGTGATCTGGACGCCGGTGACGCGCTGCAGCGCCTCGGCGACGTTCGAATCGGGAAGCTTGCCGACGTCTTCGGCGGTGATGACGTCCATCACCTGCGGCGCGTCGCGCTTGATGTCGGCCGCCTGTTCGAGCGAGGCGCGGATGCCCGAGACGATGATTTCCTCGTTCGCCGGATCGGCCGCTGCTGCGCTCGCCTGATCCTGTGCGAACGCCGGCGCCACCGCCAGCGCGGCGAGCGATACGCCGCCTGCGAGCCGTGCGAAGACACTCCATTTTGCTGCTGCCCGAAAAGCCATCCCCATCCTCCCGTTCGGCGGCGCGTCCTCCGGCCCTACCCGGATTTGCGCCAAACTCCATCGCTGCGAAAAGCGCGGTTATCCGCCTTTCGCTGGTTCTGTTTTCAAAGGATGCGGGAATGCGTCTCTCGCGCGGACCCGTCGTCCTCTCCCGTTGATATCATTCTCTTCTTCGACCCGGCGCGGGTAACCGGTGTCAGTAATGATCAGATTTTGCAGTCATACTGTCAAGAAAAAATTGTATGACAACTAAGTTGCGGGCGTTCCGTCGCCCGAAAGCCACAGCAGCGGCTGGCGGACGGGGAAATTGCGGACGACTTCCGGGACGACGGGATCGGGATTCAGCCCCTTCCAGAGCGTGATCCAGTCGGCGCGATCGGCGGCGATTCCGCCGAAGAGCAGGCTCGGCTGGCGCACCGGAAAGCCGTCCCAATATTCGATGTCCTTCGCGAACGGCCAGCGCGTCTTGTCGGCGACATAGGGCGCCATGAAGCCGATCGCCTTCGCGACCGAGCGCCCGTCGTGGGTCTCCCACGCAATCAGTTCGCGCCCGCCGAGCAGCCATGCGCTCGCCGCGAGCACGTCAAGGTTGAACAGCGAATAGGCATAGGGTTTGGTCCGCGCGAGTTCGAGCGGCTGGCGTCCGTCGGGTTCGATCTGCGCCGGAATGATGACCGTCCTCAGCCGCTCACGCGCCGCGTCCAGCACATCCTTGCGGCCGAGCAGCGCGGCGAAGGCTGCGGCCTGCAGCAGCCAGCAGGTGCCGTGATTGTTCTTCTGGTCGCGCTCCTCGATGCCGAAGGGCGAGCCGGTGAGCCATTCGAGATAGGCGCCGAACCATCGCTCGACGCCGGCGCGGATCGCGGCATAGCCGGGGGCATTGCGGGCGGCGAACAGCGATGCCGCGCGCGCGACCTCGACGATCTGCAGCGTATCGATCACCCCGATCGCGCGCCCGCTGTTCACGCCGATGATCGCTTGCGCATGGTTCAGATTCGGGTTCATCCGCGTCGCCGGATCGACGAACCAGGCGTGCAGATGCCGCATCGCCGCCTCGGCATAGCGCGCCTCGCCGGTCAGCTCCCATAGCACCGCGAGCGCGGGCACCGTCCGCCCGAAAGCGATCAGCGCGTCGCGGTGGCCGTCGAACTTGTCGGGGTTCGACCGCCCGTCGCGGCGCACATAGGGCCCGCCGGGGTTGGCCGGGTCGGGCCACCAGTAATCGCCCTCCGAATAATAGTCCTGCGGCCCGGCCGGACTGCGCGGTGCGGGGATGGCGGCAATGGTTTTCGGCGCGATTGCCAGCAGCCCTTTCGCGGCCCGCAGCAACCGCTTGCGCTCGACCGCGCGTAGATCGAACGCCGGCTTCGCGCCGCGCGCCCATGCGGCAGGCGCGGCAAGCAGCGCGGCCATCAGCAGGGTCCGGCGGGCGATCATCGGCGAAGCCTAGGGCATTGCGTAACGGAGCGCGAGATCGGCCGGCACCTGCCGCGAATAGCTGCCCGGGCCCCACGCGGTCTCCGCGCGGACGAGCAGTTCATCCAGCATCTCGGCGGGCCACGCCATTTCCCTGTAGCGCCATTCGGCGGGCCGCCCGCGATAGGCGGCGACATAGTCAGTCGCGAGCTTCAGCGACCGCCCCTTTGCGCCCGCGGTGCGGTAAAGGTCGATGCCGAGGCACGCCGCGCTGTCGGCGACGTCATAGGCGGCATCGAGCGCGAAGAGCGAATAATGGAAGCTGCGCGTGCGCGTCAGTTCGGCGGGCATCGCGCCCGCGGCGTCGATCTGCTTGTCGATCCGCGCCTTGGCGAAATTCGCCGCGATGCCCTGCGCGACATCGGGCCGCCGCGCGAACAGAGCAAAGCGCGCGAGCTGCGCATCGTACCAGATGCCGTGATTATTCTGCGCCGCTGCCTCGGCCTTGCCGTTCGCGCTCTTGCGCATCCAGTCGATATAGCGCGAAAACCAGCCTTCGAGCGCTTGGCTCTCGTCCGCAGTGAGCGCGCCGGACGGCGCAATCAGCCCCGCGGCATCGATGACGCCCATGAAGCTCGCGCCGTCGAGCACGCCTTCGGCGCGGCCGTTCGAGACGCCGGGCACCGCCTGCGCGAACTCCATATTGGGGTTCATCGCGGTCGCCGGGTCGAGGAACCAGGTGCGGATCGCGCGCGCCGCGCCCGCGGCATATTTCGCGTCATCGCTGTAATAGTAGGCGAGCGCCAGCGTGTCGGCCTCGCGCGCCATGCGCGCGAGCGCGGTGCGGTCGAAGCGGTTGGTCTCGATCTCGGGATTGGCCTCGCCGTCGCGGCGCACATAAGGCCCCTTGGGATTGGCGGGGTTCGGCCACCAATAGCGCGCGAGGCTGACATAGTCGTGGCGGTCGCCCGACACGGGGATGCTGCGCTTGTCCATCACCGACGCGGGTTTCCCCGCCAGCGCCTTGTCGGCGCGCGCGATCAGCGCCCTGTACGCCGCGGCGACTGCGGGATCGCTCGCCAGCCTGCCCTTGATCGCTTCCAGATCGGCCGGGCGCAGCGCGAAGGTCCGCCGCCCGCCGAAACTTTCCGCATAGCCTTCGCTACCCTTGCAGACCGCCGCCGGCACCGGCGGCGAAAGAGCCGCCGCCGCGGGCGCGAAGCCCATGGCGGCGGCAGTCAGAGCCCATGGGTGGAGGGCTTTGCGGACCGGGATCACAGGCGGACCCGGAAACCGAAGAAATATTGCCTGCCGCCGCGCGAGACCTCGGCGATGCTGTCGTAGCCGCCCTTGTACATGACGTCGGGGGTGCCGGTGACGTTGAGCGCCTGCAGCTTCAGCTGGACATTCTTGGTGATGTCGTACTGCGCCGACAGGTTGAGGTAGGTGCCCGACCGGATCTCGCGGTTGGTGCCGCCGTTCGGCTTGTAATAGTCCGAGCGGTAGCGGAGGTTCGCGCGCAGCGAGAGGCCCCATTTTTCGAACCACACCGATCCGCTCGCGGTCCATTTGGACAGGCCGATCAGATTGGCGGGATCGACATAGGCGGCGATCGGCGAAGTGTCGGGATATTCGAAATCGGCGAAGGCGCGGTTGACCGAGCCCTGGATGCCGAAGCCGTCGAGCGGGTCGGGCAGCCAGGTGAAGGCGTGGCTCGCCGTCGCCTCGATGCCATAGAGGTTGCGCGTTTCGGTGTCGTTCGACGGCGCCACCGGATTGATCGTGAAGGTCTGCGTCGCGGGTGCGCCGCCGTCGCGGATCGTCGTCACCGTGATGTCGGTCGGGATCGGCTCCGACCGGCCGATCACCGTACCCTTCGCCCATTTATAATAGCCGGCGATCGAGATCAGCGTATCCTTCGACGCATAGAGTTCGAGGCTCGCGTCGACGTTCCATGCGCGCAGCGGCTTGAGGTTCGGGTTGCCCGTGGTCGCGTCGAAGACGATGTTGCCGGTACCCGTCCCCGTCGTCGGGTTGAGGTTGATCCCCGCGCCGAAGCTCTCGATCCCCGAGCGCGCGAGCGCGCGGTACGCCGCGAGGCGCAGCTTCACCTGCTGCGACAGGTCGAACGCGAGGTTCGCGCTCGGCAGGAAATAATTATAGCTGCCCTTCGCGGTGTTGGTCGTCAGCTGCCCTGCGGGATCGACCCCGACCGAATAGCTGTCGCCCGGCGTATCGATGACGATACGATACGCCTGGCGGAAACCCGTCGAGCTGATGTCGGTCTTGACCCAGCGCAGCCCGACATTGCCGCTGACCGGCACCGCGCCCATGTCGCCTTCGAAATTGGCCATCGCATAGGCGGCATAGATGCGCTCGGTGACGTCGATGTCGCTCGGGTCGCGGCCGTCGGCGGGGTAGGGCAGCGCGTCGTCGCTGCCGGTAAAGGTCCGGAACAGGCAGTCGTTGTCGAAGGTCGCCCATTTGGTGACGTTCGTCCCCATGCCCTTCATGTACGATGTCGTGGTGAAGGGCACGCGGCACTGCTGGTTCGCCTGCGTGATCAGCGCCGCGACCTGCGCGGTCGTGCCGGGAATCGTGTTGAGGTCGTTGTTGCGCGCATTGTCGTTGGTGCGGTGATGATCGGAGATGCGGCCGCCGAACTTGATGCCGCTGATGAACCCGTCGAGCTCGCGGTCGATGTCGAGCCTCGCCGCCCAGATGCGGTCGGTGCGATCGGTGACGAAGCGCCGCCGCGCATAGACCGCATTGTTCGCGGTCGCGAGGAACAGGTTCGGATCGGTGATGTCGAAATTGTCGAAGGTCACGACCGGCACGACATCGTCGTCGAGATAGGAGAGCGTGTAGCCGACGCGGCGCGTCGAGCGCATGCGTGTCTGCTTCTGCGTCTCGGTGCGGTGGCTCTTCGAATAGGAGGCGTCGAGCGCGACGTTCCAGCGGTCGGGGGTCCAGATCAGGCTGGCGCCGCCGCCCAGATATTCCTCGTTGCGCTGGCGCGTCTCGAGCTGGTTTTCGAGGTTCGAATTGCCGCGGTAGCTGATCAGCGCGCCCGGCGAATAGCCGTTGCTGCCGTTGCCGATGACCAGCGGCTGGACGCCGCGCAGCCCCTCGGTGATCTGCAGGACGTTGCGGTCCTCGAGGCTCGCGCGCTTCGAATATTGGCCGTCGAGCGCGATTTCGAAATCGGGCGAAGGGCGCCACTGGATCGCGGCGATCAGCCCGTCGCGGACCTCCGACGTGGTCTGGGTGCGGAAGCTGCGCGACGAGTTCGCGAAATAGGCCGGGCCGCGCGTCTCGCCGACGACGACCGGGGGCGTACCGCTGGTGCGCGGGGCGCTGGCGAAGGTACAGTTGACGTTCGCGCCCGCGCCCGTCTGTGCCGCGGTCGTCCCCGTCAGCTGGAAGGGGTTGTTCGCCGAGGTGTTGCACAGCTGGAAGGTCGAATTGGCGTTGTAATAATCCTCGGGCGCGGTCGTGTCCTGCCGCTGGTACCCGATCGAGATGCCGATATCGCCGATCCCGGTCGAGAATTGGTCGGTGTAGGAAAAATTGGCGCGATAGCCGAGGCCGTCGTGCTGATAGACGTCGTTGTCCTGCGGCTGGAAATCGCCGCGCACCTCGAACTGGATGCGGCGCTTGCCATAGTCGAGCGGCTTCATCGAGCGGAGTTCGATCACGCCGCCGACGCCGCCTTCGAGGAAATCGGCGCGCTGGGTCTTGTAGACGAGGACGCCGTTGACGAGTTCGGAGGGGAATTGCTGGAAGGCGACCGAACGGTCGGGGCCGGCGGTCGACACCTCGCGGCCGTTGAAGGTCGAGAAGCTCAAGGTCGGGCCGAGGCCGCGCACCGACAGCTCGTTGGCATTGCCCTTGAAGCGGTCGGCCGAGACGCCGACGATGCGTTCGAGCGAGTCGCCGACCGAATTGTCGGGGGTCGCGCCGATCTCGTCGCTGACCAGGCCGTCGACGACGACGTCGGCGTCGCGCTTGAAGGCGATCGAGCTGCGCTGTGTCGCGCGGACGCCCGACACGATGATGTCGCTGCCGCCCGCGGCATCGGCCGCCGCTTCGGCGATCGGGTCGGTCGTTTCGGGTTTGTCCGCGGGCACGATTTCCTGCGCCCAGGCGGGCACGGCGGCGAACAAGGCGGCCGATGCAAGCAATGCGGCGCGGATCGGCCTGACCGGATATGACATTTTCTTCCCTCTCCCTGCGACCCGATTGATACCGGTGTCAATTTGATATGTATGACAACTTGTTTGTTGTAATACAACTTTGAAGGGTGAAGTCAATTGTCGTGGCGCCGCACGCGGGTGCGGCCGCAAAATAGGACGCAAATGATCGGTTTTTCAGCGCTTTGTGCGCTTTTTCGCCAAGTCGTACATCGCGGTTCCGGCGAGCAGAAAGGCGCCGCTGCCATAGAATTGCGTCTCGTGCGCCGATACGCTGTCGGGCCGGTCGCCGACCTGCTGTACCCAGCCGAGCATCCCGTCGCTCTGGACCGCCTTCGTCAAGGCGTGCCAACCGCGCACTGCGGCCGGCTCGTACGTCGCGCGATCGAGCAGGCCGACATCGACCCCCCAGGCAAAGGCATAGGTATAGAAGGCCGTGCCGCTCGATTCGGGGGGCGTGCCCGGGTCTTGGTCGAGCAGCGAGGCGGGCCAGTACCCATCGGCCTTTTGCAGCGTTACCAGCTTCGCCGCCATGTCGCGGAACAGCTTTTCATAGGCGGCGCGCTTCGGGTCCTTCTTGTCGAGCGTCTTCAATATGCCGACGAGCCCGCCCATCACCCAGCCGTTGCCGCGGCTCCAGAACAGCTTGCGCCCCTTGGCGTCGCGCATGTCGAAAAAACGGCTGTCGCGGAAATAGAGCTGCTCGGACGGGTCGTAGAGATAATCGGTCGTCGCCTTGAATTCCTCGTGCGCGAAGGCGGCATAGCGCGGATCGCCCGTCATCTGCGACAGTTTCAGCAACGTCTCGGGTGCCATGAACAGCGCATCGCACCAGCACCAGCGATCGGTGCAGGTCGAGGTGTTCTTGCCCGGCGCCTCGGGCGTGAATTCCAGACCGATCGTCGGCCGGTTCGCGAGGACATTGTCGAAATGCGCACGTGCAGGAGCCAGCGCCGCCTTGCCGCCGCCATGCCGCGCCGCCCACATCCACGCGCGTCCGATCAGCTGGTCGTCGGCATGGAAGGGCTTGTCGCCGAGGCGCCAGCCGAGTTCGCGGCCGAGGTCGAGCAGCGGCTTGGCATAAGCGGGGTCGCGATCCGCGAGCGCAGTCAGTGCGACCCAGAAGGTCGCCTGCTGCCAGTCGCGCGGATTCTGCACGCTTTTGCGCGCGAGCGGCATCGTCGCCCAATTGGTCTTGTTCGCAAGTTGCCAGTCGGCGACGCGCCGCGTTTCGGCCAGGATCGCCGCGGGCGCGGGCATCGCCGGCGGCGCCTCGGCGATAACGGCGGTGGGGGACAGCAGCATCAGCGGTGCGAACAGGCTCATCGACATAGTCATTCTCACCCATCAAAAATGTCGGGCGGTTGCCCTTGACACCGGTTACTTATCTCTTTCCTTTTCCGATCAGCGTGTCAATAAGGTTGTCACACAACTAGGCTGCGGCGTAAAGGCCGGGCGCAGAGGGGATGGAATGCCGAAGATCGTGTCAGCGCGGGTGATCGTGACGAGCCCGGGGCGCAATTTCGTGACGCTGAAGATCGAATGCGACGACGGAACGACCGGCGTCGGCGACGCGACGCTCAACGGCCGCGAGCTTGCAGTCGCGAGCTATCTCAGTGAGCATGTCATCCCGTGTCTGATCGGGCGCGACGCGCACCGGATCGAGGATATCTGGCAATATCTCTACAAGGGCGCCTATTGGCGCCGCGGCCCGGTGACGATGACCGCGATCGCCGCGGTCGACATGGCGCTGTGGGACGTCAAGGGCAAGATCGCGGGGCTCCCCGTCTATCAGCTGCTCGGCGGCGCGGCGCGCGAAGGCTGCATGGTCTATGGCCATGCCAATGGCGCGAACATCGCCGATACGATCGAGGCCGCACTCGATTACCAGCGCCAGGGGTACAAGGCGATCCGGCTGCAGTGCGGCGTCCCGGGCCTGCCATCGACCTATGGTGTCAGCGGCGACCGCTATTTCTACGAACCCGCCGATGCCGATTTGCCGACCGAGAATATCTGGTCGACCGAAAAATATCTGCGCATCGTCCCCGAACTCTTCGCCGCCGCGCGCGAGGCGCTCGGCTGGGATGTCCACCTGCTCCATGACGTCCACCACCGCCTGACCCCGATCGAGGCCGGGCGGCTCGGCAAGGACCTCGAGCCGTATCGCCCCTTCTGGATCGAGGATGCGACCCCGGCCGAGGATCAGGACGCGTTCCGGCTGATCCGCCAGCACACGACGACGCCGCTCGCGGTCGGCGAAATCTTCTCGTCGATCTGGGACTGCAAGGCGCTGATCGAGAACCGGCTGATCGACTATATCCGCGCGACCGTTCTCCACGCGGGCGGGATCACGCACATGCGCCAGATCGCCTCGTTCGCCGACCTCTATCAGGTGCGTACGGGCTGCCATGGCGCGACCGACCTGTCGCCGGTGACGATGGCGGCGGCGCTCCACCTCGGCCTCTCGATCCCCAATTTCGGCATTCAGGAATATATGCGCCACACCGCCGAAACCGACGCGGTCTTCCCCCACGCCTATCGCTTCGAACGCGGCATGCTCCACCCCGGCGAGGCGCCCGGTCTCGGCGTCGACATCGACGAGAGCCTGGCCGAAAGTCACCCCTATGCGCGCGCCTTCCTGCCGGTGAACCGGCTCGAAGACGGGACGATGTGGAGCTGGTGATGCGCGCCGCGCTGCTCGCCGCGACGCTGCTGACGACACCGGCGCTCGCACAGGAACATCAGCCCCTGCGCCCGGCCACGGTGGAGGAACAGCGCGCCAGGGCGGCGGTCGTCATCGCCGATTACCGCTTCGGCGACCTGCTCTGGGAAAACGACCGCATCGCGCATCGCATCTATTCGCGTGCGCTCGAAGCAGCCGAACCGCCGTCCTCGTCGGGGATCGACGCGTGGGGCAAGCGCGTCCGCTTCCCCTATATGGACCGACAGCTCCGCACCGGCGACCAGCACGCCGACCATGGTGAGGGGCTCGATTTCTATAATGTCGGCACCGGGCGCGGCACCGGCGGGCTCGGCATCTGGTACGACAACAAGCTCTGGACCTCGCGCAACTATGTCCGCCCGCATATTCTGAGCACCGGTCCCGAGGTCGCCGACTTCACCGTCGACTATGACCCGTGGCCCGTCGACACGCTGCGTACGGTGCAGGAGACGCGCCGCTTCACGCTGCCCGCGGGCACCAACTTCACGCGCCTGACCTCGACGCTGACGTCGAGCAGCGATGCCGCGCTGCTCGTCGGCATCGGCATCTCGAAACGCCCGGTCAACGGCGGCAAGCTCGGCGACATCCGCAAGGACGAAGCCGGCGCGCGGATGAGTTGGTGGGGCCCCGCCGAGGGCGACAAGGGCCGCATGGCGGCCGCGGTGATCGTCGATCCGGCGGCCTTCGCGGGCTTCGCCGAGGATGCCGACAATTATCTGATCCTCGTCCGCGTCACGCCCGGCACGCCCTTCGTCTATTACAGCGGTGCGGCATGGGATCGCGGCGGCGACTTCGCGACGCGCGACGCCTGGGAAAATTATGTCGCCGCGCAGCGCCCCGATTTCCGGCCCTAGCCAGCCCGCCGACGCTTTGATAACGCTGTCGGTCATGGCGACAACCAAGGCGGCGTCGCTGGCCGACGATCTGGTCCAGCGCTTCGAAGAACAGATTGAAAAGGGCGAAATGGCGCCCGGCGCGCGCTTCCCGACCGAGAAGGCGATCACCGAGGCGTTCGGGGTCAGCCGCACCGTGGTGCGCGAGGCCTATTCGCGCCTCGCCGCGCGCGGGCTGCTCGTCTCGCGCCGCGGTTCGGGCGCCTATGTTCCCGACGGTGCGCAATATCGCGCCTTCCAGATCGCCGCCGACGAGTTCGGCGAGATCGAGGACGTGCTGCGCCTGCTCGAAATGCGCATGGGGTTCGAGGCCGAAATGGCCGACCTCGCCGCGCGCCGCCGCTCGGATGCCGATCTCGCCGCGATTCAGCGCGCGCTCGACGCGATGGAAAACAGCGTCAACGTCGATGAATCGGTCGCCGCCGACGCCGCCTTTCACGCCGCGATCGCGGCGGCGACGCGCAACGATTATTTCCTCCGCTTCACGCAATTTCTCGGCGTCCGCCTCGTGCCGTCGCGCAAACTCTATCTGCAAGGCAGCGACCTCGTGCGCCACCAGCAATATGCGCGGACGATCAACCGCGACCATCGCGCGATCTTCGACGCGATCGAGGCCGGCGACCCGACCGCCGCACGCCGCGCCGCGCGCCGCCACATGGAAAAATCGATCGACCGCTATCGCGCGATGCAGGACGGGGTGTCGGCGAATCCCTGAGGCGCCCCCGTATTCATTCCGCATATTGCAATAATAATTTGCGAATTATGGCGATTAATCGCTTTCAGGGAAAAATCTAATCTTCTTCTCGGCAACCCGATCCCGGTTCGCTTGCTGAAAGGAGATACAAGATGAAAAAGTTTCTGCTTCCGCTGCTGCTCGCGACCGCGGGCGCAACGCTTTCGGTTCCGGCGCTCGCGGCGCCCGCTCCCGCTCCCGCTACGGCCATCGAGGCGCCGGCGACGGTCCACTATCGTTACGCGACGGTCGACGGCGTGAAGATCTTCTATCGCGAGGCGGGCCCCGCCGACGGTCCCGTCGTGCTGCTGCTGCACGGCTTTCCGACTTCGTCGCACATGTTCCGCAACCTGATCCCGCAGCTCGCCGACCGCTACCGCGTCATCGCGCCCGACTATCCGGGCTTCGGACAGTCGGACGCCCCCGATCACAAGACCTTCGAATACAGCTTCGGTCACTATGCCGACCTCGTCGACAAGCTGACCGGCCAGCTCGGCGCCGACAGATATGCGATGTACGTCATGGATTACGGCGCCCCCGTCGGCTACCGCCTCGCGCTCAAGCATCCCGAACGCGTCACCGGTCTGATCGTCCAGAACGGCAACGCCTATGAAGAGGGGCTCACCGACTTCTGGAACCCGATCAAGGCCTATTGGGCCGACGGATCGGCGAAGAACCGCGACGCGCTCTCGGGTCTCGTGTCGCTCGAAACGACGAAGTTCCAGTACACCGACGGCGTCCGCGACCTCTCGCGGATCAGCCCCGACAATTGGGTCCACGACCAGGCGCTGCTCGACCGGCCGGGTAACAAGGACATCCAGCTCGACCTCTTGTACGACTATCGCACCAATGTGCCCCTTTACCCCAAGTTCCAGGCCTTCTTCCGCGATCGCAAGCCGCCGACGCTGATCGTGTGGGGCAAGAACGACAAGATTTTCCCCGAGGTCGGCGCGCATCCCTATCTGCGCGATCTGCCCGATGCGGAGATGCACATTCTCGACACCGGCCACTTCGCGCTCGAGGACAAGCTCGACACGATGGCGCCGCTGATCCGCGACTTCCTCGACCGCAAGGTCGCTCGGCGCTGATCCTCGCGTCGGACCGCGGCCGGGCTGCCCAGGCCCGGCCGCGGTTCCGCACATCTCAGGGTTGCAGCTTCGCCGGGGTTCCCGGCTTCACCATTTGCGCCAGCCGCGCGGCGTCCCAGTTGGTCAGCCGGATACAGCCATGGCTTTCGGCGCGGCCGATCGTCTGCGGCTCGCTCGTCCCGTGGATGCCGTAATGCGGCTTGTTGAGGTCGAGCCAGACGACGCCGACTGGGCTGTTCGGCCCGGGCTTCAGCAATTGGGTGTCCTTCGCATTGCTGACGTCCCAGAACAGCTTCGGATTATAATGGAAGTCGGGGTTGCGGCTGACCCCCTGGATCTTCCAGTCGCCGATCGGCAGCGGGTCGTGGCTGCTCCCCATCGTCGCGCGGAATTGCGCGATCAGCTTCTCGCCGGCGCCATACACCTTCAGCACCCCCTCGGACTTGTCGACGACGATCCGCTCGGCCTTCGGCTGGTCGGGCGAAACGCCCAGCCGCCGGAGCGTGTCGTTCCAGCCGCGGACGTCTTCGCCCGGCGGAGCGGCGCCGGCATTCGGGATATTGGGCACGCGGACCGGCTTGCCTGCGCCGACCGGCGTTTCGGGCGTATTGAGCGCGACGATCGCCTCGGGCGTCGTGTGGAACCGCTCGGCGAGCGCCTCCATCAGATTGCGGTAACCGAGCGCGGGCAGCTTCGCCTGTGCCGCGGCGTCCTCGGGAAAATCGGGGACGAAGGGCCCTGCCGCGAAACCCGCGGGAATCACTACGACACGTGTCGCCGGAACATCCTTCCATTGGTCCAGCTTCGCGAGCGTCGCCGCGTCGAGCCTGCCGCTCTCGGGCAGTTTGTTCGCCGCCTGAAAGCCGCGCAGCGCGGCGGCATAGGACTCGCCCTCCTTGCCGTCGATGACGCCGGGCGAGAAGCCCAGATGGTCGAGCAGCACCTGCGCGCGCAGCGCCGGGGTCTCGGAGATTTCGGACGAGGTCGCCGCGGCGTCGGCAAAATCGAGCGTCGGCGCGGCCGCGGGCTTGGCCGCCTCGGCCTTCTCGTCGCCCGCCTTGTCGGCAGGCGCATTGCATCCGCCCAGCAGGGCGAATGCAGCAAAATATGGCGCAATTCTCAAAGCTTGATCCTCCAATAGCGGTGTGGATCAAACGTGGCGCGGTGCGAAAGGATGCAGCGAGGCCGTATCGCCATGCGCTCGCAAACACGGCTGAAATCGATCGGCGATGAACTCGAAGCTGGTGACCCCTACGGTCACCAGATTAGTTCCATAAGACATTGTTTTTAATGTAATTATGGCTCAATAATGCAATTTATACCATCAATTGTGCCAGCAAACTCTCTCAGTTTTAATAACATGAATACGAGTATGATTACAGCGCATGAGCGCGGCCTTAATTGAGCGCACACTGGCGGCGGCAGGCTGCCGCCAGAGGTCGCGCGTTTGCACGGTTGGCCACGCAGCGCTCTTGGCTCGCTGATCTTGGCGGGGCGGCGGCTAAGCACATCTGCGCGCGCACGCCGCCCCGCCTGCGGCTTCGCCAAGGGCGCGTCTGTTCTCCGATGAGGACGCCGCGCTGAACGCACGGCGGCGTTTTCGTTGGGCCAGCCACGGACAGCGTGTCGTTCGGCGCACGGCTATGGGACCGCTCGGCCGGCGCGCAAGCCGGGCGATGCCCGGCTCCTCCATTTCATTACGGCCCTTCGGGTGCGCGCCGTCCTTTGGCGCGGTCCCGTCGCCTTTTCTCGCCGCCCGCCCCGCCGTCCGGGGCCGGGTGTGGTTGAAGAGAAGGAAGAAAATCATGAAGCTGGATTTTATCGAGTTGGGCAATCTGTCCATCGCAGCCGCCAACATGCGCGGGAAGGGGAAAGACCCCGACGTTGCAGACCTTCTGCCGAGCATCCGCGCACGTGGGGTGCTGGTTCCGCTGCTCGTTCGGCCGAACTGCTCGGAAGGCCATTACGAGATTGTCGCGGGGCGTCGGCGTTTTACCGCCGTGAGCGCCATCGCGCGCGAGGGCGGCGCGGTGAAGCCGATCCCGTGCGCCATTCTCGACGAAGGTGACGATGCCGATGCGCTCGAAGCGTCGATGCTCGAAAATCTCGCGCGGGTGCAGCCCGACGAGGTCAGCCAGTGGGAAGCGTTCGTCGCGCTGGTGAAGGCGGGGCGCTCGGTCGAGGAGGTCGCGGACAGCTTCGGGTTCGAGCCGCGCGCGGTGAAGCGCATCCTTGCGCTCGGCAACCTGCTTCCCCGCATCCGCACCCTCTATCGCGGCGGCGAGATCGATGCGGGCACCGTTCGCCACCTGACCCTTGCATCGAAGAGCCAGCAGAAGGCTTGGCTGGCGCTGTTCGACGATGAAGGGGCTTATTGTCCGACTGGCCACCAACTCAAAGCATGGCTGTTCGGCGGCACGGCCATTGCGGCGAAGCACGCGCTGTTCGACACCGAGGAAGCGAAGCTCGTCGTCGTATCCGACCTGTTCGGCGACGACACCTTCTTTGCCGATGGCGATGCTTTCTGGTCGGCGCAGATGGCAGCTATCGAGGCGCGCAAGGCGGACTATCTCGAAGCGGGGTGGTCCGATGTCGTCATCATGGCGCGGGGCGACTGGTTCCGCTCGTGGGATTACGCCCAAGCGGGGAAGCGCAAGGGCGGCCGCATCTATGTTGAGGTCCGCGAGAGTGGCGAGGTGACCTTCCACGAAGGCTTCGTCACGACGAAGGAAGCGAAACGCCTTTCGAGCGGCGGCGGGAGCGGCGAGGGCGATGCCGTGATCGCCAAGCCCGTTCGTCCCGAAGTGTCGGGTCCTCTCAATGCCTATATCGACCTTCATCGCCATGCGGCGGTGCGCGCCGATCTTGCAGGGCATGGCGGCGTCGCGCTGCGGGCGATGCTCGCGCATGTCATCGCGGGTGCCGATCTTTGGCGCGTCGATGTCGAGAGCCAGCGGGCGCCGAAGGAGGATATTACCGAAAGCGTCGAGACGTCTTCCGCCGAGACGGCGTTTGACATCAAGCGCCGTGCTGTGCTGGCGGTGCTGGGGCTCGACGAGGAAGCCCCGACCGTCACGGGAAGGCCGCTGAACCGTCGTCCTTTTGCCCCGCTGCTCGCGCGGCTGCTCTACCTGCCCGATCCGGTGGTGCTGGAGATTGTGGCGATCGTCATGGGCGAGACGCTGCAGGCGGGAAGCGAAGCGGTGGAGATGATCGGGGTTCATCTAGGCACCGACATGCGCCAGCACTGGTCGGCGGACGCGGCCTTCTTCGACCAGCTACGCGACCGCGAAGTGCTGCTCGCCATCGTCGGCGAGGTGGCCGGACCGGAGATCGCGGGAGCGAACGCCGGTGAGAAGGGCAAGGCGCTCAAGGCCATCGTCTCTGATTGTCTTGAGGGTGCCAACGGTCGTGCCAAGGCCGAGCCGTGGGTGCCGCAGTGGATGGCTTTCCCGCCTTCGGCCTATACCTCGCGTGGCGGCGTTGGCAGCGTGAGCTCGGCTGCGAGCGTTCGGCATGAGCTTGCGGCCAGCGCTGAGGGCGTGGAAACCCAAGAGAGCGATGACGAGGTGCATCCGCCTCTCGCAGCCTGAGAACATGGGGCGGGCGGCTTCGGTCGCCTGCCCAATTCTTGTGCGGAGATAAATTGACGCGCCCGTCTTGGCGACCGGCGCGGCGTTTCCTATTTTTGGTGCGCCGTCGCCGCAACGTCTCCGGCGCGCGGATATCCAAAAGAAGGGCGGCACGAAGAGACCTTCGTGCCGCCCTTCGACGATGTCATATGAACATCGCCCCTTGCCGCCGATGAATGCCCGGGGTCGCTACCTGGCATCCGCTCGGCGGAAGATGTCTCGCGCGCCCTAAGCGCGCCGGTCGCGCCGCGATAGTATGAAAACGCCAAATTTTCCCGGTTCCGCGTCATTATATTACCAATTTTGTCCGTCGTGAAAAGGAACGCGAGTGTCGAGTCATGGCGTCGATATCGCGCAGGTCCCGAATCGATCGCCGTTACACGCCAGTGGTCGTGATCACTTTGCCCATCACTACATTCCCTATTGATCGCGTCAGCCGATCACTGCCTAAAGTCTCCAACCCAAACTGCAGGACCATCCCCGGCGACGGGCGATGGGACCTGGACCGGCGCGGCGTCCCGCGAAAGTGCGGCGGCGCGATTATTTCCCCGCCGGCTGCGCCGGCTCCTCGCGGCCGCTTCGCTGCAAATAATCGCGCCGCCGCACTCCTCCGCTTCGCTGCGGCCATTGCAGGTTCGCGGGTCACCTCATGCGCCGGCCCTTGGTCCGCCCATGCCGCAGGGATGGTCCCGCGGCGAATGAAGGAGACGACCAATGGCAGCAATCGGCTTTGTGAACGGCACTATCGAAACGGGTTTCGTGGGCCAGCTCAAGACCCTCTCGATCCGCGCAAGCATCGAGATCCGGACCAACCGCTCGAAGGCGGGCGACGTCCAGCCCGACTACCGGGTCTATTCCGAAGGCGTCGAAATCGGGGCCGGCTGGATCCGCGTCGGCCAGGTATCGCGCGAACCCTATGTGTCGCTGAGCCTCGCCGCTCCCGAGTTCGGTCCGCGCCGGCTCTATGCGAACCTCGGCCGCGCCGCCGGCCAGGATGGCGAGGACGGTTACGCGCTGATCTGGAACCCGGTCGACTGAGCGGACCGACTGCCCCGCACCGCAGTCTGCGGTGCGGGGCTTGGCCGTGCTTCGTGTTTCAGGCGGCTAGCGCCGGCAGGTCGGCGAGCGTGAACGTGATCGGATTACGCTGCCAGATCGCGACCTCGGACTCGCGCCAGCCGCAGCAGCGCTCGGCGAGCTTGTGCTGCGGCGGGAACGTCCCGGCAGCGATCTTGCGATAGAGCGTCGCACGGCTGAGGCCGGTGCGGTCGAGGACGGTATTGAGGCGGAGGAAGCGATCAACGGGCTGAGATGACATGGCAATTTCCTTCATGGCATGACTGGTTTTGATGCCCCGTACGATGAAGGTTGGAGATGATTGTGCCCACGTCAACCTCATGGAAATCCGTGTAAATTCGTCCCTATTCGTCTCTACCAGTCCCCACTTGTTTCTATTTGTTTCCCGTTGTTCCCCTCCGACCGATGCGCAGGTGCGAATATTTTCTCTCATGGCGTCTCAGCGCCGTGCTCAGAGGGTGAAATTGTGACCGCCTGGGGCGGTCGCGTCCGGATCGCCGCGCCGCGAGCGGCGCGATCGTTGTTCGAGTCGTTCGGAAATGGACCAGCGGTCGGCGCTCCGCGGCGGCGTTGATTGTCCCCGGCAGGGGCGGGGGCAGGGTGGGCGTCACTCGCCTCTAGCGCCGCACGGCCATGCCGCAACCCGCGTTCGCGGGTCCTCCTCTTCGTTCCGGCCCTTCGGGTGCGGCCCGGCCGATCTCGCGGGTCTGCCGGCTCCTTCCTGCCGCCCACCTCCGCCCCCTTCCGGGCCGGGGTGCGGTTGGCGGGAAGGAGAAGGGATATGCGTGCTGAAAGACAGGAACGGGCAAGCCTCTATACCGAGGTTACGAACCGTATCATCGCAGAGTTGGAAGAGGGGCGGCTACCTTGGGTGCAGCCTTGGGATAGTGCGGCGTGCGGATGCACGATACCGCAGAACGCGGGAACCGCTCGGCGCTATTCGGGGATCAATGTGCTGCTCCTGTGGGCCGAGGGGATTGCCAAGGGATATGCCTCGCAGCGCTGGCTCACCTACCGGCAGGCCGAGGCGGCGGGGGGCAATGTCCGGCGCGGCGAGAAGGGCACCGTCATCTGCTACGCCGACCGCTTCACCCCCAAGGCCGAAGCCGAGGCGGCGCGCGGCGAGGATCGCGAGGCGCGGCAGGTTGCCTTCCTGAAGCGCTTTGTCGTGTTCAACGTCGATCAGTGCGAGGGACTGCCCGAAGACTTCACCGCCCCCATGATCAGCCCCGATCCGTTGCTGGCTATCGCCGACGCCGATGCGCTGATCGAGGCGAGCGGCGCACGCTTTCAGATCGGCGGCGGCGAGGCCTTTTACAGTCCCAGCCATGATTTTGTGCAGGTGCCGCCGCAAGCTGCCTTTCACGAACCGATCAACTGGTATCGCACTGCGTTGCACGAGCTTGGCCATAATGCCGCGATCCGGATTATGCCGCGCGGCCTCTGGTTGATGTCGGTTTTCCGGCCATCGGCCGCGCGACGGTTCGGCATAATCAGAGGCTTTCCAAGAACGCGAGGAGTTGGTCGTCGGGACGGAACCGGCCTGACGGCGTGGGCGGAGCAGCGACGCGAGCGAGCGCCTTTTCCTTCATCCGCATGTCGGCGTGGATGTAGATCTGGGTGGTCTCGACGTTTTCGTGACCAAGCCAGAGTGCGATCACCGCTGGATCAACGCCGTGATGCAGCAGGTCCATCGCGTTGCTGTGGCGCAGCGTATGTGGCGTGACCCGCTTCGCGCCGATGCTCGGGCATGTCCGCGCAGCCGTCAGGCAGTGCTTGCGGACCAGATGCTCCAACGCATCCCGGCTCAGTCGCTCACCCCGGATCGACGGGAACAGCGGCTTCCCCTCATCCTTGTCGTTACCGATCCACGTCGCCAGCAGCTTGGCCGTATCACGGCGAAGCGGTGTGGCGCGCTCCTTTCGGCCCTTGCCCAAGCAGCGGATGTGCGCGCCGGTGCCGAGCACCACATCGCCCAGCGTGAGGCCGACCAGTTCGGATGCCCGGAGGCCGGTCTGCACGGCGAGCAGGAGCAGCGCGTGGTCGCGCCGTCCCGCCCATGTCGAGCGATCCGGCGCTGCCAGCAACGCGGCCATCTCGTCAGCATCGAGGAACGTCACCGTGCGCTTCACGTAGCGCTTGTTGGGCATCGCGAGCACGCGCTGGCAGTGCAGCAGCCAGGTCGGATCGGTCATCGCGACGAAGCGGAAGAACGACCGGATGGCGGCGAGCCGGGTATTGCGGCTGCGCGCGCTGTTGCCGCGTGCCGTCTCGGTGTGGACGAGGAAGTCGGCAACCAGGTCGGCGTCGATGTCCTCGACGGTCAGCTTGACCGGCGGCTTGCCAAGTTGCGCGCTCGCATATCGGAGCAGCAGCCGGAACGTGTCGCGGTAGCCTGCCACCGTGTGACGGCTTGCCTCCAACTGCGTGCACAGCCGATCGGTGAAGAAGCGCTGGATCAGCGCGGGCAAGGCGGCGCTCATCGTGCCACCTCCCCAGCGGTCGCACGCGCCATCGCCAGATCGAGCAGTTCCGGTACCGCTTCCAGATACCAGTATGTGTTGGAGGGATCGGTATGGCCCAGATAGGTCGTCAGCCGGATCATCTCGCGCGCCGGGTCTTTGCCGGTGCGATACCAGTTGATCATCGTGCGCACCGCGAAGGTGTGACGCAGGTCGTGGATGCGCGGTCCCCGGCCATGTCGCTGATAGCGTTGGTGGGATCGCAACCCGATCCGCTGGCAGGCCTGCGCGAAGTTGTAGCGGGCCGAGCAGTCGGTCAGCCGCGTTGCCTTTCCGGTGACGAACAGCGGTTTCGCCGCGTGTCCGATCAGCCGGTCCCGCTCGGCAAGATAGGCACCCATGTGAGCCACCACGCCCGGATCGAGCGGCAGCAATCGCTCGCGGCCAAGCTTTCCACGCCGGACCCCCAGCACGCCCTGATCAAGGTCATCGCGGTCGAGCGCCAACGTTTCGCTGATCCGCAGGCCGGTGACCGCGATCAGCCCGAACAGCGTCGAGCAGGTGTGTCCCCGCAGGCCGTAAACCGAAGGCAGTTCACGGGCGGCTGCAACGATCTCCGCGATCTCGGCGGTGGTGTAGATGTGCGGACGAGGCCGGTTGGAAGAGTCCGACAGCAACCCTTGCGGCGGCACCTCGTGCGCGGGATCGAAGCCGCTCAGCCATTGCGCGAACAGGCGCACGACGCGCAGCCTCGTAGCTCTAGTCGACCCGTTCGCGTCCGCCAGCGTTGCGTGCCAGCGCAGGAAAAGCGCCGTGCCGATGTGGGCCGCACCTTCGATATCGGCATAGCTGGTGAAGCGGCGCAGGATGCGCTCGCTTGTGCGCAGATCATAACCGAGGCTGCGGCGAACGCTAAGATAGCGATCAAGCTGGGGCATGAGGCTCATTGCGCGCCTCCCGCCACCGGCCAGGGCATTGCGATGGATCGCAGCCCGTCGATGTCGAGCCGGGCATATATCATGGTCGATGAGCGCGACCGGTGCCGCAGCACGTCGCCGACCTCGTCAAGCGATGCGCCCGCGTTCACCAGTTGGGTCGCAAGGCTATGACGCAGCAGGTGCGATCCCACATAGGGCGTCACCGGCTTCTGTCCGGTCGCCTTCAATGCGTCCTTGAGGATCGCGTTGACGATCTGCCCGTCCTTGAACGGTCGATAGGGTGCGCGCTGCGTGACGAACAGGGTGCGGCAGGTCGCCGGGCCACGTTCCTCGCGCAGATAGGTGCTCAGCGCGTCGCCAACCTCCGGCGTGATCGGCATCCGGTCGTGCAACTGGCCTTTGCCGCGCACCGTCAGTTCGCCAGCACGCCAGTCGATGTCGTCGAGCTGGATCGCGATGACCTCGACCGCGCGCAGGCCGAGCCGCGCCATGATCAACAGCATCGCATAGTCGCGCGCGCCATATCGCGGATTACTGCGCGCCGAAGCGAGCACCGCCTCGACCCCATCCGGCGACAGATGCCGGGGGAGCCGCGCATCCCAGCGCTTGGCCGTCTTGGGAAGGCTCAGCGCCAGATTGCTAACCGTCGCACCACACCCGAACAGATATTGGAGGAAGATGCGAACATGCGTCGCAACCGTCTTGTCGCGGCGTCCTGCCGCCAGAACATGCTCGATGAACCCGATGACATCTGCGGGTCGAAGGTCTGCCAGACTGATCGCGCCGTCACCAAAGCGATGATCAAGGAACCGGTTGGCGAACCGCAGCGTGTGATAGATCGTTCGTGCGCTCAGCCCGCGCTGCTTGACGAGATAGTCGTCGAAATTGGCGAGCAGCACCGCTCGCGCGGTCCCCGCCTCAGTCAGTATGTCGGTCATAATCGTGATGCTCCATGTTGCTGGAGCACGGAAGATTATGCCGAACTGGAAGCGTGCGATCATGCCGTTGACCGCGCTATTCCGGCGCCATGCGGCATAATCCGGGTCGCGGCATTATGGCCATTATGCCGATATCGGCATAATGGCCATTGGACCGGCCATGGCAGCAGGCTCGACCGCGATCAGAAGGGCGGGTTTGGATCGGAGGCTTATGCCAAGGAAGAGCTTGTCGCCGAGATGGCGGCGGCGTTCACCTGTGCGTCGCTCGGCATCGCGCCGACCGTCCGGCATGCCGACTATGTCGGCTCTTGGCTGTCGGTGCTCCGCGAGGATGAGAAGGCGATCTTCCGCGCCGCAAGCGCGGCAAGCAAGGCGAGCGATTATCTGCTGACGTTCGCGGGAGACGAACAATGAGGCGCCGCGACTTGTCCACCGTGACGCAAGAGGACGGCGAACGGCGGTTGATTATCGCGCTTCGCAAGATGACCACGCGACAGGGCGATATCTTCCTGTCGGCCCGCTTCGACAAAGTGGACCACGTTGAACTTGCAGCGCGGCACGGCATCAGTGTCGATCAGGTCAGCGCCGACTTCGTCCGGGCCTTTGGGATCTGGTCGCGCTGCCTCCATGCGCGCTTCCCGCGTCTGGTCCGACCATGGTCTTGATCAGCGGCGGGCCGGATGGCGCTTGCCATCCGGCCCG